>VOFL01000125.1_pt1 | contig 5226126 bp, 4375 predicted proteins | sample 5384111 | NCBI WGS metagenome assembly VOFL01 (sample SAMN12384731, study PRJNA508395) | synthetic metagenome | isolation source: mock microbial community "Gut Microbiome Whole cell Mix" consisting of 8.3%...
CATCATTACCGGGAATACCGTCAGGCCGGTCAGTGAAATATTCGGCAAGCAAACGCTTCACCTGTTTCTGGGTACGCCATTCTTCTCCTTTGAAGTAACTGAATAAATAAGGATAGGCAATATCCGGTTCGTTGGCAGGATCATACAAGCCTTCATCAAATACTTTCTGCAGTTTATCCACAAACTTCTTCTTACCTCCCATCAATCGGGTCAAGCCTGCAATATCATGGGGAACATAAAATGTATAATTCCAGGAGTTCCCTCATGAAAACCGGGACTCAGGCAAAATTGGCTCCTTCCATCGGATCGAATGGAGAGTAGAATGTTCCGTCGGGTAAAATGGGACGTAATGTACCGAACTCCTTGCAGTAGTAATGTTTATATCCCCGCGAACGGTCGTAGAATAACTTCGCATCTTCTTTCTTTCCCAGCGCCTGGGCAAAACGTGAGAGCGCATAATCGGCTATATAATATTCCAGTGCATGCGATACAGAATTATCATACTGCTCTGTCAGGGGCACATATCCTTTCGCAATGTAATCATCTATGTCGGGACGCATTAAATTATCTTTGCCAGCAGACTTATACATAGCTTCATAGGCTGCTTGTACATCAAAGTCACGCAACCCTTTCATCCAGGTATCCACGATAACGGGAATACTCGGATCACCCTCCATGGTAAGTGTCTCACGCCCGTAAAGCTCCCATTTGGGCAACCATCCGTGCTCCTTGTACATATCTACCATTGTACGAACCATATCCAACTGCCGATCGGGGAAAAGCAGTGTCATCAACTGATGTACATTACGGTAGGTATCCCAAAGCGAGAATACAGTATAACGGTTGCCTTTTTCGTAAGAATCTCGCTACCTTCCATAGCCGGATATTGTCCGTTCACGTCCTGCAAAATATTCGGATGAATCAACAAATGATACATGGCGGTATAGAATACTCTTTTCTGCTCTTCGGTACCACCTTCTACAGAATCCGTGAAAGATCATTCTGCCACATGGCACGCGCTTCGGCACGAATCTGATCAAATCCCTTTCCGGCCTGCTCTTTCTCTAAATTCAGACGGGCATTGGCTATGCTGACAAACGACACTCCCATACTGACTTCGATCGTTTCACCTTCGTCGGTATCAAACGTAAACCAAGTACCGATATCATCACCACTCATCTCTTTGGTATAAGCAGTATACAGCTTATTTTTACCGGAAGTATTATCCCACTGCGCTTCCACCGTCATCGGACGCATCTTCTTCCAATAGCCACGTGCACGAGGAGTTTTGTTAATACGCATCACAAAATAAATGGGAAATACGGCCTGCGGATTATAACAGAATGTACCGAGCAGCTTACTCCCCTCTATTTCGGTGTCACTGACAAAACGAACGGTAGCCCCGGTTTCATTGGTCAATCCTTCGCCCAGATTCAAAAGGATATTACTTTCTCCTTTGGGAAAAGTAAAACGGCTGATTCCGGTACGCAAAGTAGCCGAAACCTCATTCTTAATCCCATATTTAGTCAGAACATTTGAGTAATAACGGAGTGGCTTTCTCGTCTTTATAGGCACTTCCGTATTGTAAATAATCAACGTTCAATTTTCCGGTTGTGGGCATCAAAAGTAAGGAGCCCAGCTCCGGACATCCTACTCCACTCAGATTAACATGTGAGAATCCGGTGAAATAGGTATTGGTATGTTCATAAGGTGTAGACCACCACTGGCTGTCTTTATCTATTTTATTACCAACGGATTTGTCCCCCATCACATTAAAAGGAACAACCGACATCATTCCCTGCGGACAAATAGCTCCGGGGTTCGTTGTTCCGTAATTCGTCGTTCCGACGAACGGATTTACATAATCTACCGGATTCTCTTGCGCAGAAGCCACTGCTATAAATAGCCAGGCAGCTGCAAATGATACAAAATAAGGTAGTTTCTTCATTCTTTCAATACTATTATTTATTAATATATACGTTTGGTTTCACCCGCTCTGTGAGGAAGGTTATTCTACAACGATTTCGTCGGTAAACACCCAGCCTCCAAACTCTTCTCCGGCACGAGCCTGATAGCGGATGTATCGTCCTTTGGCTTCCCCATTCCATGCGTAGTTTTTAAAGACCACAGCATCCGACTTCACTACTTTATGTGTCTGACGACTCAATTCGGTGAAGTTCTTGCCATCCTCCGAAACAGAAATTATCACTTCGGTAGGCAAAAAGACTTCCGGACCTACTACCTGCATAAAATCTGCGCCAATCGAATGCAAAACAGTCGACTCACCCATATCGATAGTTACATCCAAACGATCACGGGAAATAAAGCCCTGCCATACCCCATCACTGTAAGTCCAGCTACCCCGGATTCCGTCAGTCAGGGTTTTATCGCCTTGCGCCGGATAAGACGCATTGTAAGGAGCATTATATTTAACCGTTTTGCCCAAGGCAAGATGCTGAACCGGTTTTGACGCTTCAGGCCGATTACCGATCTCCTTTTTCAAATCAAACGGATGATATCCCTTGGATTGTAGATATGCTACGGCTTTTAGAGCACGCGGGCGAAAATCAGTCCATGATTTTCGTTCGGGAGCAGACCAAGCCACTTCGGCCAACGCAAGAATACGAGGATAAATCATGTATTCACAATGCTCGTCAGTCTGGATGTATTCCGCCCAAAGATTGGCTTGGACACCATAAATCAGCTTCGCTTCATCAGGTGTAAGTGAGGCAGGGATCGGATTATAAGAGTATACCTTTTCCAAGGGCAGATATCCGCCAATAGCCTCAGGTTGGGAATAAGGTGCATCTTGATAACCATCTATATAACAATGTGACCCGGGAGTCATAATCGCCTGATGACCGGATTTTACGGCATCGATACCTCCTTGTTCACCACGCCATGACATCACAGTAGCATTGGGCGCCAGTCCTCCTTGCAAAATCTCATCCCATCCTAACAGTTTACGTCCATGAGCATTGAGAAATACTTCTACGCGATGGATCAGGTAACTCTGTAATTCATCCACATTAGCCAAATGCTCATCCTGCATGCGCTTTTGGCATTTAGGACAGGTTTTCCAAGCTACCTTACCGGCTTCGTCGCCTCCAACATGAATATATTGAGAAGGGAAAAGCTCCATGACCTCCGTCAACACATCCTCAAGAAACGTAAAGGTTTTCTCGTTTCCGACACAAAAGTCGGCATCCTTGTAAGGCTCTCCCGAACAGGACAGTTCCGGATAAGCGGTCAGAACCTCTTCTGAATGAGCCGGCATTTCGATCTCAGGAATAATGGTAACATGGCGCTCGCGTGCATAATTGACCAATTCACGAATATCATCCTGTGTATAATAGCCGCCTGAAGCCCCCGGAGCATCGAAACGACAATATTTACGTCCACCTTCATTCCACCATTTTTTCCAGTTAGCTTCCGGACGCCAGGCGGCAAATTCTGTCAATAAAGGATATTTCTTAATCTCGATACGCCACCCCGCAGCATCTGTTAGGTGTAAATGTAAACGATTGAGTTTATAATAAGCTAATGCATCTATCTGCTTTTTTACAAACTCCTTGGAGCGAAAATGCCTTGAAACATCGAGCATCAGCCCCCGGTATTCAAATCGTGGTGAATCTTGAATCGTCGTAGCCTGAACTGACCAAGTATCTCCCATTGCAGGCTGTGCCATTTGCAAAAGGGTCTGTACGCCATAGAATAATCCGGCTCCGGAAGTAGCCTGCACTGTTATTTTACGGGGAGTAACTTCTAAGGTATAGCTCTCGGGAGGGTAACTGAGAGTTATCCTTTGTTATCAGCAATGAGACTACATTCTCTTTGGCTTGTTTTTGGAACTTTTAAAGTGAATGGGTAATGTCTCCAGATAATCCATCATCATTTTCTTCTCCTTACCCTTCAGATTGGTATACAACAGGGTTTCACCGGAAAATTGAAAAGTTCCGCTTCCTTGTTCCATCTGGAGAGGTATGAGGAATGAACTGCGCTTTCATACCAGCTGTTGCTATCATCAAACCGGCTGCAAGCAAGAAAGTACAAATTCTCATTGTAGGTTTTATCATGATATGATTGGTTTTAGTTTTTTGTTTTCAATGCACAAATATAAGTAAAATGTCAGATTATCTGCAATTAGTCAATCATTATCTTAGCTATTTCCGGAGTACGGATCCCCGGCTTCAACTCACCATTGATGTTAAAGAAGGTCTGTCCCTGTCCTGTTGTCAATGCAGCACCGGCACGAGCGACATCTTGGCTCCGAACAGCCTCTTCCCATTTATCCCGACGTGTGTTGTAAATCAGGATACGGTCATTGAAACGATACCATTCAGCCGGATGCAACATATATGTTTTTGCTTCAGATTTCAAACTGTCTACAGCTGCCTGATTACCGCCGGTCACTGCTGCTTTCATCATCTCCTCGCGTTGCAGGGCAGACAAGAAAATATCTTTATTAACCCCACCGGTGCAAAGTATCAGACTGTCTGTCAGAGCTATACCTGCACCTCCACCTAAAGCTACAGGCACAGAATCACTCCCTATCGGAGTAGAGACGGGTTGCCATTGTTGCAAAGAGGGGGAATAACAGTATCCGTCAGTAGAAAGAGTTGCAGACCGCCCATCGAATGCCCCGGAAAAACCTCCCACAGATATAAAAGTGTCTCATTCTCTTTACGCTGCCCCACACATACAGGCTGTACACGGGGAGCACCCGGAAAATCGGGAAGTTGTTGCCAGCCGGTCTCAGGGTTGCCCAGATTGAGGCAATAAAGCCCATTCGAAGGCTTGCCATTCACATTGCCTCCGGCTACAAAAAGGGTATAATCAACAACCGAACCACTCATGTTATCCATCGTACAAGGTAAAGATGGCAGCGTATCTACAATCACAGCTTGTTTATCATCACTCAAAGAAAGGCGGTAAACGGTAGATAAGGATCCATTTTCATTCGATCCACCCACACACTATCCCTCGAGGAGTCGATACTGAGACTCCATAAGCAGCAGCAACGGGCAGCTGACCTACTTTTCGCCACACGAAAACTGAATCTGCAGAAGCGTCAGCAGCATAAATACCTTGGTAGAATTTCTTCTTCCCTCCTTCAGCTGCCGGTTTCCGGAAAATTACATCCGCCGGCAATCAATAATTCTCCCTGATAGATGCCGGCATAACATGCCGATACACAAAAAAACCGGGTTCTCCTTCGGGGAATCCGGTCATTTCTGCACGCTAATCCCTTCTTCATTAGGCGCAACTTGCCGGGAGCTGCACAAGCAGCCATCCCGGCAAGTAAACATCAATGATAGAAAGAAAACGAATCGTTTTAGTTTCTGTCATTTCTATTTTTCAATTCAACGTAATTTCATCTACAAATAAGCCCGGATTACCTTTACCACCATGCCATGCCGGAATCGAGTGTTCCGATGTTGCAATCACTTTCACATAACGGGTTTTTACCGGATCAAAAGTCAATTTGTGCTCGTAAAGGCCATTACGATCCGTCTCTTTCATTTCAGGATATGCTTCAGAAGCTACCTTTGTAAAAGTCTTATCGTCATCTGATACTTCAATTGAGAAAGAACGTGCATCAAATACCCAGTCGCCCTTTTCAACACAAGTAGTGATAGCTACACTGGAGATCTCGGTAGGTTGTTGCAAGTCAATCGTTACATCCATATCATTTTTATAAAAGCGATCCAACGACCTGTTTTATAATTGCCATTTCCTTTCAGTCCGTCTACTAATGTAGAAACACCACCAAATTCATATTGCTTGTTTACAGGCTGATTGGCCTTAATAGGTTTTGAAGTAGATTTACTGAAAACAATCTGTTCAGTCAGCATTTTGCTGTTTCCGGTAGGACGGACAGCAACCGCTTTCAGAGTACAACTTTCCTTGATTGTAAGAATACTATCACACACAGGAGAAGCTGCCGTAGGCTCAGTTCCATCTAATGTATAATGAATGGGAGCACCGTCAATAGTAGTCATCACTACGTCTACTGCTCCTGTGGCCGAATTAGCTACAAATTCAGATTTCACATCAAATACATGTTTGGCATAATTATATCCTTCAGCATCATAAATATTAATCAACTGCGGCAAACGGCTCAGGAAGTTATCATAATTCTTCTTTTCAGGATTAGACCATTGAACTTCTGCTAAAGCAGCCCAACGCGGCAACACCATATACTGAGCCTGAGAGAAAGTAGGAATGTATTCCGTCCAAAGATTAGCCTGTACGCCAATAATATGTTTTTGTTCTTCCGGTGTCAATGAAGAAGGCATCGGTTCGTAACCATAAACTCTTTCCAAAGGCACATAACCACCGATAGCCAAAGGTTCATTCTCTGTATCCTTGGTCTGATAGTAGTCAAAGTAAAGATAAGTGTTCGGGGTCATGATAACATCATGTTTCTGCTTGGCTTCGATACCGCCACCTTCGCCGCGCCATGACATCACTGTAGCATTCGGGGCCAGTCCACCTTCCAGGATTTCGTCCCAGCCAATAATCTGACGTCCATGTTCGTTCAGGAATTTTTCTGCATGATTGATAACAAAACTCTGCAAATACTCTTCTTTTGAATGTTTAGCGTCACTCTTGATTCCCAAGGCCTTGATACGAGCCTGGCACTTCGGACATTTCGCCCATTCAGTCTTCGGACATTCGTCACCTCCGACATGGATATATTCAGAAGGGAAGATATCCATTACTTCCGTCAGGACATCATCAATAAAAGTCAGCACACTGTCGTTTCCGGCACAAAGCACCTGATCAGATACTCCCCATATTTTCCAAACCTCATACGGTCCACCTGTACATCCCAAATGCGGATAAGCGGCCAATGCTCCTGCATATGTCCCGGAAGGTCGATTTCAGGAATAACAGTGATATAACGATCTGCAGCATACGCTACGATTTCTCTGGCTTCTTCCTGAGTATAGAAACCACTGTAAGGTTTTCCGTCATATTCACCGGAATTACGTCCGATTACAGTTTCCGATCTTTTTGAACCGATCTCAGTCAGTTTAGGATACTTCTTGATTTCAAGTCTCCATCCCTGATCTTCGGTTAAGTGCCAGTGTAAACGGTTCATGTTATGCAAAGCCATCATATCGATGTATGTCTTTACTTCGTCTACTGTGAAGAAATGGCGACCTACATCAAAATGGGCACCACGATAACTAAAACGAGGATAGTCGCTAATCTCGACAGCCGGCAATGAAGGAGTTGTACCGATAGCTACCGGAATAGACTTACGTAAAGTCTGGATACCATAGAATACACCAGCTTCAGTAGGAGCAGCAATAGTTACACCATCTGCGTTCACACTCAACTGATAAGCTTCGGTTTTCTGATTCCATACCCAACTTAAGCAGAATAGCACCTTTGCCCTCAGTACCTGCTTCAACGGCATAATCCTTACCTGTGGCTTTCTTCAGATAATCAGCCAGGAATTGGGCATTGCGTTGCATCTTTTCATTTCCTTCCGGATAGATGATTTTTACACTACCATTTAATGTAAATGGTTGGCTTTGAGCAGTCGTAATTTCCTGAGGTAAAGGAATTACCTGGTAATTAGCTGTAGTTTCTTTGTCGTTACACGAAGAAATAAATCCCGTGAGCGCCAGTAAACCGGCAATTTTAAAAAGATTTCTCATACAAATTATTTAATAGGTGTTAGTTATAGGTATCTCGTACATGTTTCACTGTGATATTCAAGCTTTCTCCCTTCTTAATCTCCGGAGACGTTATCGTTATTTTTTTGTTTTCACCCGGCAACAGATCGAAGAAATTATCAGTGAAACGGGCTCCTTGAACAGGAATCTGGACAAAGACATCTTTTGCCAGTTTAGGAGATGACAAGGTCAGTTCACACTTCCCATCGAGTTGTTTCACTTTCATGGAAATAGCTGTCTGAGGCAGCTCCAAATTCTTGGTTTTATCAAAGAAATAAACTTCTTCAGCCACTTTCCTACCTGATTTATCTTTCAGGCTAAGTAGTAGAAAACTGCTCTTTCGCTGTTCCGGATTCACCCAAGTGTCCAACGGTTTACGCACGATACAAGAAGAAGTATTCATCGGTACCTCAACTGCCTTGATGACTTCTTTGTCTAATGTCTTGCCATTAAAATCAATGACTTTCATTTCAAGTGTAAGCTGACTCTGCTTTTCCAACATATCGGATATCAGATAAATATTCAAGCTATCGCCTTCCTGTATTGCATTGACCAGTAACGGCGCAAAAGCACGCTTTGCCTGATAATGCAACGCTTTCCAATTGCCATAATAGTCTATACTGGACCAGGAAACTACCGGCCAGCTATCATTAAGCTGCCAATATAATGTCCCCATACAATAAGGGCGGTTACGACGATGTGCTTCCATCCCATGACGCATGCCGTGTCCCTGAAGCACAAGTCCGATATACACAAAGTCTTCAAATTTCTCAGGAACGATATAATCACGTTCCATATAGGTACGTATCAAGTCATTACCAATACTGCTTTTCTGATGCCCATTCATCACTTCCGACTCAATCTGATAGTCTTCCGGAGCAGCAAATGTAGCAATCGTCTTCATTTCCGGGAACGACTGGAAACCAAATTCACTCATAAATCGCGGTAAATCCGTGTCTAATGATTCGAATGTTTTTTGCCGTACCACACTTTATGACTGTCACCTATGCCCGACTCCGGACGTCCCCAATTTGCAAAATAAGGAGAAGAATGCTTGTAAAACGGCCTTCATCGAGTTCCTGTACTTTGGCAGGAAGCAATCCCCGGAACAACTTATCATACCCCGGAACATATTTTCATACACTTCCGGAGTATAGTTTTTCTGCCATCCCCAATATTTCAATCCTTCCAGAATCTCATATTTCCACCACATGGCCAATGAAGCATGGTTGCGCAGACGTTTGATATTATATTCAGCCTCTTCTTCTACCCGCTTCAAGAAAGTAGGATCGCTGGGATAAGCAGTACAGGCAAACATAAAATCCTGCCAAACAAGAATACCATTTTCATCTGCCAGATCATAGAAACGATCATCCTCATAAGTTCCTCCCCCCCATATACGTACCATATTCATATTGGCCTCTTTCATGTCCCGGAACAGGGTCCTATAACGCTCAGTGGTTATACAGGGAAGCAATGCATCATCAGGGATATAATTGGCTCCTTTGGCAAACATCGGGATACCATTCACTTCAAAATAAAAAGATTCTCCCTCTTTATCTTTTTCGTTTACCACCCGTATCGTACGAAGTCCGATGCGATGCTGGCGCGAGGCAATTGTTTTACCGTCACATATCACTTGTGCTGAGAAATCATATAAATGAGGTTCTCCCCATCCATTGGGCATCCAACGTACAGGGTTCTGAATATCCAACGGAATATGAATCTTATTTAAACCCGGTTTTAACGTCACGTTCTTCTTTACTGTTACTTCTTTCCCTCCTTGCAATGAATAAGAGATCAAAACCTCAGCAGATTTTTCCTTCTCTGAAATGCTATTAATTTCCAATTCATTAGAAAGTTTTGCGACTTGATCTGTCAGGCTCAACTGTTTCACATGATAATCGGCAATAGTGGCAACATCATAAAAACGAAGAGTCACAGGACGCCAGATACCGCTTGTAACCATGCGGATTCCCCAGTCCCATCCATAACTATAAGGTGCTTTTCTAGTAAATACACTAAGACGCTTTTCGTGATGATCATTATCAGCCGGATAATTAAATCCATTGGATGACCATTGTGGAAGAGTTTGTTTTATAGGAGAATGAAAATAGACATGCAGCAAATTCTCACCTTTACGTAACACCTGTTTAACAGGAACCGCATAACCCACAAACATATTATCTGATTTCAAAACCAAAGAACCGTTCAGATAAACGTCAGCATAGGTATCCAATCCCTCAAAGAAAAGCTGGGCGGCATCCCTCTTTAATTGTTCCTCTGTAACGACAAAACAAGTTTTATATTCCCAATCTTCGTCCTCCACCCACTGAATCTTTTTTTCATTGGTCCCATAGAACGGATCAGGTAGCAGTTTATGATGAATCAAATCCTGATGAACTGTGCCCGGAACAGTAGCTGGCAGCCATTTTTCTGTTCCTACCTGTGAAAACGACCAATCGTCATTCAGCATTAACACATCCGAAGTGTCTTGGTTTTGCCCATAGGCTAAACTGCAACAACATACAAGTCCATACAATAACTTTTTCATCATAAACTGCTCACTTTTTCAAGTTTATTTTCCCCAGTCCGTACGGAACGTAGATGCCGGTAAACCGTCACCGTTGACTAGATTGGCACGGGTAAAAGGTTGCCAACCGTAACGCACGTGAAGAGGATTTTTCACTTCTTTACTATATACTTTAATTTGATTTCCTACGATTTTGGCTGTGGCCGGATAATAAATATCCTCTGTTTCTGCCACTTCGAATGTCTGTAACGGCTTTCCGTCCGATGCATGCATACCCTCGGCACAATCGAATGATACATAAGCAGCGCCATCACGAAACTCTACATTACGGAACATTGGTCCCGAAGGTGTAACATTCTTCTTTCCATAAGTTTGATTCAAAGCCCAATGAGCCAAACGCTCGCCTACCGGCTGCTTATGTTTGGGATGCACATCAAGTGAATCACCCAGGTCACTCGATACCGCCATACCCGTATGAGGTATTTCATACATCATTCTACGCTGGCTATCACGGAACCAAGGCCATGACGGACGGTTGATACTTGACAACTGTACATAATAAAAAGGTAAATTCTCATTTTCCCAGTTTTTACGCCAGCTCTCAACCAAGAGCTTAAACAATTTCTCGTGTGCCTCACGATTATGTGCATTCGATTCACCCTGATACCAGATGATGCCTTTAATAGGATATTGCTCCAAAGGACGAATACCTGCCTCATATAAATAACAAGGTTCGTAAGGATGACGTTGCTGCTTATTAACAGCCTTTTTCACATTAAGAGCAGCGCGACCGCGCACCCAATCCTGAATAAAGTCATTTTGAGTCCAGTTACGTAATATAGCAGGGAACTTATACTCCAATGTACTGCGATCAACCCATGCTTCAGTAGGCGAACCACCGATCGCATTACAAATTAATCCTACAGGCACTTTCAGGCTATCCTGCAGCATTTTGCCAAAATAATAGGCCACAGCAGAAAATGAACCTGCTGTTGCAGGTGAACAAACCGTCCATTCGGTATCTTTATAATACTGCAAATGATTCAACGAATCCAATACGGATGTATCCCACTCCACTGCATCCGTACGCCAGCGTGCCTTCATATCGAACAAACGAATCTGATCATTAGCAGCCTGCGGAATATCTCTTTTAGCCGTTTTACTCCAACTCAAATAAAATTCCATGTTAGATTGTCCGGAACAAAGCCACACTTCTCCAGCCAAAACATTATTGAATGTTTGTTTCTGTTTTCCGGCAGAGACAGTCAGTGTATATGGACCACCGGCCTTTAACGGCTGAATGGTGACAGCCCAGTCTCCATTGGAAGCAGCCTTTGCAGTCAACTTCTGTTTAGCTATTGAAACAGTCACTTTTTCACCCGCATTTGCTTTGCCTCGGATAGCCAACGGCTCTCCGTGTTGAAGTACCATGTTATCAGTATACAACTCAGATAGATGTAACCCTCCAAAATCTCCTGTAATCGCCGAATATACCGTTTTTGCAAGAATACCGGCTCCCTCTACGTTAGGATGTACAGCATCCGGAAGAAGATAGGGGTAAGGATAAAGCGGTTCATGGAAATCCATTAACTGAACTCCTGCATATTTAGCTATCGTCTCAATACTTTGTTGAATTTCTCCATGCCAATCACGGGTACCTGACTCAAAACGAGGATGACGGTCAGCGATCGGTGTCAAACGGGCAATAATAATATGACATTTAGGATTAGCAACTCTGAAAGAATCAATCAACGCCAGATAATCTTTCACGAAACTGTCACGATAGTTCGGCCAATCACGTGGATCCGTATCATTAATACCCAAATGGATAACAACAATATCACCGGCAAAAGCAATTGCCTTTTTAAATTCTTCTTGCTGCATGTAAGGACGATGTCCCTTATTCAATAAGGTAGCTCCTGATTTCCCGAAATTTCCAACTTCGTAAGTCTCCCTAGGAGTTGTTGCAACTGTGATGGGTAAGAGTCCGTTGCAGGATTCGGAAGAGTATATCCGTATGTAATACTATTCCCTACACAAGCCACTTTCACCCGCTTCTGTGCGGATAAAATGGTGCATACCATCAAGAACAGAGATAAGAATAGTATCTTTTTCATTTCTTATTTATATAAGGTTTAACAATATCAACCCATTTTAAGTAGCCTTTTCCCAGTAAATGTAAACCATCATTAGTATACTCAATATTCATTTTCCCGGTCTTCTCATCAACAAAATGAGAATAAAGATCGATATAGGTCACATTCTCTTTATCAGCAAGATACATCAGTCCTTCATTGATCTTTTCACTTCCTGCCAGCGTGACGTATGTCCGCCAAACATCTTATAATGATCGGTTACCGGAAGTACACTTTGCAAATATAGCTTTGTTTTTGGAGAATCTTGTTTAATTTTTTGAGTAATCATACCAATACGGTTCACAATTGTATCTGCAGAAGTGCCCCTTCTTACATCATTTATGCCGTTCAACATGTATATTTTGGCGGGTTTTCCTTTCAAAATCGCATCCAGCCGATCATAAACACCCTACAGATATCACCACTGATTCCTCGGTTCTTGACATGCTTATTATTCAATAATTCACTCCATTCTCCCCGTTGGTAATGCTATTACCCAGAAAAATGATATCTTTTGAAGTCACAGGCAACTCCTCAAACAGAGTTGCACGTTGATAATAGAACGTAGAATATTTGCGTTCCTGTGCGTTGCTCGCCATTGAGGCGAGCAACAACATCATTAATAAAATTTTCTTCATTCGTTTTATTTTTTTCTCAATCACTTCGTTTTGTCGGGCGAATAGATAAGTCCGTCCACTGCATTTTCTCCGTCAGGAGTTACAAAAACTGTAGTAAACATCCACTTCACCAACCGCACCTCGGGCATATTGAATTTGCCAACCGGCAATTTCAGGAAAACTTTATTCCAGCCTTTATTCAGATGGACGGCGATAGGTGGACGTGCCACACAATTTTCATTTCCCAACGCTATTTCATTACTCTTTGTACGATGAGTAGCTGTCCATACAGGTGGCTGTATTTCTTCATTATTGATCCAGATACGGCTGCCTTTATAGTCCCATTTACCTTGCAATGGAGCCAGGTCCATTTCCGAACGACCATAATTCTGGAATTCAGCCCACAGCCCTACTTCCTGATCTTTCGGAGAGTAAACCCATGTATAGGCATAAGCCGTATGATTCTCTTGCGGATCTTTATAGAAAGTAGGTACCATTTTCCCCCATACATGACGAAGATAGATACCCGCACCAATGGCAGGGTGTACCTCTCTTTTCCTTCATATAAATAAGAATCCTTCAATTCCTGTTCCGGAGGAAAGACTTTATTCAAATCTCCACCATTAGGAAATGCATCAGTAATATTCCATTTTACATTCGTCTGTTTTACATAGGCGAACGGATATCCCTTAAATGTATGCTCTTTATGCCAAAGCATACGATTCTCAAAATCAGCAAATTCTTTAAACTCCGGAGAGCCTTCAGAAGGTAAGATAGTACCATTCTTATCAAAATATTCTGTACCTCCGCCTTTCCATGCACGTTCAGCAATAGCCAGCATATTAGGATAGAAATTATTCTCAAGTATAATATTGCGTTCGTTAGCTACGTAACGGTCATTCCAGATGGCAAGAATTGTCCCTGCAATATCGTCACTTCCTTGCTCAACATTATAAATACGGCTGTTATACAATGCAATGATATCGCCAAAAGTATCAAAATGATTGAGATAATGAAACTTAGAATCAATTGCGGGAATACCTTTTTTGGGCTTTTCCACGATAACTCCACAAATGCGTCATATCAATCTCGCCAGGTTTATAATGCCATCCCGGATTCCACGAAATGACTTTCTTTCCTTTGGCACGGACATATTCGACCATTTCCGGAACAAACTTTGGATTGGTAAATCGAACTTCATCCGTACCAATATGAAGATAAGGTACATCAAAAGTCTCGCAAACTTCATCTACCAGCAATTTAAGAATTTTCATTCCTTCCGGGCTCTGCATATCATGACGGAATGTACGGACAAAAGCCCCACTATGCCCCGGCATATCAAATTCCGGAATTAAAAGTATATTATGCGCTTTACAAAAAGCGACTAAATCTTTCGCTTCTTCCAATGTATAGTATTTACCCGGCATACGAGTCGTGTTCACACTGTCATTCAACATCGGAAAAATTTTACTTTGCAATCTCCATGATTGATTTTCAGTCAGATGCCAATGAAAAACATTAATTTTAAATCGTGAAAGAACAGCAATTTCACGTTTCAATTCTTCAATCGACATATACGTACGCCCTACATCCTGCATAAAGCCGCGTATTCGGAAAGCAGGCCAGTCAACAATTGAACAACCGTTGAATGTTGCCTTTTCTTTGTACATCCTGTAGCTGGGCCAAAGTCTGCATAGCCCAATACACACCATGCTCCGTCACAGCCTCAACCGTAACTTTGCCATTATTTACCACCAGGCGATAAGCTTCGTCTGCGTTCAAAGGTACCTCTTCTAACGAAGGTACCAGTTTCACTTCAATACTTGCACGAGCTTTGTCATCAATCACTCCACCCCTATCAACAACAAAAGCTTCCCACTCTTGCCGAAGCACCGGAGTAGAAAGCTTTGTTCTGCCCAGCACAAAACTGGAACCTAAAGGGGTAAACTTTTGCGGTTCCGGGAGCAGGTGATATTCACCTGCCCGAACCGAAGAAATTGTGCATAAGTAAATAATGAAACTGATTAAGAAAATTTGTTTGTTTCTCATCGGTATTTATTTAGTTTATGGGGGAAATCTCTCATTTAATAATGTCTTTCAACTTCACAGCCTGGAATGTCATGTGCGCCACACTACTTTCATAAAGAATACCAATCGTCTCTTTATCAATCATAGAGAGGCAAGAATAACCCCAGTTATTGCCTTCATCCAACAACAGCTGATGTTCGGGTGACCAAGTCACACCGCCATCCAAACTTATTTTAATAGTAGTATTATAGCGTCCTTTTGTCGTATTAGGATTAGAGAAAATCAATAAATCCTTGCCCAACACATTATCTTTTGCTTTCACACTGATCAAACTAGCCATACAAACAGATTCCGGCAATGCCTTACGAGAAGATTCATGTTCCGTCCATGTTTTACCCAAATCTTTTGTAATAGCCACAGCGCGGCTTCCTCCGCGATTATCACGCATATTCAACATCAACACTCCGGGTTCGACCTCAGCTACCTGGGCTTCTGTGGTGTTCGTACGTGCATAATTGTGCATCTTCCAGTTCTTGCCACCATCTTTACTGTACATAATACCGGCATTGGGCACACGTGTCGAATCGATAAACTGAGTTGGGAATACCAAAGTACCGTCACTCATAGTGATACCCCTACCCGGTCCCTGCAACAAGAAATACCAAGAAGGATCTTTCACCTGCTCTGTAATATTAATAGGTGCAGACCATGTTTTACCATCATCTGTACTTTTAGCTAAAACAAGTTGTGCTGTATGGTTCATATCCATACCCGGATGTGAACTCCACCATGCCCGCTGATTACCCATACCATGGGTCCAGGCAGCAACCACCCAAACATTATTTGTTTTTGTATCAACAAGGATAGAAGGGTCTCCTACCCCATTCTGACCGGCAGGCAGACCACCGAATTCTCCAAAAGCCAAAGGCAAACGCATTTTTTCCCAAGTTTTTCCACCATCTGTACTGCGGCTTAAACCAACATCAACATGCTCCTGCAAGTCAACACTACTGTTATAACGTACATCATAAACTCCCAGTAACGTACCTTTATTAGTAGTCACCAATCCCGGAATACGGAATGCGGCAGAATTATCGTCTCCGGCATGGCGCACTCCTACTCCCATACGGTGTTCTATCCCATTTTCTGAAACTACATCCAACAGGGCTTTTTTGCCATCCAAAGTAATTGAAGCGATATCCGCAGTCACCTTGCTGGTAAGCGAAGTGCCCGGCTTCATTTGCAAACTAATCCAGAAATAATTGATTCCGGGAAACAGTTTCTGATCTCCTTTCAGAACAACCTGATTACCGGGATTAGTCACCTCCGATTTTTTGATTGAATAAGACGGATTGGCGGCAAGTGTTTTCCCAGGTGTTACTGGAAATATATCCAACAGGAGCAAAACGTTTTTTACCACTATCCTGCAATGCTTCAGTACCTCCATAATAAAGCTTTATGGACTGAATTTCAGAAAGATTCACTCCTTCACCCAAGTTTAACACTACATCGTTCAGGGTCTGGCTCTCTTTAGCATCCAAACGGAGATAGAATAAGACATTATCCTGCCTTTCTATCAAAATAGGAATACGTGTTTCACGAACAAAAATGGTATCTGCTGCTTGAACTATCGGTATAGCACACAGAAAACAGAAAAGCGAAAATAGAATTACGGCTTTTTTCATGGTATCGACTAATTAATATTTATGTTATCGGGAGCAAAGATAGTATTTTTTATTATATAACGGTTATATTAATTAAATATTTTATTATATACGGTCGATTTAATAAACAAGACACTATTCGACGCAAAGCACTAAACCATCGGAAATAAACATATTCAAAGCGGTCATTGAAGACTATCCCATCAATCAGGATTTGGATTGTATTTAAAAACAAAGAGAGGGATGTTATCTCGAGCAACATCCCTCTCCTTTATCTTATTTCGGTGATCTATTGAAAACTCAATTATTCTTCAGCCACTTCCCCAATCTTAGTTGACCAATAAGGATTCTGATACAATACAGATGTCTCTGCTTTTTCATCCGGAGACAGCAATTCCATCTCACGAACCGGCACAGGATTGAGATAATGTGCCTTCTGCCAGGTATACCCATCGTATACATCATTATTGGTTTTCAAAATAGCATACGGACGCAGGTATTTAAAGGAGCGTGAAGAGATATTAGAACCTTCTTCACCAGAATCTTTAAATGTAACCTCAGCACCATTCTCATCTTTATTAGCCGATTTGTACATTTCATCCCAGAAATTACATCCTTCAGGGATATAATTTTTTGTCAGCAGATGATCCATTGAACGCCAACGTACCAAATCATCCCAACGCATCCCTTCACCAATAAATTCGCAACGACGTTCACGGCGAATATTTAATAAGGTGGCGTCTACAACTTGTCCACCCGAATATTTACCCCAATCTGTTTCCTGACTCAAATCGGTCGCATTGATTGTTTTTGTAAAATCAGGATCTACGCCTGCACGTTCACGAACGGCTCTCCAATATTGAGCTGCTTTACCTGTAACGTTACCATTCTTCATATAATAAGCTTCCAGATAATTCAGATAAGCCTCTACGCCACGATAAATAATACATCCGGTAGTCGACTCAGCTTTTCCCCATACATTCTGTGCCATATCAAAGCTGGCATATTTACGAATACGATATCCTGTCTGGTCTCTCATCTCTTCACGGTTAGATACAGGATGCGGAGCAAACATTTTCACAGTGCCCGGTTCCTCGGTCGAATATACTGGTACAAAATTGCTTTCACCAAACATAAACAACTGAAGACGGTTATCGCGATTGGCCTTCACATCATCCAATGTAGCATCCCCCTTATAAGGTGCTGCGCTACTGGCCGCATACCAAGGCAGACCATCCTGCATCAAGAAGCTTTCAACATAGCTTTTCAACAAGCCATGATTAGAACCGGACGCAATCCATGCCGGAGTACCATGCATGATAGAGAAACTACCGGTTTTTGCATACTGACGCCAGAACAACACTTCGTCATAGCCGCTTAAATCAACATTGGCATACATTTCAAAATAAGGATTCCATCCGGATGTAATAGAAGGACTAGCAGGATCTTCAACCTTTGTATTAGGGGTCAAAGTTATTTTATCTGCAACTTCTTCCGCTGCCTTCATGGCTTCTGTCAAGAAGAAGTCAACCTCAGCTTCTACATCCAATGAGAAATTAGAATGTACTTTCTTTCCCGACCAGTTATCATCTCCCGGTACACGCCCTGTACCCTTGTGGTATCTTTCAAAGAAGCTTCATACAGTGCCACCTGGATTTAATCAGCAAAGCTGTCTCACGATTCAAACGGGTATTATTTTTAAATCCCTTACTGTACATCATATTGGCAGCATCATCCAAATCTTTCAGGATAAAGCGGGCAACCAGATTACGAGGTTGGCGGACACCTTTTTCCATCAGCACCGTTTTGTCATCGGGCAAAACCTCTGTTACGATCGGAAAGTCACCGTAAGTACGCAATAAATTATAGTACACAAGAGCACGCATCAGATGCATTTCGCCAATATAATGACGAATATCGGCATCTGCTCCGGCAACCTCACCCGCTTCATATTTAGGCACAGCATTCTCAAAGTAGTTGCAATAACGGATATTGCTGAAACTCCAGTTACCATCACTGGAAGGAACTTTCCAAAGCCCTTTTACATAGCGACTACTACGCCCTCCGGCCACCATATTATCCGTTCCACCATCGTTATTCGCTATACCTGCTCCATAACCACCATGCGAAGGAAAATAGTTTTGATACCTCGCTATGGAATAAGCGGCAAAGTGATCCACCGTTTGAAAGTAGACTTCCGGTGTGACAGAAGAAAGAGGTTCTCTATCAAGAAAGTCATTACAGGACGTGAGCGCCATTACCCTCCCGCAACAAAACATGCTTGTACAAACAGATTTTTATTTTAAGCTTCATAATACTTCAATTTAAAATTAACGTTAACACCAACAGATATCACTCTTTGCAAAGGATACAACTTACCGGATCCTGTTCCGGCCAAACTTCCGGTAGCTTCCGGATCGAAAATCTTAGAAAGACTGGTTATAGTTGCCAGGTTATCACCCGAAACATATACACGTACAGAAGATATTCCGGCTTTCTCTGTCCATACCCGAGGCAATGTATAACCCAACTGAACATTCTTCAAACGCAGATATGCCCCATTCTGTAAATAACGCGTCTGAACCTTGGTATTACGATCCCCACTAAAGTTGACGCGCGGATAATATGAATTCAAATTAGCACCTAACGGGTCACCCTCCGGACGGAAGAAATCCCAATGTTCGGCAAAGCCGGTAGACTGCCACTCATTTCCTTGTCCGTTGGCTCCCCAGAAATAACATCCGTCCAGCCATAGGTCACGTTTTCCGATCCCCTGCATAAAAATGCTGAAATCGAATCCTTTCCAGGCAGCATCCAGTGTAATACCATATTTAAAACGAGGAGTCGAATTACCGATAATACGATAATCGCCCGTATCTCCTAATTTATTGGTTCCGTTACTGATTTTTCCGTCACCATCCAAATCGGCATACATAATATCACCGACACCCCAATTGGTTCCAACAGAAGATTGATCGACTTTTGCCAATGAGCATCCATCTCTTCCTGTGATTTAGCAATACCGATTGTTGTCAATCCCCAAATATCGTTCAAATGTTCACCTTTATAATACGAACCTACATCATACGAGTCATTCGGATAGCGCAGAATCTTCTGTTGGTCATCAGAAAGTACAAATTTTGCTCCATAAGAAACTTCACCGATCCGATCTCTCAATTTACCTCCAACTCAAAACCATACGATTTCATGTCCGAGTTGTTAATCTTCGGAACTGAAGTTCCCAACAAACTTGAAAGTTCGGGAGCCGGGCCGATCATATCATAAGTATAACGTACGAAATAGTCGAATGAACCGGATAAACGGTTATTGAAGAAAGACCAATCCAAACCGACATCCCAAGTCTCCACTGTCTCCCAAGTTTTCTTAGAGCTGACAATACCCGGATTTGTAGCATAGTTAGGACGTTCGCCATTTACTAGCCAGCCGTAATTAGACCCTACAGGCATCGTTTGATAAAATGGATACCACGCATCATTGGTATTCGTATTACCCAGCTGCCCCCAAGAAGCTCTCAACTTTAAACTTCCCATATTGATCTTTTCAGCAAAACTTTCCATAAATGGTTCGCGAGCAATATTCCAACCGGCAGAGAATGATGGGAAGAATCCCCAACGTTCTTTTCCTACGAAGCGGGAAGAACCATCATATCGACCATTAGCCTCAAACATATAACGGTCTTTATAACTCCAGTTAACACGCGCAAAGAAACCGGCTACTGAGTTGTCAGCATAACCACCATAAGCCTGCGGATCATCAGTTGCCGTATTAATAGTAGGTACCCCGGGTAATCAAAGTATTTTTTCAGCCGTAATGTTTCTGGTTTTATATAACTCTGCATTAAAACCGGCCATCACTTTAAAATAATGTCCGTTATCGAACTGCTTGAAATAATCCGAATAAATATTTGTAGTATAATAATTTTCCTTCCAACTATATTCATTCACTCGAGAAGAACCTGCCGCATAAGAACCATATCCCATATCCCACACTGTATAATAAGGATCTCCGGCTACATTATAAGCATAAACAGGCAATACTTCCCAATGCTGATATTGAGTAGTGGTACGTACACTACCGTCAAGATTGATTTTCCAGTTTTTAATAGGTTCGAAAACCAGTTGCAACTGATTCGTATAAAAATCTTTCTGACTGTTTTGCTTTCCACCATTTTCCATCTGCTCCACTTCACCCTCATCCATAGGGAATCCATTCGGATCATAAGCCGGATGTACAGGCCATTTACGAGCTAAGTTATGGAAAAAGTTTCCGGTCAGATAAGAAGGACGCTCAAAATCCTCACGGGTCCATTTAGTAGAATATGTCACCTTAAACCAATCAGTGACAGCCGTTGTAATCTTACCGTTCAGCGTGTAGCGTTGAAATTTGTCTTTTCCATGACGCATCAAACCTTTCTGATCCAGGAAACTTCCGCTGATCAGGTATTGAGTCTTATCCGTACCACCATTAATACTAAGATTATGCTCCTGAGATGGTGCCCAATGATCATAGAATTCTTCAAACCAATCCGTATCTCCATTCGCGTTAGCCCATTTTTGCCAAATGCCTGCTCCATTATCAACAGTAGTAGCTTTCAGCGTTCCCTCTTGATAAGCTTTGATACGCTCCATTACAGCAGGGGCAAAATGTCACCACCACCCTTATTGGCAGAAGCACGATTGAAGTACTGAGCAAAAGTGTAAGAATCCATAATATCCGGTACACCAATAGCGTCTGAGAAACGAGCACTACCGCTATATGACACATTGGTCTTACCGCTCTTACCACTCTTCGTTGTTACAAGAATTACACCGAATGAAGCTCTTGCACCATAAATAGAAGCGGATGCAGCATCCTTCAATACCGAAACAGATTCGATATCATTGGGATTGACAGTATTCAAATCCCCCTCAATGCCATCAATCAAAACCAGTGGGGATGAACCCGATCCATCACCAATCGTTCCGGCTCCACGAATATTCATGTTTAACGTTCCATCAAGGGCGCCACCGTTATTACCAACAGTAAGGTTCAAGCCGGGAACAACACCCTGCAATGCTTGTGAAGCATTTGCCACCGGACGCGCTTCCAACGCCTCGGCACTAACCATACCTACAGCCCCTGTAACGTTCACCTTCTTTTGCGAACCATAACCGACTACAACAACTTCATCCAAAACCTCCGCATCCTCTTTCAGCACAATATTATAAGTGCTTTCAGAGCCAACTTTAATTGTTTGTTGCTTGTAGCCAATATAGCTCACCAAGAATTGTGAATTAGGTGCCACCTTTAACGAGAACTTACCGTTTAAATCAGTAATTACTCCATTAGTGGTTCCCACTTCTACAACACTTGCCCCAATAACGGGCTCCCCAGTAACATCTGTTACCAGTCCCGAAATCGCCTTTACCTGTGCCATCACATTAAACGATAGCAAACAGCCCAACAAAATAAAAAGGACTTTTTTCATAAATTGATTTTTAGTTAATAAAAAAGGAAAATTATCTCTTCTAAACTCCATAAATATAAATACCTGAAAATGAGTACAGTCCTATCGGGACTTATCCTTTTAAATAGTAATCCCAGAATCAGATAAAAACATAATTGTTTATAATACAAACTATTACGTCTTAATAGTGAATCAAAACAACAGGGTATTTTTAGTAAAAAAACACTTATGAATTAATAATGGTGAAAAGTAGTGAAGCAATAAATATTTTTTTCTCGTCCCAATTCCTCTAAAATCTACTTTTCAATAAGCCAAAAAGAGTTATCTATATTTCAACACAAAGAAACACCTTATAACATATAATAAGGTTTTTGAATATATCCTTTCGCCCTTTTCAAGTCAGTCCAATAGTATTTTAAAACAATAATATATTACATATACCTATTCTAAGGTGAATCGCTATATATATAATATAAGAAATCAATATTATATGAGAGAGGATACCCCATAAACAATCTTTTGTGAAATCCCCAAGTGGATTATCTTAGTTTTTCAATATTATTTCGTCTATATAAAAAATATATTTAAAATATGCTTGTGAGTTTTTAATATAATATATATATTTGCAACGGTTTGATAGTATATAAATGAAAAGAAATAATAAATTTAACCTTTTTCATTTATTATTTAGGTAATGAAAATACCAAGTACCGATAGAACTTAGTTCAAATAACCAAAAACACATATAAACATCTTTATTATTAACTCAAAAAGCAATACTTATGAAGAAAACCATCTTCTTGATTTTGTGCATTTTATGTTCTCTTGGAGCCATGGCACAAAAGAAATCAATCACAGGTGTGGTTACGGATGCTAGCGGTGAATCAGTCATCGGAGCAAGTGTTGTCGAGGTCGGTACCACCAATGGTGTGATTACTGACATTGACGGTAAGTTTACGTTGTCGGTCGATCCTAACGGAAAGATCAGAGTATCTTATATCGGGTATCAGCCTCAGGTACTTGATGTAAAGGGCAAAAATTCTTTTAATATTAAATTGAAAGAAGACTCTGAAATGCTGGAGGAAGTTGTTGTAACGGGGTATGGTGGCAAACAGCTGCGTACGAAAGTGACGAACTCTATTGCAAAAGTAAAAGATGAAGCATTGAAAGTCGGCTTATTCTCTAACCCCGCTCAGGCACTCTCCGGAGCAGTTGCAGGTTTAAAGGTTACCCAAGCCTCTGGTAGCCCGGGTGCGGCTCCTAAAGTAACGCTTCGTGGCGGTACTAACTTCGATGGTTCAGGTGACCCTCTGGTTATTGTAGACGGACAATTGCGTGACGGTATGCAGGATATCAATCCGGAGGATATTGAATCCATGGAAGTCTTGAAGGATGCCGGAGCAACCGCTATTTATGGTGCGCGAGCAAGTAATGGCGTAATTTTAATTACTACAAAACAGGTAAAGAAGGACGTCGCGAAATCAACTTCAAAGCCAAAATGGGTTTGAGCTATGTAAATAACCCTTATGATTTTTTGGGAGCCAAAGATTATATCAACGTACTGCGTACAGGCTATAGTAAATCCGGATTTACAACCTCAGACGGAGAGTATGTCTCTATTGCCCCACTTGGTAACTTGACAAGTGCTTCTCCATTCGGTACTGGTAATACACTGAATGATAAAACGATCTGGAATATTATGAATAAAACGGCAGACAATGCCTATCTGTTACAGAAAGGATGGCAAGAAATGCCGGATCCTCTGGATCCCAGCAAAACCATTTTATATAAAGATACTAATCCGGCAGATTATAACCTGAATAATCCGGCAATATCTCAGGACTATAATATCAATATGTCCGGGGGTAATGATAAGGGTACTTACTATGCAGGATTAGGTTACAACCGTCAAGAGGGACTTCCTATCAAGACATTCTATGAGCGCTATAGTTTTGTTTTGAATGCCAGTTATAAAATTACAGATTGGCTTACCAGTTCATCCAATTTCAATTATAACCGTGCAAATTGGAAAAACATGCCGGGATCACAAACCAGTGAAGGCAATTACTTCGGACGTATCATGTCTACACCTCCCACTGTCCGCTTCCAGGATGAGGATGGAAATCCAACTTTAGGTCCGGTAGCTGGTGATGGAAACCAGAATTATCAGCCCGACAAATGGTGGAATTTTAATCAGAGTGACAAATTTACCATGGTACAGGCCTTCCAGATTGATATTTTGAAAAATCTTTCTGTAAAAGGTACTGCCAACTGGTATTACTCCGAATCATTGGCTGAAAGTTTCACCAGAGACTATGAAAACACGCCGGGTCAATTTGTGAGAACACGTAGTTCTTCAGCAAGTTTCTCCAGAAATTTCTCTCAGACCTATAATGTGGTATTAAACTATAATCAAACTTTCGCTAAAGATCATAATGTGGCTGTTATGTTGGGTATGGAATATTTTGATAGATATAGCCGCAGCTTTAGTGCATCCGGTTCAGGAGCTCCAACGGATGATTTTGCCGATCTATCATTGACAGATAATGGAGAAGGGAAACGTTCCATTGATTCAGGACATAGCGATTATCGTATTCTTTCTTATTTCGGACGTCTGAATTACGACTATAAAGGCCGTTATTTACTTTCTGCTGTCTTCCGTCAGGATGGATATTCATCTTTATTAGGTGACAACCGTTGGGGATTTTTCCCGGGAGTTTCTGCCGGATGGATTTTTGGACAAGAAAATTTCGTAAAAAATGCTCTGCCTTTCCTGTCATTTGGTAAATTACGTGCGAGTTATGGTGTAAATGGTAACGCAACCGGAATTGGCGCCTATGACTTACAGGGATCTTACAATTCTCAGAAATATAATGGAAATGTCGGCTTCTTAATCGGTGCACTACCCAACCCGGGTTTGAAATGGGAGAAAACCCGTACTGCAGAAGTCGGTATAGATATGAGTTTTTTTGAGAATCGCCTGAACGCAAACTTTACCTATTATAATCGTTTAACTTCAGACAAGTATGCCAACTTAAGTTTACCTTCTACAACAGGTTTCTCGTCAATTAAGAACAATAACGGAAAATTTCGTAATAGTGGTGTGGAAATAGAACTGTCGGGAAAAATCCTAAAAACCAAAGATTGGAGTTGGGATTTGGGTGGAAACATATCGTTCAATAAAAACAAAATAGTTTCGTTGCCGGATAATGGCTTAATTCGCAATCAACAGGATGCCGCTCAAATATACAGTGGAAGGCAATTATCTGATGGCACATATGAGAAGATTTGGGTCGGCGGTAATCAGGAAGGTTATGAACCCGGTGTGTTAATTGCATATAAAGCCGATGGGCTTTATCGCAGTTGGGATGAAATTCCCGGAGACTTGGTAGTCACATCCGGTAACTATTTCGGTAAAAGATGTATGGACCGGAAGCTTGGAAGAAGTTGAGTTCCGCAGAGCAAAAGAATGCATTACCCATTCAGCCCGGAGATGTGAAATGGAGAGATATAAATGGTGATGGTATGATTGATAATTATGATCAGGTTGTTGTGGGAAATACAAATCCGCATTGGATTGGTGGTTTCAACACCACATTGCGCTGGAAAAACTTCCAACTGTACGGACGCTTTGATTTTGCATTTGATTACTGGATCTATGATAATACTACCCCTTGGTTCTTGGGTTGTATGCAAGGAACTTACAATACGACCAAAGATGTATTCAACACTTGGTCTGAAGAGAATCCGAATGCCAAATATCCGCGATTTGTGTATGCTGACCAGCTTATGAATGCAAACTATTATCGTACTTCCACATTATTTGCTTATAAAGGTAATTATTTGGCTATCCGTGAAATATCTTTGAGTTATTCTTTACCTAAAGCATGGGCAAACAAGGCTTACTGTCAAAAGGTGGATGTGTCGATCACCGGACAGAATCTGGGATATATCACATCGGCTAATGTAGCTTCTCCTGAGGTTTCAAGTGCAGGTTCAGGATATGCTTTACCAAGAACCCTCCTGTTCGGATTGAATGTAACTTTCTAATGCTTAACTGATTTAAAAAGAAAATATATGAAAAGAATAAAATCTACAATATTATATGGTTTACTGGTGGCATCTTCGGGGCTGTTAGTAACGTCATGTGCCGATAAATTGGATCTGTCTCCGATTGATTACTACGGAAGTGGGTCTTATTGGAAAACAGAAGCCCAGGCTACCGCCTATATGGGTATTCATAAGCATTTACGCGATGCGGCATGGCAACATACAATCACATTCGGAGAACTTCGTGGAGGACGTTTCATCACCGGTGCAAGTAGTGATGGCATGGGAGTTAGTAATGGTGATATTATTTTGCAAAATTTTGATGAAACACATACCGGAGTAAGTAAGTTCGGAGATTTATTCGGCCGTATTACTAACTTGAATCTTTCATAGCACGCGTTACGGATGCCACCTATCTGTCCGATGAAATGAAAAACTTCTATTTGGGAGAAGTGTACGGTTTACGTGCTTTCTATTATTTTGATCTATACCGCATCTATGGCGGGGTACCTTTGCGTTTGACGGCTGATGTTGTTGAAGGAGTTATTGATCCTAATAAACTGTATATGGCCCGTTCGACCCCCAAAGAAGTAATGACCCAAATAAAAAGCGATTTGAATAAATCGATGGAGTATTTTGGAAATATGAATGATTTTGATCCATACAAACGTGGCAAAAAGGTGTATTGGTCAAAAGCTGCAACCGAATGTTTAATGGGAGAAGTTTATTTGTGGACTTCTAAAGTAACCACAGGAGATGACGTAGCAAATCCTGCTGATCTGACTATAGCTAAAACCCACCTTGAAAGTGTATTGAATAATTATAATCTGAAAATGCTGGATGACTTTTCACAAGTATTCAATGCCAAAAACAAGGCAAATGACGAGATTATATTTGCCATTCGTTTCTTAGAAGGTGAAGCAACCAATAGTAATGGTACATTTACTTATAATGTAGGTACCGGTAGTACCAAAAACAGATATCAAGCCAATGGTGAAGTATTTGGTGATGCTTTAGACATACAGAATACTGGCAATCAGACGTATGAATACAACAAAGCTGTTTATCAAAATTTTGATGATGCAGATACCCGTAAGGAAGCGACCTTTATCGCCTCATACAATAAAGATGGCAAAACAGGTGAGTTATCTCTCTATGGAACACATGTACGTAAAAATATAGGTTATGTAAATGCACAGGGAGCCCGTGTTTACTGTGGTGACTATATCTTCTATCGCCTGCCGTGGGTTTATCTTACTCTTGCAGAAATAGCAAACATGGAAGGAGATAATGCAGCTGTTGCCAAATACATCAACCTGGTAAGAAAACGTGCCTATGGCAATGCATGGGATGAAACTCTGTATGCATATCCGGAAACGGCAGATTTTACAACTAATGAATTGGCTATTTTGCATGAGAAAGATAAAGAATTTATCCAAGAAGGACAACGTTGGTGGGATTTACGACGTATGACTTTGACTAAGGGGGGAACACCTTTGGTTTTCTGCAAAGAAGGAAGTCTTTTGGAGATGCCCCGATATTGAATAAATCTACAGAAGCACATAAACTTTTGTGGCCAATTGAAAAACAATGTTGAATAAAGACCCCGCACTGGAGCAAACACCCGGATACAAATAATAATCGATAGGTATTTCTCAATATGCGATTATGGTAGAGGCGGAATGCACGTAATGTGTATTCCGCTTTTCTTTAAATAGCTTGTTTAGATTTCAATTATATTTCATCTTTCTTCCAATAATTTTCTCAACCAAGGTACAACCAGTTCTGATTTAAAATAATGATTGGGACCATCTACATTTACCATCCGAAAATATTCATTACGATCTAGTCCTTCAGGTAAATATTCTACATTTTTCGTGTATCCGGATCTGAGAACTTCTTATAATGATATATTTTCACGTTGTCGGGAGTGCCTACTATAGCATACGCTTTTCTCACAAGGTCCAAGTCTCGATCTAATCCTCCTTCAGTCAGTATGATAGGACGGGGTGCCAAAGCCGCTACGATGTCCGGAAAATTAAAATTTTTCCAGAAATCAGGTATTAAATGGCGTATAGAATTAGGGAATGGACGACGTCCGTTTTTGTCAGGCATAGTCATTACTTCCGCCCGTTCTTGAGTTTGACATAAGAAATCATTGTAAACAAAAGCATAAATTGAAGTATCAAGCGTACCCAATACCATCATTGGTTCGGTTCCCAGAGAAAATCCACTTACTACAATGCGATCTTTACGAATATGCTTCTGGGTCTTCATCCAATTTAAAACCTGCATATCCAAATATGAAGCATATCCCAAATAACTCCATCCCAACTCTAAAAGATAGCGAGATACAACATCGTAATCATAATTAGAGCCCAATGTATATCTCTCAAGGTCTGAGGCTTCTCCGGCAGCCGGGTTATCTACTGCCACTGCTATATACCCTTCTTTTACAAAGTTGAGGGCTTGGGTCAGTTTCGGATCTTTGTACCGGTCATTCAATTTGGGAGCTATCCCCGGTTCACCTGCAAGTCCCTCCTTATTTCCTCCGGAACCGGGAATACACAAAATGGCAGGTACGGGCTTGTTTATATTATCAGGTATTAAAACAAGAAAAGTAGAAACGCATTTGGGAAGCGGATAAAATTCCCATTTTTCTAATCGATACCCTTCCCGCTGTTCTCTTTTTATACAGACAGGAGCTGGAGAGTTTTTTATTTGAGGAAATTTCATTATTTCTTCCATCGCATGGCGAAGTCCCTTTTGCCATTTTCGAAATTCTTTGGGAGAAAAGTCTCTATGAAAAGCATAGCGTGGCTCAGTATTTCTGAGCATGGCATGCACTACACCATAAGAACTTAAGAATCGTCCGTCCTCACGTACAGACTTAATTAAATTATGATCCTTAGGAGACCAGCCATCGGACTGAGCATATAGGCTGCCATTAAAAAACAGTGATATTCCAATTATTAAAAAAATATTTTTCATTTGATTTAAATTTTATAGATATTACAAATATAGTTTTATTTTTTCGATATACTCCTTTTTAATTGTCGAAATATACAATTAGACATATAGTAAGTGACAGGATAAAATATGATGCAAAAAGATAGCATTTTATTTATTTGGGAATCCTGTAATTTTATCACTTATCCTACAAATAGAAGATAATATGAATAAATTGGGGAATAATATACTGTATTGGTGAAAGTAATGTATATAAATTCATTATAACTACCGGAAGATATTAACTTACTAAAATCAGAATGTTAACTTTGTGTTTTCAAGAAGTTAACTTCGTGCAGATACGAAATTAATTTCTTGAAAACAAATTGTTAGTTCTCTGTCAACAGACGCTCTAAATCACTGTTAAGAGTGTGAAAAGAATCTTTTATATGTTCTATCTGACAATGAAATTAAGAAAGAAGAAATATGTGATAATATTCCTTTTTTGAAATTTTCCCAAATAAGAATAAGTCGTAAATAGGTAAAAACATTCTATTTGGTAGTAGAATGATAATTTTACTTTCCCTTTGATTTTGTGAAATGGTCCAGATTTTGTTTTTTCTATTACGGTTCCGGTCACTCCTTTGATTAGCACGATACAGGGACATCAAGATATACAAAATGTCAGCTCTGTACCAATATAGCAAATTGATAAAAGGGAGATTCAATCTACTACATATCCTCTAATGATAAGCAGACTGTGTTTATTTGATATTTAGCCAGGACTTTATTCTCTAAGTGTTCCACTTTCTTTTGGAAAAGTTCTGGCTTGAAATTCTTTTTTTGACGTTTGACTTCTGCTACAATTGCACTTTTGTTATCTAAATAAATAGCTACAATGTCAATTTCATTCTGATTGCCTTTAGGCTCCCACCACGAACCAATAAGACGGAACTCGTAACTTTCAGCATATTTTTGTTTGAAATACTGTTCCAGGATTTTTCCTGAATATGTCGGATAGTCAGCTTTTATTAATTTTCGTAAGCCAATGAAATTTTTTATTTCAATGAGTGAACGATTTCTATCGAAATAATTAAACCAGAAATGAATAAAGTTATCGCATATCCCATATCTGACAGTTTGAGAACCCTCTTTTGAAAAGACAGGACGTTGGCGCACTACTATGTTATAATCTTCAATTAATCGCTTTAGATAACCGCCCAAACTCTTTTCGCCAAGCAACGCTTCTATTTCTGTCTGAGTATTATATCCACCTGAGATAGCACTTAGGATTGAGAAATAGGTACCATAATTCTTGCCGAATTCTTCTATTAACAGATTTTTTCCTTCATCTGTAAAAGGGGAGTTGTCTCTGACCATGAAATCAATCATTCCATCAACGGTTAATACTCTGTTATCACAAAATAATTCAACGTATTTAGGAACCCCACCGGAAAATGAGTATAGTGCCAATAAATCATCATTTGTATATTGGGGATGATAGTCTTTATGATTTTCTTTAAAACATTCAGACTGAAAGCTGAAAGTTTTATAATATTGTCAGCACGGCCAAAAAGAGGTTCCTTTTCATTATGGAAAATCTTTTCCATTAAAGAATAAATAGAACCACTCACAACGAAATTCATGTGAGTTTTTGTCTATACTGATCCCAGATATCTTGTATATCACTATAAATCGACTTATTGATATTATAGAATTCTTGAAACTCATCTATAACCAAATTGAATGACTGTCTGGTAGCAACTTCCATAATATACCGAAAGAGAGATTTGAAAGTCGATATTTCTTCTGGCACATAAATATCAAGTGCTTGGGAAACTAAAGTTATGAATTCCCTACATAAAGATGCTTCATTTTTTCTCCCCACAAATAAATAGATAGTAGGAGTTTTTTCAAAAGCTCTCATAATAAGACTTGTTTTACCTATTCTTCTCCTTCCGGTAACTACTGTCAGACGAGAGTTCTCTTCAAAAGATAATTCTTGTATCCTTTGTAATTCAGCTAATTCATTCTCCCTATTGTAAAACTTCATATCCTTTGTTTATTAAGTCTTGATTCTGTAACGATGGTTACTGTAACCACGGTTACAAAGATAATCCTATTTTTATTATTTCAATTACAATATTTTATAAGATTCTTCTTACAGTTTGTATAATAATGTTAATGGCTAATTGTGTGCTTCTCGATATGTCATTTTATACATGTCAACTATTTTAAACTAATGAGTTATTTATTATTCTATAAGTTAATTATGAAGATTATATTTATAATATAGCATTATTTGTTTGTCTTTTATACCCTTATGCTACCATTGGATTTTATAAATAATAAGTCTGAATTTTTCTTTTTTATAATACTATTTGATATTTAATCTTTTGTATATAAGTCCTTTATGTGATATGGCTATTATGCCTTTTTTCTCCATTTTTCGCCTACCGTCCCGATAGAACTTAGTTAGTATTTTTAAACACATATAAACATTTTTATTATTAACTCAAAAAAGCAATACTTATGAAGAAAACCATCTTCTTGATTTTGTGCATTTTATGTTCTCTTGGAGCCATGGCACAAAAGAAATCAATCACAGGTGTGGTTATGGATGCTAGCGGTGAATCAATCATCGGAGCCAGTGTTGTCGAGGTCGGTACCACCAATGGTGTAATTACTGACATCTCCGGCAAATTTACGTTAATGGTCGATCCTAACGGAAAGATCAAAGTTTCTTATATCGGGTATCAGCCTCAGGTACTCGATGTAAGGTAGGAATTCTTTCAATATCAAATTGAAAGAAGACTCTGAAATGTTGGATGAAGTAGTAGTTACAGGCTATGGAGGAAAACAGTTGCGTACCAAAGTGACGAATTCTATTTCCAAAGTTAGTGAGGAATCATTAAAGGTTGGTGTCTTTTCTAATCCGGCACAAGCATTATCCGGTGCAGTTTCCGGTTTAAAAGTGACGCAGAGTTCCGGTAATCCAGGAAGTACGCCGACCATTGTACTCCGTGGCGGTACAGAATGGGATGGATCTGGTTCTCCTTTAGTAATGGTCGATGGACAGCTGCGTGATGGTTTAAATGATATCAATCCGGAAGATATCGAATCTATGGAAGTTTTGAAAGATGCAGGTGCTACTGCATTGTACGGTGCGCGCGCCAGTAATGGTGTAATATTGATTACAACCAAAACGGGTAAAGTCGGTAAGGCAGAAATTAATCTTAAGGCTAAAGTAGGTATGAACTATATTAATAATCCCTATGATTTTCTAGGAGCTAAGGATTTTATCACTGCCATACGTACAGCTTATGACACAACACCATGGGCTAGTAAATCATCATTGGATGGTGCCTCCGCTTATGGAACAGGAAATAAATATGGCAGCGATTTGGTTTGGAACTTATTGGTAAGGATAGCGCAAACGAATTCCTGTTGAACAAAGGCTGGCAACAAATGCAGGATCCGCTTAATTCTTCAGTAACCCTTCTTTATAAAGATATCAAGCCTTCCGATTATAATTTGAATAACCCTTCTCTAACTCAGGATTATAATGTAAATATGTCAGGTGGTAATGATAAAGGAACTTATTATGCTGGTTTAGGATATAATAAGTCAGAAGGACTTCCCATTTCTTCTTTTTATGAGCGTTATAGCTTTATTTTCAATGGCAGTTATAAGTTGGCTGATTGGATTACCGCAAGTTCTAATTTTAATTACAATCGTGCTAATTGGCGTTCTATGCCCGGTTCGCAAGATAATGAAGGGAACTATTTCGGACGTATAATGTCTTTGCCCCCTACTGTTCGATATGAAGATGAAGACGGAAATCCTGTCCTCGGCCCTAATCATAGCGATGGAAATCAGTCGTATCAACCCGAAAAATGGCTTGTAGATAACCAAACGGATAAATTTACAATGATCCAATCGTTGGAAATCAGACCAATGAAGAATCTTGTAATTAAAGGTACCGCCAACTGGTATTATTCGGAAGGTGTCTATGAGAGCTTTACCAAAGATTTCGAAACAGCTCCGGGTAAATTCAATACAACTAGATCTTCTTCTGCCAAATTTGAGCGTGACTTCTCTCAAACTTATAACGTAGTATTAAATTATAATAACACTTTTGCTCAAAATCATAATATAGATGTTATGTTGGGTTCTGAGTACTACGATAAAAAGACAAAAGGATTTAGTGCATCAGGTTCCGGTGCTCCCACTGACGATTTTGCAGATCTCAACCTGACAGATAATGGGGAAGGGAAACGCACAATTGATTCATGGCATAGCCAGTACCGTATTCTTTCTTATTTTGGTCGTTTGAATTATGATTATCAGGGGAAATATCTGTTATCAGGGGTATTCCGTTATGATGGTTATTCTTCGTTGCTTGGAGATAACCGTTGGGGATTTTTCCCGGGAGTATCTGCCGGATGGATTTTTGGAAAAGAGGACTTCATAAAAAATGCCGTTCCTGATTTGTCTTTTGGTAAGTTACGCTTTAGCTATGGTATGAATGGTAATGCAACAGGTATTGGAGCTTATACTTTACAGGGTTCTTATAATTCTCAGAAATACAATGGTAATGTAGGATATTTGATTGGCTCTCTCCTAATCCGGGATTAAAATGGGAAAAGACCCGTACAACTGAAGTTGGTTTGGACTTAAGCTTCTTTGATAACCGACTGAACGCAAACTTTACTTATTATAACCGTTTAACGATGGATAAATATGCTGATTTGAGCTTGCCTACTACTACCGGTTTTTCATCAGTAAAGAATAATAATGGAGATTTCCGTAACAGTGGTGTTGAGATGGAGCTATCTGGTACAATACTCAAGATAAAAGATTGGACTTGGAAAATGGGAGGTAATATTTCATACAATAAAAATAAAGTTGTTACCTTACCGGACAATGGTCAGCCAAAGAATCGTATTGGCGGTCAGCAAATTTATACCGGACGTAAAGTTTTAGATGAAGCGGGGAATCAAGTAGATGAAGTCATTTTTGTGGGTGGCAAACAAGAAGGGCAGGAACCGGGTATTTTAGTCGGATATAAAGCGGAAGGATTATATAAAGATTGGAAGGATATTCCCGGGGATCTGGTCGTAAAAACAGGAAATTATCAAGGAAAATATCAATATGGTCCGAAGGCATATGCGGCATTGTCAGATGCAGAAAAAGCGAAAGCTCTTCAGATTGAACCCGGTGATGTAAAATGGAAAGACATTAACAATGATGGTACGATCGATGCCTTTGATCAGATAGTAATAGGGAATACGACTCCTCATTGGTTCGGTGGTTTCAATACTACATTGACATGGAAAGGTTTGACGCTGTATGGACGCTTCGACTTTGCATTGGACTATTGGATTTATGACAATACGACTCCCTGGTTCTTGGGATGTATGCAAGGTGGATATAATACAACAACCGATGTATTCAATACTTGGAGCGAAGAAAATCCTAACGCTAAATATCCAAGATATGTATGGGCCGATCAATTAGGCACTGCCAATTATTATCGTACCTCTACCATGTTTGCTTATAAAGGTAATTATCTGGCAATCCGTGAAATCTCTTTGTCTTATTCTTTACCTCAGAATATCGCACGGAAATTTTATTGCCAGAAATTAGATGTATCTGTAACAGGTCAAAACTTAGGATATATTACTTCAGCCAATGTAGCAACTCCGGAAGTTTCAAGTGCTGGTTCTGGGTATGCCTTACCGCGTACTTTACTCTTCGGTATTAATGTTACATTTTAATAATTTGAAATACAAGAAATATGAAAACAATAAAATCAATAATTATATCAGGCATGTTACTGGTAGTATCTGGTGGCATAATGACTTCATGCAGTGATTTATTGGATTTATCTCCAATTGATTTTTACGGAAGTGGTTCTTATTGGACCACTGAAGCACAAGTTACCGGTTATATGGATGGCCTTCATAAACATCTGCGTGATGTAGCCGAACAACACATTTTTACCTTCGGAGAACTAAGAGGAGGAATCTATAAAAGTGGCAATGCATCTGATGGTAACGCACTGTATTACGGCAGTATTATATTGCAGAATTTTGATAAGAACAATACTGGTGTAACCGGTTTTGGTGGTCATTATGGACGTTTGGCTAATATCAATTTATTTATTGACCGTGTGACGAAAGCTGATTATGTAGATGATGCCAAGAAGAAATTTTATTTAGGACAGGCATATGGTTTACGTGCTTTTATCTATTTTGAACTTTATCGTATTTATGGCGGTGTACCTTTAAGATTGGATGTAGAAGTAATTGATGGAGTACTTGATCCCAATAAATTATATATGGCTCGTGCAACCCCCAAAGAAGTAATGACGCAAATCAAGAAAGATTTGGATCTTTCAATGGAGTATTTTGGCAATGTGACAGCTTTTGATCCATATAATCGCGGTAAAAAAGTATATTGGTCCAAAGCAGCTACTGAGTGTTTGATGGGAGAAGTTTATCTATGGACTTCCAAAGTTACTACCGGTGACAATGAGGCTAATATTGCTGATTTGGCAGTAGCAAAACAACATTTACAGAGTGTCATTGATAATTACGGTCTAAGCATGATGGATAATTTTTCAGATGTTTTCGAAGCTAAATCCCATAAAGGTAACAATGAAATAATATTTGCGATTCGTTATCTTGAAGGAGAAGCGACCAATAGAAATGTTAACTATACATACATGAACCAGGGAGAAATAGATAAGGGTGGTTTTCTTGCAGATGGAACGCCATGGAACGATCCTTTAGGATTAAAGAAAAGTGGTGCTCAATGGTGTGAGTATATTCCTGAACTCTTTCAATTATTTGACGTGGAAGACACTCGTCGTGATGCGACTTTCCTGGCTTCTTATAAAAAAGATAAAGATGGTAATTTAAGTCTTTGGGGAACTCATGTCCAAAAGAATATAGGTTACATAAATTCTGAAGGCAATCGTGTTTTTGTGGGGATTATGCATTCTATCGCCTGCCTTGGGTTTATCTTTCATTAGCCGAAATTGCTAATATGGAAAGTGATAATTCTGGTGTTGAGAAATATATCAATCTGGTTCGTAAACGTGCTTATGCTTCCAATTGGGATGAAAATAAGCATGGGTATAAATCAGGAGATTTCACTCAAAATGAGTTGGCCATATTACATGAAAAAGATAAAGAATTTGTTCAAGAAGGGCAACGTTGGTGGGATGTGTTACGCATGACTCTGACAAAAGGAGGTAAGCATTTAGTATTCTGTAAAGAAGCTAATTTGAAAAATAATGGAGTGCCAATCTTAAATGAAGCGACAGAGAGTCACAAAGTTCTTTGGCCTATTGAACAGAATATGCTTGATAAAGATCCGTCAATAAAGCAAACTCCAGGGTATGAAGAATAACACAATATCTGCATACTTAATATGTTAGTTATATCAAATGTAATTCCTATTAATTTTTGATACTCTTTTCTTAGTAATAGCATGCCAAAACATGCTATTACTAAGAATCTTTTTTATTAGTTTGTATAAATGAATCTTTTTTGCTAACATTGTGAGTGAGTGTAAAATAACTTATTTAATATAATTATATAATATGAAAAAATATTGCTTACTTCTATTTTGTCTAATATGTATTCCCTTAATGGGGCAGTCTACTTATAAGCCGGATTGGGAGTCTATAGATAAAAGGCCGGTTCCTGCATGGTTTGAAAATGCGAAATTTGGCATTTTTATACATTGGGGATTATATTCTGTACCGGCATGGTCGCCCAAAGGAACTTATTCGGAATGGTATAAATATTGGCTTGATAAAAAAACATTGATGGGTAATGGAAATTTTACAGGAACAGAAATATATGATTACCATCGGAAAATGAATGGAGAAGATTTCACTTATGCAGATTTTGCCCCATGTTCAAAGCTCTTAGTTATGATCCCGAAGAATGGGCTGATTTATTTGAGCACTCAGGTGCGAAATATGTAGTGCTGACAACGAAGCATCACGATGGATTCGCCTTGTGGCCCAGTAGAGAGGCATCAATCAGCTATGGCAGACCATGGAATAGTATGGAAATTGGAGCACATCGTGATTTAGTTGGGGAATATGTAAATGCATTACGTAAAACTGATATAAAAGTTGGATGTTATTTCTCTTTGAGAGAGTGGGATAACCCACTATATAATAAAGAAACAATGGATTTGTTTTATGAACGCCATTGGTTTCCGCAATTACAAGATCTGGTAAATCGTTATAAACCGGATCTGATATGGGCTGACGGTCCCGATCAGATAAATGATAAACAGTGGCAGGCCGAAAGAACATTAGCTTGGTTATATTCAGAATCTCCGGTAAAAGACAGTATCGTTGTCAATGATCGTTGGGCTAACAATACCGGTAAAAAACACGGCGATTATTACACGCGAGAATATAGTAATACTAATAGTTCTTACAATAAGCCATGGGAAGAATGTCGTGGTATAGGCTTGTCGTTTGGTTATAATCAAAATGAAGATTTGGGAGATTATACTTCGCCGAAGGCTTTAATACTGACACTTGTCAATATTGTAAGTCAAGGAGGGAATTTATTACTGGATATAGGGCCGAATGCCAATGGTAAAATACCTCCTATCATGCAGGAACGTTTGTTGCACATTGGACAATGGTTGAAAGTAAATGGAGAAGCGATTTATGGCACACGTGCTTGGGTCAATTCTTGTCAGTGGTCCAAAGGAAACAGAGAGTGGAAATCAAAAGAAAAACACTACGTCAGTGGAGATGCAATCTTGAAACAAACTGTTGATCCCGATCCGGGATATGCAGTGAAAGAGGGGTTTTTACGAAAAATTGGTATAAGGCGCAAAGAAAAGCAAAGTTCTACATAAATAAATGCAGGTCAGCATCTTGTATGCAGGGCGGGTTGAAGCAAGCTTCGGCATAAAAAGCCTGAAAACACCCCTTTCGGACAAAGTTCGGCTACTAAACAGCTACCGGTTCCGAAACGGGGTATATACAGCATAACAAGTTCTGTTTCATTGCTTTGCCTTGTTTTGCATAGCTCTTGGTAAGAAATAAGTAACTACCTTTAGAAACGAAAATTTTAGAGTTATGGAAACAAAGAGAAGTACGTTTGCGACCTCGTTCTACATCAAGAGATCCGCAGTGAGAAACCGGGACGGAAAAGCCCCCATCATGGTGAAAATCTCCGTTGACGGCGATGACAAGGCAGTGGGAACCAAGCTGTTCGTCACTCCCGACCTCTGGGAGAACGGCAAGGCGAAAGGCAAGTCCGCAGAGGCAAACGAGATAAACGGGCAACTGAAGGAGGTCTCCGCCCGGCTCACCAACCACTACCACCGCATCCTCCGGGAAGAGGATTTCGTCACCGCCGAGAAAATTGCGCAACGCCTTCCTCGGTGTCGGCGTGATGGAGAACTGCATACTGAAAGACTTCGGGAACATGAACCGGGAGTTCGGGGCGATGGTGGAGAAAGGGCAGCGAGCCAAGTCCACCTACAACAAGTATCTGGCTGTTTACAACCATTTCAAGACCTTCCTTTGGGAGAAGAAGAAGCGCACCGACATGGCTTACAAGGAGCTGACCAAGGAGATCATCGCCGATTTCGACAAGTACCTGCGGGTGGAGAAAGGATTGAGCGCCAACACCCTCTGGATATACACTATGCCCTTGCTCAGCCTGACCGACAAGGCGTGGCGGCGGGGCATCGTTCGCACCGACCCCTTCGGCGAGTACAGCCTTGAGATGCAGGAGACCGACCGGGGCTATCTCACGGAGGAGGAGCTGCGCACCTTGGCTAACGCCGTGTTCGTCAAGAAACAGACCAGCCTCGTGCGGGACATGTTCCTCTTCGGGTGCTTCACCGGGCTTAGCTACATTGACATAAAGACGCTCACTCATGACAAGATACAGCGCATGGACTTCGACGGCGAGGAATGGATCATCACCCGGCGCACCAAGACCCGTGTGTCGAGCAACGTCCCCCTCATGGAGATTGCCAAGGAGCTGATAGAACGTTACAAAGGGCTTGCCGGGGGCGACCTTGTCTTTCCCATACCCAGCAACAGCGTGTGCAACAGGCACCTCAAACAGATAGCCAAAGCCTGCGGCATCCACAAGGAGATCGGCTTTCACCTAAGCCGCCACACCTTCGCCACGACCGTCTATCTCTGCAACGGCGGCACCATCGAGGCGCTCTCCAAGATACTCGGGCACAAGCACATTTCCACGACCCAGATCTACGCCGAGGTGACCAACAGGATGGTAAGCTCCGATTTCCGGGCGATCTCCGGCAACCTCGCCGCCATGCAGCGGAGCGTGCTGGAGAAGAAGGACAGGAAACAGGACGGGAAGCGGGTGCGCCGCTCCCCTCCGGGAAACGGCTTGACGCCTTTCCCCGGCGCAGAATGCGGCAAAGGCAGGAACTTCCGATGCGGTGTTCCTGCCTTTGCTGCATTTCCCGATGCACACCCCCGTGCGTTTATGTTGGACTTTTCCCCCGTTTGCGCTTTGGGCGCATGTCCACGTAGTTCTCCTCCAGCATACGCAGCAGATCCGACTGGCGGTAGAGCGTCTTGCCCGGCAGCGATATGTACGGGATCAGCCGTTGCGTGCGGTAATCCTGCAACGTTCTCGGCGTGATGTGCAGCAGCCTGCACACGTCCTCGCCCGTGAGATAGACCTCGCCGTTCATCGCCGGGCGGAAGTGCGCCGTCACCGTGTCGATGTACCTCATTCCCTCTTCCAACGCCTCGAAGTACGCCCGTACCTCTTCCGTGTCCCTTGTGATCACTTCCATCTCACTCGTCCTCCGTCATTTCCCGGCTCATGGCTTCCACGAACGCCTCCACGTCCTCCGTCCGGTAGTAAATCTTGTGGTTGATCTGGCTGTACGGCAGCAGCCCCCGGTCACGGTAGGTCTGCAATGTCCGCTTACTGATGCCCAGTTTCTCGCACACGTCCGCCCCGTCCATCCAGTTCATCTTTTCGGGCGGGCGGTAGCGGGCGCAAAGCTCCCTCACGTGCTGCGAGAAGCAGCCGAACCGTTCCTTCATCTCCTCGAAGGTCTTTTTCTCGATGCTTACTATTTCCATTGTCCCGATACGTTTTTATTGTTATACTTCCCTGCAAATATACCGGTCTGTATATGTCCGTGTATCAAAACCGTACCGCTTGTCCTCGTTTTGCTTCACGTTTGTAGCCTTGTCACGTTCCGGGCGGTGAAAAGCAGGGAGAAGCTCTACATATCCGCACGCCCTTCCGCATATTTTCCGCCCCTTCCGTTTGCCGTGTGCCGGACATTTCGCATATTTGTAACCGACCAAACATCATCACTATGGACGAGGCTGTCTTTATCGCTTAATACACCTTCCTTGCCACTCCTGCGGTCATCGAGGAGGAGAGCCGCATCTTGGGCAAGATCGCACGCCGCCTGCGTTGCGAGTACGTCATCCGTTTCGAGGACGACGGCAAGTTCTATTTCCTGCTGGAGACCCGTTCCGGCTACGAGGAGCATTTCGCCCGGTGCGGCTGGTACGTCGTCAGCCAGACCGACTTCAACAGCCGCCTGACCATCGGCATGGGCTTGTACGAGAGCGGGAACTTGGCGGGCTTCATGTACAGGCTCGATTCCGGCAGCCGTATCCGGGCGATTCAGGAGAACAGGCATCGTGCCGCTTGGATTATAAATTAAGCGTTATTTATTCCTAAATATCAGCACTTTCTGAAATTTTGGCTTTGCATCCATCACGCTTTTAGTCCTTAAAAAACTGTCTGCTGTTGTCCGGTGTCTGTCTGCCAACATCTTGGGTTCAGATGTCCGCATTATTTTTGGATTATGCAAATCATTGAAAATAAACATTCTAAGGTTAGTGCAAGGTGCAAGCTATATATAGATATATACTTGTACCTTGCACTAAATTTCAATATTTATTTTTCCGTCTATTTTCCATTATCGTTTCAAAATTTTCTTGCCCCCATTGTTTCAACTGCTCTAAATAAGGGATTAAAGTTTCTCCAAATTCAGATACATAATATTCCACTTTGGGTGGAACTGTGGGATATATTTTTCTATTTACCAATCCGTCCGTTACCAATGACCGCAAAACAGTAGATAGCATCTTTTCCGATATAGAGGGGATTGTTTTGTATAGTTCATTGAAACGTATTACTTCATTCTCATGTAGCTTCAATAAGACAACTAAAGCCCATTTGTCACCCAGCCATTCCAGTATAGGGGAAGCAGAACAATAATCGTAATCTAACTTTTTTCTCATTTTTCTTTTATCCAACAAATTGATATACAGGAAAACTAACCTAAATGTAAGTTGCTGATAACCAAGACAGTTCTTCTTTTTTTTAAGAGACCTATTAACTTTGCTGTCGCAAAAATAAATGTTATGGACTATAAAAGCAAAACGGCAAACGACAAAGAAATATCCATCTATTATTTCTCCGCCACAGGCAACAGCCTGAAATTGTCGCAGGATATTGCGGCGGCTTTTGGAGGAGCCGGTCTGTTCAGAATGACACCGTCAGCTGGAATCACCGCATCGGACTCCCGAATCGTAGGTTTTATATTCCCCGTATATATGGGCGGACTGCCCGGCATTGTCCGCCGGTTCTTGGAAAGTTATCCGTTCAGGAAAGGCGTGTACTATTTCTCCATAGGCACATATTACACGTACAAGGGCTGTGCGGTGTCCGTTGTGGACAAAATCATGTCCGGCAAAGGCGTGCGTCTGGACTATGGCTACAACCTGCCCACCGTAGGGAACTGCCTGAAGGAATACGAGGTATCTTCAGTAAGGAGGACGAAGATACTGGAACGGGCGGAGCTTTACACTTCACGAATAATCGACGACTTGAAAAAAGGCAAACGGAAAAAGCCTTTCCCGTATTGCAGGTTATCGGATCTGTTGCACAAAGGGCTGTTCAATGCCTTTTTCAGTCGCTCGCACTTGAACTTCTCCTTGGAAAATGGTTGTATGGGATGTGGTGTCTGCGAACGTGTATGTCCCGTGAACAATATTACGCTGAAAAACGGAGTGCCCCGGTGGGGAACCGGTTGCGAGGCTTGCCATGCTTGCGTACACTGGTGTCCCCGGAATGTCATTCAGATCGGGAAGTCCAAAGGGCGGCTGCAATACCATCATCCAGCTGTAAAAAGAACGATGCTGTACCGTGTGGAATGATGGGTTCCTATGCTGCGTATCCAGAGATTCCGGTCTGTTTCCCGTTTGTAGGATTCCACCGGAACCAGCCCGTTCTTGCGTTGTTCATGCCGACAGGTCATAGAAACGATATGGATGACCTTACGCATCCTTGCCATCATCTGGAAGAATCGGCGCATGTATTGGAATATCCTCATGCGTCCCTCTTTGCAGGTTATCGTGAATGGTCTAACTCGATGTACCAGCCTTCCTTGACAGGCTTGTACAACGTGGTGTCGTTGTACGTCCTGCGGTAGATCTCGTTCAGGTCGCCGTGTTCGGTGATACGGATATTCCGGCGGCTTTCCAATCCGGGATCGTAAATGAAACTCTTGGACGTTCCCGCATCCACGATGCCGTGGGAATAGTACGGCATAACGAGGCTCACATATACCGAATCCGCCGTTTCCCATTCCCTGCGGTCAACAAGGACAAGACCGCATCCAATCTCTGACAACAGGGAATCGAGCTGTATTCGGTCTGGCTTCAGCAGCCCATATACCGGGAGGTTTTCTTCGTCATTCGTTTCATGGGATGTATCGCTTTGCTCTGTTGAATCAAGTATAATGACCTCTTCCGGAGAAAGCGGCGGGTAGTGGAAACTACCTTCTGAACTCTCTGACATGATTTCGTACACCTTGCGGAACGCCGCCTCGTGCGTGGCGAAGTGGCGTATCATTTCCTCGTCGCTCGGTGGCATGGGCGGCTCTCCGCAGCTTGCGGCAAACAGGCTTGCTAAAAGCAGGATTATGGCGGGTGTTCTCATATTCTTATGTAGATGATGTTTGGCAGCGTTTCGCTTTAAGCGGCAGTGCTGTTTGTTATCTAAATCTTAATGTCTTTATTGGCAAAATCAAGGCACTATTTCGTAAACGGTTCGTTCGTTGTTCCTGAAAATGGTCTGCTCAATCTGTTTTCCGACCTTTACGATGCTGTCTATGTCAGCATTGACTTTCAGGCTAAGGACGGGAGCGTATTTCAGATGTTCGTAATCGACCGGAGTATTGTTATAGGTTGTTTCGACAATAGGATAATTATGTTCCTTTGCGAACTGTTTCAAGGTATCTATGTAGGGGAAGCTGCTCTTTACCCATAGCTTCAAAATCTATGTAAAACTTTCCGTTCTCCAGCACAAAGTAGATGCAGTCCACACCATTGGAACAAATACCTATAAAATCATAATCAGTATTTCCTGCCTGCACGTTTCTCAATACATCCGGCAGTTTGTCTATCGTAATCCGGGCAGCAACCGGGATATTGGAGTTTATACCGTCGTTTTGCGTCACTCGTTTATTCCCATGCCCGCAACTCAATAAACTTAAGATAGAAGTAAATATTCCCATAATTTTTAAGAATCTCATAGTTTTATGCTTATTATTAAATAGATAATGGTTTGCAGCTTGCCGCCGTGAGGTGGCACAGGTGCTTGTTATCAGTCACTTTTATTTCAAATCTTCTTTATTTATAGTAATTATTCTATTCGGTATAAAGAATTGAGATGCTTCCACATCTATGCTGTTTGATATATAGCACTTCCAAAATTTCACGTATAGAAATTTCTTTTTGATTTTACGAAAAAACTTGGAAACCATTTGAGAAAAATCATTATTATCAGAACAGCAATAAAAACGTCCAGCAATGTATGCCATATCTTCCCTTTGAAAAGGAACTCTATATTCTAAAACTGGACTTTTCACATAGTCCAATACTTCAGCTGTTGTTCCATCATAATATTCATGTGTATAATATGATATATATTGTTGGAAAGATTTTCCGGTCAAATACATCTTCCGGTCATTAGCACAAATGTCAAAAGGAGATAAATCTCCTTTATAATGTGGGACACACAACAACTCTCCAAATACACTTCTAAGCGTATTTGCAATCATCTCATCATCATTTTTATGCGAATAGAATTCAAATTGCTTTCCCATGTTCTACTGGTTTTAATGACTGATAATATGTAATTATCCACGTTTTCCGCTATTATCTTCGCTCAATTACAAATATATATCATAAGGACGAAACTTCGGAATATTCGGTCTTCCTTTTTTTCTATGGTATGCTTAAAAGCAGTTCTGCGGGCGGTTGTTTGGGCGTTCCCCTTCGGGTCGGGCTTTCCGTTGCAAGTCCTCGCTATGCTGTGGGCTTTCCCCTGCAATCCCTAACGTGGGTGAAAGGGTTTTCACTTTCTTGCGCTTGCACCTTGGCGCACGGGCTGTCCCGTCCCGGCGTCCGTTTCCGACCATTCCGTGAGGCTGCATGGCCGAAGCCGGACATCGGGGCGGAAGGACAAACGGAACACGTCCGTCCGTGCCGCCCGAAAGAGTTCCCCGGCGTTTGTCCGGCAGCCGGAAGCTGACCGTCCTCCCATTGTATTCTCCCGCCCGTATCTCCTTGCCTTGGGAAACGGGCGTTCCCGGCTCTCCGGAAGGCTTCTTTTTCCCGCACCCGGCAAGTAACTTACCATTGACTGGAATAGACTGACAGGGCATTTTTTCCCTAAGCTGATTGGAAAAACATTGACGAAGGTAGGCGGAGGTGAAAGCAAATCCGCAAAAAATGCCAAATCTCCACCCTGCGGGTAGTATTTACCATTTTTTCAGATGGTTGCAATTCACCTTTTCCGCTATCAATGATGGTCAATGTTCTTCCCAATCAGCCAAGGGAAAAAAATTGGTTGGGGCGACAAGCGATGAAAACAGAGTAATAACGATTAAAATTTGTGAGTTATGGCAACAACGAACAGCACCATCGAAAAGATTGCACCGATGTTCACCGATTTGTTAATCAAGAAAATCGAGTGTCTGAAAACGGATTGGCAAAAACCGTGGATTGCGAGCCTTGAACAAGGTTTGCCCCGCAACATCAGAGGGACAGTCTATAACGGCGGAAATGTCTTGATGTTATTGTTCTACACCGAGTTCATGAAATTCACTTTGCCCGTGTTCCTCACGTTCAACCAAGCGAAGGAAGAGGATTTAAGTGTTTGCAAGGGCGCACGCTCGTTTCCCGTCTATTATTGGTTTAAGTTCGTGGTACACAAGGAAACGAAAAAGACAATCAAGTACGAGGAATACCGCAAGCTGCCCGCAACCGAGCAGGAAAATTACAGGGTCATCCCGCAGATGAAGTATTACAATGTCTTCAACATCGACCAGACCGATTTTGCCGAAAAGCAGCCCGAACGCTACGAGCGTATGAAAAAGGGGGAGCAACCCGAAGACTATTCGGACGGGATGATTTACGAGGCGTTGGACGAGCTTGTCTATCTGCAAAATTGGTATTGCCCCATCAAGGTGCAGTATTCGGACAGTGCCTACTATTCGCCCTCTTCCGACCATATCATTTGCCCGCAGCGTGAGCAGTTCCCGCAGGGAGCGGAATATTACGGCACGCTCCTGCACGAGATGGCGCACAGCACGGGAAGCCCCCAACGGCTGAACCGCACGTTCGGCAGCTTCTTCGGAGATGCGCTCTATGCCCGTGAGGAACTTGTCGCTGAACTTACCGCAGCCCTTTGCGGTGCGTTCTTCGGCTACGCAACCGCACCGCAGGAGAACAACGCCGCCTATCTGAAACACTGGCTCACCAAGCTAAAGGAAGAACCCGCCTTTTTGGTGGAGATATTGGGGGACGTGAACAAGGCGGCGAAGATGATTGCCGACAAGGTAACCGAACCGATAAACGAACCCGCAGCAGCCTAAGCGGGACGGTAAAGGAACAAGAGTATAAACCAACGGGCGGAGCAGTCCGCCCCACTAAAGACATAAGACGATGAAAACATTATCGGAAAAGGAATTTAACGGGTTAAACATAAAAGCTATGTTTACCGAGAAGGTGGAACAGGCAAAAAAAGAGCTGTCTCCACTCATGCAGGAGATAAGGAAGTACATGCCCCAAGCGGAATACGGCTACCACGTGGTAAGCGGTGAATACCCCGCATTTTACGGCGTGCGCATAGAGTTCACGTACAACGGCATCCGTTTTCATGTGTACAAGATAAACAAAGAGAACAAGTACAAGATAGCCGCCGACATGGAACACTTTGAATATGTCAACCGCTACGACATCGAAAGGGCGGGCAGCCAATACGAAAAGCCGTGCAATATCGGCGTGTTCACCGCCAAGAAAATAAACGATTGGATAAACTACTGCACGCAGATATACAGGCAGGTGGAGCAGGAAAATGCGGAGAATTCGAAAAAGGTAGCCGACTTCTTGAAAAGTATCGAGAACGAACCCGTAAGCTGGGAACGTAGAAACTATGCGAAAGGGACGATAACCCGCAACGGCTTGCGCTTCACTTTCTACATAGAGAAAGGACACCTCTCCTTTGAACTGTCCCTAAGTTATCGGGGAACGGCTGATTACGACACTTTCCGGCTGTTGGCTGATAACCGCTATATCCCGTAAGGAAACTATTAAACAACCACGGGCGGAGCAATCCGCCCGACAAAACCCAAGAACATGAAAACGGCATTTGTTTACAAACGGATATACCGCCTAATCCTTTGGGCTTCGGTGGTTTATTTCCTCACCACCACCGCAGGGCGGTTTTTCGCCTTGTCGCTTGTCGTGGCTCTGTTTTACTTCGTGGCACGGCTTGTTTTCGCCCTTGCGTGGCGTCTGTTTGTCGGTTTCGTGTTCGTACTGATAATCATTCTTTTAATACTCTAAAATTTACCGATATGGAAACAAGGACATGGACAGAAAACGGAACACCCGTTACCAAGGAAAAGACGGTAGCCTTTTCGGGACACCGCACCAACCGTATAGCCAAGTTCACGGCAGACCGTGAGAAACTCTTCAGGGAGGTGGCGTTCGACACGTTCGCAGCCATCGAAAGTTATTGTATCAAAAAAGGCTACGACACCTTTTTGTCGGGAATGTGCGAGGGCTTCGACCTTATCGCAGCAGAAGAAGTATTGAACCTCAAAAAGAGATACCCGCATATCCGTCTGAAATGCGTTGTCCCCTTCAAGGGACAAGCCGAGCGGTACACCCAAGCCGACAAGCAGCGTTACGACACCATTTTGGCGCAAGCCGATGAAGTGGTAACCTTGCAGGACGGATATACCGAGGGCTGTTTCCTGCGCCGTAACGACTACCTTTTGGAAAACTCCGCTTTTCTGATGGTCTATTACGATACGGTAGCCATAGGCGGCACGTTCTACACCCTCAAACGGGCAGTAGAGCAGAAAAAGAAGTTCGCGAACGTATGCTATAACCGCAGGTAGCCCCGTAAGGGCGGATTTTCCGCCCGCTACTTTCTTTCGTGAGCCGGAGCGGGGAAAGAAAGATAGCAAAGAAACCGATTGCCCGAACGGGACGGTTTATTAAAATCAAAAAGAACAACTATAAACAATCAACTTAAAAATAACAGATTATGAAGACAAAAGCAAATCAATCAGCAGCAGAGAGAAACATCACGATGGTAGCATTGGCAGACATTCAGCCGAGCGGTTTCAACCCACGCAAGCATTTCGATGAAACGAGCCTTTACGAGCTTGCCGATAGCATCAAGCAGCAGGGCGTGTTGCAGCCCATCACCGTGCGCCCCGTTGACGGGACAGACCGTTACGGGATTGTTTTCGGGGAACGCCGTTACCGTGCGTCCGTCATTGCGGGCAGGGACGAAATTCCCGCAATCGTAACCGAGTTGTCGGACGAGGAAGCCGAGGAAATGGCGATTACCGAGAACTTGCAGCGCAAGGACGTGACACCCGTGGAGGAAGCCGCAGCCTATCAGCGGCTTATCGAGAGCGGACGCCACACCGTGCAGACCTTGGCGCAACTCTTCGGAAAGAACGAGAACTACATCCGCACACGGCTGAAATTCACCGCCCTTATCCCCGAAATCGCCGCCCTCTTGGATGCGGATGAAATCACCATCAGCGTGGCGGCTGAAATCTGCCGATACGGGGAGGACATTCAGCGTGAGGTGTACGAGAAGCATTTGCAGGACGAGGGAACGTACAACAGTTGGCGGGGACTGAAAGCCGCCGATGTCGCAAGGCGCATCGAGCAGAACTTCACCACCGACCTGCAATACTACCGCTTCGACAAGACCGAGTGCGCCACGTGCGCACATAACACCAATAACTTGCTGTTGTTCCGTGATGGCGGGTGCGGGCATTGCGCCAACCGCACGTGCCTTGCCGAGATGAACGCATCCTACCTCATGGAGCGAGCCGTGCAAATCATGCGGAACCAGCCGGAGGTGTCGCTCTGCCGTGACCGCTACACTACCAACGAGACGGTGGTAGAACGGCTAACCGCTTCGGGCTACGAGGTGGAGACCCTTGACAGGTACACCGCCTTTCCAAGCTGCCCCAAAGAACCCAAAGCCGAAAATTTCAACGACCCCGAACGCTACGGGGGAAGCCCGCACCCGCTACGAGCAGCAATGGGCGGACTACATGGAGCAGGAGGAGGAAATCACCCGCAGGAGCGGAGCGGGGGAAATCACCGTCTATGCCAAAATCGGGCAGAAGGAGATTACATTCTGTTACGTGGAGAACATGACCGAAGCACAGACAGCGGACGGAACGCCCGCACCCGCACCGCTCTCACCCGTGGAGAAGTTGGAGAAGCAGGACGAGCGCAACAAGGAAATCGCACTCGAACGCACGGTGGAGGACACCAAGAAACAGATTCTCGAAGCCGACATCACGGGCGGTAAGTTCAGTGCCGATGAAGATACCATGTTGTACTTCTTCCTTCTGTCCTCGCTCCGAAAGGAACACTTCGCAGCCGTGGGGATTGCGGAAGACAAGCCGTATATCACGGACGAGGACAAGATGGGGATTATCGGCAACCTCACCGTGAGGATGAAGACCATCATCCGCAGGGACTTCCTTGTAGCCAACTTCAAGGGAGCGTACGGGAACAACACCGTGGCGACCCTCTTGCTTGACTTCGCACGCAGGCACATGCCGGAGGAACTCGCCAACATCGAAAGGGAGTACAACGGGGTGTACGAGAAGCGTCACCAGCGCATCGAGGAAAAGAAAGCCGTCCTCTTGATGCAGGAACGGGCAAGGGAGCGCAAGGTAACGCAACCCGAGGAACAACCGCAACCCGAAGAGATTGCAGCCTAAGGACAAAGGGCAGGGCGGAGAAATCCGCCCGCTACTTTCTTTCGTGAGCCGTGGCGAAAAAGAAAGATAGCAAAGAAACCGATTTTCAAACTTTCAAATTTTCAAACTTATGCGAACCGTACAGAGAACCTATACACTATTCGGCATTGCGGAACTGGAGGACGAAGCCCGTCAGAGAGCCTATACCGACTGGCTTGCCAAGGGAAACGATTACCCGTATGCTTCCGAGAACTGCGACACGCTCGAAGCCTTCTGCAATCTTTTCCGTATCGTCTGCACCAACTACCGTTACGACAGTTGCACATACGCTTACCGTTTCTATACCAAGCACGAGGCGGACACAGAGGAACTTTCAGGCGTCCGCTTGCTGGCTTACCTCTATAACAACTTCCATGCGGGGTTGTACAAGCCCAAAGTCTATTGGACGAAAGACCGCAAGAAAAGACGCAGGAGCCGTATCTCCGTCACTTGCGAATGCCCCTTCACGGGCGTTGTGTCGGACGAAATCATCTTGCAACCCCTCATGGACTTCATGCGCTCGCCCGACACACGGAATTTCAAGGAACTCATGCGTGACTGTCTGGAAAACTTCTTCCGCTCGTGCCGAGACGATTGCGAGTATTGCGAGAGCGAGGAATATTTCACGGACGAGAGCCACAGGAATAATTGGGAGTACCTTATCGACGGGACACTTTTCAAGGAAACGGCATGAAGCAGGAAATCAGACAGAACGGGAAAACCGTCCTTTACAGCGGGGACGGTCATAGCATCCCCATGATATTCAACAACCTTGTCGGAAAGAACCTCAAAGGCAGGGAGTATTCGGACTATATCGCTTTCGTAGCCATTCCCGACATGGGGTTTACCTACGGGAAGATAGCGTATTATTCGGACGGAAACCTAATCGCAACGGGGGAAATCACGCCATAACATCCCCCCCTTGTGTTTCATCGCCGGAAGTCCGGGACGGGTAGCGATCCGCCCGGACTTCTTTTTTTACCCGCCCGTGGGAAAGGATTGACCCGATTTTCGGACGCACTTCTTTTTCTTTCGGTGAGCCGTGGGCGGGAAAAGAGAAAGAAGCAAAAAGAAACCCCTCGACCCACCGGATTTTTAGCCAAGCTCCACACTCATTTTTTAGCAAACCTACGGGGAAAAACGGACAAGCAGCAAGGCTGAACCTGACGGTTTTGCGCGCAATCTCCACACCTTCGGGTCGTATTCCACGCAAAAGCCTTGCATGAAGTCCGTTCTTTCCCCGTGCCCCAAAGCAAAAAATAAATGTTTCACTTTTAATTTTTTGCATTATGAATACACTGTCTTTCCCTCAAATCACCGTAAGTTACAAGGACGCTGACGCATCCAAGAGAGTTAGAATCCGCTCTTCCAAGGAGTCTTACGACATCCTCAAGACCTTCTACGAGGACTGTATGCAGCACCACGAGGAGTGCTGGGCGATGTACCTGAACGGCGCAGGCAGGCTGCTGGGCGTCTCGTGCGTCTCACGCAGCGGCATGAACAGCACGGTGGTGGACATACGCATCGTCCTCCAGACGGCTCTCGTCTCCCACGCCTCGGGAATCATCCTCTCGCACAACCACCCGTCCGGCTCGACCGTGGCGAGTACGCCGGACAACAACCTGACCAGCCAGTTGAAGAAAGGCTGCGAGGCAATCGGCATACAGCTTTTGGACCACATCATACTGACCGGGGACACCTACCTCAGCTACATGGACGAGGGGATGCTTTAAGCGTCCCCTTTTTTGCTCGCTATCCTTTTTGCACTTCTTTTCTTTCGTGAGCGGGGCGGGAAAAGAACAAGAAGCAAAAGAAACCGGAAAGCGGCAGGGCGGATATGGAAAAAGCATCCCGAAGGATGCTTTCCATTTCGTCCGGCTCACGCTACATCTTCAACCCCCGTTTCCGCTCCTGCCGGATGTCGGAGAAGGAGAACTTCCCCGTCTCCTTGTCGAACTTCACCGCCTTGTCCTTCTGCACGCCGTCCGGCGTCTCCATCCGTTTCACATCCAGCGGCTTCCCGTTGTAGAAGTCCGTCATTTGCCGGTAGCTGAACTTTTCCCCCGTCAGGCTTTCCATCAGGCTGTTCAGCGTGTAGATGCTGTCTTGGTTACGCACGCTCTCCGGCACGAACTCCGGGTGATTCTTCACTATGTCCGGGTACAGCGTCTTCGCCATCAGGCAGACCTCCGGCGAGCGTTCCGCCCACGGGATCATCATCAGCGACTCCCGGCTGTGGGCGGCGCACCTGACATACACATCGGGCGTGAGCAGGCTTTTCGGCACTCCGCCACGCCCGACGGCGGACATCCCCGACGTTTCCACCGCCACCCGCACCCGCTCCGGCGTTTGCAGGTGTACGGGCAGGATGCTGATGCACCTGCCGTCCAGCGGCAGCAGGAAGTCCGCCATTTCGCCGTTCATCACCTCCGGGCGGATAGCCACCGCCACCCCGTAGAGTTCTTCCGGGTTGTTCTCCCGGCACTCCTTCAGCACCTCCATGCACACCTCCGGGGACGGGATATGCTGGACCAGCCCCCGGTGGAAGTCGTTCCCGAATCCCGCTTCCGTTTCCAGCGCCTTCCGGCACAGTTCCGGCGTCTTCATCTCCTCGGGCACGTTCTCCAACTGCCAGCCGTCCTCTTCAACGGCGGCACGGCAGACCTCCGCCGTGCGGTCGTGCCTGCATATCATCTCCAGAGGCACCTGATACATTCTTTCTTCTCGTTCCATGTTTTTACATTTTTTCTTGTTATAAACCCCTTTAAACATCCACCGACAACACGCACATCCATCCGCCGCTCTCCTCGTCCGGCGTCCAGCACCTCGCCCGGACATGGCAATAGCCTTCATTCTTTATCCACTCCAGCAGGCTTTCCGCTTCATCGCATTCCGTTTCCGCCAGCAGTTTTCTATCCGCCTCCGAGAGCAGCGGCTTTATGTTCACGAACTCACGCACCTCCGGGTATTGCGGCAGCGTGTCCGGCACGTCGATATGCACAAAGTATTTCCGGAAATAAAACCGGATTTTCCCGCTTTTCCGTTCCACGCCCCGGGCTGGATAGGATGGCGGCACTTCTGTTTTCATCCGCCTTCCGGCATCGTGCACACGGTATCTTTGCAGCGTCAGCGTGCAGCACGGTGTCCCGTCCCTGCGCAGGTGAAATCCCCGTTCCGTCACCCGGAACAGCTCGTGCTCCACGACCCGGCGCATGGTCCGGCAGTCGTCCTTCATGTCTTCCCAGACCTCCCCGGCGGAAACCGTCTCCAGCATGGCGAGCGTTTTCTCCGACAGCAGGTTTTCCGGACGTATATTGTCCCCCGCTTGTGGAAGGACAATGTCCGTCCGCCACTTCGAGACATGCAGGGCTTCGGAAAATTCCGGTATGTCGAGGTATAGAACCAGATCATTCCGTTCCATACCCGTCCTCCTTGTCGTTGTCCGCATTGAAGTCGAACTCCAGCTCGACCGCCTGACCGTCCGAGTCCTCCACCCAGACGGTGAAGCCGCTCTGCTCGTCCGACAGCGGGGTGTAATAGAGCCGGAACGTCTCTTTCTCCAGCGGGTAGCGGTCATTGGGCAGCAGCACCGTGCCGTCGTCCAGTTTGAGCGTCCCTTCCCCGTCGAAGAGGAACCAGCGGATCGTGTACCGGGTGTCCTCCCAGCGTCCTTCCCGTTTCAGCTCGCACCGTATCTCCGCCGTCTCGTTCACTTTCAGCTCCTTCGGGACGGGCATCGTCTCCACCGTGAACGGGTATTTCGTCTGAATGTCCAGCCCGTCATTACAGGCTGCGACCAGCACGAGGGCGGCCACGATGTAGCAGCCCGTGAGTATTTTATAAATCATTGTCCTCATATATACATTATTATAATATAGCAGTTATCGAATCATAAAACGTATTCCCACGCCGACCTGCGTGTGGAACTTCCCGCAGTCGCCGCCGAACAGCACCCGTTGGCGACCGTTTACCAGCAAGACAATCTTGTCCGTCACGTAGGCGGACAGCTCCAGCGTCAGCGCACCCCCGTAGATGAAATTGTCCTCATCCGTGAGTCGGGAGCCGTCCGGCAGCAGGCTCTCGCCCCAGTTCACCGTCTCGTACCCGGCAAGGGCGGACAGCCCCAGTGCGGCGAAGAACGTCTTCTTCCGGTCTGACAGGAAGTTCAGGTAATAGCCGCCCTCGCCCGTGAGCTGGCTCGCCGGATAGAGGCAGTCCCGGTAGCCGTACCGCTTCTCCAAGTATTCCGCACCGACCACCCAATGGTGGGCGTTCTTCGTGTAGGTGCTCACCGCTATCCCGGCGTGGTAGCCGAAGCCGTCGCCGTTTTTCCAGCGCATGTTGTCCGACAGCCCGCCCGTGAGCTGTATGCCCCTCATTCCGGGCAGGCACCGTTGGGCGTGTGCCTGGTTCACATGCAGGCACACCCCGAAAAGCAGGATAATGAACAGTAACCTTTTCATCGCTTATTTGATTTTCAGTTCGTTAATCTGTCTTGCCGCCACGAGGTCGGCGTTCTCCACCCGGATGGTCTGGTGCCTGCCGCCGTCCTTCTCGAACAGCTCGATGACCAGCAGCTTGTCGTCCGGTATGGTGAACTGCGGGACGGCATACACCGTGCGCACGTCGCTTTTCCCCTCCGTCACCAGCACCTCGTTGTAGCTGCGCACCGGGTCGATCACCCGTTCCTGAATGGCGGTGCGCTTCGGCACTTTCTTGTCCACGATCTTGAACCGGATAAAGTCCGTCCGGAAAGCCACGTTCGACCTGTTCCTCGTTTCCGTGTGGAAATAGAACAGCCCGTTGTGCGAGTGGACGGATTTCAGGAGGAACTGCACCCCGAAGCGTTTGCAGCCCAAGTGCCGGATCTCCCGCCTGTCCTCTTTGTAGATGCTCTGCATGATCAGCTTCACCAAGAGCGGGCTTTCGCCTGCCAGCTCCCGGAAATGGATGTTCATGCGGGTATGCGAAAAGTCCGTCGTGTCCCCGTTCTCCAAAAAATCCTTCATCTCGATGTTCAGCATCTCCGGCTCGTGCGCATACCGGGCATTGAATGAATAGAAACTCCCGTCCTCGCAGATGACGGAAAAGTTCGTTTCCCCCGGAAACCCCTCGGTCGCCGCCTTCACCCGGATCACGTTCTCCGCACCGTCCGCTTTCCCGGCGATAATCCAATTGCTTCCCAAATCCACGTACCGCACCGCCGAGGGGAAGATGATATGCACCGTCTTGGCGAACGTCACCTGCACCCCGTGGGGCGTCACCATCTGCCAGTAGGGTAGCTTCCGTGTAATCCCCTGATACAGGTCGTTGCCCGTGGTCCGCTGTATCGTATCATTCACTTGTGCGTTCGCACCCGTCACCATGCCTACAAGCAGGGCAACCCATCCAAAAATCTTTTTCATTGTCTTTACTTTTTAATGGTTTTATAATCTGTTGATTTATTGTTGTTTGGCGTAGAGCATCAGCGGATCACCCGCTTTCAGGTGCACCTTTACCGTGCGGAACTTCTTGGCGAGGTACTGGCTGCCGCCCTGCATCAGCCCACGGGTGATGTCCATCGCCACCTGTTGCCCGGCGCTCCGTGCGAACGAGATGCTCGTTCCCAGCCCGCCGCCGATGTTCGCCATCGCCTCCTTTGCCGCTTCCCGCTCCAGTGAGGTTTCTATGCACAGCCCTTTCATTCCCTCGTTGTCATAGACCGCCAACTCCACCGGCAATATGTTACCTTGGTACTGGACGGACGATACCGTGATGTCGAGCCGTTCCCCCTGCACCTTGCCTGTACCGGATACCACCGTATTGCGTGGGATGGTCAGGTTTCCCGCCTGCAACGGTTCGAGCAGCCGGAGCTTCACCTGCTGACCGTCCATAACCGTCTGGTCTTGGTGGATGCAGGCGGCTATCGTGTTCTTCCCGAGGGCGTACCCGCTGCCCACCGCCGTGTTGAAGCCGTAGTTCCTCGGCTGGCTGTACCGCCGCATGAACTCCGCATCGCTTAGGGGCTGTTGCAGCCCCGATACCGTCCGCTCCCGTGCCGCCTGCACCGCCACGGCGGGCTGTCCCAAGCCGTTGCCGTTCTGCACGGTGGCGGGTGTCTGCACGGTTGCGCCGTCCTGCCCGTTCTGCCCCATGTACTTGGCGGCAAGCTCGTAGCTCTTCTCCATCAGTGCCACCTGATCGTCGATTCCGCCCGCCTGCCGTTCCCTTTCTTCTAACTTGGCGGTCAGCTCCTCCACCTGCCTTTTCAGCTCCTCCTTTTCCCCGTCCACCTTCGGCTCTTCGTAGAACGAGCCGAGTTTCCGGTTGATGTCCCGGTAGGCGGCGACGGAAGAGCGGCCGCCGCCGTTGCCCGAGTAGTCCCTGAACGGTTCCCGTTCCGGCTCGCTGTCCGGCAGTTCCATTTCCACCCCGTCCGCATCGCTCTCTTCGGAGAAGGCGAAGTCCTCCAGCGAGCGCACCTTCTCTGCCTGCCGCCTTTCCGCCTGCGCCTGCTCGTAGGCTTTCCGCTTGTCGCCGATGATCCCGTCGTTCTCCGGCAGGGGGATGTCGGCGTTGAACGCCCCCACGGTGTCCCGGTTCACCTCCCGCTCCTCCGAAGGTGCGAATATCAGCCACATCGAGCCGAGGAACAGCAAGCCCATCAGCGGATATACCATCAGCTTCTTCCGTTGCTGCAACTGTTTCGGCGTGAGCGGCTTGGCTGTCTTCTTTTCCTTTTTCCCGCCGCCCTTGTCCTCCTTCTTTCCGTTCCCCGTCTCCGGGGCTGCGGCATCCGCCGCCTTTACGTGCTGCGTTGCCGTTACTTTTTCTTGGTTCTGTTCTTCCATCATGTCAAAAATTTATGGTTGTCCTACATTCTGATTCTTCTCCCCGGAGGCTTCCGCCTGCTTGTCTCCCCGGCTTGCCGCTTGCCGGGTGGTTCCTTCCGTTCCCGTTTGAGCGATGCCGTGGGGCTTGCCCGGTTGTCCGCCCGCAGGTGCGCAGCCTTCCGTTCCCGGCTTGCCGCCTTTTCGGGGAACAGCCTCGCTTCCAGACCTGCCAGTTCTTTCGCCGCCCGCTCCCGAATGGCACGGTTGTGGCGTCCGATGGCGGCTTCCGGGTAGTCACGGGAGAGGTCGCCGTTGTCCTCGCTCAGGTGGTAGTCCCACCTTAGCCGGGCGATGCCGGCAAAATCCTCCATCAGCCCGTACTTCTCCACCGTCTCCTTCGGTACTTCCCGCTGACCGTCCCAGCCGTGGCGGGCGAGCCCGTGGAGCAGCGCCCGTTCCGCCTTCACCGCTTCCAGATAGTCGCCGGGCAGTATGCCGCCCGTCTTCCTCTCGTAAAGGGCGGCGGCTTGCCGCATCAGCTTTCCCCGCTCGTCCGCCTCCCGCAACTCGATCTGTTCCATGACGGTGTGGTTGTCGCCCCGCATCTCCTCGCTCCATTCCCGGCTCAGTTCTTCGAGCCTGCGGTAGCCTTCCGCCAGCCCGTGGCGGATGGCCACCGAGTCGTCCGGTTTCTCGCCTTTCAGGGCAAGCCTTTTCAGTGCGTCGAGGTCGCCCTCCCTCATGCAGCAGTTCAGCAGCCGGTGCGCCGCATCCCGTTCCGCCTGCGCTTCGGGGGATAGCGGCTGCGGGGCGTTGCGCCTCGTGTACTCGTGCTCCAGCACCTTGTATTGCGCCGCCAGACGCAGCATCGGGCTTTCCGCCGCCTCCTTCACGCTCCGGGGGATTGCCGCCCCCTCACGCATCCCGTAACGGGTCTCTTTCAAGGCGTCCATGACCGCCCGCCATTCGGGATAGCCCGTCTGGTACACGTACCGGAAGAACCTGTGTTCCAGCAGCAGCTCCGCCTGTTTCCTTGTCACCTCCGGGCAGTCCCGGTAGTCCCTGACGGACTGGAGGATTGCGCCGGCATCCGCACGCCTCTTTTTTCAGCAGGCTCCCGAAATACGCCGTTACCTGCCTCATGTTCCGCTCCTCCTGCCGCTCCCGGCGGCGGAGCAGCCACTCACTCAACCTCTCCGCCAGTCCCATGCCGTCCGCTTTCAAAAGGGTTGACAATACTGTCATTGGGCAATTGCAGGCGCCTGACATGCTCTATCCCCAGTTCCTTCCCGTCGTTCCTGCCGATGCGGTAGATGGAGGCGACGGTCATATAGACCGACAGTGCGCCGAACGCCGCCAGCATCACGAGGATGATTGCCACACGCATGTCGGGCGAGATACGCCCGGCGAGGCGGCGGAGCTTCCCGTCCGCCCAGTCCTGCGCCTTTGTGATGAACTTGCCTATCATGTCCGTCAGCGTTTGAGGGTCTGCAAATCCTTGTTCTCCGTGACCTCGAAGCCCTCGATGATGAAGCCCTGCGGGTTGTTGTCGCTCCTGACCGCATCCAGCAGACGGCAGCGGGTCACAAGGCTGCGCTCCGTAACAGAGCTTTCCCTAAGGATGATCTGCCGGGCGAATGTCCGCACGCTGTACGGGTACTTGTCGAAGTCGCACCGCAGGCTGTCTATCTCTATCATCTGGTTGATGTTCCCCGAGATTATCCGGTTGTAATACCCCTTTTCCGAGAGGTCCTTGTAGTAGTTGAAGGCGCTCTTGTCCGCCAGCAGCAGCGAACGCCTGATGTTGCCCTCGATAGCCGACTTGTCGGGCGAGAGCGTGAAGAACAGCTCGTGGAAGCGGCGCACGTGTTCCCGTGCCTCCACCGGGCGGTTCTGCCGCACGTCCTGCGAGAGTGCCAGCATCAGGCTCTTGCCGTTGTCCAGCACGTAGATCTTCTGCCGCTGCGCCTCGGCGAAGCTGTACGACTTCCACAGGGCGAAGCCCGTCACCACGGCGCACAGGCTGGCGAACACCAGCGTAAAGAGCCGTATCTGCCTGAAGCTCGTTTCGATATTTTTCAAACTTTTAAATTCCATGTTTCCGGTTTTTTATTCGTTATGACTCATGTTCTTGGGACATCCGCCGCTACTTGACGATCCTTCCGGCGATGTTCCCCACGGCTGCGCCCGCACCCGCTGCGGCGACGTTGCCTATCTTCGTGGCGGTCTGGTTCATCGCACGGTTGGCATGGCTCACCCCGCCCGCCATGATGATCCAGTTGGCGACGGTCGGTATGGTGAAGTACCCGAATATCCCGATGATTAAAAAGATGATGTACACCGTGTTCGAGCTGTCCGGGATGAAGGTCGGGTCGCTCATCGCCTCGATGTCACGGGTGAGCATCAGCACTTGGATGCGTGCCAGCACCGAGCTGAACAGGTCGCTCACGGGCAGCCACATGTAGATGGAGATGTACCTCGTTATCCACTGCGTGAGCGTGCTCTGGAACCCGTCATAGACCGAGAGGGCGAACGCTATCGGACCGAGGATGGAGAGAGCGATCAGGAAGAACGTCCGTATCGTGTCGATCACCAGCGCAGCCGACTGGAACAGCAGTTCGAGCAGTTCTTGGAACCACAGCCGGATGCTCCGCTTCATGTTGTACTCCGTCCGGTCAATGTACATCACCGCCATCGTCTTCAAGTCCTTGGGCGACCAGCCCAGCTCGTCGAGCTTCTTGTCGAAGTCCTCCTTGCTCGCCAGATACGCCTTCTCCGGGTCACGGCGGAACGCCTCCCTCTCCAGCGTCTCCTTCTGTTCCCGGTATCGGTTCATGTCGAAGGTCTGTGATTCGAGCATCCCGTGGCAGCCCTTCACCACGGGCGAGAGCACCGTGTTGATCGTGCCGATGACGAAGGTGGGGAAGAAGAGGATGCACAGCCCGATGGCGAACGGGCGCAGCAGCGGGTACACGTCGATGGGCTCGGCACGGGCGAGCGCCTGCCACACCTTGGCGGCTACGTAGAACAGCGCACCCAGCCCGGCGATTCCCTTGGCTACCCCCGTCAGCTTCTCGCAGAGCGGCATCATGTCCTGATACAATGCCTGCAATATCTCGTGCAGGTTCGTGAAGTCTATCGCTAACAACATAGTCCTATATTATATTTATGTACGTGAACATTATTATATATTGCCACTCTCACCAGTAACGGTCTTCCGCATCCCCGTAGAGAGCCACCACCCGGTCGGCGTCCTTTTTCTTCTTCGCCCGCAGGTAGCTCACCGAGATGTTCTTGTCCGTGTAATACTGCACGAGGTTGCGGTACTCCAGCAGCCGCTTGTAGCTCTGGTCGATGATCGCCAGCCGCTCGGCGTCCGAGAGCGACATCCCCGTCACGTTCACCACGTTCTTCAGATCTTGCAGGATGTCCGCGCTCTCGGAGAGCAGCTTGGCGTACCCGAACGAGATGGTTGACAGCTCGTCCGGCGTGTAGTTCGGGTCGCCGAGCATCTTCTGGTAGTTGCGCACGTAGATTTCCGAGATGTCCGCCACCATCTCGATGGACTTCTTCACCTTCACGCCGCCTTTCACCACGTCATGCACCGCCTTGAGCGCATCGTAATACTTCCGTCCCTGCTCGAATATCTTCGCCGTCTCCTTGAATCCGTCCAGCGTGTGCTGTGCGGTGGCGGAGGTCTCCACGATCTCCTTGGTCGTGTTGATGATGCCCTGCGCCAGATTGCCGGGATCGTGTACGACCCACTGGGCGTTGGCCGCACCTGCCGTCAGGCACGCCACGCCCACGATGATTGTCTTTATCGTTCTCATGTCCTTACTGTTTTAGGGTTCCGTCACTCTTTCTCCTGTACTCTCCGCCCGGCGACAGCCGGATGCGGTCTTTCTCCCGGTCATAGTCCATCATCACGGCGAAGCCCGTCTCGATGAACAGCACCCCTTCCGTTTCCCGGACGAGGTAGGTTTCCGCTTCACTGCCGCCCGTGTGGTTCCTGTGCATGACCGTCACACGGTACCTGCCGTCCTCTTCCCAGAGGGTGAAGGGCGGCTTTCCGCCCGTGCTGACCCATTCGCCGCACATCTTTTCCAACCGTTCCGCATTTGTCTCCTTGCAGGAAATGACAAACGCCAGCGCCGCCGTCACCGCCGACAGCAGCAGGATTAAATTCAATCGTCTCATCTTGATTCCGTTTTTTTAAGTTTTACAAAATTTTATTCTCTCCATATCGTTTAGCCGTTTGTACATCCAGCCGTTTAACTGTTTAACCGTTTGACCGTTTAGCCGTTTGGTCAATCATCCGACCCTTCAGCCGTTCGTCCGGTCAATCAACCACCCGTCCGGCAACCTGTCCGCCGCTCCCCGCCAGCGCATCGGCACATTATTTATACTTCGTCTCCGCCAGCCGCTTGATGGCAAGCTCCAAGTCGCCGCCCAGCTCTTCCGCCAGTGCGAACACCTCTGTCTTCTCGCTCTCCTCGGTGGTATAGGTCAGGTACTCGGCAGCCGACACCTCCGTGGCGTACACCGCCGACTGCACCCCGTTCAGACCGATCCAGACCTCCTTGTACTTCCGTCCGGGATGGTTGGCGAGGTTGATGGAGAGTATCTGCGACTTCTCCTTGTCCGTCAGACCGAGCATCGACTGGATGCCGTCGAACTTGTTCATGTACTTCTTCTGGTCCAAAAGGATCTTGCAGTCCGAGTTGGTGATGATAGCCTCCTTCACGATGGGGGACGAGATGATATCATCGACTTCCTGCGTGACGACAATCGCCTCGCCGAAATATTTCCTGACGGTCTTGTAGAGATATTTCAGGTACTCGCTCATGCTCGGCGAGGAAAGGGCTTTCCAAGCCTCCTCGCAGATCAGCATCTTCCGCACCCCTTTCAGGCGGCGCAGCTTGTTGATGAAGGCTTCCATGATGATGATCGTAACCACGGGGAACAGCTCGGCGTTGTCCTTCACGGCGTCGATCTCGAAGACGATGAACCGCTTGTGCAGCAGGTCGATGTTCTCGTTCGAGTTCAGCAGGAAGTCGTAGCGCCCGCCCTTGTAATACTGCCGCAGCGTGGTCAGGAAGTTGTCGATGTTGAAGTCCTCCCGGCTCACCTTGATGTCCCTTGCAGCCAGCTCCTTCCGGTAATCGTTCAGCATGTACTCGTAGAAGGTGTCGAACGAGGGGGCGATGTCCCGGTTCTGTTGTATCCGGCGGATGTACGCCGACACCGCACTGCCCAGCTCGCCGCTCTCCGTCTTCGTGACCTTCTCGTCCTCGCCCTTCCACAGCGCCAGCAGCAGCGTCTTGATGCTGTCCTTCTTCTCCACGCTGAACTTGTAGTCGTCCGTGAAGAAGGGGTTAAAGCTGATGGGCTTCTCCTCCGTGTACGTGTAATAAATCCCGTCCTCGCCCTTGGTCTTGCGGTGGATCAGCTCGCACAGCCCTTGGTACGAGTTGCCCGTGTCGATCAGCACGATGTGGCTGTTCTGCTCGTAATACTGGCGCACGAGGTGGTTCATGAAGAACGACTTGCCGCTTCCGCTCGGACCGAGGACGAACTTGTTGCGGTTCGAGATCACCCCTTTCTTCATCGGCAGGTCGCTGATGTCCAGATGCAGCGGTCTGCCCGTCATCCTGTCCGCCATCTTGATGCCGAAGGGCGAGAGCGAGTCCTTGTAGTTCGTCTCCTCGGTGAAGAAGCACAGGGCTTGCGGGATGAACGTGTAGAAGCTCTCCTCGAAGGGGAAGTCCCCCTCGTTGCCCGGTATCGCCGCCCAGAAGAGCGTCGGCACGTCCACCGTGTTGTGCCTCGGCTTGCACTCCATCAGGGCGAGCTGGCTGCCCACCTCGTTCTTGATGCGCCTAAGCTCCTCCCGGTCGTCGCTCCACGCCATCACGTTGCAGTGGCAGCGCACCGAGGTCAGCCCTTTCGAGTGCGCCTCGTTCAGGTATTCCTCAATCCATGCCTTGTTGATCTGGTTGGAACGGGAGTAGCGGGAGAGCGAGTGCATGTTCCGGGCGGTCTGCTCGAAGCGTTTCAGGTTCTCCCCGTGGTCGTCGATGAAGATGTACTGGTTGTAGCAGTGGTTGCAGTCCAGCAGCAAGCCCACCGGGGCGGCGAACGACAGGCGGCAGTCCGAGCGGTCGGTCGAGAGCCGCTCGTAGCGGCTGTCCGTCGCCACCTTGCCCGGCAGGTCTTCCGTGTCAGAGAGGGTGTGCAGGCAGAGGATGTCGTCGCCGATGCGCATCTCCTCCGGGTTCAACTGGATGTCCTTCAGCACCGTCGTGTCGTGCTGCGAGAGCGAGAGGTACTTCTCCACGATGCCCGCCGCCGTTTCCGTCCCGGTGATCTCGTCCGTCGTGAGGCGGCGCAGCGTAACGAAACCGCTGTCGTTCATGATCTTCTCGAACTGACCGACCGCTTCGAGGAACCTCGTAACCGTCTCCCGGTCCTCGATCTCCTTGGGGACAAGCCTGCCCTTGCAGAGGGTGGAGAACGTGCTTTCCTGACGGCTCCGTGCCTTCGTCGTCTTGGTAAGGAACAGGTAGCAGAAGTGGTTCAGGAACGGGCGTTCGTTGAAGTGCCTCTCAAAGCTCCGGCTCAGGAAGCTAAGGTCGTCCCTGTCCGTTTCCGGCCGGTACTTCTCCTCGATGAAGAAGTCCTGCTTGTGCACGATGGAATACTCCGGCAGCACCTTCACCGCCTTGTGCCAAGCCGAGTGGACCGCCTCGTACTCGCTCCCCGTGACGGAGAACAGTTCCGGCAGTTCCACCCTGAAGGCGACCGTCACGTCCGCCTCCTTGCTCACGATGCAGCCGTTCTCCACCGCCAGCAGCGGGAACTTGCTTTCGAGTGTCGTCGCTTTCATTACGTTTCTCATTCTTGCCAGTGTTTAAAGGTGAATAATCGGGGGATTTTCAGGCGGTTCACCACGTACCTCGGATGCCGCCTGCGGGCGGCTGCCTTCATCAGCCCGTGCGTGCCGTACCGGGCGTTCAGCCGGAAGGTCAGCCATACCAGCAGCGTAGCCGCAGCCACGCCGAAGCCGATGCACACCCACTGGTTCACGCCCGCCATGTACAGGATGACGAACACCACGAACACGGCGAGCAGACCGCCGCAGAAGATGAAGAGGTACTGGCTTTCCAGCCCCTTGAACTCCACGTTCCTGCCGATCCCCTTGTTGATTTCCAAGTCCATAGTCCGCTGTTTTACAGGAAGAACGAACGGAGGATGGTAGCCGCCACGATCAGGAAGATGCAGGCTCCGAACCAGCTTGCGGCGACTTTGCTCACGTCCGGATCGCCGGCGCTGAACTTCCCGTACACTTTCACCCCGCCGATCAAGCCGACCACCGCACCGATGGCGTAAATCAGTTTCGTCCCCGGCTCAAAATACGAGGTGACCATCTGCGTGGCTTCGGTGATGCCCGCCTGCCCGTTTCCCTGCGCCATTGCGCCCACGGCAGCCAGTATGCAGGCCGCCGTAAAAAAGATTCTTTTCTGTTTCATTTGTCTTTAAAATTTTAATTAAACATTATGGTTGTCCATCAGCCGGGCGACACGCTCACGTGCGCCCTCGAACTCGTCCAGCATCGCCTCCCAGATGTCCGACCCCATCACGGACGGCAGCACCTCACGGGCTTCCCGCTCCGCCTTTTCGCCCGCATCGTCCGACACCAGTACCCGGCGCACCTTTTTCAGGTCATCGAAGGAGTACCCCGTGGCGAAGTCGGGGTTGCCGTCCGGGTAATAAGCCCCTAATTCCTCTTCCTCCTCCAGTGCCCGGATCTCCTCCGGCGTGGGTTCATAGTCCGTCTCCTCCTCGTCCTCCTCCGGCTCGATGTCGGAGTAGTCCGCCCCGTCGTCCTCCGTGGCGGGTTCGTCCACGGCTCCGGCTGCCGCTTCCTCCCCGTCCTCCGCTGCGAAGGGCAGGTAGGTGCTTTCTCCCATGACCGTGTACGGCTCGCCCGGTTGCCCCGGCTCCTTTCCCGTTCCGTCCGTGTCTTCGTCCGTTTCCGCTGTCCCGAATATCCCGGCGATGTCCTGCCGGTAGTATTTCCACAGCACGGCGAGGTAATAGAGCAGCAGGACGGTGAGCGATAATTTCAGTATCATGCCGTTTCCTCCTTCCTATTTAAAAGAGGTTCTCCAGTTTCCCGGCGTATGCCGCCTCGATCTCCTCCCGGTATTGCTCGAAGTGCTGCGCCAGCACGTTGTCGATGTATGCCGAGAGCGACACCTTGCCGCCCGTCAGCATCACCGAGATTTTGGCGATGCGCTCGTGGTACTCACGGCGCACATAGACCGGCTTGCCGTAGCGGGCGGGGATGTCCATGCCCTTGAGGAAGGTCGTCTCGTAGTCCGCCTGCCTTCCCTTGCGCCGTCTTGTCTCCGCCGCCTTCCCTTCCTGCGCCTTCTCTACCGGCACGGCGGTTTCCTCCTTTCCGGTTCCCGGTTCTCCCGTCCCTGCCGCCTCGCCCGCCATCATCCGCATCAGCAGCTCCTCGTCGATGGGCTTCTCATTCCGCTGTCTCTTCATAGCCTTCCAGTTTGAGGATGGTCGCTATCTCACGGGTCAGTTCGGGGATGCCGCTGCCTGCCAACATCCGCCTGTCGGGAGCCAGCAGCGTGGAGCGGAACACCGTCCGTCCCGTGCCGTCCGCCTCCTTGCGGAAGCGTTTCGTGTCGGGGATGCGGGTTTGCAGCATCGGCAGCCCCATGTCGGCGACCACCTGCCCGTACTTCTCGTACAGCCCGCTCGTTTCCCGCTTGTCGACTTGGTTCCAGAAAAGGTAAAGCCCCTTCAGGCGGCTCGTCTCCTTGCCCAGCATCATCCGTTGCAGCACGTCGAGGAAGGAGAGCGTGCTTTCCAGCACCGCCTTGTCCGCACTCACCGGGGCGAAGATGTAGTCCATCTGTGCGATCGTGCGCAGGATGCCCGCCGAGTTCACCGTGCCCGGCAGGTCGAAGAAGAGCAGGTCGTAGCAGCCTTCCGCCGCCAGCTCCCTTGCCGTGTCGGGGGCTTGTTCCACCCGGCACTTGCGCACCGGATAGGCGGCACGCCCCGGCTGCCGCATCTGTTCGTAAGCCGCCCGTTTCAGGTGTTCGTTCTCCAGTACCGCCCGGCTGTCCCGCTCCCGCATCTCGTACAGGCTGTACTGCGGGAAGTCGCAGTCGATCACCGCTAACGGACACCCCAAGCGGTAGTGCAGGTAGCCCGCCACCAGCACCGTGATAGCCGTCTTGCCGCTGCCGCCTTTCTGTGTGGCGAAAGCCACGTTCAATGTCTGTCTGTCCATATCGTCATTCTGTTGGTTATTCATCCGGCTGCCCGTGCAGCCGCTTCTCTGTTCACTCAATCGGTCAGCTTTTCAGCCACTCTGCCGTTCATTCGTCCGTTCATTCGTTCAGGCATCCGGTCATACATTCAGCCCGGCATCCATCCAATCATCCGGCTGTCCGCTTGTCCGGCTGTTCAGCCGTTTGACCGTTTAGCCGTTTAGTCATTTAGCCGTTTGGCTGTTTAGCCGATCATCCGGCTGGTTATCCGGTTGTCCGTCCGTTTGTCCGGCAAGACAATCAGCCGTTCGGCTGTCCGTCCGGTCGGCTATCCGGCTGTTTCCTTGTCTATCCGGACAGTCGTTTCACCGCTTCCACGGCGCAAAGGAATATCAAAATACCGGTAGTTTATCCGTTTGATTATCAGCGTGTCGTGCATTGTCTTTCCACCCGTAGGTTTGTCGCATCCGGGTATGGTGTCCGGACGGGAAAAGGACTGTTACTTTGCAGGCGGAAACCAAAATGGAGTAAGAATGGAAAAGAGCGGCAACCGCCCGAGGGAGTGCCCCGGCACTCCGCAGCAGGCAAGGGCATCCCCAATCTGTCCGGCAGGACGGATTTTATTTTCAAACGAAAATGGCAAGTTGTGTGCTGCGGCACTCGAAATGAATTTCGTGCCTCACCACCACCTTGCCCCCTCGATGTGGCATCCCCCTCCGGAGTCGGGGGCTGCTCACGGGGGAGAGCCGTAGGCATACGGCGTTTTCAGACCATGTTTCACTTAAAATTTTACAGGATGATGGACAACCAGAAGAAGTATGCGGGCAACCACGGGCGAAAGCCCAAGCCCGACAAGATGCGCCACCGCTACGTGTTCCGTCTGGACGACGGGGACAACGCCCGTTTCCTCGCGCTTTTCGACGAGTCGGGCAAGGCGACCAAGGCGGAGTTTATCGTTTCCGCACTTTTTGGCAGGGAGATTAAGGTCATTAAACTGGATAAGGGGACGCAGGATTTCTACATGCGCCTGACCACTTTCCACTCGCAGTTCCGTGCCATAGGCACGAACTACAACCAATGCGTGCGTGCGCTCAAATCCAATTTCTCGGAGAAGAAAGCCCTCGCTTTCCTCTACAAGCTGGAGCGGCACACCCTCGAACTGGTGGAACTCAGCAAGCGGATTTCCGCACTGGTGGAGGAGTTCCAAAGCAAATACCCCGTCCGATGATAGCCAAGATTTCGCACGGCAGCAGCCTGTACGGGGTGCTTGCCTACAACCAGTTGAAGGTGGACGAACGGCACGCCGACGTGCTTTTCACCAGCCGGATTATCGAGCCGCAGGGCGATAACCCCTACACGATAGGGCATCTTTCCCGCTCGTTCGGCGACTACCTGACAGCCAACCGCAAGACCGAGAAGCCCGTCCTGCACATCTCCCTCAATCCCGACCCGAAGGATTGCTTGAGCGAGGAGCGGTTTGTCAGCTTGGCGGAGGAGTACATGCGGCGCATGGGCTTCGGCGACCAGCCCTATATCGTCTATCGCCACAACGACATCGGGCGGGAGCACCTGCACATCGTCTCCGTCCGGGTGGACGAAACCGGGCGGGCGATTTCCGACAGCTACGAGCACGGACGTTCGATGAAGGTTTGCCGGGAGCTGGAACGGCAGTTCGGTCTTGTTCTGGCTACGCCCAAGCAGTGGAAGGAGGGGCTGCCCTTGTCGCCCGTCGGTTACGGGGACGGCAACCTCAAGGGGCAGTTGGCGGGAGTCATCCGCCCGATAGCCCGGGAGTGGCGTTTCCGTACATTGGGCGAATACAGGGCGGTGCTTTCCCTTTACGGCATCACGGTGGACGAGGTGAAGGGGGAATACGGCGGACGGGAGTATCACGGCTTGACCTATTCGGCAACCGACAGGGAGGGCAACAAGATCGGCAAGCCTTTCAAGTCCTCCGTGTTCGGCAAGGAGACGGGCGTCGCAGCCCTCGAAAGGCGGATGCACAACGCTGCCGCATGGGAAAAGACCCACAAGGAGGTCGCCGCCGCCACCGCCGGAAAGGTTGCCGCCGCCATGCAGACCGCAGGGCATGACCGGGCGCAGTTCGAGCGGGAACTCATGCGGCAGGGTATCGGCGTGGTATTCCGTCAGAATGAAACCGGGCGCATCTATGGGGCGACCTTCATCGACCATGCCGCCAAAGCCGTCTTCAACGGCTCCCGTCTGGGCAAGGAGTTCTCCGCAGGTGTGTTCAACGACCTTTTCGCCGGGCAGGAAGGCATTCACCTGCCGCAACCCTCCGCCGAAGTGGAACATCCCACCCGGCAGCAGGAGCATACGGACATATCCCAATGGGACGGACAGGATACCGGCTACCGTCCCGACCACAAGGACGGCACCACCCAGAATGTGGCGGCCGCCTTCAATCTCTTTGCCCCCGTACCCGGCGGAGCGTCCGGCGACCAGCCCGTACCGCTCCGAAAAAGGAAGAAAAAACGCAAATATGGAAGGCAACAGTAACAATGCCCATCCGCATGGCATACCGACCTCATTTTCGCAGCGTAAAGCGAACGACCGGAGTGTAGCGTTAAAAAGAAAAAGCTGTTTGAGCGAAGCGAAAAGTCCGTTTAAGTGAGAGCAGAGCCAAACATGTTTGGGCTATGCCGAACGTAGGACTTTCGCCGTAGGCAATTCTTTTTCTTTAGCGAAACGCAGGAAGAGAGTAGCTGCGAAAATGCAGTCTTGACTTTTTCTTTTTGGTATCTTTTTCTTTTGTGTCAAGACAAAAGAAAAAGTACATATACATAATAAAACGAAGTTTTATCATTAATTTTCAACGAATTATGCAAAATGAAGACGATTTGCGTGGACTCGCCAAAGTCATGGAGTTCATGCGTGCGATAAGCATTTTATTTGTAGTCATCAATATCTATTGGTTCTGTTACCAGTCCGTCCGGGAGTGGGGCATCGACATCGGCGTGGTCGATAGGATATTGCTCGGCTTCCAGCGTACCGCCGGGCTGTTCTCCAATATCCTCTGGACGAAGCTCTTCGCCGTGCTGTTCCTCGCCCTTAGCTGCCTCGGCACAAAGGGCGTGAAGGAACAGAAAATCACGTGGCGCAGGATCATCCTTTGCGGCGTGTCCGGCTTGCTGCTCTTTTTCGGCAACGGGTGGTTGCTCACCCTTCCTCTGCCGTTTCCGGCGGACACCGTGCTGTATATCGCCACCCTTACCGCCGGGTATATCTGCCTGCTCATGGCGGGGCTGTGGATGTCCCGCCTGCTGAAGACCGACCTGCTCGAAGACGTGTTCAACGTCGAGAACGAATCCTTCATGCAGGAGACCGAGCTGAAGGAGAACGAGTATTCCGTCAACCTCCGCACCCGCTTCTGGTTCAGGGGCAGGGCGTATGACGGATGGATCAACCTTGTCAATCCCTTCCGTGCGACGATGGTCTTGGGCACGCCCGGTTCGGGCAAGTCCTATGCGATAATCAACCAGTACATAAAACAGACCATCGAGAAGGGCTATTCGCTTTTCCTGTATGATTTCAAGTACCCCGACCTCTCCGAGATAGCCTACAACCACTTGCTCGCCCATTTGGACGGCTACAAGGTCAAGCCCAAGTTCTACGTGATAAACTTCGACAACCCGAGGGAGAGCCACCGCTGCAACCCCATCCACCCGGACTTCATGACCGACATATCCGATGCCTACGAGAGTGCCTACACGATTATGTTAAATTTGAACCGCACGTGGATTTCCAAGCAGGGCGACTTCTTCGTGGAATCGCCTATCATTCTGTTAGCCAGTATTATATGGTATCTCAAAATCTACAAGAACGGCAAGTATTGCACCTTTCCCCATGCCATCGAGTTCCTGAACCGCAAGTACGCCGACATTTTCCCTATCCTCACCTCGTATCCGGAGCTGGAGAACTACCTTTCTCCCTTTATGGACGCATGGGAATCCTCGGCGGTGGAGCAGTTGCAGGGGCAGATTGCCAGTGCCAAGATACCGCTTTCCCGCATGATTTCCCCGGCTCTCTATTGGGTGATGACGGCGGACGATTTCACCCTCGACATCAACAATCCCGAAGAGCCGAAAGTGCTGGTAGTCGGTAACAATCCCGACAGGCAGGGCATTTACGGGGCGGCGTTGGGACTGTACAACTCCCGCATCGTGAAGCTCATCAACAAGAAGAAACGGCTCAAATCCGCCGTGATTATCGACGAGCTGCCCACCATCTACATGCGTGGGCTGGATAACCTGATTGCCACCGCCCGAAGCAACAAGGTAGCCGTCATGCTCGGCTTTCAGGATTTTAGCCAGTTGAAGCGTGATTACGGAGACAAAGAGTCCGCTGTAATCTGTAATACCGTCGGCAATGTATTTGCAGGTCAGGTAGTTGCCGAAACCGCCAAGACACTGTCCGAGCGTTTCGGCAAGGTCTTGCAGAAACGGCAGAACATGACCATCAACCGGAACGAGACCTCCGTCTCCATCAACACCCAGATGGACAGCCTTATCCCGGCGAGCAAGATTTCCAACCTCACGCAGGGTATGTTCGTCGGTGCGGTAGCCGACAATTTCGACGAGCGCATCGAGCAGAAGATTTTCCATGCCGAGATTGTAGTGGATAACGAGCAGGTCAGGCGGGAGACCGCCCGCTACGTGAAGATACCGCAGATCATCGACTTCACCGACAAGGATGGCAACGACACCATGCAGCAGCAGATCGACGCCAACTACTACCGCATCAAGAGCGAGGTCAGGCAGATTGTCGCTGACGAAATCGGGCGCATCAAGGCTGATCCGGAGCTGTCGCATCTGATTAAGGACAAGTGAGGATAAAAATACCCCGTCGGCAAGAACAAGCCGGCGAGGTTCTTTTTATCGGGTATGGTGTTTTTCGGCATGAAGTAATGGTTAAGTGGGCAAAATACATTATTTTTGTAATGATATGGATAAGGACAATCGCAAATACCGGTTCTGCTTCATCGACTATATGTGGTATGTAGCCGAGATATGGCACGAAAGGGAGCATACCAACCTTAACGGGCGTATGCTGTTGCTCTTTTGCTGGCTCTTTGCCATACTCGTACCGCTTGGAACACCGTTGATGTTTCGCTATTTCAGTTGGATTGTTGCTTTTGCCATAGTGATGATTCTTTGCTTTCTTCCCGACTTGTTCTGTCAGCTCCGCTACACAGCCGGGCGGCGTGAAGCACTTCGTGAATATTACGGAAAGATGAAACATCCCGGCAGGAAGCTCGCCAAAATAGTCCTTATCGCTATCGCCCTGACCGTGGTGAATGTCGCACTGATGTTTCACCTCGGATTTATATGTTGGGTATAATCAATATCTCACTAATCCTCATTGTTTTCTATCTCAATTATTGGCAATAAGGGATTATATATATCATAAACAAATTTCTTTTTCCCTAAATCTGCCTTATTATAAAACACCTTATAGTTACCTTTTATAGTTAGGCTACCATATCCTATATCTTTTCGCAACTTTGAGTTTATGGCATTAGATATTTTGTTTATAATGCTATCAGGTGTTTTTGACATAATTCTTAATTCCAACATTTCTAATTCTGATACATTCTCTCTACCACCTCTACCTTCTATCACAAACTTGCAGAGTGCATCATCATAGAAATTGAAGCTATTTTCATCCTCCAACGAAAGTGTTGTTATATAGAAATGTAAGTTTTTATCTCGGTCACTTCGCACAAAACGAGCTATATCATCGGCAACTATACGTCTATTTATAATGGCATCATTTCTTTTTACTTCCAGAAAAACAGATGCATTATATTGTGTTAGTATTTCATCCGTCAAAATGATGAAATCCGGCAATGGTGTGAGTATTCTTGTGTATGTTGGCATATTAGGTATTCAATCTTTCGTAATTTGTTTTCTATCTTTTTTTTCAATTACATTATTCATAAGATTATGGATGTATTGCGATTTGTGATGTTACTGTTTGATAGCATTCCGCTTTTCAGTCGTTTTTTTGTTCGCTATCAGTTCTTTGTTTCATATTTCTTTCAAGCCATTTCTGTGCATGCTTGTTGTTCAGATCCGCAGCTTTCTTGATTAATTCGAGCCCCTTATTGGGGTTTTGCATAATTGTTTTTCCTTCCCAATAGAGAATACCTAAATCAAAAAGTCCATGCGTATTGATTTCTGTATTTTCAACTCTTGGAGAATGGTATTCTATACTACCATCGACTCCAATCATCCAATAGTCACTTGTTTTTGTAAAACCATGACCAAAAGCCCTCTTTATTATCACGTGTGAATTATCTTGCCATTGTAGCTCACTGATACCTTTGCAATAGATTTGATAACCCTTTGGAGCAAACTGAACCCGTTTTATAAGTTTCCCTCTTTTATCAGTAAAGTCAATGTATATACCATCTTTCTCATAATCATCTTCAAAATATATTTGAGCTTTCAGTTGCTTGTTAGGCGAACTCTTTGCCTTTCGCCAATATTCCCGGAAGAGTCCACCCATACTTATGATTTTATCGTAGGTATGTTCGAAAACTTCCGTATTCCATTGCATTTCATATACTAATGACATTATAGCCTGCTGACATAAATCAATAATATAAAATGACTTGTCTTTGGGAGTTAATTGGTTGAACTTGTCGATATTTACAACATTTGATACAACCTTCATATCACATGACGTTGGGTATTTCGTCTTTTGTAAATTATCAATCAAACAAACGGTTATAGAAACAACATTATCTGTTTGTGTGGCAGGAAAATAATATTCATACATTCTTGACAAGTATGCACAGTATATTCCAACCTCATTTATACAATCACGGGATTTATTCACATCCTCCGATGACTTTGCCTTAATTTCACAAACAAATCTAAAATATTTCATTTTGTTTATTTTACAATGTCCCTCTGTTTACTATAAACCCTATTTGAAATTTGTCAGTATATCGTCCTTTTCATTGGAAGACAACATTTCCAATAAATGATTGAAGCTATCGCAAACAAATTCTGCCGAATCTTCAAATTCAGGTTCAACTCCATAATAGATTTTACCGTAATTTTCCGGAGATAAATCTATGCACAAATATTGGTATCCATCTTTTACTGACATAAGAATAGGAATATGGCTATCCCAAAACAGGCGTATCATATCACAGGATTCCTTATCATCTGCCAACGCCTCAAGTCCCATCAGCTCAAATTCATTCCAACGGAATCCGCTATCGCTTTCTCCGTTAAAGTCCTCTATGGAATTAAACCATACATTATCACTTTCATTCGTGATTGTCTGAAACCGTTGTAAAAACTCCTGATAGTCCGCAGGAAGTTCGGAATACCGATTTTGTAAATCAGAGCTTAATTCTTTTCTTTCCAATCGTTCTGTAACGACGAATCCTATATTTTTCAGTGCTTCAATCATATTTTATTTTACGAATTTATAATGTTCTGTGGCTAACCAATCTTGTTTAGGGAGTTGAACCATTTGTTAATAGCATCCAATCTGTTATTCTGTTTAATGGTATCTTCATTTCTACATAATTTGATTTGCCGAATAACGGAGTTCTGCATAATTGAATCGGATTTGAAAAGCAGTTCTAAAACGGCTTCATAACATTTGGAATATCTGGACAATTCATCCAATATATTTGCGTCTTTTAGAATATACAGGTTGAAATTGTACACAAATGACTTGTAACTGAAAATCTCCGACTGTAATGCTGCTGTATCAAGACAAGTATAAAACAATTCCTTATCGTGCTGATATAGCCACATATAATCAGATGGGTTCAGGTTGTAGTGCAATAAAGTTTCCGAACGGACAAATGGAAGCCCCGTATTTGAGCCTACCAGATAACGGTATGTCTCATTGACTATTGACTCAACTATTTCAATGGATTCTGATTGTTTGTCCGATTCCCGTATTTCTGTAAATGTATCGGCAATAAGAACTTCCACATCCTGCGATTTGTAATATATACCGTTTTTTTGCCAGCGGAATCTACGGATATATTCTTCAGAAGTCGGACAACAGAATAGTAAAGTGTTTAACAATCGGTTCAGATATATTCGCTTATCTGGAATATGACAACGGTGTAACCCTATTATGGAGCCATAAGCGTATAGCTTTCCAAACTCGTTTTCCTCCGAATTTGAATTTTTAGGCATGTAATACAACCGCACGATATTGTCAATGAAATAATACATATCAAGATATTTCAATGTATCAGCCGATTCTCCATATTTGTTAAGTAAATGCCGCTCCAGTTTCTTGCCATACCATAAGTAGCCATCGGGATTTATTTGAAACAACTGATGAAACTTAGGTCTTGATAATGAAAAGTTCTTGTTTCTACTTTTCATTCGTTCCAGTAAGGCGACAATAATTCTATTCGTTATATCCATAGCTGTAATGGGATGCAGCTTTCCACTGTTAGGTAGCATAGGTGCATGTTATCCAATTACGCAATTTGTTCTATTCGGCATTTCTGACATAAGGGATAAGAAGCAATGAATGGTTCTATTTTTTGTTTCATTTCAACAAATGAAGTCCCATAAAAATACAAAGCTGTCCATTCATTCCCTTCCCAATAACTATAAAAGCTACCTATGTTCTCCATAGCTGATGTCATCTGCTCAATGACGTGATTGATGTCACAACTCTCATAAACTTCATCCGGCAATTCCGTTCCATTGCCATAATAAGCCAATCCCTCTAAAGTTCCTACTTCTATCTTAAATTCAGGTACCATACATAATAATGCTGAACCTTTGGGAATACCTATTTTATTAACAAGTTCCACCAAACGATTTATACTATCTTGTTTATCATCATTTAAGTGAATTTCTATATCACAAGATTCAATTTCTCCGGTTTGTGGATTTTGTAGTGTTCCTCCACCCATTACTTCTCCCAGATTTATTTTTCAAGAATTTCTTGAAGAGCATCTTCCAAATCATGTCTGTGCATGGGTTGCAAACGTGAGTTCAAATTCAATGTTAGTTCCATATTTACTATTATTTTATTTGTTGGATAATGGTTTGCAGCGTTCCGCTTATTCAGTCGGTTTGCTGTTTGTTAGCAGTTTATTTTCTAAATAGCCTTTAACTTGTTATTCATTTCTTTCCTATACAGAATTGAACTAAAGGGATAAATATTATTAAGTTCCGGTTTTTCTCCATATAGTTCAATTATCCCATCTATTGATTCTAATTTTTGCAAAATGGGTATTGAAATATTTATGATATTTTCAATTAATCGTGAACGCAACTGTTCATCAATAGTCGATTCTAAATCTAATATCATTTGTGTGGAATACCCTTCAATTTCCATTATTGGGAAGCGCATTCTAATATCACATTGATATTCTTTAGGAAATAATAAATCATCGCCTTTACGTAATAAAGCCGCCAAGTTTATATAAAACATCTTTCCATACAAAGAGTGTTGGAGATTGAATACAACTATACATTCGGCAGTAGTCTTATACCACGAATTTCCTTTTCTACGAAAGCTATTCGCTTTCATTACTGGATGAACTATTGATTTGAATTGCTCTTTATCCATAATATTTAATTCTAAACTGCTAATGGTTTGACAGCGTTCCGCTTTAAGTGGTAGTGCTGTTTGTTAGTCGCTTAATTCTATATCGGTAGTGTTTTTTTCGCTTGGCACAAGCATTCTACCTCTATCATCATAAAGAGTAAATATTCTTTTGGATTCAGATAAAAGCATATCCTCAAATGAATCCCAAGCTAAAAGAGATGAAGCATCTCTACGTTTACAGAAATGAACTTTTCCATCTTCAGAGTCTATATAGAGCTTCGAACCATCATATCTATATCCGCCTATGAAAAAATAAGTGTCTTTTGCATTTTTAGGTTTTTCGTAAATGTTCGGCTCAAGTAAGCCAAAAGGCGCCGGAGTTGCATTTAAATCTCGGTTGTAAGATTTTCTCATTCCATATAAACTGAAATGGTGGAAAAGATGTAATCCATTTGTATCTGTCATTAGAAACGAGCGGAATTGAGACGGAATTTCTCTTTTCAAATCTCGTTCTAACTCAACAATATCATCTTCATTTAGCGTAGCAAAGACGCAAAAATTATATGCTTCAGGAGCAATGAAAGGTGCATGACCGTATTCTTTTGTCCCGTTTTCATATTCTTTACATCCATACTTTTCAAAAGTCTGAATGTATTCCATTATTTCTGTAAATGCACTCATATTTTTTCTTTTTATTTTTCAAGCGACTAATGTCTGGCAGCGTTCCGCTTATTCAGTCGGTTTGCTGTTTGTTAGCAGTCTCATTCACAATCTTCATAACGACTATATTTCTTAATCCATCCGTTTGACGAATATAGTTCGCCTGACAAGCCATCAGAAATATTGGCTATCGAATCTATCTCTTCGTCTGGATTTGAAATTTGCCAGCCATCAAGTTCTTGCTCAAAGAGGAAAAGTGTATTATGCAAAGTTGCATCAACCATCCGTGTCGCAATCCTCTGAATTAGTTTTATGGTATCGGTAGTAAGAGATAGACTTTTTAGTTCCTCATTCAATTTTTTTATTGATGAAGCTTTTGCACCTCCATTAAGGATATTATCAAGAGTGTGTAAACTATTATCTCTCACACTCTCTATATACATTTTTCCAAATTGATTTAATACTTCTTCGTTTTCCATTTCTTCCTTTTTTTTATTGACTGCTAATGTCCGGTGGATAATCGACCTTTTCGGGGCGATTCATCCGCTTGTTATCTGCCCGCTTTATTCCTCTTCTTCGATAAAATGATTTATAAAATAATTGAATGACTGGGCGATATAACGGGTATTTGTTTCAAAGTTGTATTCTTTTGAAGCGTTTTCGTCCCACTCGTCAGTCAAGTAATAGTAAATCTTTTTATTCTTCAAGTTCAACGTATAATAGTTTCCACCCGAATCCATAGCAAAAGGCAACAGGTTGCATGGCATTAAATTCTTACTCCATATATCTTTGGCTATGACTTCAATTGTTTCAAAAGCATTGGTGCGTTCCTTTATCGGAAAGAACGCATTTATCTCAACCCAATCCAAATCCTCGTCCTGCGGTTGAAAACAATATGGTGATGGCATACCGCCGTTGAACTTTAGATAAAAATTCTTCATGGCTGCCGGAATCTTTATATTCAACTCCATCTCAAAATCCTTTATATCTTCTTTTGTTAACGGAACAGAGCAATCTGAAAGTTCAGGCATAACACATTCTTCTGCATCAGGCAGTATATCTTCCAATGCAGATTTAACAACGAGATTATCAAAGAAATCATCTGTTGAATCTGCAATCAACCGTGGTTCACCGAAAACAAAAGCACCTTCAATTTCTGTAAAACCGACAACTGGATACCCATAAATAGCCCCGTTTGTTATATTGACTGCGATTCTTTCTCCCATCCATGATATAGCAAAAATAAGGATATTTATATAATTAGAATCACTGCTCCGCTGTGCCAAGTTTTTTTCTTCTACGGTATTGAGAGCCATAAAACGCATAATTTCCACCTCATAATATCTGTTTATACAGATTGTTTGCTGCTTTGGCTTTCCTCCGTTCCATTTCAAGTAGAACTCTTTCAGTCTTTTCGGCAAGACATAACCCAAATTACTCTCAATTTCTTCAAAATCTTTGAGAGTAAGACTCTTTTCGCAATTTTCTAATTCTATTTTCATATTCATTCTTTTTATGGGCAGATAATGTTCGGCGGATAATCTCTCTTACGGAGATTTATCCATTTGTTACCGATGTGCCATTTATTTCTATTTCTTTAAATTTTAAAAACTCATTTGCCTTATACAAATGAAGTAATTGCATTTTCATATTTTCATTGACAATGTTTTTATAAAACCGTATTTATTCCACCCTTTTAAAAAGAACCCATCTACAGATGAAGGTATTTTAGACATATCTAACACAAGTGTACTCATGCATTCAAATTCTTCTCGTTTGGAATGAATATTGTCAACACAATCAATTACTTCATTAAAAATAATTGCCATATAATCAAGTGGGAAATCTCCATGTACTGAAACCCTTTTTAAAGAAATTCCTTTTATGGAGGACAATTCGTTTATATTCAATATATCTTCTCTGACAAGAAACAAATGGCTGACTTCAGCAAATTCTGGCATTCTTATTTGCCCAAATCCAGATATACTTTTAGCGATTAGCCCCTTACCTTTGATAAGAGCTTTTATTTGATACCTTTCCGATGAAGATGAATCTATAATTCTTTGAAAATTAATTTCTTTATCTTCATATATAAACTCCCACGAATATGTAATACATTTCTTCCATATTCGATTTTCTCCATTCAAGTATATTTTATACCATTTCATATTGTCATTGTTAATCGGTAATGTTTGGTGGCTAACCGACCTTTTTCTGGGGAGGTTTAGCCGCATGTTAATCGTCTTTATTGGATTGAATGTATTATTAAAGATACTTCGTCTTTTTGGTAATGATAAGTTTTTATTATACAAGATGTTTTTTGTAGTGATAAAAACACTTTAACCGATGCTTCACAATAGGGAGACAAAGAATCAAATAGGACTAATTCAGTAGAATCCCATTTTACTTCAACTTCTTCTATCGGTTCTGCTCCAGTTACTATATCATTCTCCAGAAGTTTTTCCACCGTTAGATAATCGGGAGCATACTTCCAACGAATTATTAAGATTGCTTCATCTTTATTTACTATGCGTGTAGCCATCGGTTCATCTCCCATTACCAATAGGACATGATTGTCTATATAGATTTTCCCCAAGTAATCTGTTACGCTACATATAGCATTGTAGTCTTCTTGACCGTTCCATTGATGGGCATATTGTTGCTCAACAATGACAAATGGGCTTCCTTCTGTTGCAATCCAATTATTCATATTTTTTCTCAGCGATTAATGTTCGGTGAATAATCGACCATTCGGGGAGATTTATTCACGTGTTAGTTGCAAATTTATAACTTTGACAAAAGAATATTTAGCTCCTTTATTTCCTGCTTTTCATCATCATATATCAAAGCATTTCTATACGAATGATTACTTGTACATATCGTTCCTATCTTGGAATTTTCCTGTATGTCAGAGTTGGATACTAATAATCCGTTCAAGATACATTTACCTATATATTCGGAATGTTCCTTGAATAAGGGAATTTGTTGCAATCGTTGGACAATCTCAAAAGTGCTGTATCTTTTCCTTTTCTTTGATTGCAGACAAAGGTAAGAGTAAATGAAACAGTACATCTCCATATTTCTCTTTTGTAATCCTCATTAATTCCGAATATGTGAGATACTTCAAGTGAAAGTTGCCACTAACTTCCCCGATTAAAGTGTCATTCAAAAAATAATATGTACAGCAAGGATGAAATTCTATTGTCAATACAATATCGCTGCCGATAGGAAGTGTTAGAGTTCTTGGGATTTCTATTTCACCTTGATTTTCGGATGTTTTCAAATCAATTTGAGATAGCCAACACCAATATTTCTTGTACTTCTTTTCATCCAACAATGTTGGTACAAGTTCTTCATCCCATACTTCATCAAAATTCGCATCCCTTTCTTCATCAAAGGCTCGAATATGATGATGTAACATTACGTTCCAAAAAAGCGCATTTGAAAACGAATATTCTTTTTCTGATATTACATTCATTTTTATTTCGTTTTTGACCGCAACTAATGTTTGGCAGCGTTCCGCTTTTTAGTCGGTTTGCTGTTTGTTAGTCGCTTATTCCCATTCAAATGTTGATAAGTAACGAAGACCATTATAGTCCGCAATCTCTTCAACATATTTTTTAGGTATGCCAAGATGACCTTTCATGTTTTCTTTAAGAATAAAAACTTTTTGGTTTTTCTTTTTATCTCTAAAACCATTCGGGATATAGCAGAAAGTACAATTATTTGAGGCATTATTAAGGCCATTTCTATTTAATGATTTTTCAACCCAACAATCAAGTACATTATTGTCTATTATAACTGATTGAATTAATTGAACAGAATTCATTGTACATGTTTTGTCAATTTTAATTCTTAAAAACTCTGGATAATAGAATTTTATACCTAAGTCTTTACAGAACTGACAACGATGTTCGGGATTGGGACGCTTTTTGCTCTGACCGGATTCATACGCTTCCAACTCCTTGAGGTATTGCTCTTGATTAAAATACTCCATAAATTCGGTTTCATTTTTATCGGTATGCCCAATCCATGTCATATATTTCAAACCGGCAGTCGAGGCTGTTGTACCAGTCGGATTAAGTTCAAAAATAAAAGAGCCCAAGAAGGATACCGATACGGTATTCGTCGCTTTCTGCAATGATATACCCTCATGGCTATTATACATGATTGCCGCATTTGCGACAGTTATTTTTTTCGCTCTTAGTATTTCCTTGATTTTATCTGTGTCTGCCGGAATAACATTCAACAGATTCTCAAGTCCTTCAGAAGAATATTTCATAATAAGAGAATCTTCGTCATAGTCCATTACACCAAGCTCTTTACAGAACTGGCAACGAAGTTCCTTATTGTCTTCATCGTATTCTTTCCACCATTGACGGAAAGCCGATTGATCCATATATTTCTCAAAGTCAGCTTCGGAATCGAATTGACCGACCCATATCATTATCTTGCTCATTTTCTTTTTTTATTTTTCAAGCGACTAATGTTCGGTGGATAATCCTCATTAAAGGAGATTGATCCGCTTGTTATCTGCCCGCTTTATTCCTCTTCTTCGATGAAATGATTTATAAAGTAATTGAATGACTGGGCGATGTAACGAGTATTTGTTTCAAAGTTGTATTCTCTTGAAGCGTTTTCGTCCCACTCGTCAGTCAAGTAATAGTAAATCTTTTTATTCTTCAAGTTCAACGCATAATAGTTTCCACCCGAATCCATAGCAAAAGGCAACAGGTTGCATGGCATTAAATTCCTACTCCATATACCTTTGGCTATGACTTCAATTGTTTCAAAAGCATTGGTGCGTTCCTTTATCGGAAAGAACGCATTTATCTCCACCCGATCCAAATCCTCGTCCTGCGGTTGATAACAATATGGTGATGGCATACCACCGTTGAACTTGAGGTAAAAGTTCTTCATGCCTGCCGGAATTTTTACATTCAACTCAACCTCAAAATTCTTTATATCTTCTTTTGTTAGCGAAGCCGAACAGTCCGAAAGTTCAGGCATTACACCTGCTGTTTCCGTTTGTCCCTCTTCGATTTCTTCTATTGCTGGAATTGCTTTGTGCCCGTCCAAAACAACGAGATTGTCAAAGAAATCATCTATTGAATTTGCAACAAGTCGTGGCTCTTCAAAATTGAAGATTACATCTTGCATCCCCACAATAGGGTAAAGATAGATCTTTCCATTAACCAAGTCTATGGTAATCCGACCTTCATCGGTAGATTCCATAGCAAAAATAAGAATGCTATCAGATATAGCTCCTGCTTTTCTTAACTCTAATGTTTCGCCTTCTGCCGTATATCTGGGGTCATTCTTAAAATCCTTGTTATATTTGAATGGGAAGAAATCTTCAATTTCCACCTCTTGATATTTATTTATGCTTGCGGTCTGTTTCGTAGAACCTCCATTATATTGTAAATAGAACTCTTTCAGTCTTTCCGGCAAGGCATAACCCAATTTGCTCTCTATTTCTTCAAAATCTTTGAGAGTAAGACTTTTTGGCAATTTTCTAATTCTATTTTCATATTCATTCTTTTATGGGCAGATAATGTCCGGCAGATAAACCGCCTTCAATGTTTCATCTGTTTGTTAGCAACCTATTTTCTATCAATCTTTTGTAAAAGTTGATTGTAATACTTCTCTAACATTTTGATGTTATTTTTCTGTCAATTTTTCCACTTTCATTATCTGTGTATGCAAACCACTTAAATAGCAATTCAACAAAAATATGTTTACCAATTTCTGTTAAAGAACTTTCCTTGATAATTGAAGGCATGATTAGGTTTCCTTCATTATCACATGGATTATCACACAAAAGCCCCTTTCCGTATGCGTAGTTTAATAAGTTCTGACAACAGACTTTCGCGTAGTCTTTATCTCTCTGACGGATTTGAGCTTCTATAAGTCCGTCAACATCAAAATTATTTGGTCACTCATATTCTTTTTAGTTTGTAAAGTTGCTAATGGTTTGCAGCGTTCCGCTTATTCGGTCGGTTTGCTGTTTGTTACTAACGCTTTATTTTTTATTCCAATACTCTTGCATCCAACTTTCATATTCCAAAGGATATATTTCATTGGCAGAATTTAGTTTATCATTGATATTCAATTTTCGTTTGGATTTAGCGGATTCTGTTTTCAGCAGGGAAAGTCCTTCTATTAACTTTCTCGCATCATCTTTCAAACGAAACCACCTTTGCCAATCGTTTTTTGTCATTTCCGCTTCTCGTTGCTTCTGATATTCTTTACGTTTAGCCGTCTGTTCTAATTGAAGCAAGAGATTTTCATCTGCAACAAATATTGGGACTTCTTGGAAAATAAGCAGATCAGAATAATATTTAGATAAAACGTCTTTAGCCTTTTCACTGACATAAATTTCAGAGCAAAAGTCGCAAAAAATCCTATCAATGAAAATATCCAATCCTGAAAGGCTTTGTTCTACTAACTTGGCAGAACCACGTTCTTGCTCGCAATAAAGCAGTCCGTCCTTTTGAGGTATCAACGCAAATAAATTCCCTATTTGCTCCGCTACCGTTTCGTTATGTTTGCGCCGTGTAATATATTCTTCCGCATCCATACTTCCAGACGGATATATCAAAGGCTCCGGTGATTGTAAATCCCAGTTCTCCCAATCCAATTTTACAATCTTTTCCTTGTTTACCGGTTGAAGGACAAAGCCTGTAAGATTTGATTCTATAATATACTGTAAAACATCCTCCTTGACAATTAACACAGGACTTTCTCTGTTATATTGAGAGCGGTAGATAGAAGGGCAAAACGCTCCGGTTCTAAAAATCATGTGGGAGTTTGTATCTTTATCATAACAGTAAATACCTTGCCACAGCATTTCTCCATAACTTCCCCAAGGCATTATTCTATTTTTTACAGTATAATATTTCATCTTTCTTTATTTTATGCGTTAGTAATGGGTTGTAGCTAACCGCTTTATGTGGTTAGGTTATTGTTAGCAACATTCTGTAATTTATTGAAGTTAAGATAAATAGCCTTACCTAAAAAGTCATCAAAAGAAGGTGCTATATACTTAATAGAAGTTATATCTAAATCTCCCAAATCTACTCTATATATACTATTGTCAGACAAGTGAAGAATATACCCAATATCACCATCCATACCAAATGCCCAATACTCTTTTTGAAGATATTTTTGTATTCCATAGTCATGATTGTAAGCAATAACATCTTCTATAGCCCATATATAGATGTAGTTATCTCCTAATTTGCCCTCACCACCATTACTCCATAACAAAAAACTTTTGTACTGTTTTGGCAAGGTGGTATTTAGAAGCTTTTCTACGTCATCAATAGACGCAGAACTTGCACCATCCTTTTTATACCATTTACTTTCTATTACTTCCATATTGATTTTATTCCTAGTTGCTAATGTCCAGTGGATAATCGACCTTTAAGGGAAATTTATCCGTTTGTTAGTCGCTTTATTCTGCAATATAAGTTTCCAAATATTGAATACCGTTGTAACTGTCTAATTCATCCACAAATTTTTTAGGTGTTTCATATGAATCATAATTTTTCTTCTTAATAAAGATTTTCTGATTCCTTTTGTTGTCCTTGAAACCATTGGGTATATAGCACACAATACAATTTGATGGCTTTATGTGGTATTCATCAATATCGGATTCAATATACCAGTCAAGGACAAGTTTGTTATCAATCATCATTCTAACAAGATTAAAAGGATTTTCGGGTTCATCCTTAATTTCCACAGTTAGAAATTCTGGATAGTAATACTTTATATTAACGTCTTTACAGAACTGACAGCGATGTTCCGGATTGGGACGTTTCTTTGTACGACCTTCTTCGTAATCTCGTATTTCTTTCATGTACTCATCTTGATTGAAATACTCCATAAATTCTTCCCGACTTTTAGCGGTTGTGCCAATCCAAATCATATATTCTAATCCAGCATTAGACCCTTGCATTCCTTCAGGCGACAGTTCAAACTCAAACGTACCAAGATAAGTCATGGTTGTGGTATTCTCTGCCTTTTTAGGAGATATACCCTCACGACAATTATAGCAGATAACAGCATTTGCCATTGTAATATTTTTATCAGCCATCGACAGACTTATCTTTTGGGTATCAGCAGGAATAAGGTTGAGTAATCCTGCCAAGCCGTCAGATGTGAATTTCATAATAAGAAAATCCTCATCATAGCTCATTACACCAAGCTCCTTACAGAACTGGCAACGAAGTTCCTTATTGTCTTCATCGTAATCTTTCCACCATTGACGGAAAGCCGATTGATCCATATATTTCTCAAAGTCAGCTTCGGAATCGAATTGACCGACCCATATCATTATCTTACTCATTTTCTTTTTTTATTTTTCAAGCGACTAACATGTAATTATCAGCGGTTTTCGCTGTTATTTTCTTATTTAACTATCTCATTATCACTTTCAAGAATATCATCCAATGGAGTGCGGATGCTGCTCTTGAAAGTGTCGGCTATATGCACGTACATTTCCGTCGTTTTCAGTTGGTTGTGCCCCAACAGCTCTTTCACGATTTTCAAGTCCGTGCCTTGCTCGATCAGATGCGTGGCGAACGAGTGCCGCAACAGGTGGGGGTACACCCGCTTGGTGATTCCGGCTTCCTTCGCCGCCTCTTTCAGCTTCTTCGACACGATGCTCTCCGTAAACGGCTCACCCTTGTACCGCTCGAAGAGCCATTCCTGCGGCTTGTACAGCTTGGTGTACTCGGTCAGCTTCCTGACAAGGGGCTTCGACAGCAGCGTGTAGCGGTCTTTCCTCCCTTTGCCCTGCCGTACCCGTATCAGCGAACGGCTCACGTTGATGTCGTGAGGTTTCAAGTCCAGCAGCTCGCTGATTCTCAACCCGGCGGAGTAAAGCAACGAGAACATGCAGAACAGCCGGATGTCCGGACCGGTTGCGTCAAGGATGGATTTTATCTCCTCCTTGCTCAGCACGTCGGGCAGCGTCCGTTCCCGTTTGGCTCGCTTTACCTCGTAACATTTCCGTTCCTGTCCCAGCACCTTCTCGAAATAAAACTTGATCGAGTTGATGCGCAAGTTCTGTTGGCACGACGAGATCCCCCGTGTGTCAATCAGGTGTACGATGTAGGCGTTGATTTCTTCCGGTCGGATGTAGCGGAGGTTTCTTCCCGCAAAGTATTGCTGGAACTCCCTGAAATAGGCAGTGTACGCACGGACGGTATGCTCGCTGTACCGCAGTTGCCGCAGCGTTTCGGCATAGCCGGGCGGGATGGCGGGGCTGGTTTTCCCGTTTTTCTTGGGCAAGGTGTTTTTCAGGGCGGAGTAATTGATATACGCCGTTTCCACATGGCGGTCGAAAAAGCCGGACAGGTCGAAGCCTTCTTCCGGCAGGTAGGCTCTGTCGCCCTCGAACCGCACACCCTTCTCTTTCGACAGCGACAGCCGGATGGCATCGTCCTCGTCGAACTCCACTTCCACGTATTTCTGCCCGTCACGGATGGCAGGTGAAAGCGTTATTCTCGGTTTGCTCTGATAGACTTTCATACGCATCGCATGGGTGGCAATGACAGACCGTGTCCCTCATTACCCATATTTTACAAATATAGAGAAACAACGAATTATCGCCGTTTCCCGGAGGAGAAAAATGCGTGCGGGGCATGATTTTTGGTATTTTTCACAGGAAAGGGCTGCGACAAACCTGCGAACCGGACGACAAGTGCGGACAGCCCGCCCCGGAGTTGCACGTTCCCCGTGTTTCTCCCTCTATATTTACGCCCGGTTTCGTTTGAGAACCAATAGTATTCACCATTTAAAAACATTAGATTATGGACGAACGACCGGACAGCAGCCAGCAGTTGATGGACATCCTGCTCGTCATGGACGAGAAAGGCACGCTCCAAGCCGTCAGCGGAGTAAAGGACGGCGAGTTACAGACCAAGAATCCCTTGGAGGACAACAACGACCTCCTGCGGGTGGATCGCCACGGCGATATGTTTTCGAATTTCTTTTCCAACCTCTGGAACCAGTTGAAAGACCCGACCCGCTTCCACTTCTTCCGTGTGCCGGAAGAGGAGGTGCAGCGGGTAGCCGCCGATTTCCGGCAACGGGAGAGCCAGTCCGTCAAGACGGGCGAGCCGCTCGTTGCGCAGTACGAGGTGCAGCCGCCCGTGCAGGCGCAGCAGCAGACCCAAGCCGGGCAGCAGCAACAGCCGGAGGGTGCGCCGCAGCAGTCCGCCGGGCAGACCGAACAGAACCCGCAGTACAAGTACCGCCCGGAGGACATCGACTGGAACAGCCTCGCCGCCCTCGGCGTGCAGCGGGAGCAGATCGAGGGCAACGGGATGCTCGACCAGATGCTACGGGGCTTCCAGACTGACAAGACCGTCCGGGTGCATTTCCACTTCGACGGCATCTCGCACAGCAACGACAGCCAGCTCTCGCTCAAGCCCGGCACGGACGGCAGGCTGACCGTGTGCAGCCACGGCATCCTCGACCCGGAGAAGATGCAGAAGCAGTTCTTCGGCTACGACATCACCGACTCCGACAAGCAGGTGCTCCGGCAGACGGGCAACATGGGACACCCGGCGACTGTCACCAACCGGGCGGGCGAGCAGGTCGAAGCCCTTGTCAGCCGCAACCTCAAGACCAACGAGCTGGTCGCCTTCCCGCTCTCCAAGGTCAATATCCCGGCGGAGAAGAACGGGCATACCTTCACCCCGGACGAGATAGCCCGGCTCAAACAGGGCGAGGCGGTGGTCTGCCAGTTCCTTTCCAGAGCCAAGGAGGGGGGAGCAGCCCAAACTCTACCCGGCTCCCGTGCAGTTCAGCGCAGCCAAGATGCAGATCGAATTTCTTTTCGGCGACCGGGGCAGGCTGGCGATGGATGCGTACAAGGCGAACCTGAAACAGACCGCCAATCAGGAGGTGCCGAAGACCTTCCGCAAGCAGGAGCTTACCGAGAAGTCCCGCCTCGAACTCGAAGCCGGGGGAACGGTCAAGGTTTCCGGCTTGGTGGACAAGAAAGGAAAAGCCTACCAAGGCTACATCACATGGAAGCCCGGCGAGAAGCCCGCCTTCATGTTCCCTAAGGACTACAAGGCGGCGCTCGAAGAGGGGCGTGTCAAGCCCGCCGTGGAGAACGAGGTGCAGGTGGCGGTCAATTCCGAGGGCAAGACCGTCGAGGCGACCCGTAACCTGAAAGAAGCCCTGCAATCCGCACAGCAGCGACCCACCGGGGAGCAGAAACAGCAGCAGGAGCGCAGGCAGGAGCAGAAAGAGGACCGGAAACAGGAACAGAAGCAGGAGCAGCCCGACAAGCCCAAGCGCAGCCGGGGTGTCCGCCGATGATTTCCCCCGCCATTCTGTAAATGAATTACCCGGTTATCCCGTCGCTCGGACGGGATAACTTTTGTCAAACCGTTAAAAATCAAAGAAATATGATTACAGCAGTCATCGCTGAAAAGCCTTCCGTAGCGAAGGATATAGCAAACGTGTTGAATGTCCGGGAGCGGCACGATGGCTACCTCTCAGGTAACGGCTACCTCGTTACCTGGGCGTTCGGCCATCTCGTCCAGCTCGCCATGCCCGAAGCATACGGCTACACGGGCTTCCGGCGTGAGAACCTGCCCATTCTGCCGCAGGAGTTCAAGTACATCCCCCGCCAGATACGGGAGGGCAAGGAGTACAAGCCCGACCTCGGCGTGCTCAAACAGTTGAAGGTCATCAAGGAGGTTTTCGACCGTTCCGACCGTATCGTCGTGGCGACCGATGCCGGGCGTGAGGGCGAAGCCATTCATCGGTACATCTACAATTACCTTGGCTGCCGCAAGCCCTGCCTGCGCCTCTGGATCTCCTCGCTGACCGACCGTGCCATCCGGGAGGGGCTGGACAACCTCAGACCCGGTAGCGACTACGACAACCTCTACCGTGCCGCCGAAGCCCGTGCCATCGCCGACTGGGAGATTGGGCTGAATGCCACCCAAGCTCTCAGCATCGCCGCCGGGCAGGGCATCTACTCCCTTGGACGGGTGCAGACGCCCACCTTGATGATGATCTGCTCCCGTTATCTGGAGAACAGGGATTTCACCCCGCAGACCTATTTCCGGCTGAAGATCACGGCGGAAAAGGACGGCACGCCTTTCGCCGCCATCTCTGAATTGCGTTACGAAACCCTTCCGGCGGCAAACGCCGCCCTCGCCGCTGTAACCGCAACGGGGACGGTGCAGGTTGCCGACGTGCAGCGCAGGGAGGTGAGCCAAGAGCCTCCCTTGCTCTACGACCTGACCGCCTTGCAGAAAGAGGCGAACGGCAGGTACGGCTTCTCGGCGGACAAGACCCTCTCCGTCGCCCAGTCGCTTTACGAGAAGAAGGTGTTGAGCTACCCCCGTACCGGCTCCCGCTACCTCTCGGAGGATGTGTTCGACGAGATACCCGACCGCATCGCCCTGCTGGAGCGGTACCCGGCTTTCTCCACCCATGCCGCCGCCCTGAAAGGGGCTTCGCTCAACCGCCGCAGCGTGGATGCGGGGAAAGTTACCGACCACCATGCGCTCATCATCACCGAGTGTCTGCCCGGCGAGCTGTCCGCCGACGAGCGCACGGTGTACGACATGGTAGCCGCCCGCCTGCTCGAAGCCTTCTCCGCCCGTTGCCTCAAGGACGTTACCACCGTCTCTTTCACGGCGGGGAACAGCGTGTTCACCGCCAAGGGGACGGTCGTCAGGTCCGCCGGATGGCGTGCCGGGCGGAACGAGCGGGACGAGGGCGACGAGGGGACAGCCGCTTTGCCGCCCCTGCAGCCCGGCGAGGCTTTCCTCCCGCAATCGGCGGAGGGCGGGGGGAAACAGACCAAGCCCCGTCCCTGCACACCGAGAGCAGCCTCCTTTCGGCGATGGAGCATTGCGGCAGGGAGTTGCGGGACGACGAGCTTCGGGACAGCCTGAAAGGGAACGGTATCGGCACGCCCGCCACCCGTGCCTCCATCATCGAGACCCTCTTTGCCCGTGACTACGTGCGCCGGGAGAAGAAGAGCCTCGTGCCGACCGACAAGGGGCTTGCCGTGTACCAGATAGTGAAGGACAAGCGCATCGCCGATGTCGAGATGACCGGGCAGTGGGAGACCGCCCTTGCCAAGATCGAGAGCGGGGAGATGAATCCCGACACCTTCCGCAAGGGCATCGAGGTCTATGCCGCCCAGATTACCGAAGAACTCCTGCAAGTGCAGGTATCGGTGGCGGACGGCGGACATATCCCGTGCCCCAAATGCCGTTCCGGTCGCATCCTCCTTTACCCGAAGGTCGCCAAGTGCAGCAACGTCGATTGTGGGCTTACCGTCTTCCGTGGCAAGGGGGAGAAGCAGCTCACCGACAGCCAGATTGCCGACCTTGTAACCAAAGGCAAAACATCCCTTATCAAAGGATTCAGGAGCAGGGAGGGTAAGCCCTTCGATGCGTACCTCACCTTCGACAAGGACTTCCGCATCGTGTACGGGTTCCCGCCCCGCACGGACAAGCCCAAAGGAAAGGAGCGCAGGCGATGAACGGCATCGGTTGGATCACCGTGGCGGAAGCCGCCCGGCTCTGCGGCACGGACGAGCTGCGCATCACCCTCTGGATGAACGGCAACCACATCGCCTACGCCCGTTTCGACGGCATCCTGATGATCGACGGCGCATCCCTTGCCGCCCTGTTCAGCCGCAACCGGGTCGCCACCATCTACGAGGATGTGGCGCAACAGCGGGGCAAGCCCGGCAGACCGGGCAGGCTCCGCCGCCTGCTCGACACCCCACTCGACACCTTCGGCTTGTCGCAGCGCATCGTCCGGGCGTGCCGGGAGCTGGGCGTCTTCACCGTGGAGCACCTGCTCGTCCACCTCCGCCGCTTCCGCTTCTCCCGCCTGTACTGTGTCCGCAACTTCGGCAGCGGATCGGCAGCCGAGACCCTCCGGCGGCTCCGGCAGGACGGCTTGACAGACAGCGGCAGCCCACGGGATTTCAAGGTCTTGTACCCGTAATCCCGGCAATATTCACTATCTTTGCCAGCCGATTATATAAGAAGGCGGATTTGTCTTTCCCATAACCGACTGGCAAATACTCGAAAGGATTTCGAACCTATTCTGTTCATAATATGAAGCGTTCCATTTCCCTTTAAACAGCCTTTTTACAGCTCAAAAAGGGTTAAATGCTTGAATTTGTGGACATATATTCGAAAAATATTGTATTTTTGTACCCGAAAATAGGACGACAATGGCTAAAAAGCACTCATTATCTGTTGAAAACATAGATCAGGTTGCTATTGATTTTATAGCGACAAAACCTTCATATTCAATCAAAATAACAGATTGCCAAGAAGGTAAATTAAAAAAAATAGCAATAACTCATAATAAGGAAACTGGTATCTTAAACTGTTTTATTAATGGCGGGCAAGTTTCTTATAGTACGCAAGGAAAAGCACATTTAAAAGGAATATGTGAAGAATGTTGGAACGTTATCCTTCAAAATACTTCAATTCCTTGCCCTGATAAGAAAAGCTTTACGGCAAAAGGAATAAGTGAAGAAGATTTTGATGCTTTTATAGATGTATTATCGGAAAGTGATGAAATCGAAATAACTACGGTCAATACAGATAACAATCCTGCTATCAGGAACCAATATCATTTAAAGGGGAAATATGATGCCAAGGTATCTATTATTTTTTATAATAATGGGACTTTATTTTTACAGGGAGCTGTAACAGCTTTTTATATTGAGCTTATTACAGAAATAATGGAGACAATATCTTCTGTTCCAACCGAAGTAATGGAAGACTTCTTGGCTATTCAACCTTTAGTAGGATGTGTGATAGAAAAAGATTTGAATAAGCATTTCACGAAAACTGAAAACATTGAAGGAAGTATTCTTGAAGATTTTCTGAAAACATCTATTGCTCTTGCTAACTCCGGTGTTGTGGTTGATGATTACGGGTGTTATACATTCGGTATAATGAAGGCTTTGGATGGCTTGATTAGCAAAAGACTCTTGGAAGACGCACCGGATTTTAAAGATTATGGTACATATTTTGAGAGAGGTAAAGATGGAAACTACCATTTTTTGGAGAATGTGGGAACTTACAATGGTAATCCCTCGTTAAAAAGAGCATTGGAAAAGGCGTATGACTTTTATAACAAGAATCGGCATACAACTTTCCATATTGATCGCAGGAACTTAGAAACAAGCAGAACCTTATATTATGATGAAGCGGTGAACATAATAAAGGATGGACTTGTTATTATAAATGACTTATGTACTAATTGGTAAAGAAATGAAGACAAAAGATTATCAAATAATCTCTTTAGGAGAACGAAGTTTTTTAGTAGTAGTTCTGTCATTGGAAATGACGGATTACTATTGGACTGCTCTCCAATCAGAATTGGCAAAATATAATGTTGCCGATGCTGAAGTTTATTTTGATTTTCTATACCGTAACGGATTAAAAAATAGATTTTTCAAAACTAAGCTCATGGGAGTTAGTCTATTGAATAATTCTTTGAGAAAATGTAAAGCTACACAAGAGTGTATTAGTGCTTCTGATAAATTCTTTACTTTGCATAAGGATGTGATTGAACATAGCGTATTATCGTCTATTCAAAAAACATTCTTTAGAAAGAAATTAGACAGAACTAATATTCTTCCGACAAATGTACTTTAACATTATAAAGGAATTAATATATTAGAACAAAAGGTGCATCATTGATGCACCTTTTGTTTATACTTCAAATTTAGGCATCAGTAAGACCTAAATTCAACATATCTTTGTCATTCCAACTATTTCCGTTATCTTTGCACCAGTAGAACCTGCCAAGCCTCTTGATAATGCTCAAATCGGCGGGTCGTTTTTTTATAACCCGTCATCCTTTCCTGAATGACCCAAGCCACTTTTCAGTGGCTTTTTGCATTTCATGGGCATACCCTTCCGTACACCGTCCGGATTTTCCCGTCCTCCAATACCTTGCTCGACCGCACGACCCACGTCCTGCCATCATTCAGCCCGCACTCCAGTGCCTTCTCGCCGCCGCCGACCAGTACCGGCACGGTTATCACCACGATTTCGTCCGCCAGCCCGTTATCCAAGAGCAAAGCCCCGGTTTCCGCTCCGTAAGCCGTTACCGTACCTTCGCCGTCCGCTTTTATTCCCCGCAGTTCCGCTGCCGCATCCCCTGTAACAAACCGCACCCGTTCCTTCTCCGTCAGGTCAATACAGCCGTCCGTCACGACCAAAGTCTCTTTTGCCGTGAGCGGCCAGCCCAGATGGTTCAGGTAAATGCGCAGGTAGGTTTCCTCGTCGATCAGCACGCAGCCGGAGGCGTCCACCGCCGCATCGAAATACTTGTCCGATCTGACCGGACAACCGTCAATGGATTGGTACACGTGCAAGGTAATCTGTTTCATATCAATGTATTTTTAAGGATTATGTCCGCCTCGCACCCAAAAGAACAGCGTGAACTCACGCTATTCCGAAGTAAAGGTACTGGTATTACCCGATAAGCAGAATAGGCAAGCCCACGCCGTATAAGCATACAGCATGAACATTGCGCCATTCGTCTTGCTTATCAAAAATTACCAGTTTTTTACTTCAAGACGTTCAGCGAACGTACAATATGTATATCAATCCCCGCCTGCTTCCAAGCCGGGCATGAATCTTCTATGTCACGACAGAGACCGTGCCCGAGAGCACCGCCTTCTGTCTTCGTATGGCAAAGATACGGAAACTTCCCGAATAACAAAACAATAGCCCCGCCTAATCTCACGATCCGGCAGGGCTTCATCCACTAAAAGCACCGTCAGAAAAATGTCATTCTCACGGGAACAGCCCCCTTTTCCTGCGCCTTTCCTCTTTCCGGGCTTCCTTCTCCTTGCGTTTCGCAGCCCGTTCCTCCACGTCGGCGAAACGGGTGCGGATGAACTCGTGCACGTCCTTCGTGCGGTAGAACACCTTGCCGCTGATGGTGAAGTACGGCAGCACCCCGATGGCACGGTAGCGTTGCAGCGTGCGGATGCCCACCTTCAGCAGCAGGCACAGGTCTTGGTTGTCCAGCACCTCCTCGCCGTCGAGCGTGTTGTTCTTCTTCAGCACCCTTTCCAGCAATTTCTCCGTCCGGTCGAAGCGTTCCATGATGCGCTCCATCCAGCCCTCAAACTCTTCCCTGTCCGTGTACATAGCAGTCGCCCTCCTTTTCGATGATTTCCTTTTCCCGCATATAGCGGATGTAGCCTTTCGCCGTCCGTTCCTTCACTTCCAGCATCTCCTGTATCAGCTCGCACAGTTCGATGTAGCCGTACTTCTCCTGCCGGGCGAACGCCTCCCGTGCCATCTCCGCCAGCTCCTTCTCCTTGCGCTTCTCTTTCTCCGCCCTCGGCTTCTCGCCCACATAGACGGGCATCCCGGCTTGCTTGTCCCATCTGAACTGCATCAGCGGAATATCCAGCGGGCTGCCGTCCCTGACCTTCAACGCCTTCACCACCGACACCTCCGGGTTCTCGTCCTTCTCGATGGAGAGGATGGCGGCGGACTTGCGTTGCAGCTCGCTGCCGAGGTGTCCCCGCAGCTTCAGTCCGTTCGGCACGAAATGCACCACGGCGGCGATGCACGTGCGGTAGATTCCCGCCAGCCGGTAGATCTCGTCAATCAGCGCCACGCTCTCCGCCTCGTCGTTGGCGCAGCGGATCAGGTCTGCCACCCCGTCGATGACGACCAGATGGATGCCCCCGTGCAGGTAGTGGTACCGGTCCATGCTCTGCACGATGGCGGTCAACCGCTCGCTTCTCGACATCCCTGTCAGGCAGTACACGTGCAGGTACTCCGGCATCCGCTCACGCCCGGCACGGCGCAGCAGCCGCCCCGTGTTCTTGTGGAGCTGTTGCTCGCTCTGTTCCGTGTCGTAGAGCAGCACCGCACGCCCCTTGCGGGTCGGTTCCACCCGCACCCCAAGAGATCGGCGTCCGTCTCCCGTTCCATGATCGCCCCGGCGACCAGTGCGGCGGTGTAGTTGCTCTTGCCCGTCCCTTCGCCGCCCGTGATGCAGAGGATGTTCTCTTCCGAGCCTAACGGCACGTCCCCGGCGGTAACGATGGCGACCGCCTGTTCGGGCGGGTGGTCATAGTCGATCTCGCACGATTTCAACATCGCCAGCGTGTCCCCGTACAGCGTGTCGAGCAGTTTCAGGAACAGCCCCATCAGCTCCTCCCTCGTGTGCCCGGCTTTGAAGTAGTCCGTCACGTCCTTCTCCGCCTTCGTCCCCGGCAGCGGCAGCACCAGCCGTTTCACCCCGTACTCCGCCAGTTGCGCACGGTGCTTCTCCGAGCATTCCAGCCCCGTCTTGTCCGTGTCGTACAGCAGCACGATGTGCTTGAAGCGATAGACCAGCTTGCGCACGGTCTTCGCCGGGATGACCGAGGTCTCCGAGTTGAAGCAGATGGCGTGGAAGCCGTGCGCCGCCAGCGTCAGCACGTCCTTCTCGCCGCCCGTGAGGAAGAGCAGGTCGCCCTTCGAGGGCAGTTGCTCCAGCCCGAAGCAGTAGTTGTCGCCCGTGTGCCCGCCATAGACGAAGCGCACCTCTGACATCGGGCGATAGACCTTCACGCCCCATTTCCCTGTACCCGAACATCGGTTCCGCCGGGGTGGAGCTGAAGCCGAACGCCTTGCCCTCCCTCGTCTCGCCCCGGTACTCGGCGAGCGATACCGTCCCGTAGCGGCGCAGCACCTCCACGGTGATGCCCGATGCGCCCCAGTAGGCAAGCTCCGCATCCGTAAACGGCTTTTCCGTCGTCCGGTAGGGCTTCGGTTCGGGACGGTCAAAGGGCGCAGCCGCCTCTTCCGTGTCCGTTCCGGCTTCCCCGGCACCGCCGCCCCTTGCGCCCGGCACGAGCCGCAATCTCCGGCAGCCCCCGGTTCCTACTGTCCCGTCGGTCGGGATGTCCCCGTCCAGTCCGAGGCACAGCTCCCGGTCGATGGTGTGCAGCACCTCCACGAAGTCGGCGGCGTTCCGGCAGTCCAGCCCTTTCAGCTTCGCCACGAGGAAGAAACAGTCTCCCGAATAGTCCCCGTTGCCGAAGTCCTTCATCCGGTACGTACCGCTCCGGCGGTCGTAATACACGTTGCACGAAGCCTTGCTGTCGGCGTACAGCGGGTTCAGGAAGTTCCTGCCCACCCGCCACTTCACGGGCAGGTAGTGGCGGAACACGTCCAGCCCGTTACTGGTTCTTGCCAGCACTTCTTCCTTTCTTACCATAGCTGCCGTTTTTTCGGTTATGCAGGGGATGTTCCGCTATCATCCGGTCGATCTTGGCGGCGGGCGTCTCCACCATCCACCGCTCACGCAGGCTCTCGACAGCCTGCCGGGGATAGCGTATCTGCCGCCCGATCATCGAATAGGGAATGATATGCTTCTGGCGGTAGCGGTGCAGGGTGCGGTGGCTGATGTCCAGCGCCTCGCACACCTCCTTGTGCGTCATCCACTTCGGGTCGGCTTTCCGTCCCTTGGTCGCAGGGCTTTCCGCTTCCTCTTTCCGTTTGCGCTCCGTTTCCTCCCGGTTCCGGGATTCCTCCACGTAGGCGGTTATCTTCTCGATCTTCTCCACGAGCAGGCGGTAGGCGTTGCTCTCGATGGTCATTATTTCCATTGTCGTACTCATTTTTAGGTTTCTGCCGCAAATGTCGCCCGATTCGCCGGTTTTTCCTGCCACTATATTAGCACCTTGGCAAAGATTTTTTTTTCGGGGCGCATTTTCGCCCTTGCCACCGTTCCGGCGGTAAAAGGACCGAGACGGGGTAAAAAGAGCGTCCGGAAGGCTCTTTCCAGCCCTTCGGACGCTCCCTTCCCGTGTCCTGCCGTCTCTGCCGCCCCGTTGCCAACTTGCTACCGGCTATCCATGTCCCGCATCTTTTTCAGCAGCCTCTCCTTCATCTCGTCCAAGAACGCCGTCGGGTTCTGTTGCCCCCGCAGCCTGCCGAAAGCGTGGTACACGTTGCCCAGATCCACGTGGAAATGCTTCTCGAACAGCGCAGCCAGCTCGCCGATCTCGGCGTTGCCCTCGTCCACGCTTCCCGTCACGTGTATGCCATAGACGAGCAGTATGGCGGCAACCTTCGTGTTCGTCCAGCGGTGTTCCTTCTCCGGCACGGCTTCCGTCTCCGTCCCCTGCGCCGCACGCTCCATCCGGCGGCTCAGGTGTACCAGCAGCATCTCCACCGAGATCAGCCGTGCCGCCAGTATGTCGTAGCCCGTGGAGAACTCCGCCTCCTCGTCCAGCACGAAGCTGCCGCTCTCGGGGCTTAGCTCGCCCTTCGCCCGCAGGAAATAGTAGCTGTCCCGGTACGTCGCCCCGCTGTGGTAATACTGGTAAAAGGGCAGGTAGCGTTCCATCATCCGCTCGGCACGCTCCATCGCCTTGCGGTAGTACGGTTCGGCGACACGCAGGCAGGCGGGGCAGCCGCTCTCTATCTGGTACACCCGGTAATAGTACAGCAGCCTGCCCGTCAGGGCGGGCTTGTAATACTTGAAGTAGAGGATCTCCTTCGCGTCCCCGGCGAACGGATGGGCGAGGGCGTACTCCTTCAGTTCCCGGTTCTTGCCTTTCAGGTACGAGACCATCTCACGGCAGACGCCTATCACCTCCTTGCCGTCCATGCCGGGGGCTGTGGTCGCCATGCGCTGATCCACCTCCTTCAGCAGCCCGTTAAAATATTCTTCCATATAAATCTTGTTTCATGTTGTTTATAAGGGCGCAAAGTTAGCGGACGGCAGGGAAACGGACGTTCTGAATCCTCACCGCCGGATTCGGATTGTCCGCCAATCGGCTCCGGACGGTCGGTTTTTCACGGCAGGGCTGGAAAAGGGAGGCTAAACGGTACGGGCGCACCGGGCGATTTCACGGATTTCGGCAGGAGTAGCCTTCAGGTGCTTCTTGCAGAAGTCCCACAGGTAGCTCGGAGTGGCGAAGCCGCACACGTCGGCGATCTCTTGAAGGGGCATGTCCGTGTCCGCCAGCAGGGAGGTCACGTGCGCTTTCCGCTGTTCCGTCAGCCAGCGGTGCGGAGTGGTGTTCAGCTCCTCCTTGAAACGCCGTCCCAGCGTATTGACCGACATGGCGCATTCCCGTGCCAGTTCCTCCACGTTCTTCACCTTGGGCAGAGCCAGTGCGATTTCTTCCCGGAACGAGCAGCCCCGCAGGTGCGGCAGGTACTTTTCCACCTCCTGCAAGTCCGCCCCGCTGAACATCGGCGGTATGCCCTTGCGGTACTCGGACGCCCGTTCACGGCGGAAGCGGAACAGCAGTCCCGCCAGACGGTTGCAGAGCACGTTCAGGTGCGGGTATTCGTCGTAGGCGTTGATGCTTGCCTGCATCCGGCAGAGGAACAGGAATCCTCCGCAGTCCCTTTCCCGGAAATACGCCTCCGCCGTTTCCAGCAGGAAGTCTGACGAGCTTCCGTGGCGGTGATAGGCGACCAGTATCAGCAGCCCGGCTTCCTCCTTCACCCGGTACGAAAGTACGGGGCGGTGTTCCCGCAGCAGCTCCACCAGCCGCACCATCCGTCCATTCTCCTGTGCGAGCCGTTCCGCCGCAATCCATGTCACCGGACGCTCCGCATCCGTTTGCGGCAATACCTTGCGTACCTTTTCCATCCATTCCCGCCATCCCTCCCGGACGGCTTCATTCATTAGAATTAGTGTAAGATTCTGTTTCATTTTGTTTCAACACGATATTAAATAATACAAATCTTACACGAAATTACAAATTGTTTGCAATAGATGTCCTGCCGACACCCCGTATCGGTCACGATATTTCCTTGAATTACAGATTCGGATTTTGCTCCATAGGTTCGGATATTCAGTCGTGAAAAACAGAAAGGCTGTGCCGGTTCCACCCGCAGAACGGCATGACAGTAAGCAGGGGGAGCCGGAAGAAAGTCATTCGCCGGTTGGTGAGTGCGTCTTTTCCACGGGATATTTACCGTCCCGTATCTCCTGCAACCTTTCGATCAGCGGTTGCTCCTTGGAATGGTTCTTTTGTTCGGCTATAATGAAGAACGATGCAAAACTGCCGATAACATACAGCCAGAACAGGCATTGACCGAGCAATTTCCGGTATTCGCCCATTGTCTCGTACTTCGCCTGCATCGCTTTCAGCTTCGCAGGACGGTAATACAGCTTTCCGGCAATCCAGATAAAAGGGGCGAGCGTCGCTGCGGCGAACAGGTAGGCAACCGGGTTGAACCTGCTCCATTCCACCTTGTCCGTCAGGGAAGAGAACCAGCCCGTCAGCATATCCCATCCCCATGCCTCGAACAAAAGATGGAGAGCCATCAGGTTAAGAAACCACAGGATTGCCATCGTCCACGTGGCATTGGAGATAACCGCCTTGTCTTTCCTTGCACGTTTGTTCTTGCTCCAGAAGTAATACATCCAGTATGCCGGTTCCTTGAACATAGCTTCCTCCTTTCCTTGTTTTCCGCTTGCTTATCCCGTTACGGAGAACAGCAACAGGGCGCATCCCGTTGCGGCGGCAACGATCAGCCCCAGCCAGAAACGGTAACTCCTTTCACCCAGCGTACCCAGCCAGAAATTCCCTTCCCAACTTCCCGGACGGGAGTACGTCCACCGCCATCCGCAGACAATCCCCACAAGCCACAGCAGCAGGATTCCCGCCACGATCAGGTAGCCGTACCTCGGATGCGCCTGCAACCACTCCGGCAGACCCTCCATAAACTCGCTTATCTTATCGAACCATTCCATAGCAATAACAGAAAAAGCCTAATTCATACCTTACGGACGAACCGTTATACATCAAAGCAAAAATAGTGAAAAGTCCAATCACTCAAAAAGTTTCACCGCAAAAATCTTTTCCGTTTGGAAGAAATACGTTTTATTTGCACCTATATAGCCGCAACGTATGAAGAAAGCCTCCCCACATAAAAGAACCAGTCGGCCGAAGCTCCCCGGATTCTTCGACCACCTCTTTTATTGGACGTGGCGCAGTTGTCGGCACGGCTTCCCGGATCGTAGTTTTGCGGTCATCAGTGTGGTCCAGTTTGCCTGCCTCCTGTTTCCTGTCGCCATCGCTTTACAGTTCTTGGGCACTCCGGCTGTCCGCTTCCTTTACGAAACAGACGACCGCCTTACGCTTTTCCCGCTGATACTGCCGTTCCCCGTATTGCTCTGGAGGAATATGCGCATCTATACCGAGGAGCGTTACCGCATGATGCACGACTATTACGGGGCGTTCCATGTATCGGTGCGGCAACGCTATCGCCTCCGTTTCCTTGTCTGCACGGTGCTTGCAGTCCTTGCCATCCTGCTTGAAATACGGCTGTTCACCCTTTATCATGACCGCTGCACGGCCATATCCTCCGGCAACAGCCATCCCGCAAGCCTCTATGTCCCATACCGGTATGACAACGGCAACGACCCCGTGCAGGAAGGCGTTTACCGCATCGTCGATGAAAAAGGGCGTATCGGATATGCGGACGAGCATGGCAATACCCTCATAGAGCCACGCTTCGCTTTTGGCTTTCCTTTCGAGAACGGGAAGGCGAAAGTAACCGACACGGGAGAACAGAAAGAAGTTCCCAGTTCGGATGGGGAATACCACTATTGGGAAAGCGATGATTGGTATTACATCAACCGCAAAGGGCAAAGGATTGAATAAAAGCCCCAAGACTGCCCTAAGCCCGACATTCCAGCCACCCCACCTGCCAAGCCCTTGCAGGGCAAACACGAAGCCGCCAAGCCCTATCGGAACATCCCGTTCATCCCACCTTTCCCCCGAAACAAACACCAAAACTCAAAACCAACTCATTTACAGCAACTTAAAAGAATGTCGGTGCAAGCCGCAAAACAGCCCTGTGTGGCTGGTGCAAGGTGCAGCTATATATATAAATATAGCTGCACCTTGCACCACAGAAATACACACTGAAAATCAACACCTTACACTTTTGGTAAAACCACGGGTGCAACCTCGTTTTTTGCACCACCTCCTGATTTTATGCTTTTCCTGTAATCCGGTAATCCCGAAAAAAAAAATCCCCGAAACATTTCCCTTTTCGGTCAAAATCCCTATATTTGCATCAGTTCCAAGAGCAGAGCGAAGCAATGCAGCGAAACCCGCACAGCTACCAAATCGCTACCGGCTACCGAACTTTCTACTCTTTAAGTCTTATCTACCAACCGATTACAAAAAACGATTGTTTTGATAAAAAAGGGAATAATGTATATGCTATCCTGCCACGATACCCCAAAAATAAAATTGTGTTGAAAGACATACAGACAACAGGTAGGACTAAAATAACCCTATTAGGATCGGACAAAAAGTGCAATGGAAACAAAAGGTAATGATATTGAAGTAATCATGCCTCTTCTATATGTTGATGAACTCCCTTGCGATTATGCTTGGGTACTTAAACTGGAAAAGATTTCAGAGTAAGTTCTTTTATGTTCTTTCATACACTGTCTGGATATATCGGGGTATGAAAGGTATGAGTATTGATTTTACAGGCTGTATATATAGGATATATACGGCCTGTTTTGATTTATCGATAAGTAGGGATATTTATATTTCTCCAATAGCTTTTGTGCTAATATGGTTTTCCTCGCATGTGTATCTCCTGCAATAAGAATAGTCATAAAACTTTAAATTGGTAAAAATATACAATATCTTGTATCTGCGTAATCCATACTCTCCGAATATGTCTTGTTCACACAAATTTATAAAGATTTCAAATATACAAAAGTGTTGTTTGGTATATGTTTTAAAATAGCGTTTTTTTATTGAGTTTCAAGAATCTTTGAGATATTTTGGAATAATACCCGGTTGAGGTAGATCTTCATGTTGCTGGTACTTGTTTTAATTATTGGGTCAATAATTACGATTTGAAATTAGTAAGCTTACATACTAACTATGACTAATCGTATAATTCTACTTTCGATATTACTTTATAGCTTTATATCTGAAGATTGTATAATAATGTTAATGCATTATTGTGATTATTGCTATACTTGCTTCTTTCTTTGTCTTTCTTTTTCGCACTCGATCAAGAAAAGCATTTTTATTATTTCATGGAATGGATTTATACCTTTTCCTTTTTCATGGAGTATTTCTTTATTATTTTATACTGTTATGATACCATCGCTTTTTAGCTGAAATAAGTATTGAAATCTTCATTTGTTTTTGGTTTTACAGATTCAATGTATTGATTATAAATGTGTTATGCGATAATTCTATTACGTGTTTTCTCTTCATTTTCGCCTACCGTTCCGATAGAACTTAGTTTAAATAACCAAAACACATATAAACATCTTTATTATTAACTCAAAAGCAATACTTATGAAGAAAACCATCTTCTTGATTTTGTGCATTTTATGTTCTCTTGGAGCCATGGCACAAAAGAAATCAATCACAGGTGTGGTTACGGATGCTAGCGGTGAATCAGTCATCGGAGCAAGTGTTGTCGAAGTCGGTACCACCAATGGTGTGATTACTGACATTGACGGTAAGTTTACATTAATGGTCGATCCTAACGGAAAGATCAAAGTTTCTTTTGTTGGGTATCAACCTCAGACAATCGATGTGAAAGGTAAAGGTTCTTTCAATATTCAGCTGAAAGAAGACTCTGAAATGTTGGAGGAAGTTGTTGTAACAGGTTACGGTGGCAAACAGCTGCGTACGAAAGTGACAAACTCTATCGCTAAAGTAAAAGAAGAGACCTTGAAACAAGGTATGTTTACTAATCCGGCTCAAGCTCTTTCGGGTGCTGTAGCGGGTTTGTCAGTAAGCCAAACTTCCGGTAATCCGGGTAGTGCTCCAACCTTAGTACTTCGTGGTGGTACAAACTTTGATGGTTCTGGTTCTCCACTTATTTTAATTGATGGTCAGGTACGTTCTTCTTTAAGCGATATTAATCCTGATGACATTGAATCTATGGAAGTTTTGAAAGATGCCGGTGCAACAGCTATCTACGGTGCACGTGCAAATGACGGTGTAGTACTTGTAACAACCAAACGTGGTAAATCTGGCAGAGCAGAGGTAAATCTGAAAGCTAAGTTTGGTTTAAACTATTTCAAAGATTCCTATAACTTTATGAATGCCGGCGATTATCTTTATTGGATGCGTACAGGTTATATGAATGCTTACGTTGGAGATATGAAACATCCGGACGGTGCCGGCATAAAAGGATGGTCTTCTTTAAGTGGACTAACGACTGCAACTCCTTACGGAACAGGTAACCTGTATTTTGACAAAGATGGTGTAACGCCATTAGACGGAAATAAGACAAGCTCCGCTATATGGAGTCCGATGCTATATTCGGATAATTTATCATTCCTGCTTGATCAGGGATGGCAAACCATGATAGATCCGATATATGGTGATAAAATTATCTATAAAAACACCAATATTGCCGACTTCAATATCAATACCCCATCATTCTCTCAAGATTATAACTTGAGTGTCAGTGGTGGTAATGATAAAGGTAACTATTATGCAGGTTTAGGTTACAATAAAAGTGAAGGTACGGCAGTGGGAAACTGGTACCAACGAATCACCTTTACTTTTAACGCAGATTATAAACTTAAAGAATGGTTGACTTCTAATTCAAGTTTCAATTTTGCGGATGCGACTTGGAATGGACTTCCTGCATCACAAACAGCTGAAGCAAACTATTTCTCACGCTGTCTTTCATTACCTCCTACGTTCCGAGGCTACAATGCAGATGGTGATATGTTGTTAGGCCCGAACTCCGGTGATGGTAATCAGCAATACAATTTCAAGCAGTTTGTCCGTGATAATAATACGGATAAGTTTACAATGAATCAGTCTTTCACAATCGATTTCATGAAAGGTCTATCATTGAAATTAGGGGCTATTTGGTATTATTCTGAAGAAAAAACAGAAGCTTTCAATAAAGATTATTTGAGTTCTCCCGGTAATTTGATTACATCTCATTCTACTTCTGCTTCATACGCACGCACTCTTGACCAAACATATAATGCAGTGTTGAACTATAATTATCAGATCAACAAAGATAACTTCTTGGATGCAATGGTTGGTTTTGAGTACTATGATTCATACAGTAAAGGATTTAGCGCTTCTGGTTCCGGGGCTCCCACTGATGACTTTATGGATTTGGAATACACTTCCAAAGAGGAAGGTAAGCGTTCCATAGACTCTTCACATTCTCGTCAACGCATTATGTCATTCTTTGGACGCGTTAATTATGACTACCAATCCAAGTACCTACTTTCTTTGGATTTGAGACGTGACGGATATTCAAAACTGGCCGAAGAGAACCGCTGGGGAGTGTTCCCGGGGTATCAGCCGGTTGGGTATTCAGTAAAGAAGAATTTATGAAGAATACAGCATCTATTCTTTCATTTGGTAAATTACGCGCCAGCTTTGGTTTAAATGGTAATGTAAACAAGAACTTTGTTGGTAACTATACAGTGCAAGGTGCTTATGGAAGTAATCGTTATAATGGTTCAACCGGTTTCTTATTGAGTAACATTCCTAATCCCTATTTGATGTGGGAAAAATCGAGAACTTTTGAAGTAGGTTTGGATATGGGCTTCTTAGAAAATCGAATCAATGCCAATTTAACTTATTACAATCGTCTGACCAGTGATAAATATGCTAATATCACAGTTCCTTCCACTTCAGGTGTAAGTTCGGTTACTTCAAACAATGGTGAGTTCCAGAATCAAGGTTTTGAGTTTGAATTAGGTTTCCGGATTATTGATGCTAAGGACTGGAAATGGAATTTAAACTGGAATGGTGCTTTGAACAAAAACAAGGTTGTTTCTTTGCCGGATAACGGACTTGAAAGAAATCGTCAGAGTGCTTATCAAGTTTATACAGGAAACGGAGATGAAAAGAATGGGTCGGAGGATACCAGGAGGGCCAACGTCCGGGTGATCTCTACATGTTTGTTGCAGAAGGACTGTACAAATCTCAAGATGAAATACCCGCTAATCTGATTGATTTGACAACAGGTAACAATGGTTCTAGCGGCCGTCCTCTGTATGGTGGCGCTGAAGGTTACAATAAACTGACAGATTCTCAGAAGTCGAATGCTCTTCCCATTCAGCCGGGTGACGTAAAATGGAAAGATGTTAATAACGATGGAGTCATTGACAATTATGACATGGTAAAGGTTGGAAATACTGTTCCTAAATGGACCGGTGGTATCAATACAACTGTAAGTTGGAAGGACCTTACCTTGTCGGCACGTTTCGACTATGCTTTGGGATTCACTGCTGTAGACTGGAAAACGATGTGGATCATGTCATGTGCTCAAGGTACATACAATACTATTGAGGAGACCAAAACACATGGACTCCGGAAAATCCGAATGCTAAATATCCGACTTATGTATGGGCCGATCAATTGGGTAAACGTAATTATTGCCGTAGTTCATCCATGTTTGCCTATAATGGAAACTATATAGCATTACGCGAATTATCACTGTCATATAAATTGCCTTCAATATTGGTTCAGAAAGCTAAGTTATCTAATGTAGAACTTTCAATAACAGGTCAGAATTTAGGTTATTTGACAGAAGCAAAGCACTTATTCTCACCCGAAAAAGCTGATAATAATGGAGGATATCCATTGCCTCGCACAGTGATTTTTGGTATTAATGTTTCTTTCTAAATATAAAAATATAAATTATGAAAAAAATAATATATATCATTTCCTTATTTGTATCATCTGTTCTTTATACGTCATGTGATGCGTTGGACCTTGCTCCCGAAGATTATTTCGGAAGTGGTAATTACTGGAATAATGAAGCCCAGGTAGAAGGATTCATGTACGGAATGCATTCTCAATTGAGAGGAAACTATGACATGTTTTATTGCTTGGGAGAACTGCGTGGTGGTACACAACGCGTTGGCAGCTCTTCTCAAAATACGAGTTTGGACTACGCTATACTGCGTACCAATACCTTAAGTCAAGATAATCCGGGATTCACTAACTGGTTTGGACTATACAGTCCTATTATGCAAGTAAATCACTTTATTCAAAAAGTTGAAAATGAGTGTGCTTTCCTAAGTGAAGCAGATAGAAAAACCTACTTAGGACAGGCATACGGTTTAAGGGCACTTTATTATTTTATGCTTTATAAAACTTATGGTGGTGTACCTATAGTCACAACTGTGGAGTTGTTGGATGGTAAAGTTACCGCAGACAAATTCTACGTTGAACGTGCTACCCGGAAGCTACTTTATCTTTCATAAAAGAAGATATCGGAAAATCAGAAAGTTATTTTGGCACAACGGAAATAAATAACAAGCATGATAAAACAATGTGGTCCAAAGCTGCAACCTTAATGTTAAAAGCCGAAATCTATATGTGGGCTGCAAAAGTTTCCATTAATGGTTATACTGCTTCCGGAAAATCTGATTTGGAGATCGCCAAAAACGCCTTAATGGGATAATTGGTAAATTCCAGCTATTGAATAAGTTTAGTGATGTGTTCAGTACTTCCAATAGAAACAATGCTGAGGTTATTTTCACTTTACATTTTGCAGATGGTGAGGCAACCAATTGGGGAGGTATGTTTCTTTATCAGGATGCGGTGTTCATTGGACAGGTTTACGGTCGCGATGACAAGAAAATCGAAACAGATACATTAAATCTGAAAGGTACAGGCGGCGTTTTCCGCCATGAATACACAGAAGATTTCTGGAAAAGTTACGATGAAAAGATACTCGCCGTGATGCGACATTCTTAGAGTATTATACTAAAAAGAACAAGGAAGGTTTTGGCTGCGTCATGCAGAAAGCTATCGGTTCTATCAATTCAAATAATAACCGTATTTACGATACCGATTTCATTGTCTATCGTTATGCTGATGCTCTGTTAATGATGGCTGAAGTCGAAAATGGTCTTGGAAATCCATGTGCCGGCTATATCAACGAAGTACGTAAACGTGCATATGGCTCCGATTATGAAGCTAATAAATATACTGAAGGAAATTATGCGGAAAACGAATTAGCCATTCTCCATGAACGCGATAAAGAGTTTGTTTGGGAAGGTAAACGTTGGTTTGATGTGGTTCGTATGCATGATGCCAACGGTAAGTCTCTGGCATTTTCTGCTACGGCTAATTATCCGGCAGACAAATCGATTTTGGATCCGAGTGAAGAATACAAGCTGTTATGGCCTATTGATGTAAATGTCATGAGTGTCAACCCCTTGCTGAAACAGACCCCGGATATGAAAAATAAAACTTAGTCAATAGGTTTTAAATACGATTATTTATTACATGTAGAAGCTGCCCCAATACTCTTGAGGCAGCTTCTTTTCAGTCATATCTGAAAGTTGATATGCTTGATAATCAATTCTGATATCCCGGAGTTTGTTTTAATGCCGGATTATCTGTCAATACACTTTCGTTGATCGGCCATAATAAGCGGGTAGCAACGGCTGAAGTACGTTTAGTCACATAGTCTGCACCGAGCAATCTTAAGTCATACCAACGTTTTCCTCAAACATAAACTCACGCATACGTTCTTTCAAAATAGCTTCCAAAGGATCTTCGTCGCCGGACATATATTTATTATCTGTATAGAAGTCTCCTTTATCATTGGGATAAGCCAATGTAGCTTTGTTGGCTTCAAAGAATTCTTTTCCATAAGCACGTTCACGGACCTGATTAATTTCGGCAGTCGGATCCTCACCCAACAATGCTTTAGCCTCAGCAAGCAATAACAGGCAGTCGGCATATCGGTAGATTGGATAATCATTCAAGAAGCTACGTTGTGAAGCTCCATCAAGTAGAACTCCCTGGTATTTATTACAAAATGGAGCAATATATTTAACTGTACCATCCTGCTGTTTCTGGTAGACTGCCGTCATAGAAGCATCTTTACGGGTGTCTCCATCGCGGAATGCTTTATTGTACAAATCATATCTTATCTGTAGACGAATCAAACCGTTCAATTGTCCTTCGGGCAAATCTTTAAATGACACTCCCTCTTTATTGCAATAAGTAGAGGTCATATATGCTTGTTGGGGCACTAGGTTCTGTCTGAATCTATCGTCCCACATATTATACTCGTCTTTAGCGTTGCGTATTGAGAAAATGATTTCAGAGTTGTCTTTATTGTTATAAGCAAATACTTTTGAGAAATCATCTTGCAAACTAACATTTGCATTGCTGACGATTGATTGCAAAGCAGTTTTGGCTGTAGTATAGTCGGCTGTACCGCCACCCATTTGGCGACCACTCCATAAATAAACCTCACCTTTTAACATCTGTGTAGCAGCCATCGACCAGTAATATCTGCCATATTTGAAAGAATAATCGCTGCCAAATCCTTTTTCGGACGCTGTAATGTCTTCTTTGATTTGTTTCATCACCTCCTCCGCAGGAGAAGCTGCTTTCGATAGATTGCTTAAATCCAAAGAAGCCCCATTCGTATAGTCAAGATAGAGGATAACATCTCCCCAAGAGCGTAGCAAATGGAAATAAAGATAAGCACGCATTCCATAAGCTTCGCCTAAGTAATTTTTACCAGCTTCGGAGAGTACTGTCGTTTCCTTTGTTTTGGCTATCATCAGATTGATCTGATTGATCACTTTGTACATTCCTGCGAAGTTGCTTATTCCTGTATTCTCTTTATTGATTGTATTGAAAGGCAGACGCTCCATACCTTGAGTTGCTTCTCCTCCGAAAGGAACATCTCCGTAAATATCTGCACGAGGCTCACCTAACAAGAAAAAGTTAAAGCTGCATTCTCTAAGCAATGCGTGCAACCCCACATTAAAAGTGCTGAACTGGGCCTCTGTCTTCCAGTAATTACTATCTGCAATAGAACTGGTAGGATCAATATCCAGCGCATCACATCTTGAAAACAGCAGGAGAGAAAGCCCTGCTAACATATATGTAAATATTTTCTTCATAATGCTATTTGTATTAGTCATATATAATTAGAATGTCACTGACAAACCGAATAAAACTGTTCTCGGAGTAGGATAACGGCCGTTATCTATTCCACGGCCATAAGTCGTATCTACAGCCGGTTCAGGTGAAACGCCTGTGTATCCGGTGATATAGAATAGATTCTGACCTGTTACATAAACTGAGGCATCTGTCATGCCTACTTTACTAATCCATGTTTTAGGCAGATTATAGTTCAATGTCAGTTCACGAAGGGCCAAATAGTCACCTTTTTCATAGAAACGTGAACTGTTATTGTCAATAGCCGTAAGACCATTATTTGAACGTGTTATATTCTTCTTACTTAACTGGTCGGCATAATAGAATGCAGGCAGATCAGTATCGGTATTTGTTTCACTCCATGTTTTTTTAACTTCTTTAATGATGTTGAACGAACCTTGATATTGCCCCAATGAACGTGCTGCAAGGTCATTATAAATCGTATGTCCTAAAGCATAATCGAAACGGGCATATAAGGAGAGGTTTTTATAACCCAATGTAGTAGAGAATCCACCGGTAACTTTTGGGAATATATTTCCTACTACTTGACGGTCGTATCCATTAATAACACCATCGCCATTAATGTCTTCCCAGCAAACATCACCCGGTTCGATAGGTTGCCATCCCTCTTTTCCGGCATATTGGGCTGCAAGTCCCGGACCATATAAGTTGGCTACCTCATCGATACGATTATTGGCATATTTTTTCACATCATCCCAATCTTTGAATATGTGGTTTTGTTTATAGGCAACTAGTTCTCCCAGTTTACCACCTTCCTGACGACCGGCGATCCATTTGGTTTCATCTGTTCCATCGGCTTTTTTACGTCCGGTTGCTACTTCATAACCACCAACACGATTATTGGGGTTACCATTGTAGGGCAATTTTACGATCTTGTTTGCAACAGAAGACAAGTTGGCTGTTACATCCCATGTTAACCCTTTCGGATTATTCAGAATATTAGCTCTGACTTCCATTTCAAAACCATAATTACGCAGAGTTCCCATATTGGTCATGATTTCCGTGAAACCGGTATATCCCGGAAGAGCTTGTTTGGTTAACAAATCCTTTGTAGTACGGTTATAATAGTCGAAGATAAAGCTCAAACGATTATTTAAGAATCCGATGTCAAGTCCTGCTTCAAATGACTGACTTTGTTCCCAACGTAATCCAGTGTTTACCAAACCTGAATTGTAGAATGCGGTTGAACCTCCGTATGTTTTTGCGCCTACTTGTGAATATGCACCATATACATCAAAATTTCCGATTCCATTCACATTTCCATTGACACCATAGCTCAAACGGGGTTTCAAGTTAGAAATAACTCCTGATATCTTAGAGTCTTTCCAGAATCTTTCTTCCATAATATTCCAACCGACAGACACACCGGAAGAATCCCCAACGATTATCTTTCAGTTTCGAAATACCGTCATAACGAGCAACAAACGAAATTAAATATCTCATATCGTAGTTATAGTTAATACGTCCGAATCCGGAAAGAATACGATATGCTGTTTTGGTTGTTGAAGTATAAGTTCTTGTAGAGCCTGCGTTTAAGGTAGGAATATCATCAGTCGGAGAATTTTGAGTTTTAGCTTCAAAATCGAACTGATCATAAGTGAAATATTCGGTTCCTAACATTGCTTCCAGATTATGCTTTTCTGCAAAAGTATCTGTGTATGTCAGTGTTCCGTTCAACTGAATTTGATTGTATTTCTGAACATAAGCCTCAGCCTGGCGTGTATTGTCAGGAGTTGCGGAAGATTGAGCTTGATAAGATTTATTAAACTTCTCTCTCTGCCAGTCATAACGATAAAGTGAAGCATTGCCATTTAACACTAATTTTTAGGTAAAATGTCAAGGGCAAATCCAACACTGTAGGTTGATTTATTAGTGCTGTTCTCGCTCGTCAACTTATCTCTGTAATAATCGGGATTACCGTCTCCTGTACCGAAACCGGAGGCCGGAGTTCCATCTTCATTCCAAGGATTCCATGTCGGACGTTGAGAGCGTGTACGGTAGAAAAATTCATATTGACCGATCCAGAGTTCCGGTTGAGTTGACCAAGAGTAAGTCGCATTTGCCTTTACCGTCAAAAAAGGGAATACTTTATACGAACCGTTCAATGCTCCATTGAAACGTTCGTATCCGGTACCTCTAATCTGACCATCTTCTTTGTAATAGCCTAGGCTGGCAGAGAAGGTTCCTTTATCGTTACCGCCTGTAATGTTTACATAATGGTCTTGTGTCAAAGCGCTATTATTGAAAACAACATCATCCAACTCACCTGAGTAGTCTTTATATAGAATTGTTTTTCCATCATAAAATGGGTCTGCCATAGAAGCCCAACCTTCATTCTTTAAGTTAGCGTTTTCATCTGTCAAATAACGGATGTCAAATAGATTGTTACCAATACCATATCCCATTTGTGTATCTACATTGGTACGTCCGGTTCTTTTGTAACCTAAACGATTGTAGTAGATGTAGTCGTGCGCATCGCAAAAGTCATAACCTTTACGAGCGAAATTCACACCCATTTTGAATTTATAGTTAACAGATGCTTTACCTTCTTTACCACTTTTAGTCTCAACCAAAATAACACCGCCATTGGCACGCGCTCCATAAATAGCGGTTGAAGCAGCATCTTTAAGGACTTGAATCGACTCAATATCGGAAGGATTGATATCGCTCATGCTATTGCGGACAATACCATCAACTACGATAAGTGCTTTACTATTATCACCTGTAATAGTGGCACCACCACGTAATGTAATATCCGGTTCACTACCGGGTTGACCTGTTTTGTTAACAACACGGAGTCCTGTTACAGAGCCTTGCAAGGATTGTCCTGCGTTGCTGAAAGCCGCATTTTTAAGTACCGAGTTATCCAATTTAGAGATAGCAGTAGTCAAAGTAGCACGCTTTTGTGAACCTCCATATCCTGTTATCACTACTTCATCCAACACTTCTGTGTCTTCCTTCAGTACTATATTATAGGTATTTTCAGCACCAACAGTAATCGTCTGAGATTTATACCCAATATAGCTAACTGTAAATTTAGCACCAGTAGCTATCGTTAAAGAGAACTTGCCGTCAAAGTCAGTTATGGTACCATTAGTTGTACCAACTTCAACGACACTTGCACCAATGATTGACTCACCGGCACCATCTGTAATCACACCCGTGATAGATTTCTTTTGCGCCATGGCCCCAAGAGAACATAAAATGCACAAAATCAAGAAGATGGTTTTCTTCATAAGTATTGCTTTTTAGTTAATAATAAAGAAAATTATAATTGTTTTTACTAAGTTCTATCGGTACTTGGTATTTTCATTACCTAAATAATAAATGAAAAAGGTTAAATTTATTATTTCTTTTCATTTATATACTATCAAACCGTTGCAAATATATATATTATATTAAAAACTCACAAGCATATTTTAAATATATTTTTTATATAGACGAAATAATATTGAAAAACTAAGATAATCCACTTGGGGATTTCACAAAAGATTGTTTATGGGGTATCCTCTCTCATATAATATTGATTTCTTATATTATATATATAGCGATTCACCTTAGAATAGGTATATGTAATATATTATTGTTTTAAAATACTATTGGACTGACTTGAAAAGGGCGAAAGGATATATTCAAAAACCTTATTATATGTTATAAGGTGTTTCTTTGTGTTGAAATATAGATAACTCTTTTTGGCTTATTGAAAAGTAGATTTTAGAGGAATTGGGACGAGAAAAAAATATTTATTGCTTCACTACTTTTCACCATTATTAATTCATAAGTGTTTTTTTACTAAAAATACCCTGTTGTTTTGATTCACTATTAAGACGTAATAGTTTGTATTATAAACAATTATGTTTTTATCTGATTCTGGGATTACTATTTAAAAGGATAAGTCCCGATAGGACTGTACTCATTTTCAGGTATTTATATTTATGGAGTTTAGAAGAGATAATTTTCCTTTTTATTAACTAAAAATCAATTTATGAAAAAGTCCTTTTTATTTTGTTGGGCTGTTTGCTATCGTTTAATGTGATGGCACAGGTAAAGGCGATTTCGGGACTGGTAACAGATGTTACTGGGGAGCCCGTTATTGGGGCAAGTGTTGTAGAAGTGGGAACCACTAATGGAGTAATTACTGATTTAAACGGTAAGTTCTCGTTAAAGGTGGCACCTAATTCACAATTCTTGGTGAGCTATATTGGCTACAAGCAACAAACAATTAAAGTTGGCTCTGAAAGCACTTATAATATTGTGCTGAAAGAGGATGCGGAGGTTTTGGATGAAGTTGTTGTAGTCGGTTATGGTTCGCAAAAGAAGGTGAACGTTACAGGGGCTGTAGGTATGGTTAGTGCCGAGGCGTTGGAAGCGCGTCCGGTGGCAAATGCTTCACAAGCATTGCAGGGTGTTGTTCCCGGCTTGAACCTTACTGTTGGTAATAACGGTGGCGCCCTTGATGGAACGTTAAACATGAATATTCGTGGAGCCGGAACGATTGGTGATGGATCGGGTTCATCCCCACTGGTTTTGATTGATGGCATTGAGGGGGGATTTGAATACTGTCAATCCCAATGATATCGAATCTGTTTCGGTATTGAAGGATGCTGCATCCGCTTCTATTTATGGTGCAAGAGCTTCATTCGGTGTAATTCTTGTAACAACGAAGAGTGGTAAGAGCGGTAAGACCAATGTGTCATATAGCGGTAGTGCTCGTTTCTCAGACGCTATTGGTGTACCGGATATTATGGATTCTTACACTTTTGCTCAGTACTTCAATCGTGCTTCTGCCAATAAGGGTGGTGGTGACATTTTTGCCCCTGCTGTAATGGAGCGTATCAAAGCTTATCAAGAGGGAACGCTGAAAGCTACTACTGTTGATAATGGAGCAGGCATTTGGCAAAAATGGGCTAACGCGAATGGAGATACGGATTGGTTTGAAGAATTCTATGATCATTGGGCACCATCTCAGGAGCATAATCTTAGTATTAATGGTGGTACGGATAAGACTCAATACCTGATCAGCGGAAGTTTCCTGGATCAGAAAGGTTTGATGCGTCATGGAAAAGACAAATTTCAACGCTACACGCTGAACGGTAAGATTACAACGGCTGTCACTGATTGGTTTAAGGTGACATATTCTACTAAATGGACCCGTGAGGATTTTGAGCGTCCTTCTTATCTGACCGGAAACTTTTTCCATAACTTAGCTCGTAAATGGCCTGTACATCCGGCTTATGATCCGAATGGATTCCCTATGGATGAGGGTGAAGTGGAGCAGATGGAAAATGGTGGAAAGCAAAACAGTCAGAAAGATTTTTATACGAATCAGTTGCAACTGGTTTTCGAACCTATTAAAAACTGGAAAATCAATCTTGACGGTAGTGTACGTACCACTACTCAATATCAGCATTGGGAAGTATTGCCTGTTTATGCTTATAATGTAGCCGGAGATCCTTATTATACAGTGTGGGATATGGGATATGGTTCTTATGCGGCAGGTTCTTCTCGAGTGAATGAATATAGTTGGAAGGAAAATTATTATACTACAAATATTTATTCGGATTATTTCAAGCAGTTCGATAACGGACATTATTTTAAAGTGATGGCCGGTTTTAATGCAGAGTTATATAAAACCAGAAACATTACGGCTGAAAAAAAATACTTTGATTACCCCGGGGGTACCTACTATTAATACGGCAACTGATGATCCGCAGGCTTATGGTGGTTATGCTGACAACTCAGTAGCCGGTTTCTTTGCGCGTGTTAACTGGAGTTATAAAGACCGTTATATGTTTGAGGCTAATGGTCGATATGATGGTTCTTCCCGCTTCGTAGGAAAAGAACGTTGGGGATTCTTCCCATCATTCTCTGCCGGTTGGAATATTGCTCGCGAACCATTTATGGAAAGTTTTGCTGAAAAGATCAATATGGGAAGTTTAAAGTTGAGAGCTTCTTGGGGGCAGCTGGGTAATACGAATACCAATGATGCGTGGTATCCATTTTATCAAACGATGCCTGTAGGGTCTAATTACGGCTGGCTAGTAAATGGCGAACGTCCTAACTATGCTACAAATCCGGGTATTGTCAGCTCTAAGAAAACTTGGGAGACAGTGGAGACTTGGGATGTCGGTTTGGATTGGTCTTTCTTCAATAACCGTTTATCCGGTTCATTCGACTATTTCGTACGTTATACTTATGATATGATCGGCCCGGCTCCCGAACTTTCAAGTTTGTTGGGAACTTCAGTTCCGAAGATTAACAACTCGGACATGAAATCGTATGGTTTTGAGTTGGAGGTAAATTGGAGAGATCGGATCGGTGAAGTTTCTTATGGAGCAAAATTTGTACTTTCTGATGACCAACAGAAGATTCTGCGCTATCCGAATGACTCGTATGATGTAGGTTCGTATTATAAAGGTGAACATTTGAACGATATTTGGGGATTGACAACAATCGGTATTGCTAAATCACAGGAAGAGATGGATGCTCATTTGGCAAAAGTCGATCAATCTTCTGTTGGAACCAATTGGGGTGTCGGTGATATTATGTATGCCGATTTGGATGGTGACGGAAAAATCAGTAACGGAACCAATAAATTAGGAGATACGGGCGATTATCGTATTATCGGTAATTCGACTCCTCGTTTTAAATATGGTATTACACTGGATGCTGCCTGGAAAGGATTCGATTTCAGCATTTTTATGCAGGGGATCGGAAAACGTGACCTATGGCTGGACGGATGTTATTTCTGGGAGCCAACGGACAAGGAATGAGTGGCAGTCTACCGGCTTTGCCGAACATTGGGATTTCTTCCGTCCGGAGGGTGACCCGTTAGGTGCTAATTTGAATTCATATTATCCGCGCGTCAACTTTAGTGGGGATCGTAATACCAAGGTTCAGACGCGTTATTTACAGAATGGGGCATATCTGCGTTTGAAGAATGTTCAGTTGGGTTATACATTGCCTCGGGTATGGACAGAGAAAGCCGGAATATCTTCTGTACGTGTATATGTTTCGGGTGATAACCTGGCAACTATAACCAGTCTTTCTAAGATTTTCGATCCGGAAGCTACCGGAAGTTTGGCCGGAACAGGATCCGGTAAGTTGTATCCTTTGCAAAGAGTGATATCTGTTGGTGTTAACGTTAATTTTTAAATTGAAGTATTATGAAGCTTAAAATAAAAAATCTGTTTGTACAAGCATGTTTTGTTGCGGGAGGGGTAATGGCGCTCACGTCCTGTAATGACTTTCTTGATAGAGAACCTCTTTCTTCTGTCACACCGGAAGTCTACTTTCAAACGGTGGATCACTTTGCCGCTTATTCCATAGCGAGGTATCAAAACTATTTTCCTTCGCATGGTGGTTATGGAGCAGGTATAGCGAATAACGATGGTGGAACGGATAATATGGTGGCCGGAGGGCGTAGTAGTCGCTATGTAAAAGGGCTTTGGAAAGTTCCTTCCAGTGATGGTAACTGGAGTTTCAGCAATATCCGTTATTGCAACTACTTCTTTGAGAATGCTGTGCCTAAATATGAAGCGGGTGAGGTTGCCGGAGCAGATGCCGATATTCGTCATTATATTGGCGAAATGCATCTGATGCGTGCTCTTGTGTACTATAATTTATTGCGTACTTACGGTGACTTTCCGATCGTAACAGAGGTTTTGCCCGATGACAAAACGGTGCTGATGGAAAAAGGTGTCCGCCAACCTCGTAATCTGGTTGCCCGCTTTATCCTGAAAGATTTGGATGATGCTGCCAATATGATGTACAGTAAGGGATTTAAAAATAATACCCGTTTGAATCGTGAGACAGCTTTGCTGATTAAATCCCGGGTGGCACTGTATGAAGCTTCTTTTGAAAGATACCACAAGGGTACAGGGCGTGTACCGGGAGATGATAACTGGTCGGGAAAGAAAGTACATTCTAATTTCTCATTGGATGTAGAAGCTGAGGTTGACTTCTTCTTGACAGAAGCCATGAAGGCAGCGGAAGAAGTTGCAGATAAAATAACTTTGACCCCTAATACAAAGGTTGAAGATCCTGCTAGTCCTTCTATTACATCCGGATGGAATCCTTATTTTGAAATGTATGCCAATGTTGATTTAAGCGGCTATGACGAAGTGTTGTTCTGGCGTCAGTATGCAAAAACCGGTAGTTTCTCTATCATGCATGGTACTCCGGCATGGATTGCGTCCGGTTCTAATCATGGCTTGTTGAAAAGCTATGTTGAAAGCTTCTTGATGCAGGATGGTCTGCCTTGGTATGCGGCCAGTAGCGCAGCACCTTATAAGGGGGATGCTACATTGGATGATGTGAAGGCCAATCGCGATAACCGTCTTCAGTTGTTTATGTTTGGTGAAAGCAATTTTGTACCAGTATATTCGACCGAGGAACCGGGCACTGTGAAAATGTTTGCTCCGCATCCTGTATCTAACCGTGAAGAGATGAGAGACCAGACAGGATATCGTATTCGTAAATATGCCAGCTTTGATATGGCACAGAATGTATGGGGAAAAGCTGAGTCGACTACCGGATGTATTATTTATCGTGGCGTAGAGGCTTATCTGAATTATCTGGAAGCTTATTATATGAAGAATGGTAACGTTACAGGTAAAGCAGCTCAATATTGGAGAGCCGTTCGTGAACGTGCAGGCGTAGATCCTGATTTTACAAAAACAATCAATGCGACCGATTTGAGTCAGGAAACAGATTGGGGTAAATATTCGGGTGGACAAGTTGTAGACGCCACCTTATTAAATATTCGCCGTGAACGTCGTTGCGAATTTATTGGTGAAGGGATGCGTTGGGATGATTTGGTACGTTGGCGTTCAATGGATCATCTGCTGACAAAAAATTATATCCCTGAAGGATGTAATTTCTGGGATGAAATGTACAAATCGGCTAATAAAGATGAGAATGGTGCTGAGGTTACATTTAAAGATTCTGGTGAAGAAGGTTCTAATATCTCTTCACGCTCCTTTAAATACCTGCGTCCGTATGCTATTTTGAAAACCAATAATGATGTATACGATGGGTATACCTGGCAGAAGGCACATTATCTCAATCCTGTGCCGGTTCGTGAGATGGAATTGCTGTCTCCGGATGAAAAAGCAGAGACATCTGTATTGTATCAGAATCCTTATTGGTCAACTAAGATTGGGGAAGTGGCTGAAGAATAATTGAGTTTTCAATAGATCACCGAAATAAGATAAAGGAGAGGGATGTTGCTCGAGATAACATCCCTCTCTTTGTTTTTAAATACAATCCAAATCCTGATTGATGGGATAGTCTTCAATGACCGCTTTGAATATGTTTATTTCCGATGGTTTAGTGCTTTGCGTCGAATAGTGTCTTGTTTATTAAATCGACCGTATATAATAAAATATTTAATTAATATAACCGTTATATAATAAAAAATACTATCTTTGCTCCCGATAACATAAATATTAATTAGTCGATACCATGAAAAAAGCCGTAATTCTATTTTCGCTTTTCTGTTTTCTGTGTGCTATACCGATAGTTCAAGCAGCAGATACCATTTTTGTTCGTGAAACACGTATTCCTATTTTGATAGAAAGGCAGGATAATGTCTTATTCTATCTCCGTTTGGATGCTAAAGAGAGCCAGACCCTGAACGATGTAGTGTTAAACTTGGGTGAAGGAGTGAATCTTTCTGAAATTCAGTCCATAAAGCTTTATTATGGAGGTACTGAAGCATTGCAGGATAGTGGTAAAAAACGTTTTGCTCCTGTTGGATATATTTCCAGTAACACTCCGGGGAAAACACTTGCCGCCAATCCGTCTTATTCAATCAAAAAATCGGAGGTGACTAATCCCGGTAATCAGGTTGTTCTGAAAGGAGATCAGAAACTGTTTCCCGGAATCAATTATTTCTGGATTAGTTTGCAAATGAAGCCGGGCACTTCGCTTACCAGCAAGGTGACTGCGGATATCGCTTCAATTACTTTGGATGGCAAAAAAGCCCTGTTGGATGTAGTTTCAGAAAATGGGATAGAACACCGTATGGGAGTAGGAGTGCGCCATGCCGGAGACGATAATTCTGCCGCATTCCGTATTCCGGGATTGGTGACTACTAATAAAGGTACGTTACTGGGAGTTTATGATGTACGTTATAACAGTAGTGTTGACTTGCAGGAGCATGTTGATGTTGGTTTAAGCCGCAGTACAGATGGTGGAAAAACTTGGGAAAAAATGCGTTTGCCTTTGGCTTTTGGAGAATTCGGTGGTCTGCCTGCCGGTCAGAATGGGGTAGGAGACCCTTCTATCCTTGTTGATACAAAAACAAATAATGTTTGGGTGGTTGCTGCCTGGACCCATGGTATGGGTAATCAGCGGGCATGGTGGAGTTCACATCCGGGTATGGATATGAACCATACAGCACAACTTGTTTTAGCTAAAAGTACAGATGATGGTAAAACATGGTCTGCACCTATTAATATTACAGAGCAGGTGAAAGATCCTTCTTGGTATTTCTTGTTGCAGGGACCGGGTAGGGGTATCACTATGAGTGACGGTACTTTGGTATTCCCAACTCAGTTTATCGATTCGACACGTGTGCCCAATGCCGGTATTATGTACAGTAAAGATGGTGGCAAGAACTGGAAGATGCACAATTATGCACGTACGAACACCACAGAAGCCCAGGTAGCTGAGGTCGAACCCGGAGTGTTGATGTTGAATATGCGTGATAATCGCGGAGGAAGCCGCGCTGTGGCTATTACAAAAGATTTGGGTAAAACATGGACGGAACATGAATCTTCTCGTAAGGCATTGCCGGAATCTGTTTGTATGGCTAGTTTGATCAGTGTGAAAGCAAAAGATAATGTGTTGGGCAAGGATTTATTGATTTTCTCTAATCCTAATACGACAAAAGGACGCTATAATACTACTATTAAAATAAGTTTGGATGGCGGTGTGACTTGGTCACCCGAACATCAGCTGTTGTTGGATGAAGGCAATAACTGGGGTTATTCTTGCCTCTCTATGATTGATAAAGAGACGATTGGTATTCTTTATGAAAGTAGTGTGGCGCACATGACATTCCAGGCTGTGAAGTTGAAAGACATTATTAAATGAGAGATTTCCCCCATAAACTAAATAAATACCGATGAGAAACAAACAAATTTTCTTAATCAGTTTCATTATTTACTTATGCACAATTTCTTCGGTTCGGGCAGGTGAATATCACCTGCTCCCGGAACCGCAAAAGTTTACCCCTTTAGGTTCCAGTTTTGTGCTGGGCAGAACAAAGCTTTCTACTCCGGTGCTTCGGCAAGAGTGGGAAGCTTTTGTTGTTGATAGGGGTGGAGTGATTGATGACAAAGCTCGTGCAAGTATTGAAGTGAAACTGGTACCTTCGTTAGAAGAGGTACCTTTGAACGCAGACGAAGCTTATCGCCTGGTGGTAAATAATGGCAAAGTTACGGTTGAGGCTGTGACGGAGCATGGTGTGTATTGGGCTATGCAGACTTTGGCCCAGCTACAGGATGTACAAAAGAAAAAGGCAACATTCAACGGTTGTTCAATTGTTGACTGGCCTGCTTTCCGAATACGCGGCTTTATGCAGGATGTAGGGCGTACGTATATGTCGATTGAAGAATTGAAACGTGAAATTGCTGTTCTTTCACGATTTAAAATTAATGTTTTTCATTGGCATCTGACTGAAAATCAATCATGGAGATTGCAAAGTAAAATTTTTCCGATGTTGAATGACAGTGTGAACACGACTCGTATGCCGGGTAAATACTATACATTGGAAGAAGCGAAAGATTTAGTCGCTTTTTGTAAAGCGCATAATATACTTTTAATTCCGGAATTTGATATGCCGGGGCATAGTGGGGCTTTTGTCCGTACATTCCGTCATGATATGCAGAGCCCGGAAGGAATGAAAATTCTTAAATTGCTGGTAGATGAAGTTTGCGAGACTTTTGATGTACCTTATCTTCATATTGGTACGGATGAAGTTCGATTTACCAATCCAAAGTTTGTTCCGGAAATGGTCGAATATGTCCGTGCCAAAGGAAAGAAAGTCATTTCGTGGAATCCGGGATGGCATTATAAACCTGGCGAGATTGATATGACGCATTTGTGGAGTTATCGTGGAAAAGCCCAAAAAAGGTATTCCCGCAATTGATTCTAAGTTTCATTATCTCAATCATTTTGATACTTTTGGCGATATCATTGCATTGTATAACAGCCGTATTTATAATGTTGAGCAAGGAAGTGACGATATTGCAGGGACAATTCTTGCCATCTGGAATGACCGTTACGTAGCTAACGAACGCAATATTATACTTGAGAATAATTTCTATCCTAATATGCTGGCTATTGCTGAACGTGCATGGAAAGGCGGAGGTACAGAATATTTTGATAAGAATGGTACTATCTTACCTTCTGAAGGCTCTCCGGAGTTTAAAGAATTTGCTGATTTTGAGAATCGTATGCTTTGGCATAAAGAGCATACATTTAAGGGATATCCGTTCGCCTATGTAAAACAGACGAATGTAAAATGGAATATTACTGATGCATTTCCTAATGGTGGAGATTTGAATAAAGTCTTTCCTCCGGAACAGGAATTGAAGGATTCTTATTTATATGAAGGAAAAGAGTATGGGGTACACCCTGCCATTGGTGCGGGTATCTATCTTCGTCATGTATGGGGGAAAATGGTACCTACTTTCTATAAAGATCCGCAAGAGAATCATACGGCTTATGCCTATACATGGGTTTACTCTCCGAAAGATCAGGAAGTAGGGCTGTGGGCTGAATTCCAGAATTATGGTCGTTCGGAAATGGACCTGGCTCCATTGCAAGGTAAATGGGACTATAAAGGCAGCCGTATCTGGATCAATAATGAAGAAATACAGCCACCTGTATGGACAGCTACTCATCGTACAAAGAGTAATGAAATAGCGTTGGGAAATGAAAATTGTGTGGCACGTCCACCTATCGCCGTCCATCTGAATAAAGGCTGGAATAAAGTTTTCCTGAAATTGCCGGTTGGCAAATTCAATATGCCCGAGGTGCGGTTGGTGAAGTGGATGTTTACTACAGTTTTTGTAACTCCTGACGGAGAAAATGCAGTGGACGGACTTATCTATTCGCCCGACAAAACGAAGTGATTGAGAAAAAATAAAAACGAATGAAGAAAATTTTATTAATGATGTTGTTGCTCGCCTCAATGGCGAGCAACGCACAGGAACGCAAATATTCTACGTTCTATTATCAACGTGCAACTCTGTTTGAGGAGTTGCCTGTGACTTCAAAAGATATCATTTTTCTGGGTAATAGCATTACCAACGGGGGAGAATGGAGTGAATTATTGAATAATAAGCATGTCAAGAACCGAGGAATCAGTGGTGATATCTGTATGGGTGTTTATGATCGGCTGGATGCGATTTTGAAAGGAAAACCCGCCAAAATATTCTTGTTGATCGGCATAAATGATGTAAGCCGGGGCACTTCTGCAGATACAATTGTGAACCGTATTGGTATGATTACTCAAAAAATTAAACAAGATTCTCCAAAAACAAAGCTATATTTGCAAAGTGTACTTCCGGTAACCGATCATTATAAGATGTTTGGCGGACATACGTCACGCTGGCAGGAAGTGAAAAAGATCAATGAAGGACTGATGTATCTTGCTGATAAAGAGAATGTGACCTATATCGATCTTTATTCTCATTTTGTTGATGAGAAGACCGGGAAAATGAATATTGAGTATACTAATGATGGTTTACATTTACTGGGAAAAGGCTACTTAAAATGGGTTGATATTGTTAAACCTTATATAAATAAGAAATGAAAAAGATACTATTCTTATCTCTGTTCTTGATGGTATGCACCATTTTATCCGCACAGAAGCGGGTGAAAGTGGCTTGTGTAGGGAATAGTATTACATACGGATATACTCTTCCGAATCCTGCAACGGACTCTTACCCATCACAGTTGCAACAACTCCTAGGGGAGACTTACGAAGTTGGAAATTTCGGGAAATCAGGAGCTACCTTATTGAATAAGGGACATCGTCCTTACATGCAGCAAGAAGAATTTAAAAAGGCAATTGCTTTTGCCGGTGATATTGTTGTTATCCATTTGGGTATTAATGATACGGATCCACGTGATTGGCCGAACTATCGTGACAGTTTCGTGAAAGATTATCTGGCGTTGATTGATTCTTTCAGAGTTGCTAATCCTAAATGTCATATTATTATTGCCCGTTTGACACCGATCGCTGACCGTCATCCTCGTTTTGAGTCAGGTACCCGTGATTGGCATGGAGAAATTCAACAAAGTATTGAGACGATAGCTAAATATGCAGGAGTTCAGTTAATGGATTTCCATGAACCGCTTTATCCTTACCCCTATCTTCTTCCGGATGCTGTACATCCTAACGTAGAGGGAGCCGGTATTCTTGCAAAAACGGTATATTCGGCGATTACAGGAGATTTTGGAGGGTTACATCTATCTGAGTTGTATACTGATAACATGGTACTTCAACACGGAGAGCCGTTGGCTATCCGAGGCAAAGCAAATGCGGGTGAAAAAGTGACTGTTTCAATAGCTAAACAGAAGTTGACTGCAAAGGCTGCTTCCAATGGAGACTGGGCTGTCACCATTCAGCCGTTAAAGGCCGGTGGTCCATATACACTGACTGTCTCTGCCGGAAAACAGAAACAAACATTCAATAATGTTTTGGCTGGAGAAGTGTGGCTTTGTTCCGGACAATCTAACATGGAATTTTATTTGAGTTGGAGTAAAACGGCTAAAAGAGATATTCCGCAGGCTGCTAATGATCAGATTCGTTTGTTCGATATGAAGGCACGCTGGCGTACGGATGCAGTGGAGTGGGATACATCCGTATTGGATTCGTTGAATCATTTGCAGTATTATAAAGATACCGAATGGACGGTTTGTTCACCTGCAACAGCAGGTTCATTTTCTGCTGTGGCCTATTATTTTGGCAAAATGCTGCAGGATAGCCTGAAAGTGCCTGTAGGATTAATTTGTAATGCGATCGGTGGTTCGCCTACTGAAGCATGGGTTGATCGCAGTACATTGGAGTATAAGTTCCCTGCTATATTACGTAACTGGACTCAAAATGACTTTATTCAGGATTGGGTGCGCGGTCGCGCTGCTCTTAATGTGAAAAAGGCTGTTAATAAGCAGCAACGTCATCCTTACGAACCTTGTTATTTATATGAGGCAGGTATTCGTCCTTTGGAGCAATATCCTATTAAAGGCATCATCTGGTATCAGGGTGAATCGAATGCACATAATCGTGAGGCACACGAGAAATTGTTTAAGCTCTTGGTTGAGAGCTGGCGTAAAAACTGGGAAAATGAGAATTTACCTTTTTTATTATGTACAGTTGTCAAGTATCAACCGTCCGTCATGGCCTTGGTTCCGTGATAGCCAGCGTAGAATGATGTATGAAATACCTCATACGGGTATGGCGGTATCGAGTGACCTGGGTGATTCACTTGATGTGCATCCCAAACATAAGCAGCCGGTAGGCGAGCGTTTGGCTCATTGGGCTTTGAATCAAACTTATGGAAAGAAGAATGTTACACCTTCGGGACCAATGTTCCGTAATGTAGAGTTTCGTGATGGCGCTGCTTATGTATCATTCGATTGTGCCGAGGGTATGCATGCATCGGACGGAAAGCCGTTACAGACATTCGAAGTGGCAGAAACAGAGGATATTTATTATCCGGCCACAGCCAAAATCGTAGGAAATCAAATTAAAGTATATAGTAAAGAAGTGAAAAATCCTCTTCACGTGCGTTACGGTTGGCAACCTTTTACCCGTGCCAATCTAGTCAACGGTGACGGTTTACCGGCATCTACGTTCCGTACGGACTGGGGAAAATAAACTTGAAAAAGTGAGCAGTTTATGATGAAAAAGTTATTGTATGGACTTGTATGTTGTTGCAGTTTAGCCTATGGGCAAAACCAAGACACTTCGGATGTGTTAATGCTGAATGACGATTGGTCGTTTTCACAGGTAGGAACAGAAAAATGGCTGCCAGCTACTGTTCCGGGCACAGTTCATCAGGATTTGATTCATCATAAACTGCTACCTGATCCGTTCTATGGGACCAATGAAAAAAAGATTCAGTGGGTGGAGGACGAAGATTGGGAATATAAAACTTGTTTTGTCGTTACAGAGGAACAATTAAAGAGGGATGCCGCCCAGCTTTTCTTTGAGGGATTGGATACCTATGCTGACGTTTATCTGAACGGTTCTTTGGTTTTGAAATCAGATAATATGTTTGTGGGTTATGCGGTTCCTGTTAAACAGGTGTTACGTAAAGGTGAGAATTTGCTGCATGTCTATTTTCATTCTCCTATAAAACAAACTCTTCCACAATGGTCATCCAATGGATTTAATTATCCGGCTGATAATGATCATCACGAAAAGCGTCTTAGTGTATTTACTAGAAAAGCACCTTATAGTTATGGATGGGACTGGGGAATCCGCATGGTTACAAGCGGTATCTGGCGTCCTGTGACTCTTCGTTTTTATGATGTTGCCACTATTGCCGATTATCATGTGAAACAGTTGAGCCTGACAGATCAAGTCGCAAAACTTTCTAATGAATTGGAAATTAATAGCATTTCAGAGAAGGAAAAATCTGCTGAGGTTTTGATCTCTTATTCATTGCAAGGAGGGAAAGAAGTAACAGTAAAGAAGAACGTGACGTTAAAACCGGGTTTAAATAAGATTCATATTCCGTTGGATATTCAGAACCCTGTACGTTGGATGCCCAATGGATGGGGAGAACCTCATTTATATGATTTCTCAGCACAAGTGATATGTGACGGTAAAACAATTGCCTCGCGCCAGCATCGCATCGGACTTCGTACGATACGGGTGGTAAACGAAAAAGATAAAGAGGAGAATCTTTTTATTTTGAAGTGAATGGTATCCCGATGTTTGCCAAAGGAGCCAATTATATCCCTGATGATGCATTGCTTCCTGTATAACCACTGAGCGTTATAGGACCCTGTTCCGGGACATGAAAGAGGCCAATATGAATATGGTACGTATATGGGGGGGAGGAACTTATGAGGATGATCGTTTCTATGATCTGGCAGATGAAAATGGTATTCTTGTTTGGCAGGATTTTATGTTTGCCTGTACTGCTTATCCCAGCGATCCTACTTTCTTGAAGCGGGTAGAAGAAGAGGCTGAATATAATATCAAACGTCTGCGCAACCATGCTTCATTGGCCATGTGGTGTGGAAATAATGAGATTCTGGAAGGATTGAAATATTGGGGATGGCAGAAAAACTATACTCCGGAAGTGTATGAAAATATGTTCCGGGGGGTATGATAAGTTGTTCCGGGGATTGCTTCCTGCCAAAGTACAGGAACTCGATGAAGGCCGTTTTTACAAGCATTCTTCTCCTTATTTTGCAAATTGGGGACGTCCGGAGTCGTGGGGCATAGGTGACAGTCATAATTGGGGAGTGTGGTACGGCAAAAAAACATTCGAATCATTAGACACGGATTTACCGCGATTTATGAGTGAATTTGGTTTCCAGTCGTTCCCGGAAATGAAGACGATTGCTACATTTGCTGCTCCGGAAGACTATCAGATTGAGTCGGAAGTGATGAATGGGCATCAGAAAAGCAGTATTGGTAATGACTTGATACGTACCTATATGGAACGTGATTATATCGTTCCTGAGAAATTTGAAGACTTTGTGTATATCGGACTTGTGCTTCAGGGACACGGCATGCGTCATGGGATGGAAGCACATCGTCGTAACCGCCCTTATTGTATGGGGACATTATATTGGCAGCTTAATGATAGCTGGCCGGTAGTTTCCTGGTCCAGTATAGACTATTATGGCAATTGGAAAGCGTTGCATTATCAGGCAAAGCGTGCTTTTGCGCCGTTACTGGTCAATGCAATACAGGAAGGCGATAGCTTGAATATTTATCTGATATCCGATATGTTGGAAAAGCAGAGTCAGCTTACACTTGAAATGAAAGTCATTGATTTTAATGGCAAGACATTAGACAAAGAAGTCATCAAGGCAGTTGAGGTACCGATGAATACTTCTTCTTGTATCGTGCGTAAACCGTTGGACACTTGGGTGAATCCGGAACAGCGAAAGAGCAGTTTTCTACTACTTAGCCTGAAAGATAAATCAGGTAGGAAAGTGGCTGAAGAAGTTTATTTCTTTGATAAAACCAAGAATTTGGAGCTGCCTCAGACAGCTATTTCCATGAAAGTGAAACAACTCGATGGGAAGTGTGAACTGACCTTGTCATCTCCTAAACTGGCAAAAGATGTCTTTGTCCAGATTCCTGTTCAAGGAGCCCGTTTCACTGATAATTTCTTCGATCTGTTGCCGGGTGAAAACAAAAAAAATAACGATAACGTCTCCGGAGATTAAGAAGGGAGAAAGCTTGAATATCACAGTGAAACATGTACGAGATACCTATAACTAACACCTATTAAATAATTTGTATGAGAAATCTTTTTAAAATTGCCGGTTTACTGGCGCTCACGGGATTTATTTCTTCGTGTAACGACAAAGAAACTACAGCTAATTACCAGGTAATTCCTTTACCTCAGGAAATTACGACTGCTCAAAGCCAACCATTTACATTAAATGGTAGTGTAAAAATCATCTATCCGGAAGGAAATGAAAAGATGCAACGCAATGCCCAATTCCTGGCTGATTATCTGAAGAAAGCCACAGGTAAGGATTATGCCGTTGAAGCAGGTACTGAGGGCAAAGGTGCTATTCTGCTTAAGTTGGGTATGGAATCAGAAAACCCCGAAGCTTATCAGTTGAGTGTGAACGCAGATGGTGTAACTATTGCTGCTCCTACTGAAGCTGGTGTATTCTATGGTATCCAGACTTTACGTAAGTCTATTCCGGTAGCTATCGGTACAACTCCTTCATTGCCGGCTGTCGAGATTAGCGACTATCCTCGTTTTAGTTATCGTGGTGCCCATTTTGATGTAGGTCGCCATTTCTTCACAGTAGACGAAGTAAAGACATACATCGATATGATGGCTTTGCATAACATGAACCGTTTACACTGGCACTTAACCGAAGATCAGGGATGGAGACTTGAAATCAAGAAGTATCCTAAACTGACTGAGATCGGTTCAAAAAGATCGGAAACTGTAATCGGACGTAATTCCGGTGAATATGACGGAAAACCTTACAGTGGTTTCTATACTCAGGAAGAAGCCAGAGAAATCGTAGCGTATGCTGCAGATCGTTATATCACTGTTATTCCTGAAATCGACCTTCCGGGACATATGCAGGGAGCATTGGCCGCTTATCCGCATTTGGGATGTACAGGTGGACCGTATGAGGTTTGGAAAATATGGGGAGTATCTGATCAGGTGCTTTGTGCCGGAAACGACAGTGTGCTGACTTTTATTGATGATGTCCTGACGGAAGTAATGGATATCTTCCCTTCTGAATATATCCATGTCGGAGGTGACGAATGTCCGAAGACTGAATGGGCGAAATGTCCGAAGTGCCAGGCTCGTATCAAGGCCTTGGGAATCAAGAGTGACGCTAAACATTCAAAAGAAGAGTATTTGCAGAGTTTTGTTATCAATCATGCAGAAAAATTCCTGAACGAACATGGACGTCAGATTATTGGCTGGGACGAAATCCTGGAAGGTGGACTGGCCCCGAATGCTACAGTGATGTCATGGCGCGGCGAAGGTGGCGGTATCGAAGCTGCCAAGCAGAAACATGATGTTATCATGACCCCGAACACTTATCTTTACTTTGACTACTATCAGACCAAGGATACAGAGAATGAACCTTTGGCTATCGGTGGTTATGTGCCTTTGGAAAGAGTTTATGGTTACGAACCGATGCCTTCTTCATTGACACCGGAAGAACAAAAACATATTATTGGCGTACAGGCTAATCTTTGGACGGAATACATTCCTACTTTCTCTCAGGCTCAGTATATGGTGTTGCCGCGTTGGGCTGCTTTAGCAGAAGTTCAATGGTCTAATCCTGAAAAGAAGAATTATGATAACTTCCTGAGCCGTTTGCCGCAGTTGATTAATATTTATGATGCTGAAGGATATAATTATGCCAAACATGTATTTGATGTGAAATCTGAATTTGTAGCTAATTCGGCCACAGGAGCAGTAGACGTAGTGATGACTACTATTGACGGTGCTCCCATTCATTATACATTAGATGGAACTGAGCCTACGGCAGCTTCTCCTGTGTGTGATAGTATTCTTACAATCAAGGAAAGTTGTACTCTGAAAGCGGTTGCTGTCCGTCCTACCGGAAACAGCAAAATGCTGACTGAACAGATTGTTTTCAGTAAATCTACTTCAAAACCTATTAAGGCCAATCAGCCTGTAAACAAGCAATATGAATTTGGTGGTGTTTCTACATTAGTAGACGGACTGAAAGGAAATGGCAATTATAAAACAGGTCGTTGGATCGCTTTTTATAAAAATGATATGGATGTAACGATTGACTTGCAACAACCTACCGAGATCTCCAGTGTAGCTATCACTACTTGTGTTGAAAAGGGCGACTGGGTATTTGATGCACGTTCTTTCTCAATTGAAGTATCAGATGACGATAAGACTTTTACAAAGGTAGCTTCTGAAGCATATCCTGAAATGAAAGAGACGGATCGTAATGGCCTTTACGAGCACAAATTGACTTTTGATCCGGTAAAAAACCCGTTATGTGAAAGTGATTGCAACATCGGAACACTCGATTCCGGCATGGCATGGTGGTAAAGGTAATCCGGGCTTCTTATTTGTAGATGAAATTACGTTGAATTGAAAAAATAGAAATGACAGAAACTAAAACGATTCGTTTTCTTTCTATCATTGGATGTTTACTTGCCGGGATGGCTGCTTCGTGCAGCTCCCGGCAAGTTGCGCCTAATGAAGAAGGGATTAGCGTGCAGAAAATGACCGGATTCCCCGAAGGAGAACCCGGTTTTTCTTTGGGTGTATCGGCATGTTATGCCGGCATCTATCAGGGAGAATTATTGATTGCCGGCGGATGTAATTTTCCGGAAACTCCGGCAGCTGAAGGAGGGAAGAAGAAATTCTACCAAGGTATTTATGCTGCTGACGCTTCTGCAGATTCAGTTTTCGTGTGGCGAAAAGTAGGTCAGCTGCCCGTTGCTGCTGCTTATGGAGTCTCAGTATCGACTCCTCGAGGGATAGTGTGTGTGGGTGGATCGAATGAAAATGGATCCTTATCTACCGTTTACCGCCTTTCTTTGAGTGATGATAAACAAGCTGTGATTGTAGATACGCTGCCATCTTTACCTTGTACGATGGATAACATGAGTGGTTCGGTTGTTGATTATACCCTTTTTGTAGCCGGAGGCAATGTGAATGGCAAGCCTTCGAATGGGCTTTATTGCCTCAATCTGGGCAACCCTGAGACCGGCTGGCAACAACTTCCCGATTTTCCGGGTGCTCCCCGTGTACAGCCTGTATGTGTGGGGCAGCGTAAAGAGAATGAGACACTTTTATATCTGTGGGGAGGTTTTTCCGGGGCATTCGATGGGCGGTCTGCAACTCTTTCTACTGACGGATACTGTTATTCCCCCTCTTTGCAACAATGGCAACCCGTCTCTACTCCGATAGGGAGTGATTCTGTGCCTGTAGCTTTAGGTGGAGGTGCAGGTATAGCTCTGACAGACAGTCTGATACTTTGCACCGGTGGGGTTAATAAAGATATTTTCTTGTCTGCCCTGCAACGCGAGGAGATGATGAAAGCAGCAGTGACCGGCGGTAATCAGGCAGCTGTAGACAGTTTGAAATCTGAAGCAAAAACATATATGTTGCATCCGGCTGAATGGTATCGTTTCAATGACCGTATCCTGATTTACAACACACGTCGGGATAAATGGGAAGAGGCTGTTCGGAGCCAAGATGTCGCTCGTGCCGGTGCTGCATTGACAACAGGACAGGGACAGACCTTCTTTAACATCAATGGTGAGTTGAAGCCGGGGATCCGTACTCCGGAAATAGCTAAGATAATGATTGACTAATTGCAGATAATCTGACATTTTACTTATATTTGTGCATTGAAAACAAAAAACTAAAACCAATCATATCATGATAAAACCTACAATGAGAATTTGTACTTTCTTGCTTGCAGCCGGTTTGATGATAGCAACAGCTGGTATGAAAGCGCAGTCTGTCATTCCCATACCTCTCCAGATGGAACAAGGAAGCGGAACTTTTCAATTTTCCGGTGAAACCCTGTTGTATACCAATCTGAAGGGTAAGGAGAAGAAAATGATGATGGATTATCTGGAGACATTACCCATTCACTTTAAAAGTTCCAAAAAACAAGCCAAAGAGAATGTAGTCTCATTGCTGATAACAAAGGATAACTCTCAGTTACCCTCTCCCGAGAGCTATACCTTAGAAGTTACTCCCCGTAAAATAACAGTGCAGGCTACTTCCGGAGCCGGATTATTCTATGGCGTACAGACCCTTTTGCAAATGGCACAGCCTGCAATGGGAGATACTTGGTCAGTTCAGGCTACGACGATTCAAGATTCACCACGATTTGAATACCGGGGGCTGATGCTCGATGTTTCAAGGCATTTTCGCTCCAAGGAGTTTGTAAAAAAGCAGATAGATGCATTAGCTTATTATAAACTCAATCGTTTACATTTACACCTAACAGATGCTGCGGGGTGGCGTATCGAGATTAAGAAATATCCTTTATTGACAGAATTTGCCGCCTGGCGTCCGGAAGCTAACTGGAAAAAATGGTGGAATGAAGGTGGACGTAAATATTGTCGTTTCGATGCTCCGGGGGCTTCAGGCGGCTATTATACACAGGATGATATTCGTGAATTGGTCAATTATGCACGCGAGCGCCATGTTACCATTATTCCTGAGATCGAAATGCCGGCTCATTCAGAAGAGGTTCTGACCGCTTATCCGGAACTGTCCTGTTCGGGAGAGCCTTACAAGGATGCCGACTTTTGTGTCGGAAACGAGAAAACCTTTACGTTTCTTGAGGATGTGTTGACGGAGGTCATGGAGCTTTTCCCTTCTCAATATATTCATGTTGGAGGCGACGAAGCCGGTAAGGTAGCTTGGAAAACCTGTCCTAAATGCCAAAAGCGCATGCAGGATGAGCATTTGGCTAATGTGGATGAATTACAGAGTTACCTGATCCATCGCGTAGAAGTATTTCTCAATGCTCATGGACGTAAACTGTTAGGATGGGATGAGATTTTGCAAGGAGGACTGGCGCCCAATGCTACTGTGATGTCATGGCGTGGTGAACAAGGAGGTATCGATGCCGTAAAATCCGGTCATCAGGCGATTATGACTCCCGGTCACATTGTTATATAGATGGTTATCAAGATGCACCTTATTCCCAACCTGAGGCTATTGGCGGATATCTGCCCTTGGAAAAGGTATACTCTTATAATCCGATCCCTGCCTCACTTACACCTGATGAAGCGAAGCTGATTTATGGTGTCCAAGCCAATCTTTGGGCGGAATACATCCAGACTGACGAGCATTGTGAATACATGATTTATCCTCGTATTCTTGCGTTGGCCGAAGTGGCTTGGTCTGCTCCCGAACGAAAATCATGGACTGATTTTCGCCCGCGTGCTCTAAAAGCCGTAGCATATCTACAATCCAAGGGATATCATCCGTTTGATTTGAAAAAGGAGATCGGTAATCGGCCTGAAGCGTCAAAACCGGTTCAGCATCTTGCCTTGGGCAAAACGGTTAAATATAATGCTCCTTACAATGCGTCTTATCCGGCGCAAGGCGATAAAACCCTGACTGACGGAATCCGGGGTAGCTGGACTTACAGTGATGGGGTATGGCAGGGCTTTATTTCCCGTGATCGTTTGGATGTAACTATCGATATGGGTGAGTCGACTGTTTTGCATTCGATTGGCGCAGATTTTATGCAGGTAGTAGGTCCGGAAGTCTTTTTGCCTACCGAAGTGATAATTTCTGTTTCGGAGGATGGCAAGAACTTCACCGAATTGAGTCGTCAGACACATAAAGTAGTGAAGTCGGATGCTGTGGTCTTTAAAAACTACGCATGGAATGGGGAAGCCAAAGGACGATACATCCGCTATCAGGCTCGTGCCGGAGAAGAGTTTGGAGGCTGGGTGTTTACCGACGAAATCGTTGTAGAATAACCTTCCTCACAGAGCGGGTGAAACCAAACGTATATATTAATAAATAATAGTATTGAAAGAATGAAGAAACTACCTTATTTTGTATCATTTGCAGCTGCCTGGCTATTTATAGCAGTGGCTTCTGCGCAAGAGAATCCGGTAGATTATGTAAATCCGTTCGTCGGAACGACGAATTACGGAACAACGAACCCCGGAGCTATTTGTCCGCAGGGAATGATGTCGGTTGTTCCTTTTAATGTGATGGGGGACAAATCCGTTGGTAATAAAATAGATAAAGACAGCCAGTGGTGGTCTACACCTTATGAACATACCAATACCTATTTCACCGGATTCTCACATGTTAATCTGAGTGGAGTAGGATGTCCGGAGCTGGGCTCCTTACTTTTGATGCCCACAACCGGAAAATTGAACGTTGATTATTTACAATACGGAAGTGCCTATAAAGACGAGAAAGCCACTCCGGGTTATTACTCAAATGTTCTGACTAAATATGGGATTAAGAATGAGGTTTCGGCTACTTTGCGTACCGGAATCAGCCGTTTTACTTTTCCCAAAGGAGAAAGTAATATCCTTTTGAATCTGGGCGAAGGATTGACCAATGAAACCGGGGCTACCGTTCGTTTTGTCAGTGACACCGAAATAGAGGGGAGTAAGCTGCTCGGTACATTCTGTTATAATCCGCAGGCCGTATTTCCCATTTATTTTGTGATGCGTATTAACAAAACTCCTCGTGCACGTGGCTATTGGAAGAAGATGCGTCCGATGACGGTGGAAGCGCAGTGGGATAATACTTCCGGTAAAAATAAGCTGTATACTGCTTATACCAAAGAGATGAGTGGTGATGATATCGGTACTTGGTTTACGTTTGATACCGACGAAGGTGAAACGATCGAAGTCAGTATGGGAGTGTCGTTTGTCAGCATAGCCAATGCCCGTCTGAATTTAGAGAAAGAGCAGGCCGGAAAGGGATTTGATCAGATTCGTGCCGAAGCGCGTGCCATGTGGCAGAATGATCTTTCACGGATTCTTGTAGAAGGTGGTACCGAAGAGCAGAAAAGAGTATTCTATACCGCCATGTATCATTTGTTGATTCATCCGAATATTTTGCAGGACGTGAACGGACAATATCCGGCTATGGAAGGTAGCGAGATTCTTACGACAAAAGGCAACCGTTATACTGTATTCTCGCTTTGGGATACCTACCGTAATGTACATCAGTTGATGACACTGCTTTTCCCCGATCGGCAGTTGGATATGGTTCGTACAATGGTAGATATGTACAAGGAGCACGGATGGTTGCCCAAATGGGAGCTTTACGGGCGTGAGACACTTACCATGGAGGGTGATCCGAGTATTCCCGTTATCGTGGATACCTGGATGAAAGGGTTGCGTGACTTTGATGTACAAGCAGCCTATGAAGCTATGTATAAGTCTGCTACGACACCTGGCAAAGATAATTTAATGCGTCCCGACATAGATGATTACATTGCGAAAGGATATGTGCCCCTGACAGAGCAGTATGATAATTCTGTATCGCATGCACTGGAATATTATATAGCCGATTATGCGCTCTCACGTTTTGCCCAGGCGCTGGGAAAGAAAGAAGATGCGAAGTTATTCTACGACCGTTCGCTGGGATATAAACATTACTACTGCAAGGAGTTCGGTACATTACGTCCCATTTTACCCGACGGAACATTCTACTCTCCATTCGATCCGATGGAAGGAGCCAATTTTGCTCCGAGTCCCGGTTTTCATGAGGGGAACTCCTGGAATTATACATTTTATGTTCCCCATGATATTGCAGGCTTGACCCGATTGATGGGAGGTAAGAAGAAGTTTGTGGATAAACTGCAGAAAGTATTTGATGAAGGCTTGTATGATCCTGCCAACGAACCGGATATTGCCTATCCTTATTTATTCAGTTACTTCAAAGGAGAAGAATGGCGTACCCAGAAACAGGTGAAGCGTTTGCTTGCCGAATATTTCACTGACCGGCCTGACGGTATTCCCGGTAATGATGATACCGGTACGATGTCAGCATGGGCTATTTTCAGTATGATCGGTTTGTATCCTGATTGTCCGGGAATGCCTGATTATACGCTGACTACACCTACGTTTGACAAAGTAACCATTCAGTTGGATCCGAAATATTATAAAGAAAAAGAGCTGGTCATTACTGCTGTCCGTCCGGGAGATAATGCCGATCTGATTAAGGAGGTAAAATTGAATGGAAAGAAACATGCAGGTTATCGTATCAGTCATGAGGAGTTGGTACATGCCGGGAAGATAGAATTTATATTAAAATAAAAACAAATCAATCATGAACAAGAAAATCAAAATTGCATTTGCTTCGATGCTCGCTGTGCCGCTGTTGGCGTGTGCGCAAGTCCGTACGGAACAAACCTTTGAGAAGGGATGGAAGTTCACTCGTGAGGATAGTAAAGACTTTAGTAACTCTACGTATGATGATGCGAAGTGGCAATCTGTGACCGTTCCGCATGATTGGGCTATTTACGGACCATTCAGTATTAATAATGATAAACAGAACGTAGCCATTTCTCAGGATGGACAGAAAGAGGCGATGGAGCATGCCGGACGTACCGGGGGGACTTCCTTTTGTCGGTGTGGGATGGTATAGGCTCAATTTTGATGCTCCTTCATTCAGTAAGGGCAAAAAGGCTACTCTGGTTTTCGATGGAGCCATGAGCCACGCACATGTCTATATCAACGGACAAGAGGCCGGTTATTGGCCTTACGGTTACAATAGTTTTTATGTGGATGCCACTCCTTATTTGAAACCGGGTGAAAAGAACACATTGGCGGTTCGGCTTGAAAACGAGAACGAATCTTCACGTTGGTATCCGGGTGCCGGATTATATCGCAATGTACATCTGGTAGTGAACGAAGATGCCCATATTCCTACTTGGGGTACTCAGCTGACTACTCCTGTAGTGAAAGATGAATTTGCAAAGGTAAACCTGAAAACCAAACTCGATGTACCAGCCGGAAAAGCATTCGAAGGATATCGTATTGTTACCGAACTGAAGGATAAGGATGGTAAAGTGGTGGCAGCCAACGAAAAGAAGGGAGGTCCGTTCGATGACAATGTTTTCGAACAAGATTTCGTAGTGACTTCTCCGGCTTTGTGGACTCCGGATACTCCGCATCTTTATAGTGCCGTTTCTAAAGTATATGAGGGGAATACTCTGAAGGATGAATATACTACTTCATTCGGTATTCGTTCCATTGAGATTATTCCGAATAAAGGTTTCTTCCTGAATGGAAAGAAAACCATGTTCAAAGGTGTGTGCAATCACCATGATCTCGGACCGTTGGGAGGTATTGCCAATGATGCCGGTATTCGCCGTCAGATTCGTATCCTGAAAGACATGGGCTGCAATGCCATCCGTACTTCACATAATATGCCTGCTCCCGAATTGATTAAAGCTTGTGATGAAATGGGCATGATGATAATGGCCGAGTCATTTGACGAGTGGAAAGCAGCCAAAGTACAGAATGGTTATCACAAAGTGTTTGATGAATGGGTAGAGAAAGATCTGGTGAATCTGATTCATCAGTATCGCAATAATCCGAGCGTGGTTATGTGGTGTATCGGTAATGAGGTGCCCGACCAGTGGAACGGTGACCGTGGACCGAAACTGTCACGCTTCTTGCAGGATATCTGCCATCGTGAAGATCCTACACGTCCTGTTACTCAGGGTATGGATGCTCCCGATGCAGTAGTCAATAATAATATGGCGGCTGTGATGGACGTAGCCGGTTTTAATTACCGTCCTCACAAATATCAGGAAAACTACAAAAAACTTCCGCAACAGATCATCCTGGGTAGCGAGACAGCTTCTACCGTTAGTTCACGTGGCGTTTATAAATTCCCTGTTGTCCGTCGTGCGATGCAGAAGTATGACGATCATCAGTCTTCATCATATGATGTAGAGCATTGCGGTTGGTCCAATCTTCCTGAAGACGATTTTATCCAGCATGAGGATTTGCCTTATTGCATTGGTGAGTTCGTATGGACCGGATTCGATTATTTAGGCGAACCGACTCCGTACTATACCGATTGGCCCAGCCACTCTTCGTTGTTTGGAATTATAGACCTTGCCGGACTTCCGAAAGACCGTTATTATCTCTATCGCAGTCATTGGAATAAAGATAAGGAAACGCTGCATATCTTGCCTCACTGGAATTGGGAAGGACGTGAGGGTGAAGTTACCCCGGTATTTGTATATACCAATTATCCTTCGGCTGAACTGTTTATTAACGGCAAAAGTCAGGGTAAGCGTACAAAGGATCTCTCCGTTACGGTAAACAATAGCGGTGACTCTACTTCTGTGGCCAACTTCAAACGTCAGCAACGTTATCGCCTGATGTGGATGGATACGAAATACGAGCCGGGTACTGTAAAAGTGGTTGCTTACGATAAAGATGGCAAAGCCGTTGCTGAAAAGGAAATTCATACAGCCGGAAAGCCCGATCACATTGAGTTGGTGGCAGACCGTAGCGTGATTGACGCCAATGGTAAAGATCTCTCATTTGTGACAGTGAAGGTAGTCGATAAAGAGGGTAATCTTTGTCCGCTGGCAGACAATGAGATCAGTTTCAAGGTGAAGGGAGCAGGTACTTATCGTGCAGGAGCCAATGGTAATCCGGCTTCTCTTGAGTCATTCCAGACCCCGAAAATGAAAGTATTCAGCGGTATGATGACAGCGATTGTGCAGTCTACTGAAAAAGCAGGAAAGATCACACTTGAAGCAACAGGAAAAGGTCTGAAAAAAGGTACATTGCTGATCGAAAGCAAATAATCTGTTCAGATAGAGTAAGAAAGGAGGGCATCCGGGCAACCAGATGCTCTCTTTTTTTGTTATATTTTATATGCGAACCCTTCAAATGTTAATAGTATGAAACAACACCGGATCATCTGTATACCGACATTGACTTTTGCCCTGCTTCTGATGTTTACTCCCTCTATCTTGCAGGCGCAGGATAAGCCTGTTTTTCCCATTGATTCACTTATTACAGTAGGATATGCTACCGGAAATAAGAAAAATATTTCCGGTTCAGTAGAAAAAATTACGGAGTTGGGCATGAATAAAGATCAGATAACCAATCCGCTGGAGGCGATTCGCGGACGTGTTCCCGGACTTACCATACAAAAAGGAACCAACGGACCGGCAGCTTTGGATGCCGTACGTTTGCGGGGAACTACTTCATTGACCAGTGGTAACGACCCTTTGATCATTGTCGATGGTGTATTTGGTGACCTCAGTATGCTCACTTCTATTTATCCTACCGATATAGAGAGTTTCACCATTCTCAAAGATGCTTCCGAGACAGCTCAATATGGCTCCCGCGGTGCTTCCGGTGTTATTGAAATCACGACAAAGAAAGGAATCCGGGGTAAAACCAGGGTTAGCTACAATGGGAGTTTTGGTATCTCTTCTGTCTACAAAAATCTGGAAATGCTCTCCGGAAATGAATTTCGTAATCTGGCCCGGCAGCAAGGTGTTGCCATACTCGACAAAGGAAATGAAACGGATTTTCTGAAAGAGATAGAACAGACTGGTTTGCAGCAGAATCATCATGTTGCATTTTATGGCGGGACGGATGCTTCCAGTTATCGTGTTTCGTTGGGCTTTATGGATCGTCAAGGTATCATTCTGAATGAAGATATGAAAAACTTCACTTCGAATATGAATATGACCCAACATGTGTTTGACGATTTTTTAGTCTGTGAACTGGGTATGTTTGGCTCTATTCAAAAGAATCATAATTTGTTTGACCTTCAAAAAACGTTCTATTCGGCTGCTACTTTTAATCCTACTTATCCCAATCACCGAAATCCGGAGACTGATTCCTGGGATCAGATTACCAATGCCAGCCAGATCACTAATCCACTGGCTTGGATGGAAGTGAAAGATCATGATGCTACATCACATATCAGTACCCATGCCCGGCTGACTTTTAATTTATTTCGTGAACTGAAACTGATTCTTTTCGGTTCTTATACCTATAATATTGTAGAAAACTCCCAATATCTGCCTACGGCTGTGTGGGCTCATGGACAAGCATACAAAGGGACCAGAAAAATGGAGTCACTGCTTGGCAATCTGATGCTGACTTACAAAAAGAAATGGAACAAGCATTATTTTGATGTACTGGCACTGGCCGAACTGCAAAAAGAAACTTATAGCGGCTTTTATACTACTGTGACCAATTTCAATACCGATCAGTTTGGTTACAATAATCTTCAGGCAGGTGCCATACGACTTTGGGAAGGAACAAATTCTTATTTTGAACAGCCTCGACTGGCATCTTTTCTCGGACGTTTCAACTATACGTTTGCCGACCGGTATATCTTCACGGTGAATGCACGTACCGATGCTTCTTCTAAATTTGGTGCCAATCATAAATGGGGATTTTTCCCATCCGTATCGGGTGCCTGGGTTGTCAGTGAGGAAAAGTTCATGAAGCGTATTCCGTTGGTCGATAATTTGAAACTTCGCATTGGCTACGGTTTAGCCGGCAATCAGAGTGGCATTGACTCCTATACGACACTTAATTTGGTGAAACCCAATGGAGTGGTACCTGTCGGTAGTTCACAAGTGGTGACTTTGGGTAATATGCGTAATACCAATCCCGATTTGAAGTGGGAAGTAAAACGCACTTTCAATGCGGGAGTAGATCTTGGTATGTTTGGCAACCGGCTTCTTTTCTCTCTTAATTATTATAATTCTAAAACCTCTGATATGCTCTATCTGTACAACGTCAGTGTACCGCCTTTCACCTATAACACTCTTTTGGCCAATATTGGTTCCATGCGTAATAGTGGTACGGAGATAGCTGTCGGCCTCACCCCCTTGAAGACTCAGGATATGGAACTGAATGTTAATGTCAATGTTACTTTTCAGCAAAACAAGTTACTCTCTTTAAGTGGGATGTACGGTGGAGAAAATATCTCGGCGCCTGAATACAAAAGTTTGGCAAGTCTCGACGGAGCCGGATTTCATGGTGGATACAACCATATTGTCTATCAAATGGTAGGTCAACCTTTAGGTGTTTTCTATCTGCCCCATTGCAAGGGACTTATTGCCGATGGAAATGGCGGATATACCTATGACATTGCCGACCTGAATGGGGGAGGGGTAAGTCTTGAAGATGGTGAGGATCGTTATGTAGCAGGACAGGCTGTCCCTAAAACTTTACTCGGTTCCAATATCAGTTTCCGCTATAAGCGTTTCGATCTGTCGGTACAGGTGAACGGCGCATTCGGTCATAAAATCTATAACGGCACTTCACTGACCTATATGAATATGAATATTTTTCCCGATTACAATGTGATGAAGAAAGCTCCCGGACGTAATATCAAAGATCAGACTGCTACAGACTACTGGCTGGAAAAGGGAGACTACATCAATTTTGATTACGTTACTGTCGGATGGAATGTTCCGGTAGCGAAGTGGAAAAAGTATGTGCAATCTTTCCGTCTCGCGTTCACTGTCAACAATCTGGCTACTATCACAGGCTACTCCGGTCTGTCACCCATGATCAACAGTTCTACAGTCAATTCTACCTTGGGTGTGGATGATAAACGGGCTTATCCTTTGGCGCGTACCTATACTCTCGGTTTAAGTATTAATTTTTAATGGGAGGATGAGTTATGAAAAGTCGTTATATATGTATGTTCGCCTGTCTTTGGGGACTCGGTTTTCTGTTTTCATGTGATGGTTTTCTGAATGAGAATCCTAAAGATAAGATTCCTGAGGAAGATGCTTATAAGAATCTAACAGATTTATATTATAATGCAGTGGCCTCCTTGTACAATAACATCGGAGGTTACAGTGATAGCCAGGGTTTGCAGGGGACCGGCAGAGGAATTTACGATCTGAATACTTTTACCACTGATGAGGCTATTATGCCTACACGTGGCGGTGACTGGTACGATGGCGGGTTCTGGCAAGGACTTTTCCTGCATCGGTGGGGAGTGGATAATGATGCCATTCAAGCCACGTGGGAATATTTATATAAGGTGGTCAGTCTTTGCAATCAGTCACTCGAACGGATCGATACGTACCAGCAGACCCATAACGATGAAGAACTGCCTGTCTATCGGGCGGAGGTCCGCGCTTTCCGTGCTTTGTATTATTATCATTTAATGGATTTGTTTGCCCGTGTCCCTTTGGTTCTTTCATCATCCACTCCTTTGAAAGGAGTGAAGCAGAACAGTCGCAAAGAAGTTTTCGATTTTGTAGTGAAAGAGCTGCAGGAGTCTGAACCCTTGCTGGAAACGGCATATAGCAATCGTTCCGGCAATTATTACGGACGCATTACACGTCCCGTAGCCTGTTTTTTACTTGCTAAACTTGCCTTGAATGCTGAAATATATACGGATAATAATTGGACCGACGGTCAATTTCCCGATGGAAAAGATATTTATTTTGAAGTAGGTGGCGAGCGGCTCAATGCCTGGCAGACGGTAGAGGCTTATTGTGATGCCATCACTGCAATGGGATATCGGCTGGAAGATAATTATGAAGCGAACTTTGCTGTTTACAATGAATCTTCTGTTGAGAATATCTTCACCATCCCGATGAGCAAGACTCTGTATACCAATCAGATGCAATATCTTTTTCGCTCCCGTCACTACAATCATGCCAAGGCCTATGGGTTGGGAGGAGAGAATGGTTCAAGTGCCACTGTGGAAGTCCTTCGTACGTTTGGATACGATACAGAGGCAGTCGATCCTCGTTTTGACAAATGTTATTTTGCCGGTATTGTATATGACCTCAAAGGAAAAGTCGTCACACTCGATGACGGTACCCAGCTGGAATATTTCCCCTGGAAGGTGGATGTCGATATATCTAATACTCCTTATGAAAAGACTGCCGGAGCGCGGATGAAAAAGTATGCGATTGATGAAACTGCCACCAAAGACGGTAAACTGATGGAAAATGATATTGTACTCTATCGTTATGCCGATGTATTACTCATGAAAAGCGAAGCCAAGGTGCGTAATGGAGAAAATGGAGATGAAGAATTGAACCTTGTCCGCTCTCGTGTGAATGCTCCTTTCCGGACGGCTACATTAGCTAATCTATTGGCCGAACGTCAGTTGGAGTTTGCATGGGAAGGGTGGCGCAGGCAAGATTTGATCCGGTTTCGTCAATATACTCGCACTTATACGGGCAGACCTCAACTTTCGGGTGAGAAGAATGGTTATACTACGGTATTTCCCATTCCGGAAAAGGTTCGGTTAATGAACCCCAATCTGACACAGAATCCGGGGTATTGAGCTAACAAGGACGGGAAGTTGGAAGCGGCTGTCTCTAAATCGTAAGATAATCCATCATTATAGCAGAAAAGTCTATTTATCAGGTAAATCGTTCTTTTGTTCAGATATAAAATTGCCCGGGCAACATCAGGAGATGTAAGTCCGGGCAACATTTTATAGGGTACTCTCTGTATAAATCAGAGTAATTGGCAACGGAGCCGATTAGTCAAAGAGGCTTCTGAACTTCTTGAATATCTTTTCTTTGATTGAAGTACTCGGTTTAAAGTTCTTTGATTCCTCCAGTTTCTCCAGAGTGCTTTTTTCCTCTTTGCTCAACGTTTCGGGCACATATACACTAACGTTGACCAATAAATCTCCTGTACCGTAGCCGTTTACGCTTGGCAGACCTTTGCCACGCAGGCGGAGCACTTTACCCGGTTGTGTACCTGCTTCTATTTTCACTTTTACTTTGCCGTCAATGGTCGGTATTTCTACCGCACCTCCGATAGCTGCTGTGGGGAAGCTTAGCAATAGGTTGTACACCAGGTCATTTTCATCACGGATCAGTTCCGGATGTGGTTCTTCTTCTACCAGAATCAGCAGATCACCCGGTATACCGTTGTGCTTTCCGGCATTTCCTTTACCCCCCATAGAGAGTTGCATACCTTCTGCTACTCCGGCAGGAATCTTTACGGTTACTACTTCTTCGCCATATTCGATGCCTTCTCCTCCACAAACCTTACACTTGTCTTTAATGATCTTACCTTCACCATTACAAGTCGGACATGTGGTACGCGTCTGCATAGTTCCCAAGATCGTCTGTTGGTTGCGGATGACCGATCCGCTTCCTTTGCAGGTCGGGCAAGTCTCAGAACCGCTGTTTCCTTCCGCCCCGGTTCCATGGCAATGCGAACAAGGCACATATTTTTTCAGCTTAAATTTCTTTTCAACTCCTGTAGAGATTTCTTTCAAATTCAGCTTTACTTTCACTCTGAGGTCCGAGCCACGGAATTTTCTCTGTTGAGAACCTCCGCCTCCAAATCCGCCAAAGCCTCCGAAACCACCACCGAATCCGCCGCCGCTATGGCCGCCAAAAATATCACCGAACATAGAGAAAATGTCGTCCATAGACATTCCGCCGCTAAATCCGCCGAACGGTCCACCGTTTCCGGCTGCTCCGCTCATTCCTGCATGACCAAACTGGTCGTAGCGGGCACGTTTATCCGGGTTGCTCAGTACGTCGTAGGCTTCGGCTGCTTCTTTAAACTTTTCTTCCGCTTCCTTGTCACCCGGATTTTTGTCCGGATGATATTGGATGGCTTTTTTCCGGTATGCTTTCTTTATTTCTTCGACTGTTGACTCTTTCGTGACTTCCAGCACTTCGTAATAATCTCTTTTTTCTGCCATATTTTAGTTTCGTTGATTTTAGTTATGTTAGCAAGTTCGTTCATGTTCCGGTTATTCTCCCACAACTACTTTTGCATGGCGGATTACTTTACCGTTCAGTGTATATCCGGTCTGTACACAATCCAATATTTTACCTTTCTGTTCTTCTGTCGGGGCAGGAATCACAGCAATGGCTTCGTGGTAGTCTGTATCCAACGGCTGGTCTTTGGTTTCAATCACCTTCACTCCATCCTGTGACAGGATAGACAGGAATTTATTGTATATAAGCTCAACACCCTCTTTCACGGCATTTACGTCTGTGGCTGTTTCCATAGTTGTCAGTGCACGTTCCATATCGTCGATTACCGGCAGAATGCTTTTGATACTTTTCTCACCACCATTCAGAATTAATTCGGCTTTTTCTTTGACGGTACGTTTGCGGTAGTTGTCAAATTCAGCCGAGAGCCGGAGGTATTTGTCTTTTTGATCTTCGATTTGAGCCTGAGCTTCTTTTAGCTCTTTTTCCAACTTTTCCTCTGCGGTCAGCGGTTCGGTTGCTTCAGTTGCTTCTTCGTTTTGCGACTGTCCTTCAACGGTATCCTGAATATCGTCTACTTTCAACTCTTCTTCTTGCTTGGTTTTCTTTTCTTTCGGATCCATATCTATTCTGTTTTTATTCTTGTTAAACGGATTTAGTTTCATGTCAATACGGCATTTTGATGTACTGGCTTTGCAGCAAAAACTTTGCCAGTTTGTCTGTTTTGCCAAAAAACGCAGCAAAGGTAATACTTTTATGTCAGATTGACACATTCCTGATAGTTCGTTATTCACTAAAAATGTCTACCTTTGTCACCGCGTTATTTTGATAATAAATAAATTAAGGAATAATAATAGAATGATTACAGTTTCTAACGTTTCGGTACAGTTTGGTAAAAGAGTTTTGTTTAATGATGTAAATCTGAAGTTTACAAGTGGAAATTGTTATGGTATCATCGGTGCTAACGGTGCCGGTAAATCTACTTTTCTGCGCACGATTTACGGTGACCTCGATCCTACAACCGGAAACATTACATTAGGTCCGGGCGAACGCCTTTCAGTGTTGAGTCAGGACCACTTTAAATGGGACGCTTTTACGGTTATGGATACCGTAATGATGGGGCACACAGTGTTGTGGGACATCATGAAACAGCGCGAAGCCCTTTATGCTAAAGAAGATTTTACGGACGAAGACGGTTTGAAAGTTTCCGAACTGGAAGAGAAGTTTGCCGAACTCGACGGATGGAATGCCGAAAGCGATGCGGCGATGTTGCTGAGCGGTTTAGGTGTGAAAGAAGACAAACATTATACATTGATGGGTGAATTGAGCGGTAAAGAGAAAGTGCGTGTGATGTTGGCACAGGCATTATACGGAAATCCCGATAACCTGCTGCTCGACGAGCCTACCAATGACTTGGATATGGAGACCGTTACCTGGTTGGAGGAGTATCTCTCCAACTTCGAACATACCGTGTTGGTTGTGAGCCACGACCGTCACTTCCTCGATTCTGTATGTACACATACCGTCGATATAGATTACGGAAAAATCAATCTTTTTGCCGGTAATTACAGTTTCTGGTACGAATCCAGCCAGTTGGCTCTTCGTCAACAGCAGAACCAGAAGGCCAAAGCTGAAGAGAAAAAGAAAGAGTTGGAAGAGTTCATCCGTCGTTTCAGTGCCAATGTTGCCAAGAGTAAGCAGACTACCAGCCGTAAGAAGATGCTCGAAAAGTTGAATGTCGAGGAAATCAAACCGTCATCCCGCAAATATCCGGGTATCATCTTTACTCCGGAACGTGAGCCGGGCAATCAGATTCTGGAAGTTTCCGGTTTGAGTAAGAAGACCGAAGATGGAGTTGTGCTGTTCAACGACGTGAACTTCAACGTGGAGAAAGGAGATAAGATTGTATTTATTTCACGTAATCCGCGTGCGATGACCGCTTTCTTTGAGATCATCAACGGGCATATGAAACCCGATGCCGGGCATTTCAACTGGGGAGTGACGATTACTACCGCTTATCTTCCTTTGGACAATACCGAATATTTCAATACCGATCTGAATCTGGTCGACTGGCTGAGCCAATATGGCGAAGGCAACGAGGTGTATATGAAAGGTTTTCTGGGGCGTATGCTTTTCTCCGGTGAGGAAGTACTGAAAAAAGTTAGTGTTCTTTCGGGAGGCGAGAAGATGCGTTGTATGATTGCCCGTATGCAGTTGCGCAATGCCAACTGTCTGATTCTCGATACTCCGACCAATCATCTCGACTTGGAGTCTATTCAGGCATTCAATAACAATCTGAAGACTTACAAAGGTAATATCCTCTTCTCTTCGCATGACCACGAATTTATTCAGACCGTTGCTAATCGTGTGATTGAATTGACTCCGAATGGTATCATCGACAAGATGATGGAATATGACGAGTACATAACTTCCGACCACATCAAAGAGCTGAGAGCCAAGATGTATAAGTAACGATGAACGTTTTTTGAACGATAAACGATGAACAGGCTGCACATAAATGGGTGCCTGTTCATCGTTTTTTTTGTTTGCATTTACTGTAGTTTATCATCCATCGTTATTTTACCTTTCTTCATTTATTGCGTATCATATATAAACAACATATACAGTGTGAGCTATGGAACAGAATGAGATACAGGTATTGGTTGAAAAGAGCAGGAGGCAAGATGCAAGTGCATTTGCTTTGCTTGTGGCGGAGTATCAGACTTTCGTTTTTCGCTTGGCTTTCCGTCTATTGTGCGATGAAGAAGAAGCCCGGGATATGGTGCAGGAGACTTTTTTACGTGTCTGGCTTTCATTGGATAAGTACCGGCCGGAGTTCCGTTTTTCCACCTGGCTTTACAGGGTATCATGTAATATCTGTTATGATCGTCTGCGGGCTTTGCAGCATTCTCCGGCCGGTGCGCTCTCTGATATTACATTTGCCGAACTGCCTGTCTGTTCCGATGATAATATTGAAGCCACGTTAGTCAACCGGGAGCTGAAAGCCCATATCCTGTACTTCATGCAACAACTGACCCCTAAGCAAAAGCTTGTATTTACATTGCGGGATATCGAGGAGTTGGAAATCAAGGAAATTGAGAAGATCACCGGATTTACATCTGTCCAGATCAAGGCCAATCTCTATCTTGCACGAAAAAGTATCCGTAAGAAGTTGAACGAAATAAATAAAGAAAGATGAAAAAGGAAGAAATGAATTACGAAAAATGGTTGGAGCAATTAAAGAAGACTCCACCTGTTTTAGAAAATCCGGACGCACTGACCGAGGATATTATGCGTGCTGTCAAAGCAGCGCCTTTCAGGAACAGGCCCGTCCGCAGATTGAACTTTGCTGCCTGGTGTTCTGCTATTGCTGCAACCCTGCTTCTCGGTTTATGGGTGGCAGAGGCAGTTGCTGTCGATCCGATTCTATCCTCAGAGGTGACTCGTATACCGAAACCCTATCAAGAGCAAACACTCACCGATGAGCGAAGCTATGAGAGATTGATGACAGGAGAGAAGCGGGAGATCTTCTTTTCCGCGTCCCGAAGCCGGAAAAAGGAGATGCTTAAACGGGAACGGCTTTATACCCGGTACGAACAGATAATGAAGAATGAATAACCTTTAAAAACAGATGCATATGAAAACGAATAAACTTTTATCGATATTGCTGTTGGCGGTTTCAATGGTGTCTTGCACCACTTATTATCAGGTGAAGACCCGGATTCATCCTGACGGTTCGGCCCATAGGGAAGTATATGCTTTTGCCGATTCTGCATTCATGGCCGGAGATCCGATGAAAAACCCCTTTATGTTTTCTTTGGACTCTGGTTGGGTAGTGACACGTTTCGATTCTGTCCGTACTCACAATTATTTTGGAGAAGAGGGAAAGATTAACGTATGTGCCGGCAGGGAAGAGCCTTCTGTCAGCATGTTTGCGGAGCAGGTTCATCCTAAAGATCCGATGTACCGTCCCTTGGTGACTCCTCAGGAGACACTGACCAAACATTTTCGTTGGTTCTACACCTATTATACCTATACCGGCATCTATCCGGAATTGGCAGATAAAGGACCCGTACCTCTAAAGAACTACCTGAATGAATCGGAACAGAAGCTTTGGTTCCAGGGTGACGACACAGCCTATCGCGGAATGAACGGATTGGAGATGAAAGAATTGCTCGATCGGTTGGAAAAGAAATTTTACGACTGGTACAACCGAAGTCTTTATGAATTAAGTTTCGAAGTTATCCGGCCTTTTATCGCTGAGATAGATCGGGGGAAGTATATGTCCCGTCTGGATGAAGTTAAGGATTCATTGTATCTCGGCTATCAACCTAAAGATGATGATCCGGATCCTGATCCGGAACTCATTTGCCAATTGCTCGATACGCATTATCATACCGACTGTTTTTCTCTGCTTTATAAGGAAAAGCAACAAGAAGTAGATAAACGCTTTGACGAAGAGACACGTCCGATCGAATTGTTCGGAGCCGTGATTCAATATGAACTTAAAATGCCCGGACAAATGATCTCAGCCAATACAACTTTCAGAGATCGCGAACATCTGGTTTGGAAAGTGGATGCTTACCGTCTTTTGGCGGGTGAATATTCCTTGACGGCCCAATCACGGGTACCCAATGTCTGGGCCTTTATTCTTACCGGTGTACTGATTCTTTTGGGAATAGGCTTTTGGATAAAAAAGCGATGAATAGGAGAGGAGTGAGATAATGTCAGAACTCACTACAGATTACGCAGTTCTTCACAGATTATTCATGTGGTCATCCATGATTTAAATTCACTCTGTGTTACTCTGTGTGCTCTGTGGTGAGTTCTGACAGCTCTTGTTTTTATCGTTTATAAATCAACTTATTTTTTCCTTCTCCAAAAAGGTTATCTCCTATCGTTGTGATTTTGTCTCCATGAGCAACTACGTACCGCAACCTGTCGCATCCCATGAAAGCTCCATATTCGATAGCAGTAATGCTTTCCGGTAGTTCTACCGTTCCACAGAGACGGCCGCAATTGCTGAAAGCCCGTTGTCCGATGCTTTTTAGTCCATGTGGCAGACGGATGCGGAGCAGATATTTTTTTTGTGAGAAAGTAAAGTCGGGGATGGCCGTTGCATTGGTTTTTTCAATGTCTACAGCTACCAGATTCGGCATATAATCCCGTATCAGCTTGAAGTCGGCTGCATCCAGCTTGCCTTCGATGGTCAGGAAGTTGATTTCTTTCGGCTGTAGTCCTGCTTTCTGAATTTCATTTTCCAGCGTGCTTAGTGCTCCTACCTCTATTTTAGCTTCCAGTGGTTCGCCTTCGATGAATGCAAAGTTATCCCAACGGTTTTTCAGCCGGTATTCATCACTTGCTCCCAGTGGTACAAAGATAGCAGTGATGCTGTCTGCCAATGCTTCCGGCAGTAGGTTAGGAGGAGTTTTCTTTTTAATCTGGCATATATTCAGATTTTCGCAGCCCATAAAAGCCGCATCTTCAATGTTTTTGATCTTTTCCGAAAGAATGATCTTTTTCAGAGTGGATTTTCCTTTGGCAGTGCCGTTTTCCATCTTACAGAAAGCGTATGCCGGAACAAAATTCGGCATATAAATATAGAACTTATCCGGATAGGTACCTTCTTTACCCGAGTACATGCTGATGCTCGCATTAGCTATGTCGAGCACTTGTAAGTTTTTTAAATTCATCGCGCAGATGTCTGAAGTCCACTGCATTGATCTTTCCGGTCAGGGTCAAGTGGGTGACCTGGTTCGCTTCCTCTTCCGTCATCATCGAAATCAATGTTCCCGGTTTGCTGACGAAATACGTTTTCTTAACTTCTTGTGCCGTAGCTGCAAATAGATTGGCAGTAAGGGCTATTCCTATAAACAGATGTTTTATTTTCATATTTATGATAAATGTTTAGACAAATATAGCGAATCATACTTTATCTCGTCCAGAGTTTTAGAAAAATATAGTTATTTTTGTCCTTCAACCAATAAATTAACAAAATGGAACAACAGGATCACGAATCATTCTTTTCTCCGAAAGGGATTCCGGCATTTGCAAGCATTATTATCTTTTTGGTAAGCTTCTTTATCGTCATGTCCCTATTCCATTCCGTTCTGAATCTTTTTTCGGTAGTAAGAGGGTACGGAATGGGTTATTTTTTTATTGGAGAGGGGATTATGTTGTTGAGCGTATTTATTGTAACCTTTCTGATGATGCGATTTCTGGATCGCCGTCCCTTCTCCGATTTAGGATTCAGCCTGAAAGGGCGTGGCAAAGATATTCTCTACGGTTTCCTGGTGGCAGTGCTCATTTATGCCATTGGTTTTGGTGTTTGCCTGCTGACCGGGCAGATTGAGGTTGTCGGTGTCCATTTGCATTGGAGCGATTTGCTCTTAAGCGGGTTGTTTTTCGCCATGGTTGCCATTGTCGAAGAAACTATGATGCGCGGATATGTTCTGGGACGTTTGTTGCGTACGCGTCTCAATAAATTTATTTCTCTTCTCATCTCTTCCCTTTTGTTTGCGTTGCTTCATCTGATGAATCCCAATGTGGCTTTTTTACCCATGCTCAATCTGGTGTTGGGAGGTTTGTTACTGGGAGCTTCCTATCTTTACACCCGTAATCTTTGGTTTCCTGTTTCGCTTCATTTCTTTTGGAACTGGATTCAAGGGCCCGTACTTGGCTATGAAGTCAGTGGCAATCGTTTCTGTGAAACCTTGTTTTCACTTCGCCTGCCTGCAAATAATCTGATTAATGGAGGGGCATTTGGTTTTGAAGGTTCGTTGGTTTGTACCGTATTGGCAACACTCTTTACACTATTCATTATCTGGTGGTTCGAACAATAAAAAAATGTCCCATGTTCCGCTGAACTTTGGGACATTGATAAAACAAACACCACATTTACTTCACAGTAAGTTAGAGTGGAAAAGTAAGAGCGCATTTACTTCACAGTAAGTTCGTTGCGCACTATTAAACACAAACAAAACAAAATAAAAGCTGTACAACAGCCATTATAACACTTGCATCAATGTATGTTTATATTGATTTTTCCATAACAGAGGGCATAAAGTATGTGGGGGTGAATCTTATTCTAAAATTTATACGTCGTTCCCACCATTAACCCTACTGTTCCCCGTATGGGTTCCTGAAGGTCTGCCCGATAACTTCTGTCTTTGAATATATTGATCCGGGGTTCCAGCCAGAGTCCGCTATGTGCCGATAGCCTGATTTCTCCCTGTAGTCCGATGCGTCCGTTCAAGATAATTGAAGACGATGATTCCGCTCCGGGAAAATAGCTCCCGATGCCGCCTGCCACGATCAGGTTGAACACGTGGCTGTCCCGATCGGAAAAAAGCCTTGTGAGGCTGCACAGATAGTCAATGTTGAGGCTGATATTAAAATCGCGGTTGCTACCGCTGTCTTCATTATCCAAAAAGGCGGTACTACTACCGGCACTGATCCGCATCCCGTTAAATTTGTCGAACCATTTACCTAAAGCGAATTCCGTGTCGAACAATACATTTCCGGTGTTTCCGGTACCGGCTGCCAGCGAGGCAAAACCTCCTTTAAGGAAAGTCAGGGTAGCGTATCCTGCCGGTTTGTAAGTAATACCTGCCATTAGTGATCCTGCCAGGTTATATCTTTTCCACGATGACTGGTTGTCCACCCGGTCCGGATAAAGTGCCAGTTGTGGCTCGATAAACAGGTTAAAAGCAGACGATACATTCAGTTTCCCTTGTAGTCCTGCCCTCAATCCGTATGAATGGATTGTTTTTTGGTCTTTTACGATAGTGGCCTGATAACTGAGTCCGAGAGCGCCGATCACTTCGAATACTCGCTTCGGGTTGTATCTGGCGGCAAATGCACTGATATTGATCAAATAGTCTACATTGGCTCCTGCCAGATGCATATTCGTATTTCCCTGTTTCCATTGTGTATATTCCCCTCCGGCCCGTAGTCCTATGACGGGGGTCAGCCAATTACCTGCCATGAATGATGCCCGTGGCCCGTGGGCGGTTTGTCCGCCTCCTACGTTAAACAGATAACCGATACCCGATCCGACAGAGAAAAACAGATGTTCCGATCCTCTCTTCGAATGGAACTTTTCTGCTCCCTTTCGTTTGGGCATCAAATATTCTGAGGCCTTTATATTGTTTTTTCCTTCTGTTGAATCTTGCTTTTGCTCTTGTGCTGCCAGAGTTCCGCATAAGATGAAACCGATTCCTAGCAGCAGGATTCTTTTATAGCTCTTTTCCATATTCTTCATTGCTTTATCGTTTTTTCTTCATTCAAGCCGCTCTCTTCCGTTTCGGTGTCTTCCGTTTCGTTTTTTTCTTTTGTTTTCTCCGCTTTTTCCTTCAGTTCTTTCTTTTCATCTTCCAACTGTTGCAGTAGGTCGGTTACGTCTCCGTCTATCTGCGCAATCTCTTTCAGTGACGGATCTTCGTTCAGGGCCCGTTTAATGAAAGCGTATGCTTCGCTCACTTTGTCCAACCTGTTGGCACATGCCGCCCTTAGATAATAGCTGAGTGGTTCATCCGGTAGTTCTTGTGCCTTTTCCCATGCTTCTTCATTTTGCTTCATGGCCATTAATAATACCACTTCATTTATGCCGCCTTGCGTTCCGAACCGTTCATAAGCATCCTCAAAATGCCCGTTGTAAGCTCCAACGATGGCTCTTACGTCTTGTGTCATGTCGTTGTCCGGCAGAAAGTCTATAATCGAGTCCGCCCGGTTATAAGCTCTTTCGTCCATTAAGGCGATTACCTGATTACAGAGTAGTTCTGTGGGAGCCGATCTGCTGACAAACGGTTCCAGCAATTTGCTGTCTGCTTTCTTTTGTTCTATCAGCAACGCAGCCAATTCGTTGGCCATAATCATAAATTTAGGATATTGTTCCAGTGCCTGTCGGCAGATCACTTCGCGTGTAGAGTCATTATCGGCATTCAGGTATATCCGCCAAAATTCATAGGATACCAATTTTTTATAGTCCTGTTTATACATTATGCGTATTTCTTCATCGTTCAGCAATCTCATCACCGAATAGTTGAAACTATATTCCACCCGGCGCAGCCGTGGTAAGTAAGTCGTTAGAATGACATTCCGATATTCCGGTAGTCGTAGGATCCGGCTGTACTGTGAGGCCATGTTGTCCGGATAGCAATTGATGATTTCCCGTAACTTGTCTGTAGGCAGTGAGTCGCGTTCCATCAATTCTGCTACCTCTTCCCATGAGGCCACCACTCCTTCTGTATATGTACTGTCTTTTATTGCGTTTATAGTACCTCCGTTCAGAAAACCAAAGATACGTTTCAGCGTACTGTCCGTGCGTTTTTGTGCCAGTTTCAGATTCGATTGATACGGACCTTCAGGCGAAGATACCCCTTTGACCGAAAACGACAGGAATTCCGAGTTCGGATCGGTTTCTATTTCCTGCAGGCGCAAGCGCATTTTCTCCAATTCTCTTTGGTTGTTCGGATCTTTTTCGTCTATCGTTGCCGAGTTGATCAGGAAGTTCAGCTTCACTTCTCCTCTGTCGCCTCTTTGTTGTTTTTGAGGTTTAGGGATGTATTTTTCATCTCTGATTTTCATGCCATCTGCTTGGTACGTAAAGAAACGCATCGGATTTACCGTACCTTTGGCTATCACTACCGTATCTTTGTATGCCAGTTTTTTATATTCTACCAGATACATGTAGATGTCACACCGGCATTCATCGTCCGGGTTATCCATATAGAGGGAGTCTACGTAGGCAATCACTTCATTCTTATCAATCTTTTGCGTTTTCTCCTGAAAAGCTGCTAACGGGTCTCTGCTCAGGTCGAATTCCATCATTCGTTCCAATGTGATGGCATACTCCTTTCCGGTCACCACTGCCGGGCGGAACAGGCTCTGTGTTTTACGGGTAATATTCACCAACATCGGTTGCACTACGATACGTGTATTCGGCTTATACATTTCTTTGGGAATTTTTACTTTAGGGTGGATGATGTATTGATTTCCGACGATTTCGATGTCGGTTGGTTCCGGTAGCAGTTTGTCCACCACTTTTTTGGCGGTGATCACCACTTCGTCAATCATCGATGCTTCGTACGAGATCACTACGTTTATCGTTGTCTTTCCTTTTAGTTTTACTGTTTTTGATGCGTAGGCAAATCCCGAGAAATGCAGGGTCGTATTGGGATCTGCCATGATCTTGAACTTTCCGTCTAGGTCTGTGATGCCGTATACATCTCCCTTTTCATTCTGATCTCTGATTACGATAGAGATGGCAGGCTCTCCCTCGTCATCGATTACGCTTCCGCGTATTTCTACTTTCTGGGCTTGTCCCCATGCCGGAATAATGGCGTATAGGGCCACTATCCCCAATAGCAAAAATCTTTTGATATTCATTAGGGTTATATTTATTTGGCTATATAAATAAAAGATACACTTAGTTTAACCGGTATGGGGGCCCATCCCGATTCATTCGGTTCACCATGAGTGCTTCCCGGTTGGTAGCGCACCAACCTGTAGCGTGCCACACCCACACCGCCCGATACCTCAAGGTTCCAGCGACGTGACAGAATCCAGTTGTATCCATACGTGACACCCGCGGCCGCGGCATCTCCATAATATGCCCTGCGGTTTATTCCCACATCGAACATGGAATAGAATCCTGTGATACCGATGTAATGGCGTGCCAGCAGGTTCCGAAGCCAATATTTAGCTTCAGCTTGTACGCGTCCATGGCGGTAGAAAAGTTTATCTGTAATCTTCCAGGGATTAGCCGATGCCGAAATTTCAGCTGTCATCCAATCGTTTAATGGGAATTCCACTCCCAGATTGGGGGATGCCGCCAACCATTCCAGCGTATTAGTCTTGATGGCCATGCGTTGGGCGGATACTTGAAAAGATATTGCTATGAAAATAAAGAATATAGCCCGTTTCCCGAATAGAGACGGGAAATTATGTCCGGCTATCTCCCACAACAAGTTGGGGAAATCTAGTTTTAAATTAAATGTATTCATAAACGCGCTCACTTCTGTCTAAAGCGTGCTGTCGTTTATTCTTGTCACCGACAAATATAGAGGTTTTAATCGGGACTTTCCAAATAATCAAAATCTTTTTTTATCAGTTCTGATAAAAAGGTTTGCAGATCGGTTTCCTGGTTCAGTTGTAATTTCTGCCGGAGCCGGCTCCGGTTGCTTCTCACGGTTGAAGTGGCTATGTATTGGAGTGCTGCTATTTCTTCGGTCGTTTTGTTTTCCAGTATCAAGCAGCAAAGTTGTATTTCTTTGCTACTCGGTTGCAGGTGCAAAGCATTGAAAGCAGCCCATAGTTTTAGCTCGGATGTCATTCTTGCCTTTTGTCGTTGCATGGTTCGTAGTATTTCCTGTAATCTTGCCAACATGATGGGAGGAAAGATATATGCCACTGCCAGGCTGGGCAGACTCATCAAATAAAGTTCGGATGATGTATAGACCCCGATGAACATATACAAAAGAATCGGGGCGAAAGATAATATCATTACGGTGTGTCGACTCACAGAGATGGAAGCCAGACCACAAGTAACCATACCGATCATCAGATCTTGCGACAAAAAGAAGCCGGTCTCTTCCGGTGGGAGGTAGATACGGCAGTACATTGATATTAGGATATTGCTTTGTATGGTATAAAAGGTGCATTTCAACAAGAAAGTTATCTGTTTCTTTTTCCGAATCAGCAGGTAAGTGAACAGTAAGAATAACCCCAGGGATAATATGTTACATAAAGCCAGTAACAGGTCTTTTCTGATCAGGTAGACACAAAGGTCGGCGATGATTCCGATACTAAAGCAGCCCACTGTACCGTAATAGACGAAATAAATTGTTTGTCGCTTCGGATTTCTTATTTCTTTGAACTGTAGATATTTCTTTTGGATGTACTTTTTTGTTTTTGGCAAAGACAGGTATTTTGAATTCATGTTTTTTTAGGTTTCAGTAATCAATGTTTATAACCAGCCCATGCAGGCGAGTATACTCTGATGGACAGACTTTCGAAACGGCTTTTTTATCCTATAATAAATACAAAAAAGAATGAAAATAGAAGGGGGGAGGGTGAATATTAATTAAAAATGTACTGAGTTCGTCATACGTGTCATCAAGGCTCACCATATACCTGCTTTATCGGATGATCAATCACTTAACTTATGTGTTAAATCAAACATCAAGACATGAAATACTCCATTTACAACTTCTCCAAAACATCGATATTTCTGAGTAATCCTGAACTTAAATATCTTTTTAGACCGAAAGATGGCGAATGAATCTTTCTGTTTATTAGTATATTCCTTATAGTCTAATCCTTCAGAATTATAAATATCAGCCCACGACAATTCAGCAAAAATTCTAAAAGCATCTGCAAACAATGATTCGTCCTGTTCACTTATTTTCTATCAATCAAATCGAAATTTATTTTAGAATTTCGATATAAATGCTTCGTATATTCCTCAAAAGAAATAATTTTTTGTTTCCACAAATCAAAATGTATCCTTTGCTATCAAAGAAATTATGAAGTATAATAACTGTGGATGTATTCTTTTTGATGACTTTGCCTAAGCAATAGTAGACTCTGAATTACACTTGATTTTCCGGCACTATTAATGCCGGTCAATACAGTAAGATTTGAAAATCTCAAATCCGTCTTCTTATGCGATTTAAAATTATGCAGTAATAGATTTGTTATCATATATTTTCCCTTCCAAAGTGTCTTGTACTACCGAATTAAAAATAGAATGGCGATTGAAAACACTATCTGTCGTACCCGTTCCTTGAGACAGATAACGTCCGAGAGTCCCCATCGCCTGTATCAAATTATGCTTCAATATTGGGGCCTTAACCGTCAGGTTATCATGCGCTTGATCATCCAGTTCAGCAAAGGTAACTGTTATTACCTCAAAATATGCCTTATTTATTGGATTCCTAGGATCTGTTTCACTATATCTGCCTGCAAAGATAGGAAATAAAATTGAGACTAAGAGCGGAACGCAGTAATAAGACTGATGAATAGCGATTTAGGTAATAAAAAGGAAAAAGCAGCAAGCCATCCGAAACCAACAAAAAGCCAAGTGAGGACAAAGTTACATTACTATCCCGTTACTTTGTTTTGGCTGGCAGATGATTTCAAGATGGTTTTCAAAGAGTTGATTTACATGGATTCGACGCTATTCGCCTACAATGTAACCGAATTTTCGGAAAATGGCAGCGATAGCATGAAAAAAGAAGTAAATCCGATTCTTTTGCACTGATTGGCAGTATTTTGCGTATCAAGAAACAACTCTACAGGTAATAATTTTGCAATCAAAAAATGTAGAGTATGAGATCAACATTCAAAGTCTTATTTTATCTCAAGCGCAATGCCCCAAAGAAGAACGGGCTTGTGCCAGTTATGTGCCGTGTGACCGTGAACGGCAAAGTATCCCAATTCAGTTGCAAACTGGATGTAGAGGAAAAATCGTGGAACGTCGAACTAGGCAGACTGTCCGGTCGGAGTACCGTTGCACAGGAAGGTAACTGGATACTTGACAAAATCCGTGTCGGTATCAACAAAACCTATCAAGAAATATGCGACCGTGACAACTATGTAACCGCCGAGAAAGTACGTAATGCTTTTTTAGGCATGGGAATGAAACACGAAACCCTGCTTGCTGTATTTGCACAACACAACGAGGATTACGCCAAACAGGTAGGTAAAATCAAGAGCGAGCGTAGCTATTGGAAATACTGTACCGTGTATAACCACTTGTCCGAGTTCATCAAGCAACGCTACAAGGTCAGTGATATAGCCCTCAAAGAACTTACTCCCGCTTTTATTACCGACTTTGAACTGTTTCTCAGAACGGAGAAAGACCATTGCACGAATACGGTTTGGTCGTACATGATGCCATTACGAAGAATTATCTACATGGCTATCAATAACGGCTGGCTACAGCGTGATCCGTTTTATGGGTACAGCATCACGAAAGAAGAAACGAAGCGGGGCTTTCTGACCAAAGAGGAAATCACACTGCTCATCAATGGTACGTTCAAAAAGAAAAGCTACGAACTCATCCGTGACCTGTTCATTTTCTGCACATTCACCGGATTGAGTTGGACGGATATGGCGAACCTCATGAAAGAGAATTTAGAAATATCCTTTGACGGTCATTTATGGATTAAAACCAAACGCCAGAAAACGGGCACGGAAAGCAACATCCGTCTGTTGGAAGTTGCCAGACATATTATTGAGAAATACGAGGGTATGGCGAAAGACGGTAAGTTGTTACCTGTTCCCTGCTATCCCAACTGCAAAAACGGCATTAAAGTAATCGCAAAGCACTGTGGTATAGACAAAAACGTTACGTGGCATCAAAGCCGACATTCGTATGCCACGACCGTGTGCCTGTCGAACGATGTCCCCATCGAAACACTCTCTAAAATGCTCGGACACCGCAGCATCCGCACAACGCAAATCTACGCGAAGATTACGGCGGAGAAAGTCAGCCGGGATATGGAGAAGCTGTCGAAACAGATTGAGCAGATGGAATCATTTATCTGTCAGGCAATTTAATCAACTATTAAAATCATTACCGATGAAAAGAGAAAAGATAACTATCAGTGAGGACGGTTCAGTCACTCTACCGAGTAATCCGACTGAAACGGTTTGGATGCAGGATTTTGAGATAACTGAGTTATTCGGGGTAATATTGCCCATCATCAAATCCAATATACGGGCAATTCTAAAATCAAGTGTAGTTAAAGATGATTTGCAGCATGGCGTAGTCGTTTACGGCAACCTCATTCTGCCTGCCTATTTTGGGCTGGATATGATAATGGCTCTCGCTTTTCGAATAAACTCACCGAATGCTAAGTTATTCAGAGAATATATACTCGGTAAACTCTACGCAGTAAACACACAGAGTACACCGAGTGTATTTATTCGGATTGGACATGGTGGATTGATTAACTGATTTACTAAATGAATGATAAATAAGTCAGTCAATAGATATACCAACAAACTTGTTTATTGATAAATCAGTCTGTTGCGAGGAAAGACAATTTACAAACAGGTTAATCAAAATAGTGATATATCAACAAACCAATTTATTAATTGGTTGATTTATTATCGGGGTACTCATTCTCGTTGAAGGGGCAAAGGTTGTTCTGTGCGAGTGAACATTCAAGTTCAAGCCCTGACGGGTTACGACTGAAATCTCCACGCCTTTGCTGCGCTTCGGGTTGTATTTCAGCCGTAAAACTTGCCTGTTCCCTCTCCCTGCACAGAGAAAAGCCCCTGCAACGCAAACGACCAACCCGACAATGACGCATAATTCTAAAAGCAAGCACATCCGCCGCATCGGAGTGCTTGCTTTTTTTATGGGGTTAATGCAACTTCAACTTCCTTGCCTCTAAATCTGCATAATACAATCAGCATACACAGTTCACTGACTGAGCAAACTAAGTACACCGAAAATAAAGCTGATTTTTAAACCCGACATTCGGAGGATTTTGAGTTCATTGGAACTCAGCAAGGTGTCTTCTGAGTAACTCAGAAGGCAGCGAGTAACTCGCCGCGCCTTGCCCTTGCAGGGAGCTGGGTATTCCTCCGAAGTCGGAATACCACTATGCTGTCGCAGGCTTAACGAGGTAAATTCAGCTTACTCAGAACTAAAATAGTGATATATGTAAAGCGATAGAATATAACTGTGGCATAATTATTTAAGAAATAGATACAAGCTATTGGTATTTTCAATACCTTTGCTTCATATACCAATTAATAGATTGGATTATGAGGAAATTAAATAGATTAAAAGTAATTCTCGTCGAGAAAGAAAAAACAGGGAAGTGGCTTGCCGAACAGCTTGATAAAGATCCTTCGACAGTATCGAAATGGTGTTCTAATAAGATTCAACCTTCTATAGAGACGTTAGATGAAATAGCTATTCTGCTAAATGTAGATGTGCGAGAATTATTAAATAAAAGTAAATTGAAAGTATGACAATACAGTCAGAACAAGCATTAGAGCAAGGTTTGATAAAAACACTAGTCTCTATGAATTATCAGAAGATTGAAATAGCAGATGAAAATGCTCTGATTGTCAATTTTCGTAATCAACTTAATATACATAACAATATCGAGCTTACCGATGATGAGTTTAATCGAATAATGATTCATTTGGACAGTGGCTCAATATTCGTAAAAGCAGAAAAACTTCGTAATCGCTTCCCACTCACTCGTGATGATGAGTCGGTAAAGTGGATTGAGTTCCTAAACACACAAGAGTGGTGTAAGAATGAATTTCAGGTTTCCAATCAGATTACCGATGAGGGTAGACGTAAATGTAGGTATGATGTTACGATTTTGGTTAATGGACTACCGCTGGTACAAGTGGAGCTGAAAAAACGTGGTGTAGAACTTAAACAGGCATACAGCCAAGTTCAACGCTACCACAAAACAGCATTCAAGGGACTATTTAACTATATTCAGATATTTGTCATCTCAAACGGTGTAAACACTCGCTACTTCGCCAATAATCCAAATCAAGGATATAAGTTTACATTCCCTTGGGCAGATTTCAAAAACAACCATATTGACAGATTAGATCTCTTTGCTGCGATGTTTTTTGAACAATGTACACTGGGGAAAATGCTTGCCAAATATGTTGTGTTGCACCAATCAGACAAGTGCCTGATGATTCTCAGACCGTATCAATTTTATGCAGTTGAGGCTTTGCTTGACAAGGTTGCTAACTCTGTCAAGAACGGATATATTTGGCACACTACAGGCAGTGGTAAGACGCTTACATCCTTTAAAGCGGCTCAACTAATAGCCGAAATGAGTGATATTGATAAAGTGCTATTTGTTGTTGACAGGCACGATTTGGATACCCAAACCAAGAAAGAGTATGATGCTTTTGCTCCGGGAGCAGTGGATAGTACCGACAATACAAAAGAGTTGGTGAAGGCATTGCAGGGCAAGAAAAAACTGATGATTACTACAATTCAAAAACTGAATAACGCAGTTCAGAAAGATAGATACAGTAAAGGCTTACAAGGGGTAAAAGATAAAAATATTGTAATGATATTTGATGAGTGTCACCGCAGCCAGTTCGGAGAAATGCATTCTAATATAACAGGCTTTTTTAGCAAAATCCGCTACTTTGGATTTACAGGAACCCCCATTTTTGCGGACAATGCCAACAATGGTTGCACAACAAAAGATATTTTTGGTGAAAGACTTCACGAATATCTAATCAAAGATGCTATTGCAGATGAAAACGTACTCGGATTCTTGGTGGAGTATCATGGCAAATGGAAACGAAAAAGTGAAAACGACAAACAGGTTAAATCTATTGATACAGCAGAAGTACTATTGAAGGATGAAAGGATAGCCTCAATAACCGATTTTATACTTTCCAACTATAACTCTTCGACATACGAAAGAGATTTCAATGCGATGTTGGCAGTTGGTGGAGTTAAAATGCTCATTAAATATTACGATATGTTTAAGAGTCGCAACCACGACTTAAAGATTGCTACGATCTTCACATATACTCAAAATGAAGAATCAGAGGACGAATTTACAGGTTTAGGGCAAGGATTTGTTTCTGTTCAAAACACCCGAGATATTTTAGAGAGCTATATCAAAGATTACAACGAGACATTTGGGACGGAATTTGACACAGACCATTTCGGGCTATACTACGATGATATCAATAAGCGAATGAAAAACCGTCAAATCGACCTCTTGATAGTCTCCGATATGTTTCTTACGGGGTTCGATGCTAAGAAACTCAATACACTTTACGTCGACAAAAACCTCAACTATCACGGTCTATTACAAGCATTTTCACGAACAAATCGCGTGCTGAATGAGAAGAAAAAATTTGGTAAAATCACTTGTTTCAGAGACCTTAAACAACAGACGGACGATGCAATAAAACTTTACTCCAATAACAAATCGTCAGAGGTAGTCTTAATGAAACCTTACGAAAAACTTGTTGAGCGATTCAATGAGATGGCAGCCGAATTTTTATCCTATTTCCCTACGGTAAAAAGCGTTGGCAACTTAGAATCAGAGTTAGACAAACGCCGCTTTGTCATTCTCTTCAGAGCAATGCTAAGACTAAGAAATGAGGTGAAGGGATATAATGAATTTGATGCAGAAGATCTTACAATTGAAGAACAACGATTTGCGGACTATCAAAGCAAATACCTTGATATGTCCAATGAGTTTGCTATTACCTCGGAAAAGGAAGATGCCGAAAGTATTCTGCAAGATATAGATTTTGAGTTAGAATTAGTGCACCGAGATATTATCAATGTGATGTATATTCTTGCTCTGCTTCAAGACCTCAAGCCGGAGTCTTCATCATATCCAAAAGACAGGAAAGCGGTTCTTGACACAATGGACTCCAACCCTGAACTGCGTTCTAAGATTGCCCTAATCGACAACTTTATCAAGTTGCATATTGACGGACGGCAAAGCAATGATTTACCTGCTGATATGGAGAGCGATTTGGATAAATACATTGCCACTCAAAAGGCTATTGCCATAGAGCAAGTTGCCACAGAGGAGGGGATTGATAGTACCCTATTGCACGAATATATTTCTGAATATGAGTATTTAGGGAAACCTAAAAACGAAATTATCAAACGAGCCATTGATCCGCTTAAATTATCATTTATGGATGCTCAATCCAAAAAAAAGAGTCTAATCGACAAAATGAAAGATATTATTAAACTGTTTAGCTGGAATTAAAAATATGAAATTACCGGAGCCGCAATCATCTACTTTTTCAGGCTTAATTAGCGATATTGAAAAAGGCCAAATTAAAATCCCTCAGTTTCAACGAGAATTTGTGTGGGATATGCAAAAATCTGCGAATTTGATGGATAGTATTATTAAAGGCTATCCTATTGGAACTTTCATTTTTTGGAAGACAAAGGAACGATTGCGCAGTGTTAGGGATGTAGGTAATATATCTTTACCAGAACCTAATAATGGAGATTTTGTAAACTTTGTTTTAGATGGGCAACAAAGACTAACCAGTCTTTTCGCAAGCCTAAAGGGTATAGTAATTACAAGAGAAAGAGGGCGGATTGATGACTATTCCAATATGTTTATTGACCTTAATGCAAAGGAAGATGAGCAAATTGCAATTACAGATATTGAAAATAAGACGAAAGGATCTTATATCAAAATAACCGAACTATTATACGGAGGACTTACATTTTTAGCAAGTTTCCCACCTGAATATCTGACTAAACTCGAAGAGTACAAGAAACGAATAGAAAGTTATTTATTTTCGATTATTTATTTGAAAGAAGCTCCTCTTGATATAGCAACAGAGGTTTTTACCAGAATTAATGTAGGGGGTAAAGATTTAACTTTGTTTGAAATAATGGTGGCTAAAACATTTGACTACGAAAGCAATTTTGATTTATCTGAAAAATACAACGAACTTATAGATAGACTTCGTCCGTTGAATTATGAAACAATATCCGATACAACAGTTCTTCAATGTATATCTACATTTTTAACCAAAGAATGCACGCGTAAGGAAATATTGAAATTAAATAAAGCAGATTTCATAAATTGTTGGAATAATGGTGTAAGTGCTATTGAATCTGCTGTTGAATATTTTATAAATTACTATAGAATCCCTGTTAGTCAATTACTACCATACAATGCTCTCATAGTACCATTTGCTTATTTCTTTTACAAGAATGTGGATAAACCAATAGGATTAAAACAAAAATATCTTCAAGATTATTTTTGGAGGTGTTCTCTGTCTGGAAGGTTTTCTTCCTCCGTAGAAACAAAATTATCTCAGGATATAAAAAGGATAGATTTAATATTGCAGGACGAATTGCCCAAATATGACTGGACTGTAGATATCTCCAAAGAATCAATAGAAAATAATGGGTATTTCAGCACGGGAAGAAGTTATATCAAAGCCATTTTGTGTATATACGCATATCATCAGCCAAAATCATTTAATGATGGTTCATTGATTAATATAAGTAACTATTGGCTTAAACAAGCAAACAGTAAGAATTACCACCACTTCTTTCCTAAGGCATATTTGGAAAAACAAAAAGTAGATTTTTTCCTTATCAACCATATTGCAAATATTACGATAGTCGATGATTTCTTAAATAAACGAGAGATAGGAGCTAAAGCACCTTCTGTATATATGAAAAAATTCATCAAGCAAAATGATGATATTGATGAGACTATGAAAACTCATTTGATTCTTGACATAGAAACTTTTGGTGTATTAGAGAATGATTACGATCGTTTTTTTAGATCTCGAATAAACGCAATCTGCAAGGAATTAAAAAAACGAATTATTGTGCAAGATGGGGATAAGATGAATCAAGTTTCAAATCCATCAGAAGAAGAAACTGAAAATTAGAACAAAAGACTTATGAGCGAAGAACAACAAAGAATATTGAAAGCACAGCTATGGAAGATGGCGTGCGAAATGCGTGGCAATATGAATGCCAGCGATTTTATGAATTTTGGACTGGGCTTGATATTTTATAAATATCTTTCCGAACGGATTGAGATGTTTATCAACGACCAACTTCAAAACGACAACACCGATTTTAGAACAGTTTGGGCTGATGGTAACGAGGATATAAAACAAGAGTTGCGTAATGTCGCCATTGAAGATATTGGCTACTTTTTGGAGCCTGAATATCTGTTTTCTACACTTGCGACAGATGCAAAGGATGGAAAATTTATCCTTGAAGCTTTGGGACAATCGTTCAAACATATTGAAGATAGTACTTTGAGTGCAGACTCGGAAGATGATTTCCAAAATTTGTTTGATGATGTAGATTTAACTTCTGTAAAGTTGGGGAAAACTGCAGACGACAAGAATAAGTTAATAAGCAATTTACTATTGGCTCTTGATGAGATAGATTTTTGTCTTAAGGATACAGAAATAGATATTCTCGGAGACGCGTACGAGTATATGATTGGTGAATTTGCAGCCGGAGCAGGACAGAAGGCTGGTGAATTTTATACTCCACAACAAGTGTCAAAAGTTTTAGCGCAGATTGTAACAGCCGACAAAGAACGAGTTCGCAATGTTTATGATCCTACATGCGGCTCAGGGTCACTCCTTTTAAGTGTTGCAAAGGAGGGTTTTGCCGAGTTCATCTATGGACAAGAGAAGAATCCGACTACCTATAACCTTGCCCGAATGAATATGCTACTTCATAACAAGCGTTATGACAAATTCGACATACGAAGCGGAGATACATTAGAAGATGATCAATTTGAAAACGAAGTTTTTGATGCAATTGTTGCAAATCCACCATTCTCAGCACAATGGAGTGCGGATAGTAAATTCAATACTGATGATCGTTTTAGTCGTGCAGGAGCGTTAGCACCTAAAAGTAAAGCCGACTATGCCTTTATTCTGCATATGATTCATCACTTGCACGATGGAGGTACGATGGCTTGCGTTGCTCCTCACGGGGTTTTGTTTCGTGGAGCTTCAGAGGGTAAAATCCGCAGGTATCTGATTGAAGCAAAGAATTATATTGATGCAATTATCGGACTTCCAGCCAACCTATTTTATGGCACGTCTATACCCACCTGTATTTTGGTGTTGAAAAAGTGTCGCAAAGAGGGAGATGATGTGCTTTTTATTGATGCTTCAAAGGGGTTTGAGAAGATTAAAACTCAAAACAAACTTTCGCCCGAACATATTGAGAAAATAGTTAACACCTATAAGAACCGTGCTGAGATAGAGAAGTATTCTCACAAGGCGACTATCGAAGAGATTGCTGAAAATGATTTCAATCTGAATATTCCTCGCTATGTAGACACTTTTGAGGAGGAAGAAGAGATTGATATTAAGGCTGTAATGAAAGAGATAAAAATGCTCGAAGCCAAAAGAAGCGAATTGGATAGACAAATAGATGTTTATTTGAAGGAGTTAGGGTTAGTGTTTTAGTGTAAATCCTCAATGCTGTTACAGAACGAAATATGACAATCGAGATGAAGAACAACAAAAATAATAATTGCAATTTCCCAACTTTGCGATTTCCAGAGTTCTCGGGTGAGTGGAAAAAAGATATTATTGGTAATGTTATATCTGTTAAATCGGAGAAATATAACCCTCATTCCAATAGGACAGAATTTATATGCGTGGAATTAGAGAGTATTAGTCAAGGGACGGGCGAATTGTTGGAGACCTTTAACTCCGCAGAACAAAAAAGCATTAAAAATAAGTTCTCTCCAGGAACTGTATTATTTGGTAAGCTAAGACCATATCTTAGAAAATTCTATTTGCCTTATTTTGAAGGAGTTTGTTCGTCTGAAATATGGGTAATGAGAAGCAATAAAATTGAACCTGCCTTTTTGTATAGTTTTATTCAAACCCCATATTTTATTAGTCTTGCGAACCAATCAAGTGGCTCTAAAATGCCAAGAGCCGACTGGGGGTTAATTGAAACCTCAAAAATAGCATACCCACCCAATAGTGCAGAAAGAGTTAAGATAGGAAAGTTCTTGAAGCTAATAGATGAGCGTATCGCAACCCAAAACAAAATAATTGAGGAGTATAAAAAATTAAAGAATGCACTTGCGGAAAGTCTGTATTATCCAAAAAAGAGTCAAGAATTGTTAAAACTCAAGGGGCTTAATAGTAAATGGGAACAATGCTTTTTGAAAGATGTAGTTGAGAACTTCTGTCGTAGAAATAAATCGCATATACAATACCCTATGTATTCCGTGACAAATGACTTGGGCTTTGTGCCACAGTCGGAAAAGTTTGAAGAAAGAACTATGATGGGTGAAGATATATCTTCTTATAAAGTTATTAACAAGGGTGATTTTGCCTATAATCCCGCAAGGATAAATGTTGGTTCAATAGCTAAATATGAGGGAGATAATCCTTGTATGATTAGTTCTCTATACGTTTGCTTTAGACCTAAATACAATATATCTTCCGAATGGCTCCAACACTTACTCAAGTCGCAAAGGATGATATACAACTATAATTTATTTGGTGAAGGTGGGGTAAGGATATATCTATTCTTTCCAAACTTTGGACGAATTAAGATAAGTATACCACCTCTCGAAGAACAAAAAAAAATTGCGGCAGTAATTTCAACTATCGAACAAAAAATATCAGTTGAGAACTTTATTCTTGATAAATTGAATACTCAAAAATCATTCTTACTAACCAAGATGTTTATATAAACATCTTGGTTAGCAAATACTGTTTCTGCTTTGTATATACGTTTAAGTTTAATGCTTCTATACTGATTTCACTGTCAAACAAAGCTAAAAGATGACTTGCAACAATCAGCCTTTTTGTAATAACCGGAATGTTAATATTTAGAATATCATTACGACTTATTGCCGAAAATGTGCTTCCTTGCTCAATAGAGCCCCATTTAGCTTTAAAGTACAGTAAATATTGATATACATATTCGCTACATCCAGATTCTTTGACTTTAATAGCACAAACCCCTCTACCCACACAGGCAATCATATTAGACTTGGCAACATCCCCGACAGGAGCTCGCACTGTAAGTATAATATCACCTATATCACATTGCTTAGTTATGTCACTTGTCCACATTCTTGGAGAAGTAACACCTTCGAAAATATCTAAGTTTCCTTGAATCAATGGAAGCCCATTCTTTGTGTAATTATATGCCACTGAGGATGGGGACTGCCCCATAACAACATCACACATTTCACCAATTGAAGTATATTCGATAGATTTTGCAAAAAATAATTCCGCAAGTGCATTCAAAGCAGAAATTTAATCTCTAATTAAAGGGCTTTCTGATACTCTTTTAGAGAATCCTCTGTGGCAAAAGACTTATCTGCGCTCATTTATGCAATTCTACTCGACTAATTCATTGTCATGGGGGCAGCTAAGCTATGAAGAAGGTGAAATTAGAAATCTCCACTATGGCTTAATACATAGTTTCCAAACAAGTGAAATTGATACTGATTCTTTACCAAGGATTCTGCCAGCCAACGTTCCCAAACAATACACATTATGTCAGGCTGGTGATGTGGCTTTTGCTGATGCCTCAGAAGATACGGATGAGATTGGTAAAGCCGTAGAATTTATTAGAACACACAAAGCAAGTGTAATATGTGGCTTACATACTATTCATGGAAGAGATATAAAGTGCAAAACCCTTCTTGGTTTCAAGAGGGTTGCATTCAATTCTCATTATTTCCATGACCAAATCAAGCGATTGGCTCAAGGAACAAAAGTGTTCTCTATAACTTCAAGTAATCTGTCATCGTGCTATATCTATATTCCTGATATAGTCATGCAAAAGTCCATTGTAGTTTTATTTGAAGCTTACGAAGAACAACTTATAACGAACAAAAGGTTACTAGAACAATACGAAAAACAGAAAAGGTATTTACTTCAGCAGATGTTCATATAAACATTTGTTGGAGTATAAACGCCTTTTGAGTTTGGTGATTATTTAATACAGATTCCTCTAAAGCCAATTTATCATATATTGAATCTAATAAGCGGCATATGCTGTTTTGTATTGCTAATGATGGTAATGAAATATGAATTTTTTCTATCGATACCTTGGATAAACTTGGGACACCTGAAGCTTCATTATACTTGAGCCAATCAATGGTCTTAAATAAATAATAACCGAATCTTGGTAATAATGAATTGAAATTGGAGGTATAAAAAAGCGTATCTATAGTCCAAAATTTTCCAGTTAAAAAGATTGGCTTATTAATTGTACCCTTGCGCCCAATACACACACTTTCACCGTCATATAAATAGTCATTTACAGAAAGCATATAGCCACCTGTACCATAAACTGGAATATTTCCTTCTTTAAGGTGCTTATAGTCCTTACCTGGATTGATCGTTAGTACTTGTCCGATAGTAGTTGGTTGCCAATTGCTATTTGGAATCAGAAGTTGGTTTGTAAGCCCTTTAATTAGAGATTCTAAATGAGCTATTATTTTGTTTTGGGTTGCGATACGCTCGTCTATTAGGGATAGAAGTGACACTATCTTTTGTTGCTCTTTTAGTGCAGGTAGAGACACAGATAGAGATTTTATACTTTCTCCATATAGGTGAATAACCGAACTTCCTTGCGCAACCCTTGCAATATCTAATTTACGAACACCATTCAATTGATAACTCAGAAAACGCCCATCATTTTGATATAACCTTATGATGTTTAAGTCTCCGCCTAACAAAACATCGTCATAAGGTACACATCTGGCTGTTGAGATATCAATAGCGGTTTCACCTGAAGATGGTATTATTACATCATTCTCTTTGCTTCTAACCAAATTTTTCGCGTCAATATCTGTTTTGCTTTGGACATCATTTATTACCTCTGATTTATAGGTTGTATATAACTCTCCATATAAAATGCAAGGAGTTCCAAAAAGCGAACGTTGTTCTTTAGATATACCCGCCCCCTTCGTGACCTCTGCAATGTCTCTTATGAAATACTTTTTCCACTCACCCGAGAACTCTGGAAATCGCAAAGTTGGGAAATTAACAACTTAAAATCCTCAATCTTAATTCATTTTCATATATTATAAATCAAATATTCTAAAATCAAAAAATATGAAACAATTTCAGGAAATCATACGCCTATGGCGTGAAGACAAAAAACAGTACGTAAAAACATCTACAATTTCAGCGTACACACTACTAATCGAAAACCACATTCTGCCAGCCTTTGGAAAGGCAGATAGAATCAATGAGGCAGATGTGCAAGAGTTTGTTTTTGAGAAACTAAATTCCGGCTTGAGCCAAAAGTCGATCAAAGACATTCTTATAGTTCTGAAGATGATATTAAAATTCGGAGTTAAGAATGGATACTTTGAATATACCCAGATTGATATAAAGTTCCCGACCCAACGAGAGAGGCAAGAAATAGAGGTTTTAAGTAGAAGTAATCATAGAAAAGTCATATCACACATTCAAGAAAATTTTACATTCCGCAATCTTGGTATTTACATCTGTCTTTGTGCTGGAATGAGAATAGGCGAGATATGTGCTCTCAAATGGGAAGATATTGATACCGAAAATGGTATTATAAGCGTTAAGAAGACTATTCAACGAGTATATATGATTGAGGGGGAAGAGCGTTATACCGAACTTATTTTAGATTCCCCTAAGACCAAAAACTCTATTAGAGACATTCCAATGACAAGAGACCTATTAAAGTTGTTGAAACCACTGAAGCGCATTGTGAATAATAATTATTTTGTACTCACCAATGAAGCTAAGCCTACTGAGCCACGCACCTACAGAAACTATTACAAACAATTTATGCAAGAGATCGGAGTACCAATACTGAAGTTTCATGGACTTAGGCATAGTTTCGCAACTCGTTGTATTGAAAGTAAATGCGACTACAAAACTGTTAGCGTTATATTGGGACACTCGAACATTAGTACAACGCTAAATTTGTATGTTCACCCGAATATGGAACAAAAAAAGAGATGTATAGACCAAATGGTAAAAGCTTTGAAATAGAAAGAGTCAGGCTGTTCAATAAAAGAACAGCCTTTGGCTTTTGCATAGTCCCTAAATTGTTTTAACTTTGTAGCGAAGTTGTTTTAAGGTACGCAAAGCACAGATTATCAATGCAGCTTTACTTTTGCCAAATCGTTACCAACAACTTATTACTTCTCAATTACAATCTATCATTCAGATAGATACAAGTAATTTTCTTATCCTCTGCAAAGATAAAAATAAACTATGAATGCGGTTTCTACTATTCATGAAAATCTGCAAATCTCTATGTTTTCATATATCAAAGTAGTACTGCAACTATAGATATTAAGATTAAATAGCAATACACCTTATTTTTGATGATAAGTGTGTCTGGTCTGGATGGATAGTCTTTACTTAATATTGCTTTCTATTTGCTCAAAAATCTTTCTTTTTTGTGACGCATACCCTATTTTTTTCTTTTGTGATAGAAGTTGTTTATTGTATATATATGCAAAAGGAAAATGTTTTTGAGAGTCTGAATAATATGTTATTCACTTTTCTGCCCATAGGAAGTGAATAACGTAGTTGCAAAGAGTTCGTTCTTTGCCGGCAGAAAGTTAATTCTTTGTTTATACGAAGTTAACTTCTTGTCGGCGGCAAGTCGGCAGATGATCGACAGTAGTCTTTTTTCTCCTTGAAAAGCGGCTGAAAGTACCGGATTTTCTCTGGTTACTTCTCAATTTTGATTGGCGCAAATCTGTGAAAATGTTTCTCTTTTGTGTCGATCTCTTTAATGTTGTCTCTGTGTTATGTGCTTTTTGCTGTCTTTATTGTAATATGTACTTTGTTTTTGTTTCTTTCTGTATTTTTCTAATGCTGATTTACGGGCTTTTTCCAGCTTCCCAGTCAGTCGGGCAGGAAAAACAAATTCTATCGCAGGTAAGATATACAATTTGACAATTGTCAGATTCTTGCTCCGACCGTTTATCGAAAGTATAAGTCAATCTCTTTTGATTAAAGATGCAGCAGGGATGTATTCTTATATTCCTAAGCAAGCACAAGTACGCATTCGTTTCATGTCTTTCTATAATGTATATACTTTTCTTATCTGTCACATGGGGCGTGAGATGTCGTTTTTCATGTTGTCCGGACTGTTCAGAGACCCGGTTATGCGATATTCCGTGGTTTCCATGCCCTACTGGGGAAGCCGGATAAGGTGTTTTTTACCTTTGGCGGGAGAAAAAGAAAGAGAGGTGATACTTCAGAAATCGTCCATTCCATCGGTGAAAAAACGGTATTGCACATTTGCAGCACCCCGAAAAGGGGAGGTGCTGCAAAAATGCAACGCTGATTTTTAGGTTATCTTCAGGGCGGAGGTTACATTTGTCCTACCCTTTATGGAGGGAGATGCAAACAAAATGTATAAGATTATTTAAGATAGTGAAATTGGGAAGCTGCCAACATATTGATAGCAGGTGTTGTTTTACTTTTGTAAACCAGTTAAAAGTAAAGAAGAAGATGACATCAATTACACCACGGCTCAATCGCTCGCGCGAGGGGCGTGATGGCAGTTATCCGCTTGTGATACAAATTATTCGCCATCGAAAGAAGAGAGAGATTTATACGCCTTACCGTTTCTGGGAGGCAGAGTTTAACACCCGTTTAGAAATGGTGGAGAACGTCGGAGGCAATCGCCGTCGTCTGCTCATTGTCCGCGAAGCCAATGAATACCTTATATATATAAAGAAGGAGTTGGAGGCTATTTGCGGATCGCTTGAAGCGGATAAGGGGAGTGCTTATACGGTGGACGACATTGTGAACGTTTATAACTACCACAATGATCTGAGCCAGGTGTTGGTATATGCCGACTCGGTGATTGCCGGGCTGGAGAATAAGGGACGTCAGGGTACGGCTGCCAATTATCGTAGCGCCCGCCGTGCGTTTGAGATGTTTTTGGATGGCAGTCCTTTTTCGTTTGAGGAGTTGACTCCCGAAGTGCTGGACCGCTTTGTCACCTTTCTCCGTGAGCGGGGCAACCGGCCCAATACGGTTTCGTTCTATCTCCGTCAGTGGCGTGCCATCTACAATCGTGCCTGCGCCGATCATGTGGTTTTTTCCGATCAAAAGCCTTTCCGACGGCTGAACCTCAAAGAGGAGGTGACATCCAAACGCGCCATCTCCCGGGAGAAGATTGCGCAGATCGAATGTGTCGACCTTACTGCTTGTCATGCTGATATGCAGCTTGCCCGTGACCTGTTCCTGTTTAGCTTCTATACGCGCGGAATGTCTTTTGTAGATATGTGCTATTTAAATAAGGAGAACCTGCAGGGAAATTATCTTCGGTACAAACGGCAGAAGACAGGGCAGGAGTTACAGATACGCATTGAAAAAGATTTGCGTGTGTTAATCGACAGATACGCCAGCCCTTTGTCGGACTATCTGCTTCCAATGCTTCGAAACGGTGACCGTTATCAGGATTATCGGCGCAGGCAGCGGAGGCTTAATAAACTGATTCGTGAATTGGGCGACCGGTTACAGTTGGATATGCCACTCACATTTTATGTGGCGCGCCACTCATGGGCGACACTCGCTCACGAAAATGATGTGCCCGTCTCGGTGATCAGCGATTGTATGGGGCACACATCGGAGAAGACTACCCGCATTTATCTGGATCGCATAGACACTAAGCGGCTTGACCGGGCCAACCGGTTGGTGATTAATAGTCTGCGGTAAAGAGGTGGAAAAGAGGGATAAAAAAAACTCTTTCTTATAATGAAAGAGCTACTCAAGAGATTCTTCTTATCTCAGATACATGTCGCAAAGATACGCATTAAATTATTAATTAAACAAGTATTATTTTAATTTTTTTTATTTCTAATGTAAAATATTTATTTTTCTTCTTTCACTTGGATAAAAAACTCCCCGGTACACCTTCTTTCTGTCTCCCGACCTCTTCAAGAAAGCATACGATGTATGTCTACTGTTTCTTTTTCAACGGTTTTTCATCTGTCTGCCTCCACTGCTGCAAACACATGCCGTCACCTATTCACAATAATGATAATCTGTTAATAATCAATTAATAACAGATTGTATATTTCGTTTTGTGATGCTCTTTAACAACCTTTTTCTTTTATGTTTCTGAAAGCGTTTCTGAGTCAATATTAAGTAATGTATTATTGATCAATGTATTACATTCATACACTTTTTCTTTGTTTCTGAAAATAAAAAAACTCAGAAACATTTTCAGATGGGATATGAAGTAACTTGCTGTATTATAAATGATTATAATATTTATGAAGTCATTCTCCCTTTCATTATAAGAAAGAGCCGCATAATTATCAAACAAACGGCAAATATGAAAAAAATACTATGCATATGGGTCTTAACCGTTACTTTCCTTGGGGCATTTCCTGCTTTGGCCGACGCCCAGCAATGGGGATTGACTGCCAATGGTCTTTATTGGGCGACAGCTACTCCGAATATAGGTGTGGAATATGCCTTCCATTCAAAGATGAGCATAGCAGGACTTGTTCAATATAATCCGTTTACTTACGCTAAAAACCGGAAAATGAAACATCTTGCCGGGCAGTTGGAGTATCGTTATTGGCTGAGTGATGTGTTCAAGGGGCATTATCTGGGTGTACATGCCACGGGCGGTATCTTTAATTTTGGTAATCTCCCTTTGGGTATCCTCAAAGACTATCGTCTCGAGGGGCAATTGTATGGTGGCGGACTCACCTACGGTTACCAGTGGATCATCAGCAACCGGGTCAACATTGGCGTCGATATCGGATTAGGATATCTCTATGTTGATTACGATAAATTCTATTGTCCCACTTGTGGGGAACGTGTCGATCACTACCGGACCAATTATCTGGGGCCTACCAAGGTAGGTGTATCCATTATTTATCTGTTAAAGTAGGGGAGGACAGGCTATGAATATCAAACAGGTAATTTTCATAAATATCTCATTTTTCATCTCTCTAACAGTGTTAGCAGCAGATAGGCCTACACAGCCTGTCCGTACTGAGGTGTATCGCTTGGAGCGTCTTGACTCTGTTCTGCTGGTCGATCTGGCTGTCGACCTGACAGGGGTGCACCTGGCGCCGGACTGTACGGTCTATCTGTTTCCGCTACTCGCTTCGGAGAATACCGGTGATTCGTTGTCTCTTCCTCCCATTGTGCTCAACGGCCCCCAAAGCGATCTGATGTATCGCCGGCGTCGGGCTTTGGGTACAACTTCGGGATTGGAGAAGATTACTCCCTACACCGTGCTGCGTGAGGGAGACCATGCTTTGCCTCGCATCCATTATCGGACTGAGGTGCCTTATGCGGCATGGATGGACGATGTTAAAGTATGGATGCGCGACACGAATTGCAATTGTGATGCCCGTCTGGTACCTTTTGCCATGCATACGGAGCATATACCGCCGTTGGTTGTGGAACGGGTGGATACGATTGTAATACATGACACCATCCGCCTGGCTTCTGTTGCATCCGGACAGTCGACCGTAGCTTCGGATATTCCCCTTCGTAAGAAGGTGACCCGTATTCAGGCCGGTTATGAGGCTGATATTTATTTTCCTACGAATGAAATGCGTATTCTTCCCGATCATGAGTTGAACCGTGCTTCATGGATGCATTTCGTTAACCAAGTGGATTCTATTGAACAGGATAACCGGAATTCCATATCGGGAGTTACCGTTACCGGTTACTCTTCTCCCGAAGGATATACTTCTAATAATGAACGTTTGGCTGAAAAACGTGCCAAGGCCCTTCAAGCGTTCCTGGAAAATAAATATGGCGAACGTATGGAGGTGGCAGTCGAGTGGGTCGGTGAGGATTGGAAACAGTTTGAGAAAGATATAGAGGTTTCTGACCTTCCGGAACGTAATGAAATTCTTTCAATCCTGCGTACTGTGAGTGATAGCAATCAACGGAAGAGTAGGCTGAAGGCACTGAATAAGGGGAAAACATTCGGAATTCTGCTTCGGGAGTATTTTCCGAAACTCCGTCGGGTGTCATGTCGTATTAGATACGTAAAATAAGAATATGAAAAGAATGTATTACATAGGATATATGCTCTGCTTGTTGCTTGCCGGTTGTGTAGTCGGTGAGAAAGCGGACGGCCTGTTGGAGCAACGTCTGTCTGATCGTACCCTTTTGGTCTATATGGGAGGGGATAATGATTTAGCCGACGAGACCGACGAAAAATTGTCAGCGTTAACAGAGGCGTGGGACAGGTTTCCGGGGCATCTATTGATTTATCAGGATAAAAAAGGAGCGGATAGTACCCGCTTGCTAGAGGTTTGTTTGGATGAACAGGGAGAAAAGGTAACAAAAATATTGGCTAAGTATAAACAGGAGAATTCAGCCGGTGCCTCCGTGTTCGCACGGGTTGTCAATGAGGCTATGGCCCGGTATCCTTCCGTTGATCCGGGATTGATCGTATTCTCCCATACCAGCGGATGGTTACCGTCGGGGACGGCAGTGGTTCCGGCCGGTATTACCCGCTCGGTTATCAAGGACAATCATTACGAGATGAGTTTACAGGATTTTGCTTCAGCCATTCCGGACGGGCAATTTAATTTTATCCTTTTTGAAGGGTGTTTTATGGCCGGGCTCGAGGTGGCATACGAACTGAAAGATAAAACGCAATATATTGTGGGTTCATCAGCCGAAATGCTTTCACCGGGTTTTACTCCTGTCTATCAACAAATGTTTCCGTTGCTTTATAAAAAAGAAGCGGATCTTCCGGCAGTGGCTGCTGCCTATTACGATTATTACAACAGTATGGAAGGCGACAATCGTTCGGCTACCATCAGTGTGATTCAGACGTCCGGCCTGGAAATGTTGAAAGTTCAACTTCGGGCGGCCGAGAGTCGTGTGGAGCGTTGGGAATGGATAGATCGTAGCGGATTGCAGGCTTTTGACCGCTTATCGGACGGGCGGCATCTCTTTTATGATGCTTCGGCCTATATAAAACGGATTGGAAGTGTTGAAGAATCTGCTGCTTTTGACGAGGCTCTGGAGCAAGTTATCATTTATAAAGCAGCCACGGAGAACTTCATGCCGGAGAGTGTAGGGGGATTTACCATTGACGAACATTGTGGCATGACGTTGTATATACCCGATGCTACTGTTCCCACATTATTGACCGAAAGAAAGAAACTGAAGTTAATGCAATAGTATACATAGTTCAAATTAATTAGTGAATGGTAATAATAAAATTAAAAAAACTGATGGAAAGGAATATTTGATTAACGAAACAGACAGTGACGGTTGACAGATCGATGGAACAGGGAGTATCCGCATTTTTCTCTCTGCTTTTTTCCTTTCACAGTTCGAAAGAGAAAAAAGGAATATCCAAAGCGGATAAAAGTATAAACTATTCGAACTTATATCTATAATTAAATTTTTTAGTAACATGAAATTAAACAAATTGTTTACGTTTACATTGGCAGCCCTTGCGATGGCTGCATGTAGTAATGATGACGAACCGGGTATTGATAAAGGTGGTCAGAAAGGTGAATTGATTGATGCTATCAGCATTGCTTTTACCAGTTCTTCAGCTCCTGCTACCCGTGCAGACAAAGGTGAGATAGAAGGAGTGGGCACTGAAAATAATGTATATGTAGCCTATCTCTTTGCTAAAGAGAATGATCCCCAGCATGAAGGTGCAAAAGTGGGTGACTGGACTGTAAAGCGTGTAGCTGGTGATAGTAATACAGACGATAAGGATGTTGCAGCTGCAATCGGTGAGGGCGATGTGGCAACTCCTGGGACGAAGAAAAATATGTGTACGTTCAACGGTGTACGCCAGGGAGATAGTGTTTATGTGGTTGTGAATGATCCTCAGATGACCCTTGCTACCGCTCAGACATTGGCGCATCAGGGTGACAAGTCGGAAGCCGCTATCCGTGCGTATATCTCTAATCTCTCTAAAAGTTATCTGAATGATCTGACCGTTACTAAAGACGGGACGCAGGGTAAGAAGTATATCATGGCAGGTGTATCGGCTATTCCTACCAACCCGAATATCCCGAACGGATCTACCGTGAAAGTTTCGATTCCTCTGAATCGTGAATTAGCCAAAGTATTCTTTAATGCCTCTGTTACTACCAACCCCGTATACGAGGCTTATGGTAAGATGGCAATTAAAGATGCAGTATGGGAAAATCCGACAGGTACTAAAGACCCCGATGGTATTGTCGTAGTACGTATTCCGAGACGTGTTTCTCCGTTCACGGCACAGGCTCGTGACTGGTATTTCCCGCAGAGTGCGGATGCAACTGCTAAAGACTGGGATGTGGAAGGTTGGTTGAAAGCATTTGCAGGTGAAAGCCAATCTGTACCCGGTACTGCAGAAGTTCCTGGAACGACTCTTGCATTGAATAAGGGAGAATACAATGCAGATGCGAAAGAATATCGTCTGACATGGGTTGTAGGTGAAAAAGCATTGGCTGATGGAGCTACTCCTGCAGCTGCTTCGATGGTATACGTTAAGAGTGACAAGTTATATTCTCCTTATTTTTATGTAACTCCTAACTATGCCGACAATGCCGGTTGTGCTACTGTTGTAGTTACTCAGGCTACTTATATCGGTGCTAATACTCTGCTTGAACCGACTATTACAGAACAGATGTTGAGCGAAGCTTTGGATGATTCTGATTTCCAAACTGCTACTTCTACTGACGGAAGTGTCAAGTATGATAAATTGGCTGCTGATTTTTGGAATACTGGTGCGAATGTAGCAGCATTGGTTGCGTTCCTGGAAAAGAATGCGACATATAAACTTGCGTTGAGAGGTGAAACAGATCCAAGTAAGAAAGAAGCTGCTATTACGATTAAACCTAACGATAAACGTTACTATCGCGCTGATGTTGCCAACTATAGCGATGACGAAACAACTTCAATGAAGATTACCGAACGCAACACATTCTATCATATAACAGGTACCATCACTACACTGGGTGCCAAGAGCATTGAAGATGCTATCAATTCGGATAATATCGACATGCTTGTACAGGTAGTTGTTAAGCCATGGAAATATGTTGTTAACAATATAAATATGTAATCAGAACCTCTTTTTTATATAATCCGGGGCGGATGGAAAGTCCGCTCCGGTTGATATCTTTTTCTTGTCGGAAAGAGAAGAATACGAAACTAAAATGAAGAAATTGCTACCGATACTTTTAGGGGTTACCCTACTGTTGAATTCATGTATTAAAGATGATATGGATGCTTGTGCCGGATATATGCACATCTATTTCAGCTATATTTATGGTGGAGCCAACCGCTTTTTTGAGACGGTTTCTACTCCTACGCAACTTCATTTTTATAAACAGAAGCATAAATATCGGGAGTTGGAAATAGCCGTGGATGAAATAGGACTGACCGAACCTTATCGCTTCCTGAAAAACTTTGATGATACGGATAGCCTGGAACTGATAGCTTGGACACAGGATGAGGCGATTGATTATGTGGATACTCCTGATACTCCCATAGGAGAGGGGTATGTGAAATTAAAAGAAATTACCGATGGCAGCGGAATCTGCCGACCTGTTGACGACCTGTTGTACGGACGCATTGCCATAGATGCCGGTTTGCGCGAAAATCGCAATATTGTAACCATTCCGTTTGTACGTGCTGTGTGCCGTACACGTATAACGATGATTCCTCAGACAGTAGAGGATCAGGTCGTTGAAGAAGGAGGAACGACGCGTGCTGCAAGCAGCATTATTCCTTCACCCGAAGATTTTAAATTCCACCTTTACGGTACGCGTAGCGGTGTCGATTATAATAATAAAGCAAATGCGGATGAGGTAGTACTTGAGCCCCAGTGCTATTACGAAGAAAGTACCGGAAATGTGCTCACACCCTGGTTCGGTTCTTTTTCTTCAGAAGGAAAGTATCTGAAAGTGAATGTGTTTATTCGTGATGAACAGGTCGCTTCATTCGATTGCGCACCTATCGAGTTGACTTCTGTTCCGGGCAACTTCATTGATCTGGTGATTGACGGACATTATGTGAAGCCCGTTATGCAAGTTCGTGTCAATGGCTGGAAAGTGGCGACAATAGAAAGTAATATGTAGGCAAGTTGATAAAAGGAGAGTATAGCATGAAAAGAATTCTGATATGTCGATTGATGGTGTTTCTGACCGTGGCTTTGGTTTCGTGTTCGGATGATACTTCCGAAAGTATCCCTCAGAACCCGGATAAGGATATGTACCTCCGTGTGAATGTTCCCCGCACTTATGCTTCCGGAGCTGATGAGACAGATAGTAAAGAGACGGTGATTAACGGCATTGACGTATTGGTATTTGCTCCGGGAACAGCCTCCCAGAGCGGATTGTTTCTGAAATCGGTATCCGAAGGAACACCGGTTACCGGTAAGAATACGTTTCAGGTGACTATGCCTGTGGGGGAAGGATTGGAGGTACATGTATTTACGAATTGCCATGAAGAGTTGGTGCGTAGCGGTGCCTATAAAGGACTGGGCATGAAGATGGACGCTTTACTGGAAAAGATGATATCTAAGGTAGAAAATAATTCGACAGGAACTGACTGTTTGCCGATGCACGGCTTTTTGTCAGGTGTCACTGTAGCGAAAGAATCGGTGGGTAAAACGCTTAGCGTACCGGTGCTGCGTTCCGTAGCTGCTGTCCAGGCGAAAGTGGATGAAGCGCATACGGGAAATCCGGGTGAGTTGTTGGATAGCGAGGGTAAAGTGATTTTTAAGTTGCGTGAGTTTTATGCTTATTTCCCGGCAGATAGCGGTAGGCTGGCACCGTTGAAGGAGGTTTATGAAACGGCAGTCGCCGGTTCGGAAGAGGAGAAAAAGACCCGTAACGTCGTTAAAACAACTTTACCCGATAAATTGGGTGTCCGTCCGATAGGGGATAAGCTTTTCCTGAAAAGTGAGGCTCCCGTGGCACTTGCGGGGCCGCTCTATCTATACGAAAACACTTATTATTCGGATAACGGTTTTGATCAGCCCGGATCTGTTGCCGGCAATACCCAAGTGGCTACTACCCGTCTGGTGGTAGGCGGAGTGTATGGAGAGGATACGGAAGTCAGTTATTACCGGATTGACCTGACAGATCCGGACGACCCGAAAAAATTGGTTGAAATATTACGTAATCATAAGTATACCTTTCAAATCATGAATGTCTCGGGATCGGGCTATGACAATCCTGACGATGCGGCTGTAGGGGTTCCGATGAATATCTATGTAAAAGTGATTGACTGGATCGATGTAAATACCGAAATTGATTTTGACCGTGAGAACTGGTTCTCTTCGGCTACAAAGAAGATTGTTTTGTCCGGCTATGCAGATTCACAAAAGTCGGTTTCCATAGACAGTGATGTCACATTCGGTCCTTTCTGGCAATTGAGTTTTAACACGTCGAGTACGGTTAACGGTAATGCTTCGGTTGTGCCTGTAACGGTGGCTGAAGGTGCTGCATCGGCTATGATCTCCAATGACCGTTATGAAATAACCGTTACTGGGAATACTCTTACCGTAAAGGCTAAAAAAACTTACGGAGATCTTCCTGCCGGGCAGGCTTATGATGACGATTTCTATATAAAAGTAAAGAATTTGACGGTGCATTTTAAACTGACTCAAGTGGATCGTTCACCCGATGATTGGGGAAACGGCGGGACTCAGGAAGATGAACTGTAAAAATAAACATAGATTAGTTGACTCATGAAACGATTGAAAAAAAATATGCGGCAAGGATGTATGCTTTTAAGCGTATTTTGCTTGATAGGGATCATAGCCTGTTCAGGTGAAGAGGGACATGATATACAAATTCCTGATCCTGTCATTTGTACGCTGAACTATACCATTCCCGATGCTGAAATACCGGATACCAGAGCGTCCGATACGGGAGGGAAAATATCTGTGGCCCGTCCGGAAGAAAGTGCGATAAAGGATGTGAAACTTTTATTCTTCATTTATGACGAGCATGGTAACGGTTTGTATGCCGGCTCGTTAGACGGAACCGTAGATGGCAATCACCTGGCTAAAACAGGAAAAATATCGGTGACTATACCGGGAAGCGGAAGCATTGACAATCACACGGATTACGATGTATTGGTACTTGCCAATGCTTCGGTCTATTTTTCCGGAATGGATTGGGATGCCTATTGTGCCGGACAGACTGAAAATGCGGTACGGGTACGACTCCGGGGAGAGATGCCGTTGTATTCACCAACGGACAGGACCTATAAGGTTACGGACGACTGTTTGCCCATGAGTGGAATCGCATTCAAAGAAGCGGGAAAAGATATGAGCGTTCAATTGCTGCGTGCCGCTGTACGCATAGATGTACGGGTGGTTGAGGATAAAAAGGGGACGGTTCTCCTGAAATCGGCTGTACTTCGTAACGTTTCACCGGACATACCTATGTTTAATGATCCGCAGGATGCGGCTTTTACTCCGTTGACATACGCGAATACGAAAAGTGCACAGGAGCAATTCAGCATCATAGGCGGTTTGTATGCTACCGAAGTATTGCGCACCCTGCATACTCCTTATCTGAAACAGACACAGGCAGTATGTTTGCTCTTGGAATGTGAAAAATCTTCTTCTTCTTGCAGTGGATGGTATCGGGTGAATATTAATATCGATACAGATGATGTCCAGTATTTGCGGCGTAACAATGTTTATACAGTAATTATTAAGGATATTTTGAGCCAGGGGGCTGATACTCCCGATGATGCTTACGGAGTCGGCAGCTTTGGAGGCATACAAACTGTTACTGTTCCTACGGATTGGAAAGTTCCTGACGGGATAGTGACTCCACCGGATGTAGAAGTGAATTGAATGGTTTCATAAAAAATAATCAGAACGATGAAAATAAAGAAGTGTAAAATAGATTGTTTTCAGAAATCCTGCATTCTTCTGTGTATGGCGCTCTTCTCCTGTTCGCAATATGATTGCGTTGTTCCGGATAACGGAAAAACAGGAGAAGGGGAGCGCGCTTCTTTAGGTATAGGCGGTGTTTCAACGGGGCGGTTAGAGGTACTTACGCGTTCGGTGACTGCCGAACTGACTGCTGCGACTGATGCTATCGGTATATTTCGAAAAGAAGATACCGGAAAGGGTTATGAGCCCGTTCATAACAGAAAGTATACGTATGGAACTCCACTTTGGGAGACAGACGGGGAAGAGGTGGTGTTGATCGATGAACCGGCGGAACTGACGGCTTATTATCCTTATAGAGAAGATGGGGCGAGTAGCGTAGGGCTGAGCAGTGAGCTCTATGTGGCTTCGAAAGAGATTTATTATTGTCCTTTTAAGGCCTCAAATTCAACCGGGCCCATTACACTGAATTTACGCAGGGCCTATGCGCTGCTGAGATTCAATTTTATCAGGGGGGTAGCAGATGGGACTCCGACTTCTGCCAAAGGAGAGTATACCGGGGACGGGAAGATTAGCTCATTTACCTTCAAGGCAACCTTACGGATTGCCGGAATTCTGGATCTGTTTACCGGAACTGTTGAAGGAGAAGCGCGGGAAGTGACGTTCAATTATAACGTTCCGATCAGTATCGGGACCACTGCGGCTCCTGCCGTTCTGGATTATATGGTGGTACCTTCTGACTTTACCGGAGAGCTTTCTTTTACATTGATGGTAGACGGAAAGGAGATGAAAGGTAAAATCAGCGCTTCGGACCTTTGCGGTACAAGTGGAAAATTGGCGGAAGGGACAAAATATGAGATAAATGCCATTATTCGTCCTACTGAAGTAGAGATAGGGACTGTGAAGGTGGAAGAATGGATAAGGGAGGTGGTCAAAGACCCCTCCGGTGATCCGTTTGTGCCGCAATAAAAAGACAGAAAGGAATAATTATGTTTTTAAGAAAGCAGATAAAGATGAAACAGATGCTGACAAATATCGGGATGGGAATATTGCTGACAGCCTGTGGCAACGGAGGGATGGACCCGGTGGATACCGGCGGGGAAGATGAGTATGTTCCCGTCAGGGTAGAAACCGTTACGGACAACGGCATTGGTACACGTGCTGTCACTTTGTCGAATGCCGCTATCGGAATATTCCGTACGGCACCTTATAGCGCTACGTTTCCGCAACAATACGATGTGGAGTGCATTCACGACGGAACTCCATGGAGCCTGGCAAGCAAGATATATGTCGGGAGCACGGATGCTTCTTTGCATGCCTATTATCCTTATGGTAAGGTCACTTTCGGCGCTAATAGTACGGTGACTGCTCTGACAGTGAAAGATCATACAGCGGATAATGATTTTTGTTATGCTGACGCTCCTCTTACGGCAGTCAATAACCGTACGCCGGTTGCCTCCTTCTTGCTAAAGCATGCTTATGCCGGTTTGAAGTTCAGTATTGCTTGCCATTCCACTTATCCGTTGAAGAAGTGCAAGTTGACCAGAATAGTGATGCAACCTGTAACGAGTGGAAAAACATTTTATGTGGAACGTAGCATGGATATCAGTAAATCCGCTGCGGATGCGGGGCAGTTGGGAGGGGAGTACCGCTTCCGGTTGGAGTCTGGATACATCTGCGCTTGCTGTGGGGACAACGGGTATCGCCCAAGGAAGTACGGATGAGAGTATCAGCAAATTGTTTCCTCCACAAGATTTTGAGGATGATACCCGGCTGATATTGACCATTGATGGTAGTGAATATTCCGTGACGATTCCCTATAAAGTTTTGAAGGCTCTGAAAGCCGGATATTTATCTACCATTTCTCTGGAGATCAAAGGTACGGGAGTAGATGTCTCGGGAGTAAAAGTATATCCGTGGGATACTTCTGTTGTACCCGGAGGTGACAACGATGCGACTTTAGATTAATAACTGATTGTAACAAAAGGATAGTAATGAAAACCAAGTCTGATATGAAACCATTTATAATAGCTGCTTTATCGCTGACTTTGCTGGTGGGTTGTGGTAATGATGATTTTCCGGCAGAAGAACCGAAAGTCCCTCTGGAGATTACTTCTGCGTTTGTAACGGGGGATGTGCAGACGCGTGCTGTTACGCCGGAATTGCTTACATCAGGTTCGATAGGAGTTTTTTTGGAAGGCCGGTCCGGAACCGGTTATGACAAAAAAGACAATATACAGTATGATTATAATGTAGGCTGGAAACCCAAAACGGAAACGATTTACCTGGGTGGGGAGGATGCCGATGTATGTGCTTATAAGAAAACAACGAAATTAGATTTATCCGCTAAAGAGGCTGTTCCCCTGGTCTCTCAGATTTACGATGCTGAAATCGATTTGGTATATGCAACCAATCAAACAGTGAACGGTACTTCTGCCGGTAAGAGCGTTGAATTTACTATGGGGCATGCTTATTCGCAGATCGAATTTGTCTTTAGCAGAGAGGATTATCCTAATACATGCAAGGTGACTGAGATTACTGTAGAGAATGCAAATATTATTAAGACTGCTACGTTGAATCTGGCAACGGGAGGCTATACACCGGTAACAGTGGAGAAGGTCAGTTACTGGACAAATGTGGCAAAACACGAAGATGGTATTGCGGTTCCTGAATCGGGGACTGTAAAAAGTAATGTATTGATGATTCCCTGCACATTGGCGAATGCCGGAGGTACGGGGGTAACACTTGAATTGAAGGTGGACGGTAAGCTGATGACAGTTCCGATTGCGCATGATAAATTAGGGGCATTGACTGCGGGTGTTATTCATCAGATCAGCTTGAAGTTAAAAGGAACTGCACTTGAAATCAGTGTGAAAGATACTCCGTGGGATAATCAACCGGTGGATGGTGAATATAATCCCGAACCATAAAATGGAAGAATCATGAAACGAATTTATACGCATAATCCGGGTTTTCGTTTGGCAGGATGTCTGTGGCTGATGTGCCTTTTAATGGTAGCCTGGAGCTCCTGTTCGCAAGCGGAGGTTGCAGACTCCATTGAAGGCGGGAATGGAGAGGCACCTCTTGAAGTACGGGCTGTAACCGGCGCGGAGGTTGACACCCGTGCACCCGCTGCTGTAGAGATGACCGAAGGGACATTAGGAATTTTCCGTTTAGCCGAAGCGGATTATACGGCATTGGATAATATTCGTTATGACCGTGTGCCGGGGGGAAATTGGCATCCGGTTTCCACAGTGATCTATGTGGGCGGTACCTATGCCAGGCTGTGTGCTTATGCTCCCTATAACTCTGTGGAGTTTAAAAATAGTTCGTTGAAAACAGAAGCCGGCCTGACCATGCAGACTTATGCGGTGGAGAAAGATATGCGTTTTGCTGTCAGTGGGGGAGATGAAGTCTGGAAAAAGACTCCTACTGCAAATTTTGAATTGAAGCGTGCTTATGCCCGTTTGGTATTGTCTGTGGTACGGGATGCCACGTATCCGAACACATGTAAGATAACGCAGGCAAAAATAAAGGCTTCTACCGGAAATATAATCACAGCCAATACGGTTGACATCAGTACCGGAACCGAAGGAAGTGGAACACAAACACCTCAATATACTCATACTGTGACGACCGGTTTAAAAGACGGATTTGAGATCGGGGTCACAGATGATACGAGTTTTGACTGGCTGCTGCCCCAACAAACTTTTTCCGGAGGCGTAGTTCTGACACTTACGGTGGATGGCATGGATTATTCCGTCACTATTCCGGTCGATAAACTGAGCACATTTGTAAGAGGTACTAAATATACTGTGTCATTGGTTGTCAAAGGTGGAAAGTTAACTTTGATGAGTGACAAAATCCTGATTGACAGGGATTGGACAGAGGTGCAGACAGGGACCGGAGGCAGTGGCAGTGATTATGATACCAGTTTTAATTAGAATATGAAGATTATGAAACATTTATTATTGATCCTGGTGGGAGGTATTTTATTGAATGCCTGTTCTGATGACCGTGAGATGGATGACGGGAGATGGAAAGCATCTGCACTTCGAGTACCACTCCAGGTATCTTCGGCAGTCATTAAGCAGGAGGTGGTTACACGTTTAGCTCCCGATCCGGTACCTTTGACGGAAGGGGCCATAGGGATTTTTCTGTCGGGCACAGAACCTGAAAGCGGACAAGAGGATAGCGGATATAAAGTTATTGACAACCGTAAATACGTTTACAGCGAAGGTCATTGGGGACCTCCGACGGCTAATGATACAATTTATTTAGTGGGTAACGATGCTGATGTCTGCGCTTACTACCCTTATAAAGATTCGTATACGGACAAGACGGTCATTCCATTACAATCACAGGACTATGTGGAAACTGAAGATATCTATTATGCATTGAATACGATGATAAATGGTTTTACTCCTGCGATTACTTTTGATATGGTACATGCTTATTCTTTGGTGGAGTTGAAGATCAGCCGTGAGAACTACTTTATGCCTTGTGAAATTAGTAAAATAACCTTGAAGAATTCCAATCTAATAAAAAAAGGCACTATTAACATAGCTGTTGACGGAAGTATACACTCCTCGGAAACAGGGAATTATGATTTGACAACAGTAACTGATGCTTCACCTCATACATTGTCTGTTGGCGAATCTTATGTATGCCGTGTACTGATGATTCCGGTTCCGCTTAAAATTGAGCGGACAGATGCGGAAGGAGGAGAATTCGGGCTGTCTGTCAGCCTTGTGATAGATGGTCAACAGATGCTCGTGGAGATCCCGTATTCCGAACTTGGGGAGTTCAGGCAGGGAGAAAAGTATGTTATCGGATTAAAGATCAAAGGAACAGAAATCGTGCCTACCGTCAAAGCATTGGAATGGGAAGATGAAGAGGTTAATGGCGGGAATAAATATCCTGTTGAATAAAATCATATTTAAAACTGAGCTGCTATGAAAGGAGTACTATACATAAGTTTTTTAGTTTGCATATTGCTGGGGTGCAGCGATAGTGATGGCTTGCCGGACGGGGGAAAAGACAAAACAGCCCGTACTGAGCTGGAAATAGTGTCTGCTTCTATTGTGGAAGGCAATACACAGACTCGTGCAGATGTACCTTTTACGCCCGGAAGTTCCATTGCTTTGTTTTGCCACGGGCAGGCAGCCGAAACGAGCTATACGCCTGTGAATAACAGAAAATATACGCTAAATTCCGGTGATAGTAAGTGGACAGCCGAGTCGGAGGCGACTACCATTTATTTAGGTAGCGAGAAGGCGGATGTGTGCGGGTATTATCCCTATGTGGAAGGGACAGTTGGGACTGCTGATACTCTTTATAATGTCCGTACTACCATTCCTATGGATACGCAAGATTATGATCCTTCAAAAGAACTGTATTATGTGGCTAACCAGGAAGTCGATGCTAAGAGATATTTTGTAGAAATGCATTTTAAGCATGCTTATTCACGTTTAGTATTGAATATAGGGGTCGAAGATGCTTATCCGGCTACGTGTAGTATTAATTCAGTGGCTTTGGCAAACGACTCATTGTTTCGAAAAGCGGTGATAGATATTACGAGTGGTACTGTTGGCATCCATCCGGATGATACGGAGAAACAATTCAGGGGTGGATATAACATTACAAAAGACCTTCCTTATCTTTTAGACAGTCCTGATAAAAAATACCAGGCTGATCTGCTTATGATTCCTACAAAATTATTGCCTGACCCTTTTGAACCCACTAAAGGGCTTAGCGTCATAGTGAATGTAAGTGGATTTCCGGCAACGGTGATCATTCCGATAGACGATCTCTCTGATTTCGAGAGTGGTAAAAAATACGTTGTCTCTTTGAAATTGAGAGGAATCGCAATTAAATCGGTGACCGTAACCACTACTGACTGGGATGAGAAAAGACTGAATGAAGGTGTAGATTATGAACCGCTTCCCCAATCTTAATGATTATACAAAAATGAACAGCATGATTATGAAACTCAATATGAATATAAATACTTCTGTGGCTGCCATATATGCAATGATGTTATTATTGGTTGCCTGTTCGCAGGAAAGGACTTTATTTCCGACAGAAAAAACGGACAGGGTGCCTTTAAGCGTATTCACTTCGTTCAAGGCGGATGTGACTACAAGAGCTACTGCTCAACCATTGCCTGAGGGGAGCAGTATCGGAGTTTTTTTGATAGCAGATGCTAACTATACCCCTCAGAGTAATGTGAAATACACTTGTCAGCCCGATGACGAATGGACGTCAGAGACCTCTGTTTGGGTGGGCGGGGCAAGAGCCGGTCTGTGTGCGTATTATCCGTTTGGTAAAGTTACTTTTTCTGCAGATATACAGACACAGACCACATTAAAAAACCAAGCTTACACGGAGGATGCGGATTGGTGGTATGCTAAAGACAATGCGGCTGTCACAGTCACTAATCTGTCACCTGAGATAGAATTTTTATTAGAGAAACCTTATTCTCAGCTCTCTTTGGAGATGATTCGTAACGGAAGGTATCCGTTGCAATGTAAAATAACCAATGTACGTATAGAATTGGAAAACGGGGAATCGATGGTTGACACCGGGACGTTCGATATAAAAGACGGGAGCCTGCAAAACACAACGGATGTTACTTCTTATTCATATCCAACCTCCGGACCTATGCATGACACGGGATTGGGGGTAGGAGAAGCGGCGAGAGATACCACTTGTAATTATCTGTTTGTTCCTCAGATTCTCGCGTCCGGGTTGAAACTGACTTTGACCATCGATGAACGTGAGTTCAGTGTGATTGTGCCACAGGCGGATCTTGGCGAGTTGATAGCAGGAAAACGCCACGTAGTCCGATTGGATATCAGAGGGGGAATACCGATTAATATAGTGGAGGTTACCACGAAAGAGTGGCAATCAACAAGCCTTGATGGTGGTGATGCCACTACTATTAAAGATACAACAGAGATCATTATTGATGGTGGTAAAGTGGGAACAGAAGATTGGGCGTCGGATCCTACAGAAAATGGATCAGGAGCACTGTAATTTAATATTAAACGTATGAAGACAAACCTATTATTTTTTATTTGCATCCTATTTGCATTAGTCTCTTGTGAACAAGAAGATAAGGTATCCGGAGAAAAGACACTGGCTGTAGTGTCCGCTTCTTCTGACGATAGGCCCTCAACACGTGGAATAATAAACGATAATACATACGCTTTAGGGGTCTTTCGGACTACTGCCAATACTTATGCGCCTTTATACAATGTGAAGCATATTTATTCGGGAGGAGAGTGGGGAGCCGATGATGTAATCAAGGTAGATTATCGGAATGCTTCTTTTTTTGCCTATTATCCTTATCATACAGCGACCGGAAATTATGCCGGACTGGCAGGTGGCACTACCTTGACCCTGCAAGCACAGCTATTCAATGCCGGAGAGGATATTTGCTATGGAGCAGGTGAAGCCTCGGGTGGAGGTCCGGTTAGTGTATACAATCCGTTTGTTGAGTTTCTGAATATGAAACATGCGTATGCCCGGTTGAGGTTGACACTGACCCGCGGGGAAAAATTTGATAAGACTAAAAAATGTAATATACAGAATATTACTTTCAAATCGAATAATGCCAATTTTTATCTGACACGTAGCCTCGATATCGCTTCCACTGCCGGAGCTACCGGAGGAAGCGCTGTGGCTGCCGGATATGTTCATAATCCTAACGTTAATATTGCCACCGGTAAAAGTGTGACATACGAGTATATGTTTCCTCCGCAACCACTGGACGGTAGTAAACTGACTATTCTTGTCACTGTCGACGGGGTAACTCGGAGTTGTGACATTTCAACGTTAGGCAGTTCTTTGGATTCGGGGAAATATTATGGAGTATCACTGACATTTACGGATGTGGGAATCATCCTGTCATCGGCGGTTGTTACTGTCAATAATTTTGGCGGACAAGGAAATACTCAGGTAGATACGGAATTATAACATAAACGGAGGATAAAGATGATACAACTGAAAGATAAACTAAAAGTAAATGGCGGAACGAGACGGTACATGGAAATGATTGGTTTAAGCCTGGCATTTTCTCTTTTCGCAGTGAGTTGCACTCAGGACAGTGATACGTTTTATCCATCGTCTCCGGAGGAGGAACATCCCTCCGTGGATGAAAGCCGGATGATTCCGATACAGTTGAGTGTGGACGGGGTTGATCAATTTTACGGAGGGGCAGTGACGCGTTCAGGAGAAACTGTTGCCCGCCTGGTACAGCCTTTGGATTCTACTTATGATACCGGATATGATGTAGAGACAACAGTGGAATCAATTCCATTAGAGAATATTGTGTCGACCCGTGCCAACTTGGGCAATGTACAGTTTCGTGTGGTGGCTTACAGAACAGATGCTTCGTCTGCCGATCATTATGCGGGGACAGCTGTTTATAAGACAAATGGTTCGGGAGTCGCAGCTATTGTAGCCAAGACAGCTACTCCTGTCAATAGTGCCGGACAATGGATATTGGGGCCGGGCACATATACTTTTGTGTGCTATTCTTATGGACTGAATAGCGCACCGGCTATGTTATCCGGTAATTGGTCTGCAACTGTTTCGCACAATCAGGATTTTATGCTTTGCCGGAAAGAAGAAGTTGTAGTAGCTCCCGATGATAGAGGAGAGTTTACATTGGGAGGAATCAGCTTTACGCGTCAGTGCGCTTTGCTCCAACTGGCTGTCACGGCCAATGATTTTACTAATAATACGGTTCAACAATGTGCAGCCACTGTATCCAACCTGAATAGTAACAACATAACCTGGAATGCCGGTCAGACAGCCCTTTCAACAGGCGGCACAGGAGGAGCTGTAAACTTTTCCTGGAGCAGCTTGAATGCGGCTACGGTTAATAGTAATGTATATAAGGTGCTGCCACAGAGCAGCCGTACGTTAACCATTAAGCTCACGACTTTGCGAATTGGTAATATACAATATAATAACCGTGTGACGGTGAATGCCTCCGGGCGTCAATTTGCGGCAGGAGGTAATTATAAGATAACTGTTAAGATAACAGGAAACGGTATTACTGTGGGGGGAGCTACGTGGGCAAAAGGGAATGTTTACAAGAGTGGGAGTAATTTTTATTTTGAGTCCTCACAAAGTGGTTATCACAGTGGTACACAAGGTGGATCTTTTTTCGGCTGGAATACTCTCTCTTCCACTAATAACACGTATGGAGGAAGCTCCTTTTCTTCCGATAATGATCCTTGCTATCAGGTTGCTCCCCGAGGAACATGGTGTACTCCGACTGCCAACCAGTTACAAAATTTGGGAAATAGTGGATATAGGTCTGGATATCTGGATGGTAAGAGGGGAGGATATTTTGGCGGTAATAAGGTTTTTCTGCCCGCAATGGGAAACAGAGGTAAGAATAATGTAAACTATTGGCCTGAAACGGGGTATTACAGAAGCAGTACGGGTGCCAGTGGTAAGCGTTGCTATTATCTGGAGTTTAATCAGAGCTATGCTGTTAAGAATAACTATTATTGGTATTGGGACGGATTCCCGATAAGATGCGTCAAAAGATGAAAATTATGAAAATGGTGAAGTCTAATATCGTAAAAAAAGAATAATGAATAATCTAAATGATCTGATCAGGATTTGGTGTTTGCTACTGATTTTGGTCGCCTGCAACCAAGATGACAATACGGATGGTATACCCGATTATGCCACCGTACCTTGTGTCATCAATAGCGTGAGTGTAATCGAACCGCATAAGGTCAATACTCGTGCTACGATAGGAGAGGGGGATTCTATCGGTGTCTTTTTGACGGATGATGTGGCGGCGAATGGAGCTGGTAGTACCCGAAAATACTCGGACAGGAATAACTGTAAATATACCAAGGTGACAGGGAAGTGGACGCCGATTGACGATGAAAACACAGTGTCACTGGCCGAAGGAGTTTTTGCAAACCTATGGGCAGTCTATCCTTATCATGCCGATAAGGAAAACGGATTGGATTATACGGATCGGACAGCCATCCCTCTAAAGTCAAGACTGTATTCGGCTGCAAAGGATTTGTGCTATGGGAAGGGAACCGGGGCAACCGATGAGACCAGTTTTGCTCAGCCTGCAGGAAGTAAAGTTCCTGTAGATATTTCTTTCTTAAATATGGATCATGCTTATAGCTGGGTCGTTTTTCGGATAAACAGGCATTTGTATACCAAAGCGGCTAAGTTGTCTAAAGTAAAAGTGTCTAATGTATTGACATATACAACACTGGATATTACAAACGGAACTTATGCCGGCAATGCATCCACCCCGGAGCCGGGAATCGCTGAGAAAGTGGACGAAACGATTCCGGAACTGGAAACTGATTATGTAGAGGTGGGCTTTCTTATCGTACCTTGCACATTAGGATCGATCGGAACCATTCTGGGAGTAGCTGACTGTGGCATGAAAGTAGACCTTACAGTGGATGGTGACGTATATACATTGGGGATTCCGCGTTCTAAATTATCTCAATTGAAAGCCGGGAAAAAATACTTGATTGAGATCACCGTACAAGGAGCGCATGGAATCGTCATTGCTCCGGATGGGGTTTCTACTATTGACTGGCCTGCGCCAACCACTGCTTCGGGAGACTTGATAGGTGAGGCTACTATACATACAAATTCTGTTTTAAACTGTTTTTGGTCATGAAAATTAATAGTATGTTTTTTATTGCCATGTGCGGATTGTGTATATCATGCGGGGCAGAGATTACAACGGACACTTCATCCGAAATATTATCCGACAGGCAGATTCCTATAGGAATATCGACTGTTGCCGTTCCTGAATACGGTGCGGAGACTACACGTGGGCTGATTGCTAACGCCACTTATCAATTGGGACTGTTTCGTACCGGTGACAAAGGTTACCCTCCTCAGTATGATGCGCCTTATACGTATACAGCAACCGGATGGACGGCTTCTACAGAAGTGAAGGTGGATCATCGAGAGGTGAGTTTGTATGCTTATTATCCTTATCAATCCGTTTCCTTTGTAGACAATACGACAACAGCCGTCCTGAATGCGCAACTTTACAGTGCGGATAAAGATATGTGCTATGGGAAGGGGATACCTGTGGGGAGTGCAAGCATGATCAATAATGATGCTCCGGAAGTGGAGTTTACAGCTATGAAACACGCTTATGCCCGGCTCAAACTGACATTGCTGCGTGGAACGAATTATGATAAGAGTAAGGCATGTAATATAAAGAATATTACTTTAAAATCTAATAATACCGATTTTTATCCGCAACGTCATTTGGATATCACCACGGCAGCCGGTGCAACCGAAGGAACTGCCGTGACAACAGGTTATGTTTATAATCCGAATGTGAGTATAGCGATTGGGGGGCAATCGAGCTATGACTTCTTGTTGCCTCCGCAGCCACTTGCCGGCAATACATTAACAGTTCTTGTGACGGTGGACGACGAAGTGCGTTTTTTGAATATTGCGGGATTGGGCAGTTCGTTGGATGCCGGGTCGTACTACAATGTATCTCTGACGATTACAGATATACAGATGGTACTTACGGATGCTTTGACAGTGAATGATTACGGGACTCAAGGGAATACTAATTTTGATTATAAATATGAGATGCACAATTGACAGGACGCAAACGGGAATACTTAAAAGTATGATTCGCCTAATGGCTTGTTCATGTTCTTTGTTCTTGATTTTGCTTACAGTGACAGGGTGTGACAGGGAGGAAGATGAAAGATTTCCTTCGGGACATCATGATCCGATAGAAGGAGATGGGGAGATGGTGCCTATCAACGTAAAAGTGGATGGGGTAGATGAGTTTCCGGGTGGTGCGGTTACCCGTTCCGGAGAGATTTTGACAAAGATAGTGCAGCCTTTGGACAGTACTTATGATTCGGGCTATGATGTAGAAACGACAATTGAATCTTTACTTCCCGTTAATCCGGTACAGACGCGTGGCAATATGGCCAATATGCAGTTTCGGGTTGTAGCTTATAAAAACAATTCCATAACGGCTGCTAATTATGCGGGTACAGCGGTTTATAGTACCAATGCTTCCGGTATTGCCTCGATTGTAGCGAATACAGCCACTCCCGCAGCTGTTTCCGGACAGTGGGTGTTAAGGCCCGGGACGTATGCGTTTGTCTTCTATTCATACGGAACCAATTCTGCTCCGGCTGCTTTGTCCGGTAATTGGTCGACGACAGTGACGCATAACCAGGATTTCATGTTGTGTCAGAAGACCGGGGTAGATGTAAAGGCCGATGCAAGCGGGCAATGCCTGTTGAGCGGCATTAGTTTTTCAAGGCAGTGTGCCCAACTTCAGTTGTGTGTAGTGGCTAAAGAGTTTAATAATAATACGGTTCAGCAGTGTGCGGCAACTATCTCGGGACTTAGCAACAGCCCTGTGACCTGGAATGCGAGCCAGACAACTCTTCCTGTAACGGGGACAAGCGGGACATTGAACGTGGCATGGACTAATCCGAATGCTACCACGGTGAATAGTAATGTGTATAAGGTGCTTCCTCAAACCAACCGTACGCTTACGATTAAGTTTACTACTTTAAAAATCGGTAACGGACAAATGAATAACGCTATTACGGTTAGTGCTACAAGCCGTATATTCAGTGCAGCCGGTAATTATAAGATAACGGTTAGCATTGTGCCAAATTATATTTCAGTGAGGAGCTATAAATGGGCAAGGGGAAATCTTTATAAAAGCGGATCTAATTTCTACTTTGAGGCTTCTCAGTCAAATTATCATGGTGGTGCGACAGAAGGAGGATTCATCGGATGGAATACTCTTGATATCGGTGTAGGTAAATATAATAGTGGGAATTATTCTACGGCCAATGACCCCTGTTATCAAGTAGTCCCTCCCGGTACTTGGGAAACACCTTCTGATGGACAACTACAAGATCTGATTAATGCGGGAGTTACCTATAGCGGCTCTCCTAAAGGTTTTTGGTTCGGAGGGAACAATGGGGTATTCCTGCTTGCTTTGGGAAGCCGGGATCAGTCCTCTACTACAATAAACAATACTATATCGAAAAACGGAGCTTGGGCTTTTTATTGGTCCCGGACTCCTTCCGGAAAAACAGCCAAAGGGCTTAATGCTATGCAAGGTAATAATAGTGCCGGTATAGACAACAGTTGGGCGCGGCCTGATGGCAGAACGATAAGATGTGTTAAACGATAAATGGTATATTCTATGAAACAGGTATTAGAATGTTGTTTGCTTTCATTAAGTCTATTCCTCTTTTTCTCTTGCGGGAAGGAGGAAGAAGGACCTATCCCAACCGATAGACAAGTGCCTATCGGGGTTATGGAAGCTTCTTTGAGTACGAGAGTGTCCACACGCGGAGTCATCAATACTGATATTTATAAATTGGGTATTTTCCGTACGAACGCTAATGGATATCCACCTCAGTATGATGCTCCCTATAGTTACGACGGTGCAGCCGGTTGGACGGCTACTACAGAAATACTGGTGGATCACCGTTCGGCGAGCCTGTACGCATATTATCCTTATCAGTCTGTATCATTTGCCGATAACACTACGAAGGCGATTTTGGTTGCCCAAATTTATGATGCAGCTAAAGATATGTGTTACGGTAGCGCTACGTCTGCAGATGGATCAGGCATGATAAATAATGATCATAAAGGAGTGCGATTTATTGATATGAAACATGCGTATGCCCGATTGAAACTTACATTTGTCCGGGGGACGAATGTGATGTCAGGCCGTAAATGTAAAATCGAAAACATAGTGTTGAAGAATAATTCAACCAATTTTTATCTTCAGCGGCAAGTCGATATAACTACCGGCACGATTACCGAAGGGACCCCTGCGGCGGAGGGATATGTACACAATCCGAATGTAGAAATTGCATCCGGGAACCAAGTTTATGAATATTTACTTCCTCCGCAATCTTTGACTGATAATAAATTGACCATTTCGGTAACGGTAGATGGTGAAGTCCGTACGGTCACGGTTACTGCGTTTGGCGGTACATTGAATGCAGGAGGATACTATCATGTTACATTGACAATCAATGATGTGCAGATTGTTCCGAGTGCGGGTGTAACCGACAACGGGTATACGTCGGGGGATGATCCGAAGAATCCCATTCAGAATAATACTCCAAGTGTGGTTTAAAATGACTGATAATAAATGATAGGAGAGGCTCGCTAAGTGTGAGGTTTATACGGGCTATCCACACCTTTTAATAAATTGATTTTAGATAGATAAGATGAAAAGAGAACTGAGCATGGTCTTGTGTCTGCTGTTGCTTCCGGGCATGGCAGGAGCGGGGACCGGTGCCGACTCGCCGGAAAAAAAAGCGGCGTCGGCAGTGAACAACAAACGAAACGTACGACAGAAAATAACCCCGGTGGGTACTCGAAAGTCTACCTCGGTACGCCCTTTGTCCGTATGCGAGGTGAAAGTTGACCTGCCTACGGACAGCATGCTGCTCTCGTGGGTAGGCTTTTTGTCGCCTTCGGCTACGGAGGCACCGAAGGTTGAGGAGGTGCGGCAGACTGTGAGTGGCAGCATCGTGCTGGATTACAGTCGTGGGCAGAAGACGAAGTATGATGAGCGTAACTTTGTAGAAGCTGTTTACAAACTTTTGGCTGTGACACGTCCGCTTAGAGAAACACCGGGTGTGAGTCTGGAAGGTATTCGTTTGACAGGTTATACGGCTCCGGACGGTGACTATCGGGCGAACGAACGTCTGGGTTTACAACGAGCACTGGCATTGAAAGATTATATTCGGCGGGAGAAAAGCTTCGGCACAGTGCCTTTTGAGGTGAACTGGATAGCGGAGGATTGGAAAGGATTGACCGATCTGATAGTTGGGTCGGAGATGGCATTCAAAGAGTCCGTACTCGATATTATCCGTACAGTGGATGTAGTGGATGGTCGTGAACGAATGCTGATGGATTTGGCCGGTGGGACTGCCTACCACTATTTGTCGTCGGCTTTTTTCGGGAGGTTACGTCGCATTGAGTACGAGGTAACCTACGTGGACGGAAGCATCGCGACACAGCCGTCGATAGGCATGACAGAAGGGGTGTCGGTTGTTACTTCGGGCAAACTGGAAGCATTCTCGGTGGCGGACTTCTGCCGCTTGGCAGAAGCACATGCCGTAGGTTCGGCTGAATTCAATGACTTGATGGACTTGGCGGGGCGTCTTTATCCGGATAGTCCGGTGGCATGCATCAACGCTGCCGGAGTAGCCTTGTTGCGCCGCGATACGGAGCGTGCCCGGAAATATCTGCAACGCTTTGCCACCCTGCCTGAAGCCGGGTGTAACATGGGTATTCTTTGCCTGCTTGAAGGTGACCGGGGAAAGGCGGAAGTCTACCTGAGCTTGGCACAGGCGGGAGGAAGTGTGCCGGCAGGAAGGGCACTGCGCTTCCTGCAAAGTAAGTAAAGGTTCACCGCAGAATACACAGATTCACATGGATTCGTTTTTTTCTCTCCGTGTGGTTTCGCTAAATAAAGGATAATAAAGAATCGGTGTAAACTGTGGTGAAAATCAAAATGGAAAACACAAACTGACGAAAGTTATGGATATAGCGGAAATAGCAACAATGGCGTTTATCGCTTCGGGGATGACATACAATGCCGTGAAGTATTGGCGGGTGAACCGAAAAGTGCATCTTGCCCGTGAATGGCCGGTGCATCTGATTCTGAAGCGAACGGATGATTTGTCGGAAGAGTGCCGGAGAGCGGTCTTGTTGGTTTTTGACCGACGAGGATATCTGGTGCGCAAGTACCCTGAGGCGGATGTACTGAAACGGAGAAAAAGGTGGCGGTTGCGTTGTACCGTACAAGAAGGAATGTTGAACTTCTGTGTGCTGTTTACACCCCATGCGCTCTGCCTGAGCGGGATACATCATCGTGATGATGTGTCCCGCCTGTTTGCCGGTCATGCCGGCATCTGTATTGCTGAAACGGGACTGCAGGAGATTATTCATGGCACATCGTTGGAGTTGATAGTGGTCGGTACGGAAACAGACGAGGAAATTGAAAAAGTCGATTCTGCCACACTGAATGCATTGCTTCCGACTGAAGTGATTACGGACGCAATGGCAAAGGAGCTTCCGGTGGAGTTGAAGGGGTGTAGCGAACAATGGAATACGGGAAGCGTGCATTATGCAGAAGGTGAACCGGACAACTGGCTTGCCGTGCGCCGTGAGGGGGACCGGTTGTTGGTGCAGTTTCGTACCAACTTTTCTGCCGTGGAACGGGAGGCAACCATTGAAATAGGGAACGGTGAGGGAGTACATTTGCTCAAGGTGCGTCAGCAAGTGATGGGCATTCATCCCACGTTGACGGTCAGTCGCCGGCTCTACGTCAGTACCGGGCGAAAGAACGAGGCGGTGACGCTAACCGTTATCCCCGACAACGAACAGGCATGCTGGTGTGTGAGGAGCGCCAACGCTAACGACGGCGGATGTTGGTATTCGGTCTATCCGCCCGTAGGCCTGCAACAAAAAGGAAGCCAGAACTTGAAAGTGCACCTTGAAGCGAAACCTGCCAGTGTGCGTTCGCGCTCGCTGGTACTGACACTCGAGACGGGGACATATCCTTTCAGCCAGACAACTGATCTGCTATTGATGCAGGGTGTCTGCTTTGACTATTATATAGAATATCCGCCGGAGGATCCTTGCGCACGCCATAGCAGGGTGATAGAGACACCACCGGACTATCGGGAGGAGGAGGGAGTGAGGACGTACATCGTGTGTGTGGACAGTAATCAGTCATGGCGCATCGTGAGTGACAAGGCGGCGGACTGGGTGGAGGTGAGTGAACCCGAACTGTTGCAAGGACATTATGACGGACGGTTCACGGTGAAGGTGCATTCTAATGCCGGATACCGGGTGCGTGGTGGATTTCCGGCAGCGCGTCATACGGTACTCTCGTTGGTGAATGATACGGGCGTGGTACGCGATATCCTTATTTATCAAGGTGGTTACGTACGTATCCGGGGTAAATATTGGCTGGACCGTAATCTGGCGGCAGGCGGGAAATTAGCACAGGTAGCCATCCCGTTGGGGTTGGAAGTGGATACCACGCTTAATCGGGGTACGTATTTTCAGTTTGGCTGTCCTACTGATCGATGGGAGGAGAACTTTATGCCCTGTCGCGGCAGTTGGTACGATGGCACGGCAGAGAGTCCTGCACGGATTAATGAGTTGGACCCTTCGCCGGAGGGGTGGCGGCTACCATCGCGTATCGAAATGGAGGCGCTGATGAACAGTCCCGCTGCTCCGATGGAGCTTCAACGGGAGGAGGACCGGACGAATATCTGCCTTCTGAGTGACGACGGAGTACCGGTGTATCTGCCGCTGTGCGGACACCGGAGTCACATCAACGGCTGCCGGATTGTGATTCCGCATGGGCATCGCTACTGGACGGGGAGCAGCCAAAGCCCGGTATATGGTTATTCGCTCTGCGTGGAACCCAGCCGGCAGATGTATCTGATGCACGATATGAAAAAATATGGGTTTCCGGTGAGAAGCATTTTCAACGATGAACGACAAATGGTTAACGATAAACTTTGAAAGATATGGTAGAGATAAGAAAGATCGAGGAGGTGTGGGGAGGTGTCGACATTCCGGAGATAACCGGAGTATACGATCCGCTGAGCGGGCTGAGAGACGGGACTATTACATCGCAGGCACCGATTGTTGTTTCGGGTTACAATCTGAACCGTTATGCGTTGGAGAATATCAGATTGTGCCTGGTGACACATGCCAAACCGGAACAGGTGATCGATATCAGGCTTGTGTATAGGTACTCTGAGGGGAAGGTGGTTGTGGCTTTACCGGAGTTGAAGCCGGGTGAGTATCGTCCTGCGGTGATACTGAAAGGAGATGAAAAAAAGGTGTATGTACTGCCTATGCGGTGGGTGGTACGAGGAAGGTGGAGAAGATAAGGAACGAGTAATTCTGCGGTGCAGAAATAAACATAAGCAAAATGAATGCGAAGAAGAATTTAATGGCATTTATATTGACGGTATCCTCAATAGCGTTGATGGTGATTTGTCTGGGCCTGGGGATGGTGAAAGCCTGTGCGGGAGGAGACGGGAGCGAATGGAAAGAGAAGGTGGCGGCAGACACGCTGCATGTGGTGCATTATACACGGCCGGATTTACCACAGATAATGACCGATCCTGCGGAACGTGCGGTCTACTACGTGAAACATTATTGGGATGGTTATCTGACAGGTGATACGGCATGGGTGAATAGTGGAGACACGGAGCAGTTGTATGTTGACTTTATCGATGCGCTGAAGTATGTCGAACCTGAGACCGGGCGAAAGGCATTGCATACCATGATGGTACGGATGGAGGCAGACAGTACGGCATACCGGCGCTTTTGCCTGCTGGGAGAAAAGTATCTCAACGAGCCGAATTCACCGATGCGCAACGAAGACTTTTACATCGCGGTACTGGAACAGATGCTGCAATCGGACAGATTGCAGGAATGGGAGAAGATCCGTCCGGCAGACCGATTGAAGCAGGCACATAAGAATCGCCCGGGAATGAAAGCGGCGGATTTTACATATGTCACGGTACATGGTGACAATAGTCGGATGAGCAGGCTGAAAGCCCAATATACGATGTTGTTCTTTTACGATCCGGACTGTTCGAATTGCCGGAAGTTTGAGAAGTTATTTGCTGAAATACCTGCTTTCGTTGAGATGGTGGAAAACGGGACACTGCGGGTGCTGGCTATCTATCCTGACGAAAACAGGGAAGAGTGGGCGACAAAGGCAGTGTATATGCCGCAGGGATGGATCGTGGGCTGGAACAAAGCAGGTGATATCCGAACCCGGCAACTTTACGATATCCGCGCTACGCCGACTATCTATCTGCTTGACGGGCGGAAACGGGTGATACTCAAAGATACTTCGATGGAACAGTTGATAGACTATCTGGCGACACAGGCCGGAAAGTGATATTAGATAACACAAGTTTGCAGATTGCCCCGGTACTCTCTTCCGATAAAAGTATGTACAACAGTGGTTGTCGTTTATTCTTGTCAGGAATCACCGGAAGAGAGACCGGGGCTTTTGATTATTTTAAACCGGTTTACTCCTCCTTCATCGTCAACTGTATCCGTTTCCGTTCGAGGTCTATGCTCAGTACTTTCACCGTGACGTGTTGGTGAATGGAGACCACTTCGGTGGGATCGGTGATGAATCGGTTGGCAAGCTGGGAGAGATGGACAAGCCCGTTCTCCTTGATGCCTATATCGACAAAAGCTCCGAAGTTGGTGATGTTGCTGACAATACCGGGTAGAGTCATCCCTTCGCGGAGGTCGTTGATGGTGCGCACGTTACGGTCGAACTCAAATACCTGAATGGTATCGCGCGGGTCGCGTCCCGGTTTGTCGAGCTCTTGCAGAATATCCTTCAAGGTAGGGAGTCCTACGGTGGGGGTGATATACTTTTCCATTTCGATACGGGTACGCAACGATTTGTCGGCAATCAGTTGAGGAACAGTACATGACAGATCTTTGGCCATCTGTTGCACGATCCCATAACTTTCGGGATGCACAGCGGTGTTGTCCAACGGATTCTCTCCTCCGGCGATACGGAGGAATCCGGCGCATTGTTCAAAAGCTTTAGCTCCCATGCGGGGCACTTTCATCAACTCTTTACGTGAGGCAAAGGCACCGTTGGCAGCGCGGTAGGCTACAATGTTCTGTGCCAGTTGCGGACCCAGACCGGAAATGTAGGTGAGCAGATGACTGCTGGCTGTGTTGAGATTGACACCTACCTGGTTGACACAGTTCTCCACTGTCTGGTCGAGTGATTTTTTCAATTTGGTCTGGTCTACATCATGCTGGTATTGGCCGACACCGATGGACTTAGGATCGATCTTGACCAGTTCCGCCAGCGGATCCATCAGCCGGCGAGCGATGGAGACGGCCCCACGGACGGTGACATCATAATCGGGAAACTCGTCACGGGCCGTTTTGGAGGCCGAGTAGATGGAAGCACCCTGTTCACTGACAACAAACACCTGCACGGGACGGTCGAACTGTTGGTGCGTGACGAAATTTTCCGTTTCGCGGCTGGCAGTTCCGTTACCGATGGCGATGGCCTCTATCTTGTAAGCTTCAATCATTTTGCGGAGTTTCGAAGCCGCTTCGGTTTTCTTGTCTACCGGCGGGTGAGGATAGATGTTTTCATTGTGTACGAGATTGCCTTGTGCATCGAGGCAGACCACCTTACAACCGGTGCGAAAGCCGGGATCGATACCCATTACCCGTTTTTGTCCCAAGGGTGGGGCAAGAAGCAGTTGGCGCAGGTTTTCGGCAAAGACCCGGATCGCTTCGTCATCGGCCTGTTCTTTACTGAGGGAGGCAAATTCGGTTTCGATGGAAGGTTTCAGCAGACGGCGGTAGGCATCCTGTACGGCTTCTGCCACCTGGCGGCCACATTCGTTATTGCTACGGACAAACTGGCGGTCGAGCCGTTCGAGGCATTCGTCATCGTCGGGGGTAATGCTGACTTTCAGCAAACCTTCGGCCTCGGCACGGCGGATGGCCAGCAGGCGATGGGAGGTGCAGCGTTTCAAGGGAGAAGAGAAGTCGAAATAGTCCCGGTATTTGGCGGCCTCTTCGTCTTTACCCTTCACTACTTTAGCGCTGATGACAGCCTGGCGGGCAAAGAGATTACGCACTGCATTACGGGCACGTTCGTCTTCGCTCATCTGCTCGGCGATAATGTCGCGGGCACCTTTCAGAGCATCCTCTGCGTCTTTGACATCGCCTTTGACGAACGCAGGAATACGGGAGCCCAGGTTGTTCTCGCGCTGCATCATCAGTAGCAGAGCCAGAGGTTCGAGTCCTTTCTGGCGGGCAGCTTCGGCGCGGGTCTTGCGTTTAGGCTTGTAGGGCAGGTAGATATCTTCAAGAGCGGTGGCATCCCAGGTGGCATCGATGCGTTGCCGCAACTCAGGCGTCAGTTTGCCTTGCTCGCCGATGGTGCCGAGAATGGTCTCTTTGCGTTTGGCGAGTTCTGAGAGTTTATCGTACTGCGTTTTGATAGATTCTATCTGCACTTCGTCGAGTCCGCCGGTGATTTCTTTACGGTAGCGGCTGATGAAAGGGATAGTGGCTCCCTCGGCTAACAGCCCGAGAGTATTACTGATCTGCTTTTCCGGCAGGTTGAGTGCTGCCGAAATCATTTTGTGAAAAATTTCCATAAACTATTTTTAGGACATTGAGCGACAAATGTACGCAATAAATCTGCTATAACCATCAACTTTTACTATCTTTGCGGGCATAAAAAAACGGATACACACACTCTAAAACAGATGAATATGCCGGTATCGTTCAAATATATTCTTTATTTACTTCTGTTAGTTATTGGTTGCTGTCCTCCCATGGCAGGACATGCTGCTACCGGTGAGAAACCCATACTGATGATCTGTTCGTACAATCCGGGAGCGTATCCGACTTCTGCCAATGTATCCGACTTTATGGACGAATATCAGAGGTTGGGGGGCAAACGGGGAGTGGTCATTGAAAACATGAACTGTAAGAGTTTCTCAGACTTTCCCCGCTGGAAGGGAGTGATGGAGAATATTCTGGATAAATATCGGGGAAGCCAGGAACCGGCGCTGATCATTCTGTTCGGACAGGAGGCGTGGGCGTCTTATCTGTCGCTGAATGACTCGGTGACAGGAGAAGTGCCGGTAATGTGCGCACTGACCAGCAGGAACGTGGTGCTTTTGCCGGACGACGGGAAAGATCTGGCACACTGGATGCCGGAATCCTCCGATTTTTATGAAGACAGTCTGAAGCACCAGGTATGCGGCGGTTTTCTGTACGAATACGACATCGCGTCGAACATCCGCATGATCCGGGCAATCTATCCCGATACGAAGAATATTGCTTTTATATCCGACAATACTTACGGTGGCGTCACTTTGCAAGCTCATGTGCGAAAGGAAATGAAACAGTTTCCGGATATGAACCTGATTTTGCTGGACGGGCGCGAACATACCATTTATACTATTGTGGATGAACTTCGGAAATTGCCGAAGCATACGGCCGTTCTGTTAGGCACTTGGAGAGTGGACAAGAACGAAGGCTATTTTATGCGCAATGCTACGTATTCGATGATGGAGGCGATTCCGGATGTACCGACGTTTACGGCTACTTCCATCGGTCTGGGTTATTGGGCCGTAGGCGGAGTGGTTCCTGTTTTCCGGACGTTCGGTAAGGGATTGGCGGAGGAGGCGGTCAAGTTGTTGGATAATCCTGAAGATCCGAATATGCGGGTAGAAGTAGTGGGTACGGAAGCGTTGCTGGACAGTAAGAAAGTGAAGGAACAGAAGATAGACGTGGCTGCTTTGCCGATGAAGGTAAAGTTGGTCAATGAATCACCCTCTTTCTATAAACAGTACCGGTATCAGATTTGGGTGGGCGTAGGTGTCCTCTGCATTCTGGTGATAGGATTGCTGGTTTCTATCTATTTCTATCTGCGGACAAAGCGGTTGAAAGACGATCTGGAGCGTTCGCAAGTTGCTTTGTATGAAGCGAAGGACCGGGCGGAGGAGTCGAACCGGCTGAAGAGTGCTTTTCTTGCCAATATGAGTCATGAGATACGAACACCCCTGAATGCGATTGTAGGATTCTCGGATGTGCTGGCTTCGGGTGGGAGCTCGGAAGAGGATCAGCGGAATTATTTCAGAATTATCCAGTCGAACTCCGACCTGCTGTTACGACTGATTAATGATATACTCGATCTGTCGAGGCTGGAGGCGAACAAGGTGATACTGACACCGGAAGACTGCGATGTGGTTCAACTGTGCAGGCAGGCATTATCGTCGGTGGAGATGTCCCGCAGGGAATCGGGTAACCGGTTTGTTTTTGAGACAAAGACCGACTCCTTTGTTCTTCAGACAGATATTCAACGCTTACAGCAAGTGCTTATCAATCTGCTGACCAATGCGGCGAAGTTCACCAAGAATGGTACGATCACATTGCAGTTTGAGGTTGAGAAGGAGAAGAATCGGGTGTTGTTTGCGGTGGCGGATACCGGATGCGGCATTCCGAAGGAGAAACAGAAACAGGTGTTCGAACGGTTCGAGAAGCTGAACGAGTATGCGCAGGGAACCGGATTGGGACTCTCAATCTGTAAACTCACGGTAGATAAATGGGGTGGCGATATCTGGATCGACCCGGATTATGAAGGTGGGGCGAGATTTGTGGTTTCGCACCCGTTATAAGAAAAAGAGACTACCACAGGGTCACACAGAGTCTTACAGAGTTCATTCCCTATTTAAATTCTCCCGGTGGGACTCAGTGTTATTTGGTGGTGAATCAAATTTAAAACATGATTATGATGAAAAGATTGATTTGTATGTATGCTTTCTTGCTCTGCCTGGTATGTGTGTTGCCGGCACAAGAGAGAGAGGTGAAACTGAAAATTGTGCAGACCAGTGATGTACATGGTAATTACTTTCCATATAACTTCATTACACAAAAGGAGTGGGGCGGAAGTCTTGCACGTGTATATGCATTGGTGCAAAAGAACCGGGAGGTGTATAAGGAAAACCTTATATTGCTGGATAACGGAGATATTCTGCAAGGACAGCCTTCGGCGTACTATTATAATTATATAGATACAGTGGCGCCTCACGTATGTGCCGAGATGATGAATTTTATGGGATACGACGCCGGGAACATGGGAAATCATGATGTGGAAACAGGACGCGCTGTATTCGACCGCTGGATTGGTGAGTGCAATTTCCCGGTGCTGGGGGCAAACATCGTTGAAACGGCTACGGGAGAGACCCATCTTCCTCCTTATCGGGTGTTGGAGCGCGACGGAGTGAAGATTGTGGTGCTGGGAATGATTACGCCGGCTATTCCCGCGTGGTTGTCAGAGAATCTGTGGCAGGGACTGCGGTTTGACGATATGGAAGAGACAGCACGGAAGTGGATGAAAGTCATTCGTGAGAAAGAAAATCCGGATCTGGTGATCGGGTTGTTTCATGCCGGACAAGATGCTTTTGTGATGTCAGGCAAGTATAACGAGAATGCTTCGCTGAATGTGGCGAAGAATGTACCGGGATTTGATATGGTGCTGATGGGGCACGACCATGCGCGGGAGTGCAAGAAGGTGGTGAATGTGGCAGGCGACTCCGTACTGGTGATCGATCCGGCAAGCAACGGAATCGTAGTGTCGGACATTGACGTGACTTTAAAGTTGAAAGACGGTAAAGTGGTGAGCAAACAGATAGACGGTGTGCTGACGGATACAAAAGAATACGGAGTCAGCGAGTCCTTTATGAGACATTTCGCATTGCAATACGGGGCGGTTGAGAAGTTTGTATCTAAGAAGATCGGGGTATTTACAGAAGATCTGTCTACCCGTCCCGCCTATTTCGGTTCGTCGGCATTTATTGATTTTATCCATTCGTTGCAACTCGATATTTCGGGAGCGGATATTTCGTTTGCCGCTCCGTTATCTTTCGATGCAGAGATAAAGAAAGGAGATATTCGTGTGAGCGACATGTTCAATCTGTATAAGTACGAAAATATGCTTTATGTGATGAAGTTGTCGGGCAAAGAGATTAAAGACTTCCTGGAAGAGTCCTATTATATGTGGACGAACCGGATGAAATCTCCCGAAGACCACTTGTTGTGGCTGAAAGAAAAACGTAGGGCAGGTGCCGAAGACCGGGCTTCGTTCCAGAATTTTAGTTTTAATTTCGATTCGGCTGCGGGAATTATCTACACAGTGGATGTGACCCGACCGAAGGGAGAAAAAGTGACTATTGTCAGTATGGCGGACGGTTCTCCGTTCCGGATGGATCATATCTACAAAGTGGCGCTGAACTCTTATCGTGGCAACGGCGGGGGAGAACTGCTGACAAAAGGATCGGGAATCCCGCAGGAGAAACTGAAAGAGCGTATTATCTTCTCTACGGACAAGGACCTCCGTTTCTATCTGATGCAGTATATCGAGAAGAAAGGTACGCTTGATCCGCGTGCGCTGAACCAATGGAAATTTGTACCAGAAGAGTGGGTGAAACCTGCCGCAGAGAGAGATTATGAATATCTGTTTGGTGGAAAATAAAATAATATGGCTGAAGAACTGACATTTATATCGGGTAGCAAAGAGGAGCAATACCTCTCTTTGCTACCTCAGGTGAGATCCCTGATAGAGGGCGAGGTGGATTTAGTGGCCAATTTGGCCAATGTGGCTGCTGCCCTGAAGGAGGCTTTTGACTTTTTCTGGGTGGGTTTTTATTTGGTGAAGCAGGATCAGTTGGTACTGGGCCCGTTCCAAGGTCCGGTGGCTTGCACGCGTATCCGGAAAGGCAAAGGAGTTTGCGGTACTGCCTGGCAGGAGGGTGCCACGCTGTTGGTGCCGGATGTGGAAGTTTTTCCGGGACATATTGCTTGCAGTTCGTTATCCCGATCGGAAATAGTGGTTCCGCTGATAAAAGACGGTGAGGTATGGGGAGTGCTGGACATAGACAGCGATCTATTGAATTTCTTTGATGAAACAGATCGGAAATATCTGGAAGAAATGTGCGGCTATTTATCAAAATAATGACTATCTTTGCCGCCTCAAAATAAGAGTATAGTAGGTGGGACACATCAAAAAGATTCTATTATCGTTTCTGTTATTGACGCTGTTCGTAACGTACCAGGTAAGCATTACAATGTTTACTCATGTGCATTACGTGAACGGTGTGATGATAGCTCACTCTCATCCCTACAAAGGTACCCACTCGCATACTGCTTCCAACATTATTGTTATTGCACATTTTGCCGCATTCCATTCTTTGGAAGTCGATGTGCATTATGATTTTACACCCGAACGCCCGATTCTGTTCACCGTAGAGATACCGGAGAGTATACCGGTGACGGCCGGAACACATCTGCAGGTGATTTCTCTGCGGGCCCCTCCGGCAGAGTTTGCTTAAAAATGGGGATATGTCAAAATTCGCATTCACCACATAATCGGTGGTGGGCTATGCTCTCCTCTTTTCTTTTACTCATTTTACATTTAAATATACTACTGCGAATCAGTATTTGGGAGTGAACATAATGCTTCCAAAAGGCGGGCACTGTGTGTAAGTGTGTTCATGTGGTACTGCTGATTCGTCTTTTATGGCTAACAAAAAAGAATGAAACATTATATAGTTATGCTTGTGCTTGCTTGTGTAAGCATGAGTTCGTATGCGGTCAATCCGATTAAAGAAGGTAATATGATTGCCGGACACGTTATTGTGAAGGGCACTGAAGAAAGTATCCCATTCGCAACAGTGATGATTTTGGGAACCAACCGCGGTGCGGTGTCCAATGAGGAAGGACAATTTGAATTCCGTAAACTGGCTGCCGGTAAATATACGCTCCGTGTACAGGTGATGGGGTATAAAACACAGGAAAAAACAATTACGGTCAGTGCAGAGGCTACGTCCGTGGTTCATTTCCAAATGGAAGAAGTAAGTTTTACGACAGATGAAGTGGTGGTTTCGGCCAACCGGAACGAGGTGAGCCGAAAGGCGGCACCGGTGGTCGTAAACGTGATGAGCGCTAAACTGTTTGAGACGGTGAACTCTACTGATCTGGCTAAATCGTTGAACTTCCAGTCGGGGCTTCGGGTGGAGAACAATTGCCAGAATTGCGGTTTCCCACAGGTGCGTATCAATGGGTTGGAAGGTCCTTACTCGCAAATCCTGATTAACAGCCGTCCTATCATCAGCGCTCTCTCGGGAGTGTACGGGCTGGAACAGATTCCGGTAAACATGATCGAACGTGTGGAAGTGGTACGCGGTGGTGGTTCGGCGCTGTTCGGTGCCAATGCCGTAGGAGGAACGATCAATATTATCACGAAAGACCCGATTAATAATTCTTTCCAGGTGGCAAGCACGATGTCTAATATGAATGGCAAGTCGTGGGAGCAATATATGGGAGGAAACGTTTCTTTGGTGGCAAAAGACAATTCGTACGGCATCGCCCTGTACGAGACCTATCGTAACCGGAATCCTTATGATGCCGACGGAGACGGTTTTTCGGAACTCGGTAAGCTAAATATGAATACATTTGGGATGCGTGCTTATTATCGTCCTAACTATTTTAGCCGTATCAATGTGGAGTATCACACGACAAACGAATTCCGGCGGGGAGGAAATAAGTTCAATTTGCAACCCCACGAGGCGGATATTACTGAACAAACGAAACATATCATCAATAGTGGAGGAGTGAGTTACGATCGTTACTGGGGCGAGAAGCATAAAATGTCCGTATACGGTTCTGTCCAGCATACGGATCGCAACAGCTATTACGGAGCACAGAAAGACATGAATGCTTATGGTAAGACAAACGATCTGACTTGGGTAGTGGGAGGTATGTATGTGGGCAACATGGACCGCTGTCTTTTTGCTCCGGCTACGTTTACCGGCGGTGTAGAGTATCAGAGCAACTCACTACACGATGTGATGACGGGATATCACCGCGACATGCAGCAGGATGTGCGTATTGCCGGAGGCTTTGTACAGAACGAATGGCGGTTGAACCGCTGGACGATGCTTGTAGGGGCACGTCTGGACAAGCATAACCTGATCGATCATCCGATTTTTAGCCCGCGTGTGAATTTCTTATATAAACCGAACGATAATTTGCAGGCACGTCTGACATACTCTACCGGATTCCGGGCACCACAAGCATACGATGAAGACTTGCACGTAACGGCTGTGGGGGGTGAAGGAGTACAGATCCGGTTGGCCGACGGACTTCGTGAAGAGCGCTCCAACAGTTTCAGCGGTTCGGTGGATTGGTCGTTCCCGATGGGGCACTGGCAGTCAAACATTCTTCTCGAAGGGTTTTATACGGATTTACATCATGTATTTGTGCTCGAAGATATCGGTGAGGACCAAAACGGAGATAAGATAAAAGAGCGCCGGAACGGCAGCGGGGCCAAAGTATATGGTGTCAATCTGGATGCAAAGGTAGCCCACGGACGCGAAGCGCAGTTGCAGTTGGGATTTACGGTGCAGCGCAGCAGATATAACCGGGCGGAAGTATGGACCAGTGAAGGAGAAGAAGAGCAGACTACGAAACGCATGCCCCGTACGCCGGACTACTACGGTTATTTCACTTTTACGTCGGCACCATTAAAGAATTTCGATTTCTCGCTTTCGGGTACTTATACCGGTAAGATGATTGTGCCGCACATGGCCGGATACATCGAGAAGTCACGCATGGAGCACACTCCGCAATTCATGGATCTCAACCTGAAACTGAATTATACTTTTGTGCTGAAAGATCATATCAAAATGCAGGTAAACGGAGGAGTACAGAATATATTTAATAGCTTCCAGAAGGATCTGGACAAGGGAGAATTCCGGGATGCAGGTTACTTCTACGGACCGACTCAGCCGAGGACTTATTTTGTGGGGATAAAGATTATGAACTAAGTTTCTGATTTTATTCATATCTTTGTGATATCACATTTGAATTCTAAAAACAGAAGACCATGAATAAAGAAGTAGATCTTTCAGTATCCTGCCTTGGTAAGGTGAAAGAGCTGAAATATGATGTTATTATTTTGCCGTGGGGAGCTACGGAACCCCATAATTTACATTTGCCGTATCTCACCGATTGCATTCTCCCCCATGATATTGCCGTGGAGGCAGCCGAACTGGCACTTAGCCGTTCGGGTGTCCGTTGCATGGTGATGCCGCCCGTACCTTTCGGAGCGCATAATCCCGGGCAGCGTGAATTGCCGTTCTGTATCCATACCCGATATGCCACCCAGCAGGCTATTCTGGAAGACATCGTATCGTCCCTTCATGTACAAGGATTTCGTAAGCTGTTGATTTTGAGTGGACACGGAGGGAATAATTTTAAAGGGATGATTCGTGACCTTGCTTTTGAATATCCCGACTTTCTGATTGCTGCCGCAAACTGGTTTGAGGTGGTGTCGCCCAAAGGCTATTTTGAAGCGGAGATTGACGACCATGCCGGAGAATCGGAAACTTCCGTGATGATGCACTATCATCCGGAACTGGTGAATCTGGCTGAGGCCGGTGATGGCGAATCGAAACCGTTTGCCATTGCTTCGCTGAACGAAAAAGTAGCTTGGGTACCTCGTCATTGGGACAAAGCAACAGTAGACAGTGGTGTAGGAAACCCGAAAAAAGCAACAGCGGAAAAAGGAGAGCGTTATGTGAAACCGATCGTAGAGAAACTCGCCGGACTTTTTGAAGAAATGGCACAGCATGATCTATATGAATGATGGAAAGTGTCTGATAAAAAACAGGCAGCGTCAAATAGTTGACGCTGCCTGTTTTTTTAATTGTTACCTAAAAACTAATCTTTATTCCTATAAAAAACAACCTATTTATTAACTGCTGCAAAAATACAGCATGTAGTTGAATTACGTTTTGATATAAATCAAAAAATGTTTTTTACAGTACTCCCGAACGAACACGACTGAGTGTTTCCGGGGTCATCAGCAGGTAGGATGCAATGTGTGATAACGGAGCTCGTTTGATGATCTCCGGATGATGGTGCAAGAGTAGGTTGTAGCGTTCGCGTGCTGTTTCGAAACGCCATGAATCGGCCTTTATTTGCGATACGATGAGTGAGTATTCCAGTACCTTACGATAGAAAGCATTGATTTCTTTGGATTGTTCCAGCAACTTTTGCAGGACGTCATAAGGGAGCATATATACTACCGCCGGTTCCAATGCTTCAGCCATCAGGTGGGTAGGTTCTTGTTTTAACAGGCTTTCGATGCACATCAGGATACATCCTTCGTATGAGAAGTGCTCGGTGACATCTTTTCCGTTTTTATAATAAAATTGCCGCAACATCCCTTTACCGACAAAAACCATGTGGCGGCTTATTTGTCCTTCGTTCAACAACATTTCACCCTTTTCCAGCTCTTTGCGTATCAAGACCTGTGCCAGTAGTTCTCGTCCCTCTCTGTTCATCTCCGGATATCTGGAGTTTACAACAATATCCACTGTCTCTTTCAGGTTTTCCATTATGTTATATATTGATAAGTTATTATAGATTGCGGGGCAAAAGTACGAAAATCGGTTGATATAAATCAATTTTTCAAAGTAAAAAGATTCGTTTTACTCCGATGTCCGGCCGGAGGAAGAAGTGTATGAAAAAAAAGTTCTCTCCTTTAACATTTGAAACTTAGCCGGTTAACTTATTTCGCATAAAATCCTTGAAAAAAATGTTGCAGAAAGATTTGCGTAGTTCAAAAGTTCCCTCTATCTTTGCATCGCATTTGAGAGGAAATGCGGTTAAAAAGGAAGTTTGGGTGAGTGGCTGAAACCACCAGTTTGCTAAACTGACGTACGGGTAACCGTACCGGGGGTTCGAATCCCCCAGCTTCCGCACCAAATCTCAACTTTAAGATGACAAAGAAGAGCTGAGTTTATTGCTTAGCTCTTTTTTGAATCTAATTTTCAATCGGGTGGGTTCGTCTAACGGTTAGGACACATGCCTCTCACGCATGTAATACGAGTTCGATTCTCGTACCCACTACTATATGATAATCAGCCTTTTACGGTAGCGTAAAAGGCTTTTTTATTGCATCTTGGTTATGAATGATAAATATGAAGAGAGGCTTGGTACGGACCGTATGTTGCCACTTGTGTTCAGGATGGCACTTCCTGCGGTAATTGCACAAATCGTAAATTTGCTCTATAATATTGTGGACCGCATCTATATCGGGCATATCCCGGGAATCGGTACTCAAGCACTTGCAGGTATCGGGGTGGCAGGTTCTCTGATTATTTTGATTTCAGCTTTTTCGGCTATTGTGGCCGGGGGAGGTGCGCCTCTTGCAGCCATAGCGTTAGGGCAGGGCAACCGTACCCATGCCGGAAAAATATTGGGTAATGGCTTCGTGTTATTGCTGTTTTTTACACTTCTGACGTCCGGCTTATCTTATTTGTTTATGGAACCGATTCTTTTGTTTACCGGTGCTTCGGAACAGACGCTCGGGTACGCAACGGCTTATCTTTCGATTTATCTTATCGGTACCCTTTTTGTCGAAGTCTCTGTCGGGTTGAATACTTTTATTAATACACAGGGACGTCCTGGCATCGCTATGCTGTCGATTGTTATTGGAGCGTTGCTTAATATCTTGCTCGATCCTCTGTTTATTTTTGTCTTTGATTGGGGAGTGAAAGGAGCTGCGCTTGCCACTATTATTTCACAGGCTTGCAGTGCTGGCTGGGTATTGTTCTTTCTGACATCCCGGCGTGCTTCTTTGCGGCTCGAGCCTCGTTATATGAGGTTGGACCGGAAGGTTGTTGGAGCTATATTGGCGTTGGGAGCCTCACCGTTTATTATGGCAAGTACCGAAAGCTTGGTAGGATTTGTGCTGAACGGTTCATTGAAGACATTCGGTGATATCTATGTGAGTGCATTGACAATCATGCAGAGTGCCATGCTTTTTGTCAGTGTTCCCCTTGCCGGCTTCGCATTGGGATTCGTACCCATCGTAAGTTATAATTATGGTCATGGAAACCGAGAAAGAGTGAAGGAATGCTTCAAAATAGTGATGACCTTTATGTTTCTGTTCAATCTCGTTTTGATCCTGCTGATGATTTTGTTTCCCTCTGTGATTGCTTCGGCCTTTACTTCTGACGAAAAGTTGATAGAAACCGTAGTACAGGTGATGCCTGTCTTTTTGGCGGGGATGACTATTTTCGGGTTGCAGCGTGCGTGCCAGAATATGTTTGTCGCATTGGGGCAGGCCAAGGTTTCTATCTTTATTGCATTACTTCGTAAGGTGATCCTGTTGATTCCCCTGGCCCTTATGCTTCCATACCTGATGGGAGTGATGGGGGTATATGCTGCCGAAGCAATATCGGATGCTGCGGCAGCCATTTGTTGTACGGTCATCTTTGCGGTTCAGTTCCCAAGGATCATGAATAAATTGACGGTCCGTTCCTGACGAAATCCTGTAATACAACAAGGGGAGGCGTCAAGAGTAGATTTACACTAAGTAAGCTTCCAGGCAATGGCTTCATAAGGCCGTAACCACAGCCTGTTACCATGCAATACGGCCGGATACTTTTTATCTTCATAATTATGTAAGATGACAGTCGCTTTTCCATCCATACCCGTTGTCGTCATTCGGAGAAGTATAAATGGGGATTTCTTTCTACAAGCACCTTTTAGCAGGAAGATGTTCTTAAATTCTTATGAAACAGTAGTGTACAGAAGGAGGGAGAGGGTGGTCAGGATAGTCTGAAGCTGATCCGGAGGAAAGGGCATAAAAAAAGGCTACTCTCACGAGCAACCAATCTTTGTTAACCTTAAATCTAATACTATGAAAAACACATTGCAAATATACGGATTTGGAGAATATCGGCAAATTATCCGGGTATAAATCGTAATTTTGTAACGTTATTTAGTAAATCTGTTTTTCTTGTTAACATTTGATGTGTCCTTTTTAGAGCTTTCTGCCTTCTTTGTCCTGTTTCCCTCTTTTATTTAGGCGATTCCCTCTGCAGATGTAGGTTTTTTCTTTTCATGCAAATCATTTCTTTCCCTACTTTTGTTCACATCAAACTGATATAACTAAAAACTATACGATATGAAGACTTTAACTTTTAAATACTTAAAATTGTTTCTGCTGGCAGTGGCAATGATAAATCTTACTTCTTGTGAGATTGAGATCGATGACTTTTATGATGATGACAATATCGGTGGTTCGTACTATAATAAATCCCTTGATCTTTGCAGTCGTCCCTGGGCAGATACGTTTTATGATGCCGACGGGAACTATTGCTATCAGGAACTGAATTTTTATCTCGATCGCCATGGAGAAGATTATATCCGGGTGGAATATCCCAACGGACGTTATTCCGAATCGGTGTACTCCTTTACCTGGAATTGGGAGGACCGTTCGCAATACTCCCTTCGGATGGTATATGGTCCCGGTGATGTCTCTTATCTCGACGATGTCTGGATTCGAGGGAATGTGCTGAGCGGATACCTGGATGGACACGATAATTATGTTGACTTTACCGGAGTGAGATAACCTAAACTTTTATATAGATAATTGCAGGCGGATTGATATATTCTTGATATATGTCAATCCGTCTTTTCAGTGTTTTTAGATACCTTTGCAGCCCGAAACGGATAAGGTAAAATGACACACAGAATTCAACAGGAAAGCATAAAGAGACGTCTGGCAAAACTGGCTGCTCCTATTTTTATTGAGACATTACTGATTATGATGCTGGGAGCGGTGGACACCATTATGTTGAGCCGTCACTCTGACAATAGTGTAGCCGCTGTCGGAGTTGTCAACCAGATTATTATGCTGACCTTTTTGGTGTTTGAGGTGATCAACCTGGGAACATCCGTACTTTGCTCGCAGTACCTCGGCGCAAGGCTTGAAAAGAAGGTGGTTCAGGTAGTGGGGGTGTCGTTGCTTGTCAATTTGTTGGTTGGTGGAATAATCAGCCTTATTCTGTTTACAATGGCCCGCACCATTCTGCAATGGATGGGCTTGGGTCCGGAACTGATGGCCGACGGTATGGATTACATGCGTATCGTGGGTGCATTCGCTTTTTTCCAGGCTATTTCTCTCACTCTTTCCGCTTCATTGCGCAGTGCCAATAAAGCCATATATCCGATGTTGGTGACGGTAGTAGTCAATATTCTTAATATTATCGGTAATTATTCGCTGATTTTCGGTAAGTTCGGCTGTCCCGAACTCGGGGTGGAAGGGGCGGCTATTTCTACAGCCTTCAGCCGTGGAGTATCTATGGTGATTCTGTTTGTCATTCTGTTCCGCAAACACATTCATCGTTTCCCGTTGGCCTACTTCCGTCCGTTTCCTTTTATCGAATTGAAGAATTTGATGCGGGTCGGTCTGCCTTCTGCCGGAGAGCAGCTCTCGTACAGTTCATCGCAAGTGGTCATTACTTTTTTTATCAATATGCTTGGAGTCGAGGCGCTGGCTACCCGTACTTATTGTGTCAACATTATCATGTTCGTCTATTTATTCAGCATCTCCATGGCCCAGGGAGGAGCTATCTGTATCGGACATTTGATAGGGGAGAAGAAACCTCATGCAGCTTTTCTGCTCGGTAAGTACGTCATGAAGAAATCCGTAATGATTACGCTGATTCTTTCCGGTATTATTGCTGCTTCCGGGCATGCTATACTGAGTTGGCTGACTTCCAATCCGGAGATCATCCGTATGGGAGTGATTGTATTGCTGATCGATGTGGTGCTCGAGATAGGGCGTCCCATTAATATTTTTGCGACGAATGCCCTCCGTGCGGCAGGTGATGTGAATTATCCTTTCTATGTAGGATTGGTTGTGATGTGGAGTGTGGCTGTCGGCATAGGTTATTTATTTGGAATTTATTGGGCTTGGGGCATTTGCGGCATGTGGGTTGCCTTTGCTCTCGATGAAAACATTCGCGGAATTATCTTTGTCCGTCGTTGGTATGGGATGAAGTGGGTGAATAAAAGCTTTGTGAGGTCATAAATAGTTGCTATCTTTGCCGACGCTAATGCATCCTTATGCGTTTAACGGATACATTGGCTTATGGATACATTGGTAAATTATTCACATGGAGTGGTTATATAGTCTCTTTATCGAACATTCTGCTTTGCAGGCAGTTGTCGTTCTTTCCCTGATTTCCGCCATTGGGCTCGGATTGGGCAAAATTCATGTTTGTGGCATTTCGCTTGGCGTTACCTTTGTCTTTTTTTGCCGGCATTCTGGCCGGGCACTTCGGATTGTCCATTGATCCGCAGATGCTGAATTACGCCGAGAGTTTCGGGCTCATTATCTTTGTATATGCCTTGGGGTTGCAGGTTGGTCCCGGCTTTTTCAGCTCATTTCGCAAGGGAGGGGTTACGTTGAATATGCTTGCCATCGCAGTAGTGATTCTGGGTACGTTTCTTGCGGTTGTTTGCAGCTATACCACCGGAGTTTCGTTACCCAATATGATAGGCATTCTGTGTGGTGCCACCACTAACACTCCGGCTTTGGGAGCAGCCCAGCAGACGCTGAAGCAGATGGGGCTTGAAAGCAGTACACCAGCTTTGGGATGTGCCGTGGCCTATCCTCTCGGAGTGATTGGGGTGATTCTGGCGGTTCTGTTGATCCGTAAATTGCTGGTACGCCGGGAAGATCTTGAAGTACAGGAAAAAGACGATGCCAACAAAACCTATATTGCCGCTTTTCAGGTACACAACCCTGCTATTTTTAATAAAAGCATTAAGGATATCGCTCATATGAGTTATCCAAAATTCGTCATTTCCCGTTTGTGGAGAGACGGCAATGTCAGTATTCCCACTTCCGAAAAGATTATAAAAGAAGGCGACCGCTTATTGGTTGTTACATCCGAAAAAGACGCATTGGCCCTTACCGTACTGTTCGGTGAACAGGAGAATACGGATTGGAACAAGGAAGATATCGATTGGAATGCTATCGACAGCCAATTGATTTCGCAACGCATCGTCGTCACCCGTCCCGAATTGAACGGGAAGAAGTTGGGAGCTCTTCGTCTGCGCAATCATTACGGAATCAATATCAGCCGTGTCTATCGTTCCGGGGTGCAATTGTTGGCTACTCCCGAACTTACCTTGCAGTTGGGTGACCGTCTGACAGTGGTCGGCGAAGCGGCTGCCATCCAGAATGTGGAGAAGGTACTTGGAAATGCCATCAAAAGCTTGAAAGAACCCAATCTTGTGGCTGTATTTGTCGGTATCATCCTGGGATTGGCCCTGGGAGCCGTACCTTTCTCAATTCCCGGTATCAGTACTCCTGTCCGGCTCGGACTTGCAGGCGGTCCCATTATTGTAGGCATCCTGATCGGGACCTTTGGACCCCGTTTGCACATGATCACCTATACCACTCGCAGTGCCAATCTGATGCTCCGTGCCTTGGGGCTGTCCCTTTATCTTGCCTGCCTTGGGTTGGATGCAGGTGCCCATTTCTTCGATACGGTATTCCGTCCCGAAGGACTTTTATGGATCGGCCTGGGCTTTGGGCTGACCCTCGTGCCTACGGTGCTTGTGGGGTTCTTTGCTTTTAAGATTATGAAGATCGATTTTGGCAGCGTTTCCGGTATGTTGTGTGGCAGTATGGCCAATCCGATGGCATTGAATTACGCCAATGATACCATCCCCGGAGATAATCCGTCGGTAGCTTATGCTACGGTCTATCCGTTGAGTATGTTCCTTCGCGTCATTATAGCCCAGGTGCTGCTCATGTTTCTTCTATAGCCATTCGGGCGAAATTTATAAATTGTAAATCGTAAAATCGTAAATTATATGACTGCTCAAAGTAATATAACCCCCGAAAGTATCGTTGCCGATCTGCGTTATCTGCAACTGCTTTCACGTAGTTTCCCTACCATTGCCGCTGCCAGTACAGAGATTATCAATCTTGAAGCCATCCTGAATCTTCCGAAAGGGACCGAACATTTTCTGACCGATATACATGGCGAGTATGAAGCTTTTCAGCATGTATTGAAAAATGCTTCGGGAGCGGTGAAGCGGAAAGTGAACGAAATATTCGGCCATACTCTCCGTGAGATCGAGAAGAAAGAACTCTGCACGCTTATTTATTATCCGGAAGAGAAACTCCAATTGATTAAAGCAACCGAAACCGATATTGACGATTGGTACCTGATCACTCTCAATCAGCTGGTAAAGGTCTGCCAGAACGTATCATCCAAATATACCCGTTCGAAGGTTCGCAAATCATTGCCGGCCGAGTTCTCCTATATCATCCAGGAGTTACTTCACGAATCGACCATCGAGCCCAATAAACATGCTTATATCAATGTGATTATCAGTACCATTATTTCCACTCGCCGCGCTGACGACTTTATCATTGCCATGTGTAATCTGATACAGCGTCTTACGATCGATTCACTCCATATCGTGGGCGATATCTACGATCGTGGTCCGGGTGCCCATATCATAATGGATACTTTGTGTGATTATCACAATTTCGATATCCAATGGGGAAATCACGATATCCTCTGGATGGGTGCAGCATCGGGTAATGAAGCTTGTATGGCCAACGTGATCCGTCTCTCGATGCGTTACGGCAATCTGGGGACATTGGAAGATGGGTATGGCATCAATCTTTTGCCTCTTGCCACTTTTGCGATGGATACTTATGCGGATGATCCCTGTACCATCTTTGCACCTAAGACCAACTTTGCTGATTCTACTTATAACGAGAAGACCTTGAGGCTGATAACCCAGATGCATAAAGCTATTACCATCATTCAGTTTAAGCTGGAGGCAAACATTATTAATCGTCGTCCGGAGTTCGGAATGGGTGGTCGCAAGTTGCTTGAGAAAATCGACTTTGAACGGGGAGTATTTGTCTATGAAGGCAAAGAATATCCGTTGCGCGATACCAACTTCCCTACGGTAGATCCTGCAGATCCTTATCGTCTGACTGATGAAGAGCAGGAATTGATAGAAAAGATACATTACTCGTTTATGAACAGCGAGAAACTCAAAAAAACACATGCGTTGCCTCTTTACCTATGGAGGTATGTATCTGGTGTGCAATTCCAATTTGCTTTATCATGCCTCTGTGCCTCTCAACGAGGATGGAAGTTTCAAGCACGTGAATATCTGCGGTAAAGAGTATTGGGGGAAGAACTTGCTGGACAAGATAGACCAATTGATTCGTACGGCTTATTTTGATGAAGATGATGAAGAAGAGAAACGCTTTGCCATGGATTACATCTGGTATCTGTGGTGCGGACCGGATGCCCCTTCGTTCGACAAAGACAAGATGGCTACGTTCGAACGTTATTTCATTGCGGATAAGAGCCTGCATAAAGAGACGAAAGGATATTATTATGCTTTGCGTAACAAAGAAGAAATCTGTGACCGGATTCTTGAAGAATTCGGAGTGACAGGGCAGCATACTCATATCATCAACGGTCATGTGCCGGTAAAGACCATTAAAGGCGAGCAGCCGATGAAAGCCGGTGGAAAATTGCTGGTCATCGACGGTGGTTTTTCGAAAGCTTATCAGCCGGAGACCGGTATTGCCGGATATACGCTGGTATATCATTCACATGGTTTGCAGTTGGTGCAGCATGACCCTTTCCAGTCTACACAGAAAGCCATCGAAGAGGGACAGGACATTAAGTCGACTACCTTCGTCATCGAGTTCAATTCACAACGAATGATGGTGAAAGATACCGATAAGGGAAAAGAGCTCGTAACGCAAATTCTGGATTTAAAGAAGTTGTTGGTAGCATACCGGATCGGTTTGATAAAGGAGAAGGTCTGATCAGGTTCACCACAGAATAACACAGCGTCTTACAGAGGAATAATTTTAATATAAACTCTGTGAGACGCTGTGTCGTTTGGCTGTGAATCAATTAGAACAGAACCACTCCTGCTTCCGCAATCACACCTTTGTCGTAGGTCCTGGCTTTGTTATAGTAACGGCTGCCACCGTATCCGCCTGTGACGAACAGACCGAATTTATCCGTAAACCGATACTCCAGGTTGAGGCGTGCCTGCAAGGCATAAAGACGTGCCGGAATGCCTTCCACCTTTTTATTCCGGAATGTTTCGATGTGCTGATAGCCTAAATCACCGCTTACAAACAAGTTTCTGTAGAGTGGAAGTTCAAGGCCTGCCCGATAGAATAATGCCGCAGAAAATTTATCGTCAAAATCAAGATAGTGTGTGCCTCCACCGAGGATAGTGTAGAAGAGTTTGTTCTTGAAACGTGCACCTACATTGATTTTGGTGCTGTTTCCTCCGAAGACCATTAACTGTACCTTGGTCTGCGGGTTGGCATTGACCAGTCCCAGCTGAAGTCCTTTCATATCCTCCTTATGATAGTTGAACAGTCCGATCTGCAAACCTTTTGCCTTAGAGGCAAAATTGAACAGTCCCAATTGCACTCCGTTCATTTGTCCCCCGGTTACATTGGCAAGTCCGGAAAGTTGCAGTCCGTTCATTTCTTCTCCTACCACGTTGAGCAATCCCGACATCATAAGTCCGTCATATTCCTCACCGGTTACGTTGGCAAGGCCTGCCAATTGTACACCTGCGGCTTTATCTCCTGTGATATTCATGATACCACTCATCATCAGTCCGCGCATATTGTCTCCGGCAATGTTGCTTAAACCCGTAATCAGTACACCCTTTGCTTTGTTTCCGGTGATGTTGACAAGTCCCGAAACAGACAATCCTGCCAGATTGTTGCCGTTTACGTTACTGATACCTCCAATCTGCACTCCATGCATGCTTCCTCCCGCAAGGTTGGCCAATCCGGAAATCTGCACACCGTTCATATTGTTCTGTACCATACTTCCGAAGGCATTGAAGCCTACACCGTGCAACTTATACATTGCCGAGAAAAGCCCCAGGTTGACATATGTAGTCTGTGTACTGTCAAGTGGTTGCGTACATGCTTTTTTCCATAAAGAAAGATTGATTCCCCCACTTTTGTTTCCGCCTTTATTCTGTGCAGGCAGACAGACTGCAGCCGAAAGAAGAGCTGCTACAAGAATTATTTTCTTCATAAGCTAAATTTTTAGAACGCAAATTACGCAGATTTGCACGGATTATCCTATTAAAATCTATGCAAATCTGCGTAATCGATGTTTTTTTAAGAAAGATAGAGACTGCTTTTATCCTTTTGCCTCTTGATATAAGAAGCGTTTGATACTCTTCTTCGGAGTCTTTTCAAACTCTTCCGGATAGATTTTCATTTTCGAAATCTGGCTGTAGGCAGGAAGCATTTCGTTCAAGGTAATCCGGTTTTCTTCCATCACCCGTTCCATGTCTTCATTTTTCAGACCATGCGCAAAGGCTTCGTCAAAATCCGGATAAACCAGTCCCACCAGTTTGTCATTCTGCTGTACGATAATACTTTCGGCCACGTACGGCAGATTGTTCAGCTTATCTTCTATTTCTTCCGGATAGATATTTTGTCCGCTGGCACTCAATAACATATTCTTGCTGCGTCCCTTAATTGTGATGTTGCCTTCAGCATCTTCTAGGGCAAGGTCACCGGTATGTAACCATCCGTCTTTATCGATCACCTGGGCGGTAGCCTCTTCATTCTTATAGTAGCCTAACATTACGTTCGGACCTTTGCAGACAATTTCGCCTACTACGTTTTCCGGATCGGGTGAAAGGACTTTCACTTCCATGTTGAGTGCTGCTTTTCCACATGATCCCGGTTTGAAGCGTTTCCAGTCTTCATAACAAATGATAGGACCGCACTCGGTCATACCATAGCCCACTGTATAAGGGAAGTCGATCATTCTCAGGAATTGTTCCACCTCCTGGTTGAAGGCGGCTCCACCTACAATGACAGCTTCAAAGTTGCCGCCAAAGCCTTTTATCATCTCTTCGCGTACCGTTGCTTTAATCTTATCATTGATAATCGGCACTTTAAGCAGCAGCTTCATGGTAGGAGTCTCCAACTTCGGAAGTACGCTCTTCTTGATGATCTTTTCAATAATCAGCGGAACAGCCACGATCAGATTGGGTTTCACATCGGCAAACGCCTGGAAGATAATCTTCGGGCTCGGCATGCGGGTGAGGAAGTAAATCTGGCAACCTACCGCAAATTCATACAGGAACTCGAAAGCCAGTCCGTACATGTGTGCCATCGGCAGCATGGATACGATCTTATCACCTGCTTTCAGTGGAAGGACCTCGAAAGCGAAAGCCATATTCGACCATAGGCTGCGATAGGGGAGCATTACACCTTTTGAATAGCTGGTGGTTCCCGAGGTATAGTTGATAACAGCCAATTCTTCAGGCTGATCCTTATGATATTCGATATGTTCCTTACGGAAATTTTTGGGGAATTTCTTGCCGAACATTTCGTTGAGGTGTTCACGTGCGTGAGTCAGTCGTTCACTACGTGATACCAGTAACGTAAAATCGTTCATCATCAGGATACCTTCAAGCAACGGCATGGCAGACTCATTGAGGTTTTCCCAGACCACGTCTCCTACAAAGAGGAGTTTGGCTTCCGAGTGATTGACGATGTTGTGTACGTTATCAGCTTTGAATTCGTGTAAGATGGGGACGATAACCGCTCCATAAGTGAGAGTCGCGAGGAAAGTAACTCCCCAATGGGAACTATTTCTTCCGCAAACGGCTATTTTGTCTCCTTTGCGGATTCCGCTTTCTTCAAAGATGATGTGGAGCTTTTCTATTTTGCGGGCTACGTCTTTATACTGTAGGGTGGCACCTTTATAATCTGTCAGGGCGTCCAAATCCCAATTATTCTTAATACTATTTTCAATGTAAGCTATAAAACTTTGTTCCATTGTTTTTTGCACATTTGATGATAAATTGTGCAAATATAGCTATTTAATTGAGATTTGAAAGCTTGGAAGCTATTTAAATTTTTCTTTTGCAGGTTTCACTGTATTCACTACAGGGTACACGGAGGATATAGAAGTTCTGTTTTCATTTCTATTTTATCACTCTGTATCCTCCTATGCCCTCTGTGGTGAATGATTATCCCAGATACCACTCGTACATTTTCTGTACCCCCCTCTTCAATATCGATCTTATGATGCCATCCGAGGTTGTGCAATTTCGACGGATCGGTAAGTTTTCGCATGGTTCCGTCCGGTTTACTGCTGTCAAAAGTCAGTTCACCCTGATAGCCGACTGTATTTACAATCAGTCCGGCCAGTTCGCGGATTGTAATTTCTTTGCCGGTACCTATATTGATGTGGCAGTTGCGGATGTCTTTTGCACCGGTTTTGTAGGTATCCTTGAAGTCCACATGTTCCATTACGAAGACACTGGCATCTGCCATTTCTTCACTCCAAAGAAATTCCCTTAGAGGCGTTCCTGTTCCCCAAAGTGTCACCTCCGTTTCAGTAATGCCGTATTTCCGGAGAATCCGGAGGATCTCTTCGTTGGAGTTGGCACCACTGATGCCTTCTACCGGACGCAGGTTCATATCTTTACGCACGGCCTCCCAATCTCCTTTTTTCAGGCAGTGTGCCAAGTGAACTTTACGGATCATGGCAGGCAGCACATGACTGCGTTCCAAGTCAAAGTTATCGTTCGGCCCATACAGGTTGGTCGGCATCACGGCGATGTAGTTCGTTCCATATTGCAGGTTGAAGCTTTCGCACATTTTCAGTCCGGCTATTTTGGCTATGGCATAAGGTTCATTGGTATATTCCAGTGGAGAAGTGAGCAAGACGTCCTCTTTCATCGGCTGTTCGGCATCCCTCGGATAGATGCAGGTACTGCCCAGAAAGAGCAGTTTTTTCACCTGATGCCGGAAACTTTCTCCGATCACGTTCTGCTGTATCTGTAAGTTCTTATAGATAAAGTCCGCACGGTAGATACTATTGGCCATGATTCCTCCGACAAAAGCGGCAGCCAAAAACACGTACTCCGGCATTTCCTCATCAAAAAACTGCTTTACGGTCGCACCGTCCAATAAGTCCAGTTCCTTATGTGTGCGTCCCACCAGATTCGTATACCCCTTTTCCTGCAGATTTTTCCATATAGCCGAACCCACCAGTCCGTGGTGTCCGGCTACATAAATTTTTGCGTTTTTATCCATTCTGTCAATCATGTTTAGTCGCAATCATTCTTTTCACTTTGGCCATATCGTGGCGTACCATGATTTTTACCAGTTCCGGGAATGGTGTTTTGCATGGATTCCATCCCAATACGGTTCTGGCTTTGGTTGGGTTACCGAGCAATTGTTCCACTTCGGCAGGGCGGAAGTATTTCGGGTCGACCTCTACCAGTACTTTGCCGGTGGCCGTGTCGATTCCTTTCTCATTGACGCCTTCGCCTTCCCAACGCAGGTTGATGCCTATTTCGGCAAATGCCAGTGTACAGAATTCGCGGACGGTATGCATTTCGCCGGTAGCGATTACGAAATCTTCGGGTACGTCATGTTGCAGGATCAGCCACATACATTCTACATAATCTTTGGCATAGCCCCAGTCACGCTTGGCATCCAGGTTACCCAAATATAATTTATCCTGTTCGCCTTGTGCGATGCGTGCTGCTGCCAGCGTGATCTTACGGGTTACGAAAGTCTCGCCACGGCGTTCACTCTCGTGATTGAATAAGATACCGTTTACGGCAAACATTCCGTAACTTTCACGATAGTTCTTGGTGATCCAGAAACCGTATTGCTTGGCTACTCCATACGGAGAACGCGGATAGAACGGAGTCGTTTCGCTTTGCGGCACTTCCTGTACTTTTCCGTAGAGTTCGGAAGTGGAAGCCTGGTAGATGCGTGTCTGTTTTTCCAGTCCCAGGATGCGGACAGCTTCAAGCATACGCAATGTACCGAGTGCATCCGCCTCGGCGGTATATTCCGGTACGTCGAACGATACTTTTACGTGGCTTTGTGCCGCCAGGTTGTATATTTCGTCGGGTTGTACTTGCTGGATGATGCGGATCAGTGAACTTGAGTCGGTCATATCTCCGTAGTGCAGGTTGACTGTACGTTTCTGTTTCATATCGCGCACCCATTCATCAAAGTACAAGTGTTCGATCCGGCCTGTATTGAAAGAAGATGAACGGCGCAGGATGCCGTGTACTTCGTAACCTTTCTGAAGAAGAAACTCGGCGAGGAATGAACCATCCTGTCCGGTAATACCTGAAATAAGAGCTTTTTTCATGTCTATTGTTTTGAGTTTATAATCTTTTTGACGATGCAATATTCGGTATTTTCATAAGAACGGGCAATCTATCTGCTGAATTATTTTCTTTTTTCAACGGAAAAAACTTATCTTTGCTGTAATTTATTAAAATAGAAATGAATATTATGCTTTTTAATATTAAAATATCTATTCTGTTTTATATAATGAATTTTATTTTAAATAAATTCGTGTATGAATGATATATTTGATGAATTGGTATCATCCAACTCCTGGAATGGAAAACTTCCGAAAGTGGAATTTGCCCGTAAAAGTTACACAAACCGTATATTCGGGTATGTAGGTAACCGCCTTGTAAAGGTCCTGACCGGACAGAGAGGGGTAGGTAAAGGATGCCTGTTGCGGCAGATCATCTATCAGTTGATTGCCGATGGTGTTTCATCACGGAACATTCTATATATAAGTAAGAAGTTCACAGATTCGGGCGTACTTTCCGGATATCGTGATCTGGACGACTTGCTTTTTATCTATCGTGAGAAAATCCATCCGGTAGGTAAAGTCTATATTTTTATTGAAGAAATACAAAAAGTGGAGGGCTGGGAACATTTTGTCCATTCCCATTCACAGGACTTTGTAGATACTTGCGAGCTGTTTATCAGTGGTTCCAACCAGGATATGCTTTCGGGTGAAGCCGAGAAGCTTTTGGCCAGACATTACGTCAGTTTTGAGATATTTCCCTTTAGCTTTTCCGAGCATAGGATATTGGAGAGGGTAGAGGCTACCGGCAAAAATTACGCGGAATATATGGGTAAGGGGGCACTACCCATTCTTTTCAATCTTCCGGATGCGGAGGCCGGATGGAAAGCCATTTCCGCTCTCCGCGATACGATTCTGTTTCGTGATATCATCCGTCGATATCGGATTAAGGATGCCCGCCTGCTCGAAGATGTGTTCGTCTATTTGTGCACCCATCTCGCTGAGTTGATTACCATCGGTCAGCTGGTCAGTCACTTTGCTGCCCAGAACCGGAAGACGAGTTATGATACGGTTGCCAATTATATCTGCTATCTGGAAGACACCTCTCTGATTCATCGCGTGGAACGTTATCAGATCCGCAGCAAAGAGATTCTTCTAGGTAGCTGCAAATACTATATTAACGATTGGTCATTCATGCGCCATCTGTATCCTTTTTTTGCCGGTTCCCGAAAATCCTGCTTTGAGAACCAGGTTTATCTGGAACTGCGGCGTGCCGGATATACCGTTTTTGTAGGTGTGCTTCGAGGAGGCAAACTGGTCGATTTTGTTGGCAGGAAGAAAGACCGCATTGTGTATTTGCAATGTGCACCTCTGCTCAATGATGATTTTCAAGTGGAGCAAATGTACAACACGCTGGAGATGATACAAGACAATTATGAAAAGTGGGTCGTTTCTATGGACGATACCACATTGCCCTCCAAAGAAGGGATTCGTCACATACAAGTCTGGCAACTGCCTGAAATACTATAGTCTGACAATCTTTTTTGATTGCTTTGATGTCCGGATGATGCCGTTTACGAAGTTAACATCTTGTTGTTTACGAAGTTAATATCATAATTTTACGAAGTTAAAATCGTATCTTCGGGAAGTTAACTTCCTGAAGTCACGATTTTAACTTCGTATTAGTGCTTTTTGAATCGCTTTTCAATCCCTTGAGAATCAGTGTCCGTTTCCGGAGGAAAACAGCTGCGTTCTTTAATTGATTGCAAGCAAACAGCATTTTCCAGAATATAAAATGTACTGTTTGTCAGAAAAGTTCTTTTTTAGGTTCCGCTTCTTTTCTTTGCCCGGTTCAACGCTGCGATCATGTATTTTCCTTTTGCTCCGATGTTACTCCAGTTCGTGCTGCAAATCAGTTTCCATACAGGGGTTCCTTTTCTCCCGTAATCTGACAGTCGCAGGATTGCTTCGATCTCTTTTTCGTCTGTTATTCCGAATCGTTCCAGGTTTCCCATTAATCCCACGTAGTTGTGTGTCATTGTATTAAATGCGTATCCGGGCATACTGACCGGCGTAGCATTGACTTCCTCTTCCTTCCCCCTTGGGGGAGCTGAGGGGGGAAATTCTCTACTTTGCTTTACTTTACTTTGTTCGGTATTGCATGCATTTTTTGCATCAGAGCCTGCATCCTGCTCTACATTTTGCGTGCAGACGGTCTTTTCTTCATTACATGTCTCTTTCGGTTTTATCAGTAGATAAGGCATGGCTGTCCAGTTCCTCTTTCTTCGCTTGGTTGCCTCTATCCATACTTTTTGTATTGCTTCAGAGGTCAGTACTTTATGTTCCGCATAGCTTCCCCTGTCTATCATTCCTTTCTCGATCATTATCTCGATAATCCCCTGCACCTCTTCTGCGTCTGCCTCTTTTCCCGTCTTGTTGGCGAAAATAAGGCATTGTTCCTCACCCCACGGAATATAATATCCTTCTTTATATATTTTGCATAGGAGTTTCAGTACAATCGCGAGTCCTTTCATGCCATATTTTGCTTCTATTACCTCCATTGCGTTCTCTTCCATAAAATTCACAGCTATTGGAAAGTAATTTATTCCATCGTATGTTGTTGCCATAATTGTTAAGTTGTTATGTTACTGATTAATTGGTCACTGAAAGATTCTCCTATACGATCGCTCTCCATTCCATGAAATTCTCTATTTTGAAGGTCATCCACCTTTGTTGCTCCACATCCCGGTAGACCACTGTGTTTTTTATTTCCATCGGATCATACTGCTTTCCGAAATCTTTTTCGTATCCCACCAATGTTCCTTTCACCAGTTTGAATGTTCCGTCCTGTTTCATATAAGCTACGGCTGCATGTCCATATTGCATATATTCTATGAGGGCTTCCAGTCGTTCTGCCATCCATTCGGAGCACTGTTCTGTGTAGTCCTTTTCGAGCATGATTTGTCTTTTCCATTTTCCTTTCATCATTTCGTTTTTCGATACTGCTTTCCTGTTCTTTTTCATAATTGATTTTTTAAAGTTTATTAATGAGTTATTGTCGGGCTTTTATTTTTACCCATGGCAAAGTACGGTAATAAGTTTTGAATAGACTAATCCTGTAAAAGTACTTTAGAAAGGGGCTTTTACAGGATTTTAACAATCGGTTATTCGCTTTCATCTCGCTTTTTCCGGAATGCTCTGGCATATTTTTTCAGCTCTGATAGAAAAGAACGTTTATTAGGCTCTGTAGCAATGCCTTTGCGCTGATATTCAAAGGTGAGATATTCTTTTATTGTTTCCTGTAGTTCTTCAATGGGTCTGTTTTCCATGCTGTTGATTCCGCCTTTGATAAAGCTTTCGGTAAGTGCCTCCATTAGCTTTCCTTTGCCTTTTGTGATGCGTAGTGGTTCTCTAACCTTTTGATTGAGGCTGAATTGCAAGTCGGCTTTACCCGCAAAGATTACTTTTCCATTTACTTCGATGGTTACTAAGTTATCATTCAATGAGATAACTACTTTTTTTCTTCCATAATGTTAGTTATTAAATGAATTTATGAAAGGACAAAGTTTGTATAAAAAAATATAAATATAAAAGAATACCGGAGTTTTTTTAGTTTAAAGGGAGAATCTTGAAGTGTAAGGATCTTGTTATTAGTTATTTATCTTAAGATATAGGCGTTGTTTCAAAAAACGTTCGTTTGATTGAACAAAGGTAAGGAGTCTGTTTTAATGTACAAAATATTTAGTGGATAAAATTTTATCAAAGATTTTATGTTGCTGATTCTCAAATATATATAGAGCAAAAAAAGTTCTTTGTTCAGCTACTTTACAATATTCATTTTTTCATCGAAAAAAAACTCAAAAATGCTGTTTCAAAAGACGAACGTTTTTTGAAACACATTCGTTCGTTCTCAACTTCTAAAAATGTTTCGTAAAATTTGACGGTTTGAAAGAGAAAAGATGTCTCGTTCAAACCGCGAAGCGCACCCGAAATAAAGGAAAATTTCCCCAAGTATAAATCGTAAATGTCTGAACAACAGAAGTATTGGTTTGCCGCCCGTACCCGAGATAAACAAGAGTTTGCTATTCGTGACTCTCTTGAAAAATTGAAGACTGAACTTGATCTCAATTACTATCTTCCCACTCAGTTTGTCATCCGGCAGTTGAAATATCGTCGAAAACGGGTGGAAGTCCCTGTTATTAAGAATCTTATCTTCATCCAAGCTACCAAGCAAGATGCTTGTGATATTTCTAATAAATACAATATCCAGCTTTTTTATATGAAAGACCTGCTTACCAGGGCTATGCTGATAGTTCCTGATAAACAGATGCAGGACTTCATATTTGTCATGGATTTAGATCCGAATGGCGTCAGTTTCGATAATGACCATTTATCTGTCGGTAGCAGGGTTCAGGTAGTTAAAGGTGATTTCTGTGGTGTCGAGGGCGAACTTGCCAGCGAGGCCAACAAAACTTATGTTGTTATTCGTATTGCCGGTGTATTGAGCGCCAGCGTCAAAGTTCCTAAAAGTTATTTACGTGTCATTTAAGTTATGAATACACTCACTTCTCAAATTGAACAATTACAGAGTCTCGCGCACGAGTTACTCTATTTAGGTGTGGATGGTGCTCCTATTTATACCGATCATTTCCGTCAGTTGAACAAAGAAGTTTTAGAACAATCCGATGCGTTGTATCCTCAGCGTGGTGCTACTCCCGAAGAGGAAGCAAACATCTGTCTGGCATTATTGATGGGTTACAATGCAACCATCTATAATCAGGGTGACAAGGAGGAGAAAAAGCAAGTTGTTCTCAATCGTTGTTGGGACGTGCTTGACCAACTTCCTGCTACTTTATTGAAATGCCAGTTGTTGACTTATTGTTATGGTGAGGTGTTTGAAGAGGAGTTGGCGAAAGAGGCGCATACTATCATAGAAAGTTGGAGCAATCGAGAACTTTTAAAAGCTGAAAAAGAAATAGCTGAAAGTTTGAATAATTTGGAAGCTAATCCATATCCGTACAGCGAACTACACGAATGATTCGTTCCTTTCTTTCCCGTTCTCCCCTTTACGTTTTGGCTCTCTATGCCAGCGTTTTGATTTTTCTGGTTTATACTTGTGCCTATGCCTACCGTAAGCCATTTACCGCAGCCATTTATGAAGGTGAGATTCTTTGGGGATTCGATGTCAAAATCCTGTATGTCCTTTCTGAGATTATCGGCTACGCCCTTTCCAAGTTCATCGGTGTTCGTATTCTGCCTTCGATGAAAGCGGGTCACCGCATCTATTATATAATAGGGCTGCTTACTTTTTCCGAAGTTGCTTTGTTGGGTTTTGCACTTCTTCCGGTTCCTTTGAAGGTGTGTTCTATTTTTCTGAGCGGTCTTCCCCTGGGTATGATCTGGGGTGTCATTTTTAGCTATATCGAAGGACGTCGTATCAGTGAAATATTGAATGTCGGGCTGAGCGTTGCTTTGATAGTCTCTTCCGGTTTGGTGAAAACCTTGGGACAATTCGTGATGGATAATTTGCATGTGTCGGAATATTGGATGCCTTTTACCACCGGTTTGTTGGTATACCCTGTTATGTTGCTTTGCAGCTGGCTTCTCAATCAGATTCCGGCTCCCAATGAGCAAGATATCATACAGCGTACCAAACGTGCTCCGATGGATGGTAAAGACAGGCGTAAATTTTTGAGGCAATTCTTCTGGGGAATCTGCATGCTGGTTGTTTTTTACGGTGCCCTGACCGTGTTCCGTGAGCTTCGTGACTCTTTCGCTGCCGATATTTGGAAGGAGCTCCATATTGAGGGTGCAATGATCTTTACTCAGACAGAGGTTCCCATTGCCGCTTTTGTCCTTGTACTGATGTTCCTGATTGTGTTTGTCCGTAATAACCGTTTGGCTCTTAATATCATTTATTGCATTGCCGTCACAGGCGGTTCCTTAATGGTTTTTTCCACATTGCTTTATGTGTACGGTTTTCTTTCTCCTATTTGGTGGATGATTCTTTCCGGTCTTGGTCTGTATATGGGGTATATTCCTTTCACTTACCTGATAGAACGCCTGATTGCTTCCCTTAGGGTGGTTAGTACGGCTGTTTTTATTATTTATTTGGCCGATTCTTTCGGCTATCTGGGCACTACGGGTGTGTTTATGGTCAAGAACTTCGTTTCTGCTGACATTTCCTGGACTGTCATGCTAATGCGTACTGCCCTTTTTTCAGGATTTGTTTCTGTCCTGTCGATTTTTGCGATTTACTGTTATTTCAAGCAACAATTGAATTCACTTATATTAATTCCCTCTGAAATTCATGATTAAAACAGCAATGATCATGGCTGCCGGTCTTGGTACCCGCTTCGGGCATTATACCGAGCTTGTGCCCAAAGGTTTTGTGGAGGTTGGTGGAAAACCTATGATTATCCGCTCTATCGAAACCCTTCTTTCCTGCGGTATCGAACGTATCATCCTCGGTACGGGTTATAAAAAAGAGGCTTATGAAGCCCTTCAGGCGGATTTCCCCCAGATAGAGACCTGTTTCAGTCCCCGTTATGCCGATACTAACAGTATGTACACTCTGTACAATACGCGTGACGTGATAGGCGATGACAATTTCCTGCTGCTTGAATCGGACCTTGTTTTTGAACGCAAGGCCATCCTCTCGCTACTGGATGACGAATTCCCGGATGTGATGCTTGTCTCTTCTCTGACCAAGTTCCAGGATCAGTATTATGTGGAATATGACCGCAATCACATCCTTACTTCCTGTTCGGTAGACAAGAACGCCCTTGAGGCAAAAGGCGAGCTGGTCGGTATCCATAAACTTTCCAATACTTTCTACCGCCGGATGTGCGCCGATTATGCGACCATCCTGGAGTCCCAGCCTAAACTGGGTTACGAGTACGAACTGCTCCGCATGTCCCGTTCCGTTTCCCCTGTCCGTGTGCTCAGGGTGGAGGGTCTTAAATGGTATGAAATCGATGATGAAGCCGACCTTTCGTATGCCGAGGAGCACATCATCCGCTATTGTTAAAAACAAATCTTTTCCATATATGAACAAGAAAATCTATGTCGGTATGACCGCGGATATCATGCATCCGGGGCTGATCCATATTATTCATGAAGCTACTAAATACGGTGATGTCATCGTCGGTCTGCTGACGGACAAGGCCATCGCCGAACACAAACGCCTCCCTTACCTTACCTATGATCAGCGTAAGGAGGTTGTTGAGAATATCAAGGGGGTTTGCGAGGTTGTTCCCCAGGAGGATTGGAGCTATGTTCCGAATCTGGAAAAACTCAAGCCTGACTATATCATCCACGGTGACGACTGGAAAACGGGTCCGTTGCGCGAGGTGCGCGAACAGGTTTTTGAGGTGATGAACGCCCAGGGGGGCAAGGTAATCGAGATCCCTTATACCCGGGGCATCAACTCCTCCTCGCTCGACAAGGATATCAAGGCGATCGGGACTACCCCTGACGTACGTCTTAAGTCCCTCCGCCGCCTGATCCAGGCCAAGCCTGTGGTCCGTATCCTGGAGGCTCACGACGGTCTTTGCGGTCTGATTATTGAGAATCTTGAAGTCCAGAAGGGTGATAAGCGCGAGGTCTTTGACGGCATGTGGTCCAGCAGCCTGACCGACTCCACGAGTAAGGGTAAACCGGATATTGAAGCGGTCGACCTTACCACCCGTTTACAGGACCTGAACAATATCCTTGAATGTACCACCAAGCCTATTATTTTTGATGGAGACACGGGTGGCAAGATCGAACACTTTGTCTTTACTGTGCGCACTCTGGAACGTCACGGCATTTCTGCGGTAATCATTGAAGATAAAGTCGGTCTGAAGAAGAATTCCCTTTTTGGTACTGACGCTATCCAGACTCAGGATAGTATCGAGGGTTTCTGCGATAAGATCAGAGCAGGGAAGAATGCCCAGGTCACCGGTGACTTTATGATCATTGCGCGTATCGAAAGCCTTATTGCCGGCAAACCCATGAGTGACGCCCTCGAACGTGCTTATGCCTATGTACAGGCGGGTGCGGACGGCATCATGATCCACAGCAAGGATAAGTCGGGTGAGGATATCCGTGAGTTCTGCCGGACTTTCCGCAAAGAATACGCCCATGTTCCCATTGTCGTTGTTCCGACGACTTATGACCATGTGCACGAATCCGAACTTCACGAATGGGGTGCCAACGTAGTCATTTACGCCAACCACCTTCTCCGTGCCGCTTACCCGGCCATGATGAACGTGGCCAGGACCATCCTTGAAAACGAGCGCGCCGAGGAGGTCCGTCCGCTTTGTATGCCTATCAAGGAAATTCTGGAATTGATTCCGGGCACTAAATAAATCAGACGGTTATGGTAAGTGTAGAAAAGATATACGATACGTTCCTTCATCACGGTGTTGACTTCTTTACGGGTGTTCCCGATTCCCTTTTGAAGAATATTTGCGCCTATATCACGGATCATGCTCCGCGTGGTAAGCATATCATCGCCGCCAATGAAGGTTCCGCGGTGGGCATTGCCTGCGGTTATTATATGGCTTCTGGCAACGTTCCTTTGGTTTATATGCAGAACTCCGGTCTGGGAAATACGGTGAATCCCCTCTTGTCCCTTGCGGACGAGAAAGTGTACAGCCTTCCTCTTCTTTTGCTGGTCGGCTGGCGCGGTGAGCCCGGCACAAAAGACGAACCCCAGCATAAGAAGCAGGGCGAGGTTACCCTTGATCTTCTGAAAGCCATGAAAATTCCTTTTATAATTCTGGATACGGATGAAGACGAGGCCCTGGCGCAGATCCATGACGCGGTTGTCTCGGCGAAGAGCCGGTCGATTCCCCATGCGATTGTCATCCGTAAAGATACGTTTGGAAAATATAAATTGCGTCAGGAAGCCTTGAATGACTATCCTCTGTCCCGCGAGGAGGCGCTAATGCAGGTTGTCGACCACCTCGGGGACAATGACATTGTGGTTTCCACCACGGGCAAGCTCTCCCGTGAGCTTTTCGAGTACCGTGAATCGAAAGGGCAGGGGCACGCAAGGGATTTCCTAACTGTGGGTTCCATGGGTCACAGTTCTTCCATTGCCCTGGGGATTGCCCTTGAGAAGCCTGACCGCCGTGTCTACTGTCTTGACGGTGACGGTGCCTTTATCATGCACATGGGTGCTGTCAGCAATATCGGCGATCTTTCTCCCAAGAATTACAGGCACGTCCTTTTCAACAACGGTGCCCATGAATCTGTCGGCGGTCAACCCACGCTCGGTTTCCGTCTGGATATCGCCTCGATAGCGAAAGGTTGCGGTTATGCGCATGTACTGACTGCCTCCGACAAGGAAGGGCTTTCGTGTGCGCTTGAGAAGCTGTCCGGCCTGTCCGGCCCGGTTCTTCTTGAAATTAAGGTCCGGATCGATTCACGTGATGATCTGGGTCGCCCTACGACTACTCCGGTAGAGAATAAAGAGCATTTTATGGCATTTTTAAAAGATACGCATTCATGAATATCGAAAGAAAGATCCTTTTGAATCCGGGTCCCGCCACCACGACGGATACGGTAAAGCTGGCGCAGGTTGTTCCCGATATCTGTCCGCGTGAGAAAGAGTTTGCGGGTATGATGAAACAGTTACGTGACGACCTGGTCCGCGTTGCGCATGGAGACCTCTCCAAACATACGGCCGTCCTGTTTTGCGGCTCGGGTACGATCAATATCGATATCTGCCTGAACTCTCTTCTTCCTGCGGATAAGAAAGTTCTGGTTGTCAATAACGGTGCCTATAGCACCCGTGCGGTGGAAGTCTGCGAATATTACGGTCTTCCCCATATCGATTTGAAGTTTTCCGTTTACGAACTTCCCGACCTGTCGGTAATCGAAAAGACGCTTTCCGACAATCCGGACATCGCTTTGGTCTATACCACGCACCATGAAACGGGTACGGGTATCTTGAACCCCATCCGTGAGATCGGAAAAATAGCCCATTCGCACGGTGCCGTTTTTGTTGTCGACACCACTTCCTCCCTGGGTATGATTCCTTTTGATATCGGGAAGGATAATGTTGACTTTTGTATGGCTTCGGCTCAGAAAGGCCTTCAGGCCATGACGGGTCTTTCCTTTATCATAGGTGATGAATCCCTGATACGTGCTTCAAGGGATTATCCGAAACGCTCCTACTATTGTAACCTCTATTTACAATACGATTACTTTGAGAAGACGGGTGAGATGCATTTTACTCCTCCTGTTCAAACCGTTTACGCTGCCCGTCAGGCTCTTGATGAATATTTTGCAGTAGGTGAAGAGGCTAAATTCGCCCGTCACAAGAGGGTCTTTGAAGCCATCCATAAAGGTTTGCAAGAGCTTGGTCTTCAGTATGCGATCAAACGTGAATGGCAGTCGGGTCTTGTTGTTTCTGTATTGTATCCTGATGATCCCCTCTGGGATTTTGATAAGGTTCATGATTACTGCTATGAACGTGGCTTTACGATCTACCCGGGTAAGATTTCCACAACGAATACATTCCGGCTTTGTGCGTTGGGAGAGATTGATGTGGAGGATATTGAGAGGTTCTTTGAGGTGATGAGGGAGGCTGTTTTAAAATACTAGAGAAATTGTCAATTGGGATATGAAAGATAAAAAAAATGTAGTAAAATGGAATTTTGTATTTTATCTCTTGGAATTTTTGTATACAATTTTAGTTGGGATTATTTTGGTTCCGTTGTATTTGAAATATATTCCAAAGGATTTATATGGTTTCTGGCTAGCTACTGGTAATATATTGTCTATTTTAACTCTTATCAATCCTGGGTTTTCAGATGTGATACAACAAAAAGTTGCATATTGTTATGGATTACATGATTATAAAAAAATAGGATTATATACCGTTTCAGGTATTTGTCTTACGTTTGTTTTTTCATTAATTGTTTTGATAATCGGAGTAGTAGTTAACCTTTTAATAGGTAGTATATTTACAATGCAAGCTAATTATTTATATGAATTAAAAATAGCTTTTGGCTTAATGCTTGTTGGTACATTTTTAACTATTAATTATTATTCCTTTTCTTCTATATTATATGCTTTTCTTAGTAGTAAGTCAATCGGGCTAATTGTACTTCTAGGCAATAGTTTAGGTACTTTAATATCTATTTATCTTATTATCCATGGATATGGTCTAATAGCTTTGGGAATTGCATCAGTTGTTCGAGGAGGTGTTTTTTTGTCATGTAGTGTTGGCTATGTAATATTTAAATTTCGAAAAAAGAAAATAAAAATTGTATTTGATTTAAATAATGTTAAGGAGATCTTTTCTTTTTCTATATATAATTTTTTAGGTAAAACAGGACAAACATTGTTGACTAATATGAATTCTTTCTTGACTGCTAAGTTTGTTTCTCCTATTGACGCTGCAAATTTGAGATTTACTCAAACTGTGCCGGAATTTGGTAAAGTTTTAGTTTTAAGATTTTTATATTCTGTTGCTCCTATTATTCCTAATTTGTTAGCAGCTAAGGGGTTGGAGTCTATTAGAATAAAGCTTTTGAATATTGTGTATTTTTTGATTTCCTTTATTTTCTTAGTATGTATTGGTTTTTATCTATTGAATGAACAATTTATATATTTATGGCTTGGTGAGAACAATTTTTCAGGGAAAATAATTAATTTTTTTATCATTATTTTATTGTTTTTTTCTTCTATAAACAAGGTCTGTTTTCAGTTTCTTTTTGCATTAGGAGATATAAAGAAAAGCAATAAGATTTTATTTTACCAATCTTTGTTGTATTTACCTATTGCTGTTTTTACAACGAAATTTTGTGGAATAATTGGTTTATTGTTATCTGGAATATTAGTAGAATTATTGGCACTATTCATTTTCTTCTTTCCTAAAATGGTTGATATTCTTAATATTTCGAAAATAGATATTAGAAAGAAACTTTTTGTGGAGTTAACCAAAATATCTTTTGTTACGGTTATTACATTATTAATAGGTTCTTGTGTCAAGTTCTCTAATCCTAGTTGGCTACTTTTCTTTGTGGAAATTGTTTTTATTGTATTAACATTTTTTGTTTTGTTGTTTTTATGTTCAAAGACTTTTCGTAATTTATTGTCTATTTGTAAATAAAAGATGAAGATACTACTAGTTTTTATAGATATGATACGTGTTGATCATTTATCATTATATAATGATAACATGGAGAAAACATCGTTGGATTTGTTTTTTGAAAATTTAGGAGGTACAATTCTAACTAACTGTTATACACCTGCACCTGATACTCCAAGAAGTATAGCTTGTTTGCAAAGTGGCCTATTACCCTATTTGAATGGCTGCGATAGTCGTGTCAAATGGCCAAGATATTTTATGAAACCTAATATAGAAACTATTTTTGATATTGCAGTAGGGTTAGGATATAAAGTAAATTTGTGTGCGACTAAATCTGATATTGAAACAGGGTTGTTTAAGTTTAAAGAAAATGAAAATATTAGTATATTTACTACTATTGAAGATTTTACTGATACTGTTCATTTGTCAGAAAATACATTGTCCTTAATTGCCATTGATGATTATCATTCTGCCATTGATGATTATGGAGGAACCTCATTGGGAATTAAAGAAGGGCAGAAAGTGATATTATATTCTTTAAATAATTTTCTAACTCCAGATATCGTAAATAAATACGACTATTCGTTTTTCTTTTCAGACCATGGGCATGCTTTGCAGAGTGAAATTGTCATGCAAAAAAATAAACTAGAACTACTTAGTGATGGAAGAACTAAACTTTTTATGTTCTATCATAATATTAATAATAAGAAAATAGTAAAAGATTCTAGGCTTGCTTCTATTTTGGATCTTTATGCCTCTATTGTTGATTTGATTGGTAGTGGAGATTTTAGGCAAGGTTTTTCCTTTTTTAGAGACAGTCAAAGAGATATACTTCATATAGAGGACCATGCTGATTTTAGGGTGTCTCCAGAGCAAATTGTGAGTCAATGGCGAGTAATTTCAGATGAAATAGATATTAGGACTAATGTATTTGAAACTTTAAATAAAAAAGGACAAATAATCGATATAAATGTGGTAAAAAAATATTTAGATAGTTTTTCCCCCTCGTTTTCTTATTATATGAAACAGATAGAGATTCTAAAAATGTATGAGAAAATGAAACAACGGAAAACGCATTATTTTAATGGGGTAAAGCGAGCTAATTGGTGGATCCGCTGTTATGTTAGAATTATAAATAGGTTATATATACTAATAAATAGATTGAAATGATTGTATCATCTTTGCGAGGAGGATTGGGGAATCAAATGTTTATTTACGCTATGGTGAAGGCCATGGCATTAAGAAACAATGTACCATTCGCTTTTAATTTGACTACTGATTTTGCAAATGATGAAGTTTATAAAAGGAAACTTTTATTATCATATTTTGCATTAGACTTGCCTGAAAATAAAAAATTAACATTTGATTTTTCATATGGGAATTATTATAGAAGGCTAAGTCGTAATTTAGGTTGTCATATACTTCATCCATCATATCGTTATATTTGCGAAGAGCGCCCTCCCCACTTTGAATCAAGGTTAATTAGTTCTAAGATTACAAATGCTTTTCTGGAAGGATATTGGCAGTCAGAAAAATATTTTCTTGATTATAAACAAGAGATAAAAGAGGACTTTGTAATACAAAAAAAATTAGAATACACATCGTATTTGGAATTGGAAGAAATAAAATTGCTAGATAAGAATGCCATAATGATTGGGGTTAGACGGTATCAGGAAAGTGATGTAGCTCCTGGTGGAGTGTTAGAAGATGATTACTATAAATGTGCTATGGATATTATGGCATCAAAAGTTACTTCTCCTGTTTTCTTTTGTTTTTCACAAGATTTAGAATGGGTTGAAAAACATCTAGCGGGAAAATATCCTGTTCGTTTGATAAGTAAAAAGGAGGATGATAGTGGTACTATAGATGATATGTTTCTAATGATGCATTTTCGTAATTATATAATATCGAATAGCTCTTTTTACTGGTGGGGAGCATGGCTTTCGAAATATGATGATAAGCTGGTGATTGCTCCAGGTAATTTTATAAATAAGGATTCTGTACCAGAATCTTGGTTTAAATTGAATGTAAGATAAAATCTTAATGAATGTGTTAGTAACCGGTGCTGCCGGATTTATAGGTTCGCATGTTTGTAAGCGTCTTTTGCAACGTGGGGATGAAGTTGTGGGCTTGGATAATATTAATTCGTATTATGATATTAATTTAAAGTATGGACGCCTTTCGAGCTTAGGTGTTCCTCAATCTGAACTGTCATGGTATAAGTTCACACGGAGTAATGTTTATCCTCGATTTAGTTTTGTGCGGATGAACCTCGAGGATAGGCAGGCTATGCAAATGCTGTTTGCTAATGGAAATTTTGATGTAGTAATCAATTTGGCCGCACAAGCGGGAGTGCGCTACTCCATTGAGAATCCATATGCTTATGTTGAAAGTAATATAGACGGTTTTCTGAATGTTCTCGAGGGTTGTCGTCACAGTCAGGTGAAACATTTGGTTTATGCCAGTTCCAGTAGTGTATATGGTTTGAATGGACAGGTTCCTTTTTCAGAGAAAGATGGCATAGCCCATCCGGTGAGTCTGTATGCCGCAACCAAGAAGTCGAATGAACTTATGGCACATACTTATAGCCATTTATATAATATACCTTCTACGGGTCTTCGTTTCTTCACGGTATATGGTCCCTGGGGTAGACCGGATATGTCTCCTTTTCTATTTGCGGATGCTATCTTGCATGGTCGCCCCATCAAGGTCTTTAACAATGGCAACATGCTTCGTGATTTTACATATATAGATGACATTGTGGAAGGTGTCTTGAGAGTGGCTGATTCTATTCCGGAAGGGAATCAGTGCTGGGATGCTGAGGTTGCGGATCCAAGCATGTCCTGTGCTCCCTATAAGATTTATAATATTGGTAATTCCCGTCCTGTAAAATTGATGGATTTTATACGTGCTATAGAAATGTCAATCGGGAGGGAAGCTGACAAGATCTATCTTCCGATGCAGCCCGGGGATGTGTATCAGACCTATGCGGATACTTCTTCTCTTTCGCGGGAAATTGGTTTTCAACCCAATACGTCCTTGGAGGCGGGCGTTAAGAAAACAATAAGTTGGTATAAAGAATTTTATAATCTATAATTATGAAGATTGCTATAGTTGGTACAGGTTACGTCGGTTTGGTTACAGGTACCTGTTTCTCTGAGATGGGAGTAGACGTCACATGCGTTGATGTGATTGAATCTAAAATTGATAATCTTAAAAAAGGCATAATTCCGATCTATGAGCCGGGACTTGAAGACATGGTGCACCGCAATTACAATGCGGGGCGTTTGAAGTTCACTACTTCCTTAGCCTCATGTTTGAATGATGTTGAGGTTGTGTTTAGTGCAGTTGGTACTCCTCCTGATGAAGATGGCAGTGCGGATTTAAAGTATGTGCTTGAAGTTGCCCGTACGATTGGTAAAACGATGAACCATTATGTACTGGTGGTAACGAAGAGTACTGTTCCTGTCGGCACAGCGCAACAGGTGAAAGCTACGATCCGGGGTGAATTGGATAAACGCGGTTTGAATCTTGAATTTGACGTGGCCTCCAATCCTGAATTTCTGAAAGAGGGAGATGCCGTTGATGACTTCATGAAGCCGGATCGGGTAGTTGTGGGAGTTGAGTCTGAGAGAGCTAAATCTATCATGGAGCGTTTGTATAAACCGTTCATGATGAATAATTATCGTTTGATCTTTACTGATATCCCTTCTGCCGAGATGATAAAATATGCGGCAAACTCTATGTTGGCCACTCGTATTAGTTTTATGAACGATATTGCGAATCTTTGTGAGTTGGTTGGTGCAAATGTAAATATGGTCCGTAAGGGGATCGGTGCTGATTCCCGAATAGGTAGTAAATTCCTATATCCGGGTTGTGGATATGGTGGTTCTTGTTTTCCTAAGGATGTAAAAGCCCTGATAAAAACGGCCGATAAGAATGGGTATTCCATGCGTGTGCTTAAGGCTGTTGAAGAAGTTAATAATTCTCAGAAAAGTATTCTTTTTAATAAGTTGATCAGATATTTTGATGGAAATCTTTCGGGAAAGCGTATTGCGTTGTGGGGGCTGTCTTTTAAACCGGAAACGGATGACATGCGCGAGGCTCCTGCTCTGGTTCTAATAGATAAGATATTGTCTTGTGGCGGTCTTGTTAAAGCTTATGATCCTATTGCTGTTGAAGAATGTAAACGGCGGATAGGGGACAGCATAGAGTATGCCAATGATATGTATGATGCGGTTCTTGATGCGGATGCCTTGTTACTGGTTACAGAGTGGAAAGAGTTTCGTATGCCTAGCTGGGGTGTATTGAAAAAGACGATGAATCGTGCTTTGATTATCGATGGCAGGAATATTTATGATAGACAAGAGTTGCAAAGTGTGGGGGTTGAATATACTTGTATAGGAGTTGAAGCAATATGATATAATTTGTAAGTTTCTTAATCTGAATATTATATTAGTACAGTTTAATAATTAATTTATATAGATATTTTGCTTTTTTATATTTTAGGGGAAGAAGTAGCAGGTGATTGTATAATATTAGATAAGAAATGCAATCATGTTAATATTCCATTTCTTATAAGCTAACCTATCTTTATATAATTGTGAATATTGTCATAAAATAATGGGGCTATCTTAATTGAGTATGTTGTTTTGTCTTTTTTATGATTTTTTGTTTTATTGATATTCTTATTTATAGCTAAAAATGTCAACAATAAATAACCGAAATCCAAAGATTAGCGTATTGATGTCTATATATAAAGAGAATTCTCTTTATGTAAGACAAGCTATTGATAGTATTTTAAATCAAAGTTTTGGAGATTTTGAATTTTTAATATATAATGATAATCCAGAAGATTTTATTTTAGATAAGTTAGTTTTAGAAATAGCAAGAAAAGATAGTCGTATACAATATCAACGAAATGAAAAAAATATAGGTTTAGCAGCCACTTTGAATCGTCAGATTTGTGTAGCTAAAGGTGAGTATTTAGCTCGTATGGATGCAGATGATATTTCATTACCGGATAGATTTATTATGCAGGTTGAATACTTAGATAGAAATACTAATATAGCAGTTTTAGGTACATGGGCTAAAATAATAGATAAAGAAGGACAGGTTATTAGTAGTGCTTCATTAAAAACTGGATATAATAACATCATTGCATGTGCAATGTGCGATTCTCCACTGTTTCATCCTTCTGTGATGATCAGGAAAGAATTTTTACAATTAAATGGACTGTCTTACAATGAAGATTTCTCTTGTGCTCAAGATTATGAGTTATGGAGTCGCATTCTGTTTGAAAAAGGTGGATATATAGATAATTTGTCTGTTTATTTGATTTATTATAGGGTTACTACTTCTCAGATATCAAGCATAAAACAACAACAACAAATTTATAACTCTTTACTTGTAAGAAGAAATAATATATCGTTTTTTCTAAATAAATATTCTATTGATTTACCTCGAAAGATAACAAAAACCGATGTATGTAATTTGATAAATAGAATAAGTGAATTCAAAGAAGAAAGCTCTACTCATAAAATATATGTTAATATACTATTTATGTATTGTATGTCATTACCCCGTTTAGAAAAGATAATTCTTCTTATAAAATATGTATGTGTATTTTATTCGGAATTTTCGTTGAAACAGATGTGCTTATTAGTTGCAAGTTCATTTTTTATGCGAAAGTTTCCATTATGCTCTTTGAATATAATGTTACATTGATTAGTGTTTTAATTTAAGTAGTTGAATCTATGTTAAAAAACAATGAAAACGTATTAGGGGAATCTTTGCCGATAGTTTCTATTATTATTCCAGTTTACAATGTTGGTATTTATCTAGAAAAATGTATTAGTAGTTGTTTGGAGCAAACTTATAAGAGATGTGAGATAATATTGGTAGATGATGGATGTACCGATCAATGTACGATTGATATATTACAAAAATATCGTACTTTTAAAGAAATGTTTCTTATAAAACAAGATAATCGGGGGGTGTCAATAGCCAGAGATGTTGGCGTCAAATATTGTCATGGTAAATTCCTTTTCTTCTTAGATGCAGATGATTATATAACTCCCGATGCTATAGAGCTTTTGGTAAATAGCTATAATGCCAATAGTGTTGAAATGGTTATGGCTGCATTAGCTTATGATTATTCTGGTAGATTAATATCTTTACCTTTTGAATATCCACAAGATAAATTAGAAAACAATTTGTCTATTTATTGCTTAATGGATAAGCTCCCAATGTCATTAGGAGGAAAATTAATAAATAAGCAAATGTATTTAACTTTAGAAAACACTCATGATTTAGAAATAGGTGAGGATGCTTTTTTAACTCTACAATTGGTTTCTCGGATAAAATCTATATCCTTTATAGATAAACCGATTTATATATATTGTCAAAGAGAGGGTTCTGTAATGAATAAGCCATCAAAAAAGGCTGTGCTGTCACGTGTTTTATTTGTAAAAAAAGTTCTCTCTTACTTTTCTCCTATCTCATATGTGCAAGATGAAAGGTTCAAATTAGCATTATCAGTTTTTGTCTTAAATCAATATTATGCAATTTTGATAATGGGAGGGGATAAGAAGATGTTGAAAGAACTTACAGTTTTGGCTGAACGATATTGGGAGAATAAAAAAGCTGTAAAATTTTTACCTTATTGGCGACGATTACTTTTATCTATATGTTTCTCTAATATTTCCTTTTTTTCTATAATATTAGTTCGTGTAATATGGGGAGGTAGATATTTTAGACGAATTCTATTAAATGGAGAGTATAAACAAGTATATAGAAAATGACTTATTCGAATATAACATATATCGGTGCATATTCGCTAATTGCATTTTGTAGCGTTATTACTCATACTATCTTACCTATACCCCCTACTGTTATTTTTTTTTGTTTGTCATCTTTATTGGCCTTATGGTGCGTTAAGCGTAATGAATTTAAAATAAAATCGATAAATAGGGTTTCGATATTTCCATTGTTACTTAGTTCATATTTGTTATTATTTCAGTTATTATTAGAAGTGCCTTTTCGTGCTTTAGTAAGTCCTTTTTTAGCTCCATTGTATTTTGTTGTTGCATTATTTTATTTGTCGATATTAAATAAAAGAAATATAGATAATTTAATTAATAAATTTATCTATATTTCATTAGGTGTATTTATAATAGAATGTTTATGGAGAATGAGTCATCCGTCATTACCTAAAGGAGTTGATGAAGTTGTTGTAGGTGCAGATAGATGGTTTTATTTGTTTAAAGGTGGAGGACTGATGTATTCTGAAACGAATGGATTGGCAATTCATATAATAATTGTTTACTTTTTTGTTGTCTGGTGGTCTTTACTGCATAAAAAGAATATGTTAATAGAAAAGAGTTGTTTATTAGTTCTTATTATATTGACTTTCTCAAGAGCTGCATTGATTTCTATTCCTTTGGGCTGGCTTTATATGTATTGTATTGGGAGAATGTCTAAGAAAATACAGATATTCTTGTTTTTTTTAGTATTGGTTATTACTATTGCTGTTATGCCTACCTTAATATCTAATTTGGAAAGTGATCCCAGTACAGCAATGAAATTAAGTGTGTTTGCGGAAATATTAGAATATTATAAGCATATTGATCTTCTTCCATTTTTATATGGAATTGGAAATTATAATAGTATGAATGTTTTTTCAATATATGCCCATAATTATCTTTTGGTGTTTTTAGTAGAAATGGGATTTCTTGGACTACTTTTATTACTGTTTCAATTTCTTTTTTTCATAAAGGTTTCTAGAGGACAGTTTTTATTTGTTTTCGTACCTTTTTTTGTTCAAGTAATGTCTTCTACTACAATTTTTATTCCACATTTATATATAATTGCTGCAATTATTGTTTATTATTCTACTTATTATGAAAAAGATAAAAATATTATTTCTTAGTTCTTCTTTAGAAAATTCTGGCCCCGTTAATGTCCTATTTAATATTATAAAATATTTAGATCGGGAAAAGATGGATGTAACTATTTTATCATTAGGGCATTCAAAGAATAAATCACGTAAAGAAGAATTTAAAGCACTTGTAGGATTGAATGTAGTAGAATTGCACTATAAAAATATTTGTCAATCATTTTGTCAATATTTTAATTTTATGAATTCATATAAGTTTGATATTATACATGCTCATTGTTTACGTTCATTACTATTTATTTTTTTAATAAATTCAAATAGTTTGAAATTCTATACAATTCATATTTTCCCAGGTTATCAAACGTTGGCTATTCAAGGCAAATTGAGGGGAAAGGGATTAAATATATTGAGTCGATTTTTAATAAAAAGAACAGATGTAAATATAGCTTGTGCAGATTTTTTAAGAAGGGAAATTATTGATAGTATAACATCACATTGCTTGTCTGTACCTAATGGTGTTGAGGCGAAAGCTAAGATATCGGTATTTGAGAAGAATGTTTTAAAGTCTAAATTATCTTTAGATTTAAAGATGCAGTATTTTATTTTTATAGGTCGCTTGTCTGTGGAAAAAAGACCTATGTTTCTCATTGAAAATTTTATAAAGTCATTTCCTAAAGAATATGGATTGATAATACTAGGTGATGGCCCATTGTTATCCCAAATATTGCCTTTCAATTCTGAACGTATTCGTGTTTTAGGTTTTAAAACTAATGTTTTTGATTATCTTGTAGCATCGGATTTTTATATTTCTGCTTCTGTTGTAGAAGGACTAGCGAATACTTTTTTAGAAGCTTTATCTGTTGGATTGCCTTGTTTAGTTTCAAATATTCCTTCACATAGAGAAGTCTTATCTGGTTCAGAAGAGTTTATAGGTTTAGATTTTGAAACAGATGATGGTGATGATTTTCAATATAAAGCTTTGTGTTTTTTGGAGCAGATTTCAAAAAATACGAAATTAAATGTAGCTCGATATTTTGAGAAATATTATACTGCTAAAAGAATGTCTGAAGATTATCAAAAAATATATATAAGTAAATATACTGAGAAAAAAGATGTTTAAAGACAAAACCCTTTTAATTACCGGTGGAACAGGTTCTTTCGGTAATGCTGTATTGAAAAGATTTTTGGATTCCGATATCAAAGAGGTTCGTATTTTTTCCCGTGATGAAAAGAAGCAAGACGATATGCGCCATCGCCTTCAAAATAAGAAGGTGAAATTCTACATTGGTGATGTACGTGATAAACGTTCTGTGGATGGAGTGATGAATGGGGTGGACTATATTTTCCATGCTGCTGCACTGAAACAGGTTCCCTCTTGTGAGTTTTTCCCTGTTCAAGCTGTTCGGACAAATGTATTAGGTACTGAGAATGTGCTTGATTCAGCCATTGAGCATGGAGTCAAGAATGTAGTTGTGCTCTCGACGGATAAGGCTTGTTATCCTATCAATGCCATGGGGATCAGTAAGGCCATGATGGAAAAGGTCGCTATTGCTAAAGGACGTCAAATGGGAGAGGGTGGTCAAACTACCATCTGCTGTACCCGTTATGGCAATGTGATGGCAAGCCGCGGATCAGTGATCCCTTTGTGGGTGGAGCAAATGAAGGCCGGCAAGGATATCACAATAACCGATCCGAACATGACTCGTTTTATGATGACACTGGATGATGCAGTTGATCTGGTGATTTATGCTTTTCAGCATGGGCATAATGGCGACTTGTTTGTCCAAAAAGCACCTGCAGCTACTCTTGATACGCTAGCCCGTTCTTTAAAGGAAATTTACAAAATGGATACCCCCGTACGTGTTATCGGTACACGTCATGGTGAGAAACTTTATGAATCATTAGTGACTCGTGAGGAAATGGCCAAGGCGGAAGATATGGGTAATTATTATCGGATACCTTGTGATGCCCGTGATCTTAATTATGATAAATATTTTGTGGAAGGACAAGAGAAGGTCTCTAAATTCGAGGACTACCATTCACATAATACCCATCGTTTGGATGTGGACGGAATGAAACAGTTGTTATTGAAACTTGATATGATAAAGGAGGATGTATGCTTAAAGTAATGACGATTGTCGGAACTCGTCCTGAGATCATAAAGTTGAGTCGTGTGATGGCTGAGTTGGACAAATACACTGAACATATTATGGTTCATACCGGTCAGAATTTCGATTATGAACTGAATGAAATCTTTTTTCAGGAACTTCGCATCCGTAAGCCGGACTATTTTCTGGATGCTGCCGGAAAGAATGCCGCAGAGACGATAGCCAATGTAATCCGTAAATCGGATGAATTGATGGACCAAGTGAAACCGGATGCTTTATTGTTGTATGGTGATACTAATAGCTGTATTTCCGTGATTTCCGCAAAACGGCGTAAGATTCCTATTTTTCATATGGAGGCTGGTAACCGCTGTTTTGACCAGCGTGTTCCTGAAGAGATCAATCGTAAGATTGTGGATCATTTGAGTGATATCAATATGCCTCTTTCAGAGCATGCACGTAAATACTTGCTGGCTGAAGGGTTACGTCCGGAGACCGTGATCAAAATCGGATCGCCAATGACAGAGGTTTTGATCTATCATAAGGCGGAAATAGAAGAGAATGATGTTTTAGAAAAAGAGGGGTTGAAAAAAGGTGATTACTTTATTGTAAGTACGCATCGTGAGGAAAATGTGGATTCCGAGAAGAACTTTTCCGACCTGCTTTCTTCTCTGAACGCCATTGTGGACAAATATCATAAAAAGGTGATTGTTTCCACCCACCCCCGTACCCGCAAAAAGTTGGAATCTATTGGCTTTATTAATTCCAATCCGATGATTGAGTTTATGAAACCTTTTGGTTTCATGGAGTATATCAAACTTCAACAGAATGCTTTTTGTGTTATTTCTGACAGTGGTACGATCACGGAGGAATCTTCTATTCTTCATTTTCCGGCTATAACTATCCGTCAGGCACACGAGCGACCTGAAGGTATGGATGAAGGGACGCTGATCATGACCGGATTGAATAGTGACCGTATTCTGGAGTCTATCGAAATTGTAACTTCCCAGTATGCAGAAGGTGCAGACGTAATTCACTCTATTCCTGATTATGCTTCGGATAATGTATCTAAAAAAGTAGTCCGTATCATTCTTTCCTATACAGATTATATCAACCGTACGGTTTGGCATAAAGAAATCTAGTTCCTGTTTTTTATTTTTTTATGGTTAAAAAGAAGATTCTGTTGTTCGGCGCCACAGGTATGGCCGGGCATATGGCTTATTATTATCTGCAATGTACGGGGAAATACGATCTTGTGAATGTAGTTTATCGTACCCAATTGACTGATGATAGTATTGTTGTGGATGTGACGGATGGGGATGCTGTCAGTCGGCTCGTTCGTGAAGTCCGTCCTGATTTTATCCTGAATTGTATTGGCGTATTGATAAGAGGTTCCAGAGAACATCCGGACAATGCTATTCTGATAAATGCATGGTTCCCTCATTTGCTCAAGAAACTATCGGATGAAGTGGGAGCAAAGTTGATTCATATCAGTACGGATTGTGTTTTCTCCGGTAAAAAAGGTAACTATTCAGAAACTGATTTCCGGGATGCTGACGATGTTTATGGTCGTAGCAAAGCACTCGGTGAGATAATCAATGACAAAGATCTGACAATCCGTACTTCTATCATAGGTCCTGAATTGAAGGAGAATGGCGAAGGCTTGTTTCATTGGTTTATGCATCAGCATGGTTGTGTGAATGGTTTCCAGACTGCTATTTGGGGAGGTGTGACCACTCTGGAATTGGCGAAAGCCATTGATGTGGCCATCGATCAGGGAGTAACCGGTTTAATACAACTGAGTAATGGCCTTGGTATAAGTAAATTTGATTTGTTACATCTGTTTTCCCGTATATGGCACAAACAAGATGTTGAGATCCTGCCATTTGATGGAAATGGAATAGACAAGTCGATCGCAAAGTCCGCAAGATTTAGTTATGTTGTACCCGGATATGAAGAGATGCTTCGGGAACAATATGATTGGATGCAGAATAAACAGGAGCTATACCGAACTCTATATTTATGAAAATATTATTGGTTTCCCAATACTTCTGGCCAGAGACATTTCGTGTTAATGATTTGGCGCAAGAGCTTGTATTACGGGGTAACGAAGTGACAGTCTTAACAGGAAAACCTAATTATCCTCAAGGGGCTATTTATAAGGGATATAGTTTTTGGGGCTATAAAAAAGAATATTATAAAGGTATTGAACTGATTCGTGTTCCGTTAATACCTCGTGGTAAAGGTTCAGGGTTGCGTTTGGCATTGAATTATTTGTCTTTTGTATTGTTTTCTTGTTTATATATACTTTTTCATAAGCGAAAGTTTGATGTTTCTTTAACATTTGCAATTTCTCCTATTACTCAGGTGTATGCAGCTCTACTTCACAAAAAGCTGTTTGGTAGTCGTGCTTATCTTTGGGTTCAGGATTTGTGGCCTGAAAGTGTGTCCGCTGCGGGTAAGATGAATTCTGGTTTAGTATATCGAATGTTAACTAAGATGGTACAAAGTATCTATCAAAAAGTCGATGGGATTTGTATACAGTCGGAAGCCTTTAGTCAGTCCATACTGCAAAAAGGAGATTATAAGCATAAAATTAGTTATATTCCTAACTGGGCTGAAGATTTGTTCACTGATGATTCTTTGATTAATAAGGAACATTTTAAGTCGTTGATCCCTGATGGATTTGTTGTAATGTTTGCTGGTAATATAGGAGAGGCCCAAGATTTTGATTCAATATTGAAAGCTGCCATTCGGACCAAAGAGTATAAAGATATTAAGTGGGTAATTGTTGGCGATGGACGAAAAAAAGAGTTTGTAGAGCAGCAAGTTAAAGAGTTGAATTTATGTGATACTGTTTTTTTATTAGGACGCTATCCTTTGGAAGACATGCCGGATCTGTTTATTCATGCAGATGTAATGCTTGTCTCTTTAAAAGACCAGAATATTTTCTCTTTAACTATTCCATCAAAGATACAATCTTATATGGCTTTTGGAAAACCTATTATTTCTATGATAAATGGTATTGGTAATGAAATAATAAAGGAGGCAAACTGCGGCTTTACAGCTAATGCCGGAGATTTTGAATCGTTGGCAAACAATGTGAAAAGATTATCTCGAATGGATAAAAATATGCTGTATGAAAAAGGGAGAGCCGGGAAGGAATATTATCAATTATCTTTTGCAAAGAAAAAGATAATTGATAATTTAATAGAAGTTTTTCAATCTGAGTGATTTATTTTAATAATGGAATTAAATGAATATTCTTATTACAGGGGCTTATGGATTTGTAGGCACTAATCTGATTAATAATTTAAAAATTAAACACAACCTTTACGGACTTGATATCGTGCGTCCGACAAGAGAAGGTGTACTGAAAACATTTTGTTGGAAAGATATTGATCCAGAGTCATTCCCATTACAAACTCTCCCCCAATTTGATGCAATCATTCATCTTGCCGGAAAGGCTCATGATACGAAAAAACAATCAGCTGCTCAGTCTTATTTTGATATTAATACCGGTCTGACTCAAAAGATATTTGATTTCTTTTTGGAGTCTTCTGCGAAGAAATTCATATTTTTTAGTTCAGTAAAAGCTGCGGCTGATAGTGTAGTGGGAGATATGCTTACTGAGGATGTTATTCCGGCTCCTATTGGTCCTTATGGGGAAAGTAAAATAAGAGCTGAAGAGTATATAAAGGAACATTTTGCATTTCCCACTGTCTCCTCCTGCGAGTGTTCTCCTTTTCGGGAGATGACTTCGGTTACAGAAAAACAGGTTTATATATTAAGACCTTGTATGATTCATGGTCCGGGGAATAAAGGAAATCTGAATCTATTGTATAATGTGGTGAAGAAAGGAATTCCCTGGCCATTGGGTGACTTCGAAAATCGTCGTTCGTTTACTTCAATTGATAACCTATGCTATGTGATTGAGGGATTATTGACTAAAGAGGTACCTACGGGCATTTATCACATGGGGGATGATGAAGCTTTATCAACAAATGAGTTGATTGCCATCATGTGTGAGGCAATGGGAAAACAGCCCCATATCTGGAAGATGAATAAGGGCTTTATGGAAGGATGTGCCGGACTGGGAACTTTACTCCATTTGCCACTGAATACGGAAAGGCTTCGTAAACTGACAGAGAATTATGTGGTAAGTAATGCTAAGATCAAAGCTGCTCTCGGGATTGATAAAATGCCTGTGACAGCTAAAGAGGGGTTGATTAAAACCATTCGTTCATTTGAAGAAACTAAATAAGTTATGTACTATTTAATAATCCTGGTTCTGCTATTTCTGGCAGAACTTTTTTATTTCCGTATTGCTGATAAATGCAATATCATCGATAAACCGAACGAGCGGAGTTCGCACACCCGGATCACTTTGAGAGGGGGAGGAATCATTTTCTTCTTTGGCGCATTAGCTTACTTTCTGACGAATCAGTTTGAGTATCCTTGGTTTATGCTGGCTCTGACATTGATTACTTTTATCAGTTTTGTAGACGACATTCGTTCTACTTCTCAGGGGTTACGTTTGGTGTTTCATTTTACGGCGATGGCTTTGATGTTCTATCAATGGGGGTTGTTCAGTTTGCCTTGGTGGACCATTGTGGTTGCTTTGATTGTTTGCACAGGGATTATCAATGCCTATAATTTTATGGATGGTATTAATGGTATTACAGGTGGATACTCGTTGGTGGTGCTGACGGCATTAGCATTTATAAATGGGGTATATGTTCCATTTGTAGAGCCGACTTTGATTTATACCATGCTTTGTGCTGTGTTGGTCTTTAACTTCTTCAATTTCCGGAAACAGGCAAAGTGTTTTGCGGGGGATGTAGGTTCGGTTAGCATTGCTTTCGTGATCCTCTTTCTGATCGGTATGCTGATAATCCGTACGGAAAATTTCAGCTGGATTGTCTTGTTGGCAGTCTATGGGGTGGATAGTGTGCTGACAATAATTCATCGGTTGATGTTGCATGAGAATATTGGTTTGCCACATCGGAAACATTTGTATCAGATTATGGCAAATGAGCTGAAAATTCCTCACGTAGTGGTTTCATTGGTGTATATGTTGGTGCAGGCAGTAGTTATAGCCGGGTATCTTCTATTTCCGGGGAATGAATATGGGTATTTGTCGGGTACCATTATTGCGCTGAGTTTGGTCTATATTCTATTTATGAAGCGTTTCTTTTGCTTGCATCAAGCGAAGTGATATTGTCAATATTATGCTTCCTACCATAGATCTAATATAGTCTAAAAAATAAAAGAAGTTACAGTCGAAAAAAATAATAGAGTTACAAAACAAATGGTAACTAATAATTACGATGATTCATATTCAATATAGCATTGATATTCCCATTTTTTATATTTAGCTTATAACATCCCAATACGGTCATTGATTTCCTCTTTTATTTGATGCCCCCAATAGGCATCAACTCCTGCTATGTGCGCATATCGCTGGTAGTTGCTGACAACACTGATTACCTTGTCTACGTATTTCTCCTTATAGGCTACCAATGTACCCACTTTCCGATTCCATAAAAACACATCAAGATTTTGTATCATTATTGTTTCTCCTTACTCTTTGGGGAATGAATTTATTTAGTTGTTTCAGTGCCATTAGTGGCATGGGCAACTCAGGCAGTAAATCACTTATACGTTGCTCCATGCCGATTATCCGCAACAATGATATGAAATTATTTAGGGTCATGTTCTGATTGACACCTTATTCAAAATGGCTTATAGTAGCAAGACTCACACCGGATTTCTCCGCCATTTCCTTTTGGCTCATCCGTGCGGCAAGCCTATACTCCTTTATGCGTTTCGCTAAAAGTAGCATTATCTCTTGGTTGGTAATATAGTCCGCTTTACTTATATATGGTGGAATATTATTGTTTAATTGCAAAATTTAAAAATAATATCTATATATTACTACTATTGTGAGACTTTCTGTACTGGAACTATGCATTTGTCGGATGAACTAAAACTTAACTGATATTGGGTACATGTGTATGAACCTGTTTTGAACGAAGAGCTTAGAATTATGATACAGATAATCAGTGTCTTATAAGTTTTTCTGAGAAAACTGCTTTCCGGACCGTTTTTTCCTTTGCCGATAATTTGTAAATCTTCATCTTTGCAGTGTTGATCAACGAAACATGAATGAAACGTAGTAGTAACATTAGTAAAGAAGGAGAAAAATTATGCCTTTATTTTATAGAGCGAGACAATCGCAGTTGAAAACTAAAGAGGGAAAGAAACAGTGGCACCTGACTCTGGTGAAAGTTGGAAAAATGGTAACTTCACAACAGTTGGCTGAAGTAATAGCTGAAAAATCATCGTTGACACCGGGTGATGTTCATAATGTGATTCGTAACTTGATGACTGCCATGCGTAAAGAATTGTTGAATAGCCGTTCGGTACGTCTGGAGGGATTAGGCACTTTCACGATGAAAGCTTGTACACAAGGGCATGGAGTGGATCAAGAGGAAGAGGTGAGTCCGAATCAGGTGGCGGCTCTTCGTTGTCTGTTTACTCCGGAATATACTCGTCCCGCAGCTATCGGCACTACCCGTGCTTTGCTTCAGGGAGTGGAATTCCAGAAAGTCAGTGCGATAGGGGGAGCAATTAATGGCGGATCGGGTAGTGGAGATATTGTGGATGATCCGACAGCCTGATAAAATTTATTGCTGATATAATAATTGTTGACAATGGAAGGAGGATAAAGAGTATGAAGAAAACGGGATGGAATATTATATTGAAGTTGATTATTGCTGTGGCAAGTGCTGTAGCCGGTGTAATAGGCGGGCAGGCTATGACATTATAAAACGGAATTAATAACCAAACAGGGTGAACTCCCGATAGCCATTAGAGGCTTTCGGGAGTTTTTCTTTTTCCCATGATCTTGTCTATAATCAGAGCGATGGCTCCATCACCGGTTACGTTACAAGCTGTACCGAAACTGTCCATGGCAATGTAGAGGGCGATCATCAATGCCTGGGCCGATTCATCGAAACCGAGCATGGACTGGAGGATGCCTAAAGAAGCCATAATAGCGCCTCCAGGAACGCCGGGAGCGGCAATCATCGTGATGCCGAGCATGAAAATGAAACCTGCAAACAGGGAAAAATCGAAAGGCATGCCCTGCATCATCATTAAGGCTAAAGCACAGGCCACAATCTTCAGGGTGCTTCCGGATAAATGAATGGTGGCGCAAAGCGGGATGACAAATCCGGCTATATCGGCTGATACACCGTTCTTCTTGGTCTGTTCGAGTGTGACAGGGATGGTGGCGGCTGATGACTGAGTACCTAAAGCGGTGAAATAAGCCGGCAGCATCCGTCCCAACAAGCGGAATGGGTTTTTACGGACAAACAATGCCGCAATGCAATATTGAAAAACCAGCAAAAAAATATGTAGTATAAAAATGACACCGATAATTTTAATAAACACCATAAGGATGGAGAATACTTGTCCGGAGTGTGTCATATTGAGGAAAATACCAAAGATGTAAATGGGCAGCAACGGGAGGATGACTGCGCTTATCATACGTACGATGATCTCTTGAAAGTCTCGTGCTACGTTTTTCAGGGCGTCACTATGCAGGCTTGCCAATCCCAGGCCGAGGGTAAAGGCAAGGACCAGTGCCGTCATGACATTCATCAAGGGTGGAATGGCAACAGAGAAATAGGGTAGGATTCCTTGCGCCTCACTCACTTCGTCGAGAGGTGCTCCCGGAGTAATGAGCGAAGGGAAAATGGCGGCTCCGGTGAAGTAGGACAGAAATCCGGAGAAAAGAGTGGCACCATATGCAATGAGTGCCGTGACAAGCAGCATTCGTCCGGCTCCTTTACCAATATCGGCTATGGCAATGGTAACCAGTCCGAGAATGATAAGAGGTATGGAGAAATTGAGGAATTCTCCAAAGATGGAGTTGAAGGTCACGAACAGCCGTACCAAAGGTGTCGGCAGGAAATTTCCGATAGCGATACCAAGTATAATAGCTATGATGATACGTGGCAAAAGTCCTATGTGTATTTTCTTCATTACGAGGTTTTAGCAGTTTGTTACAAAAGTAATACTTTTTTCTGAAACTATCCGAACAAATATTTTCGATATGTGTTATAGATAATAAGAAAAAGAACAAAAAAATCAACCAATTTAGATACATATTACAATTATGGCAACTCAGAATAAAACAGATATAGGCCTGATTGGTTTAGCTGTGATGGGAGAAAATTTAGCTCTGAACATGGAAAGCAGAGGTTGGAGCGTATCGGTGTATAATCGTACGGTACCGGGTGTGGAAGAAGGCGTGGTGGAACGTTTCATCAACGGAAGGGCTAAAGGCAAGCATATAGAGGGCTTCACGGATATAGAGGCTTTTGTAGAATCGATCGCTTTGCCTCGTAAGATAATGATGATGGTACGTGCCGGTAGTCCGGTGGATGAGCTGATGGAGCAACTTTTCCCGTATCTTTCTCCGGGTGATATATTGATTGACGGTGGTAACTCGAATTATGAAGATACGAACCGAAGAGTGAAACTGGCAGAGTCGAAAGGTTTTCTGTTCGTCGGTGCCGGTGTTTCGGGAGGAGAAGAGGGAGCTTTGAACGGAGCTTCTATCATGCCGGGCGGTTCGGAGAAAGCATGGGAAGAGGTGAAACCGATTTTGCAGAGCATTGCGGCCCAAGCGCCGGATGGTACTCCGTGCTGTCAGTGGGTGGGACCTGCCGGATCGGGACATTTTGTGAAAATGATACACAACGGGATAGAGTATGGTGATATGCAGTTGATTGCTGAAGCTTATTGGGTGATGAAGGAGCTGCTGGATATGACTAACGAGGAGATGGCATCTGTGTTCACCCGTTGGAATGAAGGTAAACTACGGAGTTATCTGATAGAAATTACAGGTAATATACTCCGCCATAAAGATAAGACAGGGGCCTATCTGATTGATAAGATCCTGGATGCTGCCGGACAGAAAGGGACAGGCAAATGGTCGGTGATTAATGCCATGGAATTAGGTATGCCACTGGGATTGATTGCTACGGCCGTTTTTGAACGCAGTTTGTCGGCCCGGAAGGAACTGCGTGAAGCTGCTGCCCGGCAATATCAATGCAGGCACTCGATGGCTGTATATAATAAACAAGATACGGAAAAAGAGATTTTCTCGGCATTGTATGCTTCGAAACTGGTTTCGTATGCTCAAGGGTTTGCGGTGTTGCAACGTGCTTCCGATACATTTGGATGGAACCTCGATCTGGCTTCGATTGCACGGATGTGGAGAGGCGGTTGTATTATTCGCAGTGTTTTCCTGAATGATATTGCTGCGGCATTTGAGGCAAAAGAAAAGCCTAAACATCTGCTGCTGGCCCCTTATTTTGAAGAAGAGATCAAAGGTCTGTTGTCCGGCTGGAAGAACCTGGTGGCACAAGCCATGCGTGAGGAACTGCCGGTTCCGGCTTTCTCTTCGGCTTTGAATTATTTCTATTCGTTAGTGTCGGCTGATCTTCCGGCCAATCTGGTACAGGCACAGCGCGATTATTTCGGTGCTCATACATTTGAGCGGAAAGATGAGTTACGAGGAGTCTTTTTTCATGAAAACTGGACAGGACACGGAGGAGATACAAAGTCGGGTACGTATAATGTATAAGCAAAAAAAGAAATATGAGTAAATTTGTAATGACTATCTTTGGTGCTTCGGGTGACTTGACGAAGCGTAAGTTGATGCCGGCATTGTATTCGTTGTATGTAGCCAAGCGTCTTCCGGAAGAATTTGAAATTCTCGGGGTGGGACGTACGGTTTATGAAGATGCGGACTATCGGACTTACATTTATAATGAGATGGAGAAATTTGTGAAGTCGGAAGAGCAGAATAAGGAGAAGATGGACGCTTTCGTTGGACATCTTCACTATCTGGCAATAGACCCGGCATTGGAAAGCGGATACGGACAGCTTCGCCTGCGCATTGAAGAACTGAGCGGAGATAGCCGGCCGGATGACCTGCTGTTTTACCTCGCTACGCCTCCATCATTGTATGGTGTGATTCCGTTGCACCTGAAGTCGGTGCATCTGAATAAAGGCCGTGCACGAATTATCGTTGAAAAGCCATTCGGGTATGATCTGGAATCGGCTGAGAAACTGAATAAAATTTATGCTTCTGTATTCGACGAACATCAGATTTACCGAATCGATCATTTCTTAGGTAAAGAAACGGCTCAGAACCTGTTAGCTTTTCGTTTTGCCAATGGTATTTTTGAGCCTTTATGGAACCGTAATTATATAGATTATGTGGAAGTGACCGCCGTGGAGAATCTCGGAATCGAGCAACGCGGCGGTTTTTATGATACTACGGGTGCACTGAGGGATATGGTACAGAATCATCTGATCCAGCTCGTGGCATTGACTGCTATGGAACCTCCCGCTGTGTTTAATGCGGATAATTTCCGTAATGAAGTGGTGAAGGTATACGAGTCTCTGACTCCTTTGACCGAAACGGATTTGAGTGAACATATTGTCCGGGGGCAATATACGGCAGGGGGAAATAAAAGGGGGTATCGGGAAGAGAAGAATATTTCACCCGACTCACGTACCGAGACTTATATTGCAATGAAACTGGGTATCAGTAACTGGCGGTGGAGTGGAGTACCTTTTTATATCAGGACCGGAAAACAGATGCCGACAAAAGTGACTGAGATAGTGGTGCATTTCCGTGAAACTCCTCATCAGATGTTCCATTGCGCGGGTGGTAATTGTCCGAGAGCCAATAAGCTGATATTGCGTTTGCAGCCCAATGAAGGTATTGTGTTGAAATTTGGTATGAAAGTGCCGGGACCCGGATTTGAGGTCAAACAGGTAACGATGGATTTCAGTTATGATCAGTTGGGAGGCGTCCCCGGCGGAGATGCCTATGCCCGTCTGATAGAAGACTGTATTCTGGGCGACCAGACCCTCTTTACACGGAGTGATGCAGTAGAAGCATCCTGGCATTTCTTCGATCCGATTCTGCGTTATTGGAATGAACATCCCGAGGCGCCGTTGTATGGTTATCCTGCTGGAACTTGGGGACCTTTGGAGAGTGAGGCTATGATGCATGAGCATGGTGCCGAATGGACCAATCCATGCAAGAACTTAACAAACACAGATCAATATTGCGAGCTATGAAACCCTACATTTTTCCTTCGTCCATAGAGACGGCACGTGCACTGATATTACATTTGGTGAAACTGATGTTAGATGAACCGGACAGGACCTTTTGTATCGCGTTTAGTGGTGGAAGCACTCCGGCACTGATGTTTGACTTATGGGCGAATGAATATACGGATATCACTCCTTGGGAACGACTGAAAGTGTTTTGGGTAGATGAACGTTGTGTGCCTCCCGAAAATTCGGACAGTAATTATGGCATGATGCGGTCGTTGTTGCTGAGTATTGTACCTATTCCGTACGAGAATGTGTTTCGAATACAGGGGGAGAAGAATCCGAAGAAGGAGGCTGCCCGCTATTCGAAGCTGGTGATGAAAGAAGTGCCGGTGGAGAATGAGTTCCCGGTATTTGACGTAGTGCTGCTGGGAGCGGGTAATGACGGACATACGTCGTCTATCTTTCCCGGACAGGAGGAATTGCTTTCAACTGATCATATATATGAGGCGAATTTTAATCCGAATAACGGTCAAAAGAGAATAGCTTTGACAGGACTTCCGATTTTGAATGCCCGAAGGATCATCTTCCTGATAACAGGAAGGGTGAAAAGTCCGGTTGTAGAAGATATCTTTTATTCGGGAGATACCGGACCGGCCGCCTATATAGCGCATCATGCCGATAACGTGGAACTATTTATGGATAATGCAGCTGCTGAAAAAGTCATTCGCGGATAAGAAATAAAAAAAACGTCCGACCTTCACAGGCCGGACGTTTTTCGTTCTATTTGAATACGTTATTTACATACAACAATTAAACAGTATGATAATTAAAATAACAACTCAACAAAATGGAATCCGGGAGAATCACTTCGGCCGGATTGGCTTATCTCACTTAAATGTGACTTACGTAATAATTATGACTAATTAATGTATTGGCAAAGATAGCTGGTTCTGTGTTGCGGGGCAATCACTTGATTTAGGTATTGTGAAGAAGGCAATCACTATAAGTAGGGATTGAATCGGGAGGAAATGAGGAGGGAGCTTTGTTTTATGCCCTTTAAGTTGTAAATTTGCGGAAAAACAAGAGTAAGATGGAATATAAGTTTGACGAACAGAGTGTGAAAGAATTAATGGAATGGGCACAGACTGCACAGTTGCCTCAGGAACTTGAACTGAGTAAAGCGGAGCGTATTTTTGATGTAAAACTTTGTATAGAATCTGATTTATCGTGTATCAGGGCCCATTATCCCGATGCTTTCTACAATCCGGCTATAACTCGTCTTTATCGTATCAGGGAGAAGCTGGAGGAGAAATGAGATACGGGGATGCCTAAGTAACTTCGCAAAAGTACGTAACCCACTTGATTTCTGTGGAAAAATTCTACAGAAAATGTGGAATATTTCTTCGTATTCCACTATTTCAATAAAGGCTGTTATAATATAATTCTTTGAAAATGAAGATCTAATCCGGATCTACACAAGTCTGGCATGTGCATTGCATAACAATATTCAGATGTTTAGTTATAGTTAGTAGATCTAGAACAATTAAGTTTTCAAGAATTATGAAAAAGGTATTAGTAGCATTGGTAATAGTAATGGGATTGGGATTTTCAGTAGCAAAAGCAGATGAACCTCTAAAGAAAAAGTCCCCGAAAGTGGAACAAAGAGATTCGCGGGAGGACTTTACACCTATTGAGGTTAATAATCTTCCTGAAGCGGTGATTGATGAGTTATCCTGCGAAGGAGCACTGATTAAAGAAGCTTTTATTGCTTATAGTCGTTCGGAGGGTAAACTCTACAAAGTGATTATATTGTCGAGTGATTTTCATGAACAGGCTGTATTCTTGAATGAAAGAGGGAATATACTGAATAGATAGTTTCCCAATCTTTGAAGAAAGCACACAACTTAATTTATGTCAGGCCCCGACTCGAAAGAGTCGGGGCGTTTTAGTTTCATCAGTACAAAAAGCCAGGGAGATGTGTTCGAGGGACATTTCTTTATAATTTTCCGGCTTTTGAGAAATCTTTTGGCTATGAAATAAAAGCATTGTGTTCTATGTTTTATGATTCGCTTCATTGCAATTATAATTATAGGTTGAATTCTTTATAGGTTTCAGAATAATTCATATCTTTGAAACTGTAACTAAAATTAATCAATAATGAAGCAAATACAACCTGTTTTTTTAGCTATGAAGTTTTCTTTTCTTATTTTCTTCTTTTTTAGTTTGCCTGTCGGTGCACAAAGTATTTTTCAGAAATACGGGCGTTTCCTGACTGAACCTCGTTCATATGTGTGTTATCGTACGGATGGTAAACTGAAAATAGATGGCAAACTGGATGAAGCTTCGTGGCAGAAGGCAAAACCGACAGCTCCGTTTGTAGATATCAGCGGGGAGGGGTTTCCTACACCTAAATATGAAACTACGGCCAAGATGCTGTGGGACGATGAATATCTTTATATAGGGGCGGTGTTGCAGGAGGATGATATCAAGGCACGCCTTACACAGCGGGATACTATTATTTATTATGATAATGATTTTGAGGTTTTCATAGATCCTGACTGGGACGGGCACAACTATTTTGAAATAGAAACCAATGCGCGTGGGGTCATATTCGACCTAATGCTGGACAGGCCTTATCGGTCCGGTGGAAACTTTATGGTACAATGGGATTGTCCGGGATTAAAGTTGGCCATTCATCGCGAAGGTACGCTGAATAAGTCGAAGGACAAAGATAAATATTGGAGTGTGGAGATGGCTATTCCACATAAAGCATTGACTATGAATTTCAATAATCCATTGAAAGCTGGTAATTGCTGGCGAATTAATTTTTCACGTGTACAATGGCTGAAGGCAGGAGGACCTGAAGAAAATTGGGTTTGGACACCTACCGGAAAAGTTGATATGCATATGCCGGATCGTTGGGGATATTTGTTTTTTGCTGACGAGAAAGTAGGAACACCCGAACATACTTTTGCATTACCGTATAATGCTTCTGTGTATAAACTGCTTTGGGCTATGTTCTATGTACAACAGGAAAGGTATGCGAAAGAGAAAAATTATCTGCGTACGGAACAGGATTTCTTCCTGACAGATGCCGAATTGAAGGGTCTCCCGCAAGGTGCGCAAATCTCGGTTGAAGCCACTCGGAATACATATCAAATAGCCATTACTGTTCCGGGTGAAGGCAGACGTTACATCATAAATAATGAGGGACGGTTTTGGACAGAAAAGGTTGCTCCGCGTCAAGTGAAGAACTGGGTGTGGACACGTATAAATAAGAGTAAAAGTGAAGCGGATTACCGCCAATGGTTTGCCCTGCTTAAAGAGTGCGGCATCAGCGGGGTGATGTTTGAAGGATATGATGAAAACCTATACCGCATGTGTAAGGAAGCCGGTCTTGAAGCTCATTTCTGGAAGTGGACAATGAATCGTGCCGAATTGCTCAATGTACATCCCGATTGGTTTGCGGTGAATCGTAAGGGGGAGTCTACGCATGATAAGCCTGCTTATGTGAATTATTACCGTTTTCTTTGTCCCAACCATGAAGGAGTGGCCCAATATTTGGCAGATGATTATGTGAAGATAGCTCATTTACCCTATGTAGATGGAGTACATTTGGACTATGTTCGTTTCCCGGATGTAGTTCTACCTGTCAGCTTGTGGAAAAATTATGGAATAGAACAGACAAGTGAACATCCTGAATATGATTATTGCTATTGTGATGTTTGCCGTACTAAATTTAAAGAACAAACAGGGCGTGATCCGTTGGAGTTAAAGTACCCGATGGAAGATCAGTCATGGATCAATTTCCGCTTGGATGCGATCAGTCGTGTTGTCGACCAAATTACAAAAGCGGTGAAAGCCGATGGGAAAGCAATTTCTGCTGCTGTATTCCCCGGTCCTTCTATGGCCAAGAAAATGGTGCGTCAGGATTGGGGTAACTGGTCGCTGGATGCTTATTTCCCGATGATCTATAATGGTTTTTATTACGAAGGACCGGAATGGATCGGGCGTTCGGTTCAAGAGAGTGTTAAGACCGTTGACGGACGTGCGAAAGTGTATGCCGGACTGATGTTTCCCGATATAAAGAACGATTTTGAGAAAGCATTGGATGAAGCATTTGATAACGGTGCATCCGGTGTTTCATTCTTTGACGGACCATCAGACGAATATCTGCATCAGTTTAAAGCCTATCTGGACAAGAAAGGATTAAAGACGGAATAAAAGATTCGAATGTACTTTGTATTTATGAACAGAGGCGGCCCCGATAAGGCTGCCTCTATTTGTAAGATATTGATTCTTAAAATGTTATTTCCGTGATAAATATCCCTGTTTTGTTTTTCGGCTGACATTATATACATTTGCAGCATAAAAACAATTACATATGTATAAAAACATTTTAATATTAGGTCGTGGAATTGGGCAAGTGATGTTTCAGAATAATGCTCTCTCCGGTGGGTTGATGTTATTAGGAATTGCTTTTAATTCATGGCAACTCGCAGTTTTATCTGTACTCGGTACAGTCGTTAGCACTTTGACAGCTTCATTATCCGGATATGATAAGGAGGATATTCGTAACGGATTGTATGGTTTTAATGGGACATTGGTTGGTATTGCAATTGGAGTCTTTATGGAAATCAATGTTACATCTATATTATTGCTTATCTCAGGCTCTGCTTTCTCCACATGGGTTGCGCGTTGTTTTCGTTATCAGAACAGAGTATCGGGACTGACAGCACCCTTTATTTTTGTTGTATGGCTTCTGCTTGTTGGGTGTCATTATCTATACCCTTCTTTACTGTTATCTTCATCGTTGGAAAAGCCTGAACTAACAATGGATATTTTCCGTTCATTCTGCTTAAATATCGGTCAGGTGATGTTTCAGGGAAATATACTTTCGGGATTATTTTTTCTTTTAGGGATCCTGATTAATTCTCGTATGAATGCTCTGTATACACTGACCGGTGCAATACTTCCTTTATTTATGATTTTATATCCACATACTGATCTTGCTGCATGGAATTTGGGATTATTAGGATATAACGGAGTACTTTGTGCCATAGCCTTGGGAGATAAGACAGGCATAGGAGTAGTCAAAGCGATATTTTCTATCATACTGTCTATCGTTCTGCAGTTAACGGGTATGCATATGGGCATAGTGACTTTAACGGCACCATTTGTCTTTTCCGTATGGATTACCGGGGGCCTGTTCAGTGTTTTCAGAAGTAAATCCTGAGAAGCTAAATAGGATATAATAGCGGTATCGATGTTTCTAGTACCGTTGTAAAACGGATATGGCGGCTTATCAGGCCGCCTTTCTTTTTATAATATTCTTTAGATTACAAGGTTTCCATCCAATTATATATTAGATTTCATTTTTATCAGTAGTAAGATAATGCTGATTTACAACCACTTCATGATTGTATCTTATTTTAAAACTACTGATAAAATTATTTATTTTTTTACCTTTTTATTTAACCTCTTTTGGGTTAGTATGCCCCTTGCTTCAAATGTTTTTATAGTATAAAGGAATTAAAAGTGTAAGAATGTTCGGATTTTAAAAAAACAGACCTTTAATTATATATTTATCTTTAAAAACAATTGAGTATGAAAATGATTTTAAATTTTTCTGAATGTATTATTAGTTTTTTCTCGTTATGTTTATTGTGTGTTGTCTTCTCTTGCGATGAAATGGATATTGACCAAGGTCCTCCAACTTCCGTTACGCGTAATCTGATGACATCAGATGGTCCCGGTTTTAAGATCGATACAGTTACGTACGATAAAATTCCGGCTGAATATGCCCGGAAAATATTGTCTCTTGAAGAACCTACTTCAGTTGTAACTGATAAGAGCAAGCGCTCTTTCAGAGTGAATGAGCTTTTTCAAATTAGAAAAGCAAATGATCAATTGCTTTCAATTACCAGCTATTCCGCCAAGACGGTTTATGATCTCACACTTGAAGTCTATGTAGAAGGTGGTTCCCAGTATGTTCCTATTGCTTATCTGGACTCCATACCGGGATTCTCACAATTTGAGTTTAAGCCATCGTTGATCAATGGAAATTTCATATATAAAAAGGATAACGGTGTGGATACTCTGTCCCTTTCGAGCCTGAACGAAAAGAGAATGAAATTTCGTTTACTTAGCGATGATAAGCATTTTGAAATGCTTTCTAAAATAGATGCGGAGTGGAATATTTCTTTTTCAAATTATGATTGGAAACCGGGGTATGAAAGTGGTTCATGGCGAGAGTTGAGTGCCATCTATGCACGTGAGTGGGTGGTCATTATTACAAATTATGCCTATATGATGACTACTCCCGAGTATGCTTTTATCATGAGAAATTTTAGTAAGATATTTGGTGGAGAACTTTATGATAATAACCGTGTTAAGTTCACACCGGAAAAGTATTTATCAGAAGAAAAACGTTTCAAACAACCGCATAACTTTGTTTGTGGACGATCTAAACCCTCTGTTGGCGGTTTGGGCGGAGGAAACGTGTGGGGAGTAACTCACTGGAATTATTATGGTCATTATGCTTCTTTTAGCGGTTGGGAATCAATTACACATGAATTTATGCACTGTATGGGATATGGTCATTCTAGTAACATGACTTATGCTTCCGGTGGAGTGGGATGGACCGAGTTCATGTGGCAACTACATACTTATTTGAGAGGGAATGATTGGCTGCCATATACGGATCGGAATCTGTTAGGTTTTCATAAGCCGGAAAACGCGAAATATCGTGATGGTGGAATTGACCCTGATAAACTGAATGATAATAAGATTCTGCAGTTTTATAATAAAAGTAAAGTTACCCAATATTTTTTAGCTAATCCGTTGTCTAAATAAGTAATAACCATGAATAATGATTAAAGGTCTGTTTCTGATTATAATTCATCTTCTTTACTATTATTGCTTTTTTATTGTTGGTGTTTTTTTAAGGTAAAACATATGGGTGGCTATGATTAAAAAAAGTGATAAGAAAAATGTGAAAAAATGTATAAGAACGAATTTTAATTTTTATCTTTGTCCAAATTTGTATGCGATGCTTGTCCCAACCATGACCACCGAAGAGGTGTGTAAAGAAATAAAGAATGACTATCCGGCTTTTTATGAAAAAATGTTGGATAATAAGGCTAGTAACTACCGAAAGTTTATTAAAGCTGTCCTATTTCCGGTTATACATCAGTTTTCATGGAAATCGTCATCGGGTAATATGTGGAATGTGATAATGTTGGCTCGTTATCGTAATGAGAGAAAATGTCCCGGTATTGTCCCTTACCTTAAATATGAAAATTGGGGTATGGGAATTATTTATCCTAAAAATATATATAGTAATCTGTCTATAATTGACTTTAAACCTCATTTTTGGAAAAGGTATCGGGAGCGTCAGCTAATACCCAACGGCTTAGAAGGGATTTCTTTTGATGAACAAATAAAATATTTCTTTTTAAATAGCGGTCTCTTTACTTTTGATTTCAGAGAAGGCTCTAATAAAGGACATGAGGGTTTTGTCGGGTATACTAAGACCGGAATTTTCTTTGGTGTCGTAATAAAAGAGTTGGATTATCTCTGTGTCAAAACTTATGTGTCTGCTAATATGCTTTTTGATAATCAGATAGAAAGCTTGGATAGCGCTGATGAGTTAAGAGAGAAGATATTGTCGCATCCGGACTATTTTCAGAAAAGAGGGAAACTCTTTCATATCATGAATGACTCTTCTTTTTGGATGGATGAGACGATACGTTAAGCAGCCTTTTTCTTTCACAATATTTCTCTCAAATTATATGCGGAACAGTACAATTTTCCAGGTAGGTTATGTATCGGATTCTATCTAAAGTGCTTGTTCCGTCTTACGAAAGTTCAGCTATATTGTTTTCGTTGACATGCAGTTGGGTAAGTACAATTAATGCTTATAATCTGATTGATGTCAGTGGTATAATGCCCTGATAGCTGTTTTTGTTTAAGCTTCCAATTCCTCCCTGTACCTTGAATCGCTAATTTGACGAGTCGGCTGTGTTTACCGTTTATCTTATCTATTGTTTGTTGAAGACGTTTACGTTTCTCGCGATCTACTGAATCAAACAGTCCCAATTGGGTGCTATCGGTTATTTCGGTGATAATAACTCCGGCTTTCTTATATTGATAGCCTTGCATGAAAATCGTTTTTAGCCCGGCCAGTGCATAATGTACAATTTCTAATGTGTCATTGGTCGGTACTGGAAGATGTACAACTGTATTCCTCCAATATTGTGGTGAATCTTTACGGAAGTTATTTGTATGGATGAATACCATTAGTGACATTGCATAGCCTTTCTGTTGTCGGAGTTTCTTTGCGCATGTAGAAGCGTGAGTGGCGATTGCTTCCGACATTGTATCGATGTCCTCCACCATCTTGCCGAATGACCGACTTGTACATATCTGCTTTTTGGCCGGTGGTGTGGTTTCCATATCAATACAGGAAATGCCTTGAAGTTCTTTCCAGGTCCTTTCTCCGACTACAGTCATGTTCTTACGCACCCAAGATTCGGGCAACTCGGTAAAGTCATAGGCTGTTTTGACTCCCTGCTTTTCTAACTTGGCAACTTGCCGGTGACCGATCCCCCAGATGTCTCCAATTTCAGTAAGCTGCAGAGCCTTGGTGCGCTTTTCTTCTGTATCGATGATACATAAACGATTGTAAGCAGGATATTTCTTTGCAAATTTATTGGCGACCTTTGCGAGTGTTTTGGTTGGGGCGATACCCAAACTAACAGGTATGCCGGTTCCGCGGATTACTTTGTTTATGATGTCTGTTCCGAGTGACTGAATATCCCGAATCCCTTCCAGGTTAAGAAATGCTTCGTCTATACTGTATACTTCCATTTCCGGCACTTGTTCTGCCAGTATGGACATCACGCGTCCGGACATGCCGCCGTATAGCGTATAGTTCGATGAAAAGACAGATATACCATATTTCTGAATATCATCTTTGATCTGATAAGCCGGAACTCCCATTTTAATCCCCAATGCTTTCGCTTCGTTACTTCTGGCAATAACACATCCGTCGTTATTACTTAAAACAACGATCGGCTTACCGTTCAAAGCCGGATTGAACACTCTCTCGCAACTTGCGTAGAAGTTATTGCAGTCCATTAGTCCAAACATTATCTTTTTTCTCCTGTTCTTTTTGATGGTATAGGTCACTATTCCCCAGACGATAAATTCATTCTCCTTTGTTACTTTAATCAAGGAGTATTTCGGATTCGCCGGTATTAACCAGACGGCATTAGGTTCAATTCGTACCCGCTTTACAGTAAAATCTCCATCAATAAAACACACGGCAAGGTCGTCATCCTGTAATTCCAGTGATTTGTCGATGACCAGAATGTCTCCTTCTTCTATGCCTTCATCCCGCATCGAATCGCCTACTACACGTCCAAAGAATGTACTGGCCGGATGTTTGATTAGCTCTTTATTCAGATCTATGGCTTGCTCCATATAGTCTTGTGCCGGTGACGGGAAACCGGCCCGTATACCTTCATCGGCGTATGGGATCGGCAAACTGCTGGATACGTCAATCTTATGTATTTCAATTCTCTTCATAACATTTTTTCATTTTATAGGTGCTTATGAACAAACAACCGGACTATTTGATTCGTGAGGTTAGATTTTTTAAGCGTTTTGTCTTTCTCCTTTTTCCATTCAAGAGAAATCTCCCAGTCTTAGGAAGATTGATGTGCTTATCAGGAATTTATAATTGCTTCCAGCTTTCTTATTGCATACTTTTGTATCGTAAGCTTACATTAACTTTAATTAAAAAAACAGGAATATTATGGCTATCTTAAATTCAAACAATGCGGATGTTCTATGTACTACCATTGCAGTAGGTTTTATTCACCAATCAATTGTTAAAAGAAACCCGCAAAGGACGCAGCTTATATATGAACAAAAAACGTTAGCTCAAGAAAGTGAGGAGATGCCTATGTCAGAAAGACAGAGGATCACTAAAGAAAATGCACAAATTAGTTGTAAAAATGCGAAAACCGTTCAAGAACATAAGGAAATCCAAACACTATTGGCTAAAGTGGGATGTCATGTAGATATAAAAGAAGCACTTCCGCAATCTCAATTGCCTTTTATCGGTGCTAAACATGGTGGAATGACGATAGATGAGTTCAGTCAATGGGCAAAAGACTTTAAGGTTGTTGTAGATCAATTACAAAAAGTTGCTGGAACTCCTCTTCGTGGAGCATATATAGGAGGGCTATATAAGATAGTAGAGAAAACTATATCTTTTATAGGAGCTTCAAAATTAGAAATCTATCCTCCCCATTATAGAGAAATTGACACTTACGAACAAGAAAAAATTAGTACTGCTTACAAAGATGCGGCTAAAACTACTAATCAATCTTTAGAGTGCATAAGAAAAGTAGGTGAACAATTTAAGTCATTAAGGCACTACATCCCTGCAGGATATTTAAGTGGCGAAAAAACTCCAGATACTGTTACTAAAGAACTCTTAGAATCTTTAGGTATTTTAGATGGAAAGTTTTTATTCAAAAGTAATCATGGGATGACTCAGGCTATAATGCAATTTGGAAATACTATGAATAAAGGGCAGGAGATGTGTGTTGAGTTTGCTTTGAGTTCCGGAACTTCTAAGATTGGTTCGTGCATTCCGTGTAGTATTTTTATGGAAGCTTCAGGTATGCCTGCTACTGCTACTCATTTGGGGTGTGGAGATAACTGGAGTATACCAAATTTGGAGAGACAACAGGGGCATATGTTGGTTAGGCGTTGGCAAGAATACGTAAATAGCTGCTATAATAAAGGGTGTGAACTATTAAGACCTAAATATAGTACATTATTGGCAACATTGGGTACAATTAACACTGGAATTTTACCAGATGTGTTCCTTGAAGCTTTAACATATGAAAAACCATTTATAGAGAGAATGATGAATACGCTCAAACAAGTGTAGATGTCCCTTATTAGAATTATAAGGGATAAATAGAAAGGGCTTCTAAATCCTCCTCTGAGGTAGAAGCCCTTCAACACAAAAACTAAACTAGACTTAACTAAACTATTCTATTCTTGGAAGTTTCACAACTTCCGTTCTGTTTGTTACAAAGATAGATATTTTTTGTTTATGTATAAATAATAATCGACAAATACTCACATTTTACCGATAAATCAGCTACAAATCCTTTCAACTTCGCTCATCGAGGAATGTTTGGAAAGTCTGCTTGTAGCTATCGCTGACGGGGATATAGGTCTTATCAAATACGATACGCCCGCGGTCGATGATGCGTATTTTGTCTTTCTGGACGATGAAAGAACGATGTACACGCATAAAGCGGGCGGGGGGAAGCAACTCTTCCATGGACTTCATGCTCATAAGTGACAAAATGGGTTTGGGGGCATCTTCGGTGTAGATTTTGATGTAATCCTTCAAACCCTCTATATATAATATCTTTTTGAGTTCTACCTGCACCAGTTTATAGTCACTTTTGACAAAAATACTGTCTACTTCTTCGGGCTTCTGGACCAGTTCGAACCATTGCAACGCCTTGTTGGCTGCCTGCAGGAAGTCAACATACGAGATGGGTTTGAGTAGGTAGTCGAGTGCGTTGACCCGGTATCCGTCGATGGCATATTGACCGAAAGCAGTAGTGAACACAATACGGGTACGAGGGGCTACCATTTTAGAGAATTCCAGACCGTTGAGTTCCGGCATCTGAATGTCAAGGAACAACAGGTCGATCTGGTTCCCGGGAAGTTCTTTCATGGCCTGTACGGCACTGGAATACTTTCCCGCCAGTTCGAGAAAAGGTGTTTTGTTGACATAACTCTCCAGCAGACTGAGTGCCAGAGGTTCGTCGTCGACTATGGCGCAACGTAATTTCACGGCTATGGATGATTAAATATTAATAATTTCGATATATATTCTTTGCCATCCGGGGAGATGGCTTTATCCCATTGATAACGTCCGGGATAAGAGAGTTCGAGGCGCTTCCTTACCTGTTCGAGCCCGATACCCGATCCGCTTTTATCCGTGTTGGTTTTGGGATGATAACTATTGCGTATCTCACACCGGATCTCCTCTTTGTTTTCAGAGATGAGGATGTGGATGAAACTCAGTTCGGTGGGGGAGATGCCGTGTTTAAAGGCATTCTCTATCAGTGAAATGAAGATCAGTGGAGCAATCTCCGTCCGGCTATCCGGCTGTATGTCGAATTGTGTAATGACCTCTACATTTCCCGAAAGACGGATGCGCATCAGTTCGATGTAGTTGCGAATGAAGTCTACCTCTTTACAAAGGGGTACATAGTTCTGCTGATTGTCATAGAGCACATAGCGTAGCAACTTGCTGAGCTCCTGCACGGCCTGCTGCGCCTTGTCGCTGTCAAAGGCGATGAGTGCATAAATATTATTCAGCGTGTTGAGCAGGAAATGCGGGTTAAGTTGGTTTCGCAAGTTCTTCAACTCTGCTTCGGTGCGACTTTTCTCCGCTTCACGACGGGCGGCTTCAGCTTGTCCCCAACGGGCACTCATGCGGATGGCCGCACTCAGTCCGATGGTGAAGATGAGGCTTAGAATGTCTCTTACGAAAAAAATCCATCCGGGAGGCATGTGCGGCTTCTTAAGAGTGGGAGCCGGGGCATTCAGGCTTTGCCAGATATGCAGCAGCAGTCCGATGAGGCAGACCAATAAGATGTTGTAGATGATGTATTTATTCTTCTGTTCCCGGAAGAGGAGATGAGGAACGAGGAGGAAATAGTTTAAATAGAATACGGTGACAAAAGAGAGGGGTACGGCAGAATGACGCAGATAGGCATGCCAATTGATACTGTCTCCTGTACGATCGATGAAGAAGAACGGGAAACCGAACACAATCCCCCAACTGATGATGTGTATCAGGATTTCCAGAGGACGGCGGGCTGATGTCAGAGATTGTTTCATGGGAACAAAGATAATAATTTTAGTTTACCACAAGGGCACAGAGACAGAGTTTCTGTCATCCTATCCGGTATACATCAAGGAATTCTTTCTGCCTCTGTGCTCTCTGTGGTGAACAAGTAAACTGATGATGGCTTATTCGTATCGGATTGCCTCGATCGGATCGAGGTCGGCGGCTTTCTTGGCCGGATACCATCCGAAGAATACTCCGGTGACGGTACAAACCGCAAACGACAGGAATACGCTCCAGGGTTGGATGAAGATGGGCCAATGGGCGACACTTTTCACAACCCAGCTGGCACCGCAGCCGATGATTACTCCGATAAGGCCTCCGGTGATGCTGATCAGGATGGCTTCTATCAGGAATTGGCTCAGGATGTCGACGCCACGTGCACCGACCGACATGCGCAGACCGATCTCACGGGTACGCTCTGTGACGCTGACGTACATGATATTCATGATGCCGATGCCGCCTACTACGAGCGATATGCCGGCAATGCAGGCGAGCAGTGTGGTCATCAGGTCGGTGGTAGAGTTGAGCATGCTGCTCAATTCCTGCTGGCTCCGGATGGTGAAATCATCGTCATCCGCCTCTTTCAACTTGTGATTGCGGCGGAGAAGTTCGGTAATCTCTTCCGTAGCATTGTCCGTCATGTCTTCCGAAAGGGCAGAAGCGTAGATACCTTGCAGATAGGTCTGTGCCAGCAGACGCTTCATCACGGTGGTGTAGGGTGCCAGTACGATGTCGTCCTGGTCCATACCCATAGAGTTGTATCCCTTGGATTTCAGTACGCCTACTACACGGAACGGTATTTTGCTGAACCGGACAATGCGTCCTACAGGATCTTCTCCATCGGGGAAAAGATTGTCTACAATGGTTTTTCCTATCACGCATACCTTGGCGCTCGACTGGATATCGGCTTCGCTGAACATCTCTCCATTGTCTATCGAGAGCTGTCGAATTTCCAGATACTCCGTTCCCACGCCATTCACGGATGACGGATAGTTGTTGTTGCCTGCAATCAACTGCCCGGAACTGGAAACATTAGGACTGACCGCAGCCAGAAAGCTGGTTTCATCCCGCAATGTTTCGTAGTCGGTCAGTTTCAGTGTCTGCATGGCACTGGGGTCCTGGCGAACACCTCCGCGCATGTCTGCTCCCGGATGAATCATAATCATATTGGAGCCCATCTCGGAGATTTGTGCCTGGATACTTTTCTTTGATCCCTGGCCGATGGCGAGCATGGTGATGACGGATGCCACACCGATGATGATCCCCAGCATCGTAAGGAACGCGCGCAACTTGTTGTTATTCAAGGCGCGCAAAGCTATTTTAAATAAATTGGTTCCGTTCATAATAATCTGTCTGTTATTCTTCTTGTACCGGCAGAGCGGCCAGTGCTTCGGCTGCGGAAAGAATGTCCGGGTTAGTGCTGTCTTCCTTGACTTGTCCGTCGCGCAACACGATGTTACGGCTGCTGTATTGGGCTATTTCCGGATTGTGCGTTACAAATATGATTGTGCGGCCTTCGGCATGCAGTTTCTGAAACAGTACCAGGATCTCGAACGAAGTGCGTGTATCCAGGTTACCGGTTGCCTCGTCCGCAAGGATGACTGCCGGATTATTGACCAACGCACGGGCGATGGCTACACGTTGCATCTGTCCGCCGGACATCTGATTGGATTTGTGTTCCAACCGTTCGCCCAGTCCTACGGCTTGCAGCGCCTCAATGGCGCGCCGCCGCCGTTCGGAAGCGCTGACTCCCGAATTATACATCAGCGGGAGTTCTACATTTTCCACAGCAGTCGTCTTTGGCAGCAGATTGTAACTTTGGAAGACAAAGCCTATCTTTCGGTTGCGCAATATGGCACGCTGAGGTTTGCTCATGGTACGTACCGAGATTCCATCCAGCAGATATTCTCCGCTGGTAGGTGTGTCGAGGCAACCCAGCGTATTCAGTAGCGTTGATTTGCCCGAACCGGACGTACCCATAATGGTGACAAACTCTCCTTCGGTGATGGTGAACGAAACCCCGCGCAATGCGTGAACGGTTTCGTCTCCCACCTGGAAGTTACGTTTGATATTCTGAAGTTCGATGACTGTTTTGTTCATACTTATTTTCCTTTCTTCTTGCTGCCCGGATGGCTAGGCATAAACGGACTTTGTTCTCCTCCGCCTTCCTGTCCGCCTTCAGGCGATACATTGCCGCCCGGCATATTTCCAATGGTGGCTTCGGTGACAACTACCATGCCTTCGGAAGCACCTTGGGTGATTTCCGTATTGATGCCGTTAGTGATCCCTATCTGCACGGGGTGTGCCGTGAAAGTATTTCCTTCACGTGTCCATATTTTATGTTCGCCCTCACAGTCCTTCACTATGTCATTATCGCCGATCAGGGGTTTCTCCGGTGTGAAGCGGAGTGCACGTGCCGGTACAGAGAGCACGTCCTTTCTGTCCAGTGTGTAGATCGTGACATTAGCCGTCAGGCGGGGTTTCAGTTTCAGGTCCGGGTTATGGGCGGAGATCACTACTTCGTATGTGACTACGGTAGTAGACGAGCTGCTGGTGCTGGTACTGCTTGCGTCTCCCAGACGGATTTGGGTCACTATTCCTTCGAAAACATCGTTCGGATAGGCATCTACGGTAAATGTGGCCCGTTGTCCTTCTTCCACGCCGCCTATATCGGCTTCATCTACGTCGGCCACTACCTGCATCTGGGTCAGGTCGGCTGCGATGGTAAACAAAGTCGGTGTCTCGAATCCGGAAGCCACCGTTTGTCCTTCTTCCACATCCCGGCTGATGACAACGCCATCGATCGGAGAAGTAATGGTGGCATAGGACAGGTTGCGTTCTGCCTTGGCCAGTGAAGCCTGGCTGCTTTCGAACGAGCTTTTGGCCTTCTCGTAGTTGTAGAGCGATTGCTCGTAATCGGTATCGCTGATCAGCCCCTTTTCGTGCAACCCTTTGTTGCGCTCATAGTTCTTCTTTTGGTATTCGTATTCCGCCTTTGCACCACTGTAGGTGGCACGTTGAGAGGCGAGTTCACTTTGCAGTGTCACACGGTCCATCTCAGCGATAAGTTGTCCCTTGGTCACTGCCGCGTTATAGTCCACATAGATTTTGTCGATAATTCCGGATACCTGTGTACCGACTTCTACTTCTGTTACCGGTTCGATAGTTCCTGTGGCGGTTACCGACTCCGATATCTCGCCTTTGCTTACGGTTGCCGTGGCATAGGTCACTTTGTGCTTGGCCGTAGAACCGCCAAAGAGCCAAACCCCTCCGCCTGCCAGTATGGCGAGGCTTACGGCAATAAGAATGATCTTTTTCTTCTTCATATCGTTATAACGTTAAATGTTTTATTCCTTTATTGTCTACAGTGTTATCTTATCTCCCTGGTAGAACTTCAGCAATTGTGTATTCAGAATAGCCATGTACTTAGACTGTAACAGCTCTTGCTGTGCCTGTAGCAGATTGTTTTTTTCGGTCAGAAGCTCCACGGTATTTTTCATTCCGACATTAAATTGCTCGCTGACCAGTTCATAGCTGGTCTGTGTGCTGTGCAATTTCTCTATGGCTGCCGCATATCGCTGCTGGGCGCTGTTGGCGTCGAGCCATAGTCCTTCGATGGTTTTATACAATGTTTTCTGTTCGTCGAGCAGAGTCAGTTGACTGGTCTGATACTGAAGTTTGGCTTTTTCTACGGCACTTTTGGTCTGTCGGTTGTTAAAGATTGGGACACTGATGCTGAGTCCGATGGAGTTGTTCCATCCGTTTTTCACTTGCTCGCCGAAGGTGAAGTCGCTTCCGCTGGTATGGTTGGTACCGATACCGGCTGTCAGGCTGACGCTGGGCAGATATCCCGATTTGGCGATTCCGATCCCCAGTTCCGATGCCTCTACACTGAGCTTGCTTGCCTCTATTTCCGGGCGGAGGGCCACAGCGGAACGAAAGACATCCGTTTTGGTGGGGAGGGGCGACAGTACATTTTCGTCACCCAATGCAGGCAGATAGACCTGCATTTCCTGTTCGCCGTCCAGTTCGAGGAGTTGCTTCAGTTGCAACTTATAGTCCTGAAGTGTGGCCTGTGCGGTCACCAGTTGATAGCGGTCGGTGCTGACTTGGGCTTCCAACTGGGCATAGTCGCTCCGGGCAATGCTTCCCGCATCCAGCAGTTGTTTGCCACGGTCCCGTTGGGCTTCGGATACTTGCAGGGTGTTTTCGTTCACCTTGACTGATTCGGCAGCATAGAGAATCTGAATATATACCTGGGCGATCGATTGCTCGATATCATTTTCCGAAGTGGCTACATCGAGGTCTGCCACGCGGTTGTTAAGCTTCTCCTGTTCGATTGTTTTCAGGCGTTTACTGCCGTTATATACGGTCCATTGCGCGTTCAGTCCGTAGTTTCCGTTGTAGGTGGTCTTGTTGCTGCTCTTCAGTACTTCCGAGCCACTGATAATGCTGCTGGACTCTTGGTAGGGACGGTTCACCAGATTTTGGCTGCTGGAGAACGAGAGGCTGGGGAAGAGGGCCGCTTTGGCTGTCTTTACGTCCACCTGTGTGCTCTGCGCATTGATCCGGTTACGACGGATGCTGATGTTTTGCTGCAAGGCATAGTCGATGCAGCTCTGCAGATCCCATTGCGCGGGCATGGATACCGAGTCGGCGGTTTGCGTTGTTCCGGTAGCTTCCGTCTGTTGTGCCCACAATCCGTTGCCGGGCAAGATAGCTGCCAGGCAGACTGTTATTAGGGTGATTCTTTTTACGTTCGTCATACTCTTGCTTCTTTTTATTTTATAGAAACAAAAGTACGCTGCAATAGAAAGATGTGCAAAAGCGATAGACGGGAGGGGAGGTTTTGTCGCTAAAGGCAGGTTTTATGTCGATAAGTGGAGCTGCCGATATTGCCTATGAACTGAACGATCGGACGAAAATAGGGTATAGCTATCCCGGCCGGATGGCTACACCCTTTGCTCCTTAAGGCTACACCCTAAGGTCTCTGTGGCTACACCTTCCCATACTTAAAATCCGATTAGTGGATATACCTATGCAAAGAGTGTATTATGGCAGTTTCATATTTTAATTTATATATATAAGGTATAAAGGGTGTAAGCAAGCTTCGGGGGCATAAGAATAGTTTATTTTATTCGTTTCATCAACATTTTTAAGACTATCTTTGTTATTTATTACATAAACGCTAATTTTGAGATGTTATAAACCCTGTATTATGAAGAATACACTGCTCCACATCTGGAATTTCTATGTAGAAGGCTTTCGAAGCATGACCCTGGGACGTACCCTGTGGCTCATTATACTTGTGAAACTCTTTATCATGTTCTTCATTCTCCGCCTGTTTTTCTTCCCCAACTTTCTGAGCAGCCAGCCCACCGATAAGGACAAGGGAGAATACGTTGCGGGCGAACTTATAGAACGCGGGCAATAGACGACTGACGTTTAACTCTAACTACTAATGATATGATTGAAAGTATTGACACTTCACTGATTGACTGGTCGAGAGCCCAATTTGCTCTGACAGCCATGTATCACTGGATCTTCGTGCCTCTCACGCTTGGTTTGGCGGTTGTTATGGCCATTATGGAGACCCTTTATTATAAAACAGGCAATGAATTCTGGAAACGAACGGCTAAATTCTGGATGAAACTTTTCGGTATCAATTTTGCCGTGGGAGTGGCCACCGGGCTGATCCTGGAGTTTGAGTTCGGAACCAATTGGAGTAACTATTCCTGGTTTGTAGGCGATATTTTCGGTGCACCTCTTGCAATTGAAGGTATTTTGGCTTTCTTTATGGAGGCCACGTTTATTGCTGTCATGTTCTTTGGATGGGACAAGGTGAGCAAGAGATTCCACCTCATTTCAACCTGGCTCACGGGCTTGGGAGCTACGATTTCTGCTTGGTGGATTCTGGTTGCCAATGCGTGGATGCAGCATCCGGTAGGCATGCAGTTCAATCCTGACACCGTACGCAACGAGATGGTCGACTTTATGGCTGTTGCGTTTTCGCCGGTGGCTGTTAATAAGTTCTTTCATACGGTACTTTCAAGTTGGGTGCTCGGAGCTGTTTTTGTGATTGGCATCAGTTGCTGGTTCCTGCTGAAGAAGCGTGATAAGGAATTTGCGGTGGCGAGCATCAAGATAGGTGCAGTCTTCGGGCTGGTGGCTTCTTTGCTGACGGTGTGGACCGGTGATGGTTCCGGTTATGCCATCGCACAGACACAGCCGATGAAACTGGCTGCTGTGGAGGGCTATTACGAAGGACAAAATGGTGCCGGACTGGTGGCTGTCGGACTTTTGAACCCGGAGAAGAAAACCTATGATGACGGTCAGGACCCGTTCCTCTTCCGTATCGAGATTCCGAAAATGCTTTCGCTGCTGGCCGAACGTAAGGTGGATGCCTTTGTGCCGGGTATAAAAAATATTATTGAGGGAGGATATGAACTGAAAGACGGTACAAAAGCTCTTTCGGCTGCCGAGAAGATAGAAAAAGGCAAGAAAGCGATTGCTGCCCTGGCCACTTATCGTACGGCTAAAAAAGAAGGTGATGAAGCTGCCGCCAAGGAGGCTTATACCACTTTGCAGGAAAATGTGCCTTATTTTGGTTATGGCTATATTAAAGATGTAAATCAGTTGGTACCTAATGTACCGCTTAACTTTTACGCTTTTCGCGTGATGGTGATCCTGGGCGGATATTTCATTCTGTTTTTCATCCTGGTGCTTTTCTTTGCCTATAAGAAAGATTTGTCGAAGATAAGATGGATGCAGTACGTTGCTCTGTGGACCATTCCGTTGGCTTATATTGCCGGACAAGCCGGTTGGGTGGTGGCCGAATGTGGTCGTCAGCCGTGGGCGATACGGGATATGCTTCCTACGTCTGTGTCTATCTCTAAGCTCGATGTGGGCTCTGTGCAGACCACTTTCTTTATTTTCCTCGTTTTGTTTACCGTGATGTTGATTGCTGAAATTGGCATTATGGTCCGTGAGATCAAGAAAGGACCGACGGTTAATCATTAGTCACGAACCAATAATTATTTAAACTATGGGTACATACATTTTTCTACAACAATATTGGTGGCTGGTAGTCTCACTACTCGGGGCCATACTCGTATTTTTACTGTTTGTGCAGGGTGGCAACTCTCTGCTGTTTTGTTTGGGCAAAACCGAAGAGCATCGTAAGATGATGGTAAACTCTACCGGACGCAAATGGGAATTTACATTTACCACGCTGGTCACTTTCGGTGGCGCTTTCTTTGCTTCGTTTCCTCTGTTTTATAGTACCAGTTTCGGGGGGGGGCCTACTGGCTGTGGATGATTATTCTTTTCAGTTTTGTGTTGCAAGCTGTCAGTTATGAATTTCAGAGTAAAGCGGGCAACTTGTTGGGAAAGAAGACCTACCAGACTTTTCTGGTGATTAACGGTGTGGTGGGACCCTTGCTCTTGGGAGGCGCTGTGGCCACTTTCTTTACCGGTTCGGATTTCTATATCAATAAGGGGAATATGGTGAACGAAGTGATGCCTGTGATCAGTCATTGGGGCAACGGTTGGCACGGACTGGATGCGCTGACCAATATCTGGAATGTGATTCTGGGATTGGCCGTGTTCTTCCTGGCGCGTGTTTTGGGAGCTCTTTACTTTATCAATAATATCGCTGATAAAGAGTTGGTCGCCAAATGTCGTCGTTCGTTGATAGCCAATACGGTCCTGTTCCTGGTGTTCTTCCTGGCATTCGTGATTCGCACTTTGCTGGCCGATGGATATGCTGTCAATCCGGAAACAAAAGAGATCTACATGGAGCCTTATAAATACTTCAATAATTTTATTGAAATGCCGGTGGTGCTTATCGTGTTCCTTGTGGGAGTCGTGCTGGTGTTGTTTGGCATTGGCAAAACCCTGCTGAAAAAAACGTTTGATAAAGGAATCTGGTTTGTGGGTATCGGTACGGTGCTGACTGTTCTGGCACTGCTGCTGACAGCCGGATATAACAATACGGCTTATTATCCGTCGAATACGGACATACAAAGTTCGCTGACCCTTGCCAATAGTTGTTCCAGCCAGTTCACGCTCAAGACCATGGCCTATGTTTCTATCCTCGTTCCGTTTGTCATCGCCTACATTTTCTATGCTTGGCGCAGCATCGACAACCGGAAGATCGATGCCAAGGAAATGGACGAAGGCGGACATGCTTATTGAGATTCTTGTCGGATAAAGGTATAAGGTATCAGAATTTTATTATTTTTGCAGTAATGCTTATCTGTTTTTGGAGAAACAAAGGCAGATAAGCATTTTTTATATCAGTAATTAAACAGACATACTATGAAACGAGTATTTGTATTTCAGGACTTTAAGTCCCAGAAATTTTGGAGCATCGATGTCCGGGGCACTGACGTAATAGTGAATTACGGTAAGTTGGGGACGGATGGACAAACACAGGTGAAGAATTTTTCGTCGGCAGGGGAAGCCGAAAAAGCTGCCGGTAAGCTGATAGCGGAAAAAACGAAAAAAGGATATGTGGAGACCTTGGAAGAGGTTGCCAAAGAAATGAAAGTGGAAGCCAAAAAGTATGCGTTGAGCTATGACGAAGCGGAAGAGGGCGTAAACTTGATGGACAAGATATTGAAAGACAAAAAACTGCCGTCACTCAAGCAGATCACGATAGGCTGCTGGGGATATGAAGGGGAAGACTGCTCGGACATTGCCGATGGCATTGTGGAGAATAAAGAGAAGTTCGCCCATTTCGAAGGTCTGTTTTGGGGGGATATAGATTTTGAGGAACAGGAGATTTCCTGGATTGAGCAAGTCGATTTGAGCCCGGTGCTGGATGCGATGCCTCTGCTGAATAACCTTAAAATCAAAGGAACGAATAATCTGAGCATTGGTAAGAAACCGCGTCCGAACTTGAAGTCACTTGAAATTATCAGTGGCGGCCTGCCCGATTCGGTGGTGGAAGATATCCTGGGTTCCGATCTGCCGAATCTTGAAAAGCTGGTTCTCTATGTAGGAGTGGAGGATTATGGGTTTGATGGCGATATGAATGTATTCAGACCTCTGTTCTCTAAAGACCGTTTCCCTAACCTGAAATGGCTGGGCATTGTCGATGCCGAAGAGCAGAATGTGGTTGTAGAGATGTTTCTTGAATCGGATATCCTGCCGCAACTGGAAACAATGGATATTTCCGCCGGTGTGTTGACGGATGAAGGGGCACGGCTATTGCTGGATCATGTGGATAAAATCAAGCATCTGAAGTTTATCAATATGAAATACAATTATCTGAGCGACGAGATGAAGAAAGAGTTGCAGAAATCGCTGCCCATGAAGATAGATGTTTCCGACTCACAGGAATACGATGACGATTACAGTTACCCGATGATTACGGAGTGAGCGGATGAGAATACTTGTTGCCAGTAACTCGACTTCCAAGCGTACGGACTATTTTATCAAAGCGGGTAGAAGCCTTGGGGCGGACACCTGCTTTGTCACTTATGACGAGTTGTCGGCCGTTCTTCCCGATTGTCGCGATACGGTTGTAAAGCTGGAGCCTCCGGTGTTTCGGGAGGCGGACTTTCGGAAATACAATTTGCTCTGCGAGGAGTATAGAAGTCTGTTGTCCCGACTGGCCGATACGGATAAGTCGGAAAGTGTACACTTTCTGAATGAACCGGCTGCAATTCTTTGTGCACTCGATAAAGTGTATACTCAGCGGAAACTGACCGGGGCCGGCCTGAAAACAACTCCGTTGCTTTCGGATGCGCTTAGCACATTTGATGATTTGGCCGCCATACTTTGCCGGCAGAAGAGGGGAGGATTTCTGAAGCCCCGTTATGGTTCCGGGGCCGGTGGGATTATGGCTGTCAGGTATAATCATCGCCGGGATGAATGGGTGGCTTATACGACGATGTCCTGGGAAGGAGGGCGCGTTTGTAATGCGAAACGTATCTGCAGGCTGACGAACCGGAAAGAGATTGCCACATTGGCGGAAGAGGTCATACGGTGTGGGGCTGTCCTTGAAGAATGGATGGCAAAGGAAAAGCTGGAAGGTGAGAATTATGACTTGCGTGTTGTCTGCAGGGGGGATGAAGTCGATTATGTAGTGGTGCGTTGCAGTGACGGTGCCATAACTAATCTTCACCTGAACAATAAAGCGAGGCTGTTCGAAGAACTTTCGTTGGCTCCTTCCGTTCGTGAAGAGCTTTTCTGCCGGAGCATCACTGCCATGAAGGCCTTGGGGCTGCGATATGCGGGCATAGACGTGTTGATAGCCCGGAATACGGACACACCTTATATTATAGAGGTCAATGGGCAGGGAGACCATATCTATCAGGATATGTTTACGGAAAATAAGATATATGCCAATCAGATAAAAACGATAGAATCACTTTTCAATGGAAATAGATGAATTACCCTCCGGCACGCAGGATCAGAAGCCGGACATAGATATGAATGAAATTGTGGGTACGCATGATATACTGATGCTCTGTTTCGATACTTTGCGTTATGACGTCAGCGTGGCCGAAGAAGCCTCCGGGGGGACTCCTGTACTGAATAGCTGTGGCAACGGTTGGGAGAAACGGCATGCTCCCGGTAATTTCACTTATCCGTCTCACTTCGCTATTTTCGCAGGATTCTTGCCGTCACCCGCCGAGCCGCATATGTTGCGTAACCGAAAGTGGCTCTTTTTTCCCTTTCAGGCCGGTACGGGACGTATACCTCCCGAAGGCAGCTATGCTTTCAAAGAGGCTACGTTCGTACAGAGTCTGGCTCAGGTAGGTTATGAAACAATCTGCATCGGAGGAGTCAACTTTTTCAGTAAGCGGAATGATATAGGAAGGGTATTTCCCGGCTATTTCAATAAGAGTTATTGGTTGCCGACTTTCGGTTGCACGGATAAGAACAGTGCTGCCAATCAGGTGGACTTTGCCGTCGACAAACTGGAAAAGTATCCGGCGGACCGGAAAGTATTTATGTATATCAATTTTTCGGCGATTCATTATCCGAACTGCCACTACGTGGAGGGAAAAAAGAAAGACGATAAAGAGTCGCATGCGGCAGCCCTACGGTATGTCGACAGTCAGCTGCCCCGCCTGTTCGAGGCTTTCAGGAGGCGCTCGGACACGTTGGTCATTGCCCTGTCCGATCACGGGACCTGTTACGGTGAAGATGGTTACGAGTATCATTGCATTTCTCACGAAAAAGTATATACGGTGCCTTATAAACACTTTATTCTCAGAAAATGAACGAACAACAGCAGATTTCACGATATGTCAGCTATATGTACAGTTATCCGCATAAGACGGCTTACCGTACGTTGACTCCTCCGGTCTCTCTTTCTCCTTATCTTGAACGGCTGGAAGGAAGGGAGGCTAGTTTATATTTCCACATACCTTTCTGTGCCCATAAGTGTGGCTATTGCAATCTTTTTTCACAGCAGTGTTGCGATGCGGAGCGCATTTCATTGTATCTCCACACGATGCGCCGCCAGGCCGAACAGCTGTCTGTGGCGGCACAAGGCCTGAAGTTTACTTCGTTTGCCGTCGGAGGGGGTACTCCGCTTATTTTGGATGAAGGACAGTTGGAAGAGTTGTTCTGCCTGGCCGAACTGTTCGGTGTGCATCCTTCCCGGGTGTTTACTTCTGTCGAGACTTCACCGGAATATACGCAAAAGAGTGTTTTGAGGCAGTTGCGGGCGAGAGGAGTGGAGCGGTTGAGCATGGGGGTGCAGAGTTTCAATGAGACGGAGTTGAAGAAACTGAAAAGAAGACCCGGACTCGGTACAGTAGTCGGTGCACTCGAAAATATTGTGGAGGCAGGTTTTCCTCAGTTTAACCTCGACCTGATTTATGGTATCGAGGGACAGACGGTAGAGAGCTTTATGCGCTCTCTGAACACTGCACTTACTTATCGGCCCAACGAGTTGTTTATTTATCCTCTTTATGTCCGGCCGGGTACACGCATCGATGTACGTTCGACGGATGACATAGGTTATGCTATCTACAAATCTGCCCGTGAGTTACTGGTAGGGCAAGGATTTGTACAAACGTCCATGCGCCGTTTTGTCAGGCGCGAAACAACGGAAACGGAATTTTCGTGTGGTGACGAAGTGATGCTTTCCTGCGGGGCGGGAGGCCGGAGTTATTTGGGAAACTTACACTATGCCACTCCCTATGCTGTACGTCAGCAGGCAATAGCCGATGAAATAGACCATTATATCCGGACTACCGATTTTATGACTGCCGCTAATGGTTTCTTGCTTTCCACAGAAGAGATGCAAATCAGATTCATTATAAAGAACCTGATGTATCACCGGGGAGTGGACTTGGCGGAGTATGAAAAACGTTTTGGTGAGAAGCCGGACCGGAATCTTTTCCGGGAGTTCACAGATCGTGGATGGATTGAAGAGACTGGCCGGATAGTGCGTCTCACGGAGGAAGGAATGGCTTATTCCGATTACATCGGACAGGCATTTATTTCACCTGCCGTGAGGAAACTGATGTCCGAATATGTATATCCCTGATCCGAATAGAACGATGTCCTCTTTGAGTACTGTCCGGAGTATCTATTATAGAGGTAGTCTGGAGCATTGCAATTATACGTGTTCGTATTGTCCGTTCGGCAGAAAGTCTGTGTCTGCCGATACGACAGAAGATCAGGAAGCATTGGACCGCTTTATTTCCCGTATCGGCGGGTGGAAATACGGTTCATTACGTATCCTGATTATTCCTTATGGGGAAGCGATGATACATCGCTACTATAGAGAGGGCATCATGCGCCTGGCCGCTATGCCCCATGTGATTGGAGTCTCTTGCCAGACCAATTTGTCCTTTTCGGTATCCCGTTTTTTAGATGAGGCTGAGGCGGAGCAGGCAGATGTGTCTAAGTTCAGGTTTTGGGCGAGCTATCACCCGGAGATGGTTGGGGTAGGGGAGTTTGCATCCAAAGTAGAGATGCTTCGTGCGGCCGGCATCGGGGTATGTGCAGGGGCAGTCGGTGATCCTTCGGCAAAGGAACAAATCCGGAAACTGAGACAGCTGCTGGATCCGTCGGTTTACCTGTTTGTGAATGCCATGCAGGGATTGCGGAAGCCGCTGTCGGAAGAGGATATCCGTTTCTTTGGTGAAATAGACAATCTGTTCGATTATGACCGGAGAAATGCAAAGGCGTGCTTGGACGGCTGTGTGGGAGGTAGGGAAACACTTTTTATCGACCGGAAAGGGGATATGTATGCTTGCCCGAGAAGTGGGATACGGATGGGAAACTTTTACGATGACTCCACTTCGGATTTTCAGCCCTTCTGCCTTCGTAAAGTTTGTGATTGTTACATTGCTTTCAGTAATTTGTGCGATACGCCCTTGAGGAGAATGATGGGGGATGGGGCTTTGTGGCGCATACCGGAAAGGAAGAAGGTGGAAGCTGTCTTCTTTGATGTGGATGGTACGCTGACGGATGCTCAGGGACGGATTCCGGACCGTACGGTTTCGGTATTGGAGTATATGGCTAAGCGTTTGCCTTTATATCTGAGTACTGCTTTACCGGTGTCGCATGCTAAAAAACGGCTTGGCAATGTGTTCGGCCTGTTCTCGGGCGGAGTTTTTGCGGACGGAGGTCTGTTATGCTACGGGGAAACTATCGAATGTGTTCCGATTGCAAATCCTATGACTGCCGGTTTTCCGGGTTGCAGGGTGACCCGTTATACCCGGGAGGGGAAAGTCTTTAAATATGCTGTGCTTGCACCGAATACCCGGGAAGCTGTCCGGTGGCTGACCGAATTGGATGAAGAGGCGTATCAATTGTATCAGGAGGGACGATTGCTGACGGTGGTAGACAGTAAAGCCAGTAAGAAGAACGGTCTGATTACTCTGTGTGCTCGATTGGGGATTTCTCTTAGGGAGGTTTTGGTAGTAGGCAATACGATGCATGATTGGCCGATGATGTCCGTAGCCGGCTATTCTTGTGCCGTGATGGATGCGGAAGAAAAGTTGAGGAAACTATCGGGATATGTTCTGAACCCCGATAGTATTCCTGTATTTTTTGATATCTGACTTTATTTGGCCACGTTGTTCACAGGCTTGCCGCCGATATAGGCTTTCAGGTTGTCGACCAGGATAGCCATCAGGCGCTCGCGGGCAGCCGAAGTAGCCCAGGCTATATGTGGGGTGATGAAGCAGTTTCTGGCAGTCAGCAAAGGATTGTCGGCACGGGGTGGCTCGGTGGAGAGCACATCCAGTCCGGCGGCATAGATTTTGTAATTATTCAGAGCTTCTGCCAGGTCATGCTCGTTGACCAGCGGACCACGGCTGGTATTGATTAAAATGGCATTGGGCTTCATCAGTTCTAGGCGACGGGTGTTAACCAGGTCACGTGTTGATTCCGTCAGTGGGCAATGCAGGCTGACAATATCACATTCGCGGAAAATCTGGTCGAGTTCTGCTTTTCGGATTTCAGGAGGCAGTTGGAGACGTGATTTAGATGTATAAGCCCACACTTTCATACCAAATCCGATAGCGATACGGGCTGTGTTGTATCCGGTTTGTCCCAGGCCGATAAGACCTATCTTCTTTCCCAACAGCTCGATAAGCGGAGTATCCCAGTAACAAAAATCCTGACTCTGAGTCCAGCGTCCTTCACGAACCTCGTCGGCATAATGCTGTACTCGCTGAGTGATGTTCAGGATATGGGCAAAAACCATTTGTCCGACGGAGGGAGTGCTGTAGGCAGGGATATTGGTTACGGTAATGCCACGCTCTTTGGCTGCGGCAACATCAATGATGTTATATCCGGTGGCTATTACGCCAATATACTTCAGGTTGGGCAAGGATGCCATGTGTTCTGCCGTGATCACCACCTTGTTGGTAAGAATCGCTTCTGCATCTTTCGAGCGTTCAAGTACCTCGTCGGGAGCCGTGCGGTCATAGATTTCACACTCACCCAAAGTTCTCAATTCGTCCCAGTTCAGATCTCCGGGGTTGGCGGCATAACCGTCTAAAACTACTATCTTCATAAATTATTAGGTGTTAAGTATTCAGTTTAGATACTTGAATACTGAATGAATAACTTTTTATCTGATAAAACAATTGCAGATGGTTAATAGTTCTTTTCATTTCCCCATAGTTGCTTCATTCGCTCGGCATGTTTTTGTTCTGCCGGATTGTGTTGGGGTTGCCATAGTTGTTTGGCCTTGATTTCATCCGGTAAGAACTGTTGTTTTACAAAGTTGCCTTCGTAATTATGTGCATATTTGTACTCCTGGCCATATCCCAACTGCTTCATCAGCTTGGTGGGAGCGTTGCGCAAGTGTAGGGGAACAGGCAGATTACCGGTTTCGCGTACCAGCGCCAGTGCATCGTTGACGGCATTGTAGGCCGAATTGCTTTTAGGGCTTGTTGCCAGATAAATCGTTGTTTCTGCCAGTGGAATTCTTCCTTCCGGCCAGCCGATTTTCATCAATGTGTCAAAACAGGCATTAGCCAATAACAATGCGTTCGGATTGGCCAGGCCGATATCTTCTGCGGCAGAGATGACCAGGCGCCTGGCGATGAATGCCGGATCTTCGCCTCCTTCTACCATACGGGCCAGCCAATAGATGGCGCCATCAGGGTCACTTCCCCGTATCGATTTGATAAACGCCGAAATAATGTCATAATGCATTTCACCGTCCTTATCGTATGCGAGCGGGTTTTGCTGCAAGCGTTCTGTTACCAGGTCATCAGTGATGATTACGGTTTCTTCTGTTTCCGATTCTACCACGAGTTCCAGTATGTTCAGTAATTTGCGGGCATCGCCTCCCGAAAAGCGAAGCATGGCACCGGTCTCTTTCAATTCGATTTTCCGTTCTTTCAGCACTACGTCGGTAGTAATGGCACGTTGCAGCAATTCCAGTAAATCTTCTTTTTCCAGAGATTTCAGTGTGTAGAGCTGACAGCGGGAAAGGAGCGGACGGATAACTTCGAAAGACGGATTTTCGGTGGTGGCACCTATCAGCGTGACTGTGCCATGTTCGACGGCTCCCAGTAACGAATCTTGTTGGGATTTGCTGAACCTGTGTATTTCATCGATAAACAGGATAGGGCTGGATTGAGTGAAAAACTTATTGCTCTTGGCGCGATCTATCACTTCGCGCACATCTTTCACCCCGGAGGTAACAGCACTCAAAGTGTAGAAGGGAGTTTCCAGCTTATTGGCAATGATCTGGGCCAGTGTGGTCTTACCCACTCCCGGAGGTCCCCAAAGAATAAATGAAGAGATACGCCCTGCGTCAATCATTTTGCGCAGGATAGCACCCGGTCCCACAAGGTGTTTCTGACCGATATAATCATCTAATGTCTTTGGGCGAAGTCTTTCCGCTAATGGCTGCATATATTTGTAATAAATCTGTTATTTTAGTCAATTACCGTTCCGATGACCTGTACGTCTGTAATAGCAGCTTTCTCTCCTGTGAAACTGATACGTACGAAACGTCCTTGTATACCGGGAACAACCTGAATCATCCGAATGTTCTCGTTCTGCTTATTATTGGTTTGATCCGGTATGAGCGACCAGTGTTCTCTGTCCATGGATACCTCTACTTTGTATTGATAAGGGGTTAAATCCGGAAATGCGATTCGGATGTGACGTATCGACAATCCTTTTTCGGTATCCAGTGTCCAGGAACGTTCCGGGTCGTTCTCTGAAGCTTGCCAGTATGTAGATTCGTCTCCGTCGGCTGCAAAAGCGGATGAATGTCCGTTGGCAGACGAACTGCAGAAAGTCGGGTTGTTAGGTCCGAAGGTTTGCAGATTATCCGTTTTTGTCGGAGTTTCGAAGCGTGTATAGGGACGTTCTTTTACTTTGAAGGCCTCTGTATAGGGAGTGCTTCCGGTGAATCGGATTTTTACTTCGGCCGGTTCCAGTCCCGGTGAAGTAGCACGGATAACAGTTTCTCCGGCATAATATGACCGGAATTCAATAGCCGCTTTTCCGTCGAGTATACGGATATCACTCTCTTTTTCAAACAGGATTGAGGTTCCGGTGGGAAACTCTCCCGGGCCGGATAGAATGTCGAGCTTAACTGCCGGAGAATTGCTGACCGGCTTTCCGCTTGCATCCAGGATGGTTATTGATAACATAACATCGTCCGTTCCGTCCGCTTTTATGTTATCAGTCCGGTCGGCAACCAGGCTGATGCGGGCAGGTGTTCCTTCTTGCGGCCATTCCGGAGGGGTAATCCCTTTGTAGGCATTCCGGTACCAGTACCAGGCACGCTTGGGAATCCGGAAGTAATCGATGATGCCCATTTTGCCAAGGGCACTGCCGGCAATGCTTCCGTGGTCGAATGCGCACCAGATGGCTTGTCCGCTACGCCATGGAAAACCGTTCTGTGCATTATTCTTAGCCAGGTCTCCCCATCCCGGATCATATTCTCCCGGACGATCGGCTGTAGTACTGCCATATTCCGAAACTACTGTTGGCATGCCCGGTTGCTGAAACTCCGGAATGTAGCTGCCGTCACCGTTATATCCGGCTATGTCGCCCAACTTATCGATTCGTTTCTCTCCCAGCGGACGCTGCGCACCACCGACAGCTGCCGGGCGGGTAGGATCAAGTTGTTTGGAAAGTTTGACGGTTTCTTCCAGTAGTTTACGCATCGGATTGATTGTCTCGGGTGCTGTGAAAAAAGGCTCGTTACTCATGCTCCATACGATGATGGAAGGATGGTTGCGGTGGATGCGAATCAGCTCTTTCAGTTGGGCTTTTACGCTGTTTTCGAATTCTGCCCTGTCGGATTCGTTTACAGGGTATGCACTGGCATTCCAATAACCGTCTCCTTTGTGTCCTCCGATTCCCCAAAATGCGTTTTCTGCCCAGAATAACATTCCTATTTCATCGCATGCTTGTGAAAAAGCCGGTGAATGGGGGTAGTGCGAGCCTCTTATTAAATCGAAGCCGGCTTCTTTCACTAACCGGATATCTCTTCGCATTCCGGTCTCGGTTACAGCGTCTCCCCATCCGGCATGATCCTGGTGAACATTGGCTCCCTTAAAATAAAGGTGCTCCCCATTCAGGAAAAATCCCCGGTCTGCAGTCCATTCAAACCAGCGGAATCCGAATGCTGTTTCGTAACGGTCTATTAATTCTTGTCCGTGATAGAGTGAGCTTATCACTTTATATAGTGCCGGATGATTGGGATGCCACAGTTGAGGTGCCTGAATTTCTTTGGTTTGTTGTTCAAATGTGTAAGTTGCATTGTCCGGCAGTACTTGGGATGTGGAAACCGAAGACACTTCTTTGCCTTGTGCATCGACGACGGTGGTCAGGAGTCGGTAAGTGTCTGTTTTTCCTGAAGCATTACATACGTCTGTCCGTATGTGGACGCTTCCCGATTTACCTTTGTTCTCTGCCAGGTCCGGGGTTGTGATCCAGGTGCCATACCAATCGATGTAAGTGGGGGGCTTTATTACCAGACGTACGTTCCGGTAGATACCTCCGCTAAATACATGTTCGCCTGCACGCGGGGCAAGGTCAGGGCGCCAACAGTTGTTTACCCGGACGGCTACCAGGTTTTTCCCTTCTTTCAGGTAAGCTGATATGTCGATGGAAAATCCGGTATATCCTCCTTTGTGAGTGCCTGCCAAGTGTCCGTTGACGAAAATCTCTGCTTCTTGAAATACGCCATCGAATTCAAGAAAACTTTTCTTGCCAAGAATCTCTTTTTTTACCGGAAAAGCTTTACGGTACCATCCGTAGCCTACATAAAAGTCCTTCGACATGAAATATGGAGTACTGAAAGAGTGGGGAAGTCCTATTTTCTCCCATTCTGAATCGTCGAACCCCGGTCGGGCAGCATGATCGAAATCCCCCTGACAATATTTCCATCCCCGGTTAAAGTTGATGGTTTGTCGTGGAGAATCTGCCCGGCAAACATTGATTGCGCCACTAAGTAAAAGAAGTACCAACCACAGCTTTATGCCATTGAGGGTATGTAAAGTGAAATTCATCGTATTTAGCTTTTATTTGTGTAAATGATATCAGATCAAAATACCACTTGAATCATAAACCGGATACCTTGCTTGTTGATTCCGGGGTGATTCAGATAGGTCAGACGGCGTACGTATTCAATATGTAACAATTTAAAGATGTTGTAGATACCTACACTGGCTTCCAGATAGGGTACTTTCGGGTCCATTACATAACTGGTGTAACTACCGTCCCGTTGCGGAAAATCGAACAGTTCCGGATTATTGCTCTTAAACGGGTTATTCTTTTCGGTCAGGTTACCATACAGGGCACGGAAACGGAACACTTCTCTCCACTTCAATTTTTTGATTAGTGGAATACGATTGAAAAGTTTGCCATTCATGTCATATGTCAGTGCCAACGATGCATAGCGGTCGTTGAGGAACTCCATATTGTTGATCAGGTTGAAAGTTTCTTTTTGGGTAATATATGAAAGGTTGGCAGCCGGCAGAATGAGTAACGGGAATGGAACGGTATTCCATTGCGCCCCACCTTTCAGGGTGACGTCTACTTTGCCCCAAGACGAAAGCCAGAAGCGCTTCCAGATACTTGCTTCCGTCAAATTGAAATTATACTCTCCTCCCAATACACCTTTGAATCCGGTGGTGTGAGAAAGGGTGAAGATGGGAGCATCCAGCGACACCGGACGCCGACGCTGTTTCGTGTTTACAAAAGTCTCACCCGGAGCATAACGCAAGGTCAGTCCCAATTCGGCGGTGGTAATGTCCGGAACAATTGTTTTGGCAGCATCGTTACGGATGTATTGAAGTTTACCGGCCGGAGTGTCTTTCCGGTGTCGTGCCATAGCTGCGACCGAGAAGCCTGAAAGAGTTTCCATTTCATATCTCAATGTAGCATCCCGTACGTACGACATCTGGTCGACAGTAGTGGTTTTCCAGGCCACGAATACGTTATCCTTATCCGTGTCGAGAAATTTATCCATCGGTGACATGACATCATAACGGTAAGAAGCGGAGATATAGTGTTTCGGGAACTCCCAGGGGAAGAATTCACATTTACGGAAAGAGTAGGTTACATTGCCCTCATATTTCCATTTTTTGTCTTTAAGTCCGTAGGCTCCATATCCATTAAAGAACCAATGAGGATTCAGTTTGGCTGTAGTCATACCACTGAGGCGGAATCGGGTGCCGTCCACATAGTTACTCGATATCATGGTATTGATCGGACCGAAATCGAATTTGCTCGGATGTTTTTTGGTTCCGGTTTCCACATAATTTTCTATCAATGCTTTTGCGCCGAATATGACATATTTGAATCCGGGAATTTGCTCCAGCCGGTTCATGAAAAGATCCATGCTACTCTCGGTTTTTGTTAACGGTACTTGGCGCACTCCGGCCCAGTATTCGTCACTTTTGGTGAGCATGTCCGCTTCTTTGATAACATTGCCTTTTAGTCGGAAGAGTCGTGGCTCGATGGGTTCGAAGACATAGTTGCTATATTTCGTAGTCCGCTTTACCTGAATCCCCTGGATAGCTTTCATTACTAAAAGATCTACGGTCATATCATCATCAGTCAGTACCCAGTTGCCATTGGGGAGTTGTTCGTACTGCTGCACGACATCCAGATTCTCCACAAAGTTTACCCCTGTTTTTTTTAGGCAAATTCATGGTGCACTTTTTTACAGCGTAGGTTGAATCATCCAGCACATACAGGTGTCCGGTGAATCCGAAGTCCTGAGGGTTCTGTGGAACAAACGTGAGGTGTACACATTTGTTTTTGTCTACCATCACGGTATCCATCAGGTAGAACTTATAGAAAGAGATGGCCCCGCTTCCGATGGGACTTACAAAACGGCGTTGCAACAGACGGATATCATCATCGTAGATATTGATATCGGCAAATACATCGTTAAGGATAGTACCCAACATATCACCGGTAGAGAAGAATTCCTCTACACCATTTGAGTTCATACCTTCGATGATGGTCTTTTTACTTTCCGGATCTTTTCTGTAGATGGTTTTTGAAGATGTTTCCTGTACGGAGATGGGCAAAATCAGTTTGTTAGTCTCGGGCGAAACCTCGACCTGGTCTTTTAGGAAAGAAAACTTTTTATAGATCCCTTTCTCAAGACTCTCGGGTGTCACGTCATTGAGTGACATCTTCATTTTCTGATATTTGCTGTATTGGTAATAGTCATTGGTTTCCAGCTTCTGAGCTTTTTTATGGTCGATTACCTTCCGCATAAACTCTACTGCCGGATTGTTTTTTCGGGAATATTTCTCCTTTTTAGGTTTTACAACCACCTCTTCCAGCATTACATCATCCGGTGAGAGTACTACATTGAGTTCTTTGGCACCCGCCGGAATCTTCACTTTCTTGGTGATATATCCCACCGCAGAAAAGGTCAGCTCATTCCAGCCTTTGCGGGTTTCCACCTTATATTCTCCGTTAGCGTTGGATATGCCACCTACTCCTTTCCCTTCATAGAAAACGGAAATGTACATTAATGGTTCATGTGAAATAGAATCGGTGATTACTCCCTTTAACTGTGCGAAAGCCTGTGGCGCAGAGAGTAGAAGGAAGATTACTAATAATAGTTTAGAATATTGTTGTTTCATACACACTTCATCTCATCGTGAGACTGCAAAGGTAATAAATTCCTTTTGATTGAAAGGACTATATAACCTTTTTTGTGTATCTTTTGACTCCTGTAAGGAGGGGGAATATGGTATTATTCCCCCAATAATATTTGTACAATTCGCTCTGCGGTTCGTCCGTCCCAACGTTCGGGTAAAGTTCCTTGTTTCCACTCTCCGTTCATCAGTTTGTCCATACAGGCTCCCAATGCGGCCGGGTCTTCACCGACCAGTTCATTAGTGCCTGTTCGCCAGGTCTCCGGATGTTCGGCAAACGTATTGAGCGTGATGCAGGGAATTCCCAGGAAAGTGGCTTCTTCGGCTACATTGCCCGAGTCAGTCACGATGGCTTTTGCCTGATTCATCAGATAACCGAAAGAGAGATAACTCTGTGTAGGCATGATGTGCAGGTTGGGAGCGGTGATCCCCAATGCTTTGATTGCGTCGCGTACATAAGTATGCAGCGGTGCGACAATGGGCATGCCATTTGCTTTTTTAAGCAATGTTTCCATCAATTCCTGTAAGTTCTCCTTATTGTTTAACAGTACGTGACGATTGAGGGTCAGCAGAATGTATTCATGTTCTTTCAGCCCCAGCACAGAGAACCATACCGGTTTTATCAGGCGATTGCGATTATAACGTATCGTATCGATCAGGATATTCCCTACATAATAGACTGTTTCGTTTTCCGTACCTGTCTGGTTTAGGTTACGGTTGGCTACCATGCCGGCTGTGAAGAGGTAGTCGGACAAGCCATCTGTAATCATACGGTTGATCTCTTTGGGCATAGACATGTCGAATGAACGGGTACCGGCTACGAGATGTGCTACTTTTATGTTTTGTTTCTTGGCTACGATGGCACAACTCATGGTTGCTGTGAGGTCATCGACCACCAGGACTACATGCGTAGGGTTTTCTGTCAATTCACGTTCGAAAGCGATCATGATTCCCGCAGTCAGTTCTGTCGGGTTATTGCCGTTTACTCCCAAATAGGCATCGGGAGCTTTCATGTGCAGATCTGCAAATAAGGAGGCGTCCAAACTGTTATCATTCTCTACTCCCGTGTATACCAGGCGATAAGAAATACGTTTACCCTGTGCCTTTGCGGCATCGATAGCCCGGGTGATAGGGGCGATTTTCATAAAATTAGGGCGAGCCCCGGCAACAATCGTTATCTTCATCTTTGTATTCTTACAATTTTCAAGGAACAAATTTACACTTTCTTGCGGAATTATTTGTTTCTTTGCACACAAAAAACTTAATATATGCCAACTATCTTTCAGATTCCGACTTTTATCCAGATTCTGGAGTTTATCGGAACATTCGCTTTTGCCATTAGTGGTATTCGTCTTGCATCTGCCAAACAATTCGATTGGTTTGGCGCTTATGTAGCCGGTGTGGCTGTAGCCATTGGCGGTGGTACCATACGTGATGTTTTATTGGATGTCACTCCATTCTGGATGACGAATCCTATTTATTTAATTTGCTCGGCGCTGGCCCTGCTGTGGGTTATCTTTTTTCGGAAGCATTTGATCCACATGCACAATACGTTTTTTATTTTCGATAGCATTGGTCTTGCGTTGTTTACAGTAGTTGGTATCAGCAAGACGATCGATTTGGGATATGCCTTTTGGGTAGCCATTATTATGGGAACCATGACCGGTGCGGCTGGTGGAGTTATCCGTGATGTATTTATCAACGAGATTCCGTTGATCTTTCGTAAGGAGATTTATGCCATGGCATGTGTTATCGGTGGAGTCATTTATTGGGGGCTCGATCGTTTTGGGGTAGATGCCGCCTTGACGCAGGTCATTAGTGGCTGCTGCATTTTTGTAGTACGCGCTTTGGCTGTAAAATACCAAATTTGCCTGCCTATCTTGAAGGGGGAATAAAGTCGGTACGACTTTATTCCGGCAATATCAAGTCACCTGAAAAACTGATCGATTCACGGTTTTGCATATCGACATCTATGCTGGATGAACCGTTGGAATAGATTGTTATCCTGAATTTGAACTGATCTTCGGGACTTTTGGCGGTAAAGTTGATTTTTGCTGCTCCGCGTTTTCCCATGGACATGGTGTATTGATCGATTGGGGCATTAAACATCAATCCCTGTCCTCCTCCGTAAGGGATAGAGTAAGCGCGTCCGAAGTAAGGTAGTTGTGAAAAGACAGAATCATTCCGAATTGTTACGGAATAGATTGATGTCAATGGAATCATACGTCCCCTACGCGGGTATGCCGTATTTATGTCGATCCGATAGTTTTCCGATTCAATCTTCTCTTTTACAGTCTGTTCCTTCAGCTCTTTCCTTTCTTCCCGGTTTTGAGCCTGAAGTGTGAAGATACCTGTTCCTGCAATGAACAATATCAGAAGCATGATACGTCTATTTGTTTTCATATCAATGATTATTTAGGAGAATATTTACATAAAGATAACGATCGGAAGAGATAAAATGTACAAAGCGTACAAATGATTTAATATTATTTCGTGTTTGTCGGAGCAGATTTCACAAAGAATAAAAGAGAGAGTTTCAAAACTCTTTTTTACTATAGATTGCACAGATTTACACAACTCATCTTTATAGATAGTCGGTTGTTTACTTTTGATGTAGTGTAGACCTGTGTATTTTGCAGTGACAGGCCTTTGGTGTTCTTTCTTGTACAGCAAAGGCCATGCACTATTAGAATTGTTCCAGGATAGCTATTCGCTTTTCGATAGGAGGATGGGTGGCGAATAATCCGCTTAATCCGCTCAGGGCACTTTTGGCTTGTTTGCCCGGATGCTGAATGAATAACTGTGCCACATCCTCGCGTTCTACAGCTTCTATATCGGGATCTGCGGATATTTTTCTTAGAGCACTGGCCAGCGCCAACGGGTTCTTTGTCATTTCTGCTGCACCTGCATCAGCCATATATTCACGTTTTCGTGAGATGGCGAAACGCATCAAAGTGGCGAAGAAATAACCGATGGCAGCTACAATCATTGCCAAAACCAGAATAAGTATGGCTCCATTATTCTTATCATTTCTACTGCGTGTCCACGAAGAGTAATAGACGGAACGCAATGCTATTTGTGCCAGCATAGAGAAGATACCGACAAATACAATCGAGATAATCAATAACCGGACATCATGATTGCGGATATGTGTCAGTTCATGTGCGATGACTCCTTCGAGTTCTTCATCGTTAAGCTTTTCAATGATACCTTTGGATAGGGTAACTGTATAGGTCTGTTCATTGATTCCACTGGCGTATGCGTTTAGTGAATCATCATCGATAATGTTGATTTTGGGCATTTTCATACCTTGCGACATACAGAGATTCTCTACCAAATTGTAGATACGTTTATTCTCTTTACGTTCAAGCGGACGCGCGCCTGTGGCAGCTTTGATAATACTGGAATTGGTAAAGTAAGCTATGATAAACCAAACCAGAACACCTCCTATAATATAAGGAATCAGGTTGATAAACATTTGATTGGTCATTGCCAGTGTATTGTACTGCCCATAATCGTCTTCCACGGTAAAAGTGATAAGCAGATAGCAGAACAGGTAAGTCAATACCGCCACCAGGCATGGAAAGAGAATGAGTAAGATACCGGAACGGAGATTGTTCCGGCTCTGTTGTGTCTGTATTCCGACGTATTGCATGTGTCTTTACTTTCCTGAGGATTAAAATTTTATTTTCGGAGCCTCTTCTAAATTGGCACGTTGTTCTGTGCCCAAGTCGAACATCATTTCTTTATGAAAGCCAAACATGTTGGCAATCAGGTTAGAAGGGAATGTCTGTACAGCATTGTTCAGTTCCTTTGTGGCCGAATTAAAGTAGCGGCGTACGGCAGCCAGCTTATTTTCTACGTCCGAAATCTCTTCCTGTAGCTGAAGGAAGTTTTGGTTGGCCTTCAGGTCCGGATAAGCTTCCCAATGTAATCTTCAATCCTGCGAGGGCGGAACTAAGTTGATTTTCAGCTGTAATTTTTTCATCGATTGTCCGGGCACTGACAGCTCCGTTGCGGGCTTGGATGACGCGCTCAAGTGTTTCTTTTTCGTGAGCTGCATATCCTTTTACTGTATCTACCAATTGTGGAATAAGGTCGTGACGCTGCTTCAGTTGTACATCAATGTCGGCAAATGCGTTTTCGCGATTATTTCTCAATTTTACCAATGAGTTATACATGGAAGCAATGATAATGGCGAGGATGATTATAATCCCCAGGATGATCAGTAAGTTCATAATTCTTTTGATTCTTAACGTTATTAAACTTGATCCAAAGGTATGTGATTCAGTCTCTATTTACAAAAAGCACATAATAAAAAACATTAATTATCAAACAAACCTATCAAAAGCTGTCTAACTCTTTAAGAAATAACACCCAAAAACTATCAAATAGCACCCAAAAACTATCATTTGATAGTTTTTACCCCAAAGATTGGTGAAAATTACCCTACTGAAATCTAAAATAAGCCTTAAACTTGCAATATCGAGAAAGAAACGAAATATTAACCGCTTAAAAACCGCAACGTATGAAAAGTTTAAGTTTTAGAAAAGATTTAATAGGAGTGCAAGAAGAGTTGCTCCGCTTCGCTTATAAATTGACTGCTAATCGCGAAGAAGCAAATGACCTGTTACAAGAGACCTCATTAAAAGCATTAGATAATGAAGATAAATTTATGCCAGACACTAATTTTAAGGGCTGGATGTATACTATCATGCGCAACATCTTTATTAATAATTACCGTAAAATTGTGCGTGATCAAACTTATGTAGACCAAACCGATAATCTTTTCCATCTGAATCTTCCGCAGGACTCCGGTTTTGAAAGTACCGAAGGAGCCTATGACCTGAAAGAAATGCACCGTGTAGTAAATGCGTTGCCCAAAGAATATAAAGTTCCATTTTCAATGCATGTTTCCGGATTTAAATACCGTGAAATAGCCGAAAAATTAGAATTGCCACTCGGCACTGTCAAGAGCCGTATCTTTTTTACCCGTCAGAGATTGCAACAGGAACTGAAGGACTTTGTTTGATTAGGTATTTTTCATTAATAAAAAGATTGATTTTAGGTAGTGATTTAGTGTAATTTTTTAGTTGTGCAAAAGAAGGAGTAAGTGAGGGACCCCCTCCTTGCTCCTTTACTTTTGTGACAATATGATATATAACATATCTTTTATGGGAACTTTTTGATGGTCTGATTTGTCTTTATGTCAAATATCTCACTATATTTGTAATATAGCAAGTTAACCTATGAATGTGAAATCACTTATAACTTACGGCAATGAAAAAGGAAATTAAATTCAGTCTCGTATATCGGGATATGTGGCAGTCGTCCGGTAAGTATCAACCCCGTGTCGACCAGTTAGTGCGAATTGCCCCTTTGATTATTGAAATGGGATGCTTTGCCCGTGTGGAGACCAATGGCGGAGCGTTCGAGCAAGTCAATTTATTGTATGGTGAAAACCCCAATAAAGCAGTGCGGGCTTTTACCAAACCTTTCAATGATGCCGGAATACAAACCCACATGCTTGACCGGGGACTGAATGGTTTACGGATGTATCCCGTTCCTGCCGATGTCCGTCGGTTGATGTACAAAGTCAAGCATGCCCAGGGAGTAGATATCACCCGTATCTTTTGTGGGCTGAATGAAGTAAGGAATATTATTCCTTCCATACACTATGCACTTGAAGGAGGAATGATTCCGCAGGCAACTTTGTGCATCACCTTTTCACCGGTACATACAGTAGAATATTATACGGCTATTGCTGATAAGCTGATTGAGGCCGGTGCTCCCGAGATTTGTCTGAAGGATATGGCAGGTGTCGGACGTCCTGCCATGTTAGGACAATTGACAAAAGCCATTAAGGAACGTCATCCCGAAGTGTTGATTCAATATCATGGCCATAGCGGGCCCGGATTGTCAATGGCTTCCATTCTTGAAGTTTGTGAGAATGGTGCTGATATTATTGATGTAGCCATGGAACCTATGTCCTGGGGAAAAGTTCATCCGGACGTGATCTCTGTACAGGCCATGTTGAAAGATGCCGGTTTTCGTGTACCTGAAATTAATATGAAAGCCTATATGAAGGCGCGTGCCATGACACAGGAGTTCATCGATGATTTCCTTGGTTACTTTATGGACCCGACCAACAAACATATGTCTTCCTTATTGCTGAAATGTGGCTTGCCCGGAGGAATGATGGGGTCTATGATGGCCGATTTGAAAGGTGTGCATGCCGGTATTAATATGATATTAAAGAGTAATAATCAGCCTGAACTCAGCATTGACGATCTGCTTGTGATGTTGTTCGATGAAGTGGAATACGTATGGCCTAAGTTAGGTTATCCTCCACTGGTAACTCCATTCAGCCAGTATGTGAAAAATGTGGCATTAATGAATGTAATGGCACGTGTGAAAGGTGAGGAACGCTGGAGCATGATAGACAATAATACCTGGGGGATGATTCTGGGTAAAAGCGGTCGTTTACCCGGTCCGTTGGATCCGGAAATTGTAGCATTGGCCAAAGAGAAGGGGTACGAATTTACAGATGAAGATCCGCAGAAGAACTATCCCGACCAGCTTGATGAATATCGTAAAGAGATGCAGGAGAATGGTTGGGAGTCCGGACCCGATGATGAAGAACTGTTTGAACTGGCCATGCATGACAGGCAGTATCGTGATTATAAATCGGGAGTAGCCAAGAAGAGGTTTGAAGAAGACCTGCAACGTGCCAAGGATGCGGCATTGGCCAAACAAGGTTTCTCAGAAGAAGATGTGAAAAGGATGAAGCGTGCCAAGGCAGAGCCAATCACTGCGATGGAAAAGGGTAGGATTATCTGGGAAATAGATGTTGAATCGCCCTCCATGCCTCCGGAAGTAGGGCATAAATATGAACCGGATGATGTATTTTGTTATATTGCCACTCCATGGAACACTTATGATAGAGTATTGGCTAATTTTAGTGGACGCATCATTGAGGTATGTGCCAAGCAAGGTGCTTTGGTCAATAAAGGTGATGCTTTGGCTTATGTAGAAAGATGTGAAGAACCGGCATAACGTTTTAAAAGTTGTATTGTTATAGAGTGGATAAAGGCCGTTTCCGGTGTAAACCGGAGCGGTCTTTGTTTTTTAGCGCCATTCCTAAGTCCGGTTCTCTGCTTCCTGAAGCCCGGCTTTCCGCTATTTTTATCCCGGTGCTTCGTTCCCCGTCTTATTTGCTTTTCTTTTTATTTCGACTGCCACCGCAGTTATCATATAAGGCTTGGTTTGTATATGACATTTGTAATATCTTGTTTCGGTAGAAATCTACCGACTCTTTTTCGTAGATAGTAAATAAATATTGGTTTTATATTCAGAAAAGGATAAGAAATTGTTTCTGGTTTTCTAAATCTGGATGGAACTTTTACTTGTAAATAGTGATCAAACCTCGTGTATATAGTTAATTTGAGAAATGACACATATCTTTCAAATCCCTTTGGAATGGATATATAAACAGATTAACCAAGTTCTCTTAGAACTCAGTTCTAAAACGCATTACAAGCACTTTTAAAGGGATTCTGAGAGGTGGTGAATAGCGAAGAAAAAAAAGTAGAAATTAGCATTTAAAAATATTATAGTATATTTATTGTATTTTGATACTTTATATCTATCTTTACTCCGCGAAATAAGATTGGCAACTCCTTATTTTAAAATATACAACTAAATCTGATTGACAAATGTAAAATTACAGCGTAATAAAGTGTTTAATATTGTATATAATTTACATTTTTCAAGAATAACTAAGTTCTAAGAGAACTATAGCCATTATTATAACCTAAATTAACACATATTGTTTAACTAAAAAAGAAAAATGAATGAATAACTCGAAAATTATCAATGTGAGATTGATGAAAAAGGTGTTAGTGCTTGTTCTATCTTTTTTGTCTGTTACTGCTTTTGCGCAGAATATAACAGTGAAAGGAATTGTAAAAGATGGAACCGGTGAACCGATTATCGGAGGGAGTGTACTTGTTAAAGGTTCATCGATCGGTACAGTGACAGATGTTGATGGCAATTACACTTTATCTAATGTTCCTGCAGACGGAGTTCTGGAGTTTTCTTACATCGGCATGAAGAAACAGGATGTAAAAGTAAGCGGTAAAACTGTTATTAATGTTGTGCTTCAAGAAGATACCCAGATACTGGACGAAGTAGTGGTGACAGCCTTAGGGTTGAAGCGTGAACAGAAAGCTTTGGGGTATGCAGTGACCGAGGTCAAAGGCGATGACCTGAAAGCTGCCAATACGATTTCTCCGGTAGCCGCCTTACAAGGAAAAGTAGCGGGTGTCGAGATCCGTCAGTCAGACGGAGGTATGTTCGGAGCGACGAAGATTCAGATTCGTGGTGCTTCTACTTTGAAAGGAAACAATCAGCCGATTTATGTGATCGACGGAGTTATTCTCGATAACTCGACTTCGGGAAATACCACAATGGACTGGGATGCCGGAAACAATAATGCCAATGACTATGGTAATGAACTGAAGAACCTCAATCCGGATGACTTTGAGACAGTTTCGGTCCTGAAAGGTGCTGCTGCGACTGCCCTTTACGGTTCACGTGGTCTGAACGGAGCTGTGGTGATTACCACCAAATCGGGAAAAGGCTTCAAAGGCTTCGGGGTTTCTGTATCACAAACATTTGGTATCGATCATGCGTACCGGACACCGGATATCCAGACTGAATATGGGGTGGGGTTGATGCCTGGCTGGAAAGACACGGACAACAATGGTTCTGTATGGGATCCTTTTCAGTTCAAACTCGATGATAAAGGAGACCGGACACTAATAGGCGCAGGCAGTTATGGATGGGGACCTAAATACGATGGTCAGCCGATCCGCAACTATGATGGTACCTGGACCAATTATTCGCCCCATAAAAACAACATGCTGGATTTGTATCAATTGGGGCTGAACTCCAATACGAATGTGGCTATTCGCGGTGGCAATGATAAAACATCGTATTACACTTCTCTTTCTTATAAGAAAGCAAGATCTACCAGCGAAAAGAATACATTTGAGCGTTATTCGTTTTTTATTGAAAGGTTCGCATAAAATCAGTGATCGGGTGGAAGTTTCGGCTGCTATGAGTTTCACCAACTCAAATCCGAAGAATTCTCCGCGAACAGTAGGAGAGCGTTTTGTCAATCCGAACGGAACCATTATGACTCCGATGCTGGATGTGAATTATTTCCGCGATAAATATCTGGGTGAGCATGGTGGACTGGCATCTACAAGTTATGGTGACAAGTATGGTTCAGTTCCGGGACGTGATTTGTTTTTTATGATCGATAAATACGATTATTCCCAGAAAGAGACTGTGGTTCGTCCCCAAATGGAAGTGAATGTGCAGATTCTGGATTGGCTGAGATTTAAAGCCGATGCCAATATGAATTACTATTACACTAAGTTTGAAGAAAAACAACTGGGTAGTGGATATGCAAATGAAGGCGGTAAGTATACTATGGGGCAAACCACAAAAGAGCAGGCTACCTTTGGCGGAACATTTACTGTCAATAAGCAGATACAAGATTTTAGCGTAGGTGGTTTCGCACGATATGAATACTATACAAGTCGTTCGGAAGCATATAAAGTATATACAGATGGCGGTATGGTAGTACCGGGACAATGGTTTGTCGACAACTCAAAGAACCCTAAAAAGTCGGAAGCGAGCATTTCAAATACAAAGAGAATGATGTCTGCTGTCTTTGCTTTGAATCTGGGATGGAAAAATCAGGTTTATTTAGATGTAACAGGACGTAATGACTGGTCGTCTTCTCTGGTATATCAAAACGGGATGGGTACATATTCTTACTTCTACCCGTCAGTATCCGGTTCATGGCTGCTCAATGAAACATTCGATTTGCCGCATTGGATTACATTTGCTAAAGTACGCGGATCGTGGGCACAGGTCGGTAACGATACCGATCCCTATTATGTGAACTCGGTATATGGCTTTGAAACTAAAGAAATGTATGATGGCAATATCTATGTGAACACTCTCGATAAGACAATGAAGAGTTTGAAGCTGAAACCGGAGCGTAAGAATGCCTGGGAAGTTGGTTTGGATTTACGTTTGTTTGACAGCCGTTTGAACTTTGACTTTACTTATTATAAAGAAAATACGAGAGACCAGATCATGTCGATTGAAGTTCCTGCTATTTCGGGTGTGAACACTCAGTTGATAAATGCTGGTAATATTCAGAATAAAGGTATTGAAATTGCTGTAAACGCCACTCCGTACAAAAATAAAGACTGGCAGTGGGATGTCGCAATGACATATACAAAGAATAAAAATACTATTATCTCATTACATGAAAATGTAGCAGACTACATCGCATTGAGCGGCTATGCTAATGATTACGATTACCATATCGGTTCGGTTGCCAAAGTAGGTGGCGACTACGGATTATTGATGTCCGACATTCTTCCGGCTAAAAATGAAAAAGGAGAAACATTGTTGGAGTGGGACGACAGTTGGCGGGGAGCTTACGAAGCACGTAGCGGAAAAGTACAGGAAGTGGGTAAAATGACTCCCGACTTTTTAGGCTCTTTATCTACTACTCTGTCTTGGAAAAATTTGAGCCTGCATATTGCTACTGACATGCGTTTTGGAGGATTGGTAGCTTCTTACTCTAACTTGTATGGTACACAGGCCGGATGGATCAAGAGTTCTTTAAAATGGCGTGATCCCGAACATGGTGGTTTGTCTTGGACCAGCCAGTACGGTGACAGTAAAGGAATCTCTTATGGTGATGGTGTTATCCCCGACGGAGTATTTAAGAATGGTACGTTCGCAACACTTGTAGACGGAACGAAAATGGATGTAAGCGGTATGTCCTACAAACAGTTGGTGGCAGAAGGGAAACTGGAACCCACACATGCCGGAACTTATCATGTAAACCGTGCGGCCTGGGGACAGAATACGATATTCGACACTTGGGTACACGAGTTGAACTATATTGCTTTGCGCGAGATCACCTTATCGTATCGCTTCCCGAAATCAGTGGCAAGTAAGTTTGGTGCCCAGGGATTGGGATTGAGCTTCTCTGCACGTAATCTGGGATATCTGTATAACTCGTTGCCTAACCATCTGAATCCTGAGAGTGTTCGTGGTAATACGGCTTCTGAGTTCCGTATCCGTGGCTATGAACCTTACACAGCTAATTATATGATGACTATTAATGTAGATTTCTAAACCTTTAATGTGATATTTAGTATGAAACAAATGATGAAAAAATATCTATATATGGCAGCTGTGGCTGTTGTAGGTACAGGCTTCCTGATGTCGTCTTGTAAAGACGAATTTGCCGGACAGAATACCAATCCCTCCACAGTCTCAAAACCGAACGTACGCTATTTATTTACTCAATGTGCCATGAGTTTTCAGCCGGCCGATTATCTTCAGTGGTTTGCTGGTTTCGATGCAATGTCTACCTGGGTGCAGGCAACTGCCTCAGGAGGTGGAAACTCGAGCAAATTGAATATGGTAACTCAGACCGGCTGTGGCTATCAGGTCAACGAGGTGCTTCGTTATACGAATGAAATAAAGCATCAGATCAGTCTGATGTCGGATGATGAAAAAGCAAAATACGAATATATTGCTTATTTATGTAATCCGATGCTGGTGTACTTGGGACTTGAAGACTCGGATATGTATGGATCCCGTCAATATTCAGAGGCAGAAATGGCCCGTTATGGTGGGACTCTGACTCCGAAATACGATACGCAGGAAGAATTGTTCGAACTCTGGCTGAAACAGCTTGACGAGACAATTAACTATCTGAGAGAGAACAATCCGCAAGACGTGCTTGGTGCGCAGGATTTTATTTATAGAGGAAAACTTGATAAATGGGCTAAACTGGCAAACTCATTGAAACTCAGAATTGCTGCACGCCTGATTAATAAAGACAAGGCTCGTGCGATTGCCATTGTGAATGAGGCTGCCCAGAATCCGGCCGGTCTTATTTTAACTCTCGACGATGATTTTGTTTTCAATAAAGGTAAAAGAGACAATAACTGGAACAATGATATTTCCGTTGGTGCGGGAACTAAGCAGTTAATCGATTTTATGGTGAGCAATCGTGACCCTCGTTTGTTTTACTTTTTCCAGAAGAACGATTACAACTCTAATGTAGTTCAAGGTTTCTTTGATCAAAAAAGAGCTTTACCGTCTTATGTAGAAGCCAATGTGAACTATACGGTCGATGCGGACGGAAAGAAACACTTTGAGAGCTGGAAAGCTCCCGGAGAGCCTTGGGTACGCTATTATGGAGTTCCTTGTCAAGTGGATATCAATAAAAAGGAAGAGTACAAAGACTATTTCGACCCCAATAACGAGTTGTTCTATTTGCTGAGCAAAGACGGTGCGAAAAAGACCTATACTCCGATTGCCTACCGGAATACCGAAAATATTAAAGGTCTGTTGATTTACACATTTCCCGATGTTCCCGATGTAGCTCCCGTACAGGATAAAGAAGAATACGGCTGGTACGGACTGTACTTCTCTGCAGGTGAAACCAACCTCCTGCTGGCGGAATTCAAATTATTGGGTGCCAATCTGCCGATGACCGCACAACAGTATTTGAGTGCAGGTGTCGAGATGTCTGTTCGTGGTTATGATTTTGTTTCCGCTAAGAATCATATTCCTTATTATGATAAAACCTACACAGGCGATGTACACGATAAGACAATCAGCCTGAAAGAAGGCATGATTGATGAAATGCTGTCACATGATGCATACCATCTGACAGGTGATTTGAGTAAAGACCTTGAGAAAGTTTATATTCAGCAATATATTCACTATCTGATGCTTCCGATGGACATGTTTGTTACCGCCCGTCGTTCGGGAGTGCCAATGAAGAACAGTACCTTGTTGCCATATCAGGATTTTGATCCGTTATTGGGTGACCAGTACGTCATTCCTCGACGTTTCCCGGTAAGCAAACCTCTTGATTCTGATTTGCTCCGTGACATTACAATTGCAGCCTATCAGGCACAGGGCTATACGTATGAAGGTGAGATGAGTAATTCACCTGTGACGTTAAGCAAAGAACGTGTTTGGTATGATAAAGAGGCACCGGCTTTTGGTACAGGTCCTCAACAGTAATTTTCTGTTTTACATAAATCTCCGGGGCTGCTTCTGATTTTTGCAGAAGTGGCCTCTTTTTTTCTATATTATCCTCACATTATCGGGGCGGTTTGGCGAAGTTGTTATTTCTTCTTTTTCTTATTCTTTTGTTTTTTTGTATCTTGTCCTTTCGCTTTTTCCTTATCAACAGGAGGGAACTTCGGAACCAGATTCATCAGTCGCAGAATTTGTCCTTGGCGTCGTTTGATATAAGGTGAGGGGTGTGCCGAGTCGAATCGTATTGGATTTGGTAAAGTTGCTGCGATCAGGGCACACTGTCCCCGGGTCAGTTTGGCAGCTGTCGTTTTAAATTTATATTTAGCGGTTGCCTGAGCACCGTAAATACCTTTACCCATCTCGATGGAGTTTAGATATACTTCCATAATCCGTTCTTTCGACCAGCAAGTTTCAATCAGAAATGTAAAGTAGACCTCAAATCCTTTTCGTATCCACGAAGATTGTGGCCAAAGAAAGACGTTTTTCGCTGTCTGCTGGCTGATGGTACTGGCACCCCGTTTCTTTTTCCGGGTTTCGTTTTCCTTCATCGCTTTTTTGATTTCTATCATGTCGAATCCGTTGTGAGAGGCAAAGCGGTTATCCTCCGAAGCAATCACCGCCATGGGCAGGCTGGGAGAGATTTTATCAAATGGTACCCACGTATGCTTGCATACCACTTTTTCTCCCGAAACGAGTTGCTGGACAGAGCGGATAATCATAAGTGGAGTGACATATACCGGCACGAATCGATAGAAAATGACGGCACCGATCGAGGAGATAAAGAAAAAAAGGATCAGATTGCGCAGAATGCGAAAGGGTTTCCGGAGTTTCATTGTGTGTGATCTTGTTGGTTATACGAATGTGCCAATATACTGACTTACCATCCTTTTTGTATGAAGGAGTAAACAGTATATTGGCACATGGCATAAAACACCTGGGGGTGTATTATGAAATCGTTATTTACCGGCTTCAGCGTTTTTAATCATCTGTTCACTGGCGTACATAAATATTTCTACACGACGGTTTTGTTCCGGTGTTTCCGACTCGTTGTATTGTGAGTAGCCTACACCTTCCACCTTTTTGAATTGGTAAGGTTTAACGCCACATGCCTGAAGATAATTTTCAACGGCGTATGCACGGTTGGCCGATACTTTCTGGTTAGCTTCGTAGCTGCCTACTTTATCGGTATGACCGATAATGGCTACATCGACTGTCGGATCTTCTTTCAGGATATTGGCAAATTCAGCCAACGATTGTTTAGATGCTGCACTTAGTGCAGAAGAGTTGAATGCAAAAAGTATACCTGAGGGGAAAGTTACCTTTACGGCAGCCAGACCATTGTTATCAGTAACTTGTTCTACTTGTGCGTCTTTGATCTTTGCAGCCTCAGCAGCTTTCTTGTCCATCTTACGACCAATGAGAACACCTGCTCCGGCACCTACGGCAGTACCTACTGCAGCACCGATAGCAGCACCTTTTCCTTTACCGGCAATACCACCGATAATAGCTCCCAAGGCCGCTCCCGAACCACCGCCGATGACACCACCCTTAGCTGTATTATTCATGCTTCCGCAACTTCCGAAAACAAGCGCCATGCTTAGAAACAAAGCCATAAATTTAATTTTCTTCATAATTAAGCTCTTTTTATATAGTTAATAATTAAATGGATACTTCCATTTTATAAAAACGTGGCAAATATACAGATTATTTGTTTTGCCTGTCATTTACCTTGTAAAAAAAAACAAGAAGATATGTGCTTTTGTTGTCTAAGCTGTGCTTTTTCTTTTCAGAGTATCGGGCGCGACAACACTTTCCGTTTAATCAATGCAAACCAACCGGCCAGAATAAGCCCTTTGGCAACAGTAGTGACGCAAACAGCCCACCAGATACCTTCTACTCCCATGCCCATGCGGACAAACAGAATGGCGAGCGGAATACGCATGTAGTTGCAGGTGATGCTGATAATGGCAGGTGGAATGGTGCGTCCGATACCGTAGAATACACCTTGTGTCGTGATCTCGAGCATCATAAAGAGTTGTGAATAACCGTCGATGCGGAGAAACACGCCTCCTGCTTCATAAGCGGCTTGTTCGGGAACAAAGAGAGCAAAGATTTCGTTTCCGAAAAATACAAAAAGCAGGGTGCAGAGCGTACCGAAAATTGAAGTCATCAACAAAGTCGTATGCCACGATTTGATCACACGGTCTGTTCGTCCGGCTGCATAGTTCTGGGCAATGAATGCGCTTAAGGCAGTAGAGAATCCTTGTGATGTATTCCAGGTGATAGCCTCAATTTGCCCTCCGGTGGTAAAGGTCATCAATCCGATATGCCCTCCTTGTTCGGATGCTGTACGGCAAAGGAACATATTGACGAATGCAAACAAGGTGTTAAGGGTAGCTACCGGTAAACCTAATTTAAGGATACGATGGGTATATTTTTTCTTTAACCGGGTAAAGAAAGAGAATCGTCCCAGTAAAGCGTCTCTGCAACGTAATTGATAGATAAAAATGCCGAATACTGCTGCTTGCGAAATCCAAGTAGCATAGGCTGCTCCGTTGGTACCCAGCCCGAAACCGAAGATGAAAAGGGGATCGAGGAGGATATTCAATACCAATCCGGTACCACTGATGTAGAATGGTATCTTACTTCTTCCGGCGGCATTATAAATACCGGTAAAGGCTGCCGAAAGAAAAATGAAAGGTAATCCGGTAGAGATTATGCGCAGATAAGCGATTGCATTTTCGGTGATATGTGCTTCCAGTTCGTAGATACCGATGATGGGACGTGCAAGCAGGAAAAGCAGTCCACCCCAGCAAAGTGAAATAATAAGGGCGATAGTAATGTTGTGTGAGGCGAAATTACGGGCATCTTCATGATTTTGTGCTCCGATGGACTGACCTACACTGACCTCGGAACCTACTTTGTTCAGTAAGGAAATGGAACCCGACATCCAGGTCAGGATACCTACCGAACCGACGGCGGCGACGGCTTCACTCCCCAAACGCCCTACCCAAGCCATATCTGTCAGACTATATGCCATTTGGATAAACGAGGTGGCCATAATGGGCATCGCCAGGTTAAACAATTGTTTATTGATAGGACCTTGAGTCAGATTCTTGATTCCTTGCATGATATTATTTAATAAGAAATGAGTGGCAAAGATACGACTTTCTTCCGGCTGCAATCCTTATCTTTGCGGAGAAAATTTATAGAAGAATATGAAAACAACTCAGAGAACGGCCGGATGGTATCATGTGATGGCAGCGGTGACAGTAATGATATGGGGAACAACTTTCGTTGCTACTAAAGTTTTAATAAAATATGGCCTGTCACCTGTCGATATTTTATTCTACCGTTTTTTATTGGCATATATTTGCATCTGGTTTTTCTCTCCTCGTGTGTTGCTGGCTAAGAGTTGGCAGGACGAACTGCGGTTTGTAGGACTCGGACTATGTGGAGGTTCGCTCTATTTTGTAGCCGAAAATACGGCATTGGGTATGACGCTTGCTTCCAATGTATCGTTAATTATCTGTACGACTCCTATTCTGACTGCACTGTTGGCACCCTTTTTCTATAAGGGTGATAAATTAAAAGCACGTCTGATAGGCGGTTCTTTGATGGCGCTTATCGGAGTGGGACTGGTTGTGTTTAATGGTAGTTTCATTTTGCAGCTTAGTCCGGCCGGTGATATTCTGACCCTGATAGCTGCATTAATGTGGGCTTTTTATTGCTTGCTTCTCAGGAGGATGAATACTCATTATCCGACATTGTTCATTACACGGAAAGTTTTCTTTTATGGTTTGGTGACTCTTTTACCCCTATTCTTAGTGTATCCTTTACAGACGGATATACATATCCTGTTCCGGCCCGTTGTCGCTCTAAATCTGCTTTTTCTGGGGGTGATTGCCTCGATGCTGTGCTATATTATGTGGAATACGGCAGTGAAACAATTGGGAGTGGTTTGTGCCACCAGTTATATTTATGTAGTTCCCCTTATTACTTTGCTGACCTCTGCCATTGTGATCGACGAAACCATCACAATAGTTGCTTTATTGGGATCGGCACTGATTCTGAGCGGAGTATATATTGCCGAAAGGGGAGTGAACTTGAAGAAATAAACAGTGTCGGCAATTGCTTTAATTTTCTGTCTCTTCGATTTTCGATGAAATCTTCTCTATGGCTTCACTCAACTCTTTTTCAGGAGGAATTACATTGAAATCTTCCCAAAAGCTTTTGTCGTATACAAATGGAGTTTCCGCAAAGATGGTATGTACGGACAACCGCTCATTATGGTCGAAACGGCTGACATTATCCGTTTCTATCTTGCAGGTGACCATTTCAAACCATGTATGTAGGATGGTATTGTTGAGCCATTTGTTCTTTTGTTTTATTTTAAAGTGTAAGTCTCCGCGTACATGGTGGATGTAATATGTCTGTTTCCAAGGTTTATAGGATACGGTATAAACCACCTTTTGGGGAATAATCCGGATGTTGCGGCTTCTTTTCTCAACCAGCATGTTGGCTGCTTTATGTATATACCGCGGAGTCAACTCGAATCGTGCCCGGAGCAGGGCGCTGTTTTCCGAGTCGATGTAGAGTTCACCGCAATAATAGGGATACTTGATACTTGGACGCTGTTCAAAGGAGACTACATGGGCAAGCCGGTTATCGATAACAGCAAGGTCGCTGGAAGTGTAGACATAGACACATTCTTTGGAGTCCGGAAGCAGAAAATCCGGCAAACTTTTGATTAGGTCTAACTCGATGCTGGCATGAATACCCGATTTCATTTTAGCAATTAAGGTATCCTTTACAGCTTGGTTAGTGATACGGCGCATTTTCAACAACTTTACTTGGTCGGTCTTTTCCGGGGTACTTGACGAAGCCTTATATATCTTGAATATTCCCTCAGTCAGGCTGACAAACCGGTTCTTTTGCTCGATACCCTCCCTATAGAAAGAGGTCAGATAGACAGGGACTTTGGAATAATTCTTTTTTCTGAATTGCAGCATCTCTCTCAATAGACGCACCGGATTGACAATGCGTACAATAACCTCTTGCAGGGGAATTACCTTAGGCTCCAGAGCAAAAGTTCCGTTTCGTCCGGCAAGTAGGGATGCATCCGTGGTTTGCGGTACGTAGCCCAGATGTGAAAAGCGAATCCGGCCGTTTCGGAGGGAATCGGGCAGATGAAGCCTGAAACTCCCGTTTTGATTGGTGACACTACCGATGGAGGAACCCTCGGCACCTACGGTAGCATAGGGGATCGGCTCTCTGGATAGTTGGTCTATTAATGTTCCTTCAAGAGTGAATGAGAGTGTGCTGTCTCTGCATAAACCTTCTTCCTTACTTATACTTAATGCCGTTTCCGGTCGATAAATGATGATGTGTTTGTCTACCGAACGTAGTTTAAGGTTGTCATTACCAATTATACTGTAAATGGCTTGGCGTACGGTCTGTTTTCCACCTTTCAACTTTACCGTACGTTCATTGTCAACCAGTTTGCTGTCGTAGATGAACAGGTATCCTGTCTCTTCCGTTATTTTAGAAAGTAGTTTATAAACGGTCATTTCACTTTTCGGTAACCGGATGATACGATCGAGTATACCGGAGTCATCCGCCTTTACCCGGGCTGCTATGAATAATAGCAGACAGGTGAACAGGCATTGCAGGCAGAGACTTTTCGAGGCTTTCATTGTTTTGGGGTTTTGATTCCGGGATTACTCGGAGAGGGTGATTATGTTTTGATTGCGTGTGCACTTCAGGTTCAGTGCAAGGCCGATTAGCTCGGCCATTTTCTCAGGAGAATCCTCTGAGAACGAAACCGTCAGTACATGTTTCCCCAGTTCCGGGGAACTTTGCAGATGTATTTCCGTCTGGCGAAGGTTGATGGCATGCAGGATGTGATCCAACTGTTCGTCTTTGAAACGCATATTTTGCATGTATCGGGTAAACTGTTCGGAATTCTCGGTCACAGTCAACTGCCATTCATCGCCCAATAAAGTAGCGGTCTCTCCGGCCTTGACATGTATTTCCTGGCCATTCTGCTTTTGAGTAACTTTTACCTCACCTCTCTGAACTGCTAATTCGAATGGAGAGTTGCCACTGTTTCTCACATGAAAGGCGGTACCTATCACCTCGATCTGTACTTTTCCGGTTTCGATGAAGAAAGGACGTGCACGATTGCCCGCTATGTCAAAAAGGGCGTTTCCTTTCAAACTCACTTCTCTTCTTTTTTTAGAAAAATGTTTGGGATATTCCAGTGAAGTCTGCTCTGACAGATAGACAACGGAACCATCCTCAAGCGTGGTGACCAGTATGCTCTCTTCTTTGTTTGCTTTGACTAATAGTTCACCGCCGGAAAGATGGCGGTCGGTCCGTAACACCGTAGGCAGGTAAACACATAGGCTTATAATAGCTGCAATGGCTGCTATGCCGATCCATGCGGTCGGACGTGTGGCAAAACGACGTTCTGTCACCGTTGGTAACAGTCCGTCTGTCTCCAGGCGATTGTGTAATTTATTCCACGCCTGATCGGTTTGGGTCTTGTTTTTTTCGATTCGATTCATGATATCTGGATATAATTCTCAATTTCTTTTCGTAAAGTCCGGAGTGCACGGGTCATTTCTTTCTCTACTGTTTTTACCGATAGTGAGAGGAGAGAGGCTATTTCTGAATACTTTTTTCCTTCTGTGTGGTGTAGTCGGAAGATATGCAAACGGCGCTCCGGTAGTTTCTCAAGGGTTCGGTTTATAATTTGTTGCAGTTCTTTGTACTCAATCTGCTCTTGCGGATCGGGTGAAGCTATATTTACCGGAACGGATAAAATCGCATCCTGATAGCGCCTTTTGACATCCTGATGTTCGCAATATTGGATAGAGCGGTTACGTACAGACCGATAGAGATAGTTCTTGACAGAATGAAAAATCTCAAGTTTTTCCCGATCCTTCCAGAATACATAGAACAATTCTTCGACGATTTCTTCGGCTACGTCCGGTACACCCGTTATGCTGGCGGCGTATAGGCGAAGCGGAGTATAATATTGGCGGAATAATGTTTCAAACGCCTTTATATTGCCTTCTTTTATTTGAGTAAGTATAAATACGTCGTTCAGCATATTGGGGGATATATCGGGAGTTAGAGTTCGTCAAAGATACTATAAAAAGTGATTACTGCTTCTGCTGCTTTTTTAATTTGTTTACTGCATGCTCCAATGACTCTGTAGGCTCTATGATATTATAGCCTCCCCAAAAGTTGTCACTGGTAAAGTTATCCACTTTGTCTGAGAATACATGATTTTGTTTGAATGCTGCTTTATATGGAATAGCTGTAATATTGTTTTCTTTCCTGTCCGTAACCACCATTTCCGATAAGATGGTATAGTTGGTAGAAAACAGTTTACGCTTCCAGTCACACTTAAAGCGGATATTGTTCCGGATATAACTCAGGTAAGTGATCCCTCCCAGGTTTTTGTATGATATCAGGTATGATACTTCTACCGGTTTGAAACGCAGTCCGAAAGGTTTTTTTCTTAAGATAGCTTGAGTGGCTTTATTCTTATCATCCATGCTGAGGTTAAACTCGGCGCGTGTGAATGACAGTCGCTCTTTATCGATGTAGAGTGTACCATAGCATAAGGGATAGGATAATTTTACTCTTGGACGGAAGCTGATGACATACTGGGATCGGTCGTCAATGCTGGTCGGGTCTTCCATTCGAAATTCGTAGAACAATAGGTCTTCTTGAGCCAACAGGCAGTCCGGGTTCTTTACTATATCCATATAAATGGCCATATTGGGGCCTCCGAGTAATTTTACAGCCAGTGTGTCACTCTGTTTTTGGCTCAACAGTCTGCGTCCTCTGTAAATCTGAACCCGATCGTGTTCGGCAGTTTCATTGTAGGGCGTTTTATAAATATTGATTACAGCCTCTGAAATATTGATATAGCGACGCCCTTTTTTGAGCCAACTCCCTGTAGAATCCTGTGAGCATGTTGCTCTGGGGACTATAATTGGCCGGAATCTTGCGAAGTGCTTCTTCCACAATGCTGCGTGGATCTCTGGCTCTTACCAGGATTTCACTAAGCAGGTTGGCATAAGGAGTGAGCCAGACAATCCGTTCTGTGGGATTTTCTTCTTTTAAAGGGATACGGGAATTGAGATAACCTACATGTGAGGCTTCAATGTCTTTGGCCTGAACCGACTCGGGAATCTTTAGAGTAAACTCACCGTCTGCGTTGGTGACGGTACCGACACTGCTTCCCGGTATCGATACATTGACATACTCCAGTTTCTTTTTGTTGAGTTTGTCTTTGACTACTCCACTGATCGTGGTGTATCTTTCCGCATTGTCCTGTGCAGCCAGTGGCATGATGCCCGACAGAATCAAAACTGCCAGTATACATCCGATTGATCTTATCCATTGCGTTTTCATCTTTTTCAGAGTTTAAAGGGTGAATAATAGTTTGCTTTCTGTATATAAGATCGTTCAAACGGAGAATACCCTACGAATTTCTGAAGAAAAATGAAAAAACTTCAATGAAGAGTCTTTTTCAAGGATAATTTAATCGTTTTACTTCAAAATCTCATTCAAATCCTTGGTGAGACATCCCCATTTGAATTCATGGTTAGGTGTCAGATAGGGATACTTGGCATAAGAATTTTGGGTGACAACTTTAAATTCCATTATTTGCTTTCCTCTGATCCAACCATAAAAGCCAACTTCTTTTCTGTTGAAGTCTACCCAACCTACAACGACGTAATCTTTGGTTTCGGGGTGCTGCTCTTGTGGATAACCATAGGTCCAATTGTCGGTTGGAGGGTTGGCAGTTGTTTTCTTTGCTACTTTGATATCAATTTTGGCACCGTTTACTTTTACGTCAAATTCATCGGAGTGATGGGATTGGAAATCTGTCTGGTCCAATTCGAATGGGATTCCCAGATTTTTCAGGTGTTTTTGGAATGCCAACTCTCCGATACAGCCTAGAAGGGCTTTGTCCAGTCTCTCTTTTTCGGATAACCCGAAACGTGAATAAAGTCCGTTTTGTATCATGCTTTCCGCTTTGGCTTTTGCCATGGCGACTGTTTGATCAAAATTTAAATCCTGTACGATCATAGTAATAAGGTGTTTTATTTATATCTGGTTATTGAATGAAAACAAAGATAGTTTTTTTAGTTATCATAGTACTTTAATCGTTGATAAAACTACATTAAAATTTCTTGTTATCATATTGTGTCGCATAAAGTGAATCAATTGGGGGAATTAAGTAATAGCGGATATTGTTTATATCCTTTAATTTGCAGCCAAATTATAATATCATCTTTATTTTTATGGTCAATATTTAATTTGTTTAAAATGAATAAGCATGATTTGATTAAAAAAGTGGCATTGAGGGGTAACCTGAATGCAAAAGAAGCTTCTGCTATTGTAGAGGTTGTTATGAATGCTATGGTTGAGGCTATACTTCGTGAAGAGAGTGTGACTTTAGTTGGATTTGGTACATTTTCTATAAAAATGCGTAAAGCACGAAATGTGTTGAATCCATCTACCGGGGAGAATATGGTGATTCCCGCTAGAAAAGTGGTGAAATTTACTCCGGGATACAAGATGAAGCTAACTGATAAAGAGTAATGAATAGCAGTTTTATATGTTTTTAATTAATATGGATAATAAATGAAAAGAGAAATTATTTCAATAGCTTTAAGTCTGTTGTCTGTATGTGGTATAGCTCAACAGAAAAACGGATAACCAAGAATCTGGTATTTTGCATCATAAGACTTACGAAACTAATCGTTTTTTTGATAATTGGTTTGTAAATATAGCCGGGGGTATTAATGTTTATGAAGGAGAGTATGACCATAAGGTAACTTTGGGAAATCGTTTGTCTCCCGCATTAGACATATCGGTAGGTAAATGGATAACTCCTGCTTATGGAGTGCGTTTACAATATGCTGGACTTCAGGCTAAAGGTCTGACAACTACTCAAAGTGGGTATGCCAAAAAGCAATGCCGGAATTACTATAAGGAAAAATTCGGAATTTTAAATATACATACAGACCTTATGTGGAACTGGTCGAATGCTTTTGCCGGATACAAGGAATTTTATTCCTTATTGTGGGATTTGGATGGGCACGTTCCTATGGTAGTAATCAGCATAATGATGAAATTGCTGCTGCACTGGGTATATTAAATACTTTCCGTCTAAATAAAAGAATTGATTTAACACTGGGGACGAGACAAATGTTTGTTAATCAGAATTTTGATGGAGTCGTCGGTGGATGTAAGGGAGAAGGTATGAGTTCTGTTACATTAGGATTAAACTTTAAACTGGGTAAAACAACTTTTACTCCTGTGAGTAAAGTTGCAACTGCGGACTATAGCCGTTACAACAATTATATAAATGAACTTCGTATTCAGAATGAAGAGTTGGATTTAAAGGTACAACATCTGATTACAGAATTAGAAAATGCCAGAAAAGCTGATCTGGAAGTGGTTGTAGAATTAAGGCCCGTTGCTTCACCCGTAGCTTTATTCTTCGAAATAGGTAAAACGGTTTTGGACTCAAAAGAATTAGTAAATTTGAAATTCTACGTGAAAAATGCAATGAAGACAGACCGGAACAAAACATTTATTTTAATTGGTTCAGCAGATAAAGATACCGGTAGTAAGGAACTAAACCAGTGATTAAGTGAAAAGAGAATAGATTATGTGTATAATTTGCTGATTAATAAATATGGTATATCCGCTAATCGTCTTATTAAAAAAGCTGAGGGTGATACGAATAATCGTTTTGGGGGACCTAAATTGAATCGGGCTGTTATTGTTGAATAGGCAAGGTAATAATTATTAGATATGGAGTGGGAGATATGGTGTATGAAAATCATATTTCCCATTTTTCATATTGATCAAGGATATAATGAGAACAGATTGATTTATTGGATACGGGATAAATAACGTCTCGACTTTCAGAACTTTCTTTGCCTTCTTTTGTTTAAAACCAAAATTTTGATATTGTGATGTGCTAACCTGTTACTTCTGTATGTAATATGTTGTTTCTATAACAATATATTATTTTGAAAATAATTGGAATATAATATTCTAATACGTTTTGTTTATGAAAAAAAATATAGACTGGAGAAAAATAAAAAGTGGAGATGAACAAGAATGGAGTTTATTGTTTTCTGAACACGTAGATTTTTTGTATTCTTATGGAATGAAAATTAATCGGGATAGCTGTGTTGTAAAGGATGTGATACAAGAGGTTTTTATATCTCTATATGAAAAGCGGAACTCTTTGGATGATTTGATGAACGTACGGGCATATTTATGTCGGGCAGTACGTTACAAACTTTTGGATCAACTGAAAAAAGCCCCTCATCTGTCTATAGAGGAAATTAGCGAAGAAGAGTTTTTATTGGCAGTCAAGCAGGTTCAGAGTTCAGATAATATTGAAATTGCGAAAAAAAGTAGTTTTGTTCAGAAAATGTTAGATAAACTTAGTCCAAGACAAAGAGAAATTATTTATTTGCGCTATTTTCGTGATATGGATATAGAAGAAATTGTAACTACCATTGGAATCAATAAACAATCTATTTATAATCTTCTTTCATCAGCATTGAAAATAATGAGAAAACATAAAATAGAAGAAGCCGTTTCTCTGTTTGTATTATTTATAATTGACAGGCTATGATGGAAAAAGAGCAAGTAACCAGAATGCAAAATTCAGATTTAAAAGAATTGTTGGAAGATGTTACACTCAATGAGATACATCTGAGTAATGAGGAACGTCAGGAAATGACTTCTACCTTTTCGCAGATTATCAAGAAGAAAAAAAGAAAAGTTCAAAAGAAAAGAATTTGGTCTGCAGTGGCTATATGTGCATGTGTCGTAGTGGTTGTCTTGGGATGGTATTCTATGGGGCAATTGACTGTTTTTTCTGCGGAAAAAGAAGGAATATTGGTTGAACTTCCAGATCACTCTGTTGCATGTCTCAATAGGAATACCTCACTTCACTATAATCGTTGGGGATTCCGTTTTTTCAGAGAAGTGAAGTTAAAGGGAGAGGCATATTTTGATGTGTATAAGGGAAGCCATTTTGTTGTGAATGCGGATCCATATAAGGTTTCCGTTCTTGGTACACGTTTCAGCGTTAGTCAAAAGAACGGTCAATTTAAAGCATATTGTTTTCAAGGAAAGATTAAAGTGGAAAACGGTAAACTAAACAGTGGACAGATTTTAACAGCTAATCAGAATATTTCTGTTGTTCTCGGAAAAGTATCTTTGAATATCCAAAAAGAATTAGAACCGGTATGGGTAAGAAAACAATGTGTATATGAAAATATACCATTAAATGATGTGATCAAAAAACTCCAAGAAGTATACGGAATAACCGTGTTATGTAACAGATATTGTGACAGTTTGCGCTTTACCGGTATATTCCCGGTCGATGATTTAGATTTAGCAATTCAGTTGGTGTTTGAGCCTTTTAATTTGGAATGCAAAAATGTAGGTGGTGAATGGAGATTATATAAGAATGATATGAAAATAGGTCGGGAAAATCGGTGAGAGCATGGATTAACGTTGAAATAGATAATACTGTGCGAGGATTTTTCATATTTTACGTCCGGCAACGTTTTCAAAATAAAGTTCTGAATCTGAAAATAATAACTGAGGATTCTGCTTTTGAGGCTAATGCTAATGCCAATACTTCGATTAAATATCATCATTACTTGTTTTGGGAAAAACATACCATTGATAGTGGAAAGAATTTTATTCATTATATTCAAATGTTACAGGAGGTATCGGTATATTTACTGGTTATCAGTCTAGTCTAATTTGTGCAGGAGTCATTGCAGAACAAAGCTTTTTATGAATTCAGATGATATGATAACCTTATGACCAATATACTTCAGTGTTTTTTTTTGTGTTATTATGTTAGCTAATCTGAAAAGATGTTTTTGAGAAGAGAAGTAGTGTCTTTTTTTATTTTCTGACAAATGGTTTGTTTTACTGATGTCGATATAATTTTCATTTATTTTCTTTTCAATTATTATTCAAAATATGATTTCTATTTTTTCTTCTTTTCTTTTTTTATATAAATTATTGTTTTATAGAGAGTTGCATATTTTATTTTTTAGAGTGTCTTATAGAGTGAATAAAAGGTCTTGTTCGGGTAACAGGTGGTAGCTTATTGTTGCGTTTCTTTGCAAAAAAATGCAGGATATATTGGGTTACTGATATATTCTGTTGTTTAGGAGTCTGTGATGAGGTGTTAAAGTGTGTTTTGTGGATAGAGTAGAATTTTATTGATTATTCGACATATGTGCGTCGTCATCCCCCCCCTCCCTAAAAACAGTTTTATGAAGATATATATAATGAAACAACAAATGAGGCAAGCAAAAAGGGTTAATTATTTAGATGAACATTTGAATTGTCTTTTTTATAATGGAAATCCGGAGATCGGTTTCAGGCACTTAACATTGCAAAAGGGAAAAACTTGGTGCGAACTTTCTGCTAAAAATAACTATTTTTTTTTTCTGTTGGAAGGTGCTTTAATAGTTGATTTTAATGAATGTGTTGGTTACGAGGTTGGTAAAGGAGAAATGATTTATTTGCCAAGATCTGCTGATTTCAAAATTTTCGCCAAGGAAAGTGCAGACTTAATAATTCTTTCTTATGGAATACCCGTTCAGTTGTGTGATAAACTTTCTTTGTCACAATTAGGAGCGTTTATCACTGATTTTAAATATGAGTTTAAATCACTTGATATTCGTGTTCCATTGGATACTTTTCTAAAATTATTAGTCAAGTATTTGGATTCAGGTATGAGCTGTCAGCACATGCACGAATTGAAACAAAAGGAGTTATTTCTCATTCTTCGGGCTTATTATACCAAAGAGGAAAAAGTGAATTTTTTTTATCATTCGATAGCTGCTTCGCTTACTTTTAAAGATAAAGTTATGGGAGTTTATTTGGAGGCCAGAACCGTGCAGGAACTTGCAGATAAATGTGGGTATGGATTGAAGACTTTTCAACGGCTTTTTTACAGTTGTTTTTCGGAAGTACCCAGCAAATGGTTGATGAAACAAAAAGCACAACACGTAAAAGCGCGACTATTGGATAGAGATATTCCTATAAAAGTGATATTGGATGAATTTGGATTTTCTACATATGCGAATTTTTGTAATTACTGTAAACGTTATGTAGGAGATACTCCCAGAAATATCCGTGAATCGGTCACATTGGGTTTCCGGAAATAAAAAGATAGATATCAATATATAAATAAATTAGTTCAGATAATCATGAATAAGAAAGTAATATGGTCTTTTTTAATTAGTGTCCTGTTAGGGCAGTGTAACCTTCTTTATGCTCAAAATATCGTTGCAAAGACCAACATATTGTATGACATGACCTCTACTATCAACTTGGGAATGGAATTCGGATTAGGTCCCAAATGGACTTTGGATTTATCCGGGAATTATAATCCGTGGACATTCTCTGATAATCATAAAATAAAGCACTGGATGGTGCAACCTGAAGTCAGATACTGGACCTGCCAGAGATATAGAGGACATTTTATTGGTTTACATACACATTATGCTTTTTATAATCTGAGCGGGACTCTTCCTTGGGGAATAAAAACAAATTTTATTAAGAATAATCGTTATCAGGGATGGCTTGCTGGAACCGGAGTTTCTTATGGGTATCAGTGGATTTTATCTAATCGGTGGAATCTGGAGGTGACGGTAGGCTTGGGATATGCTTATGCAAAATATGACAAGTATCCTTGTTACCGTTGTAGTGAGAAAATAAATTCAGGTAATAAACATTTTGTCGGACCAACAAAGGTAGGACTGTCTTTGATTTATGTAATTAAGTAGAGTGTAATATGGAAAAATATATGAAAAGATATTTTGTTTTAGGGCTTATCATATGGAGCTCTTTTGATATTGGAGCTATGGAAGCAGAGTACAATCGAATATCCGTACCTGATTGCCAAATGGAATTGGATGGTGATTCGGTACGCTTAACTATGACAATAGATATTGAAAATGTCAAAGTAAGTACTAATCACTCAGTTGAATATACTCCGGTACTTATATCTTATGAGCATGGTGAAGATAGTGTTGCAAAGTTACCCAAAATACTTTTAAAAGGACGGATGGAATACAAAGCTTATCAAAGGTACGTTTCTTCGAAAGAGTATCGCAAGGTAGCTTTGAAAGAGCAAAAAGAACAATATTTTCTCGTATTGAAAGGTTATGGCCCGGAAAAACAAAGAACAGTACAATATTCAGCCGTTTTACCTGCTCAGGAATGGATGCGAAATGCAAGACTGGAGTTACGTGGAGATGATTGTGGTTGTGGAAAGGTATTGGCCTTGAAAAGAGGAGAATTGGTATTGGATATCGTTGATAATACTTTGCCCTTAATAGCCGAGAATATCAGAGAAAATGATATTATTTCAGAGAGAGCTGCGATGACAGTTGCGCAGGAAATTTCCCAGAAGGAGAAATTTGTACAACCTTTCTCTAAATCGGATATTATCCGAGATAAGGAAAAACTTGCTAATGGAGAAGTGGCTAATAGTCTTTTGATTTATTTCCCTTGGAACAGTGCAAAAGTGGATAGCGGTTACATGAATAACAGAGAGGTTTGTGCTAAAATAATAGATATTATTAATAAGCTTAATGCTGCTGATGATTCGAAAGTTGTAAAAGTACTTATTGGAGGATTTGCTTCTATTGAGGGGAAATACGATTATAATAAGCAGCTAGCTGCTAACCGTATCCAGGGTCTTTGTGATTTTTTAAAAGAGAATACAGCTATCCAAGATGAACAGTTAGAACTTTATAATGGAGGAGAAAATTGGAGTGAATTGAGAACGATGATTTTGAAGTCTGATATAAGTTATAAAAGAGAGGTGTTGGATATCATCGATCATATAAGTATAAAAGATGGTAGAGAACGTAAACTGATGGATTTGAAAAGCGGTAAACCGTATCGCTATATCAAAGAGCACTTTTTTCCTAAACTCCGTTATGCGGGATATATAAAAGTGTATTACGAACTAAATAAACAATAGTAATTTTTAATTTTATTTTTATGATGAAAGTGAATTCTATGCTGGCAGTAGCATGTACTGCTCTGGTGATTACATCGTGTTCTAACGAGGAAATAGTTCCCGTTTCAATGTCTAAGAAGGTTTCTGTAGTACTTAATTTACCGGCTATGGCTCATACCAGGGCAATTGATAATATTGCTAATTCTGGAGATATGGTGACTATGAGTGGAACTGTAAAGTTGTATGCGAAGACTGCTCAAGATGGTGGAGTTGTCAATACTTTGACACTTCAAGTTTCTGATTTTACAGGATTGGATACAGGAACAGGAAGTAAAACGGTTGAGATTTCCGGTGCAGCTACTTATATCGAAGTAGAGGGTAATATTGATGGTTCTGCCACAAAGACTGATGATGTCAATTCTCGTCAGGGAGGTGTGACATCTGATGCAGTACGTGTGGTTGGAGGTGCTGCAATTGTTACTGGGGGATCTACTTCTACCTGTTCTATAGAAGTAGCACCGGAGATGGCTCGTGTTGAAGTTAAAGGAGATTTAGGAAGTTCATTCACAAATCTGGCAGAACTTAAGGTTAAAGGAATCTATTTGAATAATGTAAAACAGAAAAGAGCAGATGCTGCTGTTGTAAAAACAACCAAAGCTTCGGCTCCTGATTGGACGACTGCGTATACTGCTGGTGGTACTAAATCAAATTTATACAATACATTTATCGGGACTCCTATTACTAAGTTTGATTCTGGCAAAGCTGATGGCTATAATTTTTTTCCACAGGATTTCCATATTGCCTCTTTATCTGCCGCTGCGACAACTAAAGAAGAGGCTGCTAAATATCATCCTCATGTGATTATGGAAGTTGAATATAAAATGAATGGAGTTGGAGCTCTTTCGAAAACAGGTTGGTTGAACGTAGTAGCTTTAAAAGATAATACTTCCTCATCATACATTGGAGAATTTGCTAATGGAAAAGTATACCAACTGGATTTAGCTGATATTAAAAAAATTATGGATGTTCCTGTACCTCCTGTTACTGTTGATCCGGATCCGGATGCAGTTAATGTTGATGTAACAGTTACAGTGAAAGGTTGGGAACTTGTGTTTATCAAACCGGAAGTATAAACCATTTCTAAATTGAAGGGGTATCTTAAAATGCCCCTTCTTCTAAAATTAATTCATCAAGATATTAGTAGCGATGGAAGATAAGAAAATAAAGTTTCAGATTATCTGTTTTCTCTTTTTCTTTTTATTATCAGGGTGTATTTCGGAGAATACCGATGATTGTTCACAGGGAACTTTCTTGAAGTTCAGATATGTGTTGAATCCTGCCAACGAAGATTTATTTTCTTCTTCTGTGGATGTTGTAACAGTATATGTTTTCGATTCCGAAAAGAAATTTGTTACGATGAAAGTTGATTCCGGATATAATCTTTCGGGCGGAAATATTATGAAACTTAATCTGCCTGATGGCAGATATGATATTGTAGCTATCGGTGGGGATTTGGCTGATTATCATATCGGAACATTCGATAGTACGGCTGAAGAGTTCTTTAAATCCGGACTTGAGCCTTTCATAACATCCTTAAATGATTTTCGGCTGAAAGTTGTATCTGTCAGGCAAGGCACTTTGTTTCCGGACTCTTTAAAAGACTTGTTTGTGGGAATGGTAGAAAATGTAGAGGTGAGGTCGGGAAAAGAGTTTAATTACATGATTGATTTTACAAAGAATACAAATCGTGTGGAACTTCGTGTATTGGGCTTGGAGCATATGGAGTATACTCCTGTTCTCTCAGCGGATAACGGAAGGTATAATTACAGAAATGCCATACCCAATGATGCTTTGGAAAGAATATATGTTCCGTTGTCTTCTAATACTAGAAGTGAGGGGAAAATATTTACATATAATATATTGCGTTTAATGGAGGACCGCTGGGTTTCTTTACATTTTTTGGATAACCGTGGAAATAATATTATACCAGAATTCGAAGGGTTGAATATTATTGAGGAGATAATGAAATCTCCTAAATATAATCAACAGATGGATCTTGATAGAGAAGATTATTATGAAATTGAACTCAAGTTTGATGGGTTGACTTTGGTCTCGATGAAGATTAATGGTTGGGAAATTATTTCTATCAATCCGGAGGTCTAATCATTATAAAATAGTTTGTAAAGAGAGTATGAGAAAAGCTATAAAAAGAATTCTCCCATTATTATTTCTGTTGCAACTAATATATAGTTGTATTGCGGATAAAGATGAGTTTATGGATCAGATTCAGAATAGTAATCCTGTTCAAATAGAGCTTTCCACACGTTCTTTTGTAGAGGGTGGAGTTACTATTTCTAAATTCCGTTTTATTGCAGTGTCTGCTTTAGGTAAGGTTGTCATAAATCAGATGATCGATAACCCGGTAGATAGGAATTTTACTTTTTCCATTATTCCTGGTAATTATACTTTGTATGCTGTTGCCAATGAAACAGTAGAGATGACACAACAATTGAATGATGCTTCTACAAAAGACGAAGTTAACCGAGTTCAAATACCCAGTATTTACGGGAAATCGGAGAGAGGGTTACCATTAGCCTGGATCAGAGAGGGAGTAATAGTAAAGGTAAGAGAAGACAATAGTTCATATGGAACTGTATCTTTTGATAATGGTGTATTATGGAAAAATGTGATTGATGTCGAGTTGGAGCGTCTTGCTGCTAAACTTCAATTGAAGTTGAGAAGAAGTAATGCGAAAAACAGAATTCTTTTGAAAGCGGCTACCTTTTATTCTTATCCGTCTTTTTCTTATTTATATCCATTGAATTACGACGGACTAATTTTAGGATACGACCAAATGATAAATAGGGATATAGAGATATTATCTGTTGATGATGGTACGGAGAATTACACTGTCATACGCTCCAATTATTTGATAGGAGAATTACTGGGGAGAGGAATACCTTGTTATATTAAGGTGACTTTTCTTCGTGATGGCGTACCGGAAACTCATAAATTATCAATCGGTCAATCTCAAAGGAATAAATATTATCAATTAATGGGCACTATCACTACGAGTGGGGTCGTGATTGATAATATTGTTGCTTTGCCTTGGGGAAATGCTACTGACAACATTGATGTTTCCGGCGTTGAGATTCAATTTTCTAAGGTAGAAGTTCCTTATTCTTATGAAACAGAGAGTAATGTTCATTTTGTAACAAAAAATATTGCGGAAGAAAACATTCGTTTATCAGATGGTTTGTATTCATCGGATGGTACAGTGGTAAATGTGAGTTCTAAGTTTGATATGCGTAAGACAAAACTGACATATTCTTATGATAAGACAACCGGAAGGGGAAATGGGATTCTGACAATAAAACGTAAAACAGCAGCCGTGACTTCGGATACTTTACTGATTTATGCAGCCGGACTTCGCAGAACGATTATAGTGAATGGGCTTGGAATAGCAGGTTCCAATGTTTATTGGGATGAATTAAAACAGCAATTGACATTTGATAATGTACCTCAGAAAGGGGAAAAAGCACCTCATGAACATTATCAAGGTGTATATTTCAAGTATGGTGGAATAGTTGCCCGTTCGGGAGGAAGTAATAACCAATTATCAGAGATTATCTGGAACGCTTCAGGTGCCAGATATACAGTAAGCAGTGATATTCCATATCTTACTGATATGGATTATCCGGAGTCTATGTCAAATATGCCTTTCTCTCCTAATAATGATATAGGGGATATCTGTATATTTTTATCAAGAAGGGGTATTGCACCCGGATCAGAGAAAGGAATGAAATGGAGAACGCCTACCAAGGAAGATTGGCGGGCTATTATTTCTGCTGATGTAAAGAAAACAGAAGGAATTTGGACCGATATCGGTGAAAACTCAGATTGGAGTGGAAATACTTCCTTGGAACAAGGTATCAGAATTGACAATCGATATTTTTTCCCCGCCAGTGGCTCTGCAAGTGTGAGCGGTGGATATTTTCAGAAAGGTTGTTATATCCGATATATGTGTAGTTCCCCTAAAAGCGGAGAACGGATATATACGTTTCAGCAAGAGCAGAATGATATTCCATTCATTCATGCTGGAGTGCTTAGAGATGCGAATTTGATGCCTGTTCGTTGTGTGGTAGATGACAGTCCTGAATCGATCAAGCCTTTATATATGTTGACTTATAATATAGATGAAGCACATGCCCGTACAACTGTGAGTTCAGGAAATATATTTATCAAAAAACAATATGTCGATGCTGGCAACAGCATAACACTTTCTGATCAGGTTTTAACTTCTTCAGACGGTAGACTCCATACCGGTTGGGTTGTGGATGGAAAAGAGTATATGTTAGGGGCTGTTATTTCTAATGTGAATAAAGATCTGGTTGTCAGGCCTAAATGGGCTCCCCGTAGTATAAATTGAATTACGTCCTTGTTTTATGTATAAAAAGAAATCTATGAACTATATAAGTATACTGTTCGTTCTGTTTATGTTTTTATATGCATGTACGGACGAAAATATTATTAATGATGCTTCAGGACGTATACCTGAAGCACCTGAAGGGAAAGCTAATATTGCTGTAAAGTTTCAATCGGGTTCTTTCAATAAACCGGTTACCAAAGCAACAATTCACAATGATGGTGATTTTGATAATCCATGGGTATTATCATTTAAACTGCCGGCCGGAGGAGCAACAACTTCGGATGCTGTTTTTGTGGAGGCTGTACCGACTAAACAAATAGCCGGTCAGATGATTGTGCAGCTATCAGTAAGTAATGAACCGCATGTGTTGTATTTTGTTGCGAATGCGGATGCAATGATTATGAGTAAAAAGGAGTCTTTCAGTGGGAAAACATATGATGAGATAGCCGGTCTGCTGACATTTGGTGATCCGGTTTCATCGGGAGGTGCAGGATTGACTCCACTTTCCAATCCGCAGGGAAGAATTCCTTTTGTTAATGAGAAGATTCCAATGACTTCAATGATTCGGGTCGATAAAATAGAGAAAAATATGTCATTGGAACAAGTGGTGAATTTGAGCAGAATAGTTTCTAAACTATACATTGATGCGACAAAAGCGAATCAGAAAAATAGTTTTATATTGACAGGATTCACAGTTGTCGATGTCCCGTCAGTGGGATATTTTGATAATATGCTTCCAATTGATAGGGTGACGCCTCAGGAGGTTGTTGATTATGGGACGAAAGATGATACTGCTACTCGTCTTTCAGGACTGATAATTAGTGATATTGTGGGAAATACTACTAAGTCGGATGTTTCTGACCGTCCGGTTTATGTATATCCATTCTTGACCGGAGATAATAGAGGTGGAGAGTATGGGATCATTTTGTCAGGACATTTTGGTAATAATATTGATAGATATTTTTACGTGAAGCTTGGTGGTCCTAAAAGTAGTGCACAATTAAATAAGCCCAATGTCAGCTATAAAATCAATGTAGAGTCAGTGGAGAATAGGGGATATGCTACTATTGAGGAGGCTTTAGTGAATTATCAACCGGGTACAGGGGTTGTATGCCGGGTTACTTTGCTGGATGATTTTCATGAATTAGTGGCTAACGGCCAATATTATTTAGGCCTGTCGAATTCAGAGTTTTGTTTTTATGCGGACGGAGAACAAAATGATATTATAGTGACTACAGTCACTACGAATGCTTATGATAGAGGGAATGTGGCACCTTCGTCGTCCATCGAATTGCTTAACGCAAGAGGGATGGAACTGGTAGCCGGACAAACAATAAACTCTAACTCAACAGATATTAAGGTTAACTTTACTAATTCTGTTTCGGCTGAAGGAACTGTTAGAGTTACAATTGGTAATTTGGTGAAAGATATATCTGTGACTAAACAGAATGTTTTTCTTTCCAACTATGAATCCGGTAATAATGGAGTACTAATTGGAGAACATATTGTTAGTGCATATATTCAGTCTGATACCCAATCCGGCAATGGAAACGTAGGTTTAGCTACCATGGTCAATTCTTTGGATAGACGAACTGAGATAGAGACATCTTTAGAAGGAGGTACTGATTTATATTTGTTTTATCGAAGACGCATTGGAAATCAGGATCTAAAAATCTGTGCGTATAATAGTGTGGGGAATACCCGTTTGATCGAATTAAAAACATCGTTACCTCAATTTGCCGGGTCGAATATTTATTGGGACGGAACAAAACTGACTTTTGATGATACCCCGAGTGAGGGGCAGAGAGCACCTCATGAACGTTATCAGGGGCTTTATTTTAGATATGGATCTTTATTTGCATTAGGAGGAGATGCCTCCACTCCGGAGGTTACTTTTAATCCGACTAGTGAAGTATATGATATTAGAAATATCCCTTATGCTATTAATGAAATAGTCCCGCCATTGAATCAAAGCAATAGAGAGGATAATTTATCCGGATTGAATATTGATGACTATTCGAAAGGAATTGGAGATATTTGTAGATATATGACTGCAAGAGGATGGGCACCTCTTGGAAAGAAGTGGAAGACCCCATCGGGATATGAATTGAAAACTTTAGAGAACAATCACGATTTACTTACAACGATAGGTCCCTATGGAGAGGATAATTCCAAGTCTCATCAATGGGGACAATACGAAGTACCGGCAGGTACAACTTTATTAAATATTTATTTTCCTGTATCCGGTTTGAGAGATAATAGTAACGGTAGATTGACTAATTTATCTTTTGGGGCATATTATAATTCCTCTTCTGCAACGGCAACTAATGCCTGTGTAGCTATAGTAGGGGGGAGAGGAGATTTTCTTATTTCCCCTAATTCGGGTAGATATTGGTTTAGGACTGTTCGGTGTGTTGTCGATGATTCTCCAGAACCTGTAACTCCGATATATACGCTTTCATATGATGTGAATAAGCAGGAAGGAAGGGATATTATTATTCCGAAAGGAACTAAATTATTAAGACAGCATGTGGAGCAGAATGGTTCTGTTCAACTTTCTGGTACCAGATTGGAAGCTTCTGGACGGGTTCATGTGGGCTGGAGCATTAATGGTAAAGAGTATGCTTTAGGAGGATTGGTCAATAACATAACTTCAGATTTGGTGGCTAAGGCTATTTGGGTAAAGGGATATTGGGTAGGCAATTCAATCTGGGCGTCTGGAAATTTATGCTCTGGTAAATTTGCCACTACACAGGAGTACATAAGTAAAGTTTGGAATGGAGGAGACTATTATAATTGGAATTGTAAGGATCCTTTGGATATTGATAAGGAAGAAATTTATACCGGATGGAATCCTTTAAATGATCCATGTCCGATTGGTTGGAAAACACCATCAAAAGCGGATTTTGATAATTTGGTTAGTGCCGGATATGTATATGGATTAAAGAATGGTGTAGCAGGCTATTGGTTTGGAACTGTGACATTGCCTACCGCAGAAAAACAAGATGATTACTTATTTATGCCATCTAAAGGTGGATACAGAGATCTGAACTCAACAGGTCTTGCTCAAGTAGAATCTTACACAACATATTGGAGTACGATAAAAGAAGATGCAGGAGGAACTAATCCTTACTTGTTGGAACTAAAGACTGACAATTCTGGTATACGTGTTCGTACTACACATTCTACACGTTATGGAGTACATGTCCGTTGTATCAAGGATATAGATTAGTACCGGATACTAAACTTTACTATGTTGACTATGGTCTGTGAAGATAGTAGTAATATTTCGTTTCTTTCATGGGGCTATCCAAAAAAGTCGGATAGCCTTTTACTGCTACTTACTGTTTAACAGTAAAAAATGTGAAATCACCCTTGTTCCTTAATTAGGAAAAGTAATAATCTCAAGTTTATTGGATGATATTTCATTGAATACTTACGGATTGTAAGTTAAACAAGTAAGGATTTGGCTTTTGGGACAGCCCCTTTTTATTAAAGGGACTGATTGGTTTTATTCTTTAGAAGAATATTGTATCAATAAAAAGAAGAAAGTTTAATCCTACCGATAAAATTTGTATAACAGAAATTGGAAAAGGAGTCTCAATAATTCCCATCTGTGAAGATAGGGATTATTATTTGTTTTGTTTGTGTGTAGTACCTTCTATATCTGGTGTGATAAGAAGAGTACTTTTTTCGAAACTCCTTTATATCTTTTTATATCGTAATTGTGGTATGAAAGCTAAGTATTCACTACATTTGCGCAGATTAAGATTGCCTATAAATTATGAAAAGAGGAAAACGATTGATACTTCCCTTACTGGGAACTCTTATACTGACAAGTCTTTTTTCCTGTGGTGTAGACCGCTGGCCGGAATATTATCCGGAGACGGGACGCGATATTTGGATAGACAGTGTGATGCGTCAGGAGTATCTGTGGTATAGAGATATGCCATCACCTGCTGCTCCGGACTATTTTCAGAAACCGGAAGCGTTTCTGAAAAAAGCCGTCGCTTCCATGGATAATGGCTTTAGTAAGATCGACTCCTTGCTGGATGAACCTATTCCGAGCTATGGTTTTGATTATACTTTATATAAAGTGCTTGATAATGATACAGCGTATAACGCTTTAATCTCTTATGTGGTGCCCGGATCGCCTGCCGAAGAAGCTGGATTGCAGCGTGGTCATTGGATTATGATGATGAATGGAGATTATATCACTAAAAAGGTTGAATCGGAATTACTGCAGGGAAGTACCCGTCAACTTCAGATAGGTGTTTATAAAGAAGTTGTCGGTGAAGATGGTGAGGTAACCGGTGGGGTGGTGCCGATAGGAGAGACGACAATGCCCGCTTCACGTTCTTTGGTGGATAAGCCTGTTCACCGTTTTGAGATTATTCCATGGAATGGGAAAAAGGTAGGCTATTTGATGTATAATGAATTTAAGGCAGGGCCGACGACAGACAGTCAGGCTTATAATGATGATTTGCGTAGGGCCTTCCGGGATTTCCAGACAGGAGGGGTAAATGAGTTTGTATTAGATTTACGCTATAACACCGGAGGCAGTTTAGATTGTGCCCAGTTGCTCTGTACGATGCTTGCTCCGGCTGATAAGATGAATCAATTGTTGGCTCTATTGAGATACAGTGATAAACGCGTGGAAGCAAATCAGGATTTGACATTCAATCCGGAGCTTATCCAATCCGGTGCCAATCTTAACCTGTCTACTGTTTATGTACTGACTACCAATGCTACCAGAGGGGCGGCGGAGATGGTTATCAATTGTCTTAATCCTTATATGAAGGTTGTATTGATAGGTACTAAAACGGCGGGGGAATATGTTGCTACAAAGCCTTTTGTTCATCCAACGGATCGGTTTATATTGAATCTGGTTGTTTGCAATGTATACAATGCAGAAGAAAAGTCAGATTATGCCACCGGTTTCAAACCTACATACGAATACAATGAAGATTCTTATCTGAGTACTTATTTGCCTTTTGGCAATACGAATGAAACTTTATTGAATGCAGCATTGAAAATCATGAGTGGAATAACGGATAAGTAATCGATTTGTCATTTTGTATTTTGAAAATGCGGAGAAACGATTTTTTCCGGCCTGAAAGATTGGAATAGAATAAAAACGCATGGATTTTGCAATAGCATGATTCGTGCGTTTTGTTTTTTTTAAAGATTGTGTTCTTTAAGAAAGGATTTAGACTGTTTTTTGTGATCAAGTTAAATCGAAGAATCGATTTGATTGCAAAATGCTATTTAAAGAATAAACGTGTGTAAATGAACTCCAGAAGAAAAAGCTTTCTTTTTTATTGGATTCTTTCTCTGTTTTTCAATTTAATGTAGTTTCGTTCCGTGAAATTAATATCCTGAAAGCAGGAAGTTAACTTCCTGCTTTCAGGATATTAATTATCTCTTGTCAGTGAGTTCGTTTCTTGTCTCTACGATATTAACTTCCTATTGCCTCCTTCTACTTTATTTCTTATAAATATACATTATTCTTGCATAAAGACAATTGGTTGATCCCTGTTTTGCATTTTTTGTAAAAATGTGGAGTCAGCAAGAAAGGACTTTTGAGAACTTTTTTATCGAGATATCTATCTATTGCTTACTTCATGTCAATTGATAAACCAAAATCCGTTTACTTATGAATTGCTTGTGCCGATTCTTCATCAAGATACTTTTGTACAAATGGTATTGCGAGGCATCACTTACCTCCCCCTGCTGATACTGGTCATGGCGGTCATGGATGGGCTGTTATGTATTATCGGTTTACTGCCATTCGCAGACCGTAACAAAGGAATTGGTCATGAGTACGACTGCAACGAACTTTTCGGAAGATAGATGCGTAGGAGCAAGGAAAGCAGAAAATTGCAACGCTACTCCACGGGGTATAAAGGGTAATGTCGCTTTCAGAGGGAGATGTGAGAGAAAGTCCTGTGCTGCAGCATTACCTTCCATTGTGGCGGTGATCATGTGCGTATCTATATCATGCGTAGTAGAAGGTAATCAAATGCCTCTTATCTGCTCATATTCTTGTTTTTTATTCTTATTTTTGTCGAATAATGAAACCCGAAATGATGAAACAATTAATTGCATGTTGCGGATTAGATTGCGAAAATTGCGATGCCCGTATAGCCACTGTCCGAGATGATAATGAATTAAGAGAGAAAACCGCCCAAAAGTGGAGCATAATGAACAATGCACCGGAAATTACACCGGCAACCATAAATTGTATGGGGTGTCGCACGGACGGAGCGAAATTTGCGTATTGCAATGATTATTGTTCAATTCGAAAATGTGTAAATGAGAAGGGATATAATACCTGTGGCGATTGTAAGGAGCTGGATGATTGTCAGATAGTAGGTGCTATTTTTCAGCATGCCCCTGATGCGAAAGAAAATCTTCTATGATATGCAGTCTTTTTGTTGATAAAGTCAACAAAGAGACTTATCTTTGTGCCATGAAGCAAGAATATATAAGTCGTATAAGGTCTTTCAACAGATATTATACGAAAATATTAGGTATACTCAACAAATACTATTTAGGAAGTGAATTGGGACTTCCGGAGGTGCGTATTATTCAGGATGTTTATTTACACCCTGACAGGAGTTCTAAAGATATATCCAATGAATTAAACATGGATAAAGGCTTGTTATCCCGCTTATTAAAACAATTGGAACAGAAAGAGTATATATTTCGAAAAAGCACGGAAAAGGATAATCGTATGGGGTTGGTAAATCTCACAGAAAAAGGATGTGAGGTTTATTACCGCTTGAATACTGCTGCAAATCAATCTATTGAAAGGATATTCTCACACTTAGAAGATCGTCAACTACAAAGATTGGTTCATTGTATGGATTCTATTTATAAGATAATAAATAGTGTGGAGACCGGTCTTACCGTTGATAATAATGAGCCAATTGTTATACGACCGATAGAAGAATCAGATAATGCTTCAATAGCATCGGTGCTTCGTGCGTCAGTAGAGGAGCATGGAGCTCCTAAGGTCGGTACTTTTTATGATGATCCGCATACGGATAGAATGTTTCAGACTTTTAATATTAAAGGTGCAGAATACTGGATAGTGGAAAGTAATGGTGTAATATTAGGCGGAGGTGGCTTTTATCCGACCAAAGGTTTACCACATGGTTATGCTGAGTTATCGAAATTTCATTTTAGACCGGAGCTTAGAGGGAGAGGTATTGGAAAACGTTTACTTCAATTCATAGAGCAGCGTGCTGTTAGTGCCGGATATGTGTATATGTATATTGTTTCTTATCATCAGTTTGGAAATGCTGTTAGTATGTATGAAAAATACGGATATGAACATATAGACAATGCATTAGATCAGTCGGGCTTGTATCAAGATGCACCTTTCCACATGGTAAAAGCACTCTGAATCCAAATATGAAATGTTACGAAGAAAACGATAGAATCTTATAAGAGAGGAGTGAATCCTTTCTGGCTGTTATAGATGTAGGTGCCCGATGAAAGTGAGCGTTCATCTTTCTCGGGCGATTTCAACAGCCTGTTTGATGCGGTCGGCCATGCCGATTCCTCCTTTGAGATTTCCTGCTACCACCAATCCGGGATACTGTTTTTGCAGTTCATTGATCGCAGCAAATCTGTCGGTACTGCTGCTTTCGTATTGGGGAATGGCTTTCTTATGCCGGAAGATACGTATAAGATCAGGTACTATTCCGGCAGGATAATCTAACATTTCATTCAGGCCGGTGGTTATCAACCTGATAATTTCGTCGTCACTTTTCTCTAGAAGTTCAGGGTGTCTCGTCCCGCCTAAGAAGTATGAATATAATGCACCTCCTTCGGGGGAACGGTTATCGAAACAGGCCGATGGAAACAGAATACCTAAAACTGGTTTTTGTTCACAGGAAGGGACCAATCCGCCAAAGGCATGAAACTCTTTTCCATAAGTATTACGCAATCCCACGGAGACTTGCATCACAGGGGCATAGGTAAGATTACTTATCCGATTCATCTGTTTGTCAGGGACGAAAGGGAGAAGTGAAGGGAGGGCAAAGGCAGGTGCGGTGGTTATCACCTTTCGGCAGTGGATTCGGTTAACTATTCCACAGGAATCTGTGAAAGAAACTACCCATCCTTGTTCACATGGCATTAGGGAAGTGGAAGTAGCTCCCAGGGAGAATCGTTTGATTCCAATGGCCTGTTCCAATGCTTTTGTCAGGTTACTAAGTCCCCCATAAGTAGAGAAAACTTTTCGTGTAGCCAACCGGTCGCGTTCACTTCGATGTGAAAATGATTTTGCAATACCACCGAGAATGAAACTGCCATAAGTTTGTTCTAGTTGATAAAGTTTAGGCAGGGCATGACGGGTAACCAATCGCATAGGGTCACCGGCATAAACCCCGGAAATGAATGGGTCTACTGCATAATGTAGATAAGAGATACCCAGGCGCCGCTGTATCAGTTCACCAATCGTTTCATCGGGATTGTTTCCTTTTGAACGGAAGGGCTCACCCAGTATATTGAATTTATCTTTTGTACTGAATAATGGGGTGGTGATTGCACTGAACAGTCCTGAGGGGAGAGAATGAAAGCGATCTCCTTTCCATATAAGGCGTTGCCTGGACGCTTCACGGGCCGTTTCTAAACGGCAGGTGGGGGATAGTTCCGCCAAGAGTTCGGCTACTTCAGGGTGGGAGATTACACCGGTATTGGGCCCACTTTCAAACGTAAAACCATTTTCGTGGTAGGTACGTATCTGGCCGCCTACGCAGGGGCTCTGTTCAATTACCTCGATATCACATCCCTTACGGGTAAGGCAATAGGCGGTAGTCAGACCTGTTAGACCTGCACCGATGATGATGGTATCTCGCAAACGATGATTTTCTGTTACTGTCTGGTTCATTGTTATAAAGGTTTTGAATATGAATGTGGAGAGTGGAGCATCAGTTTGTCAAGTGAAGCCGCTACGTTGCGTACAAATGCCGAACCTGCGGTTGTCATCTCAAGATAGTCGTCTGTATAATAAATCAGTCCGTCATCGGCAAAGCCAGATAGTTTTTTTTCATCGTAGGCAGTGGCAGCCTTTAAAGTGGATACCGATACATGCAGGCACTTTGAAAGATTTCTCCAATCGATACAGCCATTGCACATTAGGGTTTCGATAACCTCTCTGGTGAGCTGTTCGGTTGGAGAAAGGGCATAACCTTTGGTAATACTTAGTTCGCCTTTACTGATAGTCTTGATGTAATGGGGAATATCTTTCGTATTTTGAGCATAAGCCGATTCAAGCTGACTGATAGCGGTTATGCCCAAACCATATACCTGTGCGGTAGTACGCCGGGTGCAGTAGCCTTGAAAATTACGATGTAATTTTTTAGTTTGCATGGCGATGCTCAGCTCGTCATTGGGGCGTACAAAATGATCCATTCCGATAGATTGATAACCGGATTTATGCAATAGTCCGGCAGCAGTGTCAAACATTGTCTGTTTTTCATGGTTGTCGGGTAGGCCTGATTTCTCCAGGAGCAACTGTCGCTTATTAATCCAAGGCACGTGGGCATAACTGAACATAACCAGTCTGTCGGGTGATAAAAGAATAGCCTGCTCTATGTTGCGGGTGAAGTTCTCCACAGTTTGTTTGGGTAAACCATAAAGAAAATCAAGGTTGATACTTATTCCCTTTTCGCGTAGCAGGATAAATATATCTTCCATCGGTAATAAAGAAGGGCGGCGATTGACTGTTTTCAGTACCTCGATATTAAAGTCCTGCACACCAATACTGAGACGGTTAAAGCCGCATTCGGTAAGTTGCAACCAGTCTTTTTTCTGAGAGATAGCCTGGGTGACATTCAATGGCTATTTCAGGGCGGTCGATGGCTGGGAATGATGATAATAAGTGAGCATTCAATTCTTTGATTAAAGCAACGGGAATGGCTGTGGGGCTTCCACCACCATAATGTATCTGCGCGATCGACCGATCCTTATCTAACAGGGGAAGAATCAGATCTATCTCTTGATGCAAAGCTTCTACATATGACTCAATAATCTCGGGACGTGCCATGGGATACGAATTGCATCCGCAATAGTGGCATAAGTGCCGACAAAACGGGATATGCAGGTAAAACGATAATGCGCGCTCTGAAGCCTGATTCGACTGCTGTACAGCCTCCAGGTAGCGGGCGTTGGTAAATGGCTCAAAATAATTGGCCGGTGGATAACTGGTGTATCGAGGTACCGGTACATTGTATTTATTGATTATTTCAGTATACATATATGTTAAGAATGAATGGGTTGAGATTCTTTTCTGAAGAAATAAAATATATAGATCAGTGATATGGAAGCCAATATAACTTCGAAAATAAAGAGACCGTGGTAACCGGTTCTATCGGCTACCACCCCGCTAAGAAAGGCTATTAGTAAGCCGCTTAAGTGTGTGAGTACTGTTTGGATGGTAAAGTCGGTTCCTTCACATCCTTTGCGTACACAATCCATAGAAGTGGTATACACTACAATAGTTGCCATTCCATAGGCACTCCATAGCAGGACGATCCCTAAACAAAGCATTGAAAATGAAGGGACTGTCCATGAAATACACATAAAATAGAGTGTAGTAAGCAGGATGAATATTGCAAATAGTATTCTGGAATGATATCGCCCGATTTTACGAACCAGTAATCCGGCCAGGAAAGATGATGCGAAGGCAGCTCCGGTACCTCCGATACCTATCATAATGCCTATCTCTTTCATTGAATAACCCAAATCGACCAGATAAGAGCGTAACACCGATAAAATTCCGATAATACTGGCATAATATAGTAATAGGAATCCTATTTGTTTCCAGATGTTACGACGGGCAAAGAACCAGATAAAATCAGTGAATTGTGCCCGTTTCGAAGGTTCTTTGGGTATTATTTTCATATGTTTGTTTTTCAATAACGGAATAATTGCCAATAGTACAAAAATGCATAAGCATGGTATCACCACATGCCAGCCATAGTGCTGAAGAACGAGGAGTAATATACCTGTTCCTATCAATGTACCTCCGAAGCTACCCATTGATTGCATACTGTTGACCAAACTTTTATCCGACTTACCAAAGGAGAGCACTGCAAGTGTGTCTGTAGCTATATCTTGTGTAGCTGAGGCTATCAATGATAGAAATACTAATCCAATGATAAGGTAAAGATCTGTTTGGATATCGAGCAGGCCTACCATCAGGATCAGTAATGCATATACGATTTCGGATGTAATGATACAGCGTTTATAGTCTTTTAGGGTGATACAATGCCGGTCGACAAGCGGTGCCCAAAGAAACTTCAATATCCAGGGGAGTTTGATGAGTTGTAATAAGGCGATGGAAGAAAGAGAGTAATCGGCTTGCCTCATTAGTACTTGTATGGCTGTAGAGAAGAAACTCATCGGGATGGCTTGTGCAATGTATAGGCAGAAAAATGTACTGAGGTTCAGTGTTTTCCGGGAAAGCGGTGAAGGCTTGTTTATACACATGTGATTCATATCGTTTGATTAGAGACTGATGCTGACTGATGTACCTAAGGTAATGGGTTTTCCCTTTTGAGCATAGGCTTTACTGGTTACGAAGTAGTAGCTCAGGTAGTCGGTATTTGTGAGATTCTTGCTCCAGACTTCCCATGTAAAGCATCCTTTGTTTATGCTAATTCTTAGATTGACCAATGCATACGGGCTTTGTTTGGCTTGGTTATCTTCATACCAATAAATGGGACCTGTTACCGATACGCCGGCGTTGAGGGTAAGGCGGTCGATCCAGGAACAGATGTCATAAAATGAATATCCGGTTGTCAAAGAGAAAGTGTGGCGGGGAACCATAGGCAGATAGTTACCTCCATAATCTTTTAGGATACCGCGTTCTTCTTTTTGATAGTGAACAAATCGTGCATCTGTATATCCATAATTCATATACATCATCCATGATTTCGTCGGACGAGCTTGAAAACTGGCTTCGATGCCTTTATTACGAGAGCGACCGGCATTTCGGATTACGTTACCTACGGTTGGAATAGTATTGGTTATCTGCTGATTGCGCCAATCTATATAGAACAGGCTCAAATCAGCTGATAGCCGATTGTTCAGGAATGATAGTTTGGTACCTATTTCGTAATTCCAGTTATATTCGGGGGAATAAAGGTAGTCGTCATTGTTGAGGAAAGAGACATTGAATCCTCCGGCTTTATATCCTTTGGATACGGAGGCATAGAACAATTGATTGTGAGAAGAGAGGTACTGCATACTGAACCTAGGAGTAAACTGCCCGAAGTGAAGCGATCGGTTGAATTGTTCAAGCGATTTTGTTTCCCCATTTCCATTTAATGGCTGCTGTACTTTGGAAAAATCGCATCGGGCGTGTTCATAATCGTAACGTAACCCTACAGAACAAGACAGTCCTTGCAACAGATCGAGTGTAGATTGATGATAAAATGCGATCCCTTGTGTGGGAATTCCACTATTAGTAAGGTGTCGGGTGGTATCTGTAAAACGACTAAGGTCAACTTTCCTGTTTATGGTCTGTCGGAAAACAAACGCACCCGTTATCCAATGATAGCGGCTCTTATTGACCGATTTAACCGTAAATTCCTGGCAATACATATGTTGCCGTATCTTATTTTGACCATAGAATATATTGCGAGGCGAGAAATCTTGATCGATTCCCATCTTGTCCTGTATATATTGATAGGATGTTTGGCTGTTGAAGCTGATATGGGGGCCGTTATACCGTATGTTGATTCCGGAGGTTAGCAGATTTCGTCGGTATAATCCTTCATTGTTGTAGTTTACGGCTTCTGTTGTTCCCTTGTCGGCATTATACAATCCGTATGGATATCCTCCTTGATTGGAATATTCGTAGGAGGTTATGAAGCGGGTAGTCCAATGGGTTGCGGGTTTCCATGTGAGCCCGATTCGTCCGGCTCCGTTATCAAGTTTATCTGCCTTTTTTATGGGTATGCAAATTGGTAAAAAAGCCATCATTGTGATGATAATTACCGCTAAAGGATAAACCTAACTGCTCGTTCACCTTCGTATAGTTCGAAGCTATTAATCGCATATCATTGTAACTGCCATATCCCAACCGGAAATACGTACCTTGATAATCGAGGGGCGAATGGGTATATACATTGATGGTTCCACCAATAGAATTACGTCCGTAGAGTGTGCCTTGCGGTCCACGAAGTACTTCTATACTACTTATATCCGACAAGTCAATATCGAAAGCGGACGTTTCAAAATAGGGAATGCCATCTACGTAAAAGCCTACTGATGGAGCATCCTTTTTGGCTCCTATCCCCCGAATATAAACCGGAGAATTCTGCTTGGACCCATAATCGGGCATATAGAAATTAGGAAGTAAGGAACTTAAGTCTTTAGCTCCCGATATTTCATTCTCTTTCAGGAAGCGATTATCTAAGGTAGAGATAGAAAGTGGCTCACGATTAGGTGTGTTTTGTTTAAAAGCTACTATTGTAACTTCATCCAGATCGATACGCTTAACCTGTATTGTATCGGGCTCATTGGCCGAGACTATCGTAGAGAAAGGTAGGAGGAAAAATAATCTTTTTATCATATTTTAGGGTTTGCGGCAAAGGTAGGGCATGTCCCTAGAGTTGGCAATCCTCATTTCTTAGGATTTTATCTGCCAGGCTTGGCTTCTTGGGTATTAACGTTCGGGACTGACGTGCATATACAGTTTTTGTCGTTTCGTGGTAAGTAGAGGTTGGTAACTGATTTATACTGTTCTTTTGCGGAGTCTTTTATTTGACTTTTTTCGAGGCGGTCTGTGTCTATTTGATATGTAACCGGCTGCAGGGACTCGTGTTCTGAAATTGTCTGATACATATAAATAGTATTCTTCTTTATGTAAATATATGTGTTTGTGGGGCATTACCTTTGCATCGAAAAGTACGTACTTGTCAAACGCAGTTCTGAATATGATTTTTTTTGGACTTATAGATGTGTTCTAGACTGTTGTTTGTATAATTCTTTTGTGTAATTTATTGATATAACAAAATGAACAATGCTAAATTATTACATTTAATGGTTTACATCTTAACCATTATTTTAGGGCAGTCTTGTACAGAAGTGGATATTACGATGCCCAAAGGACCGAAAGGTGATAGAGGAATGTCAGCTTATGAATTTTGGAAAGAGAATGTAGAGAATGGAGTGATTTCTTGGCCTAAGAAAGAGACTGAAATAACTGATTTTTTTAAGTATTTAAAAGGTAAGGACGGTCTGGATGGAAAAAGTGCTTTTGAACTGTGGAAGGAAGAAGTAGCTACTGGTGCTCTGGATAATCCTCACCGCCCGGGAAGTATGTGGCCTGTATCCCAGAATAATCTTAGAGATTTTTGGTATTATCTGACAGGAGCGAGTGGCGAGAATGGGCAAACACCTCATATTGGTAATAATATGAATTGGTGGATTGGCAATAAGGATACCGGAATACGTGCTCAGGGTAGGGATGGACAGAATGGAGAAGATGCTGTTCCACCGGTAGTTACGATCGGGGATAATGGTAATTGGTTGATTGATGGAGTAGATACAGGAAAACCTTCCAGAGGTGAAGAAGGAGTTGCAGGAACAACACCTACTGTTACAATTGGAGAAAATGGAAATTGGGTAATCAATGGAAAAGATACCGGAAAGGCTGCGATAGGTAAAGATGGAAGATCGCCAGAGGTAATAATCGGTACCAATGGGAACTGGTATATTAATGGGAAAGATACCGGTATTCGTGCATATGGTAAAGATGGCATTAACGGTAAAGATGGTGCCAATGGTAAGGATGGCATTAACGGTAAGGATGGTGCCAATGGTAAGGATGGCATTAACGGAAAGGATGGTGCCAACGGAAAAGATGGTATTAACGGTAAGGACGGGGCTGCTGGAAAAGACGGCGCTAACGGTAAAGATGGTGCTAATGGGAAAAGTGCCTATGAATTGTGGGTAGAGAGTGTTGAGGCGGGTTGTAACAATACTGGCCCTAAAGTGAAAAATCCTCATAATCCGTCTTTGGATTGGGATTGTGGTAAAACAACTTTAAGTGATTTTTGGGAGTTCTTGAGAGGTGCGGATGGTAAAGATGGTGCGGACGGTAAGGATGGAAAACCCGGTGTTCCGGGAAAACCGGGTGCTGAAGTTACTATTATCAAAGGAGTACCTAATGTGATTGCACTTTATTCACAACAAGAATTTGGAGAGTATGTTCGTACAACCGATGGAGGAGTAGCTTATCGTGTGTATGACGAATCTGGCAATAAGGCTCCGAAGGCTGTGGTTAAGGGAATTCCCGGTTTGGATCCGGCTAAAACTTATACAGCTAATGAAGAGGGAGAATTTATTATTCCGAAAGAAGATCTTCCTCAAATTGACGATATAGATGCCCGATGGGGGAAAGTTAAGGAGGTAACTATTAATAAGGTGACAAAGGAATCTGCAGAAAACACTTATGTTCCTAACAGAATGCAGATTAGAATGATTTATATTGGTACCTCTCCATATCTTGATTATGAACATAACCTGCAGTTTAGAGTAGAGAGAAAGACAGATCCTGGTGCGGAATGGAAAACATTGCCCAGCTATTTGCCTAATGTCAATGCCGGATTTACGGCATATCAGGTTACAAATCCGGAAGACCCGACATCTCTTGATAAAACGAAAAAAATAGAAAGTACTACACCTAATATGAGTAGTACATCAATGTCTATTAATCCTAATAGATATGTTAAAGAGAACCCTGCCGGTATAAAAAATGGAATAACTGACTTTTGGGATGGAAAAGACAACTATTTCTCAATAGTAAAAGATACCCCTTATTATGGAGAAACGATTTATTGGAATGGAGTATGTAAGATGGCACCTTATCAGATACCTCCTACACTTAAAACTCTAGCCTTAACAAAGGCATCTGCTGAAAGTGGAGATGATGTATTCTTGAATAAAGCCCAGGGGGAATTTGACTTTTCGACTATTGATTTCAATATCATATCTAAGCGTGAATTGGTAAAAACAGTGAAACAGAACGGAATAGATTACATTGAACCTGAATATTATACCCTGGAAGAAGCGAAGGGACTTCTACTTTGTTATGTTAAGTTTACTTATACCTCTCCGTTGGGAGTGCAAACAGCTACAAGCGAGCATAATAAGTCAAGTTATAATAAACCTGAGTATGCTGCTCTTAGTCCGTATCTGGGAGCTACAATCTATTCGGTAGGGGCGAATAGTGCTTTCATCTACTCTAACTCTGGCAGTGGTGTATCTTTAGGAGTTCTCAAGAAGAAAGTAGATGATGGTACATATTATGTTGAAAATACATATAAAAATATGCCTGCAATTAGTGTAACTTATAAAGATAAATAAAATATAAGCAAGATGAATTTCAGTGTAATAATAAATAGACTTCTTATAGGAGCATTGGCTTTTACTGTCTTTCCCTTCTATACTTATGCTCAAAACGATAAAGTGGAGAGACAAACAGCACATAGAACCAAAGCCTGGGAAATAGGGGTAGGTGGAGCTCTTATCAACTGGGACAGAGTGACTTTCTCGGATTTTCGTCAGGTCGATGGGAACTATCTGTATCGAATGAATATCGATCATCTTTTTTGGCGGTATCCAACTCTATGCAGCTCGTGAATTGAATCCTTGGTTTTATCTTGATTTGCAGGGGACATTGGGACTGGCAAGAAAACAAGTTGAAACAGGCGGGCGTAAGTTTGATTTCATGTATATGGCCGGTCCGGGACTTCAATTCCGGTTAACCCCATTGTTTAAATCAAAATATGTAGAACCTTATTTACGCGTAGGTGTTAACTACCTCCATCATGATTTTTATGCAATTAATGCAGGAAAGTTTGAAAATGATCCTATAGGAGAAGCAGAATGGACATCATCCAATCCTTGGAACAAAGAGAAAATAGGATCTAAACAATCCTATTTCCCCTTATCCTTCGGAGCCGGAGTACAAGCTTGGCTTAACGATCATTGGGGAGTAGGATTACAGGGAGAATACATCATGCCTGTCGATAAAAAACAAACGCGTTTTGTTCAGGCTTCGATGCGTATTATGTTCCGTTTGGGTGGAAGTACAAAACGTCCTATGCCGGTTGTGCAATATATAGACCGTCCGGTTGATAGGATTGTAGAACGAATTGTTGAAAAGAGAATTGAAGTGCCGGCTGTGGTGGAAAGTCATGTTTGTGATTTATTCGATAACATTCATTTTGCGTTTGATAAGGATGTGATTACTTCCGAATCTGAAATCACTTTGGATAAGATTGCAGATCTGTTGAAAAGTTATCCGGATAACAATTTCTTGATAACCGGGTATACAGATGCAAGAGGAAGCGACAATTATAACATAGATTTGTCGAAACGCCGCGCTAAAGCTGTGTATAGTGCATTGCTGAAACGACAAGTACCTCAACATATGTTGAAATGGCGCGGAGTCGGATATCATGCTAGTTCGGTGCCGGCTTCAGGTCCGGATAAAGTCAGGATGGGTGATCGAAAGGTGTCCATTGAGAGAGTGACGAATTCAGATTATTGGGGTTGGTTAACGAATGAAGAATAATGTATTACATTAATTTTGTATAAAACATAAAGGCGGCAAGAACAATTCTGTTTTTGTTGCCTTTTTTGTTCCGTTGTTTTGATATAGAATGAAATGATTTGAAGAAATAATAGAATGTTGAAGGATTAATCATCATCTGGCCTAAAACTAACTAGCTTTTAGAACTTTATGAAAAAGAAATGCTAAAGAAGATTATCTTATGAATAATTATAGACATAATTGGCGAATTTATGTAAAAGGTTATTGTATGATAAGTAACCTCTAATAGCTTAATTTTATATATTAAATAAAATGATGTTATGAAATTACTTTATTTTAAAGAACATCTGTCATGCATAAACTATCAAATAAATGTTAATACAGGTTTCGTTTATTATAATTTAGAGAAAGATAGTGTAAGTAAAATAGATAATAGTGCTTCTCCTTGTATTCTTTTCCTTCTTGATGGAGAGGTGTCTATTGATAGTGGTGAGTATCAGAATGTACATATTGAGAAAGATAAAATGGTTCTTATTCCGCAACATGTAGATAATAAAATTGAAGTTATATATGATGCAAAATGTCTTTTACTATTTTGGAATAAAGACATAAGGGTGTGTGACAAAGTATATATGAACTCTCTTTCTTCTTATAAGGAAAGAAAAAAAGAGATGTGTGTGCTTCCTATAAGAGATCCTTTGCAAGCTGTTTTAAACTCCGTTGTCGCATATTTATATGCTAAGATGCAGTGTAAACATATGCATCTTATCAAACAACAAGAGGTTTTGTTGGTTTTGAGAGGATATTATACGAAGAAAGAATTATTTACTTTTTTTTCTTCTATATTGGGGAATACAGGGCATTTTGAAGATTTTGTAATGAATAATTATAGGAAAGTAAAGAGTGTAAAGGAATTTGCCGGTTTGTATTGTACTTCTGAGCGCTCTTTTAATCGTAAGTTCCAAAATTGTTTTAAAGAAAGTCCTTATCAGTGGATGCAAAAAAAGAAGGCGGAGTTGATCAGAGAAAAAATAAGTGAGTCGGATACTCCTTTTCAAGAGATCGCAATGGATTTTGATTTCAATTCGCAAGCTCATTTCACTTCCTACTGTAAGAGATTATTTGGAATGACTCCCAGCAAATTGAGAACAGAAAGTAAGAAGGTTGCTCCTGATTTGGAGTACTGATATACGTATTTATAGCGAAGAATCATATAAAGGCCGGATTAGGGGGCTATCCTATTCCGGCTTTTTATCTTGGCAATGCTTTGTTATACAGTTAATTGGGGCTATTGGGCTTTCGTTGGGAGGCTTGCTAACTCTGATCCTTCATTTTTTTGTTCCATCTGATGATGCTCTTAATTGCTTTGAGTTTTTAGTGCTTTGCATCCATTCGACAATATTAATTCCTGAAAGTAGAAAAGTTTCTGTATAAACAAGAGTGCAGTTAAGAACTTTACTGAGAGAAATGGTACAAGATTTATCTCTGTAGTGAGCCATCCGTCATCCTGTTTTTTTAAGTGATAAAAGCCGTTTTTGAACTGTAAGTTCAATTTTATGTGATCCGGTGCAACATACAAATATTACTTAATTGGCTATTATCCTACTGCCAGCGTAACACTATAAATTGAATGCCATATAATGCTTATACTCTTTATATAAGCAAGTGCTTTTATGCAATATTAATATAACTTTTGATTTATACAAATACCTAAATATAGTGATTGTGGGTTAATTTTAGTGTCTTTATCTTTGCCGCCGTAAATAAACAAACAACTAAACCAGATTTAAGGAATACAGTTTCTATAACCCTAAAAACATTAGAGTTTTGCTTTCCTTTTTTTTCCTATCCATGCAGGCACTACAACTTTTCAAAAAGAGTCGATATGGGTGTTAAGTAAGCAGGTAATACCGCTATCCGTAGCTTGATTTCTGTAAAGCGCATCTCTTGTGGAGGTAAATCGAATAGAAGCCCCCTGACAATGTTACAATTATATTAATATGACAAATAGAAAACCTTTATTTATCATCCTCTTTTCTTTGGGATATTCAGGAATATACTCACAGGAACAGCAGGTGAAGAAAGACTCTGTCTACCAATTGCAAGAGATAGTGGTATCGTCCCAACAGATACTTGGGAGTAAGTTTAAAGCAAGAAACCGCACAGGATCGGCATATTATATTTCGCCTGAGGAAATTCGCAGGTTGGGATATACGGATATTAATCGTATGTTGAAGGCCGTTCCCGGAGTTAATATGTATGAAGAAGACGGTTTCGGTCTTCGCCCGAACATTAGTTTGAGAGGAACGAAAGCCGAGCGAAGTGAACGCATCTCGATTATGGAGGACGGTGTACTGGCGGCACCGGCTCCTTATTCCGCTCCGGCAGCTTATTATTTCCCCAATGTAGCCCGGATGGAGGCCATCGAAGTGCTGAAAGGAAGTAGCCAGGTACAATACGGTCCGTTCACTACGGGAGGAGCTATTAATTTGGTATCGACTCCTATTCCGAACAGTTTTTCCGGTAAAGCGAACATTTCTTACGGAAGCAAAAATACGTTTAAGTCGCATACATCTGTCGGAAGCAGTTGGAAGCATTTCGGGTATATGGTAGAATATTTGCGTTATCAGTCAGATGGTTTTAAGAAATACGAAGATCATGCTGCCAAAGGATTTAAAAGAAATGATATTATAGCTAAAATAAGGGTTAAAACGGATCATGTAAAAGGAGTGAATCATGCTTTGGAACTGAAATTCGGATACGCAGACGAAAATTCGGATGAAACGTATGTGGGACTCTCTGCAGATGATTTTAAGAAGACTCCTTTTCTCAGGTATGCAGGTTCGCAAATGGATAAACTTAAGACCGATCATCGGCAGTGGGTAGCAACTTATCTGCTGACTTTTTCCAACAAGTTGAAAATAACGACCAACGCCTATTACAACTATTTCCACCGAAATTGGTACAAACTGAATGATGTGCGCGCAGGAATCACTTCAAAAGAGAAGAGATCCATCGCCGATGTACTTGTGGATCCGGAAACGAATATCCGTTACTTCGACATTTTGACGGGGAAAACAGATCGGGAAGAGGAAGCACTGTTGGTAAGAGCCAATAACAGAACTTACCGTTCCAGAGGTATACAAACCAGGGCCGAATACCGTTTCAACCTGAACGAGTTTTTCTTCGATCTGGAGTTCGGACTTCGTTATCATGCCGATGAGGAAGATCGTTTTCAGTGGGATGATTCTTACTCCATGAAAAATAAGAAAATGGTACTGTTTATGGAGGGTATTCATGGTACGAATGCTAACCGTGTTACTTCTGCCAATGCGTTAGCCGGTTACCTGCTTGCTAAATTAAGATATGACGCGTGGACTGTCACTGCCGGGCTGCGATATGAGGATGTAGACTTACTGAAAAAAGACTATACGAAAGAAGATTTGGCACGGTCGGGTAAGGTACGTATTGAAACTCCGAATCATGCGCGTGTACTGATTCCGGGGGTAGGATTACATTATCAATTGATGCCGGCTGCTTCTGTTTTCTTCGGGATTCATAAAGGCTTTGCCCCTCCAAGCGCGGAATTATATCAAAAGCCTGAAAGCAGTGTGAATATGGAACTGGGTACACGTGTTGCTATCGGGAATTTTAGGGCGGAACTAATCGGGTTCTACAATAATTACAGTAATATGCTGGGAAGTGATCTGGCTGCTTCGGGTGGGGCCGGAACACTTGAACAGTTTAATGTAGGGGAGGCCCGGGTAAAAGGTGCGGAGTTTCTGGTACAATATCAGCCTCTTCCGAAGAACTGTAATGTGAGGTTGCCGTTGCAGGTATCCTATACTTATACGGATACTGAAATTAGAAATTCGTTTGAAAGCCATTCATGGGGTAATGTGGTTAGAGGTGATGAAATACCTTACATCTTCAAGCATGCTCTGAACATGCAGTTGGGTATAGAATGTAAATGGTTTTATGCCAATATCGGTACACGCTATAACAGTGATATGCGTACTTCACCCGGGCAGGGGACGATTGCGGAGAGAGAAAAAGTACCGGCAAACCTTATATTTGATGCTTCGCTCAATGTTTTTGTGAATAAATACTTGACAGTAAGATTAAATGCAATCAACCTGACCAATAGGGTTTACCTTACATCCCGCCATCCTGCGGGTTTGAGAGCGGGACATCCTTTTGGGATCTATGCAGGAGCTAATGTACAGTTCTGACTATAAAATTTAATTGTGATAAACCATAAAACGAAGAAATATAGAGAATAAAACAATGAATACTTCATCAATGATAAGAATAGTAATCAGTAGTTTGCTGATGGCAATTTTTTCTCAGACTTGTCCGGCACAAGTGGCAGTAGAGATAAAAGGTACAGTACGCTCTGTAACCGGAGAAAGTTTGCCGGGAGCTACGGTGATAGTGGAAGGAACTGCACGAGGAGTTATTACAGATGTAGAAGGGAGGTTTACTCTCAAGGCCCGAAAAGGACAGATGCTGAAGGTGAGTTTTGTAGGAATGAAACCTCGTCTGATTAAAGCCTCATCCGGCATTATGAACATCATACTTCAGGATAATGTGCAGGAGATAGAGGGAGTGGTAGTCACCGGCTATCAACAAATTAAAAACAGGGTCTTTACGGGAGCGGCAGCTTCGGTAAAGCTGGATGAAATCAAGTTGAACGGTGTGTCGGATGTGTCGCGTATGCTCGAAGGGCGTATTGCAGGTCTCTCCATACAGAATGTGACAGGTAGCTTTGGTGCCGCGCCCCGGATTAATATCCGGGGTGGTGCTTCCATTATGGGAAATGTACAACCGTTGTGGGTCATAGACGGGGCAGTATACGAGGATCTTGTTTCACTTACACTTGATCAATTGGCTTCCGGTGATGCGGTAACCCTTATCAGTTCGGCTGTTGCCGGACTGAATGCATCTGATATAGAAGATATTCAGGTATTGAAAGACGCCTCGGCAACTTCCATCTATGGTGCCCGGGCATTGAACGGAGTGATCGTAATTACCACCCGGTCCGGTAAAAGAAATGCACCGAACAGATTTTCTTATTCTTATGAGTTAAGTATGCGATCTATTCCTTCTTATACAAATTTCGATTTGCTTAATTCTCAAGAGAGTATGTCTGTTTATCAAGAGATGGGCAGAAAGGGATATTTCTCTTTGCAAAATACGCTATATGGTCGTCGCAGCGGAGTATATTATCAGATGTATAAGGCACTTAATACCATTGATCCGGCTACCGGTCAATATTATCTGGAGAATACGGATGATGTCAAAAGGGCATTCATGCGTGAAAGAGAGTATGCTAACACCAATTGGTTTAAAGAACTGTTTACACATAGGCCTATCCATACACATACTGTGACCTTTTCAGGGGGAGGGGAGAACTCTGCAATGTATGCTTCCATCGGTTTTTATGATGACAGAGGATGGACTCTGGCCGACCATGTTAAAAGAATTACGGCCAACATCAAGAACTCTTTTTACTGGAACGAAGATAAGATAAAGGCTACTATATCCGCACAAGGAAATCTACGTAACCAGAACTCGCCGGGAACAATTCCTCAACGTAGAAATACTGTTATCGGAACATTCGAACGTGATTTCGATATCAATCCTTTTAGTTACGCTTTAAGCACAAGCCGCACTTTACGGCCCCATAATGCGGATGGAAAACGAGAGTTCTATCGGAATAACTGGGCTCCGTTTAACATTCTGAATGAATATGAAAACAATTACCTGAAAACAGAAGTGCTGGATCTGAAATTACAGGGTGAACTTTCATACAGGCTCAATGATCATATTGAAGTAAAAGGCTTGGCAATGGTGCGTCACGCCGTAACCAAGAGTTCACATTTTATTGCTGAAGCATCCAATGTGGTACAGGCTTTTCGTGCCAATGAGACTCCTTACGTAGCCAGAGAAAACATTTATCTATTGAAGAATAAAGACGATCCGATGCAACTGCCCGGGGTAGCATTGACACATGGGGGGATATTCAATAAAACGGAAACTTCCTTGCGAAGCTATCTGGGACGTTTGGCTTTGGATTATAACAGGCAACTGAGTGAACATAACATACGCGCTTTCGGATTTACTGAAATACGATATGCCGATCGCAGCATGAATCCTTTTCAAGGCTATGGAATACAATACGACAGAGGTAATCAGGTCTTTTCCAATCCCCTGATTTTTGAAAAGCTGGCCAATGAAGGAGATACTTATTTTTCTTTAACCGAACGTTATGAAAGGGGAGTGACATTATCGGGCAGCGCTACATACGGATATGCCGAGAAATACATTTTCAATGGAGTATTCAATTACGAAGGGGCTAATACTGCAGGTAAATATAGCCGTTCCCGCTGGCTGCCAACCTGGAATATAGGAGCCAAATGGAATCTGGATCAGGAGAAGTTTATGAGAAAACACACTACCATTTCAAGGCTCGCCCTGCGTACGAGTTACGGGTTAACCGCTAAAATGAATGAACAAGCTGTTAACTCTACCACAGTTTTCAAGCATGTGATGGTCAACCGTACTCTTTTGAAAGATAGGGAGAATGCATTGCGTATTTTACATTTGGAAAATCGCGATCTGACATGGGAAAAAATGTATGAGCTGAACTTCGGTCTTGAGCTCGGACTGTTTGGCAATCGTATCAGTGCGACATTCGATGTGTACCAACGAAACTCGTTTGATCTGATAGACCTTATTCGTACCTCCGGTGTGGGAGGTCAGTATTACAAATACGCTAATTTCGGAGATATGCGTACGCGTGGAGTGGAACTGGCCATACAGACACAAAATATATTGACTGACAAATTCAGTTGGTCTACTACAGTCACTATCAGCGGTATGAAGCAGAAAATAACCCGGTTACTGAATACCCCTAACACTTTTGATATGGTGGCCGGAACCGGGCGTGGTAACATAGTGGGTTTTCCACGTGGATCTCTGTTCTCCTTCAATTTTCAGGGACTTAACAGCAATGGTCTGCCGACCTTCGATTTCGGACTGTACCCCTCCAACAAAGGAGCAAATAGCGAGATTTCGGGAGCTGACTTTTTGGATGCACAATATTCAAAATCATACCTTATTTACCATGGCCCTATTGAACCCCAATATATAGGAGGTATATCCAATACTTTTAAGTATAAAAATTGGGAATTCTCGTGTTTTGTTACCATGCAGGCAGGTAATAAAATTCGGATGAATCCTTCTTTTGATCCGGCATTTGCCGATCTTAATGTATTTTCCAAGGAGTACTACAACCGTTGGTTGAATCCCGGTGACGAGCGGAAAACCAATATTCCCGTAATTCCTTCTCAAGATCTGATACGCAATATCGGAAAAGAAAATATAGAAAAAGCCTACAACACTTATAACTATTCACAAAACAGGGTGGCTGACGGTAGTTTTGTGCGTATGAAAAATATCTCGTTGGGATATCGTTTACCTCAAAGATTCCTTTCACATCTTAAAATCAAACAGATGAACGTAAAGGTGAATGTGACGAATCCGTTCCTTATCTATTCAGACAGGAAACTGAATGGGCAAGATCCGGAATTTTATAGATCAGGAGGGGTTTCATTGCCTACTCCCAAACAATATACGATGACATTGAATGTTGAATTTTAATTGGGTAAAAATGAAAAAGACAATCTTTTTAAGTACTATAATCTTATTGCTGACAGCGTGTCAGGATTATCTGGAAACAAATCCGGACTCTACTTTTGATGTACAAATAGACAGTGAGGACAAAATTGCCGAACTGCTTGCCGGAGCATATCCCGAGGCCAGTTATTTTGCTTTTTTAGAAGCGCGTACGGACAATGTGGGAGAAAGGACTAACGGCATTCATTCGCGACTGAATGAAGCTATGTATTATTGGGAAGATTACGATCAGGAAGATTTGGATACTCCGCTAAACTATTGGAATGCATGTTATGCCGGAATCGCTCAGGCTAATCAGGCGTTAGAGTTACTTAGTAAATACCCTAAAAGTGACCGGGTAAAAGCTTTGTATGGAGAAGCGTTTCTCTTGCGTGCTTATCTGCATTTCATGTTGGTAAACATCTGGGCTGAGCCTTATGGAACTACCAAATCGGCAACAGCCCCGGGTATTCCTTATTTAACCCGGCCCGAAAAAAATGCGTTGGTGGACTATGAACGAGGAACGGTGAAGGAAGTGTATGAAAAGATTGAAAAAGATCTGAAACTGGGTCTTTCGTTGGTGAATGACGATTATTATGTTAAACCAAAATTTCATTTCAATAAAAAAGCGGCCTACGCTTTTGCTTCGCGTTTTTACCTGATTAAGGGAGAATGGGACCTGGTGGTCTCATACTCCGATTATGTGCTCGGTGTTGACCCAAAGCCGGTCTTAAGAAACTGGCAGAAGTACAAAAAAGAATTTAATTCTAATCATAAATATCTCTATATTCGATACGCAAGTGTTGATGAACCTGCCAACCTTTTATTGACTACTACGGAGTCAAGAGTGGCACGTAATATTCCTTCGGAAAAATATGGAGTGACCATTCAAAGTGCCGAAAAGGTGTATAATGAACACGGGATAGACGGATGCTTTAACTTCCGGAAAATGAAGATGCAGTCATTCTTTCTGTTTAACTATAACGACGGACGTATAGATGACGGGCAATATATAGCCAAATTTGACGAGCTTTCATTATCCGGCTATACGGGGATACGTCCCAGAGGGTTATATGTTACCAATGTTTTATTCTCCACTGACGAAGTGATGCTCAACCGGATGGAAGCGTATACAATGCTCGGAGAGTATGATAAAGCAATAGATAATCTGTTGGTTTACTTGTCTGTCAAATATGGAGTGTATCCCTCTTGCGGCCGTTCGACTTATACGCAGACAAGCAGTGAAAACTATCAAATCTATACCCCATTTTACGGAATGAGTATCAACCAACTGGCGTTGGTGAAAATACTTTTAGGTTTCAGGAGACAGGAGTTCTTACATGAGGGTTTGAGATGGTTTGATATACGCCGCTTTTATATATCGGTAAAACGCACTTCAAAGTATAAATTCTACAGACCATTGGAAAAAGAAGATTCCAGAAAACTTTTGCAAATACCGGCAGAAGCCATTAACCGGGGACTGGTTCCTAATCCCCGATAGAGTATTATAGAAGATGATTCAAGAATAAAATCAAGCATATGAAAACAATTATTAGAAAAGTGAATTTCAGATACTTTTTTCGAAGAAGTCTGTATTTGCTCGTTATTTCTTTCCTATTGGCGGGCTGTGAAGAGGAGGCATCCCTATCTGCCCGGAGTGTGGTGGAGGCGGGTGAGACAGAGCGTGAGAAGACAGAGTTGGATAAATGGATACTGGATACATTCACCCGTCCTTACGGGATTGAGGTGGAATATCGGTGGGACAAGAATGCAGTGCAGAATGGAAGCTATATCTACCCGCCGGAAGTTGCCAATGTAAAAAGTGTGCTCAATACCATCAAAACTCTATGGATTGACCTCTATACAGCTCCTGAATTGGGAGGAGATAAGTTTCTGTTGGGAAAAAATCCTCTTAAAATATACATGTATGGAGGAAGAAACGTAGATGGAAACGGAATGGAACTATTAGATAATCTTGAAGCAACGACTAATGAGATGTTTCTATATAACGTCAACGATTTTAATCCCCAAGATGAGGATAAGGTCTTCATTCTGATGCGAAGCGTACATCACCAGTTTGCCAGACATCTTATGGAACTTTTCCCCTATGACAGAAGCAAATTCCTATCCATCAGCAGAAACAAGTATATCGAATCGACTAAATCTATTGCATGGATTTTCAAAGGAGAGACGCAAGGGCGCAGAGGGTTTATTCTGGCTGGTTATCCGAATAAGAAAGGTTTCTTTACCTTTCATTCTCTCCTTTCACCTGAAAAAGATTTTGCGGAGATAATCAGTTTGAAGTTGACATATGGACCTAAGGATTTACTTCAGGCTTTGGACAGAGCCAAGACTCCTTACAATGCCGGATCGGATAAAGATCTTCAAAAAGAATATGATGAACAAGCGCTTCAGGCATATAAAGAATTGGTAGAAAAGCAAGCATTTGTAGAAGACTACTTTAGTAAAGAAATTAAGATTTCGCTTAACTACCTTCAATTAATAAGCATGAAGCAAGTAAAGGAATTTATTAATAAAAAATAAGAAAGAATGAAACTAGGATTTCAAATACTTATCCTAATGGTGTTTTGCTTCTCCTGTAAAGATGAAAAGGTTTTCGACTCGTCTCCTTCAGAGCGCAATGCAAACCATATCGGCGAACTGAGAAAGAAACTTGTAAATGCTCCTTATGGCTGGGCTGTCACCTATTTTCCCCGGACGGATTCTCTGTTGTTTACAAATGTGAATGAATTGATAACTCTTCCCAAAGGGATATTTGAAGACAAGAACAAATATGGATATGGTGGACACTATTTCTTAATGAAGTTTTCCGAAAATGGGATCGTAGAGACGGTGGCCGACTATAATGAGGAGAGCCTGACGAAAAAGTTGCAAAGTGAGTTTGAAGTGAGCCAAAACACATTTATGCAGTTAAGTTTTACTACTTATACCTATCTGCATTCTTTGGTGAATGACCGCTTTACCGGCTCTTCGGATTTCCTTTATACGGGAAAAGATGTTGATGGCAACCTGATATTTAAAACATCTTCATATATAGAGCCTGCAAGGGAATATATCATTTTTACAAAATTGAAGAATGATGAAAGTTGGCAGGAGGACATCCAAAAATCATATGACAATAAATTGTTCTTTGAGAAGATGAAAAATCCTCAGCTAATCATTCGTAGGGCGGGACGAGTTTATTTCCATAGCGATGTACAGATGAATGTCACTTATGGAGGGGATGGAAGTGTGAATGGAAAGCAACCTCCAGAAGTATATCAGCGTTATCGTCTGTTTCTTGCGAGAGATTATTTTGCTTCTCAGGGATGGTTGGGAAATAAAGTAAAAGGATTGGGCTCGGGGTATGTGGGAACAGCCGACGGTCTGACTTTCAAGCCCGGTATACGTTATAGTGAAACGTATATCTTCTATGATTTTCGTAGAGAAGGAGAGAGATTTGTTTGCGAACTTGTGAAAGTAGTTGACCCTTACAGCAAAAAAACACATTGGGTCAGCAAGCATCTTGCTCCCTATGGCGAAGAGAGTGGAGTTATAGCTGAAATCCGGGATGAAATTTAAATTAGAAAACAACAGGATAAATATGAAACATGTATGGATAATAAGTTGTCTGCTGTTTGTATGCAGCTGCAACACAGTAAGAGAAGATTTTGTAGTAAATGAAGATTATGAGAAGTTGTTTCCATCCAAAGAGATAGAGAAACCTGAAAACAAGCGCGGAGAGTTGCTTGTACAATTGTGTGATCCCGATCAGGCATTGGAGAACTATAAATATCCCGGTACAGAAACTCCGAATGGTGCTGACCAATATAAAATAACCCTGATGTGTTCGTTTCAGGAAAAACGCTGGGATGGTAATCTTACTAAAGATGTCAGTGCTCAGTACAAAGTGAAATATATTAATGAAAAAAAAGAATTGGTGACGATCAGTTGTGGAAAGAGAAATATAGGAAATGCCGGAGAGGATGCTGACGGATTAAGACCCAATGTAATGTTTAACGGCGAGAAGTTGGAAATTTCTTTTAATGTACATTCGGGTTTTCCTCTGTATCTGAGTGTTTCCGGTGAGGGACCCAGATCATCCAATATAAGAGCAAGTATCACAGCTGTCTCCACTGATGGACTGATCGAAATTCCCAGTCTGCAGACAGAGCAATATCAAAATGAGGAGGGGATTAATCCACTGAGGTATCCGTATTGTGAATATTTGATTTTACCTTAAGAAAAAATAGAAAAAAGATGAATTATTTATTGAAATGTCTATTCTTGTCCTGTCTGTTGATAAGTGTTGTGGCATGTACCGACGGAATAAATGAAACAGTGATAAGTGCGTATCAGCTCCCGGTATTGCCGGAACCTTCGTATAAATTCTCAAGGAACGGAGAGAGTTCTGTAAATGTACTTGAGTGTGGATTTTTGAAATCTCCTATCGATAGAATTTTTTCGGAATACATGAACGAAGCGCGTATGAGTACAAAAAGGGATTATGACGAGGCACTCCGGATTTATCATGAAGGGAACTTCGGGTTAAAACCACAAAAAGAGGTTTCTGCTTCTTCTAAACATCTGAAGGATAGAGATAAGATTCTGAAAGATATTGATGCTTGGTTTGAAACTTCCGCACGTATTGCCGGCTTGGGAGCGAATATCCCTTCTTACGAACATAGAAACAGGGAAGCCGTGAAAGGCTTGACAGGATATGTAGGAAATGGTATAGGAGACAAAGATATCTGTTATGTGGATGAAAGGGGGATTGCTGTAGCTGAAGTTTATAAATATGCTATTATGGGAGCAATATATCTGGACAAGATACTCAACATACATTTGAGTGAGCAAATATTGGAAAATAACGAGGTACTTGTACGGAATGATCTGACCCAGCTCTTACCCGGTCACAACTATACGGAGCTGGAACATCATTGGGATCTGGCATATGGATATTACGACTTCTGGAAAACATTGGCCCAGTCCGATGGCTTACCGGCCTTAAAAGATTGTCATCTGCGTATCTCCCGCTCCTTTGTCAAAGGGCGCGCTTTGATGACGACTTCCCAATATGATGAAATGCGGTTGCAAGCTGATACCATCAGGCAAGAACTGTCACGTGTAGTTGCGGTAAGGGCTATGCATCTGCTGGTCGGTCCGAATACATTGGCCAACTTAAAGGAAAATCCCAGGCGGGCGTTCCGTCTTCTTTCTCAGGCTTACGGCTTGATCTATGCTGCACAGTTTGCACGCAATATGGAAGGAAAATCATTTCTAACAAACGAAGAAACCGGGATTTTGTTGCATGAATTGGAGAAAGGGGATGGTTTATGGGATAAAGAACGCTTGTTAGGGAGAGAGCAGACCGAGGGAGCGTTATACAATCTGGCGGTGCGTATTGGAGAGAAGTTTGATGTTTCACCGGAGGATATTAAAAAATAAGAGATGAGAAAGATACATAAATTGCTTTTACCGGCAATCATATTCATGATGGCAATAATTCAGGTTAAAGCTCAAGGTACAGCAGGTATCGATGTGATTCCTAACGGAGGGTTTGAAAAGTGGCAAGATACGGGACAGCCTACCGGTTGGCGTATAGTAAGTAGCTTAAATCCGGAGCGGGTACAGGAAAGACGTCCGGAGAGTACAGGTGTGTATGCACTTAAAATATGGCTTAACGGAGGATCTGTTTTCTTGGCTCAACCCGTATCGGTAAAAGCAGGAAAACAATATACACTCTCTTTTTGGAACAAAGGAAGTGTGGGAAATCGTGAAATAGTAGTAACTCTGTTTTGGTATGATAACGGGAGTATAAAAAAGCAGAGAAAAAATACTTTCGATAAGAACGGTTAAAGATGAGTGGAGAAGAGTGGAAAGTACTGTAACAATACCGGAGAATATCTATAGTATGGGGATGGGGATAAGGACACAGAGCTATCAGGGCTATATGCTGTTCGATGATATGTCAATGGTACTCAAAGAGAGCGGGCCGGACATATCTCCCGTTCCGGAAGCTCCCGATAATTTAAGAATGAAAGCATATCAGAATGAAATGGAGATTTCCTGGAACAAGGTAGCAGACGAAACCATTAAATGGGAAGTCGTGTTTGATGACCAAGTCGAAACAATCACGTCCGGAAACTCATATGTAAAGACAAAGCTCAAACCGGGAAGTACCCATCATATTAAAGTAAGAGCGGTAAAGGGTAAGGAGTTCTCGCCATATGCCGAACGAAGAGGTGCGACAGAAAGAATGCGTGAAGCGGAAAATTCCGAAGATCGTATTCCTTATTTGCGTACCATCCTTCCTGACGGGAGTTGCGAGGGACGTTTTTTGAAACTTTATTATAATGAACTGGCCAATCCGAACGCCAAGGTATCTTATAAATTGGACGGAGTAACTATTGAACCCAAAGATAATACTTTAGAGTTTCCGGAGTTCGAAGGATTTTATAAACGATTTTGCCTGGAAGTTTATATTGATGAGGGAGAAGGTCGTGAATGGGAGATTCTGTATCCTCATTTGGGCGTAAAAAGAAATGAAAAATAGAAATTGAATTAAACAGGAAACAAGCCAATGATAAAGACTGTAATAACCCAATTGTATATTGCTTTTTGTCTTATTTGCTTTTTTGCATGTGAAAAACAAAAAGAAGAATTTCCCGATATCCGTATAGGAAAAGAAGGAGTCGTTGATGAGTTGTCGTTGAATAAACAGACAGAGAAGAGACTTCTTTTGTCAGGTGGAAACGGGAAATATATAGTTAATGTGGAGAACGCACAAATAGCCACTGCTGATATAAGTATGGATACCCTTAAAGTAAAAGGTTGGTTGGAAGGTGAAACGTTTGCTACCATCATTTCTCATGATAAGCGCATAAGGTTGAAAATCAACGTAGTCTTTCCGGAACTCGGAATAAGTCATTCCGTAGTGCAGCTTCTTCCCCGATTTAGAAGTAAATTCATAAGTATTTCCGGAGGAGGAGAATTGACTAAGCTGGAAGAGGACGATCCCGCAGATATTATGGATATGAAATGGGACGGTTCTACGGGGATGCTGGAGATATATCCCAAATATGAGGGAGAAGCCCGGGTTATCGCTATTTCAGAAGACGCAAAAGAGAAGAAGGTTATTCATGTTAAAGTGAGACCGGAAGGAAAACTGGAAATTCCGGGGTGGTATAGCACCAACTCAAGTTCATACTATCTGATCCAAAATAATAACATGGTAGTCAAAAGAAAAGGAGTAGGTACATGGATTGTAAATAGTGCCCGCCCTTATGGTGGGGGAGTGATGTATAATAGTTCTTATATAAAAATAGCTCCTATCATGAATCCCGTACAGGGTGACTCTATCGATTTAAATATACTTCGCCATGGATCCTTGAAACCGCAGATAACAGAAGGTATACATAGGCTGTATGTAGAAGAAGTGCGTGAGTCGGAAGTCATGTTACGGGGAAGAGGTTTCAAATTTTTGCTCCCTTATGAAAAGTGAAATATTTGTGCGATTTGTGTCTTGTGTCGCAAAAAAAGTAAGCTGTCTGAAGGATATGATATTAAAAAAAACAAACGATAAGGGAGCATTGTTATTTGCTCTGTTTATTTTATTGGCAGGAGGCAGCAGAGCAAGACAACATAGGAAAGATGATCATGTCATTCGTGGTAAGCAGGTTGCTGTTTTTGGGCGTAATATATTTACTGCCAGAAATTTATCTTTTGAGCCTAGCCTGGGTATTCCTACTCCTGAAAATTATGTATTAGGTTCTGGAGATGAATTGATAATAGACGTATGGGGTGCTTCTGAAAATACAGTCAGGGAAATAATTTCTCCTGAAGGTACTATTCATGTGGCAGGTATAGGTCCCATTTTCCTGAGTGGAATGAATATACAGGATGCCGAACGAAGTTTGAGACGTGAGTTTAGTAAGATTTATGCTGCTATTCCTCAAAAAACGGTCCATATAGAGTTATCGTTGGGGAGAATCCGTACCATCATGATCAATGTCATGGGTGAAGTAAAAGTACCCGGTATTTATCGGTTGTCGGCATTTGCATCGGTATTTCATGCTTTGTATCGTGCCGGTGGAATCAGTGATATCGGAAGCCTGCGTGATATTCGTGTTGTGAGAGATGGAAAGGAGATCGCCCGTGTCGATGTATATGATTATATTATGAAAGGTAAATTGACGGATAATATCCGTTTATCGGAAGGCGATGTCATTTTAGTTCCTCCTTATCAGAATCTGGTAAGTATTTCCGGAAAGGTAAAACGTCCGATGAAGTATGAAATGAAAAGTGGGGAAACCGTAGCTACTTTGTTGAGTTATGCGGGAGGTTTTACGGGAGATGCTTATCGGAGTGCCATACGTTTGTTTCGTATGGGCGGAAAAGCAAAACAGGTATACAATGTGGCGCAGGACGATTATCAGTCTTATCTTCTGGCCGATGGTGATAAATTATCCGTTGAAGCGGTATTGGAACGTTTCTCAAACAAGGTCGAAATTCGTGGCGCTGTATATCGTGCGGGCATATATCAATTGGATGATAGTGTAACAGGAACTGTCAGGCAGTTGATTAGCAAAGCGGAAGGACTTCGGGGAGACGCTTTTCTTAACAGGGCTTTGTTGAGACGCCAACAGGAAGATCTGACACATGAAATGATTCCTGTCGATTTGAAAAAAATGATGGATGACACATCCGCCGACCTATGTTTGCAGAAGAATGATGTCCTCTACATTCCCAGTGTGAAAGATATTGAGAAAGAAGGAACTTTGTCCATTTATGGTGATGTAAGGGTACCGGGTGAGTTTCCTTATGTTAAAAATACGACTATACAGGATTTGATTGTAAAAGCGGGAGGATTGCCGGAATCTGCTTCTATGGTCCGGATCGATGTGTCGCGTCGAATCAAAGATCCTGGAAGTATACTATCCTCCAATGTTATTGGAAAGAGTTTTACGGTTGAGCTTGCAAACGGATTGTTGATAGGGGAGGATAAAGGATTTGAACTGGAACCTTATGATATCGTTTTCGTTCGTCGAAGTCCGGGGTATCGCAAACAGGCCAATGTAACAGTTGAAGGAGAAGTGGTTTTCACCGGTAATTACGCATTAACCAAAAGCAATGAAAGGCTGAGTAGTCTGATAGCAAGAGCCGGAGGATTATCGAAAGAAGCTTATGTGAGAGGAGCACGTCTGATACGTAGAATGACAGCGGATGAGATAAGGCGGAAACAGGATGTAGTACGTTTGTTGGTCAAGGGGAGTGAAGAAAATTCTATATCTCCGGTCGCTTTGGAAACCGGTTCTACTTATCCGGTAGGCATAGAACTCGAGAAAGCGTTAATAAATCCGGGTTCTGACGAAGATATGGTCTTGCGTGAAGGAGATGTACTATTTATTCCCAAATATGTCAGTACGGTAACAATCAGTGGGGCCGTGATGTATCCTAATACAATACTTTATCAAAAGGGGAGTAATCTTGACTATTACATTGAACAGGCCGGCGGCTTCGGAAACCGGGCACTGAAGCGACATATTTATGTAGTATATATGAACGGAATGGTGTCTCGTCTGAGAAAGAGTGCGGTTTGTGCAATTGAACCAGGATGTGAAATAATAGTACCAAGCAAAGAAAATAGGAAAAAGACTGTGCCGAGGGACGTTGCAGGAATGAATACTTCTATTGCCTCTATCGCTGCAATGGTGGCTGCCATGGTCGGTATGATAAAGTAATATAATCATAATAAAAAGTAATCTTGTGGTTTAACGTTACATTATGGCCGAATTAGACTATTTTAATCGTGAAAAATTAGTATAATAAAGTGGTGTTGGATTACAAGATTACTAAGTTTGTGTAGCTGTTTTTTGCTTAAGTTTTGTATTTGCAATAAAACTTAATCAGTATTGTGACAAGAACTAAACTATATACATGTTTCTTACGTTCTTCTTTGGCAACAATAAATTTTGGAATCAATATTCTTGTGCGAATAAAGATAGGAAAGGATACAGTTCTCTGCCCGGCAGACTGTGTTATTGAATTTATGAACCAGCAGCGTAACATCACTTAACGCCACGCCGCTGTATTCACTCCCGTGAGGGACGAACATCACCTCTCCCGCACACAAAATTTCATCGTGGAAGAATGTGCTGGTAATCCGTGCATGCCCTTTCATGCAGAATATCAGGTAAATGATATTCGTATCGTTGTTATGCACCGTTGTTCCGGCAGGATAGCTTTTCACATCAAAATGGCAATCTATTGGATTTTCATCACAAAACGCCGGCTTATGATTTTTTCGTATCACAATTTATTACGCTATTTTTCTTTGGAAAATACTTTTTCTCCTACGGTAACAGTTCTGAAGCTATGTAGTAATAGCTTTGTCCTTCCATCGTTATTTTTTCTTCTCCGTATTTCTTAGCCATATTTTCTTTCCTCTCTTTAAAATATTGAATAAGTCCGTCCAACTCTTTGTCGGTTAACTGTTTTTTCTTTTTGAGATCCTTCACCGTTATGTCATCAAGCACAGGGCTGTTGGCCGGAACTCCAAATATCTGACTGTGTGCATAAGAAAGAGAATATCGCCTGATTTCCTTTCGCTTATTTTTGCAGATCCGGCAGTTGCGCAGTTCTGACATATAAAAGCGATAAAGGTGGCGGCGTATTTTTCCGGTAGATACATACACCGTATCTGCTTTGCTTTCGGGATTTGCGGGTGATGCGCCGAGAGTTTCTACCTTATCGGGGCGTACCCTTTCCCTTAAATAGCGGCACAACTGTTTAACTTTACCTTTCTTTGGCTTATTCATGTCCTTCACATCCACTTCTATGGCACAGAGTGTTTCCAAGCGTTCTATTGTCTGTTTCAGTTCCGGGTCGGAGAGTAGCAGGTAATAGCGCATCAAACTGTCCGGAACGGTAATTCTTTCTGTTTTCCTATACCATATCGGAGCAACATCACCAAATATTTTTTTAAACTCCTTATTCGGTTTTACCCCTTGAGGCAGATGATAGGTTGCAATCAGAAGACTGTCTAAACGGTCTTTACCGTTGCCAACCGTGGCAAATGCACGGTCTATGCTTTCAGAGAGCAGTTGGTGATCCGCTTTTATCTGTGTTACGATGGAATCCACCGCTCCGGCAAACAATTCCATTGGCAGGGTTTCACCTTTCTCCGGAAACAGGAAACCGCCTTGTGTCATGCTGGCATAGGGATAGTCGAGCATGAGAAAATTCGGGCCTGCTTCCCGCAGCAGGTTGCTGCGGCAAAGCTGGTCGGCATACAGAATCATATTCCGCTTGTTTTTAGTGCGGTACTCGGCGTAATGTTCAATCATGTTTGAAAGTTGAAGCACATAGTTGTTGTACTTATCGTCGTTCGAGGCGTACAGTTGCCAACCGAGCAGGCGACAGTTCTTTTCATTCAGGGTTTTCACAATGGAAGAGGGAGCATTCTCTTGCTGTTCTCCCGTTTCACCGACTGATATAATCAGATTAACCGCTTCAGGTGTATTGCCGATAAGTTCCAATGCACTTCTCATTGCCTTCCATGCAGGCAAAGGAGTATTTTCTGTGTCAGCTACATGTGACGCCATTTTCACCAATCGGTCTATAAGTATCTCGTAATCAGCAGTCAGTGGAATTGTCTCCATGCCCCGGTGGGTAGCTACCGCCGCTCCGAATTGATAGGAGAACGATTCACCGGAACCTGCAAAAAACGGTCCCAGATTCTGTATGGCATTCAACAGCATTGGGTATTGTTCCGGTAGCCGGGAAGACTGTTCCATTGCGAACAGGATATTTATTCGCTTCAATTCTTGCTTGATTTGATTTCCACGGGTATAAGAGATTCTCTTTCCGTCGATGTTGAACACGTGGTTGTCCTTCTTGTCAATAACCGGTTCTAATGTTCCGCTGACGAACGAGCAGGTGGAATCGGTATGGTAAGGATATATCATAGGAGCATATTTCAGCGTCTTTTGCAAAGCCGGCACTCTGGAAAACGCCGTTCCTGTGAACACCTGATGTCCGATTTCTTGCAGCATGACGGCGGGAATCCATCCGATAACCTGCTCACCGATTTTATCGGCAGAGAGAGAAGGAGTTTTCGATACCAATACACTGCGTCTGTCAACAGAATACTTGAGCGCGTATATAATAGCGTGGATACCCACCACGCCGGTTTGATTCTGTAGCTCCGGATCGCCAAACACTTTCAATGAATCGGCGGTTGTAAAATAAGTTGCGGATTGCATGATTGCCGTGGTGTCGGTAATCGCAGTCAACAATTTGTCATGCAGTCCCGACTGTACATCGGTAATGGAAGAAGGTGAAAGTATCAGTCGGGAGCGGTGCATCCAGCCCACATATTCCGCCTTTTTGCGTTGGGTCATACGGTTGTGCTTGATATTTGTGGGGTTATATTTAATCAACCGCAAATAATCTCCTTTGGTCTTGATAACTAAGAACGTATCCAGTAATCCTACCTCGGCAGACTTTACCCTGCCTCCCGGATTGACATAGGCGGCATTCTCCACCCTGTCCGAATAGACAATCCACGGTTTGCGGTGGGCAGCGCTTCTGGGTGCCTTTATCCCCTCTATGGAATAATTTTCAGAATATTCACGAGGAAGCTTCCGCAGTTGAGTGAAGCGGTGTACGGGAGCACAAGCCGATAAAACGACGATAGAAATCAATAGGACAAATAACTTTCTCATTTCATTTCTTTTTTTCGATTTGCATAACCGTTATTTGGGTAATATATCCGCTCTCTTCATCCTCCGTCTCTACGATGACATTCTGGATAATCGTTTCTTTTCTGCCGATATGGTGCAGTCCTTGGCAATAAGAATAAAAGTCGTTATATTTATTGTTGTTGACAATAACCAGCGTGTTCGGGTTATTATTAAAATACTTGTCCACGACATAGTTGTAGTTTACATTAAAGGGTTTACCGTCTGCAATGTTCTGCAACTTCTCTTTGATGTCTAAACCGATGAGCACCATTACATCGGTAGAATCATTCTCCGAATAGTAGGGCAGAATGTTTATCCGGTGTCTGATGGGATACCGGGTATTCTCCGTATTAAGCAATACTTCGTACTCTCCGGGTTCGGTATAAGCATAAAGAGCCGTTTTTTCACGGGAATCAATCATCCCCGTCTCTCCGAACTCCCAGCGCCATTGTTCGTCGTGTCCTTCGCCACGGAAGATGATATTTTCTCCCTGAATGGCTTCCTTGGGAGCTATGATATGAACCAGATGCAGGTCTTCCGCATTGGTCTTCTCTTTTACTCTCACATCAAAGTAGCGTTCCAGATTTCCGTTGACGGTCAGTCGTATTTTGTACACCCCTTTTTGCTTGAACCGATGGTATCCGCTGCGTTGTGTGGATGTCTCGTTGTTTCCGAACTCCCAGTACCAGATTCTCGCTCCCGACGTGGAATCGGAAAAAAATATTTCTTCCCCCACGACAGGGTCAGACGGAGTTACAGTAGCCTGAATCGGCTGCTTCTGCGAGCAAGCTCTCATTACCAGCAGAAAAAACATAATAAGTATGATAACGGAGATAAAGATATAGAGAACCTTCGTATTTAGGAATTTATTCATCATGGCTTGCCTCCTTTATTTTTAAGTTCGCCTTCCTTCTTCTGGAGTCCGACTTCGCACTCCTCCAGATTTTTCTTGAATTTTATTATGTTATCCTGCTTGCTCCATAGTTCTTTCTTGTCGGCAAACCACATTTCATATACCGAAGCGAGATGCCAGAACATCTTATTGCGCTTGTCAAAACTGTTTCTTTCCCATTGTTTGGCAAGGTCGTTTATCAGGAACTTGATATCATTTTCCTCATAAGAGGCATTGACGCCCGGCTCAAACTGTTCAATACGTGAAAATAGGGTATCTGCGCTCACAATCTGTACTGATTGTATATTTTGAAATTCCTTTTGCCGCTCCATCTTTTTAATGACCATTATTTTATTGGAGAAGATGTGGCGTGTCCCTGCATACTTGAAAAGAATAAATCCACAGGCTCCTGTGATAACAATAAACAGGGTAAGCACATATACAAATCCGATAAAGCGTTCACGCTCGCTAACGGTTTTGCTGCTTTTATTTTTAGGGGTTATGCTCATATCTTTCCTATTTTACTTTTCTACACTAATGTTTCCCAATGTCAGCTTTCGGGTAGCCTGTTTATTGTCCTGAATGCACCGCATCAGGTCTTTTCTCACAAGGCTTTCTTCAATAACCGCTTTACGTATGGCTTCTTTGGTGTCCAGAAACACGTTGATTTGCGAAGCCAGTTTTTTGTACAGAAGTACATCCTTGCTATCCATTATTTGCAGTTCCTCGATAAGTTCCATCTTGCGTGTACTGATAACTTTTTGGAGCACCACCTGATTCAGCCGGTCGTTACTGCCCATCAGCACCAAGTAGTTATACAGCGAATCCACCTTATCCACCAGGGCAATCTGTCTGGCGTAAATCTTATCGTATTCTTGTGTTTTGGATTCCATTAGCTTATATTCGCTTCCATTCGTATGGATAAAGCCTGTGAGCAGTGCCATGCTCAAAGCCGTACTGATTAACAGTCCGCCGGCAAACTCCAAATATCCACGGATGATTTTCTCACTGTTCTTTGCTTTCATAATTCTTATAAATAAGTGTTTATCCTGAGGTAACACGGACTGGCGTCACCCGTCGGTTTTAAATAAGTCTTGCGTTCGTCAGGGCTAACGCTGACCGTCACATCGAACTCCTGCCACGCGCCAAGAAAAATATCCGCCAGCATTTCAAGGGCTTTGCGGGAGCGGTTGCCGGGCAGGAACCTTTCGACTTCCCGAGTTGGCAGGTCGCCTATGTGTATATGCAAATCAGCCTCAGCACTATTAAGCACCCCCACATTCACACTGTTTGCTCCCAGTCTCATGTTCCCCAGCCGGTTCGGTTTTTGTGCCCTTATTGTCCGTTGCACCATTTTGGGGCGTACCTTTACCGGAGCTTCCAGAATCTGCGACAGTGCGTCGCTTACCTCTTCCAGTCTGCCCCGGATCGAATGGATATGCGGCATGAACTTGATGAACAGCAACGCCCCCTGTCTGGACAAAATATGAATGACCGGCCAGCAAGCGGCAAAGAGTTTCGCATAATCAGAATATTTGTTCTTTTTATCATACCGCAATTCGAGCAATTGTGCCTGTATCCCTTCTCTGTCCACTTCGCTCTCCAGCAGGCTGAAAAAACGTCGGATAAAGAACTCTTCGTTACGATGTTGCTGCATCTCTTCCAGAATAAGTCCCAAATCTTTCACCTTGCCGGGAAAGAGCGCCTCATGGAACAATCCCTCCGGCAGCGAATCATAAATCCCCCGGCGGTTGGTCTTTAGTTCTATGTATGCCCCCTCCGCTATGCCGACATGATTCCTATGCTTCACCGATCGGATATCTTTCGAAACATTGCTCAGGTTATTACCGTCACGCACCATCATAATTTGAGCGGTGTCGAACCCGGCTTCCGACAGCAAGGCTCCGTATAGCTCTGCCTTGAAGTCGGTGTCCATTGTATTGGGCGGAAGAAACCCCTTTATCTCTTTGGGTAAGCGATGTTCCATATCAATCCATTATGCTCCATGTTTTGTTCTGTCCCGTAGTATTGTTCCCCGTAGTGCGTTCCGATACCACAATATTCTCCTTATGCTGACCGATATATTCCAGCGTACTGAGCCGTTGCCACAATTCGGTAAGTGTGTACATAAACGAATAGGCACGAACCATCGAAGCCCGGATATCCGTATGTTCGTACAGCATCTCCAACGTATCGGCGAGTTGCTCGTCGAACGAACCGGGCGTTACGTCGCTCCACTCGTAGAAATATTTCTGCGTTTCCTCCTTTTTGCGTCCCTGATAGGTAGCTGAAACTTACATACATGATATGTGCCAGACTCGATACGGAATCCAGTACATCAATAGGAGCATTGTACAGCCCTTTATTGGTATAAGTGAATTGCAGGGTGGCGAGGTAGCGGAGCATCTCCCGACATATCAGAGAGATGTGCACACCCAGTTCGCCGCGATTATCCCTATTATGTATTTTGGCTATGATAATTTTGCTGTAATTCTCCAGTGAGCGGAACATATTTCCGAACTTGGCATGATACTCTTGCAGTTCAGGGTGGCTTTTCATCGTCGTACAGGGCGGGATAAAGTCGGCATCTACCATGAATCGTTCGGCATCCTTGCGGATACGTCCGATGGTCAGGTAATGGGAACCCAGTTCACTGATATTGATTTCTCCTTTGGGCATCACAAACAACCGATAGGAGGGCAAGGCGTTCGGATGGCGGGGTGGAACTTCCTCCGGATTGGGGTCACCCGAGCCTACCCGGTGGAACGGATCCACGGAGAGGATAATGTCCCATTGCGTGATATTCTTACGGGTATCCGATTCTACAGAATAGTTCTTCACTAATTCGCTTCCCGTTTCGGTGGCATCAAATTGGATGCGGATACCCGAAGCGGTGACCGCATCGCAGTATTTCAGCCGCACTTCGATGTGTCCGGTCACGTGCTGGCTGATACGGATGCCGTTTTCGCCATCCCTGTTTTGCCGTGCGGGCAACAGCCCGTAGTTATAACTGTTGGTTCGTACTTCTATGCTATCGCGAATGCTATCCAGAAAGTAATCGTCATGTTGGTTGAAGATGGCGGCTGACAGCGGCATACAGTCCGACCAGTTTACTAAATTTTTCTTTGCCATATAGTATGTAGTTTTATTTTTATATTCTTAGTTCTCATTATGTTCCATTACCCGTTTAGCAACAATTACATCACGGCTGCGGATGCGGTTATCCTTTACGGTAAGGTTGAAGTCTATGTAATGTCGGGGAGATAGCAAGGTGGGTTTCCGGTAGAAAATCCATCCTCCCTCTTTTGCTGCATAGTCGTCTATCCGGGCTTGTGGAGACTTCAGATTATAGTCGTCAATCATCCGGTGGAACCATGTGCCGAATTGCATTTCGTCGGGTGCTTTCACACTGAGCTTGACCGGTTCCCGGTCACTTTCTTGTTTGTATAGCTCTATTTGCAGGACTTGCAGGCTGCCCGGGTCAAAATATCCGTCCTGCTCGGTATCGTCTGTGTATCTCCATACTTCATACACGGGAATCGGAATGGCGATAAAGATACGGTAGGTGCGGATAAATACCGAGACAATGACGAATGGAAGCAGGCAGGTGGATGCCCACAGACCGTATTTTAATTCATTGCAGAGATTGAAGACAAGGGTGAAGAACAACATGGATACCACCAGTATAAAACCGGTGAGTATGATTTCGTGGCGATACTTGTAGTCGTCCTTATACACCCATGAAATCATTCGTATGTTATAACTGCCCAGAAGAAGATACAGCATGGTAAGGAAGATGTAGCCGTAGGGCATGAAACCGTAATCAAGGAATCCCAGTAAGGCAGGGAGTGTCAAGAGTGTGATTGCACCAATAGTATAGCCTACCAGCCGCTTGTTGTTCAGCAGAGCGTTTTTCTTTGCTATGAAAATGCCTAAGCCTACCAGTAACAATCCCAGTATCGGGTAGAGCAGGTAGGTGAAGGCGAGGGTTTGGAAGAATGAATTCATATTTCGACTTTTGTTTTTAAATTAACTATTTTCAGTTTTATCACATCATTACTTTTAGGCATGTTATTATGAAAAATAAATCTACTTATTCTATTCTGTAGACATGATTTTATAATTTGAAATGTTTGTTCTCTCATTACTTTTCAGTCTTTTTCCGTAGTTTGTTTATTCTTATTTCCTTTTGTATCTGCTTGAAAGTTTCAAATTCAGGATGATTTGATAAATCGTCTTCAGTCATATAAGCTTGAATCAAACGAGCAAAACAATACCCGTTTGTACGCCCAGCAAACTGCAAAGAAACTTCACCAACAAGATGCTGGTAATTGGCTATGACTACGCCATCAATTCCTCGGAGAGCATCCTGTCCAAAGGAAATCACCGCCTTTTGAAATGGTATCGTTTCTTCTTTATGGATTAGCCAACGGCGAGGAATAGTGATTGTCTTCTTTTCTCGGTCAAAGACAATTGTCCTTCGGGGGGATAAGAATTTAAATATTCCTGATAATATTAAAACACAATTAATCAAAATGATTGTGTAGTTTTCAGCAAAATTATTATTTCCTCCTTGAAAAGAATATATGCCCAATAAAGGCAATATAATCACGATAAGAAGGAAAAATATTGGTGCTCCTCTCCTTGTAGGATTGGTGGCATCTATTACGATTCTCTTTTCATCGAACTGTTTAAATTCATCAATGTATTTATACACCCATTTGTCTCGGAAATTAAAATAACTATACCTCCAAAGTTTATCATTGTTTGTGAGGGGAATTTTAGGAAAAACTTTAGGAGTTACTTTGTAAAATATCAGAACTAACCAAAAACAAAATCCCAATATTGTAATACATACTGATAAAGTCAAGTTAGTTATTGTTGCTATCTCACAGATAAAGCAAGCCGCAAAAAATGAGCCACAAAATGATAGACTTGCAAACAAGGCAAAGAAGCATCCAATAATTTTCCATTTCTTCGTATCACATTGTACTGCTTCATTTAACGCTTGAATCTCCTCAGTCCAACGTTGATATTCATTTTTATATTCTTTATGGCTTTTCATTGTATTATTGCTTTTCAGCCTCTTTCCGTAGTTTGTTTATTCTCATTTCCTCTTGTATCTGTTTGAAAGCTTCAAATTCAGGATGATTTGATAAATCGTCTTCAGTCATATAAGCTTGAATCAAACGAGCAAAACAATACCCGTTTGTACGACCAGCAAACTGCAAAGAAACTCCCTTGACGAGGTGTTTGTAATTAGCTATTACTATTTCCTCATCTCCCTTAAATGATTTTTTATCTACTTTAGCACCAAATGTAATAACGGCATCATAAAACGGTATAGTTTCCGCTTTGTGTATCCTCCAACGCGGAGGAATGGTGATTGTTTTCTTTTCCCGGTCGAAGATAACTGTTCGTCGGGGGGATAAAACGGAAAGTAGTGCTAATAGAATGAAAATTGCATAAACAGATGCTAATGCCATATTGCTTGCAAACGAGAGTTTATTTATCATGACGTTATCATTATTTGTAAATAATACACCTCGCTCATCCAGAATTCTGTGATAAACAGTATAAGCTTGAGTAGTCCCCCAGATATCTCCATCTAATAGGTTGTCATATACTTTAGGATAGAAATCAAATAATGCCAATGTTATCAAAATTGCAATATACAAAATTGCTGCACCATTTCGAGTCGGGGAGGTTGCATCTATGATGATTTTCTTGTCATCAAACTGCTTAAATACCTCTATATTTTCACTAACCCATTTATTTCCGAAATCGAAACAACCATAATACTTAAGTTGGACGTTATTGATAAGAGGAATTTTAGGATATATCTTGGGGATTATTAAATAAAGTATCATAATAAGCCAAGCAGAAGTAATAACTAACATCATTACTACCGAAAGAGCAAGATTAGTGATTGTTGCCGTTTCAAAAAGAGAACAGGTGACAAAAAATACAGCACAAAATGATAAACTAACGCATAATGCCATAATGAAAAAAATCTTTTTCCATTTCCGTTCTTCCCTTTGTTCTGCCTCTTTTCCTACTTGAACCTCATCAGCCCATTGATGATACTTATTAAGAGAATGTTTATGACCTTTCATTGTTTTTTGTTTTTTGTTCCATAATTTCCAATTCTTCCCTGTCTGCTGGTGGCGATGTATATAATTTATCATATTTAATTATCTCTTTATGCTTCTTGTTATAACGAGTCTGACCGCCTGCTTTTATTTCTGTAACTATTGTTTTGAAACTATTTTGATACGGAAAATAGGAGGCTATACCGTGTGGAATGCCGTTAATAGTTGGTAAATACTGGCCTTCTGAATTTTTAATCCGCACCATAATTTTTAGCGTACCACCTCTAAATTTGCGGGTGTTATTTACAGGATCTTCCACTTCAAAACGGACTACTGCCACGCCCTGTAGGGCATCTATCTGTACGATATTAGTCTCGGAAAATAACGATTCGACCGGTGGGTTGGAATCACTCCCATCAATATCATATAAATATACCTCAATTTCACCGTCCAACAGAGGCATACACCAAATCCGTATAGTGATTTCAAGATAATTCAATTCTGTCGATTCGTGTATCGTATGAGGATAACTGTTTATTGTTTTGTAGCTATAATATAAAGTTAATTCAGTTCTGATAGCATGCTGTTCGATATACAACAGTTGGTTTAGCGTTTTTTGTTGTTCATATAAAAAAGATTTTAGTTTATCGCTTCTTACTTCTGTCTTCAAGGCTTTATTCAAAAGTTCTATCCCTGATTTAGCATTAAGTTTGTAATTATTACCATATGCGCAATTTTTCAATAACGATTGCAACGAAGTATCACGGATAGCCTCAAGAATAATCGTAGAAGAGAGAGACAGAATAATTAAAGCTATTGTGTATGGATTGGAAAAGCCCAATATTATTGCCACACCACCTACACCTCCGGATACCCCTGAAATGATAGCTATAGTACCAGCCGCTGTTTGATTTTCTTTAATAAGATATATTCCGTCAACAGTGGAGGCTGCATTTAGAGCAACAACAGTTGTAATACTTAATGTTCTCCCTATTTTTTTCATTAAAGCCGGAGCAAGACGTGCAAGATATTCCTGTTTCAAGTCGGCAAGAAAAAGCACACTACCGATAAGTTCCAAAGAATCTTCTATATTTTTATCTTCTTTTTTAACGGTAAGAGAAGTTTTCAAAATGGTGATGCCAATCATCGCTCTCGTGAATTGAGGATTATCAACAAACTTCTTAAATCCTTTTGCCCACTTCTCACCCTTATTGTCAGCTTTGGCCAATTGCTTCTGCCATTCGGGCATCAATTTATCCAAAGATACGGAAACAGAAGAATTAGTCCTTTTGAATTTCGACAAAGAACCGGATATAGGATTACCATCTACATCCGTCACATCGCTGAGTTTAATAAGAAAGCCTTTACCTTTGCCTTTCAATGTTGTTGTACGTAGGTGTGAAAAATCTATCTTGTTTTTTAATTCAGCAGTAAACATACCTTCTGGAATTTTAACAAAAATTTGTCCATCCTTAGTTACAAATCGAAAAACTTCAGATATGAAATTCAGCTTTTGATTAGCCCTGATATATCTAATATAACCGAGCAGAGCATCTGCGATGTCACCGACAGAATCCTGTGTATCAGTGATTAAAGAAACACTATCCACTATTTCATCAAGGTTCCACTCTTTTCTGAGCAATTTCCCAGTATTACTTTCACTGGACAAAACATTGTTTATACAATTACCAATCTTCTTTTCGGTTACTGATAGGTTTTTAGAATGGCCAATAGGCTGGTCCAAATAGCCATCAATTTTTTCAGGAGCATTTGCTAATCCGCTAAGGTGTTTCGACAAACTTGATTTTCCTTTGTTAACGGTTGGCATTTTTTCAACGAGGTAATCTTGTATTGACAATTGGTAAGCCTCGCACATGATAATTTCAGAAAGTAACTCACGGATATAATGAATTTTCTGGCGTAACTTTGCACGGGGTTCGACCAAAAGTATTGTCTTTAATAAATCTGTAGAAATATGTGATTTGTATTTTGTGAAAACACCAGTTTTGACATCCGACATACGGTATAACAAAATACCCATATCAATAAGTGCCACCAGCTCAGGATTGTCATAGTTTCCGTCCAAAGCATTAGCATCCACTTTTTTATAGGCTTTGGTAATGTCTCCGGTCTTCATCGATTCTACCATTACCAGAAGATTTCGAGTTTCTATGGCTATATCAGCGCAGAGTATATCAGCTATTCCCTGTGGGTCAAACAAAGAGAAATAAAAATCATGATTGTCTGCATCGCCCTTTTTTAGAGCGCAATTTTTCTCATATTGTCCTTTATATCGGTCAAAATATGCCTTATATGATGCATTTTCCCATTCCAAATAATTCCCGGCCTTCACTTTGTCAGAAAATTCAGTAAGATAATCCCACGGAGGGCTAACCAATATACTTTTGGCCTCTTCTACAGCAAAGCCATGATTATCGTATTCTCCTTTAAAACAAGTTTCACATTCCAGTGATTGCATGCGCTTATTTCTTTCTTCCTCGTTACCCAAAACCTTTTCTGCATACTGTTTTGACCATCTGATGGGTGAAAAGACCAGCCAAACTTTTTTATCATACTGTTTTCGCAGGACAATGTAATTTGTCATTCTGTCTTTTTTGGGCGTTTCCCATGAAATACGAGGATTTTCCATATCGGACCATACCAAGTTGACTATTCCTCCCTCGTTGGTTACTTCATACTCTTTAAAGATTCCTGCCGTGTTATGTTTCTCAAAATAAGCATAGATATATCCCTTCCGTAAGGGGATTCTCTGATATGAATATCCATACTTCATATCGGGAAATCCTTTGGGAGCAGGAAAAGAACTAACATCATTACCTTCTAAAGGAGCCAATATCCCACTTTTATGGGTACTTTTGCTGTAGACTCCATATAATGATAAATAGAGTCTCACATAATCCACGGCATATAGATTATTTCCTTGTGCTTCCTTGCCTTTGCCAGATGCTTTTAAGCCAAATATAGCAATCATGTCATCTTTCATCTTCTCATTTTTTTAATTCTACAATCCATTCGACAGTAACATGGTTATTGTTAACAGTTCCTGTTAACTCAATATCCTCGACCTGTTCTCCATTCGCTGTATCTATAGCCTCAGGGGTAATTACAAATTTCACAGTTTCTCCATCCTTAAATCCTATAGTATCAGCGTTTACTGTAACTTTTTTATTGATATGACTTTCTGCGATATGTATATCTTCTTTTTCCCAATGCACATTAAATATCATAGGTTCCTCCTCTAACATTTTTTTTTGCAGAGCATTCTGATTTTCGATGGCTTCTTGCAAGTTATTGCCAGAAATCGCAGCCAAAAATCTATTCCTTTTCGGTGATACATGATTCATCGTGATTGGTTCTATAGGACTGGCACTGCTTACTGTTACTCCGGGTACTCCCGCAGGGATAATTCCTCCGTGAGCAGTCATACAGCCTTGTAATACGATAGGTTTACCATTAACCAAGATTCCCGGTTCTCCTTGTACAATAGTGTCGGGCGGACCACAACATACACACATATCACCCATAACAGATATAGGAACTCCATTAACCATTACACCGGGGCATCCTGGACCGATAATAGGCCCTCCAATATGAGGTGTCACCCCTGTTACCATCGGGCAAATATGATTTAAATTTATAGTAACGATTTGTTTCATAATATAGTATGCTTTTTTCGTTTACATAATCTCTATTTTATTGGCAGCTCCTTGTATTGTCGTCTGTTGTCCGGCGACTTGTGTCTGTCCCCCGTTTAGTGTAATCTTGGAATTACCCTCCACTGCAATATTCTTTCCAACCATGTTGATATCTGATTTTGCCTCGATGCCGACATTTCCTTTTGCAGCAGTCAATACATCTTTGTCAGCCTGCAATAGTAGATTGCCTTTAGCTGAGCTGTTAATATCCGCTTCAACCGTCATATCAATGTTCTTTTTAGCTGTAATCTGCACATTCTCTTCAGTATTGATGCAAACATTTTTTGCTGTCAATGTGATGGTTTCTGGGGCAGTAATATCAATATTCTTGTCTTTACTATTCAGATGTATAACATTTCCGTTAATGTCTCGAAGGGTAATACCCCAGTCTCCACCCTCATCATCCTTGAACTCCAGCGTATGCCCGCTGCGTGTCCGCATACTCTTAACAGTATTATCCGTTGCCGCTCCCTCTGAATTAGCCTTATAGAAAAGGCTGCCTGTCACATAAGGACGGTCTGGATTGCCTTGTTCGAAGCCTACCATCACCAAATCACCCGGCTCGGGGATAAACACAAAACCACGGTTTTTGGCAACTTGCTCGCTCTTGCCTGCATCGGGGCTTTGCACTCGCATCCAGTAGCTCTCACCGCCATCTACCTCCTGCCACATGAACTGTACTTTGACACGTCCCTGATTTTTAGGGTCGTCATTGCTCACTACTCTCGCCATTTCCGGATAGGCTACCGGCATCACGGCATCTCCCCACGGCATGATGGGCGTACCACCCGGTACGCCACAGAAGGTGTTGCTATATTGTCCTTTATAGTTTACCGTATGGGTAATCTCCGTGATGCGGTAACGTCCCAAATCGGTAATCTTAACTCCTGGGAAACTTTCGGGTACACGGGTAACCACCAATTCTCCCAGTCGTATGCCGCAGTAACGGCTTGAAGCCTTGATTTGAGACAATTGGGAATAGTTGCGGTGAAATCCGGCATCCCCGTAGTGTTCCAAATCCATTGCGCTATACGCAGGTCTTATCGAGGGTAGTTTTGCCTCGGTAGGGAAGATAGGTTCACTGCATTTCTCAGCCGAACGGGAACCAAGAGTAGCACCCTTAGGTGTTCCACTGTAGTCGTAATAGAACTTATCATTGACGGGGTCGAACTCATAGGTGCTGTGATTCAGAGAACGGATAGTGGCATTGATGCTGACTCCCGTCAGGTCTACATCATACCCTGCACGGCTTTCCGTATCTATTTCTGGGTCTCCTATCTGTAGCGTTTCCCCGTTGTAATAGAACCACTCGCCATAAGAGCGGAGCAGACGGGATAGGAATCCGTAGCTTGTCTCTTTATAGCGGGCAACATAAGGGATGATGTCCGTATGTTTGGGATTGTTGGTCACATTCATTTTCACCCCGCTCTTATCAAGTATGTCGCTGACTATCGTATTCAGGTTTTGCTCTACATAGCAGTCCATAGCGGGGTCTCTGTCCAGCAGGATGGTAGGGCTTCCCCCTTCCAGTATGACAAATCCCTGATTACCGTCGAAACCTTCAACATGAATATCAGAAATCAGTCCGTGAAATTCCGTTTTTTCTCCACTCTCATGGTGGGTCATGATGATGGATACCTTCTCACCCAGTTGCTTGAATATCACATCGGGACCGATAGCCCACACGCTTGGTTTGTCCGGACGGTAGTTCACTTTGATTTTGAAACGGTGATGTGTACTGACCGACTGAAAAAGTTCCATTGTCACATAATCGCAGACTTTTCCTGCTACTTTTATCTCCACGCTTACAGCGTCCAAGTTTGTCGATGCCATAGTTTATATGTTTTATGGGTGAATACTATGAGTTAATAAAAACACGGTAGTTATAGGTCTCCGGAGACAACCGCCTGAGCTCACTGTCCAAATTGACAACGAACTCTTCCCTGTCCAATCCTTGCATCCCCTCCGATAACCGTAGATACACGTCCAGCGTCCTTATGAAACCTTCGCTTTCTTTTTTACCGGCTACATACCCCAGCTTTACCTCCACAGAGCGAATGCTGTCGCCATACCTTGCCATGCAGAAGTTGCGTATATCCTCTTTCGTGTATATCCTGCCGTGTGACAATAGCATGAATCGGTACATATCCATCCGGCGCTTTACGGATGGGGACGGCTTTCCTCCACGGGCAGAAGTGACAAACCGCAGTGTATCTCCGTCTATATCGGAGTTGGCGCAGTCATTTAATGGCTCTCCCGCATAGATGTCATTGGCAAATTCGCCATTAGTAAGAGTATAATCCACAGTTAACCGGGTATCCTTGTCATAACGTTGGTCAATGACTACATATGACAACATTTCCTGTCCTCCGACTCCGTCTTTATTTTTATCTCCCAATTGGTTTACCCGTTCCTCTATCTGCTCGATCACCTCTTTCATCCCGTCTTTGTCTGTCGAAGAGAAGGCCATGCTTTCGTCATATAGCAGGTCTGTCAGGCGGTTCAGAAAATCTTTGGCATCCATCGCATTGAAGCGTTCGCAACCGCCCCTTCTGACCGAATAACAGCCGGCTCTGCCTTCATCCTGTGTGCCGGAAATTTCCCTAAGCCGGTCTCCGTGGTTATCGGTAATCGAATCCACAAACAGGAAATATTCAAATTCCGTCTTTTCCAAAGGGAGAATGGCCGAGACGGAATCTACCTTTCTGGTAATCTTTGCCGGATATTTGTTTACTACGATAAAAGTGTTCATCTGCACCTTTACCTGTTCCAGTATTTCTTTTGAAAAAGCGGTGGGAAATTCTATATCTATCCAAACAGTATCCGCATCACATTCGGCAATGAAATCACTTGGCAGCAGGAAAGAGATTTCTTCGGGCACTCTGCTACGTGACAAATCTCTGACTTTTAATCCGTGAGCTTTCAATGTCAGGTAATGGGAAGCATATTTGCTGGTTATTTCTTCCGTAATCAACCTGCCAAGATCGTATTTCTCACTGACCGAACGTGTGGGGTCGTACTCGATTCCCCCTTTAATTTCTACAGGAATACCGGCAATCGTGCAATGGCAGTACGGCAGTAATTTCAGATAACTGCTTTTATCTGCTACAAGCGGTATATCTATATATAACGGCAAGTCGTTGAGAGTAGTTACATTGTTGCCTATTTTCATCCCGATACTGATTTTCCGACCCATTACCGGCACATCGGAACGAAAGCGGGCAGTGGCGTCACGTTCTCCTTCGGGAGTGATGGTGCAAAATTCATCCGCCGTCACGAGATACTTCAGTTCGGCATTGATTATGCGGGTTTCATGCAGCGGAGTAAAGAAGAGATTTTTCATCTTATACTTCTTCACTATCTCCGTGCTTTTATAAGAAAACAGGTCTGTGGGAGATACAGTAGCTTGCGGTGTATATGGTCGGGCAGCAGCAATAGCATGGGCGGGTTTGGCAACCAATGCCGTGTGTGGAGTAAGGGCGGAAGCGACTTTCTCCAACAATCGGCTTTCAATGGCGTGCATATCACCGGACAGCTTGAAAATTTCGCCCGACAAGGCTTCAATCAGCAGTCGGATAAGGGGGTCCATGCCATCTATATTTCGTATGTCATATAGGGTTGCCGCCTGTTTGAACATCCGGGCTTTAATGCTTTCTTTTGTGAATAGATTTGCCATACGTTTTAATTTTATATTTCAACTGCCTGATTATTCGTTTGATAAAGGTCCCATGTATAATTTGTAACCGAAACCGCAGGGAGCACCGGTGGAATTCAATGTGGCGAGTACTGTAATATCTACCCGCTTACGTATCATCCGGTTATCCAGAACTTCTTCCCTGACGACTTCTTGTAGGTTTACCGAGAGAGTGATGTCGGAAATGCGTTTCTCATAAGTGGAAATCGCCTGCATCACGTATCCGGTAAACAGTTCTTTCCATTGTTCGGTAGAAACAATGCGCTCAAAGTCCAACTCCCAAATCCGACAACCGTATTTGGGGTCGAAACGGTGCTCACCCGGACAGGTGGTCAGCAACAGTTCGATGTGCTGGTCGATGGATTCCAGTTCGGAACATCTTTCCAGTTGCCGGATATCTCCTTCGAAGAGCTTTTCCAAACGTACCGGTAGTTTATAGTATTTCTGTTTCATCTTCCAAAGAATTTACTTTGTCGTGGTGCGGCTATTCTACCGCCCCACATACTGCTATGTCCTGTGTCATACCGGCGCTCAATGCCGAATGAATTTCTTTTGTACAAGTTGTGCGACCATAGGTAGGGATTCCTCCGGTCTGCGAGTATATCCTCCAGCTTAGCCAGAAGCAATCTCCTGTCGGAAAGATTGCTTTCCAGAACATAGGTCATATAAGTTCCGGTATAGGGGTGGTATTGTGAAATGAACAATTCACACCCGCCGCCTTGCATCGAGACTTCGCATCTCTCCAGCATGGTATCATAACTGATATATACTCCCGTCAGCCCGCAAGCCGGTGCGGGGGAAGCATGGGGAACTGCCGTCCCGATGTATCCGAGCTTCTCGACTTCACCGCCTTGCCAAAGACCCGTTTTGAGTAGTCCTGCCATTTCATGTAGTGAGTATATAGCCATAGTATTATCGTTTTAGTTCAAATTCATCACCTCCCATCCGGACAGACGGAAAAGTCATCACAATGGTCTTTACCGATGTGTCTCCCTGCGATACATTGTGATAATGCACGCAGCTCGCATTACTGAAATTTATCTCGAACAGTGCACCTTCGTCCATAGCATCGCTGTTGAGATAGAATCGGACTGTCCCGTTTTCTTTCCTGTCCGCTCTCATTATCCAGTTTTCTACCTCCGCATTCACCGGCTCTGAAAATACGGCGTATGCTTCCATATATTCTTTCGAGGAATTATCCGGCTCATAGGCAATATCAAACTCGGACAAGATGTGCGACTGCCCGCAAAGCGTTATCTCGCATACCATATCCGGATTGCGTCTATCCGCAAACACTTCTTTTCCTTTAAACAGCCTGTCGAAAAAGCCCATAGTTATTTGTTTTTAAAAAATAAGTCATTGTCCGTTACAATCTCTTTGGCTTCTATCACAATGATAGTCACCACACCTTTTTTAACCCGCGAATCGTAGTTCATACGATAGCTCCTTACCGATGCGCCCGAAAATTGCAGTTTGGCAAAGGTCGTTTCGTGTTCATCCAGTGTAACAATCGCTCCATCTTCTTTACGGAAGGTGTCAAAGAGCCATCCCAGCAGGGTAGCGTCAGCAAATCCATCAATGACGATTCGTATTTCTCCGCCGCATACGCCGGAAGTGATTTCACCTTTACGCCCCACATTACGGCTCAATCCGTAATCAAAGTGTTTCAGCGGATATTTCCCCCGATACACACCGTGAGGAAGGTCGATATTCTCTTTATGTAAGTATAAATAGGTTTGCATCCAACGAATATTTTTATTTATCTGATGGCCATCTGAGTTTTTTTGTTTTCTTTACTATATTTCCTTGCTCATCATATTCTGAGATTTCAAGTGTTATGGTACCATTGTAGTCGGAATTGTAGATATGCTTAACTTTTTTGTTCCCTTTATAATAGATACTGTCGGTTGAGTAGCCTGTACTTCTTATAGTATGATTGACGTTTACTTTCAGTCCGTTTTCTTCATACTCTGTTTTTTTATTGACTAAAGTCATATCATTGTCCAACTCTTCCTTAATTTTCTTTTTTCCATCAATGTATTCCTTCATCACTCTATTAAGTACACCGTTTAAGGTAATCCGAGTGATTAAGGTATCATTAACAGTTTGTTTCAATGAACACTCGATATTTTGTTTGTAATCGGAAGAAGGGACAAGATTAACAGCTTCTTTATAATCTGTATCATTAAATTTATAGGTTTCTTCTCTTTGCCCGGTGTTTAAATCATGATGGATTTTCTTCGTATTATTTCCATTATTATCATAGTAGTAGTATTCCTCATATCTTGAGTCAGAAGAGGGTTCATCTCCTAATATTATAATACTTTTATTATACTTAGGCTTATTCTTATCATAATAGGTAGAAAAAGTATAACTAAATGTGTCTTTATTATTTTCCAATACAAGTTCTTCTATGGTATTTTCAGTGTATCTCATTGTTTTTAGCAATGATTCCGACAAGGGTTCCTCTACAGTATAGCAGGAAGAATCATTATCATAACTATATGTCTTTGTAAAATTATTTACATTCGCCAAGATCTCTTTATCTTTATTGTCTCCAAAATAGAGATAGTCATATTCAGTACCTTGTGCAGTTAGAATCCTGTTGTTTTCATTATAAATATTAATATATTTAATAATATTAATAGAATTATACCCTTCCTGCTGTTTACTATTTTTGCAGCTCAATAAAAGTAATATACTACCTAAAAAAAATAAATTTCTTATATTCATTATTTTAGAATTTAACTCCTAGATTACCTAAATTTTTTTGCATCTCTATATAATGTGAATTCAGTATTTTGTGACATTCATTCATCTTTTCCTCTACAGATTTGTCTCCACTTTCAAATTTTTTTTGTAATTCTCGATATTTTATTAGTGTTTTTTTGTAATCGCTATAATTTATACATGCTAATCTCCATTGCATCAAGTCCGTCTCATACATCCATGTGCCTAAACTTATGACAGTCATATAGGGACTTAATTTTGTTTTTCCGGCTGCAAACAGTAAAATGTCTCCGGCAGCTGACCAATATTCACCATTACCTACCTCATCTATAATAGAAATAAGCGACAATCCATCTCCAATTTTGCCTATATGTTTATTATCCATTAGCATATTCGCTGCATCAAGGGGAGCTCCGATTTGGTCATTTATTTGACTACCTAATGATAGTATCCCATTTCTTGCGTCATTTCCCTTTAGTGCTCCTTTGGATTTTATTATGGGAAGAGGTATTTCACAATAACTTTTAATAGCATCCGCCCGATGAATAAATTTTAGCATCTCCTCCACGATACCATAAAATGCATAATAGGCATCGTAATCCAATTTCAACAGTTCATCTTTTGACAAGACATGGAGTGTATGTAATGTTTTGGTCTCAATGATTGCATCTTTCCTTTGAAAATAGGGGAAAGGTATTTGCTGATATTTTGGAATCGCCCATAATTGTTCTGGATTAGTGCGGATAAAATATAGGGTTTCTGTTGTCCAATACACATACCCGATGCCTTCTACCAATCCCGTATAGGTCGTATTACCGGCATTCACCATAGCCTCGAACTCTGGCAATTTCTTTATTTCTATTTCCTTACCCATCTTATTGTAGATTATTTAACCCAGTGATTGTCAAAGCTAATTCCATTTATTAACATCTCATCAGGAGATATTACCAGTTGACTTTCTAATCCTCCTTCGTTGGCTATACTTCGATTAAATCGTATGCAATATGCGTTGATGAAATTAATTTTCAAGGGAGGATTTGTTGTCTTTGATTTAAAAATCACAGACCCGTTTTTGGGAATGGACGTCATTCCCCATCTGTAAATGTTTTCAGGAAGCGTTTGTGATAATGTAATGGACATGATACCACCACGTACTTCATCTTGCGGTTGCCCTTTATGGTCGACAGATTGCGCGAAATTTATATCGAAATGGCTCATCTCATATTCCTGACCATCAAGGATAAACCATGCTGTTAAGTCGCTGTCTACTTGTAGAAAACTAAATAATTCCATACCGTTTGTTTTTAATAGTCAAAAACTTATTCGTTAATAGTCCAACGATTTTCAAACGTTGTCTCACCTACCTTTATTTTTCGTACTTGGAGAATAATTTTAGTATGTATATAGGCTTTTCCTTTTTGCGTATATTCAATATTCAATCCAGTACAGGCTGCCTGCTCAAATAAAATCTTTTCCAAAGGTTCATCACTGTCATCGCATATTACAATTGCACCGTCTTCATATTTTTTAGAGTTCAGTATCCAGCGGAGCATATCATCTTGCGGTAAACCGGCATAAGTCAGGTACAAGGTTCCACCCCGTACATCAGTTTGCGGTTTGCCATCCGTGTTCGTTCCCTGATTAAAACTGAAATGGCAATTTTCAAGTTCATAACTGTCTTTGTACAATCCCGAAATACTGGAATCGCCCAAAGCACCTATCCTCAAAAAACTTTTATGTCCAAACATAGTATCTTCATTTTATCATTTCACATTCCAATCAATATCTCCATTATCCGCCACATCGACAACAACTGTATTCCCTGCCGCCAATGTTCCTGCAACAATCATCTTTGAGATAGGACGGCGGATATAGTTACGTATCGTACCCGCCACCTGACGTGCTCCGTATTTCGGAGTGAAGCCACGGGTAGCAAGCAGGTTCTTTGCCTTCTCCGTAATCTCAATGTCAATATGCTGCTTCTCAAGCAATGCTATAACTCCCTTTAACTGTATCTCAAAGATACGAACCAGCATTGTTTCGTTAATAGGAGAGAAAGGCACGATTTCCGACAAACGGGCAAGAAACTCCGGACGGAAATAACTGCCCATGACTTCCATCAGGTCAGTGGTAGAAGGATTCTTGCCCTCATTAATCTGTTTGCTAAGCCATTCGCTACCTACATTGGATGTAAACAGTACGATAGAATTGGAAAAATCACCCTCTTTGCCCAAACGGTCGTGTAGCTTGCCTTCGTCCATGATTTGCAGGAAGATGTCATAAACGGAAGAATGGGCTTTCTCTATCTCATCGAAAAGCACCACCGCGTAAGGCTGACGACGTATCCGGTTCACGAGTACGCCACCTTCTTCGTAGCCCACGTATCCCGGAGGCGCTCCCAATAGCAGGGCTGCCGAATGTTCTTCCTTAAACTCTGACATATCAAAACGAATCATCGCCTTTTCGTCATTGAAAAGTGCTTCTGCCAATGCTTTTGCCAACTCGGTCTTACCGGTTCCGGTAGGTCCCAGCAGGAAGAATGAGCCAATCGGTTGTCCCGGTTTGTTCATTCCACTTCGTGATTCGACAATGGCATCTGTCAATACCTTCAGCGCATTGTCCTGTCCAACAACTCTACGACGCAGAATATCTTCCATATTGAGCAACTTCTCTTTCTCGCCCGACTCTATCTTGCCGATAGGGATACCTGTAGAAGAAGAAATAACGGCTGCCACTTCATGGGAAGTGATTTTCCCGATTTTCTCTTTGGTCAATTCACGCAATCGGTCAAGTACACCTAAAATATAATCCATCCATTCACCGTAGTCTGATGACTCCGGTTCATTCTGTCCATCGGAGAGCATTCCCAGAAGGATAGGGCTTAACCGGTTCTTCATGGTGAAGTTGACTAACCGCAACTTCTCCGTGCGCTCCGCTTCGGGCTGGTCTTCCGCCGCTTCAATCGCGGCAAGCTGCTCTGCCAGTCCCTTTATATCTTTTTCCCCGCTCTGGTTAATCATCTTAACCGCAGAGAGGGTACGGTCTATCAAATCAATAGCGGCATCCGGCAAACGGCGTTCCTTGACATAACGCTTGGCGAGTGCCACGCATTCCGGCAACGAATCTACATCTACCCCCACACCGTGGTAGCTTTCATATCTTTCCAAAGCTGCCTGTATCATATTTACGGTGGATGCAAGGTCAGGTTCCGATACTTGCAATACTTCAAAACGCCGGTTAAGGGCATGGTCCGGTTCAATCAGTTTACGGTATTCGTCCACCGTAGTGACTCCGATTACCGTTATATTTCCTTTGGCAAGCTCCGGTTTCAGGATGCTTGCCGCTCCGCTGTTGCCCGACTTGGGGTCGATCAGCGTATGTATTTCATCAATGAAGAGAATCGCATTGCCGTGAGCCGACAATTCTTTGATGATTCCTTTCAGCCGTTCTTCTATCTCGCCTTTGTAGGTAGCACCCGCAATCAGTGTTCCTGTGTCAAGCTCATAGATAGTCATGTCCTTTAGATATTGGGGAACTGTACCCTCAATGATGCTGCATGCCAAACCATCTACCAGAGCAGTCTTACCCACACCGGCATCGCCGATGATGAGCACGTTGGGCTTACCCATCCGCCCCAGAATTTCCATCATCATGCGTGTCTCACGGTCACGGCACACGATAGGATATACTTTCTTGTCTGCCGCAAGAGCAGTCTTATCCGTACAGTACTTATCTAAATTGCCCGCCCCGGCTGTCCATAGGGGGGCTTCACTCCCCGGAAGGTCAGTCTGCGTACTTACGGATTTTTTCATATTACCCATTCCGCTCGTGAAGAGGTCATGTATCTCACGCTCCCGAATAGGGAACGAGCGCAACTCGTCCGTACTGAAACCTGCTTCGGGTGTAGCAATGGCTGCCAGCAGGCAAAGTGGATTGATTTCCAGCAGTCCCCACTTGATTCGTACATTATCGGCTTGCTCAAACAGTTCGTTAACTTTCCCATCGGGCATTATCTCGCCTGCACCGGCAGCCTTGGGGTACTCCTCTATTCTTACCTCCGCCCATTCGCGCAAGTAATCGGCATCCTTACCCAACGATTCGACAAACGAACGCAGACCTACCTCTTTGTGCATCAAGGCAAACAAAAGGTGTGCCGGAGCATAGCTGGCATTGCCATACTCACGGGCGACACCTTTTGATATTCGGATTACGCTCTGAACTGTTTCATTGATGTTCAAAAAATCCATATTTTATTCTTATTACGCCTGTTCGTAATTTGTATTCCAGTTTGTACCATCATCACCTTTCGTGCCGTCCAACTTGATAACAAAGCTCTTGGCAGGGAAGAACGGAGTCATGTGAATATCCAGATAAATACGGTCTTTCTGCTTTTGGTCTTGCTCGAAACGGATTATCTTGAATTTTTCGATAAGGCGGTCGGCTCCCTGTACACTATCAAGATACTGTACAATCTGCCCTCTCAGGTCACGTTCGGTTTTAGAACTCCAGTTCTCGAACGAACGGCGGTTCAGGAAATCAAACAATACCTTGGTAATATAGTCGAATACACGTACCACAGAATAAGTTTGCAATCCCAGATTGTCACCGTTGAACAATGTCTTTGCGGAGAACGCCATCACTTTACCATATTCATTGACCATCGGAATTAAACCCATTTTCTCCAGTTGTGAGATTTCGCTTTTCTTCAACGGGAATACCACCGCATCTATTTCATTAATGCCGCCATACTTCTTACCGGCAGTTACCTGAGACATCAGAGTGGTGTAAACTTTACCCATCAAAGCAATGGACGGAGAAACATGGAGGTCTTCCTCTTCACCGATTTCCCGGTATCCGGCACGTCCCACCAGCCAGTTGCAGGTCATGCAGGTATTGCTTTTGAAGGCCTCCCCACTTGCCATATTGGAGGAAGAGAACAGTTCCACCACATCTTCCGGCTTATCAAGGTCGGCAAAGTCCGTATAGAGCATCACTTTATTTTCATAAGCGATTTTCGCCCATTTTTCAAGTACCTTATTCGAACCAAGATAGCCCGGAATGGCTAACAGTGAGTAATTTTGACGTAAATCCAACTTGTCATAGTTCTGTTTCAGTTCGCGGGCAACGAAATCAATGAAGCGGGGATTGTCGAGGTCGGTCAGTTGTTCTTTGGAAGCATTGACTATCGTCACGTTGTTCACTTTGTCCGCTTCCGTATTCTTATAGAACAACATCACTCCACGGTATGCCTGTTCCATATCCCTCACACTCTGCACTGCCACCAATTGGCTTTTGGCAAGATGCGATGCGGCAGCTTCCGATTTAGCTTTAGAAGTGGCAATCATTTCCGTCACTGCCGATGATGAGTTCAGCAGGTCGATCCACATATCTATCTTATTCTTCAGCACTTCCCGTTCTTCTTGCTTCTGTTCATCGGTTAAGAATATCTTTTTTGCGTGCCTTACGCTCGGGGTTCAGGTTCTGAACACCATCTACTGTTGATTCCAGAAAATTGAAACCGCCGAATCTGGACAACACATCCAGTGCCGAAGCCAGAGAGGATTCCCTGTTTTTCTCTTTATAGGAAACTTGAACGGTTTCTTGCGCCTGAACTTCAGACTTATTTTTATTATCTTCCATAGTTCTTATTGTCTTTTATTCGGTCTTTAATTCGTTACTCAATGCTTCCAGCGCGCTGATAAACGCCTTTTTGGATTCCGGATTCTCCAACACTCGTTGTAGAACTTTATTAGAACGCAATTGTGTCACCATCCCCTCGTAGAATGTTTTCTCCGTATCCAACTTATGGAGGAATGGACTATTCTGTGTCATATTCTTCACACTGAAGTCCGCCACTGAGCTAAATCTAAAGTTTTCTTTTACCGGTTGCCCTTCTTCATTTTCAAATTCAACATCAATGTTGGGCAAGAAGTGCGCAAACACCTCTTCGATAGTGCTTAAGCCTTTGACCGCTTCAGGAGTTACAGGTTCGTCAGCAGTTAACTGTTCAACTATGAGGGAGCGATTCTCCGGAATGTTTGCGATGGCTTCGGAAGTATCAACTTTCACTTCATTACCACCAATTCCATATTCAAGTATTGCCATTTGTCTTTTTTGTTTTTAAGCTACAGAAGCCATCCACATATTAAAAAAACAGCAGATGGCTTCTGTTACCTACATGATTACTACATGATTACTTCGGCCAATTCTGTTCAAATTGTGCGCCACCAATCTTGATTACCTGAGCCGATACGACAAAAGTGATAGTCATCGGCTGCGAGCCGACAATGTCGATGTTTTCGGTAAATTCGGTAATGTATCCGTTTTCCCAGGTAAGTTCCTTCATCTTGGCTTCTTCATCTCCTTTTTTGAAGACGATGCTGCCGGAATGAGGTTTAAACTGATTGGTCATGTTCTCCAGAATGGAAGTATCATCAGTCGATTCCACATGCAGACGAATTTGTCCACCATAAATGTTTGAAGATGGGCGTCCTTTGGAATCCACATCTCGCTTGAGACTGTACGTGCAATCCAGCACGTCAAACTCTTTTCCTGCAAAGCTTAAGGTTGCTCTAAATGCCATGTTTTAGGAGTTTAAATGTTAATAATTTGTTTAATACAGACTACAAGAAAACTACGATTTCATTTCATTATAAAAGTGCATGGCTTCTATATAGTCCTCAGCATGCAAATATAGAACAAAAATAATATACGAAAAATGGTTTGCTTAAAAAATAAAATATATTTTTTGATAATTATATATTCGTAAACAAATAATGGGATCTATTATTGAGAGAATTTATAATTAAAGAAGTGTAACTGATTGATAAAAAGACGTATATATACCTATTTGGAATCTTATTGAAAACGTGAAGGCGATTATTGAGATTGTATTATATGAAAAGAATAATGGCAATACCTTCGTCTTTACGTATGGATATTGCCATTAAATATATTGCTGAATTAGGAAGGCTGTAGAACTTCAGGATTTCCTTAAACATCTGTCCATATAGTCTCCTGTGACTATTCCGAAAGCAATGTTTTCAGGTCATTCTTATTGATGCCCATATACTTGCATATTTTGGATTCACTTATGCCATCTGATATCATTTGCCGGATTGCCTTTTTATCCCTGTCATACATCTCCAACCTATCAAAAATAATGTCAGTTAAAAAGTCGATTCCTTCTGAAAAAGCATTTTCTCCTTCTTTAGTCTTATAGTCTATTGTGCAGATTTTAGCACACTCTTTATGTAATATCAAATAATAAATTCCCCCTATTAGGATTGACGCAATACTTTTAATATTGATTTTCGCCGGTGCAAAGAGATTTTCGTAAAATGTTATTAAGTTTAAGTTCATAACATCCCGTGTTTCCGCAGATCTCTTTGTAGTACTATTAATAGTTGTCATTTCGTAAAGCAGCAACTTTTGCATCACACTGTTCTCTGACAGATTCCTGAACAATGTCTTGAACGTTTCTGCAAAAAACTTTTTAGGTCCTAATGTATTAAGTGTGGAAATATCAATGGTATTATTGATCCAGAAGTCGTATTGCTTGGCCAGTCTGTCATAAAGATTATCCATCGAACCATATCTTCTGTAAAACACATTAGCTTCTAAGTCAGCAGCTTTCATTAATGCACTCAAATTAACATTTCCAAAACCAAACTCACCTACAAGCTTTTCAAATTCAGATATTACCTCCTTATCCAACTGCTCATTGGTTCTCCTTATTCGAATTTTTTTATCTCCCTGTCCCATCATTATTATATAGTACTTATTAAATAATAAAAAATTTAATCACCAGAAGTCCGGAGGTATTTTCGTTTTTCCCTCCAATAAAATTTCATTCCTAAAGAATCAGTTGGAGTTGTTCAAAGAAGGCTTATGCTTGTTTATCCAACAGTTTGATTCTCCCTTCGCATGTTTGTTTGTATAAACAATGAGATATGTTGCAAATATAGGTATTTTACGCCTTACAAGCAACAAATAAGTAATTCAAATATAATATGTGGCTGTTTTACTAATTCAATTATAGACGATTTAATTTGCTTAGTTTATTTTTGTCATTATCTTTGCAAACAAATTTATAACGTATAAATACTAAAATGAAAGAGAACATATCTAGGTTCAAAATTGACTATTCGGTATGTAAGAATAGCCCCGGTGGCAGTATTTTGGAAAAAGTCTCCAATTTCCAAAAAGAACTCCAACTACACGAAGAGAACTCGCTACACATCTACGTCAAATCCCCAATGGTTTCCGGTTGCGGTAGGGAAGTCGAGGTTGTTGATAGAAAAACTAATGAAGTAAAGAAAATGCTGATGTTCGGTTCCAATAGTTATTTGGATGCTACCGGCATACCATCAGTAGTGGAAAAGGCGGTTCGTGTAATAACTGACTATGGAGTAGGAAGTGGCGGGGTTCCACTATTGAGCGGAACGACAATATTCCAAAATGAATTGGAAAAAGAGATAGCCAAGCTGACCGGTTTTGATGACACTATATTATTCTCTTCTGGCTTCACTGCCAATATAGGTGTGATAGTAGGATTGATACGCCCTAACAACTTGCTGGTATATGACAGGCTCAACCACGCCAGTTTAATTGACGGGGCTCTAATGTCCGGTGCCAAAATGGTAAGATATAAGCATAATGATCCTAAAGCACTTGAAAAAATATTAAAAGAAAATGCCGGGCAATACAAGGATGGTATGATGGTGGTGACTGACGGAGTATTTAGTATGGATGGGGATATTGCCGATATTCCGGCTATCTTAGAGATTACGAAGAAATATAATGCATTGCTTTTAATAGACGATGCCCATGCGACGGGAGTGATTGGAGGAGACGGAGCCGGAACGCTAAGCTATTATGATATAAAAGAGCGCGAAAATATAATCGTTACAGGAACGCTCAGTAAAGCAATAGGATCGATAGGAGGTTTTATAACTGCCAAACAAAACATTATTGATTACCTGAGGGTTTATGCCCGTAGCAACATGTATTCTACCTCTTTACCCCAGAGTATTTGTGCAGCATCCCTTGAAGTAATCAAAGAGATGCGTAATACGGACATTCAGAATGCACTGAAGCGGAATGCCGAATATGTAAGAAATGGATTGAAAGCATTGGGCTTCAATACATTAAATTCGATGACTCCTATTATACCTGTGATTGTGGGAGATGAATACATATTGACTCAGATAACAAAGGAACTTTATGACAGGGATATATTTACCAATGCCATATTTCCTCCGGTTGTACCTCCTAATATGTGCCGAATTAGAATTGGCGTGATGTCGTCACATACGTTTGAAGACTGTGACAGGTTGATAAACGTCTTCCATGAAATAGGCAAAAAATACGGACTTATCTGATAAAACGGCATATTGTCATACAAATAATAGGAGGGTATCCGAAATGTTTCGGATACCCTCCTGGACTTTAATTCCACAAAATTGCCTTGACAATATTTTGAGTAAGTACATAGATCTATTACTTAAATTTCGTGAAAGTTTACCATGGTAAACTTTCACGATGGTAAAAAAGTAGTATGGTGAAAATCCTAGAAAAAATAGGTAGTTTTAATACCGTAAAACTTTCAATTTAATGCTTTCAATTTGCTAAAATAGGGTTGTCGCAACCAAATATCTCCATCTCCCACAGCAACAAATCGTTGTTTAGCGCGTGTTAAAGCCACATTTAATAAGTTAGGTTTGGATGAAGCCCAGGAAGCAGCCCCTTTTGACTTCTCATCCAACCCCAGACATAAAATTACACCTGCTGCCTGCTTACCTTGAAACGTATGGACTGTTCCGATATGGGCATCCAACCACTTTTTTAGTTCGTTGTCTTCTATTGATTTATAGGTAGCCAGTGCTTGCTTAATAGGCTGACGCAATTCTTTTTTCAAGATAGATGGTATTTCTGAAAATGGAGAGATCACGAACAAATCGGGCAAGTCCTGTAAGTGGTGTATCTCATCAATAATCATTTGCCTGATTAAGACACCTTGCTCTGGTACGTAATGTCGTCCGCTCACTTTCCCCTCTACTTGCAAAAATCCATTCCGCATAAACAGTTGAGAACTTTCAGCCAAAGTGGAGTTATACATCATGCCATTATACGCGATCTCATTTGCTATGGAAAACATCGGGTCAACACAACGACGATGCACCCGTAGCGGAGATCCGGTCCAAGTATCATTTGTTATCCAACCATACGGATTGGCACGATCGGCCATAGACTGAACGGAAAGAGAAGTCTGTATCTGTGTTTTATCCAATCCGAAATGATGACTGATATTATTGACAATCTGCTCAGGAATCGTAACTACGGGCTCTATTTGAAAAGGATCTCCTACGATAACAGCCCGTTTGGAACGCCAGATAGCTCCTGCCGCCGCTTGTGGAACTGCCTGCCCTGCCTCGTCTACAAATAGCCAGGGGATTGTTCCTGTTTTCATTTGGCTAAACATGCGTTGAATAGACGCAAATGTAGAAGAAACGACAGGGACTATCAGCCAAAATGTATTCCACATTGCCTGTATTTCTCTTTCCGTAAGGTTTCCTCCCGTTTTAAGAAAATTAAAGAAAACATCCAGCGTTGTTTTTATGCGGCTCGATGTGGCATTGGCTCGTAGTATAAACAACTCGTTCACTTTCATTGCTTCAATGAACAATTCAGATTGTAATTGTTTAAGTCTCTTCGAATACCAAGGAGAGATTTCCTGTACCTCCTTTGATTCAATCTGTTTCCAAAATGAAGCATCGGCATAGGCTCCTTTCAATTCCTGACGGGCGGCTTCGGTCAATTCCGACAATCGAGCATAGTCGCTATTTATCCTGTCGTAGTCCTTTTGGCTTTGTTCTTGTATTTTTCTTTGTTTTTCTACACGTAAGTCAAGTGCTTGCAACGAGGTTTTCTGCTTGGTTATTTCTTCGGATAATTGATTATATTTCGTGAGAGTAGCAGTTAAGGCCTTTTTATATTGAGTTCGTACCGTTTTATTAAACCAATAGATAAAGAAGCCGGGGCGGGTAGATTGTAACAGTTTCAATTCCGTCATAGCATCTTCTTTTTGTTGTTTACCTCTTTTTATCTCAGTAGACAATAAATTTTTTTCCTCAAGCAGTCCCTCTAGTTCCTTGTCGACATGAGATAAATGGCTTTCAGCATCCTCAAGCTGGATACGAAGTTTTTCTATGCTTTCCGCATCTTTCATAAAACCGGTTAGACGAGATTTCTCAATCTCCACCTCTTCAAGTTTATTTTTAAAAGATACGACAATATTCAACCATTCTTCTTCTGTTGGTTTATAGTCCTTTAGTTGCTGTTTTAAAGTATAACTTTCCTCCTCCGAGTCCCCATCCCAAATGCTGTATATCAATTTTCGTTGATTTTCTTTATTGCCCATCACAGCGGCAATTAGTCCCCAACTTTCTTCGCCCACGCATTCCTCACTCACTTGCCGAAAATAGCCAACCTGATCCGAATAGCCTCTTGCCTCTTTTTTTAAAGGAAGTTCTTTCGAAATATTTTCAACAGCACCGTTATTGGAGGAAGCGACAACTATACCTCCGTCACAAATTGATGAATCCGGTTCATAAATGAATGGCGTGTACTTCTCACTCACTTGCACTTCACCTATTTTACGGAACGCTTTTGCCGGTTCAGTAAAGTTAACCATCTTTTTGGCACGTTTCACCAGAATAGCTGCGATGATATCTCTTAATAAAGTAGTCTTTCCTGTTCCAGGAGGTCCATTTACCGAGAATATGCCCTCCTGCTTTTCCCCTGATAATTCTTTACTGACCGTATTCACGGCAAATTGCTGCATCAAACTCGCCGTATGGGGAGATGGCCAGCAACCATCCGGATAATTCTCCGGGACTAAACATTCTTTCAAGATCTCTGGTTGAAGTGACAAATCGAAATGAACAAAGTCTTTATTCAAACAGGCACTCAAATAATTACGGAAAGCGGTATTGTAACTTCCTTTTACGGATGAAGTAATTATTCGCTCCAAATCGTCGATGTAGAAACTGTTTAATAGGTCTGCATTCGCTTCTTCCTTATCTGAAGTATTGTTTTTTTTGTATACTTCTTCTATTCGAACATATATTTCAGTTTCCGGCGAAGTGCTCCACTTTAAGTCTTGTATGATTAGAGCTTGTATCTGTTGAAGATTTTCTAACGTTTGGGTCTCCGACAAATAACTTGAGTAATCTTCCGCAAGTTCCTTCCTATTCTCGCCCAATCGCTCTAACAGGTTCTTTCTCAATTTATCAAAATCTTCCGACCAAGAATTGGTGTTCGCTTTGCCCGCCTCCAACTGTCTTAAGGCCCACGGCATAGTAGAAAATCCGAATGTGTTTTGTATATATACTCCCAGATTATCCAATTTAAGAGAAGCATAGCATACTTTGGCATCCGTTACGTTCGGATTATTACGTTCATCTTTGAAGAAATCTTTCACAAAATCCGAAACAGATATCTGGGAAAACACCCCTAAATAGATAGTATACTGAATTGTCTTTTTCGGATCTTTAGCTTCTAATGGACGCATCCAAGGAAGTTCTTTCAGTGGTTTAAGACTTTTATCTTTGGGTAGAATAGCTGGAGAAAAATGTTCTAATTTGTGCCAGCAAGAGAGTATCTGCATGTAATTCATCTTATTTCTTTTTATCGTGCAAATAGTTTTATTTAATCAAGTCAATGGTCCGACCTCCTATTCCTATATTTTCATCTGGTAATTCTTTGACCGTACATAAAAAGAATTCCATAGGAATTTGCATGACTTCCGAAGCTACTTCTGTCACTTTTCGGATTAATTCACTTTTTTTGTTCACGGGTGAGTGCCCCCCCTTCAATAGTAATATATGGCATTGTATTATCTTATATTAGCGTTTCATTTATCTCAGATATAACTTGTTATAAAGCTGCCATACCTTCGATAGGGCAAAAATAACTGTTGGTTCAAATATAAACAAGTTATATTAAACCTATTTTCTTGTCACCTTGCTATTCAGCATGAATTGGCTGGTAATAAGAATGCAATGAATTAAGGAATCATATTGCTATTGAATATACTATCATTTCGCATTGATAATGTGCAAATTTTCTCACTAATAGTTTATATGATTTTCAAATTGATGATGATTGTTTCCCGGTTCGTGAGGGTTCGGTTGTATGTGTCTCTCCTGCTCCATCGAGGGGCATGAGGAATTCTTCCGATGAGCCAATGATTTACATGGTTGTCCAATCCAAAGAAAACTCTGTGGGTAATTATTCTACAGAAGATGGTACAAGGACATTCTATACAGAATTACTTCATTGGATAAAAGAAGTACTTAGTGAGAATCTTGATTTGATGAAGTCGCTTTTGGATAATGATCTAGCCGAAGAAAAAGCAAAGAGTTTGGTTGGATTAGATGTTACTAACGATTGGAGTCAAGAGTCTATTGAAATATTATTCAAACTGGTTTTAATGTATGCCAATAGAGAACCATATTATTAACCTATTCTTCTATCCGAGGATCGGAATTTTGTCTTTCAGGCAAGACTGAAACATAAAAAAAGAGGGTACCCTTTTCGGACACCCTCTAAAAATGACTTGTCCCAAAATGACCTTGCTTCGATTTGCCAACAGAGTTCACAAATTTATTTTTGTTAATCTATTGCCTTTAATATGGTTTGTATGGGAATAAAATAGTATTTTCGGGATTGGAAAATATAAAAGACTGCTGTAAAATGAAAATTACCCGTGATGAATTACTGATAGCCGCGTTCAAGCTGTTTATGTCCGTGAACTATGAAAAAGCCAGTTTTGCGGAACTTGGAAAGATGCTTGGAATGTCGAAAGCCGGAATATTCAAATACTACAAGAACAAACAGGAACTATTTATTGCCGTAGTGGATAAATTTTGGTTCAGCACGCAAAATCCACGAAACAAATTCACTGAAACAAACGGTACATTTGCCGAATTTATAGACGAATATGTGCGTGGCGTACAACGGACAATGGATATGCTGGGCGACCTGATAGGTGCAGAGCGGGAAAAGGTGGCACAAGGAAAGTTCACATATCACGCCCAATATTTTCATTTTCTGTTTCAACTGCTCCAATACGATCCTGATGCAAAAGAAAAACTCCGTAATCTTGTAGAGGTTGATTATGCTTACTGGCGTGCCGCTATACAACGTGCCATAGCTACCGGAGAACTAAGAGAGGATGTGGATGTAGAGGATGCGGTAGTCATGTTCCGGCAGGTTTACATGGGACTTTCGTTTGAAATGGCATTTATGGGCGGATTGAACACCCAGAGGCTTGCCAAACATCTACATGCCGTTTACTCCTTATTAAAGCGTTAAACAGTCCCCATTTAACGCTGATTGCTTGCTGACCTGATTGTCCGTGCAAAAAAAAGATAAAAAAGAAAACGATCGTTTACTTTATTTGGAATAGTTTTATAACTTTGGCAATATCATTTAACTAATGAGAGTTGTAATGTTATAAAACAAGCCCTACATGGATGCAAGCAAACAACGGGGAAGTATCGTACTGACAAAACAAAATATAGACGGTCAGGATTATATACGGATAGAATATGCCGATAATCAGACTATTGCCTTGCTACTTTCGCAAGACAAAGGAATTAAAACAATCGGGAACGGAAGTGCATACATACAAGCATCCACTTTCCAGCTTCCGGAGTTCTACACCCGTTACTCTCCCCACGCTTATATTGATTACAGCCGGGTATATGTTCGTCATCCTAAACCCCAACGTGAATACGTGCTGCCGAAAGGCTATTTGGAATTACTGGAACAGAAGCGTTACAGTCCCTCGACAATCAAGACTTACAGGATTTATTTCAGTGATTTCATGGAGTATCACAAAGGGCGTAACATCGACCGTCTGAAAGTGGCGGATATCAATCACTATATACTTTATTGGGTGAACGAGAAGAAAATCTCCGTATCGCAACAGAATATGCGCATTAACGCTATCAAGTTCTACTACGAGAAAGTGGAAGGTGGCAAGCGGCAATATTACGGCGGAATCACAGGTACCAAAGAGTACAAGACACTGCCCGAAGTGTTTAGCCGTAATGAGATAAGTCGTATCCTCTCCTGTTTGCCTAACTTGAAACATCATTGCATGATTTCGCTGATATATTCTGTCGGACTAAGAAGAAGCGAACTACTGAACCTTATCCCGAAAGACATCATCAGCGAACGGATGTTAGTACGCATAATGGGTAAAAGGAAAAAGTGCCGTTATTCGTTGTTATCAGAAAAAGTATTGAATGAGCTACGAACATATAACAAAGAGTACCGTCCGAAGAAATGGCTGTTTGAGGGGGATAGTCCCGGTGAGCAATATTCGGCGAGCGCATTGGTTAAAGTACTGAAAAGAGGCTGCCGAACGTGCAGGTATCAAACATCGGGTACATGTACACATGCTCCGTCACTCTTTCGCTACCCATTTGTTGGAACAAGGTACTGATCTAAGAACCATACAGGAGTTGCTGGGGCACAATGACATTAAGACAACAAATATATATCTTCATGTAACGAGTGCCCATAAATCGAGCATACCCAATCCACTTGATACACTGGATGATTCGTGAGGTGTGGATATTAGAGATTAGGAACTACACCATAAGGTGTGGTTATTGAATACATTAGTCACAACTTGGAATAACTTATAAATGATAACAGTATGGATAAAGACATTATAGTAGCAGAGGATGAAGATGTTAAAATCATCTTTCATTTCAAAGTGTTTTGCAAACTCTTGAAAGAGTGCATGTCTATATATGGAAATACTACCATAGAGAATGCACAACAACTGGTTAAAAACTTTCATCCTCTCCAACAGCCAATAAGCACTACTGATGATATTGTTTTCTTTTCTCACGAAAACATTTATCACTGGGCAATGCTTGCTCTATATGGTGAAACGTATTGGCTTATACATCCTGAATGTGAAAAACTGCCCGATAGCTATGAGAAATGGGTAGAAAATGCTTTATCTCGGCATTCGTTAGATGACTGTTATGAATTTATGAGTAAGAATAATAATGTGACTAACAAAGCATGATAACGCTTAACAGCGTTCCCCGCTTAGTCATTACTGATAATAGCAAATGAAAATAATGGAGATTAAATATATATTTTGTATCGTCTTTTGTTTTTGGGCAATGAAAACGACAATGGCACAAAGCGACAATAACTTGTTTGCTTTGGAAAAACAGCTTTGTTTTATTCAAGATACACTATCTATACTACGGCAAAATTATCCCTATACAGATGATAATTACTGCGATTCTTTACAACATAGATTCTCTATCCTGCTGGAAGAACTTTGTGCAGTCGATAAAGAAATGAAATACGATTTTATAGAATTGAGGAAAAAAGAACGGCAATTTACTATGGCAGTATCAGTAGACGAGGATATGAGGGTATTTTCCCGAAACACTTATTTCGGTGGTTCGATGCCATTGTTTGCTTCTTATATTCAATATAAGGATAAAGAACACTTGTATTTCTTCGATATAAACGAGGATAATGATATGGGAATATGTTATGATACAATTTATTCCATTCAGGCATTGAATAAAAGATATTACCTGCTTTCAGGAACAAGCCAAATAGCGGCGGCATATCCTTTAGTGGTAATGAAAGCTGTTGGTTGTGCAAACGGAGAGTTGAAGAAAGAAATAATATTCGTTTCCGGTAATCAGCAAACAGATTATTTGTCTATCTCTTATCGCTATGTAAAAGATAACATAGACACACGATTATTCATTAGTGGCAATTTAACGTTCCCCCGTATTGTATATGTTGAAACACAAGAGGAAATATTAAAGCCTGTTACCGTGAGAGATAAAGACGATATCAAATATATCGGTGGAGAAATTGACGTTTATAAACTTGAAAGAAATAAGAATGAAATAAAATTCATCAATAACAACGAAAGTTACCACCTAAACGATGATCCTTTCTAACCATTAGTGATAATTGTATGATATATGGATATAGCAAAAATTATATATGTAAGTTTAACAATGCTGACTGCATGGGTGTTTATGAGTATAGCATTTCCAATTGATACTTATAAGCATCTTTTGGGAGTTGTAGGCTCTTATATATGTGTGAGCTGTTCGGCGCTGTTTGCAAGCTGGTTTGCATGGCATTGGGTACACCCTTTTTCTTATGTAAAGTATTTATTGTGTGGCTTGCTTACTGCATTTTTGTTTCATGCAGGCTTAACTATTGGTTGCAGTATTCCAATTATCTTTTTATCTTGTTGTGGGGTTCATGTGATAAGTACAGAAGCTATAACTCTGTGGGAAGTATTAAGCTATCTTTTTAGCATTTTCATTATGTCTTTCTATTTTGTGGGAATTTTTACTTTTGGACAATGCTTGCTAACAGCGAGCATAACAAAGATAATAATATGGAAATTGAATATAGGTAACAATATCACTAATAACGCAAGATAACGGCAAGATAACGGCAAGCCGTTCCCTGCTGAACCATTACTAACAATCGTGCGATGAATAAAACAGTCCAGTCTATACTATCATTGACTGCTGTCAGCCTTTTACTGATAGTGATAACATTCTTTTTGGGTGGCTTAGGCTTCGGGCGACTATTTGGAATATATGGTGTTATGGAAGATAGTTTTTTAGGTATGCTTATGGTTATAGATATGCTGGTAATCTACAAGGTCTATAAGCTATATTTCTGTCAGCCCAAAGCTATAATGTTATTGTTTGGTTTGGAATGTTGCTCTATTCTTTTGTGGCTTGTCTTTATCTGTTTAGACCAACATCTATTGGATTGGCAAATAACCAATCTGTTATTGCAAGCGGTCAGTTTGGACGGCTTCGCAGGAGATGAACGAGGGTTGAATATGCTTGCAGTCTTATGTGGTATGATCTATCCGCTTATTGGGATTGGGTGTTTATTCACTGGATTGAGATTTATAAATAAGTTAGTAACAACGAAAGATAGCATCTGACGATGCTCCTTTCTAACCATTATAAACAATAAAACGAAGTTGTATGGGAGATATTGATATTCTTAATAAATTTGATAATGACAAGTTGATAGATGTAGTGAAAAATTATAAGCGCTATGGTTATGATGATGAGCTTCGTGATTATGCTATCAACTTATTGGGAGAGAGAGGATGGAGTAGAGAAGATTTGCAACAATTTGGTTATTTAACAAACTATGATTATGATGAAGCTGAAAAACAGTATAAAGCATACAATAGAAATTCATTGATAGGCATTTGTACGCTTGTATTTAGTGGAGGGATTTTGGCTGTTGTTTATTTAATCTTTCTAATTCTGGCTTATCGGAATGTTGCAAAATTCTATAATGCGTTAGGGCATAATCAAGATGAAACCGCATTATTCAACGCTCTTGGCGTGCTGGCTTATTTTCATCTGAAAGGAAGAATGAAAGAAGAATTAAAAGGAATAAGATAAGTTTATAATGAAGTGGGATAACGTCTAACGGGGGATTATTGTTTGTAGCTGCACGGGCCTCTTTATATCCGTACAGCTAGTGCAAAAAAAGTTAAAAAGAAAACGATCGTTTACTTTATAAAAAATGTTTCATATCTTTGGAGCGTCATCAAATTAATGATGTAATGTCTTGGCAGACTAATACCTAAAAGCCAACTACTAATTTTTTATATTTTGAATGATTATGAAAAAGTTCTTGTTTATTTTAACGGTAATTACCTGTTTTTTTGCAAGCAGTGTTGAAGCACGACGTGTGAGGTTTACAATCCCTGTGGACAACAGCATCCCGAAAGTAGTCACTCTTCCGGACAGTTCCTATTATAAAACAGATGAGGGCAGTCATTTAGACTTAGGCTATATCGAAGAAGATGGCAAACGTACCCTTGTACTATTCTCTGAGTCCAAGCCTGATACTTATTACGACATTTCGGACGAATATGCAGAAGCTATTTGTAGGGACTTGAACGTAGAAGAATTGGACACTCTTATCCCCAAGCCTACATTTTGGGATCAATGGGGTGGTAGCATCCTTTTCTACGGTATTGTCGCATTAGTGGTTATCGGTGTGGTGAGTTATCTGAAAGATTTTATATTCAATCTTTTGGGGCTGTCGAAAAAGAAAGAAGAGGAGGAGTGAAAAACAGCCCTAAAAGTTAATAGGCATGTGTATTAAATAACATCCGCAAAAATTTCTTACGGTAATAACAAACCACCAATAAAAATATTTATGACTGACTTTAATTGGATGCTTTGGATAGTAACTCCAATCATCATCGTTTACTATCTTTATCGTCACGTATGGCCTGCCGTACGCAAGTTTATTCGCCTTTTTCAGGGCATACGCATCAATCCCCGTTCTCACTTGACGGAAGCGGAGTACAAGAAGCTGTCCGTAGGTTCACTTTATGCCTTGCAGCAGGGAGCCTATCTTAACTCCCTGACACTGGACATCAAGGATAAGCTTCCCACCATTCTTGCCGATTGGTGGGGCATCTGTAATGCCCAAGATGCCAAGCAGACTTTGGAATACCTCGGAAAAAAGGGATTTGCTTATTACTTCCCCCACGTTTATCAAGCTTTTCTGTTGGATGACGAGGAGGCGAAAGACCGGATTTTCCAGCAACACATGGATAGTCAGGAGGATTATGACAAAGCCGTGGAACAATTGCACAATCTCGAAGATTGCTACGATGAATTGCTGGAGTGTGGTACTATCACTTGTCGGGAAGACCTACTGCGCTACGGTGTAACGGGTTGGGATGCCGGACGTCTTAACTTCATGGCACGTGCTTGCTATGACATGAAGTATATCTCTGAAGACGAAGCGTGGCATTACATAAATCATGCTTACGAAATGGTGCACAGCCATTTTTCCTCATGGCATGACTTTGCTATGAGCTACGTCATCGGGCGTGCCCTATGGGGAGGTAAAAGCGCATCCAATTCAGGCATGATGTATATGGCAGAGGATTTACTGAAAAGTGAGAAAAGCCCGTGGACAAAAATCGAATGGTAACTAATGTAGCCTGCTGGTAGTGAATGTTGTTCCTTATCAAAATATCAGGAGTTTTGTATAAATGAAGAAAGGCATAAAAAAAGATAATTATTTTGAACGTAACCGGATAATCCAGCAAACACAAAAATACAGGTACAACTTTATCGACTACCTTTATTATCAGGGAGAGCGATATAATAAGAGATATATAAGAAGTTCTGGAAATCAGTTAATAACATTGTATTGGATAGGTTTTGTTTTCTTGCCGCTCCTACCTTTTTGTACTCCTCACTATACCGATATCTAGGGGGATATCTTGGAAAAAGTGAATTTAATAGAAAATCTTCATCCGATAGTGGAGATCGTAATTTTTCTTTTTCCAATATTTGTTGCAATAACACTTCCGCCCAATTTGTGGTGCTTGTTGAGATACAAAAAAGACAGGGCGATGGCCATCAAGCATCACTACCGACAAAGTATATGGAAGGATGCGATTCCCATATGGCTGTTGTGGATGATTCCTTTTTTATTTCACCTGTTATTATTTGCAATCTATGATGTAACAACAAAAAAATAAACTAAAGGAAATAATGAAAGCAGAACTAAAAATTGAAGAAGAACCCTTATTTTTCATAATCTCACTTTTTGGGGATGCAAAACTAATTTTAATCACTGTAAATGAGTTAAATAGAGTGTGGGAGAATTACGTTAAAAGTAAGCCATTTTCCGACAATCGTACCCCCTAATCGTTTTTTGGGGAAGGGGGTACGATTTGGATACTAAAGTGTGTCTTTTTGTGCCCCTTTTTTGTCTTTCAGGCAAGACTAAAACATAAAAAAAGTCCTACAATACGTTGATATTGTAGGACTTGTCTCTTTTTTGTCGCCGTTTGGCTTTGTTCTTATGTGATCCGCCTGGGGCTCGAACCCAGGACCCCAACATTAAAAGTGTTGTGCTCTACCTGCTGAGCTAGCGAATCAATCCTTTATTGCTGTTAAGCGGGTGCAAAGATAGAGCTATTTTTCATAATTGCAAATAAATTCCGAACATTTTTGTTATCTTTGTGCCATAAATATCAATACACATTATTTATATATGGCTGACGATAAAAAAATAATTTTCTCGATGGTGGGAGTAAGCAAAGCTTTCCAACCTAACAAGAATGTACTAAAAGACATTTATCTTTCTTTCTTCTATGGAGCGAAGATTGGTATTATCGGTCTCAATGGTTCGGGTAAATCTACTTTGCTGAAGATTATTGCCGGTCTGGAGAAATCTTATCAGGGGGAAGTGGTCTTTTCTCCCGGGTATTCAGTGGGCTATCTGGCACAGGAACCTTATCTGGATAACACAAAGACTGTGAAAGAAATCGTAATGGAGGGTGTGCAACCTATTGTTGATGCCCTGAACGAATACGAAGAAATTAATCAGAAGTTCGGTTTACCTGAATATTATGAAGATCAGGACAAAATGGATCAACTTTTTGCGCGTCAGGGAGAGTTGCAGGACATTATCGATGCAACGGATGCCTGGAATTTGGATAGTAAATTGGAGCGTGCAATGGATGCTCTTCGTTGCCCGCCCGAAGATCAGTCGGTGGCTAACCTGTCCGGTGGTGAGCGCCGCCGTGTGGCCCTTTGCCGACTGTTATTGCAAAAGCCTGATATTTTGCTGCTCGACGAACCGACGAACCACTTGGATGCTGAGTCTATCGACTGGTTGGAGCAACATTTGCAACAGTACGAAGGTACGGTAATTGCAGTGACGCACGACCGCTACTTCCTCGATCATGTTGCCGGATGGATCCTTGAACTTGACCGCGGTGAGGGTATTCCCTGGAAGGGCAACTACTCCAGCTGGTTGGAGCAGAAGACCAAACGAATGGAAATGGAAGAAAAGACTGCCAGCAAGCGTCGCAAAACTCTGGAACGTGAGCTCGAGTGGGTACGTATGGCACCCAAGGCCCGCCAGGCTAAGGGTAAAGCTCGTTTGAACTCGTACGATAAGCTGTTGAACGAAGATGTGAAGGAGAAAGAAGAGAAGTTGGAAATCTTCATTCCGAATGGTCCTCGCTTGGGTAATAAGGTGATCGAGGCAAAACATGTGGCGAAGGCTTATGGTGATAAACTACTGTTTGACGATCTGAACTTTATGCTTCCTCCAAATGGTATTGTGGGAGTTATCGGTCCGAATGGTGCCGGTAAAACAACTCTTTTCCGTCTGATCATGGGACTGGAAACAGTCGATAAAGGTGAGTTTGAAGTAGGGGAGACTGTGAAAGTGGCTTATGTAGACCAGCAGCATAAGGATATCGATCCGAACAAGAGTGTTTATCAGGTGATCTCCGGTGGTAATGACTTGATCCGTATGGGAGGTCGCGATATCAATGCGCGTGCATACCTTTCGCGCTTCAATTTCTCCGGAGCCGACCAGGAAAAACTTTGTGGTGTGCTTTCGGGTGGAGAGCGGAATCGTCTGCATCTGGCTATGGCACTGAAGGAAGAAGGAAACGTGTTGTTGCTCGACGAGCCGACCAATGATATCGATGTCAATACTCTGCGTGCACTCGAAGAGGGTCTGGAAGATTTTGCAGGTTGTGCTGTTGTCATTTCGCATGACCGTTGGTTCCTCGATCGAATCTGTACGCATATTCTTGCTTTCGAAGGCGATTCGAATGTGTTCTACTTTGAAGGTTCTTATTCGGAGTACGAAGAGAATAAATTAAAACGACTTGGCAACGAAGAACCTAAGCGTGTGAGATATAGAAAGCTGATAGCTGACTAATACTTAACAATATGTAAGCCCCGCAATCAATTTGCGGGGCTTTTTTGTTTCATAGAGCTATAATATGTTTATCTCTCTTAAAAAATTGTAGCATCTTTGTAATGTATATATAAAGAATATTAATTACCTTTGTATTCCAAAACGTTTATTTACAATTTATTAATTAACAAGTTCTATTAACTAACAAAGAGAATTATGAGAAGACATCTAATTCATTTCCTGCTGGTTGCAGTGCTGACGGTATGTTCTGCCGCTACGGCCATTGCCCAGGTAACAGTGAAAGGTCAAGTTGTGGATGCGGAAACAGGTGAGCCATTGATTGGTGCAGCCGTAACGATTGTCGGTACCACCCAGGGTAGTGTGACTAACTTGGATGGTATGTTCACACAAAAAGCTGCCTCCGGTTCAACGCTGCTTATCAAGTACCTTGGTTACAAGGAATTCAGCAAGAAGATCACCCAGAAAGGTGGTACTGAAGATTTGGGCGTAATAAAAATGGCAGCCGATGCAATGGTGCTGAATGACGTTATCATCACTTCTTCTGTTGCTGTTTCGCGTAAAACACCGGTAGCTGTATCGACAGTTGACCCTGTCTTTATCGAGGAGAAGCTCGGAACACAGGAGTTTCCTGAAGTTTTGAAGTCTACTCCGGGTATCTATGCAACTAAGCAAGGTGGTGGTTTTGGTGACTCCAAAGTGAACATACGTGGTTTTAAGACTGAGAACTCTGCTATGATGATTAACGGTGTTCCGATGAATGATATGGAATGGGGTGGCATCTATTGGTCGAACTGGGCCGGTTTGAGTGATGTGACTCGTAGCATGCAGGTACAGCGTGGTTTGGGTGCATCAAAGGTAGCGGCTCCTTCAGTGGGTGGTTCTATCAACATTGTGACTAATACAATCGATGCCAACAAAGGCGGTTTCGTATCTTATGGTATGGGTAACGACGGATTGAACAAAATCCTGTTCAAGGTATCTACCGGATTGACCAAATCAGGTTGGGCCATGACCCTTTTGGGAGGTAAGACCTGGGCCGATGGTTATATCCAGGGAACCAACTACGAAGCCTACAACTGGTTTGTGAATATTACAAAGCGTTTCAATGACAATCATCAGTTGTCATTTACTGCTTTTGCTGCTCCCCAGTGGCATAATCAGCGTGGAAATAAAGACGGACTTACCATTGAAGGATGGCAGGAAGTTGCGAAGAATTATATGAATGGTGAGAAGCCTTATCGTTATAACCCTACCTACGGATTCGGGTTGAACGGACAAAGAAAGTCATCGGCATATAATGTGTATAATAAACCTCAGTTGTCATTGAACCATTTGTGGCAGATTAATGAAAAGTCAAGTTTGAGTACGGCTCTGTATGCTTCTATCGGTCGTGGATATGGCTATTCCGGTCAGGGATTGACCAGTGCGGATCGCAGTAACTGGTATGGCAGTAACAATGGTAACCTGAATATGACTTTCCGTAAAGCCGACGGTACATTTGCGTATGATGAAATATATGCTTTGAATGAAGCGAGTGAGAATGGTTCGGTTATGGCAATGTCGAAGTCTAAGAACTTCCATAACTGGTATGGTCTGCTTTCTACTTATACTACTAAGTTCGGTGATTACTTCGATTTCTATGGTGGTATAGACTACCGTTATTATAAAGGTACACACACCAATGAATTGGTTGACCTCTATGGTGGTGACTTTTATGTAGACTCTTCTTCAAGAAAAAGTGTTTTGGCTTCAAACAATGCCGCCGCTGCTGCCGGTTCTTCATTTGTGAACCAGAAATTGAAAGTAGGTGATATTGTTTATCGTGACTTTGATGGCTATGTGATGTCTGAGGGAGTATTTGCTCAAGGTGAATACAACAGAGATAAGTTGAGTGCCTTCATTTCCGGTTCGGTTTCTAATACCGGTTACTGGCGTTACGACCGTTTTTACTATGACAAGGCACACGCCAAATCAAAAACTGTCAACTTCATCGGTTGGAATGCAAAGGGAGGTTTGAACTACAACCTTACCGAAAATCATAATGTGTTTGCCAATATCGGTTATATCAGCCGTGCTCCATTCTTCTCGGGAGGTGCTTTCCTTAATTCAACAGTCAGCAATGCGACAAACCCCGATGCAGTGAACGAGAAAGTGTTCTCTTTCGAAATCGGATACGGCTATCGTTCGAGCTTCCTTACTGTGAACATCAATGCCTACCACACTCGTTGGATGGACAAAACCACTACCCGTTCACAGGATATCACAAACTACTATGAAGGCAGCCTTAGCGAGCCTTACGATGCAAGTAAGCTGGTTTCTACCAAGTCTGTTATCAATATGCAGGGTGTGAATGCTTTGCACCAGGGTGTCGAACTTGATTTTGTAGCAAAACCTTTCCAATGGCTGGATTTGAGCGGTATGTTCTCTATCGGTAACTGGCGTTGGGATAGCAATGCTTCGGGTAGCTTCACTGTAGAAGGTCAATTTGTGAACAGCGCATCTATCAAGGGAAGCGATGGTAAGGATGTGACCGTTCTTGTAAATGCGGCAGCTAACGGATTGGAGCCGGGTACAATGAAACTGAACCTGAAAGATGTGAAAGTGGGTGGATCTGCACAGACTACCGCAGCTTTGGGTGCTACTTTCAAGATCGACAAAGCCCTTCGTCTGGGTATCGACTGGAACTTATACGCACGTAATTATGCTGACTGGTCATTGAACTCAAACGACCTGGTGATGAACAGTGAGAAGGACTTTTCTACTCCTTGGCGTATTCCGACTGCAAGTACTTTCGATTTGAACGCAAGTTATAAATTCAACTTTGGTAAGCTGAATGCAGTACTGTCAGGTAACGTGAACAACTTATTCGACCAGACTTATATTTCTGATGCGACAGATGGTAGCAATCACGATTGGAAGACCGCTTACAATGTGTTCTACGGATTCGGCCGTACTTATAGCTTGAGATTAAAAGTTAATTTCTAATCTAAAAACAGGAAGTTTAAATTATGAATAGAAATCTATTAATGCCTGTAGCGGTGTCGTTGATTCTGCTGTCCGGCTGTAAATATAACGATGACAACTTCGAAGGATTGGACGATATGACCCAACCGACGAATTTGATGAAGATAGAGTATACGCTGACTGATGCTGACTATGCAACTATCAGCTCAAATTCGACCAATAAGAAGATTGCTACAGATGCCGGTGTGTCTAAGGATCTTGAGAATGTGAAGACTAACATGTATCTGACAGAGAAGATCACGGGAGCGGATTACATACCTGCTTTCTTGCTTGATAAGTATTACACTGCTGATAAGGGTTCGAGTGCAAAGATTACGTATAAGTACAAAGAAGCGATGTCTTCTTTGCTGTCGGAGTATGCTTCGGTGAAATATCTGAAACCGACGGATGCCGAATACAAGTTGGTTTATGGTGAGAATGCATTTGCGCCTTATCTGAATGAAAAGACAGAAGGTCAGATGTCTAAGATCCTGAACGAAAAGTTCAAAGATGCCGAAAAGGGAACAGCTGTTTTCGTTGACTATAAGTTGGGAGAGGGACAGTTGGAGAATCCGTTGATGTGGCAAAACTTCGAGGCGCTTCCTACCGGAGATTTGCAAGAGCTCAAAGGCTGGTTTATCAGCTCTACCGGTGACACTCAGTGGAAGGTTACTTCTTATGATGATAACCAGTATGTTCAGTATTCGGCAAACGGTACGAAAGGGGCATGCGTCGGCTGGATGGTTACCCCTGCTATTTCTGTTACTGCCGGTGATTATCTCGCTTTTGACGTGACCGTGGGATACTATAATGCCAGCTGCTTGTCAGTGCTTATTTCAGAGAATTTCGATGGTGAAAATGTCGGTACTGCCAATTGGGTTGATGTGACTTCTGGTTTCAGCATTCCTACCAAGCCGACAAGTGGTTACGGTACGTTTGCTTCTGCAGGTAAAGTGTCTTTGTCAGCTTATGCAGGCAAGAAGGTGTATGTAGCCTTTAAGTACGAAGGTGATGGTGCCAATAAGAAAACCACTACTTATCAGATCGATAACATCATGGTAGGTACCTCCATTCCGGCCAACAGTCTTTCTACTCCTACTTACGCGGTGAAAGTATACGATGGAAAGAACTGGAAGAATAAGAGCAATAGCGTATATGTCCTGACATATGCCGATTACGGAGATATGGGACAGAGTAAACGCTACTTTACTTCTGATGTTCCGGCTGTGAACTATTTGCCTGCTTATTTGTCTAAGATGGTGGCATATCCTGTTGATGGCGATGCACGTGTAGTAGTCTACAGATATTATAATGGTACTGATTTGAAGATCTACAGTGATGAATACACTTATTCTGCCGAAAAAGCGAGATGGGAGTTGAATACACGTATTGTCGATAAGACAGAGCAGTTTGTATTGTCTGACGGAAAGTGGAACTTTGACCCGAGCACTGTGGTTACTTTGAAGGCAGAAAAGGGCGATGCAGAAACTGCTGCATTCTATCAGACCATCACCGATTGGGTGATTGCCAATAAGGGACAAGAATATGCGCCTATATTTAGTGGTAAGAGTAATAATGAATATTATTATGGTAGCTCTGCTTATCAGAACAATTTTGATTTCCGCCCGGCGAAGTGGAGAGAACAAAATGCTGCCGCTTATGGTAACATGTCAGATGCCGATCTGACAAAGTTGATGTTCGAACGTTTGCCAGAAGCATTCCTTCCGGGATTGAAAGCAATCTATGGTAGTGCGGATGTTGTGGAAGGTGTAGATGTCTTCTATACAATTAACTTTGCCATTTACGATGGCTCTTCTACCACACAATATACCATTAAGTATAAAGTGACAGGTAAAGGACAGTTTGAATATGTTGCAGACTCTTTGAAGAAAGTAGAATAAGAAAACTAATTCATTTATAATTAAGAAAGGCCGCTCTGAGTAATCAGGACGGCCTTCTTTTATATTATAACGAGAGAGTTATGGGGGTGAAAAGGCGTTTAGATACATTCCCGTTTACATCTTCACCTCCATCACTACCGGATTATGATCACTGCACAAATTGAGGTCAGGCGAATAGTAATCTACCCCTTTAAATTCTTTGGAATGGAAAATATAGTCGATTCTCAGCAGGCGTTTAAAGTACCGGAACGTATACATGTACCCATGTCCGCAAGTCTGGAATCCGTCTTGAAGATTGTCACCTTTCACGGTACTGTATGTGTAGGACGATGGGAGAGAGTTAAAGTCACCGCAAACCAGTATAGGGTAGGGGGGTGGTGCGGATTAATTGTTCCAAAGTCTTTGCCTGCGCCGCACGTTTCCTGAAGTTCTCGTTGAGTCCCTCCAACAATTGTCTGGCCACTGCTTCCTCTCTGCCTGTCAGTTCGTTTTTAGCCAGTTCCCTTTCCAGTCTGCGCTTATTTTGGCTGACCTCCGTTGTTTGCAGGTGGTTATTGAAAACACGAACCGTTTGTCCGTTTACGTCCAGATCACACCACATACTGCAATTCCTTGAATCGGGGTAAGTGATCAGTCTGCTGTCCTTCACCGGATATTTGCTGAACAGAGCTACCTGCAAGATAGGTGTACTGTCCGGAGCTTGCGGAATGACGGCATACTGCCAGTCTGCAAATGCGTTCCGTATGCTGTCTGGAGTAAAGTACCGGTTGCCGGCAAACTCCTGAAAGCAGATAATGTCCACCCGGTGCTCTTTCATATAAGCCGCAATCTCCTTGCACGAATATCCCGACTGCTCGTTGCCGAAACTGTCAACGTTGTATGTCGCTATTTTCAGTGTATTTGCCTCTTTTCCTCCGGCCGTGAAAGGAGGTTGGAAGATCCGACCCAGATATTGCCAGTTGGCAGCTATGGTTATCAACGGAATGATGATCCAGAACCTCCGGCGAATCCCCCAGTAAATGGCGGCGGCAAGATTGATTAATAACAGTCCTGACAGCGCCAGCCCGATGAAAGGCATCAGAGTGGAGTGTTCGGGAGGTATGTGTCCGGCGAATGCTCCGGCAATGGTGATGCCGGCCAGGACAAAAGTCAGTGCAATAGACGTACAATAAAATAGTTTGGATACAGCTTGCTTTCCCATTGTTTTGAATTTCGCATTTTAGTTCACCACAGATTACACGGATTAAGACAGATTGATTATTTATCCGGTTGATCTCAAGCGGAATTCAGACAGACTCCGAGGAAATCCGTGTCAATCCGTGTAATCCGTGGTGAATTGGTTTATTTCAGCCATTTCTTTATCTTTTCCTTTAGCTTTTCCTGAGCGATCGGTTTTGAGATAAAGTCATTGCATCCGGCTTCTTCGGCTGCATTCCGGTCGTGTTCGTAAGCGTATGCGCTTTGTGCAATGATGGGTACTTCCGCGGACAGTTGCCTGATAATTCTGGTAGCTTCCAGTCCGTCTAAGTTAGGCATCTTGATGTCCATCAATATCAGATCCGGATTTACCTCGTCATACATGGTCACGGCCTCCATGCCGTCTCTGGCGCGTACTAAGCGGTATTTTCTACCCAGAATAGCGTTCAGCAGGTCGAAGTTGCTGTCTGTGTCTTCGGCTATCAGTATGGTGGCTTTCTCTGTTTCGACTGCGGTTGTCCGAAGGTCCTCTTCCTTTTCCGTCGTTTCCTCTTTGGGGCGGGGCGTATCCTCTTTGGCCGGGAGCACTTCCGACGGCTGTGTTCCGACGGCTTCGCCGGGCAAGTGGCTGTTCGTTCCCGTTTCCGTATCTTGTATGACATTCTCAAGAGGCAGCCAGAAGGTGAATGTGGTTCCTGTGCCCACTTCCGAGGAGACCGCAATCTCTCCGCCCAGCCGTTCGATGATCGTTTTACAGATTGACAATCCCAGACCCGTACCCTGGGCAAAATTGTTCAGTTTGGCAAACCGTTGAAATACCCTTCCCAACTTTTCGGGCTCGATACCCAGTCCGGTATCTTTGACGTAGAATACAACTCGCTCGCCTTCCTGTTTGTAACCATAGCTTACGCTGCCTTCTGTGGTAAATTTGAACGCGTTGCCTATCAGGTTAGAGAATACCTGGAAGATCCGGTTCTTGTCCGAGTGGATGCTTAGCGCTTCGTCCGGCGAGTCGAACCTCAGTTCCACTCCCTGCGGACAGCGGAATACGTGTGCATCATGAATCTCTTTGCAAAGTGGGTGCAGCCTCACCGGCCCGTAAGTGAACTCTACGATGCCCGACTCTATTTTGGAAAGATCCAATATTTCGTTGATCAGTTGCAACAGCCGTTCGTTGTTGGCGTCTACAATCTCGTAATACTCCCCTCCTTTCCTCCGCATTGTCACTCTCCGAGATGATGCGCGAGAATCCTACGATGGCATTGAGGGGCGTGCGTATCTCGTGGCTCATGTTGGCAAGGAAAGCCGACTTCAGTTTGTCCGATGTTTCCGCTTTCTCTTTCGATTCTATCAGTTCACGGCGCATCAGTTCCAGCTGGGTGATGTCCCATTCGATGCTGACAATGATGGGAGAGAAGTCCTCGCTTTCCACCATGATTTTTTGCTTGTCGAGAATCAGCAGATTTCCGTTTTTGTCCTTGCCCTCCATAATCCAGTGCATCCCTTTTCCGGTAGCGGCAATTTCCATATCCTCTTTTCGCTTCTGCTGTGCCATTTCCGGCGGGTAGTAGTCGAAGTCGTTCATTCCGATGGCGTTTTCTGAGCTGATGTCCCGGTTGTACGACTCCCGGTTACGGTAGATGTACCTGAAATCGTTCTCGATATCTTTTACCACGATACCTGCCGGGATGTTCTCCATCGTAGTATCCATGATGCGATTGAAGCGTTTGATCTGCGATTCGTACCGGATACGTTCCGATATGTCATGGGTGAACGACCAGAAGGTTTCTTCTCCGTCGTCCGTTGTCACACTGTACATGGTGCCTTCAAAGGCCAGTGTGTTTTTATCGTGCTTCAGGGGTTGGTAGGCCAGGAAGTTGAGGGTCTGGCCTTCCCGTATGCTGCGGTAACGTTCCTCCCAGTCCTCTATGCAGGTCATATCGCCCACGACATCGAACACCCGTATCAGTGACAAGTCCGCCTGTTCCGCGATCCGGTGGTTCAGCCTGAACTGCCTGTTGGCAAATATCAGCGTGCCGTCTCTGCGTGCCGCGTACACACTTTCTTTGGCATTGTTGATGGCATGCGTCAGCGTGTTGATGTCGTTTCGTTTCCGCTGTATGTCGGTGATGTTCTGTATATACCCTTCCAGGACGATGTTGCCATCTTCTTCTTCATTCCGCAGGTAGCATTGCTGGCGCATATAATATACCTGTCCTTCCAGCAGGATGCGGTATTCGATGTATTCCTTTAAGAGTTCGCGGCGGTTGGCTTCCATCCACGTGTTCACGGCGGGCAGGTCTTCGCTTAGGATGGTTTCGTAGTAATCCTGAAAGTTGATGCTCCGCTCTTCTTCCGTGCATACGATTCCGTTGTATCCCCGGTAATAGAATGTCTTCTCTCGCGATGAATATTTCCATTGCCCTATTTGTGCCGCTTTTTGTATCTCCTTCAGCTCGTAGTTGGTGCGTTCCAGTTGCAGTTTTACGTTGCTGCGCGCCGTGATGTCGCGATATTGGCACAGCACCTTGTCACCGTCGTACGGCTGCATGATACATTTGAAGTAATACGTTTCGCCCCCTTCTAGTGGCAGCCGGTAGTTGCGGTTCACCGTTATCCCCTGTTGGGTCACCCGCCTGAAGTCCGGTAGCAGTTTCTGGAAGGTATGGTCGGGAAGCAGGTTGAACAGATTTTTCCCCAAGAGTCTGTCTTCTTGCAGAAACCACAAATCGCTGTGTGGGTCGATGTCCAGACACGTGCCGTTTTTGTCCACCAAGATCAGTGTGTCGGATGTCAGTTGAAGTATCTTGTGGGCATTGTCTACGTCATGCAATATTCTATCCATGCTTTGTCCGATTTATTGGTTTAAGGATTCCGTTTTTGTTCTTTTGGCTTTTTCCCATGCTCCTGTTCCTTTCTTTTTACGAAGGTAGTTAACACCTTTCATTACGTTAATGTTCATAAACAGGAAATAATACGGGATGAAGAGCAGCTTGTTTTTCACTTGCCGGGTAGAAAGGTAGTAGCCCCATCCTCCCATGATGTAGAATAGGAGCTGGAGTGCCAGGATGGTGCCGTAACAGACAGGGGAGCCCCCCGCCAGTAGAATGGCGATGTTGAGTGGAAGCAGCGCGAACAGCAGCACCGGTGCCAGAGACCACCTCAGCACTCTATGCGATACGTATTGAAACGTCAGCACTCCGTAACGGAACGGATTGAGCAGTTCTCTCAGCCGCCAGATAGATTGCAGTCCACCGGCTGCGATACGCACTTTCCGCTTCTGCTCCTCGCGTATGTCGGCCGATCCGCTTTCGATGGCATACGCCTGCGTGCAATATGCTATCTTGTATCCCTGCATGGCGATGCGCAACGACAGGATGAAGTCGTCCAGCAGCGTGTCCGGTTCCATCACTGTGAAGAGCTCCCGGCGTACGGCAAATAGTTCGCCTGCGGCTCCCACGGCGGAGTAGAGGCGTGCATCCAGTGCTTTCAGTGTCGATTCATATTTCCAGTATATGCCTTCTCCTCCGGCCGCCGCACCGTCTTTTTCTTGCACGGCTATCCTTTTCTCACCGGCAACGCATCCCACCTTCGGGTCTTCAAAAGCCCGGACTATTTCGCGTATTGCTTCGCGGTTGAGCATCGTATTGGCATCGGTAAACACTACGAGCGGCGTGTCCACCAGCATCATGCCCCGTGTCATGGCGGCCGTTTTTCCTTGCCGCAGGGGTTGGAAGTGGACGGTGGCCTGCGGCCAGTCTTCCAGTCGCTGGTTGGTAGAGTCGTTGCTTCCATCGGTGGTCCACACGATGTGCAGCTTGTCCGCCGGGTAGTCCAGCCCGAGACAGTTGCGCATCTTCTCGTCCACCACCTCTTCTTCGTTAAAGGCTGTGATGAAGAGTGTCACGTCCGGCAGTCTTTTGTCCGGGGGGAGCTGTCGCCGGACAGGTTTCACAAAGAGTTCCTTCAGTTTGACCAGCATGTAAAGCAGTATTCCGTATCCCAGGTGGGTATAGAATACGAGGAAGAGGGAGAGCCAGAAAAGGATTTGCAGTGTTGTCATCATAGTATCTCTTATTTTATTCGGTTCAATAATTCGGCTTTCTTACTTGATTCTTTAAGCATGTTTACAAAGTAGAGTGCGTCTGCTTTGTTCGATTGGTTTGTTTTGTCTTTTTCATATTGCTCTACAAAGTGCGTAGCGTGTTCAACCAGGAACCGTCGGCAGTCAATGTTCAGCATGACTCCGTCCTGATAATTTCCGTAAGACAGTCCGGTGACAGCACTGTTACTTTCTATCGACTTGATGTCTTCTTTCTTCAGTCCTTTCAGGTTGATGGTGACTGAAGGGTAATAAAAATATTCCTGGCTCGGCAAGTTGATGATCAATTTCAATGTCGATCCGTCTGCGCTCTTTTCAATCTTTCCATGCATGCGATAATAGTTGTATTCATAATATTCTTCTTGACTAGGCATCCATATACAATCTTCACCATCTTTGCCATAAGTGTCGTTCAGCCAAAGAAGAAAGTCAGTCCAGAAGGCATCTGTAGAATGTACACCGATGTTAATAGCGCACCGATCCACAGTGGGTATAGATCGTTCTTGCTCTATCACCTGTTTAAAGTCATCAGGACTATCATGAAAGACTCTATTTAATGTATGATTTTCTAGATTAGTAAGATTATGAAATGGATATACCTTTTCACCACGTTCTGCTGTGATAGTTTTTATATCATCTAAGTTAATTGCAGCAGTAGTATAATCAATGTTTCCATCAGGTTCTGAAAGCGTTTTACATTTCCTGCCCGATAATCTTTTTTGTATGCTATCTTGCCCAATAAGATAATGTTTTTGTATGCTATCTATGTTATGTATTTCCTTAGTATTTACGTTATGAAACGCTATACTATTGCCATAATTAACTATATCAATTACATCTTCCCATAAAATGCCATTTCTTCCATAAAAACGATAATTGTCTTTGCTATATCCCAAATTTATTATTGATTCTTCGGCCATGTAGTTATCGTCTGCAGCCAATGTAGCTGTAAATGAAAATCTAACTTCTTTGCCTGTTCCATCAGTACATCCTAAGGTTTTTCCTAAATAGTAAATATCTGGTGGAAGATCATCTTGCTTTAATTGTTCATAATGATAGTAATATTGTCCCGAAAGAGGCTTTCCATTGATACTTGCCCATGTTCGTGGATAGATACTAGGCTTACAATCGTCTTGGGTAAGCATAATTAGCAAATGTTTGTTATATTTTAGAGGTGCAAAATAAACATCTAACAATTCTAAATTGATAGTTGAATTGGTTTTGATTGTAATCTCGGCTGTCACATTTTTATTTTCTTGATCAAAAGGGTATAAATATGCCGGTTCTCTTAAACTTCCTCCTTTATACAAGTCAACTTCTTTGATACATGAAGCTGCTAATAGTATCAAAAGGAATATTGCTATGGTTTTAATGTATATTTTCATGACTTTATTTTAAAATAGGTAATACGTTTAATTTTTGCATTGAGTGTTTGTGGCCAATTTTTGTTCATACAAGGCTTCTCTATTAATATATAGTAACAACAACATATTGTAAATACAATTGGAAGTAATAATGTAGCTTGTATTAAATAGTTCGAATAGTAAAAGTCAAATGGGAGTATTTTTTTAGTTAGTTTGCCTGTAAAATGAAATAATGGATAATGTAGTAAATAAATTGTGTAGCACATTCCTCCTATTATGTATAATACTTTTCTTCTACATATCCAATTTATAAAATATCCTTTGAAGACACTTAGAAATAACAAAAACAATGCTATACAAAAGTATAGTTGATTAGGATTCCATATAAAATAGAAGAGTAAATAAAAGCAGATGGATCCAACAATGTCCCATATGAAGTATTTTCTATATAACAGTTCTTTCTGTCGTAAGAATAAATATGCAATGGTAAACCCTACAAGAAAATAATGAAGATGGTTTAATATAGATAGGTGTAAATGTAATTGTTTCAATTCATTATAAAAGAAACCTTTTAATATTAATGAAAAACAAAATAATATAGTGATGCGAATATACCATGAATATTTTCCTGAACCGGAAAAAAGAAATAAAATTAACCATGGAGCCAATACGTAAAACTGAATTTCCACTTCAAGACTCCATATGACTGGATTAAAAGGAGGCCATACACCATAAATTAGAGTGTGCGTATAGGTTATTGATGCGAATAAATGGTTTATATCCGCAAGTATATTTGTTTGAGAAGTTATGGCATATGCCAAATATATGATGACACATGATAAAATAAAAGGTACTTCTAAGCGAGTTAACCTTCTATAGAAATATTGTTTTAAAGAAGGTTTTTTACTGCCTTCTAAATAATGACGGAAAAAAGGTAATGCTATGACAAATCCACTAATTGCAAAAAAAAGCTCAACACCTAAACCACATCGATTAATGAACCAACTCCATGAATTGATATCTTTGACTCCTTGGTAATAATCATATCCGATACTTCTGCCAAAAAAATTATTGAGATGCAACAGGCAGACTGTAAAGATAGCAAAGAAACGGAATCCATCTATTTCAGTGATATACCCAGCGGGGTTAATTGGACGATGTAATTTCTCGAATATTTCTTTCATGATTTTATTAAATTATCATCTTCATCCTTATATTCTTTCTTTCGCGTAAATACTCTACCTATATTTTTGAGGGCGTAAATAGCCCGTACCTTAAAACTGTTGAATAACGAGCCGTCAGCGCTGATGGTACCATATCCCGTGATTGCACGTGCCTTTCTTTTGCGTATAAAATATATATTTCCGTATTCTTTGAGTCGTAAAGCTAAAGAGCCATCCTCCCCCCGTCTAATATCTGTGCGGATACCCACTTGACGAGCGTAATCTGTACGGTATGCAAATACCAGTCCTCGTACACTTAATTCAGGACGTTTGATCGATTGTATCCATAAATGGATGTCTCTAATGAATTCATATATTTTTAATCCGACCCACGAATGTTCTTTATCGGGAATATAGCTCCATAATGAACTTACTGCTACAATTCCAGGACGTTCTAATGCATCAACCATTGTTTCAACATAATGTGGGGGATACATAGTGTCGGAGTCAATATTAATGTGATATTTTCCTTTGGCACGCTTTAATCCGCAGAGGCGAGCATGTCCACAACTATGTTGATGCTCTATTACATATGGAATGCCGGTTGCTTCATAGATTGTTGCTGTTTGGTCTTTGGAATCGTTATCTGTACCAATAATTTCTATTGGATATTTACATTTCATTTCACTCAGAGACCATAAACTCGCTAGTAGATGTTTTTCTTCATTATATCCTATAAGAGAGACTGTTACAAGCGGATTGTCAGATTGTAGTAATTTCAGTTTATTTCGAACTTCTTCAACGATCTCTTGTGGAGCTTCAGAAAAAGGCTTCTCGTATACTTGTAAATATTTTGTGTACCATTTCATAATATTTTTCTTTTAATTAGTAACTGATTCAAATAAGTTTTTCCATTGAAGTGCTATGTTTTCTATTTTGAAGCGTTCTACGTTGTGGCGTGCACGAATTCCCATTTCTTTACGTACACTCTCATTCTCCATAAGGAAACAGATTTTATCTGCTAATCCTATTATATCTCCATTTCTTACTAATATACCATCAATATTATTTTCAATGATATCACGTGGTCCACATGGACAAGCAAATGCTATAGGAGGTACTCCACATACCATTGCTTCTGTGATGACCATTCCAAATCCTTCGAAATGTGAAGATAGAACAAATATAGAACTTTCACAATATTTCTCTATGATATTCCGTACACTGTGTTCTAATATACAGGTTTTGCCAATATCTAACGTATCAATTTGTTTTTGGAGTTTTTCGCGCATACCATCACCATATATGCGCAATATCCAGTCCGGATGTTTTTGGGATACAATTTTCCATGCAGATATTAGACGATCAAATCCTTTTTGTGGCATATATCTTCCAACTGCAATCACTTGTTTTCTGCTGCAGTCAGAATGTGACTCTGGAATAAATGAAAGAGGGTTGTGAATAACGGTTACATTATTTAATTCTGTCCACTCTGTTGCATCTTCATGGCTAAGAACAATAAACCGCTCTAATGAACGTAACTTACATATAAGTTGTTTCATCCAAAAACGTTTGATTAATTTTTTTATAAAGTTGGGAAGTCCAGGAGGATTAAATTCGCGATAGTTTGATTTATTAAAATGTATCTCCCCTAATTTTATGCTTCCGTCTGTCATCTTATTGATAAAATTAATATCTCGTCTCAATAATGATATTGTAATGTTGGGTTTTATTTCATTTAGACATTCGTTCAAGCGTCTTCGAAAGACTCTCTGTTTTTTAAAGTATTCTAAGATGCGCCTATAGATAGGTGTTCCATATAGATGATCGTAATTGATTCCAAGTTGATGGATTGTAATATTGGGATGCAACTCATAGTATGGAGGTCTATTTTCTCCATCCGTTAAAATGATATGTATCTCATAGCCAAAGAACTCAGTAAAGTAATTGGCCTTTAATGTTAAAACCCGTTCCATACCACTTGGATAGTATAAAGACGGAATGCAATAAGCTATTTTGATATTATTTTTCATGATTCAAATAACTTACGTAGTTTTTGTCCGAAATGATTTATGTCATTCTTTTTGCCAAATAGCCATGCATTTTTTCCACATTCAACAATTCTTTCTGGTGATTTTTTAAAATAATTCATGGCATTTGCTAAATCATCAACATCCCCTGCTTTGTAGATCTTTCCCATGTTGTTCTCAATGATAATATCTCTGTATGCTGTATTATCAGCTGCGATAATAGGCATACCCAAGGCTAATGCATCGACAAAACTAGTCATTCCTATAGCTGCAAGTGGATGCTCATATGGGGGAGTTGGAATAACTAAAACGGAACAGCTATTGAGTAAGGGCACCATTCTAGTGTCATCGGGTTTCTCTTGAATATGGATTTGAGTATATTTGCCTTCTTTGTAATTTGTAGGAATACTTTGGTTGTCACTAACGATAATTGTATGGCTTGCTGTCTTCTCAGCAGCACTCACTAATGTCTCGTGGTCACGTCGGGTTTTACCATTACTAATGAATATGATGTTCTCATATTGTCTTTGGAAATTAAGTATAGGGGCTAGGCGTTCATAAAACTTATGATCTGGTCCCCATTGCATAAATTCTAGCATATTAGCTTTTTGGGGCAGCTCCTTACACATGGCTTGATGAGCAAATTGGCTGATGAAAATAAGATGATCATATTGCTCTAATTTCAGCCTTATGGTGAATGGAGGGTGATAAAATATGGCAATAAGTTTTGGACGAAATAATTTTATTTGTTTTAATATTCCCAAAAAGTCTACTGTAAAATCCGCTCCTCCATATACAATATCATAATTGCGCGCTTTCCAATAGAGTTTAAACCATAAAGGTAGAAGTGACACTAATTTGAATATTTTATTTTTGTGATTTTTAGGAGTAATCAGCATATAGTCGATAGCGTATTCACCAGTTTCAAGAAGCTCATTAGTTCCGAATTGATGATGACTTGCAGAGTTCCCATTATTGTATGATTCTCTGGATTTTATCATGTCGTAATTATTAACAAATAAAACGCGTTTCATGTTTTTATTAAGTATTTAATTTATTTATAAGTTTCATTGATAACTTTTTGCATTTGCATTTTCCATGATAAATTTTCTACGGAATGACGAATAACATTTATGTTCCATGATTGGCTATGATAAAAAGATATCAATTCATGTATATTAATTGGAGTTTCATTGGCTGGTACTTTAAGTACATAATTGCAGTGGTCAAAGTCTGCATCAATTTCTGAATAGACAAACGGGATACCTCGGGCTGCATATTCTCTGTTTTTTAGAGTCTTTATATGAGTAATTCCACTTCGGTGCCGTCCTAAGCTACCTATGCCCATATCTGCCTTAGAAAATAGTTGGTCGAGGTCGTTTCCATGCATGTTTCCATATAAAATAACATAAGGCTCTAAGGCATTCTGTTTGATTATTGGCAATATTTCTTGACGTTCACGTTCTCCGCTTAATTCGCCTACAATGTGAAAATATACTTTGTATTGAGGTTTTGTAAGATAATATTCTGCCAATCCTTTGATAATACGATCATATCCATGCCAATAATGTATTTCTGCCACTCCAATTAAATGTAGTTCATAAGTTGTATCATTTATTTGTTTTTTAGGTAGTATTGAATCAAAATCAATTCCATTTGAGATACGAATAGTAGGTCCTCCAAAGATGGTTTTGGCATCTGAAAATGTGATGATCCCATCAAGTAATTTTGCTAAATGATGGCGAAAACATTTATCAACCAATAGGTCAAGTTTCATCTTGAAAGTTATATATTCCTGATCATAAGGGTATGTTGGAATTTCCATTACTACTTTTACATCATGTTTCTTAAGCTGACTGACCAATTGTATTGTAAATGGATTAGCATTATGAAAAGAACGGATATATATAAAGCTGATTCCTTCAGAAATTATAAAATCTCTTATGGGCTTAAAACATATACGTTTTCTTATTTTTCCCCATGTGCTATGTCCGAAATCGACTAAAATGTTATTGTCAGCTATCCACTTCCAATGTCCATCTGATGTTTGTTCATAATAGCAGGTACATACGTCTAAACCGCACTCTTTTAGTGCTTTTATTTGGTGTTGGATTTTTTTGCTGATTCCGTTTGCTTCGTCGAATCCGTGAAATACAAGAAACAGTGCTTTCATTCTTTGTTTTTGTTTATGATGCTTTTGGTCTTACCGATGATGTCGTATTCACCGGTTAACTGTATGTAGCACCCAAATATAATGAAAAATATAATACTCTTTACAATTAAGGTCAGAAAAATGTTTCCTCCTTCTGTTAGTAGACTGAGTGGATAGAGTACGGCAGTCAGCAAGATGCTGATAACAAGCGGCGATATCAGTTGAGCTACAAAATTGCGCAGGCTGCGATGTAGTGTTACTTGATACATTATCCAATAACATTGTATGAAATTAACAGTAAATGTAAGTGTGATACATGATGCTACGGCTTCAAGTGTGCCAATCCAGAAAATACCCAGTAAGATACCAGTTACATTGAGCGCAGATGAAAACAAACCACACACAAATAGGCTTTTTGTATCGCCAGCTGCTTGAAAAATCGAACCAGAGGAAGACAGAATAATCTGAATGCCTACCGATAATGTGAGTATTTGAAATATAGGGATTGATGGTATCCACTGGTCGCCAAAAATAATCAATGTTACTTCGCTGGCTGTAAAGTAGAGTAATACACTTAATGGCAGTCCAATGAAAGCCAAGAAACGTACAATGCGTTCGTAGCCTGAAGCCAAGCGTTCAAGATCATTTTGATAGTCGCTGAAGATGGGATGCATTACGGGAGTGATTACTTGTGTGATGTTCTGTAAGGGTAGCATCATCAGGCGATACGATTTTTCATAGTAACCTAAAGGAGACATCCCCATGTATTTACCGATTAATAGTTTATCCAGGTTACGGCTAAAGTAGTTAATAATGTTAAACAGGAATTGATAGGCAGAATAAGAGAAGATTTGGCGCAATACATCCAGCCCAAGTGTAAATTTCAGACGTTGTGGATAATGATGTATGGAAACCACAAATATTAGGATACCCGATAAAATAGGACCTATAATTAGTGCATAAAGCCCGGCTCCACATAGGGCTGCTATGACAGCTGCTATACCAGTGGCTATCTGTATAACGAAACTTCTCAAGGCAATAAATTTAAATTCTTTATTGCGATAAAACAAAGCATTGGGAACAATAGTAGCTGAAGCAAAAAATAGGTTTATAGCTAGTAATTGACATAGTATGCGCAGGATTTCCCGATTATAGTAAGCCGCTATGGGCCATGAGGCAACTGTGAAAAGAAATGCCAGACCGATACCCGTCCAGACTGTGAAAGAGAAGAGTCCTGATAAATTCTCTTTGGTTAGACTTTTGTGTTGGATAATGGCAGGTGATAGTCCTACATCGGTGAATAGATTGAAAAAGGCAATGATTACTGTTGCTACAGCCATTACACCAAAGTCGTCTGGTGAAATTAGGCGTGCCAATACGCCTGCTACGACAAGTGATACGAGTATGCCACTGTATTTGGCAAGGGCGGTATAGAATACCCCCGAGAATAGTTGGTGCTTGAGTGAAGTCATAAATTTATTTTTAAAGCTACTCTGCTTTTCCAATGGAGAAGGTGAGGGCGTTGGATTTATAATTAGAAATATGTTGTTTCTTTATTGTCTGGGATGGATGGATGTTTTTAGTAATAATACCATTAGCGTTCGCATAGTTACATATGGCCTATAATATTTGAGACAGAGGCTGAATAGTTTTATACGTTGAGGTAAAGATAATGTATGTGCTTGCCATACAGCTGCATCCAGCATCTGTCGTAAAAAAAAGAATATTGTATGGTGATATGTTTTTGGATAAATTGGGAGTTCTCTTAATAATTCGTTAGTTACAGTAAGATATCCTTCCATATTTTTCCATGTGAATTTTTTAGTCATGATAGAGTTTGTTCTGATACGCCTATGGAAGAAAGAACGACGAATGAATCCTGTTTTAGAAGCATGCAAATAAGCTTGTATCATGAAGAGTTGATCTTCGTGTAATATACCGGGATAAAATGAAAGTCTCTCTTCACAAATGAACTCTCGGTGAAATAAGTTTAGGCAAACCGATGATTTGAACTTGTATGTTTTTAGTTGTGTTTTTAACATGTCTATGCCTGAACATATCTTTTCAGGTAGATCTAAAGTTCTTTGGTAGTCGAAGGAGCTTTCGGGTATGTTCGGTTCAATTGTGAACGTTTCAGCATCGAAGAAAACAAAATCAAGAGCTTCTTTTGTGCATTTACGATAACATAATTCAAGTGCATCAGGCTCTAAAAAGTCATCACTATCCATGAAATAAATATATTCCCCAGTAGAAAATTTCAGTCCCTGATTACGTGTTATAGAAAGTCCTTGATTAGATTGTTTATAAACTTGAATCCGTGTGTCCTTGATTGCAATTTCTTCCACGATTGCTCTACTACAATCGGTAGAGCCGTCATCAATTACGATAATTTCCAATTCTTCCAGTGTCTGCTGACAAATACTTTCCAGTGCTTCCTGTACGTAATTACAGGTGTTATATACAGGGATAATAACGCTAACTTTAGGACGTTCATTGCATTGTTCCATTCTTTTTGAGTGTGATGATGTTTCAATCTAGCAAAGATACATAAAAAGATTTAAGGAAAACGGTTATTTTCTCGTAAAATATGGAAAAGTTGAGAGGTAATAATGTGTTGATTTACTCGCTGCAGGTACTGGTGCGTATGCTCCTGGTAGTTTATCCTGGTTACGAAATGGGTGCCCATTGTGATTTGAACCCCGATCAGAACGGCGATGGAGAGATAGAACCCGAATAGTGGATCAAGGCGTGTCCTTGTTTTAAGGTTTTGCTGCGGGTAGTGTACGGTTGACGGGGGGTACCACAGATTTACACTGGATTATACAGAGGATTTATTTTCTTCGGGATACCCGTGAACGAGAAACCGAAACTCCGTGTAAATCTGTGGTAACCCGTATCACTCACCGTGTTCGGTATGTATAAATTTCTTATTGGCCCCTTTGAGGTGGAACAGGCTGGCTATGGTCCCCAATGCCAGCGAAGGCACCTGCATTAGTGCTTTTAGTAGCCTACCGTTGAGCAGGCGGGCTGGAACAGGGATAAACATGGCGGCAACCTGTGCTGCCGACAATATCCACCATTTAGACGCTACCGGACGGTGGACCAGTGTGGTAAGCAGAGTGAATCCGAAAACGGCTACCAGTTGCACCAGGCGCGGAGGGAGCATCCATTGGATGATTTTATCGACCAGATCGAAAGAGGGCCACCACCGCCACCATCCTTCCATCTGCTTGACGCTTTTTATGAAGGACAGTCCCTCACACAAGATGCCGAATTGCGCTGCCATCCAGCGCCGGCGCTGATTCTTGATGTTCTCTTTTTTTTGCGTTTTTTCGTCGTAGACAGGTAGGTTTTCCAGATAGACGGTGTGCATCCTGCACTCAAGTAGCGTAAGTTCCAGCTCTTTGTCCTCTCCTGCGGTTTCCAGGCTTTGCACGGCATCGTAATACCAGAAGTAATCAAAAGCCATGCCCGAGCCTGCCAGTCCGGCAGACAATCCGAGGGCGTTGTGTCCGCTCCTGAAAAATCCATTGTTGATCTCCTCGCTCACTCCGTCGAGCAAGGCAATGTCCGTATTCAGGTTTTTGCCTGTGCGGTGGGCTTGCATCGCCTGCACTCCGGCGGAGTAGGCACGGTTCACCTCGGAAAGGAATCCGGGTACGGTCACGTTGTCGGCATCCATCACCACGGCAATGTCATACATAAAGGCCAATTGGCGGTTGCCTAGTCCTTTCGCCTTTCCGTCTTCCTCGATGGTGCTGATGCCCAGTAGGAGGGCTTTGGCCTTGGAACTGTCTTCGTAGGTAGCCACCAGCAGGCGGATAGGGAGTCGGCTCAGGGCTTTGTTGGTGGAGTCCTGCATGTGGTCGGAGATGACGTATACATCGTACATTTCTTTGGGGTAGTCCTGCTCAAGGAAAGAGCGTACGGAGTCAATGATGACTTTGTCTTCCCGGTAGGCCGGGAAGAAGACGGCGATGCGGTGCAATTTGTCCGCTTCCGGATAGTGGGGCGCACGATAGAATTTGGACGCAATAGCGTACACTAGCAGATAGGCTACGCAAAGTGCCAACGGAACGAACAGGATCCAGTCGATCAAGGTTAGTATGAGTATCATAAGTCTTAATGTAGGTTATGGGTCGATATATTTGTGTAAATCGGTTCAGCTGCGGTTCACCACAGATTACACAGAGGATCATTTCGGCAGAGTTTTACAGAATCCTATAGAATCTCAGAGAGTTCCACAGGATTTCACTTTCTCGTTTATGGATATCCCCAAAAAAATGATTCCTCTGTGTGCTAATTTGTGTAATCTGTGGTGGACTGTCACTCAACACAGCTTCCAGAAACCCTTCACTCCGTGCCAGACGGCTTTTGCCAGCTTGGGCTCTCCTTTCAGGACGAAGCACAGGCTGTCTTTGGGAGCTACGATCAGCATTTGGTAAGCGATAGCCAAGCAACGTTCCATTCCCGGGAGGTTGCGCCAGGCGTAAAGCATTCGGTTTCGCATCATATAAAAGGTGCGGAGAGGGCTTTGCCGCCCGGTACTTTGGCTCTCTTTGTGGAAGATGGTGCAGCGCGGCTCGTACCACAGCTGATAGCCGGCACGCGTCATGCTGGTACACCAGTCCAGCTCCTCGTAATAGAGAAAATAGATCTCCGGCATCAGTCCGGCTTTCCAGATGACCTCCCGTTTCAGCATCAGCGCAGCTCCGTGAAGGTAGGCGCTGGGGCGTGGAGTGTCGAAAGTCCCGTCGTCCGGACATCCCATGCCCAATGCTTTATTGCGCATCGTATACCGGCTGAGCTTGGTATATCCGGCAAATTGAATGCTTTGCGGCGGAAAGGCAAAACGGATTTTAGGTGATACAGCCCCGATGCGGGGATCGCTCTCCAACCGTTCTATCAGGGCGGGCAGTCCGTCTTCGGTCAGGTAGGTGTCGTTATTGATCAGGAACAGGTATTTTCCTTGTGCTATCTGTATTCCGAGATTGTTTCCTCCCGAGAATCCGAGGTTTTTCTCGCTGCGGAGAGTCCGTACAAAGGGATACCGCTCCTGTATCAGGGAGGCTTCATCCTGGCGGGATGCGTTGTCCACCACAATGATTTCATAACTGACGGAACTGATCGTGTCGCGTAGCGATTCTATCAACATGCAAGTGTCGTCCAGCCCATTGTAACAGATGGTGATAAAAGATATCAAAGGAGGCGTTTGTTTCATGAATGTTTGTTTTTGTGATAAATCGGATCCATTTTTATTTCGTTAATAATCAATCTCTTTTTTCTCTCTATTCATCTCATCATCTTCTTTTTGCATGACAGGATCAATATTTGTAGCAGTTATGCAGAGTGCAAAACCTGTATAAATAATAAAAGGATTTGGATATATCATGACGTCATTGGCGTATGCAGCAATAAAAAAGCCTGCATTTGTACAAAGCCATGCTGCTAATAATCCTCTTAAACGTTGGTTCATGATTTTAAACATCAGTATCCAAGAGCACCAGGCAAAAAGAGCTCCATGAATCAGTAAATATAATGTCAATCCAATAATTCCACTTTCTACCCAAACACTTACTAACCAAGAATCCGGTGGATAGGGCATTTGTTCTTTGGGGTTAAATCTTCCACCTTTGGATAGTCCTAAACCATATCCCATTGGTCTTTCATCCATTAATACCTTCATTTTTTTTCGATTCTCCACTCGTACTTGATAAGAAGCATCTTCTGTAGGACGAAAAGCCGAACGCATTTTACGTATATACTGGTTGCCATTACCAATATTGGTAAAGTAGAAAAAGGAAAAGACACCTATTAAGATGACGCTACTTGTTATAATGGATTTAGTGTTTTTCGATATTAAAACATACATAAGAATAGCGCCAATTGGAACTGCAACTGCAGCACGTGTACCGGAGATTCCGATACCATATATACCGCAAATCATGATAAATGCAAAAAAAACTTTCATCCATCTTTTTTGAACATAAAACATTGCGATACCGAAAGCACTGGCTGCCATAGCCGAGTGAACTCCATAATTGGCCGCATCAGAGAAACAAGAAAAATAACGGATACCGGACCATATTATATGTGTACGGGCACCACCTAATGTATAAAGGAAATAAAGTTCTTTATCGGTAAAACCATGATTCTTTTGCCAATAGCCTTTGATGGTAACTATCAATATAAAGATTCCCCAAATGAATAATAAAGATTCAATACCTTTACGGTCACGGATAGAAATCGGTACGAGAACTGCACATATAATAGGAATGAATAAATAATGTCCAATACTAATATTCCAGGCTTCCTGTACGTTATTAGGATTTGATATTTCCAATAAACAATATATGCCCCATATGAAAAAAAGTAATAATATTATATTGCGAGAATGCGACCAATCTGTCTGACGATTACTACAGGCAATTAAAGTAATAAAAGTCATGGGCACTATTATTGCCAAAGTAGCTATCCCAAGCTTCACTTCAATGAATATGCTTGCCAATATTGGCAAAAATTGAAGAGCGAATAGAACATAAAAACTACGACTGGATTGATGTGGGTCTCTATTGTATATTTCTTCTTCGTTATTCATCGTCATCGTTATCGTCGTCCTGATAATTTTTTCTTGAATTCTTTTTCCAACGGATGAAACTTTCTGTCAGAGCTAATTGTGATAAACGATACAATTGTTTATGTAAGAATGTATATGGGGGCAACATTCCCGTATAAGTTTCAACTTCGTACTTAGGGGCCCAATTAAGATAGAGATATGGCGCTTTGCCTAATTGAGCTTTTAATTTTTGTAACAACATTTTGTCTATATCTTTCCAGCCATGATCTGCAGACGCTATTACTAAATTTAATTGTGCGTCTTGTAGTATAGATACAGGTATGTTGGCACGATTCAAACTTGGTTGCTCAATAATTAAAATATCTTCTTCTTGTGGTATATACAGGTCTGTTATTGTGTTTGCCAAAGCATATTTCGAAGAATTAGAATCAAAATCAGTCCCGTCACTCAGCATACGTACATGTAGACCTATACCTTCCCAATATGCTTTTAGTCTGTTGGCTAAATAGGTTTTCCCACTTCCATCTTCTGTACTGAGCATATTCAAAATGTATGGCATTCCTTCTTTCTTTTGCGTAAAGAATCGAAGAATAGAACTACTCATATATCGAGTAGCAATGTCTTCGCATTGTTTACTGATGGGACTGAACTTCATAGGAGCAGGGTACGCACCTAATACAGGACTTCCTGTTTGTTTTCGCGTACGAACCGAATCTCTTAGAGTACGGTCGATAAATTCTATCAGTAAGAAAAAGGCAATTAACCCTATAAAACTACCTACGCCAATCATCATAACAATTTTGCGACGATTAGTCGACTCTGAATTAATTGGGTAAGCAGGAGGATTAAGTACTTTTAGAATGGCGGCTGTCATTTCTAAGCTTTTTTTACGCAATAATGCATCATTGTAGCTTTTTAGATTGGTCAGGTAGTTTTGTTCTGTAAAGTTGATAATTCTTTCTTTTCTTTTAATAGTAGTACCCACAGGAGCGAAATGCAAGTATTTTGCATTTAATTCATTGCGGCTTTTTTGTACTATTTTTAGTTCAGCTTTTGCTTTTTCAAATAATAAAAGCTGATCTAACCATTGTTCTACAATAGTACCTTTGTTTAGACCTTCCTTTGTATATTGACCAGCTACGTATTGGTTGGAAATCTCTGATAGATCTCGTCTGGTTTGTAATAATTTGTTTTTGTATTCTAAGAGTTGTCTACCACTGTCCTCACTTGAGGTGGAAATTGTTTCCATCTGAGTGATTTTGCCTGTTAGATCAGAGGCTTGGTTTATTTTGTCCACTAATTGAACGTTGTGAATGACCCGTTTAATGTTACTGTCCATTTGCTTTTCAAGTTCGTTCAGCATTGCTTTGGAACTGTTGTAGTTGAATAGTACATCTTGCTCTCTCAGTTCGAACTCTTTGTTGATAGCTGCTATTTCTTTTGTTTCATCATAATAGTTTATAATACGATTAGTGACATTATATTGTGTAAGATCGTCTTCGTAATTTGTCAATTCTTTACCGATTCGTTTTAATTCTGATCTAAAATATTCTATAACTTTGTCAGTACCTCCATAACGTAATGCCTGATATTCATTGACGAACTCTTTCATGAGAATTTCAACAGTGTTATATGCAATACCAGGATCACCGGATTGATAGCTTACTCTTAATAAATCGCTGCTTCCTTTGCGGTCTACCTTGATGTTTTTTAGGGCTTTATAGCTATAATAAATATGTTGAAAATAGAACAGCCCATAAATGTAGTTGTTCATATCCGGACGTTCATACTTTTGGAAGTTCTCCATCGTTTTATCTTCACTACTTCTATCAATAAGAGAGATAAGAGTTTTACCATCCTTACTATTTTTCATATGATTGTAAGTGAAGTTGTAACAGGCAGAGGTTATGCCTTCGTTGTCTTTATTTGGGTCTCCTTTGACCAAAACACGTGAAAAGAGTCGTAAAGATACACGTTTTAAAGTGCTCTCAGCCTGTATTATATTGATAAGGTTATCCATGGAATTTTGAGCTAAGGCCCAGTCTACTTTAGTATTTTCTTCGATACTATAGCCAGACACAACTCCTGTGTAGAGAGTTGCCTCTACATTATAGCCACCCTTCATATTTCCTGTCAAGTAATAGGCAATAGCAGATATGATGAGAGTTCCTAATAGAATCCACCATTTGACACGGTATAATGATCGGAAAAGATAGAGTATATAGTCCATAATGTTATGTTTATTTTCGTAGAATTGGTGTACGGGTTATAACTTCAAGGATCATTAGACTTTTGGTTAACTCAAACCGGCTCTTTTCAAAAGCTTCTAAAGCTGTTGATTGTCTTCCTTTTTCTACAGATAAAGTGCTTGATTCTATTGTTCCATTTGCAAAATCTTTTTCGGCAATACTGTATTGAACAGTAGCTAATTCTAAAGCTTCCGCACGTAATGTCAAAACACTTAATTGGGATGTCGCTGTTGCGTAAAGCTCAATAATTTCTTTTTTCATATCTTCGAATTTGGCTTCGCGCTCTAAAGCTGCTGTTTTCACATTTAGCTTCTGGCGCCTTACACGTGGAGCAAGGTCGAATAACTCGTCAAGAGGAATATTCACGGCCGCTCCTACAGTGTATGTCTGCTGTTTGGAAGTAGAATAATTATATAAAATAGGTGTTGAAACATCGGTAAATGTATAGTCGTTACCGAACTTTCCCCATTGATAACTTCCCCGTATATTAAAAAAGCTAAGTACCGACCGTCTTTCTTTTGCCAGCAGTTTGCGTTCGATCTGCTCTTTTACACTGGCAAGTTCATAGATCGGTCCTCCTTTGGCGTTTTCGAATAACAGATCGAGGGGAGGAAGTGAAATGTTGGTGTAATCTTCCGGGTTTAGTTTTGAGAAATCACTGGTTTCCTGGGCATTTGCGAAAGAAACCGGTGAAAATAGAAGTAGGGGTATACTACATAGTATGAATAAAACTCTTTTCATATCGATGTACTTATTTGTATATATTGTCTGTTTGCTTGTGAAATCCGTGCAAATATAAGATAAATTTGCAACTAATGCCCTAAATATACCCCTTTTTTTAGAAATAAAGCATCGAATGCAGTAATATTTTATTTAGTGCCTGTTTAAGTTCTGTCGGGAGGGAAGATTTGTTTTCAAGGATATTTCCCCGTCTTTGTGGGAGCATAGCAGGCTATGTGACGCATAAAAACGGGGAGACAGACTGAAAAGAAACTCAAAAACAGGTCGAACCTATATTGAGAATTTATTCAGGAAGAATATAAAACAGGTTCTCAGAATGCTTCTGTCATGTTGAAGTAGAACAGATTTTGCTTGTTCACCATGTTGCGTCCCAGGTCGAGGCGGACGTTCATGCGGGGCTGCACTTCAATGCGGAGACCCACACCCATGTTAGGCAGGACACCTTCTATTTTTCCCGGGTTAGGGCCCATGAATCCGCATCCCGCCCAAGCCACATAGCCCACATGGTTGAGCATGCGCTTCACCCAGTTGCCTTTGTCCGTATTGATCATCTGACGATATTCCGCCATGACGACATGTGACGACTTATCACGATATTGGCCCATGTAGTAACCTCGGAGATCGAACGGAGTACCGCTGAGAGCGTATTTGTTGAGAGGGACGTCGCCAAATACGTTTTTCGTTTGTGCCGTCCAGGCAAGCACGCCACGTTTGCGCAGAGTCTTGTATTGGCGGTAGTCTATCTCCAGGCGGTAGAAATTATTGTCGCTTCCCAGGAACTTCTGGTACATCATGCCACGGAAGTCGAGGTACATGCCCCGATAGGCGTTGGCGGGCACGTCGCGTGTGTCGTAAGTCAGCAGGAAGCCGACACCGGAACTGAAGTTCTTATAGCCTTTGTCCGTGCCGCCGGCAGCTTTGTAAGAGGGCTGGTCGACAAGGTATTTGGCCGGATCGTACATGTGATCATAGTTGAGGTCGACCTGCGGGCCGGCAAAGAAATTGCTTTCACCCAGGCGGAACAGGAACCAGGGGTTGATCTGTAATCCACTGTATCGGTACTGGCTGGTGGTGTCGCTGCGCACATAATCTTTATTGGTGCTGTAACCGATGCCGTAAAAGTTTTCTTGTGTATTTTTGTAACTGAACTGTCCGAAGATGCGGAAGCGGTCGCCTTTAAAGAATAGTTGCGGCTTGGAGAACAAATTGAGTCCGCCGTTGAACATCAGTGCGATGGCTACAGGTACCACGGAGCGTTGCTGGGTGGTGTCGCTCGGGTTCATACGAAAAGTCATCAAAGCGCTTCCGCCAATCAGCAGGCCGAAGTCAGGGGTGTAGCTGGGCCCTCCGAGAATGTTGTAATGAAGGTTGCGCCGGGCTACCCGCTGACGCCGCAGTTCACGTTTCGAAAGGGCAGGGGTGCTGTCTTGCTTGGCTGTGTCCGTGTTGAATGTGTTGCCGACGGCTGTCTGTCCGTCTTTTACTGTTGAAATGCCTTTGTCTTGGGCCGCAACGAATGCGGCAGGCATGATCGCCATCAATATACCTATTATATATCTTTTCATTGCTTTGTATGAATATTGGTGCAAAGGAAACTATTTTATTTGGATAAGTTTTCATCCAAATAGATAATAAATCTAAATACTGTGACAAAAGTTCCGGAAAAGGATACTATTTTTGCAAAAGAAAAAGGAGAAGACTCCTTTATTAACCAAATTACTTTACCACATGAATAAACGAATATTATCTGTTTTTGCTCTAAGTGCCGCATTCCTAACCGTATGCGCGCAGCAAGACAAGGGAGGTATCAGTCCGGAAATGCTGAACCAAATCAAACAAAGCTACCAAGGCACGACAACCGACAAAGCCATCCGCAATGCAATCGGTAACAATGACATCCGCAAGCTGGCGCTGAATCAGGACAACCTGAAGGGGATGGATACTCACTTTTCCATCAAAGTTGACTCAAAAGGAATTACAGATCAGAAGTCGTCGGGCCGTTGCTGGCTGTTCACCGGGCTGAACGTGATGCGTGCCAAAGCAATAGCCCGGTATGGACTGGGGTCTTTTGAATTTTCGCAGAACTACAACTTCTTCTGGGATCAGCTGGAGAAGGCCAATCTTTTCCTGCAGGGCGTTATCGATACCCGCGAAAAGCCGATGGATGACAAAATGGTGGAATGGCTCTTCCGCAATCCGCTGAGTGATGGCGGCACGTTTACCGGGGTGGCCGACATTGTCTCTAAATATGGCCTGGTACCCAAAGAGGTGATGCCCGAGACGAACAGCAGTGAGAATACATCGCGCATGGCAGGGCTGATTGCCGAAAAACTGCGTGAGTATGGTCTGCAACTGCGCGACCGCGCCGCAAAGGGGGCCAAACAGCCTGCGCTCGAGAAGGACAAGACGGAGATGCTGGGCACCGTATACCGTATGCTGGTGCTCAACCTGGGCATTCCTCCCACCGAGTTTACCTGGACACGCAAGGACGAGAAGGGAAATCCGGTAGAGACTGCACAATATACGCCGATGTCTTTCCTGGAAAAATATGGTGACAAGAACCTGCTGGATAACTACGTGATGCTGATGAATGATCCGAGCCGCGAATATTATAAATGTTACGAAATTGATTTTGACCGCCACCGCTACGACGGACGTAACTGGACCTACGTCAATCTGCCTGCTGACGAAATCAAGGAGATGGCCATCGCATCACTGAAGGACAGCACAATGATGTATTTCTCGTGCGATGTGGGCAAATTCCTGAACTCGGAGCGAGGATTGCTCGACGTGAACAATTATGATTATGCATCGCTGATGGGAACTACCTTCGGGATGGACAAAAAACAACGCGTGCAGACGTTTGCCAGTGGATCGAGCCATGCCATGACTCTGATGGCGGTGGATGTCAAAGATAATAAACCGGTGAAATGGATGGTAGAAAACAGTTGGGGGGCAACCAACGGCTATCAGGGACATCTGATTATGACGGATGAATGGTTTGATGAATACATGTTCCGCCTGGTAGTGGAGAAGAAATTCGCAACTCCCAAGGTGTTGGAAATCCTGAAACAGAAACCAATCCGTTTGCCTGCTTGGGACCCGATGTTTGCACCGGAACAGTGAACGCTTTTGAACGATCGGCGATGAACGGTTGTTGAACGGCGAACGATCAACGGTCGGAAATAAATACGGATTGACCGTCGATGGATGGGCCGGTAATCGGTAACATAGAAATGAAAGGGTGTAGCCATACGGGAAGGAGGGCTACACCCTTTTTGTGTTAAGGCTACACCTTCAGCCCCGTATGGCTACACCCTTTTTTCTTAAAATTATCCCTCAGTGCTGCCGGAGATTGCTTCCTTCCGTCATCTTCTTCTGCTACATCTCTCTGCATCCCTTCGTTATCCGTTGTTAACCGTTCCTCGTTTAAAAACACTGATCGTTTAGAATTAACCACCGTTAATAGTTCACAGTTAATCACCGTTAACGGTCCATCGTTCAACAACCGTTCATCGTCGATCGTTCAAAACCCTTCCTCGTTTTTTTAGCCTTTTTTATCTATTGATGCTTGTTCAAAGGGTGAATTACGGAGAAATTTCCGTAATTCCTTTCATTTTTCCTCTTTATTCACATTATTATTTATTACTTTTGCGGGCAAATTATGAAACCATTATTTTATATAATCACATGGCAAATGTAATAAAGTTACGTAAAGGCCTTGACATCAACCTGAAAGGAAAAGCTGCTGAAGAGCTCTCAACGGTGAAAGAACCGGGATTCTACGCACTCGTACCCGATGATTTCCCAGGAGTGACTCCGAAGGTGGTGGTGAAAGAGCAGGAATATGTGATGGCCGGGGGACCCTTGTTTATCGACAAGAATCATCCTGAAGTGAAATTTGTTTCGCCCGTTAGCGGCGTTGTAACAAGCGTGGAGCGCGGTGCACGCCGTAAGGTGCTGAACATCGTGGTGGAGGCTGCCGCAGAGCAGGATTACGAAGAATTCGGCAAGAAGGACGTATCCAAACTCGATGGCGAGGCTGTGAAAGCTGCACTCTTGGAAGCTGGTATGTTTGCATTTATGAAACAGCGTCCGTATGACGTGATTGCCGATCCGACAGTCGCTCCGCGGGCTATCTTCATCTCTGCTTTCGACAGCAACCCGCTGGCACCCGATTTCGAATACGTTCTGAAAGGGGAAGAAGCTAATTTCCAGACAGGACTGGATGCCCTGGCTAAAATAGCCAAAACGTATCTGGGTATCAGCATCAAACAAAAATCGACAGCCCTGACACAGGTTAAAAATGTCACAGTAACCGTATTTGACGGACCGAACCCTGCCGGAAATGTAGGGGTACAAATCAATCACGTAGCTCCCGTAGTGAAAGGTGAGACGGTGTGGACTATCGGCGCGGAAGCCGTAATCTTCATCGGACGTCTGTTCAATACCGGACGGGTGGACCTGACCCGTACCGTAGCCGTTACAGGATCTGAAGTGGTGAAACCTGCTTATTGCAAACTGAAAGTCGGCGCACTGCTGACTCATGTGTTTGCCGGAAACGTGACGAAGGACAAAGAGTTGCGTTACATCAGCGGCAATGTGCTGACAGGCAAACAAGTGAAGCCGAACGGATTCCTGGGCGCTTTCGACAGCCAGCTCACAGTGATTCCCGAAGGTGACGACATCCACGAAATGCTGGGATGGATTATGCCCCGTTTCAATCAGTTCAGCGTCAACCGCTCGTATTTCAGCTGGTTGATGGGGAATAAGAAGGAGTATGTGCTCGATGCCCGTATCAAGGGAGGCGAACGCCACATGATTATGTCCGGCGAATACGACAAAGTATTCCCGATGGACATTCTGCCTGAATTCCTGATCAAAGCAATCATTGCCGGGGACATCGACCGCATGGAAGCTCTGGGTATCTACGAAGTGGCGCCCGAAGACTTTGCTTTGTGCGAATTTGTCGACTCTTCGAAACTGGAATTGCAACGCATCGTTCGTGCCGGACTCGATATGCTTCGTGCTGAAATGATGTAATTCATAACACATAATTTATAATTCATAATTAATGAAAGCGTTAAGAAATTATCTCGATAAGATAAAGCCGAACTTTGAAGAGGGCGGCAAACTCCACGCGTTTCGTTCGGTGTTCGATGGCTTCGAAACTTTCCTGTTCGTGCCCAACACCACTTCGAAATCGGGAGCGCACATCCACGACTCGATTGATAGCAAACGTATCATGTCGATTGTGGTTATTTCGTTGATACCGGCTTTGCTGTTTGGTATGTACAACGTAGGTTACCAGCATTTCACTCACACCGGAGCTCAGGGTGGCTTCATCGAAATGTTCATTTACGGTTTCCTGGCCATTCTGCCTAAGATTATCGTATCTTATGTAGTGGGTCTGGGCATTGAGTTCGTGGTGGCACAATGGAAGAAGGAAGAGATTCAGGAAGGATTCCTCGTTTCGGGTATCCTGATCCCGATGATTGTACCGGTAGACTGCCCGTTGTGGATTCTGGCCATAGCCACTGCATTCGCTGTTATTTTTGCGAAAGAAGTGTTCGGAGGTACAGGTATGAACGTGTTCAACGTTGCCCTTGTGACCCGTGCATTCCTGTTCTTCGCTTATCCTACCAAGATGTCGGGTGACGCCGTTTGGGTGGCACAAGACAGCATCTTCGGATTGGGTAACACGGTAGACGGACTGACAGCGGCCACTTCGCTGGGTGTGGCGTCTACTGCTACCGATCCCAATGGCTTCCCGGCTTTCTCGTGGGATATGGTGACCGGTCTGATTCCGGGCTCTATCGGTGAAACCAGTGTGATTGCTATTCTGATTGGTGCCGTTATTCTGCTGTGGACAGGTATCGCAAGCTGGAGAACAATGCTTTCGGTATTCGTCGGCGGTGCATTCATGGGATGGATCTTCAATACTGTGGGTCCCGACACTGCCATGGCTCACATGCCTTGGTACGAACACCTGGTGTTGGGTGGTTTCTGCTTCGGTGCTGTGTTTATGGCTACCGACCCTGTGACATCCGCACGTACGGAAACCGGTAAGTACATCTTCGGATTCCTGATCGGTGCGATGGCCATCATCATCCGCGTGTTGAACCCGGGTTATCCCGAAGGTATGATGCTCGCTATCCTGCTGATGAACATCTTCGCTCCGCTGATCGACTATTGTGTGGTTCAGAGCAACATCAAGCTGCGTGAAAAGCGCGCCATTAAGTCTAACAATTAAACCGAACAAGAAAGATGAATACAAATAGTAACTCTTATACTATCATTTATGCTTCGGTAATGGTTGTTATCGTGGCATTCCTGCTTGCATTTGTCAGCTCTTCTCTGAAAGACATTCAGAATAAAAACCAGGAGTTGGACACCAAGAAGCAAATTTTGTCTGCACTGAACATCAGAGATGTGAAAGATGCCGATGCTGAATATAATAAATATGTAAAGGGTGACATGCTGATGAATGTGGATGGCACTCTGACAGAAAATACGGATGGTTTCTCTATCAGCTACGAAAAAGAAGCGAAGGAAAACAATCGTTTGCACGTTTTCGTATGTGAGGTAGACGGAGAAACCAAATACGTGGTACCGGTTTACGGTGCCGGTCTTTGGGGCGCTATCTGGGGATATGTGGCTTTGAATGCCGATAAAGACACTGTTTACGGTGTTTACTTCTCGCATGCCAGCGAAACTCCGGGCTTGGGTGCCGAGATCGCGGGTGCTGCTTTCCAGAATGAATTCTCTGGCAAGAAGGTATTGAAAGACGGACAGGTTGCACTGGCTGTAGAGAAAAACGGTAAGGTGACAGACCCTGCTTATCAGGTTGACGGTATTTCGGGTGGTACAATCACTTCGAAAGGTGTGGACGCCATGATCAAAGCATGTCTGAGCCAGTACGATAAATTTTTAACTAATAATTAAGGAGGAACGATAGAATATGAGCCAATTATTTTCTAAAAAGAATAAAGAAGTATTCGCTACTCCGCTGGGATTGAATAACCCGGTAACCGTGCAGGTGCTCGGTATCTGTTCGGCACTGGCTGTAACGGCCAAACTGGAACCGGCTATCGTGATGGGTCTTTCGGTAACTGTGATTACGGCTTTCTCAAACGTCGTTATCTCTTTGCTGCGTAAGACGATTCCTAACCGTATCCGTATCATCGTACAGTTGGTGGTAGTAGCCGCATTGGTAACTATAGTAAGTGAGGTGCTGAAAGCGTTTGCATACGATGTAAGCGTACAGCTTTCGGTATACGTAGGTCTGATCATTACAAACTGTATCCTGATGGGACGCCTCGAAGCGTTTGCCATGGCAAACGGTCCGTGGGAGTCATTCCTCGACGGTGTAGGTAATGGTCTGGGATATGCCAAGATCCTGATCATCGTGGCTTTCTTCCGCGAGTTGCTCGGATCGGGCACATTGCTCAACTTCCGTATTATCCCTGAGTCATTCTATAAGATGGGTTACATCAACAATGGTTTGATGTTGATGCCGCCGATGGCACTGATCATCTGTGCATGTATCATCTGGTATCAGCGCAGCCGCTGCAAAGAACTCCAGGAAAAGTAATACAACCTAAGAAAGTAAAAGAAAAATTATGGAACAATTATTAAGTTTATTCGTCCGCTCCATCTTTGTGGACAACATGATATTCGCCTTCTTCCTGGGTATGTGTTCATATCTGGCTGTGTCGAAGAATGTGAAAACTGCTGTAGGACTGGGTATCGCCGTAACTTTCGTATTGGTGGTTACGTTGCCGGTCAACTACTTGCTTCAAACTAAGGTGCTGGCTGCCAATGCGATCATTGAAGGTGTTGACCTCAGCTTCCTGAGTTTTATTCTCTTTATTGCCGTTATTGCCGGTATCGTGCAGTTGGTAGAAATGGTGGTGGAACGCTTCAGCCCTTCGCTCTACGCTTCACTGGGTATCTTCCTTCCGCTGATCGCCGTTAACTGTGCCATCATGGGTGCTTCACTGTTCATGCAGCAGAGAATCACGATGGATCCGTCGAACCCGCAGGCTATTACCGGCGTGGGCAGTGCTGTAGTATACGCACTCGGTTCCGGTATTGGCTGGTTGCTGGCTATCGTCGGTCTGGCCGCTATCCGCGAAAAGATGGCTTACTCTGATGTTCCCGCTCCGCTGAAAGGTCTGGGCATTACGTTTATCACAGTAGGACTGATGGCTATGGCCTTTATGTGTTTCTCTGGATTGAAATTATAACTAAAGTAAAAAGAATAAAACAATGACGTCTTTAATATTAGCAAGTATCGGAGTCTTCCTTGTGGTGATCATCCTGCTTGTCATTATACTGCTCGTTGCGAAGAGCTATCTCTCTCCTTCGGGCGAGGTTACGATTACGATGAATGGAGAGCAACAACTGAAAACATCTCAGGGTGGTACTCTGCTGGGTACGTTGTCTGCCAACAATGTGTTCCTTTCATCGGCTTGTGGTGGTAAGGGTTCATGCGGACAGTGCCGTTGCCAGGTGCTCGAAGGCGGTGGCGAGATTTTGCCTACCGAAACCGGTTTCTTCTCTCGTAAAGAACAGGCCGATCACTGGCGCCTCGGATGCCAGGTGAAGGTGAAACAGGATATGTCTATCAAGATCGACGAGTCTATCCTGGGTGTGAAAGAGTGGGAGTGCGAGGTGATCTCGAACAAGAACGTGGCTACGTTTATCAAAGAGTTTATCGTGGCTCTGCCTCCGGGCGAACACATGGACTTTGTGCCGGGTTCGTATGCCCAGATCAAGATTCCTACCTTCTCGATGGATTATGATAAGGACATCGACAAGAGCCTGATCGGTGACGAATATCTTCCGGCATGGGAGAAATTCGGTCTGCTCGGCCTGAAGTGCCGCAACGACGAACCGACCATCCGTGCTTATTCTATGGCCAACTATCCGGCTGAGGGTGACCGCATCATGCTGACTGTACGTATCGCTACTCCTCCTTTCAAACCGAAAGATCAGGGACCGGGCTTTGTGGATGTGATGCCGGGTATCGCTTCTTCTTACATCTTTACGCTGAAGCCGGGTGACAAGGTGACCATGAGTGGACCTTACGGTGACTTCCACCCGATTCTGGATTCGAAGAACGAAATGATGTGGATCGGTGGTGGTGCAGGTATGGCTCCGTTGCGTGCCCAGATTATGCACTTGACCAAGACGCTGCATATCACTGACCGTACGATGAACTACTTCTACGGTGCCCGTGCACTGAACGAGGTGTTCTATCTGGAAGACTTCCTGCAGATTGAGAAAGACTTCCCGAACTTCAAGTTCCACCTGGCACTCGACCGTCCGGACCCTGCTGCAGACGCAGCCGGTGTGAAGTATACGGCAGGTTTCGTACACAACGTGATTTACGAAACTTATCTGAAGAACCATGAAGCTCCGGAAGACATCGAATACTACATGTGTGGTCCCGGCCCGATGAGTAAAGCTGTCGAGAAGATGCTCGACGATCTCGGTGTTCCGTCTAAGAACTTGATGTTCGATAACTTCGGTGGATAATCCTTCGGAGATCATCATAAAAGAAACTGCTTTCGGGTTGTCCGGAAGCAGTTTTTTTTTATCTTTGTGTCATTATTCAAAAATGTGGAAAAAACAATGAATGGTTTGAAGGATATACTCGAAAGGTTGAAAATAGAACAACTCAATCCGATGCAGGAAGCGTCTGTTGAGGCATTTGATAAAGGTGGCGAAGATTTGATATTACTTTCGCCCACAGGTTCGGGCAAGACCCTGGCCTTTCTGTTGCCGCTGGTCGGCAGTCTGAAGGCCGACGTGAAAGGAGTGCAGGCCGTGGTGCTGGTGCCATCACGTGAGTTGGCATTGCAGATAGAGCAAGTGTTCAAGGCGATGGGGACGGAATTCAAGGCGATGAGTTGCTATGGCGGACGTCCGGCGATGGAAGAGCACCGTACGATGAAAGGAATGCAGCCGGCGGTTATCATCGGTACGCCCGGCCGTATGAATGACCATCTCTCCAAGCAGAACTTCGATGCAAGCACAGTGAGTCTGTTGGTGATCGATGAATTTGATAAATGCCTGGAGTTTGGTTTTCAGGAAGAGATGGCAACGGTTATCGGACAGTTGCCCGACTTGAAACGGCGTTTTCTGACTTCGGCAACAGATGCGGAAGAGATTCCGCAATTTACAGGACTGAACCGTACGATAAAGCTTGATTTCCTGACAAACGATGTGGAGGAATCACGTTTGCGGTTGATGAAGGTGGTTTCGCCTGCTAAAGATAAGATAGAAACCCTCTATAAGCTGCTTTGCACACTGGGAAGCAGTTCGAGCATTGTTTTCTGTAACCACAGGGATGCGGTGGACCGTGTGAGTGCCTTACTAACGGAAAAAGGAGTTTCCAATGAACGCTTTCATGGAGGTATGGAGCAACCGGATCGGGAACGGGCACTGTATAAGTTCCGTAATGGCAGCTGTCCGGTGCTGGTGTCTACGGACCTGGCTGCCCGCGGACTTGATATCCCGGAGGTGGAACATATCATCCATTATCATTTGCCGGTGAACGAAGAAGCCTTTACCCACCGCAATGGCCGTACTGCCCGTTGGGATGCGACGGGTACTTCTTATCTGATACTGAATCCGGAGGAACATGTGCCGGATTATATACCTTCGGAGCTTGAGATCTTCGACTTGCCGGAGAATGCACACCGTCCGGCTAAACCTCAGTGGGTGACTATTTATATAGGTAAAGGGAAGAAGGACAAATTGAGCAAGATCGACATAGCCGGTTTCCTTTATAAAAAAGGAAATCTGGCACGTGAGGACGTCGGAGCAATCGACGTGAAAGATCATTATGCCTTTGTTGCCGTGCGGCGCCCCAAAATGAAGCAATTGCTGACTCTGATCCGTGGCGAGAAGATCAAAGGGATGAAAACGGTGATCGAGGAGGCGGATTAAACCGGATTTATCGGATAGAGGAGGCAGGGCACTGACACCACAGATTATACCGATTGACACATGACGAGTTCACCATGGGTTGCACAGATTGACACGGAACAGATTCACCACAGATTACACCGATTGGCACGGCACTTTCAACTTTATTGCTGATAAGATCAATCATCAATCTGTGTTAATCTGTGAAATCTGTGGTGAAACAGCTTTCCGGTTTCCGGCTCTTCCCGGCTTTTGTTCTTCTTTCTTATAAATATTCACTTTTTAGTCATTTTCTCTTTCATTTCAGAATAGAGCATCGTGTAATAATATCAGTTTGAACTTTTTCTACCATCTTGGCATGTATAGATAACAAAATGGTGTATAAATCCTGCATAAACCATTAAAAAGTAAGATAAATGCCCTCTAAGATTGTAATTTTACAGGGAAACGTTTGTTGAGAGGAAATAAATTCGTAAATTCGCCATGTCAGTAGACATAAAATAACGAAATTGTATAACCAAAAACACTCATCAAATGAAAAAGCATAATTTCAGTGCAGGCCCTTCCATTCTCCCTCGCGAAGTAATAGAAGAAACAGCGAAAGCCATTCTCGATTTCAACGGTTCAGGTCTTTCTGTGTTGGAAGTCAGCCATCGTGGCAAGGATTTTCAGGCAGTTATGGATGAAGCCGTTGCTTTGTTTAAGGAAATACTTAACATCCCCGAAGGGTATTCGGTACTTTTCCTGGGCGGTGGTGCCAGTATGCAGTTCTGCATGGTGCCTTACAACTTCCTTGAGAAGAAGGCAGCTTACCTGAACACCGGTGTTTGGGCTAAAAAAGCGATGAAAGAGGCGAAAGGCTTTGGCGAAGTGGTTGAGGTAGCTTCTTCGGCTGATGCGAACTATACGTTTATCCCTAAAGACTTTACCATACCTGCTGATGCTGATTATTTCCATGTGACCACCAACAATACGATTTATGGTACGGAATTGAAGGGAGATCTTGATTCACCGGTTCCGATGGTAGCCGACATGTCTTCTGATATCTTCTCCCGTCCGGTGGACGTTTCGAAGTATATTTGTATCTACGGCGGTGCTCAGAAGAATCTGGCTCCCTCCGGCGTTACATTCGTCATAGTAAAAGACGATGCGGTAGGCAAGGTGTCACGTTACATCCCGAGCATGCTGAATTATAAGACCCATATCGACGGCGGTTCCATGTTCAACACACCTCCCGTATTGCCTATCTATTCCGCCATGCAGACTTTGCGCTGGATCAAGGCTCAGGGTGGCGTCAAAGAGATGGATCGCCGGGCTACCGAGAAGGCAGACATGCTGTATGCCGAGATAGACCGCAACAAGATGTTTGTAGGGACAGCTGCTAAGGAGGACCGTTCGCGCATGAATATCTGCTTTGTGATGGCACCGGAATATAAGGATCTGGAAGCCGATTTCCTGAAGTTCGCTACGGATAAAGGAATGTCCGGCATCAAAGGGCACCGCTCGGTGGGTGGCTTCCGTGCATCTTGCTACAATGCAATGCCGAAAGAGAGCGTACAGGCATTGATTGACTGCATGCAGGAATTTGAAAAACTTCATTAATAATGTGATTTCACCACAGAGCATACGGAAAGGATACAGGGCTCTCTTGAATGACGGCATTTGGTGTCTGCGGTATCCTCTGTGGTGAATTCTCCCAAAATAGAATAAGAGAAATGAAAGTACTTGTTGCAACCGAAAAGCCATTTGCCAAGATTGCGGTGGATGGCATCAAGAAAGAAATAGAAGGAGCCGGATTTGAATTGGTTCTGCTTGAGAAATATACAGATAAAGCCCAACTGCTTGACGCAGTGAAAGATGCGAATGCCATTATTATCCGTAGTGACATCATCGACGCCGAGGTGCTCGATGCAGCGAAAGAGTTGAAAATAGTAGTTCGTGCCGGTGCCGGATACGATAATGTAGACCTGAATGCAGCCACTGCACACGGTGTATGTGTGATGAATACTCCGGGACAGAACTCGAATGCTGTAGCCGAGTTGGTGTTTGGCCTGCTTGTTTATGCTGTCCGTAACTTCTATAACGGAACATCGGGTACGGAGTTGATGGGAAAGAAACTGGGTATCCACGCATACGGTAATGTAGGACGCAATGTGGCGCGTATTGCCAAGGGGTTCGGTATGGAACTCTATGCTTATGACGCTTTCTGCCCGAAAGATGTGATAGAGAAAGATGGGGTGAAAGCCGTTGACTCTGCCGAAGAGCTTTATAAGACCTGTAACATCGTCTCACTGCACATTCCCGCTACAGCCGAAACGAAAAATTCCATCAATCATAATCTGTTGGCCAATATGCCGAAAGGGGCTATCCTGGTTAATACGGCCCGCAAAGAAGTGATCAATGAAGACGAATTGATCCAGTTGATGGAGGAACGGCCGGACTTTAAATACATCACAGACATCATGCCTGCGGCCAATACAAAGTTCGCCGAACTCTTTGCCGGACGTTATTTCTCGACTCCGAAGAAGATGGGAGCACAGACGGCCGAGGCGAATATCAATGCCGGTATTGCAGCTGCACGGCAGATTGTGGGTTTCCTGAAAGAGGGTTGTGAAAAGTTTAGAGTGAATAAGTAATCTGCAGTTCTTATGGCAACAATAAAACCATTTAAAGGCATCCGTCCTCCGCAAGATTTGGTAGAACAGGTCGCTTCACGTCCGTATGACGTGCTGAATTCAGAAGAGGCTCGTGCAGAAGCTGCCGGGAACGATAAATCATTGTACCACATCATTAAACCGGAAATAGACTTTCCCGTCGGGACAGACGAACATGATGAGAAGGTGTATGCGAAAGCGGCAGAGAATTTCCGTCTATTCCGTGATAAAGGATGGCTGGTGCAGGATGACAAAGAGAATTATTATATCTATGCCCAGACCATGAATGACAAGACACAGTATGGGCTGGTGGTGGGTGCTTACGTGCCCGATTATATGAACGGTGTCATCAAAAAGCACGAACTCACCCGGCGTGACAAGGAAGAAGACCGCATGAAGCATGTCCGTGTGAACAATGCCAACATCGAACCGGTGTTCTTTGCTTATCCCGACAATGCGGTGCTCGATGCCATTATCCGCAAGTATACGGCTCAAAAGCCGGTATACGATTTTATTGCTCCCGGTGACGGATTCGGACACACTTTCTGGGTGATCGACAACAGCGAAGACATTGCTGTCATCACCAAGGAGTTTGCTGCCATGCCGGCGCTTTATATCGCCGACGGGCATCATCGTTCGGCTGCCGCTGCCCTGGTAGGGGCCGAAAAGGCAAAGCAGAATCCTGATCATCGCGGAGACGAAGAATACAACTATTTCATGGCCGTATGTTTCCCCGCCAACCAGTTGACTATTATCGACTACAACCGGGTGGTGAAAGATCTCAATGGCTTGACGCCTGCCGAATTTCTGACCGCCCTTGGAAAGAATTTTGAGATCGAAGAGAAAGGTAAAGAGATTTATAAACCCAATGCGTTGCATAACTTTGCGCTCTATCTGGATGGCAAATGGTATAGCCTGACAGCCAAACCGGGTACTTATGACGACAATGATCCTATAGGTGTATTGGATGTGACCATCTCTTCCAACCTGATTCTGGACGAAATTTTGGGAATCAAGGATCTGCGTTCGGATCGCCGGATTGACTTTGTAGGGGGAATCCGCGGCTTGGGCGAATTGAGCAGACGGGTTGACAGCGGCGAAATGAAAGTGGCTTTGGCACTTTATCCTGTTTCGATGAAGCAATTGATGGATATTGCCGATACAGGAAACATTATGCCTCCGAAGACTACCTGGTTCGAACCGAAACTGCGTTCCGGGCTGGTGATACACGAGCTCGAATAAAAAGAGATCCGATATCGGATTGAGGAGTGTTTGGGTATGGAAAACAGAGGAGGGGATGTACCCAAACTCGTTATTCACCACAAATTGCATGGAATTATACAGATAAATTGTTGGTCGTCAGTAAATTGATGCCGTTCTGTGTTAATCCGTGTAATTTGTGGTGAATTCGTTTTGTGTTTCGGACTATTCAAATATGTACGTTTTTCCGTATCTTTGCCGCCGAAGTAATTATTATCAGGAAACAGATATGGGACGAAAAGAAGAATACAAATTGCAGAACGAACAATTCATGCAGACATTACGCACCGAAGCGGATGTACACGAATTGCCATGCGGCATATTATATAAGGTTTTGGAGGAAGGTATCGGCGCAGCCACGCCCCGTTCCAACAGTGTGGTGTCGGTTCATTACAAGGGCACTCTTATCAATGGACGTGAATTTGATAATTCCTGGAAGCGGAACTGTCCCGAAGCTTTTCGTCTGAACGAGGTTATCGAAGGATGGCAGATTGCTCTGCAAAAGATGCGGGTGGGAGATCACTGGATCGTCTACATCCCTTATAATATGGGCTATGGCACACGTACCAGTGGCCCGATTCCGGCTTTTTCAACTTTGATTTTCGAGGTACAATTACTGGGTATAGCTTGAACCATCAAAAAAAGATTCCGGATATCATGACAGAAGATACCTATAAGACCATCACTGAAGTCTCGGAGGGAACATATACCGAGAAACGAAGCAAATTTATTGCCATCGCTCTCCCGGTTCGTACCTTGGAAGAGATTAAAGTGCATCTGGAGGCGTACCAGAAGAAATACTATGATGCCCGCCACGTCTGCTATGCCTATATGCTGGGACACGAGCGGAAGAATTTTCGTGCCAACGATAACGGAGAGCCGTCGGGTACTGCCGGTAAACCGATTCTGGGACAGATCAACTCGAACGAACTGACGGATATACTGATTATTGTGGTCCGTTATTTCGGAGGGATCAAGTTGGGCACTAGTGGACTGATTGTGGCCTATAAGGCCGCCGCCGCCGAGGCCATCGCTGCCTGCACCATTGTAGAGAAAACTGTGGACGAGGAAGTAACCGTACTTTTCGAGTATCCTTTTATGAACGATGTCATGCGGATTGTAAAGGAGGAGGAACCGGAGATTCTGTCTCAGTCGTATGATATGGATTGCAGCATGACGCTTCGTATCCGGCAGTCGGCAATGCCCCGTTTAAGGTCCCGGCTGGAGAAAGTGGAGACTGCCCGCATTACAGATGAACAGGAAGGAAATGGATAGTAGAGATAGGGGGGCGTCGGAACTCTGTGATGAATGATGACACACCTCTCCGAAATAATAAAAAAAAGATAGATAGAATGGCATTTGAAGCAACAAAAAGAGAGTGGAGCGAGTTGTACGTCTTTTTCCGTCTGCTGGCGGATGGAAAAGTATCGCTTGGAACTCCGCAGGCAAAGAAAGAAGATGAAAAGTACCGGCCCATTGCAATGATCCAGCGTGAAGAGCATGATGGCACCCGGCGTTACTATATTGAAGAAGAGGTCATCCGGATGGAAGGTGAGAAGGTGGAGAAAAGTATTCCCCGTGAGGACTTTACAACAGTGGCGGACCTGATTCTGGACGCGATTAAAAATTCTTCGGCGGATGAAGTTACGTCACCCGACGGGGTGGAGGAGTTCCTGGACGAGGCAGGTATCTTTGATCTGGAAGCCCGGACGGAGGACCGTACCGACTTCTCGATTGCTTTCTGGCATCCTGAGGCTCCGTTGGCGGGTTTCAATGTCCGTTCGCGTCTCAGTGCGATGAATCCGCTACTGGATGGTGGACGTGCGGCGAACCTGAAGTTGGAGCAGTCCGGTATCAAGTTTGCCACTCCGACCGTCAATAAGATTAATGCCCTCCCTGAATCACCCACGGAGGTGGCCGAGCGTATGATGATGATCGAGCGTCTGGGAGGTGTGCTGAAGTATTCGGACGTAGCGGACCGTGTGTTCCGTTGCAATCTGCTGATGATCGATCTGCACTTCCCTCGTGTGCTGGCAGAGATGGTGCGTATGATGCACCTGGACGGCATCACACGCGTCAGTGAACTGACCGAACAGATGAAGATCATAAATCCTCTCAAGATAAAAGAGGAGCTGATCAGCAAGCATGGCTTTTACGAGTTTAAAATGAAGCAGTTTCTGCTGGCACTTGCCTTGGGTATGCGTCCGGCCAAAATATACAATGGGACCGATTCGGCAGTTGAAGGTATATTGCTGGTCGATGGTAAAGGTGAGGTACTGTGCTATCATAAATCGGAAAAGAAAACATTTGAGGACTTTCTTTATCTGAATTCGCGTCTCGAAAAGGGAGCGGTTGATAAAGACAAGTATGGCTTCCTCGAGAGAGAGAACGGAGTGTATTATTTCAAACTGAATGTAAAGATTGGGTTGATTAAAAGATAAATCCGATTGGCAGGAGAATAGATAATGAAGACAAATGAAGTTTTAGAGACCATTAAGGCACGGCGTAGTGTACGTGCGTATGATCGAAAGCAGATTCCGGCGGATGACTTGAACGCCATCCTGGAAGCGGGTGCTTACGCGCCGAGCGGCATGCATTATGAAACGTGGCATTTTACTGCCGTCTGTAATACAGTGAAACTGGAAGAACTGAATGAACGGATCAAAGGGGCATTTGCCAAAAGTGATGACAAGCATCTTCGGGAACGGGGGCACAGTGAGACGTATTGCTGTTACTATCATGCCCCAACCTTGGTCATCGTGTCCAATGAACCCAAGCAATGGTGGGCCGGGATGGATTGTGCCTGTGCTATCGAGAATATGTTTCTGGCAGCCACTTCACTGGGCATCGCTTCCTGTTGGATCAATCAGCTCGGTACGACCTGTGATGATCCGGAGGTACGGGCCTATCTGACTTCTCTCGGAGTGCCCGAAAATCATAAAGTTTATGGTTGCGTAGCTTTGGGATATAAAGCGGAAGGCGCATTGTTGAAAGAAAAGACAGTTAAAGCCGGTACGATAACCATCGTGGAATAGGATATTAAGATTCACCACAGAGTTTCACAGAGTTTAAATTGACCACAGAGTCTCACAGAGTTTATCTTTTATGATTTCTACTCTGTGATACTCCGTGCTACTCTGTGGTGAATCGTGAATCAGTTGTTGCTTAGCTTACTTCAGTCGAAGCAGCCGTAGCATGTGGGCAGCAGTTTGCGATCGCCCAGCGTATTATCTACACGGGCTACATTTACCCAGAACTTATTCTCACGCACACTCTCTATCGGATATGCGGCTTTTTCACGCGTATAGCAGTGTTCCCACTGATCGCTTACTACTTCATATTCAGGGTGCGGAGCATTTATCAGTACATTGTCTTCCTTATCGGCTTCACCGTTTTTCACTTCCTGAATTTCATTCCAGATGGTCAACATCGTAAGGACGAAGTTATCCAGTTCGGAGAGGCTTTCGCTTTCAGTGGGCTCGATCATCAGTGTGCCGTGCACGGGGAAGGAGAGGGTAGGAGCATGATAGCCGTAGTCCATCAGGCGTTTGGCAATATCATTTTCGCTGATACCGGTTTCTTCGTATACCTTGCGACATTCCAGAATCATCTCGTGTCCCACAAAGCCGTTGGCTCCCCGGTATACAATGCCATACGTATCTTTCAGGCAAGCAGCCAGATAGTTTGCATTGAGAATGGCTGTCTTGGTTGCCATTGTCAGTCCTTCGGCACCCATCATACGGATATAGCCGTAGGTGATAGGCAGAATACCGGCACTGCCAAACGGTGCGGCGGATACTTCGTTCTGTGAGTTGCCAAACAGTCCGTGTCCCGGAAGGAACGGTACCAGATGTTCCGCTACACAGATCGGGCCTACGCCGGGGCCGCCTCCTCCGTGGGGAGATGCAAAGGTTTTATGCAGATTCAGGTGACAGACGTCCGCTCCGATAAATCCCGGATTCGTCAGTCCTACCTGTGCATTCATGTTGGCTCCATCCATATATACCTGAGCTCCACAGGCGTGAATGATTTGGCAGATCTCTACGATTTCCGTTTCAAAGATACCGTGTGTCGAGGGATAGGTGATCATCAGTGCGGCCAGGTCATCCTTATTTTCTTCAGCTTTGGCACGGAGGTCATCCATATCTACGTTTCCATGTTCGTCACATGCACAAGTTACAGTGGTGAATCCGGCCTGGATGGCTGATGCGGGATTGGTGCCGTGTGCAGATGCGGGGATCAATACTTTGTTGCGGTGTCCTTGTCCGATGCTTTCAAGATAGGCACGGATGGTGCGCAGACCGGCATACTCACCGGCAGCACCGGAATTGGGTTGCAGGCTTACTCCGGCAAATCCGGTGATGACTTTCAGCTCTTCACTCAGGTTGTGAATCAGTTCGCGGTATCCGGCCGCCTGATCCTCCGGAACAAGCGGGTGCATGCACATAAACTCAGCACAGCTCAGAGGTAACATTTCGGCTGCCGCATTCAGTTTCATGGTGCAGGAACCGAGTGAAATCATCGATTGTGCCAATGAAATATCCTTCCGGTCGAGACGCTTGATGTAGCGCATCATTTCCGTTTCGGTATGATATTTAGAGAATACTTCGTGTGTGAGGTAAGGGGTCTGGCGTTTCAATTCCTCGCTGATGATAGTTGCTTCGGGGATGTCATCCACTTTCTGGAAGTCTTTTCCGGCAGCGATGGCAAAGATAGACAGTAGAATGTTGGCAGCTGCTACGTCGGTTGTTTCGTCAATACTCAGTCCCACGTCTCCATTATCAAAATAGCGCAGGTTCACCTCTTTGCTCAGAGCGATGGTGCGAATCTGCTGTGCCGATACGCTGTCGGGCAAAATGAACCGGAGGGTATCGAAATACTGTTTGTTCACTTGCTTGAATCCCAGTTTACCGATACTCTTTTCCAGGAAAACGGTAATGCTATGGATGCGTGAAGCGATGTTACGGATACCTTCCTGTCCGTGATAGACGGTATAGAATCCTGCCATGGTAGCGAGCAGTGCCTGAGCGGTACAGATATTGGAAGTCGCTTTTTCCCGTTTGATATGCTGTTCGCGTGTCTGGAGTGCCATGCGGTAACAGAGTTTGCCATATTTATCTTTCGACCATCCGATGATACGTCCCGGCATGTTGCGTTTGTATTCGTCGCGGGTAGCGAAATAACCGGCCGAAGGACCACCGTAGAACATGGGAGTACCCAAACGTTGTGTGGTACCGAATACAATGTCCGCTCCCCATTCGCCCGGAGGGGTAAGTAGTGCAAGACTCAGGATATCGGCAGCCACAGCTACCTTGCAGTTGGCTGTATGTGCTTTTTCGGTAAATTCTCGGTAGTCTTCCGCATTACCGTTTGCATTAGGATATTGCAGGACGCAGGCAAAGAGGTCATCTGTAAATTCAAGATCCCGGAACTTTCCGGTACGGATTTCAATGCCTTGCGGGATGGCGCGAGTGGTGATGACCGCCAAGGTCTGCGGGAAGATATTTTCGTCGATAAACACCACGTTGGCTCCCGCCTTCTGCTGGTTGCGTGAACGCAAGCCATACATCATCGTCACAGCTTCGGCGGCAGCGGTGGCTTCGTCCAGCAGTGAACAGTTGGCCAAGGGCATGGCGGTCAGGTCACATACGGCAGTTTGGAAGTTCATCAGGGCTTCCAGTCTTCCTTGCGAAACTTCTGTCTGGTAAGGAGTATAAGAAGTATACCAGACCGGATTCTCGAATACATTTCGCTGGATGACTGCAGGGGTGATCGTGTTGTACCATCCCATACCGATATAAGTGGTGAACAGTTTGTTTTTGCCTGCCAGTTCAGCGATGTGGCGGGCAAACTCGTATTCGGTCATCGGTGCGGGTAGTGCCAGAGGTGCTTTGAGCCGGATGTTGGCCGGAATGGTTTTATCGATCAGTTCGTCGAGCGAAGCAACTCCAATTTTCCGGAGCATTACTTCGGCATCCGCTTTGTTGACGCCGATGTGGCGGCAGGCTAATAAATCGGTTTTCATGTTATTAATGATTTATTTATAATAAGGTTTGTTGATAATCTCTTACCTGAAGAACGGATTTTCCGCCTTCTCTATTCCGATGGTAGTCGGTGCTCCGTGCCCCGGATATACGATTGTTTCGTTGGGGAGGACGAACAGGCGGCTGCAGATATGCTCTTTCAGTTCATCAAAGTTGCCTCCGGCCAGGTCGGCCCGTCCGATGCTTCCCTGAAACAGCACATCGCCCGAAAACATACAGTTGTCAGCCCGGCAGTAATAGACAAGGCTTCCGGGAGAGTGTCCCGGTACATGGATTGCTTCCAGTGTTGTGTTTCCGAAGGTGATGATGTCTCCGTCATGGAGATATTTTCCCAGTGGGACGGGTGCTTCATTCAGTTGGAAACCGAACATGCGACTCTGTTTGGGGGCTTCGTCTATCCAGTACTCGTCGGCCTGATTGGCTTCGGCAGACAGCCCGAACTCGCGAAGCATGAATGGATTTCCGAAAATGTGATCCAGATGCAGGTGAGTGTTCAGCAGATGTTTTATGTTCAGATTGTTGGTGACGATGAAGTTCTTTAAAGCTTGTTTCTCTTCGTCATAAAAGCAGCCCGGATCTATCACGACTGCCTCGTTCGTTTCGTCCCATAAAACGTAGCAGTTTACGGGAAACATATTGAACTCAAATCTCTTAATTTTCATGACTATGTTGTTTGATCGTTTAAATCGTTACATATACCACTTTCTTGGTTTGAAAGAACTCCTCATCGAAATCTTCATTCAGGTTATGCATACTTGTCTTATGCTTAAACGGCATCGCCTCGTGTTCCAGTTCGCCTCCTTTCAGGCAGATAAGTCCGTTGGGGAGAGCATTTTGCTGTTTGGGCGAGATGTTTTTCCGGATAATCTTTATCAGGTCGGCCAGGGGCATCACGGCACGGCTGACAACGAAGTCGAATGTTTGTTTCTCTTCTTCGGCCCGTGCATGGCGGAAAGTGACATTTTTAAGTCCGATGGCATTGGCTACCTCGGTTGCCACACGTACTTTCTTGCCGATGCTGTCCACCAGATGGAATTTCGTGTCCGGAAAAAGAATGGCCAACGGTATTCCGGGGAATCCCCCTCCGGTGCCGAGGTCCATGACACTGCTGCCGGCCCGGAAACGGATGATGCGGGCGATACCCAGCGAATGAAGCACATGGTGTTCGTACAGATTCTCGATATCCTTGCGTGAGATTACGTTGATTTTAGAATTCCAGTCAATGTAAAGTTCGTAAAGCGCAGCGAATTGTTTGCGTTGCTCTTCCGTCAAGTCGGGAAAGTATTTAAGAAGAAGCTTCACTCCGTTTTCCCCTCCGGCAGAGGGGAGGGAGGAAGTTTGTTCTGTTGTATTCATAAGGTTGTAATATATCTGTATTTTAATAATAAAGTTAGATTATTTTGATTTCATCTCTCCGATGATCGGGTTGCTGCCCAGCATGTGTTCCATCATTTCGTATGGAATCTTAATTTCTACCGGTCCCATGGCATACGGGGTGATATCATATACATTATAATAAAAGGTGATGCCGTCTTTGTCCAGATAGAAGTTTTCCGTCGGGGCAATATCTCCGGTAGAGCCGTAACCCATATCCTCGAGTGCTTCGTGCGTTGTCACTTTCTTGTCCGCCATCAACTGATTCCACAGCAAGTCGGTCAGTGCTTCCTTATAATCACCAGTGAAAATATCATCCAGCTTCAGCGGACGCAGGTTTATCAGGTCCATATTCAGGAAAGTTGTCATGTAAATGCCGTGTGCGCCTCCGGTATATTCATTGTAGTTAATGCGATAGACCAACAGATTCTTATAATAAAGTTGCACGTGGCTTTCTATCCCTTTATAGTATGAGTACCATGCACCGATGGAGCCTTCACTCTCTTTGTTCTTTTCGTCTTCGGCATACATCGGTTCGAGGTCTGTGCGATATTCTTTTACGTAATGTTCGGTGTACTCCTTGACCACCTGCGCCGGTTTCTCTCCGATATATCCTTCACCGAAGCAGGCGGCTATAAAGTAGCTGTTCAGGCTGTCTTTCAGTTTATTGTCCGTCGACTTCACCGGATAGGCGAAATTGATGGTCAGATTACATGCCGGTTTTGCGGTATCTCCGAAGAGATGTGCTGTTTCGTTTACCTGTATACTGTCGAATTCCAGTGCACCGGTATTCTTGTTCATCTTGTCACCGCAAGAAAATAAAAAGCCACTTGTAGCAAGTATTATCGCAAGCAGGCTGACATATTGTTTTTTCATAAGGGGTTCTTCTTTAAATTCAACATTTATATAATCGTTCACTATCGACAAATATAGTTCATATTAGTGAATCGACAGCATAAAAAAAGAAAAAAGAATGTGGCAGGCTGGTTAAATCTGCTTATCTTTGCAACCGTTATGAAGAGATTCCGCTATATACTTGCCGTTATTCTTTCTCTCCTTATAGTATATGTAGGAGCGGGAGTCTCTGTTGCCCAATATTGTTGCAGTGGTTGTGAAACGGCCAATTGTTGCTGTGCCGACAAATGCGGCTTCTGTGGTAAGTTTGACTTTGAGTTCCATAAATCATGCCGGGGCGAGGGATGTACGGCGACCATCTATAAGCTTGATCTGGTAAAGCAGGCATTCGAATCCTCTGTTCCTGCTCCTGTCAGCTTGTTGCTTTGTGACCAGGTATCGGACTTGCTATGCGCTCTTTTCCGCGATGAGGTGTCGGATCCTCCTTATGTGATACCGCCACCCAAGACAAGTTCCCGGCATTATCTGGCTCTTTATTCTACTTTGCTTATTTAGTTTCTTCGATTTTTATTGTTTGGATTGCATCGCAGATTGCACTGGCTTTCACCGTTTAAGGATTGATTCCGTAGATTGTTGGAGCCGGGTAATTTGTGTCACCCTGTGCAGTCTGCGGTGAATCCTATCTGTTTCTTATTGAATATAAACCGAATAAAAAAGACAAACGAAGAAATTTAATGAAATACATGTTATTGACCGGACTGCTTCTCGGCAGTCTGACCGTACAGGCGCAAGTGAGCGGTACGGTGAAAGATCAGACAGGCGAACCGATTATAGGTGCCAACGTTTTCTGGAAAAACATTCCCGGTGGGGTAGCCACTCGTGAGGACGGTACTTTTTCCATATCTAAACCCGACAAGTCCAATCATCTGATTGTAAGTTTTATAGGTTACGAAAACGACACCATACAAGTGAACGATAAGAAAGCCATTCTGGACGTGGTGCTGCGCGAAGGAATGGAACTGAGTGAAGTGCAGATTGTCAGCCGTAAGTTGAGTACGCTGAAGTTGCGCAGCAGTGTGATGAACGAAGAGATCATTACCAGCGACGAGCTCTGCCGTGCGGCATGTTGCAATCTCGGTGAAAGTTTTGTTACCAATCCGTCGGTAGACGTCAGCTATTCGGATGCTGCAACGGGAGCGAAACAGATCAAGTTGCTCGGGCTTTCCGGAACCTATGTGCAGATGCTGACCGAGAATATCCCGAACTATCGTGGTGCTGCTTCTCCTTATGGGTTGGGTTATGTGCCCGGTCCCTGGATGCATAGCATACAGGTTTCAAAGGGAATCTCGTCAGTAAAAAACGGTTACGAGGCCCTTACGGGGCAGATCAATGTTGAGTTTAAGAAGCCACAGTTGCCTGAGGCCGATTGGGTTTCGGCCAACCTTTTTGCCAGTACTACCAATCGTTATGAAGCGAATGCAGACGCCACCGTGAAACTGTCCAAGCGGTGGAGTACTTCATTGCTGGCGCATTACGAGAATGAAACAAAGGCACACGACGGCAATGATGACGGCTTTGCCGATATTCCCCGGATAGAGCAGTATAACTTCTGGAATCGCTGGGCATATATGGGGGATCATTATGTGTTTCAGGCAGGCATCAAGGCATTGGACGAAAGCAGAAAAGGCGGTCAGGTGAGTCATAGCGGCGTGCCGGCAGCCGATCGGTATGAAATAGACATCGACACCCGGCGCTACGAGGCCTTTACCAAGAATGCCTATATATTTAATAAGGAGAAGAATACCAATCTTGCACTGATTCTGTCCGGTACGTTGCACAATCAAGATGCACTTTATGGACGGAAGATCTATAACGTCGACCAATCCAACGCCTATGCTTCACTTATGTTCGAAACCGAATTTACGAAAGAGCACAATCTATCTGCAGGCTTCAGCTATAATTATGACGGATACGACCAGCATTACCGACTGACCAATAACGCTGAAACACCGTTGACGAAAGTTTTTGCACGTGAATCGGTGGGCGGGGCCTACGCACAGTATACCTTCAACCTGGATAATAAGTTCGTGTTGATGGCCGGACTTCGTGGCGACCATAGCAGTGAGTACGGATTCTTTGTGACTCCGCGTGCGCACATTAAGTACAACCCCAATGACTTTGTTCATTTCCGTCTTTCCGCCGGAAAGGGATATCGCACCAACCATGTGCTTGCCGAGAATAATTATCTGATGGCAAGCAGCCGCAAGGTGAGCATCGCCGATCATCTCGATCAGGAAGAGGCTTGGAATTATGGAGCAAGCATATCGGGATATATCCCGCTTTTCGGGAAGACGCTGAACCTGAACCTGGAATACTATTACACTGACTTCCTGAAACAGGTCGTTGTCGATATGGATACGAATCCGCACGAGGTGGCCTTTTACAATCTCGACGGACGCTCGTACTCACAGGTATTTCAGGTGGAGGCCACTTATCCCTTCTTTCAGGGATTCTCGCTGACTGCCGCATATCGCTGGACAGACGCCAAGACTACCTATAATCATCAATTGATGGAGAAGCCCCTGACGGGAAAATATAAAGGCCTCGTCACTGCCTCTTATCAGACTCCGCTGGGTTTGTGGCAGTTTGATGCCACATGGCAGATGAACGGGGGAGGACGTATGCCCAATCCGTACACACTTGCCGACGGAACCTCTTCGTGGGATGCACGCTACAAAGGCTTCAGCCAACTCAGCGCCCAAGTGACACGCTACTTCCGCCGCTGGTCGATATACATCGGGGGCGAAAACCTGACTAATTTTAAACAGAAGAATCCGATTATCGACGCTGCCGATCCTTGGGGCGACCGTTTTGACTCGACCATGATATGGGGGCCGGTTCATGGAGCGAAAGGATATATCGGAGTCAGGTTCAATCTGGCGAGAGATTAAGAATAAAAAGTGACAGATCACAGAATTTATCAATACTAATACTTACATTTATGAAGACTAAAAAAATGATTGCTACCCTGGTGGTGGCTTTGCTCTCGGTGACGGCCGTTATGGCAAAAGACTTCCGTACTGTCGTTTTCAAAGTGGCACAGATGGAATGTGCCAACTGCGAACGAAAGGTGAAGAACAATATCAAGTTCGAGAAAGGGCTTAAAAACTTTACAACCGATCTTAAGGAACGAACTGTTACCATTACCTATGATGCCGAGAAGACAAATGTTGAAAAGCTGAAAGAAGGCTTTCGGAAATTTAAATACGAAGCTGTAGTCATAAAGGAGGCAAAGGAAACGGACAAGAAGTGAACATTGTTCTTTACCTCATTGTTTATTAGATAGTATATATAATAATAGATTATGAGTAATATAACAAAGAAAGCGTTTCCTGTACTGAACATGCACTGTGCAGGGTGCGCTAATAATGTGGAAAAAACAGTGAAGAAACTGGCCGGTGTGGTAGACGCATCGGTCAACTTCGCCACAAACACACTGTCCGTTTCGTACGAGGCCGACAAGCTGACCCCCGGAGAGATCCGTGCGGCTGTACTTGCCGCAGGTTATGACCTGATAGTGGAAGAGGCCCTGAAAGAGGAACGTCAGGAGGAGGCACAGGAGAAACACTACCGGCTGCTGAAACGGCAGGTTATCGGTGCATGGATCTTCGTTGTTCCCATGTTGCTGTTTTCTATGGTTCTGATGCATGTACCTTTCTCTAACGAGATCCAGTTGATACTGGCCCTCCCTGTAATGATCTTTTTTGGTGGATCTTTCTACGTCAACGCCTGGCGGCAGGCACGTCTGGGGAGGAGTAACATGGATACGCTGGTGGCACTGAGTACCTCCATCGCATTCCTGTTCAGTGTCTTCAATACATTTTTCCCTGAGTTCTGGTATAGCCGCGGACTTGAGCCGCACGTCTATTACGAAGCCGCAGTAGTCATCATTGCCTTTGTACTGACCGGAAAGTTAATGGAAGAGCGTGCTAAGGGAAACACCTCTACCGCCATTCGTAAATTGATGGGACTTCAGCCCCGTGTGGCCCGGGTGCTTCGCGAAGGGATCGAAGAAGACATCCTGATAGACCAGTTGCAAACCGGCGATCTGGTGGTCGTACGTCCGGGCGAACAGATTCCCGTGGACGGACGTCTGTCTGAAGGAGAGTCTTATGTAGACGAAAGCATGATTAGCGGAGAGCCTATTCCTGTAGAGAAGAAGGTCGGTGACCGGGTACTGGCGGGAACCATCAACCAGAAGGGAGCTTTTGTAATCAAGGCGTCCGGTGTGGGAAGTGAGACGGTGCTGGCGCGCATCATCCGCATGGTTCAGGAAGCGCAGGGAAGTAAAGCTCCCGTACAGCGTATCGTAGACCGGGTGACGGGTATCTTCGTTCCGGTGGTGCTGTGCATTGCCGTGCTGACATTTGTCATCTGGCTGTTGGTGGGAGGAACCGATTATTTCTCACATGCCTTGCTTTCGGCTGTATCCGTACTGGTTATTGCCTGTCCGTGTGCTTTGGGACTTGCTACTCCTACCGCTCTGATGGTGGGCATCGGCAAAGCAGCCAGCAACCATATTCTGATAAAGGATGCTGTTGCCCTCGAGCAGATGCGTAAAGTCAATGTAGTGGTGCTCGACAAAACCGGGACATTGACCGAGGGACATCCCACTGTCTCCGGATGGCTTTGGGCCCAAGTACAGGAAGAGCATTTCAAGAATGTTCTGCTGGCAGCCGAGCTTAAATCCGAACATCCGCTTGCCGGAGCCATTGTCTCTTCTCTGCAAGAGGTGGAGAAGATAGTTCCTGCCCAGTTGGAGAGTTTTGAGAGTATCACCGGAAAAGGTATCAAGGTGGTATATCAGGGTGACACTTATTGGGTGGGCAGCCACAAATTGCTGAAAGATTTCAGTGCTTCTCTTTCTGACGTACTTGCCGAGATGATGGTGCAATACGAATCGGACGGGAACAGTATCGTTTACTTTGGCCGTGGAACAGAGGTACTTGCCGTTGTCGCCATTGCCGACCAGATAAAGCCGACTTCTGCCGAGGCGGTGAAGGAACTGAAACGTCAGGGCATCGACATTTGCATGCTGACCGGTGACGGACAACGGACGGCACTTGCCGTATCGGGCAAATTGGGCATCGACCGCTTTGTGGCAGATGCCTTGCCGGATGATAAAGAAGAGTTTGTGCGTGAGCTCCAGATGCAGGGCAAAACGGTTGCTATGGTGGGTGACGGAATCAATGACTCACAGGCGTTGGCTTTGGCTGATGTCAGCATAGCGATGGGGAAAGGCACCGATATAGCCATGGATGTGGCGATGGTTACGTTGATGACATCGGATCTGCTGTTGCTGCCCCGTGCATTCGAACTCTCCAAGCAAACAGTAAAACTGATTCACCAGAATCTGTTTTGGGCGTTTATCTATAATCTGATAGGCATTCCCATTGCAGCCGGAATCTTGTTCCCTGTCAACGGGTTGCTGCTCAATCCGATGCTTGCCAGTGCAGCGATGGCATTTTCAAGTGTAAGTGTCGTGCTGAATTCACTGAGTCTGGCCAGAAAATAACAATTCCTTTCAAAACGAACTCACCACAGAGGGCACAGAGTAACACAGAGGATACAGAGGGCAGAGAGTACACACAGAGCGTTCATATTGGTCATCCATAATTTGAAGTTTGCTCTGTGTTACTCTGTGCCCTCTGTGGTAAAAAAGGGTTTTGAATGTCTTTCCCGGAGAAAGTCGTCAGCTGTTTCTGAATTCCAGCGGACTCATGCCTACATATCTCCTGAAATATTTTCCAAAGAACGAAGCACTGGGGAAGTTCAGTGAATAAGCGATTTCCTGGATAGTCATGTTGCTCGATTTGAGTTTGGCTTTCGCGTCGATGATAACCACGTAGGCTATGACGTCCAGTACGTTACGTCCGGTCACCTGCTTGACCGTAGTACTGAGGTGTTGCAGCGATATTCCCAACTTGTCCGCATAGAACTGGGCACGACGCTCCTCGGTGTAATGTTCCGTGACCAGTCCTACCAGTTCACGGCAGATTTCTTCCTTACGGTTCGTATTGTGGTTTTTCGAGGAGTATCTCTGATAGATTAGTCCGACGGCAGTCAGGATCGATCTTAAAGACACCTCTGTCATTTCGGAGGGGAGAGATAATTTTTCGTCACACGTCACGCGTGCCAGCAAAGAAAAATAATCTATCAGATAGCTGGCTATATCCTCCTGCAACTCTACAATCGGACATTCGGTTATTTTGGAGAAGGAACTGACCATTGATTTTATCAGATTGATGCGTTCTACGCATTCCGATGAGAATCCCGCAAAGCATAAACGTACTTTTTCCGTGCGTTCGCGGAACTGGATAATGGTACCCGGTAACAGTGTGATCAAGTCGTTCGGTTTTATCTCGTAGTCAATCAGATTAATGGTTGCGGTCATCTTGCCTTCCGTACAAATAGCAAAGATGCCGGCTTTCAGCCTGCATGATTGTTTGTAGATATTTAATATATCTTCGGTTACATCATTCCATGCCAAAATCTCGCACGGAAGATCTACTTGTGGAAAGTCAAACTTCATATTACTTTCTTTTTTTGAATCACGCAAATATACACATTTTCTTTTATTTTTTTATCTTTGTCCTTATGAAAACAATTACAACCGATTGGGAACTTATTCCATATTCTGAGGCATGGAGCCGCCAGACGGAATGGTTCGATGCCCTTGTCCATGCGAAGCAGAACGGGGAGAGTTACGAGAACCGTATAATTTTTTGTGAACATCCGCACGTTTACACGCTGGGGCGTAGCGGGAAAGAAAATAATATGTTGCTGGGAGAGGAGCAACTGAAGACTATCGGTGCCACTCTCTATCATATCGATCGTGGGGGAGACATCACTTATCACGGTCCCGGGCAGTTGGTGTGCTATCCGATTCTCAATCTTGAAGAGTTCGGATTGGGATTGAAGGAGTATGTGCATTTATTGGAAGAAGCCGTCATCCGTGTCTGTGCGTCTTACGGTGTTGTGGCGGGGCGGTTGGAGAAGGCGACCGGTGTCTGGCTGGAGGGAGATACGTCCCGTGCCCGCAAGATATGTGCGATAGGGGTCAGGAGCAGCCATTATGTGACAATGCACGGATTGGCATTGAATGTCAATACCGATTTACGTTATTTCAGCTACATCCATCCTTGTGGTTTCATTGATAAGGGTGTGACCTCGCTTCAGCAAGAACTTGGCCATAGCATCGATATGGCGGAGGTGAAAGAACGGTTGGGCCGGGAGTTGCTTGCTGCCCTTTTGTCAAAATGATAATCAAACCTCTCTGGATTGCTCTATTTCCGCCCAATGATGCACTGAACGGATAAAATCGCCTTCCTTGCGGGTTGGCGATTTTGTTTTTGATATCAGATGTCTTTGCAGGCTGTCATAATGGCGATGTCGTGAAGCTATCGGAATGAAAAGGTGCGTAATAAGAGCATGTGGCTCTCTTTCTGTTAGTTCGGCCTTGTCTGCTTCGGGAGTACAACCAGAGAATAATCTTTCTCTTTTAACCTCCGAAACCCTAACAATAGATGTAAAGTAGGAAAACATATAGAGATAATTTGAAAAGACGTAAGCATATTCTGTAAATGCTTACGTCTTTCGGACCGAATGCTTACTTCTTTTTGCTGAAATCCGGTTACTTTTCGGGTCAGACCCCGGCTCTCCGGCTACAAAAGTCCGGTTTTCCGGGAAGAAAAGTCCCGCTTTCCGCCTTCCGCACTTCCGGTTGCTGTCTAAAAGCAGAAGGTGCTGTCATGAAATCCGCTAATTTCCTTTCATATTGACAAGAAAAAGAGAATATATCAAAACTCGTGTTCACCACAGGTAGGTTATGCAGATTATTTTTTCATTCTCAGCACTCTGATGCCGGTCAGTGATTTTCTGTCTTTCAACATTTGGCTCAGTGCGGTTTTGCCCACTACTACTTTACCCTCTTTGGATGAAGCATGCAGCAGGTGCAACTGCCCCTTGATGTAAATGGCAATGCCCATGTGGCTTACGTCCAGCCCCGGAGTATTGGTGGTCAGGGCGATGATGTCTCCGTTCTTGATCCAAGGCAGTCCGTCCGGTTCCAGTTTGTCTTTGGGCAGATAGTGTACCTCTTTGCCGCTCAAGGCTTTTTCATACTTTGCCATTTGGGCTACGTTCTCCGGAGAATTTTTCAACGATTTGTAGAGTTCCGGATGCGTACTCATGTACGAGAGCGACAGTTTTTGTTTGAAGGGGCTGTAGGCAGCCGTTACATCTTCGAGCAGGCCTTGGCGGACCGCATTGTTGATCCAGTCGGATATATAGTGCAGGCGGGAGGTGTATCCGTCTATTTTTCCGTCACGATAGCGGATGCGTTGCAAATTGCGGGCGAAATCGCCTTCCTGCATTTCGTCTCCTTGCTGCGGGCAGAGGGCCATTGCCAGTGCATATTCAACGAAAGTGGTACAATCCACTTCGTCACAATTGATAATAAGGTCTTCTGTGTCATCTACTTCCAGGGTGCCTGCCTTATAGGGGGTGTCGACAAACCCGAGTCCGTTACTCAGCACCAGGCTGCTCTCCTGTGCTGCAACTGTTCCGGCCAATAGGCTGGTACATAATAAAAGTGTGCGAATTGTTTTCATTTTTATAAAGATTGTTTTTGTAATACCTTCGTTGTATCTATTGGAACCTGACTCCGTCCCGCAACCATTTCTCTAATTCTTCCGTCCATTGGCGTTTATAGGTAAAACTGTCATAGAACCCCCATCCGTGTCCGCCCGTGGGATAAATGTGGAGGGTGGCAGGCACCTTATGCTTTTGCAACGCCAGATAGTAATTCACGCCATTGGCGGGAGGCACTCCTTCGTCGTCCGAAGAGAGGGTGATGAAAGCCTGCGGAGTGTGATCCGTCACTTGCTGTTCGTTGGAGAACTTTCTGGTTAATTCCGGCGTTGCGTCCGGCCCGAGCAGATTGTGGCGTGATCCTCCGTGGGTGTCGCCGGATTCCATCGTGATTACCGGATAGAGTAATATCTGAAAGTCGGGTCGTGTGTCCTCACTGCTGTAATGCGTAGCAAGGGTAGAGGCGAGATGACCGCCGGCCGAAGCTCCCATAATGCCCACCCGGTCTGTACGAATATTCCAGTCTTTGGCATGTTTCCGCACTATTCGTATCGCTTGTTCAGCATCCGACAAAGGCACCTCGCAGTGTCCGTTAGGCATCCGGTATTTTAGTACCACATAGGTGATGCCCAATGAATTGAACCATGGTGCCATGTCGTGTCCTTCATGATCCATGGCCAAGAGAGCGTAAGCACCGCCGGGACACATGATGATGGTCATGCCGTTAGGTGTCGCCGGACGATAGACGGTGATGGTGGGCTGTGTGACGTTAGTGAGCCGGTATGGAGCCGACATCACTTCTTCGCCTTTCAGCCCGTTATCATTGGGAGCGCCGTTGGGCCATAAAGGCAGCTCAACGGGCTTTTGTGCTGACAAGCCGGTAGCCATGAACAGAAGAATGGATGTGATTAATGTTTTCATTTTACTTTCATGGATGCTTTGATGAAATAGAGAATCAACAGGGCATAAGCTATCAGGGCCGCAAGTTGAGACAGAGTGTTGTTCAGCCACGCGTCATTTACCAGATTGATGCCTCCGAAGCGCATTGCCGCACTGACTACACCCATCAGGGCACCTCCCGCGATGAATCCGGATGCCAATAATGTACCTTTCTCTCTCCCCGTTCCGTGTTGAGTGAAGCGTCTTTACTGCGGGTAGTCACATACCAGTTGATCGCACCGCCCACCACCAGCGGTATATTCAGTTCGAGAGGAATAAACATACCGAGTGCAAATGCCAATGCGGGAACTTTCAGGAGCGTCAATACGATGGCCAGTACGGCACCGATGCCATAGAGCATCCACGGAGCGCCCACACCACTCATTAACGGCTCGATGACGGCAGCCATTGCGTTAGCCTGCGGGGCAGCCAGCTGACCGCTTGTGAATCCGTAAGTTTTGTTCAGGATAATCATTACACCGCCTACGGTAGCAGCCGAAACGATGGTTCCGAGGAACTTCCATGCTTCCTGCTTGGCCGGTGTGCTGCCAAGCCAGTATCCGATTTTCAAGTCTGTGATAAAACCTCCTGCCATGGAAAGTGCGGTACAGACCACACCACCCATTACCAATGAAGCCACCATGCCTGAAGGGCCTTTCAACCCGACAGCCACCATAACGACCGATGCCAGAATCAATGTCATCAGAGTCATGCCCGATACGGGATTAGTGCCCACGATAGCGATTGCATTGGCGGCTACCGTTGTGAACAGGAATGAAATTCCGGCCACTAGCAGGATGGCTACCAGTGTATGCACCAGGTTGCCTTGCATCACATCGAAATAGAAGAAAAGCACTACCAGAATCAGCGTGATAATGGAACCGATGGCAATGATTTTCATTGAGAGGTCGCGTTGGGTGCGGATAATGTTCTTTTCGGCATCACTCTTTCCGCCCATTTCCTTAGCCGCCAGTCCCACCGCACTGCGGATGATGCTCCATGATTTGATGATGCCGATGACACCTGCCATGGCAATGCCGCCGATACCGATGCTTTTGGCATAGTGGCTGAATATCTGTTCGGGACTCATAGAGCCTACCGTGGCGGTTATGTCCGGATTCCACTGATTCAGTACCGAATCACCGAAGAAGAGTGACATGCCCGGTACGATGATCCACCATACGGCCAGGGAGCCGAAGCAGATAATGGAAGCATATTTCAGTCCGACGATATATCCCAGGCCGAGTACGGCTGCGCCGGTGTTTACCTTGAAAACCAGTTTGGCTTTGTCGGCCAGCATTTCGCCTACTCCGCATACGCGGGTGGTGAAGTTTTCGTTCCACCAGCCGAAGGTAGCCACGATGAAATCGTACAGACCGCCGATCAATCCTGCCATCAGCAATGGCTTGGCTTGGCTGCCTCCTTTTTCACCCGACACCAGCACCTGTGTGGTGGCTGTCGCTTCGGGAAAAGGATACTTGCCATGCATGTCGCTTACAAAGTATTTGCGGAAAGGAATCAGGAACAAGATGCCCAGTACACCGCCCAGCAGTGAACTGATGAACACTTGCATAAAGGTGACCGACATATCCGGATATTTGGCTTGCAGGATATAGAGGGCAGGCAGTGTGAAGATGGCTCCTGCCACGATGACGCCTGAGCAGGCGCCGATGGATTGGATAATGACGTTTTCGCCGAGTGCGTTTTTGCGTTTGGCTGCGCCGGATACTCCGACTGCTATGATGGCGATGGGGATGGCAGCTTCGAATACTTGTCCTACTTTTAGTCCCAGATAGGCTGCGGCAGCCGAGAAAAGGATGGCCATGGCGATACCCCATGCTACAGACCAGAGGTTTACCTCCGGATACGTTTTCTTTGGACTCATCAGCGGGTTGTACACTTCTCCCGGTTTCAGTTCCCGGAATGCGTTCTCGGGTAAGCCCGTAAACTTGTCTTCTTCTTGTTTCATAATTGTTTTTTGTAGTTTATGTATAGTTTATCAGATTTCCAAACGGTCGGTTTCTCAAAACAGCTTCAAAGTAAGCAAAAAAAAAGGAGAATCCCGAAAGATTCTCCTCATTGTTGTTATTAATTTTTGCTTATTTCGCGTCTTTGGCTGTCATGTCGCCTTCCACGAAAAGACGTATCATCTCCGTCTTGGCGTTTGTACGCAGGGTTATGGACTTTTTGAAGTGTCCCGGATATTTATCCGTTCCGTTGTAAGTCACCTTGATTGTACCTGTTTTTCCCGGCATGATAGGTTCCTGGGTATATTCGGGTACGGTACATCCGCAGGATGCTACAGCCTGATGAATGACTAACGGGGCATCGCCGATATTTGTGAACTTGAAAGTGCAACTCACAACAGGATTGTTTTCCGAGAACGTTCCGAAGTCGTGGGTTGTCTTATCAAACTTTATTTCTGCTTTTCCTTGAGCTTGGGCAAGTCCGATGCTCAGCACCATCATAGTGATAAAAAATAGTATTTTCTTCATTTTCTATTTCTTTTTATGGTTTTGTGAGTGGCAAAGGTAAGGTTTTTTTTGATAAATGATGTCGTATGACGGTGAAATTGTATTAAAAAGGCATCTGACAGAGAGGGTGTAGCTGTCCGGTATATAGGGTGTAGCCATGCGAGGCTTAGGGCTACACCCTGTGCACCGTATGGCTACACCTCTTTAGAATACGCCCGGAAACAAGAGGGTGAAGATACTGCCTTTCCCCGGTTCGGATGAAACGGTGATGGTGCCGCGGTGCAGATGCATGATCTGTCGTGAGATGGTCAGGCCGATGCCCGATCCGGTGGGTTTAGTCGTGAAGAACGGGATAAAGATGCGGTCGAGCACCTCATGCTCGATTCCTGTCCCGTTGTCTTCTATCCTTATATAGGGGCGTTCTCCGGAACTTAATCCGGCTGAGATCCGGATGTCGGTCGCATCGTTCTCGCGGGCGTTTTTAATCAGGTTGATCAGCACTTGTTCAATCAGATCTTTGTCCGCCATCAGGCGTTGGCCCTTGGGCGGAAGTATCAGGTGCAGGTCATTCGGTTCTCTGTACATCAACCGTACCACACCTGTCAGTAATTCTTGTGATGTATATATCTTCAGCAGGGGTTGTGGCAGGTGAGACACTTCCCGGTAACTGTTGACAAACCGAATTAACCCGTCGCCCCGCCGGCGGATGGTTTGTAACATCCGGCGTATTTCGGCCCGCTCTTCTTCATTGCCGTCAAAGTCTTCGATCTGATGTTCCAGCAATTCGGACAAAGACGTGACCGGAGTGATGGAATTCATGATTTCGTGTGTCAGTACACGGATCAGTTTCTGCCAGGCTTCGGTTTCCTGGCTGTCTAATACCGAATGGATGTTTTTCATGCTGGCCACTGTGAGCGGTCGTCCCTGTATCACAAACTCCATTCCGGAAAGTGCCAGTTGGATGGTCTCTTCCTCTTTTTTCGCCTGCAGAACGGAGATGTCACCCGCTTTTAAGGAGTAAAGGCGGGCAGGCAGCTCGCTGTGAAAGTATTTCAGTTCATCGATACTTTTCAGATTGTGGTTGTCGAGCAGTCTTTTGGCGGCTTCATTCATCCACTCGATCCGTCCGGAAGGGGTATATACCAATACGGACATATCGATGTGGTTGGCCAGAGCCTGAAAATATTGTAGTTTGCTTTCTTTCTTCTGAAGGTTCTGTTTGTAGAAATCCAAGGCTTGGTTCATTTCGTTCAGAAGCTCTGCCGGCAGTGAACGGAGGCTTTCTTCGCTTTGCACGGGGGAGGAGAGGAACTCGGAATAGCGGACAGACCAGATGAACTGTGCCATGGCACGTGTGGAGCGGAGGATGTAGCGATAGATTCTGTAGGCTGTGTATAGCAAGAGGCATACGGATACCGGCAGGCTGATATAGAAACCGTGCATGCCTAACCACACGGTGGTGTAACAGCAGATCAAAAGGGCTGCTGTCAATATAAGGGGTTTCCTCGCCCATTTTTGTTTCATGTCGTGTAACTGTTTGAGGTTATAATCCGTGTTTCTCGATCCGCCTGTATAGCGATGTCCGGGTGATTCCCAGCATTTCTGAGGCTAACGTAATGTTGCCGGCACAAAGCCGGAGTACTTCGCTGATGGTTTCGCGCTCCTGGCGTTCAAGGTTGTATTTCTCTTTCTCCGAAACCTGTCCCTGAGGCGATGTGCGAAGCATGAAGTCGTCCGGCATCAACATTGGATTGCCTGAGAGGATGACCGCCCGTTCGATGGCATGTTCCAGCTCGCGTACATTCCCCGGCCAACGATAGAGTTGCATCAATCTGCGCGCTTCTTTCGAAATGCCCCGGACTTCTTTTTTATATTTTTTCCGATAGCGTTGTAAAAAGTGATCGGCAAGCAGGAAAAGGTCGTTGCCCCGTTCGTGTAAGGGAGGGATACGTATTTCGATCGTATTGATGCGGTAGAGAAGATCTTGCCGGAACAGCCCGTTATCGATGGCTGTATACAGGTCGGTATTCGTTGCGCATATCAGTCTCACGTCTACCGGATAAGAAGTGGTGGAACCCAGTCGCGAACTTTTGCGTTGTTCGATGACCGAAAGCAGCTTGGCCTGTAAAGGCAGGCTCAGGTTGCCAATTTCATTTAGGAACAGAGTACCTCCCGAGGCTACCTCCAGCCTTCCGGGTTTCTTTTTCCGCGCATCTGTAAAAGCACCTTTTTCGAATCCGAAGAGTTCGCTCTCAAACAGTGTTTCGGGGATGCTTCCCAAATCGATCGGGACGTATATTTCGCCTTTCCGGGGCGACTGTTCGTATACATAGCGTGCTATCAGATCTTTTCCTGTACCGTTTTCACCTAAAAGTAACAGGTTGGCGTCCGTATCGGCAAGTTTCCGGATGGTCTGGAAAATAGCCTGCATGGCGGCCGATTCGCCGATGATTCGGGCCGGTTCCGGCGAGGGGGCGGTCAGAGCTTCTTTCTGCTCCTTCAGTGATTCTACTTCCGTACGGCTGAAGCTGAGTTGCAATGCCGCAGATACGGTTGCAATCATCTTATCGTTTTGCCAGGGCTTGGCGATGAAGTCGGTAGCGCCGAGCTTGATGGCCCGTACAGCCTTTTCGGTATCGGCATAAGCCGTGATGAAGATTACCACTGCTCCCGAATCCAGTTTCAGGATCTCTTCCAACCAGTGGAATCCTTCCCGTCCGCTGACAGCATCGTTCCTGAAATTCATGTCCAGCAAGATGACATCATAGTGTGTGCGTGACAGGATGGGGAGCAGTTCTCTCGGATCGGTCGTGATGCTGATTGATTCTGCAATGGGGCGTAACAGCATTTTCAGTGTGAAAAGGATGTCTTCATTATCATCGGCTATCAGTATTTTGCCTCGTTTCAGTGTCATAGTATAGTATGTTGATTGGCAGGACAAAGATAGAGAAAAAGTTTGGGTAATCTGTGTACGATATCGTACAAAAACTGCACGCTTTCGTACGAATTACAGATCGTCCGTTTTCGGTAACAGGTTGATAAATAATAGGATGTCTGTTTGGTATACTTCTTGCTTTTATTTAATAAATAGAATTTGCAAAGATGATCAGAAGTAAAATGAAAAGCACTTGGATGTTGGGACTGCTGCTCCTCCTGGGAAGCTGTCAGCAGAAAGGGCCGGCAAGTGGCCGGGTGGAGATGAAAGGAGAGTCGGATAGTTTGAGTGTCCGGCATGGGCAAGAGAATGCATTGTCGGTTTCGGATGAATATCCGGAAGGGTATGTTCCTGTTCCGGGCATTCGGTATCAGGCGAACTATCTTACCGGAAATCCGGAGCGTCTTGACGTGAAGGCCGCATTGCGGAATGTCCGTCCTCTGAAGTTGAGTCAATTGGGCAGTCAGCTTGATTTCATGGTATTTAAAGATGTGAAAGGAGGCATCTTCCGCCTGATACCGATTGAAGAGGGCTGTTTGGGAGTGGGGATTGGTGGCATCTGGCTGCTGGATGGGAACCTGAAAATGATTCGGATGTTGTTTCGCAATGATGTGGATATTACAGAAGAAAATGGATTTACCAACTTTCAGACGAAGCGTTACATCAATCCGGATTATTATGAAAAGTCTTCCCGGACGTTGATCGGCGTGCTGTATGATCAGAGGGATAAAAAGAATCCCAAATCCTTTGTCAGGCTTTCTCTGAAAGATTTGTTAAGCGCATCCCGGCCTCTGACACCGGACGATATCCATAAACGTGCAGGCATTTCCGGAAATTATCTGTTAGGAATGGCAGACGGGTATGCTACCTGGACCCGATTTACGAACGACGTTTATACCTTCAATTTGCGGGGTGATACACTTTGTCATTTTACTATCGGAGAGAAAGTAAACTATCCTCCCCGCGGTAACGGTTCATATCGTTCGGGAGAACAAGCGACTGTTTATCATTATAAAGGCTGTCCCATGATCATTATGCCTTATGGGAATACGGTTTATCGTATGAAAGACGCCTCTACCCTGGAACCGGTTTATGAACTCGATTTCGGCACGTTGCATCGGGCTACGGGAGAAGAGGTGGTTGGCGGTGCCGATGTGGACAATGCCTATTTCCTGTCGGATTGGGTGGAGACCGACAGCTACGTATTCATGCATGTAGAAAAAGGATATGACTGTCCCTATGCACGCGACAAGAAGCAAGTAACGCTTTACTCGCTGATATATGACAAACGGTCTAAAGCGTTTTTCTCCTTACCGCAGGCTGAAAAAACGGTTCATCCCTGTCCGGAGCCTGATCTTCCTGACGGCATTCCGTTTTGGCCCCGGAAAGGTTTTTCTGAGGAGCAGCTTGCTACATTTACAACCGGGTGGAAATTAAGTAAATCTTCTCCTGAAGTATTCAAGCGGATACCTGCTTTACAGGGTACCGAGAAAGAGACTACGTCACTTATAATCACTCTAAAATGAACGATACACGATGCTGAAACACTACTTCCGCCAACTCGGCTTATAAAACGGAATATGGATAGTCTCAGAGCCCGGTTAAATCCGGCCCGGGATTGTTTTGAGATCTGTTCTCGATAAAACTCGTATAAAATTTATTCAAGGAAAATTTAAACAGGCTTTTTAAAAAGGGGAGTGAAAGGTAATGATTAAAAGATATTATTATTGGGGGAGTTTACTTTTGATGGGAGGATTGTGCCTGTCGGCTTGTGGTAATAAAAATCCGGGGGTGAGTAAGGAGGAGCTGCGGAGGGAGTTTGCTAAAAGTGCAACTCCGGCGGCCGGCGTGGAAGACTCGCTTGCCGGATGGGGAGATAACGATTCTCTACAGGTATTTCCGGAAGACTATCAGGCCCCTTCCGGAATTAAATATGATTCTCACATCACAGATCATGGAATGATTGTTTTGAACGTGGAGTCTGCATTGCGAAACGTTCGCCCGATGAAACTGACTGATCTCGGGCAGCAGGTGCAATACAGGATCATGGAAGCCAATGATGATTGGACATCCCTGATTGCTGCCGGTGATGATTTTCTGATACCTGATGAAGAGGGTGTGTGGCTGTTGGATAAGGACCTGAGGAAGAAACGACTGCTTATTCGATCGGATTTACAGGTGATACACACGCCGGGCGGTGGCGTCGGAATAGGAGGGGGACACTTGATGCAGAACTTTTATTATGATTCTGAAAGGAAACAATTACGCTTTACGTGCTATAATACAGATAAACGGAGGTCTTATCTGGTAGTCGCCTCTTTGACCGGACTGATGGCTTCTTCTCAGCCGGCGGAGCTTAAGACATTCCGAAACAGACTGCCTATAGGAAACAGCTATCTGTTTTCAATGCCCGGAGGATACGGAATGGCGGTAAGACATTCGGATGAACTCTATACATTCGGGATGAAGGGGGATACTCTCTGTCACTTTGTTTTGGGAAATTCCGAACGTTATAAACCTCGTCTTTTTGAGGCTGAACGGGACATTGTGTATCATGTGGGAGGAAGAACACTGTTTTATCATGCATACGGCAATAAGATCTACAGGGTGAAGGATGCCTCGACACTGGAGGTCGTTTATAAACTTGATTTCGGTTCATTATCCCGCATTACAGGGGCCGACGTGGCTAGAGGGGGCAATGTGCGGAGTTCATATTTTGTAACTTCGTGTATGGAGACGGATCATTTCCTCTTTTTGAATGTCGATAAAGGGTACGATAGTGAAAATGCCCGTAGGAAGGGGGAAGTGCAACTTTATTCTTTGGTCTATGACAAGCGGAACGGAGAGTTTTTTTCTTTGCCGGAAGTTACCGGTGGGGGACATCCGGAATCACCGCTGATAGCTGCCGGTCTACAAGAAGATTTACCCTTCTGGCCCAACTTGAATCTGAATGGGGATCCTGCTTTTGTTGTCGGAAAAGCTGTTTTGGAAAAATACTATCCGATACAGCTGCGGGGAAATGACAAGCTTGGAGAGTTTAATGAAACCGATCTGATTTTGATGACCGTTAAATAAGTTGACCGCTATGATGATAAACCATTATTTTAAAGTTGCTCTTCGTCTGATCAAACGGAGCTTTCTGTTTTCAAGCATTCATATACTTGGATTTGTATGGGGGATGGCAGCGGCTTTCCTTATCTACTTGTGGGTGATAGATGAATTTACTTTTGAAGATCACAATCCGGATGCAGGTAGAATTTTCAGGGTGATTGAAGCGAATTGCTCCGAAAGCGGAGAGGTGACTGAAAATCCTTATACTTCGAAACTTCTGGCAGATGCTTTCCGTAAAGAGTTTCCGCAGGTGGAAGAAGCCACTTATCTTGGGAATGTCGATATGACTTCTTTGAGGTCGGGTGATAAATTTTTGTCACTCAATTGGATGCGTGTGGATACGGCCTTTTTTGATGTTTTCCATTTTCCTGTGGTAGAGGGAGATCCCGGCAGGCTGAAATCGGGATTCAATCACATCGTTTTGTCTGAGACGCTGGCTAAAAAGTTTTTTGGGAATGAACCGGCGGTGGGGAAAGAAGTAATGTATAACAGAGGAATGGATGGCGAGTCGGTATTGAGGATCGTAGGGGTGGTGAAAGTACCCCGTAAAAGCCATATTCAGTTTGATGCGATTGTAGGGCAGTCTTTTTTTGATAAGATAGATGTCAACATCGTGCGGATGTCTTCTCCTTGGGATGTTCGGGATGCGATGGTGTATGTGAAAATGCGTCCCGGGACATCTGTGTCCGACTCCGACCGGGTGCGGATGAGTCGTATACTGAGTAAACACACACTTACGGAACGTCTGCTCCGTTTCCAACCGCTCAGGGACATTCATTTAAAGACCGATTTTGCTGATATTTCCGTTAAGAATCATGGTAGTATGGCCTCCATCTATCTGTTTATAATCTTGGCCGTATTGATTATATTTATGGGAGCGTTCAATTTCACCACTTTGTCGACTGCACGTGCCGCATTACGATATAAAGAGATCGGAGTGCGTAAGGTGACGGGGGCCAAGCGGAAAACGCTGATCGTTCAGTTTCTTTCTGAAAGTTTGGTGCAAGCATTCATTTCGTTGATATTGGCGCTGGCCTTGACCGAACTGCTGTTGCCGGTCTTTAATCGGATAATGGATAAGGACATCACGTTGCAGGCAAGTTGGAGTGTGTTAGTCTACGTTGTTTTGGGCATTATCGGTGTGGGATGCCTTTCGGGCAGCTATCCGGCATTCTATCTTTCGGCGGTTAACCCTTTGATTGCTTTTAAAGGAGGACAGAAGAACGGCAAAAAGGGGGGCTTGATACGGGGGTTGCTCTGTGTGCAGTTTGTCATAGCAATCACGTTGTTGCTGTGTACCGGTATTGTGTTTAAACAACTGAACTATTTGCAAAACAAGGACTTGGGATTGGAAAAAGAAAATGTTGTTTCCATTTATACAGGTCTGTGGTATAATGTGGACGGGTTCAAGCAGGAAATATTAAAGAATCCGAATGTACGCAGTGTCTCGATGGGAGCTGAAATTACTGATTATCTGGAAGGGGACAAAAGTCAGGGGGATGTATTGAGGTGGACTGACGAAAGAGGAGAGACTGACTCTTTACGAATGATGTGTATTTGGGCGGATGGTGATTTTGTGAATACATTCGGATTAAAACTTCTGAAAGGAGAGGGTTTGAAGGCGGATGGAGGAGCCTACTTCAGTGGCACGTACGATTTTCCGGTGATTATTAATGAAGCGGCCCGGAAGGCTATGAAGGTAGCAGATCCGATAGGTATGGAGATAAGCGGAGGGTTTGGAGTGGGCACAAATAAGAAACGGATTGTAGGAGTGGTACAGGATTTCAATTTCCAGTCGTTACGACAGAAGATAAAGCCGGCATATTTGATGTATAGTCCCGAATGTTTGGGGAATATACATATCAAAATAGCTCCGGAACATAAACAGGAAACCTTGAACTTCATACAAAAGAAGTTTGAGGAGATGGCCCCCTTTTTCATAAAGGAGTTTAAATATAAGTTTTTCTCAGATGCTTTAAACCGGAACTATGAACAAGAGAGACAACAGAGCCGGATGTTACTTGCGTTTACGATCCTTGCTGTTGTGATTGCCATGATGGGAGTCTTCGGATTGGTAACGCTGTCTACCCGGCAGCGAACGAAGGAAATAGGGATTCGAAAAGTGAATGGGGCACATTCCGGTGGGATCGTAAAAATGTTCTGTCTGGAATATCTGAAATGGGTGGGCATTGCTTTCGTGCCGGCTTGTCCGTTGGGTTATCTTTTATGTATCACTGGCTGGATGAGTTTGCTTACCGGACTACTATGAGCTGGTGGCTGTTTTGGGGGCGGACTGATTATTGCGGGGATTACGTTATTAACTGTTATCGGACAAACCTGGCGGACGGCTTCACAGAATCCGGTGAGATCATTGAGATATGAATAATAAATAGTTGGAGATTATGATAAAAGCAATTGGATTGACTAAGATATTCCGTACAGAGAGTGTACAGACTATTGCATTGAATGAAATCAGTATCGATATATCGGAAGGCGAATTTGTAGCTATAATGGGACCCTCAGGATGTGGCAAATCGACCTTGCTGAATATACTGGGACTATTGGACAATCCGACTTCCGGTGAGTTGTGGTTCATCGGTAAAGAAGTTTCCCGCTACTCGGAAAATGATCGTACAGACATGCGGAACGGCAATATCGGCTTTGTATTTCAGAGCTTTAACCTGATAGATGAACTGACTGTATTTGAGAATGTAGAATTACCGTTGCTATATGCCGGTGTGCCGGTTCGTGAGCGTGTAGATCGAGTGAATAAAGCGTTGGAAAGGATGCAGATAGGCCATCGTACGGAACATTATCCTCAACAACTTTCCGGAGGTCAACAACAGCGTGTGGCTATTGCCCGGGCTATTGTGACGAACCCGAAAATTATATTGGCTGACGAACCGACGGGTAACCTCGATTCTACCAATGGCAACGAGGTGATGCTTTTATTGAAGGAGTTAAATAAAGATGGAGCTACAGTCGTGATGGTAACTCACTCTGAAGAAAATGCCCGGGAGGCAGGCCGTATTGTGCGGATGATGGATGGTTGTATCCTGACGGAGAACAGACGATGAAAGTTTTGAACGATGAATGATCACCGCCGATCATTCATCGTTCAGAACCTTCATCGTTTCAATTCATATCCCAGCATCATGCCGTCATAGCTATCTGCCAATGAACTGATGGCTTTGAGGGTGGCACTGCTGCTCTTACTGGATAAGAAAGTGATTAGCTTCAGCAATTTGTCTGCTTCGAACAGAAGATCCATCTGCTGAGTGGTATAATTGACTTTTGCATTCATGGGGATTAATTTCATATACCTCAGGTGGAGCATCTGGGTGCCGGCATCGTAAGAGTAGGTTCCGTTCAGCTTGCGTTTGCCTAAAGTGCTTACGAAAGTACTGTCCGCATTGAATGTAAAACTCAGTTGCCCTTCTTTAATACCGACTTTGGCCAGCTGTTCGTCCAGCTTTTGTTCGGCAGCGGAAGCAGCGACTGTTCCTCCGGCTTTCTTCAGCAGGTTTTCAGACTCGAACTCAATGGCCGAGCCGGTATAACGCCAGGTCCCGGTCATATCCACTGTTTCGGTATGTCCTGTGACAGCGTTGACAACTTTGGAGATATTGTCTTTATTGAATAAGTCCTTGATAGATTGTGCACGGTTTACGGTCGGTACAAGCAGTAGTGTGATAAGAACTGCGAATGATAATAGTTTTCTTTTCATTTGATATCCTTGTTTTTATTTTGAATTAAGTTCTTTATTGATTGACTCGATGTAGTTTAATACCTCTGTCCTGCCAAGGCGCTCTTCTGATGAAGTGATGAAATAGGGAGGGAGTTCTTCCCATTGTTTCCGTAATTCTCTCAAGTAAGCGCTGATATTTATTTTGAGTCGTCCCCCTTTCAGTTTGTCTGCTTTGGTGAAGATAATGGCAAAAGGAATGCCGTTCTCACCCAGCCATTCCATGAATTCAAGATCTATTTTCTGGGGTTCCAGACGGCTGTCTATCAATACGAATAGATTGGTCATCTGTTCGCGTTCGAGGATGTAATCTTCGATGATGGTGCGTATCTGTTTCTGGCCTTTCTGACCTCGTCTGGCATATCCGTATCCGGGTAAGTCAACCAGGTACCAGCTGTTGTTGATCAGAAAATGATTGATAAGCATGGTCTTACCGGGAGTAGCGGAAGTCATGGCCAGCCCCTTTCGTCCGGTCAGCATATTGATGAGGCTGGATTTTCCTACATTGGATCGGCCGATAAAGGCATATTCGGGGAAAGTGCCTGCCGGACATTTCTTCACGTCCGTATTACTAATTACAAATTCAGCATTGGTTATTTCCATATTTCTTGTTGGTTTTAAAATTCATTTTTTTAGTTGTTTCTTTGATACGATCCATATTCCTGCAAAAGTAAGGATGCCGTTCAACATCAATAATTCGTATCCGAACTGATAGCCGGTTTCCTGCCGGGCAAATCTATCGGCTGCGTAACAAATCAGTGGTGAAGCTATCGCAATAAACGGTACCCATCGGTCGTTTGTTTTTCGTTGGGTGAATAATCCGAAAGCAAACATTCCCAGAAGAGGTCCGTATGTATAGGAGGCTATGATGTAAATAGCATCGATGACGCTTTGGTTATTCAATGCATCGACAAGGCAGATAAAGAAAATAAGTAGGACGGATAGTCCTATATGTACCCGGTTTCGTTTTCTACGGGCTTCTTCCTCTGTGTCTTTGCCTGTGTCGAGCAAGTCGATGCAAAAGCTCGTTGTCATGGCGGTTAAGGCTGAATCCGAATTGCTGAAAGCGGCGGCAATGATACCGATTGTAAATAGGATAAGTACTCCTTCGCCCAGATAACCCTGGGTAGCAAACAGCGGCAGGATGTCGTCACCGGCAGCCGGAAGTTCCAACTGCATCTCTTGAGCAAGGACCAGTAATAAAATGCCAAGCCCCAGAAACAGCAGGTTGAGCGGAGCGAATGCAAAGCCATAACAATACATGTTCTTCTGCGCGTCACGCAGACTACGGCAGGAAAGGTTTTTCTGCATCATATCCTGATCGAGTCCGGTCATGACAATAACAATAAAAATCCCACTTAGAAACTGTTTGAAGAAATTCTGGCGCGACATCCAGTCATCAAATACAAAGATGCGACTGTGTTCATTGCTGCTGATTGTTTGTATAACTCCGCTGAAGTCAAGATTTAACTTTGCAGTGACAAAAACAAGGATGCTGATCAGTGCGGCGATCAGGCAGAAAGTCTGTAAAGTATCCGTCCAGACAATTGTTTTAATGCCACTTTTGTGAGTGTATATCCATACTAAAGCTACCGATCCGGCAGCAATACTCCAGAATGGGATACCCATATCACGAAATACGTAGGTATATAGAATCAGACAGACAAGGTATAGTTTTGCAGCTGTGCCCAGCATACGCGAAAGAAGGAAAAAAGAGGCTCCTGTACGGTAGGCACGCTTTCCGATACGGGTATCGAGATAAGTGTATATACTGGTCAGGTTGAGTTTATAGTAGAGTGGGAGGAGTATGGGCGACAGCCAGATAACCGAAGAAAAAGCCGAATACGGTTTGCATATACGTCATATCCATCGCCTTTACCATGCCCGGTACGGATACAAAGGTTACTCCCGAAATAGATGCGCCAATCATTCCGAAAGCAACGACGTACCATGGAGACTGGTTTCTCCTTTAAAAACGCTGAATTCGAAACCCCTGTTCGTCCGGTGGTTAGGGCCATCAGCAAGAGAATGGCAAAGTAGCATACAATAGTGGCAAGTATCATCATAATCATAACGAGCGCAAAGGTAACACTTATTTTGCAAACGATGATTGCTAATTAAAATTTGATATTTGTCTTTGAAAGCATATCCCATCAAAAGACCACCCAGTATAGGTGTCAGAGTGCCGAGTGTTATTAACAGATTTCCATCGTCATTAGGATCGAATACGATGTTCATGATGGCATAGACAGGGACAATGCCGGCTAATAGTACAAGAATTGTGACAAATTTTTGATATTGTTTTCATGATAGTTAAGCGCTTGATAATTAGTACGGCAAAATTAAACAATAATAGTGGATAAAGGATAGCTCAAATACCGGCTTGGGACAGAATGTTTTTTCCGGAGTGGTTTTGAATTCACCACGGATTACATGGATTGACACGGATTCTTTAATCTAATTCTCAATGAAATAAATTATTTGTCTGTGTTACGTGTAATCTGTGGTGAGACCTATCCAGTTCTATTATATGATGAAAATGTTTCCTCCAAATACAAATGTAGAAACTTAATTCTCCAATAGTTCTTTCATGGCCCTTTCCTCTTGTCGGATACGTATAGCGAGCAAACAAGCGTAGATAGGGAGTCCAATGAGTAATGTATACCAGGCATTGCAGAGTAAAGCAACTCCAATTAGTTCAGGTATGATATTCAGATAGTAATTGGGGTGTCTTACTGTTCTGAAAAGGAAGCTTTTTTCAATGCGATGATCGGGAATGATATAAAGTTTTACTGTCCATACATCATGGAGTTTATAGATCACATAGAATAGCATAGCATAAGCAAAGCCCATTATAAAAACACCACAAACAGAGAAGTAGTTGAAGGTAGTTCCCGAAGTGTATGCTTCATAGAGGGCCGAAAAATAGTAGACGATATGTGCTAATGTCAGTAATAGCGAATTAACTTTACCATATTGTACCGCTCCACTTTTCAGAAGACGTTTCTCGTTACGAATGGAGTAGGATAAGGAAAGTAATCTGAGTACAAAAAAGGCAATAAATGTAATAATGATATTTTGCATCGTTTTATTTTTTAGGGATAAGATATATTTTATTTTCTTTCTTAGAACTTATGAAGGAATACCCAAGAGGGCGATTGAACTGGAATTCAGTTCATTTCGGAATAGTTATAAATCGGAGGAGCATAATAAGTTTCAAGAACTGGTTAAGAAATATGGTTTCTATCCTGAGTTGTGCGATACCTGTAGAAAAGGGAATCTACTGAAGATAAAATCAAAAAGGCGGTTTTATAAGTCACTCTGTGGGGGCATGACCCGCGATTTGCTTATAAAACCGTTTTTCGTTTATAAAGGCTTAAGTTTCAACTCGATTTGTGTAACTGAACCCGGGCGTACGGTACGTCCTGCAGACCATATTTCATAATTTTCTGTACCACTGCCATATTGGACAGCGAAAGTGAAAAATCGGTCTTTGTTTGATTCGAACCACTTATCATAAGTAAAAATGAAAGTGGCAACTCCGGTGGAGTTAGTTAATGCATATGCCGTAGGAGTTGTTCGATTGTCTTTTTTGAACTCTTCATAAGTCTTTTCATCGAACATTTGCACAATTTCGTTGGGCAGAGGTTTGCCATCAGCACTGACTACAGTAACTGTTACCTGCGCATCATTTTTGTTTTCATCATCGTTGCTACAGGAAATTAACATCAAACTAAAGAGCGTAAATAAGTAGAAAGTTGTCTTTTTTAAGTCCATAAATTTAGTTTTTTAGCTATAATAACAAAAATGTAGACTTGATTGTTCAACAATCAGGAGACGACTGTATTGTTGTAGCAGGAGCAATGAACAAGATGACCGATAAATAGCCTATTTTATTAACAGCTGATTTGCCATTTATAAAATATGCGTATCTTTGTACTCCATAAAGTATACAGTGGCTTTATGGGGTTGGAGTCCTTTCTATAATAGGTTTACAACTTTTTATACTGGTATATACTTTATTGATAATTAAATAGATATACTTGTTTGTACATGAATCAACAATATCCATCGACGTTACTTGAAAAGGCCGTCGGAGAGTTTTCTAAATTGCCGGGTATCGGACGGAAAACAGCTATGAGACTGGTGCTTCACCTGTTGCGTCAGGATACCTCTGTGGTGGAAGCTTTCGGAAGTTCTATTATAACTTTAAAGCATGAGGTGAAATATTGCAAGGTGTGTCATAATATATCTGATACGGAAACTTGTCAGATTTGTGCAAATCCGCAGCGGGACGCGTCTATGGTCTGCGTAGTGGAGAATATACGGGATGTGATGGCCGTAGAGGCCACTCAACAATATCGTGGGTTGTACCATGTTTTGGGGGGGGTGATTTCACCGATGGATGGGGTAGGACCGGGCGATCTGCAGATAGAAAGTCTGGTGCGCCGGGTAGCCGAAGGGGGAATAAATGAAGTGATTCTTGCTCTAAGCACAACCATGGAAGGGGATACCACGAATTTTTATATTTACCGCAAACTTGAGAAAATGGGTGTCAAATTGAGCGTACTTGCCCGTGGGGTATCCATTGGTGACGAGCTGGAATACACAGACGAGATAACGTTGGGTAGAAGTATTGTGAACCGTACGACTTTTACCGGAACCGTTTAAAAGGAAACTTACCATTAACTGATAATCATTATATATAAATGGAAGAGCAAATAAAACGCATTGTGAAAAGCCAGAAGGTACAGTATATTTCTTTTTGGATTATTCCGTTATTGTTGGTGCTATTGGGAGAAGCCGGCGTGTTGCCTGTAGGAATAAAAGCAGACAATGTACGGGCTGTTTATGTTTTCGAAACAGTAGGTATTTTGATGACTGCCGTCTGTATACCTCTTTCTCTTAAACTATTTAGTTTTGTTCTGACAAAGAAAATAGATCAGCTGACGTTTCCGGTGGCCCTGAGCCGTTATATGCTTTGGGGGGCTGTTCGGCTGGCTTTACTGGAATTTGTAGTGGTGTTTAATCTGGCCGGTTACTACTTTACACTTAGTAGTACAGGTGCGTTATGTGCACTTATAGGACTGACAGCCTCTTTTTTCTGTCTTCCTGGAGAAAAAAGATTGCGTGCCGAACTGCATATCGATAAAGAATAAATGATGAAGCAATCTTTCTTAGCCAACGAGCGAATATATCTCCGTGCAGTGGAACCGGAGGATTTGGATCTTATGTACGAAATGGAAAATGATCCTTCTATGTGGGATATCAGTAGTTTTACAGTTCCCTATTCGCGTTTTGTACTCAAACAGTATATTGAAGGATCGCAAAGTGACATGTTTGCCGATAAACAGTTGCGGCTGATGATTATGCGTCGGAAAGATAATTGTACTTTGGGTACGGTCGATATAACTGATTTTGTACCTTTACATTCAAGAGGGGCAGTCGGAATTGCCGTTCACAGCAATTATAGACAGGAGGGGTATGCTTCCGATGCATTGAAACTGCTTTGTGAATATGCTTTCAACTTTTATTTATAAAACAATTGTATGCCCATATAGCTGTGGATAACGAACCCAGTTTGCGATTGTTCAATTCTTGTGGATTTACCCAATGTGGAGTATTGAAAGAATGGCTGTTAACACACGAAGGTTATAAAGATGCCGTGCTTGTGCAATGTATGAATCCCAAACGATAATTTTAGTTTAAAGAAGGAACTTGCGGGAAGCGGGACCAGGTTTCATACTTGCTGCCCAATTTCCCTAAGGCTTCCTTCCACATACCTTTTATATCTTCATTCATTAAGTAGGTATTTTCTTCTTTTGAAATAATCCAGGTATTCTCCTTTATTTCCTGAATCAGTTGTTCGCATTCCCAGCCGGAATATCCGAGGAAAAAGCGTATCTTTCCTTTTATAGGGTTTCCTTGTAAAATGTATTTTTTGATAGCATCGAAATCTCCGTTGAGATATAATCCATTGTTGATCGGAAGGGTTCCGGGTATTTCGTGTAAAGTATGCAGATAAAACAAAGTGTCAGTTCCGATAGGACCTCCTTTGTGTAACGGAATATCTTCTATATATTTAAATTCTTTAATGATATCATTAAGCATCAATGGGAGTGGTTTATTTATAATCAATCCCATACTTCCTTCTTCAGTATGATCAACAAGCAATACTACTGACCTTCCGAAAGTTACATCGTGGAGGAAAGGCTCTGATATCAGAATCTTTCCTCTCGACGGCATTACATTATTCGATTGTATCTTAAATATGTCAGTATTGATGTTCATGCCCCTAATTTAAAGATTTATTTTACACGAACAAACAATATTCCTCTTTTTTTCGATTTAGTGTGCTCTTTTTAAGATATAGGATGATTTTCGGCAAATAACTTCATTCTTTCATCCAGTTGAGCATATTGGTGCTCTTTGATAAAGGAAGTGCATGCACGTAGTCCCTGTTGTTGGCTACCTGTAGTAACCAAGGAAATTGCACTGACCCCATAATACATCAACTCTTTTGCCAGCTCTCCACTTGTCATTCCCGGATAGCCTATGGTGAAATAGAAACCGTCGGCAACAGGATCTTCAAGATCTTTGTCGTATACCAGATGGAATCCGTAACGCAAGAATATTTCTTTCAATTTACGGGCGCGTTCACCATATATCCTCACTTCGTTCAGGAAATTGTATTTACCTTCGTTCGCTGCTTTCAGCATAGCTGCCATGGCGAATTGTGCCGAATGGCTCGTCCCTGAAGAGAGGGCATAAAGCACACGATGGATAAATACAGTGCCAAAAGTACCGCCTCCGTAGCGTTTATCGAATCCGGGATAATGGCGATGGTATAATTTATCAGAAATACAGCTGACACCAATACGTTGGCCTGCATAACTGAAGGCTTTGGAACCGGATATAAGCAAAATATAATTATCTGTATAGTGTGCCACCGAAGGCTGATAAGGTGCATGATACGGAGTACTCAGATCTTGGCGGAAGTCCATGGCAAAATAAGCTAAATCTTCAAGGACGATTACATCATATTGGGTGGCTAGTTCACCGATGATCTTCAGTTCTTCATCTTTTAAACAGATCCAGCTGGGGTTATTCGGATTTGAGTATATAACAGCTGAAATATTTCCTTTTTTCAGGTAGCTCTCGAGTTTTTCTTTTAATTTGTCTCCCCGATAATCGTATACATCAAATGTCTCGTACTTCTGTCCCATGACCACCAATTGCTGCTTTTGGACCGGAAAGCCAGGATCTATGAACAGAATAGTATCTTTTTTCATCGCATTGACTGCAAGTAAGGAAAGATGCGAAAGTACCTTGCATGGATCCCGTGACAGGTACGCAACCTTCCGGTTTGAGATCTATATCGATAAATGCTTTTATAAATTTGGAGGCTTCCGATTTTAGTTCCGGCAGTCCATTAATATCGGGATACAAACTGGCTATTCCATTTTGCAATGCTTCTATCTCGGCTTTTACTCCTACAGTAGAAGGGGAGACCCGGTACGCCCATTCCATTTTTATAAATTCGACTCCGGATGCTCTTTCTGCTTTAGCTGCTATGGCTTTACTTCACGAATGATTGCTTTTGAGAATTCTGTAATTTTAAATTCTTCGATAGTTTCATCAATAAGATGCCGTTTGATAGGTGTATCTTTCATGTTTCTTTTTGTTGCTTTATAAATTGTGTCACAAAGATAGATATAATCTACTTATAATCAACAAATGAATGAGAAAGATGAAAAAAATCTTTCTCAGCTATTGCAGATATAAAAAAAACAGCTACCTTTGCAACCGCAATCGAGAGAGACAGCAATTAAGAAATGAAATTCTGGTGCGTTAGTTCAGTTGGTTAGAATACATGCCTGTCACGCATGGGGTCACGGGTTCGAGTCCCGTACGCACCGCGAAAGCAAATAGCAAATTAAAGCAAAGTTCTGAAATTCAAGGATTTCAGAACTTTTTATTTTTCTCCGCTTCGGCAAAAAATAGTGGTTTTAGGCAGTTCTCACGTGGCTTATTCGTGGGACTTTTGAAAGCTGTTTTGCTCCCACGAATTGACGCATTTGTCTTTGATTGTCAGCTTTTTGCGTAGCTGGTTTTGAGTGTAGCAAACTAATTTTGTACCACTTAAAAAACAAAGAATTATGGGAGCAGTGAAAAGAAACACACTAAGCGTATTGTTCATCATTAAGAAAGCGAAACTTCTGAAAAACGGTGAAGCTCCTGTTTGTATGCGCATCACCGTAAACAAGCGAGTAGCCGAAGTTATGATTAAACGGAGTATTCCCGTAGATTTATGGAATCAGAAAAAGGAATGTTCCAAAGGAAAAGACCGGGTAGCCATCGAACTGAACCACTATATCAATACGGTTCGTGCCAAAGTATTGCAGATACACCGTGAATTGGAGATAGACAACAAACCGATAACAGCCGATATTATAAAGGATTGTTTCTACGGACGGGACAAAGTACAGCGCAGCTTGCAGGAAGTGTATAAGGAGCATAACGAAAAATGCCGTGCCCTAATTGGCAAAGAATATACGGAAAGCACCGTTATCAAGTTCGATACTTCCATAAATCGCCTAAAAGAATATATCCGCAGTTGTTACCACCGTGACGATATAATGTTAGCAGAACTGGACGGGCAGTTTATCCGTGACTTTGATTTTTGGCTGAAAACAGAGAAGCATTGCCAAAACAATTCCGCATTGAAACATTTGAAGAACTTGAAAAGGTTGTTCGTATTGCTTTGGCTAACGACTGGATAAAGAAAGACCCGTTTTACGGCATTCACTTCAAGCAGGAGGAAGTAAATGTAGAGTTTCTCTCACGTGAAGAACTGGATATTCTGATGAACAAGGAATTTGCTATCAAACGGTTGGAGCAGGTAAGGGATATTTTTGTCTTTTGCTGTTTCACTGCACTTGCTTTTGTCGATGTGCAGCAGTTAAGCCGTGAACATCTGATAAAAGACAATAGTGGTGCTTTATGGATACGCAAGGCACGACAGAAAACTAATCAAATGTGCAATATTCCTGTTTTATCTATTCCTCAAAGGATATTGAGAAAATATGAAGATAATGCAGAGTGTATAAAGAAAGGTGTACTTTTGCCTGTAATCAGTAATCAGCGCATGAATGCCTATCTAAAGGAAATCGCTGATTTATGCGGCATTACCAAACGCTTAACTACACATGTGGCACGCCATACTGCGGCTACCATCGTTTTCCTTGCCAATGATGTATCAATGGAAAATGTATCTAAGATTTTGGGACATTCCAATATAAGAATGACACAGCATTATGCAAAGGTTTTAGATAGCTCCATTATGCGTGATATGGTGAATGTGGAGAAGAATTTTAAATAGAAAAAGAATTATGCTTGCTTTATTCTTTGACGATACATAGTTAGTCCTTTTATCTTTAAGAATGCTTGTTCATTGTTTTGAACGTCCGCCTTGATTCGCTTTATTCTTTTATTATATGATTGTGGTATTTTAAGTTTATTGTTTTGACATATTACACCAGTAACTATTGGATTTTTTGTTTTATAAAAAGTTTTAGAATGACTAATTTTATATCCTGAAGTAGTTATAATAGATAATATTTCAGGGATTTTTTTATGGAAATCTATAGAAGAAGACATTGTTATATCATCAACAAATATTGAAAATTTAATATTATTCTCTTTTGCTAATGCCTGTATTCTATCGCCAACAGGCTTGAATACCAAATTAGCTATTAATGTTGATGTTGGAACACCTTGTGGAACTTGATAATTATGTGTAGTAAGTTTGGTTAAAGTTCTTGCAATTTCAGGGGTGCATCCTAATTTTAAAAACATATAAAACACCATTTTATGATTAATGGAAGGAAAAAAGGATTTCAAGTCTGTAGTAAATACATATTTATTACCTTGATGATATTTAGCGTTAAGAATATTATCCTTCTTAGGAATACCTCCAAAAAAATAATTAGGAAGAGTTGTTTTTGAAAGTAAATAGTTATACAATCTTTTTGTATAACTTTCAAATCTTTATTAGTGGAGTTAATTGTGCGTTTTTTATTGTTCCATCAGAATTATATAAAGGTTCATTGGTGTCTTTATTTAATTTAGGCTTTTCCCATGTAGAGTAATATTTATCTATATTCTCTATAATGGAATCAATTGTTGACGAGAAACTTTTAGTATATATAGCAAATGCTTTTCGGTTGTAATCATCCTACTAAAATGTATAAAAGAAATTAGAGAGCCGATAGAATATCAAAAACGGTTTTCAAAAAACTGTATATTTTTGAAATAACTGGAATTACCTTAAACAAACTTTTAAAAAGTAGATATAAGGTGTTTCCACATTTTTGAATAGACTTTAATAGTTGAGAAAACTCATCTATTTTTTTTGTCATTCTTCCTATCTTCGAAGAGCAATGGGAGGTTTTTATTTTTCCTCCTTTTGAAGGTATAACCTTTTTCATGATATATAATATTAAATGATTATATGGCAATATCGCCATGTCCTCAATCAATATTACTAATAACCAATAATACTATATACATTACCTTCTTTTGCTCTCTATTTTCATGTCCTAACAGACGTAGAGACGATTTACAAGTGGGGAATCCCTATATAGAATGCCAACAAACTATAAATGGATAAACCGCTATCTCTGATGTTTATCATTAATATAGATGAACACAGATGCTCGTCCCATAAAACCATATTGGTGTGATAAATCACTTTAATTTTGTAGTACTATTGGTTAAATTGTACCTTCTTCTACATTCTTTCAAAGAACGAATACTTTGCAAAAGTATAGAATAAAATAGTATTACCAAAGAAAAATGCTATGTAATTTTCCCAAGCTGAATAAAACATTAACAAAGGTAAGCTCCGTATTCCGTCCGTTCAAGTCCAAGCCCTACGGGTTTGAAAGAAAATCTCCACACCTCACGATGTTCGGGTAGTATTTTCTTCCAAAGACTTGCACAGACGGAATACTACACTAATAAAGTTAATGTTCTTAGTCAGTTTCGGAAAAAATGTGTTTTTTCTGAAAAGTGGTCTATTCCTGCCGTTCTTTGTTGTAATAGGTTTGCAAAAGCCGTTCTATATCGCTTTGACGGTAGATAATCTTTCCTTTTATCTGAATGTATGGGATAACGCCTGTATCTCTCCATTCTTGCAGTGTGCGGATGCTTACTTTCAGGCATTTGGCTGCATCTCTGTTGCTTAGAAACTTTTCACCGTTCAAATGTGGTCTGTTTTCCTTTGCCAGTCGGCTGATACCATCTAACATTCTATCCATAGACTGAAAGAAGTCCTTGATTATCTCACTATTGCTGTTTATAAGTTCCATATTGTTATACCGTTCTATTGATTTATAATTGGTTTGAATGATTGACATACATACACGTGTCAGTTACGCAGATACTCGCCATAGTAAAATATGGAAATACTATCTTTTACCGCATCATAGCCGATATAAAGCCGTTTAAAGGCTGAAACGATGAAGTAACGGTTATCTTCTTTCTGTATCTCGTAAACGGCAGGTTTCGCCTGTCCGTTATCAGATACATGGAGCATCGAAAGGAAATACTTTTTCTTGCTTTGGTATATCATCACCGCAGGATGAAGGTTTAAACTTTCCCAAATTCCGACAATAGCAGACAATTTGAATGACTGGTTTATTTCCGTATTATTTTCTTCTTTCTTTTCCATAGGACAATATTTATTTATTGTTTGATTTATAATTCGTTATCTTGTTTTCCGTACATTCTGCAATCAGTCTTTCAATATCGGCAGATTTATAGTACAGCTTGTTACCTATTTGGGAGTAGCCCAGTTTACCGCTATCCCGGTAGTTCTGCAAACTTCGGATGCTGATACCGAGCAGAGCACACACTTCACGACCTGACAGCCATTTCTCCGGCTGGTGGCTATTCTCTCTGCAAATCCGTTCCACCTGACTGACGAAGCCGGAAAACCGACCGCACACCTGTTTAAAAGTCTGTTCCTCAATAGTTATGATATTCATAGGTTTTTCTCTTTTGGCTGGTTGAATATTCCTTTTTGCATTTCTTCCCGGTAGAGAGCCGAAAGAACATCATTGTGTGTATTCAAATGTTCTTCCAGTACGTTATCAATGAAATTTCCGATACTTACCTGTTTGCCTGTAATAACGCCTACAATTTGCATGATACGTTTCTGTATCTCTCCACTTATGTACACGCTTTGACGGTTGCAGACTGTCCGCTTTTGGAAAAATACTGCTTTGTAATTTTCCTTTTCCTGTTGTAATGATTGATTTACCTCTTTCATACTTTCATTTTTAATGGTTTATAAATAAGTTAATTGATTTCTGATACTGATTGAAAGAAAGTGAACCAGTCTTATAGCTGCATTGCTTTATCTTTAAATAGCTTTCAAATACGATTTAAAGCCATTTCTAAATATTGTTTGGCAGTCTTATGCATTGCTTTCATTCAATCAATTTTCAGCAAAGAAAAGGGTAAAAACAGACGCTTTTCAAAATGGGGCTGCTTTGTCCGTTTGTGTAGCAATTTGGCGTTATACGCTATATTTCAGGGATAAAAGGATGTCTGTAATTTTGCAACCGATAAACAGACATAGGAAGAAGCCGAAACGCTTGCTTTGACAATCTGACCGTAGGGAGGATTTTTATGTTCATTAGAACATAGCAAGTTGTGTTTTGAGGTCCGCTATTCGCTTTTTGCACCTCAAAACCTTGCCACCTGATAAGGTGGTTTGGTTTACTCCGAAGTCGTAAACCTTGTAAAAATTATAATTATGGAACAGAAAAAGAAGTCATTTAACAAAGGAGGGCGCAAGCCGAAGCTTGACCCACGAATACACCGTTATTCATTCAATCTGGACGATGTAGAAAACGCCAAATTCCTGTCATTCTTTGACAGGTCAGGTTATACGGTTAAAGCGCATTTCATTAAAAATTGCATTTTCGGTAAGTCGTTTAAGGTAATAGTCAGGGATAAAAGTAAGGTGGATTATTATATTCAGCTAACACAGTTCTACTCACAATTCAGGAGCATAGGGCAGAATTATAATCAGGTAGTGAAAGAACTTCATTCCAATTTTTCAGAAAAGAAAGCACTTGCTTTGCTTTACAAACTGGAACAATGCACTTTGGAACTGATAAAGACCAATGAAATGATAGTAATGTTAAGCAGACGGTTTGAACAGTCCTACCAAAGAGAGGGGACAATATTGGCAGATGAATAGAAATAACTTGCCAAAAAAGAAAAATCCCGAAGTTACCACGTGTACAACTTCGGGATAGTTTCTTTCTTATTTGTCCGTTCCGTGTTCTTTTTCAAACTTTCGGAGCGTACCAACATCAAACCTTTTCTTTATGAACTCACGCACATCGGAAGCCCGATAATAGGCTTTTCCGCTAATCATCATAAAGGGCAGTAGTTTCTTGCTTCTCAATCTCTGCAACGTTCGGGTACTTACTTTGAACAACAGGCATAAGTCCTGATTATCCAAAAGTTTATCGCCCGGCATTACTTCGGGATTGGTTTGCAAACTCTTTACGTCTTTGCCTACTTCTTCCAATTTATCAAGAAGTTTCTGCATCCAGTCTTTAAACTCGTAATTATCTACATACATATTGCTTCATTTTTCTGATTATACACTAATGATTACCAATCGATTGATGAAGCAAAGTTCAGAAAAGGGAAGCAAACAAATTACAGGGTAGCATACGCTACCTCGTATAAATTGACGCTAAACGCCTGATTATCTATACCCTTTATTTTCGTGTTCTTTGCGGATAAGGTTTGCCAGTTCATTAAGGAACTCCGTTAGTTTGGCTGGCTTTCGCTTGATGACATCCATGTACTTTTGATGATAATCACCTAATTTAATGTTAAAGAGCCATTCAAAGGCTTTTCCTAAGTCCGTCAGGTGAACAGGTTTTTCATTTTGATATATTATACGTTTTGACAGGAATAAGCCGCTGACTATTTCCATGATGTTGATAAGGCTTGTTTTGTCTGCTAAATGGAGAGGGGAAAGGGATAGTTTATTTGCGTGTTGCTCGAATTGTTCGGGGTATTTGATATGCAAATTCACTATGCGTACTTCTGTTTTGATTAGTTCTATTGCTTCATCAATCAAATGCAAATAGGGTATTTTTTTCTTGCTCAAACCGCACACGATACGATTTAAGCCGATGTAAGCCGAAAGAAAAATAACGTAATAAAACGCTGTAATCCTGTTCGTTGATACTAAAATCGGCTAAATGGGTAGCCAGTTCTTCAATAGCTTCTGTAAATTCGGATGCAGAAACTTTACGCTGTGAGTATTCCGATAATAATCGGAAGAATCTCTGTTCCAACAAATTATTCATTATGGGAATTATAGAAAGAAGTCCTACCAACGTGGTAGAACTTCCTTTTTTAATAAGTTATTTATTTACAAACTGAAAATCATATTCATTATATCTGTTACCAATATTAGGATATTTTTTTAAAAGCAGTTGTATATTAGAAACATCTTCCGTTGATAGATTTACATCTACCGCTTTTGCATTTTCTTCTAAATACTTAATCCGTTTAGTTCCCGGAATAGGAATTATATTTTCACTTTGTGCCAATATCCAAGCTAAGGCAAGTTGGGCTGGGGTTATTCCTTTGCTTTCTGCTATTTCTGCAATTTCAATAGCCAGTTTTTGATTATTTTCCCAATATTTACCGTTATAACGTGGCAAATGCTTGCGGAAATCATGTTCTTCCAACGCATTTACGTTGATAGTATTTGTTACTAAACCTCTGCCTAACGGTGAAAATGGAACTAAAGTTACACCTAATTCTTTTGTTAATGGCAGAATCTCTTTTTCGACATCATGTGTTAATAAAGAATATTCACTTTCAACCGCAGATATAGGATGAACATTACAAGCTCTTTTCAGTGATTCGAAAGAACATTCGCTTAGTCCCAAATAGCGTACTTTACCCTCTTTTACTAACTCTGCCATAGCTTCAACTGTTTCTTCGATTGGTATTGTGGGGTCAATCCGATGCGCATAATACAAGTCTATAGTTTCGATATTTAATCTTTTCAGGCTGTTCTCTACAGCTTGTTTTACATATCTTGGAGAAGCATCCACATAACTATCACCACCAACGAACACGCTACCTTGACTATTGCGTAAGCGAAAACCAAATTTTGTTGCAATGAAAATCTGATTTCTTTTTTCTGCTAATACTTTGGATAGCAATTCTTCATTAGCACCATTTCCATACACATCCGCAGTATCCCAAAAATTAATGCCAAGTTCTAAAGCACGATGCAATGTCTTAATGCTTTCTTTTTCGTCGGCTACTCCATACGCAGCACTCATTCCCATACAACCCAATCCGATAGCGGATAGGTTTACTTCTGTTTTGCCTAATTTTCTGTACTTCATTATTTATATTTTTTAGTCGGTACAAAATTAGGTAATGGAAATATGGCTGGTTAACACTATTCAAAGCATCATTTGCACAAATCAAATAATTGTTGTTCTCTAATTTCGCTTGGCGATTTTCCTGTGTGCTTACGATAGAATTTACTGAAATAGGCCATATTTTCAAATCCCAAGCTATAAGCAATTTCTGAAATAGAAAAATTACTATGTAATAAATACTGGGTACATTCTTTGATTATTCTTTCCGCAATCATTGTAGAGGTAGTTTTTCCAGTAGTATCTTTTACCACTTTATTTAAATGATTAACGTGTATAGACAAACGGTTTGCATAATCGGCAGGAGTGCGCAAACTTAATACTGAATGTGGATAATCAACAGGAAATTGTCTATCCAATAATTCTATAAATAATTCGGTAATACGTTGCGAAGCATTCGGATGTGATTCATATTTATTAGACTCTTGCATTTTTAAAGCTGTATGTATCAACAAATGAAGATAACAACGTAAAACATCATGTTTGTTTGCGTAGTCTGACTGGTTTTCTTCCTGCATTTGTGTGTATATATCCATGACTTTGGCAACTTGTGCGTCATTCAAGAAGAAAACCTTATCTCCAGTAACTTTGAATAATGGTGTATTAGCCAAAGAGCCATTCTTTTCTTCTGACTGAACAAACTGCTCATTGAATATGCAGAACATACCTTTCTGTTCTTCACTAATTGATTCCCAAGCATAAGGGACTAAAGGATTAGAAAATAACATAGCAGGACGATTTACTAAAATCCATTTATCTGCATAATATAGTTTTCCCACACCAATAATCAATGTGACTTTATAAAAATCTCTATAACTGAATTGTACTGTCCCAAAATTACATTGGCGGGAAAGAACATTGAAATATGGGTTCTCCTTAGAGTAGGTTGTACCCAGTTGAGGGTCACAACGCTGGATTCTTTTATAGAACTGTGGAATACTTTCGGACATAATATTCAATATTGTATCGTTAGAGCCCTATAATATTTTTAATTTTTTGTATATTCTCAATGGTTAGATTATCATTATTACATTTAGGACATAATATTGCTTCTGTTTCAAAAAAGAATTCATAATCATCCCGTTTTAGAAAGTACTTATTTTTACAGATAGGACAGGTAAATCGTATTTTCTTATTGAATAATATGAAAATAGAATCTTTTTTTTTGTGCGAAGATAACTCTCTGTAAATAAGGAAAAACCTATTGTTCTTCTTAGCCTTTTTACAATGCTTAAGTTTTGATTATCGGTGTCTTTTAATATTGAGAATATCAACTTGTCAATAATATCTACTGCATATATAAGTATATATGGGACTACCCAATAATACTGTTTGTAATATAGAGCAAAATCTTCTTCTTGAGAAAAAACAAAATTAAAATTTTGTGGTTCTGTTCGATAATTCTTATTTTTAGTAACAATATGTAAAGCATGATTAGAAATCCCATTAATCCCATATTCGCATAATTTGTTATAACGTAAATCGTGAACAAAATCAGCGTCAAATAAAGGATTTGTTAGGCAATCTACTGCATTCTTAATAACATCCACTTTGTTTATATTTTTACTACTTGGGTCATACGTTTCAACAGTATCTGAATGAAAAAATCTATATATAAAATCAGAACGATTATATAGTAACTGTTCTAATATTAGTAATTCATCTGTAAAGGGTTTACGAATTAATGCATAGGCAACTGTTATTTTTCCTCTTTTTGCACAATATAAAGATTCAAAAACAAAATTGATAAAATCCGACGTTATAGAAAGTATTATATGTTTAGTCAAGATTAATTCTAAATCTTTGTTTTTATTATTCCATGTAAGCCAGTCGATTGCATGAATTTTATTCTTATTCAGTTCGTCCATTCCAGTCTCGCTTCCATCTAAAATTGACTCTGTATGATATAAGTCCTGATAATTTTTTTCTTTATATATTTCCGTTAATTGGTCATATATTACAGCACAAATATCTTGAATTCTATGATAGCATTTAGGCAAGAAAATTTGCTCGTTGGGAGTAATTGCTAATACTGGAGCTGTTTTTTCTGGTTTCATAGGCTATAGATGTTTATAGACAAAGATACAAATAATGAAATGGCATACAATATTCATCTAAAACTATTTTTCTGAAAATAATGATGTCTTTGCATTTTTGTTGTATCTTTGCCCTAACTCAAACAACCACCGCAACACCAAGCAATCTAAAGAATTGCACACGTGGGGTTATTAGTGGGAGAAAGAATTAAGAGCTTGCTAAGATATTGAGTACTTGAAGAATAAAACTAAGGTTCATCTTCCGTACGCACCGCGAAAGCAAATTAAGAACAAATATTTAGCACTGATATTCAATATATTAGTGCTTTTTTTATGTTCTTACCTTTGCTACACTTTTAAAAATAGTGTGCATAATGTGCGACCAACTATTAGTAACCCGTGCGACCAATCCATACGTAACATTCATGTATTCTAACTATTTGATTTGATGAATGTTATATATTAGTTGTCCGTAAGGCTGCTCGTTCCATTGAAATGGTAATAAATATCGTGTTCAGATTGCGTAGCTGGGAAAGTCTGTATTTCTGATAGCATCTGATGAAAATTCTGTATCCTAACAATAAGAATATCGGTTGTTTGTTGTTTTGTATGACAGGATACAAGGAAAGAACGGTATTTTCTTGAATCCCTGCTAAAGAGCGTCCGGACTGCTACCCATACCTAGGGGATATGTCATCATGTACTGTCCCTCCCTTTTTGTTAATTTATTAACCGATATTCATTAGGAGCAAACCCCATTATCTTCTTAAAAAGAAAACTGAAATATTGTATCGAAGGAAATCTGAGCTCATGCACTATTTCGAGGATTCGGGTATAAATATCCGTAAATCGTATACAAGCCGACTTATTCAATCGCGGTAAATTTGCAATCAGAAAATGAACAATGAAAAAATAGAAGATTATGGATCGCAGAAATTTCTTAAGGACGGCATCAAGTTTTGCACTACTCGCGGCCGGAGCTACAACGGGTGTTTCCCGTGTGTTTACCGAATCCCCTATCTCTTCTTTATCAGGAAATTTATCTGATAAAAATACGCCAAATGCGGACGATACGATGGAGTATCGCAAGCTCGGAGAGCTGGACGTATCAGCTATTGGTCTGGGTTGTCTGCCAATGGTGGGATATTACGGTGGGAAGTACGACAAAAAGGATATGATCGCTCTGATTCGCCGGGCATACGACAAAGGTGTCACTTTTTTCGATACGGCGGAGGTTTATGGCCCTTACACCAGCGAAGAGTGGGTCGGCGAAGCACTCGCTCCGTTTCGCGACAAAGTGAAAATCGGAACGAAGTTCGGCTTCGGTGTCGAGGAGAAACAACCGACTGCTATCAATAGCCGTCCCGATCATATTCGTCGGGCGGTGGAGGGCTCTTTGAAACGCCTGCATACTGACCATATCGACCTCTTGTATCAACACCGTGTCGATCCGAAAGTGCCGATGGAAGAGGTGGCCGGAACTGTCAAGGATTTGATGCAGGAGGGCAAAGTGCTGCATTGGGGGCTGTCGGAAGCGAGTGCCCGTTCCATCCGTCGGGCGCATGCCGTCTGCCCGCTTTCCGCCGTGCAGAGCGAGTATGCCATTTGGTGGCGGGAGCCTGAAACCAAAATCTTCCCGACATTGGAAAAACTCGGTATCGGCTTCGTGCCTTATTGTCCGCTGGGGCGTGCGTTTCTCACCGGGATAATCAATGAAAACAGCCGTTTCTACGAGGGAGACCGGCGTTGGAACTTGCCGCAATTCACGCCCGAAGCTTTGAAGCACAATATGCCGCTTATCGCCTTGGTTCGCAAATGGGCCGAGCGCAAGGGAGTGACACTCGCACAATTCGCTTTGCTATGGATGTTATCTCGCAAATCGTGGATTGCTCCGATACCCGGAACGACCAATCCGGCACATTTGGATGACCTGCTCGGTGCGGGAACGGTCCGTCTCTCAGCTTGGGAGATGGAGGAGTTTGATAAGGAGTATGCCAAAATCGATTTGATGGGGCATCGTGCCGATCCGTTCACCGAAAGTCAAATAGATAAATAAATCAATCATGGTAAAAATAATCTTAGGTGTTCTGTCACTGCTTGTCATGTTGTCGTGCAGCACTGCCGTGAAAGAGAACACTACACAACCCGATATAATGGAGACAAACAAGAAAAATCTCGGAAATCTGTTGGCACTCTATCCCAAACCAATGACGGTTGTCGGGGCGGAGGTCGAAGGGAAAGTAAACTGGCTCGTGGTAGGACACACGGGAGTCATCGGCCATGACCGGATACTGGTCAGCATGAGTAAAAGTCATTATACCAATCAAGGTATTAAAAAAATCAAAACGACTTTCCGTCAATCTTGTGAGTCGTGAGATGTTACCGAAAGCTGACTATGTAGGAAGTGTAAGTGGTGCGACGGTCGATAAGTCGGAGGTGTTTGCTTACCATATCGGAGAGAACGATACGCCCGTTATAGACGCATCACCACTTACGATGGAGTGTGAAGTGGTGGACATTTATGAAACCGACGGTTTCGACAATTTCATTTGCGCGATAGTCAATACATACGCTGCTTCCGATGTGCTTGACAGCGATGGCAAACTCGACTATACGAAACTAAAACCCGTATTATTTGAGTTTCCGACCTACTCCTACCTTGCGACAGGAGAGATCATCGGCAAATGTCTGAATCCGGATAAGCCGGGTATGTGCGTTAAAGAGCCGATGACGACCGATGGTATCGTACGGCTGTCGAAAATAGAGGTTTATCCGCAGTATCTTGACGAGTATATGAACTATGCGACCGAGGTAGGTGAAATCTCCCTGCGTACCGAACCGGGCGTACTGACGATGTATGCTGTCGGCGAAAAGGAGAATCCCTGTAAAGTAACGATTCTCGAAACCTATGCGAGCCGTGAAGCATACGAGCAGCATATCGCTTCGGAACACTTTCAGAAGTACAAGCAGGGAACGTTGCATATGGTCAAATCGTTGGTATTGTCCGACCAGACACCGCTCAATCCGGCCAACAAACTCAATAACTTCATGCAATAGATAATGTTTTTTATTCAGGTTATTGGAATGGATTCGGAGTGTATCTACAATCATGATTGAATATCTTGAAAAACTAATTATAACGATATTATGGTATGGATTTCAAAGAATTGAATAACGGAGTAAAGATGCCGATACAAGGCTTTGGTGTCTTTCAGATACCCGATGCCACCGAGTGTGAAAGAGTTGTTACCGATGCGCTTGCCGTCGGCTATCGGCTCATCGACACCGCTTCGGTCTATGGAAATGAACGGGCGGTCGGTACGGCTATTCGGAAAAGTGGTATTCCGCGTGAGGAGCTGTTCATCACGACCAAAGCATGGATTTCAGAAATGGGTTATGAACGGACATTGCGGGCATTAGACGCTTCGCTCGCCCGTTTGGGATTGGATTACCTCGACCTCTATCTGATCCACATGCCTTTCGGCGACTATTACGGAGCATGGCGGGCTATGGAAAAACTTTATGCGAAAGGACGTGTGCGGGCTATCGGGGTATGCAATTTCGAGCCGGACAGATTGCTGGATTTATGCCATAATGCTAATGTTATTCCGGCGGTCAATCAGATAGAGGTGCATCCTTATACTCCGCAAACCGATGCGATACGGACCATGCAGGAACTCGGCATACAAGCAGAGGCATGGGGGCCTTTGGCCGAAGGACGGAACGGATTGTTCACGGACGATATTCTGACCGGTATCGCTCGCAAATATGATAAATCGGCAGCACAGGTCGTACTGCGCTGGCACTTACAGCGCGGAGTTGTCGCCATTCCCAAATCGGTACATCGGCAGCGGATGCAAGAAAATTTCAACATCGGGGATTTCATGCTGACACCGGAGGATATGGCCGCAATTGCTTCCATGAATACGGGATACAATACGATTCTCGACCTACGCGCTCCGGAAGAAGTACAGCGACTCTATGGTATTGAGTGTCCTGCATGACAGACATTTTCTCGATTTTTCTGAAGTTCCGGTAATCGATAAGGTTATCGGAACTTTCGTTCCCTTATATCTCTACTGTATTCCGAGAGAGTCTGTCCGGTCTGTTTTTTGAATATACGACTTAAATGTTGCGGGTATTCGAACCCCAAGTCATAAGCGGTCTACGTGATTTGTTCTCCGTTGATAAGTTTACTTTTGGCCATATTGATGATATGACAACGGATGTGCTCTCCGGCTTCATTGGACTGATAAGAAAAGAAAGAGAAGTCTTTGATGTGATTACCCAACAGAGTTCCATGCAACAAGTCCGGAGAGAAGAGTAACGCCCATCCCTTTATAAAGTGCATAGACTGAAAATTGGCTGTGCGTATGCAAGATGGGCGTGACGGTATCGTAATCTATCACGCTGACTAAAGGATACTGGTTGGCATGTCCTACAAAAGTGTTTCCTGACAGGAACCATACTGACAGGTTGTGGGGCAGAACTTCCAACAACGGACAAACAGCTCAAACGGCCGATACACTGCCTGCCATTCTCCGTGTCGTGCTGAACAACGGGATAGAGATGCCGCAGTTGGGTGTCGGCACGTCTACTCTCAAGGAGACTGCCGCAGAGTGTGTGAAACGCGCCATCGGACTGGGATACCGTTTGGTCGATGCGGCGCAAGGCTACGACAACGAGGCCGAAGTGTGGTACGGAATCAAGGAAAGCGGTATCGGCCGGAGTGAAGTGTTCATTATTTCGAAAGTCTCTCCCGATGCCGTACGTAGCGGAAAGGTACGCGAGTCGCTCGACCGGACTATTGAAGCATTCGGGGGAACGTATGTTGACCTGATGCTGATTCATTGGCCGGTAGCCAGAAAGGTCAAGGAGAGATGGAGAATCATGGAAAAGTATGTCGATATGGGGAAGATCCGTGCCATCGGGGTGAGCAACTTCAATCCGCATCACGTGGACGAATTGCTGGCATACGCTCGTATCAAGCCTGTCGTCAACCAGATCAAGATTCATCCCTACATGGAACATCAGGAGGTCGTGGGCAACACTTTTGCCAAAGGTATTCAAGTTCAGTGATGGCCCCGTTGGGACAGGGTAAGATCAATGAAATCTACGATGACGAAGTATTGCAGTATATCATCGACCGCTATCACAAGACGGTACGCCAAGTGGTATTGCGCTTTCAGATCCAGTCGGGTATGGTTATTATCCCAAAAACGACACACATCGAACGTATGAAGGAAAATCTCGAAATGTTCGATAACGAAATGGAGATACTGCGGGCCCTTGACAAAGGACAGCCCCTTATCGGGAATCCCCAAAATCCAGATTTTGTTTCTTCTTCGGTCAATTGGTAACTTCATTCAATCGTTTGGACCAAAGAGCCGGTATCGGAATAATATAATCCACTACTACACGTTAAAACAAAGTTATATTAGGCTTTAGGCAATTTGTGAAGGAATAGGCAACAAGCATAATCCGTAATTTGGGTATGAATACCGGGAATTCGTCTACAAAGCATGTGGCAGATACCATCTATTTTTGCATCAGAGAGATAAAATATTACCTCACCATTACAAGGTGAACTTCAGAACAAAGTAGTTTGAGCCTTGAAGCAAAGTTGTTATGGAGGGTGCTTCGTACTTTTGCGTTGTTACAAGTTGAATATGAATAATAATTAAAAATAAGGAAAGTATGAAAGTAATATCAAATGCAGAATTCGGAGGTGAAAGACCTTTGTTCGAATCACATGACTTACGTTTGGAGAATGTAATTATCCGTGCCGGAGAATCAGCCATCAAGGAATGCAGCAACATCGAAGCCGTTGATTGCCGGTTCGAGGGAAATTATCCCTTCTGGCACGTGCACGGTTTCGTTATCGACCGTTGTTTCTTCGATGTCGGCGGGCGTTCGGCTCTGTGGTACTCCGATAATCTGAAAATGACGAACACACGCATCGACGCCCCCAAGATGTTCCGCGAGATGCACGACATCGAAATTGAGAACGTAGAGATAAAAGATGCCGACGAAGTGTTCTGGCGTTGCAAGAATTTGGACATCAAAAATCTGAAACTGCATGGCGGCACTTATCCGTTCATGTTCAGCAGCAATATCCGTATAGACGGATTGGAGAGTGACAGTAAGTACGTATTCCAGTACGTGAAGAATGTGGAACTGCGCAATGCCAAAATCACCACGAAAGATGCCTTTTGGGAAGTGGAGAATGTGACAATCTACGATTCAGAACTCAACGGTGAATACTTGGGCTGGCATTCGCACAACCTTCGGTTGGTAAACTGTCACATTACCGGCGAGCAGCCGCTCTGCTACGCCCACGACCTCGTATTGGAAAATTGTACGTTCGGCCCCGACTGCGACCGGGCTTTCGAGTACAGTTCGGTGCAGGCGACCATCAAAGGCGCAATAGGTGGGGTGAAGAATCCGCGAACGGGCTGTATCACCGCCGAGAGCTACGGGGAGATTATCCTCGACGAGAATATCAAGGCTCCCGCCGATTGCAAGCTGAAACTCTGGGACGAGAAAACTTGTTTCACAGACTAATGCCCTTGTACATAACCTGATGGGAACAGGAAAGGGAAAGACAGATTACCTGCTATCGCTTATCCGCGAAGGGAAGCAGATGACACTGGGGCAACAGTTGCGCCTGACTGCATACCTCAGTGTCCCTGCCATTATGGCACAGATATCTTCCATCGCCATGCAGTATATCGATGCCTCGATGGTGGGCAGCCTGGGCGCAAATGTCGCTGCCTCTATCGGGCTGGTCTCGACCACGACATGGCTGTTTTGGGAGCTGTGTGCAGCCGCTGCAACGGGCTTCTCCGTTCAAGTAGCGCATAAGATCGGAGCCGGGGATTTTGTGGGAGCCCGAAAGATACTCCGCCAGTCGATTGCTGCCACATTGGTTTTCAGCTCATTGTTGGTGGCTGTCGGCATTTCCATCAGTGGTATGCTTCCCGGCTGGTTGGGCGGTGATGAAGTAATACGGAGCGATTCATCCCTCTACTTTTGGATATTCGCACTTTTCCTTCCTGCCTTGCAGTTGAATTTCCTTGCGGGTGGCATGTTGCGATGCAGTGGAAATATGCGTGTGCCCTGTATGCTGAACGTGCTGATGTGTCTTCTGGATATCGTGTTCAACTTCTTCCTGATTTTCCCTTCGAGGCAGGTGGAATGGTTCGGAGTGACATTTACCACTCCCGGCGCAGGCTTGGGCGTGGAAGGCGCAATATTGGGAACGGTGCTGGCCGAACTCATCACTGCCGGCGGGATGATGTGGTATCTTTGCCGTCGCTCGCCCATGCTGAGACTGTCCGGAGAACGGGGAAGTTTCCTGCCTCGGAAAGAGACACTGAGTAAGGCTTTCCGCATCTCCCTGCCGATGGGATTCGAGCACATGGCCATTTGTGGAGCGCAGATCGCAACGACGGTGATTGTCGCACCACTTGGTATCATTGCCATTGCCGCCAACTCGTTCGCCATCACTGCCGAAAGTCTCTGCTATATGCCCGGCTACGGTATCTCGGAGGCTGCCACGACGTTGGTCGGCCAGAGCCTCGGAGCAAACCGTATCCGGTTGCTCCGTCGTTTTGCCAATATTACCGTCTGGTCGGGAATGCTGATTATGGGTGTCATGGGAACGCTGATGTATATGGCGGCTCCGCAAATCATAGGAGTGATGACCCCGGTAGAGGAAATTCGCACGTTGGGAATCGAGATTCTGCGGATAGAAGCCTTTGCGGAGCCGATGTTCGCGGCGTCTATCGTAGCCTACGGTATATTCGTGGGTGTGGGTAATACATTCGTACCCAGTCTGATGAACTTCGGCAGCATTTGGGGCGTGCGACTGACACTGGCGGCATGGCTCGCCCCCACGATGGGACTACGCGGCGTGTGGTTTGCCATGTGCATTGAGCTTTGTTTCCGGGGGGTAATCTTCCTCGCGAGACTTTGGGGCAGTAACTGGATTTATAAATTACGAATAAATAGATAAGTTATGAGATACGATTTCGATACGATTGTCCCGCGTCGCGGGACGAACTCCTACAAATGGGACACTCCCGAAGAGGAAAATGTACTGCCCATGTGGGTGGCGGATATGGATTTCCGTACCGCACCCGCCATTATCGATGCCCTGCAAAAGCGGGTGGAGCACGGCATTTTCGGCTATACAAAAGTGCCCGAAACCTATTACGATGCGGTCGTCTGGTGGTTTGAAGACCGCCATCGTTGGCGGATAGATCCCCGGTGGATTATCTATACAAGCGGTGTCGTGCCGGCTCTGTCGGCCATTATCAAAGCCCTGACCGTACCGGGCGACAAAGTAATCGTCCAGACTCCGGCATACAACTGTTTCTATTCGTCAATTCGCAATGACGGGTGCGAACTGTCGGCCAATAACCTCGTTTACCGGAACGGTCGCTACTCAATCGACTTCGACGACTTTGAAGCGAAAGCGGCCGACCCGAAGGCGAAACTGCTGTTGTTGTGTAATCCTCACAATCCGGTCGGGCGGGTCTGGACACCGGAAGAACTGCGGCATATCGGTGACATCTGTTTGCGCAACGGAGTGTTTGTTGTGGCAGATGAAATTCATTGCGAACTGACCTACGAGGGACACGACTATACGCCTTTTGCCTCCCTCTCCGAACGCTTCCAGCAAAACTCCATCACTTGCGTTTCACCGAGCAAGGCGTTCAACCTTGCCGGACTGCAAATCGCCAACATCATTGCGGCCGATGATGATGTACGTCGTCGTATCGACCGTGCCATCAATATCAATGAGGTGTGCGACGTCAACCCGTTCGGCGTGATCGCTACGATAGCCGCTTACAACGAGGGTGGCGAGTGGCTCGATGCTTTGCGAAAATACCTGCGAGGGAATTATGAATATCTATGCCATTTTTTCGCCGAAAGGCTGCTGCAATATCCCGTATTGCCGCTCGAAGGAACTTATTTGGTCTGGATAGACTGCCGGGCACTCGGTATCGGTTCGGACGCCACGACCCTGCGCCTGCAAGAGCAGCAGAAACTGATGGTCAATTCCGGCACGATGTACGGCCCCGGTGGCGAAGGGTTCATCCGCCTGAATATCGCCTGCCCCCGTGCGTTGCTTGCCGACGGACTGGAAAGGATGGCGCGTGTATTGGAATACAGTTAAAAGATTGGAATCGAGTATTTGGGTATAAATATCCGTAAATCGTCTACAAGCGGATCATTTTGAACCGTGTAATTTTGCAATGTGAATTAGAAATTGAATAACGAAAAAAGAAATTGGATATGGAAAAATTACCATCAATAGCATTAGGAACATGGTCGTGGGGTACGGGATTCGCCGGAGGCGACCGGGTATTCGGGAACAATCTCGGAGTGGAAGAACTGAAACCCGTATTCGACGAGGCGATGGCCAACGGGCTGAACCTGTGGGATTCCGCCGTGGTATATGGCATGAGAGTTTCGGAAACGGTGCTTTCGACATTTACGAAGAACTGCAAGCGGGAGGATGTGTTTATCTCGACCAAGTTCACACCGCAGATTGCTGGCGATTCGGAGAACCCGGTAGCGGATATGCTGGCAGGAAGCCTCGATCGTTTCGCCACCGATTACATCGACATTTACTGGATACACAATCCGGCCGACGTGGAGAAATGGACGCCTTATCTTATCCCGTTGGTAAAAAGCGGCAAGGTAAAACGGATTGGTGTATCTAATCACAACCTTGCGCAAATCAAGCGTGCGGAGGAGATTCTCTCGAAAGAAGGGGTACATATCTTTGCTGTACAGAACCATTACAGCCTGCTGTATCGTTCTTCGGAGAAAGCCGGTATTCTGGACTATTGCAAGGAGAACGGTATCGACTTCTGGGCTTACATGGTATTGGAGCAAGGAGCGTTGAGCGGGAAATACGATACCGCGCAGCCGTTACCCGCCGGTAGCCAGCGTGGGGAAACTTACAATCCGTTGTTGCCGCAAATTGAGAAACTTGTTGCCGTGATGCGCACAGTCGGCAATAAATATGGTATCACACCGGCACAAGTCGCTCTGGCGTGGGCGATAGCGAAAGGCACGACACCGATTATCGGCGTGACGAAACCCTCGCAAGTGCAGGATGCCTTGCAAGCGACAAAAGTTTTCTTGACTGCCGACGAAATGAAGGCATTGGAAGAAGCTGCCGAAAGTACCGGTGTCGATACGAGAGGTTCGTGGGAAATGCCGATGGTTTAAGAAAGGAGGAATGGGTATGAAGTGTTATTTGATCGGTTTATTGAGTATGCTGTCCGTACATGCCGCTATGGGGCAACAGGCGATAGACGTGCATTGTTATAATATACTTCCCGCGTTCAAGGAACTGTTGGACAGGCACGGGGCAGCTTTGGAAGAAACTTTCCCGCTTCCGGATTGGGATGTGGCTTCTCATCTGAAATTCATGGAAGAGGCGAGTATCGAAACATCCGTCCTTTCGATGCCTGCTCCCCAACCGTGGTTCGGCGATGCGGAAGAGAGCCGCCGTGCGGTCAGGCAATACAACGAGGCGTGCGCCCGGCTGAAAGCGGATTATCCCGGCAAATTCCTCTTCTGTGCTTCATTGCCCCTGCCCGATGTGGACGCGGCTATCAAGGAAGCGGTCTATGCACTCGACACGCTCGGCGCGGACGGCATCAAGCTGGCTACCAACAGCCGGGGACAGTACGTAGGCGATGCGGCACTCGATACGTTGATGCAAGTACTGAACGAGCGCCATGCCGTCGTGATGCTGCATCCGCACAAACCTTCGCCCGTAAACGACGGAATCATCGCGACGGCACCGCTGGCCGTTTACGAATATCCGGCCGAGACGACCCGTACCGTCGTCAATCTGATTGCCCGGAATGTTCCGGCCCGGTATCCGAATCTGAAGTTCGTCGTACCGCATTGCGGTTCATTTCTGCCGCTGGCCCTTCCGCGCATGAAGGCGGTATATCCGGTCATGGCGGCGAAAGGGCTTATGGAACCGATTGACTGGGATGCCAATCTGAAGGCGTTCTATTATGACCTTGCAGGAGGTGCAACACCTGAAGTTGTTAAGGCTCTGCTGACCATAACCACCCCCGACCGGTTGCTTTATGGCTCGGATTATCCATACCAGCCGGCAACAGTTCTGACAGGAAATTTGAAACAATTGCGAACGTGGATAACCGATGATGCCGAGCTCACACCTTTTGCGGAAAAAATCCTGCATGACAACGCCCTTAAACTGTTTGGTAAATAAAAATGAGTAAACAGATAAAAATGAGTAATATGAAGAAAGAGGTAATGATATTGACCGGTGCCGGTCAGATAGGAATGGCGATAGCCCGCCGTATGGGATATGGGAAAAAGATCATTGTCGGAGACCTGAACCCGGAGAGTGCCGAGGCTGTTTGCCGTATATTGAATGAGGCGGGATTTGATGCAGTACCCGTCGAAATGAATCTCTCTTCAAGGGAGTCCATTTTGAACTTGATTGCGGTTGCACGGGAACATGGTGAAATTTCAATGCTCGTCAATGCGGCGGGCGTATCACCGAGTCAGGCTTCCATCGAAACGATTCTGAAAGTCGATCTGTACGGAACGGCTGTCTTGCTCGAAGAAGTGGGGAAGGTTATTAAAGAGGACGGTGTCGGGGTGACGATTTCCAGCCAGTCGGGACATCGGATGCCCGCGCTGACCATCGAGGAGGATATGCTACTGGCCACGACTCCTACCGAAGAATTGCTCTCGCTCGACATGCTGCAACCGGATAGTATCGAGGATACGTTACATGCCTATCAGATGGCCAAGCGTTGTAACGTGAAACGTGTAATGGCCGAAGCTGTGAAATGGGGCGAGCGCGGGGCAAGAATCAACTCCATTTCACCGGGTATCATCGTAACCCCCTTGGCTATCGACGAGTTCAACGGGCCGCGAGGTGATTTTTACAAAAACATGTTCGCCAAATGTCCGGCAGGACGCCCCGGAACCGCGGACGAGGTTGCCAATGTTGCCGAACTGTTGATGAGCGACAGAGGGGCATTTATCACGGGAGCGGACTTTCTGATCGATGGTGGTGCTACGGCATCGTATTTTTATGGCCCGTTGAAACCATAATGTGTTGTACTGTAATCTGTAAGGTAACCGCTGTCATACAATGTCAAGCGTACAAAAATATTTTATCCATTTTGCAAATTTGAGCCTTACAACAAAGACTTTATGGTTGGAATACGTTGTATTTGTAAAAATTAAAAACTGACAATATGGAACGATTAGATGTATTCGATTGCTCGAACGTGCTTATAGCGAGTTATTTCACCGATGACCGGGGATGCGCCCATGAAAACAGGGAGCATACGCTTATTTATCTGTGCTCCGGTGAATTGGAGATAGAAGAGCGTGGCAAGAAAACCGTGTTGCATCCGGGGGATTGCGCTTTCATGCGGCGCGATAACCGGATGTGGTTACAGAAAAAGGTTGAGGACGGAAAGCCTTACCGTTCTGTCGTACTGAAGTTCTCAAGACCGTTTCTAAGAGAATTTTACCAGACGCTTAACCGGCAACAGATTCCGACCGATTCCGAACGTGAGAAGGTAAGCCTGCGTGTGTTGCCCAGTAACAGGCCTGATATCCGTTCGCTGTTCGAATCCGTCATTCCTTATTTCGATGCAGGCGAAAAACCGTCCGAAGACGTACTGAAGCTGAAAATGGTAGAAGGGATATATGTACTGCTTAATACTGACCGGAATCTTTATGCTTCGCTGTTCGACTTCGTGGAGCCGTGGAAAATCGACATTCTTGACTATCTGAACGAGAACTATATGTGTGATCTCTCTTTGGAGGAAATCGCAAGTTACACGGGACGCAGCCTGGCTACCTTCAAGCGGGACTTTGCCAAAGTCAGTAATCTGACACCGCAAAAGTGGATTGTCAAACGCCGTTTGGAGGCCGCACACGGCCTGATAAAATCAGGTAAAAAGAAAGTGACGGAAGCTTGCTTCGATGTGGGTTTCAAGAACCTGTCGCATTTCTCCAAGATATACAAGGAGGCTTATGGTGTCGCTCCTTCCTGGTAAGATGAACTTCAGAACAAAACAGTTTGAGCCTTACAGCAAAGCTGTTGTGGAATAATACCTGTACTTTTGTATCGGAAACAGGAAAGACATGTCGGTTGTCTTGGAAATGTCGAACTAAAAATCATATCGTATGAAAACAAAAGTAGCATCATTAGCTTTATTATTGACTTTAATTTTTCCGATCATGGCAAAATCACAAGTAAAAATTCAACAGACTGCCGGACGCGATGCGCTCGGAGAATTTGCCCCCGAATTTGCACGTTTGAACGATGATATTCTTTTCGGGGAAGTGTGGAGCCGGAACGATCTGCTTTCGCTCCGCGATCGTTCCATCGTAACCGTAGTGGCCCTGATGTCGCAGGGACTGACCGATTCCTCGTTCAAGTACCATCTCGAATCGGCGAAGAAGAACGGAGTGACCCGAACCGAGATAGCCGAAATACTCACCCATGCCGCATTCTACGCGGGCTGGCCGAAAGCGTGGGCGGCTTTCCGTATGGCAAAAGAAGTTTGGACCGACGGTAATGCCGACAGCGTAGCGGCAAGTTCGCTCGAAGCGTATGCGCAAACCATCATTTTCCCTGTGGGGAACCCCAACGATGCCTACGCCAAGTATTTCATCGGTCAAAGTTACACGGCTCCCGTAGTAACGGACGGAGTCCCCGTGGTAAATGTGACCTTCGAACCGGGCTGCCGCAACAACTGGCATGTGCACAAGGCAACAAAAGGCGGCGGTCAGACACTCGTATGCGTGGGCGGTCGCGGCTACTATCAGGAATGGGGCAAAGAGCCGGTGGAACTGCGTCCCGGGGATGCTATCAATATTCCGGCAGGCGTGAAACATTGGCACGGGGCGGCTCCCGACAGCTGGTTTTCGCATTTAGCCATCGAAGTGCCCGGTGAGAACAACAGTACCGAATGGCTGGAACCTGTCGGTGATGAAGAATATTCTAAATTAAAATGACATGAAACAGTTAGTATTGATACTTATGAGCCTGCTTACTTTCAGTTGCCCGTCGAAAGCACAAAAACAGACAGCGGATACCGACAGGCCGTCCGACAAGAAAATCCTTGTAGCCTATTTCTCCTGCACGGGGACGACAGAGAAAGTGGCAATCGCTATCGCAAAAGAGACTGGCGGTAAACTTTACCGGATTACTCCGGCTACGGCCTACACTTCGTCGGATCTTGACTGGAACGACAAAGCGAGCCGCAGTTCGGTGGAGATGACAGACGAAAAATCACGTCCTGCATTGGGTGGAGAAACGATTGATCTGAAAGATTACGATGTGGTGTTCCTCGGTTATCCGCTATGGTGGGACTTGTGTCCGCGTCCGGTCAATACCTTTCTTGAGAAATATGATTTCGCGGGTAAAGCCGTTATTCCTTTTGCCACTTCGGGTGGCAGTTCAATCACGGGTAGCGTGAAACAACTCAAGAAACTCTATCCCAAAATCGAATGGGAAGAAGGCCGACTGTTCAACGGTGGTACGGCAAACGTCGCCGGATGGTCGAAGCAGATTATTGAAAAACTCTAAAAACGACAGATATGGAAAATTTCGCATATTATACTCCGACCCGTTTGATTTTCGGGAAAGGGCTCGCCATCATCACACCGAGATGGATGCGACATATCCTCAACGACCACACGCTGGAACGTTTTGTGAAGTTCAGTGTGGATATTTACGGTTTGCTCCGCTTACGGAAAAGGACATTTATGAAATACTTGAAGCATCATTGTAGAATATACGAGGAATATAATCGCGGACGGATTTTCGGACAAGGAGTCTGTCTGTTTATTATTTATTATAAATGATATGGAAGAATTCAGAATAGACTGCCTGTACCAGACGGAAGAAGAACTGGTAGTAACAAAAGAGTTACGGCAAAATATCTTCCGGTTGAATCATACGATGCCGGATACGGAGGAATATCGTGAATTATTGCACAAGGTTTTTCCGCATCTCGGAGAGAATTGCCGTATCGAAACACCGTTTTCGGGTGTCCGTACCGCTAACGTGAAGTTCGGACGTAATGTGATTGTCATGCCGGGCTGTCTGATGATATCGGCGGGAGGCATTACCATCGGTGAGAATGCTGTGGTCGGAGCCGGCAGTGTTGTCATGCATGATGTAGAGCCAAATACCCTTGTCGCGGGCAATCCCGCCAAATTTATTCGTAAGATAAAACCATGATTGGATGAAACAGAAAATGATTATATGTATATCCATTTTTATAGTATTGGTTCTTACCGTTATTATCGTTTTGAACCATCCGGCTTTCGGCCGTACTCCTCGTGGAGAACGACTGGTACGGATCGAACGTTCTCCGAACTACAAAAAGGGGCAATTCGTAAATCAGGAACCGACTCCGTTTATGACCACCGATAAAAGCCGGTGGCGGATCATGTGGGACAACCTGACGGAAAAGAAACCGGACAATCTTGTTCCGTCCGAAAGCATCCATGCGGTCAAGACCGACCTGAAACAATTGGACCTGTCGAAAGATGCCGTCGTATGGTTCGGCCACTCGTCTTACCTGCTGATTAACGGCGGTAAGAAAATATTGGTCGATCCGGTGCTGACGACGGGGTTCCCGGCCTCTCTTATGATGAAGCCTTTCAAGGGGACGGACATTTACTCGCCGGAAGACATCCCGGAGGTGGATTACCTTATCATCACGCACGACCATTACGACCACCTCGATTACGGGACTGTGAAAGCGATACGTGACAAAGTGGACAAAGTCATCTGTCCGCTCGGTGTGGGGGAACATCTTGAATACTGGGGATATTCTGCAGAGAAGATTGTCGAAATGGACTGGAATGAAGTATATACCTCCGAACCCGGCTTTCGGATTACGTGTTTGCCTGCCCGCCATTTTTCAGGCCGGTTCCTTCGGCAGAATCCCTCGTTGTGGGCTTCATTCATGCTCGAAGGGCACTCTACGGTCTATATTGGCGGTGATAGCGGCTACGGCGCTCATTTCTCGGAAATCGGCAAACGGTTTCCGCATATCGACCTTGCCATCCTCGAAAACGGGCAATACAACGAAGACTGGCGGTATATACATACGATGCCCGAACAGCTTCCGGTAGAGGTTCACGAACTGGATGCGGCTAAAGTCCTTCCGGTGCACAACAGCAAATTTTCACTGTCCCGTCACGCATGGGACGAACCGATCCACCGCATCGAACAAGCAGCAACAAAGGACAGCAGCCTGCATGTAATACATGGTATCATCGGTAGTCCCATAACCTATTGAAATAGTCCATAAGATACATCCTGTTCCTTTTTTAACAAAATGAACTTCTTGACAAAGAACGTTGAGCCTCGCAGCAAAGTTGTTGCGGGGCTCAATTCGTAATTTTGCACCAGAACATTAAAGCAAATCGTTATGGATTCAAAAAATATGGGAACAATCAGCAACACGGACTATGGAGGAGAATAGCCGTTGGTCCGGATTTCGCAACCTCCAATTGGAAAATGCAGTTCTTGCATTTGAATATTCCAATTTTGCAGGTCTAAATTGGACATATAGCGAGTATCAAGAATTCCGGTGAGGAGGGCTATTCTGATCGGCAGTATCGATGAGATTATACCGGACGAATTTATATCGTTCCCAGGTTTAAATGGCCATAGTAGCCACCGAATTTATATGGCAGTCTCGTTATCCGTTTCAGGCAATTTACTTTTACTCCAGTGTTTTCATCTCACCTGAAAACGGAAGACCTGGCTGCCATTTCATCTCTTTACACTGATTGTAGCGTGCGGTCATGACCGGAAAGTCAGATTTTCGATTGCGGTCTTTTTACCAGCCATCGACTCTTTACTATCCGGTATATCCCTGGTTACAATACTGCCATTATTATGTTACAGCCCTGACGTGGCGTGATGCTTATATATCTCAAACATGAAAAAAGGGAATTTATGATTAATGAGAAATACCAAATGACCTTGGATGATACCCTCGTGCTAAGAAGTATATCCATATTGATTATTATTTTGCATAATTATATTCACCGGTTTTCAAATGTCGTACTTGAAAATCAGCATGTATATTATCCTGAAAGAAATAAGGAGCTTATAGATAGTTTCCTTGAATTTGATTCCGGTTTATTCCTGGATTTGATTTCCCACTATGGGCATTATGGAGTACCGGTATTCGTTTTTCAAAGTGGATATGGTCTGGTCATGAAATATGAGAAAAAAGAGGTCTCCTTAAAATTTCGAAAGTTTATGAAGAGGCATGCCGACAAACTTTGGCTGCTTCTGTTACCGGATCATGCATGCTCGGAATAAACCAAGACTTCCCTTGTCTATCTATTTTGGGGTATACATTTCTAAACATATTGTTTGCGTGGGAATATGAAAGACTTCTACTGTGGTGCAAAAACAGAATCGTATTCAAACAGAGGGAATAATATATGGATCTGGAAGGAAATTTATATTGTAAAATATCCAATGGTATTATTTTAACAAATTGAACTTTATAACAAAGCAGAATGAGCTTTGCAGCAAAATTGTTGCGGGACTCTCTTCGTAACTTTGCATCAGAACATTAAAACAAAAGAATCATGGAAACAATGAATGAAAAGGTAGCAATGGTAACGGGTGCATCGGCAGGTATCGGGCTGGCCTCGGCAGAAGCATTTGCAAAAGCGGGTGCAACCGTAGTATTGGTGGACATCAATGAACCGAAAGAACAAGCCGGGAAGTTGGTTTCAGAAGGGTATAAAGCTGTGGCATATCGCTGCGATGTGTCCGACACGCGGGCTGTAAAGGAGATGATCGACTGGACCGTTGCGACTTACGGCAGACTGGACGCTGCATTGAACAATGCCGGGATACAGACCCCGCAACGACCGATGGCCGAGATTACCGACGAGGAGTTCGACCGTACGGTAGCTGTCGATCTGAAAGGTGTCTGGAACTGCATGCGTTACGAGATTATCCAGATGCTGCAACAAGGCGGTGGTGCTATTGTCAATACCTCATCGCAAGGCGGCGTTACGGGATTCCCCGGACAAGCGGCCTATATCGCCTGCAAGCATGCGGTAATCGGTCTGACCCGTACGGCTGCCATCGACTACTCGGCAAAAGGAATCCGTATCAATGCCGTCTGTCCGGGTGTGATCCGAACACCTATGGCCGAAGAACTGATACGGCGTAACCCTGATCTGGAAAAGGAACTGGTTCGTGATATTCCTGCCGGACGTCTCGGTAAGCCGGAAGAGATAGCCAATGCCGTATTGTGGCTTTGCTCATCGCAGGCAAGTTTCGTAGACGGGTACGCCCTTTTAGTGGACGGGGCATTTTCCATCCATTAAGTTATAATGCATAAAACATAAAATCATGGAAGAAAACAATAAAATGGATATCAGCCGTCGTGGATTTCTCAAGACGGCTGCATTGGCAGGAGCTGCAATGGCCATGCCTTCGGGATTGGGCAAAGTATTCGCTTCAGAAGCGAAACAAACGGAAACATCCGATGTGGATACCGATGCAGCCCATATCAAGGGACATCGTGTATTGGGTACGGGTAAGGCTGCCTTCGAGGTGTCAGCACTCGGCTTCGGCGTGATGGGCATGACTTACAACCGCAGCCAACACCCGGATAAGAAAGAGTGTATCCGATTGTTGCATGAAGCGGTGGATCGCGGTGTAACGCTCTTCGATACGGCTATCATTTATGGACCATTGACCAATGAGAACCTGGCAGGAGAAGCGCTGTCCGAATTCAAGGGACGGATTAACGTAACGACTAAATTCGGGCATGAAGTCATCGACGGCAAAGGAACCGGTCGTCAGGACAGCCGTCCGGCAACCATCCGCCGCTATTGCGAGGAGTCGCTTCGCCGATTGAGACTCGAATCACTGCCGATGTTCTACCAGCATCGTGCAGACCCGAACACCCCGGCCGAGGAGGTGGCGGCTACCATTGCCGACTTGATCAAGGAAGGTAAAGTGCAACGCTGGGGTATGTGCGAGGTCAGTGCCGAAACAATCCGTAAGGCCCACGCCATTTGTCCGCTGACAGCTATCCAAAGCGAGTACCATCTGATGCACCGCCTGGTGGAAGAAAACGGCGTTCTCAATGTATGCCGGGAGTTGGGTATCGGCTTTGTACCGTATAGTCCGATTAACCGTGGTTTTTTGGGAGGTTGCATCAACGAATATACGGTCTTCGATGTAAACAACGACAACCGTCAGACCTTGCCGCGTTTCCAGCCGGAAGCGATGCGTGCGAATACCCGCATCGTAAATGCGCTGCAAGCTTTTGGTCGTACACGGAGCATGACCTCGGCACAGGTGGCTCTTGGCTGGTTGCTTCAGAAAGCACCGTGGATCGTACCGATTCCGGGAACGACAAAACTGTCTCATCTGGAGGAAAACCTGCGCACACTCGACTTCAACATCAGCTCTGGGGAGTGGAAAGAGTTAGAGGATGCCGTGGCTGCTATTCCCGTTGTGGGAGACCGGTACAATGCGGAACAGCAACGTCAGGTAGGCCGATAAAGAATCAGTAAATAAGGTAGTATAATCCGTAATTTGTCTACCGGCAGAGCGGAGAAGCTGCCTTACTTTTGCATTATAAATAAAAACCAAGAATATGAGACCATATATAATCAGTCACATGATGACTTCGGTCGATGGCCGCATCGACTGCCCGATGGTCGGGCAACTGAGTACGGATGAATATTACATAGCCTTGGAAAAACTGGGGCCTTGCTCGAAACTGTCAGGACGAATAACTACCGCACTCGAATGTTCCGCCGTCAAAGGGGAAAGTACCCCCATGGAGGGAACTTCAATAGGTCATAAATCCGTATATGTCGCCAGTAAATCGGACGAATATACGATCATTGTCGATACCTATGGGAAACTGCGCTGGCAGGAGGGGGAAGCTGACGGGTATCCTCTACTTTGTATTGTCAGTGAACGGGTGTCCGAGGAATATCTGGAAACGCTGCGCACATTGGGTATTTCGTGGATTGCCGCCGGTGCGGAACGCATTGACTTGCCGGGAGCGATGGAGCTGCTTCACGAACATTTCGGCGTCGAACGCTTGGCGATTGTCGGGGGAGGGCATATCTGTGGCGGTTTCCTGGAGGCCGGACTGATTGACGAAGTAAGTATTATGGTAGCTCCGGGTATTGATGGTCGCAAGGGACAGACGGCGGTTTTCGATGGAATTTCCCGTATGGAATGTAACCCGTACAAGCTGAAATTAGAGAGTGTGGAACAATGGGAAACAGATATTGTCTGGCTCCGCTATAAAATAAAATAATACGGCTATGAAGTTACAAGCAATCGCCATATTGACGTTCCTGATCTTTGAGAATGTCATGGCACAAGAAACGACAACAACAAAATATATAAATTCAACCGATATGGAAGCATTGAAATTGACGCAGGAATGGGATAAGACCTTTCCGCAGAGTGATAAGGTGGAACATACGAAAATCACGTTTCACAACCGTTACGGCATTACGCTTGCCGCAGACCTTTACAAGCCGAAAAATACGCAAGGACGTCTGGCAGCCATTGCCGTCAGTGGCCCTTACGGTGCGGTGAAAGAACAAGTGTCAGGCCGTTATGCCCAGACACTTGCCGAACGAGGCTTTCTGACCATTGCTTTCGATCCCTCCTATTACGGCGAAAGTGGTGGTACACCTCGCTATCTTACGTCACCCGAAATCAGTACGGAGGATTTCAGCGCGGCAGTCGATTATCTGACATCCCGTGCGGATGTCGATCCGGAACGTATCGGAATCTTAGGCATCTGCGGTTGGGGCGGGTTTGCACTTAATGCTGCGGCCAATGACCCTCGTATCAAAGCGACGGTAACATCCACTATGTATGATATGAGCCGGGTAAATGCCAACGGGTATTTCGACGCCATGAGCTCCGATGACCGTTACAAATTGCGCGAACAACTCAACGCACAGCGTACTGAGGATTATCGTGATGACAGCTATGTACGCGATGGTGGCGTACTTGACCCCGTAACGGACGATACTCCGCAATTCGTCAAGGAGTATCACGACTACTACAAGACGGAACGAGGCTACCATCGCCGTTCACCGAACTCCAACGAGGGAATCACGAAAACCAGCGTATTGTCATTCATCAATATGCCACTGCTCACCTATATCAGCGAAATCCGCAGTGCCGTGTTGATGATTCATGGAGAAAAAGCTCATTCCCGCTATTTCAGCGAGGATGCCTACAAACGGCTGACGGGTAGTAACAAGGAACTGTTGATTATACCCGGAGCCAACCATGTCGATTTATACGATAATCTCAACGTGATTCCGTTCGACAAGATAGATGCTTTCTTTAAGAATGCCTTAAAGGAGAAATAGGCTTTAAATTTTTAGTAAAATTTGGTAGGAATTTTCTCCACTCATGCTTGTGAGAATCCGGTAAAAGAAAGAATCAATGAATAAGGAAATAGACATAAAAGACATGGCACCCGTGAAGGCCTCGGAACGCCATGTCATCCTCGATGCTCTAAGAGGATTTGCATTGCTGGGAATCTGCTTTGCCAACTTTCCGGAATTCTCGCTTTACACTTTTCAAAAACCGGAAATTACGGAGGCTATGCCTACGGCGGAAATAGACAAGATAGTCCGCTTTCTTCAATACCTTTTCGTGGACGGTAAGTTCTACACCATATTCTCGCTGCTGTTCGGTATCGGATTCTCAATCATAATCAGCAACGCGGTTAAAAAGGGAACGGACGGATTCCGTATTTTTTACCGGCGGATGATTGTTCTGGCCGCCATTGGTTTTCTGCATCTGATGTTTATCTGGAGTGGGGACATCTTGTTGTTGTATGCCTTATTGGGCATGTTGCTCCCTCTTTTCCGGCATGTTTCGGACAGAGTGTTGCTGGGGACTTCCGCTGTCTTATTGCTACTTCCTATTCTGATTGATTGGTTGGCCGGTACATTCGGAGTGTCCCGGTCGGCTCCCGCAGTGCGAATGCAACAGCACTATTGCAATTTATATGGTATAACGGAATATAACTTCGGAATCTGGCTACGCGACGCGGAAAACTACGGAGGGGTCTTTCAATTCCTGGTACAAGGTGCATGGGTGCGCTTGCAGGAATTTATCGACGGCAATCGCTATTTTAAGGTATTGGGATTGTTCTTATTGGGCTTCTACATCGGACGAAAGCAAATATACGCCGATCTTGAGGCCAATCGGGTACTACTGAAAAAAACGGTGACATACGGTTTTCTGCTGGGACTTCCCCTATCCGTTCTCTATGCCTGGAGTGCGGTAAACGGGCATCCTTTCGGAACGACTGCACACACCGCCATCTATACGGCAAGTGTCTATCCTTTAGGTTTTGCATACGTTTCTGCTATCTGTCTCCTGTATCTGCATGGTAGAGAGTGGTGCTTGTGGCGCTGTCTTGCCGCTCCGGGGAGAATGGCACTGACTAATTACGTGGGACAGTCGGTATGGGGCATGGTTCTCTTCTACGGTATCGGCTTCGGACTGGGGGCCGGCATTGGATTGACAGGAACAGAATCCATAGCTTTCTACGTCTTTCTTGTCCAGATGGCATTCAGTGTCCTATGGCTCTCCTATTTCCGCTTTGGGCCTCTGGAATGGGGCTGGCGGATGCTGACTTATGGGAAGTGGTTAAAAATAAGGAAATAAAGTAATTCAATAATAATCTCACTCTAAAAAGATAATAGTATGGATAAAAGGAAATTAGGACAGCTGGAAGTATCTCCGATAGGAATGGGATGTATGGGATTCAGCCACGGTTACGGGCAAGTGCCACCCGAAGCGTATACCATAGAAGCCATCCGCGGGGCATACGACTACGGCTGCACGCATTTCGATACGGCGGAAGCCTATGGCAAAGAACAATTCTACGCCGGACATAACGAGGAATTGGTGGGTAAGGCGATTGAACCGTTCCGTAAGAAGGTGGTGCTCGCCACCAAATTTCATATTGGTGAACTCTCGAAACCGGACGAGACGAATCTCTACCGGGAGGTACGCCGGCATCTTGAAGATTCCATGAGCAGACTTCGTACGGATTATATCGACCTGTATTACCTGCACCGTATCAGTGAGGCAGTCCGGCTTGAGGATGTGGCAACCGTCATGGGACGGCTTATTCAGGAAGGACTGATACGTGGTTGGGGATTGTCGCAAGTATCGGCCGACCAGATACGGGCGGCACATAAGATTACTCCATTATCCGCCGTCCAGAACATCTATTCGATGGTGGAACGCGATTGCGAAACGGAGATTTTTCCGGTATGCCTTGAAAAAGGAATCGGAGTCGTACCGTTCTCGCCGATTGCAAGCGGATTCCTTTCGGGCAAGGTAACGCCACAGGATCAGTTCGGCTTCGATGACGTGCGGAAATTCGTCCCCCAATTATCGAAAGAGAATATCGAGGCCAACCAGCCCATACTCGATTTGCTGCATCGGTTCGCTGTGGAGAAACATGCTACCAACGCCCAGATATCGCTTGCGTGGATGCTCCATAAATATCCCAATGTCGTACCTATTCCCGGTTCCAAGAATCAGGAAAGGATTCTGGAGAATCTGGGAGCTTGGAATGTCACGCTTTCCGATGATGAATTCCGGCAGCTACAATCAGCGTTGGATGAATGTAAAGTACACGGACATCGTGGGTGTGTGGAAACGGAACAGACGAGTTTCGGTAAACAATGGAGTGAAGAAACAGATAAGTGAATTAAGTCACATTCAGTCCGGTACTGAATAATCAAGAAAAAAGGTAGTGAACTTCCTGGCAAAACAAATTGAGCCTCGCAGCAAAGACGTTGCGGGGCTTTGCCTTTACCTTTGTATCAAAGGAATAACTTAAAAATAGCAGATATGAAAACGAAACTCTTATTTTTCTTTGTATGGCTTGTGTTGTCCGTTACGGGTTGTTCCGCAGGTGAACCCTAAACGGATTTGCCAAGTACATCTCCGGTTGAAAAACCGGAAGAACCTGTCGAACCTTTCGGGGATGAAAAAGTGTTGATTGTCTATTTTTCGGTTCTTCTTTAAATTTGGTGGTAAATTCTTTATTTCTTTATTTTCAAGTTGATAATTGTTCTTTTTGTTTGCTTTTATAAGAAAAAATAGACACAGGCTGAATAAGATAACTTAAGTTTCGGAAGTGAGTTTACGCCGTCTGAACCGGTATCTTCATCCTTGTACCTTTTTTCAATTAACATTGTTAACGCCTTTTGCAGGTTCGTGAATTCAACAAGCAAGTGCAAATTTACAACAAGTAAGAGGAAAACATCTCAAATGGTGTTGAGAAATCCAATTTTTTTCTTGGTCTGTTATTGATTTTATTCATAATAGCGTCAATATCGGTGTCATTTATTTTTTTTATAGGTGAAGACTTTGGAATATATTGTCTTATGAGTCCATTGGCATTCTCTATGGCTCCCTTCTGCCATGAAGAGTATGGATCAGCAAAATACACAGTGGAATCAAGCCCTTTGGCAATAGCTTTGTGGGCATAAAACTCACATCCGTTATCCGTGGTAACGGTCTTGATGTTTCCTTTGTATGGTGACAAGAGTTGTATTGCTGCTTTCGCAAGTTCTTCAGCATCCTTTCCAAACTTGAGCTTCTTCATGAACAGCATGTTCGTACTACGTTCCACTATCGTAAGGATGGCTCCTTGATTATTGCCGCCAACGATGGTATCCATCTCAAAGTCTCCGAATCGCTTGCCGTCAGCCTCAGGAGGCCGTTGGTGTATACTTGCCCTGTCCGGTATCATGGTATGTTTTCCGACAGGTCTGCGACGGTGCTTCAGTTGATGCCGGCAATACTTATACAAGCTACCTCTTTCGATGTACTTGTCTTTACGGATGATGGCGTAGATTGTCTCATGTGAAATTCTGACACCGTTTCTTGCCAAATAGCCTGATATTTGTTCCGGAGACCACTGTTCATGTTTCAGCAAGTCTATAGCCATAGTACGGACATAGGGCTTGACAGAACGGTTGCCGGGAGCCTTATGTCTGCGTTTGTCTGCCTGACGCTGCGCCTTGTCCCACTTATACACTCCACGTGAACTGGAATTGCGCTCCAGTTCGCGTGTAATGGTGGAATTACTCACTCCAATAGCTTTCGCTATCTCGCTTTTCCTACACTTCTTTTGAAGTAACACGGAAATTGTGTATCTTTGTTCTGAGGTTAGTTGTTTGTACATAAGCAATGCAAAGTTAACTAATCATGAGGAGATTTCGGTCTCCTCTTTCTGTTTGTTCACATTGCTTGTTGTATTCTCTTTAACGGTTCCGCTCTCAGGAGACTTTGCGTCTCCTGCCGCTGAGGCAAACCAATGCAGTGTTTTTCATGGTTGAGGGCTTACGACACACTGTCGTTTTTGCACTTCTATCTTGAACTTACAGTTGTCAGGTTCTTGTGCGCAAATAACAAGTCTTTTGCATTTAAAGAACTTCTTATTCACATCCAAAGAACAAGCTTTAACTCTGTGTTAAAACAAAGCTTTTGAAGACAGAAATCTTACTTTTTAAAGATATTGATTTTCAGCTGGTTTAGTATAAAATACGCTTCTTCACTTCACGGATGGATTCTTCAGGAGAAAGCTGGGATACTTGCTTTTTTGTCAACTATAAACGAGGGTTTACACTTCTGAAAACTGAATTAGATTCCATGAGTAAAAGAAAACTTACCACCAAATGGCCTTTGAGTAACTTGATATATTAATATGAATCTGTTTGTGAAGTTAAAATAATAGGTTCTATAACAAATGGGGTTTAGAACAAAAAATTGAGAAAAATAACATTGTAACATGTTTGCAACTTGGTTGCAAGAAATATACTCTATTTTTGTCCCGAAAGTAAAAACCAAACAGATGAAGCGTATCTTTTTCGTATATCCACTTGCCATAGCGACACTATTCTTAATAGTGCTTTCCGCTATTCCGCATCACCATCATAAAGAGATGATGTGTACGGTGATGGAATTATGTGAACAAGACGATATCTACAATGATGGGCATACGGATCATGAGGCGGGGCAAGATGCACATAATGAAAACACCTGTGTATCACAAGCTGGTTATATTTTTCCTTCCAGCGTTGATAAAAGTAATCTGCATGATGGAAGCCTGATGAATATCCACTTGCCGGTTCTATATCTGTTTGCTGACATTCTGACTATTCATTTCGATATACCAATCTCTGAAAACACATACGATAGGTATGTTGTCTCTTATACGTCCGTAGTGTTGGGTGAGAGCAGCGGATTGCGTGCTCCTCCCTATTTTTTCTCTTAAGTATTTATTGCAGGGTTTATAATACTGTAATATCTGCTATTCTTTCCGGTAACTGTAATCAGTTACCTCCAATATTTATCTTTTGATAATTAGATTTCACCACTTTGGGAGAAAGCCCAAACGAACCAGAATCGGTAATGACAGGGATATGTGCTCTGACTGTTTATGACACGGTTAAAACTTTCTTGGCTAATCAATTATGGAACAAAATATGAGGTTGTCAATCAATGTGAAATCGAAATTTTGGATAGACGATATTTTCCCTTTCAGATAGACCATTGCTGCCTGAACAGGGCTTCTTGGGGGCAACGATTATTAGTTCGGTGATATGCTTGCAGATGCCGGAATGGGTATTCTCAGTATTCGTGTTGTTTATTGGCACTATTCTGTATTACAGAGGAAACTCTCAAACAAAAAAAATGGGGGAGTAGCCTTGTCTTTGCGTTGTTTTACAATGGTTGGCAAGGTTGTCCTTCCTTTTCAATTCAACTTTAAAATATAACAAAAATGAAAATATATATATTTATTATACTGGCTGCGGCCACTTCAATCTCCCTGATATCTTGCGATTCGAAACAGAGTGACACCCGCTCGGCCTCTTCCTCAGAGGTTCACCGGAATGACGACGGTCATGATCATCGGGAAAGTGATGGAGACAACCATAGTGAAATAGAGAACTCCGGCAAGGGACATGAGGACGAAATCATTTTCACTCGGCAACAGGCGGAAGCTATCGGGTTGGAGATATATAATGTGGTACCCGGATCTTTTGCACAGGTAATCAGAACCAGCGGACAGATACAGGCAGCCCAAGGAGATGAAGAAACTATTGTCGCCACGACCAATGGTGTCGTATCTTTTCCCGGACAAAACATCATCGAAGGAGCAACTGTTGGTGTGGGAAGTACTATTGTAACCATTTCAGCTAAAAATCTTTATGAAGGAGATCCGGTGGCAAAAGCCAAGATTGCCTATGAAACTGCCTTGAAAGAGTATCAGCGTGCAGAAGGTCTGGTAAAGGATAAGATTATTTCCGCTAAAGAGTTCGAACAGACTCGTATGAAATATGAAAATGCCAGAACTGCTTATGAAGCCCAAGCTGCCAATGTAACTGTTTCCGGGGTAAAAGTTACTTCTCCCATCAGTGGATATGTCAAAAACAGGCTGGTGAGTCAGGGGGAATACGTGACTGTCGGACAGCCTGTTGCTACAATTTCCAAGAACCGGAGATTGCAACTGCGAGCCGATGTTTCAGAAAACTATTTCAATGAACTTAAGAAAATCAGGGGAGCCAACTTCATGGTATCCTACAATAACAAGGTTTATAGGTTGGAAGATCTTCACGGGCGTTTATTATCCTTTGGCAAAGCCGCTGCTGAATCTTCTTTCTATATCCCGATTACTTTTGAGTTCGATAATATCGGTGATTTCATTCCCGGTTCTTATGTAGAGGTATACCTGCTCACCACTCCCCAAAATAACGTATTTTCTATTCCTGTTACTGCATTGACGGAAGAACAGGGTATCTATTTTGTCTACCTGCAAATAGCAGAGGAGGAGTTCGTGAAGCGTGAAGTCGGTATCGGAGAGAGTGACGGTAAAAACGTGAGAATACTTTCTGGCTTGAAAGAGGGTGAGAGAGTGGTCGTTAAAGGTGCTTATCAGGTAAAGCTGGCTTCTAGTTCATCGGTGTTGCCCGAAGGGCATAGTCATTAATTATAAAAGGAAGAAATCATGTTGAATAAAATTATAAAATTCTCTCTGAACAACCGTATTGTTGTTCTGATAGGGGCTCTATTGTTGATTATTGCGGGAACTTATACTGCTGTGAATATGGAAGTGGATGTTTTCCCGGATCTGAATGCCCCTACTGTTGTTGTGATGACGGAGGCTAAAGGGATGGCTCCTGAAGAGGTGGAGCGTCTGGTGACTTTTCCGGTAGAAACCGCTGTAAATGGTGCCACTGACGTACGTCGTGTGCGTTCTTCTTCTACTACAGGTTTTTCTATTGTATGGGTCGAATTTAATTGGGGTACGGATATTTATCGTGCCCGTCAGATAGTCTCCGAGAAGTTGGCTGTGTTGGGTGACGCCTTGCCTTCCAATGTGGGTAAGCCAACCTTAGGTCCACAGTCCTCCATTCTGGGAGAGTTGCTTATTATCGGTTTGACCTCCGATAGTGTATCCCTACAGGATTTGCGAACGATGGCAGACTGGACTATCCGTCCCCGTTTGTTGTCTACTGGCGGTGTAGCCCAGGTAACAGTTTTAGGGGGTGATATTAAAGAGTACCAGATATTACTTGATCCGGGTAAGATGAAATATTATGGAATCGGCTTGAACGAGGTCATAGACGTAGTGAAAGATATGAATCAGAATGCCGCCGGTGGTGTTTTGTATGAATTTGGAAATGAATTTATTGTTCGTGGCGTATTATCCACTAATAAGGTGGAGGCCCTTCGTAAGGCTGTAATTAAGAATGTTGATGAAGTACCCATTACACTGGAGAATATTGCTGAGGTTAAAATCGGTGCTAAGGCTCCCAAGATGGGACTGGCTTCCGAACGCGGTAAAGCCGGTATATTGTTGACTGTCACCAAGCAACCCAACACAAGTACCCTTGATCTGACCGGTAAGTTGGATAAGTCTTTGGAGGATTTGCAAAAGGTATTACCTAAAGATGTGAAGGTTACTACCGATATTTTCCGTCAATCCCGTTTTATTAATAATTCGATTGATAATGTTCAGAAGTCTTTATATGAAGGCGGTATCTTTGTAATTATTGTACTGCTCTTATTCCTGATGAATATACGTACTACCGTTATTTCATTGATTACCATACCGCTTTCGGTTATTGTAGCTATTCTTACTTTGAAGACTTTGGGGCTTACCATCAATACGATGAGTTTGGGAGGTATTGCCATAGCTATCGGTTCTTTAGTGGATGATGCAATTGTGGATGTGGAGAATGTATTCAAACGCTTGCGGGAGAACAGGCAAAAACCTAAAGAGGAACAAAAAAATGTTCTGACAGTTGTCTTTGAGGCCTCCAAGGAAGTACGTATGCCTATCTTAAACTCCACTCTGATTATTGTAGCCAGTTTTGTTCCTCTTTTCTTCCTTTCCGGAATGGAAGGCAGGATGTTGGCACCATTGGGCATTACTTTCGTTATTTCACTTTTTGCTTCCACTGTGGTTGCTCTGACCCTTACACCGGTTTTATGCAGTTACCTGCTGAATAAACCAAAGAACAATGGTGAGGAACATGACCCTTATTTGGTTCGTAAGTTGAAATCCGGTTATGGGATGGCTTTGCGGTGGACGTTATGCCATAAGAAAGTGGTTTTGGGAGCTATCGGAGCCATTTTGATTGTTTCGTTGGTGATGATGGCTTCCTTTGGACGTAGTTTTCTTCCACCTTTCAATGAAGGCTCGTTCACCGTGAGCATCAGTACTTTGCCCGGTATTTCTCTGGAAGAGTCTGATAAGATAGGCCGGATGGCCGAAGATATACTTCTCTCGGTACCGGAGGTACAGACTGTAGGACGAAAGACCGGACGTGCTGAACTGGATGAGCATGCCTTGGGTGTGAACACTTCCGAAATAGAGGCGCCGTTTATACTCGACAAGCGTTCAAAGGATGAAGTTCTGACAGAAATCCGGGAGAAAATAAAGGTTATTCCGGGTGTGAATATTGAAATTGGTGCACCTATTACACACCGTATCAATGCTATGTTATCCGGATCGAGAGCTAATATCGCCATAAAGTTGTTTGGTACGGACTTGAACAGGATGTATGAAATCGGAAACCAGATAAAAAATTCGATTCAGGATATTGAAGGTGTAGCCGACCTGAATGTGGAGCAGCAGGTAGAACGTCCACAGTTAAAGATCGAGCCCAAACGGGAGATGTTGGCTAAATATGGCGTTACACTTCCTCAGTTTGGTGATATTGTAAATGTCATGCTGGGAGGTGAGGCAGTGTCTCAGGTATACGAGGAAAATAGGTCTTTTGATTTGACGCTGAAGGTGAATGATGCCAGTCGTGCTAGTGCCGAGAGAATACGCAAGCTGATCGTGGACGCCAATGGTCGTAAAGTGCCGTTGGAAAATATTGCCAATGTGACATCATCGATGGGGCCTAATACGATTAGCCGTGAGAATGTGGCTCGTAAGATTGTTATTTCAGCCAATGTTGCCGGTCGTGATTTACGGGGAGTAGTAAATGATATTCAGTCGAAAGTTGACAGTGAGATACAATTACCCGAAGGATATCATATTGAATATGGCGGACAGTTTGAAAGTGAGCAGGCTGCTTCGCGTATTATCACTATCACTTCCATTTTCTCTATCCTGGTTATTTTCCTGCTCTTGTTCAAAGAGTTCAAGAGTGCGACTCAGTCATTGGTAATCCTGCTGAATCTGCCACTTGCACTGATTGGAGGTGTGTTCAGTATCTATTTCACATCCGGTATATTGAGTATCCCGGCCATTATCGGGTTTATTTCTCTTTTTTGGTATTGCAACCCGTAACGGTATGCTGTTGATAGACAGGTATAACAGCCTGAGAGCTTCCGGAATGTCTGTGAATGACAGTATCCTGCACGGTTCTCTGGACCGTCTGAATCCGATTCTGATGACAGCTTTGTCTTCCGGATTGGCATTGATACCGCTGGCATTGGGAGGTGAACTGCCCGGTAATGAAATTCAAAGTCCTATGGCCAAAGTTATCTTGGGAGGACTTTTGAGTTCAACTATCCTCAATGGATTTATTATTCCTATTATATACCTGTATATCAGTCGTAAACAAGAAAAGAAAATTGAAACAATTGAACTAACTGAAGACTAAAATGAGAACAATTATATTAATAATGGTGTTGCTGGCAAGTGTGTCACTTGTCGCCCAAGAAAACATAGACAGCATACTTTTCTCCATTGAGGAGAATAATTCAACCCTGAAAGCATTGAGAGAAGAAACAAACGCTCAGAAATTGGGGAATAAGACAGGTATATACTTGTCCGACCCTGATGTAGAGTTTGGTTATCTTTGGGGAAATCCCGGAAAGATCGGTAATCGCCAGGATTTCAGTATCAAACAGACTTTTGACATTCCGACCCTTACCGGGATGCGAAGTCGCTTGGCCGGCAACCAGAATAAGCTGGTAGAACTTCAGTATGCTTCTGAAAGAATTAACCTGCTTTTGGAGGCGAAGCAATATTGCATTGATCTGGTTTATTATAACGGTTTGAAAAAAGAACTTAAAGTCCGGTTACGACATGCACAAGCCATAGCCGATGCTTATCGACAACGACTGGATCGTGGAGACGCCAGTATTCTGGAGTACAATAAGGTTCAGTTGAATCTTTCCACCGTGCAAGGGGAGATGTCAAGAATAGAAGTGGAGAGGAACGCTCTTCTTTCCGAACTCAAACGATTGAATGGTGGTATGGATGTGATTTTTGAGGCGAGCAACTATTCTCCGGCTTCGCTGCCTGCTAATTTTGAAGACTGGTATCTGTCGGCTCAACAAAAGAATCCGCTACTGCAATATGTAAAGCAACAGATAGAGGTCAGTAAGGAGCAGGTAAAGCTCGGTAAGGCCATGATACTTCCGAAATTTTCAGCCGGTTATTCGCTGGAAAGGACCCTTGGACAAAAATATCAGGGAATAAGTGTGGGGATTTCCATCCCTTTATGGGAGAATAAGAATCGGGTGAAGCAGGCTAAAGCCGGTGTTGTGGCGGCACAGGCCAGAGAGCAGGATAGCAAACAGCAGTTCTATGACAGGCTCCGGAATTTATATATGCGTGCCAGTGGTCTCCAGCAGACAGCCATTGCCTATCGTGAGTCCCTCAAGGCACTCAATAATACCGCGTTACTGATGAAAGCACTGGATGTGGGTGAGATATCCTTGTTAAACTATATCGTTGAGATAGGCCTGTATTATGACACAGTTAATCAGACGTTGGCTGCCGAGCGTGATTTTGAAAAGGCTTTGGCAGATTTGTCTGCTGTTGAACTCTAAAAAAACGACCTATGAGAAAACTAAAAAAGCCATATTCTCAAAATTGGAGAGGTCTGTCTGCCAAATGGCTGTTTATTTTGTCTACTGTTTTAGGGATTATAGCAGGGACTTGTTTTTGGATTTTTATTTCTCGCTGTGGAAATGAGGAGTGTTTTTTAAATTATGATCCATTGCCGGAAATGTTTATTGGTGGCGTAATAGGAGCGTTTTTATATGTTATCATATGGGGTATGACGTCTGATATGTGATATGGTTTAGGAAGTCCTGCATGAACGATAAGTTTCTGCAGGACTACAAAAAATCACACTTTTTAATAAATTACCGCTTGATATTCTATCAATAGATGTATACTGAATAGAGTACATCGTGATTGGAATATCAATGCGGTAACCAATATTTAGTAGGTTTTCGAACCTCATCGGTTTTAGTTGTAAAAAGAAGTGTTAATTATTGCTCAAGACTTCTATTGCCTGTTTTAATGTACGATCAATATGAGTAAAAGGTGAAAGAGCCATTTCACGAACTTCATCTTCTGTTAGTGGGTCTACTAGTAGGTCCGGTTTGATACCTATTCCTTCTATTACAGTATGGGTTGCATCCTGCATTGCAAGTAAAGGCATATAAAACTCTAAATAGTCACTAACCTTTCCTCTTATTCCTCCGTTGAATTGATCCGAATCTCCCAATCCAGCAGTTGCACCAGCGCTATAGCCTCCTACGACTGTGACATGTTTTCCTTGGCTTTTTAACATTAAAGTGCTGATTTCGGACATACTAGCACTATTGTTATCTAAAAGAATAACTATCGGTATTTCCTTTTTTATCCCAATGCCTGTTGTTTTTGTCATGCAAGGTATCCATGGGGTATAACTGAATGGATTATTATCTTCCTTAAATCTTTGGTAACCAAATATAGCATCTTTAGTGATAAAACGATCTGTAAATGTTCTTGCATCAAGTACCATACCGCCACCATTTCCTCTAAGATCCAGTATTATCTTTTTTATTTTTCCAACTTTGAGGGGTACCAAAAAGTTTCTATAGAAATCTATTTTATATTGATTGTTGATGACATTATCTATGTTTGATAGAAAGACGGTATATTCACATGCTAATTGTAAATGTTCGGTTGAGCGCTGTTTAAACCATGTAGTATAATTAGGATTTAATCTAAATTCTTTCAAACCACTTAACTGTGATAATTCAATATTTATATCAGGCGCATTTTCTTTTGCTTTGGATAATGCTTCAATAAAACTATTGTCTGGATTTTCTGATTGATTAAAATCCGCTATTTTTTTTATTGCATCTTGTGCGATTTCAGACCTCATGAAGGAGTTAAACTTATTCATGTATTCTATCGATTTCTCAATTAGGGCACTTTTTACTGCGGGGTCTTTAATTTTATTCGCTTCGACAGTATCTCTGATCTCTTTTTCTGTTAAATAGTACGGACTTTTATCGTCTATATCCAAGTATTCGCTGCCAAATGACAATATATAATGATTACTTATTGTAAATGATTTAAAGCTGAAGTAATATATGTCAGGATTGTCTGATAAGAAACCACCTAACATATCGTTGGCCTGTCCGAATACTCCTGTTTCAGATTGTATTTTAGATCTCATGTATTCATACTTGAGTTCAAAAGGGTAAGTATATATCTTTTCTTTACTCTTCATACCACCATGAAAGTAGATATTTCTGATAAAACTATGCGATACAGGAAGTGAAATCTTTACATAGAAGTGCCTGTCTATGATGGGATCTATGATTTCTGTAAAATATTCTATCGCTTTATTACAATCTTCTGAGATTTCCGCTTTGCTATACTGCTTATCTCTGTTGAACGTTTTCAATTTTTTGAATTTCGGAGCATATTCATTATATACCGTTTCCCAATTAAAACTGCTCTGCTCGTAAAAATAATTATATCTTTGATTCATTGTATTCCAAAACACATCAAACAGGTCAGAATATGATTTTATATCGTTTGCTGTATACCGTGTTGGTTCTTTGGTTGATTCTGTAACATCTTCAACGCAGCTGCTGGAGATAAAGATCACAAGAAATAAAAGAAAGGAATGACGTAATGTCCAATTATATTTTTTAGCTTTCATAATCTATAATTTTAAAATTTATAGGCAACGCCTAACGATATGATGTTTGAGATTCTTTTTGATTTACGATTAGAAGAAGTTTTTGCTTTGTATATATCGGTAAGACCATACTGATAGGTATATGAAGCAAAAACGTCGATCCTATTGAAAGAATAGCCAACTTCTCCTGTCCCCTCTATCCCGAATAGGTTTCTTTTCAAGTTGTTTTCATTTCTCTTAAAATCGTATGTTTCATTTACCTGAGCTTTGATGTAGGAACCATCTTCTTGTAATTGTGCAAAGATTGGATATTCGCCTTTCCGATGCATTTTTGTGAAGTACTCATAGAAGACGCCACCTTGAACTTTTAGCCATATACCATTTTCTTTATGAGGGTTATTAAAAAGATACAAGCCTACATTTAACGGTATATCCATAAAGTTGTTTTTATACAGTGTATGTGTTCCTGTAATATTATCCGTCTTTTTGTATTCATAATTCTTTTGTATGAATCCCAGTCCTGTTCCTACTATAAAATTTTTAAAAAAATTATATTCAAGATTTACCCTTGTTGCAACACCTGTTTTGGTATTATAACGTGTATTGACCAAATTAGAAACATCGCTATTCAAAATGCTTTTGGATAGACCGGCACTTAAACTAACTTTTAGTTTCTGTGCTTTTACTGACGAAGGAATTGCAATAATTCCTAGCAGAATGAAAATTACTAATTGTTTTTTCATAAAATTAATGTTTAAATTAAACATAGAACCAATTGTTTGTTATGGTTCGGAATAAATAATTTATAATGGATAAAATATTAGGTATAGTAGGAACAGGTATTGAGTGTATATGAATGGTTGTCACGAGAAATGCACAACAATTTAATCATCTATGGAGTTGTATGCTATTCATATCCATAGCATGCTCAGCAATAGTAAATATCTTATGCTGGCAATATCACTTGACAAATCCCTTTTTTAGAAAGAATTCGTCCATATGCTGATTATCTCTATAAATTTTAAATTTCTTCATAATAATATAGGTTTTGATTAAAATAAGAACTTCTACATTTCGCAAAACTATTATTCTAAGACACATAACAAACACATTTCATTGCTTTTTTTTAGGATTTATATGAAAAATACCATAAATATGTTAGATGATATTGATAATATTGCCTCATATGTTGATGCTTTTAAGTGGATTTCCTATTCTTCATTTCGATAGAATGTGTATTTATACCCATGATGTTTATACCCAGATATCGTTTCTGTTTTCCTTTATCACGTGCCGCATGCAGACCGATTCTTTTTGATTTGAATTTTTTAAATGAAATAAGCTACAGATTTAGTGCCATGATAAGAATTTCCATTCCTAGCGTGAATTATTAGTCCTTTTTGAAAAGGATAGTAAAGCATTATCGGCATATTACCTATTTTAAGGTATTGAGCAGCCAATGAAAACTGTCTAATTTTGCGTCTGTTTAGTTTTCTTCGGAATGAATATACGAATGAACATACTTTTATGCTTTTTATGGCTATTTTCAGCTACCCTGTCCGCTCAGCAGGTGAAAATAGTCAAAGGACATGTTTGCGTTCTTTCCGAAGATTCGATAGAGAGAAGTTTGCCTTATGCAAGCGTGGTCGTTTTGGAAGGAAAGGATTCCGCTTTTGTAAAGGGGATGGCGAGTGATGCAAATGGGAGCTTCAAGTTGGAGTTTATACCACAAAAGCGAATGGAATACTTGTTGCGGATATCTTATATCGGTATGTCAACTATCTTTCGGAAGTTAGATCTGCATATGATGGATACTGATTGTGGACATATTCTGATGAAAAGTGGTATCAAACTGGCCGAAGTGCTGGTGACTGCTCCCGTCAAAGAGATAGATATGGTAGGGGATACGACCGTAATTAATGCTGATGCCTACCGGACTCCAGAAGGCTCAAATCTGGAGGAGTTAGTGAGAAAGATTCCGGGACTGGAATACGACGACCGAAGTAAATCCTTATCATACAACGGTCTTGTCATTAGCGAAATCAATGTGAATGGTGAGGCTTTTTTTTCAGGGAATCATGTATTGGCATTAGAAAACTTGCCGGCCGATTTAATAAGTAGGATAAAGGTCTATGATAAGCGTAGTGAGATGGAAAAGTTTACCGGAGTCAGGACTGTTGATGAAAACTATGTGCTCGATTTGCAAACCAAAAAAGATCTTAATGGTACGTTGATAACTTCGGTTGCTGTGGGAAAGGGAAATAAGAAAAAGAAAGAGGCAGAGTTAATAAGCAACTTTTTCAAAGCTGATGGAGAAAACCTGTCCGTTATTGCCAAGAGTGGTAATCGTGATATAACCACTGAGAATAAAAAGAATCGTCAAGACAACATAGCGGTCAATTTCTTGAAGAAGTTTGGAGAAACAGTACATATCAATGGGAATATCATGTACAACAATGCGATTAATGGTATTAACGGGACTTCCTATTATGAGCAATACCTGATGACAGGAAACCGTTATCGGTATGCGACCGATAATGGTTATCATACGAATCGTATGATAAGTGCCATGTTAAGTGCGAGATGGAACATTGACAAAAAGACCTTGCTTAATATTTCGGGAAGTTTTAATGCTCTAAAAGGTATTAATGATGATAGTAACAGGCAAGCTACTTATAATGCAGATCCAAAGTTAGATGTAACAAGTCCCTTTAATAGAGACGCGAGTGAGCAAATTGAGGATAGTATACGGGTGAATGACATCTGTATGACTTCGAGGTCATCAAGCATTAACCGACTATATTCTATCGGTGCTGACATTACCCGACGACTGAATGCAAAAGGTACAAGTTTGGGACTGACCGTTCAATATTCGGAGGAACGAGGCAACAATAAAGCTTTCTCTTTATCATCCACTACCTATTATCAGTTACAGAATGTAAAGGGCAATGACTCTATACTCTACCGTAACCAATATCAAGAAAGTCCGAACAGAAACCGTACTATTAAGTTGGGACTAATACTGACACAAATACTTCGCAAGAACTTGAGGGCGCAGTTGTCATACATATTTAAATTGGATAACCAAAGTCGTGACCGTAACACTTACGTTCTTTCTCCTGTGATAGACGGTGAAGAACATACACCTACCGGTAATTTTCCGAAAGGTTACGAAGTGGAATATACCGATAGTTTGAGTAACAAAAGTCGTAGTCATACGATGGCACATGGAGTTTCCCTTAATCTTAATTATACTGATAAAACGTGGGAGATTACTATCGGTTTGTCCGTTACACCCAAACGACAAACTCTTGACCAAAAGACAGGGTGGACACAGGCTGATACATTGAGATATTCTGTAAACTATCATCCCACTCTTACCATCTTATGGCGCAAAAGAAAGACATGGGTGCAACTAAGTTATGAAGGGAATACTCAACAACCAGGACTGGCAGAATTGCTTACGCTAACAGACAACAGTGACCCTTTGAATATCATTCGTGGGAATCCCGATCTAAAATCTTCATACACCCAAAAGGTAAGGTTTGAAGTTCGGGATACGAAAACCGGGCTAAGCGGTGACGTGAATTGGACGAGCATGTTGAACAATGTGACGAGGGCTGTGATATATGACAGTCAGACAGGAGGTATTGAGAGCCGTCCTGTGAATGTCAACGGGGAATTGGAATATAAAAGCTGCCATGCGTTATCAAAAGCGTATTAATCATTACTTCAATTTGTCTGCACGTACCGGTACTTCATTTATCCAAAGCGTGAGTCTTGTAAACGATGGACAACGAGAACAGCCCGAACGTAGCGTTACCCATAATCGACTGTATAATGCCGGTCTACGTGTAGGCTACCAACCTAAATGGGGAGGTTTTGATTTGAGCGGTGACTGGCGATTCCGCCATTCTACGAATCTTTTAAGGGAAACAAACAATTATATTCGTGATTATTCTTTCGGATTGACCGCTTACGCCGTTTTTCCGGGTAATATACGTTTGAAAAGTGAGACAACCCATACGTTTCGCAACGGTACCAATATCAATAGAAGTGAGGATAACGAAGTAGTTTGGAACCTCCACTTGTCATGGAGTTTTCTTAAATATAAGAAAGCTGAACTTTCTGTGTATTGGGCGGATATTCTCAGTCAGAAAAAGAGCTATAGCCGTAACGTTACATCCCATGGATTGTCCGAACGATATACTCAGCAGATCGGCAGTTGTTTCATTGTATCTTTTAAGTATCGTTTTAATAGACAGTTATAGGGGAATCACCTCTTCATTTCTATTTAATTTACCGATTAATAGGTATTGTCAGGTATAATTGCCTACAGTAAATTTGCAACTATTAAAATATATATTATAAATAGTGTAATGAAATGAACAATTTGAGAAACTATCTCGGTTTGAGTGCTCTTACAATGGGCCTGTGTTTAATGTCGTGCAATGACGACAATACACCGTCATATAGCCAAACGACTATGAAGAATAGTGAGTTGAAGACAATTTTGCAACAGAAAGGATACCAATTTAATGAACAGGGTAACTTACTGTTGGATGATTTAGCTAATAATACTACTACTTTAGATTTATCGGGAACAAAACTTTCTGACTTGTCGGAACTTGATATTCTTCCCAATCTGACAGAAGTAAAATTGTCAGATAACGATTATGGTCCTGTATTCGACTTTTCAAAACTGCCCAAACAGATTACAGGAATTGATCTGACTGGTAATGATATTTATGATTATGATAATCTTGTTAACGTTGTAGTAGAAGAAAATGGTAATGAAACAGTAACAGATTTGCATGATATTACCAAACTTTACCTTCCCTGGACAGCTAAAGACAATATTAAGGATCTGGTACGTTTCTATATTAAAAATAAGGACGCTATAACAAATGGGAAAATAGATATGAAGATAAAAGATGAGAGCGGAACCTTACAAACGTATACCACATTGAGGGAGGTGCCAGATGAAAATTTGCGTACTTATTTACAGGCCAATTTTTCTGATTTATTCAATGGTGACCAAATAGATCTTAGCAAGCATTTGGGATATGCTCAAAAGACTACGATTCTGCTTATTCAAGCTAATGCCGGAGTGACTAACTTTGAGGGAATACAATACATTATACAGAATCCTTATTGGGAAGGTGCAGCAGTCGCTCTTTATTCTGCTGCGCAAAGTGGTGCTAACATGCCTTCTGTCAAATTGGGTAAATATGTCACCAATCTTGTATTGAATAATCTGAATGTGAGAAGCTTGGACTTGTCGAATGCCGGAAGTCTTTTTGTACTTAATATCGGAACTGTTGCCGGTTTGAGCACATTAGATTTAACCCACACTATTTGGGGACAGCGTGAAAAGGAGATAGAAGCAGAGGAATCCAAAGGCAGTTATTTGATCGTTTATGATTGTCCTTCGCTGAAAGAAATTAAACTGCCAAAGAAAGATGAGCTGAAAACGTGCTTCTTAGATCTTGAATGTTTGGATGCATTGGAAACATTTGATATATCTAATCTGAAGATGGTAAAGAATCTTATTTTTGGAAATTTACCGGAAAATTTCAATCTCGTTTATCCAGAGCTGACTGTTTTTTATTCTCCGGAAGGGAGGTCTGCAACTTCTTTTTGTTGTTCAGAAAGTACATTCAATAGAGAATCGACAAAGACGTTTCTTGATAGATATTATACTAAAGGTACGGGAGTTGAAAAGTTAGGATTTAGTATCTCTATGAGTTGTAATAAGAATGATGGGTACAATTGGAGAAAAGCTCTTAAGAAGAAGTCTTAGGAGATGTTTATAATTTTTGTTTAATTTAATGCTTTAATTTTATGAAAAAAGGTATTTTGTTTATTGCTCTTTTTGCAGCAAGTTTCGGATTTATGCAGTCTTCTTTCGCTGCACCGTTGATGAGTGCTAACTCTATAACCAACGTGTTGGCTATAAGTGACTATGAAGGCACTTATAGCGGTACGATGGATAATATCATAATGAAAGGTAAGCCTTATGAATCACGGGCTGCAACTTATAAAATAGAGGGTGGCCGTTTGAAATGTGATTTTCCGCAGATAGGTAGTATGCCGGGTACAATTACTATTTCTTTGGCTGTGGAAGTAGATGAGGAAACCGGCGAGATTACAGCTTACAACGGGGACGAAGCAGGCACTTTGTCGCTTCCGTTGGGAATAAAGGTCAAATTGTATTTGGACGACTTGAGAGATGCAAAGATTACGGATAATGGTGGCTCTAAACAAATAGAATTTACACTGGACGTTTCCGGTACATTCTTGGGAGCTAATTTCCCTGCATCTGTGCATTTTGTAGGTACAAAATAGCAGCAAGTGTATCATAGTAAGATTATTATATTTTGCCTGACACTAATTTAAAGTTCTAAAGGAGTTAAGGAGGAGTTTTTAGTGAATACCCCTTAACTCCTTATCCTATATAATTTATTTATTGTAATCCAATCGGAGAGGTATGGGGGACTTGCTTTAATCCTGCTGCCCTGCTTTTGCTAACTTCCTTTAGTTCGATAGTGGTTTACAGTATGTTTTATTTCTTTCTACAGGTATCTGTAGAAGAAATCAATAAAAGAAAATCATTTATAAACTATATAAAAAGAAAACTGAAATGTATAATAAAATAAGATTTGATACTTTTATGTTGATTTGCTTCTTTATGATAACAATTCTCGGATTAAGTGCGTGTGATAGCGATGAAAAGATAACACAGGAGCCACCTTCCCAGACATATGTTAAAAAGGCAAAAGAGATTCTTGCAGGAGATATTGTACTCTCTACCAGAGCAACAATGAATGGTGTGGACAAGACATTGTTGAAGAGTGGTTGCCCAACCAAATTTAACTTTTCCTGGCGTGAGGACGGTATGATGATACTGAACCTGAGTGATTTCAGCGTAGGTGCTATGCCATTTGCCATTAGCTTCAAATGTGCTACGAAAATCATGCAGCTCAACAGTTGGGAACAGGATGAATATCCCGGAGATGGATGGATTAAGTTTGTTGGTACAGATGGTAATGTTACGACTTCCGGTGATGATGCCGAAGATAATCAAGAAGGGAGCGGAGCGAGAGTAGATGGTTATTTGAACGTGAATACCAACCAAATAGAGTTTATTGTAGATTACAATATGATGAATGTCCGCACTGAAACATTTTTGCAAACAATCGATAAAACCCGTATCGATCGCTTTAAGGAAGAGTTTGCACAATACGAGAAAGATTTGGAAGAGGCTAAGAAAGACCAAGGAAAGGCCTAATCTTTCTTCCGTTGCATAATATGTTTTTAACGACGAATGAAAAGAGTAACTACAATTCTATTCTTAATGTTGCTGATATGTGTTCATACGGCAGCACAACAAAAAGTCAAGTTAGAGGTGTTGGAGAAGGGCACGGAACAACCCATTATCGCAGCCAATGTGATCTATGCCGATAATGAAGCTTTGCGAAATCCCCAATATGCCATTACGAATACATCCGGACAGGCTGAATTAAAGCTTCCTTCTAAGGGAATCTGCTATTATAAGGTGACTTATATCGGCTATGTACCTGTGACGGGGAAGATTGGAGGGACACAAGATGAAAAAGTCATTTATATGAAAGAAGATAACTTGGGAATAAATGAAGTTGTCGTGACAGGTTCACGTACAGCCCGTCCCATCAAGATGTCTCCGGTTACGACACAGGTACTTGGCGGCAAAGCACTGGTAGATGCCGGATATAGTAATCTTCAACAGGCACTGCAGCAGGAAACGCCTGGACTTAACATACAGAAAGTGGGGTTCGGTAATGAAATCTCCATGCAAGGGTTGGACGCACGCCATGTGTTGTTTTTGATGGACGGAGAGCGCATGACAGGCGACATGGCGGGTAATTTGGATTACGAACGTTTTAACCTGCATGCCATAGATCGCGTCGAGATAGTGAAAGGTGCGAGCAGTACCCTCTACGGATCACGTGCGGCCGGTGCAGTCATTAATTTGATTACCAAGAAAACAGACAAACCTCTCTCGATAGATGCCGGAATACGTTATGGGCAGATGAATGAACGCAATTACAAGCATCCGCAACCGAAGGACTTCCTTTACATGTTTGAGCAAAATGCAGATCGCCCTAACTTACAAAGCTGGGTATCTGCCGGATTCAAGGCCGGAAAATTCACGTCGCAGACCGACGTATGGTATAGCGAGAGTGATGCCTTTTATATGTATCAGGCGGAAAATGACAAGAAAGTTTACACAAAGGAAGCGAATCCCTTCTTGCCACATGACATAATTGTGGTCAGCAATGCTGTCCGTCCACCCATGGGTATCGAAGGCAAAGAGCACATTACGGTATCGCAGAAACTGTACTATAATCCGAATCCGAATCTGTCGGTGCTGGTTTATGGCAGTTCTTTTTTCATGAACACGTATGACTTGATACAGGATATGACGTTCAGCCAGGCACGAGATTGGACAGCCGGGACTAAAGTGACTTATCATGTGAAAGACTGGTTTAGTGTGACAGGAAGTCTGCACGCTGATTTTTACGATCGCTTCAAACGCCATGAACGTATCGACAAGCGGCAGAAGGATTATGAAAGTAGCATTTATCAGCCACGTTTGACCGTTACGAGCAATTACTTCAACGGACACAGCTTAATATTGGGTATGGAGCATACGTCGGATGAATTGACTTCCGATCGTTTCTCCGGCAATGCTAACCATGACCTGAAAACGCGTGCATTGAAAGAAACAGAATACTTTCTGCAAGATGAATGGACCATCAATCCTCGGTGGATGATATCTGCTGGTATCCGTACTAACTTCTCGAAAGCATTTGGTTTCATGGGAATGCCCAAAGTGGCAGCCAAATATTCGCCTGATAAGCATTGGAGCCTTCGTGCCAACTATTCGATGGGTTATCGCTCACCGAGTATCAAGGAGTTGTTCTTCAACTGGGATCATCTGGGAATGTTCATGATCCGCGGTAATGAAAATATGCGACCGGAGAAAAACAATTATTTCTCGCTCGGAGCGGAGTACAGTAACGACCGTTTGTTTGTTTCCGGAACAGCATACGGTAACTATTTTCGTGATAAGATTGAAGGTGTATGGCGTATTTACGATATGCAGTACAATTTTGAGTATACCAACCTGAGCCAACAACGCCTGCTTGGACTGGAAGTGCTGGCACGATGGAGTGTGCTGGACTGTCTGACGCTGAATGGAACTTACAGTTTTGTAGATGTAAGTAAGAATAAAGGCATACAGGTGAATACCACCTCGCCCCATGCGGCTACGGCAAGCATGGATTACAAATACATGAAGAAAAATTATCGATTGAACGCTGTGTTCAGTGCCTCTTATATGGGAGGGAAAAAGTTTGATGTACAGGACCGGGTGTTTGTAAAGGAGGAGAATAAAAGCTATGATGCCTATTTTCGGTGCGACCTGCCACAATATGTACTTTGTAATTTATCCGTTTCGCAGACTTTTTGGAATAAGGTGAAATTGACGTTGGGAATGGACAATCTCTTCAACTATGTACCTAAAACACTTGGCTCAGGGATCACCATGTTCAATGTGCCTGCCACAGCCGGAGCACGTGGATGGGTACAGGTAGAGTTCATGCTGGATGATGTGATAAACTCTTTAAAGAAAAAGAAATGAAACATACAGGATTATTCAAAACCCTCTGCTTTTGTGCAGGCTGTCTTCTACTGTCTGCCTGCGTGGACTACAGTGATATACAACCCTTCGATGGGAAAACTTTACCCCGCAAGTCGGGCTATACCACCGGAGTGACAAATGACTGGATTTACTTCAACCTGCGTACGGGAGAGATTTTCAATGCACTGGGGGTAAACCGGGATATCAAGGAAGGTGGGCAGATGAATCGCACAGACTGGGATCTGGCTTTTTGCGGTTACGTGATGCGTACCAATTCCGGTACGAGTGGGATCGGTCGGGGAGGAGCTGCCGATTTGGGCTATGGGAACTACGAAAATTGGACAAGTGTGGCTCAATTACCCTCCGATCTGAAATGGGTGGAAGACAATCAAGAGGTGTATGTCACTATGTCTCAGAATGACTGGAATCACTATCTGATAGAAAATGGTCTGGACTTCAACAGTAATCCATGGTTTGATCCGAATAACGGACCGCAGAAGACTACAACCAACGCTAATCCCGTACTGGCTCAAGCCATGAGTTTTGCCGGCCCGCCTCCTGTATATACTCCCTCATATCATACTTATGTGGTACGTACTGCTGATGGCAAACATTACTTCAAGATTCAGATCATCAGTTGGTATGATGCGAATGTGGAGATAGGTGATGAAGGCGGACGTCTAAGTTATTACTGTGACGAACTGCAACCATGAGAAGAAGTAATGTGATAGAAATAGTTGCATGCCGTCCTGTCAGTGGCGCCATGTTGTATAATTAAGTATATTAAAGTAAACTAATGAAATATGGAACAAATAACCGATGTAAAGACGACAGAAATGAACCTGATGCCATCTGCCGGTTCTAAACGCTATTGGTGGAAAGCAATAGCTTCTTTCCTGATGGTACTGTTTACTATGCCTTTGGGGCATGCACTGATGATTATCATGGAACATGTCATGAATGAGACCGTGTTGCATTATTCTGCTTTTGCTATGGGAGCGGTGGGGATGGTCATGGTAATTATAGGCGTGTTTGCCCAAGGAGATACCCGCCAGACGCTATGGGGCTTTTTTGGAGGACTGCTTTTTTGGACGGGTTGGGTGGAATTTTTATTTATGTATTTTGCCAATCGTTTCGGTACACAACCTGAACTGGATCCGGTGACGGGAGAAATCGTGACCCGTCCTGAATATCTGATACTGCCCGCTTCTTTTGGCTTTTGGATGATGGTGATGGTAATGTATTTGTTCAGTACGAAGAATGGCTGCAATTTCATCAACTGGTGGCAGCGTTTGTTATTGCGCGGACGAAAAGCCGATATAGCGGCACGTCCCATGACACGCCATGTGTCGATCATCACCTTTATGGAACTGATGATGATCCTGTGGACTTCTTATCTTGTGCTGATGTTTTGTTATGACGATGTATTTCTCGGCGAGCATCATCCGGTGACACTGTTAGTGGGATTAGGATGTCTGGTAGGAGCGTTCTTTATCTTTGTCAAGCAATTACGCATTGCCTCGTGGGGAGCGAATATACGTATGGCTATTGCTACAGTGGTGGTGTTCTGGACACCGGTGGAGATACTGGGACGCATGAATCTGTTCAGTGAGATATGGATTGATCCGATGAACCACGTGATGGAGATGGGTATTATTCTTGCTGTGTTCATTATCCTTGCTGTTTATCTCTGGTACATGAGTGCAAAGAAAAAAAAACGGTAAAATGAAAGATAGTAAATTAAAAACGGCAGGTATGCGGAAACTTCACTGGGGTAAAGCGGTTGTGTCCATAGTAGTGACACTGGCTGCTATGCCGTTGACCCATAGCCTGGCACGTGTCCTGAAAGAGGGAACCACAGGAGTGGAGCAGTTTTATGCCGGAATGGGAATGGGGGCTTTCGGATTATTCATGGTGATTGCGGGAGTGTTTGTGAAAGGGCATATTCGGCAGACTTTATTGGGATTGTTCGGAGGAATGTTCTATTGGATGGGAGCTGTCGACTTTCTGTTTATGTATTTTGCCAACCGTTTCGGTACGCAGGCACAACTCGATCCGGTGACAGGAGAGGTCGTCAGCCGGCCGGAGTATCTGTTACTGCCTGCTACCTTCGGTTTTTGGGTTATGGTGATGATACTCTATCTGTTCTGTACCCGGAACGGATGCAACTTCTTGAACTGGTGGCAGAAATTATTTTTCGGCAAGCACAAAAAGGAGATTGTTGTCCGGGCCATGACGCGCCACACAAGTATTGTAGCTTTTATGGAAGTGATCACTATGCTATGGACGTGTTACCTGGTACTGATGTTTTGTTATGATGAACGGTTCTTTGGCGATCACCATCCGGTGACACTATTGGTGGGAATGTTGGGACTTATCGGTTCGATTTTTATGTTTGCCAAATTGCTGCGTCATGCCTCGTGGGATATGAGTTTACGGTTCGGCTTTGCCACCGTCATTATTTTTTGGATAGCGGTAGAGGTGTTTGATCGTATTCATTTGTTCCCCGGTCTGTGGGAAAATCCGGGTGGATATAAGCAGGAATTGTTTCTTATAGCGGCTTCTATCATTTTTACAGGGTGTTGTCTTGTATATAATAACCTATTCGTTTTAAAGAATAAATGAAACCTTTTATATTCAAGGTTATGCTTTTATATTCATATACCAATGAAAAAATCCGGTTCGTTATGAACCGGATTTTTTCATTGATTCTTTGCATTCAAAGTTTTCGTTATGCCTCTTTTATCTCTTCGCCCTTTTCGTCCAGAAGTACGGTAACTTCCTGAGAATCTTTGGTTGTAAGAATCACCTTATAAATCTTACCGGTCTCTTTGTCAGCCGAATAAACTTCTTTGATTGAGGCACCTTCATAAGATTTAGCCAAGGCATTCATAACTGCATCCGGAAGTTTTTTGGCATCAATTTTCGTAAACTCATCTTGTGGAGCTTGTGCCTGCGTTTCTACTGCCGTAGAGTTTTCAACTTCCTGTGCAAATGCTACAGAACTACCTAATCCCATTACCAATGCTACTGCTACTAATACCTTTTTCATGATCGTAATTTTTTAAATGATTATTAAAATTCTAACCTGTTATCTCTTGTACAAATAGTATTGCAAACGGGATGCCAAAAAAACACTTGAAATATAAATCATTGAAAATTAATGTGTTGGTTGTCTGGAATAATGGTGGTGTGAAATAAATTATGTGGAATAGTGTAGAATTGGGGAACACAGTATTGGGGAAAATAATATAAAGGGTGAGTATTGCTGTCGTCCGAATGTTTGAAGGTGTCATTCCAAAACCACTATTTATAGGTATTGTGTGTCAAAGTGAAATGCCGTAATTTTACGTCCGGAAATAAAACGCTGTTCGTCATATGCAAACACTCAAATCGGATATACGCAACCGGATTCTGTCGGCCGCAAAAGAGCAATTTATGCAGAGAGGATATTTGAAGACCTCTATGCGCGAAATAGCCGATGCTGTAGATGTAGGCGTAGGAAATCTCTATAACTATTTTGAGAATAAAGATGAGTTGTTTTGTGTGATACTTCGTCCTGTATCGGATGCTTTGGAGCGAATGCTGCAGGAACATCATGGAGCCAAAGGAGCAGATATTATGCTTATATGTTCCGAAGAGTATCTCAAGTCTGCTGTCGATGAATATATATCCTTGATAAACAAGCATGGTGAGCTGATGAAGATTCTATTGTTCCATTCACAAGGCTCTTCATTGGAAACATTCAGGGAAGACTATACAAACCGTTCGACGGAGATTGTTAAAACATGGTTTGCCGAAATGAAAGAGAAGCATCCGGAAATCAATGTGGTGGTATCGGATTTTATGATCCATCTGCAAGCAGTCTGGATGTTCACCCTTTTTGAAGAAATGTTGAAGCATGCTATCGATAGCAAGGAAATGGAGTATATCGTGCATGAGTATATATTGTTTGAAATTCAAGGTTGGAGGGCTTTGCTGAGAGTATGAGCAATAGAAGACAAAAATATAAATCGCCGTTTACCGGATTAAAATTGAGAAGAGAATCTTTACGAAGGTTCTCTTCTTTTTTTGTGAACGATTTTGAATACCGTTCATTTTTCAGCGCTACTCTGACACTAACATCATAAAAGTATAGAATGAAACAAAAACATGAATTTGAAAACATCGTGGCGGAAACATTATTGATTCCGCTTTACATGAGAGCCAAGGAGAACCGTCGGAAAAATCCGATTCTATGTGACAAATTGGCTGAGCAACTGGTTGAGAACATCGAATATGATTATTCCAGGTTCGATGGGGCCAAGTTGAGTGAAGTAGGTTGTGTGATACGCGGTTGGTATTTTGATCATGCTATCCGGCGGTTCATTGACACTCACACCCGCCCGGTAGTGGTAAATGTGGGTTGCGGACTCGATACCCGTTATCAGCGTGTCGGAAATGATGGAAAGGCCGTATTTTATGAGTTGGATCTACCGGAGGTTATTGCTATACGTCGTCGGTTGATACCCGAACCGGAGAATGATTGTTACCTGTCTGCATCGTTGTTGGAAACCGATTGGATGGATAGGATCCGACTCCTTCATCCCAATGGAGATTTCATCTTTGTTGTGGAAGGAGTATTGATGTATTTTCGTGAGGAACAGGTACGGACATTTCTACATAACATAACCATGCGCTTCGAAGGCGGCGAGTTGTGGTTCGATGTATGCGGAACGATGATGAGCCGACGTGGTGTGAAGCCCGACTCCTTGAGGGAACATAAGGCGCAGATACGTTCGGGGATAGATGACGGGCATATGGTGGAGTTGTGGGAACCCGGATTGCATTTGTTGGAACAGGCCAATTATATGAAATTTTTCCGTTCCCGTTGGGGATTTTTTTTCGGGCAGATATTGGGCAGGATGACGAAGTTGTGCTACAAGTTCAGTTCCATGCTCGGGTATAAAATAGGATAAATAAATCGGTTGATCATGGTAAATAAGAAGAAAGAAGGGCTGTCCCGTCTGTTTGAGATTGCAGGACAGAAAAAAAAGTCTGCTTCTGTTGGCAGGCTTGTTATCGGCTGGGAGCGCGGTGTGTATGCTCATACCTTATTGGGCGATCTACCGGATACTCTATGAATTGTTGAACCATAGCCGGGAGCTGTCGTCCATCGATGAGACCAATATGATTCGTTGGGGTTGGATAGCCTTTGGCGGGCTGATCGGCGGATTATTGTTGCTGTATGCTTCCCTGATGTCATCTCATGTGGCAGCATACCGTATTCTCTACGGACTGCGTGTCCGGTTGACGGAACATATCGGGAGATTGCCGCTGGGTTATCTGAACGGGACATCAACGGGAGCCATCAAGAAGACGATGGAGCAGAATGTAGAAAAGATAGAGAACTTCATAGCCCACACGATTCCCGATTTGGTGAACGTTATGGCAACAGTAGTGGTGATGTTCCTCATTTTCTTTTCGCTCGATGGATGGCTGGCAGGTGTCTGTTTGGCAGTGATCGTACTAAGTATATTCTTGCAATTTTCCAATTTCATGGGAAAAAAGGCACGGGAATTTACACGCATCTATTACAACGCGCAAGAGCAGATGAGTGCTTCTGCCGTGCAATATGTGCGCGGAATGCCTGTGGTGAAAATCTTTGGACAGAGTGTCCGCTCATTCCGTCAGTTCAATGCCGAAATCGAAGCTTACAAGACCTATGCATTGAAAGTTTGCGACACTTACGAATCGGGTATGACATATTTTACCGTACTGCTCAATTCGATTGTCACCTTCATTCTCCCTGTCGGTATTTTACTAATGCAAAATGACTCCCGGAGTCTTACGCTGGCAGCTGTATGGCTTTTCTTTATCATACTCGGTCCGGGCGTGGCTTCACCCGTCTATAAGTTGATGTATCTGGGCAGCAGTACGCGGGAAATCAATGAAGGTGTATCGCGTATTGATCGTATTCTTGAAAATCAGCCGGTCTCGGAACCTGCTTGTCCGAAAATTCCCGCGACGTATGATATAGAGTTTCGTCATGTCTCGTTTTCCTATGAAAACAAGGAGCAGGCTACTCGTACCGAAGCGTTGCACGATCTCTGTTTCACGGCCCCTCAAGGTAAAATTACCGCTTTTGTCGGTCCGTCGGGAAGTGGTAAATCTACCGTCGCCAATCTGATTCCCCGGTTTTGGGATGTGGAGCAGGGAGAAATCCTTATCGGCAATGTGAATGTGAAGGATATTGCAACGGAGCAGTTAATGGATCTCGTTTCGTTCGTCTTTCAGGATACGTTCCTTTTTTACGATACACTCTATGAAAATATTGCCGTAGGTTCGTCCAAGGCAACGAGAGATACGGTCATTGCTGCCGCTCGTGCTGCGCAATGCCATGAGTTTATCGAGAAGTTGCCGGACGGATACGAAACACGTATCGGAGATAAAGGTGTTTTCCTTTCCGGTGGTGAAGCACAACGAGTCTGTGTGGCACGGGCTATTTTGAAGAATGCTCCTATACTTGTACTGGATGAAGCAACGGCTTTTGCCGATCCCGAGAACGAGTACAAGATGCAGCAGGCTTTGAAATCACTTATTAAGGATAAGACGGTCATCATCATAGCCCACCGCCTTTCTTCCATTGTATCGTCCGACCGGATCATCGTACTGAAAGATGGAAGGGCAGTACAATGCGGACGGCATGAAGAACTTTCCTCTCAAGAAGGGGTATATAAAAAGATGTGGAATGCTTATACGAGTGCGTTCCGCTGGCAATTGAATGTGAAACAAGAAAAAGAATAGAGAATGAGTGCAATAAGAAATATTACAATAGGCCGTACGGAAAGGCTTTATAAACCTGTAGGCTACACTATGCTTGCCAATTTGGTGAACATTGTTCCTTTTTGCCTTTCTATCGAGGCGATTCGTATTATATTCCGTGCTTTCAACGGAGGCGGGCAATCGCTTGATACCACCCGGTTGTGGTGTATATTTGGCTGTATGACAGGTTATATAGCTGTTATGGTACTGGCGGAAAGGGCTGCTTATCGTGCCAATTTCCGTGGTGCTTACGAAATGAGTGCATCGGGACGCATCTCTTTGGCAGAACATTTACGCAAACTTTCGTTAGGTTTTCTGGGTAAACGGGATCCGGGTGATTTATCATCCATGCTTATTACCGATTTTACAATGGCGGAAACAGGTATCTCGCATTATTTGCCTCAACTGATGGGAGCATTGGTGATGCCTGTACTGGCTTTTGTTTCGCTTCTTTGGATCGATTGGCGCATGGCGGTCGCCATGTTCGTGGCTCTTCCGTTTGCAATGGGCATTTTGTGGTTGAGCACGAGCGTACAGGAGAGGCTGAGTGGCAGGCAGATCAAAGCAAAAGTCAATGCCGGAAACCGCCTGGAAGAGTACCTGCAAGGCATCCGGGTGATGAAAGCCTACAATCTGCTGGGTGATCGTTTTGTTCGGTTGCGTGATGCTTTTGCCGAATTACGTCGTGCCTGCATTCGGTTGGAGGCTCTATTGGGACCTTTTGTTCTATTGGCCATTACACTCGTGCGTGCAGGATTGACATTGATGGTACTGTGCGGAACATACCTGCTTTTAGGTGGCCAGTTGTCGATTCTCACGTTTGTCATGTTCCTTGTTGTCGGTTCCCGTGTATTCGACCCGCTGACTTCCGCTCTTACCAATTTTACAGAGTTCCGTCATTTTTCTATTTCGGGAGGACGTATTCTTTCTCTTATGAACGAACCCGAAATGAAAGGGACAAAAGAAGCTCCCGAAGACGGTAATATCATCTTTGAAAACGTGTCATTCGGCTATCAGGAGAAAGAAGTCTTACATGGCATTTCTGTCATTTTATCGCGAAATTCACTGACAGCTCTTGTTGGCCCGTCAGGAAGTGGAAAGAGTACGGTAATGAAACTCTGTGCCCGTTTTTATGATCCGACAAAAGGGCGTATACTGTTTGGTGGAGTCCCGGTACGGGAAATTGAACCTGAAAAATTGATGAGTCGTATTTCGATGGTTTTTCAGGATGTTTATTTATTTCAGGATAGCATACGCAACAATATTCGGTTTGGTAAAAGTGATGCCACAGATGAAGAGATTGTAGCAGCGGCCAAAAAGGCCTGTTGTCACAACTTTATCATGCATCTGCCACATGGTTACGATACAATGGTGGGAGAGGGAGGCTGTACGTTATCAGGTGGTGAAAAACAACGGCTTTCCATTGCGCGTGCCATGCTGAAAGACGCACAGATCGTTCTGCTGGACGAGGCAACTGCTTCGCTTGATCCCGAGAACGAAGTAGAGATACAGAAGGCTATCGATACGTTGATTAAAGGACGAACGGTTATCGTTATCGCCCATCGTCTCAAGACAATAATGGGGGCCGACCACATCGTTGTCTTATCCGATGGAAAAGTGGAAGAACAAGGTACGCATTCGGAATTGATGTGCCGGGATGGTTTATATCGGAAGCTCTGGAACATTCAAGAAAGTACATTGGGATGGACATTATAGTGGGTTATTGTAATTTATATGAATGAAGTGAAATGCAAACTTCACATCCGGACTGTGCCGGATGGATGAAAAGAGGTGCTTTTGTCCGGAGCAACGCACTTCTTCAAAGAAGCTGCATTTTATAGGTTCCGCTATGGGTTGCTTTATGTCAGTCTTGCTACCCGGGCCCATCAGTCCGGATATCTGCGTTCTTCAGCCCGGGCTGCGGGGGGGATGGGACTGGGTAGCAGAGACTTTGGGTGGGAGATGGAAGATTGAAATGCATTCGGTCCATCGGTTATGCATGGTTGCAAAACTTTTATTTATGGAGTCTGTTTAGCGGTAGGATCACGGAAAAACGAGAACCTTCTTTCAGTTGCGAATATACATTAATCGTACCTCCCAGACCTTCTACAATAGTTTTGCAGACTGAAAGTCCTAAACCGGCACCCTGTACGAATGAATTGATTTTATAAAAGCGCTCGAATACTTTTTTATATTGATCGCTTGGAATACCGCAACCGGTATCGGCAACGAATACATATATTTTCTCACCATGATCCGACAGGGCATATCCGATATCTATATGCCCTTTTACTGTAAATTTTGCCGCATTATCCAACAAGTGCTCTATCACTTGCCGTAGGCGCACAGCATCTGTTTCTATTTCAACATTATCTGTGGGTAGCAGCAAATTAAACTGTACCTCCTGAGGTATTCTGTTTTCATATTTCTGATAGATTTCTGTCAGAAGTCGGGTAAGTGGATATACTGTAAACTTAAAAGTCATCGTGTCGGACTCTATACATGAAAGATCAAGGACATCCGAGACCAGTGTGAGCAGATAATTACAGTTTTTACTGATTAATGCCGAGTAATCTCTGGCTTCCTCTGTATCCAAGTCGACAATCCCGCCTGCAATAAGATTGGAGAAACCGACAATAGCATTCAGGGGAGTTCGTATTTCATGACTCATGTTAGCCAGAAATGCACTTTTGAGTCTGTCGCTTTCTTGGGCTTTATTGCGTGCAGCGCGCAATTTATCTTCAGTATTTTTATGCTCCTGAATGCTATGGCATACGCCTACAATACGATAAGGTGAACCGTCATTGGTTTTGCTGAGATACATCGACTGTTCAGAAAACCACTCCCAACTTCCATCGCCCCGTTGCAGCCGATAGGAGAATGAATCGGGTATTTCTTTTTCTGATAACTGTTTTTGCAAAGCATCTGCAAGCATATCCCGTTCGTTGGGATGTACTCTGGAGAAGAACTTCTCGATTGTTATCTCACAGTCTCCTGCCGGGATACCCAGATAAGAAAACCAGTGGGCATCGATTAACATTTTATTACGTTTCAAGTCGAAAAACCATGGAAAGATCTTTGTCCTTGCCAGAATCATGCTCAGAAGGTGTTCATGCGTTACTTCATCCATCGTATTACGGAATGCTAATAAATAACGTCCGGTCTCCAACTGCATGATACACCCACTGGCAAAGAATTGCACCTTCGTTTCCAGAGAACGTATCAAAGTGTCTATTGGCAATTTCTCCATATCCGTTTCCGAAGACTTCAATCGGGCGATCAGTTCCGGGAAGATATCTTTTTCTTGGTGGATGATTGAAATGATGTCTGTTATTTTATGTCCGGAAGGATCCCGGGGGATCTGTAAATCCTCGCATGCCAAGTTGTTGATGCCGGAAATGATTTGTTCGGTATTGAAAAAGACCACACCGGTCTGCATGGTTTCAAGAATCCTGGCGGAATAATCATTGGCTTCCGGATAGCCATTTCCTTTTTGAGTTTCCCCGTTTCGGAGTAGCGCCGTTTTTGATTTAATAGAAGAATTCGACATTTATATTTTTATTAGAGTAAAAACATGTTTTCCAAACAATGCATTTATAGACAAAGGTATTTATAAAACTGTATCTATTGTTATTTGGGCAATTATTGCCTATTAATAGTGAAAAACACATCATTTCTTTAGTTGGCTATGTTTTCCGTTTAGATAAGTGTGAGAACTGACCGGGTTAAAAAAGATGAAATAGAATGGTGGTTGTTTGATAAAAAGGAACTTTTTCTGTCCTTTGCAGTACCTCCGTCACATAAAACTTTGGAATGAACGCAAAATGGCAGATAATGTAAAAGCAAACAAAATGAACTCTCAGGCCGACGATGACATTGGATTTGGGATCTATACGGATATTGCAGATCTTCCTATGACCGGTTGTCCGTCTTATATTGAAGAGGGGATCGGCGGTGTATGCGAATCGGGTACGGCAACTATCGTAGTTTTTGATGTTCCATTCCAAATCGTACCGAATGTGGTCATTACCTTGATGCCGTGGCAACTCGTTTTTATCAAAGAGATTAGTGAGGATTTCAGGATCACTTTTTTCAAAATTTCCAAAGATATGTTTTCAGAAACTCTGAGTACATTATGGAGACCCGCTTCCGGGTTTTTGCTGTACATGCGCAAGCATATTGTATCAATCCCGGACGGGGAGTTGATCGGTCGTTTTTTGGCGTATTGTAATCTTCTGGTATACAGGATGAAGCATACACCGCAAAATTGTCGTCAGGAATCAATCATGCAACTGTTAAGGGTTTACTTCTGGGATGTCTATACTGTGTATATCAATGATCCTCAGGCTGAGAAGAGTCTGAAGTTTACACGTAAAGACGAATATGTCTATCAATTTGTACGTCTGATTATAGAAGATCATTCTCCGGATAAAGATGTGGCCTATTTTGCACAGAAACTGGGTATTTCTCCCAAAAGGCTCACAAATCTTATCCGGAGTATCAGTGGTCAATCAGCGCGTGAATGGATTGTTTATTATACCATTCTTGAGATCAAGTCATTGTTACGGGAGTCATCCCTGGACATTAAGTCGATTGCCGCCAGGGTTAATTTTCCCGATCAAACGACATTGAGTAGGTATTTTCGTCATTATACCGGAGTAACGCCATCCCAATACAGAAAAAATATTTATTTTTGATCTGAATCAGATTCGGGAAATTTTGTTAATTGGTCTTTGGGTTTTATCTGATCAGACTCAGGCTGCCGGTTGCTTTATTTATAGCTTTCTTCTCTGCACAAATACCGATACCTACATAGTGCAGATCATCTTCATTGGCACTATACATTTCACGTTCATATTCATCATAAGTTCTGGATTGTTGGGCAATAGTGGAAAAGTCAACCAGTACCAGATCTTCAATTTCTAAAGAGTGGAAATAGTTCCGGAGCTCTTTTATCTTCTCCTGTGAAGCTCCAAGTATAGGAATCGGCAGTTGTGTTATGCCCAAATGCCTTTCACCTTGTTTATCATATACATCATGACTCACAATGTTGCTGACTCTGCACCCTAGCGTCATGGATAAGACACTGGCAATATTGGCTACTATGCCCGTAGGTTGAGCGTTATCGATCACTAAAACACATTTGTGTGTGGCATTTGAAAGAATCTTTGTTTCCATATATTCTATATACTTTTGTACCTGCAAAGGTATCTATAATGGATTATTTTCCTATGTCTCAACTAAAAATACGATATAATTCCTATATTTGCCCGTATCTTTATCCGATTTTCCTGAAAAGGCGAATCGAAAACATTAAAAATAGGAAAAAAGACTATGGGGCAATTAGACAAAACGGATGTTGAAATACTTCAGGTATTACAGAAAGATGCGAAAGTGAACACTAAAGAGCTTTCTGAGAAGCTCCATATATCAAAAACGCCGATATATGAACGCATCAAACGACTCGAAAATGATGGGTATATAAAAGGATATGTCGCTTTGGTGGATAATAAAAAAGTCGGATTGCCTTTGATTGTTTTCTGTAATGTCTCTCTGGCAGTTCACGACGACGAACATATAAAGCGCTTTCAAGAGGAGATCAAGGAGATCGATGAAATTATGGAGTGCTATTCTACCGGCGGTATTTATGATTTTTTCATTAAGGTGGTCTTGAAAGATCTGGATGCCTATAACCGATTCGTTTTTGAGAAACTGACTAAAGTTCACGGTATAGTTAAGATGCAGAGTTCGTTTGTTCTTAGTGAGATTAAACATACGACAGTTTTGAATATAGACCGATGACCTTATGCGCAGATGGGTGATGAATAGCTGCGATAAAGAAATTATGGAGGGAGTAGCGCTTTCCAATTCAGGAAGATATTTTCATCTTCGTTGAACGGCGGAAGTAGTATTTTTATGGAGTCATCCATCATGGATGTCTGATACTTCCTTTCTAATTTTTTTATAATTTTTTTATTGACGCGGGCTATAGCATAGTTTTCATCGGGTTGCACTCCAATACATTTTCTGACTTCGACTTCCGGATGAAGCATACATAGCAAAAAGGCTGACCATTCGTAAGTATACCAATATCCGTTGATGTAATTTAAATAAATGCCATTTCTGTTATTTTGTTCCCGGCGTAATACAATCTCTATTTTTTCCATGTTTTAGGGTCGGAACTTCTTATTTTGCAATTTTTTCTCTGAATTCGCTCGGAGTGATTCCAAGTCTTTTTTTACAGTAAGTAGTGAAATGTGAAGGTGAAGCAAAATGAAAGGTTCTGGCTATTTCACTGATCGGTATATTACGATTGGCTAATTGCCCTTTAATATGGCGTGTTTTTTGATTAAGAATCCAATTGTAGGGAGTATCGTGAAAGCAGCTTTTGAATTTACGATTGAAAGAACGTTCGGAACAATGATATAATTGTGCAAACTGTTTGATGTTTCGTATCTGCAGGTAGTTTTCCAATACGAAACTTTTGAAATTCGGATCTCGCCCTGTGATGGGCATCAGGAAGTGGGCCATATCTGTTCGATTGTAGAATGTACCGAATACCATGAATATCTCTTTCTGTTTCAGTTCATGCATATGACTACACTGAACTTTCTGTTTGAGATAGAAGCAAATACTGTCCAACACATGTCGTAGCGGAGGACAGATAGATAAGGAATAAAAACAACTCTTTTCAGACTCAAGATGAATGGCAGACAATTCAATCGACATTTTATTGTGAAGATTGACTTGATTGTCGAAGAACAGTAGTATAAATTCTGTTTCTGTCATGCTTTTGCTTTGATTAGGATCGTTTTGGGGAAAGAGAACCATGTGCCCTTCAACGATGTGCTGATCGTGAAACTCGCTGCAGGATGTCAGTATTTCCCCTTTTAAAAGAAATAAGATACACGAGTGGTGATGGTTATCTATCTTAAAATCGCCCCCGGAGAAGAGTCTTTGATGAATAAAGCATATATTGTAATCTGATACATAATTGAGGCAAGTGGTGTGTCGTTCTATATGTAATAATTTCATAGTTAAACTATTTCTTGTTTAATAATTATACGAAAACAAAAAAACAGAGCGGGAAGTTTTATATTAAAAAGACACAATGTTCTATAATCGTGCCATCTTTTTCCTTTTTGTTTTTTTTATAGTTATATCTGCCTTTCGCTTTCATTTTTTTATCTATTTTTGTCTTTTTCATAGATTATATACCCAAAGGGAATTAATATCATGATACAGACAATACAAGTACAAGGAACAGAAAAACGCTTATACCAACTTATTGCTCCATTGGTGATGAATCCGGATGTTTTAAGTGCAAATAATAATTATCCTTTTAAAACGACAGAACAATACGTGTGGTTCATTGCTATCGATAAAAAATCGGTTGTTGGTTTTATGCCGGTGGAGCATAGAAGGAGCGGATGCGTAATCAACAACTATTATGTCAGCGGTGATAACCGTGAAACACTCTCATTATTAATCTCCAGTGTTTTGGAAGCAATCGGAAAAGAAGTACGTTTGTTTGCCGTTGTTATGGTCAACCATCAGGCTGTATTTGAGGAACACGGGTTTATAATGGAGAAGGCATGGAAACGTTATGTAAAAATGCAAAAAGATGAATGATGACTAAAACTACAACTGTACCTAAAAATGTGTATGAACTGGCGCAAGAACGTTTGCGTATCGTCTTCAATGAGTTCGATAATGTCTATCTTTCCTTTTCGGGAGGAAAAGATAGCGGAGTGCTGTTGAGCTTATGTATTGATTATATTCGCCGGAATAACCTGAAGATAAAACTCGGGGTTTTCCATATGGATTATGAGATACAATATAAGATGACGATTGACTATATAGCCCGTATGTTGGAAGACAATAAGGATATTCTTGAAGTATACCGGGTTTGTGTACCTTTCAGGGTAGCTACCTGTACTTCCATGTACCAGTCTTTCTGGCGTCCGTGGGAAGATAGTAAAAAAGACCTCTGGGTGCGTCCGTTACCTGAGAACGCCATGACTAAAGAAGACTTTCCTTTTTATAATACACAAATGTGGGATTATGAGTTCCAAATGCGTTTTGCCAGTTGGCTTCATGAGAAAAAGGATGCCGTGCGCACCTGCTGTCTGATCGGTATTCGTACGCAGGAGAGTTTCAATCGTTGGCGCTGTATTTACCTCAATCGCAAGTACCAGATGTATCATCGTTATCGGTGGACTTCGAAGGTAGGAAACGATATCTTTAATGCATATCCTATATACGACTGGAAAACTACGGATGTATGGACTGCTAACGGAAAGTTTAAGTGGGATTACAATAAACTATACGACTATTACTATTGGGCGGGAGTCAATCTGGAACGTCAGCGCGTTGCCAGCCCGTTCATAGGTGAGGCACAAGAGAGTCTGGCACTTTACCGAGCCATCGATCCGAATACGTGGGGGAAAATGATAGGCCGTGTCAATGGAGTGAACTTCACGAGTATGTATGGAGGAACCCATGCGATGGGATGGCAGTCCATTAAGCTTCCGGAAGGATATACCTGGCGGGAATTCATGTATTTTCTGCTTTCCACTTTGCCCGACCGTGCCCGAAACGGATATCTCCGGAAGTTACAGGTCAGTGTACAATTCTGGCGTAATAAGGGAGGGTGTCTGAGTGACGAAACTATTCGTAGGCTGAATGAAGCCAAGGTACCTATTATTGTAATGGACAACTCCAATTATAAAACGACCAAGAAGCCGGTCCGCATGGAATATCAGGATGATATTGATATTCCGGAGTTCAGGGAAATCCCCACCTACAAGCGCATGTGCATCTGTATTCTGAAAAATGATCATGCTTGCAAGTATATGGGATTCTCTCCGACAAAAGAGGAAATGAGTAAACGAAATCAAGTAATCGAACAATATAAAAACATATTGCAATGAGTATAAAGAAAAGTCCGGTATATAATGTAATAGCAGTTCCCGTAGAAAAAGTACAGGCCAACGATTACAATCCGAATGTGGTGGCTCCTCCGGAGATGAGGCTTCTTGAACTTTCTATCTGGGAAGACGGCTTCACTATGCCCTGCGTCTGCTATTATGATAAGGAAAAGGATGTTTATATCCTTGTCGACGGTTTCCACCGTTATTCTGTGCTGAAGACTTCGAAACGTATCTTTCAGAGAGAAAACGGGATGTTGCCTATTGTGGTAATCGAAAAGGATCTTTCCAATCGTATGAGTTCCACTATCCGCCATAATCGTGCCCGGGGTACGCACAATATAGAACTGATGTGCCATATTGTTGCCGAACTTGATAAGGCAGGCATGTCCGATCAATGGATTATGAAGAATATCGGTATGGATCGGGACGAGTTGTTGCGCTTAAAGCAAATATCGGGTTTGGCCGATCTGTTTGCCAATCGTGACTTCAGTGTTCCCGAAGATGACCAGCCGGGAAATGTAGATAAGAAACCTACTCGTTAAAGTTTGCCTTGCAGGCGTGGATTTTATAGATGCATATACTGTCGTCAGCAGATATATGCCGTATAGAATCTATGCCTGTTTTTTTGCCTCTCTGTTTGTCCGAATCGCAACGTTCGGTTACCTTATTTGCGGAAAATGAAACTGCACAGAACTTTCTCCTCCCTTTTTTATATTTAGCAACTTCACTTCATTAAAGCCCCATTATTAGAAGTTTTATTACTCTTTCTTCCTCTATAAGAGAAATGAATACAATTTCCGGAATGATACAATTCCGCGATATTTGTCATATTCATTTTGAGCAAGTTTTAGTCAGTATATATAATAGAAGAAACGAGTATGAAAAAGCTAATTCTGTTTGGAGCCGCAATATCGATTTCAGTAGCTGTAAGTGCACAGCACATCGCTCTGAAAAATAATCTCCTGTACGATGCTACCACCACACCCAATCTGGCATTAGAGGTAGGGTTGGGGAAGAAGACCACGCTTGACCTGTATGGCGGCTATAATCCGTTTACGTTCGGAAATCACAAGCGTTTCAAGCACTGGCTGGCACAGCCGGAATTCCGTTACTGGACCTGTGAGCGTTTCAATGGAACCTTCTGGGGGGTACATCTGCATGGAGGTGAGTTTAGCGTGGCCGGTATCAGTTTACCTTTCAAAATATTCCCTTCTCTTAAAGACCATCGCTATGAAGGATACTTCTATGGAGGAGGTGTCAGTGTGGGACATCAATGGCTACTGAGTAAACATTGGAGCCTAGAGGCCTCGGTCGGAGTGGGATATGCTCTTTGGGTATACGATAAGTATCGTTGTGTGAATTGCAGTCCTAAAATAAAGAGTGGGCATAAAAACTATGTCGGTCCTACCAAAGCGGCTGTTTCATTGGTCTACTTTATTCGCTAAGTTGAATTTGATAAAAAATGAAAGATATGAAAAAGTTTTATTTTCTGATATTGGGCATCGTCCTCTGCGGCATGGTTGCGCAGGCGCAAAATTCATACGAAGGTCATATCGGCTTCGGACAACACCATGTGGTCCGGAAAGGAGGGGAGTTGAACGTGGAGGTATCCCTTGATTTAGGGGCTGTAAAGCTGGCTGCACAGCAAATGATTGTGCTTACACCGGTCTTGCGATCTACAGAAGGAGAAGAACAACAGCAATTAGCTCCGGTAGTGATAGCCGGACCCCGTCGCTATCGGGTGCTGAAACGATCTTTAGCTTTCGGCACTGACAATTTTGAAATGTCTCCTATGCTTGTCGAGAAACGAAAGAGCGGTACTCCCCAGACTGTGAATCTCCACTTCGGATTACCCTATCATGAATGGATGCGCCGGGCAGAGCTGATTTTACGTGAAGAGGTGACCGGTTGTGCCGATTGTCCTGTCAGTCAGGGTGACCATACCGTTATAACATCGGTATTCGACGAACAATTTACACCTCGTTATGAGTTGAGTTATGTGACTCCGCCGGTAGAACCGTTGAAGCAGCGTAGCGAGACACATACAGCCTATCTGAATTTTGAGGTGGACAAATATGTATTGCTGCGCAATTATAAGAATAATGCCAACGTGCTTGCTGATGTCGACCGGATTGTCAATGAGATACAAAACGATTCCAACCTGACCGTAACGGAATTTCGGGTGACAGGCTATGCATCTCCTGAAGGTAACTATAGCCGCAACATGAAATTGTCCGAAAACCGTGCATTGGCATTTGTCGGTTATCTGCAGAATCACGGAGGAGTTGACGAATCTCTGCTGACAGTCGATTGGAAAGGAGAAGACTGGTCCGGCCTGCGTCGTGAAGTTGCGGCTTCGAGTCTGATTGATAAGGGAGCTATACTTGCCGTTATCGACGGACATACGGATTTCGCCACACGAAAAAATCGGTTGCAGGCGCTGAATGGAGGAACTACCTACCGGATGTTACTGAGGGACTATTATCCGCCTTTACGTCGTAATGAATATACCATTTCTTATGTGGCGCGTGCTTTTAATGTAGACGAGGCGAAGCAACTTATTAAAACCAAACCTCAGTACCTCAGTCTGAATGAAATGTTTCTCGTGGCGAATACTTACCCCAAGGACAGCGGTGAATTTAAAGAGGTGTTTGACATTGCTGCCCGCATTTATCCCGATGACCCGGTAGCGCGGCTCAACACTGCGGCACTTGAACTGGAGAATGGCGCTATAGATGCTGCCATAGTCCGACTTCAGAAGTCGGATATGCCTGAAGCATGGAATAATTTAGGAATCGCATACATCTTGAAACAAGATTATAAGAAAGGAGGAGAGTATCTGGAAAAAGCGATTGATGCCGGCATTCAAGCGGCAGCATATAATATGGGGCAATTAGCAGCTTGGCTAAAGACCCAGGAGTGACTTATAAATGTATTTTTTTTTAATTAAACAATTGTAGAACTATGAAAGTAGAATGGAAAAAACTAATGTTCGGCCTCGCAATCGGAGCCGGAATGATGATGATGGCATCTTGTAGTGATGAAGAGAATTTTGACCCTGGTGGAAGTACCGGTAAGGAAACTCCGGAACCGACCGAGAAAGCATTTCTCTCCATGCGCCTGTCTACCGGTTCGTTGGCCGGTACCCGGGTGGCAGTCGACCCGACAACTTCGGGACGTACTGAAGAGCAAGTCGTGAATCATGTACGCATGGTGCTGTATGAAACCAAGAATAATACCGTGCGTTACTCTTGGGACCTGAATGTATCTACTGACGGAATGAATGAATTTACCGGAGGAGATGTAGTGAGAGGAGAAGATGTGCCATCGGCTACGCCGACTGTGAGTCGTTTTGTTACAGTAGGTCGTGAAGTGGTGAAACAGGATTATGAGTTATTGATATTGATCAATCCTCCCGGTGAATTGCTGGAGATTACCGAACAGGGAAATCCCAGAAGTTATTTATCGCGTGCAGCCAATATGACAAAAGAGTCGCTGATACAGCCTTATGGTATTGCTGCCGATAATAACTTTTATATGACTAATCATCAGGACCTTACTTTTGTTCCTGAGGTGGAGTTGAGGGATAATCAACGGATGGCCGAAGAAAATCCGGTAAGGGTCGAGGTGGAACGTGCGGTAGCTAAAGTCGTTGTCAGCGGAGTGCCTGAGGTAGTACCGCACGGTGATCGGATTGACAATCTGAAATGGGGACTGGATGTGACCAATATGTATACCTACTGGATGCGTAAGATGACTTTTATAGCTAACTCGGGTGGTGTTCCGAATGAAATGGAACAACTCAATGCCGGATACCGCGAGGAACGCTATGCCGAAGATCCTAACTTTACAAGATTCAGTTCCTGGAATGGAGGAAACCCTGTCGGACAGTTTGAGTATTTGTCAGGGACTCCGGAGTTGAGCAAGAATTTTGATGACTATGATTATACGCTGGAAAATACGATGGACGCTGCCGACCAGCGGCATGACGTAACTACCCGTGTAGTGATTAGCGGAACTTACACGCCGAATGGCTTCGGATCGGTTGCGACTCGTAACGGAGGGGGCATCAGTTTCTACTATTTCAAAGGCAATGCTATCAGAGTGGAAGCCATGCGGGATATGGTAAATGACAGGGGGCAGATTCCTCAGGAATTACGTGATGCAGGTTTGGAACAGGCTATAGAGAACGTACTGGCCTGGAACCCGAATGCATTTAATTCACCTACGGTTTCTTTTTCGGAGGGTGGCATTAATTTCTACTATCAAGGAGTGTGCTATTATACGGTTCTGATTCGTCATTTCTCCAATAACATGGTACCTGTATTGATGGGATACGGACGCTATGGCGTGGTACGGAATAATGTATATCAGCTTAGTATCAATAAGATTATCGGTCCGGGACAGCCGGTGATCAATCCTCCCGGAACAGATCCGGATGACGAAGACACTTCCTGGATCTCGGCTGACGTCAACATTATGCGGTGGTATATCCGTAATCAGAATGTAGAGGAACTTTTATAAATTCTTTCTTATAAACTAAACTGAAGTAACTATGAACAGATTTATCGGATACATACAGGTTGCATGTTGCTGCCTTCTGCTATGTGCTTCCTGCGTCAGAGACGGGATGGATGAAGATTGCAACTCTTATGTCCGCTTTGTATACGACTACAACCTGGAATACATAGACTTGTTTCATAAGCAGGCAACCAAGATGAACCTGTATGTATTCGATGAAAAAGGTGTATTTGTGACAGAATTGAAAGAAGAATCCGGTGCTTTTGCACCGGATTACCTGATGACTTTACCCGGAGCCATGGCAGGCAGAAGATATATTTTTGTGGCTTGGTCGGGGTTGTATGGCGAGTCGTACGACAAAGTTACCCTGACTCCCGGGGTATCTACGTTGGAAGATCTGGAAGTCAGTGTCAACAATCTGAAAACCCGGATTGGAGGAGGGGTGGTCGACAGAGAACTCCATTTACTGTGGCATGGCAAACAGACGGAGGTATCTCCACAGTATAATAATGATATCACCACTGTCTCTTTGCTGAAGAATACGAAGAAATTCCGTATCATCATGCAGATGCTCGACGACAGCAGTATTCACGTGGATGATTATGATTTTCGAATTATTTCGCCCAATGGGAGGTACAACCATGAAAATGGGCTTTTGGGAGACGAAACGGACGAGAAAGTGGAATATACTGCTTATCATACCGAAGACGATCCTGAGACCGGAGCTATAGCCGAACTGAATACGTTGCGTCTGATGACTGATACCGAAAACAGATTGGTTATCACGCATAAGTCATCGGGTAATGTGATTCTTGACATCCCCTTGAATAAATATCTTAATGCGCTGAGGCTTCAGCAATATGCTGATATACCCTTGCAGGAATATCTGGACCGTGCCGATAAACACGGTATTATTCTATTCTTTAAAGGTATGGATGGCAACGGAAATTATATAAGTGTGGATGTACAGATCAACGGTTGGCTGATCCGGAAGCAAGAGGTCGATGGAGTTTAAGTATCAGGGTGTAGCTATCCGTTCCGGATGGCTACACCCTAATGCCGATATGGCTACACCCTACAGAAGAAAGGGTGTAGCCATATTTTTATACAGGTATTGGTCGGTCGGGGGTTACAGGGTGTCGATGAAACTCTTCTGCTGTTCCAGGAAAGTAATTCTTTGGGACTCTCCGCTTTCTGAAATCAGTGTGGAGTGTCTTTTCAATGATTGTATCCAGTCTTTTTGTATGCCGCAAATTCGTGGGCTTTGAGAGTCCATTGAGTTAATAGAATATACCCGGAGGAGACTGATTTGGAAATCTTTCTTTTCTATATAGCTGTAGGTTGCTTCAAAATCGATATTGGATAAGTAAATGGCTACTTTGTTTCCGTTACTGAATTCACCTTTTGCGGATATCTGTTCCAGTTCATGCAGCAACAGTTCCAGTTCGTTTTTTAAATGTATCAGGTCTGTTTCCGAAATCAGATTGAGGCCGGCAAAATACTTCATCTCTTTTACAAACGAGTAGAAGACATTGCTGTCCCATATAAAACAGGTCTTTCTGCACGCTTTGACAGCCTCACTCAACAGTTTATGGGCATGGACCGCTTTGTCCGGTATGTGCATTCCCGATAAGCTGTTTGGGGTACGTATTTTTCCATTTTGATAAATCCATCTGCACAGGCGAAACTTTGATAAGTATTCGTACGAAGAATAGAGGGTGAAAGGAATTACGTTCGAAGCGGTATATATCTTCGTGCTGATATCATCTTTTACGTAGTTGAATATGCGCAGATAGCGTTCTATAATCTCATAATAACTTTCCAGAGGATCGGGTGAGTGAAGCAGGTTTAAATCGAAAGTCACACGGTTCGACTGGTGATTTCCAATAATCTGATCAATTGATATTCCCAGTTTGCATGAAATCATGGCAATTTCGTCAAAGGTGAAAGCCACTTCGCCTCGTAATCTTCGGTATACAGCCTCTTTTCCCATACATAGGGCATCTGTCAGGTAGTTGGCCAGATTTATTCCACGGGGAATCCGTTCTTTCATTGCTGCAATGAGTTCGTTAACGATATAATTTTTCATAACTGCCGTTTGGGTTATTGATTAATAATATTGCGAGAATCACAATGGCTTGTGACATATGCAAATATAGAGTAAGTAGACCGAACTTTTGTATGGTATATCATGTGTAGAAAAAAGAGGGATTTTCTGATTGGAGAATTATTGCCGGAGGGATGGCTGGAGAATGAAAAAAAACAGATGGCATTGCCATCTGTTTCCGATAATTGTCACTGTTCTCCTACCTTGTTTCGTTTTTCGTTTTTAATAAAGTTATAAGGTATTTATTATTTCACGCTGTTCATTAAAGAAACGTATACGTTGCATCTCTCCGCTTTCGGATATTTGAGTTGAGAATTTTTTGAGTGATTGTACCCACTCTTTCAGGCTGCGGAACATGCCGTCATCCTGCGTTGTAATGGCATTGATAGAGTATATGCGTATCATACTGATATGGCTGTTGCTGGTTGCCACATAGCTATAGGTGGCATCGAACTTGATATTTGAGATATAGATACGTACATCGTTACCGGTTTCATACTTACCTTTTCCGGCCAACTCTTCCAATTCATCCGTCAGAAGCAATAAATCGTCTTTTATCAACTCTTTGTCTTCTTCCGAAACCAGGTGGATTTCCGAAAAGAACTGTATGTCTCTCACTACATGTTCGAATACGGTATTGTCCCAGATATAATCAGTCGTCTTCATCTGCTGTGTCATATTGACAAAGTCTTTCTGGATGTTATATATTTTGTGGGGAATCTCCAGTTCATCAAAATGCTTGCATTTGATATTTTCATTCTGGTACATCCATTTAAACAGACGAAACTTTGAAAGTACATCATGTTTGAGATATAATGCTTGAGGCAATATGTTTGAAGAGGTTGCCATTTCTGTAGTGGGATCTTCCCGGATGTTATCGAATGCATCGACATATTTCGTGAGAATATCGTGATAGGTTTCGAATGTATTGGTATGGTGTACGACGTTCAGGTCGAATACCGCATTGTTGCTGAAACTCACACCGATCATCTTGTCGAGCGATATTCCCAATTTTCTCGAGATGACGGCAGCTTCTGCCAAAGTAAACGGTACTTCTCCCCGCAGTCGGCGATAGATGGCCTCCTTACCTATATATAAAATGTCCATTAGAGTGTTTGCCAGGTTGGTTCCGGTCGGCATCTTTTCTTTTGCGGCTTCTATTAAGCCTATATTTAATTCGTTTGTTATCATAATTTTCAGTTTGTACTGTTTCTCTGTTTAACACTTTTATCCCCCGGCTTGTTTCGCAATTCGCAACTATTTTTTATTTGATGCCCTTACTTGCAAAAAGAGGAAGTCTGTCACGATCAATCTACATATAGAGAAAGGGCCGGAGGGACAGAAACATTCTGCCGGTCACAAATATCCTTCAATCCCGATGTAGTTTTGTGACATAAGCCGGAAAGCTTGTTTTTTTATGTCAAACTCCTAAAGTGATTACGATGGATTTAGAAAAGGTATTAATTAGAGAGATAAACAATGATAGTCGTATTTTTCTGTATAAAGAGGGAGATTGCTGGAGTGCGCACGATAATTCCGCACGGCATCTTTGCTTTTTATATTCTCAGTTCAACGCGTATGATCGCATTTATCAGGCGTATGAGATTGTATTAAAGTGCGTTATGTTGAGTAATGCAATGATTGAGAAGTTTATCGAACATACATTGGTGAGTACGGTTCATGAAGATGAAATTGAAATCTGCATTCCAAAAGAAAAAAGAGCAGAATTAGAAAGCTGGCGTAGTACGTCCGGCTTATAAAAGAATTTTTAGAATCAGTTTCTTTTTATTAAAAATATATGTTCGAAAAACTTGCATATTTTAATCAAATCTTATACATTTGTCCAGATATAGATGAGAAGAGAGCATGTATTTGCCCTTTGTCATTATAAAATAATTACATGAAAAGAATCTTAGTTAGCGGAGGTGCGGGTTTTATTGGTTCGCATCTTTGTACCCGGCTAATCAACGAGGGGCACGACGTTATTTGTCTGGATAATTTTTTTACCGGATCAAAAGAAAATATTATCCATTTGATGGATAACCACCATTTCGAAGTGGTACGTCATGATATAACATTTCCATATAGTGCTGAAGTAGACGAAATATACAACCTTGCCTGCCCGGCTTCTCCCATACATTATCAGTACGATGCCATTCAAACCATTAAAACATCCGTAATGGGAGCTATCAATATGTTGGGGTTGGCCCGTAGACTCAATGCTAAAATATTGCAAGCTTCAACCAGTGAGGTTTACGGAGATCCGGAGGTTCATCCGCAACCTGAATCTTATTGGGGAAATGTCAATCCGATCGGCATCCGTTCTTGTTATGATGAAGGGAAACGTTGTTCTGAAACTCTCTTTATGGATTATCATCGGCAGAATAACGTACGCATTAAAATTGTTCGTATTTTCAATACATACGGTCCTCGGATGTTGCCGAACGACGGGAGAGTGGTTTCTAATTTTCTTATCCAGGCACTGAAGAACGACGATATTACTATCTATGGGACAGGTGAGCAAACCCGTAGTTTCCAGTATATTGATGATTTGGTCGAGGGAATGATCCGGATGATGAATACGGGTGATGATTTTACCGGACCGGTAAATCTTGGCAATCCGAATGAATTTTCCATGCTTCAGTTAGCGGAGAAGATCATCCGGAAGACCGGATCGAAGTCGAAGATTACTTTTAAGCCCCTGCCGCACGACGATCCCCAACAGCGTAAGCCTGATATCAGACTGGCACAGGAGAAATTGGGTTGGCAACCGACTATTTTGCTGGATGAAGGTTTGGATCGTATGATTGACTATTTCAAAATGAAGTATAAGTTATAATAAAATAAGAACTCAAGATTAAAGCTACATAAAGATGAATATGGAAATTAATCCCTCGGAATATAAAATTCTCATTGTAGACGATGTTATGTCCAATGTCCTTTTATTGAAGGTATTGCTGACCAATGAGAAGTTTAACATAGTGACAGCTAGCAATGGGAATCAGGCATTGGACCAAGTAAAGAAAGAGAATCCCGACCTGATATTGCTGGATGTGATGATGCCGGATATGAGTGGTTTTGAAGTTTCTCAAAAGTTGAAGGCGGATCCCGAAGCGGCCCATATTCCGATCATCTTTTTGACCGCACTGAATAGTACCGCCGATATAGTCAAAGGATTTCAGGTAGGCGGCAACGATTTTATCTCTAAACCTTTTAATAAAGAAGAACTGATTATTCGGGTCAGTCATCAGATTTCTTTAGTAGCGGCCAAACGTATTATTGAAGCCAAAACGGAGGAACTTAAAAAGACTATTATCGGGCGTGATAAGCTTTATTCTGTGATTGCCCATGACCTCCGTTCGCCTATGGGATCTATTAAGATGGTGCTTAATATGCTGATTCTTAGTTTGCCCAAAGAAAAAATCGGCGAAGATATGTATGAGCTGCTGACTATGGCCAATCAGACTACCGAAGATGTGTTTTCGTTGTTGGATAACTTACTGAAATGGACAAAAAGCCAGATAGGTAAGCTTAAAGTCGTATATCAGGATATCGACATGGTGGAAGTTGTAGAAGGAGTAGGAGAAATCTTCGCAATGGTTGCCGGCCTGAAGAATATTCGTTTGCGAATTGAATCGCCGGAATGTCAGGCGGTACATGCCGATATCGATATGATAAAGACAGTGATACGCAATTTAATAAGCAATGCCATTAAATTCAGTAATGAAGGTTCCGAAGTTCTTATAAAAGTTGAAGAGTCGGATGGAATGTCGGTAGTTAGTGTTAAAGATAGCGGATGCGGTATTGACGAAGAAAGCCAGAAAAAACTGTTGCATACCGATACACATTTCAGTACATTCGGTACTAATAATGAAGAAGGTTCGGGACTCGGGTTACTTTTGTGCCAGGATTTTGTTGTGAAAAATGGAGGAAAGTTGTGGTTTACTTCTGTTAAAGATGAAGGTTCAACTTTCTATTTCTCGATTCCACTGAAAAAAATAAGGATTCCGATAGCGATGGAAGAATCGTTCCGAGTATAGATTATTCTAATAAAAATGGAGATGTACTCCCATTCATCACAGGGTGAACTTTATCTGTGTTATCTGTGATGTCTTAACATAATAAGTAAACCCCGAAAGTTGGACAAAAAACTTTCGGGGTTTACTTCATTTCGACACAGCTCCATTTTTTCTATTGCCGGATTCCGGTGTTATATATGGATAGGAGGTTTTTATTATCGTTTGCACATTGCTTTAAAATCGCAATATTCACATTTCTTTGTATCCTTTGTTTGAGTGAATTCCTCTTTGTCATCGTATATCTCTTCAAGCAATTTCAGGAGACGCTCACGGAATTCATCTTCATAAACCGAAAAATCATCGACCGGCAGTTTAGGCTTGCGAGCTTCTCCTATTTCAATTACAGGAGAGTAACTCTCGGAAGCTGCCCGATGAATATAGAGTAGCGAGGGAGCTACTTTTAGTGCCTGTTGCCGTGCCATAATGGCGGCGTATAGGAAAGTTTGGAAGATGTAGTTGGGGCGTCCTTCGGCAGGTGTGAATAATTGTTCTATATTTGCCGGTACTTTGGGGCTGCCTCCGGTCTTATAATCCACAATTCGGAGTGTACCTTCTTTGCTATCCATACGGTCGATGGTGCCTCCGATTCTTAGTGATAACTTTCCCACAGGCCCTTCTATCCGGATATCCTCCACTACTTCCTGTTCCATACCCATCATTCGGAAAGGGGCATATTGCAGGTCATTACGCAGCAGTTGGCGGAGATACGAAGTGATAACCTTTGAGTTTATTAGCTGGATTCCGTTATACTCGGGCTTCTCGTCGATAGGAACATGAAAAAATATTTCTTTAAAAGCTATATCCACGTAGTTTTGAAGACGGATATTATCGCGCAATAGGCGTTCAAGATCTTCTTTATGGACATCTCGTTTGTTGGCTGTCAGATCTAAATAAACCAATTGGGCAGAACGGTGGAAGATGGTTCCGAACAGGGCGGAGTCAATTTCAGCACTGACTTCATCGGGAGCTTTAAGGCGTGCCACATAACGGAAATAAAACTTCAGCCGACAATCAAGATAGGTGTTTAATGCTGAAGGCGAAAGTATTAGGGCATCCGGGTTGCGTGAGAAGTCATAAGTCCGGTATAAACGGTCAATAATTTCCGGGGTTTTTGTAATGCGGATTTCCTTGCTGTTTTGTGGCGATTGTCCGGCTTCAAGATATTCACGGCTGATTTCATGTGGCCATTCAATCAGAAACTGTAGCATGAAACGTGACCATTCTCCTCTGTTTAACCCATCTGATGAGGTGTTATACATTAAGGTTATATTTTCTGCACGCTGAATCAGGCGATAGAAATAATAGGCATAAACAGCATTCTTATGTTCAATAGTAGTCATGCCGAAAGCTTTGCGTAAATTATAAGGGATGAATGATGACTCACCTCCCGATTTGGGCAATTGGCCTTCATTAAGCGATAGAAGGAGCAAGTTACGGAAGTCGAGGTTACGTGTTTCCAATACTCCCATGATCTGCATTCCTATAGCCGGTTCACCATGAAAAGGAATGTTGGCTGCATTCAGTATTTTATTTAATAAACGTTTCAGAGTTTCTATGCGTACCTGCAATTCGTTGTTGTCTATCAGATTGAGCAACCTGTTGACTAATGTGAAACTTTTGAAGAGAGATTCACGGTACAGCTGATTGAAAATGTCATCGCTTTCCTGTTCCTGACGATATAAAACAGATACTTCTTTCAGCAGTTCCGTGATGTAGACACAGAGTTCACGGATACCATTGCGAGGCGTAAACAATATGTCCAGAAATTTGTCTTTCTTTAATTCGGATGGAAAAGGATAAAAACGGTTGGTCTTTGTAAGTTCCCGTTGCAGCGGCTCAGCTTTATCTGAGAGGCGGCGGGTATAGGGATGTTTCAATACCGTCTGTACGGCATCATAGATATATCGTCCCGAGTCTGTCCGGTATCCGCTGGTTTGCAGTTCGAGTATGGCGTTGATAAAACTATATACCGGAGTCTGTGCTAACGGAAATCCCATGGTGATATTGACATTCCTTACTACCTCCGGTATAGAGTGCAAAACAGGGAGAAGTAAAGCCTCATTGCACAGCACAACGGCATTTTCTTTTTCTTCGTTACTCAGGTTCTCATGTACCCATTGAGGCAGATAACGGGCTTGTGCGTTCTCGGTTGGGGAAGAGATAAAACGAACTTTTTTGGGTTTTATCAATTCATTGAACAATTCGGCAGGAAGCTCATTGGGGAAGAGTTTGAGATTGCGGTTGATAAATTCTCCGGCCTCATGGCGTTGTTTTTGCCGGGAAGGAAGCTGAGTGTAAAACACGTCATAATCCCAATAGAAAAGAGCCTTACCCGCATTCTGCAATTGTTGGAAGAAGTGAGTTTCCACCTTGTTCAGTACGTTGAAGCCGACAAATACATAGCAGTCATATTTCAATGAATCCGGTTCAAGTTGTTCAATAACGTTTCGGTAGAGCATACCTTCGTAGGCAAATCCTAATTCTTCCAGCTTTTTATGATATCGGCGATAAATATCACCCAATTTATCCCAAAGAGAAATAAACTTTTCTTTTAACAGTGTTCTCTTTTCGATAGAAAAATTTTGGAAAAACTGCTGGATAGCCTGTTCTTGCTCTTGGTCGAGAAATTCATAATCATCCATGACATTCTTTAAGTCCTGCAGATTAGTAAATAACTTATCTGCATGAACCAGATTTTTGTCTACATCATCAAAATCACTGATTAATAACTCACCCCAGAAGTAGAAGTCGTCCAGTGATTCGTCACTATTTGTTTCTTCACGGAATATTTTATAAAGCTCGCATACTAACCGAATCGGATCTCCTAGTTTTAACACCGATAAATGCTGAAATAATTCGCTGATACTTAAATATGCCGGTGACCAAAGAGGTTGATCGGACTGATTTGCCAAATGTTCATTAAAGAACAGACTGGCACGTTTGTTAGGGAATATGATAGCTGTGCGTGACAGATCATTTCCTATTTTACAGTAAAGGTCCTGCGCGACCAATTGGAGAAATGTTTTCATACTTTTTCGATTATTTCTTCTTCTACATACCACAGATAACCTGTGATGTTTTTGTATCCCATTCGGGAGAGGAGCTGCATGTATCCTTTTACCTGTTTGTTGTATTTTTTGTTTGCTTTACCAAATTTGAAGTCTACCACAACTACTTGCTCGTTTTTCATCATTACACGATCAGGGCGACGGGTTTGTAATACACCTTTGTCTTTGTAAATGATTGCGCACTCGTTGAACAATCTCCATTCACCGGAGTACCACTCTTGTACTTCAGGCAGGGAGAAGGCCTTTACGGTCAGAGAACGTATTTGTTTTTCCGCTTCTTTGCTGCCAATGATTCCCTCGAATATCAAGCGCTGAATGGCCGGTTCTATGTCATCCTTGGTCTCAATGGCAGAAAATAAAGTATGCAACAATTGTCCGTGATTTATGAAGCGGTCATCGGATTCTTCTTCAGAAAGCCCCTTGATAAAATCAGCAGATCGGTTGGACTGTCGGAATTCTATATCCGGATGCATAGATTCCATATTGACCGGAAGTTTTTCCGGTTTGCGAGTCAGCTTGTTACCTGAATCGATTTTTTTCTCATTTTCGGATGGGCAAAGGTCACCTAATTCATATACCTGTTCTTCATCCCATTCCTGATCTAATTTGTTGGCAGCCTGTGGTAGTGCTCCGGTTAGCAATTCGGCCATTGTATTTCTTTGTCCTTTCCGACTCCAGATAATCAAATTTTTTCCGGCACGTGTAAATGCTACGTAAAGCAGATTCAGATTGTCTACCCATAGTTGCAGGCGTTCGTGTAAATAATCTGTGCGGTATACTGATTCTGCCATGGCGGAAGAGTAATTTACCGGCACAATATCCAACTCGTTGAAAGGGGCTTCTTGAGGTACGCACCAGACGAGTTGGTTGTTTGTTTCATTTTCCAGTTTCCAGTCGCAGAAGGGTAGGAGTACCGTATGAAATTCCAGTCCTTTGGATTTATGTATTGAAAAGATACGTATACCCTCCACTTCGCCGCTCGGAATTGTTTTCCCGGATAACGTCTCGTTCCAATATCGTATAAAGCTGTCCGGATCAGAAGAGTGGCTTTGCAGATAATCGGTTACTGCATCAAAGAAAGCAAACAGGTAAGCGTCCTGTTGTTCAATACGGTGCAGTTCAAATAAACTGAAAAGTTCCTCTAACAGTTCATACAGAGGCATCAACCGTAGTTCTGCCATTCGTTCCAGAAAAGCCGGTGGAAATAATTCTTCGGCTTTATGGAGGAGCAGCGAATTGAGATCATACTCCGAATGAAGTATTTGTAATTGGTAATTAGTGGCCAACTGTGCTTTCACGATCCGATTCTCCGGATCGGAAAGATAGCGCAAGGCATCCAACATCATACAGATGGCGAGCGAGGCATCCAGACGGAAGGCTTCGTCAGACACAATCTTATAATTTAGTTGTTTATCGAAGTAATCGGCAATACGCGGAATACTTTTATTCTTTCTTACGAGAATAGCTATATCGTTCAGTTTAACGCCGGATTGTAACAGATGTTCTACTTCCATTCCCAGGCTGATAAGGGTTTGTTCTGTATAATCGTGTTCTTCGTCCGGTTCGAGAAACTCTACCTTAACGTATCCTTGTTGTTTGTTTCGGGGGGATTCCTGTTCCACGTCGGCATATGCATTGATCAGAGGCTCACAAATACTTCCCAACTGCTTATTATACATTTCGTTGAGATAGTCCACAGCCGCGGAGAATATACTATTGTTGAATCGTATGATATTGGTTTCACTTCGACGGTTGGTTTTTAACGTTTCTGTACGGATAGAAAAATATCCAAGTTGCTTGTTTAATCCGTTAAGGATTCCCCAATCGCCGTTTCGCCAACGATAAATAGATTGCTTGACATCACCTACAATCAAGCTGTCGGCTCCTTGAGACAATCCTTCAAGTAGCAGGAGTTTAAAATTATCCCATTGCATTCGACTGGTGTCTTGAAATTCGTCTATCATCACATTGCGGATGTTAGTTCCGATTTTTTCGAAAACAAAAGAGGAGTCACCGTCTTTCACTAATTGGTGGAGCAAAGCGTTGGTATCCGAAAGGAGGAAACGATTGTTTTCACGATTCAGTTGACGTACTTCTTCATCAATATTGGTTAAAAGCCGGACTTTGTTCAGGTGCTGTGTCGACAGTCGGCAGCTGTTCACTATTCGATTGTTGCGTGAGCGATATTGTTCGGCATTTTGTAGAAGTGGCATTAAGATGGAAGAAGCCAACAATATAATATCCGTATATTGTTTTGATGTTTTTGCAGCCCAATTAGTCTCGTCATCGAGGCATTTGATTACAGTAGCATTGACTATCTCGTCTCCGAGTATACCGTTTTTTAGTTTATTGAAATAGCTTCCTATTCCTTTGGCTCCGTTCTTTAAATCAGTTGGTTTCAGTGATTGACTGGAAAGTACATTTTCAAACTGTTGAGCGAACTCTTTCATCTGTTCAAGAGCGGCTGTTTCCATCTCTTTTAATGTCTTACGATAATTATGGATTACATTCGGGTCACGGAGGCGTCGGCGGAGACCATCACCTTTCTCGATGTATCCTTCATCAAAAATATTCCGTCCGAAACTTTTGATCTCATCCGAAACATTCCAGCGTTTATCGTCAGCGATACGTTCATCTATATAATCGAGCAGCCATACCAGTACAGGTGAATTGGGTCCCAACTTTTCAATCATACTGTCCACAGCATCGCTCAATACTTCTACGTTGTTCAGTTCGATATTCAGATTGGGACTCAATTCAAGTTCACGAGCCAGATTACGCATGACCGATTGAAAAAAGGAATCAATGGTTTCGACGCGGAACCGACTGTAGTCATGAAGCATATAACCCAAAGCTATGCCTGCCGTTGTTCGTATCTCGTCTTCTGAATGCCCTGTCTCGGCAATTATGCGTTTTAGATAGGCATCCGAATCCGGATCGCCTATCTGTATTCCATATAATTGACTAAGAATACGCTCCTTCATTTCAGCAGTAGCTTTATTAGTAAAGGTTACTGCTAAAATCTGGCGATAGGCACGCGGATTCCGGATTAGTAACTTGATATATTCAACAGCCAGGGTGAAGGTTTTTCCGGACCCGGCGGAGGCTTTATAGACAATGAGTTCGCTCATTCACAGTTTGTATTGGATAATGATTATTTTCTTTTTACTATTTCGAATGGTACACGTATTGAAACGCCTTTTTTTCATTAAGTTATTCAGATTGGGATATAAACGTTCTTTGAAAGAATCCCAATTGCGATGTTCCATTTGGGTCCATCCTGCTTCTGCCAGTGCCAGACCGCGGGGATAGGTCATATATGTCACTCGGTTAATGTCCTTTATTGCTTCTCCCCAAAGTGTTCCCATTACTCCCAGAATGTGTGCCTGTTCTGCTGCGGGTTTTCCGTATCCCGGATCAAACTGATAGCATGTTTCGAGTGTAGTTACCGGCATTCCCCAGTTATTAAATTCCGGAAGATCTCCTTTGAACTGCGGATAATCCAGATATGCAAATTCTCCCGGAGCCATAATCAGAGGGTTACCATGCTGTTGGGTCAGTTTCTGGCAAGTTGGCGTCAATCCGTATCTCCAGCTCACAAGTGTTACATTTTTAGGGTAAGGGAACAGATAATCGTTGGCCGGCATGCGAATGTTATCTAATTCACACCAGAGAATAGGGTATTTTCCATCAGCCTCTACGAAACTGAGCATACGGCTGAAAAAAGGAATCATTAATTGGGAAGCCTTTTCGTATTTCAGTTCCTTCATCATTTTTTGACAGCGTTCACATTTGGTCCAGTTCTTTTCTATAACTGCTTCGTCACCACCCAGGTGAATATAACGTGAAGGAAAGAGAGCACTTACTTCATCAATAATATCTTTGTACACTTCATACACTTTTTCATTATTGGCACAAAGCATTAAGTTTACAGTCTCACCTACATTCTTTGCAATGGTATCGGTGTGTGTACATCCCAGTTCAGGATAAGCGGCTAATACAGCGACAGTGTGTCCCGGAATATCCAATTCCGGCACTATTTCAACATGGCGTTCGGCTGCATAACGAATCAGGTCGGCCAACTCTTCTTGAGTATAAAAAGATTGTCCTGCGGTAAGTTTCGGATGCTTTCTAATTTCGATTCTCCATCCTTGATCATCTGTCAGGTGAAGTTGAAGCACATTATATTTGTAGCGTACCATCTGATCGATGTAGAACTTTACATCTTCTATTGGTAAAAAATGCCGGGCAGGGTCTAGCATTAAAGCCCGGTAGCCAAAGCGAGGCGCATCATCGATACTGATAGGAGTCATTTCTTTCCGATTGCTGGAGCATACATCTCCCAAGAGAACTTGATCGACAGTCATTACACCATAGAAAACGGCTGCTGCACTGGCTCCGCTAATGGTCATCCCTTTCTGGTCAACTTTGAGTTGATAATGTTCTTTTCCTTCCAATTGTGGATCAATAATTAACCGGATGGGGGATTGGCGAGAGCCGGAAAGGGGAATGTCTACTTGCATGCGGTCTTTCAGTATACTTTGCAGAGTAGTAGCCGCAAACTTTAATTCCGGTTGTCCGGGGTGAATCGTGATGTTCTTACCTGTTAAGCTAAAAGGTTTACCTTGCACTTGCTCTATGTGATTGGGCATAGGCAACAGGGCTGAACGATTGTTTTGTGCGGTTGCTGTAAAAGCAAACAAGAGGAAAATCAGTCCTAAATAGTTTTTCATGGGGTTAATTTATTAATTAGTTTCGTGGCAAATATACAGTTTTTGTACGAGAAAACGGACACTTCAGCACAGAAAGAGAGTATGCCGATACTTTCTTTTCGATTAGAATTTTGCATAAAAATGTGAGATTCATTCGCGAAATAGAGAAAAAAGATAAAAATAGATCATTCTTATTAGGTAATATGAGCTATTTTGTTACCTTTGCGCCCCCTTATTCCATAGCGTAGAATAAGGTTAAGTGCTAATTAGATTTAACATGAGACTAAAAACAATCCTACTGACCACTATGGCCACCGGTTCATTTTTGTGCGAGCCTGTTGCTGCTATGTGTATTGAACCTCCCGCAACTCCTGATATGGGATGGTTTTTGAAAAAGAAAAAAAAGAGTAATCCCCAAGACAGTATTAAGGTTAAGAATGAGTATGAGAAATTAACAGGAAGCGATAGTGTCGTTCGTCGTGGTATGTTCAATGTATACCAAAAGAAGAACGATTATTACTTTGAGATTCCTTCCACCCTGTTGGGGCGTGATATGCTGGTGGTGAATAAACTGCAACGGGTACCTGCAGAACTGAATGAAGCCGGAGTGAATCGTGGAACTAATTATGAGAATCAGATGATCCGCTTTGAGTTGGATAAATCGGCTAATAAATTATTAATCCGTCAAAGTCGTCCGTTACCTATTTCACCATCTGAAGATGCCATTAGCCAATCGGTGAAGGATAATTATATTTCTCCGCTGATAGCCGGGTTTAAGGTAGAAGCATATAATAATGATTCTACCAGCATACTGATTAAAGTGAACGATATATATGATGGTACAGAGACAAGCATAAATAACGTATTTACCAATATTAATCTTGGCACATCGGCCATCAAGAATTTATCAAGAATTCTATCCATCAAGTCCTTTGATAATAATGTGGTAGCAACCTCCGAACTGACTACTCGTGTGACCGAAGGTACTACTACTATCTATGTGACGGTAGAGGTTAGTTCCTCTATTTTGTTGCTTCCTGAAGTGCCGATGACCGGACGTTTGGATAATCCGCGTGTGGGATATTTCACTAATCCTCTGACTAATTTCAGTGATGGACAACAACGGGTAAATAAAAAACAATTTATAACTCGATGGCGTCTGGAGCCCAGGCCTGAAGATCGGGCAGCGTATTTACGTGGAGAATTGGTAGAACCCCGAAAACCTATTGTCTTTTATATAGAAAATTCGACACCTTATCGTTGGAGGAAGTATATTAAACAAGGAATTGAAGACTGGCAAGTAGCCTTTGAACGTGCCGGATTTAAAAATGCCATTATCGCTAAAGATATTACCGAGGACATGGAGGTAGATATGGATGATGTGAATTATTCTGTGCTGACTTATGCCGCATCTACCAAAGCAAATGCAATGGGACCTTCTATTCTTGATCCGCGTTCGGGAGAAATCCTTGAGGCTGATATCATGTGGTGGCATAATGTACTTTCAATGCTTCAGGAGTGGATTACGGTACAAACAGGTGTAGTGCGTCCTGAGGCTCGTGGTGTTGCTTTACCGGATAGTCTGATGGGAGATGCCATGCGCTTTGTTGCCTGTCATGAAGTGGGACATTCACTCGGACTGCGCCATAACATGATGGGGTCATGGGCTTTTCCTACAGATTCTCTCCGTTCGAAAACATTTACCGACCGAATGAATTCGACTTCATCGTCTATCATGGATTATGCCCGCTTTAACTATGTGGCACAGCCGGGTGATGGTATAAAGGCACTTTCTCCTCACATCGGGCCGTATGATATGTTTGCTATAGAATATGGTTATCGTTGGTATGGCAAGCAAACACCGGAAGAAGAAAAAGAATTGTTGCAGGATTTTTTAGCGAAACACACTGATCGGCTTTATAAATATAGTGAGGCACAGGATCCGCGGGATGCCGTTGACCCTCGTGCACAGAACGAAGATCTTGGCGATGATCCGATCCGTTCTTCACAGTATGGCATTGCCAATTTGAAATGTATTGTTCCCCAAATCATTCAATGGACAACTACCGGAGAGAAAGGACAGACGTACGAAGAGGCTTCTCGTTTGTATTATGCCGTTATTAATCAATGGAATAATTATCTTTATCATGTAATGGCGAACATTGGAGGTATTTATATTGAAAATACAACGGTAGGTGATGGTGAGAAAACTTATACGTTTGTGGAAAAGGAGAAGCAGCAGGCTGCTTTGAGGTTTTTGCTTGATGAGGTGCTATGCTATCCGAAATGGTTGTTCGACCCTGAAATAGCTCAATATACTTATCTGCTTAAAAATACTCCTTTGGGAGTAGTAGAGAATGCCCCAACACAAGTGCTGAAAAATGCACAGGCTTATGTTTTCTGGGATTTACTGTCGAATAATCGCCTGATGCGTATGCTTGAGAATGAATCGGTAAACGGGAAAAAAGCCTTCACAGCTGTTGAATTGATGGATGGTTTGCATAAAAGTATTTTTGCTGTAACAGAGCGTGGTGGACTGCCCGATGTTATGACACGTAACTTACAGAAAGGTTTTGTAGATGCATTGATTACTGCTGCTGCCGAAAGCGAGGGAGTGAAAGTTAACAAGAAATTGATTGATAATCACTTCTTGTTCGACCTTCAGACACCGATTTGTAGTTGTGATGACCATGCACATCGTTCGGCACATACTGATCGCATGGGGGCTCGCCGTGAACTGAATTTTTATGGGTCTCAGATAAACCGTATTTCCGATGCCATTTCAGTAAAACGTGGTGAATTGCTTCGCATTAAAGATTTGCTTCAAAGCCGTTTGGGCACATCGGATGTAGCTACCAAATATCACTATAAAGATTTGATTTTACGCATAAATACTGCGTTGGGCATTTCGAAATAAAAACACCAAAACACAAAGTTCTCTCTGACAAACACTCAACGAATTTATTTGCTGAGCGAGGGACTTTGTGTATTTATACCAAAACAGACAGTTTTCAAAATGAGTATTAATTTTATAGGATGTAACAAATGAAAAGACACGTTTTTATTCTTTTATTGTCTTTTTGCCGGAGTTTTGACTTCTGCTTTTGCTGCCAGTAGGCAAGTACAAGGAGTGGTGATCTCTTCAGAAGATAATATGCCGTTGATCGGTGCTTCTGTCTATATAAAAGCAGAAGACCTGTCGAAAGATGGTAATTCTCCGACAATAACAGGAGTAATTACCGATATAGATGGAAAATTCAATATTTCAGTACCGGAGGGGGTGACACGTTTATTCTGCAGTTATGTAGGACATGAAGTACAGGAACTCAAGCTCGTTCCCGGAAAAGATCAATATGAAATCACGCTTTTTCCATCAGCTCAGATGCTTGATGCTGTGGTAGTGACTGGTTATCAGACAGTGGAACGCCGTAAGTTGACAGCAGCTGTCGGGAAACTGAACATTTCGGATGAAACCATCGGTGCTGTGAAAAGTATTGACCAGGCACTGGCCGGGCAAATTGCCGGTCTTTCCGTAACCTCTACTTCCGGAGCGCCGGGTGCACCTGCAAAAATACGTATTCGTGGAACTTCGTCATTGAACGGAACTCAGGATCCATTGTGGGTATTGGATGGTATTCCGTTGGAAGGTACGGATGTACCTCAGTCGAATGTATTGAATGATGTTTCTAATATACAGCAATCGTCTATTGCCGGACTGAATCCTGCAGATATTGAAAATATTACCGTGCTAAAGGATGCGGCAGCTACAGCCATTTATGGAGCACGTGCTGCAAATGGTGTAATTGTGATAACGACTAAAAAAGGAAAAGTAGGGAAACCGGTGATTAATTTCTCCTCGAAGTTTACTTATATGCCTACATTGAGTACAAACCGACTCAATATGTTGAATTCACAAGAGAAAGTAGATTTGGAACTTGAATTGCTTCGTTCTAATTTTGCGTACGGTGACAATAAGGGGGGAGTTTCTAAAATAATTTCCGGTTACGGATTGACTGATGCCTATAAAAAGGGGGGGTGGAGTGCGCTGACTCCCGAAGCCCAAACGGATATAAGTCGGTTGCGGAATACAGAAACTGATTGGGGCGATATTCTTTTCCGCGATGCATTCAATCAGGAGTATAGTTTAAGTCTTTCGGGAGGTAACGAACGGGTGACTTATTATACTTCTATCGGATATTATCAAGAAAATGGTAATGTTAAAGGCGTCGGGCTGGATCGTCTGAATATTGTAGCGAAGACTTCATATAAAGTCAACCGGATGTTGAAATTCGGAGTTTCTTTATTTGTTAATCGCCGCAACAATAAAACCTACCTGACCGATACTTATGGATTGGTGAATCCGGTATACTATTCGCGTAAGGCTAATCCATACTATCAACCTTTCGATGCAAACGGAAATTATGTATATGATTTCGATGTTCAGAACAATTCTGATACGGATTTAGGGTTTAATATTTTTGAAGAGCGTAAAAATACTTCGAATGAGGAAACGATTAATGCGCTTTCGTCTATTTTTGATGCAGAGTTACGTTTTAATGATAAACTGAAGTTTACAACTCAACTTGGTTTGCAATTGGATAAAGCATCGAAAGAACAGATTGCCGATAAGGAGAGTTTTTCAATGCGTATAATTCGCAAAAACAGTAAATATTGGGATTCTGCCTCTCAAAGCAATAAATACTTTATTCCGGACGGAGGAGTGCATAAAGCGTATGAGAATACGAACTCCCAGATTACCTGGAAAGCAATGGGAGAGTACCGGGACAGTTTCAATGATATCCACGAACTGGAAGTAATGGTAGGTACCGAGTTGCGTAAAACTTGGTATGAAACACTTTTCTCTGCAGGATATGGTTTTGATCGCCAGACGTTGACTACAAAACCGGTTGTCTTTCCGGATGAAGACCGTGCCAGACAGTTTCCTCTTCATCAGAAAACGTATAAAGAAAATGCCTATGTCTCTTTCTTCTCTACAGCTTCCTATTCGTTGATGAACCGTTATACATTCGGAGGAAGTATCCGTTTTGATGGTTCTGACTTATTTGGCGTAGACAAGAAATACCGTTATTTGCCTCTGTACTCTGTAAGTGGATTATGGAGATTGTCAAATGAACCTTTTATGCAGGGAACTAGAAAATGGATGGATAACCTTGCATTCCGTGTTTCGTATGGTATTCAGGGAAATATTGATAAAAATACATCTCCCTTTCTGTTGGGTAAATATATTGTAGATAATATTTTGCCGGGTGGTTCGGAACATATGATTGATATAAATTCTGCTCCAAACAAGAAACTTCGTTGGGAGAAAACTCAATCAGTAAATGTTGGACTTGATTTTTCGGTACTCAATCAGGCGATTAATCTGAGTGTAGATTACTATTATCGTAAAGGTACAGACCTAATCGGAAAACAAATGCTTCCACTTGAAACCGGCTTTGTTTCGACCAATATAAACTGGGCAAGTATGGTCAATAAAGGTGTTGAGGTATCTCTTTCTACGCGAAACGTTGCAACAAAAAATTTCTCGTGGTATACTAATTTAAATTTTGCTTATAACAATAACAAGGTATTGAGAGAAGCTATTCCTGAAGCGCAAACTATTCCGGGACGTGAGGGGTATCCGGTAGATGCTATCTTCGCGATAAAAACTGCCGGTCTGGATGAAGAAGGTTATCCTTTGTTTTATGATAAAGAAGGGAAAAAAGTAACTTTGAAAGAACTGTATCGCTTGCAGGATCCTTTTGGATTAGGTTTTACGGTTAATTCGGATGTAACTCCGGCAGAAGAGCGTAGCTTTTATTCGTATATTGGTTCACAAGATACTCCTTATACGGGTGGCCTGATCAATACATTCAGTTATAAAAATTGGGAATTAACAGCCAATTTATCATTTAATCTGGGAGGATATGTGCGTACAACGCCTTCCTATAATTTCATTAATTTTGATAGAGGGCAGAACGTAAATAGTGATATTTTAGATCGTTGGACTCCGGAGAATACCGATGGGCGTCTGCCGGCATTAATCACCAGCGAGAAACGGGCTGACGAGTATTATTGGTATGATCAGAAGAGCGAAATTTACAAGAATTTAGATATTTGGGTAAAGAAATTAAATTATTTCCGGTTGCAAAATTTGCGTTTAGGTTACCGTCTACCTGAGAAAATGACTAAATCTTTAGGAATGGGATCGGCTTCTGTGGCTATTGAAGGACGCAATTTACTTGTTTTTGGTTCAAGTTATAAGAATTTTCTTGATCCGGAGTCGATGTATAATCCGTATGCACCGCCTATCCCTAAATCAATTACGTTTAGCTTGAATTTAAATTTTTAATCATTAAGTCGAAAAAAAGAAGATGAAGAAAATATATGTTTTGGCTTTGTTGAGCTGTCTGTTGATGTTATCAGCTTGTGACAGTTATCTTGATATCAGACCCGTGGGGAGCGTGATTCCTCAAACCGCTGAGGAGTATCGTGCTTTGCTGGCACGTGCTTATCTGAATGTGCCCAATGACAGAGGGCTGGCTTGTCTTCGTTCTGATGAAATGTTGGTTAATGATAATGAATATGACCGAAATTCGTATGGAGACATTGAACGTTGGAACGATGTGTCACCATTTCCGGGAACCAGCCAGTTTACCTGGTCTAATTTCTATAATGTACTTTTTATTGCTAATCAAGTAATTGAGAGTCAAAAGGAGATTACAGAAGGAACTCCGGAGGTCGTGAATCAGTTGGTGGGTGAAGCTCATTTGCTTCGGGCTTATTTGCATTTTGTATTAGTGAACCTGCATGGACAGCCATATACGAAGTCCGGTGCTTTAAATTCAAAATCAATACCTTTAAAATTGGACACGGATCTTGAAAAAACGTTGGGACGTAATACGGTAGAAGAAGTTTATACTTCTATTTTATCGGATATAGAGCATGCCCGTGAATTAATAAATAAGGAAAAGTGGGAAACTGTCTTTTCATATCGGTTCAATGTTTTGTCTGTAGATGCGTTACAGTCTCGTGTCAGCTTATATATGGGAGCATGGCCGAAGTGTTTGGAATCGGCTGAAGCAGTATTGGCAAAGAAATCTGTTCTTGTCGATATGAATGAAACTCCTTTGGCTCTTCCCAATCATTTTGAGTCGGTTGAATCGATAACTGCTTTGGAACAGGTTATGGGTTCTTCTGTCAACAATGCTGTGTGGGTACCTGCTACTTTTCTGGCTCTTTATCAGGAAGGAGATAAGAGATTGGCCGCTTATTTTGCTGCTCCGGATGAAAATGGGAACCGAAAAAGTTCTAAAGGAGGAAAAAGAGAATTTTCTTGTACTTTTCGTGTAGGTGAACTTTATCTTAACGCAGCCGAAGCTGCAGCAAACATGGATAAACTGCCACATGCACGTATGCGTCTTTTAGAATTAATGCGGAAGCGTTATACTCCCGAAGCATATGACAAGAAAGAGAATGCAGTGAATGTGATGGATAAAAATGCCTTGATTAGTGAAATACTGAACGAGCGTGCTCGTGAATTAGCTTTTGAGGGACATCGTTGGTTTGATCTTCGTCGTACTACACGTCCTCGGATGGTGAAAGTACTTCAAGGTAAAACTTATATATTGGAACAGGACGATCCTCGTTATACAATTCCTATTCCGAGAGATGCTATTGCTGCCAATCCGGGATTAGCTAACTAATACACATGAAAATCTGAACACACACAACCCCAAGCCGTAGAGTTTATAAAAGGACCCTACGGCTTTTTAATTAATATATTATTCTGTATTACCAAGCTGGGATATAGTCTTTAGCTATTTTATAGAGGATGTGGAGATGGACTCTATAAAATTATGTAAGGAAACTCTTAACGGTCTAAAAGTATAAAATCAAAACTTTAGAAAAATCAATCGGACTTTTTGTAGATGGTATATATGGTATTATCGACAGACAGACGAAGAAAAGGATCTGGCAAATAACCTTTATTGCATTTATCAATGGGTAATAAAGAAGCAAGAGGACAAATGAAATTTATGGTGGAAATATAATCCTGTTAAGGATAGAAATAAAAAAGGAGTACCGCCGTACTCCAACCTTTGTTAACCTTAAAATCTAATACTATGAAAAACACATTGCAAATGTACGTACTTTGGTTTAAATAGCAAATTATTCAGAATGGAAAATGTGTTTTATAACATACTTTAAACAAACCAGAACTTATTGCAGACGTTTAAATAGGTATTTTCACTTTGTTTATGTACAGAGAGGGCGTATAAATGAGTCTTATTTTGCTTTATTTTTTTTATTTCCTCTGAAAGTTCTTCGTTTAAAGGAGGCATTTCAAAATCTGACATCATTACTAAATCGGCATTTCGATAGGACTTTGTTTTTAGAATGTATATTGCGTGTAGAAGTGCGGGAGTTAAATCTGTACCCCCATGAAAACTTTGACAAAGAAAGTTTGCCAGTTCCTGTATATTTTGTCCCAGACGTTCGATTTCGATACAAGCTATGTCGTTGGAGAAATTTATAAGATAACATTTTCGATCTTGTTGTTCTGTAAGTTCTGCAATGGCAAGAATGGCCGATTTCACGAACTCTTCTCTTTCTCCACTCATGGATCCTGAAGTATCCACGCAAATGATAAATGGGCCTGATTGTTCTTCTACAATTTCATTCCCTTGTATTTTTATATCTTTAATGCGATGTTGATCTTTTGATTCATAATCCATCATTTGCAGCTTCTTCTTGTTGAATCGCTCAAAGAAAAGTGGTTGCAAAGCAGGATCTGACAGATAACAATACTCTATGGGTAGGAGGCTGTTTAAATCATTACCTTCACATACTCCGGTAATATCACTTTTAGTGGCATGAGTGATGATTTGTTCCCGGTGGATACCTGCAACCATACGGAATTTCTTTTCTTTACCATAATGCTGCTTTCCCAGTATCTTTGTCAGTTCTCTGATAGCCGGATGATTTTTGGCTATTTCATCATAATGAAACAGTTGTTTGGCAAGTTCTTGGTGTGTTCTCAACAGCCACATTAAACGGGCATTGCCTCGTTGGGGAAGTTGATCTGCAATATTTTTCTGTAAGCGATAGAATCTCTCACAAAGATTGTTGATACGTTCTATTTGGTAATTATATTCATTATTTGCCAACAGGTGATACCATTTATCAAAAAAAAGATTACGAAGGTGTTTCCACTCTTTTGATCGTTTTTTGAGTGTATGAAATCGGTCAATATAATATTGAAGATTTAAATCACCACGGTTATATTTCATTTGTAGAGGGTAAGCCGAATTTTCAAGAAAGCGTAAAAATGCACTGTCTGTAAGCTCATGTCCCTCGTAAAAATGTTCCCACTGTGTAGCGTAGTGTGAATAAAACTCTTGTAGAGAAGGTTGTGTATGTTGATAATAAGACATAATTTCTCCCTCAAGTTCCTCTTGTTTCACGATACCATTTTGAAAATGTGACTCGTATACTCTATAAGCAATGTTTTTCAGCTTCTCTTGATAAATCTCCCTGAGTTCTTGTAGCCTAATATTCCTTATTTTCCAATCCATGCGTATAAGCTATTTCTCTGATTTCATTTTGGTAAATTTCCAACATTTCTTTTTGTCTGTTTAATATTTGTTTGACCATATTACGTTGTTTGTCATCCATGAATAGATGTTCTTTACAATAGGTCAGTTCAATGTCGGTCATGCGCTTTAATTCGTTCTCCCTGTTGTGATATAAATCGATCACTTCCTGAAAACGAAATTCAAAGGGTAAAGAGGCTTCTTGAGGGTAAGCTATGTCGTATCCTGCGTTGCAAGCTAGTGGATACTCTTGATTGTTGATGAATACAGAACGTGTGCCTTTCTTGAGTGAAACTATGGCTGATTGGGATATGTTCCGGTTGCGGACATGGTCATATACTTTTAATATCCAGTTAACAGGACGATATTTATCTCTTTGAACGTAAAATAATTTTTGAGTATCTTTTTGTAAACTTTGGTAGTCGGAAGCAAAAATCAACAGATTGCCTGCTACAGGATATCTTTCAATTTGATGATAGAAGGTGTCTACAATTTGCAAGGCCGGATCTTTTGTTTCACGCAAACTGTGTTCTGACTTCATGTCTTCCCGAATACTGCTCAGCTTTTGTTCTAAAGTCCGTTCGCCACAAAGATAATGGCTGATACATTCGTCAAGTGCCGATGACACCATTTGTTCGATAATTGGTATTTGTTCTATTTCATTCCATAAGCAATGAAGTAATAAAGTACAATCTGAAAAGCGGATGGTATCTGTTTCATTCAGAAAAGCAGAAGTTCTGAGCAGCGATATGATTTTCTTCCATCGACGGTCGGAAATATAGAGCGTTGAGTGTGGAACCTCTTCTTTCTGTATGTTATATTTTTCAATTTGCCGCTTGATGGAATGAATTAATTCAAAGACAGTATAATGTATCTTGATTTGGCTGATTTGAGTTCTCCAATCTGTATATTGTTCTTCTGTAATAGAAAGTCCGGTGGGAATTTCTGCTTCCATGTCATTGACAGAGGCTATCATTTGATCGAAAGCGAATTCCTGTTCGATATTCCCTATAAAATAGCGTATTAAGAAACGATCCCACAGGGCTTCTAATCCTTCTCCCTGAGCCGGCAATTCATTGGAAGCTGCAATTAATCCTTTTAATGGTAACTGTATGGTATATTGTCCATTGCGGTATACCTTTTCGTTGATAACTGTTAGCAGTGAGTTTTGTATGCTTGGTCCTGCTTTCCATATTTCATCTAAAAAAACGATTGTTGCCGAGGGGAGATAACCTTCAATAATGCGTTCGTATTTGTCTTCATCTTTCAATTTTGAGATAGATACCGGACCGAATATTTCATCAGGGGTGCTAAAACGAGACATCAGATATTCAAAAGCAGTACTTTGGTCGAAAGCCAGTTTCAAGCGCCTTGCAATAAGGCTCTTGGCAACTCCCGGAGGCCCGAGGAAGAAAATACTTTCTCCTGAAATTGCGGAGAGTAGTGATAATGCGATGGGATGTTCTTTTTCGAAAATTCCCTTGTTCATGGCATGCAATAATTGGGTGATATGTGTTTTGACAGTTTTCATGTAATCTCTGAATTTTGTGCAAATTTAAGAGATTTTTCTGCCAAAATCAGGCATAGTTGTATTTTTGTCTATCAATAGGTTCTATAAACATATATTCATAAGAAAGTGTTATCGATTGAAATTGGTGAAATAGAAACAATATCGTATCTTTATCACCTGTAATAGCATATAGAAAGGAGCTTTATCTATGGAGTTGCGTACTGTCAATGTCACTCGTTATATTATGCCTCTGCGTGAAGGTGGTTCACTGCCTGCATTGGCAGAAGCTGATGACAGTTTTAAGTATGTTGTCAAGTTTCGGGGAGCGGGACATGGAACCAAGGCATTAATTGCAGAACTGATTGGCGGTGAGGTTGCACGAGTATTAGGCTTTCGTGTACCGGAGTTAGTGTTTTTGAATTTAGATGAAGCTTTCGGACGTTCGGAGGGTGACGAAGAGATACAGGATTTATTGCAAGGAAGCCGCGGATTAAATATGGGATTACATTTTCTCTCAGGGGCTCTACCATTCGATCCGGTTGTCACTGAGGTTGATGAAAAACTGGCATCACAGGTGGTATGGTTAGATGCTTTATTGACTAATGTAGATCGTACAGTGAAGAATACCAATATGCTTATGTGGCATAAAGAGTTGTGGTTGATAGATCATGGTGCATCTCTATTTTTTCATCATTCATGGGTCAATTGGCATAAACATGCACTTAGTTCTTTTACCCAAGTTAAAGACCATGCCTTATTGCCGCTTGCCGGTAAGTTAGACGAAGTGGATGCCGAATTTCGGAAATTACTGACTTCGGAAAAAATACGTGAAATAGTGGATCTGATTCCTGACAGCTGGATAGAGTGGCGTGATAAAGATGAAACTCCTCAAGATATTCGTGATATCTATTATCGATTTTTGAAAGAAAGGATTGAACATTCTGAAATATTTGTAAAAGAAGCACAACATGCCAGAAAAGCATATTTATGAATACGCCGTTGTTCGGATAGTTCCGAAAGTGGAACGTGAGGAATTTATCAACGTTGGGGTTATCTTGTTTTCTAAACAGGCTGCCTTTATCCGGATGCGTTATGAAATTAATAAGAAGAGGTTGGAGGCCTTATCACCGGAACCTGATATCGATTCTTTCCGGAAATATTTGGAGGCTTTCAGTAAAGTGTGTGCAGGCTGTCCGACGGGAGGAGTCATTGCTAAACTGGAAGTTCCGGAACGTTTTCGTTGGTTGACAGCCCATCGTAGTTCCTGCATTCAGACCTCAAGACCTCATGTTGGCTATTCTGACAATTTAGAGGAAACATTGGAGCGGTTGTTCGAGGAATTGGTTCTTTGATCCTTTTATCCTTTTGCTTCCTGATACATGAATCGTTTAATGCTCTTCTTCGCTGTTTTCTCAAACTCCTCGAAGTGGATTTTGATTTTAGTAATCTGACAGTAGGCCGGAAGTTGTTGATTGAGTTCTATTCGGTTGGTTTCCATTATCTTCTCAATATCGCTTTGCAACAGTCCGTGTGCGAAAGCATCGTCAAAATCCGGGTAGATTAGTGCTACAAGTTTATCTTTCTGGAGTAGAACCAACGATTCGGACACATAAGGCATGTTATTCAACTTACTTTCTATTTCTTCCGGATAAATATTCTGCCCGCTTGAAGTAAGTAACATATTCTTGCTTCGACCTCGTACTGTTACATATCCTTCCGAATCCATGGTAGCTAAATCTCCGGTGTGGAGCCATCCGTTTACATCGATGATTTGTGAAGTGGCCCCCGTATTTTTGTAGTATCCCAACATTAAGTTTGTACCTTTACAAATAATTTCTCCTGCAATATTTTCCGGATCAGGAGAATCTATTTTCACTTCCATTCGGCTGGTAGCTTTACCGCATGAAGCCTGTTTGAGGGTTTCCCAGCGGCTGGAACAAATGATGGGACCACATTCTGTCATACCATAGGCAATGGTGTATGGAAATCCTATTTGTTTAAGAAAAGCTTCCACTTCTGCATTGAACGGAGCTCCTCCGATAATAATTTCATCAAAATTTCCACCAAAAATTTCCATTGCTGCCTGCCGGGCAGCTGCTTTAATTTTATCGTTAACAATGGGTACTCTCAGCAATAACTTACCTATTTTATTATCCAGTTTGGGGAGAATATCTTTTTTTAATAATCTTTTCTACAATCAACGGTACACAAGCAATTACTTTCGGTTTGATTTCGGCAAATGATTGTGCAATGATTTTGGGAGACGGCATACGTGTCAAGAAGTAGAGGTGTGCACCCGCAGAAAATCCGTAAAGAAAATCGTAGACCATGCCGAATACGTGTCCCATGGGAAGCATCGAAACGATGTGATCACCAGGTTTTACCGGAAGCATTTCGTGACAATAAGCAATGTTTGACCAAAGACTACGATAGGGTAACATCACTCCTTTGGAATAACCTGTTGTTCCTGATGTGTAATTTATAACAGCCAGCTCTTCCGGCATATCTTTACGGTAGGAGATATGTTCCGGACGAAAATTTTTAGGATATCGCTGTCCATATATCTCATTACGGTGTTCATGTGCATATGTCAGTTTGTCATTGCGCGACACAAGTGGAGTAAAGTCTGTCAAAGAAGATATACCTTCAAGTAAAGGCATCCGATCTTCATTAAGGTTTTCCCATACCTGATCACCTACAAAGAGGAGTTTTGCCTCAGAGTGATTGACGATATTATGGATATTGTCAGCCTTAAATTCATGTAAAATGGGAACAATTACAGCACCATAAGTCACGGTGGCCAAAAAGGTTACAGCCCAATGGGCACTATTGCGGCCACAGACAGCGATCTTATCACCCGGTTGAATACCGGCCATTTCTAATATAATGTGAAATTTGGCTATTTTGCGGGCTACATCCTTATATTGAAGGGTGATTCCTTTGTAGTCTGTCAGGGCGTTTGCATCCCAGTTGTTTATGATGCTTTGTTCAATATAACCAATGAACCGTTGTTCTTGTTCCATTTTGTAATTTCTGCACATTCAGTTAAAAACTGCGCAAAATTAATATTCTATTAACGGAAACCGAATTCTCTCGTAAAGTTTTACGTTAAATTAACGGAGGGTAGATTATTCTATTTATCGATTATCTAAGATAGAATGAACACAGAGACACGTTCTGCCAATATCGAAAATGATATGTGGATTTCACGTTCTCTGTGTTTTTATCATGATTTTCTATTCATTCTTAACCGTTTCCTGCTTATTTTTCTCTGAGATCAGCAGTAGTTTGTCTCCTACATGTAATTTTAGTGTGCCGTTGGGGATAAGAAATTCATCACCACGTTTGACGATCATTACTAAAGTACCTTTTGGCAAATTCATATCTTTCAGGGTGTCTGCCTCATTCAGCATTTCCATAGTAATGGTCATATCCGAAAGATCAGTATCTATCTCTTCCGGAAGTTCTACACCGAAGTCATTTCCGGTCTTTTCGAGTGGAGTGGACAAGTGTAACAAGCGTGCCACAAACGAAACACTTGTTCCTTGTACAATCAATGAAACAATCGTAATAAAAAACACGATATTGAAAATCATATTCGATCCTTCCACGTTTGCCACTACCGGATAAGTTGCGAAAATGATGGGTACAGCTCCTCGTAGCCCTACCCACGAGACAAACAGACGGGATTTTAAAGTAATCTTCCTAAATGGTAAAAGACAAAGGAATACGCTTAATGGTCGTCCGATAACGATCATGAATACTCCGATAAGCAATGCTACAACGGCAACTTCAATCATTTCGTGAGGATTGACAAGCAGTCCTAACATAAGGAACATAATGATTTGGAACAGCCAGGTCAGACCATCCATGAATGTTGCAATTTCCTTTCGGAAAGTTATTTTATGGTTACCTACCATCATGCCGGCAATGTATACAGCCAAATACCCATTACCGCGAAGCAGATCGGTGATGGCAAAAGTGAAGAATACAAAAGACAATAACAGAATGGGATAAAGTGATTGGTTATCGATATTTATTTTGTTGAGTATCAATATCGCCAGTTTTCCCAAGATATATCCGGCAGCAGCACCTACCAAGAATTGGATGATGAATGAACCGATTATGTTGCCTGTACCCATGCCATCTGATTGAATGAATTGTATCAGGACTATGGTAAGCATATAGGCCATTGGGTCGTTGCTTCCGCTCTCCAGTTCAAGCATAGGACGTAGGTTATGTTTCAGATTCATCTTTTGCGAACGGAGGATGGCGAATACTGAAGCAGAATCCGTTGACGACATGGTAGATGCAAGTAATAGGGAAGTGATCAATGGAAAGTGGATATTGGTCCAACTCATTCCCGAAAGATACCAAATGAATAATCCGGTAAAAAGTGCCGTGAGAAATACTCCCACTGTTGAAAGTACGATTCCCGGAGAAAGAATAGGACGAATTTCTTTGAATTTAGTATCCATACCTCCGGAGAACAGAATGACGCTAAGGGCAACCATACCTATAAATTGGGCTATCTTGGCATTATGAAATTGTAATCCCAATCCGTCGCTTCCGAAAAGCATACCTACAAGAAGGAATAATAATAAGGCCGGCACTCCGAAGCGATATCCGGTTTTTCCGACAACAATGCTGACAAATAGTAAAATAGAACCAATGAGTAGAATGTTTTCAGCGGTAAAAATCATAAGCAATGAGTACTAAGGGTTGTTAATTTGTTATTTTACATTTCACTGTGCGAAGTTACTTAAATTATGTAACAAATAGAAACGCTCTTTGGATGTATTTATGTTCCAAATAGCTGTAAAATAGTTTAAAAATGTTATTTTTGCAGTTTAAATAATATTATTCTATTCTATATGGATTCAAATCATCTTTCTCCTTTACGCAAAGGAGTAGTAGGAGTACAGTTCCTTTTTGTGGCTTTTGGAGCTACTGTACTTGTCCCCTTATTGGTCGGGCTCGATCCTTCTACAGCTTTGTTTACTGCCGGTATCAGCACACTTCTTTTTCATCTGGTAACAAAAGGGAAGGTCCCTATTTTTTTAGGTAGTAGTTTTGCATTTATTGCTCCTATTATTAAAGCAACCGAACTGTATGGACTTGCCGGCACACTTTCGGGAATGGTAGGCGTTGCAATGGTCTACTTTGTTATGAGTGCTTTAGTTAAATGGCAGGGTATCAGGTTGATCGAGCGCCTGTTTCCACCGGTAGTTATTGGTCCGGTAATTATATTGATAGGGCTTTCACTTGCCGGGACTGGAGTGAATATGGCAAAGGAAAACTGGACATTGGCGTTGCTTTCGTTGTTTACTGCCGTGATTGTATCTATTCGGGCGAAGGGACTATTGAAGTTAATACCTATTTTTTGTGGAATTATTATGGGATATATTGCTGCGCTGATCTTTTATGATGTTGATATGTCGGGAGTCAGAAACGCTGCGTGGTTGGGTTTTCCACAGTTTGTGTTTCCACAGTTTTCGTGGGAACCTATTTTGTTTATGATGCCGGTGGCTATTGCTCCGGTGATAGAACACATTGGGGATGTGTATGTGGTAAACACTGTGACGGGAAAAGACTATGTAAAAGATCCCGGGTTGCATCGCACACTATTAGGTGATGGCTTGGCATGTCTTTGTGCCGGTTTATTGGGAGGACCTCCTGTAACTACCTATTCGGAAGTTACAGGAGCCATGTCGCTTACTAAAGTGACGAATCCTCAAGTAATAAGAATAGCGGCGATTACGGCCATTCTGTTTTCCGTAATCGGTAAAGTCAGCGCTTTATTGAAGTCTATTCCTTCGGCTGTATTAGGAGGAATCATGTTACTCTTATTCGGTACGATCGCTTGCGCGGGAATTGCTAACCTTGTCAATAATTGTATTGACTTGAGCCGGACACGTAATATCATTATTGTCTCACTGACTCTGACTATTGGCATCGGTGGTGCCGTATTGGCATGGGGCGAATTCTCACTGTCGGGAATCGGTCTTGCCGCATTGGTAGGAGTAGGCTTGAATCTGGTACTGCCAAGAGAAGAGAGATGAATGAAAAAAGTAAGAAGAGGTGTCAGTATTCATATTCACCACAGGATTACACAAATAAATAGATTAAGTTCACTCTGTGTTACTCTGTGGTGAATTATAACGCTCCTCTTACTTACTTGTACATTATCATGCTAAAAATTTTGCAATATCTTCGTCTGCTGTACTGATACCGCCAATTCCAAAATTATCGATCAGTACCTGCTTCACGTTAGGAGATAAGAATGCAGGAAGCGTCGGCCCTAAATGAATCTTTTTCACTCCAAGTGCCAACAGAGCCAGCAGAACAATAACGGCTTTTTGTTCGTACCACGCAATGTTATATACAATCGGAAGATCATTGATGTCTTTTAGTCCGAAGACTTCCTGCAACTTCATAGCAATTATAGCCAATGAGTAACTGTCATTACACTGTCCTGCATCCAGTACACGAGGAATGCCATTAATATCCCCCAGAGGTAATTTATTATATCGGTATTTGGCGCACCCTGCTGTCAGGATTACCGTATCTGCCGGTAGCTTTTCTGCAAACTCTGTGTAGTAACTGCGACTTTTCATTCGCCCGTCACATCCGGCCATAACAAAAAATTTACGGATAGCACCGCTTTTTACTGCTTCAACCACCTTATCGGCCAGTGCGATTACTTGCGCATGAGCAAATCCACCTACAATCTTACCACTTTCTATTGCCACTGGTGGTTGGCAACGCCGTGCATGCTCAATAATAACGGAGAAATCTTTCTGCTTTCCGTCTTTTCGTTCGGGTATGTAGGTAGCACCTTCCAAGCCGGTTGCGCCTGTCGTATAGATGCGATCTTTATAAGTCGCATTCGGGCGTGGTGGAACAATGCAATTAGTAGTGAAGAGAATAGGACCGTTGAAACTTTCAAATTCCTCTTTCTGTTTCCACCAGGCATTACCGTAGTTTCCTACCAGGTGTTTATATTTCTTCAACTGAGGATAATAATGAGCCGGTAGCATTTCACTGTGTGTGTATATGTCGATACCGGTACCTTCAGTCTGTTGCAAAAGTTCTTCAATATCTTTCAAGTCATGTCCACTGACAAGGATACCCGGATTGTTTCGAACACCAATGTTTACTTCGGAGATTTCCGGATTTCCGTAATGGCTGGTATTGGCAGTATCGAGTTGGGCCATAGCCTGCACACCATGGTTACCCGTAGCGAGTGTGAGGGTTATCAGTTCGTCCACAGTAATATCTTCGCGGGTCAATTCAGCCAAAGCATATTGCATGAATGCAAATATCTCCGGATTCTCATATCCTAAATTATAGGCATGCTCCACATAAGCAGCCATTCCTTTGATACCATAGTGAACCAACTCCTTCAATGATCGAATGTCTTCGTCAGAAGTTCGCAGCACCCCCACCGTTTGGGCTTTCTCTTCAAACTCTGTTTCGTCACCATACCAAGTACATTCGTCGGGCGCATGTTCTATTGTGACTTGGTTACTTAGATCTTTCTTTAGCTCCAGTCCTTTCTTTATTTTCTTGATAATGGCGTGTTTATCAAAGTTGGCATTTGTAATGGTAGTGAACAATGCGTCAAAGATAAACTTATCTGCCCGGGCAGAAGAACGTCCATCTTTGCGTAACGCCTGATTGTAGACTGCGATTCCGCGTACTACAAAAAGCAGCAAGTCTTGCATATTGGCTACTTCGGGAGTTTTCCCGCATACTCCGCTTAAGATACAACCTGTACCTTTTGCGGTTTCCTGACACTGAAAACAGAACATACTCATAATTTTTACGTATTAATAGGTTTCTTTTCTGGATGCAAAGATAGGAGGAGGATTTGGGGTAATTCTGTAACCAATGTTACAAACAAGAGAAAAAAGATTGGAAATTTTAGAGTTTGTTTAAGAGACTGTTTTAATTTTCCTCCGGAATCATTTCAGACCGTTATTTCGATAACGAGGATGTGGCAACCGAACGTTGCTCCATAAGCGGACCTTCTGTCCGGGTGATACAGACAGGTATCAAAGATCCGGACGCTTGAGTGACTGATACAAAGAGGAGCTTTTGTACACTCTTCCTACAAAAATGCATTTCGATCTTCCATCTTCCACCTTCTATTTTGGTAGAGAAATCAAGCGCAATGGTTTGATATATAGTGTGATGTATCTATTATTCTATCTGTTTATGCCTATAAAAGCATTTTGTTTTCCTCCATGTCTTTAGCGAAAAAGGTCCGATTCTCACTCTGTTACCGTTCCATCTGTCTGATACTTAAACAGGCTTTAAATTTTGCTCAAACTTATTGTATCAGTTGCATCATATCTTCTTTTCTCAAGATATGCACTAATTTCCTGTCCGTTTTGATCAGACCGTCATCCTGCATATGAGCCAGCTCGCGTGCCAGAGAGGGACGAGATACTCCGAAATAATCAGCCAGTTCCTGTTGTGAGCGGTCAAGTTGTATCGGACTGTCTCCTTGTTGTTTCAACATCCGTAGCAGATAGGAAGCAAGTTTCTGCCGAATCGTCTTAAAGGACATAAAAAACAGTTTGTCAGCAAGTGTTCGGGCATAATTGGCAGAAAGATTCATGTAGTTCTCTAAGAATTTCTCATTCCGTCGAAATAATTTCAGTACGCTTTCTTTCGGAATTTCGAAAACTTCGGTAGCTTCGTTTGCTGTAACTTCTACCGGGTAGCGATTGTCTGCACCAAATAAGAAAAGAGGGGCAATTGCACGAGGAGCAATAATATCTTCCACTTTAATCAATCTGCCCGAGTAATCGATCATTTCTCCCCGGACACTGCCTTTCAGTAATATCATCAGCCGATTGCATACATCACCTTGCCTGGCAAGAATGTCTCCTTTACGGAACATGCGGAGGTGAGATATGATTCCGTCAAAATCACGGGAAAGCGTTTCTGGAGAGATTCCATGGAATAGGGGGGTTGGTAGCGAGGTAGGTCATAATTTTAAGATTGAAATGATATTATTAATAACAGAAATCTTTTCTTATTGTTTGCCGGATATCCTTGCTATTACATTGTTAATGATGCAAGTAATTACACTATGAATCTATGTACTTATTTAAATTTCAGAATAAATTTAGTTTCTTTGCCTTGCAGCAGAGTGATGCTTCCACCTGACAGGCGCATGATCTGACGTGAAATGCTCAATCCGATACCACTACCTCCTTCTTTGGTGGTAAAAAAAGGAATGAATATATGATCTGCTATATCTGAAGGAATGGCAGGGCCATTATTTTTTATTTCAATCAATATTTCTTCAGCAGCATTACATCGTCCTTGTATTTCAATCTTTCCATCGGCCTGTGTATCGATAGCTTGTATGGCATTCTTCAATAGATTAATTACTACTTGCGAAATCAGATTTTCGTCGGCATACACAATCAGATCAGCAGGAGCAATATCTATATGGAACGTTATGTTGTCACATTTGTTTTGATGGCGTGCCAGTTCTACCATTCGGTCAATAAAAGCTTTTACATAAAATAAGGATGGTTCCGGGGTCGGGATACGGGTAAAACGGCGGTAGGATTCCACGAAGGAGAGCAGGCCTTTTCCCGTAGTACTGATTGTTTGTAAGCCCCGGCGTATTTCTTCATCCCGGGTATCGGCCAACGATAGTAGTGTTTCGCTAAGAGAGGTGATGGGAGTAACCGAATTCATGATTTCATGAGTCAATACACGTGTCAGTCGTATCCACGAATCGATTTCTTTTTCATCCAATTCACTGTTGATGTCGTTAAAAGCGAGAATGCGCAATTGTTCTTCACGAACAGTGATGCCTGATACACGAATGGATAAATTGATTGTACCCCGTTCATTGTTGAAAATAGTTTGTATTTTATCTCCCGGACGGCAGAATTCTATTTTCTTCATCAGCTGTATATCCACTTTGTTCAGTTGGCGGATATGGGTAAACACATTTAATCCGAGCAGGCGAAGCGCTTCATTATTTTTTTGATAAACCGCTCCATTTTCATTGAGAACGAGTACACCGGTGTTTACACAGTCCATTATCAGTTCGTAATACTTTTCTTGCTGTACCGTTTCCGACTTTACATTATATAATATGCGTCCGACCCGGTTGAGTGCACGGTTGACCTCTCGGGTCTCAGGCATTATCTGCTCTTCTGGGAAGTGAATGGCGCTGTCATTGTTCTCGAGGGCGTCAATCATGAAAAGAACTCGTTTGGTATGAATACGGTAAAGTGAAAGTTGCCACCAAATGCTGAATAGTAGCAAACAGAGGCTCAATCCCATCCAAATGAAGTCTCTGTCGGCATAAGACAGAGCCGCAGTTATGGCGAAACAGAGGCTTAGTCCGAGACGAAACCAATAGCGCTCTGTGAGTAACTTTAAATGGATTTTCATAAACCAAACTTTTTCATCTTATTATATAATGTTTGGCGGGTAATGCCTAATTGAGCGGCTACAGCCGAAAGGTTGCCTCCACATTTGTCGAGAGCCTTGCGAATCATGGCTTTCTCCATATCTTCAAGAGTAGAGGTCTCTGTTTCCGGGTTCTCCGTTTTCTGCACTAATTGGAACATTTCAGCGGGGATGGTTTCACCATCGCTAATAATGACTGCTTTCTCAATGGAATGTTCCAATTCGCGGATATTGCCATACCAGGCATGTGCGGTCAGTTTCTCGCAAGCGGCCGGACTCAGGCTGATAGAGGCTTTGTCATACTGTTTGCAAAAGCGGGCTATAAAACGCTCAGCTAGCGGAACAATATCTTCTTTACGTTTGCGAAGTGGAGGAATTTCTACATGAATGGTGTTGATACGGTATAATAAATCTTCACGGAATAAGCCTTTGTCTACCATCTCCTGCAAGTTTCGGTTAGTTGCGCAGATTAGGCGAATGTCTACGGGGATAGATTGGTTACTACCTACACGAACTATGCTTCTCTGCTGAATGGCTGTCAGTAGCTTAGCCTGCAAATGAAAGGGAAGGTTTCCTATTTCGTCAAGAAACAGGGAACTTCGGTCTGCTGCTTCAAACTTACCTGTACGGTCGGCATGGGCGTCAGTAAAAGAACCTTTCACATGTCCGAACAGTTCACTCTCAAACAAGGATTCGGTGATAGCACCCATATCAACGGATATCATGCTCTCGGCAGAGCGTGGTGATAAAGCATGAATCTCACGTGCGAGCATTTCCTTTCCCGTTCCGTTTTCACCTGTTATCAGTATATTCGCATTGGTCGTTGCTACTTTCTCAATCAACGTGTGGAGCTGCTGCATAGCACTGCTTTCACCCCAATACATGGCAGAAACCGGAGATGATTCCTTTTTGCGATTCTTTTTCTTTCCGTCTTTTGCTTGTGAAGCGGCATTTAAAAGAGTTTCCAACAGCTTTTGATTATCCCATGGTTTCACTACAAAATCAGATGCTCCCTCTTTTATACCCCGTACGGCAAGATCAATATCAGCATAAGCTGTGAATAGTACTACCGGAAGGTCTCTGTATTGCCGTTTGATTTCATGTAACCAAAACAGACCTTCGTTACCATTATTGATTCCGGAAGTGAAATTCATGTCCAATAAGACAACTTCCGGGTTTTCTTCTCTAAGCACTGTGGACAGACTGACAGGAGAGGATAAGGTAATGACTTTCGAAAAATGATTTTTCAATAGTAATTGTACGGCTGTCAGCACTCCTTTGTTATCGTCAACAATGATGATAGTTCCCATTTTGGTCAATAGAATATTAAATACGAATAATAATTTGTCGGCAACAAAGTTAGCAACATTTCCTTATTCTTATGAATTTCGAAAGAGTTTAAATAAGGTGTCTTTGTCTTTATGCACCTATTTTACTTCCGTATCAACTAAAGCCATTGGAATTTAAGTCCGAAGGATAAACTCAGATAATCCCGAGCCCGCAGGTAACTGTTGGTTACGCGGCTGATCAATAACAGGTCACAGGTACTCAGCTCATAAAAGAGAGTCACAGATTTTGCAAAGAACCGGCGTTCTCTATCTATATCGTATGTCAGCCGTTGTCCCAGAAAGATGTGTGTGCGTATCTTGGACGAGAATCCGTAGTATCCTTCCGGATAACGGCTAGGCTCGTGTACCCAGAATTCGTGTCCGAAAACAGTATTAAAATAGATACCACATGCCAAAGGTTCGGTTGAAAATCCTTTCCCAAGCTCCAGGCTCCAAGGCATGTAATTTTGTTTTAAGGTCATGGTCATCTTAGCCCGATGGGAGTCATGTTTGGGTATGAAGCCGAAGAACAGATCCGTTTCCCACTGATCTCTTTTTCCGTAATCCCAACCGGTTCCGAACGAGAACATTCCCATGTTACCCGCATATTGTATTTTGTTGTGTGTAGGTATAAGTGAATTCCATCCTTTACGAAAGCGGTGAATACGTTTGTCATATTTGCTGTATTTCGACTGTGTTGTCTGGATGGTATCTATCTTTTGTTTGGTATCGTTTTTGTCGGTTTGTGCAGCGACGTTTTCTGTGTAAAACAGCAGCGATAGTACTGCCATGCCAATAATGGAATTAAAATTCAACCACTTCATAATCATAACCATCAGGTTTTATCGTGAATACTAAATAACTGCGATTTTTCATACAATTGCTTCCATAATACATCACGCCATCGTCAAACACATCTGACGCACTGATCCGATGTTCGTGAGCTACAGTGCAAAATTGCAAACCGGGAAATTGGCGAACATACATTTGAAACACTTTGGCCACATTGTTATTGAACTGATCACAAAGGGGACGGGCATGCATACAGAATACGGTTTTATTAAATTCGTCGGCACGTTCTGTGAGTTGTCTTTCAATATAGTCAAAATCAGGGATCGGTTCCGAATAATCATATTCCATTGCGTTGGTATTGAGGCATACAAATTTCACACCTCCGGCTATGAACGAAAAGTTTGTATCGCCGAATATTTGCCGGAATGCATCTTCTCCGGTTCCCAAACAATCATGGTTTCCGATAAGTCCTACATAAGGAACCTTTAGTTTATTCATTATATCCCTTTGCCAAAGAAATTCATCGGTAAGTCCGAAGTCACTGAAGTCGCCTCCATGAACTACAAAGTCGATGTCGTCTCTTTTGTTGACAGCGTTTACAAAGTCAACGGTTTCGTCATACCAGCGTTGCGAGTCACCCATGGCGATAAAGCGTATAGTAGACTTTCCCAGGCATTTGGCCTCGATCTTTTGAATATTTTTCGCATTAATGTCTCTTTCTCCTTTTATGTCGACGTCATATGGATGATAATCTATCAAGTCACATCCGGAAACTAGCAGACAACAAAGAAAGATTGCGGTAATTCCTTTTATTTGTCTCATAATTTTTATTTTAGTGCATGAAAACTCGATGCAAAGATAAAGTTTTCTTTATGAAAAACAAAATGTTGCTGTCTAATTAATAGACGACTGTGTCTAATAATTAGACAATATTCTCGCACTATGAATTATGTAATCCGTTGTTATATTGTTTGTTACTTCTTTTGGCACGCTTTGTGCAATTAAGAATTTCAGGTGATCTGCATGAAAGAGACACCTTATATTTATTAAAATTCTAAAATACAAACAGGGCTGATATGAGACAATTGTACTACACTTTCCGAACTCTTCTCCGTGGAAGAGGTATAAATCTGACCAAAATAATTTCGTTAACTTTAGGGCTTTTGGTCGGCATCCTGTTATTTGCCAGGGTTGCATTTGAGTTGAGCTTTGATGGTCATTATAAAGAAGTTGATAGATTGTGTGTGATTAATGCTGTTTATTACGTTGGCGGAGAGAAAGGAGAGGCACATCAGGTCGTTCTTGCTCCGGTTCCGGGTGCCATAGCCGAAGGTTTTCCTGACGAGATCGAATCATCTACAGTTGTTCGTATCCGGTATGGTGATAACACTCTTTTTTATAATAATGTCCGTCAGTGTCCGAAAATGATTCTTTCTGATTCACTTTTCTTCAAGACAATGGGTATCGATATTATTAGCGGCGATCCACGTGAATTGGTCAATCCTGAAACCATGTTTGTTTCACGGAGTTTTGCTCGTAGAATATTTGGTGATGAAAGTCCGATAGGGAAAACGCTACTTTATAATCGCACTTTGCCCATGACGATAAAAGGAGTTTATGAAGACATTCCGGAGAACAGTTCTTTATATCACGAAGTTGTAATCTCTTTCTCTACTATTGAAAAGCATCATTGGGAATGTATGGGTTGGGAATGTGGAGATAGTTTTCAAGGATACATCCGATTGAAAAATGCCTCTGATCTGGATAAAGTCAACTCGCGTATCGATCCTATAATCGAAAAACATCTTCCTTTCAGACCTGAAGAGGGATTTGCCATACGCTATTCATTACAACCTATTCGTGGAGTTCATGCCAGCGCTCCTGTCATACAAAAGATGGTGATGATTATGTCACTGTTAGGATTGGTGATTCTTTTTATCGCTGCCATGAATTATGTGCTAATCTCTATCTCTTCACTTGCCCGACGTGCCAAAGCAATAGGCGTACATAAATGTAATGGTGCCAGTGAAAGGAATATTTTCTCGATGTTTCTCTGGGAGACGGGTATCATTATAATGATATCGCTGATACTGGTGGGTGTATTGGTTTTGAATTTCAGAGAGGATATTGAATATCTTGCTTCTGCTTCAATCGGTGCTCTTTTCACTTGGGAGACTTTATGGGTACCTATTTGTGTTATCGTGATTCTGTTTATAGTTGCCGGCATTATTCCGGGACATTTGTTTTCTTCTATTCCTGTCACCCATGTCTTCCGGAACTATACCGAAAGAAAGGGGGGATGGAAGCGTACTTTACTTTTTCTTCAGTTTACTGGAGTTACTTTTGTGCTGGGTATCTTATGTGTGGTGTTGCTTCAATATAACCGGATCACTACGAAACCGATAGGCTATAATCCGGAGGGAATCGCATTTACATATCATAATTTTGCCGATTCGGAGTCTGCATTAGACAATCTTCGCCGACTTCCTATGGTCAGCGATGTTTCAGATAGTGAATCGAGTATCATCTCGGGATATGGAGGTTTGGCTGTTACCGATGAGAATGGGATTATTTTATTTACTACACGTTTGAATGCGTGCTTATATAACTATGTTCCGTTTATGGGTATCCGTATCAAAGAAGGAAGGAATCTCAATGGTCCCGATCAGGCATTGGTAAACGAAGAGTTTGTACGACAAATGCGTTGGACTGATGGAGCTGTCGGAAAGAAATATGAAAATTTCACCATAGTGGGAGTCATGGAGAATTTCCCGGTAAACAGCTATTATGAAGAGCAAGATCCCGTGGCATTCATCGGTCAACAGCAGATTAATAATTGCTATCATGTCCGGCTCAAACAACCATACGAGGAAAATTTGCGATCACTTAATAAATCAATGGAAGAGATGTATCCTACAGAGGATATTGTTTTTAAGTCCCTGTCTTATAGCATTGAGGATCAATATCAGAATGTACGTCGTTTTCGTGATGCCGTAATGTTGGCTTTCGTCGTTATTTTGCTGATATCTCTGATGGGGTTGATTGGGTATATTTCTGACGAAATACAACGTCGTAGTAAAGAAATCGCTATACGTAAAGTCAATGGGGCGGAAGTATCTCATATTTTGAACTTGCTTTCCAAAGATATTATTTGGACTGCCTCGCCTGCGGTGTTGTTTGGAACTGCCGGTGCATACTTTGTGGGCATACAATGGCTCGGACAGTTCGCTGAACGAATCAGTTTACAGGTATATTGGTTTGTACTGATAGCTATAGTTGTATTGGCTATGATTTTTTTGAGTGCAGTGATTAAGGTTTGGCATATTGCCAACGAGAATCCGGTAAAGAGTATTAAAAGTGAATAAACAAATGAATTAAATAGAAATGATTATGATACAGATTAGTGACATTAGTAAAGTGTTCCGCACTTCAGAAGTAGAAACAGTAGCGTTGAATCATGTTAGTCTGAATGTAGAAGAAGGTGAATTTGTAGCCATTATGGGACCTTCCGGTTGTGGTAAATCTACACTTCTCAATATTTTGGGTCTTCTTGATAATCCTACAGAAGGTTCTTATAAACTTATGGGACAGGAAGTAGCTATTCTTCATGAAAAGGAACGTACCCGTGTTCGTAAGGGTAAATTAGGATTTGTGTTCCAAAGTTTTAATCTGATAGACGAACTGAATGTGTATGAGAATGTAGAGCTTCCGCTTACTTATCTGGGTATAAAAGCCTCAGAACGTCGTCAGATGGTAAATAATATACTTCATCGGATGAATATCAGTCATCGTGCCAAACATTTTCCCCAACAGCTTTCGGGTGGTCAGCAACAGCGTGTAGCTATTGCGCGGGCGGTGGTTACTAACCCGAAGCTGATCTTGGCCGACGAACCTACGGGCAATCTCGACTCTAAAAACGGTGCTGAAGTAATGAATCTGCTGACGGAACTCAACCATGAAGGAACAACTATAATTATGGTGACTCACTCACAGCATGACGCTTCATTCGCTCATCGCACAGTGCATCTTTTTGATGGAAGTATTGTCGCCAGTGTGAAAGCTTAACTTAACGGCAGATATGATGAAACAATTTTATTATACTATTCAGACATTGCTACGAGGGCAGGGAAACAATATGATCAAGATAGTTTCACTGACTTTGGGATTATTCGTCGGAATATTACTTTTTTCCCGCGTAGCATTTGAATTAAACTATGATAGCTATTATCAAGAACCGGAAAATCTTTTTCTAACTTTACGTACAGTTGTTTCGCAAGGTGAAAAGAAAGAGCCTGTTTGTAGTAATTACGGAAAACTTCCAGCAGCAATTCGTGAAAATTTTCCTGATGAAGTGGAAGATGCAACTTTGATTGACTTATTTAGTCGCAGTTCGCTTTACCATGAAGGCCAGGAAAAGAAAGATGCAATACTGGCTACTTCCCGAAGCCATATTTTTTCCACTTTGGGCGTTAAAGTACTTTCCGGAAATGTGTCTGAATTGGATAATATGGATGCACTGTTTATATCCCGTTCTCTTGCTCAAAGTCTTTTTGCAGATGCCGATCCTATTGGAAAGACAGTAATGATTAATATTGATTATCCATTGACTGTTCGAGGTGTTTTCGAAGATATTCCGGAAAATGCCGAGTTTCGGTTTGATGGGGTCTATTCATTTGTGACTCGTGCTAATAGATTCAGAGATGAACGTGGTGGATGGCGGGGTGATATCAGCTATACATGTATGGTTCGTTTTCGCCATCCGGAAGATGTAGAGAAAGTGGCGGCACGTATGCCTGATATGATGAAGAAGTATATACAGTATAATAAAGACTGGTTTGAAGAATTTTCGTTTATAACTCCTTCACAGTTTCATTTGCAGAAAAAGGAATCACGTAAAATTATCAGTATTCTATCGATTCTCGGATTTGCTATTTTGCTGATTGCCGGGATGAATAATGTACTTATTTCTATTTCTTCTTTGCCACAGCGGGCCAAATCAGTAGGAGTGCATAAATGCAGCGGAGCTTCAACCGGACATATATATCGTATGTTCTTATGGGAATCGGCATTATTGATTCTCGTTTCTCTTTTGGGGGTTATAGTCCTTCTGCTCTATTTTAAACCGGAAATAGAAGACTTGTCTGGTGCCTCATTAGCAACCCTGTTTACATGGCGTACCCTATGGGTTCCTGCATTAGTAACCATTTTTTTATTTTTACTGATTGGCTTGCTTCCGGGAAAGCTTTTCTCTTCCATCCCTGTGACACAAGTTTTCCATCGTTTTACCGGGTATCGTGCTTCCTGGAAATATCCGTTGTTGTTTGTACAATTTACAGGAGTTGCTTTCATATTGGGATTGCTAATGATCATTCTTTTACAGTACAATCAAGTCATGAATCGAAGTATGGGCTATAAAATAGATAATTTAGTTATAGGGTGGGGGCCATTTGATTCAATGGATAAAATAGATGGCATTCTCCGGGGATTGCCTTTTATTGAAGCATCTTGTAATAGTGCTTCATTTATCTATAATGGTCATACAAGACAATCTTTTACTGATATTAACGGAAAACGTTTTATGGGGTGTATCGATTTTATAGATGAGCATTACGTCCCGATTTTAGGTTTGCAGATTTTGCAAGGGCGTAACGTTCATCAGGATGGTGAAGTATTGGTAAATGAAGAATTGCTACGGCAAGTAGGTTGGACTGATTCGCCTATAGGACGGAAACTGATGGAAGATAACTATGAATGGGGGACTGTGGTTGGGGTAGTCAAAGATTATGTAGCACAAAGTGCGTATCAGCCACAAGCCTCTGTGGCATTGGTGAATAGCTTGGAAAGGAGATGGGAAGCCAATAAACGGAATCTGATTTTGAAAGAACCATTTAAAGAGAATCTTTCTAGAATCAGGGCTTTGATGAAAGAAACATTTCCTACGGAGGATATTCAGTTCCGTTCTGCTCGTCAGGAGGTCGATAATCTGTATCAGGTAGTACGCCGTTTCCGCAATATTGTGATTGTAGCTTCCGTTTCGATTGTAGTAATCGTATTGATGGGGTTATTCGGATTTGTGAATGATGAAGTACAACGGCGCAGTAAAGAAATTGCCATTCGTAAGGTGAATGGGGCTGAGTCGGGAAATATTATTAATCTTTTGAATCATAATATTTTCTGGATTGCTTTACCGGCTATCTTTGTTGGAATCGCTTTAGCCTATGTCGTCGGACATAAATGGGTGGAACAATTTACCGATCAGATCAATCTCAACGCAGGGCATTTTCTTTTGCTTCTCTTATTAATATTATTATTGATTTTAGGAAGTGTCACCGGAAAATCTTGGCGCATTGCTAACGAAAATCCGGTAAACAGTATTAAGAACGAGTAATTAAAAATAATGATTATGATAGAAATTAATGACATTAGTAAAGTGTTTCGTACTTCAGAAGTAGAAACCGTAGCGTTAAATCATGTAAGCCTGAATGTAGAAGAAGGTGAATTTGTGGCCATTATGGGGCCTTCCGGTTGTGGAAAGTCTACTTTACTCAATATCCTGGGACTTCTCGATAATCCTACGGAGGGTTCTTATAAACTCATAGGACAGGAGGTAGCCGATCTTCATGAAAAGGAACGTACCCGTGTGCGTAAAGGGAAGTTGGGGTTCGTATTCCAAAGTTTCAATCTGATAGATGAATTGAATGTTTATGAAAATGTGGAACTTCCGCTTACTTATTTAAATATCAAGGCTTCGGAACGCCGCCGAATGGTAGACAATATTCTTCATCGGATGAATATTAGCCATCGTGCCAAACACTTTCCCCAACAGCTTTCGGGTGGGCAGCAACAACGTGTGGCCATAGCCCGCGCTGTGGTTACCAATCCAAAACTGATTCTTGCCGATGAGCCTACAGGAAATCTTGATTCTAAAAATGGTGCAGAAGTGATGAATCTGTTGACAGAGCTGAATCGTGAAGGTACAACGATAATTATGGTTACGCACTCTCAGCACGATGCTTCGTTTGCACATCGTACGATACATCTGTTCGATGGTAGCATAGTGGCCAGTGTGAAAGCTTAACCAATAAAAAAAACATAATGAAACAACTCTACTATACCATTCAAACATTACTACGGGGACGTGGAAGTAATGTAATTAAAGTAATTTCACTGACACTGGGATTGCTGGTAGGAATTCTGCTGTTTGCTCGCGTTGCATTCGAGCTGAATTATGATAGTTATTATTCGGAACCGGAGAATTTGTGTATAACTTTACGTACGGGTATTTCGGATGGGATAAAAAAAGAGCCGAATATCGATAACTATGGTAAGTTAGCAGAGGCCATTCGCGAAAATTTCCCAGATGAAGTAGAAGATGCGACCGTGCTTGATCTCTTTAGCCAGAGTCCTCTCTATCATGAGGGTAAGAAGATGGAACATGTAATCTTAGCAACCTCTAAAAGTCACGTTTTTTCTACTTTAGGTATTAAAGTCTTACTCGGAGATGTTTCCCAACTCGACAGAGTGGATGTTATTTTTATCTCCCGTTCACTTGCCCGGCGTTTGTTTGCAGACGCAAATCCGATCGGAAAAACAATCAATATTGAAATTGATTATCCGTTGACTGTGCAAGGAGTTTTTGAGGATATTCCGGAAAATACCGAATTTCATTTTGACGGAGTTTATTCCTTCGATACCCGATCTAAGCAATATGGTTCTGAACGTGGTGGCTGGGGATATGATTCCAGTTATCATTGTATGGTTCGTTTCCGCCATCCCGATGAAAGAGAGAAAGTGGAGGTACGTATGCCTGAAATGCTGAAAAAGTATATACACAACTATAAGGGTCAATCAGAGGAGTATTCGTTTATGACTCCTTCACAGTATCATTTGCAAAAACCGGAATCTCGTAAAATAGTTATGATTCTTTCAATACTCGGATTTGCCATCTTGTTGGTTGCCGGCATGAATAATGTCTTGATTTCTGTTTCATCATTGGCTCAACGAGCTAAGTCTGTTGGCATACATAAGTGTAATGGTGCTTCTGATGGGCATATCTATCGTATGTTTCTGTATGAATCAGCACTATTGATATTGCTTTCTTTATTGTTCGTGACAGTCCTGTTATTCACTTTTAAGTTGGAGATAGAAGATCTTTCCGGAGCTTCATTAAAGGCTTTATTTACATGGCAAACTCTGTGGGTACCGATTTTGGTTTCTTTGGTTTTATTTCTGGTCATCGGACTATTTCCGGGCAAGTTGTTTGCCGCTATTCCTGTGACACAAGTTTTCCATCGTTTTACTGCACATCGTTTTGTCTGGAAGCGATCATTGCTTTTTATACAGTTTGCGGGAATTGCATTTATTTTAGGCCTGTTGATGGTTATTCTTTTACAGTATCATCAGGTGATGACCCGTGACATGGGATATAAGGTCGATAATTTGGCAGTTGGGTGGTCGCCATATAGAGAAATTGATAAAATGGACGGTATTCTCCGAGGACTGCCCATAGTTGAGGAGTTTTGTAATGCAAGTACGATTATTTATGGTGGCTACATGGGTCAACCTTACACAGATGCACATGGGAAGGAATTTATGGGACGTATCGAATTTGTTGATGAACATTATGTTCCGGTTATGGGACTTCAGATTATAAAAGGCAGGAATATCCAGCAAGATAAAGAGATCTTGATTAATGAAGAGATGGTTCGTCAAATTGGTTGGACGGATAGTCCCATCGGTAAGAATCTGGAAGATGGCAAAAAATAACTTTGGTACGATTGTCGGAGTTGTGAAAGACTATGTTGTACAAAGTGCGTACATGCCACAGGCTCCTGTAGCACTGATGAGTAATTTGGAATGGATGAATGTGCTTAATAAACGGAATATTATTTTGAAAGAACCTTTTGGTGAGAACCTGGCTAAGATTAACACATTGATGAAAGAGGCTTTTCCGACAGTAGATATTGTATTCCGTTCTGCCCGTCAGGAGATTGATAAGCAATATCAAGAGGTCCGCCGTTTCCGTAATGTCGTGATTATAGCTTCTATTGCTATCCTGTTGATTGCTTTGATGGGACTGTTCGGCTTTGTAAATGATGAAATTCAACGTCGTAGCAAAGAAATTGCCATTCGTAAAGTGAACGGTGCCGAAGTGCCGGATATTCTTCGTTTGGTTTCCGGGAATATTTTCTGGACGGCACTAAGTGCTGTTCTGGTCGGAATAGTATTTGCATATATTGTAAGTAATAAATGGCTGGAACAGTTTTCTGACCGGGTATCAGTCAATGGGGGACATTTTCTTGTCGTGATCATAATTATCTTGTTGTTGATCATAGGAAGTGTCATCGGGAGGTCCTGGAATGTGGCTAATGAGAATCCGGTGAACAGTATCAAGAACGAATAGTGATGATTTAATATGTAAAAAGACAAAACAATGAAACAATTCCATTATACCATTCAGACATTAATTCGCGATCGTAGAAGTTGTGTCATTAAGGTGATCTCATTGTCGTTGGGATTATTGGTATCTATCATTTTATTTTCTCGGGTAGCTTTCGAACTGAGCTATGATAACTGTTTTCAGGATGTGGACAACCTTTACATTGTAAAGACGGAATGGATTAAGGATGGAGTGATCAAAGGAAATGCAGGATCATATACATTAATACCGATAGCATCGACAGTTGCTGAGGAGTTTCCGAAGGAGGTGGAAAGTGCGGTTTGCTCAAGTATATCTTTTGAAGCTATTTTCAAAATAGGTAATCGGAAGATGAATAAATCTTTTATTTTATCAGACTCCCTTTATTTCCGTACTATGGGAATTGAGGTCATTAGTGGTAATCCGAATGATTTGACCAATCCTGATGTGCTCTTTTTATCACAGTCGGTTGCACGAGAAGCATTCGGTGAAGAAAATCCTATTGGAAAGACTTTGCATATGATGGTTTGGGGCACTCCCGTAGAAGCTTTGGTAAAAGGAGTATTTGCCGATCTTCCGTATAATGTATCGTTGGAACGTCACGAAGCAGTCCTGTCTTTTGCCAGTCATAGTAAATATGGTTGGGGACGTCCTGGCTGGACGAGTGGTGGTAATTACAATGCCTTTATTCGTTTAAAAGATGGAGAAAGGAGTGCTGATGTTATTAATACTGACATTGATAAAGTAATTGCAAAACATATTCCCTCAGACATGAATATGCACTTACATATGTTTGTGGTTCCTTTGCGGACTATTCACCTGGAACATTCAGATGTGAAAAGGACGATTCTCATATTATCTTTGTTAGGATTCGCCATTCTTTTTGCGGCCACCATGAACTATGTGCTTATTTTTGTTTCCTCACTTTCTCAGCGTGCCAAAGGAATTGGAATTCATAAGTGTAACGGTGCATCCGATAAGGCTATATTTTCTATGTTTATATATGAAACGGCTTTGATTATCGGTGTTTCCTTGGTGCTTATGATCATATTTCTATTCCAATTTCAGGAAAAGATCGAAGAATTGGCAGAGGTATCCTTATCATCTCTTTTTACCTGGCATAATTTATGGGCTCCATTATCGGTAGTTACCTTTCTGTTTGTTATTGGAGGCATATTGCCCGGAAAAATATTTTCTTTGATTCCCGTTACTCAGGTCTTCCATCCCTATATTAAAGAGAATAGGGGATGGAAAAGGATATTGTTGTTTATTGAATTTGCAGGGGTGGCTTTTATCTTTGGATTGATGTGTGTGGCATATCTTCAGTGTCACTACATTATAAATAGGGATATGGGATATCAGCCGAAGGGTGTTGCATCTTGTAAGCATGATTTTGCTGAACCTGACAACGCACGTAATAACCTGAAATCTTTACCTTATGTGGAGGGGGTAGCTTCTATTCGTGGAAGTATGACCTGGTTTGGGAATCGGGAGGTAACTGATGAAGGTGGAAAAGTTCTTTTCACTCCTCGTTGTGCGGCATTCGACAAAGACTTTGTTCCATTATTGGGACTTCATATCAAGACCGGGCGTAATTTTACAGGTGAAAGGCAGTTTCTGGTTAATCAGCCATATGTAGAGAAGATGGGCTGGAAGGGTAGTGGGGTTGGCGAGATAGTTCCTAATCGAGGTACGGTGGTTGGCGTGCTTGCTCCTTTTTGTTGTGGTGTGCTTCCGGCTGATAATGAACCTTTGGAAATTGAATATGGTACTAATTTGAGGAATGTCCATGTTCGTCTCAAGGAACCTTTTACAGAGAACTTGCATAGACTGAATAATGAAATGAAAAAGATATATCCGCAAGAGGATATAGAGTTTAGGTCTTTAGAACAGGATTTAGAACGATACTATCGCCCCACAATAATTTTTCGTGACGCCACTTTTTTGGCTTTTATAACGATACTGTTTATCACTCTGATGGGATTGATTGGTTATATAAATGATGAAGTCCGTCGGCGTAGCAAAGAGATAGCTATTCGTAAAATAAATGGTGCCGAAGCCAGATCTATTCTCTTTTTATTATCTAAAGATATCTTCTGGGTTGCAATTCTCTCGGTTGCCATCGGTACATACGGAGCTTACTACATGAGTCTGTTGTGGATAAGTCAATTTGAAGATACAATCTGTGTTTATGCAGGTTGGTATGTAGTGACAGCTATTTGTTTATTGGTCTTTATCTTTGTTTTCATTATAGGGAGATCCTGGCATATCGCTAATGAAAATCCGGTGAACAGCATCAAGTCTGAGTAATGTTTCAATTCCATGAAAGAAAGGCTCGGTTTCGCTGAAACCGGGCCTTTCTTTTGTCTGTATCAAGTCTCTGTTTCACCGGTTTATAGCTTCTGTCCGGATGTTTTCTCTTTTACTTTCTTGATATACACCATCAAAATCACTACCGCTGTTACAAAAGCCAATCCGTCAGAGACAGGCATGCTGATCCATACCCCCTTTACACCATATAAGGGTGGAAGCAGAAGTAATCCCGGGAGCAGGTATACTAACTGGCGCGAAAGTGACAGAAAAATACTGATCTTAGCCATTCCTATACTCTGGAAGAAATTTGATATAACGATTTGTGCACCTACAAACGGGAACATCAACGTGCAAATGCGCAGCCCGGACGATGCCATGTCAATCAATTCATCGCTATCGGTAAAGATGGCCGAAACTGTGTGCGGAAAAAGTTCACAGATAATGAAACCGCTACTCGTTATCAATACACCGACAATGATACCGAGACGGAGTGTATGCTTTACACGGTCGATCTTCTGTGCACCGTAATTGTATCCGACGATGGGTTGCATTCCCATAGTCAACCCCATTACCACCATTACATACAGCATCAGCAGGCGATTAATGATACCATAGGCACCGATAGCCATATCGCCACCGTATTTTTGCAAACTATTATTAATGAGTATGACAATGATACATGCCGTAACATTCATGGCAAAAGGAGACATTCCTATGGAGAAGATACTGCCGATGATGCGTTTCTTCATTTTCCAGAAACCCGGCATGAAATGGACAAAACTCTCTTTGTTACGGAAGTGGTTTACTACCCATATCATTCCGATAAACTGTGACAGGACTGTAGCCATAGCAGCTCCCCGAATCCCCCAGCCGAAATGGAAAATGAAGACAGGAGCGATGATGACATTGGCAATAACTGTCACCAGGGATGTCAACATGGCCTTTTTCGGATATCCCGTAGCACGCATCACGTTGTTCAACCCTATCATGGTATAAGTGATGGGAGTTCCCAAGAGAATCACTTGCATAAAATCACGGGCATAGGGAAGTGTACCGGTACTGGCGCCGAAGAAAAACAATATCGGGTCCAGGAATAGATAAGCCAATCCACCGAACAGCACTGCATTCGTCAGGCAAAGCATCAATGTATTTCCCAGAACATCGGTCGCACCCTTGATGTCTTTTTGTCCCAAGCGTATGGATGAGATGGTAGCTCCACCTGCCGAAATCAGTACACAGAACGCTACGACCAGATTCATTAGCGGGAAGGTGATCGCCAGTCCGGAGATAGCCATGGGACCGACACCGTGCCCGATAAAAATACTGTCGATGATATTATAAAGTGACGTAATAGTCATTCCGATGATGGCCGGGATGGAATATTGTAACAGAAGTTTGCCAATAGGTTCTGTACCCAGTATGCGGGGATCGGTTTGTTGTGCCATATAGTGAAGCGTTACATATTTTTAAGTGCAGCAAAGGTACAAATAATTTGCCTGATTCGATGATTATTCTGAACTTTGCCCACAGAGTTTAACAAACACGTAAAAGAATGTTTATGGATGCAACAAAGAAAATAACGGCATTATTCGATTGTGATGGTGTAATTGTCGATACAGAAGGGCAGTATACCGTTTTCTGGAATGAAATGGGCCAAAAGTATGTAAATGATGCAAACTTTGGTTCCAAGGTTAAGGGCCAGACACTGGTACAGATTTATGATAAATACTTTGCAGGAGAACCGGAAAAACAGCGGGATATAACCGAGGCATTGAACCGCTTTGAAATAAAAATGAATTATGACTATGTTCCCGGAATAGTTGAGTTTATAGCAGATCTGCGTCGGCATGGTGTGAAAATAGCTTTGGTTACCAGTTCCAATACGGCAAAAATGGAGAATGTTTATCATGCCCATCCCGAGTTTAAATCCCTTTTTGATGAAATATTGACTGCAGAGCGTTTTAAGCGTTCTAAGCCTGATCCTGAATGTTTCTTGTTGGGAATGACAATTTTCGGTTCCGATTCAAAAGATTCGTATGTGTTCGAAGATTCATTTCATGGTTTGCAGGCCGGTAGATCATCCGGAGCCATTGTTGTCGGATTGGCAACTACGAATTCACGCGAAGCCATTGCCGACAAGGCAGACTATGTAATAGACGATTTCAGAGGGATGACTTACGAAAAACTGCTGACTATAACTTCACGTTATATCTGATAAGAAAGATTGAATAGCATCTCAGGGAAGAATCCCTTAGCTTTGCATGGTATTTAAAAAGAGAGAAAGCCATGTATAAGCAAACGATTCGTCCTGTTTTATTTCTGATGGAACCCGAAAAGGTACATGCCTTGTTGGTTTCCTGCCTCAAATGTTACCGGCATTTGCCATGGTGCAGATGCTGGATACGTCACCTTTATACTTGTTCCGACAAACAGTTGATATGGAATCATCTTACTTTTCGAAACCGTATCGGTCTGTCGGCCGGTTTCGATAAAGGAGCCGAAATTTTTGATGAATTGGCCGATTGTGGTTTCGGATTTATCGAAGTAGGTACTGTAACTCCCGATTCTCAGGATGGAAATCCCCGTCCGCGTATTTTTCGCTTGCCTCAGTGTGAATCTTTAATTTCCCGTACGGGCTTCAATAATCCCGGATTGGATGTTATTAAACGCCGTCTTGAACAGAAAAGCGGTTCGTATGTTTTAGGTGTAAATATAAATAAGAATCCCTCTTCGGAAGGAGAGCAGGCGGTGGCTGACTTTTTGCGTCTGTATAAGGAGTTACATCCTCATGTCGGTTATTTCACACTTAATTGGGGATCTGTGGATGTTGCTCTGATGAAACAGGTGCTACAGGGGTTGGCAGTTTTTCGTGTGGAGCAAAACATACATGTTCCGTTGTTACTCAAACTTCCTGCCGATATCACAGAAGAAGGAATGGATGATGTGATCGACTGTACTCGTCTGTACCGGGTAGATGGAGTGATAGCTACCGGACCTACCATGGAGCGGAGTTACTTAAAAGGTTATTCACCTGCACAATTACAGAAGATCGGCTCCGGTGGAATCAGTGGACGCGGGATAGGGGAGAGGTCATTAAAAGCCGTCAGCTATTTGCGTGCCCATGCCGGAAAAAGCCTTCTGATAGTAGGGGCAGGCGGAATCATTACTCCCGCTGATGCCCGTAGGATGTTGGATGCGGGGGCCAATCTGATACAAATCTATTCTTCGTTTATTTATGAAGGGCCGGGTATAGTGAAAAAAATGATTCAGGAAATTAAATGATAAGGAATAAAGTTATGGAACAGAGTTTTATCGAATATTCATTAGGAAAAGATGCTTCTTCGGCTGTCCTTTGGGTTTATCCGGCTCGCAAGCCAAGAGGTAAAGCCATTATTATGTGTCCCGGTGGTGGGTTCAATCAGATAGCTTCAGATCATGAAGGACGTGATTTTGCTGCGTGGTTTAATAATCAGGGCATCACATATGCCGTACTGAATTATCGCATGCCTCACGGTGATGTTGAAGTGATTCGTGAGGATATTCGTGAAGCGATTCGCCTGATCCGCCGTCAGTCGGCAGAGTGGGGAATCCATCAACTGGGTGTTATGGGAGCTTCTATCGGAGGCTATATCGCTGCTACTGCCGCAACTCTTTATACCGGAACAGACCGGCCCGACTTTCAAGTATTGCTTTATCCCGTTATCAGCATGACCGACAGGCTGACTCATTGGCCTTCACGCGAACGTATGTTGGGAGAAACTATCTCTGAAGGTTTGAAAGAAACACTATCCCTTGAACTTCACGTCACAGCCGATACTCCTCCTACATTCATCGTTTTGGCCGAGGATGATCAGGCCGTATCTCCTCTCAACAGTATTGTCTATTATACAGCATTATTGAAACATGGAGTCTCTGCCGGACTGCATATTTATCCGGAAGGCGGACATAGCTTCGGATTTCGTGACAGTTTCATATATAAGGAGTTATGGACTGATGAACTACAAAAATGGTTGCTGACCTTTTAATGTGGATCCGCTAATTTATTCACTTTTACTTGTATGGTATGAATTAAAAGTTATACCTTTGCGCCCGATTTTTAATTTAAAAAGATTGGATATGGCTGGTTATATATCAGATGACACAAGAAAAGTGACGACTCATCGCCTAATCGAAATGAAGCAAAGAGGCGAAAAAATATCTATGCTTACATCGTATGACTACACAATGGCACAGATTGTCGACGGTGCCGGTATCGATGTAATTCTTGTAGGCGATTCCGCATCGAATGTGATGGCAGGTAATGTGACTACACTTCCTATTACCCTGGATCAGATGATCTATCATGGAAAATCGGTTGTACGTGGTGTAAAGCGTGCAATGGTAGTAGTGGATATGCCTTTTGGCTCTTATCAGGGTAATGAAATGGAAGGGCTTGCTTCAGCTATCCGCATAATGAAGGAGAGTCATGCCGATGCATTGAAACTGGAAGGTGGTGAAGAGATTATAGATACTGTGAAACGTATTCTGAGTGCCGGTATCCCCGTGATGGGACATCTTGGACTGATGCCACAATCTATCAATAAATATGGTACATACACGGTTCGTGCCAAGGATGATGCCGAAGCAGAGAAATTGATTCGTGATGCACATTTACTTGAGGAGGCCGGATGTTTCGGACTTGTTCTTGAAAAGATTCCTGCAGCATTGGCATCACGTGTCGCAAGCGAACTGACCATTCCGGTGATCGGTATCGGTGCCGGTGGAGATGTAGACGGACAGGTATTGGTAATTCAGGATATGTTGGGTATGAATAACGGTTTCCGCCCGCGCTTCCTTCGTCGTTATGCCGATCTTTATACGGTAATGACCGATGCTATCAGTCACTATGTTTCAGATGTAAAGAACTGCGACTTCCCGAACGAGAAAGAACAATATTAATTGTCGTATGGCGACTAAATTATGGACATTGCATTTTATGCGGATATGCCTTGCTAATTTATTGTTGTTCATGTCCCTGTATTTGTTGTACCCTGTACTCCCGGTAATGATGGCTTCACGTTTAGGCGTGCCTGTCAGTCAGACGGGAGTCATATTTATACTTTTTACGCTTGCAATGTTTTTTATCGGCCCGTTCCATGCCTATTTGGTCGATGTTTACAAGCGGAAATATATATGTATGCTTTCGTTTGGGGTAATGGTTGCAGCAACAGCCGGTTATACGTTGGTGCAGAACGCAACACATCTGTTGATGCTTTGCATTGTGCAGGGATTATCCTTTGGAATGGCTGCCACGGCAGGCATCACATTGGCCATCGATATCACCAATTCCACTTTTCGCAGCGCAGGTAATGTGGTCTTTTCCTGGGCTGCACGCTTGGGGATGATTATCGGAGCGGCTTTGGGGGTGTATCTGTTTCGGACACATGGCTTTGAGACTTTGCTATATGTTGCTGTGGCGTTGGGAGCGTTGGGAATATTATTTGTGTCAAGGGTATATGTTCCCTTTCGTGCACCTATCGGGATGAAAGTTTGTTCCATGGACCGATTCCTGCTTCTCCGGGGACTTATTCCGGCATTCAATTTAATATTGATTGCTTTTATACCGGGATTGATGCTTCCTGTGCTTGCCGGTGCGCCGAGTGATGTGCCGGTAGGAGGCGAGACAGTACCTTTTTTTGCTTTGGTCGGATGCGGATTTCTCTTATCAGTATTAATTGTGAAATTGTTTTTCCGCTATGATAACAAAATGTGGTTGCAGATAGTTGTCGGGCTGGTGACAGTAATCGGATCGATGGCTATGCTGTTCTCTCCTGAAACAAGCTGGAATGCTCCGGCAGCTGTATTGATGGGTTTAGGACTCGGCTTGGTCACTCCGGAGTTTCTTATGATGTTTGTCAAATTGTCGCAACACTGCCAGCGCGGCACGGCTAATACCACTCATCTACTTGCATGGGAACTTGGAGTCGGATTGGGTATTGCATCTGCGTGTCATTTACATCTTACGGCTAATGAACAGGCCGTTTATCGGGTCGGATTGTTATCGGCAATCGTGTCTTTGGCATTCTTCGTTTTACTTACGTATCCTTATTTTAAAAGGAAGAAGGTAAGATAAATGTGATATAATTATGAAAAGCGGACTCCGTATATTTGCAACGAATTGTAGCATAATATACGGAGTCCGCTTTTTTAATGTATCATTTATCCCATATTACACAGTAAAACAGCAAGTACATAAGGCATGAAGATGATAATTCCTACAATGGCAGCAACTATAGCACATATCAGAACGGAACCCGCTGCGATATCTTTCACATCACCTGCTATCGGATTACGTTCCGGAGATACAAGATTGACCAATCTTTCTATAGCCGTGTTGAATCCCTCTGCTGCCAGTACTACTCCAAAACAAAGTATGATAGCTATCCATTCGTTCCGGGTGATGCCGAAACAGAATCCGGTCACTGTTACTATAATAATTGCCGTGCAATGTATCCAGGCATTATGTTCTTTGCTTACAAAACTTCGGATACCTTTCCAGGCATATCCGAAGCTCCGTATTCTTTTTCTGGTGCTGAATTTTTCCATTCTTAATTTCTGCTAACCTGTTTTACTCCTTTTACTGTGCGCAACTTCTTGATCAGCGCTTCCAGACGTCCGGTATCACTTACCATAATGGTCAATGTACCCGAGAAAAGGCCGTCGTTCGAATCGATACCGATAGAACGTAGCGAGATACCATTTTCTTTTGAGATGATCGAAGTAATATTTGTTACAATACCGATATCATCATGACCCACAACGCGGAGTGTTATTGGGTATTGAGTACCTTCCGATTTACCGGCCCAGCGTGCTTTTACAATCCGATAGCCGAAGCGTTCGCGCATCTGTCCTGCATTGGGGCAGTCATTTCGGTGTATCTTGATACCTCCGGATACTGTGACAAACCCGAATACATCGTCTCCGTATATGGGATTACAACATTTGGCGAGTTTGAAATCCAATCCTTTCAGGTTTTGGTCAATAACGAGTACATCTTCTTTAGTGACTGTTGTTTCGTCTATCTGGTTTTGCAGGTTGTATTCTTCTGCACTGCGATAGGTCACCTCATCACGTTCGCTGTCCCGCTTTTGTTGTTCGATGTATTTATCCAGAATATCGTTTACGTCGAGTACCTCATCGGCAATCTTCTGATAAAACTCTGTCACGTTCTTGAATCCCAAGCGTTTGATTAAGCGCATCATCACAGCTTCGTCGTATTCCATCTTCCGGTTCTTGAACTTGCGTTCCAGGGTCTCTTTGGCAAAATCATGCTGACGCGCCACCATCTCCTTGAGGGCCTGACGAATCTTAGTACGGGCTTTTGAAGTAGTGACAATGTTCAGCCAGTCTTGTTTCGGAGTCTGTGTGTTCGATGTCATAATCTCTACCTGATCCCCGCTGTTCAGCTTTTGTCTTAACTGTACATTTTTACCGTTTACTTTTGCTCCGATACATTTACATCCCAATTTGCTGTGAATGTGGAAAGCAAAATCAAGTACGGTAGCCCCTTTGCCCAGTTTAAAAAGGTCTCCCTTCGGTGTAAATACGAATACTTCGTCTTCATACAGATCCAGTTTGAACTGGTCCATCATTTCCAGGTCGTTCTCCGTATTCTCCAGTGCTTCACGTATTGAAGTCAGCCATTCGTCCAGTCCGCTTTCACCCTTCACGCCTTTATATCTCCAATGGGCTGCCAATCCGCGCTCGGCAATATCGTCCATACGCTCCGTACGAATCTGTACTTCAACCCATTTGCCTTCGGGCCCCATAACAGTGATGTGTAATGACTCGTAACCGTTACTTTTGGGAACCGACAGCCAGTCACGCAGACGTTTGGGGTTAGGTTGATACATATCCGTCACTATGGAATATGCCTGCCAACATTCCTGCTTCTCTTTTTCAAACTGAGATTCCAGGATGATACGGATAGCAAACAAGTCATATACGTTTTCGAACTGGCATTTCTGTTTCTTCATTTTCTGATAGATGGAATGAATGGACTTGGTACGTCCTTTCATGTGGAAATGCAGTCCTGCTTCCTCCAATTTCTGTTGTATCGGAGCAATGAAGTTGGCAATATAACGGTCACGTGACTTTTTCGTCTCGTTCAGCTTTTCCTTGATATGGTAATAGATGTCATGTTCGGTATATTTTAGTGACAAATCTTCCAGTTCCGATTTCAGCTTATACAATCCCAGTTTGTGGGCTAGCGGAGCATACAGATAGGCTGCTTCATTGGCCACCCGTCTGCGGGCCTCGTCATTTTCGGCATCTTTTATTTGTCGCATCACGTTTACACGGTCGGCAATCATGATCAGAATTACCCGCATATCTTCGGCAAAAGACAGTAGCAGATTGCGGAAATTCTCCGATTCTATGGTCGGACTCTTATCATAGAGGTCATTGATCTTGATTAATCCCCGGATAATTCCGGCCACATCTTCACCATACTCCTGTTGAATGTATTCTATTGTATAAGAGTGGCAACGTACAGGCGTGTGTAGCATAATGCCTAAAATAGATGCCCGTTTCATGCCGATTTCTTCAGCCACGATTACAGCAGTCTGCATATCTTTGATAACAGGATTCAGCCCAAAACTGTCCCTCTGCATCGTATTGTTTTGAGTGGAGTCGATAAGATGCTTTTTCAGCTTTCTGCAATCTCCTTTTTGTAAGGTTTCTCCGGTGAGACGCAGTAGTTTTTTGTATAGTGAGAACAATAATTCTCTCTCTTCTTTCGTAAAGAATTCATCTCTTTCCATAAGCAGCTCAAATTTATCGTCGGTAAAGATAGTTTTTTTCCGGGTTTTGTAGGGTGTCCTCTTCCTTTTTTTGTATTTTTGGGCATGAATTAATAAAATTAGATAGTATGATAACACCTGAAGACAAAGAATTGCTTGCCAAAAAGGGCATTTCGGAAGTACAAATCGCTGAGCAGTTGGCTTGCTTCCAAAAAGGCTTTCCTTATTTGAAGTTAGATGCTGCCGCATCTGTAGAAAAAGGCATTTTGGCTCCTGATGCCGAGGAGCAGAAAGCTTATCTTGCAGCATGGGATGCCTATACCAATTCAGACAAAACGATTGTGAAGTTTGTACCCGCTTCGGGTGCTGCCAGCCGTATGTTCAAGAATCTATTTGAATTTTTGGATGCTGACTATACTGAACCCACTACAAAGTTCGAACAAACTTTTTTTGAATCGATTGAAAAATTTGCTTTTTATGATGATTTGAATACGGCTTGTGTGCGGACAGAAGGCAAAGATATTCCTACCCTGATTGCAGAAGGCAATTATAAAGCGGTCGTTTCAGGATTGCTTAATGTAGCGGGACTGAATTACGGTGCGCTTCCTAAGGGGTTACTTAAGTTTCATAAGTATGAAGAAGGTTCGCGTACCCCGCTTGAGGAACATTTGGCAGAAGGTGCTATGTATGCTGCCGGAAAAAGCGGAAAAGTCAATGTGCATTTTACCGTCTCTACCGAGCACCGTGAACTGTTTAAATCATTGGTTACCGAAAAAGTCGATGCTTTTGCCAAACGTTATGGCGTAGATTATAATATCACTTTCTCCGAACAGAAACCAAGCACTGATACAATTGCCGCTGATATGGAAAACCAGCCATTCCGCGATAACGGTAAGCTTTTGTTCCGTCCCGGCGGGCATGGTGCGCTGATTGAGAATCTGAATGATCTGGATGCGGATGTTATTTTTATTAAGAACATTGACAATGTGGTTCCTGATAAATTGAAAGGCGATACAGTGCTTTATAAGAAACTGATTGCCGGTGTACTGGTATCTCTCCAGAAGCAAGCTTTTCAATATCTGGAATTATTGGATAGTGGTCGTTATACACATGAGCAGGTGATGGATATCCTGCAATTTGTACAAAAGAAACTTTTCTGTAAGAATCCTGAAACAAAAGATCTGGAAGATGCCGAGTTGGTCATTTACCTGAAGAATAAATTGAACCGTCCGATGCGTGTTTGTGGTATGGTGAAGAACGTGGGCGAGCCGGGCGGTGGTCCGTTCCTGGCATATAATAGTGATGGAACTATCTCCCTGCAAATCCTTGAAAGCTCACAAATCGATATGAATAATCCGGAAGCAAAGGAAATGTTTGAAAAGGGTACGCACTTCAACCCGGTCGATCTGGTTTGCGCCGTACGTGATTATAAGGGTCATAAATTTGATTTGGCGAAATATGTGGATAAAGCTACCGGCTTCATCTCTTATAAGTCGAAGAGTGGTAAGGATCTGAAAGCTCTTGAACTTCCCGGTTTGTGGAATGGTGCTATGAGCGATTGGAGTACGGTATTTGTGGAGGTTCCACTTTCCACTTTCAATCCGGTAAAGACTGTGAACGACCTGTTGCGTGAACAGCATCAGTAATCAAAGGAAAATAAAAAAGGGGATATTCACGGCGAATATCCCCTTTTTATTATTTAATTGCTTTTCAGATCAATTTCTTGGCAAAGCTTCTTTTACTACCATCGGACGACCGGCATATTCTGCTCCGTTCAATTCTTTAATGGCATTGCTTGCTTCTGAAGATTCCGGCATTTCGACAAACGCAAACCCTTTAGATCTTCTTGTTTCGCGGTCTGTGATCAGTTTTACTGATTCTACTACTCCATACTCTTCCATAACTTGTCTCAAATCTGACTCCTTAACATTATAGCTAAGATTTCCAACGTACATATTCATAAATATACAAAAATAAAAAATTAATAAAATAACAATAAAGCTTTAGGAAGTGTAAATCAGAGATGAAAGTTCTCAATGCGAACATTGAGGAAATACATGTGAGAGTTAAACCAATAAAAACCTCTTATTGTTTGATGTTGCAAAGTAAGGCATTAATTCCGGATAATACACCATATCCGCTTCTTTTTATCCTTTTAAATATTCTTTATTGTGTAATTAGACCAAAAATTAACATTTCTCTTTGGCTATATGTGTCTTATTTGTTATAATATTGGAAATTATATTATGACATTTACGAAGTTAACATCCTGTCATGTACGATGTTAACAACGTATTTATACGAAGTTAACATCGTATCTGCAGGAAGTTAACTTCTTGGAACTACGATATTAACTTCGTAAAATCTCCTTTTTACTATCGGTGTAAGTGCTTGATAATCATGATTAATATGCTGTTAAATAATGTTCCCGTTCTCTTTTAAAGGAGGACTTTGTTCTTGAAGAACAGCTTGTTGTTCTGTGACCTGTTAATCTTTTTCTATGTAATTGTCTTTTTCTCTCTTTTATCGTAATCATTTAGTAGCTCGTTCGGGATTTATTGGAAGAAAAGTAGTATTTTTGCGTCATTATATCTTAAAATATTCAATCATGAAGAAAATACTTTTACTCGGATCGGGCGAATTGGGCAAGGAATTTGTAATTTCTGCTCAACGTAAAGGTCAACACATCATTGCTTGTGATTCATATGCCGGGGCACCTGCCATGCAGGTTGCTGATGAATGCGAAGTATTCGATATGCTGAACGGTGAAGAACTGGAGCGTATTGTAAAAAAGCATCGGCCGGACATTATCGTCCCCGAGATTGAAGCCATTCGTACGGAACGTTTATACGATTTCGAAAAAGAAGGGATTCAGGTAGTGCCGAGTGCACGTGCCGTTAATTACACAATGAACCGAAAGGCTATCCGTGATTTGGCCGCTAAGGAACTGGGACTGAAAACTGCGAAATACTATTATGCCAAGTCATTGGAAGAACTGAAGGAAGCCGCTGAGAAAATCGGTTTCCCTTGTGTCGTGAAGCCTTTAATGTCATCATCGGGTAAAGGGCAGTCATTGGTCAAGAGCGCTGCCGAGTTGGAACATGCTTGGGAATATGGGTGTAATGGCAGCCGTGGAGATATTCGTGAGCTAATCATTGAGGAATTTATCAAATTCGATAGTGAGATAACTTTGCTTACAGTGACACAGAAGAATGGTCCGACTCTGTTTTGTCCGCCTATCGGGCATGTACAAAAGGGTGGGGATTATCGGGAAAGTTTCCAACCTGCACACATTGATCCTGCACACTTGAAGGAAGCAGAAGATATGGCTGAAAAAGTAACTCGTGCATTGACCGGTGCAGGACTGTGGGGAGTAGAATTTTTCCTGAGCCATGAAAACGGGGTTTACTTTTCGGAACTGTCTCCACGTCCACATGATACGGGAATGGTGACATTGGCCGGAACACAAAATCTGAATGAATTTGAACTTCACCTACGTGCCGTATTGGGGTTGCCCATTCCGGGAATAAAACAAGAAAGAATAGGAGCGAGTGCCGTTATTCTGTCGCCGATTGCCAGTCAGGAACGTCCGCAGTATAGAGGTATGGAGGAAGTTACCGGAGAAGAGGATACTTATCTGCGTATATTTGGTAAGCCGTATACACGTGTGAATCGGCGTATGGGAGTAGTGCTTTGCTATGCTCCAAACGGTTCGGATCTGGATGCTTTGCGTGATAAGGCAAAGCGGATAGCCGATAAAGTAGAAGTATATTAAATACTGGGATTATTGGTTGAAAAACCATAGTGGGGTGTGCCGAAACTCCTGTTTACCACAAAGTACCACAGGATGAACTTAATCTATTGATTACTTTTATCTGTATGAATCTGTGGTGAATACGAGTCTTGGTACACCCCTGTTTTTTATCTGATTATACCTTTGTTCTCTCCGCTTTTGCAATTGTTAATACTCTATCCTATTCATGGCGTAAAGAGCGAAAAATGCCTTTAAAACGCAACTTCCCTTTGTTTGTATAAAACTCGTTGCATGTTGTACTATCTAACATTTGACTAATTGACTGAAAACGCTACAGCTACTTGAAAACTTAATCAATTCTCTGATTGGGCAGAGGATAGAGCGTATTGGCTCTAATATGCTTTGTATAGTAGTAAAAAGGGTGCTAATGTTGTTCATTTTCACACCTTTGTAAGTTTAATGAATGTTATCTAAAGAGAAAAAACAGAAAAATGGTACAACGGGAAAAAAAAGTTTCTACTTTTGCGAAGTTGTTTGTTTAACTATCTATGTGAACAAAACCGGATATCGAACGTTATGTTAATAGTGAAACTGGTAAAAACGCGACTTACCATGCTATAACGTTTTAGAGTATTAGAAGAATAATATATAAAAAGATTGCTTATGTCACAGATTATCGGACATATCTCTCAGGTAATTGGCCCTGTGGTCGATGTGTATTTTGAAGGTACAGAATCGGACTTGATATTGCCAAGTATCCACGACGCATTAGAGATAAAAAGGCACAACGGCAAAAAGCTGATTGTAGAAGTTCAACAACACATTGGTGAAAATACCGTACGTACGGTTGCCATGGATAGTACCGACGGCTTGCAGCGCGGGATGAAGGTATTTCCGACGGGAGGTCCTATCACAATGCCGGTAGGCGAACAGATCAAAGGACGTTTGATGAACGTAGTCGGCGACTCCATCGATGGAATGAAAGAACTCAATCGCGACGGTGCATATTCTATTCACCGTGATCCTCCCAAATTTGAAGATTTAACCACTGTACAGGAAGTTCTGTTTACTGGAATTAAGGTGATAGACCTGCTTGAGCCTTATTCAAAAGGAGGTAAGATCGGTTTGTTTGGCGGGGCCGGAGTGGGTAAAACTGTACTTATTATGGAGCTCATTAATAACATTGCCAAGAAGCATAATGGTTTTTCCGTATTTGCCGGAGTGGGAGAGCGTACCCGTGAAGGTAATGATTTGCTTCGTGAGATGATTGAATCGGGTGTAATCCGTTATGGAGAAGCATTCAAAGAAAGCATGGAAAAAGGACATTGGGACCTCTCGAAAGTGGATTATAATGAGGTAGAAAAGTCACAGGCTACATTGGTGTTCGGACAGATGAACGAACCTCCTGGAGCACGTGCTTCAGTTGCTTTGTCAGGATTGACTGTCGCTGAATCTTTCCGGGATATGGGGGCAAAGTCGGGAGCGAGAGATATATTGTTTTTTATCGATAATATTTTCCGTTTCACTCAGGCGGGTTCCGAGGTTTCGGCTTTGTTGGGGCGTATGCCTTCTGCGGTAGGTTATCAACCTACGTTGGCTACCGAAATGGGTGCTATGCAAGAACGTATCACTTCGACAAAAACGGGTTCTATCACTTCGGTGCAGGCTGTTTACGTACCGGCTGATGACTTGACCGACCCTGCTCCGGCAACAACTTTTACCCACTTGGATGCAACGACTGTGTTGAGTCGTAAAATTACTGAGCTTGGTATTTATCCGGCAGTGGATCCGTTGGAGTCTACTTCTCGTATTCTCGATCCGCACATTGTGGGTCAAGAGCATTATGATGTCGCACAACGTGTGAAGCAGATTCTTCAACGCAATAAAGAATTACAGGATATCATCTCTATTTTAGGTATGGAGGAATTATCCGACGCCGACCGTCTGGTGGTAAACCGTGCGCGCAGGGTACAGCGTTTCCTGTCTCAACCATTTACAGTGGCCGAACAGTTTACCGGAGTACCGGGAGCAATGGTGGCCATTGAAGATACAATAAAAGGATTCAAAATGATTTTGGATGGTGAAGTAGATTATCTGCCTGAACCGGCGTTTCTGAATGTGGGAACCATTGAAGAAGCTATCGAAAAAGGTAAGAAACTGCTTGAACAGGCTAACAAATAAAATAAGGAATCATGAAAGAACTGCATTTGAATATTGTATCGCCGGAAAAAGAGGTCTTTAATGGTGAAGTGAAGAGTGTTACCCTTCCGGGCACCAGTGGAGTCTTTTCTATTCTGCCGCAGCATGCACCGATTGTTTCTTCCCTGCAAGAAGGGACAGTCAGTTACACGACAACGGATGGCGAAGAGCATACGCTGGATATTCACAGCGGTTTTGTGGAGCTAAGCAATGGTGAAGCTTCCGTTTGCGTATCCTGAGCCTTGATCTCCGCACAATAATCTGTTTTTACTATGAATATGAGCATCACAAAACGCAATTTTCTGGGTTATCTCAGCATCCTTACTCTTGTAGGGGGAGGATTGGGAGCCTTGGTCTTGCATTATCTGGAACCCGGACATTATTTCGGAGGTTATCCGTTGATACCGGTGTACTTTTATATATTCGGTGTATTTTATATTTATATGTTTGATGCCTGCAGGCGTCATGCACCGGAGAAGATGGTGATGCTCTTTTTAGTGGCAAAAGTATTGAAAATGATTGTATCAGTTTTCTTACTAATCATTTATTGTGTGGCTGTGCCCGATTCCGCTATTGAATTTCTATTGACATTCCTGGCGTTCTATCTGGGCTATCTTATATATGAAAGCTGGTTTTTCTTCGTTTTCGAGTGGAATCAGAAACTTAAAAAGAAATCAAAAAAATATGAAACAGTTGCGTAACATAGTTGCCGGAATGCTTGTCTTGATAGGAGGAATGTTGCCTGCTACAACCTTTGCACAGGAGCCTGTACCGGGTGATACCACCGCTACTTTGCAGCAGGAGATTATTGTAGGTAAAGACACAATCAATCAGGAAGCTAATCAGGTAGATGTAAAAGGCATTGTGTTCGGCCATATTGGAGATTCTTACGAGTGGCATATCACGAATATAGGAAAAACTTCGATTTGCATTCCGTTGCCGATTATCGTGTATAGCGAAACTTCTGGTTGGCATGCTTTTCTGTCTTCGCGCCTAGAAGAGAATGGCGGCAAATACGAGGGATTTTATATAGCTCCTGCCGGGAGCAAGTATGAGGGGAAAGTAGTAGAACGTAATGCGACGGGAGAGGAAGTACGTCCGTGGGATATTTCCATTACAAAGGTAACTTTGTCTCTCTTTATCAATAGCGCTATTTTGCTGGCGATCATTCTGAGTGTAGCGCATTGGTATCGCAAACGTGAACAGGGTGCATATGCTCCGGGAGGATTTATCGGATTTATGGAGATGTTTATTATGATGGTTCATGATGATGTGATTAAGAGTTGTGTGGGACCCAACTATAAAAAGTTTGCTCCCTATCTGCTCACAGCCTTTTTCTTCATTTTCATTAACAATATTATGGGACTGATCCCCATCTTTCCCGGAGGAGCGAATGTAACCGGAAATATTGCCATAACATTGGTATTAGCTTTATTCACATTCGTTATTGTTAATATATTCGGAACAAAACACTATTGGAAAGATATTTTCTGGCCTGATGTTCCCTGGTGGCTGAAGGTACCTATACCCATGATGCCGTTTATCGAATTTTTCGGTGTATTTACCAAACCGTTTGCCTTGATGATCCGTCTGTTTGCCAACATGTTGTCCGGACACATGGCCATGTTAGTGCTTACCTGCCTGATATTTATATCGGCAAGCATGGGACCGGCTATCAATGGTTCGCTTACGGTGGCTTCCGTATTATTCAACATCTTTATGAATTTGCTGGAAGTGTTGGTTGCCTTTATTCAGGCTTATGTGTTCACGATGTTATCTGCTGTATTCATCGGACTGGCCCAGGAAGGCGGTAAAAAAGAAGAAGTAAAAGAATAATATAAACCATTTTAAAACTGAAAATTATGTTACTATCAGTATTATTGCAAGCTGCTGCTGCAGGAGTAGGATTAAGTAAATTGGGAGCAGCTCTCGGAGCTGGTTTAGCTGTTATCGGAGCAGGTATCGGTATTGGTAAGATCGGTGGCTCGGCCATGGAAGGTATTGCGCGTCAACCGGAGGCATCGGGAGATATCCGTATGAATATGATTATTGCCGCTGCCTTGGTTGAAGGTGTAGCGTTGTTGGCATTAGTTGTTTGTCTATTGGTACTTTTCTTATAATAAACAAGGAAGATTATGTCATTGTTACTACCCGATAGTGGCCTGATATTCTGGATGCTCCTTTCTTTTGGAATTGTATTCGCAGTATTGGCAAAATACGGCTTCCCCGTCATTATTAAGATGGTGGAAGGCCGTAAAACCTACATTGACGAATCATTGGAGGTAGCCAGAGAAGCAAACGCCCAGTTGTCACGACTGAAAGAGGAGGGCGAAGCTATTGTGGCTGCCGCTAACAAGGAACAGGGACGTATCATGAAAGAGGCTATGCAGGAACGTGAAAAGATTATTTACGAGGCCCGCAAACAAGCTGAAATAGCTGCTCAGAAGGAACTGGATGAAGTGAAACGACAGATTCAGATTGAAAAAGACGAAGCCATACGTGATATCCGTCGGCAGGTAGCTCTGCTTTCTGTGGATATAGCCGAGAAGGTCATTCGCAAAAATCTGGATGATAAACAAGAGCAGATGGGAATGATTGACCGTATGCTTGATGAAGTATTAACGAAGAACTAACAGAAGAAGATGGAAGTCGGAATAATTTCAATGCGGTATGCGAAAGCTCTGATGGCTTATGCTGAAGAGAGAGGAGCGGAGGAGAGGCTTTATCATGAGCTTGTCACACTGGCGCACAGTTTCCGTACTGTGAAGGGATTTTGTGCCGTGCTTGACAATCCTATTGTTTCTGTTAACGAAAAGTTTAATCTGATCTGTACGGCAGCCGATGGGGACCATAAACCGAGTGAAGAATTTATTCGTTTCATTCGGTTGGTACTCAAGGAGAGAAGGGAGACCTATCTGCAATTTATGAGTCTGATGTATCTGGATCTTTACCGGAAGAAGAAACACATCGGTGTAGGGAAACTGATCACTGCTGTTCCGGTAGACAAAGCTACAGAAGAGCGTATCCGACAAACTGCTGCACATATTTTGCATGCATATATGGAGTTGGAAACAGTGGTTGACCCTTCTATAGAAGGCGGCTTCGTTTTCGATATTAACGATTACCGACTGGATGCCAGTATCGCTACACAGTTGAAGAAAGTCAAACAACAATTCATTGATAAGAATCGAAGAATTGTATAATTAGTGAAAAATTATGTCTGAAAATATAAGAGTAAGCGAAGTATCCGACATTCTGCGGCAGCAGCTTGAAGGGATCGAGACCAAAGTGCAGCTTGACGAAATAGGTACGGTGCTACAGGTAAGCGATGGTGTAGTGCGTATTTATGGTCTACGCAATGCCGAGGCCAACGAACTACTTGAATTTGACAATGGTATCAAGGCCATTGTGATGAACTTGGAAGAAGATAATGTAGGTGCCGTGTTGCTGGGACCGACGGATAAAATCAAGGAGGGATTTACGGTGAAACGTACCAAGCGAATTGCTTCTATCCGTGTGGGAGAAAGTATGTTGGGACGCGTTATCGACCCGTTGGGTGAACCATTGGATGGAAAAGGGCTGATAGGAGGTGAACTTTATGAAATGCCGCTGGAGCGTAAAGCTCCCGGGGTCATCTATCGTCAGCCGGTGAATCAACCTTTGCAAACGGGTCTGAAGGCTGTTGATGCAATGATCCCTATCGGTCGTGGACAGCGTGAGCTGATAATCGGTGACCGACAGACGGGTAAGACATCGATAGCCATTGATACGATCATCAATCAGCGAAGTAATTATGAAGCAGGTGATCCTGTATATTGTATTTATGTAGCTATCGGACAAAAAGGTTCCACGGTAGCTTCTATCGTAAACACCTTACGCCAATATGGTGCGATGGATTATACTATTGTGGTGGCGGCTACAGCTGGAGACCCGGCTGCATTGCAATATTTTGCTCCGTTTGCGGGGGCTGCCATCGGTGAGTATTTTCGTGATACCGGCCGACATGCACTGGTTGTTTATGATGATTTGTCGAAACAAGCAGTATCTTACCGTGAAGTGTCTTTGATTCTCCGTCGCCCCTCGGGACGTGAAGCCTATCCGGGCGATATTTTCTATTTACACTCCCGTTTGCTGGAGCGTGCAGCCAAGATTATTAATCAGGAAGAAGTGGCCCGTGAGATGAACGATTTGCCCGAAAGCCTGAAAGGTAAAGTGAAAGGTGGAGGTTCGCTGACAGCATTGCCTATTATTGAAACTCAGGCCGGAGACGTTTCTGCCTATATTCCGACTAATGTGATCTCTATTACAGACGGTCAGATATTCCTTGATACGGATTTATTCAATCAAGGTAATCGTCCGGCTATTAATGTAGGTATATCGGTTTCCCGTGTGGGAGGTAATGCGCAGATTAAGGCTATGAAGAAAGTGGCCGGTACATTGAAAATCGATCAGGCACAATATCGCGAATTGGAAGCATTCTCCAAATTTAGTGGAGATATGGATCCGGTTACCGCACTGACCATTGACAAGGGGCAGAAAAACGCCCGTTTGCTGGTTCAGCCCCAATACTCTCCAATGCCGGTAGAGAAGCAGATTGCCATTCTCTATTGCGGTATCCACGGATTATTGCGAAATGTTCCGTTGGATAAGGTAGAAGATTTTGAAGCAGCGTTCCTCAATACACTCGCTCTCGATCATCAGGCGGATGTGCTGGATGTATTGAAAACCGGAGTGATCAATGACGAGGTAACGAAGGCCATTGAAGAAACGGCGGCAATGGTTGCCAAACAGTATAGTTAATTATAAATCATTTAGAAGATTATGGCTTCACTAAAAGAAGTAAAAACCAGAATAAATTCGGTACAAAGTACCCGAAAAATCACTTCAGCAATGAAGATGGTGGCTTCTGCCAAGTTACACAAGGCGCAGGGAGCCATTGAGAATATGTTGCCTTATCAGAGGAAGTTGAATAAGATTCTGACTAACTTTCTGAGTGCTGATCTTCCGGTAGAGTCTCCGTTCTGTGTGGAACGTCCCGTCAAGCGGGTCGCTATTGTGGCTTTTTCTTCCAACAGTTCTTTATGCGGTGCTTTCAATGCGAATGTACTGAAAATGTTTTTGCAGACGGTGGGAGAATATCGCGAGTTGGGACAAGATAATATCCTGATCTATCCGGTGGGCAAAAAAATAGAGGAGGCTGTCAAGAAGTTAGGATTCTTTCCTCAAGGCAGTTATCAGAAGTTGGCAGATAAACCGTCGTATGATGAAGCCGCTGCATTGGCCAAATTGTTGATGGAACTTTTTCTGGAAAAAAATATCGACCGTGTGGAATTGATTTATCACCATTTCAAGTCAATGGGGGTACAAGAACTGTTGCGTGAAAGATATTTACCGATTGACTTGTCTGCCGTTCAAAATGACGAAGAGAGAGGTGGAGTAGTGAATGACTATATCATAGAACCTTCTGCAGCTCAATTGATAGCAGACTTGATTCCGCAGGTGTTGAGTCAGAAGATATTTACAGCTGCTCTCGATTCTAATGCATCCGAACATGCTGCACGTACTTTGGCTATGCAGATAGCGACGGACAATGCCAACGAACTGATTCAGGAGTTGACAAAGCAGTATAATAAAACCCGCCAGCAGGCCATTACAAATGAATTGCTCGATATTGTAGGTGGCAGTATGGCATAGATTTCCACACCAAAGTATACAAAGGTCACGGAATGGTTATTAATGAAAAGTTGATAACCTTCATTCCGTGACCTTTGTGGTTTCTACCGTGAAATAACTTATTATTATATTGCTTTCTTCTTTCTTTTGCTTTAACTTTGTCGCAAAGTATTATTGCATGGAAGAGAACCACGAAATAGAATTAGCCTGGCAAGTCATTGAAAATACCGGTACGCATCTTTTTCTGACAGGAAAGGCCGGAACCGGAAAAACAACTTTTCTCCGTCGGTTAAAAGAACTTACCCCAAAGCGTATGGTAGTGGTTGCACCTACGGGGATTGCTGCCATTAATGCCGGAGGTGTCACTATACACTCCTTTTTTCAGTTGAACTTCGCACCTTACATTCCGGAAAGCACATTTAATTCTGCTCAGCAAGGTTTTCATAAATTCGGAAAAGAAAAAATCAATATTATCCGTAGTATGGACTTGTTGGTGATCGATGAAATCAGTATGGTACGTGCCGATCAACTGGATGCAATTGATGCTGTACTGCGTCGGTATCGTGATCGCTCGAAACCTTTCGGCGGTGTTCAGCTCCTGATGATAGGCGACTTGCAGCAATTGGCTCCCGTGGTGAAAGAAGAGGACTGGAGCCTGTTGAGCTCTTACTATGATACAGCATTTTTCTTTGGCAGTCATTCACTGAAAGAGACGGAATATATCACGATAGAGTTAAAGAAAGTCTATCGGCAAAGTGATATGGAATTTGTCGGATTATTGAATAAAATCAGAGAGAAAGAGGCAGACGACGCTGTTCTGGAAGAATTGAACAAACGTTATCTTCCGGGATTCCGTCCGAGAGAGGAAGAAGGATATATCCGACTGACTACACATAACTATCAGGCTCAGCAATATAACGACCGACAACTGCTTTCTCTTTCAGGAAGAGCTTTCAGTTTCCAGGCGAAGGTGGAAGGCACTTTTCCGGAATCGGCATACCCGGCTGATGAAATGCTTACCGTTAAGGAAGGGGCTCAGATAATGTTTATTAAAAACGATTCTTCCGGTGAACATCGATATTATAATGGAATGATCGGTTTGGTTACGGCTGTCAGTAAAGATGGCATCCGGGTGAAAGGGAACGGAGAATCACAGGACTTTCTGCTTGAAACCGAAGAATGGACAAATAGTAAATACAGCCTGAATCCGCAGACGAAAGAGATTACCGAAGAGGTGGAAGGTACTTTCCGGCAATATCCCATTCGTCTGGCATGGGCAATAACCATCCATAAAAGCCAGGGGTTAACTTTCGAACGTGCAATCATTGATGCAAATGCCTCTTTTGCCCATGGACAGGTTTATGTCGCTCTGAGTCGTTGTAAGTCGCTTCAGGGATTGGTGCTTAGTTCTCCTTTAAGGCGAGAGTCCATTATCAGTGACGATACGATTGATGAATTTACCCGTAATGCCGGAGAGATGACTCCCGACAAGCATAAATTGGCTCTATTGCGTCAACATTACTTCTATGAATTGTTGTGCGAACAGTTTGATTTTCATCCGATTGAACAGCATTTTTTACGTTTGCTTCGCTTGCTTGACGAGCATTTATATCGTCTCTATCCAAAGTTGTTGGAACGATATAAGACAACTGCCGATCTGTATAAAACGCAGATAATGAAAGTCGCCGATACATTTAAACTGCAATATTCTGCCCTATTGATGGGGGCTGAAGATTATACCGCCAACCCGAAATTGAATGAACGGGTTATGGCCGGTGCCCACTATTTCCGTCAACATCTGGAAGATTTATTAACTCCGCTGATTACTTCTACAAAAGTAGAAACGGATAATAAAGAACTGAAAAAGAAATTCTCCGAAGCGGCAGATGCAATGAAGACAGCATTGCACGTAAAGCTGGGGACCTTGTGCTATACTGAGAAAGAAGGTTTTTCTGTTTCCGCATTTCTAAAACAGAAGGCTGTTCTTACGTTATCTGTTTCGGGAGGAGAAGCTGCGTCTTCTTCCGGAAGATCGGAGCGTAAATCCCGGACAGCCGAGAAAATAGAAGTACCGACTGATATTCTTCATCCGGAATTATATAAGCAATTGATTGCCTGGAGAAATTCTGAAGCTGCAAAAGCTGGTTTGCCTGTATATACCATCATACAGCAGAAAGCAATTCTGGGTATTGTAAACCTCTTGCCGAATGATGCGGCTTCACTGATACGTATTCCGTATTTCGGAAAACGCGGTGCCGAAAAATACGGTGATGCCTTGCTTGAAATGGTGAACCGATACGTAGAGGAGCATGGCATAGAACGTCCGCAAATGCCAACAGCGACGTTGACTGTCAATAATGGGATTAAAACGTCGAAAGAGCCCAAACCTTTAAAAGAGGCTAAATCGGTGAAAGAACCGAAGCCTGATACCAAAGAGGTAACGTATCGTCTTTTCAGGCAGGGGAAGAGTATTGAAGAAATAGCCAAGGAACGCGAGCTGGTTTCCGGAACCATAGCGGGACATCTGGAACACTATGTACGCTCTGGTGAAGTTAAAATAGAGCAGTTGGTGGCAAGAGAGAAAATCACGAAAATCATCCGTTACGTACAGGCCCATGGAAGTGATAAAGGACTGACGGTTATTAAAGCAGCTTTGGGGGATGATGTCTCATATGCAGATATAAGGTTGGTACTTGCTGCCGGAATAAAATAGTCATATTAATTTCAAGAGAGTGTTTCATAACTCACCACAGGGGTACACAGAGTCACACAGAGTAAGCTTAATCTATTCTATTTATCTGTGTGAATCCGTGTAATCTGTGGTGAATACGGGTTTCGATACCCCTTCATTAAATGATTGATCCGGTAAATTATAACAAAACTTCTTCTATCAATGCTTTTAACTGGGTTTTATTCATAGTTCCTAATTTCATACTTGGTTTTCCTCCCATCGGACAAAGCAACAGGTTAGGGATTGTACGAATGGCAAAAGCAGCCTCCAGTTCCGGTTCCTGATCTACATCCACTTTATAAATATCTATTTTCCCATCATATTCTACAGCCAGTTGGTCGAGTATAGGTGACAGGGCTTTGCAATATACACACCAGGGAGCATGAAAATCTACCAGGCAAGGTTTATCACCTTTAAAATCCCATTTATTCGGGTATTCTTGGAATTCGGCCACTTTCTCTACGAAGCTTTCTTTTGTTAAATCAATGACTTTCATATTTTTACTTTTTTAGTGATTACTTATTTATTTCTTTGATGTTGCAAAGATAGGAAGATAGATCTTATTGTCAGATAGCTATTTCTCCTATTATATTAGCAATTCTTCCTTGTCCCGTTTTTTCTGCTTTCTAATAACTTTCTAATCTTATCTGAGTATCTTATAATTGCTTTCAAACGGTTTGCTTCATGGGGGAGTTGTACTTTTGCTTCCAAAATAACAAGGACTATGATCAGAAAGTTTTTTATTCTCTTTTTTCTTGGCTTTTTCGGATTTGCCGAAGCCCAACAGCCGTCCGTCGGCTTGACTCTGAAGGAGGCAGAGCAACGTTTCCTGAAATGTAATTTATCCCTATTGGCCGAGCGCTACAATGTAGACATCGCACAAGCCAGGTTGCTTCAGGCCGGACTGTTCGATAATCCGGTAATTTCATTCGAACAAAATGTGTATAACCGATTGAATGGAAAGTACTTTGACTTCGGCAAAAAAGGCGAGTCGGTAGTCGAAATAGAGCAGGTGATACGCCTTGCCGGACAACGGAATAAGCAGATACGGTTGGAAAAGATAAACAAGGAAATTGCCGGTTATCAGTTCGAAGAAGTGATGAAGACTTTACGCCAGGAACTTGGCGAGGCATTTACAGAAGTTTTCTATCTCTCAAAGTCATTGTCTGTTTATGATAAAGAAATCAATTCGCTGGAGCATTTGCTGACAGGTATAAAAGAGCAGCATGCAAAGGGAAATATCTCTTTAATGGAAATGGCGAGACTCGAGTCTATGCTGCTTTCTCTGAAGAAAGACAAGAACGAATGCGAAAGCAACTATTTGTCCCGGAGAGGAGAATTGAATCTGTTACTGAATCTGCCTGCCGACTTTCGGACAGAGCCTGTAATAGATGAAGGAGATCTTCGACAATTAAACATGGACCGGTTGTCTTATGCCGATTTACAAGAGAGGGTACACGGGAGACCTGACCAGAAGTTGGCACGCAGCTGTGTCACTGCTTCGCAAGCCGATCTGAAATTGCAGAAGGCGTTGGCTTTTCCGGAATTCGCAGTAAAAGGTAGTTATGATCGCCAAGGTAATTTTATTAATAACTACTTTGCAATCGGATTCAGTATGTCGGTACCTATCTTTAACCGTAACCAGGGGAATATTAAAATGGCCCGTTTCAATCTTCTGAAGGCGGATCGGGAGCAAGAGTATTCCCGAAATAAAGCCGAGGCCGAACTATACGCAGCTTATACTGCTTTAGAGAAAGCATGTCAGTTGTATCAGTCGACTGATATGGGACTGGAACAGAATTTTGAGAAACTGATAGCCGGAGCCAACGAGAACTTTATCAAACGTAACATCAGTCTTTTAGAATTCATCGACTTTTATGATAGCTACAAAGAGACTTGCATCCGGCTTTACGAAATCAAGAAAAACGTACTGCTCGGTATAGAGAACCTGAATGCGGTGGCCGGACAACCTATTTTTAACTACTAAATCCATATAATTTATGAATTGGACAAAATACCTTCCATGCCTATTGATTTTGGGTATGGGGAGTGGTTGCTCATCAGAAGTGAAGCACCCCGGAGAAAATCAAGATCTGTGTCTGACAGACAGTTTACTGAAAATAGTTTCCGTCGATACGGTGCATCTGCATGATGTGGCAGATGAATTGACTTTGAACGGACGTGTTACTTTTAATCAGGAACAGGTGGCACACGTCTATCCGATGTTTGGCGGAACAGTGACGGAGCTTCGCGCTGAAGTTGGGGATTATGTGAGAAAAGGAGACATACTTGCCATATTGCGTAGCGGTGAAGTGGCCGATTACGAAAGACAGATGAAAGAGGCGGAGCAGCAGGTGATTATTGCCCGCAGAAATGTAAATGCTACCCGGGATATGTTCGATTCCGGGTTGGCATCCGATAAAGATGTATTGCAGGCACGTCAGGAATTGATCAATGCTGAAGCGGAAGAGAATCGCATCAAAGAAATTTTTTCCATAAATAACTTTAGCGGCCGGTCATTCTATGAAGTCAAATCTCCCGTTAGCGGTTTTATTGTGGAAAAGAGTGTGAGCAGAAATATGCAGCTTCGTCCCGATCAGGGTGAGGAGATATTTACTGTCTCCGGTCTGGAGCATGTATGGGTGATGGCAGATGTTTATGAAAGCGACATCAGTAAAGTAGCAGAAGGAGCATCGGTACATATCACTACGCTGGCATATCCGGGTAAGGTGTTCTCCGGAAATATAGATAAAGTATACCACATGTTGAATACTGAAAGTAAGACAATGAACGTACGGGTAAAGCTGTGTAACGAAGACTATCTGCTGAAGCCGGGTATGTTCACCACGGTCAATGTTGAGTGCAAATCTTCCGGGAAACAGATGCCTCGGATCAATGCACATGCCTTGATATTTGAAGGAGGTAAGAATTACGTCGTAACCGTCACCCCCGACAACCGCCTGAAAGTGAAAGAAGTCGATGTATACAAACGGCAGAATCAGGAATGCTATGTCCGTTCCGGACTTTCCGAGGGTGACAGAGTGCTGAATCAGAATGTATTATTGGTCTACAATAGTTTAAATGCAGACTAAAAACGGAAGAATACTATGCATAAGTTTATAGACAATATTGTGGCATTTTCGTTGAAAAATAAGTTCTTCATCTTTTTTTGTACGACGATTGCCGTCATTGCCGGTGTGGTTTCGTTCAAGCATACACCGATAGATGCATTTCCCGATGTGACGAATACGAAAGTGACCATCATTACCCAATGGGCGGGACGCAGTGCGGAAGAGGTGGAGAAGTTCATTACGATTCCGGTGGAGATAGCCATGAACTCGGTACAGAAGAAGACGGACATCCGTTCGACAACCCTATTCGGACTGTCGGTCATCAATGTGTTGTTTGAAGATCATGTGGATGATTTTGTTGCCCGTCAGCAGGTATACAATTTATTGAATGACGCAGATCTTCCGGATGGGGTGACTCCGGAAGTACAACCTCTTTACGGACCTACGGGTGAGATTTACCGTTATACTTTGCGAAGTGACAAACGGAGTGTACGCGAACTGAAAACGATTCAGGATTGGGTGATCGACCGTAACTTGCGTGCCGTATCGGGAGTGGCGGATATTGTCAGTTTCGGCGGGGAAGTGAAGACTTTTGAAGTCAGTGTCAATCCGAATCAGTTAATCAATTATGGCATCACTTCGCTTGAACTTTATGATGCCATAGCGAAAAGCAATATCAATGTCGGGGGAGATGTGATTACCAAAAGTTCGCAGGCCTATGTTGTGAGAGGTATCGGATTGATTAATGACTTGGAAGAACTGCGGAACATTGTAGTAAAAAACATTAATGGGACTCCCATACTGGTGAAAAATCTGGCCGATGTACGCGAATCATGTTTACCCCGTTTGGGCCAGGTGGGGCGTATGGATGAAGATGATGTAGTGGAAGGCATTGTGGTGATGCGCAAAGGAGAGAATCCGGGAGAAGTCATATCCGGGTTGAAAGCGAAAATAGACGAACTGAATGAGAATATCCTGCCGTCGGATGTGGAGATCGTACCTTTCTATGACCGGGAAGATCTGGTGGATCTTGCAGTTCATACGGTGACACACAATTTGGTAGAGGGCATATTGCTGGTAACTTTCATTGTATTAATTTTTATGGCAGACTGGCGGACGACGGCAGTAGTTGCGGTCATTATACCGTTAGCCCTGTTATTTGCTTTTATCTGCTTGCACATAATGGGGATGTCTGCCAACCTGCTTTCAATGGGAGCTATTGATTTTGGGATCATTATAGACGGAGCGGTAGTGATGGTGGAGGGAATATTCGTTGCCCTCGACCGAAAAGCGAAAGAGGTGGGAATGCCCGTATTCAACAGGATGTCAAAAATGGGCCTGATCCGAAGTACAGCCAAAGAAAAGGCCAAAGCTGTCTTTTTTTCTAAGCTGATTATCATTACAGCGCTGATTCCCATCTTTTCGTTTCAAAAAGTAGAAGGAAAAATGTTTTCTCCTTTGGCCTATACTCTGGGATTTGCTTTACTGGGAGCATTGATTTTCACATTGACGCTGGTTCCGGTCATGTCGTCTATTCTTTTGAAGAAGAATGTGCGTGAGAGAAGTAATTTTCTGGTGCACTTTATCAGAGAAAAGAGTGCGGCTTTGTTTGCGATCTTTCATGCCCATCGTAAATTGTCTATCGGATTGGCTTCTTTGGCAGGAGGAGTCGGTCTGTTTCTCTATTCGTTTCTGGGAATGGAATTTTTGCCGCAGTTGAATGAAGGGGCTATTTATATTCGCGCTACCCTTCCGCAGAGCATTTCTTTGGATGAGTCAGTATCCCTTGCCAATAGAATGCGCAGAGAATTACTGGCATTTCCCGAGGTAAGACAGGTGCTTTCGCAAACCGGGCGTCCGAATGACGGAACCGATGCCACCGGTTTTTATAATGTGGAGTTTCATGTCGATATTTTCCCGGAGAAGGAGTGGGAAAGCGGACTTAGCAAAGGACAACTGATTGAGAAAATGCAATCTGCCCTTGCTCTTTATCCCGGCACCGATTTTAATTTCTCGCAGCCGATCACTGACAATGTAGAGGAAGCGGCTTCGGGTGTAAAAGGATCTATTGCCGTTAAAGTTTTCGGCAAAGACTTATATGAAGCGGAGAAACTGGCTGTGCAGATCGACAAAGTATTGGGAACCGTACAAGGTATCGAGGATTTGGGAGTGATCCGCAACATTGGCCAGCCGGAACTTCGCATCGAGTTGAATGAAAAGCAACTGGCGCGTTACGGTGTGTCTAAAGAGAACGTGCAGTCTATTATCGAGATGGCTATAGGAGGTAAATCGGCCTCCCTGCTTTATGAAGACGAGCGTAAATTCAATATCATGGTGCGTTACAATGAAGAGTTTCGCCGGAACGAAGAGCAAATAGGTAAGATTCTGGTACCCGCAATGGATGGTACGATGATACCGATCAAAGAGCTGGCGGATATCCGGACTATTACGGGACCTCTACTTATATTCCGTGACAGTCATGCCCGTTTTTGTGCCGTTAAGTTCTCCGTACGCGGACGTGCTATGGGGTCTGCTGTCGCCGAAGCACAAAAGAAAGTGGCGGCTTCGGTACATCTGCCGGACGGATATACGCTGAAATGGACCGGAGATTTTGAAAATCAGCAACGTGCCAGTAAGCGGCTTGCCCAGGTGGTTCCTGTCAGCATTGCCATTATTTTTGTCATTCTCTTCATCCTTTTTTCGAATGCGAGAGATGCAGGCTTGGTGCTACTGAATGTGCCGTTTGCAGCTGCCGGGGGAATTATTGCTTTGTTGATTACCCATTTCAACTTTTCGATTTCTGCGGGGATCGGTTTCATTGCCCTGTTCGGTATCTGCATCCAGAATGGAGTGATTATGATCTCGGGCATTAAATCGAACGTACGTTCACACATACCTTTATCGGAAGCTGTAAAGAATACCGTCCGTTCGCGTGTTCGTCCGGTCGTGATGACGGCTGCTATGGCTGCCATCGGATTAATGCCGGCCGCCTTGAGTCATGGCATCGGTTCTGAGTCGCAACGCCCGCTTGCCATTGTCATTATCGGGGGCGTATTGTGCGATACTTTCTTTACTCTATTCATTTTTCCGTTGATTGTAGAAGTTATTTATGGTAAAACGTTGTATGATAAAGAGGGTAAATTGCGGCAAAGACGAGTGTAAACAGTATATTTGCCACTTTAAAAACTAAAGAAGGATGGCTAAGATATTATTGGTAGAAGATGAAGTGAATATAGCTTCGTTTATAGAACGGGGTTTGAAGGAGTTTGGACATTCTGTGTCGGTGGCTAATGACGGTGATGCCGGATGGGAACTCATCCGGCAAGAAGCATTCGACCTGTTGATCCTGGATATTATCATGCCTAAGATGAACGGTCTGGAGCTATGCCGGCTTTATCGGCAGCAATACGGTTATCTCACCCCGGTTATAATGTTGACTGCATTGGGCACCACGGAGGATATCGTGAAAGGGCTCGATTCGGGGGCGGATGACTATTTGGTGAAACCATTCAGCTTTCAGGAACTGGAGGCGCGCATCAAGGCCATCCTGCGCAGAGGGCGGGAAGACTCTGTCCAGCAGCTGGTATGTGATGATCTGGTGCTTAACTGCAACACCCGCCGTGCCAGACGCAAGGAGGTGGAGATAGAACTCACTGTTAAGGAGTACCGCTTGCTGGAGTATTTCATGACCCATCAAGGCATGGTGCTTTCGCGCCTGACATTATTGAAAGATGTATGGGATAAGAATTTCGATACGAATACCAATGTGGTAGATGTTTATGTGAACTATCTTCGTGGTAAAATAGATAAGGAGCATGACAAGAAATTGATTCATACGGTGGTAGGTTCGGGATATATCATGTATGCTTAACTTTAACAAGCCAGGCTATGAAAATAGGACGTAAAATCGCACTCTTTTATACGTTGGTAACGGTACTGACCACCATGGCAGTTATCGGAGTGTTCTACCTGTTCAGTTCAAGGTATATCGATGGGTTGTACAGGTCATACCTTCGGGAAAAAGCTTTTCTGACCGCTCAGAAACACTGGGAGCGAGATGAAGTGGATGAGCAAAGCTATCAGACCATTCAACGGAAGTATGATGAGCTGCTGCCGGAGGCCAAAGAGATTTTGTTGGATATGGATAGTGATGCCGTGGTGCGTGATACGCTGAATAAATATCTTTCCGCCAGCCAGCAGAAGCAGCTTCTCGAGTCAAAAGAGATGTCATCGGTCTCTTTCGTATATCAGGATATGCTGGGAGCCGCACTATACTATCCCGATAATGAAGGCAATTTTATCGTAATTATCATGTCGCATAACAGTTATGGGGTCAAGATACAAGAACACTTGCTGCTCTTATCCGCCTTTCTGGTATTATGCAGCTCGGTATTGATCTTTTTTCATCGGACAACTCTATTCTACGAGAATATTGATTCCCTTGCAGCACGTCCTGTTACAGTTGAAACAGATCCGCGGCAACAGTCTGAACCGCAGATTGAAGACCACCGGCAATAAAGATGAACTGGACCATCTGATAGAAACCTTAAACAGTATGCTCGACCGTATCGATACGGCATTTAGAGCAGAAAAATCATTTGTCAGCCATGCTTCTCACGAACTGAATAATCCTATTACCGCCATTCAGGGTGAATGTGAAATAAGTCTCCTGAAAGAACGGAGTACCGATGAGTACATCGAAGCACTCCGGCGGATAGCCGGGGAAAGTAAACGCCTGTCCAATCTGATCAGGCATCTGCTGTTTCTGTCGAGACAGGAAGAGGACATCCGGAAGAATAACGTAGAAGAGATTCGTCTGGCAGACCTGTTGGAAGAGGCTGGAGCTGCTAACCCGCGCATCCGGCTGCAATATCCGGAAGATGCCGCAAGGTACGCTGTGGTCAGTGCCAGCCCTTACTTGTTTAAAATAGCCTTGCAAAACGTGATAGACAATGCCTGCAAGTATTCGCAAGGCGAGGTGCTTATCAGGCTTTACAAGGAAGATGAGCGATGGGGGATAGCTGTCAAAGATTCCGGAATCGGCATCCCGGCGGATGAAATGGAACTTATCTTCCAGTCATTCTACCGGGGAAGTAATACGAGAGAATACGTCGGTCAAGGGATCGGGTTAAGTCTTTCCATGAAAATCTTTTCTGTCTACAGGGGTAAGGTCAGCATTCGTTCCGAAGAAGGGAAGGGGACGGAAGTGAGAGTTGTCTTCGCATAATATACGATTTACTTTTCCGGGGAAGTGCGGATACACACGTATGTATGTTTCCCATTAGTGTTAGTCCGTTAAAATATCACAATAAGAAAATGTTTCTTGCAATTGCAGCATCAATAAGAGTCCATCTGTGTTTTTACATAGGTATTGTATTCTTAATGGAGTATTTTAAAAAATGCAAGAACTATGTCACTGAGTAATCTGCTAATTATATTCTCTTCCTCTTTTATGGCTTTGTTTCCCGTGGTGAATCCTTTGGGAAACGGTTTTGTGGTGAATGGCTTTTTTACCGACCTGGATCCCAAGCAGCGGAAAACCGCCATCCGGAAACTGATTCTTAACTTTATAATAATCGGTGTGGGTACTTTGGTCATAGGCCACCTGTTTTTGTTAATGTTCGGACTGGCCATCCCTGTCATTCAGTTGGGCGGTGGGATACTTATCTGTAAAACGGCCATGGAGTTGCTCGGCGATTCTAACTCCCCGGATCAGGAAGAATCGAGCCGGAACATGGATAGCCTCAAATGGAAGAATATAGAACAGAAGATATTTTATCCCATCACGTTTCCCATCAGCATCGGTCCGGGCAGTATATCCGTTATATTTACTCTGATGGCTTCTGCCAGCGTCAAAGGTAAATTGTTGCAAACCGGAATCAATTATTTTGTGATCGCACTTGTTATAGTTTGTATGGCAGCCATACTTTATATCTTTCTTTCCCAAGGGCAAAGAATTATTCAGAAACTCGGGCCGGTAGGGAATCAGATCATTAACAAGCTCGTTGCCTTTTTTACATTCTGCATCGGCATACAGATTTCCGTGACAGGTATATCTCAGATATTTCATTTGAGTATCTTATGATTACAGCCGTTACAGAGCGGCTGCGGCAGCCGGCAATGATATTTACCCGTTTCTATCCGTTTGTCCGGATCAGTATGAGCAACATACGGTTCATGATGAAAACGAATATATACCATTGTCAGACTCTGGAAAAATGCAGTGGCACTTTAAGGGGGAGGAGGCATAATTATTAAGGATTGAGTCCTTTGTTTATAAGTAGCCTTTCAGCACTTTTGCGATGCGTTTGTATCCTTCGGCATTCGGGTGAAGCCCGTCACGGAACAGTGAATGGTCTATTGTTCCGTCTTTATGCGTCAGTTGCGGAGCAAGATTAATGAAAGTACAATCTTTGCCGTTCAGTCGCTCTTGCAATGCCGCATCTATTTGGGCAATGCGGGTTTCCATCTCTTTTCTCGGCAGGATGCCCATCACGCAGAGTTTTGCACGGGGTTGACGCTCGCGAATCGCTTTTACGACCCGGCAGATTCCCTCTATGACTTCGTCGTCGGTGTTGAACAAGAGATTGTTGGTGCCTATCAGCAGGAAAATGTTCTGTGCCTGAAAACCGTCCAGCTCACCGTGGTAGATACGCCACAGTACATTTTCTGTTTTGTCCCAGCCAAATCCGAGGTTACGAACTCGCTTTCCTTTGAAAAGTCTATCCCAGGATTCTGTTCCAAACTGATTGTGTGCAATAGGTTCGCCTCCCCAGAAATGCGTGATCGAGTTGCCGATCATCACCACTTCGGGAGCACTTTGCTTATTTAGTTTCAAGATCTCTTCGTGGCGTCCGTACCAGTCGTATGGATCTCTTTGCTGCTTGCAAGGGATACATGAAGTAGGCCCTTCACTCTCTTCGTGTAAGATCTCACCTATCTTCTTCCGGTAACTGTCCGCATATTGCTGCATACCCAGGTCGGTGGAATGAACACCGTCTACCATGGCATCCATCGGCATACCGATTTCTTCCTTGGTCAGATAATAGACAGTAGGAACCTGCTCTTTTTGCAGCGTCTCGTATGCCTTGCGTAGTTCTGCATTGGCCACACGATAGGATTCCTCCGCGCTTTCGGAACTGAATTCATTGCTATATCCGTCGTGTTCTACCAACAGGATGGGGGCCTGGCTCTTTTCACGAAGTTTTTTCACTCCCTCCAAAGTGCGTTGGTACACTACGGCCGATGCTTCTTTTCCTGCCAGATTGGGCATGCAGTCAATGATATATAGCCGTGCATCGATCTCTGACAGAAGATCGAAGAGTGCTTCTTCCAGTTTTCCGTTGCCGGAGAACCCCAGATTGATGACCGGATGTCCCAACTTCCGGTTCAGTATATTGCCCCATGCCATGCCAGGACGCGAAGCACAGGCTCCTTGCGCAATGGAAGTGCCGTATATGACCAGAGGCTTTTCTTGTGAAACCGGAAGAAAACGGAAAGAAGCGTCGGCAGGAACACCTATCTCCATCCATGATACACTGTTGTATAGCGGCAGGAATAGTTGGTATTCAAATTCGTTGCCGGATTTAGCCGCGTATGAAAGTCCCCTGAAATTGTAGACAATGGTGTCTCCCATGGAATAATTTCCGGCACACCAGCGTTCTTGCCCGTTATTGTCTGTAGCATACAGATCGATGCCCGAAACTCCCGTAGCCGGCATATGGGGCATAGAGAGTCCGCCTTTTACTACGTAGCGAACCTTTATTTCGGATGCGTTGGAACGGAAGGCGACAGACAGCCCTGCGCTTTGCCGCGACAAATCCCATAAAGGCTTGCGTACTTTATCTTCTGCCCTTTGCGGGAGGCGGGCATAAGAATCTTTCAGTTCGTCCTGCCATGCTTGTCCGCGTACTGTATGAAAGTCTTGTTTGAGTGGATCTGCCCATTTGTATTGTGCCTGTAGAGAAGCGCACCCCAGAAAAAGGGCTAAAAGGGAAAGTTGGAGTCTGGTAGTTTTCATGATCATTGAGTATTAGGGGATATAAATGTAATCATTCTATCTTGAATATGCAATCAACCGATGTAATCGTAGACGAGTTGTACAACTGGTACACGACGAGTTGTGCAACTGGTGATGTACGAGTTGTACAACTCGTATGTGCCGGGATGTATAGCTGGTATGTGATTGGTCGGGAACTTTAACGAGGTGTAACCTTATCCGAATCTGATAATCATTACCGAGAAATAAGGGTATCTTTTTTCCCGAAGTTCTTCGGTGGAGCAAGAGTAGTATTCCTTCTCGGTCCCTACATTTTCAAAGTAGTGGTATTGGTATTCCGGATGGTTAATTATACATTGGTGTACCTCGTCTATACATTGCGATAGCTTCATTATGACCACTACCGTCTGATGTTTCAGGTAGTCGTCCAGTTCTTTAGCGGTGACGTGACCCGGTATCACGATCAGCCGCTCTTCCTGACTGACAATATGCAGGCCCGCCATCGCTCCGGAAGCAATAAAAGCGGGAATACCGGCAATCTGTTCAACGGGGATGTCGTCTTGTTGCAGCTTGTCGTAGATGTAGTGGATGGAAGAGTAAAGACCCGCATCTCCTTCGGCCACAATTACGACGTTTTGTCCCTCTGCACGGAGTATTTTGCTGCTTTCATATACAGCTTCATAAGATCTTAATGCCAGTGTCCTGTCCTTGTCCATAGGAAGCCGGAAACACTGTACGGTGTCCGAGAATCCGAGAGTGTTCAGGATGGAGAGTGCCCGTGAAGAGGACTTGCCGTCTTGAGTCATGGTGGCCGGACAGAAGATGCAATCGGCTCCTTGCAGTGCTTTGAGTCCTTTCAATGTAATCAGATCCGGTTCTCCGGGGCCTAAAGATACGAAACGTATGGGATGTGTAGTTATCATTTGTTATCGGTTTATCATCTTAATGTTCTGCAAAAGTGAGGAAAATATCCCTATGAAACAAGAATTATTAAGTATCTTTGACCGCTGTAATCTGAATTAAAAGACAAATAACGATGAAACAATTCCTGATCGGATGCGCACTGCTGGCCTGTATCTCTTTAGCCGGTTGTCGTTCGAAGAACAACCAGAATGTAACGATAGTAACCGGTGAGGTGTCCGATACATCTTCTGTCCGTATCACACCAGTTTATGCCAAAGGTTTTAAAGTGACCTATACTCCTACATGCCGCTTGGTCGATATCAGCGATCCGCAGAAAGAAGGAGGTGAATCTTTTCATTACGCTCTTGTGCCCGGAGGGACGAAACCTGAAAATATTCCTGCCGGCTATACAGTGATAGAGACTCCTGTGAAGAGTGTTATCTGTATGACTTCCTTGCAGTTATCCAACTTTATTAAACTGGATGCTTTAAGTCATGTAGTGGGTATCACGAGCACCCGTCATCTCTTCAACAAAGAAATGAACGAACGCTTGAAGCAGGGTAAAACGGCTAAGATAGGTATCGAGGGGAACTTTGATAATGAAGTGATCATGAGTGTGAATCCCGATGTCATCTTCATTTCTCCTTTCAAGCGCGGCGGATACGATGCCATGCGTGAAGTGGGCATTCCGCTGGTGCCGCATTTGGGATACAAAGAGATGACTCCGTTGGGACAGGCCGAATGGATTAAGTTTATCGGACTTTTCATCGGAGAGGAAGAGACTGCCAACCGGAAATTTGCAGCCATAGAAAAGCATTATAATGAATTGAAAGAAAGGGTTGCCCATGTAAAGAAGCGTCCGGTGGTGTTCAGTGGAGAGATCCGCGGGGGCAACTGGTATGCCGTGGGCGGTAAAAGTTTTCTGGCACAGCTCTTTCGTGATGCAGGTGCCGATTATTTTCTGAAAGACGATCCCCGGTCGGGAGGTGTCACACTCGACTTCGAAACAGTGTACAGCCAGGCGGAAAGTGCCGACTATTGGCGTATTGTCAATAGTTTCGACGGGACTTTCTCTTATGATGTATTGAAGAGTGAAGATCCGAGATATGCCGATTTTCGTGCTTTCCGTGAGAAAGGGGTGATATATTGCAACATGCGTGAAAAGCCGTTTTATGAAAGTATGCCTACCCAGCCGGAAGTGGTACTGGAAGATTTGATTAAGGCTTTTCATCCGGACTTGTTGCCCGATTATACGCCTGTCTATTACGAACGACTCAATTAATCTGTCCGATGAAACGACCGACAATACCTCTTATGCTGCTTATAGCCGCATCTATTTTTGTCTTTTTTCTGCTGAATCTGCTTCTGGGCTCGGTTTCCATTCCCATCGGTTCGGTATGGAACATACTTTGGGGCGGAACGGATGAATCCGTTATCTGGCAAAATATCATCTGGAAGTCACGGGTACCGCAGGCTTTGACCGCTTTGGTGGCGGGTGCCGGACTTTCTATCAGTGGCTTGCAGATGCAGACCGTATTTCGTAATCCGCTGGCAGGACCTTCTGTACTTGGTATCAGTTCCGGTGCCAGCCTGGGAGTGGCTTTCGTGGTATTGTTGTCCGGAGCATTTGGAGGCGTGGCACTTAGCAAATTGGGATATATGGGCGAGGTGGCTCTTTCGTTGGCGGCCGTTATCGGTGCCCTGTCGGTGATGGCGCTTATTGTGTATGTATCCCAAAAAGTGAAAGGAAATGTAACTTTGTTGATTATCGGTGTGATGATTGGCTATGTGGCGAGTGCCGTTATCGGTGTACTCAAATATTTTAGTGTGGAAGAAGACATCCGCGCTTACGTCATTTGGGGGTTGGGTAGCTTTGCCCGCGTCTCCGGTGATCAGATGACCTTGTTCGTCTGTATCATGGTTGTGCTGATTCCGCTCTCTTTCCTGTTGATTAAAACCATGAATCTGATGCTGCTTGGCGATGGGTATGCACGTAACTTGGGATTGAACATCAAGCGTGCCCGCCTGTTGGTCATTTCATGTTCGGGAGTGCTTGTGGCCATCGTGACCGCTTATTGCGGACCGATTATGTTCATTGGTTTGGCGGTTCCTCATCTTTGCCGTGCCATCTTTCATACCTCGGATCACCGCATCCTGATGCCGGCCACTTTGCTGGCAGGTGCTTCGTTGGCTTTGGTATGCAATCTAGTTGCCCGCATGCCGGGCTTTGAGGGAGCTCTTCCGGTCAACTCCGTGACTGCTCTGGTAGGCGCGCCGGTCGTGGCATCAGTGTTGTTCCGTAAGCGTAAAAGTGAATTAAGTGAATAAAGAATCATGAAGCAAAAAACCATTCATATAGAGAATCTTTCGATAGGCTACCTGGGTAAGACCGATGTTAAAGTTGTGGCCGATCGTATCAATGCCGGCATTAACTGTGGCGAACTGACTTGCCTGTTGGGAGCTAATGGAGTAGGGAAGTCCACCCTATTGCGTACACTTTCGGCATTTCAACCTAAATTGGGGGGTAAGATAGAGATTGTGGGCAAGGAGATCGATGCATATACCGACAAGGAACTGTCAACCGTCATTAGCGTAGTGCTCACTGAGAAATGTGATATTCGCAATATGACGGTGCACGAGCTTGTAGGCTTGGGACGCAGTCCGTATACCGATTTTTGGGGAACACTTCGCGGAGAAGATAAGGAGGTGGTCGAACGTTCCATTGCTTTGGTGAAGATTCAGAACCTGGCACACCGCATGGTGCATACCCTGAGTGATGGTGAGCGACAGAAAGTGATGATTGCCAAAGCGCTGGCACAAGAGACTCCGGTGATCTTTCTGGACGAACCGACGGCATTTCTCGATTTCCCCAGTAAAGTGGAGATGATGCAGTTGCTTCATCGGTTGAGCCGCCAGACCAATAAAACGATTTTTCTTTCCACACATGATCTGGAGCTGGCTTTACAGATTGCCGATAAAATCTGGTTGATGGACAAGATGAACGGGGTGACTATCGGTACTCCGGAAGATCTGTCACTGAGTGGCAAACTGAGTAGTTTCTTTGCCCGTAAAGGCATTGTGTTCGATTTGGAGACGGGCTTGTTCCGGGTAGACAACGAATATACATCGCAGATACGCCTGGTGGGGCATGGACAGAAATATGCCATGGTGCGTAAAGCCCTGCAACGTAACGGGATTTTGGCTAATCGTACTGTCGAGTCGGATACCTACATCGAAACCGGTGATCTGAAAGACGGTAACGGATTCATCCTACATCCGCAGGAAGGGGAAGCCGTAACGCTGAACAGCATTGAAGAACTGTTGGAGAGATTGCAGGCCGGGAGTGCCGAAAGAGCCGTTTAACCGCTGAGGGGCATCCCAAGAACCCTTATCGTTCAGAATCTGGCACAACAGCTCCGAAACGACTGCACCATGATGGCTGTTGCCTGCTCCTGATAAATGGGAAATTACTTTTCTGCTCTCCTCTGCTGTGAAGTTAGAACAAAGAAGCCTCCATACCTTCTTCCAATGTGCGCGGGGTGTACCCGATTTCGGCTTTAGCCTTTTCGATACTTAATCCGCTGAAACGCGGGCGGGGAGTAACCTCTTTCATTTCTTCGGTAGTGACAGGTTCGATCAATGAACGATCCAGTTTCAGAAAATCAGCCACCCGGTAGGCGATTTCGGCAATTGTGAGGCATTCGCTGCCGCAAATATGATAGATGCCGTTGGCTGTATGAAACATCAGCTTTTCTACTCCTACTGAAATATCTCCAACAAAGGTCGGTGTACGCCATTGATCGGATACGACACGGATCGTTTCTCCGTTTCTCAACCGGTTGGCTACTAGCTGAAGGATGTTGCCATGCTGTCCCGGAAGGGCTTTTCCATAAACGACGACTACACGTACTATGGCATAATTACTACAAATGCTGGCTATAATCTTTTCGGCTTTCAGTTTCGTAACACCGTAATAATTCACCGGAATCGCTTCATCTTCTTCCTTGTAGAGCCGGGTGCTTTTACCGTCAAATACAAAGTCCGTGGAAAGATGGATGAAACGGCTGCCATACTGTTCGCAAACATGTGCTATCGTTTCGACTGCTGTAACATTTGTAGCTTCAGCTTCTGCATGATGGGTTTCGCAATAGTCCGGTACCGAAAGGGCAGAGGTGTTGATTACGATATCCGGCCGGCATTCTTTAAATAATTTCCGTACTTCATTTTCGTCCCGGATATCGGTACGTACGAAGCGATAATCTTTGCCGGGACAAATGTCATCTCTCAGCGAGCATCCTGTGACGTGGTATATAGGGTTAACCGATAAGTCATTCAGTATCCGGCGCCCCGTAAATCCATTGGCACCGATAATCAATATGTTTTTCATTTCTTTCTTTTTTTAATATGGATAGTTGCGCCCCTGCTGGACTTCAATGCGGATACCGAAATTCCCATCGGAAGATTTCATCTCGAAAGCCCCTTTGAAGTTGTTCTTTTCCCATGGCATGGCGGCAGGGTTAGGGACTTTTTTGCCATCGGCATTATATTCCCCATACGTGTTCAGACGCATGCCGTTTTTCAGTTTAAACGATCCCATCTGGAGCTGTTGCGGAGACGAGAAGAAATCGTGTCCGCCCCAACCGAATCCGTATGAAAGGGAGGGAGTGAACACATTGGATAGTCCTTGTGTCATTATGACGTCCGGATTCAAACTGAAGATCCGGTTATAGTCTTTGCTTGCATCGGGTAATTCGAATTTATATTTCGGCAGTTTGGGAGGAGCTGCTATAAACAATCCCATATCGATCAGGAAATCTCCGTATTGCTTGACGGTAGAAGGCAAATGCCGGATGCTGTCGGAAGGTTGTTCCGACTGGGCAGAAAGTGAGGCCGTACTCAGTAACAGCAGCAAAAAGAATATCAGCTTCTTCATATCCGTTCTATGTTATCTTTCAAAACGCAAAGATATGAAAATAATCTGCTTGCCGTGAATCCTTTATTTCTTTTTTAGATGAATTACAGGGCCGAAAACAGGGTTCGTTTCCCAACGTCCTTTTACGGGATTGAATTCGTGGATGGCTCCGCCGGTAATGCCGAATTTACCATTGAACATGTAGTCGACTGTTCCTCCGAAATGATTCTGCATATATAAGTCGGGGACCATATAGCCCTTCTTAGAGTTTCGTTGCCCGTTGAGCGAATATTGGCCGAACACGTTCAGGTATAAATGGTCTGTAAGCCTGTAGGTAATTTTTCCGTGGATACCGGCATCAAAGCGCGAACCGGCCATCGGAGCCGTGGGGATGCGAAGGCTTGGCAATGTATATTTAGCAACAAACACTCCTCCCGAAAAGATCCAGCGATCATTGGGAGAGAACGAGTAGGCAGCACCCGCCTTTACGATGGTGCCTATGCTGAGATAGGTGTTATAATTGCTGAAAGTAGTGAGATTACTGTTGGGAGAAAGGTTGAAATTGTAATAACGGTCGTAATCCCAAATGAAGGGGTTGGAATAGGTCCCTAATTGAGGGACGATCCAACCGGACGGAATACTTTCCGGGTACGGTATACGGAAAGTCATACTGTCACCGGCTGCAGCTTGTCGGGTGTTGTCCGGAAGAGTACCGTCTGTTTGTATGTTTCTATCGTTGATATGCAGTCCCTGACGAATTTCAGGTACAGTTTCGCGATGCCCTTTGATACTGTCTTTCGGTTGTTCTGTTTGTGCACATACCATCACTGTAATGATTGACAGTATAAATGTGCAGTATATTCTATTCTTCATCATTCTGTGTATTTAATTTAAGATCAGTTTATATCCTATCCCTCTGACATTGACAATGCGAATTCGCTCGTCGGCTGACAGTTTATGGCGGAGCTTTGTGATGAAAACGTGTAAACTTCTTGAGTTAAAAAAGTTATCGTCTCCCCATAGGTCGAGTAATACATTCTGTGTGTTGACCACTTGATTCTGATTCTCGCAAAGTCGCTTCAGGATTTCCGATTCCCGATGAGAAAGCTCCTGCTTCAATCCGGCATGTGTCAGTGTTTGTGCAAGAGAGTCGAACAAATAGTTGCCTATCTCAAACCGGGTGGTTGTTTTCTTTTCTTCATTGAAACTGAATGCTTTGCCAACCAATGCTTTGATGCGTATGATCAGCTCCTGCATGCCGAATGGCTTCTTCAGGTAGTCGTTGGCGCCTAGTTCGAAGCCTTCTACCACATCGTTAATAGCCGAACGTGCTGTCAGGAAAAGTACCGGTGTTTGTTTATCGGTCTGGCGGATACGTCTTACCATTTCAAAGCCATCCATGCGGGGCATCATTACATCGGCCACCAGCACGTCCGGACGAATATCGAAAAACATGCGTAATCCTTCTTCACCGTTGGCTGCAATAGTGAGAATGAAGTCGTCCTCTTCGAGTGTGTCTTTGATAATCATGGCGAGGGTCAGTTCGTCCTCTGCCAACAATACTTTGATTTTCTCTTTCATAACGTGATGGTGAATGTGCTACCGTGTCCGGGTTCGCTTTTTACACAAACTGTTCCGCCATGTTTTTCTATCATTGTTTTTACATAATAGAGTCCCAGTCCGTATCCTTTTACGTTGTGCAGGTTACCGGTCGGTACGCGGTAGAATTTATCGAATATATGTTTTTGTTTCTCTTGTGCGATGCCTGTTCCTTCGTCGCTGACAGAAATTTCCACTTTTCCGTTATCTGCTGTTTCGCGGCAATGAATGCGGATGACGGCCTTTCCCGGTGAATATTTCACTGCATTGTCTATCAGGTTGCTCAATATATTGCTGAAGTGGGTCCGGTCGGCAAATACTGTAAGGTTTGCCGGTTCTACTCTATAGTCGATGTCAATCGGATTTTGTGCTTTGAGTTTATGCTGTTCTGTCAATGATTCAAGCAAAGTAGCAAGAGTTATTTCTTCCAGACGGAGTCGGAAGGTTTTGCGTTGTTCCATACTCATCGTCAGTATCTGTTCAACCAGTCCGCTAAGCCTTTGCAGTTGTTCCTGGCTGATACTTAAATATTTGTCCCGTTTGGCTTTTTCGTCAGCTTGTCCGAAGTTGAGTAAAGCATCGTTGGCTGCATATGCCACGGCAATGGGAGTCTTTAGTTCATGGGTGATATTGTTGGTGAAGTCACTTTTCATCTCTTCCAGTGTTTTTTGTTTCAGCAATGTGCGGATCAGGAACCAGAAAGAGAATCCCAAAATCAACAGAATGACGAATGAAGTAATAAGTATTCCTGCCATCTGATGGACGATCACTCCTGCAACTGAATCCATCCGAAGGCGGTAGAGAGAATGGGAATGGATGTCGAAAGTGTAGTCGTACGTATGGGCATCCGGTCCGGGGATGTAGTTCGCCGTACCGCCCATTCCTAATGTATCGGTGAAAAGTAAACTGGAGTCAGGCGTATTGCCGAAATGCAGATATTCTATCCGATACGGCAGTGAGATTCCTCTTTCCTGTAAACTGAGTGTCAGCAGGCTATCGTATGATTGAAAATCAGGATCCATGATAACGTCAAGGCCGGAGTGCAATCCTCTTTGAAAGTAAGTGGCCAGTTCGAGCATGGTATTCTGATCTTTCAATAGTATGTCCAGCCCGCCTTTTGTTTGCAGCATGGCAGCTTTTACCTCCTGCGAAGTGGAATCTTGCGGAACTACTTTTATTTCTTTCTGATCATTACGAACGACGATCAGGGTGTCCAGTTTCCGTTCGGTTTTGAGAATGGAATCTTGTTGTATTCCTCTACTTCCCGGAATCTTTTCTTTATGGACCATAGTGCTGCTGCGAACCAGTGTTCCACCTTCATCATTGTATCCGGCGGAAACAGAGATTTCACCATGATCTTGGTCATCCCGACGCATGCGTTCTATGCGTAACATCATCTCATTGTAATCACTTGTGCGCATAGCCTCGATAATCGAATGTTCCATATCACTTTTCATGGTATGGTACATACTAACCAACCAGTATGCCTGGTAGGCAAAGATGGCCATCAGAGAAGCAATTACAAGTATGGCGATATGTTTGATTGGGAGTTTCATGCAGGCAAAGATAATGGTTAACCTTTGTTGTTGTTACATCTGATAAGACTAAATAACACTACCGATAACAGTAGATAACACTACATAAGTCGATGATAACGTATTGTCTTGCCTTTTCTGCCGTACTTTGCAACTGTAACCCAAACAAGGAATAAAAAATGAAACGAATTTACTTGACTTTTGTGTTTGCAGGTGCTGTCTGCTTTCAGGTAGCGGCACAGAACGCGGATGAAGATCGGATACTTTCTGCGGATAGTCTGATTACGATGGATGGACGTTTAGACAGTTTGTACAGATCCTTGCCCGAAGTGATGGTGGTAGGTGAACGTCCGGTGGTGAAAGCAATGCAGGGAAAACTTGTATATGATTTGCCTCGACTTATTCAGAATTTTGCAGTAGACAATGCATATGACGCGATAAAGGAACTCCCCCGGAGTGAGCGAAATGAATGATAATCTGACTTTAGGAGGAAAAAGTGTTACGGTTGTATTGGATGGCAAAGTAACCACAATGACTCAGGAACAACTGAACACTCTTTTAAAAAGCATTCCTGCCGGGCGTATTGAAAAGGCCGAAGTGATGTATTCGGCTCCTGCACGTTATCAGGTGCGGGGGGCTATGATAAATATCTGCCTGAAACAGGGAGACTTCGGGAAATCCACCTTGCAGGGTGAGTTTTTCAGTGATTATCGGCAAAAGCATTATGAATATTTGACTGAGCGTGCGAGCCTTCTGTATTCGGAACATAAATTCTCTGCAGACTTTCTTTACTCTTACAGTCATGGGCGAAACTATTTCCTGACGGATAAAGAGGCTTTGCACGCTTTGTCAGATGGTACGATACATCCCATAAGTACGAATGAATCTCAACGAAGCCGTTCGAATAGACACAACCTGCGTTTAGCCGGCGATTATGTATTTGCCGCAAACCATCAACTTAGTGTGACATACAATGCCCAATTTGTGAATGGTTTTAATCTGAGCACTGTAGACGGCACTCAAATTTCGAATGCCCGTACCCGTATGACCGACCAGCTCCATAATGCACGCCTCGATTATCATATGCCATTCGGATGGAAAGCCGGAGTGGAATATACTTATTATCATTCACCTTCTTCACAATTACTTCACAGTCGGATGGGGAGTGATGAACTGGATTTTCGTGTTAAAGACTCTCAGCGTATCAATCGTTGGAAACTTTTCCTCTCCGGAGAACATGATCTGGGCAATGGGTGGGGAATGAATTATGGGGCAGTTTATACGACAAGTTTGGACAACAGCCATCAATATTATCATGACCCTGAAACTGATGAAATAATATCGGGAAATAGCAATATGAAGTCTCGTCGTCGGGAACAAACACTTAATTTTTACGCCGGATTTAACAAGGCTTTTGGTGATAAATTGTCTTTAGATGCCTCATTGGCTGCCGAACAATTCCACACGACTGTATGGAATGAATGGAGCCTGTATCCGACTTTTAACATTAACTATGCTCCTGCACCGGGAAATGTATGGCAATTATCCCTCAGCAGTGATAAAAGTTATCCCGATTACTGGGCTACTCAGGATGCAGTTTCTTATATGGGTGGAGGATATTCCGAGATTCACGGCAATCCTTATTTGAAACCTGAGATTAACTACCAGCTACAGTTGACTTATGTTTTAAACAGTAAATATATGTTTAATGCATGGTATAGTCATACTAAGGATAATGCAACACAAACCCTTTATCAATCACCGGAGCGATTGGTTGAAATTTATAAGTATTTCAATTTTGATTTTGAACAGCAAGCCGGTGTACAGGCTGTTGTCCCATTTGCGATCGGACGCTGGCTGAAATCGCGTTTCACATTGACCGGCGTTTACGATCGTCAAAAAAGACAGTGACTTTTGGGATATTCCTTTTGATCGGAAAGCATATTATGCGATGTTGAATATGAATCATACAGTGACTCTGTTCTCACATCCGGATATTAAGCTGATTGTGAGTGGAATGATACGCAGTAAGGCGATACAAGGCATCTATGATTTACCGGCATCCGGCAACTTGGACATAGCGCTCAGGTATGGTTTTGCCAATGGAAAGGCATTGCTGACTCTTCGATGTAATGACTTGCTTGAAACAGGGCAGATTTCACCGCGAATTTATTATGCTATGCAGAACGTGACCAACCATTACTCTGCTTTCCGTGAATTTGGTGTTTCGCTTACCTATAAGTTTGGAGGCTATAAAGAGAAGAAACGGGAGGGAGTGGATACCTCACGTTTCAAATAGTTCTGTGTTCGAGAATTAAGGAGGTGTCATTGAACAGGTAAAATCACTGTTATTCTGATACCTCCTGTATATGTTGGGTCAATGCTTATCTTTCCGGACAATCTGCGGATGATCAGTTGGCACAAATAAAGTCCCAATCCGTTACCCGGAGTGAATGCATTGAGCTTGGAGAATCGTTCGAAAACCTCCTTATGTTTGTCTGCCGGTATACCACATCCGGTATCTGTTACGCTTATATGAACTTGTTGGCGTGCTTCGTCGATGTGACAATGGAGGGTGATAATGCCTTTTTCAGTGAACTTATTTGCATTGTTCAATAGATGCTCTATGACTAATGATAAATATTTCTCGTGTGTGGTCAGTATGATGGGGTGTTCCGGCAAGTCAATCCGATAGTCTATATCGGGTTTATGAGACCGATTTAATAATGTCATCTCTTGTATACAGATAGAATTAAGATTCGCTTCTTTGCAAGGTAACTTCTCTTGTGATACATCCAGACTGGATATTTCAAGCATATTATCGATTAATGAAGTAAGTAGAATTGTACTTTTCTGAATCTCTTGTGAAAAACCTTCACGGGTTTCTTTATCTATCTCATCATTGAATATCAAGTCGGAGAAACCTACAATCGAATTGAGTGGCGTACGTATCTCGTGGCAAATAGAGTTTATGAAAGCTGTCTTCATCTTTTCACTTTCTTCGGCTTTTTGCTTGAGGTTCCGGAGATGAAACTTCATCTTTTTCTCTTTTTTCAGGTCGTGATATAAATACAGACAGACAAAGATTACAATTATCAGAATGATAGACAGGCATATCACCAGAATACGTTTGTTTTTAATTTCAAGTTGTGACTTTTCATTGTTCAACTTATTCACTTCATATTTTATCTGGAGTTCACCCAATTGCTTTTGCATATTTTCAGTAGTCAGCGAATCTTTATATTGAGTCGCTATTCTGAGGTATGCCAATGCCTCTTTGAAGTTACCCATGGCTTCGTAGGTTTGTGATTGAATGTCGTATAATCCCGGTAGATTGTTTGGGATTATTTCTTGTGCAATTTGTATCAGACTATCATTAGCCACCAATGCTTTTTCATAATGGGGTTGGGGCTTTTGATTCAGATAATAGTTATCCATCGATAGAAAATAGTTATATCGATCGTACGGATTGGTTAGCTTTTTGTTCAATTTAACTATTTGTTGCCAGTAATAATCCATTTTTTCGGGAGCCTCCGAAATGGCATTAGTCAATAGAGATGTATAAAAGCGTAATTCGTGTATCGCCATATTATAAAAAGGACGTTGTGTTTGATAGTGATCTTTGTAATATTGTTGTTGGGTTTGCAGATTCTCATCTAAAATCCGGATGGCTGAATCACATTTATTCAGCATACTGTATGTATTGGATAATTTCCAAACAATGATCGATACAAATAAGATTTGCTTTTCCGGAGGCAATTGCTTAGATAAGTTCATTGCTGTTTCCAGATAGGGGAGTGCCTCCTTTATCATGTCATTGTAATGAAGGCTACCACCGGTGATGTAAGCTTGGGCGATTTTACTGTAAAGTGATGCTTCATCAGATTTCTTTTCTTCTATAAATTGCAATTCTTTTGTGATAGCTTCTTCTGTTTCATTGTGGCTGCATAGTGTATCGAAAAATCGCATTTGAAGGTAAGCCAATACAGGGGCTGTTTCTTGCGGCTCCCGGATTGCTTTTATCAGTTCCATATAATGATATGCTGAATCCATACGATATTCTTTTGTCTCTCCGCATACAAGATCATTTAAGGCATTGAGCATACCCGATGTATCGCCAGCCTTTTGGGCTTCTCTATACATGTTGAGCAAATATGTCTTTTCATCAGGGGTTTCAAAACAAATGTCCGCCAGGTTTCGGTAAATATTGATTCGTTCTGCAGCTATTGTCGTTTGTTTTAATTGTAATAAAAGACTGTCTTTTGCATGGTAATCTATGGCCAATGCTATTCCGGTCCAGGCGCACAAGACTAAGAGGATTATATATCGCATCATATTGTTTGTTGTTTGTAGGTAACAAATATACGCCTTTTTTCAATGGGAAATCCGTCAATCCTCCGGTATCTTTTTGCTCCCTACTAAAAAAAGGTAATAAAGTCAACTTTGATATGGAGTTAATTGTTAATTTTGCAACTCCATTTTAAAAACCTAAAAACTCCCGATATGAAATCAGACATAGAAATAGCACGTAGTGTTGAGTTGAAGAAAATAAAACAAGTAGCAGAAAGCATCGGCATTCCCCGCGATGAAGTAGAAAATTATGGTCGTTATATTGCCAAAATTCCCGAGTATCTGATTGATGAAGAGAAAGTAAAAAAGAGTAACCTGATTTTGGTTACTGCCATTACTGCAACCAAGGCGGGCATTGGTAAAACGACTGTTTCTATCGGTCTTGCGTTAGGACTGAATAAGATTGGCAAAAAAGCAATTGTCGCTTTGCGCGAACCTTCCTTGGGACCGTGCTTCGGAATGAAAGGAGGAGCGGCAGGAGGCGGTTATGCCCAGGTACTTCCGATGGAGAAGATTAATTTGCATTTTACCGGTGATTTTCATGCTATCACTTCTGCTCACAATATGATTTCCGCATTGCTGGATAATTATTTATACCAAAATCAATCTAAGGGTTTCGGTCTAAAAGAGATTCTTTGGCGTCGGGTACTTGATGTGAACGACCGTTCTTTACGGAATATCGTAGTTGGTCTAGGACCGAAGACCAACGGTATTACGCAGGAATCCGGATTTGATATTACTCCAGCATCAGAAATCATGGCAATTCTTTGTCTTTCAAAAGACGTGGATGATCTTCGCCGTCGAATTGAAAATATTCTTTTAGGATATACCTATGATAATAAACCGTTTACAGTTAAAGATCTGGGTGTGGCAGGAGCTATAACAGTTCTATTGAAAGATGCTATACATCCGAACCTGGTACAGACTACCGAAGGTACTGCCGCCTTTGTGCATGGAGGTCCATTTGCTAATATTGCTCATGGATGTAATTCTATATTAGCAACGAAGATGGCAATGACTTTTGGTGATTATGTAATTACAGAGGCCGGTTTCGGTGCTGATTTGGGAGCAGAGAAATTCTACAATATTAAATGTCGCAAGAGTGGGTTGCAGCCGCGTTTGACAGTGATTGTGGCTACTGCGCAAGGACTTAAAATGCATGGGGGAGTTAGTCTCGATCGCATTAAGGAGCCAAACCTCGAAGGATTGAGAGAAGGTTTGCGTAATTTAGATAAGCATGTCCGCAATCTGCACTCGTTTGGTCAGACTGTTATTGTTGCTTTCAATAAGTTTGCCAGTGATACGGATGAAGAGATGGAGTTGCTTCGTGAGCACTGTGAGCAGTTGGGAGTAGGCTATGCTATCAATAATGCTTTTTCAGAAGGTGGTGAAGGCGCCGTCGATCTGGCGAATCTGGTGGTTGAGACAATTGAAAACAAACCATCCGAACCATTACAGTTTACCTATAATGATGAAGATAGTGTACAGCAGAAGATTGAGAAAGTCGCAACCAATTTATACGGTGCAAGCGTTGTGACCTATAGCACATTGACCCGTAACAAGATTAAATTAATTGAAGAAATGGGAATCGGTCATTATCCTGTATGCATTGCCAAAACGCAATATTCTTTTTCAGCCGATCCAAAAGTATATGGGGCAGTAGATAACTTTGAACTCCATATTAAAGATATCGTTATTAACAATGGAGCCGAAATGATTGTAGCGATTGCAGGTGAGATTATGCGTATGCCTGGTTTGCCAAAAGAGCCGCAAGCACTCCATATCGATATTGTGGATGGTAATATTGAAGGATTGAGCTAAACTTTTCCATATACAGGAAGAGGTAGTTTCAAAAAAAACTGGAAATTGAGGATTTTATAGGTTAAAACTTCAAATATAAGAATCCCCTTGTTCTAGCCTTGTATTGTAATAGATTAAAGCTAGAACGAGGGGATCATTATATCCGAACCAGTAATATTGCCTCTTTTTTCTATTCTGAGATAGTTTCTTGGAGGCCCATAAATTTATTGTGATTCTTGGAGATTAGTCAAATAAATCCCCGCTATTCTTTCTGAACGAATGGCGGGGATGACGGATATATAGAGTCCAGTGTGCTATTTTTTAATTCTTTCTAACACACTGTACGATTGTAGCTCCTTTTTATTATTATATTGTTCGGAACGGACAATACCAATATTGGGTGCATACCATTCATATCCGTAACCCTTAATTGTTTCTTTCGGTGTCCAGATATTCATTTCATACTTTACTTTCGTACAATAAAATGCTCCAGCAGGAGTATTTACAGTTTCTGTAGTAACAAATTCTCTGTCGAAAACGGAGATTTCAGCCCGGTTGTTTTTATTTCCTTTTTGGTAAAGACGCAGAGTTCCGTCATCAAATTCGTCATCGTCTCCCGGATTCATCGGATTAGAAAAGGCATCCGGATAATTCATTAAATCTCCCATCATATATACATCAGCGTTCATCATGTTGAGTGCTGTGGGGAATGTTGCCACATCTCCCATACTCATAGAAAAATTTCCATCGCTACAACGAGCTACCATTTGTCCGGAATTGAGTGTTTTGCCTGCGGCATCAGCAAATGTATAATTTGCTACTACCTCCATACCTGACGGATATTCATACGCCTGATCTACTCTGTAGACTAGGATATTAGTAAGTTTACCATCAGCAGTGTAGCAATTACGGGTGATTTGTTCACCTTCTTGGTTGGGAAAAAAGAAGGCACAATCTTGATTTTGAGCCATAGCTCCGGCAGTAACCAATAAGGTTGCTGCGACCATTAGATTTCTTATTTTCATATCAGTTTAGGTATTAAGTAAATATCATCTTCTTTTTTTAGTTACTTATCAACGGTTAACAGGAATGAAAGGTTTTGAGGGAGGTGTTAATGCGATGTTAAAAGAGCAAAAAAATGCCCGCAACTTTCTTCACAGAGAATTGCGAGCCCACGTATGTTATTGTTTAATACTAAAATGTGCTATTTAATATGCGAAGATCGGATATTTTTCCATTGTCTTGTTGACACGTGCACGTACTTGTGCTATCACTTCTTCATTTTCTACGTTAGATAATACGGTTTCGATCATTTCCGCGATTTCCAACATCAGATCTTCTTTTGCACCACGTGTTGTGATGGCAGGAGTACCCAAACGGATACCTGAAGTCTGGAATGCGGAACGACTATCAAACGGAACCATATTTTTATTAACTGTTATATCAGCAGATACGAGTGCTTTTTCTGCAACCTTACCTGTTAGAGTAGGGTATTTACTACGCAAGTCAACCAGCATGGAATGATTATCTGTGCCACCTGAAACAATAGTGAAACCACGGTCAATCAAGGCTTGTGCTAATACAGCGGCATTCTTTTGTACCTGTTTTTGATATTCTTTATATTCGGGTTGCAAACATTCACCGAAAGCTACAGCTTTGGCTGCAATCACATGTTCCAACGGCCCTCCTTGTATTCCTGGGAATACAGCTGAGTCAAGTAGTTGAGACATCATCTTAATTTCTCCTTTCGGAGTTTTCTTTCCCCAAGGATTAGGAAAGTCTTTTCCCATCATGATTACGCCACCACGAGGTCCTCGGAGGGTCTTATGAGTGGTTGAAGTCACAATATGTGCATATTTCACAGGATTATCCAATAGACCGGCTGCAATTAACCCAGCAGGATGTGCCATGTCGATCATGAGAATTGCTCCTACCTTGTCGGCAATTTCGCGCATACGTTTATAATCCCATTCACGAGAGAGTAGGCCGAACCGCCTCCAATGATCATTTTGGGCTTTTCACGCAATGCTACTTCCTCCATTTGATCGTAATCTACGCGCCCAGTTTCCTGTTTCAGATTATATTCGCAGGGAGTATAAATGATTCCCGAAGTGTTTACTAATGAACCATGTGAAAGGTGTCCTCCATGTGCCAGATTCAGCCCCATGAATTTATCTCCCGGATTCAGTACAGCCAGAAATACGGCTGCATTAGCCTGTGCTCCTGAGTGGGGTTGCACATTGGCCCATTCTGCACCAAAAATCTCTTTCAGGCGGTCAATGGCAATTTGTTCGCTTTGGTCTACCACTTCACAGCCACCATAGTAGCGTTTACCCGGATATCCTTCCGCATATTTATTGGTAAGACAAGATCCCATTGCCTCCATCACCTGATCACTTACGAAATTTTCTGATGCGATCAGCTCAATGCCTTTCAACTGACGTTGATGTTCTTTTTCGATAATATCGAAAATTAAATCGTCTCTTTTCATTATTTGTTATAATAAGATTAAAGTGTATCTTGAAACCTTTATTATTATAATCGCACAAATTTAGATATTATTTAAAGAGTGTGCAACCTTTTTGAAGAAAAAGTTATTTAAAATATAACTCCGAGTGAAAAACTAAGCACATTGTCACGACGTCGAAAGGTGATATTGCTTACTTCCGGTCTACCTTCCATATCTATATTATCGTATGTTACTGATTTTGATAAATTGTGAAGCCCTTGCTCGTATCGAAAATCGAAAAAAATGCGGGAGATGTTGACACTAACGCCAATTACTGCACTGACATTGAAGGGATACAGCTTTTCGTGGATACCCTGTTGATCAAAGTTCTCAAAAGTGATTTTATTCTTCTTATTCCACAAGTATCTTAGTTTCGGTCCTGCAAAGAGAGACATTGTGTAAGGACCTTGTTTTACTACATGATAACCATATAGTAATGGAAAATCAATGCTGTGGATAGTGGAACTGACCGATGCATAGTCAGGTTCAATGTCGGGATGCTGTGAGCCGAGTTTATCGAAAGAAATCTCGCACCTGCTGATATTGTACGAGATTTCCGGTTGTATAAAATGCCTTTTCATGTTCAAGCGCATAAAGAGAGCACCGAAATATCCTATTTTGTAGTTGTTCTGAATTTCGTCAATGGTTACATCTTTAATTTTCAGATCAGAAACCAGAAACATAGAAGAGTTGAATCCACCCCTGATTCCTACATTTATTTTGCGGTCATCCGGGTGTCTTTCCTTTTTATGATTGTCTTCCCCATAAGCGGCAAAAGCAATCCATATCGATATAAAAAGGAGAACTATTCGTTTCACTTTGTTTTCTTTTCTACTGACCAACCGAATTTTCCTATCTTTTCTCCTAAATTATAATATCCTCCGTGTACATATACAAGCGGATTTGCTTCTGCCAGTTCCAACTTTCCGGTTTCCCGGTTTAGATGACGATCATCTGCACGGATGTTTACTACGTCAGAAATAAACATGTCATGTGATCCCAGAGATACGATTTCTTTCACACGGCATTCAATACAAAGGGGAGATTCTTCAATGAGAGGTGCATTCACTACAGAACATTTGCCCGGGGTTAGTTTCATTTCTTCAAACTTATGATAATCCTTCCCTGAACGTACCCCACACCAATCTGTTGCGAATGCCATATCCCGGGTTGTTAAATTGATCACAAATTCCATATTCTTTTTTATAATAGGATAAGAATGACGTTCGGGACGAACAGAAATGTAACACATCGGCGGATTGGTACAAATGGTTCCGGTCCATGCCACCGTAAGTATATTGTATTCGCTTTCATCGCTTCCGCAACTTACCAATACGGCAGGCAACGGATAAATCAGAGTTCCGGGCTTCCAGTCTTGCTTCATCTTTTTATTCACTTTATATGTTACGAGCTACGAGTTACGTCCGACATCGTTTAGCGGTCTAGAACTCGTAGCTTGCAGTGCATAACTAAATGATTGTAATATCTTCTCTTTTTTTGTTCTTTCTCGCAGTAATGACATTTTATAACACAATTGTCTTTGTCGATCACATGAAATAAAGTAGCCATCGGTTCATTATTCGTGATACATTTGGGATTAGCACATTTTACGATAGCTTTTAACTCGTCAGGCATTCGCACTTCTTTTTTTTCTACTACTTCGTAATCACGGATGATGTTCAGTTTCACATGAGGGGCTACTACGGAAATTCGATTGATTTCTTCGTCACAGAAAAATTTATCGGCAATCTTGATGATTCCTTTCTTACCTAGTTTTTTACTGTCCAAATTGAATCCGATAGTAATATTAGTCGTCATGTGTTCCAATCCGAGCAATGAAACTACCGTAAAAAGTTTCTCTGAAGGTATATGATCGATAACAGTGCCATTTTTCAGTGCGGCCACCTGTAATGCTTGTTTATTCTCGCTCATGATTTTATAAAATATCTTGTAAAGTGATTCCTAATACATCGCAAAGTATAGCTTGACGGGCATAGAGTCCATTTTGCGCTTGTTGAAAATAATAAGCTTTCGGACTGTCATCCACATCATAAGCAATTTCATTGACACGTGGTAACGGATGAAGAATACGAAGGTTAGAACGAGTATTTTCAAGCATTTTCGCTTTAAGGATATATACGTTTTTTACCCGTTCATATTCCATTAGATCAGTGAAACGTTCACGTTGTACGCGGGTCATGTAAAGGATATCAGCATCCTTAATTACCTCTTCGTTAAAGTCCGTATGCTCTACATATTTTATATTGTGCTCTTTGCAATATATTTTATATTCTTCCGGCATTTTCAGTTCCTCGGGGGCAATAAAGTGGAAAGTCGGGTTAAAGTGGCGCATAGCCATCAGTAAAGAGTGTACGGTACGTCCGTATTTCAAATCACCTACCAAATAGATATTCAGATTCTCCAGTGTACCTTGTGTTTTATATATAGAATAGAGATCGAGCATCGTTTGCGAAGGATGCTGGTTGGCTCCGTCTCCGGCATTTACGATAGGTACCGGAGCCACTTCACTTGCATAGCGTGCTGCTCCTTCCAGATAATGTCTCATAACAATCACATCAGCGTAATTACTCACCATCATAATGGTATCTTTCAGAGTCTCCCCCTTGGATGAACTGGTGGCTTTGGGATCCGAAAATCCGATTACCCGTGCGCCTAGTCGATTGGCAGCAGTTTCGAAACTTAGTCGGGTACGCGTAGAAGGTTCAAAGAACAGGGTAGCGACTACTTTGCCTTCCAATAACCGGCGGTTGGGATTCTTTTCAAATTGTTTCGCCATTTCGAGCATATAGAGAATTTTCTCCCTCGAATGCTCCGCTATGGTTACTAAACTTCTGTTTTCCATATCGTTATATGTTTATTGATATATCCTTTATTTCGGTTTGTAAAGATACGAAGAAAAAAATAGGTTCTGCAAGATTTTCATCGTCTTTTTATGAGTAATTCCACTACTATGATTATTTATATTTTGCATAATTATTTGGAAAATATGCGCAAAAGTATTACCTTTGCACTGTAATTAATGAATAATATGAACCGATTGTTTACTACATATAGCATACATAATGCCGTGCAAGAAAATAAGATTCTGTACGGACACTGCATTGTGCATGTACATTGGTTTAGCGGATTTATCTGAATTACTCCCTGTTTTGTAGTTTGATTTATCTCTTTTCGTTCACTTATTAATATAAGGTGAAAGAGAGGATCTGTCCGGCAGCTTATACATAAAAGTTGCCAGGGAGTGCATTGTGTAACTTTTTAAAATATACGAGTATGTTTTCCATTATATCTATCATGTTTTTAGGTATTGGCATCGGTTATTTGCTGCGTAACCTGAAATTTCTGGAGAAAGTAGAAAAGAGTACTTCGCTTACGATATTCCTGCTACTTTTCGTGCTGGGCCTTTCGATAGGCTCCAATAGTTTAATCGTAAATAATCTGGGTAAATTCGGATGGCAAGCCATTGTGTTGGCTACTTCAAGTATCTTGGGCAGCATGTTGGCTTCTTTTCTCGTATTACGCCTGTTTTTCAAGAAAGGAGGAAAGTCATGAAAAGCAGTCTAATTGTTGTTGCATTTTTCTGTATAGGTTGTCTGGTCGGAATCTTCAATGATTTCCAGTTTGACATGCACAATCTTTCTATGTACATACTTTATGCGTTGATGTTGCAGGTTGGCATCAGTATCGGGAGCAATAAGAATCTGAAATTTCTGATCAAAAGCCTACGTCCCAATATGCTTTTAGTGCCGATAGCTACCATTGTCGGAACTCTTCTTTTTTCAGCTTTTGCCAGTTTATTGCTGAGTCAGTGGAGTGTATTCGATTGTATGGCGGTAGGAAGCGGATTTGCTTATTATTCCCTTTCATCTATTTTGATTACTCAATTCAAAGAGGCTTCTGTCGGATTACAGTTGGCAACAGAGCTTGGCACTATTGCTTTGCTGGCTAATATCTTCCGTGAGATGATGGCATTGCTGGGTGCACCGTTAATCCGAAAATACTTTGGAAAACTGGCACCAATTTCTGCAGCCGGAGTAAATTCAATGGATGTATTGTTGCCATCCATCACCCTTTATTCCGGAAAGGATATGATACCCGTTGCCATTTTTCATGGTATTCTCATTGATATGAGTGTACCTTTCTTTGTTTCATTGTTCTGCAGTTTATAGTCATATTTCTTCATTAACTATCTCCCAGCCATTAATCTTGATAATGACCGGGATGTAGTTATCGAAGGATATTTCAATGGTGAAATCATGGTTATGCTCAAAATCAATATTGGGATTTCCGCCTATAAGTTTACCAATAAGATTCTCATCATAGCGGATTGTACCAGTTTTGTCGGCAATTCGCAGCCAGGGTTCTCTATCCTTTTCCAGCCTCATTACATTGAAGTCGGCAATCAACGGATTTGATTGTTCCGATGATGCTTCATAAATGGGAATATAGGTTATCCGGTCATCATCGGAGAATTGTGAATCATATCCATACTTACCGTTATTATCCTCTATATAAATGTTGTCACTTCTATCTTGATTCAAATTATGAGCAATAACCCGGATATGATTCGTCATTTGTTTCAAGTTTATCAATACGATTGTTTTTTCTTTACTGTTAAGCTCCACTATATCGTGCATACCATGATAGAGCAGTTTGGGCTGATTGGTTACCTGGTTGTCCTCCTGACGTTTTACAGATAGAAAGAAATCATCGATATAAGTTTTCCTCGGCACACATTCAGAAGTCTGATAAGTACTTTTATCATAGCCACCCCATGCTACAAATTGGTAACTGCCCTGTTTGTAAGGCAGCTCCATGACATAATCGTCGTTGATTGAAGTCATAGAATCGTTTACCTGAGAGATAAAAAGTCCTTTTTCATCGAATATGAAAACAGCCAATCGATCAACACCTTGCGCAGTGCTCAGTCTTGAGTCTGCATTTGTATCATAGCTGAATTTGAGAGCCAGCCCTCCATCATCCCGGGGACATCCGGACATATCTTCCCGGATACAATTCGTGAGTACGAAATGCAATATAATGAATATGAATACTCTGAATCCGGCTTCTATCTTGCAGGTAAACATTCTGTGGGGCATTAATTAGCTGGTTATAAATCGTGATCTTCTTCAATCACCTCCCAAGGGATAATCTGGATGTCGACCCCAATCCATGAATTAGGCTTGATTGGTTCTCCTCTGTCAAAATTGTCCGAAGGATTTCCCGGTGCTTGTATAGAATTGATGTTGATCTTGAAATATTGGTTTCTGTAGATATTATAAGGAGCCTGCGGTGTGACTGCGTCACCGTTAACAAAAATATGATAGTAACACAATCCGTTGCTATACGTATTCTCCGATAATAGGTAGATCCCATTGATAGATGGCATTTGCGGAGTATTCGCGGCACATAGCTCCGCAAACTTTTCTGCCGTAGGTCCATCTATAAAGTAATTGGCAACACCATCGGCAGTCCGCACGACAAAGAATGTTTTATCCACCGGTTTCGGATTGACGATGATTTCAAAATCAGCCGCAACTGTAGGGGGATTTTTTTTGGCAGATATGATGTTAGTGGGTGTAAATACCCCGCTGACACTGATAAAAGTTGCTGCATCCACATTGGATGTACCCGAAATATACTGGAATGCATTTTCCGTAGCATAAGAAAAAGAGGTAGGCACATCAGCCGAAGCATAAACGTTGATGGCATCTGTTCCCCTCGTAAAATCTTCTGCGGTATAATTAGCCCAATTATAGTCTTTGATGAGAGCGTCTCTGTTATCCTGAATAAAGTAGAATTTTTTATTCAGGTTTCTCCAGCCGAACTTCAGATCTGTCATCGTTCCGCCTCCGTTCACCACAAAGCTCTGTGATTGGAACACCGCCGCTTTTGCAGTGACGCGATTCACAGAAATGGTTATGTGATTGTTTTCGGCTTCACTTTTCTTCTCATATAAATCAGCAGCGGGCGTAAGGGTCGGATAAGCACTATTGAACATGACAAATCCATTTGTTTGATCCGCCAATTTTGTTATTTCTTGTGTGAAATCTTTATAGCTGAATGCACCCAATCCGTTAGAAGTAATATAGTTCACTATTTCTGCATTAAGGTTTACTCCCGCAAAAATATATTTATCCGTCTTTTTAGTGCTGATCGGTTGGCTGGTCATCCAGGTAGAACTCCCGGCTGGTTTCTGTGTGAGTGTACCTCCTGCGACCGTAAATTCAGCTACAGTAGGTGTATTGGGAGATTCTGCGTCATAAATAAACACATGTAAGGATTTCACAGTGTTTTCCGCTGCAATTCCCGGATCTGTAGATACTGCACGTGTCTTCGATGCGTGGGGAATGTTGATGGAAAAAGAGGCATATGCATCCGGGGCAATTACGTCCGGATTCCTGGACTGGTCAACCCAATCATTGTCATTGCTGCATGCAGCCATAGTCAATGCAACCAGTGTAGTCATAAAGATTTTACTTGTTTTCATTATCTTTTTATTTAGGTGGATATACTACATTTTTTTCAGATAACAAATATACCTTCCAGACAACAACGATTTGTGACTTTAAAAATGTATTTATAAACAAAAAGTGTCTATTGAAGCAATCCCTGCAAAAGAAAGCTCTGATAATGCAACGCACCGTCATCAAAGGGATTGTTCGTTTCGATAGGCGAAACAAAAGTTACAGATTACTTGTTTACAGATAAAAATATAAAAACAATGATTATGCGTAATATAAATACAGATTTAATAGATGCAATGAAAATATACTTACCCAAGGGGAATAATCTTGCAAATGCGCTGATGGATATTCTTTACCTTGGCAAAGAAGCTACTTACAGGCGGTTGCGGGGTGAAGTACCGTTCACTTTTGCCGAAGTTGCCACCATATCTCAACACATGGGCATCTCTCTTGATAAAATAGTAGGGGCCGATTTGAATGACAACGCTATTGTTAATCTGAATATGTTGCAATGCCAACGCCCTACGGAGACCTATTATTCTATTATCGATTCGTATATAAAGTTGTTCGGTCAATTGATTGAACGGGAAAGTTCGGAAAGAAGCACCTCTTCAAATACCGTTCCACAAACCCTGTATTTAAAGTATGAAGCCTTATCCAAATTCCAACTTTTCAAATGGATTTACCAGCATGAAAGTACATATGCAGGCAGACATTATGAAGATTTGGAGATTCCAGAAAAATTGATTGACAAGCAAAAAGAATTTGTAAATCTGTCTCAGCTATTCCAGTCAACCAATTATATATGGGATAAAGAGATATTTATCAGATTGGTCAATGAGGTCAAGTTTTTCTTAAATATCAATCTGATATCAGAAGACAGTGTAAAAAGAATAAAAAAGGAATTATTGATATTGCTGAATGAATTGGAAAAAATTTCAGCTCAGGGAAAATATTCATCCGGAAAAGATGTGAAAATATATATATCCGATATCAATTTTGAGTCTACATATAGTTATGTAGAAACAGATATTTACCATCAATGCCTGATAGGGGTCTTTTCCATTAATTCCATAACTTCGAAAGATGATTTTCTATTTCAGCACTTGAAGCTATGGATACAGTCATTAAAGAAGTATTCAACTTTGATTTCGCAGAGTGGCGAGGTTCAGCGAATCCATTTCTTTAACCGGCAACAAGAACTGGTGAAAAGTTTATGACGAAGTTTCGAAAATAGATACACGTCTTTACACACATTTCCGATTGTTGCATAATTGGACAATAAATTCATGTGAGATGTGATAATAGAAAAATCTTTGTTTACACCATTCATTAAACGCCACGGATTCTTTCCTGAAAAAGTCCATCTTTGTATCTGAGAAAATAAACCTAAGCCCTAATGAAAAAATTAATGGTAATTCTGATAACCGGCCTTTTATATATGTCGTGTACCGACAGTATGGAAGTGTCCGGAGATGCAGATAGAAATAATACAGAGGATGTATCGGTAAGGTTAGTGATAACCATACCGGCCTCCACTACATATGCCCGGACGCGAGGAACATTTGCGACGACCGATCATGAGTCTAAAATCAGTGAGATTCAAGTGTTAGTGTTTGAAGAAGGTAAATATAAGTACCGTGTACCCGGCATATCCATCAACAACACTTCATCCGCTGCTTCTTTTAAAGCTTTATTAAAATCAAGCAGTTCGCCTTTAAAATTACTCATATTGGCCAATGCTACCGATGCGGTAATAGCCAATGAGCCTTCGGTGGATGATAGCGAAGATTTGGTGAAAAAGAACATCAATCTCCGGTTCAACAATATCACTTCCGATTTTCCAATGTATGGGGAGTATGAATTGCCCGGAGGATTAGAAGCAACGGTTATAAATAATATTACCGGAATAAAGATGTTACGTTCCATTGCCCGGGTAGACGTGAAAGCTACGGAAGTGGCAAACTTTAAGCTGTCAGGGGTGAAAGCATATCGTGCCAATGACCACTTACAGATAATACCCGATGAAACTGGAGTCGTCAGGGTTACGCTTCCGAGCGTACCTGCCGGAAGTTCCGGAAATGTAAACAGTATCCTGTATCCTGTACCTACTGAGAACCTGAATGAATTTTCAGCCCAACTTTATTTGCCTGAAGCCGATTCACCAACTCCGGACAACCGGGTAAGTCAGGCAACCTGTATTGTTGTAGAGGGTTATTATGAAGGGAGTGATCAACCGGGTTACTACCGTATGGATTTTGATCCCGATAATGTTGAAAATGCTTTCGGGAAAGTACTTCGTAATCATAAGTACATATTCAATATAAAGAAGGTCTCAGGTCCGGGGTGGGGTAGTCCGGACGAAGCGGCGAATAATCGTTCCGCCCATATCGTAGCCGAAGTACAGGCTTGGGATGATTACACCATTGATATGAATTTTGATGGAGAACATCATTTTGGAGTGTCGACCCGGGAAATTGTTCTCAAGAACAAAGCAGGTTCCGCAGGCATTATCAACGTAAGTACCGATCTTCCAGACTATACCTTACAATGGGCCGATGCCGCAGGAACTCCCACAGGAACCGGAAGTCAGTCATTGGCAAATGAATACTTTACTGTAACAAAAGCTCAAAATGGAAGTCAGTTAGTGATTACGGCTCTGCAGAGTAATTCGACGAATGATACTAGCCGAATTCAAAATTTTGTCATCACAGCCCACCGTTGGCGTATTCTGGTGAATATTCAGCAAAAATATGATGTGGCCGCTTATCAGACAATTCATCTTCTAACGTTCAATGCCGGGTTGGGATATCTGGGAACGAACATTATTGGTTCCGGCAGTGCCGAAGCGCGTGCAACCGGTCTTCGAGGTATATTGAATAATCAAAATAATTTCGGTCCGACCGGAACTGTTGAATGTGGAGGTTATAATCTGATAGGTGTAAATGCCAACTATAATAACTTAACCGATGCTCTTTTTTGCCTCTTTTGATGTTGTCTATGTCCATTATATGGGCAATCTGTTGTTCGGTACCTCGGATGCACAAAAAGCTCATAACTGGGTGAAATCGAAAAAGAATCGTGTATTGATTGTTTCTTATGATGCTCTGGATGTCAGCCAGAATTTATTAAAAGAGATATTGGGCGGGAATAACGGCATTTCTTTTTTAACGAGTAATACCGGTCCCTATCCTTTGGCAACTCCAGAGAATGGTAACAGCTACTTTAGCACTACCGGTCCTTTTACCAGTGCCCCATATACTCCTATCAATACCGACTTCTCTTTACGCAATTATGATGCTTATCATGGCGAAATACAGCTCAACACGGAAGCATCCAAAGGCATTACTCCTATATTGATGGGACCTGCGGGAGGTATTGTTTTAGGCATTGATTATTCAAGGAGAATCGTTTATTGGGGTGATACGGATATAGGTAGTTCGGCGTCCAGTTCGACGTCAACTACCGATAACCGTATAAACAATAATTCCGGGACCATTAATAATAATGCGTCCAAACTCATAGCTAATGTTTTTGCCTGGATAGTAGAAACTGTACTATATGGAGAGTAACTATTACTCTCCGAGTTTAGCAAGCAGATCGTATGAAGGTGCGAAAAACAGGGTTCCTGTTATCGGAGTGCTGAAGTCCAGTAAACGGTCGGTGTTTCCCACAGGGTCACCGATAAACATATTCTCCAACATTTTGTGGGTGGTGCTGAAGGTACTTGCATAGCCGATAAAATATGTTCCGTATTCTCCTTTCGAAGTATTGGCAAACGGCATATTGGCACGTACTATTTTCAAGTCGTCTCCAATATTAGTGACAGCGTTGTGTGCATTTTGCGGCTTTTCCTCGTCCGACAATTCCACATCATTGTATTTATGACGGCCGATTACCTTTTCCTGGGCTTCGACCGGAAGTGAATTCCATGTAGTCATGTCGTGAATGTATTTTTGTACGAAGACGTAACTGCCACCGATAAAGTCCGGGTCCTCGTCACCTATCACCGCAAAATGATAGGGATTCTCATCTACTGCCGGATTTTCGGTACCGTCCACAAAACCGATGATTGCTTTTCCATCCATATACCTGAATCCATGAGTTTCATCGATTGAATCTACAACCCCTTTCAGCTTTTCGTCGATAATGGAGGCAAACTCAAAGCAGAGTCCCATCTGTTTTGCCCGGATGTGTAGAAGAATATCACCGGGGGTTGAAACCGCAATATATTTAGCTCCTTTAATTGTTTCAAAAGTCTTTAATTCCTTAGGATTGCCCTGCTCTGGAAAAAGTTGTTTCCAAGCATCAGCTCCGAATCCGATCGTACAACTGAATTGCATTTCGGGAAATCGGTTACGCATACTGCGTATCAGTGCGGAAAAGTTAGCACATAGATCTTTTACTTGTTTTATAGTGTTATCCGATTGTTTCAGCCCGTAGACAATGAAGATAGCGTTTTCGCCTTGTTTTCCAGTTACATCTTGTGGAATATTTCCACCGAATAATTCTTGATGTGAATTCATAATTTCTTATATTTTTTTAAGTTGTTGTTTATGGTAGTCGGTCAGATTTGATTTTATCATTCCGTTTATTGTCTTCTTTATACATTATATAACTTAAAAAACATAAGATAAGTTCACTCGGAGATTTGTTTTTGTTCACCACAGGATACACTGGCAAATTTGCTTTGTGTAAACTCTGTGGTGAACTTATCATATTACGTTTTTTATACGTTTAGCGGTATCATTCAAGCGCTTTGCCTGTGCCGGCAGGCCAATATGGATTTTGATACATCATAGATGTATTGATATCCTCCGGATTGGTGGCCGACAATTGCAAGTCCTGTAAGCCGAGTGGTTCCAGATAATAAGCTTTTTTCCAGGTATATCCGTCATAAAGCTGATTATTGGTTTGTGTCCTACGCAATGGCCGTACGTATTTCCCGTCCGATTTTGGCGACATGTTGGCAGACGTGCTGCCATCAGCTACCACCGCGGATTTTTCATTGCCGTCTTTATCTACGGTTGTGTAAAGTTTATAGGCTTCATCCCAAAAGTTAATGCCCTCCACAATATATGGCTCCGTAAATAGCCGGTCCCAAGAGCGCCATCTTTTCAGGTCATCCCAGCGCATGCCTTCGGCAATAAATTCGCAGCGACGTTCGCGACGTATGTTGTAAAGTGTAGCGTCCACCATCCGGTCTCCTGAGTAAACTCCCAGATCGTCTTCGCGCCCCAGATCCGTGCGGGCGATTGTCTTCTGATAGTCTTCATCGACACCGGCACGTCTGCGTATGGCTTTCCAATATTCCTGTGCCTTGCTGTCCAGCGTACCATTCTTCTCATAACAAGCCTCTATGTAGTTAAGATATGCTTCGGAAGCACGGAAAATAGGACAGGCATTGGTCCCCAGCAGTTCGTCCGACTTACTTTGTTCGTCATCATACGGATAGAACTTACGGGAACGATAACCGGTGATATCACGTGTCTGTTCCTGATCACTGATTACAGTAGATTTTACCCAAGGTACCGGTACCGGAGTTGTCACAGTGTTTCCCGCCTGATCCTTATTGTAATTTTTCACTGTATCCGCTCTTTCATCTGTCATCCAGGCATCTTTTTCTCCCCATACAAACAATTGCAAGCGCTCGTCGCGGTCTTTCTTTTCGTCAGACACCGTTCTGTCATCAATAGTACTATTACTTGCATAAATAGGCAGACCGTCTTTCATCAGGAATGTTTTGATCAACGAACGTGTCAGTCCGGTACGATCTCCGTTTTTAAGGCGGGCCCCCACACAATGCGACACGGTAAGTGACAGGTTATACTGTTTCCACAACAGTACTTCTTCCACATTCGAAAGATCCGGTTGACTGAACATTTCAAAATAAGGATTCCATCCATAAAGTGTATTGTATGGAGGATTCATTACATGCGAGTTCTCTGCCAATTGAACATGGTCTGCAACAGCTACCGCTGCCTGCATTGCCTCGGTCAGGAAGAAGTTTATTTCGCCAGCAATATCGAATGTTTTTCCACTGTTATAACTCATGGCGGCTCCGGGCCATGTGGGATCGCCGGGTACGCGTCCCGTTCCCTGATGATATTTTTCAAAAGTTGCTTCAAACAGTGCAACTCTTGATTTCAGCACTAATGCAGCCTGTTTGTTGATGCGTTGGTTATTCTGAAAACCACGTTCCTTCAGTCGACTGACAGCTTCGTCAAGATCTTTTAGGATGAAACGTGCCACTTCATTGCGCGGGGCACGCTGACTTTTTTTTGATCAGTGTTTCCGAATCATCCGGCAATACTTCGGTAATGATGGGATAATCACCGAAACGTACCAATGCGTTATAATATGCCAACGCACGGAAAAAATAGGCTTCTCCGATGTATTGCTTTAACAGTTCTGCATCTCCGGGGATTGTACCTTCTTTTTCTTTAGGTAATACTTTCTCAAAAAGATAATTCCATACCCGAATACGATTCAGAGGTTCCTGAATATTCTTCCCTTCGGGTACTTGCTTATTTCCCGCAAAATAATCCAGGTTTCCGTCATCACTCAATAAATTGTCAGTGTTCGCATCATTTCGTACCACTCCGGAGTTCCATGCTCTTTGGTGATACATTTTAGTCGTATTTGAGTTTTCAAGGTAGTCATCGTAATAATTGATAACATAGCTTCCCACTTGATCTACAGTGTTGAAGTAATCTTCCGGAGTGATGTCACTGATGGGCGAACGATCCAGAAAATCATTACACGAAGTCAGTGCCAATCCGCCCATTCCGATTAATGAGCAGAAATAAATATGTTTCAGTTTTATTTTCATAATTTGTCTGGTAAAATTAGAAGTTAACATTTAAGCCGATAGAAATCGTTCTTTGCAAGGGATAGAGCTTACCGTCTCCCCAGTCGCTACCCAATAATTCCGGATCAAATACTCCGCTGATTCCCGAAAAGGTAACCAGATTGTCTCCGGACACATAAACACGCACCGATTCCATTGCCGCTTTTCGAGTCCATGTTTTAGGCAGAGTATAACCTATCTGAGCATTCTTCAGGCGGCAATATGCAGCATTCTGAAGATATCCGCTTTGTACTTTCTGGTTTTTATCCGTATTAAAATAGGGTTTGGGGTAATAAGCATTGGTGTTTGCACCGAGTGGATCGCCTTCAGGACGCCAATAATCCATATGTTCTTTGAATGCAGTCGATTGCCACAATCCTCCATTGGCCCCCCAGAAGTATGGCCCGTCCAACCAATAATCCCTTTTCATTACCCCTTGCAGGAACACCGAAAAGTCGAATCCTTTCCATGCCCCGGTCAACGTCAAACCGAAATTATATCTTGGGGTGTTGTTACCGATTATTGTCAGGTCACCATGATCTTCCAAAGTATTCGAACCATTGTTGACACCTTCTTTTCCATCAAGATTGGCATACATAACGTCACCGGCTCCCCAGTTCGTCCCCCAGTTTGGGGTACCTCCATTGGCCAAGTGTGCATTCATTTCTTCCTGGGTTTGTGCAATACCGACCGTTTTGTATCCCCAGATGTCACCCAATATTTGTCCATTATAGTATACATCCGAAGAGAGTGAGTTCGTAGGATTCGGATATCTCAATATTTTACGCTTCCCGTCAGATAAAACAAATCGTGCACTATAATCAAATTCACTGATGCGATCTCTCCATGAAAGTTCCAACTCCCAACCGTATGACTTCATATCACAGTTGTTCACTTGGGGAGGTAGGGCCCCTAACACGGGAGGTAATATAGGAGCCGGACCGATCATATCGTATGTATAACGGTTATAATAGCCGACCGATCCTGTCAGACGGTTATCGAGTAAACCGAAATCCAAACCAATGTCCCATGATTCAATGGTTTCCCAGGTCATCAGTGAATTGACGATACCCGGAAGTTGGGCAGTGTTTTGCTTTTTACTGTCGATCAACCATCCCGAATTGGCAGATCCCGTAATCATATTCTGGTAAAACGGATACCAGGCATTGGCCTTATCCGTGTTGTTGTTACCAAGCTGCCCCCAAGAACCTCTTAACTTCAAAGTGCCGATAACACCGGCCAATGGACGGAAGAAGTCTTCGCGTGCAATATTCCATCCGGCGGAGAATGACGGAAACAACCCCCAGCGCTTATCGCCAACAAATCGTGAAGAACCGTCATAACGCAGATTGGCTTCTAACATATACCGTTCTTTATAGTTGTAGTTCACACGCCCGAAGAAACCGGCAATTGCTCTTTCACGTGCCCATGCATTTGCTTTCTGATTGTCCTGTGTCAATCCTAAAGAAGGGACATTCGAGCTGATCAGGTCGGTTCCAAACCCGGTCATTCCGCTTGGCCGGAAGAGTTCGGCATTGAAACCGCCCATCACTTTAAAATAATGATTACCGATTGTTTTTGCATAGTCACTATAAATGTTTCCGGAGAAATAATCTTCATCTTCACGTTCGTCCTGAACCTCCGAATACCCTGCTGCTCCACCGTTCCATGACAATAAATAAGGTTTATTGTTTACGTCATATCCATAGATCGGTAATACAGCCCAGTGTTGTTTTCGCGTATACGTACGCATGCTTCCTTCTACTACGATTCGCCAGTCTTTAACGGGCTCGAAGATGGCTTGCAGCTGATTGGTATACCAATTTCTTTGACTGGTTTGTACGCCTCCCTCTTCCAATTGGATGATTTCCATGTTGGGCATATAATGGCCGTTTGGATCCATTGGAGCGCAAGTGGGCCAGCGACGGGCAATGTTATGAAAAAACGCACCTGTCATGTAGGTGGGACGGTCATAATCCTCACGGGTCCATTTGCTTGTATAGTTCAATGTGACCCATTCCGCAGGTTTTGCCGAAATTTTGGCGTTCATCGTATAGCGGTTGAAGTTATCTTCGCCATGCCTGATAAGGCCGTTCTGATTCAGGAAGCTGCCACTGATCATATAGGTCAGTTTCTCAGTTCCTCCACTGATACTCAGGTTGTGTTCCGTAGAAGGCGTCCAGCTCTTATAGAACTCTTTGAACCAGTCTGTATTGGCAAAAGATCCTGCATAGCTTTTCCATTTGCCGTCCGGTCCGGCCTCCACTCCATAATATTCGGGAGTAGAAGGGTCGGTAAATTTTCCGTTTTGGAAGTCCAGGATATTTTGCAATGCTTTTTCATCAAAGGTAGGAGATTCTCCACCATTGGTCGAAGCCCGGTTAAAGTATTGTGCAAAAGTGTAAGAATCCACCATATCGGGCAACTGAATAGCATCTGAGAAACGCACATTACCCGAATAGTTTACACGGGTTTTACCACTCTTGCCACTCTTCGTAGTAATCAGGATGACTCCGAATGCCGCACGTGCACCATAGATTGATGAAGAGGCTGCGTCTTTCAGTACAGATACCGATTCAATATCGTTTGGGTTAACAGTGTTCATGTCTCCTTCGATTCCGTCGATCAATACCAGCGGACTGCTACTCGATCCGTCACTTATCGTACCCGCTCCACGGATATTCACGTTTAGTTTGCCATCCAACGTGCCACCGCTACTTCCTACAGACATATTTAGTCCGGGAATAACCCCTTGTAATGCTTGTGACACATTTTGTACGGGACGTGATTCCAGAACGTCTGCATTGACCATGCTTACAGATCCGGTAACGTTTACTTTCTTTTGTGAGCCGTAACCCACTACTACCACTTCGTCCAATTGTTTTGAATCTTCCTGCATAGTGATATGGAGTTCCTTTCCGGTCACTTCCATGATAATGGTTTTATAACCGATAAATGAAAACTCAAGGAGAGCTTTTGGGGGAGTGTCAATTGAGAATTTTCCATCCAGGTCAGTGATGGTTCCGGTATTGGTGCCCTGCACTTTTACGGAAACTCCAATAAGAGGCTCACCCGTGTTGTCGATGATAACACCGGTGGTCTTCACTGTTTGCTGTTGTATACTTGCAGTCTCTTGTGTTTTGTAAGTATCGGCTTTTGCTTGTACGGGCAGCACGCAGCACAGTAATAAAGTTGCGGCTGCTGTTTTCAGGCAGTGTTTTTCCCATACTCTTGTAAACCTTAAGGATAGGTTACTTTTTTTCGTCATAAATAAAATAGGTTTGAGTTAAACATGTTTTTCAGTTTTCTACTTCTTTTACTACTCCATTCTTGCTTCCGAATCGGAGTCTAGTTAGTTTTTACTTCTTCTACTTTTTCATAATTTTTCTTTTAGGTGATACAATTATTGGGTTTCTCTGAAAAGAAACTAATGGATGAAATAGACAAAGATTATGCCAGCTGTGAAAGAATCGTATGAGCCGCTAATGAAGTATAATTTGGGGATAAGCATGTGGAATTTGCCACATGTTTGTGGAATAATTCCACAAACAAAATACTCCTCTTATTGTTACTTATCAAACTTGAAATTAAAAAGAACCTCATTATGAAAAAGCTTAAATTTAATTTGTTGACAGGATTGCTGTTGCTGATTTCCGTCTCTGTTTTTGCAGCCGGCTTTCCACCTCCCGATAAAGTACAGGAGACCTTTCAGAAAATGTATCCCAAAGTTACTACAGTTGATTGGCAACGAAAGGGAGACTATCACATTGCCGATATCAGGGTGGACGGACGGGAATTAAACGTCTGGTTTAGTGATAAGGGCAAATGGTTGATGACGGAGGTAGATGTCGAAACTCTGGAGGCTGTTCCTGCCGCTGTGGCAAAGGCCTTTATGCAAAGTACGATGGCATCTATGCAGCTGGAAGATGTAAGAATCATCACTTTCCCTAAGCAGCCGGCGGTAATTGTGATAGAAGTGGAAGAGTATAATACAGACACTGAGTTTCAGTTGTTTTATGCTCCGGACGGCAAACTGTTGCAGACCCTTAACGTGAGCGATACCGGAGGAGAGATTTACCCGGGATTGTTTTAGGCAAAGTTTGTGGAGATGATGTCGGGTATTATGCCTCTGTCGATTTTTAGATATGATCCGTAACAATATCGGTTAATCAGTCATGAATCAATATATAAGCTGACGAAAGTTACTCACGATATGATGAGTTATCATGTTATTATATTGAGGGTTGAGTGCATGTTCATCGGCTGATCGGCAGACAATATGCAAATCATCTCCTTTGATTACCGCTGAAGGATAATTTCTTGAATATAATTCATTTGTAGAGCAAGCCACCATTCCGGCAAAACACCAGTCTACGCAATTCCTTGAAAAATGAAGTTGCAACCGGTGTCGTTCATTATTAGGTAATCCATATCTCTTTATATTTGATAAAGAGCTGACACGTCTCATAGAGTCTGTGGCCTGATTGGACACTAACCAATAAAATCTTGTCAGTTCATCATATATGATAAAGAATTTCAGATGTCCGCCGGGAAATGGGATATATGAAATCTTTTGTCCGGAAGGGGTGTGCTCCAATGAGGGAATCATACTTTGGTCGTCTTGTATTTCTATTTTAAAGAGGTGTGCATAATTGACACCTCCTGTATGGGCTCTTAGAAAAAGATGAAAAACTTCTTTCAAATCAGTATGCCAAATATGGTCTTTATCTACAAATTTAACTACATTTGCTTCAAGCCAGCCTAGGGGAGCATTGTTGATACCTGTCGCTATTTCCTTGGGCTTATTGGTTTCACAATCATAAAACGGAATGCCGAAAAAATCCAATTTGGCTCCATCAAACACTTCCTTATAAATAAATTTTTCAGATCTGCTCCATGAAGATGCAAGGCAAAGATTGTCCTCGACACAAGCCCGAAACAGCGTAGGGGATAATCCGGCTACGTCCCATCCTGTCACTTCGTTCAATCGGCAACGTTGCTCCATGGCTAAATATACATTCCCATTGGAAAAAAGGACATTGCAGGCTGAAGAATGCCACTTTTCTCCGTGGGTGAGGAAATAGGTGTCAGACCAGCTTTCACCATTATCTTCCGATTTCATGATACAAATATCCCCGGCATGCCCGATCAGGTAGATGCTGTTACCTATTGTGAACAGACGTGCATGCCAAAACGGGAAATTTTGAACGAAAGTCCATTTCTGTCCATTATCATCAGAAATGAATATTTTCCCTTGTCCAAATCTGCTTCCACCAGCTCTGGATGACTTATGGCCCTCTATACTTTTTACACCTTCTCCTCCTAAATCGAAAGAAACTATTAAACGTCCCGTTGGTGTGACAATAATGGAAGGCGTATAACAAAAAATCTTTGATGCGTCAGGAGAGGTGTAAATCGTATTTTCAGTAGTGGCTATCTGCATATAGTTCATAAGGCTTGACATTCCAGGCAGAGCAAGTCCAGAATGAATCACCATCGTTTTTATCAAAAATACAAAGTCCTCCCGGAGCCACTTTTATTTTATGCTCTTGGGCGAACTTCTCAAAATCTCCCGTCAAATAGGGAGCAAAGCGTATAATCCCATTAGAAGTGACAAGTAAAGTTGTCTGATGAGGTATCACAGTCTTCTCTGCGAAATCCAGCCAAGTATGAATGATTTGGTCCGGATCTACTTTCCATCCATCAGGTACAACTGCATTTTTATCCCAATCTTCAATTATTTTTTTCCCTTTTTCGATATTTCCATTTCCTAAACGTAACCTCACTTCTTCTTCCGTTTTATTTTCGTCAACACCATAGTCGATCTCGACAAAAGCGTTTAATGGAGAAATATCTGAATCCAGACCGATGGTCTGAACAGCTAACCGGGCTGTCTGCATGGTACGCAAAAGTGGAGCCGCATAGATTACGTCAGGGATCATATCATGTTCTTTTAAATATCTTCCAATACTTCTTCCCTTAAATTCTTCGACTAATGGTAGATCGGTTTTTGCTCCGACTCTTGTCGGAGTTTCTTCCGGGCGAAACGTATTCCCATGACGGGCTATGATAAGTCTGGTTCTCATTGGTTCTATTTGTTTAAAAGTGGTACAAATTCGTTTATATTCAGGCAATAAATATTGAAGGGTTTTGCTTCTTTCCTCAATATAATATGGAGGTATATAACGTTTCCTGTTTTTCGCTCGCCTCCTGGCTTCTTCTTCCGGGATAAAAATAAAATTAAAGTGAACTTCGTATCCCTCAGACAATAACAGATTAAATAAATCAATGTGTTGGGAGAGCGCAGACGAATGATCGAATATAATCAAATACTTATTTTCTATAGCTCTCTTAAGTAATTCATAACCGGCGATCCTTGCAGAAAGCTCCCATCTTTTGAATGCTTCTTCCGCATGGTTGACCTCTTCTCTAATATAGGGTAAACGCTCGTTTTCCATGATTGCATCAAATCCAATATAGATTGCACTTGAATTTTCAGGCATAGCAAGCAGTTTTTTGCAAAAAGTCGATTTGCCTGCCCCCGGAACTCCACTGACATTTATTAAAGCTGGTATTTCCCGGGGAATTCCTTTTTGCAAATATTCATCAATGATTTCCTCGTACACGGCAGCAATTTCCTCCTTATCAACTCCGTCAGGTATCGTCTCTTTTATATTACTGTAAGAATAACCGGTTATGCTGATCGCTATATCTTCCATTTTCATTCCGGTGAAAGATTGAATTCTCCAAATTCGGCGATTATTTTTTCAGCTCTTTCGATATCTTCCGGTGAATCAACTCCGGACATGGATTTACGGTTTCTATAGTCTACATCTATCATTTTTACAGGTATCCTGTTATGTAAAAATCTCATTTGCTCTAATCCTTCAGGAAGCTCATAAGGAGAAGCTTCTACTTCAAAATATTTTTTGAGCGCGTCGTAAGTATACGAATAAAGTCCGATATGACGTCTGACAGGAGATTTATCAAGAATTTTTCTGACCTTTTCTTCATTTCTTATCACGGGAATCATAGCTTTACTGAATGCAAGCGCGTATCCAAATTTATCGACTTCAACCGTTGTCCCGCTATATGGTGTGATTTTCTTTGATTCTTTCATCCGGTCATACTCTTCCCAAGATAAATGAAGGCTGGGAGTGAAGACCTGTCCTTCCTTATCATTTTTCCAAGCTTCAATCAACTGTTCTATAAACCAGGGTGGGCATAACGGATTGTCTCCTTGCAGATTGACTATAAAATCCGGTTTCTCAGCAATTTTGGTTGTGACATCCCAGCATCTTTCTGTTCCACTTTTGCAGTTCTCGGAAGTCATCATTACAGCTATATTATTCTCCTTGCAGAAATTAACGATTTTTTCGTGGTCTGTTGCGACGATGTAATTGCATCCTTCTACCTTATTACAAACATAGTTGGCAATCTCTGCAACGCGCAAAACCATTTCTTTTCCTGCTATTTTCACTAAGGGCTTCTCCGGCAAACGGGTTGACGCAAACCTTGAAGGTATAATAATTAAAATCTTATTTTTCTTCATACTATAATTGTTTATGATATTAAAAACTATTTTGATTTAACAAAAGTGTTTATCAGTTGACAATATTCCCTCTTTTTCTATGCATTAAGTATGATAGCTCAATGCTATTGAAAGATTAACATAATGGGACATCGTACAAGCTTAACCGATAAAAGTTGCAAGTTATGGAAAATCTTTCAGATGACAAAGAACGTGAGCAAAAACATTCTTTTCGTCCTATATTTAAACACATCTGTTGGTTGGAAGCCAAATTTCCGGCATGGAGGATCGATAGGCTGAATTGTGGATTCTTTTAGAAATAGAGGACAGGCCTTGTGGCACTGATTCCGGCAAAACGATTTTGAACAGACCCGGCAGAATCTCTATGACTTCAGATAAGAACTTATTTCTTTAATATAATAATGTATCTTCCCGGATACTACGTTCTACTCTTAATGACTCTTCCGAAAGCTTGTATCCGAGAGGGGTGTAGCCCTACCATTACTTAGGTATAGCTATCCGGTCATTAGGGTTACACCCTTTGCTCCGGATAGCTACACCCATACAAGATATATAGTTAAGCTCACATACCATACAAATATTAAGATCATAGGAATAGATCTTGTGCTCCCTTTACAGAACTTTCCCGTAGCAAGATGTTTGTCTAGTTTGTATCAGTTTGTGGGAAACAGGAGTGTTTCGAAACACACATTCTGTATATTCCTCATGATCAGTCATTTATGATTTTTCTGGAAAAACATGCTCCGGAAGGCCCTTTTTGTTTGGCAGTCTCTGCGTAAAAGCGGACATTTGCATTGTTGATCAACAAAACGAGAGTAAAAAAATGAAATTTAAATCTTAAAAAAAGAAACGTAGTATGAGTGTAATTTTTAAAACAGTAAAGCGCCCGTCAGATCCGCGCGTTGAGAATTCTCCCAAAAGGTATTATCCGCAACTTATCACACTGGGAAGGTCGGTTGACTTAAAGTTTATTGCACAAAAGATTCAGGACCGTTCGTCACTTTCGGTAGGTGATATTAAGAGTACGATTCAGAATTTTGTAGAGAAACTGAAAGAGCAGTTGCTGGAAGGCAAAGCGGTAAATATCGAGGGATTGGGTGTATTTATGTTGGCTGCCAAATCGAAAGGCTCCGAAAAACAAGAGGACATCACTGCTAAAAGCGTGGATAGTGTGCGTATCTATTTTCAGGCTAATAAAGAACTGAAAATTACTAAAACAGCTACCCGTGCAGGTGAGAAGCTGGACCTGATCAGTCTGGATGATTATCTGAAAGGGGCGGCCGATGGAGGAAACGGAGATATCGTGGATGACCCCACAGCCTAAATCAATCGATAGGCTGGCTGTGGCGCCGCAGCCAACGGACGGATAAAGGGCATGAGTGTATGGCTTCCGGTTGGTTCCTCAATAAACGGGAACGACCGGAAGCCTTTTTTGCTTCGCTTAGACTTTTTTGTGTGCAAACATGGAAAAGAACGCTTGTCAGATGGACGGGAATGATTATCTTTGCAACTTCGAATAAAACTACGGAATAAAATGATTAAAAAGATAGTAAAAGGCCTTTGGGTTTTCTTTGCACTGATGGTGCTGGCAGGAATTGCAGTGTTTGCCTCTATCGCTTACGGATGGATTGGATATATGCCTCCTGTAGAAGAACTGGAAAACCCGAATTACAAATTTGCCACCGAAATTCTTTCGGAGGATGGCAAGGTTTTGGGTACGTGGTCGCTTAGTAAGGAAAATCGTGTATACACCTCTTATAATGAACTTTCACCTAACATTGTCAATGCGTTGATCGCCACGGAGGACGTTCGCTTTACCGAACATTCGGGTATCGACGCCAAAGCGCTGATACGTGCTGTGGTAAAGCGTGGATTGCTGATGCAGAAAAATGCAGGTGGAGGTAGTACGCTTTCACAACAGCTCGCCAAGCAATTGTTTACGGACGAAGTTGCCAGAAATACGTTGCAGCGCCTGTTTCAGAAGCCGATAGAGTGGGTGATTGCCGTAAAACTGGAACGTTATTATACAAAGGAAGAAATTTTGAGTATGTATCTCAATAAATTTGACTTCCTGAATAATGCAGTAGGAATTAAAACGGCTTCATATACCTATTTCGGATGCGAACCCAAAGATCTGAAAATAGAACAGGCTGCTACGCTGATCGGTATGTGTAAAAACCCTTCGCTTTACAATCCGGTGCGCTTCAACGAGCGTTCGCGCGGACGACGGAATACAGTGCTAGATCAAATGAGAAAGGCCGGATATATCACAGCGGAAGAGTGTGATTCGTTGCAGAATCTGCCGTTGGAATTGGTATATCACCGGGTGGATCACAAAGAAGGATTGGCAACTTATTTCCGCGAATATCTACGTGGTGTGATGACTGCTCCTAAACCGGTCCGCAGCAATTATCGTGGCTGGCAAATGCAGAAATTTTATGAAGATTCGATCGACTGGGAAATGAATCCATTGTATGGTTGGTGTGAGAAGAATAAGAAAAAGGACGGTTCAAACTATAACATTTATACGGATGGACTGAAAATTTATACAACTATCAACTCACACATGCAGCGCTATGCCGAGGAAGCAGTGGAAGAACATGTTGGGGAGTACTTGCAACCTTTGTTTTTCAAAGAGAAGAAAGGACGCAAAAAGGCACCATACAGTAATCAGCTGACTCAAGAGGAAATTGACCGCATCCTGGACAGGGCTGTGAAACAGACTTCCCGTTATCAAACGATGAAGGAAGCCGGCATTTCGGAAGCGGAAATCAAAAAAGCATTCAATAAGCCGGAATCTATGTCGGTGTTCACTTGGCATGGTGTGAAAGACACTATAATGTCCCCAATGGACTCTATCCGATATTATAAGCACTTCCTGCGTGCAGGATTTATGTCGATGGACCCCATAAACGGGCAAGTAAAGGCATATGTAGGTGGTCCGAACTACACTTATTTTCAATATGACATGGCAATGGTGGGACGTCGTCAAGTGGGATCTACCATTAAACCGTATCTGTATGCATTGGCTATGGAAAACGGATTCTCACCTTGTGACGAGACACGTAATGTAGAAATCACTCTAATTGATGAAAATGGAAAACCTTGGTCACCCAAAAACACTTCAAAAGGACATTATGGTGAAATGGTGACTTTGAAATGGGGACTTGCAAACTCAAATAACTGGATTTCGGCATACTTGATGAGTAAACTGAATCCGTATGCTTTGGCACGTTTGATTCACTCTTTCGGCGTACGCAATAAAGAAATTCAACCTACAGTCTCTCTCTGCCTCGGTCCGTGTGAGATTTCGGTGGGAGAGATGGTAAGTGCATATACGGCATTTGCCAATAAGGGAATCCGGGTGGCTCCATTGTTTGTGACTAAAATAGAGGATAGCGAAGGCAATGTATTGGCTACCTTCTCGCCACAGATGGAAGAGGTGATCAGTGCATCGAGTGCTTATAAGATGTTGGTAATGTTGCGTGCCGTAATCAATGAAGGTACAGGAGGACGTGTCCGCAGGTATGGAATAACTGCCGATATGGGTGGTAAGACCGGAACGACTAACCGCAACTCGGACGGATGGTTCATGGGATTCACCCCTTCACTGGTATCCGGATGCTGGGTAGGCGGTGAAGAACGTGATATCCATTTCGATACAATGACTTATGGTCAGGGGGCTTCTCTGGCATTGCCTATCTGGACAAAATATATGCATAAGGTGTATGCCGACCAGACATTGGGATATGATCCGAAAGAGACTTTTAAATTGCCTGACGGATTTGACCCGTGCAAAGACTTCAGTATTTCGGGAGATAGCATTATAGATGAACCGGAATCAGGGTTGGACGATTTGTTTAATTAATGTAATGTGAGCGATGCACTCCTGTCTGATTTGTATAGGAAGCAATTATAACCGGAAGGAGAATCTCCTTCTGGCTCGTAGGAGACTGACGGCTCTGTTCCCCTCTATCCGTTTTACGGGTGAGCAGGAGACAAGGCCGTTATTCTTTCGTAACCCGGCACTATTCTCTAACCAAATGGCCCGTTTCTATACCGATGCAGATGCTGAACGGGTAGTGAAGGAGTTGAAAACAATCGAAAGAGAGGCCGGCAGGGAGCAGGAAGATAAAAAGAAAGAAAAGGTATGCCTGGATATTGATCTGCTTGTTTTTGATGACCGGATCTTGAGGCCGGAAGATCTGCAAAGAGAATATGTTCGCAAAGGACTTGAAGAATTGAAGTAGCCCTCTCGGGCTCACAACTAAATATAAGAATATATGAGTTTTTTTACAGAAAAATAGTTTATTATGAACCGGACACTACAACCCGAAATTCAGGAACTGGTCCAATTTAATATTCTTCCTCCGGTGCGTACTGTCATGCCGAATGGAGTGCCGTTGACAATTATCAACGCAGGTGAACAGGATGTGGTACGTGTCGATATTTTGTTTGGAGGCGGACGATGGCAACAATCACAAAAACTGCAGGCATTATTTGCCAATCGCATGTTACGTGAAGGATCCCGAAAATATACAGCGGCGGAGATAGCCGAAAAGTTGGATTATTATGGAGCATGGCTTGAATTGTCCAGTTCGGCGGAATATGCATATATCACACTGTATTCGTTAAATAAGTATTTTGCCGAAACGCTCGATGTACTCGAATCGATCATAAAAGAACCTCTCTTCCCGGAAAAAGAACTGGGTACGGTAATAGATGCCAATATTCAGCAATATCAGGTAAATGCATCAAAAGTAGATTTTCTGGCACATAGAAGTTTATTGAGAGCACTTTACGGAGAGGAGCATCCGTGTGGACGCTATGTGGAAGAAATGGACTATCATCATATCACTCCGGCTTTATTACGCGAGTTTTATGATACATATTATCATTCGGGAAATTGCTATGTTTACCTTTCCGGTAAAGTGACGGACGAGATTACCCACCGTATAGAAGCCGCTTTCGGTACGACACATTTTGGAAATCATCAGCAAGTGGCGGTCAAGAAAGATTTTACATTTGTTAGCATACCCGAGAAACGCCTTTTCATAGAGAGAGAAGATGCGATGCAGAGTGCAGTAAAGCTGGGTACAACTACTATTATGAGGACACATCCGGACTATCTGAAACTCCGGGTACTGATCACTCTGTTCGGAGGATATTTTGGAAGCAGACTGATGTCTAATATCCGGGAAGAGAAAGGGTACACGTATGGGATTTCGGCCGGAATCATGTTTTATCCGGGCAGCGGTTTGCTGGGTATCAGTACAGAAACAGCTAATGAATATGTAGAACCTCTGATACAGGAAGTCTACAAAGAGATTGATAAGTTGCAGAATGACAAAGTAACTCCGGAAGAACTGGCCATGGTGCGCAACTATATGCTTGGAGAAATGTGCCGTAATTATGAGTCGCCTTTCTCACTGGCAGATGCCTGGATGTTTATTCTGACATCAGGTCTGGACGATGATTATTTTGCCCGTTCGCTACAAGCTGTGAAAGAGGTTACCCCGGAAGAAATACGGGAGTTGGCAGGCCGCTATTTGTGTAAAGAGAGTTTAAAAGAGGTCATTGCAGGTAAAAAGTTAGCATAAAAATCTGTCAAAAGAAAGTAGCTTTAGTGTATAAATTGTATATTTGCCAAATGAAAACAACAAGATACATCTATACAGCACTCATTTTAGCGGCTCTTTCGCAAGGGAATGCTGTCGCACAAAATAAAGGTGGATTCTTCAGCAAAGTGCGGGACACCTTCTCAACAGAAATCAAGATAGGAAATTACACGTTTAAAGATGGTTCCGTATATACCGGAGAAATGAAAGGGCGTAAGCCAAATGGTAAAGGAAAAACCGTTTTTAAGAATGGCGACGTTTACGAAGGGGAATACGTGAAAGGTAAAAGAGAAGGATTCGGAGTTTACACCTTTCCGGATGGCGAACGATATGAAGGACAATGGTATCAAGACCAGCAGCATGGTAACGGAATCTACTATTTTATGAATAATAACCGTTACGACGGTATGTGGTTTCAAGATTATCAGCATGGTCCGGGTACGATGTATTACCACAATGGAGATATCTATGTGGGGGATTGGGTGAACGATAAACGTGAAGGTAAAGGTACCTATACCTGGAGAGACGGTTCCAAATACGTCGGTGACTGGAAAAATGATAAGAAAGATGGTAAAGGCGTATTGGTATGGAACGATGGGTGTAAATATGATGGCGACTGGAAGAACGACGTTCGTGAGGGCAAAGGGACCTTTGAATATACCAACGGTGAAAAATACGTAGGAGACTGGAAAGATGATCTGCAACACGGAAAAGGTATTTTCTTTTTAGGGGGTGACCGCTATGAAGGTTCATATCTACAAGGAGAACGAACCGGTCCGGGTATCTATTATCATGCCAATGGAGATAAATATGTAGGGAACTTTAAAGACGGTATGCAGGACGGTGAAGGTACATTTACCTGGGCTAACGGTGCTGTATATGAAGGTGAATGGAAAGATAATAAACGTAACGGACACGGGATTTACAAATGGAGTAATGGAGACGTGTACGAAGGAGAATGGAAGAATAACCAGCCAAACGGCAAAGGCACTCTTACTTTGACGAACGGAACCAAATATAAAGGTGGTTTTGTAAATGGAATGCAGGAAGGTAATGGTGTGGAGGAAGATAAAAACGGGAATCGCTATGAGGGCTTTTTCAAACAAGGTAAAAAGAATGGCCCGTTTGTAGAAACAGATAAAAACGGAAAAGTGATTCGTAAAGGCACCTATAAATTCGGACGACTGGAATAATTAAAATAGAAATTAATAAATAAAAAAACGTAGAACTTTTCAGTTCTACGTTTTTTTTATTGTCTTTGATTCTTCTATCTTTTAGATAATGTATTGTGAGCTGATGGATTCATTGTTCATCACACGTTTGATTGTTTCGGCAAACATATCGGCAATGCTCAACTGTTTTACTTTGGCACATTTCTTAGAGTAAGGAATACTGTCGGTAAATACCATCTCGGTCAGTCCTGATTCCTGAACACGGAATGAAGCCGGATCGGACATTACACAGTGACTGGCAATGGCACGTACAGAGTTGGCGCCGGCTTCAAGCATGATGTTGGCAGCTTTGGTAATGGTTCCGGCTGTATCGACAATGTCGTCTATCAATACTACATTCTTGCCTTTTACATCACCAATGATCTGCATAGAAGCGACTTCATTTGCTTTTTCACGTGATTTGTTACAAAGTACCAGAGGTACACCCAGATATTTGGAGAATGTACTTGCTCTCTTTGAACCACCAACGTCAGGAGTTGCAATCACGAGTTCATCCAGCTTCAATGACTGAATATAGGGGAGGAACACAGCCGAAGCATATAAGTGATCCACCGGAATATTGAAGAAGCCCTGAATCTGGTCTGCGTGCAAATCCATTGTGATCAGACGGTCGATGCCTGCTACTGAAAGCAGGTCTGCTACCAGCTTGGCGCCGATAGAAACACGTGGTTTATCTTTTCTGTCCTGACGTGCCCATCCGAAGTAAGGGATAACTGCAACAACGCTCTTTGCAGAAGCTCTCTTAGCTGCATCAATCATCAGAAGGAGTTCCATCAGATTGTCGGAATTAGGGAAAGTGGACTGAACCAGGAATACATGTGCGCCACGAATTGACTCTTCATAAGAAACGGCAAACTCACCATCAGCAAAGTGGGTGATGTTCATGTTTCCCAGAGGACAATTGAGGCTTGCGCAGATTTTTTCTGCCAGGTATCTCGAATTAGTTCCCGAGAATACCATAAAGGGTGCTTTTTCGCTCATTGTGTGTAATAGTTGTTACCTATTGGTTATAATTTGCGCGCAAAGGTATGAATTATCTAGGCATTTTAAAAGACTTATTGTAGAAAAAATTGTAGTTTTGCTACCTAAACACTAATTGTATCTGAAAGAAATGAATCCGCGTTTGCTTATACCACTCTTCTGTATGTTGTTGTTGACGACATTTTTCTCTTGTGTCGATACAGCTCCGACTAAGGAGGTACAGCACATTGATTCGCTAAATTCACGGGCTTATATGTACCGGTATAGAGATCTGGATTCTTCCTGCAAGGCTGCATCGCAAGCGTACAAAGAAGTTAGCATGTACAGTCAGGGGAAAGCGGAAGCATCCAATAATCTTGCTTTTTGCGCTTTTATGCGGATGGATTTTGATACAGCTGAACGCCTGCATAAAGGGGTATATGACCTGACGAAAAATGAATTGGAACTTTTGATTGCCGACATCGGATTGATGAAAATTTATCAGCGGACGGCCATGAACAAGGAGTTTTATGACTACCGGAACAGTGCAATCAGGAGGATGAAGCGGATTGATGAAGAAAATAATCTGTTTGTCGACCGTCACGAGAGTGCCCGATTGGATTATGCCTTTACAGAGTTTTTTATCGTTTCGGCAGTTTATTACTATTATCTGCAACAACGTACCGAGGCTATGGCTTCGCTGAATGAAATACAATTAAATGAAGACTTGGCGACTGATACAAATCAAATTCTTTATTTCCATTATATAAAAGGTTCGGCCGGACTGTGTGAGGGTAAAACACCGGATGAACGAAAACTTGAAGAATTCGATGAGTTATATACAACCTGGAAAATGGCGTCGGAGCAAGGATATTTGTATTTTGAAGGAAATGGTTTGCAAGGACTCACCAATTTAATGGCATCTCAGGAGAGTTATGAACTATTTCTGAACAGGCGTTCACACGCTCTGACAAGGTTCGGCATACCAGTGGATTCATTGTTACCGTTGCGTTTGGGGCAGATGGCACTGGAACGTTTTCGCAAATATAACGATCTTTATCAGATAGCGGGTGCGTATGTGTCGATCGGTAAATATTTGAATGCCCACGGACGGTATACAGAAGCATTGGATACATTGGCAAAAGCTTTGGACTGTGTGAACCAACATCATATGTCATACTATCATTCTGTGGCGGATACGCTCGACAAGTTACAGGTGTTTGTTCCTAATAAAGATGTGGCATATACAGAAGTAACCTGGCTTGGAAAAGAAAAGGTGAAAACCGTGCCGGAATGGATTTCCAGAATACGCGAACAGTTGAGTGTATCGTATGCTTGCCTGGGAATGAAACCGGCGTCGGATTATAACAGAAATGTTTATTTGGATATTTTGCGGTATACCCGTCAGGATAAAGAATTGGAAAGCCGCTATCTTTCATTAGAACAAGAGTCCAGACAATTGAACGTGGTATTGTTTTTCGTGATTATAGGACTTATACTGGTGACTGCCATGTTTTGGCTATTCAATAAGAGATCAAAAGTACGGAACCGGATACATATTGCACGTCTACGGCAGACTTTGGATGTTTGCCAGAAAATCACAGCTTCCATACCGGTGGATGTAACAGATGAAAGTGAAATCGTATACGCTATCTCGGAATCTATTCAACCGGATATGGAGCAATTGTTCGGTGCTACAGAAATCCGTATCGGGATAAGAAATGAAGAAACGGGAGATATCGAATTTAATGAAGAATGTGAGAGTGAACAGACAGATGAACCCAAGTCGATCGGAGAGGTTGGTATCGGGTCAGTATTTAATCTGTATGTACCTGATAAAACGGAATCGATCGGGATTCTGAAACTATTTACCCGTCATCGCCTGAATAAGGATGAGCAGGCATTGGTGAAAGTTATCACTCCCTATATTGCCTGGGCATTGGACAATGGAATGACATTTATTTCATTGGGGGATGAACGGAATAAGTTGGAAAAACAAAGGTACGTCTACGAACAGCATATTGCCGGGAACAAACGGCAGAACCTGATAAAAAAATCATGTCTGGCCATTGTGGATGGAATCAATCCGTATATAGACCGAATTATCAATGAAGTTCATAAATTGACGGAAAAGGGCTTTATAAACAACGATCGGATAAAGAAAGAAAAGTATCAATACATCGACGAGTTGGTAACTACAATCAATGAATATAATGATATATTGGCTTTGTGGATTAAGATGAAACAAGGTTCGCTTAGTCTGAATATAGAGAATTTTGAATTGAACGAACTCTTTGAATTGATAAGTAAAGGACGTAAAGCCTTTGAAATGAAGAAACAAAGGCTTGAAATAGAACCTACAAAGGCATTGGTGAAGGCTGATAAAGCGTTGACTTTGTTTATGATTAATACATTAGCCGAGAATGCCCGAAAATATACTCCGGAAGGGGGTATAGTGAAGATATATGCTAAGAGGACTGATGAATATGTTGAGATTTCCGTAGAGGATAACGGACGCGGACTTTCGACTGAAGATATAACGAAGATTATCGGTGAGAAGGTTTATGATTCCCAATCGATAGGGATGAAAGACAATCCGGATAAAGAAGAATTGAAGCGGAGTAAGGGCAGTGGCTTCGGATTGATGAACTGCAAGGGAATCATTGAAAAATATAAAAAGACCAATGATCTGTTCCGAATATGTACATTTAACATAGAAAGTACACCGGGCAAAGGCAGCCGTTTTTACTTCCGACTACCTCCCGGAGTCCGTAAAATAATCGGGATTTGTTTATGTCTGGTCGGATTGTTCGGCTTCTTCTCCTGTCAAGGCGAACCGATGCCTGAAAAACTGAAAGATATTCCGGTAGATTCCGTAACCTTAGCAGCTGAAGCTGAATATGAACGTCTGTTGGACGAAGCATCCAGATTTGCTGATACAGTTTATTATTGCAATGTTATAGAAAACTTTGAACTTGCGTTGCAGTATGCCGATTCAGCATTAAACCGGCTCAATGCACATTATAAAAAATATGCCCGTCATCCCCAACGATTTATGAAATTGGTGGGAAGTGGGATTCCGGCCGAACTGGAATGGTGGGTAGAACCTTATAATACGGATTTTCATGTGATACTTGATGTACGTAATGAAGCATCTGTCGCTTTTTTGGGACTTAAAAAGTTGGATGCTTATACTTATAATAATGTTGCCTATACGGCATTGTATAAATTGACAGGGGAAGATCAGTCATTAGAAGGCTATTGCCGGCAATTGGAACGCTCAACAACCAATAAAACGGTAGGAATTATCTTATGTATCCTCTTATTGGTGGCATCTCTCTGTGGCTACTATCTTTTGTATGTTCGTAAAAGGCTCTTGAACCGATTAAATCTGGAACAGGTCTTGGAAATCAATAAAAAGGTATTCGCTTCTTCATTAGTGCGCACACAGGAGTCGGCGGAAGCTTTACAACGCGAAGAAGATACATTGAAAGAGATACCGCAACGAATCGTAAACGAATCATTCGACTCGATGAATGAGCTGTTGACTATAGAATGTTTGGGGATTGCTGTTTATAATGAAATGGGACATCGGCTTGAATTTGCTTCCACTCCCCGTATGGATACACCTCCGGAAATCATACAGCAGTGTTTTGATAATCAGACTTATCTTTCGGACGGAGATATGCAAGCATTACCTTTGCTGGTTGATGCAGGAGGGAAACATCAGTGTGTCGGTGTATTATATCTGGAAAGACAGGAGGATAGTATGCAAGAAGCGGATCGTTTGTTGTTTCAGTTAATCTCCAGATATGTAGGCATTGTGGTGTTCAATGCGGTTGTCAGACTTGCCACAAAATACCGTGACATCGAAGCGGCACACGAGGAGACCAGGAGAGCTTCGTGGGAAGACAGTATGTTGCATGTACAGAATATGGTGTTGGACAACTGTCTCTCGACCATTAAGCATGAAACAATTTATTATCCAAACAAAATCAAACAGATCATCGGCAGGCTGAATACCCACTCCCTATCAGGAGAAGAGGAAAAGGAGTGTGTGGAGACTATCAGTGAATTGATAGAATATTATAAAGGAATCTTCAGGATATTGAGTTCTTGTGCTTCCCGACAACTGGAAGAAGTAACGTTCCGAAGGGCTACAATACCGGTTACGGATATAATGGCATATGCCGGCAAATACTTCAAAAGAATAAGTAGAGGGGTTGACTATAAGATAACATTGACTATAGAGCCCCTTGAAGCCAAAGTCATTGGAGATATCAATCAGTTGCGTTTTCTTATAGAGAACCTCATTGATGAAGCCCTTTCTTTCCATCAGGATGGAGAATTGGTTTTAAAAGCCATTATGGATGGAGAATATGTTCGTTTTTTGTTCACAGACAAAAGGCGTGAAAAGCAAGTAGAGGAACTGAATCAATTATTTTATCCGAATCTGGCACGTATGACTTCAGGAGAGAAAGGTGAACTACGAGGAACTGAATATCTGATCTGCAAACAAATTATTCGTGACCATGATGAATTTGCCGGAAGGCGTGGTTGTCGCATTAATGCAGAGCCGGCACAGGGAGGAGGATTCACGGTCTATTTTACAGTACCCAAAAGATAAAAAACTAAATATACATAGATAAAATAGTATGGAAGATAAGAAATTTAAAGTAATTATTGTAGAAGATGTAAAACTGGAACTGAAAGGAACAGAAGAAATATTTCGCCATGAAATACCCAATGCTGAGGTAATAGGTACGGCAATGACTGAAAATGAATTCTGGCCTTTGATGGAAACACAATTACCTGATATGGTGTTACTGGATTTGGGATTGGGAGGCTCTACAACAATCGGTGTCGATATATGCCGGAATATCTTTAAACGTTATCCGGGAGTGAGAGTCTTGATATTCACCGGAGAAATTTTAAATGAGAAGCTATGGGTAGATGTGCTGAACGCCGGAGCAGACGGAATTATCTTGAAAACAGGTGAATTACTTACCAAGACGGATGTACAGGCCGTAATGGATGGGAAGAAGTTGGTATTCAATTATCCGATTCTGGAGAAAATAGTGGAGCGGTTTAAAAAATCGGTGGCTAACGACGCTAAGCGTCAAGAGGCTGTCATCAGTTATGATATTGATGAATATGATGAACGTTTCCTCCGCCATCTGGCGTTGGGGTATACCAAAGAAATGATAGCTAACCTAAAGGGTATGCCTTTCGGAGTGAAATCGTTAGAGAAGCGGCAGAATGATCTGATCGGAAGGTTGTTTCCACAGGGTGAACGGGTAGGAGTAAATGCAACCAGACTGGTGGTCCGTGCATTAGAACTTCGTATAATTGATTTGGACAATCTGGAAGCAGATGAAGAGTAAATGGCGTATGCCACATCCGGCAACGATGTTCTTCCTGTTTACGCTGGCAGTCATCTTTCTATCCTGGATATTCGATATTTATGGATTAAGGGTGCAACTACCACAGACAGGAGCAGAGATTCGTGTACAAAGTCTGCTGAGTCCGGAGGGTATTCGCTGGATGTTGCGAAATGCAATTACTAATTTCACAGGATTTGCACCATTGGGAATGGTGCTAATAGCAATGTTTGGTATCGGGGTAGCTCAACATTCCGGTTTTATTGATGCTTGTGTCCGGCAAGGGGTGAAAAATCGAAAAAATACCAAGAGGATCATCCTGTGGGTGATTATTCTTGGATTGCTATCGAATATAGTAGGAGATGCAGGTTATATAATATTGCTTCCGATAGCAGCCACTTTGTTTTATTCGGTAGGATTAAATCCGGTAGCGGGAATTATTACCGCATATGTTTCGGTTTCCTGTGGCTACAGTGCCAATGTAGTGCTGAGCACCATGGACCCATTAATTGCCCGTACGACACAGGAAGCAGCCATTGATTCCGGAGTATATCAGGGAAATACGGGACCATTGTGCAATTATTATTTTATGTCTGTCTCTACATTCGTCATCGGAGCCATAATTTACAGGATAACCTGCAAACGACTGATTCCTTCTCTGGGACAATATGAGGGGAAACAGATATTTGAAGGCTATAAACAATTGTCACGCAAAGAACGCCGGGCCATGACAATGGCAATCGTTATGGGAATGCTTTATGCTGCAATCATTTTATGGGCCACTTTTTCTTCCTGGGGTATCTTGCGTGGAGTAAATGGAGGGCTGATACGTTCACCATTCATTATGGGGATTTTGTTCTTATTGTCTCTGGGAGCTGCTATTATGGGAATGGTCTATGGGTTTAGTTCCGGACGCTACCGTTCGGATAACGATGTGATAGAAGGATTGGCACAACCCATGAAATTATTAGGTGGCTATCTCGTTATTGCCTTTTTTGCAGCCCAGATGTTTGCTTGCTTGGAATATTCACATTTAGATAAATGTGTGGCTATCATAGGTGCCAATTTACTGTCTTCTGTGCAGGCAGATCCTTTATGGACTTTGATTTTATTTATATTGTTCACCGCAACCATTAATCTGATTATGGTTTCTGCTACTGCTAAGTGGGCATTTATGGCATTTATCTTCGTACCGGTATTTGCACGAATGGGGATTGAACCGGATATGACACAATGTGCTTTCCGGATAGGTGACAGCGCAACTAATGCTATCACTCCATTCATGTTCTATATGCCTTTAGTGTTGACCTACATGCAACAGTATGATAAGCAAGCCACTTATGGTTCACTCTTAAAATACACTTGGCGATATTCGGTATATATACTGATAGGCTGGACAATGTTACTTTTTATTTGGTACTTAACTGGCTTACCTTTAGGATTATAGAATATATATGTGAAAATGTAAGTAAAAAAAGACACAGATTTTTTTGGAGATTTCAGAAAAAGCACTACCTTTGCACTCGCAATGAAGGATGGTTCCGTAGCTCAGCTGGATAGAGCAACGCCCTTCTAAGGCGTGGGTCAAGCGTTCGAATCGCTTCGGAATCACAACGTAAAGGCAAGTAGTCTATAAAAAGACTGCTTGCCTTTCGTCATTTTGCTGGTTATCAAACACTTAGTACCACATCATTTCAGGTCAAAATCGTGCAAATTTCTTCAAAAAGGTAGAAAACAAATAGAAAACATGCCCTAATTAAGGTATGGTAGAAAGAATTTAGAAAACAAAAATGATCATAAGAATAGTCCAAAATATACAGAGAATCAATAAAGAGGGTAATGCTCCCCTATATATATCCTTTTATTTAGGAAAGGAAAAAGTTGTTATACCTTGTAAGTTATCTGTGCCTACAACTAAATTTGATTCTAAAACAGGAATGCTCAGAGGTACTAATAAGGAAGCAAAAGATATTAATCTCATCATAGAACGGTTGAAAGCAAAAGTTAATGATATTCTCGTTAAGCATAGGCTCAAAAATCTCACACTGAATAAAGAAGCTTTCATGAGGGAATATAACAACCCTTCAGATTTTAAATCCTTTCATGACTTTGTAGCATCTTATATGAAGACTTACAGTAGGAGATTAGAAATAGGAACATTTCGACATCACAAAAGTTGTATGAGAAAGTTTAAAGAGTATTGTGAAGGCTTACAGTTTCATGAACTAACAGAAGATTTCCTCAGAGACTATCTAATTTATATGAAAAAAACTCTATGCAACGCAGATTCAACGGCCCAACGTAATTTATCAACCATAAAAATATATGTATCTGCGGCTATAAAAAAGGGGTATATGGAAAATGATCCTTTTAAGGATTTTGGTGTAAAGAGAATAAAAAGTAATATTGACTATCTCACCGAAGAGGAATTGATAAAGTTCATTAGTTTATACTATGATAGAAGATTACCTGAACGTTTAGAACGAACATTAGGTTTCTTTTTATTTATGTGTTTCACCAGTTTGCATATTTCTGATGCTCGACATGTCTGTCTTGAACAAATTAATAATGGAATACTTACTTATTATCGGATTAAAAATAGAAATTGCAAACCGGAAGCAATAAAAATACCACTTTCAATTCCGGCGTTCAAGATCATAGAGGAACTCCAAGGAAAAAGAAAAGAAGGACACCTCTTTACTTCATTGCAATGTGATCAGGTTGTTAATAGGCAAATTAAAGAGATCGCATCCATATTAGAGATAAAGAAAAAAGTGTCAGCCAAAACAGGTAGGCATACTTTCGCTACTATATTTCTGAAAAAAACAAAGGATGTAGCGACATTGCAAAAGTTATTAGGACATAGTAATTTGAAAGAAACAATGATCTATGCACATGTACTTGATGAAAGCAAGCAGGAAGGAATGCAATGCTTCAACAGCTTCGCTATTTAATTGTACTTTTGTGCGGTTAAGAGTTATCCTTCTGATAAATAAAAAGATGCGGGCGCACAATATTTGTACAACTCAGTACAACGCCCGCACTATTTTTACTTCATTAACAAATCCCATCCGGCTTCAATATCTGCCATGACTGCGGGAACTCCGTTTTCTACTTGGCTGATGGCCGAGGCAAAGGCACACATTGTAGCTTTGTCGTCGATGTCTGGAATATAAGTAGATGGTACCTGCATTTCACTGCATACACGGGTAATATATCCTGATGTATTGTTTTCACAGGGTGGTGCATATCTGTTTATAAACTCAGCAATAGTCTGTCGGTTATGCAGTTTCCGGTAGTTTTGCAGTATCTTGATCAAAGCACGATAGCCGTATGCCATCGAAATAAATTGCTTAAAACTTTCGTCTTGGCTGGGTACAATCTCACCTTGCCATTTATCCCGGTCATGTCTAATATTACCGGGATTGTTGTTTCGTAATCCTCTACTCATTTTCTTGTTTTTTCTAAATGTTAATCATATATTTACAGCGCCTTTGTCAACCAAATATCAATTGAAGTACCATCTTATAAACTGTACGATTCGTGAGAACCGTGCAGTTTTATTTTTTAGTCAATGAACTCTTCATACAGTACCTCCATAAAATCGGCGCTTTTCATTGATCCGGGAATGATCATATTCTTACCGTTATAGGGCATACACAGATCAAGATTATAGCTTTCAGCGGTATTGACATTCAGAATTTCATCGAACTCTTTCTGAGTAAATTTCTTTTCTTCCATCTCCACCTCTTCATCCAACTTCTCAGATTTGAAGTTAGTGACCTCTTCCATATACTTGTTGAAAATTGGCATGAAAGCTTCATGCTTGTCGTATTCCTCTTCAGTGAGGGCAGATTTTAGCATTTCAGGAGTGAGGTTACGAATGTCCTTATCCCCACGGGCCTTGTTTTCCAGTTCGTCGATTTCCTGAAGTTGTTTATCATAACCTTCCGGCTTCAGCCCTTCACGGGCTTCCTTTACATCCTCTTCAAACTGTTTACGAAATTTGCCGTAATAAATACGGGTCATCATCACTTTAGATTTGAGCTCTGCCGGCAGTTCCTTATCTTTATAAGCAAGAAGAACGGCTTTCAGGATAGATGCCTTCTTAATTGCATCACTGAGTTTCACTTTCACGATTTTCTTTTCTGTTTTTGTTTCTTGATTTTCCATTGATTCTGTTTTAATGTTATTCTACGATAGTGTTAAATATCATACCGGATACGGCCTGTTCGACAGCTTTCTCAAATTCGATGCCGGCTGTCAGAGCCCGGTCCCGTTCCGGTTCATTCTCCTCAGATGGATTGACCATATCGTTCAGTCCACGGGTAACCGTAAAGGAATACTTGAAAGGTGCCATGGCGTTCGAATCTGTTTTTTTGTACGGAAGCGTCAATGCGCTTGATCCGTTTACTGTCGTTATAGACTTCGACCGTTCCGGATACTTTAAATCCGTTGATCTCTTTCTCCACTTTCATTGAAGTGGTTACATTACTGATTTTTGTTTCTTGATTTTCCATTATTCTAATTTATTTGGCTCTAAAGAAAATAGAGCCGGATTGATAATTGTCTCCTAAGTATCTCGCTGTATAGTTTACATAGTTATTTTGAGAAGTCTGTACACGAGTAAATGATTGAGAGTTGAATGTATACGACTCTCCCTGTGACAGCATTTCTCCAATCGGGGCAGGAGATAAAGACTCACCCATACCACCGAGGAAAGCACCAATCGGATCAGACTCAAGGAATACTGAGAATCGGGCTTTCTCCCATGCTCCTTTAATAGACGTGAATGTACATTCCAAATGATATTCATTCGCAAAGTCATTAACGACCTTATAATCAAATTTAAAGCTGTTCGGTACAGGCTTGGCAAGGGTCTTGACCATGTAAGCTGTCTCTAAAGGACCCTGATTCATTGAAAACAGAGTCACATTTATACTACTGTAAGACTGCTCTGAAGCTTCAGCGTAGGAAGCAACCATATAAACATCCACTTTACCGTCCGGCCAATTCGGAACATCCAGTACCACTGCATATTCTTGTTGCTGCATCTCCATAACGGACCTGTTCAGTGTACGGAATCGAAGTTCTCCGTTTGCCTGGTGCCTTACCACCACACCCATATAAGCCCTGCTGATATCAGCTATATTATTAATGGATATCTCAGCATTCTGCCTTAGCAGGATGGAGCATCTGAATTGCGAATTGGGATACAGGCCGGGGTCCGGATGCATCGAAAACAGGTGTGGGGCTTTAGGATTATAGCCTGCATAATCTGAAATTCTCAACGGACTGCCGCTACCGCCGGGAAAATCCCATGACCAAGGAGACATGGGGGAACCCACAGCCGGAAGAGAGCCGGTCGGAGGAAGGATGATACCGAAATTCCCATTATCAGCTTTCCACCAGGCATCGGCATCCGTTACAAACTGTTTGTTGAATTTAACGGGCTTCTTCAAAGAGAAGATGTTCACATTCGCCCGAACCCCAAAATAATCGCTTGAGTTATCCCCGACGCTACCACCGTTTGCGTTCAGGGTATCACGAACATCAAGATTCGTGAAACGGTCAGGAATAACATTATAAACAGCCATCCTCACCTCCTTTCCGAAGGAAAGTAACACTGCCAGACAAAGCGATATCGCCAGTTTCACCGTTATAGACATAATCACCTTCAATTAGTTTTTCATACTCAAAATCCTCTTTCTTTTGTTGTAAGGAGATTTTATCCCCCCCCCCATTTTGTAACCATATTTTACAATAAGGTTACCTTCAATAAATAGTTTTACTCTTTCCATATCATTCAAATCTAAAATAGCATGTAAAATGATAATAATCATTAGCAGGAAGGGCCGGAACATCCGGCATAGAGACCGGTGTTCTGAAGTTGACGGACTCACCTGCCATCCAGTCGTTTCCTAAGCGTGTCGGTGTAGTGGAAGATGTTATGCTTTGTGCTTTCTCGGCAACAGTAACACCGTCACTTGCACGGGTCGCAACGACTTTTACCGACTTTAAATAGTAATTATTGTCCAGTCTGCTTATTAAGCGGCCCTCTTGAAAGAGACTTCCGGAGTTGATAATCGCCGTACCGATTAAAGATATCTTTCTCGCTTCGATAATGCTGAGTCCAAGGATGCCGAACGAGTAAACATCGGCATGCGGGGTGACGATATCAATGGTCGATTCATCAAAGCCGTCCTCTGCGTTCAAGCTGTAATAGGATTGTGTCGTTTCACCCTGCCAGGATGGAACCTGCGATGTACAGATGAATACCTTTATCCTGACTCCCGTCTTATCTGATTTCAAGAGCTCGCAATCGGATATATTCAGAGTTACCCCTCCATTGAAGATTGTAACCGAAAGCGTTTTAATAAGCGTCCGGGCTCCGTATGTGACAGCACATCCCAAATATGAATTAGATGGGAATATATCGGCCGGGACAACATTGTATGTTGAATCAAGTGATTTCAGCATCAACTTCACAACAGTGGCACTGCCGGAGGCAAGGATAAGTCCGGAGGGAAGCATGGTAGTGAATGGTACGGTAGCTTCCGGATTGTATCCGGCAAAATCACCGACACGCAGGTTGTACGATCCCTGAACAGGTATATCATAGGTGTAAGTTCCGGTCAGTAGCGCAATATCCGCTGCACAGGGGACATTGATACCGTAGTTTCCGGAATCGGCACGGAACCAGTTCGGGTCCTCCGTATTAAACATGATATTTCTTTTCACCGGTTTACGTTTGCTCCACATGTTAATGCGTGCAGCAGCTGAGAAATAGTTAAGCGAGTTATCGCCCACACTTCCACCATAAGCGTTCAGGGTATCGCGGATATCCAGGTTAGTAAACCGCTCAGGGATTCGATTATATACCGCCATTAAGCAGCCCTCCTTTCTAATTGTTCAATTCTGTTTCTCAATTTGATATTTTCCTTTTCCAAAGCATCCATTCTCAACTCCGTGTCCGACTTCCATTCATAGTCTGAAAGGAGATGATTCCGGAGGAACCGGGCTGCATGCACTGCATACACATATGCGCATACAGCATAGTCCATCGTTTTAAAATCGCTTGTCTCATGGGTCAGTTCCGGAAGGATCTGCTCGGTGTACTGAGCATAACCACCCACATGGAGAAGTCCGTCACGATCTCTCTTCTTGCTGTTCCAGCGGTAGTAGATAGTGGGTGAGTCTGCGATCTGATCCAATTGCAGGGTTACTTCACCCAGATAGGTTTTATAACGTGAGTCGGAACCCCAGGTTGAATAGCCGGAGACGTAGTGGTTACCGGTGAAACTCCAGTTACCGCCGCCATAGTCCATGATATAGGATTTTCCGGAACTGGAATTGGTTGAGGTTGATGTTCCCCACCACCAGTACATGTGATCATTGGAGTGTACACCGATACCAAAGGTATTGTCAGAAGCCCTCACTTCTATTCCTCCATGGTCTGACCTGCCCTGGAATACAGCATACACATTAAAACCTGATGCGCCTGAGCCGCCATAGATACCACTTACAGCAAGACCGCCATTAGTACTCAGGTGACCACCGGCATAAATCCTGCCACTTGCGTTAATACCTCCGGCGGTATGGATGGCATCGGAAGAGGTACTGCTGACATAGAACTGCTTACCGTTATAGACACGTACCCAGGTCGAATCTGTCATGTGGATACCACCGCCATAGGATTCACAATAGAATCCGTTACTTCCGCCGGCCCTGACCCAACCGGCAGAATATATATCAGAGGTAGTGCTAATTCTTCCGTTTGCATTTAAGGTACTGCAAGTCCAGGCGGCAGAAGAATGGTTTGAATTATAGCCGGTCCATATATGGTACATTGTGCCATAACTCGTAGCGTGATATTTTTGACTGCTTATATAAATAAGAGGAGCACCGCCCCTTGAGAAATGCAAAGCACACATATCCGGGACATCAGTACCCCCATATCCATTAATCCATAAAGTATCGCCCCAATATGAATCAGGATTAACGCCTGTCATAGCTACTTTGACCCCCATACTATTATTGAAATAGGTTTGAGGATTCGCCTGTTGTCCGCCGACATAGTTCGGAAGTATAAATGTGGCAGATGCGGAATTACCCATAAAATGGTTACCATACACATAGTTCCATAAGTGCCCGGCATCTCCCAAGCTATAGGTAGAACTACTATAAGGTAATACACTTCCATTCACAAACAAGCTATTAGCAAAATATAAACTTCTCGCAGGTTTAGTAATGAAATGTACATATGAATCATTTTCAGAGCCTATTTTGATTTCAATGCCATTATACCTGGAATAAAGGAAACCCGCATCAGCAATAAGGTTGCCTGCATATACATTACAATACCCGTTGTTATTGATGTTTCTGAAATTAAATTCGGCGGCATTATTAAGATATAATACAGCTGCCGTGATTCCTGGCTGGTGAAAACCAATTCCCGGTCCGATTGTGGAACCATTGCCATTGACCATCATCGAAGTAGTAGAATAGGTATGGCCGGTAGGTTCTCTAAAGTAAGAGGATATCATTCTGCCGGAAGTATTACCAAAATATCCTACTTGCTTTGCATTAGACATAAACTCAATAGTACCATCAGCAGATTCATTAAATCCCGTGTCATGATCTCCAATACAAAGACTATACGAAGGAGCGTCACCAAACTTTCTGTTAACGAATAATTTGCCATCCGAATCAAGGGTCATTTTGTAAGTATTGCCTGCATACCACCAGTCAAAAGAATAGGGATTCCTTATTCCGGCACCTACTGTCCAGACGGCATTACCGGCACCAACACCTGTGTTGGAGGTATAATATCCAATAGAGGATTCTTGCCCATTCCTATTAACTACTCCTACTTTACCTTGTGAAGTACCATTTGCTCTTACAAAGAAACCTTCATTATTGCTTCCCCCACATCTAATTTCCCAATTACCTGTAATACCAGCGAGTCCGGATGCTCCTCCGGAGGAGCCTACATGCCAGGTTGTATTAGATGAAATAAATTCAAGATATGCCCAATTACCATCTCTCGGTTTAATTTTAAGTCCAAGAGATTGACTTGATTCAAAAGTACCATGACTACCTATTCCTAACTTGATAATATCACTGCCATTCTCTACGATAGAATTATTAATTTCAGCATTGTAAACTGTTCCATTCTGGGTATTAAAATATCTGATATATATTGGTTCACTATTACCATGTTGTTCATAAATAACAGTTTTAATAGTATTCAGACTTGCAGCAGAGGCCCATTTTAATCCAGCATATTTAACACCATTATAAGTAAATGTACATGGTCTTGGTGCAGCTTCATAAACACTGTAACCAAGATACTCCGTACCAAAGTAAACATTAGTACTATTGTAAACTTTCTGTATACTGAATCTTACAGAACCATTAGCATAAATGCCATTATTTCTTTTATAAAACATTTCACCACTACAAGACGCTTCAGTAGTGGAGGGTGATAATTTGCATAATAATACTACCCAATATCCATAATCCTGGTAAATATCTTGATTAACAAAATATGGAGTTCCGAGTCTGTTAATATCTTCTACAAATGCAAGAGGCTTCCAATCTACTTGCCAGCTGCTTCCGATTCCGGCTCTATAATGAAGGTGTGAATCTTGGTTGGCAGTAGAAGAGGGACCGGCAAGTTGCCAGGCAGTATAATTTCCGTCCCATCCTCTCATATGTAATATACTCCACCAATCACCGGTAGGTGTTCCTTGCATCGAAAAATATGCAGTAGCCTTTTGAGATTCAAGTGTATTTGGCAATACCACTTCATTTCTTCTATCCGTAATATACATATTATCAGCCAACCATACTCTACTGTCTACAGAGCCATCACCATGCATTCTTGCATACCTGGTACTGTCAAGGCTACCATCTCCTTTTAAGAATACAGAAGAAGTACCGCCATACGGTATAAAACTTTTAGCTCTAATATCCGCCCATCCTATATTATTATCCCAAAATTCATAGTATTGGGTAGCGGTTCTTCCTGTTGTTCTAACTCCTACATAATTATCTGATAACATGAAGTACGTAGGTTCAGCCGATTTCAGGTCCGGCAATGTAATGACTCCGTTAGCCGCTTCATAGAGTGTGCCGTTCAACATAATGTTTCCACCACCGCTACTTCCACCGCCACCGATAACGGAAAGTTTGCCACCTTCTTTCGACAGAGTGGCCGGGTCGTAAGGTAGCAGGTCGAGAAGGGTCGGAGCAGTATAATCGCCCACCGCATTCCAGGTTGTGCCACCTGTGATTAACAGGTTACCATCCAGTTTCCAGACTTTATGTGTCGGATCGTAATCGAGCAGGCCACCGTTTACTTTCAGTCCGCCGGTGAAATTCTTTTCACCGGTAATCTCCTGAGCACCGGCAAGGGTGACGAAGGTATTCAAACGATCCTGTAAACCATTGATTTTGCTAATCTCTAAAGTGGGGATATCAGAGGCTATCAACCCTGATGCGGACGTTGCACGACCATAAGCGTCAACGGTGAGCTTGGTGTATGTACCGGCCTTTATTCCGGAAGGAGAAAGGGACAAGGTACGATCCGCAGACAAATCACCACCCCCGGAAAGACCGATTCCGGCAATGATGCTACGGGTTTTATCCGCTTTGACAGATAGAGCAGTAGCAAGGGTATCCGTTTCGGAGAATCCGGCCAGGAACGCTTCAAGTTCCTTCCATTTGTTGATTGTCGAGTCGGTATCTGATCCGGTGAGAAAGGTAAGCAGGGTATTGGCTATCTCTGTAACATTGCGATATCCTTCCGTAGTTGGGAGACCGGCTCCTTTCAAGGCATTAAGGTTCGTATTTACAAAGTTCTCTGTTGCATATCCGGCAAGAGCTGTACCCAGATGTGACTTGTCGATCTGTTGAGAACCACTTTTCAAGAGCGCGGTCCACATGGCGGATTCGTCGAAGCTTGAACCGGCACTGCCGATTACTGACAGCCGGCCGCCCTCTTTTGACAGGGTAGCCGGATCATAAGGCAGCAGATCAAGAAGGGTCGGAGCTGTGTATGTTCCATTGTCCCAGCCGAAAGTGATGCTGCCTGAGATCAGCATATTACCGTTCAGTTTCCAAACTCTTTCGGTCGGATCGTAATCGAGCAGGCCACCGTTCACTTTCAGTCCGCCGGTGAAATCTTTTTCACCGGTAATCTTCTGGGCACCGGCAAGGGTTACAAAGTTCTCTCTGACGAAGGTCTCCGTAGCGTAGCCGGTAAGAGCGGAGGAAGTGATATAGCCTTTATCTGTGACAAATTTCTCTGTCGCATAGCCGGTAAGAGCACCGGACAAATGTGACTTGTCGATCTGCTGAACACCTTCTGTACCGAGGACACCCCACATGGCCAATTCATCGAAGTCAGAACCGGCATTGATCACAGACAGTCGGCCGCCCTCTTTTGACAGGGTAGTCGGGTCGTAAGGGAGCAGATCGAGAAGAGTTGGTGCGGTGTATGTGCCATTGTCCCAACCGAAAGTAATGTTACCTGAGATCAGCATATTACCGTTCAGTTTCCAAACTCTTTCGGTCGGGTCATATTCTATCAGACCACCATTTAAAGTTAACTTTTTTAGGAAAGCTTCGCCTTTTTGCGTGATTCTGTAGGGATCATCCCCGCTGCTAAATTCGACACCTCCCAGAAGACGAAGTAAAAAATTGGTTTCGTCTATCTGCTTTTTACTGATAAAGATATCTTTTAAACCATCAGTAGAAACTTTCTTTAATCCTTCATTCAACCAGTATAGCACTTCTGCCACATGCCGGTTAGAGACACTGTGCTTGAGTACTGCTTTGTCAATGTAGTCAATGAGTTCATCTATAACTTGTTGCTGATCGGCCATATCAATTAAATTGAGGTGTGAACTGTTCGGTATGTATACGGGGATTTCCTATTTCGTCCTCTGAAAGTGATCCGGTGTAACGAACATCGGAGTCAACGAAATGAAGAGTCATTTTAATACTTTCCGGTACAGTGGAGCGTATGGCATGGGTGAGGTTGTCGGCTACGGCATTTACCCTGATGTTTCGTCCGGAAAGTCCGAGTATCTTTATGTCATCGGAAGCAAGCATATCCATTAAATGCACAAGCTCTTCGGTATTGCGATATCCGGATTCTACCTGAAGCTTGTCACGGGCAGACTGTCGCTCGCGGGCCTCGATATAGTCATCAATGCTTTCATCGTAAATCTGATAAGTGGAGTCGGACTCAATTTCAGACTCGATGTTACCGATACCGGTGACTTCAATGCGTTCATAGGCTCCATAGGAGTTGAGAAATTCAAGTAAATAACGTTCACGGGATACTGTTCCGGGAGTGATGACAATAGTACAACTTTTGATTGATCCGGAATAGATATCGAAAACAGAAGCTAACTTTTGATTAGTTTGAAACAGTTTTTGCCGGAGCCGATATAGGTTAAGGGCTACCGGCTGTCCGGCTGTTCCGGACAAAGAGGTTTCAATGCCGGCTGCAACTATTTTTAATGCACCATCCGGATAAAGGAAAGGAATAGGTAGGAGTTCGGTTTCTCGGATGGTGATGATCCGCCCGTTGGTACGGGTGGTTTTGAAGAAATTGACCGATGAATTGAGCAGCTTCCAAGTGAATATATTGCTATTTTCATCTAACAGACGGCGTAATAGCCGCTTGCTGATACCTCCGATAACTGCTTTCAGAGAAAGAGTTTTAGTTTCTCCCTGGGTGTTTTGGACACTAATGGCAATATCTGTAGCTGAAGTAGAATCGGCCAGTAATATATCAGTGGATTCGTTAAGCAGATGTTTGGGACTGAGAATACCTGAAAGGATATCCTGAAGAAAAACAGAGAACTCACCTTCACCACTTCCGGAAAAGATGGTGCGGTCGGCCTGACGAATAGTGTAGCTGACTACTGAACTGGAGTTTATGGTCAGCTTAATGGGATTTCCGGCTAAAGCGATTGTAGACGGATATATGTTTGCTGTTAAACTCATAGTGCATTGTAATTAGTTTGTATAATGGTACCGGACACAGAAGAGGTCGCAGAGCAATACAATGCCAGGAACTCTTCCCGTTCCGGAGTGGGGGTGGTGATGAAACGGAAAAATTCATCGGTTGTAGCCCCGGAGGAACTTGTAAATTTCCGGTAAGCGGCAAGCAATGCAGTTACATTGCTTGTCTCAATTGCTGCTGTGATGGTCTTATCGTCATTCATGTTGCAAATATGATGTTTTGATCATGTGCGGCAAAGGACAACTAAAGCAGTTCTGCTTTAACGGAAAGCCCGTAAGTAATGGCATAGTGTACGCCTCCGTATTCTTTATCTTTCCAGATGATATCACCTTGAGATGTCTGACCATTGGGAACCCGGACCTTATAGTAAAGGTCGAAACTGTAATTGATTTCTTTGATGAAGAACTCTTTGCCGGCTTCATAATCTTCTTGAGTCGGTACAGTAAATGGTATCTCAATATCCGAAACCTGATCACTTACCTCGTTTTTACGTAGCACTCCGAGCCATTGCGCCGGTGGGGTAATAGCCTTCTTCCACTCCTCGACTTGTGCCCGTATCTTGAGTTCTACTATGTTTTCACGATTATTGTGAAACGCCCATTTGTAGAGTTGCTCAATCGTTTGTATTCCTTGTTCTGCATCCAAATCTAAATCGGTTTTCCCGACAGGAATCAGGAGACGAAGGGTACGAAAACGGACAGTAGCCGGACGTGAAAGCAGTTTAGGTAATGTATAGCGCACTGTATCAAGCAGTAATCGTTGGCCATCTATATTGATCGTTTGACTGAAATCAATATTGAGTAATTGAATTGGATTCAAGTGTACGGGCACTTCAACTGTATGATTGGAATGTCGGAGAATAGCGTCAAATCCCTTCCAAAAACGGGAGAACAGGCCATTATCACCAATAAAGGTCATGGAGATATCGAACGTGTGACCGTTGATGACAATAGCTTCACCGCCGGGTGTGTAACATCTTGGCGATCCATAGGGGTAGGGAGTGGATGCACGGGGCATGGAAAAGCAAAAGCATAGAGGAGTTTGGGTGTTTTGCTCCTCTGACAGTTCTACGCTGGCGCTGGAAATATTGGTATATTTGTGTACTTTTCCCAGGAGATAGGCGGGACAAACCGGTTGGTCATCAGGGTAAGAACCTTTCATCGGCAGGCATTCATCAATAGAGGATATCTCCATATAACTGATGTTCGCTCCTTTATCCCAGGGGAAGAAGTCGGAGCTGCGGGCTTCACGAACTCCGGTCAGATTGTTACGGACATAGTAAAAACCATCCCATAAAGAATAGGTGAGATATCCTTTTGCTGTGTTACTTGACAAGACATGGCCAAAGGGTTTGAGAAATTTGTCGAGTGAGTCTCTGGTAGGAGCAGCTACTAAATTGGTATAAGGACCGGAGATATTGGTCGATGCGGAAAGTTTGAGTTGCTGTGCAGCGGCATAGTTGATAACAGGACGGGCCGACTTGAGCAGGGACCAATTCAGTGAGTCCGTAGCTGAGATGATATCTTTGATAAATTTGAGATTAACGGTTTTATTTTTTCCATCAACAAAATACACCATACCAAAGCGACAGTAGAGGGCTTGCAGGAACTCGTTAATCGTGCAATCGGGTAGAAGGTCAGAGTAATCAATGAAGCCCTTGACTATGCTGTCGGCCATGTTGTTCAGAACTACCAGACGGGAGAGTTGACGGTGGGTTGAGAATGGACTTTCAAGGACCGTATAACCGTACCGGACGAATATAAAATTGAGTATCCAAGATACTTTTAAAAATGGGCTGATGGCATAACCTTCGGGAACGGAAGTAAGGACGGGTTCATTATTGATAAGGAATGTTTCTTGCCTGGCAGCTCCCTGAAGGGAGTAGGTACCGGTCTCTGATTTAGCTATTTTATTGATGTATTCGGGGTAGTAAGTGCTGGTTTCCGTACCGTTCACGGTTGTTGTATGTGATGGCATGGCTACACAAATGGGAAAGACGGAAAGAGCATCGTCTACGGTTGTTTCATTCATAATAGAATTGAGCAGGCTGATGACTCCGGCCGTTCCCCCTTCGGGACGAATAACCGGAGCAGAGAGGGAACGGAGTGAAACAGCATTCCATTCCGAGTAGAGTTCAGACTCGTCAAAACCTATATTGGATACGATTCCTCCGGATTTGGAGGCCTGTGTGATGTTCATCTTACCTATTCGGTTGTAGACACCATCGGAGACGGTGACACGGGCATCCGGGGCAGGGGAGTAGGTACTATCCGGACGATGGACATGGGTGATCAGTGAAAGGTTGTTTCGGGAGGCAGGAAGCGTGGCAGGTACGGATTGTGAACCACGTTCGTTGTAAATAGGGGAGGTGTCTTCGATCTCGATGCTGAAATCGTTTTGAAGATCGAATATTCCTAATTGATTTTTTATCTTGAGTGACATGTGTTATTGTTTTTTGCGGGTGAATGGTTCCTTTGATTTATCTGCTAATTCTTGTGCTTCGTTGAGCTCGCGAAGCACGACGTATGCTTTGAGGTATTTAAGTTTCTCAATCAGTGCATGTAACTCTTTGATCAGTTGAGCCAAGTTTGCTTCCTTATCAGTCGGTGAAGAAGTTGTCTGAGAGATACGGGAAGTACTGTTACGGATCGGATCGTAATTGCCTTCAGCACGCTGGGGAAGTCGGCCACTGCGGGCATCCTGAATGGCCTGTACGACAATGGGGTAATTAATGTGGTGCTGAAGACGGGAAAGATCTTCGGCATTGATGATCAACTCTGCTCCGGATTCGGATATCAATGAGGTACGGCGGACGATTCCTGTCGGTGAATCACCTATGTAGGGAACACCCCGATAGGTCCGGCCATCATCTTCACCAATGACATCGTATCTGCCGGATGCCCATTGCTTGACTTGTACCTGGGCAGTTTTGGTACTGTCGGTATTGTTATCGGTTGCGGAAGAACTCCCCCCTTTAATCAGTCCTTTGAGCGTTGATTTTGCAGCGGCCAATGCTCCCATGATCAGTCCGGAGAGAACTGCGGCACGGGCTGCACCGGTTGCTCCAAAGGTTGCAACAGAGTCAGGCATGGCATAGGCTTCGGCAGCGGAACGGGCTACAGCTCCGACGGCTACACCCGTGGCCTTGGCTATTTCAATATCAATCATCTGGCTCAGTACATCGAATAGGATATCGAGCATGGTATCAGCAAAGTTCTGCAGGGTATTTTCTTGACCTGATATCATTTGTCCGAGGGTATCGCCGATCTGTTCACCGTATTGCCGGTACTGTTGTGCCTGTTCGGTGAGCCTTTGTTTCTCCTTCCTGGCCAGTTCGTCTTTTTTCTTTTGAGCTGCATCTTCAAGTTTCTTCCGCTCTTTCTCTTCATCTTGAAGACATTTTACTTTAAAGTCGAGTAGTTGTTGTTCAATAGTGCGCCGTTGATCAGCGTCGAGATTAGCAATTTTGAGAACACGTTCCAGGTGCATGATGGTGAGATGCTCCATGGCTTCATTGTACTCTTTCTCTGTTTTCAGATTTTCATCCTTACCGGAAACATAGAGACGTTTTAGGTCCTTTTGTTGGTTTTCATAAAGTGTCTTTTCTTCAGCGAGCTGTCGGTTCATCTGCTCTTTTTGCTGTTTAATTTTGATATCGTTGATTCGATTTTGAGCATCAATACCTTCTTTACTTTTTGCACCGGCTATATTAATGATACGTTGCTGATGTTCTAATTCGAGGGTTTCCATCCGCTTATTGAACTGCTGTTCGGTTTGCAAAGTTTCGTCCTGGCGTTTGAGATAGGCTTCTTTGAGTTCCGACTGGTGTTGGGAGTAGAGCTTGGCTTCTTCTTCAAGTCTCTTTTTAAGAAGGGCTTTGGCTTTCTCTTCATCAATTATGGGAGTTGTTATTTTGTTATTTGTAGTTTCTTCATTCGCTTTGTTGACCTCCTCTATGGCTAAAGCTGATTCGCCTATCTCTTTGGTTATTTCATCTATTTTCTCAGAAATTGAGGATAAATTTTTTCGCGTTTCATTAAGAGTTTCTAAAGCTTTTCCTTCTTTTTCTGTGCCAAAAAGTCTGGAAATTTTAGCTGTAAGGCTATTCCGATTATATCCTTGTAAGGTATTGGTTTGGCGAATCTTCCAATATTGATCACTTTGGGTTTCTTCATCTTTTTCCAGTGTACGTTTCTGGGCATAAAGATTTTCAAGTTCTTGCTGTGCTGCTTTTAACTTGATTTGCTTTTCAAGTTGTACCAAATAATCTTTGATTGCGTCTGTATTGTTTTTCGTTAATGTTCCTTCATCGGTTAGTTGGGCATTGTAGTCTGGAATGATTTCTTTTAGATCATTTAAAGCCTTTCGACGAACATCAAGCGCAATTCCATTATCATTGATGACAGCAGTCAAAGCACGTATCTTCGATTCTTGTTGAATAAATGATTTATTGGTCTCTTCATTTACTTTTTTTATTCCTGATACAGAATCTTTTAATTCATCGTTTTTCTTTTTTAAGTTTATGAGGTAGGCTATAGCTGTGGCCGCGACTACGGCTATTATACCATAGGGGTTTGTCATCAGCTCTTTCTTAATGGCTTTTAAAGACTTTGCAATATTATTATTCCAAAATGTAACGACTTTACTGATTATTACATCAGAGTTCTTAGCAGCTGTGTAAGCTATAAGGGCAATGGTCAATAATGTAATGGCCCTTTTGTTTTCATTGATGAAGTTTAATAGTTTAATGAGTTTTCCAGTCCAACTGACAGCACCATTTGCTGCTGATATGAGGGCGGGATTGAGTTTTTCTAATAATTCAATACCAAGTTCCTGCATGCGGTTTTTAGCTTGCGATAGTTTAGCTGCCGCTGTTTCTGATTTTGTGGCAGCCTGTTCCATGGCTACAGATGTACCCGTAACTACTTGAGTGTAGTATTTTACCTTATCGGCTTCATTGATAAGTACGGAGGCCACATTGTATCCTTCTTCTCCAAATTGCTTCTTAATCTGGGCTGCTGAGAGTTGTTTTTTCTGAAGGTTATCCAAAGCCTTCTCTAAACCGACGATTTTGGGATTTGTATCATCTGCTCCGGTTTGTAGGGTAAGGAAGAATTTCTTTAAGCCGGTACCGGCTATTTCGTCTTTGATACCTTTTTCGGCCAGTGTTTCAATAGTACCTACAAGCTGTTCGATAGGAATTTCGGCAGAGGCAGCAGCTACCCCGGATTTGGTAACGGCTGTGGTGACGGACTCTACGGCTGCTGCTCCATATTTAGAGCCGGCGGCCATGACGTTTGCATAGCGTGAAGCTTGTTCGGCACCATCACCATATTGGTTAAGAGAAAGGGTGACGGCATCGACTGCATCCTTCAGGGTCATACCTGATGCAGAAGCTAATATAAGGGTCTGTTTTGTCACCTCGGCCAAAGCTTCTTTGTTATCAAGAAGTTCGGGCTTGGCAGAGCCTACCAATTTGTAGGCATCAAGAATTTCCGTTGCGGACTGTCGAATGCGAATGCCGGATTCGGTCATTGTCGTTGACAACTGGACAGCTTGCTGTTCCAACCAGTTTATATCGTCTTTGGAAAGTCCGGTAAGAGCTTCAACATCGGCTTTTGCTTCTTCACGTTTGTTTCGCTGTTCTCGGAGTTGGTTGAGCTTCATAGAAACTCCGGTGATAGCTGCTATGACAGTACCGATCAGACCAATATATTTGTTAATGAATCCGGAGGCACGTGACCAGACATTACCTTGTGCACCTACCTCGACACGCATGGCGGCTTGTGCTCTGGAAAGGGCTTCAGTGACACGCCGATTCTGCTCAAGAGCAGCAGTATATTGTTTCGTTCCGGGCACTGCATTACGAAGCTCTTTTCGGACACGGGATTGGACAGCAAGGAGTTCGTTATAAGTTGCTCCGGAGAGGTTTTTGAGAACTCGTTCTGTTTCGGCTAACTGTTTTTCGTAATTCTGAAGAGTTCGGTTTTTTGCATCCAGTTCTTTCTTGAGGTCTTGGGAACGCTTTGCATAGTCTGCTTCTCTTCCGGTAAGTGACTTGAGTTTGTCTTCAAGACGAGAAATACTTTCTTTTACCAGGTCTATCTTATTAGTGGCTTCTGAGCCATCAATATAAAGTTTGATACTGCGGTTTAGGTCGTTTGCCATATTAGAGACTGTTTCGTTTATCTATGTATATTCGGGTAGCATCAATCAGCATGGTGTCGAAATAACCGGTGACGATATCGGCTAATTCATTGATCCGGTTACGAATTACAGGATCAAACCATTCGTAGGCCCGGCGGTTGCCTTCATTCTGTCGTCCGAGTGATTTGAGATTTGTATGACGGACAATACCGGTATCGATCTCGACCCCATTAATTTTTTTGAGGTAATTCCATTTAGAACCGATGAAACCTCCCTGACCTTCACCGGCACCCTTGTGAATGTAGATTCCATGTCGAGGGAAGGAGAAACCAAGACGGTTGATAATACCGTATTTGTCGGTGTAGGCCCGTGGCTCAAGTTCGCGGGCTATTCGCATACTGCGGCCGGCTATTCCGGCTCGTAATTGTCGGAACACACTATCTTGCCACTTTTCGACGGCCTTGTTATATGCAGTCAGTCTATCAGCATCCTGAGCCATTGAAAAGCGTTCGGTTTCTGAGACGGTTTCAAGGCGGATGAGTTTGGGTGTCGGGCTGTCAGATAACTGTTCGGATCTACGCTGGGAGGCATTATAACGTTTGATCTCAGCGCTGGAGGTACTTAATCTTTTATAGAGTCCCATTGTTAATCCTCCCAGTATGTTTGGTCAATGAAATAGGTTTCAGGTTGAGCCAAAGAGAATGTCAGTACTACACCATAGAAATTATCACCAATCGGTCCAATACCATTAAATTGAATGGTATCGTCAATGAATTCTGAAATGTCGGGGTCTTGCAGGATACAGTTCCGAATTTGTTTTGCAACAGTTTTGCATTCTTTTGCTGCCTGGTTGATTGTTTCCGGACGATCAGAAACAGTGTTCTGTGCCACAATGAAAGAGAACATGTCATTGTTATTAAGCGCATCGGATTCGTTTCGTTTTGATTCAGACTCACAGCCATCAACTGCAATCAGGATCATGCCGGATACGGATGATAGTTTATCATTAAAATTATATAAGTCCTCAAGTCCGAAAGCGGTGAAGAATCTGGGCTTTTCGGGTGTGTGGGCAATAGGCTTTAAGCGGATGGCAAGTGTTTTGCCATATTCAAAGTGGTTGTATATCTCCATAAAAGTCAGGGGTTAGGTTATGGAGACAAAAATAGCCCGCGGAGAGCGGGCTATAAAGGACAGGTCAGGAGAACCAGAGCGTTAAGAGGATGATACCGGCGATAATGGATATACTTTTACCAGTTGCATTCCTACTTCTTCTTACAATAGCGGTCTCGACAGTGACAAAACCTATAATAATACAAAAGTCTATCATAGTTCTTCTCTTATTCGGGTAATAAAATCCGAATTAACTCACGAAGCTGCATTGCTGCACGTTCTTTTTCTATCGGTGATGTGCCTTCGGATAATAGGATATCGACGAGGGCTAATGCTTTCTCCTTATTCATGGCATTCTCCTTTCTTTTCTTTCTCAATTTGGTTAATAAGATTACGTATAGCGATTAATCTGTCATAGGAGATTTCGCAGAGCTGCTCACCATCGGCAAAAACGTTATAATAGATATTTGGTGTACTCTTTCCTTCATGAAGTACAGTGCACTTTTCGATCCAGGCTTCTTCCTTTACTCGTCCCATTTCGTACCTCCTTTCTTAGCTTTGATAACACAATAAATGGCTGCAAGAATGCAGGGAGGAAAGATGAACGTAGCACAAAGGCAAGCAATGGCACTGACATAGTAAGCGTCAGAGGAGGTTTTAACTTTGCAATCGGATGGGATAAAATCATCAATTGCGGAGTTGGACTGATGGGGGATTGTGGTGTGTTCCGGTGTGCGGAACTGAGGCACGAAAAGGGTGCCAGAATCTTTTTGTTTCATACGATAGGTTTTTAGCATTTTAGTTGAGAACCGCCCAACCAACGGAAGTGCAAAAACGGCTGCACTTTCCCGTTTCGCTAAAAACCTACCGTAGTTCACTCCGAAGAGACTAAAGTAATGGGAAAGGCAGCCGCCAATATTTAAACGACATTTTACTGATACCAATAAAATGATGAATATGGGCATAAAAAAAGCCCATCTATTTATGAGCATTATCCGTTGCTCTTCGTTCGTGATACCTCACGATAGGTTTTTAGCTTTTGCAAAGATGGGAATAATATTTGAAAGTGCAAAAATATGATATAAATATTATCTTATCAGTCCGGCATTTATTCACTTTTCTCTTTCTTGGATGAACTTATTTACCAATTCAAAATCTAACTCAAGTCCAAGGGTTTCCAAGTATGGTTTATATTTTCTTTTCAATGTAGATTGCTGTGCTGAATTATTCCCATTGTAGCAGAATGCTGCGATAAATTCAGGTTCTTTACTAATCGCCTTATACAATATTTTTTTTGCCTTGTCCGTTTCTCCCAAGGATATATACATGGCAAACATACCAGGTAAATTGTCATTGGTAACAATCTCTTTTTTGATTCTGGAAACATTTCGACATAAAACGAAGAAAAAAATCAGTGTAATAATCTCAACTACAGCTGAAGCAATTGCTATATCTAAGCCCATAATTAAATAATTTAAAGTATTAAAATGATTTTAATTTGTTACGATAACAAAGATAAGCTTTTTTTGCATATAAGCAACTGGGTGTTATGAAATAGAAATAAATTCTATTTCATTGTTTGTTCTTAGTATTTCAATAGCGTTTTGCAGTAAGTTTATAATGATAGATTTCACTTGAACAGGATATATACCAACAAGCCTTAAGATATGGACTATTTAAAGATACCTATTATGAGTGTAAAGAACGTATAAATTTTTTAGTTACGTTAAAATTTTTTAGTTAGTTCATCTAATAAAGTATGGTCTATCTTAGGACATATATTTAGTAATATCTCTTTGCTGATAAAAGAAATGTCAGGTTCTATTATTCTTGCTTTTTTAATCAACTCAGAATCATAGTTTAGTAATTTAGAACAAAATTCATAAGGCTTTTGATACTGAAGATTATCAATATTGTAATAAATTTTACGTTTACGTGTATAATACATAGAAAAATAGGTAGCCAGTCCTTCTTCTAAAATAGTAGTCTTTTTCTTTGGATTGGGACATAAGCAATGTATCGCTTCATGAGCTACCTGAAATATTGCCCTTTCCATATTGTTGCTGCAATCTTCGGTGACCTGTATTATGACATGATTACAATCGTTTGGATACCATATTTGTGGTTGTTTTATATTAGCTAACTCAATACCAAGTATTGTATATCTTTTATCTCGTTCACCAAATAGGGCTTCAGCTTCGTTAAGCATATCGCCTAAACGAGAAACAATTGTCCATGTATATCCATCATTTGATGGTAAAGGACCACAAGAGAAAATATTATTATCTATCATATGAAAAGAGATTCATATTTATAATTAATTTAGTTTCTGCTAAATTACAAAATAATTTAAAGGCGGCAAAAGAAAATAATAATTTTGTATATTAGCATGAAAATGAAAGAATATGAATCAGGAACAGGAAATAAAAGATATACAACGACGTTTAAAATCACTTGAGATAAGGTGGTGGCTGTTAATTATTTCTATATTACTGATTAGCATAGGATTGATACTAATGCGATTAAAGTACCTATAATGCCGGCAATGGCTCCTGCTATCTCTAATTTTTCTTTTGTAGTGTATCTTTTTAAATGGCCTTTAGTAGTATAAAATTTCTCTCCTTTATCTGTCATTTGTATCCAATATTGATCATTTCCTAAATAACAGATATAACCTGCTTGAATTAGGATAGGGATTATTTGTTCTATTTCGATCTCTGAATACCCCAGACTTTGGAGGTGATAGTAATAATCATCGGTGAAAGTACTAACAGATTTTTTTGATTTTAAGTAGGATAGTAAAGATTGAGTTATCTCTTTTTGCGATATGGTCATATTATAAATAATCAATTCCTTATGTCGTGTGCCAACCGGAACCACCCGGCCATCCGGTTTTACGGATGCACGACATAAGGAATTGACAGCTTTTGGTTTATTTTGGCAGGGGCTAAAGTACAAAATAATCTGAAATATGAAAGAGAAATCTATGGAATACATACCATGTTTATGGTATTTTTAATGTGAATCTTAAAAAAAATAATGAAATATGTTCTTTTTTTATGGGAAAGCAATAGTTTTGCGAAACAGTGATTTTTTATTTTATTTTTTAATTAAACCTTTTAGATTATGAAAAAGAATTTATTACTCGTTTCGCTTTGGGGAATCTTATCCTGTTTTATGTTATCATCTTGCAATAATGAGAATGAAGAAAGTATGAGTTTACCTGATTCTCAAGCGTACATCACAAAGATGAATGTCACAAATGCAGCAAATACACGCAGTACTTATAATTGTAATGAGGTACAGAATGTAAGTTTTGAGGATTTTATATCTGGAAAATCCTATGACTTTAATTTTCTGGTCTATTCTGACAATACGTATGGAATAGATATCGACAAAGACGGAACCGTTGATGTGACGGTAACTGTGAAAGGTAATGAAATTACCGCTACTTCGAAAAATAACGAGTCTGAGACGGTGGTTGTTGGGCAAGAAGACAGCGAACGCTACACAACGTATACGTTAAACGCTCCACAAACCAGAGTTACATATAGGCATATATCATGGTTTTCATGTGTGAAACGCCTGACTCTTAATGAAGACGTAGCAATGGGATCAGGTCTTGCAAGTATGTTCCGTAAGTATGCGTTTGGTTATGTCGCTGGAGCTGCTGCCGTTATATGCTTGAACGATAGCAACAGATGGGACGTTAGTTAAGGTCTAAGAAGGAATTTGATATGACGAAAGATAGAAAAATATTAATTCTCAAAATATGCTTAATACCAATCGTCTACTTTGTAATCAGGGGGTTGTTCAAATTAGGCATTGTGCAGAAATACGATGATTTCTTTTTGTTATTGTGTGTAGCTTTGCCGTTCATATACGACATATGGGCTAAACGGAAAAAATATTTTAAATAATATGTAAGAGAGTAGGGGTATCAATGCTGATACCCCTACTTGTTTATTAAAAGCCGGCTACTTCATAATACTTGAAAAAGTAGTATAGAGCCACTTTGTGCCATTTGGTCAATTCCTTGTCTCCGGAAAGGATGGAAGAAACGGTACATTTGTCAATTCCGGTGTAGTTGCTCAAATGTTTATTCTTTAATCCAAGCCGTTCCATCCGTTATCGGTATTGGAAATACAAAAAGAGAGGGAGTATCGGCTTCCCTCTCTCGGTTGTGTTAATGTCATTTGATGTTTAATATGGTTTCCGATAGCTTATTTTTTATATCATTAAGTGCAAACTTGAATAGTTCTAATTCATCATCGGTAAAAGCACTGGGTTTTCCGTTGACGATGTTTCCGTTAATGCGTTGAGCTAACCAGCTCCTATCTTTTTGGAAATAGTGTTGAGCAATATATGATAAGGAAATAACGTCTCCTAAATCTCCGATCTGATTACGTACATCAATATCAGTACGTCTAATTCGCTCTCTCCGGCTTTTCATCTCTTCACGGAGGATTCTTCCTGCTTCACTACGTTCTTCAAGTGGGATGGATGCAGTCAGCTCTTTCCATATGTTATCAAATTTGATAGCACCTTCTTTGGTACGTAAGAGGTGGAATTGATCTACAAGGCCTCTAATCTTATTTTCCGTCTGCTTATCCATAATGTAATATTATTAATGTAATCTGTAATAAAGAAGATGTTGATAAGGTTGATGGTAGGGATTCATAATGAATCCCTACCTTTTTCATTCTTCGTTGAAGCTCTCGGCAATCATTGTAATGGTGCTGTAGAGTTCATCGTAGAATTCCGATTCGGAATAAAGAATTCCATCTTCAAGAATTTCTTCTTCGTATCGGATGAGGAACCTCAAATGATCAAGCATTTCCTCACGGTCATTTAGACCTTCAACCTTATCAAACATCTCTGTGTCATTAACACACTGCAAATATAATAACGATTTGTTTATTGTGCAAATAAACAAACCGTTATTTTTTATGCGAGAGTGTTTTTTTATTTGTTCTGCATATTTTCATTCAGTTCTTGTTGTTTTCTCAGAGATTCATCCATCGTATACAGGGCATCGATCAGGAATCCTTTTTTTATTTCGGGCTTTTTGGTCATGTCTGACTGTGCGAGGGAGTCTAAAAGACGCATTTGCGAATCAAAGACGCGACCATTACTCTTTCCGTTTCCGGAAAAGATACGGGGAAAGCCATTGGCAAGATAGGCCAGGCTCCCTATAATGTACCAGTACATAATCATTTTCACTCTGTGGGGAAGATGGCTGAGAATGGAAGCATCTTTCTCCAGACGATTGATATTGAATGTTTTGCTTGTGTGCCATAAACAGGCCAGAGCATGGTTAATTTGTTCCGGGTCCTGATTCATGGCGTCAAGATAGTGTTGCAGGTGCATGAACTGTTCGAAGCGAATATCGAGCAGCCCATCTTCCGGACCACGGAATTTACGGAACCGGCAAAAGAATGCCCGATAGGGATTGACAGTTAGTTCCGGGTGTACATGGTATTTCATTTCGGTATCCTTTTCGCACATCAACAGGAAGTCGAAGAGTTCGGCCAACCGATTGACTTCTTCAGGAAAAAGCAAATATTTCTTCTTGTGTGTGCGGAAAGGCACTTTATTGCCGGAAGTCCCAATGCTGATCTTTACTTGATGGCGATAGATATCCCGATACCGGTAAACATGTGCATTGAGACAATATAGCATCATGTGTACCTTCAGTTCTTCAATGGGAATATCGCTTTGTGTAAGATTAACCAGGTAGCTCAGTTGCTTTTCGGTGAGTTCATCCCAGCTTTCCGGAACTCGGTAACAATCATCATTTATCTGAATGGTGTGCATATTGTTATGATATAGAGGTGAATATTCGCTTTTCTTTGGAGTTAAAGTTTATAGCGGTAACGGTTGGTGTGACTCCTAACTCCTCAGCATTTTCGGAAATGAAATTTTGTATCTTTCCGGCGTAGTAGGTCGCTTGATCGGCGAAGAAATTACCGGTTGCTGCCTGATCCTGGTAGATGGGCCGGATAATGGGAGTAAACTCCGGTGTGTCGTTGATGGTACGCTGTTCACGTGAGGTCTGTGATGTATAGAGTTCAGCGGTTTTGTTAGCGAGGTAACGGAGTATGTGCCCCAGCAGTACCTTTTCTTTAGGTGTCAGTTCTTTCCCTGCGGTGTGGGCATCAAGCAGACGTTGGTATAGGTCTTCTTTGAGTATTTCACGCACATTGCGTTCTTGCAACTGCCGGACAGTAGGTAGCATCATACGGAACGATACGGTAGAATACTCGATATTGACTAAACCGGTATCTTGAAATTCTCTGGCATCACGGATGAAGCATGGAGAAGAATCTGTGACTTGTTTGCAGTGCTCGACGTATTCGGGGTAAGTTTCCGGATGATCGGTCAGAAAAGTGAGTAGCCGATCAAGGGCCTGCATGCCACGAAAGTAGAAGCTTTCTTTAGCGGCGGCAATTTTTGCTTCATTGGCCGGTGAGTAGGTACCTTGTTTGTTTTCGACCGTAATTCCACTGTCTCCGATACGTATGCCAAGTTCCGGAGTGGCAAGCATCAGGGTGAGAGGCCCCAGGGTGCGGAGAATTTTATCATTCAGCCTTTTATCAGTTCCGGTCAGTGCCTTTTCTACGGTTTTGATACCGATGTATGGCGTCAGATAGATATCCATAGCATCATCAATATACGGATTGATAGCTTCGTCAGGCAGTGTAGCATTGATTTTGACTACTTTCTTGAGTGTGTCGATGTCAGGGATGATAGCATTCATTTTTCTTCTGTTTCTGGGGTTAAACCTGTATTTTTAGTAGCTCCTGTCCCTTTGTCAAGTGTGGTAAGCTGACAGTTGGTGACGGAAAAGTAGATATCTTTCGGCCATCCGTTTACGGCTTTGGCAAAATAAAGGGGAGTGAGCGTGGCTTCCTGAAACATTTTCATTAAGGCTTGTTCGATGATGAACAGCTCACGGGCTTCAGTACCGTTAATACTCTTACCTTTGCCGGGAGCGGCACCAATGATGGAGGGATGTACATTCATGCCATAGCAGATGGTGTTGCTTACTTCCTCGCTGTCTTCAATGTATTCGCCACCCTTGAAGAAGGAATCTAAAGTATTTATGATGATATCCTTATCCTCAAATCCTTTTACTCGGTCATAACGAAAATGGGACACGAAGCCTTTACCTGCATTCTCTTCTCCGGCAAGAAAGTCATTCATGTCCTGAAGGAAGGTCTCCCGCCGTACAGCCTGGTCTGCTTCGTTCGTAATCTTTTCATCCGCGTATAATTTTCCCCAGAAATCCTCTTTGATGTAGACGATGTAGCGCAATGCCATTTGATTCTTGATCAAAGCCTTCTTAAAGATAGGAATGGCATTCCCAAAGTCGTACCATCCGGAAACGAATACACTCCACCAATATGGTTTACTGTAATAGAATCGTCCGGGAGTCGCTATGCGAATGTTATGGATGAAGCGGCGGTCTTTGACGATCTCTTTTGTTCCCTTTTCATTGGGAAGCAAACCCATTCGTGTCTTTAAATCCCGCAAAGGTGCCTGGCGGTCCAGTAGTGGCGTCGCAATTACATCATCCGGCATACCTTCATGCCATTTGGCTGAGTAACCATGATATTCACTCTTGCCGGTCCTCTCATCGATTACGCTAATACGTGAACAGGTTGCTTCCTTTGCCTTTACTTGTACCAGTCTGGGCTGAGTGTCCTGATTAAAAATATATTCGACGTATGCATCGTAGAAGATCACTAAATCATTCGCTATCTCCATCCGGATAAATGGTATGTCATTGTTTTCTATAAAATCGAATATATCCGGATATTCTTCGGGCAAGACTTCTTCTTTGATGATTTTTCGGGTTTCCTTATCCCGGTATTTACGATATACGAGGACACTATCTCCATATACTACCTTGTTTTTAAATTCCACATTGCTGCCGACAGTTACGTTTGCCCCGATCTTCTTCATAATGTCATACATCATGTTGTTGTTCCGCCCTCTGGGAACAAACTTAATTGGAGCCGCTTTCCCTTTGGGGACTACTTCAACGGTAGAGGTCTCCCGGTCAGTTGTGATATCGCTATTATCACTGAACTTTATGATTCCTTTTCCGCCTTTGGTGACTGCATAAGTTTCATATCCTTTTTGAAATAATTGGGGCTCAGGTTGTTTCTTCTTCATTAGAAATAAACTTTGATGTTATTAAATCGTGTAATCAGACATCTCCGGATTTTCCTGGGAGCATACTCACCTATTTGAAGTATGTTGACAGTGCTTCCGCTACTATGAAATGAACTAAGTACCGCACGCTCGTAAGTAATGAGTTCACCGGTACTTTTTTTGCAGAATTCAATGGAGAACTCAATGGGTTTACCCTCTTTCCGTTGCTCCATAAGTTCCCAGACTTTACTTTGATATATTCTGTCGCTTGGCATAATACGATAGTGCTATGATGATAAAAAGCAAAGGTATCCCGATACTGAGGCCGTTTCTTATGCCATCATCCGTACCGGTTGCTACTTTGCTATCTTTCCTGGTCTCTGTCCCGGATTCCCTTTGTATGGTTTGACCGGATACCTCTCTCTTTGAAGAGCTGTTCGAAGAGTGTACAGTGTCATTACTTTCCTGCGCGGTTTTACTCTGTTTTTCGCTCCCTTCAATCTCGATACCCGATAGCGGGGGTAGGCCTGTTGTGGGATCGGGTGTTTGTGCCGTGTCAAAATGGTACGTGATCTTCCAGGATGAACCGTGTTCGTCTTTAGTGGTTTTGACTTGTGAGGCAATGGTTTCGGTACCGGTATTGAGTTCATTGTAATTATGCTGAAAAGTTCCATTCTCTTTGAATTGATTAGAATGTAGAGAAGAAGAACGACAAGCACACAGCAGTATACCAACTGAAATGCAAGCAAAATAAATGATAAGGTGTACATGATGTTTCATTGTTTACGGTTTTGGCAAATTAAATCGGTACATTTCATGGTTTTTAGCTCTGTTATCAAACGATTGTTTTCGTTGATTTTCAAATCCATAGTCTCAATACGTTTGGATAATGTTTCAACTTTATTTTCCCAGCGTGCCTCACTATCTTCTTTATCCTGTTTGAGTGAGTTGATGTAACTTCTTTGATCGGTGATCATTTCCTGGTAGACATCCTGCATCGCTTTCATTGCATCAGCTTCTGCACGTTTCTTGGTGTATTTGATAGTGACAAATGCTGTGGCGGTTCCGACTAAACCGCCACCGAAGAGAAAGACCATGATATAATTTAGAATCTCATTCATCGCTTTTTTTATTGCAAATGTATTGTGTACAAGCGCTTACGTAAAGGACAGAAAAACGGCACAATGTGCCGGAGCGGTATCGCATGTGCGATGATTTTTGAGGAGGGGGCAGCATATAAGAGAGAAAAAAAAGTTTGAGGCGAAACTTTTTCCGAGGGCGGTGCGTGGTCTTCCGACGGATAAAGGGGAAATTTTTCCCCTTTAAGACCCTTTTTTCTTTGTGAATCAGTATTTTATTTTTTTTGCCGTGGGAATCTTCTGAGATTTAAAATTGCGTTAACATAAATTATAGGTTTACGCTTTTTCTTCCCAAAAGTATCTCTTTGTTAACCCAATGCGGGTTGATTTTTGAAAAAATGATTCGGATGTCGGAAAAATAATTTTGAGACAAGAGAGCAAACGTCTGTATGTGATGTGTGATATTTATTTGTGGCATGTATTTAATGCACTGTTTTACAAGGATTTATGTTTTCGTGTATGAAAAAAAAGTGTTATATTTGTAATGTAATCAAAAGGGGATAGGGTTGCACTCCTATCACTTAAATGTTTAATTTTTAACGTAAAACAAAATGAAAAATGTATCGAGCGCAAAAAGCGCAGAGGCTAAAGCCGTAGTGTTAAGTAATGTAGCTAATAAGAAGAATGAAACAGCCCCTCTAATTGTGCTGCCATCCCTTCCAACCGAAGAAGAAACGAAAGAACAGGTTTCGGCCAAAGTTGAAACTCCCGTTCAAACTTCCAAGAAAGAGAGTTCTTCCGTAGTAGCCGCACCCAATAAGCGTCTAAGTATTGATGAACTGACCGATAAGGCGGAGCGTGTTTATCTGCTCCGTCAGAAATATCAAGAAGTGAGAGAAAAGCGGAAACAGCTTGAAAGCTTTACTATCTCACATGATAAAAATAATGCCCAACTTACTTTGGTAGACGCAAAAGGGCTTTCCATTTCTACAAGTAATCCCGTTGCAATTGGTAAGTTGCTATCTGATTGGATGTTAGATTTAAATAATCACTTGGCGAAAACCGAAGAAGAAATTCGTTCAGAATTGGAACGGCTAAATTAAAACAAAATCCCCCCCTACATCGTTGCACCGATGAAGGGGGAACAAAATCAAACCGAAGTTTAATTTTTAACGTACTGCAAAGATGGAAAATATTTTTGATTCTGCAAAAACAATTCAAGAAAAACGCACAATATTAAAAGGTTTATCAAAGCCGCTTCAAATTTTGGTGAAAGAGGCTGCTATTCCTACGGTAAACGATGGACTGAAAGCGATATACGCACAGTCTGGTCATACCGAACTTAAAACGCTGAAACAGTGGAATAAGGAGGGCAGGAGTATTAAAAAAGGTTCCCATGCCTTATGCCTTTGGGGTGCACCTAAGAAAGTAGAGACGACCCAAGTAGAAGAAGCACAGGGAGAAGATAATGACCCAATGAATTTCTATCCGATTTGTTTTGTATTCTCAAATTTGCAGGTATATGAAAAACAATGATTTAACTACTTATGGGGAGTATTTGGAAAAGCTATCCCCAAAACACGGACGGGAAAAGGTATTTAATGACTTTCTGCAAATAGTCGTTTGTTGTCTCTCAATGGGACGTAAGGAAGAACTTTATTTCAAAACGATAAAGCCCTATGACAAAACAGAACTGGATTTGTTTTCACAGGCTTTTGCCGCACTTGTTATGCAGATGGACAGGCAACCACTGGTAGACCCGTTCGGAGACTATTTTCAAGAGTTTTTAAGCAACGCCCAAAACGGGCAGTTTTTTACACCGTTTGGGGTATGTGAATTAATGAACCAATTGATAACAGCTCCTAAAGTAAGTGATCAGCCTAAACAGGGAGATCGGAGGGTATTGGACCCTGCATGCGGTAGCGGAAGACTCCTTTTATCAGCAGCCCAAAAGGATAGAGCATTGACTTTTGTCGGGATTGATATCTCATATACCTGCTGTCTCATGACTATCATTAATTTGTGTCTGAACAGCTTAAACGGGGAAGTATTGCACATGAATGCCTTGACGGATCAATATTGGCATCGTTGGTTGATTATCGTTGATAGTGTAACCAAGATACCGACCGTTTATGAAGTGGAAGCCGGAATAATAAACCAACCGCCTGCATGTGCGGATGATTTAAAGCCTTTACCGGTGACAGGGATCATACAGCCGGTAAAAAACATGATTCCCGCCAATTTTGTACGTTATACCCCTAAATGTTAGCAATATGGAGAAAGTTTTGCAATGTGTCAGACTTCCGCAAAATGGTAAAGGCACAATCGGGTTTAATTTGAAAGGAGAGTATTTAAAAAAATACGGTTTCCAGTTAGGAGATAAAGTAAAGGTAGAAATCAGCAAAAATAAGATTGTTTTATTTAAGAAATGTGCTGGAATGATTGAAAAAGTGGCACAGCGGGCAGCAAAAGCACTCTGACAGACCTTGAGAGAGGGGGAGAATGCTTTTGCGTCGCCCGGCTGCGCCGGGGTGAAGCGGAGTCCGCCGATTACTCTTTTGGCAGAGGGGGCGGGATTTTAAACGCCTGAAATGGCGGTTGTTTGACGTAATTTTAGCAATTACGAAAAGCGGTATTTTATTTCCGATTGAGGAAAAATATTCCTCCGGTGCCGGTTCCCGGACGTGTGAAGTAGAAATTCATACCGAGCCATAATGTGTCGAAGGCATCCGTAACATGGGTTTTGTATTGATCCGGATTGTCCGGAGTATCGTCAGTACCTTCCGGAGCTTTGTCCTTCTCAAAACCGTTTTTACCCTGCTTAATACCGGTTTGCTCCATGGCGATCTTGAGGAACTCGTTTTGATAGAGATTGAAACGAATCCACAGGAATTGCGGATCACCTTTCAATGCGAGATCGATATTGAGGTGTTTCCATTCATGTTTGGGTGCCTGTCCGACATATACCATTGCAGGAGTGTACCGGTTCTCTTTGAATACACGTTCAATGATATCCGCATAGGTTTCTGTTGTGGAGCCCGACTCCCAGGTAAAAGTATGATCATAGTAGACGACTACATCGTGATTGAGCTTGGGACGGTAATAGTCAGCTATCTGTTGTACCAGGTCTCCGAGTTTGGATGGGGTTTTGACATAGAACGATTTGATGATTTTCATCGTATTCTCGTCCAGTTGTGCCACTACCGCTGTCGAGATTGACGCATTGGAGTCGAATGCAATATGCAGTTCTTTGTCAAAATCAAGGTCACCGTCTCCCAGGCAGCCGCAGGAACTCAGTTGCTTCCAATTACTTCCAAGATTCTTCAGCCTTCCGTTATCAGCCGGCTGATAGAAATGTATGCGGTCGTCCAGGGCACTATAAAAGCCATTGGGAACTTTCATCAGCCGTTCGTTCAGGAAGGCGGTACGCCATACCAACGGGGGAGAATCACGTTGCATCTGCCAAATGAAGTCTTCTCCCAGGACCTCAAGGTTATCAAAGACATCATATTCACCATAAAATACAGTGTATTCCCGTTTTTTCTTATCATTCGGTTTGAGTGCAGGCTGAAACTTCCGGGCTATGTCAAGATCACGTTGAAGTTCCCGGATCATCCGCATGGTGTGTTCGGTCAGCGGTTTACGTTTGTAATCCTGAAGTTCTTTATACAGGTTGCGAATGAGTTGGATATGTGGGGGCTGCATCTCTTCCTGTTTGTCGAGAATCCAACGTCCCATGGATGATCCGGGCATGTCCGTTGAGTAACATACGCTGTGATGGTGAGGACAGTGCCCGAAATATTGCCGGTTTCCCCTGTTGGCCGGATTGACCTCGTTCTTTATCTTGTCATAGGAAAGGAACTTTGCCTCCGGCCCTATCACCCAGTCAAGCGACATGGAGTTTGCGGACATCCCTTGATTAAAGGAAAGAATAACCATAACCGTGCCATTCCAGAAATGGAAAGCATTACTCCATCCGTCTCCGAGTACCGGACGGACAGGCTTGGCAAAGCCCATGGAAGGTGGTGCTTTATGGCCAACGACATAATGGATATTTTGAATGTATCCCCATTCGGCGAGTGCTTTACAGATAGCCGGAAGGGTATTTCCCCATGCCTTGGCATAGCTGGGAGAGATCATTCCACCCAATGAACCGGGCATTTCCCAGACGTTTCTGAGAATGAAGCGGGCGTCGATACCTTCTGACTTACCGGTACCACGCGATGCAACGATGTATTCGTCATGTGCGGCAATAGCCATTGCCTGGCGTTGCATTTTGTTGAAGAACTTCCGTATCACATTGGCCTGTTTCATCCGGAGTTCGTACGCCGATGGTATGGGAGAGGCTTGGGCTGTCATTCTTCAATATCCTCCTCTTCAATGGTTTGAATATCTGTCGCCTGTTTGGTCAACATATCTTTGCATAAGCTGCGGAGTTCCTGGCGGCGTTGCTCCAGATTGTCTATCACTTCAATACCCTCAAGTGTCGTCACATCGTCAGAAGGTTCAAAAGATGGGGGAATAAGCTGACCGAAGTCGAATGCGTCATCGTCTTTGTCGGAACGGGTGTATTTACCTATCTTGTCGAGAGCGGCGGCAGCTCCTTTAGCATCTCCGTTGTCGATAGCGAGTTGAAATGCCTTCTTTCCTCCTTCTACAATCATGTAGCGATACCAAGATTTGGCCGCTAACTGGATGTTACCGACCAGCCGGTTGATCATACCGATATCGCGATAGGCCTGTGATTGGGAAACAGGTTCCGCTTGCCCTCCACATCCGTGCATGAGAAAAGTAACGAGCTCCTGGTCTTCAATTAATGGGCTTTCCATTTTCTTACTAACACAAAGCATCATCCGATTCTTAATTTCCATCTCCTTTGGTGATAACTGGAGAGCGGATTCACCCCGATCTTTGAACAGGGAGCGTTCGATGCGGTCGTAGGTTGTGTCTTTTTTCGGCATAATTTAGTCGTTGATGATTTGTTCTTTCATGTATTTATCAGCAAGTGGCTCGGCCGCCGGACTTCCGGCCTTGGCTAACTTGATCACAGTTTTTCGGAGTTCGAATTTTGTTTGCAGGCGTCCCTGATGGTATGCTTCGTAGATAGGAGAATGATGATGATTTTTGCAAATATCACAGAAGTAGCTGCGTTCACCGGCAGGCAGCGAAATTAGAATGGCGATTTCTGCCGGAGGCAGCAGAGCTGCGGCCATCTCTCTGATTTGTTGCAAGGTTTCATCTGATAACTCCATTTCTATTCTAATATTTCGTAACTGATTGCTTGATTATATGCCTGCTCGAACATTTCCGAGAAGTAATTGAAATGCTTTCCGGAAGTGAAATAGAAGCCATTTTCCCAGCGGTGATTCTGGTTCAGGTTCGCGGAACCGGCAATACCGAACTGATATTTGTCATTTTCCACCAATAACACTTTTGCATGACAGGAGTCAATCCGTATGCGTGGTGTGATGTTGGAGGCAAACAGTAACAAGTCAAGCTTGTGCCGTTTTACCGTCGTATCGAGCAGGAGGGTCAGACCTGTAATTTTTTTATCATCGGCCAGGAAGAAGAGAGGGCGTAAACTGTCCTCTGAGATACTGAATGTAGCGATCCTTATATCCGCCGGTCCGATTTCAGATAAAAGAGAGGGCAACACTTCATGTATTGCCCAGTCTCCTTTGTGCATGAACGGTTCGATAGAACCGGGACACAAAGCCAAAGGAAAGTTATCCTGAAACCTTTTCACCTTGTTCTGCCGATAATTCTGCCGTTAAAGCGGCTAATTCAGTTTCGTATTTAGCAATCCGGTCGAGTGCGTTCTGCAGAACAGCCTGCTTTCCCTCTTTCCCGGCCCTCTCTGCGGCTGTTTTGCTGTTCGTAATGTTCTGCTTCAGACGTTTGATCTGACGGGCTATTTCGAAGCCTCTGACCACTGCATTTTCACTATACTCAGGACGTTTAGCATCAAGCTCTAAGGTTGCCTGTTTGCCCTCTGCGTAATCGTCAATCTGTTTCCAAAGTTTGCGACGTTCGTCGTCCAACTTGCAGAGTTCTTCTGCGAGGGGGTGACGTTCCTCTGCCGGGATATTCGGATTCGCAATATCATTATGGAGACTGGCGTACAGGGGAGCGATCTCTTTGATACGGGCGTATGCTTTACGTAAGGCAGGAGTGAGGGATTCTTCTGTTACGATCTTGACGCCCGGAGTGTTCAAGGCATCCAGTTCGCCCCGGATAGCGGAGAGCTCTTTCATTTTCTCCTCGAACTCTTCATTTAAAGCTGAGAGTTCGTCAGCATGATTTTCCGTGTCACTCTCAAGTTCGCTGATACGGTTATGCAGTCCGTCGATCTCCTCTTGGAGGCGGTCGATTGCCTCTTTCCGGATATCGGTTTCTTGAGTCCGTTGTTCGTCATTCAGTGTTTGAACGATCAGGATCTCTTCGAATGCAGCCGGGTAAACAGAAGGAGCATCTTTTATTTCCCTGGCTATTTTAGTCAGTATATTGACTAATTGTGTAAAGTGGGGATCGAAAATGTGAGGATTCTCCGGTGCCTGGGAAAGATAGTTCCCATAGCTGCTCTTGGTGTTTGCCTTTGCTAAAGCGTTAAAGAGTTCCATACCGTCAGCGTAGGTACGCTGACGGTTTGACAACCATTTTTCTAACTGTTCGTTTCTTGTCATAAAATATATGTATTATGTTAACCTCCGGGACTTGGAGCCGGTTTTAGGCCTGCAATGACTTCCATGTCGATTGGTGTTCCTAAAACAACAGCCGATTCATTTGCGTCACAAGTGGCTGTATAGGCAGTTCCCCGCTGATCGGCGGCGAGCTTACCACCATCAAAGGAGGGTGATACATCGGCATACATGCCCGGTTTACCCATCAGGAATTGTTGGCCGTCGGAATCTTCGAAGACGAAGTACCCCGGAGTGTTCTTGACAAGTGTACTGAAAGCATGCATTCCCGGAGTATTGCCGGGAAAGAAAAACTCTAAAGTCTGCTTAAAAGATTTTCCGTCCGTTTCGCCTTGAATTTCCGCTTTATAACCTACTTTCCCTTTTGTGGAATACAAGTAAATCGGCTGAGTGTAGGTTCCGCCACTTGGAAAAGTGAATGATCCTGAAGCGGTAATCAGGTCCTCATTCGTAGTAGGCTTTACCGGAATCATTGGTACGGTTGAAGGAGCGTCATACGGAATAAAGAGCAGCCGTCCTTTATAACCTCCCATGTTGTTTTGCCCGATATTCCATTTTAACGGGGCAAATGCCGGACCGGCAGCCAGAACGGTTAAACCGTCTGATGTCAGAAGATGATGGCTGATCCAGTTTCCGGTATCCGGAATGGCCGCTTGTACTTCCGGAAACAAGAACAGGCAGCAGATAAGCAGGCATGAAATGCAAAGAATAAATCGTTTCATAATCAGGTAATTGTTTAGTTTATGTAGGGGAAGGTAAGACTCCCTTCCCCGGATTAGTTAAGTATAGGCTCCGGTAGCGGTGGCTACTTCACCGGCAACAACTGTAACCTGTGTATTTGCCGGTTTGGTCTTGCCATCGGCATCAGTGAACTCGATGGTGTATTTTCCCGGAGGAAGTCCAATGATGCATTGGCCGTTACCGCGTTTGGCAACTTTTCCCTGGATACTCCATTGGCCTTTGTCGGTGCCGGTGATGGCTACCTGCACTCCACCGGTTTTACAATAGTCGCCGGCCAGGTCGAGAGATTCGTTCTTCTGCTCGTTACAGCGGAAGACTTTCTCATGCCAGTCATTGATACGTGTATCGTATCCTGCCTGCAACCAGAACTGCCATTCGTTCGGGTCCTCGTAAATATCACGTATCTGGCAGAATTTAGAAGCCGCTTGAGTATTGAACGCCACGTCTATGTTACCAACTTTCTGAAGGGTCAGCCGGGAACCTTGGCCTAAAGCTTCGTGGGAGGAGACAATCAGGTTCGGACACATGGCGTCTTCCCGCAAGAGTTCAAGCATGCGTTGCATGGAAGGATATTCCTGCATGCGTAACTTATTACGTAATGCTGAACGGGCAGCTTTCAAAACGGTTTCAGCACACAAAAGCTGTGGTACACCGCCTATTGAAGAACGAAGGTAGGTGTTTGCCCCTCCGATCCATTCCACCAGATTCTCGTAAGCTGCATAATCTGTATCTGATGTTGGCGCGGCAAACTCTCCGGAAATAGCGAAATTACCACGGGCCGCATTTACATCGCCACGAGTGATCAGCATGTCCATCTTGGTATAAATACCATCGAAAGCCCCGCCGGGTGAGTTGGAATCTTCATCCCGTTCGGCAGAGAACAGGCTATATACGATATCTTCCAGATGCGAACGTACCAGGGTAAATGCAACCTTGGTTTCCATCGGATGTTTTTTTGTAGTGTTGCTTACCGGAGTGCCACCGATGATCAGCAGTTCGTTATCATCGTACTTCTGGGAGTTTTCTTTGGTGATGCAGACAACATCTTTTGGCTCGATGACTGAGGGTTCGTAACCTAAGAGTTTATCGACCAGTCCGAAGTTCTTTCCGATTTTATACGATTGCGTACCACCGGCACGACGACGCTCGTTGATACGTGCGTGTTTGCCTTGCAGGTCCATAACATTCAGCTTCAGTAGGTTTGCCACTTCGGTGAGGGTGGCAAACGGCAGCGCACGAAGTGCCTGGTCATAAATGACCAGTGCTTCGTTCAGTTTAGAGACATCAATTAGTTTATTTGCAGCCATTTGAATAGACTTTTTAATAGTTAAAGTTTAGGTTATTAATACAGGCCCTCAGCTTTTAATTTCTCGGTGATGGCTTGATAGTTTCCTGCGTTCTGGTCACAAAAAGCAGATAACTCTTCCTGGGTTCCGCTACCTTCAGGCTCTTGTTCAGGAGTCAGACCGGCATGCCCCGGTGTAGGACCGTTCTTCAGATTCTTCACTTGCTCTTCAAGTTGGGTGATTTTAGAATCCTTCTCAGTGATAGAGTTCTTGAGAGTACTGATCTCGTTATCCTTGCCGGATGTAGAACCGTTCAGCTCTGTAATCTTCGCGTTGGCAGAGTTAAGTTTCTCTTCAATATCGGTCTTAGCCTGTACAAGAGTAGCGTTCTCTGTCTTTAATCGTTCCATTTCAGCATGGATAGAGTCCAGGTTTTCAGCAGACAGTTCGGTGGTTTCCGCTTTATCTTTTGAAATTCCCAGGAAAGAGAGGAAGCCGGTCCATGATGGTTTGTAATTCATTGCCTTTTCTTTTGGGATTGTTAATGCTGGCACAATATTCGTGTCCATACCCGCTGCCAGTAAAACGGAGGAGGAACGGTCGTATAAGCGCACAGCATGGGAATTGGCCGGGATATCCACGATGGAAGCCTCCATGATTTCTGCTTTGGTAACAGTTTCGCGTGTTTGTCCCGGAAGCAGATATTCTTTTTCGGAGGATGTGGCCAGGATACGTATACCAATACTTGCGGCCCGTAAGGTCCCTGCTTCGTATTTCGCGGCAATGGTCTTCGATAAATCGTCTACCTTGTCGAAAACAGGAATAGCAGAAAGCACGTCGTCCTCTATCTTGATATCGTCCCAATATCCGATTGCTTTGTAATCACACCATAGGGGTGATCCTTCATCACGGAAATGCCCATACAGCATCACCGGGTTGTCAATGAAAGCTTCAAGAAGAAGTCCAGCAGTAAGAACCCGGTAGCCGTACCGGTTGAGTGATGAATCTGATAAGATGATGCGTTTTTGGCTCATTGCACTTATTTTGTTGCAATGATACGGCTATATATAATGATGTCGAAGGACGGTTATAACTCTGTAACAGGTAGTGGAGGATAGGCGCCTTTTCCGGAAAAAGTGGCTTCAATTCCGGAGAGGTCGGAGGCCTTGGTTCCTGTTTTCTCTATCACGGTTCCCAGAAGCGGGTACTCTTTACTTCCATACAATCGGATATTGCCATTCGCATCCTTGCATCTTACTACGCAACCACGTACATTGATAGTCCGCAGGATGTGAAGTTCTGAATCTGTCAGTCCTGTGCGTTTCAGGCGGATGGTAAGGGTTTGTTTGTATAGCGTACCGGCCTGAGTGTCGTCCGCTTCCACATCTGGAGAAACTCCCATATAGGTGATAGGCAGGTTTCTCCAGGTATTGGGCCGGTGAAGGCTGATAACGGCTGAGTGATTGATGACTGAAAATAAACTTATTTCATCCGTGAACAGGAAATCTGCCTGAATGACTCCTCCGATATTGTTTGTATTCATATTCTGTTGATTTACAATATACTATCTGTGATTCTCTCTTTTCGAACATTTTTCACTCAAAAAAAGGACATTTAACTACGCTTACTCGATGAATTATTCTCGCTTTTTATAGCTCCTTTTTTCTTTTCTCCTCACTTTTGCCCTCCAACGCTGGTAGTGTTTGAGAAAAGCTTCTTCCGTAAGAGAATCAATTCCATATCTGCGCATGAAGAATTGCACTCCATCAATGTATTTGATTCCATACCGGTGCTTCTGTTCGTCCAGGTATTCATGCAACTCCGCCCACATCATCAATTCTATTTTCCGGGAAATGATTACCTGGGAGCGAAGCCCTAAATAGTTGTAGGTCACTGGGGATTTGCCTATACTTCGTTCAGGCAGACAGATTTCTAAATTACCACGATCAACCGGAGCTTCCGACGGTCTCTTCTGAAGAAGGTCGAATATCACGTGATAGATATTCAGGTTATCGGGAAAACGGACCGGATCAGAGGTCAGGTTACAGTATTTGCCGCGGATATACTCACATAGATGCGGAGGAACTTCGATTTTGGTAGTTATCATTTAGGTCATAGAATGGTTTACGCTAATATACAAAGTTTTGCGGACATAAGCAAGACTTACCGGAACAAACTAATCCCCCTTGCAAAAACGGTACTCCTTTTTTGTGCAATTGTGTAAATCGTGCAGCCTGATTGTATAATGTACTGATTATAATCGGTTTATACCCGTACAAAACATGGTACGTTTTTGTACGATTGATATGTTCTGCGTACAAAATGCAGTTTTGTGCAATTTAGTACGAATCGTACGTTTTTGTACGAAATTTGTGCTATGTTTAAATATTTGATTTATAGTGTAATAAATACCGAATTGCACCTGTCTGCACGAAAGCACAAAAATATTCTATATTTTTAAGGTAGTCTCTTTTACAGAAGAAAGAAAAAATAAAAATAATATATAGACACCTCGTTGCCGGCTTTACTTCGTCTCAGGCACAGTTGTTCAAAACGTTCTTCTAAGCAAAAGGGGGTAAAGGGGGAACGACGGAAAAAACAAAGCCGCGATACGCTGATGCGTACCGCGGCCGGATAAATGCTCCGACTTGTGCTATCGCAAATCATTCGGATAAAACACTTGAGATACCAACTCGTACTCACGGGGCAGTGACTTCACACCTACACAAACACATATACCTCTTGCTGCAAGCTCATACAACCGTTGTGTTGTGACGATAGAACCCCGGAAATGATAGTTACTGCAAAGCACAAAATATGCAGTTGCCAGATCAAAGGAATAAATGTCCTTGCTTATGATCTTGAGTGCATCGGACGGAATCTTGGCAAAACCTAAACGGACGGCCAGGCGTGCGATCAACTGCTCACGCTCGACGGGATCAGGAGATATGACTACGAATATTTTATTCTCTTTTTTTATCATTATAATGTTGTGTATATCAAATAAAAGACGTATCTTTACAGGGTAATAAATTGGGATAATATACTCCTATCGTCGTGAGTAGAAATGAACCCAGGATTTGGATTTTACGAACTTCGCGCACCGGCGAATAATTGTATAATCATCCGAAAACTCAAGTAATGCATCCGTCAACTCTTTCTGTTCCGTCTCTTCCTGAATAATCCAACATGCACACTTTATAAACAAGTCATAGGAGGACGCCTCACAGTGATCCATTACACGAATACTTCCGCATTCCGGAATGCTATCCAGCAGCAGATACACTGCGTTATAAAAGCGATTAAAGCGCTCCGGATTCTCTTTGTATACGGATATCAATTCGTTAATATTGGTCAGTTTAAAAGAAGATAGGTTCATGGCATGTCATTTTATGGATTATAACTCAATTTCTGCTCAGGTTCCGGAGGGAGTGGGGGAACATCCCGTTTGGGATCGAGCATTTCAATACTTTCGGCTACGATTTCAGAAACGGTTCTTTTCTGGCCGTCATTTGTTTCATACTTCCGGGTTGTGAATCTGCCTTCAATATACAGTTTGCTCCCTTTGTGGGTGTACTTCTCAATGGTTTCCGCCAATCCCCTCCAGGCTACGACGGGTATCCATTCGGTTCTCTCCGGAATCGTTTGACCGGCTTTGTTTGTATAAGCGCGCTCTGTACATGCAATGGAAAATTGGGCTACTTTGATACCGGTTTCAGTGGTACGGACCTCGGCATCACGTCCCATGTTGCCGATAAAAATACATTTGTTTACACTCATTGTTTTTATGTTTAAGTTAGAAAACGAGTTTACCTGTCGGTTGTGGTAATCGGCTATTATCTTCTTCCGGGATAGGTTGGGCTCCGGTTCCTACCGTAAAGTACTCTACACCTCCGGATTTATCATCTACAACTGCCTTCCCGTCCTTATCGACTTGAAAAGGTTTCCCGGTTATACTGTCATATTTGTGAGGATTGAATACATAACCTTTCCATGCACAATACATTATAAATTTCTTCTTAAATGCGGTTGGTGATACAAACTTTCGTTGCTGATTGTCGTATTGGCAAAATGCGTCATATAAATCTTTCCGGGGTAAACGGACATTGAGATGCTCTTCTCCGGAGAAGTATTCATCAGCCCAGGAGATGAGGGTTTCACCCATTTCCTGACGCAGCTTTCTTTGCTCTAACCTTTCGCCGGGAGCTTGGACAACGCCATAAGTCAAATACAATTGGACGCAATTGGCCAGCAGGTTCCAGGTAAGATTCCATTGTTCAAAATCCCACTCCGAGAAGAAGAGGACCCCGAAGTCGTCAACCGGCTTATGGGTATCGTTATAGAAATCGGAGAATGCAAGCAGCCACTGGCGGTCCGTGTAACTTGAACCACTGCCACGGATGGCATGGTTGGTAGCAATATACATTTTGGGTGATCGCGCAAATGGTAAAGTGATCCTTCTACCTCCTTTATAATTTACTGACCAATCCCCGGTAATGTTGGGGAACAGAAATTCAAAGTTGAAGTTTTGTAACACGTCGTCAATAAAAACGAGTTTAGTGTTTTCCTGAATGTCATTCCATACAAATTGATCATTAAAAAGATCAGAGCGTTTTCCGGGAATATAGGCTGTAGGAATGATATTACGCATCAATTCCCCTACAAGTGATTTCCCGGAACGGCCGTTACTTTCTCCTACTTCAGATTGCTTGCCATCCATGCCGATGACAGCTCTGGCCACATTATTGTCTTTCGCTTCCATAACCATGTATCCGATTGCACACAGTTTACTAAGGAGATGGATACGATTTTCATTCTCTTCTTCCGGCTCTATTTCTTCAGCAGATTTTCGCCAGGTAAAGTTACTGGTGTTGATCAGGAACTGGAGGTAATGGGATTTCTTACCGGCCTCTGAAAGTTCATAAGTAAATGTGTTGTCTTGCCGGCTAAAAGTAACCAACGGTTTACCCAGATATTTGGCCGGTGTCATTTTACGTTGCTCTTCCCAGATGTGGTGTGTGATATTCTCGTAACCGAGTTCGCTTACAGAGTCTCTTGTGACCAGCCAGCAATTTTTATCAAAATAGAAATACTGGGATTCCCGGTTGGGCTTAACGAAATTGGGCTGAATGAACTCAAGCAGGGATAACTTGTCCGGACCCACATATTGAGACACGCCTTTAATCAACATTTCATTTACCTCAGTCTTGCAATTATGCTTGGCAAACTGAAACAGGTAGTCACGGGCATCAGAGGCATCGATAGCACGAACGACAGGCGGTTCAAGGTGAATGAACTGATAACTCTTATCAATTCTCCGAAGACGTCCGAATCCTCTGTTTTGCAAGAAGTTTTGTGAGTTGACATAGCAGAACTCATATTCAATACGTTCATTTTGGCTACGATCATATTTAGTGACTTCTCTCCAGAACTTTTCATCATCGTCAAAAGGTTGTGCCAAGATTACTTTTCCATGTTCGTCGAATTTCCATCGATATCGGCCGAATAGGAACTCCGGCAGGTTACGCAGGAGGTCGGCATGACGCTCGGCAAAGACTTCATGAGAGTGGAGTCCCCATAATTCTTGCAATTTATGATCTGTCCAGGTAGTTACCTTGAACATCTCAATGTATTTTCCCAAACCTTTCTTTTCATTGCAGGCAAACTCAATATCGGCGGCCAGTTCTTCTTCCTTTCCGCGCAGAGAATTTGCGAGCAGATCATCAAGGCCTTTGTCTCCTGCTTCGTTCTTATTAATGTGTCCGACGAATATTTCAACGAAGATGTTCCGGTTCTTGAGAGAACGCATATATTCTTTGAAATTTTTTGCTGCATAGAAAAAACAGCGGGGACGCTTTTCGACCTGATCATTGATCCGGATATTGGAGCTGATATCGTCCCAGTCCGAATCAAAGATAAAAGCAACCTCTTGTACCTCACAGGTAGAGATGATTTTCACCAGGTCTTCCGGAAGGGCACCGTAAAGACCGAGATTCTGTATACCGCTGACTGCGATTGAGGGGATACCGTGCTTACATGCTTTCTCCGCTTTCTTTTCACCTTCCTGAATATAGAGACGGGGTATCTTTGTCTTTGACTTATAGAGACTGCGTATGCGCTCCGGAATATAGATCGGAGTACCGCTGCCACGCGGGGATTTGTATTTGTAAGGTTTACCCTCTTTATCAAGGTGGGCATCCGGAAACTGCCATCTGATACGATAATATTCTTGAGGAGTACCAACGTCCCTTCTTTTATTATCTTTCCGGGTGAAGACAACCGGCATTCCTTCCAGATCATAATATTCAATGATGACATCATCTCCCTTAGTGGTTAACATTCCTCGTTCATCAATGGTACCAGGACGGAAAGTACGTTGTTCGAATATACTTTGTGTATCTCCTGTCTTATAGACCTTTGCTGTGACATCCTCAAAGGTAAGACCTGATTCTGCCAGCATCCTGGCACAATAACTGTCGACATCGATACCTTTGGCAGCCTTGCTGCCTTTTTTCATCTTTTTTGCCGGCTGTTTCTTGATGGCCGGACGTTGATCGGGAATGACATTGAATTTTTTGGCAAGGTAGTCAAGAGCATCATTGAAGGTCATTCCTTCAGCGGACATTAAGAAAGAAACCGAATCTCCACCTTTCAATTCATTGCATCCAAAGCATTTAAAGATTTGTTTGGCCGGACTAATTGAGAGTTTCTTTGCGGCTTTGCACCGGGGACAATCGCAATTGTAATTCACTCCGGAGCGTTTGAGTTCATGGAAGTCTTGCGCAACATCAAGCAAATGTCCTGTGGCAGCATCTTTGATACGTCTTATCTCATCATCATTAAAATACATAGTTCAAGGGATTAGTTACATGATCAGTTCTGTTTCATTGATTCGGGGTCAAATGAAACCATTTACAATGGATTGGCAGAGGACTGTTTATGGGAGATCGTACTCTTCAGTAACGGATTCGTTTATCACGCTTTGCAGAAGCTCCGGATCTTCATAGAGGAAGAGGACTTTAACCATACCGTCCTTTACAACTCCCATTTCCATCTCAATTTCCAAATTGTTTTCGTGGACCTTATCTACGATCCGGTCTACGACTTGTTTGTCTAATTCGATTATATCTTTAAACATAGGTTTTCCTTTCTTTATTTTTGAGAGTTATTACTTTCGTCTGTCATTTTAGTTATAAATAAGTCCAATGCTTTAACGCATTTGTCTGGAAGCTGCTTCGCTGTTTCATTCTGTCGCAGATAATCAATAGTCCCTCCAATACCTATGATACAATACATTTCTTCGGTACTTGGTAGGAACGTCAAAATCAGCGTACATATCGCTATAATACTTCCAGCTATTTTTCGCGACCTATATCTTTCTTTATCGAGGGAATCATTTTCGTCATCATTCATAAAATGGACAATAAGTACGATAAGTAGCCATATAACAGACCATGTTAATGCTATTATTAAGACACATTGAATATTATCCAATCTTTCAATCCAGTACATCTCTTTCATCTTATTTATGGGTTTTATAAAGCCGCCCAAGGCCATTTGATTTCTTTTTAAATTTGTTACGAATTAAAATGCTTGATAAGTTCTTCGGCTGTTGCTTTGTGAGTTTTTGAGTAGTCGAATTTAATTAACTGAAAATACTCTTTTAGTTCAAGTTTTTAGCCAAACAGCATCGGGTTTAGCTCGTAGTTACTTATTAAAATCTCTATCTTACGTTTCGCCTTCGTTAGATTGGCGACTTTGAGAGGCATATCTATCTTTTCTACGTGCCATTTATTCACAGCAACGAAGTATCGTTTAATGCCAGCTTTCCAAAGCATCCCCATCGCATCCGGCTTTGTTATTTGCCGTTCAATAAGCGGGAACAGTGGCTTTGTATCTGGATATTGTTGTTTTAACCGGATGGCACGGTTTATTTCTTTAGGGTCATAATCAAAGCCCCAAACTTGCCCGTCCCAACTTCCAAGCTCTTTTTCCAATTTGTACCTGACTTGCTTCTTCAATTCAAATGTGCAAGCTGCTCCAGTAGATCCATTGATATATCGCTTCTTCCGTAATACGTCAGATACGCAAGTATATTTATCACTTCGGATAGTATGGATGGGCTGACCGTACCACTTTTCGCAATCAGACAGAAAACGGGCGTTGTCCGGGTGACATGAACCAGTTTCTATGTAGTAGAGCCGAACGTTTTCATACAGGCTCAATGCTATTTTACAAGCGACTGCGGAGGTTACACCGCAAGAAAACCATGCTATTATCATATTTTTCACTATCTTTGCCCTGTCCAAAAATGGCTATGGGGACATTAAACATTAAGCCTAAAATCTTTAAACTTATATTTATGAAAAAGTTTAAAATTAGTGCTTAGCAACGCTCTCGCCTACAGAGCGTTGCTCAAAAGGCATTCAAATTCTTTTTGAAGTAGGTCGTTGCAGAACTGGTTAAAGAACTTATTCAGTATCTGTTTTAAGATAAAAAAAGTAAGTGATTATAGCACAAGGGTTCCACCTCTTCCCATTCCGAACAGAGAAGTTAAGCCTTGTCACGCCGATGGTACTGCATAATAGTGGGAGAGTAGGTAGTCGCCAGCTTTTTATTAGCCCTGTTATCTTCACTGATAGCAGGGCTATTTTTTTATACTTGATTTTACTCATTTCTATTCAGTTTTGAATTTTAAAATAGCCGATTTCATAGCATCATCAGAAGCCTTTTCTATGATGTTGAATATGCTATCTGCTCTCTGAAACTCCATTCTAAAACGATTATCAGGAACAGCATATATAGTATCTGTTATTTCCGTGACTCTTTTTGCAGGTAATATAGTCAGATAGATATTTTCAGTTTTGCAGCCTACCAACGAAACAACTGCGAGAATTAATAGTATTTTCTTCATTACTGATCAGTTAGGAATTAAGCTTTGATAAAATAAAATCAGCTAACTCTTGCGTTTCTTTTTCGGTTTCTTGTTCTTGAACTTGACAAATGAACCTCTTTATATTAAAGAAAGTACCATCAAATGAACCTTCAATAATATAAGTGCCTTTACGATCTGTCTCTTTTACAAATTTTGTTTTCATTTTTTATTTGTTGTACGTTGATATTCTGTCTTCTATATTATCTCCTTCCTCCTCGAGCTGGAGCATTGTAGGTAATTTGATATTTTTTTCGCAGCATTTCTATGTACTCAGGAGTTACATTTTGCGGAGCAACAAGTACATGTGTGCGGTTATCAAGGCGAACCATGACCTTATGCTGCTCTTTTTGTGCAGATTGCATGCACATTTGTGCGATAACTTCCGGATTCTCGTTTGTAAATAGATTAGCTTTCTGTCTCTTTGTTCGACTTGGAGACGGGCTTGGTGAATGTACTGTTTTCATAATGATCAATATTAGTGTGGGCTTCCGGGAATCGAACCCGGCTTCAATGATTTTACATTGATATGCCTCCTTACATCAGGCCCATTTTGCCGGGATTCACATCCCGGCTCTTTTGTGTAACAAATCCCTAACCAGGGGCTTTAACCCTACGTGTGTCCTTTCACACGGCATTAAAAATGAATAAATCAATTAAACTTCTATGCTTGAGAAAATAAAGTATAACATATAACCGGATTCGCACCGGGCACATTCCTTATATGTGCTTTTAGTTAATAATATATGGTTGATATATAGAAGTTTCATGTCGACGGATACGATATTCTGTACGTGTCCTTCTTACTATTTGCATGGTATATGATGCATCTGTTATTGTTGTTACTTCTCCAAGGGAAAATAAGAATAAGATAATTCCTGCCGTACATTGCCTGGCAATAGGGGATAGATCGAAACTAATTCCGTAATTAGTACAGAACCACCATGCACCCAACTCAGTCACTTTACTTAGACCTAATTTCGTTTTCGCATTCCGGAGAGTATTGTCAACGGTACTCCAACTTACATGGAAGAAATCGGCTACCTCTTTATAAGAAGCTCCCCAAGCAACACGTTCTATGAACTGTTTCTGACGTTTACTTAGAATAGCATTGCGGTTCATAATTTGATATCTATAATTTCCCAACAGTTTTCAATACCATATTTTAGAAATACAGTTTCAACAGCCTTAACTACTTCTACGCTGGGAGACGTTATACCTTTAAGCTTATTATACCAAGAGGTTCGATTATTAATATTAAAGACCCCATATAGCTCCTTTTTTAAAGTTTCAATCTGTCCTAATGGTACTCTTTCATATGCTTTTTTAAAAGAATAGCGTTTTTTCGCTATTGTCATTTGTTTATCCATCGTTTACCTTTGTATTTTTGTGATTTACGATTGCAAACATATATAGAATATTTCAAATTATGAAATATTTAATTGAATAAATTGAAATACAATTTCATATAATTATATAAATCTCTGATAATCAATTCATATATTGAAACATGAAAAAGAAAAAAGAAACTCCAATGCATCCCGTTGTGGAAAATATCCGTAAAATAATTATGGATAAAGGAATTACTCAAGTTGCTGCATCAGAACTTGTGGGTACTTCTGCTTCTCAAATGAGTAAGATTTTGAATGGAGAAGTGCAAATTAGCATTTGGCAGATTTCAAATTTTGCAACTAATCTTGGAATGGAGATAATAGACGTATTTACATATCCTAATAAATATGTAAAAGCAGAAGACAGGAATGATAATAAAGAACCTATTGAGGCAGTTCTCCAAATTAAGCTCAGAAAAGATAAAAAAGATCAAGTACTAAAGTTGATATTTGGGGAACATAATTTAGAAATATTAAACAAATAAAGAAAAAAAATCACCAACATTTGATCGTAATGGACTATGTGCCAAGCCTTAATGTATTGGCTTCGGAATCACAAAAAAGACAGTCTATTGGCTGTCTTTTTTATTTTACCATGTTTGATTATCAGTATTTTGCGTTGATCTAAATCCCTTAAAAGACATAATTTACAGCTATTTCTTTTCTATCATCATTCCTGTTAGTTTTGATTTAAGATGCTACTTTTGTTTCAACATTGTTTCAACATAACTAAATTCATATATTGTGGCGGAAACATTCAGAATAGAGGTGTGTTAAAAGTATTACTTAGGCAATCATGCTGTTTACTGTCAAATTGTTACAGAGCAATTATGGCTTAGATAGAAAGCAGTTATAGAATCAGTATAAACAACATCTGTGTGATTATAATGATTGGGATTAATTTAATGATGCATTTTCTTTATCCTAAAAACATAGGATACCATTCTGTATGGACGAGATGGCACTAGTAAAGGAGAACTGCTCATTGACATAAAACTGTGCAATATGGTGAAAGAGTTTACACCTGACATGGCAAACAGCATGCAAAAGATTGTTCGGAAATGTTTCCCTAGAACCCTGCAGATAGTGAACAAGATTCATGTATTCACACTGGCGTACGAAGCGATGCGAGACCTACGCATGGCCTACCGATGGCAAATAATGAAAAATGAAACTGCTTTTTCAACGGCTGGTATTTATGATATTTGGGTAGATAAGGACTCAGGCAAGCAGCATGCTACGTTTTCCATCATAACAATTGTTACGGATCCACTGACAGATTATATACATAACACTAAATATCGGATGCCGGTTATTTTTGTTATCCAAAGATGAAAAACAATCGTTAAATATTGAATTATCTCGGGAAGAAATAAAATATTTCTTTAAACCTTATCCTGCAGATGAGACGGAGGCATACGAGATATGCAATGATTTTATAAAGAAAATATCAACAGATAAAAGTATTCTGTAACAAACATAGGGAGATGTCAGCGAACCATTAGAATACCGATTAATTGGCTTTTTCTTGCATTCTTTAACGTAAAAATAACTATCGTTACTGACTTTTCAAAAAAGTCAAAAGATGAAAAATATATTGTGTTTGCATCAGATTCGTGTTACATTTGAACGATAAACAATTAAAAACACAATAACCATGAAAAAAATTATTTTATTACTTGCTTTATGTTTTACTGCAAATAATTTCTTTGCGCAAACCACAGATCCGAATCAGTTGAAGAATGAAGGTAATGATGCTTTGAATGCAAAAAATTATGCCGTTGCTTTTGAAAAATACAGCGAATATCTGAAATTGACTAATAATCAGGATTCTGTCACAGCCTATAATTGTGGTGTATGTGCAGATAACATAAAGAAATATAAAGAAGCCGCCGATTACTTTGATATTGCGATTAAAAAAAATTATAATCTTGCAAATGCATATATAGGTAAGTCTGCTGCCTATCGCGATATGAAAAATAATCAAGAGTATATTGCTACATTGACGGAGGGTATCAAAGCTGTTCCGGGCAATGCTACTATTGAAAAATTATATGCTATTTATTATTTGAAAGAAGGACAGAAATTCCAACAGGCTGGCAATATTGAGAAAGCAGAAGAGAACTATAAACATGCCACTGATGTGACTAGTAAGAAGTGGAAGACTGACGCTTTATATAGCCTTGGAGTATTGTTCTACAATAATGGAGCCGATGTTCTACGGAAAGCAACTCCTTTAGCTAGTTCGAACAAAGAAAAATATGCTTCTGAAAAAGCAAAGGCGGATGCGGCTTTCAAGAAAGCTGTTGACTATTTGGGAGAGGCAGTTACTTTATCACCCAATAGAACTGAAATCAAACAGATGCAAGATCAGGTAAAAGCGATGATTAAGTAAGAAGAATATTCAGATGATGAAGAAAATAGGGTTGCTCAAATCAGCAACCCTATTTTTTTTGTATGCATCTGTTTTTATTGTAAGTTTGCCACCCGAATAAATAGTAAAACAAAGAATAATGCAATTCTATAGTAGAAATGAAGCTATTAACCGTATAAACAAACTGGCTGGAGCAGGAAAAGCATTTCTGTTTATTATAGATTATAAACAAGAATGTTCTTTTATAGAGAAAGTGGATGATATTGATTCATCGGAGCTACTTTACAATCTGAACGGTTTTACAAACTGCACGTCTGTTGTTGCACCTTTAAGATACCCAATAATATGGCAGCCCCAACCTATTTCTTTAAGCCAATATAAAAGATCGTTTGATATTATACGGAAAAATATCTTGAGTGGAAATAGCTTCTTAACGAATCTCACTTGCATGACCCCCGTCAACACTAATCTAGGGTTAAAAGATATATTTTATCATTCTCGGGCCTTATACAAACTTTGGTTGAAAGAGACTTTTGTCGTTTTTTCTCCTGAAATATTTATTCGTATAGAAAATGGAAGAATCAGTTCTTATCCAATGAAAGGAACAATAGATGCAACTTTACCTTCTGCCACAAGATTACTGATGGAGGATGAAAAAGAAGCAGCAGAGCATGCCACAATCGTTGATCTGATACGAAATGATTTAAGTATAGTGGCAGATAATGTATCTGTAACCCGCTATCGATATGTAGATACACTCTATACCAATCATGGTCCCATATTGCAGACTAGCTCTGAAATAAGTGGAGTTTTACCGAAAAGCTATGTTGATCATCTGGGAGAAATTCTTTTCAGACTTCTTCCAGCCGGTTCTATTACAGGAGCTCCTAAGCACAAGACAATGGAAATAATAGAGCAAGCAGAAGAATATGAGAGAGGATTCTATACAGGCATCACCGGATACTTTGACGGGAGAAAACTGGATAGTGCCGTTATGATCCGCTTTATTGAAGAGCAGAATGGGCAAATATTTTTTAAAAGTGGGGGAGGGATCACCTGCAAAAGTGATTTGGAAAATGAATATAACGAAATGAAGCAGAAAGTTTATGTGCCAATTTATTGAAACGATACGTATAGAGAGAGGAGTAGTGTATAATTTGGATTATCACACAGAGCGAATGAACCAGACGCGTGCTGTTTTTTGGCCAGACGAACCGCCATTAAATCTATCGGAAAGTCTGAAACCAATAATGAATGTAGAAATGATAAAGTGTAGAGTAGTCTATAGTCGATGGATAGAAGAGATCCTATACACACCTTATCAAATACGCCCAGTACATTCTTTACAGATTGTTCATTCGGATAATATCGATTACACTTACAAAAGTACAGATCGGAGTGCAATAAATGAACTTTATATGCATAAACGGGAACAAGATGAAATATTAATTACTAGAAATGGACTGTTGACAGATACATCTATAGCTAATATTGCTCTCTTTAACGGAAAAGAGTGGCACACTCCCAAACACCCTCTCCTTAAAGGTGTCCAAAGAGCGGCATTGATTGACAAACATCTAATCAGAGAAAAAGAAATAACCGTAGACCAATTGTTTAACTATTCCCAGATTTGTTTATTCAATGCAATGATTGATTTTGGTAAGATAAAGATTGATGTCAATAGAGAGCTAATACGGATATAACGATTATTAACAAGTTTATTTTCGATCTGTTTGAACAAAACCCATTTTAGGCATGTTATATAGATGTGTTTTTCATAGTATTAGATATAAGATTAATTAAAGAGATTGTACCAGCTTGTGATAAGTAAGTACGTCAGAAACAGAGGCGTCTGTTTTATTGATAAATGTGTTAAAGTGTCGGCTCTTTGCAGCCGACGCTTTTTTTATACCTGTTTTTCTTTCGTTTTATGGATAGTTACAAATAATTCTTATATATTTGTAGGATATAAACAGAAAAGAATGACACAATGAGTAATATACCTGTTATCTTTCGTTTTTTAAAGGACCTTACTGCGAACAACAATCGCGAGTGGTTTAATGAACATCGGGAAGAGTATGAAATAGCCCGTTTAGAATTTGAAAATTTCCTTTCCACAGTAATTGCCCGTATTTCACTTTTTGATGAAAGTATTCGTGGTATTCAACCTAAAGAATGCACTTATCGCATTTACCGGGATACCCGCTTTTCTTCCGATAAAACTCCCTATAAGAATCATTTTGGGGGATATATTAACGCAAAAGGGAAAAAATCCTATCACAGTGGGTACTATATACATATACAACCTGAGGGTTGCATGCTAGCCGGAGGAAGTTTATGCTTGCCTTCTAATATTTTAAAAGCACTTCGCCAGTCTATCTATGATAACATTGATGAATATCGTTCGATAGTGGAAGATCCTGAATTTCAGCAATTCTTCCCCATTGTAGGTGAAGATTTCCTAAAAACAGCTCCCAAAGGATTCCCGAAAGATTTTAAATACATTGATTATTTGAAACCTAAAGAATTCACTTGTGCTTATTCCGTCCCGGACAGTTTCTTTTTGACTCCGGATATTCTGGACAAAATAGAAGAAGTGTTCCGGCAATTTAAACGTTTTGCCGACTTTACGAATTTCACTATCGATGATTTTGAGTAATAATCGGGCAGATATTTCTTGAGTGACTATAAAAAATTAATTCTGAAACACAATAATACATCCTTTTTATGGAAAAGACTCTTAATCTTATTAAAAATGATCCTTGGCTGGAACCTTACAAAGACGCTATCGTTGGACGTTTTGAACATGCCATGGATAAGAAGGCCGAATTGACCAATGGGGGAAAATCTACGTTATCGGACTTCGCTTCCGGATATCTTTATTTCGGTTTGCATCGCACTGATAAAGGATGGATATTCCGTGAGTGGGCACCGAATGCATCACATATTTATATGGTGGGTACATTCAGTAATTGGGAAGAAAAGCCTGCTTATAAACTAAAACGCCTGAAAAATGGTAGTTGGGAAATCAAATTACCGATCGACACTATACAACATGGTGACTTATATAAATTACACGTCTACTGGGAAGGCGGACAGGGAGAACGAATCCCTGCTTGGGCCAATCGGGTAGTACAAGATGACAATACAAAAATATTCAGTGCCCAGGTATGGGCACCGGAAAAGCCATTTAAATTTAAAAAGAAAACTTTTAAGCCTAGTACAGATCCACTGTTAATCTATGAATGTCATATCGGTATGGCACAGCAGGAAGAAAAAGTCGGAACTTATAATGAGTTTCGTGAAAAAATTCTGCCGCGTATTGCCAAAGAGGGATACAATTGTATTCAGATTATGGCTATACAGGAGCACCCATATTATGGTAGTTTTGGCTATCATGTATCGAGTTTTTTTGCTGCATCGTCTCGTTTTGGAACTCCAGAAGAACTTAAGCAGTTGATTGATACCGCACACGGATTGGGTATTGCTGTCATTATGGATATCGTTCACTCACATGCAGTAAAGAATGAAGTAGAAGGGTTAGGAAACTTTGCAGGTGATCCAAATCAATATTTCTATCCAGGCGGACGAAGAGAACATCCGGCATGGGATTCACTTTGTTTTGACTATGGTAAAAATGAAGTGATGCATTTTTTACTTTCCAATTGTAAATATTGGTTGGAAGAATATCATTTTGATGGCTTCCGTTTTGACGGGGTGACATCCATGCTTTATTATAGCCACGGATTGGGAGAAGCATTTTGCAATTACGGCGACTACTTTAATGGACATCAAGATGATAATGCCATCTGCTATCTGACATTGGCAAACGAATTGATTCATGAAGTAAATCCTAAGGCTATTACCATTGCAGAAGAGGTTTCGGGTATGCCAGGACTTGCCGCCAAGGTGGAAGATGGAGGATATGGATTTGATTATCGTATGGCTATGAATATCCCCGATTATTGGATCAAGACAATTAAAGAGAAGATAGATGAAGATTGGAAACCATCCAGCATGTTTTGGGAAGTAACTAACCGTCGGCAAGACGAAAAAACAATTTCGTACGCTGAAAGTCATGATCAGGCATTGGTAGGAGATAAAACGATTATTTTCCGCCTGATTGATGCAGATATGTATTGGCATATGCAGAAAGGTGATGAAAATTATATAGTTCATCGGGGCGTTGCTCTTCACAAAATGATTCGTTTACTAACTGCAAGCACCATTAACGGTGGATATCTGAACTTTATGGGAAATGAATTCGGACATCCGGAATGGATCGATTTTCCGAGGGAAGGTAATGGATGGTCATGTAAGTATGCTCGCCGCCAATGGGATTTAGTCGATAATAAAAACTTGACTTATCATTATCTGGGTGATTTTGATGCAGATATGTTGAAAGTAATTAAGAGCGTAAAAAACATCCAGCAAACCCCTGTACAAGAAATATGGCACAACGATGGCGACCAAGTGTTAGCGTACCAACGTAAAGATCTTGTTTTTGTATTCAATTTTAATCCGAGTCAATCATTCACCGATTATGGCTTTTTAGTAACACCGGGAACTTATGAGGTGGTACTGAATACAGATAACATAATTTATGGAGGAAATGGCTTGTCAGATGATAGTGTGAAGCATTTCACATTGCCCGATCCTTTGTATAAGAAAGAAAAGAAAGAATGGTTGAAACTCTATATTCCTGCACGTACAGCAATGGTATTGAGAAGAACCAAATAAGAAAAAGTAAGTAAATAAAGTAATAGCCCTTGCATCGATTATTCTGATTGCAAGGGCTATTTTATATTCAGAAGGTTAAAATTTAATCTTCAATATTTTACCCGTATAAGCTCCTAAAGCGATTTCTGTTGCCTTATATGGCAGTAAACTGATTTCTTCTACTTTATCTGTTAGTAAATCAACCGCTTTATAAGAATCAAATTGAGGAATTTGTAAAAAGTCAAAGGCATGAGAAGGCACATTAATCGCAACATTTACTGGCTGATTATCAAAGTTTACGACAATAAATAGCAATTCATTCTTGTATTTACGCATAAATGTATATTGCTTGTGCTCATTAAATCTCCATCCATTTTCATTAGCATACATCAAATCAAAGAATACGCCGTTTGATATTGCCTGTTCTTCATTGCACAACGTCAAAACTCTCTGATAAATTGCATATAAATGTTTTTGCTCTTCAGTTAGCATCTTCCCGTCAAACTTTCCTTCATTTCGCCAGCGCCGAATTGTATCTACACTCCAATAATCGAAAATAGTAGTACGTCCATCACGTCCACTGAAACCTTCACTATCCATTCCCATTTCTCCGAATTCCTGACCAAAGTAGATCATCATGGGGTTAGTATTCATGCAAGCAGATACAATTAAGGCAGGAACACCTTTGCGTGGATCTCCGGCAAAAAAAATCAGATGCAATACGTTGTTCGTCATGGTTTTCAAGGAAGTTAAGCATCCGCTTTTCAATCCCCCCTAAAGACTGCCAACTACGAGTAATAGCAGTTGCAGAGTCATAACCACAAGCTACATTGCGCAATGTATCATACAGTCCTACTTTATCGTAGAGAAAATCAAATTTACCACGAAATAAATAATTCTTATATTCGTGCGGATTGTATACTTCAGCAATAAATATAATATTCGGATACTCCTGTTTCACTTGAGGGATAGCCCATTCCCAAAATTCTACCGGAACCATTTCGGCCATGTCACAACGGAAACCATCAATATTTTTAGAGGACCAAAAAAGGAGGATATCCAACATTTTAGTCCAAGTATCCGGAGTAGGGGAGAAATGGCAAGTTCCACCATTCTGATAATCCACACCATAATTTAACTTTACGGTTTCATACCAGTCATTAATATTAGGGTAAGCATCAAAACGGTTATTTCCGGTTGCTTTGGCAGGAAATTCATGATAGGGTTCCAAGGCATTTCCCGTCATATCAAACTGTCCATGCAATTCCGATTGCGGAATATAGTAGAAATTATTGTACGGACTAAAAGAGTAGTTAGGATCATCATTGGCTCCCAGCTGAGTGGTGCCGTCAGGTTGTGCATCCGAATGGTATTGACGCGCTACATGGTTCGGAACAAAATCAATTATTACTTTTAATCCTGCTCTGTGTGTACGACTTACTAGATTTTCGAATTCTTTCATTCTTCCAGGGACATCAGTAGCCAGATCCGGATCTACATCATAATAATCTTTAATGGCGTATGGAGATCCCGCTTTACCTTTTACAATAGCCGGATGATCCGGACGGATGTTGTATCTTCTATAATCAGTTTGGCTGGCATGTTCGATAATACCCGTGTACCAAATATGTGTTGCTCCCAGTTTTTTTATTTCTCCCAAAGCTTTGGCAGTAAAATCAGCCATTTTTCCACAACCATTTTGTGAAATATCTCCATTGTAGATACAGTGATTATTATTATTACCAAACAAGCGTGTAAACACTTGATAAATAATCATTTTGTTTTCGTTCTTCATTTTATATATGCTATTTAAGATTGACAATTTTATTTTCTCGATGGCTTTGATAAGCCGCTTCGATTATTCGTATCACATTCAAAATATCTTGTGCATGTGTTTCCAATGGTTGTCCTAAACATAAGTGTTCATAAATATTCTGATAAAAGCCACCATAATTTCCGGCTATGCCCGGATATTTTCGGCAGATTTCTTTTCCATTTATTTCTGTATGTAATAATCCCCATTCCTGCTCTGATTCTTCTCCCCAATTCGGACGTTCAGGTATTTCACCAGCTAATAGAGCAGCTTCCTGTTTATCGACTCCATATTTAACATACGAACCTAGTGTTCCATGTAAGGCAAAACGTGGTTCGGCTTCTCGCATCAGGTAACTTGCTTTCAAGGTGATTTTCACATTTGGTGCCAACGAAGGATGTAACAGATGAATTATAAAATAATCATCAACTTTTCCTCCTTCACGCAGGATACCTAAATCTGCAAAAACAGCTTCAGGCATCCCAAAAAGCTGAATAGCCTGATCGATCAGATGTGAACCCAAATTATAGGTTAATCCACCACCGGACTCTCCGGTCTCTTTCCAAGTATTAGGCTTTATAAAATTACGATAACGAGCAAATGTAGATTCATATTCTACCAAACGTCCTAATAAGGATTTGGCAAGAATATCACGTACCGTTAAGAAATCTGCATCCCATCTGCGATTCTGATATACACTTAGCATCAAACCTTTTTTCTTAGCCAAAGCTATTAATTCTTCACCCTGTTTGGTGGTAGAAGTAAACGGTTTCTCAACTACTACATTTTTCCCGGCTTCAAGAGCCATTCCGGCATATTCATAATGTGTATTGTCCGGAGTGTTAACGACTATAAGATCTATTTCAGGATCTTCTGTCAACTCCTTAAAACTACGTACTATTGATGCTTGCGGATATCGTTCTTTAGAGAGTTCCTTACTACGCTCTACTATTTTGTAAAGTTCAAAATGAGGATTCGTGCTGATAAATGGAGCGTGAAACACCTGTCCCGACATACCAAAAGCAGCCAATCCGGTTTTTATTATTTCCATATCTTTCCTTTCTCTTCAATTAGTTGGTCCAGAACCTCAGAAGCAGTGTTATAGCCTTGTTCAAAAATCTCTTCGGCCTTTTCAAGTTCAGTATTGCTATAACCCTCTAGGTTGTAGGGTTCAATTAGTAAATCGCAATTGTCTCGCTCCGGAAACGTATTGGCACGAAACATAAAATGATAAGAACGCATGGCAATGCTAACGATGTTCATTTTATATTTTTCTGCCATCAACGGGCTGACATTCACTGCTACCACTTTTTCACATTCATTTCGGATGGTAGATACAGGTAAATTCATCAGAAGTCCTCCGTCCACATAATGTGTATTTCCTATTTTTACAGGTGTAAATAACACCGGCATACAGCATGAAGCAGCTACCCGTTCAGCTATATTCCCTTTATGAAAATGCATGCTGCGACCATGATCCAGATCAGTGGCAGTAATGATAAGAGGAAGTTTTAAATCCTCTAGCTTCTGAGCTTTAAGATTTGACTTCAAAAAGTCAATAAACTCTCCCAAAGCAAATAAGCCTACTTTAGGAATTACAAGTTTTGTCAAGTCCTGAAATTTATGTCCGGAAAAGTAGTCCAAAACCCTATAGGGTTCGTTGCCATCGGCATAAAATACTCCGGCCAAAGCCCCGGCACTGACTCCTGAGATAATATCCGGTTTAATATCATGTTCCAATAAAGCCTGAATAACTCCCAAATGGGCAAAGCCTTTAATAAAGCCTCCGCTCAAGGCATATCCGATGTTATAAGGTTTTCCGGTTAATACACTATTTTCCATTTTCATTTACTTGATTCATATATGTTCGCCACGAAATTAGTAAAATAAATGAAAGGGAGAATTGATATAAGGAAAAAACTGGTAGAAAATAGCATAAAATAAGGATAAAATAAGGAAAAGTGATTCCGGATTTTACAAAGTCCAAAATAAAAAACAAACTTCGTCTCTTTCCTGATTATTCTTGTTTTTCACTTCTCACTTTCTTCAGATCCGGTAAAAACCAGGTCACCAATCCTAACAACGGCATAAATGCACAAACATTATATACAGCATCAATCCCAAACTTATCGGCCATATTGCCAAGAACAGCAGATGCAATGCCTGCCACTCCAAATGCAAAACCGAAAAAAAGTCCGGAAATCAGTCCTAACTTGTTGGGAAGCAGCTCTTGTGCATATAACAGAATAGCTGGAAAAGCAGACGAAAGCATTAAGCCGACACAGAAACTAAGAATTATAGTCCATACGAGTCCGGCATGTGGCATCAATAAACTAAAAGGAGCTGTTCCCAGGATCGACCCCCAAATAACATATTTACGGCCTATCTTGTCTCCAATGGGGCCTCCCATCAATGTACCAATGGCAGTGGCTACCAGAAATACAAATAAAAAGAGTTGCGACTGCTGAATGCTTACATTAAACTTATGGATCAGATAAAATGTATAATAGCTGTTCAGACTTGCCATATAAATATATTTAGAGAATATAAGAATCATCAGTATCGTGATAGCAAATACAGTCTTTTGAGGAGGAAGCGGGCGCTCGATATATGCTTTTGCATGGATCGGACGTTTTTTAAGATGGTTCAGATAAGAACGGTACCAGCGGCAAATAGGAAACATTACACAAATAGCCGCCAAAGCAAGGATAGCAAATAGTGCAATATGATGCCTGCCATAAGGAGCCACTAATAATGCGACTAATAAAGGGCCTAACGATCCCCCCAGATTTCCACCTACCTGAAAAAGTGATTGTGCCAATCCCCGTTTCCCTCCCGAAGCCAAAAAGGTGATACGGGATGCTTCCGGATGGAGAACAGACGAACCTATTCCAATGATAAAGACAGAAGCAAGCAGCCAATTCAGATTGGATGCAAAAGCCAGATTCAGCATACCTATCAAAGTGAAACTCATTCCGATAGGAAGCGACCAAGCTATAGGACGTTTATCAAAAATAAGGCCGGTCAGTGGTTGAAATACAGAAGCAGACATCTGGTAAACTAGGGTTATCAATCCAATCTGAGCGAAACTTAACGAAAGATCTTCTTTAAAAAGAGGATATACAGCCGAAATGACAGATTGCAAAAGATCATTTAAACAGTGAGATACACTTAATGCAATTAATATAGGAAATGCAATTCTACGAACCGGCTGAGTCTGACTTTGTACCATATAATCTATACCTTATTTAAAACCGGCTGCAAAGGTATAAAAAACGAAAGAAGTTAGCAGTATAGAAACAACTTTAAATAAGGAATACCCGAATCACTATTAACCGAAGAGAGAATTATTATTTTTTACGGCAATAAATCTTGGTTTGCTGACTTTTTGTGTATCTTTGGTTCTCAAAATAATATGTTAACCCCAATAATGAAACAACAACCAACGTATGATGAACCAAGAATTATTAATGAGTCCCAACCGTTTGGTGACTTTTCTGCAAAAGCCTGCTGCTGAGTTTACAAAAGCAGACATCATTAACTATATCCAACAGAATGAAATCCGCATGGTCAATTTTATGTATCCTGCTGCGGACGGACGGCTAAAAACTCTGAATTTTGTGATAAACAATGCTTCCTATCTGGATGCCATCCTGACTTGTGGTGAACGGGTAGATGGGTCGAGTCTGTTTCCTTTCATAGAAGCCGGAAGTAGCGATCTGTATGTAATACCACGTTTTCGCACTGCATTCGTCGATCCGTTTGCAGAAATACCTACACTCGTGATGCTTTGCTCCTTCTTTAATAAAGATGGGGAACCTTTGGAAAGCTCTCCCGAATATACTTTGCATAAGGCTTGCAAAGCATTTACAGATGTAACAGGTATGGAATTTCAGGCTATGGGAGAATTGGAATATTATGTAATTTCCGAGGATGACGGTCTATTTCCGGCTACCGATCAGCGTGGATATCACGAGTCGGGACCTTATGCAAAATTCAATGATTTCCGTACACAATGTATGTCTTATATAGCCCAAACAGGTGGACAAATAAAGTACGGACACTCGGAAGTAGGCAATTTTATGCTTGACGGCAAAGTTTATGAGCAAAACGAAATAGAATTTTTACCCGTCAATGCCGAAAATGCGGCCGATCAATTAATGATTGCCAAATGGGTTATCCGTAATTTAGCTTACCAATATGGATATGATATTACTTTTGCTCCCAAAATTACAGTAGGTAAAGCCGGGTCAGGGCTACACATTCATATGCGAATGATGAAAGACGGACAAAACCAGATGCTGAAAGATGGCGCTCTCTCGGATACCGCTCGTAAAGCCATTGCCGGTATGATGCAGCTTGCTCCTTCCATTACGGCTTTCGGCAATACCAATCCTACTTCATACTTCCGTCTTGTACCCCATCAGGAAGCACCTACCAATGTTTGTTGGGGTGACCGAAACCGTTCAGTATTGGTACGTGTTCCGTTAGGATGGTCCGCACAAACGGATATGTGTGCACTAGCCAATCCTTTGGAATCGGACAGTAACTATGATACTACTCAGAAACAGACCGTAGAGATGCGTTCACCGGATGGCTCAGCCGATCTTTATCAATTATTGGCAGGTCTTGCAGTAGCTTGTCGGCATGGGTTTGAGATAGAGAACGCTTTGGCTATTGCAGAGCAAACGTACGTTAATGTAAATATCCATCAGAAAGAAAATGCAGACAAGTTGAAAGCTTTAGCCCAACTTCCCGATAGCTGTGCAGCATCTGCAGATTGTTTACAGAAACAGCGTACTGTATTTGAACAGTACAATGTATTCAGTCCTGCTATGATCGATGGTATTATCAGTCGATTACGAAGCTATAATGATGCCACTCTACGCAAAGATATACAGGACAAACCGGAAGAGATGCTGGCACTGGTGAGCAAATTCTTCCATTGTGGATAAATTAAAGAAACTCATTTTAATGCGGATTGAATGTTATATTTCAATCCGCATTATTTAGATTCGCACTTCAAAATGAAATTATGTCATGGATGAAGAAGTGAAAGGTTTTAATAGATATATGTCAAAGGTTGACTTTCAACCTGTCACAGAATTTATATTTCAAAATGGACAGTTGACAGATTATAAAAAGGGAGAGTTTTTTAGCCGTCAAAATGAATCTTGCAAAATGGTAGGCTACGTGACGGAAGGCTCCTTTCGTTATTGCTGTACCGACAGCCGTGGAGGAAGTAAGATTGTCGGTTATACGTTTGATCACTCTTTTGTGGGAAATTATCCTGCTTTTCGTCTGGGAGACAATTCTAATGTCGATATACAAGCTATTTGTAATTGTTCGGTTTATGTAATCAATAACAGGCAATTAGAGGAGTTTTACAGTCGAAATGAAACAAATCAAAAGTTAGGTAGGCAAATAGCAGAGATATTGCTTTGGGAAGTATATGAGCGGATGATCTCTTTATATAGTATGACTCCTGAAGAACGCTATACGGAAATCTTAAAACGCTGTCCCGAATTGTTGAACTTGATCTCGCTAAAAGAATTGGCATCCTATCTGATGATCTGTCCGGAAACACTGAGTCGTCTTCGAAGAAAATTAGTACAAAAGTAAAATCTTGATTTCAGTCAAGATCCATGTGTTCCGAACCCGATACCTTTGTGCAAACTTTAAAAAATATAAAAATGAAAAAAGTTATTATTATAGGAGCTACTTCCGGAATCGGTAAAGGATTAGCAGAGCGCTTTCTCCGGGAAGGAAATACAGTTGGTATTACGGGGCGTAGAGAAGATAAACTACAAGAGATCTGTTCTCAAAATAAAAATTGTTTTTATAGTGTTTCCGATGTTACCAAAGATACCGATACAGTCCGACAACTGAGCAATCTTGTGAACAGAGTGGGAGGTATGGATATACTTGTATTCTGTTCGGGAATAGGGGAGCTAAATCCTGAACTTGATTATCTTCTAGAGAAACCGACTCTTTTAACCAATGTAATAGGATTTACCAATGTAGTGGATTGGGCTTTTCACTTTTTTCAGAAGCAAGAATGGGGGCATTTGATTGTAATTTCATCTGTAGGCGGAATGCGCGGTGAAGGAATAGCCCCGGCATACAATGCCTCGAAAGCCTATCAAATCAACTATACCGAAGGATTAAGAAAAAAAACAGCCAAGCTACCTTATTCTATTTATATCACTGATGTACGTCCCGGATTTGTCGATACGGCAATGGCAAAAGGGGAGGGGTTGTTTTGGATTACTCCGTTGGATAAAGCTGTACAACAGATTTATCGCGCCATCCTTCGAAGAAGAAAAGTTGCGTATGTTTCGAAGAGATGGAAATACGTAGCATTACTTCTGAGAATGATACCCGCCTCGATTTATTGTAAAATGTGATGTGCATTATGTTGTTTCATCCCCATATATTAATATGAATGTTATAATAAGACAAATAATATTTTCATATGAATTCTACCTAATGTCTTCTACATCAAAAAAATTATCTTTGTAGGCATAACAATACACCTATAATAGAACAATATGAGTCCACGTAAATTAATGTTTTGGTTGTTTGCCTGTATCTTTTTAGTTTGTGCCCTGCGGGCCGGGTTATTGACAAGTGCTGATCAATATATCTATCATTTACGTAATATGCATGCTTCTACTTTTGCATATCGGTATGATGATTTTTTGCCATACCTTCCGATTGTTGCTATGTTCGTGTTAAAACTTACAGGAGTAAAGAGCCGTAGTAACTGGAAACGAATGCTCGTCTCTACTGTATTTTCTTATATATTAATGGGGACCATAGTGCTTACAATGAAATCACTGGCGGGGGTTCTTCGTCCCGACGGTTCCGATTTCCTTTCATTCCCTTCGGGGCATACAGCTACGGCTTTTACGGCTGCCACACTACTGTATAAAGAATATGGTTTCAAGACCCCCCTAGCGGGTATTGCTACCTTCTTGCCGGCAGTTGTCACCGGATTCACAAGGCAGTTGAATAATCGCCATTGGCTGAGCGACGTTTTGGCAGGTGCCATTATCGGTATCATGATGGTAGAGTTAGCCTATTTTCTTACCGATAGGCTCTTAATGAAAACCGGTGCACAGACTTGTTCCAAATCATAAAAACATAATGGGGCGTATTGCTTGACAATACGCCCCATTATGTTTTTTAGACCCAGACAGTCAATCTTCTTGAGATAAAATCAGAAAGCATCATGACTGACGTATAACAGGTAGTTGTGTCTCTGAATAAAAATATTATTTTCTCTGGCTAACCAACCTACCGCAAGTGCAACGTCTTCGGCGCTGAGGTTAATTTTCCGACTAAGTTCCTGAATAGATATTTCTCCCCTCATTTCATTCAGGGTGCGCCATACTTTGCCGGCGTTTTCTCCAATTGTCTCTAATTCCATTTTATATCATTTGGTTATGTCCCTAATATACAAAAAAATATTTAACTACGAAGTTTTTAAAACGTATTTTTATCATGGTTTTACATTTTTTAGTTCAGGTACGAATTTGGGCTTTTATCCTACAGCCTTATCCCGAAAAGACTTAAAGAAAGGTCGAAGCAAACCAATGAAATGCAATAGTAAAATGAAGAAAATACTATTTGATTCATCAACCAGATGTCATTCAATCTGAAGTCGTGCCCCCTTCGTAGAAAATAGGTCTCAGACGATAATCTATGAAATATAAAATGATATTTAAAAGAAATAGCATTTCTTAAAGTCCGGATACGTTTTGGCTGAAATCTTTCCGGTATTAAAAAAGGAGCCTGAATGATTCCAGCCTCCTTTTTCAAACGTTTTTTTCAATCAAATCCTGTTTTATAATCCTTTACTCATGGAGCATTACATAGCCCCAAATCATAGAATCGGAACTACCGATTCTATCGAACAATCTTTTTACCCATTTCATAATCTCTACTTTTTATGTTATACCTTGAAAACATGACAAATGTAAGGGAGATATATGATGATTGAATTGACATAGGATAAAAATGCCATTTTGTGCTATTTGTTTTTGATGTACATCAAAAATTATAGAGTAATTCTATTACATCTCACAAGAAAATCATTGGATAATTAGGTAAATATGAAAATAAACAGTTAAAACATGAGCCGAAGCGGAACAAAGTACCTCCAATTCCGTCTTATTATAAATGTTACACAACTGATAAATTGAGGGAGCCGTATACCCTTTATGCGTAGCCATTCCCGAAGGTAGCCGGGAGAATATTCTATTTCCTTTGAAAAAGCCCGTACAGTTTTTATGTACGGGCTTTTCTGTGATTAAAGAGAAGTGATTCATTCATTGTTGTCTTCTTCGTCGTCAACCAGATTATTGAGTTCTAATTCCAAGTCGACTAACTCTTGTTCCCACGTCTTCAAAATTTCTTTAGGAGTATCTTTGGGAGCTTTTTTTATTCTTTCCTGAGCTAAAGACACTTCATGCTCTAATTGTCTACGTCTACTCATAACTTTTAATTTGTAGTTTGATAAATTAAAAAAAGAATTGTTTAGAAACTGCCTTTCAGTAAATCCGGTATTTCCGAGGGTTCACCGGCAACTCTGATTCCTGCAGCTTCCAATGCTGAAATCTTTTCGGTTGCAGAACCGGAACTTCCGGATATAATAGCTCCGGCATGTCCCATCTGTTTACCCGGCGGGGCAGATCTCCCTGCAATAAATGCCACCACAGGTTTAGTCACATGTTCACGAATGTATGTTGCGGCCAACTCTTCTGCGTTACCCCCAATCTCACCAATCATCACAATAGCATCAGTTTGCGGATCATTTTGTAACATTCCCAAAAGATCACGAAAATAAAGTCCGACAACCGGATCACCTCCCATACCAATGGCAGTGGACTGTCCCATACCTTTAGCAGTCAGATGTGATACGATTTCATAGGTCAACGTACCGCTACGGCTGATTACTCCTATATTGCCCGGAGTGAACACTTGCCCCGGAAGAATACCTACCAGACTTTCTCCGGGAGAGATCAGGCCGGGGCAATTCGGCCCAATGAGTTTAGCTCCCTTCAGTTCGACAAACCGGTAGGCCTTTATTACATCCAATGTAGGAATTCCTTCTGTGATACAAATTATCAGCCGGATACCGGCATCGGCAGCCTCCATAATAGCATCGGCAGCAAAGCGTGCCGGTACGAAAATAACAGATGTATTGGCTTGCGTTCGGCGAACAGCCTCATGCATGGTGTTGAATACCGGAAAGGTATCGTCTATCATTGTTCCTCCTTTGCCGGGTGATGTTCCGCCCACCACATTTGTTCCGTATTCAGCCATCTTTTTGGCATGAAAGAGTCCGTCCCTGCCTGTGATACCCTGCACCAAAAGTCGGGTAGATTTATCAATAAGTATGCTCATATCGATTCTTTCTTTAATGATTCTATAGCCATTTTAGTAGCTTCTTCCATTGTCTGGGCCACTTGAAAACGGTTATTCTTACGCAATAATTCACGTCCCATATTTCCATTAGTGCCTGTAAGCCGCACAATAATAGGAATATCCGTTTGTATCTGCTCAAACGCCTGTAAGAGTCCGATGGCTACATCGTCACATCGGGTGATACCTCCGAAAATATTGATAAAGACTACTTTGACTTTTTTGTCATCCAGCAATAATCTCATAGCTTCTATCACCTTGACAGGATTTGAACTACCGCCAATATCAAGGAAATTAGCCGGATTTCCTCCATAAAGCTTGATCATATCCATAGTTGTCATAGCCAGACCGGCTCCATTAACCATACAGCCTATCTCGCCGTCCATGCGCACATAGCTGAATCCTCTTTCTTTGGCAATCGCTTCCAACTTCTCATCTTCTGTGGGCTCTGATAACTTCTGTAAGTCCGGATGACGATAAAGTGCATTATCATCAAAAACCATTTTGGCATCAATAGCCAATAATGTCCCAACAGGGGTAAGTACCAATGGATTAATTTCAGCAAGTGAAGCATCTTTTTCAATAAATGCTTTGTAAAGATCTTGAATAATAGTTGCCATCCGGTTAGCTTGCTCAGCTTGTTCAAAGAGAGAGAAAGCAAACTTATGTGCCAGATAATCGGGAACTCCGATTAGAGGATCAATGCTGCAACGTATTATCTTTTCCGGAGATTGGCGGGCTACTTCCTCGATGTCCATACCACCGGCCGCACTCATAATCAGCGTGACAGAGCGCGTATTACGGTCTATCGTAAAACTGATGTAATATTCGGCTGCAATGTTGACAGCCTCACTAAGAAGAATCTTGGTGACGGGATAACCTTTTATAGTCATCTCCAAAATAGTTTGAGCGTATTGGTAGACATCTCTATCATTATTGGCCAACTTTACTCCGCCGGCTTTTCCCCGCCCGCCGGTCAGCACTTGGGCTTTTATGGCTACCCGGTTTACCCCCATTCGGTGATAAGCAGCCACAGCCCCATCTGCCGTATGGCATAAAGCATGCCTCTCGACAGGTATTCCGTAAGTGGAGAAAATCTCCTTTGCCTGATATTCGTGTACTTTCATTGGATAAAATAGGTTTATTATCCAATTATAACAAAAGTGTTGGCAAAAAAGTTGTAAACTGTCCGCGTCCCTTCATTGCAGTCCAGAGCGATCTTTACAGATAGAACGATGAGAGTAACTTATGACCTTAAAACAAAAACACACAGCACCGGAATCCTACATAAAGATTCCGATGCTGTGTGTTAAGAGTGGTCTATCAATAGACTTATGCTATTCCGTGAGCCGAAACTGTAGAGTCGATCTTCTTGATCAATCCCTGCAATACGGCACCCGGTCCACATTCTGTGAAGTCGGTAGCACCATCGGCAACCATATTTTTTACGGTCTGTGTCCAACGTACAGAAGCAGTCAACTGAGCAACCAGATTCTTCTTGATTTCCTGCGGGTCTGTATGGGGCAGGGCATCTACATTCTGATAAACCGGACATTTCGGTGTGTGGAACTCAGTCGCGTTAATGGCAGCTTCCAATTCTACTTTGGCAGGATCCATCAGAGGAGAATGGAATGCACCGCCTACTTTCAACGGAAGCGCACGCTTAGCTCCGGCTGCTTTCATCAGTTCACAAGCTTTTTCGATACCCGGTACAGATCCGGAAATTACAATCTGTCCCGGACAGTTGTAATTGGCAGGTACACAAACTTCTCCTTCAGCGGTAACAGAAGCACAGATTTCTTCTACTTTCTCATCCGGTAAAGCTATAATAGCAGCCATTGTAGAAGGAGTTGCCTCACAAGCTTTCTGCATAGCCATAGCACGTGCATAAACCAATTTTAAGCCGTCTTCAAAAGACAGAGCGCCGGCAGCAACCAATGCAGAAAACTCACCCAGTGAGTGTCCGGCAGTCATTTCAGGTTTGAAGTCATCACCCATGCAAAGTGCAGAAATAACAGAGTGAAGGAATACAGCAGGCTGAGTAACCTTGGTCTGACGAAGATCTTCGTCCGTACCGTTGAACATAATATCTGTAATGCGATATCCCAGGATATCATTTGCTTTTTCAAACAATTCTTTTGCTAAAGCTGAAGTTTCATACAGGTCCTTACCCATACCTACGAATTGGGCACCTTGACCGGGGAATACAAATGCTTTCATATTTTTGTTTTTTAATTTAATTTGCGGGTGCAAAGTTATATATTTTTGCAATATCATAGCACAGATTTGGTGAAATTGTGCAATGGACAATATGTTTTTCAGTCTATTCTACCTTATTATCGTCCCATATCCGGGCTTTCTCAGGGCCCCAGAAGTGACATAACGGTCCGTTGCCATGTCCGATAATTATTTCCTTGCCGGCATCAATAGCTTTGCTTACATAACTCTTTGCCTTGCCAACTGCCTGGTCCATAGGAAGTCCTAATGCCAGATAGGTGGCGATCGAAGAAGAAAGGGTGCATCCCGTCCCATGCAAATTCCGGCTCTCTATCTTTTTCTCCTTATATATATAGGCGTTCCCATCGGTAAACAGCACATCCTGCATTTCGTTTCCCTCCAGATGTCCTCCTTTCACCAATACCGCTGTATGATACTCTTCTGAAAGTTGCCGGGCAGCTTCTTTCATCTCTTCTGCTGTTGTGATTTTCTTTCCGGTCAGTACCTCCGTTTCATCCAGATTGGGAGTGATCAGGCTTGTAAGTGGAAAAAGTTCTTCTTTGATCAACTGTATTGCATCTTTTGCCATCAACTTCCGTCCACTGGTTGAAACCATGACGGGATCATAAACTATCGGACAATGAGGATACTTTAGCAGGCACCCGGCAATAATCTTCACAAGCGCCGGTTCACTCACCATACCTATTTTCAGGGCATCCGGACGCAAATCTTCCATAACCGCTTCAATCTGTCCCTGCACTATCTCAGCAGGAACTGTATGCACAGCTTTTACTCCTCTTGTATTCTGCACGGTAACAGCAGTAATTACCGATGCCGCATATGCTCCCAAAGCAGAAATCGTTTTTATATCTGCCTGAATGCCTGCCCCGCCCGAACAGTCGGAGCCGGCAATGGAAAGAACGACCGGATAAGTTTTCATTTTAGTTTTTTTAATAGTTTGGTGGCAAAGATAGGATAAAAACAAAGAAGATACAAAATGACATACCCTATAAAATACAATAAGTCCCTCGTATCGCTCGAGGGTATGCGACGACCGAAAGAACTGATTATAAAGACTCCCCGGCTTTCTGTACTTTCTACAATTACTATCGTTCACCGAGGGTAGAAATACATATTGTTATCGATACAATAAGATGAATACTCCTTAGTGTAAAATTTACGATATGTATATATATGAAAAACAATGCTTTATAGCATATTATTTATTTGTTTACCGCATGATAATATCTCTATATTTGCAGCAATCAAAGACTCAATATTATGCATGACATACCCAAACAAATCCCATTGGCAAACAATCACATCTCAGTGGACTGTGTAGTGATCGGTTTTGACGGAGAACAACTCAAGGTTCTGCTGATTAATCGGATAGGAGAGGAAAACGGAAAAGTTTATCGTGACATGAAACTTCCCGGAAGTCTGATCTACATGGATGAAGACCTGGACGAAGCAGCCCAGCGGGTCTTATTCGAACTGACCGGTATCCGAAACGTCAACCTGATGCAATTTAAGGCATTCGGTTCCAAAAACCGGACGAGCAATCCCAAAGATGTACATTGGTTGGAACGGGCTATGCAATCGAAAGTGGAACGCATAGTCACCATAGCTTATCTGTCGATGGTAAAGATAGATCGGGCACTGGACAAGAATCTGGATGAATTTCAAGCCTGTTGGGTAGCGTTGAAAGACATAAAGACATTGGCTTTCGACCATAACTTGATAATCAGAGAGGCGCTGACTTATATCCGGCAATTCGTAGAGTTTAATCCTTCGATGCTATTCGACTTGTTGCCGCGTAAGTTCACCGCATCTCAGTTACGAATCCTGTTCGAACTGGTATATGACAAAGCAGTGGATGTGCGTAACTTCCATAAAAAGATAGCTCTGATGGACTACGTTGTACCGCTGGAAGAGAAACAAACCGGAGTAGCCCATCGGGCAGCCCGTTATTATAAGTTCGACAGGAAGATATATAATAAGACAAGACGATAACCCCCAATCGGGATTTAATATTAAACTACAAATAAATTAATAAACAGTATCATGTTTTTATTAGGTTATGATATAGGCAGCTCTTCGGTTAAAGCGAGCCTGGTAGATGCAGAAACAGGTAAATGTGTCGCTTCTGCGTTCTTTCCGAAAACAGAGGCGGGCATCATTGCCGTACGTCCCGGATGGGCAGAGCAAGAACCGGAAAGTTGGTGGGAGAACTTGAAACTCTCCACCCGATCCATTCTCTCGGAATCACGGGTAGATGCCAAAGACATCAAAGCCATCGGCATCTCTTATCAAATGCACGGTCTGGTGTGTGTGGACAAACGGCAACGCACACTGCGTCCGGCCATTATCTGGTGCGATTCACGTGCGGTCTCCTACGGGCAGAGGGCATTCGAGGCAATCGGTGAGAAGTTCTGTCTGGCACATTTGCTTAATTCTCCCGGAAACTTTACTGCTTCAAAACTGGCATGGGTGAAAGAAAACGAACCGGATATCTATGAACAGATCGATAAAATCATGTTGCCGGGAGATTACATCGCCATGAAACTGAGCGGTGAAGTATGTACGACAATAGAGGGACTCTCCGAAGGAATGTTTTGGGACTTCCGAAACAACCGCCCGGCCGACTTCCTAATGCAATATTACGGAATCGATCCTTCGCTGATAGCCGACATCCGGCCTACTTTCGCCGAACAGGGGCGACTGACAGGTACGGCTGCCCGGGAACTCGGGCTACAAGAAGGCACTCCGATCACTTACCGTGCAGGAGACCAGCCCAACAACGCTCTTTCCCTGAATGTGTTCAACCCGGGTGAGATAGCTTCCACAGCCGGAACATCGGGAGTCGTATACGGAGTAAACGGCGAAATCAATTATGATCCGCAGTCACGTGTCAACACCTTTGCCCATGTCAACCATACTGCTACCGATCCCCGCCTCGGCGTATTGCTCTGTATTAATGGAACAGGGATTCTTAACTCGTGGATCAGGCGCAATGTTGCCCCCGAAGGTATTTCGTACGCCGAGATGAACCGTTTTGCTTCATCCGTTCCCATCGGCAGTGCAGGTATCAGCATCCTTCCTTTCGGCAACGGAGCAGAACGAATGCTCGATAATCGGGCAACCGGTTGCGGTATACACGGCGTAGACTTCAACAGGCATGACAAATCACATCTGATCCGGGCGGCACAGGAAGGAATCGTCTTTTCATTTAAATATGGCATCGACATTATGGAAGAGATGGGCATCCCCGTTAAAAAGATCCATGCCGGACACGCCAATATGTTTCTGAGTTCTGTTTTTCGCGAGACACTGGCCGGTACGACGGAAGCCACCATCGAACTCTATGACACAGACGGTTCCGTTGGTGCAGCCAAAGGAGCAGGAATGGGAGCGGGCATATATAAAAACCATGAAGAAGCATTCGCCACTCTCGATAAGCTGACAGTCGTAGAACCGGATGCCGGCAAACAACAGGAATACACTGATGCTTACGCACGGTGGAAACAATGTCTGACTCAGTCCATGCAGACAGAAACAGAGAATAAGTAATCATTAAGAATAGAATATTAATCATTCCGGCTTTCTTTCTTCTTCCCAAAGGAAGAAGAAAGGGCAAAGCCCCTAAAATTTTAAATAAGATGGCAACAAAAGAGTACTTCCCGGGTATAGGGAAAATTAAATTTGAAGGAAAAGACAGTAAGAACCCGATGGCATTTCGCTATTACGATGCCGAGAAAATGATTAACGGGCGTAGTATGAAAGATTGGTTAAAGTTTGCAATGGCATGGTGGCATACACTTTGTGCCGAAGGCGGTGACCAGTTTGGAGGCGGAACCAAACAGTTCCCATGGAACGGTGACCCTGATCCCGTGCAGGCAGCCAAGAATAAAATGGATGCCGGTTTCGAGTTTATGCAGAAAATGGGCATCGGGTATTATTGCTTCCATGATGTCGATCTGGTTACGGAAGCCGACAGCATCGAAGCCTATGAGGCCAACTTGAAAGAGCTGGTTGCTTATGCTAAGCAGAAACAGGCCGAAACAGGCATCAAACTGTTGTGGGGAACGGCCAATGTATTCAGCCACGCGCGTTACATGAACGGTGCAGCCACCAATCCCGATTTTGATGTTGTGGCCCGTGCCGCTGTCCAGATAAAGAATGCGATTGATGCCACCATTGAACTGGGAGGTACGAACTATGTCTTTTGGGGTGGACGCGAAGGCTATATGTCGTTGCTGAATACTGATCAGAAACGCGAAAAAGAACATCTGGCACAGATGCTGACCATTGCCCGTGATTATGGACGTGCACGTGGTTTCAAGGGCACTTTCCTGATTGAACCGAAACCCATGGAACCGACAAAGCATCAGTATGATGTCGATACAGAGACAGTTATCGGCTTCCTGAAGGCTCACGGACTGAATCAAGACTTCAAAGTGAATATCGAAGTGAATCATGCCACCCTTGCAGGACATACGTTCGAACATGAACTGGCGGTGGCTGTAGACAACGGAATGTTGGGGTCTATCGACGCAAACCGCGGCGATTATCAGAACGGATGGGATACGGATCAATTTCCGATTGACAACTTCGAACTGACACAAGCCATGATGCAGATTATCCGTAACGACGGATTAGGTAACGGCGGTACAAACTTCGATGCCAAAACTCGCCGGAACTCTACTGACCCGGAAGATATCTTTATCGCACATATTGCCGGAATGGATGCTATGGCACGTGCCTTGGAAAGCGCAGCCAATCTGCTCAATGAGTCTCCTTACCAGAAAATGTTGTCCGACCGTTATGCCTCGTTCGATGCGGGCAAAGGCAAGGAGTTCGAAGAAGGGAAACTCAGCCTGGAGGAACTGGTTGCTTATGCCAAAGCCAACGGAGAGCCGAAGCAGACCAGCGGCCAACAGGAACTGTATGAAGCACTCGTTAATATCTACTCATTATAAGTCCGTATTTCACGGTCTGCAGGCTCTTGTTGCCTGCAGACCGTAATTCAAAAAAGCTAATGCCATGAATCATACCAACGAGGGTAGCAAGCTCTACCTGTATTCCATTACATCGGTAGCCATCCTGGGCGGATTGCTGTTCGGCTATGATACCGCTGTAATTTCAGGAGCTGAGAAAGGGCTCGAAGCCTTCTTCCTCACAGCCACAGATTTTCAATACGACAAAGTGATGCACGGCATCACCTCCTCGAGTGCACTGATCGGTTGCGTCTTGGGTGGTGCATTGTCCGGCATCTTCGCTTCACGGCTGGGGCGCCGCAACTCACTACGGCTGGCCGCCGTACTTTTCTTCCTTTCGGCACTGGGGTCTTATTATCCTGAATTCCTGTTCTTTGAATATGGGAAGGCTAATATGAACTTGCTTATCACCTTTAATCTCTACCGCATTCTGGGAGGCATCGGAGTGGGACTGGCGTCCGCTGTTTGTCCCATGTATATTGCCGAGATAGCTCCCTCCAACATTCGCGGTACACTGGTGTCATGCAATCAGTTTGCCATAATCTTCGGCATGCTTGTGGTTTACTTTGTAAACTACCTGATCTTGGGCGACCACCAGAATCCTGTTATCCTGAAAGATGCTGCTGGCACACTTTCTGTAAGTAGTGAGTCGGATATGTGGACCGTTACCGAAGGGTGGCGCTATATGTTCGGTTCCGAAGCCTTTCCGGCAGCTTTCTTCGGCATGTTACTCTTCTTCGTACCCAAAACTCCCCGTTATCTGGTAATGATTGATCAGGATCAGAAGGCTTATTCCATTCTCAAAAAAGTGAATGGAGCCACAAAAGCACAAGAGATTCTTGCCGAAATAAAAGCCACTTCGCAGGAAAAGACAGAGAAGCTGTTCACCTACGGTGCGGCGGTGATTGTTATCGGTATTCTGCTTTCTGTCTTCCAGCAAGCCATCGGCATCAACGCCGTGCTCTATTATGCGCCGCGAATATTCGAAAATGCCGGTGCCGAAGGCGGAGGAATGATGCAAACCGTCATCATGGGCATTGTCAATATCGTCTTTACACTGATAGCTATTTTCACCGTCGACCGTTTCGGACGAAAACCGTTGCTTATCATCGGTTCCGTCGGTATGGCTGTCGGAGCCTTTGCAGTCGCCTTGTGTGACAGTATGGGTATCAAGGGGATACTTCCCGTACTGTCGGTCATTGTATATGCAGCTTTCTTCATGATGTCATGGGGACCCATCTGTTGGGTACTGATATCCGAAATCTTTCCCAACACCATCCGTGGCAAAGCGGTGGCCATTGCTGTGGCATTTCAATGGATATTCAACTACATTGTTTCATCTACGTTCCCCGCGCTCTATGATTTCAGTCCGATGTTTGCCTACAGTCTTTACGGAATCATTTGTGTGATTGCCGCCCTCTTCGTATGGCGTTGGGTGCCGGAAACCAAAGGAAAAACATTGGAGGATATGAGCAAACTTTGGAAGAAGCGTTAACCGGAGTAGATCTTACGTCATTCCACATTGAAAGCAAATCGAAGTAAATGCCGACCGAATGCAGCATATACATCCTTTTGGCTAACATGCACTTCTTGAGAATCCGGTAAACCGGAAGCGTAGCAAACCATAGTCGGTAGTTTCACCCCTTTCAGCTTGCTTCTGAAAGGGGTGGAGCTACCGACTTTTAGATGAATTAAAGTAAGCAAACGAGCCAAAAGCTTACTTCATCCACTCATTAAGGCGTAACCATCCGGTCCGGATGGTTACTACATATGCTCCGTATGGTCTAATGATATCGAATGGGAGCAGAAACGGGGATGATATTTCTCTATTTGGTTATATCTGTACGATAGAAATAAAATAGAAGAATGATAACTGTTTACCCTATTTATTTATCATAGAGATATTAAAAAGAGAATCCACCTATATATATTTCAGTAAATACATATAGATGGATTTCCTTTTTAAAAACGCTGATTCAAATTGCAGACGATTTTTTTAGTCATCTTGCCCGATGGACAGAAAGATGCGATTTTACATGCAATAAATTATCAAAAAGACACATCTTTCAGAATGTCTTTTATTCTTTCGAACTGTCCATCTGTCTTCTCCGGAGTAATTTTCAATAAATGGGCCAACAGCGGGTAGATATCCACATTGACAAATCCCTTCGATTCATACCCTGCCTTAAAGTCGGGCCCACAGGCACGAAACATTACCTGCATATCCGGACTTTGCGGAAAATATCCATGAGCACCTTTCAAGGCACGTGGTACATCGGTAAATTGCCATCCTAACTCGGGAGCCACTACAATATCACCGATACGGTCACTGCTTCCATAGTTTAATTCGGCAGGAATCTCCTCCTTTTTCCACACATGAATATGGGGTACATCTTTCAAGGCATTGTATACCGAGTCGCGATATTCCGGTTTTGTGAAAATAGAGGTCGGAGTCCGTCCATCCACAGCCTCACACCATTCCGGACGCAGATACTTATTCATGTCTACCACGCGGTCGTCACTGATCTCGGTCATTCCATGATCGGCGGTGACAATCAGGTTGACATCCTTACCGAAAGGAAGCGATGCAATTCCCTGCCGCAACATTCCGACCAAACTATCCATACGGTGTATAATGGCAGCAGCTTCTACACTGCGGGGGCCGTGATGATGGGTCACGCCATCCGGCTCTTCAAAGTAAAGCATAACGAGACGGGGACGTTCCGCTTCCGGCTTTTCCAGAAGAGCGATGGTCGAATCCACCCGCTGTTCAAAAGTAAGACGAGGCTTCTCGGCATATTCCCGGTAGTAAGTAGGATAACCGCCTTTGATGGCAATATCCGAACCAACCCAATAAACGTTTCCTGTCTTCACTCCCTGCTTTTGTGCCGTAATCCAGATCGGTTCACCCAGATAGTAGTCGGGATTGTTCCGCGTGGCGGGATCTCCCATAGAGTATTGGCGACGACGTTTTACATCCCAGAAAGTGTTGTTGATAATACCGTTGTGGTCAGGCACCAATCCCGTAGCCAATGTATAGTGGTTGGGGAAAGTAGACGCCGGATAGGAGGGAAGCATGGTCGCCTTTACTCCCTCGCGGGCCATCTGGTTCAGGTTAGGGGTATCATACATTGCCGGATAATCCCAGCGGAAGGCATCCAATGAAACAATTACGGTGTAATGCGGAGCCTTGTCCTGCGCTGCCAAAGTAAAAATAAAGAAGACATAGCAGCAGAAAGAAATAATAAATTTACGCATACTCTTGATAGTTGTTATGAAATGCAAAGGTATAAAATTATATGAAAGCTGTCCGGTTATAAAGATAAAGCTTACCTTTGCAATGTTTTTTTAATACAAGTTACTATGGATTATCCTCATAAAATCAATAAGGTACAGATCCGTAACCTCCAGATTGAAGATTACGCTCAATTATCCCAATCGTTTACACGTGTATATTCGGACGGAAGCGATGTGTTCTGGACACACGAGCAGATTGAGAAACTAATTAAAATTTTCCCCGAAGGACAAATTGTTACTGTGGTCGACGAAAAGATAGTCGGCTGTGCACTCTCTATCATTGTAGAATATGATAAAGTGAAAAACGATCATACCTATGCCCAGGTCACGGGGAAGGAGACTTTCAATACCCATTCTCCCCAAGGGAATATCTTATATGGCATCGAGGTCTTTATCCATCCCGAATATCGCGGGTTACGACTAGCTCGGCGCATGTACGAATATCGCAAAGAACTTTGCGAAACGCTGAATCTGAAAGCGATTATGTTTGGCGGTCGCATCCCGAATTACCATAAGTATGCCGACAAGATGCGTCCCAAAGAGTACATCGACCGTGTTCGTCAGCGCGAAATCTATGATCCGGTGCTCACTTTTCAACTCTCCAATGATTTTCACGTACGCAAGGTGATGACCAATTATTTGCCGAACGATGAAGAATCAAAACACTACGCCTGTCTCTTGCAGTGGGACAACATTTACTATCAGCCGCCTACGCAAGAATATCTGGCCCCCAAAACAACGGTCCGTGTAGGATTGGTGCAGTGGCAGATGCGTAGTTATAAGACCTTGGACGATCTCTTCGAACAGGTAGAATTTTTTGTAGATGCGGTATCCGACTATAAGAGTGATTTTGTGCTTTTTCCCGAATACTTTAATGCACCGTTGATGTCAAAGTACAATGACAAAGGCGAATCACAGGCCATCCGCGGGCTGGCCCAATATACCGAAGAAATCCGCGATCGCTTCATTAATCTGGCAATCAGCTACAACATCAATATCATCACAGGAAGTATGCCGCTGATCAAAGAAGACGGATTGCTGTACAATGCCGGATTTCTTTGCCGACGCGACGGAACTTACGAAATGTACGAAAAGCTCCATGTCACCCCGGACGAGATAAAGAGTTGGGGACTGAGCGGCGGCAAACAGCTTAAAACATTCGATACGGACTGTGCAAAGATAGGCATACTGATCTGTTATGATGTGGAATTTCCGGAACTCTCCCGTCTGATGGCCGACCAGGGAATGCAGATTCTGTTTGTACCGTTTCTCACCGATACACAAAATGCTTATTCGCGTGTTCGGGTCTGCGCACAGGCACGTGCCATTGAGAACGAATGCTTTGTGGTAATAGCCGGCAGTGTAGGCAATCTTCCCCGTGTGCACAATATGGATATTCAATATGCTCAGTCGGGAGTATTCACACCTTGCGATTTCGCTTTTCCGACAGACGGAAAGCGTGCCGAAGCAACTCCGAATACAGAAATGATCCTGGTTTCGGATGTAGATCTCGACTTATTGAACGAACTGCACACTTACGGCAGCGTTCGCAACCTGAAGGACAGGAGAAATGATGTATATGAAGTGCGCTTCAAGAAGCCTTAATAGATTTTATCTATTAACCAATAGATATTATATATCATTAAACTTTGGCAGTAAACAAAGATTCTGATAGCTTTGTTTCCGAAATGAATCATTTAATAACTTCTAAAATAAGAGAATTATGAGATCATTAATTGGAAAACAAGCGCCGAAATTCGATGCCACGGCTGTAATCAATGGGCATGAAATCGTTCAGAACTTTTCGTTGGATCAGTATAAAGGGAAAAAATACGTAGTATTCTTCTTCTACCCGATGGACTTCACTTTTGTATGCCCCACCGAACTGCACGCATTTCAGGAAAAGCTCGAAGAGTTTGAAAAACGTGATGTCGCTGTGGTAGGTTGTTCGGTCGACTCTGAATATTCTCACTTCTCTTGGTTGCAGATGCCCAAGAACGAAGGAGGTATCCAGGGCGTGAAGTATCCTATTGTATCCGACTTTTCTAAGTCAATCTCTGAGAGTTATGGAGTGCTGGCCGGAAGCTATGCCCCCGATGAAAATGGCAATTGGGTATGCGAAGGGACACCGGTAGCTTTCCGTGGTCTGTTCCTGATCGACAAGGAGGGCGTAGTAAGACATTGCGTCATCAACGACTTGCCGCTGGGACGTAACGTGGATGAAGTATTGCGCATGGTAGACGCTTTACAACATTTTGAAGAGTATGGTGAGGTTTGTCCGGCCAATTGGTCGAAAGGCAAAGACGCCATGAAAGCTACCGAAGACGGAGTAGCCAACTATCTGAGTAAGCATTAACAGAGATACATCTGTAAAAAAAAAGGGCGTTTATTGAAAAATAAATGCCCTTTTATAGTTGATAATCCAAATATTATGACGTACTTTACCAACGAAAACAATTGATTGTTTTATTTTACTCTATTTTCTACTGAATCAGTTGAATCCAGATCTAATCTCAAACTTCTGTTGTTTCTAAATTTATTTATCAATTTTTATTTTTTTTATTTTATGAACATGTACATTGGAAACCTTAGCTATCGTGTTAAGGAAGCAGATTTGAGACAAGTAATGGAAGAGTACGGAACAGTTGATTCAGTAAAACTGATCATCGATCGCGAGACTCGCAAATCAAAAGGATTCGCATTCGTTGAAATGCCGAACGACGATGAAGCAAAAAATGTGATCTCTGAGTTGAACGGAGCTGAATACGAAGGCCGTCAGATGGTTGTTAAAGAAGCTCTGCCTCGTAACTAATCCATTTATAACATAAAATTAAAAAGGATACCCTTTAACAGAGTATCCTTTTCTTATATCTACCTGAGAGAGGTTATAATGCTTTGGTCTGATTATCGTTGGTCAGGGGCTTACCTTTGTACTCCCCGGTCAGTGTCTCCAGAAAAGCAACGATTTTATTCAGTTCATCTTCCGGAAGATTCAGATCCATCTGATATTTGGCCATGTAATCTACAGCCTCTTTCATTGTTTTCATACTGCCGTCATGGAAGTAAGGAGCCGTCAGGGCAATGTTTCTCAAACCGGGCACTTTAAAGCGATGTTTGTCACGTTCGTTCCGGGTTTGTTTGAAACGTCCGTTATCTTCTTCTGTCAATTCAATGCCGCGATCTGCGAAGTAGTCTCTCTTTACGCCCATCAGTTCGTAAGACTGGCCGCCCAGTGTCTCACCGACATGACATGTAGCACAATCGTATTTCTTAAACAATTCGTATCCGGCCAGCTCTATATCGTTAATGGCAGTCTTTTCACCTTTCAGATAAAGGTCGAAACGGGAATTCGGAGTAAGCAGTGTCTTTTCAAACTCCTCGATCGCATTCGTGATATTCTGTTCGGAATAACCATCGGGATATACAGCCAAAAAGGCTTTGGTAAAGTTTGCATCCTGCTCCAGTTTCGCAATGATTTCATCAAATGACTGACAGGCCATCTCGACCGGATTCAAAGGAGGTCCGGCAGCCTGCTCGGCAAGTGTTCCGGCACGTCCATCCCAGAACTGGACGAAATTGTAAGCGGCGTTATACACTGTCGGAGCATTTACGCCTCCGAACTGTCCGCCTACACCTTCCGAATATTGCTTATTGTCCACACCACCGGTATTCAATCCGTGACACGAAGCACATGAAACGGTGTTATCGGCCGAAAGGCGAGTGTCATGATAGAGCATATCTCCCAAGATGACTTTACGCATATCCACAGGAATAGAATCTGCGATAGGACGTATCGGTTCATTGGCAAACTCGGCGGCAGCCAGTCCGTTAGCATAATGTGCCAAGCGATGTTGTTTAACCCATGCCATAGCCATTTCCTTCTTGGCATCTGTTACGCTCGATCCCCAATGTACCATGTAATAAGCATGTTTGGGCATCGTTCCGTCCATGATTACTTTTTCGACTTTAGCAAGTGCTACTTTTCCGACAGGCTTACCGGCTTTCAGAGCTTCAGCCATTTCGGTCATGTCGAAAGCACGATAACCTTGCGTTACGTCTTTCTGTACCATTCCGCTTGCAACGGGCCAGTTGGCATAGAAAGGAAGGTCCGGACTGCCCGAATGACATTGTAAACATCCCCCCGAAGTAATGATTTCCTGCATCTGAGCATCAGCAGCAAGATCTTTCGACGGTGCTTGGTTTACAACGCGGTAAGTGATAGCCAGTGCCCCGACTGTCACAAGCAATGCGATGATAAATTTTGTACTTTTCTTCATTGTGCATTCTTTAAGTTAATTATTACGATTGTATAAATGTACACTTTGTTGAGCCGAAGGCAAATAATTCACTCCATACCAGCACATCTGCAATGCCAGAAAGGAGAAAATCAGTATGACGTACAGCATCTTTTTGCGAAACTTCCTTCGCAAGCGCAGATGTATATATAATAGGTATCCCATCCAGGTTACTACCGCCCAGGTTTCTTTGGGGTCCCAACTCCAATAATTACCCCATGCCTCCTTAGCCCACAAAGACCCGAGAAGCATTCCGATTGACAAAAACGCCACTCCGGAATAGACCAGATTGTCTGCTGTCACCAGGTACTCTTCTTTGTGATGGACAAGACCGCAGAGGGCTATGATGAAAGCACATCCCAATACGGAATAGGAGAACATATAGACGGTGACATGGGGAATAAACCAAATACTTTGCAAAGCCGGCATAAGCGACTGGTCATGTATCTCCGGTTTCAGCAGATTGATTATTACAAAGACAGTGGACAATAAGGTGGAGAAAGAAAGTATCCATCGATATTTCCAACGAATATAAGTCAATAACCCGGCAATACCCATAAAGAAAGAGTACCATAAACGGGTCTCGCCCATAGTGCGGAGTGGGGGACGTTGCAGAGATATCCACAGCCCGGCAATGAATATTCCCAAGCAGGTGATGCCTGCTATAGTGAGCACAACAGCCATTCTACTTCGTACTGACGAACGAAGTGCAAATATAGCTCCTGTCAACCAAAGACAGATTGAAGCGACTGCGAACAAATAGAAGTTATCCCAGGTTATCATGTTTCAGCTTTTTAGGACCATTAATAAATAACAAAACAGCTCCTGTCAATATCATCAAAATGCCAACTACCATAACATATTTCCAAGGTTGACGAACTATTTGAAGGATACAATACCGGGTATTTCCCATGTTGTGTGTATCATATCCGGTCAGGTAAATGTCTTCTCCCAAACGGTAACTGTGGGGATGATTTACTTCAAGTGTAGTTCTCCGGTTTCCAATACGCACATCTGCAGCAAAACGCGAAGGCATCCCGTTCGGATAATATTCTGTATTGAAAGAATAGAGTTCCAGTTCATAATCCAGATAATAGGCTTTCCCATCCATACTATAAGCTTCGCGTCCCGGTTGTCCGGCATAAAGCGGGATGCGTAAAGTCTGAACATCACTGCTACCGAAAAATCCGGCAAATAAAGCGAGCCATAATCCCAAATGGTTCAGGATAAAACGCTTCTTTGCCGGCACACAATGATAAAAAAGCATGAATAATCACCATTGCCAAATTACTCAATAAAAGGAAAAGAATGGCAATGAATATCCAGGAAGTCATGAAATTATAGCATCCCAACGAAGCTAAAACCCCTGGCATGGAATCTGCTTCTGCTTCCGATAACTGAGGAAACAAGCCGATAACCAGACTGCCACCTATTAATAATAGGATCGATAGAACACTTGTCCGGGAAGATAACAGAAAACGGGTTAACGGCAACTTATTCCCTTCTTTATAGAGACGCCATAACGAATAAATCCATATAACTGCCACAATCACATTCAGAGGGAATGCAAAAAAGGATAAGGGGAAATTACCTGCCAGAGTTTGCAACAATGCTGCTATTACAAAATATGCAGTCACTAATAGTTTTTTGTGCATAGTTGTGCCTTTATATGGTGCAAAGTAAGTAAAAATATGCCAATAAACGTATAAAAGGGCTATTAATTTGTATTAAATACAATTTTGAAGTAGATTTAAATTAGAAAGGCACACTACTATTCATAATATCGGCTGGGGATGACTGGAATATAAAATATAAACTAGTACTTAGAATAAAGTAGTTTTCCAAAAAGATTATCTATATTAGCATTCACTAAATAGCTTTAATCACCAATGTCTAATTTTAAAACGGCAAAACATGAAAACTCCATCTTTAATTCTGATGACAATTATTTTATGTAATCTCAGTATCCCAATAAATGCTCAGATACTAACCTCCCGCCAGCAAAAGGAAGATTTTGACACCTTATATAGCTTACTACATCAGGTACATCCGGACTTATTTGTGTATCAAACACAAAAAGAATTTGAAAAGAAACATGATTCAATATATTGTTTGTTGAATAAAGAACGAAACCTTTCTGATTTTTACTTTATAGTCTCTCCATTTGTTGCATCTGTTAAAGATGGTCATACTAATTTCACAATTCCTGCTACTCAAGACAGAATTGACTATTTGAATAATGGAGGGCTGACTCTGCCTCTACGCTTAAAAATAGTAGAGAATAAGATATTGGTTGATTTTCCTCTAATATCCTGTTCAATACAGGAAAATGATGAAATAATATGTATGAATAATATAAATAGTCAAACCATATTAAGCCAATTGTATCTCTTACTGGGAGCTGAAAAAGGAAACGCTATTAAGGAAAATCAATTGACCAGTTATCTTTCTACTTTGCTATGGTATAAATATAATTGGGGTGAAAAATATGATTTTACAATTAAAAGAGGAAAAAAGATCTGGAAAGAATCATTGAATGGTATCAGTCAAGCAGATGCCTTCCCTGTTTTAAAAGCACGACTTGGCAAAAGTCTGCCACAATTTGTTTATACTCTAAGTCCGGATAAACAGACTGCTACTCTGCAAATAATGAACTTATATCAATTACCACAACTAAAACAATTTTGTGACTCAGTCTTTTCGGTGATTAACAGAGAACATGTACCCAATTTGGTTATAGATGTCAGGAATAACAAAGGAGGGTCAAGTGCCGGAGTTGACATGCTTCTGTCATACTTATCGCATGATGCTTATATATTATATATCAAAACTGATTTAAAAATCAGTTCATACTCAAAACGGTACAATGAGCAAAAACATCCGGAAACCTATGAAGAGATCAAAAATTTACCTGACGGTTCTTTATTTGCTATTCGGGATTCTTTCGTAGAGGGAAACCGGGATAAAGCAGACATTTATAAAGGATCAGTTACAGTATTGGTAAATGAATCCACTTATTCCGGAGCCTCGACATTTGCATCTGCCATTAAAAAATCTCATGCAGGAAAAGTTCTTGGCGAAACCGGCTGCCCAACTGTATATTTTGGCAATTACATGTCATTCACATTACCCAATTCCCGATTAGAATATTATATCTCACTCAATAAATTTTATGAATAAGAGGGTATCAAAACTCTTTTCACCACGGAGTAACAAGGAGTATCACAGAACTTTTTTTATTAATAATCAACAATTTAAAATCGATTCTGTGTTACTCTGTGTCCTCTGTGGTGAGTTTTGATATCCTTATATTTATTTTGAAGATGTTCCACTCTCAAGAATACTGACAATTGAAAAGAGAGTGAAGCAAATGGCACCCAAACCGGCTAATACGCGTGCAGGGATAAAATAATCATCATGCGTCGTACCCAATTCAAAAACGAAAGAAGCCAGAAACAAACAGGCCAACGCCGTCAATACCGGAATCAAAGGGATGCGGTTGGCCAAAGCAAATTCTCTTCCCCAAATTTTCGCCAGCAGAATTACTTTACTTGAAATGCTGTAACAAACCAGCCCAAGCCCAATCATGATGTATCCGATTACTCCGTTAGTGGTGCTTGAATCGGAAAAAATAACAAACAGTCCCCAAAGAAGCGAAACGGTTCCCATCAACAATACGAGTTTTGGCCATCTTTTACGTTCTCTATCCGTATACACATTTCTGATTTGACGGGCAATAGTAGCAACCAAAGCAATCAGGCTTGTGCAAATGCAAGCTAAACCTACCATCACATGCCCTGCTACGAAATAAGCAGGATGTACATCACTCTTGGCTAATAAAACGAAAGCCCATATCCAGGCAATCAACGATATAGTGATAGCTATTGTTTTTAATATACGCTCTTGCCCCTTGGTAAACGCTCCTTTAGGAATACCGTTACCAATCATTTTTGAGTTGGCAGGAATCAATGAAAAACGGGTAGAAGATGTTGCTGCGGTTGCTACACAAGTAGTTATCAGTCCCACTCCGGCAACTACATGTCCAGCTACGAAAGAGGAGGCAGAGGTAGATCGGGTAAACATGCAAATTCCGCCAACAATTGTGACAACAGCGGCCAGATAACCGATAATAGGCAATGCATATAAAGAACCTCGCCCGTAAGTATGTATGATTTGCCGGATAATAGTAGCGGCTGTTGCAAATAATGCAATGCAAATCATACCTAATGAAAAAACTACCGGACCTGCTACCAGTCGGTTAGAGTCATCGCCATATGCACTGATAAACGCCCCGTAGCCAAAACAAAACAGAGCCATTGCCAAGGGAATTGCTCTGAACAATACACTTATACCGTAATTCATAACATATAGGTTTTAAAATTTCACTGATAAACAAGACATGTAGTTTTTTGTTTCACCCCCCTTACTACTTTTTACACTCTTTTCACAAGATAGCCTTTTCTATCATACTGAAATTAAAAAGCCTTTTCTTGTATGAAAACGAATGTTTTTGTACATTTGCACCCTTAAAATAGGGAGGGTATCCCAATCTTAAATTGTAATATAGTAAAATTGTAAATATAGCCATGAGCAAGAAATTTGCCGAATATTCGCAGTTCGACCTTTCGAAGGTGAATAAGGACGTGTTGAAAAAATGGGACGAAAACCAAGTTTTCGCCAAGAGTATGACAGAACGTGAAGGCTGTCCTTCGTTTGTATTTTTTGAAGGACCTCCATCAGCTAACGGTATGCCGGGTATTCACCACGTAATGGCTCGTTCTATCAAAGATATTTTCTGTCGTTACAAAACGATGAAGGGCTATCAGGTGAAACGTAAAGCCGGTTGGGACACACACGGACTTCCTGTTGAGTTGGGGGTTGAAAAGTCTTTGGGAATCACAAAAGAGGATATTGGAAAAACAATTTCAGTAGCCGAATACAATGCTCACTGTCGTCAGGATGTGATGAAGTTTACAAAGGAATGGGAAGACCTGACCCACAAAATGGGCTATTGGGTGGATATGAAGCATCCATACATTACATATGATAATCGTTACATCGAAACCTTGTGGTGGTTGCTAAAACAATTGTATAAAAAAGGATTACTGTATAAAGGATACACCATCCAACCCTATTCTCCGGCAGCAGGAACCGGATTAAGTTCACACGAACTGAATCAACCGGGATGTTATCGGGACGTGAAAGATACGACAGTAGTGGCACAATTCAAAATGAAGAACCCCAAACCGGAAATGGCACAATGGGGCACTCCTTATTTCCTGGCATGGACCACTACTCCATGGACATTACCTTCAAATACCGCACTCTGTGTCGGCCCTAAAATTGATTATGTAGCAGTTCAATCATATAACGCATATACAGGACAACCCATCACGGTGGTATTGGCAAAGGCGTTATTGAATGCACATTTTAATCCGAAAGCAGCCGAACTGAAGCTGGAAGATTATAAGGCAGGTGATAAGTTGGTTCCTTTCAAAGTGATAGCTGAATATAAAGGTCCTGATTTAGTAGGCATGGAATACGAGCAATTAATTCCGTGGGTAAATCCGGGCGAAGGTGCTTTCAGAGTAATTTTGGGCGATTATGTAACGACGGAAGACGGTACAGGTATCGTACATATTGCACCTACATTTGGTGCCGATGACGCCCAAGTAGCAAAAGCTGCCGGCATACCTCCGCTACAGTTGGTTAATAAAAAGGGAGAACTTCGTCCGATGGTAGATTTGACCGGTAAATTCTATACTTTAGATGAATTGGATGAAGACTTTATAAAACAGCGAGTTAACGTAGATTTATATAAAGAGTATGCTGGCCGCTTTGTGAAGAATGCATATGATCCAAACCTGTCCGATCAGGATGAGTCATTGGATGTAAGTATCTGTATGATGATGAAGGTTAATAATCAAGCTTTCAAAATAGAGAAGCATGTGCATAATTATCCCCATTGCTGGCGTACAGATAAACCGGTACTATATTATCCGCTGGACAGCTGGTTTATTCGTTCTACAGCTTGCAAAGAACGCATGATAGAATTGAATAAGACTATTAACTGGAAACCGGAGTCTACCGGAACCGGTCGCTTTGGAAAATGGCTGGAAAACCTGAATGACTGGAACTTAAGCCGTTCTCGTTATTGGGGTACTCCATTACCGATTTGGCGAACAGAAGATAACAGTGACGAAAAATGTATCGAGTCGGTTGAAGAGCTATATAATGAAATAGAAAAATCAGTCGCTGCAGGATATATGCAGTCGAATCCTTATAAAGATAAAGGTTTCGTACCGGGTGAATATAATGAAGAGAATTATAATAAGATAGATCTTCATCGCCCTTATGTAGACGATATTATCCTTGTCTCAAAGGACGGGAAGCCGATGAAACGTGAAGCAGACTTGATCGACGTATGGTTTGATTCGGGCGCAATGCCGTATGCCCAGATTCATTATCCATTTGAAAATAAAGAATTGTTGGATAGTCATCAGGTATACCCGGCCGATTTTATAGCGGAAGGAGTAGACCAAACTCGCGGATGGTTCTTTACTTTACATGCCATTGCAACAATGGTATTCGATAGCGTCTCTTATAAGGCTGTTATTTCCAATGGATTAGTATTAGATAAAAATGGCAACAAGATGTCTAAACGTTTAGGTAATGCTGTTGACCCATTCTCTACTATTGAACAATATGGCTCTGATCCGTTACGCTGGTATATGATCACTAACTCTTCTCCATGGGACAACCTGAAGTTTGATGTTGATGGCATTGAAGAGGTACGCCGTAAATTCTTCGGAACGTTATACAATACTTATTCTTTCTTTGCCCTGTATGCCAATGTAGACGGTTTTGAATACAAGGAAGCCGATCTTCCGATGAATGAGCGTCCGGAAATTGACCGATGGATTCTATCCGTCTTGAATACATTAGTAAAAGAGGTAGATACTTGCTACAATGAATATGAACCGACTAAAGCCGGACGTTTAATTTCAGATTTTGTAAATGATAATCTGTCTAACTGGTATGTTCGCCTGAACCGTAAACGTTTCTGGGGTGGTGGATTCACTCAAGATAAGCTCTCTGCATATCAGACTCTGTATACATGTTTGGAGACTGTAGCCAAACTGATGGCACCTATCGCTCCATTCTATGCAGACCGCTTGTACAGTGATTTGATCGGAGTAACAGGTCGTGATAACGTTGTGTCTGTCCATCTTGCCAAATTCCCGGAATACAATGAGAAAATGGTTGATAAAGAACTGGAAGCACAAATGCAAATGGCACAAGATGTTACTTCCATGGTGCTGGCATTACGCCGTAAAGTAAACATTAAGGTTCGCCAGCCATTGCAGTGTATTATGATTCCCGTGGTAGATGAAGTTCAAAAAAGCGCATATCGAAGCCGTGAAAGCATTAATCATGAGCGAAGTGAACGTAAAAGAGATCAAGTTTGTGGATGGTGCGGCAGGTGTTCTGGTGAAAAAAGTGAAGTGTGACTTCAAAAAACTAGGACCAAAATTTGGAAAACAAATGAAAGCTGTAGCAGCTGCTGTAGCAGAAATGTCACAAGAAGCTATTGCAGAACTTGAAAAGAATGGTAAGTACACCTTTGATTTGGGCGGAGCAGAAGCTGTGATAGAATCGGCGGATGTGGAAATCTTCAGTGAAGATATTCCGGGATGGTTGGTTGCCAATGAAGGGAAACTGACTGTTGCACTTGAGGTTACCGTGACAGACGAACTCCGTCGTGAAGGAATTGCTCGTGAATTGGTAAATCGCATTCAAAATATCCGTAAATCAAGCGGTTTCGAGATTACAGACAAAATAAAATTAACATTATCTAAAAATCCGCAGACTGATGATGCGGTAAATGAATATAATAGTTATATTTGTAACCAAGTTTTGGGTACATCCCTTACTTTAGCAGATGAAGTAAAAGACGGAACAGAATTGAATTTCGACGACTTCTCTTTGTTTGTGAATGTAGTGAAAGAATAATTCTAATACTAATAATCTATAAACAGTAAAAGTTATGGCAGAAAAGACAAGATATTCGGATGCGGAACTAGAAGAATTCCGCGCCATCATCAATGAAAAACTGGAATTGGCACAACGTGACTATGAACAGTTAAAACTAAGTCTAATGGGACTGGACGGAAACGATACAGATGACACGTCTCCTACATACAAGGTTTTGGAAGAAGGAGCGAATACGTTGTCAAAAGAAGAAACCACACGTTTGGCACAACGCCAGTTGAAGTTTATTCAAGGCTTGCAAGCTGCTTTGGTACGTATCGAGAATAAGACGTATGGCATCTGCCGCGAAACTGGAAAGTTAATTCCTGCAGAGCGTCTGCGTGCTGTGCCTCATGCTACACTGAGCATCGAAGCAAAGAACAGTGGAAAGAAATAAATAGTAGGCTACGAGCTACCTGTTACAAGAAACAAGGGTTTCACACAACTATATTGTGTTCCTCTTTTTGATTGTCATTGGTAGCTCGTAACTTGTATAACTGATAGCTTAACAAAGATGAAAAAACTACTCACGAAAGGACAAATCGCTATACTCGTCATTTTTTCTGTCTTGATTATTGATCAGGTCATAAAGATTTGGATCAAAACTCACATGTATTGGCATGAAAGTATTCGCATTACGGACTGGTTTTATATCTATTTCACTGAAAATAATGGTATGGCGTTTGGAATGGAGCTTTTTGGGAAACTCTTTTTAACTACATTCCGAATCGTTGCAGTAGGATTAATAGGATGGTATCTATACAAAATCGTAAAAAGAGGATTAAAGACCGGATATATTATCTGTGTATCATTAATTCTAACCGGTGCATTGGGTAATATCATCGACAGTGTATTCTATGGAGTCATCTTCAACGAAAGTACACATTCACAAATAGCCAGTTTCATGCCTGATGGCGGCGGTTATTCTACTTGGTTCTATGGTAAAGTTGTCGATATGTTCTATTTCCCGATCATTGATACCAACTGGCCGACATGGATGCCTTTTGTCGGAGGAGAACATTTTATTTTCTTCAGTCCGATCTTTAATTTTGCAGATGCCGCCATTAGTTGCGGAATTATTGCCTTATTACTATTCTACAGCAAATACCTGAATGATTCATATCATCATTCTGTGACTAAAAAGTAAAAAACAGGTAATGAAAAAGTTTTTCCGATTTCAATTATGTTGTATTTGTCTTTTGGTACTGATTGTATCTGCTTGTAAGGTGAAAAGGCCGGACAGCGTCATATCAGAATCGGAGATGGAAAATTTATTATACGATTATCACATTGCCAAAGCGATGGGAGAGAACATGCCCGGTGGTGAGAACTATAAAAAGGCATTGTACGTCGAAGCAGTATTCAAAAAGTATGGTACGACAGAAGAAGTTTTCGACTCATCAATGGTATGGTATACCCGAAATACAAAAATATTATCGGAAATCTATGAGAAAGTGAACAAAAGACTGAAAGCGCAGCAAAATGCCATCAACCATCTGATTGCATTACGTGACAATAAACCTAAGATGTCTGCTCCGGGTGACAGCATCAATGTTTGGGCATGGCAGCGAATTGCTCAATTAACAGAGGCTCCATTAAACAATAAATTTACGTTCACTCTACCTTCTGATACGAACTTCAAAAAACGCGATGTGTTGCTTTGGAAAATGCAATATAACTTCCTGAGTGAAATTCCTGATTCAACAATGGCTCCAATAATGGCTATGCAGATTGTTTATGAAAACGACACAGTGACCCATAGTTGTGTGAAGCACATTTTTAAATCTGGCATTCAAAATATTCGTCTCCAATCGGATACAATGAATATCAAGGAGATAAAAGGATTTATCTTTTGTCCGCTATCTGAGGAATCAATAACACTTCTGGTCAGTGATATTTCATTGACCCGTTATCATGCAAATGATTCAATAACACAGATAAGTAAAGATTCTCTAAAAACTGATTCAATAAAAGAAAAAAGTAAAAACGATTCTATTCAGAAGAAAACTCCCAAAGACACTATTCAAGCATCATCATCCCATCAACGTACGAATCCGAACGATCTGAATCGTCCTAATAATGATGTCCGGCCTATTAAACCGGAACAACGTGAGAAAGAGATGCAGATAGAAAAAGAGAAACAGCAATTGGAAAGACAACAAAGGACCAATCCAAGGAGGCCATTACGTCGTCAGAATAATTAAGAGAGAATATGAAGCGTTTTGCTGCACATTATTTATTTGTTCCGGGAAGTGGATTTTTAAAGCAATATGCGATAGAAATAGAAGGAGGATATATTTGTCATATCTTTCCTTTCAGCGAAGAAATAGAGTCTGTAGAATGGTTTCCGGGTGTCATACTACTGACTCCACAAGAAGAATCAGATATAAATACTTTGTTTAACTTTACTAATATAGAAAAACAAAGTATTTATATTCCGAAAGTTACCATAGATATGAAATGGCGGGCTTATTTATTATATCCTTTCAATTTTGTTACAATGCAGCCTGTCGCCGAAACTCTGCACAGACAATTGCAGTAGCAATAGCAACATTTAGTGATTCTGAAGTCTCTCGTTCTGCAGGATAGTTAGGGATATATAACTTACGGTTTACCAGCTTCTCTATCTCAGGGCTGATACCATTTCCTTCGTTGCCCATTATTATAATTCCATTCTTCGACAAGGGTTGTTCATACATATTTTCCCCATCTAAAAGAGTACCATATACAGGTACATTCCCTAACGAATGCATCAAGTCCGGTAAAGCTGTATAATACACTTTTACTCTGGCAATTCCTCCCATTGTGGCTTGTATTGTCTTGGGATTGAACACATCAACTGTGTTGGGCGAACAAAAAATGTGCTCAATTCCGAACCAATCGGCAAGACGAATGATCGTACCAAGATTTCCAGGATCTTGTATATCGTCCAAAGCCAAACACAAAGAATTGCGGATAGCTTCCATATCGATTTCATATTCAGGTTGTTCAAACAATGCTAATACCTGTTGTGGTGTCTTCAACAGACTGGTACGGGAAAGCTCCTCTGAAGTTACTTCAATGACTTCTGCTGCTTGAACTGCAGGATGTTCCTCAAGCCAATCAGATGTTGCTATCAATAGTTTACAAGGGAAATATCCTAATACATCACCAACAAGCTTCGGACCTTCTGCTAAAAAAACTTTTTCCTCTTTCCTGATTTTCTTTAATTCCAGCGAACGAATATATTTTATTCTATTTTTACTTAATATGCTCATCTAAATCTCATTTTATGGCAAAGCTATAAAGATATTCTTAATTAGCTATCATATTTACCTTCCTTTTATGGATTAATTTCATTCCCATTAACAATATTTACATTGATAAAATCGTATAATCTACTTAATTTTAGTAGATTTGTTATACGATATTATATTGATATACAAAGTAGAGAATCCTTTTACGAATAATATATGAAATATAATAAAAGAAAAGAATTATAATTTACTGTTTTTAGAAAAAGTTCCTCCTCTATTAAATATAGAAAAACTTTAAACAATAGGTATATATCAGAATCCTTGGAATATATTGAACGGCTGCAGCAAATTTAAATATTCACTCAAGTATTACCTTTAAAAACTAATTGAAATGTTGAACGAAAAAAGAACTCAAAGAATTATGAAAAGTAAATTCCTGATATTTTTGTCGGCAGTAGCCATGCTGTTATTATTTAGCAATTGTGGAAGCAAAACAACAAGTAATGATCAGGCCACTACCGAAGTGAAAGACACTGTCACTTCAAAAGAAGAAGCTGTACCGGATAGTGTATCTATCTTGGGAGACCAGGTATATGATATAGTGAACACAGCTCCCGAATTTCCGGGAGGAATGAAAGCGTGTCTCGAGTTTCTCTACAAGAATATTACTTATCCGGCACAAGCTATTGAAAGTAAGCAGGAAGGTCAGGTTGTGATACAGTTTGTTGTTACCAAAAATGGTAAAATTATTGATCCGAAAGTTGTGAAAAGTGTATCTCCATCACTTGACGCAGAGGCCATACGGATCATAAATTTAATGCCTGACTGGACTCCGGGAAAACAAAAAAATGGTCAGGAAGTGAATTCACGGTTTACACTTCCAGTCCGTTTTACACTTAAATGATATAATCATCTATAAAAATGCCGGAAGATGCTTTTCAGCTCTTCCGGCATTTTTATTTCCCAAAACGAAAAATATGGTTTATATTTGTATCTTGTTTGGCATAATCTATTAAAAACCGTATATGAAGAAAGGGATTCTTTACACGATTCTTCTTTATCTTGCTTTGTCACTGGCTTCGTGCTCTGCCACTAAGTTTGTACCGGATGGCTCTTATCTATTGGATGAGGTAAAAATACATACTGACAATAAAGAAATAAAACCTTCGGACATGCGACTTTATGTTCGCCAGAATCCTAATTCTAAATGGTTCAGTACCATCAAAACCCAGCTATATGTATATAATTGGTCCGGACGGGATTCTACAAAATGGTTCAATCGATTCCTGCGTAAAATAGGAGATGCTCCGGTAATATACAATGAATCCGACGCTATACGCTCTCAAGAAGAAATTGCTAAAGCAGTGCAAAATTTAGGATATATGGGAGCTAGCGTAAAAAGAACTACAAAAACGAAAAAGAAAAAGCTAAAATTATTTTATGAAATCACTTCAGGCAAACCTTATATTGTACGTACACTGAAATATGATATTTCTGATAAGAAAATAGCAGAATATCTTCGGAATGATTCTACCCAATCAATGTTAAGAGAAGGAATGCTTTTCGATGTAAATGTACTCGATGCGGAACGACAGCGCATTACAGACTATCTATTATGTAACGGTTATTATAAATTTAATAAGGATTACATTACTTATACAGCTGACACTGCCCGCAATACCCATCAGGTGGATCTCACTTTACACTTATTACCTTATAAAACTTATGTCGGAGATACTCCTAAAGAGCATTTTCAGTATAAGATTAACAAAATCAATTTCATTACCGATTATGATGTTCTGCAATCGTCAGCTTTGAGTAGCATTGAGATCAACGATTCCTTGCATTATAATGGATTTCCGATCTACTATAAAGACAAGCTATATTTACGTCCCAAAGTGTTAGTGGATAACCTGAGATTTGCATCCGGAGATTTATATGACGAACGTAATGTACAGAAGACTTATACTTACTTTGGGCGACTATCGGCGCTCAAATATACTAATATTCGTTTTTTCGAAACTCAAAATGGTGATAGCACCCAATTAAATTGTTATGTCATGCTAACTAAAAGCAAGCATAAATCTATCTCTTTTGAACTGGAAGGCACTAATTCTGCAGGAGATTTGGGAGCTGCCGCATCTGTTTCTTTTCAACATAGAAATTTATTCCGCGGCTCGGAAACCTTCATGGTAAAGTTTCGTGGAGCATACGAGGCTATTTCGGGATTACAACCGGGTTATAAGAACCATAACTATACTGAATACGGAGTCGAAACAAGCATTAATTTCCCCAATTTCTTGTTTCCTTTTCTCACGTCTGACTTTAAACGACGAATAAAAGCAACTACAGAATTCGGCTTGCAATATAATTATCAATTACGTCCGGAGTTCTCACGTACCATTGCCTCGGCTTCTTGGAGCTATAAATGGATGCAAAAACAGAAAATACAGCATCGCATCGATTTGTTGGATATCAGTTATCTCTATCTGCCTTGGATTTCGTCTCAATTCCAGGAAGATTATATTAATAAGGATAAAGATAATTATATTCTCAAATATAATTATGAAAATCGTTTGATTGTACGTATGGGATACAATTATAGCTATAATAGTGCGGGTGGAGCTCTTGTCAATAATACAATTACAACTAATTCTTATTCTATACGGGCAGGCTTCGAATCAGCAGGTAATATTCTTTACGGAATTTCGAAAATGATTAATATGAGAAAAAATAAAGATGGCGAATATGCTATTTTAGGTATACCATATGCACAATATTTAAAAGGAGATTTTGATTTTGCCAAAAATATTATTATTGACCATCGTAATTCTCTTGCATTTCATGCCGGAATAGGAATCGCTGTTCCTTATGGAAATGCCAAAGTAGTTCCTTTTGAAAAAAGATATTTTTCAGGAGGAGCAAACAGTGTTAGAGGATGGTCCGTACGCAATTTAGGACCGGGATCCTTTGCCGGAGATGGGAATTTCATGAATCAATCCGGAGATATTAAACTGGATGCAAGTATCGAATACCGTACTCGTCTATTCTGGAAGTTTCGTGGAGCAGCATTTATCGATGCAGGAAATATATGGACTATTCGTGAATATGAAAATCAGCCGGGTGGTGTTTTTGAATTTGATAAGTTTTATAAGCAGATTGCCGTTGCTTATGGATTAGGGCTCAGACTTGACTTAGACTTTTTTGTACTTCGCTTTGATGGGGGGATGAAAGCTATAAATCCTAAATATAAAAAAGCAAAAGAGCGCTATCCTATTATTCATCCTAGATTCAGCCGCGATTTCGCATTCCATTTTGCAGTAGGCTATCCATTCTAGTTATACATTACAGGGAGATAGATACAAAAAAGATGAAACTTACTCTCAGAGTTTAAGTTTCATCTTTATATTTTATTTATTTCAATAATCAACGTGCAGCAAAGAGCAGTCCACCCATTGTAGCCTGACGTGCAGCCATCATACCTTGTGCATCAAGAGTTACATTCATTTTATCTCCATTCGGTAAGTTCATTTCAGCAGTACCGTCATTGTTCATTTTCAATAGCTCTGTGCTAACTCCATCGGCAACAACATTCCAAGTATTTGCTTCTTTATTATAAATCAACTCCATAGCTGAATCTTCACCTTCTTTAGTGATAGAATAGCCATTTTCAAGAGTCTTTACTAAATAATCCCCATTCTCACCTTTCACTTTCTTAACATCACCTACATTAGCCATCGGGTTGGTTCCACTCCAGAACTCAATAGAATTGATAACCAAAGCGTCCGCCAGATAAGCAACACCATATACCGGAACGATATTTAAAGCAAGAAAAACAAGTTCATTCACAAATTTCGTACCAATAGACTGGTTCCAGGAAGAAATACGATTAAACAGTCCGAATGATCCTACACATGAACTAAATAGGATAGTACCACTGAGAAAAATGGCAGCAACCAAAGTCAATCTGTTCTTTTTCATACTAAATTTATTATTTGTTATTACGTTAATATTATAGATCATTTATATAAAAATGATCCAGTTATATGCTGCAAATATAATCTTTTTAGTCAAAGAGAACAAATTTAGGTTACTTTTCCATTTACAATTTTCGTTTGTTTTTGAGTTGTCGTCCTATCACATAATCAACTGAATATTTCCCGGGACCACTAATATACATCAAAACAAAAATAATCAGATATACTAACGCCAGCTCTTTCATTGCAAAAATATCATTGGCATGAATAACAAAGAATGCAATTACCATAGTAAAAATCATCGGAATCATAGCCAATCTATATAAGAAGCCTATAATAAAGGCCATTGAACATGCCAACTCTGCAAAAACAGCCAATCCTAAAGAGAGGGGAGAACCCAGCCCTAATGGATCAGGAAAGGATGTGGAAAGTTCCTGAAAATTGCTCCACTTTTGTATACCATGATTCATCAACAACAGGCCAAACGAAATTCTTAGAATCAACAAGAATAGAGATGCTCCGGCACTGTCTGGTTTTAGAGGAAATAAAAATTTGTAAATCATAAGTTTATATTTTTAGATTTTATAATATAAACAACTGGCAGTTTTGTATTGTTTACTTGATACAAATCAAATAACGATAAAATCTGAAAAAAACAAGAATAATATCCGACCCATAAATTATCACTTTTGTTATATCAATAAACATTAGCGAATATAATCATGAAAGAAATATGGAAGTTCTTGAAAAGTTGTCTTGAAGAAATAGGCAGAAATATTCTCAAAGAGTATGGCTATTCCGATGATTAATAACTGTTTTATTAAATATTGACTTCAAAGAAAATGCATTGCTTCAAAAAGGCAATGCATTTTTTATCGGTATTGCAAAAAAAATATAATGTGAGCATCTTTTTGATATCTGATCTGTTATATCAACAATATAAAAAAAAGTAACTATGGACTATCTATTTTTCTATCTATTCTTTTTGTTCATTATATGGACATTTATCGTAAAAAGTATACATGATGCACCCGAAATGGAAGATATCGAGTAGAATCTATAAAAAAATAAAGGAGGATCTATACAATAGTATGTCCTCCTTTCATTATTTCTATTTATTATTCTCCTTCGAGGAAGGAGCAATGTAGTCTTCCTTAATGAATTCATCATATACTTTCTTTGGATGATCAAAAGGAGCTACCCCCGTACGATTTTCATTAAAATTCTCACGTCTGAATTTCTTCAGTTTAAGATTATCTTCAGCATATTCCCGAAGTTTCTTCTTTTCATGCCCATACAATGAGCTGTCCAGAACTTCCGAATCCAACAGACTCTCTTTAGGGGTGATAGATGGTAACAGTTTTTGCTCTAATAATCCACGATAAGCACCATTATACTCACACCATACACAGTCTCCTAAAACAAACAGCCGATAAGTGTATCTGGACCATGCTGTCTTAATAGTCACTTCGCGAGAGTAAATCTCCACAGTTGCCTCCGAATCGAATGCCTGATCACGGATTACAACCAATTTCCTACCCGAAATATCTTCCTTAATAAGGGTCATCCATTTTTCGGAATTCAGAATTTCCCCGATAATATCAGGTAATTTTTCTTTAATTTCAAATTGTATTCTCATATCATTCGCCTGTGGGCCAGGACTTATTAATTGCCCCCAATAATAATCAATTTCCTAAAGATAGTAAGTTTTGGAGTTAAAAACAAAATTAAAACCATTTTTTTCCAGTCTTTTTGCTATAATTATCCATCTATTTACTGTCAAATACATAAAACTCAATATCCTCATCAATTTTACATATAACTTTTCAATCTGAAGGGTATTATCATTAAAAAGAAACTGATGTCAGCGCAAGAATGCTAACATTTCATAAGAACAATGACAAACGTATAAAATCAATTTTTGCCTCATTCGTTCTATTGCTCCTCTGTTCGGTTTTACACCTGTCAATCAGACGATACTCCCATTTAGCGAACTGGTATGTGTACTCCTTTATGGCTGGACTTAGAGAAGTGATATATAAGAAGAAATAAAACAATTTCTAGATAGCAAATGGACGTACTTGTATAGGGCATTTAATTGAACTCATTTGGATTTTTGTATTATCAGAAAGAGAAATTCTCCTCAGATTTTACATTATATCCTGAAATAATAAAAAAGGAAAAACCCTAAAAATAAATGATTTTCAGAGCTTTTCCTTTTTAACTTGTACACCCTCAGGGACTCGAACCCTGGACCCATTGATTAAGAGTCAATTGCTCTACCAGCTGAGCTAAGAGTGCATTGCCATCAAGCATTCTTGATTTCGGGTGCAAAGGTAAACCTTTATTTTTAAATGGCAAATATTTAAGAGACTTTTTTAATACGGAATAATGTCTTTTATTCCGTATAAAGAATAAACTGTTGTTTTTAAGTATCAAGTTGCAAATAATCACACAAAACAAACGATCTCATTCACAATGATGTATAGCAAAGAAGAAATTTTCAGATTAATATTTAGTAAAAAACAAATTACACTTTGAATAAAGAAAAATATTCTAAGGAGTTTTTTAGATAGGCTTTATAATAATCTCCATCGAATAATTCACGTAAACTATTATAATCCAACAGATATGGATATAATATTTTATAAGATCCACTATGCTGATAATTCTCCACATCAATTTTATTGCATTAATATTATAATATTTCAAGCGGTTGGGCATACCATTATATCAATAATTTATAATATTCATTTCATCTATATTTCTTTTGATGTATTTTTGTAGTCGAAATAAACAGCAAAACTAAAAATCTAATAACGAATGAATTTATATTTAAAACACACCTTATTTTATCTATTAGGTATATCTTACGCTTTGATATCTTCAGCACAGTCTAATCCGGATAAACTACAATGTAAAGTGACAGGACGCATGCTTCTGGATGGCGGTGTTTATCTCAAGAATGATAATAATTTTGGTAATGGAGTTGAATTCAGTGATCTTCGGATAGGTGCAAAAGTCGCATATCAAAATTGGGATATGAAACTTGAAATAGGCTATACCGGCAATAAAGCGACAATAAAAGATGCTTTTGCAAAGTACACATACAAGAACCACTCTATACAAGTCGGACAATTCTACGAACCGTTTAGTTTAGAAATGATGTGCAGCACTTTCGACATTCGCTTTAATCAATCTCCAGGAGCTGTTCTTGCATTAACAAACGGCAGGCGAATGGGAATCACTTATAGTTACCGAAACAAACGTTATTATATGTCAGGAGGGGCATTCATGGATAATGAAGTCAACAACCTAAAAAAAGCGTCACATGGATATGCTTTGGATGGCAGGGTAGTATATCGTCCGGTTTTAGATAGCAAGAAGCTTATTCATATAGGTTTTGCGGCCAATTACCGTACCCCTAACGAATCCTTAAATGAAGAAGATAAAAACATATTTATCTATAAATCTCCTGGTGTGAGTACGATTGATAACCGAAATATTGCAATGGCTACTATTGATCATGCAGCGTATCAGATAAAATTTGGCACAGAATTACTGGTTTATTATCACCGTTTCTGCCTGCAAAGTGAATATATACGTACTCATGTGGAACGAGACAATGCTTTTAAGAACTATGTGGCACAAGGAGCCTACCTTCAGTGCTCTTGGCTTTTATCCGGAGAAACTTATCTGTACGATGAATCTGTTGCATGTGCCGGTCGTCCGGAAGGAAAAAGTCTGGAGATTTGTTCACGATTTAACTATTTGACACTCAACGATGAGGATGCCGCCATTTGGGGAGGAGAACAAAAAGATATCTCCATCGGACTCAACTATTATATTAATAAATATATAGGTATAAAATTAAACTATAGCTATCTGATGCCCGGAGCCAGTATAAAAGAGATCAGCCGTAAAAACTTTAGTGTTTTTCAAGGACGATTTCAATTCATTTTTTAATTGGCTATTGCTTCCATCGTCTGATCATATTTCCTATTGTAATCCTATAGAGAGGCTGGATCACCATTTGCGATTCTTTACCGATGATAAGTAAAGAAGCACGAACGGTGATCAGCTTTTTATCAAATAAATGATCAGAGGATAACCAATCCCATATCTATTTACTTTGCTTTTCCATATCTCTGACAGCCGGAATGCACATCATCAAAATTGAGGTAAATACAATTGCTATCCCACAACAGATAAAAATATTGGCTATTCCTAAACTATCAGCAATAAATCCGGTAATGAACAACCCAATGATAGAAGGCAATAAGCTCACGCTGTCAAAAAGAGAAAACACACGTCCTAAATATGCCGGTTTAAACTGAGTTTGCAGTAATGAAGTAAAAGGCCCGGAAAAAAATGGGACAACTATACCTTGTGCCACTGTTAATGCTGCAAAAAGTACAAAACCATCAGCCGGAAGTATTCCACAAAATGCCAATGCCGCACCAAGCAAAAAATAGGAAATAGCAATCAGCAAGGTTTTACGTATCTTTGGATTCCATACACCCAATAAGGCACCACCGGCCAACATGCCAGCACCGAAAAGAGTTTCTATCAAACTTACTTGATATGCTGTTCCCGAGAAATTTTTCAAAGTCATCAACGGCATCAATGCCACCATTGGCATAACAAAAAATGTAACCAGAACTTCAGTTACCATTACCCAACTGACTCCTTTATTACGCATAATTACATTAAATCCATCTCGCATATCATAAAGTACATTTCTAGCTGAGGTATTTTCTTGTTTAGGATTGGGAATATACACAAAAAGTAAAGCTGTACAAGCTATTATAGCTCCCAATACATCTAGAAGCATGACAAGACTCATGTCAAACGCAAGAAGCAATATGGCTCCAAGAGCCGGACCACCAATGTTACAAATCGACTGGATAGCTTGATTGATACCCGCAATGCGCATAAGTTCTTTTTCCGGTGCCAACAATGGTACAGAGGATTTCATGGCAGGCGTATGAAATGCACCGCCAACCGAACGCAACATAAGTAAAAGATATATATGCCATAATTCGATTATATCCAAATAGAACAGTAAAGCGATCACTCCGGAACAGAGAGCGACAAAACTGTCAGCACCAATCATAGTCCATTTACGATTCCAACGATCGACAAAGACGCCGGCAAAAGGGCCTAATAAAGCTTGTGGTAATAAAGCAGCGATAGTTGCAAATGACAATACCTCCGCAGATCCCGTTTTAAGACTAATCCACAAAACAATAGAAAACTGGGCAATAGAACTACTTAGTATAGAGAATAGTTGCCCTGTCCATATAATGATAAACTTTTTCTTCCAATTATTCATAATAAGTTTGATAAAGAATGAAATTATTTCCCTATTGCATCTATACAGAAGAAGAAAGAATAGGATACCTCCCTGAAAAACCTAAGGTATATCTAAAATAGGATGGAACTGTAGCTAAGCCAGCTCCAAATGATTGACGAGTATGTTAAACTGATAAGTTGTTTTCATCAAATTAATTTTTGCGGTGGCAAAGATAAAACAATATTTCAAAATGTCACCAAAAACAAAAAGGAGATTATTTATAATCTCCTTTTGTACACCCTCAGGGACTCGAACCCTGGACCCATTGATTAAGAGTCAATTGCTCTACCAGCTGAGCTAAGAGTGCTTGTTTCTCGTTTGCGGTTGCAAAAGTATGGCTTTTATTTTATACTACCAAATAAACAGACCTGTTTTTTTACTCTTTTTTTCTCACATTTATTCAAACTCATAGAGCTCCGAAGGCGTATTTCTCTTTAAAGCAAGTAGTTGCACATCTTTCCCGACAATAATACCTTTACTCTTCAATTTCCACTCAACTGTCTTATATGCTAACTCCGGATGATTATTATCTTTACTCAGATGGCAAAGCCAAATATAACGAAGATGCTCCATTATGTTTTCCGCAAGAAAGTTGGCGGTATCTATATTACTCATATGACCTGTTTTACTTGAGATACGCTCTTTCAGATATGTCGGATAAGGTCCCATACGAAGCATTTCTTCATCATAATTAGCCTCAATGATCAGATAGTGGGCTTTGCAAATATATCGGGCAGCGGTTGGAGTAATCTCTCCCAAGTCGGTAAGGAATGAAAAAACCTTTCCGTCAATTTCTATACAATAACCTACATTATCTGTTCCATCATGCGGAACTTCAAAAGACTCGATACGAAAATCTTCCAATAGCATCGGCTCTTCTTTCTCCAAATAGCGTACAGAGCCATGCAACTTTTCTGTCATACAATAGCTTTTATTGATTCCTGCATGTACACGTGCCGTAGTATATACCGGAATATTCAATTTCTCACCTAAATGTCCTACAGCTTTAATATGATCGGCATGATCGTGAGTAATAAATACTGCACGTATTGAGTCCATAGTCACATTTATGTCCTTCAGTGATTTTTTAATGGTACGAATTCCAATACCCGCATCAATGAGTATGCCGTATTTTTCGGTACCTAGATAATAGCAGTTTCCACTACTGCCACTGGCCAGGCTTATAAATCTAATCTTCATTATTCTCTTCTTTTTAATGCAAATTGCCGGCAACTTTTATGGCAAATTGTCGGCAAATATACATAAAAAAGGAAACAATCAGACGTTAGTTTTCTTCTTTTTATCGATGAAATCAGTGATTTTTGCAAAAATAAGCAAAGCAATTGCTGCAACCAAACCGATTGCCGCAAAGTAATACCAGATGTAATGTGCATTCACACTGGCAACTTCCCAGGCCTCTCTGGATTCAAACAAAGTTGGATCCGGACAATACTTGGTCAGCAGAACGCCGGCAAGACCAAATCCGAAAATGGAAGATAAAAAAGAATGAAGATGACTAAACCCTAAATACATACCTTCCTCACCTTTGGGAGCCTGGAGAGAAAAATATTCCAGATAACGGGGAGATATAAAACATTCTGCCAAACCTTGAACTACAATACCGGCAATCATCATCAATGTAATGTTGCTCATTCCAGAAACAACTTCATTATCCAAAAGATTGCCGCATGCCATCAATAGAGCAGAGACCGGAATCAGAAACATACCAATATTCATTGAGGTAATGGCACTTCGTTTTGCCATCCAACGAGTTACAAAACTAACGCAACATACTACAACAAAAGGATTTACATTAGCAATCCAGCCCGGTTTGGCTGTTTCACCTGCCATACGAATTACATACTTTGGCATCGTAGCATAAAGTTGGTGCTGCACCATCCAAAATCCCGTGATAATAAGTATTAGAATCAATAAACGCCAATTGGTGACAATACGCAAGAAACCTTGTCCGATCTCACGCATACTTTTTCCTTCTCCTACGGTGTGAGTTGATTTATACAAAAAGAAAACAGCCAACAAAGCAATGAGAGTCATAAATCCGGAGAAATAGTTTATGTAAATATATGCCTGATCACCAATCATATTTCGGAGAGGATCGATAACTGTTTTTCCGGTAAAAGCACCGATGTTAACCATCATGTAGAAAATAGAATATCCACGTGCACGGGTAGCCTCGGTTGTTTCCTTGGCAACAGAAGCCGAAATAACAGACTTAATAAATGAGCCGCCTATCATGATTATAAATAAAACCGGCACTATCAACCAACGGAAAACGCTATCTGTCAATCCACTAAAATGGGTACTTGCCCCATAGCTCACCAACCCGGTACTTTCAAGCAATGTAGGCAATACTCCTAAACCAAAGTATCCGGCAGTTAATAACGAAAAGGCAACAAGCATTGATTTACGAAAACCAATCTTATCGGCATATGCTCCGGTAAAAATAGGAAGCAAGTATAATCCACCGGAAAAAAGACCGGAAATCATACTTGCTTCGAAATCATTAAAACCTAAAATAGTAGATAAGTAAATAGTGAGAACGATAAACACAGCATAGTAAGCCATGCGTTCAAACAGTTCGACTGTGTTGCTGACATAAAAGGCTCTTGTGAACCCTTTGGCAGCAGGCTGAGGGGAATTGTTCATTTATGTTTTTCTTTTTTTTAAATTGATAATAGGACGCAAAGATAAGATTTTCTGCCAATGCGACACCCACACATCTAAAATAAAAGCCGGAAAAAGGCTTGCAAAGCGAATTCCCGACTCAGTTTATTGTAACAGATAAGATGACACTAATTAAAAATGAAAAAAAGTTTTTAGCATTAAAATAACTGATATCTTCAACCATCTGACAGACACGCTCCATTTCCGATAAAGGTATCTCACCGTTTTCCACATCACACCCCAATAAATTACATAAAGTACGACGAAAATATTCATGACGAGGATAGGAGAGGAACGAACGAGAATCCGTCAACATTCCCACAAAGCGGCTCAATAATCCAAGAAGAGAAAGAGCATTTAATTGCCTTTCCATTCCATCCTTCTGATCAAGGAACCACCATCCCGACCCGAACTGAATCTTACCAGGTATACTCCCATCTTGAAAATTACCTATCATGGTGGCAATTACTTCGTTTGCACAAGGATTCAGATTATACAGAATTGTTTTAGTCAACTTACCTTTTGAATTCAGCCGATCCAGGAATTTACTCATGGCTTTAGCCGTAGCAAACTCACCTATTGAATCAAATCCCGTATCAGGACCCAACTGCTTGAACATTCGGCTGTTATTGTTCCGAATAGCACCGTAATGAAATTGTTGTGTCCATCCTTTTTCCCAGTCCATTTCACCGAGCACAATTAACATTGCCGATTTAAACTTCAAAACTTCTTCTTTTGTCAGTTCCGAACCGCCGTATATTTTATTGAAAATAGTTTTAATCTCACCTTCCGTATAGTCCTCAGCATAAAATTCTTCGATCCCGTGATCAGACAGCTTACACCCTTGCTCTGCAAAATAGTCGTGACGTTTACGTAAAGCTAAGATCATATCATTATAGTCAGAAATAGTAATCTCACTTATTTCTGACAATTTTTCTATATAAGTGCGAAAATCTGAAGGAACTTCCACAGCCATAACTTTATCCGGACGCCATGTGGGAAGCATCTTGATTTCAAATCCACTTTCGCGAGTTCTAATATGATATTCCAATGAATCGATAGGATCATCCGTTGTACATACGGTTTCCACATGATAACGCCGCATCATTCCGCGGGCAGAATATTCCTGAGAAGAAAGTTTCTCATTACATTCATCATAAATTTCACGTGCTGTTTTCGGATTTAGTACTTTATCAATACCAAATGCAGTTTTCAGTTCCAAATGCGTCCAGTGGTACAGTGGATTACGGAAAGTATATGGGACCGTTTCTGCCCATTTCTCAAATTTCTCCCAATCTGACGTTTCTTTACCGGTACAAAAGCATTCATCCACACCATTGGAACGCATGGCACGCCATTTATAATGATCACCGCCTAGCCATATTTCAGTTAAGGACTTAAACCGATAATCATCCGCTACCATTTGGGGATTTAAATGACAATGATAATCAATAATTGGCATCTTAGCCGCATGATTATGATATAATTCCTGAGCCGTTTCGGTTTGAAGCAGGAAATTTTTATCCATAAAATTTTTCATTCTTTTGTGCTTTTATTGTATAGAATAATTATCTAAGATATAACCAAGATTACACTATTGATTATAAGCAAAATACCTTCTATTTATATTTTGATTTCATCAATCGTTATCGAACACAAAATTAAAAAAATTACTTAGAGATACAAAAATAAACCGGATATTTATAGGATTTTGGTCTTAAAATAAGAAAGGAAAAACGTTTTATCAGAATGAAGGTTACAGGATGTTAACTTCCTACCTCCAATGAAGTTGACTTCCTATTTCCAAGAAGTTAACTTCCTACATATAGGATGTTAATATCGTATTCTTAAGATGTTAACTTCTTAAAATACGGATATCCCAAATGTTTGGTGTGCACCGCATACTACTGCTTATACCTTCTAATAGGAGGTCAAATTTCTTCTTTTTTTGCAGCACGAAGGATAAGAGTAGTGGCCCCAATAGTAATAATGGCTCCGTCATCAATGCGAATACGGTCTTTATCCCCCAAGATCTCGTTCATCAAGAAAGTTCCGGTCAGGCTTGGGGCATCACGAAGAGTATAAACCAATTCTCCTTGTCTGTTACGCTTCACATTAATAATACAGTGGCGTCTGTCCATACTCATATCACCGGTTTCAATCGGAGTATTAATATCTGTACCTACACAACGGCGGCCAATGATATTATCACCTTCTTGCAGAGGTAAGACTTGCTTGAAACCGAAGACATTTTCAATGACAACGATACAGCCAAACTCTTCTTTATATACATCTTCATCCAATTTCTCTTCCTTACGAGGAGCCTTCATCTTACTCTTCCCCAGACGAATACTGAATTGCTTACCACAGTGTTCACATACAAAAACCAATGACTGGCCTTCGCTATATTTAGTTTCATCAAAAGAAAGATAGTTCTCACATTTAGGACAAAGAATTCTTTTCATTATAAAATATTTATTTAGCTAACATCCAGGCGTTCTTATAAGCCTCGTTCTCTCTTAATTTCAACAGTTGACGGTTGGCATCTTCACGATCGGCACATGACATAATACTCACGCGAATCTTACCGTCACCCGTCAATACTTTGGCACCTGTATATCCCTTGGCTTTAAGTTCACCTGCCATCGCCTCCGCATCTTTCGTATTAGCTACGCTGGCAATAATTATATGATATGGAAAAGTTTTTTCCACAACCTTGGTTTCGGTTGCTTTCATTGTCTTTTCCGGTTGGTTAACTTTCACTTCTTTTACCGCAACCGGCTTTACTACAGATGCTTTACGAACAGTGGACGACTTTTTCTTCGCAGTTGCCGGTTTGGTTTGTGGGATGGCATCAACTGATTTTAGCATAACCGGAGTCATTGCCACCGATTGTTTCTCTATCTTTTCAAACAAATCAGTTGGAAGTAGCCGGGCATAATTTCCTTTTTCAATATATGTATTCTCTACCGGTGTTGACATAAAGAAAAACAATGCAACCGCTGCAATCATAGCTACGGCATTTCTCAAAAAGGCCCAGTTCGCTCTGAATTCATAACTTGTCTTTTTCTTAAGAACAGTCGGAAGAATTTGTTCTTTCTCCGGACGTCGCAAAGCCGACAACTCCTTCATCTCAAACGAGTCGAGCCCATAGAGGTAAGGAGTGGTAATTTTATTGTCGTAAGGAACAAACTCGTAAGTATTATGAATGGTATAGCGGATTTCTCCAATATTAGGAAGATCAGTTTTTCCATCCTCATGCAGAGCGGAGATAAGTTCTGCCACCTCTTTTTCTACCATTTTCGTAGCATCCGAGAAGTTAGTATCGTACACAGCCATATAAGATTGTACTAAGACACCATCATTCAACGTCAATTGAGGATTGAAACCAATAGTACGGGTAGGCGGGAGGAATAAATTCTCTTCAGCCACTCTCATAGCAGGAGCGTAGTGAGCTATAAATCCACCAAAACCGGGAACGATCACACAATCATTCTCTAATAATAATACTTCAATATGCTGTGCCAATTCAATCATGTGTGCAAAATTAACTGATTAATTCAAGATATGCCATAAAACCGCACATTTTATTATTAACAAATGCTAAACGCTGGCTTCCTTTCTTAGCCATCTATAACTGTCATATTAGAAAAAATGCCTACTTTTGCGCTACTTAATAATATCATCAGAAACGAATGAATTATATACAAACAGAAATAGATGGTGTGTGGATCATTGAACCGAAGATTTTTTTCGATCCGCGCGGATATTTCATGGAAGCATTCAAGCAACAGGAATTTGATGCTACTATCGGACAGATAAATTTTATACAAGATAATGAATCTCAATCTTCATTCGGCACGTTACGCGGACTCCATTATCAAAAAGGAGCCTATAGCCAAGCCAAACTAGTGCGTGTCATCAAAGGTGAAGTGCTGGATGTGGCTGTCGATTTAAGAAAGTCATCACCTACATTTGGAAAGCATATCAGCGTATTGTTAAGCGACGAAAATAAACGCCAGCTTTTTATTCCCCGTGGGTTTGCCCATGGATTTTTAGTGAAAAGCGAAATAGCTATCTTTACTTATAAGGTAGATAATATATATGCCCCCCAATCTGAGGCTTCTATCCTATACAATGATCCGGCATTGGCTATCGACTGGCCTATTGCCGATTCTCAACTTGTCATGTCAGAGAAAGACAAGCAGGCAGGAGCCTTTCGGGAAGCAGAATATTTTGAATAGAAACCCTCAATAAATAAAAGAACATGAAAATTGCAATTGTCGGAACCGGATACGTAGGTTTGGTCACAGGAACCTGTTTTGCGGAAATTGGCGTGGATGTTACTTGTGTTGACACCAACAGCGAAAAAATAGAGGCGCTTAAAAAGGGGATTATCCCCATTTATGAAAATGGATTGGAAGAAATGGTCATCCGCAATACCAAAGCCGGTCGACTAAAGTTTACGACTTCACTGGAAAGTTGCCTGGATGATGTAGAAGTAGTGTTCTCTGCTGTCGGAACCCCACCTGATGAAGATGGAAGCGCTGATTTGAGTTATGTACTCGCTGTGGCACGTACCATTGGACAAAACATGAAGAAATACAAACTTGTAGTCACCAAAAGTACCGTACCTGTAGGTACAGCATGCAAAGTTCGTAATGCCATTCAGGAAGAATTAGACAAACGGGGTGCCAAAATGGAATTTGATGTAGCTTCCAATCCTGAGTTTCTGAAAGAGGGTAATGCAGTCAATGACTTTATGAGTCCTGACCGTGTTGTAATCGGTGTGGAATCGGAACGTGCAGAAAAATTAATGACTAAGCTATATAAGCCATTCATGCTAAATAATTTCCGCGTGATATTCATGGATATTCCCTCTGCCGAAATGACCAAATATGCCGCAAACTCAATGTTGGCTACTCGTATCAGTTTCATGAACGACATCGCTAATCTGTGTGAGTTAGTAGGAGCTGATGTAAATATGGTGCGTAGCGGTATCGGTTCGGATACCCGTATCGGACGTAAGTTCCTTTATCCAGGCATTGGTTATGGTGGGTCATGTTTCCCCAAAGACGTAAAAGCTTTGATAAAGACAGCAGAACAGAATGGATATCAGATGCGTGTGTTACAGGCAGTAGAAGAAGTGAACGAAAATCAGAAAAGCCTGTTATTCGACAAACTGGTAAAACAATATAATGGAAATCTGGAAGGTAAAACAGTTGCATTGTGGGGATTGGCATTCAAACCGGAAACAGATGATATGCGCGAAGCACCTGCATTGGTCCTAATTGACAAACTGCTGAAAGCCGGCTGCAAAGTACGCGCCTATGATCCCGCAGCAGCAAATGAATGTAAAAGACGAATCGGCGAAACCATATATTATGCACGCGACATGTATGATGCGGTTTTAGATGCCGATGCTTTGATGCTGGTAACCGAATGGAAAGAATTTCGTCTGCCTTCGTGGGCCGTTGTGAAAAAAAACAATGTCACAACAGGTAGTCATGGACGGACGTAACATTTATGATAAAAAAGAAATGGAAGAACAGGGTTTTATTTACCATTGTATCGGCAAATAATACCTTATACCACCGCATCCTCACAAACCTGATAACAGAGCTGAAAAGTTAAGAGTTTTTTTGTAACCCCCAATTTACTTTTCAGCTCTTTTTTTATATCTTTATCGATATAAATGAGTAATTTTGCACAAAATTAAACAGATGATAAAGTACATTGCAACATTGTTACTGACGGTCTTATTCGTAGCATGCAATAATGGCAAAGGACAACAGCCCTCTGAAGAAAATGAAGACCCCAAGGCCAAAGAGATTCTCCAAGGCATTTGGCTTGATGATGAAACTGAAACTCCCTTGATGCGCATAATAGGAGATACGATTTATTATTCCGATGCTCAAAGTGCTCCGGTTTATTTCAAAATCCTAAAAGATACGCTCTATACCTATGGCAAAGACGTAACCCACTATCAAATTGACAAGCAGAGTGAATATTCTTTTTGGTTCCATTCTCTGGCTGATAATATTATCAAGCTCCATAAGTCGGAAGATCCTAATGATACATTGGCATTCTCCTTTAAGTCGGTCGAAATTATTCCGACCTATACAGAAGTCACTAAGAAGGACAGTGTGGTAATGTTCGATGGCGTCCGCTACAGAGCCTATGTATACATCAACCCCTCACAAATGAAAGTAGTGAAAACAACTTATTCGGAAGATGGTATCAGTATGGACAATATTTACTATGACAATGTAATGCATATATGTGTGTATGAAGGCAAAAAAAGTTTATATGCCAAGGACATTACCAAGCAAATGTTTGTAGATGTAATTCCAACAGATTTTCTGCAACAGGCCATTCTATCTGATATGAATTTTATAGGAATTGACCGCAAAGGCTATCATTATCAAGCACTCGTCTGTATTCCGGAAAGTCCGGTATGCAATCTTGTGAATCTTACCATCAGTTTCGATGGAAAACTAAATATAACGGCTGCAAAATATAAATAAACCGACCTGACCGAAGAATTACAAATAGTAAAAAGAGTATTAAGAGAAAAAGGGCAGAAAAGCTTTACGCTTATCTTCTGCCCGATCTGGGTGCCGTAGAACGTCCACCGTTATTATTTTTTCTATTTCCGTTCCGGAAGTTTCTTCCTCCTCTTCCTGCGTTAGTATACGAACGAGGATTATATTGAGGAGCTTCCCCCAATTCAGCCGGTACCGGTATCTTATAAATTTCTTTTTCGAGGAAATTCTCGATATTCTTAAAATTAGTTTGTTCTTTCTCATTCACAAACGTGAGGGCAACTCCATCATTGTTCGCACGTGCAGTACGTCCGATGCGGTGAACATAATCTTCACTGTCATGTGGAACATCGAAATTAATCACCAACCGGATATCATCAATATCTATCCCTCTGGATACAATGTCTGTAGCGACCAAAATATTGATACGTCCCGATTTGAATTCATGCATAATAAATTCACGCTGTACCTGCTCAAGATCAGAATGCATTTCTCCAACATTCAACTTCATCATTTTCAGCGCCTTTGCCACTTCTTTTACTTTTATCTTTGAAGATGCAAAAATGATAACTCTTTCGGGCACCTCTTCCGCAAACAAGCTTCTTACAATACCCAATTTCTGATTTTCGTAACAGACATAAGCAGCCTGAACAATTTTTTCAGCAGGTTTCGATACGGCCAGTTTGACTTCAGCAGGGTTATTCAGGATAGTATTGGCCAATTGCTGAATCTTAGCCGGCATGGTAGCGGAAAACATAATCGTCTGGCGTTCTTTTGGCAAATATTTTACGATCTGCATAATATCCTCGTAGAACCCCATATCAAGCATACGGTCTGCTTCATCAAGAATAAAATAAGAAACCCGGGATAAATCAACGTATCCCAGACTCAGATGTGCAATCAGGCGTCCCGGTGTAGCTATAACCACATCGGCACCAAGCATCAAGCCTTTTTTCTGCTGCTCAAAAAGTATTCCGTCATTTCCTCCGTAAACAGCCACACTTGAAACAGGCATAAAATAAGAGAAGCCCTCCATTTGTTGATCTATTTGTTGGGCCAGTTCACGGGTAGGTGACATAATCACACAGTTGATGGCATCTTCCGGATGTCCACCTTCCGACAATTTATTCAATATAGGCAACAAAAAGGCAGCCGTCTTACCGGTTCCTGTCTGCGCTACAGCGATTAAATCTCTACCTTCGAGTATTACCGGGATCGCTTGTTCTTGTATAGGAGTACATTCCTCAAAACGCATAGCGTCGAGTGCTTCAAGTACATTGTCATTTAATTGTAATTCGGAAAACTTCATCGTTTATTTTATTTGCTCGCAAAGATAGAAAATTCACTACGTAGTACAAATTTTTCGGGTTCTTTTATTCTTTCCACTCTTACATATTCAAATAAGAGTCCTTAAATCCCAGGAAGTAAAGTACGCCATCAAGCCCAATCGTATTAATAGATTGTTTGGCATTGGCCACAACTTTGGGTTTTGCATGAAAGGCAATGCCAAGACCGGCAACTCCCAACATAGGAAGATCATTAGCTCCATCCCCAACAGCAATGGTTTGAGCGATATCTACTTTTTCTACCTGAGCGATCAATCGCAGCAGTTCCGCTTTACGCTTTCCATCTACCACATCTCCCAAATAACGCCCCGTCAGCTTGCCGTCTACAATCTCAAGTTCATTGGCATATACATAATCAACACCGTATTTCTTCTGCAAATACTGTCCAAAGTAGGTGAAACCTCCCGAAAGGATAGCAATCTTATAACCATACTTCTTCAGAACATACATCAAGCGATCCACCCCTTCAGTTATTGGCAGACTCTCGGCAATTTCCTGCATTACAGATTCGTCCAGTCCTTTCAGCAGTGCAACCCGCTCACGAAAACTTTCCGTAAAGTCAATTTCTCCCCTCATGGCACGTTCCGTAATTGCTTTTACTTCAGCACCTACACCGGCACGTATAGCAAGTTCGTCAATTACTTCGGTTTCTATTAATGTAGAGTCCATATCGAAACAGATCAGGCGGCGCATACGGCGATACATATTATCCAACTGGAAAGAGAAATCCATTTCAAGTTCACTGGCCAATTTCATCAACTGTCCCTGCATAGCTTCTTTATCCCGGGGAGTACCGCGAACCGAGAATTCAATACAGGCTCGGGTATGCATTTTACGCTCATCCAATGGAATACGTCCGGTCAGACGTTTGATGGCATCAATATTCATGTCCTGCTCAGCTAAAATACGGGTAACCGCCGCAATCTGACGAGCCGTAAGTTTACGTCCCAGCAATGTAAGGATATAGCGGTTCTTACCTTGCATATTCACCCAGCTTTCATACTCTTCTTCGGTAATCGGATAGAAACGAATGGTTACTCCCAAGGAAGATGCCTTAAAAAGCAACTCTTTCATCATAAATCCCGAGAGTTGTTCCTCAGTCATACAGAGAATGCCCAGTGAAAGGGTGTTATGAATATCTGCCTGACCAATATCCAGGATAGTGGCATCGTATTTTGCCAATATCTCTGTTACGGAGGCTGTAAGTCCCGGACGATCTTCACCGGTAATACGAATCAGAATTAATTCTGTTTTTGATGGTTGCATAGCTGAATGTTCATTAAGTATCCTGCAAAAGTAGGGGAAAATTCCCAGTATTTATGCTAAATAACATAAAAAACTGCACTTAAAAAGAGAGAAAATTACTTGTTTATTTGGAAGTTGGAATAATATTTACTTACCTTTGCACCCGGTTTCTGAATTAAAGGCCTTGACAGTCAACAGATTCCTCTCTGTTGTGCCTAAAAAGACGATGTTTCGGGGAGAGACCACTGTTTTAGAGGACAGTCCCGGATAGTATTAACTAAAACCGAATTACATGAGGCATGTAAAATGGATTTTTGTTGTATTACTAATTAGTTCCTTGACTTCTTTCGTAGAAAAAGACAAACCCACCGGAGGTTTGAATGTGGGTGACGTAGCCCCTGATTTCACAATCGAATCTACGTCAGATGCACAGTACAATTTTGATTTGACCGACTTAAAAGGTAAATATGTGCTGCTTAGTTTTTGGGCAAGTTACGATGCACAGTCCCGGATGCAAAACGCAAGTTTGAGCAATGCGCTTCGATCAACTTCTCAAGATGTGGAAATGGTTTCCGTTTCATTTGACGAATACCAGTCGGTATTTCAGGAAACCATTCGTAAGGACCAAATAGTTACGCCCACCTGTTTCGCGGAAACTAAAGGCGAAAGCTCCGGCTTGTTTAAGAAATACCGTTTAAACCGGGGTTTCACTAACTATTTATTGGATGGAAATGGTGTGATTATAGCCAAAAACATCTCTGCTGCAGAACTTTCTGCTTATGCAAACAAAATCAAAGGTTGATTTTAAAGCGTAAGAAGAGAGTGGGGGTTCCCAACAGGATTTCGATCCCGGGAACGAGACAAAAGAGGAAATGAATACAACAAAAAATTCCGCCCGCACTTGTGGATTTCACAGGAGCAGGCGGAAATTCTTATTTTTAGACCCTTTGAATTCAAATGCAATCCATTATTTGGGAGCCTTTCTATATAGGTAAAATGCAATCAGCGCATACAGTAAATTAGGAATCCACATGGCGATCATCGGAGGCATATTTCCATTTACCGCAAAAGTAGATGCCACGGTCTGGAACAGGATATATGAAAAGCTCAGTCCAAGTCCTATTCCCAAATGCAATCCCATTCCCCCCTTTGTTTTTCTTGAAGAAAGAGATACTCCGATCACAGTCAGGATGAATGATGCAAATGACATGGCGATTCGTTTATGATACTCTATTTCAAACTCTTTGATATTGGCAATACCCCTTTGTTTCTGCTTATCTATATATGCACTAAGCTGAGGGCTGGTCAACATTTCCTGTTGATTACGCATAATCATGAAATCGGCAGGTTCCATCGGTATAATGGAATCCATCTTATCTCCACGGACAATAGTTTCCTTTAATCCGTCGAGATTACGAATCATATAATCCTTAATGGTCCATTTATTAACCGCAGTAGTATCATAAGTAATGCTACGGGCAGTCAAATGGGATACCAGTTTCTTATCTACGAATTTATCCAGCGAAAAACGGTTTCCTGTCTTATTGTAATCCTGATAGTTATCAATATAAGCAATCACGCCTGTGTCTATCTCCAACTGTATATTGTGTACATAAGTGGTCTTTTTCTTTTTCACGTATTTATCTTCAAAGTCCAGACGAGTCACACTGCCTCTTGGAATCACATACGATCCTAATATAAAGGTAGAAATCGCAATGATACCGGCCGATATCATGTAAGGACGCAACATCCGTTTAAAACTCATACCGGTAGAAAACATTGCAATAATCTCGGAGTTCTCAGCCAGTTTAGAGGTGAAGAATATGACAGCAATAAATACAAACAACGGACTGAACAGATTCGCGAAATATGGAATAAAGTTCATGTAGTAATCGAAGATGATTGCCGACCACGGCGCACTCCGTTCCATAAACTTATCCATCTTCTCGTTGAAGTCGAATACTACTGCGATGGAGATAATCAATGCAATAGCAAATACATACGTCCCCAAGAATTTCTTGATGATATATAAGTCCAGGCGTTTAATAAACCGATTGCTTCTCATAAATTTATAGTCTTGTTGACACTCTTTTCACCATCATAGGTTTCCAGGTTGAAAAGTCTCCTGCGATAATGTGCTTGCGTGCTTCTCCTACCAGCCACAAATAAAACGCCAGATTGTGGATAGACGCAATCTGCATGGCCAGCAACTCCTGCGCATGGAATAAATGGCGCAAGTATGCTTTGCTGTACAATGTGTCTACATACGAAGCACCGTCAGCTTCAATAGGAGAGAAGTCTGCTTCCCATTTTTTATTACGCATGTTCATGATACCGTCTTTCGTAAACAACATTCCGTTTCGTCCGTTACGGGTAGGCATCACACAGTCGAACATATCTACTCCACGTTCAATACCCTCAAGAATATTAACCGGTGTGCCGACTCCCATCAGATAACGTGGTTTGTCCTTGGGAAGTATCTCGTTCACCAACTCAATCATCTCGTACATCTTATCTACCGGTTCGCCTACGGCAAGTCCGCCAATGGCATTACCGTCTGCATCTTTCGAAGCTATGTATTCTGCAGATTGTTTACGCAGGTCGGGGTATACACATCCTTGCACGATAGGAAAAAGAGACTGGCTATAACCATATTTAGGTTCCGTCTCATTGAATCGTTGAATGCATCTGTCGAGCCAGCGGTGTGTCAATCCCAATGACTTTTTGGCATATGCATAATCCGAATCCCCCGGCGGGCATTCGTCAAATGCCATCATGATGTCGGCACCTATGATACGTTCGATATCCATAACCTTTTCAGGAGTAAAGATATGCTTGCTGCCATCAATATGCGAACGGAATTCAGCCCCTTCTTCACGCAATTTACGGATACCGGACAAAGAAAACACCTGAAAACCACCACTATCGGTCAGCATCGGACGGTCGAATCCATTGAACTTATGCAATCCACCGGCTTTTTCGAGTACATCCAGTCCCGGCCGCAAATAAAGATGATATGTATTTCCCAGAATAATCTGTGCCTGAATATCCTCTTTCAATTCAGTCTGATGTACTCCTTTCACACTGCCGATTGTACCTACCGGCATAAATATAGGGGTTTGTATTTGCCCGTGGTCTGTTGTAATCAGACCGGCACGGGCATTACTTTTTGCGTCTGTATATTGTAATTCGAATGTCATTCCTGGTTGGCTTTCTTTACGGATAAATCAATGGCATCGGCAACCTTCTCTTGAGTCAATGCAATGGCAAAGACCTCTTTTACATCATTCACATAATGGAAAGTCAGTCCTTTCAGATATATATCCTGTATTTCGTCAATATTCTTTTTGTTCTCGGCACTCATAATAATTTCTTTGATGCCGGCACGCTTAGCTGCCAGAATCTTCTCCTTAATACCACCTACCGGAAGTACCTTGCCACGTAACGTGATTTCCCCGGTCATAGCCAGATTAGCCTTCACCTTACGTTGTGTCAAAGCAGAAGCCAACGAAGTAGCCATTGTGATACCCGCCGACGGACCGTCTTTCGGAATAGCTCCTTCGGGGACATGGACATGGATGTTCCAGTTATCAAAGATCTCTTCATCCAGATTTAAGAGTGAAGCATGTGCTTTGATATACTCAAGTGCCAGCATAGCAGACTCTTTCATCACTTCACCCAAATTTCCGGTTAATGTGAGACGTCCGCCCTTGCCGCGGCTCAGACTGGTCTCAACAAATAAGATTTCACCTCCAACGGCTGTCCATGCCAATCCTGTGACCACACCGGCATAATCATTGCCTTGATATTTATCACGAGTATATTCCGGAGCACCCAGGAAGTCATATAAATCAGTCGGTTTGATTTCTGTTTTTAAGAAGAAACCATCTGTTGCATATTGGCGGGCCGATTTACGAAGAATCTTACCGATTTTCTTTTCCAACTCACGCACACCGCTTTCACGTGTGTACGATTCGATAATAGCTTCCAGCGTATCTTTTGGAATTTTAATGTCGGTCTTCTTCATTCCGTTTGCTTCCAGCTCCTTCGGCACTAAATGCTTTCGTGCTATTTCCACTTTTTCTTCCGTGATATAACCACTCACTTCAATCAGTTCCATTCGATCGAGCAATGGTCCGGGAATGGTATTCAAGTTGTTTGCCGTAGCAATAAACATCACTTTGGACAAGTCGTAATCCACATCCAGGAAATTATCATGGAAAGCCGTATTTTGTTCCGGATCAAGCACTTCAAGCAAAGCCGATGAAGGATCTCCCTGACGGTCGGCACTCACTTTATCTATTTCATCCAGAATAAATACCGGATTCGAAGAACCCGCTTTAATCAGGTTTTTGATAATACGTCCCGGCATTGCACCGATATAAGTTTTACGGTGTCCGCGAATTTCCGCTTCATCGTGCACACCTCCCAATGACATACGGATATATTTCCGCTTCAAGGCTGCGGCAATCGATTTTCCCAGTGAAGTCTTACCAACTCCCGGAGGGCCGTATAAACAGATAATAGGAGACTTCATGTCACCCTTCAATTTAAGTACGGCTAAATGTTCCAGAATGCGTTCCTTTACTTTCTCCAGACCGTAATGATCCTTATTCAGCGTTTTCTCGGCATTCTTTAGGTTTAAATTGTCGGTAGTATAAACTCCCCACGGCAGATTGAGCATTGTCTGCAGATAATTCAACTGCACACTGTAATCCGGCGATTGAGGATGGGTACGTTCCAGCTTGGCAAGCTCTTTCAGGAAAGTTTCCCGCACTTCGGTACTCCACTTCATGTGTTCTGCCTTTTGGCGCATCTCTTCTATTTCCTGTTCCTGGCCGCCACCACCCAGTTCGTCCTGGATCGTTTTGATCTGCTGCTGCAGGAAATATTCACGTTGCTGTTGGTCAATATCCTCACGGGCACGCATCTGGATAGATGCCTTTATTTCGGCCAACTGCACTTCACGATTCAGGATTTCAAGCAACCGATAGGTACGTTCACGCAACGAATCAATGCGCAACAGTTCGATTTTCTCGTCCTTCTTCAACGGAAGGTTCGTACAGATAAAGTCCACCAGGAACATGTGGTTCGTCAGGTTTTTGATGGCAAACGCTGATTCCTGATGTAAAGTGTCCGATGATTTAATATATCGTATTGTCAAATCCTTGCAGGTTTCCACCAATGCCTGAAACTCCTTATCATCTTTTGAAGGGATTTCTTCTTCAACAATGTTCACTTCACCCTTCAGGTACGGATGTGTCTCCGTGATATTCTTCAACTCCAGGCGTTTCATTCCCTGGATAATGACTGTTGTTGTCTGGTCGGGCATTTCGAGTACACGCACAATCTTACCTATGGTTCCGATCGGGTGCAAGTCCTCAAATGCCGGCTCGTCCGTTTCCGCCATTTTCTGGCAAACTACTGCAATATAGGATTTTTTCTTATCGGCTTCCCTCACCAATCTCAAAGATGATTTTCTGCCAACAGAAACAGGCATAAATACTCCGGGGAACAATACCATATTACGGAGGGGGAGTACCGGAAGAGTTTCACCAACCTTTATGTCAAACACTTGATCTTCGTTTCCGTCAAAATCGGCAATTAATGAAAATGCGTTATCATTCTGGTCATCCATCTCTCTTAAATATCTTTCTTTCTTCATTTCGTATAAATTAGTTTATGTCATATCAGCGAACATAAAACGTTCGCAAAGTTAATCGATTCTTCATTAAGAATAAAACATCTATTCGATAAAAACACAAAAACAATGCCAAATAATAATGTGGACGGAATGTCATATCACAATATTTACCTATTTTTGGCGAACTTAATTATTTCTTAGCTAAATGAGCCAACCTTTTTTTCAGTTTAAACAGTTTACTGTCTGGCACGATAAATGTGCCATGAAAGTAGGCACAGACGGTGTCTTGCTCGGAGCTTGGACCCCGGTAGAGTCCTCGGCACGTATTCTTGATATTGGTACCGGTACCGGATTGGTGGCACTTATGCTGGCCCAACGCTGTTCCGCTTCCGTTATTGCTCTTGAAATAGACGGAACAGCCGCACAACAGGCTGCAGAGAATATCACCCGTTCACCTTGGGGAAGCAGGATAGAAGTCGTTTGCCAGGATTTCAGGTTATACAGCAATAAGAATAATAGCCTGAAATATGATACAATCGTATCAAATCCTCCATATTTCACAGACTCCCTGAAGTGTCCGGACAGCCAGCGCAACACAGCCCGACATAACGATAACCTGTCTTATGAAGAGTTGCTGAAGGGAGTATCGAATTTACTTTCGCCAAATGGTACTTTTACAGTAGTCATACCGATGGATGCAAGTGATTCTTTTAAAGACATCGCATCTTCACAAGGCCTGTATCCATCCCGCCAGCTCTTGGTCATCACTAAACCGGGAGCACCCCCAAAACGTACCTTGATCTCATTTACATTTATAAAACAAGACTGCAAAGAAGAGAAATTATTAACAGAAGTTTCTCGCCACCGTTACAGTGATGAATACATTAAATTAACCCGGGAGTTTTATTTGAAAATGTAAAAGGCGTCGCTCTGTTCCAGTTGCATCATTCCGTATTATCGGAATTCCACCATAGCACAAAATGAAATAAGAGTAACCACATTGACATGTGTGATTACTCTTATTTCCTGTCGGGGTAGCGGGATTCGAACCCACGACCCCCTGCTCCCAAAGCAAAATAAAACGCTGATAATATATTATATATCAATTATATAGAAATAAGAGATCATTCTTTTGCATGAAATTTGCACGCAAAAGGACTTATTTCTAAATTTTAATGTCAGACTTAAAGCCTAATGAAGATTTCCATTCTTCTTTTATGTAAGCTGCTCCATAGATTTCTCCTTGGTGTATCCATATTCGAAATTTAGCTTTAGCTATACAATTATTATTTAACATAAATTCATAAAGCTCTCTATTTTGTTCTCTTCGAACGTATCCCATTAATTTGTGATCTCCTTCTCTGTAGACTCCAACCGCATATTTATCATACCGATTATTAAGCTCTGCTTTTGCATATCCTTCGTGTACGCCAATGTCAAATCCTGTTAGCGCTTGATATCTCATTCCTCCTAATTCGTAATAACAATATCCAGGTCCTGGGTGAGGCAACTGTCCTATTCTTACCAAATGCATGGATGCACTCTCCTGAATAGAGTGCATATTGGGAGGAGGGAGTATCTGATCTGAGTTTTGGTTGTAACGAGTACATATTATCTTTATTAAATAAATTGATATAGCGATTATAACCATGATATAAGCTAACACCAATACCATAATAATAAATTTAGCCGTCATATTTAGGTTTATTATCTATCCTTTAACATAAACTTAGTCAATAAATTATCTTTTAATCCATTTGCGACAACTCGCAAGCGATCATTTAAACTCATAATAGTTTAGTACTTAGATTTAATTTGACTGTAGCACAACTAAACAATTAAGCACATTTTTTAGATCATTTTTTTATGTTACCATTCTCAGCCCTGATTTTTTCCATCTTAAACTCCAACAATTCTTGAAGAACTTGAATTTTTCGTTTTAATAGGTTATTTTCCATTTTAAGTTCTTCTACTAAGACATCGAAACTAATGCTCGAAGAAGAATTACACACCCTACCTTTGCCCCTAAGAAGCCACTCGGAAGAAACATCTGGCAAGCATGCTACTATAGATATTAATGTATGCAAATCAAGACTCCTTGAACCAGTCAACTTTCTACAAAGTGACGTTTCCGACATAAGAATCATACCAGATAATTCTTTATAAGTAATATTCTTTTCAACTAAAAATTGATTAAGCCTTTGCGTTACAATATCATGCATCTTTTATATTCTATTAGATTTGTTTCAAAGTTAAGGATTATACACTCTTATTATTCATTATTTAGATTTAATAAAACCCTATTGGATTACAAGGTTTTTCTTCCGCCTTCTTTTCGCTTGCAATTCTGCCAAAGTTTGATTAATTAATTCCAATTGCACGCACGTATCATCATTTATATCATTGCAGTCAGTAAACACTTCTTCGATATAATCTTTTGTTAATCTCAATTACAACTTCACTGTTTAAAATAGAGGAAAGCATAGCTACGCCCAACTCAATAAAAGCAAAAGGCATATACCTTGTTCCATCCCTTTTGTTTGAGGTTATAAATTGACTCAAAGTATTTAACATAAAGTCGTCATGAAAACGTCTTATATTACACTATAGCATAATGCAAATAAAAATACGGGCTAGATAGATCCAAAATAAAATATCATTCAAGCTATTTAGTCTTGTTCTCTACTTTTCGGAGTAGTCCGGCTAGTAGTTTATCTTTTAATACCACCTGAGCCCTTAGAGCTTCCAATCTTACCTCCATTTGCTGCAATCGACTTTTATATTCATTTACCGAAACAAGAGTTATCGGCATCTCAGGAGTGGATTTATCTTGAATCATTTCTCCCTCTCCGGTTAAAAGCCAAGTCGCGTTTAAATTCGGTAGATACTTAGCTAAATTCTCCAAAACTCTAGCCGGAGGTTCTGTATTACTCCGAACAGATAAAAAACTATAAGCTCTTTGGTCCGATATTTTTGCGGCTCGAGCAAAAGCCGCTTTATTCCCATGAAAAAATTCATTTACAACAATTCGTAAACGATCATTTAAACTCATAATAATCTACAGTTTAGTATTTAGATTTAATTCTGTTACAACTTGATCTCTTAATAATCTATTGTCATCCTCGAGCTGACGAATACGCTCTTCCAATATACCATTTTGCTTTAATAAAGTTTTAACCTCTTCTCTTTCTTCTTTATACATACTGTATATAAACGAGGTCTCCCCTGTAAATATAGGTACTGATGAAGATACAATAGAAACACCAGAACTAGATTTCAACATATCACCCTCACCGCGAAGAAGCCATTCAACAGAAAGATCCTCAAGCCGTATTGCAATGGATATTATTGTATTAAGATCTAGCGTTCTTGTACCATTCAATTTGCCTTTAAGCGTCGCCTCTGACATAAAAATCATAGCCGACAATTTTTTACAAGTGATATCTTTCTTAGCTAAAAACAGTCTAAGCCTCTGCGCTACAATATCATACATGGTTTATATTCTTCTAGAACTCTTTTCAAAGTTAAGAATTATGCACTTTTACCATTCATTGGGTATCAGCGCATATCCATTATTTAGTGTTTAGGTTTGATAAACCCTATTGGGTTACGAGGTTTTTCCTCCGCTTTCTTTTTCGCCTGCAATTCCGCCAAAGTTTGATTAATTAATTCCAATTGCATGCGCGTATCATCATTTATATCGTTGTAGTCAGCAAATGCTTCTTCGATGTAGTCTTTTAATGCTTTGATTTCGTCTTTCAGTTTATCGACTCTATCAATCGGAGGATTGGAGATTAAATGACGAACTGCTATAAATGCCCTTATAATTTGAATATTAATCTCAATTGCCAAATCGCTGTTAAGAACTGAAGAAAGTTGAGCAACTCCATGTTCAGTGAAAGCATAAGGCATATATCGGGTCCCGCCTCTTTTTGAGGTGCTAAAACTGCACCTCAAACTGTCGAATTCTTCCTTCGTTAGCTCAAACATAAAATCTGATGGAAAACGTTTAATATTATTTTTTACTGAACGTTTTAAATATTTAGTTTCAGTACCGTACATTTCCGCCAAATCAAAATCCAGCATAACCTTCTGTCCACGTATCTCGTATATTTTGCTTTGTATTAATTGCAATTGGTCCATATTTCATTTAATAACTTAATCGTTTCCTTTGCTTAACCTCTCAATAATCACCCAAAGAAATGTCACGCTTTTCCTGCTAACGGATGTTTGGAACTTGAAGGACGTTCTACGGGCGGATAATCTTCTTCGTAGTCTACTAATGGTAGATCGGAAAAAGTATCGGTTATCCTATCAGCTCCTGACTGACTTCTTAATGATTCATTGTCAGCTTCGAGTTGGCGGATGCGTTCCTCTAAAACGGCATTCTGCTTGATTAGGGTTTTATTTTCATCGTCTTTCTCTTTATACATCTTATAGATTAAAGAGTTTTCATCTGTAGATGCTGACTCAGCCCGATGAAGGCCAAGGTCTTCTCTTTTCTCCCTCAACATCTCACCTTCACCTCTAAGCAGCCATTCAGTAGATATGTCGGTATATATACCACACATCTTCATTAATATATCCGCGGTTGGATTTTTAGCTTTATTTATGTACCCTTTTGATAGGGATAATGTTTTCTCAAATCTATAATCACTAATTCCTTTATGATTAAGATATTGCTTAATTCTGTCGATTATATCCATAAGATGATTAGGTTAATAAATTATAATAGTTGAAAATATACCACCAATATTTTTTGATAGTGGTTTATATTCCTCTATATTTGTCCCCGTATTCAAATCACTCAAACGAAAACGGATACAAAAAAGGCTGACACGAGAGCGCTCGTCACCTATATTTTCGTCTTTAGTCATTCGCAAATACCACTCAGCTATTGCATACCCAATCTATTTATTTAAATTTTCAATAATACGCAATAATCTATCTATTTGTTCATCCCTTTTGTTTAACAAGCTAATAAGTTTATCAAAGTCTGCTTTATTTACAGTGACATTGTGCCCGTTTATATTATCCCCGTTTATATTCCCTTGATGAATGGCACTCTCAGGTATTAAGTACTCTTTAACTACCTCTTCTCCGTATTTATCGAAGAGAATTCTTGTTTGATACTCTTCAAGCCCTCTTTTTCCAGTCTCAATATCTGAAATATTGCTCTGCCCACAATTGAATAAATGAGCCACTTCAACCTGTTTTAAACCAAATCGTTTTCTAAACGCTTTTAAATCAAAGTTCATAATAATAAAATTAATGTTAATTATCAGTGATATATCTTGTTTATTGGGAATATATCACCGATATTTGTCCCCGTATTCAAATCACTCAAACGAAAACGGATACAAAAAAGGCTGACACGAGAGCGCTCGTCACCTATATTTTCGCATTTATCCATTCGCAAATATAGCCAGCCTTTTTCTTTTATCCAACAATTCGTATAAGAATTTGAAAGTGGCGCGGTTGCGTGGAAGTTTCCGCGAGATTTAAGGGTTAGTAAAGACATTGATAAAAGCTCGTTCCGAGTAATAGGCAAACTTCCACATTAGGCCTATGAAAGGTTCGAGCTTTGCTTTTTAAGGAGATAAGAATATGGAATCAAAGTTTCATGAACTGAAAAACAGGCTGCTGAAGAATATTGACCAGACGTCCGAATCTAGGCTTTATATGGATATACAGCTGGCTCAAAACTGCGAAACTCTTATGTCTATTATCAAAAAGGATATCGGATATCTGGCAAAGGAAGGTATCCTTTCCCCCGGCATAGCAGAAGATTTTAAGGACGTATTTCTATCTGCCGGCATAAAATGTAACTCCGGAGGCTCATCCGGATATATGTTAATATGGGACGGCACTGCGGTTGATATTTCCGGAACTGCCACGGCTGTAATCTGGAAAAGTGAACGAGCCTTCATCAAAGGACGCGCATGCGCTTTCCTTCTTGGAGAGGTCTCTGCAATAACCTGTGAACGTTCGATGGTCATTGCGGCAGGAAGCTCCACTATCCTTGCCGAGGGAGATTCCGTTGTTGGAGTTTCAGGCTATCATGCCTCTGTAAAGGCGTCAGACTATGCTACTGTCGTAAATATGAACTGTCCCAACATTGACCTTCGTGACAACACCCGCCTTTGGCTTCCTGCACGCGGAAGCTTTGCAGCCCGAAAAAATTGTGATATAATTATTAAAGACAAGGAGGAATAAGTCATGATCACATCCGAAGAACCAACAGTAAGCAGCACCGGTCGCTATACCGTAACCCAAACTTGCGAAATACTCGGAATACACCGCAACACTTTAAGGGAATATACCAGTAGCGGACGCATAAAATGCGGATTTCGCCGTGAGTCAGCACGAAAATTTTACGAAGGTAAGGAAATCATAAGATTCTGGAGGGCACAATTATGAATGAAACTTTCCTCGCCCTGTCCATGTATCTGTGCATCGGCCTGTTTTTGGGCTATCCTATTCCTGTTCCGGGCTTTGGAATCCCGGATCAGGCAGGAGCTTACCGGACTTCGCGGCAAGATAGGTGAAACAGACTCCCGTCTTTTAAAAATATACCTCCTGACTCTGGAGGAAAAGATAAACAGCCTTATCGAAGAAGAGAGATACGAGGAAGCACAGAGCCTGACGCTCCTTCTCAAAAAAGAACTTAACCCATTAAATGAAGAACAAGATGACAAACATGAATAAGCTTTCCAAACATATCATTATCGCAATCATTACGATAACGACCATTGCCGGCTGTATCTATGCCGGAAATGTAGAGCGTAACGATGCCGTCCTCTCGGGCATGTCCATGGAGAAGTACCAATATATCCACGACCGGATCGGCGGGCGGGCTTCCTCCTCCGATGTGGTGAAGGAGTACCTGCGCAATCAGGGATTTTACGATTCAAAAGATTATTAACCATAAACGGGAAAGGAGTACCCATGTTAGTGAATCATATACAAGTGGCCTATGTGCTACAGATAACACCCTTGGAAGCCAAATTTATGATGGCTCCGCATATCGAGAGAATCCGGGAGATGGTCATACCCGGAAAAAAGAGTCTGGACAAATGCGCAAGGCTCGTCAGGGAAACAGACGTGGTAGAAAGCCTCTTGCTGAATATCAGATTCCGCCATCCGAGCCCCGAACTCGACGGCAAAGACCGGATAGCATATACCATTGAGAAACTGAAAGAAGCGCCTCTTAATCTTAAAAAGAAGATAGCGGATGATCCGGGTTGCCTGAAAAGCGGGAAAATATCCGGCAAATTCCGTGCTCTGAACAGTATCCTCGAAGAGGAATCTATAAAGGAGATAAAAGAAATACTGCGCCTAAGAGGCGGTCATATTGGCAGAAAAGACACGGCCATGTCCCAAAAGAAAAGGAGGAGGGTGTCATGATCCTGGCCGTTGACTTTGACGGAACGATTGCGCGAAGCAGCTTTCCCGATATCCTGGGGGAACAACCGTATGCCGGTGAAGTGCTGCGCAAATTGCACGGAAGAGGCCACTATATCATTATCTGGACCTGCCGTAGCGGAAAGAACCTGCTTGATGCAATCAACTGGCTGCTGGAGCACAACATTCCCTTTGACAGGGTGAACGACCACTGCCCGGAAAATATAAAGCGGTACGGGAAAGGATCCGGCAAGATATACGCCAATATCTACATCGATGACAAGAACCTCGGCGGGTTTCCCGGATGGCTCCGTTGCCTGGAAGAGATAGAACGGATGGAATCTGCGGAAAACGACCAAATATGACATATATGGAACTTTTGAGAACATGAAAGTGATACATGTGCATTTGATCTTCAAAAAGAAGAACTACTATTTCGGTTCGCTCAGCGCCATTTTTGAACATCTGAGCGAAAACGATATAGGAATCAAAAAAGGTACGCTACTGCATCGGTCCAAAGAGGGAACGATCTCAACGGACCGGGCGATCATCATAAAAGGAGTCCTGCTTAAATGCAGGAAACATGTTAAACAATAACCAATGCCGGTACTAAAGGATGCCGTCGGGAGTGTGCCCCGGTTAAGTTTTATATTTTGCAAACCACCCCCCGGGGAGAAGTCCCCGGGATTCGGTTCCCCCGAAGCGGGAGGCTTAAAATGATCAGCTTATGAATATCATCCAGACCATCCCCCGTATCGATTGCAAGGCATTCGCCAAATGCGGAAAGAAATCCCTGTCCCATTGCAGGAGGTATAAGCTCACGGATGAAGAGTGCGCCGGCTGCGAGCTGGTCCGACGGCGGGAAAGAGGCAATTATCGTACCTTGTCTGACGGTCGTGTGATGAAACAGTGCTCCGTTTGCGGTGAGTGGTATGGCGTTCACCGGTTTTATCCCAGAGCCCTGAAGAGAGGAGAGAAGGTATACTTTACTTTCAGTTCCGAGTGCAGGAGATGCAAGTCACTGAAAGCTTCAGCATACCAAAGAAATAAACAGCAATTAAAAATCGAGTGATATGGCAATGCACACCTGGTTTGAATGCAAGATCCGCTACGAGAAAATGATGGAGAACGGAATGATTCAGAAAGTTACCGAGTCCTATCTGGTAGACGCTTTGAGTTTTACGGAAGCGGAAGCACGCATTATTGAAGAGGTAACCCCGTTTATAACAGGAGAGTTTACGGTATCGGACATTAAACGCGCCAATTACAGCGAACTTTTTGTCAGTGATGAAGAAGCGGCGGACCGCTGGTTTAAATGCAGGCTCTTTTTTATCACCCTGGACGAAAAGAGCGGCGCCGAGAAGAAAACCGCCTCCTTTGTGCTGGTACAGGCCGCCGACCTGCGTGACGCCGTGGGGAAACTGGACGAGGGAATGAAAGGTACTATGGCCGATTATCAGATAGGAGCGGTTACGGAAACGGCTATTGTGGATGTGTACCCATACGGTTCAACAGCATAAAACGCCTTGAGTCGTGGGTACATACGGTTAACGGGTGACGATACCGCCAGATCCATAAGCGGAGATATGTTTTTCAGAAAATAAATTTGTTAAATTTTAAAATTACGATTATGATAAAAAAAATTATCCGGTATTTGAGAAAGCGCAAAGATATGAAATTGCGCAAATGGTGCATAACGCTGGCAGCAAACGAATTATCTTACGGAGAGGCTATCGATGCCGCCAACGAGATTTACAAGTGGGTTAAAGAGCAGTCTCAATAAAAGATTTAACTTCTTCGTAACAATAAAGACATGAAAATAAGAAACAATGATTTGTCTTATAAAAGTATTGACATTGATATAGCAGACGGAGTTTCAATCCACCTATATAAATGCGAGTATGACGAACTTATTAAGCTCCTTTTGCCTGATATGGAACAAGAGATAAAAAATGCCTATTCTCTCCATCAGAGGGCTATGGAACAACGTCAGCAATGCTGGGAGATGGTAAAGGAAATTCGAGAATTATTCTATGAGTGTTCCGATGAAGAGTTCTGCATTCGGAAAAGTCTGGATGAAATAGAGGAAAGTAAATTAGTTGAAGTATTGGAAAAATACCACAAACTATTAGGATTTGTTTAATTCAACACAATAAAGAAATGAAAACAAAATTTGTAAAAGAGACAGATCGTAAAGGCACTTATATTATTGAAGGTTCATCTGATGGCCGGTTCTTTAATATAAAGAGGTTCATTTGTCAAGTTCAAAAACAAGAAACCGAAAAAGAGACACAAGAATTAGCTGATTTTATTTTATCAAAACTTAATTCCTAACGGATTCATATCAATCAAATTAATGATATACAGAAAGCGCCATTCTTTGGATGCCGCAAGGTAGTACGTATGAAATTCAATCCTAAACCGGTTAAACCGCTTGTCAAACCTCTTCACTCGTTTATGATCAAGGGTGTGAAAATACAAGCATATAGCCGAAGGGATGCTCTAAAACGATATAATCATTTGAAGTAAGTCCAAATTCTTAATTGGAGTATATTAATTAATTAATGAGATTAAAAACAAAACATATGACACGAAAGGAATGCCTGGATAAGATTCAAGAAGCAGTTGACAATTTGGATACACTTCTTGCTGTAATCAAGTCACCATCTAGCACTACAATTAGATGGGATTGTGAAGTATATGCAGATGAAGCGGACAAAATCACGAATGCGCTCAATGCTCTACATACCAATTATGGGAACGAGACAAGAGAGGAATTTTGCATAGGATTAGATAACGAATAGCCAGAAAGAGTATGATTAAAAGTAACTTTCAAATTGAGACTAAAAAACTTTGTAAAATAGAATCTGAGTTGCTCAAATTAATATCAGATTCAGGAAACGAGAGTTTGCAAAACAAATTTCTTGAATGGCAGGAACAGAGAGATATTTGCAATGAAGTATTGATCACGGAACTGGAACGCCATCTTGCCCCCAATGTGCCAATGCACAGGATAGATTGTAATGAAAATGAATCATCTTCTTCAAATACACTTCATTCTTTTACAGAGGGTGGATACGTCGGGAATGACTAAATAACATTCTTTGGGTTAGGAAAGAACTGTATTTAAAAGATAATCATGCTTTAAATGAATAAAAAAAATAACCATATGGACGGATATAGCTTAACAGAAAAGATGCGTAAAGCACGCAGACGTAATCGGCTAACCGCTACCGAACAGGCACTGTTCTACGAATTAGTTGCCGTTTGTAATAGCGAGGGCTGGGAGGACGTTTTCAGTTGCTCTAACATCGAACTATGCTTCAGCCTGAATATCGACGAGAAGACCCTTATCCGGGCGCGTTTATCCCTGATTAATGCGGGACTGGTTTATTATAAATCAGGAAAAGGCAAACGGTCGGTCGGTTCATACTCTTTCTGCAGGAAATTTAAAGACGATCCTCCGAAAAAGGATCAGACTACCGGAGATATTCCAGTAGTTCCGCCAGCCCAAAAGCCAGTAGATGCGCCAGCCGATCAGCCAGGAGATGTGCCAGTAGATGCGCCAGCCGATGCGCCAGACTATAATAAAACAAAAACTAAAACTAAAACAGATTTCCCTCCCTCTTCCGCGCATGAGGGGAAAATATCCGGAATCGATCTTTTTCTGGACAAGTCTTTAACGGAATGTTACCAGGAACTGCGAACAAATATCCCGTGGATGGAGCAATTCTGCATGAACATCCGTCTGGATTACCCGGATTTCAGCCCGGAGCTGTTTTATGAATTTCTGGACAGGTTCTTCCGTAGGCTCCAAAACGGAGGAGAGACAACTAAGTCCCCCAGGGATGCCATGTCACACTTCGCAAACTGGTTGAATATTGAACTTGAAAAATTAAAAAAAGATGGAAGTAGAACTAGTAAAAACCACCCTGCATGCGGTTCTGAGCCCGTCTCAGTTACAGAAACCCTGTGTCCGAAAGAAGGAGCTGACGCCTCTCCAGATCTCGTTAAAAACTGGATCGACGGCCTCTCAATTGGTGGATGAATGGGGCGGGACAATTGCCCAACTGAACATGGGCGCCCCACTTTACGATGTCGCCGCAAACGGAGAAATCCCTACATTGGCTGATGTGGGTGTGGTCTTCGGTAATTCGACATCCGTTCGGATTATCACAAGCCATCTGGAATCCGTTCTGAAGTACGCCGGCGTTGAATTGAGCCGCGAGCAGATGGCGGAAACCGCGCTGGCGATGCTTTCAGGATACTGGTTCCTGAACCTGGCCGAGCTCTGCATTTTCTTTACCCGCCTTAAGGACGGAAGTTGCGGGCAGCTTGTCTGGGGAAAGAGCCTAAACAATCAGGCGGTCATGGTCGCCCTATCGGATTTCTGCAAGGAACGCCGTGAAGTGATCATTCGCAAAGAGACAGAGCGGATAGCCCGGGCTGTGGAAAAAGGCTTTTCCAGAACGGAGGATTTTGCCGCCGGTATTGTGTTGGGCGTACAGGGTATAGCTGTGAAACGTGAACGGGCCAAGGCCGACTTTAATGCTTTTTTGGAGTTTTTCCCCTGTCTGCCATCAGGATATGACCCGATAGCCTTATGGAAAGCCTGGGGCGGTGATCCGGATGCCATCAACTTACTCTTCGGCAACAATCCTCCCGGAGTGGAAGCGGCGGCGGAATCTGTCGGCAGATACCTGTGTGATTACAATGTCTATCAGGCCCGTGTAAAGGCCAAAGCCTCCTTGTAAACCATGAAAGTCGTCATCTATTGGCAGAAGAAATCCACCGCCCACCATCGCCGACGGATCCGTGACAGATTCAGGCTTCCCGAGGGTATGACCATTAACGGTGAAACTCCCGCCGATGTGAGGCCGGAGGATATGAAGGAACTACAGACCCTGGAAGAAATGGGTTATATCAAATTAAGAAACAAGTAAAAACAAAAACATCAACTTATGATAACCACGAAAATAACAGTAGAGCCGCACTTGGCTCAATATTGCTATGCCAAATATTCTTCCGATCCGGAAGGCAGTATGCCCGTCCGCTTTGCGGACCATCTGGATGTTTACCATCTGGTTTATAACCTGCTGGAAAAACGCCCGGTTAACTGTCCCCGGGATAATGGCAATCTTGAGATCGTCTTGCCGGACCGCAGGCAAGGTGACGTCCCCGGTGGCAAATCCCCGGAGCGTTTCAACTACTTGGGCCAGCGCAGCCAGGGTATCATCAATAAGAAGCTAAAGCTGATGATGCGCGCCGAGCTCCATGACTTTATTGACGAGAACAAGCACCGGTTCGGTATCGACCAGCTTCAGTCAGTCCACTGCTTTATGAAGAAGTACTGCATTGACAGCTTAAGCGAGGACGCGCTCCTGAAAGATTACCAACGTTGGCGTGACCGGGTAAGACGTTCCAGCCTTAAGCGGCCCTACAAGAAAAAGTAGCATATATTTCACCTACCAAGCGTAGTTAATTGTCCTTTTTAGGAGGTAAAATTGACGGAAAAATGACGGAATTTTGACGGAATTTTGACGGAAAAATGCGGAGAATTTGAAAATCAATAAGTTATACAATATGAAAACAATAAAAAGACCCTATACCCCCGTTTGTGATCTGGAGTTGGTTCCGGTGGAGTGTATCGGTGATTTTGCAGTCATCCTGCCGCGCGCTTTTATTGCCGTGCGGGATGGTTCTTATCGCATTCCTGTTATTCCGGGATCATTCACTCCCGGAGTCGAATCCGAGCAGGCGGATTCAGGAACTATATATTATAATGTAGGGCATACGTTCGAGGTTGCCTTGACAGGGCCGGACAGCCAGGAGCTGTTGTCTGCCTTGAGCCTTCAGGATCTGGTGGCCATTTATACGAATGAAGCGGGAGAGCGTATTGTTTCAGGCAGCCCGCAAACACCACTTAAACTTACTTTTTCCATTGTTTCGGGCAAATACCAGTGCAAGTTATCCGGTAAGCAGGTTTATATCGAGGCCTATCACAGTCCTTTCTAAAGGATTTGCAAAAGGTTTCTTTTGCATTAAAAAAGAAACCGTGGATAAGATTCAGCAATTTTTTTTCGATAAGTGGGCCATTGAGGAAAGGAGATACCACCAGCTCCTTTCCATTCTGTTGCCCGGTCTGAAAAACGGCAACCTGGCGTCGGTGGAACAATATCTGGGGGCCAAGCGTATAGAGGCCTATGCCGCCGTCCCTTATGTAGCCGGCCGATGGGAGCTGGATGACGCCTCCCTCCCTCAAGGAGCGGTAGTGGTGCTTACCTGTGAAGGCGTGCTGTATAGCTGGGAGACCTACCGGCTGGAGAGATATATTTCCGCCGCGATGGCCAACGACCGCATATCGGGTGTCGTTCTGTTTGTGAACGGGCCCGGAGGTATGATTACGCGTGTGGATGTCCTGGAAAAGCTTATACGGCAGTCCCCCAAACCCATAGTGGCCTATATCACGGGCGTATGCGCTTCGGCGCATTTCTGGTTCGTTTCCGCATGCGCACGCAGATTCGTCTCCTCGCCCATGGATGAAATCGGCTCCTGCGGGGTGGTCTACACTTTCCAGAGTTTCAAGGAGTATTACGCGCAAATGGGGATTGAGATCGAGGACATTTACCCCGACAGTGCGGACCTGAAGAACCGCGCCTATCGCGACAAGGAGGAAAAGCAGGATGACACCTTAATTAAAGAGAACCTGTCGTTTTACCACCATCTTTTTGCGCAGGCCATCGCCCGAAATCTGGGAGTGAAGTATGACGCGCAGGATCCCCTGTTCAGAGGGCAGACTTTCTTTGCCGATACGGCACTGGCCAAGGGGTATGTGGATGCCTACGGAAGCCTGGAGGATGCCATCCTGTGGGTAGCCGCCCAGAAAACCGTAAAGCGGGCTAACAAGATGATTTAATACTCACTATAAAAGTAAATTTGTTTATGAAAAATTATTTCGCATCATTTATTCCGGCCGTAAAGGCCATTCTGGGTATCGAGGCCTGGAGTAAGGACGCCGACAAGAAAGACGCGTTACTGGAAGAGCAAAAGCAGAAACTTAAGGCATTGAATTTCAATGATACCTTTATCAATGGCTTTTGTGAGGCCCTGAAGGATGGATTCCCGGAGGATTCTTCCCGCAAGGACGGGGATTCGGGCACGAAAGGCAGTGGTCCTGACCCCAATACCTCCAACGCAGTAATACAAGGATTACTGGCTGATATGACTGCCAAGCTGGTTACGGCCCAGGAGGAAATCGCCGTGCTTACCAAAGAGAAAGGGGAACTTTCACAGGAGGTATCCGCCAAACAAACAGAAATCACCGGTTTGCAGACCAAGATCCAGACCCTTTCCGGCCTTGCGGAGCAGGACGGGGGAAAAGGCTCCCAGCATGCACGTCTGGAACCGGATGCTAAAGATATTGTTATGAATTGGGATGACGAAAAACAACTGGGCGGCCTCTCGGGGGAGATGTTCGCAATGGACCGCCCTTATAACCAGCGCCTGCGCGCAGAGATGCTTTACCGCAAGGGGTTGACCGTTCAGGTGCCCACTGCCAGTTCGATCGATTACTCCCGCCTGAAAGAGGACCTGGGAGCCTTCTACCGCATCCCCTGGCAGGAGCGTTTACAGTCTTTCCTGACCCTGCTTCCTTCCATCGAGAGTATTTTCCCGCTGGAATCGGGATATCAGGACCTGGCCGTGCTGACAAACATCTGGTTGGGTGAGTTCTCCCAGGCTGACAATACCGCCAGTGATTTCGACAATGTAACGAAAGGCAATTACGAGTTCGACAATGAAACGCTGCGCATGTCGAGCGTCATGTTCGCGCATAAGTTCAAAGACCTCAAGGCACTTGAAAAATCATGGATCGGTTCTTATAACAAGGAGGGGTCGCAGGTCATCAAATGGTCGTTCATCGAGTACATTCTGGCCGAGACTGCCAAAAAGCTGCACAATGAACGCGAACAGCGACGTATTAACGGCGTCCGTAAAGAACCGGACCTGAACAAGCCCGGACGTGCGATGGAGGCTGCCGACGGGCTGTACGAATTCCTGGGCAAGAAGGTGAACGGACACATTGACATCAATAACGGCAAACTGGTTTACCAGGTAAAACCCTTTGAACTGGGTACCCTTTCTCCTGAAAATATCGGTGAGAAGATTTACCTGGGCACCTCCATGATCCCTGCGGTCCTGCGCGACTCGGGTTCCCTGGCCCTGTATATGCCCTCACACATGGTCGTGTGGTACCATAAATACAATGAGATGCACTATGGCCAGAACCAGGACTATAAGGCGGGTATCATGTTTGTGAAGGAGTATCCGTCCGTGAAGCTCATACCGGTTCCCAACGCTGACAACCACCACCGCATCTTCTGGACTATGGAGGGTAACATACACCTGTTCGAGCACCAGAGCGGCGAAATGACCCGGTTCAACATCGAGCAGCAGGACTGGACGCTGAAGGTATGGAGTAACTGGAAAGAGTCCGTGTGGGCTTATGCCGTCGGATTCAAATACACTAAAAAGGAAGATATGGACTATACCCGGCAGATGATCTTCTGCAACGAGTACGACCGCCCGGCTTCCTATTTCGTGGAAGCTGACAAGGACGCCCAGCCATCGGCCGGCTCCCATACCTCGATCGTGACGGCCGGCAATACGAACCTTTTGGCAATTACCGACATTGAGAATGCCGAGGTCGGGAGTGTCATTACCCTGAAATGCGGAAGCGTGAACAAGGGGGTAAAGATTGACAAGAGCGGTAAATTCGACCTGATCTCCGCGGCCTGGGAACCCAAGAAAGGCGATATGATCCGCCTGATGAAACGCCAGGACGGGAAATTCATCGAACTGGGCCGTGAGACGGGAGCTACGGGAGCCCTTCAATTCCCGGATGATAAAGCAACGCCATCGCTTAAGGGAGGTGACGTCTTCGTAACGGGAGCCAACACAACTCCTACCGCAATAACGAATTTTACTGACGCTGTTCCCGGCAAGACCTATACCATTCATGGAAATGGGGATAAGAATGCCAGCACGATTGCTGCGGGAGGCAACTTTGTGCTTACCTCAGGGATGACCCTTGGTACGGGGAAATTCATCAGGCTGGTAAAGGCTGATGACGGAAAATTCTATGAAGTGGCCCGCGGCTGATAATTTATCACCAGGGGGGGGATCCCCCCTGGTTTTTCATCACTTAAAAATCGAGATATATGAATAATTACGTTAAGACTTCCGTTCCCAGACCGGTGGGCAATCCCGGAAACGGTATCAACCCCAAAGACGTGCTCACCCTGATCGACATCGACGATCTGGTCTATTTCCCTCCCCGTGACGGTGCCGGAGTGGTGCTGGAGGATGACATCGTGGTAAAGCCGTCGGCTTACTCCACGGACTTGTATTTAACTCCCGGTACTGTGGAGCTGAGCTCCAACGGTGAAGGGGAAACCGACGCCAAGGGCTTCACCCCTTCGGTTAAGGGAAAACATCCGGGTAACAAACAGGAGGTTCGTGAGTTCAAGACCAACTGGCTGGGACGCCACTGCATAGCTATCCTGCAATACTGCAACGGGCAGGATCCGGATATCCTGGGTTCCCCTTGCAACCCTTTGGAAATGTCGGTCAATTATACCGGAAATAAAGACGGCAACGCCTCGGAGTTCACCTTCACGCAGATAAGCAAAGGAGACGATATCGGTATCTATAAAGGCACCATCCCACACGAAGAGCCGGTGGCGACTGTTCCCGCATCGGCAACGGAAATTCCCTTTAAAGGCCGCGGGCAGTACCAGCTAAGCGCCGGAGCGGCCAAGATCGCTACCATCAAAGGAGCCAAACACGGCGACCTGTTCACCCTGCTCGGGGTGGTGTCCGGCGTAGCTCCTACAATCGAAAAGGCAGGACAGACAGCCTTCATGCTGAAAAACGGAAAGACGTTCACCGCTTCACCGGGCAGCCAGATTACTTTCAAGGCCTTCGATACCGGCGGGGGAGCCATCCAGTGTGTGGAACAGTCGAGATTCGAGGTTTAATGCCCTTAGGATTGTATGATGGTCTGATATCAAGACCATTCCACTTTCAGGCAATTGCCTTGTTTTCCCTTTACGGGGCAAGGCAATTGCCTTTTTTCAGTCCTTTGTACCGCAGCCGGTATCGGGTATCTTTACGGCGTATCATTTAAAATTCAATTCAATGAAAGAGCAAATCATTTCCTATTTAGAAGGACCGCGTGATTACTCCCAAGGGGTAGCCCTGTATGATCAGTTCGGTCCCAACCGCATGCTGAAGGCCAAGTTCCGGCAGCTCGGGGAGTGTGAGATGACAAGGGGCACCCTTATCGAGGAGCTGCGCAAGCTTTCCGGCATGAGCGAGGCGGAATTTGCCGGCATGCACAGGAAGGCGCACCATATTCCGTCGAAGGCGGAACAGCCTGTCAGCCCTGCCCCTGTCAGGATGTATGCGGACGACCTGCTTATCGCCCTTGCCTCACGCCTGGGGGTAACGGTGGAAAAACTGGTAAGCGACGATTTTGTAAAAGAGCGGCTCTCCCAAAGTCCGGATACGGAGCAGGTGCGGGGTCTGAAGGAAGAACTCGAAAACGCACAAAGCAAGTACTCGGAGGCACCGGAAACCGTCCGTAAGGCCATCCGTTTCCGGGAGGAGTTTCCATTCCTGAGACAACCTGACTGTCCGGACGAACTCAAGGTGCTCGTAGCGGACATGTTCTCCGCTTATGACCTCTATCGGGAAAGCCACCGCATGCTGGTCGAGACACCGGATGACGTGGCCACCGGGGAGACTTACCTTTGGGCTAAAACGGTCGTGGAGAACTTCCTGGAGAACCGCCAAATGTGGGAAGAGTTGGAGTATTATAAGAATAACGGAGAAATCCTCGGAAAGGCGCAGGCCATGCGGCAGGCCAGGGAGAAACAGGAAATCTCCTCCCTGACGGACCTGGAACTGTCCAAGCAGCTGGGTAATGCCAAGTCTAACATATCCAAGGGAAAAAACGAACTCGAAAAGGCACCGGATGAAGAAAAGAGGGCCAAGGCCATGGAGAAGACCCTCAAATGGACGGAACGCAAAAATCTGCTGGAGGCTGAAATGGAATCCAGAAAAAAAAACTGATTTTTCATCGCCGGAGGCTGGAAATCAAAAGGGCCTCCTGGCTGAAAATGGGGACCCGTTACCTTCATCCCTGCGACCGCAGTGAAGCGGGCATGCAGGCACGAAAACTGGATAACGAGATCCTCTCTTGTAATAACCGTTTAATGAATTTATATGAATAATATGGAGCGTTTGCCGGCGGACACCTTTTTCCTGGACCTTGAACTCCGCCAGGAGGTGGAGCGCATGGCCTCCCTGGGATATGCTCCGGACGATATCGCCTCTTATCTGGGGCTGGATGCGGAGATCTTTGTCTTTGACGCCGGAAGGGAAGGGACCACCGTGTATTCCCTTATGCGCCAGGGAGCATTGAAGGCCGGGGCCGGAGTGGAGCTAAAACTGCAAGAACAGGCACTGTCAGGGGATTTGGATGCCATGGAACTGCTGGAGAAAGTGCGTAGTCGCAGGAGTTTTGAAATAATAGTGAAGCAAATCGATGAAGACGAATTTGGTTAAGCCCTCGAGGGTGGATTTTGAAAAAGCGGATATCGGACAGATAGGGCGTATCCTCGCCACCGGTGATCTGGACTCGCTTCCCGAGGAGCAGCGGGCGTATTACGACCTGATGGAGATGGTGCGCGGACTGCGTGCCCGTATGAGGTATAACGGGAAGGTGATTACAAAAGCCGGGATCATCCGGCTGCTCAAGTCTGAGGTATACGGGCTTTCCGACTGGATGGCACGGCAGGTATACGCCGACTCCGTCAATTTCTTCTACAGCCAGGAAAACATACGCCCGCAGGCTTTTGCCAACCTCTATGCCGAAAAACTGGAGAAGTGGGCCGATTCCATGTTCCTGACGGGCAAGGGGGAGGAAGCCTCCCGGATACTCGAGCGGGCGGCCAGGCTCCGGTTGCGCTTCGCATGTGACGAACAGGAGATACCCCAGGAACTTTTAAACAGGAAACCCGTGGTGATCTATACATGTGACCGGTCCGATATGGGTGTTCCGGATACGGACCGCAAGGAGCTGGAGGCGTTCATCGACTCCATTCCCGAGGTACCTTCCGTGGTACGTGAGAGGGTAAAGGAGGATGCACGCATAAAGAAGTTTGACCTGAAAAAAAGGATGTTGGAAGATGCGGAAGAGTTCGGAGGGCAGGATGCACAATAACCCCACCGATGATGTGGAGGTTCGTTACTCCCATATCATCAAGGTCATCACCGACTGGATAGACACCACCAACCTGGTTGTCGTCGGCGGGCGCGGCCTGGCCAAGAGTACCGTCATACAGGCACGCCGGTCGGCCGATTGCGTGTATGACATGCCCGGTGCGCCGTTGGCTTTCGTGGGGAATACATATACCAACTTAAGGGATAATATCATGCCGGCCGTCAAGACCGGCTGGGAACTGATGGGACTCTATGAAGGCGTGCACTATGTATCGTCCTGCCGGCCACCGGAATCCTGGCGCAGGCGTTGCAGCGTGATCGTCGACGATTACAAGAACACGGTCTCTTTCTTCAACGGATGCATTATCTTTCTGGGATCCCTGGACCACCCCTCCCTTCTGGCGGGCAAATCGGTCGTTCATTTGTTCTTCGACGAATCCAAATACGCCCCCGACAATAAAGTCAACCGGGCCATGCCCGTATTGCGCGGGGATGCCATACGTTACGGATGCAGCCACTATTTTCTGGGGGTGACCATTACCACCGACATGCCCGACGTGCTGGAGGGTGAGTATGACTGGTACTTCCGTTACGTCTGTCTGGTCGATCCTCAGCGCATCCTGCGTATCGCCCAGGCGGCTGCGGAGCTGAACAGCCTGCGCGTCCGCCTGGTAAAAGCGGGAAGGACACGGACGGACTGCGGGGCTCTTAAGAAGAAAATCGCCTGGTACGAGGCGGGGCTGCTGAAGATGCGCAAGGGGCAGACCTACTTCATCAACGCCTCGAGTTTTACCAACATCGACATCCTTACGCCTGAGTACGTCCGTCGCCTTCTCGACGGGGCGCTCGAACTCCACGACTTCCTTAAGTCTGTAGTGGGGATGCGTCCGGGGCTTCGCCGTGACACGCGCTTCTATATCGCTTTCGGGGAAAGGCACAAGTATACCGACGGGACACGGTACGGAGAACCTGCGGAAAGCTGCCTGGATCTGCGTTTCCTCAGGCGCGGCGAGCCCATCGACGGCGGCGTGGACTTCGGTAACCAGCTGTCCCTGATAGTAGGACAGCAGGACGGACCGCTGTACCGCCTTCACAAGAACTTTTACGAGCTTCCTCCCGGATGGTTCAGGCAGCTGGCCGACCAGTTCCTGGCATTCTTCCTTAACCATGAGGAGAAGGAACTGAACCTGTATTACGACCGGGCGGGCAATAACTTCGAGAAGCAGAAAGAGGATTACGCCCGCAAGCTCAAGCAGGCCATCGAGATAGACGGTGACGGTAACCGCACGGGATGGGTTGTCAACCTGATGAGCCGCAAACAGTCCAACATCCGCCAGGATGAAGAGTACGATTTCATGCAGGAGCTGATGACAGGCGACAACGACGCCCTCCCCACTTTGCTTGTTGACGCGGTGAACTGTCGCGAGACCATCTCCAGTATCGAGAAGGCGCCTGCGGGTATCCGTTACAAGGGACAGCAGAAGATCATCTACAAGGTCAAGAAGTCCGAGAAGCTGGAGCCCAAGAAACTGCCCATGCTCTCCACGAACTTCTCCGACGCCTTCAAGTACCTGATGATGCGGGGGGCCTGGAGGCGTGCCATCAGGGGCAAGTCCGGCCGCAGCAGGTCCGGTCCCTACATGCCCGGACTCGATGACCTGACGGGGGGATAAGAAAGGCAATTGCCTTGTTTTGCCTGACCGCTTCCGGAAATACCGGAAGCGTTTTTTTGTTCCCACCCCTTCTGCCTGCCTGCTTTTAATGTAATCATATTTCACCATTTGCCCCTCAGGCAATTGCCTTTCGACTTCTGAGCGGCGCGGTCTTCGGAAGGTGTTCTTTACGAGTGTTTGCGCGTGTAAAAACAGTTAATTGTTTTATTACAAGTAAATTAACGAAAGGAAGACCAAAATTTTATGTCCAAAAACGATGTTTTTAACACGTTTTAAATGAATTTCGTGCAAAAATCAAGGCAAAACGAAAAAAAATCTCGTTTTTGGGATGGAATTTAGCTTTTTCCTCTTAAAAATGGCCTTTTCCCAGCCTCTTTTTTACTGTGTGATATAACCGTTGTTGCCTCTTAGGATGTGTCAATTTATTATTTTAAAGAATGCCTGTTGCATTTAAATTTCCACATCTATTCAAACCTGTATTTTCGCTCCTGTCCGGCTAATATCCGATACCGACCTGCATGATGTCGGCTTTGTCCTTTATCCTGTACCCTGAAAGGAGCAAATTTGCTTTAAAAAACAAAAGGATGAAAGGATTGACAGAACTGATTGTGGCGGGCTGTATTTTATTCGGCCTGCTTCTTACGCCGCTGGTTTTCTCCATACTGGATTTTATAAGCGGAGTGCGCAAGGCCCGGCAGCGCGGTGAAAGGATCACCTCGGACCGGTATCGCAGAAGCGTAAAGAAAGTGGCCGGTTATTATAACCTGCTGCTGGCATTGGTGGTTGTGGACTGTATGCACATGGGTTGCAGCTGGTTTCTCAACAGTTATTACGATTACCATATTCCTACGTTCCCGTTCGTTACCCTGGCGGGGGCGTTCTTTGTAGCCGCCATCGAGATCAAGAGCATACGGGAAAAGGCGGAGGATAAGGTCAAGAAGGAGCTCACCGACGTGGCCCTGCTTGCCGTGGAAATCGCCAAATACAAAGACACGCCCGCGGAAGCTGCCAAGGCGATTGCGGACTATTTTAACGGAACCTCAAAAAAGGAGTGATATGAAACATGTTTTATACGCCCTGCTCCTGTGCGCCCTTTTCCAGGGGTGTGGCAGCTCCAAGTCGGTCCTGGAGAAAACGGACAGACGGATAATGTCCGACAGCCTGGTGGAAATCAAGGGTAACCTCGAGCGGCGGGAAGGCGAAATACGGACCGATTCGGCAGGGTGCATCCGGCAAGCCCGGCAGGACCGGATCGTGGTTATGTTCGACACCGGAAAACCGGTATCCTCACAAACCGGATTGCCCCCCGTCAAACAGATCTCTTTTACCGGGACCGCGCTTCATGAGGAATCGGGGTCCACCGCGGCGGTCTACTCCTTCCAAAGCAGGCGGGCGGATTCCTCCTTGCTGCTACGCACACACCGGGAAGAGGAAAACAGGAAAGAGCTCCGGAGCGATCGGAAGACAGCACCCGGGCCACTGCTCCGGAGAATCGCTTTACCGGCCGGCCTGATCGTGGGTGCTTACCTCCTGCTGCGTATGCTATGTAAACGTTTGCCTGAAATCAAAGCGCTATGGAAAAGGATATTCAAAGGATAAACGTTTATACGGCCATCGAGCAGATGAAACGCCTTTCCCAAGAAGGGGAGACATTTTCCCTCTCTTTCCGCAAATATGACCGCCAGCGACACAGCGGCGGGGATACGGTAAGGCTCAACCACGCCCGGCTTCGCCCGAAAGCTTCGGATGAAGAGATTGAGAATGCCTCTTATAAGCTCTTTCTGGTGGATACCGATACGGGCAGGGCCATCAATTGCTGGCAGATTCTTGTGACCAGTTTTAACGGAATTAAAACTTATGTGTAGATTATGGAAATCAGAAGAACCGGAAATACCGGATTTATAGATACCGGGGAGGGGCAGCTTATCTCCTTCGCCATGGGAAAGGGATGGTCTCCTTCTTCCATCAGCTTCAGCCGCCCGGAGAGCTGGCAGACCCGCAAGATACGGGTCGCGGGTGTGAATATCGTGCCCATGGGTGCCAATAACGACCTTCCCGGCGACGTACAACGCCTGCTGGATAACTTTTACGGCGGTGAGGGTATCATGGGTAAAATACAGGGATTGCAGTGGGGAGAGGGCCCCCGCTTCTTTGAGGAGGCCATCGACTCCGAAAACAACCGCTTTTACCGCAAATGGATACTCGATGACGTCATACAGGCGGATCTGGAGAGCTGGGATTATCGTGACTATATGCTCCGCTGCCTGGTGGACCTGGTGCACATGCAAGGGTTCTGGGTAAAGTTCATCCGTAACCGGGGACCGCGTATCGGAGAGGGGGGAAGGATAATCAGGCTGGAACATATCCCTTACAGGAAATGCCGCTTCGAGTATCCCGATGACAGACACGATTTGCCACAGAACGTATATGTGGGCGACTGGCCCTTCCCCGATCCCGACAGGCTGGCCAAATATCCCGTTTTCAATCCGGCGGACCCGTTCCGGCATCCGGTATCGGTCGGCTATTTCAATATATACTCCTTTTGCAGGGACTTTGTCAGCGCGCCCCGTTTCCTGGGGGCTTTCCCGTGGCTGGAACTGGCGGGCACCATCGCCCCCTTGCTGGCAGCCTATAATGCCAACGCGTCGGCACTGAGCCTGCATATAGAGAGCCCGCAGGCCTATTGGGACGCGGCAGAGGACAGGATCAGGGAAATATGCAAGCGTAAGGGGGTGCCTTATTCGGCCAAAATGCTCGAGGAATTCAAGGATGAAGCCATGGAGAAGTTCGCTTCAGGAGTGACCGGCAGGGAGAATGTGGGCAAATACATGCACACGACCAGGTTCTGGGATGCGGACGCCAATGACTTCCAGGGCTGGACGATAACCCCCATCGACAAGAAAATAAGGGATTATATCGAAAGCCAGATCAAGATCGCCAACAAGGCCGATGCCGCGGCCACATCCGGATTCGGACTGGATCCGGTGCTCTCAAACCTGATCATGGACAACAAGCTGTCCTCAGGGTCGGAAAAACTGTACTCCATCAAGGTGTACAATGCCAGTGAGACGGCCATACCGGACATGATCCTGTGCAAACCGTTGATGCACTACATACGGGCCAATTATCCGGGAAGCAGAACACAGGTGGGGCTTTACCGGAGCGTAGTGGAATCCGAACAGAGTGTAACACCCGCAAACAGGATGAAAGAAAATATATAAAAACAAAAAAAAGGAGGATACATGAACCGTTTTTTTATAGACTATAACCAATTGAAGACCCTTGACAAAGATCTTATACGGCTTTATCACGAAGAAGCGGGCAAACGGATGGCCGATTTAAAGGAAATCGAGTCTCTGATTACCGACAAGGCATACCGGCTGTTCAGTATATATTATGCGGTAGAGATAGCGGTGGTCGGGTACGTACTCACCCAAATAGATAAAACCCGGGATATGGGATTGATCAATGCCGGTATGGCAATTGTGGTTTTCACCGCAATATCGCTTTGGTATGTGGTTAAGGTTATGAGGCCACATGGGGTGATGCCGGCGGGCAGATCACCGGAAAACTTCCAAATCGGAAAGAACTGCAGGTATTTTGAAGAAAACAGATTCGCCAATAAGTACGCTTATATCATGGCAGGGGAGTTGATGAACCTGCAATATAAAATAGATGCCCAAAACGAGAAAAATGCGGAAAGAGCCAGGCTCAGCAATGTATCGATAAACTTCATGCTGGCAGGACTGGTTCTTGCCGTACTGGTCTTTGTCCTTACGGTTGTTTTCCGGTGAATCCGGGAATGTCTACCGGATTTGATCACCAAAACTTTCCGTTCCACCTGTTTCGGTGGGAATGTCATAATCTACATCCGGTATGACAGGGAGTGTATCCCCGTCATTGAGAAGGACTCCATAACCGTTTTTTTCTTCGTATGGCATATTTCCAAAAGGGTGAACCCCTATCACTACGTGCCCAAAAGGTACATCCGAACCTTTAATCCGATTTTACGGATTACGCAATGAAAAGGGATTCGTGTTATGATATTAATTGGGCGGGGCTAAGATACGAAATAATCCTAAACGCAGAAAGAGTCATGTATTTATATGCGGTATTTTTTAATGCAAGCTGAAAAAAAGTGATAAAAAATATGAAACTGATATTTGATAAAGATTCAAACGGCACGCAGGAACTGGTCGACGCCCTGGGTCTGATCGATGCCCGCACGGACTTCTCCAAATGGAAACCGTACATACCTTTAAGCATACGTCGCCTGACCGCCATCATAGGGCAGGAGGTTTATGACAAGGTTCTCGACTTCTACCAATCGGCAAGCGTCGATCCGGATGGCAAGCTCACCCGCCTGTTGGGAATGGTGCAGCAGTCCGTAGCGCTGTTTACCTGGCTGAAAATCATCCCCACACTGGATGCGCAGCATGGGAACACAGGCAGGCAGAAGCGCCTGGGGGAGCACGAAAAAGGGCTGACAGCCTTACAGGAGTACAAGGATGAAGCCAACATCCTGAGTCAGGCCTACGAGTCGGTAGATGCCCTGATAGCATATCTGGAGCAGGAAAAGTTCGATTTCTGGATACAAAGCCCCAAAAGGAAGGCTGTATCGGAATTGCTCCTGAGTAGCAAGGAGGCATTTGATTTTTACTATGTAACCGGCAGCCACCGGCTGTTTCTGACCCTGGCACCCATCATCCGGGAGGTGCAACAGAGGCATATCATCCCGATAATCACGTACGGCCGTTATGAAAAGCTGGTAGCGGGCCAGCAGGTGGCAGAGGGGTTCCGCGACGCCGTCTGCCGGCCGCTGGCCCTGCTGTCCATGAGCAAGGCCGTGGAACGTTTGCCCGTGGAGGTCCTGCCCGACGGTGTGGTGCAGGTGCAGCTTGCAGGAAGCGTCCGTGAAAAGCTCAGGGCGGAAGCCGAAGCGCGCAAGACAGTGGCAAAAAGCCTGGAACAGGATGCCATGCGGAATCTTGCCGCGCTGGAGGACCTGGTCGCGGCGCTCGACGCCGCACCGGACGAACCGGATCTGTATGTACCCTCGATCACCCTTCAATCAAAAGGCATAACATTCTGACTATGAAAGAAATTACGTACAACAATCAAAAGAAAGAGATTCCGGACTCCCTGGAGGAATTATCACCCAAGGAGTATTACCGTTACCTGGAGTTGGTATTAATGATGAATGCAGGGGAGATTTCTCCTTTCCAGATGCGCTGCAAGCTGCTTTCCTGCCTTCTGGGGATGAAGCATAGCCTTCTTCTGTGCCGGGGAGAAATACAGGAAGAGCTTTTGGCGCAACTCCCCGCCCTGGACGGGTTCTTCGATATCACCTCGCAGGAGGGGATGACGGTTTACGACGCCCGCCTGAAAACTGGCCGGAACCTGCTGCCCGCCTATAAGGAGTGGAAAGGCCCGGGGGATATGCTCTCGGGGATTACTTTCGGACAGTTTATCGAGTGCATGGGTGTGATGGCGGAAATGGAGCGCGCCCGGGAGCAGGGAAATGAAGAGGGTATAGGGGAACTGATATCTTCCATAGGCAGACTGCTTTATAAGAAACAGGGCCCTCAGGAAACCGGCCCTCCTCCTTTCCCGGTCTGCTTCCACGCATACATCTTCTTTCTCGCGGTCTGGGAACTGATTTACAGTGTCCCCATTTCAACCAACGGGAAGGACATCGACTTCTCGATCCTGTTCGAGAAATCCGGGCGGGGGAATGCAGGGGACAATACCGGCTGGGTGGGAATCTCGTACGACGTGGCCGCATCGGGTGTTTTCGGTGATTTCAGACAGGTAAACGACACCCCTTTCTGGGATGTGATGCTATACATTTATAAATGCAGGTTTGAAATGTTACATAACAATAAGAAGCAATGAAGTATTTTACAATCAAGGAATTAAGCCACAGCGATACGGCCGTGGCGCGCGGGATTGACAATACCCCTACGGGGGAGGCGGTTCACAACCTGACAGAGCTGGTGGAAAACGTCCTCGACCCGCTCCGTGAAAAGTACGGAAAGCCCATCCGGGTAAGTTCCGGTTACCGGAGCGCTGTGCTGAACAGAAGCGTGAACGGGGCGACCTCCAGCCAGCACCGGCTGGGTCAGGCCGCCGATATTACCGTAGGCAGCAAGGAGGGAAACCGCCGGCTTTTCGAGATCATCCGCAAGGAACTGCCTTTCGACCAGCTGATCGACGAGAAGGATTTCTCCTGGGTGCATGTGTCATTCCGCAAAGGCAAAAACAGAAAACAGGTATTAAAACTCTAAAACTGTTCAGCTATGGTAGATTTACAGCAATATGAAGAGTATTTCCGGGAACTCAGCCAGGCGTTACCCGGGATCGGTTCGATGATCCCTGTCACCTATGATATAGACATATATGAATATGTCCAGTCACTCCGGGCGGAAGACCTGCCTGTACTGTTTGTAGTCCTGCCCACCTGCGAATCCCTCAGTCGGGATCCGGATTGTGTGGTCGAAAGGAATTTCGGCATGTGTCTTCTTCTGGACAAAACCGACTGGCAACGGGAGCGCGGGTTAGATGCACAAAAGCGCCTTCAACCGACTTTTGAAGAGATCAAGAGCATGATGCGCCAAGAGTATGGCCGGTGCGGAATTTTTTCACGACTGAACCTGGAGGAGATGACGTCCTCTCCCGAGTCCGGACTGTTCAAGGCGCTGTCCGGATGGAGTCTGGGATTTACGTTTGATTCAATATAAAGGCGGACAAAAATGGAGAACGACAGAGTTTCTTTAGAAGATTTGACCCAGGGACAGTGGCTGGAACTTCGTTACCAAATGGAACCCAGGAATTTCAAACGCCTGGTAGAGCGTGCCCGCAATGCCGGAATCGATGTTCCCGCCTGCGTAGGGGTAAAAAACTATGCCCCAAAGATTAAATTCTCTACGTTAAGTGAAACGGCACGTTATGTCCGCTCCCAGGATATTGAGGCTGTAAAGACCTTTAACCGCAGGTGTGAGAACTGGTCAATTTTCGTGACCGCCGAACTGCGCAGCCAGGCACGTATGTCCTTCCCTCACAATCCTAAGCGCTCCAAGGGTGCCACACCCTTGTCTGAAAGCATCAATGGCAATGTCAGATACGACAAGAAATACAAGGTGGAGGTCCGCTCCCTGGGCTTCTCCTTCGCCCGGCATGGCGTCATGCTGCATTACGGGGCGTCAAGCGGACACGGAGGATATATCGGCAGCAAGTGGAGGGATCGTTTCGGGAACATACGCACCACTAATCCCGCCAGTTTTGGCAAGATGGGGCAGGGGAACCGTAAGGCGGTGCACTGGTTCAATCCGGTGCTTCGCAAACATCTTCCCACCCTGGCGGATATCGCCGCCGAATACTGTATGGACATGTCTCTGAATCTGGCCGGGCTGTTCCTGGAAGAATAGCAACAACAAAGAGAGGTACGCGTGGAAGAGACATGCTCCCTCCCTTTGTCCTTTACCCCATGGACCGTATCCGTGATATTTGCCCTAAAAAAGAATAATATGGCGGACAAAGATCTAACCAGGGGTATCAAAATTTATCTGGATACCACTAAATACAGCCAGGGGATGAAACAGCTTTCCCAGGCGACAAGGGAATACGAATTCACGCTTAAGGGATTGCGGGAAGCGGGAAAGGGAAATACCGAGCAGGCCAAACGCCTGGAAGCCCAGATCGCACAGAACAAGAAAATCTACCAGCAATACAGCGCAGAACTCGATCGGCAGAAAAAGATACTGGAGAACCTGGACAAGGCTACTTATCCCGAACTGGTGGCCATGCAGAAGAAATTACGTGCCCAGGTGCAATCCAGCAAGCGGGACACTACGGAATATACCGTGGCATTACAACAACTGACCCGGGTAAACCTGGAGGTGGCCGAAGCTCAAAAAGAGATGCGCCGCCAGAGCGAAAAGCAGCAAGAAAGCTTTTCATCCCTTACCAGGATGAAATCCGCGGTAGTCGGTTTTTTCGCCGGTATAGGTGCCAGTGCCGGCTCCTTCTTTGCAAACAGTATCTCGGAGGCCAGGTCCTGGATGTCCGAAGGTATCAGACTGGCGGCAAACGCCGACGGTGTCAGGCGCGCTTTTGACAAACTCGACCGCCCGGGAATGCTTTCGGAGCTCAGGAAAGCCACTAAAGATACGGTGAATGACCTGGAGCTCATGCAGGCCGCGGTACGCGCCAAAGACTTTCGTATCCCGCTCGAGGACCTGGGGAAATACTTGCAGTTTGCCCGGTTAAAAGCACAGCAGACCGGACAGAGCGTGGATTATCTGACTGACTCGATCATAACCGGACTGGGTCGTAAATCGCTGCTGATACTCGACAACTTAGGCCTGTCGGCCGCGGAGGTCAACGAGGAGATGGCCAAAACGGGGGACCTGATGACAGCGGTGGCTGCAATCGTGGACAGGCAACTCGCACAAGCGGGGGAGAATTACGTGTCGGCTGCGGACAAGGCCGCTCAAAAAGCCGCGGAGCTGCAAAACAGGCAGATGGAAATCGGAAGGCTCCTGCTTCCTCTGCAAGAAAAATGGAGCAGTCTCTTCCAGTCTCTCAAGCTCGGTTTTTCAGATGTGGCGCTCTGGATATTGGAACATAAAAAAAGCATCATTACGCTTATCTCCGTGGTTACCGGTTTTATTCTGGTTTATAAAACGGTTATTCTTCTGCAAAAAACATGGAACGGGCTTTTAATGCTGGGCAAGGCGGTCAGTCTGGCCTACGCCTCTGTTGTGGTCATGCAGAGAGGAAACATCCTCAGAAGCGCTGCCGCCATGAAAATGTATAATGCCTCGGTGGCGTCCAACAACATCCTGGTAAAGGCATGCACCGCATCCACTTATCTGTTTGCCGCCGCCAAGGCGGTGCTTACCGGGAATATCAACAAGGCCCGGATTGCCATGCAGGCCTTTTATGCAATCACCAAAATAAGCCCGCTGGCCATAGTGGCCACCGTGGTCGCCGCCCTGACATACAAGCTGGTGTCTTATCGCAGGGAACTTACGGCGACGGAAAAAGCGGAGCGGAGCCTGCACCGGGTGCGGGCGCAGGCCGCCGACACCGTAGCCACCGAAACCCGGGAACTGAATACCCTCCTGGGAATCGCACGCAACGAGAAAATAAGCAAGGAGCAGCGGATGGAGGCCATAAAAAGGCTCAACGCCTTAAGTGAGGAATACCTTGGCGGTCTCAGGCTGGAAACAATCAACACCAGGGAAGCCACGGCCGCAGTGAAAGACTACACGGACAACCTGTTGTCCATGGCCAGGATACGCTCGGCAAACTCAAGGCTGGAGGAGATCCAGAAAGAAAAAAGGGCACTGGAGGAACAACGTAAGGATATCCATGCAAACCGGAATCTCTGGGACAGTTTCAAACTGGGGCTCGCCAAAGGGTTCAATTCCTTGTCCGTAGCGGTAAAGGGGTATTCCGACGCCTGGTCGGAGGGGGTCATCCATGACTATTTTGCAAGGGAATTCGATCAGATACAAGCCTTGAACCGGGAAGAAAAGAAACTTACGCAGGAGATCACGGCCTCACAGCAGGATATCATTAAGGTCGATACCCAATCCGAGGCAAAAACCAAGGACCTTATCCAGGCCAAAAAGGAAGAGATTGCCCAGGCTGAGCGGGAAGTCGCCTCGACGCCGGCTCTGCTGGCCGCCAAAAACCGGAAACTCCAACAGTTGAACGAGGAGCTTAAAGCGTTGCAGCAGCTGGGGACTATCCGGGAAACCCCGGACGGATTCGCCTCGCAGACCGACAAGGTCCTCTCGGCCCTGAATGAGAGGCATGAAAAGGAGCTGCTCAAGATCCGGGAAAACAAGGAGAGGCAGCAGCAGACACAGGCACAATATAATAAGGCCGTGCTGGCGGAAGACATAAGGTTTCACACCCAAAGGCTCGGTATCCTCGAAGGGCTGGAGAAAAAGACCGCCCGGACCAAACTCAGGCAGCTGGCCGACATCCGGGCAAAAATGACGGAAAGCTCCGCCAAAATACTGGAGTTACAGCGGAAACTGGATGAAAACGAGGTTGCCCTGCTACAGGAACAGCGGGATAAAAAACTGGCCATACAGGAGGATACGTACAAGGCCGCCAGGGCACAGATAGAATTGAATTATGCAAACCTGCATATTACGCAGCAGCAGCGCGACATGTTGCTGTTGAGCCTGGAGGAGTCCAATTCCCGGGAAAGACTCGGTATCCTGAAGGAATACCGGAAGGATGTGGAAGCCCTGGAGCTACAGACGGGGGATGTGAAAATACAGGCCGTCAAACTCTCCGGGCAAAAGGTATTGGAGGCGGAGCTGGCCAACGCCAAAGACAGGGCCGCGCAGCAAAAGGCGATCGAAACCATGCTTTCCTCTTTCAAAAAAGAGTTCAACCTTTTCAATCTGCCGGATGAAACGGACCTTCAGCTCAAGGTGCTGGAAGCGTCATACCGGGCCCGGCTGGAACTGATCCGCAATGCGCTCAAAAACGAGCTTGTCACAAAGGATCAGGCCGCCCGGCAGGAAAGGGAGCTGGAAGAAGCGTACAGCACCGCAAAACTGAACATAACCCGGGGTGCCGAAGAGCGCAGAAACGGGATTTTGGAGAAGTACGGGCTGCTCGGATTCCAGCAACGCTATGCCATGCAGATGGCGGCCCTCAAGCGGGAGAAGGAACAGGGGTTGATAGGTGCCGAAGCATATGCAAAGGCCGAAAAGATGCTCAAGATACAGTTCTGGAAAGAGGCTTTCGATTATTATTCCAACCTGTTTTCAGGCGCTGTCTCGGCCCTGCAAAACGCCGAGATCGCGAACATGGAGGCCAAATATGACGCCGAGATCGCCGCGGCACAGGGAAACGCGCAGGAGGTCGAACGACTGGAAACGGAGAAGGCGCAGAAGAAGCTGGAGATCGAGAAGAAATACGCCGACGTGCAGTTCGCCGTAAAAGCCAGCCAGATCATTGCCGACACGGCCGTGGCCATCATGAAAGCGCTCTCGCAACTGGGACCGATCGCAGGACCGGTGGCGGCAGCACTGATGGGAGTAACCGGAGCCGCCCAGCTGGCCGTGGCCAATGCTGAAAGACAAAAGGTAAAGAGCATGACGCTCTCCGGAGCGTCCGGCTCCACACCCGTAAGCGCCGAAAGGGTGGTGAACGCTTCCGGGGGATATGACCAGGGAGGTTACACCGGGGACGGAGACCGCTACGAGGTGGCGGGCGTCGTCCACAGGGGGGAGTACGTCATTCCGGTGCCGGAAATGAAGAACAAGCGGGTGGTTAACATGGTAAAGGTCATCGAAAGCATACGCCGCAACCGGACATCGGCCAATCCATGGCCCGGGTATTACGAGGGAGGGAAGGTCACGGAAAGAGAGCGCCCCGGACAGGACATCGACCGTCTGAACCGGGCGGCGGAGAAATTGGAAAGGGCCTCAAGGAACCTCTCCCGGCCGGCAAAAAGTTACGTCCTGCTGAGCGACATCAACGCGGCTCAGGATTTGCAGAAGAGTTCAGAGAAACCATTTACAAGAACAGACCAATAATACAACCGGTATGGCATTAACCATTCAGACAGAGAAAGGGATATTCGACCTTCCCCGGGATTTCAGCGTGGAGATAGAGAACACGTCGCCCATATACACCGACAAGGGCAGCCAGACGATCGCATCGACGTTGCCGGCAACCGGGCACAATCTTTCGATGGTGGATTACATCCACCGGCCGGATATCCGCAATGCGCCAAAGCGGGACGCCGCGACGGTGGTGACCGACGGGGTTTACCGGCGGACAGGAAAACTCAATATCACCTCCGTGTCAACGGAGTCGGGCATCGTATGCAACATCGGGTTTGACGAAAGCCTGATGTATGAAGCCTGGAAAAACGTTTCACTCAAGGAACTTCCGGGACTGCCGGTCATCAAATACCCGGAAGGCGTCGCAGCCCTTGCCCGTCACCTGGAGGAAGTGATGCGCTACCAAACCCCGGCGGATTATCACGTGTTCCGCATACAGGTGGCGTCTGAAACCCTGGAAGAGACGGAGTATCCGGAGTTCATCAACCCCATAGGGTCGGACGGGAAGACATACGCCCTGCTGAAGGAAGCACGGACCGAGAGGGTTGTCATATCGGGCCAGGCCGTAGATGTAAGGGTGCCCGCAGGATACGGGATATCGCCGTTCCTGAAGGTATCCCGCATATTGGAGATGATATTCTCGGCATACGGCTTTACATTGGTGGAGAATCCCTTTGCCACCGATTACCAGCTCAGCAAGATGGTCGTGCTCAACAATGTGGCGGACACCATTGTCACCGGAGAGATCGACTACAGGAATTTGATGCCGGACTGTACCGTCAACGAGTTTCTGGACGCGCTGTTTTGCCGTACCGGAGCCAAGGTTTACGTAAATGCCGGCCGGAAAGCCGTCATACGCCTGCTCAAGGATTCGATAGGCGCAACGGCATCCGCCGACTGGACACCGCTCAAGGCCTCGGAACCGGAAATAAACTACACGCCCGCAAAGCAGCTCAAGCTCTCGGCGGGCACATCGTTCAAGGAAGCCGAACCGGCGGCGGACTCCTTTGAGAAATTCCTTAAGCCTTATGGGGGGATCATTACGGAATTTACAGGAGACCGGGACGTGCCCGACGAACTGTACATAACCTACCAGCCTTCCACCGGAAGATATTACAAGCGGGACATCGTGAACAAGAAAAAGAAGTGGATATCCAGCGACTTTTTCCCATGGGACAAGGCCACCCCCGGTGTGGAATACCTGGAGATAACGGGAAAGGACGAATGTGTCCCCATGGCATTTAAAACGGGTCTGCTGACTCCCGGATATCTGGCGGGGGCGGTCAACATCAACACAACCCTCAGAGGGGTCGCCAAGGAGCAGGGGGAGAAGAAGCAGACACCCCTGGCTTTCTGCTTTGCCATGGGGAAAACCAATCAGATTATAGGAGCCGGGGCCCTTGTGGAGGAGTATTATTTCGGCAGCTCACTCTGCCGGGGGCCCAAAGGCGAATACTTTCAGGACCCCGGGGGGAATGTTTACAGGTATTCACTGGTTTTCAGGGGAGAGGACGGGGCGTTTAACCGGTTCTTTAAGGAGTACGACGCAGTCCTGAGGCATGCCGATCATGTCTATGCGGTACAGATGAACCCGGACAAGGCCGGACTGCTGAAGCTGGACGCTTCCCGGCCCGTCATGCTGCACGGACAAAGAATGATGGTCGAAAGCCTCAAGTACGCGCTTCCGCTGCGCAAAGGACGCCCTTGCCAGGTGAAACTGCGTTCCCTTAAACTCTTGCAGCCCTACGACCTGGACAAGGAGCAGGAATTGGTGCCGATGATTCCGCAGCAGGCAACATGGAAGGTCTTTACCTATTTCGACAGGGATATGGAACTCAGGGTGCAGGAGTTGCGGGAGCAGCCGGGGATCATCAGGGTCGATGTCGTGGCAAAAGAGGTGCTGACCAAGCCGGAAGAGGGTGATTTCGACATGTACCCGCCACCATCCTTGCAGGATGTTGCCGACAAAAGGAAGATCATGTACACCTATAAGGGGAAGCTCAAATACAGACCGTATCCACCGGGGCTTACACAGGAGGAGGTTGTAAACTACAGGGCGGGAGTCATTGCCGTAAAGATATAAATCCTGTCCTTTAAACTACCGTGCCAAACGGTCATTTTTGCAGCATGGAAACAAAAAATCAAAATAAGATAGTGACGGCGCCCTCCCTGGAAAATACACAGGAACTTTACGAGATTTACCGCCAAAGATACGGGGCTGACAAGACCCCGGAGGACTTTTACCGGTTTATGACAACCCCCGGCGTGGAAAGGCGATCCTTTCTGCTTGAGAATACCCAAGCGCGGCCGCTATCCATTAATAACACGATCATTCATAAGTGCGTATGAGTTTCGAGATTATCAGAAAAACCGGAGAGATCGCCTTTGTGGCAAACCCTATCGCCTTTGAGGTAAAAACCTCCGGGGAGGCCGAAATTGAAATCCGTCTCAGGGTTGGAGCACAGGAGGTGTTTTCAGCCTCCTACGTACCTTTTGGCGACAGGATCCATTTCGACATTGCCGAAATCTTACAGCCCTTCGTTACTTCCGGACCCTTGGAGGACTCGGAGGATCTGATCCTGCCCGTATCCGGTTTTATGGCCGGTTACACGCTCGAGGTGAAAGGGCAGGAGACCCGGACACTCACCGGCAAGGTGATATGCGGGGGGATCAGCAAACAGGCGGCAAGGGAAATGGCCGGCAGGGGAATGGACTTTATCCTGAACCGGCTCAGGGATTATTCATCGCAATTCCTCTTTACCACGCGGACCCGCGGGAAGCATATTGCGATAAGGGAAACCGAGGTCTCCCCCCTGATCTTCATTCATCCGGACAAAAGGATACAGGTGGAATCCGAATATGGAAACAGAATAAAACTGCCTGAAGGGACAGCCGGAGAAATTTATGCTTTAAACATAGGGCGGATCCGGCGGGAGTTTTTCCACAAGTATAACCAGATCGTGTCATTCATCCGGGTATTGGTGCCGGCCGAAGAAGCCTTTGACATCTCTTTCACACCCGGGGAAGTGTCAGAAAACGGACTGTCATTTCTCTTCAGAAACTCTTTGGGATGCTATGAAGTGATAGAAATGCCGGGGAAAATGATTTGCTCCCTTGACCGGGGGGATGATGAAAACTACCGGACATTCGATGAAGAGGGCGGTGATTATATAACCGGACGTCCAAGGCCCGACCTCCTTCAAAAAATGAAGCTGAATACAGGATTCAAGAGAAAAACAGAGCTGAAATTCATTCAGGACCTGCTCTCCTCGGATGATATCCGGCTGCTTAACGGAACCGCCCGAAGGCGTGTACTGGTAACTTGCGAAGAGTACGGTTATGAAGAACCCATGAAGGAGCCGACATCCCTGGTGCTCGATATCGAGGTTGCCGAGCGGGAATCCAATTACACCCCGGACATGGACGGGGAGAACGCCCCACCTTTCATCGAACTCCTGCCCGGGGAGGTGGAAATACCCTCAGAAGGAGGGCAGGTCAGGGTACGGGTCGAATCAAATATCATGTGGGAGGTGGTTTGATTCCTAGTTCTTACGGAACTTGGAAAATACCCCGGACGGGGAGTGAAAGCAAAGCGAATTTAAAACAGTAGAAATCATTTAATAAATTACGATTAGTATGGCAAAAGCAAGTTGGTGCAATGTAAGCCCCATGTCAGGAAGTGAGAACGGGGCTTTAACAATCAGTGCGGCAGCACATGCCGGACGGGAGGCCCGCAGTACGACAGTGACCGTCACGGCTAAAAACGGAACGAAACCCTCGGCCAGTATAGCGGTATCGCAAGCCGGCGTAGGAGTGCAATTAACGATGGATACCTCTAAACCGGATTTACCCGGAGAAGGAGGGTCTGTCACTATTAACGGGAACTCTAACAGCCCGACATTGAAAATATCGGTTCCTCTGATTAACCTTCCGGGGGTTACCGCTTCCGCAAAATTCAATGCTCCGGGAATTACTGACAAAGTGCTTGCCGCCTCAGAGACGGTTACTATCCCAGGAGACCCCGGAGCGAACGGTTCTTATGCGTTTTCCATCAAACTGGAAATAGCCCGCAATCCGTTGCCCACACCGTTAGCTCCTAATGTTGACGTGACTGACAGTGCAGGAAAAATGGTAAGGTGCCAATTTAAATGGGCAGCGGGAGCATCTGCTCTTTCGGTGAACAAGTCCTCGCTATCGCTTGTGAATGCAGGGACAGGACAAACGGTAGACGTTACCTCCAATGACGAATGGGCAGTATCATAAGAAGCAAGGATAGGTCGCGATTTAGGCGCTTCCTATCCTTTCTCTTTACCTCTTAAGAGACGTTCCAATCATCATTGGAAGTAACATTTACGGTTTGCCCGGTTCCACCGTTAACCAATGATAAAGAGGACTTGTTCACTGAAAGAGAAGACGCACCCGCTTTCCAAGTGAAAGTACATTGTTTAGCTGAATCGGTATCATCCGTCAGCCTAAAAGTCACTACAGCGTCAACCGGAAACATCGAAGCGGGAAAAGTTAATGTCGCCACAAAGTTAAAACTCCCCGATGCTCCGGGGTCCCCCGGAATAGCCACATTATTTCCTATATTCCCACCGTTTACCGCCACTTTTACATAATTATCGTCTATAGGCATATCTACTCCCATAACTCTTGCGGTACAGGTCCACTTTAATTTTGAACTATTAGACGTTCCGTTTATGTTAACGACTCCTCCGGAAGAAGGAAGATCAGGCTTGTTTGCATCCATTGTTGTGGATACTCCTGTACCTGCCTGAGATACCGCTATCGTGGCAGAAGGTTTCGTTCCGTTTGCCGCTGTCACTGTGACCGTCGTGCTTCTTGCAGTACGTCCTGTGTGAACTCCTGCACTAATCGTTAAAGTACCGTTCTTGCTCCCTGACATGGGGCTTACATTGCACCAACTTGCTTTTGCCATACTTGTAATTTATTAAATGATTTCTACTGTTTTTAATTCGCTTTGCTTTCACTCCCCGTCCGGGGTATTTTCCAAGTTCCGTAAGAACTAGGATGTCCTTTACGCCCTGAAAAGAGTATGCGAACTTTGCGGCAACCATTAAAATTACATCGACGTGAAACTTATTGTTTATAACAGCCGGCTTGCAAAACGCATGCTGTTTCCGGGGTATTCGACAATCATGTTATTTGGCATTATCCTGACTAAAAGTGGGAAAGAAGAATGTCCGCCTGCATTGATCCGGCATGAGCAAATACACCAAAGACAGTATTTAGAGTGTTTTATACTCCCAGTTTTACCGGCCGTCCTGTTTACCCCATGGATACTGACCCTATGCCCTTTGAGTTTCTATATACTTTATCTGACAGAGTGGTTCATAAGTTTCGTACGGTATTTTTGGGGTCAGGGAATGACGGATCCGGGCAGAGCCGGCCATAGGGCATATATGTCGTCGGCCATGGAGATGGAGGCTAAGGTAAAAGAGGTGGAAACAGGGTATCTCGAAAGAAGAAAACACTTTGCATTTATGAGGTATTACGACAAAATATAAATGAGATACAACGGAGAATACCTAATTATAGGTAAATTAAAGTAGAGTTCTCCATAGTTTAACTTTTTTAACCAATAATAGTATGCAGGAATGTATTAATGAAATACTTTTGTGCAAAAATATATTTATTCGCCATAAAAACACTTCGTTGTGAAACGCGGGAGTTGCTTATATTTTATAGAAAAGGAGAAGAAAAATCTCCAATCTACACTAGGGGATACATATCTCTTCACTAATAAATGATCCCCACTCAGTGTTTAAGTTAAATTTTTATATGTATCCCCGCCACTTAGTGATAAGAGGCGGGGTTTGTTTTGGAAAATCATTATCCCTATTTAATAACTTACTTCAATGGATATGGTAGTTTCCCTATAGATAAAAGTCCCGTTATTTATCGAATATACAAGGTCATCTACTGAAATACACAAGGTGATTTTGGGGAATTATGCCACAATATGTATAGCGATTCTACACTTTTTCTACAATCCTTTTTTTAGTCATATTATATAATAATCTATTTATCAGCATATTATACTTATTATAAAACTTTGGCATACACCTTGCTCTTTGGTAGATAAAGTTAGTTTTAATTATCCATACTAAAAATGTAATTATGAAGAAAGTATTAGTAGCATTGACAATGGTTATGGGGATGGGCAGCGCAGTAGCGTTTGCACAAGAACCGGTTAAGCTCCCCGCTATGGAACAGAATCAACAAACATCTCAAGACAAATTCACAAAGATTACTGTCAAAGAGCTTCCGCAAGTAGTCAAGAGTACTTTGTCCAAGGATTACGAAGGAACTATAGTTAAAGAGGCTTTCGTTGCTGAAAAAGAAAACGGAAAGGTTTACAAGATAATTGTAACAGCAATCAAAGAAGACCAATCAACTGAAGAGATAACTGTATTGTTGAATGAAAAAGGGGAACCTGTGAATGAAAAAGATTGCTAAGGAAAGCATTTCATTCACTATGTGACGAAATCAATTTCTTTTTTTAATCTTTAAGTACGAAAAAGAGGGGAATAAATACCTCTTGAAGGCAAAACAGTGATTAGTACCTTCTCCAAGCGTAAATGTGTTAATAGTGTCCTGCTTCTTAGTGATAAGAAGCAGGAATTAAAAAAAAGTAGGTTTAAAGCGAATTATAATTTATATGCACGCTTTTTCGATAAAAATCTTTCATTAAATTATTTGCCACAAAATCCTCGTTGAGAAACGCGGAAGGTAGTTTGTTTTATATGGGAATGGCTTAATATTACCCCTCTTGCACTATCGGTCATTCTCGAGAAAGCTATTCATAAATAGTAATCTTTTTTATTCTATCCCGCTTCTTAGTGATAAGAGGTGGGATTTTGTTTTCATATCCTCACCTAAAGAGTTATCCTTCCCGTGTCTCAGATCTCCCTTTGCTAACTTAAAGAGCGCGTGCTAATCACTATTTATTGGTACTCCCCCTTCCTTGAAAAAGTGCATATCTTTAAAACAGGAAAATCCTAAATAGATTTTTCTAAAAAAGTGTATTTTTTATCCAAGTATATATTATGTTTTAATTATATAATATTATATTTGCATCGGTTAATATTTCGTTGGGAAACGGAACACTCGATTATGTTTAGTTAGTGTAAAAGATAGGAAAACAGAAAAAGAGATTTCTGTATATAGTAAATGTATGATATTACATTTTTCACTTTTGCATAGTATAATTTTATAATTGTTGGTACTGCTTCTACAAAATGAAGAAGCGAAGATGTTTTTTACGCTAAACAAAATTGTACAGTGTATTGCCTACGTTGCGAAACGCAGGCAATATAATTAATAACACCAACATGACCATTGGGCTGTTTGAATGTGAATAGATGGCCGGGAACACGCAAGTAATAATTTATTAGATTGTTGTGAAACAAGACTTATCCCTCTATTATAAATCTAGTGTGTATCAACCAAAGAGAGGGGAGTTTGCTTCAAATATATATATCCCCTCTCCACTACATCGCATGAAGCGAAGTTTAGTTAAAAATCTATTTCTTAGAGCAAGGACTAAAAAAACTCTCATGCTTAGTATTCAGTATATATTGCCTACGTTGGGAAACGTAGGCAATATTATTCTTTTCTTCAACAGTATTTCATTTCAAGTTCTCTAAATAATCAAGCACCTGTCGGTTGGCTTTGTCCACTTTCTCCATATCATAATCGATATAAATACTTGTAGTTTTACACCCAAATTCATGACCAAGGGCCAATGAAATAACATCTTTTGACACTCCTATTTTATGTGCTATTGTCGCCCATGTATGACGCGCCCAATAAACCGTTAGCTCTGGAAATAAGGGAAAGCGTTTTTTTACTCGTCTTCTTTTACCATTAATCACCTTTTCTACTAGTTCAACACTTCCGATCTCTTGGAGGTTTTCATTAAGTCTGTGAGCGTAATCTTTATAATTCTTGTAACGCTCAAGAATATTAAGTAAATACTTACTTCCTTTGTATCGTTCGATTATCTCGGCTGCTTCGGGTTCTACTTTTATATTATATATTTTCTTAGTCTTAGCCCTTCGATATTCAATTCTGCCGTTTCTAATTTTCTCCAAACGACATAAATCAACAGTATTTATGCCTACAAGATAGAAAATTAACATAAAAATATCGACATATTGCTTCTGATGCTCTTCGCAAGGATAATCTCTTAGAGTCACAAGTTCCTCTGGAGTCAATGCCCTTTTTGCAGTTGCCTCTTGTTTTATTTTAAATCTCCTAAATGGATAACATGAAATAGTTTCAGTATTAAGAGCATCATTAAATACAGCTCGGATATTTCTCATGTGAATACTAATCGAGTTAACTTTAGAGGTCTCTGAAAGATGAATCTCAAAACTCTTTAGCCAAGCATAGGTCACATCTTCAAATCTAAACTTATCTGGTACATCCACAAAACGACATATACGATCAAGTGTATATTGGTAGACTGCCTTCGTTTGGGGATTTTTCTTTCCTTCCACAAACCTTGTATAATACTGCACAAAAGAACATCCAGTTTCTTCCTGTTTCTCCTCTAATTTTCCCCTCAATAATATTCGTTGAAGATGCTCCTTGAACTGTTTTCCTGTCATTAAGTCCAACTTTCCGGCAATCCTTAAATTCAATAATTCCGTTTCAGCACAATGCACTCGCTGGGAGATATAGCCATTAAGGAATGACTTGTTAGGACCATTGATCACCTTTCCTTTTGTGGAGTCCCACTGATCTGGAGATAATAAAACACCAAGATTGATTAAGGCCTGCTGCCTTTTGTGTGTGACATTAATTTTAAGAGGAAACTTTCCATCTTTCCTATTCACACGTTTGTCGAAATACAATTTAATAGAAGCCATAATAAATACTCAAGATTTGCATGATTTTTGCATGATTCGGCATCCGAAATGCCCAAAATTCATCCAAATAATGCAATTAAACTCTTTTTTTTTTAATGACTATTAGCAGAAAAAAAATGCCAATAATCAAGTTCTAAAACTTAAATATCAGCATTTTTCTTTGTCGGGGTAGCGGGATTCGAACCCACGACCCCCAGCTCCCAAAGCTGGTGCGCTAACCGGACTGCGCTACACCCCGAAACACTTGTAAAAAAAGAGAACTTCCTTTTTCTTTGTCGGGGTAGCGGGATTCGAACCCACGACCCCCTGCTCCCAAAGCAGGTGCGCTAACCGGACTGCGCTACACCCCGTTTTATAGGGAAGTTCCTTTCAAAAGCGGTGCAAAGATAGGGACTATTTTTTAATATACAATAGTGGAGGAACGTTTTTTTGATATTTATTTTTTAACACCCTGTCCGTCATATATTTGAATATGAAATAAAAAAAGAGGATTACTCATTAAAAGAGTCCCGGTTCTGATGGAATCGGGACTCTTTTACCAAACAAACGACAGAGAACAGTTACTCAAGATCCTCTTTTACTACTTCATCTATCTCCTTGAGCTTCTTCTCCTTTGACTTTTTGTTGCCGGCAGATTTCTTTTTGGTATCATCATACACATTGTCTGCACGGTCTTCCATCTCTTCACTCCAGTCGTCATACATATTTGTTGCCGGCTGGCCGGTAAGAGTGGTATTCTCTTCTGCGATAGGTACATCTCTGTTAATTACTTTTGCCATATGTTCTACATTTTATTATTATGCTATAAAGACAATAAAAAATAGAAAAAGTTCTCCGTGTTAATGAAGTTTGATACTATTAGATAGATTTTAAAGCGGTATTTCAAGTTATATTTCCGAAAGCAGTGAACTAAATGCCGTTTCAAATGTATAATACAGAAATATCACCATTAAAAACGAATGTCATGAGATTGAAAACTCCCAAACCGATACGGCTTATTGCCCTTGCCGGCATAGCCTTGTTTATAGACAGTTCTGTTTCCATTCCCTCTGTCAGCGTAAAGGACTGGACCGAAATAGACGAAACAGGTAACCCACTTTATCCACTACCCAAATAACAACTCTTATGCTTACACAATTTTTAAATCTACTTGCTACTATCATCAGCGTCATCAGTTTGCTGATCGTAACTTATGGCGCGCTTATTGCCATTATTTCTTTCATTATCAATGAACTGAAGAGAGTAACCGGAGCTTACACCCCGACCAATATCCGAAAGTTGAGAGCCGTGTTCGGCACTTACCTGCTATTGGGGCTGGAGTTCCTTATCGCTTCGGACATATTGAAAACGGTATTGGAACCTACAATGAACGAACTGATTATTCTGGGAGGTATTGTCGTTGTAAGAACCATATTATCGGTATTCCTCAACAAAGAAATCAAAGAATTGGAAACAGAAAATAACTAAAACATAGTGAACCAACCATCTGTAATGGCGTTTATATTATTATTAATAAAAGAAAGGAGATCGGACTTATGAATACCGAAAAAGAGAAAACTTCATCAGAAGAACAAAAAAAGGCTGAAAAAGTGCTTAAAGACAAAGTTCCCGTACAGCAAACCGGAACCTACAGCGAAGCCACCAAGAAAGAAGTGCGCGACGCAGTAAAAGAGCTCAATCCGGACATGAGCGGATTGGATAGGGGTTAACAGCCCCTATCTTCCCGGAAACATCAGTGTAAAGCAGCTTCCTTTCCCTATCTCTGAGGAGACTGTAATGGTGCCGCCATGCAGATTCATGATCTGCTTACATAAACTGAGTCCGATGCCGGACCCCGATGGCTTGGTCGTAAAGAACGGAACAAATACTTTGTCTATCACTTCCGGAAGAATGCCTTCGCCGTTGTCACGCACCGTGAGACTGCAAACTTTTCCGGGGACCTGTTCCAACTCTACTTCTATCTGCGGTGCAGTATTTTGTCCGCAGGACTCTTTGGCATTTTTAATCAGATTGATCAGCACCTGCTCTATCTGGGCACGATCAATGTACAGAGTGGCCCCCCTGTGTGTTGCCGCAAAATGAATGAACGAATCAGGGAAGAGTTTCCTTAGGTCGGAAAAGAGTTCGTCCACCGCTACCAATGTGCGGGCAGGAGTGGGGATACGAGTCAACCGACGGTAGTTTTCCACAAAACCGAGCAGCCCTTTACTTCTCCGATGGATGGTCTGCATGGCTTGCAACATCACTCCGTATTCTTTCTCACTGAGCCGTTCGGGTATTCCGCGTTCACTCAATGTTTCGGATAATGAAATGATAGGAGTGATAGAGTTCATTATTTCATGGGTCAATACCCGTATCAACTTCTGCCAGGCTTCCATCTCGTTACGTTCCAATACCGAATGGATGTTTTTCAGGCTGACCAACAGCCTTTCCTTATTTTGTGCGGCAAACAAAGTACATGATACCGCCATCTCTACCGAGGCTCCTTGCTGCCGGATACGTACCACCTGCGTCTCGTTCCAGGAGGTGGTCAGCCACTCCTGAGGCAACCGGGATTCTTGTCCGACCAGTGCCACGGCCGCACGGTTCATCCATTCCACCCGGCCCGAACGGTCAGTCACCACCACAGCCGTATCTACCTTATTTAAAAGGTTCTCGTAATACTGGTGCTTGATCTCTTCCTCGAGCAGGCGTCCGCGGAACAACCTAAGTGTCTGAGAGAGTTCGTCCGCCAGTTCAACCATCATCTTGCTTTTAAACGGCGGCTGAAAGTTCTGCGTCATGTCATTGAAGCGGATGCAGTCTGTCAGTCGTCTCATCATGCCTGCCAATTTCATCTGGATGGAATAGAGATGAACGCCTGTAGCGATCAGCAGGATGCCCACAATCAGAGTACTGAACCATAATTCGTAACAGAACAGCAAGTATCCTCCGATGGAGAGCACCACCAACAATAGAATGTGCAGCACCACACTGATGGAATAGCGTTTCATAAGCCCAGTTTTTCAAGTTTACGATAAAGAGCAAAACGGGTGATACCAAGATACTCGGCTGCCCGGGTGATGTTCCCCTCGCTCAGCCGCATGGCTTTCTCTACCGCTTGCCGTTCCAGCAATTCCAGATTGAGTACCTCTTCCTCTTTCTTTTGCCGGACAGAAGAGTGGAAAAGAAAGTTCTCAGGCTTCAGCAGGGAGCCGTCACCCAAAATCACGGCACGCTCTATGGTATGTTGCAACTCGCGTACATTGCCCGGCCAATTATACTTCAGTAACTTATTCTTTGCCTCGCGCGTCAGCCCGTGCATCTCCTTCTTATATTTGCGGGCATAGCGCTCTAAAAAGAACTCGGCCAGCAGAATGACATCGTTACCACGCTCCCGTAGAGGAGGAATATGAATTTCTATCGTATTGATGCGATAGAGCAGATCCTGACGGAAGTTACCTTCATCCACCATTGCCCTGATATCGGCATTCGTCGCACAGATCAGGCGGACATCGATAGGTACCGACTGAGTAGAGCCTAACCGGCTGATCTGCCTTTTCTCTATCGCAGTGAGCAGTTTCGATTGCATAGGGAGCGAAAGGTTACCTATTTCATCCAGAAACAGAGTACCCCCTGTCGCCACTTCCATGCGTCCCGCCTTTGCTTTGCGTGCGTCGGTGAAAGCACCTTTCTCGTATCCGAATAATTCGCTTTCGAACAACTGTTCGGGAATACTGCCCAGGTCGATCGTTACAAACGGTTTACCGTATCGAGGAGAACAACGGTACAGCAAGCGGGCAATCACATCTTTTCCGGTACCGTTTTCACCCAGAATCAGGATATTGGCATCCGTCTCGCTTAACTTGTTGATGGTTGAAAACACCTCTTGCATAGCCTCCGATTCACCGATAATCTCATTTTCGGGTCCACCCTGTCCGCTCAGCACTTCTACCTGCTCCTTCAGCATATTCACTTCATGACGTGACTGCCGGAGTTTCATGCCCGAAGAGAGTGTAGCCAGCAGTTTCTCTTTTTCCCATGGTTTGGGGATAAAGTCCGTTGCACCTGCTTTGATGGCACGCACAGCCTTGTCCGTATCGGCATAAGCCGTCATAAAAATCACAATGGCCTGCGGATCGATCTTCAGAATCTGTTCCAGACTCTCAAATCCTTCCTGCCCACTGATGGCATCACGACTGAAGTTCATATCGAGCAAAATGATGTCCGGACCGAACGTAGTCATGAAGTGTTCGATGCGATCGGGAGTAGTAGCCACCTTAATCTTCTCAGTATAAGGTTCGAGCAATAGATTGAGGGCGAACAACACATCCTCGTTATCGTCTACAATTAATATTTTTCCAAGCTGTTCCATGTTATATTACGAGCTAATTTACTTTCCTTTAAAGGATAAGATATACCAGTTGTACAACTCGTCGTGTACCAGTTGTGCATCTCGTCATGTACCAGTTGTACAACTCGTCGTGTACCGGTTATACATCTCGTACATCTTATCTTACCATGTAATGATGCTAAAGTAAGCCGGATATATTCACTTACCTTTAGCCTGAGGGCAAAGGTACATATTATATCCATGTGTTGTGTGTGCTAATTCGCACTATTTTTGTGCGTATATGCACACGAAAGCAATAGGGAATAAAGATGCAAACTATTAATAAACAAAATATTACACGTATGGCACGGCTTTTGAATGGTTTATAGAAAAAGAAATGCACAATGAACTTGAAAACGATACTTATCATTGCCGGATGCAGTTATATCTTTCCGGCAACTGCACAGGAACGCACGATGGAGCTCTCGCTGGACGAAACCGTAAAGCTTGCCAAGCTTCAGTCACCCGACGCACAAACCGCACGCCACAGTTTCCGCTCAGCCTACTGGAACTATAAATATTACAGGGCGAACTATCTGCCTGCCTTGAGCCTGACCTCGGACCCGAACCTGAACCGGGCTATCAATAAGGTAACACTGGGAGACGGAACCGTGAAGTTTGTAGAACAAAACATGCTCAGCACCGACCTTACTCTGAATTTAACACAGAACATTCCATGGACCGGCGGTTCACTGTTTGTGGAAACGGCAGCACAACGAATGGATATCTTCAGCGACCACACGACAGCCTGGCAGACTTCACCTATTAATATAGGCTATCGTCAGTCGCTCTTCGGATATAACAGCCTGAAGTGGGATCGCCGCATCGAACCGGTCCGCTACCGGGAAGCAAAGAAATCGTATGTAGAAACACTGGAACTGGTGGCCACGCGTGCTACTCAAAAATTCTTTAACCTTGCCACCGCACAGAGCAATTACGAAACCGCCACTACCAATTACGCTAACGCAGACACACTCTATCAATATGCCCAGGGACGCTACAACATCGGTACCATCACCGAAAACGAAATGCTGCAACTGGAACTGAACAAACTGACCGAAGAAACCAACCGAATGAATGCCCGTATCGAGATGGACAACTGCATGCAGGAGCTACGCTCGTATCTGGGCATTCAGAGTGACGAGGAACTCAAGGTGAAAATCAACGACCACGTACCCGACTTCAGTGTAGAACTGCACGAAGCCTTATTACTGGCCAACGAAAACAGTCCGGAAATACAAAACATGATACGCCGGAAACTGGAGAGCGAAAGCAACGTGTCATACGCCCGTGCCAATGCCGGACTGAAAGCGGATATTTATCTGCGTTTCGGCCTGACACAAACTGCCGACAAGCTAGGAAGCGCCTACAAGAGGCCATTGGACCAGCAGTACGTCAGCCTGAGTGTAGCACTACCCATCCTCGACTGGGGACGGGGCAAGGGCAAAGTGCGCGTGGCACGCTCCAACCGCGACCTTGTGTACACACAGGTGGAACAAGACAAGACCGATTTCGAACTAAACATACGCAAACTGGTGAAACAATTTAATCTTCAGGCCCAGCGGGTCAGAATAGCCGCGCGAACCGATGAAACAGCTCAACGACGCAGCGACGTGGCCCGCAAACTTTATCTGCTGGGCAAGTCTACCATTCTCGATCTAAACGCTTCCATCACCGAGAAGGACCAGGCACGCCGCAACTACATAACGGCTCTTTACAACTACTGGAGTCTGTATTACACGTTGCGCAGCCTTACTCTTTTCGACTTTGAAGGCAAAACGCCGCTTACCGAGAATTATGACCTGCTGATAGACTGACCGGAATTATAAACTACAAATCGAAAAAACAAAATAATATGGATATTAAAATTGAAAAGAAACCCTGGTACATCCGCTATAAATTCTACATAGCCGGAGGAATTGCATTTGTCGCTTTCCTTGTTTACGTCATCATTCTGTCGGCCGGGCCGCGCAAGCTCCGCATCGAGTCGGAAAACATACAGATAGCCGAAGTCAAAGATGACAAGTTTATGGAATACGTCGATGTGGAAGGATTGATACAGCCTATTCTCACCATTAAAGTAAACACCCGTGAAGCGGGAAGCGTAGAGCGTATCATAGCCGAGGAAGGCAGTTTGCTCCAGAAAGGAGATACGATTCTGACCCTCTCGAATCCGGACTTGCTGCGTAGCATCGAAGACCAGCGGGACGACTGGGAGAAGCAACGCATCACTTATCAGGAGAAAGAAATCGAAATGGAACAGAAAAGCCTGAGCTTGAAACAACAGACGCTGGAAACCAATTACGAACTGGCACGCCTGAAAAAAAGTTTCACGTTGGACAAAGAAGAATTCCGCATGGGCATCAAGAGTAAAGCACAACTCGAAGTGTCGGAAGACGAATACAATTACAAGGTGAAGAATGCCGAACTGCAACGCGAAGGTCTTCGCCACGATTCGGCCGTGACCATCATCCGCAAAGATCTGATACGAACCGATATGGAGCGGGAGCGTAAGAAGTATGAACGGGCCACAGAGCGTCTGGGCAATCTGGTAGTGAAAGCACCCATCAGCGGACAGCTGAGCTTTGTGAAAGTTACTCCGGGACAGCAGGTGGGCTCCAGTGAAAGTATCGCCGAAATCAAAGTACTCGATCAATATAAGATCCATACTTCATTGAGCGAATACTACATCGACCGCATTACCACCGGACTGCCTGCTACTGTCAACTATCAGGGTAAAAAGTATCCGCTTCGCATCACAAAAGTTGTGCCCGAGGTAAAAGACCGCATGTTCGACGTCGATCTGGTCTTCACCGGCGAAATGCCCGATAACGTACGTGTAGGTAAGAGTTTCCGTGTCCAGATTGAATTGGGACAGCCTGAACAAGCCATCGTCATCCCACGCGGTAACTTCTATCAGGCCACCGGCGGACAGTGGATTTACAAAGCCAATGCATCTAAAACCAAAGCCGTACGTACGCCTATCACCATCGGACGCCAGAATCCGCAACAATATGAAATTACCGGAGGATTAGAGCCCGGAGATTATGTCGTTACAACAGGATATGATACCTTTGGCGAGGCAGAAGAATTAATACTTAAGTAATATAAAAATGAATCGAACTCACCACAGAATGGCACAGGGTTACACAGAGATAGTTCTCTCTTAATATCTTAATAAGCAAGAGGTTAAAACTCTTTCAGACTCTGTATTACTCCGTGGTGAATCAAACTCAAAATCATACAAACATGAAAACCATAAGGCTGGCCTGGAAGGCTCTGGCACGTTTCAGAACATATACATTCATCAATATACTGGGCTTGGCCTTGAGTCTGGCTTGTGTACTTATCATCCTCCGGTATATCCATCAGGAGGTTACCGTAAATCATTTCTGCAAAGACCTTGAAAACACCTATCTGCTATATATCGAGTACGAAGATGGAAGGCGGACAATAAGCAGTAATGAAGATAGGAATAACGACCCCAACTTTATCGATCCGCTGAACGACCCGTCTGTCCTGAAAAGTACCCGATGGATTAACTTTCCGGAAGACAGGATTACAGTAGGGAAACAGATATATAATGTAAAAACCGTAGTGACCGACAGTGTGTTTCTGCAGATATTACCCTATCCGTCCGTGTCCGGCATTTCATCTCTGAAGTCTCCGAATGACGCCATCATCACCCGGCGATTGGCTGAAAGATTGTTTGGAAAAGAGAATCCTATTGGGAAAACAATGACTTACAGCACAGGGGACATCGTCACAGTTACGGGAGTAATAGGAGAGCCGACGACGAAAAGCTTTTTAGATTTCGACCTTATTATATCCGAACGATTGCAACATTCATGGTCGCGTTTAAGCAATAGTCTGGTACAACTGATACCCGGAACGGACTTTAAGAAACTGAACGTCAAGAACGAGAAGTTTATGAAGTTAAGGTGCCATATGGATGCACCGACCCGCCTGCAGTTCTTTCCATTAAAAGATTTCTATTTCGATAAGACTGTCCGCGTTTATAATAACAATATCCGGAAAGGCAACTACAATAATATCTTAGTACTTGCCGTTGTCACCATTGCTTTGTTGATAATCGGCTTGTTCAATTTCATCAACATCTATACGGTGATGATGCTCAAGCGTGCCAGAGAGTTTGGAGTCAAAAAAGTATATGGTGCCGGCGCAAAGGATGTATTCGCACAGATTTTCACTGAAAACTTTATCCTGACAGGCATGGCTCTATGCATATCCTGGTGCATTATCGAAATAACCGGTGGCATGATGGAACATGTGCTCCGGATACCGCAAACCTCCAATACGGAATTTAGTGCCACATTATCCGTAGGAATCCTGATTCTGTTGCCATTATTGACTTCTATTTATCCATTCATCAGATACAACTACGTTTCACCTTCCGTATCTATCCGTTCGGTAAATGCGGGAGGACATTCCATCGTATCCCGTGTGCTGTTTTTATTCGTTCAATACATCATCACCTTTGTACTTATTATTGTTTCCCTCTTTTTCACGAAGCAAGTCCGCTTCATGCTGTCTGCCGATCTGAACTATACCACCAAGGACATCATTCAATGTCAGTTATACGCCGAACGCTCTTCGTATGATATAAATATATCATACGAAGAGTGGGAGAGACGGAAGCAGAGAGAGAAAAGTAATCTGGCCTACATCAAAGAAGAGATGGATCATTCCCCGCTCTTTATCCGTTGGGAATATGGAGAGAACCCGAATCAGCTGGATGACAATTATATCAATGTGCGGAATGCACAGCGGGACGAGTTCAAGCAAGTTATTTACAGCAGCCTGAGCAATAAATATATTGAACTGTTCGGCTTTCAGCTAAAAGAAGGCCGCCTATGGAATGATTCTGTCGACCAATGGACTGATTATAAAATGATCATCAACGAATCGGCCAAATCACTTCTGGAAATAGATAATATAGAAACAGCCCTGATTCAGCCTGAAAGGAGATTGTGGTGGTCCTTGTCAAAATCCGAAGAAATGAAGAAGAATCCTCCATATCAGGTTATCGGAGTGATCAAGGACTTCAAAATCGGCCATTTATCGAAAACCACTCCTCCGCTCTTTATCGTTTACGAAGATCCGCGGGGCAGCTACAGAGACCGGTTGATGGCACAAATCGTTCCCGGAAAAAAGCAAGAAGCCATTGCCTTCCTGAAAAGGCTGCGCGATGAAATACTGGGCGAAGGTGAGTTTGAATACAGCTTTTTAGAAGACGAGATAGCGACCATGTATCAGGAAGACAAGCGAACTGCCGAGATATACTCCCTGTTCAGTATCATTGCCATTCTTATATCTTGCCTGGGACTGTTCGGATTGTCCATGTTCGACATCCGTCAGCGATATCGTGAAATAGCACTACGCAAGGTAAACGGCGCTACCCTGAAAGAGATCTATCCGCTTCTATTAAAGAAATACTCGATTATCCTGGGAATGGCATTCATCATTTCGGCACCTCTGTCCTGGTATATCATTTCGAAATATCTGGAAGGATTCGCCAACAAAGCTCCTATATCCTGGTGGCTGTTTGCAATTGCCGCCATAGTGACTGCTTTCATATCACTGGCCACTCTGATATGGCAAATACGGAAAGCTGCCAATATCAATCCGGCCAAAGTATTGAAAGGAGAGTAGTAAATTTGTATTTTTGTGCGCATGCGCACTATGATCGTGCTAATTCACACAGTGTGTTTTAACATCACAAGCACATAAATAATAGTGTTTCAACAAGTTGGCTTTTTGGCATACTTCTTGAAACACTATTTGTAAAAACAAGAACCCGAATGATACGACATTATTTTAAAATCGCTTTCCGCAATCTGCTGAAATATAAAACCCAAAGTATTATCAGCATTATCGGACTAGCTGTAGGAATCACCTGCTTTGCCCTTGCTACACTATGGATACGCTACGAGATGACATACGACACCTTTCATCGGAGAGCCGACGACATCTACCTGGTAAGAGCACAACTCACAATCACAGACGGCACGCTCAGCAACTCAATGCCTTATCCGGCTATAGAGTATCTACGGAAGAACATATCTGAGATTGAAGATATATGTGGCATATCTCCGTTCAAAACCAATCTTCGATTCAAAGACAAGGGTGGGGATTTATTGGCCATTGAGGTGGACTCTGCGTTTATACGCATGTTTGATGTGCGTATCCTGCAAGGCAATGTCAATTTTCTAAAGAAAAAGAGCAACGAGATAGCCATAACCGAAGCGGTAGCGAAAGAATGGTTCGGCAACGAAAGTCCTCTTGGAAAAGAGATTGAGTTGGGAAGCCGGCCATGTAAAGTGTGTGCCGTTGTCAGCGGATGGTCGCAACATTCAAATCTTTCATACGGGGCCTTGCTTCCGGCACGCCACCATCCAAGCTGGCAAAGCAATTCAGAACAGATATTTGTCCGCATCTTGCCGGATACCGACAAATCAGCTCTTCAAAAAAGGATAAGCAGCCTCGATGCTTCCTCACAGGAGAAAGAGAGTACATTAGGTAAATTGAATTTTACCCCGATTACTTCGCTCCGCTATTCTGATTATCTGCAAAAAGACGAGATCGTTATTTCATTCAACTACATTCGCTATTTTGCAATGGCAGGAGTATTGGTCATTGTATGTTCATTATTCAATTATCTGACCCTGTTTGTCAGCCGTCTTCGAATGCGCGGTCGTGAACTGGGACTCCGAAAGGTTTGTGGATCTACCAACCGTTCGTTGTTCGCATTGCTATCTGTCGAATACCTGATTGTCTTGCTAGCCGGTTCTCTGCTGGGCATGGCTTTCATCGAGGCCTGCTTACCCCATTTCATAGAACTGGCTCAGATATCAGAAGCTACCCCGCTGTATACAGAAGTCATCATTTACATACTGGCAGTCATCGTTTTATCTTTCGGTATTTCACAAATTCCTCTATATTACTTCAGAAGCCGTACGTTACAGAGTAGTATTCGCAATAAAAAAGGAAGTCCCCAGCGCGGAATATTCCGCCGGCTCGGACTGATAGCACAATTGATCATCAGTCTGGGCTTCATCTTCTGCACCACTATCATGATGAAACAACTCTATTATCTGAAAAACACAGATCTGGGAATAGAACGCCACAATATAGGCAATGTTGCTGTCTGGATGAAAGGAGATATTAATGAATGGAGTTCTAAGATCGCCAATTTACCTATGGTGACTGAAGCTCTGCCTCCCCACTACTTCCCGATAGTCCCTACAGGACCTATGATGTATACAGATATTAACGGTTGGGACGGACTCAATGAAACCACTGATGAAACATATTCCGTCGGCCTGATACCTTCGGGCAAAGAGTTCTTCGACTTTTATGGATTGCAGTTGACAGAAGGGGAGTGGCTATCCGAAAAGAACTCTCCCGGAGATGTCATCATTAATGAAACGGCAGCACTGACGTTCGGATGGAGAAATCCAGTAGGAAAACAGTTCTACTCAGAATATGAACACAATCGGACATATTATACAGTAGTAGGAGTGGTGAAGGACTTCAGCTACCTGCCACCCACTATCGCTCCACGCCCTCTCGCCTTTGTCCGCACTGAAGAGCAGAAATATCTATGGTCTCGTGCCAGTATTCTTTTTAAGTTTACGGAAGGGAGTTGGGAGGCCTGCAAAGATACGATCCGGAAAATGAAAGAAGAAGATTTTCCCTCTTCGTTCTTGAGACTTTATAACGAGGAAGAGGAGTATAATAAATATCTGCGTTCCGAAAGTGCGTTGATGACCCTGTTGGGGATCGTTTCTATCGTATGCGTCATTATCTCTATTTTCGGCATCTTTTCGCAAGTAACTTTGTCGTGCGAACAAAGACGCAAAGAGATCGCTATCCGCAAAGTGAATGGAGCCACCATAGGAAGTATCCTGCAGATGTTCATCAAAGAATATTTCGTCCTTTTGCTTGTCGCGGCTCTTATAGCATTCCCGGCAAGCTATGGAATGATGAGAGTGTGGATAGAAAGTTACGTCAGACAAACTTCCACCCCATTTTGGATATATATCGTCCTGTTTGCAGGTATCGGTATCATCATCGTCATCAGCATCTTCTGGAGAGTGTGGAATGCAGCCAAACAAAATCCGGCGGAAGTAGTAAAAACAGAATAAAAAAGGATCTAATAATATGATACGACATTATTTGAAAATTGCATGTAGGAATTTGCTGAAATACAAGACTCAGAGTATCATCAGCATCCTAGGATTAGCTATCGGATTTACCTGTTTTGCGCTTGCTGTCTTATGGATACGTTACGAAATGACATACGACACCTTCCATGAAGGTTTTGACCGTATTCATTTGGTGTATCAGAAATCGGCATTAAGTGACACAGGCGTTACAACAACAATTCCATATCCGGTATCCACTTCTTTAGAAAAGCAGTTTCCGGAAGTGGAAGATGCCTGCGGTTTTCTTTTTTATGAACAGGAAGTGACAGTAGACGATGGCGCTATCCGGCAACTGTATGAAATCAATGCAGACTCTTGCTTCATGCATATGTTCGGGATACAAGTACTCTCCGGCAGCCTTGATTTCCTGGAATCGGAAGAGCGGATAGCACTGACAGAGCATGCGGCCAAGGAACTTTTCGGTACGGAAAATCCGATCGGGAAGGAAATCAAACTGTATGGTGCCCCTAAAACCGTATGTGCGATCGTCAACGGATGGAACCGTCATACCAATTTACCTTTTTCTATTTTAACGGGAGGAATACGTCAATGGCATAATGCATGGTATCACGGAGGATTCCATGTATTTATAAAATTGCACAAAGAAGTAAATGCCGAGGCTTTTCAGAAAAAACTGGAACAAACGAAACTCGAAACAGACAGCAAGGGCGGCATGCAGAATCTGATGGTTATGCCCATCAGTAAGTGCCACTATACTGTACTGGCCGACCAAAATGCCATCCAGTTCAGCTATATCCTATTCTTCTCAATTGTAGGCGGATTAGTTATTCTTTGTTCGCTGATCAACTACCTGTCTTTGTTTGTCAGCCGTTTACGGATGCGAAGCAGAGAATTGGCATTACGCAAAGTATGCGGTTCATCAGACCTCCATCTGTTCACCCTGCTTGTTACAGAATATCTGCTGATCTTGTTGGCCGCAGGACTTATGGGAATGGCCCTGATAGAATTGGTATTGTCTCCGTTCAAAGAATTGTCGGGAGTAAAAGAAGGAGATATTTACTGGGAATCTTTTTTATACTTCGCCCTCGTCATCGGATGTTCTCTTGCCACATTCCTGCCTGTAACTTTCTACTTCAACAAACGAACGCTACAAAGTAACATACAGCAAAAAACCGTAAACAGATACGGGTATCTGGGACGTAAGATAAGCATTGTTTTTCAACTTTCTATCAGTATCTGCTTTATCTTCTGCATCAGTGTCATCATGAAGCAACTCTATTATCTCAGCACCACAGATATTGGTATAGAACGCAAAAATATAGCGACTCTAAGCATATATCCGCAAAACAATCTATTGCCTGCCGCTGATAAAATAGAGCAGTTTCCTTATGTCACTCAGGTTCTGAAAGGACACTTTTCGCTGCTACCCAAAACTGCATCCATGGCTATGCACTTCAAGGATTGGGACGGAAAACAACCCGGAGATGCAGAGATCGATATGGAAGTACTGATGGAAAGTGAAGAGTTAGCACAGTTCTACGGCATCCGCCTTTTAAAAGGAAAGATGCTGAAAGAAGGAGAGAGGGATGCCGGCACTATTGTAATCAATGAGGCAGCGGCCAAAGCACTCGGATGGAATGATCCGATTGGGAAAAAACTAATCAGACCCAACGGAACGGGGACAACCGTTATCGGTTTGGTAAAAGACTTCCATACGACATCGCCTACCACTCCCATAAAACCTATCGCATTTATAGCCAAAGGCTTTTCCGGATTCGACCTGGGCAAAGGTGATGTACTGATAAAGTATAGAGAAGGCGAATGGCCCAAACTTAAAAAAGACATTGAAAAGCTATGTCAGAAAGAATATCCGGAAAATAAAATCAGATTATCCAATATGGAGGAGACCTATGACAACTATCTCAAATCGGAGCAGACCCTTTTGAAACTCCTGAGTTGTGTAGCTGTTGTCTGTATTCTGATTGCTGTATTCGGAGTGTTCTCTTTAGTGACATTGGCATGCGAGCAACGGCGTAAAGAAATCGCTATCAGGAAAGTAAATGGTGCAACACTTGGCAACATCCTTTCGATATTTATAAAAGAGTACCTGATATTGTTACTCTGCGCCTCGTTCCTTGCTTTCCCGGTCAGCTACGTGATCATGAAAGCGTGGCTGGAGAATTATGTCGAACAAATCAGCATAGGCGTTTCGATGTATGTCACTATCTTTATGGGAATCGGTATCATCATAACCGCCTGTATCGGCTGGAGAGTATGGAAAGCCGCCCGTGAAAACCCGGCGGAAGTAGTAAAAACAGAATAAAAAAATCTAATAATATGATACAACATTATTTTAAAATTGCATGTAGAAACCTTTTAAAACATAAGGTACAGAATATCTTAAGCATTGTAGGCTTATCTATCGGTTTTACAGCTTTCTTGTTAGGTGGGTATTGGCATTACTGGGAATATCATTTTGATAGTTTCCACCCTCAAAGTTCAAGGACTTATGCCTTGACTACCACCGGTATATTTAAAACAGCCGACGGATCTGTCGGAGAATTAAACCAGATACATCAGATGGTGGAAAAAGATCTGGTTACTTTCCCTGAAATAGCTAAAGTTTGCCATGTCAGCGAAGTAAAATACGAATTTGAGAAGGATACAAAAAGTTGGATCGGAATGAAAATAGACTCCACTTTCTTTGATATCTTTCAATGTAAACTGATCGAAGGGAGCTATTATAAAGTTCCATTTAACGTAAATCATGTGATTCTGACTCAAAAAATGGCCAACTTCTACTTTGGTGACAGTAGTTGCGTAGGGAAAGAGTTGAAAATCAACGACAAATTATCATATACCATTGCGGGAGTAATGGAAAATTATCCCCAAAACAGTGATTTCAAATTTGAATACCTGATTCTGGCCACTCCATCCCCCAATCAAGTAAAAAGAAATACGACTTATGTATGGTTACACCCTTCGGCCGATGCTGCACATCTAAGTAAAAAGATAGCAGCCTACAGAGTCAAAGAACCCGATACCAAATGGAGTAAATATTCTGAATGGCACTTTCATTTGCGTCCGTTACCCGAAATTCATACCCGCTGCTCTCCTGAGCTGAAAGGCAGGCTTCAACATATCCGGATTTTGGCTACGGCGGGAATATTGGCATTTGCCAGTGCATTAATGAATCTGCTTGTTCTATTCATTGGCCAGCAACAACGAAAAGCGCGCTATAATGCCACTTTTTCCACTCTTGGTGCTTCCATCTACAGTTTGATAGGGAAAAACTTACTTGAATTGACCCTCCCCCTGTTCATAGCATTTTTGCTTTCAATGGCATTTATCGAATTCCTGTTTCCGTTTTATAAGGATTACACCAGTTTGGTAGCAGAGAGCAGTAGCTATTATAATGGAGTCATCCAGAGTATCACCCGGCAAGAAGTACTGAAAGCATCCTATTGGATTTATCCGTTATGCTGCCTGATATTTCTGGTTTTAAGTACGGTTCCCATCGTCGGTCTGCTGAAACGAAACAGTCGGGGAACTTCGCTGGCACTTAGAAACGGATTGATAATCGGACAAATCTTCATCGGCTCTTTATTCCTCCTGACTTCTTGCATGTTCTACAGTCAGTACCGATTCATGAGCCGTACAGACAAAGGACTGGTCACCGATCACATCTGGCAGATCGACCTCGGATTCGATGCAACCTACAATACTGATTGTACCCCTTTTATAGAAGCACTAAAACAAAACTCAGCCATCGATGACGTAACGGCCCTGACACAGCCTCTCCTTGTTTTAAGAGGAGAGTGGTATTGCAGTTTTATCACTCAATTTCCCATAGAGGGACGTAATAATGTAGATGAAGCAACAGAAGATAATTGCATCGTTGTGCAAAAGAATTTCCTTTCCTTTTTCGGAATGAAGATGAAAGAAGGAGAATGGATACAGGATCAGGGGACAAGAGATATAGTTATCAACGAAACCGGTGCCCGCGAACTCAACATTCCTTCACTGACAGGACGTCTTATACTCAGTGATGACGAAGATTCGGAGAATCATGCAGTACCCACCAGAATCAGCGGTATTTTACGTGATTTCTACTACTGTCCGATGCAGTACCCGCTGTCGAAGGTCTTCTTTATGTATCAAAACAATGCTGATGCAGCAAGGGGGTACAATGGATTCAGGTATTTCTATATAAAGGTACATCCGGATAATGAAAAACAAGCACTGCAATACGCCAGGAGAATCTATTCTCAATACAGCAAAAAAGAAATCTCCGAGGATATGCAGATCATTCAACTTTCCACCTTAATGGAACTGTTCAATCGTCCGGAAAAGACGATGTTCCGTATCTTCCTGTTATTGGCAGTACTCTGTATCCTGATTTCTTCTTTCGGCGTTTTCTTCCTGGTATCGCTCTCTACCGAACAGCGTAAAAAAGAAATAGCCATCCGAAAGGTAAACGGAGCACAATTTTCAGATATCCTATACTTATTTCTGAAAGAATATTTATGGCTGACACTGGTCAGTAACGCAATTGCTCTGCCTTTAGGATATTTATTTATCAAAAGGTGGTTGGAAACCTATGCGTACCATACTGATATTCACGGATGGCTGTTTGTATGTGTATTCCTCTTCACCTGCATCATCGTTATTCTCTCGGTCATGCGACAAGTGGTAGTAGCTGCCAAAATCAATCCGGCGGAGTCGGTGAAAAGTGAATAAATGATTGCAGTGCGTATTCGCACTGCAATCGTGCAATATCACACAGAAACAGAGATAACAGAGAGATCCTAACAATCAAAGATACAATCATTTAGCAGTTTGGCATATTTATTGAAACTATAAAAGAGAAGTTTAACGGTAAAACACACGGTATTTACACAACAATAATTAAAACGAAGAAATCAATATATCTATGATACTACATTATTTAAAGATTGTTTTCAGGCAGATGGCTAAACGCAAAGCACAAACTGCTATATCTATATTGGGAATCACTGCCGGTTTGCTCTGTTTCAGTGTATGCAACTATTATAATCGTATTTTCAGTACAGGTAACAAGGATTTGGCAACTTACGAAAATCAAGCAGAAATATGCATAAAAGAAAGATCTTACCAAGTAAATATTCCGATAGAGGATTTTGAAAAGAAAATAGGTAAAGACAAATTTGAAGCAGTTGCTTTTTATGTAAATTCTTCATCTACAATCACATTAGATGAAACGGTATATTGTAAAGTGGACAAAACAGAATGTAATGCTGATTATTTCAAAGTATTTCCTACAGAATGTATAGACGGCTCCTTAAAACAGTTTGGTATTTCGGGTAACGAAGCTGTAGTAACGACTGAGTTTGTCAAACAATTCTGTGGAGGCATCCCGCCGCTGGGAAAAACGATCCTTAACCAGAGAGGCAAAATACATACCATTATTGCCGTTATCAAGCCCTATCCGGCAGGGATGAATAATTATCACAGCAGCTACGATGTTTTTCTTCCACTACCTGAAAATGCTTCATTTGGGATACACAAACTACTGCTCAAACGCCCGGAAGATGCCGAACACATTTCACAATTACTGCCTAAATTGGGACTTTTTCCCAACCATCCGGAATGGATACCACAAATAGTGCTGGATAGCCAGACAGAACATAAGGCAGGCGCTGAATTATGGGTTGCTATTTTGGGGCTATTGGTCTTATTGGTAGGCATGATCAACTATTTCTCATTCAGTATAGGAGCATTTGCCAACCGTTACAAAGAGATCAGTCTACGTAATACGCTGGGTTCTACTTACTGGGGACTTTTCATATTGCTATTCCTTGAACAGGCTGTCATCATCCTGATCTGTGGAATAATTACCCTGGCCATTACTGAGAGCTTGCTACCTTGGTTTATAAGTACATTTTCTAATGAAATACAAAGAAACTTATACATAGATATACATCGATTGTGGGTTTATGAATGTCAATATATAGGAGGCTTGTTGCTTATCAGCTTACTGATCTCATTCATCTCTTCCTGGCACATTGCCCATAAGACAATAGCGCAAGGATTGAGGGGGGGGACAACTACCGGACAACGTCACATAATCCGTAACACGTTACTGAGCGTCCAGCTACTCTTCTCTTTTCTATTCATTGTAGGTACAGTCGGCATCCGTATGCAAATGAAAGAATACGATCTCTCAGCCAATCCCAATCTGAGCACAGAGGTAAAAAAAGAAATTATGGTAGTAAATATAGGCAGATACGATCGTATTCGAGAGCATCAACCGGAACTGATAAACTTCCTGCGCTCACGCCGTTGGAATGCCGAAACAGCCTACACTAACAGGGATTACAGCCAAGAGTATGGATTTACCGAACTCTGCTTCGTTTCGGATGATTTTTTTAATTTAATGAACATCAAATGCCATCACAAACCGGGAGAACCTTTTTGTTACGTAAACGAACAATTATACCAAACTTTGCAAGCTGATTCTACCTCCGAGTCTTTTCGCTTTCAAAACCAAGTATATCCGGTTAAAGGTTTAGTCCATATAGGTCCCGATTCTCCAAGTGCAAAGCAATTGGCTCTTTTACCACTTTCTGCCATGAATGACGAAATCGGGAAAATATATATACGATTGGTCCCTGATGCTCCTCGCAAGGAAGTAAAAGCAGAAATGAGCAAGGAGATGAATCAATATCTGCCACAGAACGAACCTTTCGAGTTCATCAGTTTATATGAGGAACAAACCGGATTAGGAGCTATCTCGGTGATGTGGCTGTTCGTTGTCTGCTCTTCCATTTGCTTAGTGATTACGGTACTTGGCGTTTATGGAGCTATCAGCATTGACACTATCCGTAAACAAAAAGAAGTTGCCATCCGTAAAATTAATGGTGCACGTTTACCGGACATCTATTGGTTGTTTGCTAAAAACTACCTGATTTTATTTTTAATAGCTTCGGTAATAGGAGGTTTAATTAGCCTCTTCGTCATGGTCATCGGCAGCCAGCATCGAGTCATATTGTTTGATTATGCCGATCCATGGCTTTGGATGGGTCCCCTCATGCTATTAATAGGCATAATAACAGCTACAATCAGCTGGCAGATATATTATATTGCACGGACTAATCCGGCAGAAGTAATTAAAAACGAATAAATCAGAGAAAATGAACTATATGATACAGCATTATCTCAAAACAGCAATACGCAACCTGCTGAAGTATAAGACACACAGCATTATTTCTGCCATTTGTCTTTCCGTTGGTATGACTTGTTTCAGCATCATCCACTTTTTTATCAATGAAATAGATGGAGCATCACGTAACATGCCCAATTTCGAACAAAGGATTTCAATCCGGATGATCAATTCCAACCATGAAGTAGGAGGATGGGGGTGGAGTCTCAATTCTTCTGAGATCCGGACCCTGACAGAACATCCCATACCGGGTATTAAGCAAATCTGCTTCCACTCTTTCCAAAGAGAAGCCGAAGTTGTATTCATCAATAGGGAGCAGGAAGAAAAGCCTTACATTATTTCATATATGGATACTGATCCTAATTTCTTTTCACATTATAATGCATCCTTCTTATATGGCAATGCTCTTCCCACAACTCCGGAAGAAGTTGTGTTGTCCGAAAGTTGTGCCCGTAAAGTATACGGAAAGAGCAACCCGGTAGGCACATTACTGAAAATAGTCAAGTTGAAGGAAAGCGAAAAAGATAAAAGCACATACTATAAAGTTGTCAATGTTATCAGAAATCTCCCCAAAACACTAGATGTTGAAACAGATATCTATTTCTCTCATTTGAGAGAGGGGAACAGACAACAAGGATATATCACAGAAGGTACACTGGAAACAGCAGACGGATTGAATAAAGCCAATGAAAGCCTAAAGGGGATAACAACTCTTCATAATAATGAAATGGCATATTTCATTGCGAACAAAGAAGCTGACTCGTATCACGATCCGCAGCGAATGATAGGCATAGCATTCATTACCTTCTTATCCTCTCTGATTCTGTTATCGGGTATGATAAACTTTCTAAAGTTCATCATACAGTCATTCTACAACCGTAATCGTGAACTGGCCCTGCGGAAAAGTCTGGGTGCCAGCCCCAAAAGTTTATTTGCCCTTCTATTCACCGAAGCTTTCTGGATGCTGACATTTTCTTTATTGTTCTCGCTGGTCTTATCCGAATGTACCTGTTTACTACTGACAACCTATATTCCGCCTAAAGAAATGATTCCAATAGATATCCAAACTCTATATGGCATTCAAGTTAAACTTTATATAGGGCTGTTACTGATCTGCACCCTTGTAATGCTATATCCCATCCGGCGTTTGCAACGGTCCGGTCTTGCCGGGCACATGAAAACTAACAGCCACCGGCACCTCTTTCGCAACATCATGATGTGCGTACAGCTATGTGTATGTATCTTTTTTCTGGGTATGAGTATCGCTATACATTTATTCAATAGTGTAGGAAGCGTTTTGTACCTTCCTCTATCAGACAAAGAAACAAATTCCACGCTTTGCTTTGAAATGAATAGTGTTACTCTCGGCAAAAATAAGGATGCGATTTTATCACAAATAAAGATGTTGCCAGGAGTGGAAAATATCAGTTCAGCTTTGATGAGCGGCAACTATAATTCGTTTCTGACCAGTGACTATGAGTCTGCCGATCACCGTACTCTCACTGTCAGAGTCAGACAAGGAGATCCCAGCTACTTCCAGTTCTTTCGGATTCCTTTCCGGGGAGAGATCGTCGAACCTCATACAAGTAACGTGGTTTACATCAGCGAAGCCTTTCAAAAGCAGTTGGAAAATGATTCTGTAAGCGGAAATGTAAAATTAGGTAAAGAGAACTATCGGATAGCAGGTACATACAAGGCTTGTTACGGGGAGAACATCTCAGAACACAATCAATACAATATTTCTGTTTTCTTCCCGACTGAAGAAGCATCCGTAATTTATATCCGTTTTCGTGACGATATCAGTTTTGGTAAAGCCAAATCAGAAATAGAAAGGGTATGCCGTAATTACGTCCCAGAGTCATTGCCACTCGATATACAACGACTGGATATAAGAAGAAGTACAACACAAGGTATCAGAGACCTGATGGGCGATGCCTCACTGCTATTAGGCATCATAAGTGCTCTTCTGGTTATACTGAGCATATACTCAGCTATCTCTATGGACACAGTCAGCCGGCAGAAAGAAGTTGCTATTCGCAAAATAAACGGCGCAACTCCGAAAATAATTGCTTTGATGTTCGGAAAAGCATATATAATCCAATTCATACTGGCCTATACCATCACTTATCCATTATTAAGGTTACTTGTGATAGACATAACCAAGGATAGCCCGATCAGCAGTATTACCGGATTTACATGGGGGATTTACCTCTTCATTCTGATAGGTTTACTTATCTTTGTAACAACAGCCTATAAAATCTACAGAATCATGCATCTCAATCCGGCAGAAATAATAAAAAACGAATAATAATATAAACTCTTAAAAAATTACGATTATGATTAAGACAATCAATTTGCAAAAAATCTTCAAGACCGAAGAAGTTGAAACATGGGCATTAAATAACGTCAGCGTAGAGGTAAAAGAGGGCGAATTTGTCGCCATCATGGGACCTTCCGGTTGTGGAAAATCTACTCTTCTCAATATTCTCGGTTTACTGGATAATCCTACAGGAGGAGAGTATTATCTGAACGGAAAAGAAGTATCCAAATATACAGAATCGCAGCGCACCAATCTCCGCAAAGGAGTTATTGGCTTTGTATTCCAAAGTTTCAATCTGATTGATGAACTGAATGTATATGAAAATATTGAATTGCCCTTACTCTACATGGGTATTCCGGCCTCTGAACGTAAACAACGAGTGGAAAAAGCAATGGAGCGCATGGCCATTACCCATAGAAGCAAGCATTTTCCACAACAGCTTTCCGGAGGTCAGCAACAACGTGTTGCCATTGCACGCGCCGTAGTAGCCAACCCTAAACTGATTCTTGCCGATGAACCTACCGGTAATCTTGACTCTAAAAATGGTAAAGAGGTTATGGGACTATTGAGCGAATTGAATAAGGAAGGCACTACCATCGTTATGGTAACTCACTCTCAGCATGATGCAGGTTTCGCAGACCGGGTAATTAATTTATTCGATGGTCAAGTTGTAACAGAAGTTACTATTTAACACTCCTCAGACAGAATTACTCAGATTAACACGGATACGCAATTAAAAGAGATGTACCCGATAAATCTGAGTAATTCTTGATTCATTTTACTTCTTGACACATTTGCATAATTGAGTGCTATATTCATGCAAATGACTTCCATATCACCTTTTACTCGATATTTGGAGCAGAGTTTGTGAACACTGCATTGAATCACTTCCTGAGATGGAAATCTTATCCGATATGTGGAAAGAAAAAATTACTTTTATCGGTATAAATATTGATGATGAGAAATCATGGAAAAAGTTTTCTCAAAAAAATATCAAATGGATCACTCTAAATGATCCCAAAGAAGCATTCGGATTGTATATCCGTTACAAAGCAAATGGCATTCCCTTTTATGTACTTGTAACGCCTGATGGAAGAATTTCTGATATTTGGTACGGATATAATAAAGATAGCCTCTCTGAGAGACTGAAACAAGGGGTAAAATAAGACACTGATTTTTAGGGTAAAAATATAATCTTCCATTTCCAACACTTTTCTGGTTTCACCTGCAATAAACAAATGCAGACTTCAGAAGTAGTAGAAATACAAGAGAGTAATTTCTTTTAAAAAAGAAAGAGGTAATAAAGCCTTTCACCTTACCACCTCTTCTTTAAGCATTCCAACGCTTAAAAGAATAAGGTCAAAACTAATACCTATAGATATAAATTCTGACTTTATTTATCTCTATAATGGATTATAAAAGATCAAGTGCCTTGAAACATTTCACTAACTTACCGATAGCAAAATCAATCTGTTCTTTAGAGTGTGTAGCCATCAACGAGAAACGAATCAACGTATCGTTCGGAGAACATGCGGGAGGCACAACTGGATTTACAAACACACCTTCGTCAAATAACATCTTAGTTACCATAAATGTCTTCTCCATATCACGTACATATAGAGGAATGATAGGAGTGGAGGTATGTCCGATCTCAAAACCAAGTTCACGGAAACACTTTAAAGAGTAATTGGTTATATCCCACAAATGCTCAATACGTTCCGGTTCGTTTTTCATAATCTGAAGTGCAGCACGAGCGGCAGCTGTAGCAGCAGGCGTATTACTTGCACTAAAGATATATGAACGTGAATTGTGACGCAAATAATTAATGATGGACTCGTCTGCTGCAATAAAGCCACCGATAGCGGCCAATGACTTACTGAATGTACCCATAATAAGATCCACCTCTTTAGTCAATCCGAAATGATCACAAGTACCGCGTCCGTGATTACCCAAAACTCCCAGTCCATGCGCTTCATCTACCATGATATTAGCATCATATTTTTTAGACAAACGGACGATCTCAGGCAAATTGGCAATATCACCCTCCATACTGAATACTCCATCTACTACAATCAGTTTCACTGCATCAGGACGACATTTCTGCAACTCTTTCTCAAGAGATTCCATATCGTTATGCTTGAACTTAAGAATGGTAGAAAAAGAAAGGCGGCGTCCTTCAACAATAGAAGCGTGGTCAAGTTCATCACAGATCACATAATCTTCACGACCTGTCACACACGAAACCACACCCAGATTTACCTGAAATCCGGTAGAATAAATGATAGCATCTTCTTTACCAACAAATTCGGCCAATTCTTTCTCCAATTGAAGATGGAGGTCGAGTGTACCGTTCAGAAAACGCGATCCGGCGCAACCTGTACCATATTTGCGGGTAGCTTCAACAGCAGCTTCAATTACTTTCGGATGATTAGTCAGGCCTAAGTATGAGTTTGAGCCAAACATTAACACCTTTCTGCCACTCATTATCACCTCTGTGTTCTGTTCACTTTCGATACAACGAAAGTATGGATATACGCCTTTAGCCTTTATCTGCTGAGGGAGGTCGTATTTAGCTAACTTCTCTTGTAATAATCCCATGAATAGTTATTTATATAATTCGCTTATTGACTATCTTTTATATAATAGTCTAAATCCTTTTTCCTTAACAAGTGTTTAAAACAGGGGGCAAAGATAACAAAATATGTTTTTAGCTGTTCTTTTTCTATGAAAAAATATACTCTTTATAGTTTTAGAAAGCTGTGAAAGGGCAAAAATTAAGATATTTATATTACTTTTGCCGACCACAACATATAAATGATGGAACCAACTTGCATGAGCGAAAACAAGAAAAAAATAATATTCATCGTTAATCCAATTTCGGGTACACAAAGTAAGGAACTTGTTCTGAGTCTACTGGATGAAAAGATAGATAAGGAAATGTATACTTGGGAAGTTGTGTATACCGAAAGAGCCGGACATGCAATCGAAATAGCAGCAGATGCGGCAGATAAAAATACAGATATAGTAGTTGCTGTAGGAGGAGACGGAACAATTAATGAAATTGCCCGTTCATTGGTACACACCAATACAGCATTGGGAATTATCCCTTGCGGCTCTGGAAACGGATTAGCACGGCATCTTCAAATTTCAATGGATCCGCGTAAAGCACTTGAAATTTTGAATGATGGGATAATCGATATCATAGATTACGGAAAAATAAATGGCACAGACTTTTTTTGTACTTGCGGAGTAGGGTTTGACGCTTTTGTAAGTCTGAAATTTGCTAATGCCGGCAAACGTGGACTGCTGACTTATCTAGAGAAAACCCTGCAGGAAAGTCTAAAGTATCAACCTGAAACTTATGAATTGGAAACAGAAGATGGTACTTCCAAATATAAAGCCTTTCTCATTGCTTGCGGCAACGCTTCTCAATACGGGAACAATGCTTATATAGCCCCACAGGCCACTCTGACAGATGGTTTGTTAGATGTAACCATTCTCGAACCGTTTACGGTATTAGATGTTCCGGCACTAGCCTTTCAGCTCTTCAATAAAACTATTGACCAAAACAGTCGCATTAAAACTTTCCGTTGCAAAAAGTTATGTATTCATCGCAGTTCGCCGGGTGTTGTCCATTTTGACGGTGATCCGATGCAGGCTGACGAAGATATCAAAATAGAACTGATTCAGAAAGGACTGCGGGTCGTTGTACCTGGTGATAAAAAAAAAGATAATCCCAACGTATTACAAAAAGCACAAGAATACGTAAACGGTATTAAATTGATAAACGAAGCTATAGTAGAAGATATAGCACATAAAAATAAAGTTATTCTGAAGAAGAATAAGCAGCTGATACAAAAACTTACTAAAAAATAGACCTTTGGAAATAACACGGAATCCGAATTAATATGTACTTTTGCAGACTACTTTAACAAAAATATAAATAATATATTAAATATGTTCAGAACGCACACGTGCGGAGAGTTAAGAATCTCCGATGTTAATAAACAAGTCAAGCTGTCGGGATGGGTACAGCGCAGCCGTAAAATGGGAGGTATGACTTTTGTTGACCTTCGTGATCGCTACGGTATCACTCAATTAGTATTTAATGAAGAAATAGACGCTGAGCTTTGCGAACGTGCCAATAAATTGGGTCGTGAATTCGTCATACAGATTGTCGGAACCGTAAACGAACGTTTCAGCAAAAACAGTCATATCCCGACCGGTGACATCGAAATCATCGTTTCGGAACTGAATATCCTGAACTCAGCCATTACTCCTCCTTTTACTATCGAGGACAACACCGACGGTGGTGATGATATCCGCATGAAATACCGTTATCTGGACTTACGCCGTAGTGCTGTTCGTTCAAATTTGGAATTACGTCACAAAATGACGATCGAGGTTCGCAGTTATCTCGATAAACTGGGTTTCTTGGAAGTGGAAACTCCGGTATTGATCGGTTCAACTCCTGAAGGAGCACGTGACTTTGTAGTACCTTCCCGCATGAATCCGGGACAATTCTACGCATTACCGCAATCTCCGCAGACACTGAAACAGCTATTGATGGTTTCCGGTTTCGATCGTTATTTCCAGATAGCCAAATGTTTCCGTGACGAAGACCTGCGTGCCGACCGCCAGCCTGAGTTCACTCAGATTGACTGCGAAATGAGTTTCGTAGAGCAGGAAGATGTGATTACTACATTTGAAGGAATGGCCAAACACCTGTTTAAGGTGATCCGTAATATCGAACTGACCGAGCCATTCCCACGTATGCCTTGGAGCGAAGCAATGAGATTGTACGGTAGCGATAAACCGGACATTCGCTTCGGTATGCAATTCGTCGAATTAATGGATATCTTAAAAGGGCACGGTTTCTCTGTATTCGATAATGCCACATATATTGGCGGTATTTGTGCCGAGGGTGCAGCCGGCTATACCCGTAAGCAACTGGATGCCTTGACCGAATTTGTGAAAAAGCCACAAATCGGTGCAAAAGGTATGGTCTATGCCCGTATCGAAGCTGACGGTACTGTGAAATCAAGCGTTGACAAGTTCTATACACAAGAAGTTTTGCAACAATTGAAGGAAGCATTCGGTGCCAAACCCGGTGACCTAATCTTGATTTTATCGGGAGATGATGCCATGAAAACTCGTAAGCAGCTTTGTGAATTACGTCTAGAAATGGGTAATCAATTGGGATTACGGGATAAAAACACATTTGCATGTTTGTGGGTTGTGGACTTCCCTCTATTTGAATGGAGCGAAGAAGAAGGCAGATTAATGGCTATGCACCATCCGTTTACCTCACCCAAACCGGAAGATATCCATCTGCTGGATACAAATCCTGCTGCTGTGCGCGCTAATGCTTACGATATGGTAATCAATGGTGTAGAAGTAGGAGGGGGATCAATCCGTATCCACGATAGCCAGTTGCAGAACAAAATGTTCGAATTACTCGGATTTACCCCGGAGCGTGCGCAAGAGCAGTTCGGCTTCTTGATGAATGCCTTCAAGTTTGGTGCGCCTCCTCATGGCGGACTGGCTTACGGATTAGATCGTTGGGTATCTCTTTTTGCCGGACTGGACTCAATCCGTGACTGCATTGCATTCCCGAAAAATAACTCCGGTCGTGACGTTATGTTGGATGCTCCTGCAGCACTCGATCCGTCACAACTGGAAGAACTGAACCTGATTGTAGATATTAAGGAGTAAGTGAAAGAGTCGGTACGCATTTTTAGATTTGCCGTAATTGGTACGCTCAATGCATTAATCACAGCTTTTGTTATTTGGTTGATGATGGATGAATTGTCATACGATTACATTCCGGCCAATATTACAGCGTACATAGTAGCCCAAATTCATAACTTTATTTGGAGTAAATATTGGATCTTTCCGATTGAAAATAAAAAGAACAACATTTGGAAGCAGATGTTGTTCTTCTGTTCTGCTTTCGGATTGGCATATAGTGCCCAGTTCTTGTTTTTAGTCACACTTGTAGAGTGTGGAGATGTAAACGAGTATCTGGCACAATTCCTGGGGCTGTTTATCTACGGAACAGTAAACTTCATCGTTAATAAGAAGCTTACATTCAGATAAAATAGTGCTTAAGATAATGAAAAATCCCGCAGAGTGTAAAAAACTCTACGGGATTTTTTTATCAGAGAGAGAAATCATTTCAATCAATAAAACGTTTTGTTAAATTCCCATATTCATCTATCCTCCGATCACGAAGAAATGGCCACCAACGACGCACATTCTCCGAACGTTCAAGATCCACCTCAACAATCATATTTTCAGAGCGGTCATTTCCCGCCTGAGCCAGGTATTCACCCTGCGGTCCGGCAACAAAACTATTTCCCCAAAATAATATCCCGTTGGTCTGTCCTGACGGATCAGGTTCGTGACCGACACGATTGACTGAAATCACCGGAAGCCCATTGGCTACCGCATGCGCACGCTGAGAAATAATCCAAGCATTGAGCTGACGTTTCTTTTCGTCATCTGTATCTGTACTCTCCCAACCGATAGCAGTAGGATAAATCAAAATCTCAGCTCCTTTCAACGCCATCAGGCGAGCAGCTTCCGGATACCATTGATCCCAGCAAACCAACACACCCAACTTGCCTAAAGAGGTCTGAATCGGTTCAAAGCCAATATCTCCCGGAGTAAAATAGAATTTCTCGTAATAAGCCGGATCATCAGGAATATGCATCTTACGATATTTTCCGGCAATACTTCCATCCCGGTCAAAGACAACAGCTGTATTATGATATAGTCCCGGAGCACGTTTCTCAAACAAAGAAGTAACAAGCACTATCCGATTGGCTGCCGCCAGTTCGGAATAGAATCCGGTAGAAGGGCCAGGAATGGGTTCTGCCAGTTCAAATAAATCCGTATTCTCTGTCTGACAGAAATACAAAGAATTATGAAGTTCTTGCAGAACAACAAGTTGAGCGCCATTAGCGGCACATGCTTCAATACTTTTAGCCAGGTTCATCAGGTTTATCCTAATATCTGATGTGTTAGCCTGTTGAATGATTCCTACTTTTATTTTTCTCATACTTTAATTTATTATTTAATCACTCCTGTCGGATATTGCATCGTCACACAATGCAAAGATCCATGCTGCTTAATAAGTGCACGGCAATCAATGCCTACCACTTCGTATGTCGGAAAAGCCTCACACAGCACTTCTTTCGCCAATTTATCATTTTCCGGTTGATTATAAGTCGGATAAAGTACAACATCATTCATTATCAAAAATTGGCATACGTTGCAGGCAATCTCTCCTCTACTTCTATTTTGTCTGCCATAGGCAATGCCAATAAACGATAAGGAGCACCTGATGTAGTGCGGAACGTTTTCAATTGCTCTTCCATTTTGCATAGCGCCTCGTAATGTTCATCTTCAGAGTCGGTACACTTTACATACGCAATAGTATCCGGAGAACAAAAGCGAGCCAATGTATCTATATGGCTATCCGTATCATCTCCCGATAAGTATCCATGATCGAGCCATAAAACCCGTTGTAAATGGAATACTCTGCAAAGATATTCTTCTATATCAACACGATTCATCGGCGAATTACGATGTGGAGACAATAAACATTCGGAAGTTGTGAGCAAAGTACCGGCTCCGTCACTTTCGATGGAACCACCTTCGAGTACAAAATTCAGACAATCTTTATATTGCCCTTTCAGTGCACCGACTTCTACTGCCCGGCGAGTTATCTGATTATCTAAACGAGCCTCAAACTTTTCTCCCCAACCATTAAAAGTAAAATCCAGCAAACTTGCTCCACCTGTATCCATCAAAGTAATTGCTCCATGATCGCGCGCCCAAGTATCATTCGTGTCGCACTTCAGGAAACGTACATTATCCATATTCACCGTACCAATGATCTGCTTACGCACCTCCTCAGGATAGGGGGTGACAATAAGCAAAAGTTCACGTTTCGCAATCTCACGGGCTATATTTATAAAACATTCCTGAACTTCAGCCAACATATATGCCCAGTCTGTCCCGGCATGCGGCCAAGTTAGTTGTATACCACTTTGCAGAAACCACTCTGCAGGCAAGAAGGGGGCTAACATCTCTACTTGATCATTAACAGTTAAACCAAAGTTCAATTGCAAATCTTTCTCTGTGCCTCCTGAAGTAGGAAGACCAACCATTATTCCCATTTTTTTAGTTTTTAAAGAATAAATCATAAATAGCGAACGGACACTACACCAATAGTAATAAATGCCACTCGCTACCTATATTACTTAGGTTTACGATCGAAAAAAGGATTCTTGGAAGAAGCACTAACCGGGATAGCCATTACCTGACGACATCCTTTCAACCACTCAAGACGTTGGGCAGCCAATCCGGCTGAGAACATGACACGGGTATCTACGCGCAAATCAGCCGCTGTAGCGCATGCCGAACCAATTGCAATGCCTACATCAATGCTATTCAACGCACAGGGGACACCTTCAGAACGTCCGGAACATGTAGCATATCCACAATGACCGCAATTCAATCCTTGAGCTTGCTCACGCGTACCTATTAATAAGATACACTCAGCCTGAAGAATATTATCTGCATCCCGCAAAAAGAATTTCATACCAAACTCTTCGAACATGGCTTTCAACGTATCCGAGAGTTGCTGTATTTCTTCACCGGTAACAATTGCAGTTTCTATGATGTCAATTCCTTTTCCCTTAGGGGCCGTACGGGCAGCAGTCATCATCTGCCGTGCCACATTTAATACATGTTCGTGGCGACTGTCTCGTTCGTTCAGTATCATATCTCGTTCATTAATTAGTGACACAAAGATAAAAGAAATCCCGCACATATTATGAATTTTGACTAACTTTGCAAGATAGATTTAAAGATACACGATGTTACAAATAGACAATGCATGCATTGCTTTCGGCGAGGATATACTCTTCTCGGAATTTTGTATGCGACTAAATAAAGGCGAGACAGCTTGCATAGCAGGTCAATCAGGACGTGGAAAAACCTCTCTACTCAATGCAATCATGGGATTTGTCCCATTAAGAAAAGGCAAAATCAAAGTAGGAGGTATCTTGCTTGAACCTACTACTATCGATGCCATACGCAGACATATAGCTTGGATTCCACAGGAGTTAGCCCTGCCCTCCGAATGGGTAAAAGAAATGATATCGCTTCCTTTTGCATTGAAAGCCAATCGACACATCTCTTTTCAAAAGAAAAGCTTTTCACTTGTTTTGATGAATTAGGACTGGACAAAGAGCTCTATCAGAAACGGGTAGGCGAAATATCGGGTGGTCAGCGCCAGCGCATTATGATAGCCGTTGCAGCCATGCTGGAAAAACCTTTGATTATTGTGGATGAACCGACATCTGCACTCGATGCCGGTTCCACAGACAAAGTTTTAGCTTTCTTCCGTAATCAGGCAGAAAAGGGAACGGCTATACTCGCCGTTTCTCATGACCGGACATTCGCTTACGGATGTAACCAGCTAATCACACTGTAGTATATGGGAACTATTGATATATCTTACTTTAATCTGCTTATAGGGCTACTGTTATTGGTAATCCCACTTTTTATCTTTGGAAGTTCAAAACCGGATTACTGAAAGCCACCCTGATAGGGACAGCACGCATGATCGTGCAACTCTTCCTGATAGGTATGTACCTGAAATACCTTTTCCTGTGGAATAACCCATGGATTAACTTCCTGTGGGTTATCATCATGATTTTTGTAGCCGGACAAACAGCTTTGGTACGTACAGGACTTAAACGTGAAATACTCCTGATCCCTATATCAGTAGGTTTCCTCTGTAGCGTTGTGCTGGTGGGCATGTACTTTATTGGCATTGTATTACAACTGGATAATGTATTCAGCGCCCAGTATTTTATTCCCATTTTCGGAATCTTAATGGGAAATATGTTATCAAGCAACGTGATTGCCTTGAACACTTATTATAGTGGATTGAAACGTGAACAGCAATTGTACTGTTACCTGTTGGGCAATGGTGCCACTCGTCAGGAAGCACAGGCACCATTCATACGGGAAGCGATTATCAAATCTTTCAGCCCACTGATTGCCAATATCGCGGTTATGGGATTAGTAGCACTTCCAGGCACGATGATCGGGCAAATTTTGGGAGGCAGCAGTCCGAACGTTGCCATAAAATATCAAATGATGATTATGGTCATTACTTTCACAGCCTCTATGTTATCATTAATGATCACCATCTCGCTGGCATCCCGTAAATCGTTCGATGAATACGGACGTATTTTGCAAGTAACCAAAGAATCTCAAAAGTAGCCGTACTATGACATCAACCGACTCCATTTTACAATTAATAAGTGAAATACATATCCCAGGATTTTTATTACCGTAGACTTCCTGCAAATCGGAAAGGCTATTCCTCAAGGAATAAGCGGCTTTTTAAAAGAAAAGTACGATAAAATATCTCATGGTGCCAGCGGAAGAAAATTTATTTTCCAAGAATCAGGTTGGCGCATGGCATTTACATTCTATCCTACCGACCGGGTAGTCGATGAGAAATATGCAATGAAGAACAAAATGATAAAGAAGCGATAATTGCATGATTATTGATATAAATCAAAGCATAACTATCAATATTTACTATATTTGTGCAAATATTAATAATTAATCGATACTATCAGGAATATGCACATCAGTCACATCGCCATCTGGACTACCCGTTTAGAAGAACTTAGAAATTTCTATATCACTTATTTCAACGGAACAAGTAATGAAAAGTATATCAATCCTAAAAAGGATTTGAATCTTATTTCATCAGTTTTGATCAGGGATTTGCTTCTCTGGAAATTATGCAAAGAGAAGATATCACAACACCTGCATTAAAAGACTGCCTCGGGTTAGCTCATTTTTCCTTTTCTGTCGGTAGCAAAGAAGCTGTATTGGAACTCACAGAACAACTCCGTAAGGATGGTTTTGTTATCGAGAGTGAGCCACGAACCACCGGAGACGGCTATTTTGAAAGTGCTATTCTTGATCCCGAAGGAAACATAGTAGAAATCACTATTTAACGCGCCTTGCAAGTGCAGGTATATAACGGAGTTGGACGTATTGTTCACCCGGATTGATATAGCCGTTATCCATCAAGATTTTCTTAACCTTGAAATCTTTCAGTCGGTAACGGATATATCGTTGTGCATTCCCAGGCTGTTGTTCCACAAACGACAGAAGATCGATTGTCCCATCATTCCGAATGACGACTTTAGCCTTAGCCGTACGGAAAGTAAGCACATCGTCCTTTTTCAGCTCTTTCATATGATATTTATCAAGCCAAAAAATGGCTGTCGCACGGGGAAGGCTATCGGCCTCCTCTTGCAATTCATCTTCTTCATCGATAGGAGATATAGTAGCTTCTTTGTGTTGCTGGCATGAAATAATAAAGAAAAAAGAGAAAAGTAACGGTAAAAATGCCTTCATTGGTTTGAGTCTTTATAAATTAGGAGGTAAATATATTAAAAAATCAATAAAAGCAAGGCAAGATGCTATCTTTTTCTTATATTTGCAGGCAAATTTTCTACTAAAAATGAAAATTAAAGAAATAGTAAGCGCCCTTGAACGGTTCGCGCCTCTGCCATTGCAAGACGGATTTGATAATGCCGGCCTGCAAATCGGATTGACAGATGCGGAAACAACAGGGGCTTTGTTGTGTCTTGACGTTACCGAAGCTGTGTTGGATGAAGCCATCGCGTCCGGATGTAATCTCATTATATCCCATCATCCTCTTATTTTTAAAGGTTATAAATCAATCACCGGTAAAGATTACGTTGAGCGATGTATTCTGAAAGCAATCAAAAACGACATCGTTATTTATTCGGCCCATACCAATCTGGATAATGCTCCGGGCGGAGTCAATTTCAAAATAGCCGAGAAGATAGGATTAAAAAATGTACGTATACTCGACCCTAAAGAAAGCAGTCTGATAAAATTAGTCACATTTGTTCCGTCTGCCCAGGCTGAAGAGGTCCGTAATGCTTTGTTCACAGCAGGATGTGGATGTATAGGCAATTATGATTCGTGTAGTTATAATACAGAAGGGGAGGGAACTTTCCGCGCACAGGAAGGGAGCCATCCTTTCTGCGGAACAGTGGGAGAACTTCATCACGAAACAGAAGTGCGGATTGAAACGATCCTGCCTGAATATAAGAAAGGAGAAGTTATCCGTGCATTGCTTTCCAAACATCCATATGAAGAACCGGCTTATGACTTATATCCTCTCCACAATAGTTGGGCCCAAGTCGGATCAGGAATTGTCGGTGAATTGGAAGAACCGGAATCCGAACTCGAATTCCTGAAGCGAATAAAGAAAATATTCGAAGTCGGATGTTTGAAGCACAACAAACTTACAGGCCGCCTGATTCAGAAAGTATCCCTTTGCGGAGGGGCAGGAGCTTTCCTTATTCCGCAGGCAGTCCGTAGCGGAGCTGATGTCTTTATCACGGGTGAAATTAAATATCACGACTATTTCGGTCGTGAAACTGACATTTTGCTTGCTGAAATAGGACATTACGAAAGCGAACAATATACAAAAGAAATTTTTATTCTATAATACGTGATTTATTTCCTAATTTTGCACTCCAATTTAGTAAGGTAAACACGAATCCCATTAAATATTTATAAGTAAAATGGCAAGAGAAGCTAAAAATGAACCGAAAGAGTTGACAGTGGAACAGAAGTTGAAAGCTTTGTACCAGCTGCAAACAACATTATCTAAGATTGACGAGATTAAAACGTTGAGAGGTGAACTTCCATTGGAAGTACAAGACCTTGAAGACGAAATTGCCGGTCTGAGTACACGTATCGACAAAATCAAGTCGGAAGTAGACGAACTCAAATCAGCTATCGCCGGTAAGAGAGTGGAAATTGAAGCAGCCAAAGCTTCGGTTGAGAAATATAAATCACAGCAGGACAATGTTCGTAATAACCGCGAATATGACTTCCTGACAAAAGAGATCGAATTCCAGTCTTTGGAAATGGAACTTTGCGAAAAGAGAATTAAAGAATTTACTGCAGAAGAGCAGGAGAAATCTGAAGAAATAGAGAAAAATACCAAAGCACTGGAAGAACGCCAGAAAGACCTCGACCAGAAGAAGAATGAACTGGATGAAATCATCGAAGAGACCAAACAGGAAGAAGAGAAGTTGAGAGACAAAGCAAAAGATCTCGAGACAAAGATAGAACCCCGCCTGCTTCAATCTTTCAAGCGCATCCGTAAAAATTCACGTAACGGTTTAGGTATTGTATACGTACAGCGTGATGCATGTGGTGGTTGTTTCAATAAAATTCCGCCTCAGAGACAACTGGATATCCGTTCACGTAAAAAAATTATCGTTTGCGAATACTGTGGACGTATCATGATTGACCCGGAACTGGCAGGTGTAGAAATAGAACACAAAGTAGAAGAAGCACCGGTTACCACCAAAAGAGCTATCAGAAGAAAAGCTGAATAAAGCTCGATAGTCCGATTCCGGAGGACTAGTGAAACATATTATAATACTATTTAAACCCATAATTTTACTATAATTCCTAATTGAATTTTAGTAAAGTTATGGGTTTTTGTTTATGAAATACCCATTTACTTTTTAAAGAAAACAGATTCCCTTTTGAGCGTAGCCATTCTCTTGCAGAGCGGATAAACAAATACTTCTTTTCGTTGTTATGTTTTCATTTCTAAATAACCTAAGCTTATGAAACTACGAATAGGAAGTATCACGTTCTTGCTGTTTCTTTCATCCGTTGCCTTTCCACAGGCCACGAGCCGCTATCTGGACAAACCATTACCACAAGGATGGGAAGAAGATACACAAATATTTCAGCAAGTATTGCCAGTGGACGACCAATGGTGGAAAGCATTTCAGGACCCCGTTCTCGACTCACTCATCTCCGTTGCAGTCAAGCAGAATTATTCGGTACTGACTGCGATTGATCGTATCAATATGGCAAAAGCCAACCTAAGAATGGAACGTGGAAATTTTTTCCCAACAATCGGGTTGAATGCCGGATGGACCCGCCAGCAAAGCAGTGGCAACACCAGTGACTTGCCACAATCGACTCAACATTATTATGATGCCTCGCTCAATATGAGCTGGGAGTTAGACCTCTTTGGAAGCATACGCAATCGCGTAAAAGCCCAGAAAGAAAACTTTGCGGCCAGTAAAGAAGAATATACCGGCACAATGATATCACTTTGTGCCCAGGTAGCCTCAGCATACATCAACCTGCGGGAGTTGCAACAAGAATTGGCTGTAGTGCAAAAGAACTGTGCATCCCAAGAGGCGGTATTAAAAATTACAGAAGTAAGATACAACACCGGACTCGTATCTAAACTGGATGTGGCACAGGCTAAGTCGGTGTTCTTCAGTACCAAAGCATCGATTCCTCAAATCGAATCGGGCATTAATCAATACATTACGACCCTTGCCATACTATTGGGTACTTATCCCCAGGAAGTGCGGCCAGCTCTAACCGCTCCCGGAACATTACCGGATTATATGGAACCTATCGGAGTGGGGCTTCCGGCCGATTTGTTACTTCGCCGCCCGGACATACGCAGTGCCGAACGAAGCGTCAATGCACAAGCCGCTTTAGTAGGAGCGTCTAAGTCGGACTGGTTGCCTCAGGTCTTTCTAAAAGGATCGGTTGGTTATGCAGCAAAGGACCTGAAAGACCTGACCCATCATAAAAGTATGACCTATGAAATTGCTCCGGCACTGAGTTGGACGCTTTTTAAAGGAACTCAACTAGTGAATGCTACCAAATTGGCCAAAGCACAATTGGACGAAGCTATCAACCAGTTCAATCAGACAGTATTGATCGCCATACAAGAGACAGACAACGCTATGAACGCTTACCGGAATTCTATCAAGCAAATAGTAGCTTTGCGCGAAGTGCGCAATCAGGGACAAGAGACCCTGACTCTCTCGCTGGAACTTTACAAACAAGGATTGACCCCATTCCAGAACGTACTGGATGCCCAACGCTCACTGCTCAGTTATGAAAACCAGCTGGTTCAAGCCAGAGGATATTCTCTACTCCAACTGATAGCTATGTACCAGGCATTGGGAGGCGGATGGTCCGGAAACCTGAATAATTAACTATAAAGACTTGTCATAATGAAAAAACTAATGTATATTTTCCTCATCCTCCCTTTGATAATGAGCGGATGTAAAGGGAAAAAAGAAACCGAAAGAGGAGGGATGCCCACTCCGGAAATCAGTGTGGCATATCCACTCGTACAAAACATTACCCTAACAAAAGATTATCCGGGATATCTGACTACCGAACAAACAGTAAATCTGGTAGCCAGAGTCAACGGTGCCTTGCAGTCCGCCTCTTTCACACCGGGAACTCGTGTGAAGCAAGGGCAACTCTTATTCGTAATCGAACCAACGATCTACAAAGATAATGTAACTCAAGCCGAAGCGCAACTGAAAACCGCACTTGCACAGTTGGAATATGCCCGTAACAACTATAGCCGCATGAAAGAGGCTCTAAAAAGTGATGCGGTCAGCCGTATACAAGTATTACAAGCTGAATCGAATGTAGCCGAAGCCACTGCAGCAGTCAGCAATGCCGAAGCCACTCTGAATACTGCACACACCAATCTGGGCTATTGCTATATCCGTGCCCCTTTCAACGGAACTGTCAGCCGCTCGCTTTACGATGTGGGCAGCTATATCAGCGGAGCCGCACAACCTGTCACTTTGGCTACGATCTATAAAGACGACCGCATGTACACCTATTTTAATGTTGCCGACAACCAATGGCTTTCAATGCTACTCTCTCAAAACGGTAAAGAAGAGGAACTCCCCAAAAATGTCATCGTGCGCCTGGGTGAGAACGGCACACAAAACTATCCGGCCACATTGGATTATTTATCGCCCAATGTCGACTTGAACACAGGAACACTCAACGTGCGCGCCAATCTGGATAATCCGAAAGGTATTCTGAAAAGCGGACTATACGTCAGTATCACATTGCCTTATGCCGAGGCAAAACAAGCAGTGCTTGTTCCGGAAGCTTCCATCGGTACAGATCAGTTGGGGAAATACCTATACATCGTAAACGATTCGAATATAGTACGCTACAGGCATATCGAACCGGGACAACTGGTCAATGACACATTGCGCCAGATAAAGAGCGGACTTTCGCCCAAAGAACAATATATCACCACAGCACTGATGAAAGTACGTGATGGCATGAAAGTCAAGCCCGTATCAGTCAATCACGAGTCATCAACCTCTAATCGTTAACTGCATGTTTTCAAAGTTCTTTATCAATCGACCTATATTCGCCACGGTACTGGCATTGATCATCGTGGTGGCCGGATTGGTAACATTAAATATATTGCCTGTCGCACAGTTTCCGGAGATAACTCCGCCTACAGTACAGGTATCTGCCTTCTATCCGGGGGCAAATGCTGAGACCGTAGCCCAGACTGTCGGCATTCCCATAGAACAGCAAGTAAATGGCGTAGACGGTATGCTGTATATGAGCTCTACAGCGTCCAGCTCGGGTGCCTATTCGTTGACCATTACTTTTGCTGTCGGTACAGACATAGATATGGCCACTGTACAAGTTCAAAACCGGGTAAACGTAGCACAATCTTCGTTACCGGAACCTGTCATCGTTCAGGGAGTAACGGTACAGAAGCAATCGTCCAATATTGTGATGTTTCTCACGATGCAGGCACAAGACTCTGTATACGACGGGCTTTACCTTACGAACTACGCTCAGTTGAATCTGGTAGACCAATTGACACGTGTACCCGGCGTAGGGGCTGTCAATGTAATGGGAGCGGGCAATTACAGCATGCGCGTCTGGCTCGATCCGGAAGCAATGCGCATCCGTAACCTCTCGCCGGCACAAATCTATCAGGCTATCCAGTCACAAAACATAGAGGTCAGTGCCGGTTATATCGGACAGCCTATTGGCAAAAACAACAATAATGCCTATCAGTATACCTTGAATGTACAAGGTCGCCTGACGTCTCCCGAAGAGTTCGGCAACATTATTATCCGAACTGAAGAAGGAGGGAAAATGCTCCGGCTAAAAGATGTGGCGCGCATCGACCTCGGCAGTTCTTCGTACAACGTAGTGTCCAAACTAAAGGGACACCCTACTGCTGCCATCGCTATCTATCAACAACCGGGTTCGAACTCGCTCGATGTCTCTAAAGGAGTCAAGGCAAAAATGCAGGAGCTTGCACAAAACTTCCCGGCCGGAGTCAGCTATAACGTGACCTTAGATACGACCGATGTCATCAATGCATCCATTGATGAAGTACTCGTTACTTTTCTGGAAACAACCTTATTGGTGGTACTCGTTATCTTCCTGTTTCTACAGAACTGGCGGGCTGTCATCATTCCATGTATCACCATTCCGGTATCACTGATCGGTACACTGGCAGTCATGGCGGCACTTGGATTTTCAATCAATACTTTAACTCTATTCGGATTGATACTTGCCGTAGCAATAGTGGTGGATGATGCGATTGTGGTAGTAGAAAATGCTTCACGTTTGCTGGAGACAGGACAGTATTCTCCCAAAGAAGCCGTCACCAAAGCAATGGGAGAAATCACAGGACCAATTGTCGGAGTGGTATTGGTATTATTGGCAGTTTTTATCCCTACCACATTAATCAGCGGCATCTCCGGACAACTTTATAAGCAATTTGCCCTGACCATTGCTGCATCTACCGTATTAAGCGGTATTAATTCGTTGACACTGACCCCGGCATTATGCGCACTGTTTCTGGAGCATAACAAGCCATCCAATTTCTTCATATACAAGGGATTCAATAAGGTATATGATAAGACACAGAATCTATATGACCGTATCGTGAAGGGATTACTCATCCGTCCCGGCCTTGCGTTGATCTCTTATGGTATTATTACGGCAGTGGCTGTTATCCTGTTCATGAAATGGCCTTCAACCTTCGTCCCTGATGAAGATGACGGCTACTTCATAGCTGTCATCCAGTTGCCACCGGCTTCAAGTCTGGAACGCACACAGGCCGTGGGTCGGAAAGTCAATCAGATTCTGGACAGTTATCCTGAAGTAAAAGACTATATCGGTATCAGCGGATTTTCTATTATGGGAGGTGGCGAACAGTCCAACACAGGTACTTATTTCGTTGTCTTGAAAAACTGGGACCAACGGAAAGGAAAAGAGCATACTGCTGCGGCTGTGGTCGAACGTTTCAACGAGATGGCTTATGGCATCCAGGAAGCACAGATATTCGCAATGGTACCTCCGGCCATTCCCGGATTAGGAGCTTCAGGAGGGTTACAGCTACAATTGGAAGATCGCAATAACCTGGGGCCGACTGAAATGCAACGGGCTGTCGAAACCCTGATGGCTACTTATCACACTCAACCCGCTCTCGCATCCATATCCAGTATGTACCAGGCCAATGTACCACAGTATTTCCTGAATATCGACCGCGATAAAGTACAGTTTATGGGCATTCAGTTGGATAACGTATTCTCTACACTGAGTTATTATATGGGAGCGGCCTATGTCAATGACTTTGTTCAATTCGGACGTATCTATCAGGTAAAGATAGAGGCCGGAGAACAAGCTCAAAAAGTAATTGACGACGTGCTGAAACTCAGCGTCCCCAACGCCAAAGGAGATATGGTCCCATTTTCATCCTTTACCAAAGTCGAAGAGCGCTTGGGGATGGACCAGATCAGCCGTTACAACATGTACTCGACAGCATCTATCACCTGCAACGTGGCTTCGGGAAGCAGTTCGGGTGAGGGAATACAGCAAATGGAAGACCTGATTAAGGACCAACTGGGTAACGAGTTTGGCTACGAATGGACCTCGGTAGCCTATCAGGAGACGCAAGCAGGCAACACAACCACCATCGTATTCATCATGGCATTATTGGTGGCATTCCTGGTACTGGCAGCCCAATACGAAAGCTGGACAAGCCCCTTATCAGCAATTATGGGATTGCCAATGGCTTTATTGGGAGCAATGATAGGTTGTTCTGTCATGGGGACCCCTGTGAGCATTTATACTCAGATCGGCATCATTTTACTGATCGCCCTTTCTGCGAAAAACGGAATCCTCATTGTTGAATTTGCACGCGACTTCCGTGCCGAAGGTAACTCTATTCGCGATGCCGCCTATGAAGCCGGGCATGTCCGGCTGCGTCCGATCCTGATGACCTCTTTTGCATTCGTATTGGGAGTGATGCCTCTTCTGTTCGCCACAGGGGCCGGGGCGCAAAGCCGTATCGCACTCGGCGCAGCTGTTGTTTTCGGTATGGCCCTGAACACGTTACTGGCAACGATATATATCCCGAATTTCTACGAGCTGATGCAAAAGTTCCAGGAAAACGTATTGGATCGCAAGAAAAAGAAATAGTCCTCTATTTCAAGTTCTCTATTGTAAAAAACGTCTTTTTCATTTCACAGCCTATTGTCACCGGACAGAGTTTCGGGTGTCAATAGGCTTCTTTATAGTTGTCAAAAAGTCAACCAAGCATTTTCATCTTAGCGCCATACCGATACAATGAAAATTAGCTTTTGAAACAAAAGTATTGATTACAAGCCGTTTATTATACGAACAATCCATCATTACGAAGTTAACTTTAATAGTGTGTTAAAGTTAACTTCGTAATGATAAACAATTAACTTCTTGCATTTACGATATTAACTTCCTGGAAAGAGGATAATAGATGCCGGAAAGAGTCATTAACATTGTTAATTTTATAAAGCGTCATAATCCGGAATATCCGACAGAAACGAATAACTTTGAGTATCATAATCCATCCGGCAACAATAGTGTTGCATCCCATTACTGACAACCAGATAATCAACTTTCAAAACCATATTATAGCGGGTGATCTGATCAAAAACAGCCTGCGTAATCTCAATGTGGGGAGCTTTATATTCAACAATCATTCTGGCACTAAGATCGCGTTTGTATAGCACTGTGTCACATCGTTTTTTAGTCCCGTTCAGGTTCAGCAGCACTTCATTTGCCATCAAAGACGACGGATACCCCTTATGAACAATAAGAAAGTGTACAAAGTGCTGACGGACCCATTCTTCAGGGGTCAATGCGACATAACGACGGCGAATCACATCGAAAATAACATTTTTTCCATTTCGAGTGGCGATTTTAGTGTCAAATACTGGTAGGTTTAACGATAACATTTACTATTTTTGTAAGTTAAATAATGGCTTCCTGCTATTGGAAGCACAAATTTAATGGAATCTTATGAAAACAAAGCAAGAAATCGTAGCTAATTGGCTACCCCGTTACACCAAACGTAACCTGGAAGACTTTGGAGAGTATATCCTGTTGACTAACTTCAACAAGTATGTAGAAATATTTGCAGAGAAATTTAATGTTCCCATTTTGGGTAAAGACGCCAATATGATCTCTGCCAGTGCAGAAGGAATCACAATCATCAACTTTGGCATGGGAAGTCCCAATGCCGCCATAATTATGGATCTGCTGAGTGCCATCTCTCCAAAAGCCTGCCTGTTTCTGGGAAAATGTGGCGGAATCGATAAAAAAAATAAAATAGGTGACCTGATTCTGCCAATTGCCGCTATCCGCGGTGAAGGTACCTCAAACGACTATTTCCCGCCGGAGGTTCCGTCCCTGCCGGCATTTATGCTGCAGCGTGCCGTATCATCGGCTATCCGTGACTATGCTCGCGATTATTGGACAGGAACAGTCTATACAACCAACCGCCGTATTTGGGAGCATGATGACACCTTTAAAGAGTATCTGAAAAGAACTCGTGCAATGGCAGTTGATATGGAAACGGCAACTCTGTTCAGTTGCGGTTTTGCCAATCATATCCCGACCGGAGCTTTACTACTCGTATCCGACCAGCCTATGATTCCGGAAGGAGTGAAAACTGATAAAAGCGACAACATCGTTACCAAAAACTATGTAGAGGAGCATGTAGAGATAGGCATCGCCTCGCTACGAATGATCATTGATGAAAAGAAAACTGTAAAACACCTGAAATTCGACTGGTAACGCCACACTTATATTTATATGGCCAAACAAGAACTGACTTGCGATGACATCCTCAAAGAACTGAGGGCCAAGCAATATCGTCCCATCTACTATTTGATGGGAGAAGAATCGTATTATATCGACTTAATAGCCGATTACATTACCGACAACGTACTGACGGATACTGAGAAAGAGTTTAACCTGACCGTAGTATATGGTGCAGATGTGGATGTGGCGACTGTGATTAATGCCGCTAAGCGCTACCCGATGATGTCAGAACATCAGGTAGTGATAGTAAAAGAGGCACAAGCCATCCGCAATATAGAAGAACTATCTTATTACCTGCAAAAACCGTTAAACTCAACAATATTAGTGGTTTGTCATAAACATGGCGCTCTGGACCGCAGAAAGAAGTTAGCTGCAGAAATTGAAAAAACAGGTATTCTTTTCGAATCCAAAAAGATAAAAGAAGCACAGCTGCCTGCATTTATCAGTTCATATATGAAACGTAAAGGGATAGACATGGAGCCTAAAGCTACCGCAATGTTAGCTGATTTTGTGGGTACGGATCTTAGCCGTTTGACGGGTGAACTGGAAAAACTGATCATCACATTACCCGGCGGTCAGAAACGCGTAACTCCTGAACAAATAGAGAAAAACATAGGGATAAGTAAAGACTATAATAATTTTGAATTGCGTAGTGCACTGGTCGAAAAGGATGTACTCAAGGCCAATAAAATAATAAAATACTTTGAAGAAAATCCTAAAACAAATCCGATACAAATGACGCTTTCTTTACTATTCAACTTTTACTCAAACCTAATGTTGGCCTACTATGCACCGGATAAATCAGAACAGGGAGTGGCTACCATGTTAGGGCTTAAAACCCCGTGGCAGGCCCGCGATTACCTGACGGCAATGCGGAAATACACTGGAGTGAAGACAATGCAAATTGTAGGAGAAATACGATATGCAGACGCAAAATCGAAAGGTGTAGGCAATACCTCGATAAGCGATGGAGATATTCTTCGTGAATTAGTATTCAAGATTCTTCATTAAAAAACAATTTATTTCAGTATCTGCTCCCTATATCATACTTTTACCAATATCGAAGTGTGGTATGGGGAGTAAATGTATCCTCCGTAATCAAATACCTTCTTCTCTGGTGGTAACTAACCTATTTTTTTACATTCTTACTTAGCCTTTTGTTATTCTGCCTCCTTAATGCCGAACCTAATCAAAATAAGGGTCTATTTCCCATAAAATAGATTTCTCAGTAAAAGCAGTATGATACATTCCTTATCCCAAAGGCAGAAAAGGATAAAAAGAATACAACACATACTATATAATAGAAACACAATGAAGCTAACCCTTATTGAAGATACCAATGAATATTCATAGCCTTATCATGATGCTAACAGAATATCATAACCTGTATCATAATGTCATTTTCATACATAAAGTATCTATATTTTCTGGAATAGAAAAAAAATCAGCCTAACAAAACGCACATATAATACTGTAGATCAATTATTTATAATAAATTAAAGCCTCTCAGAATTGAATAATTTCATTTAAACGGGCATTTATATGGAAATAATGCAATATTTTGGCATTATAGCCTATATGTAAAACTATGAGTGACAAATTTTACTTGAAGGGTTCTCCAGTGACAAGAAAAAATAGATAAATATCTACTATTTGTTGCATATTTAACGATAGGATATGACAGCTGTGAAGTATGTATGTAACACAATATACATTCACAAAAGTAATATCTTTGTTTTTATACAATAAAATCATGAATTACATTTGTGATTACAGCTTCATTACATATATACATTTACAATTGTGGATGTAATAGGAGAGTGGTTAACACTTATTTTAATACCAGCTAATGATTAAATACTCAATAAGAAAAAAACAATATATCAATCTAATATTCAGGTAATAGTCCAAGATACAGAAACATTTGTGATATAAAGAGTATCAAGGTATATGGTAACGCATAAAAGTGATTGTTTTTCAGACATATACAAGTTTGATATAAACTAAAAATTTAATGGATATTACAATCATACACATCGATACCCAAAATATTAAGAGCAATATATCACACTCTCTTTACAAATCTAAAACATTAATATTATATTTGTAATTTGCTTTTGTGATTTTTATTTTTTACTTTTGTGCGAAGCTAAATAAATGCTTTACTTTTGTGAATCAACTAATAAGTCATACATTTGTAAATCTTCAAAGGATATGGAAATAAAAGATAGGATTAAAATTATCATGGAAAAAGAGAATATGGCTTCCGGTGCTTTCGCCGAAAGCATAGGTATTCAGCAATCCACTCTCTCTCATATTTTGAATGGGCGGAACAACCCCAGTTTGGATGTTATTATGAAAGTACATCAGAAATATAACTATGTAAAATTGGAATGGCTGTTGTATGGGCAAGGCAATATATCCGAAGAAAGCATCCAATCAGCTTCTGATTTTCAACCTTCCTTATTTGCTGAGAATGCCATAATTCCGCCCAACGGGACAGTTACTCCGGAAAATCGCAGGGAAATGCCGTTAGAAAGTTCCCAAAACACCCCGAAAGAGATTGTAAAACAAGAAATTAGATACATAGAAAAGCCTTCCAGAAAAATAACTGAAATAAGAATTTTCTTCGATGATAATACGTATGAGACATTCAGAGGAGAAAAATAAGACAGATAAATCACTGTTTGCACAATTTCCCGTATCTTTGCAGGACGAATACGAATTTACTTTCAACAATACATGAAAAAATTTATTTTAGACCTGACAGTAACTGAGAATCTCAGATTGCATACCAACTATGTGCTGCTGAAATTGACCTCTCAGACCGTCCTCCCGGAAATGCTACCGGGACAGTTTGCGGAAATTCGGATAGATGGTTCACCCACCACTTTCCTGCGTCGCCCCATTTCTATTAATTATGTAGACAGACAACGCAACGAAGTATGGTTTCTGATCCAACTTGTAGGTGATGGAACAAAACGTCTTGCGCAAGTAAATCGAGGAGAGATTATCAATGTAGTACTCCCACTCGGAAATAGCTTCACAATGCCCGAAAAGCCTTCTGATAAGCTATTATTAGTGGGCGGAGGTGTAGGGACTGCCCCTATGCTCTACTTGGGTGAACAACTTGCTAAAAACGGCAGTAAACCAACATTTCTTTTGGGGGCACGCAGCAACAAAGATCTGCTCCAATTAGAAGATTTTGCCGCTTACGGAGAGGTCTATACTACAACCGAAGACGGCAGCCATGGAGAAAAGGGATATGTGACCCAACATTCCATACTGAATAAAATAAAATTCGAGCAGATTTATACATGTGGCCCGAAACCCATGATGATGGCAGTAGCCAAATATGCCAAAGGTAATGATATCAATTGCGAAGTATCATTGGAAAATACAATGGCATGTGGCATAGGAGCCTGCCTCTGTTGCGTTGAAAACACCACAGAGGGGCATTTGTGCGTTTGTAAAGAAGGTCCTGTTTTCAATATAAATAAACTATTATGGCAGATTTAAGTGTAAACATTGGTAAACTACAAATGAAGAACCCGGTAATGACAGCTTCGGGTACATTTGGATATGGTGAGGAATTTGCGGATTTTATTGATATAACGCGAATAGGCGGTATCATTGTAAAGGGTACTACTCTTCACAAACGTGAAGGTAACCCGTATCCCCGCATGGCAGAGACCCCTTCCGGTATGTTAAACGCTGTAGGACTGCAAAATAAGGGTGTAGAATATTTCTCAAATCACATTTATCCCCGTATCAAAGACATTCAGACCCACATGATTGTGAATGTTTCCGGATCAGCCATTGAAGACTATGTAAAGACTGCAGAGATCATTAATGAACTTGACAAAATTCCTGCTATCGAATTAAACATCTCTTGTCCTAATGTAAAACAAGGAGGTATGGCATTTGGGGTGACAACTAAAGGAGTATCAGAAGTTGTACAAGCAGTGCGTTCTGCTTACAAAAAGACACTTATCGTCAAGCTATCTCCCAACGTTACAGATATAGCAGAAATGGCACGGGCAGCCGAGGCCAACGGCGCCGATAGTGTATCATTAATCAATACATTGCTGGGAATGGCCATCGATGCTGAGCGCAAACGCCCCATCCTTTCAACAGTGACAGGTGGCATGTCCGGTGCAGCAGTAAAACCCATCGCACTAAGAATGGTGTGGCAAGTTGCTAAAGCAGTAAATATTCCGGTCATAGGACTAGGCGGTATCATGAATTGGAAAGATGCTGTCGAGTTCATGCTTGCAGGTGCTTCAGCCATACAGATTGGTACGGCAAATTTCATAGATCCGGCTATCACCATCAAAGTTATAGATGGTATAAACGATTACCTGGAAAGACACGGATGCAAGTCTGTTTCTGAAATTATAGGTGCACTTGAGGTATAGTCAAAAACACATCATACCCCTTCGCTGCAGTTTGACTTTAAAATGCTATCCAAATGCGGATACGCTTATCTCAGTCTGCTCACGGAACCAATCGAAGCACCCCGGACCGGAAAGTATGAGTTTGCTCAAAGACTATTCCTTTTATTAATAATATATTTCATAAAAAAAGAATGCCTTTCTCCATTAGAAAGGCATTCTTTTTTATATACAACATAAGTTAATCTTCCAACAGATCCGGACGCAGTCTCCTAGTACGTTCCAACGACTGTTGGAGTTCCCATTCCTTAATCTTCGCTTCGTGCCCTGAAAGCAGAATCTCGGGTACTTTCCACCCCTTATATTCTGCCGGACGAGTATAAACAGGTGCCGCCAACAAATTATCCTGGAAAGAATCAGAAAGGGCGGACTGTTCATCAGAAATCACACCCGGAATAATTCGAACGATAGCATCCGCCATAACGGCGGCAGCCAATTCACCGCCGGTCAAAACATAATCTCCAATACTGATTTCTTTTGTGATCAAATGCTCCCGGATGCGATAATCGATACCTTTAAAATGCCCGCATAAAATGATAAGATTACCGGATAAAGACAAACTATTAGCCATCTTCTGATCAAACTGCTCTCCATCAGGTGTGGTAAATATCACTTCATCATAATCACGCTCTGCTTTCAGGGTATTAATACACCGTTCAATAGGTTCTATCTTCATCACCATACCGGCAAAACCTCCAAATGGATAGTCATCCACCCGGCGATACTTGTCTTCGGTATAATCACGTAAATTGTGAATATGAATTTCAGCGAGTCCTTTGTCCTGGGCCCGTTTCATAATAGAACAATTGAAAAAGCCCTCAATCATTTCGGGCAAAACCGTTATAATATCGATACGCATAATCTTTAATTTTTCGCAAAAGTACAAATATTTGAAGAGAAACCCGTATTTTTGCCTAAAACAATCCTAAGAATATATGACTGTAAAAGAAAAAATAGAGCAACTCCGTCTCCAACTCCATCAGCATAATTACAATTATTATGTGCTGAATGCCCCGGAAATCTCAGATAAAGAATTCGACGATTTAATGAGGGAACTTCAGGACCTGGAACAGGAACATCCGGAATATAAAGACGAAAACTCACCTACTATGCGTGTAGGTAGCGATATCAATAAGAATTTTACCCAAGTAGCGCACAAATATCCGATGCTTTCATTGTCGAATACATATTCGGAGAATGAAGTAACCGACTTCTATGACAGAGTGCGTAAAGCTTTGAATGAAGATTTTGAGATTTGTTGCGAGATGAAGTATGATGGTACCTCTATCTCCTTAACTTACGAAAATGGTAAACTGATCCGCGCGGTAACCCGCGGTGACGGTGAAAAAGGGGACGATGTAACAGACAACGTAAAGACCATTCGGAGTATTCCTCTCGTCCTACATGGAGATAATTATCCGGAAGTTTTCGAAATTCGTGGAGAAATCTTGATGCCATGGGAAGTTTTCGAAGCATTAAACCGGGAAAAAGAGGCCCGCGAAGAACCTCTCTTTGCAAATCCGAGAAATGCCGCATCGGGAACATTGAAATTACAAAATTCCGCCATCGTGGCTTCCCGTAAGCTGGATGCCTATCTCTATTATCTGCTTGGCGATAATCTGCCGACTGACGGACATTATGAAAATCTGCAGGAAGCAGCCAAATGGGGATTTAAGATTTCCCCGTTAATGCGTAAGTGCCAGACACTACAAGAAGTCTTCGACTTTATCAACTATTGGGACGTAGAGCGCAAAAACCTGAACGTTGCTACAGACGGAATCGTACTGAAAGTAAACAGCCTCAAGCAGCAAAGGAATCTTGGGTTCACAGCCAAGTCTCCCCGCTGGGCCATTGCCTATAAATTTCAGGCTGAACGTGCACTGACCCGCTTGAACATGGTAACCTATCAGGTAGGGAGAACCGGCGCCGTAACACCGGTAGCCAATCTCGACCCGGTACAACTTTCGGGCACAGTAGTGAAACGCGCATCATTGCATAATGCGGATATCATTGAAGGACTCGATTTGCATATAGGCGATATGGTCTACGTAGAAAAGGGAGGAGAAATCATCCCCAAAATAACCGGTGTGGATACGTCGGTCCGCTTCATGATCGGTGAAAAGGTAAAATTCATCACTCACTGTCCGGAATGTGGCAGTAAGCTGATAAGATACGAAGGAGAAGCCGCCCATTATTGTCCGAATGAGACCGCCTGTCCACCACAAATCAAAGGAAAAATAGAGCACTTCATCAGCCGGAAAGCAATGAATATAGACGGATTAGGACCTGAAACCGTTGACATGTTCTACCGTTTAGGACTGATTCATGACACAGCCGACCTCTATCAACTGACGACAGATGACATCAGAGGCTTGGACCGTATGGGAGACAAATCTGCGGAAAACATCATTAAAGGAATCATGCAAAGCAAAGAGGTACCTTTTGAAAGAGTAATTTTTGCATTAGGTATTCGTTTTGTAGGCGAAACGGTAGCTAAAAAAATAGCCAAATCTTTTAAAGACATAGAAGAGTTGGAAAATGCAGATCTGGAAACTCTGATCAATATCGATGAAATCGGTGAAAAAATAGCTCGGAGTATCCTTAACTACTTTGCGAATGAATCAAATCGTAAATTGGTGGACCGATTAAAAACAGCAGGATTGCAACTATACAGACCTGAAGAAGACTTGAGCGGACATACCGATAAATTGGCCGGACAATCCATTGTCATCAGTGGAGTATTCACCCACCATTCAAGAGATGAATACAAGGATCTTATCGAAAAACACGGTGGCAAGAACGTGGGAAGCATCTCTTCTAAAACCAGTTTTATTCTGGCCGGAGACAATATGGGACCTGCGAAATTAGAAAAAGCAAGTAAACTGGGAATTAAAATAATGAACGAAGAGGAATTTTTAAAGCTTATATCGTAACATTTTTCTGCAATAATCTTATTTTATATATTATTATTGCTGTAAAAAAAGAAAATATTCGTACTTTTGCGAGCAAAATATTTAGAGATTATTATTAATACTCATGATACAGACTAGATTGAAAGGAATGGGGGTAGCGCTGATTACTCCTTTCAAAGAGGATGAAAGCGTTGATTACGATGCGTTAATGCGACTGGTAGACTATCTGCTGCAAAATAATGCAGATTTTCTGTGTGTGCTGGGAACTACAGCCGAAACTCCGACCTTGAGTGAAGAAGAAAAAAAGAAAATCAAAAAGATGGTAATCGACCGTGTCAACGGAAGAATCCCCATCCTGCTGGGAGTCGGAAGTAACAATACACGCGCAGTTGTAGAGACACTCAAAAACGACGATTTCACCGGAGTAGATGCTATCTTATCCGTTGTCCCTTACTACAATAAACCCTCACAAGAAGGAATTTATCAGCACTATAAAGCAATTGCAAGCGCTACAGAGCTTCCCATCGTATTATATAATGTTCCGGGACGTACAGGAGTTAATATGACCGCAGAGACCACTTTGCGCATTGCTAAGGACTTTCAGAATGTTATAGCCATTAAAGAGGCTTCTGGTAATATCACCCAGATGGATGATATCATTAAAAACAAACCGGCTAACTTTGACGTTATTTCCGGAGATGACGGTATTACTTTCCCGCTGATTACATTGGGAGCCGTAGGAGTCATTTCGGTTATTGGAAACGCCTTTCCACGTGAATTCAGCAGAATGACCCGTTTGGCGCTGCAGGGCGACTTTGCCAATGCACTGACCATACACCATAAATTTACGGAACTGTTTAACCTCTTATTTGTAGACGGAAACCCAGCCGGAGTAAAATCCATGTTGAACGCTATGGGAATGATCGAGAATAAACTCCGTTTACCACTAGTACCGACACGCATCACCACATTTGAAGCGATTCGTAAAGTACTCAATGAACTGAATATAAAATGTTAACGACCAAAGTAATCCCGAGGTATCAATAATTTTTTCATCAACTTACGGAATAAAGGAGAGTGCGTCATAACTTACCACAGAATTTTGACATATTCTCCTTTATTTTTCCTAATTCAGCTGAAGCGTCCCATTTAGTATATTTATATGATATTTATTTCTTTGTTGTTTCTAACTTCTCAATAAGTTCTGCCACATTACGCCCATCCATAAGAGCGTGATGACCGGAAATTGAAATTGGAAGCAGGTATGCACCATTCTCTTTTATTAATTTTCCAGTGGAAATGCGCGGTACAGAATCACCTCTGCCAAAAGAAACAGCATGTTTCATCTCTGAAAATGCGAACCAAGGCAAAGCCGAATAGCGGATAAGATCTAACCGGCCTATATTTTCGGAAAAAGACAGGCCAGTACTGTTTTTCACTCTTTCTATTTCTTTTTCAGCATTTTGTATAAATACTTCAAGGTCTGCATCGTATTCAAAAAAACCGAAACCGAATGTTCCATCTTCACGTCCTATGGTAGGTGATAAATGGATAAAATCATATTTCACTACTTGTTCGCCTTCAATGCGTAATTTAAAAGCCTCTACTTCATTTACACATTGCAGCAGAAAATGTACAGAGTACAAAAAGAAAGACTTTTTCTCATCCTTACTTTGATGGTAGGTATTCGTAAAGTCGACCAAAGTAGTGATCCCCAAGAATGGGTCGTCAAAAGCAGAAAAGAATTTAAAATGTTCTTTTCTATTCCAATTTTCTAAATCAATAAGCTGTTTCATGCAGTATATTTATTTTTTCGTTCAGTATATGAATGCCCGATGAAAAATAGACTTTGACACAAAATTACTCCATATCTATAAGTAATGGTGTCATTTACATAGCTTGTAATATTTCCCTCTCTCGTCTCGCCAAGGAAGATACAACAATTTCATACGATTGCTTTACCAGGTCCTTAATCATTTTATCCGGAACGTCTTTATCAAAATAGACACTAATCCAATGTTTTTTATTCATGTGATAGCCCGGTTGTACTCCTTCATATTTGTCTAGCAAATCCTCTATCTGTCCGGCATTACATTTTATATTACAGAAATCGAATGCGTCTATATTCACAAAACAGAACCATTTATCCATTACATAAAAGACGAGTAAATCTCTGTCATATTCAGACGTTGCTTTTTTAAAGGGCATCCGGTCATGCACACCTTTAAATGAAAGGCAATATTCTCTAAATTCTTCTATATTCATAGCCTATTCTTAAATCTTCTCTGCCATATATCCTTGATATTCTGTATTGCAAATATAAGGAAAGTACCGTTTGCAACGAATAGCCAACAATACTTTTTTATTGTTTTTCAATGAGATAAAGCTGTTACAGTTTCATTCTTCTACGCTTTTCCTTTGCTACTGTCGGTATAGAGTAGATAACACCACCATTATAAAATCCCTAAACGTTAAACAAAGTTATATCATACACCTTATAAGGTCACTACATTAATTAAATTTCATACATTTAACAGGTTACTAATAATTTAATATTCAAATAAATGAAAACACTCCTAAATATTAAACTCCATTTATCTAAAAAGAATATATTTACCATCTTAGTTTTTATTCTTGTTTTAGGTGGTACTACCGGTTGCATTCAACACAAATCCGACCAGAAACGACTGCCTGCTCTTTCTTTTACTGTAAATGGAGAGAGCTTTGAAATGATTCCGGTAGAAGGCGGAACCTTTATTATGGGAGGCACAAGTGAGCAAGGTAATGATTGCGAAAACAATGAAAAACCAACGCATGAGGAAACTCTACCGTTCTTTTATATCGGGAAGTATGAAGTTACCCAGAAACTGTGGAAAGCAGTTATGGGGACTGATTTCGATCAATCATACAATTCAGGATGTGAAGATTGTCCGGCAGAGTATATCAGTTGGAATGACACGCAAAAGTTTATAAGCAAATTGAACACCCTTACAAACAAAACATTTCGCCTGCCTACCGATATTGAATGGGAATATGCCGCACGCGGTGGCAAGTATAGTGAAAAATACAAATACAGCGGAAGTAATGATATCGATGAAGTTGCCTGGTATATTGAAAATTATCAAAAAAGTAAATATGGAGACAAAGGGACTACACATCCGGTAGGTATGAAAAAGCCTAATGAATTAGGATTGTACGACATGAGTGGCAATGTATGGGAATGGTGTGACAATTGGTACACTCAAGAATACTCTCAAAACGGTAAATCTGTCCATCCCGGATGGCCATTTAATGGTACATCTGCCTTTTTCCGCCGGGTCTTGCGAGGTGGTAGTTGGGGTGGTACTGCAAAAGGCTGCCGAGTGTCATATATTGACTATGACGTGCCAAACTATCGTGATGAATATGGAGGTTTTAGGCTTGTTTTAGTACCGGACTCAGTACAGACTGCCAATTAAAAAGAGGAATCCCTCAGAATTTAGGTATGATCCAATAAAAGAGATAATGCAAGGAAAGCAAAAAACCTCCATAATTTGATTATGGAGGTTCTTGTGATCGCGACAGGATTCAAACCTGTAACCGGCTGATCCGTAGTCAGCTACTCTATTCAGTTGAGCTACGCGACCGTTTATCGTTATTTTCTTAGAGTGACCGCGACAGGATTCAAACCTGTAACCGGCTGATCCGTAGTCAGCTACTCTATTCAGTTGAGCTACGCGGCCATTTGTTAAACCTTAAAGTGATCGCGACAGGATTCAAACCTGTAACCGGCTGATCCGTAGTCAGCTACTCTATTCAGTTGAGCTACGCGACCATTGTTTTTGTTTAACGGGTGCAAAGATACGGCCTTTTCTTGAATTTGCAAGCTTTTGGGGAACTTTTTTTGCAAATAAATTATTCGATGAACCGGTAATTAAACAGTTGCCAGCCGAGTGTCAGCCCTACATTCCACTCCCTTCTTGGTGAGCTATAATGATTTACATATGCAGAGATAGCTCCAAATGGTAATTGACAAACCACTGAAATTTCTCCTAAATATTCGAATCGGGAAAATGCTTTTCCATAATAAGCCTTATTAATGGAGTTCCGTTCAATTGGGAAAATAGGCAAAAAACCATAAAATTCTCCACGGACATGAAACATCTGGTTTAAACGATAAATGGGACGTATTCCGGCAGCAACATATTGATTGGCACGGAAAGCTTCGTTATACGTCAATTTACTATGTGCAGTGGGGGCAAACTCACTAGCCTGCATCATAGTGGCCGTATAGTTCTCTGAGAAGTTCTTAGAGGCATAAACTGCGTCCAGATACCATCCCAATATCCAATTAGCACCCATCTTATGATATTTCTCCTTCATATATGACAACTGTAACCACGAATGCTTTTCTTTTACGGGCTTTTTATTCTCCGAATTAACCCCCGGACGAAAACTTTCATTTCCCGTAAATATCTGAGCAACCAAGGCCTCTCTTGCACCTTGAATCGGGAATTGCCTGGAGTTCAGTGTACTGCCATTAAAACTAACGGAACCACCAAACAGGCGATATCCGCTCTTATCATATTTGTCCTTATCAAAATCAATCACATTATTCTGAAAGTATCGATCCTCTATCTGCGCAATTCCAAAGCCCAATTCCAATCTTTTGCTGGATAAGAAAGGAAGAGCGACCTTCAATTTCAAGAATCGTTCATCCTTCTGATTAAAAGCCGGCTTATCGTTTTTAGAGAAAAGCTTATCTTTTTTAAAATAATCGAAAGTACTGATGGAAGCGATAAAACGATAGGATGTCGGGATAGTAGTGGCAAAATCGACTTTGGCCATGAACTGAGCATTATTATATATTTTGCCCAACTGTCCGTCAAGCGTAAACTCTTTCGAATAATAGTTCAGATTCTGGTATGCAAGTCCCAGATAAATCTGATTGGAGCTGGTCGTAGACACATTACCTCCCACACGAACCGAAAATTCATTCTCCATCTTTATTTTCAGATGCAAATCGTACGTATCATCTTCCGGATTGAAAACGGCATGGGGAATAATCTCCGAAATCATGTTATCCGAAAGTAAACGGAAATATCCCCGTTTCAAATCCTCATACGTAAATTCTTTATCGTCCGAGGTATGAAACTCTTTCTTTATGTACACCTGTTGGTGAGTATTAGCTCCGTCGATATAGATGTTTTTAAATCTGAGTTCAGGATAATTGCTTTTATACACCAACCGCCTTAAACGGATATTATCCACATTAACCCTACGGTGAATACGGCTTTTGATGGAGTCCATCAGGCTCATTGTACGGTCATATCCTATTTTCTCGAGCTCATCGATGCGTTGGAAGTCCATCAGACTTACATCATTATATTTGAAAGTCATCAAAATACCGGCAGAATCAGGAAGAGAGTAGTCTGTCTTCTGCATAACCATATTTTCTATCTGGCTCATCAGATCATTCTCTTTCGGCTTTCCCGGATTAGTAGATACAACGCTACCGATAATGATGTCCGGATGAAAATCCTCACGCATCACGTCGGTTGGAAAATTATTATAGATTCCACCGTCGTAAGCCAACATGCTGTCTATCTCGATAGGCTTGAACATAAAGGGAAAACTCATAGAAGCCCGTACGGCGTCACCCAGATCACCACGCTTCAGAATCAGCTGCTTCTTGTTATACACATCCGATGCGATACAACGAAATGGTACAAAAAGTTTATCAAAGTCACCGTCACATGCAGCCGTAGCGCGCGCATACAGATCGATAAAGACAAGGTTCATCTGGATAGGATTAACAACACTGGTCGGCAGAAACTGCGGCTTCAGGCTCAACGAGTCCTTAAAGGAAAAACGTATATTGAAAAACTCCGGCGTGGGAAGATTCTTCTTAAAATAGTACATGTATTTTTCTTCCACCTCACCGGAATACCATCGCTTGAAATCTTCTGATTTCAGTAAGGTTTCCATGTCGTCAGGCGAATACCCCATGGCATAAAGAGAGCCCACAATGGCTCCCATAGAAGTACCGGTTATATAATCTATCGGGATATTATTCTCTTCTAGAGCACGAATAATTCCAATATGCGTCAGTCCTTTAGCACCGCCGCCACTCAATACCAATCCGACTTTCTGTGCCTGGACAAGCATTGGCAAAAACAGTAAAAAAAGAAATAACAATAAAAGATTTTTCTTCATAAGGTCCAGCAAAACACTATATAGAGGGTTAAATCATCGTTCAAATATATACAATAGTTTCCAATTTACCGACAGCTGACATACATTTCTAATGAAAAAAGAGCATTACGATACATTTTCATGCACGTAATGCTCTTTGAATGATATTATGAAATTAAAAAGCGGCTGCTTAAATCAGCTCAATGCTTCTTTTTACAAAGTTATTTAATGCTTCACCTTTCAGCATATTGTTTTGCAACAACGCTAGATCGATCAACTGACGTACCACTTTGTTTTTGCCTGCATATCCGGCAAAAATAGAATCTTTCTGCTGCTTCAACTCATCCCATTTCTTATCCAGATCATTGAGTTCATCTTTCTCCGCAGTAGGGATATCTTCGTCTTTCTTGCCTTCTTGCTTTTTCTTGAGTGCATCACGACGTTTTGTCACATCTTCCAGTTCCGTCTGTATAGGAGCAATGGCAGCACTGCACTCTTTTTCTTCATCAGCCAATACTTCTTTCACCAATTTATGGTCTGAATTCAATACCAGATTAAACATATCGGGCATTTCACCATAGAAACTCATGCCAGCCTGAATATTGGCCATTTCCTTCATACGGCGCATATATTCGCTCTGGGTTATCATCACGGGAGAGCCGTTTTCGCCTAAAGCCTGAGTCATGACATTAAATTCAACCTTTTCCATTTTCGGCAACTGACTCTTGAAGGCTGCTGACAGAGCTTCTTGTTTTGAAGCCTCAAGCACATCGCTCTTCTTATCTTCTTTCACAATCAGGTTGTCGACAACATCACTGTCTACACGGGTGAAGCGAGATTTCTCCAGTTTCTGTTCGAGCATACTTACCATGGCCACATCCAGTTGCCCGTCCATCAACAGCACATTGTAACCTTTATTTTTGGCAGCTTCGATATAGGCAAACTGTTCGTCCTTATTATTGGCATACAGATAGATCAGGTTTTTATCTTTATCTGTCTGATTATCTTTAATCAAAGTCTGGTACTCCTCAAAGGTGTAATGTTTGCCATCCGTATCGGTGAAAAGGGCGAATTTTTGTGCTTTATCATAGAAATCCTCTTGAGTGAGCATTCCATAATTAATAAAGATTTTTAAATCATTCCACTTCTCTTCGAACTGAGCGCGATCATTCTTAAAGATAGATTGCAGACGGTCTGATACCTTTTTCGAAATATAGGTAGAGATCTTCTTCACGTTCGAATCACTTTGCAGGTAAGAACGGGATACATTCAAAGGAATATCCGGTGAATCGAGCACACCATGGAGCAGAGTAAGGAAATCCGGAACAATACCTTCTACAGAATCCGTAACATAAACCTGATTACAATACAACTGAATCTTATTCTTATTCAAATCAATATTGCTCTTTACCTTCGGGAAGTAGAGGATACCGGTCAGATGGAACGGATAGTCTACATTCAAATGAATCCAGAACAAAGGTTCGTCTGACATCGGATAAAGCTCACGATAGAATTTTTTATAATCTTCGTCCGACAATTCACTCGGTTTCTTTGTCCACAAAGGAATGGTGTCATTGATGACATTATCTTCCGCCGTCTCTACTTGTTTGCCGTCTTTCCACTCTTTCTTTTTACCAAAAGCGATGGGAACGGGCAGGAAGCTGCAATATTTCTTCAGGAGGGCAGAGATGCGTGACTCCTCGAGAAACTCCTTGCAATCATCATCAATATACAATACGATATCTGTACCACGATCCGCTTTCTCCACCTCTTCAAGTGTAAACTCCGGACTACCGTCGCAAGTCCATTTTACGGCCTGTGCACCTTCTTTATATGATTTGGTGATAATTTCAACCTTCTTGGAAACCATGAATGCAGAGTAGAACCCAAGTCCGAAGTGTCCAATGATGGCATTCGCATCGTTTTTATATTTTTCAAGGAAATCGTTAGCCCCCGAAAAGGCAATCTGGTTGATATATTTATCAATCTCTTCAGCAGTCAAACCGATACCACGATCGGAGATGGTAATGGTGTCTTTACCTAATGAAACGTGAACGGTCAAATCACCCAGTTCGCCCTTAAATTCACTGATAGAAGCCAATGTATTCAACTTCTGAGTGGCATCAACGGCATTGGATACTAATTCCCGCAGGAAGATTTCATGGTCACTGTACAAAAACTTTTTGATGATAGGGAAAATGTTCTCTGTTGTAACCCCAATATTACCTTTTTGCATAATAACGTATATTTTTTAAATGATCTTGGTTATTAATAATTGAATTTCTTTATTGCCTGAATAGAGACAAAAAAAATGCCAGACCATGCTGGTCTGACATTTTGACGTATGTTTGAAAGAAACAGTCGGATTATTCAGCCGTTTTGGCTTCATTCTTCATTTCCAACTCACCCTTTTCTTCATTTAAAGAGACAGTGATCGTATCTCCTTCATTCAGATCAGCCGAAATGATAAGTTCCGATAAGCCGTCTTCCAGATAGGTCTGGATGGCACGCTTCAGCGGACGTGCACCGTACTGGACATCATAGCCTTTTGAAGCGACAAACTGTTTAGCCTTGTCTTCAATGACCAGTTTATAGCCGATAGATTCGATTCTGTTATACAGTCCTTTCAACTCAATATCGATAATCTTCGTTATAGCTTCTAATGACAACTGGTCAAAGGTGATGATTTCGTCAACACGATTTATAAATTCGGGTGCAAACGATTTATTCAGAGCCTTCTGAATCACGCTGCGAGAGAATTCTTTATCGTCAAGACGGCTTTGAGTGGCAAAACCGACTCCACGCCCAAACTCTTTCAACTGGCGGGTTCCGATATTCGATGTCATGATAATAACAGTATTCTTGAAGTCAACCATTCTGCCATAACTGTCAGTCAGCCGACCTTCGTCCATCACCTGGAGAAGCAGATTGAACACATCGGGATGCGCCTTTTCTATTTCGTCAAGCAATACGATAGAATAGGGTTTACGGCGTACTTTCTCTGTCAATTGTCCGCCTTCCTCGTATCCTACGTATCCCGGAGGCGCTCCAACCAAGCGTGAGACTGTGAATTTCTCCATAAACTCACTCATATCGATACGGATCAATGCATCCGAAGAGCCAAACATATATTTAGCCAATTCCTTGGCCAGATGAGTTTTACCAACACCGGTAGGGCCTAGGAACATAAATGTACCAATCGGTTTATTCGGATCTTTCAGTCCGACACGGCTGCGCAGAATGGCCTTGACCAGCTTTTTGATAGCATCGTCCTGAGCTATCACCTTCGATTGCAGGTCTTCTTTCATGCCTGCCAACTTGATGCCTTCCGCCTGTGCCATACGCTGTACCGGAATGCCGGACATCATTGATACGACATTTGCGATTTCTTCCTCATCCACCGTCTCACGATTATCCTTCAAACGTTCCTCCCAGTCTTTCTTCATCACATCCAACTGGACAGCAAGTTCTTTTTCCTTATCGCGAAAACTGGCAGCAAGTTCGAAATTCTGTGATTTGACAGCCTCGTTCTTGTTATTTTTAGCTTCTTCGATCAACTTCTCCTGATCTTCTATTTCCTTGGGTACACTCACATTGGTAAGATGTACACGCGAACCGGCTTCATCGAGTGCATCAATAGCTTTATCCGGGAAGTTACGGTCGGTTATATAACGGTCTGTCAACTTGACACAAGCTTCCAATGCCGCATCCGTATAATTTACGTTGTGATGATCTTCATATTTATCCTTAATATTACGAAGAATCTGCAACGTTTCGTCAGCTGTAGTAGGCTCTACCATTACCTTCTGGAAACGACGCTCCAACGCCCCGTCTTTTTCGATATTCTTCCGATATTCGTCAAGGGTAGTGGCACCGATACACTGAATCTCTCCACGTGCCAATGCCGGTTTCAACATGTTGGCAGCATCCATTGATCCGGCTGCCGATCCGGCACCTACAATGGTATGTATCTCGTCAATGAACAGAATCACATTCGGATTCTTCTGCAATTCGTTCAAGATGGAACGAATGCGTTCCTCAAATTGTCCGCGGTACTTGGTACCGGCAACAACCGCAGTCATATCGAGTGCAACCACACGCTTATCAAACAGAATACGGGACACCTTTTTCTGTATAATACGAAGTGCCAGACCTTCCACTATGGCCGATTTTCCGACTCCCGGTTCACCGATCAAAATGGGGTTATTCTTCTTACGGCGACTTAATATCTGTGCCAGGCGCTCGATTTCCCGCTCACGTCCCACCACAGGGTCAAGACGGCCTTCCTCGGCGGCCTTAGTCATATCAGTACCAAAATTATCAAGCACCGGAGTATCATTAGTCGGCTTCCTGGAGGCAGTCTGCGCCTGTTGCTGACGTTCACCGGATCCATGGGACGAACGGGATTGATTCATCTCTTCTTCGTCATCATCATCTTCTGTAAATCCCATGCCGGCACTGATATCCGGCTGTAAGGACAATTGTTCGAATACCTGCTGGTAATTCACATGATTCGCTTCAAGAACCGTTGCTGCCAGATTATCCTTATCTTTAAGGATGGCCAGCAGTACATGTTCCGTATCTGCAACTTGACTTTTCATCACTCGTGCTTCTAAAATACATAGTTTCAATATCTTTGCAGCTCCATTTGACAATGGAACATCGGCATCAGGCAACAGCATGTCGTCTGCATGCTCTTTCAGTATGGCCTCAATCTGCTTCTTTATGTCGGTCAGGTTTGTTTTGAGTTTAGACAATATCTCGATTGCTTTTCCCTCACCATCGCGAAGCATACCAAGCAATAAATGCTCAGGCCCTATATAGCTACTTTTCAGGCGATTTGCCTCTTCTTTGCTATATACGATAATATCGGAAACTTTTTGTGAGAATTGATTATTCATACTTATCTTCCTTCTTCTAAGAGGTTATTCACTGGCAAATATACGCATTTCATATTGTTTGCATGCGCTTCATTTGCTTTATTTATTATATAACAAATGTCGTGCCATTATTTCCTTTGTTCTTATACATTATAATATAATAAAACAATTAAGTATAGAAAAAAACATTAGATACTGATAAAAGCACCTCCGACACCCGGATGTCGTGATGTCTGACACCCGGGTGTCGGAGGGTACGAGACCCGGGTGTCACAGACCTAAAGAATAAGGGTAGGGCACTCTTACAAAAAGCAAAAAACTTTCTTCGTTAAAGTTTTCGTATATCAAGGAAAAGTAGTACTTTAGCGTGGTTTTTGATAAACCGCAAATGTATAATTAATAATCTTTTTAAATGCTTGAACAAGACAGAATTATAAAGATTAACATCGAGGAGGAAATGAAGTCATCGTACATTGACTACTCCATGTCGGTCATCGTTTCACGTGCCCTTCCCGATGTTAGAGATGGATTTAAGCCCGTTCACCGCAGAATTCTCTACGGAATGATGGAACTGGGAAATACGTCAGACAAACCCTATAAGAAATCAGCCAGAATCGTAGGTGAAGTACTTGGTAAGTATCACCCGCACGGAGACTCTTCTGTATATTTTGCGATGGTACGTATGGCTCAGGAATGGGCAATGCGCTATCCGCTGGTAGACGGGCAAGGTAACTTCGGTTCTGTAGACGGCGACAGTCCTGCTGCCATGCGTTACACTGAAGCACGTCTGAACAAATTAGGTGAAGAAATGATGCAGGACCTCTACAAAGAGACTGTAGATTTCGAACCTAACTTCGATAATACGCTGATGGAACCCAAAGTGATGCCGACACGTATTCCGAATTTGCTGGTTAACGGTGCTTCCGGTATTGCTGTAGGTATGGCAACCAACATGCCGCCCCATAATCTGTCTGAAGTCATCGATGCCTGCGAAGCATATCTTGACAATAAAGATGTGACCGTAGAGGAACTGATGGAATATGTAAAAGCGCCCGACTTCCCTACAGGAGGATATATATATGGCATAAGCGGCGTACGTGAAGCCTATCTTACGGGACGCGGACGCGTGGTTATGCGCGCGAAAGCAGAAATCGAATCCGGACAGACACATGATAAGATCGTCGTTACAGAGATTCCCTACAACGTGAATAAGGCAGAATTGATTAAAGCAATTGCTGATCTTGTCAATGAAAAAAAGAATAGAAGGCATATCAAATGCCAACGACGAGTCCGACCGTGAAGGTATGCGCATCGTTATTGATATCAAACGGGATGCAAATGCAAGTGTAGTGCTGAACAAGCTCTATAAAATGACAGCCTTGCAGACGTCATTCGGTGTAAATAACGTTGCACTGGTCAACGGACGCCCTAAAATGCTGAATTTACGCGACTTGATTGTTTACTTCGTAGAACATAGACACGATGTGGTAATTCGTCGTACTCAATTTGACCTGCGTAAGGCCAAAGAACGTGCACACATCTTGGAAGGTCTGATTATCGCTTCGGATAATATTGACGAAGTAATTCGTATCATCCGCGCCGCCAAAACACCAAACGATGCAATCTCCGGACTGATGGAACGCTTCAACCTGAGCGAAATTCAGGCACGCGCCATCGTTGAAATGCGCCTGCGCCAATTAACAGGTCTGATGCAAGATCAGCTCCATGCTGAATACGAGGAGGTTATGAAGCAGATAGCATATTTGGAAAGTATCCTGGCCGATGATGAAGTATGCCGTAAAGTAATCAAAGACGAATTGCTGGAAGTAAGAGCTAAATATGGTGACGAACGCCGTTCTGAAATCGTTTATTCATCAGAAGAATTCAATCCGGAAGACTTTTATGCGGATGATCAGATGATTATCACCATCTCACACATGGGATATATCAAACGTACACCATTGACAGAATTCCGTGCTCAAAACCGCGGTGGAGTAGGCTCGAAGGGTACTGAAACCCGTGATGAAGACTTTGTTGAGCACATCTACCCGGCAACAATGCACAACACGATGATGTTCTTTACTCAAAAGGGTAAATGTTACTGGCTGAAGGTATATGAAATACCTGAAGGAACAAAGAACTCTAAGGGCCGTGCTATCCAGAACTTGCTGAACATTGACTCGGACGATGCTGTTAATGCATATTTGCGTGTGAAGAGTTTGAATGACCAGGAATATATTAACAGTCATTATGTACTGTTCTGTACCAAGAATGGCGTTATAAAGAAAACATCTTTGGAACAATACTCACGCCCGCGCCAGAATGGTGTCAATGCAATTACTATACGTGAAGACGACCGAGTAATAGAAGTGCGTATGACCAACGGAAACAACGAAATCATCATAGCCAACCGTAACGGACGCGCAATACGTTTCCATGAAGCAGCAGTTCGCGTAATGGGCCGTACAGCTACCGGAGTTCGTGGTATCACACTGGATGACGACGGACAGGATGAAGTAATAGGCATGATTTGCATTAAGGATCTCGAGACAGAGTCCGTAATGGTTGTCTCCGAACAAGGCTATGGTAAACGTTCTGATATTGAAGATTATCGTAAAACAAACCGTGGCGGCAAAGGTGTGAAGACCATGAATATTACCGAAAAAACAGGTAAACTGGTTACAATCAAGTCTGTAACAGACGAAAACGACCTGATGATCATTAATAAATCGGGTATTACAATTCGTCTGAAAGTAGCTGATGTCCGCATCATGGGCCGTGCAACTCAAGGAGTCCGTCTGATCAATCTTGAAAAACGTAACGACCAGATCGGTTCTGTATGTAAAGTTACATCCGAAAGCCTGGAAGATGAAGTTCCGGAAGAAGAAAGAGAAGGAAATATTCCAAGCGATCCGGAAACGAATACACCGGTAAATGAAACAGAAGAATAGACATAATATTAATAATTAATCAAACAACAATCATGAAAAGAGTATTATTTTCAATGGTTTTACTGATGGCAGTAAGTTTTGCATTCGCTCAGGAGAAAAATGTAAAAGAAGCGAAAAGCATTGCCGGAGAAGTAAAACCTGACTTCGCAAAAGCTGAACAACTGATTAACGAAGCATTAACTAACCCTGAAACAAAGGATAATGCGGCAACTTGGGACGTAGCAGGTTATATTCAGAAAAGAATCAACGAAAAGGAGATGGAAAATGCTTATCTGAGAAAACCTTATGATACATTGAAAGTATACAATAGCGTACTGAATATGTACAATTATTATGTTAAATGTGACGAACTGGCACAGATTCCTAATGAAAAGGGTAAAATTAAAAACAAATACAGAAGCGCCAACTCAAAAACAATTCTGGCAGAACGTCCTAACTTGATTAATGGTGGTATTCAATACTTCAATTTAAATAAGAACGAAGACGCATTAAAATATTTTGCAGCTTATGTAGATGCAGCTACACTGCCTATGATGGAAAAAGAAAACTTGCTGGAAAAAGACACCATTTTGCCACAGGTAGCATATTATGCCACTTTGGCTGCAGATAGAGTAGGTGACAAAGATGCTGTCATGAAATATGCTCAATATGCTCTGAAAGACAAAGAAAATGGCCAATTTGCAATGCAATTGTTGACAGATGCTTACAAAGCTAAAGGTGATACTGCTAAATGGGTAGAAAAATTGCAGGAAGGTATTGTTAAGTTCCCTGAAAATCAATATTTCTTCGCAAATCTGGTTGACTACTATAGCAGCTCCAACCAAAATGATAAAGCAATGCAGTTTGCTGATGATATGTTGGCTAAAGATCCGAATAACAAATTATATCTGTATGTGAAGGCATATCTGTATCATAATATGAAAGATTATGAGAAAGCAATTGAGTTCTATAAAAAGACTCTCGACATAGATCCTGCATATGCAGAAGCATGCTCAAATTTAGGTTTGGTATACCTGTTACAAGCACAAGAATATGCTGACAAAGCACCGGCAGATATCAATGACCCGAATTATGCAACAGCACAAGCTGAGATCAAGAAATTCTACGAAGCTGCTAAACCGTATTACGAAAAAGCAAGAGAGCTGAAACCTGATCAGAAAGATTTGTGGTTACAAGGTCTTTACCGGGTATATTACAACTTGAATATGGGACCGGAATTCGAAGAAATCGAGAAAATGATGTAATGATCAAATAGATCTTTTTTCGCAAAGATTTTTGTGAAAGGGGTTGCCTGATTCGAGAAATTGGGCAGCCTCTTTTTTTTGCTTGATCTGATCCTGAACAATAGCGTAACACAAAAAGAGAAATAGGTGAAATCTATTTCTTATTCGTTTTATGGTGAATGAAATGACTAAAACCTGTCAGGATGCAGGTTCTTATTTTTTTAAGAGCTAAAGAAGGCAAAATTAGCAAGATGGAAATAGGGATTAAATAAAAGAGGCAATTTACTATATATAAGTAAATTGCCTCTTTCTTATTAAACATAATGTTGATTATTCCATTAATTTAAAGCTTATTTTTTTAGGTGTCTGATCATCCGTTAATAACTAACAACGGTGTATCTGAATGGAAGATCATCTTACGAGCAATACCGGGATTGAACAAACGGGAAAATATATTCCGTTTATAAGAAGTTAATGTGATAATGTCAATCTGATTTGTTTTAATGTAATTATCCAAACTATTCAGAAAATCATTACTCATCACCACATCATAATGAATCTCAAGATCCGGATATTGCTTTTGGAAATAATCCTTAATACCAGCTAATTTTATTTCATTCCATGTATCTTTTACATCCGATAAATGAATAAGAGAAACAGAAAAATGAAATGGGCTAAGTCCATTGATAAATGAATCGAAAGCAATCAAATCACGTTGGTCAAAGTTCGTCATAAAGGCAATCCGTTTCACTTCATTGAAACGATTGAAAGGAGTATTTTCGGGAATAGCCAGCACTGTAGTATGACTACGTTCAATTATCTCGGCAGTTACACTACCAATAAGATCAATATCCTTCTGATTCTTACCTCGAGTACCCATTATAATGATTCTGGGACGATGTTCTTTATTATATCTGAGTATTTCTTCTTCCGGGATACCTTCGCGCAAGACACACGTATATTTGACATCAGGAAACTCTCCGGATGCTACTTTTTGCTTAATCTTCTCCGACAGAGTATTCAGATCATCATGTACTTTATGCAATACATTCTTCACAGTCTCTTCATCACTAATCTGATAGTTAAATACATCTCCATATGGCAATGATGAAGCATAAATTGGTGTAAAGTAGACATGTAGCAAGATAACCTCCGCATCAAAAGATTTGGCAAAATTGAAACCAAATTCACAAGCTTTCATTGAATAGTTAGAGAAATCAACCGGAATAAGGACCTTCTTAGTGCGATGCTCCACTTTAGGGGTCTTCTCTCCTACTATACTTTCAGCAAGCCAGGCAGAACTCTCGGTAATCTTCAATGCACGCGGCAAATCACTTTCTTTAATACGTAAACGCACACCGGATGAAACAACCGGCTGTATCTGGTTTACATTGTGAATGTACGTCTCTATACCCTCATTCTCAAGAACATTCTTCAATATCTGAGCTTTTGTATAAGTCAGAATAGCTAAAGTTACTAATTTCTCTTCCATAATTCGTTTATTTATTGAATTCAACAAATAAGAAATCCCAATTGTTTTGCCAATTGGGATTCTGACTTTATCTCTTATTTAAACCTGCACAGATTCGGTAGCTTCTTCTTTACTCATATTTAATTCATCCAATATTCTTAATGCCCGATCGAGCACAGTGGTATCATCAATCATAACCAATCCACCATCCGGACCAGGCTCAAGATGTATTCCGACACTTTTCCCTTCCTTAAAATTATGACCACCAAAGAAGTTTCTCACTGTATCGACGTTTAAATTGAGTTCGTCTGCTATTCTATGCATGCTACCGCTAGGCAATGAATCTTTAATTTTACGGAGTTCATTAAATGTTATTGTTCTCATGTCTCATAAATTTAATGGTTAATACTATGTGACTTTATTATCACGCTATAAACTTAAGGAAAAAAAAAGATAAAACAAAACAAAAGCTTCTCTTTTTTCGCTAAAACAATCTAAATCAACGATAACTTGTTATAATACAATAAAGTCCGCCTCCAATAAATCTTAGATTATTGAGGGCGGACTTTGATGAAATATTTATAGATTCTATTCTTAAATAATCTCAATTGAACCAACCGGCACCCATCCCACTTTTCCATCTTCAAGGCGGATTTCTTTCCAGTCTTTCATTGAATCATCTTTAATGTTAACCTTGTGCCCTTCATGAAGAATAAATAGGCTGGTACCATTTTCGCTAGGTGTACTTCTAACCGTTACGCTCGGACTCATTATTATCGCAGTATCCCTGTTCAACAACTCTTCTTTCTGCTTAGAAGCAAAAACATTTGCCATTACAACAACTATCAAAAAGATAATGCCTGCAATAAAACCAACTTTCTTCAACACCACTTGTTTCGAGAAAATAAAGAAATATAAAGAGACAATTAGCAGCAAGAAACTCACAATCCCCCATATGGCCCATGAATCCACGCTCATACTATTAATTAATGCCTTTGTCCATGTAACAAAGAATATCTCAGGAACAACTTCTACTTTATCTACAGTCTTACCACGAGCTATCTCCAAATTGGCACGAATATCTCCATTACCGGGCTGAAGCAACAAGGCCTTTTCATAGTTTAAAATGGCTTTTGCTATCTCATTTATTTTATAATAGCTATTACCAAGATTATAATATACATCGGCCGACTCACCTTTACGCAAAAGTGATTCATAAATCTGGATTGCAGACGCAAAGTCATTTCTGATATATGCACTATCTCCCTCAGCTTTTGTGGCATCTTCTAATTTGGAACCGGAAAACTCTGCATTATGGATACTGACAGTATCTCCCTGTATCATCTGAGTAGAATCTGTTATTAACGAATCCTGCCCGAAAGAAGTTACTGCCATTAACAAACCCAAAGCAATAAACAATATTTTTTTCATGACTTATTCTTCTCTAAATTAGCGTTTTATTGAATTTTCCATCTTACTCATAACTTCCAATGACGATGAATAAACTTTATCCATAGCCTGACTCTCATCTCCTGGAGCAAAACGTGCAAACTCACATTCATTCAGAGCATTCAGGAAATCCTTTATTAATTCGTCACTGACTCCATAATTTCTAAGTTTCTCTTCTACATTATCTTTAGACAAACGAGAAACCGGAATATTAAGTTTATCACTGATATATCCCCATAGAGCTTTAAGTACTTCATCATAAAATGCCTCCTTGCTATTCTCCGCAAGCAATTTACCAGCTAACTTCATTCGTTTAGTAGCCACTTTATTGGCTTTCTTTGTACGCATCTTGGCTACATTGGCATTCTCGGCAGCCTGTTTGCGATAAACTATAAAGAAGACAATAAACACCACGGCGGGAACAATGTAGAATAGCCAATAAAGTAAAGAGCCAAACAAAAGATTATCTTTTGGCTGAAGCTTCACATCATTTAGTTTTATATAGCGAATATCTTCACCCAATACTTTCAGATCTTCTTTATTAGTAAAGTTGGCAATAACCTGATCTGCATTTCCTGCTCCTTTTTCCACCTTAACCTCATAATCTTCGGTATTCAGTGTTTTATAGGATTTCGACTTGATATCAAAATAACTGAAGGATACTCCTGGTATTTTATAAACTCCTGCATGTCTCGGAATAGCAAGATATTCAATAACTTTATTACCGGAAAGTCCTTCTTGAGTCAAACGAACTTTGCTATCCACCTTTGGATCATATACATCAAAATCTTCCGGGAATTTTATTTCCGGATTTGCAATTAATTTTAAATTACCGGTTCCCGAAATCACTAACTTTATTGTGATAGCATCATTCGTTTTCACTTCTTTAGAATTAATGGAAGAAGTGATACTAAACTCCCCTACTCCTCCGGAGAAATTGGCAGGTTTACCTGTCGGTAACGGATTCACATTAACCGTAATCTTAGGAGTTACAATCACCTTACTTACATTCACATAATTGCTTCCACCATTAAAGAAAGCATCAAACGGATCATCAGATTGTACAGCTTTAGCAATGGTAGCATCAAAACGTGCAGGCTCAATAGTCAGTTTTCCAGACTGCTGTGGGAACAATACAAATTGACGATACACTGTCGTAAAATAGTTCTTTCCCTTATAATGTTCCTGTGACCATTTTGCATTAGCAGGCATCTCTATTTCTTGTGAATGAAATCCCTTAAAATCAGGAAGCTTCACATTCTCAAAGCGAAGTTGAGACTCTCTTGTGTAAATCTTAAAAGTTAATAGAAAGGCTTCCTGCTCATATACATTCGTTTTATTGGCCGTCGCAGTTATAAGTAAGTCTTGGTTAGAAACAGAGGAAGACGTTCCACTTTGATTGCCAGACGATGCAGTTCCTTTGCCATCTGCCGTATTCCCGGTTTTATCCGGAGGAAGAACTTTAATTTTTACCGAATTAGAAACCATCTGATTCCCGTCAGCCGTAATCGTTGCACCTGGAATAGAATACTCTCCTTCAGCCGTAGCCATTAAGATATAAGTAAAGGTAATACTATTATTAGTAACCCCATTAATCGATTGCATACGTTGTGAACGGTTAGGTCCCATTAACACCTCAAATCCTTTAATAGAAGGCACACGAAAATCTCGTACTTTTATCGTATTTACCGTATACGATAACCTGAACTGGTCACCTACTACTACAGCATCGGGGGCAGATGCAGTAAACACTACCTTTCCGTCAGCCTGCGCTTGCGTAGTCATGGCTACCAGTGCAATCAATAAGAAAATCAATTTTCTCATTTCATCTGAAGTTTTTATCATCAATTATTTTATTATTACCAGTCTTTTTCCAGACGTCTTCCTTGAAGAGTCTGTTGCTTTTTCACTTTATCCTGAACCCCTTTTTCATCTTGCATCACAGAATTGAGCAGCTGTTCCGCATTCTCCTTAGACATTTCGTTATCATTTTTCTCTGATTTAGGAGGTTGTTGCTGTTGTTGATCTTTATTTTGATCATTCTGCTTATTCTGATCTTTTTTATCTTGTTGCTTTTGTTGATCATCTTTATTCTGATCCTGATTCTGATCTTGATTCTGCTGATTTTGCTGTTGATCCTTCAGCAACTTTTGAGCTAATGCCAGATTATAGCGGGTTTCATCGTCTTTCGGATTATTTCTCAAAGACATCTTATAAGCTTCAACCGCTTTTTGATAATCTTTACCAGACTGGAATAACACTCCCATATTATGATAAATTTGTCCCAGTTTAGCTTTATCTTTTTCTATACTGGTTGCCGCAACGTATTGTTCCATCGCATCTTTGAACTTTTGCTGCTGCGACAACGTATTACCCAAGTTGTACATGGAAATAGTAGACTTAGGATTTGCCTCTAATGCTTTACGGTAATTAACTTCAGCATCCACAAAAACACTGTCTTTAAACAGACGATTACCTTTACGGATATAATCACGCTCGGCTTTTTGTGCAAACGCACCCGCAGAAAGCGATAGCAACAGAGCAAACAATATATACTTATTTCTTGACATATACATTACTACTTATTAGAAAACAACCTGATGTTCTTAAACAATGGATTTTTGCGGTCCAGAATCAACATTTCCACCAATAACAAGAGCAATATCATCCATGCAATCACTTGGAACTGTTCATTGTAATCTGTATAAACCTTAGATTCAACATCCGATTTAGCCATTTTATTAATCTCTTGATTAATAGCTTTCTGAGCAGAATTAGAATTATCTACACGAATATAAATACCATTTCCTTCCTTTGCTATCTCTTGACACATTGCCTCATTCAGACGAGTCACAATTACATTCCCTTCACGGTCACGACGAAAGTCGTTACTGCCCTCAATCGGAATGGGAGCTCCATCGGGTAAGCCTACTCCCAATACATTCACCTGAATTCCCTTCTTAGCCGCCTCTTTGGCAGCTTCAACAGCTCCCCCTTCATGATTTTCACCATCGGTAATCACCACAATAGCACGTCCCACTCCTTCTTGCGGAGTAAAACTACGGGCAGCAAGATTGATAGCAGCACCGATAGCTGTACCCTGTTTAGATATCAACGAAGGACTGATTGATTCCAAAAACATTTTAGCAGAAATATAATCGCTTGTTATAGGTAACTGAGTAAAGGCATCTCCTGCAAAGACAATCATTCCTACCTTGTCATTCTCCATACCATCTACCAATTTAGATATAAGCCGTTTAGCTTTTTCTAAACGACTGGGCTGAACATCTTGGGCAAGCATAGAATTTGAAATATCCAATGCAATCATAACCTCCACCCCTTTGCGCTTTACTGTCTCCAATTTAGAGCCGAATTGCGGACGAGCCAATAGTACAGCAAATAGACCTATGGCAGTAAATAACAACCAGAATTTTACATCCGGACGATATTTAGATACATCAGGCATCAATTGTGCCATCAACACCGGATCTCCGAATTTACGAATAGCCTTCCTCTTTCTATAATTAGAATAAAGGTAGAAGGCTGCCAGCAATGGTAGCAGCAGCAACAAATATAAATATGCAGGTTCTTCAAATCGAAACATCTTTTTATCAATTTTATGGTATCTTCTTCAATATTGAGTTCCGTAACAGTACCTCAAGCAATATACATAAGAATGCAGCTAACGCAAACCAACGATATTCTTCCTGACGTTTACTGTACTCTTTCACATTCAACTTTGTTTTTTCCAATTTATCAATCTCTTCATAAACCTCTTTCAGCTTCGAATTACTGGTAGCACGAAAATAGTTCCCATCCGTAGTACCTGCTATTTGAGTAAGAGTCTTCTCATCAATCTCTACCGGAGTATTAATATACTGTGTTGTACCACCAACCCGTACCGGATATGGAGCCATACCGTTTGTTCCCACACCAATAGTATAAACACGTATACCAAAACTCTTCGCAATTTCAGCAGCGGTCAATGGAGAAATATCTCCTTTATTATTGGTACCATCCGTCAACAAAATAATCACTTTTGATTTTGCTTTACTATCTTTCAACCTGGTTACTGCATTGGCAATTCCCATACCAACTGCTGTTCCATCTTCAATAATATCGCACTGTATCCCCTGAAATAAGTTAAGTAATACAGCATGATCTACTGTCAAAGGACACTGAGTAAAACTTTCACCGGCAAACAGTGTAATTCCTATGTTATCATTCGGGCGACCGTTGATGAATTCCGCAGCCACATCTTTGGCAGCTTCCAACCTGTTGGGTTTCAAATCTTCTGCCAACATACTGGTCGACACATCAATAGCCAACATAATATCAATACCTTCAATTTCGCTGTTCTGCCAGCTGTTTGTTGTTTGGGGACGTGCCAAAACCAAAATAATCAATATTAGAGTGATGATACGCAGACCAAACGGTACATGAAGCAGATAATTCTTGTAACTTTTAGGGGCATGCGCATATACTCGTGCATCAGAAATCTGAAGAGTCGGCTCAGTCTTTTTCCGCTTCATTATGTACCATACAATATATGGCACAAGCAACAGCAGCAAAAACAAATATTCAATATTGGCAAAAACCATTCTATTTATAATTTACTATTTCTTATTTTAAACAATAAAAGTCAAAATCTATTATCCAAATAGATTATAGAGTTGCAACCCAATATAGACGAAGGTCGCAATAAGAGCTGCCGACAGGAATACGATACCACAGATCAGCAATATCTTCGTACGTAAAGATCGTTTCTCTATTATCGTGATTTCAGTAGGTTGCGGCTTCTGATTCTCTTCTTCCAATTGTTTCGTTTCATTTATAAAGTCAATTGCATTGATCAAATTCGCATCATTCTCATTCATCTGCGGATCATGCTTGGCAAACTTTACTAAATCAGCTGTCTGGAATAAATATTTCAAATCTGATATAGCTTCTTTATCATTAAATTCCAGCAGTTTATCTATTATTTCGGATGAAGTCATCTCCAATGCATTAAAGCCAAATCTATTTTTAATATATGTACGAAGAGCATCTGTCAATTCAGTATAATACTCCTTCGATTGTCCTTTTTGCCAAATTTTCTCAGTCTTTATTCGCTCAATCTCTTTCATTGCCAATTGATGCGGAGGCAACTTAGGTTCAACTTTCACTTTACGAATAATAGGCTTATTATCACGGATACGGATGATCAGATAAATAAGCAATCCGAGCAATGGTAATGCCAGAAAAGAGCAAGCAATCAAACCATACCAATCCTCCCAGGCAAAGGGAGCTTTCATGACAGTCTTCTGACCAAAAAATTGATCAGGATGTAACGTATCTACAGGCATTGAATATACCTTCAATGCCAACGCCTTTGATTTATACTCTTTATTATCAATCTTTACTCCCATAGGAGGAATATAATATAATGCCGAATCAAAAGAAGTTACCGTATATTCTTGAGTAATCAGCATTCTCTGGCGATCATTCAAATATTGTGTATCGGGTTTAGCAATATCCACAATTTCCACACCACGTACCAATGTATCTGTAAATGACGGAAAAACAGCCCTCTGCTTCGCATCCATCGCTACTTGTAATTGCACTTTCGCCTGTTCTCCTATCAGAATTTGCAAAGAGTCTATTTTGGCATCCACAGTCACTGACTGTGCAGCAATTCTGCCAGAAACCAGAAATAACAATACTATCAGCAATATATATTTATTCATCTTTCCCGTTAATTTCGTTTAGCAAACAAATTCAGTAATGCTTTGACATAATCCTGATCAGTACGTACCGAAACAGAATCGACATTACTTTTGGTAAACGTTTCATCTAACTCAGTTTGTTTATTCACCCACCATTCATGATGTGCCCTACGTACTCCAGCCGAAGATGTGTCGATCCATTGTTCATGTCCGGTTTCCGCATCTTTAATCCGCATCAGACCTACTGCCGGCAACTCGGCAACTCGCCTGTCATATACTTGAATGGCAACTACATCATGTTTCCTATTCGCTATGGTCATTGCATTCTTAAAACTTTCCTGATCGATAAAGTCAGACAGAATAAAAGCGGTACAACGTCTTTTCATTACATTCGTCAAATATTCCAAAGCAAGACGTATGTTGGTCCGACGACTATCGGGCTTAAAATCAATCAATTCACGAATGATATATAGAATATGCTTACGTCCTTTTTTAGGAGGAATAAACTTTTCTATTCTGTCTGAGAAGAAAATAACTCCGATTTTATCATTGTTCTGGATAGCAGAAAATGCAAGAGTGGCCGCAATTTCTGTCACCATATCCTTCTTCAGCTGTTTTACAGTGCCAAATTCCAAACTGCCGGAAACATCTACCATCAACATTACCGTCAACTCGCGTTCTTCTTCAAACACCTTCACAAAAGGTTTATTGAAACGCGCTGTCACATTCCAGTCAATGTCACGGATATCATCGCCAAACTGATATTCGCGCACCTCGGAAAAAGCCATACCCCTACCTTTAAAAGCTGAATGATACTGGCCTGCAAAGATATTGTTAGACAGTCCACGCGTCTTTATTTCAATCCGACGAACTTTTTTTAGAATTTCACTTGTTTCCATCTATTTAATTGAGAATTGAAAATTGGTAATTGAGGATTGTTCATTCTCAACTAAAATTAAGGCACTTCTACCTTATTCAATATTTTGCTGACAATTTCATCAGAAGTCACATTGCTAGCCTCCGCTTCATATGTCAATCCGATACGATGACGAAGTACATCATGCGCAACAGCACGTACATCTTCTGGAATCACATAGCCACGACGTTTGATAAACGCATATGTACGTGCAGCCAAAGCTAAATTAATAGAGGCACGAGGTGACCCACCGAATCCAATCATATCTTTCAATTCTTTCAAATCATATTTTTCCGGATAACGTGTAGCAAACACGATATCTACAATATAACGTTCAATCTTCTCGTCTAAATAAACTTGACGAACCACTTTACGTGCCTCGATAATCTCTTCAGCCTTCAAGATAGGCTTCACATTAAATTTCTCTCCATTGATATTTTGGCGAATAATTAATTTCTCCTCTTCCTGTTTCGGATAATCAATAATCACCTTTAACATAAAACGGTCTACCTGAGCTTCCGGAAGCGGATATGTACCTTCCTGTTCTATCGGGTTCTGAGTAGCCAAAACAAGGAACGGTTCAGGTAACAAGAATGTTTCTTTACCAATAGTTACTTGACGTTCCTGCATTGCTTCAAGCAAAGCACTTTGAACTTTAGCGGGAGCACGGTTTATTTCATCAGCCAATACAAAATTAGCAAAAATCGGACCTTTCTTCACTTGGAAACTTTCATCCTTCTGACTGTAAACCATCGTACCGACAACGTCAGCTGGCAATAAGTCAGGCGTAAACTGTATGCGGCTGTATTTTGCATCGATCAACGAGGCCAATGTCTTAATGGCCAAAGTTTTTGCCAAACCCGGTACACCTTCAAGCAGCACGTGTCCATCAGAAAGTAGTCCGATTAACAGTGACTCTACCAAATGTTTCTGACCCACAATGATTTGGTCCATGCCTGTTGTAAGATTGGTAACGAAAGCACTCTGTCTTTCAATCCGCTCGTTCAATTCGCGGATGTCAATTGATTCAGCCATAAATACTAATTATTTTATTGTTTAATTTTCTTTTTAATAATATGAGCAAAGCCTATGTTGTAAGGCTTTTTAATTTCGATTCCAAAAGTACACTATATCTTTAACCATTCCAACTAATTTTTATTAAAAAACAATGCGAAGTCTTTAGATTAAGGTACTTTCATACGCTTTTGTATTTGTATAACATAAACACAACACCCGAATGTATAAACTTGTATACACCCGGGTGATCACATTAGACTGTCATTTTTTAACCAATTCCGGTATTTTAAGTACAGTACCATACGGTACATTATTCGGATTCTTAATCACTCCCCGATTATGTTTAACGATATAGGGCCATAAATCTTTTGTACCATAAAACCGTAGAGATACCCTAGTCAGAGTTTCACCTTCTTTAATTGTATAAGTCGCCTTAGTACCGGTAATTGTATAATTCACTGAATCCGGCTTGACTGGGATTGACACTGTTTTAGTGCTCTTTTCCCGGGATACCGATTCACTTTCTGAAGTTTTATCTACTTTCTCCGACACATTGACACGCTCAGACATCTGTTTTATCTCCTGTTGATTCGGAGTCTTTGCTACCACCTTGACAATAGTATCCGCTTTTGCAACAGTATCCAATGGAATTTCCCGTATCGGTTCTTTTTTCTCTACAGTCTCTGTGGTTATTGACTGTTCCGATTCTTTTTTAGAAAACAAATCCGGATAATAAATAAAAACTAATGCTGCACCGCAAAGCGACATAACAACTACTATAATTACTATTAAGTAAGGAACAGGAGATTTTTGGTTTTCCGGTTTAACTTCCTTCTTTGGGCGCTTTTCCTTTTTTACAGGGATAGTCGATACTTCTGCTTTTTGAATCTCCCGTGCTATAATTTCTTCGGCAGTCAATCTAGGAGAACCTTCGTCTTCTATCACCTTTTTTAAATTATCTGTAGTTTCTTGCCCTGTATCTCCAGTGAACTGGATTGGCTCTTCAGAATTTTCCACTACTTTATCCAATCCACCCTCTTCTCGAACCTCAGCAATGGATGAACCTTCTACTACAGCTTCACTACCTTTATGTATGCTAACATCTTCAACAGTTTCAAGTATGTCAATATCATCTACAACCTCTGTCCTTTCGGATTCCTTCATAACTTCCGAAACGTCTTCTGCAACTTCCACATCTGACGACACAACATCCTGCCCTTTTGAGGTTTCCGGTTCTACTTTCCCATTCGCCTCTGTTTCAACCACCTTCTCCTCTGCTTTTGCTTCCTCTCTCTCTATAGTCTCTGTTATTAACGGAGGCTCAGTTGTTTCGGATATATTCCCTGATTCTTCCTCCAATTCCTCTATTGGCGTATCTTCCAAGACTGTATTCTCATTCAGCACTACTGTTTCGAAATGTGAAAAAGGTCTATTTATGATATCTCTTAAAGAAGGGTCAGGAGTAAAAGAAATCTTAGTATGTCCCTCTATTTTAATACGTTCACCCGTATTGACATTTACACTTTCACGACTATTGACCCCTATCAATTTGAATGTACCCAATCCTTTGATTTTCACATATTGATCAGCGTCCAAAGCTTGTTCTATCAATAAGAAAAACTCCCGGACGAAAACATCAGCATCTTCTTGAGAAACCTCATGTCTGTTAACCAGTAGTTCAACAAGATATTGTATAGTCAACTTTTCATTCATACGGAAATGTTTCTTTAAACTTATCTTTTAATATAGGACTCGGCTTAAACGCCAGTACTAACTTGGGTGGAACCAACAGTCGCAACTTAGTGACGGGATTGATGACAATACGTTCTGCTTTCTTTTTTACCTCAAAAGTACCAAATCCCTGTATTCCTATAGCATTGCTTTCCTGCAATTCCTGAGTAATATCAGACAGCAGAGATGTTATCAGTTCAGAAGTATATTTTGTATTATACCCCAATCTGCGAGAAAGTTCAGAAGTAAATTCTTTATTATTCAAAATCCTACAATTTTAAAAATATGTTGCTATATTAATCAATCCAGATCAAAAAACAAATTCTTCAGGAAATATATTTAAATTATTTCACCAAAAAGATCGAATTCATCGGAATCAATCACTTGTACTTGATAAAAGTTACCAATCATTAAATTATCCCCTTCACACCTTATTAAAACTTCAGGATCTACTTCCGGAGAATCAAACTCTGTACGCCCAATGTAATATTCACCTTCTATACGATCAATAATGACTTTCATTTTTTGTCCAACTTTTGATGCACTTAATTCAGTAGAAATTCCTTGCTGAATAGCCATTAACTCATCCAATCGTGCCTGTTTTAGCTCCTGAGGAATAGAGTCTTCATAATTAGCCGCAGCATATGTTCCTTCTTCTTCTGAATAAGTAAAAGCCCCCATCCTGTCAAAGCGCACTTTACGTACAAACTCTTTCAATTCCTCAAAATCCCCTTCTGTCTCTCCTGGATGTCCCACCATCAACGTCGTACGCAAATGAATCCCGGGAACTTCCTTACGAAATTGTTCAATCAACCGGTAAGTCTCCTTTTTCGTCACATGACGACGCATACGTTGCAGCATATTATCACTGATATGCTGTAATGCAATATCCATGTATTTACATACATTATCTCGTTCACGCATCACTCGGAACAACTCTTCAGGGAAATGTGCCGGATATGCATAATGTAAACGTATCCATTCTACACCCGGAATCTCAGAAATGCGTTCGATCAACTCCGGAAGCATTTGCTTCTTATATAAATCCACTCCATAGTAAGTTAATTCCTGAGCAATTACCTGAAACTCCTTTACACCATTGGAAACCAAATATCTCACCTCATCCAAGATTTCTTCTATAGGACGAGATACATGTCTTCCTGTAATAATCGGTATAGCACAATAAGAGCATTTACGATCACAACCCTCTGATATTTTCAGATAAGCATAATGTTTGGGAGTGGTAAGAGTACGCTCAATATGAAGCTCCTCATGGTAAGCTTTGCCCAAATCCTGTAACAACCCCTTCCAATTGAATTTTCCATAAAACTTATCAACCTGAGGAATCTCAATCGCTAATTCCTTTAAATAACGTTCCGAAAGACAGCCCATTACAAAAAGTTTCTCCAAATTGCCTTCTTCTTTTTCTTGTGCAAACTCCAGAATCATATTAATCGATTCTTCTTTTGCATCACCGATAAAACCACAGGTATTGATAACAGCTATCTCTCCTGTCGGTTTTTCCGAGTCATGGGTTACATCATATCCGGCTTCTTCCAATTGACGCATCAACTGTTCTGAATCCACCAGGTTCTTTGAGCACCCTAATGTTATGATATCTATAGTTTTTCTTTTCATGCATTCTCTCCAAATAAGGAGTCTACAAATTCTTTCTTGCGGAACACCTGTAGGTCTTCCATACCCTCACCCAATCCGATATATTTCACCGGAATCTTAAACTGATCTGAAATTCCGATAACAACGCCACCTTTTGCCGTCCCATCCAATTTGGTTATAGCCATAGCAGTTACTTCTGTTGCAAGTGTGAATTGTTTTGCCTGCTCAAAAGCATTTTGTCCGGTCGAGCCATCAAGCACCAACAACACCTCGTTTGGAGCATCAGGCACTACTTTTTTCATTACATTTTTAATTTTCGTCAGCTCGTTCATCAAGCCAACTTTATTGTGCAAACGTCCTGCTGTATCAATAATCACCACATCAGCGTTATTAGCTACTGCAGAGCTTAACGTATCAAACGCAACAGAAGCCGGATCGGCCCCCATCTTTTGTTTAATGACCGGAACATCCACTCTCTCGCCCCATATCACCAATTGCTCCACTGCTGCTGCACGAAAAGTATCGGCTGCCCCCAAATATACAGATTTACCGGCTTTCTTAAATTGATAAGCTAGTTTACCAATAGTGGTTGTTTTACCAACTCCGTTTACACCCACCACCATAATAACATAAGGCTTTTTCTCTACCGGAACATCGAAATCGGCAACATCATCCGAATTATTTTCAGTCAGTAATGCAGCTATTTCTTCACGAAGAATCGAATTCAACTCTTGTGTATTTACATATTTATCTTCTGCTGCTCGTTTTTCGATACGCTTGATGATATTAAGAGTAGTCTCTACCCCTACGTCCGATGTGATAAGAACCTCTTCCAGATTATCCAGCACTTCATCATCCACCTTCGATTTTCCGGCCACCGCACGGGCAATCTTGCTGAATACACTTTCTTTGGTTTTAGATAATCCTTTATCTAAAGTTTCCTTCTTTTCCTTTGAGAAAAAACTAAAAAATCCCATGATTACAATTATTTGTATAATACATTATGCTACAAAGATATAATAAAACTAGCGTAAAGTAAAAAATGAAGCGAATAAAATTGGCAAAAAAAATCCCCTCAATGAATATCAGTGAGAGGATTTTTCGGATTGCTATTTATGCAACCGGCTTATTTCTTAAAAAAGTCTTGTACTTTTTCGTTAGGAACCATTTGTTCATCAAAAATGTAAGCTCCAGTTTTCGGAGATTTAACCATTTTGATAACCTTAGTATAAGCACGACCTTCTTTAGATCCTTCGTGCAAACTTGCTACTGTTTTCTTTGCCATGGGTTATACTCTTTCTTTATTATTTAATTTCTTTGTGTACTGTTACTCTTTTCAGAATTGGGTTGTATTTCTTCAACTCAAGTCTTTCAGTAGTATTTTTTCTGTTCTTAGTTGTGATATAACGAGATGTTCCCGGCATACCGCTATCTTTGTGTTCTGTGCATTCCAGAATCACCTGAACTCTATTACCTTTTGCTTTCTTTGCCATAATCAGTTTCTCCTCTTTTTAACGTTTTAGCCAACAACTTTAATGGTTTTCCAATCACAATACCCTTTGGCAACCGCATCATTCAAAGCAGCGTCCAAACCTTTTTTATTAATAATACGCAAACCAGCGGCACAGAGGCTCAGGCTGATCCAGCAGTCCTGTTCTACATAGTAGAACTTTTTGTTAAACAAGTTCAAATCAAAGGTTCTTTTAGTTCTTCTCTTTGAGTGTGAAACATTGTTGCCAATCATGGCTTTCTTTCCGGTAATTTGACAAATCTTCGACATTTCTATCTTATTTTTATAGTTTTAATCTATACTTCTTTCAAACAGAGCGCAAAGTAAGCACTTTTATGTATATAAAACAAGTATTTCCTAAATAAATTCATTATTGAGCGGTAATTTTTCTTCATTTCACCAATTTTCGAAGCAATAGAAGGGCATTATTGCTTGCTCTCTCCACATTCATCTCTCTTCCACGATTAGTTTCCTGCTTCATAGTGCAAATTTCACTTTTATAGGCAGCAGCAATCCAAACTGTACCAACGGGCTTCTCTTCAGTCCCCCCGCTGGGACCTGCGATTCCAGACGTAGCTACAGCACAGTCAGTTTTTAGCGCTTTCATCGCACCTTTTACCATTTCAATCACCGTTTCCTCACTTACCGCGCCTCTTTTTTCAAGCGTTTCCATCGATACACCCAGCAACTCCGTCTTTACTTCATTGGCATACGCTACTATGCTTCCTTTAAAATATTCCGAACTGCCGGCAACCGAAGTTATACGGGCTGCAATGCTTCCACCGGTACAACTTTCTGCGGTAGAAAGAGTCAAATTCTTCTTCTTTAAAAGTTCGCCTATCAAAATTTCAATTGGAGTATCTTCCTCATCCAAAATATCTTCTCCTAAAATTGCCTCAAGTTTGGCACTCTCAGTATTTACACAAGCTTCTACCTCGCTACGATTCTGCCCGCGTCCCGTCAATCTTAAACGAATCAAACCCGGTTTTGGTAAATAAGCCAGTTTTAGACAAGCAGGTAATGCCATTTCCCAAGATTCCAATTTCTCAGCCAACACCGATTCGGGATAGTTTTGTACAGTAAATGTTCGATGAACAATTGCATCCGTACGAAACTTTGCACACAAACGTGGAATAACCTCTTCACTCATCACAGTGGTCATTTCCTGAGGAACTCCCGGCATAGAAACAAGTACCTTACCATCTTTCTCAAACCAACTGACAGAAGCACTCCCTACCCGATTATTAATAACGATGCAATCTTCAGGTACCATTGCCTGACTTTTATTCAACGCATTCATCGGTATTTTTCCCGCCAATACGCGTTTTACGTTTTCAAAGACAGCCTCGCTAAAGATCAGTCTGGTACCGAAGTATTTGCAAAGAGTCTGTTTGGTAATATCATCTTTGGTGGGTCCCAAGCCCCCTGTCACTAGTACAATATCTGCCCTTTTCATCGAAGCATCTACAGCTTCAATAATCTCATCTGCCCGATCTCGTACAGACACGACACGAATCACCTCTATACCTACTTTATTTAATTCGCGCCCCATCCATGTCGAATTGGTATCAGTCACCTGTCCTATCAACAGTTCATCACCAATGGTTATTATCTCCGCAAACATAGGACTCTTACAAAGTTACACGTGAATAAGCAGGCTGTTCTATAGAGCAGAAATCTTTATCCTGATATTTAAAATATCCGGTGATAGCGATCATTGCGGCATTATCTGTAGTATAGCTGAACTTGGGAATAAAAATTTTCCAACCATATTTCTCTGCATGCTCACGAAAGGCATTACGCAAACCGTTGTTAGCAGAGACACCGCCCGCTACAGCCACTTCATTAATTTTATATTGTTTGGCTGCTTTACGAAGTTTATCCATCAAAATGTCTACTACCGTTGCTTCAAGCGAAGCTGCCAAATCGTTCTTATGGTGTTCGATGAAATCGGGATCCTCTTTCATCCAATCACGCAGAGAGTAAAGAAACGACGTTTTCAATCCGCTAAAACTATAATCCAAACCAGAAATATGAGGTTTACTAAAAGTATAAGCCTTCGGATTGCCCTGACGTGCCAAACGGTCAATTATAGGTCCCCCCGGATAACCAAGTCCCATTACTTTCGAACATTTATCAATTGCTTCTCCGGCAGCATCGTCAATAGTCTGTCCCAGAATCTCCATATCATTATATGCTTTCACCAATATAATTTGAGAATTACCTCCGGATACCAGCAAACAAAGGAATGGAAAATCGGGCTGTTCATTTGCTTCTCCTTCCTCTTTAATAAAATGCGCTAACACGTGTCCTGTCAGATGATTAACATCAATCATCGGGATATTTAATGAACGTGCAAAACCCTTTGCAAAAGATACTCCAACCAGCAATGACCCCATCAACCCAGGCCCCCTTGTAAAGGCTACCGCACTCAGCTCTTCCTTGGTCACTCCTGCACGCTTCAACGCTTCATGCACCACAGGTACTATATTCTGTTGGTGAGCACGCGATGCCAATTCCGGTACTACTCCACCATAAGCTTCGTGTACAGCCTGGCTAGATACCACATTCGATAACAAATAACCATCTTTAATAACTGCAGCTGATGTATCGTCACAGGAAGATTCAATTCCTAATATAATTGTACTCATACGCTTTTTGATATTTAAACGATGCAAAAGTAATGATAAAAGTAGGATTCATAACGAACTATTTTATATTTTTGTTCTCAAAATCAAAACAACCGCCTATCAGAACGCTGAAGAAGACTGTACGTTGGGTTATCGGTATCATATTAGGTATATATATCGGAACTATTATTTTGCTGAATATTCCATATATTCAGCGAAATATGACTACGTTTGTCACAAAAGAACTATCCCGGACTTTGGGTACAGAACTGACTATCGGTAAGATAGACATTGGATTATTAAACCGTATCATTATAGATGATGTATTGCTCGACGATCAATCGGGAAAAGAAATGCTCAAAATTACACGTCTTTCTGCCAAATTTGATATTATTCCTTTATTCAACGGAAAAATCACAATCAGCAGCGTGCAGTTATTTGGCTTTAATATCAACTTGAATAAGCCCGCTCCGCACATGGAGCCAAATTTTAAATTCGTCTTGGACGCATTTGCATCCAAAGATACAGTAAAAACAAAAAAGGACATTGATCTACGTATTAATTCCATATTAATACGCCGTGGTAAACTATCCTACGACGTATTATCGGAAGAAGAAACGCCCGGAAAGTTTAACCCGCAACATATCAAACTACACAATATCATTGCCAACATTTCACTCAAGGCACTTCAAAACGATTCGATCAATGCAGCCATCAAACGCCTGAGTGTAGACGAACAATCGGGCTTTGAACTACGAAAGTTGAGCCTGAAAGTCATTGCTAATAACAAAGGCATGAAAATAGAAAATTTCGCAATAGAAATGCCGGGTACCGAAATGAAAATGGATACTATCCGAATGGAATATGACAGTTTGAAAGCACTCAACCATTTTGCCGATAACGTTCGCTTCTCTTTCCGTACTTTACCATCTCATGTGACTTTGAATGACATTTCAGCTTTTGTCCCGGCATTATCCAATTTTAAAGAAAAACTAGATCTCAACATTGATGTAGAAGGTACGCTCAATCAACTGAATTGCAGAACATTGGAAATCAACGCAGGAGATAAGTTCCGACTAAAAGGAGATGTATCTTTACAAGACTTATCACGTCCTCAAGACGCTTACGTTTATGGACATCTGGCCAATCTCTCTGCCAACAAAGAGGGAATCGGATTTTTAGTGCGCAATCTAAGCCCGCACTACAATGGCGTTCCCCCTGTATTACAACACTTAGGAAATACCTCTTTTCATGGTGAAATATCAGGGTACTTTACAGACTTGGTTATGTACGGCCTGTTCCGTACTGACATAGGCTCCGTCCAAACCGACTTAAAGCTTAGTTCCGATAAAGCTAAAGCGCTGTTTTCTTATTCAGGAGGCGTAAAGACCACCGATTTTGAGTTAGGGCAACTGCTAGGAAACAAGCAATTGGGCAAGACTACCTTTAATCTGGATGTCCGAGGAAACCACTACAAGAGCCAATATCCTTCCATTACGTTAAAAGGTTTGATAGCATCCCTCGAATACAGTAATTATAAATATGAAAACATCACGCTGGACGGAGAATTCAAACGCGGTGGTTTTGACGGTAAAGTGGCATTGAATGACGAAAACGGTTCGGTACATTTAAACGGCAACATCAATGTAGTCGAAAAAGTCCCTACTTTTAACTTCAATGCAGTCATAGACAAAATACGTCCACACGACCTGAATCTGACAAAGGAGTATCCGGATGCAGAATTTTCTTTGAAGCTAAAAGCTAATTTCCGGGGTGGTTCCATCGATGAAATGATGGGTGAAATCAATATAGACAGCTTACAATTTACCGCACCAGAGAAGAGCTATTTTCTGGATAATATCAACATCACTGCAACCCGCCAAGATAAAGAGAACCAATTGAAACTAACCTCCAGTTTCTTAAAAGCAAGTATCGAAGGCAATTACCTGTATCATACGCTTCCGGCAAGTGTTATGAACATTATGCGGCGATATATTCCTTCACTAATTCAACCGGATAAAAAGCCTATTAAAACCAATAATAACTTTAGTTTCGATATTCACATATTTAATACAGAACTGTTGTCGACAGTATTTGACATCCCATTGAAAATATATTCACACTCGACTGTGAAAGGTTACTTCAACGATCAGGCACAACGCTTGCGTGTAGAAGGCTATTTTCCACGTTTACAATATCAAAACACGTTTATCGAGTCAGGTTTGGTACTTTGTGAGAATCCTACCGATCAGTTCAAAGCAAAGGTCCGGTTCAATAACCTAAAGAAAGAAAGTGCTGTAAGCATCTCTCTGGACGCACAAGCCAAGAATGACACTATAAATGCCAATATCAACTGGGGTAACAATGCCATCAGTACTTATAGCGGACGACTATCTGCCGCCGCCAGTTTCTTCCGCGCAGCCGAAGAAAAGTCCCCACTGAAAACTGTCGTAGATATTAAACAGACAGACATCATCCTGAATGATACTCTATGGCAGGTTCATCCGTCACAAGTTGTCGTCGATTCAGGAAAAATAGATGTGAATGATTTCTATTTTTCACATCAGGACCGTCATATCCGTATCAATGGACGCATTTCAGAACAAGCCAAAGATACATTAAAAGTAGAACTAAAGGACATCAATGTAGGCTACGTGTTCGATGTGGTAAACTTTGACGATGTGGACTTCAAAGGAGACGCTACGGGAACAGCATATGCCAGTGGCATTTTAAAAGAACCGGTCATGAACACCCGCCTGCATTTTAAAAACTTCACCTTTAATGATGCCTCGTTGGGGGCTATGGATATTTACGGTGCGTGGAAGAACGACATGCGTGCTATCTTTCTTGATGCACACATGGAAGAAGAAGGAGTGTCGAAGACGCATGTCATCGGGCATGTCTATCCGTTAAAACCGGAAAGCAAACTAGACTTGAATATAGAGACGGAGCATACGAATATCCAATTTCTCCAATACTTCATGCGTTCCATTGTTGAAGACCTGCATGGACGTACTAGTGGTAAAGCCCATTTCTACGGAAAGTTCAAGGCACTCAATATCGAAGGAAACCTGATGACGGACGCATCCTTAAAAATAGGAATACTGAATACTTCGTTCACCGTAACAGACACCATCCGTTTGTCCACCAGTGGCATTAGCTTCGATAATATACGCATAGCAGATATGGAAGGACATCAGGGTACTATGAACGGCAAACTGAATTTCCGGCATTTCAGGGACCTAAGTTATCATTTCGAATTCAACGTAAACAACATGTTACTTATGAATACGAAAGAAAATTCGGATATTAACTTTTACGGAAAAGTATATGGAACCGGTAATGCAATGTTGATTGGAAACCCGCAGGAATTACAAGTCAATGCAGCTGTCACTACCAATCGTAACACCAATTTTGTCTATATAACCAACGCAACAGCTTCAGCAGCCAGCAACCAGTTTATTAAGTTTGTCGATAAAACGCCCCGCAGGTTTGTGCAGGATTCCATTAATGTAATGTCAGAATACGATCGGTTACAGCAAGAGATGGAAGAGGAAGAATCCAAAACGGATATTCGACTGAACCTGTTGATAGATGCTACTCCGGATGCTACAATGAAAATTATCATGGACCCTATTGCCGGAGATTACATCAGCGGTAAAGGCTCCGGCAACATACGTACAGAGTTCTTTAATAAAGGAGATGTGAAAATGTTCGGTAATTACCGTATCAACCAAGGTATCTACAAATTCAGTTTACAAGAGGTCATCCGCAAAGATTTTATCATTAAAGACGGAAGCAGCATCACTTTCAACGGTCCCCCATTGGATGCGACACTTGACATTCAGGCTAGTTACACGGTAAATTCAGCTTCACTGAACGACCTGATTCCCGATGCTTCGGAAACAATTACCCAACAACCTAATGTGAAAGTGAATTGCATCATGAATCTGACAGGAATTCTCTGGCGTCCTAACATCAAGTTGGGAATTGAACTCCCCAATGAACGGGACGAGATACAGACACTGGTACGCAATTATATCAGTACAGACGAACAGATGAACATGCAAATTCTCTACCTGTTGGGCATTGGCAAGTTCTATCCGCAGGAAAGTACCGGAGGTACCCAAAACTCCAACATGACATCATCGGCCCTGTTCTCTACCCTATCCGGACAGTTAAACAATCTGTTGTCACAAGTATTCGATAACAACAACTGGAACATCGGCACTAATCTCAGTACAGGTGACAAGGGCTGGACGGACATGGAAATAGAAGGCATCTTATCCGGGCAGTTGCTGAACAACCGCTTGCTAATCAACGGGAATTTCGGCTACCGGGACAATCCATTGGCAAATACCAACTTCATTGGAGACTTTGAAGCAGAATGGTTACTCAACCGTTCGGGAGACATACGCCTAAAAGCATACAATGAAACGAATGACCGCTATTATACGCGAACCAACCTGACTACACAAGGAATCGGTATCATGTATAAAAAGGACTTCAATAAATGGAGTGAGCTTCTTTTTTTGGAATAAATGGAAACTGAGAAACCTGAGACGGAAGCAAGCTGCCGCTAAGGACAGCATACCGAATGATTCGGTGAAAGAGACCCAAAAAGCGAAATCGGAAATGAAAAGAGAGCATCCAATGTAATGCTCTCTGTCTTTTTACTGATGACAAAACTACCAAATAGAAATGAAACAGCTCTTAGAGTAAAACTTGCTAAATGCGCCGAAAGAGCATTTCATTTAGAAACTTTTGTCGACAATCACCTTTCCGAAAGGAGTCAAAGCGAGTCCGGCTAACTTAAAGTGCTGCTTTCCGAACGGTATACCGATAATGGTAATACAAAGCAAAATCCCCCATCCCAAGTGAGAGAGGCTGATCCAAATTCCACCTAGAAACAACCAGATGATATTCATTATGATACTGAGGCAACCTCCAGAATCAGGAGTACTTCTCACCTCTTTGCCAAATGGCCATAAAGCAAGTCCGGCCAATTTCAATGTCTGAAAGCCGAATGGAATACCAATAATGGTAATCATCATTAAAAGACTTGAAATAAGATATTCTATCGCAGTAAAGATGCCGCCACAAAGCAGCCAGATAAGATTTAACAATGGATTCATAGAATTATCAGATTAATGATAAAAAAAAAGGTCGGAAGTTCACATTTCGGGTACCTCCAACCTTTTCTTTCTATACCTTATATTAATGATTAATAAGAACGAGCAAATATCACACGGCAAGCAGACGGTTTTCCTGTCACCATACACTTACCCGGCTCTTTGTCACCTTCAACAAACGACTCGAACGGAATGCAACGAATCGTCGCCTTTGTCTCCTCTTTGATCTTTTCCTCCGTCTCCACTGTTCCATCCCAGTGAGCCAGGATAAAGCCGCCTTCTTCGATTTTCTCCTTAAACTCATCATAGCTATCCACCGTAGTGATACGTGAGTCACGATAAGTACGCGCTTTCTTATAGATGTTAGCTTGGATCTCTTCCAGCAGATTCTGAACATACGTCTCAATTCCATCGCAAGTCACAGTCTCTTTTTCCAGAGTATCACGACGCATTACCTCCATCGTATTGTTCTCCAAGTCACGTCCACCCATCACCAGACGGACAGGCACACCCTTCAATTCATAATCGGCAAATTTAAAGCCCGGACGTTTATTGTCAGCATTATCATATTTCACTGAAATGCCCAATTGCTTCAATCTTGCCACAATACCTTCTACCTTAGCATCAATCAGCTTCAACTGCTCGTCATTCTTATAGATAGGAACGATCACTACTTGGATCGGAGCCAGATGCGGAGGAAGTACCAGACCGTTATCATCCGAGTGAGTCATGATCAGTGCCCCCATCAGACGGGTAGAAACACCCCAAGAGGTAGCCCATACATATTCAAGCTTGTTCTCTTTATTTACAAATTGAACATCGAATGCTTTTGCGAAATTCTGTCCCAAGAAGTGTGAAGTACCACTCTGCAATGCCTTACCATCCTGCATCATTGCCTCGATGGTATACGTGTCAAGTGCACCGGCAAAGCGCTCATTAGCCGATTTCACACCTTTAACTACCGGAACTGCCATATACTTCTCTGCAAATTCGGCGTATACATTCAACATACGGATAGCCTCTTCTTCCGCCTCTTCGCGCGTTGCGTGTGCTGTATGACCTTCCTGCCACAAGAATTCCGCAGTCCGGAGGAATAATCGCGTACGCATTTCCCAACGGAAAACGTTAGCCCACTGATTACATAAAATAGGCAGATCACGATATGACTGGATCCAGTTTTTATAAGTATTCCAAATGATTGTTTCAGAAGTCGGACGAATAATCAACTCTTCTTCCAATTTTGCAGCAGGATCGACCACCACACCCGAACCATCTTCGGCATTTTTCAGGCGATAATGTGTTACTACGGCACACTCCTTGGCAAAGCCTTCTACGTGTTCAGCTTCACGACTCAGAAATGATTTCGGAATCAGCAACGGGAAATAAGCATTAACGTGTCCGGTTTCTTTAAACATGTCGTCCAGCTGACGCTGCATTTTCTCCCAAATAGCGTATCCGTAAGGCTTAATCACCATACATCCACGCACAGCCGATTGTTCTGCCAAATCGGCTTTCACCACCAAATCATTGTACCACTGCGAATAGTTTTCGCTGCGTTTGGTCAGGTCTTTCAGTTCTTTTGCCATTATATTTTTCTTCTTTTAAAGTTTTCTATCTTCAAAACAGGATGCAAAAATACTAAAAATGGGTGAACTGTGCTCATTCTTTATCTATAATTTTAAGAGAGGTCATACCAAGGTTATATATAAATCAGCCGGTTTATGGATCGACAACCGACCGGTTTATGGTTTCTCTAAAGACAAGAGATCACCATTTCCTGCCCTTCTCTTCCAACGGGAGCCATACATATTAGAGGATTAACGCATTCTTTATCACCCAAAGAACAGATCGTCAAAACAAAGAGTTGCTTATGAACGTACCTAACTTTTCACCGGTTCATTGATACCAAATCCGAAAAGAGCAAAATCTCCCTTTACCGGATCATCCGGCCATATCTCCCGCAACGCATCAGTAATGCAACGTGCTGTTTTCAGGCATTTACGTGCATTGGTCAATCCAAGATCAGTCGAGATGCGATGTACATGAGTGTCAAGAGGGATAATTAGATCTGAGGGACTGAAACTCCGCCAAATACCGAGGTCGACAGGAGAATCCCTACGAATCATCCAACGCAGAAACATACACATTTTCTTTGCTTCGGAAGCACTTGACAAAGCAGGCATCCCATTGATATGTCCGAACACCGATTGCAATCTTTCCAATGGCGTACCGGAAGAGAGAGAATGGCACAAATAGGATTCCAGATCTCCATGCTCCCGGTAGGCAGCATACAAAGTCTGGCAGAGTATATAGAAATCATTCCAGGAGTAATAGCGATAAAAACTGGATGTTACTCCTCGATATTTCCTCCATTCTTCACTTAATATATATCGATATGGAGCATTCAGGAAAAGCTCGTGATCAATCCGGTCACCACTTTTGATAATGGCCTTTCTATTACCGGTAGCGATCCAGGAAGCGATCAGTCCGGAGATCTCAATATCAGCTTTATCAGTATACCGATGGGGAAACTGTATCGGATCGTCCATAATAAATTCTTTCACCTCATATTTATCCGCTAAAAGCAAAAGCTTTTCCTTTAGTTCTTGTTTCATATAGACTTTAAAAACTGTACATTAAAAAAACGCCACAGATTGTATGGATTCATACAGAAATAGGGAAATAAGTCTGTGGAAATCCATAGAATCTGTGGTGAACAAGCCTTTTGCTACAAAGGCTTATAAGTTTATTTACTAAAATCTCTCGGAGCAGGTACCGGAGGCAACGGTTTACGATCTTTAAGCTGTTTCATAACCTCTTCGATGGCTCTGTTCAGTTGCTGGTCTTCTCCATTCCACTCCTTCACCGGATCATTGTCAATCAAAATATCCGGATCTACTCCATGGTTCTCAATAATCCATTTCCCGGTCTTCGGGTCATAGCTCGTAAAGAATGGCACACGTATGTCCGTACCATCCATGTATGGCAATGATCCGCTGATACCCACAATGCCTCCCCAGGTACGAGTTCCTATCAACTTACCCAAGCCAAGTGCGCGGAAGCCCCACGGGAACAGGTCGCCATCTGAAGCGGAGTATTTATTAATCAAACAAACCTTCGGTCCCACCTGTACAGCATCAGGCACTGTTCCCACATGGCTGGTACCTCTACCCATAGTCAGACGATAAGGTTCACGGGAAAGACGTTCCAAAATCATTGGTGAAACATTACCTCCACCATTGGCACGATCATCGATAATCAACCCTTCTTTATCAAGTTGCGGATAGAAATAGCGGGCAAACTCGTTCAAGCCTTCCGGCCCCATATCCGGAATATAAATATATCCGATACGTCCGTTGGAAGCCTGGTCCACCTTCTTTATATTATCCTGTACCCAATTGTAATGTATCAAAGGATATTCATTGGCAAGCGGACTGATCACAACCTTACGTGCTCCGGAAAGCTGAGGTTTGACATTCAGCGAAATTTCAGTAGGTATCTCTGCTTTACCCACCAGTAAAGAATACATATCTTTAACTGTATTAGTCGGCACACCGTCAATAGCTACGATGTACTCTCCCACTTTCACATCAACACCCGGTTCCGTAAGCGGAGAGCGCAGTTCTTTGCTCCAAGATGCTCCGGGGAATATCTTCTCCAGACGGAAAAAGCCACTCTTGTCGCGAGTTATTTCCGCACCAAGCAGGCCGGTATTGATCCGTTTGGGCTGTTCCGTTTCTCCCGGATTGACATAAGCATGCCCACAGTTCAATTCACCTATCATCTCACCGATAATGTAATTCAGGTCTAAACGAGTTTTAACGTAAGGCAGCAAGACCGCATATTTTTCTTTAATTGCTTTCCAATCTACACCGTGCATGCTCTCCTGATAGAATCCGTCACGATAGGCACGCCAAGCTTCATCAAAGATTTGTGCCCACTCTTTCGGATAATCCACAGTAATCTTCATATTGCTTAAATCGACCGGAGCGGTCAGTTCTGTCTTACCCGAAGGAAGATTGGTCACATAAATTTGACGGCCTTTAAAGAAAAGTGCCTTCTTACCATCGTAAGTAACATCCATCGAAGCTCCATCGGCAATCGATTCCTCTTTCTGACTTGCCAAGTCATACATTTTCGTACCACCGCGTCCCCAGTAGTACACCTTGTTGCCATCGGAATAGAAGTTACCATAATAAGACGGAGACAAGGGCAAGCGAACGATGCGATCGGTAATGCCATCCGGATCGAATTTCACCAACGAAGCATCGGCCACTTCCTTCTTATCTGCCGGTTTCTTATCCCCGCTTTTGGGGGTAGCATTCGATACAGCCACTTCCGCATCTTTCTGCATGAAAGGAGACGATGTATCCTTAGACAGCAAAGCGATGTACACACCATACATATTATTATATACATGGTTCCATTCCAATGATCCGTAAGTCGGGTTAAAATCACGGGCAGAAGAGAATATCAGATACTTTCCGTCGGCACTGAACACCGGAGAAGAAGAGTTATACCATTTGTCGGTCACCGGATATTCTTTCTTTTCCGCAATGTTGTAGACATATACGACATTGATTTCATTTTTACCCATCCGTGTATAAGTCAACCATTCACTGTCCGGAGAGAAAGTAACTCCACCCGGCACTCCCACCGGATCTTGCAATAATAAAGAAACTTTCCCGGAAGCCACATCCAGCAGATTAACTCGGTTCTTACGATCCATATACACTATCTTCTTAGAATCCGGACTCCATTTAAAGTCACGGATATATGTATCGTTCTTATGAGTTAACTGCATCGGTTCGCCACCTGCCGCATTCTGCAGATAAAGTTCGGTTTCCCCTGTGGCATCAGAGATATAAGCAATCTGTGTTCCGTCCGGTGACCACTGTGCATCACGATCGTGAGCTCCCGGCGAACGAGTTATATTTTTTGTAACCCCTTTCTCTACCGGCAGATTGAATACTTCACCCCGGCTTGTCACTACCATCCGTGCTCCATCCGGTGAAAGGCTGGCCGCAGTCACATAATTCGCTCCCTCTTTCAAATCGGTGCGGGCATAGATATTATCAGAAGCCAGTGTAATGTTTACCTTTTCAGCTTTCCGGGCCGCAGCATCCATCTTATAAATATATCCGCCGTTTTCAAAAACGATGGTATTGCCATGGACGCTTGGGAATTTCACATCATACTCAGTGAAGTTCGTCACCTTTACAGTCTGTTTGGTCTTCGTATTGTATGCGAAGATATTCATGATACGGTCACGGTCGGAAAGGAAAAAGATTTCATCGCCAATCCACATCGGAAAAATGTCCTGAGCTACATTATTGGTAACATTCTCCACTGTTTTGTTTCCCGGATTATACACCCAGATGTCATCGGCCATACCGCCTTTATAATACTTCCAGGTACGAAATTCGCGCATCACCCGGTTGTATGCCAATTGTTTTCCGTCCGGTGAATAGCTGCAAAAGCCTCCCTCGGGAAGAGGAATGACTTCTGACAATCCGCCTTCTTTGTCTACTGTAAAGAGTTTACCGGAGAATCCGTCGCTGATGCGATTACGATACACGATACGTTGTCCGTCCGGAGTCCATGTCATAACAATGTTGTTAGGTCCCATACGGTCACCCAAGTCGTCACGGCTATTGGTAGCCGTGTAGGTTATCCGTAGTGGTTCGCCACCCGTTGCAGGCATGGTATACACTTCTGTATTTCCATCATACTGCCCGGTGAATGCAATCGTTTTGCCGTCCGGAGAAAACCGGGGAAACATTTCGTATCCCACATGGGAAGTCAGGCGTTGTGCTTCACCTCCCGAAGCAGGCACTTTATACAAATCGCCCGCATACGAAAATACGATCTCATTTCCGTTCGTAGCGGGGAAACGCAACAACCGTGCTTCTCCTGCAGCCGACAGCAGCATAGGAGCACCTGCCAGAACGAAAATAGATAGGATTAGTTTCTTGTTCATGTGATTATCTATTAAATTGATTCACAAAGGTAAGAAAAGAACAAAGAGTGACAGAAGAAATACATAAAAAAACCGCAGATCCATCATTCTTTTCCTACAAAAAGACTGGAGAAATCTGCGATATTCTATTTTAGTTGAGGAGATAAACTTTTGAGCGGTAGGCGAGGGTCGAACTCGTGACCTGCGGCTTGGGAAGCCGCCGCTCTGCCAACTGAGCTACTACCGCATGTGTTGCTTTTATTTTGTAAAGCCATGCAAAGATAAATATTGTTTCCGAAATACCCATAGCAATGGCACAATATTTTGCATCCGGGAATGAAAATATAAAATATTACCGTACATTTGCTAACCGAAAATACACAGATAGATTCATGAAACAGATCATACTCATCACCGGAGGAGCCCGTTCGGGCAAAAGCAGCCATGCCGAACGCCTGGCGCTATCCCTCTCTCCTAATCCGGTTTACTTGGCCACCTCACGTATCTGGGACGAAGAATTTCGTCAAAGGGTATTGCGCCATCAAGCCAACCGCGGACCGGAATGGACCAATATAGAGGAAGAAAAAGAATTGAGCCGCCACACTTTGGAGGGGCGTGTAGTGCTGATCGATTGTGTAACCCTCTGGTGCACCAATTATTTCTTTGATCTCGAAGCAGACACCGACAAGGCACTGACTGCTGTTAAAGCCGAGTTTGACCGACTGACACAACAGGACGCGACCTTTATTTTTGTCACCAACGAAATCGGCATGGGAGGAACTTCAGAAAACCTGATACAACGAAAGTTCACTGACATGCAAGGATGGATGAACCAGTATATAGCCTCCCGGGCCAATCGGGTAATACTAATGGTATCGGGGATTCCTGTGAAAGTAAAAGACGAAAAGTAAATGATAGAATAACCCTTATAAAATGAAAACATTTCAAATCACCAGACCGGACGAAACCATCCGGGAAGCACTGACCGATAAAATAAATAATCTGACCAAGCCCAAAGGCTCTCTGGGAACACTTGAAGAACTGGCCTTGCAGATCGGGCTTATCCAGCAAACACTTACTCCCGAGCTGAGACATCCTCAAAATATCATATTCGCAGCCGATCATGGCATTGTCGACGAGGGAGTCAGCCTCTCTCCCAAAGAGATCACCTGGCAACAAATCAGCAATTTTCTTCACGGAGGGGCAGGTGTCAACTTCCTTTGCCGCCAGCACGGATTCGAGTTGAAGATTGTAGATGCCGGAGTGGATTACGACCTCCCATACGAGAAAGGAATCATCAACATGAAGGTACGCAAAAGCTCGCGTAACTATCTGTACGAGGCAGCCATGACAGAAGAAGAAATGAATTTGTGCATCGAGCGCGGAGCGGAAGTAGTCCGTCAGTGTCATGCCGAAGGGTGCAATGTGCTTTCTTTGGGCGAAATGGGTATCGGCAACACTTCTTCGTCTTCCATGTGGATGACATGCTTCACCCATATTCCTCTCGAACTGTGTGTCGGAGCAGGCAGCGGACTCGACAATGCAGGCGTCCGTCATAAATATAATGTATTGCAGCAGGCACTGGACCATTATCAGGGAGACGGAAGCGCACACGACCTGATCCGCTATTTCGGCGGACTGGAAATGGTAATGGCAATAGGCGCCATGCTTCAGGCAGCCGAGTTAAAGATGATTATCCTGGTAGACGGATTCATCATGACAAACTGCATCCTTGCAGCCTCCCAACTTTACCCTGAGGTATTGCATTATGCCATCTTCGGTCATCAGGGAGATGAAGCCGGACATAAGCTGGTACTCGATGCCATGGGAGCCAAGCCATTACTGAATCTGGGTTTACGTCTCGGAGAAGGAACCGGAGCCATCTGCTCCTATCCTATCATTGACTCTGCCGTACGGATGATCAACGAGATGGACAACTTTGCACATGCAGCCATCACCAAATATTTCTAATAAGATTTGCCGATGAATATATTAGCAGCATTTATCTTTTTTACCCGCCTCCCCTTCTGGCGTATCCGCGAAGTTCCGGCAGAATGTTTTAAACACGTTGTGCCTTACTGGCCTTTGTCCGGATGGCTCACGGGCAGCATCATGGCAGGGGTACTTTGGTTGAGCGCACAGATCCTCCCCTTCTCCGTTGCCGTATTGTTGGCACTTGCCGCCCGGTTATTGATCACCGGTGCCCTACACGAAGACGGGTTGGCGGATTTCTTCGATGGATTCGGAGGAGGTACGAACCGGGAGCGGATTCTTTCCATCATGAAAGATTCGCATATCGGCAGCTACGGTGTCATCGGGTTGATTTTCTACTTCCTTCTTCTATGGAGTCTTTTGATGTCGCTCCCCCTCTCCTTCGCATGTATTACATTGATTGCAGGCGACACGATAAGCAAGCTGACCTCATCACAAATCATCAACTTCCTGCCTTACGCACGGAAAGAAGAAGAAAGCAAGGCCAAAGTAGTATATAACAGAATGTCAGGCGGAGAATTTGCTTTCGGTCTGTTATGCGGTATACTTCCTTCAGCACTCCTGCTACCGTACCGATACTGGATGGCTATCGTACTTCCGCTGATCATGCTGTATCTGCTTTGCACACTGATGAAACGGAAGTTGCAAGGTTATACCGGCGACTGTTGCGGAGCACTGTTTCTTCTAAGCGAACTGTCTTTCTACCTGGGAATAGTTATACTAATGTTTATATAGTCATGGAAGTCATATTAATCCGCCATACCTCTGTCGATGTTCCTAAAGGAGTCTGTTATGGCCAGACTAATGTACCTTTGCGAGATAGTTTTGAAGAAGAAGCCTCAATTACGGCTCAACAACTACAGAACGACGTATTTGATGCCGTATTCACAAGCCCGCTGAGTCGTTGTACCCGCCTGGCAGACCACTGCGGTTATCCGGATGCCATTCGTGATGCCCGGCTGAAAGAGCTGAACTTCGGTGAATGGGAGATGCAGGAGTTTGATAAAATATGTGATCCGCGACTGGAGGAGTGGTATAACGACTACTTCCATGTAGCGGCTACAGGCGGAGAGTCTTTTATGATGCAGCTTCAACGGGTATCGGAGTTCCTGAATGAAGTGAGTGGAAAAGAGTATAAACGCATAGCCGTCTTTGCACATGGAGGGGTGCTGATTTGTGCACAAATCTATGCAGGGATACTGAGAATGGAAGACGCTTTTGACGCACTGACACCTTACGGCGGAGTGGTCCGGCTGCAACTTAACTCAAAGACAGAAGAATAGTCAGCCACACTAACACAACCATCAGTACCTCTGCCTGCCGATTGACACAGACGGCTTTCTTCATATCCTCGGTTGTCAATGCCCGTTCGTTGTTGCCTATAAAAGGCTTCCACACCTCTTCACCGAAATAATAGTGGGGCCCGCCGAAACGGCAATTCAGAATACCGGCCAAAGCAGCTTCGGGATAACCGGAGTTTGGACTGGCGTGCCGGCTGCCATATTTACCCACGAACCTGAGCAAAGAAAACCGTCCGCTGACGAGGATCATCAACAAAGCCGTCAGGCGAGCAGGAATATAATTGGCAACATCATCGATCCGGGCCGCTATACAGCCGAATTGACGGTAACGCTCGTTGCGGTAACCGATCATAGAGTCAAGTGTATTCACCATCTTGTACGCCATCATGCCGGGCACTCCCAACACTGCATACCAAAAAAAGTGGTGCAATTACCCCATCACTCAGATTTTCGGCTAAAGTCTCCAAAGCTGCGGTACGCACCTCTTGTGCAGATAGTGCAGAAGTATCCCGTCCCACAATGCGGGCCACTTGTTTACGCCCCTCGTCCAATGAACGGTCTACGGCTTCGAAGACCATCCGGACCTCACGTATCAGGGTTGTACCTGCCAGGCAACAAAAGATCAGCAGTGTTTGTATCAGCGCTGTCAGTATGATGGAATACTCTCCGATCACTTTAAAAAAGAGGAAGGTAAAAAAGTAGACTCCCGCAATCAATGCTACCGACATCATTCCCCCTTTCCAAACGCGGGCCCTCCCCGCATTCAGACACTTCTCTCCCCAAGCTATCAGTTTACCGAATCCTACCACAGGATGCGGCAACCAGGACGGATCGCCTTGCCAGCGATCGAACAACCAGGCTAACGGTAACGGAAACAACCTGCAAAAATACACAAGGCTAATATACCAAAAGAACATTCCATCCATACTTTCTCTATCCTATCAGTCAGTCATTACTCCGCCATCCACTTCGCAATCGCTCCCACCAGTTCGTCATTCTCTTCCGGTGTCTGGGTGGCAATGCGGAAGAAACGTTCGTCCAGCCCTTCGAAGTTGGAAGCATCCCGAATCAGAATCCCTTCTTCACGGGCCAGATATTCCTTTAAAGCAGCAGCTTTTCCGAAACGCAGGCACACCAGCATAAAGTGAGTATCGGTAGGCCAGACCTCTAACCCGCCTATCGCCTCAAGCGAACTTTTCAGGCGGGCACATTCCGCCAGATAATCTTTCATGGAGAGACCGGCCGGGATGCCTTCGGAAAGCAGGTAGAGTCCTGCTTCGATGGCAAGCTGATTGACCGACCAGGGCATCCGGTTCGTACGCAGACGCCCTATCAGTCCGGGATGCGCAGTGACATACCCCAACCGAAGTCCCGGAATGGCATAGCGTTTGGTCATCGAATGTAGAAGGATCACATTGGGAAATCCGGCAGCTTCCTGCGCCGTAAAAAGCTCTTTCAGCGTGAAATACTCGTATGACTGATCGATCACGAAACAGACCCGGGGATGCTTTGCGATCAGTTCCGTCAGATACTTCTTATCACGCACCTCTCCGGTCGGGTTGTTCGGATTGCAAAGCCAGACCATACGCACGTCCTCCGGCACTGCATCGAGTGTGTACAGCGATGTGACCTTGTGCCCATGCATGCGGCAGGCATCGGCATACTCACTAAACGTAGGCATCAGAATGGCCGTGTTCGTTCCCCGAAAGGTCTGCGCTATCAGATAAATGGCTTCCGTAGCACCATTCGTCACGCAAACCGAAGCGGCAGGCAGAGCGTGGCGGTCCGCCAGACGGGCCTCCAGCGTATAAGGTTCCGGTTCGGGATAAGCGGATATGGCAGAGATGCGCCCGCACAAATGTGCACGCAGTCCGTCGAGGTTCACCTTATTATATACGTTGGAACTGAAATTGCTCCGTATCGGGTGGCGGTATTTATAAGAATCGTCTCCGTGTCCTTCAATCATTGTCTGTCAATATTTGATAGATAAGCGGCAAGTCGACGTGCTTACGGACATGGGCTGCCAGTTTATCGTATTGTTCTTCTTTAAATGCTTTGTAATCAAAAGCCGTCTCTTTCAGTTTATCGGCGAAAGGCTCCAGCAGGTAATCGATAACTGAAGGATTGTCGAGAATGCCATGTACGTATGTTCCCATGCAGGTGCGGTCTACAAAATACCCATCCTCCCTTCCGTCCGCCAGATGGTTGAGTGGAGAAACAGGAACATCCGCAAGGGGCGTGGTCGTTCCCATGTGTATTTCGTATCCTTCGCAGACAGCGCTGTCTTCAAGAAAACGAAACCGTACCTGGCGGGTAACCTTCTCTCCCTGCATGCGGGTGCTGACAGGCAGTAACCCCAATCCCGGCAAGCGTTCTATCTCGCCTTCCACATGATCGGGATCGCAAACCTCCCTACCCATCAGTTGGTAACCTCCACAAATGCCCATTACCGTGGCACCTTCGCGGTGAGCACGGACGATGGCCTGCGCCACTCCGTTGCGGCGCAACTCATACAGATCGGACAAAGTGCTTTTCGAACCGGGCAACAGGATGATATCCGCTTTCATCAACTCGTCCGTATTGTTGGTGTAGAACAGGTGTACACGCGGATCGCGCTCCAAGACATTGAAGTCGGTGAAATTGCTTAAATGACGAAGCAACACGACAGCCACATTCACTTTGCCTTGTCCGGCACGGATATTCTTGGTCTGAAGCATCACCGAGTCTTCTTCCTCAATATAGATATCTTTATAGTAGGGCACCACCCCAACCACCGGAACACCACAAAGATCTTCCAGCATCTTTACCCCCGACTCGAAAAGGCGGATATCTCCACGGAATTTATTAATCAATATCCCCTTGATATGCTTCCGCTCTTCCGGCCGAAGCAGCATCACCGAACCGTAAACACTGGCAAACACTCCTCCACGGTCTATATCAGCCACGAGAATCACATCTGCCCCGGCATGCATGGCCATGGGCAGATTCACCAGATCGCTGTCACGAAGATTGATCTCGGAGATACTCCCCGCTCCCTCCATCACTACCGGATTATATCGGGCAGCCAAACGGTCGAATGCGGCATGAACCTCTTTTCGCAATTCCTCCCGCCCTTCACGGCGGAAATATTCGTAAGCATTCCGATTGCCGATGGGACGTCCGTTGAGCACCACCTGTGAAGTATGATCGGACGATGGTTTCAGAAGCAACGGGTTCATATCCGTATGGCAAGGCACACCTGCGGCCTCGGCCTGCACGGCTTGCGCCCTTCCTATTTCAAGTCCTTCGGGAGTGGCATAAGAGTTCAATGCCATGTTTTGTGCTTTGAATGGTGCCGGATGATAACCGTCTTGCAGAAATATACGGCAGAAAGCTGCGGCAATGATGCTTTTGCCTACATCGCTACCGGTTCCGGCCAGCATCAAAGGGTGTAAGTTCTTATTCATATCGTGTTTGTCACGTTAATGGGCGACAAACTTAGTGAAAATATTCGGGGAGAGCAAGTGGGCGTATCAAAAACTCACCACAGAGAGCACAGAGTAACACAGAGAGGGGGTATGTCGAAACTCGTATTCACAACAGATTTATACAGATAAGTATCATTAGTTATCAACAGATTAAGTTTGCTCCATGGAACTCTGTGTCACTCTGTGGTGGATAATGACACATCTCCAATCCATGCAGTGTGCCTCCATGCGGAAGTTATAACAGTCTCAACTTTCTTGTCACATTCTTTGCTATTCCCACAAGATTCTTTATCTTTGTCACTTGAAAGCCGAAGAGAAATGCGGCATATTGAAACGTTTTGTGCGGAAAGAAAAGTACCAAATTTAATTAATGCATAAAAAACAAGAACTTCAATAAATCAGTTTCATACGTGCGACGTAGGGTCGGGCGTGTGAACATATTTATGAAGTTCTAGGTATTGGTACTACCTCTTTCCGCGTAAATATGAACTCAGCGCCCGACTTCTTATATATATAAGGTATACATAAGGATGTGGACGTTCATAATAATCAGAAAGGTATGAACAGACCAATCAAAGAAGTAACAAGGAGGGGCAGGCATGGCTAACTGGATAACCCTCAAACAACTGTCGGAGAAACGCGGTATTGCCGAATCCGACCTCCGCACATGGGCAAACTTGGGATATATCGCTTCATCGAGGATAGAGAACGTCCTAATGATTGATGACGAAAGCCTGACCCAATATCTTGATGTTCACCAGACCAAAGATTTAGGTGAGAACTATCTGGAAAAGATTATCAAAGAAAAGGAACTGGAACGTGAAGTACTCCTCTCACAATGTGACGACGAACTATTTCTATTGAAAACCCAGAAACTACACCAACCGCTTTTTCATATCCTCATTCAGGAACTCGGCCAGTTGATTACAGACGATCATGAACGGGAAATATTCCTTTCCGTCTCCAGTGGCGAACCCATCGCACGGGTGGCGAAACGTAACAAAATGACGTATGCACAAGTGGCGACTTGCTATAGTTCCATCCTCCGGACTCTGGGTGAACATAAGGGACGAATCGCCACATTTCGCAGTCGGACGATGGAACTGATGTTCGATAAATGCAATACGGTCACACCCGTAAATACTCCCCTATCAAACCTTGTCGGCGCGCATGCCTATAATGTTTTATATGGAGAGATGGGATTCAGGACAGTACGCGACCTTCTACAATACGCCACCCAGAACGGATGGCAAAGCCTGAGACGCTTCAAGGGTATGGGACTGGTTACGTATAAGAGTGTGATGAACGCACTAAGGGATGCCAACTTCATCATTGTCCGCAAAGACGGAAACATCGAGCTGTCACCAGAGATCGCTGCACTGGTAATATAAAAAAGATAGAACCGAGTATCCCGAAGGGAATTGAAACAGATACAAAATACCCTTTTATCAAAATGATAATCCAAACGCTTCAGATTCGCTTTTTCCCGTACAAAGTACCAAGGATGGGCTAAAATCGCCGTATTTTCGCATCAAGAAAATACCGTTAGAGACCAATACATCAATTACGAGGACAAAAGGATACCTACTTTGCATTATCGTTTAACAACAGAAACAAAAACCAATAAAATATCACATTTTTATCAATCATCAACCTATCACTCTACGAGAGCAACCAGAGAAATAGGATCACTGTTTTCACTCCCAAATAAGAACAATATATGTAATGGAAGAAAACATATAGAGATATTGGGCAAAACTCTTATTCATTTTTGAAAAACACAACCGTCTTTCGGAGTAAATGCTTACTTCTTTTGGTCGAAATATCGGCTCTTCGAAGTGAAAACACAGACTCTTCCCCTTCCCAAGCCCGGTTTTCCGGGCAAAGAAGCAGAAAGTTCCGGGACATTCTCCCCTATATGGGTAAGAAAACAAAAAGGGATAGTTAGCAGAAAATGCCATTACCTGTCTTTTTGATCCAGAAAACATTTTATAAGGTACCAATTTGACAAACGAATATGTTATAATGAACTTCACCACAGATTACGCTGATTTACACAGATAAATATCATTCGCTATCAATTAATTTATTATCTTTGTATTTGTACTAAAAGAAACAAGATGTATTATGAAAGAGCCTGAAAAATACAAGCAACCAGAAGAGGAAACCACCCGACTGTCCGAGCCGACAGTAGCTTACAATAGTATGGCTTATCTCGAATTAGAAGCAGAAAAAGCAGAACTGATCCGGACTATTGCCAACATAGACAGTAAAGAAATCATCGATAAAGTGAAACAGAAACTTCACGATGTACTCGGTTTGAAAGAAAAAACTGTTGTTAAAAAAACAGTCCCTTGCCAACTCACAGAAGATGAAATTAAAGAAGAAATAGAACAAGCAATAGATGAAATACAACAAGGACAAACAATCAGTAGCCAAGAAATGCACACTACTTTTAAACACTATCTATTATGATGAAGATAGCATGGACAATTCGAGCACAAAAAAGAGTTATTGAAATTCTAGAATACAGCCAACAAGAGTTTGGCAACAAAGCAGCCGATCGCCTGGCAAGAACCATTGAGCAAAAAACGTTGCAATTAATCAATAACCCATTCCGAGGACCTGTAGAACTGATACTTGCCAAAGAAAAACAGATTAGCTGCCGATATTTACTCGTAAATCCTTATAAAATTATATATTATGTAGACGAAAAGGAAGAAACCATATTCATCGTAACTTTGTTTCATACACACCAACATCCTTCTAAGTTGAACAGAGAAGTCGGATTATAAAGACGGCATTCCTTTTATCTTCTGAACAAACCTCCCCCCTCGTCTGTTACAAGGACTCATAAACCTAAACCGTAACAGACGTATGGAAAAAAAGAAAATACCCGTCGCACTGATGATAGCGGCAGGAATGCTCTTATACAACAACACCGTCGCGGCGCAGAGCCTCCCTCCCACGCAGGAAACTTCGCAACATCAGCTTAGCTTTAACGAGGCGCTGCAACTGCTGCACAAAGGCAACCAAAGCCTGAAGATAGCCGACAAAGGCATCGACATAGCCCGTGCCGAACGTGGGAAGCTGAATGCTTTCTGGATGCCCAGCCTGCAATCGACCGGAGCATTTGTACACCTTTCGGAGAAGATAGAAGTGAAGCAACCGCTTTCTCAATTCACCGATCCGGCCAAAGACTTCGTACATTCCATCTTGCCGGACGATAAAATCATATCGTCCATACTCGATCAAATCGGAACGAACACCCTCATCTTTCCGTTGGCACCGCGCAACCTGACCACTGTCGACCTGACCGCCGAATGGGTATTGTTCGCCGGAGGCAAACGTATTCATGCCACTAAGATAGGCAATACGATGATAGACCTTGCCCGTGAGAACCGGGCACAGACCGATGCCACCCAACGAACACTGCTTGCCGAAAGCTACTACGGATTGCGCCTGGCACAAGAAATTGTCGGTGTCCGCCTGGAATCGTACAAAGCACTGAAGCTGCATTACGAGAACGCATTGAAACTGGAGTCCACCGGTATGATAGATAAAGCGGCACGCCTCTTTGCCCAAGTCAACATGGACGAAGCACTGCGTGAACTGGAAGCCGCCCGCAAGGAAGAGGCCGTGGTGCAACGCACCCTCAAGACCTTGCTGAATCTGGAGACGAGCGGAGACATCTCACCTTCCTCTCCCTTGTTTATCAACGATACTCTTCCTCCGAAGATGGAGTTTATGCAGGTAGTGGGCATCAGCAACTATCTGCTCAACCAACTGAGTCTTCAAGAACACATGGCCAAGCAGCAGGTCCGCATCGACCAGAGTGGCTATCTGCCCAATATCGCTCTTTTCGGCAAACAAACTCTTTATTCACATGGCATACAGAGCAACCTGTTGCCCCGCACCATGATCGGGGTAGGCTTCACCTGGAACCTTTTCGACGGACTGGAACGGGAGAAGCGAATCCGGCAATCACGCCTGACACAACAAACCCTTGCACTGGGACAGGAGAAAGCGCGTGACGACCTGTCCGTCGGGGTAGACAAACTATACACCGGCCTGCAAAAAGGCACTCGACAACGTACGGGCGCTGAACACCACCATCGAACTGAGTGAAGAACTGGTACGGATGCGGAAAAAAGCCTTCGCCGAAGGAATGGCCACTTCGACAGAGGTAGTAGACGCAGAAACCTTACTTTCGAAAACAAAAGTAGCCAGACTGGCGGCCTACTACGAATATGACGTGACGCTGATGAATCTGCTGGCACTGTGCGGAATACCGGAACAGTTCGGAAGCATGAAGGACGTCACCTCTCTTCCCATTACGGAGAACAGAAGAAATGAAATAGAAATCGAATGAACGGAGTAACCAATAAAACAATAATAAGAGATGGAGAATTCAGAATCTAAAAAAGGCAGAACCTTAAGTATCGCATTCATCGTTGTACTTGTGGCAGTAGCACTCTTCACCGTCATCGGAATGATTGCCATGCGCCACCAGCCTCTCGTCTTGCAAGGGCAGGCCGAAGCTACCGAGATTCGCATCAGCGGCAAACTGCCGGGACGCATCGACACCTTCCTGGTTGAAGAAGGCCAGTGGGTGAAACAAGGAGATACGCTGGTAGTCATCAACAGTCCGACTGTAGAGGCCAAGTATCGCCAGGTGGACGCATTGAAACAAGTAGCCGTAGAACAGAACAAGAAGATTGACGCCGGAACCCGCAAGCAGATCATAGCTACGGCGCAGCAATTATGGAACAAAACTCAAAGCGACCTGACATTGGCACGGACAACGTACAACCGTATTCTCACTTTATATAAGGACAGTGTAGTCACTTCTCAACGTAAAGATGAAGTGGAAGCCATGTACAAAGCCGCACAAGCGGCCGAACGGGCTGCTTACGAGCAATATCAAATGGCTGTAGACGGAGCGCAAAGTGAAGATAAAGCCTCGGCCCGCTCGATGGTCAATGCGGCCAACAGCACGGTTGATGAAGTTTCATCACTCCTGGTGGATGCCCGCCTGATCGCACCGGAAGATGGACAAATAGCAACCATCTTTCCTAAACGGGGCGAACTTGTCGCACCGGGCACTCCGATCATGAACCTGGTGGTGATGGATGATATACACGTGGTACTGAACGTAAGGGAAGACCTGATGCCGGACTTCCGCATGGGAGGTACATTCATTGGGGATGTGCCCGCCCTGGCCCAAAAAGGAATTGGGTTCAAGATATATTATATCAGTCCGCTGGGTAGTTTTGCTACCTGGAAATCGACCAAGCAAACGGGCAGCTATGATTTACAGACATTCGAAATCCATGCTCGTCCCACCAAAAAAGTGGAGGGGCTGCGTCCGGGAATGTCAGTACTGGTAGAAATCAAATAGAGAAATGAATACGATTCACCACAGAAGACACAGAGACTCACAGAGTTTTAATCTCTTGTTTACAGGATGTTTAAGAGAAAAGATATTCTCTGTGGGACTCTGTGCTACCCTGTGGTAAATCAAAACTCAAAGACAATCTAATTATGCAACACTCCCCTATACCCCGTGTCATACAACGTGAGTGGCAACGGATGACCTCTCGACGCCTCTACTTCGGTGTCTGCCTGGTACTTCCGTTGTTCACGCTCTTTTTCATGGCTACCATATTCGGCAACGGGCAGATGGAAAATATCCCCATCGGCATTGTCGACCGGGACAACACGGCCACTTCGAGAGATATTACCCGGCGGATGTCTGCCGTACCCACCTTCCGGGTAACCCGCCACTTCGTTGACGAAGCCGAGGCACGCAAAGCGGTACAGCAGAAAGAAATATATGGTTATCTCTCGATCCCTCCCCGCTTTGAACAGGATATGATATCGGGGCAGGACGCCACTCTGAACTATTATTATCACTATGCCCTGCTCTCGGTGGGAGGTGAGTTGATGGCCGCCTTCGAAAGCTCGCTCGCACCCGTAGCTCTCTCCCCCATCGTGATGAAAGCTGTGGCGCTGGGAGTGAACGAACAGCAGATAGAAACCTTTCTGCTCCCCGTGCAAGCCAACAATCATCCCATTTATAACCCGTCGCTGGATTACTCGGTCTACCTGAGCCAGCCTTTCTTTTTTGTACTCTTTCAGGTGTTGGTACTGCTTATCACGGTATATGCCGTAGGAAGCGAAATAAAGTTCGGTACAGCCGGTCAATGGTTGCAGGCGGCGGGCGGCGACATCACGGTTGCCGTTACGGGCAAGCTGTTGCCTTATACGCTTATCTTCAGCCTGATCGGTATATTGGGCAACTTTGTCATGTTTGGCATCCTGCATATACCTTTTCAAGGGAGTTGGCTGCTGCTCAACGTCATGACAGTGCTCTTTATCATTGCCACCCAGGCACTGGCATTGTTCATCTTCTCCCTGTTCCCTGCCGTGGCAATCATCATCAGTATCGTATCCATGGTCGGCTCGCTGGGAGCTACTTTATCCGGTGTCACCTTTCCGGTACTCAACATGTATCCGTTGGTGCGCGACGCCTCTTATCTGTTTCCGGTGCGCCATTACACCGAAATTACACAAACCATGCTCTACTATGGCGGCGGATTTATCCACCTATGGCCTTCGGCAGTGATACTCTGTATCTTCCCGTTATTGGCGTTGGCGATGCTTCCGCACCTCAGACGAGCCATAATCAGTCGTAAATATGAAAACATCCGGTAAACTTTCGCAGATTTCCTTTATCATCGCACGTGAGTTTCGTGCCATCAGCACCAGCTATGCCGTACTGTTGGTACTGATGGGAGGTATCTTTGTTTATGGGTTGCTCTATAACTATATGTATGCTCCCAATATCGTGACCGACGCTCCGGTGGCAGTGGTCGACAACTCGCACAGCAGCCTTAGCCGGCAATACATCCGTTGGCTCGACGCCACGCCGCAAGTAGCCGTATACGCACAAGCTATGGACTATCGGGAAGCCCGCGAATGGATGAAAGAGGGCAAGGTACAAGGCATTCTGTACATTCCGCATGATTTTGAGACCCGTGTCTTCCAGGGACGCGAGGCTGTATTCTCACTATACGCCACCACAGACGCCTTTCTCTATTTTGAAGCGCTGCAAGAAGCCACTTCACGTGTATACCTTGCCATCAACGATGCCCATCGCATGGACGGTGCCGTATTCCTCCCCCCGCAGGGACTGCTTGCCGTGGCCATGGCCAAGCCCGTAAACGTGGCCGGCACCGCACTCTATAACCACACCGAGGGGTATGGTTCTTATCTGATTCCGGCTGTCATGATGGTCATTATCTTCCAGACCTTATTGATGGTTATCGGTATGCTGACGGGTGACGAGTATCAGCACCGCGCTACAGAACCGTTGCTTCCGGGGGGCAGAACAGCGGATAAAAGCGGACTATGGGGAGGGGCAATGCGTCTCGTTGCCGGAAAGACTTTTGTGTACTGCGGACTTTATACGGTCTTCTCCATGTTCTTATTGGGATTATTACCCCACTTCTTCAGCATTCCCAATATCGGAAACGGACTGTACATTACCGCTATGATGGTACCTTATCTGATGGCGACCTCTTTCTTCGGGCTGGCAGCCTCGCGTTACTTCACCGATTCGGAAGCTCCGCTGCTGATGATCGCTTTCTTCTCGGTAGGCTTGATTTTCCTGTCCGGAGTCTCCTACCCGCTGGAACTGATGCCATGGTATTGGCGCATGGCACATTACATCCTCCCGGCCGCACCCGCCACGCTTGCTTTCGTCAAGCTAAACTCGATGGGAGCCGATATGGCAGACATACAGCCGGAATACATTACACTGTGGATACAGGTGATCGTCTATTTCGGGCTCAGCGTGTGGGTATACAAGAAAAAGCTGGAAGCGTGAACCAGAAGCGTGAACCCTTCCCCAACTCGGAGATTACGCCAATGTGTCCGCCCATCTTCTCGATAATGCTTTTGCACAGGGGAAGCCCCAACCCGGTACCTTGTACAAAACTGTCCACTTTCATAAAGCGGTCGAAAACAGCTTCCTGATTTTCAATGGAAATACCGATACCTGTATCTTCTACGAACATTTCAAGTTGCTGCCGGGCATCGATCCGATAGCCGACAGTGATGGTGCCTCGATGCGTAAACTTAATCGCATTGCTCATAAAGTTGGTAACCACCTGATTCAGATATCCGCTGTCGGCACTGAACCAGGCATCGAGCGGTGAGTCCTCGTCAATCTGCAGTTCGACTCCTTCGGACACCTTGTTCCTCATCTTCTGCACCATCATGGCACAGAACTGATAAAGGCAGACAGGTTTCGGCGTATACTCAAACGATCCCGCATCGATCTTTGAAAGATCGATGATATCCGAAAACAATTGCAGAAGCAATGTATTGTTTTTCTGTATGGTCCGGCGGAACTCTTCCTGCTCTGCCGGATCGTCAACCGTCATCAGAAGATCGGAGAAGCCTACAATGGCATTCAGCGGCGTACGTATTTCATGACTGATGTTTGCCAGGAAAGCAGACTTCAGCCGATTGGACTCTTCCGCCTTGTCCCGTGCGGCCCGAAGCTCCGCTTCCGTCTCTTTCTGGACTGTTATATCATAGTTCACCTCTACCAGTTCCAACCGTGGATTGGGTGACTGATAGGCAGTCACCATAGAAGACTTGTGTATCCAGTTCCACCGATCCGAACCATCTGCCGGACGAATACGCAGATCACCGTCAAAGAAGCGTTCCGTACCCGCTTTCGCCTTTTCATAAAAATCGAGCACTGACTTACGGTCATCAGGATGCATGTGTGAAAAGATACCGATAATGTCCGCCAAAGGTGTATCATGGCTTTCTCCCAGATTACGATACCACTGGCGGACGGCGAATCCGGTGTGATCCAGCAGATTGATTTTGGCATACCCCACTTTGGAATAATCAGAGATAATAGAGAAGAAGTTCTCAAAGTCGTGCACCTTACTCAGCGCATTGTTGCGCTCCGTATTATCGATATTGACCAACAGGTAGTTTGACAGGTTGTCTTCCGCATCATAAAGCATCAGGCTCCGTATGTCGAGATCCATCACCCCTCTTCGCTCCGACTGAAAAAGCCTGCGTTCTTCATCGAAATCGTATTTCAGATGGAATGTACCGGGACGGCCTGCCCGAAGGCTTTCATGTATATCCCGGGTCATATTGGGACTTTCAAACAGGTTCAGTCCGATGATCCGGCTCTTATCGCCGACACCGAATATCTCGAGGTTGCGGTTATTGCAGTCCAGCAACACACCTTCCTTATTATATAGTTCGAGACCCACCGGAATATTGGTGAATATATCGTGAAACAATTTCTCGCTGTGCATCACCCGCTCTTTGATGATGCGCAGCTCCATGCAGATACTAATGATATTTGCCAGCGAAGAGAACCATTGATAATCTTCACTGTTCCACTTCCGGTATCCGTCTACGATGTCGATACCCATATATCCCCATACCCCTTCCTCACGCATCAGAGGTGCCAGCATCATCGAGTTTGTCCCGTTTTCGGCCAGTACTTCGCGATCACGCACGGCAAGCGGAGGCAGTTCGTCGGGTGAGTTCAAAATAACGGGACGATTAGCATGTATCTGCTGATAGAACCAGGGAGCATCTTCCGAACAGATATTCTGTAGTTTCTCTTTCAGGGTGATCACGTTACAGGCCGCCACTTCATAAAGGCAGCTTTGATTTCCGTTTTTCCAGTTGTAGCGCACGATGTAGACCCGGGCACCTTTAAAGAAGTACAGAATGTCAGCCAGCATTTCTTCAAACAATTCGTCACCGGTATCATTACTCAAAAGTTTCAGGAGCGAGTTGGCAATGGAGTTCTGGCAATAGAGCAAATTGTTGATGCGCTGATTCCATGCACATTGATAACCTTGTGTCTCCGGACTCTCTATCCGCTGGCCATATCCGGTGGCAATCAATTGCCCTTCTTCATTCTCCTCCTCCATGCTCAACGCACAATGTATCCAGAATACATTACCGCGACCGGAAGTCACAGGAAAGGTCTGTTCGAACACCCCCCTTCCGAGGTATGGAGGTAAACTCATCCGTAATGCGCTTACGATAATCCTGTCGTACGGTAGACATCAACTCGTCAATGTCTAACCATTCACTACTGACTTCCAATGATTTAAGCAGGGTTTCCGAAATAAAACACTTTCCTGTAGTGAAGTTCACTTCCCACCATCCGATCTGTGCCGAAGCACAAATCCTGTTTAGTTTGGCTATGTCGCCCAAAGGATTTTTACTAATCATCATGTTTGCTTTGTTTTGGAAGGGAAACAGTTACTGCCCGAGTGTTTTCACTTCGTTTTTATATCATCTTCTCTGTCCCTCTGCCGGAAAGGATTTGGAACGGATGCTTGTTTTTATTTCTTCTTTGTCTTATATGCGAAAGCCTGCCAGCGTTCCTCCGGCCAGTCCTGTTGTTGCATGTCGAAGCGTGCCATTACAAAAAACAGATCGGACAGACGATTGATAAAGCTCAGAATCTCTTCCGGAACAGCATCTTGCCGATTCAAGGTCCAGAGCCGCCGCTCTGCACGGCGGGCTACGGTACGGGCAAACTGTAACTGAGCAGAGACAGGTGTGCCACCGGGCAACAGAAAATAACCGTTCTCTTTCAGTCCGGCAGTCATTGTATCCATCTCTTGCTCACAGAAAGCCGCCAGTCCGGGCGACAGCACATTGGGATTCTTATCGCGAATGGCGGATGGAGTAGCCACATGACTCATAACCACCATTAACTCTCTTTGGAGGTGGTGCAGCAACTTCTGCCAGTCATGCTCCTGAGGGAGCAATGAACGGATAATGCCGATCACTGCATTCAATTCATCGATGGTCCCGTTCGCCTCGATCCGGATATCATCTTTCTCTACCCTTTCTCCGCCATGAATGCCGGTTGTTCCCCGGTCACCGGTCCGTGTATAGATTCGTTTCATCATTCAAACAATTTAAGTAAATCGATCTCTCCCCAGTATAGATGCGTATAACTGGCTATCACGTTTTTATATCGGAACACAGGTGTACTGACAGGCATTCTCTTAGCATTGTATACCTGAGTGACAGATTCCAGTGACTCTTCCGGTTTCGGCTCGAATTGTGTATAGTGAAACTCGTGTCCGCGAAGATGTTGGCCGTTATAATCGAACTGCCGGTACCCCAGAGTCAAGCGCCTGTCAGCCTTACGATTCGAGATAAAGAACGGAAGTACCCCTGCCTGCACCCCGACCTCACTGTCCGAGTGCTCCGACCGGTCAAGGAGAATGCCTTTAGAGAGATAAATCATTCCTCCGCATTCGGCAAGTACTCGTCCGCCGGACTCCGCGTAGTTACGTATAGAGTGCATCCTTTGCCAAGCCTGACGCAATTTCTCATAATGCTTTTCCGGATAGCCTCCGGGAAGATAAAGCAAGTCCGTACCTTCAGGCAACGGGCGATTATCCTCCGGATTAAAGAGAATAACGGTCCCCAGGCGGCAAAGCACATCCAGATGTTCCTGATAAATGAAAGAGAAAGATTCCGAATTGCATGCCACGGAGATCTTTAAATCTTCCTGTAGAGAAATATTTGAAACAGGAGGTATCGGAGCAGGAAGTTTCGTTTCCTCAAGCAAACGGTTATAGTCGATGTACTTTTCCATTAATCCGGTCAGCTCTTCCAGTGCGTCCGTTCCTTTCGAATGGCTGAAATCCAGCCCCAGATAACGTGATTCCTGTACCAAGCTCTCCTGTTTGGGCAAATACCCCAAACAGGCAATTCCCAACTCGGTACAGACTTCCTGCAACATTTCGTAATGGCGCGAAGACCCTACCCGATTGAATATAACACCCGCTATCCTGATCTCGGGACGAAAGTGAATGAAGCCCGAAAGCAAAGGAGCCACCGAATAAGCGGCCGATTTGGCATCGACCACCAATATGACAGGTAAATTCAGTAATCCGGCCACTTCTGCCGAGGAACCCCGGTCACGGTCGTAACCGTCATACATCCCCATCATACCCTCCGTGATGCAGGCATCGGCTCCTGTGGCATAACGGGCATAAAGCTCCTTTACATGTCCGGCCGAAGCCATAAAGGTATCCAAATTGATGGAAGGACGTCTGCAAACTGCCGTATGATATTTGGTGTCGATATAGTCGGGACCGCATTTGAAAGGTTGAACCTTCAATCCCTTCTTAATCAACAGAGCCATCAATCCACGACTGACCGTTGTCTTTCCACTGCCCGAAGAAGGAGCCGCTATCAGAAATTGAGAAATCATCCTACATTCCATTATTGTCGGTTTTTATCCTACAAAGATACGGATATTTCTCTGTGAGAGTGCATCTTTACCGGTAAAAAGTGCTACGGCTGCTTGCCCGGCATCAACTCCAGAAACAGGGTGGTGGTAAGTAAGATTCCGATAGATACGCATACAAAGACAAGCAACCAATTAATGTACTTTGCTTTAGGCTTTGTATCGGCATGCAGGTTGTTGAGGAAATACTCCCGGAAAAATAGATATAAGGCAGGGATCGTTGCACTGGCCAAAAGGAAATCCTCCGGAATATTAAAGAAGTAAGTCTTCGATAAGCCGATCAGCGACCAATGGCACAGGAACAGCACCAAAAACATATTTACCTTACGGGAGAACAACAAAAGCAGACCGATCGTGAAAACTGTTACCGAGCAAGGCATTACCGGCGATGTAATGCCTGGAAAAGTAAGTCCTCTCGCAATGGATACCAAAGGATATACAAATGGTAAAATCAACAATACGTACGAAAGGATATCATATTTATATGTACGTTCGAAAGTAGTATATCCGGTGATGGCATCCCATACCCATATCGTGGCCATAACTACCCAGAACATAGCCAGCGCCCCGTTATAACTGCGCTCGTCACAACAGATGGCATAATATGCGATAGCAATCCACAAATACAGAAAAATCATATATAGCTTCATGCCCATCTTTACCCACGGACGGGGATTCTTTATAAGCATCACTGTCAACAGCAGGCCGGCGACAATGATCAGCAACTGATAGATCCATGTAGCAGAATTATAATACGCAATAGTTTTCCAGAAAATCTCCATAAAATATAGATTCTTTATTTAATAGATAAATTGATTAATGCCGTGTCAGGGAAAAAGCTTTGTGAGGAAGCAGAAACATGGGGAAGGTAGCTCCTACTGCCAACATAAAGATAACGGTACAGGTAACCAGGCCATTAGAGAAAAACGTCTCCATGTATTTGCCCAGACGCTCCGGTTCGTTCATTGTTTGCAGACTCATAATCAACGAGAACACCATATTGTAGGCAAACTTACCCGGAATCATCGGGAGCAATGCCGGTATATAAAGCACAGTCATCGGACAATACACCTTCCGCCCGAGCCACAAACTGCCAAAGCCGATAACCAATGCCCCGAACAAAGAAGCCGTGGCAATGTCGACACCCAGGAAAGTCATCAGGCAATAACGACAGGCATGTCCGGCTGCCGCAAGTATCGCAATCATCTTGAAAGCCCGCAACGGAGGATCGGATATGGCTCCAAAACCAATACCCGCTATTGCGGCAAAAAATCCATCGGAAAGAATATCTAAAGCTATCATATCAAACTGTTTTTAACCATTAACAATGTAAACGACAGGCCTATCGCAATGCTGACAATCAGTAGCGCGGCTTCCGTCAATCGGGCAAATCCCGTAAGGATGTATCCCTCTACAATATCAATCACACCGTTGATCAACGGTACACCCGGAACCAGATAAAGCACGCTGGTGGCAAGAGCTATCTCCGAAGTGGTATCAAAAATCAGTGCCGTCGATGCACAAAGCGACGCAACAAAAGCGGAAACAATGAAAATAATATAATGATTGATTTTCTTCTTCTGCATCTGTTGCTTCAGGAAAAGTCCGGTGATGGTAGCCGAAAAGACAATGCCCATAGAAATAATATCGCCACCAAACAACTTACAGAATGAAGCATTGGCAAATCCGACCAGTAAAAGAACAAATAGCGGATCTATTTTCGGTGCCGATATGATTTTGTTGAACTTATCCGACAATTCGTGTAAAGACAGATGTTTGTCGTAAACCTCCCAGCTCAAGGCACTCAACTCTGAGTTGTGTTCAAAACTGATCGGATGGGGAGGGATATCAATCACTTCATTGCAAGCTTCACGCGTCTCGTTGTCGATGATAGTCAGAATGATGTTTTTGTGAAACACACTCAACTTCACATCCACTCCATAGGCTTCTCCGATACGCTTTGAATTACGGATCACACGGGAGGTATGCACACCTGCTCCCATCAAATGGGCCGAATATCCGGCAATGAACTTGGATATGGAAATCAAAGATTCATTTGTAGTCATAAAATTGCTCACTTTTTTAAATCGGGCGCAAAAGTACAAAAAAGAAAGGAAAGAGAAAGCACATAAGTCATTTCATTTCACCAGACTCTCCTTGTCACATTGCTTATCTTTATTATTATTTAGAACTCAACCTAACGAAAGAATTAATAATTGTGCCGTAAGCACACGCAGGAACATCGTCAGCGGATAGACTGTAGCATAACCTACTGCCGGCGCATCACATGATGTCAGATCATTGGAGTAGGCCAACGCCGGCGGATTCGTTGTGGAACCGGCCAACACCCCTATCAACGTATAATAGTTCAGCTTGAAAGCATAACGTCCGATAAAACCGGCCAGCAGCAGGGGAACGACTGTTATAATCATACCGTAAGCGATCCACACATATCCGCCTTCATGGATAATGGTTTCCACAAATCCGTCGCCAGCTCCGAGACCGACACAAGCAAGAAACAGCGAGATGCCGATTTCCCTTATCATCAGATTGGCACTCATAGTGGTATAAGTAATCAGCTTATACTGCGGGCCGAAGCGGCTGATAAGAATCGAAACAATCAACGGGCCTCCTGCCAACCCGAGTTTAACCGGTTGGGGAATTCCGGGAAACATAAACGGGATGCTACCTAGGATACATCCCAAGGCAATACCCAGAAAAATAGGAATCAGATTCGGATGATTCAGGCGTTTCATCGAATTACCCAATACCTTTTCTGCATGACTCACCGCCAACTCACTGCCGACAATCGTCACACGGTCTCCCATTTGTAATTGCAACTGGGGACTTGCCACCAGATCCACTCCCGAACGGTTGACGCGGGTGACACTGGCACCAAAATTATTACGAATCTTCAATTGCGCCAATGTCTTACCGTTCAGTTCAGGCTTGGTTATCAGAATTCGGCGTGAAATCAGTTCTTTGTTCAGCTGTTCCCATTCCACTTCGATCGGTTTGCCGAAAAACGCAGTGATCGCCTCTATATCTATCGGAGTCGCAATAACCAATATTTCATCACCCAGATGAAGCTCAGTATCGGAATTTACCAATTCCGACTCTTTCTTTCCGTTCAAATGCCGGATACGCGATACCACAAAATTACGGTTTACCAATGGACGTATATCCTTAATACGTTTACCGTGAAGAGCTTCATTACGGACCTCCAATGAAACAGGACGGACTGTCAACTCTTGTAAATGTCCCAGTCCCTGTTCGGCTTCGGCTTCCTCCTGCTTGGTATTAATACGGAAAAGGTATTTAAGGCCTAACAGCGACATGATGCATCCCACTACGCCCAACGGATAGGCTACAGCATATCCCAAAGCAATCTCCGGTGCATCTATCCCGGTCAGGTCACTGTTGGCCTGTTGCGCAGCACCCAATCCGGGTGTGTTGGTCACCGCTCCCGATAAAATACCTACCATGGTGGTAATCGGTATTCCGGTTATAAAATGCAATGCAAGGGTAATGATGACTCCTGCAAAGACAACGATCATAGCCAACATATTGAGGGTGAATCCTCCTTTCTTAAAAGCGGAGAAGAATCCGGGCCCCACCTGCAATCCGATGGAATATACAAATAAGATAAGTCCGAACTCCTTCAGAAAGTGCAATAAATGCTCGTTCAGATTCAGATTAAAATGTCCGAAGACAATGCCGACAAACAAAATCCAGGTAACTCCCAGAGAGATGCCTGCTACTTTTATTTTACCCAGCATAATGCCAAACGCAATGACCAGCGACAGGATAAGCACGGAATGTGCCACTCCTCCACCCCAAAGGTTGGGGTATCCCTCAAACAGGTTTCTTAAAAGTTCCATAGTATAAAAAGTTATGTTGATTGAATACTTGTTTACATATCCCCGGAGAGTCGATCAGTTACTTCACCCACACCATCCGTACAAGAAAGATTTGCCTTACAGGCCAATTCCCCTTCTTGTATTTTCTTTAGGCAATCGTGACACAAACAGTCCGGGAAATGCTCCTTGATATAAGCACGTTGCAGCGAGTCGAGCTTTACCGTAGCACAATGACATAATAATATATTGTCGTGCCGGCATTGAAACACAGCACCACAACACGGACATACCTTTTTTCACAGGCACACCACCTTTCTTTTTTTCCTGATTAAATACTTTTTTCGTACTGCTTTCCTAATCCCACGAGTAAAAACAGCCTTTGATGAACGGCAGGTCTTCTGACTGACTTCTAATCTTGAAGCCTTCCCGACGGAGGTGTTCCCCCCACGTCAGTGGCGAAAGGATTGTTTCAAGATATCGATGAAGCTTCACAGCAGCGGGACTGTCCGGGATTTACACCCGATTCCCTTTTAATCCGAATGACGAAAGTCTTCATTCGAAACCAATTCGGGACAAAGATAAGGATAAAAACCAATAGATGAAGAATTGTTAATGAAAAATATAAGATTCATCTTCCTTTATACACTCCGACAGCGAGAATCCGGCTCCCTTTCCATCAGTGCCTCAATAAAGGCTGAATCGGCATCTTCCTCTTTTAGAGCCTCTTTTTCATCAAAATAGAGATTCTAAAAGGAGGATGCAGAATGTCAAATTTCCAAAAACAAAGCGTCTATCAGGACTTTTTTATATGTACCTATTAATCGGTATATTTTTTAATTTATTTCTATATAATCTAATAAATGTATATATTTGCAGCCGCTTAGGTGATGCATACCGGACTTTCTGTTCGTTGCATAAAAGGGAATCGGGTGTAAATCCCGAACAGTGCCCGCTACTGTGATCCCCCTGCTCTTCTACTGTTGCCATCATAATCGGAAGAAGATAAGAAAAGCATTTCTACATATACCACTGTCATAGCCTGTAAAGCATGACGGGAAGGTAGCTTTTCAAAAAGGGATAGTCAGGAAACCTGCCGAAGCAGACATAGATAACAGTGCCCTCCCGGGGTCAGGAAGGCCGTTTACTAACACATTATTCAAAAACATCAATGAACAAAAGATGCTTACTGACCATCCTCATGGGAGGATGCGCGGCAATGGGTGCATTTGCACAACAACACGCGACAGGCAAGAAGACAGAGATGAGTGTTGACCTGAATCCTGTAGTTGTAACAGGTACCGGTACACACCAAAGGCTCAAAAACACACCGGCACCGGTGGAAGTAGTAACCGCCAATGAAATAAAGAAAGCCGGTATCACAGACTTTCAGCAGGCAATGACCATGCTGGTTCCTTCTCTTTCGTTCTCTACCAACTCAATGGGATCTTACCTGATGATGAACGGACTCTCCAATAAATATGTGCTGATTCTGATCAACGGACGTAAACTGACCGGAGATACATCTAATAATATCGACCTCTCACGCATTGATATGAGCCGTGTGAAACGCATCGAAGTGCTGGATGGTGCCGGTTCGTCACTCTATGGCTCTGACGCCATTGCCGGTGTGATCAATATCATCACCAACGAACCGAAAGAACTGATGCAGGTGACTTCTACCACCCGATATGAAGATCATCGCCAACTGACACAAATGGTAAATGCGGATATTGCAACAGAAAAGTTCGGCTCATATACCTCCTATAAACACGAACAAAGTGCAGGATGGCAGAACAGCGATCTGGCATATGTTACTGATAAAAAAGGTAATGTATCGACAGTACCGACCGTATCAGCTACATCCAATGGTTTCCATTCTAATCTGGTAAACCAGAAATTCACGTTCGAACCGACTGAAAAGCTCTCGTTCTATGCTAACGGAGGATACTATTGGAAGTTGACGGACCGCCCTGTATACACAGCGGATATCGATGGAGGTTCCAAGTATGATCTACATTACGAATCGTATAACTTCGGTTTGGGAGGACGTTACAAAATCAACAAGCGTTCTTCCATCCAACTCGATTTGATGAATGATAACTATATGCAGAACTACAAATATACTGTAGCTGACGATAAAAATAAGATTGCTATTGGAGATTACGCCAAAACCAAAGAGCAGCACTTTTATGATGCAGAGCTAAAGGGAATCTTCAACTTTGCCAAAAACAACATGACGGTACTGGGAGTGGATTACCGCTCTGAAAGCCTGGATCGTCCCAGTGCAAGGGTGGACAAGTCAGTGTATACGGCATCTGCTTATGCACAACACGAAATCAAGTTATGGAACTGTTTGACCGGTATTGCCGGCGTACGCTATGATTATCACGAGCTGGCAGGCGGACGCTTCACTCCGAAGGTGGCTGTGATGTATTCAGTAGGTGCTTTCAATATTCGTGGTACTTACTCCACCGGTTACCGTGCCCCCGGTCTGGACGAACTTTATTATTATATGAATAAAGGCAAAACGATCACACAAGGTAATAAAGATTTGAAAGCGGAACACAGTAATTATTATTCTGTTAACTTGGAATACAATACAAACCGCTTAAATGTCTCTGTTACCGGTTATTTGAATTATATAGATGATATGATTAATTCTACTACATATAGACTTGTAGATCTTCCTAACGGTGAAGAGTTACGTGCTCAGGCCCAGAAAGAATTCAATCTGACAGACTCTGAAACAAAGGCATTAGCCAATTACAAACTTTATGGTAACCTCGACAAAGGTGTTGTCAGAGGTTTTGAAGTAAACGCAGCCACCAACCTCGGCGCAGGCTTCAGCCTGAACGGAAACTATGCTTACGCTTATGCACGTGGCAAGAGTGTGGACGGTATATGGGGTAACATAGACCGCTCGGTACGCCACACCGGAACCGTAGCAGGAAACTACACACATGCATGGAACGACTATATGCTGAACGTAAATATCAACGGTCGTTTCCAAAGCAAACGCTTCCACCCGGGACATAGCTACGGCGACGCTCCGGGCTATGGCGTATGGAACTTGAATGTGAAACACTCACTGACAGGTTTCCAACACTTGGGACTGGACTTCGGTATGGGTCTCGACAATATTTTCAACAAACGTGATACTCGTCCTAACGGTGTGAACTACGCACTCCTCTCTCCGGGACGTATGGCATATGTAAGTTTAACCCTTCGTTTTAAGAAATAAACAATGAAAACATATATTCTCTCTTTATTCTTGTTAGTTTCCCTCTTCTGCTCTGCGCACGAAGGGGGGAACTTCGTGGCCTCCGATATGCTGGCCGGCATGCAGCCGGGTGATAAAGCCGCCTTGCTTATGGTACACTTCGGCACTACCTATGATGACACCCGCACCAAGACGATCGATGCCATCAATGCGAAAGCCAAAGAAGCATTTCCGCAAATGGAAATGCGTGAAGCTTATACCTCACGTATCATAATGCGCCGCCTCAAAGCTCGTGGCATTGAAAAACCTAATCCGCTGGAAGCACTGCTGAAACTTCTCGGAGATGGCTATACACACGTCATTGTGCAAAGCACCAATATCATAGAAGGCGTTGAAATGGAATCATTGAGGCGTGATGTTGCTTCAGTAGCCCGTTTTTTTAAAGAGATCCGGGTAGGTAACCCGCTGCTCTATTCGGTAGAAGATGCTGAGGCAGTAGTAGATATCCTCGGTGCAGGCAAACCGGAAAAAGGAAGTGTAGTACTTGTGGGTCATGGAACCTACACTCCCAGTACCGCCACTTATGCAATGATCGACTACATGCTGAAAGCCAAAGGATTAAAAAACTTTCATGTAGGCACTATCGAGGGTTATCCTACTTTCGACACCATGCTTCAGCAACTCAAAGATAACAAAACGAAACAGGTTACGCTGGTTCCGTTCATGTTTGTGGCAGGTGATCACGCCAATAACGATATAGCCGTCGACTGGAAAGAAGCCCTTGAAAAAGAAGGTTTGAAAGTAGATGTACGTATGCAGGGGTTGGGCGAAATACCCGCCATCCAGCAACAGTTTATCGATCATGCCCAATTTATGCTAAAGCATGAAATGGTGGATATAATGAAGAAAAAAGCCAAATATGCAAAAGACAAAGACGAATGAAAAGAATCATATTAGCTGCATTGGGGAGTGCTCTATTACTTCCCTCACAGGCACAACAGAAAAATAAAGAATATACTAACTTCAACGATTCTGTATTTTCAATCAACGAAGTAGTAGTGGCAACCAACTACAGACGCAAGACCGATGCTTTGAAACTGGATGTTCCGGCAAAGTTCATTCCTATTTCAACCAACTCCATTACTTCCGGAATGCTTGAGAAACGAAACATCCGGGATATACAGGAAGCCTCCCGCTTCCTTCCCGGTGTGCGCTTTCGTACCTCTTACGGAGCGTTTACCCAATTCTCAATCCGTGGATTCGATAATTCTGTAATCATGGTAGACGGAGTACGTGACGAACGCTCGTCTATTGACAACTCTTATCCGTTCATGGACTTATCGGCTGTGGAAAGCATCGAACTGTTAAAAGGTCCGGCTTCAGTACTCTACGGACAATCCGCTGTGGGTGGCGTCCTCAATATTGTCCGCAAGGCTCCTGTAAGCAAGCAAAGTGTCTATGCCCGCCTGGCTTATGGCAGTTACTATAACAAGCAGGCCACAATGGCTTTGGGTGGTAAACTGATAGGACCATTGAACTACCGTGCCAGCGTCAATTGGCAGGATCAGGAAGGATGGAGAAGCAATGCTACCAAACGTCTCTCCGGCTATCTGGCCTTAGGAGGGCATTTGACAGAAAATGACGAATTGGATATCCGTATCGGAGCTAACCGCGATTTCTATCCGACAGAAATCGGTTTACCTCCCACAATGTCTTATGACATCCTCTCAGCCACAGACGGCAGCAAATATCTGAGTAAGGGGGATGCCCTGCCCGGACTGAACAAGAAAGCCCGCTACAACAGTGAATCGGACTTTATGTACAACCGTGGATTCAATGCTTCCGCCATGTATAAGCACACATTCAGCGAAGCTTTCAAATTGATGGAGAAATTGTCTTATACCTATGACGACATTGACTACTTCGGTACCGAATCATTGGACTACCTCACAAGCGACCGTCCTATCTATGATCATTATTACATGACCAAAGACAAACAGGGCAATGATACCAAAAAGTATATCTGCCTGGACTCCATCTACTACAGTTACCCGCTACGCTTTTCACATATCGCTAAAACTGTGAACAATCAATTGGAGGCAAGCGGAAAGTTCTATACGGGAGACGTTGCACACAACTATTTGGGCGGTTATTCTTTTGTATCCTTGATGCGTGACTCTTATATGGCCTATGGCAATGGAAGCACCGGAGCCACCGGTCCCGGAACCACAGGACATGGCTCGGTATACAACCCTCACAGCATTGGTTGGATGGAAGCTCCTTTCAGATTTGTTACTGCACAGAAAACATTTACCCACGGATTTTATCTGCAAGACTTGGTGGAATTCAGTGATAAACTGAAAATGATGCTGGCCGGACGTTACGATCTTTTTATGTATAAGACTGCTAACCTGAACACCAGTGACGGAGGACGCCATTATGATAAACCGGATGACGATGCTTATAATAAAATAACCAATGGTGCCTTCACCTTCCGTGCCGGATTGGTATATCTGCCTATTGAAAAACTATCTGTTTACGGTTCATACGGTACTTACTTCAAGCCTATCCGCGCATTTTATGACGCTAACACCATTTATATCGACAAGGATGGAAAAGAGTTCACTCCCGTAAATGGTAAAGAGGTATTCAAGCCGGAGAAAGGTTTCCAGGTAGAAGTGGGTGCACGATACGAGATCACACGTACATTGCAGACTAACGTAAGTTTGTTCTATATCAATAAGGATAATATCCGCCAGACTCTTGCCAACAAAGGCGATATTTCCAACGGCGTAGAACTGGACAAGAAAGTTGTAGGACAAGTAGGCAGAATGGATTCCAAAGGATTCGATATTGACATTACCTGGAGTCCCATCTACAACTTGTCGATGAGCGCCGGATACGGATATACCGATGCAAAGGTACGCGATTTAGCCGACAACCCTTATATGCCGACCACTTCAAGCAAAGGCAAACAATATGCCTACATTCCTAAAAACACATTCTATGCTTTTGGCGCTTACACCGTATCCAAAGGCGTGTTAAAGGGACTGGGAGTAAACTTTTCTACCAGTTTTCAGGACAAAGTATACCGCAACTCGGATAATACGAGCTCGTTCGATGCTTACTGGCTGACCGACCTCGGTTTCTCTTATACATTAAAGAGCAATGTGCGCCTGGGAGTCAACATCAATAATCTGTTCAATAAAGAATACTGTAATCAGGCACTTGGTAATCAGTTAATACCAAGCATGCCTCGTAACTTCATGCTTTCCGCATCTTATACTTTATAATGATGATCACGAAATTCATGTATACCATTCACAGGGTACTGGGCACACTGCTCAGTATCCTGTTTTTAGTTTGGTTCCTATCGGCTTTTGTCATGATGTACCACGGATTTCCACGTGCATCACAAGCTGAAAAATTAGAAAAGCTGGAGCCTCTGTCTCCTTCTCTGCCTTCTGTCAGTGAAATTACTTCTCGCCTGCCCGAAGGAGAAAAAAGTTAAGGGAATCCGTTTAGACCGATACCTCGGACAAACCATATTCCATATCCGTACGGACAAAGGTGAACACAATCTTCCGGCCGACTCCGTTCAGGCACTTCCGGTTATAGACGGAAGCCGCATCCACCGGGTAGCCTCTCTATGGTGTAACGCACCGATAGACAGAATCGATACTTTGAACCGACTGGATCAATGGATACCCTTCGGCAGTCTGAAAAGAGAGTTTCCCATCTATAAATTTCACTTTGCCGACACAGAAAAGCACCAGCTATACATTGGTTCGCAAAGCGGAGAAGTCTTGCAGTTCACTACCCGTAACGAACGTTTCTGGGCATGGCTGGGAGCCATTCCTCATTGGGTTTATTTTACTTGGCTCCGCCAAGATGCCGCTTTATGGAGCATTACGGTAATCTGGTTATCCGGTATCGGATGCCTGATGACTATTGCCGGATTGTGGGTAGGTATTGATGTATGGCGTCGATCACGAAAGCAAAAAGGAAAATTCTCACCCTATCGTAAAAAGTGGTATCACTGGCATTATGTAACGGGAATTGTTTTTGGACTTTTTGTTCTGACATTCTGTTTCAGCGGTATGATGTCACTGGCGGAAGTGCCGGCATGGATCAGCAAACCGGTATTGGACAGGAACCCCACACGGGAAATAAAGAAGGGAGCACCCCAACCGGATCAGTATCTATTGGATTATCGGCAAATACTAACCGAATATCCGGACGTACGCCAGGTGGAATGGAGTAATTTCCGTTCAAAACCCTACTACATAGTAAAACGGAGTGAAGGAGATCTGTACATCGATGCCTCCGACTCTCTGCCCCATCCGTTGAAATTGGACAAAAAACAGGTTACTGACGCAGTAAGGACAATCCATGGGGACAGCATCCATCTGAAGGTCGAATTGATTGATAAATTCGAAACTTACTACCGCGACATGAGTAGGATGTATCGCGACCGCAGTTTATTACCGGTATGGAAAATCACAGTAGACGATCCCGACCACAGTTGTTATTACATTCATCCGGAAACAGCCACAGTCCGATACGTCAATAGCACTGCCCGTTGGAAATACTGGATGTATACCGCTTTGCACAGACTACGCATACAAGGACTGAACTCCTCTCCTACACTTCGTAAAAGTGTACTGTGGGTATTGCTGCTTGGAGGCACGGTTTGTTCATTAAGCGGAGTTGTACTCGGAGTGAGATATATCGAACGAAAATGCAGAAAGAAAACAAGAAGATAACATGAAAGTATTGACCTTATTTCGTCATAAAAGAACACTGTACATAGCCGGAAGCGTATTGCTTCTGGCTATTGCCTTTACTATCGGCTACCGCTATTGGATGGCCCCGACACGGATCCTGATTGTCAATCCGCTACCGGCACAAGCTGCCGACATAGTATTGAACAACGATAGCCGGAATATAGAAGTTACTTGCATACAAACCGAAAAATTGGAGTCCTTTAAGGGCTATGATGCCGTAGTTCTCTATGGACGCAGCCTCAACCTGAACGATCGACAAATGAAGGAGGCGGAACGTGCCGCATCGGCCGGTATTCCACTTTTCACGATTTCACTGCGTAACTTCAATACAATTATCAACAGGAATATCACCCCTGAGCAGGAAGACATGCTTATGCAATATTTCGGGGATGCCTGCCGACAGAATTACCGGAACGGATTACGTTATCTCCGACACATTGCCACACCGACACGCTGGAACATTGAAACTTTTGATGCCCCTCTTCGCCTACCCAACAATCTATTTTATCATCAAGAATATGGAAAATACTTCGAGACTCAGAAAGCCCTTGAACAATACCTGCGTCAAAAAGGTATTTTCCATGAAAACGGACCTAAAATCGCTTTCATCTCCGGAGTCAGTTTTCCAATGGAAGGTAACAGAGCACATGTAGACACATTAATATCCAAAATGACACAAGCCGGATTTAATGTTTATCCCATAGCAGGAAAGGAAAAGCGGGAAGAGATGCTACGTTCTCTACATCCGGATGCATTGGTTTACCTTCCCATGGGAAGACTTGGAGATGATTCGCTGATTAACTGGCTGCATACCGAAAATATCCCCATTTTCAATCCTTTCCCCCTTATTCAGTCACGGGAAGAGTGGCTTGATCCGATGAAACCCGTCAGTGGCGGAACCCTTACAGCTCGTGTCCTCGTCCCCGAAATAGACGGAGGAATGACACCTTTGTTAATTGCTACACAGAATTTACACAAAAGCGGATATTATCTGCACGAACCGGAAATGGAAAGAGTGGATAACTTCATCAGCCATGTACACAAATATCTGGATTTGCGTACTAAACCCAACTCGGATAAACGCATCGCCATCTGTTACTTCAAGACACCGGGCAAAGATGCATTATTGGCCAGTGGAATGGAAGTGATTCCGTCACTTTACAACTTTCTGAAAAGGCTACGCACCGAAGGTTATGATGTCAGCGGGCTTCCTGCTACTGTCGAGGAGTTCGGCAAACAAATCTACCGGGATGGAGCTGTAATGGGTTCATACGCTACCGGAGCTCAAGAAAAGTTTCTACAGACAGCCCATCCGGTTTGGCTGACTAAAACACAGTATGAAAAGTGGGTACATGAAGTAATCGAACCGGATAAATACAAAGAAGTTACTGAACGTTACGGAGATGCTCTGGGCCATTTACTGACCGGAACAAACCCTCAAGGAGAAGCACAATTAGCCATTGCCTGCCTCCGCTTCGGCAACATCCTGCTTTTCCCTCAGCCCCGTCCTGCATTGGGGGACGATGATTTCAAACTCGTTCATGGCATGCCGGTCGCACCGCCGCACAGTTATCTGGCACCTTACCTATATGTACAAAAAGGGTTTCAGGCAGACGCGTTAATTCATTTCGGCACGCATGGCAACCTTGAATATACTCCGGGGAAAAATGTAGCCCTTTCTCATAATGATTGGGCAGATGCTTTGGTAGGCGACTTACCTCACTTCTATTATTATACTACCGGTAACGTAGGTGAAGGTATCATTGCCAAACGTCGCACTCATGCTGTGCTTGTCACCCACTTGACTCCTCCCTATGTGGAAAGCGGAATGCGTCAACGATACACTTCTTTACTGGAAGACATTCACAAAATACTTTCCGAAGACATAGAGAAAAACCGGACTTTGGGAATCCGCATAAAAAAAGAGGTCATAAAGTTGGGGCTACATCGTGACCTCAAATTAGATTCTGTATCCAGTCGTCCTTATACCGCCGAAGAACTGGAACGTATTGATCTATTTGCCGAAGAGATAGCCAATGAAAAAACGATTGGAGCTTATTATACCCTCGGTGAAACCTATTCTGCGAGAGACCTGCTTACCACCACACTTGCAGTCAGTGCCGATCCTTTAGCCTATCAAATGGCGAAACGTGATCGCGATAAAGGTAAAATTACGACCGAACAGTTACAAGATTTTGGCTACATCACCCATCACTATTTACCCATAGCCAAACAACGGTTAATCCCCTTGTTACAAAATCCGCCTAAGGATACCACAGGGATCGCCCCCGAATTGCAAGAGGCACTCCGTTATCATGCGCTTTTAGTTTCATCCACCGGTAACGAATTGAACGCCATGCTACGCGGATTAAAAGGTGGCACAGTATTTCCGGCTCCCGGTGGAGATCCGGTACTCAATCCGAATGTCCTGCCGACGGGACGGAACATGTATAGTATCAATGTAGAAACAACTCCGGGCATATTGTCATGGGAAGAAGGCAAACGATTGGCAGAAGCCACACTGAAAGCCTATCGTGAGAATCACAACGGAGAGTATCCACGAAAAGTAAGCTACTCTTTTTGGGCCGGTGAATTTATCACGACCGAAGGGGCTACGCTGGCACAAGTATTCTGGATGTTAGGCGTAGAACCTGTACGCGACAAAATGGGACGTGTGGTCGATCTACGCTTAGTGCCTTCCTCAGAGTTAGGCCGGCCCAGAGTCAACGTCGTCGTACAAGTGTCGGGGCAACTGCGTGACATAGCGGGTTCCCGACTGACTATGCTAACCGATGCCGTTCGCCTTGCTTCGGCCGCAGACGACAAAGCATACCCTAATTATGTCTCTTCCGGTACACGCTTGCAGGAAAAACTGCTGGTAGAAAAAGGAGTATCACCCAAAAGAGCACGTGAGATGTCAGTCATGCGTGTATTTGGTCCTGTCAACAGCGGATATAGTACCGGTATGATGGCATATACGGAAAAGAGTGACCGATGGGATCATGAATCGGAGTTAGTAGACGGATATCTGAACAATATGGGAGCCGCCTATGGTGATGAAGAGAACTGGGGAGGTATGCAAAAAGACCTTTTTGCTTCCGCCCTTTCCGAAACTGATGTAGTGATACAACCCCGGCAAAGTAATACCTGGGGACCACTTTCACTTGACCATGTATACGAATTTATGGGAGGTCTGTCGTTGACAGTGAAGACACTGACCGGTAAAGAACCGGATGCCTTAATGGCTGACTATCGCAATCGAAACAACAAACGGATGCAGAATATCAACGAAGCAATCGCTGTAGAGGCGAGAGCTACCGTGCTCAACCCAACTTTCGTGAAAGAACGGATGAAAGGAGGTGCCACCACCGCGCAAATGTTCGGTGAAATATTCCGTAATATCTTCGGATGGCATGCCACCCGTCCATCGGCAATGGATAAAGAAATCTTCAACGATCTCTATAAAATGTACATTGTAGATGAAAACCATTTGGGTATCCGGGACTATTTCCAAAGAATTAATCCGGCTTCTTATCAGGCAATGACCTCAGTCATGCTTGAAAGTGCTCGGAAAGGATACTGGAAAGCGAGCGACGAACAATTGAAAGTAACAGCCCGACTACATGCGCAAATCACCCGCGAAGCCGGTGCCGCCTGTACAGAATTTGTATGCGATAACCGAAAGCTTCAGCAATTTGTAGAAGGTCACTTGGACAACAATGATTCTGAAAGTTATCGTCTGGTTATGCAAGAAGTCCATCAGGCAGGAAACGAAAAAGGAAAAGATATCGTATTGAAAGAGGAGAAACTCACGAAAACGGAAAACCGGAAAAAGAATGTGGTAAATGGCATCCTTACCGGCGTTATTGTCCTTTTTAGTATTCGGTGGAGTAATATACCTGCTGAAACGTAAAAAATAAGTTTATGGAACATATCATTCATTTACTAATCGGTTTCATCGTTTTAAGTTTCCTTCTCAAAACCGGTTTCTATCCGCGATGGGGAATCTGGTTGTCAGCACTTGTCTATACGGTTTTCCTTATTTGTATAGGTCCATGGGCTACGGAACAATCGCCAACAGAGATAAACTCTCTGCTGGCCTCTGCCCCACACATACTGACCCTTTCAGTATATGTCACGCTCGAAGCCTCAATAATGATCGCTTTTTGCTTCAACTGTTTTGCAGACACCTCAAAACAGCGGACACTTTTCCAACGGACAGTTACATACATATTGAATTTTTATCCCGGACTGCTAATGGCGGGCATACTAACCTATCTGCTTATACAGTTGTTCTTCGCTTTTCCGGGAGTCAGCTTCGGACTGATCACCGGCATCTCTTCAGTTGCTGTTTTTATACTGATATCCGGACTGAGCCTACTCTTGAAAAACATAGTAGGAGAACGGAAATTACGACTTGAAATACTCTTTATCACCAATCTGTTTATCGTACTGCTTAGTGTCGTTAGCACAGGAAACAACTAAAGAAATAACAATTATAAATATGGAAACAATATCAAATGCGCTTTTCTGGATATCCAACGGGCTACTTGTCCCGGTGGTAGTTCTGTTGTTACTATTCTTTGCGCGTGCTGTACTGCTTGCAGGCGGCTTCTTCGGAGAATTTTATCGTAGGGTACATACTCAAAAATCTCTTGCCGAGCAGTTGGAAGAACTGACTCCCGACAATATCGAAGAAAAAGCAAATTCCCTTACCGGAGACAGAAGTACCCCCCTACAACGCTGTGTATACAAGCTTTATACGCATCGGGACAATGCAGCTTATTGTGAGCGATTGCTTGCTAACTTTGAAGTAGATGCCGAACAAGAATTGGGACGTTCACGTACATTTGTCAAGCTGGGTCCCATGCTCGGACTAATGGGTACATTAATCCCAATGGGTCCCGCACTTGTAGGTCTGGCCACAGGAGACATTGCTTCAATGGCCTACAATATGCAAGTAGCATTTGCCACCACTGTAGTAGGTATGGTTATAGCTGCTATCGGAGTGGTCACCCTGCAAATCCGGCAACGTTGGTATGCCCGTGAAATAAACGACCTTGAATTTATCAGTAAAACCCTAATCCATGGCACGAAACAAACTTCTACACAACCAGAATGATACTGACCCGATGGGAACAGTAGCCAACTTATTCGATGTAGCCATGGTTTTTGCTGTGGCATTGATGGTAGCACTCGTCAGCCGATTCAATATGACCGAAATTTTCTCCAAAGAAGATTATACGATGGTAAAGAATCCCGGACAAGAGAACATGGAGATTATCACAAAAGAAGGTAAAGAGATTAAACGATATACTCCATCCGAACAGAAAGAATCATCCGGTAAACGAGGAAAGAAAGTAGGTGTAGCCTATGAACTCGAGAATGGAAAGATCATTTATGTCCCTGAATAAAGGGCAGAAAAAGGATTAATCCGTATCTTTGCCGTTCAAGCCGGTATAGGTATAGTTCAAGCCGGAAATGAATCCAAGAATTTCACTATAGATTATCATTATGAAACAATCCAAAATTATCGTAGCCGGCATTGGGCCGGGAAGCGAACAAGATATCACTCCTGCCGTGCTCGCCGCTGTACGCGAAGCAGATGTAGTGGTGGGATATAAATATTATTTCCGTTTTATACGTGATTTTGTCCGTCCGGACGCCGAGTGTATCGACACCGGAATGAAACGCGAACGTGCCCGCGCCGAACAGGCTTTCGAATATGCCGAACAAGGAAAGACCGTTTGTGTCATTAGCTCCGGAGATGCCGGTATCTATGGCATGACACCCTTGATTTACGAAATGAAACGCGAACGTCAGAGTAACGTAGAAATCATTGCCTTACCGGGAATCAGCGCTTTCCAGAAAGCGGCCTCACTACTTGGTGCACCGATCGGGCATGACTTCTGTGTCATCTCTCTCTATCAGACCTGATGACACCATGGGAACGTATCGAGCGCCGTATCCTCGCTGCAGCCCAGGCCGACTTTGTGACGGCTGTATACAATCCCAAGAGTGATGGGCGCTATTGGCAAATTTATCGTCTGCGCGAAATCTTTCTGCGCGAAGGACGCTCACCGGAAACCCCTGTAGGCTATGTTCGGCAGGCTGGTCGTGAAGAACAGGAAATACACATCACCACTCTCGCCGCATTCGATCCGGAAACTGTGGATATGTTTACGGTCGTTCTGATTGGTAACTCACAAACATATACATTTAACCAAAACATAATTACTCCACGGGGATACTATCGCGAAACACGCAGTGAAGCAACCGGTATCGGACAAGACATCATGATACGCAGTTTCCGCACCATCGAGACGGAATTGAAGAACCGTGATATTCCACTCGACCGGAAATGGGCCTTATTGCATGCTATCCATACGACAGCCGACTTCGAGATGGAACGTTTGCTTTACACTGATCCCAATGCTGTGGCCTCTCTCTATGACGCCATCCGCACAGGAAATCTGCGGACTATTGTAACAGATGTAACGATGGCAGCTTCCGGCATCCGTAAAGGTGCATTGCAGCGTCTGGGTGTAGAAGTGAAATGTTACTTGAACGATGAAAGAGTAGCCGAAATGGCAACTTCAAAGGGGATCACCCGTACACAAGCGGGCATCCGCCTGGCTGTGGAAGAACATCCTGATGCACTCTTTGTCTTTGGTAATGCCCCCACAGCACTGATGGAACTTTGTGATCTGATCCGGAAAGAGAAAGCGCAACCGGCAGGTATCGTAGCCGCTCCCGTAGGGTTTGTCCATGTAGAAGAGTCAAAACACATGACAAAGCCCTTCACCCACATCCCCAAACTGATTGTGGAAGGACGCAAGGGCGGAAGTAATCTGGCTGCCACCCTGGTAAATGCCATTCTTTGCTATCCCGATGCGGAACAACTCAGACCCGGAAGAGACGTATAGCAGACGACCGGTATACAGACGTTTTATTTATTAGAATCGTTCATTATATAAAAAGAATGAAGACCTCAGAAACAACCCGACCTACTCTTTCTTCTCTCCCTGTCGGGAAGAGAGCGGAAGAGGGTACACCCCATAACCTTTTCACCGTTATAGGTCTCGACGACAGTCCTTCGCCTTACCTTTCACCTTCCGTCAAGGCATTGATAGACCAAGGATGTGTCTTTTCAGGAGGAGTGCGCCATCACGACATTGTTGCCCCACTGCTCCCTGCCGGAGCAAAGTGGATCGACATCACCGTTCCTCTCGACCAGGTATTCGCCCGTTATGCAGGACATCCCCATATCATTGTCTTTGCTTCGGGTGACCCTATCTTTTTCGGCTTTGCCAACACGATCCGCCGACGTCTGCCCGATGCGGAGATTCGGCTCTATCCCTCTTTTAACTCTTTGCAAACGCTGGCACACCGATTAGTGATGCCCTACGATGATATGCGCACCATCTCCCTTACCGGACGTCCATGGCATGGATTTGATCGTGCATTGATAGAACGTACTCCCAAGATGGGAATCCTCACCGATCGCGAACATACGCCTGCTACCATTGCAAGCCGGATGCTGGACTATGGTTACAACGATTATACCATGTACATAGGTGAACATCTGGGACATCCGACAAAAGAACTGATTCGCCGGATGACGCTTGAAGAGGCAGCCGCAGAAACATTTGAATATCCCAATTGCCTGATTTTAACTACAGGTGACGGACTGCAATCTGTAAACGGAGGAATACTCTCCCCTCGTTTCTTCGGCATCCCCGACGAAGCATTCGAACTGCTTGACGGACGTGCCCGGATGATCACCAAAGCCCCTATCCGCCTGCTCACCTTGAGTGCCTTGGAACTAAACCGACGGACTTCTTTCTGGGATATCGGCTTCTGCACCGGCTCCGTCTCTATCGAAGCCCGATTACAATTTCCCCATCTGCATGTCACATCTTTTGAGATCCGCCCCGAAGGCAAGCGACTGATGGAAATCAACAGCCGGCGTTTCGGTACTCCGGGCATTACCACCGTCATCGGTGACTTTCTTGAAACAGATACCGCCATTTATCCCTGTCCCGATGCAGTTTTTATCGGCGGACATGGCGGACGGCTGAAAGAAATCATATCCCGGGTCCGGCATAAGCTTCTTCCCGGAGCACGCATCGTTTTCAACTCCGTATCCGAAGAAAGTAAAACGCATTTCATCGAAGCCGCCAACGAATCCGGACTCTGTTTTCTCGGCGGAACAAGAGTCGCAATAAATGAATATAATCCAATAGAGATCCTGGTGGCTTCAGCTCCGGACTCTCCTTATCTATAAAAATATATGAAAACAGCCATTATTGTCATATCAGAAGCCGGCATAGCACTGGCCAAGACACTGGAACAGGAACTTCCCGAATCAGAGATCTTTTCTACCGGCACAGACACAGATTGCCACTCTATTTCCAATCTTCAGGAGGCCGTTCCTGAGATATTCCATAAATTCGATGCTATTATCTTCATCGGAGCTATGGGAATTTGTATCCGTGCCATTGCTCCCCATATTGAAGACAAGCATAAAGATCCCGCCGTTGTCTGTGTAGACAGCACAGGACGTTATGCTGTCTCTGTCCTGTCCGGACATATTGGTGGAGCCAACGGACTGACCCGGTATGTGGCAAGCATTCTGGGAGCCGAACCTGTGATTACCACCCGGAGTGACCGTACCGGTCTTTGGGCCCTCGATACTCTTGGCAAAAAATACGGTTGGCAAACAGTCCCGGCCGAATCATCGGATATGAATCATCTGATCACACTCTTTGTAGATTGCAAACCAACAGCTCTATTACTCGACATTCGCGACGAAGGCACAACACAGTTGGAACATACCTTGCCTCCTCACGTCGATGTATTCTACAAATTTGAGGATATGGATCTCCGGAAATATGACTTGCTCCTGCTTGTCACTCCATTCATTTACAACACCTCCGACACTCCGGCACTCTACTACGTCCCACCGGTATTGCATATGGGAGTCGGACTGGCCCGCGATGCCCATCCGGTGGATACCGTCATTACCCATCTGATGGATGTTGTGGTGCAAGCCAACATGATCCCTCTTGCCATACGTACCGTATCTTCCATTGAAGAAAAAAAAGACGAACCGGTGCTCAAACTACTTGCAGAGGCTTATCAGACCCGGCTTTACACCGCCAGTCAACTCAGCAAAATAGAGGTGCCCACTCCAAGTGAAGTGGTCAACAAGCACATGGGTACTCCCAGTGTATCCGAAGCCTCTGCCCTACTCTCTTCCGGAGGCGGTCCCTTACTCCTGCCCAAACAAAAAGGCGCTAACTTTACTGTAGCCATCGCCATGGACGCTGCCTCCGTACGTCAGGGGCACATCGAAATTGTCGGAGCCGGTCCCGGCGATCCGGAGCTGATCTCCGTACGCGGACGTCACTTTCTCGAAGAAGCCGACCTGATACTTTATGCCGGCAGTCTCGTCCCCCGCGAACTGACAGAATGTGCCAAAGCCGGTGCTACCATACGCAGTTCGGCTTCCATGACTCTCGAAGAGCAATTTGCCTTGATGAAAGAGTTTTATGACCGTGGACAGTTGGTAGTCCGTCTGCATACAGGCGACCCTTGTATCTATGGTGCCATCCAGGAGCAAATGAATTTCTTCGACCAATATGGTATGCATTACCACATCACTCCGGGGATCTCTTCATTTCAGGCTGCCGCCGCTGCTCTCCAATCCCAATTCACCATTCCGGAGAGGGTACAGACCATCATCCTCACTCGCGGTGAAGGTCGTACACCGATGCCCGAGAAAGAGAAACTCAGCCTGCTGGCACGTTCGCAAAGCACCATGTGCATCTTCCTCAGCGCAGGCGTAGTCGATCAGGTTCAGCGAGAGCTCCTCGAGCACTATCCGCCCACTACACCTGTAGCTGCCTGTTATCATCTGACCTGGAAAGACGAACGCATCTTTCGCGGACAATTACAGGATTTAGCTAAGATCGTAAACGAAAACCATCTGACTCTGACTACCATGATTGTCGTAGGCGATGCCATCGATAATCGGGAAGGACTGTCACGACTATATTCTCACCAATTTAAACACTTATTCCGTAAATAATCATGATACTTATATTTGGAGGAACCACTGAAGGACGGGCTGCCGTCAATGTAATCGAAGAAGCCGGGAAACCTTATTATTACTCAACCAAAGGTGACGAACAGGATATCTACCTGCATCATGGCATACGCCTGAGCGGCGCCATGACCCGGAGAACCCTGAAAGCTTTCTGTCGCCAAAACGACATTCGCCTTTTGATAGATGCCGCCCACCCCTTTGCCGAAAAGCTGCATGATACAGTAACCGATGTTGCGCATGATCTCGGCATTCCCTGCATTCGATACGAACGCATTTACGACCGCTCTTACCTCAACCCGATTTTCGAAGACAACTGCGACCCTGATGATTTGCCTTTTAAATTTGAATATGACAATCGGGATCTGTTGCGCGAGTTGAAGAAAGAAAAAGAGGGTCACAGATTTCTTTTCCTGACAGGCGTCCAGTCCATCGCCCGATTCAAATCTTTATGGACCAAGAAGAAGTATGAATGTTACTTCCGTATTCTCGACCGTGACAGCTCCCGTGAAATAGCCCGTCAAGCAGGATTCCCGGAAGATCATCTGGTGTACTATCATCCCGAAACGGAGAATCTGCCCCAACTCCTGCAAGAACTGTCTCCCCAGGCAGTCGTCCTGAAAGAGAGTGGGAAGTCCGGAGGATTCACCGAAAAGAAAGACATGATCCTGGAATATGGGGCAACTCCTTACATCCTTCTCCATCCCGAATTAGAATATTACGATATAACAGTAGACGGAGTAAACAGTCTCCGCCGTACCCTTGAGAAAATGCTGCCCGATTACTTCCCATTGCGTAGCGGACTCACTACCGGGAGTTGTGCCGCAGCCGCTGCCATAGCTGCTTTTCGGAAACTGAAAAATCCCATACTCGAGGATTTTAACCGGAATATCCATACCGTCCTTCCCAGTGGCGAAACGATTGAAATTCCTTGCCAATCCGTATCCGGAACATTCTCCGACGAGAAAATTGAAGTCAGCGCTACCGTCATCAAAGATGGAGGAGACGACCCCGATGTGACCAGTGGGCTGCCGATTGTAACCACTTTAACCCTGAACCTCGCAGAAGCGAAACAGGCTAATAACGCACCTGTACAAACTCCGGAAACATGGGAGTTCGTCTTCCATGGTGGCCCGGGTGTAGGAACAGTTACCCTGCCGGGACTCGGGCTCGAAGTAGGTGGTCCGGCCATTAACGCCACTCCCAGGCAAATGATTATCGACAATCTGAGGAATTGCATCCGGTACTACTATCGATACCTGCCAAACGCTCCCATCCATGTCACCATCTCAGTTCCCGGAGGTGAAGAAGTCGCCGCACGTACTTTCAACCCCCCGGCTGGGTGTCGTAGGCGGAATCTCCATCATCGGTACCAGCGGTATTGTGAAACCCTTTTCTTCCGAAGCTTTCGTCCGTTCCATTCGTAAGGAGATGGAAGTGGCACGTGCTACAGGTGCTTGCCGCATTGTCATCAATTCGGGAGCCAAAAGCGAAAAATATATTCGCAATCTCTATCCGGAACTTCCGCCGCAGGCTTTTGTGCACTATGGTAATTTCATAGGCGAAACGATCGGAATTGCAGCCGAACTCGGCATCTCGCGGCTGACCTTGGGAGTAATGATGGGTAAAGCTGTGAAACTGGCGGAAGGGCACCTCGACACACACAGCAAGAAAGTCACCATGAACAAGGAGTTCCTCAAAGAAATTGCCCGACGGTGTGGATGTACCCCCTCCAGCATAGAGGCAATCGACCATATCATTCTGGCACGTGAACTTTGGAACATCCTTCCTGAAACCGAACTGCAGGCTTTCTGTTCCCTGTTGATCGAACAATGCCACCGCCACTGCGATGTGCTGCTCCCCAATGGAGAACTAACCATCCTTCTGATTACTGAAGAAGGAAAAATCATACAGTAAGTTCCTGTCTAAGTTAAATCGGTCATAAAAGATCGATTTAACTTAGACTGACAAATAACCAAGAGCATACCCTGTTTTGAGGTTAATCCACTGAATGTTAGTAATCTCTATTTTTCAATTTCTATTATGATCCTTCCCATTCAATAAAATTTAAACCGAATACAATAAAAAAGCAATATAATCCAAGCAGTAATAAAAGGTTTATTGCATTTATAGAATATAATTATCAAAACATAAAGTTTAATAGAAAGGAAAAAACTTTTATTATGAAGAAAACTTATTTATGGACGGCCATGCTTTGCACGGCAATAGCATTTTCGGCATGCAAATCCAATAAAGCCGGACAGGACACCGCAAGCGAAGCAAAGACTGAAGAAGCAGTTATACCGGGAAGTGATAAAGACGAACACGGTTGCGTCGGCTCTGCCGGATACGTATGGAGTGAAGTGAAGAAAGATTGTATTCGTCCCTTCGAAGCAGGACTGAAAATCAGCGAAACCCAAAAAGACAACGCTACTTACGCCACTTACATCGTATTTGCTGCCGACTCTGTGCAAGCAGAACTCTACACACCCGAGTCTGAAGGAAGTATCCTGCTCGAACGTGCGGACAACCAATGGAAAAACGATACGATCAGCGTCAGTTGCAAGAACGGTCAATGGAGCATTTCTAAACAGAAATAAAAAAACACCTCGCCCCGAAAAAGCTGTCTCAAATTAGATAATCGCTAATTTACCGGCCGGTAACATCGTCATCTCAATTTTTCTTTGCAATGTAGAAGCCCGATCCGGGCGCATCCACTCTACGCAAAATAAGTCCATCCCGGTCAGACTAACCTCGACGGGCGAGGTTTACAGTTTGTATTTGCCCCGATGAATATTTCATCAGGACAAATACAAACTGTCTACAATCAGGATAATGCCGCAATCCCCGTTCCTATCAGATTGGCATTATCCATACTATTAATATGAACTTCGACATCTTCCAGTTCAAGCTCACGAAGAAGTTCCTGCAATTTCTCCATTACAAGGATATTATAGTTTTTATCTTTCCGACTTTCACTCCAGAAAAGACTGCCCTCGGCAATCAGACAAACCCGATGGATATCTCGATTATACGATTTCAGCAATGCGATTAATCCGGCAAGAGAGGCAGCGACGAGCTGGGCCGATCTGTTATAGATCCAATGGGCTACCTGAACATAGATATCTTTGTGTATATCAGGATAATTCATCATAGCAGTCAGTTTCCTTGCATCAAATTTCTCTTCAAATTCTTCCAAAGGGAAAGCTGCTTTCAGGATATCCCCCAGATACATGCCGGATACCGCTTTCTCAAAACGCTGTTTACCCAAACTGTCAGAAGTTGCGTCAACAGTATCGTCCACCGCAGTCAGGAAGGGAGGATAAAAGTTTCCCGATTCCAGATTGACCGGAATCAAGCCTTGTACGTGACATTCCGGGTCCAACTTCGTTATCTTGTCAGACGGAATAAAAGTTGCCATATTTGTACCTGTCCCTACAATCAGGCCAATATAAGCATCATAGCTTTTGTCGGTAAGCCCGGCAAATAAACTGGCAATCGTGTCATTCAGCACTTTAACTCCTGTAAATCTGATTTTATTTTTTTCATTCAGGTAGTCGAGTAAGGGTTTCCCAACAAACTGTCCCACCATTTCCCGAATGTCTACCCCCTTGGTCCAACGAAGCAATCTTGCATCGCCTCCCGGTATCGATTCGGTCGGATAAGAAAAACAATAACCGATAGGCATTTCCTCTTCCCGCTTTATTTCAACAATCAGGTCGGCCAACTCTTTGAACAACTCTTCACGGGTATAACCGGGCGACTTCATAATCGACATATCCTTCTTCCAACCATTATTGGGATAGATGATTGGCTTTTCGGTTGAGAAATCGACAATTGCCACTCTATAGTTGGTACCTCCCAGGTCCAGAACCAAAGCCTTGCCTTTAACATCGGTCGCCTTAGGTAAAATAAAGGTAGGAATACATTGTATTTCAGCATTATTCTTATTTAATCCCTCTTCCACTTTCTCCCGGAATGCGTGCGCGATTCCTTTCAGTTGTTCATTGTCCAGTTTGAAAATATTCTTCTCCATGATATTAATTTTATGTATGGATTATCTTTATATCTGTAAATAACAACTGAAGATGAATTTTGCTCAAAAGACAATTTGTTTTAATGCTTTCATCACAGAGTAGCACAGAGTGGACCCTACAAGATCGACTCTGTGTTACTTTGTGGTAATCAGTCTCCGTTCCTATTCCTGTACACAACGAGTGGTGTATGCATTATAATCTTCAAATGCAGCAACCTCAATTTGATTATTTGAGGGACTGACCTTCAATACACTCTTGGTGTCTATCACATTGATATATCCCTCCTTACCTATATTATTCAACTGTGTTATGAGAGGTGGATACCCGGTGAACCTCAAATAAGTGCGGTTTTCCGTATCGTCATAGTTCAACAACATTCCTCCATCTGACTGCGCAGTGGCTGGAATACTGCTATTATCCCTAACTGTTATCTTGAAGCAACGGTAAACATTAAACAAAAAAAGGAAGCCGAATCAAATGATTCAGCTTCCTTTTTCTCTGAGCGGAAAACGAGACTCGAACTCGCGACCCTAACCTTGGCAAGGTTATGCTCTACCAACTGAGCTATTTCCGCAATGTAGTGCCCAGAACAGGACTCGAACCTGCATGCCTCTCGACACACGCACCTGAAACGTGCGCGTCTACCAATTCCGCCACCTGGGCATTGACTAATCAGAAACCTGCCGTTAAAAAAATGGAGAGGAACAGATAACCGACGTTCTTGTTGAGCGGAAAACGAGACTCGAACTCGCGACCCTAACCTTGGCAAGGTTATGCTCTACCAACTGAGCTATTTCCGCAAAACAACTTTAATACAGAATGTGAAGAGAAGGAGACTCGAACTCCCACGACAGTAATGTCACTACCCCCTCAAAGTAGCGCGTCTACCAATTCCGCCACCTCTCCGATTCTTGATTAAAGCTTTGAACTATTCTCACCTTTGTGCCCAGAACAGGACTCGAACCTGCATGCCTCTCGACACACGCACCTGAAACGTGCGCGTCTACCAATTCCGCCACCTGGGCAAAAGGTTTCCAACATTTCAAAGAGAGCGGAAAACGAGACTCGAACTCGCGACCCTAACCTTGGCAAGGTTATGCTCTACCAACTGAGCTATTTCCGCATTTGCAACCATTGTTTCTCGATTGCGGTTGCAAAGGTAGGCATTTTCTTGATATCTGCAAGCATTCGGAACACTTTTTTCTCAAGAAAATGTGCATTGTGTTTTTGGCAAACGACAAATGTTTTGATTATCAACTCATTCTATCGCGATAATCTTCGTAGGAAAACTGCCTGAAGATTTCGGCTTTGCCATCCGCTGTCCACAGAGCAATGGCAGGATGGTGAATTCCATTAAACATATTCGTTTTTACCATTGTATAATGTATCATATCTTCAAAGACAATTCGTTCGCCTGCCTGCAGTTCATGGTCGAAACTCCAGGACCCCATGTAATCTCCGCTCAGGCAGGAATTGCCCCCGAGACGATAGACAAACGGTCCCTCCTCTCCCATCACCGCTCCGCGAACGGCGGGCTGATAAGGCATTTCAAGACAGTCGGGCATGTGGCAGGTGAAGCTGACGTTGAGAATGGCCGTACGGATGCCGCGGCTTTCGACAATATCCACCACCTCGGAGGTGAGGACTCCGGTTTGCCAGGTGAAAGCCGAACCGGGCTCGAGGATGATACGCAAATGCGGATAGCGCTTTTTCAATCCTTGTAACAAGCCGGTCAGATGCCGGGTATCATAATCCTTGCGGGTCATCAGGTGGCCGCCGCCCAGGTTGAGCCACTTGATTTGAGAAAACCACGGCGAGAACTTCTCTTCAAGATGTTGCAAAGTGCGCTCGAGCTCAAACGAAGATGACTCGCAATGGCAATGACAATGGAAACCTTCGATCCCCTGCGGCAAACGGGCGGGCAACAGATCGGCAGTGATCCCGAAACGGGTGCCGGGAGCGCACGGGTTATAGAGTTCGGTCTCTACCTCCGAATACTCGGGATTAACACGGATGCCGCAAGAGATGCCGCTGCCTTCGGCCACAGTCAGCGGATAGAAGCGGCTGAATTGAGACAGGGAATTGAACGTGATGTGGCTGCTGCAACGCATGATCTCCGGGAAGTCCGCCTCGGTATAGGCCGGGGAATAAGTATGCGCCTTACTGCCGAACTCTTCGAGCGCCAAACGGGCTTCGTAGACGGAACTGGCCGTGGAGTGTCCGATGTACTCCCTGAAAATGGGAAATGAACGCCACATGGCAAAAGACTTGAAAGCAAGGATGATTTCAACTCCGGCATCATCGGCTACACTCTTTATCAGGCTGAGGTTCTTTCTCAGCAGCTCCTCTTCCATGATATAACACGGAGAGGGGAATTGGGTAAAATCTATCATAGTCAACTACAAGGTTCACCACAGAGTAACACAGAGTCTCACGGAGTTTTAAGTTTTTATCAGTGGGATCTTAAGGAGAGAAAAATTTCTCTGTGCGGCTCTGTGTTACTCTGTGGTGAGAATAAATTATTCTATTACTTTAAATCTGGCGAAACGCAGCAACAGCTGTTTATCACCTGCATTACGGAAATGAATGGTAGCTTTGGCATTGTCGCCCGTACCTTCTACGCGAATCACCTCACCCAGGCCGAAGCGTTCGTGCTCGATGGTCTGTCCGGGCTGTACGCCGGCGACGCCGGCTCCGGAAGCCGACGATGGGGAGAGCATAGTCCCACTTACCTTTTTCAAGTTACGGGGGACCGTCGGCGCGATGATCTGCGCCTTCGGCCGTTCGCGTTCCGGACGGTCGGCCGACGGACGGGCAGAGAAGCGTTCGGAAGACGAACGGCGCGAATACCCCTCTTCCATCTCGCGGCGGAAGCGGCCGGCCCCTTCGTCGATGCTCCGGCCTAAAGCGGCCTCCTGCGGAAGTTGCAGGAAACGGGTGTCGATGTCCCGCAAGAAACGGCTGGGGCTGCCGAACTCCATCTTACCGTAACGGAAACGGGTTTTGGCAAACGAGAGGAAACAGTGCTCTTCGGCACGGGTGATGGCTACATAGAACAAGCGTCGCTCCTCTTCCATCGCACGGGGTGAATCGCCCGCCATCCCGCTGGGGAAAAGATTCTCTTCCATCCCCACCACGAATACGTTGCGGAACTCCAGTCCTTTGGCGGAATGTACCGTCATCAGAGTCACCTTCTCGCCGTCTCCCTCCTTGTCGGAATCCTGATCGGTGAGCAAGGATACTTCGGAGAGAAAGTCGATCAGAGAAACGTTCGTGTTCCCCTCTTCCTGACGCATGGCACAAAAATCATTCATACCGTTCACCAGTTCCTCGATGTTTTCTTTCCGGCTGAGATTTTCGGGCGAATTGTCCTGGCAGACTTCATTGATGATGCCGGACTGACGGATGATTTCCGTACCTATTTCATAAGCATTCTTTACGGTCACATCTGCCATAAACTGCTCGATCAGCGCACGAAAATCCTGCAATTTGGTATGTGTGCCTTTATTGATGGAAAGCCCGTACGTAATGGGTTCGCAGAGTGCGGTCCAGAGGCTGACATTGTTATCGGTGGCGGCAGTAATAATCTTGCCCACCGTGGTATCGCCGATGCCGCGTGCCGGATAATTGATAATCCGCTTGAACGCCTCTTCGTCATTGGGGTTGACCACCAGGCGGAAGTAGGCTATGATATCTTTGATCTCCTTGCGCTGATAGAAAGAGAGGCCGCCGTAAATCTTATAAGGCATGCCCCGTTTGCGCAAAGCCTCTTCGAAGACACGGCTCTGGGCATTGGTACGATAAAGGATGGCGAAGTCGGAGTATTCATAATCGTGCTCGCGACGCAGTTGCGCTATTTTATTGGTCACAATGTCGCCTTCTTCCACATCACTGTAAGCCTGAAAGACCCCGATGGCCTCACCCCGTTCCTTCTCGGAGAACACCTCTTTGGGGATCTGCCGCTCGTTCTTTTCGATCAGGCTGTTGGCCGCACGGACAATGGTCTGGGTGGAACGGTAGTTCTGCTCCAGCTTGAAGACTTTGGTATCGGGATATATCTTGGTGAAATACAAAATATTGTCAATGTCCGCTCCCCTGAAGGAGTAGATGCTCTGCGCGTCGTCGCCCACCACGCATACACGCTGATTCTCCTTTGTCAGTTGCAGCACGATGCTGTGCTGTGCATAGTTGGTGTCTTGATACTCGTCGACAAGCACATAGCGGAACTGCTCGCGATAGCGTGCCAGCACGTCAGGAAAGTCGCGGAAAAGGATATAGGTATAGACCAGCAGATCATCGAAATCCATTGCTCCGGCCTGCCGGCAACGCTCCCAGTAGCGGCTGTAGATATCCCGTATGGCAGGCATCTTTGCGGCAAGATCGCCCTCGTACGCCTCCTTGTTGGCTGCGTATCCCGAAGGAGACACCAGGTGGTTCTTCGCATTGGAGATGCGTGCCTGCACACTGCCGGGCTTATAGGTCTTCTCATCAAGCCCCATCTCTTTGATGATGGAACGAATCAGGCTCTTGCTGTCCGCCGAATCGTAGATGGTGAACTGCGACGTAAAGCCGATATGGGACGCCTCGGCACGAAGAATACGGGAAAAAACCGAATGGAACGTACCCATCCAAAGGAATCGTGCACGCTGCTCGCCCACCTGCCGGGCAATACGCTCCTTCATTTCACGGGCAGCTTTGTTAGTGAAAGTCAGTGCCAGGATATTCCAGGGATTGTAACCGTTCTCGAGCAGATAGGCTATCTTATAAGTGAGCACACGCGTCTTTCCGGAACCGGCACCGGCGATGACCAGCGAAGGGCCATCACCGTAGAGCACCGCCGCACGCTGGCTTTCATTAAGTTCTTCGATATAGTCGGGCATAAAATTTATCTGTTAAATCTCTATTCACGGGCAAAGATAGAGGAAAGTTTGGACAACTCCGAACATTTGGGCCCTATATCCTGTTATATATTCAGAGAAATGAAATAAAAGATTTGAATTTATGAATACATTATTAATGTCTTTAATATTTACGACCATGACTTACGAAATGCCTAAACTTCCGTACGCAAACAATGCGCTGGAACCTGTAATCAGTCAGCAAACCATCGATTACCATTATGGTAAACATCTTCAAACATATGTAAACAATCTCAATAGCCTGGTTCCGGGCACCGAATATGAAGGAAAAACAGTAGAAGCCATCGTAGCCTCGGCTCCCGACGGAGCTATCTTCAATAATGCCGGACAGGTGCTGAACCATACTCTGTACTTCCTGCAATTTGCGCCGAAACCGGCAAAGAACGAACCGGCAGGCAAGTTGGGAGAAGCCATCAAACGCGACTTCGGCAGCTTTGAAAACTTCAAGAAAGAGTTCAACGCAGCTTCTGTAGGATTGTTCGGTTCGGGATGGGCCTGGCTGTCCGTTGACAAAGACGGAAAGCTGCACATCACCAAAGAGCCCAACGGAAGCAATCCGGTACGCGCGGGACTGAAACCGTTACTGGGATTTGACGTATGGGAACATGCTTACTACCTCGACTATCAGAACCGTCGTGCCGACCACGTAAACAAACTGTGGGAGATCATCGACTGGGATGTCGTAGAAAAACGGCTGTAACCTAACTCTTTTCACCACGGAGTAACACAGAGTATCACAGAGCTTTTTTTTTGTTAATAATCAACAACCTAAAATCGGCTCTGTGTTACTCTGTGTTTTTTATGGTGAGTTTTGAGAAAGGGCAAAAACAAATTCCGCATGACTCCGCGATGAAATAATCCCCGATTTACTTTCTTCTTATTTTCTTTTTCACTTACTTTGCCTCCGTAAAGACAAAGGGGTGCCACCCGGTGGCTGAGATTATACCCTAAGAACCTGATGCAGTTAGTACTGCCGAAGGGATTGTGTATTTCTTCCGTTTTTTCTTTTTCCCGCACGCACCCCTCTTTGTATTTACTTTCATTTATCCCCAAACACACCTATACGAATATGAAAGTACAAGTGAACAACAAAGAAGTGGAAACAACCGCAAGCACACTGGCCCAGCTTGCCACCCAACTGCAACTTCCCGAAAACGGTGTAGCCATCGCCGTCAACAACCGAATGATACCGCGTCCGCAATGGGACGGATTCGGGCTGCAAGAGAATGATAACCTGATTGTGATTAAAGCAGCCTGCGGAGGATAGCCTATGTTAAGCCTACAATTTATCACCCATCAAACAGAGAATTACTCCTATCTGGAATCGGCGCGCATGGCTCTCGAAGGGGGCTGTAAATGGATCCAACTGCGCATGAAAGAGGCATCGCCGGAAGAGGTGGAGGCAGTGGCACTGCAACTGAAACCTCTCTGTAAAGCTAAAGAAGCGATCCTGATTCTCGACGACCACGTAGAGCTGGCCAAAAAGCTGGAAGTGGACGGGGTGCACCTGGGCAAAAAAGACATGCCCATCGGCGAAGCCCGGCAGATGCTGGGCGAAGCATTCATCATTGGCGGAACGGCCAACACCTTTGAAGACGTAAAGCTGCATCATGCCGCCGGAGCCGACTATCTGGGCATAGGCCCTTTCCGGTTTACCACCACTAAGAAAAATCTGAGCCCGGTACTGGGACTCGAAGGCTACACCTCCATACTGGCACAGATGAACGAGGCCGGTATCCGGATACCGGTAGTAGCCATCGGAGGGATCGTGGCGGAAGACATTCCGGCCATTATGGAAACGGGGGTGAACGGCATCGCCCTCTCCGGAGCAATCCTGCAAGCACCGGACCCGGTAGAAGAAACAAAAAGAATTCTAAACATATAAGGAAATGAACTGAATTCACCACAGAGTAACACAGAGTTCCACAGAGATGGTTTTCTCTTAATACTCCATAAACAAGAAATTAAAACTCTGTGAGACTCCGTGTTACCCTGTGGTGAAATGAACTCAAAACAAGATCAGAAATGGAAAAGTTAATCATTGCGGGACGTGAATTCAACTCCCGCCTCTTCCTGGGAACAGGTAAATTCAGCTCAAACGAATGGATGGAACAGTCGATACTGGCATCGGGCACCGAAATGGTGACAGTGGCCATGAAACGTGTCGACATGGAGAGCACGGAAGACGACATGCTGAAACATATTGTACATCCGCACATTCAGTTGCTTCCCAACACATCGGGCGTACGCAATGCGGAGGAAGCGGTGTTTGCCGCACAAATGGCACGAGAGGCTTTCGGAACCAACTGGCTGAAACTGGAGATTCATCCCGACCCGCGCTATCTGCTGCCCGACTCGGTGGAGACCCTGAAAGCGACTGAAGAACTGGTGAAACTCGGATTCGTCGTGCTCCCCTATTGCCAGGCAGATCCGGTGCTCTGCAAACAACTGGAAGAAGCGGGAGCCGCCACGGTAATGCCGCTGGGAGCACCTATCGGAACCAATAAAGGACTGCAAACCAAGGAGTTTCTGCAAATCATTATCGAACAGGCCGGTATCCCGGTAGTGGTGGACGCCGGAATCGGAGCACCGAGCCATGCGGCGGAGGCTATGGAAATGGGTGCATCGGCATGCCTGGTAAACACAGCTATCGCCGTAGCCGGCAACCCGATAGAAATGGCAAAAGCCTTCAAGCAGGCAGTAGAAGCCGGACGGACGGCATACGAGGCCGGACTGGGTATGCAGGCCATAGGGTTCGTGGCGGAAGCAAGCTCACCACTGACGGCATTTTTAAACGAATAAAACAATAACCTCGCCTCCGGCCCCTCTCCCGTCGATCACTCTTCGGGAAAAGAATACGGGGCTGAGAGATCCTAATAACGAATGTATGGAACAAAGAATAAAATTTCCCCGCTCTGAGAAGGTATATCTGTCCGGCAAGCTATTCCCCGAAATCCGTGTAGGTATGCGAAAAGTAGAGCAAGTGCCCAGCACAACTTTCGAAGGAGAAAAGAAGGTGATCACTCCCAATCCGCATGTGTACATCTACGATACCAGCGGTCCTTTCAGTGACCCCGACATAGAAATCGACCTGAAAAAAGGCCTCCCGCGCCTGCGTGAAGAATGGATACTGAACAGAGGAGACGTGGAACAATTGCCCGAGATCAGTTCGGAATACGGACGCATGCGGCGGGATGACGGGAGCCTCGACCACCTCCGTTTTGAACATATCGCACTGCCCTACCGGGCCAAGGCCGGCCGGCATATCACCCAGATGGCGTATGCCAAACAGGGCATTGTCACTCCCGAAATGGAATATGTGGCTATCCGTGAGAATATGAACTGCGAAGAACTGGGCATCGAGACCCATATCACACCCGAATTCGTACGTCAGGAAATAGCCGAAGGACGGGCGGTGCTGCCTGCCAACATCAACCATCCCGAAGCCGAACCTATGATTATAGGCCGCAACTTCCTGGTGAAAATCAATACCAACATCGGCAACTCCGCCACTACCTCGAGCATAGACGAAGAGGTGGAGAAAGCAATGTGGAGCTGTAAATGGGGAGGAGACACATTGATGGATCTTTCGACCGGAGAGAACATACACGAAACGCGGGAATGGATCATCCGCAACTGTCCCGTTCCGGTGGGGACCGTACCTATCTACCAGGCTCTGGAAAAGGTAAACGGAAAGGTAGAGGACCTGACCTGGGAACTGTATCGCGACACGCTGATCGAGCAGTGTGAGCAGGGAGTGGACTACTTCACCATCCATGCGGGCATCCGCCGGCATAATGTGCACCTGGCGGAAAAACGCCTCTGCGGCATCGTATCCCGCGGCGGAAGTATCATGAGCAAATGGTGTCTGGTGCACGACCGGGAAAGCTTCCTTTACGAACACTTCGATGACATCTGCGACATCCTGGCACAATACGATGTCGCAGTGTCGCTCGGCGACGGCCTACGGCCCGGATCGACCCACGACGCCAATGATGAAGCGCAATTTGCCGAGCTCGACACAATGGGCGAACTGGTGGTGCGCGCCTGGGAGAAAAACGTACAGGCATTTATCGAAGGACCGGGACATGTGCCGATGCACAAGATACGCGAAAACATGGAACGCCAGATTGAAAAATGCCACAATGCCCCGTTCTATACGCTCGGCCCGCTGGTGACGGACATCGCTCCGGGATACGACCACATCACTTCGGCTATCGGAGCGGCACAAATAGGATGGCTGGGAACAGCCATGCTATGCTATGTGACCCCTAAAGAGCACCTCGCCCTGCCCGATAAAGAAGATGTACGCGTGGGAGTAATCACTTATAAAATAGCCGCCCATGCGGCCGATCTGGCCAAAGGACACCCGGGGGCACAGGTACGCGACAACGCACTGAGCAAAGCCCGGTACGAATTCCGGTGGAAAGACCAGTTCGACCTGTCGCTCGATCCGGAACGTGCATTCTCTTACTTCCATGCCGGACGGCATACCGACGGAGAGTATTGCACCATGTGCGGACCGAATTTCTGCGCGATGCGACTGAGCCGCGATCTGAAGAAAACTCAAAAACAAAAATAGGATGACTGCAACGGAAAGGACAGCGGAATACCGGAAAGCACTCGATGTGCCTATCTCCCAACTGGAGACGGACCGGATTGTAAAAGAAATCCTGGATCGACCGGAGAACTTCGACAACATTTACCGGCTGACGTCGGACGATAAATTATTGGTGTCCTGGCGGGCTTTATGGATATGCGACAAACTGTGCAGGCAGAAGCCGGAGTGGCTGATCCCTTTCAGGGAAGAGCTGACCGGAAGGTTGATGTCCTGCGGGCACGATGGTTCGAAACGACTGCTTCTTTCCATACTCTACCATGCACCCGCAACGAAGGTGCCTTCCGTGGCTCTGCTCAACTTCTGCCTGGACGCCATGCTGTCGCCCCAAGAGAGTATCGGCGTGCAATCGCTCGCCATCCGAATGGCTTACCGCCTGTGCGAGCCCGAGCCGGAGTTGCTGTATGAGCTGCGTACCATACTGGAGAGTACAGAGACGGAAATGTATTCGACCGCCGTAAAATCGGCTGTACGGAACACATTGAAGAAGATTAACCAGAAGAATAAAAAGAAAAAATAAAATGTTTTCAGATGAATTAGAAAAGATTTCCTGGGAAGAGACGACTAAAGCCATCTATTCCAAAACTGACGCTGATGTGCGCCGCGCATTGTCGAAGGAACACTGCGATGTAAATGATTTTATGGCATTGATTTCGCCGGCTGCCGCTCCATATCTGGAGACGATGGCACGTCTCAGCCGGAAGTATACGATGGAACGCTTCGGAAAAACAATCTCGATGTTCGTGCCTCTCTATATTACAAATTCTTGTACAAACTCGTGTGTATACTGCGGCTTTAACCACAACAACCCGATGAAGCGTACCATCCTTACGGAAGAAGAGATGGTGAACGAGTACAAGGCGATCAAGAAGCTGGCCCCCTTTGAGAATCTGTTGCTGGTGACAGGAGAGAATCCTGCCAAAGCCGGAGTGGACTACATCGAACGTGCCCTCTTGCTGGCAAAGCCCTACTTTGCTAACCTTCAGATTGAAGTAATGCCACTTAAAGCAGAAGAATATGAACGACTTACACATGCAGGTCTGAACGGGGTCATCTGCTTTCAGGAGACGTATAATAAAGCCAATTACAACATCTACCACCCCCGCGGCATGAAGTCTAAATTCGAATGGAGGGTCAACGGATTCGACCGCATGGGACAGGCCGGAGTACACAAGATAGGAATGGGCGTACTGATCGGACTGGAGGAATGGAGAACGGATATCACCATGATGGCCTATCATCTCCGCTACTTGCAGAAGCATTATTGGAAAACGAAATATAGTGTCAACTTCCCCCGCATGCGCCCGTCGGAAAACGGAGGCTTCCAGCCCAATGTGGTGATGAACGACCGTGAGTTGGCACAAGTGACTTTTGCGATGCGCATCTTCGACCATGATGTAGACATCTCCTACTCTACCCGCGAAAGCGCAGCCTTCCGTAACCACATGGCTACGCTCGGAGTGACCACCATGAGTGCAGAAAGCAAAACGGAACCGGGAGGATACTTTACCTATCCGCAAGCACTGGAACAGTTTCACGTAAGCGACGAGCGGAAAGCCGTGGAGGTGGATGCAGCACTACGGTCGCTGGGGCGGATACCGGTATACAAAGACTGGGACACGGCGCTGACGCTACCCCAATGCTGATAACTGAAATAAAAGGGAATTTATGGAAAGATACAGCAGACAAACCATGCTTCCGGAAATAGGAGAAGCAGGACAGCTAAAGCTAAAAGCTGCCAAAGTACTGATTGTAGGCGTGGGAGGACTCGGTTCTCCCATCGCCCTCTATCTGGCCGGCGCTGGAGTGGGTACCATCGGGTTGGCAGATGACGACGAAGTGAGCCTCAGCAATCTGCAGAGGCAGATACTCTACACGGAGGAGGAAGTGGGCGACCTGAAGGCTATCTGTGCCTCCATGCGGATCAGCGCCCTCAACAGGGAGATAAAAGTGAATGCCTGTCCGGGAAGGCTAAGTAAAGAAAATGCACGCGATCTGATAGGCCAGTATGACATCATCGTGGACGGTTGCGATAACTTTGCAACCCGGTATCTGCTCAGCGATGTCTGTTCGGAGCTCGGGAAACCGTATGTATACGGTGCTATCTGCGGATTTGAAGGACAGGTGTCCGTCTTCAACTACGGAGAAGGAACTCAACGGAAAACTTATCGTGACCTCTACCCGGACGAAGAAGGAATGTTACACATGCCTCCTCCTCCCAAGGGGGTGGTCGGAGTGACACCGGCAGTAACGGGCAGTGTGGAAGCATGCGAAGTTCTCAAAATCATTTGTGGATTCGGAGAGGTCCTGGCAGGCAAACTATGGACAATTGACTTGCGGACATTGCAATCTAACATATTTTCACTATAAAGGTTGGTTTCTGAGTAAGTTAATTAGTAACTTTGCTAAACTTAACAGTTTAACAAAAGAAATGAAACTTATCGTAGTAACGACGCCTACTTTCTTTGTAGAAGAAGATAAGATTATCACTGCTCTTTTTGAAGAGGGACTGGATATTCTGCATCTCAGAAAACCGGAAACACCGGCTATGTATTCAGAGCGCCTGTTGACACTGATTCCGGAGAAATACCACAAACGGATTGTCACGCACGAACACTTCTATCTGAAAGAAGAATTCAACCTGATGGGAATTCATCTGAATGCACGAAATCCCAAAGAACCGCATGACTATTCGGGACATATCAGTTGTTCGTGTCACTCGGTGGAGGAAGTGAAGAATAAAAAGCACTTTTATGATTATGTATTCATGAGCCCGGTTTATGACAGTATCTCGAAAGAGGGATATAACTCACCCTATACAGCCGAAGAACTGCGCCTGGCAGCCAAAGACAAGATCATTGACAACAAGGTGATGGCATTGGGAGGTATTACGCCGGATAACATACTGGAAGTGAAAGATTTCGGATTCGGAGGTGCAGTAGTTTTAGGAGATTTATGGGGCAAATTCGACGCTTGCTCCGACCAGGATTACCTGGCAGTGATAGAACACTTCAAGAAGCTGAAAAGAATGGCGGACTGAACGAAACGACAACAGACAAAATAAAATAGGGTGATTCTCCTTGCGGAGGTCACCCTATTTCGTTGAAACCTATTTGATTAAAATTCGTAATGGAATCCGAATGTAAGGTCTTCACTGCTTGCGCTAAAGCCAAAACCGTTACCCATATAATCGTCCTTATATCCCAGGAAGCCACATTTGGCAACCAGGCTGAAATGCTGGTTCAACTTGATAGCGATACCCGGTTTCAGACCGATCTCGAAACCGTTTACAGCATCACCGCCATCTTTCACCTTAGTGGTAGCAAAACCAAATCCGCCATCGACAAACAGACGTACGATCTTGTTTTCATAATAAGAAAAACGTGCGTAAGGAGCAATGGCAAATGTGTTTGTCGAGATATGCTCCTTGTATTCATGGTTGAACTGAAGCTCAACGCCCAATGCCCATTGTTCGCTCAGGTTGTATCCGATCTCCGGAGCCAGTTTAAAGGAAGTGGTATTGGCATCATCATTACGCCACAAACCTACGGTACCTCCCATGTAAAGGTCTTGTGCCTTAACAGATAAAGTTGCAATAGCAACAAATAAAAACAATACAATCTTTTTCATCTTCTTAGTAGTTTTAATTAAATACACCTGTTTTGAAAACAAACAAAAGAATAATTTCACTTTTGTTTCGGGGCGCAAAAGTATATCATATTCATTAATTAAACAACTATTTCGATCATTATTCACCGGAGAGCAAAATGAAAAAAGCCGCTTGTAATTGATTTACAGCGGCTTTTCTATTTAAATATTTACCGGTTTCCCTCAGAACTTATAACCTACGCTAATAGAAAGATTCAGATTCTTACCATTTACGTTGTCCATGACATCGACAAACCCGAACTGACCGTCAAGCCCTGCGATAATCTTGCCAAACTCCGCGGCAACACCGATACCAAGACCTACATCGCCACGTTTCAGCAGACCGTCGTCACCAAAGGTATCGACTTCCAAGCGCCCTTTGCCCAGATCTACTTTAGAATTACCCGCGATACCGCAAGCAAAATAAGGACCTGCACTCAACACGATATTAGTATTATCGGCTACTTTGAAACGCGCAGCAGCCATAACCGGCAGTTCCAGATAAACAGCATTCACACTCAGTTCGTCCTTCTTGGCACCTTTGGAAGATACAAACAAAGAGGGTTGCAACGACCAGATTTCATTAAATCCATACTCCATGCCACCGCCTATCTTGAATCCTACTTTGGCATTCATGTCAAAATCACCGGTAAAGTTACTGATATTCATTCCCACCTTGGCATTCCAGCTCACTTGAGAAAAGCCCACAACCGAAACGAGGGCAAACAATACAAACACAAGATTTCTTTTCATAATTCTGTAATTTTAGTTTGTTAAAAATATAATAAGTAAGGTTTCATAAGATAAAGGAAATATTTTTATTTGAATTATACAAATATTTACTCTACATTTTAGGTTTCCGCCGGCTTTTCTCTCCTGTAGGCTCTGTCTGCACCATACAGATATATACAAAAAGGCGAGGCTACCCTCTTGGAGTAGCCTCGCACAAACCAGTTAATCTAAAGTTATTCTTCGATGGCTGCCTGTGCCGCTGCCAGACGTGCGATAGGCACACGGAACGGAGAACAGCTAACGTAATTCAAACCTACTTTATGGCAGAACTTAACAGATGAAGGCTCACCGCCATGTTCACCACAGATACCGCACTTCAGGTCCGGACGGATGGCACGGCCTTTTTCGGTTGCCATACGTACCAACTGGCCTACACCATTTTGGTCGAGTACCTGGAACGGGTCTACTTTCAGAATCTTCTTCTCCAGATAAACCGGAAGGAAAGAAGCTATATCGTCACGAGAGTAACCGAAAGTCATCTGAGTCAAGTCGTTGGTTCCGAACGAGAAGAACTCGGCAGACGAAGCGATACGGTCGGCAGTCAGAGCTGCACGGGGAATTTCGATCATGGTTCCGACTTTGAAGTCGATGCGGTCTCCCACCTCTTCAAAGAGCTTGTCTGCTTCGGCACGAATCACACTTTCCTGCTGTTGGAACTCGTAAAGAATACCTGTCAGCGGCACCATAATTTCGGGATGTGTCTCTATTCCTTCTTTCTTCAGTTCAAGAGCGGCACCCAGAATGGCACGAGTCTGCATCTGTGTGATTTCGGGATACGTATTTCCCAAACGGCAACCACGGTGACCCAACATCGGGTTGTGTTCGCAGAGCGATTCGACACGCTGCTGGATATATTGCAGGCTTACTCCCATTGTATCGGCCATCTCCTGCTGTCCTTTCAGATCGTGAGGAACAAATTCATGCAAAGGAGGATCGAGCAGACGTACAGTCACCGGACAACCGGCCATTGCCTTGAAGATTCCCTTGAAGTCGGCTTGCTGATATGGCAAGATCTTGGCAAGAGCTTTGCGGCGTCCCTCAGCATTTTCTGCCAGAATCATCTCACGCATGGCTTTGATCTTTTCACCTTCGAAGAACATGTGTTCCGTACGGCAAAGACCGATACCTACCGCACCGAAATTACGGGCAACTTCGGCATCATGCGGAGTGTCGGCATTGGTGCGAACCTGCAGACGGGTATATTTATCAGCCAACTTCATCAGATCGGCAAAGTCGCCAGACAGTTCGGCTGCTTTCGTTTCTACTTTACCCTGATAAACCTCACCGGTACTACCGTTCAAGGAGATGAAATCTCCCTCTTTCAGCAATACACCATCCACTTCCACTGTACGGGCCTTGTAGTCGATATTCAATGCACCGGCTCCCGAAACACAGCATTTACCCATACCACGGGCAACCACGGCTGCATGTGAGGTCATACCTCCACGGGCGGTCAGGATACCTTCGGCAACTGCCATACCGGCCAAATCTTCGGGTGAAGTCTCGATACGAACCATCACAACGCGTTTTCCGGCAGCATGCCATTCGGCTGCATCGTCAGCAAAGAATACGATCTGACCGGTAGCAGCACCCGGAGAAGCCGGCAAACCGCGAGTCAGCACTTTAGCCTGTTTCAAAGCAGACTTATCGAATACCGGGTGAAGTAATTCATCCAGTTTATTGGGTTCTACACGCATCAGCGCGGTCTTTTCGTCAATCATGCCCTGGCGGAACAGATCCATGGCGATTTTTACCATGGCAGCACCGGTACGTTTACCGTTACGTGTCTGAAGGAACCAAAGTTTGCCTTCCTGAACGGTGAACTCCATATCCTGCATGTCTTTGTAGTGATTTTCAAGCTTGGTCTGCAATTCATCCAACTGCTTGTAGATCTCCGGCATAGCCTCTTCCATAGAAGGATATTTTGATGCACGTTCCTCTTCGCTCACACCGGCAAGCTGAGCCCAACGCTGGGAACCGATCTTAGTGATCTGCTGCGGAGTACGGATACCCGCCACCACGTCTTCACCTTGTGCATTGATCAGATATTCACCATTGAAGAGGTCCTCGCCCGTAGCGGCATCACGGGAGAAGCATACACCTGTTGCGGAAGTATCGCCCATGTTACCGAACACCATTGCCTGAACACTTACGGCAGTACCCCATTCATCGGGAATTCCTTCCATCTTACGGTACAGGATGGCACGTTCGTTCATCCATGAATTGAACACGGCGCAGATAGCTCCCCAAAGCTGTTCGTATGCACAAGTCGGGAAGTCCTTGCCTGTTTGTGCCTTTACGGCAGCTTTAAATTTCTTCACGAGTTCCTTGAGATCTTCCACCTCGAGCTCGTTGTCCAGCTTCACGCCTTTGGCATGTTTCACTTCTTCAATGATCGCCTCAAACGGATCCTGGTCTTCTTTGTTAACAGGTTTCATACCCAATACTACATCACCGTACATCTGTACGAAACGGCGGTAAGAATCCCATGCAAAACGAGCGTTTCCGGTCTTACGGGTCAGACCTTCAACCACTTCATCATTCAAACCCAGATTCAGGATCGTATCCATCATACCCGGCATGGATGCACGTGCACCCGAACGCACAGAAACCAGCAACGGATTCTCTACGTCACCAAATTTTGAACGCATCAGGTTCTCAATATTTGCAATAGCTTTTTCTACTTCTTCTTTCAGGAGAGATACGACCTTTTCCTGTCCCATCTCGTAATATTCGGTACAAACGTCAGTTGTAATTGTGAAGCCCGGAGGTACGGGGACACCGATCAGATTCATTTCGGCAAGGTTCGCACCTTTGCCCCCAAGTAAGTTTCGCATACCGGCCTTTCCTTCTGCCAGTCCATTACCAAAGGTATAAACTCTTTTTTTGTCCATAATACGATTTTAAAGTTATTAGTTGTGATTCTTTTCTGTTCGCAAATCTAAGGATATTTCGCAAACCAGAAAACTTTTATATGAAAAACTTTCTATCAAAATGCAATTTCGACATTGCAATCTGCATTATTTCACTTCATATAGAGAAATACGAAAAAAAATACCTACTTTTGCGAAAGATTTTATTAATATGGCGTAGAATGGTGATTTAATAGATTCACGCTTTATACTCAAAGAAATCATTTTAATATAATTCAAGGAGTACTGTGGCTAGAAAGAAAAAAGAACTTCCTCTGCTGGAGAAGGTGACAATAACGGATGTGGCTGCCGAAGGAAAAGCCATCGCAAAAGTAGATGACCTGGTCGTTTTTGTACCTTACGTAGTGCCGGGCGACGTGGTAGATTTGCAGGTAAAAAGAAAAAAGAATAAATACGCCGAAGCTGAAGCGGTGAAGTTTCACGAACTCTCACCGGTACGTGCCGTTCCTTTTTGCCAGCACTATGGCGTATGCGGCGGGTGTAAATGGCAGGTATTGCCCTACGCAGAACAAATCAAATACAAACAGAAACAGGTGGAAGACAACCTCCGCCGTATCGGAAAGATCGAATTGCCGGAAATCTCTCCTATCCTGGGATCTGCTAAAACAGAGTTTTACCGGAACAAACTGGAGTTCACCTTCTCGAACAAACGCTGGCTGACAGCGGAAGAAGTGAAACAGGACGTCAAATATGACCAGATGAACGCGGTGGGATTCCACATTCCGGGAGCATTCGACAAGGTGCTCGCCATCGAAAAGTGCTGGTTGCAGGATGATATCTCTAACCGTATCCGCAATACGATCCGCGATTACGCCTACGAGCACAACTACTCTTTCATCAATCTCCGTTCGCAGGAAGGAATGCTCCGCAACATGATTGTACGTACCTCGAGTACCGGCGAACTGATGGTGATTCTGATTTGCAAGATAACGGAAGAGCATGAAATGGATCTCTTCAAGCAGTTATTGCAATATGTTGCCGACCAATTCCCGGAAATAACCTCTCTCCTATACATTATTAATAATAAATGTAACGACACGATCAATGACCTCGATGTACACGTATTCCGTGGCAATGATCACATCTTCGAGGAGATGGAGGGACTTCGTTTCAAGGTGGGACCGAAATCGTTCTATCAGACCAACTCGGAACAGGCATACAATCTTTATAAGGTGGCACGCGACTTTGCCGGACTGACAGGTGACGAACTGGTATATGACCTCTATACGGGTACCGGAACCATCGCCAACTTTGTGTCACGCCAGGCACGAAAAGTGATCGGCATCGAATATGTTCCCGAAGCCATAGAAGATGCAAAAGTGAATGCCGAGATCAATGGAATAGAGAACACCCTGTTCTTTGCCGGAGACATGAAGGATATCCTGACACAGGATTTCATCAATCAGTACGGGCGTCCGGATGTAATCATCACCGACCCTCCCCGGGCGGGAATGCATCAGGATGTGGTAGACGTAATCTTATTTGCCGAACCCAAACGGATCGTATATGTTAGTTGTAATCCGGCTACACAAGCGCGTGACCTCCAGTTGCTGGATGTCAAATATCGTGTGAAAGCAGTGCAACCGGTAGATATGTTCCCCCACACCCATCACGTGGAAAACGTAGTGCTGCTTGAACTTAAATAAAAAAATGAATATGAAGAGAATCAAACGAACTCCGGCCGAGAAGGCCCGTGCACAATATACCGGCTATCTGGTGAAAGAACCGATGGAATTAATGGATTTCCTTGCGGCCAAAATGCCCGATGCCAGCCGTACCAAGCTAAAGTCTCTGTTGAGCAAACGAATCGTGCTGGTTGACAATGTGATCACGACACAATTCAACTTTCCTCTGCAACCGGGCATGAAGGTGCTTATCAGCAAGGACAAGAACAAGAAAGAATTCCGCCATCCGCTACTGAAGATAGTCTACGAGGACGCCTATATCATCGTAGTGGAGAAAAAGGAAGGATTGCTTTCCGTTGGCACAGAGCGGCAGAAAGAACGTACTGCCCAGCATATTTTAAGCGAATATGTAGGTCGTTCGGGACGCGGAAACCGCATCTACGTGGTTCATCGCCTGGACCGAGATACTTCGGGATTAATGATGTTTGCCAAAGACGAAAAGACACAATACACGTTGCGTGACCATTGGCACGACATCGTGACGGACCGTCGCTATGTAGCGGTGGTTACCGGCGAGATGGAGAAAGACAGCGACACGGTAGTGTCCTGGCTGACAGACCGTACCTTGTACGTCAGCTCAAGCAGCTATGATGATGGCGGTTCCAAATCGATCACCCACTATCGCACCATCAAACGTGCCAATGGCTACTCGCTGGTAGAATTGCGATTGGAAACCGGACGTAAGAATCAGATACGTGTACACATGCAGGATCTGGGGCATCCTCTGATCGGAGACGGACGTTATGGGATAGACGGTGGGCCCAATCCTCTCGGGCGCCTGGCTTTGCATGCTTTCAAACTTTGTTTCTATCATCCGGTGACAGATCAGCTAATGGAGTTTGAAACCCCTTACCCTCCTACATTCAAGAAGCTATTTCTGAAGAAATAATATAAATAGGGATGTATCAAAACTCGTATTTACCACAGATTACACAGATTTACACAGATAAATAGTATTGGTTATCAGTAAATTAAAAATCGTTCTGTGTAAATCTGTGTAATCTGTGGTGAGTTATGAAACACCTTCATTTAATATTTGCCGGATATAAGTTTATTCCATTCTTAATTCAAAGTTAAATCCCCGGGCATCGTCCGAAAGATAAAAGGCACCGGTTATCCGATCTCCGTATATCCTTACGTCGTCCATATAAGAGATACCGTTCTTACCGTAATTCAATACTAAATTACGATTATAAGAATCTTCCCAATACCACTGAAAGCGAAACTGATCATACAAAAGACCGTCTGAAGCATAGAACTGGGTCTCCACTCCAAAACCGTCGTTCCCGAACTCAAAGGTACTGAACAGGGGTTCACCATTATGGGCATTCATCCCTACATCGCCGGTCCATGCCCGCCCGGTAATGACATATTCAATCTCTCCCTGATCGTCCTCGCAAGACGCGAATCCGACAGCGAGCATCAGTATCAGTAAAATCTTCCAATAGCCTTTCATTTCTTCCTATCTCCTTCTCTAATTAGTTTCTGTTATATTTTGAATCGACAAATACAACTACCTTTCCGTTCAGCTTCCCGGACATATTATGCTCACGTACCCACACGTTATCGAAATAAGTCACCCCGTTCACTCCATAGTCAAAAACAATACCTTCCATCGTATCGTCTATCCACGACCAGGTCAGATTATTGGTCTCCGTGCGGTAAGGCTGACTTTCATTTACATGATAATAGGCATAAGTCTCTGCCAGCCGGCCGTTATCATCAAACTTCAATGTATGCCGAACCCACTCGTCTACATCATTCTTCTCCGAATCATTCACCCAGGTTTTGCCACAGAGCTTTGCATTGCTATTTCGTAGATAATCATCTGAATAATACTTGTCACCACAAGAGCTTAGGCCTACTATAGCTACCAATAAGAATAGCGTTTTCATAAAATTCAATGTCTTCATAAGTGTCATTTGTCATTAAATTAATAATACACGGACAAATATAAGGATTGTTTTCTAATAAAAAGGAAATAGGATAAATAAAAACATTTCCCAAAGGATAATGGGGGATGTTGCTAGCAAGGAAGAAAAAATTTCATCCGATAGAGTTTTAAGCCAACCTTTAAATATAGATCTTCCTTAGTCCTAATTCCATAAGGTACAATTAATACCAGTGCAGCACATCGTAATATCTTGCATTTTGCACAAATTTCAATTCCATAAGGTACAATTAATACTAACCGGACTTACAGCTGATAATCAGTTAGAGTAATTTCAATTCCATAAGGTACAATTAATACCAATTACACAGATCGTAAAACTTGCCGAGCTATTTAATTTCAATTCCATAAGGTACAATTAATACCGTATTCGCCATCGAACCGAAGACCGGCGTGTATATTTCAATTCCATAAGGTACAATTAATACAGCAAGGGAAACTGTACGATGTACAAGTACTCGGATTTCAATTCCATAAGGTACAATTAATACCTGATGAAGCGATTAAGAAGATCAATGTGATGATTAAATTTCAATTCCATAAGGTACAATTAATACTCAGTTACCCTGACGGCCAATCCTTCCGCCATTTCCATTTCAATTCCATAAGGTACAATTAATACGAAGTCCGCTGAAATCCAGCCCGCCTTTTCGTTCATTTCAATTCCATAAGGTACAATTAATACTCTACCCATCAATCAACGCAATTACTTAGTAATAAGCCAAATGCTTTTGCAGAAAATTGCTTTTCTTTAGAAATAATGTGTCGATCAAGAATAATATAAAAAACATAGGTTAGCGACATAGGTACTAAACATCTATATATCAACATGTCATAGAGCGTTTCCGTTACTTTACCATTGATAATTCACAATAACAAATTACTTCGACAACCGTCTTACAAAAAATTATCAATGTTAGCAAGTTCTTTGCCCACTATTTCCTTTTCCAAAGAGCATTGAGTAGCCCCTTTAAAAATAATAATGCAATCTTCTTCGGGGTTCATAACCCCTTTTGCTAATAATAATAGCTCTTTTAAACGTACTTCCGAAAGTTCACCTTCAAATACAGAATTCTGAATCCAATTCAAATACCTACGACATAATCTCAACATCTTTGAGACCCTCTTTTCTCCAAAATCATAAACAAAAATAACATACATATCTACCAGTACATTTTAAACGGTTTATACTCCTCTATTTCCAATAAATGTTTCGCCAACTTATAACACTCTAATTTTATCAAATGTCTATAGCTGACATTACGGTTTAAGATTCTGTGCTTTATTGTCTCAATCAACTTATCTTCAATTGCTTTCACAAATATTTTTTTACCTGTCTGATTGAGTAAACATTTATTCAATTTCCAATCGAAATGCTTTTCTTGGATTTCCTTTTTATTCAAGACTTTCTTCATTTCTACATAGACAAATATGTTGCAAACTTGCTTTACGGGCATCCTCAAGTGCAGCAAAAGCAAAATAAATAACAGGAGAAAGCATTACTCCCCGCTTTAAAACAGAGCGTGCTCTCATAAAAGTTTTCCCTTTCTTACTCCAAGCTTTAGCCTGTACCACTTCCTGTTGGATATTGATACCAGCGTAAGAAAGTTTATGTCTCATGATTGCAGTCACTTCCAACTTCTGCCTAATTCCTTCAATAATGGAAGGAGTCAGAAACTGCTGAGAATAAGTTTCTCCGCCACTGGCATCACGAACCGCAGTCCAAGGCTTAATAAAGCCAAAAGGTCCTGCATATTTTACTACATAATATTTCATATTTACACCTTTTAAATCAAAGCTCCATATCCGCTACCAGTTCCGTTCCCCAGACCAACTACCCAAGCAAACCTTTTACTAGTCTGAGTGCCATGAATAATAACCGGACACATATTGGCTATACTTTTGATACCATGAATAGTCACCATTTTCTTTTTCTTCTTTGAGTAGCTTATATCAAATTCGACTCTTAACGTATCGTCTTCCGGTAGCCCGGCTTCCCTCATTTTATGTTTCAAGGTTTCTGTCATAAGTTGATTACTTTCCTGATCATCATAGAAATAATATTTATAGCCCATAATTTCTTCTATTCGTCGTTTAATAAATATAGGAGAAGCTAAAAAAAATCTTTGTGGCTCTTCTGTAAAGACAGGACTCCCGACAATAGTAATATCTTTCACACATAAGCCATAAAAGATTTCCGAATCCAACAGAATACTATCAATTATCTTTTTAAGATGCTGATCTTCATGAAAGCTAATAAGCAATTCAGCTCCATTCGGAAATACATAGCCTTTTTTATCAACCATCACACCACCTAGCAGCCAAGAAAAAGAATATAAAGATATCTTGTCATGCAATTCATTATTTCCTAACCATTTATGAATTACTCCAATCAACTTCCCTTGATAATCAAAAGGAAGGATTTTTTCATTTGAAGTTGTTTTAATTCTTATCCTCATTTGTTATTTATTTTTATGTAAAGAAAAGCATTTATTTTTTTTGCCATGACAAATTCTAAGTATGTTACATAACATTCTTCTTAAAAGTAAACATATAGTTAAAAAGTTTCCTAATACAAGAATCACTAGTAATCAGCTCAAAAGAAAGCCTAAAGCATGAATAGGATGCAAATTGTTTGATATATAGAAAAATCGCTAACTTATACTAAAGATAAAAGTATCCTTATGGAAGATTCCCTTGAAATTAAATGAATAAAAAGAGAAATAACATGCAGTTTCAGTGCTGTCTGAAGATAAATATGCAAAAACACTCGGACGTTTATTAATATCGTTTAGGTCTTTTGTTAACTTCCTCCAAGTCTTTTATTAACTTCGTTCAAGTCTTTTGCCAACTTCCTCCAAGTCTTTTGTTAACTCCATGACAAAAGAAGAGATATATGGCTGCATAAAAGCACTTTTCCCATTTATTGGCACTGAGAGAAGCAACCGAAAGAAGATGGCAGATACATGCAAAATCGTTAAAACAGACAGCACTATAATATAAACAGAAACGATAAACGATCCATATCACAAGAAAACCGTATAATCGGCATCATCTTGAATCGCCCTAATGCTCCTATTTAGCGTTTTTTTCCGCAAGAGTGGATACGGAGCTTAAAGAATCAAATCTGAGCAGCATTAAAATACAAAATGACAAAATGACTAATTAGCCTTTATTACTTTTCTTCACCTCTGATTCCCCGAAATTATCTTTCCTAAAATACCGCATTCCCCTTTTTATTCCCTACATTTGTACTACGAATAAAAAATCAAGATAGTAAAATGAAAAAATTTATCAAAGGAGTCCGGTTTACTCCTTCCAATTATCCGGATGAAATAGAAGATAAAATACAGAAATACAGAAAACAAGGTTATAAACTTCCTCCACGCAAGGTATTGCGCACACCGGAACAAATTGAAGGTATCCGTGAAAGTGCAAAGATCAACACAGCTCTGCTGAACCACATTGCAGAAAATATTCGTGAAGGAATGTCCACCGAAGAGATCGATCGTTTGGTCTACGATTTCACCACGTCCCATGGGGCTATTCCGGCTCCTCTAAACTATGAAGGATTTCCCAAAAGCGTCTGCACCAGCATCAACGATGTAGTATGCCACGGAATCCCCAGTTCAACCGAAATTCTAAAAAGCGGAGATATTATCAACGTAGATGTTTCTACCATTTACAATGGTTATTTCTCTGACGCATCACGCATGTTTATGATCGGCGAAGTCAGCCCTGAAAAACAGAGATTGGTACAGGTCACTAAAGAATGTATGGAGATCGGCATAGCTGCCGCACAGCCTTGGGCCCGTTTAGGTGACGTAGGTGCGGCTATTCAGGAACATGCCGAAAAGAACGGTTATAGTGTGGTACGCGACTTATGCGGACATGGAGTGGGAATCAAATTCCATGAGGAACCCGACGTAGAGCACTTCGGACGCCGCGGTACCGGTATGTTGATTCTTCCGGGAATGACTTTTACCATCGAACCGATGATCAACATGGGAACGTATGAGGTCTTTGTCGACTCTGCTGATGACTGGACAGTCTGCACAGACGACGGATTGCCGTCTGCACAATGGGAAAATATGATTCTGATTAATGAAACCGGAAACGAAATACTGACTTATTAAATGGAACTGACTCTCCTCTTGATTATTGCAGCCTTACTGGTTGCCCTGCTCGCATTGACACTTACCCGCAACAATCGCGCACAAAGCGAAGAGATGCAACGGGCATTGCGCCAACAAATGCAGGAAAACCGGGAAGAGTTGAATCGCAGTATTCGCGAGTTACGCATGGAAATGACGCAAACCCTGAATCAGGGTTTGCAACAGCTGCAAGATGCCATGCATAAGAACATGATGACCACCGGAGAACTGCAACGCCAAAAGTTCGACGCAATGGCACGCCAGCAGGAAACGCTGATACAGTCCACCGAGAAGCGTCTGGACGACATGCGCGTGATGGTTGAAGAGAAATTACAAAAGACTCTCAACGAACGCATCGGACAATCTTTCGAGATAGTCCGTTCGCAACTTGAAAATGTGCAAAAGGGCCTGGGCGAAATGAAGTCGCTCGCACAAGACGTAGGCGGTCTCAAGAAGGTTCTGAGTAACGTGAAAATGCGCGGAACGTTCGGTGAGGTCCAGCTAGGCGCACTTCTGGAACAGATGATGAGTCCGGAACAGTATGAAGCGAATGTCAAGACCAAGAAAAGCGGAACCGAATTTGTGGAGTTCGCCATCAAACTTCCGGGAAAAGATGATGCCAACAGCACTGTTTATCTGCCAATCGACGCCAAATTCCCCAAAGATGTTTACGAACAATACTACGATGCTTTCGAAGCCGGAGATGCCGCATTGATGGAATCGTGCGGACGCCAACTGGAGACAACCATCAAAAAAATGGCGAAGGATATCCACGACAAGTATGTCGATCCTCCGTTTACAACGGACTTCGCTATCTTATTTCTCCCCTTCGAAAGCATCTATGCAGAAGTGATCCGCCGGACAAGCTTAGTTGAAACGCTACAAAAGGATTACAAGATTGTAGTAACCGGACCGACTACTTTGGGAGCTATCCTGAACAGTTTGCAAATGGGATTCCGGACACTCGCCATACAGAAACGCACAGGCGAGGTATGGACCGTACTGGGAGCTGTAAAAACCGAATTCGGAAAATTCGGAGGACTGCTTGAGAAGGTCCAGAAGAATCTGCAAAGCGCAGGTGACCAGTTGGAAGAAGTGATGGGAAAACGTACGCGCGCCATCGAACGCAAACTCCGTCAGGTCGAAGAACTCCCCCACGAGGAAAGCCGGAGAATATTACCGATAGACGATGGCGGAGAAGATGACTGACCGATAAAAACAAAGAAGCATACAGCCATGGAAATAACACTTAAAAATCAGTTCATTACTTTGTGGAATACTTATTTTCCACAAGCCGGACTTCCGATAACATTCCAATACTCGGCAGATACACAAAATCTCCCGATAGTGGAAGCTCCGAAAGGACATCGGTGCATCATTGCACAGTTGACCCAGGTACAGCGTGGAAAAACTCTCTGCATACAGGCGGATTCTGTGGGATGCCGAGGTGGAAAACGGTACACAAACTTCACGGACAAGATGTTTCCCGGATTCGAATGTTTCCTTTCACACAATGAACAGGGCGAAGGAGAACGATACAAGCAGACTCCGGAGCTGGCAGCTGCCGCTCTGGCACAGTTGCCTGCACTTCCTGTCAAGGGAGAAAACCTGATCTTCAAACGTTGGGATAAGCTGGAAGCGGAAGACATGCCGGAAGTTGTTATCTTTTTTGTATCTGCCGACATCCTCTCCGGTCTGTTCACATTGGCTTGTTTTGACAATGTAGCTCCTGATGCAGTGATCGCTCCCTTTGGTGCAAGCTGTGCTTCTATTATCTATCATCCGTACCGGGAACAACTGGACGGAACCAATCGGGCGGTATTGGGATCATTCGATCCTTCTGCACGCAAATGTATGAAACCCGATCTCTTGTCTTTTGCCATTCCGTTTAACAAGTTCAAGAGTATGGTGTCACAAATGGAAGAAAGTTTCCTAAAGACAGCAACGTGGGATGTAATCAAAAAGAGAATGGGTTCGTCATAATACTCCGGAAGTTCGCGGACAAACATCGCACCTTCCTTCCAGAATATCGCATGATTTCTATTAAAAGGTTCGGGATACCGCAAAGACAATAAATCATTTAGAACAAACAACTAACACTATTAGTTATTCAACTAACAGCATAAATTATTTACCTAATTTTAGCAGGAGATTAGAAAACGGACCTTATTACAGGTGAAAGTTATCTTCTTTTGGGCAAGACCCAATGCAAAACCAGGTATCCCAAGATACCCGCCATTACCGTACCGGATAAAACACCGAGTTTGGCCTGGTTCAATAATACAGGATGGGCGGAGCCGAACGAAAGATTGGCGATGAAAAGCGATACCGTAAAGCCTATTCCACCCAGTAACGCCACTCCGGATATATTCTTCCAGTTCATCCCCAAAGGCATCGGAGTAAGACCGCTTTTGACAGCCAGCCAGGTAAAAGAATAAATCCCCAGAAATTTGCCTGCCAATAATCCCAAAGCAACCGCAAGGGTAACCCCGCCAATAACTTCACCTTCGCCACTAAACATAACACCTGCATTGACAAAAGCGAACAACGGAAGGACAAGATAATTCACTGCACCATGCAGGTTATCCTCAAGCGACTGAAGGGGACTGATGACACGGTCGGAAGCCGACTCAACCTCTTTCAGCTTGGCTATCTGTTGATTGGTCAGTACGATGTTGTTTGCTCCCATTTCGGGGAATGTACTGATAATGCGTCGGATACGCTCAATATATGTACCGACGTTCAACTGTGGTTTGGCCGGAATGACAAAGGCCAGAATAACACCGGAAATCGTACTATGGATACCCGATTGCAGGAAAAGATACCAGATAACCACACCGACAACTAAAAAGAAAATCTTATTGGTAGCTCCCTTCTTACCTATAAAATATAACAGAACGTAAAGCAGCGCCGCCCATAACAAATATTCATAAGCCACGTGTGAACTGTAGAAAATGGCAATCACCAATATACCGCCTATATCATCGACTACCGCAAACGCTGTAAGGAAGATTTTCAGACTCAACGGAACACGCTTGCCCAACAGGCTGAGCACTCCCAAAGAAAAGGCAATATCGGTTGCCATAGGGATAGCCAGTCCTTGCCCGCCTTCAGTGCCCGGAGCACAAACCATGGAATAGATGACAACAGGCACTACCATTCCGCCACATGCGGCAATGAATGGCAGTGCAGCTTTACGGAACGAGGAAAGCTCGCCTACCAGTAACTCTCGCTTAATCTCCAGTCCGACCATTAAGAAGAAAATCGTCATCAGACCGTCATTAATGAACTCAATCATCGTCAGATTGTGTCCCGCATGCGAAAGTAAATTAAAGCCTCCGATGCGAAAATGAAGTTCATGCGACAAAAACTCCTGATACACCGATGCTGCCGGAGAGTTAGCGATTACCGCAGCGGCAATCGCTGTGACAAACAATAGAATACTCGCCGTAATATTCATCGACGAGAAATCCTTCATCGAACGTAAAACTGTCATAATAGGTATATATAATATTAGATTTAAGCAATTCTATGACACGGCTAAGTTGTATAGCTTCGCAATGCCAACTTCTTCACCCATAGTACAAAGATACCGGTCAGAATCAAATTCAATACAATGGTCAGCACTGAAATAACCAATGCAGGACCACCCAAATTGTATCCGAGGGCAATAAAGATGACTCCGGCTCCTACTTCACCACGGGTAAACATACCGATAGAAAGCGCCAGGCGTTCGCTGAACTTCCTATCCCGGTAAAAGAACACAGGAAACAGCTTACCGATATTTGAAAGCAGTGAAACAATCAATACGTGAAGTGCTATCATTCCCCACGACATCATTTCCTGCGAACCTGTCACCGAATGGGTTCCGGCATGTGTCTCGGCAAAGTTCACCCCAATGAAATGCGGCATGCTCATACCTACCAAGAACATAAACAGGAACGAAACCCCTGTTGAAACTTTATGCTCGACAGGAGTATCTATTTCTTTGTGTTTCATGATCATACCCAGCACAAAAGCCGGCAACAACACCTCGATGTGAATACTCCCCCTCTTCGCCATAGAGCTGCTTGCTAAAATAGTAAACGGCTTGGGTAGCAACAAATACAAGCACCGAATAGCCCATTATCGCTTTCCAGTCCTGACGCCAGTTATACCTTCCCAACTGTTTCCAACCCAATGAAAGCAATAAGAAGACAATAAAGACAACCACGATCAGCTGCCAGCGCAAACCAATCATCATTATCTGCAGGGGAATCATTAACAAAATGGTATCGAGGTCATCAAAAATTGCCAGGACCTGAATCTTTTTATAAATCCAACTTGATTTAAGTCCGATGGCGGCGAGCATCGTGAAAAGAATACCGGCCGATGTAGGAGCTGCGAAACGGCTTAACAGCAGATTCTCTTTCCAAGCCTCCCAACTGTTCCAGAATTCTGGCGGCAAAAGCACAAATACATAATAGATAGCAATCAGGAACCAAGGCATGGCGGCAGTAGCCATCGCAATGAAGTAGTCTCCGGCATAACTTCGCCAACGGGTCTTATCAACTTCAAACTCACGCCCTACGTTAATCATAATAAAACTCAGGCAGATGTAAAGAAGAATGTTAGATACAATTTTTACGGTAGCATATCCTTCACCTGCCAATAACGGCAAGTATTGTGATAGCAAAAGGCCAATAATCAAAAAGGCCGAAAAAGACAGAACTTTTCTCATTTTTATTGTTTATCGTTGTTTTAAAGGCAATTGCCAGGGAAAGCTCTGCGGACAGATGACAATTGCCTGGTATATTAGAAACTGGCTGCAACAAAATTTGTTCAGAAAGATTCCTGTTTTTTTATTACGTTGCAGCCTTTATTTCCTAATCCAGTTTAAGCACGGCAAGGAATGCCTTCTGCGGCACTTCCACATTACCGATCTGCTTCATACGTTTTTTTCCTTTTTTCTGCTTCTCAAGCAGCTTACGTTTACGGCTGATATCACCTCCGTAACATTTTGCCGTAACGTCTTTACGCACCGCTTTGATCGTTTCACGAGCTATAATCTTAGCACCGATAGCGGCCTGAATAGCTATTTCAAACTGTTGTCTCGGAATGAGTTCTTTCAACTTCTCACACATCCGACGCCCCATATCATAAGCATTATCGAAGTGAGTCAGGGTAGAAAGCGCATCAACCGATTCACCGTTTAACAAAATATCCAGTTTCACCAATTTGGACGGACGGAAACCATCCGGATGATAATCGAACGAAGCATAACCTTTCGAAATACTCTTCAGTCTGTCGTAGAAGTCGATCACAATTTCACCCAACGGCATATTGTAGAACAACTCGACGCGGTTTCCCGAGATATATTCCTGCTTCAACAATTCGCCCCGCTTACCGAGACAAAGCGTCATGATAGGTCCGATATAATCGGTCGTTGTAATAATAGAAGCTTTGATATAAGGCTCTTCTATATGGTCGATCATAGTCGGATCGGGCATACCGCCGGGGTTATGCACCTCCGTCATATTACCTTGTTTGTCGTAAATATGATAAGATACGTTAGGAACTGTGGTGATGACATTCATATCGAACTCACGATCCAGACGCTCCTGTACAATTTCCATGTGAAGCAATCCCAGGAAGCCACAACGGAAACCGAAGCCTAAGGCCAACGATGATTCCGGTTGGAACGTCAGTGAGGCATCATTCAGCTGCAACTTCTCAAGTGAAGCTCGCAGATCTTCAAATTCTTCGGCTTCGATGGGATAAACTCCGGCAAACACCATCGGCTTCACCTCTTCGAATCCCGCAATCGCTTTATCGCAAGGGCGGGCTACGTGAGTGATCGTATCTCCCACTTTCACCTCTTTCGAAGTCTTAATTCCCGAAATGATATAGCCTACATCTCCCGTCCGGAGTTCCTTGCGTGGAACCATTTCCATCTTCAACACTCCGATTTCGTCTGCAACATACTCTTTCCCGGTATTGAAGAACTTAACCTTATCACCAGCACGGATGACTCCGTTCGTTATCTTAAAATAAGCGATGATTCCACGGAATGAGTTGAATACGGAGTCGAATATCAAAGCTTGCAACGGCGCACTTTCATCACCTTGAGGATGAGGTATACGCTCGATGACCGCTGCCAGTATCTCTTCCACACCCATACCGGTCTTACCGGACGCACGGATAATTTCATCCCGCTTACATCCCAGCAGCTCTACGATCTCGTCTTCCACCTCTTCGGGCATGGCACTTGCCATGTCGCACTTGTTAATGATCGGAATGATTTCAAGATCGTGCTCAATAGCCATATAAAGATTCGAGATGGTCTGTGCCTGGACTCCTTGCGACGCATCCACAATGAGTAACGCACCTTCGCAGGCAGCTATCGAGCGGGATACTTCGTATGAAAAGTCAACATGCCCCGGAGTATCGATCAGGTTCAGAATATACTTCTCCCCCTTATAAGTGTACTCCATCTGTATGGCATGACTTTTAATCGTAATCCCCCTCTCCTTTTCCAAGTCCATATCATCAAGCATCTGCCCTTCTGTCACCTGAATGGTATTAGTGAACTCCAACAAACGGTCCGCCAATGTTGATTTACCATGGTCAATATGAGCAATGATGCAAAAATTTCTGATTTTATCCATCTGATACTATTATCTTAATTTAATTTGGTGCGCAAATATACACAAATGCCAGAACATAAAAAAATGCGCTGATAACATATCATAATGTATCAACGCATTTTTTTATTGGGGAAGTAATTCACTCCTTAGTTCAATGTAACGAAGAGTTCACCTTCGATTTCCTGAGTAGAGATCTTATCTTCTCTCAACAGCCATCCGAGGCCAAGGAACAAATCTTTATCCACCAATTTAGTTGCTTTCTTAATCTGCTTGGCAGTCAGTCCTTCTGTTCCATTCAGTGCATTCCAGATTTTACCTGCAATTTCACCTGCTTTTTCTTTCAACATTTGCTTTAGAAATTTTAGTTAGACATGAGTTAAAACCCGAACAATTCAGATTTTATTTCGACTGCAAATATAGTTATAATTATGTTATATAACAGATTATTAGTAACTTTTTTCTCTTTTTTGTAATGAAAACATCAATTTGAAGACTATTTCTTCTCTTTTTCGAGATATTCTGCCCAAATTCTGGCTGCCTCCTCTACCATTTTCGAACAAGGTCTTTTGGCATAATACTGTTCTGTCCGGGCTTCCGGCTCGGACGACACCGGTGCTTTCTTCTTTAAACCAAGCAGTTCGCCACAATTCAACGAACCATTCCGTTTCTTGAATTCGGCCGCAAGCTCTTGCACCAAAGCATAATTGGCAGCCTTTCCCTCACGATCGGCTCCGTCAATTGCCCCTTTCTCCAGTCCGGCAAGCAGAAACATGCCACAGGCAGCGCCACACGTTTCACGCATGCGCCCGATACCTCCGCCAAACGAAGCTGCCATACGCAGCGCCTGCTCTTCAGTAAATCCATACATATCGGCAAATGCAGCTACTACAGACTGCGAACAATTATAGCCGCTCTTGAAAAGCTCAGTAGCACGGCTTATCCTTTCTTCCTTTGTCATTTTATATTTTTTTATTTCTTGCAAAAATATTAAAAAAGTATCTTTGTCGGCAACTAATCAATGATTTTTATGGCAACAACCTTTGACATACAATTGCCACACTATCCACGTGGCTTCCATCTGATCACCCGTGACATCCTTTCTCTCCTTCCGGACCTGCCGGAAAACGGACTGCTGGTTGTGTTCATCAAGCATACCTCAGCAGGCATCACTATCAACGAAAATGCCGATCCGGACGTGCGTCATGACTTCAATACGTTTTTCAACAAACTCGTACCTGACGGTGCCCCTTATTTCGTCCACACCCTTGAAGGCCCGGACGATATGAGCGCACACATTAAGGCTTCACTAATCGGAACCTCAGTCAGTATCCCCATCCGGAATCACCGTCTGAACCTCGGAACCTGGCAAGGGATCTACTTGTGTGAATTCCGGGACGGGGGCGACAAACGCAAACTGAGTATTACCATTTTGGAGTAAATCAGCCGATCTCCAACGCCATCGGACAATGATCGGAGTGAACGGCGTTGTTCAGAATAACGGCTTCTTTCAGCAAAGAGCGTACCGGCTCGCTGACCATACAATAATCGATTCTCCACCCTTTGTTCTTGGCACGCGAATTGAAACGGTAACTCCACCAAGTATACTCTTGCTTTTGAGGATAAAGCGTACGGAAAGAATCAATGAAGCCCGCCGACAGGAAACGGGTCATCCATTCCCGTTCTTCGGGCAAGAAACCACTGTTGGTAGCATTACGAACCGGATCGTGAATATCGATCGGTTCATGGCAAATGTTATAATCCCCACAAAGAATCAGATTGGGACGTGATTTACGCAATTCCGTCACATACTTCTGGAATGCTTCCAGCCAGACCATCTTAAAAGCCTGGCGTTCGTCTCCGCTAGTGCCCGAAGGATGGTAAACGCTCACCACAGACAAATCACCAAAATCCGCACGAATAAAACGCCCTTCGTTATCATATTCTTCAATTCCCATGCCATATTCTATGTGATCGGGCTCTACTTTGGTCAAGATGGCTACTCCGCTATATCCTTTTTTCTGTGCCGAATAGAGATATGCTTTATATCCAAGTGCCTCAAAAGCCTCTGCCGGATATTGTTCGGGTTGCAGTTTGGTTTCCTGCAGACAAAGCACATCGGGATTTTCCTCGGCCAACCACTCGGGCAGCCCCTTGTTTACTGCGGCACGAAGTCCGTTCACATTATAAGTTATAATTTTCATCTTTTATATTTTACGAGAACAACAACATTATATTCAACACTGTCACTATCACGGCAATGGTATAAAGCACAAATGTGCTCCATTTACTATTGACATAATCGCCCATCACCTTACGCGAAGAGGTCAGACCGACCTGCAAAAAAACCGTAAACGGCAACTGGATACTCAGCACCATCTGAGAGATGATCAGACCCTTAAACGGATCGCCGATAAAAAAAATCAGCAGCAACGCAATGCCTAACGACAGGATAACCCCTACCTGAGAGTGGCTATCCTTAATGTGGTATGATTCGCCAAAGATACCGGCGAAAATAGATCCGGCCGCCATCCCGCTGGTAATCGTAGACGAGATACCCGCCATAAGCAGGGCTAAAGCAAAAACAATAGCCGCATTACTTCCCAACAGGGGTTCGAGCAATGATTTCGCCTGCTGCAGCTCTTCAACCTGAATGCCACTTTTAAAGAAGGTAGCGGCTGCCAACAGAATCATGGCACTGTTGATGGCCCATCCTATAATCATTGAAAAGAGCGTATCAAACAATTCGTACTTCAACACTTTTTTTATGGACGCTGTATCCTGCTTATTGTATTCGTGGCTCTGAATCACCTCCGAATGCAGGAAAAGATTGTGAGGCATCACCACAGCACCCAGCACACTCATAATAATGAGCATGCTCCCCTTAGGTATAGCCGGCGTCACCCACCCTTCTACTGCCATAGGCCAGTCAATATCCACCAAAAAGAGTTCATAGATGAACGACAAGCCGATCACCGACACAAAAGCAATGATGGAGCGCTCTATTTTCTTATATGAATTTGTAAAAAGCATGATGGAAACAAAAACGGTAGTCAAAACGGCCCCCCAGACAATAGGAATGTCAAGCAACATTTCCAGTGCTATGGCCCCTCCCAGAATCTCGGCCAGTGATGTAGAGATGGAAGCAAGTACGGCCGTCCCCAGTATGGGACGCGATACCCACTTGGGCGTATACTGCGTTGCCGCCTCCGAAAGGCAAAGCCCTGTCACGATTCCCAAGTGAGCAACATTGTGTTGCAATATGATCAGCATGATGGTGGACAGCGTAACCACCCATAACAGTGAGTAACCAAATTCTGAACCTGCCGCAAAATTAGAAGCCCAATTGCCCGGATCAATAAAACCTACAGTAACCAATAAACCGGGACCAATATATCTGAAGACGTCCAAACCTCCCAGATAGCGTTTGTGGTCTTTACTTTTTAAATCTTTAAAAATATTTTTCATAAGGATGTCATGTCTCTTGTTTTTCTTCTAATTCATAAAATCTATCTACAAAGATAGTTATTAATAACAAGCGAGAACCTTGTTCGGTTCACTTTTAACAACTATCTTTGCCCAATATTCACACATTAAAAAGATTAAGCAAATGAAAAAAATTATTCTCGGAGCATGCGCTGTTCTTTTCACGCTTGCTTCTTGCCAACAGGCCAAACAAAAAGTTTTCGAACTGGCTGCCGAACAAGTAAACAAACAATGCCCCATCACTGTCGATGAAATGACAAGAATGGACAGCACCACTTATTCAGGTAAGGACAATACATTTACCTATTTCTATACCTTAAGCGGCCAGGCTGACGATCCTACCATGTCAGAACAACTGAAGAAATCATTGGAAGAAACCCTGCCGGAAACAATAAAGAACACTGAAGAGATGAAAGTGTACAGAGAATCGGATGTGACCATTAAATACATCTATCTGTCAGGCAAAACAAAGGAAGAGCTGATTCAAGTAACAGTTACTCCCGATATGTATAAATAAGAAATCGGTTTATATAAAAATAAGAGAGGCGGTCAACTTTGAGTTGCCGCCTCTCTTATTTTTATATACAGCCTCTAAATGATGTTTACAGAAGCTTTGTTACTCCGTAACAGAGTCTGCGTTGACATCAAATACAGCCTTTATTTTTCTTAGAAACCCATCTCGTGCAAAGCACGGCATAGTTGGTCGGGACATGAAGTAGAGCGAGCCCCACACCGGATCCCTTCAAGCTTCGTAATGACATCTGACACAGGCATTCCGGTCACCAGACGTGAAATTCCTTGCAGATTACCGTTACATCCACCCCAAAAAGCTACTTCCTTCACAATATTATTCTCCACCTCCAATTCGATGTTTGTGCTGCAAGTACCCTGGGTTTTATAAACGTATTTCATTACTCTTCGCCTTCGTTATCTGCAGGCTTCATGTTAGTGTACACATTCTGTACATCCTCGTCTTCTTCCAGGCGTTCTACCATCTTATCAATGGTGGCACGTTGTTCCGGTGTCAGATCTTTTTCGTCATTCGGAATACGGGTAAACTCAGCACCTTTCACCTCGAAGCCATTCTCTTCAAGATATTTCTGAATCTGGGCAAACGACTTCGGATCACCGTAAAGCGTGATTTCATCTTCGTCTTCATCATACTCTTCCTCTACCCCGTAATCGATCAGTTCCAGAATCAGATCGTCCATATCCACGCCTTCTTTCTTTGTAATGGTGAACATTGACTTCCAGCTGAACATAAAATCAAGACTGCCTGAAGTACCCAGTGTTCCGCCAAACTTATTGAAAACGCTACGAACATTGGCAACAGTACGGGTTGTGTTATCTGTAGCCGTTTCTACAAATACCGCAATACCGAAAGGACCATAACCTTCATAATTCATTTCCTTATAGTCCTTCTGGTCTTTACCCATGGCATTCTTGATAGCGCGTTCCACGTTATCCTTCGGCATGTTCTCACGTTTTGCAGTAGCGACAACTGCACGCAGATGCGGGTTGTTTTCGGGATCAGGACCGCCGGCTTTTACAGCGATAGCAATTTGTTTACCGATTCTCGTAAATGTACGGGCCATGTTGCCCCATCTTTTCAGCTTGGTAGCTTTTCTATATTCGAACGCTCTTCCCATTGGTTTAAAATATTTGCCTCACCCCGCTTCTAATTCAGAGAAGAAGCGGGCATGAGTTTTATTAATTATTTAATTGTTGTTTCTATATTATATGTTTATCTGAGTTTGGCTCCCAGTTTGTCTTCCAGGTTCTTCACCAGTTTCGACATGATCTTATCAATCATCTTATCGTTTAGAGTCTGGCTTTCATCCTGAAGCAAGAAGCTGACAGCATAAGATTTCTTTCCGGCTTCAAGATTCTTGCCTTCGTAAACATCAAACAAAGAAACCTCTTTCAAGAGTTTCTTCTCTGTTTCATAAGCGATCTTTTCAATCTCGGCAAACTGTACCTTCTTATCCAACAACAGAGCCAAGTCACGTTTCACAGCCGGGAACTTAGAAATCTCTTTATAGCTTACTTTTACTGAACGAATCGCTTTCATCAGCTCTTTCCAGTTTAAGTCAGCGTAATAGACTTCATTATCAACATCAAAAGCTTTCAGCATCTTCTTGGTAACGACACCGAATGTAGCCAGTCTCTTGCCACCTTTAGTATTTACCGTCAAGGCCGTAGAATAAATATCATCACTCAGGTTGCCCACTACCAGAGAGTGCAAATCCAATCCTAAACGTTTGAAAATATTCTCCACATAAGCCTTCAATTCGTAGACAGAAGTGTTTTCATCTGCGTGTGCCCATGAATTTGATACCATTTTACCGGTCACCCACAGTCCCAAATGATAATCCTCTGAGTAAGGAGCCAAAACCTTTTCAGGATTCTTCTTCTCCGCGTCAAAGTGATAACAGTTACCGAATTCAAAGAATTTCAAATCCGCGTTCTTACGGTTAGCATTATGGGCAATGCTTTCCAATCCACCGAACAACAGTGTCTGTCGCATACAATTCAAATCTGCACTTAGCGGATTCAGCAACATAACCAGATTCTTGGAAGGATAGCTTTCCAAACCATCGTAATAAGCGGCACGAGTTAAAGAGTTATTCAGAATCTCGTTGAAACCACAACCTACCAACTGTTCAGCCACCAGGTTCTGCAACTTATTCGACTTGTCACAATCTCCTTTTGTAGTCAGGCTCGACTTCAGTGTCGATGGAATTTCCACATTATTATATCCGTAAATACGCAGGATATCTTCAATCACGTCGCAGTCACGCTGTACATCCACACGGTATGGAGGTACGGCCAATGTCAGCCCTTCGGCCGTCTCGTCCATAATTTTCATTTCAAGACTGGTAACAATGCTCTTTATCGTCTCTACCGGAATCACTTTACCAATCAGGCTGTGTACCTTCTCGTAAGTCAACTCGACAATAAAATCCTGTGCAGGAGCAGCACAGACATCTTTAATCTCCGAAGAAATGGTACCTCCGGCAAGTTCCTTTACCATCATAGCCGCCAATTTCAGGCAGTAGATCGTGATATTAGGATCAATACCTCTCTCAAAACGGAAAGAAGCATCTGTATTCAAGCCATGACGACGGGCCGTCTTACGCACCCATGTCGGATGGAAATATGCACTTTCGAGAAACACATCCGTTGTGGCCTCTGTAGAACCGGAATCAAGACCTCCGAAAACACCGGCAATACACATAGCGTCTTCTTTGTTACAGATCATCAGATCGCGTTCATTCAACTTACGTTCAACGCCATCCAGCGTGACAAACGTTGTGCCTTCCGGCATTGTTTTCACAATCACCTCGCCCCCTTTTATTTTGTTTGCGTCAAAGCAATGAAGCGGTTGCCCGAAAGCATGCACAATGTAATTTGTGATATCCACTACATTATTAATAGGACGCAAACCGATGATGCGAAGCTTATTTTGCAACCATTCCGGACTCTCTTTAACAGTAACCCCTTTCACAGTAACACCTGCATAACGTGGACATGCCTCACTGTTTTCTACAGTTACCTTGATGTCCAGATCATGATTTTCGACAGCAAAAGCATCGACAGACGGTCTGGTCAGTGCAGCCTGTTTGCCATTCTGTACCAGATAAGCATACAAGTCGCGTGCCACCCCATAGTGTGAACAAGCGTCAGCACGGTTCGGAGTAATATCTACTTCAAGTACATAGTCGCTCTTTACATTATAATAATCTTTCGCAAGAGTACCCGGAACGGCATCTTCCGGCAATACGATGATACCGTCATGTGAAGTCCCGATCCCGATTTCATCTTCAGCACATATCATACCGATCGACTCCACGCCGCGAATCTTTGATTTCTTAATAGTAAAACATTCGTCACCATCATAGAGCTTCGTGCCCAAAGTGGCAACAACGACTTTCTGTCCGGCAGCTACGTTTGGAGCTCCGCACACAATCTGAGTAGGTTCGCCGTTACCCAAATTTACGGTTGTGATGTGTAAATGGTCTGAATTGGGATGTTCCACGCAAGTCAGCACCTCGCCAATCACGAGACCTTCCAACCCGCCTTTAATCGTTTGAACTTCTTCTACTCCACCTGTTTCCAGTCCGATAGAAGTCAGCGCAGCCGCCACTTCATCGGGCGTCAGATCGAAATTGACATACTCTTTCAGCCAATTATAAGAGATATTCATATCATTAAGTTTTTTATGTTTTCAAAAGTGACCCGCAAAGTTAATAAGATTTTTTGGTTGATGGGGAATGAATGGTTATAAAAAAACTCCCGGTCAGCTTTAAAAAAGATGGCCGGGAGGCATTTTCTATCAGAGTCGATATCGTGATATCATTTCATAGCCGGATGCAAATGGAAATATTTCTTCATAAATAAGATATACACCATACTTAATATAACAATTGTGCCCAATAAATAACAATAGCCCCAACCGGGAGTTAACAGATAACCAACAATAATTATGGCTTGTGATGTCATGTAAATCAGTGAAACCACCACATGCGGGATCTCCAGTTCATTTGCCATCAACTGATATAAGTGTTTCCGATGTGGCAAACCAATATTTTCATGTAGCATAAGCCGATGGATAATAGTCAGCACACTATCTACCCCATAAACCACAAGCAAAACAATCCAACTGAAATTCTCTGTTCGAATTATTAGTTTACCTATCAGGAAAAGAATCACAAAGGCAATACTGACCGATCCCACATCCCCGGCAAAGCATTTGGCCTTCTTGCGAAAATTGAAAAAATTAAATACCAACACAGCACAAAGCATAGTGTATATCAGATCCTCCTCCACAAAACGGACAATTTGCACATTGATAAAAGCTAAAGCAAGTAATACAACCCAAGAATACCCTCCCGTAATGCCATTAATCCCATCCATAAAGTTATAAGCATTGATAATGCCTGTACATACAATCAAGGCAATAAGGATAGTCCACCAAGGCAAACTGAATAATCCCCATTGATAAAACATCAAGGCCATTGCAGTAAAATGAAAAACTAAACGCAATCCCTGAGAGGTAGAGCGAATGTCGTCCACAAAACTAATAAAGGTTATCAAAGTCAGAGCCAGCATAAACCAAGGATACTCAAACTGATTTGTCAGAAAATAAGCCAATGCACCCAAGTAAAAAATAATACCTCCACCCCGTAGCGTGATCCGGGTATGCGAACTCCGTTCGTTCGGTTTATCGATGATATTGCATTTATCAGCAATACGGAAATAAAAAAATTCTGCCAGGAATAGCAGAACTAAGATTATCAGATAATACATAAGTTATTCATTCTTGTCTATTAAATGAAACCAAAACTGGAGCCCTAAAAAGACTAAAGCTGCCAATCCGGTCAAAATGCCCATAATCCAAAGAAAAGTTTCCATCCGCACTTTCTTCTATTCTATAAGAAAAGTCTCCAGCACATTCATGGGCTTCCACTTGAGTTCCCGTACAGCCTTTTCATTACTAAAGGTCAAAGAGCTTGTGATTTTACGAAGTTTCAATGAATTGATCGGAGCTTTTTCACCCAGGCAATCTCCAATGACAGCCATGCTTTTAGCCAACCAATAAGGAATAGATATTGGTCTTTTTTTATTCAATTGCTTACATATCACCATCTCCAGTTCACGAAAACTCGGCTGGTAACTGTCACAAACATTATATATCCCACCCTTTTCTATTAACATAGGAAGAAGATTTGCAATATCCTGAACCATCAGAACACTTTTCCGGGCTTTTCCCCCGGCAATACTTAAGTACTTACCATTTCTAATCCCACGAATCATCGCTCCTAAATTTCCAGGAGGATTAGGTCCGGCAATCAATGAAGGACGAAGTATACTTAACTTTACATTATGCATAGCACACCACCCTTCCAAGTATTTCTCAGCCTTAATCTTACTCAAAGCATAAGGAGTAGTTCCATTTAAAGAATGCTCTTCCGTGATATTCTCACCCGAATCACAGCCATAAACGGCAACGGTACTAATAAAAATGAAAGCTTTAGGAATACCACTATTCTCTAAAGCAGTACATAAATTCTTGGTACCCTGAAGATTTACATCAAAAAAAAGTTGTTTCTCTTCTTCTGTTTTAGGAATAGAATGCGCTTTACCTGCAGCATGCAGCACAACATCGTACTTGATATTCAGTTTAGGAACATCCGACACTAAATTTATAGTATAATTATCCCGAGAAGTCAGCCCTACAGTCCTAATTTGATATTTATCTTTCAGTAGAGAATAAAGATTGCTGCCTAAAAAGCCAGAAGCACCAGTAAAAAGTAATTTCATAAAAATGTTATATAACACTTACGACATATAAATATCTACATATTTATTTACCATCTTATTAACAGTTAAATTTTCATTGAAAAATTTCCGTGAATAAGTTCCAAAATCATGGCATCTATCTGAATCGTCTAATATATATTTAATTTTATCAGCAAAAATATCAGGAATATTATTCACAACATAACCATTTTTACCGTCAATTACTATTTCATTTATCCCCCCAACTTTTGACGCTACAATTGGCTTTCCATAAGCCATTGCTTCTAAAATTACAATAGGAAGACCTTCGAAATCAGAAGAAAGCATAAATATATCCACTAGCTGATTATATATTCCTGCATATGGAATATTCCCCATAAAAAAGATATTAGGTAATGGAGATTCAATCTCATTAGTATTACCAATCCATATAAAGGCATATTGAGGTAATAGTTTTGCAGTTTCAATAAATATATCCAATCGCTTAGGTTTAGCAACACGTGCTATACACAATACCTTTTTCTTGAATGAAGAAAAAGGTAAATTTTCAAAGATAAGCTTACTCATATTTACCTCTATACCATTACGAATAAGATGCACATTTAATTTTAGACCTTCTTTATACATATTTCTTCTATCATATTCGCTTACAGTGACTATTGCCTTACACTTGTATTTCAACAATTTTTCAAGATACAAATATTTTCGATAAGCTATACGTATAGAATCAAATCCATGAACAGTATAAACAGTTTTTGATTTTGGGAAAATAATTCTCCCCAAAATTCCTATTTTAGAAGAATGTAAATGAATAATATCCGGCTTATATTTAAAATATAATTTTAATAAAGAAAATAAAGTCATCAAATCATAGATAAAAGAAAGCTCCCGCCTTAAAGTTTTGATGGGTTCTTGCTTTATTTCTGGATTAAGCAAATCCCACATTTTTCCATTTTTATCGCCAGCAGCAACAATTATTTCATGATTTCTACATAAAACATTTGCTAAATTAATAACTACAGCTTGTGCACCTCCTAATTCACTAAGAGTTATAATTTGTAAAATTTTCATTTCTACTTTTTTTATCAGAAGAAAAAAGAGAATATATTTGAGTCCATTTTTCTCCAATAATATTAATATCAAATTTCTTAGCCCGTATACTATTCATATTTCCCAACATATCTCTTTCTTCCAAAGACATATCAAAAATTTCTTTCATTTTTAAAGTTATTTCTTGAGGATTTTGCAAAGAAATTACAAAGCGAGAATCTTCTACTACTTCCCTGCAGCCTCCAGCATCAGTAGTTATAACAGGAAGTCCACAACTCATAGCTTCTGCTAGAACTATACCAAATCCTTCCCAAAGAGAGGATAGTACAAAGCAATCTGCCGCATTATAATATTCAGAAACATTCGAATGAAATCCGGCAAGAATAACATTTTCCCGAATATCCAAGTTATTAATATAATTACATAAGTTATCTCTCAATGGTCCCTCTCCAACAATTACCAATTTGGCATTCAATTTATATGTTTTTAAAAAATCAGAAAAAGCCAACAACAATGAAGTTTGATCTTTAGCCTGTACTAATCTTCCAACATTTAAAAAAACAAATTCATTATTTTCTAATCCAATTTTATTTTTCAAAACAAGTTTACTCTCATTACTTTTCTCAAATTTTTCCAAATATATTCCATTATACATTGGAAATGATTTTAAATCAGAAAAGGCATGATGAGAAATAAAATATTCTGTTGCTTCTCTTGATACATTGGTATTTACATCAGACAAAAAATCTGTTATCTGATAAAGTCTCATTCTTATCTTACTCTCAATATTTTTACTATGTTCGGTACATATTAAAAGAGGTATTTTATAAAAAAAACGGAGAAAACGAGCAAAAATATTAGCATGAAACATTTGTGCATGAACAACATCTGGCCGAAACTTTTTCAAAATCTCCCTTGCTTTTATCAATGACAAATAAAAGCTCTTTGGTGTTTTAGACATAGACAGTCCCTTTACAAATATAGATTTGTATATAAGGGATGTATATTGATTATCACCATATAGATAAAGTATAGCAACATTATTACCCTTATCTTGCATTAAATTAGCAAGATCAACCGTTACTTTTTCTGCACCTCCAATACCAAGACCTGTAATTATATACAATATATTCATTTAGAATTAAGTAATGTAGAAAATAACTCTTGCCAAAGATTAAAAGCTCCATCTATTGAATATTGATAAGAAAGTTCAATGGCTTTTTTTTGCATATCAAGCCTATCGTCTTTACTTTCAAATAACCGTATCAATTTCTTTATAAAAAAAATCTTTTTGGTCTACTGGAATTATGTAACCATTAATATTATCGCTTACAATTTCTCGAGGTCCTGTCAAACAATCATAACTCACAATTGGTAATCCATAAGAAAGAGCTTCCAAAAGAACCATAGGAAGTCCCTCATAACGTGAAGTCATCACATAAATAGAAGAAGTTATATAATAATTAGATATGTCTTTTTGAGCAGTGCAAAACTCTATAGAAGATAATAAATCCAGACTCTTTGCTTGTGCTATCAATTTTTCTCTATCTTCCCCATTACCAACAATTCTTAGTTTCCAATCTTTTGCAATAGGATATGTTTTAACTTCATTCCATATTTCTATTAAAATATCAAACCCTTTTTGGTAAGTATATCTTCCCACAGCTAACACTAACTTACTATTCATATTAGCATATCTACTGGGAAACGAATCAAGAAAATTAGGTATAGCATATACTATTGCTCGATTATACCTTTTTTCCAAATAAAAAGAGCGATCTTGCTTAGTTAGTGTAACGATAGCATTTGCATATTTTTGCGATAGTTTACGTCCCCAATCACGCCGTGAAATTCCCAAATTTGACTTATAATTAAAATGTTCCCATGAAATGATCTTTATACTCGATAAAAAAAGCTTTAGTGGAATACTAAATATAGCCAAGATAACATCTACATTAATTAATATATCCACTCTCTCTTTCTTCAAATAAAGATATAAACGTCTAACTATTTGAAAAAAGTATAATGTGAAAGCACATGGCTTAGTAAATATACAATAGGTATTGATTTCACGATGCACAGAAAAAAAAGGAGGGTCTGATTGGCATAAACTTACGACAGAAACTCTATACCCTCTTTTAACAAAAAGATTAGCTAAGGAAATTGTAATACGCTCAGTACCGGCACCATTAGAAATAGAGCCTATAAAAAAACAAATATGTTTACTCATGTGGCAATGTTATCCCTTTGTAGACAATCTGAGCTATAAAGTATAATACAACAAAAACAGCGAAAGTCCAAAAGAAATCATTAAGAAATATATTTAAATCAGATATAATCGATAATATGCTAATATACAAAATTGTAGAGACAAAAAACACAAACATATTATGCTTATATTTTCCATATTTACAACGAAAATAGCCTATATAATAACCAATCAAAAAACAAATAAAACTTCCACCTAATGTCCCCCAAAAATAGTAAGTAAGAAAATTTAAACGAGCATTTGGACCAGCATCTGCAGCATTATAATAATAATCATAAATATCAACGCCTATAACAACAGGTGGAGTAATTGAGAAACCTATTGTTTTTAAAATAGAGCCCCAACCAGGATATAATATATACTGTAAAGACGAATTAGCTGATATATGACGAATAACATCATCATTATACCCCATTACAAAAATATCTCCTGACCCAATCAAACGTGCCCCAAATAATATAATTGCTTGGAACATATCTACATTGTCTAAAATGACAATTACTAATAAAGGAAAAGTACAAAGAATCACAAGATTATACCACTTAACATGCGCAATAGTCTTACCTGTTCTTCTATAAAAATAATATTCAACAATAAAGAAAATTGATATTGGCCTTAAAATTCCTGACTTTGAACCAGATAATATAATAGCTAATAACAATATAAAAAAAACCACACAATCAAAACGATTAAGAATAGCCAACTTTTTTTTATAAAAGAAAGAGATAAAAGCAACGGTAGAAAAGCCACCTTGAGAAGCTTTCAGAAATCCAAACCCGTCGTAAATTGAAACATGATTAACTCCTTCCTTAAAAAGTCCAATTCCTAATTGACTAAAAATGAAAAACTGTAAAGCAAGTGCCATTATATTAACAATCAAAGAAAATATACTAATAAATCCTTGATTTACATTTAAAACATTAATTTTGTTAGAATATGTTTGTTTTGTAAAGAAACGAGTTGATATAAAAAAACCAATAATAAGACAAATCTCAGTAAAGCAAAAAGAAATTAAATATTTCGTATCCGCCCAATGATTCAGCCACAAACTAAATACAGCAAAAGCAGCTCCCCCCATCATGACAACAGTAACAAATAAAGGATCAAATATTCCCCAAATCGCTTTTCTAAAAACAATCAAATATAAAACTATAAATAAAATAAGTAATGGTAGATACAAATACCACTGCTCTAATATTTCTGAAATATAGATTCTAAAATCCATGAACTAATCTTGACAAGAAGTATCTAAACTTCATTATATACTTCATTTTCTTACCCCAAAGTGTCTCAATCAAATCCAATCGATTTTGAATAAACAATAAATCTTTAGATTGAGAACCTCTGCCTTGATCATTGAATATTGAAATAATGAGATCTAAATATTTAAATTTAGTAGAATCAAGTGCATATAAATTCAAATTATAAACATAATCAGCCCACAATTTGTATTTCACATCATAAAAATAGTATTTATAAATTGTACGTGGATAAAATATAGCTTGGTGACAAAAATTGTTTAAGCACAGTTGATATGCAGACTTTATACTAGTAGGGTATAATTTATGAGACGTCTTAAGTATTACATTCCCATAATAAATGTTATCAGGAATAAGTATCCTCTCAATAACCAACATAATAACTTTGTTATTAAAAAAAACATCATCACTCCCCATAAAAATAGCCCAATCACCATTTGCTACTTTTAGCCCTTTATTCATAGCATCATAAATACCTTTATCGGGTTCGCTAACCCAATATGAAATTCTATCAACATATTTTTCTATAATACCAACAGTTCCATCAGCACTTCCACCATCTATTATTATATATTCTATATTAGTGTATGTCTGATTTATTACACTGAGAATAGTATCTTCAATTGTAGATACAGCATTGTAAGATACTGTTATGACAGAAATAAGGGGATACTGTTTTTTCATACGTTTTTATTTATTCCAAATTCCAGTGGCACTCTTTGCCAATAATAGTTTCAATTGTATTGGCATAAGTACAGCCGAAACCAACAAAGAAAAACACATAGATCCAATAATACCAACAAGCCCCCACAATTGCCCTAATAGTATTGCCAAAGGAATAAAAATTCCACCCGAAATGACAGAGCAATATAATTGAAGACGTATTTTCCCCATTCCGTTCACAAAATATGCGAACATATTATTCCAATTAAATATTGAAATATAAACGAATAATAAAAGGGATAAATAAAAAGGAATGCTCATATTCACCCAAAACGAATAAACCCAACTAGCAACAAAAAGCATTACTAATGAACATAATAAAAAGAAGAGCCACACCTTCAACATATTAATAATGCCTTTCCGAATCCACAAGAAATCTTCTTTAATAAGAGCATCCGTAACTGCAGACCAAAAAGGAGTTATAACTATCGTAAACCCCATTGTTATAACCGAAAAATATTTATAAGCAATATTATAGGGAGTAACTTCTTCGGGACCACACAATTGAGCTATTAATATATTTGAGGTAGCAAACATCAATAAACAAGAAACCTGAATTATAAAAAATTGAAAACCTAATCCCAATAAACCTTTCGCATAATGAAAATTAATAGCAGATATTTTGGGAGCTAGATTGGGATATTTATAATAAAATGTGAAAGGATAAGCTAATAAATAAACAACTGCAGGTGCAGAAGAAAACACAATGGCAACATAAGTAAGATTTCCGTCCGTCACTAATGTTAAAATATAAATAACAATAAGAGACATCAAATTAGCGATAGCTCCAAATAAATCATTTATAACAGGTTGCTGTTTAGCTAAATATATAATTCCTACAAATTTTAAAACAAATGATATACAAAAAAAAGCGAATACGATCAATACTAAATAATTTAAATCAGTAAAAGCATGATTTGTAGAAATATTAAGTATTGATTTCCAACTAATAAAATGTTGCAAAAAAGCATAGAGCAAATATATAGTCAACATTAAGATTAATAATATTGCAAAAGTAGTGCTTATATAAATGCGTCCTTTTTCATAATCACCTATTGCCAAAGCTTCTGTTAAACGGTTGCGTAGCCCATTGCCCAAACCAATATCAAAATAATTAATCCAAACAAGAATAGAACTTAGCGTTAGCCAAACTCCGTATTCATAAGAATTAAGATAGTTCAAAGTTACAGGCACCAATAACAATGAAATAATAATTGACAACATTTTCACCAACAGGGAGGCAATAATATTTTTCTTTGCCTTTATTGTTCTCTCACTCCCAACAAAAAACTGTTTTATCTTTTGTATTATCACAAAGTTATATTTTATTCTAAAATTTAAATACGGATAAGTAATAAACGAAACACTGCTTGCAAGATGTATTTATTATACGATAACGATTTACAAATATTTCTAAAATGTTTATTTTTTACCGAAAATTTAAAAAGTAACATTTTTTTTGCAGAAATAAAATAAGAATCCCTCAATTCCGAATTTATAAAATCCACTTTAGCCCATTCATAATACAAATTTAAGTCGGAAGCCACTGAGAATGATTCTTTATGTGCCCTAAAATAACTAACACTATTGGCTACCACTCCTATATAGGGATAATGTAATGCAATTTTCAAAAAAAGATATAAATCATTTCCTGCGCCATTTTTTTTTGAGTCTAAACTATCCGAATTAGGAATATCAACAATAAAGTTATTTAAAACATCTTTTGTTCTGAAAATAGCACAACCTGGTGATAATGGGAAGTTATATTTATTATAGAGTAAAGCATTCTCCAAATATTCACGCTGGGAATATCTATCCTTCAAATAAGCAACATTAGAAAGTATTTCCTTATCATTTGTGATAATCTGCTGAGCAGATATTACAAATGATATATCTTCATTGAAAGCTGAAAGCGCATTTTCAACAAAATCTAATGACATCCAATCATCTGACCACAAGATCTTTGAATACACTCCTTTCGCTCTTTTAAAACATTCAATCCAATTATAAACAGGACCTAGATTTTTTTCATTTTGAAATATATGTATCCTCTTATCTTTGCATTGATAATCCTGAAGTATTTTCCACGTATTATCAGTACTACAATTATCAACAATAATAACCTCAATATTTTTATAAGTTTGGTTGATTGCCGACTCTATAGCTTCACCAATATATTTTTCTCTATTATATACTGGTATTAGGATTGAAACTAATGGATTCTCATTATTCATAACTTTTAAGCCAATTTATCATCAATTGTATTCCTTGATCCTTAGACACTTCAGGAATCCATCCAACAACCTTAGATACCTTTTGTATATCTGCCACAAAAACTTTCTGATCACTTTCTCTCCAAGGTAATTGAGTATATATCATCTTTATATTTAGCTTTCTCTCAAGCATATCAAATAATTCCAATAAAGAAAGGCTATTCTCTATACCACCACCAATATTAAACACTTGTCCATAAGCTTGACGCACATCTTTAGCTTTGAAATAAAGATTTACCACATCATTTCCATGTAACACATCCCTCACCTGTTTACCTGTACCTGAAATAGTAAAAGGTTCTTTCAATGTGCTATTCTTGATTTCTAAAGCTTTCTGACAAAACCAACCAATCCATCCTTGGTCATAAGTAGCATGCTGATTATTTCCATACATTGATGAATGCCTAAAGACAATCGTTTTCAATCCATAAATTCGATAAAAGTCTAAAAGATATTGATCAGCACATCCTTTAGAACAACCATAAGGGGAATGAAAATCTAAAGAGATTGACTCAGGGAAGCCATTTGGATATTCCTCACATGTATAACGAGTTTGTTCCTCCATGAAATGCAAATATTCAAAATCCCCATATACTTTATTGGTTGAAGAATACAAAATAACCGAATTAGGAGAATACTTGCGAACAGCATCTAAAAGATTAAAAGTTCCTAAAGCATTAGTTTCATAGTCTAATCGAGGATTAGAAATTGAAGTAGTCATAGCCACTTGACCTGCTAAGTGAAAAATATAATCCGGCTGAGCCTCTTTTACAACAGTTTCTACATCATTATTATTTCTTATATCAAAAGGATAATATTTAAATTCACCTAAGGTATGTAGCCATGCAAGATTAGCTGCACTTCCAAAACGAAATAGATTATCTAATACAAACAGTTCCTCTCCTTGCTTTAAAACTTCAGCAGCTAAATTACTACCAATAAAGCCACACCCTCCTGTTACTAAATAACGCATATTTTATTTATTTTAAATATTCTAAAATACCTGTTTTAACTTTCTCTTGACCAATAATGCCGTTCAATTTATTTATTGAGCAACATAAATCCATTGCTTCATTCTCACGATATGCCAAAGCGCCATAATTGACTTTTGAAGTCGATTGAAGTTCTTCTTTACATGTTTCAATAATTTCCTTCAAAGAAATACTACACCCACTACCAACATTGATTATTTCTCCTACAGATTTTTTGTAATTTACCAAAAGTCCATTAATAGCAAAAACAAAATCATCGACATGAATAAAATCGCGTTTTTGCTCACATGGAGATACATCTAAAGGTTGATTAGTTTTCAACCTCTCTACGATATACGGAATAAATTTACTCGCACTTTGATATGGACCAAACAAATTAGCGGGACGAACAACCATTACAGGAAAATTATAATTATAATATAACATCATAGCTGTATTAGTTGTCAATTGTTTTACCAAGGCATACGGAGAACTAGGATACTCACGTTCTTCCTCCTTGAAAGGAGAAATCTTTGCTCCATACTCTTCAGAACTACCAAACTGGATAAATAGTTTAAGGGAGAAATTTCCTTTAAAACGCTCATACAAATTCAAAAGTATCTTCAGGTTTGAAGAAATCAAATCATCAAATAAAGTCAAATCTCTTTCTGCTGTGACAATAGAAGCCAAATTAACTATATAATCTGGTGATACCACTGATTCTGGAATCTTATCCTGTACTAAATCCAATTCACTAACATTGACTTGGGGATAAGCCTCAAAAAATACATGATCAATATATTTGTCAAATACATATATCTGATATTGAGCATATAAGTTGCGGATTATATTTTTTCCTATAAATCCGCTTCCGCCTATTAAAAAGATTGTTCTTTTCATTTACAAACAAAATCCGCTATTTGATTTACACAAATACTGTAGACACTTTCTTCTTGGTAACGTTTGTACCAGTCTACAGTCAATGCTACTGTCTGATTTATATCCATTCTGGATTCCCACCCCAACATAAATTTTGCTTTAGAAATATCCAACATTAGTAGTTTAGCTTCATGCAAAGTATTGGGATCGGATAAATCTCGCAATTGACCACTCCCATAGTTTTCCACCACTTTAGTAGCCACATCCCATACTGTGGAAATAGATTCTGCTCTCGGGCCAAAATTCCAACCTTCACAATATTTTATAGGCTCTTTCCACATCCTTAGGGCAAGAAGCATATAACCGCTTAAAGGTTCAAGTACATGCTGCCATGGACGAATCGCTTTAGGACTCCTAATCTCTATTTCTTTGCCGGCTTCTAAAGCCTTAATACAGTCTGGAATAATACGATCTAATGCCCAATCACCACCACCAATCACATTACCTGCACGTACACTGGCGATGCTTTTACCATGCTTCTCATATTGCTCGGGATGGAAAAAAGAGCGACGCCAAGAGGCTATCGCTATTTCAGCTGCCCCTTTACTACTTGAATAAGGATCATAACCTCCCATCGGTTCATTTTCCCGATATCCCCAAATTTGCTCTTTATTCTCATAACATTTATCAGTGGTAATCATCACCCCCACTTTTACACTATCGGTTACACGGATAGCTTCAAGGACATTAATTGTTCCCATAACATTGGTTTCGTACGTCTCAACCGGAATATCATAACTAAGCCGTACTAGTGGTTGGGCTGCTAAATGGAAAACAAGTTCAGGCTCGTATTCTTTAAAAATGGCTTTCATACGTCCCCCATCACGAATATCAGCACGGATATCAGCTTTTATGTTCTTTCCTATGTCGGAAAGAACATAATTATCTCGCTCTGTGAATGGTTCTAAGCCCACACCTATCACCTCAGCACCCAATTCGTGCAGCCAAATCGAAAGCCATGAACCTTTGAAACCGGTATGACCAGTAACAAGTACTCGTTTACCTTTATAAAAGTTATTAAATATATCTATACTCATATTCCTACCATACTTTCCAGGGAGCTTTCCCATTATCCCACATATCATTTAATTCTGTATTATCTCTGAGTGTATCCATTGGCTTCCAGAAGCCAGTATGTCTAAAAGCATGCATCTTACCGTCTTTAGAGATAGACTCCAATGGTTGACGTTCAAATATCGTAGAATCACCGTCCTTTATATAGTCAAATACTTCTGGTTCGCAAACAAAGTAACCGGCATTAACCCAGTTACGATCTCCGTCAGGTTTTTCTTGAAAAGAAAGTACTTTATCCGTAGCTAAATCTATTTGCAGAGCACCAAATTTTCCTCCTGGTTTATAAGCTGTTAGAGAAAGGATTCCTCCTGCAGCTTCGTGTGACTGAATTGTATCAGTTATATTCAGATCAGCCACCCCATCCCCATAAGTTAATAAAAAAGCGTTCATTTCCAATATATTTTTGAACTCGTTTGATACGACCACCAGTCATAGTATTTAAACCGGTATCAACCATAGTCACTTTCCAGTTCTCTGAATGATTATCATGAATAGTTGTAGTATTATTAGACAAATCAACTGTCATATCGCAATTGTGTCTAAAGTAATTAGCAAAGTATTCTTTGATTACATATTGTTTATAACCACAACAAATAACAAATTCATTGATTCCATAATGACTATAAATTTTCATTATATGCCAAAGGATGGGTTTACCACCAATTTCTACCATCGGCTTAGGAATCAAATTGGTTGCTTCACTCAAGCGAGAACCAAAGCCACCGGCAAGAATTACAGCTTTCATTTGTTACAAAATTCTTTTATGGTTGTAATCATATGATCTAACATTTCCTTCGTCATTCCCGGATATACTCCTATCCAAAGAGTATTGTTCATCACAAAGTCAGTTCCTTTCAATTCACCAACTACCCGATATCCTTCTCCTTTTTTGCGCATTTCATCAAAGGCTGGGTGCTTTAACAGATTTCCGGCAAACAGATTACGGGTTTGTATTTTTTTACTTTCTAAATGGACAGCTAAATCATTACGAGTAAACCCTGCATCTTCTTTTACCGAAATAAGGAATCCGAACCAACTGGGATTAGAGTTTCTTTGAGGTTCCGGCAGAATGATATTTCTTGTTCCTGTAAGTCCTTCTTTAAGATAAGTAAAGTTATGACGACGTGCCTCCACAATATCATCCAATTTATCCAACTGCGCACAACCGATCGCTGCTTGCATATCTGTTACTTTCAGATTATATCCGAAATGAGAGTATACATATTTATGATCGTAGCCAAGTGGTAATTCACCAAACTGCTTACTAAAACGATATTTACAGGTATTATCTACTCCACCGACACACCAACAGTCACGTCCCCAATCGCGGAATGAATTAACCAACTTGTGGAGTAAAGGATCATTAGTATAAACAGCACCACCCTCTCCCATAGTCATGTGGTGTGGAGGATAGAAACTACTGGTACCAATGTGCCCAATTGTACCAGTTTTCTTTTCTACTCCATCAATCATATAAGTAGAACCAAGTGCATCGCAATTATCTTCTACCAACCAAAGATTGTGTTTATCACAGAATGTCTTGACAACTTGCAAATTAAATGGATTTCCCAAAGAATGAGCAATCATAACCGCTTTTGTTTTTGACGATAAAGCTGCTTCTAACTGTTCTATATCAATATTGTATTCAGGAATAGTAACATCCACAAAAACAGGAATAGCACCATATTGAATACAAGGTGTTACTGTCGTAGGGAATCCGCAAGCAACCGTAATCACTTCATCACCACGTTTTACCCTACGTTTTCCCAACTGAGGAGAAGTCAAAGCCATAAATGCAAGTAAATTAGCAGAAGAACCGGAATTAGTAAGTGAACAGTAATCTACCCCTAACCATTTAGCAAAACGGACTTCAAATTTATGTGCCCACGGACCGGCGGTCAGCCAGAAATCAAGGGACGAGTCAACCAGGTTCACCAATTCGCGGTCATCGAAATAACGGCCGCCATAGTTGACAAAACTCTTACCGGGTTCGAAAGAGCGGGAGGACCCGTGAACCTCTTTGTAGTATTCCCGGGTTAAATCGAGAATTTGTTGCTTGAGTGTTTCTTTTTTACTCATTATAATATATCGTTTATATCAAATACTCCTCAACACTAATTAATCTAAGTATAGATATCAAGTAAAATATCATTAGCAAAGTAAGGAAATAGTATATACCAATTCCTCATTCTAAAAATACACGTCTTTCATTTTGAATAAAGAAGATATTTTTATATTAAAAAAATATTAATCAATATAATTATTCGGATACTGATTTTCCTCTATCATCTTCAGCATATCTACAGTCTCCTGCTCATCTATCGATAAAGTTTTATTATCCCAGTAATCTATAATTGCATGAGCTTCCTTTGCCAACTCTTCTTCAAAAACTTCTCCATAACAATATGTCAAAAGCTGACACTTGAGCAAAGAAGACGGGAGAGACTCTAACACAAGCAAGGAACGATCCAGAATAACCTGTTTCTTAGACTCCTTGTCGCCATAATCATAGATTGTTGCATTGTAGCCCATCAAGAGAGCCAGGCAAAGTCGTGCTTCTTCTTCCGGATTTTCTCCTTTCAAAGCAAACAAAGCATCAGATTTTTGAAGCACTTCAGTGTTTAATTGACGGAAACTGTCGGTATAGATAGGAGAACCGTCAGCACCCAAATACAATAATTCGTGAGCCACATGTTGCAGCTCATGAATCTGGGTCATAAGAGTATTCATTTTATATGATAAAATATTACTGATTACGGTGCGAGAATGCGAAGGTAGCTTTTAGGAACCTTGACACTGGCAGATAAAACGCCACGAATTCGGATAGTGACATAAGTACGATTAGAAAGACTGGCCAGTTCACCTTCAACTCCACAAAAATCTCCCTTGATGACTTGTACTTTGGTGCCAACTGCGAAACAATCATCGTTGAGGATAACAGCAGCAGGATCGAGATTCATGACAAACATAAAATCTTTCATCTGCTTATCGGGAACAATAAGCATACTCTTAGTGTCAAAATCACGCATATAGAAAAGACGCACCCCGTATTCATTGGCAATAGCACAAGCAAACTCTTTGGTAGCATGTACAAAAATAAGATTACGAATGACAGGAACTTCTACACGACGCCGGCGATATTTCAATTGACGAATGACAAATTGGGTCGGCAAAAAATACTCGACACCTATTTTCTCTAATGCGTCACGAGTAGTAAGCTCCTGATCCTTACGGGTACGGGCAGCGAACCAATATTCTTGTTGTTGAGACATTTAGAAGGATATATTCCTGAGTGATTTACTTAAGTCCGGGTATGCTTCGCAGTTGGGTGAGACTCTTTTTCTCAGCCAAACTGCAAGATTTTTTATGACTTATTTTAGGTGGAAACGAACGGATTCGATCAATTGATGTTTCAAAAAACGTTCGTTTAATAGCACAAAGGTATAAACTAAATTTTGATGTGCAAAATATTTTTAGATGAAAAAGTAAATAGACTTCTTTATGTGCTGATTATCAGATAATAATCTGGTAATAAAAACAGCTTTTTACTTATTTTGTATGTGGTCTTTTATCTCCATAATTGATGTTTCAAAAGACGAACGTCTTTTGAAACACATTCACTACTGACAATCAGTTAATTACAAGAGAATTCACTCTTTTTATCCTTTTCGCATTTACCACACAACAGACTGATTATAAACAAATTACACAATAAGATAAAGTCTTCATTATTCTATCTATAAAGATTTAGAAACTATATACTCCCAAAAGCATTCTGTCACATTGTATTTTGAGTAGCCTCAGGAATCCCTTATTTACGAACCACTGACTAAGTTGTTATAAAAAACACCGGGATTCTAATTTCACCAAAATCATATCTCCAGCAAATAAATCAAATCACCAGTCAAAAGATCGATAAACATACACTAATTTCAATCAGTAAGCAACGGAAAAGGCATCCTATACCTCCAAAATAACATTCAGGAATGATTCATATTGACCCATGCTACAGAAAAGAATTCTATAGTTTTTGTTCAATAAATGAAACCGCCAGGCAAAAAGTAGGAGGATTTTCAATGAAAATGAATTTCGTAACTATACGAAGTTAACTTCGTATTTTCTTATAACTAACTTCTTCTTCACAAGAAGTTAATGTTTTGCAAAGACGAAGTTAACTTCGTATGAAGAGTACACTTATGAAGAAACGAATTAAAGACAAGTTAATGCTCCATCATTTGCTATTTCATCACTTTCTCAAGACAACAAGGTTTTTAAAACAAGAAAGAAGCCGACTTAAAGATATCAGAATCTCTATTTTACTATCAGAATAACAGAAGAGGCAAACTTAATGAGGAATGGAAAAAGAAGTCGACGAGAGATAAAACCCTTACCTCTCGTCAACCAATACTATTTTTATGATCGTGATACTTGGAATCCCTTATCAGATAACGTCATTTCGACAAAACGTGCCCGCGGATTCGGAGCGTTTTCTGTCAGTATCTTACGAATACGAACAGCAGCTTGCGGATCTTTCGCTACCATATATAAGTACCCGCCACCACCGGCTCCCGGCAATTTATATCCCAAGGTATAATCTTTTATCAGATCGATAATTGCCTCCACAGCCGGAGGATTTGTTCCGCTATCCAATGCTTTGTTTTGTTCCCAGGTTTTTCCTACCAAACGGCCAAACTCAACAAAACTTCCACGCTGTATAGCTTCATTCATATCCAATGCATGCGCCTTCATTTCCGAAAGTAAATTGAGATGCAACGATGAATTGAGGAACATGGAACTGACTATTTCTGCCAAGATCCCTTTTGCCGTACGAGTTATACCGGTATAATAAAGCAAGTGACAGTCTTTGTATTCAGGATGCGTAAATAAATGATCGGGTAGCCAACGCACCAATGGACTTTGAGCAAAGCCGGCCTCGGTCTGAAGAAGCTTCACACCCTGCAACACACCTCCATACTGATCCTGCCATCCACCTCCGGTAGTCAGCAATTGTTCAAGAACAAGAGTACGTTGACAAATCTCATTTTTATCCCAGGCTAAACCACAGAAATCGTTAATGGCACCAAGTACGGTAGAAGCCAGAATGGAACTGGTGCCCAAACCGGAACCGGCAGGAATAGCAGCCAATAAAGTCACTTCAATACCTGCACCGAAATCTTTAAGCTGTTCCTCTAATGAAGCATAAGATACAGCAGAAAACGCAGGTGCAAAGCCTGCCAATGACAGAGCGGCTTTCGGAATAGAGAAAGGTGAACCGATCTTCTTATAATCTTGCAATTCATCAAACGTAGATACTATTTCCATAGCACCCATATCGATAGAACGCAGGACGATATGGAAGTCTTTACACGGCTTCACATAGACCTGTAAGGGAGGTTGTCCGTTCAACTCAATGGCTAGATTCACCACATTTCCTCCCGAATAAAGTGAATAAGGAGGAGTATCGGTCCATCCACCTGCCATATCGATGCGCACGGGGCTACGTCCCCAAACAATCTGATCGGAATATACATCCAATTTTGGGGTACTCTTACGATTACTGATCCCGTCCAGCAAGCCGTCACGAAGCAAATCAAAAGCAGCCTGTTCTTCCGGACGATAATCTTTCCCGTCTAATTTCAAAATACGCGCACGCAACATCCGGTTATGGATGCGTGACATCTGCAGAGCATCCTCAGGCAATAATTCAGGCATATCCAAACCAAGACGTACAAAATCTTCAGCTGCATCGGCCAAATCAAGTTGATAAAAAAACACTTTTTTCATGATTAACGGCCAATGCTTTCCAGTTTCCTTTTCTGAACTCTTCACGTTGTGCATACAAACGCTTCAGATTGGCACCTGCCGAAATTTCGTCCGCAGAAAAATGTTCGGAACGTAACCAGATATTCTTTCCTTCCTCCAGTTCGGGTTCGGACAACATCCACCTCAACACCAATCCCAACTCTTCTACAGAATTAACCATAGGGAATACGGAAACTGCCTGTAAATCGTCCGTACGTCCTTTCAAATCTGTATATGACAAACCGCGTTTGGACATCCATTCACCAAAAGGAATACCCGTCAGGGTTGTTTTGGAATCTCTCAAATCTCCTTTGAAAACATCGTCCAGACCGTATGGACGGGCAACAAAGCCCTTATCACCCATCGGAACCACATCTACACACACTCCGGCAGGCACAGCCAATGACCAGTCATTTTCCGGAACCCCGGTAATAATATGTCGTGAAGCAATCTTCCACTTTGGTCCGATATGACTGTTCTCGATCCATAAATCAGCATTCTCGGCACAAAGAGGTATCCGCACGACAGCATTTTGGACAAACATAGCCGGATTGGGCTTTACTTTACGGTGCATGATACGACGCTGATCGTAAACCTTATTCTGTACGGAAAGAGTTGAAGAAATCAGTTCTTTACTGGTCCCGTAATGATAGAACTCTCCTCCCGGCAAAGGCAGAATAGCAACGGATAGCGTATTGACCTCTTCGTCTTCAATACGGGGATGAGTTCCCAAAGCTAATCCAAAATCGGAATAAAGATCATAATACTTTAGTTCTTCAGAGCTTTCTTTATGAGAACGTTTCATCAAGATTTCTACGGCACGGTCACTCAAAAGCCATATACCGATGTCCATCAGGAACAAATGGGTCTTCGATAAAGATTCCAATTCTGCCAACGAAGGCTTCTGAAGCATAAAGTCGAGTTGTTCGGGATGTTTGCGATCGGAAGCAAACACGCCATGATGGGTAGCCAGAGACGGATCTACCCACAGTCCATAACAAACCACATCCGCTTCGGGAATACTCTGCAAAGGTTTCTCCGAACGAATATAGACATCACCACTCGCAATCAGTGTATGGAGTTTATCCGGAGCCAAAGACATGATTTTTTCATATAGGGGAAGTTGCAGAGAAAGCAGATTTTGTCCCAGATGTTGCCCTCTCTCCCACCGGAACACAGGAACCGGAGTGAGAATCTTTCCAGAAGGTGCATAGCCGGGTAAACGACGGCTTTGCCCACCCGCATGAAGAAGAATTCTTTTTTCTTTTTCAAGCCACTCTCCAAAAGTAGCACCATCTGAATATTCATTATAACATTCTTCAAGCAGCCAGGATGTTCCACCACCGGAACCAAGTTTCTTACCTACCGGGTCGGAAGTACAAAACCAATCGGTACGATTCACCCTCTCCAGTTCATGAAAAGACTGAACCAGATTGGACGGTAAAGATAGTAGTTTTTGCATATTGTCAGAGTTTAAATATACGTTCCATCATTTTCCACTTCTCATGTGACGCTTGTCCGGGCAATGAACGCTGAAAGCGAGACATATAAGCCTCCCATTCTGCCTGCCGGGGAAGTTTAGCCAAGCGCTCGTTATCTTTTATCCAATCGAATTCATCTACCGTATCGACAATCATAAAGAGTGTATGTTCGTGGATATAAATCTGCATATCGAGTATCCCGACTTCACGGATACCGGCTTTAATTTCTGGCCACACATGCTGATGTTCTTCGACATAAGCACGAATCAATTCCGAATCATTATATAATTCGAGTGTTTGGCAATATCTTTTCATGGTATTATAAAATTAAATAAATATCTCTTTTAAAAAGGCAGAGGTCCGTCATTTCCACCTCCGAACGGATTATTATTCTGAGGGGCAAATTCAGCAGGAGGCGGAGGTACTGTTCCGCTATTATTCATTCGTGACCCAAGCATGGCCCCGGCATCAGGCAACGGAATTACCATATCGTCATCCGGATTCTGGAAACGGGTATACTCACCTTTAAATCGTAGCAGAACATCGCCAACCGCACCATTACGATGCTTAGCGATAATAATTTCGGCCATTCCACGGAGATCGTTTCCTTTATCATCCTGAAATATCTTGTAATATTCGGGGCGGTGAATGAAACACACCATATCGGCATCCTGCTCGATTGCACCGGATTCACGAAGGTCACTCAACTGAGGACGTTTTCCTTCAAGCCCTTCACGACTCTCGACACCACGATTCAACTGAGACAGAGCAATAATCGGAATATTCAACTCTTTGGCAAGCCCCTTCAACGAACGTGAAATGGTACTAACCTCTTCCTGACGGCTGCCAAATGCCATACCGCTGGCGTTCATCAACTGCAAGTAGTCAATGATGATAATTCTTACTCCATGCTCACGAACCAATCGACGTGCCTTGGTTCGAAGCTCAAATACGGACAGAGAGGGAGTATCATCGACATAAAGCGGTGCATCCAGCAAATCCTTCAATTTATAATCGAGCTGTTGCCATTCATAAGCTGCCAATTGTCCGCTCTTGATTTTTTCACTCGGAATTTCACAAACGTTCGAGATCAGACGATTGACCAACTGAACGTTACTCATTTCAAGAGAAAACAAGGCTACCGGATTCCTGAAATTCACGGCAATATTCTTAGCCATTGAAAGTACAAAAGCCGTTTTACCCATGGCCGGACGGGCAGCAATAATTATCAAGTCGGATTTCTGCCATCCGGAAGTCATCTTATCCAGTTTGGTATATCCACTCTCCAATCCGCTCAGACCATCGGTACGTGCGGCGGCTTTCTGAATCTGTTCATAAGCCTCGGCAATAATCGGATTGATCTGCGTATAGTCCTTCTTCATGTTCCGCTGTGAAATCTCAAAGAGTTTCCCTTCGGCCTCTTGCATAAGATCGTCCACATCGAGAGTTTCGTCAAAAGCCTTACTCTGTATGTTACTTGTAAAAGTAATGAGCTCTCTTGCCAAATATTTTTGTGCAATAATACGGGCATGATATTCAATATGGGCGGAAGATGCCACTTTACTGCTCAATTGAGTAATATAAAACGGTCCTCCGACTTCTTCCAGCTCACCACGCTTACTGAGCTGCTCCTTCACAGTAAGAATATCTACCGGTTTTTGATTAACGGCAAGATCGGTAATAGCTGCATAAATCAATTGATGCCTATGTTCGTAAAACGATTCCGGACGGAGAATCTCACTCACCAGCGAATAGGCATCTTTTTCAATCATCAAGGCCCCGAGCACGGCTTCTTCCAGTTCCGGCGCTTGCGGTTGGATGCGCCCGTAATCATTTACGGGTTGCACCTTAGACTTAGCAGTACTGCGGGTATTTCTTCTTTGTTCGGCCATCTGTATTTTATTGAAATATAGAAAATGAATAGTGGATGGCTGCGCACATCCACAAAATGTAGGCAAAGATAATTCTCTATTATCAATTTTCCATTATCAAATCTGAATTATTTATTTAACTTTGCGTCCATTAGACAGCATTAATCATTAATCACGAATCACTAATAGCCCAAAGACATGATTACATTTCCGAATGCCAAAATAAATCTGGGACTGAACATTACCGAGAAACGTCCGGACGGATACCACAATCTGGAAACTGTATTTTATCCCATACCTCTGGAGGATGCCCTTGAAATCACAATATTAAATGACTCGAAACAAAAATTTGTCCTGCACCAATCCGGCCTGGAAATCAGCGGGGAGCCGGAAACCAACCTGGTAGTAAAGGCATACCTGCTGCTGGAACAGGAATTTCAATTACCTCCGGTAGACATTTATCTATATAAACATATTCCTTCGGGTGCCGGTTTGGGAGGTGGCTCGGCAGATGCTGCTTTCATGCTAAAATTGTTGAACGAAAAATTCAATTTACATCTGGCAGATGAAAAATTGGAAGAGTATGCTGCCATATTAGGAGCTGACTGCGCTTTTTTTATTAAAAACAAACCAACCTTTGCAGAGGGTATCGGCAACATTTTTTCCCCAGTCGATTTATCATTGAAAGGATATCAGTTGGTACTTGTAAAACCGGATGTCTTTGTCTCGACCCGAGACGCCTTTTCACAAATAAAACCTCACTACCCGGATCATTCATTGAAAGAAATTATAAGACGTCCGGTAAGCGAATGGAAAAACTGCATGTTCAATGACTTTGAGAAAAGCGTCTTTCCACAATACCCTGTCATTGAAGAAATAAAAAAAGAATTGTACAGCAAAGGAGCCATATATGCCGCCATGTCGGGTTCCGGTTCATCTGTTTTCGGATTATTCTCTCCCGAAGAAAAAATAACGAAAATGGATTTTGAAGCAGCATTCTGTTTCCAAACCGAATTGAAATAATCTGATCATAAAATATAATACCATGAAAAACTACTTAATAACGTATAGTTGTGCCATGTTTCTATTAGCCTCTTGCGGATCTCCATCCCAACAGCCAAAAGCACCGGGACAGATAGATATTGCCGGAAAAATAGAGAGCCTGACGGAACTTAAAGCATCTGATTTTATCAAAGAGATCAACTATGTGGCATTGGAGACTACAGACAGTTGTTTAGTAAACGAGAATCCTAATATACAGGTTTTCAAAAATAACATTATTGTAAATACAAACAAACAATGTTTGGTTTTCGATAAAGACAGTGGTAAATTTCTGCGTTCTATCGGTCATATAGGTAATGACCCGGGAGGATACAGCGAAGCAACCTTCTGGATTGACGATATAACAGGAGAACTGTATTTCATAGGATGGAACGGTACTCTTATGCGATACGACCTGCAAGGCAACTACTTGGGCGACGTCAAGGTTGCCCCAAACCTGGGAGTAAGAAATCCTGCTTGTTTTGTTTTCACAGATTCATTAATTGTCAGTCACCAATTGAGTCTCCTGCCAATACAAGGAAATGAAAAGAAATCTCCTTTCCTACTTCTTGACAAACAAGGAAATGTGATAGATAGTATCCCTTCTTTACTCCCAGTTATACCTGTCACCACTAATGTAGTACGATTAAACATATTAAAAAGTGAAAAAGCACGGGAGCTTTACGGTAATATAGGAGTTCATGGTATGATGACAGCATACTTTAATAATGATGACGCAATTGAATCACCACGAGTGCTTTCAACACTATGGAAACATAACGGAAAAGTACGATTTAAAGAGGCATATCTGGACACAATCTATACTTTATCCGAAAATAAATTATCTCCTTATCTGATTTTCAATACAGGCAAGTATCATTATCCGGCAGAAGAAAGATATCAGCAAAAAGAAAATGACGAAAGAGTCAAGATCGACTATGTGATGGAAAGTACCACTCTGATCATCTTCCAGTTCAGACAACGAGGAGAAGTGTATACCGGTATATATAATAAAGATACTCAAATAACTCAAATAGCCAAAGGACAGAATTTTGTAAACGATATCGATCATTTTATGCCATTAAATCCTCGGAATTGTAATACTGACAATGAATATGTAGATCTCGTTCAGGCAAACACTATACTGGAATGGATGGAAGAACATCCGGAAGTAAATCCAGAAGGCAAATTCTCTTTCATCAAAGGAATAAATGAAGAATCCAATCCGGTCGTTATCTTAATGAAATAGATCATAAAACAATAACAAACTAAATATTTTGGTTATTTAACTGCATATAATAGTTTAATCACTAAAATATTTAGTTTATTTGTCCTTCATAACAAACAACAGGTATTTTACGACCTGATTAAATGATAAAAACATGAAGAGACAAATTGTATCATGCGGCATTTTTGCTATGCTATTGTTAGCCTCCTGCAATGGAGCGCAGCAAACCTCTGAAGTCGATCTGATAGATATTGCCGGAGGAATGGAGAAACTGACAGAACTAAAAGTATCTGATCTCGGGAAAACAATCCGATACATTCCTTTAGAAACAACGGACTCCTGCCTGATCGGAGATTTTCCTAATATCAAACTTCTGGATGATAAAATTATGGTCTATAACGGCAAACAGTGTTTGCTGTTTGACAAAGAAACCGGAAAGTTTATTTGTTCTGTAGGGCACAGAGGAGACGATCCTGAAGCTTATAGCAGTACTTGCGGATATCTGAATCCCAAAAACCAATTATTGTATTTTAATCGCGATCCCAACCAATTGGTAAAATATAACCAAAAAGGAAATTTCGCAGGAGTCATCACCATCCCTTCGCCGGAAACTTCAACGGGCAATATACAAATAAACCGTCCCGGAATGAATGGGTTTGTATTCTCTGATTCCATTATTATAGGGCATTATGTAGGAGGATTAGGACAAAGATGTCCCAGTTCGGTATTATATTTCTCTGATAAAGGTAATTACATAGATACGATCCCGAATATCATTCCCGAATTAGGAACAGGACAGGTTGGAGACATCAACAACATTTCGGTACGCAAGGGATTCGGACTGTTAGAAGGCATTATTCAAATACAGTATAACAACGGAAAACAAAGTATCTGTGTACCCGGATATACGGCACTGTGGAAGTGTAATGACGAAATCCGATTCAAAGAATTATTTACCGACACCATCTACACATTGAAACACAATCAGCTGGAAAAGTACATAATATTCAATACCGGTAAATATTACTGGCCGGCTTCCGAACGTACGCTTACAGACAATAACAGTGACCGAATTATGATCAGCTATGCAATCGAGAATGACAAGTTACTCTATTTCCAGTTCATCAGAGGGCTTTACACAGACAAACACATCTTGTACAATGGAATTTATGACAAAAATACAAAAGTGACTAATATAGCTTTAGCTGAAAATAATTTCGTTGATGACTTGACCCATTTTATGCCTTTTACTCCCAGCTTTCTTAATGAAAAAGGTGAATGTGCCTCTTTGGTTCAAGCTGCTGACATTCTTACTTGGCTAGAGGAACATCCGGAAGTCAAAATAGAAAAAGAACTAGGCGTCCTGAAGAATTTGAATGAAGAATCCAACCCGGTAGTAGTATTGGTAAAATAATAACGACTCTCCTCTTTGAACTCCTTCAAAGAGGAGAGTTTTTTCTATCCAATAGTCAGACAAAATAAAATCTCATAGATAAAATAAAGTTTATAATAAAAAAAACAGTACCACGACTCACGTCGTAGTACTGTCACAACACAAACACAAAATAAAACACGACAAAACTACTATGCAATCTTACCTGTCTATGCCGGGGAGGCATAAGTACTAATTATGGATATTCACATACACATAAACAGCTTCAGGCCGATTTGCATCCTATAAACAAATGTATAAAAACATTTGTTCATGTCTTATATGTTAATTAAAACAATATCTTATTTATTGGATACCTCTTTCACGAAGTTTCAACTGCCATGCCCAAGCAGAACGCAGTGTATCTTCCAGAGTTTCCTGAGCTTTCCAACCCAATTCATTGTTCGCATAATCAGGGTTAGCCCATACCTTTTCAATATCACCGGCACGACGTCCAACAATCTGATAGTTCAGTTTTACGCCGGTAGCTTTCTCAAATCCGTTGATCAGTTCAAGAACTGAAACTCCACGTCCTGTACCGATATTGAAAGTTTCAACTTTATCTTTTTGTTTCTTTTCAAGAATACGTGCAATAGCAATTACGTGTGCTTTAGCAAGATCGACTACATTGATAAAGTCACGGATACATGAACCGTCAGGTGTATCATAATCATCACCGAAGACACTCAATTTTTCGCGAATCCCGATAGCAGTCTGAGTTAAATACGGAATAAGATTTTGAGGTACGCCATTAGGAAGTTCTCCTAACAATGCTGTCGGATGAGCACCAATCGGATTAAAATAACGCAGTAAAATTGCATTAATCGGAGCACCGGAAGCTACTGTATCTCTAACAATCTCTTCATTAATCTGTTTGGTATTTCCATAAGGAGAAGTAGCTTTCTTTATCGGAGCATTCTCTGTTACAGGCAATTCATCCGGTTCACCATATACAGTACATGAAGAAGAGAATACAATGCCCTCAATGCCATGTTTAGGCATTAATTCAAGCAAGTTAATTAAAGAAACGAGGTTGTTGCGATAATAAAGCAATGGTTTTTCTACAGACTCACCTACTGCCTTGCTGGCCGCAAAGTGGATAATCGCTTTAATACCTTTATATTTATTGAACACGGCATCTAAACCGTCAAAATCCAAGCAATCCAGTTTCTCGAAAACAGGACGAATACCTGATACCTTTTCGATATTATCTACGACATCAGCATTTGAATTAGATAAATTATCAATGATGATTACTTCGTATCCACTGTTTTGCAGCTCTACCACAGTATGAGAGCCGATATACCCGGTTCCGCCTGTTACTAAAATTCTTTCTTTCATAACGTGTATAATGGTTAGTTTTTTCGGTTTACTTGTAAAGTGTTTGCAAATGTAACAAAATTAATTTAGATAAATGCACAAAAAACGAATATTATTTCATAGCGCAAACAGGGATTAAGACAAAATAACAGAAAAAGCGGCGGAAGAACTACCCCACCGGTAGCCTATCCGCCGCTCCATCCTTCAGTTGTTTGTCGTCAGGATTTATACAACTCCGGAGAATCCCATAAATGCCATAGCCAGCAATCCGGCTGTAATTAAAGCAATCGGAGTACCTTTCATTCCTTCGGGAATTTTCACAAGACTCATCTGCTCACGGAGTCCGGCGAAAAGTACCAGGGCCAGACCGAAACCAATAGCAGTAGAGAATGCATATACAACACCCGTCAGTAGGTCATAATCTTTTTGGATAACAAGAATTGCCACACCCAAGATACAACAATTCGTTGTAATCAAGGGAAGGAATACGCCCAATGCCTGATAAAGTGCGGGAGAAACTTTCTTCAGAATAATTTCTACCATCTGCACCAATGCAGCGATAACCAAGATAAACGTGATAGTCTGCAAGTACTGCAACCCGAAGGCATCGAGTACAAACTTCTGGATCAGGAACGTTACGATCGTAGCAATGGTAAGCACGAAAGCTACCGCTGCACTCATACCCAATGCAGTATCCACCTTCTTGGAAACACCCAAGAAAGGACAGATTCCCAGAAATTGCGACAACACAATGTTATTAACAAAGATTGCCGAGATAAATATCAATATATATTCCATAATCGTTTATATTTTAATTCGCTTTCTTAAGGCTGTTAATCAACGCAATCAGATATCCCAATGCGATAAACGCACCCGGAGCAAGCACAAAGACAAGCATACCGTATTCTTCCGGAATGATTGACAAGTTGAATACCTTGCCTGTACCCAGGAACTCACGAACAGCTCCCAGCAATGTAAGGGCAATTGTAAAGCCCAATCCCATACCGATTCCGTCGAACATAGAAGAAAGTGCATTATTCTTGGCTGCAAATGCTTCTGCACGTCCCAACACAATGCAGTTCACAACAATCAATGGAATAAAAAGTCCCAATGTAGCGTACAGTCCGGGTACATATGCTTGCATTACCATCTGAAGCAAAGTCACAAAAGATGCAATGACTACAATGAATGACGGAATACGCACCATGTCCGGAATCAGGTTCTTTATCAATGAAATCACTACATTGGAACAGATCAATACAAACATAGTGGCAAGCCCCATACCCATACCATTTATGGCCGAGGAAGTCGTACCGAGTGTAGGACACATACCAAGCAGGAGCACAAATGTCGGATTCTCTTTAACAATCCCATTCATTAATACTTTAAAGTTATTCATATCTTTATACTCCTTTCTTATTTAATGACTACTGAATCGACAATCGCAGTTTCGGACTTCTGCACAGCTTTCTGCGAAGCACCGGTCGTACCATTAGCACCGCCATCGCCTTTATAAGCACCATAGGCAGCATTCACAGCATTCAAAAATGCACGTGAAGTGATAGTAGAAGCAGTAATGGCATCTACCTGTCCGCCGTCTTTACTTACAGTCAGCGGTTGCTCACCCGGATTCATTCCCTTAATGCTGCCTTTGTTTCCTTCTTTGAACCAGTCGGCTGCCTTGGAACCAAGTCCCGGAGTTTCGGCATGTGACAACAAAGAATAGTTGTAGATTTTACCTTCAGCATCAAAACCAACAAGTACTTTCAATTCTCCGCCAAATCCCATCGACTTGGCTTCTACTGCTGTTCCTACCCATTGATCTCCGTTTTTAGCCGGATAAATGATAAAGTCAACAATCTTCTTGCCATCTTTCTCACTAAACACGGTATCACACTCTGCGACCGGATTATTTGTAAATTCGGGCAAAACTTCTTTTAAAGCTTCATTCAATGTCTTCGCATTCGCCTCTGCAATGGGACCTTTAGTCAACTCATTCACATAAGCCAGCAAAGCTACCGAGATAGCTGTTACTCCGGTGAGTACCAGCAACATATTTTTCAATGATGATTCTAACTTTTTCATTTCTTCTTCGCTACCTCCCCAAAGCGTTTTGGTTTGCAATACGTATTGATTAGCGGAGTGAATGCATTCATAATCAGAATAGCAAACGACATACCTTCCGGATATGCACCAAACAGACGGATAACAACTGTCAGCAAACCGATGCAGACACCATAAATCAACATACCTTTTTTACTCATCGGAGAGGTGACATAGTCTGTTGCCATAAAGATAGCACCCAGCATCAGGCCTCCCGAAAGCAACTGGATCACCGGAGAAACATAAGCTTCGGGATTTGCCAGATGCATGATACCGGAAAATACAAATACAGTAACCAGAATGGATACAGGGATATGCCATGTAATGATTCTCTTCCATAACATATAAAGAAGACCCAAAATCAGGGCAGCAGCACTCACTTCACCCAGACATCCACCATTGTTACCAATAAACAGACTCCAAGCATCGGGCAGTTGACCAAAAGCCGAGACATCCCCATGAATAGCCTGTTTCATCAATGCCAAAGGAGTGGCGGCAGTAGTAGCATCGGTATAAGCAGTCAACTGACCGACCACCGGCCAGGAAGTCATCTGTACCGGGAATGACAATAACAGAAACACACGCCCTGCCAGTGCCGGGTTAAACGGATTGTTCCCCAAGCCGCCAAATGACATCTTACCGACACCAATAGCAAACAAAGCACCTAAAATAATAATCCATACAGGTAAGTTAGACGGTAGATTGAACGCCAGCAACACTCCCGTGATGACAGCAGAACCGTCACAAATAGTAGTGGTTTCTTTCTTCAGCAAGAACTTACCGATTGCCCATTCAAAAAACAAACAGGCTATCACAGAAGTAGCTGTGACAATCAGTGCACCCAGTCCGAAATATACGAGCGAAACGATAAAGGCAGGAATCAGCGCAATCAGCACACCGTACATATTCTTTTGTACGCTGTCTCCACCATGAACGTGAGGCGATAATGATACAATTAATTTATTTTCCATACTTATTATTTTTTAGCTTGACGTGCACGAATCATAGCTCCTACTTTTCCCTTACCCAAACGACAGTAGTCGAGTAACGGACGATTGGCAGGACAAGTGAACTGGCAAGAGCCACACTCGATACAATCCATGATTCTTTCTGATTCCATTCTTTCAAATTCTGTGTTCTCAGCCAAAGCGGAAAGCAGATACGGCTCCAGTCCCATCGGGCAGGCACTCACACACTTTGCACAACGAATGCAGTTCTGTACTTCTCCGCGTTTTGCCTCTTTCCGGTTCATAATCAAAATTCCGGAACTTCCTTTAGCAGTGGGCACATCAGTATTAACCAATGCTTTACCCATCATCGGACCACCGCCAATTATTTTTCCGGTATCCTCCGGCAAACCGCCACAGGCATCGATCAACTGCTGCATCGGAGTACCAATACGCGCCAAAAAGTTAGAAGGCTGGGCAACAGACTTACCGGTCACCGTAATGACACGCTCAAACAAAGGCTTATTTTTCTGTACAGCTTGATATACGGCAAATGCAGTACCTACATTCTGCACAACTGCTCCTGTAGAGATAGGTAATGCGCCGCTTGCAACCTGGCGCTTCGTAATAGCATCGATTAACTGCTTCTCACCCCCTTGAGGATATTTCACTTTCAAAGGAACAACTTCAATACCGGCATAACTGGATGCGACTTTCGTCATCAGTTGGATAGCATCGGGTTTATTGTTTTCGATACCTATAAAAGCCTTATTGACTTTCACCGCCTTCATCAGAATAGCCACCCCTACCATTACCTCCTCGGCATGTTCCAACATCAGTTGATGGTCGGCTGTCAAGTAAGGTTCACACTCTACAGCGTTGATAATCACGCATTCTGCTTTAAATGAAGGAGGCGGACAAAGTTTGACTTGAGTTGGGAAACAAGCTCCTCCCAAACCAACAATGCCTGCATCTGCTATCTTCTTCACAATCTCTTCCGAAGTCAATTCGCACTCTTTTACCAATTCAGGACTACGATCGATAGACTCTTCCCATTCATCCCCGTCTACATCAATAAAAATAGCAGGTTTAGCATAACCGCTCGCATCGACAATAGAGTCAATCTTAGCGACTTTACCACTGACAGAAGAGTGAATGGCTGCCGAAACAAAGCCATTAGCTTCGGCTATTTTAGTGCCCACCTTCACCACATCACCTTTTGCCACAATAGGCTTAGCAGGCGCACCGATATGCTGCCCCAGCAGTATCACAGCTTTTGCCGGAACCTCTGCCGTAACAATAGGTTGATGTGCTGAGAGTTTATTTTCGTGTGGATGAACACCACCAATTGAAAATGTCTTCAACATACAATTCTGTATTTTATCTGTTTATTACTCGTTTTTTTAAGCTTCGGCAGTTTTGGCAGCTTCGGCAACAGGCGTTTCCTCTTTAGGTTTACGAGGAGGGAAATTCAACTCGATGATAGTGTGCTGCGGACAAACTTCAACGCACTTGCGACAAGACTTACATTTATTGTAATCGATGTAAGCGAGATTGTTTTCAAGTGTAATTGCCTCGAACGGACAAGTTTTGACACACTTACCACAACCGATGCAACTTACCGTACAGGCTTTGCGTGCGACAGCTCCTTTGTCTTTGTTGACACAAGATACATATACACGACGCGATTTCTTACCTTTGGCACGAAGCTCGATTATCGCTTTCGGACAGGCTTTTACACAAGCTCCGCAAGCCGTACACTTTTCTTCATCCACCTCAGGAAGTCCTGTTTCCGGATTCATGTGAATAGCATCGAACTGGCAGGCAGCCACACAGTCGCCACATCCCAAACATCCATAGCTACAGCCGGTCTCTCCGCCATAAAGCGAAGCAGCAATAGCACAGCTCTTTGCACCGTCATACATATTTGTACGCGGACGGTTCGTGCAGGTTCCGTTACATCTAACCACTGCAACCATCGGTTCTGCAGTTCCGGCGTCCAATCCGAGAATAGAGGCAACCTGAGACATCACAGGCTGTCCACCCACCGGACAAAACTTACCTTCCAGCGAACCGGCTTTGACGCAAGCATCGGCAAATCCGCTGCAACCCGGATAACCACATCCACCGCAGTTAGCCTGAGGCAACACTTCGGATACCTGGGCAATTCGTGGGTCTTCGTACACGGCAAATTTCTTAGAAGCAACATACAATACTGCAGCCAATACAAGCGCAATAGCTCCCAAAGAAATCACTGCAATCAGAATCAAATTCATAATTTTTAGTTATTTATTGGTTTTATAGTAAAAGAAAATTTTTGTTTCAACCGAGTTCTGTTCAACCATATTATATAATAATAAGGAATAAGCACCGCCAAAGCAGCAAATGCTCCATATAGTTCACTATGAAGAACTGTCTTGAAAATGAAAAGGCCAAAGATTAAAAGAAAGAGAGGAATGAGAAAAGCCAGAAGAACCGCTTGCATGCCCATGGAGGTGGCACCAATAATCGTCACCTCGTCCCCTATCTTCCATGCAGACGAAGTATCGGTAACTTCAATTACCTTCTCCTTGCTATCTGCCGAAGAGCAATGTCCCTTGACACTGCAAGTCGAGCAAGCCGATGTCTGGATGATCCTCACAAAAACCTGAGAACCACTTATGTTTTCCACAATACCTTGATGAGTTATTATATTAGTCATTTTGCAAACTGCACATTACAAATTGCGGCAAATTTAAGCATAAGTTTGAAAATTACGAAGTATTTGAATGTTTTTTATAGTGCAATATGAAGTCTTTTTAAAGTAATTTTTGCTCTATCAATCGGGTATGGAAACAGAAAAAGCAGGCTTTTCACCTGCTTTACTAAGAAAATGTTATCATCTTCTGATATTTTTAAAGAAATTAGAAACAAAAACCAATTCTTTTATCACTTTCTGTTTATTTCCCCTTCTACATTTTAAGAGATTCATTAATCTCAATCATCCGAATCAAATTCGTCCGCTGAATTGAAAAGGTACTGCTTTCTTTCTGAACATATTTTAGCAAGGAAAGCCCATCCTGACGTAATTTGGACTTTTGCAAAATATCAGATTCCACCTCGTCCGAAACTTTCAACAAAGTCACGGCCGCCAATTCTATCTTCCCCATTCTATTAGGATCTCCTTCATAACAGTCAATCATTTCATCCAGGCTCATACTTAACAATTCCTCTTGAGAAACTCCTAAAATCTGTCTCGTCAGGCAATCATATTCAGTCCATTCATCCTTACGGAACTTCTTTTTATTCAATATCGCATTTACAATTAACGAAATGATTTCCTGAATCATCCGTATCAGATAGTCTTGTTTAATCATAATATCCTCTTTTTGAATTAGAACTTACTTACCACGGGGAGAATTAACCTCACCGGAAAGAAGAGAGCCAACTGAAGATTCCAGTCGGCCCCTATTTCATATATTTACATTATGTCAATTATTCCCGATTACCATTTATAATTCAGACCAAAGCTTAGCAACTCCTTCAGCTGGAAATAACTGCTGCCAGTAGTCGGCTTCGCACTGTCGTCAAAGCGTGCATGTACAAATAGTTTGGTAGAAAGATAACGGTTCAATACAAAGTTGAAAGTATTCTCCCACTCTACACGCACCCATTTATAGTTCGTCAGATAGTTCAAACGGGAATCGACTACAATAGACGGAATAATAGTCCATGAAATAGTAGGTTGAACCTGTGCACCGAAGTCATTCTTCGAGCATTTGCCTTTATCCAATCCAAACTTGGTTTCGTCCACGTTTTTGTTACCTATATAACGAAGGTTATAAGTCAACGGAGACATGAATACAGAAAGATTGAATTTTTTCTTTTTCAACTTATAGTCCATACCGACACTGACTATCACATCTGCAGGAGCAAGGAAAGCAGCTACCAACTCTTCACTGTTAGCCTTATATCCCTTTACGAACTGGGTTTTAAACTCTCCTGTAATAGTATAGTACCAATTATTGGCAGCCTGAATACCTAATTTAGAATACAAACGCAACTGGTCGGTATTAACCAGGTATTTATGATATTCGTCTGACGGAGAAGAATTGAATCCTAATTTAGCTTCGAACAGATTTTCAAACTGTACTTTTTCACGGTCATTGTAGTTAGCGAACAACTGCAGATTGGCCATTACGGCATTATTGCTCTCACCTCCCTTGTACCAGTTGTCCGAAATATAGTTCTGGGTAATCTGAAGCGAACCGTTACCTCCTGTCACCCACCAATTGGGCTTGGAGATCACCATTTCCGCTTCACCCACATTGTCTTCCACCTTATCCGCACGGAACAGGCTTTTCACTTCTGTTTTCGGGACTTCAATCTTCTTATCGCCATGATACAACTTACGGCTCATGATATGATCTTCGGTATTAACGACTAAATTAGGATGGTTCAGATATAGATCCATCAAAGCAACATTCACCAGCCGGGAAGCTCTCTCAGCTTTAGAAAACTGCAATGTGTCATACGGCGGCAATAATTGCGAAGAAAGAGAGGGAGTAACAAAAGGTTCCTTAAACTTCCAGTGCATGGTAGAATATTCCGCGATGGGAGAGTTATAATAAGTCAGCGGTACAAACAGTCGGTAGTAATCCGGATCCGTCTTAATATAACGCATGGGTACAGAAGGATCATTAAGATATTCCAACTCTCCTATATACTTATTATATAAGATGGACACCGTATCTATCTTAGGCTTCGGACCATCCAGATTCAGTTTCAGGACAAGGTACTGTTGAAGCGTCTCGGAAAGTGTATCTGCTTTCACTTCACTCTGCACTGTTTCAGAAACCAGTTTGTTCGTCTTCTGCGCCATCACTGACGAAGAAAACAGGATCGCAAATGCTAATGTTGAGATGTGACTAGTCTTCATTTTTATAACAAATTTGGGGCAAATTTACATTAAATAGTTTAGATTACATAAAATTTGCTCGATTTTAATAGGAATAACCTATCAAATGAATCTATACAACAATTCAGCTGTTTTATTGGAACGTGCATTATCTCTCAGAACAATACAGATCGAACTGAGAACCGCCTTCCCCCGGCTCGATAGTGCAAGTTGAATAAAGGCGTGCTTATATGCCGGCAAACATGTGACTGTTTGTCGTTCAAACATTTCGGTACCCGGAATTGCATTTTTTAATAAATTTGTTTTGTAGAAAGCATCCGTTCTTCCCCATTTTTTTGTAATTTTGCGGTTTTTAAGATTCAAATCAAAGGATTTAGAAACAAATTATTAAAACAGTTATAGCTGTGGGAGAAACAAAGTATATTTTCGTCACCGGTGGTGTTGCCTCTTCTTTAGGAAAAGGTATCATTTCATCTTCCATCGGTAAATTGCTGCAAGCAAGAGGTTATAAAGTAACTATCCAGAAGTTTGACCCGTACATCAACATTGACCCGGGAACATTGAACCCTTATGAACACGGAGAATGCTACGTGACTGTAGACGGCCATGAAGCCGATCTTGACTTAGGACACTACGAACGTTTCCTGGGCATCCAGACAACGAAGGCCAACAACATCACGACAGGCCGTATCTATAAGAGCGTCATCGATAAAGAACGCCGTGGAGATTATTTGGGGAAAACCATTCAGGTGATTCCTCATATCACCGATGAAATCAAACGTAACGTCAAGTTACTGGGTAACAAGTATAAGTTCGACTTTGTAATCACAGAAATTGGCGGAACAGTAGGTGATATCGAATCTTTGCCTTATCTGGAAAGTATTCGTCAGTTGAAATGGGAACTGGGTCAGAATGCCTTGTGTGTACACCTGACTTATGTACCTTTCCTGTCCGCTGCCCAAGAGTTAAAAACCAAACCGACTCAACATTCCGTAAAAGAGTTGCAATCACTCGGTGTACAGCCGGATATCCTGGTGCTACGTACCGAACATGACCTGAATACCAACTTGCGCAAGAAGGTCGCTCTGTTCTGTAATGTAGCCGAAAACGCAGTTGTTCAGTCAATCGACGCTTCAACTATTTATGAAGTACCTCTGTTGATGCAAGAGCAAGGCCTGGACGAAACCATACTCCAAAAGATGGGTCTGCCTGTAGGCGAACGTCCGCCGTTGGGTCCTTGGAAAGACTTCCTGAACCGTCGTGCCAATGCAACTGAAACAGTAACCATTGCAATGGTAGGTAAATATGTTGAATTGCAGGATGCCTACAAATCTATTCTGGAATCCTTGTCACAAGCTGCTACCTACAATGACCGTAAAGTAAAAATAGAATATGTATCATCCGAACATCTGACTCCGGACAATGTAGACGAACAATTGGGACATGTAAACGGAGTAGTTATCTGTCCGGGATTCGGTTCACGCGGTATCGAAGGTAAGTTCGTAGCTGCCAAATACACCCGCGAACACAACATTCCGACATTCGGTATCTGTCTGGGTATGCAATGTATGGCTATCGAGTTTGCCCGTAATGTGTTGGGTTATGCCGATGCCAACTCCATTGAAATGGATGAAAAGACCAAGCACAACGTGATCGACATCATGGAAGAGCAGAAAGCCATCACCAATATGGGAGGTACTATGCGTCTGGGAGCTTACGAATGTGTATTGAAGAAAGACTCTAAGGTATACGAAGCCTACAAAGAAGAACACATTCAGGAGCGTCATCGCCACCGCTACGAATTCAACAACGACTATCGCAAACAATTCGAAGAGGCCGGCATGAAGTGTGTAGGTATCAACCCCGAGTCCGACTTGGTAGAAATTGTAGAGATTCCTACATTGAAATGGTACATCGGAACACAGTTCCATCCGGAATACAGCAGTACCGTACTACACCCGCATCCGTTGTTCGTGTCGTTCATCAAGGCTGCAATCGATAAGTAAAGATCGTTATCGTATAGATTATTAATCATTAATCACTTAAAAAAGAGAATGGATAAAAACACCATCACAGGCCTCGTTTTAATAGGTATATTACTGGTAGGATTCAGTTTTCTGAGCCGTCCCAGCGAGGAGCAAATAGCCGCTCAAAAGCGGTATTATGACTCTATAGCCGTGGTACAGCAGCAAGAAGAAGCACTGAGAGCCAAAACCGAAGCTGCGCTGGCTAACGAAAAAGAAGAAACAGCAGCCGACTCAGCATCGCTCTTCTTCAGTGCCACCAAAGGTAAAGAGGCGTTTACTACTATCCAGAATAATTTGGTAGAAATCACTCTGGATAACAAAGGTGGCCGTGTTTACTCTGCCCTGTTGAAAAACTACATGGGACAGGATAAGAAACCGGTTGTGTTGTTCAACGGCAGCGATGCTTCCATGAACTTCAACTTCTATAACAAGAAGGGGGCCCTCCAGACAAAAGACTTCTATTTTGAAGCAGTCAATAAAACAGATAGCAGTGTAACGATGCGTCTAGCTGCCGACAGTGCCAGCTATATCGATTTCATTTATACACTGAAACCTGATAACTACCTGATGAGCTTTGTGATCAAAGCTACGGGAATGGACGGAAAATTGGCTGCCAGCACAAACTATGTGGACATCTCATGGTCACAACGTGCCCGCCAGATCGAAAAGGGATATACTTACGAAAACCGTTTGGCAGACCTCACCTACAAATACACCGGTGATGATGTGGATAACCTTTCGGCAAGTAAAGACGACGAAAAGTCCGTTTCGGAACGTCTGGACTGGATCGCTTTCAAGAATCAGTTCTTCTCTTCCGTATTCATCGCAGAACAGGATTTCGAAAAGACTACGGTTAAATCGAAAATGGAGAAACAGGGAAGCGGTTACATAAAGGACTATTCCGCCGAGATGAGTACGTTCTTTGATCCGACCGGCAAACAACCTACCGATATGTATTTCTACTTCGGCCCGAACCACTACAAAACGCTGACTGCGTTGGATAAGGGACGTGAAGAGAAATGGGAACTTAACAACCTGGTATATCTGGGCTGGCCGTTGATTCGTTGGATTAACAAATGGATCACCATCAACGTGTTCGACTGGTTGTCCGGCTGGGGATTAAGTATGGGTATCGTTCTGTTGTTACTCACCATCATGGTGAAAATAGTCGTTTTCCCGGCAACATGGAAGACCTATATGTCATCAGCCAAAATGCGGGTGCTGAAACCGAAAATCGATGAGATCAACAAGAAATACCCCAAACAGGAAGATGCGATGAAGAAACAGCAGGAGGTGATGGGATTGTACAGCCAGTACGGTGTAAGCCCGATGGGTGGCTGTCTGCCGATGTTGTTGCAATTCCCTATCCTGATGGCATTGTTCATGTTCGTACCGAGTGCTATCGAACTTCGTCAGCAGAGTTTCCTTTGGGCGGATGACTTGTCGACTTATGACGCATTCATCACTTTCCCGTTCCATATTCCATTCTTGGGTAATCACCTCAGTTTGTTCTGCTTGCTGATGACTGTTACCAACATCCTGAATACGAAGTACACAATGCAACAGCAGGATACGGGTGCCCAGCCGCAAATGGCTGCGATGAAGTGGATGATGTACCTGATGCCGATCATGTTCCTCTTCGTCTTGAACGACTATCCTTCGGGATTGAACTATTACTACTTCATTTCGACTCTGATCAGTGTAGTAACCATGATCATATTGCGCCGGACAACTGACGAAAACAAATTGCTTACCGAACTGGAAGCTAAGAAGAAAGATCCGAAACAGATGAAGAAGACCGGATTTGCCGCACGCCTGGAAGCTATGCAAAAACAACAGGAACAATTGGCAAAAGAACGGGCTAATAAGCAGAATAAGAAATAAGAGATAGAAATCAGCTTAAATACCGAAGAGCCGGACAAGCAGTGTATGTTTGTCCGGCTTTCTTTTCCTTTATTGAACAGATTACAACATGACTACTAAATACACATACAAAGAAATATGGATTATCGCCTACCCCATCCTGATCAGCCTGATCATGGAACAGCTGATAGGCATGACCGACACTGCTTTTCTGGGACGTGTGGGCGAAGTCGAACTGGGAGCCTCGGCCATTGCCGGTGTATACTATCTGGCTATTTTTATGATGGCATTCGGATTCAGTATAGGTGCACAAATCCTGATTGCCCGTCGTAACGGTGAACAGCAATACCAGGCTATCGGGCCCATCTTTTATCAGGGTGTCTACTTTCTGCTTTCACTCGCAGTGGTAGCATTCACTCTTTCGCTGTGCTTCTCACCGCACATACTGAAAAAGGTCATTAGCTCGGAGCATATATACGATGCGTCCATCAGCTACATCAACTGGAGGGTCTTCGGCTTTTTCTTCTCCTTTGTCGGAGTAATGTTTCGTGCATTCTTCGTGGGTACAACTCAGACCAAAACCCTGACACTGAACTCTGTGGTCATGGTATTATCCAATGTGGTGTTCAACTACATACTGATTTTCGGTAAGTTCGGTGCTCCACAGTTAGGTATCGCCGGAGCCGCCATCGGTTCGTCACTGGCCGAAATGGTTTCGGTCATCTTCTTCGTCATCTACACCTGGAAACGGATAGACTGTAAAAAGTATGCCTTGAATCATCTGCCCGGATTCCGGCCGGAGATGCTGAAACGGATCCTGAACGTATCCTTTTGGACAATGATTCAGAACTTTTTCTCGCTGTCCACTTGGTTCATGTTCTTCCTATTTGTCGAACACTTAGGCGAACGTGCACTGGCCATAACCAATATCATCCGTAACGTATCGGGCATCCCGTTTATGGTCACCATGGCATTTGCAGCTACTTGCGGCTCCCTGGTGAGTAACCTGATCGGTGCGGGCGAAATCAAGTGTGTTCCCGGAACGATCCGCCAGCACATCCGTATCGGTTATATTTTCGTGCTGCCGCTGGTTATACTCTTCGCACTGTTTCCTAACCTGATATTGAGTATCTATACGGATATTCCCGATTTGCGGGAGGCCTCCATCCCTTCTTTATGGGTACTATGCTCCGCTTATCTGATACTCGTACCTGCCAACGTCTATTTTCAGGCAGTATCCGGAACGGGCAACACACGTACGGCGTTGGGATTGGAACTCTGTGTACTGGCCATTTATCTGATCTATATCACCTATATGATTCTCTATCTGAGAGTGGATGTAGCCGTCTGCTGGACTACGGAACATCTGTACGGAATCTGTATCCTGTTCCTTTCATACCTTTATATAAAGAAAGGAAACTGGCAGAAAAAGCAGATTTGACCTGATTTTTGCTTATCTTCGCAGCACTATTATGGAAGAGAACACAAGTAAATTACTAATTATTAAAATAACTATGAGACAAGTAAACCTATTTATTATGTCGGCAGCAATGATGTTAGCATCTTGTGGTGGAACCAAAGATGCAGGCAAAACAGATCAGGCGCTGATCGGTAAATCCGATATCAAGATCGAAGGAAAGCGGATGACTCCCGAAGCGCTTTGGGCGATGGGACGTATCGGCGGACTGGCCGTATCGCCTGACGGAAAGCAAATAGCCTATACTGTGGCTTATTACAGTGTCCCCGAGAACAAGAGCAACCGGGAAGTTTTTGTGATGAACGCGGATGGAACGGATAATCGACAGATTACCCACACTCCTTATCAGGAAAATGAAGTGACTTGGGCGGCAGACGGAAGCAAGCTGCTCTTCCTGAGCAATGACAACGGCAGCAGCCAACTGTATGAAATGAATCCGGACGGTAGCGGACGCAAGCAGATCTCCAAGTATGACGGAGACATCGAGGGATATTCCATCTCACCGGACGGTAAAAAAATACTCTTCATCGCTCAAGTGAAAACAGTAAAGAGCACGGCTGATAAATACCCCGACCTGGATAAAGCGACCGGAATCATCATCACCGACCTGATGTATAAACATTGGGACGAATGGGTGACCACCGCTCCACATCCTTTCATCGCCGACTTTGATGGCAAATCAATCTCCAACATCATAGATGTGCTGGAAGGAGAACCTTACGAAAGCCCGATGAAACCTTGGGGAGGTATCGAACAATTGGCTTGGAATACGACTTCGGACAAGGTGGCTTATACCTGCCGCAAAAAAACGGGACTGGCTTATGCCATATCTACCAACTCGGATATCTATGTATATGACCTGAATACCAAGAAAACAGTAAACATCACCGAAGGTATGATGGGTTATGATACAAATCCGCAATATTCTCCGGATGGAAAAAGCATTGCCTGGCAAAGCATGGAGCGCGACGGTTACGAAGCTGACCAGAACCGACTCTTCGTCATGAACCTGGAAACGGGCGAGAAACGTTTTGTAAGTAAAGCTTTCGATTCGAATGTAGATGCATTCGTATGGAGCCGGGATGCCAAGACGATCTACTTCACCGGTGTATGGCATGGCGAGACACAAATTTATTCACTCGATCTGGCTAACGATTCCGTACGCCCCGTCACTTCGGGTATGTACGACTACGAAGGCGTTGCCCTCTTCGGAGACAAACTGATTGCCAAACGCCATTCAATGAGTATGGGTGACGAAATTTACGCAATAGCTTTGGACGGACAAACCACGCAACTGACCCAAGAGAACAAGCAAATCTATGATCAGATCGAAATGGGTAAAGTAGAAGGCCGCTGGATGAAAACAACTGACAGCAAAGAGATGCTGACATGGGTCATCTATCCGCCTCAATTCGATCCGAATAAGAAGTACCCGACACTGCTTTTCTGCGAAGGTGGTCCTCAGAGTCCGGTAAGCCAGTTCTGGAGTTATCGTTGGAACATGCAGATTATGGCCGCCAACGGTTATATCGTCGTAGCTCCGAATCGTCGCGGACTTCCGGGCTTCGGATTGGAATGGAACGAGGCTATCAGCGGTGATTACGGTGGTCAATGTATGAAGGATTATTTCACGGCTATCGACGAAATGGCCAAAGAGCCGTTTGTGGATAGTGATCGTCTGGGTTGTGTAGGTGCCAGCTTCGGAGGATTTTCTGTGTATTGGTTGGCCGGACATCACGACAAGCGCTTCAAGGCATTCATTGCCCACGACGGTATCTTCAATATGGAAATGCAATATCTGGAGACAGAAGAAAAATGGTTTGCCAACTGGGATATGGGCGGCGCTTACTGGGAAAAGCAGAATCCGACAGCCCAACGTACATTTGCCAATTCTCCCCATTTGTTTGTCGAAAAATGGGATACTCCAATTCTCTGTATCCACGGTGAGAAAGACTACCGCATCCTTGCCAACCAGGCAATGGCTGCATTCGATGCTGCCGTGATGCGTGGTGTACCTGCCGAATTACTGATTTATCCGGATGAAAACCACTGGGTACTGAAACCACAGAACGGTGTACTGTGGCAACGGACTTTCTTCGAATGGCTGGATCAATGGCTGAAACCAAACGAAACGGCACAGAAATAAAGGCTGTGTTGTCAACAAATAAAGGCTCTGTCCCTGCCGGACAGAGCCTTTATTTGTTGACAACAGAAACTCTATTTGGAAGGTAAGAAGTACCCAAAGTCTACATCCGCTTCAACTTCACCACCTCTCCCAGTACGGGGATATATACATCTATCTTTCGCTTCTTGGCTTCGGCAGCAAAAACCAGAGGAGGGTCATGCAGAGGTTCATCGGACAAATCGAAAGTTCCGTAATGCATCGGAATTGTGAGAGCAGCCTTCATATCGGTCGATGCAGTCAGAGCATCATAAGGCGATATATGATTGGGTTGCATAAACCAGCGCGGTTTATAGGCCCCGATACCCACCAAAGCATAATCGGGAGCTCCGAAAAGATCGGGTATTTCGCGGAAATGCCTGGAGTAACCGGTATCACCGCTGTAGTAGAGGGAAATACCATCGGCCTGTACCATAAATGCCCCCCACAGCCTGCGCCCTCCATCGCGAACGGAACGTTTGCTCCAATGTTGTGCGGGAAGAAACGTTATTTTCAGCCCGTCATCTTCTATCTGCTGATACCAGCCAGCCTCTGTCACCTCAAGCTCAGGAAACCATCCTTTGATCAGCTCCCCGGTGCCCAGACCACAAAAGAGTTTCATCCCCGGATTGTTTTTTACCAACCGTGCCACACTTTGCTTATCGAGGTGATCAAAATGATCGTGACTGATCAGCAGATAATCGATATCGGTAAATATATCGGGATTGGCCGGAAAATCACTTTGCCGCTTAACGAAAGGAATATCGCCGAAAACGGGGTCGAACATGATCCGCTTCCTACCTAACTGCAGGAAGAAAGAATTATGCCCGAGCCAAATCAGTGAATTGCCTACCACGCCATCCAGCGAACGCAGATAATTCAACTTGGGACTCCACTTCACACTCTTTTTCTCTTTCCGCTGCGGATTGGGCGAAAGACGCCACTTCAACACACTCCCCATTCCGGGACGAAAACGATGCTGGCGATTGACAAACTTTCCTCTTACTACAGGATTGCCCCGCCAGTGAGGATTGACCGTTGCCAGTCTTTCATTTCTTCTGAAACATATATGCTCGCCCATATGATACGTATTCTTTTCGATGAGTAACAAACAAAAATAACAAAAGATTTGCGGTTCGTTGCACAAAACCGTATTTTTATTACAAAAAAAATGCCTCCCGGACACACTACGGGAAGCATTTCTATGATCATCAACTAATTGGCATTTCACGTCATCCGACCCAAAGGAAAGGATAAGGCCATCCCAGGTAAGAGAGGTTAATGACAAAAATAACGACAGCCAGTATCCATATAATCAACAGTGACCATTTCAGTCCGGATGACATAGGAGACCAATTGAAGATTTGCCGGAGAATCACGAAAATGATGGCGGCTAAAGGAATACCTGCCAAGACAACTCCTGCAATGCTCCCAGCGATAGTCATCATCGGAGAAGTAGAGATCAATGGTGACCAGTCGACCGAAGGCAACATCTGATAAAGAGCGGCTCCACCTCCGATGGCTACTGCAATGGCAGCAATCACCAGAGCAACGAAAACGATGGCAAGAACAAAAAGAACAGGGCTGCAAATAATGGCAAGAACCACCAGGCAAGCTTTCAGGAAGAATCCGGCAATGGACACCAATGCGTCTCCTACTTTCTGCAGAAAGCTACGGGGTTTACCAGAGTTTACGTAGTTGTTTACACCGTTGGCCATCCTCTCAAAGCCATCGGTCACCGTCCTGCCAATGTTCTCGATAGTGATATCCTCTCCCCGCATGTTCAGCTTCTCGGCTGCCGTACGAGCTTCGGGAATAACTAACCAACAAATAATATAGATAGGAATCAACACGCCATATCCGCAGATAAGTACCACAAACATGATAAGCCGGAGCACTGTGACATCCCAATTAAGATAAGCTGCCAACCCGCTGATTACACCACCCAGTATCTTATCGTCAGGATTACGATATAATCTGCGCCGAATGGTCGCACCTTGCTGTACCCCCGTTTGTCCGGTTGTCTTTTGGGGCTCCTCTTCTCCGGTATCCTCGCCGAAGTCTTCCGGTTTACCCATACGTGCAATCACCTCTTCCACATCCGCAATCGTAATAACCTGCGAACCGGCTGACAGCTTTTCGGCAAAAAGCTCGGAAATGCGGTTCTCTATATCATTTACAATTTCCTCTGCTCCTTCTTGTTTGCGAAAGTGAAGTCTCAGGTTGCACAGATAATTATCAAGCAACCGATAGGCATCTTCGTCAATATGAAAAACGGTTCCGCCTAAATTTACGGTTAATGTTTTTTTCATCTTTATTTCTTTTTAAATGGATTCTCTATTAGCTATATGATTCACGGTTTCATTCAGTTCTTTCCAGGAAGCCTCCAGTTCACCAAGAAAAGACTCCCCTTTCCCGGTTAGTTTGTAATATTTGCGTGGCGGTCCTTGTGTTGACTCAACCCACTCGTAACTGAGCAAATCATCATTTTTCAGCCGGGTCAGCAATGGATATAAAGTCCCCTCCACCACAATCAGCCTCGCCTCTTTCAGTTTCTGAATGATATCCGAAGCATAAGCCGGCTCTTTATGCAACAATAACATGATGCAATACTCCAGCATACCCTTTCGCATTTGCGACTTTACATTATCTACATTCATAAGTTCTATCTTTTAGATGCAGCAAATATAGGAATTGCCAAGGTACTATGCAATACAAAGTACCTTATTTTTATACTAATTAACGCATTAAGTCCCTTTCACCTTATTATAAATGCAAATTATCACTATATTTGCCGTATAAATTGAAAAATACAACAAACATGTTTACTATCCGAAAAGCAACCTCAGATGATTGCAAACTGATTAACGAACTGGCAAACCAGGTATTTCCCGCCACTTACAAAGAAATACTTTCGACCGAGCAACTTGACTACATGATGGAGTGGATGTATGCACCCGAAAACATCCGTAAACAAATGGAAGAAGAAGGGCATGTATACTTTATCGCCTATCAGGGAGACGAACCTTGCGGCTACGTCTCTGTCCAGCCCCAGGATGCCGATGTGTTTCATCTCCAGAAAATATATGTTCTCCCCGGCTTTCAGGGGGCACATTTAGGCAGCAAACTATTTGATCACGCAGTGCAATATATCAAAGAGATACACCCGTCTCCCTGCCTGATGGAACTAAATGTAAACCGAAACAACAAAGCGCTGCACTTTTACGAACATAAAGGGATGAAGAAATTGCGGGAAGGAGACTTCCCTATCGGAAACGGATATTATATGAATGACTATATTATGGGATTGGAACTTTGATTTATCTGTAAAGAAAAGGCCAATAGGAGAAACGCCCCGTTACATATATTGTTATCGAAATAACAAGTAATGTAACGGGGCGTTTGGTGTATAGTCAGTAACCCGAAGGTCTTATGCTACCTTTTCAAGTTTCTTCATGATAGAGAAGATAAACAGGGCGGCCAGCAAACAGCATACGATAAGCACACTCCATACCATCCACAATTGCATGCCTCCCCACAGATAACCGATGATGGCAACCAGATAGTTACCAATGGCAGTTGCAGCAAACCAACCACCCATCATCATACCTTTGTACTTGGGAGGAGCTACTTTCGAAACGAAAGAGATACCCATCGGTGACAAGAAAAGCTCGGCAAAAGTAAGAACCAGATAAGTGGAGATCAACCAGTTCGGAGAAACCAACGCATCCTTCTCAATGCCACTGGCAGCCAAAGCGTCCGGAGTAGGCAGACCGATAGAGCCGATAGCCATGATCAAGAAACCACATACGGCAATCATCATACCGATACCGATTTTACGCGGTGCAGAAGGTTCTTTTCCTTTTCTGGCCAGATAGCCGAACACTGCCAGCGAAACCGGAGTCAAAGCGATCACGAAGAACGGATTAAACTGCTGGAAGATCTGTGGCAGGATGTTGATTGTAGGATCCATAGAAGTATAACTCCATCCCAAGCAGAGGAGTGCCACCATAACTACTACACCGGCAATCGTTTTCGACTTTCCGGTTTTACCCTGAAACAGTGAAAACAGTCCGTAGATAACGATCAGCAAGAAGGTCAGGTTCACGATATTGAAGCCCAGACGGTCGAGACCGGTCACCTCTTGTGCCGTATAGTCACGAGCGAAGAATGTCAATGTCAACCCGTTCTGATGGAAAGCCATCCAGAAGAAAATAACTACGGCAAACACAAGCAACAGAGCTACGATACGTTGTTTAGTCTGTTCCGGAGTCAACTTCTCTTCTACCACGTTGGCCGGCTTAGCCTGTTTAGAGTTATAGTCCGCATGTTTGAATGTAGAACGGAAAGCTACATAAATAAGCATAGAAATAATCAAGGACACACATGCCACACCAAATCCATAGTTGTAAGCTTCGGAGAGCTTATCGATATAAGTAGTACAGAAAGTGGCAATGTCACCGGTAAAGTTTTGTGCAGCCTGCAAGGATTCGAGAGTAGCCTGGTTGGCAGGAGTGATTGTTCCATCGAGATATTGATGTGCCAATGAAGGAATCTGAGGGACATACGACAGACCTGCCTTGCCCAACATATAATTGGTTACTTTCGTTGCGGCTGTCGGAGCATACATTGCGCCAATATTGATAGCCATATAGAAAATACTGAATGCAGTGTCGCGTTTGGAACTATATTCGGGGGCATCATACAAATTACCCACCATCACCTGTAAATTACCTTTAAAAAGACCGGTACCGCAAGCAATCAGGGCCAACGCACCGAACATCATTATTTTGCCGGAGTTATCGGAAGTCGGGATGGCGAGCAGCGCATAGCCAATAAACATGACCACAATACCCATTGTCACCATCTTACCATAACCAAACTTATCGGCAAGAATACCGCCAAAGAAGGGGATAAAATAAACAGCAGCCAGAAAACATCCGAAAATAGTAGAAGTTTCAGCAGCAGTGTAACCAAACTTTGCTTGTAAAAACAAAGTAAAAATCGCAAGCATGGTGTAGTAACCGAATCGCTCGCCTGTGTTGGCAAGTGCCAGAGCATACAAACCCTTAGGTTGTCCTTCAAACATAAAATTAGAATATTAGATTATTAAATAGATATTTTTTGCAAATATATACTTTTTACTGAAATTAAACAGTATATAATACACAAACTTCCGCCCGAACCTCGTTTATTAGCTCTTTAGGGTCTATTTTTATCTGCAATCCTCTCTGCCCTGCACTTACATAAATATACGGAAAGCCCAGACAGGTTTCATGAATATAGGTAGGAAAATGCTTTTTCATTCCGATGGGCGAACAGGCACCCCGGATATATCCGGTGACGGACAGAAGCTCTTTCATAGGGATCATATCGCAACTTTTATTGCCGGACACTTTAGCAGCAAGCTTCAGGTTCACTTCCTGATCTCCTGGAATTACACAAACAAAATATCCCGTTTTATCACCGTGAAGTACGAGGGTTTTAAAAACCTGATTAATATTCTCTCCCAAACTTGCCGCTACATGCACGGCACTCAGATCGCTTTCGTCTACCTCGTAAGGAATAAGTTCATAGGCAATCTTGGCCTTATCCAGTAGACGGGCGGCATTGGTCTTATTGATTTTCATAGACAATATGTGTATTTCGGCAGCCACAGAGAGGAGCTGCCCATTAGTAAGTTAATAATGTAACTTTACGAAGTTAACTTCCTGCAATCACGAAGTTAACCTCGGACAAATACGATGAAGGTGTGTCATAACTCACCACAGATCACACAGATTTACACTGAACGTTTTTTAGTCTACTGACAGCCAATAATATTTATCTGTGTAATCGGTGGCGAATACGAATTTTGACATATCCTCATCATACAATATGAATTTTTAATTGATTTTCAATTCCTCGCGAAGAAACTTCGGAGTATATCCTTTGTTGCTCTTCGCAACTTCTTCCGGTGTTCCGAAACTGAGAAGTTCTCCTCCTCCCTTACCACCTTCAGGCCCCATATCTATTATGTAATCCGCCATCTTAATCACATCCAGGTTGTGTTCAATAACGATCACGGTATTGCCTTTATCTACCAATTTATTCAGGACTCCCATCAACACACGTATGTCTTCAAAATGCAGGCCGGTAGTCGGTTCATCAAGAATATACAAAGTCTTTCCGGTATCTCGTTTTGAAAGTTCAGTAGCCAATTTCACACGCTGGCTCTCACCTCCCGAAAGAGTTGTTGACGATTGTCCCAGTTTGATATACCCCAATCCTACATCTTGGATAGTCTTGATCTTATTCAGGATCTGAGGAACATTCTCAAAGAACTCTACTGCACGATTAATAGTCATATCCAGCACATCAGCAATAGATTTTCCCTTAAAACGTACTTCCAGCGTTTCACGGTTATAGCGTTTACCATGACAGACTTCGCACGGAACGTATACATCGGGTAAGAAATTCATTTCAATCGTTTTGTAGCCGTTACCGGAACATGCCTCGCAGCGGCCACCGGACACATTGAAAGAGAACCGGCCGGGCTTATAACCGCGGATCTTAGCTTCCGGCAGTCCGACAAACAGACTCCGGATATCAGAAAAGACCCCAGTATAAGTAGCCGGATTGGAACGTGGGGTACGCCCCAAAGGGGACTGGTCCACATTAACCACCTTATCTATATTCTCAAGTCCTTCGATCGAATCATATTCCAAAGGATCCTGCAAAGAACGATAGAATTTTTGCGAAAGTATCGGTTGCAAAGTTTCATTAATCAGAGTCGATTTGCCACTACCGGAAACTCCGGTTACACAAATTAATTTACCCAACGGAAATTCCACATCCACATTTTTCAGGTTATTCCCTTTCGCGCCCCGTAACCATAAAGACTTGCCGTTTCCGGGACGTCTCTTAGAAGGTACTTCGATAGCCGTTTGTCCGTTAAGGTACTGCGAAGTCAGTGTACTGGTCTTCAACATCTCTTCAGGAGTACCGGCAAAAACGACTTCTCCTCCCAATCGTCCGGCCTTAGGTCCCATATCGATCACGTAGTCGGCAGCAAGCATCATGTCTTTGTCATGCTCTACCACGATCACGGAGTTACCCATATCACGCAGTTCTTTCAGAGAATTAATCAGCCGCAAGTTATCACGTTGATGCAATCCGATACTCGGCTCGTCAAGAATATAAAGCACATTGACCAACTGAGACCCAATTTGTGTGGCCAGACGGATACGCTGACTTTCTCCTCCGGACAGACTGACCGAGCTGCGATTTAACGAAAGATAATCCAACCCCACATCCAACAGGAATTTCAAGCGGGTACGTATCTCCTTCAGAATCTCGGCGGCAATCGTTTTCTGTTTATCTGTCAGGAACTTATCTACTTTCATCAACCAGTCATACAGCTCGTTGATGTCCATATTAGAGAGTTCATTGATGTTTTTGTCATGGATACGGAAATGAAGCGCCTCCTTATTCAACTTCGCCCCCTTACATTCAGGACAAACCGTAGTTTTAGCGAACTGTTCCGCCCATTTCTGAGCAGTGGCCGAAGCGTCTTTCTCTTGCAACATCTGGATATACTTCACAACTCCTTCATACGTTACAAAATAGTCGGAAGAAGTACCTATCAATGAGCTTTTTATTTTGATACGTTCATCCGAACCATACAGAATTTCATCAATAGCATCATTGGGCAGGTCTTTTACCGGAGTCTTCAGTGACGCATCGTACTTCTCCAGCAGAGCACCGATCTGCCAGAAAATCATCGCATTCTTATATTTACCCAAAGGAGCTATTGCCCCTTCATAGATCGACATCTCTTTATTGGGAATCACTTTATCCACATCAATCTGGCTAACTACTCCCAATCCTTTACAACGCGGACAAGCACCTTGCGGGGAGTTGAACGAAAAATTATGCGGAGCCGGCTCCCGGTACGACAATCCCGTAACAGGACACATCAAGCGTTTGCTATAGTGTCGGATACTCTCTGTCTGTGCATCGAGAATCATCAGCAATCCGTCTCCCTGACGCATGGCGGTGGCAACACTCTGTTTCAACCGTTTATCATCCTTATCTTCTACGATCAGTTTGTCAACGACTACTTCAATATCATGATTCTTATAACGATCCAGTTTCAGACCATGTGTAATCTCACGAACCTCCCCGTCGATACGGACATACAGGTATCCTTTTTTCCGGATTTGTTCAAAGAGTTCTTTATAATGTCCCTTACGCGAACGCACCAGAGGGGCCAGCATATAGATTTTCTTCCCTTTATAATCTTTCAGAATAAGTTCCAATATCTGTTCTTCGGTGTATTTCACCATCTTTTCTCCCGAAAGATAAGAATAAGCTATTCCGGCACGGGCATAAAGCAAACGTAGATAGTCGTAAATCTCCGTAGTGGTTCCGACCGTAGAACGGGGATTTTTGTTCGTAGTTTTCTGTTCAATGGAAATAACCGGACTCAATCCTGTTATCTTATCTACATCCGGACGCTCCAGATTGCCCAAAAAAGTTGCGGGCATAAGCCGAAAAAGTTTCAATATAGCGGCGCTGTCCTTCTGCAAATATCGTATCGAAAGCAAGAGATGACTTCCCGCTTCCACTAAGTCCGGTAATTACAGTCAGGCTATTACGTGGTATTTCCGCATCAATGTCTTTCAGATTGTGTACGCGCGCACCATACACATTTATATATTCTGTTTCCTGCATATTCTAACTTTTATTGAGCTGCAAAATTAATGTTTCCGCCCGAAATATAGTTTTAAAAAACACAATATTATTTTCTTAACTCAATATATTATGTGAATGTATGACATTATTCGTACCTTTGCCGTAATCAATTGAGAATTGAATAGTAAAAATTACAAATTAAGATTAATAAATTGATGAAATCAATCAAACGAATCTTCTTTCTCCTGTCCTTTATAAGTGTTTCCTATTTAAGCACCTTTGCACAAGAGAACCAATCCTACTTCCTGCACACCATTGAAAAGGGCCAAAGTTTATACTCCATCTCAAGCATGTATGGAGTCAGCAAAGCAGATATTATCCGACTGAATCCCGGTTGTGAGGACAAAATCTACGCAGGACAAGCCATTAAAATCCCACAGAACAAAACTGCTCAAAAAGGTGAAACCTTTCATACGATCCAGCCGGGCGAGACACTCTATCGGCTGACAACGACCTATAAAGTTTCTGCCAAGGCTATCTGTGACGCTAACCCCGGATTAAGCGCGGAGAACTTCCGCATCGGACAAGTTATCCGTATTCCTTCGGCTGCCGAGGCTATCGATTCGACCGTAGAAGCTGTAGTGGCAGCTCCCTCAGAGCCTGCTATGCAACCGGCCGTCAAGCCACGCTGTAAAGATATGCATAAGGTGAAACGCAGAGAAACCATTTTCAGCGTCAGCCGTGAATATGGCATTTCCGAACAAGAACTGATTGCTGCCAATCCAGAATTAAAGAATGGCATGAAAAAAGGGCAATTTCTCTGTATCCCCTACCCGTCTGAAAAACCGACAGTCACTGTCCCCAAAACAGATGCCAACATCATACCGCCAAGTGACAGCGAATTGTTCCGTGAAAACAAAGAAGTTCCTAAGAGCATTTCTACTATCAAAGCGGCCCTCCTGTTACCATTTGACGACAAACGGATGGTAGAATATTACGAAGGTTTCCTGATGGCAGTTGACAGTCTGAAACGTACCGGAACTTCAATCGACCTGTATGTATACGATTGCAATAAAGAAAGTTCGTCGCTGAACAGCATTCTGGCCAAAAGCGAGATGAAAAATATGAATGTGATCTTCGGTCCGGCGCAACAACAACACATCAAACCATTGGCAGCCTTTGCCAAGAAAAACGATATACGCCTGGTCATTCCTTTTTCCTCAAAAGAGGGAGAAGTATTCAACAACCCGTTTATCTACCAGATCAATACTCCGCAATCTTATCTGTATTCGGAAGTATACGAGCACTTTACACGCCAATTTCCAAACGCCAACGTGATTCTTCTGGAATCAGCGGTTGTAGATAAAGATAAAGTAGAGTTTATCAAAGGTCTGAAACAAGAATTGGGAAGCAAAGGTATACCCGTAAAGACATTGAAAGAAAATGCCCCGGTAGAAACTCTAAAAGCAGCTCTGCACAATGACAAGGAGAATTTCTTCATTCCGACTTCGGGCAATGATCTGACGCTTCTGAGAATCATTCCTCAATTGACATTACTCGTTAGAGACAATCCGGAAGCACGTATTCATTTATTCGGTTATCCGGAATGGCAGACATATACAAAAGACCATTTGGAAAGTTTCTTTGAATTGGATACCTATTTTTACTCGTCATTCTACACGAACAATCTATTACCGGCCGCCATCAACTTCACTCAGGCATATCGCAAATGGTACAGTAAAGAGATGGAGGAACGGTATCCGAAGTACGGTATGCTGGGCTTTGACACTGGATACTTCTTCCTTAAAGGACTGTCTAAATACGGTTCCGAACTGGAAAAGAACCTTCCGCAAATGGATTTGACTCCTATCCAGACCGGATTTAAATTCCAACGTGTCAACAACTGGGGAGGATTTGTGAACAAGAAAGTATTCTTTGTTCATTTCACAAAGAACTTTGAATTGATTAAACTTGACTTCGAATGAAAAGGGATCAACTGAAATCACTCTTACTGGGAGCCATTTTGCTGGCAGGCATTACCCTGCCGGCAAAAGCCCAGATAGGCGAACAACGACATAATTTTGCAATCGGAATCAATGGCGGTGCTAATTACAGCACTGTTTCTTTCCAGCCCACCATCAAGCAAAACGGTCTTTTGGGAATTACCGGAGGTGTCACAGCACGCTACATTTCCGAAAAATACTTCGCTATGATCTGTGGTGCACAATTGGAACTTAACTTTTCTCAACGCGGATGGGACGAAAAATTCGATCCGGAACAGGGATTCTCTTCCGAAGACTCTTATGTCCGTACCATGAACTATCTTGAGATTCCTTTCCTTGCCCATCTGGCCTTTGGCAAAGACAAAGGGGTACAATTTTTCGTGAACCTAGGGCCACAAATCGGCCTCTTGTTAAACGAGAGCGAAAAAAGAAAAGGTACTTGGGAAACCGCGAATCGGGCACCCAATGAACAATACGGTAAATGGGTTGAAAATAAGTTTGATTACGGAATTGTAGGAGGAGGAGGCATTGAAGTCAGGACTAAAGCCGGTAATTTCCTTTTGGAAGGCAGATATTATTTTGGACTGGCCGACTTCTACAACAGTACCAAAAAAGATTATTTCTCGCGCTCTGCCAATAGTACCATTACAGCCAAAATCACTTATCTGTTTGATATAAAGAAGTAGAAAAGCATATATACAAAATCGCCACAAAGGATTTAGAGTTTATAGAGAATAATTTCTAAATCCTTTGTGGCGATTCTATTTTTATCGGAGACGATCGGCAGCCTTTACCATCACTTCATCTCGTCCTATCGCACGGACCGCCAGCCAATTCAGAATAATCGAAATTAACGGCAGGCATAATGCCCATGATATCTGGAAAGTAGCACTCAGATCTTTCTTCAGGACAAACATGAAGGCAAGAAAAGTAAGATAATAACCAATCAGCAGAATACTATTGAATATCGTCATACGAATTTGCAACATACGGTTCTTGAACAGAAAGATCGTAGCGAATGCAATGATTGCACTGAGCAACAAGATACCAAATACCCCCCATGTAGAATAAAGTGTACCGTTCATCTCTACCCCCAATGGTTTAAAAACATACATTGCAGCATCAGCACCTATAAAGCTGCCTACAGGCAGACACATACTTGTTATCAATAATGCAGTAACAAGTAAAAGATAAATCGTTTGAATTCGTTGAATCATAGTTTTTAAAGTTGTGTTTAATCCGGAATAAAAAAGTCAAGCAATAAGAGATAGAAGAATAGACTCCTACTTACTACTTGACTCTTAGCTCTTCAATCAGCGAAGTAAATTACTGTAATTTTTCTTTCTCCTTCGCCGGGTTTCTATAATAGATCTTTCCTTCTACATATTCCTGCGCAGCAATCAGATTGGGTTTCGGCAATTTCTCGTAATAACGTGAAATTTCGATCTGCTCTCTGTTTTCAAACACTTCCTCCAGATTGTCGTTGTAAGAAGCAAACTCCGCAAGTTTCTTGGAAAGGTCATTTTTTATTTCCACACTAATCTGATTGGCACGCTTACCAATGATAGCCACTGTTTCGTAAACATTACCGGTATCGGCACACAAGTCCATCATATCACGGGTAATGGTATTCGTCGGAGCATTTGTTTTTTTGTAATCCATAAATCTATTTATAATTTAGTCTTTAATTACTTTTTGAGAATCTTTGAAAATCCTTTCGGCTTCCTTCAGATATTTACTTTCCGGAAATTCATTTTTAAAAGCATAATATTCGTCTACCGTTTCGCGATAACGATCCATCTTTTTATCTTCTACACTATTCACTGCCATCTCATATTTGGCACGGAGAATCAAAATAGATAAATCCTCACGATAATCAGTATAAGGATAATCTTTTAAAGCATTCTGTGCTGTGATTACACAAGACAGATAGTTGTTGCCCATATAATTACCCAGATTATAATATAATCTCGCTGAATAAAGTTCTTTCAAAACCAACTTATCCTGCAAAGCAAAAATCATATTCTGTGCCTCTTGTTTTCTGCTGCTTTGAGGATAATATTCCAAGAACATCTGCAACTGCTGGATAGCCTGATAAGTACTTGACTGATCCAATCGGGGTTCCGGAGTATCCAAGAACAAAGCTTTGCCTGCATGAAAACGAGCCAATTCAGAGAACTGACCACGTGGATATGTATTAAAATAAGTGATAAACGACTGTGCGGCAGTAGAATAGTCTTTCTGATTATAATAACTCATAGCCAACATGTATAATGATTCTTCTGCCTTATCACCACCTTTCAAGATAGTTATCAACTCGTTCAGCAATGTAGCCGACCGATTATACTGACCCTTGGCGAAGTAGTTCTTAGCGGCCTCATACTTGTATTCGTAATCAGTGCTTTTTAGCAACTTATTGTACTCTCCACACGAGGATAAAACAGTAGCTGCAAGCAGCGTTATAATGATGTTCTTCTTCATTCTGTATTTAAATAATGCGCAAAGTTAAAGATTCGCGCTGAATAAACCAATTAATCAATGTTTTTTAAGATAAAAAAGAATGGAAGAATAGAGTTTAGTTACGAATGGCGAATAAGCATTGATGGATGGTTAATTTATAAACAATATAGCAGCTATTCATTAACCATCCACCACTTAGTCACAGATTTTACAGTTTATACAAGTCGCTTGCCGCCAACAAGTCAACTTTCTTTTCCGTCAACACACGGATACAGTTTTCCATATCATTAGGACGGATAATCACATTTGCAGAGTTATTATTGGCAAATGAATACATATATTCAATAAAAACTCCTTCATTGGAAAGGTATTGCAATACTTTGGCTAACGCACCGGGCACGTTAGGACAGTTGATGCCTACCACTTCTGTCACATTCACTGCAAAATGATTATCTTTTAAAGCTTTATAAGCTTTATCCGGATCGGAAACAATCCCCCGGAGAATACCAAAGTCGGCATTTTCAGCAATGCAAAGAGCAGAAAGATTAATACCTTCCTTTGCCAATACTTCAGTCACCTCTGTCAGTCGGCCTGATTTATTTTCCAAAAAAATGGAAAGTTGTTTTGCTACCATAATAAATGACTTTATATTTAATATTCGTTATAGTTTTCTATTATCAATCACACGCTTCGCTTTGCCCACACTGCGTTCAATGCTGCGCGGCTCTACCAGCTTCACGTCTACTCCCAGACCTAATACACTTTGTAAGCGACCTGTCAATTTCTTCTTTAAAGCCAGCATCTTGTTAATTTCATCCGAATAATAGTCAGGACGAACCTCAACCTTCAGTTCCATAGTATCCGTATTGTTCTTGCGGTCAATGGTCAACAGATAATGTGGCTCGAATTCCGCCATTTCCAGAATAACAGATTCTATCTGTGTCGGGAATACATTGACTCCACGGATAATAAGCATATCGTCACTACGTCCCAAGATGCGGTCCATACGCACCAAAGTACGTCCGCAAGAACATTTTTCATAATGCAAAGCCGTCAGATCTTTTGTCCTGTAGCGCAATAAAGGCATACCTTCTTTCGTTAGATGGGTAAAAACAAGTTCCCCGGTCTGTCCGGGTTCTACAGGCTGCAATGTATGCGGGTCTATTATTTCAGGGAAGAAGTGATCTTCATTCAAGTGCGTACCATTCTGGCATTCACATTCATATCCAACACCGGGACCTGCAATTTCACTCAATCCATATATATCATAAGCCTTAATGCCCAATTTGGTTTCGATGTCTTTACGCATACTTTCCGTCCAGGGTTCCGCACCGAAAGCACCCGCCTTCAGTTTAAATTCTTCGCGTGGAAAACCTGAGTCATTAATCGCATCAGCCAGATAAAGAGCATAAGACGGTGTACAACATAACACAGTCGAGCCAAAATCATGCATCAATGTAATCTGCTTTTCCGTATTACCACTTGACATGGGGATAACCGACGCTCCGATATTCTCGGCACCGGCATGTGCACCCAGTCCGCCCGTAAACAAACCGTAACCGTAAGATACCTGAAATATATCAGAACGGCCGGCACCATAAGCTGTGAAGGCACGCGACAGACATTCTGCCCAAGTCGATAAGTCCTTACGGGTATATCCCACTACAGTCGGTTTCCCGGTAGTACCGGAGGACGCATGGATACGAACGATCTGGCTCATGGGTACAGCGCATAAGCCAAACGGATAATTGTCGCGTAAATCTAATTTAGTGGTAAATGGTAATTTGGATATATCTTCTATCCCGTTAATATCATCGGGTGTGATGCCCAACTCTTGCATTTTTTTACGATAGAACGGCGTATTATGATAAACGTATTCTACTATTTTCTTCAGTCTAATGCTCTGGATTTTATGCAAATTGTCGCGTTCCATGCATTCGATGCTCTCATTCCAAATCATGTCTTTCGTTGTATTTTGTTAGTTATGTTGTGCAAAGTAAAGGATTTATTTTAAAATTTGATTTGTTTATCTCAACTATTTTGCCGAATATTGTCTTCTGAAAGAAAAAAAGAAGCATGAATTTTGAATTAACATCCGCATACAAGCCGACCGGAGATCAGCCGGAAGCAATTGCGCAACTGACCGAAGGGGTTCTTGAAGGCGTACCGGCACAAACGTTACTGGGAGTAACCGGTTCCGGAAAGACATTTACCATAGCCAACGTTATTGCCAATATCAATAAACCAACATTGATCTTAAGCCATAACAAAACACTGGCAGCCCAGCTCTACAGCGAATTTAAAGGATTTTTCCCCAATAATGCTGTCGAATATTATGTATCTTATTATGATTATTACCAGCCGGAGGCCTATCTGCCAAGTTCGGATACATATATAGAAAAAGACCTCGCTATCAATGACGAAATAGATAAGCTCAGATTGGCTGCGACTTCGGCTCTTCTATCCGGCAGAAAAGATGTAGTGGTTGTATCCTCCGTATCTTGTATTTATGGTATGGGAAACCCATCCGATTTTTATAACAATGTAATTGAAATAGAACGAGGCCGGACCATCAACCGCAATGTATTTCTTCGCCGGTTGGTAGACAGCCTGTATATGCGCAACGATATTGAACTGAATCGTGGAAATTTCCGGGTCAAAGGAGATACGGTGGATATATATCTGGCCTATTCGGACAATCTGCTCCGGGTAACCTTTTGGGGAGACGAAATTGACGGTATCGAAGAAGTAGATCCGGTATCCGGAGTCACCATCGCACCTTTTGAAGCCTATAAAATATACCCGGCTAACCTGTTTATGACTACTAAAGAAGCAACTTTACGGGCCATCCATGAAATAGAAGATGATCTTACCAAACAAGTTGCCTATTTCGAGTCTATCGGCAAAGAGTACGAAGCCAAACGTCTATACGAACGAGTGACATATGATATGGAGATGATTCGGGAACTCGGTCATTGCTCAGGTATTGAAAACTATTCACGATATTTTGACGGCCGTGCTGCAGGTACACGTCCATACTGTTTGCTGGATTTTTTCCCTGACGATTTTTTGATTGTAATAGATGAAAGCCACGTCAGCGTACCGCAAATACGAGCTATGTACGGAGGTGACCGTGCCCGTAAAATAAACTTAGTGGAATATGGTTTTCGTTTACCGGCAGCTATGGACAACCGCCCCCTGAAATTCGAAGAATTCGAGTCGATGGCTAAACAGGTGATTTATGTCAGCGCTACTCCTGCCGATTATGAATTAGTACAGTCCGAGGGTATTGTTGTCGAGCAGGTGATCCGTCCTACCGGTCTGCTCGATCCGGTGATCGAGGTACGTCCCAGCCTGAATCAGATCGATGATCTGATGGAAGAAATACAGATACGCATTGAGAAAGAAGAACGCGTACTTGTCACCACACTGACCAAACGTATGGCCGAAGAATTGACAGAATATCTATTAAACAACAACGTACGTTGCAACTACATTCACAGCGATGTGGATACATTGGAACGGGTCAAGATCATGGATGATCTCCGTCAAGGAGTTTACGATGTGTTGATCGGGGTGAATTTATTGCGCGAAGGTCTCGACCTTCCGGAAGTGTCACTGGTTGCCATCCTCGATGCGGACAAAGAAGGATTTCTCCGTTCCCACCGTTCATTGACACAAACTGCCGGACGAGCAGCCCGAAATGTAAATGGAATGGTGATCATGTATGCAGACAAAATCACAGATAGCATGCGACTGACTATTGATGAAACCAATCGTCGCCGTGAGAAGCAACTTGCATACAACGAAGAACATGGTATTACTCCGCAACAAATTAAAAAGGCCCGTAATCTGTCTGTTTTCGGAAACGGAGCAGAAACAGAAGATACTCAAAAAGGTACCCGTGCATACGTGGAGCCTTCTTCACCCAATATTGCAGCTGATCCGGTCGTACAATATATGAGCAAAGCCCAACTGGAAAAAAGTATGGAGCGTACTCGCAAGTTAATGCAGGAAGCAGCTAAGAAACTTGAATTCATTGAAGCAGCTCAATACAGAGACGAATTACTTAAGATGGAGGACTTAATGAAAGAGAAATGGCCCGGATAAGAATATCCAAGTAATAAACTTCCAGAATATATCAAAGTGAACTCTTTAACTCTTAATTATCCTAACAAATTAAGCTGATAAATAAAATAAATGTTATAAAAAGAAAGGTTTTCTATGAAACATTTGCCAAGATCTCAAAAATCTGTATCTTTGCATTGTGTTTTTCATAGTATTAGATTTAAGGTTAACAAAGGTTGGAGCAAGGTGTTGCTCCTTTTTTTATGCTTTCAAATCAACTTTCACACCAAATCCTTATCTTTGCACAGCATCCTGAATATAGAAAAATGAAAAAGATCGTCCTTATGGGAATACCTTTATTGTTGATAGTCCTTGTGATCACCATCTATGTTTGCAACCGGACTATACAGAAAAATAGCGAAACATATATCTATTCGACTGTTTCCGATATTCCATATAATAAGGTAGGACTGTTACTGGGAACTTCACCTAAACTGAAAAGTGGAAAAGCCAACCTATATTTCGACTATAGGATTAAAGCTGCCACAGAACTCTACAATGCCGGAAAAGTCAAATATATACTGGTTAGCGGTGATAACCGGAGAAATAGTTATAACGAACCGGAAGAAATGAAAAAAGCACTTATAGCAGCAGGAATACCTGACCAACGGATTATACTGGACTATGCAGGTTTAAGAACATTGGATTCTGTGGTAAGAGCACATTTAATTTTTGGTTTGGAGCGTTTTACTCTGATTTCACAACAGTTTCATAACGAACGGGCAATTTATCTGGCTCAGCAAAGTCACCTCCAGGCTATCGGATACAACGCTCAGGATGTGAGTGCGTATGCCGGCTTTAAAACGAATCTTCGAGAATTATTGGCAAGAGTAAAAGTCTTTGTGGATATAGTTACCAATAAAGCTCCCAAACATCTTGGAGAAAAGGTAAAGATACCCGAATAATAATTGTATATTCCCCCCTAATAACATCATTATCATATAATACATGCAAAAGTTACTATTTCTTTTTTTACTACCACTGATACCATTTTCGTTCCCGTGCCATGCTCAAACCACTTATCAAATGGTGACAAGAAACTACTCTCCGGTTACAGATTCTTATCCCCAAGAGGTTTCTAATTTTAAAAAGGCAGACAGTGTCTACTATTTCACCGTAAAAGTATCCAAAGCTTATGACGATACCTTAAAAAGAAAAGTAGCAGAAAAGGTTCTTTATAGCCCCAATGACATCTATGACGGAGAGGTCGCTTCTTATCTAAACCCCACCCGACTCATTGACTATTCTTCTCCTACTATCGAACTTATAACAGACTCTTTATTCAAAGGCGAAGACAGTATAATGACAATTATAAAAAAGGGCTTGGAGTTTGTATCCCATTATATAAGTTTTGATGATTCTCTAGCCACGGCTATTTCAAGAGGTGATTGCAAAACATTGGATGTAAATCATATCCTTCAAAGAAAGAAAGGTACTTGCAGCGAATATACTAATTTATTCACGGCACTTATGAGAAAGAAAGGAATTCCTTGCCGGTTTGTTGCCGGTTTTATTTTTATACCTGAACAAAAATTCTATGGATGTCATGCCTGGGCCGAATGCTACCTCAAACAATACGGATGGATGGCAGTAGACCCCCAATCCGGAAAAAGCTGGTTACCAACAACTATAATCCGACTTTTTGCCGGAACAGATTATACAGACTGTGGATTAAACTCTTTTATGGACCTAGTACCCAAGTCTATAGAAATAGTAAAAGAATAAATGTACATCAAAAATATAAAAAGGAAAATAATGCTCAGATAATCATGGAACAACAACCTCAACTCAACGACCACAATAAACAAGAATATCCCCCGATGCATACAGCAGAGCATTTGCTCAATGCCACTATGGTAAAAACATTCGGATGTCCTCGTTCACGAAATGCACATATCGAAAAGAAAAAAAGCAAATGTGATTACGAACTTCCGACTTGCCCAACGGAGGAGCAAATTCATGCCATTGAAGAAAAAGTAAATGAAGCTATCGATCGCCATTTACCTGTAACCTGTGAGTTCATGACACACGAAGAAGCCAAAAGCATTGTGGACCTGAGTAAGCTTCCGGAAAATGCAAGCGAAACATTACGTATTGTCAGAATAGGAGACTACGATGCTTGCGCTTGCATCGGGCAACACGTAGAAAACACATCAGAAATAGGTCTTTTTAAAATTATCAGTTACGACTATGCCGACGGAAAATTACGCCTCAGATTCAAACTGATAAAATAGGTATGTAACAGTCTCAATCAATTAATAGATTATTAACAAAATTCTTATCAAAGTATAAATACAGGAACAATTTGACAGCAAAATGGTAAAATTGGCATTACCTCCCTGACATTTAGTCAAACTAAGGAAGAATATGGCACTGGCACAAATTTTGTAATTTCTTTAGTGAACGACGGTTCGAAACGACGAACCGGAATTCAAGAATTAATCTGAATGTTTAACTAAAAGATAGGAGACTAAATTATGATGCCTGTTAGAAGATCTCAGAATTGGTTACCAAGTATCTTTAATGATTTTTTTGATAACGAATTAATGGCTAAAGCAAATGCTACCGCACCTGCTATTAATGTAATTGAAACCGATAAGGCCTATAAATTAGAGTTGGCCGCACCAGGGATGACTAAGGAAGATTTCAGCGTACGGATTGATGAAGAAAACAACCTGGTAATTTCAATGGAAAAGAAAGCTGAAAACAAGGAAGAAAAGAAAGACGGTCGCTATTTACGCCGTGAATTTTCATATTCTAAATTCCAGCAGACAATGATTCTGCCGGAGAACGTAGATAAAGATCACATCTCCGCGCAAGTGGAAAACGGTGTCCTGAACATCGAACTACCCAAGTTGAGTGAAGAAGAAGTGAAGAAACCTGACAGAACCATTGAAGTTAAATAAACTCATTGAATTAGTGGAAATTCCTTAATACAAAGGGATTAAAGATCACCCCGGAATCATCTCCCCATTAGAGAGAAAGATTCCGGGGTATTCTTTTATAAAACAAGAGTTGAAGGGTGGCAGTATTTGCGCAATACAGACATTAGTCTTGCTTTATCCACCGGCTTCACGAGATAATCATTGCAACCGGATTTCAGCGCAGCTACCTTGTCGGACTCGAAAGCATGCGCTGTAAGAGCTACAATAGGAATATTCGTATCAAACTTCCTAATCTCAGCTGTTGCCGTCAGTCCGTCCATTACCGGCATTTTCATATCCATCAACAAGAGATCTATTTTATACTCTTTTACCATCGCTACAGCCTGCTCCCCATTCACAGCGTGAAGCAAATTATAATGTTTGGACAACATAGCCGATATCAGCAGATAATTACTTGAAATATCTTCTACAACCAAGACTGTTTTTCTATCCAAAGCCGAATGCTGATTTCCGCTACGTATCAGATCATCTTTACCCGCATTCTGTCCAATGGCGATATTGGACTCCCGACGCATTTGTACCTCCGGATCGCAAGGTAGAACAGCCCAGAAAAGAGATCCCCGGCTATATTCCGATTCAAAACCGACACTTCCTCCCATCGATTCGGTAATAGCCTTACATATAGAGAGTCCAAGACCGGTGCCTTGTGCAAATTCATCCAATTTCTCAAACCGATGAAAGACTTTTCTCTTTTTCTCCTCCGGTATACCGATACCGGTATCCCTTACATAAAGACGGATTCCGGCGTCTACCACCTCGTATCCCATCTCGATAGTTCCCTGCGGCGTATATTTGATGGCATTAGTTACATAATTAGTCACCACTTGTGCAACCCGATTTTTGTCAAGTCTCACCCGGCACACACTATAAGGATTCACCGCGACCAACTGCACTTTAGGATTTGTCACCCGTTGCTTCATTGAAGATGCCATACTATCGAAATATTCTGCCAGATCAAATTCCTCATATTTCAGCTCCACCGAACCGGACTCCAACTTCGACAAATCCAGAATATCATTAATAAGTTTCAGCAGCAATTCGTTATTGGTATTGATAATCTGCATGTATTCTTCTTTATCACCCTGTTCTTCCGAATTCATCAATAGGTCAGAGAAGCCGACAATAGCATTTAGTGGAGTACGGATTTCGTGACTCATATTGGCAAGAAAGGCCGACTTGAGCTTATCCGATTGTTCGGCCAACAATTTCGCCTGTCTCAACTCCTCAATCATCCTCTCCCTGTCAGTAATATCATCCACACGAATGACAATACCGTCGATCTCTTCACTTTCATTAAATACAGGAGTAGCCAGCACTTCTACAATCCGGTTATTCTCCAGATGAAACTTGATCTTTTCCATCTGTCTTGATACCAATACTTTGCTTAGCACACAGTTGTCACAAGGAGAAGTCCGATTATGAGCACTTTTATAACAGCATTCTCCTCTTTTATAAGCCTCAAAAGAGAGGCTGGATGAACAGACAGACACATTTTCCCATTGTACTACATAATCTGTCGTGATATAGGCCAACCCCGAATTAGTGTTATTCAATACCAGTTCATTCTGTCGGATAAGTTTATTCAGCTTTTCTTTATTTTTCAGCAGAGTCAACTCTGTCTGTTTGTAGGATTCGATGCTGATTGACATTCCGGAAACATACTGATAAGGATGATCATTGAGTATGGAGGTTTCAAGTACTCCGCGGGTTTTCCACCATTCATAGTTTCCGTTTCTTCTCAGATCAGCACGATATTCTATATCCCATTCGCCGCTATCCTGTTTGAGCACCGCATCCATTGTATCGACAAACCGTTGCCGATCATCAGGGTGCACACACTCTGCAAACTTTTCAAACGAATTGATATCCAAAGCATTCCGCCCGATCTTATCAAATCCTTCACCAAAGCTTACCCTTTGTTTTGACGGCTCGTAAAACCAGGTATAAGCGTTCATTACTTCCATTGACATAGAGAGCACTTTAGCACGGCGCTTAAAATCATTCTGCAATTTCTGATCCCAGCGGATATTAAGCAACAGACGCTTGGTGCCATCATAGATGATATTCTTGCGCACGATGGTATCATAGCTGCGTCCGTCTTTCAATATGATTCTTTCTACCCCAAAATAAGGCTTTCCGGTAGTGAAGACTTCCAGATCTGTTTTCTGCATACGTTCCGCCTGTTCGCTATCCAGAACGCTACATACGGTTTCACCCTCATGGGTGCCGAACATCCGCATGCTTTCTTCATTGCAGAAGACATAACGAAAATCATCTTCCACATCTTTTATATGAATGGGAAGCGGTATGCTGTTCAAAATATTCTCTTGTAGCAGCTTGCGCCTTTGCAGCTCCGTATTGTTTTTACGAAAACCCACATATTTAATTACCTTTCCATCCGTCCCTCTTTCATACGGGGTACAGTTCAGTTTACAATATTGCCATTCGGATGTATCGGACAACCTGATCCGGAAATCTATTTCATACAGACAATCGCAACCACTGAGCATATCCAATAGGATAATCTCCGCTTTTTTCCAATCCTCCGGATGAATCTGTTTCTTATAGTCTTCGATGGTGAGTGCTTGGGTAGGATCGTAACCATTAAGAGGTTCATTCTCCGCATAAAACAACCGGGTACGAACATCAAATTCCCACAACATCACCTCAGCAGCCTGCATGGCCAATGCCGTTTTTTGCTTGCTTTGCCGCAATATCTCTTGAGTATGCACAGCTTCAGTCACATCCTGTGCTATGAAAAGAAACTTATCAATCTCCTTATTTTCATCCAGAACGACCGATACAGTAATTTCAAAATAACTGATTCCTGATAAAACAGTCGGATAATGGGCTTTTGCCAGGTCAAAATCATATTTGACCGTAAAACGGATATTCTCTCCCGCACGTAGACGCCTCTTCATCTCCACCGGAATATTCGGATTCTCAAAGATATTGATTCCCAACATATCTTGTTTATCCTTCACTCCCATCATCTTTAGTCCCACACTATTAATCTCTATCAGATATCCATCGCCATCGTACAATTCCATTCCTACAGGAAGATTTTCATAAATGGTCTGCTGAAGTCGATGAATCTGAGAAGGGGTTGATGTTTGTTTGTTCATTATGTAATAACTTAGTATATCTGTTTTTTCCTTCTACAAAAATACACATAAGTTACAAGCTAACGTACATTTACAGAGAAATTTAAGTCTCTCAACCACTTTTCGGAGGCTTTTGAGGCCCTCTTCCATAAAGTCAACCGCTTTTCCGATAGCTCTTCACTGCCCAAACATTGAAAAGCAGTGCAAAGGCCAGCAACGCCCCCAGCTGTGGCAACAAATCAATAAAGCCACTCCCTTTGAGATAAACCATACGCATCACTTGCATAAAATATTTCAGAGGATTGAGCATTGTTATCCATTGCGCCCATTCGGGCATACTACGAATAGGGGTAAACAGCCCGCTCATCAGAATCAGGATCAACATACAGAACCACATGACAAACATAGCTTGCTGCATCGTAGCCGAATGGTTGGAAATGACCAACCCGAGGCCGGATACAGCCAGGACAAATACAATGGAGAAACAATAGATGACCCAAAAATGCCCCACAGGAAAGATACCATAAAGTGTCCATGCCAAAACAAAGCAAAGAGTCAGGACAACAAAACCGATCAGCCAATAGGGAATCAATTTGGCAAGAATAAAGGTAAACTTTCCGACAGGAGTTACATTGATCTGTTCAATCGTACCGGCTTCTTTCTCCCCTACTATATTTAATGCAGGCAGAAAGCCGCAAAGCATCGTAAGCAACATCACCATCAGGGCCGGAACCATAAACAGCTTATAATCCAAACGGGCATTAAAAAGATTCTGGGTGAGAATATCAATCCGGGGCAGATTTCCGTCGGCAGAGAAAGAGGTGGTACCGCTTTCAGTCCGTAATTCTTCTCCATAGTCATTGACAATGGCAGACAAATAGGAACTTCCCAAGCCACCCTTGGTACCATTCACGGCATTGACAGCCAAAAGTACGTTGGCAGCACCGCCATTCACCCAATCCTTCTCGAAGCCTCTGGGTATTTCAAGTAACAGGTCGGCTGTTCCCGCTTCAATCGCCTCCATACCTTTTTCGTAAGAATCCGGCAAAGCAGTGGTCTGAAAGTAAGTTGAAGCCGTTATTTTATCCACCAGCCTGCGGGAAATAACCGAATGATCATTATCAATTATATTCATCCGGATATTTTTTATCTCAAGATTGGCCGCCCAAGGCATAAGAAGCATAATCATGCAAGGGAAGATAAATATCAACCTCGGCAGGAAGGAGTTGCGGAGCAACTGCTTGAATTCTTTCTCTATAAGATATTTAATCATAACCTGTTTTTGAATTTCTTGAAGCTTATTGTTATCAACAGAACTGCCATCAAAGCCAGAATACTGACTTCAGACCATACAAACGAGATGTCCACTCCCTCGATCATCAACTTACGTACAGCCTGAATATACCAGCAAGCAGGCAGTATATCAGAAATTAATTGCAGCACCAAAGGCATACTTTCTATCGGAAATATCATACCCGAAAGCAACATGGTAGGCATCATCAGTACCAAACCCGAGGCCAGCATGGCAGCTACCTGTGTCCGTGTCACCGTAGAGATAAGTAATCCCAGCGACAACGATACAAAAATGAAAAGCAACGACACCATAATCAGCCAGAACAGGCTGCCTGCCACAGGCACATCGAGTACATAAACAGAAAGCAACAGAATCGTCGTAAGATTGACAAATGACAATACAAAATAGGGAACTGCCTTGGCCAGAATAATAAACAGCGGTTTCACCGGAGACACCAACAGGATCTCCATCGTGCCGGTTTCCTTCTCCCGGACAATAGAGATAGAGGTCATCATGGCACAAATCAACATCAAGATAAGCCCCATCACACCGGGTACAAAATTGTAAGCACTCTTCATCTGAGGGTTATAAAGCAATTTCACATTGGGTACGACAGAAGGCACTGACATTCCGGGAGGAAGCATTTCCTGCCGGACAGCAGCAATCACTCCTGTGGCATAGCCGGCTTGTGTGGTAGCCATATTCGGATCCGTTGCATCGGAAACCACTTGCACACGGGCATCACCTGTATAAAGGCGGTCGGCAAACTGCTCACTGAAAACGAGTGCCATATCTATCTCGTTTTCCTGAAACGCCCTTTCCATCTCTTGCGGAGAATGTAAAAGGCACTTCACGGAAAAGTATTCGCTGGCATCCAGACGATCGATAATTTTGCGTGTGACGATGTCATTCGACGGATCGAGTACGCCCACTCGTACATTTTTCACTTCTGTAGTGATGGCAAAGCCAAAGAGGATAATCTGCACGACAGGCATTCCCAACAAAATCAACATAGTCCGCCGGTCACGGAATATGTGGAAGAATTCCTTTTTTACAAATGCTATAAATTGTTTCATATACTAATCAGCTTTACGCACTGCCTTACGGGCCAGTTGTTGGAATACATCATCCATCGTATCGGCATGAAAATGCGCCTTCAACCCACGGGGGGTGTCAAGTACTTCGATACGTCCGTCCACCATGATAGATACACGGTTACAATATTCTGCTTCATCCATGTAATGGGTAGTCACAAAGACCGTTATCCCCCGGTCGGCAGCCTGATAAATCAGTTCCCAGAACTGACGGCGGGTAGCCGGATCGACTCCTCCCGTCGGTTCATCAAGAAACACGATCCGGGGATTGTGGAAGATTGAAACGGAAAAGGCCAGTTTCTGTTTCCATCCCAAAGGCAGGCTTTTCACAAGTGTGTCACGCTCTCCGCTGAAGCCCAGGCGATCAAGAAGAGCATCTGTCTTTTCGGCTATTTCCCGATCCTGCATTCCGTAAATTCCGGCAAAGAGGCGGATGTTCTCCCACACTTTAAGGTCCTCATACAACGAAAACTTCTGGCTCATATAACCGATATTCTTCTTTACCTCTTCGGGGTGAGCCGCTACATCAAAACCTGCTACCCGCGCCATGCCCGAAGTAGGCTTACTCAGTCCGCAAAGCATACGCATAGCAGTGGTCTTCCCTGCACCGTTTGCTCCGAGAAATCCGAAGATCTCTCCACGGTTTACCCGAAAGGAGATATGATCGACTGCGGTAAAATGACCGAAACACTTGGTCAATTGATCCACCTCGATGGCAAAATCGTTTCCGGCGTGCACTTCCGTACGTTCCAGACCGGGCGGGCAAAGAATATGGCTGAAACGTTGCAGGATACGTTCCGGCACATCGATGCCTTGTATCTCACCCTCATTGATAAAAGCGATACGGTCACATTGACGGGCTTCGTCCATGATCGGAGTGGAAACAAGAATTGTGATACCTTGATCCTTAAGATGCCTCAGCATTTCCCAGAACTCCTTGCGCGAAACAGGATCCACACCGGTAGTCGGCTCGTCCAGAAAAAGAATCTCCGGCTTATGAATCAACGCACAACTCAAAGCAAGTTTTTGCTTCATTCCCCCGGATAAAGCTCCTGCCCTGCGTTTACGGAAAGGCTCTATTTGCTGATAGATATCTTTCACCAGATCGTAGTTTTCACGAATGGTCGTATGAAACACGGTAGCGAAAAAGTCAAGATTCTCCTCCACTGTCAGATCCTGATAGAGCGAAAAGCGTCCGGGCATATATCCCACTTGTTGCCGGATTTGTTTGTAGTCTTTCACGACATCGAGTCCGTTCACTGTAGCTGTCCCGCTATCGGCCAGCAACAATGTGGTCAATATCCGGAAGAGAGTGCTCTTACCTGCTCCGTCCGGGCCGATAATACCGAATAATTCGCCGGGATTTACAGAAAAGGTAGCACTTTTCAGGGCTTCTACCTCCCCGTAACGTTTCGTCACGTCATTTACAGATACAGCTGGTTTCATAAGCAGGCATCATTTATAACTTCACTCCTCCGTACATACCTATCTTCAGAAGTCCATCGTTCTTTACCGCTATCTTAACGGCATACACCAGATTGGCACGTTCTTCTTTTGTCAGAATCGTTTTAGGAGTAAACTCCGAACGATCTGAAATCCATGTCACGACACCCGGATATTCCTTACGCTCATCTCCCCCATAATCGGAAAAGACCGTCACCCGATTGCCAAGTTTGACTTGTGAAAGCTGTTCGGAAGTGATATAGGCACGAAGATACATCTGATCGATATCTGCCACCTTAAAAAGAGGTTTACCCACAGCAGCCAGCTCCCCGGCTTCGGCATATTTTGCCAATACAGTACCACTGATAGGCGAAACGACGTGACACTTCGCCAATTGGTCTTCTACTTGTGCCACCTGGATTGCGACTGATGATCCTTGTTCCGTCAAACTGTTCGTACTGTTCTGTAAAGACGACATCTGGGCAGTAAGCTGCCGTTCGAGCAATGCGATCTGTGCCTCCCAATCATCCAGTTGCTTCTGATTGGCGGCTCCCGCTTTCAACAGGTTTTCCACACGTCTCTTCTCTCTCCGGGCGGTAGCGATCTGCTGCCGGGTAGCAGCAATCTGTTTGTTAACATCCGGACGTTGGCTTTCAACCGACTTCATGCTGGCCTGCAATTGCAGTTTCTTCAGATAGAGTTGTAGCGTATCGATCAGCCCTACTTCTTCGCCTGCTTTCAGCCGGGTACCTTCTTCAACATGAAAGTACAAGAGTTTCCCCGAAGCTTCGGCCGAAACCAGAACTTCCGTAGCTTCGAAAGTTCCCGTGGCATCATAATCCGAAGTTCTGCTTCCACAAGCGGAAAGTAAAGCCAGTAAGTATAGACATCCTATAAATTTCATTGATTTCATAACTGCTATTCTATTTTTGTTTCAGTAATAAGAGAAGTTTAATTATTCGTTGTATACTTCAGTTGATACATGTTCATCAAGAGCTGTACTTCATGCAGCGCCTTGGTTTGTCGCGCCAGGTTCTCGGAAGTCATGTCCCGAAGCATATCGGTTACGGTCATGGTACCATTGGCCACTTTGGCTTCCGAGGCCTTGCGGATACTGGTTCGCAAACGGATTATTTCGTCATCGTCCGCCATCTGCCGGCGCACACTCTCTACGGCACTCCCCTGCTGGGTTGCCTGAAGGCGGGTATTAAACAGGAACACATCCCGGTTACTGTCCAACAGCTGACGATTGGCAGCTATCACCCGCCGGTCGTTGCGTAAAGTATACAAACTACCGAAGTTCCACGACAAGCGGACTCCTGCCACATAGTAAGGCGAGAATTCATTTTTCAGCATATTAAGTCCCGGATTACCGTATGCTCCCTGAACAAACAGCCCGAAACGTGGCATCAGCTGAGTTTTCAAAGCTTCTTCCTGCACTTGTAAACGTCCGTTTTGCGCATCAAACCATATCAGCTCCGGACGGTTATTCGCTATCACCGGTATATCCCATTCCGGCACCGGCTTCTGCAAAGAGATCCCGGCAGGCATCTCTTCGCCTGTCAGCAATGCAAGCATAGACAGATAGGCCTGACGAGAGGAGGTCAGTTCTATCCGCTTTTGCCGGGTATTAAGCTGTTCCACACTGACAGCATCCAGATCGGACTGGCTGGCTATGCCATTCTCAATGTACGATGAAATCTGCTTATTGGTATGTTCCAGATCTTCCAGAAAGAGTTGGTTTTGCCTTAACTGTTCGTCCAGTAACAGAATTCCGAAGTACACTTGATTCACCCGCTCGGTAAGTGCATACATATCTACGTTCAATTTCTCCCGGTCCACATCCGACGATGCCTTGACCTGCTCTTTTCTCGAACGAATCTCACCGCCGTCCCAAATGTTCTGTTTCAGTTCCAGCATCACCTGATACTGGTCTTTCGGCAAACCTTTGATATCTACTCCGGGAACCTGTACAGGCAATTCCGTAACCTCACTCTGCCAACTGGCCTTACCCGAAAGGGTAAACTGAGGCAGATAACCTTTCGACGCATTGGCCAGATTATATTCTTTTGTCTTCTCTATCAATCCATACTGCCTTACCAGCGGATAGTTTTCCCGGGTTTTCCGTTGACACTCTTCAAGGGTGATCTGTCCATACATCAGCAGGGCAAACAGGGAAAAAGACAAAGAAAAGATAACTCGTTTCATATTCCTATTCCTATTAATTCTTCTTTTCGACAAAGATAGGAAATAAGAACACGCAAGCAGGTTCCAATTGTTTGCAATAATGTTCTATTTGTTCGATTCCCACATAAAAAAAGTATGGGGATGTGTCAAAATCCGTATGATGACACACCCCCATCACATCTGGGAATAATAGTTTCTAAGTCGGTATCACCCTCTTCTGTATACCGGCTCTTTATTTCTTAACCTTTCCGATAAACAGAACATTATTATCATTCTCAGTCAAAGTAGCCGCCAGTTCCTTGAGTTTCTGTTCATCCTGACCGGAGCATTTGCCGGAAGCGATCTGTTTTTCTATCTTTTCAATCAACTGTCCCGGTTCCAGACTCTGTATAAAGTATCCGCGATAAAAGCTGTGGCCCGGAGCCGGAATAGGAAGGTTACCGTAAAAGTCGTTCACAAGGCGGAAATAAGAAGAAGCATTCTTCTCAGTGTCTACCAAGACATCTCCACCTCCCTCTCCCTTATTACCCCAGTAGGTGACAATGAAATGATGGGGAAGTCTGTAATATAAATGTATCGGCTTCTCATTCATATTCGGGAAAGTCATCGTGAATTTCGGCAACAGTTTATTGCCGGCGGGATCGTAAGTGAAAAGAGTATCTATACCGGTATGGAAGAAATCGAAATCGCCACAGTTCCTATAAGAGAAAACCTCTCCGTCGAAGTTCATCACCTTCGTTGCGGCAGTTGCCGGAATTTGGTTCAGTATATTCCCTTCGGTATCCACCCTGAAAGCAAGGGGCTCACCTTCCTCGAAAGGCATGTGTACAACAGATAAGCTTCCGTCTTCATTCACCCATATTTTCGCTTTATTAATTTGCATGGGAAGCGGAATATCTTTAATCCATTGCCCGTTGATATCATACATCATGATTCTTTTCCCCACAAAAGGTGTGAAGAAGATATGGCCGTTCTTCTCATCAATGCATTCATCGTAGAGGGTGGTGTCATATTCACCGGGACCGCTTCCTACGGAACCGACATTATACAGAAACTTACCATCCCTGTCAAACAGTTTAAACACATCCTGGTTTCCCTGACGGATACCGATATGCTTATCGGTAGCATTGATAAACCAGGCTTTGAAGTATGCCTCTTCAGAGGTCTCAAAACGCACGATGCGACAGTCTTCCACAAACTCGCTGAGCGGCACTTCTATCGTGTCTTTTACAGCCGATAAGTCACATACCGTCAGTTTGTTTCCGTTGCTTTCGACAGTAGTTACGCTTCCATCGTTTGCTTCCATAGCTTTAGGTTCCCGGGGGGAAGTGTTGCAAGCGGATAGGCATCCCAGCAACAAAGCGGAGGACAGGAGTAGATAAGAGGTTTTCATGCAGAATTATATTTAAGTTATTAATTACTAACAAATATACGAATAGTTCGTAACTCCGGATTGTTTGTATGGATAAATTTGATTCCGATTAAATTATATTAACTGTTTTGAAACAAACTCCACACTACCGTCTGCCCTTCATTACCCCAATGACAGCCACACTCTTCAGCCCGGCCGGGAGATCAGGCTCCGGTCCGGATGTATCTTTCGGTTCGCGGGAGCATGCATTAAATTTCATTCTTTTATGGGATAAAATATGCTATTCTTTATATCGGACCTGCTTATAAATCGTATATTTTACCTAAGTTTGCCGTGTGATAAAAACTGATTTATGGAAAAGAACAAACCTCTGGAACTGGCGCTCGACCTGCTGAAACACAGCAATATCGTACGCAATAACGAATATCGCTTTGTCACCCCCGATTTCGGGATTGTCATCAGCTTCACCCATATGGAAAGCCGCCTGTTCCGTCTGGGACAGCCCTACCGGCTGAAAGAAGGAAGAATTATCCGGGGACTACGCGGCAAAGCCCGGATCACAATCAACCTGATAGAGTACAACATATATCCCCAAACCATTGCCACATTCCTCCCCGGCTCTATCATCGAACTTTTGGAGTTCACACCCGATTATGATTTTCAGATGATTGCAGCCGACAAAGATTTCCTTCCGCTCCTGCGAGGCGACCAGCTCTTTGAATCGCATACACGGCAAAACCTTGTCACGCAGGTGACGGATACCGAATGGAAACTGTCAGATGCATATTTCACGCTGATATGGGACACGGTTCAGGAAGTCCCTTTCCGCCGGGAAGTGGTGCAGCATCTGCTCGCAGCCTTGTTGCACAACATAAAGTATATACGCACGGAAGAAGCGAACGACACTTCCCACAGGTTTTCACATCAGGAAGAAATATTCTGGCGGTTCATCGCATTGGTGAACGAGTTCAGCAAAAAACGAACGCACCGTGGGCTTCTATGCCGACAAGTTATGCCTGACCCCACGTTACCTGAACACCCTGATCCGGCAGGTCAGTCACCAGACAGTAATGGAATGGATCAACCAGTCCGTCATTCTCGAAGCAAAAGTGTTATTGAAACACAGCAATCTGCTTGTTTACCAAATCTCGGACGAACTTCATTTTCCGAATCCCTCTTTCTTCTGCAAGTTCTTTAAGCGAATGACGGGAATGACTCCACAGGAATATCAAAAAAGGTGAATTCACCTTGATATCCTTACTGCATATTTACCTGCCATTTTATTGTTATTTCCACTTGTTTGCTTACTCACACTTTTATCAAAACAGGTATAATAGAGGACAGGATTGCATACAGAACGCATACAAAACGCAAAATAATGCAGAATCGGATCGGAATATTCAATAAAGATGCTCTTTTCCTAAGGAACCAAAGTGGTATTTCTTTAAAAGAGAGGCGGCATTAGTTTAAAACAAAAGCTCTATTTCATTAAAACAAACGTTGCATCAGGTATAAAGAAAGCGTAAGAAGCTTCCTATCGTCCGCTTATCTACTTTTCAGCATAGACAATCCCTCTGTTTACCCAATAGCAATCGGCGTGCAAAAGCGCGATGCAGACAACACATGCAACAAGGAAAGAGAAAAACAGCCGCCATAATGCGACTCTACAGACAATAAAAGTAACTTATTGAAAAACAGGAACAGGAATATAAGCCGTTATTTGATAGCCCATAAACAAACTACCCGATATAGCGTAAGCTACATCGGGTAGAAAATACAAAACGGCATAATCAGCACTTTGCTATTTAAACTCTTCCAATACCAGTTTAAGTTCATCGATGGTCAGTTCTCCCACTTGTCTCCACAATTCGTGCCCGCGCTGCAAGAGAATAAAAGCCGGGGCTGTCTCGATATTGAACGAATCTGCCACTGTCTTGTCCTCCACGATATTCACTTTAATCACCTCGGAAACTTGCTTCTCGTAAGTCCGTACTACAGGTTCCAGCCATTCATAATGAGGAGACCAGTCTGCATAAAATTCCACCAACACCAGACGGTTCGTTCCGGATACGGCATCCAATTGCTCTGCTATATTCATTATTACACTCTTTATTGATTTATATGTACTCTCAACAACAGGCAGCAGAAAAAGTTCCGGTTTTCAGGATTGTTAAGCAAAAGTGAATGTACCGGAAGATTCACCACAGATTAACCGACGACACAGATTCATAATTCAATCCGATTTATATCTTCTCCGTGCATTGTGTCTGCCAATCTGTGGTGAAGCCCTAAAGTCCTTACTTATACTCTTCCCACGACTTGATCGCTATATCGTCAATGTCCATCGTGCAGAACGCATTGATAAACGCGCTCGCCAGGCGGGCATTAGTGATCAGCGGGATGTTGAGGTCGATGGCGGCACGACGGATCTTGTAACCATTGTCCAGTTCACCGGCAGTCAGATTCTTGGGAATATTGACCACCATGTCGATCTCTTTCTTATGCAACATCTCGAGTGCCTGGGGATGTCCCTCTTCACTGGGCCAATAAACACGGGTGTTCTCCACACCATTCTCGGTAAGGAACTTGCTGGAACCTCCTGTCGCGAAAATATCATATCCCTTCTTCTGCAACATACGGGCCGCCTCGAGCATATCCACTTTCTGCTTCGGTGTTCCGGTAGAAAGCAGAATCTTCTTCTTCGGGATGCGATAACCCACGGAAAGCATAGCCTTGAGCACGGCACAGGAAGTATCGCTGCCAATGCAACCCACTTCACCGGTCGAAGCCATATCCACTCCCAATACAGGGTCGGCTTTCTGGAGGCGGTTGAAAGAGAACTGGCTCGCCTTGATCCCGACATAATCGAGTTCGAACAGATTCTTCTCCGGCTTCTCAACAGGCAGGCCGAGCATGACTTTCGTGGCAAGTTCGATAAAATTGATCTTCAATACCTTGCTGACGAAGGGGAACGAACGGCTGGCACGAAGATTACACTCGATCACCTTTATATCATTGTCTTTAGCCAGATACTGAATGTTGAACGGGCCGGAGATATTGAGCGCCTTGGCTATCTCACGACTGATGCGTTTAATGCGACGAACCGTCTCTACATACAACTTCTGCGGCGGAAACTGGATAGTGGCGTCACCGGAATGTACTCCCGCAAACTCAATGTGTTCGGAGATTGCATAAGCGATGATTTCACCGTTCTGTGCCACAGCATCCATCTCCACCTCCTTGGCATGTTCGATGAACTGGCTGACCACTACCGGATGCTTCTTCGATACGTTGGCCGCCAGTTGCAGAAAGCGTTCCAGCTCTTCTTGGTTGGAGCATACGTTCATTGCCGCACCGCTGAGCACATATGACGGACGGACAAGCACAGGGAAACCTACCTTATCGACAAACGAGTTAATGTCCTCGAGTGAAGTAAGGGCACGCCACTCCGGTTGATCCACTCCGATACGGTCGAGCATGGCGGAGAATTTGTCGCGGTCCTCGGCATTGTCGATGCTCTGGGCGGATGTTCCGAGAATGTGGATGTTCTGGGCATCGAGACGCAGGGCGAGATTGTTAGGTATCTGTCCGCCGGTGGAAACAATGACTCCGTGCGGATTCTCCAGTTCAAGGACATCCATCACGCGTTCGAATGTCAGTTCGTCAAAGTAAAGCCGGTCACACATATCATAGTCGGTCGATACGGTTTCGGGATTATAGTTGATCATCACCGAACGCCATCCTTCCTTACGGATCGTATTAAGCGCCTGCACCCCGCACCAGTCGAACTCCACGGAAGAACCGATCCGGTAGGCACCCGAACCGAGAACGACGATAGAACGATGGTCACCCAGGTAAGTGACGTCGTTGGCTGTGCCGCTATAGGTCAGGTAAAGATAATTGGTCTGTGCCGGATATTCGGCAGCCAGCGTATCGATTTGCTTCACCACGGGAACAATGCCCAGGCTCTTACGGTAATTGCGGACATAAAGGCTACCGTCTTCCATATCGCCTTCGTAGCCGATGGCACGTGCAATCTGGAAATCGGAGAATCCCTGACGCTTGGCTTGCTTGAGCAGGTCGGCAGGCAAGTCGGCTATCTGCTTGTGATTGTTCCCCCACTGATGGAGTTCCTCAGAAGTATTCATGATATTCATCAATTTCTGGAGGAACCACTTGTCGATCTTTGTCAGTTCGTGCACCTGATCGATGGTATATCCGGCACGGAAAGCCTTCGAGATGACAAAGATACGTTTATCGGTCGGTTCGTGCAGTGCTTTGTCGATGTCGGGGATAACGAGTTCCTTGTTTTCCACAAAACCATGCATCCCCTGTCCGATCATTCGCAAACCCTTCTGAATCGCTTCCTCAAAAGTGCGGCCAATGGCCATTACCTCACCGACGGACTTCATCGAAGAGCCGAGTTCCTTGTCCACACCGTGGAACTTACCGAGGTCCCAACGCGGAATTTTGCAGACTACATAATCAAGTGCCGGCTCAAAGAAGGCACTGGTGGTTTTCGTCACAGAGTTCTTCAGGTCGAACAACCCGTAGCCAAGTCCGAGTTTTGCAGCCACAAAGGCAAGTGGATAACCGGTAGCCTTGGAAGCCAGGGCAGACGAACGGCTCAGGCGGGCATTCACCTCGATCACGCGATAGTCTTCACTTTCGGGGTCGAAAGCATATTGCACGTTACATTCTCCCACAATGCCGATGTGGCGGATGATGCGGATGGCGAGCTCGCGCAGTTTATGATACTCCTTATTGGTCAGGGTTTGTGAAGGAGCTATCACGATAGACTCACCGGTATGGATGCCCAGCGGGTCGAAATTCTCCATATTGCAGACCGTGATACAGTTGTCAAAACGGTCACGCACCACCTCGTACTCCACCTCCTTCCAGCCACGGAGGCTCTTCTCAACCAATACCTGCGGAGAGAAAGAGAAAGCTTTTTCCACGAGTAGGTCCAGTTCTTCTTCATTGTCACAAAAACCCGAACCCAATCCGCCCAGTGCGTAAGCTGCACGGACAATGACCGGATAGCCCAATTCCCGGGCAGCACGACGGGCGTCTTCTGCATTCTCCACCGCCTCGCTCTTGATGGTCTTCACATCGATCTCGTTCAGCTTGTCGACGAAAAGTTCACGGTCCTCGGTGTCGATAATGGCCTGTACGGGAGTTCCCAGAACTTTCACATTATATTTCTCCAGAATCCCTTCGCGGTAAAGGGCGACTCCGCAGTTCAATGCCGTCTGTCCGCCAAAGGCGAGCATAATGCTTTCGGGACGTTCCTTCCGGATCACCTTCTCCACAAAGTAGGGTGTCACGGGAAGGAAGTATATCTGGTCGGCCACGCCTTCCGATGTCTGCACGGTAGCGATGTTGGGGTTGATCAGGATGGTTTCAATGCCCTCCTCTTTCAAGGCTTTGAGTGCTTGGGAACCGGAATAATCAAATTCACCGGCCTCACCGATCTTCAAGGCACCGGAACCAAGCAGCAGTACTTTCTTTATATTGTTTTCTTTCATTATTATAATGTTTTTGAGTTTGGTTTACCACAGAGTAACACAGAGTTCCACAGAGATTATTTTCTCTTAACATCTTATAAACAAGAAATTAAAACTCTGTGAGACTCCGTGTTACTCTGTGGTAAAACAGATTCGTTTCTATCTCTTTATGCAGAATATACTTTAGAGCAACTTCACGAACTCGTCGAAGAGGAACTCCGTATCCGTGGGTCCGCTGGCTGCTTCCGGATGGAACTGTGCAGAGAACCAGGGATTCGTCTTATGGCGTATTCCTTCGTTAGAGCCATCATTCATATTGATAAACAGCGGTTCCCAGTCGGTGCCAAGTGTATTATTGTCTACCGCATAACCATGATTCTGCGAAGTGATGAAACAACGTTCCGTGCCAACCATGCGTACCGGCTGGTTGTGGCTGCGATGCCCGTATTTCAGCTTGTATATTTTAGCCCCTCCGGCTTTGCTCAGCAACTGGTTACCCATGCAGATACCGAAAATAGGTAACTTGGGATTCTGCATCGCTTTACGGATGTTCTGCACGGCAGCATCACACGTATCCGGATCACCCGGTCCGTTGGAGATGAAGAGTCCGTCGAACTTCAGATGATTGAAATCATAATTCCAGGGTACACGGATCACTGCCACATCCCGGCGAAGCAGGCAACGGATAATGTTCGTCTTCACACCGCAATCCACAAGCACCACTTTCTTCTTGTCCGCCCCCTCGTTATAACGGATCACCTCTTTGCATGAAACCTTGTCTACGTAGTTCACTCCACTGTATACAGCTTCCGGAGCACTCTCCGGTTCATCGTCAAATACGATCCGTCCCATCATCACCCCATGTTCACGCAACACTTTGGTCAACTCACGGGTATCGATCCCCGTGATGCCCGGCACCTGCTCACGCTTCAGCCAGTCAGCCAGACTCTCAACGGCATTCCAATGACTGTATTCCTGTGAGTAATCGCTTACGATAATAGCTTCGGCATGGATGCGTTCGCTCTCCATAAACGTAGCCAGTCCGCCAGGCTCTATGCTAAAAGGAGGTACACCATAGTTGCCCACCAGCGGATACGTCAGTGTCATCAACTGCCCCGCATACGAAGGGTCGGTCAGACTCTCCGGATAACCGGTCATGGCGGTATTGAACACTACTTCACCTGCCACGGGCTTTTCGTAACCGAACGACTTACCGTGGAAACGGCTCCCGTCGTCAAGGATCAAAGTCACATTCTTCATTCTTATCTTTTCTTTATTTAAGTTCACCTTTCTTTTAAAATTGGTACACCTGCTCGATGTAGTTAATAAATGCTTCGTTCAGCAGCTTCACCCCGCCCGGTGTAGGATAGTTGCCACTGAAGTACCAGTCTCCCGTATGATTGGGACACGCCTCGTGCAGCCCCTCGAGCGGCTGATAGACAATCTGCACTTTCGCTTTCGTTCCTTTCGGCGTCAGCAGTTCCACCATCTTCTCCGAAATCTCCTCATCGGTGAAAGGAGCATAAATATCCTTCACATAGTTTACCATCTGCTCTTTCGGCAGTCCCACCTGATCTTTCGACTTCCGGTAAGCCGATGCGATCACATCTTTCATATCCCGGTCCTTCAGCAATTCAATTGCAGCTTTAAAGGCGATGAATTCGGACATCTTCGCCATATCAATACCGTAATAGTCGGGATAGCGAACTTGCGGAGAAGAAGAGACGATGACTATCTTCTTCGGTCCCAGACGGTCGAGGATACCGATAATACTCTGTTTCAGAGTAGTACCGCGAACAATGCTGTCGTCGATAATCACCAGATTGTCGATACCGGAACGGAGACTGCCGTATGTGATGTCATATACGTGTGCTGCCAAGTCATTCCGGCTATTACCCTCGGCAATGAAAGTGCGCAGTTTGATATCTTTGATAGCCACTTTCTCCGAACGGATACGGCGGGACAGAATCACTTCCAGTTCATCGTGATCCGGATGATGTCCCAGGCTCGCAATCTGCCGCACCTTCTCTTCATTCAAATAATTGTCCAGCCCCTGAAGCATACCGTAAAATGCCACCTCTGCCGTATTCGGGATGAACGAGAAGACGGTATGGTCGAGGTCATTATCAATCGCTTTCAGGATGTTCGGAACCAGTTTCTCACCCAATTGTTTTCTCTCCTTGTAAATATCCGCGTCACTGCCTCGCGAGAAGTAGATCCGCTCGAACGAACAGGCTTTCTTCTCCCGTGCCTTATTGATCTGTGCCGTACGCAACTTTCCCTCTTTACTGATCAGGAGGGCCTGTCCCGGCAGTAATTCCCTGATTTCTCCTATCGGAACATTGAGTGCCGTCTGAATCACCGGACGTTCGGAAGCAAGCACCGCAATCTCGTCATCCTGATACCAGAACGCCGGACGAATCCCCCACGGGTCACGCAATGCAAAGCTCTCTCCGCTACCGGTCAGTCCGCACATCACATACCCCCCGTCCCATTCTTTACTCGACGTGCGCAACACGTTGGCAAGGTCGATGTGGTCCTCAATGTAATGCGTCACGCCCATGCCGGTCAGGCCTTCAGCCTCAGCCAGGTTAAAGAGACGTTCCACTTCACGGTCGAGCCTGTGCCCCACTTGTTCCAACATAATATACGTATCGGCATACTTACGGGGATGCTGGCCGATGGCTGTGATACGGGCAAAAATTTCATCCACATTAGTCATGTTGAAGTTGCCGCAAAGAGCAAGATTCTTCGCCCGCCAGTTATTTCTTCTGAGAAACGGATGAACATAAGATATCCCGGATTTTCCGGTAGTCGAGTAACGCAGATGCCCCATATAAGCTTCTCCGGCAAAAGGCAGCGTCCGTTTGGCAAACGCGGCATCGTGCAACTGTTCTTTGCTCAGATCCTTGAAGTTGCTTTGTACTGTCTCAAATATCTCGGTGATGGCACCGGAACCCAATGCCCGCTCACGGAACATATACTCCTCACCCGGATTTGCTTCCAGTTTCACACACGCCAGACCGGCACCTTCCTGACCACGGTTATGCTGCTTTTCCATCAGCAGATAGAGCTTATTCAGCCCGTACATCCACGTTCCGTACTTCTTTTCATAGTACTCCAGCGGTTTAAGCAAACGTATCATGGCAACGCCACATTCATGTTTCAGTTGTTCCATCTATTCTCTATTTAGCAGTTTACACGAATCAAAAATTAAAGGGCTTATCGTTTTTCCCAAGAGTTCAAACATATCTGCTCCAACTCTTGATTCGTATTATTTATACATGGGTTATCGAACTCACTCCATAGTCACACTCTCTTCCCTTATCCCGGTCGCTTCATCTTTCCCGCCTTGCAACAGTGTGTCAGAAAAAGCCTCTCTAATTATCAACGAATCAGAGCACTTTAATGTTTCCGGCCTCACAGCACGAGAAGCCGTTATCTTACAAAACTGATGCATCGGACGGAAAGAAGAAAAGGAATAAACGGGTACCTCTGTATAAGTACTGTTACGGAAGATGTAACTTTGGGATGGAAATTCTTGGAGGATAACGGTGGGAGTCTCGATAATGCCGTCAGAAGCAAACACGAACGTTTCGCCTTGCGGCCGATATACATTTAACAGCTGGTTGTCGTTGATGATCGCTACCCCGGCGCTGTCGTATCCGCGATACTTCAGTCGCTTCAGCCCCTTGATAAGGATGGGGTAGGCTTCTCTCTTACCAATGTAGCCTACGATTCCACACATATTATCCTTTTTTGTTTTCGCGTGCAAAGATACACAATCTATATGACATAAAGATAAGCTTTCCTATAAATATTTGACATAAACGTACAAAAAAGTTGTTTTAATACCAAAACGTTAATTAATCTATTATTTCAATCTCAAAAAGAAAGAGATTATAATCGTTTAACGATAGAATGGAAGCAACTTACAGATCGAAACAAAAAGTAGTTAATTCGCTTACAATCCGAAACATTCTAGTTTAGATAAGATAATTAGTGTCAAGCAAACCAATCGAATATTCATCATAATGAAATTAAATCTCTATATTTACCGGACATTTTGATAGGACAACCGAGCGTTATCATATAATAAAGCTAAACAGAATGAAGAAACGAGAACTTTTTAACAGCAAAGTCAAAGCAAAGGGGCAGGCAATAGAACCGCGAGATGGTTCCCGTCCCATCGTGTATGTCATGGCAGCTACATGTATGCCTGCGGTGAAGATAGAGGAATATTTCAGATGAACGGTGAAGTTATTATCATAAAAACATAAATCCTTTAAAACAATTACAATTATGTGTGGAATAGCAGGAATCTTCAATATAAAGATTCAGAGCAGGGAACTCAGGAACAAGGCTCTCCGAATGGCACGCAAAATACGTCACCGCGGGCCCGACTGGAGTGGAATGTATTGTGGCGGAAGTGCCATCCTGGCACACGAACGCCTTTCCATAGTCGATCCGCAAAGCGGAGGACAGCCTCTTTATTCATCCGACCGGAAGCAAGTACTGGCGGTTAACGGCGAAATCTATAACCACCGTGACATCCGCGCCCAATATGCCGGCCGCTACGAGTTCCGGACCGGGAGTGACTGTGAGGTGATCCTCGCCCTTTACCGCGACAAAGGTATTCATTTCCTTGAAGAGCTGAACGGCATCTTCGCCTTTGCCCTTTATGATGAAGAAAAAGACGAATACCTGATTGCCCGGGACCCCATCGGTGTAATACCTTTATATATAGGAAAGGACGCCGAAGGACATGTCTACTTCGGCAGCGAACTCAAAGCGCTCGAAGGGTTCTGCGACGAGTACGAACCCTTCTTACCCGGACACTACTATCACAGCAAGGAGGGGACGATGAAACGCTGGTACACCCGTGACTGGATGGAATATAAAGAGGAGAACGACAAGCAGGCGGACAGCCGGTCTCCCACCCGGCAGATTCAGGACGCCCTTGAGAATGCCGTACACCGTCAACTGATGTCCGACGTACCTTACGGAGTGCTTCTTTCGGGCGGGCTGGACAGTTCTGTTATCTCTGCCATTGCCAAAAAGTATGCCGCCAAACGCATTGAAACCGATGGCGCAAGCGATGCATGGTGGCCGCAGCTACACTCCTTTGCCATCGGACTGAAAGGTGCACCGGACCTGATCAAAGCACGTGAAGTAGCCGAATACATCGGTACGGTTCATCATGAAATAAACTACACCCTTCAGGAAGGGCTCGATGCCATCCGGGATGTTATCTATTTCATTGAGACATACGACGTAACTACCGTCCGTGCTTCTACACCGATGTATCTGTTGGCACGTGTCATCAAGTCGATGGGCATCAAGATGGTATTGAGCGGTGAAGGTGCCGACGAGATCTTCGGCGGCTACCTTTATTTCCACAAAGCACCCGATGCCCGTGCCTTTCACGAAGAGACTGTACGCAAACTGTCTAAACTACATCTATACGATTGCCTTCGCGCCAATAAGAGCCTCGCAGCATGGGGTGTGGAAGGACGTGTCCCTTTCCTCGACAAAGAGTTTCTGGATGTGGCCATGCAACTCGATCCCGAAATAAAAATGGCTCCGGGAAAAGTCATCGAAAAGAAAGTCCTGCGCGAAGCCTTTGCGGATATGCTCCCTTCCGGCATCGCCTGGCGCCAAAAAGAACAGTTCAGTGACGGTGTGGGATATAGTTGGATAGATACGCTGAAAGAGATTACCGCAACGGCTGTCAGTGACGAACAGATGGCACATGCCGCAGAACGTTTTCCCATCCACACCCCTATGAATAAAGAAGAGTATTACTACCGCAGCATCTTCGAAGAGCACTTCCCCAGTGAAAGCGCCGCCCGCAGCGTACCCAGTATCCCCAGTGTAGCCTGTTCGACAGCCGAGGCACTGGCATGGGACACCGCGTTCAAGAACCTGAACGATCCCAGCGGACGTGCCGTAAAAGGAGTACACGAAGAAGCATATTAAAAAAGGGTGTAGCTCCAACAGGCAAAGGGTGTAGCCATCGGACGTCCTGGGTGTAGCCCCGACAGACGGATGGCTACACCCTGTCCACGGAAGCGTTTCTCCTATTCATACTCCCGTTTTCGGTACACAGGAATGTATTGTAAAGAGATTTAAAAGAATTTTATAGCTTTGTTTAACGCAGATTAGCATCCTTATCCGGCTAAATTGCGTTACTTTTTATATCTTTGAAGGCGAACCAAAAACTGAAATATATGAAAATTAAAAAACTTCTGTTTGCCTCTGCCCTGCTTTTTTCAGCATACAATGCCTCTGCGCAAACTCAGGTCATTGCCCATCGCGGATTCTGGAAAACCGAAGGTTCTGCGCAAAACAGTATCGCCGCCTTGCTAAAAGCCGACTCCATCGGATGCTACGGTTCGGAGTTTGATGTATGGCTGGCAGCCGATGACCAGTTAGTGGTCAACCATGACCCCACATTTAAAGGGAAAAGGATGGAAAACTCACCTTCCACCGCACTGACAGCCATCAAACTCGATAATGGGGAAAGCCTGCCTACCCTTGCCAAATACTTGAAAGCGGCACAACCGCTACACACCCGGTTAATTCTTGAACTGAAAGCACACAGCACCCCACTCCGCGAAACGAAAGCCATCGAAAAAATCGTTGCCCTGGTCAAAGACATGGGACTGGAGGAACGGATGGAGTATATCACCTTCTCCCTGCATGCCACCAAAGAATTTATCCGCTTGGCTCCAGAAGGCACTCCCGTCTACTATCTTGACGGTAACCTGTCACCCAAGGAGCTGAAAGAACTGGGGTGTGCCGGTCCGGACTATCATTACACCGTATTCCGCAAACATCCCGAATGGATTCAGGAATGCCATGATTTGGGCATGAAAGTGAATGCCTGGACCGTGAACAAGACGGATGACATGAAATGGCTGATCGATCGTAAAGTAGATTTCATCACCACCAACGAACCGGTACAGCTGAAAAATCTACTGAAAAAATAAATCTCGGTATCCAATCATTTTTTTACATTCTCCCTTGAGTGAGTATCCACCCGCTCAAGGGATTTTTTTTCGGGTCCCCGAAAAAGTATGTTTGGGGACATGCCTATAATAATTCAAAACCAAGTCTTCCAATATTTCAAATTAATTATCTACATTTACGGTCATGCAAAAAGACATGGCATTTACAAACAGAACGTACACAACATAAAAAACATCTAAAATGAAAAAAATCCTATTCTTATTAACGATCCTTGTTTCAGTTCCCGCTTTTTCACAAAGCGCCGATGAACGTATAGGAACTTTTTTAAATCAAGCGGATTGGTTCGGACTTGAAAAAAACTATCCGATACTAAAAGACTCCATGCAGGCGGATTTCCTAAAGCTAATGTCCGAGGCACTGATCGGCTATTACTTCAATCGTCCGGATGAAGCCCTGCAAAGCATCCACAAACTACTGGTCAACCACCAAGCCGAGATTGGCGGTCAAAATGCACTTAACATGGCTATCCTCGCATGTCAGATTGATGGTCTCAAAGGGAATTATGCCACAGCCGCACAAAACTCGCGAAGCATTATGGAACAACTCAAACAGCAAAGTGCAGAACAAGGAATGTACAAAAGCCTCGAAGGTATCTGTTATTTCTATGATCAGTTGAAGAACATTCCGGCTCCGGGCATCACATGTCCGCAAGAGGATATCATCATTCCTGTCGATATCGAGAAAGTGAAGTTACCGACAAGCATCGAGCCCAAAGGATGGCGCGGTACGACAATTCTAATACCTGTGACCATAAACGGAAAAACCTATCAATTTATTTTCGATACAGGAGCCGGAACAAGCTACATGTCGCAACGCATGGCTAAAGAAACAGGTGTACGCATTTTAAGTGACTCTTTGGTAATAAATTCCAATTTACCCGGAGCCATGACGGGAAATTTCGGAACTTTGGAGAATATGCAAATCGGGAGCATTACTTTCCATAACTCCCTCATCACCATAGCACCCCCCAATGAGTTTGACAGTATTATGATAGTTGACGCGGTTCTCGGTATGGATTTTATCGGCTTATTCGATGAAGTCCGCATTTATCCCAAAGATAAAAAAATCGTTTTTCCCAAGAGCTCCACACCTCTCCCATCTTACGGACGTAACTTGATGAAAGTTGACCGTGCACTGAAGCTGAAAGCCCAGGCAAACGGCGAAACACTTATGCTGCATTTCGATACGGGAAACAGCACAGCCGGATTGTTTTATCAGTATTACGAAAAGCATAAGGCCGAATTCGAGAGTATCGGCAAAAAAGAAAAAATAACCGGTGGCGGATTCAATCATGTCGTTACAAAAGATATATTACGTTTGCCTTCATTCGATATGGAGATTGGAGATGCAACCGCCCACTTAAAAAACCTCGCAGTGGATATTACCCCCAACGGCATCCCGGCCGAAGATGACGGAAACATCGGCATGGATATGATCAATCAATTTGATTGCGTAACGATCAATCTAAAAGACATGTTCTTAAAACTCGAATAGTGTCTCAATCAGGACTACTGTAAACAGGGGGGCTTCGGACAATGCCGTCAGAAAAGACGAAACAGAGTACCGAAGCCCTCATTATTTCTTCTTTTTCTTTTCGGAATCCCAACAATGAAAATGCAAAATTCATCCTCCACGCCTAACATTCATAAAAATATTTCTATATATTTGTACTTAATTACACTTACATAAATTAAAAATAAAGATGAAAAAGTTATTTGCATTATTATTCATTTCTATGATTTCGGGAATGATAATGGCCCAGATCCCGGAGGTTTCGGGCACTATTGTGTTTAAAAAGGACGGACAGCCCGTCGTTGGGGCATTGGTGAGCGTATTAGGAACAGATATCAGCACCATCACAGACGTCGACGGACGTTTTACTTTAAAAGAAATCCCCGAAAAGGCACAGAGAATACGGGTAAAATACATCGGTATGCAACCCAAAGACGTAAAAATAAGACCCATAATGAATGTTACCCTCGACTTAGAGAAAAAACTGGCATTCTTTATACAAGCCGGGGTTGGAGTCAGCGGATACAATCTTGAAAACAATAACGAAGACATCTATGGAGGCAACAATCATTTATACATCCAGGGCGGTGTCGGATTGAACTATAATTTCTCAACCTATTTTTCATTGCAGCCTTCTGTCAATGTGGTGGCCAAAGGTTGTAAGAACATGGGCAGAAGAGGCTCCGATGGCCAAGGAGAAATCACTGTCGACCCTGTATATCTGGAAATCCCTGTCCTGATAGCCGCCCGCTTCATCATATCGGATTTCGGCCGACTGATTTTCAATGCAGGCCCGTATGCCGCCATCGGAATAGCCGGCAAAGGAAAATACACCGACGAATGGGAGGGGACAAGCATGAAATTCGATCTGTTTAGCGGTGACGAAGCCGTTCTCAAACGGTTCGATGCAGGAGTGCAGGCAGGGTTTGCTTACGAAATCAAACACATCGGTTTCTCGTACACTTTCGGATACGGACTCCTAAAACCATTTAAAGAATGGAATAAAGAATGGGGAGCGACTCCACACAACATCAGCCACAACTTCGGACTTAAATATATATTCTGATACAGTCCGGATAACGTCATAGAAAAAGGAAGCACTTGAGAAAGGGTGTTTCATAACTCACCACAGATTACACAAAACGATTTTAATCTACTGATAACCAATACTATTTATCTGTATAAATCCGTGTAATCTGTGGTGAATACGACTTTTCGACACATCTCCTCTTTTATAAAAAGATCCAATTGACCTGAATCAATCCATCCCTCCCATTACAAAATTCCCCCAAAGGACACAGAACAAAATCGCTTTATTACAGTTTATTAAAATACGAAGTATTCTTATTTCGATCCGGAAGCAAAAACGAGCAAAAGTATTGCAGAATGGAAGACAGGGTAAAATAAATAGATATAAGACATGCTTTTTATAAAAACAAAAGTCAAAAAGACATATCTTTGTGCAGTAACAATACAAAAGGATACATAAATCAATCAATATTGATAAAAATGGCAAGAGCGATTCAATTCACCAAGATGCATGGAACAGGGAATGATTACATCTATGTAAATACTCTCAGATTTCCAATCGCCCGTCCCGAAAAGGCAGCCATCGAATGGAGTGCTTATCATACGGGAATCGGGAGTGACGGACTTGTGTTGATCGGACACTCGGATAAAGCGGATTTCAGTATGCGCATATTCAATGCCGACGGTTCGGAGGCCATGATGTGTGGCAATGCAAGCCGATGCATCGGCAAATATCTCTATGAATACGGACTGACCTCCAAAAACGTTATCACACTGGACACCCTCTCGGGCATCAAAATATTGGAACTACACCTTGAAGGACGGACCGTAGAAACTGTAACGGTCGACATGGGGGTACCATTGGAAACCGGTACGATTGACTTCGATGGCGAATTTCCGTTCCTTTCTACCCAAGTGTCAATGGGCAACCCGCATCTCGTCACTTTTGTGGACGACATCCGGATCGTCAATCTTTCGGAGATGGGACCGAAGCTGGAAAAACATCCTCTGTTCCCCGACCGTACAAATGTAGAGTTTGCCCAGATAACGGGAGAGAATACAATCCGGATGCGGGTTTGGGAAAGAGGATCGGGCATCACACAAGCCTGCGGGACAGGTGCCTGCGCTACAGCCGTAGCCGCACACCTCACGGGACGGACGGGGCGAACCGTTAACGTAGTAATGGACGGAGGCACACTGACCATAGAATGGGACGAAGCAACAGGCCATATATCTATGACCGGACCGGCCGTAAAAGTTTTCGATGGAACCATAGAACTGAGAGAATAGTTACCCATAAAATCAGGTATCAACCCAACTGAAAAGCTAAAACAAGAACAATATGGCATTAGTAAACGAACATTTTTTGAAATTACCGGGAAGCTATCTGTTCTCGGACATAGCAAAGAAAGTCAATACTTTTAAAATAACGCACCCGAAGCGGGACATCATCCGGCTGGGGATCGGTGACGTGACCCGTCCCCTGCCCAAAGCCTGTATCGAAGCCATGCACAAGGCAGTCGAAGAGATGACATCGGCCGAAACTTTCCGCGGATACGGCCCCGAACAAGGATATGACTTCCTGATCGAAGCCATCATCAAAAACGATTATGCTCCGCGCGGCATACATCTTTCACCTACAGAGGTATTTGTCAACGACGGTGCCAAAAGCGATACGGGCAATATCGGAGATATCCTCCGGCACGATAACAGCGTAGGTGTCACAGACCCCATTTATCCGGTCTACATTGACAGTAACGTCATGTGCGGACGTGCCGGAGTATTGGACACCGAAAGCGGAAAGTGGAGCAACGTCACTTATATGCCCTGCACTGCCGAAAATCATTTTATTCCGGCCATTCCGGAGAAGCGTATCGACATTGTATACCTCTGCTACCCCAACAACCCGACCGGTACGACGCTGACAAAGGCGGAACTGAAGAAATGGGTGGATTACGCATTGGCCAACGACACCCTGATTTTGTTTGATGCAGCCTATGAAGCTTACATCCGGGAACCGGACATCCCCCACTCCATCTACGAAATAAAAGGGGCCAAGAAATGTGCCATCGAATTTCGCAGTTTCTCAAAAACAGCAGGCTTCACAGGAGTGCGTTGCGGATATACCGTCGTACCGAAAGAGCTGACAGCAGCCACGCTCGAAGGAGAACGCATCCCCCTGAACCGGTTGTGGAACCGCCGGCAATGCACCAAATTCAACGGTACATCGTACATTACGCAACGTGCGGCAGAAGCGATCTACACTCCTGAGGGAAAAGAACAGATTCAGGAAACAATCAATTACTACATGACCAACGCCCGGATCATGAAAGAGGGCCTGGAATCTACCGGCCTGAAAGTGTACGGAGGGGTGAACGCACCCTATTTATGGGTAAAAACTCCAAAGGGAACAAGCTCGTGGCGCTTCTTTGACCAGATGCTATACGAAGCCAACGTAGTAGGAACTCCGGGAGTCGGATTCGGCCCCAGTGGAGAGGGATACATCCGCCTGACAGCATTTGGCGAGCGGGATGATTGTATCGAAGCGATGCGACGCATCAAGAACCGACTGTAATGACAGACAGTCATGTCACCACAGATTACACGGATTTTCACAGATTAATAATTTATTTCATTGAAAATCAGATTAAAACATCTGTGTTAATCTGTGTAATCTGTGGTGAATACTTGCCCCATCTTTCTTCTATTATTCGATAATCTCCGCATCCTCAATCTCTCCTTTCAGGGGAGTCTTGGGACGACGGCGGGCAAACTTGAACCAGTTGATCAGCTCGGAGACGGCATAAACCAAACTACTGACACCGATAATCATAAAGGCCGTATTACGTGCTCCGGTAGGATTAAACAGGGCTACGATACCCGCTATCAGGATCAAGACCGGTATCACATAGAAACCTCCCGGAACGGGCGTCCAACGACGTGCCATCGAAAGAGAGGCAATCTGCTGCACACCTCCCATAATCAGGATAAAGCCCAACAGAAACATCAGTACGTCGGCAAAGAACCCCGGCATCGTGACCAGCCAAAGTCCGAATAGCAGACTGCCCACTCCCTCGATGGGGAAACGGCGGGACACACCCGGTTCCGGCTTTGTTCCGAAATAGCCGATCAGCACAATAAATCCCGGAATCAGGAACAGGACGCCGATGGTTATGACAATATAGTTAATTGCCGCATCCGGCCAGAGTACCAGTACCAGACCGATGACAAGCGCACAAATAGTGCGGATAAGAGAATAATTCATTGATTTCATATCTTACATTTTTTTAACGGGCTATCCCGCATACATTCTGCGAATATACGTGTTTCTGTCTACATATAAAAAGAACAAATGAATTTTGTAATAAGTTCATAGCAAGATTGTAATATCTATTACATCATGCAAGCGTACTTTTGCAAAAAAATAAGTAAACTCTTATCCGAATGAAATCAGACGAAGCGAAACGTAAAAAGCTTTATGTAGAACGGGACATCAGTTGGATGTATTTCAATCAACGCATTTTGCTTGAAGCTGCCCGCCCGGAAGTTCCGTTACTGGAACAACTTACCTTTCTGGGCATTTACTCTAACAATTTAGACGAGTTCTTCCGCGTTCGCGTAGCTACACTGAACCGCATTGTAGAGTACGATGACAAGAACATCCGTGAAGAGCGTGACACGGCCGCACGCACCTTGAAACAGATCGGAAAGCTGCACAATCAATACTACCGGCAGTTTGAAGAAACGTTCGCTTCGATCATGGAGAAGTTAAAGCAAGAAAACATCCACGTCATCAAAGATACCGAACTGACACCGGAACAGGAACACTTCATCACTTCACTCTACCGGAACCGGCTGAATGGGTCTACCAATCCGCTCTTTCTTACTAAAACGTCCCGTCATACGGACGACCAGACCGATGAAGACATCTACCTTGCCATCCGCCTGTTGCGCAAAGACAGTGAGGGAAAAGTGAAAATGAAAGATTATGCCGTCATCGGGCTCCCCACCGCCGAGTTCGGACGCTTCATCCGCCTGCCGGATTCGGAAGGCAAAACCTATCTGATGTTTCTGGACGACGTTATCCGCTACTGCTTGCCGATGATCTTCATAGGCATGAATTATACGGACTATGAAGCTTACACTTTCAAGTTCACCAAAGACGCCGAAATGGAGATAGACAGTGATCTGCGTACAGGTGTGCTCCAAAAAATATCGAAGGGGATCAAAAGCCGGAAACGGGGCGAACCGATCCGTTTCGTCTATGACAAAGAGATGCCGAAAGATCTGCTGCGAAAGCTGACCGACCGCCTCAACGTGGATAAAAACGACACCCGTGTAGCAGGCGGGCGCTATCATAACTTCAAAGACCTGATGAAGTTTCCCGACTGCGGACGGTCCGACCTGAAATATCCTGCCTGGCCTCCCGTCTTCAAACAGGAACTGAACGGGACGGAAAGTATCCTGAGACTGATCAGGAAACAGGACCGGTCGCTGCATTACCCCTATCAATCGTTCGATACCGTGATCCGTGTATTGCGCGAGGCAGCCATCAGCAAAGAAGTGAAAAGCATCAAGATGACTCTCTATCGCCTGGCCAAAGACTCGAAGGTAGTGAAAGCTCTGATCTGCGCTGCACAAAACGGAAAAAAAGTAACGGTTATCATCGAATTGCTCGCCCGTTTCGACGAAGCGTCCAACATCAGCTGGAGCAAACGCATGCAAGAGGCAGGAATCAAAGTGATATTCGGAGTGGAAGGTCTGAAAATCCACTCCAAGCTGGTACATATCGGAACACGGTTTGGCGACCTGGCCTGTATCAGCACCGGAAATTTTCATGAAGGAAACGCACGGATGTATACCGATTTCACCATCATGACAGCACATCGCTCCATTGTGAGGGAAGTAGACCGGGTATTCGACTTCATAGAGAAGCCCTACCTCCCGGTGAACTTCAAGGAACTGCTCGTGTCGCCCAACGATATGCGCAAACGGCTGACAGCCCTGATCAACCAAGAAATCAAGAACAAGCGACAGGGAAAAGAGGCATACATCCTTGCCAAAGTGAACCATATTACCGACCGGATACTGATACAGAAACTCTACGAAGCTTCGACAGCCGGTGTACAAACAGACCTGGTGGTCCGGGGCAACTGCTCCCTGGTGACCGGCATCCCGGGAGTCAGCGACAACATCCGGATCAACGGCATCATCGACCGTTATCTGGAACATCCGCGCATCTTCATCTTCGCCAATGGAGGGGAAGAAAAATACTATATAGGATCGGCCGACTGGATGCCCCGCAATCTGGACAACCGCATCGAAGTGCTTACGCCTGTATACGACAAAGTGATACAAGCAGAACTGAAACGTGTGGTCTGCTACGGACTTCGCGACACAGCCAAAGGGCGAATCGTGGACGGAAGCGGCGATAACAAGACTTGGGAAAACAGCGATGCACCTTTCCGCTCGCAGGAAGAATTATACAAATACTATAAAGAATCAGAATGAAAAAGGTAAACTATGCCGCCATCGACATTGGCTCCAATGCCGTGCGGCTACTGATAAAGAGTGTAAATGAAGAGGGTTCGCCCGAGGGTTTGTTGAGGAAAGTCCAACTGATACGCATTCCCCTCCGGCTGGGCGAGGACGCTTTCACCACCGGAGAAATATCAGAAGGGAAAGCAGAAAAACTGATCCGGCTGATGAAAGCCTACAAGCAACTGATGAAAATATTCGAAGTTTCGGATTACCGTGCCTGCGCCACATCTGCCATGCGCGATGCACGCAACGGAAAAGAAATTACGCGCAAGATAGAAAAGAAAACCGGTATCCGTGTCGAAATCATCGACGGTCAGGAAGAAGCGCATATCGTCTACGATAACCACATCGAACAGCTTTTTGCTTCGGGCCAGAATTATCTGTATGTCGATGTCGGCGGCGGCAGCACAGAAATCAATCTGATCTGTGACTCCGAACTCAAAAGTTCACGCTCCTACAACATCGGAACCGTGCGCATGCTCAGCGGCATGGTGAAAAACGAAGAAAAAGAGCAAATGCGAACCGACCTCCAGGCATTGGCTGCCGAATATGCTCCCATACAGATCATAGGATCAGGAGGCAATATCAATAAGCTTTTCCGGCTGGCGGACAAAAAGGATAAGAAACAGTCTTTCCTCCCGATTGAATCGTTGAAGGAAATCTGCGAAACCTTGAAAGCGCTATCAAAAGAAGAACGGATCAAGCAGTTTAAACTGAAACCCGACCGGGCGGATGTAATTGTTCCGGCAGCGGAAATTTTTCTGGAAGTGGCAAAACAAGTAAATGCAACGGGGATCACAGTCCCGACAATCGGACTGTCGGACGGTATCATCGACAGCCTCTATACCAAGAATATGCGCATGGAAACGGACGCTAAATAAAACGGGTCACCACAGATTACACAGATTAACACAGATTATTTATCGTGTTGATTCATGGTATAAAAGAATCTATGCAAATGTGAGCTATGATTCACCACAGATTACACGGATTTTCACAGATTAATAATTTATATTCATCGGGAATTAAATAATCTGTGTTAATCTGTGTAATCTGTGGTGAAATGCAAAAGCCTATAGCGAGCTTTTCAGTATTTCCTTTGCAACCGCTCCGGTGACATCTTCATTCTCGCCATATCTCACGCCACGTTCATTGAAGCGGCGTTCTATTTCGTCAATTGTTTCCATGCCGATGCCCTCTTCACTTAAGCGGGTGGTCAATCCCAGTGAACGGAAAAATTCTTCGGTGCGGCGGATAGCTTCATCGATGCGTTCGTCACGGCTTCCGGACGTAATGCCCAGCACCCTCTCTCCATATTGCAGAATCTTGTCACCTTTTGCTTTACGGAGCACACGCAACGTACCGGGGAAGACAATGACCAGTGTGTGTCCGTGGGTCAAGCCATGCAACGCAGTCAGTTCATGCCCGATCATGTGTGTAGCCCAATCCTGAGATACTCCCATGGCGATAAAGCCGTTCAGTGCCATAGTGGCCGACAGCATAAAATCGGACATCAACTGATAATCGTGCTGATTCTCACGGATCTTGGGAGCTATTTCCATCAAGGTCTGCAAAATGCCTTCCGCCCAACGGTCCATTACCCGGCTCTGTCCCGGAGTAGTCATATATTGCTCCATCACATGCACAAACGTATCGGCAATTCCACAAGCCACCTGATGGGGCGGCAAAGTAAACGTCACTTCCGGATCGAGGATAGAGAACAGAGGATAATTGGAATAGAAAGGATATTTTTCTTTGGTTTCATGGCGCGAAATCACGGCTCCGCTATTCATCTCCGATCCTGTGGCAGGCAGGGTAAGAACAGTGGCAAGAGGGACGGTGTGGGTCACCGGACGCCCGGCAAGTACCAGATCCCAGGCGTCGCCGTCATACAGCAATCCGGCGGAAATCAGCTTGGTGCCATCAATGACCGATCCTCCTCCTACTGCAAGCAGATAGTCCACCTTTTCCTCCTTTCCGAGAGCGATGGCCTTACGCAAGGTCTCGATGGAAGGGTTGGGTTCAATTCCCCAAAACTCTACTGTGAAATGATTCTTCAGTGCTTCTTTCACCTGGTCATATACACCATTCTTTTTCACACTACCACCACCGAAGGTAATCATCACCCGTTTGTCCGCCGGTATTTCTTCACTCAAGCGACTGATCATCCCGCGTCCCATGATCAGTTTTACGGGATTCTGAAAAATAAAATTATCCATAGGTTATTACTTTATATCGTCATTTGTACAGAATTCAATCTGATACAAAAATAATCGCTTCTTTCCAGAAAACAAAAAGATTCGCAAGGTATTCCATACGGAAAAAAGACTTAAGCGTTTCCCGCAAAAGACTTAAACGTTTTTTGAAAACGCTTAAACGTTTCACCGAAAAGACTTAAGTGTTTAGTATGAAAGATTCAAGTCTTTAGTTTACAGGCAGCCAGGCATTGATATCTTCGGCTACAAAAAGCCAGTAAAGCAGCAATAGGATGAATATGACAACGGCAATCGCAATTAAAACTTTTCTTTGTTTCATAATGTTGGTTTCTGTTTTTAAATAAATTATATCTGAGAAACAATATAAATAACAAAATGTTTAAAAAGAGTTTCCTTTTCAAACGATCAACAATTCTTTCTTACATCTCATGTACATATAATGTACATCTGTTAGGGCCAAAAGTCCAAGGGCCATTCTATGCGCCAATTGAATCGGAGAAGAAAGATAAAAAGACAGCGATAACAGCTAATAATCAAATAGTTACAAATAACAACCAACAAAAGCAGTGGACTAAAAAAAGCAGAAAGGTGAACAGTAAAAAGAATACGATTTAAAGTACATGTATAATATAATATATTTTACATTTTTCAAAAAATAAAGCGAAGTGTCCCCATGACTCATAAAAGTTTCTTTTCACAACACACTAACTTCCTTTAGGGGGGTAGACTGGCACATAGAGTGGCCCTTGGACTTTTGGCCCTTGATTTTAATTTCGAAAAAGAATTAACCATCTAATAATTAATAAATTAAACTTAAAAAGAAGCCAAAACAATGTGGTCACGAATAGCTAAACGAACAACCACTACAGATGGGTGTACAAAGAGCAAAAATACATACAATAGACACTTTAAAAACAATTCGTTTTTGGGGGACAAAACAAAAAATAAAAAGGAGGGCAATAAAAAAAAGAAAGATTTTATTTGTTATTCCAAACAAAGTATCTATATTTGCCCCCGTTAAATAACAATTAGCAATGATGACAATGCAAGTAAATACATATTGGTGGTGGCGCCCGTTACAACTCCGACAGTCGTAAGGGAGCAGCGCTCGTATGTATATACCTCATTAAAGATATAACAGAATTTAGAAAGAGCCCTGTCGCAACCTGCGACGGGGCTCTTTTTTTTAACCCCAAATACAAATAACAAATAAATATAGGATTATGAAAAGTTTTTTAGTTGATCAGGATGGCTATTACGGAGAATTTGGAGGTGCTTATGTACCTGAAATCCTCCACAAGTGTGTAGAAGAGTTGCAGAATACTTATCTCGACGTAATAGAGAGCGAGGACTTCAAGAAAGAGTTCGACCAATTGTTGCGTGACTACGTAGGACGCCCTTCCCCACTCTATCCGGCCCGCCGCCTGTCGGAGAAGTACGGTTGCAAGATGTATCTGAAACGGGAAGACCTGAATCACACGGGTGCCCATAAAATCAATAACACCATCGGACAAATTCTACTGGCAAGACGCATGGGTAAGAAACGTATCATTGCAGAGACCGGTGCCGGACAGCACGGGGTGGCAACAGCCACAGTCTGTGCCCTGATGAACATGGAGTGCATCGTATACATGGGCAAAACGGATGTAGAACGCCAGCACATCAATGTAGAAAAGATGAAAATGCTGGGAGCGACAGTCGTTCCGGTCACTTCGGGCAACATGACTCTGAAAGATGCCACGAACGAAGCCATCCGAGACTGGTGCTGCCATCCCTCGGATACGTATTACATCATCGGTTCTACCGTAGGGCCGCACCCATATCCGGACATGGTGGCCCGTTTGCAGTCGGTCATCAGCGAAGAGATAAAAAAAAACAGCTTCAGGAGAAAGAAGGACGTGACTATCCGGACTATCTGATTGCCTGCGTGGGCGGAGGAAGCAACGCTGCCGGAACCATCTATCATTATATCGACGACGAACGGGTACGGATCGTATTGGCCGAAGCCGGCGGCAAGGGAATTGAAACCGGGATGACGGCAGCCACCATCCAACTCGGAAAAATGGGGATCATTCATGGGGCACGTACGTTTGTGATCCAAAACGAAGACGGACAGATTGAGGAACCTTATTCCATCTCCGCCGGACTGGACTATCCCGGTATCGGCCCGATGCACGCCAACCTGGCAGACAAAAAACGGGCAATGGTACTGGCTGTCAATGATGACGAAGCCATCCGTGCCGCTTACGAGTTGACCCGGCTGGAAGGAATCATTCCTGCCCTGGAATCGGCCCACGCATTGGGAGCCTTGGAAAAAATAACTTTCAAGCCGGAGGATGTAGTCGTACTGACGGTATCGGGACGGGGAGATAAAGATATAGAAACTTATCTGGGATAAATCATTTCACCACAGATTACACAGATTAACACAGATTTTTAAACTCTCGTTTGTGGAATATCAAAAAAACTCTCTGTGAAACTCGGTGTTACTCTGTGGTGAATCCAAAATCAAATTAAAAAGAAATGAAATTATGAATGCCTTCAATTATACCACCCATAGCAAGCAAGTCCTGGGCGACCTGCACACTCCGGTAAGCATTTACCTCAAAGTACGTGATATGTATCCGCAATCCGCATTAATGGAAAGCTCGGACTACCATGCCGGAGAAAACTCTCTCTCGTTCATCGCCCTCTGCCCATTGGCAAGCATCGGCATCAACAGTGGAATCGTAACCACTACTTACCCCGACAATACCCGCCGGGAAGAACCGCTCAGCCAATCGTTCCGGGTAGAAAATGCGCTCAACCGCTTTATCAACCGGTTCCATGTGGAAGGAGACGACAAGAAATTCTGCGGGCTATACGGCTACACCACGTTCAATGCCGTGAAGTATTTTGAACACATCCCCGTGAAAGAAAGTCATGACGAACAGAATGACGCTCCCGACTTACTATACATATTATATAAGTATATCATCGTCTTCAATCACTTTAAGAATGAGCTCACTCTGGTAGAGATGCTGGCTGAAGGAGAAGAAAGCAATTTGTCACAACTGGAATCGGCCATTGAAAACCGTAACTATGCTTCATACAATTTCTCTGTGACCGGCCCTGTCACCAGCACCATCACCGACGAAGAACACAAGGCAAACGTACGCAAAGGCATCGCCCATTGCCTGCGGGGAGATGTCTTCCAGATTGTGCTTTCCAGACGGTTTATCCAACCTTATGCGGGTGACGACTTCAAAGTGTATCGTGCTTTGCGAAGCATCAACCCCTCTCCCTACCTGTTCTATTTCGATTTCGGCGGCTACCGCATCTTCGGCTCGTCACCCGAAACGCATTGCAAAGTGGAAAGCGGACAGGCGTATATCGACCCGATTGCCGGCACCACACGCCGCACGGGAGACACCATCAAAGACAAGGAACTGACGGAAGCTCTTTTGGCTGATCCGAAAGAAAACGCAGAACATGTAATGCTGGTGGACCTGGCACGCAACGATCTCAGCCGGAATTGCCACGACGTACGGGTAGTATTCTACAAAGAACCCCAATACTACAGCCATGTCATCCATCTGGTGAGCCGCGTCAGCGGTGCTCTGAACAACGGAGCAAATCCGCTCAAGACCTTTATCGACACTTTCCCTGCCGGAACCCTGAGCGGTGCGCCCAAGGTACGTGCCATGCAGCTTATCAGCGAAATAGAACCTCACAACCGCGGAGCCTACGGAGGTTGTATCGGCTTCATCGGCCTGAACGGAGAATTGAACCAGGCGATAACGATCCGCACTTTCGTAAGCCGCAACAACGAATTGTGGTTCCAGGCCGGAGGCGGTATCGTAGCACGCAGTCAGGACGAATACGAACTGCAAGAAGTCAATAATAAACTGGGGGCCCTGAAAAAGGCAATAGACCTGGCCGTAAAACTAAAAAACTGAAGTAAAATGAATAGGTTCACCACAGAGTTACACAGAGTTTTAATCTCTTGTTTATAGGATGTTTACGAGAAAATATCTTCTCTGTGAAACTCTGTGTCACTCTGTGGTGAATCCCCCAAACAATTTCAAAACAATGAACAACGAGATAAATACCCTTAACAGACAGAAAGAAGCGATTCTCCTTCTGGACAATTATGACTCTTTCACCTATAACCTGCTGCATGTGGTAAAAGAACAGGGAGTGACCGACATTGAAGTATTCCGCAATGACGAGATAACACTGGACGAGGTGGAACGTTTCGATAAGATCATCCTCTCGCCGGGACCGGGCATACCGGAAGAAGCCGGACTGTTACTGCCCATCATCCGGAAATATGCGGCAACCAAAAGTATCCTGGGAGTTTGTCTGGGCCATCAGGCCATCGGCGAAGCATTCGGAGCCACACTCGAAAATCTGACAGAAGTATATCACGGGGTTCAGACTCCGGTCAGCATATTGAAAGAAGATATCCTCTTCAGAGGATTGGGACGTGAAATTCCCGTAGGACGCTATCACTCCTGGGTGGTGAGCCGCAAGGATTTCCCCGGATGCCTGGAGATCACGGCCGAAAGCCGGGAGGGACAAATCATGGCATTACGGCACCGGACGTACGACGTACATGGCATTCAGTTTCATCCCGAATCGGTGCTGACTCCACAGGGAAAAGAGATAATCAAGAACTTCTTAAACAACCGATAAGCGCGCCTTATGACCGCGCATGCGTAACATTGAAAAAACAAACTATATGAAACAGATTCTATACAAATTATTCGAACATCAATATCTGGGTCGCGACGAAGCCCGCACCATATTGCAGAACATTGCACAAGGCAAATACAATGATGCACAGGTGGCCTCGCTGATCACCGTCTTCCTGATGCGTAACATCTCGGTAGAGGAACTTTGCGGATTTCGTGACGCACTGCTTGAAATGCGGGTCCCGGTAGATTTGAGTGAGTTTGCCCCAATAGACATTGTGGGAACCGGAGGGGACGGCAAGAATACCTTCAACATCTCCACCGCGGCTTGCTTCACAGTAGCCGGTGCCGGATTTCCGGTAGTCAAACATGGGAATTACGGTGCCACTTCCGTCAGCGGAGCCAGCAACGTGATGGAACAGCACGGAGTAAAGTTCACCGACCATACAGACCGCCTGCGCCGCTCGATGGAGAAGTGTAACATCGCTTATCTGCATGCACCTCTGTTCAACCCGGCTCTGAAAGCGGTGGCACCGATACGCAAAGCATTGGCCGTACGCACGTTCTTCAATATGCTGGGTCCGTTGGTAAACCCTGTCATCCCCACCTATCAACTGCTCGGAGTATACAACCTCCCGCTGCTCCGCCTGTATACCTATACCTATCAGGAAAGCGCTACCCGCTTTGCGGTAGTACATAGCCTGGACGGATATGACGAAATCTCTCTGACCGACGAATTTAAAGTGGCGACATGTGGAAACGAGAAAATCTACACTCCGGAGAGCCTGGGCTTCAACCGCTGTCGGGAATCCGAACTCGACGGTGGAAATACCCCGGAAGATGCCACAAGAATATTTGACGCCGTAATGGAGGGAACAGCCACCGAAGCACAGAAGAATGTGGTGATCGTCAATGCGGCCTTTGCCATCCGGGTGATTTGTCCGGAGAAACCGATAGAAGAATGTATCGCCCTGGCACGGGAATCACTGGAAAGCGGCAAGGCTCGGGAGACTTTAAAGAAATTTGTCGAACTAAACGGATAGAAAAGCTATCACCCATCAAAGAAACATGAAAGATATATTATCTGAAATCATTGCCAATAAACGTTTTGAGATCGACCTGCAGAAACAGGCCATCCCATCGGAACAGCTTCAGGAGAAGTTATCTGACGAGGTACAGCCGGGCTACTCCATGAAGCAGGCACTGGCCTCTTCGGCTACCGGTATCATTGCCGAGTTCAAACGCCGGTCTCCGTCCAAAGGCTGGATCTATGAAAATGCATGTCCGGAACAAGTCGTGCCGGACTATATAGCCGCCGGTGCTTCGGCGCTTTCTATACTCACGGATGAAAAATTCTTCGGAGGAAGCCTGAAGGATATTCGCACAGCACGCCCTTTGGTGAATATCCCGATCCTGCGCAAAGATTTTATAATCGATGAATATCAACTGTTCCAGGCCAAAATTGTGGGAGCTGACGCCATATTGCTGATAGCCGCCGCACTGGAGGCCGATCAATGTCATGCGCTTGCCGCAAAAGCCCATGAATTGGGACTGGAAGTCTTGCTAGAGATTCATACTGCCGAAGAACTGCCATTTATAAATAAGGAGATAGACATGGTAGGTATCAATAACCGCAACCTGGGCACTTTCTTCACAGATGTAGAGAATTCTTTCCGGTTAGCCGGACAGTTGCCTCAGGATGCGCTGTTGGTATCGGAAAGCGGCATCTCGGATCCGGAAACAGTGAAACGCCTGCGTAAAGCCGGGTTCCGGGGATTCCTGATCGGAGAAACGTTTATGAAAACCCAACAGCCCGGACAGAAATTAAAAGAATTTATAAACGACCTGAATTCACCACAGAGTGACACAGAGTCTCACTGAGAATTTTTCAAAGAAAACATTTATAATAAAAAAAATAAAACTCAGTGAGACTCAGTGTCACTCTGTGGTGAACCCAACTTTAAACCCAAAATGATGAACGACAAATTAATAAAAGTCTGCGGGATGCGCGAAGCTGAAAATATTCGTGAGGTAGAGCAACTAAAGGTGAACATGATAGGCTTCATCTTCTATCCGAAATCTCCCCGTTGCCTCTACGAACTTCCTGCCTACATGCCGGTCAAAGCAAAGCGTGTCGGTGTCTTTGTCAACGAAGACAAAAAGGAGATCGAAATATTTGCCGACCGTTTCAGCCTGGATTATATCCAGCTGCATGGCAATGAATCGCCGGAATACTGTCATTCGCTCCGGGCTACCGGACTGCGGCTGATCAAAGCGTTCTCCATTGCCCGAAGAAAAGACTTTGAAAACATCGGAACTTACGAAGAGTCCTGCGACTATTTCCTGTTCGACACCAAATGCGAACAACATGGCGGCTCAGGAAATCAGTTCGACTGGAGCATGTTAAACAGCTATAAAGGGAAAAAGCCTTTTCTGCTTAGTGGAGGCATCAATCCATACAGTCCGCCTACACTGAAAGAGTTGCGCCATCCACAATTGGCAGGCTTCGATCTGAACAGCCGTTTCGAAACAAAACCGGGATTGAAAGATGTGGAAAGACTCAGGCACTTTCTGGAGGAACTGAGGAAATAACCCGCATCTGCACCAACCCTATATTCACATAAGACAGTAACAGATAAAAATAAAAGTATATGAACAGAATAAACCAACTTTTCGACAGCAATCCCAGAGATTTGCTATCCATCTATTTTTGTGCCGGCTATCCTACTCTCGAAGGGACAACCGAAGTAATCCGTACTCTTGAAAAACATGGAGTGAACATGATTGAAATCGGTATTCCTTTCAGCGATCCGATGGCTGACGGTATGGTGATTCAGAATGCCGCCACGCAGGCCCTCCGCAACGGAATGTCACTCAGACTATTGTTTGAACAACTGCACGACATCCGTCGGGATGTAAAAATCCCATTAATCCTGATGGGATATCTCAACCCGATCATGCAGTTCGGCTTTGACAACTTCTGCCGGCAATGCGCCGAATGCGGCATTGACGGAGTCATCATTCCCGACCTTCCTTTCAAAGACTATCAGGAACACTTCCGCACCATTGCAGAGCGGTATGACGTGAAGGTAATCATGCTTATCACCCCTGAAACAAGTGAAGAACGCGTACGCGAGATTGATGAACACACCGACGGATTCATTTATATGGTTTCATCGGCTGCCACCACAGGAGCTCAACAAGACTTTGACGGGCAAAAACGTGCTTACTTTAAAAAGATCGAAAAAATGAATCTTCGCAATCCCCGGATGGTCGGTTTCGGTATCAGCAACGAGGCTACCTTCCGTGCCGCTTGCGAAAATGCCTCGGGAGCCATCATCGGCAGCCGTTTTGTCACTCTGCTCCATGAAGAGAAGAACCCGGAGAAAGCAATCACACGCTTAAAAGCTATTTTGAATTTATCATCCAATGATTTGAGATAAATCAATCCCCCAAAAAGATGTATCCACCACAGAAGCTCACACAGATTTGCACAGATAAATTTCATTAGTTATCAATAGACTAGGTACACAACATGGAATTCTGTGTGAACTTCTGTGGTGAATGCTCCCCCCCTCCCCGCCGTTCATCATCGAAAACCGTTTGTCATTGAAAGTTTATTGTTTTTCATTCGCCGTTCATCACTTAAAATTGTTATCTTTGTCGGGAAAATAGCAAAAATGACACAGATATGAAAGCAGATTACCCCTCCGTACTACTTATTTATACGGGTGGAACTATCGGAATGATAGAAAACCCAGAAACCGGTGCTCTGGAAAATTTTAATTTCGACCATCTACTAAAACACGTACCCGAACTAAAAAGATTCAATTATCGTATCTCTTCTTACCAGTTTGATCCCCCCATCGACTCCTCGGATATGGAACCGGCATTTTGGGCCAAACTGGTTGAAATAATCAACTACAACTACAATTCTTTTGACGGCTTTGTGATCCTGCACGGCACCGACACAATGGCCTATACAGCTTCTGCTCTCAGTTTCATGCTCGAGAATCTGAGTAAGCCCGTCATCCTGACCGGCTCTCAGCTCCCGATCGGTACGCTGCGGACGGACGGTAAGGAAAACCTGATTACAGCCATTGAAATCGCGGCAGCCAAAAATCCGGACGGTACGGCCATCGTTCCCGAGGTCTGCATCTTTTTTGAAAACCATCTGATGCGTGGCAATCGCACGACTAAAATCAATGCCGAAAACTTTAACGCTTTCCGTTCATTCAACTATCCGCCACTGGCCCGGGTAGGTATACATATTAAATATGAACCCAACCTGATTCGCAAACCGGATTTGAGCAAGCCCCTGAAACCACACTATCTATTCGATACCAATGTAGTAATACTCACGCTTTTCCCCGGAATACAAGAGGGCATTGTTTCGGCACTGCTTCATGTACCGGGACTCAAAGCAGTGGTACTCAAAACTTTCGGATCGGGGAATGCTCCCCAAAAGGAGTGGTTCATCAGAGAACTGAAAGATGCCACCGACCGGGGAATCATCATCGTCAACATCACCCAATGCGCTTCCGGCGCCGTCGAAATGGAACGTTACGGAACAGGAATCCAATTACTGCAGGCAGGGGTGATCAGCGGCTATGACAGCACGCCGGAATGTGCAGTAACCAAATTGATGTTCCTCTTAGGACACGGACTCGATAATAAAGAGATCAGATACAAGATGAACTCTTGCCTGATCGGTGAAATAACTAAAAGGGTCGAATAAAAAATGTTTTATTGATCGCTTCCACACAACAATAACCTGTTTGAATTCCGCTTTTCCGTCTCAGGGGAGTGAAAGGGCTCTTTTCAAAGCATGCCCCTCCCCTTGATAAATTTTGTTAATTGAGTTATAGATAGTTATTAACTAAACCATATACCTCAATTTATAGTTGTATATTTGTATTGCATATTTGCAAATATTGAGCAAAACAAACAGGTATGAAAACATCAATTAACAAACTATGTATTGCTGCGTCGATACTGGTTACGGCTGCGGGCATATCCGCTTGTGTAGACGACAACAAAACTCTCTATGATCCGGAGTATAAGACTCCTAATCCGATGGAGGAAATCAGTGCACCGACCGGATTTGACTGGTCGTCGACCCATGCCATTAAATTCAATGTAGAGGTTAACGACGAATTTGACGGACAGTATTATTATACCGTAGAAATAGTAGATAAAAACCCGCTTGAAGCAACGACAGAAGAGCCCTATAATACCTTAGCCAAAGGAGTTGCCAGGAAGGGAGAAACTTATCAGACCGAAGTGGTATCTTCCAAAGATACCAAATATCTTTATGTCCGTCAGACTGACCCACGTGGCAGAGACCGGATTAAACAGGTAGAAATCGACGAGTCAACCTCCCATATTCAGTGCTCTTTTACAGGTACATCTGCAATCAAAACGAGAGCTTTTGCAACCACCAGGGGGAATAACGGAGGAATTGACATTCCGAAAAGAACAGAACAAAGCTATGACATCAGCCGGGCTATCCCGGTAACAAGTCCTTCACAGGTTCTGCAAGGAGGCCAAACCTATATTGTTACGGGAAACTTTTCAGGTAAATTCACAGATACCTCTCTCAGCAACTCGAACAAAGCGACCGTCTATATACAAGGAACCTGGGAACTGGCACAGGTCACCCAAGACTTCCTGGATATTATTGTTTTGAAGGATGGAAAGATTAATGGAAAATATCTGATGCTGCAGAATACAAGTACTTTAACAATCCAATCCGGAGCAGAAGTATCTTTATCCGATCAATTGATATGTAACACATACAGCACTATTTGCAATTTCGGTGATCTGAAAACAAAGAATATGAAATTGAACACCAACGATATTCTTTACAATGGACACAAAACGGACATCACGAACAGTCTGGATGCTTCGCAAGGAGGCAACATCCACAATTTCGGAAAACTGGATGTAGAGAATACGATAAAGCTAAATACGCCTTCCATTGTATATAATGCGCCAGAATGTAAGATAGAAGCTAAGACATATGAAGCTGCGGGAAGTACGAATGTGAACTTCGGCGAAATGGAATTTGATACTTATGATAGCGGTGGAGCGGGAGGTTCGCTATATAACAATTGTATGCTGTTTGTAGAGCACATGAAGGCAGGCGGCATCGTTTACCTGGATCATGGAGTGATAGCCGAAGAAAAAGAAGACGATGAAGAGAACGAACTCTTCGAAGAAGTCGATGATATTGAGTTCTATGACAATGCTAAAGTGACTTTAGCGAATGGTTCGATGATAAAAGCCAAAAATATAATTGCTAAATCCGGTTTATCGGTTAACGGTGAAGGCAATGAAACCTCTTTATTAAAAGCGACCGAAAAAGTACAAATCCAAAATTGGGATGTCCGTTTTAATGGCAGATTGTGTATCACCGGAAAGATCAGTTGCTCCAATCCGGACATGTATCAGGCAGGAAGTGAAGTAACCTTCTCCGAAAGTCCGGACGTAATCATTACCGGCTGCAACGGAAAAGCAGAGGTACCCGATCCGGCTCCCGAGCCTTCCGATCCGGTGTTCCCCATCATTGTAGATGACAATCATAACTATACATATCTGTTTGAAGACCAATGGCCTTTGTATGGAGATTACGATATGAACGATATCGTACTGGAGGTTAAAAAGAGGAAAATAAGCATCGATAAACACAATAAAGTCACCGAATTCGATCTGTCTGTCGAACTGCGTGCGGTCGGTGCGCAGAAGACAATTGCCGCAGCGATCATGTTTGATGAAATTCCGGCATCTGCCGTCACACAAGCTGTCACCTACGCCGACAATTATCAGCCGGTATCTTTTGAGCTGACAGACAAAAACATAGAGAAGGGACAAGAGTATGCAGTAGTTCCTCTATTCGACAATGCACATGCATTGATGGAACGTCCGACAGGCTCGTTTGTCAACACGATATCCGGAAGTGACAACAATCAAAAGAATACCAAGACCATTCATTTCACACTCAGATTCGACTCGTCTGTTGCACCAAGCAGTGATGCTCTTAATATCAATAACTTGAATATTTTTATCATCACAGACAGGGGAAGCAAACGAAAAGAGATCCACGTAGCCGGATACCGGCCGACCCTACTGGCAAACACTGAGTTATTCGGAGGGAATAACGACGCCTCTTCTCTCAATGGAAAGAAGTATTACATCAGTAAAGATAACCTAGCTTGGGGAATCATGGTTCCGACCCAATTTAAGTGGCCATTGGAATATACACAGATTCAAAAGGCATATTCTCAATTCGCCGGATGGGTCACCACGGGCGGAGCGGATAACAAGAAATGGTGGAACGATTTTGATAACACAAAAGTGTTCCAAACCAATAAAAATTAAAACAAACAATTGTGTGAGCCGGGCAATAAACGTTTCCCGGCTCTTTTTTATGTCTAAAAGAGAGTCTTCATATAAAAACACTTCTTTTAGAGAACATTGTTACAAAAATATTATATATATTTGCAGTATAGAGTAAGCATACTCCATACATATCAAGAGAACAAACAGCAAGACAAACAACATAACTCTTACTAATCACATTATGAGAAAGCTAATATTACTTGTTGACGATAAAGAAACTATCGCTAAGGTCGCATCAATCTATTTAGGAAAAGATTATGATATTCAATATTTTCCCGACCCCATCCACGCACTTGAATGGCTACATGAAGGAAAAACACCCGATCTGATTATATCGGATATACGCATGCCGCTGATGAGAGGTGACGAATTTCTACATTATTTAAAATGTAATGAGTTGTTCAAAGACATACCCGTCATCATGCTTTCCAGTGAAGAAAGTACCAGTGAAAGGATCAGGCTGCTGCAAGAAGGAGCTGTAGATTATATCCTGAAACCTTTCAACCCAATGGAACTAAAAATACGTGTCAAAAAAATCATAGAATAAATGTTACATCTCATTTATATTGGGAGACATGCTGATACTATCGAACAATTCTCTAAGATAGCTGAAGGGGCATTTTATGCCATTCAAAACAGTAGAAAAGCAAGCGAATTTATCGATAAAATACGTGAGAAATATGACATAGTGATTCTTTTCGAGCAACGGATCATCTCAAAAGACATCCCCGAAATCCAATATCTGAGAAAGAAATTTCCGGGAGTATATATCGCTCTCGTTACAGAGGGAATCAATAAGGAAGACCGACCCGCTTACCTGAAGGCCGGTATCAATAATTCAATACCATTTAATTCTACCCCCGAAACTTTTAAAGACATAACGGAGTTTATGATGCGGCGCAAGCAGCAAAAGATTAATGATATCCACAAAAAAGGAGCAAATCTACTGTTCTTCAAGCTCCCTTTATGGAAAAGATTATTTGATATCGTCTTCTCTTCTATCGCCATATTATGTTTGTCGCCAATACTGATAATTACGGCTGTAGCCATCCGCCTGGAAAGTAAAGGTGCTGTGGTATACAAGTCGAAACGGGTAGGAAGCAATTATAAAATATTCGACTTCCTGAAGTTTCGCTCCATGTACACTGACGCAGACAAGCATCTGAGAGACTTCAATCAGCTCAATCAATATCAGACAGAAGAAGAACCGGAACTGAGCGGAGAAGAGTTCCTGATCGGTGACGATATAGAACTGAACGAAGAAGAGACCATGTTAATTTCAGATGACTTCATCATATCCGAACAAAACTATACAAGCAAAAAATCGATAGAAAAAAAGAATGCATTCGTTAAATTGGAGAATGATCCCCGCATCACCAAAGTAGGACGCATCATCCGCAAATACAGTATCGACGAGTTGCCGCAATTGGTCAATATATTGAAGGGAGATATGTCTATCGTAGGCAACCGACCCCTCCCGCTTTACGAAGCGGAACTGTTGACAAGCGATGAATATATTGACCGCTTTATGGGACCGGCAGGACTAACCGGGCTTTGGCAAGTAGAAAAACGCGGAAGCAGTGGAAAGTTGTCTGCCGATGAACGTAAACAACTGGACATTAAATATGCCCAAACGTTTTCTTTCTTACTCGACATGGAGATTATCCTAAGGACTTTCACCGCGTTTATACAAAAAGAAAACGTATAACCGTACGATATCGGATCATGGATACTTTTATTCAAACAACAGATTTCATCTTATTTCTATGCTTCAGTCTGATGACTGTTTATCTGGGAGTTTTGGCAATAGCAGCTTCTCTAAGAAACGACACTCCATATCCCCAAGCAGGAAAAAGACATAGATTCGCCATTCTGGTTCCCCCGGGTAGCACTTCCCTCCCCTTACCCCATTATCCGGAAGAGCTATATCAAGTATTCACTTATGAAGATCTGACAGAAGCTATAGCCGCACTGAATGAAAATGATTTCGATGGTGTAGTCGTCCTGGGAGAAACCACCCGGATCGAACCTGCCTTCCTGGAGGAAATCAACAGCGTTTTCGATGCCGGCATCCAAGCCATTCAACTCCGTCACATCACGGAAAAACGTTCGACCCGCAAACAATACTTTCAGGCTCTGAACGAAGAAATCACTCAGGCCCTGTTCGGGACAGGAGCAACCCGCCTGGGAGTGTCGTCGGCTTTATACGGTGCGGACATGGTATTGGACTTGAAATGGCTGAAAAAGAATCAAAAGAGCCGCAAGAGCAATCTGGAAAGAAGATTAGTCCGGCAAGGTATTTTCGTGGAATATCTGGAAAAAGTGAAAGTTTATAGCAGCGACATACGTGCTCCACGCTATAAAGTAAGATTTTCCAAAGCGCTCCGCGCACTTCCGGAAGCAATATTCACTGCCCACTGGGATTATTGCAACAAAATACTCAGATGGATTCTTCCTTCCCGGAAAACGAATTTAATAAGTATTGCACTTATTGCAACGGCATTGCTTTGCTACGACTGGAGCCTGTCTCTGAAGTGGTGGAGCTTACTTTATATACTGATGTTCATCATTTGTCTGGCTATCCCGGATTATCTGGTACGACAAAAAACAAAAAAATAACCAACTCTCCCGATTATGGCACTGAAAGAGAAAATCAAACAGAATCCCGCACTGAAACAAGCTGTACACCGTTTTATTATGCATCCGGTAAAAACACGTCCCAACTGGTGGATACGTATATTCTCTTTCCTCTACCTAAAACGTGGAAAAGGCTCTGTGATTTACCGTAGCGTACGCCAGGATCTTCCCCCATTCAATCTCTTCTCTCTCGGGAAGTATTCGGTAGTGGAAGATTTTTCGTGTCTGAACAATGCTGTAGGCGACCTGATTATCGGGGAATATACCCGAATCGGACTGGGCAACACTATTATCGGCCCCGCAACCATCGGCAACCATGTAAACCTGGCACAGAATGTAACCGTAACCGGCCTGAACCATAATTATCAGGACACAGGCAAGCGGATAGACGAACAAGGAGTAAGCACACAACCCATCACGATTGAAGATGATGTATGGGTAGGTGCCAATTCGGTAATTTTACCCGGCGTGACACTGGGCAAACATTGCGTAGTAGCTGCCGGAAGTGTAGTCAGTCGCTCCATCCCTCCCTACTCTGTCTGTGCCGGCAGTCCGGCTAAAGTAGTCAAACAGTTCAATCCGGAGAGCCGAACCTGGGAAAAAACAGTCTCAAAAAACGGAAAGTAACTACATATAGTGAGATACTCTACATAATATACCCTAAAAAGGGGATTGTGGCAACCGCCGAAACCGCCTATCTTTGCAGTATCAGAATTTAATTAATTAGTCATAATTTTATTACGTAGCCACATTTGAGTAAAAGAAACAATCCCGCCGAAGTGATTTCGTCGGGATTTTGTTATGAATCTATTTCACCACAGATTACACGGATCAATACAGATTCCATCATCTGATTCTCAATGAAATAAATTATTTATCCACATAATTTGCAGTGAGTTCCGAGCATAAAAAAAAACGAGTAAATTCTTAAGTAGAATTACCCGCCCCACATCAGAAAAGCCATAAAGGCTTTTCTTTATTACCTCAAAATTCCTAAAAACACAATCTTCTTTTTACCTAAAAAACTTTCAATAACCTATTCTTCTTTTACCTTTAAAAATCTTTACCTAATTGAAAATCACTTGAAACTTTTTAATACCTTAAATCTTTATCTAATACCTAATATTCTATTTTACCTTAAATAGCAATTTCTCAACTGCACTGCAAAGGTACGGCTTTTTTCGGATTCAGCAAACGCTTTTATGTTTTATAACATTCTTTTAGAGCTATAAATCCTTCACATCACTAAGCTCAACCAGCTTATTTACAATAGCATAGATGGTCAGACCGGCCGCACTGTGTATTTGCAACTTCTTGCTGATGTTTCTGCGATGTGTAATCACAGTATGAATGGAGAGGAACAGCTTTTCGGCTATCTCCTTATTGGTCATTCCTTTCACCACACAAATCACAATCTCCTTTTCACGCTGGCTCAAATTCTCTTGACTGTCCTCCTCTTCTTCGGGCTCGATATTCTGCAAAAGATTGATTTTATTGGCCAATGCCTCCAAATCATCGAAAATAGAAAAAGACGCATCGTATTTACTGAGCAACGAAGCATCGATAAACGAACTGACCAACGCTACTACCCGGATTCCTTTGCCGGCAGTCTCTTCACGGAAACGCGCCACATCAAAAAAGTCACCAAAGGTGGGATTGACAACCAGTATGTCAGGAAACTGCGTACGCAGACAATCATTAAGCGCCTCTACCGACAACAACTCCACCGGTTGAATCTTTAAATTGGGTAAACGTTTCAGGGCCAGTGTCAGACCACTGCGTATGATCACCGAAGTCTCGGCGACAGCTATACGGATTGATTCATTATTTTTCATTTTCTCGCATCCTCCTTTCCAATTTCAGAATGGCAGGAACAAACAGATAATCTTCTACTTTGCAATGTGATTCAAGTCCCTCTTCGCAAGCATATATATCGAACAAGGCAGCATTCAGCACATTGGTATTGGCCTTGGCAGGACAGTATTTAATAATAATGTTCTTCAGTTCCGTTAGGCGTTCCCCTACCTGATCGTGATGTTTCGAGAAGGTGCTGATCTGATAATTCTTGGGAGCATTGCCATGAATCAGCGTATCTACATACTTAAACACTGTCTTTTCTTCATACTCCATGTGCTTGCGTACCTCCCGCATATATCCGTCAAAGAACTTTAGAATAAGGAAGGAGACATCGTCCTGCGAACAGTCAATGGCTTCAATCAGTTTCCTCCGGATGGCAGGCAGTAATCAAGAAAATAAATATGCGCCTGTCTCAGATAATCGACCAGGGCCGGTATCGAAATATCGTCGGCACTGCCGTCCATACGCGAGAATCCCTCGGCCATGAAGTTAACGACTACCAGAAACGTCTGACAATCGACATTATTCATTTCGCAGACTTCTTTCACCGTTTTGTCACCAAACCCCAGCGAAAGTCCAAACCGGCTCATAACTTGTAAAAGAGAATAATTATCACCGATAAGGTCGATCATTTTATCGGTAGGCTTATATTTTTGCAGTTTATCCATCAAACACCTTATTTATATTACGGGTGCAAAGAAACACAATATTTTAATGGTATACAATCACTATAAATAGGTATTTTCACTATAAACAGACTAAAAAAGGACAAGAAATGACTAAACAGGACGGTCTGCAAGCAACAAAATCACAGATTATTATTCATCGTTCACCACTATTTTTTACCTTTGCACAATTCAACTAAAACATAAACAATATGACAAACGAACTGGAACTGAAATACGGTTGCAACCCCAACCAAAAGCCCGCGCGTATCTTTATTAAAGAAGGTGAGTTGCCTATCGAAGTCCTGAACGGACGCCCCGGATATATCAATCTATTGGACGCCCTCAACAGTTGGCAATTAGTGAAAGAGCTGAAAGAAGCGACCGGACTTCCGGCAGCTGCTTCATTCAAGCATGTAAGCCCGGCAGGTGCTGCGGTAGCAGTAGAAATGAACGACACGTTGAAGAAGATTTATTTCGTAGACGACATGGAACTCTCTCCGATGGCAACTGCATACGCCCGTGCCCGAGGTGCGGACCGAATGTCATCATACGGAGACTTTATCGCCCTTTCCGATATCTGTGACGAACCGACTGCCCGAATCATCAACCGTGAAGTATCGGATGGCGTGATTGCTCCCGGCTATACTCCGGAAGCACTTGAGATCCTGAGAAACAAACGTAAAGGTACATATAATGTCATCAAGATCGATCCGGCCTACCGTCCGGCTCCCATCGAACATAAGGATGTATTCGGAATCACATTTGAACAGGGACGAAATGAACTGAAGATAGACGAAAGCCTGCTAAAGGAAATGCCTACCCGTAACCGGATCATCCCGGCCGATGCCCAACGCGACCTGATTATCGCACTGATCACTTTAAAATATACACAATCCAACTCTGTCTGCTATGCCAAAGACGGACAAGCTATCGGCATCGGTGCAGGACAGCAATCACGCATTCATTGTACCCGCCTGGCCGGAAACAAAGCCGATATCTGGTATTTGCGCCAACACCCGAAAGTAATGAATCTGCCCTGGAAAGAAAAAATACGCCGTGCCGACCGCGACAATACAATCGATGTATACATCTCGGACGACTACATGGACGTACTGGCCGATGGTGTATGGGAACAATTCTTCACCCGGAAACCGGAAGTGCTGACCCGTGAAGAAAAACGTGCATGGCTCGATACCCAATCGGGAGTAGCTTTAGGATCGGATGCTTTCTTCCCGTTTGGAGACAACATTGAGCGCGCGTACAAAAGCGGTGTGAGCTACATTGCCCAACCGGGAGGTTCTGTTCGTGACGATCATGTGATAGAAACTTGTGATAAATATGACATAGCAATGGCCTTTACAGGTATCCGCCTGTTCCACCATTGATAACAATCGCCCCCCTCCCCATTTATAGTGATAGCTACCCTGCTATTTCCATTATAAATGGGGATTTTCTATTTCTGCCGGACCGCCTATCTTTGCCGTATCATTTAAAAACAAGATCAGAAATGAATAAGATTGGAGTATTTTACGGTTCCACAACGGGGACTACCGAAGATGTAGCCCACCGGATTGCAGAAAAACTGAACGTTCCCAATGGTGACATCCACGATGCATCAAAACTGAACGACGAGTTAGTGAAAGAATATGATGTATTAGTACTGGGCACCTCTACGTGGGGAGCAGGCGAGCTTCAGGATGACTGGTACGACGGTATCAAAGTGCTGAAGAAGGCTGACTTGTCTCACAAATTCGTAGCCCTCTTCGGCTGTGGCGATTCAGACTCTTACAGTGACACCTTCTGCGACGGTATCGGCATCTTATACGAAGAACTTAAAGACACCCACTGCACCTTCTGCGGGGCAACCGATCCGTCGGGCTACACATTCGACTCTTCTGTTGCGGTAATCAACGGCAAGTTTGTAGGACTTCCTTTAGATGAAGTGAACGAAGATGGCAAAACCGACGAGCGTATCGCTCAATGGACTGAAGCCTTGAAAAAAGAATGTATCAACTAATTTAAAAACTCCAACGAACGTTATGGCTATCGAACGAAAGGTTCCGGGTGAAATACGAATTTTCCTGAACCATGTATACGAATTCAAGAAGGGAGTACGCAACATGGTACTCTATACGATGAACAAGGAACACGAAGCCTTTGCCATACGCCGTCTGGAAAGACAGAATATCAGCTACCTGATACAAGAAGTAAACGCCAATAAGATAAATCTGTTCTTTGGTAAGGCCGAATGTATGGATGCCATACGACATATCATTATTCGGCCTTTAAACCATCTCACTCCGGAAGAAGATTTCATTCTGGGCGCCATGCTCGGATACGACATCTGCCAACAGTGCAAACGCTATTGCAACAAAAAAGGGAATATAAAGATTGCCGGCTGAGTTGCAGCTTGCTTTCAGTACAGGTAACAAGGTTCATCAGGCCAATGCATTAATGCCATAGGGAGATGAACTATTAGAAAGTCTCACCATCACAGGGTAACACAGAGTTCCACAGAGAAGAGAATAACAGAAAACTCCGTAGAACTCTGTTTCAATTTGTGGTGAAATCAATTCACCCCCCAACCGAACTACCTCTCTACCGGATACAACACACCTACTGCCTCTTTCTTTCTTCATTTCATAAAGAATGTTATTCCCGTAGTATTTTCCGTTGGAAATTTGTTTTATAAGAAAACAATTAATTAAGAACCTGTTTAAATTTTCCTGGAATAAACTTTTATATGGTTTTTATCGATCTGTTTTGAGTCTCTTTTTCGATCTATTTCCTTGTTTTCATGCGTCACATAGCCCGCTATGCCTTCACAGAGACAAGAGAATATCCTTGAAAATAAATCTCAAAACAATCTCGAACAAAATTCAGACAGATTCTAAAACACCCTGAAATAAAGATGATTAAAGCATTTTTGAAAAAGAACCGACTCACATTTATCGGTCTCGTCATTGGAGCTGTAGGAGGATTCCTGTATTGGAAATACGTAGGTTGCACCAGCGGAACTTGTCCCATTACCTCTTCACCGGTCAACAGTACCCTTTGGGGAGCTGTTATGGGCGGCCTGCTCTTGAATCTGTTTAAAACAGACAGTACCCCTAAAAAAACAAACTAATCACACCTCTTATGACAACCACAAACGAACAAGAACAATCGAGAGCCTACATACTTGCAGGCCTCTTTACGCTCTCACTACGTCTTGTAGTGGGATGGACTTACTTTTCGGCTTTCTGGCGACGCCTCGTACTCGAGAATAAGCTGATACCGGACAGTGCCGGATACATCGGAGAGAAGTTTAACCATTTCCTTCCCAATTCGATAGGTATCCGCCCGGTCATCGAATATCTGGTATCGACACCTGATATGTTATGGTGGGCAATGGTGATTTTTACTCTTGTAGAAGGTATAGTCGGACTGCTTTATATGTTGGGGTTCTTCACCCGTCTGATGAGTATCGGCGTATTCAGTCTGGCCACCGGCATTCTCCTGGGGTCAGGATGGTTGGGAACCACCTGTCTGGACGAATGGCAGATCGGTATTCTGGGTATAGCCGCCGGTTTCACCATCTTCCTTTCCGGCGGAGGAAAGTACTCGGTCGACCATCTGATAGAGCGGAAATTCTCTTTAAAGAAGAAAGCAGCCTGGCTGTCATGGCTGACTTCCGGAGAATTGCCTGTAAGCGCCAAGCGATTTGCCAATGTCAGCGTGGCAGGTGCCATCGTTATCTTCACACTGAGCCTATATACCAACCAAGAGTTCCACAATGGCGTCTGGGGCCCCCTTCATAACAAGTCCGTCAAACCGAAAATTGAAATATCCGACGCACAAATAGAGAACAACTCTCTGTCATTCAGTGTTTATCGCGTTGAAGGTGTCGATGTATACGGTTCTTTCCTGATTGGTATCAGCCTGAAGAATGCCGATGGAGACATTGTACTGGAAAAGAAAGGAGAAGAATTAGCAGACTTCCCGATCGGAAATATCGATAATAAATACATTGCCCGGGTAGCTCCGGGTAAGCACAGCCTGGTAATCCCACTCGGAAGCAAAGCGACCCTTACAGTCGATGATACGGCTATAGGCAGTTTGCCCAAAGGAAAGTATGAATTAGTACTGACCGACATCAGCGGTATCACCTGGAAAAAAGAAATCATCCATTAATAACCATTAAAAAGCAGAAAAATGAAAAAGAGCATTCTTATCCCCTTCCTATTCATGGGACTGTTGGCTTTCGCATCTTGCAAAGGAACATCCGAGAATAAATCGACCACCGCTACAGATACGGTACAAGCCGAAAAGCCACAATCGGGCACCATTCACCTGACCCGTGCGGAATTTCTGAAAAAGATAGCCGACTACGAAAACCATTCCAAAGAGTGGAAGTATCTGGGTGACAAACCGGCTATTGTCGACTTCTACGCCGACTGGTGCGGTCCCTGCAAAATGGTGGCCCCGATACTTGAAGAATTATCCAAAGAGTATGCCGGAAAGATTTATATCTATAAAGTAAATGTCGATAAAGAGCCGGAACTGGCAAGAGACTTTGGTATTCAGAGTATTCCTACCATTTGGTTTGTGCCGATGAAAGGCGAACCCCAGGTCAATATGGGAGCTTTATCCAAGGAGCAATTAAAAGGATACATCGATAAAGTATTACTGAAACAATGATTCCTGAAGCGGCCTCTCCTTCCAACAGGTATCGAGGCCGCTCTTCGTGTTTCTAGCGCTTCTCCGATTTATGCACTTTCATATAGCCGTCGGTCAGTGTTTTCATAAATGCCACGATATCGGCTTCTTCTTCCTGTGTCAGTCCGAGGTTTCCCAGTTCCTCCTTGTTCACGGTGGCAGGATACTCGGCAGGAGGAAATTCATCACTCACATCCCGCACGTTATAGAAATGTACAATCTCCTCGAGTGTCTTAAAATAGCCATTATGACCATACGGAGCCGTCAGTTCGACATTTCGCAACGTGGGTACACGGAACTTGCCATTTTCGCTTTCGGCATTCACAATGGCTCCCAGTCCCAGATCAACCGAATCCGCAGTTAACAGAAAATATTCTGCCGCTACCTTATAGTGAGGATGATCCGGCAACTTCGGAATGCCCAGATTATCATAAGTATGATCGGTAAACAGCGTGCGATGCGCACGTTTGTCACGGTCCAGGATATGACATTCGGCACACTGCCCCTTATCTTTGAACAGTTCCTTGCCTCTCGCTTCCTGTTCGGTCAGCTGATAATTTCCTTTTTTATACGCATCATACTTGGATGTAAAGGGATTGATCTCCCTGGATGCCTGATAAGCGGCCAATGCGTCCGTAACATGGGCAAACAAAGAATCGGCATGTTCTGTCTCTCCATATATCTGCACTATCCGGTCATAATACGGAGTCCGCTTCACTTTCTCCGCCACCATCTGTTTGTCCCTATTTCCCATTTCCACAGGATTCAAGAGCGGAATGCCTGCCTGATCCTGCAAGGAGGGAGAACGACCGTCCCAAAACAAACCTCCCACATAGTTTTCGTCATCATCGTCATAATGCAATTCGGGCACAAAGGCCGCATAGCACACTGACATGGAGTTGCGCTGGGAAAAGAGTCCCTGGACGGCTCCTTCGGATATGGCACGGGCTTGTTCATCGGCAAATCCCTTGGAAGAAGCATGGCAGGTGGCACACGATTGCCCGGGTGGCTCGGACAGTGAAGTATCATGAAAAAGGAGTTTGCCCAGCGCTTCCTTCTCACTTCCGGTTTTGTGAGACGGATGACCACAGGAGATGCAGACAGTGCCCAGCAGTATGACGAATAGCAGTTTATGTGTCTTCATAGTTGTAAAAACAGAGATATGGTTATTTCAGAGGTCAAAGATACATTATTTTCCGGAAAGAGATAAAAAAGTCCGGTCGAAATCACATCGCCCGGACCCCTCTAAACAGCTTCTCACGAATCTGTTCCACGAAAATATACTATAGTTATAAAGAATTTCTATCCTTCTTCCGGCCAGAGTTCTCCGGCAACCATTTCAGCCATTTTCAATGTATGCCACTGTTTTTCTTCAGCAGCTTCATAAGATTCCGAAGGCAACACTTCGGCATTGGGTATGCACAGCGAGAAACGGTGCGAAGGAATATAACGTATGATCTGGTCGATCTTGGCTCTCAACTCTTCCAGCTCTTCCTCCACGGGATAATGCGAAAGTACGAAGCCAAACACAGATTGCTTCTCGCGGATGAACCACAACAAACGGTTCTTGCCGCAACATTCCGAATCGTAATCGAGGAAAAAAGCATGAATCCCCTGTAGCGAGAAAAGCATCTCGGTAGGTGAATGAAAAGCAATGAAAAGATCGGCGGGAAGATTCTCCAATGCCATGTTGTTGACACGGATCGCGTTATCCGTCACCGTACGCGTTGCATCATCGAGTTGCAGATAACGGCATCCCGATCTGTACAGTTCCATAATCAGTTTCTGATACGTCTGTGCAAGGTCTACCAACAGTATCTCACGGTCGGGATAGACCGAATCGAGTTCGGTCCGGTTTGCGTCTTTCATTAATTCTGCCAGCAGGCGCGAAGGCGCAGGAAGCACTTGCTTAGCTATTACATCTCCACCGGTCACCCCGGTAAGAAAGACAAAATCATCGAGCACAGGATGGTGATGTACATCGATCCGACCGGTCAGTTCGACAGAGGTCTTTCTGTCATCCCGGAACCGGATACCATCCAATCCGCACATAAAGTCGAGCGGCCACGCATCACTGCGGAAACGGCCGTCAGTGACCACCTTCAACCCTTCTGCCTTCAGTCTGTCTACCAGATTCCGTATCTCGGCATCTTCGACAGCACGCAAGGTCAGCAGGCTGATTTGTTCGTTTCGATATTGCTCACGGGCTTCTCTCAATGCAGCGGGCAAAAGAAAAGTACCGGCAACGTCTACTTTGAACGGAGGAACTACGTTTTCCATACGTTCTACGTTTTTAATATTGATTGTTACTATCGTGCTTCGCTCCTAACCCACGAGGAACCAAGACTTATCAGCGAGAGTGGCAGGTCTTCTGACTTAGCTTCCATTCCGAACGCCTTCCCGACTACACGAGTCAGTGGCCAAAGAGTATCCTGTCGGAATGTTTATAATAAAACTTCACAGCAGCGGGACTGTCCGGGAGTTACACCCGATTCCCTTTTAATCGCCCAAAGCAGGAAAGCTTCGGCGAACCAATCTGCCGACAAATATAAAAACAATAAATCAGATATTTGTGTTCAACATGATACTTTTTTCAATCAGAGCCTCTGTCCGGGCAAAATAAAGGCTCTGTCCGGTCGGAACAGAGCCTTCATCTCGACCGAACAGAAGCTCGGTTTCCATTCAAATGTAACGGGGTTAATAGCTGATCTTTATTCCGGCGAAATAGCTTCGCGGAGCAGCCGGACCATAAATATATCCGGAGTCACGCTCCACTCCCTGGTCGAAATCGTTCTGATAAGCATTGAACACATTCTGCACACCTGCACTCAATTGCAGGTCCACCGATTTATAAAGTTTGAAATCATAGGCCACCTTGACTCCCATATCGAAGAAATCGCGCGTATTCACCGCCACATCCTTGTCAATATAACCGGCCATGTGCTGCACCAGCATCGATCCGGTGTACGTGCCCGACAGGGATAATGACAGAGGCTTGATCGGCATATACGTTGCCGTAAAGTACCCATAGGTATTCGGCGTACGGAAAATCTTCTTCTCGGCCGGTGCCGTTTCGCTCCATTTTTCCGGTTCGTCATAACGGCTCTGTTGCAACGTGACTCCTGCCTGTAACTGGAACAAAGAGAGATAAGCCATTTTTCCCTCCATCGACAGTCCCAATACTTTGGCTCCCGATCCGTTACGGCGCTCTTTGATAAGAATGCCGTCCCGCTCTCCAATGTTCTCGAGTACAAATACATCCGACAGTCTGGTATAAAAACCTTCAACCAGGAAGTTTACCTGAAAAGCACCGAAACGATGATACATATCGGCTGAAGCGCTGAAACTCTGAGATTTTTCCTCTTTCAGATTCTTGGCACGCTCAATCATCGACACCGTTCCGCCTACATTCTCAATATGCAGGTCTTCGTCGAAAGCCTGCGGGGCACGGAAGCCCGACGAATAACTCAGGCGAAGATTAATGTCCTCGGAAGGATTGAAACGGAGATTGGCACGAGGGCTAAAGATAACATGGTTGATCAGATTGTGCTTATCCAGACGTCCGCCCAACAGAATGCTCCATTTCTCGTTTTTCCATTCATTCTGCAAAAAAGCACTACCAATATTTACCGTCTGCTTCGTATAACGGTTGTATCCCCACATATCGTCCTTCAGGTTATCCCGGTTATACTCCAATCCCGCAGTCAGGTCGGCAGGCATGAAAAGGCATTTACCGAAACTGTACACATATTGAGAACCGCCGATAAATGTCAGGTCCGTTGTCTTTCCATAGGCGTTCTGGTCTTTTTTGCTGCCATAATAACTGTCGCGGTCCGTATGCTGTGCCGAAGTATAAACGGTCAGACGGTGTTTTTCATTCGGAGCAAAATAATCGAATTTCAAGCCACCACCGTTGATGGAGTGCTGAATCTGCTCGGCAATGTCAGCCTCGTGAGGCGGACGGTTCAGCAGGTTTCCGCCACGACGAAACTCCTGTAAGTGATGATACTCAAATGTCAACTTAGAATAAGTGCTTGTCTTGAGGAACGAACGGAAGCCGACTGTCTGGTTTTTAAGTTTCGGCATTTCGGAATAACCGTCTCCATCATGATCGTACGCATCCCGGTGACGGTTCTGTCCGAACACATAAAGTCCCGCCCGATGATCATCGGTCACCAGCGATGCGTTCAGCGAAGTATTATTATCGAAAGACGAGCTGCCGCCGATAGAAGTAAGAGTATGTGCCAACTGCCCCGAATTGCGCAATGGCTCCTTGGTGATAATATTAATGGTTCCGGCAATAGCGGACGAACCGAACAGGGCAGAACCTCCGCCTCGCATCACCTCTACCCGCTCGATCATATTGGCAGGAATCTGTTCCAACCCGTAAACACCGGAAAGGGCACTGAAGATGGGACGCGAATCGATAAGAATCTGTGTATACGGACCGTCCAGTCCATTGATGCGCACCTGCTGGAAACCGCAATTCTGACAGTTCGTTTCGACCCGGACACCGGGCTGGAAGTTAAGCCCCTGCGAAAGTGTAGGCGAGTTTGTATTCTCAAACATCTTCATATCTACCACATTGACCAATGTAGGTGCCAAGCGCCGTTTGGTCACGCTGCGATTGGCCGAAACTACCACTCCGTCAAGCGCTACGGCATCTTCTTCCAACTCAAAATTTTCTTCAAGTGTCTTTCCTTTCCTGAGACTGACATTGCGACTGATGGTTTTATACCCCACCGAACTGGCTTCGAGCACAAAATTCCCTTCGGGAAGGTTTTTCAGGAAATAGTGTCCGGTGGCATCCGTCACCGTACCGATGGTAGTTCCTTTCAGGGCGATTGTTATATAAGAGAGGTGTTCACCTGTTTTTTTATCGAGTACATGGCCGATGATATTGGCATCAGACGCTTTCAGTTCCGGATGTTCCGGTTGGTCGGCCATAGCAGGCAACAGGGCACAGCACAGGCTAACGAGGAAAAATATATATTTCTTCATTTTCATTTTTGGATAGTAGAATTACTAAATAAATTTCTCTAAATAATGCAGTGAGAGTGAGAGAGATGTTCTATCTCCCGGCAGGAGGTGCCCGCAAAGATACCACGCCCACGACGGACGAACAGTATCCTGCCCTATCCGGACGCCACGAAAGGGTATAGAGCAGACAAGCAATAAACTGAAGAGAGAGAAAAAAGATACCGGCTCCGGTAGTCACCACGTGATTCAGCAAATGAATCAATTGAAATTCGACCGTGGTGTGACTATGGGGAGAGTCTTTCTTAAACGGGTGCGAATGGACAATGGTCACCCCATTCACTACATGCGAGTGAGTAAAGAGTGTGATACCTGCCATGTACGATATAAATAGCACAGGCAGAAACCATCTCATTATTTTCAGGCACCCTTGTTTCATCCGTTTAGTTTTGTGGCAAAGATAAGAAGTATTCCATAATGGAACAATCCCTATTTATAGGGATAATAAATGTAACACCGCATCCGGACAGATTGTTCACACATTTTTAATCTTATTGGATATTTCCGGTCTCCAGGCGGCATATATAAAAAAACGGGGTGTGTCATCTGTGAATAATGACACACCCCGTTTCCATAGATACGGCCGATGGACGAATCCATCCCAGCCGTTATTCCGAACGAATCCAGGTCAGTTTATGCCAGATGCTTTCCAAAGGTCCCTGCTTATGCGCCTTCAGCCACCATTTACAGAAACGAACCTGCAAAAGGAAGAATGCAAAGCCTATCAGCAGGCTGACGGTATAACCGCAATAAGGGGCCAGATACAGCGCGAACGGGAAATAAATAATAGCTCCGGCAATAGACTGGGAGATGTAGTTCGTCAGACTCATCTTACCATAAAACCGCAAATCGGCTGTCAGCTTCCTGAATTTCTCCGTTTGATATAGCAGCACGAACGAAGCGACCAATACTATTGTGAAAGCAAACTTTTGCCACATATCCATCACTACCCCTACCGTCTGGCGTATCATATCCGGCTGTCCGGCATCCATCAATTGCACTTTCAGCTGATAGAGAGGACCAAACAGAACGGCACTCCAGATCAGGGCTTTCACCCAAAAGCGGATCGTGGCCTCCGAAGCAACGAAGAGTTGCTTTCGTCCGATCAACATTCCCAGCAGAAACAGTCCGGCTGTCTGCAGGAAGCGTCCTGCACCTATTGCCCAGAACAGGCTCGCTTTTTGTCCCAAGGTTACATTTCCCCAGATAAACTTCCAGAAATCTCCTTCCTTGGTATATTCGGCTACTTCGCCATACATCTGACCGACTCCCAGGTCGGGCAAAGAATGGGCGGGATTGAAAAGATTCATCACGTAATGATACCATTCCACCGGTTGCAGCAGCAGGAAAATGGCCAGGATAAATACCGTACGGTCACTCCACTTACGGACAATAAACAGGAAAATACCTACCACACAGAATAGCAGCAACACATCTCCTGCGGGGAAGAATGCCGCATTCAAAGTGGCAAAACCACCCAACAGGAGCAGACGCCAAAGAAAACGGTAACCAAAATCCTTGCCTTTCTTCTGTTGGTTGGTATACTGTATGTAGAACGTCAACCCGAAAAGCAAAGCAAAAATAGCATACGCTTTCCCGGCAAATAAAGAAAATGTCACACTGAATACCCCTTCGTCGAGGATATTGAGCCATCCCGGTTGGGAGGCTGCGTCGGGATATACAGGAAAGATAAAGTGCTCAAGGTTATGAACCAGCAGGATCGCCATCACGGCAAAACCGCGCAATGCGTCCACTACCTCGATACGGGGAGTTTTTGAAGCAATTGTTTGTCGCATGTTTTTGTTGTTTTTATAATGTGATTATTGAATTAGGGACAAAAGTAATAAAATGAATCAGAACCGGGAAAATAAAGTCAATAAAGTAGATAACCTTGCAGCACTCCTTACAGAAACAAACTCAGGCCTCAACTCCCGGCCTGCTTCATGCTATCCTTTCTTCGTCCTGAGAAACAATACCGGAACGACACACAGCAACGTGACGATAAAGGCGATAAAGAAATCGTCGTTAATGGCACTGATGTATCCCTCCAGATCGATACGCTTCAATATCAGCATCTCCGCCACTTCTTTGGCTGTATCGGGCGTTCTGCCCCCTGTATGTTCTATAAACCGGCTCAAGGAATGAAGGGTCTGCCGGTATACGTCTCCTGTATAGTTGAGTGCTTCGCCATATCGCTGCGTGTGAAAAGCCGTACGCTGTGTCAGCAGATGACTGAAGATGGCTACTCCGAAACTTCCTCCCATCTGCCGGACAATGTTCGTGATACTGGAAGCCTGTGCCATATCACTGTTACGGATATTCACCAGCGACAGGGTCAGCAACGGGGTGAAGAGCAATCCCATACCCAGTCCGCGCAGATAAAGACTCAGTATGATGTACCACTTCTCGGTCAGAAAAGACAGATAATAGTTCATATAGAAACTCAAAGCCATCAACAGGATTCCCGACACGATAAAGACCTTGGGGTTGATCCGTTGCATCAGTTTGCCGGACAAAGGAGAAGCCACTCCCTGGATAATCCCCACTGGCATGAAAAACATACCGGCCTGCAAAGCCGAATAGCCCAGATTATCCTGTAAATAGAGCGGAATCAAAAACGTACTGCCGAACATACCGATACCAAAAACAAACAGAATCAGGTTGGACAACGCAAAGTCCCTGTCGACAAACAGGCGCAGATTGATCAGCGGTGTCTTGACGGTAAACTCGAAATAAAGGAAAAGAATAAAAGTGACCACTGCAATCCACATGGCACCAAGTACTACGGGACTGCTCCATCCCATGGAATTGGTTGACGAATTGACTTCGGAAAGCCCGTACATGAAGACAGGCAAGAAGATGGCTGAAGTGATGAAACCCGGGATATCGAAAGGAACTCCGGTTCCTTTCACATGTTCCTTTTGCACAATGGCAGTGACGATCAGGGCCAGGATTCCTATCGGGATGTTGACATAAAAGATATAGTTCCAGTCCATATAATCTACCAGGTATCCACCGATAGCAGGCCCGAAAGAGACCGAAGCGGCAGAAGCGATGGACCAGAACCCCAATGCCGTCCCCCGTTGTTCGGGAGGGAATACATCGCTCACAATAGCCATGCCGACAGGAAGGAGCATGCCGCATCCGAAACCTTCGATCACCCGCCAGAAGATCAGCTCTTCGATGGTAGATGAACTGCCACACATGAAGGAACCGGCCGTAAATACGAGTAGGGACAAGAAATATATCTTTTTATAACCAAAGCGTTCGGACAGCCATCCGGCAGCAGGAAGAATACTCGCCATCGAAAGCATGTATCCGGTCAGCACCCATTCGGCCACATTGATATCCGCACCGAGCGTACCCATAATCACAGGCAGCCCGGTATTGACGACTGTAGAATCGAGCACCGCCATAAAGGTGCCTATCATGATGTTGCCCAATACGATCCATTTATAAGAAGAACTTTCTTTCATTCTTTGACGATCTTCACGTTAGCAGACATCCCCGAAAGCAGTCGGAGATTGGCTTTCAGTTTCTCTTTACCTTCTACCCGGTCGATTGATATCTTCAGGGGAATCCGCTGGGCCACCTTTGTATAGTTGCCCGATGCGTTATCAGGGGGAATCAGAGAAAACTCGGATGCAGTATTGGCACCGATATAGAAGATTTTGCCGTAAAACGTCAGTCCGGGATAGGCGTCGAGGGTGAAAAGAGCCTGTTGTCCCATACGGACTTCATCAAACTTAGTCTCCTGCAAGTAGACAGTCACCCAGAGTTTCTTGCCCTCGTTCAAGGTAAAGATGTTCTCGCCCGGCTGCAACAGATCGCCGGGAACCACCCACTGCTTGGCTATCAAGCCATCGACAGGTGAAACAATCCGGTAATCCTCAGTCATCGTGCTGTCGAGCACAGCCAGCAGTTCACCTCTCTTCACGCTGTCACCCTCCTGCTTGAAGACAGCAGACAAAGGGGCCATCGCACGGACGGACACATTCACACGACTGCCATCCAGGTTTGCATCTATGGTAGATACGTATTTTCGATAGTTCCACCACCAGACAACGGCTACGACAATAGCGATGATAAGCAATATCACCAGCCAGATAAACTTTTTCTTATCAGAGGGATTCGATGTATTTGCAGCGTCCATAATTCTTGAGATTAGTTACAAGGGTGTAAACAAAATCCGCAAGAAAAGGTTTGATGGCTGTGGGAAAGGAATCGCTGCCGGCTATAGAAGACACGGAGGGCACAGAGCGCTATTCCTGGGAATAGTTATGCTCTGTGCCCTCCGCAGTATCTTTTTATGGTCAGCCGGCTTAGTACACCACTGTTGCAATCACCTGTATAAACAGGATCAGGAATACCATTGCAATCGGATATACCGTAGCATAAGCTACACTCGGGATATTGCTGTCTACCATCGAGTCGGCAGCCGCAAGTCCCGGCGTACTGGTCATACCGCCGGTAATGGTACCCAGCAAATCGAGCAAGCTGATCTTAAACACCAGACGTCCGACGAACACAGCAATCAGCATCGGTACTAAAGTAATGGCGGCACCTACTCCGAACAGCAGCAGACCGCTCTCCTGGAAAGTAGCGACCAGATTCTTACCTGCCGACGTACCTACCTCGGCAAGGAAAAGCAACAGTCCCAACTGACGAAGCAATTGGTTGGCAGGTCCGGACATAGACCAAAGGATAGGCCCGGTCTTGCCTATCGCGCTCAGCAGCAAAGCCACCATCAGCACACCACCTGTCAATCCCGGTGAAAAGGATAATCCGCCCGGGAACGAGATATTGAGTTTGCCGAACAGAACTCCCAGCACAATACCCATAGCAATGGGGAAGAAATCCGTGTCGGAAAGCTTCTTGGCATTATTACCCAGCAGACGGGCTACTCCCTTGATACCTTCTTTCTCACCAACGACCATCAGTTTATCGCCAAACTTCAATGCCAGGTCGGGTGACGGAGAGAGGTCGATACCGCTTCGACGGACACGTGTCACGGTACAACCGAAATTCTTCATCAGGTTCAGGTCGCCCAACTGCTTATTGATCATATCTTTCTTGGTCAACAGCAATGATTCGATTTCTTGCGTGTTTTCCAACGGAAGTTCACCTTCTTCACGTTCACCTACCAGCACGGCAAGTTGTGTCAGAGCTTCTTCGCTACCCACTGCCTGAATGTAGTCCCCTTCATGGAGCACCGTATGGGCTGTCGGAATGGATATCTCTTCCTGATGCTTCAGGCGTGAGATAACGGCTCCTGTCATGGCACGTGCATTGATCTGCATCAGGCTACGGCCGAATACACTCGGATTCGTGATACGATAAATGCAGGTTCCCAGTTCCGGAAACTGTCCGCGACGCTCTATCTCAAGACGACGGGCCTCTTTGTCAAGGTCGATACGCATTATCTTCGGCAGCAACTTCACAAACAGGATGACACCAATCACGCCAAACGGATAGGCAATACCATAAGCGATAGAAGCCAACGGAGAGTTGGTGCTGTCGATGGCAACGGCCAAACCCGGTGTACTGGTCAGCGCTCCGGCTACCAGCCCCACCACACTCGGTGTATCGATGCCAAACGCATACTTTAACCCGACAGCAGTCAGACAGGCAGAACTGATGATAAGCATGGTAATAATGATCAGCGTCTTCCCCTTACTGCGGAAAGAATCGAAGAATCCCGGCCCCGCCTGGATACCGATGGTAAAGATAAAAAGTACCAATCCGAAATTCCCCAGTTCCTTGGGAATAATCACACCGAAATGCCCGAAAAGAAGGGCAATGAAGATAACCGCCGACACGTCGAGCGATAGCCCCTTAATCTTGATTCTTCCCAACATGAAGCCCAACGCAACAATAAGGAAGAGAGAGAAATAAGAGGAGTGCAATAAATCAGTAAACATAAATAAAAAGGTTAATTTTAGTTGTTATGTGCGCAAAGGTACGTAAAAAACTGTTTTCGACTATAGCAAAAGAAGAAGTTATTTTCTTCGCCAAACCCTAAAGCCTTCACATAAGGAAAGCGGAACGGATATTTTACAATCAAAAAGACAGAAATTAAAAGATTCTGCTAACGCACCCTCTATTTAAAAACGGTCATATAGGGTAACCGGAAGACTTAGCAGCCAACTTCACCCCTTCCAGAAGTCCTGAAAACGGGGTTCTGTTTTTCACTTTTACAGAAAAACAATAAGGATAGACAAAAAAGGGAGTAACCATCCGGCCAGTATGCCGTAACCATACTTACCGGATGAAGTAATCATCCGGTCAAAATGGTATAACCTAACCGGAAAAAGGCTTTGAAAAAGACTGTTTTACTCTACTTCGTCCACGCTTCCGAACGGCGACCAAGTGTCAGAAAGCAACGATATAGGTAATAAGAGATCCATATTTCACATATTACAACCGAATCAGCGACAGATAGCAGTTCATGCGGCACATTAAGTATCCGAACACAAAATCGCCAACGGCATTTCCCGGTGTTTTTCCGAACAACTCCCAACGAGGGATACAAATACGGGATTCTACAAGATTTTAAATATCAATTTGACAAATTGCTCTTTTCTTCGAAAATATACTTTAAGAAATACAATCCTCCCCTTCGCAACATGCTCCTTTATACTCAAATTCTAAAGTGGCATGAGTGATCCCGACATGTTCCAGTTCATGCTTAACCTCGCGCTTTACCTCTTCCATACGGCGGAGATCGCCTATCACGATATGGGCAGTCAATGCTGTTTCGGTAGTGCTCAATGCCCAGATATGCAGATGGTGATAACTCTCCACACCGGGTTGCTCCAGGATAACCCGCCCGATCTTTTCACTATCTATTCCCATCGGGACTCCGTCGAGCGAAAGGCGGAGGCTGTCGTGCAGTAAGCTCCAGGTTGAGATGACAATGATGACGGCAATCACCAGGCCGATGATCGGATCGACAAGTGTCCAACCGGTGTACATGATGATAATACCCGAAATGACCACTCCCACCGATACCAACGTATCGGCAGCCATATGCAGATAAGCTCCTTTCACGTTGAGGTCTTTTTCCTTATCTTTCATAAAAAGCCAGGCTGTAACGGCATTGATAACCACTCCCACACCTGCCGTCCAGGCAATGGCAGCACCTTCAACCGGAACGGGATGGAACAACTTCTCTATACTCTCGGTGATGATAATGCCGACGGCAACCAGAAGAATAACAGCATTGAGCAGAGATACCAGTACCGTACTCTTTTTATAACCGTATGTATAACGACTGTTGGGATGCACCTTTGCCAACCGGAAAGCAAGCATGGCAAGCACAAGGCTTGCCACATCGCCCAAGTTGTGCCCGGCATCGGAAAGCAACCCCAAAGAATCATAATAGAAACCGATGCCGAACTCAACGAGGACAAACAAAATATTCAGCGTAATGCCAATTATAAAAGATTTATTGAGCGACGTCAGTTCGTGGACGTGCTCGTGATGATGTTCGTGAGAATGTGCCATGCTCGATTAAGATATTTATCTATTCTAAAAACAGACAAACCGGCAGATTAGTTCAATGAAATATCATGCATAAAAGGTATCAAGCCATCCGTTTCTTCAACGGCCGGCGACTGCAGCAAAACCAGAGACTTCAGTTCTTCAAGTTCGGCCGTACAGACACAGAAATAGACATTCTGGGCCGGCAATTTCAGAAAGATCTTCCGGTTGGCATTCATTTTCCTGTTCGACCTCTCACAGTAAGGTCCGTTAATCGATACAATATAATTGCGTAGACACTCAAATCCGGCTTCGGACAGACGAAAGAAAAGGTTGCCAAATTCCAGATGATACACTTTACAATGGGCACAGTAAGTAATCATTCCATTGCGGGTTCTGCTGATTAGTTCCATCATAACTTTAACGTTTTGGTGATGGCACAAAAGTACGCAGATCACCAAGTGAAGGCAATACCTACTAATATCTAATTATCAGACAACCGATAGCCACATATGGGGAGACAAGTCTGCCGTACGATCATAGTATGAAGAAATCTCAATGTTCAGAAACGGTCGGATACCCCATCAACCTTACTGCAGTCATCACCAAAACTCCCGCTACGACCATCCGCAATACTACTCCTAGGTCTTACAAGAGATATTATTGTCTTCAAAAACTGAATTGTTTTCGGACAATAGCATAACACTTGGATCACTTTTCAGAAAAGCCATAACTATCACATGCTATTTCAATTCTTTGCCACATATATGATAACAATATACAAAATGAATAGCTAAGTAAAGTTGTTTTTCCTTGCTTGTATATACCATATTTTTACAGATCATGGCACAGGCCACTCTTTCGTTCCCTATTCGCCAGCACATCTACTTATTAATAGGTACTGAGTTCAGTCTTTTTCATTCTGTTTAGGTATTGTAACACCTTTTTAGTCCACCTACCTTTGCAAACAATTACAAAGTAAGAAGGGCAATCCTATTAATTAACATTTATATTTTTAACAATGAAAAAGAAATTATTTACACCGAGCACACTTCTCCTTTTGGGAATGTTATCTCTTTTTAGCGCATGTAATAACGATGATGACGGTACGAATAAGGCTCAGGAGATAGCTGGAAAATACGAAGGCTACTCAATAGGTAATTGTGCCATGTTCACAGACTATGTAATGGGTGAAAAATCAGTAGCAACGATTGTTCCCAATGAAGATGGCACTATAAATGTAACCTATGATTCCGGATCCGGTGAGTTTAAATTGAATAATATTAAAGTTACTTCCAAAACATTCGAAGGATCGGGACAGGTAGAACTCTCCATGAACGATAAACCTGCAGGTGCTAAAGATTTTACACTCACAGGAAGCATAGATGAACAGCAAAAACTAACCCTTAAAGTGAATGTACCAAGTGTGATGGGAGGGCTTACTATTGAATTTATACAAGGGACATTGCCTATATCATATCACGTTTCGGGTACTTACAACAAAGAAGCCAATTTATCAGTCAGTGTCGGATCGACTACATATCCGGATATCACAGATTGTAAAGTCAGCATAAAACGTTCATCGGATGATACTGTAGAGCTTACTCTTAAAGGACTATCTAACTTGAACAGTTCTCAAACAGGCAGAGCTATGAATTTAGGAGACTTCACAGTAACTGATGTTAAAGTTACCAGCACTGACAATAGTATTTTCAAGATTGAAGGAAGCATTAATACTACTGATACCAACAACACCCCAATTACCGGAACTCTTTCAGGTACAGTGAGCAATAGTGAAACTAATATTACTTTCACTTTTAAACCCGGTGCCATGCCAATTGATATTACCGCAATGTTTAAAGGAAAGAAATAAAAAAGCATGAGAAAGGCGATTTTGTTTTGTTTAGCCATTACTCTGCTGGGAACGATGCTTATATCGTTCTCAGCTTGTAATGGGATATTGAGCAGCCTATATGATGAACCGGAAACCGCAAAGGATTTCGGCTTCATTACGATAGATCATGCCAATCATAGCGGTACGGTACGGGTGGATGCTACCCAATATACAAAATGGAACTACATCAATCTGCACACCCTGCAGATTGACTCGGCCAAAGTTACCGCAGAAGGTGCGGATGATCCGGACACATGGGACCTTGCCATTCATCGATACGATGTAAAGACTAATGGCGGTGAGGTGCTTGAAACCGATTATCAAAGCCTGAGTGCACTGAAAAACGCAGGCAGCATGCCTCAAGGTATCTTTGTCGCCGACGAATGGACCACAAATAAAATAGCTGTCGACGTTTCACACATGATGGAGGATAACGGTTATCTGATTTATGCTCCGTCTGACTTCAATCCGGAACTTTCAAAATGGCTCAACGTCGATACCAGTGAAATGCCTCCCATTTACACTCCGTCCAACAAAGTCTATCTGCTCAGGATGAAAGACGACACAATGGCTGCCATCCGCCTGGTGAGTTACATGAATGCTGCGGGCATAAAGGGATACATGACTTTTGACTACATCTACCCATACGAACCATAATGCTTTGATAAAGACAAATAAAAATAAATATGCAAAGACTACTAAAATCGGCATATTGCTTCTTCGCAGCCCTCTTGTTGACGACAGCAGCTGCCGCACAACATAAAATATCCGGCAGGGTGATCGATACCACCCAGGAACCTCTGGTGGGTGCCACCATCACCCTGAAAGAAAAACCGTCTGTCGGCACCACCACCGATACGGAAGGACGCTACACCCTGACACTGCCGGACCAGAAAGAATATACCGTACAGGTCTCTTTTGTGGGATATGTGACCGCTACAAAAAAAACAACAGCTGCCCGTCAAGGTCGTCTCGATTTCATTCTGAAAGAAGATCAGATGAATCTGAGTACCGTAGTTATCACCGGAACACGTACTCCGAAACTACTGAAAGACGCTCCGATCATCACCCGGGTAATCACAGCCGGCGATCTGAAGAAAGTGGACGCAACCCATATCGGACAATTGCTTCAGGTAGAGCTACCGGGTATCGAGTTCTCTTATTCAATGGATCAGCAGGTAAAGCTCAACATGCAGGGATTTGGCGGTAATGCCGTCCTCTTTCTGGTAGATGGCGAACGTCTGGCCGGAGAAACACTGGATAACATAGACTACAACCGCCTCAACCTGGACAATGTAGAACGAGTGGAAATAGTGAAAGGCGCGGCCTCTACGCTGTATGGTTCAAGTGCCATCGGGGGGGTAATCAATATCATTACCAAAGCTTCGGACGATCCGTGGAATCTGAACCTCAATACTCGTTTCGGAGTACATAATGATCAGCGGCATGGGGGTACGGTAGGATTCAATGCCGGCAAGTTCTACAGCCAGACCAACGTACAATATACCAACATAGACTCCATTCACGTAAAACAGGGGGATTATACGACCATCAACGGCAATAAAACCTGGAACGTGAAGGAACGCCTGATGTTCACCCCGAACGAGCAATTGCGACTGACGGCACGTGCTGGCTATTATTTCCGTGAACGGGATGCCTCCTCGGAAACCAAGAACCGTTATCGCGGATTCAGTGGCGGGCTGAAAGGAAACTACGACTTCAACACGAAAAGTAACCTGGAACTGGCCTACACATTCGACCAGTACGACAAAAGTGACTATCTGGTATCATATAAGAATGATATCCGCGACTATAGTAATGTGCAACACAGTGTACGCGCGCTTTACAATTATACGTTCAACGATAAGAACACGCTCACCGTCGGAGGAGACTATCTACGAGATTATCTGATGTCGTATCAGTTCAAAGAAAACGCCGATTATACCATGCATTCCGCCGATGCTTTCGGACAGTTCGACTGGAATCCCACGGAACACTTCAACGTGATTGCCGGATTGAGGTTCGACTACTTCTCCGAATCGAACGTGCGCCATTTCTCACCGCATCTGGGATTGATGTACAAGATAGGAAACTGCTCGCTGAGGGGCTCTTATGCGCAGGGGTTCCGTTCGCCCACCTTGAAAGAGATGCACATGAACTTCTATATGGCAAACACCATGATGATTTATGGTAACCCGGATCTGGAGCCGGAAACCAGTCACAACTTCTCGCTCTCCGGAGAATATACCAAAAACCGTTATAATTTTACGCTGACAGGATATTATAACCTGGTGCACGACCGCATCGAGTATACCTCTTTCAGAGATACCGACGGAATGATCGCACAAAAATATATCAATACCCCACGGGTAGACATTGCCGGAATCGATGCCAATGCCTCTGCCAAATATCCTTGCGGTATAGGTGCACGTATCTCGTATACGTACATCCACGAGTTCATGCGTGACGGACAGACCAAACTCAGCTCTACCCGCCCCCATTCGGCTACGGTACGGTTGGAGTATGGCAAGACATGGGATCATTATGACTTCAATCTGTCACTCGACGGACGGGCCTTGTCACAGGTGAAAACCAATCAATATACTTCCAATGATCCGAATGCGGGAACGGAAAAGGTAACTTATCCGGGATATACCATGTGGAACCTGACGCTCACACAAAGAGTATGGAAAGGGATCAATGTGAATATGGCCGTCAATAACCTGTTCAACTACCGACCTGACTATTATTATGCCAATTCACCCTATACGACGGGAACCAACTTCTCCGTAGGGCTGTCGCTGGACATTGACCAAATGTTCAGAAAATAGCGGAAAAGGCTAAGCCAGCAGATATCTCCGATCGTCCGGCCGGCATTTAGTAAGAACGAAATAAACCAAAGAACAAAAAACAATATGAAAAAGAAACAAATCATCACCACTTGTTGTGTGGCTGCGGCAATACTCGTCGGGGTATTCGTCTGGCAAGCCTACTTCAGTGCCACGAAGATTGCCTTTGTCAATTTCCAGACCATCAACCTGGGAAATATTTCGAAGGCGAACGACAATTCATTTGTCAAACTAAGGGAGGTCTCTACCGATCACCTGGACGAACTGACGGGCTATGATATGGTGTTCGTCAACGGTATGGGATTGCGCATCGTCGAAGAACAACGCCAACAGATACAACGGGCGGCCGACAAAGGTATACCGGTGTACACCTCCATGGCTACCAATCCCGCAAACAATATCTGCAATCTCGATTCGGTACAGATGAGTCAAATACGTCAATACCTGACTAATGCAGGAAAAGTAAATTACCGGAATCTGCTTTCGTATGTCCGCAAAGAGATTGATGGTAAGCTGATCTCCGCCCCCGTACCGGAAGCACCGGTAGAAAAGCCGACCGACATTCTTTACCATGCCGGAGTGAAGAACCCGGATGATGAAATGGAATTTCTCAACGTAACCGATTATGAAAAGTTCCTTCGTGAAAACGGACTCTATCATGAAGGTGCCCGCAAGGTTGTGATCACCGGGCAGATGGCGGATGCCACAGGACTAATCCTGGCACTCGAAAAAGCCGGACACAATGTATATCCGATCTCTTCTTTCACCCGTTTCATGGAGTTCGTCCGTGAAATACGACCGGACGCTGTTATCAATATGGCACACGGACGCATGGGCGACGATATGGTGGAATATCTGAAAGAACGCAATATCCCTCTCTTTGCACCACTCACAGTCAACAGCCTGGTAGAAGAGTGGGAAAACGATCCGATGGGTATGTCGGGAGGATTTCTTTCGCAAAGCGTAGTGACACCGGAAATTGACGGTGCCATCCGTCCGTTCGCCCTCTTTGCCCAATACAAGGACGATGAAGGACTGCAACACTCTTTCGCCGTTCCGGAACGGTTGGAGACATTTGTCAACACAGTGAACAATTATCTCACCTTGAAAACAAAACCCAACAGCGAAAAGCATATAGCCATCGTCTACTACAAAGGCCCCGGACAAAATGCCCTCACAGCAAGCGGAATGGAAGTAGGCCCGTCACTCTACAACCTGCTGCTGAGAATGAAGAAAGAAGGCTACCGGATAGAAAACCTTCCTGAGAGCGCCAAAGAGCTGGAAAAGATGATCCAGGCACAGGGAGCCGTATTCGGAATGTATGCAGAAGGCGCATTTGATGAATTTATGAAAACAGGGAATCCCGAACTGGTGACTAAAGAACAATACGAGAGCTGGGTAAAAGCATCGCTACGCCCCGGAAAATATGCTGAAGTGGTAGCCGCCAACGGTGAATTCCCCGGCCAATACATGACTACGCCGGACGGACGCCTGGGCATCGCACGATTGCAGTTTGGCAATGTGGTACTGATGCCGCAGATGGCAGCCGGTAGCGGAGACAACGCCTTTCAAGTGGTGCATGGAACCAACGCCGCACCTCCCCACACTTATATCGCTTCGTATCTTTGGTTGCAGCATGGTTTTAAGGCAGACGCAATGATCCACTTCGGTACGCACGGAAGCCTTGAGTTCACTCCACGAAAACAGGTAGCGTTGTGTAGCGATGACTGGCCCGACCGCCTTGTAGGAGCTCTTCCACACCTTTATATATATTCTATCGGCAACGTGGGGGAAGGCATGATAGCCAAACGACGTTCGTATGCTACCTTGCAATCTTACCTTACACCTCCTTTCCTCGAAAGCAGTGTACGGGGCATCTACCGTGACCTGATGGAGAAAATCAAGATTTACAATAACACCACAGGAGCGAAAGAAAAGCAGTCGCTTGCCGTAAAAGCACTCACCGTGAAACTGGGCATCCATCGTGAACTGGGGCTGGACAGCTTGCCGACCCGCCCATACAGCGAGGACGAAGTGGCACGTGTAGAGAACTTCGCTGAAGAACTGGCCACGGAAAAAATCACCGGGCAGCTTTATACCATGGGGGTTCCCTATGAACCGGAGCGTATCACCTCTTCCGTACTTGCCATGACAACCGAACCGATCGCTTACAGCCTCTTGGCACTCGACAAACAACGTGGCAAAGCAACAGCCGATGTAGAAAAGCATCGCTCTCTCTTCACCCAACGCTATCTGAATCCGGCCCGTGCCTTAGTAGAGAAACTGATAGCCAACCCTGCTTTGGCAACAGACGAACTGATCTGCCGCACTGCCAATGTCAATCCCGAAGAACTGGCAAAAGCACGAGAAATAGAGACCTCACGCAATGCTCCGAAAGGAATGATGGCGATGATGATGGCTGCCGCCGCCAAAAACAAGGCCGGGGACAAAACCGGCAAAACAGCCGATAAGATACCAGAAGCCATGAAGAAGAAAATGAAAGAAATGGGCGCACATATGGATTCATCCAAAGCCATGGAAATGGCAAAAAAAATGGGTGCCGATCCGGAAGCCCTGAAGAAAATGGAAGCAAAAATGAACGCCTCAAAGGGAGATAAGCCGGAAGCGGATAAAACCAAAGGCATGTCGGACATGATGGCCGCCATGGGGAAAAAAACGGCTCAAAAGGAATACAGCAAAGAAGAAATCAACTTTGCCCTTGCACTGACAGAGGTGGAACGCACCATCCGCAACGTAGGCAACTACCAAACGGAACTGACTGCCAGCCCAGAGAAAGAGCTTGCCAGCCTTCTCAATGCCCTCAATGGAGGATACACCGCACCTTCACCGGGTGGTGATCCGATTGCCAATCCCAACACCCTACCCACAGGACGCAACATGTATGCCATCAATGCAGAAGCCACTCCGTCAGAATCGGCTTGGGAAAAAGGAGTTGCACTTGCCAAGCAAACCATTGAAACTTACCAACGCCGCCATAATGACAGTATCCCGCGTAAGGTCAGTTACACGCTCTGGTCCGGCGAGTTTATTGAAACGGGAGGAGCTACCATCGCACAAGTATTGTATATGCTCGGTGTAGAGCCGGTTCGTGATGCATTCGGACGTGTCAGCGATCTGAAGCTGATTCCTTCTGCCGAATTAGGCCGCCCACGCATCGACGTAGTAGTACAGACATCGGGGCAACTACGCGACATTGCGGCCTCCCGCCTTTTTCTGATCAATCGTGCGGTAGAGATGGCTGCAGCTGCCAAAGACGACAAATATGAAAATCTGGTAGCGGCAAGCGTAGTAGAAGCCGAAAAGACACTGACCGAGAAAGGGGTAAGTCCGAAAGATGCCCGTGAAATGGCTGCATTCCGTGTGTTCGGCGGTGCCAACGGAATGTATGGTACGGGCATTCAGGAGATGGTTGAATCCGGTGACCGCTGGGAAGATGAATCAGAGATAGCTGCCACCTATCTTAATAACATGGGTGCTTACTATGGCAGTGAAAAGAACTGGGAAGCCTTCCGGAAATATGCCTTCGAAGCCGCACTGACCCGCACGGACGTAGTGGTTCAGCCTCGTCAAAGCAATACATGGGGCGCATTGAGCCTCGACCATGTCTACGAGTTTATGGGAGGTATGAACCTGGCCGTACGCAACGTGACCGGCAAAGATCCCGATGCTTACCTGAGCGATTATCGCAACCGTAACCACATGCGCATGCAAGAAGTCAAAGAGGCTGTCGGTGTAGAAAGCCGTACCACCATCCTCAACCCCGCTTACATCAAAGAGAAGATGAAAGGCGGCTCTTCCTCTGCTGCGGAATTTGCCGAGACAGTCACCAATACATATGGCTGGAACGTAATGAAACCTACCGCCATCGACAAAGAGCTTTGGGACAACATTTACAATGTATACGTAAAAGACGAATACAACCTGAACGTGAAAGAATTTTTCGAAACACAAAGTCCCGCAGCGCTTGAAGAAATGACTGCCATCATGCTCGAAAGTGCCCGTAAAGGTTTGTGGAAAGCAAGTGCCGAACAGGTTGCCGAACTGGCAAAACTGCATACGGAGACGGTAAATAAGTATCGTCCGTCGTGCTCGGGCTTTGTATGTGACAACGCCAAACTGCGCGAATACATCGCGTCCAAGTCAGACGCTCCGGCTGCCGCACAGTACAAAGAAAATATCTCTAAAATACGCGAAGCGAAAGTTTCGGGCGATGCCAAAGGAATGGTGATGAAGAAAGAAGAGATAAACCGGACACCGGAAGAGCAAAAGACAACCCTGAGCAACATTGCCGTGGGTGCAGCCGTTGTAGTGGTAATACTGGCACTCGTACTCTTTGTCCGTAAACGTCGTAAAACATCAGAATAATCAGAAGTATGGATACAGTCGTACTTGTATTAATGCTGTTAATAGCATTCAACTTTCTACTGAAACAGACTTTCTGGAAAACGGTTGCAGTCGGCATCATAGCCACTGTTGCCGCCCTGTTTGCAGGACTGATGTGGCCGTATGCCATCGAACAATCGAAAACACAGATTGCCGACTGGCTGGGTAACACAGCCCTGATGCTGGACACTTCCGTTTTGCTGACCATCGAAGTCAGCCTCCAGATGGCCTATGCCATGCTGGCGGTACATGTTGCCAGTGCCTATCCGGTAAAACCGCGTACACTGCTCACCTACCGCTTCCTGAGATGGTTTCCGGGACTGCTCATCTTTCCGGTACTATTCAGCGGGCTGGTCTATCTTATCTTTGCCTTCCCGGGGACACCATTCACCACCGTGGCATGGATGTATGCCGCTTGCGTGCTGATAGCCATTCCCGTAGGACGTTGGTTACTGCTTTACCTCCTTCCGGAGAAGGAGTTGCGGCTGGAACTCTTCTTCCTCACTAACGCATTGGTGGCCATTCTGGGAATTGTCGCTACCGTAAACGGACGGACCTCCGTAGCCGGAGTCAGTGAAGTAAATTGGGGAGCACTGGCCGGCGTCGGTGGAATAACCATCATCGGCAGTGCCATCGGACTCGTTTGGCGAAGGGTGAAGAAAAGAATCAATTAATCACAAAAATAATAAGTAAATCAACTCATTAAAACAGATCAACAATGAATATTATATCAGACATTTTATATTGGATTTCTACAGGACTACTCGTTCCTGACATCGTATTGCTTATCGTATTATTCGGCCGTGCACTTCTGCTGGTCGGCAGTTTCTACGGACAATATCTCTCAATACGCAAAACCGAGGCACTACTCCGTAACGAACTGAATGCACTCACTCCTGCCACCGTTATGGAACTGGCAGACAAGCTTCCGGAAAAATCATCATCATTAGTCATATCGTACATACGCCAGGTGCTCCAGGCACATGAAAGCCCGGCACAGATACAGAGACTGCTTGCCAACTTTGAGATAGCCGCCGATAAAGATCTGGCTATCTCTAAAACTCTGACAAAGCTCGGACCTATCCTCGGTTTGATGGGTACGCTTATCCCAATGGGACCTGCCCTTGCCGGACTGGCAAGCGGCGACATTGCTTCAATGGCCTATAACATGCAGATTGCTTTTGCCACGACCGTTGTCGGACTGGTAGCAGGCGCCGTAGGTTTCTTGACCCAGCAGGTGAAACAACGCTGGTATCTTCAGGACATGACCAACCTGGAATTCCTTTCTGAATTGTTGAACGAAAAACGTGCGGCCCGATGAAACGAAACCTACTCAGAAAAGAAGAAGATGCTGACCCGATCAGCGTTGTATCGAACCTGTTCGATGTAGCCATGGTTTTTGCCGTAGCCCTGATGGTAGCTCTTGTCAGCCGCTACAATATGACCGAGGTTTTCTCTCAGGAAGACTACACGATGGTGAAAAATCCGGGAAAAGAAAACATGGAAATTATTACCAAAGAGGGACAGAAAATCAACCGTTATACTCCTTCGGAAGACCAGCAGAAAAGCGGTAAAAAAGGAAAGAAAGTAGGTATCGCCTATGAACTCGATAATGGGGAAATCATCTACGTTCCGGAAGAATAACAAAGAATAGATTATCCTTAAAATGCAGACAAACGCATCTTTCATCCGCCCATCCGGCAACGAAAGATGTATTTGTCTGCATCTCTTTTACAAGTCAACAATACACCCGCTCTTTTATGAATAGTTGTTGTTTTTTAAAACACACTCTCTGCACAACCATTCCAAATTCTATTATCTTTGCTCCCTGATCGGTTCCGAATAGTCATTCCTCTATCCGGATTAAAAGGGAATCGGGTGTAAATCCCGGACAGTCCCGCTGCTGTGAAGCTCCGTCTGAATTTCCGATAACAACTGTTGCCACTGGGATACCTTTTTGTAAATAGATAAGGAGTCACCGGGAAGGCGTCGGAAACAAGGAGTCAGTCAGAAGACCTGCCGCTTATCAAAGGCTGTTTCCACTCGTGGGATTAGGGAAACGGTACGAAAAGATTCTATAAATATTTAGTTAGAACATAACTCATGGAAATAACCAAGAGGAACGGAACGACGGAACCCTATGACAGGGAGAAAATTGCCGTCGCCATACGAAAAAGTTTTGCCAGTACAGGGCAGGAAGTAAGTAACGAAATCATCTATTCGGTGGTAGAAGAGGTGGAGAATTTTGTCGGGAAAGATACCGCAAACCGTAGTGTCGAACAGATACAGGACAAAGTGGAGCAAAGCCTGATGGAACACGGCTTTTATGCCGAGGCCAAAAATTACATACTCTACCGCTGGCAACGGACTGAACGCAGAAAAGCACTCAACAGCATAATAAATGAATTAGGAGACGGAACTGTGATGGATGTCCTGAAAGAGATTCAGAAAGACTTCACCACCCACGAATACAGTCTCGTTGTACTCTATGAAAAATTTTCAGGGTTTTGCAAACAGGAAATGCCACATTCCGAACGTTTGGCAGCATTGATTAAGGCTGCCGTGGAACTGACCACTCAGGAAGCACCTGACTGGGAGTTTATCGCGGCCCGTCTACTCAATTTCCAACTATCGAAGAAACTGGAAAAGCAGGCGGCATCGGCAGGCATCCGTTCGTTTTACGACAAACTGCGCTATCTGACGGAAGAAGGACTATACGGTAGTTACATACTGGCGGCCTACTCGCAACAGGAGATTGAAGAAGCAGCCGGATTTATCTGCCCTGACAGGGACAAACTATTTAATTATTCCGGACTGGATCTGCTTGTCAAACGCTACTTGATCCGTACCCGACTCCATGAACCGGCAGAGTCCGTACAAGAAATGTATCTGGGTATCGCCCTCCATCTGGCTATGCCCGAACAGAAAGAACGGATGACTTGGGTGAAAAAATTCTACGACTTACTAAGTCGTTTGGAGGTGACAATGGCCACTCCTACCCTCTCGAATGCCCGGAAACCTTATCATCAACTTTCAAGTTGTTTCATCGATACGGTACCCGACAGTTTAGAAGGTATCTACCGCAGTATCGATAACTTTGCCATGGTAAGCAAATTTGGTGGCGGCATGGGAATGTACTTTGGCAAAGTACGTGCGGCAGGAGGAAATATACGGGGTTTTAAAGGTGTAGCAGGAGGAGTAATTCGATGGATGAAGCTTGTGAACGATACGGCTGTAGCTGTTGATCAGTTGGGTATGCGTCAAGGTGCCGTCGCTGTCTATCTGGATGTATGGCACAAAGACCTGCCGGAATTCTTACAATTGCGGACCAACAACGGAGATGACCGGATGAAAGCTCACGATATTTTTCCTTCGGTATGTTATCCGGACCTGTTTTGGAAAATGGCTAAGGAAGACCTTAACCAACCATGGTACTTATTCTGCCCTAACGAGATTATGACAATCAAAGGGTATTGCCTAGAAGATTATTACGGAGAAGAATGGGAAAAGAGATACCATGACTGTGTAAACGATACCCGACTTTCCAAAAGAAGTATAAGCATTAAAGACATTGTCAGATTGGTGTTGCGATCGGCAGTCGAAACAGGTACTCCCTTCACCTTCAACCGTGACACAGTGAACCGGGCCAACCCCAATGCTCACCGGGGCATCATTTACTGTTCGAATCTTTGTACGGAAATAGCACAAAATATGGCAGCTATCGAAACGGTATCCACCGAGATACGTACGGAAGAGGGTGACACAGTAGTGGTGAAGACGGTACGGCCCGGCGACTTTGTAGTTTGCAATCTTGCCAGCCTCTCGCTGGGGCATCTCCCATTGGAGGACGAAGAACAGATAAAGGAGAAAGTAAGCACCGTAGTGCGTGCTCTCGACAATGTTATCGACCTGAATTTCTATCCACTCCCTTTGCGCAAATCACCAACCAGCGTTACCGCAGTATCGGACTGGGAGTAAGCGGTTATCACCACGCACTTGCCATACGCAATATCCGCTGGGAAAGCGAAGAACATCTCCGGTTTGTAGACCGAGTATTCGAACAGATTAATTATGCAGCCATCGAAGCCAGTGCCGACCTGGCAAAAGAAAAAGGACGCTATGAATACTTCGAAGGAAGCGACTGGCAAACGGGAGCATACTTTGGCAAACGGGGATATACTTCCCCCGAATGGAATCGGCTGGCAGCCAAAGTAGCGGAAAACGGTATGCGAAACGCCTATCTTCTCGCTATTGCACCGACCAGCAGTACCAGTATCATCGCGGGAACCACTGCCGGTACCGATCCTGTAATGAAACGTTTCTTCCTTGAAGAGAAAAAAGGAGCCATGCTGCCACGTGTGGCACCGGCACTGTTACACAAAACCTTCTGGCTATATAAAGATGCCTATACACTCGACCAAAATGGAGTATCCGTGCGGCAGGCACCCGGCAGTTGCACATCGACCAGTCTCAAAGCCTAAACCTGTATATCACCAATGAATTTACCATGCGACAAGTACTCGATCTCTACTTACTGGCATGGGAATGTGGAGTAAAACGGTATATTACGTTCGCAGTAAATCATTGGAAGTGGAAGAATGCGAAAGCTGTGCATCTTAAATAAACAAATAAACAAGAAAACGATATGGAAACAAAAAAATTAAAGAAAAATGCCCTCTTCAATCCCGAAGGTGATACAGAAACCCGTTTCAGAAAGATGATCGGAGGCAATACAACCAATCTGAATGATTTCAATAACATGCGATACCAATGGGTAAGCGACTGGTATCGTCAGGCCATGAATAACTTCTGGATACCTGAAGAAATCAATCTGACACAAGATACCAAGGACTATCCCCATCTGACCCCGGCCGAACGAACAGCGTATGATAAAATTCTGAGCTTCCTCGTCTTCCTGGATTCTTTGCAGAGTAACAATCTCCCGACACTCAGCGAATACATCACGGCAAACGAAGTCAACCTCTGCCTGCATATTCAAGCATTTCAAGAGTGTGTACACAGCCAGAGCTACAGCTATATGCTCGACTCTATCTGTAGTCCGGAGGAACGCAATGACATTTTGTATCAATGGAAAACAGACGAACATCTGCTAAGGAGAAATACGTTTATCGGCAATTGCTACAATGAATTCCAGGAAAATCGTGACGGATTTGCCTTGATGAAGACCCTAATTGCCAATTACATCCTTGAAGGTATTTACTTCTACAGCGGTTTTATGTTTTTCTACAATCTGAGCCGTAACGGAAAGATGTCCGGATCGGCTCAGGAAATCCGTTACATCAACCGGGATGAAAACACCCATCTCTGGCTATTTCGCAACATCATTCTGGAGTTGAAGAAGGAAGAACCGGAACTGTTTACGCCTGACAAGGTGAAAGTGTATGAAGAGATGATGCGTGAAGGAGTGAAACAGGAAATCGCATGGGGACAATATGTAATAGGCGACCAAATCCAGGGCCTCAACCGACAAATGATCTCTGACTATATCCACTTTCTGGGTAATCTCCGTTGGAGTAGCCTGGGTTACACTCCTCTGTACGAAGACAACCGGAAGGAACCGGAAAGCATGCATTGGGTATCGCAATATTCAAATGCCAACATGGTAAAAACGGACTTCTTCGAAGCGAAAAGTACGGCGTATGCCAAAAGTACTGCGCTGGAAGATGATTTATAAATAGTCTATGTTTCCGGGCAATCAACGATAAACAATGGATCATTCATGTGAATCAGTTCTTGAGAGACCTATGCGGTATGAAATTCAATTACTGATTCACATTATCAATGAATACCCGAACAATAGGATATATACATGACCACATTAAAAAAATATTCATCAGCAATGGTTCCTCGTCCATCATAAATCATTCAAATCCTTTCTTCATTCAAAAAACTTTTGACCCCTGATTTTTTTAATTACCTTTGTACCCCGAAAAGACGCAATTCAAGGGTGTGTCATTATTCACACATCCTCTTCCCCCACTCAAAACCTAAACCGAAATCGAAACACTGTACTGACATTAACCACATTTCCTCCCATACGCCGGAAATGCGGAAAAGCAACATGTATGTATCACACAGATTTAAGAAAAAGTAAAAAAATGTTAGAAACCAACACCATGGAAGCTACAGCTTCCACTACCGACAGTTGCCAGGTCAGTGAACCTGTAACAGCAACACAGGAAACTCCCAGGACCATCGCCACTTACACCGCCACAACACCGGGCATGCACCGGAAATCATTTAAAGAGCAAGAACCGGCTATTTTTTCCATTATCGGATTCGCCGTAGCCTATATTGCTGCCCTGATTATCAACCGCATCATCAAGACGAGAAAAACTCACCATTAACCCAACCTTATGGACATCCACCAAGAACTAAAAGAACTATCTAAATTCCTGTCTGAATATTCGACCAGTCTGATGGCCGTAGGCGTACAAACATCACGAATCGTACGAAACACCTCACGAATCGCTGAATCTTTCGGCTTCTTCTGTGACATGACAATCTTTCAGAAAACCATCATCATGACATTACGCGATGCCGACAATTCGCATTCATACAGTACGGTAAACAAGATCAAGCCCATGGGACTGAACTTCGCCATTAATTCAGCACTCAGCACGCTGAGTTGGGAAGCATATGACGAACATTTGTCTCTCAGCGAGCTCCAACGTCGCTATCACGAAATTGTCAGCAAACCACGTGAAAGTAAATGGCTTGTATTGATTCTGGTTGCCTTTGCCAACGCATCTTTCTGCCGCCTGTTCCAAGGTGACTTTATTTCCATGGGAATCGTATTTGTAGCCACCTTGGCCGGATTCTTTGTCCGTACCGAACTGATGGGACGTCACTGGAATCATCTGGCAATATTCATCATTTCGTCGTTCATTGCTTCCATGATCGGTAGTACGGGCTATCTGATGCACTGGGGTGACACTCGGATATGGCTTTAGGTACCAGCGTACTTTATCTGATTCCGGGTGTACCGCTGATCAACGCCATCATGGACATCATCGACGGACATGTATTGGCCGGAACATCGAGATTTATTAACGCCTGTCTGCTTATCATCTGTATAGCGATCGGCCTTTCAATGACCCTTTTAATCACCGGAATCAGCACCTTATGATGAATATAGATTTTATAACAGCCACCGTACTCGACGGTGCATTCGCTGCCGTAGCCGCTATCGGATTTGCTATTATATCGAATCCACCACGAAAAGCCATATTGATCTCTGCTTTCCTGGCGGCTGTAGGTCACGGATTACGTTACTTTCTGATGCATGCACATCTGTTTACGATGGACATTGCTACGGCTTCATTCTTTGCAGCTGTTTCCATCGGTTTATTAGCCATCCCTTTTGCCAAAGCGATTCACTGCCCGGCAGAGGTTTTCTCGTTTCCGTCTCTCTTGCCCATGATTCCGGGAATGTTTGCTTATAAAAGTATCCTTGCACTGACAAAGTTCATGCAGACTAAAGATGAAACCGATTCACTGCGATACCTGGTAGATTTTTGCCACAATGGCAGTACCACCATCTTCGTTTTATTTGCCTTGGTCGTAGGGGCAGCCGTACCGGTATTCATCTTCCACCGCCAATCATTCACAGCTACCCGTTTACTGAAAAAGTTGGTAAAAAAAGGATGACGGCATTCATATTATAGATAAATATCTAAAATGGCGAATAGGGATCTGTTTTTACAACGTCTCTATTCGCCATTTTAATTACTTTCTTGCCTCGGCAATGTATTCTAAGGCTTCGGTACATTTCTTGGTAACATATCCCCAATCTTCGGCTGCTACCTTATCTTTCGGAAATAATTTAGATCCCATACCGACACAGAATGCACCCGCTCCAAACCATCCTGTCAGGTTCTCCCGGGTAGGCTCTACCCCACCGGTCACCATTAATTTGGACCAAGGCATCGGAGCCATCAAGCCTTTCACAAAATTTGGTCCGTACACATCTCCGGGAAATATCTTACAAAGATCACAACCGGCTTCCTGTGCAAAGCCCACTTCCGAAACCGAGCCACACCCCGGTGTATAAGCGATCAGCCGGCGATTGCATATCTTAGCAATCGCCGGATTAAACAAGGGACCTACCACAAAGTCAGCCCCCGATTGTATATACAGAGCTGCAGTAGCCGGATCAACCACTGATCCGACTCCCATAGCCATCTCCGGGCATTCACAGACAGCAAATTTTACAAGCCCGGCAAATACTTCCTGGGCAAAGTCCCCCCGATTGGTAAACTCAAAAGCACGAACTCCACCTTCATAACAAGCTTTTACCACTTTCTTCGCTATTTCCACATCTTCGTGATAAAATACAGGAACCATACCTGTCGAACCTATTTTGTTCAAGACAGCTATTTTATCAAATTTAGCCATAAGAATATATACGATTTAAAGATTGACAACCCACTATCACCCACGATTATCTTTGTACACGTCCGCTCGCATCTCCTCCGACAAGCGCTTCGACCTCCGCCACAGAAACAAGATTGAAGTCACCATTAATGGTATGCTTCAATGCCGATGCTGCCACTGCAAATTCAAGAGCCTCACCCTGGGTTCGCTTTGTAAGCAGGCCGTGTATGACACCGCCAGAGAAAGAATCCCCCTCACACGGTCAATAATCGGATCGATATCGTAATGTCTGGAAACATAGAATTCCTCACCATTATAAATCATGGCTTTCCAACCATTATGTGATGCAGAGAAAGATTCTCGCAACGTCGAGATCACATAGCTGAACCCAAACTCATCCATCATCTGCCGAAAAATTCCCTTATAGCCCTCTGCATCTGTATGTCCGCCTTCCACATCCGCATCAGGTTTAAATCCCAGACAGAGTTCCGCATCCTCCTCATTACCAATACATACGTCTACATACTTCATCAAAGGTTTCATGATGGACTGCGCCTTCTCCTTCGTCCATAGTTTTTTACGAAAGTTCAGGTCGACCGACACCGTCACTCCATGACGCTTGGCAGCCTCACAAGCAAGCCGGGTCAATTCGGCTGCTTTGTCTGAGATGGCAGGAGTAATACCAGACCAATGGAACCAGTCGGCCCCCTCCATGATCTTGTCAAAATCAAAGTCCGCTGCAACGGCCTCGGCAATGGCAGAATGGGCACGATCGTAAATCACTTTACTGGGACGCATAGCTGCACCGGTTTCCAAATAATAGATCCCTACACGTTCGCCTCCCCGCGCAATATAGTCTGTCTTTACACCGTATTTACGGAGTGCATTTACTGCCGACTGCCCGATTTCATGTCCAGGCAGTTTGGTTATAAAATAAGCGTCGTGACCATAATTGGCACAGCTCACCGCCACGTTAGCCTCACCTCCACCATATACCACATCAAAAGAGTCCGACTGGACAAAGCGGGTATTTCCCGGAGGAGACAACCGAAGCATGATTTCGCCTAATGTAACGACTTTCTTTCCCATAATTTAATATTTTAATGAAACGAGCAATTTAGATTATTCAGTTATAATTTATCGTCACCCCCTATTTTTAGCGATAATAAACTGGTAATAGGAGAAATAACAACTCATAAAACTTACACCGAACAAGTTCCGTGTGCGGACACAAAGATACGTAAATTTTCAGGATTACAAAAATTGTTATATATTTGTGTCCATAGAAATAAAACTATTAGTGTGTCCGGGCACAAAACCTCACACAAATAAAGGTGAACGCATGAATAAATTGCCAGAAAGAATCAGAATTAAGGATATTGCCCGCTTGGCAAATGTATCTGTAGGAACTGTAGACCGGGTGCTCCATGGCCGTAGCGGAGTGTCGGAAGCAAGCCGTAAACGTGTAGAAGAAATCTTAAAGCAACTCGACTATCAGCCTAATATGTATGCCAGCGCGTTGGCTTCCAATAAGAAATATACTTTTGCCTGTCTGCTACCCAAACATCTGGAAGGCGAATATTGGACAGATGTGCAAAAAGGGATTCGGGAAGCGGTTACCACATACTCCGACTTCAATATTTCGGCAAATATCACCCATTATGACCCCTACGATTACAATTCGTTTGTGGCAACCAGTCAGGCCGTTATCGAAGAACAACCGGACGGAGTAATGTTTGCTCCCACTGTACCACAATATACCAAAGGATTTACCGATGCACTAAATGAACTGGGTATACCATATATATATATTGATTCACAAATCAAAGACGCCCCTCCACTTGCCTTCTTCGGTCAAAACTCACACCAGAGCGGATACTTTGCAGCACGCATGCTGATGTTACTCGCCGTAAATGACCGGGAAATCGTAATTTTCCGCAAGATACACGAAGGAGTGATCGGCTCGAACCAGCAGGAAAGCCGCGAAATCGGATTTCGCCAATATATGCAAGAGCATCATCCCGCCTGTAACATCCTTGAACTCAACCTGCACGCCGACCTGAATATTGAAGATAGCCGGATGCTGGATGACTTCTTCCGCGAACATCCGGACGTCAAGCATGGCATCACGTTCAATTCAAAAGTATACATCATCGGTGAATACCTGCAACAACGCAGGAAAAGTGATTTCAGCCTGATCGGTTACGACTTGCTCGAGCGAAACGTAACGTGCCTGAAGGAAGGCACTGTCTCTTTCCTGATTGCACAGCAACCGGAATTACAAGGATTCAATAGTATCAAAACTTTGTGTGATCATCTGATATTCAGGAAAGAAGTGGCTTGTACCAACTATATGCCCATCGATCTCCTGACCAAAGAAAATATCGACTATTATCACAGTAAGTAATGTAAACACTGAAAAGAGTTCAGGCTGCAAAGAAAAAAACAACATTCTTGCAGTCTGGGTTCCTTATTTTTCCTCTTCAAATAAACCATATCCCTGAGCCGGATGCCATTCTCATAAATAGGATGATCATAATGGTCGGTGAAAAAATTCTTAATACGATGGGAAGGAACAAATCCGCAGGATTGATAGAATAAAAGCGTATGTGGAGTATCTCCTGTTCCCACAAACATGACCGAGCATCGGTCCGAATAATGGTGAAACAGATATTCAATCAGGCTTTTACCATATCCCTTACGCTGGCTATCCGGACAAGTTGCGATATTCTTTAATTCGTAAATTCCTTTCCCCTCGTTAGTAACCACACAAACCGCCCTGAGCTTGTCTTCATCATATAGAGCGAACATATCTCCACGTTCCAGATACCGGTCTATCATATCTTCCTGCTCATCTGCCAGCAAGAGCAAATCGAGGAAACGCTTCCTGTCTGAAAATACCTGTTCGACTTTCATAACCCTTTCTGTTGTTCTCTATGTTCAAAAATCATTGTCATATGATCCAGTGCCCATCCAACCAATGCTTCGACGTGTGGAATCAAACTATGTCCCATTTCCGTCAGGCAATATTCCACCCTCGGTGGTACTTCCGCATATGCTTTCCGTTCCACCAACCCGTCGGCCTCCAACGTACGGAGAGTAACAGTCAGCATCCGTTGCGAAATATCGTCTATTGTTTTATGAATGTCACCAAAGCGCATCGTTCCGTTCGCATTCAGCGTCACCAGCACCAGCATCGACCACTTGTCGCCCAGCCGGCATAATACGTCCCTGATGGGACAAGTTCCCGTAGGATGGAAGTTCTTCATTCTCTAATCGTTTCTGTCATATTAAAAACCTGCAAAGTTAATTTGATCCCCTGATATTAAGCCACATTCACATCTATCAGCACAGAATAATACACCTTTGCAGGCACAAAGATAATAAACTTACGAAAGAGAACTATTGTTTTATTTAATCAATTCACAGTCGATGTACTTGCAGAGGACGCAAAGATATTATTTGATTCATAAAAATAATCAAAGAGGGTATGTCATAACTCACCACAGATTTTACCGGATAAACTTTAAATTTAGTCTAAACAAGAGGTACAATCCATTTATTATTAATACTTTTGTACACGATCAAACAAACATAAATACTTTTTTCATCAAAGATATGACCCTCTTCACAAACATCAAATCCTTCGACAAATCATTTTTGTTGAAGTTATGGCTATCTCTTATTCTCTACCAGTTGTCCGTATGCCCCGTATCTGCACAAAAAGACACGATGGATATCAAAGACTACATCTTAATCATTAATACATATACCGAATCATTCCCTTGGAGTAACCGCTTGATCTCAACAGCAACCAACTTCGTAAAAGACGACCCCAAACTGGCTGTATACACCGAACATATGAACATGATAATGATAGATAATGACAGCATTCTGGACCAATTCAAAGACAGTCTTTTCGACAGATACGGTTCCCACCGCCCACGTATGCTGCTGTTATTAGGCAACTCTTCTCTCATATTGAAAGATGATCTTAGAAAAATGTGGGGTGACATTCCAATGGTTCTCTGTGCCGGAAAAGACTATACCGGGCCTGAGCACTATTATCTGACGAAACAACCCATTCCTCTTTCCGAACGTGTACCATTGGCAGAATTGTCCCAATCCTGCAATCTCACCTACCTCTATGCCAATCTCTATATCCACGAGAATGTAGAAATGATGTTCCGTACACTCCCCCGGATGAAAAGATTCATCTACGTGGGCGACGAACGCTTTGTCAACCAAGTCAACAGTCAGGAGATTCAAGAAATTCTACGGACCAAACATCCGGATGTACACTATACCTTCCTGTCTTCCCGTGACATAAAGAAAACCAACCAACTGATCGATTCACTCAACTTTGTCGATCCCCGGACCACGGGTATTCTGTTTTCCAGCTGGTTCCACAAACGGCAGTTTGCCGGCAACATGATGTTGACAATGATCCTGCCTGAAATCGTTTCCACCGTATCCCCTCCAATATTCGCTCTCAATATGATTGAACTGAATGACAAAGAGAGTGGAATGGTGGGTGGTTACACCTACGACCAGAATCACTTCAATGAAAAGCTGTCCAACATGTTTTCGGAAATCCTCAGCGGGAAATCTCCACGGGATCTTCCACATTATCTGCCCACAGACGGTACACCACTCATCAACTATCAGGTATTGGTCCGCAAAGGTTTGTCTCCCGACGAGTGGCCCGCTCACACCCGTTTTCTGAACAAACCTATCACCTTTTGGGACAAATATAAATATTTCCTGCCGGGAACAACCGTTTGCATCGCCCTGCTCGTCTGGTTTTTCCTCTATCGTATCCGTACGCTCACGCATCTCAGACAGATCCAGTTGAAAGAAATCGAGGCTATGGCTAATTATAAAAATCTGATCGATAACATGCCTTTGCTCTACATGCAGGAGAAACTAATCGTAAACGAACAAGGTGTAGCCGACGACTTGATCTACCTGAACGTAAATCCCCATTTCGAAAAACATTTTTTCCGTAGAGAGGATGTCGTCGGTAAGCGGGCCAGTGAACTGTTTCCTGAATCTCTACCTGAATTTCTACACTTCATCCAGATCTCCCTGAAGGAGAACCGTGCCATCACATTCCCTTATTACTTCAAAAAGATAGACAGATTCTACGACATCGTATTAAAAGGTGCACATCAGGAGAATGTCATCGACATCTTCTGCGTAGACAGCACTGAACTTCATCGTGCACAGCAGAAGTTGAACGCCACAAACCATAAACTATCTATGGCGCTGGAAGTAGCCGACATCATTCCCTGGAAATGGGACTTACTCAGCAAAACCATTCTTTGCGACATCAATAAGCCCATTGAACTCAGTGCACAAGGTAATAACGTAAGCGAAGAACAGTTGGCTGTACCCGACTCACAATACTTCTCGAAAATATATAAGGAGGACCGCATACGAGTGGAACAAGCTTATAAAGACCTGATAGAAGGGCGCTTGGAAAAAGTAAAAGAAGAGTATCGGGTGATCAACATCCGGAATCACACTCACAAAATAGAGTGGGTAGAAGCCCAAGCTGCAGTGGAAACCCGCGACGAAAACGGAATTCCGGTGACACTGGTCGGTTCTTCACAGGTAATCACCGGACGTAAAAAGATGGAAATGGAACTGACTTCGGCCAAAGACCGGGCCGAAGAATCCAATCGTCTTAAATCTGCCTTTCTTGCCAACATGAGTCACGAAATCCGTACTCCGCTCAATGCCATCGTCGGATTTTCGGGAATACTGGCATCCACCGAGGAAGAAGAGGAGAAACAAGAATACGTCAGCATCATTGAGAACAACAATGCATTATTGTTACAACTCATCAGTGACATCCTCGATCTGTCGAAAATAGAAGCCGGTACACTCGAGTTCCAGTACTCCGACATCGAACTCAACACCGAGCTTAAAAAACTGGAAAGCACCCTGAAACTGAAATTAAAGTCGGACGACGTACAACTGGAATTTGTTCCCGGCCTCCCTGTGTGCCCGGTATGTACCGAAAAGAACCGGCTCTCACAACTGATCATCAATTTGGTGACCAATGCCATCAAGTTCACTTCCCGGGGAAGTATCCGCTTCGGTTACGAACACCGTGGCAAAGAACTCTATTTCTATGTCACCGATACCGGATGTGGCATCCCTAAGGACAAACAGGAAAGCATCTTCGGACGTTTTGTCAAACTGAACAGTTTCGCACAGGGAACAGGCCTGGGACTCTCCATCTGCCGTACCCTCGTCGAGCACATGGGCGGACATATCGGTGTAGATTCGGAAGAAGGCAAAGGTTCCACGTTCTGGTTCTCCCTCCCTTATAAAGCGGCAAGCACTTCCGCCGGAACAATGCAAAAAACCGAGATTCAGCCCATCTCAGTAGAAAAAGACAAACTGACTATCCTAATCGCTGAAGACAATGAAAGCAACTACCGCCTCTTCGAATCGATCCTCGGGCACGACTATCATCTGATTCATGCCTGGGACGGACGCGAAGCTGTCGAAAGATTCAAAAGAGAAAATCCACAGATTATTTTGATGGATATCAATATGCCGGTTATGGACGGATACGAAGCCACGCAGGAAATCCGTAAATACTCAGCCAAAGTTCCTATCATAGCAGTTACGGCCTTTGCCTACGCTTCGGACGAGCAACGGGTGATGGAAAACGGATTCGACGGATATATGCCCAAACCGATCAATGCACGGCAATTAAAAGCACAAATCACGGAGATTATGCAAAAACGGATCATTTTGTTATGACAACAGCGCGATATACCGCCCCATTATGACAGTTTCACTCCATATTCACCTTGATGCAAACCTCCTCAATCTGTTTGCGATCAACTTATACCACAAGGGGGCGAGGCGATCGATATACAATGACGAAAACCTGAGGATGGCATTCATGTCGGATATACAAGAGATTGTAGAGATTGAAGTGCATCGAACACGGATATTGCGTCCTGACTCATTTTATCAAAAGCTTCAAACGATTTACCGGAAAAGTACCGTTGCAATATTACAAACAGAATATAGGTAATGATCGAAAATAACCGGTATGTATATATCCAAAAGTTCCACAGATTACACCGAATCACACAGATTAAAAGTAAATATCCAGCTATTTATCGAAGTTTCTGTGCAAACCCGGGTAATCTGCGGTGAACCATATCCGGTCGAGATACAAATTTTCCATTATTCCTCTACGACATAAACCACCTCGTGGGCTTCTGTCAACTGAGGAACTTCCAACCTACCTAACATCTTATCCAGAACCGTTTCCGGAACTTCATATTCGCGTGTACTGTTCTGTCGCCGCCAGACTGAATAAGGTTTCTCTATATAGACTATTTTAACCCGTGCCCCATACGTAATGAACAAGTCGATCAACTGAGTACGCCTTTGACGGCTCACGTTGGTAGCATTCCAAATGAAGTCCTGTCCCTTGCGAAGATAGATCCGGGCCTGTTCTTTAGCAGTTTGTGCCACCCAGCCATTGGCCGCTTTGTCAGTGGGACTAAACTTATGTTTACGCCGGATGGCATCCAAACTGACAACCGGCATATCGGCACATCGAGATTCGATATAATAGTCTTTTCCCATACCGGGCAGACCTACAAGCAATGTTACCCCACATTTAAAATCATCGTGGGGAACATAATCGATATAGGATCGGGGTGTATGAAAGTAGTGAAAACGGGCTGTGCCATTGGCAAATTCCCGTGCCTTTCCCCAACATTGCTGCTCCCGACAGAACATCTCAAAAAATTCGGTAGCCTCCAGCAACACTTCTTTGTCTGTACTGATACGTCCGCAAATATCGGCAACAGTCAATTGTTTCAGCAACGAGGTGTCCAGCCTCAGCGAAGCCTCACAAGCACGCTTTAAAGGATCTTCGCGTTCCATCAACCAAATAGGCAGACCATGATGGCGTACCAGTGAAGCTATATGCTCGCGTATATTGAAAGGAGCAGGTATATCTCTATAAAGAAGAGTACGGACAGTAGTCTCCCCACGTTTAGCATGGTTCTTAGAGGTAACCTGTCCATTACCCTCATCGACTGAAGTCGAACGTTTTTCCACATCGTGAAGCAAAGCGGCTGCCCAAAGTATTTCCCGTTCCTGTTCCGGAAGCATCGGATAGGCAGGTTGTCGCAGCAATGCTTCGAGCACCATGCGGGTATGTACAGCCACACTTCCTTCGGCATGATGCACCGTATGCTGAGGAACTTGGTTCATATCCCGTACCCACCCGAACTGTTGTTCCAACGAGTTCCAGTCTTTCCGTTCGCTCAATTTCCAAATCATCGATTACCTCCTTTCTCTTGTTTCAACTCCCATACCAGACGGGCACGTTTCCAATGACGTGTCCAATGCTCCCCTGTTTGTACATGACCTTTACGGACATACTTAAACACATTGTGGGCAAAATCGGCAGTAGCATATTCACCGATATTCCGGGTAACCACTCCTTCCCGGGTACAGTCCAGACCGGTCAGTGCATCACAGGAGCCGAAGACACTCGGCTCCTGCGCCAAACAGACAACATGCTGTTCCAAAGATGCTACTGTTAATCCGTCCACGCACTCCGTGCACAATTCGGGCACGGTTGGCAAATCGAACAGTGCAGCATAAAATTTCACTTCATCCCATGACAGCCATTTGTCCAGGCAACGGACAGCAAATACATAAAAATGTGTTTCCAGCCGCTTATACTCAATGGAATGAACGGCATACAGATTTTCACCGAACAGTTCAATATCTCCCAGATCGTTTCTCAGCAACTCCCAGCGTTGACGCAACTGGCTTGTCCATGGCGAAGTGGTAGGTGCGACATGCGAACGGGCAAAGACTCCATATCTGCTCAAACAATTATTCTCTCCATCCAGCTTCTCGGTATGCACCAAGGTGCTTATCTTCCGGATATCTTCCCAATATGTATGATTGATCCGGTCGTCACTCGTCGTCCCGGGAGAGAACGGATAGTGATAGGTACGACCATATTTTTCTGATAACATAGTTTTTTCTTTTAATCGTTAATACTTAAAACCGGAGTTCTTCCTGAATGATCTTCACCGGGTTTCCCCTTTGAAGGCTGTTGTGATTGCTCCAATTGGTCTGTGCCTGAATCATCGCTTGCTCTATGTTCCAAGCGGTCAGCTTGACCAACAATCGTTCAGTAGCCAGTTTTTTATTCTGCCATTGCGAACGCTGGTCGGATGCCACTACACTGATTCCGCTGGGGATATGAACAGCTCTTACGGCAGATTCTGTCTTGTTGACATGTTGCCCTCCGGGTCCGGACGCCCGTAAGGTTTCATACCGGATATCATCTTCGGTAGCCTCACAACTTTCGGACAGGAGGAAAGTCTGCACACCGACAAACCAGTTCTTCCGCCTGTGATGAATCCGATACGGGCTACGGGCAATCCATAGCACAGTCCCTTCCCATTCGTCAGCCAATACATCGCAACCTGCACCTTCGAGTGCAACGACTACCGACAACAAAGTGCGATTGACAGGACCAGTCTCTTTTTCCAGGATTTCTACTCTCAATTTCCGTTTCTGTGCTTCTCTCAATATTTTTTCGAGTACCAAAGCCACTACACGACAACACTCTACAGGACCACGTCCTGAAGTGATTTGTAAATACGTCTTTTCCATTATCCTATTCTTTATTCATTCGTACGATGCAGGGCATGAAGGTACCTTGGACTTCAACCAGTTCCTCCTGGGTTTTCATCACCCGGTCAATATCCTTGTAAGCCAACGGCATTTCTTCGACACTGCCACCAATCAGCGTGACTCCGGCCTGAGAAAGATACTTTCTCAATGCCGACCGGGTAAAGTTGTCTTTTGCCTTTTGGCGGGACATAGCTCGTCCCGCTCCATGCGAGGCAGAACAAAGGGCCTCACTTATCCCTTTACCACATACCAAATAACCGGGCGTTGCCATACTTCCGGGGATCAGTCCCGGTTGGCCTTTCTGTGCAGGTGTTGCTCCTTTACGATACACAATGGCTGTCTGTCCGGGAGCGATTTCCTCTTTCCATGCAAAATTGTGGTGATTGTTCACATTGGCCAAAGGTTTCAGCCCCAAAGCTTTTGACAAATTCAGATGAATCCGCTCATGGCAGGCACGAGCATAATCACCCGCTAAATTCATACTAAGCCAGTATTCCTGTCCTTCTTCCGTATCCAACCCCAGCCAGGCAAAGTGCTGAGCCTCGCGAGGCAGACGGCAGAGGTCGCGTGCCAGCATACTATAGTGTTTGGCAATGGCAGCACCCAAACCACGCGAACCGGAATGGGACAGCAAAGCCACGTAGTTTCCTTCCGGAACGCCCAAGACATTACCGGCCTGTAAGCTCATCTTACCAAATTCCACAAAATGATTTCCACCACCGGAGCTACCTAATTGCCGTACCGCCTTGCCATGAAGTCCTCTCAACAATTCGGTCATTCGGAACTCTTCTCTGTCAAGCACCTCATGCTCTTGTGCAAAAGACAATCCGCCATCCATGCCAAAATGAGTAAACTCCTTCAGCGCTTCTTTAATATGGTGCGAATAGCGTTTCAGAAAATCCTCCCCGGCATCAAACAGGGTGAGATTCATCCGACAACCGATATCAACCCCCACAGCATACGGGATAACCGCATGATCTGTAGCCAATACTCCCCCTATCGGTAACCCGTAACCGGCATGTGCATCGGGCATCAATGCTCCGGCAAGAGTAATCGGCAGCCGCATGGCGAGATTCATCTGCTGTTTGGCTAATGTTTCAATGTACTTGCTTCCATATGTTTTATAACCCAAGGGCTCATCAAGTAAATCATACGGCGTCAATCTTTTTTCGATAAATACAGGAGAAAGATGTTCGGCCAGTTTACTCCATATCTCACTGTTTTTATATACCTCGGGATTCTTGAGAATATCGCCCAAGGCGGCTAATATCTGCTCTTTTGTTTCGTGTTTACAATATTTGCCAACGAGAGCAACAGCCAGACTACGAGCTACATTATCTCTATATCCCAGTTTACTTAAATCTTTTAAACGTATTCCCATACTGTTTTTTCCATTCGCATACAAGACACCGGTTGCCTGCCATTGGACAGACAAAAGACAATATGCGAGATACCAATACTTTAGAAAAGGATATAACCACTCCTCTTCACAGCATTGAGGTGAATAATAAATAAATTAAATGTGATTGTGGAACTAATCAACTTGCATCGCCAGCAGCAGAATTGCGACGCATACTAAAAGATATAGTTATAAAGACCCATCCTCCCGATGGGGCAACTTAGTTCCGATACTGAAGATATTATTTCTCTGACATAATTAAAAACCCTTTCCATCATTTAAAGGGTGAATACTCTGTTTATCGGCGGCAAAAGTAATGGTTCTTTTGATTTTCACAAAACGAAAAGACATTTTTTTTCAGGCACAGTAGTGATATTTATAGAAAAACGGCACGAATCACTTCGCACCGCTCCTATTGCTAACTCGCGCCAAAGGTTCCCGCCTCACAGCGTCCGCCTCCGGAGATTTATTTTTAAATGCATGAAGCGGTTAGCGTTAATCTTTATATTGTCGATGCAAAATTACCGTTTTTCTCCCTATCATTCACTATCTTTGCACCTCAAAATTTTAAGAACTATTCAATGATAAACGAAGAAAAGATACATAAAAGCACTTCCGGATGGTGGGCACTCAGCCCTTTATTTGTATTCTTGTGTCTCTATTTGGTCACTTCTATCCTGGTGAACGATTTCTACAAAGTACCTATAACGGTAGCCTTCCTGATTTCATCATGCTACGCCATTGCCATCACGCGAGGACTGAATCTGGAACAACGGATCTATCAATTTTCAGTAGGAGCTTCCAATAAAAACATCATGCTGATGGTGTGGATATTCATCCTGGCAGGAGCCTTTGCACAAAGTGCCAAGCAAATGGGAGCCATTGACGCTACGGTAAACCTGACACTCCATATTTTGCCGGATAACCTTTTATTGGCAGGCATCTTTCTGGCCTCTTGCTTCATTTCGCTATCCATCGGTACCAGTGTAGGCACTATCGTGGCTCTGACTCCTGTCGCTATCGGGTTGGCAGAGAAAACCGGAATCGATCTGCCCTTCATGGTAGCAGTGGTAGTGGGCGGCTCCTTTTTCGGTGACAATCTATCGTTTATCTCCGATACAACCATTGCTTCGACCAAGACTCAAGGATGCGTCATGCGCGATAAGTTTCGGGTCAACTCCATGATTGTGGTACCTGCCGCACTGGTCGTATTGGGTATCTATATCTTTCAGGGGCTTTCAGTCTCTGCCCCGCCACTGGTGCAGGAGATTGAATGGGTCAAAGTGATCCCCTACCTTATCGTATTGGGAACGGCCATAGCCGGAATGAATGTTATGCTGGTTTTGATAATAGGTATCTTTACCAGCGGTGTTATCGGTATTGCTACAGGCAGCCTCGGATTCTTCGACTGGTTTGGTGCTATGGGGACGGGGATCACCGGAATGGGCGAACTGATTATTATTACCTTACTGGCAGGCGGAATGCTTGAGACGATCCGTTACAATGGAGGAATAGATTTCATTATCCGCAAATTGACCCGCCACGTAAACGGAAAGCGGGGAGCGGAACTCAGTATTGCCGCTTTGGTAAGCATCGCCAATCTTTGTACGGCTAATAATACGATTGCCATCATCACTACCGGACCGATTGCCAAAGATATTGCAAAAAAATTTCAATTGGACCGGAGAAAAACGGCAAGTATCCTCGACACATTCTCGTGCCTGATACAAGGCATCATCCCTTATGGAGCACAAATGCTGATTGCTGCCGGACTGGCACAGATTTCCCCGCTCAGCATCATCGGGAATCTGTATTATCCGTTTACAATGGGTATTTGCGCACTATTGGCCATCCTATTCCGGTATCCGAGAAAGTATTCCTGAATAAAGCCCAACCTACTTTTTGATATTTTGCAAATAGGCTTCAAGAGATTCATCTTTGCCCAATCCCAGTTTCTTGCGTATCCGGCTACGGCCGGAATTCACGCTGGCACGCGAAATCCCCAAAGCGAGAGCTATTTCATCAGTGCTCTGATTCAACCGGATCAACATACAAAGCAATTCGTCATTACGGGTCAACTCGGGACATTGACAACGCAATACAGGTAAATAGTGGGGATAAAGTGCTGCGAACGACTGACGGAACCGTATCTCGTCATCCCCACTCAGCAGCATCGGGTTCAGTTTCTGGCGCACATTATCAATCACGTCCGCATGTGCCACCTTCTCTAATTCGTTATTGAGAGATTCGTAGCGCCCGTTCAGTTCCTGATGGATGGAAATCAGACGGGAAAGCCGCTCTCTATGGAGATGTGCTTCACGCCGGTAATGGCGGCGGCGTTGTAACATATATACCACTACCAGTCCCAACAACATGAAAAGCAATACAACCACAATTCCAATGTAGGTCAACGTACGCTCCTTCAATTCGACCTCAGCCATCAATGCACGGTATTCCTGCTCTTTTCGTCCGGTATCGTAACGCACATTGGCCGCAGCGGTATAGCGCAACTTGTCTTTTTCATTCAGCGAATCTTGCAAAGCGGCATATCGGGGATAAAACTCCAACATCCTCGAACCCAAATGGCGTGAAGCATAGATTCCCAAAAGTCCTTTTGCCGCAAAGGCTTCCATTTCATCCCAGTCCATATAGGCAAATTCACAATGCGCTTGTTCCATCATGGCAAGACCACGCTCTTCCTGTCCGTCTCTTACCAGAGCCAATCCCAGCCAGTATCGGGTGCCTGAATGGGTGGCAGGGCGTACACCGGCACTGTCGGCAAAAATAGCTTCCATATCACGCAGTGCCGCCGCATTGGAGTCGGGACACATCTGTAACCAATATTTAGCCCGGTCTCTGCGCCACGTCTTTAAACTTCTCTCTCCCATCCGTTGCGCCACTTCTCTCTCTTTACCCAGATAAAAAGCAGCCGAATCAACCTGTTCCAGATCCATAAAAAAAGAAGAACGCACACGATAGGCCCCGCACAGCGCCATGCTGTCTTCACGGGCAGCCATCCGAATCACTCTCGCATTGATCTCCAAAGCTTTCTCGGTGAGGGCAAGGGTAGAATATAAGGCAGCAAGATCGGCATAGGCTCGTATCATGCCATCCGTAGCAATACCGGGATGTTTATCATACCATTCAACAGCTGCGAGGGACAGATCAACAGCTTTTACATATCGCCCTTCGCGCCTGTAATAGTATCCCAACCGTGCCAATATGGCTCCCACATCTTGGGTTTCCCCACCCCGCCGATAAGCCTCTACAGCCCGTTCCTGCATCCGGCACGCTACATTCGGGCGAGCACTGCTGAAGTGGTAAGCCCACGAAACCATGTGGCAACACAGCATGACGACCGACTGATCGTCCGGTGGCAATAGCACGGCAAAAGAATCGGCCAATGCCTCTGTGCGTCTATTATCATCCGTCATCAAACTGTTCTGCGCTTCGAAAGCCCAAAGAGGATAAGCACAATATCCCGTCAGAAACGGGTGTCCGGAAAGACGAATACTGTCGAGCAACTGTACGGCAGCTTCATAAGCTCCTGTTTTTGATAAAACTTGATTGTACAACGGCATGATACGCAATAATTGTCTGCGAAGTGTATCCGGATTACCATCCGGATCGGAAGGCATATAGAGAAACATCCCGCTGTAAATGTCCGTGAGCATATCATAACGTCCCGCTTCGAAAAGCGAATCGTGCAGCCCCATATAATGTTCGATACACTCCCCGGGATGATGGGTCATCCACTCTTTAAAAGAAAGTGGTGTCACTGTGGATGATTGTTTACATCCGACAGGCAAAAAAAAGAGTAGAATAAACCCAAATATCAAAATACAATATCGCATATAAGAAGTACAATAAATGAATGACAGCAAATATATGCTATTTGTGCGAGAAGAGAACCAACCTCAAAGCGGGAAAGTCCGTATATAGCCTCAAATAACGTGTTTTAAACCAATAATCTATTAAACCATCTATCGTCTTTTCTACCGGACAACTCTCTTTATGTGTACTTTTGCCCCCATAATCAAGCCCCTTAAAAACTACAAGCAAAACAATGATTAAAGAAAAAGCAACTCCGCATATCGGTCTGGTAACCGATCTGACAACAGGACAAATAGACGGAAAAATCACTCCGGGTGGAATGGTTTTAGTTACCGGATGTAATATTAAAATAGAGAACGGAAACAAACCTGTCTGTGAAGCAATCCAACTCTCCCACCAAAATGGAGAAGTTATCTGCATCGACCCACCGTTCGAAATGAACGAACCGCATATCCTCAAATTCAAGATACCGGATTCACTGCCCACCGGAGAATATACGCTAACCATCAAGACTCGTTTCGCAGGTAAGGATAAACGGCTTCTGACCCAAGAACAGACTTTGGTGTACATGCTAAAATTAATCAGAGAAGAATAATCGGACAGAGTGAAAAAGCTCCGAACATCCCGATAATTATAAAAAAGAACCGGAAGTCTTTGTCAATCAAAACAAAACCCTTATCTTTGCACCCGCTATTACGAGTTAGTAGCATTAATTCAAATCATTCATTAAAAAAACATTTATTTAAAATGGCAACAAGAATTAGATTGCAAAGACATGGACGTAAAAGCTACGCTTTCTACTCTATCGTTATTGCAGACAGCAGAGCACCACGTGATGGTAAATTTACAGAGAAGATTGGTACTTACAACCCTAACACCAATCCTGCTACAGTAGATTTGAATTTCGAACGTGCCTTGCACTGGGTGCTGGTAGGTGCACAACCTTCAGACACAGTTCGCAACATCCTTTCACGTGAAGGCGTTTACATGAAGAAACACCTCCTCGGCGGTGTAGCTAAAGGCGCATTTGGTGAAGCTGAAGCTGAAGCTAAATTCGAAGCTTGGAAGAACAACAAACAGTCAGGTCTGTCTGCTCTGAAAGCTAAAGAAGAGGAAGCTAAGAAAGCTGAAGCAAAAGCACGTCTGGAAGCTGAAAAGAAAGTAAACGAAGTAAAAGCAAAAGCATTGGCTGAAAAGAAAGCTGCTGAAGAAGCTGCTAAGGCTGCTGCTGAAGCTCCCGCAGAAGAAGCTGCTCCGGCAGAAGAAGCTGCAACTGAAGCTGCTGCTGAATAATCGGCAGTATCTATCATTCGTAAATAGGATTAAAACAATAAAATCCTCTCCGGTCCGCTGGGGAGGATTTTTTATTGGATCATCCCGGCTACGGAATGGCCCACAGAGAACGCTCTACTTCAGCACGACATAACGCAGAAAGACCACCTGATCGCCGACCTTAACTCTTCCATCTGCCAAAGCCTCCTTGTCTACCCTGAAAGTTTTCAAGTATTTTTTTAAACTTTTCGTTACCGTATAGGGCTGTTCTTTTTCATACCCGAGAATCTTTATACTACCATCCTCGTTGATCGTCACTTTACATTTTATATTGAAAGTCAACCCGCGCAATTTTTTGGCTTCCGTTTTGTTTATCCAAAAGATATAGGTTGCCTTCCCGATATTATTCTTTTTCTCTACCTTCTTCTCCTTAGAGTATTCATCGTACACTTTAAATGAAGGTTCACTTTTATCGCCACACGAAGTGCAAACGAATAAAACCAACAACAATATTCCAAATACTTTTTTCATTACTGAACTCCTTTCTGTTTAGCGTATATCACATAACTATTATCTTCCTCACCGATCGACTCACACAATTCCTGTAACTTTTTCCTATTCTTCCCCTTCCTACCATCTGTCGAGGAGAGATAAGACTCTATTTCCGCTTTCAGCACTCCCGGTTCCACCAGCCTTATATATTGTTTGTTACGGAGTGACCAAGGGGTCCACAACCGATCCGGCATCCCTCCCGCAAAGTCATTGATCACCCGGAAAAAAGTTCCGCGCAACGATGCCTTATCCACTATAAAGTTCGAAGGTGATTTCGTCTCCCACATTCCATCACCCACTTGTTCCTCTACCATCAATCTGCCGACATAGGCCTGAGGCAACTCATAGAATGTGGTTATCGAACGTTTCCTGTCTCCAATGTTGAGTGTGAAGCGGGGCTTCAGCCTGCTTTCCGAACGGATATAATGATAAAGCGTATCGGGACGCAGTTCAAAGAAGGTGCTGATATAAAGATCGAATACTTCCGTATTGGCACCGTACATCACCTCATTGCTATAATCGGGAAGAACAGACAGATGCCTGGCAGCAGGAACCGAATCGAGCAGATGTCCTTCAAAATCCTGTACCCATGCCACAAAAGGGTATCCGGTAAAGGGAAGTGCCCCCACCGTAAGTTCACGTTTATCGGCATCGACCTTGAATACAGCCTTGGAGACCGGCTGATGTAACGGAATGGAACGCAACGGTTTCCCAGCCAGATCATAGACATAGATGGCGTTGCTGTTAGCGAAAGGCATCAGATAGATACAATTATGTTTTTCGTCAATCTCCGCTTTGTATACGGCACGATACTCTCCCGGCCCTTGCCCGATAGCACCTATATTGGTAACAAACTCTCCTTTTTTAGTAAATAATCGGCAAGGATGGAGTTCATAAACAGAACCGTAGACAAGGATGTAATTTTCGGAAACACACAGATTGTTTTCTCCGACCATCGCTTCATCACGGTTATCGAGCTTGATGATTTGAAAGTCTTTCAAAAAGAAACTGAACGGTAAGTCAACCGTATCTTTCAGCAAGCTGAGGTCACATACCACAACCGAGTCTTGACCGGCCCATTGATAGGAAGCGACCACCGGCCATTGCTCCGAAAGATTTTTCTCTTCGGCCTTGGGAACGACCGAACAGGAAGAAAATAAAAATACTCCCCCCAGAATTGAACTTAGGAGATGAAATTGCCTGATATTCTTCATAAACTCTCCATTTCTATATCATGCAAAGATAAAAATAAAAACGAATAATCTACGAATACTCCGTAGTTTTTTTTGATTCGTTTCAGAATTTATCTATATACACGGAAAGGGAGTAGCGACAAAAATCATAAAAAAAGATGCCCGGAACAAATCCCGGGCATCTCCTCTATAAGTCTGTTTTGACAAACAGGTAATCTTGTTCGATTAATATCTGTCACGACCGCCGCCATAGCCGCCGCCACGATTACCACCACCGTAACCACCACCACGGTTGTTACCATAGCCGCCACGATTACCACCACCGTAATTGCTGTTACGACGCGGGCCTTCTTCTCTCGGACGTGCAACTGATACGGCAAGTGTCTTTCCGTCTATTTCTTTTTCGTTCAGTGCTGCGATGGCAGCATTTCCCTCTTCGTCATTAGGCATTTCTACAAAACCGAATCCTTTAGAACGGCCAGTTTCTCTGTCCATAACGATTTTGGCTGAAATAACTTCTCCAAACTCTTCGAATAATTCTCCTAAATCAGCATTGCTAAGATTATAGCTGATACCTGCAATAAAAATGTTCATTGAAAAAATAATTAATACAATTAATAAAATTTGTTATCTTAGAGAAGTCTTAATAAGGAGATAAATTACTCTACAAGTACCTTGGAAATAAAACACATCCTATCAGAAATCTTTAATACGCGGTAAATATAGACATTTACAACAGACTGAGAAACAAAATCATCATTTTCTTTTATTTTTTTTATTAAAATTGAGATTTTGACGATGCTTTAGTCTCACCTCTGTTTCTTCCGCCTACGGCTCCGGCGCCTCTGCATCTTCTTGTGTTTATAGCGCTGTATCCGTTTATAAATCATCCAGCCGCTCATCAAACCTACTACTACGAAGATCAGGATCGTAATGCCCACTCCCAGATTGTCTCCCTTAATGCGTGACCAGATTTCAAGAACATCTTTCGTCTTATCGCCGAAATCACGAATCATGGCACAACGTTCTACCACCTTACGGTCCGGGTACTGTATCTTGTCAATCTGCAGGCTGTCTGCTCCCGGTCCGAAGAAATAGCTCAAATCCGAATAATAAGTCAGGGTGGTGTCTGTCTTCGCCTCCATGATTTCAGGCGAAGCCACAGCACTCACATAACCGCTCGCTTCCATATTCCGCAAAGCAATGTCGGGACGGCACATAAAGTTGATGAAATAGCTGGCAGCTTCCGGATTGCCGGCATACTTAGGAATCACCCAGCCGTCATACCAGATGTTGCTTCCTTCCCGAGGCACTACATAGTCCAGGTCCACTCCTACCGCATCCGCTTCTTCGATGGCCCATTTGGCATCTCCGCTCCAGGTCATATTGAGCCATGCTTTATTTTTGGTCATCATCTCTTTACCGAAGTCTGCCTCCCAACCGGCTATATTGGGTTTCATCGCCTTGAGGTATTTTTCGGCAATCTCCATTGCACGGGGAGAATAGTCGTTCATCAGATCCTCTACTGTCACCTTGCCTCCGGCCAGATCACGGGCATGTGCGTAAATGATGGCCGTCCCGTACGCATCGCGGTAACTGTCTTTCATCAATATCTTGCCGGCATATTTCCGATCCCAAAGGCAACTCCAACTTTCGGCATCCGCATCGGGAACAAAAGCCTTGTTATACAGTATCCCGGCCGTTCCCCACATGTAACACACGGCATAATGACTGGCAACGCGTCCGGGTTGACTCAACTTATCGATCTGTTCCCGGATATAAGGAGACACGTCATTCATGTAGTCGGGCGAATGGGGAAAAACGGTGTCGATGGGCAACAGCAAGTCTTTCTTCAACATCCGCTCGATGATGTATTCCGAAGGGCATACCACATCAAAATCTTCGTGCCCTTTTTCGATCTTGGTCAACATGATTTCGTTGATATCGAAAGTTTGATAGACAATACGAATATCCTCGCCTGTCTGCTCCTTATAATATGCCTGGAAATCTTCCAGCACTCCGTCGCCGATGTAATCGGCCCAGTTATAAATTTTCAATACCTTTTCGCGGGGCTCACCGGAATTGTAACAACCGGAAAGCATAAACGACGCTGCAAGGCAAAGAGTTATTAACAGCTTATTCATTAACACTTTATACTATTTCTTGATTCTCGTAAATTCTCTTCTATTTTGGTTTAAAACCCAAAGGACGTGGGTTTCAAACCAACGGACACTATCTTTAAAAGCAATGACAGTTGGGGTTTAAACCGGCGGTCTCTCGCTTTAAACGGCGAGGCCGACCAACGTCAGGTATCACTTTTTCTCTTTTCCGGCACGCCGGTTAATGACAATCAGCAAGGCCAGCACCACCACGAAAATAATGGTCGAAAGCGGACGCAGTTCCGGAGTCAGCCCTCCTTTGCGGGCATCGGCATAGATATAGGTGGAAAGTGTCTCGAGACCTTCGTTACCGATCGTAAATACCGTTACTGCAAAATCATCGATAGAAAGTGTCAGCGCAAGCATGAAACCGCTAATCATTCCCGGACGAATCTCCGGAACAATCACTTTGCGGAGTGCCTGCATCGGAGTCGCTCCCAGATCGAGGGCGGCTTCGTAAATATTAGGATTCATCTGCTTGAGACGGGGCAACACGCTGAGTACCACATAAGGAGTACAGAAAGTAATGTGTGCCAGTACAACGGTCGTGTATCCCTGCGATATCCCCAGCGACACAAACAACAGAAACAGTGAAATACCGGTAATAATATCCCCATTCAGGATAGGAATGCTGTTCACAAAGCTGATGGCCTTCCGCGAACGTGCCTTCAGGTTGAAGATGCCGATAGCAGTGATACTCCCCAGCAGGGTGGAAGCCGTAGCTGCAATCAAAGCAATGGTCACAGTATTGATCAGCGCATTCATCAGCGAATGGTGAGTGCCGGTAGTGAACAGTGACGAATACAGTTTTGTGGAGAATCCGGTCCAGTTGCCCAGCACTTTTGCCTCGGTAAAAGAGTAAATCATTATAATCACGATAGGCGAATAGAGCAGCAAAAGCAGAATCCACAAATAGGTCTGAGCGAGAATCTTCTTTACCATAGCCCACCTCCTTCGTTCGTATTATCTTTGTCGTCGGTGCTGAACAGAGAGGTCGCGGCAATCAGCAGCAACATAATCAGCGACAGGGCCGCGCCATAGTTCCACATACTGTTATTGATATTCTCCTGGATTGTGGTACCAAACAGTTTGATATTGTTCATCGTCAACAACTCGGCAATGGCAAAGGTTGAGATAGTAGGCATGAAAACCATCATGATGCCACTCATCACCCCCGGCATGGAAAGCGGAAGCACGGCCTTAAAAAAGACCTGAACGGGATTGGCACCCAGATCCTGCGCAGCCTCAATATAACTGTGATCCATCTTTTGCAAAGTGTTGTAGATGGGGTAAATCATAAATGGTATGAAGTTATAGACCATACCGAATATCAGGGCACCCTCACCGAGCGGAACACTGAAGAAGTCGAACAAGGCTACCGTAGCCAACGTACGTACCAGAATGTTGACCCACATGGGAAGAATAAACAGTACGACCATTGTTTTCGACCGGTTTAGTTTTGCGTTGCTCAGTATCCATGCTGCCGGATAGCCCAGCAGGATACAGACAATGGTGGTAATAATGGCAATACCGATAGAATAGACAAAGGTATTGATAGCTTCGTGGTGCTGAAAAAACTTCGCAAAGTTTTCCAAAGTCAGATGTCCGCTGTCATCGGTGAAAGCATAGACCACGATAAGGAGTAGCGGAATAACGACGAAGATCGCCGAAAAGATAATGTAAGGGAGTGTCCAACTCTTACGTGATGAAAAAAAGACCGATAATCTTTTCACTCTTAACTCTTATTTTATTAGTTCTTAATTACTCTGATACCGTCCGGGGGGATGGTGATACCTACACGGTCGCCATCGTCCCATACGTCGTTCGTATCTACAAACACATTCTCGTCCCAATCCGAAAGCACAGTCAGATGATAATGGTCACCCTTATAAAGGATAAACTTCACCTCTCCGGTCAGTGCACCGTCTTCTTCGTTGTCCTGAAGAATCACGTTGTCGAAACCGACTTCCACCTTCACCTCGCTGCCTGCTTCGATCCCCGTGACAGGAGCACACTCGAAGTTGCATCCCAAAAACTCCACATGGGTTTCGTCGATCAACTTGCCTTCAAAAGTATTGCACACACGCTCTTTCTTCATAATATGAATATCGAACGGCTTCACCAGCAACCCGACGAGAGCCCCGACTTCAAAATGATGATAGTCTTGTACCAGAAATTCATAGCCATTGCAGAGAACCGTCATTTCGTAATGTACGCCTTTAAAGACAGACGATTGCACCACACCGGTCAGTTGCGCCGCTTCCGAAACCGGAAAGATGTAAAGGTCTTCCGGACGGATCACTACGTCCACGGGCATGTTCTCGCCAAAACCTTCGTCTACACACTCGAATTCGGTATTACAGAAACATACCAGTTTGTCGTGGATCATCACTCCGTTCAGGATATTACTTTCTCCGATGAAATCGGCTACAAACGAATTGATAGGCTCGTTATATATATCGATCGGAGTACCAATCTGCTGGATGCGTCCCTCGCTCATGACTACAATCGTATCGCTTAGCGTCAGTGCTTCTTCCTGATCGTGAGTGACATACACAAAAGTGATCCCCAGAGATTTGTGCATCTCCTTCAACTCCATCTGCATGTCTTTACGCATTTTCAGGTCGAGAGCTGCCAAGGGCTCGTCAAGCAGCAACACTTCCGGTTCGTTGACGATGGCACGGGCAATGGCCACACGCTGCTGCTGTCCGCCGGACAGCGAATCTACATCACGATATTCGTAATCGGTCATCCCCACCATCTTCAAAGCGGCTTTTACCTTCTTCTCAATGGTCTGCTTGGGCATTTTCTTCAGTTTCAGCCCAAAAGCGATATTATCATATACATTCAGATGCGGGAACAGAGCGTATTTCTGGAATACCGTGTTTACCGGACGTTTGTGTGGAGGAGTTTGTGTGATTTCTTTCCCCGATATTTTTATCTCGCCTTCCGAAGCTGTCTGGAAGCCGGCGATAAGGCGCAACAAAGTAGTCTTGCCACATCCCGAAGGCCCCAGAATGGTGACGAACTCACCTTTCTTTACATTCAGGGTCACATGATCCAAGGCAGTCTTCTCACCGAAGAATTTAGACACACCGTTCACCTCAATAATGGATTTGCTTTCTTGCATATTCATACTAATTTGGGGTGCAAAGGTACACATTTATCCGATTCGTACATACATGTTAATCTAATATAACAGAGAAATTCTATCCGGAATTAAAAAAACACCTATCTTTGCATAAATATTTATTCACTAAACATACTAAAGCAATGAAAAAGTTAACTTATCTGGCTGTTGCAGCAGTTGCTCTCGGAGTGGCATCTTGTAACACCAACAAACCCGGTTATGTAATAACAGGTACTGTGGAAGGCGCTGCCGACGGAGATACTGTATTTATCCAGGAACGTGTGAACAGACAGTTCAACAAACTGGACACAGCTATCATCGCTAACGGAACATTTACATTCGAAGGCGCACAGGATTCCGTAGTGAACCGCTACATCACTTATTCTAAAGACGGCGACGGAGTCTATGTGGATTTCTTCCTCGAAAACGGTAAAATCAAGGTAAACCTGTCTAAAGACGATAAATCGGCAACCGGTACTCCGAACAACGATGCTTATCAGGAGATACGGAACAAGATAAATGCAATCGACCAGAAACAAGCCGCTATCTATCAGGCTATGGGCGACAGCACATTGACCGATGACCAGAAGATGGCTAAACAAAAAGAATTTTCAGAACTGGAAGAGGCGTACAGCCAGGCTATCAAAGAAGGCGTACAAAAGAATATCACCAATCCGGTAGGTATCATGTTGTTCAAACAAAGCTTCTATGAAAACTCTACCGAGGATAACGACGCTCTGCTGAAACAAATTCCCGCCAACTATCAGAATGACGAAACGATTGTGAAAATCAAGGATATCACTGAAAAGCAGAAAGCTACTGCCGCCGGACAGAAATTCATCGACTTCGAAATGCTGACACCTGACGGAAAACCGGTGAAACTGTCTGACTATGTAGGCAAAGGCAAAGTGGTATTGGTTGACTTCTGGGCAAGCTGGTGTGGCCCATGCCGCCGCGAAATGCCTAACATTGTAGAAGCTTATGCTAAATATAAAGGCAAAAACTTCGAAATCGTAGGTGTATCTCTGGATCAGGATGCCGATAAATGGAAAGATGCCATCAAGAAGCTGAACATCACATGGCCTCAGATGTCCGACCTGAAAGGCTGGCAAAATGAAGGTGCACAGTTGTATGCTGTAAACAGTATCCCCCACACCATGTTGGTGGACGCTGACGGAACGATCCTGGCACGCGGCCTGCACGGCGAAAAGCTTCAGACCAAACTGGAAGAAGTGCTGAATAAGTAATCAGCGGAATACCATATCATAATTCACCACAGATTACACAGATTCACACAGAATAGCTTTAATCTACTGACAACCCATCCTATTTATCTGTGTAAATCTGTGGTGAATATGAATCAGGTACGGGCTTTCGATTTATTTCAGTGAATCGGCATAAGCACAGAGCTTCACAATCTGATCCACATCTTCAAAATTCACCTTATTATCTTCAATATACTTCTCCACCTCCGCACGATGTTTTGAGTAGATTTTGGCAAGTTGCTTAAAGTTACGGAACTGCTTCATTTTATCATCCTTCTCCACCCAATAGACATGGTGCCGATTGCTGACAATAATTTTTTCACCTTCCAGCTTGTAAGACTGTCCGTTGCTCGTTATGGTGCCATAGCTCTGAACTGCCGTTGTTTCCGAACGGGTACCATAAGCCCCCATGGGAGCCTCCTTACGGGCGGTAGCTTTATACTGAACGTAAACCACCGGTTTGGTCGGCAACATTTCTATACCGGCTCCGTTGGATTCGGGATAAAATGTACGTCCCGCTATCTTGATCAGCAGAATATCTCCCGGATTGGCAAGCTCTTTCACCTGCTTATCCTGAGGGTCTATAAAATAAAACTTATTGACTACTATACTGTAGTTCATTTTAGACTTCAATTCGCCTCCGGCTCTCAGGAGCACTTGGGCATCTTCATACTTATCAAACAGGAACGAAGCCGTATCAGCCTGAGCTCTCAATTGCCACAAACTGCACAGTGCAAAAGCAATAAAAATAAAAATCCTTCTCATAATACATCGACTTTAAGCAATAAAGGGCTGTCTTGACAGTATACACTTCAAAACAGCCCTTCAAAATAAATCTGGTAAATCTCTCTTTACTCTACATCAATCAGACGAACCAACGTACGTAGCAGAAGTCTTGACGGTGAGGCAGATCCTGATTTTTCGGGAACATACGGTATGCCACTTTAAAGCTTCCTGCATTCGACAAGCTGTGCTTAGCCTGGAATGTATACAGGTCGCCTTCTTTCTTGATCACACTGAATGGTTCTACCGAATATACATGCTGCTTGCCTTCCGGAGTCGTATAAGTTGTAACCAACTCCAGTCCCACTGCATCGTTCAATCCTTTCTCGTCAACGACAACTGTAATGGTATACTCTTTGCCGCTTTCGATATCGCCTTGTGCAATGTCTGCTTCCCTCTCTTTTGAAACAATCTCGATAGAGTCCCACTTAGCAACGACTTCTTCTTTCCAGGCTGCTATCTCTTTTGCCTTTGCATTGTCATTGGCAGACAGTTCTTTGAAACGTTTAGCTTCCTTGCAGTAGAACTTACTGTAGTAATCGTCGAGCTGACGCTTCATGGTATAGTGAGGAGCGATCTGGGCGATCGAGTTTTTCACACTCTTAATCCAGCCTTCAGAGTATCCCTTCTTGTTGCGTGCATAATACAGCGGCAGGATTTCTGTTTCGAGGATACTGTAGATAGTAGCTGCGTCGAGCTGATCCTGATGTTCCTGGTTCTGATAAGTACGTTTTTCGGTCAATGCCCAACCTGCACCTTCGCGGTAACCTTCAAGCCACCATCCGTCGAGTACAGAGAAGTTCAATACACCATTCATCAACGCTTTCTCACCCGATGTACCGGATGCTTCGAGCGGACGGGTCGGAGTATTCAACCAGATATCAACTCCGGTCACCAGACGACGGGCCAACTGCATATCGTAGTTTTCAAGGAAGATGATCTTACCCAGGAATTCCGGACGCTGAGAGATCTCAACGATTCTCTTGATCAGTCCCTGGCCTGCACCATCGTGCGGGTGAGCCTTACCTGTGAAGAGGAACTGTACCGGATAATCGGGATTGTTAACGATCTTAGACAAGCGTTCCAGATCGGTGAACAACAAGTGAGCACGTTTGTAAGTGGCAAAACGGCGGCCGAAACCGATCAGCAATGCATTCGGATTGATCTTGTCCAACAGCGATACAATGCGTGAAGGATCTCCCTGGTTCTTCAACCACGTTTCACGGAACTGCTTACGGATATAATCCACCAGCTTGTTCTTCATCGTCACGCGAGTCTTCCAGATCTCTTCATCGGGCACATTATAGATAGCTTCCCAGATCTTCGGATTTGACTGATCGTACAGGAAGTTTTCGTTAAAGTATTTAGCATAAAGCTGTTTCCATTCGGTAGCGCTCCATGTGGGGAAGTGTACACCATTGGTCACATAACCCACATGGCTCTCTTCGGGGAAGTATCCCTTCCAGATAGAAGAGAACATCTCCTGAGAAACTTTTCCGTGCAGCCAGCTTACACCGTTCACTTCCTGAGAAGTGTTGCAAGCAAATACAGACATACAGAAACGTTCGCCCTTATCACCCGGATTGTTACGTCCAAGGTCCATCAGGTCGTCCCAGCTGATACCCATCTTAACGGGATATCCGCCCATATATTTACCGAACAAGCCTTCGTCAAAGTAGTCGTGACCGGCAGGCACCGGAGTGTGAACCGTATACAGTGAAGATGCACGAACCAACTCGATAGCCTGGTTGAAAGTCAGGCCGGTAGCTACATAATCGCAGATACGCTGAACATTGATCAGGGCGGCGTGTCCTTCGTTACAGTGATAAATATCTTTTTTGATACCCAATGCCTTCAGTGTCAGCATACCGCCGATACCCAGCAGGATCTCTTGTTTCAAACGGTTTTCCCAGTCACCTCCGTACAGCTGGTGAGTGATAGGACGGTCAAACTCGCTGTTCATTTCATTGTCTGTATCGAGCAGATACAAAGAAACGCGTCCTACGTTCACTCTCCATACATTTGCATGTACGTAGTAATCCATATAAGGCACATCTACTACCAACGGTTTGCCGTCTGCATCCGTCACGCGGTCAATAGGGAGTTGTCCGAAGTTCTGTGCCTCGTAATTGGCAATCTGCTGTCCGTCCATCGACAGGGTTTGTGTAAAGTAACCATAGCGATACAGGAAACCTACTGCACACAGATCTACATTACTGTCCGAAGCTTCTTTCAGATAGTCGCCGGCCAATACACCCAGACCCCCGGAATATATTTTAAGAACATGATTCAAACCATATTCCATGCTAAAGTAAGCCACTGACGGACGTTTGTTATCGGGCGTCACATCCATGTAGTCTCTAAATTTAGCATATACGTCGTTCATGCGTTTCAGGATTACTTTATCTTTTGATAAAGCTTCCAGTTTTTCGTAACTCATACGTTCAAGCAAAAGCACAGGATTCTGACCGGCTTCTTTCCAGAGAGTCGGATCCAAGTCTCTGAAGAGTTCAGTAGCTTCATAATTCCACGCCCACCAAATGTTGCGTGCCAGTTCAGATAGTTTCTCTAATTCCGCAGGAACACGTGACTTTACAGTTACCTCCTTCCAATTCGGAGTATTCACATTACTTACTTTAATTTTCATAATGTTATTGTTTACTTGTTGATGAATAAATACTTAGTTTAGTTGACGTTTCATGGCATTACGCAAGGCGATGTCATAAGCCTCGTAATAATATTTGATGAAATGCTTCCATAGAGCCTGTTCGGCCACAGCCGCAGCTTGTTTGCGGATCTCTTTCACCTCATTATCTGTTTTACCCGAGAACAGTGCGATCGTATCTTTGATACCGTCGGCTACCTCTGAGTAATTATAGTCCGAACGGTGTAACACCTCTACCCCATTATCGATGCCATGCTGATTTTTCAGGCTGTTCACCCAAAGGCCGAAGCCTGCCAGGTCTGTTGTAATAGTAGGTACGCGGAATGCCACACTCTCAAGCGGAGTGTATCCCCAAGGTTCGTAATAAGAAGGATAGACACTCAAGTCTTCTCCCAATATCAGATCATAATATTCTTTGTTCAGGATTCCATCTTTTCCGTCCAGATAGCACGGAACGAAAATCACCTTCACTTTATCTTCCGGACGATTTCCCATACCAAGATATTTGAGCATATCCAGAACTTGGTCGTGGGTCATGTTATGCAGCCAATGGGTAATGAAAGGTACTTCGAGCGGAGTATCGAATTTTTCTTTGCTTTTCAGCCGTGTCTGCAAATCCTCGCGGGGCTCTCCCACCCAACCCGGTACATTGACAAATGCCAGCACGTTCTTCTGCAGGTCCTTGTCCCGGTTCAAACGGTTCAATGATTCCAGAAACACGTCGATCCCTTTGTTCTTAAACTCGTAACGGCCACTGGTGCCGATAATTAATGTGTCATCGTCCATATGGGTACCCAGAAGCTTATTGGCCACATTCAACATCAATGCACGCGCACGTTTGCGCTTACCGGTGAAAGCGCTTCCCTGAGGAACGAAATCGTCCTCGAAACCGTTCATCAATACTACATCGGCGGCTTTATCAAGCAGTTCCTTACACTCGTTGTTGGTGATTTCGCTCACCGTCGTAAAGCAGTCAACGTGATGCGCAGTCTGCTTTTCAATCGAGTGCTTCGACTGCATATTCAGCTCCTGTGCCATCTGATCGCCGTTATAAGCAAACAGATAGTCATATAAAGGTTTATCGTTTCCGGCAATGCTACGGCCGATAGAAGTGGCATGGGTGGTGAAGATGGTTCCTATTTCGGGAACAGCCAATTGCAGATACAGTGCTCCCAGGCCGGTCATCCATTCATGTGCCTGATAAATGACCTTATCATTTTCGGTCAGGTTGTAGCGATAGAAGCTTTCCACCACTTTTCCGGCAGCATACGAAAACATGGATGCTTCGTCATAATCGCCGTAAGCATGCAATGAATCGACCTGAAAGTGATTCCACATTTCAGTATAGATTTCATTCTTTTTTCTCAAAAAAAGGCTGAAAGTCAACGAGAATAACAATGGGTTCACCCGGAATATTCCAACGTCCGACACGGACAGAAAGGTCATCTTTCTTGAGGGCATGTTCTTTCCATGCCGCACAAAGATTGTCAGATTCTATAAACAAGGGATTGTCCTTTCCTTGCCATACATCCGGCCCTATAAAAAATAATTTGTCACGGAAGTTAGTTTGCAACGTATTTGCCCTTGTAGACAAAACAGTATAAATTCCTCCTACCTTGTTGCACACTTCCCAACTGGCTTCGAAGATATAATCGGGGGTTAATAAATCTTTTACCATATAAATGTTTAAAACTCTTTTTATTACGCAGGTGCAAAAGTACGCATTATTTATTGAAAAATAATGCTTTATGCAAAAAATATAAGCAAAATAGCACAAACAAGCGTTTACAACGAGATTTCAGAGCATAAAAAAAGACTTAAGTGTTTTCGGAAAACGCTTAAGTCTTTTCAGAAAACACTTAAACGTTCTGTCGAAAACGCTTAAGTGTTTTTTATAAATCATTAGTTTATGCAAGCGCACTACCGATAAGGAAGGTAGCAGCCAATGCCACGATAGCATAAAGTTCGGGGAACACAGCAAGAATCAATGTGTTGCTGAATACATTGTGGCCTTGTCCGATGGCTGCAATACCATTGGCGCAAACCTGTCCCTGACGGATAGCGGAAAACAGAGCCACCAATCCGAGAGCAATACCCGCACCCAAAACGGCAGAAGCCTGAATGGCGGTAATCTGCGGAGTAAGGATACCGAAAATAGTCTGGAACATAAAGTAACCTGCGAAACCATACAATCCCTGTGTACCCGGAAGAGCTGTCAGTACGAGGAAGTTACCGAATGCACTATCGTTTTTCTTCAATGCGCCGATAGCAGCGTTACCTGCAATAGTCACTCCGTAAGCACTTCCGATGCCTGACAAACCAACCATAACCGCGATGCCAATGTAAGCAATAAACAAATTCATTTCCATAATCTTAATTTTATTTTTTAATTTATTATTCTATTAATTTCTTTTTATTTTCTGAATGGTTTGTACTCTTTGCCACCACCTTCGTAACCGGAATTCTTGAAAAACTCCACGAAGGTCAGACGCATAGGATGAACCATGGCTCCGAGCACATTCATAAAGATATTGATGGCATGGCCGATTACAAAAATCAATACCATCACAATGGGGCCGGCAATCACATTGTCCGGACTCATGCCCACTGCCAAACTATTGAATACGCCGGCAAGGATACCTCCCGACAATCCCAGAGCGAACAAACGGACGTATGACAGAACGTCGCCCAACAGACCTGTCGCCATGTTATAAGAATCCCATAAGCCCAGCCCGATATTCAGGAAGATGTTCTTCCCCGGACTGTTGAACAGGAAAATCATAACGCCGGCAATACCCATGATGATCAAATGAACCGTACTTCCCATCGGCATCACTTTCGGCAACAGTGCCGAGAAGGCTAACGATAGCAAGAGGATGATCCATCCGATTGTAGCAATGGCATACTTGAAGCCAAACTGGATAGTCTGATTGACAGCTTTCAGTACCATGCCGAACAGGATCTGTACCGCACCCAGAATCAGTGAGAGTTGGAACATGTCATTATTATCCATGAAAACGGCACTCTTCAGGCGCTGGATGAACGGCAAGGGCAGATCGTAAATATTGGCTCCGAAAAAAAGTCCCGGTCAGCAATCCGCAGAAGAAAGTGGAAGTTGCCAGTATCTGAATCAGCGAAATGATCGATTTAGCCGACTGACTCAGTTTTTTCGCCAATAGACGATAAGCCGTAGCTCCTACAAACAGGAATAATCCATAACCGGAATCTCCCAGGCAGAGCCCGAAAAAGATCATAAAGAACGGGGCAAAGAACGGGGTCAGGTCCAGTTCATTATACTTGGGCAACATGTAGAGTTTGCAAATGGGCTCGAACCAGGCAAAGAAACCTTTGTTATTCAGTTCGATCGGCACGTTGTCTTCCGGTGTCGGATCTGTGATCTCATAATAAATATGTGCATCGTTCAGATAAGCCTCTATCTCTACCTTGCTGGTAGCAGGGGCCCATCCTTCGAGCAACATCAATTTGTCACCCGCAGTCTGCTCTGTACTCAATACGACTTTTGAAAATTCTATTTCAGTCTGCACCTGTTTCAAAGCCTCCTTCAGCGAAGGGATATCGGTTTCGGACAAAGCGACCAACTTCTTTTCATTCTCTTCAAGTGCGGTCTCTGTATTCGCATACTGCGCCTCGAGCTGGGCCAGTGACTGCGATGGCAGTTTAGCTTGCTCTACATCCAGATCGACTTCCTCCCCGTCCTTGGTCACGGTGATGAAAAAGACTTTTGAGGATATGCGGCAGATGATCATAGCGTTGTATTCCGCTTCCCATTCTTCCTTGTAGTTACCTTCGGAGCAGGTATAGAAGCCGACTACATAACCGGCATCTTTCAAACGCTGTATGCCTTCCGGCTCAAAGTTGCCCCAAGCCTCCAAAGCGTCTTTCTCCTTGCCACAGGTTTGCTGCTGTTGCAACAGTTTACTGTGTTCGGTCTGCAAGGCATCTATTTCATCGAGCACCTGCAAACCACGTTCGGCACTACCGCCATTGGCAGCAATGACCGCATCCTTCTCGTGCTTCTGGTTCTGAAGCAACTTCAATGCGGCGGCCAAACGGGCAGAAAGACGAATATTATCTTGCAGTTCGGCATTCTCCGCCGCTCCCTGCTGCTTCTCTACAATATGGACCACTCCGAGTTCACGAAGACTGTTCAGGAAATCTTCGTACTCCTTATGATAAACCAGGAACGTGAGTTTCTTCATTTTCGTAATCATGCTTCTGCCTCCTTCCTTTTTTCCTGCTGTGACTTCAGAATCTTTTGCGACGACTTAGACAAATTTTCTTCATCTTCCATGAATCGTTTGATCTTGCGCAAAGCATCCTGATACCCCGGTATCTGAACCTTCTCAAAAAGATTCACTTTCTGAGTGGTCTTTTTCCTCGCATGTTCTAACAAGCCCAACTTGGCTAGCGTAAACTCACGCTCTATAGCGGTATGTGCCAACTCCTTAAGCAGGTGTATACCGTCGGCATACCACTTAGGAGCATTAAACAGACTGTACGGACGGATCTCGAAATCCACATTTTCGAGCAAAGGCACCCGTACACCGGCTATTTTCTTGACACCAAGATGAACATCATTTACTTTTATCAATGAGGTGTCAAACTCATTCCAAAGTGCGAACATGGCTTCATAAGCCTGGATTTGTTTTTCCAGCCTTTCCTCCAGATCGGCAGCTTCGCTTTTACAGCGCTTCACTTCCATGCGAAGGGCACTCTCCTTGTTTTTGATAATCGGGAGAGTACGTACCCGCACTTTCAGTTGCTTCTCAAGCTGCTGAAGGGAGGTTTTGTTATATTGAAACTTTATAGCCATCTCGTTTATTTACTATTTTTTCCAATACTGATCTACCAGTTCCTTCTTGATATTTACTTCTTCCGGACGGAAGTATTTGCCGAACAGTCCCCAGGCTACATCGAGCATTTCGGTCGTATCCAGATTGACGTCGATGGCCAGCAACTGATTGGAGTAATCTTTGGCAAAAGCTAAAGTACGTTCGTCATAGTTGGTCAGGTCGAAACCATTTTCCAATTTAGTCTTGGCATTAGCGGCATCGGCATACAAACGCACGGCAGCATTCATCACCTGCGGATGGTCTTTACGGGTTTTCTTACCGGTTACCAACTGTTTCAGACGGGACAATGAACGGAACGGATCGACAATAACCTTACCGATGTCACTGTCACGGCGCAGGAACAACTGTCCTTCGGTGATGTAGCCTGTATTATCCGGCACAGCATGCGTAATATCACCACCGGACAATGTAGTCACGGCAATAATCGTGATGGAGCCGCCATCGGGGAACTGTACAGCCTTTTCGTAGATCTTGGCAAGATCCGAATAGAGCGAACCCGGCATAGAATCTTTCGAAGGAATCTGGTCCATACGGTTTGACACGATAGCCAAAGCATCGGCATACGAAGTCATATCGGTCAGCAGAACCAATACTTTCTGATTGTGCTGTACTGCGAAATATTCAGCCGCAGTCAAAGCCATATCCGGTACCAGCAAACGTTCTACCGGAGGGTTCTCCGTGGTATTCACGAAACTGACGATACGGTCGAGCGCACCGGCATTGGAAAATACATTCTTGAAATACAGGTAGTCATCGTTTGTCATACCCATACCGCCCAGAATAATCTTATCTGTTTCTGCACGTAACGCCACGTTAGCCATCACCTGGTTGAACGGTTGGTCGGGATCGGCGAAGAACGGAATCTTCTGACCGGAAACCAGTGTATTGTTCAAGTCGATACCTGCGATACCGGTTGCAATCAGCTCGGAAGGCTGTTTACGCCGTACCGGGTTTACAGACGGCCCTCCGATCGGTACCTCCTGCCCTTCGATCTCCGGTCCTCCGTCGATAGGATCACCGAAAGCGTTGAAAAAACGTCCGGCCAGTTGCTCGCTCACTTTCAGCGTAGGCGATTTACCCAGAAATACAACTTCGGCATTGGTCGGGATACCTTCCGTACCCTCAAACACCTGCAAAGTCACTTCGTCACCGGCAATCTTTACAACCTGAGCCAGTTTACCATTCACAGTGGCCAACTCATCATATCCTACCCCTGTAGCTTTCAGCGAACAGGTGGCCTTGGTAATCTGAGTAATCTTAGTATATATTTTTTGAAATGCTTTTGTAGCCATGTTATTATTTACAATTTAGTTTCAATCTACTATTTGACACTTCTCTCGGCAACCAACTCCTCCAATTGCTTCTGGAAACCTTCATATTGTTCCGACTTGAACTTCGAATAGTTCATTTGCTTGCAGATGTTAATCATCTTCTTGAAGTAATCCATAACCTCATTAAAGTTATCAAACTCAAATTCCGTATGACAGATGTCTATCACCATATTCAAGATAGCCTCCTGACGCTCCATCGGAGTCACGGCATCAATCTCGTCGAACGCATCCTGCTGCAAGATAACGAAGTCTATCAACTCGGACTTCCAGAAGATTACGTGATACTCTACCGGTACACCGTCATCACCCAGGATATTGATCTGCTCGGCAATCTCCTTACCGCGTTGCAAGCGAGTTTTGATTTCGTTCACCTTACCGATCCACTCATCATTGATATGCTCGGCAATGTATGCTTCAAATTCAGGATATTCGATATACTTGGAATAAGAATCGATCGGATTTACAGCCGGATAACGCTTCTTATCGGCACGATCCTGCTCCAGAGCATAGAAACAACGGGCTACCTTCTTGGTGTTCTCTGTCACCGGCTCCTTCAAGTTACCACCGGCAGGTGATACTGTACCGATAAAGGTAATAGAACCGCTCTCGCCGTTATTCAGTTTCACGTAGCCTGCACGGCCATAGAAGTTAGAAATGATTGAGGACAGGTCCATCGGGAATGCATCCGGTCCGGGCAACTCCTCCATACGGTTCGACATCTCACGCAATGCCTGCGCCCAACGGGAAGTGGAGTCTGCCATCAGCAGGACTTTCAATCCCATGGCACGATAGTATTCGGCAATCGTCATGGCCGTATACACAGAAGCTTCACGCGCTGCTACCGGCATGTTCGATGTATTTGCGATAATAATGGTACGCTCCATCAGCTTACGTCCCGTGTGCGGGTCCACCAATTCCGGAAATTCGGTAAAGATTTCCACAACTTCATTTGCACGCTCCCCACAAGCAGCGATAATCACGATATCGGCTTCGGCCTGTTTTGAAATGGCATGCTGAAGTACCGTCTTACCCGTACCGAACGGACCGGGAATAAATCCGGTACCGCCTTCCACTATCGGATTGACAGTATCGATCACACGCACACCGGTTTCAAGCAACTTGAACGGACGCGGTTTTTCTTTATAATTCGTCATAGCCCGCTTCACCGGCCATTTCTGGATCATATTCACTTCAACGGTATTTCCTTCTTCGTCCACCAAAACTGCAACCACATCTTCAATCTTGTAATCGCCTTCGGGAACAATCGACTTCACCGTGCAAACACCTTTCTGAGTGAAAGGCACCATAATCTTCAATGGCTGGAAGTTCTCGTCCACCTGTCCTAACCAGGCAGATGCTTCCACTTTATCCCCCACACTGACAAGGGGAACAAAATGCCATACACTTCCTTTATCCAACGGATAAGTATATTGTCCTCTCTTCAGGAATACTCCATCCATCTTATCAAGGTCGTTTTGCAGACCATCATAATTCTTTGATAACATACCGGGACCTAAAGTCACTTCAAGCATGTGTCCGGTAAATTCGGCCTCGGCTCCCACTTTCAGTCCACGAGTACTTTCGAACACCTGGACATATACATGTGTACCTACGACCTTAATCACCTCCGCCATTAATTTGTCTCCGCCGGTTGAGATATAACAGATCTCATTCTGAGCTACCGGCCCATCAACGACGAGGGTCACCATGTTGGCAATAACGCCACTAACAGTTCCTTTTGTTGCCATATATTTTTTTAGTTTATTTATCCGAGTTTGGCAGTATTACCTGAATTCAGCAGGAATCTGCACTTCATTCTTCAGTGACTCTATGATACTTCGGAACAATTGATTGCCTCTTTCCTTATCCAGAGAGATCCAACGTTCAATCATTTCCAGTTTCAACAGAAAAGCAAAAATACGTTCGATAGTGAAATAATCGAAGAAGATAGCATCTTCCATCCAGTTCCACCGCAAAGCATCCAGCTTTTTCTCACGTTCCACCAGTTCTGTTATTTCGCTGATTTTCACCAACTGGTCAAGAAAGTCCACTTCGCCCGACAGTCCGAAATCTCTGGCTCCGGAAGTCCGCAATGCCTCACAGATCTCCGTATCACCCACAATATTGCAGGCAATATCCCATTTATATTTACGCGCAGTCAATGCTACGAGAATATTGTTAATAGTGAGATTAAATTCAAACCAGGAAGCCACAAACTTATTTCCACACTTCATCGCATAATCATAATAAAGTGCAGCCAGATGATCTTCCAATAAAACAGCATTCTCTGCCGGAGTATTAAAATAAGCGGAAATGAAAGTAGCAAGATAAGTGGGAAACTCCTTGGCACTGACTTCTCCTCCCTCTTTAAGGGTAGAAATATATTCCGCCAGTTCCTCCGCGGAAAAATTTCCCCGAGTATCAATAGCGGCTTCCTTATCTTTCAAGAGCTTCAGCACATTGGCATTGTCAAACTTCAAATAAAACAGATCAATCAATTTCTGATCTGAAACTGACAAGCCCGTGTAAATTTCCGTTTTAAAATCAGCTACTGTATAGCTCAGCTTGCTGTCCTCAAGTGTGAGTTCCGGCAAACCGGCTACCAAGTAATAATATTTACTCATAACGCATCCCTTTAGAATAACATTTCTACCAACTGAGGACGCAGGAATGCTTTAAAGTAATTCATAAATTCCTCTTCTCCGAAATTCACTTTATATGAACCGTCTGCAGGAGATACGGAAAACAATGCCTTTATGCCATTCACTTGTTCTATGGTAACACCTTTATCTAACAATGCTTTAGCATTGGCAGCAAAATACTTTTTCAAAGACTCCGCATCAGAAGTTGAGATGATAATCGGTTCGTCTACACTCCATTTAGAAGCCAGAGCTACGATAAATGCATTCAGAAAATCTTTATTTTGTGCAAACTCCTTTACCGGTGCAGTCACAATCTTGTCAGTCACCATAGTGGCTATTTCCGATTTTAAAGCATTCACAGCCTGACCGGCAAAAAGTTTCAGTTCTGATTTGGTGTTTTCTGTCAGTTCGTCGGCAGATTTACGAGAGGAGGCAATAATTGATTCAGCTTCTTTATGGGCATCTTCAACAATTTTTTTAGCTTCTTCCTGAGCATTCGCAATAAGACGGCGGGCCTCTTCATTACCTTTTTCCACGCCTTCACGATAAATCTTATCGGTCAACTCTTGAATTTTGTTTTCCATATTCACGGACTATTTAGAAGTTTATATTATAATATCTAAGTGTTTCTTATCAGATTCTCGCCAAAAGTACAAAATTCAATCTGATAATAAAAGAGAAAAGAGCAAGAAAACTGTTCATTATCAAGAAAAGAATCGTCAAAAAGTAAAGGATATGACGATACGGACACATTTATCTTCACGTTTCATCTTTTAAGGCAACGGCAAAGATAAGGAGCCTGATAATACATCAAAGACATAATTATGATAAAGCCGGAAAACTGAAGGTTGAATCTGGAATATACCGGATGAACCAAGAAAGAGGTGGTCGGGAATCCTTGTTAAACAGGGTATGGCATAAAACAAGTCATCCCCTCCGGTCTTTCGACCGAAGGGGATGAACCATCTGAAAAAAACGGCGACTACCTACTCTCCCACTGTTACGCAGTACCATCGGCGTGATCAGGCTTAACTTCTCTGTTCGGAATGGGAAGAGGTGGAACCCTGATGCTATAGTCACCTGAATAAGGTAGACATAATGTACAAAAGTAAATTCAGCGGTCTATTATATAAATAGTGAAGCTAAACGGATATATAAACCATTGAAGGCGGATAAAAGAAAGTCATCGGGCAATTAGTAACGCTCGGCTGTGATGTTACCACCTGTACACCTGCGTCCTATCAACGTTGTAGTCTACAACGACCCTAAAAGAAATCTAATCTTGTGGCTGGCTTCGTACTTAGATGCTTTCAGCACTTATCCAATCCCGACTTAGATACCCGGCAATGCACCTGGCGGCACAACCGGTAAACCAGAGGTCAGTCCAACACGGTCCTCTCGTACTAGTGTCAGAGCCACGCAAATTTCATACGCCCACGATAGATAGAGACCGAACTGTCTCACGACGTTCTGAACCCAGCTCGCGTGCCACTTTAATGGGCGAACAGCCCAACCCTTGGGACCTTCTCCAGCCCCAGGATGTGACGAGCCGACATCGAGGTGCCAAACCCCTCCGTCGATATGAGCTCTTGGGAGGGATCAGCCTGTTATCCCCGGAGTACCTTTTATCCTTTGAGCGATGTCCCTTCCATACGGAAACACCGGATCACTATGCTCTAGTTTCCTACCTGATCGACTTGTAAGTCTCCCAGTCAAGCGCCCTTATGCCATTACACTCTACCGCCGGTTACCAATCGGCGTGAGGGCACCTTTAGAAGCCTCCGTTACGCTTTTGGAGGCGACCACCCCAGTCAAACTACCCACCAAACAGTGTCCTCGCACCAGCGAGTTAGAACTCAAATAACCAAAGGGCCGTATTTCAACAGCGACTCCACAAACACTGGCGTGCCTGCTTCAAAGTCTCCGGCCTATCCTACACATCAATTACCCAAATTCAATGTTAAGCTATAGTAAAGGTTCACGGGGTCTTTTCGTCCCATCGCGGGTAATCGGCATCTTCACCGATACTACAATTTCACTGAGCTCACGGTTGAGACAGTGTCCAGATCATTACACCATTCGTGCAGGTCGGAACTTACCCGACAAGGAATTTCGCTACCTTAGGACCGTTATAGTTACGGCCGCCGTTTACTGGGGCTTCAATTCAATGCTTCTCTTGCGATGACATCTCCTCTTAACCTTCCAGCACCGGGCAGGTGTCAGGCTGTATACGTGATCTTTCAATTTTGCACAGCCCTGTGTTTTTGTTAAACAGTTGCCTGGACCTATTCTCTGCGCCCTCCCGTCACCGGGTAGGGACCCTTTATCCCGAAGTTACAGGGTCAATTTGCCTAGTTCCTTAACCGTGATTCACTCAAGCGCCTGAGTATATTCAACCCGACTACGTGTGTCCGTTTACGGTACGGGTACCTATAAGATTAAGTTTAGCGGATTTTCTTGGGAGTATGTTTACACGCACTATTACCGTTTTCCGAGGAAATTGGTATACTATCAGGTTCGACTCTTATCCCGGATTTGCCTGGGATAATCAACATCTACACCCTTTAACGGACTATTCCGTCAGTCCGCGGCGTTGTCACTCCTCCGTCTCCACATCACTCTTATAGGTAGTACAGGAATATTAACCTGTTCTGCCATCGGCCTCACCGTTCGGCTGAGCCTTAGGACCCGACTAACCCTGATCCGATTAGCGTTGATCAGGAAACCTTAGTCTTGCGGCGAGGGGGTTTCTCACCCCCTTTATCGTTACTTATACCTACATTTGCTTTTCCACACGCTCCAGTAAAGCTCACGCTTCGCCTTCAACGCTGAGTGGAATGCTCCCCTACCGATCCATTAGGATCCCATAGCTTCGGTAAAACACTTATGCCCGATTATTATCCACGCCAAACTCCTCGACTAGTGAGCTGTTACGCACTCTTTAAATGAATGGCTGCTTCCAAGCCAACATCCTAGCTGTCTTAGCAATCTGACTTCGTTAGTTCAACTTAGTGTTTATTTGGGGACCTTAGCTGATGGTCTGGATTCTTCTCCTTTAGGACATGGACCTTAGCACCCATGCCCTCACTCCTGAGATAGAACTAATGCGCATTCGGAGTTTATCAAGACTTGATAGGCGGTGAAGCCCTCGCATCTTATCAGTCGCTCTACCTCACATTAGTAACTCTCAAGGCTGCACCTAAATGCATTTCGGGGAGTACGAGCTATCTCCAAGTTTGATTAGCCTTTCACCCCCACCCTCAGGTCATCCGGAAGCTTTTCAACGCTTATCGGTTCGGTCCTCCAGTTAGTGTTACCTAACCTTCAACCTGCCCAAGGGTAGATCACTTGGTTTCGCGTCTACTCCTTCCGACTATCCGCCCTGTTCAGACTCGCTTTCGCTTCGGATCCACATCTCAAGATGCTTAACCTTGCCGGAAAAAGTAACTCGTAGGTTCATTATGCAAAAGGCACGCCGTCACAGCTTAAGCTGCTCCGACCGCTTGTAGGCGCATGGTTTCAGGGACTATTTCACTCTTCTATTCGAAGTGCTTTTCACCTTTCCTTCACAGTACTGGTTCGCTATCGGTCTCTCGGGAGTATTTAGCCTTACCGGATGGTCCCGGCTGGTTCACGCAGAATTCCTCGTGCTCCGCGCTACTCAGGATACCACTACGCTTCGGTTACCTTAGAATACCGGGCTATCACCGTCTATGGCACGACTTTCCAGTCGTTTCTTCTCAATAACTGTCTTGCGAGAGCGTGGTCCTACAACCCCACACATGCCGTAACATGGGTGGTTTGGGCTAATCCCCGTTCGCTCGCCACTACTAGGGGAATCATTATTTATTTTCTTTTCCTGCAGGTACTAAGATGTTTCAGTTCCCTGCGTTAGCCTCCAACCAAGTTGGATGACATTCCTTCAGAATGCCGGGTTGTCCCATTCGGAAATCTTCGGATCAAAGGTCATTTGCACCTACCCGAAGCTTATCGCAGCTTATCACGTCCTTCATCGCCTCCGAGAGCCAAGGCATCCGCCATGCGCCCTTATTTACTTTCTTTTATCGCCAGATTCATCTCCTTTTCTTAAAAAGGATCTGAACCAAATGGTTCGATATATACTTTAGCTCTTACTAAATTTACTTTTTCTGTACATCATGTCAAAGATCGTTTGATTACACGCAAGCCTGTTAGGTCGCGGTATCGGAGTGGAGAATAACGGATTCGAACCGTTGACCCTCTGCGTGCAAGGCAGATGCTCTAGCCAGCTGAGCTAATCCCCAATCATACAAGATAAAATATCTATCTGTTGGTAGTCCCAGGCAGAGTTGAACTGCCGACCTCTACATTATCAGTGTAGCGCTCTAACCAACTGAGCTATAGGACTAGTTCAACCGTGTCCTGTTTTAGACTCGGCTTCTGTTTTTCTCTTGTTTATCTCTATCTATATTGCTATAGATGGTTGATCTATATTCTATAAATAAACAAGTACCAGTAGTACAATTTAGAACCAATGAACGTCGTTTTCAACATCGCTCCAGAAAGGAGGTGTTCCAGCCGCACCTTCCGGTACGGCTACCTTGTTACGACTTAGCCCCAGTCACCAGTTTTACCCTAGGACGATCCTTGCGGTTACGTACTTCAGGTACCCCGGCTCCCATGGCTTGACGGGCGGTGTGTACAAGGCCCGGGAACGTATTCACCGCGCCGTGGCTGATGCGCGATTACTAGCGAATCCAGCTTCACGAAGTCGGGTTGCAGACTTCGATCCGAACTGAGAGAGGATTTTGGGATTAGCATACGGTCACCCGCTAGCTGCCTTCTGTACCCCCATTGTACGTGTGTAGCCCCGGACGTAAGGGCCGTGCTGATTTGACGTCATCCCCACCTTCCTCACATCTTACGACGGCAGTCTCTCTAGAGTCCTCAGCATAACCTGTTAGTAACTAAAGATAAGGGTTGCGCTCGTTATGGCACTTAAGCCGACACCTCACGGCACGAGCTGACGACAACCATGCAGCACCTTCACAGCGGTGATTGCTCACTGACATGTTTCCACATCATTCCACTGCAATTTAAGCCCGGGTAAGGTTCCTCGCGTATCATCGAATTAAACCACATGTTCCTCCGCTTGTGCGGGCCCCCGTCAATTCCTTTGAGTTTCACCGTTGCCGGCGTACTCCCAGGTGGAATACTTAATGCTTTCGCTTGGCCGCTTACTGTATATCGCAAACAGCGAGTATTCATCGTTTACTGTGTGGACTACCAGGGTATCTAATCCTGTTTGATACCCACACTTTCGAGCATCAGTGTCAGTTGCAGTCCAGTGAGCTGCCTTCGCAATCGGAGTTCTTCGTGATATCTAAGCATTTCACCGCTACACCACGAATTCCGCCCACCTCTACTGTACTCAAGACTGACAGTATCAACTGCAATTTTACGGTTGAGCCGCAAACTTTCACAACTGACTTACCAGTCCACCTACGCTCCCTTTAAACCCAATAAATCCGGATAACGCTCGGATCCTCCGTATTACCGCGGCTGCTGGCACGGAGTTAGCCGATCCTTATTCATATAATACATACAAAACAGTATACATACTGCACTTTATTCTTATATAAAAGAAGTTTACGACCCATAGAGCCTTCATCCTTCACGCTACTTGGCTGGTTCAGGCTAGCGCCCATTGACCAATATTCCTCACTGCTGCCTCCCGTAGGAGTTTGGACCGTGTCTCAGTTCCAATGTGGGGGGACCTTCCTCTCAGAACCCCTATCCATCGAAGGCTTGGTGAGCCGTTACCTCACCAACAACCTAATGGAACGCATCCCCATCCTTTACCGGAATCCTTTAATAATGAAACCATGCGGAATCATTATGCTATCGGGTATTAATCTTTCTTTCGAAAGGCTATCCCCGAGTAAAGGGCAGGTTGGATACGTGTTACTCACCCGTGCGCCGGTCGCCAGCAAAGAAAGCAAGCTTTCTTCCTGATGCCCCTCGACTTGCATGTGTTAAGCCTGTAGCTAGCGTTCATCCTGAGCCAGGATCAAACTCTTCATTGTAAAAGTATTGTTATATATCCCATAAGGGATGATATTAGCTCTGTTCAGGATGTCGAAAATTTATTGACGGTCATTTTTTACATACCTATATAATAAGTATTGACGGTTCTAAATTTGACTTGTACTACTTGTATTGTTTATCAATGTTTCAAAGAACTCTTCTTTTTTAATTTCTGCTTCGTTTCAAAAGCGGGTGCAAAGGTAAGGGGTTTATTTTAAACTGCCAAATATTTTGGGAAGTTTTTTTTTCAATGCCCGTCTTTTATTTCCAAGCCTCTCTGTGCGAAAGGGAAAGAAGTGTCGGACAAAGGCCCTCGCTCTGCGAATCGGACTGCAAAGATAACGACTTTTATAATAATGATCCAAATAAAAAGGAAATTATTTTTGTTATTCTTTAAGGCAAATCCTACGCCGTTGCAACATGTCAAAATCTAAAGACTTTCCGTCTCTTGGAAAGCGGATGCAAAAGTACGGGATTATATGATACGAGACAAATATAAAAGGGGATTTTTTTGAATAAATTTTGCATGGAAGCGTAAAGGGCTGAGGGAGAGGACGGTTCTGATAATTGATTATGGAAAAGGAAAAGGCCGGGGAAGAAAAGGGACACATTATTATATTATATAGGGGGAATTTATCGGGGAGAGGGAAAAGGGGGATTGTTGCGAAAGGGAGGGAAAGGAGATGCAGAAGGGAGGGGAATTTACCGAGAAAGGGAGGAAAAGGGGCATTTCGGGGAAGAGAAAGGGATGTTTCGGGGAAGGGAAAGAGACGTTTCGGGGAGGAAAATCGCGGAGGGAATTGGGATCGGGAGAGAGATAAACTAAAAAGCAGGCGGAGAATTGAGGGAAGATGGACGGGAATTGAACGGAAATTGAGCAGGGATCAGACAGGAATCAAACGCAAATCAAACAAGAATGGAACGGAATCTTGCGTTAACATTGTTAATGCGATTGGAGAGACCTTTATTTCAGAGATGGAAAGGACAAAGCTTTTGCTTCTAAAAGACTTGTTCTTTGAAGACAAAAGACTTGTTTTAACAGTGCGTTAAATCAAGTAATGGGAAGAGAGGAAACAAGAGGTATAAAAGCATTGAGGATGAAGACGATAGAAAAGGAAGGAAGTGTTTGCCGAGAAAAAGGATAAGCGACGGGCCGAAAGGGATAGTTGCGATTATAGCAAGTATAATGCAATTAGAGTAAGTATAATGCGATTAGAGTAAGTATAAATACGATGAAAGATAAGTATAAGATGCGATGAAAGCAAGTATAAATGCGATGAAAGCAAGCGCCGGGGCAATCCGGAAGAACACATTTACGATCCGGGAAGTTTCGTTGTACAGGATTTTCACAAGTGAAATTTGGGGCGAAAACGGGCGGATCCTACCTTTTAAACCAAAGAGGCTTACCTTTTAAACCAAGGAGGGCTAGCTTTTAAACCAAGCCCCCTTACCTTTTAAACCAAAGGGGTGCTGGTTTAAAAGGTAAAAAGAGGGCCACACAGAGGGTTATGGGGCCGTTTTTCGAAAAAAAGAGAAATGGTCAGAGGAAAAGAAGAAATAAGGGAATGTACGAATTTGAGAAGAGATAAAGATGTGTCAACATTCGTATTCGACACAGAGATTACATAGGATTACACAGGTTTACACCCACGCATAGTATGGGCTGTCAGTGGATGACTCGTTCTCAGGCGATGATACTTATCAGTATCCTCTTTTTTACAAATATACGTCTGTTCCCTTGAAAGACAAACGCTATACCCCAAAATCTTTGAGCTGAAGTGCAAGCTGAACCGAGCGGCTATTACTTGTATTACATGAAACGAAAATAGTGAAACTCCCATCGCCTTCGCAGTGTGCCCCTAGCGGGGCTAAACGATAACTTGGAATTTCACTATCTTGTTTGCGAACATCCGATTAATTATTCAAAAACCAATCGTTATGACGTTTATATTTCCTTTTCCAATGCATCTCTTGAATAGCTTCCGACATGGCCATAGCATATTCCCGTGAATGGATAAAGACCGCCAAATCGGTGCGACCGGAAGGTGCAAGGCGTCACGAAGATATGAATGAATTCGATGTGTACGAATATGATATATGGGTGCAGCCTCAATCCGCAGTGCACTATTTACGACTCTTTCACCAACTGCCCCATAGCCCATACCGCCTTGACGTTCAGATCACGATCCAGAATCAGAATATCCGCATCTTTATCCTTCTGGAGAGATCCTTTACGGTCATAAACTCCCATAATACGGGCAGGAGTCTCAGAAGCCATACGTATGGCATCTGCCAGGGGAATATCAGCCTTCACCATCGTACGTACCAACTGATCCATGGTAGCAATACTACCTGCCAAGGCCGAACGGTCGGCAAGCTTGCACACACCGTCTTCTATAATAATACGGGGATCGTCGATCGCCTTACCTTCAGCAGCCGCATATGAAAGCGCGTCGGTCACCAGACAAGTATGCTCCACACCCTTCAGCTTATAAGCCAGTTTCAAAATAGTGGAAGGCAAATGAATGCCGTCAGCAATCAGCTCGATAGTCATGCCATCGGTCAGGTAGACGCTCTCAACCGTTCCCTCGTATTTATATTCGCGACGCTTATGAAAGCCCGGCATTGCATTGTAGAAGTGCGCAGCATGTGTAAATCCCGCCTCGTATGCTTCCTTTATGCCATCATATTCGGCTTCCGTATGCGAAACAGCTCCTACAATTCCCTTCGACTTCAGATAACGTGCAAAGTCAAGTGCTCCGGGCAGTTCGGGAGAGGCATCCCAACGCTTGATGCAATCGGTGCTTTCAAGCAAAGAGGTGTATTCTGCCACATCGACTTCTTTCACTTGGTTTGCAAACTGTTCTCCCGCCATCTTACGGTTCAGGTAAGGGCCTTCCACATGTAAGCCGAGTATCGGGCTATCGGGTTCGGCCATCAGTTTTTCGCATATATCTACAGCTTTGCGTATTTCGGAGAACGGAGAAGAAGAAAGTGTCGGGAAAAAGCTGGTGGCACCGTGCTTCATGTGTGCAGCTATCGCCGTACGGAAAGCCTCTTCGGTACATTCTGTAAAATCGTGTCCTCCCCCACCATGGGCATGCATACAAACAAAGCCGGGAACAATATACATTCCTCTGGCATCCACCAGATTGGCACCGATCAGCGCCAGGTCGCAATTAGTTACTTCCAGAATTTTTCCATCTCTCATCAACACAGAACCTTCGTTCAACCAACCTTGCGGAGTAAATATGCGTCCATTGATAATTTGAGTCAACATGATAAATTATAGTATTAGAGATTTATACTCGTGTTATTTTTGTTTATTGGAAACAAAATTAGACACTTCTGTTGAGATAGAAAAATAAAATAGCTTTTCTTTTCAGTTTTATTTCAGAAATAAGCCTTTTCTTTGCAGGTAGAAATAAAAAGCCCTATGAAAATATTAATTATCGAAGACGAACCCTCACTGAGGGAACTGATCCAGCGTTCGCTCGAAAAAGAACGCTATGTAGTGGAAGCTGCCGCAGACTTCCAGTCGGGATTACGCAAGATAGAGGACTACGATTACGACTGTGTCTTGCTGGACATTATGTTGCCTGACGGCAATGGGCTGAACCTGCTGGAGCAACTGAAAAAGATGCGTAAACGGGAAAACGTAATTATCATCTCGGCCAAAGACTCCCTGGACGATAAAGTACTGGGACTGGAACTGGGTGCCGACGACTATCTGCCCAAACCCTTTCACCTGGCCGAATTAAATGCCCGCATCAAAAGTGTGATCCGACGCCAGCGCCGCGACGGAGAAATGGACATACGCCTGGCCAACATACGTATTGTCCCCGATACATTCCAGGTATTCGTAGATGACAAGGAAATAGAATTAAACCGCAAAGAGTATGATATCCTTCTCTACTTTGCCAACCGTCCCGGACGACTGGTAAACAAAAACACGCTTGCCGAATCGGTGTGGGGAGATCATATCGACCAGGTAGACAATTTTGATTTCATCTATGCGCAAATCAAGAACCTGAGAAAGAAACTCAAAGATGCCGGTGCCTTGGCAGAACTGAAGGCTGTATATGGATTCGGCTACAAAATGACTGTTGAATAAAAAAAGACCCTACCTCCATGAAGTTGATATACCGCATTATCATCCGCATCGCACTCATGCTGACAGTTGTTCTCGGGGCATGGGCTGTATTTTTCTATATAGCCGTAATAGATGAAGTGAACGACGAAGTAGACGACTCTCTGGAGGATTACTCGGAAACCATCATTATCCGTGCCCTGGCCGGAGAAGAACTGCCCTCGAAAAACAATGGGTCGAACAATCAATACTATCTTAGAAAAGTAAGCAAAGAGTATGCCGACGAACGCGAAGATATCTGCTACAAAGACTCCATGGTCTACATTGTGGAGAAGGAAGAGACCGAACCGGCACGCATACTGACCACCTTATTCAAAGATGACGAAGGACAATATTACGAGCTTACCGTATCGACACCGACGATCGAGAAGGACGACCTGAAAGACGCCATGCTGGGATGGATTATTTTTCTGTACATCGTCCTGCTGCTCACCATCCTGATTGTCTGCATCTGGATATTTCACCGCAGCATGAAGCCACTTTACAACCTGCTGCGCTGGCTGGATGCCTACAGGATAGGTCGTCCCAATCGCCCTTTGAAGAATGAAACGCAAATTACGGAGTTCAGGAAGCTGAACGAGGCAGCCATCCGCAACGCGGAACGAAGCGAGCACATCTTTGAACAGCAAAAGCAATTCATCGGCAATGCTTCACACGAAATGCAAACACCGTTGGCCATCTGTCGGAATCGCCTGGAAATGCTGATGGAAGACGACTCCTTGTCTGAAGCACAGTTGGAAGAGCTGATAAAAACGCACCAGACCCTGGAGCATATCACTAAGCTCAATAAATCGCTGCTGTTACTGTCCAAAATAGATAACGGACAATTCTCCGATACCCGAACGGTGGAGTTCAACAGCATGCTCAAGCGATATATAGAAGATTATAAAGAAGTATACGGCTATCGGGAAATTGAGCTGACGCTGGATGAACAGGGAATATTCCGGGCGGAGATGAATGAATCGCTGGCAGTAGCCCTGATAACGAACCTGCTCAAAAATGCGTTTGTACACAACGTAGACGGTGGGCATATCCGGATTGAAATAACCGGTCATAGCATGACCTTCAGGAATAGCGGCGCAGGCCGCCCCCTGGATGCGACCCATATCTTTGAACGATTCTATCAGGGAAGCAAAAAGGAAGGTTCGACCGGACTGGGACTTGCCATAGCCGACTCCATCTGCAAATTACAGCATCTCACACTCAGGTATTATTTTGAGAAAGATGAACACTGTTTCGAATTGCGGAAGAACAATTTCACCACAGATTACGCAGATTAACACAGAACGAATTTAATCCACTGAGAACCGGCGACATTCATCTGCGCAAACACGTGTAATCTGTGGTGGATACGACTCCCCGGCACACCTGCCTGTACAAATCATTTTCATACCTGTTGCGAGAAGGACTTCCCGCTCAGCGTTAAATATTGTGTAAATATACAGTATAAGTCCAACCGGATGAACAAGAGTAATCAAACTTTTATTTAGAAAAAAGTATCAAAATGGAGAGAATTCCCAATTCTTTTCAGAATCGACCTTCATCTTTGCATTATAAATTAATTGCTAAAAATAAAAACCAATAAAAAAAAGACGATTATGAAAAAGTTACTTCTTTTATTCGTATGCCTGTTCACTCTGCAAACCATCGCAAGAGCGGACGATGATAAACCGATTCAAGTAAGCCAGATGCCGCAGAAGGCACAGCAGTTCATCAAACAACACTTTGCCGGCAGCAACATTGCCATGGCCAAAGTTGAAAGCGATTTCTTACAGAAAAGCTACGATGTCATCTTCACCGACGGCAACAAAGTAGAGTTCGACAAGAAAGGAAACTGGACTGAAGTAAATTGCAAATTCAGTGTAGTGCCACAGGGCATCATCCCCTCTCCTATCCAAAAATATACAGCCACTAATTATCCGGACGCTAAAGTTCTGAAAATAGAACGCGATAAAACGGATTATGAAGTGAAACTATCCAATGGTTGGGAACTAAAATTTGACTCTAAATTTAATTTAATCGATATTGATAACTAAAAAAGTATAGTAGATATGAAATTGAAAATGTATTTTCTTCTTCTAGCACTGGGTGCCCTGGGATTACAAAGCTGTAATGACGATGACGATCATCTGTCTTCCGTGCCCACGGAACTGAAAAACGCATTTACCGAAAAGTATCCGTCTGTCAGCAACGAAAAGTGGGAAACAAAAGGCAACTATTACATAGCGGAATTCCGTCAACAGAACTACGAAACCTCGGCCTGGTTTACTCCGAACGGAATATGGCAAATGACAGAGACCGACCTCCCTTATCAGGCTCTGCCGGCAGCTGTGAAGAGTGCATTCGAAAGCAGTGAATACGCCAAGTGGAAAGTAGACGATGTGGACATGTTGGAACGTCCGGACATGGAGAAGGTATACGTCATCGAGGTAGAGTCCGGAAAGCAGGAATTCGACCTGTATTACTCGGAAGAGGGCATCCTGGTGAAAAGCGTTGCGGATACGGACAACGATTCAGAGAACTATCTGCCTGCCGAGATTCCGGCAGCCATTGAGACCTTTATCAAAAAGCAATATCCAAACGCACGCCTGGTCGAAATCGAAGTGGAGCACGGGATGACTGAAGTAGACATCATCGACGGTAATATCAGTAAAGAAATTGTATTCAACAGCTCTAACGAATGGATATCTACTTCTTGGGACGTACGCCGCAACGAACTACCGAAAACAGTGACCCATGCGATCGCTTCTTCAGAGAAATATGCGGGATATCAAATCGATGACGCAGACTTTGTTGAAACACCCGAAGGAGAATATTATCTGGTTGAACTGGAAAAAGGAGAATTGGAAGTGAAAGTAAAGGTGAACGCTGAAGGAGAGTTTATCTGATAAACAAAGAGGTGTGTCATCATTCACCACAGATGACACACCTCTTTGCTTTTTCTAATTCTTATACCAACCGGTATCCGCCCAACCGGATACCTTATACCATTCAGTCTGCTGGTAAGAAGCATTCAACGACGGAGCGGACATACGGGGAATATAGGTAGAAAGCCCTTTCGCATCCTGATTCATCGTGAACATCCCGGCGTAGGCAGAATAGTTGCGGGGAGTGGATTTCCAGTAAACCATTACCTTATCGAACGCCTCCCGCCAACTATCATAATCGCCGTTCCCTGCAGTTATCTGATAGATGAACCGATCTAAATCATAATAATATTGCTTATCAGTGCGGCGATCATAACACATCACTCCGGAAAGATCAAAATTCTGTTTCCCGGTGATATACCTGGGCAGCACTTTGGACGTTGCAACAGCCAGATTCTCAAGTTCACTCATCTTGGCAACCCCAACAGAAACACCACCGGTCCAATCTTCATTGGACATACCGATTCCGTCATTATATCTGCTTTGATAGTAATCATAATAGCAGGAAGCAATCTTCAAAGCTGCATTTTCGGCAGAAAACATCGCGGGAACCACTGTCTGATAAGGAGCGCCCGGCCCCGGAATCTCGGTAGGCGAACTGATCAGGTAACTTCCGCAGTCGCGCAACGCATACGCCACCTCTACAGCTTCCATAAAACATGCATCGAAAAACAAGAAGTCGAGGTCGGGCGCCACCTGTAAGGCTGCGTGCAAATCAGCTATATCCATATAGTTATTGCCGTCCTGACCAAACCAACGTGTCTTTGCCGGAGAAGGTATCCATCCCTCACCGTGCGACCAGAAGACCATGCCATACTTCTCCGCTTTATATTGATTGAAGGCAGTAGATATAACCTTTTTCATCACATTTGCATCGGCCGAATTTTGCTCCGGGTAATTTTCAATGGTCTCTTCCACCACTTTTCCTTTTTTGTCTTTTCCCAGACGAATCAGCCGGGGAGCCGAATAATCGTCTATATACACCAGCAGATTACCGGATGTGGCATCAACCTGCCGCATTCCCTCTTTCATCTCTTCAATATCGGCCGAGGCCAACGGTGCCAAAGAGTTCTGGGCTATCATATACACTAACACGGTACGCGAACCTACACTCGGTTCAGGTGTCGGCCCATCCTGCTGACAGGCAGCAAGCAGCATAAGCAGACATACGGAATACAAGGTTATTTTCAGTTTCATGAATTAATATTATCCAGAGATATTATAATAAAGAAAAAAAGAGATGCAAACAAACGGCATCTCTTTGCTATATTTTATATAACGTATAAGTTACTCTTCTGGTTTACTGAACCGGAAATTCTGAGGATCGATTTTCTCGACAGCCACCGTTTTATTCTTCTTGAATTTCCCCACAACCTTGGCGGCCTCTTTTCCTAATTTCTTTTTATTTTCCGAGAAATAGATCATACAAGTACGGTTAGGAAGTCCTTTATCGAATTCCAAATAATTCTTCAACTGATAACTGTACAGTTCTCTATGCGGCAGGAATCCGTTTTTATCCAGCGCCACGCTGTCAAGCATCTGAATTTCGGTGTAGTATATCACCGTATCGGTAAATGAAGCCGATACCCCAAAGGCATAAACGGGTTTATGTCCCCCTTTTTTCAACGAAAACGCCGAGCACAATGTAAACACCAATGCCACAGCAAACAGTATTTTTACGTATTTCATATTCTGTTATATTTTTAACTTCGCAAAGATAACAAAAAAAAACGCCCACCAAAAGATGAAGCGTTTTTTAAATACTTTTTCGGAAACTGATATACCTTGCTTATCCCAAGTAAGATTTGAGCAATTTACTACGATTACTTTGTCTTAATCTTCTGATTGCTTTTTCTTTAATCTGACGAACACGCTCACGTGTGAGACCAAATTTGTCGCCGATTTCCTCTAATGTCATTTCCTGCTGTCCGATACCGAAAAACATCTGAATGATTTCTTTTTCCCTATCGGTTAACGTAGAAAGAGCTCTATCAATTTCCCTCGCAAGAGACTCATTAACCAGAGAACGGTCTGCCATGGGCGAATCATCGTTCACCAACACATCGAGCAGGCTGTTGTCTTCTCCTTCAACGAAAGGAGCGTCCACCGAGATATGGCGGCCGGATACTTTCAGCGTATCGGAGATCTTGTCGACCGGAATATCCAGTTCACCTGCCAACTCTTCGGGCGACGGACGACGCTCGTTTTCCTGTTCAAACTTAGAGAAGGCTTTGCTGATCTTATTCAACGAACCGACCTGGTTCAACGGAAGGCGAACGATACGGGACTGCTCTGCCAATGCCTGCAAAATAGATTGGCGAATCCACCATACAGCATAACTGATAAACTTGAAGCCACGTGTTTCATCAAACTTCTCGGCAGCTTTGATCAGTCCTAAATTGCCTTCATTAATCAAGTCGGGCAAACTCAAGCCTTGGTTCTGGTACTGCTTAGCTACGGATACGACGAAACGAAGATTGGCGCGTGTCAGTTTCTCTAATGCCACACGGTCACCCTTACGAATGCGTTGAGCGAGTTCTACTTCCTCCTCTACAGTAATGAGGTCCTCGCGACCGATTTCCTGCAAATACTTGTCAAGAGAAGCGCTCTCTCTGTTAGTGATACTTTTGGTAATCTTTAGTTGTCTCATTCTTATAAAACAGATTTGGAGTGCAAAGTTACGACTATTTATTTGTTAACGTATAAATTTTCACAACTTTTTCACCATTATTATCTACTAATATAAACAAAAAGAGTACCGACTGGTTGATTGCCGGTACCCTCTTTTCGATTTCCTTAGCTATTATTAAGCTACCGAATACTTTTTCGGCAGGCGATTCGCTGGTATGGCCATACTCACCACAGAGCACACAGAGTAACACAGAGACGATTTTAAGTTGTTGATTCGTAGTAAAAAACTCTGTGATACTCTGCTCTGTGATACTCTGCTCTGTGCTGCTCTGTGGTGAGTTCTGGCACAGCACCTTTCAGCTAAATCACTCCTGAGTCAAGTCTACAGCGTAATAGCCGCGTTTTCCTGAAGGGAATACTCCTGTGAGGAAGAGTACCTGGTTCGGTGACTTCACAGCAGCTTTCATCACTTCTTCAAGGTCGCTGACTTTGCGCATAGGCTGATCGTTGGCTTTCAGGATGATGAAGCCCTTCCGCACACCGGCATCCGCCATCTTGCCCGAAGTGACTCCGGTAACCTGCAAGCCGTATCCGAGATTGAGTTGTTTCTTCAAGTCGTCCGGCAACTCCTTGAAGGCAGCGCCCAGAATCTCCATACCCGCATCCTTCACAATCTTTGTTGTACCTTGTTCGTTCTTCAATGTTATATTGATATTCTTTTCTTTCTTGTCACGCATCACCTTCACGGTCACTTTATCGCCCGGACGATGCTGTGCAATGGCTTCCTGCAGGTCGGCAAAGTTCTGCACTTTCTTGCCATCGATACCGATGATGACATCATCTACCTTGATATCGGAACCGGCAGCAGAACCTCCATCTACGATTTCGCGTACCCAAACGCCATCCACTACGCCGAACTCTTTGCGCTTATCGGACAGTGTGGCTCCCGATTTGTCGATCGGCTGATCGGACATCATATCACCGTCACCCGCAAGCGAAGTACCCTTGATACCCAGCAACGCACGTTGTACGGTTCCGTATTGTTTCAGGTCGCTGACCACTTTGGTCATCACACTGGTCGGAATGGCAAAACCGTATCCGGCATAAGCGCCTGTGGGCGAAGAAAGCACGGCATTGATACCTACCAATTCACCTTTTGCATTCACCAAAGCTCCACCGCTGTTTCCCTGATTGATGGCGGCATCTGTCTGGATGAACGATTCTACTCCCCCGATGCCGTACACACCGAGCGTACGTGCCTTGGCACTGACGATACCGGCAGTTACAGTCGAGGTAAGATTGAACGGGTTACCTACCGCCAATACCCACTCTCCTACTTTCAAGGCATCAGAATCGCCCACGGGGATGGTCGGGAAATCGTCTCCCTCGATCTTGACCAGAGCCAAATCAGAATTCGGGTCGGTACCGATCATGCGACCTTTAAACTCGCGGTTGTCATTCAGCTTAACGATAATTTCGTCCGCACCGTCGATCACGTGATTATTGGTGACGATGTAACCGTCTTTGGAAATGATGACACCGGAACCGAAGCCGACACGCGGCTGGGTCTGTACACGGCGCTGCTGTCTGCCACCATTACCGAAGATATCCCCGAATATCTCTGCAAACGGGTCGCGTACGGTCACAGTTTGTTCTTTAGCCTGTTGAGTCGATTTTATATGTACTACAGCATGAAGCGAATTTTCCGCCGCCTGCGTCAGATCTACAGGCTGGGCATTAATGGCGTCATAAGCAGCCAAGCGAGCACCGGGATTCTGACGGAACTGTTCATTAAACGACAGGCTGTCTCTGTTCTCCGGCTTCAACATCGTATAGGTTGTCACTCCGGCAACTCCTGCACTGAGAAGAACTACTGCTCCTATCCCGAGAATGTTTTTTGTTGTCTGTTTCATACTATTCTTTTTATTCATTTAATTGTTAATATTCTACTTTCATTTAACATTTACGACGTTAAAATAACGACAAAAATCATTCTGTTATTCTCCTTGTCACTCTTTTTTGTTCTCTTTTAACAGTGAGTCTGCGGAGCTTAACAGCGGTTAACGGCAGAGACTGACAAATTAGCATTCGTTGCATGACACACAAGGATTTAGAAGACAGAAAAAAGACTTAAGCGTTTCCCTCGAAAGACTAAAGTCTTTTTGAGAAACGCTTAAGTCTTTCCGGAAAACGCTTAAGTCTTTTATGGAAAACGAACTTAATAATTCAGATAGTCTATATCCATGTGATAACTCCACTGCGGGAAGTACAGGTTGCCCCCTTCCCACTCCACCTCGCCACGCTGGAAATCAACGGTTTCACTACGCGGATATTTCTTCTCCGGCACCAGCGGCATGGAATAATCGCTGTTGACTATCATGCGCCAGGAGTCGATACCTCCCATAAAGAACATCTTTTCTTCGGGATTGTCGGCAAATGTGGGAATACCGAACGATTGGTCTACCGGCACCCAGCCTGCGCCTTCGAAATAGACTTCCGCCCAGTCGTGCAGGTTCCAGGCACGCGGATGCATCATAAAGCCGCTCTGGAAACGGGCGGGAATGCCACTGCAACGGCAGAGGGTGATAAACAGCAGGCTCACCTGACCGCAATCGCCGTGACGATTGTCGAGCACATATTCCGGAATATTCTCAATAGTGGAATATTCGCGGGCCGAAGCCCAGGGGAAATGATCGTTTATCCAACGGAAAATGCGCTGTGCCTTCAACAAAGGATTGGTTTCACCGACTGCCAGATTGGCAGCCAGCTCCTTGATGCGGGGGGTGAAGCGGATATGGGTTTCCCGTTCGGCAGTATACTCCTTATAAAGAGTACCGGCAGTGTCATAAGGCAGAATATTCCCGGGCTTCAACGGATGCCATTCGGCACACGAGGTGTACTCAAAGGTTTCCGAAAAGACCGTCGGCTCACCGGGGATGGCTTGCTTCTCCATATAGAGGGTGCTGTGCCGACATGAAGGCGGGGACAATGTGTAACGGGGTTCGCTGACATGGAGCAATTTTACATTTTGCTGGCGGGGCTGGTCTGTCCGGGGATAAGGCAACCAGCAACGAATCATTTTTCCGGCAGGTACGGCATTGCTGTCCACCGTCAGCGTGTAAGTGACCCGCATGCGTTTGGGCTGCACCACAGGAGTTTTTTCTTTCCTGACAGCAGCCATCACTTCGGGCAGATGCTCTTTATTGACCTGTTCGCTCGTGCTCAGTGAAGTACCCTCTTTCTCCATTTTGACGGCACAGCAGGCAGAGTCTATCCGGAACAGGTTGGGACCGGCATTGCGGAAATAACGTTTCTCTCCGTCGATCACCCGGCATTCAAGCGCCTTGCTCTCTTCCCATTGGCGCATCTGTTCGTCCGTCACGTCGGGAATGTATTTGCGGATATAGTCTTTCACCTGGGATTCGGTCAGGCAGAAATCCGCCAGCAATCGTTGATGCAGGTCGTCGTCCCAGTCGTAAGGCTTGGACTCCTGCCGGGAGGTGCAGGCGGAGACGCCGATGAATATCATCACAATATAAAGCAATTTTCTCATATCCAAATAAGTTTCAAAAGTTTACCTGTGTTCATATTTTAACCACCCCGATCCCCGGAAGGTCGTTGAGGGTGATCTTACCTTTTACAACTTCCATCCCTTTGAAGCGGTCGTTCGCTATCAGCAGGTTTCCGTCCAGATCGGCAAAGTCGACGGCCGGAGAGAATTGTGCGGCGGCAGAGACCGCACACGAAGTTTCCGTCATACAGCCTACCATCACTTTCATTCCCAATGCACGCGCCAACGTCACCATCTTCCAGGCTTCCCGCATACCGGTGCACTTCATCAGTTTGATATTTATTCCGGTAAAAGCCCCCTTCAGCCCGGCCACATCGCTCAACCGCTGCAAAGATTCATCGGCAAAAACCGGCAACGGACTATGCTGGGCCACCCACGCAATATCGTCCAACCGTGTTTTGGGCATGGGCTGTTCAATCATCACGATCCCTTTCTCCTTCAGCCACTGAATCATGTCCAATGCATATTTCTTATCCGTCCATCCCTGATTGGCATCGACCGCGATAGGCAGATCGCTCACCGAACGGATCGTTTCAATCATCTGTTTGTCATTCTCACGCCCCAGCTTCACTTTGAGGATATTGAACTGCCCGGCCACTTCAAGCGTCTTTTCACGTACCACTTCCGGTGTATCGATGCCTATCGTGAAGGTGGTCGAAGGTGCTTTCGCCTTATCCAACCCCCAGATCCTGTACCAGGGTGCTCCCAAAAGTTTACCCACCAGGTCGTGCAATGCAATGTCGATGGCAGCTTTGGCAGCCGTATCTCCCGGAGTGAGACCATCTACATAAGCCAGTATATCTTCCAGCCGGAACGGATCGTCGAACTGTTCCAGATCGACTTTCTTCAGAAACCCCATCACCGAGTCTACCGTCTGTCCCAGATAAGGAGGCATCGAAGCCTCACCGTAGCCGATGACTCCGTCATATTCTATCTCTACCTGCACATCGGGAGTGGTGGTGCGCGAATAAGTGGCCACGGTAAATACATGCTTCAACTTCAGTTCGTAAGGGAAAAAACGCAATTTCATCTTTGCCCCCAGGCCGAGTTGATTGATCGCGAACGAAACAGGGGCTTTCTCTCCGGCAAAAGCTCCTTGCAATGACAGTCCCGAACCGATAGCGGCAAAGGCAGCCGTCTTGAGAAAATCTCTTCGGTTTTGCATACCTATTTTGAGTTTAGTTATAATACGGATTCGTAACGGTGGTATTTAAAGTTTCCTCCTTATCTATAGATGGCAACACACGGACCGCATACAGCAGGCGGTTCAGATTGTACTCATCAAAATCGGCATCTGCCGGATCGAAACTGCTGACATGCACATCGCCTTGCGAATGGATGAACTTCTTATCACCCAGATAAATGGCTACATGAACCACACGCTCCCTCTTTTCGGCAGTAGCCTTCCGCCCGAAGAAAATCAAATCTCCCGGCTGAACATTGCCGAAGTCCGGTGCAATGTTGATATGCTCGCCCACATAAGCCTGTTGAGAGGCGTCACGGGGAATGATGATATCGTGCATGAATAAGACGGTACGTACAAAGCCGCTGCAATCGACTCCCTTCGAAGAAGTACCCGCCCAGAGATAAGGAATCCCCATCATGGTATAAGCGGTTCGGATGATGCTTGAAGCGTCTTGCTTCAAAGAGGCACGCCACTCCTTTTCGGGCATCGATATCGATTGTGAGATATAAGCCTGCCGACCGTCCGGATAAGAGACTTTATAGAATCCTCCTTGCTTACCTTCGTACTTCAGACGGTTTCCGGCTACCACGTCCGACACGGATTGAGACTTTGCATCCGGCTGCTGATAAGTGAACCCGTAATGCGACGTCACTACAATTTTATCTGCCTTGTTCCAGGCATCCAGCCCGGCTTTGGTGACCGGATGGATTCCTACCCGGTGTACCCATGCGATATAATTATCGGGCGTCTGGATGCAGTACCAGTTGCGATGTTGCAACACTTTAACGGGCATTCCCATCAATGCCTGAGTGGTCATTTCCGAAGAAAAATCATCCTCTACACGCATATTACATACGGAAAGATTGACAATGCCGTACATCTTTCCTTCCAGAGCCGCACTGTCCGGAACCAGTTGCAGGCTGTCCTTTACTTCATAAGCCTTCTCTTCCAGCCCCGATAACAAAGCCGCCTTAGCTTCCGGCGAAGTAGTTGCCCCCTTTACGGTAATCGTCTTTCCGGATACATCGTAATCCACATCCCAAAGGATGACACGCTTATCGGGAATGAAGCGGTCGCGGACTTCACCGGACAATCGTTCTACATCTTGAGGGAGGGCATTTTTCTTGTTTTCAGGAATACCCGTACAGGCGGACACTGCCAAAAGCAGCGATACAAAAGGAATCATATTCTTCATGAAAGAAAGATTTGGGGGTTACATTTTTAGCAAAGATAGAAACTCTTTCCATTTTAGATATATATTTTCAGAAACATTAAGAATAAGAACTGAAATCGAGTCATACGATGTTCACCACAGAGTAGCACAGAGTTCCACAGAGTTTTGAGTTCACCACAGATTACACGGATTAACACAGATATTTTAATTTAACTCTCAGTAAAATAAATTATTAATCTGTGATAATCTGCGTAATCTGTGGTGAATTTATGTCATTCGTGAAACTCTGTGGAACTCTGTGGAACTCTGTGCTACTCTGTGGTGAACCGAACTAATCCTCCCTTCCGTTTGCTCAAACAAAATAATTCTTGTACTTTTGCTGACCAAAGCAGTTGGCCGGTCTGTCGCGTGTACTTCGGTGCAGGAGGAAAGTCCGGGCAACACAGAGCATCCTACTTCCTAACAGAAAGCTATCCGTGAGGGTAGAGTAACGTAGAAGAAAAGAACCGCCCCTCCCTCCGGGGAGAGGTAAGGGTGAGAAGGTGGAGTAAGAGCCCACCAGCCGTATGGTGACATATCGGGCTGTACGTCTTAGGAGTTGTAAGGTCATGTAAACCGGCGCTATGAGAGCTGCTCGCTCCATGTCGGAGGGTAGACCGCTAAAGTGGTGTGGTGACACCCCACTCAGATAAATGACAGGCACCTTGATTTATTCAGGGTACAGAACTCGGCTTATAGGCTGACTGCTTTTCTTTTTTTTAATTTCAAATACCAGACCTATGAATCAGCGTCTCTCCGATATATGGAAATTCATTACCTATGATATCTGGCGGATCACGGAAAGCGAAGTCACCCGCACCAAGTTCTCGATATACAATATCATCAAAACGATCTATCTCTGCGTCAACCGCTTCAACAAAGACCGCATTGTCAATAAAGCCTCAGCGCTGACCTACAGCACCCTGCTCGCCATTGTGCCCATACTCGCCATCGTCTTTGCCATCGCGCGCGGATTCGGGGTCTCCACTTTGATGGAAAGCCAGTTTCGTGATGGCTTCGGAGGGTCCACCGAGGCGACGGATATTATCCTGCAATTCGTAGACTCGTATCTGTCACAGACCAAAAACGGTATTTTTATCGGAGTCGGCCTGGTCATGTTACTGTGGACCGTACTCAACCTGGTCAGTAACATTGAAATCACCTTCAACCGCATCTGGCAGGTAAAGAAAGGGCGCAGCATGTACCGCAAAATCACCGATTACTTTTCAATGTTCCTATTGATGCCGATCCTGATCGTAGTATCGGGCGGTCTTTCCATCTTTGTAGGCACAATGCTGAAGAGTATGGCGGATTTTGTTTTACTTGCCCCTATCCTGAAATTCCTGATCCGTCTGATTCCGTTCGTGCTGACCTGGCTGATGTTTACGGGACTCTATATCTTCATGCCCAATACCAAGGTGAAATTCAAGCATGCACTGATCTCCGGCATCCTGGCCGGTTCGGCTTATCAGGCATTTCAGTTCCTGTACATCAGCAGTCAGTTGTGGGTGTCCAAATACAATGCCATTTACGGTAGTTTCGCCGCTCTCCCGATGTTCTTGTTATGGTTGCAGATATCATGGACCATCTGCCTGTTCGGTGCCGAGCTGACGTATGCCGGCCAGAACATCCGCAACTTCAGTTTCGACAGAGATACGCAGAACATCAGTCGCCGTTACCGCGATTTCATATCTATCTTAATCATGTCTCTTATAGCCAAACGTTTCGAAAACAACGAAACGCCTTACACCGCCGAAGAGATATCCGAAGAACATCGCATCCCGATTCGGCTGACCAATCAGATACTTTACCAACTGCAGGAGATACACCTGATTCACGAAGTAGTCACCGATCAAAAAAGCGAGGATATCGCATACCAGCCTTCCATCGACATCAATCAGCTGAATGTAGCGCTATTGCTCGACCGGCTGGACACATACGGCTCAGAAGATTTTAAAGTCGATAAAGACGAGGAATTCAGCGAGCAATGGAAGGTTTTGCTTGACTCCAGGGAAGAATATTATAAAAAGGCAAGCAAAGTATTGCTGAAGGACTTGTAGTTCAGCACGGGAAACGGTATCCAAACTCTTTCCACCACAGAGCGACACGGAGTCTCACGGAGGGTTTTCACCACAGATTACGCAGATTGACACAGATTAATAATTTCTTCCACCGAGAACCGGATGATATAATCCGTGAAAATCGGTGTAATCTGTGGTGAAATAAATTCCGTTTCCGATAAGAGCGATATGGGTTTTCTTTATGTCTCCTACCCGCAGAGCCCATTCTGTATCACTCAGATCATTAATAGCTGTTATAAGAAATAATTTTCCCGCTTTCTTTCCGGATCTTCTTTCGTTTCTCTTTCACCGGATATCCGATCAGGATATCCAGTAATACACGTTTGGAAGAGGGAATACCGGTCAGGCTCTTTATCTCTTTTTCATCGAACCAGCCGAGTATACATGATCCCAGCCCTTCGCTTTCGGCAGCCAGCACCATGTGTGCAGCCACAATACCGATATCGATCAACGGAAAATGTTTTCCCTTCAGTTTTCCGCCCAGCCGCGAAGTAATGTTGGCAGACTCTTCTACAACGATGATATGCACCGGAGCATCCTTGGCAAATTTATTCATTCCCAAGCCCGCAGCAGCCTTACCGACCTTCTCCGCCAATGACGGATCGGTCACTACCACGAACCTCCAAGGCTGGGCATTGCAGGCAGAAGGTGCCAGCCGTCCCGCTTCAAGGATGCGTTCCAGCTTATCCGCCTCCACAAGACGCGATTTATCGTAAGCCCTGTCACTTTGCCGGGCATTTACCAATTGCAGAAAGTCGTTCATACTTTTTTCACCTCTACTCCCCGGTCCACCTTATTTGTACTGGATCATCCGGCTGATATACTTGCCGATAATATCAAATTCCAGGTTGACAACACTGCCCTTCCCGAAAGTATGGAAATTGGTATGCTCGTAGGTATATGGGATAATCGCCACCTGAAAAGTATCGTCAGTCGGGTTGCATACCGTCAGGCTGACACCGTTGACCGTAACCGAACCCTTATCGACCGTAATATAGCCGCGCTTGGCCATCTCTTTGTCGAAAGCATATTTAAACGTAAAATACCAGCTTCCGTCTGCATCTTTGATATCGATACATTCGGCGGTCTGATCCACATGTCCCTGCACAATATGGCCGTCCAGACGTCCGTTCATCATCATGCTGCGTTCCACGTTCACCTTGTCCCCCACTTTCAGCAGACGAAGGTTCGACCGGTCCAGTGTCTCTTTCATGGCAGTCACAGTGTAGGTATCTTCAGTCATGCTGACCACGGTCAGGCAGACCCCATTGTGAGAGATACTCTGATCTATCTTCAATTCATTTACAAACGAACACTTCAGTGTGAAATGTATATTCTCCTGGTCTTTCACCAGTGCCACAACGGTAGCATACTCTTCTACGATTCCGGAAAACATAGTTCTATTTTTAATTTAGGATTCACAATTAAAACAGAGGTGTGATGCGACTCACATTCGCCCACCCCCTCACAGGGGTCAAAGATACAAAGAAAATGGGATTGGATAAAGAATCAACATAAAAAAGCGGGGCTTTTCACAAAGCCCCGCTTTTCAGTTTTCAATAGGTATTAGTTTTTTTTTAAGGTAAAAAGATTGTTTTCAGGATAACGATGCAAATATAGGTGCTTTTCTCGTTATGAACCAAATATAAAAACATGTCATATAACATCTTTTTGATTTTTCTTTGGATTTATTATCATTTCAAAAAAAACTCCTGTAACCGAACCGTTACAGGAGACAAATATATGACATTTTTTTAAGTAGCACTAATTTTTGTTTAAAAATTTGCGATTTATTATTTAGCAGGATAATGCTCTTCTACCTTGCCACTATGCTTCAAGACTTTAGCATCGATGAAAAAGACTATCTCTTCTGCAATATTCGTTATATGGTCGCCGGAACGTTCCAATTTACGGAATACTCCCACCAGATTGAGGCACGAGAGAGTGCTTTCCGGATGCTCTTTGATATACTCTGCCAAAACAGCCGTAGCCTCCGCATTGATCTCGTCCAATAAATTATCTTTAGCGAATACGGAGGTTGCCAGCTCCAGGCTCTCTTCGTTCAATGCGCGTTTTGCCACTTCAAGCATCGAAAGCACCTGTTTCTGCATCTCTTCCAGACGGAGTCGTTTCAGTAACTCTTCATCCAGAACCGGCTCTTCACTCTTCACTACAAAACGTGCGATTCCTTCTGCAAAGTCGCCCAGACGCTCCAGGTTGGTGTTGATTTTCAACATGGCCAACACAAAGCGAAGGTCGATAGCTACCGGATTATATAAAGCGATCACGTCTTCCACGTCGCTGTCTATCTTCAATTCGAAAGCATTCACCCTGCGTTCACGGACAATCACCTGCTGGGCCAGTTCCTTATCCAGGGTCAACACTGCCTCCCCTGCCCTGTCCAACTGGTTGTAAACCAATGTCCACATCTCGTCTATTTCCTTTTTCAGCAGAACAAGTTCTGATTCTATAAACTTCACCATATTCTATTAAATTTATTATTAAGCAAATATACAATATTAAATGATACATCGAGCTGCATGCCGATCAATCGTATGTCATCCGAAACGTCCGGTTATATAGTTTTGTGTCGCTTCCTTCTCCGGGTTCGTAAAGATCTTCTTCGTGTCGCCAAACTCCACCATCTGCCCCATATAGAAAAACGCCGTCTTATCACTGACACGTGCAGCCTGCTGCATATTGTGCGTCACAATCACAATGGTATACCGTTCTTTCAACTCGTGTATCAACTCTTCCACCTTTGCCGTCGAAATAGGGTCGAGCGCCGAAGCCGGTTCGTCCATCAACAGCACCGAAGGCGATACAGCCATTGCGCGTGCGATACAAAGGCGCTGCTGCTGTCCGCCGGACAAGGCAAAAGCCGATTCTTTCAGTTTGTCCTTCACTTCATCCCAAAGCGCGGCACCCTTCAGGGTCTCCTCCACCCGCTGACGGATAAAGGCATTATCTTTCACTCCATTCACTCTCAACCCGTAAGCCACGTTTTCAAAAATGCTTTTCGGAAAAGGATTGGGACGCTGGAACACCATGCCTACATTTTTACGCAGCTCGTCCACCTGCACTCCCTTGTCATAGATGTTTTCGCCGTCTATGCGGATCTCTCCCGTCAGGCGGGTTGCAGGAATCAAGTCGTTCATCCGATTAAAAAGGCGTAGAAAAGTAGATTTCCCACATCCGGAAGGACCTATAAACGCGACTACCGATTTTTCTTCAATCTCCATACTGATCCCCTTCAGTGCATGGAAGTCACCATACCAGAAGTTCACATCACGCGCATCAATTTTTACTGTTGTATCCATATCTTTTGTTGTACTCCGTCACTAAGAAACAGTTTCTAATTCATTTTTACTTTCTTCTCAAAATACTTTCGCAAGGCATTGGCCAGCAGGTTCACCAGGAGTATGATTACAATCAGTACCAAGGCCGTTCCATAAGCCAGAGGCAACTGTGCCTCCATATCCGTTCCGCTGGTCGATATCACATACAAGTGATAGGGCAATGCCATACATTGATCTAAGATGCTTGTGGGCAATTGCGGGAGGAAATACGCCGCACAAGTGAACAGGATCGGAGCCGTTTCTCCCGACACACGTCCCAAGGCCAGAATCAATCCGGTGATGATATTCGGCATTCCCATAGGCAGAATCACGTGCCAGATGGTCTGAAGCTTGGTAGCTCCCAGTGCACGGCTTCCCTCGCGCATGCTGTCCGGTATTGCCTTCAATGCCTCTTCCGTAGTACGGATCACCAAAGGTACGCAAAGCAGCCCCAACGTCAGCGAACCCGCCAGAATACTATCGCCGAAATCCATATAATTAACAAACAGCGCCATACCGAAGAGACCGAAAACAATCGACGGAATACCGCTCAGGTTGTTGGTCATCACCCGGATAAAGCGTACCAGTTTGCCCTTCGGCGCATACTCGTTCATGTAAATACCACTCATCACACCCACCGGAAAGGCAAACAGCGCACTGCCCACCATCAGGTAGAATGTACCCACGATAGCCGGCCAGATGCCTCCTCCCGTCATCCCGTCAGTAGGAGCGGTGGTCAGAAAATCCCAGCTGATCACGCCGATACCCTTATAGATGATGAATCCCAGAATCGCGAACAAAATCAGCACAATGCATAAACTCAGCAGCCGGAATATGCCGAAAGCGATCCCCTGCGAACGTCTTTTAGCTTTTGTATTATTCAGTATTTCCATATTACTTACTACGTTTTACGCCCTTAGATGAAATGTACTCCACACTAAAGTTGATGATTAATGTAATGAAGAACAGCACTACCCCCAGCAGGAACAGAGCCTGATAGTGTGGTCCCCCTGCCGGTGCTTCTCCGAGTTCGGCCGCAATGGTTGCCGGGATTGTGCGCAAAGGTTCGAGAATGGTAGTGGGAATCACGGCGGCATTTCCGGTCACCATCAAAACCGCCATCGTCTCGCCGATAGCGCGTCCGATACCCAACACCACCCCCGAGGTAATGCCCGAGATCGAATAAGGAATCACTACTTTATAAATGGTCTGCCACTGCGAAGCTCCGAGTGCCAGGCTGGCTTCGCGCATGGCACGGGGACAGTTGCGCATGGCGTCTTCAGTCACCGTTATGATAGTGGGCAATGCCATGATGGCAAGCACAATGCTTCCCGCAAGTCCGCTCTCCCCCACCGGCAAATCAAATACTTTCTGAATCAAAGGTACAATCACGATCAAGCCGAAAAAGCCATATACCACCGAAGGAATACCGCTCAGCAACTCTATCACCGGCTTCAGCCAACTACGTACTTTCGAATCGGCCACCTCTGACATATAGATCGATACCGAAAGTCCGAACGGCAAAGCAATCAATATGGCAAACAGGCTCACCCAAAGCGTACCGGTTATCAGCGGCAGAAAGCCGAACAAAGGTGCGGGAGTAGCCGTCGGAAACCATTCCGCTCCGGCAAAGACCTCCTTCACAGAAATGGTGTTATCCTTTATGAAATGTACCGCATCCGGCCGTACCACAAACTTCTGAGGAATAAAAGCAACGATACCGGGTGTTTTCTGAATCAGCTCCATAATCTTTTCCCCTGCATTCTCGTAGGCTTCTCCCAGTTCTTCTTCCGAGTAGTAGTGCGTGATGTCTTCCAGACGGAACACCCGGATCGGGAGATCTTCACCCCCCAACTCTTTCCAGTTGGTGATCTCTTCATCAAAGACATCTTTAATTTGCATCGGTGTCAGTTCGCTTACCTTATTATCTTTGTTCAGCGCCAGCACATATCCCTCTTCAATAACCTTGCTGCTGAACAGGCCGAATGCCTCGGTAAAAAGGAAAAGCACAATCAGCAGAATCGTAATACTCGTTACAAAACCGCTACAGGTCAATATTCCTTCTATAATTCTTTCAAAAACCTTCTTCATACCTTTTGATTTTCATGATGCAAAGAAACGGAGTAAGTATTAAGGAGGTGTGAATACGGTTTGAAGGAACTGTTTCAAACCTGTTACGTTTCTGTTACAAGACAAGATGCAGCACGTTTTGAAACAGGAATGTAACACGCTATTGCTTTATTTGCACATAAAATAGAATCCACCACAGGATTCACCACAGAGTACACAGAGTCTCGCAGAGAACACAGACTCTCGCAGAGAAATTCGTTTTCTCTAAAATACTGTAACAAAAGATTAAAGACCTGTGGAACTCTGTGTTACTCTGTGGTGAATCAAACTCAAAACTTAATCATATGAAAGTTAGAACTATCTTATTCGCCGCCCTCTCACTCGCAGCATTGCATGCCAACGCTCAGCGCATCAAAGGCAGTGACACCGTACTGCCCGTAGCCCAGCAAACCGCCGAACGCTTCATGAACCGTGAACCCGACGCCCGTGTCACAGTCACCGGAGGCGGTACAGGGGTAGGCATCTCCGCCCTGATGGACAACACCACTGACATCGCCATGGCTTCACGCCCCATCAAATTCAGCGAAAAGATGAAAGCCAAAGCCGCCAAACGGGATATAGACGAAGTGATCGTCGCTTACGATGCGCTGGCTGTCGTTGTACACCCGTCCAATCCGGTGAAAAAACTCACCCGCCGGCAACTGGAAGACATCTTCCGCGGAAAAATAACCAACTGGAAACAAGTGGGAGGCGACGACCGCAAGATCGTGGTTTACTCTCGCGAGACCTCTTCCGGCACCTACGAGTTCTTCAAAGAGAGCGTCCTCAAGAACAAGAATTATATGAGCAGCAGTCTCTCCATGCCCGCCACCGGAGCCATTATCCAATCCGTCAGCCAGACCAAAGGGGCAATCGGCTATGTAGGGCTCGCTTATGTGTCGCCGCGCATCAAGACTCTGTCCATCTCGTATGATGGCGAGCACTATGCCACCCCGACCGTAGAGAACGCCACCAACAAGACTTATCCCATCGTCCGCCCCCTCTACTACTATTATGATGCAAAGAACAAAACACAAATCGCTCCCCTGCTCGAGTTTATTCTCTCTCCCGAAGGACAGGATATTATAAAAAAGAGTGGATATATACCCGTGAAATAAGGATATACAAAAAAAATATCCTACTTTTGCAGCAACTTATTAGCTACGAGCTTTTATAATAATGACAGATATGACAGATATAAAAAACGAAGAAGCAGGCGAAAAGAAAAGCCTCAATTTCATTGAACAGGCAGTAGAAAATGATTTGAAAGCTGGAAAGAACGGGGGAAAAGTACAAACACGGTTCCCGCCGGAACCAAACGGTTACCTGCACATCGGGCACGCTAAAGCCATTTGTCTCGACTTCGGCATCGCTGCCGCACACGGCGGTGTGTGCAACCTTCGTTTCGACGACACTAACCCGACGAAAGAGGATATGGAATATGTAGAAGCCATCCAGGAAGATATCCGGTGGCTGGGATTCCAATGGGGCAACGTATATTATGCCTCAGATTATTTCCAACAATTATGGGACTTTGCCGTCACTCTGATTAAAGAAGGCAAGGCCTACGTAGACGAGCAGACTTCAGAACAGATAGCGCAACAGAAAGGCACTCCCACCCAACCCGGTGTCGAGAGTCCGTACCGCAACCGTCCGATCGAAGAGAGCCTTGCCCTGTTCGAAAAGATGAATAGCGACGAAGCCAAGGAAGGTTCCATGGTGCTTCGTGCCAAAATAGACATGGCAAGCCCCAACATGCACTTCCGCGACCCGATCATGTACCGCATCCTGCATGTGGCACACCACCGCACCGGAACCCAATGGAAAGCCTACCCGATGTATGACTTTGCACACGGTCAGAGCGACTATTTCGAAGGAGTCACCCACTCACTCTGTACACTCGAGTTCGTGCCTCACCGTCCTCTTTACGATCTGTTCATCGACTGGCTGAAAGAAGGCAAGGACCTGGACGACAACCGTCCCCGTCAGACGGAGTTCAACAAACTGAACCTAAACTACACGCTGATGAGTAAACGCAACCTGCTGATCCTGGTGAAGGAAGGACTGGTGAACGACTGGGACGATCCCCGTATGCCGACTCTCTGCGGATTCCGCCGTCGCGGCTATTCTCCCGAATCCATCCGTAAGTTCATCGATAAAATAGGTTACACCACTTACGATGCACTCAACGACTTCGCCCTGCTCGAAAGCGCCGTACGCGAAGACCTGAATGCCCGTGCCACCCGTGTATCTGCCGTACTGAACCCGGTGAAACTGATCATCACCAACTATCCCGAAGGACAAGTTGAGGAACTGGAAGCCATCAACAACCCCGAAGATCCGACAGCCGGAAGCCATACCATCGAGTTCAGCCGCGAACTGTGGATGGAACGCGATGACTTCATGGAAGATGCCCCGAAGAAATATTTCCGCATGACTCCGGGACAGGAAGTGCGTCTGAAGAATGCCTACATCGTGAAATGTACAGGCTGCAAGAAAGACGAGAACGGCACCGTGACCGAGGTATACTGCGAATACGATCCCAACACCAGAAGCGGCATGCCCGACGCCAACCGCAAGGTGAAAGGCACCCTCCATTGGCTCAGCTGCAACCATTGCCTGCCGGCAGAGGTGCGTCTGTACGACCGTCTCTGGAAAGTGGAAAACCCGCGCGACGAAATGGCAGCCATCCGTGAAGCCAAAGGTTGCGACGCCCTCGAAGCCATGAAGGAAATGATCAATCCGGATTCACTGACCGTACTGCCCCATTGCTATATAGAGAAGTACGTGGCCGACATGCCCGCGCTCTCTTATCTGCAATTCCAGCGTATCGGTTATTTCAATATCGACAAAGATTCCACCCCCGGACATCTGGTATTCAACCGCACCGTAGGACTGAAAGATACCTGGGGAAAGATCAATAAATAATTTTTGGGCAAGGGAGCGTGTGTCGGAACTCACCACAGGGGACACACCTCCCCCTCCGTCGAATCGAATGATTATTAACTGTATAATTGCTAATTAAATTGGGCAGAAAAAACTCCCCGTCCGAAAGAGAGCGGGAATTACAGAACCTTATCGCACAATACGAAGCGGTAAAAGCCAAAAACGAATCGCTATACCTGGACGGTGACCAATTGGCTGATATTGCCGATCTATATGCCTCCGAACGTAAGTTTAAGGAAGCCCAGGAGGTCATAACATACGGACTCGGACTCCATCCGGGACACACCGACCTCATGGTCGAACAGGCTTACCTGTTCCTGGATCTCAATCAACCCCAAAAGGCCAAAGAGGTGGCCGAACTCATCACCGACACTTACTCCTCCAACGTAAAACTACTCCTGGCCGAACTGCTGCTGAACGAAGGTAAACTGGATGCCGCCGACCAAATGCTCGACAGTATAGAAGAGGAAGAGAAAAACGACCTGGGCATCTTGGTCGATATTGTCTACCTGTACACCGACTTAGGTTATCCGGAGAAAGGCGTACAATGGCTCAAACGGGGTGCGGAGATGTACAAAGATGACGAAGACTTCCTGGCAGCCACCGCCGATTGCTACGGTGCGGCCGGAGCAGAATACATAGAGCAAGCCATCGTTGTCTTCAACAAGCTGATCGACAAGAATCCCTATAACCCGGCTTATTGGGTAGGCCTGGCCAAATGCCAGTTTGCCACCAAAGATTTCGATAAAGCCATCGAGTCCTGTGACTTTGCCATCGCAGCCGACGAAGAATTCGGCGAAGCCCACATCATCAAGGCACACAGCCTCTTTCATCTTGAGAACATCGAGGGAGCCATCGTTGAATACCGGAAAGCCCTGAAGTATAAAACGCTCTCCCCCGAATTTACATATATGTTCATCGGACTGGCCTACACCCAGCAGGAAAATTGGGCTGAAGCCAACGAAAGTTACAGCATGGCTCTCCGGGCGATCGAAGAAAACGGTAACGGTTCTTCCCCGCTATTGTCCGATATCTATTCAAACAAAGCACTTTGCGCTTCCCGCCAGGGCGACTCGGAAGAAGCCCACCGGCTTTGCCGACTGGCAAAAGAGCTCGCCCCCCAGGATGCAGAACCCTACCTGCTCGAGGGACGCATCTATATGGAAGAGGATAATTTCGACCTGGCCCGTGCAGAGTGGGCATTGGCTCTCCGCTATGCCCCCGAAGCAGATACCTGGATGGAAATAGGCAACTACAGCCTCGAGTTCCGCATGCTCGAGAACGCACGCTTCTGCTTCGAGCAGGTGCTGGAAGAAGATCCCGAGTACCCCAAGATCTGCGAACAACTGGCCGCCGTATGCCTCGTCCTTCAGGATCATGAAGGATTCAAGAAATACAACGCGATGTCCGGCGATTCCATCAATCTCGACTCCCTCCGGGATACGATACTGGAAATGGGTGTCGACGGAGAACAGATGCTTCGCGAACTGGACGATTTTTTAAAAGACGAAAAATAATCAAGTTCACCACAGAGTTCCACAGAGATTATTTTCTCTTCATATCTTATAAACAAGAGATTAAAAAACTCTGTGGTACTCTGTGGTAAATCAAAAAAAACAAAACTATATCAATTCAATCTAAATTAAACAAATGGAATCTGTAGCCTTCATTCAGTGGTGCTTAGACCACCTCAATTACTGGACCATTACTTTATTAATGACCATTGAAAGTTCTTTCATTCCTTTTCCATCCGAAGTAGTCGTTCCTCCGGCAGCCTACAAAGCGGCAGTCAACGAAGAGCTGAACATCTATCTGGTAGTGCTCTTCGCCACCCTGGGAGCCAACCTCGGTGCTATTATCAATTACTATCTGGCCCGCTGGCTGGGACGTCCCATCGTCTACAAGTTCGCCAACAGCCGTTTCGGACACATGTGCCTGATCGATGAAGCCAAAGTGCAGCATGCCGAAGAATATTTCGACAAGCACGGAGCACTCTCCACTTTTATCGGTCGCCTGATTCCCGCTGTCCGCCAGTTGATCTCCATTCCTGCAGGACTTGCCCGCATGAAGCTGCACACGTTCCTGATCTACACCACTCTGGGTGCCGGATTATGGAACACTATCCTCGCTGCCATCGGTTATTACCTTTCCACCGTACCCGGCATCGAAAGCGAAGAGCAACTGCTTGCCAAAGTAACAGAATACAGCCATGAACTGGGCTACTGCTTCATCGTCATCGGAGTCTTCATCGTAGGTTTCCTTGTCTACAAAGGAATGAAGAAAAAGAAATAGTGCCTCCACAGCAAGAATCAGCATTCACCACAGAGTAACACAGAGCAACACAGAGTGAACTTAATCTATCGATAACGAATGGTAGTGAACTCTAAGAACTTTGTATTACTCTGTATTACTCTCTACTCTCTATTACTCCGTGAGACTCTGTGGTACTCCGTGGTAAAACTCCGCCTTCATCCCTCCCTCAAAAAAAATCTTTCTTTTTTTTCGTCCTCCATGCAGTACCTTTATATTTTCTGCATTTACTTATTGTACGTACACCAAACCAGTTATTGACAATTCATCAAAAAAACAAATCCTAGGCCTTACAGTTGTTTGATGAAAAAGCAATTTATGTAACAAATTTAATGTTTAAAAAAATGAAAAAAGATTTCAACTTAACCAAGCTTTTTTATTCTTTTGCGATTGCTTTCTCAGTGGTAACCTTGTCTTCTTGCAACAACGATGACAATTCTCCGCTTCCTCCTCCATCCACCAACGATGTGGCAGGCACCTATAACGGAAAAGTACTGATAACTCCGGTGACTCCCGCCACTGTAAAAGAAAATGCCGGAGAAGCTCCCCAGGGACAAGACGTAAACGCTACGGTGAAAAATGACACGGTGTTCTTCGACAAATTGCCGGTAACCGAACTTATTACCTCCATTGTAGGCGATAAAGACAAAGCGGAAGCCATTGTCAAAGCCATCGGTGACGTAAAATACAAAGTAGGCTACAAGCCGGCTCTCAACACAGAGAAGGACAGCATCTACCTTGCTTTCGATCCGAAACCGTTGACCCTTCAACTGCCTGCAGCCGTAGAAGGCCAGGAAGGACAGACTGTTACCGTAACCATTTCGTCTCCGGACAAAGGCAGCTTTGCTTACAAGAAAAATCAGTTGAAGTTGAAGCTCAGCGCCGATAAAGTGGAACTGGCAGGCGTAGCGGTACCTGTTCCTCAGACCCTGTTCGACTTCGGTATGACCAAAAAGAAGTGATTGCCTGTTCAACACACGTAACAAGCAGTAGTCATAGGGGGTAAAGCCTGTAAAGACAGGCTTTATACCCGCATGAAAAAGTCCGTGCTCTCCCCCCCGGAGTGAACACGGACTTTCTGTTCCTTGAAACCATTCAAAAAAAAAAGATTATTTCACAGCAGCCAATGCCTTTTCATAATCCGGCTCCTGAGTAATCTCCGGCACAAGCTCTGTATAAGCTACTTTCCCGTCTTTCCCAATCACCACTACCGCACGCGCCAGCAGTCCGGCCAGCGGTCCGTCAGCCATCCTCACGCCATAGCTCTCGTCGAAGTCCGAAAAGCGGAAATCCGACAACGGAATCACGTTTTCGATACCCTCTGTCGTGCAGAAGCGTCCCTGCGCAAACGGCAAGTCTTTCGAAATGGCCAATACCACGGTATCCTTCATTCCGGCTGCCATTTTATTGAATTTACGCACCGAAGTGGCGCACACACCGGTATCCAGACTCGGGAAAATATTCAGAACAATATTCTTACCTTTCAGATCTTTTAGTGCGAAAGAAGATAAATCACTTTTCACCAGCTCGAAATCGGGAGCCACCTTTCCAACCTGTATAAATTCGCCAATCAGCTTTACCGGTTGTCCTTTGAAATTTGTTGTTGCCATAATTGATAACTCTAAGTTTTATTTACTATATTCTAAACAATCGGTGCAAGAACTTTGTTCACGATGGACAATAATCTAAAAAATAAAATTGATATGAAAACTTTATTCGACGAGATGGAACACGCAGTCAAAAACTGGTGGTTATCTCTTATTCTGGGTATTCTGTACATCATCGTGGCTCTCTGTCTGCTATTCGCACCGGGAAGCAGTTACATTGCCCTCAGCGTCATCTTCAGCATTTCGATGCTGATAAGTGGTATCATCGAAATCATCTTCTCCATCAGTAACCGGCGAGGCATCTCGTCCTGGGGATGGTACCTCGCAGGCGGTATCATCGATCTGATCTTAGGCATCTACCTGGTAGCCTATCCGCTGCTCAGCATGGAAGTCATACCGTTCATAGTCGCCTTCTGGATGATGTTCCGCGGTTTCTCCGCCACAGGCTATTCTATGGACCTGAAGCGTTATGGCACCCGTGAGTGGGGATGGTACATGGGATTCGGCATCCTCGCCATCATTTGTTCGCTGATCATCCTGTGGCAGCCGGCCGTAGGTGCCCTCTACGTTATATATATGCTGGCATTCACTTTCCTGATCATCGGATTCTTCCGTGTCATGTTGTCCTTCGAACTGAAAAGCCTTCATAAACGATCAACGGTGATGAACGGTAAATGATAAACATTGAATGAACCCCTATTCACCACAGATTACACAGATTAACACAGATATTTTAATTAAACTCTCAGTAAAATAAATTATTAATCTGTGAGAATCTGTGTAATCTGCGGTGAATTATGACTCCCCTAACCGTTACTAATACATCGTTTTCATAAACCGGAACAGGGTTGTTCTGGATACCCCCATCTTCTCCGCCAATTCCGAGTAAGTAGTTCCTTTGTCAAGTTCTTTGGTAAGTACGCGCTTATTGGCACGCAGCAATTTTATTTTAGGCGTATCCCCTTTCTTTCGGCCTAAAGTCATTCCTTCCTGCTTTCTGCGTGCGAGAGCTTCTTTGGTACGCATCGAAATCAGGTTCCTTTCTATTTCCGCCATCAGTCCGAACGCGAATCCCAGCACCTTGCTGTTGATGTCGTCCTGAAACACATAGCCCTCTTTGGTGCTATAGAGCACTACCTGCTTCTTAATACAAAAATTCAGGATAGTCATAATCTCGAGCAGTGTACGGCTCAATCTCGAAATCTCCGTTACAATCAGTGTATCCCCGGGATGCATTCTCTTCAATAACTCTGATAGCTTTCTGTCTTTTGTGCTCACGCTTCCGCTTACGGTCTCTGTGTACCACTTGTCAATCGACAACCCATTCTTCTCTGCAAATCGCATAATCTCTTCCTTCTGATTAGCCAAAAACTGTTTTTCCGTACTTACTCTCAAATAAGCTATTACCATAATTCATGTTTTTAAATGATTAATACACCACGAAAAAACGGCTATTCATTCAAATACGGGACACTTTTTTACGTTCCTTTTTTCTCATGCCACTTGGGTATTTCTGAAACTTTCATTCGTCTATACATTTATGCTATTGATTTTTTACTAATTTCCAGCATATTTTCCAATCTGTCACTCAAAATCTTTTTTATTATAAACCGTGTTCTTGAACACACTAAAAAGAACAAGAAAATGGAAATAGAAAAATTCATTAAATCTTTAGCAAGAAAAGCGAAGTTAGGCGGGCGTTACAGCACAGCCAATACCTACCTCTACACTTTGCACAGTTTTCAGAAGTTTGCGGGAAAAGCCTCACTGACTTTTGAAGAGATCACTCCCGAGAGTATCAAGGAGTACGAGCAATACTTAATCCTCAACGGGAAACGGTACAACACGATCTCGCTCTACATGCGCATGTTGCGTTCCATCTGCAATCAGGCATCGGAGCAGAACATAGCTTCGCTCAACACCCGCGAGCTGTTTGAGAATGTTTTTATCGGCAACGAACCCACTGCCAAGCGTGCCATCTCACCCGTCCTCATTTCCCGCCTGCTCGAAGCAGATTTCAGCAAGAACAGCCGGCTCGATTTTGCCCGCGACCTCTTCTTGCTAAGCTTCTACCTGAGGGGAATCCCGTTTGTCGACCTGGTACATCTCCGCAAGACCGATGTGCAGGGAAACATGCTCGTTTATTTCCGCCAGAAAACGGGACAGCAACTTACGGTAATCATAGAAAACTGCGCCAAAGTGATCTTGCGTAAGTATGCCTCGCTTTGCAAAGAATCCGTCTATCTGCTGCCCGTCATCAGCGCAGCCGGAGAGGAGGGGCACAAGCAGTACCGAAGTGCATTGAGGGTATACAACAAACGCCTCAACCAGATATCCGGAATACTGAAATTGAAGACTCCGCTGACCTCTTATGTGGCACGCCACAGTTGGGCGACCACGGCCCTGCAGAAAGGGGTTCCGGTTTCAGTGATCAGTGCAGGAATGGGGCATGCTTCAGAGAAGGTGACATACATTTATCTGGCATCTTTTGATAACAAAACGCTCAGTAACGCAAATAAAAAAGTGATTGCCGCCGTGAGATTTAAGAAAGAGGAGGAGGAGTGATAATAGCTGTTCTCTTACTTATTAGGTAATAGAACAAAGTGATCCCTTACTTATTAGGTAATAGAACAGATTCATTTGTTTTATCGCTGCAAAAATAGAGATAATAATTGAAACTCCACAAACAAAATGATAATTTCTTTTCTATAAAAGTGGATTATAACCAGTTGAAGTATCAGTTTGAAATAATTTATTCACTTAATAGAAATATTAGTCATAATTCCTGTTTGATGTAATTACTCAAACAGGAGTTTACAATTTGCAATAATTTGACATCAGAATTATATAATCCAGCCCCTGTTTTATGTTTAGTTAACCTCTAAAAGTTATATTTCATATCTTTTCGCTATTCCGCATTCTATTACCTAATAAGTAAGGGAACAAATTGCAATGCACACAGCAAGATGGTAGTTATTCAAACATTAACGACAACTATCGCAAACATTTCTAAAAGTACAGTATGAAACAGGTATTGCGGTTCAATAAAGTCATTAAAAGGATTGTATTCACCGGAGATCTCATTCTCTTGAATGGCACCTTTCTGTCCTTGTACACCCTATTGGGGAGCAAATTTTTTGCAGATCCATTCATTCACTCACTTCCCCAAGTACTGGTATTGCTCAACTTATGCTACCTGGTTAGCAACATGTCTTCAGGTATCATATTGCACCGCCGTGTAGTACGTCCCGAGCAAATCGTATGGCGTGCCTTACGCAACAGTGCGGGACACGCCTTGTTTTTTTCCTGCGCGCTCACCTTTGGAAACTTCGGCATCCTTTCCGCCCGCTTTTTCTTACTGTTCTACATTGCGTTCACTCTGCTGTTGGTTTGTTACCGGTTATTGTTCCGCAAGATCCTGAAGTCCTATCGTAAGCATGGAGGCAACTCCCGCAGCATCATTCTGGTGGGAAGCAATAGCAATATAATCGAACTCTACCATCAAATGACGGACGACGTCACTTCCGGATTCCGTGTCATCGGCTACTTTGACGACCAGCCAGGCAGCCGCTTCCCCGAAAAGGTGAACTATCTGGGAAAACCCGGTAAGATTGTGGACCGCCTGAAGCAGGGAGGAGTCGAGCAGGTTTATTGTTGCCTGCCTTCGGCCCGCAGCGAAGAGATTCTCCCCATCATCGACTATTGCGAAAATCACCTGATACGCTTTTTCAGTGTCCCCAACGTGCGCAGCTATCTGAAGCGGCGCATGTACTTCGAGCTCCTGGGCAACGTGCCCGTACTCTGCATCCGCCAGGAGCCGCTCAGTTTTGCCGAAAACCGATTCAGGAAGCGTGTGTTCGACATCGCTTTCTCGCTCTTGTTTCTTTGCACCCTCTTCCCCATTATCTATGTCATTGTCGGGCTGACCATCAAAATCACCTCGCCGGGTCCCATCTTCTTCAAGCAAAAGCGCAGTGGAGAAGACGGACGGGAATTCTGGTGCTACAAGTTCCGCTCCATGAAGGTGAACACGCAGAGCGACACCCTGCAGGCCACCTTGCACGATCCCCGCAAAACGCGCTTCGGCAACTTCCTGCGTAAAAGCAGCATCGACGAACTCCCGCAGTTCATCAACGTACTGATGGGCGACATGTCGGTAGTAGGCCCCCGCCCCCACATGCTGAAACACACGGAACAATACTCACAACTGATCAACAAATACATGGTCCGCCATTTCGTAAAACCGGGTGTCACCGGCTGGGCGCAAGTCACCGGCTTCCGCGGAGAGACTCACGAACTATGGCAAATGGAAGGACGTGTGCAACGCGACATCTGGTACATCGAGCACTGGACCTTCATGCTCGATCTATATATTATATATAAAACCGTAAGAAATGCGCTGGAAGGAGAAAAAGAAGCTTATTAAAATAAAGAAAATGAATAAAAGAGATTACACCACAGAGGAACACAGAGTTTCACAGAGAATTTTTTTTCCCCCATCACACAAAAGATGAAAACCCTGTGAAACTCTGTGTACTCTGTGGTGAGCCACCCCATAGTAATATTCTAAAATTAAGATAAATGACAAAAAGACTACTTTTTTTCACGTTAACCTGTATTTTGCTGGCTTCCTGCCAGTCCTACAAGAAAGTACCCTACTTGCAAGACCCGGGAGAGGCGCAACGTGCCGTTGCAGAGGCCAAGCTCTATGATGCCCGCATCCTGCCGAAGGATCTGCTCACCATCGTTGTATCGTGCAGCGATCCGGAATTGGCAGAACCGTTCAACCTGACCGTATCCACCCCTGTCAGCAATACACAAAAAAGCCTGACCAGCCAACCGGCCCTTCAGCAATATCTGGTCGACAACCGGGGCAACATCGACTTCCCCGTGTTGGGCACCCTCCATATCGGCGGACTGACCAAAGGCGAAGCGGAAAGTCTGATCAGGGAAAAGCTGAAAGGATACATCAAAGAAAACACCATTGTGACGGTTCGCATGGCCAATTATAAAATTTCCGTCATCGGCGAAGTGAACAGTCCGGGCACGTTTACCATCAGCAACGAAAAGGTCAACCTCTTCGAAGCCCTTGCCATGGCAGGCGACATGACCGTGTACGGACTGCGCGACAATGTCCGCCTGATCCGCGAGGACGCCGACGGACACCAGCACATCATCACGCTGAACATGAACCGGGCAGACATCATCCAATCGCCCTACTACTATCTGCAACAGAACGACATCCTCTATGTCACCCCCAATAAGACCAAGGCAAAGACAGCCGACATCAGCGCCAGCACCACCATCTGGTTCTCCGTGGTAGGCACGCTCGTGTCGCTTGCCAGTTTAATTATCACCATCGCCAAATAAAGAAACCCCGACAATGAAAGAAGACTTATACGACGATCTATACGAAGAGAAAGAAGAAAAAATAGACTTCCATGCCCTCCTGTTCCGCTACGTCATCCGGTGGCCCTGGTTTGTAGCCTCGGTCATCATCTGCCTGGCAGGAGCATGGCTACACCTCCGGCAGACCACTCCGGTCTACAACATCTCGGCCTCGGTCATCATCAAGGACGATAAGAAAGGGGGCAACAGTGGCGGAAATCTCGCCGCGCTCGAGGGCCTGGGGCTGGTCAACTCGGTATCGAACATCGACAACGAGATTGAAATACTACGTTCCAAAACGCTGGTCAAGCATGTGATCAGCGAGCTGAACCTCTACACCACCTACTCCGTCAAAGGCAGTTTCAACGAAGTAGAGCTTTATAAAAGTTCGCCGGTACTGGTGGGCCTCACCCCGCAAGAAGCAGACAAGCTGCCGGGGCCGGCCGTATTCGAACTCACCCTGTCGCCCGGCAACCGGCTCGACGTGAAAGCCACCGTCGGGGAAACCTCCTACAACAAAAAATTCTCCAAACTGCCGGGCCTGCTCGTCACTCCGGCCGGAACGTTCACCTTCACCCTTGCCGGCGACTCCGCCGGAGTAAGTGAACCGCAGACACTCACCGCCGTTGTAAGCAACCCCATGCAGACGGCAAAGAGGTATGCGGCGGCGCTCAGCGTAGAGCCTACCTCCAAAACCACCTCCATCGTCATCGTCTCGCTCAAAAACACCAACAAGCGTCGGGGCGAGGACTTCATCAACCGGCTGATCGAAGTCTACAACCGGAACACCAACAACGACAAAAACGAAGTGGCGGAGAAAACGGAAGAGTTCATCGCCGGACGTATCCGCATCATCAACGACGAATTGTTCAGTACCGAGAAGGAGCTGGAAACCTTCAAACGGGATGCCGGACTGACGGACCTTGCCAGCGACGCCCAACTGGCTGTGAGCGAAAATTCCGCCTACGAGAAACAACGGGTCGAGAACGGCACCCAGCTCAACCTCGTACGCTACCTCGCCGAATATATCTCCGCTCCGGACAAGATCAACGCCGTACTGCCCGTCAACGTCGGCCTGACCGACCAGTCACTCTCCTCCCTGATCGGGCAATACAACGAAATGGTGCTTCAGCGCAACCGCCTGCTACGCAACTCCTCGGAAAGCAACCCCGTGATCGTGAACCTGGATAGCGGCATCCGTGCCATGCGCGAAAACATCCTGACCACCATCCACAGCGTTCAGAAAGGATTGCTGATCACCAAGGCCGACCTCGACCGTCAGGCCAGCAAGTTCAACCGCCGCATCAGCAATGCGCCCGCGCAGGAACGCCAGTTCGTCAGCATCTCCCGGCAGCAGGAGATCAAAGCCGGACTCTACCTGATGCTGTTGCAGAAACGGGAAGAAAACTCCATCGCACTGGCCGCCACTGCCAACAACGCCAAGATCGTAGACGAGGCCATGGCGGACAACGGTCCCGTTTCTCCCAAGACCAAAACGATCTATATGATAGCCCTCGTCATGGGGATGGGCATCCCCGTAGCCATCATCTACGTCATGGGGCTGCTCCAGTTCCGGATAGAAGGACGGGCCGATGTGGAAAAGCTGACCTCCGCCCCCATCATCGGAGACATCCCCCTGGCCGAAGAGGGTAACGGGAAAGCGGGAGGCATCGCTGTCCGCGAAAACGAAAACAGCCTGATGGCGGAAACCTTCCGGGGCATCCGCACCAACCTGCAGTTTATGCTGGGCGAAGAGAATAAAGTCATCCTGGTCACCTCTACCATCAGCGGCGAAGGAAAAACATTTGTAGCCACCAACCTCGCCATCAGCCTCTCGCTGCTGGGCAAAAAAGTAGTCATCGTAGGGCTCGACATCCGCAAGCCGGGACTCAACAAGGTCTTCAACCTCTCGCAGAAAGAAAAAGGAATCACCCAGTTCCTGGCCGGCCCGCAGACCACCGACCTGATGTCTATGGTGCAGCCCTCCGGGATATCCCGCACCCTGAGCATCCTCCCCGGCGGAACCGTACCGCCCAACCCGACCGAACTGCTGGCACGCCAGGCATTGGTGGAAGCCATCGATATCCTCAAAAAGCACTTCGACTATATCGTGCTCGACACCGCTCCCATCGGAATGGTGACCGACACACAGATCATCGCACGGGTGGCCGACCTATCGGTTTATGTCTGCCGCGCCGACTATACCCACAAAGCCGACTATACCCTGCTCGAAGATCTCCGCCTGGGCAACAAGCTCCCCAACCTGTGTACCGTAATCAACGGCTTGGACATGAAAAAGCGGAAATACGGCTATTACTATGGATACGGAAAATACGGCCGCTATTACGGATACGGAAAGAAGTACGGTTATGGCTACGGCTACGGACAAAAGCATAATTAGAAAAGTATCTCTATGATTTTATAAAATATAATGAATTAATTATTTGTTACACTTATTCCATGAAAAGCAAACCGCCAAAAGAGTTAATTTAATTAACCCTTTTGACGATTCATAATCAATTCTAAAACATCAATGTAATTTTTTATCTTCAATCACATTAAAACACGGACACTGCTTTATCCATTCCTCGGGCTCGATCTCCCCATTGGCGTTCAGGTCCGGACTCAGATCCCGGTGGCCACACACACGGCTGCCGGGATACTGTTTCAATAACGTTTTCACCAACACCCGCATCGAATGTACCTGCCACTCCGTCCGGGTATCCTTGGGACGGCCCCTCGCATCCAGCCCGCCTTCATAACAGATACCGATACTCGTCGCATTGTGCCCCTTGGCATGCGCCCCGATCTTCTCCACCGGACGGGTAGACACAATCCGCCCGTCCTTCCGGATATAGAAGTGGTATCCCGGCCCGTTGAATCCCCGCCTGCGATGGCAGACATCCAGATCGAACTCCGTAAAACACCGGTCTTCTCTCGTTGCCGAGCAATGAATCACAATCAAATCGATTTTCCTCATACTTCCCCCTTCATTTTTCGACATTCCTCCCACTGAGAAACATCAGGAATGCAATCACCCATTCCAAGATTCTTTGTAACTTCTTCATCGTTGTTTTGCTATATTAAGTTGTTTTACGTTTACACCACAGAGGACACAGAGCAACACAGAGTCTTTATTTTCAAGCTGATATAGAATCTTAATCCCCGGGACTATAGTATAGAGAATTTTAATTTCCGGATTTACAGAAAGGTCGTTGAAATTCCTCCTCTGTGAGACTCTGTGTCACTCTGTGGTCGGGTCATGCTGTCGGGTCATCCACAATATCCCCGTCCCCGCCGCCATCGCCTTTCTGCGCCGCCCGCGTACTCACCTTACTGAAATTGAGCGTCTTCATCGCATCCGCCAGCACAGGCCCCGGACGGAAGTTCACTCTCGCCTTGCTGATATTCGCCGCTTTGAAATCCTCCGCCTTCTCCGCTCCCCTGCTTCGCAGGCCCACCTGGAAGGTGCCGATATTCCCCAGCCTGACAATCTCTCCCCTCGACAGGCCATCCACCATTTCATCCTCCAGCGCCTTCAGCACTGCCACGACATCCGCCGAATGTACCGTACAGGCCTTTTCCACCCGGGTCGAGATCTCGTCCAGCCCCACATCGCCGCTGGCCTGTGCCTGGGCATAATACTTGGCGGGATCATCCTTCTTCAGCATGTTCTTGCGCGCCACTACCGAATACGTAACTTCTTTACTCATAATCGTACTTTCTTTTTAGAGTTAAACATCTGTTTTTCAATCACATTTCAAAGATACGACACCCCCGATGCTCCAATGACAAAGAAAGAGGACCGATGACAAAGTTTGAGGAAAAAAGAATATAAAAACACACTGCATTCCGGATATTTTTCCGTACATTTACAGTATGTAACAATCAGATAATCAAAGCCATGAATCAAAGAAAAGAAGAAGACACAACCGAAGCCGATTTCATCATCCGCTCGTACACCAAAGCCGAACTTGCACAGCTTTACTGCCCGGGACTCGACCCCGTGCTCGCCCTGCAGAAACTCTACCGCTGGATGCGTAAAAACACCGCCCTGACACAGGCACTGTCCGATGTCAATTACAACAAATACCGCCACAGCTTCCTTAAACGGGAAGTCCGGCTGATCGTGTATTACCTGGGAGAACCTTGAATTCACCACAGAGGGGAATTCACCACAGAGGGACACAGAGTCTCACAGAGTTTTTTTTCTAAAAGCATATCCAATGAAAATATAGATTCTCTGTGAGACTCTGTGTCCTCTGTGGTGAAAAACACGAAAAAGACTTAGACGTTTCCCTCGAAACATCCAAGTCTTTTCCTCTAAACTCTTAAGTCTTTTCGGAAAAGGCTTAAGAGTTTTTTCATACAAAGACAGGCACCCTTCCACCCTCTTTTTGGGTCCAAAGGTCCAAGGTCCATTCTATGGGATGCCCGCTCCCCAGCTCCGAGTCGTCTTTCGACACACATCTCCCTCTTTTACAACGAGTTTAAGCTCGACCGTCTTCCTGAAAAGCCGTTTGGCAGTGGTTTTAGGAATCCCCATCTCCACAGCCTTATCCACCACTTGAGTAAAAGTAAAAGTTCCTGAAAGAACCTGCAACACCGGACGCAATCTGAAATAAGGTTTTAAAGGCTTCGGCTTACTCTCGCTTTTCTGCATACAGGTAGACAGCAGCAAACTATGCTCCAGCAACACATCCGTCATCAACATAGCGGTATGGAAATCTTCGTCAGAACATGCATATTCGGGCATCGCCCAAGCACACTCCCCCTTCCGCAGCACCGTAAGCACACAGGCTATCCGGCTCGCCATCAACCCGTGTCGGAGCACGATCGCACCTGGTGAGTCATCCCGCTCGTTCACCACCTCAGACAAGTGAGAAGCAAACCGCAATGTATGTTCCTCCCATTGCCCAGGAGTAAACGTTACCTCCGTAGGAGACTGAAGCAGAAACTGATGTAACTCGAGCAGGCGGGCACTCAGGCGGGCAAAAACCGCACGATGATCTTCGCACCCTGCCCGCGGAGCAGCCGAACGCCACTCCCAGGCACTCTGCCCCGTATATATCAGAAAACGACTGTACAGCCCATTTTCCAATGAAGGAATAAAACGCACCAACTGATTGGGAGTGCCAGCCAGACACAAAGCCAGACGCGGATGACGAGCCACCACCTGGCGCCCGTTCACCTTGAAATCAGCCGATACCACTTCGTGCTGAAAAGCAGCCCGGAATACATCATCGTGCTTTCCGCACTCATTCCGGATAGCACCCGACACCATGTCCAGCTCCGTAGCATTGATGCAGCACCCCAGCTTTCCACTCTCTTCCAAAGCGCTAATGATCAAGCTCTTCGACACATTGGGCGAAAGCATCAACAACTTTCTCAACGGCTCCCGGGGACGCAACGCAAAGTCCGGCGAACGCTTCTCCGCCTGCGCCTTCTTCTGCTCCAGCTCCCATTCGAAAAACGCTTTATCGTACACCAGACGCACCTCATCATTCTGTTTCTCATAAAACTTATGAATCTCGGCAGGCAGCATTCCGGCAAGCCCCACCACTCCCTTTCCACCCCCGGCATGGGCTATCACCATATAGTACAGATGCGGAGAATAATACATTTGGTCGTACAAAAGACGCACCTCGGGCAGGCATGCACTGATATTGACAATCATGGCTGCCAGCAACATGTCCCGCTCACGAGGACTTCCCGCCACCCTTACCCCTTCGGCCAGCAAGGCAGGCAGATGCTCAAACACCTCGTCGGGGAAATAAGGTGCACTCCGCCGAAATCCTTCACTTTTTCCGAACAAGATATCCTCCAAATCCTCTTCTTCCTCCTCCTCGGGCATCCCATAGAATGGACCTTGGACCTTTGGACCCAAATCAGTCGTCATAGCGTCCGCCCTCCTGGCAGAAACATACTGATAACCAGACGATAATGTTTTCTCTATTTCTCCGCTCCCGAAATCAGCCTGCGCGTATTTCTCAACCACTGCTTTTTGCAACAGCCGCATTTCTTCCGGCGAAAAACCTTTATACCGGGCAACACGTCCCAGCTTCAGCACAAACGCATGGCGCCCTCCCGCCACAAACGGATTCCGGGCATCAAAATCATTCAGGAAAACCTGCATAAAGCCATCCCCCGCTTCGGAAGCAACGCCCGCCAGACAAGCCTTGCCCACCGACTGCGCGGAACACTCCCCTTCCGCCTGCAACAGCCCGTCCACCTGCTCCCGCCACGGAAACACCCCGGCACCGGGATTATAGTACGCCTCCGGATCATACGAAGCGTAGCACGCCCGTCCCAGATCGCGGCACGACATATCGCAAGGATGCCCCAGCACCCGCTCCAACTCACGGGCAACGACAGGATAAGCCACCGCATATTGCCCGGCATTCTCGGCATCGATGCGCACAATCAGCTTCAACCCTTCACCCGAGATACTGACAAAAGCCCCCACCACATAAGGCAGCGCCCCGGCCTTCTCCTTCATCCCGGCCAGCATCTCGAGGCAATGATCAAAGTCGAACAGCGCCAGTCCGTTCAGCTCGGTCACCTGGTTCGCCGCATGTCCGCCCCGGCACTTGCCGGCCACTACCACCGCATTCAGAGCCCCTTTCAGCCTTTTGCCCTCCTCGGTCATGCCCGTCCGCATCCACCGCCGGTACGACTCGGCAAGCACCTTCCAGCGTGCTCCCCTGAGGTCATTATGAAACTCTTCCAGCGAAATCTCTTCCGCTTTCTTTTCCCACACATGGAGGAAAAAGGAAATTTTAAACTCTCTCTTTTTCATTGAGTATTAAATTTTAATGTTTTTAATCCCGATCCGCCGCCAAGCGCACAAAGCAAAACCCTTGCTACTGCGCATCCTCTGCAATGAACCATGATGCAAAAGAACAACAAACTTTTTACACTTCCGAATGTTAAAACCGCCGTAAAAGTCTCTTCGGAAAGCCTCCACACCCACCCGCACCCCACTTTCGCCATCCGTTTCCCGGTTCTTTTTAACACCCGGATTTATTTTCTCACCTCCTGTTTCCGCTCCTGATCCTTCACCGTATTGTTCAGGAAGCGGCACAACCGTTTCAACTCCCGCATCTCTTCTCTCGAAAGCGGTTTGGGAAGCTCACGCACCAGGGCAAACACCTGTCCGGACAACTCTTTAAGCAATTCGTTCGGACTCTTAAACTTGTCGTTTTTTTTCCATAATCATTAAAATTAAAAGATATGTTAATTATTAAAACTTACAAAAGTAACACCTAAAGATTAAAAATTCATTATTTTTTCTATTTTCATAAACAATTTGTTGTATTTAGTAAAATTATATCTATCTTTGCAGCAAAATCAAACGTAAGATTCGGTTTACCCCAGCAGGCAACTGTGACAGGTAACCGCGTAGCGTATCCGGGAGCGACCCTCCCCTCCCCTTTCTCAAACCATACTCCCAATCAGACATGAAATCCTGGCTTGCCGCCTATGTCCGTCTCTATCACGAAAAGAAAACCCGTGACCGCCTGACGGCAATGGGCATCGAAAGTTTCCTCCCCGTGCAGGAAGAAATCCATCAATGGAGCGACCGCCGCAAAAAGATCGAGCGCGTAGTCATCCCGATGATGATCTTCGTACACGTCGACCCGGCAGAACGTGCCGAAGTGTTGACCCTTTCGTCCGTCAGCCGCTACATGGTGTTGCGCGGACAAAGCACCCCCGCCGTCATCCCCGACGAGCAGATGGAGCGCTTCCGCTTCATGCTCGACTACTCCGAAGAAGCCATCGAAGTGTGCTCCTCCCCCCTCGCCCCCGGCGAACAGGTGCGAGTCATCAAAGGCCCCCTCGCCGGACTGGAAGGCGAGCTGGTGACCATCGACGGCAAAAGCAAGGTGGCGGTAAGGCTGGATATGCTGGGCTGCGCCCATGTGGATATGCCGGTGGGGTTCGTGGAGAGAGTGGGAAAGATGGAGGCGGTGAGATGAACATGTTCCACCCACTGAAATACAATATTGAAATTTTGAATAGATCAGTAGCCTCCTCAATAAAAGCCTTCCCCCTATTAATACAGCTAGGCAACCCCTATTTTATGGGAAAACTATCCCCAATGGAGGCTGCCTAAATTTTACTCAGCTACGTAAAGAGCACTAATATCATATGCCAAGCGATTCTCAAAATAACAAACGCATAGCCCAAAATACACTGTTATTGTATTTTCGAATGCTCTTTTTAATGCTGGTTAGCTTATATACCAGCCGTGTCAACCTAAATGCATTAGGTATAGAGGATTTTGGTATATACAACGTAGTAGGCGGCCTTGTCGCTATGTTCTCCATTATATCGGGCTCTCTGGTGTCATCCATCAGCAGATTTATCACCTTTGAACTTGGAACAGAAAATAAAGAAAAACTAAAAAAAGTATTTTCAACAGCTGTTTCTATACAGTTTTTTCTGGTTATCATCGTGGTTATTCTTGCCGAAACCATTGGACTTTGGTTTCTAAATAACAAAATGGTAATACCCGAAGAACGTATACTTGCCGCCAATATCATTTATCAGTTCTCTATTATATCTTTTGCACTTTCGTTAATGAGTATTCCCTATACCGGAACAATAGTAGCACACGAAAAAATGTCAGCTTTTGCCTATATCAGTATTTTTGATGTCATAGGGAAACTGGCTGTCGCTCTAACCATTTCTATAGCTCCAATAGATAAACTAATTTGGTTCGCAGGCTTCATTGTATTCAATTCTACCATCATACAAAGTATATATATTTTTTATTGTAAACGCCATTTTGAGGAATGTACTTACCATTTCATTTTTGATAAGTCTTTACTCAAAAATATGTTCGGTTTCGCCGGTTGGAATTTTATCGGCTCTATAGCAGCTATTCTCCGTGACCAAGGCGGAAACATTGTCATCAATATGTTTTGTGGACCAGCCGTAAATGCAGCTCGTGGAGTTGCCATGCAAGTCAACAATGCAGTCAGTGGTTTTGTTTCCAACTTTCAGACAGCACTCAATCCACAAATTACAAAAAGTTATGCTTCTGGCAACTATGATTACATGATGCAACTCATCTTTCAAGGTGCACGACTTTCTTATTACATTTTACTTATCCTTGCCTTACCTATCATCAGTAATACCCATTTTATTCTTCAATTATGGTTGGGGCAAGTACCAAAACATACTGTACTATTCGTACAGCTTGTCCTATTCTTCACTATGAGTGAATCTTTAGCCAATCCTCTAATAAACGCTATGCTGGCTACTGGGAAGATCAAAAAATTTCAAATTATAGTCGGTGGACTTAATCTGGTCAATTTACCTTTATCTTATATCTGCCTTCGTTTAGGATGCATTCCAGAATCAGTTGTGATAATAGCTATTATCATATCTATGATATGCGAAATGGCCCGTGTTATTATGTTACGTAATATGATACACTTTCCTGCTCGCTCCTTCCTTAAAAAGGTATATTTCAATGTAATATTTGTCACCATCACAGCCTCTATACTCCCTCTGTACCTACACTTTATACTTGAAGAAAATATTTATACTTTTACTCTCATAAGTGTAGTTTCATTTTCATGTACACTTCTCTCTATTTTATATATTGGTTGCAGTAGTGAAGAGCGTGTCATGGTATTTAGTAAAGTTAAGGTAATAGTGAACAAAGTATCAAAACGCTATAAATAATATGTCCTTAGTCAATAACTTCACAGTTAAAAAAGTTCGTTCTTCCAATCTGGAGTTGTTACGTTTGCTTTCAATGTTTTTCGTTTTGGTAGTACATGCCGATTTTCAGGCTCTTGGTATGCCTGACAGGACAGAAATGACAATTCTTCCTTTATTTTCTGTATTTCGAATTATTATAGAAGCATTTGCTATCGTCTGTGTCAACTCTTTCGTCTTATTATCAGGCTGGTTTGGCATAAACTTCCACATTAAAAGTCTATGTAATCTGCTTTTTCAGTGTGCATTCTTTTTAATTGGTATCTATACTTTTACAATATTGATTGGCATTGAACCATTATCGATAAGTGGTATTAAAAGATGTTTGATGCTCACTAATAATGTTTGGTTTGTGAAGTGTTATTTAGGTATGTTTATTATGGCTCCCATCCTCAATGCCTTCGTTGAAAAAACTGACAAAAGAACATTTAGTACAGTGCTGCTCTCTTTTTTTATCTTCCAGACAATATATGGCTGGTTTTCCAATGGGGCCCCCTATTTTGAAAAAGGATATTCTGCCTTCTCTTTTATGGGGCTGTATCTTTTAGCGCGCTACGTTCGTATCTATCAACCATCTTATACACAGTGGTCAAAAAGCAAGAATCTCCTTATGTACATAAGTTTGTCTACTTTTACAGCCCTAATGCTAATCATTACATGCTACTTTGACAAAGTTGGATATTTTTGTATGTTTTGGACTTATACGAGCCCATTAGTGATAGCAGGTGCACTTTATCTGCTCCTTTTCTTTAATAGGTTCGCTTTTCAAAACAAAGGAATCAATTGGATTGCGGCGTCCTGTTTTGCTGTTTATCTATTCCATTTCTTCATATGGGAATACTTTATGAAACCACACATCCAACAACTAGCAGTTACCTACAATGGTATATCATGCCTGTTGGTAATCACGGGTCTATTATTAACATTCTTTACAGCAGCTATTTTAATAGATAAGATACGTCTCTATATATGGAACCATTTTGTATCTAAATATATCAGTTAACGTGATAACACTTACTTCCAAATACGACTGTTGCGGGTGTACAGCCTGTACCTCCGCTTGTAATAGGGGTGCTATTATCATGCAGGAGGATGAACAAGGATTCCTTTATCCACATATCAACACTACACAATGCATCGATTGTGGCCTTTGTAATAAAGTTTGTCCTGTGTTCCGATACGATGTTATAAGCAATAAAAAAAATGTAAATCCCCATATTCTCGCTCTTCATCATCATAATGAAAAAACTTGGATATCCTCCTCTAGTGGTGGTGTATTTGCCTCCCTTACAGACTATGCCCTTCGGCAAGCCGGTGTAATATTCGGAGCTATATATGATGACAATTTTGTAGTAGTTCATCGCAGAGCAGAAACCCAAGAAGACACACTGAAATTCAGAGGTTCCAAATATGTGCAAAGTAATTTAACTGGTATTTATCAACAAGTTAAGTTTTATCTCCAAGAGCAACGTTTCGTTCTCTTCAGTGGTACTCCTTGCCAAGTGGAAGGGCTCAAAGGATACTTACAGAGATCCTACGACAACCTACTCACAGTAGATATCCTCTGTCATGGAGTACCCTCACCCCGAGTGTTTCATGACTACCTCAATTTTATTCGTCAAAACTCAGATTTTCACTTCACAGGTATTTTTATGAAAGACAAGACTTTTGGTTGGGGATATCAGAATTCTCGCCTTTTCTTTGGCAAGAATGCCAGCCAGTTCAATACAGTACTTTCTCGTCTTTGGAATGACATCTTTTATAGCCATCTCACAACACGTCCTTCATGCCATGCCTGCCGTTTTACCAACTATCTGCGCCCTGGCGATATCACTATAGGTGATTTTTGGGGAATCGAGAAACATCATCCTCAGTTCACTGATAGTAGAGGGATCTCACTTATTATGCTTAATAATACTAAAGCTGAAATCGTATGGAATCATATAAAAGATGACTTCAATTATCTAGAAAGCAACATCAAAGAATGCATACAACCTAATCTAAAGTATCCTGTACCCGAACCAGTCAACAAAGCTACATTCTGGCAGGATTATGCTTCAATGCCTTTCTTTCAAATAATGAACAAATACTATAGGATCACACATCAAGATCTCTTGAAAAATCGCTTTTATATGATTTTACTAACTCTCAAAAAACGGTTTACATGAAAATAGGAATACTTACTTTTCATGATGCTCATAACTATGGTGCCATGCTACAATGCTACGCTCTCCAACAGTTCCTCTTTAAAAAAGGATACAACGTAGAAGTGATTGACTACAGACCGGCATTCTATCAAAAGCAATACCATCGTCACAGTCTATGCCCGTGGATAGGGAAAAATCCAGTACGCACAATGAAAAGTATCTATTATAATTATTATCTTTTCAACAAACGTTGTGCCGCATTCTCTGATTTTCACAATCGCCACCTCTACATGTCTATACCGGCTACTCGTACTAATATACCACAAAGCTATGATGCTTATATTGTAGGCAGCGATCAGATTTGGAATCCCCAACTCACTAATGGCTTTCATGATGTCTATTTCTGCGATTTTTGTTTTCCTAAAGGAAAGAGTCGGTTCATTGCGTATGCCCCCAGTATGGAAATCAGCAGATTATCTACACAAGAAGCAGAATACCTAACTCGTGTTCTTAACTGTTTCGATGCTCTCTCTGTACGTGAATCATCACTTATTCCCATACTACAGCCTCTCGTCAGCCAGCCCATCCAACAAGTACTTGACCCGACACTTTTATTAGATGCGACAGCTTGGAATCCATTAATAGGCAAATGCCCTAAAAATCGTCCTTACGTTGTATTATATCAAGTTCGTGAAAACCCAGCAGTCCGGATGAAAGCTTTCGAAATAGCCCAATCTATTGGAGGCATAGTAGTAGAACTGACAGCACGTATCGACTGTCATTATTCCACTAAGTATCAAACAGCCTCACCTGCAGATTTTGTCACTTACATCCGATATGCAACCTATGTAGTCACCACCTCATTCCATGGAACCGCTTTCTCACTTATTTTCAATCGTCCATTTTACACATTTTCTCTTGGAGATAATTTTGACTCCCGTTCAGCTTCCCTCCTTGAGTCAGTAAATCTCACCGAGCGTTTAGTATGCCCCGACGAACAGTTTGAAATAAGTCTAATTGATTTCAAACAAGCGAATAAAAGACTGAAGCATTTGAGAAAACAGTCATGTGATTTTTTAAGACAGTCATTACACGAAAGACAAGAACAATAAGCATCAATATTTCCAAAAGACATTTTTTTAGTCATGAAAGTTTCCATTATAGTTCCTTGTTACTCAGTTGCATCAAAACTACCCCGATGTGTGCATAATCTATTGGCTCAAACTTTCACAGACTGGGAACTTATTTTAATAGATGATGGGAGTACAGACAACACATGGGATATTTGCAATAGCTTTACAAAGAACAATGCTCATATTCATGCCGTACACAAAGAAAACGGTGGTGTCAGTTCAGCCAGAAATACAGGAATTGAGATAGCTAAGGGAGAGTTCATAACTTTTATCGATTCAGATGACTATGTAAAGCCGGACTACCTTCAGAAATTGGTAGAAGGCCAGGAAGCAGACTTAGTATTATGTGGCTTTCGTAGTTCCACGGGAATAGACTTCACACCAGAACCTCAATACCTCATTGGAGATGACCTTAGTAAAAATATACAAGCCATCGTAGAGAATGACTATTTACTTTATTCCCCTTGGTGCAAACTCTTTCGTCGTGATATTATCCAAAAACACCAACACCGCTTTGATCCCGAAATTCGTTTAGGTGAGGACACTATTTTTTGTTATAAGTACCTGCTCTATTGCTCTTCCATAAAGGTAGTGGCATCAAACAGCTACTTTTATGACGGCGTGTGGGGTGGCTATAAAAAGTATGTACTAACACGACAGGAAGTAGAATATCTAGATAAAGCAGAAATTACGACGCTGCATGATATAAATCAACACTTTAACTGTCGGATAGACCTGACATATCGTGGCTATCATGTAGCCATGCTAAAAGGATTATATGAAAAATTCAGAGATTACGACACCTTCGAGATGTATACCCGCACACACGATGTATTACCACCGGAGCATTTTTTTGCCAACCATAAACTTAGTTATATTTTTTGGGGTATCGTGGAACTGGAAACGCTCTATGTTGACAAAGAATATTGTGCAGGTAAACTCTTCATGCAACGTCTACATCATTTTTTTACTATACCAACCAATCAGTTACTCTCGTATTCCTACAAGATGCGTTTGATACATTACTTGGTAAAAAGCAAACATTACACGATGGCCCATGTGCTCTTAATATTCCTTTCAATCTTAAAGCATTAATCTTTATGAGTTCGCCTAAAATATCTATTATCATACCAGTTTATATGGCAGAATCCTATCTACACCGATGTGTAGATAGTATCATTACCCAGACATTTACTGATTGGGAACTCCTTTTGGTGGATGACGGAAGTCCCGATCATAGCGGTGAGTTATGTGAAAAATATGCTTCCGCCTACAAGTCCCGAATAAAAGCTTTCCACAAACCAAACGGAGGCGTTGCTTCCGCACGTGAATTTGGTATGCAACAGGCGCGAGGCGAATACTCTATTCATGTAGATCCAGATGATTGGATTGACAGTAATACACTAGAAGAACTCTACCAACAAGCTGTTAAAGAACAAGCTGACATGGTCATATGCGACTTTATGATGGAATACCCTAACCGTCAGATACACAATTGTCAAAAGCCACAATTATTAGATTCCAGCAGTTTCATGCACCAACTCCTTCAGCAGGAACGCCATGGCAGTTTATGTAACAAGCTTATACGTACCGAACTTTACCATAAATACCAACTACATTTCCCGGAAAAAATGATATGTTGGGAAGATCTTTATATCTGCTGTTCCATTCTGCTACATGGATGTAAATTAGCTTATGTACCCCACGCATTATATCACTACGACTTTTATACAAACGATAATAGTATGGTACGCCACACTGATATGCGTGGTCTTCAGGCACAGATAGACTTCTGCAGACTTATGCAGGCCAAAATATCACCAGAGTATCTGCCTGAACTCAATGAACTAAAAGGTATAACCCTTATCACGGCCTTTCGTAACCAATTGCTTAATGAACAAGCAATTCGTTCTCTTTTTCCAGAAATCAATGATTGGTATGTAACTAGATATGGACATGATTATGAAAAATCCAACTACTATGGCCTAACATTAGTTCTTCGTGGCTACAATTTCAAAACTGCAAGAAGAAGAATGTTTGTAGCCAAATTCCTAGTACAAATAAAAAATAAAATTACAAGAATGCTATAACCCCCAAAGATGAACAACACCAATCCTTTAGTATCAATCATAGTACCGGTTTATAAAGTAGAACGCTACATACACCGTTCAATAGACAGCTTATTACGTCAGACTTATAATAATTTAGAAATTATCCTTGTGGATGACGGAAGTCCAGATAATTGTCCTTTCATTTGCGATAAATATGCAATGCAAGATAATCGTATCCGTGTCATCCATAAATCCAATGGCGGCCTCTCTGATGCCCGTAATGCTGCACTAAATGTAATGACAGGACAATATGTCACTTTCGTAGATAGCGATGACTATATCGCAGACAACATGATCGAGAAATTCATCGAAACAGTAAAACTGTATCAATGTAATATGGTAGTTGCTGGAATGAATATAATTGATAAAAATAATCAAATTTATGATTATCGCAGAACTCTAACATCTACACTTTCTACAGGCATCGATATAACCCGAAAACTATTAAAAGATGTTTTTCCTTTTAACTTCGTTTGTGCTAAAATCTTTGAATCATCCCTTTTTGAAGAAATTCGTTTTCCTGTAGGTCGCCATTACGAAGACACTGCTACCACATACAAGCTTACGCACAAATGTGAAAGAATCTATTGTATCGCTGATTGCCTCTATTTTTATGAATTGGAACGTGAAGGTAACATTACCTCTGAACTAAATACCTCCAAAGCCATTAAGAGTTACATAGATGGATGTTTAAACAGCCGGGAACAAATCTTTTTTTGTCAAAAGCATAAAGACTTTTCCGATTTACTTCCAGTGCTAACCAAGCGTTTACAATTATGGGCTCTACTTGCAATACAATCTGCTATTAGTTTAGGATATAAAGAATATATGTTTTATTATCATCAGATAAGAATATATATCCGCTCACTCTCTTATACGCAACGAATGACGCACCTTCAAATTGCACTAACATTTCCTATAATTTATTACTCACTCTATCCACTATTGTCGAGATTGAAGAAGATGTATAAGAATTAAGAGAATAACTAATATGAAGAAAATAAAAACAGCATTTGCTCTCCCGCTTTTTTGGCTACTCTTCAAAGTAAGCAAAGATATGCACAAGATTCAAGTTGATGGACAAGCTTGGTGTCAGTGGCAACATAAGAACTTCACATTATGGAACATGTGTAGTTTATTTATAGGTTTCAAGGAGTTTCGCAACCTATTCTATTACCGCATAGGATATCTCCACCATCTGATAGAGTGGATTTTTCCCCGCATGACAAATTTATATATTACCACTCCTCGCTCCGATGTGGATAGCGGACTTATCATACAGCATGGTTTTGCCACTATTATATCAGCTAAACAAATAGGAAAGAATTGCAAAATATATCAGCAAGTTACCATTGGGTATGACCATACTTTGCAGGCTCCTATAATAGGTGACAACGTAGAAATTTGTTGTGGAGCCAAAGTTATAGGTGGTGTCACTATTGGCAATAATGTCATCATCGGAGCCAATGCTGTTGTAATAAAAGACGTACCAAACAACTGTATAGTAGCGGGTGTACCTGCAAAAATTATAAAGAAAATATGATATATCTCATTTGCCAGGACTGGTCAAATACCAGCAATAATCATGCAGGTATAAAATACTTATGCAACCAAATTCAGGAGATGTATCCTGAAAGCTATAAAACCTTCGTTATTCCTGCCTTTTGGAATGACAGGTCAAAATCCCCCATTCGAATCATAGCAAGTTTACAATATCACTTTGCTCGATACAAGCACAGACTATACACGAAAAAGTTGTACAATCACATAATATCAAAGCTACGAAAAGGAGATAAAATAATTCTTATGGAATACATGGAGAAATTTTTTCCCATGCTCCATTTTGCACAAAAAGTGAAAAGATATAAATTCAACATACCTCTCTACGCAATGGTTCACCTTGTTCCAAGCCGGTTGGAAAAAGGATTCTCAGACAAGAAAACATTTGATGAATGGACAATCTGCATCGATAAATTTCTTACCCTTGGCCATTCATTAACCCAATTCCTTATTACCAAAGGGCTACCTGAAGATAAAGTTGTTACCACCTTTCATTATGTGGATGAATATTACCATAATAAAAGACCTGTACGTTTGCATAAGAATATCCGTGTAATAGCCATGGGTAATCAGATGAGAAACCTCAAACTACTAAAAACAATCGTTGATAATAACCCTAATGTCAATTTTACCATTTGCCAAGGGGTAAATGATTTGTCATCCTATTTCCTGAAAAATACAAATGTCGAACTCATCCCATTTGTTGAGGAATCCGAGTTACGACAGCACATGGCTAATGCCGATATATCGCTAAATGTCATGGAAGATACCGTAGGTAGTAATGTAATTGTCACATCATTAGCTATGGGATTAGCTATGATTTGTAGCAATGTTGGTTCCATCAAAGACTATTGTGATGATAGTAACACTATATTTTGTAATAACTCTAATGTAGAAGACTTCTCTCAGGCTATAACCGCATTACAAACAGATAGAATACGATTGAATACAATGCAACAATCGGCAGCCAATATGGGATTACAATTTACTATTGAGAAGTTTGTGAGACAAATAAGCGCATTATAATGAATTTGGACCTTGACTTCATATTACTAAATTTACTGTTATTATATACATTCTGGAAAGCCGGTAGAAATATCTCGCAAAGCATGGATTACTGGCATAATGCCGGATTGTGCGTAATCCTATTCTCTATTGTACAAGGCTGCCGATTTGCCAGAGGAAATGATTACTTTGCGTACTCCAGAATTTTCCGTGAAGGTAGCCTGCATGTCGAAAATCCATTTTTCTCAGTCATTAATGAATTACTCAGAATAGTTGGTATTAATGAGTATAGTTGTTTTATGGTGTATGCGTTCACATTTGCATTGTGCGCCATGATTTTTATGAAAGACTATCGCACGTATGCCAGATATATGTTCCCACTATTCTTGATAGGCTTCATGAACTTCGAAGAAAGCATGATACGCCAGGCATTCAGCTACTCTTTTTTCTTCCTATATTTGAAATATCTCTTTAAGTTGAAATTTAACAAGCCAAAGGATATATTGCATAACCATAAAAAATTAATATACTGCATAATATTTGCCATACTAACATTAGCCATACACACTGGCAATATTATAAGCTTATTTGTAATCACCACCCTCTATATATTTTGGCGTAAACCTTTCCAGCCACAGTTTGCCATACCGATATATGTTGCGTGTGTCTACATATTACCACATATATTTAATTTCAATTGGCTGGAACCCATTTTAAGCTTTGCAGCAGACACAAACGAACGTGCAGCAGAATATGTGAAGAATGCTGACTATTGGTTTTCAGAAAAGGGTGAGAACGATCAGTATGATAAAAATTTTATCGTGGAAATTATTCAAGTGATAGGCTCTTCTGCATTGATGTATTTCGGATATAGACTAATCATAGAAAAGTTACCCAAACATTATGCTCTGATAACAATGCTTAATACCTTTATTATTGGTTTGTGTATAGAGTCTATATTCGTAAAACTAGAAATTTTGCATCGTATAGGACAAACTCTAGATATTGTAGGTTACTTTGCTTTAGCAATAGTAGTATCCTATAAAACAATTAAACTAAAACCTATCCAAAAAGTAGCCTATGTCTGTCTCCTTTGGTTTGTTTATTACTACGTAAAATACTTATTCTTCAGTGGGCGTACTATGTTCATCTGGGATACCCATTATCCTTTTTTCAAATTTATATAAGTCACTGAAAATACCACGTACCCCCAAAAATAACATAATCTATGATACCTAAAGTTTCAGTTATAGTACCAATATATAATGTAGAAAAATATCTAGACCAATGTGTACAGGCACTTCTTGCACAAACACTATCAGATATAGAAATTATTCTAATTGATGATGAGTCTCCTGACAATTGTCCAAAGATATGTGATGATTATGCCGCTCAATACCCTAACATAAAGGTTATTCATAAAAAAAATGCAGGGCTGGGTATGGCTTGTAACAGTGGCTTAGATGTAGCTACGGGAGAGTATGTGGCATTTTGCGACTCTGATGATTATGTAGATTCTGACATGTATATGACCATGTATAATGTAGCCCAAAAATATACCTGTGATGCTGTTTTTACAGGCTTAAAACGAATAACAATGGCTGGCATCCCTACAGGAACAGTGACTCATCAAAAAGAATTTAAACTATACAAAAATAAAAATGAAATTCATACGCTTCTAAAAGATTTAATAGCTTCAGATCCTTATGCACGCGAGGAGCGCGCTATTCAAGTATCCGCTAAGGTAGTCCTCTACCGTCGTAATTTGATAGAAAAAAAACATCTACGATTCGTATCAGAACGTATATTACCTTCCGAAGACTTGATATTCAATGTAGATGTATTGGCTAATAGTAATATTGTATGTGTACTACCACAAACCTTCTATAACTATCGGACAAATCCGATCTCAATTTCGCACACAATAAAAAAAGATAAATTCAGCCTTTTTAAACAATTATATATAGAGATAACCGACCGTTGCCATCGATTAGGAGTGGAAGACAATGTACAACTACGGATACAAAGAATGTTCCTCGGTTACACACGCAACTATATATGCAACATACTCAATTCTAGCATAACAAACATTGAGAAGAAACAAATTACTTCTTCAATATGTAAAGACGGTATTTGGAAACCCATTTGGAAAACATATCCTCTGTCAGTAATGCCTTTACCACATAGAATATTTACATTCGCTATGCGTCATAATTTCTATTCATTACTGTTAGTATTAGCAAAAATCAAGAAATAATCATATGTACAAGGCTCCCCCAAGAGACATCAGCATTGACATTCTAAAATGTATCGCAGCTATTATGATAACCAACTCACATATGGATATTCTATATGGAGACTATTCCTATCTAGCCACTGGTGGGGCGATAGGTGATGCACTGTTCTTTTTTTGCTCTGGTTACACCTTATTTTTAGGTCGGGATATGGATTTCTTTAACTGGTATAAACGAAGAATAAACCGTATCTATCCGACAGTGTTTACATGGGCGCTAATTGCAGCGGTATTTTTCGATCAGCGTTATGATATGCCAGAAATACTAATCAAAGGCGGTGGTTGGTTTGTAAGCTGCATCATGATTTATTATGTAGTACTGTGGTTTATACGTAAATTTCTTAAGAAACATCTTAAATGGGTGTTTTTCATGGCAGCAACTATAACGCTTCTGTGGTACTTTGTACTAGGCTTTGGTGAAAAAAGCGGTAATAATATGTATGGATGGAATTACTTTAAATGGTGCTATTATTTCTTATTTATGCTTTTAGGATCTATGATGGGATTAAAAAGAAACCTGAATAAAAAAACATATCCGTTTTTCGAAGGATTATATGACAAACACATCCATATTATCCCAATCTTTCTAAAACTATTGATATGTATAGTTCTATTTTTTGGATTATGTTGGTTTAAGTGCCAAACAGGTATAGGATGGGAACTATTGCAAATATCATCACTAATTCCTCTATTGGGCACTACATATTATTTTTGGAGATTGTCCAACACAAAATTATTAACCCAAGCATATCATCATCATCTGACAGGTCCTATCATTCGTTTCATCAGTGGGCTCTGCTTGGAGATATATTTAGTACAATACAACTTGTTCACTGACAAACTTAATAATATTTTCCCATTAAATCTATTAGTAATATTTTCCACTATTCTTGTTACAGCTTACCTTCTCCGCTGTCTTTCCCGAATATGGAGTCAGACTTTTAAAGATGGGGATTATGACTGGCGGGCTGTAACCAAACTTTACAGTTAACATAAGAATATTATGATACAATCAAAAAAAGACTTAAAATATTATTTATCCGAGGACCTGAAGCGTTTCAATAATCATAAGCCTAATATAAAAGACTGGTTATTACACAATGAAATATGGTATATCTTCCACTATATTCGTCATTTGCGTTATGTGGAATATTATAAAAACACCAACAAAAATAAAATTCTATTTTTCTACCATTTTTTCCGTTATAAACGACTAGGTTTCAAACTAAAAATAACTATTTATCCTAATACTATTGGAGCAGGTTTAAGGATCTATCATGTGGGAGATTTTATTCATATTGGGGCACAGTGTCATATAGGACATAATTGCACACTACTTCCTGGAGTAGTATTTGGTAACAAGTATGAGAAAGCAACTGACACACAAATAATTGCAGGCAACAATTGCTACTTTGGACTCGGAGCCAAAATTTTCGGTTCCATTATAATAGGAAACAACGTTACCATAGGAGCAAATGCAGTGGTCACAAAGGATATTCCAGATAACGCCATAGTTGGTGGGATACCAGCAAAAGTATTAAGATTCAAAGAAATAAATATACTATAAAACCATTATTATCTATGCCTAAAGTTTTAGTAGTGGCCACCTCTCGTAAAACCAAAGGAGGAATCACTTCTGTAGTAAAAGCACATGAAACAGGAGAACAATGGAAAAAGTTTCATTGTAAATGGATTGAAACACATCGGGATGGAAATAGCGTAAGAAAATTATGGTATTTAGCTACAGCCTTAATAGAATATATTTGTCTTCTACCTTTCTATGATATTGTACATATACATGTAGGATTAAGAACATCAGTCAATAGAAAACTTATATTTGCACGGATTGCTCTTCTGTTTAGAAAGAAAATTATTGTTCACTTTCATCCAGCAACGGAAAAGCATCTATTCGATCCTATGTTTAGTGGCAATATAAAGTATTTATTCGAACTATCTAATAAACTTCTTGTACTATCTCCCAAATGGATAGAATGGATAAACGAAGCATACCGAGGGAATAAATATAATATACAAGTGCTTTATAATCCATGCCCGAGTGTGAAACGAAGCATTCAAAGAGAAAATTATATTCTATATGCAGGGATTCTATCAGACAGAAAAGGCTACAACCGACTTATTGAAGCATTCAGTAAAATTGCTGCAAAATATCCAGATTGGAAAATAAAATTCGCAGGAAATGGAGAAATTGAAAAAGGTAAATCCTTGGCTGTTAAATTTGGTATAGAACAACAAACTGAATTCCTGGGTTGGATAGCCGGCAATACAAAAGAGAGTATATTTCAACATGCTTCCATTTATTGTTTGCCCAGTTGGGGAGAAGGATTTCCCATGGGAGTAATAGATGCAATTGCTTATGGAATTCCTGTCATTACAACTCCTGTAGGAGGATTAGAAAAAGTTTTTCACGACGGTATTGATGCTATGATTTATGAAACTTACGATTTAAAGATGTTGGCTGACAAATTAGAACAATTAATAAAATCGGAGACTTATAGGAATAGTATAGTAAACGAAGCAGATAAATTGGTATGTAGCGACTTTAATATCATCACTATTTGCAATAAAATTGAAAAAATATATGAGAACATGTAGTCCTCGCCTAGCAAAAGAAAAATACTGCACCGGATGTATGGCTTGCAGTGATGCATGTACACATGATGCTATCAAGATTGTGGAAAAGAACTGTATGCCATTTGTGAAAGTAGATACCCATAAATGCATGAATTGTCATTTGTGTGAAAAAGCATGTCCGATAATAACTCCTGTAAAAAAGAACAGAGCTGAAGAAATGAATGTATATGGAGGTTGGGCCAATGATGAACAGACCCGCATTGATGCAGCCTCCGGAGGTGGTTTTTCTGGTTTAGCACAAAGCTTTTTCCACCTGCATAAAGAAGATAAAGTTGCCGTCATTGGAGCTACACTCGCAAACAATAGAGTATATCATCAATTAATAGAGCAGGAAAAGGATATTGTGTTATTAACTAATAGCAAATATATACAAAGCGATACTCAAGGAATATATAAAGAAGTTATAGAGAGACTAAAAACCGGATATTGGATATTATTTTCAGGGTGTCCATGTCAAATAGCAGGATTATATGGCTTTTTAGGTAAAAAGAGGGATAGTGAACGGCTTATAACAATTGAGGTTGTATGTCACGGTATTGCCAGTTATGAAGCTCTTGATCTTCATTTAAAATACTATAACTCCTCACGTATATATCGTTTTCGAGATAAACGACACGGCACACAAGATTGGAAACAGTCGCAATGTACTACTATTGAACAGAATGGAGAAGAAATAAAATTGAAACGGAAGGATGACATGTTTTACGCTATTTATGCAGGATGGATGCTCGACCGAAAGAGTTGTAGCAATTGCCAGTTTGCGGAAATAAATAGGGTAGCGGATATTACAATAGCAGATTTTTGGGGATTACAGGTACCAGACTATTATAAACAGGGTGTATCACTTATCATAGCCAACAATAACAAAGCAGATACCATGATAAAAGCAGCGGATGCGATTTATACTTTCAAAGAATCACTACGTACAGCAATTAATGGAAATCCGCATTTATTTACAGGGTACAAACTAATTCAATTCCATCCAATAGTGATGTGGCCTGACTTCTTCCGAAAGATTCTTCCTAAACGAATACGGTTCAAGATATTAACCAACAGAATGCCATACAAACTATTTTGGGCACTCTATAAATTGGGAACAATATATCTGGTTAAGTACCAAAAGAAACAATTAATCAGTAAATTTCAGAAAGATGATAACCTACTTAAATTGTTAAATAATGCAAATAGGGGGGGGGGTAAAATGGCCTAAGCCCAATTACAATAACAAAAAAATATACAAATGAAAATTGGAATAATCACTATTTGCAAAGTAAACAACTATGGAGCAGAGCTACAAGCTTTTGCAACGCAGAAGAAATTGGAACAAATGGGACATAATGCAGAGATAATAAATTACCTTTATTATAAAGACTGGCATTTTAAAGACACTCCCCTATCACAACCATTTGTACCTTTAGACATGAAAGGTAAACTAAGCTACTGGATAAAATACAGACTAATGAGTTGGGTAGTAAATAAGGTATTACCTATATTCAATGGGAACATGAGACGAAGGTTACACAACTATCAATCATTTATAGATAGTGAGCGCTTTTCAGCTCAATACAAATCAATGGATGAGTTGTACAAGACTTACCCTAAGTATGACATTTATATGGTAGGAAGTGATCAAGTATGGAATCCTTCAGCTTCTTCTTCTATTGAACCTTACTTTCTAACTTTTGCTCCGAAAAATGCTCCTAAAGTGACTTATGCTTCTTCATTTGGTGTAGCATCAATAGCACCTAATCTAAGCAAACGCTATGCAAAGCTGTTGAACAATCTAGACACAATTGCAGTAAGGGAACAGAGCGGAGTTGAACTCGTAAAACAACTGACTGGACGTGAGGCAAAATTAGTTGTTGATCCCACTCTACTATTGAGTAAAGCAGATTGGGAACCTTATATGAAACCTTTAGCAAAAATATCTACCCAGTACATATTGATTTACCAATTATTTCCATCACAAACAGTAATAGATGTAGCATTAAAAATAGGCAAAGAGAAAAATCTCCCAGTATATAATATTTGTAAACGGGCTTACGGAATGAAAAAAATTGTCGGAATCAACAATATCCTGGATGCCGGTCCTTCAGAATTCCTTTGGCTGATAGCTAACGCTACTTGTATGGTGACCAATTCTTTTCATGGTACTGCATTCTCTGTGAATTTTGCAACACCTTTTTGTTGCGTACTAAACCGTAAAAGGAAAAACAATGGACGGATGATTTCATTTCTGGACAAAGTAGATATGAGTAATCGCATACTATACGAAGATTCCATAGCAGAATTAAATGTAATGACTGCATGTAGTGAAGTGACCAACAATCACTTGAGATTATTGGTCAACAACTCAATAGATTACCTCAAAAGTATAATAGAGAATAAAGAACAAAAATGCTAAGTATCCTTATCAACGCTTACGCTTGTTCTCCCAACATGGGCAGTGAACCGGGTATGGCCTGGAACTGGTGCATAAACCTAGCCAGGCATTGTGAACTATACATTATCACTGAAGGTGAATTCAGAGACAAAATAGAGGCAGTGCTCCCTACCCTGCCTCAAGGGAAACACATGCACTTTTACTATAATCCGGTTTCGGAAGAAGTACGGAAGATGTGTTGGAATCAAGGAGATTGGCGTTTCTATAAACACTATAAGAAATGGCAATGGAAGACTTACGAGATGGCACAGGAAATAATAGTCAAACAACATATAGATATTGTACACCAATTAAATATGATTGGCTTTAGAGAACCCGGATACCTTTGGAAACTAGATAAGCCATTTGTTTGGGGACCGGTAGATGCTAAAGAAAAATTTCCGACAGCATATCTAAGAGATGCAGGGATAAAAGCAAACTTATTCATCAGATTAAAAAATCACATAACCGGTTTACAGTTACGATATTCACAACGAGTAAAAAAAGCTGTAAAAAAAGCCTCTGTAGTAACATCCGCATCTTCTGAATCTCAGAAGAGTTTCAAGAAATATTTTCATATTGACGCTCCCTTATTAAATGAAACAGGGTGTTATCCTAAAACAACAATAATAAACAGTACAAAAGAAAAAGGTGATTTAAATTTGCTTTGGGTAGGTAAATTAGATTTCAGAAAACAATTGCCTTTAGCGATAAAGGCCATAGCACGACTGGCTAATCCACATATAAAACTCCATATCGTAGGTGGTAACAATAATTCCTATCAAAAGTTAGCGATGGAATTGAACATATCACATCAATGTATCTGGCATGGGGTTATCTCACATAATGAAGTTCAGGAACTCATGCAGAAAGCAGATATTTTCTTTTTTACCAGCATAGCTGAAGGAACTCCACATGTTGTTTTAGAAGCCATCAACAATAACCTTCCTGTTATCTGTTTCGACATATGTGGACATGGTGACTCAATTAATGAACAAGTAGGGATAAAAATTCCCCTATCTACTCCGCAACAATCCATCAACGATTTTGCGGAGAAGATAACATATCTGTTTAACCATAGAGACGTACTTAAGCAAATGTCTGAAAATTGCAGAGTCCGTCAAGAGGAACTATCGTGGGACAATAAAGCCAAACAGATGGTCAGTCTATATAAAAAAGTATTGTCACAAAAATGAGTAAAAGATACAAGCTATAAAAATAATATGTATGATATCTTTTTTAATAAATACTTTCCTCTTTATCGGAAAAAGCATACCTTTGCAAAGAAATTCTTACCCCATAATTCCAAAGCCTGCTCTTTGTGACAGGTAGCAGCGTAGCGTACTTATAACTACCCATTCCATCTCAGAAACATGTTGAAGCTCAAAACAGTTTCACTCCTGAAGCACAGGAGCGACTTATCTATATTGCCCGAAGGTAAATTATTGATAAACACAATTAACGCCCATTCATATAATACAGCCTTGAAAGATGCCGGGTTTGCAGAAGCCTTACTCAAAGGCGGAGCACTGATTCCTGACGGAGCAAGCATGGTATTGGCGTTTAGATGGCTCCGAAAAGAGAGCATAGAACGTACTGCCGGATGGGATCTCTTTGAATATGAAATGGAACGGCTGAACCGGAAAGGAGGTATTTGCTACTTTCTGGGAAGCAGCAAAAATACACTTAAACTGATCAAAGAAAAAGCTAAAACCGTATATCCGAATATTCGAATAGAGACTTACTCCCCACCCTACAAACCGGAATTTACAGAAGAAGAAAATCAAATGATGATAGATGCCATAAATGCGGTAAAGCCGGACTTATTGTGGATAGGCATGACGGCTCCCAAACAAGAGAAATGGGCGTATACGCATCTGGATGCACTGGAGGTGAACGGACATATAGGAACTATCGGAGCGGTATTCGACTTCTTTGCGGGTACGGTGGAACGTGCTCCGGTCCGGTGGCAAGAGCACGGACTGGAATGGCTGTATCGCTTGATCAAAGAGCCTAGGCGCATGTGGCGCCGGTATATCATCGGGAATGCCTTGTTCCTGTGGAACATCACCAAAGAAAAATTCTCTATATAACATCAATCAATGAGGCTAAAAAAAGCAGTATTAACGGTCTGTGTAATGATGATAACATCAGGAATCAAGGCACAGTATACCATGGGGACAACAGGAATGATGAACATTCCGACCGCCGAGATGCAACAGACAGGTACCTTCATGATCGGCGGTAACTATTTGCCTGAAGAACTGAATCCTTTTAAATACAACTCCGGAAACTATTTCGTGAACATCACCTTCTTTTCATTCCTGGAATTGAATTACCGTTGCATCTTGCTGAAAAGTGACTACATGGCTAAAAAGCCTAAATTCAATCAGCAAGACAGATCGTTATCTGTAAGGCTCCGCCCGCTGAAGGAGGGTAAATACTGGCCGGCAATTGTCATTGGCAGTAACGATCCGTTCAAAGATAAAGGATACAATTATTTCGCATCCGTATATGGAGTGGCCACAAAAAGTTTCATGATAGGCGAACACCGGCTGGCAGCAACCGCAGGATATTACTATCCATTAAGTAAAGACAAGTATACCTTGCAGGACGGCATATTCGGCGGCCTCAGCTATACTCCCTCTTTTTGCAAGCCACTGTCCATCATGGCCGAATATGACTCCGACGGATTCAATGTAGGAGCAGCCGCAAAGTTGTGGAAACATCTCTCACTGAACGTGTTTACCCGCGAATTTAAATGTATCTCCGGAGGAATACGATATGAATGTGTCTTAATCCATTAAGCTGTATGAAGAAACAATTGACAATAATAATCGGCCTGCTCCTCTCCTCCTCTATCACTGTCCATGCACAGGTCGCCCAAAAGCTCAGGGAGCTGGGTATGGAAAATATCCGGACCATTGAAACGGGAGGAACGACTGTTGCCGCCTTTGAGGACAATGTATACAGAGGAACCTACCGCGGAGTGGGAAAAGCAATCATCGCAGGAATGGAAGGGATGGGCAACGGCAACCTGGAACTGGTGGCACTGGACGGAAACGGTATTCCACAACTCAGCATCAGTCTGCCGGATACGTTGATAGCGGGCTATAAATCCGGTGGGATTTCATTGAAAGAGGTGTACGAACGGATGGAGATGAGTTATGATACCGACCGCCCTATGGGACTATTGAAAGGAAGCACAGGGGTGATCAACCGCTCGGCATGGAAAGCGGACATCGTCCTGTATCCGGAAGTGTCACTGGAAAACTCCACTTTCGATAAACTGTATTCGTACAGAGTCAATCTGTCGCCGGCTGTAGAAATGGACTTGTGGAAAGGAGCGAAAGCAACGGCACAGGTGGTCTTCCCCATCGCAACCAATATGAAGGGCGAATACAAAAAGATACGTCCGGGGGTAATGACGATTTCACAGGAAATAAGGTTCCGGAATAATTTTCTGGCCCGCATCGTGGCAGGCAACTTCACCAATCATCGGATCGGAGCACAGGCTGAAGTGAAATATCGTACCGGCAACGGACGGGTGGAGCTGGGAGCGCAGATAGGCACAACCGGATACTCGGCCATCACGGACGATGGATGGTATATCGGTACCCGTCAACGAATCAATGCAGCCGTGAAAGGTTCGCTCTATGTACCGCAATTCAATACTCAACTCGACCTACAGGCCGGAAGATATTTGTATGGAGACTATGGGCTGAGAGGAGACTGCACACGCCACTTCGGAGAGTATGCCGTAGGAGTGTATGCCATGTATGTGGAAGGAGAAGTTAACGGAGGATTTCATTTTGCCATCCCCCTGCCCGGAAAGAAATGGAACCGGAATCATGCTGTCAGGATGAAGCCGGCTGAGGTTTTTGCCGCCGAATATAGCATGGTGTCGTGGGGCGAGTATGCCGATAGGAAAATGGGATATACCTATCAGACACGACCGGCAGAAAACCGGAGCAGCGGATTCTTTCAGCCGGAATATATACGGCATTTCCTGATAAAAAGTATCGAAAAAGAGAGAAACAAAAAACAGTTTTAATATTTTCTTAATGACAAAAATGATTATGAAAAAGAGTGACTTATTTAAGATAGGTGTGTTGCTGATGGCAACGACCTTGGGAACAACCGGATGCTCTTTCGGAGAAGACGAGAAGAAACCGGAAATTGTAGTGGATCCTGCCGAAAAAACAATAGAATACTACATTGCAGGTAAAGTGACGGAAGGAACGACCGCGCTGTCCGGTGTAGAAGTGAAAGCCGGTGAAGTAACGGCTACGACGGATGCGGAAGGGGCTTATAAACTGACAGTGGACAGCAAGAAGATGTACACCGTGACATTCAGCAAAGAAGGGTATATGAGCATAGACAATGCAACGGCAACCATCGCAGACAATGCGGCAAACCGCAGTATGGTGAGTCTGAGTGTGAAATTAAGCAAGAAAGCTCCGGAAAAAGAAGTGAAGGCCGATGCGGAAGAAGAAGTGGTGGTAACCGATAAAGGAGACAGCAATATCTCTCAGGCAGAAGCAGCTGTAATTATTCCTCCCAAAGCCATAGAAACAACTACAACCGTAAGCGTGACCCCGTATGAAGAACCGGCTGCCGTGACAACAACCGTGACACCGGGAAATAATGTGGAGACTCCGGTAGCGATCGCAAACATCGAAGTGGAAACAGCCAAAGAGGTCACTCTGGCCAAACCGGTAACACTGGCAATCATAAACAAAGCTTCGGAACATACAACGTTCGAAAATGTGGAAGTGTACAATCAGAAAACAACCACAAGGGCCGGAGAAAACTGGAACAAAGTGGCAGATGCCATTTATGACTCGGAAACGAACAGCTATAAGTTCACATTGCCCGCAGGCGCATCACTGTCCGGAAAATATTCGATGCGCGTCAAGAGTAGCAAGACCACAGGAAAAGAACGGATAGGCGAGACAAACAAGGAAGAGAAAAAAAGCAATGAAGGCAATATGACTGCCATTCCGGAATACAAAATCAACTTTGAGGCTACGGCCGGATGGGAATATACTGTCAGTCCGGAAAAGGCGCTGATGAATGCAGGCGTAGACGCTGCGGATGCCCAAGGCATGGCCACGACGATCAACAGTGCCATTGAAGCGCAGGAAGGAACGACGGGAACTTATAAAGTGGCTCACGAACTGATAGCGGGTATCAGCGGTAACCATATCCTTTATTACCTGAATCAGGCTAAATATTGCGAAAAGACATATACATTCAAAATCAGTGGCGGAAGAACAGTGACCATCACCCTGAAATTCTATACAGGAATGCAGATTACTTACACCAACGTGGAAGCAAGCCAGCACTCGGGAGGTAAGATTTAAAAGTTGTCCGATAAACACTAACTAAAAAACAAATAAATCATGAAGCTGAATAATATAAAAACAGGATTGCTGTTGGCCGGATTGCTGCTGCTATTCGGAAATGTAAAGGCACAGGATAATCCATTCAAACCGGAATGGTTTGTATCGGGAGGTATTAACGGGGTCACAGCTTTAAATGGTTCGGCAAACAACATATTGGGAGGGAAAGTCTCCGGCGGCGTGTGGTTAAATAAGATCATCGGTCTGCGCGTCGATGCAGAAGCCGGCAACGTATGGCTGAAAGGCGGATACAATGCCGTGACAGTTGGTGCCGGAGCGGATATCCTGGTGAACCTGATGAAGAATTATACCGACGAAGACAGAAAATTCCGGTTGAACGCCATTTTCGGATTAGGGTACAACTACTATTCGTTTGGTGATGATTATCCCAGACTGTCAAAGACGAATACCATGAGCGGTAACTTCTCTCTGCAAGCTGCTTTCAGGCTGAATTCGCATCTGAGCATCTTTGCTGAACCGGGAATCAAAATCAGTACCAAGTTCTATGACATCGAAAACAAAGATGATGTGTTTGCCGGCGGAATGATGACCGTAGGTGTGATATACAAATTCTAATAGCATAAAATTGACCACAGATTAGCACAGATCATTCCACGAGACTAATCCGTGAAACGATCTGTGTAAACTCCGTGGTGAAATCAAAAAAACGGATTGACTACAATGAAATTAAGTAAATTCTTATCGAGCAGAACAGGAAAACGTTTCTATAACCTCTGTTATTGCTGGGGAGCCTGTCTGGTTATTTTGGGAGCCGTATTCAAAATCGCTCACATGCCTTATGATAATCTGTTTTTAATGATCGGATTATTTACGGAGGTATTCATCTTCTTCATCTCCGGATTTGACGAACCGGCTAGAGAGTACAAATGGGAAAGGGTGTTTCCGCTATTGAATGATAAAAACGCAAACATAAATCCCCATACAGGAGTATCGGATACACTGATGACAGAAAAGTACATACAGCAGCTGAAAAGACTGGAAAACAACGTGTGTAAACTCAATGAAACGTACGAAGCGCAAATAAAGGGAATGACGGAACACGCTAAGTCGTTGAACGAGATGAATTCGGAGGAACTGAAAAAGGAGACAGAAAAAATGGCAGCATACATAGAATTACTGAACAAGCAATATAGTCAGATGCTGAATGCCATGAATGTAAAAACCGGGAAATAAGACGAAGAGACATGGCTAAATATACATTGCCGCCAAGGCAAAAGATGATTAACCTGCTGTACGTGGTATTGATTGCTATGCTGGCCATCAATATATCGTCGGATGTCTTAGAGGGGTATGGACAAATGAACAACGACTACCTTCCACAAATAAAAAAGCTGGAAGAATATAACCGGACTTTACTGGAAAGAATTAACAGCCGAAATGATAAAGCGGCTTTATCTGCACAGAACATAGATGCGGCGGCAGGAAAACTAATGGATACACTGGAGGAACTGAAAGAAGATATCGCCCGGAAAGCGGACAAAGAGAAATATGAAGCCGGCAAGCTAAAGGCAAAAGATGACTTGAACGCTGTGCCGGAGGTATTTCTGTCGGTCACCGGGGGGAAAGGGAAAACACTCAGGCTCTCACTGGATACATTCAAAGAAGACGCTTTATCGCTGATCAAGAATGATGCACACAGACAACTGGTAGGCACTTACCTCAATACGGAAAGTCCGGGTACCGGAATATCCTGGGAAAAGGAAACCTTCTCTTATCTTCCTGCCATCGGTGGAGTGACATTTATCAATAAAATGCAGGAAGAGGTGTTGCTGTGCGTGAATGAAGTATATCGGTCACTGCTGTACGAAGAGGCAGAAGATGGAAAAGGCGGAGCTTTTGTATTCATCAATGAAGACCAGATGATAGTAAATAAAGATGGAACGGTGGACCTGCCTGTAGTACAGATCACACCCGCCTTAACAAGTATCTTGTATACCGACTATGAAAACCCGCTAAATATACTGACTGCGGGAATACCGTTCAACGAGGTGACATTCCGGATGACGAACGGAAAGATACTCAAAAGAGGAAACCATTGCATAGCCGTTCCCGACGAAAAAGCACAGACAGCGACAGTTACCGCCACACAGATAAAAAACGGGGTGGCAAGGCAACTGGCCGAATACCGGTATACCGTAAAGGCACTGCCCGATCCGACACCCTATATACTCTGCACGGATGAAAACGGGAGAACGGTGCAATACCGGGGAAATGTGCCCATTAACAAACGGCTGGTATCCAACATGACACAGCTGGGAGCTTCAATCAGCGATGGTCCGAAAGCCAACTACGAGATCAGCAGCTTTGAAATGGTATTGATCAAAGGAAGCAGTAAAGCGGTAACTTCAATACCCAACACCGGGAACAAATTCTCGGCCAGGCAAATGGAACTGATCAGACAACTGGAGAAAGGAGATAAATTCTATATCACTTCGATTGTTGTGACCGGTCCGGGAAACAAAAAGAAACAGATTGCATCAATCAATGTCGTATTAATATAACACAACCATGACAAATATATTGGGATTGAAACAAAACAGATGGATCGTTGGGGCAGTACTGCTGCTGACAACCTGTAACTTACAGGCACAGGAACAGCCAAACGCCAGGGAAAAGTTTGAAAGAGGAAATTGGTTTGTATCCGGTGGCCTGAATGGAGAATGGCTGACCAAGACAATCGGTAACGTATATGCAGGCGGCAAAATCTCCGGAGGTGTATATCTGACGCCTCTTTCGGGATTCAGAGCCACTGCGGAGATCGGTAAGAACCGGATAGGGAATGACACAGAAGCCACGCAACTCAGCGCAAACCTGGATTATATGTTGACTCTGATAGGAAACAATGGATTCAAAAGATTTAATCTGGCGGCTATTCTGGGTGCCGGTTTCAACTATTATGACTTTGGGGACAATGATCCGAAATATACAAGAGTCAACACCATTTCGGGTAACTTCTCGATTCAGGCTTCGTACAATGTAAACAGAAAATTCAGCGTATTTATAGAACCGGGATTGAAGGTTTTACCCAAATACTACAGCAAAGAACTGAACAACAAAATTTATATGCAAAGCAACCTCACAATAGGACTTGCATATACTTTCAGAGATAAATATCGGAAGAGCGTGGACAACAGCATCCACCCCCTCTATCTACCGGAAGCGGATCTACTGGAGATAAAGGAGAAAATAGGGATGCTCTGTGAAGAGGTAATGCAAATGAAGCAGGAATTAAAGGAACGCCGGAAAATAACAGACGGGCAAAACCTGATGATTGTTCCGCCAAAGGATGCACTCTCCATCGATATTATGTTCGACGAATTCAGTTCATTCGTTAGCGAAGAGCAGGGACAGAAAATAGACGGAATTGGCGAATGGATGAAGAATAATAACGCAAGTATCCGGATCATTGCTTTCAGTGATAACCTGACCGACAAAAAAGCGGATCAGGAGCTGCGTAAACGTCGTTCGGAAGCCATCCGGAAGATATTGATAGAGAAATATCACATCTCTCCCGAACGCATTTCGGAATCGACACCGGAAGCGATGGGATATGAAAACAAAACGGGATGTAATGCAATGATTGTATACATTCCTGAAAACAAATAATAATCACAATTCACACACACTAATCACATGACGATTGCTGTTGATTTTGATGGTACCATCGTAGAACACCGCTATCCGAAGATCGGAGAAGAAATTCCATTCGCAACAGAAACCCTGAAAATATTGGCTCAGGAGCGACATAAGCTTATCTTATGGACCGTACGCGAAGGAGAATTGCTTGAAGAAGCGATTGAATGGTGCCGCCAACGGGGAGTCTTTTTCTATTCTGTCAACAAGGACTATCCGGAAGAAGAAAAGAGTCATAACGGATTCTCCCGTAAACTGAAAGCAGACCTGTTTATTGATGACCGGAACCTGGGAGGTTTGCCTGACTGGGGAACCATCTACCAGATGATCCATGAACAAAAGCCATACGAACCTGTTCTATGTGACAGGCAGAAACCGACCGGCGATTTAAGCTGGATAGAGAAACTGCTCGGCAAACGTAACAAATAAAGAAAGAGGTTAACAATGAACAATCATGTAGTAATTATGGCCGGTGGCATAGGAAGTCGATTTTGGCCCATGAGTACACCGGAATGTCCCAAACAATTCATAGATATATTGGGATGTGGGAAAACACTGATTCAGCTAACTGTAGAGAGATTCGGTAATGTTTGTCCACAGGAGAACATGTGGGTGGTCACTTCGGAAAAGTATATAGATACTATTCGGGAGCAACTGCCGGGTATCCCGGAAAGTAATATACTGGCAGAACCCTGTCCCAGAAATACAGCTCCCTGCATTGCGTATGCCTGCTGGAAAATAAAAAAGAAATATCCGGAAGCCAACATTGTCGTGACTCCTTCCGATCAAGTGGTAATCGATACCACTGAATTTCGCAGGGTGATTGAGAAAGCGCTTTTGTTCACTGATAAAAGCAGTGCCATCATCACATTGGGAATAAAACCTGCCCGTCCGGAAACCGGATATGGATATATCGCCGCAGGTGAACCGATAACGAGAGACAAAGAAATATTCCACGTAGAAGCATTCAAGGAAAAGCCTGATAAAGAAACTGCTGAAAAATATCTGGCAGCAGGCAACTACTTCTGGAATGCAGGAATATTCGTTTGGAATGTGAGAACGATCACAGCCGTAATGCGGGTATATGCACCGGGGATAGCTCAGATTTTCGACCGGATATATCCCGACTTTTATACAGAACGCGAGGAAGAAAGCGTGAAGAAGCTATTCCCCACTGCCGAAAGTATCTCGATAGATTATGCAGTGATGGAAAAAGCGGAAGAGATTTATGTATTACCTGCCCAAATGGGGTGGTCGGACTTAGGTACCTGGGGAGCATTACACACCTTGTTGCCAAAAGATAAAGAAGGCAATGCAACAGTAGGACCGGATATCCGGATGTATGAAAGCCGAAACTGCATGGTGCACGCCTCACAGGAAAAACGAGTAGTCATACAAGGGCTGAACGATTACATCATAGCCGAAAAAGACAATATATTATTAATATGCCAGTTATCAGAAGAGCAACGAATTAAAGATTTCTCAAAAGAATAAATGTTGATCCCTTTCAATATTTATAAATCCCGGTTATAATACCGGGTGTAGGGGCGTCCCGATGCGAATCGTGACTGCTTTTATTTGTTTTGTTTGTGTGTGTTCCTCCGGCCAGGCGTGGTCGGAGGAACATTTTTTTATGCCCGTATTCTACAACTTGTGATTCAAGATCCAATCCGAAAATTTCTTTAAAGACTATCTCGTCCAAGTCACCAATCTCAACCTTAAAATGAAAGATTCATACCAAATGTTTCAACGATAAAGTATAAAAAAAGCTTCCGGTCCTTCTTTTAAAAAAAGGAACCGGAAGCTTTTATACAAATTAATTATGCAGATTCCTATTTAAGATTCAGCCTGATCTGTTATGGTCCAGGAAATAAAGGCCAACAGAATATAGCCAAACAAAATAGCAACCGGTCAGCCCGGATTAAGACAGAAAAGAGATCAGCACCCCTGCCGCTACGGCAGACCCGATCACTCCCGAGATATTGCTGGCCATACAATATTGCAATACATGATTTTTAGGATCATATTTCAAAGCAATGTCATTGGCTACACGGCTGGCCATAGGAACCGCACTAAGTCCCGTAGCACCAATCAGCGGATTAATCTTTTTCTTCGTAAACAGATTCACCAGTTTCACAAAGAAGATACCTCCTGCTATCGACAAAGCAAAAGCCAGGAATCCTCCTACCACAATACCGATAGTCGTCCAGTTCAGGAAAGCTTCACTTGTCATCGTGGCTCCTACCGACAAACCCAGGAAAATGGTTGCCGCATTCATGATACTATTCGAAGCTGCGTCAAACAGACGGAAAGTATTGGCACCGATCTCTTTCACCAGGTTACCGAACATCAGCATACCGATCAAGGGCACTGCACTCGGTACAAACAGAGCCACGACCGTAGTCACCACAATCGGGAAAATAATTTTCAATACACGGAGGTTTTTAATTTCCGTTTTCGATGGATATTTCTTCTCCTGCTCTTTCATATTGATACTCAGTTCCTTCTTGGTACACAAAAGACGAACGACCAGTGGAATGATAACCGGAACCAATGCCATATAAGAATAGGCGGCAATCGCGATCGGGCCCAATAGATGCGGAGCCAACTTGATGGTGGTAAAGATGGCCGTAGGTCCGTCCGCACCACCGATAATTCCCAAAGAAGCTGCTTCACTGGGTGTAAATCCCATCAGGATAGCTACCAACAACACAGTAAAGATACCCAATTGAGCGGCAGCCCCGAATATAGACAGACGCAGATTGCGAAGCATCGGTCCGAAGTCCGTCAAGGCCCCCACTCCCATAAAAATGATCGGGGGAAGGAACCCTGTCTTTATAAGCATATAATACACAAAGTTCATCAGTCCCAATTCATGAGCAATATCATGGAGAGGCATCTCCCAGATATTCTTCATTACTCCGTTCACCAGGATCATGCCATTCTCGTCAGCCTGTATCACTCCCATTCCTCCGCCGGGGAAGTTAGCCAACAGCACTCCAAAGGCAATCGGCACCAATAAAAGAGGCTCGTATTGTTTCTTTATACCCAGATACAAGAGAACGAAGGCAATGACATACATCACCAGAAACTGCGGTTCGGCAACAATATTGCTGAAGGCAGTCATATCATATAATTTTTCAAATATTCCGTTCATCATCCTATCTTCATTAATACATCATCTTCAGAAACCGTATCACCGGGATTTGCAGAAATAGCTGTTACCGTTCCACCAAATTCGGCGCGGATGGCATTATAGGTTTTCATTGCTTCCACGTAGCAAAGCACATCACCTTCTTTCACCGCATCGCCTACCTTGAGCGGAGTCTCTTGCGCATTCTTTACCAGGAAGAATTTTCCTTCAAGCGGAGAAAGTACCTCTTTCCCTTCACCTGCAGCAGCAGACGGTTGTGAAGCCGGTGCAACAGGCAGTTCCGTGTCTCCGTAAGCAACTGTCACCCGGTAAGCTTGCCCGTCTACCTGTACCGTAAGTGTTTTAGGTTTCGCTTCTTCCGTAGGCACCTGCTCTTTCTCAGCCCTGCGTTTTGCTACATCAGCCAAAAAATCCTCTTTCGCTTTTCCGCTCTTATAAGCTTCATATTGAGCCGGATGCATCGCATATTCAAAGAGTTCTTCATCGTCCTCGCCTGTCTCCCACTTCTTTTCTTTCATTAGTTTGCGATATTTCTCAAGATCATCCGGATAGTTATCCTGCGGATTTCCCTCAAAGAATTTCCGTCCTTCTCTCTCGGCTTTCTCTATAATTTCAGGAGCGAGCTTGCCCGGCAGACGTCCGGCTTTGCCCAGAATCATATCCCAAATATCATCAGCGATCATTCCCCAACGCTCTTTTCCTTTCTCCATCGCGATAACGTTCATCATCGAAAGATTTTTCACATACTGGCTGAAAGGAGTAACCAAAGGAGGATATCCGACGCGGGGCCATACATAAGCCACTTCATTGAACAACTTGATCAGAAGCTGATCTTGTGTCATAAAAGGAAGATTGTGTTTTGCCTTATACTTATTAATAGATTCCAGGTTCGTTTCCAAATCTGCCATCAGGCTTCCCATCATTCCGCCCGGAAGTCCCGGAGCTATCAACAATGAATTCATCAACCGGTTTTTCGGACTGATATACAGTCCCAGAAAGTCGTCCATGAATTCCTGAATCAGGGCACGCACCTTCATATAGGCCTCCATATTAATCTCAGGTACCTGGAATCCCGCATCTTTCAACATGGCCTGTACACTCAATAAATCGGCATGTCCTGTGCCCCACGACAACGGTTCCATTCCGACATCTACATAATCACACCCGGCTTCACATACTTCCAAAATGCTGGCCATGTTAAAGCCCGGTCCTGCATGGCTGTGATATTGAATAGGAATATCGGGATGCGCAGCTTTGACATTTGCCACAATCTTGCCCAAAGAAACGGGGCGTCCGATACCTGCCATGTCTTTAATGCAAATCTCGTCCGCCCCCAGTTTTATCAGTTCCAGTGCCATATTGGTGTAATATTCCACCGTATGGATTGGCGAATGGGTGATACAAAGCGAACATTGCGAAATCATTCCTGCATCTTTGGCATAAGTGATAGAAGGAGCGATATTGCGTACATCATTCAGCCCACAGAATGTACGGGTGATATCCGTCCCCTGTGCTTTCTTTACTTTATAAAACAACTTACGCACATCGGCCGGAACAGGACTCATACGAAGCCCGTTGAGAGCACGATCCAACATGTGTGTCTGTATCCCGGCTTCATGGAAAGGCTTTGTCCATGCACGCACCGATTTATTCGGGTTTTCACCAAACAATAAATTTACCTGTTCAAAACCACCGCCGTTTGTTTCTACCCGGGCAAAACATCCCATTTCAACAATAGCAGGTGCTACCTTCACCAACTGGTCTACCCGAGGCACATATTTACCGGCAGACTGCCACATGTCTCTAAAAACCAGACTAAATTTTACTTCTCTTTTCATTTCCGTTTTCGGTATTATTCTATAAGATTAATTTTCAGATTTTCTCGATTTTAGCCACTTTCCCTTTTCCCTGAGTCACCACATTAACGGCCGCCGTAATGGCTGCAACAATATTTCCGGGAATAGGAACCGGTGATTGGGCACCTTGCTTTGCAGGAAGCTGTTCTTCAGGAGCATATTTATTAACCAACGAGATAAGTAACTTTCCTAAATAGATCACAATGAGGAGGATAGCAAAGACAGTTGCCATCCCGACTACCATCAGTAGGAGCGCTGTTTCCAAATTTTCCATATAATTAAATTATTAGTAAACAATGTCGATTTGCAAAAAATCGTTCGAATTTAGCAATAATTTATTAATAAGTGAAAGATAAAAAACTTAAAAAACACAAAAGCGATCAGGCGGCTCAAAATGTAATTATACATTTTGAGCCGCCTGATCGCTTTTGTCTTAGCTCTGATTTTTTACTTTTGTACTATGGGTATCGGCGCAGCCTCAGAGGAGACAAACCCTTTCAGACTCTTCAAATAATCGATAAAAGCCACAGTTGTTTCAAGATTCTGACTATTAAAATCTCCTATTTCATAACCTGAAAATAATTTGCTGTCATAACCGTCGCCACCCGAGGTGATGAAAGCATCCAATACAACGATACATTTATCGTCATCACGGATTATCTTATTGGTACGGCAGTCGGTTATCGTTTCAACATTTCCTTTCGAATTCAAATGTAGTTTTAAATAAGAAGTTTGCAGAAAACCGTTTTTATTCCTGCGTCCATCGTCCAATAATTGCTTCAACCGTTCACCCGTAAATTCATAAGCCACCACGTTACCACCGAATGGAAGCACATTGCCGGCACGCAACCTTGTGACCTCACCCGCCGGAATACTGGCACGTAAACCACCAAAATGATTTACCCCAATGACAGGCAACACTTTCAATTCGGCAGGCACTTTTTCATTCTCTAAGAAACTCCGGACGTAGGCAGCTGTCACATAAGCTCCCACCGGAGTGTACTCCCATTTATTAATGGTACGATCGTGGATCAGGGCATCTTTTGCCAAAATCAGCTTTTCCGACAGTCCGTATACCGCCAATACTTTATCGACCAACGAATCGATATGTGCATTAGACGGCCCCTCTGTCCGAATTGTATCGCCTCCTATATAAGAGATGCGATTGCCGCCCTCTTCTTTCACTACTCTAAAATCCAACTTACCGATATGAGTACCGTTTACCCCTGCCTGGATAATGGGTACATCGTTCACCTTACTAAGAACAACTTCGTGAGAATGCCCGGAAATGATTGCGTCCACTCCTTTCAGGAAAGGCAGCAATTTAGCATTCTCCTCTTCTATAATATCTCTATTCTTCATGTTAGTGCCGATATGCATCAAGAGGACTACCATATCCACTTTGCCTTCTTTCTTCAACCGACAGGCAGTCTCGACACGGGCTGCATATACAGGATGCACAAAAGCCAGTCCCTTTATATTTTCCGGACTCGTTTTATGTGCCGTATCAGTCGTTGTCAACCCTACGAAAGCCACCCGCACCGTTCCTCCATTCTTCAGATTCAGAGTCACAATCCGGTAAGGTTTAGCCCACTCCAACGTATCTCCCCGATCCGTTATAATATTGGCTGCCACAAAATTCATATATACCTTCGCCGTATCCGTCAGATAGGGTAATCCCCAATCAAACTCGTGATTACCTACAGCGGACATTCTTACATCCATTTCCTGAAACATTTCCGGTAACGGATTGCCTCTGGTTATTCTTGAGAAATAACTTCCGCTGAAATTATCTCCGACAGAAAGCACGATGGTATTTTTATTTTTCTCTTTCTGTGTCAACACTGTTTGTACCAGTTGGCCGGCTCCGGGAACACCCTTATCGCAGGCAAAGGCTCCATGAAAATCGTTAAATGATACAAGTGACAAGGTATCTGTCACATTTCCCTTGACAACAGGTATTACAGTATTCGATTTATGCTCTTTCCTTTTTTCCACTTTGACAGGTGTCTGTGCTCCTCCCCCCGTAAAAAAGCAAAGCATCAACCCCAATGAAGCAATCTTCCGGATATGCAATTTTTCCATAAGTATATTCTTTTATTTATTTTCCACAAAGGTAAAAAAAATATATCCAAAAGCAACGCACCACAAATAAAAGTTATACGAGCAAACAACCGGAACGGTAAACTGAATACAAAAAATCTGCTGAAACATTTAGAACATTCCAGCCGATTCTCTTTGTAATGAATATTATAGTTTCACTACATCTTCCTGATCGTATCCACCACTCTCCTGATATCCTCATCTGTCAATGTAGGTCCCGAAGGCAGACACAGACCGATATTAAATAAACGTTCACTCGTACCATTCCCATAGAATAGAGCATCCGTAACTGCAGTTCCCCTCCCCCGAGGGGAAAGAGGATTCTGTTCCTCTACCAATACCAGGATACGCCTTTAATACAATGGCCCACAATTATCTGGGTCTGGCAGATATCCTGAAAAGATTAGGCATTAACGAGGTGAACGAAGTAAATGCCATTCTCAGACTGTCAGATTATGAAAGAGAGGGAACAGTACAGCCCCTCTTTTCATAGTTGACAAAAAAGCAAGTATATCGGTTTTAGTCTACAGAGATCTTCAGTAGGCCTAAGAAGTAAAGATCAGACTTAACAAACTGAAATACAAACCATTCAAAGTTCAAAACATCTGTCAGTAAAAGCTTTGTTTTAACACAGAGTTAAAGTTTATTCTTTGGATGCAAATAACAAGTGTTTTAAATGCAAAAGGCTTGTTATTTGCACACAAGAATAAAAATGGCTGAGAAAGGGAGTTAACAATGTTAATTATAAGGATAACAAACTGTATTTATAAAAATACTTTCTTGTATCAGAGAGACCACTCTATTTTAACGAAATCTTCCAATTTATATAGTAAAGCATATAAAGGTTTATTCCATAGTTCAACACAAGTAGAGAATCTAGCCTGAAATCATTAAAAGTTAAAACGGATACCGGAATTCCAAACCCATTCCCAACGCTTATAAATAACATTGTACTGATACTCTATCCCTGTTTTTAACTGTAATTTCTTATTGAGACTATAAGAAAAGCCTATACCCACATAATATGGAGTAGCTGTAGTTGGCAATATTATTGTTCGGTTCTTATCAATAGTATAGCCACCATAAACACGATACGCCAAATGGTCTGTAAACTTAAACTGTATATCAGTTTTCCTCTTTATCAATACTCGGGGATCCCCTATATCCAACTGGGATTTTACAAATAACTGTTTATTGCCCAACATGTGGACATTCATGAAGAGCGAATCTTGCCGGATATTCAACTCATTAACTTTAAAAGTGGATATATGGTATTTACCTGTAAAGACGTTAGGTCTGTACAATAGGAAATCTTTGATTAGTAAAATGGCAGAACGAGATTGAGATTTAAATAAGCGTCGTGGAGAAGAAAAAGCTCTGTCGAGTTCTCTTAATGCCTCCCGGTTAATTCGGATTTCAGCTTGTCCTGCTAATATTTTCTTTAACATCAAAGAGTCATTTTGTGTCCACACATTTTGTTCTTGTCCTTGCATGACCAAAGGCAAACATAAAGAAAATATGATAAATAAAATGAATCTCATCAACACTTTGCCATTAATTAAGAATAATCAATCATGTATTGCATTTCCTTACTTTCATACAATAAATAAACAAGTAACCATATATTATAATTAAGAACATGAAACTTCGATTTGTCCCTACGCACCCCATAATATTTAACACCATTAAGTATTACTTTACAAGTGTATGTTATTTCATAAAAACACTGGTAAACTGGTCTATTTTATAAGAGGCTGGCATATTGAAATCAGTAGGTATTTGATATTATTATCCAAGTAAAAAAATACATAAAAATATCACCAAACCACATCTATAATTAAAGATGTAGAGAGATAACATTTTATTCTTATTCACATGGAAAATATATTTTTAGTTGTTTTTGCCTACAATCACCACATTCCTTTTAAAATCCTTATTCACAATTATCTTTCTCCATTTTCTCAACCTTTCAGATTTTCTCTTTATCTTTGTAGTAGAATAGATTAGCATATAGGCAGATCTATATAGAAAATCATATATTAACTACTTAAAAATCAAAAGAGAATATGTCAATGCATACTTGGTTTGAGTGTAAGATCCGTTACGAGAAATTGATGGAAAACGGAATGAACAAGAAAGTTACTGAACCTTATCTCGTGGATGCACTCAGCTTTACAGAAGCAGAAGCACGCATTATTGAGGAGATGACCCCGTTCATTACAGGAGAATTTACCGTATCGGATATCAAACGAGCCAACTATAGTGAACTTTTCCCCAGCGAAGAAGAAGCTGCTGACCGCTGGTTTAAGTGTAAACTGATTTTTATCACACTAGACGAAAAAAGTGGTGCTGAGAAAAAAACGTCGACACAAGTTCTGGTACAGGCAGCCGACCTGCGCGATGCTGTAAAAAAGCTGGACGAAGGCATGAAAGGTACAATGGCTGATTATCAGATAGGTTCTGTTGCTGAAACAGCAATCATGGATGTATATCCATATAGTTCTGAGCCTAATGATAAACCGGAAGTATAATATTATATAAGGAAATGAACTAAGTTCACCACAGATTGACACAGATTAACACAGATGTTTTAATCTAATTTTCAATGAAATAAAAAATTATCAATCTGTGAAAATCCGTGTAATCTGTGGTGAAATGAACTCAAAACAGTATAAAAATGAATGTTACTGATAACTTAAAGCAGGTCCTGGCCGAATTGCCATCCGGCGTTCGACTGGTTGCAGTCTCGAAATTCCATCCGAACGAAGCCATTGAAGAAGCCTATCGCGCGGGACAGAGAATTTTCGGAGAAAGCAAAGTGCAGGAGATGACAGGCAAGTATGAAAGCCTGCCCAAAGACATTGAGTGGCATTTTATCGGGCACTTGCAGACAAACAAGATCAAGTATATGGCGCCTTATGTGTCCATGATACACGGAATCGACTCTTACAAACTGCTGGCAGAAGTGAACAAACAAGCCATAAAGGCAGAAAAAGTTATTCGCTGTTTACTGCAAATACACATCGCTCAAGAAGAAACCAAGTTTGGTTTCAGTTTTGACGAATGCAAAGAGATGTTGAATGCCGCCGAATGGAAAGCATTGGCAAACATACAGATATGCGGACTGATGGGAATGGCTACCAACACAGATTCGAAAGAACAAATCGAACGGGAATTCCGTTCTTTAAATTGTTTTTTCCATGAGGTGAAAAAACAATATTTTGCCAACGAACCGACTTTTTGCGAACTTTCAATGGGAATGTCCCATGACTATCATCTGGCCATTAAAGAGGGCAGTACATTGGTAAGAGTAGGAAGTAAAATCTTCGGGGAAAGAGTTTATTAATAATTGAATCAATGAAGTAACAGATTCATTGAAAAAACCATTAACAATAATTACCATGGCCGACTTAAAAACAACTTTTGCGGGATTGACTTTGAAAAATCCTGTAATTATCAGTAGTTCGGGACTTACTAACAGTGCCGCTAAAAACGCAAAGCTGGAAGCTGCCGGTGCAGGAGCCATTGTCCTGAAATCACTATTTGAAGAACAAATTATGATGGAAGCTGACCGTCTGAGGAATCCATCATACTATCCGGAAGGAAGTGATTATCTGGCTGAATATATCCGTAATCATAAATTGGCAGAATATCTGGAACTGATTAAAGAAAGCAAGAAGATATGCACCATTCCTGTTATTGCAAGTATAAACTGCTATACCGACGCTGAATGGGTAGACTTTGCAAAGCAAATAGAAGAAGCCGGTGCAGACGCACTGGAAATAAATATTCTTGCTCTACAATCGGACATCCAATATAAATACGGCTCATTTGAACAACGTCACATCGATATTCTGAGCCACATCAAGAAAACAATTCGCATCCCGGTTATTATGAAATTGGGCAGTAACTTTACCAATCCGGTAGCCTTGATCGATCAACTTTATGCCAACGGTGCAGCAGCTGTTGTCCTTTTCAACCGTTTCTACCAACCGGATATTGACGTAGAGAAGATGGAGCATACTTCAGGAGACGTGTTCAGCAACGCATCCGACCTTTCGACAACCCTGCGTTGGATAGGTATCTCTTCTTCACTGGTATCTAAAATTGATTATGCCGCTTCAGGAGGAATTCATAAACCGGACGGAATTGTAAAAGCTATTTTAGCAGGAGCATCGGCCATCGAAATATGTAGTGCCATCTACCAGAACACCAATCTGTTTGTAGGAGAAATGAACCGCTTCCTTAGCGCATGGATGGAGCGGAAAGGATTTAAGCACATTTCTCAATTCAAAGGTAAGCTGAACGCTAAAGATGTGGGAGGCATCAACATGTTTGAACGTACCCAGTTCTTAAAATACTTCTCTGAGAAGTAAGATGATAATAGCGAGTGGTGAACAAGCTTCACAGTTTGTTCACCACTCTTTTTTAATCCACAGTTCTCTTTTAATTCAAATTTTATTGAGATGGTTCAAAGGTTATAATTGTCCTACGAAAATTTCTGGTAAGCCGCTGCTAATTTTTTATCATATTGATTCTGCTCATAAGCAGGACCATTATAACGTTTGGCAAACTCTGCCCAGTCTTTGGCTTGCAAAGCGGAAAGCATTCCGGATTGTTTGATAAAGCGGGCGGACAGCACCAATTGTCGACATTCACTCATACACATAGCTTTTACAAAGCTGTCGACACTCTTCTCTCCACAGGCTGCATAGTTGAAACCCATAATCTGGAACATCCCCCAGCTGGCAGAAGCATCCGCTGCTTCATGATTGATCTTACGGGCTTGTTCCAAACGATCGTATTCACCCATACCGCCTTTATAATGTCCCTTCTCCCATTTGGGATAGAGAATGTTTTCATTCCCCTTCACATGCGATTCAGGATTGATATTCCGCTTTTTCAATTGATTCCAGAAAATATGACCTTCGAAAAGGATAGCGGGCTTACCGGGAGCAAAAAATCCTCCTCTCCCACCTGTTTCTACTTGCTGTACCGCTTTTAAAGCAGCCACTTCCACATCGAGCAACCGGGCCACAAGAATAAAATCTTCTTCAGTCAAACGTTCGGTAATGGGATGCCCTGTAAAGAACAGAACTTCCCAAGTGCGATATCCCACGATTCCATCAGCATCCAACTTGTTTTTCTGTTGAAAATCAATAACTGCCTCTTTCATTTCTTGTGTAAAAGTCCGGCTTTCCTTTACTGAATAACCATTGCGTTTCAACTCCCGACACAGCAAGAGAGCTTCTTCACCTTCATAACCTAATTTAATAGTCTTCATATTCCAATTATTTTTTATTTATCATCTCATTTGTGAAGCCTTTTCCAGTTCATAAAGCGCCTTGTAGGCACGATAAATAAACTGGAAAAATTCATAACCGGTAAAATAACCGTCTGTACCAATACCACTATTACCGGACGACGTGCCACAGAAAAATTTACCGTCCAACAAAATATCCGTCTGAACAAGTTTCGGAAAATAAACTTCCTTCCACAGCTTCATATCTTCTCCGGAGAATGAAGCACATCCCTTTTCTGCCGGAAATCTGTTCACATACTTTTCAAGCATTGACACACACTCCATCAAGAGTTTTTTCTGTTCATTGGCATTTGCGCCCATTTTATTCAATATAGGATTCATACTCTTTCATTTTTTAATATTTAATTCAAATCTAATTTCAGTGATTTTTGGCTTAAGGCCAACATAATCAATTTTCAGGACCGCAACAGTATTTTCCTTGTTACGGCAAGTCACTTTATTCGTGAAATACAAATTACCGCTTTCATCCGGAAAAACGGCTGTACAATGCAGATATTCTCCGGTCTGGCGATAGGTCAACAGACGCTGATCGCACATACGCAAGAAAAATAAAAAGGCATTTACAAAACTACCGACATGAACGATCCGTATCTCGGGATGATAATAACTGAAAGGTTTACCAACCGGCTTGTTATTTCTTAGTAAAAAATAACGTGCCTGTTCCCCACATTGATCTGCCGATCTTATGACGGAAGATTCTTCTGCCGTTGCTTCGGTTGCATTATCCGCTACCGGCTGAGGGGCAGTTTCTACAACGGGAATTGTTTTCGGAATTTCCTTTCGGAACGGATGGCGGATCTTCTCCCCCCATCCGCTTGAAAAAAGTCAATTTCATGCCTCGTCCGTTTAACCGTTGAACTTGCTTTTTCTCTCCAAATTCTCCTGCGCATTCTGAACTTTCCGCAATGCGTCAAAAGCTGCTTTCGACTTCATGCGGTCTATGTTCAAACGCAAGTGACAGGATGGACACTGCAAGGCATTGGATGTCAATAATTCAAAGATCGATGTCTCAATAAATGCTCCGCATTGCGGGCACTTCATCCCGGCTTTCTGTTCACGGGCATGTTCGGCTACATTATTCATTTATTTCCTCCTTCCGTTATTTCTTCAGCTTCAGTTTCTTCTACTTGCATATTGCTCGCCGTCAGATGTAACAGATTAGACAACCCCGCAGGCATATCTGCCTGACGCATCTTCACTTTCACTTTCATATTTGCCGACAAGCTCTGCTGCACATTCGAAGTGCTGCTGCCTTCTCCTTGTTTGGGAGCCAGTGAAGCCCGGAGTTTAAATCCCCCTCCACTTTGCGGCTCATTCACGCTTTTACCTTCTTCCAGTGAAAATTTCTCTTCAGCTGTTTCCGACAGCGCATCCAGAATTTTAATATCGAAATCGAAATCTGCTTCCTGTACTTGCAACAGTGGCAGAGGTACCAATGTCAGTATCGGTATACTTACACTTTGCGTTCTTCCCCCGCCGGCATCCTGACTCTGATAGTTGAACGTAAGCATACGTATCTTACCGGTCCGTCCTGTCACAGGATCATAGGATTCAAATGCGATTTTCATCAGATAATCCAGATATCTTTGTGAAGATAATGAATCCGCTTCAATAGTTGCAATCAAAGGACCGGCAATCAATTGCTGAAGTTCCATTACCTGGCTACTAGTGCTCCTAACTTTCTTATTATCCATATTATATCATTTGATTTTATCGCATCACAAAATCTTCCAGTAACGAATCATCATCCGTTTGACTGACTGAATAATTGCGAGGGCTGAACTTGATCTTAAAACTGTGTATCGCTTCTTCAGGCATATTCATCAGTTCATCAGCCGTGATGGCCACATCCAGCTGTGGAAATGAATGAAGACTTTTAAAGTTGGCATCTACCGACAGCTTTTTTACAATAGCTTCCATCGCTTTTATAATATTCTTTTCAGCGGTATCACGAAGTTTTTCTCCATCTTCTCCGGCAAAAAGATCATCAAGATCTGTATCGTAAAGAAATTTTTTACGTACGACATCTGTCAGTCTGCTAATCACAACATCGTTATTCACAGAACCATTACTACTGTCTACGGCATCATAGAGATTATTTCGGAAAGAGTTTCTCATATTACGGCTCAGAAAAGTGCAGAATTCCTGATGAAGTTTGTTTTCTTTTTTAAGCCGTTCAAAGAAGTGTTTCTCTCCTTCATTTCTCTCTATATCCGAAGTCATCACTGTGGTGACAGCACTGCTAATGGCTACCCTGGCAACTTGTTCGCACAGTTCTTTAAGGAACTGACGGAACTTATCATACTTGATATTAAACTGTTGCTGACTTTCCGATGCACTTTTCACACCATATTTCAAATCCAGTTCCATATCGCTTACCATAACATTAGGCAATTGAAAATCTTTCGCCTTTCCGTCTTTTCCGTAAGAGTCGCCAAGCGACAACGAATAAAGATTTGCTTCGTGTTGTGCCGAAACGATATCACGCAATATAGAGCCGATTACTGAACTTAACTGAGCCATAATATGATTTTTTAAGTTTTAATTAACGTTATTCCGTTACCTCTTCCTGGGGAGTTGCCGTATCTTTTTTCACTTCGACAATCACTTCCTTCTTGCTTCCCTCTGCTTTGATAGTATATGTACCTTCCGGCAAGTCGATAATCTTACTGTCACCACTTACCTTAAAGTCGGCCGCATTGGCTCCGGTTCCTGTAATAGTCAGTTTGTCAGGAGCCAACAGACCGCTGCCATCCTTATAGGTGGCAATCAACCGTACTGTTTCTTTTCCATTTTCAATAAGCAGCAAGTTGCTGTTCACTTCCAGTGTACCGGCAGGATCGGAAACATCCAGTGAGTTACCCAGCAATTCCAGAATTTTAGAAAGACCTGCGGGCATACTGTCTTGTCCGGCTTTTACAGCCACGTCCATGGTATACTCTACACTGTACTTAGAATCGGAAGTTGCTTTAGAATCCTTCTTCGATGAATAGCTTGCGTTCATATCCGCATTCATTTTGAAGCATCCGAATCTCATACTGGCCGAAGCCTTCAAAGCCGCATCCTTAGATACAGATTCATTCGTCTCTGCCGTTGTTGAAGAGGAAGCACTGATATTAGCCTTAAAATTAATATCCACTTCACGGATTGCAATATAAGGGATAGGAACAATGGTCAACAACGGAATATTCAACTGGACCAAACGTCCGCCTTGAATGAAAGAGAAAGAAACATTGACTGCTGTCTTCTCACCGGTTTCGGGATTAACATTTATACCTACATTCTGAATAAATTCCCAAGTTGTTTTTGCTGCCAAAGCCTGTGCTTCCACACATGCTTTCAACGGACCACCAATAATAGAACCGAACGGAATCGCCTGCAACGCACTGGTTGCAACCTGCGACGGTGTTTTGTCAACTGCCATAATAATTGTTTTTTTAAATTGTTACTTAATTGTTTTTCTCTTTTGTAAGCTTACGATGCAAAGGTAGTGCACATCCCTTGCGTAGTAAATTTTTAATTTTAAACGAAACTGGTTTTCTTTTTAGTTACCTCCTTTATTTTCCCAATGCACGCTTTGAGTAAATTTTATGGAAACAAGCTAAAAAATTCTTTTTGTGAGATTCACTGACCGGCAACATCTTCTTTCCTATATGTACATAGTTACCTGCAAATCCGGTCACCTTGAACACATTGATAGCGTAAGAACGATGAATTCTCTGAAACTTGCCGCGAGGAAGGTCATTATTGAAGATCCGATCCAAAGGATAGCTGACTGTTATCTCTGCACCGTTCTCCATACAGAGTACACAATAACTGCCGGATGCTTCCAGCCATAAGATTTCATCCAGAAGTACTCTTCTGTATTCATCACCAAAATAAACAAAAATAGCATTATCGACCAATGAGCTTTCTGACTCACCACAATAACAATACGGTTTGATTGAATTCTCTTTCATAAATTATTTATTGTTAGTTAACTGAAGTGTTTGCATGTAATTATTGTGTATAATCACCTCCGGGAGAGAAGTATAAAACACATTTCAAACTGTCATAATAAAACAGGATACAACCTTCTGCACGGATATACCCTTTAGTAGGTGAATTAAGATGAAGCGGATAACGGACAGGACAAATTTTTCCGTCATAAATACGGTGGTGAACTATAGCGAAGCTCCCTATGCTGTCTGTCCCTAATGTAATATCCGGACGGCCTGCAGAAGATTTCCATCTTCCATACATTCCGTCCGGCATCTGTATCCGGACAGGTCGACAACCCAAAAGCACAAATATGATAAAGACAAAATACAAAAAAAAGCTGTAATGATTCCTATTTTTACCCATATATAAAACTTTTAAATTTCATTTAGTGCAAAAATAGGATTTTATTAATCTATGGAAATTTTACATTCTGACTAGATCTCTTTTTTTTCCGAATACCGGATTATTTTTTCTAAAACTATTCCTATATAAAAGATAAATCAAGTTTAAAGTAACTTTTCATCCAAATAAAAACAAATATAAATTCATTTTTAATACTGAAATAAAAAAATACCATATTATATTAATATATGTCAATTCATTTCTCTCTCAGGTTTATGCAGAATAGAGTTTATACGGTTCTCTTCATAAATAATTAATTGATGCGTAGCCTCTGCAAGATCTGACTTCAGGTGATACAAATAGGTACGCCCGGTTAATCTTTCTTCCATTATCCGTTCTAGTTCTTTCCGTATATCATCAGATGGATCGATTTCCATAACACGCGGTATGATGGCTCCCGAAGCTGTAGACTCCCCTTCCTGACCTTGCAAATAATCATATTGGGACAAAGTATAGTCCATCAGCTGATCATAGTTTAGTTTTTTCCTGGAAGATATCGTTTCTGCCAAAGGAATATAGTAAAGAATATCCTTGATAAAAGAGCTATATTCAGTCTGTACGCGGCGTACCAGATTCATATACTTTTTTTCTTCGGATGATAAATGCGTAGAAGTGAAAGAAAAGGATGCGGCAACCATCTGATATTCGAGCCCTTTATTGATTTCTGTCAACACCTCTTTGGCATATGCATAGTTTTTCATGGATATAGACGAAACAACCGTATTCAACACATACAAATCAATAGATTTGAGATTCTCTGCCAGTTCTTGTTTGAAACCGGTAAACCAATCTTGTTGCTGAGTATAAATTATGGTATCTAACTGCAGGAGTTTCAAATCGTGATGAAGTACACCTGTCTGCTGAAGTGTCTTGTTCAGAATCATAATCGAGATGACCCCTCCGATGATTCCTCCAATATAACTGCCGCCGAAACCAATCCAGGTGGGCACATCGTCTGCACCCGCCATCAGAGTCAACGGATTCAGTTCGATTAATGCCCAATTGATTGGAAAAGGCAGTACAAGAGTCAAGCCAAGCAAAATAAGAAGCTCTTTCTTACCTAAAGTGAAGTTTTCAGTCTGCATAAATCTACTTCAAAAACACAGTTATTAATTGTTCCAATGATTCCCCTTCTAAAAAGTGCCAATGATCTGTCGGCAATCGCAAAACAGGAGCGTTCGGATAATATTTATTCCATAATCTTTCGCAATTGTCATATTCTGTCCGGAATATACGATAGTTTTCCTCCGTCCACGACTCTTCAGGAGACAATCCCGCCTGTTGATGGAACAATCCGGACAGCAAAACAATAACCTCTCCCTGATAAATCAGATTAGGAGTGGTTCGAAAATAAATATTTATGATTTCGTTCCGTTCACGTACCATTTCATCTGTATCTCCGGGAAATACCAACAAAGGATAATTTTGACAGAGAGCCGGATTTTGCCAAGCCTGTCCATCCAGAGCAAAAACTTTTGGCATTATCCCCATGGAGCGATGTAACATTTCGGCCAGGCCGACAGCCAGTTCAGCTCCCATACAAAAGCCGGTAAGCGCATAGACGGTACGCTCCCGGATCATTGGCTGAACCGTCCGGACATAATATTCCAACAGTTCCGGAATATCCGTAGCCACTTTATTAAAATGATCGTAGATAGCATCTACAACTAGAAAGTCATATTTGGGATAAAGGCGGTCGGCCAAATTAAAGTACAAATGATTAAAATAGGCAGATCCACAAACCAGAATGATTACGGGTTTCTTCAGGTTTTGCTGCCTGTACCAATAGATAGGTTCTTGCCGCGGAACGAGCAATAATCGGCGCAGATTACGGGCAGTATAAACTGCAGATACGTTGATGGGACATCCTTTTTTTATTGGCCTCGGTAACAAGCCTCAACATATCCAGCGAAGTTAATCCCAGATCATCAATCAAATCGGCCTCAACACTGACTTGAGGCAAACCTAACATTTCCTTCAAAATTCCACATAAGATAACCTCCCCCGGATGAACAGGAGGAACATACTTCAACTCCAATGAAGTAAAAGCCGGGAGCGCCCGGACATCAATCTTATCATTTATAGTACGCTGAAAATGATCTACCACCTGCCATAAATTGGGTATCATGTAGTAAGGAAGTTCTGCACGCAAACGCTCTTTGACCTCTTCCGGATGAAAGTTACCGGAGACTGAGGGTTGCAAATAAGCTCCCAATAATTGACGCCCATTCCGCTCAACAACTACTACGTGGGCTCTCTCCACGTCCGGATCTCTATTCAATCGTTCTGCTATTTCAGTCAATTCGATACGAAAACCACGTATCTTGACCTGAGTATCTTTTCGCCCGATAAACCGTATCGAACCGTCCGGTTGCTGCTGTACCAGGTCACCTGTCCTGTACAACCGTTCTCCATCGTACGAGATGAATGATTTTTCATTCAGCTGAACACTCCCAATATATCCCAGCGAAACCTGAGGTCCTCCCAAGCAAAGTTCTCCTGTAGCCCCAAGAGTTGTCTGTTGGAGGTTTTCAGACAAAACATAACAGACAGTTCCCTTGAGCGGATAGCCAATATCGTCATACGACGTATCTTTGCCTACAATCCGTATGGTACTGAGTACGGTATTCTCTGTCGGTCCATATACATTCATCAACCGGTAAGGCTGCTGTTTCAGCCTGTTAAATAACTTTTCACCAATAGCCTCCGCACCAAAGAGCAGAGTCTTAAAGGATGGAAAGTCAAGGTCGGCAAACATGCCCAGCAACGAAGGAGGAAAAAAAGCAATATTCACCTTCTCGCGCCTGATCAGTTCGTCTAGTAAAGAAATATCTCTGCGTTCGTCCTCACCGGCCAGGATCAATGTTCCTCCGACCGGAATACACATCATCAGTTCTAATATGGAAGCATCAAAACTGATACTCGCAAACGCCAGATACCTGTTTGCCGGATCAGACAAATGATACAATTTCTTATCTATCAGATTCCTCGTAAATGTATCCAGATTCCGATAACTAATACGTACACCTTTGGGATTGCCTGTTGTTCCGGAAGTATATATAATATAGGCGCAATCATCGGGAAGAACTTCAGTATAGTCACCAACAACCGGTTCGGATAGTTGCTCCCCATTCAGGTAAAGTTGGCGGACGGACGGAATTCCACCTACTTCATTCGATGAATCGGTCAACAACAAAACCATATCCGCATTTTCAGCCATATACCGTTTACGATTATCCGGCAGCGAGGGATCTATCGGTAAATAAGTTGCCCCTAACCGGAAAATAGCCAGAATGGCAGGTACTAAAGTTTTGTTTCGTTCCATACAAACTCCGATACAGATATTCCGAAGTCCGGACGGATCAGTTACCGATAAACGTTGACGGATAGATTGTGCTATATTGGCAGAGTAACGTTCCAGCATTTGATAAGAGACGGTACCGTCTTTTGCAACGACCGCCGGTTTGTCACCCCAGGTAGAGAGTGATCGAGAAAGATTTTCTTGAATGTTTGTTTTCATTATTAGTTTGATTTAGAAATTATACAATATACTGGCGGAAATCCACCTTCCTTTCTGGCGGATAGGAACAGTCGCTCCTCCGCATTCATATCGGTTATTGAAAAGATTCTCAATGCCCAGACTGCCTTCTATCCTTTTATGCTTATATCTGGTAGTGAAAGAAAAGACAGCATAACCGGGCAAACGGACTGTGTAATTCGTCGCATCTCCATTGAGTCCATCTTCCAATACACTTACCTGAGTGTAGCAGTGGCTACTGCAATTCAATTTTAAATGGGCAGACCAGCTCTGTACTTTCTTTTTAAGTAAAAAGTAGTTTGCTACAAGATTCATAGAAAAGCCGGGTACGTTATTCACAGATCCATCGGTAACAAAAAAATTGGTATAATTCAATACTTTCTGAAAACACAGGTTTCCATCCAGGCTTAGTCGGTCTGCCTTATAACGGGCAACAACCTCGACACCTCCCATATCCAGAGAACCGGCATTTTCATAAACACGTGTTTCCGGCTGTGTGAACAGGAAATGGGACGCCCGATTATAAAATAAATTACACTCTACATCTATATGTGAAGGTGAATGATGATAAGCACAAGTCACCTGATATGAACTTAGATATTCAGCTTGCAGATTTTCGCCACCCGAATAGGTATCCATTTCATTGTTTCTGTAATAATAGGGCGCATCGACAAATGCTCTGGAATAACTGGCTTTGATATTTAATCCGTTCCTGAGATAAATTAGTGACAGACGGGGAGAAAAAGCCTGTAATGTCCGCTTATTACTTCGCCGTTTATAGTCATACCTGATGCCGGCATTGACAATCCAATTTTTATGCAGGTTGTGTTTAATCTGGAGAAAGGCATCCGTGTTCATCTCGTGTCCCGTGTAAAGTCGTTTTTCGATCCACGTCCTGACGATCTCTTTAAAATTCATACCTTCCAAATACTCGGAATCATAAAGCGTATACCGATTCCATTCCACACCGCCAAGCATATTGCCTTTCCCCAGCTTCCCCCAATCATAGGCATAGTTTACACGCCCATTAAAGCCTACGTTAAAATCCATCCAGCGGATGTATTGAAATGCTCCGCGAGTCGGATAAATAATAGGTTGATAATCATAGTTAGGAAAAATAGGATAGTCTTGTAAAGTATCTCCCGAGGTTTCATAATGTACGTTTTTATTCCAATCGGTATAAAATGCGGTACTGAAAGTGATCCGCTGCCACGTGTGGCTATAAACAGCCTGTTCTCTTGCCGACCATCTGGAATATCCCGGGCCGGAACCGTCAAAAGTACGAAACCGCTCATAAGAATATGGAGAAGAAAAGAGCCACATGCTATAAGGTTGCCTTTTCTTCGCGTAATTCATACTGAAACTAAAAAGCAAATTTCCACGTTGCAATTTAATTCCTCCATCCATGGCAGGAAATCCCGAATAATTGTCCAGACGGATGAATCCGTCCCTGGGGTAAAGAGCATATTGTTTTTCGGCCGGGACAAAAACCGATTCTCCCGTTGCACGGTACAAGGAGAACCATGCCATAAAGTCCATGTTCATGTCGTGCTTTCCCAATAGCAGGTCAGCAGCCAACTGGCCCCGATTACCGGCACTGACAGATACGGAACCATTACGAACATCCACCCCGTCTTTAGTAACTATATTAATCACGGCTGTCAAAGCCACACTGCCATAAAGCGAAGAAGCCGGTCCGCGCAGCACCTCTATTTGTTTGACTTTTGCCAGACTAATACCATAATCCGGCGAAACAGCATTAGTAATATAACTGTTCAGACGTTGTCCATCCTGCATAATCAATATGTTCTCCTGTTCGGGAGAATATACCCCGCGCATAGCCAGATTCATCTCTTCATTGGAAGACAAACCGGATATACCGGGCACATAAGCTATCAGTACATCCCGCAGGCACCGGGCATGGATAGCCCGTATCATCTCCTCCGTAATTAAAGTAACAGGCACCGGAGCTTCTTCCGGGGTCTCTACCTGTTGTGAGGCTGTGACCAGAGTTACTTTAGTCTCCCTGTGTTTCCTTACCATATCCGCAAAGCGTTCCGGATCTTGAAGCGAGATATAATAATAAGGTTCGTCTTTCAATAACAGCGAAACATACTTTTCCGCTTCCGGGAAGCGGTCTAAAGCTAAACAGCATAATGCAGCCAAACGGCACGCCTCGGTATGCATCGTACCTTGAAAAGACGACAGATTCTCCTCCAAGATACGACAAGCTTCATCGATATCTCCGCTCTTATAAAATGTTTCCGCCTTTACAAACGAATTACGGATGTTATCCGCCGGCTGAGCTGACAGTTGCACAACCCCAAAGCAGCAAAGGATATATAGCAGACAGCGTTTCATGCGATAGGAATGATAAACCGGAAACAAGTATATTCATGCAGGACCGAATCAAACAATACTTTTCCATGGTGTTTGTTTTCTATAATATCACGAACGATTGCCATACCAAGGCCTGTCCCCTGCCCCACCGGTTTTGTTGTGAAAAAAGAGTCAAATAGTTTTCGTTTGACCTCCGGACTCATGCCCTCTCCGTTATCACGAATAGAAAGTACAACTCTTTTATCCAACTTTTCTAAGGTCACCATTATCTCGGGGGAATATCCTTCGGGAGCATTCTGCCATTTTTTCCATACTGCATAGCAGGCATTATTCATCACATTCAAGACTGCCCGACTGAAATCCTGCGGGATCAGCCGGATCGAGGGGATATCTTTAGCATAATCTTCACGGATAGCAATATTGAAATTCTTATAATTGGCCCGCATGGCATGATAAGCCAGCCACACATATTCTTTAGTCAATTTTTGTATTTGTGTAGGCATGAATTCGTCTTCTTTCCCCCTGGAGTAAAGCAAAATACCACGGATAATGCTGATAGCCCGATCACCATGCTCTTTGATTTTGTCCACATTCTCTCTCAGCCCGGAAAGTATATCTTTGATATCTTCCAGTTCCGCTTCCGGAATACGAGCTTTTGCTTCATCCACCCTATCGGCCAGGTCGGCCAACAATTGACCGGACAGTTTACTGAAATTGATGACAAAATTCAAAGGATTCTGTATCTCGTGTGCAATGCCTGCACTCAACAAACCCAATGATCCCAGCTTTTCCTGCTCTTTGAGCCGTGCTTCCAACTCTTCAATTCGTTTCTCTTGTGAAATGTTTTTTTCCATAATCAATCTGTTCTATGTTTATTTATACTGACTTTTCCTCCCACAATGGCAGAGTGATAGTGAATTCTGTCAATTCATCTTTTTCAGAACGTACTGCTATCTGCCCATGGTGATTTAATATGATTTCCTTACTCAGATACAAACCGATACCTGCTGCCTCTCCGGTTGTTTTGGTAGTAAAGAACGGATCGAAGATTTTATCCAGAATACTCTGCTCGATCCCCACTCCATTGTCATATAGGCGAATGACTGCCTGTCCGTCCTTACTTTCCAATGCCAGGCCAATCTCTGCCGGATAGGCTTTCTTACCGTATTTTTTGGCTATGGCATACATACCATTGTTAAGAAGACTCATAATGGTTTTTCCCAGTTGTTCGGCATTCCCGTCAATAAACAACGGATTATCGGGCAAGGAAGTACGAACCTCAATATGCATAGCCGTAATCTCCTTCTGATAATAACTGCTCAATAGCTCCATGTCTTTCCGGCATAAACCGATTAATTCTGTTTTTTCCAGTTGCCTGTTACGGTCTCTCAGGATTTCTTCCATGGCCTTCAGTACACGAGTGGTGTTACTTCCATGTTCCTCAATCTTTTCCAGATTATCTCTCATCATGTTGATGACATCTACCGAATCCAAGTAGGTATCTTCATCCAAAAGTTCTTTTACACTCTCCAGATTCTGATATAGGTCCTTCAGTAATCCTGAGGTCAGGTGGGAAAAATTATTAATGTAATTCAACGGATTCAGAATACGGTCAATCAACCCTTGAGTCAGTTTACCTACAGTAGCCATTTTTTCTTGTCGAACCAATTCATCTTGTGCCTGGCCCAGCTCCTTCAATGCTTTTTCCAATTTTAAGGACTTTTCCTCAATTTCATTTTTTTGTTGTACCAACTGTTTGGTACGTTGGCCGACAAGGGCCTCTAACCTCTCCTTCTCTTTCAGCAAACTGCGCATTCTCCATTTAAACAATAAGAACAACAGCATTCCAAAAGCAACGGTATATAGGATCAGACAATACCATTGCAAATAAAAAGGAGGCAATAACGAAAAGCGGAATTGTTTCATTTCACTCTCTGTGCCGTAAATATCACGGGCCCGGACACAAAACGTATACGTACCCGACGAAAGGTTGGCATACTCTTTCACAGTCCCGGAATCCCACGAACTCCATTCCGGATCATAACCGACCAGGCGATATCTATACTCATTGGAACCGGTGAAACAGGGCGCATCGGTAGCAAATGAAAAACGAATGGAACGTACATCATTCCCCAAACGAGGTACTGTACTATTTATCTGCCAGTCCGCTCCCCCGGACTCTTCCGGCAGATCTCCTCCCCAATAGACAGAATCACGGTTCAGACAAACTTCACGAAGATAGATGCGGGGAGCAACCGGAGTAAATGTCCGGGCCTTTTCAAGGTCCATCCGAATTAAACCAAAATCACCGCCGAACCATGCCGCCCTGTCTTCTTCAATATAAATCACCCTCACGACATAATTCCGAATGGCATACAGGCATTGGTTGAATTTCTCCGTATCAATTTGCGAATGATGTACCTGTACCTCTTTTCCTTTCAGATTTGTCTGCCAATGACAGCCATCGTTGTCCGTATACTCGGTCATTACTTCTTCACTCTCTCTGTCTTGAAGTACAAAAGAGCTTTCGCCCTCTTCCCGCAAATAGATTTCTCCGTACAACGTTTTAGCCCATACAGAACGATCTTTCTTCACTTCCAGACGAACGACTTTTTCGACATCGGAAATTTTCTTTATCCGTTCCTCATCTGCCGAATATTGATAAATCCCATCCATAGTGCCCATCAGAAGGTTCGTATGCCCAATGAATGTCAATGAATAAGCTGCCATATCTGTGAGTTTTTCCGAATGATTATAATCCCGGATCACATACACACCATCGCCGGACGCTGCATATAATTCTCCTTGTGGAGAAAGACACAGTTGCCAACATGCTTGCGAAATTCCCTGAACAGGAACAAAAGTGTTTTGCTTCAATACGTATAATCCCTGTAAGGTCCCGGTATATATCATTCCTTTGTAAGAGACAGCCGATATTACCTCTCCCTTCAGACCTTCACCAGAGGTATAACGGCTGAACAAAGAGGGAATAAAAACATGAAACACACCGTTATCCGTAGCTCCCCAGAGATTGCCACGCCCATCGGCCGCAATACCCGAAACAGCGTTACTGCATAAGCCATTTCTCTCAGTTACGGAAAACCGTTCTTTTTTCCCACTGTCATCCATTATTAATCCATGGGCAGAGTTTATCGAGATTGTTTCTCCTCCGGGTAGAGAAAACGCCCGATTCATTGAGACTGAGGATTGATTTCTCCACTTTTCCTGCAATTGGGCCGGAAGTACCTGAACCGGTGCCAAAATGGAATCTGACTGAACCGTATAATATCCTCCTGATGTAGCTTTCAGATAAATGCGTTTATCTATTTCTGCCATATCTTCCAATTCGCCCAAAGAGTCTGTGTCCAGATCGGAAAGAAGGGTTCTCAACGTAATACATCCGCGTCCATCACGCTCTATCCGTCCGAACACGTTATATCCTCCCACCCATATCCTACCTTCCGAATCACGAAACAAACGGGTGACACGGGAAAAGCCCGGTGTATAAATAGTTTCCCAACGGTTATAGTCATAATGAAGGATACCTTCGAAATTAGCAAAATAGACATTTCCACAACTGTCGCAAACGACATCGAAATTACGATTGTGCGCCTGATAAACCGAAGCCGGATAGTTTACAAAAAACGGGATACCTTCTTGTGAATTTGCATATACCGAGCAAAGACACATTATCAAAAAGACTATCTTTTTCATGGCTGATACGTTTTTAGGTAATAGGATTCAAATGGAATTTGCTTACCGATATAATACTCCCATTCTTCTCGAGTAAAATCACGCTGTAACCCCTGACGGACAACAGCAGCCATGTGATCGGGTGAAACAGGCACCCGATACAACCGCCCCTGTTCGTCTCCCATAAAGACAGATGTACCGTCCGGATGAAAGCAAAAAGTATGAATCCAACCGGGGCTTGTCACAATAACAGCCGACTCGGTCTTTCCTTTACAAAGATCCCACAGACGCAGTGTACAATCGTAACTACTCGAAAACAGTTTGTTCCCTTTCCGGGAAATAGCAGTAACCGCAGCCTGATGCCCTATCAACTTCTGCCGGATATTTCCATTCTTATCACAAATCAGGATAACTCCTTCACGACAGCCAATGGCATATCTTTCATTGGCAAGAGGACAGAATGCAGTAACCACACTATTCTCGGGCAAGCTGTCTATAAATCTGAGAAATGTACCATCCGACGAAAGTAAAGCTACTGTCCCATTCTTAAAAAAAACATAGAGATAGCCTTCCATTTGACCGACACAAGTTATCGAATGTTCCGGTTGAAAACAAGGTTGTATCTCATGGTTGATACAGTCAAAAGAATAAATACCGGTTGTGGAAACCGCCAATACCAAGTTAGAGGCAATCGAAATCAATTGCCGATATTCTCCTTTAGGCAAAAAGCGGGTAACGATACCGGCGGAATCCGTGGAGATAAGCTGCCCGCAGTATGACAAGGCATACTTCTGTGAATCGGACCGCAACAGCACATCCCGAAAATCATAACAGGGATCATTCAACAGTAATTCGGAGGTATAGGTCTGCCCATTTTCCGATTTCCAACGTATCATCTCACCGTACTTGCCGACAGTGACCAATCCCGGCAGAGGATTCCGACCGGCTTTTGCTTTTTCCTCGCCTCCGGATAACAGTTTGATCCCGGTAACAGCTCCTTTATGCCCGAACCAAAGCTGATCTTGCCTGCAAGACAAAGACAATGCATTGAAAACAGCCGGATGATATACATCGCCATCATATCGCTTGGTAAACCACCAGGCGGTATATGCCAACAGAGAAGCTAATTCCATGTTGCCCGACCGATATTGAGTAACAGAGAGTGTCCCCAATGAACGTCCCAAAGCCAGAAAAGCCAATGTATCGGCAACCCTCTTCGACTGTTCGGCCTGTAGTTGCCGTTCCATCGCCAGATTCTTTTGTTCATCTGCCATCCGATACGCTTTCTCAGCCTCCAATTGTGCAGCAAGCGCTCTTTCCCGTGCCAACTCTGCCTGCTGTTGCATTCGGTTGGCCTTTTGAGTTTGCGCAACGGCTTCCTGTCTTCTCTTTTCGGAAATATCCTTTTGTTGATAAGCAATCTCCTCCATTTGTTGACTGACCCGTTGTATAAGAACCGATTTCTTTTCTTTATCCCGGAATTCCTCCAGAGACAGAGCAAGGCGCTCCCTGTCCGATGCCGAATGACGATATGCCCGGTATAGGACCAGACATACTGTCAAAAGTATACAAGGAACGGCAATGATCCAACGGATGATATTTTCGTTTAACTTGATCATGATACAGGTTCATCAGTGGGTTGCAGATATTTCTTTTTAATGGTCAACCGATTCTCCTTATTCACGTACGTATACGCTACGTCATCCATCATTTCACGTACCAGGAAAATGCCCAATCCTCCTATTTCACGTTGTTCTAACGGTAATGAAATATCAGGATCGGCTTTATCCAAAGGATTGAATGGAATACCACCATCTATAAACTCCAAAGTAATCTCTCCGTCTTCATCCCATAAGCACAGAGTCAGATAACCTTCTGCCTGCTGCGGATAAGCGTAATTGAGAATATTGACAATGATCTCTTCACTGACCAAACGGATGGCATAAGACAGGGAAGGATGTGAAGCAACTTCACGACTATGCATCAGCATACTAAGAATTTCATCTAACCTCCCATCGACAGGGCGAAACTGAAGTAACGTCATTGCTCAGGTAATTTTTAGGGTTGTGATAATTCATCGAGAGTCTGATAAAAACGAAAGAATTTATCGAATCCGGTCATGTGCATCACGTCTTTAACCTCTTGTGACACACCGACAAGGCAAACATCTCTACTTTTAGCTTTCGCCAACTTAAAGGCATAAAGCATGACTCTCAATCCGGCACTGGATACATAAGAACAGCCGCTGAGATCTAATGCAACAGAATGTCCTTGCTCGATAAGAGCTACAATTTTTGCTTGTTCGTCACCGCTTGTATTTGAATCCAAGACGGAACCTACAAAATGAATTTCATACTTTTCCATCGTTCTTTTATTTTAATATTATTTGATTCGTTGAAGAGAAAGCAGGGTTATGTCATCGGACTGAGGATAGTCTCCGGAGAAAGTCTTAACAGACTGCAATACACTCGTAACAACCTCTTTTGCGGAACTACTTTCGTGCATAGACGCCAATATATCCTGTAAGTTACTTTCCGAGAATTGTTCCCGCTTGTCGTTAAAAGCCTCTGTGACACCATCCGTATACAGAAGTAAAGTGTCACCGATGCCGAACGTCAATGTATTACTCTCAAATTCAATATCATCGAACACGCCTACCACAAAATTAGAAGCGACAGGCAAGCATTCAACAGTCCGTCCGCCACGAAGGAGATAAGGGGGATTATGCCCGGCATTGGTATAGTCCATCATGCCGGTTTTATAATGATAAATCCCATAAAAGACCGTAACAAACATAGAGTCCAGGCTCTCTTTACACAGTAACTTATTGGCATAAGTAAGGCATTCTGCCGACGAAACACCCCGAAGAGCAGTTGCACGGAGCAGGGTCCGACTAACCGCCATGAACAAGGATGCCGGCACCCCTTTCCCGGATACGTCAGCAATCACCAGCCCGATACGTTCATCGTCAATCTGGAAGAAATCATAAAAATCGCCACCTACATCTTTTGCCGGAGTCATGGAAGCATAAATATCAACCACTTCCGTCAGTTCCGGAAAAGGAGGAAAGGAACGGGGAAGAATCGTTTGCTGGATTTCTCCCGCAATGGCCAGGTCATTTTTGATAGATTCCAGTTGGTTGTGCTCCTGCTGTGACTCACGGATATAGCGAACCTGTTCGATCGCCTTTTCAATAGTCCGCGACAGATCATCCAAATCGATCGGTTTGGTTGCAAAATCAAACGCTCCCTTGTTCATAGCAGAACGTATGTTATCCATGTCTCCATAAGCAGAGACCATTATACACTTCATTGCCGGATTTTTCAGTTCATTGACCTTAGCCAATAGGGTCAACCCATCCATCTCCGGCATATTAATATCACTCAGGATGATATCGAAATCGGGAGTTTCCAGAAGTTTCTGTAAAGCTTCCAACCCGTTATGGGCAAAAGCGAACTCGTATTCACCTTTTCGTATTTGTCGCCTGAAGTACTGGGTAAGTAATACTTCTAAATCGAGTTCATCATCTACACTCAATATTTTTACTGCCATATCTATTGTTATTTATGAATTTCAACCGTTTGTTCTGACGTTTATGATGGCAAAAATAGAGAGTGATCGACCCGGTTACAATTTTATATTTTAAACAGGAAGAATGTTTTTCCGAATGGACGATATTGTCTTATAAGCATACAGGTATATTGCTTTCGTGGCTTAGAAGACAGCACTTGAAAGATTGATTTACACTCCTGAAAGAAACTATTCCGTATTCAGAATTTATATTTTTAAGATGGAACTTTTCTTCTCACTTTTGTCACCGTAAGCTTACAAAGAATAAATAGAAACGGCGGATTCCGAAAAGCCGAAGAAAGAGTAGGAACTTTTTACAAATCACTATTATGCTTATTATTTTAAAACAAGATGATAGTTGTCAAGTTGCACAAACGACATGTACAACAAACTCTTTAGAAATCCGATACAAAGATTATAGTGTACTGAAAAAAACTCTGGATTTGAACACAAAATCTATTAATAGCAATAGCTGTATAGAGTTAATTATTTACGGAACACACGGAAATGAAAAGGAAATTTGCAAACTAACCAAACCAGACATAAAAGATCTGAGCTATTTCTTCAAAGGAAAAGTTTGTAGATTAGTTCTTGATGCTTGCCATAGCGCCTGCCATATTCCACATTTCAAAGAGATGTTAACAGATGATGGAATCATATTATGTCATGTAGGTATCTGCCAAGTAAACAGCATCGAAACTAAAACAGGTAAAGACACCTATGAACGGTGGATAAATGGCAATAAGGAAGGATTAAAAGTATGGTCGGATGGAATCGTTCCAGCTATCTATACTCGAAAGAATAACACTTTAACTTACTACGAATGTAGCAAATTCGAAGTAGATATTAATCACCCTTTTACCGGAACTGAATTTAAGACTTATTGTCTGAATTTAAAATCAAAAGGAATTAAAATGGTAATTAAAAATCATTCTGATTTCGATAAAATCTAACTATCTTATATAAATCATATAACAATTAATATATCATGTGGGAATTAGAAAAAGCAGGCGGTAAGTTTGATAACTTTAACAGTAAGCAACAAAAAGCAATTCATGAATTAATAGATGGTTTAACAGAGATTCCAACTAAACCTAACAAAGACCAATATCGTGTCGACAATCAAAGTCAATACACTAAAATCGTAGGACGTACATATTATAATGGAGAATATGCGCTATATGCAATACAAAAGGGAAAAACAATGTATGCATCAATTGCATGTCCAGTTATTGGTCCGGACATATCCATTGATAATATTAAAGAAGGATTTAAATTAAGTTTAAAAGAAGGGAAAAGAGCCGTATGGACAAAAGTAAAGTAAATTTCTCAAAACCGATGCTGATTCAATCAGTAGCTTTCAAAGAGGTATTCCTTCGCATGGATGGGAAGGGAATTAGCACAGCCTGTGGTGCCGGTGCAGGTAAAGTAAACTGTCAGAGAAGCATGGCTCCCACCGGAGCCTTTAAAGTACAAAAACAGACCGATGGTACATTTACTATCGAATCTTCAAAGTATCCCGGAGTATTTCTCCGTATGGACGGAAATGGCATTCACGCATTCGCAGGATCGGGTAGCGGTCGTGTAAACTGTCAGTTCGGAGCAAGTGCCTGGGAACGTTTCAAGTTACACGAACAAAGTGATGGTTCATATACAATCGAATCAGCAGCTTTTCCGAATGTATTTCTCCGCATGGACGGAAATAATCCATCCCGTAAAGAAGAAGATTTCGGAACGGTTAACTGCCAATATGGAGCAGGAGCCTACGAAAAGTTTTATCTGCAAAATATGCCTGAAATACAAAATGTAAAGGACATGTTTAATAAGATTACGAAGTAACGAAAAGCATGAATACATAAAAAAATCCGAAGCTATAGTTGAATCTATAGTTTCGGATTATATAAATAAGATCAGGATATTCCTATACGATCAGTCTTTCTTATCCAACGCCTCAAAACAAGAGTTTTTGCTCACAAACTCAGGGACAATATCTTTCATGGCAGCCACGATCTTCATCTGATCATAGGTATAGCTTACATCAATTAATTTCTGGATTCTCTCTTTCACTTCGTCATAATCATACTCACGCACAGTGGCAATCATAATCTTTTCGTGATAAGTAGGTTTGGTCAGCTCCTTCACATTGAGCAACTCTTCGTACAGTTTCTCACCATGACGCAAACCGGTAAACTCAATTTTCACATCCGTACGTCCCGAAAGACTGATCATCCGTTTTGCCAGATCGACAATCTTAACCGGTTTACCCATATCGAAGATGTAGATTTCCCCACCATTACCCATACTTCCTGCTTCCAATACCAGACGACAAGCCTCCGGAATGGTCATGAAATAACGGATTATTTCGGGATGGGTCACTGTGACAGGTCCTCCACGCTGAATCTGATCGCGGAAACGGGGAATAACCGAACCGTTAGATCCTAATACATTACCGAAACGAGTGGTGATGAACTGTACCGAACGTGTGCCTTCCTTCTGTAATTTCTTGGCTAAGGACTGTACATAGATCTCACAAATACGCTTTGAACAACCCATAACATTTGTCGGATTAACGGCTTTATCCGTAGAAATCATTACAAATTTCTCTGAACCGAATTTAACAGCCAGATCGGCAAGCGTACGTGTACCCGATACATTAATCTGAATAGACTCCGAAACATTGTCTTCCATCATCGGCACATGCTTATAGGCAGCTGCATGGAATATATACTGAGGTTTGTATTCACGGAAAATGGCCTCCATACGAGTTGCGTTCGAAATATCAGCTACAATCGTTTCAGCATCAATGTCACGCCAACGATCCTGCAATTCCAGACGAATGTCATGCAACGGAGTTTCAGCCTGATCAATCAGGATCAACTTATATGGATTGAAAGAAGCGACCTGTCGCATGATTTCGCTACCAATAGAACCGGCGGCTCCTGTAATCATTACACGTTTACCTTCCAGGTGAGAAGCTATCTTATGGATGTCCACCTCAATCGGTTCGCGTTGCAAAAGGTCCTCAATCTGTATTTCCTTCAACTGAGTTTTATTCAGTGCCTGCCCACCCCATTCACTCAAAGGGGGAGCAGTAAGCAACTTCACGTTATTGGAAAGCAGAGTATCAATCATATCTGATTTCTTCAGCTTTTCCATCTTAGCCGGAGAAACAATGATGGTATGCACATCACGGTCATTCATGTTTTCAATCAATGCTTCATCATTCGGGAAAACTTTCGCCCCCATCATCACCTTACCAATCAGTTCGGGTTCATCGGCAATGAAACCACGAAGACGATAATGATTACGCAAATTGACACGCAGGGATTTGGCGATGTTTACTCCGGCTTCTTTAGCACCATAAATAAAGACGTTGGTCGTGTGGCTACCGTCAAAATTGAGTACCTCGAAGAACATTTTGACCACAATACGCGAACAGGCCATCATAGCAAAATTGATCACATATGCCATAAACAGTACACTGATGGCACCAATCCGAATGCCCAGGTAAGCATCCAGCAGAAGACTCAGAATCATCAATACCCCATATGAGACCGTAAGCGACACAAATATGCGCATAATGTCTACAAACGAAGAAAAGCGAAGCACATTTGAATAGGTACGGAATACCCGGAAGAAGATTAAGTTAGCCACTACCGTCCAAAGAATGGTCTTATCTATTGTCGACGAATCCAAGAAAATGCTGCGGAAATCGTAACGAAGCGAGTAAGCAAGCAGGCAGGATGCGACGATAATAAATATATCAATCAATAGAATAGTCCAAATGGGCAGTACCTTCGCAGAAAGATACCGATGAAAAAAAATTCTGTTTCATTTGTTTTACAGTTTTTGTTTTAGGCGGTGCAAAGATACACTATTTTCACTAACACGTGCGTTTTTATTTGACAAAATAAAGTTTTTAACACAATAAAAGTAGAATAACAGTGCAAAAAGGGGGTGGAATCCTTCTCTCCCACCCCCTCCAAGATATAGATATCACATCAGGTTACTTGCCAATTCGCTCAATTCACTACGTTCGCCTTTCACCAAGTTGACATGCGCAAAGAGGTTCTGATCTTTCATGCGATCGATCATGTACACCAAGCCATTGGACTGACTATCCAGATAAGGTTGGTCGATCTGCTGAATATCTCCGGTGAATACCATTTTGGTACCTTCTCCGGCACGGGTGATAATGGTTTTAATCTCGTGTGGAGTCAAATTTTGTGCTTCATCGATGATGCAATAGGTCTCGCTCAGGCTTCGTCCGCGAATGAATGCCAATGCCTCGATAACCAGTTGCTCACTCTTCTGCATATCTTCCAGCCGCTTCACTTCGGTAGAGTTAGAAGCAAATTGGCGTTTGATCACATTCAGGTTGTCGAACAGAGGTTGCATATAAGGAGCTACCTTTTCTGTTGCATCTCCCGGAAGGAATCCTAAATCTTTATTGGAAAGAGCCACGATAGGACGGGCCAACAGGATCTGCTTGTATTCCGTGAGTTTACCCAAGGCTGCCGCCAGTGCAAGCAAGGTTTTACCTGTTCCGGCTTTACCTGTCAAGGCCACCAGCTTGATATCCGGATCGTTCAGAATTTCGAAAGCAAAACTCTGTTCCGCATTGCGAGGTTCGATACCGTAATTCTTGGTTTTATTCACCCGGCAGACCGTATGTGTAAAAGGATTGTAGCGGGCAAGCACACTGCTGCGATCGCTCTTCAGAATAAAACATTCGTTGGGACGGATGATGTCTTTAAAGTCAAATTCACTGATATCCAACCCCTCTCTGGACGAATAAATACGGTCGATCAGATCCGGTTCTATATTTTCGAACACCTCGTTCGACTTTTCAAAAATATCGACATTCACCACCTTATCGGTTATGTAGTCCTCACAAAGTATACCGATGGAACGGGCTTTCATCCTAAGGTTGACATCCTTGGTCACCAGAATATTTTTCATCTTCGGATATTTCCGGGCCAAATATTCGGCTACCGCCAATATCTGATGATCCGGTTTACGGGCCGGAAACGATTCATGTACCTTGGGAGCCTCCGAATCGCCAGTGACAATAAACAACTTACCCAACCCCTCACCTAAAGGAGCACCATGGGTAAACAGACTGTCGTCGGTTATCAAATCGAGTTCGCGTACAAACTCACGTGCATTGTAATTGATTTGTTCATTTCCCTTCTTGAACTTATCCAATTCTTCCAAAACAACAATCGGAAGATAAATATCATTCTCCTGAAAATTCTTCAGGCAATTGTAGTCGTGAAGAATAACATTCGTGTCGAGCACAAAATTTTTCTTTGTTCCCATGATTCTTAGATTTAAATGTTGATATTTGCAATCAAAAAGCCAATTGACCACCACTGTGATGAATTGTTGCAACTAAGATAACAAATAAAAAGGCAAACAAAGGAAGTTGCCCGTTAAATATTATAAAACATGAATTATCAGGAGACTTTAGACTACCTATACAACAGCGTTCCCATGTTTCAGCAGGTAGGAAGCAGCGCGTACAAAGAGGGACTGGAAAACACCTATGCATTAGATGAATATTTGGGACATCCCCACACAGCATTTCAAAGCATTCACATTGCAGGGACCAACGGAAAAGGTTCCTGCTCACATACATTGGCTGCCATTCTGCAATCGGCCGGATATAGAGTCGGGCTCTACACTTCGCCCCATTTAGTAGATTTTCGAGAGCGTATCCGCATCAATGGCGAGCCCATCCCGCAAGAATACGTCATCCGCTTTGTGGAAGACCATCGTCTGTTCTTTGAACCTCTGCATCCTTCTTTCTTTGAATTGACCACCGCAATGGCATTCCGATACTTTGCCGATCAACATATAGACGTGGCTGTCATTGAAGTCGGATTGGGAGGGCGACTGGACTGTACCAACATCATCCGTCCGGACTTAAGCATCATCACCAACATCAGTTTCGATCACATGCAGTTTTTAGGTAATACGCTGGCCAAAATTGCAACGGAGAAAGCGGGTATCATCAAAAGGGGCATACCGGTCGTTGTCGGTGAGACGACAGAAGAGACCAAGCCTGTATTTTATCGGAAAGCACAAGAGATGGAGGCACCTATCACCTTTGCAGAAGACGAACAACGACTAAAAGGAGCAACTAAATTCAAAACTCGCGCGGATCGAAAACCGGGACAGTATACAGATCATCAGCCGAATACCGCAGCAGAAAAAGATACAGAGTATATTACCGGCTGGATCTACGAAAATGATGCATATCCCGGGTTGGAAGGAGTATTGGGAGGCTCGTACCAACTAAAAAATACAAATACACTACTGTCGGCTCTCCCTGTTCTGAAAAGCCTGGGTTATAAGATAGAAGATCATGACGTGAGAAACGGATTCCTGCAAGTAGATAAAATGACCGGTTTGCAAGGACGCTGGCAGAAATTGAGTGACTCTCCCACTGTCATTTGCGATACGGGACACAATGTAGCAGGGATTTCTTATATCGTGGAGCAACTGAAACAAATGAAATACAATCGCCTGCACATGGTCATCGGCATGGTGAACGACAAAGACGTAAGTGGAGTATTGTCCATACTTCCTGAAAACGCAGTGTACTATTTCACAAAAGCGAGCGTCAAAAGAGCATTACCGGAGGCTCAGTTACAACAGATCGGAGCTTCTGCCGGACTGCAAGGAAAGGCTTATCCCGATGTTCAGTCTGCCGTAAAGGCCGCACAAGAAAAAAGCCTCCCGGAAGACCTGATCTTCGTAGGAGGCAGTAGCTTTATTGTAGCCGACTTATTATCGTGCCGCGATGCACTCGATCTCGACTAAGGCATCTTTAGGCAAGGCTTTCACGGCAACAGCCGAACGAGCGGGAAATGCACCGTCAAAATAAGTTGCGTATACTCCGTTCATTCCGGCAAACAGAGACATATCCTGGAGGAAAACAGTTGTTTTTACAATGTCTGCCATTGTCAGACCGGCAGCCTCAAGGATATGTTTTATATTCTCGAGTGACTGGCGGGCTTGCGCCTCCACACCATCAGGCATCACACCCGTAGCCGCATCAATAGGAAGCTGACCAGAGACAAATACCATTCCATTAGCTTCAATAGCTTGACTGTAAGGCCCGATAGCTCCCGGTGCCTTCTCACTGCAAATTACTTTTTTCATCTTATTTAATTCATTAATAATTAATATTTATAGCAAAGTTAGTATCCTGAAGATGCTAAAAGCATCCATCAAAAATATCTTAGGTGAACAAAGATAAGAAAAATATGGAAGAGCTATGCAGTATTTGGCAAACAAACGCATTTATATATATGAATACACAAAAGAACCAGATATAACTTTAACTCAATAAGACCTAAACTTTACAGAACGGAGGAAGTCGCAATGACGCTCTCCATAAAAAGAAAGAGGCTATCGCAATGGCGACAGCCTCTTCTTTTTTAGATTTCGGGGATAGTTTATTTACAATGTTTTTTAATCAGTTCGTCTACATTGGGGTCTCCAAGCTCTTTTGCCTTGGCAAAGCTTGCGCAAGCCGCTTTCTCTTGCTTTAACTGAATCTGGCAAATTCCCAGCAAACGATACCCTTCAGCATATTTCGGATCGATAGCTAATGCGTCTTTCAATACTTTCTCAGCCTCTTCGTAACGGCCTACACGGAGATTTACCACAGCCTGTTCTGCACGATAAGTGAGATCTTCCGGATTAAGTTCGATCGCCTTTGCTATATCATCCAACGCACGCTGGAACTGCTTAGCCTTGAAGGCAGCCTGCTCACGGTAATAATAGAACAGGTCATTGACACTACCTTTCACTGCATTGAAATAGGCATCATAATCTGCCAGAGCCAAACGATACTTCTCTACATTCATATACATCTGGGCACGTTCCAACAGGTAAGGAGCCAAATCGGAAGTTATAGGTGTCTGGCAACGGGCTATACAACTGTCCAACAAAGCAATTACTTCTTCAGGAGCAGCTTTACTCAACTCCTTCGCTTTGGCAGCGCTGAAGAAAGAGGCAGGAGATGCCAGTTCGGTCTGATTCACTTTGTCATAGCTGGCAAATGCACCTGCATAATCCTGCTTGGCAAAAAGAATATCTCCTTCCAACTGCTGGTAGACGGGTAAACTCTGAATGGCAATCGCACTCCGTACATTCTCCAGAGCCTGATCATACGTCCAGTCTTTATAAACAGTTTCGGGTTTACTCAATTGATAATTGTATATCAGCTTGGCTATGTTATAATAGGTATCGTCTTTCTTCTGTGCAACCTTCAGCGCATGTTCCAGGTCGGCAGCCGCTTTATCCATGTGGTTTTCATCCTTGTCTGCAAAAACATAGTTTCCGGCACGGCGAAGATAACCGTCGGCACTGTTCGGGAAAGTCTTTATAAAATCGTCAAGGGCGATGGCATAAGCCTCAGGTGTGGATTGTGTTGAAGCAATAAAGAGATAGACCAGAGCCTGATCTTCATCTTCGGGCAACCCCTTCTTTATACCGATAGCATTCAAGGCAGGGTCGCTCAGCGCAAGTGCACTGATATTTTGAGACATGGCGAAAGCCGCACCGGCCGCATAGCTGATAGAGGCAGTATCTTGTCCCGAGGACTTCTGTGCCACTCCAAACACTTTACCGTCCGCCGTAGTGACCGGACAACTGACCATTTTATCTTTCAATACCATGTCCAGCGTATAGTAATGATATTTATCACCACCGATATTATCTACCTTTTTCACTTTACCACGGGTCACGTTACCGCCTTTCTGAGTGGAATAAGGCAATAAATAAACTTCAGCACCCACAGCCGGAGCAAGAGCAGCCACTTGTAAAGCCGGTACTTTCTTCACTGTAATGCCCACACGAAACTTAATGATATCATACATATCATTGGCTCCCAGAATACACTCAACAGGCATCTTTTCACCTTCTGAGTTAATAATAACAGCACGCTGGGCACCTTTAAACAGTGAATAGTCAGACAGAGCCACTCCGTCTTCGGTTACAAAGAATCCGTTACCGGTATTCTGAATTTTGTCGTCTTTATCATACGTAACGATGGAAAAAACCGATCGTTTCGCTTTCTCAACCCACTTAGGGGCTTGTGCTACACTCCATTGTGACAGGAGGCAAAGCACAAATGTGAATAGTATGCTCTTTTTCATGTATTTGAATGTTGTTTCTTTTAATTTGTACGTTGTTTCACGCCTTCATAAATCAGGATACCTGCGGCTACAGATACATTGAGTGATTCAATGCTGCCCAGCATCGGAATCTTGACCCATTCGTCGCATAGTGCAAGATTATCATAGGAAACACCGGTATCCTCAGCCCCCATAATGATACACATCGGGCCGGTATAATCTGCCTTCGTATAATCATAATCTCCTTTTTCGGTAGCAGCCACAATACGGAAGCCGCTATCTTTGAGATATTGCAAGGTTGTTTTCAGATTCTGTTCACGGCAAACCGGCAAAGTGTGCAATGCACCGGCCGAAGTCTTCATCGCATCCGCATTGACCGTAACGCTTCCTTTTGCAGGAATAATGACGGCATCTACTCCGGCACATTCGCAAGTACGGGCTATGGCACCAAAATTACGCACATCCGTAATTCCATCAAGCATGACAAAGAAAGGATTCTTACCTTCTTCGAAAAGGAAAGGCACCAAATCTTCCGTCTTCTGATACGTTACCGAAGAGATGAACGCAACCACCCCCTGATGATTCTTACGGGTGATACGGTTGATACGTTCCACCGGGACACGCTGGACAGGAATCAGCGTACCTTTCAGAGCAGTAAACAGCTCTTTTGACAAGTCACTCTGAATGTCTTTTTTCACCAAAATCTTGTCTATCTCTTTACCAGCCTGAATGGCTTCAATCACGGCACGAACGCCGAAAATCATTTCGCTTTTATCAATCATGTAATTGTCTGCATTTTAGGACATACAACTCGTTATCACTTATTGTACACCACCATATACTTATTTTATTATTTTTCTTTCTTTCAAAGATGGTTCCAGCAACGCCCTCGCATTACTCAGCGCCGCCTCCGTCAAGGTGGCACCACTCAACATGTGAGCCAGTTCCTCTACCCGTTCTTCATCGGTCAAACGACGGATATGACTGTTAGTCTCCGTATCATTATCCCGCTTATACACTTTATAATGGGCACGTCCACGGGCGGCAATCTGCGGCAAATGCGTAATACTGATTACCTGCCGGTTTTGTTCGCCCATCTCTTGCATAATATCCGCCATACGATCTGCTATCTCACCGGATACACCGGTGTCGATCTCGTCGAATACAATTGTGGGAAGTTTCACAGCTCCTGCAATCATAGCCTTAATAGATAACATAACACGAGCTATCTCACCACCCGACGCAACAGAAGACACGCTTTGCAGCGTTCCGTTTTTGTTGGCTGAGAACAAGAAATTAACAGTATCCGCGCCCTGTGGACCCGGTTCTTTTTTCAACCCCATCTCCACTTGAAAGCGGACATTGGGTATTCCCAAAGGAATCAAACGGGCAGCCATCTGTTGCTCCACTTCACGGGCAATCTCTGTACGGGCCTTTGTCAAGACAGCGGCTTGCTTCTTTACCTTATTATATTGTGCATCGCGCCGTTCCGTCAGTTTAACGATCCGGTCGTCATACGAAGTAATGGCAGCAAGTCTTGTTGCATATTGCTCCGAAAGAGCAATCAACTCTTCGACGGTCTGCACACGATGTTTTTGTTCTAAAGAGTAGATCAAGTTCAACCGGTCATTTACTTCCTCCAGTCGTAATGGATTAAATTCAATGCCTTCGCCCTGATCTGATATCTCCTGAGCTATATCTTTCAACTCGATGTAAGTGCTCTCCATCCGTTCGGCCAACTCACCGGCAGGTTGATATACTTTCTGCAGACCACTCAAAGCGCCAAGACTTTCTTTCAATACAGGCAGCAGCCCTCCTTCATCTGAAGCAAGAGTTTGCCCCACCCGGTACAGTCCGGCCTTGATGTCTTCGGCGTGTGCCAATGTCTCGGCCTCTTGTTCCAACTCTTCCTGTTCTCCGCCCGTAAGATGCGCCTCCTCCAGTTGTTCCAACTGAAAACGAATATAATCCTCATCCGTCTTACTTTGTTCAGCCAGAACAATCAGTTCATCGAGTTCCTTACAGAGTTTTTTTCCAATCCTGATATAAATGATGGTATACATCCAAAGCCTCTTCGTTATGGGAAAGAATATCGAGCACATTAAGCTGGAAGCCCTCCTTATTGAGCAATAGGTTCTGATGTTGAGAGTGTACATCGATCAATTGCTCACCCAGTTCTTTCATTTGTGTGAGCGAAGCAGGTGTATCATTGATAAATGCCCTACTTTTACCGGATGACTGTACTTCACGACGAAGTATGCATTCGGGCTCATACTCTAACTCGTTCTCTTCAAAAAAGGCTTCCATGTGATAGGCCGATATATCGAATCGTGCCTCGATGACACATTTAGAAGCGCCTTGCCGGATAGCTTTCACATCGGCACGTTGTCCGAGTAAAAGTCCGATTGCACCCAGAATAATGGATTTCCCGGCACCGGTCTCTCCGGTGATTACAGAAAATCCGGTTTCGAAACGAATATCGAGTTTCTCAATCAGAGCATAATTCTGGATGTATAATGAACGTAACATAAATCACATTTCTTTTATCATTCTATCAATAATATCTCTGGCTACTTCCGTCTTCGATTTTAACGGATAATCGGTTCTGCCCCTGCAACTAAGAATGCTTATCTTATTGGTATCGTAACGGAATCCCGCACCAGCATCATTCAACGAATTCAGCACAATGAAATCAAAGTTCTTCCGGATCAGCTTTCCTTCGGCATTGCGCTGCTCGTCATTCGTTTCAAGAGCAAAACCGATTAACTTCTGTCCCGGAGTTTTTATCTTGCCCAATGCAGCAGCAATATCGTGAGTGGGTTTAAGATGCAGCAACAACTCGTCTCCTTCGCGTTTTATCTTCTTGTCAGCAACAGCGTCCGGAGTAAAATCCGCTACCGCTGCACACAGTATTCCGGCATCGACCAAGGGGTATTGCGCCATGGCTGCTTCATACATGTCCTGAGCGGACTCCACATCAATGCGGGTAATATGTGAATGATATGTTTTCTGTTGTACCGGCCCTGCAATCAGTACCACATCGGCTCCGCGACGGGCACACTCCTCAGCCAAGGCAAACCCCATTTTACCGGAAGAATAATTGCCGATGAAGCGCACCGGATCAATCTTTTCATAAGTCGGTCCGGCCGTGATCAGCACTTTTTTCCCCGCCAGTTCGCCCGTTGATGAAAAGAATTCATCAAGTACCCGGATTATATTCTCCGGTTCTTCCATACGGCCTTTTCCTACCAGATGACTGGCCAATTCACCCGAAGCCGGCTCAATGATATGATTACCATACGAACGAAGCGTATCCAGGTTCTTTTGAGTACTGGGATGGGCAAACATATCCAGGTCCATAGCCGGAGCAACAAAAACCGGCGCTTTAGCAGAAAGATAAGTCGTAATCAACATATTATCGGCTATGCCGTTCGCCATTTTTCCGATGGTAGAAGCCGTGGCAGGGGCTATCAACATAGCATCCGCCCACAATCCCAGGTCTACATGGCTATTCCACGTACCGTCACGTTGAGCAAAGAATTCACTGATGACAGGTTTGCCGGTCAACGCAGAGAGAGTTATCGGAGTGATAAATTCTTTTCCGGCGGGAGTAATTACGACTTGTACCTCAGCTCCCTGTTTGATCAGGCCACGTATGATGTAACAAGCTTTATAGGCAGCTATGCTACCGGTAATACCGAGTATAATTTTCTTTCCGTTCAGCATAATTATTTTCCGGTTAACTCACGCAGACGAATCTTGGTCAACATGGCTTTTGTATTCAACGTGAAATCACTGTTCAGAATCCAACTGTAATATCCCGGATCTTTTTTCAGTACTTCACTCACCGACTGTCCTTTGTATTTACCAAAGTTGAAAACCTCTACCCCATTGTCGTCATATACCATACGTCCTGCAAAATCCACATTCTTGTTATAGCTTGAATAATCGGCCAGGAAAGACATATCATTCTGCAACTCTTCCGGATAACGATCGAGTTGAGCCATCAGTACCTCGTACGTGGCACGGGTATCAGCTTCCGCTGTATGCGCATCTTCCAGATTACGGCCACAATAGAACTTATAAGCAGCCGTAAGGGTACGCTGTTCCATCTTATGGAAAATCACCTGTACATCGACAAATTTGCGCTTACTCATATCGATATCCACACCCGCACGCAGAAATTCTTCTGCCAACACGGGAATATCAAAACGGTTGGAATTGAAACCAGCCAGATCACAACCCTCGATATCATTGGCAATACTCTTTGCCACTTCCTTAAAAGTAGGACAATCGGCTACATCAGCATCATAAATACCGTGAACAGCAGATGATTCGGCAGGGATAGGCATTTCGGGATTGATACGGAGAGTTTTCGACTCTTCATTCCCATTGGGATACACTTTAAGATAACAGATTTCTACGATTCGGTCTGAGTTGATATTTGTCCCGGTCGTTTCCAGATCAAAAAAGACGATAGGATTCTTTAGGTTGAGTTTCATTGTTTATACGGTTTTGTTTTAATTCACTACAAAGGACACTGAGGGCACAGAGTTTCAATTCAAAAAAGAATGATGTCCCTGTGATCTTTGTGTCCTCTGTAATGAATCCGATTTTATTTCTGTTCCGCGATTAATCGTTCAGCATCATCGGCATCAGCAACATCAGCAAGTCTTCATTTTCTTCCTGTTCTACCGGGATAATGACACCGGCCCTTGACGGATCAGCCAATTCGATAACCACTTCGTCCGCCGAGATATTATTCAGGATATCGATCAGGAAAGTAGATTTGAAACCGATACTCATGGCTGCACCGGCATATTGGCATACCTGTGTTTCCTCTGCAGAGGTAGAGAAGTCAATATCCTGAGCCGAAACCACGATCTGGTTTTCCTGCATGCGGAGTTTTATAAGGCTGCTTGCCTGCGAAGAAAAAATAGATACACGACGCAAGGCGCCCATCAGTTGCATACGGTCCACCGTAACTTTATGCGGATTATTTTGCGGAATTACTGAATTATAATTGGGATAGCGTCCCTCTATCAGACGGCATACCATACGATAACTTTCAAGCGTGAAGACAGCGTTGCGTTCGTCAAACTCGATCACTACCATACCCGATTCTTTAGGCAAAAGGTTCTTCAACAGAGTCGCCGGTTTTTTGGGTAAAATAAATGCGGCACGTTCGTTTCCGCGCGCAGCCAATGTTTTGCAACGCACCAACTTGTGTCCGTCCGAAGCCACCATCGTAATGTCTTCCGTCGTAATGTCAAAGTAGATACCGTTCATCACCGGACGAAGTTCATCATCAGCCGTAGCAAATACCGAACGGTTAATGCCTCCCAGCAGAATCTGTGCTTCCATCTCTACACGAACTGCATTATCGCCAAGTGTAGCCGATTGTGGGAATTCATCGGCATTCTGTCCCATCAGGCTATATTTACCATTCTGGTACTGTACCGTAATTTCATAAGTATCCGGTTTGATATCGAATGTCAACGGTTGTTCCGGTATCTCCTTCAATGCATCGAGCAATGTCTTTGCAGCTACAGCAAATTTTCCGTTAGAATCACTCTCGTTCACCTCAACCGAGGTTACCATTGTAGTTTCACTATCAGAGACAGTCACAGACAGTGTTCCGTCCTCCAACTGAAAGAGAAAACAATCTAAAATAGGCAGTGCATTTTTTGAGTTTATCACACGGCTAACAGCCTGTAAATGGCTGAAAAGTGCAGTACTTGAAACGATAAATTTCATATAATCTGTGATTTTAAATTTTATATTTTTGCAAAGCACAAAGTTACAAAAAAGATCGAGGCAGCACAATAAAAGAGAAGAAAAAACAGGGGAATATTCGTCGGATATCCCTAAAAAATTGTAACTTCGCCGCACAATTTAAAATTATCGCAATGGAATTTACAGGAAAAATTATCGCTATACTCCAGCCCAGAGGTGGAGTTTCTAAAACCAGCGGCAACGAATGGAAAGCCCAGGAGTATGTAATCGAAAATCATGACCAATACCCTAAGAAAATGTGTTTCGACATTTTCGGAGCAGACAAAATAGAACAATTCAACATCCAAATGGGTGAAGAGTTGACCGTGTCATTCGATATCGATGCACGTCAATGGCAGGATCGCTGGTTCAACAGTATCCGCGCATGGAAAGTAGAACGCGTAAGTGCAGGCGCACCCATGGCTCCGGGAGCTCCGGTTCCTCCTCCGGCACCCTCTTCGGCACCCGAATTTATTGCCGGTGACGCAAAAGACGATCTGCCTTTCTAAACAAACAAGCTTTGGCAGAAGGCATAAAACCCCGAAAGTTCTTCAAGATCTTTCGGGGTTTTATACCTTTTACGGGGTCAGGAAACGTCATCAGACTCACCTTTGTAAATCAATACCACATTGGGATATACAATTCCGTCCGTACAAGTAAATTGTGCAGAAAGAATAAAGTGGCGGAAAAATTCCTGATTACGAAAGAAAAATGCAGGTATCAGCCTCACATAATTCTCCGGTTGTGAGAAAGTCTCTCCCAAATCAGCAACCATCATAAAGTTGTACGACGGAGAAAGATTGACCACCGCCTCTTCATATCCGGGAGTATCATCCAGAATTTCTTTTTTATCCAGATGACGGAGATATGCGGTAAGGCTTTCCACATCCGGGGCCAGAACCAGTCTTCCCTCGTAGAAGCAAGCGTAAATGTATAAAGCCGACTCTGTTATCCCGGTCAATTGCGTAAACAACGTATTACGAGGCAGTACATAGAGCGTATAAGCCCTTAAAGGAGTTTTACAGAAAGTAGTACGTGGTTTCGGAGGACCGTCTACCTCCTTCGGAGCAGTGCGAAGCATTCCCTGCAACACACGCTCAGCCTGCTGCCCATCCCTCAATGGAATACTCATCACCGCACAAGGATTTGAAAGAGTATCTGTCGAATGAAACAGACAAGTCACAATCTCACCCCCGGCATTCTCTTTAAGATATGCGAGCAACTCCCCATCCCGATCTCTGATATAGTCGGAATAAGTCGATGTCGTATACTCCTGCCTGGCAGTGAAATCAAGCATAGCCTGCATATCGGTTACCGACCGTTTATTGAAGAAAAAAGTAGAAGCCGGCAGGATATCTCCCGGGAAATCCTCCACCGGTTGTTGTTGGCGCAACACATTCATAAATGTCAGACAAGTATCCGTATCATGGCTGACACCGGAGAAATAAATGGCATCTCCATTCATTTTCATATCAAATTCGGTCCATCCGCCCAACTGTGTACACGAACGAATCCCGTCGGTAGCCTTTCCCATACTCAACGGTTGCATACGGGCATAAATAGTAGCTGCCACACGGGCACGTTTATCCTCGTGTACTTTGGCAAACGAGGCATCGGTCAGCAAAGATTTCTTGGACAAACGGGCATCGATCACTTGCTCAATCAGTTTTTTCTGATAACTCACAACCAGAAAGTCGGAAGTGAAATAACAAGCCAGGAAACTGTCATCCGGCATCGGATAAATACGAATCTCTTCCCCTTTATAGTCAAACAGCTTTGACGGGAAACTACTCGAACAGTATTTACGTATAAACTTTTCCACCAACTCGTAATCGCCGTTTCCCAAGCTGCAATACAACACCTGGTTGCGATCATTGTCGGGTTCATGGAAACTCAACAACACTTTATTCATCTGCTTGCTCAACCCGTGCGGCGTATCTTCCAACAACGTATACAGATGGAGCTTCAGATAAGAAAATAATTTGGAAACATAAAGAAAATGTCGGTCTTTACTGCAACTCAACTCATTGATCCCCTGTATCATTCCGGCAAGATCATCCGTCTCGAGGACTACAGTGGCCGAACCCGGAACAAGCGTGTAGAGATTAAAATCCTTGCGTCCTTCCGCCGCCGACAACCTGAAGAAAGAAAACATGGCAAAGCCTGTACACAGCAGTACAACAGACGAGATTACGGCTATTTTCACTATCGTACGGAGTTTCATGGCATTCGTTGTTTATCGGCTCAGTGCAAAAATAATAATTTCTCCAAATAAAACAAAATATACTTAAAGAAAGAATTATAAAGCATCAATCACTAACATTCTAATTCAAGCCCGTCGAATGCAAAATGCACATGCGGAGGAAGTTGCTTCTCTACATCTGCCTGAAGTCCGATATGGTGACTCATGTGAATCAGCCAGGTTTCCTTCGCTCCGATGCGTTTCACAGCCTCCAATGCTTCAGACAGGCTCTGATGGGTGTTGTGTGGCGCTATGCGCAATGCATTCATCACCAGCACCTCTATCCCTTGCAACTGCTCAAACGATTCATCGGGCATGGTCAGCATATCTGTTATATATCCAAGCTTTCCGATCCGATATCCCAAAATGGGCAGTTTGCCATGCATTACCCTTAAGGGTAACACTTCGGTATGATTAACAAGAAAAGGGCGATTGGGTTCAATCTCACGCAAAGGAATATTCGGAACTCCCGGATAGGAATGCTCCACAAAGCAATAGGGCATCCGGCTGCGCAAACGTTCGGCTGTATAAGTTTCGGCATAGATGGGCACTTCCCCGAAACGGCAGAAAGGGCGAAGATCATCCAACCCTCCCACATGATCATAATGTTCATGCGAAATCAACACAGCATCGATCTTTCCAAACGGAACGCGCAACATCTGTTCCCTAAAATCCGGACCGCAATCCAGCAGTATAGTAGCGTCGTCAGTATACACCAATGCTGAGGTGCGAAGACGGCAATCTCTCGGATCTTTTGAAGTACAAACCGCACAAGTACATCCTATTTCGGGCACTCCGGTAGAAGTCCCGCTACCAAGTATTCTTATTTTCATTTCTTTCAATTATCAATCTGTCATTCCTGAGAGCCGGCATGCCCTGCAGCCCCATCGTAATCAGATAAAATTCACTTCCGGATGAATGTCTATGCCAAACTTCGCACGGACCGAAGCACGCACGGCATCGGACAATGCGATGACATCCGCTCCTTTTGCGCCTCCGCGATTCACCAGCACCAACGCTTGTTTATCGTGTACCGCCGCAGGGCCTAATGCTTTACCCTTCCAGCCACACTGATCAATCATCCATCCGGCCGGAATCTTCACCCGGTCAGTATCGATCTCGTAAAAAGGCATTTGAGGATATTCTGCCTGTAAGGCTTCGAACTGCTCACGACCCACAATCGGATTCATAAAGAAACTTCCCGCATTCCCCATTACCCGGGGGATCAGGCAACTTCTCTTCACGGATAGCGATAATCACCCGGCGCACCACATCCAATGTCACTCCGGGATACTTCTCCAGCTCCCGGCGGATAGTACCGTAATCTAATGTATAATGTTCCCTCTTGCTCAGCCTGAAACTGACATAGGTAACAAAAACGCTCTTATTCTCAGGGCGCTTGAAGATGCTGTCCCGGTAAGAATATCCACACTCCGTTACATCATAAACATGCTCTTTCCCTTCAATGTTCAGGGTTTCCACCCGGACAATCAGATCTTTAACTTCAACCCCGTAGGCCCCGATGTTCTGCACCGCACTGGCTCCCACCTCTCCGGGGATCAGTGAAAGATTCTCCACGCCGTGCCAATGCCGTTGCACGCAATAGTCCACGAAGTCGTCCCAGACCACACCTGCCCCCACACGCACAACAATATCGTCATCCGTTTCGGCCACAACCTCTACGCCCCCGATGCGTGAATGCAGGATAGTACCTTCGTAGTCTTTAGTAAACAATAAGTTGCTCCCCCCTCCGATATGCAGATAAGGAGAGGTAACCCGTCCGGACCCGATCAACCCGCGTAATTCATCCACCGAAGCATACTCCAGGAAACAAGCCGCAGACACATCGATACCAAAAGTGTTATGTGATAAAAGAGAGTATTTCTGTTCCATAATCCTATAAAAGCAATCTCTAAATACTTGTATCCTCAAACTTGTACAACTCCCAGCCACTGTCTTTGCGCTGGAAATAGAGGATATTGGAGAACCCGTTGCCAATGCCTTTCAATGCCAATATTTTATGTGAGGCATTGTCATCATTTTGCTGCCCGTAGTTGATATTCGAAAGTTTATCGGCAGGCAATGCCGGCTTAAAGGCAAACCATTGGTTCAAGTCAAGTGTAGTTTCGAGTATCGAGAAGTCATCATCCGGATCGGTTGTCACAAAGACAAGCGGTTGGCGGATTCGCCGGCTCTGGAAAATACTATCCGTCGCAAAATGACCGAAGAATTCAACAAAGTCCTCGTTCTCGTTTTCCTCAATCGGACGCAGATTGATTGCTTCGAGCATCCACGCCCCTTTAATTCTTTCAAAATAATATTTCTTCACCATTCGTTTTTTCACGAAAATCCATTCCACCTGAACGGATGTGAGTGAAGTGTCTCCTACCAGATCCATATCCTCTTCCCGGTCGAAGAGTAAGGTATAATAACTTTGTTTGGCAAACAAGTCATCATGCTTCCAGTACTTCCTGTCGATTTTCGAAGCCCGTTCTCCGTTGTAGTAGGGCAACGGAAACACCACGCGCTGCCTTTGCAGAGCGTCATCAGAAGCAAAGTTGTAGATAAAGTCGTCAAACGATTCGTCAGCCTCAATCGGTTTAGGTTCGTCCGAAGTCTTTTCTCTGTCAATAGAATCGGTTTTGTTCACCATTGCCGAATCTACCAGATGTGTAATAGATGCAAAGGGGTCAGCGTCAGTCTTATTACTGTTGCCGCACGAAGCGAACAACACCAGGACGGTGACTCCCGCCATTATTGTTTTCATTTTAATAATTAGCAATGTGTCGATATCCCCACATGCCAACCGGTTTTCGAAACTCTTTCATACTCCGGTCGGCACATGGGATTTATATCATCACATTATTTTAATTTAGCTCTTAGTTTTTCAAGCATATCCACTGTCATACTTTCCAAATCGTAAGCCGGTTTCCAGCCCCACTCCTCACGGGCGCAAGAATCATCCATACTGTCGGGCCAGCTGTTGGCGATACGTTGTTTCAGCGGGTCTACCTTATATTCCATCTCAAAGTCAGGAACATGTTTCTTGATAGCAGCATAAATGGTCTCCGGCGCAAAGCTCATAGAAGCGATGTTGAAAGCATTACGGTGCACCAGTTTCGTCGGATCGGCCTCCATCAGCGAGATAGCTGCATTCAGCGCGTCCGGCATATACATCATATCCATCAGTGTTCCTTCCGGAATCGGACAGATAAACTTCTCTCCTTTAACGGCAGAGTAGTAGATATCTACCGCATAGTCAGTCGTACCACCTCCCGGAGGAGTTACATTCGAAATGATTCCCGGGAAACGCACGGCACGGGTATCTACGCCATACTTATTAAAATAGTAGTCGCTCAGCAACTCAGTGGTCACCTTGCTGATACCATACATGGTACGCGGACGCTGAATAGTGTCCTGCGGTGTCTGCACATGCGGAGTGCTTTCACCAAACGAACCGATCGAACTCGGAGTGAATACGGCACATTTGTTTTCGCGAGCCACTTCAAGTACATTCCACAAACCGTCGATACCGATTTTCCAAGCCAGCTTCGGCTTCGACTCGGCTACAACAGACAGCAGGGCGGCGAGGTTGTAGATTGTGTCGATATTATACTCTCTCACTACAGAGGCAATCATATCCTGATCTGTTACATCGACTACAGCCGACGGACCGGATTCTTTCAATTCCCCTTTGGGCTCTGCCCCGTGAATATAACCTGCTACTACATGTGTGTTTCCGTAGCGTTTACGTAGTTCCATCGTGAGCTCCGAACCAATCTGTCCGGTCGCTCCAATTACCAAAATATTTTTCATTATCTTTACTAATAAGGTGTATTAAGCTAAATGGTGCGCAAAGTAAGCACTTTTTTTTCATTTTTATACCAAATATATGTTGTTTATTCCAAGAAAAATTGTGTCCTTTGCAAAAGAAACTAAAACCCCAAACACTATGTACGGTAAAATGAAAGAACACCTCAGCAATACGATTGCTGAAATCAAAGAAGCAGGCCTCTACAAAGAGGAACGCTTAATCGAAAGTGCACAACAAGCTGCTATCACCGTTAAAGGCAAAGAAGTGCTGAATTTCTGTGCCAACAACTACCTTGGATTGTCTAACCATCCCCGCCTGATCGAAGGTGCAAAGAAGATGATGGACCGTCGTGGATACGGTATGTCTTCTGTACGTTTCATCTGCGGAACTCAAGATATACATAAGGAGCTGGAAGCCGCAATTTCAGACTATTTCAAGACCGAAGACACAATTTTGTACGCAGCCTGCTTTGACGCTAACGGCGGTGTATTCGAACCGTTGTTCACCGACGAAGATGCCATCATCTCCGACTCGCTGAACCACGCTTCCATCATCGACGGAGTACGTCTTTGCAAGGCAAAGCGCTACCGTTATGCCAATGCAGACATGGCCGACCTGGAACGTTGCCTGCAGGAAGCACAGGCTCAACGTTTCCGCATCATCGTCACCGACGGTGTATTCTCAATGGACGGAAACGTTGCTCCGATGGACAAAATCTGTGACCTGGCCGAAAAATACGATGCCCTGGTGATGGTAGACGAATCTCACTCAGCCGGTGTGGTTGGTGCAACCGGTCATGGAGTAAGCGAACAGTACAACACTTACGGACGTGTAGACATCTACACCGGTACTCTGGGCAAAGCTTTTGGCGGTGCTTTGGGCGGATTCACAACCGGCCGCAAAGAGATCATCGACCTGCTTCGCCAGCGCAGCCGTCCGTACCTGTTCTCCAACTCACTCGCTCCGGGCATTATCGGTGCCAGCCTCGAAGTATTCAAGATGCTGAAAGAAAGCAACGAAATCCATGACAAACTGGTAGACAACGTAAACTACTTCCGCGACAAGATGACTGCAGCCGGATTCGATATCAAGCCGACTCAGAGTGCTATCTGTGCCGTGATGCTTTACGATGCCAAACTGTCACAGATCTATGCAGCCCGCATGCAGGAAGAAGGTATCTACGTAACAGGCTTCTACTATCCGGTAGTTCCGAAAGACCAGGCACGTATCCGTGTACAGATTTCAGCCGGTCACGAAAAAGAACACCTCGATAAATGTATCGCTGCATTCATCAAAGTAGGTAAAGAATTAGGTGTACTGAAGTAAACCAATCTCCCACTTCCATTGTTATTGTATATAAAAAAATACGATAACAATGGAAGAACTTACACTCACGACACCCGCGCTGCTATTTTCAGCCGTTTCACTTATTCTTTTGGCATACACCAACCGCTTTCTCTCGTATGCCCAATTGGTCCGAATTCTTCGTGACCGCTATATGGAAGATCCTTCCGACATCAATGTTGCCCAAATTGAGAATCTGCGCAAACGCCTCAACCTGACCCGTATGATGCAGGTATTCGGCATTGCCAGTCTATTCTTCTGCGTAGTCACCATGTTTCTTATCTACATCGGATTGTTCCTGCTCTCAATCTATATCTTCGGGTTGGCATTGCTACTGCTGATCGCTTCTTTGGGGGTTTCCCTCCGCGAGATACAGATATCCACCCGTGCCCTGGACATCTACCTGAGTACGATGGAAGGCAAGCTGAAGCATTAACAGCCCATGTTCAGGATTCATACCACCCATACACAGAAAGTTCCGTCCTCTCCCCATCGGGATCGGGCGGAACTTTTACAAACAAAACAAACAAGGGGAAGTGTCTGTCACAGATGCCTCCACACTGTAGAATTTATGATTACTCTAAAACGATGTTGAATGTATAGTTATTGTTTCGGCGGAGGGAATAATCATGGATGTCACTTCTGCCCAAGTCAATGGCTTTTGTATATTCGGCCCCTCCTTTCTTTGCTTTGATTTGGAGCCGGGTGCGTTCACCGGAGTCGGTTCCCTCAGTCACATTCTCAGCCATATAATAGTAGCGGTAAAGGGGGGCTGTCCCCAATACTTTGTCGGCACCGATGACAACCTCTTCCGTATAATCCCCGCCTCCTTCCGGTGACAGATATACATCCGAAGGGAACAAATAGCCTTTGGTCTGCGCATTCTGCAACTGGATCTTCACGTTGCTGAATATCCCTGCCGTCTTGGCCGAAACAGCTATATTGAGCCTGCATACCAGACGTCCCAATACTACATTCACAGCTGTGGTGCCGGCAGCAATCTCGCCTTCGTAATAACCGAAGAGACACACATTCCGGTCCGTATTCCGTTCTTTCAGCCATCCCATATCCACCACCAGACTCTTGAAACCACTCAAGTTATCAGGCCACGCGGTAATCTCTCCATCCGCCAGATTGCCCACCACACAAACCGTACTGCGCCCGGTCCTCAACGCAATTCCTTCAAGCGTGGTGTTGAGCACCGGTGTGGGCAGCACTTTATGTTCGCTGCCTGTCAGGATACCTTCACGGTCAAACTGTAGAATCCACAAATTACTAATCAGGTTTTCATAATCAGGTGCCATCGGCTGCTCCGCACGGGTTGTCGCATCATCATCGGTGAAAGAAGCGGCAGTAAGTCCCATCGACACTTTCACTATTCCCTCCTCCTGATCCATCTGTTCATGGGGTGTGCAGGCACTCAGCGCAAACAGGCAAATACTAAAAACGATATATCCGAATCTTTTCATGGGATCATTATTATTCATTACTCTAATCTGTTTATTTCACCACAGGTTACACGGATTTTCACAGGACTTTTAATCTTAAAGACCACCGGGATTAATCATTAATCGGTGGTGATCGGTATAATCGGTGGTGAATTCTTATTTATCCATTACTACATTCTCCGTCCACGAACGGTTTTGCCAGGTCAGCACAGTGACGCCATTACTGATCTTCACCGTAGCCGTATAGTTGTACGAATGCCCTGCTGTCAGATACAAACCGGTGAGCAACATCTGATACTGAGTGGGGTTACCGTTCACCTTCAGGTTCAGCAACACACTGATAGAGTGAGAGCGTGCGTCTGTGGGCAATACGCCGGTATGCGCCACCAGGCTGTTATCGGCATTTCGGGTGGCCTGTGTGATACGTACCGATGCACTCTGATCCCCCACTTTCACAGGCAGCACATCTCCATTTACCCAGTCGAAGCTGGTCGTATTGTCCAGTGGCTGCTGAATACCGCTGATTTCGATTCCTTCGGCAAGCATCTCCAAGGTGTGCACCCCTTCACCCGCCCTGACAGTAAACTGCATCCGCGCTGTCTGGTTGATGATGGGGGGCAGATACAGTGTCTGGACATTGTTCAATGTACCCCCTTCATCAATTTTCGTAATGGTCACTGCCGTCATGGCTGTTTGCGTATACCGGTCGTCGGTCGCAAGCAGGTATTCTCCGTTACCGATATTGACAAACCCCTTTGAGTTTAAGGCCTTGGCAGGTGACAGGATTCTGAAGTAATAAGTACCCGCCTTCATATAAAGAGGAGTGCTGCTTGAAGATATTACCGCTCCGTTGTCGTCTACCTCACAGGGATAGAGCAGACTGCTGCCTGACGTACCGGCGTTACGTACCAGATAAGCTTTGGAATACTCCTCCAATAGATTCTTGGCATCATCATATACCACCAGGCGTATCGTACTCCCGTCTTCCAGCAGAAAAATCGGTCTATCTTTCAACGTTTCGCCATCCGGTGTCGCCCCACGGGTCTGGGCCGAAGGAGAAATTGAAGGATAATATCCACCGGCAACGGGATCAATCCGTACCCGATCCTCCATATCTTCTTCGGGAGAGCCAGCGGCACATGCCGTACAAAGCAGAGCCATGATTACATACGAGCAACTTTTATAAACGATCATTCTTTTCATACATCATACTATTTTATTGTGAAGTGACATCCCGCACACAACGAATGGAAACACCCGCAGCCCTTCCCATCTGATATAGCGCAAAATAGCGATGCCCGGTATTACCTATATATTTAAACGAAGCGCCATACATATAGACACCGATAGGGGTAGACGTCGCATATACTACCTCAGCACCGGCATTATACAGTGCCGCTTGATCAGGATAAATATAACCGGAAATAGGAAGATTGATAAAATCACTGGGATGCTCCCAGTCATAATCCGTATGACAGGTATTTATATTCAGATCATCATCCTTACCACACGGAAACCTCGCTATTGTGACATAAGCACGATATCGCGTTCCATTAGCATCCGTTACAGACTGATTGTCCCCAACCATATTCAAAGCCCACATCAGGCGGTAAGCTTGTGGAGTTCCCTGGTACTTAATGGCATAAATAATCCCATACGTACCCGTATTCGCATTTACCCGCTTACAGACATAAACTGTTTTAGCTCCTGTTTCCGGATCATTCTGAGAGGTTTCTTTCCAAGCCGTCCCGCTATGGCCGTTTATAAATGTCAAGTCGCCATATTTTTCTCCTATAGGCATAATCCCATCAAAATCTTTTTTAGTAGGTACACGCCAGCCCGTCGGACAGGGATCATTCTTTGTAGTCGCCCAATAAGTAGAGCTGATAGCAGCAGTATTATCCCAATCCCCACCGATCATAACGTAATTAAATGTCTTACTGGCATCTCCCGGATTAAGCGCTAAGGACGCCACCGCAGGCCGACTGACGGGAGCGTCGTTTTCATGTCCCACTACCTGTGGGTAAGGTCTTGCCCCTCCGTTTTGGTCAACACAACTTCTAGGTCTCAGATACTTCTTTCCGTCACTTCCCGTATACTCTACTGTTTTAGGCAAATAATACGGAATACTTCTTCCTAATTGATATACATATCCTCTGGCCCCTTCCCATCCTTCGGCCGTTGTCATATCCGCACTGGTAGCTCCGAGATTCCGGTCCATCCACATGACACCGTTAAAAGTCAGGGGCTGCCCCATATACTGCGAATCGTCATTATGTTCGATCCAATCATACCGGCGGGGGATGATGGTAATAATCTGTACGTCGCTATTAGTAATCGTAATGGTAAGCATATACTCGTAATTGGGCAGGAAGCGGAAAGGTTCCGTCACAGTCTTACCGTTTTCATCCTTCCGGACCTCTCCATCATCTCCGACAACCGGGACACGAATTTCATACGTATCCGTGCGGTCCGCACTGTTCGTCCCTTTCGTAGCTACTTTTATTTTAAGTCCCTCCGTGGTCCCGGAGAGAGTCGGGAATATCAGACATTCGGCAGCCGCACCGCCCGCCTGCCCATTCGTAGTTACCGGCAACACACTTTCCGTCACCGTTTGAGAGAACCCGCTACCGAGCAGCGTACGGTCACTTTTCCCTCCCGTATGGCTATATTCTCCGGTCGAGAGCAAGAGGCTGCCTTCACTGTAATCACTGACTGAGATCCCCTTCAGTTCGATACCCGCCAACACATCGACACCCGTCGAACCATTCTCCGTTTTTTGCTTCACCACCTCAAACTTCAGCTTAGCCAACGTATGCTTGAATGGTAAGGTAATCACTCCCGAATTGATGCCCGATTGCTTCGTCAGTACGGCACGGCGCAAGTCGGGCAACACTCCCCCGACATCGGCATGGATGCCGCAGGCCGGTACGCCATCTACTTCGGAGCCGCATACGGGCAAGGTCGTATTGCCGTATGTCAGCGCATAAAAGTCAAGGGTTCTGCCTTCAAAACGGTCCTCGTCGGCACCGGCACTCAGGTAGTCTATCTGATGGGTGCCGTCCGCAGCCACAGCCTCCGTGCCTTCCTGTCCATTCATTGTAGGAAGTTTCTTGTCCCATGCACCTCCCACAAGTCCGTACAGCCGGTATTTAGTGCCACCCGTAAAATGACTCACCGACACATCTCCCGCACGGGTGATGACCTGTTCTTCACTCGAGGAGAGTGTGAAACTGTCACCACCCTGCACGGGCATATGTTCCTCTTCGGGAGTGCAGCCGGTAATCAGCGCAGCAGTCACGGCTGCGGTTGAAAGAAAGAATCGTTTTATCGTTTTCATATATTCAGCTCTTTTTATTAAATTCACCATTCATCTATGGGCCCGGAGTCGGTTCCGGCACCACCACAGGGACAGTCATTTTTCCTCCGTCCTCCCACTCCTTCTCTTCGCCTTCCAGCGTGAAAGAGTCGATATCAAATTTGAGGGTCGTTTCATACGATTCTCCGCCTTTCAGCTGAGTTGCCGGACTTCCAAACTGATCCATAAAGTTCAGGTTGCCATCCAAGATAGGAAAATTTGCGTTTCGCGCTCCGGTCGTAAAGTTTATATCCTTAGCCACATCCGCCGTCAACGTAAGCCCCGGTGTACCACCTGTTCCAGTGAGATCGGCCAGCAAATCAGCCGGGCTGCAAGGTGACAGATAAAACACGGCGACCTGCGTATCCTCCGTACTCAATATCTGTCCGGAATGATTGATAACCAAATCGGCGGCAGCCGGAGCCGCCAGATATTGTTTTGTCCCTGTATCCCATTTCACCCCTCCGCACACCAATCTTGCAGGCACGGTCAACTTAAGGTTCTTGACATACAGCTTGCCGACCGTGTTGTCCGTACGCCTCGCCTTGAGCACGATACGTACGGCAGCGTGTGCAAACTCCAATGCCCGTCCGAAAGGCTGCTTCCTGCTACCCGTAACCCCATTCGGAGTCACCAGTACATCGGTCAGCCCTGCTCTCGAAGACGGTAACGAATAGGTAGTATGACTGTCCGCCGTAGTCATCACAGAAGGGCAAAGCCCCATCACCACCACCCGGGAGTTATCAGCCGGATAATCCGTTTCCGTATTATAAGGTGCATCGGCGTAATCACCGATCCCCCCTGCCGGAGTGGAGGTTTTATAAGGAGAGCCCAATGTCCCCGTACTGAAATCCGTCTCTTTCCAGAACAGCAGTAACGGAGTGCCTTCGCTGCCTGCCACCCCATCCGTACGGGTGAGAGCTACCTCCATGGGTATCTCCTGTTCGTACTCTCCTTCTCCGGATGCACACGAGGCAGACAGCAGACACAGGCAAAGCAGCAGGCATCTCTACTCCGGATGCACACGAGGGTTCAGACAGCAGACACAGGCAATCGCACGTCGGCCTTATATAATTTGCGGAACTCGCCCGAAGGCAGGCTGAACCGGGTAATACGCAACAGATAATAACGGTTGCGCAAGATGCCGGAATCCGCACTGAAAGCGATTGTGCCGTCAGTAGCACTTGTGCCGTCTATATAAGTGTAATAATAGCCGATCCCGCCTTCGTAAGCGGTAAAATCAGTACGTTTCAGGGTACCCGCACCGATGGCGGCCTTCATGCCCGCATAGCTGTAATAGTCACTCCCGTTGGTAAAGTAAGTGCCTGCCGCATGTGCTTCCGCATCGACAGGTGTCGTCGTTGCGGGCAAGTAAGTAGCGGCATCGGCGGGAGATGTCAGGGTTTGCGTGGTTCCGGCCCCGATAATAATCTGTTTGGGGACAAACTTCGCCGCTACCAGCAGATGGGTAGTCACCAGGCGGGGAATTTCCGCCTGAGTCGAATTAAGTGTTCCTGTCAGATCCAGTCCGCCCGCAAGAGAAGCGGTGGAAGTCGCAGTCGTGTTCTCCGGACAATACAGCCCACCGGTATAAGCACCGCTTTCCGGAGGAGTGGCTTTCGTCGCATTGAATTTGACCTCTTCATACGCTTCCGGAGCGATCCCTTCCGCCCATACACTGCCCAAAGTACGGTAAACGAATTGCTGTTCAGCCACATCGGGTGCCGATACATAATTGCCGCCATCATCTTTAACCACATACGGATCTACTTCATGATTAGGATCTTTCCCATCCGGGGGCGCATTCAGATACACCTTCCGGTTGACTGTGTTGAGGGCATACCGCACATCCGACAAACGTATCCAGCCCGGATCGGCTGACGGACGAGCCGCATTACCGGACATCCGTACGTACGCTCCTCCGTCGTCTGTATAGGTATCGCACACCAACAGTACTTTGGCCACCACCCGTTCCAGTGTGATAGGCGATGCCGTGAGATCCACGTTCACATCGGTGCCCGCACTGACCGTTACGGAAGTCCCGGCTTTTCCGGTCATGGCGATCCCCTCCGTCCCGCGGGCAAACTGCCGGATCACCTCGTCATACCCCGCCCCGGTGGCGGTATACAATCCCTTGCCTTCTGCCTGCCCGCAGATGGCATGCACCTGACCGGGCAACAGATTGGCCCCCACATAGACCTTCTTCTCTCCGGGAGTGGTCGGTATGCGCGCCTGATACACGTCCGCCGCGCTACTGGTCGTGCCATACACCACTTCGTACTGCACATCATTCCAATCCTCCTTTCCACTCCCGTCGACCGACACCAGGAAAACGGCAACAGAAGAGATCTTCTCCTCCACCGTCGCATCCGCCTGTACCGCCGCCCGGGTAGTCTCCCCCACTACCCGTACCGAGAGCCGGACACACGCCGTCACCCGGTCCGCCCCTGCCGGAGGGGCAGGCATGCCGGCATCATCGGAGCATCCGCATGCCCACAGGCAGAGCAGAAACCGAAAGAATATGATCCATATGCTGCCTTTACAGTTGTGCATCGTTCAGTCTGATAATCCATCCGTTAATGTTCAGCGCCTCCAGCTTTCCCATCGGGGTAAGGTAGAAAATCACGTTGAACCGATCTTCGTAATCAAGGTAATCCTGGTCGCTGAGCTCCACACCGTTGCTCTCTTCAAACAGGGGGCGCGTCATCAGCAGATAACGCGTCAGGTCGACATCCACTACTTTCTGCCCCGAGACACGGTCCGTCACCACCAGACGGGCCTCCTGATCCGCCAGTAAGCGCAGTGTGTTCAAGCGGGCACGCGCCAGGCTGACTTCTCCCGTACGGGTGGCGGCCGGTTCCGTTTCGGAAGCGGACTCGGTATGATAGGCGGCATAAGTCACCCGGTCGCCCGTCATCACTTCGTTGTCGGCATTCATCCGGCCGTTATCCGCCAACAGCGTAAAGTCGTAATCATCGGCGTCCAGCCCCTGCCCCGACGTATCGTGCAAGGTAATGACGAACCGGTTGCTGTCCTTCAACATCGGCACGCTGACCGATGTCAGTTCCGAAGGCTGTATCCGGCTCAACCGGAGATGACCGTACCACAAGTGCCCCAATTCGTCATCCTGACGTCCGTCTCCGTCACGTTCCAGCCGGAGGGTCAGCTCGTCACGGGTCGAACTGCCCGGTGTGAGTTGCGGCATCCGGTAATGCCGGTTGTCCCCTCCCGCCCAGAACACCAGTTCGTAAACGTCTCCGTCTTTATATTCCAGCGGCAGGGTAATGATATAATCGTTTTCAGTCAGCGATTGCCTGTTCTCTGTGTGCAGGCAGACAAACTGTCCCTGTGCGTCGAACACGTAAAGGGACAGTGTGTCGATCTCGTCGGTGATGACGCCTGTCCCGCTGTCAGGCTGTATCTGTGCATGCAATGCAGGCTGAAGACGAATACGGAAACCACTGGGACAGTCGCTACGGTCGTCCCCGGTCCACGAGCAGGCAGATAAGCCCGCCAACAACGAAAGCCACAAGAACGGCAGAAACCAACTGCCGGAATGGGAAAAACAGAAAGTCTGAAACTTATCGGACATGGTTGGGAAAATTTTATGATTGAACGGGTGTTTCACCACAGAGTAACACAGAGTTCCACAGAGATCTTTTTCTCTTAAGATATCCTGATAAGCGAGAACTTAAAACTCTGTGAGACTCAGTGTTACTCCGTGGTGAAAACCCATCTCAAAGCAATTACTTTTTAGAGAAAACAGTGGGTTAACGGCCCAATACGGCACTATTCGTACGCACTACCCAAGGTTTGATACTTAACTTCACATTCAGCAATACGGTAGTCGGATCATCGGTTTCGGTATCGGTAATGATATTTTCGGTTACACCGTCTTTGCCGACACCTTGAATACCGGTGACGGTTACTTGATAGACATTGTTGCGGACAATGCCGAACTCCATCACATCTTCTGCTGTATCTGCCGAGGGGAGATGTTTGATCCAATACGGATAATAACAAATGAACTTGCCATCGGTATTTCCTTTCTGGAAACACTGGACGTCGTTCTTTTTCAGGTCGGTAAGGGCACCGCTGGCCGAACTGGAAGTAGTTCCGTCTGCCAGTAATACACCGGCTTCTTTCAGCGCTTCAATATTTTTGTAGAAGATGCCGGAATGGTAGAAGATTTCACCAATCGAACCAATTGTAGTAGTTTCTTCCACACCACCGCCCGAAGACTTTTTTTTTTGCATCATTTTACTCGGAGCAATCTCTGCTTTAAATACGATGCCGGTTGTATATCCGTTCTTCTGTTTATCCTTCAGCATCGTGTTTTCATAGCAGTAAGCGGCGACTTTAGTTTCCACCGCCCCGGAAGAGTAGCCCGGCATATCCGTATAAGTTCCGGAAAAAGTGCCGAAAGACGACAAGCCAAATGCGCTTGATCCTTGCAGATACCAGTCGCCATAGCTATTGGCTAAAGCAGGTGTGGCAGTATAAGTTTTATTATACGTCTTCGGATCTGTCACATACGGCAATGTAACGCTTGAGTTACCATAATTTGCCTCAGTCAAAGGATTCGTTACAGTGCTTTCTTTATCCACATGACGGAAATAATATCCCTCTTTCCGTGCGTTGACTACATAATAGTTTTTTAGGGTGATATCCTTAATATTGTTGATCTGAGCTACTGTGGTAGAAAACGAAGTATATTTATTAGCAGTAGCAGCAGAAGACACACTGGTTCCTCCCGCAGTCACCGTAATCTTTCCCATCACACGCTCCACTGTTGCCGCAATGGTCTGCTCCGGGTCTTTGGTTATCTTCTGGGCAATATAAGGAAGAGTATTCGAGTTATTACTGTTGGGAGAACGGCTCGCCATTACCAGTCCGTCACTCGGTACAGCAGCTATCACGCTCGTAGCGTCAGCCGTTGTCTTTACGAGAAAAGCAGCTTCGGTCAGAGTTCCCTTGTCACTGTCACCCACCCCATTGACCGTACCGTTCACCACTATATAAATACGATAGTCTCCCGGGGTCAGGGCTGTTTTCTTACTGGTCCATACAATGGTCTTCTGGTCGGTAGTAGTAGTGGTGGTTTGCGTAAACTGGCTGATGGAAATAATCTCTGTCAATGTAGCAGTACCAAAGCTACTCGATGCTCCTCCCGGAAACAGATACAGATTGGCCTTCGTCACTTTGTATTCATCCTTTAAACCGATATCCATATTCGTATCGTCAGTATCCGCCGTCGGATCGGAGGCCCTTGTCTCCGCCACACCATTCGGTACGGCAATGGTCACTGTGGTATAAGCTCTCGCTTCTTCCGGATTCTCTCCGCCCGAAGCATCCGTATCGTCGGAACAGGCGGCCCAGGTTGTCAGCAATAAAGCAGCCAACCCCATCATACTCATGTACTTTAGTTTTTTCATTTCTTTTTTACGTTATGTGATACATTTATTGCGTTATACCGATGGTAGCGGCCCGTCGTTCCGCATTCATCTTTTTAAGGTTTTCTTCCGCTTCCCGGTTTCCGGCTTTCACCGCTCTATGCAGCCATAGCCCGGCTTCCTTGTCGTCTCCGCACAACAGATGGCAGACTCCCCGTACATTCCACGAGCGTTCGTCCGCCTCCACCGTCTTCAGCAACCGGAATGCCTCTTCATACTTCCGCCCCCGAATGGCTTCTATCGCACGGTTCACCGTATCCGCCACGCTGTCAGGGCGGTTGGCATACTGCACACGGATGTAGCAGGCATCGCGCAACTGCGGATAGAGCACATCCAGCACCGAACGATACGGACGCCCGCCCGCCAAGGCTTTCAGCCTGTCATTCCGCTCTTCCTCCGGATGACTGCGGAGAATAGCGAGCACTTCCTCCTTATATGTCATGTCACTCCCATTCACCAGTTCGGCCAGCCTGTCCCAGTCTACTCCTCCGGCATTCAGTTCAAACAACGATACAGGCAGGTTCATGCGCACCGAGAGCATGCCGCAGAGCTTCGGCACGTTTCGCCGATAATTTCCGGTTCAGTTCCGTCGTGCCCTCGGGCGAAGCATATCCGCTGATCGAGATACCTTGCAGGAATGCGCAACTGTCCGCACGCAGCAACCCGATGGCTTCCGTTATCCGGCGCAGGTTTCCGGCATTGGCGGAATACAGCGTATCCACCACTGCCGATGCCGCACGGAAGCGAATACCGATGCCGCTTTCATGCAGGGGGCGGCTGCCTGCCTCGCACAGGAACGGATAGTCATCCGCATGTTCCGCCACCGTCCGGCTCACCCTCGGAGTGAGCTCACTAACCGACGGACGATAGGGCAAAGCCACCGGAAAAGCGCCGGAGGAGACGATGCTTCCCACTGTCTGTACCCGGCAGCAACCTTCCCGGTCGATGTCGAGCCGCAGGTTCAAGCCATTCTCCATCCACGGGGCATAGCGCAACGTATCGGTATACAAGAAGGTGTCTCCATTGCGGGCGGTCCACCGATGATTGACGTCACGGTCCGGAAGGCCGGCCAATAGGCGCCGCTGATTTTCCTTGCGCGCCATGATGCGTCCCGTCACCACAAACGGGCCAAGCAACACACTATCCGAGGCGTTGCCCAGACAAGGGTAATCACCCAGCGGTGACGGGCACGCACTGCACGGGGCTATCTTTACGGCAAACGAGACATATACCTGTCCACCCGCACGCTGCATTCGGACGGCGGTAAGGGCTACTCTTCCGGACGGATCTGCCGCACGGACAGACAGCGCACCGAAGCACAGCGCAAAGAGCGTCAGGAAGCAGACTGTCGGCGGCATCTTCCGAAAGCACATTCTTAAACGGGTCGATCGTATCTTCTCTTTCATAAGACTTTTTATTTTAACATATAAATCAGACTGATGCCCGCACGGGTCGGCGCCAGAAAATTTTTCTTGTTCGCTCCCCGATATTCACCACAGACCGGACAATTAAAACGTTTGTATTGGGCATGCACCCACCCTGCACCTATGGTAGCCTCCAGATTCCAGCGTTTGCCGAGCACCCACGAGTAACCGTATGAAAACCCCGCCATCAGCGCCCACCCCTCGTAGCGGTAAGAAGCCGAACGGGAACAAAGGAAGATGCACCCGGCTCAGGTTGTATTCTCCCCCACCGGCATGCACACCCAGAAAGTGTCCGTAGAATGACTGACAAAGCCAATAGCGTGCCTCACCCTGCGTCATCCAGAATTTCCACTTCCGGTTGTCCGCAAAGTTCCACGGACAGGCGCTTCCCGCAACATCGAGTGTCCAGCGGGAGGCAAACGCCCACTCGGCAGCAAGCGAAGGTGCCGTCGCTGCATCGTGCAGCAAATTGGTTTTAACCGCTGCCCGTTGCGCCAGTACATTGCCCGAAACAAGCAAAAGCAATATGAATAGTTGTTTTTTCATTCTGTTAGTTTATCTGAAACATATCCGCCAATCCGCCTATAAATCTGTCAGAGGTATCTCCGACAGATAGGCACGGGTCATCTGGTTGACAATGCCCAGCTTATGGGCGGCATAATGATAACGTGCATACATTTTCTCACAATCCGGTTGATTACAGTTCAGATGCTGGTCCACGGCTTCCATCAAATCGAGCAGGGAGATACGGAAAAGAGGGCGGGTCAGTTCATAGGTTTTCGGAATGCCACTGCCGGATTGGTCTGTCCTGACACGTATCAACCCCGCGGATTCCAGTTGACCCAGGAGTTCGTCAAGAGGCTTACAACCACATTCCAAATCCTGGAGATTTCCTGTTTCGTGAGAGGAAATATGACGTAAGACAGATATGGCTGTCAAAGTTAACGGCGTAAGCATAAGCTATTTTGTTTTGTTGTGTGATCAACCGTTACTTTGTAGGTAACGGCATTTAACAGATAACGAATACAGAAAGCGTTCTGAACCCAATAATATGAATTAAATAATAAAATACATCCGATGATGACAATAAAATGTTCGTCCGCGTTAAATTACATCAACGTGGACAACCCTTCTTATTGCTTTTTTAAGAGAAAATAGGGAAAACTAATGCTAAGCATGCATCTTTTTTAAAATTAATTATCTTTTTATTGAGAAACTTGCCTTTTTATTTGTTTGTGTGAAAAATAATATCCAATTTTGCAGCAATTATTCATTGCCGTTACCTACAAAGTAACAGACTATTTATATCCCTGTATATAAGTGTAATACATTCAAATCATTTTATCTTTAAACCGCATTCAGCACATAGTTGAGTATCTTCCTGTTTGTCCGATCTACTTCCCTATCCCCGAAAGGTTTCAGGTAAGTTTCCGTAACTTTTACCGAAGAGTGTCCCAGTCCACGGCTGATCACTCCCACGGGTGTCTCCTGATGAAAGGCAATCGTGGCCCACGTGTGGCGCGCAGTGTATGAACTGAGCCTGCCGCCCAATCTCAAATCCACCGACACCCGTTCCAACCGGCGGTTCAGGTTACGCAACGCATATTGGTACTCCTGATAAGGAGTCAATGCCTTCTTTGTATGCCGCTTTCGGGTGCGGGGCTGCCCCAAAATAGGCAACAGATAACTCGGATGGCAGTTCTCAACCATCCTCCTATTGATAATTTCCATCGCCTCACGGGGCACGCTAATGCTGACCTCCTGCCCCGTTTTATGCCGGCAGTAGGTTAACACCCCCTTATCAAGATTGCTCCTGCGCAAGTGTGCCAGATCGACAAACGGGATGCCCCGCAGCATAAACATCAGTACAAACCAGTCCACAGCCTTCGCCGAGGCCGATTCATCCGGACACCCCGACATGCGGATCATACGCCCCACCGTGCGGGCATCCACGGCACGCTTCACGTCGGAGCGCGTACCGGTATATACCTTATCGAAAAGCCCGGTGACATATCCCGGACGCCCCTTCATCCCCCGGTTGTAGCCCGCACGCAGGGCACGCATATAAGTCGATACCGTGTTCCAGCTCAACCGCTTGCCCAGCAGCCAATGTTCATACTTGCCCAGAAACACCGGAGTCACCTCTTCAAATCCGATCTCCTCTTTTCCTGCACTCTCCCTGAGCGTACGCAGCATATTATGGTAGATACGCCGGGCCGGTTCACGTCCCTCTTCACGGAGCCTTTCAATCTCCGAAATCATAAATACTGTTAATGTTTCATTCATCTTATTCATTGTTTTTAGTTTACAAATCATCTTTAAATATAAATTGTGTAAATAGTCGGATAACCGAATCTATATCTTTACAAAAAACATCTAAAGAGACTTTGCAGAACAATCCCCGGGACGATATGCTATACTCTTTTTGTATATCTTTGCCGATCCTAACGTCATTTTAACAAACATTGGCATCCAGCCATCCCATGCAAACCTCAAAGTAAGATGAAAAAGAGCATTCAAGACCTGAAAGAGTCACTAAGAAAGAAGGAAGAGAAACAACAAAGACTGCACGAACAAGAAGAAACGGTAAAAAAAGACATCCGTGTGCTGCGGTACCTGATAGCCAAGGAGGAAGAGGCTGCCTCACCACAAGCCCCCGGAAACGAAAAATCCCCAAAAGCAGATAAACGACTTTTTACCCGGATCTCCATGTTTTACGAAGATCTGCAAAGGCGCCTGAACCTGCGCATCACTTATCGCTGCTTCTGCCGCTGGCTCTGCACCCGCTACGAGTTGGAATCACGCTATCCCGACCGCCACAAACTGTCGCCTTGCACGATACTGGGGTATTTTAAGAGAGAAAGAGGAGGATAAAAGCCGTATACATAGAGACTAAACTAAAAACACTCTCTATGATTTATCCAGGATGAAAGATGCACACAGATTACTCTGCCATCCGACTTGCCGAAATCACCAGCGAGCACGAAGACTCTCCCAGAGCTATTGTGCTTCGTCACGGATCCATCGTCTCGCACATAGCATCCATCCTGACTGCTTTGTGTCAGTGTGTATGTTTCCTTGAAGAGGAATCATAAGGACGCATCATCCTCCTATCATCCACTCTCCAATATTCCGTTCCTCCTTCTCGAAGGCTACACCCACCTTCACTACTTTCCGTCCGTCCGCCTGATAGGGCAGCAGATATCCCTTTTCATCAATCTGCCTCAAGGCAGCCTCGGCACTGTCGTTCAGCTTGAACTCAAACACGTAGATGTAGTCCGGTGTCTTCACCACCGCATCGGCACGCCCCCGGGCACTCCGGACCTCCGTCTCCGTAAACTGCCCCATAAGCTGGAAGACGAGGTAGAACACCGTCTGATAATGCCGCTCCGTGCGGTCGTTCAGATCGTAGGGGATACCGGCAAAGAAGCAGCGCAGGCGCGTGAGGAAAGCGTCCACATCACCGCTCTCCAACTCGCGGATGAACTTGCCGATATAGAACGAGGTGTCTGTCTGGGCTATAGGAGTGTAGAAGGGACTGACGAAGTTGAGGAAACCATATTTCACCTCCTCGTTGGGGAACCCCAGCGTGTACATCCGGAAGCGCTCGTCGTAGTCCTTAATCGTCAGATATCCACTTTGATAAATCATGGGTATCGGATTGTTTATATCCGCGCGGTCGTCGCTCAGCGAAGCCTCATTCACCTCAATACCCTCCATCTCCCTCAAGTCGAAATCGGTCTTCTGCAGCATCTCCACCAGGAAGGTGGGCGTGCCGCTGGCAAACCAGTAATTGCCATACGAACGCTTCTGCAAGGCACTCAACACGCTGAAGGGATTGTACATGGAGGTGAATTCCTCGTCTTTGGTGAACCGGTATCCGTCATATTGGCGAGTCAGCCGGTCCATCACCTGCCGGCAGGTCGCATTACTTTTCACTGCCAGGGCTTCCAATTCCGGAGAGAAGGTAGCTTCTATCTCCGCACGGGTCATGCCGCAAAGGGTGTTATAGTCGAGGTCGAAACTGATATCGTTCAGTTGGTTCAGATTACTGAAAATACCCATTTGCGCGAACTTGGTCACTCCGGTGATGAAGACGAACTGCAACCAGGGGTCGGCATCTTTGAGCACAGTATAGAAAGCGGTCAGCGTCTCCCTGAAGTCGTGTTGCAACTCCTGACTGTCGAACGAACGCAGCAAGGGTTTGTCATATTCGTCGATAAGCACCACCACGCGGCGCCCCGTCTGTTCGCAGGCGCGCCGGATGACGGTCATGAAACGTCCGGAGTGCGTAATACCTTCCCCTCCCGTCCGGTATAACTCTTCCCACTGCCGCAACTGCCGCTCAAGTATATCGATCAGCCCCTCACGACTGTCATACTTCTCCGCATTGAGGCTGAGATGCAGCACGGGATATTGTAGCCACTCTTTTTCCAATTTCTCGATAGCCAATCCGCGGAAGAGTTCCTTCTTACCTTGAAAGTACGCCTCGAAAGAAGAAAGCAACAGGCTTTTGCCAAAGCGGCGGGGACGGCTCAGGAAACAGGGATTGCCTGCTTGAGCCAGCCGATAAATCAATGCGGTCTTATCTACATAAAGGAAATTTTCGGAGCGCAGTTTCTCAAAACTCTGTATCCCTATCGGGAGTTTTCTAAGCGGGGCATTGATCGGTGTATCCATGGGGCATTGAAGTTAGTCTTTTGCAAATGTACACAATTATTTTTTAGATTCTCACACTTGGTTACAAAATGTAAGGGATGCAACAATTGGCACTCTTCTTTATTTTTCTTATACTCGTAAATACAAAGATAACATTTTCTTCTGTATTTTACGTGTTGTACTACCAAAGATACCACCCGGATCTAAATACCTATTATCAGTAAAAGGCCAAGTAGCACTTCGGTGACGATGACGGGCCGGGGCCCAAACGGCAACATACATGGACTTCAAAATTCGTGGTAAATTCCGGAGAATGCCCGGTGCGGCGGATCGGGTTCAAAAACTGTTCGCCGACCGCAAATTCGACTGATATATTTTATATATCTTTTGTTTATTATTTATTTATGTGCAGGTCTGCATGTTGGCGGCCTCGAATTTCGCTCGCACAAAAAGCTGAGCAACAGCGTATTACGAATACTAAAGCATGTTGGTATCCATGTTGGTGATTCAGAGGCTCCGAATGACGGAAACAGAGGGTCCGGAAGAGTCCGGACGAGGCTCGGTTTCACCCCGGCAGAGCGTGCATTGCCTTGCAGTGGACACTGTGACTTTTTGCGCCGTAATGCGGCACTCTGCATCACTTTCTTGCATCGCTGCCTTTCCATGCTTAACTTTGTCATACCGTTCGGGAAAGAACGGTACACTTAATAACCTGTAATATGAAATACTATGAATACATCGACTGAACCTATTCCGGGAAAAAACATAGATCTTGAATCCCCAACCCATAAATACGTGCTTCAGTCACCACAGGGACCTGACAAAGAGAGGATGTTTCATAACTCACCACAGATTACACTGATTTACACAAGATAATTTTTAATCTATTGATAACCAATACTATCTATCTGCGTAATCTATGGTAAATACGAGTTTTAACACACCCCCCATGAATAGAGGGGAAGACGGAATAAGACGGAGAAGACGGAATTTACAAGTTCTCTATCTCTCCGGCGGACAATCCTGTCACCTGGCAGATGGTTTCGACCGGCAGGTTCAATGCCTTCATCCTTCGGGCATTCGCCTGCTTCTCTTCCATACGACCTTCGGCAAGCCCCTCCTGGCGACCTTCGGCAAGACCCTCCTGGCGGCCTTCCATAGCTGCCGTACTCAATACATCATTCTGAATCATAATCGCATTGATATGTTCATCATAAGCCAATTGTTCTGCCTTATTCATGTTATAATAGACAAGTTTACGACGCGCTTCCTCCAGTCCCGGAGCCTTGGTGTCGGGATGGATCACACCTGTCTTGAGATATTCAATCCACTCCTCAAGGGGCGTGACAGCCACTTTGTTGAACTCGTTCACACGAATAAGGAAATACTCAGGAAAGATCTCGGCAGGCAATTTACGGACGATGGCGTTCTTCTCTTTGGTGCTCACCTCCAGAAGGTCGCCCGTGTGGACACCCACGAAAGAGTTCTGACCGTGGTAAAGGTAATCAGTACCACGACCGATATCAAAGTAGAGGATACTGATGGAATACACCTTCTTAACCTCAGAGTAGAGCTGACCCAACTCGATATGTTCCGTGATCGCCTTGGCAACACCGAAAAGAATACGTTCCAGATAATAAATCTCACGGGTATTCTGAACCTCCACAATGATGATCTCGTCTTTGCTGTTACGCGCCTTTATGTCGACACGGTTGAATTTATCCGTTTCATTCAACTGATTGCCTTCACTCTCCAGAATCTCGACGATACGGATGGGCTCACCCAGCAAAACGGTGAGAAAACCCTCCAACACGCCGAAATTGGCCTTGTTACGCAACAGGCGCTTCACCGCCCAATCAAAACGAATATACCTGTCTTTCTGTTCCATCATATACGAATAATATCTATCCTACAAATATAAGTTTTAAAAAAGAACTATCCAAGCATACGGCGGAAGAAATAAGATGAACCGCCTTTAAACCATAAACGATGAACAGGCCACGCTGCATCGCATAGCTTGTCCATCGTTTACTGTCCATCATTCAGGCTTGCGTCGGCCGGAACTTATCTCTGACCGAGCTGAGAATCGATAAAGAAGATACCGGCATCACCGGCTCTCTTAATCTTATCGACAATCCCTTGAGCGGTGGCTTCTTCTTCTACTTGTTCGCGAACGAATCCCCAAAGGAAATCCTGAGTCGCTTTATCTTTTTCGGCTGCGGCAATGTCAACCAAGGCATCTACCAGTTTAGAAACATGGCGTTCGTGCTCAAAGACGTGCTCAAACACTTCAAGAGGAGTACCCCAACCGGTGGGAACAACGTCAATCTTATCTACTTTGGCTATACCGCCGCGTTTGATAATATAATCGGCCATGGCATAAGCATGCCCCATCTCTTCCTGAGACTGCTTCTTCATCCAGTGTGCAAAACCGCTGAAACCTTCTCTTTCAAAATAGAAAGACATAGACAAATACAGATTAGAAGACCACATCTCGGCTGAAATCTGCTCGTTAATTGCATTCTGTAATTTTTCTGAAATCATGATCGTATTCATTTTAGGTTATTAAAATCACTACAAAAATAACAATTTTAAAAGAAAGGTTGTTCGGAGAAAGTGAAAAAAGAAGAGAAATCTTCCTTAAATCATCCGGACTACCGGACAACCGGCCTATGACAGCATTACACCAACTCCTCTGAGATGTACCCTTTCGGCAGTTCACGGCAGTTATAACCTGAAGCCATAATCTCGCCATAAGCACCGGCAGAACGAAGGGCTATCAGATCGCCACGCTTCACCTTATTCAGATCGACAGCCTTGCCGAATACATCGGACGACTCACAGATGGGGCCCACCACGTCATAAGTTTCGACCACAGGATCTTGGGAAGTAAGGTTCTCCATCTTGTGATGTGCCTGATAGAGGGCGGGACGAATCAAATCGGTCATGCCCGCATCGAGGATGGCAAATTGCTTGTTGGTACCTTGCTTGACATAAAGTACTTTTGAAATCAGCGAACCGCATTGTCCCGTGATGGCACGTCCCAGCTCAAAATGCAAAGTCTGATGCGGACGAAGCTTCAGGTGCTCGTCGTATGTACGGAAATAGTCGGCAAAATCCGGAATAGGCTGACGGTTGGGGTGATCATAATCGATGCCCAGCCCACCGCCTACGTTGATATGCTCCACAAGGATGTGACGGGCTTCGAGCTTATCCTGCAATTCGTTGACACGGTTGCATAGCGCTATGAAATCGCCCATATCGAGAATCTGAGAACCGATGTGGAAATGAAGACCGATGAACTTCACATGCTTCAGCTCCAAAGCCACGTCGATCACCTTATCCATATCGTGCATGCTGATACCGAATTTGTTTTCGGCCAATCCGGTAGTGATATTGGCATGGGTATGCGCACCTACATTGGGATTGATGCGGAAAGCTACATTGGCAACTTTACCTTTGGCGGCAGCCAGCTCGTTGATGACTTCCAACTCAGGCACCGACTCGACATTGAAACAGAAAATATCGTAATCGAGTCCCAGGTCGATTTCCCAATCAGCCTTACCGACTCCGGCAAAAACGATCTTCCCGGCAGGGAAACCGGCCTTGATGGCAGCGCGGATTTCGCCTCCGCTGACACAATCGGCACCCAGTCCACTTTCGCGGATGATGGTCAGTACCTTAGGATTGGCATTGGCCTTGACGGCATAGTGTACACTGAAATTGTCGTAACGTGCCACCTCACGGTTGACGCACGCCAGCGTGTCGCGAAGCACTTTCGTATCATAATAATAGAAAGGAGTCGGCAACTCGCGAAATTTATGAATGGGGAATACAGTTTTCATTTTGAAAAGTTACTAATCAGTTTTGAGTTTGATCTACCACAGAGTCACACAGAGCCTCACAGGGAAAGTTTTTTCTCTTCATCATCCTATTATATTATCAAAAGATTAAAACTCTGTGAGACTCTGTGTCACTCTGTGGTGAACCTAATTCGGTTTCTATTTGCCGTTGAACAACATGTCGCTGAGCGACTGTAAAGCCACCTTCTTGTCGCACTCACGAATCAGGAAGGAGATATTATAGTTGCTACCGCCAAACGAAATCATACGCACGGGGATGTCACGCATGGCATCGAGCGCTTTGGCTTCGAAACCTACATTCTCCCATTCCAAGTCACCCACGACACAGATGATACACATATCCTTGTCGACGGTAACGGTTCCGTACTTCTTCAGGTCATCCAGGATTTCGTTGAGATGCTTGGTGTTATCGACAGATACGGAAACTCCTACCTCAGATGTACAGATCATATCGATGGAAGTCTGGTAACTCTCGAAGATTTCGAATACCTTGCGGAGGAAACCGTGTGCCAGCAACATGCGGCTCGATTTAATCTTAATGGCAGTAATATTACCCTTAGCCGCAACAGCCTTGATCTTGCCCTTTTCGGTATCATTGGAAATCAATGTACCCGGGGCATGCGGATCCATCGTGTTCAGCAGGCGAACCGGTATGTTGGCATACTTAGCCGGCTGGATACAAGTCGGGTGTAGAATCTTGGCACCGAAATAAGCCAACTCGGCAGCCTCTTCAAAGTGCAGCTGACGCACCGGGGCCGTTTTGTCGACAATGCGCGGGTCGTTATTGTGCATACCGTCGATATCCGTCCAGATCTGAATTTCGGAAGCGTGAATGGCAGCACCGACCAATGAAGCGGTATAGTCGCTTCCGCCACGCTGCAAGTTATCAATCTCGCCATAAGCATTGCGGCAGATGAATCCCTGAGTGATATAAATTTCAGCATCCGGATAGAGATCCAATTGTGCCTGAAGTTTATCCTTAATATAAACAGGATCGGGTTCCGCATTCTTATCAGTACGCATATATTCCAAAGCCGGAAGCAACACGGACTTCACACCGCACTCCTGCAAGTAGTAGTTGACCATAGCGGTGGAGATCAGCTCGCCCTGTGCCAGCACCACTTTCTCTTCGAACAATGTAAAGAGGTCTTTGGTGTATGAACGGATGTAGTCGAAATGAGATTTTATGACCTCCAGGCCTTTCTGTTTATACTCCTCAGTAGCGTAAAGTTCGTCAACATGCTGTTTATATTTAGCCTCCAGCTTATTGATAATCTCGTTGGCACCTTCCGGATTCTTCTTGTACAGATAGTCGGAAATCTCCACCAATGTGTTTGTTGTGCCCGACATAGCCGAGAGGACAACAATCTTTCTTTCACCATCGGTAATCAATTTGGCCACTTCCTTCATCCGCTGTGCAGAACCTACGGAAGTTCCTCCAAACTTTAAAACTTTCATTTTCGTTACTGTGTTAAAATTAGTATGTATATTAATTATTTTCTTTCTTCACAAATTCGTCCGTCACATTGACAATGCGATGTTCGGCGCACCGGTATACCTGTCCGGGATATTCGGCTACCAACTGGAGGTTGTGAGTGGTCATCACTACCAGCGATCCGGCCTGACAGATGTTATGCAACAACTCTACAATGGCTTTTCCGGTCTCTACATCGAGGTTTCCGGTAGGTTCGTCCGCCAGGATAATCTCCGGAGAGTTGAGCATGGCACGCGCTATCACGATGCGCTGCTGCTCACCGCCCGAAAGCTCGTTTGGCAGTTTATAGCCCTTATTCTCCATCCCGACAAGGTTGAGTACTTCGGCTATGCGTTCCTTGATTTCCTGTTTATTCTTCCATCCGGTGGCACGAAGCACAAACTCCAGATTATCGTTCACCGTACGATCGGTGAGCAGTTGGAAATCCTGAAAAACAATGCCCAGCTTGCGCCGCAACTGCGGAATGTGCTTGCGCTTGATGGATGTCATCCGATAACCGAGCACTTCGGCCTCACCGGCAGTCACATCGAGCTCGCCATAGAGGGTTTTGAGCAGGCTGGTCTTGCCGGAGCCCACTTTACCCACCAAATAAACGAACTCCCCCTTGTGCAGTTGCAAATTAACTTCGCTCAGCACACAGAGTTCCTGCTGATGTATCTCTACATCGGTATAGTGAATCAGTGTTTCGTCCATGAGTCGCTATGTCTTATCTGCAATTCGCGTGCCAGATCTTCGATGCGGTATCCTTTAGAGGTCAGCAATACAATCAGGTGGTAAATCAGGTCGGAACCTTCGTATATCAAACGGTCATCTGTACCGTTGGTAGCCTCGATCACTGTTTCCACCGCCTCTTCGCCTACTTTCTGCGCTATCTTGTTGATGCCGGACTGAAACAAGCTGGTGGTATACGACTTCTCGGGCATCTCTTCGTGACGTCTGTCGATGAAGTCCTGCAACAGTTTGAGGAACATGACCGGCTCTTCGTTCTTCTCGCCCCAGCAAGTATCGGTGCCGGTATGGCATACCGGGCCGACAGGATTTACCTGAATCAACAACGTGTCTTTGTCGCAATCTTCTTTAATAGAAACGACATTCAGGAAATTACCACTCTCTTCGCCTTTGGTCCACAAACGGTTCTTGGTACGGCTGAAAAAGGTTACTTTCCCGGTTTCAACAGTCTTCTCGTAAGCCTCTTTATTCATGAAGCCAAGCATCAGCACCTTGCGGGTGTCGTTGTCTTGTATGATGGCCGGAACAAGTCCGTTCATTTTATCAAAATCTAAATCCATGGTTCTTATTTATTATATTTTTGAGTTTGATTCACCACAAAGTAACATGGAGTCTCACAGCGTTTTAATCTCTTGTTTATAAGATATTAAGAGAAAACCATCTCTGTGGAACCCTGTGCTACTCTGTGGTGAGTCTGATTCGTTTCTATTCTTTCTTTAATCTTCAGGCTAAGATTTGCTTACGCTTTCTACCTGACGGTAATTCCCTGGCCGCAAAGATACGATTTTAATTCGGGAATTTTAATTTCTCCGAAGTGAAAAACACTGGCTGCCAGTGCGGCATCTGCTTTACCAAGTGTAAAAGCATCGCGGAAGTGCTCCATCCGGCCTGCTCCGCCCGATGCGATAACGGGTATGGAGAGTTGGGAAGCCAGCTCCGCCAGGGCTTCATTGGCGTATCCGGTCTTCACTCCATCGTGGTTCATACTGGTAAACAGCACTTCACCGGCTCCGCGCTCCTGAGCTTCTTTGGTCCACGTCCTCAGTTCTTTGTCAGTCTCGATACGCCCACCGTTGAGATAACATTTCCATCCGTTTCCGGTCTGTCTGGCATCTACCGCGAGCACACATACCTGCGACCCGAAATGCTTGGCAATATCGTCTATCAGCTGCGGGTTGCGAATGGCGGAAGAGTTAATGGAAATCTTGTCGGCACCGGCATTGAGCAGGCGGTCTACGTCACTCAGTTCGTTGATCCCTCCCCCGACAGTAAACGGAATACTGATATTGGCAGCTATTCGCCGAACAAGCTCGGCAAAAGTTTTGCGACCTTCGTGGCTGGCCGTAATGTCGAGAAAAACCAACTCATCTGCCCCCTGCTCGCTATAAGCACGTCCCAACTCCACCGGATCACCGGCTTGGCGCAAGTTTACGAAATTCGTCCCCTTTACGGTCTGACCGTCTTTGATATCAAGACAAGGTATGATTCTTTTTGCTAACACAACTATATATATACGATTTTACGTTTGACAAATGATTCACTACAAAGCACACACCGGACTTTCGACAGGCATAAACACAACTCTACCCCGCTATGCTACCGTTAAAGAAATGCCTGAAGCTCTTTCAAAGTAATACGTCCTTCATAAAGGGCTTTACCGAAAATAACGGCAGGTACCCCGGCTTCGTGCAACGCTTCAATATCGGCTATACTGCTCACACCGCCACTGGCTATCAGATAAAGAGTGGGATGCTCTGCCAGAATCTCTTTGTATAAATCCAAAGATGGCCCCGCCAGCATGCCGTCACAACTGATGTCGGTACAGATCACTTTCTCAATTCCTTTCTGGGTATAATCCTTCAAGAAAGGGAAAAGTTCACAAGTACTTTCGTCTTTCCATCCGTTGACAGCTATTCTACGATCTTTAACATCGGCTCCCAAAATGATTTTCCCACTGCCATAACGGTCGATCCAACGGCAAAACAGGTCAGGGTTCCTGACGGCAATACTACCGCCGGTCACCATCTGCGCACCATTCTCAAAAGCAATTATCAGATCTTCATCACTCTTCAACCCACCGCCGAAATCGATAATCAACGATGTGCGACTGGATATCAAGTCGAGTGTCCGGTAGTTGACCACATGATGCGAAGCGGCTCCATCCAGATCCACCACGTGCAAACGCCGGATACCGTTGGCCTCAAACTCTTTGGCAACTTCTACCGGATTTTCATTATATACCTTTTTACTGCCATAATCTCCCTGGGAGAGGCGTACGCACTTCCCATCGATAATATCAATGGCCGGAATCAATTCTATCATCTATCTGTTTTCAATTTACGGTTTAAAATCCCGGAGGGACTAAAGCTCCAGGAAATTCTTTATAATTCTTTCGCCCGCCTCACCGCTTTTTTCGGGATGAAACTGGGTGGCATAGAAATTATCTTTATGCAAAGCGGCACTGAAAGGCCGGATGTAATCGGTTTCGGCAGCGGTAAATTCACTGACGGGCACATAATAACTATGTACGAAATAGACAAATTCATCACGGGTGAATCCTTTGAACAGGTCACTCTTCAGGCAGCTGATGGTATTCCATCCCATGTGGGGAACTTTTTCCTCGTGCTTCCGAGGAGCAAAACGTTTCACATCGGTATCGAAAATACCCAGACAATCGACATTCCCCTCTTCGGAGAAGCGGCACATCAGTTGCATGCCCAGGCAAATGCCCAGCACCGGCTGACGGAGTTCTTTAATGAAATGATCCATGCCACTCTCCTTGAGATGAAGCATGGTAGTCTCGGCCTCTCCCACCCCGGGAAAGATCACTTTATCGGCAGCTTTCAGCACCTCTTTATCAGATGTAACCACTGCTTCCACCCCTAAGCGCTTCAAGGCATAGTCCACAGAACGGATGTTGCCTGCATTATATTTGATAACTGCTACTTTCATTTTAATGTTCTACATTTAGTTCGCAAAAATAACGAATTATTGCAAAACCACGAAAAATCAGAGCAAGAAGTTTGAATTAAAAGATAGATTTATAACAGATAGAAAGATTTTAGGCATATAAAATGAATAAGTATTATCCGAATGGAAAAACAGAGAGATAACCGAGACCTGATAAGACTATTATTTTTTCACACTTTTTTTTCAAACTAAATACGTTCAGAATGAGGAACTAAGCCAAAACAGCTTCATTTTTTTCAAAAAACTTTTCGTTCAGCTATTGCAGGTTTCGGAAAAATGCCTACCTTTGCAACCGCAATCGAGAGAGATAGCAATTAAGAAATGAAATTCTGGTGCGTTAGTTCAGTTGGTTAGAATACATGCCTGTCACGCATGGGGTCACGGGTTCGAGTCCCGTACGCACCGCAAAGGAGAATGACGAACAAATATTTAGCACTGATATTCAATATATTAGTGCTTTTTTTATGTTCTTACCTTTGCTACACTTTTAAATATAGTGTGTATAATGTGCGACCAACTATTAGTAACCCGTGCGACCAATCCATGCGTAACATTCATGTATTCTAACCACCTGAACTGATGAATGTTATATATTGGTTACTTTTAAAATATTGTACCTTTACCTTTCGTGTCTCCGACACATAATATTCAGCTTCAAATTTGAATTCATAAGAACGTTTGATTTACTAACAATTAAATTAAATGTTATGAATACGTTTGCAGTTTCTTTTTTGGTTAGACCTTCTAAAAGCACTAAAGCCTTCTTTATTGCATTCAAAACCGACACGACTGTCACAAAAGCAAACCACCTATCCAGAAATAAAAAAATAACTTTTGCCCAGCATATTTAAATACATGCCGAACAAAAGTTATTCATAGCAGACTACATCACGCACAAAAACAATCAGTTCGCTTCCATTTGCTTATCAAACGCTTGTTGAATCAACTCCATGACATCATCCAATTCATTCATATTCGAAATACCGACTTCTACATCGCCATTGCCCCATCGTCCCAAGTTGGATACATCTTTGCACAAACCTTTTGGATCAAGTATATCTGCAAATGCTACATTTAGAGAAAGGCGCAACCGGGATTTCTGAGGCACGACATCCACAAAGTTAGTATAAGCTTTAAAGGCAATGTACAACTTCTTGAGTTCCTCCTTTACGGAAGGATCTATATTCATTATCCTTCTGCGCAAGGCCTGAAACAGAGTAAGTATGTCTCCCTTCAGATATTCATAGTGCTCCAACGTATACTCTGCAGGATCTCTCTCCGCAGATCTATAAACTTCGAGTGTCTCCGGCGATAATAACGGAAACCTCCATATTTCTTTAGCTTTCTCAGCCAATTGCCCCGCACGCACAAGTATTTGCTCTTCATTCCACGAACTGATTCTCCTCAGATATGAATTGAGGCGAATAGGAGAATCGTCGAAACCTCCCTCCATACTCTTCTTTTCTTGGAACGGACGATCACTCAATTCCGAATTATAACCTGTCAGAGTCAGATTACCAAGTGTGTGTAAATATTTACCCTGGACTTCTACCCAACCTTCCCCTAACATCTCTTGCCATTCGTGTGATAGATTAGGATTTTGAGGCATGACATGTTCGATGGTATAATCAGAAATATTCACCATCTCCTTACGCTGAAAATTTTCCAACCGATTTAAAAGGTAGTTCCTGTTACGGAAATTATAAACATCTTTGGTTTGTAGGAAAGTGGTGAACTCCGTATCGTTCGGAAAGCGCTTATAACTATCCAGCAATAGGAATGCAGCTTTCAGACCATCCATATAATTCGCTTTATCGAATGACTTATAGAGAGTAGCGAACGTCTTATTCAGGCTATTTGTCGGTATGCCGCAAATGGCACGTCTGAACACATAATTCTCAACCAGACAAAGAGCTTCGTAGAACTCGTCCCTGCTGATAACTTCGTTGACATAATCGTTGTACAACGGTAATAAAAAACGGGTAACTAACGTCAACCCTCAACTGGCTGATGCGTTTGAAAGCCCCGCAAAGCAGCTTATCCGGCTCTTTGTGAAGAACCATGTTGACGTAATATCCGGAATAAGTATAAATGTCTTTGACTACTTCGCTGATAGTATCGGGAGCTTTTCCCCCTATCACATAGGCCTTGAAAGCATCGTACACCATATCGATACGAGGAATGGTACCTGTCTTCACTGATAAGTAATCGCGCATGAAGCTATTAAACAGCGCCGCATATTCACTACCATATCCTTGTTCCATAGGGTACCAATAAGATTCATAAAGTGAGGTCTGCAAGTGAACTTCTTGTCCCATCAGCACGTAATTGCGAATCAAGTCGGCTTGTGATAAATCAAGTCCCGTACTGTTCATACTTTCAAATATCAATTGTGGATTGTCCTTCTCCTTTTCAAGAGCCACATCCACAACAAACAGTCGCTGTACCCCGCTATAAATAGCTACCACATTCTCCTTGTTTATCTTACTTTTAAAGAAGTCATAGTTTTCAATGATGCGTTGTGACATCCCCTCGGACCGAGGAATCCCTTTCAATAAATTTATATAGGTATCTTTATCTCTCCGGGTCAGCAGAAGTTTATACCGCAATTCATTATCTTCTTCCGGGTTGATCAGATAATAGTTCTGAAGTTTAGTGAAGCTGGTATCTATCTCTACTGCATTTTCTTTTATAAAATCGGCAATAGCCGCTATCAGCAAAGAGACAGTGGTCAAGCGCTGCTGTCCATCAATAACCAGAAGTTTAGGCACATCGGACACTGTATGTATGCTCTCCTGAAAATAAACGATAGAACCGATAAAGTGCCCCTGGACGGCAGAATCGTTGCTAATACGCAAAATATCATTCAACAATTGATTGCATTGAACCAGTTGCCAACTGTATGTACGCTGATAAATGGGAATCACAAACTGTCGTGGTCCCTTTATGATGCTTAAAAGATTATTGGAAGATGCTTTCATAGATTATGCTTATTTTATGATAACAAAAGTATTCTTTTTCCCGATTATAAGAGAATAAAATAGGAAAATTATCCATAGTTTCCTGTTTTTTATCCGTTCATTGACCAATAATATTTCTCACTACCTTTGATTGAACATAATAGAGACAGAGCTTAATGATTATCCACAATTTAAAAAGAAAGTTAGTTTCCATGATAAAACTACAAAATTAAAAAAGGAACTTAAAACTCTGATTAAAACATGGGACAAGTACACGAAGGACTTAAGAATATTCTTGTTCGTAGACGATATTGACCGATACTCTGAAAAGAAAATCATCCAATCGATCGATTCTTAACTCAGAATATTCTATTACCGATATTTAATAACAAAAAATTCACTAATCAATCAGTATAATTAAGATACATCGAGAGGATATCTGGATCAGCATCAAATATTTACGTCACTTAATCGAATTGTTAGTACTGGCCAGTAAAACCAAGGATGTATCTTTTGTCATCAGGCAAAAAGAGGAAACACAGGGAAATACGGTTGAAATATATTCCATCACTTTACTAAAAGATATCCATACGAACCGAACAGACTACGCGATTCTATTGAATGTGCCCGATACGGTTATAGCCTATTGAGAGCCGGTCATAGACTTGGGGAAATACATATAACTCGAAAAAAATACATTTTTTTTTGCTCACTCCTGAACAAAATGATTTCTTCTGCGTTTATAATTATGCAAATCGGCCTGAAGCGCTTTATGCCTATGGGAATATCCATAATAGTCGCACCGTATGCCTCCCCGGCATAGACAGGTAAGATTGCATAGTAGTTTTGTCGTGTTTTATTTTGTGTTTGTGTTGTGACGGTGCTGCGATGTGAATCGAAGTACCGTTTTTTTGTACCTACCTCTGAGAAGCTAAAAGATTTACCATAAAAGAAGCAGAATACAGGGTAACGGGTTAAATGTTCCGATGGACGAATTGTCCGTCGATCCAGAACGTGGCATGCTCAGAACGGAACTTCAGTAAAACGTATTCCGGATCAGTCGGTCCCTTTGGGAAATGGGCGATAAACCAGTCTTGCCAATACTTCTGTTTGAGTCCGGCATCTGTCACTACCTCTATTTCACCGGTCAGGGCAACGCTATTCCCTTGTTCGTAGAAACAAAGACCCGCTTTCGGGTTGCTCCGGAAATCTTTCGTTTTCACAGAATGTTCCCCGGTTGCCATCCAAATCTCAGAAATACCTTCCGAAGCAATCTTACTCAAAGGAACAGGACGGGGATATCCCTCTTGATTGACCGAACTGAGTATTACCGTTTCACAACCTTGCAGCAAATCTGCTGCTCTTTCGTTTAATGATTTCATTGTATATTATATTGAGATTGATAATCCCTGCAAATATAAGTTTGCCTACCTACCCCGGCGTTGTAAAAAAACGACTTTTTACAGAATAAGAAACAGACTAAACTTCTTACAGACATAGTTTATTTTACACTCGCAATACAATGCCTGTACCCGAAACCAAATCCGAAACGCTTTTCTAAAGGCGATTTCCTTTATCACCCAACCGGTATTTTATTTCTCAATATACGTCAGCAGCCCCTCTTGCGGCAAGGTCGGAGAAAGGAATGATTCTGCCGTACCGCCGGAGAGCGTCTTGACCTCTTTCAAGAAGTGCGAAACATCGTAATATCCGGCATTCACCGCTACCGAGAGCAGGTTATTTGCCTCCGTCGTATTTTTCAGCAGATCGATCGCATGCCTGAACTTCACAATCCGACTGTATTCTTTAGGGGTAAATCCGGTAAACAGCTTGAACCGCCGTTCCAGATGCCGTTGACACAAACAGGTATCTTCTGCCAGCAAACGGATCTCCCGCTGACCGTGGTACAAATGAATGTGGTTTACCGCAAAAACAATCTGTTTGTCCACTACATCGTGCTTGTGCATCGACCGCACCAATACTGTCTCAATACACTGAATCCTACTCCGCAAATCCGGAAGCTCGTAGAGTCGTTCCGTAAACGAATCATCGAACAACTTGATCCCCAAGTCGGCACTACTGATTCGCTGACCGCCCAACTCCTGCACGGGCAAGTCCATGAATCGGAATAATCCGCAAGGATGAAAACGAATACCAACCATGTGAACCGTTTCGGTATACGCGACCAACTCCGAATAGCGTTTCATCGGTCCCACGAAAAACGAACGGCAAGACGGCATGATCCGCCCTTCGCTGCCTACGGGTTGTGTTATCCCGCCCAAAGCGAAAATCAAATCGGTACACCCGTCCGGCAGGACATTGATGCGCATCCCATACTCAGGACTTCCTTTGAACTCCCAAATTTTATCGACGTAAGGAGCCAGTAGTCCACAAGGTTGATATTCTCTATACATACTTCAATTTCGGGCAAATATAGTGAGAATCACTCACACCTGCTATTTATCCGAATACAAACCGATATGGTTTCCTTCGCTATCGGCAAAAACAGCGAAATGTCCCCTGCCTTCAGCGTCAATCTCCGTCTCGGGGGTAATGACTTTCCCACCTTTCTGCAGGACACGTTCCAGCGACTTGCCGATCTCTTCGCAATAGAAATGAATCAGCGTTCCCCGCTCAGAAGGCAGAAAATCGGGTGCCCACGACACCGCTCCCACCGCTTCGCCCTGCTCCATGAAGCAGGCCATCTTCTCCTCTTCATACTCCGAGACCGCCAATTTGATGTCCAACACTGTTTCATAAAATCCTACCGCCCGGTGGAAATCTGCCGCCGGAATCTCAAAAAACGCAATAAACTTTTCCATATTCTTTATATTAATAAGATGAATACTGTATGCCGGAAGTCACGTCTCCCAAGCACACCGCAAAAGTAGGGCAAAGCATCCGCCCCGGATAGTAAAAAACAGACATCATTCCTCCACAAAGAAATAATCGGAATAAGGAGCGCAAACAGCCAGATATTCCGCCGGAGTATATCCCGAAAAGAGTTTGAACTCCTTAATCATGTGCGATTGGTCAAAGAAACCACATTCGTAGGCCAGTTGCGCAAACGAAATGCCCGGCTGGCATTGTAGAGTATACAACGCCCGCTGTATCCGCACAATGCGCAGAAACTCCTTGGGAGTAGCGCCTACATACTCCGCAAACACCCGCCCGAACTGCTTATTGCTCAGGCAGGCTACGTCTGCCAGTTGTGCCGTACGGATGTGCGGATGGAGGTTCACAGCCTCCAAAACGGTCGAAACCCGCTTCAGGTTATATTCGGGAAAAGCATAGAGACGGCTTAACAGAAACTCTTCTATCAGACGGATACACGCTACCCGATCCGGCATATCGGCTATCCGCCTGCCCAGATCAACCAACAGAGGATCGCCCGTCTCTTCGGTATTTACATTCATCCCACGAAACTCGCTGACAGGCATATGGAGAAAAGCTTTTGCGGCAAAAGGCTGAAAAACGACTACGATCATCTCCAGCATCCCCGTAGACTCGACATCGGAATAGCCGAACGCCTGCCCGCTGATGAAAGAAGAGGGTTGCAACCGGCCTTCGGTCAGCGAAAACAGTTGGCGCCCCCGGTGAAAGACCATTTGGACGCACCCCACGGGCAGCGTCCGTTCGGATACCGGTGCAAACGCATCGTCGCTCAACACCCAGTAATGCCGGACATAAGGAACGAGTGCCGCTGTGGGCTTTATGACTCTGAATGATTGCATAGACTACAAATATATTGTTTTTTTGGATCATCCCGGCAAAGATAAGGGACGGGAAAAAGAAGGGATAGGAAAAAAGAGACAAAGGAAAATCGGGTTACCGAAAACGGCTGTCAGAAAGAGGATGGATGCACGTATGAATTGTACCCTGATATATAACAATATTAAGTGAGAGCAAAAGGATAAGCCTATTTCGACTTACAGATTATAACAATACAGTAACCCTATTGATAAAATGAATAAAAAAACTACGAGAAGAATCCCGTAGTTTTCTATTTACACAATATTATGGAGAGTCCCTCTAATAGCATACTTACACACAAGTTTGTTTACTTGATAAGTACTAAGCATAAGCAATTTAACTTTGGAAATAGAATATTTTCATCCATTATTTGTCATACACCTTCAACATCACTTTTCCCCCATTAGTCGTAAAATCTATCGGTCCGGGGTAATACTTCTTTTGTCCTTTTCTGTTCTGTCCCCAATAATCTTGTATTAAATCTATCACTGTTCCATTTTCTTTATTAAAAGATTGATCAGGTATGGAAGCACGACCTAAGTCTTTCGTACTAACCTTGTCACGGAACTTTTCATCCTTCCAGTTTTCAGGAACATTTATTTGCAGATACCATCCATCCGTTTTTTCTATCACTTGAATATCTGCATCGAAACCGGAGTTAACAGTAGCATTTTTATCCAAGCCTGAAGATACCGCTTCTCCCCAATAACAGTTTTTTTCCATCTGTACCGGCAATACACAATCATCATACTCTGTCATTTCGGCCCTGGTAAAGATATTGTTGAAATAAGAGACATTTCCACAAGGACAATCGTGATATCCCATAATCTCCGTCCCATGAGGTGCAAGATAAGGTGTTTTACGTGGATCTACATTATTCAGTTTCCAAACTTTCCAAACAATCAAATTATGAACAAAAGCCATGCCTTGTGACAGTTTGATTTGGGCGAGTTCTGGAGACAGGAACAGATTATTGTCAACTAAAATAGGTCCATGGTTCACCTCAAATGAAACTTCCACGACCCTGTTGTCATGCAAAAGATTTCTTGTCACTCTTGCACCTTGTGCCATCCAATCGAGCCAAATACCACCCTCTACACGATAAATATGATTGCCTGAGATCTCCACATCTACAGCAGCATGTATCTTAATTCCCGCCATTTCATATCCCCAGAACAAGTTCTGTGTACTAATATCATGCACGGTATTATTCTTTATCTTACTGAAAATAGCGCCCAAGCTACCTGCAATACCGGCTTGTCCACAATAAGCCACAGTGTTGTTACGTACCAGATGCCCTCCGATATGTTCTCTGTTCCAATTGTGCCGAAGTGCACGCTTCACACAATTGACATACCCTTCTTCTGATTCTGATTTATTATCCCATTCGTCTCCATACTTACCTAAAGTAATCCCCACACACTTGGAATGGGTGATTGTATTGTTTTCAATAACCCATCCTTTACTCCAGTGAGTCCCCAACAAGCCAATCTGTTCTGCTGTAGGAGGTGCCCAGGGGGTAGCAGCCTGACTCAGCTTAAATCCGTTAACCACAATATAATTCACATAAGGTCTTTCCGGATAAAAGACAGATTGCCTTACATTGATTTCAACCAGTTCCTGATTAGGATTCTTATCGCCAAAATTAGCGTACAGGCGAGTAGTGTCTTGCTCTACTTTGCAAAACCACAACAAACTATCGCCTTTATTCTGCAAAACATTGCTCAATGACGGATTCTCCATCAGGGCTATATCATTCAGATATATCTCTCCCGTATGACACCACTTGCCTCTCTCAAACCAATCACCATGTAAAGTTTCAGCATATGGATTGAACCCACCGAAAAATTTATTCGGTATTCCGACTTCCCAAGTCGTATCATTAACCTTCTTCCAACCTTTCATTACTTCCGAACCTTTTATCTCCACATTCTCCCCTTTGGCCGCCATAAAGACAATCGGTTTTTCTTCCGACTCTCCGCCCCGTGAAGGAGAAACCCTTTCACGATAGATACCTTCATGTACAATAACCGTATCTCCCGGCTCAGCCATATCGGCAGCAGCTTGTATCGTCTTCAAAGGATAGGCTAAACTACCGATTGATGCATCGTTTCCTGTCGAAGCGTTCACATGTATGCCATGACTCCGTTCCGCCTGCAATTCGACTACTATCAAAGAGTTGCCGGGCAACCCGAGTTTCATCATTTTACCCGTTGAAGGAACAAACGACTCTACCTTCACCTCTTCCGGATGTTGTAATGTATTAAAGCTCAAATCCGACTGTGGAGCAATCTTCATACCTTTCCTCACACGGAAAGATTTCTTTATCTGGCTAAAATCTATTTTACAAGGTTGAGTATTCTGACTAAAATTCAGTACGACCAATGTCAATTTGTCCCGTCTCTTATTCCATGCAGCCTGAATCACAATATCCTGATTCTCCTTTTCCTGCTCTATTATTTGAGGATACGCTATATCCAATGAATTCAAGAGAGCGAAAGCCACGCCCGGAGCATTCAGATAAGTACCTTCTTTAGGAGTATTTATCAGACATTCTCCCCAACCATCGGACAGGTTTGTATAATTGGCAGTAAAGAAACTCCCACCCATATTCTGATAGGCAATGTATTGCTCCACCATATTCATGGCAAATCCCCAACGGATGGAAGCATTAAAGAGAGTTTCTTCACCACCTGTGTCCTTCTGATTCAGTCCGTCGGTATTTCCTTCATTTCGGGTTACCGGAGCACGAAACTCCGTATGGCATAATTTGATGTCTGTACCATGCGCCTTGTTATATGCATCTAAAATTACGATATCAGCACGCATCTCTTCCGGAGTTCCTCCCCTGTTTGTAATTAAATCCACATAAGGTCCGACAATCTCCAACATTTCCTTAAACTTCTTATTAAACAACCAATAATTACCCACCGCTATTTTGATTGAAGGATCTTTTGCTTTCATCGCCTTTGCAAAATCTACACAACGATTGGCATACGTGACGGCATCGAACCGACGGTAAGGTTCATTCTCTAATTCCCAATATTTCACATTCAACGGTTTGGTACGACCATAGGCAATACGTTGTGCATTGGTAGGATTATTACAGAAATCAACCCAGTCTGCAGCACTGTATTCATTATTGAACATAACAGGTACACAAAAGAAGGGTTCCGCCCCCACTGCCTCACACAGATCCACCAATTCGAACGTACCTACATCGTTCAGCAATTCACATCCCCACCAAGTATCATAGCTGACCGGTCTTTCTTCACGTGGACCAATTCCCGAACGCCAGTCATAAAGCGAAGTGAAACATCCGCCCGGCATTCGCATGGTCCTAGGACGAAGTTCATTCTTAATACGTTCAACCGACTCACGTTTCCAACCTTTTATTACATCATCTGCCATCAATGACAGCAGATCTATCCCTACACAACCGCCTGCAGGTACTTCTATAGTATAAGTACACCAGCCTTCATACTCCGTCGCATCTAATGAAGAACTGTATAAGATAAATTGGTTTGTATTCACAGCCAGTTCAGTCTTTGACAACGGAGTATGGAAATCACCTTCTTTATAAATGGCAATAGTTACCGGGACACTCTCCTTTGAGTATTTCTCTTCGCTTAGGTAACCACCGGAGGAGAAAAGGCCTGAAACTGTATATCCTTTTCCCTTTTCAATATAAATGCGTTCCTGAACTAATAGAGTTGGAATTTGCTTTTTACGATTATCAATCTGCAAAAAATACTTTCCATGAGCCGATGGCCAATAATTATTGAAAATAAGAGGTAACTTCTCTTCTTTCCTTCCATCAGCAAGCAGATACCACTTTGGCTCTTCATAGCCGGAATGCCACCACTTGGCTTCTTTTACATCCCCCCGGTAACACGTGTACCAAGAGTTTGACTCACTTACAGGTTTCGTATTCTCGAAACTGCGGTTAAAGAGAAGTTCACCCCACAACAAGTCGCTTCTGCCAAACCCCATTTCAAAGAAACTACCCCATAAATAAGGACTCACAGGTGTACTTGTTTTATCTTTATCTATTATTTTAATTGTATTCTGTGCATGCAGATCCGCCAGAAGCAGACATATAAACAAAAAGCTTACTATCTTATTCATGATGTTTAGACACATAATAAAAAATTATCGATTCAACATTCTTATATTGATTACCTGCCTTCCTTCGATAGAAATATGTTCAGTCTTGAACTTACTTCCACTCACAATTAAAGTATCGGTGGACATGGCACGAATAGAATATTCTCCCTTTGAGTTTGTGACAACTTCTTCTTTCCCAACTTTGACAGTTACTTGAGGCAACAGGTTTGCTTGTACATCCCGTATGGTTCCCTTTACCACTACCGGTGTAGCTGTCATATTCTTTGTTGAAGACACTTTTTTCTCCTTGTCCCTCAAAGTAGGAATGTATTTCTCGGATGCACGCTCTACCGTTATCACTTTCTTAATGCGAATATCATCTGATGCACGGCCTATCTGTAACTCAAAAGCACCCGGTTCAACCACTTTTTTCATCTCCTTGTTGTAGAGGGCCAGTTCTGACACGGGAATCTTAATTATCACTTGCTTCGTTTCTCCTTTCTTAATAAGCACTTTCTCAAAACCCTTCAGTTCCTGAACAGGCATCACGACACTGGAAACCATATCACGCACGTAAACCTGCGGCACTTCCAGACCGTCGTAATCGCCTGTGTTGCGAATTGCTATCGTCACCTCAATCACATCTTCACAAGCGTAATCTTCTTTGGAGGTAGTGGCAGAAAGATATTCAAAGTCTGTATAGCTCAATCCGTGGCCGAATGCCCACAATGCTTTCGGCGAAGAGAACACATAATCTTTACCGGGTTTATTCTTACTGCCCGGTGAGCGGTAGAAGCCCTTATCTGTAGGCAAATAGTTATAATAACAAGGTAGATGTCCTACACTTTGCGGAAAAGAATAATTCAATTTTCCCGATGGATTAACCTTACCCAAAAGCATGTCTGCAAGGGCTAGTCCACCTTGTTCACCGGGATACCACTGTACTACAATCCCCGGTATATTTTCCTTTATCCAAGACATTGCAAAAGGCTTTCCGGATAATAGAACAACAATTACCGGTTTACCTGTAGCATGAATGGCCTCCACCAAATCTTCCTGTACACCTGTCAAGGTCAAGTCACTTAAATCAAAACCTTCCCCACAAGTAGCATTACTATAATCACGAGCCAAAGAAGCACTTGCCGAACCGACAACAACAATACAAACATCACTTTTCTTTGCCACATCCACCGCTTCTTTAAATCCCGAACGATCATCCGTAACCAAATCACATCCCTTGGCATAATTCAATGTCAACTGATTACCGACTCTTTCTTTCAGGGCTTCAAGTAATGTAACCCCGTCCTTATTGTCACGACTCCATGTATAATCCCCAAACTGTACCTGATCAGCATTAGGACCTATCACAGCTATGGATTTCAATTTATTCATTTGTAAGGGCAAGATATTGTTTTTGTTCTGTAGAAGAACGATTGATTCTTCAGCAATCTTACGAGCCAATGACACATGGGCAGGAGCATGCACTACTTTATCATAGTTCTTTTCCATTGGTAATGGGTATTCAAACAGTCCCATATTAAACTTGGCCGTTAAAATACGAGCCACTGCCTGGTCAATATACTTCACATCCAACATTCCGTTCTCCACCAATTGCTGAAGCTCAGCGTAACTATTGTCTGAAGCTTCGGCATCCAGTCCGGCCGTCAATGCCTGAATAGCGGCTTCTGCACTGTTTTGTGCCGTTTTATGAAAATAGTTCAGCATACCTATCGCTCCCCAATCGGAATAAACATATCCTTGAAAGTCCCACCGGTCACGTAAAAGTTCCGTCATCAGATAGTGGGAAGAAGAATTAGGTTCATTGTTCCAAGAATTATATGAGGACATCACCGCCCAAGGTTTGGCTTCTTTTACTACAGTTTCAAAAGTTTTCAAATAGATGGAAAGTAACTCCCGCTGTCCGCACAATACAGAAGCAAGATTCAATCCTCCCTGAGGAGCACCATGGGCACCGAAGTGCTTGATCATTGGTGATACTTGATTATCAAGATAACCTCTCACTTGCGATACCCCCATACGCGACACCAGAAAAGGATCTTCACCGAAACATTCTTCCACTCGTCCCCAGCGCAAATCACGGCAGACATCGATAACGGGAGTTAAAGATTGCGTGATGCCTTGTGCCGACAACTCTTTTGCTATGGCAGAAGTCATTTCGTAAGCCAGTATAGGATTAAATGTACTTCCCAATGCGATGGCTTGTGGAAAAATAGTAGATCCGTCGTGTACAGAGCCATGTAGAGATTCAGTCAACGTGAATACAGGGATACCCAACCGGGTCTTCTCGCGCATATATTTCTGTACTTCATTCATCAAGGTCAGACATTCCTTTCCGGGCAAGGTAATACCTTCTATGAACCCATAGTTCTGCCCACCAATCATTTTCTCCAGTTTTTCCTCATTCAGTTTTCCATTCTCCATGATTGAATAAGCATGAATATGGCGCATTTGAGCAATTTTTTCCTCTAATGTCATCCTGCTTAACAGATCCTGTACCCTTACCTCTACAGGTAGTGAAGCATTCTTATATTTAAAATTGGTTTGTGCATAAAGACGGACACAAAAGCATATTGCCATCAATGAAAGAAATATTAGTTTTTTCATGATACACCGATTTATTTATTATTGTTTTTGATTATAATCTTTTACCGCTTCATAAAACGCGCGAATATTATCCAATGGAATCTCAGGAGGTACATCGCAACCTGTAGATATCACGAAATTAGGATAAGCTGTGGTTCTTTGCAACAAAGTATAGGTTTGCCGATACACCTCCTCCGCAGTGGCTTGTTTGAAAATTCCAACCGGATCCAGATTACCCATAACCAACGCATTCGAAGGACATTCTTCCAGAGCAGCAAGCATATCTATTTTATTTCCAAAATGATATCCTTTAGCCCCCGTAGCAACCATAGCCTGAGTACATTGCCCCATATTACCGCAATTATGCAATATAACTGCAAAATGACTATCCTGGACCTCTTCGACGATTCGTTTGACAAATACAGAGGAATACTGCATACAATCTTCATTGGACAACAACCCTGCCGCCGGTTCTGCAATTATGACTCCGGCAGAACCGCAATCTTTGATGGCACGGCAATATTGGGTAATGAATCGAGTGCATTTATCCAATAACAGCAAAGCCGTTTCAGGCTCTGTGTAAATAGCCATCATTATTTCCGTCATGTCAAACAGGCGACCTGCAAGAGAATACGGTCCAATGCAACCTCCAAAAACCGGTTTATCCAATCCTTTCGCAGCTAAACGGTTTGCCTCCAAATATTGCGGAATACGAGCTATATCCAGTGTAGGAATTTTCAATCCGACGACCTCTTCATAATTACTCACCAAGCGCCCTATAACATTGGGTACTTCATTCTCACTAAACTGAATCTGTGCACCAAAAGCTTCCGCCTCTACCGTCAGGTCCATAATGACCGTACAAGCTGCCGACTGCGGATAGTTCATATTTAAAGCTTCAACTGCCTTAAAATGAACTTCACCATCGGTTACTGCATCCAGAACTCTTTTATTTAGCAGTTCAATGCCGGGATGGGTCATAATAGGTAATGCAACCTTTTTTATCCGACACTATTATATACTCTATCCATTCATCTACATTCATATCTTACATCATTTATTTAATCTATTTTTATAACAGTCTTTTTTCCCGCACAACTCACAACCGTATTTCTGCCTGGTCATCTGTCTACCGATTCCCACCACTCCACTCACCGATTTAATAGGGCACATTAATGAAGAGGCAGTCAGGCTGACTCCACAAGGCTGATTGGGAAGCAATGAAAAGAGAATCTGCTGATCAGAGACTTTCCATCCACAATAGCCGGGGCTATAAGGATAGCTTATTCCCAATCCTTTCGCCCCGAACTCCTTTTCTATTGCTTTGCACGCCTCCCTCACAGTAGCCTCAGCAATGGCCGAACCTAATGCATCCAGCAGGAACTCCTCAACAATCTGCCCTGATTTTTTGACAGTCTGTTGAAATCGTTCAAATTCCTCACCGGCTGTAGCCACAAACAGGGCACATAACTCCGCATTCTCCAGATAAGGAGTGATAATGCGTCCTGTCTGTAACCGGCATCCATTCAATATAATCCGAGATTTATCGGAAGCATCCAATGAAAAGACACGATATCCCCAACGAGGTTTACAAAATTGAGTCACTTCTCTTTCCAGAGCGGAGAACATGGTCAATACTTCACCTTCCATCTTGTAACCTTTACCCAGAGAAAAAACAAAGTCATCCCAGTCCAGACAAATGTCTTTCCATGAAAGCTCTTTATAGCGGAAATCCATATCAAGCCGCTCCTATCAGTTTCTTCGCCATTATCACCGCTGCATTAGCATTGCTTGTATATGCATCAGCCCCTATCGAGTGTGCAAAAGCCTCATTGATCGGAGCGCCCCCCACCATCACTTTTACTTTTCCATACAATCCTGCCGTCTTCAAGTCATCTACTACTACCTTCATATAATTCATAGTAGTAGTCAGCAGTGCAGACATACATATGATATCTGCATTGTATGTACGGGCAGCTTCTACAAACTTCTCACTGGAAACATCCACTCCCAAATTGACAACTTCAAATCCACAACCTTCGAACATAGAAGCCACAAGATTCTTGCCTATATCATGCAAGTCCCCTTTCACGGTTCCAATAACAATTTTACCGACATAGGCATCAGTCTCTCCCTGTAATAACGGTTTCAGAAGATCCAGTGCACCTTTCATGGCACGTGCACTCATCAGCAAATTAGGCACAAACACTTTTCCTGCCTCAAAGCGATTACCAATCTCTTCCATCGCCTTAATCATGTAATTAGTAATAATTTCGTTCGGAAGTACTCCTTCGGAGATTGCTTCATTGGTTACTGCAACGGCTCTGTCAAGTTTGCCATTTAAAATTGCATCGTATAAATCTGTTAAGTTCATGATCTTTTATTTTTATCAGTGGTTCATACAGTCTTTAAAGCATCAAGCATTGCTATTACATTCTCGACCGGCACATTAGCCTGAATATTATGTACTGAGTTAAATACAAAACCGCCATCCTTTCCCAAGATTTCGCATTGTCCGAGAACATGCCTGCGAATCTCATCCGGAGTACCGAAAGGCAACATCTTCTGAGTATCGACTCCACCTCCCCAAAAGGTAAGATGGCTTCCAAACTCCCTCTTCAACATTCCGGAATCCATATCCTTAGCATTAATCTGCACCGGATTGATAATGTCAAAACCGGCTTTAATCAGTCCCGGCAAAATAGGCACAATAGCACCACAGGAATGTTTGAAAACTTTCCAGGTAGTATGTTCATGAATCCAGTCGTTCATACGCCGATAATGAGGCAGCCAAAGCTCATTAAAAACCTCCACTGAGCAGAATTGCGACTCTTGAGAACCGAAGTCCGTACCACAGGTTAATACCACATCCACTTTATCACCCAATACCGCCCACAATTTCTCATAGTTTGCGATGGCGATGTCCGTCTGTCTTCTAAATATTTCGTGTAAGTATTCCTGACGCATCACAGTGGACATATACCACTCCACCACACTGCGGATACCCTTCGGTTCTTTTAGCCCCATACCGGGTACAAAAGCAACATCTCCCAATGCAGTGCCACCGAAACTGGCTACCACTGCCCTGCCGGTGGCAGATGCTTCATTCACTTTTTTCTTGTAGACATCCAATTCTTCATCGGTAATGGAGTTAAACTCTTCCAGATTGTCCATAGGATTCAGTTTATCTTCATCAATCGGCTGCTGTCTTTCGATGGCATTGATAAAGAAACAACCATTCGGCATAACTGCACTCGGAGGATAGTTTTTATCTCCTCCTGCATATACATAAACATCTCCTTCCTTATCCTGAGTCAAGTCGAGTTGTATCGGCACCAACACTTTCTGCCCCCACGGTGTGACTTGCTCATGCATGCATTCTGTGTCATGGTCAAAGATATCTCTTGTACCTCCTACTCCAATACAATCCACTCCCATTGCGTCGGCCAAATCCCTGTCCACCTCACCCAACATCTGGAAGGTATCGACAATCTTTACCGGTTTATAAGACAATCCGTAATGCTTGCGTAAAGCCTCCACTACCCGGCAGTGAATGCCGGTTACGGCTGTAGCTCCGAAGTCAACCGGAATACGATCACTACCCTGATGACTCAGAGCCTGTCTGACTCTATCTCTTGATGTACTCATAATATTCTTGATTTTAAATCTTGTTCAACAAAGTTATATTAAGTGTTTTTTGCGAGTTCACTTCCACTTCCTGCATTTCATATCCCTTCCTACTGAAAACCAATACACTTGCAGAAGTAGCTTCAATGGAATATTCACCTTTCCCATTGGTTATCACACTCCCTTTTCTGCCTTTCACAGACACTTTCACATCGTCCAATGTCTTAGCCTGTACATCACGTACCACTCCTTTTACAATCATCTTCTTGCCGGTCTTAACCGTTTGCGTTTCCTTAGAAGCTGCGGAAGAAACTCTTTCTGCCTTAGCGTCCACTTCTCCCACATGAATAGTCTTCTTGAAACAAATACTGTCAGAAGAAGTGCCGATCATAAAGTCAAAATCTCCCGGTTCTACCACATAGCGCATATTCATATCATACAACCCCAATTCACTCACAGGTACAGAGATTTCGGCAAGCGTACTTCCATAGGCAGGAACCGTAACCTTGGAAAAGCCTTTCAGTTGCTTCATCGGCATGACCACACTGCCGGCCAGGTCTCTCACATATACCTGTACAGTTGACTTACCCTCAATGGCACTCTTGTTTTTCACATTTACCTGAATACGTACGGTATCAGTCAATCCGTAATTTTCTTTGTCGAAGCAGAAGTCACTGTATTCAAAGTCGGAATAGCTCAGACCATAACCGAACGGCCACAAGGGTTCGGGAGTTGAGAACACATAGTCACGGCCCGGCTTGTTAATGGTACCCGGTGAACGATAGATACCCTTATCCGAAGGCAAACGATTGTAATGTATAGGTAAATGGCCGACACTCTGCGGTATGGAGTAGCAGAGGCTGCCCGAAGGATTGACTTTGCCAAACAACACATCGGCAATCACTTCCCCTTCTCTTTCGCCACCATACCATTGGAACAGGATAGCCGGAATATGTTCCTTTTCCCAGGTAATGGAGAAAGGGCGTCCGGTTACCAAAATCAAGACCACTGGTTTCCCGGTCGCATAAATCTCCTTCACCAAATCACCCTGCACACCGGTCAGATTCAAATCAGTCAGATCATACCCTTCACCACAAGTACAATTGCTATAATCGCGCGCCAATGAAGCACTGGCAGAGCCTACAAACAAAAATACCACATCCGACTTCTTGGCAGTAGCCACGGCATCTGCAAACCCCGACTTATCATCAGATACCAAATCACAACCTACAGCGTGATGAACAGCCAGTTTATTACCAACGAGATTCTGTATTCCCTGCAACGGGGTAATCCCATCCTTATTATTACGGCTCCAGGTATAGTCACCAAACTGCACCTGATTGGCATTAGGGCCGATAACAGCAACAGATTTCAGCTTCTTCATATCGAGCGGTAACAGATTTCCTTCATTTTTAACCATTACCACACTCTCTTCCGATATCCTACGAGACAAAGCAACATTCTCCTTTGTACGCACCTTTTTTTCGTATTCTTCGATAGGAAGTCCATAAGGGTTTTCAAACAGGCCTGCTTTGAACTTGGCATAAAGCACTCTGGAACAAGCTAAATCCACATATTTCACGTCCAATTCACCCAAACGTACCATAGCAGGTATATTGGCATAGCAATCACTTGAGGCTTCCAAGTCGGTACCTGCCATCAGTGCCATCTTAACCGCCTCATTAACATTGGAAGCTACTTTATGAAAACCATATAACATAGACACCGCCCCCCAATCGGAATAGGTATATCCTTTGAATCCCCATTCCGTACGTAATAAATCTGTCAACAGCCATTTCGATGCTGTATTGGGTATGCGGTTGGTAGAATTGTAGGCAGTCATTACAGAATTCACACCCGTTTGCTTAACGGCTACTTCATAAGGTTTTAGGAAAACCTCTCTCAAATCTCTTTCGTTGGCTTCGGTAGAAGCTAAATTCAATCCGGAAGTTGGCACCCCATGGGGACCGAATACCTTGAGCATAGGCGAAATTCCCCCGTCAATATATCCGTTTATCTCATGCACTCCCATCTGGGATACCAGGAATGGATCTTCACCGAAACTCTCTTCCACACGTCCCCAACGCAGTTCACGTATCACATCAATAGTAGGGGATAACACATGGTTCACACCCATTGCATTCAACTCACCCGAAATAGCTTTTGTCATCTGATAGGCCAAATCAGGATTAAAGGTACTCCCTAACGCTACAGCTTGTGGGAAAATAGTAGCCCCACCCTGCACGGCCCCATGAAGTGACTCAGAGATAGTAAAGATTGGAATACCCAAGCGGGTATTTTCGATACAGTGCTTTTGAATCTGATAGGTATAACGAGCCATCTCGATCCCCTCTAAAGTAAGTCCTTCGACAGCCCCCCAGCCCAATGTACCGATGATATTTTTCATCTTTTCCAAATTCAAAGTATGGTCATCATTCAGGATACTGCCTTCATGGATATGACGTAATTGGGCAACCTTTTCTTCTATGGTCATACGACTCAACAAGTCCTGCACTCTTACTTCTATCGGCTGTGAGGCATCTTTATATTTAGGGATGGGTTGCGCCGATAAACTGATGGTTAAAAACAGTAATACTGCTGTGAATATATAATTCTTCATTGATCGTTTGTTTAATTTAATAACTACTTAAAAAATCTCTAAACTACTACGGAACAGATACTGAGCTACCACGTAGTGGCTGTAGAGCCACTACGTAATAGTCAGCCAACCACTTCTATAAGTAGTTGTATCCTGAAAACCTAAAAATTTAATAAAATCGGAAAACGGAAGTTACCAATTCGGATTTTGAGTTAAGTTCGGATTCAGATCTCGTTCTTTTTGAGGTATTGGGAACAGATACCCTTTAGATGCATTAAAATAACGCGTTTCGATATAACGACGAGGAGTATTGTCAACATCCACAGTTTTGTCGTCCTTGCCAACTCCATCTTTACGCATATATGCACCATACATCTGCCCGGTTAATCCTACCCCTGTAACAATCGTATTCTTTTCAGCATCTTTCCAACGGATAAGATCCATATAACGAAGTCCTTCATTGGCTAACTCAATACGGCGTTCATTTTTCAATAACTCCATCAACTCGTCTTTTGAGTTATAATTTTCACGGTGTACTCTACCACAGGAACAACGATCACGTAATTGATCTATCAGATTGCATACTTCCTCTTTTGCACTTTCTCCTTTCGTTTGCAATAAAGCTTCTGCTTTCATCAATAACACATCCGCATAACGGAATACAATAATATCATTAGTGCAGTCCCACACGGAGTTCATGGCATAGACAGAGTAGTCAATGTATTTGTTCCACATATATCCGGTAGCCGAAGGCTGAGAGTAATTATACTGGTGTTCAGGTACGGTAGTAGGATCTTCCGGATCATATAACCGTTCTTTGACAGTACCAGTTTCTACATCCAGATATTTTATCTGTCCGGTAGGATATACAATAGACTGATAAAAACGCGGATCCCTACCTTCATAAGGTTTTTTCGGATCATAGGAAGAACCGGCTTCATGAATCAATCGTCCGTCTGCCATAGGATAAGCATCAACCAACGAACCTGAAGGCGTAACTCCCCGATAAGGATCCTCACCGGTGATGCCCTTTAACAGCATGATTCCATTACCACCGTGGGAAGTATAAATTTCTCCAACTCTTTTATCACAAACTACACTCAATATTACTTCACAACTATTTTCTGCAACACCTGAAAATAAATCTTCATAAGGTGTATCACCTTCCCTGTATAATTGATATTTACCCTCCAATAGTTTAACAGTTTCCAATACATTCGAATAGTCACCGTTATACAAATACATACGGGCAATCAAAAATCTGCAAGCATCTGCCGTAACTCTACCTTTCTCTTGTGAAAGCCCTTCCAGCATTACGGCAGCCTCTTTCAACTTGTTAATGGCATAATCCACTACTTCCGCTTTGGGAGTGCGAACGAGTTGTTTGCTTTCAGGAATAGCCAGTGTTTTAGTCACCAGAGGAACATCGCCAAAATAACTTGTCAAAACATAGTAATTATAGGCTAACATAAAGTAGGTTTCACCTATTATCTTATTTTTATCTTGCTCTGATATATCCTCAATCTTTTCAATACCCTCAAGTAAAAACCAACATTTACGGATAACTTCATAGCTGCCATTCCATCTATTAGTAGGTATCTCGCCACTTGTTGTATAAGAACCGTTTGCCACCTGTTGAGCACCTCCCCACCAATCCCATACCAGATAGGCATTATCAGACATAGCCTCATCAAAAAAGATGGCATCTTTAGGAAGTAGTGATGCATAAATATCTACTAACACCTTGTCTGCATCCTCTTTACTTTTCCAAAAGTTTTCATTTGTAACTGTATCCTGTGGAAAAGAATCCAGAAAATCATCACATGCCTGCATAGTAAAAGCCAAGCTCAAAACACAGGTCATATAAGCTATTTTATTCATATCTATAAATCATTTAAGGTTTAAAAATTAAGATTCACTCCCATTGAATAAACTGCTACATTAGGATAAAATCCTCTTGCACCAACTGGAGTTTCAGGGTCCCAAGTACGGTATTTGGTAGCCGTGAACAAATTCTCTCCCGAAGCATATACACGCAATTGGTTGAGTCCCTTTATTTTGAAAGAGTAACCGATCTGCAGGTTCTTTAAACGAATATAGGAAGCATCCTGTACCCAGTGAGACATGTAAGCGTAATTATAATCACTGGACAGAATACGTGGGAAATAAGCCCCCGGCTTAGGATCCTGCGGATTGAAAGACTCTTTATAATGTTCTTTGCGCGCTCCATTAATCCCCATTGGCTGAATAGCTTCCATTGTTACATATCCATCGGCTTTACCTACCCCTTGAAAAAAGCAAGAGAAATCGAAGCCTTTGTACTCAAATCCCAAATTCAATCCAAAAGTAAAACGAGGAATAGAATTTCCAATAACAGTTCTATCTTCATCATTAATTACACCTTCTCCCGTCCGGTCCTTAATAATAATATCACCCATCCCCCATTTAGGATTGTATTTCTGCATCATCGGAGCATATTTGTCATATAACTCTTGATTGTCACAAATACCTAAAGTCTCGAAACCAAAGATTGCATTCAACGGTTGCCCTTCTATCTTAGCTGTCAATTCGGTGGTTGAAGATTTATATCCTCTCAAATCAATCACTTTATTCTTTACATCAGACAGATTGAATCCTATATTGTATTTAAAATCTTTCCCTATGTTCGAACGCCAACTTACAGTCAAATCCCATCCTTTATTCTCCATTTTACCAGCGTTTTCCATAGCAGGTTTAATTCCCAATGCACCCGGAGCTTCCAAGTTTAACAAAATATCCGAAGTTGTCCGGCAGTACCAGTCAAAAGTGGTTTGCAGCCTGTTATCAAACAAAGCAAAATCAATACCGAAATCCAAATTACGAGAAGACTCCCAAGTAATTATTTCATTCCCCATCAAGGCCTCTTTATAACCGATAATAGGGGTACCTCCAAAAAGATAACTTCCACCATTACCGACATTCGAAATAAACTGATAATCATTGATTCGTTGATTACCGAGTTCTCCCCATGACGCTCTTAGTTTTAGATTCTGCACGTGTTTCTTCAAAGGTTCAAAGAAAGCTTCCTCAGATATACGCCAGCCAGCAGATACAGAAGGGAAGAATCCCCAACGATGTCCACGTGCAAACTTGGAAGAACCATCATAACGAGCAGTAAATTCAAACAGGTAACGATCAGCATATACATAGTTAGCACGTCCGAAAAGCGAAGCCAATGCAGAATAAGTGGAATTACCTTCTGCTGCTGCCGTAGTAGCATCCCCGGCATTGATTTCACCAAAATCATCATTTGGAAAATCCATTCGTGAGGCTTTCGTATAAGCCCACTTAAATGTTTCCAAAGAACCACCTGCCATTACCTTGAAATCATGTTTACCGATTGTTTTCTCATAAGAAGCTGTGACATTAGCAGTCAAGTTGCGGTATTGATCCCAACGGTCAGTTTGTTTATTACGGGAAACTTCTGTAAGTCCACTCTGTCCTGCAGGCTCAAAACTTCCGTAAGTAACTGTTTTATTAAATATTTTTTCTTTATATATATTTGATTCATACCCAAAAGTACCCCTGATATTAAGACCGTCCAAAATATTAATTTCAGGAGCAATCAACAATGTCATACAGTCATTGTTCTTTCTTCTCATCCCATAATCTCCGTTCACCATACGTACAGGATTGGAAGGTGCAGCATCATAAGAATAAGTACCATCTGAGAATTGAACAGGCAAATAAGGCAATGCACGCATCGTTCTACGATAAGCCTCAGCTGCTCCTGCTGCAGACTCTTCTTGAGTACTATTTAAATATGCCATATTCACATCCAACTTCAGCCAAGAAGTAAGTTTGGAGGTGGTATTAACACGAAGATTGTAACGTTCATAATCTGTAGAAGGAATAATACCCTGTTGATCGGAATAACCGGCTGAGATCATATAGGTTATCTTATCACTACCTCCGGATACAGTTAATTGATGATTATGTTGTGGGGCACCCGAACGGAGTAATTCGTCATACCAATCCGTATTACCTTCCAACTTGTCAGGATCACCACCTGCTTTCATCCGGTCTATTCGATCCTGAGGAAACAAAGAGGAACTTTTTCCTTCATTATATTGCATTTGATTATAAAGCTCGGCATACTGCCAAGAAGTTACCGACTCCGGTACCCTTGTCGCAAACTGGAAACCTACATTACCTGAATAGTTAAAAGTAAGTTTCCCTTCTTTACCCTTCTTTGTAGTAATCAAGATAACACCATTAGCAGCCCGTGAACCATAAATAGCAGCTGACGCAGCATCTTTCAACACAGACACTGATTCCACCTCACTCGGAATCACATCATTTAAGCTCATGGATACTCCATCCACCAAAACCAAAGGAGATGCATCCCCCCAAGTACCAATACCACGAACACGTACCGTACCTTGATTAGGTCCGGGTTGACCAGAATTCTGCGTGACAGTAACACCAGCAGCTTCACCTGTCAATGCAGAGGCAATAGAAGTAACCGGTTTATTGGCAAGTCTATCGGACTTTACAGTCTCAACGGCTCCTGTCAGGTTCACTTTCTTTTGTGTTCCATAGCCTACCACCACCACTTCTTCCAATGCCTTTGAATCTTCTACCAATACAATATTTACCGACGATTTATTCCCCACATTAATTACTTGTGTCTTATAGCCAATATAACTCACCTGTAACTTCGCATTATCATCAGGTAATTCCAACGAAAAATGCCCATTCATATCCGTAATAGTACCATTGGAAGCTCCCACTACAAAGACAGAAGCACCAATGACAGCTTCTTCCATATTATCCGTTACTTGTCCGGTCACTTTACGTTTGCCTCCAATGGTGTGCTGCCGGACAGCTTTATATACAGAAATACGCTTGCCGTTTACTTCATATTTGATACCCTTACCATCAAAAAGTATCCCCAAAATTTCGGCAACAGTCTTATTCTTGGCATCAATCGATACTTTCTCATTAGTATTTACATCATTGTTTCGAATCAGAAAAGAACAATCTGTTTTCTCCTCTATTTCTTTAAATACTTTACTTAACGGTACATTTTTTTGCTGAATAGTAATCCTAATCTCTTGTAAGGGTGAAGCAACACCTGAGAGAGGCAAAAGAAAAACAAAAAAGAAAAGCAAAATCTGTGTTCTTACCAACAAAAGATTAGCTCCGGAATGACAAAATAAATATGTCATTCCGCTATAAAAACATTTTTTTTTCATACATTTGTACTGATTTAAAGATTTTCTTAAAAGATAACTTAAATTCGGAATCGGAGGACATACCCCAATATGTATCTCCGATTTTTGTTTTTTTACGTACAGTTTTCCATAATATTCTTTTTGAAGGTTACTACTTGATTAACTTATCGGTAATAGTAATCACATTACCACTCCGACTCCAGCTATATTTATTGTCGACATCCATATAGTCCAGTATTTCTTCAACCGTAAGTTTAGGGCTAATACTTCCTGAGAAGACCTCTTTATCCAGATATTTACTGTGGATAACAATCCGCACATCATACTTACGCTCGATAGCTTTCATTATTTCAGGTACTGATGCATTGACAAAACTCAAACGACCGGTAGTCCATTGTGAAGTTTGTAAAGCATCTACATGATGATGGTTCATTTTACCGCTTCTCTTATCATACGTCAACTGTTCATCGGGGGCAAGAATCACATTGTCCCGGGTTTCGGAAGTGGAGAATACATTTACTTTTCCTTTTATCAGACTGACTTCTATTTCAGAATCTTCCGGATAAGAACGCACATTAAAAACCGTACCGAGTACTTTGACATTTATATCATCGGCATGAACAATAAAAGGTTTCTCCGGATTCTTTTGTACTTCAAAATATCCTTCACCTATCAAATAGACTTCCCGGTTCTTTTTACGGAGAAAAGCAGGATCATACTTCAACACGGAACCGGAATTCAGACAAACGACCGAACCATCCGGCAAAATCACTTTGGTCTGCGATCCTAAAGGTACTTCCATTTGACACAAAGCCATTTCCTGATTCGATTCGGCTACATCATTATATATATAATAACCTGCAATAGAAGTAGTAAGAATCAATAAAGCAATAGCAGCTACTTGCGAGAAAGTACTCCACAACGGTATCCTTTTCTTTTCCGATTTTTTCTTTATTCCTAATTTCACAGACAAAGCCTCATAGTCAGCTTGTTTTTCCTGTTCAAACTTACCGATAAACGATTTAGCCCGTGTCCGTGCCATTTCTTTATATCTCTGCTGATAAGAAATATCCGACTGCAGAAAATGAAGTAGCTTCCGTTCTCCATCCTCCGACAGTTTTCCTGCCAGAAAATCAAGCATCAATTCTTCAAAAGTATCAAGTTTCTTTTCCATCATTTCCATGTTCGTTTATATATAATACACATCTCGATATGGAAACATTTAGTCTTAAAGAAACTTTTTTTAAATAAATTGCAAGAAATTCTATAAACGACCTACTTTAGATTCTCCTATACCTACCCATTCTCCTACATAGGCATGTGGGAGATGATATTCCTTAGAGAGATGAGTAGGGTAATGCGTAAAACAAACAAGGGGAATAAAGAACTGACTCAAAGCCTTCCGTAAAGAAACAAAAGCAGTATGCCTGCAGTAGGGCCCAATTGAAGTTTAATATGATCCATCGCATTCTTGATATGAACACGCACCGTATTTACCGATATGGCCTGTTCATCAGCAATCTCCTGAGGAGACATACCTTCATACAAGTATTTTTCAAAAACTAGGCGACATTTTACGGATAGAGAGTCTATCACCGTGTTAACCTGACTTTTCAGTTCCTCTATCTCCAATAATTGCAACGGGTTATTATCATTTTTGCAGAATTCTTCCTGAAAAGCAATCAGTTCCTCCCGATACTCATCAAGCACACGTTCTCGTGTATGTAAAGTACGGATGTAATTCAAACAACGATTCTGTACACTTCGCAATAGGTAATTATGAATAGGGAAACTTAACTGACCTCTACTGCTCCAGATATTCATAAAAACATCATTAACGATTTCCTTTGCCTCATCCGGATCGAATACGTAAGTAGTAGCATAAGCGCATAAATAACTATAATAGCAATCATATAAAGCAGAAAAGGCACTTTCTTTTCCTTCATTTATATCATCTATTATTTGTTCGCTTATCCTAGTAGTAGTCATATTTTAAGGTATTGTGATACTTTAACTAAGAACAAAGTTAATATTTTCATATACCGCTAATCGCACTTTACATTTATTTAACACATATCAATATTTCATTAAATTAATGTTAGACAAAAAATATATGACTATCCGCATAATTCCCCAAACTATTAAGATAACAATTTAATCTCATTTATGCAAAGGGAATTATGCTAGAGAATACTAAACACAGTTGTTAACCTCCTCTAGACTTTCACCCCAAATATTGGGATACACTTAAATAGCTAGTATATTTATTTTGTAATAAAAAAGAAACAGATATGAATCCAATTAGCTTTAAGCTTTACAAAAGAGTTTTGTTTCTAGATGAAGAGAGTTGCAAAAAACACCTCAAAAAACAAAGAGAAAAACAAGGTATTATTTATTTAAAATGCGGGCGCGTTCATCATTATTGGAACAAGAACAGAAATAAATGACAGTGTAGAAAGAACTACACTAACCTCTGGTACTGTTATGCATGGAACTAAACTCCCTATAATGTACTGATACATTGCAATGCATTTTCTTACTTCTATGAAAAAGTCATTCTTAGCATTAGAAATGCAAAGATAATTGAGTCATAGTTGTTATCAACCAATTTAGGAGCTTATGCACAAGCTTCGCAATGTAATGAGACTAAGAAATGCTGGATACCAACTTTGTGGTTTTATCGAATTGAACGAAGGTTTCTTCTCCACACAAAGAGATGTTTAATATTCATTTGTGTTGGTTATCAGACAACGTTCAAACATATTAAAAAAAAAAATGATTATTTTTATCTACTTTTGTTTATCTTTGTCACACTGTTTAATTTTAAATCAAATTAGTTATGTGCAAAGAAAAAGAGTTTCCTATGAATTTTGTTCCAGTAAAAAGTATCCATTTATCTTTAGTTGAAGAAAAAGATAAGTTCTTCATTATTGATGAAGTTTCTTCTAAGGTTTTGATTACTTTTAATAATGAAATTAATGCCCAAAATGCTATGAAACAAATTACAGATAATTTATCCACCACAATTAATCATATATTGACTATTTCTCAACAAAATATCCAGATACTTGAATAAGATGAAACAAGAAGTGTTATTTATCATTCTCAATGAATATGCCGATTGGGAAAGTGCCTTTCTGGCAGCTTCTCTCCATTCCGGACTGATGCCGGGTAGTGAAATCAAGTATGTAGTCAAAACAGTAGCCCCCACTTTGGAGGCAGTCCGTTCCTTGGGTGGTTTCCGTACTCTGCCGGACTACAGTTTTGATACTATGCCCTCTGATTATGCCGGCTTGGTTTTGATAGGAGGTATGCAATGGCAATCTCCTGAAGCAGAACGTATATTTCCCATTGTACAGGATGCTTTCGAAAAAGGGAAAGTGATTGGTGGTATCTGTAACGCTGCTTCATTTTTATGTGCCCATGGCTTCCTGAATCATGTCAAACATACGGGAAACACTCTTGCCGTACTTAAACAGTGGGGTGGAGAGCGATATACCAACGAGGATGGTTACTTGGAAAAGCAGGCTGTCGGCGATAAGAACATAGTTACGGCAAATGGTACCGGTTATCTGGAATTCACCCGTGAGTTGCTATTAGCATTGAAAGCCGATACACAAGAAAAGATAGAGGCATTTTATGATTTCAGTAAAAATGGACTTGTGAGATAACTACATATTCATCAAGCATATGGGACAACATAAATTATCCGATGATTCTCTTTTGGCTATAGAAGGAAATTTCATGGAACCCCGTATGTCTAACTGGAAAAGAGGAGAAGAAAATATTCTCTTTACGATCCCCTAACAATGATGTGACATGTGATGACAATGAAACCCGTAATCATAAGAGATCAGGTCAATGAAGCAACCAAAAACTAATCCGGACAGCCTAATCGAGAATTATCTTCCGGCAGATTATTATGCGACTCTTTTTCAAAAGAGTCGCATAACAAGAACGTCATCTCCATTGACGAGTTCGCAGATATAGCTTTTAACCAACTTCCCTCTTGGATTATCCTGCTTCTAATAGTAAGAAATAGTTTGATTAAACCCTTCGGACTCGATACAAACAGACGAGTCACGGATATAAAGTGTGAAAAAAGTCAACATGAAATAATCTTTGGCATGTCCGATAAGCACCTGACTTTTTACGTATCCCTTTGGTGTAAGGATAGAGTAGAAAAAGAGGTAAACGTGCATCTTCCTAAAAAGAAAAGCATCCCGGAATTACGTAATTAAACAGACTTTTTTATTGCTCCGAAATCTTTCTTACTATCGGTTTATCCGCTTCCGCCCAGTCCAATATTGCCATCTCTCGTGTAGAAAGCCATTGTGCAGCAATATGTTCTTTCAATACATATCTTTGCCCGACAGGATGGCAAAGAAAAGCATGCATCGTGATCTCAAAATCGGGATAGGTATGATGGACGGTCAAAAGTTTCTCTCCCACTTCAATAACGTAATCCATTTCCTCCATGATTTCCCTTTGAAGCGCCTCCTGCAAAGATTCACCTTCCTCCACTTTTCCACCCGGAAATTCATATCTGAAAGAAGTATATGAAAATTTAGTTTGCCCCCGTTGTACACAAAGATATTTCTCACCTAATCGAATAACGGCTGCTACAACTTCTATACTTTTCATAATGACTATGATATTGGGATTAAAAATAATAGAGGCAAAAGTAATAAAAGAATGCGGGAAAGAAAGAAATAAAGATATATTTATAATGCACAGTACATTTTTGTAAGACACATTTGTTGCTACAAAAAATTTTACGTAAATTTGTATGGTAACAATATGATCATTATGGATTTTGAAAAAATCACCAAAGAAGCTGTAGTACAAGCTTTACTAGAAATCAAGAAAAATGGCATCCCTAAAAATGCGCACTCTTCTACTTATGATATTTTATACAAAGGTAAGAGATATCCACCTAAACTAGTGATGGAATATGCTTATCAACATTCTACTGGAAAACAAATAACCAGAAATGATTTTGAAGGAGGAGAAAAGACACCATGTTTTAATAGATTGAAAGAATTAGGATTTACTATAGTTCATAAAGAGAAAAATCCTAACTTTTATGAGACACTAACTAAATTCCTTGAACAAACTAAGACAAAAAGTCAAAAATATAAAGACTATCCCAAAGAGTTTTTGGGACTGAATATTAGTGTTAGTTTTGGTATAGGTGGCCCTTCAAAGACTCCATGGATTTCTTTCTTGTACGATGGACAAAAGACTCAACATGGTATATACCCTGTATACTTATATTACAAAGAATATAATACACTGTTTTTAGCGTATGGTGTAAGTGAAACCACTCCACCCAATATAGAGTGGAAGTTTAATACTAGTCCTGAAACAATTTTTGATTTTTTTAAACGGAAAGGAATAAAACCTAAACGATATGGAAATTCATATGTATTTAAGGATTATGATATTAACAACTTAAATCCTTCTACAATCAATAAAGATTTATTTGAAATCATCGAAAATTATAAGAATTTAATGGCTTCATATACAGAAATATCAACTAATACTAATAAAATGCAAAGTCCCAGTATTAACATAGATTATCAGTCTATACCAGCTAATCTAAGACAATTTGTCACTGCTATTAAATCGAAACCATTCATACTGTTAGCTGGCATTTCTGGTACAGGAAAATCACGTATAGTCCGACAATTAGCTTATGCCACTGGTGGAGAAAACCCAGAAAAAGTTCAAAAGCCATATAATTACGAAATGATATCTGTACATCCAAACTGGCACGACTCTACAGAATTGTTAGGATATGTAACTCGGGTTTCCGGAAATCCGGAGTATATAGTAACTGATTTTCTGAAATTTATAGCTAAAGCTTGGTTCTACGAAGGAATCCCATTCTTCCTTTGCTTGGATGAAATGAACCTAGCACCCGTAGAACAATATTTTGCAGAGTACCTTAGTGTTGTCGAGAGCCGAAAATTGAGAAATAATAAAATAGTTACAGACCCGATAGTACCTCCATTGACAACTTGGGATAAAGCAGATCAGAAAACACTTGTTTCTGATCAAATACTTAAAGAATTATTTCATGAATTTTGGAATAATGAAGGTTGGAATAACTCTACAATAGCTGCCCGAATTGAAGAATTAAAAGAACAATTCAAAAATACAGGTATTTCTATTCCTCAGAATCTGATTGTAATGGGAACTGTGAACATGGATGAAACAACTTATAGTTTTAGTCGTAAGGTACTGGACCGTGCAATGACCATTGAGATGAATCATGTAGATTTAAATAGTGGTCTCAGCAAAGCACAAGATAATATTACTCCTATCACGGCTAAAGCACTTTTACCTGAAGTAGTTGAGGGATATGATGTTTATGAACAAAACCCAGAAATATGTAAATCTATTATCAAATATCTACAACAAGTTAATGAGAAGTTAGAAGATAGTCCATTCAAAATTGCCTATCGCACACGCAATGAATTTCTTATCTATGTGTTAGCTAATTTACCATATCAAGGTAAAGAGACTCAGGAACAGTGTATCACTCGTGCACTCGACGAAATAACCTGTATGAAAATACTGAGTCGTATCGAAGGAGACAAAAACAAAGTAGGTACAGTATTAGATGACTTATATACCATTATACAAAAGAGAATTGAAACAAGTGGTATTAATTCAGAAAAATCAATCTCTCTTGATAAAATTCGAAGAATGAAAAAGAAATTGGAAACGGCCTATTATTGCGACTTTTGGAACTAATCACTAACGAAAAATTATGGAGGCGCTGCTCACACTGAACCATCCAGACTATAAATTAATGGTCTATTGTCCTTCTTATGATAAAATATTTAAGAAGGCGCAAACTTGCATGCGTGTAAAGCAGAATGATGAAACTCTTTATTCTATTTATACGTGGGATAAAAATGCATTCACTCAAATTAATGGAGAGCAATTAATAGAAGGTAAAAGGCACCCTTCTATCTTTTTTGAAAATACAGATTATCAATTCTGGATCAATTTTAAAAGAATAGATATAGAAGATGCTTGGATCAATACTCCTTTGAGAAACATTCAAGATAATTTTATGTTCAATCAAGAAAATCAGATACTCTTTGGACATCTTAACTATGGAAACGATATCGGTAGAGCAGAATTTAATATTGATTATAAACTGAAAAATGGAGAAATAAGGCATTCAAAACTTGGTTACGATGTACTTTCAATAAAATTAGATTATCATAAAGACTTAAAGAAGATTGTAGACGATATTGAGAAAGAATATCGAATGCTTTCTATTGACTTTCTGCGAAAAACATACCACACTTTTGATGTAGATGTAGTAGGAGAAACACCAGATATTATCTGGTGGAATCTATTTAAAGACATTCAAACAAACTTTATACAAGCTGTAAAAACCATTGTGGACTGTCCCCGTAACCGGCTAGTACAAAAAGAGACCTATCTTCGGGCTGACAAACTAAAACGATTAACTCCACAATTGGAAATACAATTAACAGAACATCGTAAAAATCCAGCGCATTTATACCGTACCGAGCACCCTATTGCCTGCGTAGATACAATGGAGAATCGTTTTTTGAAGTACTGTATTATCTTCATTGCCGAAAAATTCTCAGATTTAAAATGCAGAATTATTAATAGTTACAAGCAATTGACAGAGAAATATATTATCAATCTGAATCAGCAACAGGAGGAATTACAACGATTGGTTCACCACCCATTCTTCAGAACAGTAGGTGAATTTCGAGGATTCACACAAGAATCTTTGATATTAAAACAAGCCACTGGATATTCGGAAATTTATCATGATTGGATCATACTTAGTTGTGGATATGATCTAAAAGAAGGCGCTAATAGTCTAGAGCTAAAAGATATAGCTAAATTATACGAAATATGGTGCTTCATCGAACTCAAGAATATTATTAAAGAATTATTAGGAAACGAAGTCGAAACAAATTATTCTAAACGACCAGAAAAAAAATTTATTACCCAGTTGGGAAAAGGAAAATTATCTAAGGTCATCTTCTCTAAACACAACATTGAGCTGGCAAAAATTTGCTATAATCCTAAAAGTTACGTTGGAGAAGAACAACTATCCACAATAATTCCGTGTACAACTTCATATACTGTCTCACAACAGCCAGACATTATCTTACAACTAACAAGACGCGATATCAAACAAGGTATAAAACTAACCTATTTATTTGACGCAAAATACAGAATAGGAGATACTCAAGATAATGTAGACACTCCACCTGACGATGCTATCAATCAAATGCACCGCTATCGAGATGCAATATACTACATAGATCAAGATACTAAACAGCTAAAGAAAGAGGTTATTGGTGGTTATATCTTATTTCCCGGAAATGGTGAAGACAGCGCTGTCGAAGAGATGAATTTCTATAAATCTATTGGAAAAGTTAACATCGGCGCTTTCCCCCTACGTCCACAGGATAATGAAAGCAAAGAGCTGCTTAGAGGTTTTCTTAAAAGATTGATTTGGGAATGTCCAACCTATCAGATTTTAGAACAAACTTTTACTCACAAAGAAACAATGCTAACTTTCAATCAACCTGGAAGTGTATTATTAGTTCCCATTGCAAAAAGCCGCTCCTATTTCAAAGATTTTAATGAACGTAGTAAAGTGATTCATTATTATTTTGGCAAAATCAAAATGGGAGGTGTATACGAACATTTAAATTTCCAGAAATATGATTACTTTATTCCGGTAATTGAAGGAAAAATCAGGGATGTCTATCGCATTGAATATGCATCAGTTAGACATAGGAACGACATTCCAGGAATAGAACCAAAAGAAAATGTGGATCTTTCTGACTTCAGAATTTACATGAAACTTACTTCTCCCTCTTATTTAACTGGTGCAAAACGATTAATTCCTATTCGGCATTCGAGGATTGATTATAAATGTTTCTTTAAAGAATATAATTCAATAACGGAAGTGATAAATCTTATAACTGAATAGATATCGTTAAATACCAATAATATACCGCTATACCTACTTGCAATCCCTCAATCACCGGTATTCCATACTTGAATTTAAAATACCATGTCTTATGCCGAAAGATATACATCCCCACCCGTGCACCTAACGAACCTACTACGGCTATTCCCTGCAGACGGACTTCAGGAGTACGCCATCGTTTCCGGGATGCATGCCGTTTATCAATACCATACATAACGAAAACAACGATATTCACAACTACTAAATATAAAATAAGTAACTTCAACAGTCAGCCTTTTTGCAATTCTCCTGCAAAGATACATATTTTTAATCAGGCCAGATTTGCCGGCCGGAAGATTCTCCGTATCTTTGCCACATGGCAGAGAGAAACGAATTACATAAAAGGAACAGGCATAACGGACAGTACGATTTTTCAAGACTGACGGAGGAATACCCACCGTTAAAAAAGTTCATCGTACTGAACGCTTATGGAACAACAAGCATCGATTTCTTTAATCCCCGGGCAGTAAAGGCACTCAACAAAGCCCTCTTGATAAGTTACTACGGCATACGATACTGGGATATTCCCAAGAATTATCTGTGCCCACCCATTCCCGGGAGAGCAGATTATATCCATTACATAGCAGATTTGATTCAGCCGGATATATCCGATGAATCGACAGGGTTGAAAACAGCTGTCCCAAACACCCGTCAATACAGGTGCCTGGATATCGGTGTAGGTGCCAACTGCATCTACCCCATTATCGGTCAAACGGAATATGGATGGACTTTCGTCGGTTCCGATATCGATCCGGTTTCCATTGACAATGCACGAAAGATCGTAACTTGTAATCCGGCATTGGCTCACAAAATAGAACTTCGGCTACAACGGGATAGCCGGAAAATATTTGAAGGAATCATTGCTCCGAATGAATATTTCGACGTAACTCTCTGTAATCCTCCCTTCCACAGTTCCAAAGAAGAAGCAGAAGACGGTACGCTACGCAAACTCAGCAGCCTGAAAGGTAAGAAAGTAACCAAAGCCCAGCTCAACTTCGGAGGCAATGCCAACGAACTCTGGTGTGAGGGCGGTGAATTTCGATTTCTGCTGACTATGATCGAAGAAAGTCGCAACTACCGGAAAAATTGCGGATGGTTCACCAGTCTGGTATCAAAAGAAAAGAACCTGGGTAAACTGACCGCCAAGCTGAAATCGACCGATATAGCCGAACATAGAATCATTGAGATGCACCAAGGTACTAAAACCAGCCGGATCCTGGCATGGAGATTTTGAGAAAGATAGGGTTATCAAATCAGCAAGTATCGACTCAAATCCTTTAGGGAGACGATCTTCACAAGAGAGCGACTGCCATCTAAAGATATCATTGACATTGAGCTGTCTACCAAAACAAACAAGCAAGTTCCGGAAAGCATGTTTTAACATAGTATTAAAACTTGTTTTCTATAAACAAAAGATTTGTTCTTTGACTGTAGAAAACTAATTCTTTATTTATAAACCATCAAAACCATATATTCAGAATTAACATTGTTAACAGGAAAACAATACACCATTATGAACCTATTAATCATCAGTAACGCCGATAGCTGCCGCAGCCGAATCGCACAAGCACTTCTTTCTTCGTTCGGAAAAGGCATGAAAGTATATTCTGCAGGGACAATGCCCGCAGCAGAGATTCATCCGTTGGTCCTGAAACTAATAAAGGAAACAGATATCGAACCGAACACACAACCTCCCCACTCCATCCGTGAATACACCAACGAAAACTGGGACCATATCATCGTACTTTCCGGTACGGCCGATGATATACGCAATCTCTTCCGGAAGGAGGTAAAACACTGGTATCATCTTCCCTTTGAAGACTTGTTCTCCACAGCGGCACCAAGCGAAGCGGAACTGTGGGATCGCCTGATACGCCTGAAAGAAGATATACAAAGAAAAATGTACGAACTATACCGGGACGATCTGAGAGAGCAATTACTACCGCGCTGTAGCTGCGGAGCCAATGACTTTTGCAGATGTGAGTGAGGGAATTATTCCCTCACTTCCTGCTTTATCAACCGTGTCACACTTGTGATGTTCCGCTTATCCTTGTTCAGAATATAAGTATATTTATAATCGCTTGCCCGATAAGAGGTAGGCGAACTATTCACCAGGATAATATTCCGGTTATTGGCAAAGTCCAGAATCCCCTTAATATTATTAGGGTGAAGTTTTCCGATTTCATCCATCATACAGTGCAACTTAAAGTCGTTGAACTGATGCGATGCTTTCTCCTTAAACACATTTAGTAACATGATATTAATCATGGCCTTCACCAGGATATCCGTTCCATCGGAACCCACGTTTGCCAGTTTCTCCACCCATCCGCTATCGTTGTCGTTCTCCACAATACGGAACTGGAGTTCGAAGGTATCGGAAAGGGTAAGTTCTTTTTCTTTATTCAATGCCAGTTCTTTCACCAATGACTGCAATAAACTTACCGCCTGCCGATTCCGTTCTACAAAATCCTCTTGTCCGAACAGGCTGAACATGCCCGGGCCACCCGGCTGATTCCGGTCGCAGAACTCTTTGATCGTGACAAAATGTTGCATGATACGATTACCGCTCGGCACAATCTGCAAGGCTATACTCTTGATAACTCCGGCAAAATTGCGTTCCACAAAGTCACTGTTGATATCGCTTATGGTCTTACGAATCAGTCCCTCTTTTGAAAGCATGTCCGTCGTTTCTTTTCCAATCCGATGAATCAAGTCGGTGTATGCCTCGTTTGAACGACGTTCAAAATCAATAATCTTATCATTATCAATAAATTCTTTCAGATCGGCGGCAAAAGTCATAAACTCTTCCCGCTTCGTAAGCCGCGTACGGAAATTGAACGTATTCTGCTCGGAAAAATTACCGGAAAACCGACCGACGGCCTCCCTGAAATCTTTTTCCTGTTCAATCTGCCGGTAATGGTTTTGAGTCAGTTCCTCAATCACCTTCTTACAGCGCTTGGCATTCTCTGTTTCCACCCCCGTTTGTAACACAGGCGGACAGATATTGAGCGTTTTGAAGTTCTCCGTCTCCCGAATATCCTCGTCCAAATGTTTCAGGCGGGTGTTTGTCTCAGCCAGCTGCTTGTTCAGTCCCGTCACTTTCAGATTCAATTCTTCCTCTTTCAAACGGAACTTTTCTTTCTCGCCTTCCAGTTCTTTCTCGGCCAACTGCTTTTCGTTTCTGAATTCGTCCATCCGGTCAAAGAATTCTCTCTTGTCCTTCTCGTAATCGTAGACCAGGCGACGATGTTGGTCAATAAACACCAGCTCCTGTTCCGTACGGGCCACTTCATTACGCAAAGCAGTGATACGCTCCGTATCCACTCCTTTCCCGGAGAGTTCGTGCAGCAAGTCTTTGTCCATGGTTGCCAGCAGTTCATCGGTTTTCTGCTTTTCGGAAGCAATGGACAGGTGAATTTCTTCTTGTTTGTTACGGATCAGGGCATCCTCTTCTTGCATTCTCTGGTTACGTTCCTTCTCCTTTTGACGTACACGAGTTTCGAGCAGATGATTGAACTGTTCCAATTCCGCCACTGTCCCCTGCAGGCTACGGGTAGCCTCGGCCAACTGTTTATCCAATTGTTCCAGCAGGACACGCTTCTCCTCCCCTGCCTTCTGTTCCCACCTGATTTCATCCGCTTTCAGGAACCGGATACGCTTATCGTTCTGCTCCATACAATAAGTGGATTGAGCCACATCCTCCTTACAGGTACTAAGCGTGGCCTGATGTCTTTTCCGAATCAAGGCCAGTTCCTTTTCTTTTTCCTCTCCCAACTTCTCAAGCTGCTGTTGCCACTCTGATACTTCCTTACCGGCTATTTCCTGATCCGCCGCATACTCTTGTACACTTTTCACCTCCTTACGGATAGCCGAGAGGTCGAGTTTAATGCCATAGAAAGAGTCTTGACCGGCATCCGGAACAGACTGAGGCTTCAGTTCCTTGCTGAACAAAACCTGTTTCTCGTCCACGACCTTGCCAATGGTATCTTCCCACCCCTGACAGTTCTGACTCAGCCATTCATAGAATGAACCCTGACGGTTGTCGAGCAAACGGTCTATCTCCGCTACCCTCTCTTTAGCAAGTGTAATCTGCTGTTCGATATCCTTTTGGCGGGCAGTGAACTGCTGCTCACAGGCAGTCTGATCCAATTCCCACCGGCGGCGCACCAGCTCCATCTGTTGTTCAGCTTCTTTCTGCTTCAGCCTATGCTCATGGTTCTCCTTTTCCAGTGCGGCACGCTCCGTCCGGCAGGCTTGCAACTCCTCTTCATAAAGAGTCCGGTGCAAACACTTCTCCCGTTCCATTTTCAACTGATAGATGCCTTCCTTTTTCTTTTCTGTCTGCTCACGCAGAAGGGTCAGTTTCCCAACTTCCTGTTCCCTTACCTCTTTCAATATTTTATCGAACTCCTTACGTATGGCTTCCTTACGCTCGATGGCACGCAGATGGAGGGTATTCAACTCGGCGTTTTTCCCGTTACGGAAACGCTCAAAGGCACTGGCCGCCTGTTCTTTCAGCAGTTTATACTGGCTGTTGATGTCGTCAAAGCGTGCAGTCAGCATGGTCAGCTGCTCTTCCAGCATTTGCTTGTGAAGCACAGCTTCGGACTCCGCATTCACCCGTTCCCGTACATGATGAATATCCTGCGATTCGTACCGTTCTTTTCGCTCCCGTGCTGTTTTCAGATTTTCGTTCTGCACTTTGACCACTCCCAACAATCGGTCACGCTCACTCTGAAATTTCCCGGAAAGTTCTTCCAACTGGCGTTTCTCCTTTGCCACTTCTTTCAACAGCTCTTCTTTCTGTTTTTGCAGAGAAGGGAGTACTTCCCGCGCTGTCCGAAAAGCGTAATTCAATTCTCCGGCCAATGTACGGGCCTGTTGCTCCAGATAATGCATTTCCCGATAAAGTTCAATCACCCGGTCGGCTTGCCTGCGGACAGTTACCTCACCGTTCTTATTTTTCCGAAACCACTTACTGATGTCGGTCACTTCTTCATCGAACCGGCGCAGATGATGGGCATACTGCCCCAGATCGATACGCACATCTTCTTCGTTCAGAGACATGATAATGGTTTGCTTGATAAACTCTGCATCAAGTTTTGAGTTCAGAAAAACATTCTGAATCGTCCGAGGTATATTCTGGTACTGCCGGCTTTCGGTAATAGCAAACTTCCGAAACTCCGGAGGAAGCCCCCGGCCATTACCGAAAATAATGTCTCGATACTCCTCATACGTCTCTATACGACGGCTCTTATAGACAAAACTGCCAAGCGCATCACGTATCTGATCCCACTCTTCGTATGCTTTTCCCTCGGGTGAAATGAAATATTCTTTCTTATAGCCCGTGCCCAGAAAGCGGAAGCAGACCCTTCCCTGCGAACGGAAAGCCAATACGCAATACGAAGCATCATCCACCACCACTTCATAAATAATGTATGAATTGACGTACGGAAAATAGTATTCATCAAAACTCTTTTTCTCTTTTGAAATGCCCAGCTTTGTCTTATCGGCATTGTAAAAGAAGAGTAATGCACGCAACGCCGTACTTTTCCCCACTCCCTGTGTACCGATAAAATGAACATTGCCGTCTATCTGTATTTCGGCATATTGGATACGGGCACTATTGATAAAAATAATCTTATTCAGGTATCTCATTCTGTATCTCTTCTGGTATGTTAATGCAAGCGACCAACTCTTCCAGATAGCCGAAAGCCGCCACTACCTTATAGGTGGAAGTAATCTCATTTTCCAGTTCAATAAAGCCGTCACGTTTCAGGTCGTTTACTATTTTGTCAATCATCTCTTCATGCTTTTCCCGTCCGGTAAGCTTTTTCAGGCCGGTAAGCTTCTCTTTCAACTCTAAGTCGGTTCCCACTTTCACAACCATATCGGCCGGCTGAAAACGGAATCCGGATGAAAAGGCCGCGTCATAAGTCTTGATAAAGTCGAGTACATCAATCCAACGGACAGCAATCTCCAACTTACGTTCCAAGTCGACTTTATTCTCGCGACGGGAAAAATAATAGTATTCGTTTCCGCTTTCGAGCACGAAGTTGATGGCGGCAAAGAAGTCGTACAACTCCGACTGGTTGTCTTCAATCACCGTATAAAGTTGCCGGATGTTGGGATTGGTACTATCGGAAGAGATAAATCCTCCTTTACTCAATATTTCAAATATCTCAGCAGTTTGTTTAATCATTACTGTAATGGTTTTAAATTCATTTCACCACAGATTACACGGATTCTCACAGAATTCCATTGAGAATTCAGACCAAAGTATCTGTAAGAATCGGTATTACCCGGTGGTGAATCTTATTTATTCCTAAACTATTTCTCCCGTCCTTTCCGGATAAATCAACGCATATTCCACACCATCCATCCTGCCATACTCGTCGGTGATGCGGAGTTCTTCGTAAAACTGGGATACGATCTGGCAATAGAATGTGATTCTTTCATCAAAAGACACCTCTTGTGTGAAAGGGTAAGCGGCAACAAACGAAAACAAGTCTCCACCAGCCTGCATAAACCGCTTCTTCACTTCTTCCAGGTTGATGTAAGCCTCTTCGGATATATGGGTCTCAAGTGACTCCTCAGCGATGCTGTCGGCCACATTACGGGCCAGTATGGCTCGCTTGCCGACTGTGGCTATCACCTTACGGATACTCTCTAACACTTCATCGTCGTTACGGAGATATTCGACAGAGAGACGCAACGGATATGCCGGTGCAGGCTCAAACCAGACACTGTCTTTCTGCATCAGCACCCGGCAGATATCGGTCCGTTCTTCCAGTTCGAACTGATCTTTGAGATATTTCAGCTGACGGATTTTGACCCGTATCTTATTCTGATACTCTATCCGGTTCAGGTAGCTGATGATTTGCTTCTGTATCTCGATCAGGTTATGGAAACATTCATTGAGTTGTATCCGTACGTTAGCCACCACCAAAACCAGTTCATCATCCGGAACCCGGCGAAAGAAACGGTCTTCTTCGGTGACAAGGAGTTCTTCACTCACTCGTATCAGTGCCTTGATATCCCGCCGTTTTTCATCCAGGCGGACCAGTTTCTTTTTCTTGATCTGATAGTTCGGTTCATTCTTGAATGTGCTGTCGATGTTGCGCTTCAGGTCGATGACATTACGCAAGGTAGTCAAGGCAATGTTACGCAATATACGCTTAATGGTACGCAGGTAAGTGGTCTTCCTTTTCTCATGGTTTTCTTGCTGATAATAAGAGATGGTATCTTTGAGATAGCTGATATGCTCGTTAACAAACGAAGTATTGATCTCCTCGTTTACCTCGAGCACCTGCTCGAAAAAGTGCAGGTAGATATCCTCCATTTCGAGAAACGAACCATTCTCACGAAGCACTCCGTGGTCGATCAGGCTCTGTATACGTTGCAGTTTGTATTCAGTCAGTTCCAGTGCATACTCCCGCCGGAAGGATTGCTGTTTCCGTTTGCCGAACATCTGTTTCAACAAAAGTTGTTCGCGGCTCATCATTTTCAGCAACTCGTCAATAGAGTGAAATGTAGTCATGTATAACGGCTATAAACTTTTTCGGGGTTCCTTATCTTGTCAGTTTTCTCTTCATTCCTCCGGCCACTTCTTCTTTGAGAAAAGTCATCAACGGCTTTCCCACAACAATAAACGTAACGGCCACCAGAATCATCAGAATACCCAGCATCAGCCTGGGCGTCAGCCGCTCACCAAAAATCATGACACCAAAGAAGAGAGCCGTCACCGGTTCGAGTGCTCCCAAGATAGCGGTCGACGTGGAGCCAATGGTGTGAATGGACACAGCGGTACATACCAGTGAAATCACGGTAGGCAGGAAAGCCATTGCCAGAATATTACCCCAGGCAGGAAGTGAAGGCACAGCTTGCAAGTCCGAACAAAAATTCAAACGGACTATATAAATGGAAAGACCGAACAGCAGGGCATAAAAGGTCAACTTGGCCGTTGACATCAACTTCAGGGTGGAATGATTGACACCGACTATATAGACCGCATAAGACAGCGAAGAAAGAATGACCAGCAACATCCCTACCAGACTTAGCGTCTCACCCCCTTCTCCTTTGTAAAGCAGTCCGATGCCGGAAAGGGCCAACAGAATACAGAACACGGTCAGTAACGATACTTTCTCGTGGAAAAACAAGAACATGATAAGCGCCACCATCACCGGATAGACAAACAGAATGGTGGAAGCAATGCCGGCATCCATGTGCTTATAACTCAGAAACAACAACAATGAGGAAGCAGAAAAGAGCAGTCCGCCTACAATCAGCGGCAGAACCTCGTTCTTTTTCAGAGCGAACGATTGTCCTTGTACTTTCATCAGAATGCCTAGAATGAGCACGGCAAACCCGTAGCGGTAGAACAAGACAGAGTCCACTGACATTCCCTCTTTATAAAGCGGCAGTGTAAACAACGGATTCATGCCATAAGTGGCGGCAGCCACAGCCCCGCACACAAATCCTTTAGCCTTACTATTAATATTCATTATTATATTCATTTTTTCGGGGTGCAAAGATACGGTTTTTTAGAGATCTTGGTTACTTTTGCGTCAATTCTAACAGAGATTAAAATTGAGCAAAAACCGTATTGATCAGGAAAAGAGAGTAGTAGAGTTGATGATTCGCCTTTACTGCCGTAAAAAAGAAAAGAATGTCACGCTTTGCCCCCGGTGCGAAGAGTTGTTGCACTATGCACACGCCCGCCTGGACCGCTGTCCCTTCGGGGAGAAAAAGAAAGCATGCAAGCAGTGCAGCATACACTGCTACAAACCCGCCATGCGGGAACAGATGAGACGGGTGATGCGCTTTTCCGGTCCCCGGATGCTGATTTACGCTCCTTGGGAGGCAATCAAGCATCTGTTGGGATAGACATGGTCGGCTCTGAAAACGATTAAATCCATCAAACAGAAAAATACGTTTTGAAACTAATTCCATATATATCCTATCAAAAAAGCAACTAATCCTTCCTTTCTGCTAACAGCCTATAGAAACAAAAAAGCACTGATAGAAAGTCAAGACAGAGAAGAGTGGAAGAATATGCAAAAATGCAGCTTCATTATCTTATAAAGATGCAATAAAAAGGAAATATATGCAGTGATTCCAACCATCAGAGCCTGCATTGGAAGGAAAGTAACGGTGCATTCCTTTCAAAACAACGGTGCATCCCTTTCAAACCAACGGTGCATCCTCTTCCAAGCAACGCTGAAAGGGTAAAAAAGGGAGATTGATCCGGCCATTTCCGAATTATCAGGACCCTTGAAGCGAAGCGATCCGAACTGACAAAAAGTTCGGTTCCCGGCCGTACACTTTCGATCCGAAAGCAGACCAGGCGTATACAAAGCATAAAAGCCGGAATGCCGCAAGATCGGCGTCACCACGCTCCGTCCCTAATCGCCTGTAATCGTTTTTTTTCAAATCCATTCGCCACCGGGGACAAAACAAGGCTGCCGGTAAGTGATAGAATATACAAAATGACATTTTATCGCTGCGGATGTTTTCCCGTTCCCCCTTATCATCAACTTTTCCAGAATCCGGGATAGAAAAGCAAAAGTACACTAAAGAGCTCCAACCGTCCTATCAGCATCAGAAATGAAAGTACCCACTTGGCAGCGTCGGGTAATCCATTCCACGAATAGGCTGGGCCACAAGATCCCAATCCCGGTCCCACATTACCGATACTGGAGATCACCGTACCGATGGACTCGGAAAAGCCGACACCCAAGAACAGGAGAACTGCCCAACCAAGAATGACGATGATAAGATAAAAAGCAAAAAACATACCCACAGTAGACACAATCGAAGGTGAAACGCTCTGCTTGTTGACTCTTACCGGCAATACGGCATTGGAATGCAATAAATGCTTGAATTCATTCCGGATAGAGCGGGCAATAATCAGCAAACGCATGTTCTTGATACCACCGCTGGTAGAACCGGTACATCCTCCCGAGAGCATGGCAATCAGCAACAACAACCACGTAAAGGCAGGCCAAAGATTATAGTCGTCTGTGGCAAATCCGCAAGAAGTATGTGCCGTAGCCACCTGAAACAGCGACTTACGGAAAGCCGTCTCCCAGTCATAATGATTTTGAAAGACCAGTGCGAAAGTGATCAGAAAAGTCAGGATAGCGACAGAACCGAGGAACCAACGTAATTCTTCGTCCCTCAAAAGACGACTGACTTTACCGCGAAGGCACATCAGGAATAATGCAAAATTGACTCCCGAAAGAAGCATGAATATAGCGACCACATATTCGATAAACGGTGAATTCCAATACGAAATACTGGCCTGCTTGGTAGAATATCCACCGGTGGCCGTCGTAGCAAATGACTGGCAGACAGCATCAAAAAGGCTCATACCTCCCAGCATCAGCAAAATGGTTTCTGCCAGTGTCAATATCAGGTAGACTGTCCATAGCCATTTGGCCATCACATTAATCTTAGGATGGGTACGGTCGTGGGTTACTCCCGTAGACTCGGCGGAAAAAAGCTGTACTCCCCCACTGGTGAAAGCGGGCAATACGGCAATTGTGAAAAAAACAATCCCCAGCCCCCCAATCCATTGTGTCAGGCTTCGCCAGAAAAGCATACCATGCGAAAGCGATTCGATATCATCAAGAATCGTAGCTCCCGTAGTAGTAAATCCCGACATGGTCTCGAAGAAAGCATTAGTCAACGAGTCAATACTTCCGCTCAAATAAAAAGGCAACATACCGAAAAGTGTGAAAAACACCCACGAAAGTGTCACAATGCAGTAACCGTCACGCCGGCTCAACCGATTTTCCGCACCACGTCCATAAAACATCAGTAACGCACCGGACAGGAGGTTGATACCCGCCGTATAAAGGAAATACTTGTAATCGCTTTCACCATAAACCACGGATATGCCGGAGCAGAGTACAAACATTCCCGCCTCTATAAAAAGTAAGACCCCAAGTACGCGCCCTATCATTTTGCCGTTTATCAGACTGTTATTCCGTTTACTAACGTATATGTCCGTCGACAGGTATTCTTCCATAACACACGATTTTTTTTGCGAAAGGCATATAGCCAATATCGTGCCAAAACGGAAAGAAAAAGTGCAAGTAAATAGTTACCAGACAAATAGATTTTCCATTCAAGTATCGAACAGTGATCATCACCCTACCATTTTGATAGGATCAGCTTTTCAAAACGAAAAGGTGCATCTTCAGGAAAGCCGGTTATCCCTGCATAAAAAGTTTATGCTTCATTTCTGAACTGAACAGGCGAGAAGCCTGTATATTTACGGAAAAAACGCGCGAAAGAAGAAGAGTTCGGAAAACTAAGTTTATCCGCTATCTCTGTGACACTCAAATCCGTTGATCTCAGCATCAGTTTGGCTTCTCTCAGTATAAAATCCGCCATCCAATAGTGAAACGTTTGCCCGGTTTGTTTCTTTATACTCCTCATCAGGTATTTATCCGATATACACAACCGGCTCGCATAAAAGGCTGCCATCCGTTCTTGTGTGCAATATTTATGCAACAGACTGAAGAAACCATCTACCAATTTATCTTGCCGGGACATCTCTACCGAAATATTTCTACCCGAATACATCCGGCACACTTCCAGTACCAAAGAGAACAGCATCCCTTTGATAACTTCTGACGGACATTCGGCATCCAAATAACGATGATAAATGAAATGATAATACATCTTTATCAAACTGAAATCCTCCGGGGACATTGGCAGACAAGGTGCATTAGTAACCTGATTCGATATGTCTGCCTTCAACAACAGGGGAAAATCGGACAGAAAGTCGAAACTGAATGAAAGATACTGAAAAAGAAAATCCTGCGTACACGAAAGCCGGAGGAGTAGATGCCCCGGCGGAAGAAACAAGAAAGTCCGTTCGAGCAACAGCATGCTTTTGCCATCTATCCGTACCATGGCCTTCCCTTTTAATATAACCACGAAATAAACCTTACCAAAAGGATTGCGCACGGCTCTCCCTGTAGGAAAAAGTGACGAAAGATTGCTGCTCGGAGGCGTCATCTCAAACTGCTTCGACTCATCAGACAGATTACACATATTACATATAATAGACCTGAGCAAAGATAAGCGATTCTACCGGAATAACGACCTGCTTTTGGTTACTATTTGAACGAACCTCGCATGATATCGGACGAAATAGTATGCAAAAATAACGGCAACTTTGCAACCGGAACTAATCAAACAATATAACAATGACGAAAAGAATAGGAAACTCCAGGCTTTACATCCTGATATTTATAGGGATTGTATCAGCATTCGGTCCGTTCGTGACCGATTTTTATCTGCCGGCCCTGCCAGTGTTGAGCGAATATTTCGATACTACGGCTTCGCTGGTGCAGCTTAGTCTGACTTTCAGTATGGTGGGATTGGCAGTAGGGCAATTAATCATAGGTCCACTGAGCGACAAATATGGACGTAAACTGCCTCTAATGGTCTCATTAGTGATCTTCTGTATTTCCACAGTAGGATGCCTTTACTCGCCGGAGATCCATGGCTTTATCTTCGCCCGTTTGTTGCAGGGGTTGTCCGGAGCCGGAGGAGTCGTGATTTCCAAGTCCATAGCCATTGACCTTTACCAGGGAAAAGAACTAACACGTTTTTTCGCCATGCTGAGTTCCGTACAGGGATTAGCTCCCGTCTGTGCCCCAGTATTGGGCGGAATATTACTCGGAGCGATGGATTGGAAAGGTATCTTCTGGATATTATTGGCTATAGGCATACTATTGATTGTCGCCTTGTCTGCCTTCAAGGAATCGTTGGAGATTAAGAAACGCCAAAAAGGGAATGTCTTTTCTACATTCAAATATTATCTGCCGGTACTCCGTAACAGGCAATTCATGCGCTATGTCTTGATACAAGCATTCGCCATGGGGGTCATGTTCACCTATATCGCAGCATCTCCCTTTATTTTCCAAAACCACTTCGGGACCTCACCTTTTGCTTACAGCCTCTGTTTCGGTGTCAATGCATTAGGCATTATGTTGGGCAGTCTGGCTGTCTCCCGGTTTAAAGATGCGACAGCAGCTCTACGTTTCGGAGTAGCAGGTTTCACAACCATGAGTCTTCCGGTTGCTGCTGCACTAATTTTCAGTCCATCCGTCTGGATTGTAGAAGGAACACTGTTTTTCCTCCTTGCATTTTTAGGATTAATCCTTCCCGGTTCCACAACGCTTGCACTTGATATGGAACGTAAGAATTCGGGTAATGCATCGGCCCTGTTGGGATTCCTGATGTTCGTGTTTGGAGGGCTGCTGTCCCCGTTGACGGGAATAGGCAATATGCTTTACTCTACCGGTATCATTATCGTGGCTTGCTGTGTCGGGACATGGTTCTTTACTTATAAAGCAACCTCATCCGCCCGCTAGCCGACTATTACAAAACAAGATATGGAAAATACAGCTTATTCACTTTCCACATTCCGTACCTTGTCTTATTTTTATTTCTTATCTTTGCCTCAAACCCCTGGACATGAATTCAGATATGAAACGAGCCATTATCATCGGAGCTACTTCAGGTATCGGCCGCGAAGTGGCAAAACAACTTCTCTTACAAGGCTGGCGCCTCGGCATTGCAGGGCGTAGGCTTCCGGCACTTGAAGCACTGCAAAGCAGTGCTCCGGACCTTATAGAAATCGCAGTTCTGGATGTCACCCAACCGGATGCAACACCCAAACTCAATAACCTGATCAGACGGGTCGGAGGCATGGATCTGTTCCTTCTAAGCTCCGGCATCGGTTACCAGAACATGGAACTGAATCCGGACATCGAACTGGATACCGCCCGTACCAATGTAGAAGGATTCATGCGGATGGTAGATACCGCTTTCCACCACTTCCGTGAGCATGGCGGCGGTCAGTTGGCAGTCATCAGTTCCATTGCCGGGACAAAAGGATTGGGAGTAGCCCCTGCCTATTCTGCTACGAAACGGTTTCAGAACACCTACATCGATGCATTGGAACAGCTGGCCGGAATGCAAAAACTGAACATCCGCTTCACGGACATCCGCCCGGGATTCGTATCTACCGACTTACTGAACGACGGAAAACACTATCCGCTACTGATGCGGCCGGAAAAGGTAGCCAAACGGATTGTACGGGCACTGAACCACCGCCAACGGGTAGTGGTGATAGACTGGCGCTATGCCATTATCGTCTTTTTCTGGCGAATGATTCCGCGCCGGATATGGAAACAATTACCCATACGGACAGGGCAGAAACCGACAGAAAAAAATAGCAAGATCGGATAACCGCTCTTTCAGTAAAACCCGCTACATTTGTCCCGGAACCCAACGGAACAAAAACAATGAAGAGCGATACTGAAGAGAAATATCTGCAACAGGTGAACCGGGTGATAGATTATATCAACTCACACCTCAACGAACCTTTGCGGGTGGAAACACTGGCACGTGAAGTATGCCTATCGGAGTATCACTTCCATCGCATTATGCGGGCTTACCTGCATGAACCGCTGGCTACGTACATCGCCCGGCAACGAGTGGAACGTGCGGTAATGTACCTGCAAATGAAGAATATCCGTCTGGCGCAAGTGGCAGAGATGGTCGGATACGAAACGCCACAATCGTTATCGAAAGCATTCAAGCAGTTTTTCGGGATATCCCCCACCGCCTACCGCAAACGGCGTGCAGAACGTTACGAAGAATTCAGCACTCTGAAAAAGGAGTCTCTGAAACCGGAAATCCTGACAGAACCGGAATTGAAGCTGGTATATATCCGCATCATCGGGCGTTATGGTGAAGAGGAACCTTACATAGAAGCGTGGAGAAAACTGAGAGATTTTCTCCAAATAAACGGTCTTCTGACTCCTTCTACCCGCTGGATAGGCATCAGCTTTGACGACCCCACAGTAACGAAAACCGAACAATGCCGCTTTTACGCTTGTGCAACAGTGGAACACGATGTATCACCGCAAGGCGCTTTTGGCATGAAGACGATTCCGCAGGGACGCTATGCCGTCTACACACTCCGCGGAAGCTACAGTGGTTTGCAAGAAATGTATGACCGGATTTACTCGCATCCACTGCCTACAGCATTTCGTGATGCAACTTCATTTGAAGAATATCTTAATTGCGAACCAGATACGGAAGAAAAAGATTACGTGACAAGAATATATATCCCTATTGAATAACCCATTAAAAACAGAAAAAGAATGGAACAGAAATTTTGCCAGAGCTGCGGCATGCCGCTTAACCCGGAAGTATTGGGAACAGAAAAGGATGGTAGCAAAAACGAAGAGTATTGCACCTATTGTTATGCCGACGGACATTTCACCGTGGAATGCACGATGGACGAAATGATTAACCAATGCGCACAGTTCGTAGACGAATTCAATAAAGGCTCGGAAGTGAAAATGACGAAGGAAGAGGCCATTGCAAACATGAAGCAATTCTTCCCAATGCTGAAAAGGTGGAAACAGTGAAGAGGATGGGCAACAGTCAGCTTCCTCCGAGGGATTTTATGACGGAATGGTAACAGAACAAGTTCACCACGGATTACACGGATTAACACAAACTCTTATAATCTCTTGGTCAATAAAGTGTTGAAGAAAAAGATCTTCTCTGTGAGACTCTGTGTTGCTCTGTGGTGAGTTAAGCTTAGAGCATTGATACTAAGATACAAAGAATCTGTGTTAATCCGTGTAATCCGTGGTGAACCCAAAAACGGTTCATTCTCCGAACAGGCCTCAATCCGGACGGTTTATTCCGCCGGATGCCGTTTCAGCCATGCGACGGCATACGAACACGTTGCTTTGGGCTTCAACCCCTGCGCAGAGGCATATTTATAAGTCGCTTCTACCAGTGCGGCCGCAATTCCCTTTCCTTCCAAGGGAGGAGGTACGATAGTGTGCATAATATCCAGTGCTCCATCTTCGACTTCATATTCCACAAAGGCAGTCATTCCATTCTTCTCCAATTCAAAACGATTCCGCTCCGGGCGGTGAATTACTTCATATTCTTCCATTTTCTAATCTCCTTTTTGTTTAGGTTAATATAGACTACATTATTTTTTTTTCTCTTTGCTCCACCCAGATCAGTTTCTTCACATCATATCCCCTGCGGGTGGCAGCATCCAGCAACTTCTTCTTAATCTCTTCCGGCAAAATTGGTGCACGGCTCAGTATCCATAAATATTTATCGGAACTGCTACCGATCAGAGCATAATTGTATTCGTCCTGATCTAATTCCAATACATAATAGTCTGAATAAAAAGACAGGAAAAACGATACTTTCAGTTTACCCGGTTGAGACGGATCGGGTATCTTAGCACGTCCTTCCGCTGTCTTACAAACATCATAGGGTTTCTTATGCTTACATCCCCGGTTCTCCACACGGACCGTCCCGTCGGGCATCAGCGTATAAGTGGCCGTCACCTCCGATAATCCTCTCTCAAAACGGTGGTCGAAACGGGCTATCTCATACCACGTACCCATGTAGCGGTGCAAATCCAATCGATCTACAACAGCATGATCCGTACCTTCGAAGAAATCTTCTATCGTCGGCTTCGCAAAGCGGAAGCCGGCCTCGAGCAAACGTGTGGGACGCACATTCTGTCCTGATGCCAGGAAGGAAGCTGCCTCACCATATCGCATCCGGAAGAACCAACGCGGTACGACCACCTTCATCCAGGCATGATAGCGTGCTGCCATTGCCTGAGTAAATGCATACTGTGAAACTTGTTGCGGAGCCACCAGGTTGAAAACTCCGCTTGCCTCTTCGTGCCTGATAATAAACTCCATCGCCCGACAAAGATCCTGAATAGCAATCCAGGGGAAAGGCTGTGTACCCGGACCGATCACACCGGCTACCCGCGTTATCCGGAGGGGACGAAGCATTTGTTCCATCGCCCCGCCATCGGGTGACAGCACAATGCCGAAGCGGGTGATTACCAGCCTTGTCTGCGACGGACAACGGCGGGCTTCTTTCTCCCATGCATAACAAAGTTCCGCCAGAAAGCCACTTCCCCGGGTATTGGTATATTCATCGAATGTACCCTCCTCTGGATAATATCCTACGGCAGAGGCGGAAATCATTAACCGCGGCTTCGTCTTTACTGCATCCATTGCCCGGATGATGCAGTGCGTCACCTTAATCCGGCTGTCATAAAGTTCTTTTTTGTATTCCGGTGTCCACCGCTTGCCAATGGGTGCTCCTGCCAGATTGATGATAACATCGCAATGTGACAGAGCCTGAATTAAATGCCCCGATGTGCCTTCACGGAACATAGGCCTCCCCAGAGGGACTACCCGGTGTCCCGCTTCTGTAAGGTACTCTGTAAGATGCTTGCCTATAAAACCGGAGGCCCCGCTTATTGCTATATTCATCTGTATTTCCTTTTTTTAGAAATATAACGCAGGGAAAGAGGGTAAAGTTCATCTCATGGTCATCTTCCTCAGATCTTCGAGCGAACCGTTGAATACGTTCAGATCTACATCGTGATGAATACCGGGCACACTTCCGATATCAGTGTGCTGCCAGAAGTGCCATTTACCTTCGTACCTCACCGAATCAACGTAATAGTGGGCTATCCAGTAGGGATAAGCATTGAAAAGCGAGTCGTCCAGATAGCGGGTCTTGAATTTATAAGAAGTGTAGAGAATAGGTTTTACACCATAATGTGCCTCCACTCGGTCGAGCCATTTCTTAATATTTTGTTGCAACTCTTTTTTAGGCCTCTTACCTGTCAGTTCGACATCGAGCACCGGAGGCAAATCTCCACTATCGAGTTTCACGGTACGGATAAAAAAGTCCGCCTGCTTCAAGGCATCCGTACGTGGAGTGAAGAAATGGTAGGCCCCACGAATAAAGCCATGGCGACGTGCTTGTTCGAAGTTGTCTTTGAAAGTATCGTCACCATGATCTCCTCCCTCGGTGGCTTTCATAAAAATAAAGTGAAGCGGAAAATCCGTTTCTCTGTTTTGTTTCAACTCCTTCCAGTCGATGTTCCCCTGATAATGGGAGATATCGATGCCATGCACCTCATAGCCACAAGGGATACAAACGCCATACTCCTTCCGTCCGTAGCACTCCTTCCAACGATAAGAATAAGGGCGGATAACGAAATAATAGAAAGTGAGAGAAAATACCCCGACCACAATAAGCGCAAGGGTATTGCGCATCCAAACGGGCATGGTACGGGTAGTTTTCTTTTTCGCTTTCGTCTTCCGTGCCGGTGTACGACGACCGGAAGCGGGTTTGCCGGAGGTAGAAGTGTTTCGTGAAGACTTCATTGATTTTTATTCTTATTTAGAGTTTGATTCACCACAGATTACACAGATTACCACAGATACTTTAATTTGATTCTCAATGAAATAAAATCATTAATCTATGAAAGTCCGTGTAATCTGTGGTGAAATGAATTCATTCCTAGATGGCTCCATCAGCTTCTGCCCTCACCCACTCCAGATAAACACCCGGATTAGCCTCAGCAGGAGGAGCGATGAAATGAACATAACTAATCCCATTCTGAGATTTGTTCTTGAGCGGAAGGCGCAACGGACGAAGCCGCCCATCTACCCAGACACGTGCTTGCGGGCGCTTCTGCAACAAATCCCATTCCAAAGAAACCTCGTGCCAACGATCATCCTTCACTCCGAGTTGCTTACGGGTAAGTGGAAGTTCGTACATAGACTGGTAACGGGCTACGGTGTCCGAAGGATTCATCCAGCGATCATTCAATAACAACGAAACCGAATGACTCCCTTCGGGAATACGTAAACTGACGGTGAACGTTCCTTTCTTCATAGCCGGAAAGTTCCATACCGCACCACGTGTATCTGCCACCAGTGAAGCATCCGGCCGGTAAGTCAGATGAAGCACTTGCCGACCTTCCTTCCGGGGATGGGGTTCGAGCATACAACCCTGTATACGATTATAAGCGCAATGTCCTTTGATACCATTCATGTAGTTGAATGTACTCCATTGTGAAAGAGAGTCGGTAAAGTCGTTGAAGCGGCTCTTCTCGTACAACCAATTCACATCGAACATCATCATAGCACGATGAAGAGGATGTTGACCGATAGATGCCAGCACCTTACCCGGAGCTACTTCTACAAACTGTGCCTGATGAACGCCACGGTCAATCCCGCCACCATGAACGGCATAGTCGATATCATTGCGCATGGGATCCATGTAAAGTTCGCGAAAACCCTTCCAAGTCTTTCCATCATCATCAGAAACCGCCACGTGAGTCACATCACGATTGGTGAACACATCATCCCAAACACCATCCGTACCCTCCTTTTCGGGAAGAGGAGTCGTATTGCACCAGAAAAGCAACAGTCGTCCATCGGCCAACCGCCCTAAAGTAGGCATCGTGATGGTACCATAAAAAGGAGATGGTTCCGATTCGCCCCAGGTTTGTCCGCCGTCCTTAGAAAAAGCCTGATAATGGAAGTCTTGTGAAGTACGCATCAACATCCAGAGAGTTCCGTCCTTCAGTTCGACCACCGTAGGCTCCACAGCACCATGATTCCAACGGATACCTTTATGGAAGCCTCCTCCCTGATGATCGGGGGATGTGACTGTATTCGAGCATTTCCAGGTCAGACCGTCATCATCGGAAAAATAGGTATAGCACCCTTTCGGTGTTACCCCTCCGTGAGCAGCCACGACAATACGTTTGCCGTTTCGGATAAATACAGGCGGTTTAATCATGATGGAGTTACGATCGGCCACCTTCGTAAGAGTACGTCCTCCTGTCAATCCACCGGAAGTACGAATGCAATAAACACCCATTGCCCCCATATCTACCAGACGAATATACTCCTTACTGACAGGGCTCTGACAATCGGCAAAAGGCATTTCTTTGGGACGGTTCACCCGTTTCCAGGTCAAACCATGATCGGTACTGGACAGATATACAGTACCTGCCACAGCCTGTTCTCCATAATTATAGTGTCTGATCTCACCGTTATCGAGAAGCGATAAGCCGATATAAGCATCGGAAGGAGGTGTAGCCACTTTCAGGGGAGCGTAAACCGAATCAAGCACCGTCGGACGGGCCTGGTGTGCTTGTCCCGGAATGAAAAAGCCTGCTGCCAGCAGGCATAGGGTAGAAAGTCGTTTCATATAAAATAGGGATATTCAGATGAACTAAAAACCCACCGAAGGGAATTGAATCAATCCGCCCCGATGGGTTTCTACTATTGTAATGCGGGGAAAAGCTTACTTAGCTTGTTCCAGTTGCAGTGTCTTAGTCGGCTGGTCGCAAACCTCCGTCGGACCGAAGTATTGAATCGGGCCCGGATATACGTAATCTGTATTCAACGCCCACTGATCGCGTTTAGCAGCGAATGTCAGGAACGGTTTTCCGTCCAGTTTCACCAATGCTTTCTGGATTACCGGTTTCATTTCGCCATGACGACGTTCCATGTTCATCATCATTGTAATGGGCACACCGCCTGCGATCCATTCAGCAGCAGGAGCAGTTGTATTACGTACAGATGACATGTAACCGGTCTTACCGTTAGCAATCAACATAGAAGCTGTGTAACCCAGTGAATAGCAGTAGTCAGCATCGTAATTTGATGGAGCAGCGCAACGTCCTTCGTAACCGAAGAAGTGGTGCTGTGCAGCAAATTTACCTACGTATTTCCCTTCTTCTTTCCACTGAGCCAGTTTTGTTCCTACCATTTCAGACAACAGCTTTTCAGTTTCGATCAATGATACCTGTACGTTTCCGTGCGGGTCGCGATCCAAAGAAAGCTGACGTGCTACACCTTCAGGAAGGCTTGCATAGATCTCAGCATTTTCTTTTGACAGTTTGCTGATGATATATTCGCGCTGACGAGAACGTTTGATATTTGCGAACTCAACGGCATTGGCTGCCAGGAAGTCATTCAACTCAGCGATCAGACGTTTCATAGCCGGGATAAACTCAACCAGACCTTCAGGAATCAGCACAGTACCGAAGTTGTTGCCCTGAGCAGCACGATCGGCAACGATCTTAGCAATGTAAGTTACTACATCGTCCAATGACATATCTTTCGCTTCCACTTCTTCAGAGATGATACATACGTTAGGCTGAACCTGCAAAGCACATTCCAGTGCAATGTGAGAAGCCGAACGGCCCATCAGTTTAATGAAGTGCCAGTATTTACGTGCAGAGTTACAGTCGCGCTGGATGTTACCAATCACTTCTGAGTATACTTTACATGCAGTATCGAAACCGAAAGAAGTTTCAATCATTTCGTTCTTCAAGTCACCGTCGATAGTTTTCGGACAACCGATCACCTGTACACCGGCATTCTTGGCAGCATAGTATTCGGCCAGAACGCAGGCATTTGTATTAGAGTCGTCACCACCAATGATTACCAGTGCTTTGATACCCAATTTATTGATAATCTCCAACCCCTTTTCGAATTGTTCCGGAGTTTCCAGTTTGGTACGTCCCGAACCAATAATGTCGAAACCACCTGTATTACGGTATTCATCGATGATATCGGCAGTCAGTTCCATATAATTATGGTCAACCAATCCGCCGGGACCCAGGATAAAGCCATACAGCTTGTTGTCTTTGTTCAGTGTCTTGATACCATCGAACAGACCAGAGATTACGTTATGTCCGCCCGGAGCCTGTCCTCCTGAAAGGATAACACCTACATTCATAGCGGGGAGCTGGATAGCTTCACCTTCTTCGAATTTAATCAACGGCATTCCGTAAGTGTTCGGGAACAGTTTCTGGATAGCTTCCTGATCGGCTACTGATTGTGTAGCTGCGCCTTCAACTGCTTTTACTGAGCCTTTCAGCGCTTTCGGAAGTTTGGGCTGATAAGCAGCCCTGGCAATTTGCAATGCACTTTTAGTCATTTTCTTTATCTTATATTTAAAGGTGTTAGTAATTCGAACTTAAAAGTGTCGCAAATTTCGTGTTTTTTTCCGAATTATGAAAGAAAATGATGATTTTGTTCTCTACAGGTATGCCACAGAGCAGACGAAGGGCACGAAGTTTACATCCTTGCTTCTGCAATTCCATAGCACTCCGTACCCTCTTCGCCTGTTCGGCACTATCTGTCAGTCTCTTTTAAAACGTCACTGCAGTCCTGGCTCCCGTAGCAGAAACAGCATATACCTTAAAGCCGTCTTTCCAAGCGGTTTTCATGGTAAACGTAGCAGTACCGGAAGGTGCTAACAGCCCATCAGAGATACAGACTTTCTTGCCGGTTTCATCTACAACTTCATAAGCTGCCACATTTTTCCAGTTGGTCATGGTAAATGTCGAACCGCTCCGTGTGGCTGTACCGGCTACAATTCCGGGTTTGTCCTTATAAAGTTCTACAGAATTATCCGTTATATATTCCAGAGCAACATCCGGTTTCGGATATCCCAAAGCCTCTACACGACTTCGTATTTCGTCGATACGGGCCTGGGTAACGGTGAGTTTGCCCGTTCCGTAGTCATCCACTGTTATGTCGACCGGAGTCAGAAATCCCCATTTCGTGAAGAAATCCAGCAAGTTGGCTTTAGCTATCAGACTACAGATATAAACGAACTCAGTCTGCTGTTCCCCGGCCGTTCTCAGATTATCGTGCGTCCGGATATACTCGTACACATCCGGATAGAATCCTCCTTTGTCAGATTGCTGAAGAGGTGTCCGTCCGAGTACTTTACCGAAATAGAGTTCCAATTGCCAGAAAGGAACGAGTTTACAGAAAACATCGCTGTCACTTCCAAAATTTCCATGTGGCGCACCTGCCGCAATGATCTGGGTCCAGGCCTTGGAATAACGGTTACGACTGCCATCTCCCATATCTTCTGTTTGCAAGCGAGAAGGCTGTCCGAAAATTGTAGTCTGGATGTACTCGGACATGATATTGTTCGTTACCTCCGTTGTCCCCAACCATTTCAATCCGGGACGTGTCTGGTTGCAATGCCCTATTTCATGTGCAGGTCCCCAACATGCAGATGTCTTCAATTTATCCACATTACAAAGTTCGGCCAGAGTACCGTCATTGTAAGCAGTATGATAACTGGTGGCATACATATAGCTGGTATACATCACATGCAGGTACATGCGATTCTTGAACAGTTTATTGTATTTATACAATCCCATCAGTTCCATCTCCGAATTCACAATCTGATCATAAGCATCGATCAATGCTTTCCCGTCCGGAGTATGAGTACGGAAACGCTCGGTCGGGAATGTGAGATGTGCATAATGTCCCACCACATCGAAATACTTATCCACAGCGTTACTCAACAATTTATTCCAATCGGAAGCCTGATGTTTAGCTACATCGAAATAGCCGTTTACTTGTCCGGAAGCGATATGTATCTTTACAGGCTGAGCAGTTTCATAGTCAGGAGTGTGATACAAAATATACATTAATCCTTTATTCCGGGCCGTAATCTTGTTGGCCCCTTCAGACAACGGATAAGAGGTTCCTCCGAAACCATCACCACCGGGAACATCCAGATTCTGAATCACTGCACTGACAGTCTGCCCATGTGTATCGCCGACAAAAATCATCAGTTGCTCTCCATCTTTAACCGAAATTCCCGTAGGATTATCACGCAGGCTATAAGGACTGGTCTTATGTGTTTCTGACTGGGCATCCGGATGGGGCCAAGCCTTATATTCCTGAATACGGAACTCTGCCGGATACTTACCCTGCTTCATATAGTAAGCTATGTTCTTGTAGAATGAATACGGACAGTTCTCTATTTCTTCATCGGTAAGTCCGGGCTTCAATTCAGAGCATGTACCATCGGTGAAAAGAGTGAGCGGGTCGAATGCATCCGGATTCTTTTTATAAAATTCCATCTCGGCACAAGCAGCAAATCCCTGCCCGTCTCCCGATCCTGATTTGACAATAAACTGAACCGACGTGACTCCGATTTGTGCCTTCGGAAAATTAACACGGACTGCGGCATTCGTCCCCCCGAAGTTTTTAGTCATCACCGTATTCCATTCATCGGTCCCTCTGGTATTCGCATTTGACTTTACACGGATCTCCACTTCCTTGAAGTTACCATTCGGTCCTGAGGTACGGGGATAATATATAAGATAGTCCATATCCGAACCCGCAGCAAAATTATAAGTCAACGTAATGGGGAAATAATGATCTCCCGCGTTATTCCAGTTAGAATGGTAAATAGTGCTCATATCACCATCGAATGATTTATCAATATTCGAGCCACCCTGAAAAGAGCTTGCTTCACCTGATTCTACCGGAACCTTAATATCGTCTTTGATACCCTCGAGATTTCCGGATTCATATTCTCCCAATCCTTTTTGAGTAACAGATACCAAGGCTTCAAGTTCTCCGCCGACCTCTTTCACGGTGATATTGCCCGTACGTTCACTATCTTCCGGATTGGCTGTAACAATGTAATTATGCGTCGTAGTCACCATTTCGGATGCACGTGTACCTGCCGGTTTCTCTTTGATCCATTCCGGCAATGTGATAGTCACCGAAACATTTGTAGTTACATCGAATGCGATATCACTGCCACTGGCCTCAACGGTAAAGATCTGTTGGGATATCAAAATAGCAGGCTCTGATCCCAATTGGCGTACGTTAACAGTTTCTGCCAATCCATCGGCAGTAACTTTAATCACTGCCTCCCTTGTCTCTTTTCCATCGTATCCGGACACATTCACCGTCAATGTACTTTCGTTGACAGCAACCGAACACCAATCTTTATCAGACCGTGCCGTCCAATGGTCTGCATTGGTAACAATAGCGATGTCACGGGTCCCTGCATCACTTTTAAAATCAATGGCAGACTGTGCTACCTCAAGAGTAGTCGATGTTAACGCTCTTTCTTCTTCAGCAGAACAAGCATACAGCAGCAGAGGGATAATAGCTGCAGAAATCATTAGAATTAGATGTTTCTTCATGTTATTAGGGTAAATTAAACATAAGATAAATAAAACAAAGGAAATACAAATTTTGTTCTCATAAAAGACTTCACTTGTATTTCCTTTTTAATAATTACTTGATTCTCGTATTTAGCATCAATCTGACAACCATAGGTGGCCAAATTCATACTACATTATATAGGTACCTATTGAATCCTGTTTTAGAAACTGCTTTTGAATGAATCGTCTAATGATTTGAGATGAATTTTCACGGTTATTCCGGTTGTTATAAGAGGAAGATAACAAGCTATCTGACGATTAAAAGAATCGAAACAGACCGGAATATCACTCAAAACATAGGCAAAAGTCAATCAAAAAAGATATGTATAGAAATTCAAAACAGTTTCTTATTCAATGGTAGTCTCTCCGGTTTCCGGATCATAGGTTTTCACAATTACCTTCGAAAGGCCGAGTTCTGCCAACGCAATCCAGTTGGAGCCGCTTGTAGAAGATTTCACCTTAAACCAAAGATAGCGGTAAGATGCACCGGCTTTTATTATATCCGATTCGTAAGACGCAGCTTTTGTATTAGGCAAATTACTCAAAGACGCCAACAAAGTGGTCTGGCTCTCATCATAATTCTTTCCATCAAAAGTATTGCTGCCCAGAATATCCATCTCTTTGGGATTGTCTTTATTGTTATTGTCACGACAAACATAGGAGAACAGGAAAGTGGACAAAGCATTCTCTTCACCCAAGTCGACCACAATATAGTGAGGGAAAGGCGTAGGACTGCTCCATGACATGTGGAAATAAGTGTCATTCCTTCCATCCACCAAGTTTGCGATAGGTCCTTCACTACTCTCCTGATCATCTGTATACAACTGTTTTGCAGACAAGGTTATAGGATTCCGGTCAGTCTTGATCTGTTTCAGAGCAGGAAGTGCCTGTGCCATGATACTGCAACTTTGCGAAGCTTCCCCGGCACGATTGCAAGGTTGCAATGTAAAGTTAATGTCACCATACCGATGCAGCAGATTGTCCACCAACATGGTATCACTATTCACACTTGCCAATCTCATACATTTCTTCCCGTCTTCAGGTAATGTATAGGTCACTTTTACATAATAATAATTAGAATCGGCTGGTACGGTCCATTTCAATTTGATAGCACCGGCTTTGGCTTCAGCCGACAGTGAATTCTGATCTATAGAGGTCGGCATGGGATACTTCTCATCGCTGGAGCAGCCGATCATATTTATCAGGCCCAGTATCACACACAGGCCAAGTAATATTTTTTTCATCTTCATTTCTCTTTAAAAAGATTAATAACCCGGATTGTTTACTAATTTTTCATTTCTGTTAATATCGGCAGAAGGTATGGGCAACAGATATTGAGTCGGCGCCTCGAACTTACGCTCAAAGTCAATAGTCTTCACTATCGCATAATCTTCTATGGTAGTAGCAGCAATATTCAACCCCTTAGCCTTGACATTAAAATATTGTCCAGCCAGCAGCCAACGGCGCATATCCCAGAAATTCTGGTTTTCCAAATAAAGTTCATTCATTCTCTCCTGCCGTACAATCTGACGTAATTTTGTCTGATCCAATGCAGCAACACCACTCCATGCTGTTTCTACTGTAGGGATACCGGCACGTTCTCTGACTTTGTTCAGATATTGTTTGGCTGTCTCCAGATCATTAGTCTCCACACATGCTTCGGCATATGCCAAATACAAGTCGGCAAGACGAATAATGGGCCAGGGATACTGATTCAATTTCGTAGCATTTGTAGAAACAACAGTATTAGGATCGACACCTTTTTTGTTCAGATAACCACTTGGAGTATAGTTACCCGGTCGCTGTACGGTGGCCGTACCACGACTGCAGTTACCTCCCAATACAAAATCGCATATCAATCTGCTATCCGAATTATCTTTCTTACCGTTACTCATAACATAGGCCGGATTAGTTGACCCGTTCATCACTTCGTAATATCCACCCTGAAAAGCTACCCAAGCATAAAAGCGAGGTTCACGATCCAAATTAAACAGAAGTGTTTTACTTCCTTCATGAGCCTCGTCAGCATGGCTGGCATCCACATTGACGATCTTTAATTTGTCTTTATCTTTATACTCCGGATCTTCGTCCCAAGGTAAACCGTTTTTAGTATAAAAACGATTTAACATGGTCCATGTCGGGCCGACACCATTCCACGCCCAGCCGTCAGTCACAAATGGTAACGATTTGTTTTGTATACCATACGAGCCTTCACTACGCGTTTCTGCCAGAAGAACCTCCGGATTACGCGAATCCCAATCGACCAAGCTGGTTCGAAGACACCGGACAGGACCTGCCGCCGGATAGGGATTCGCATCCTCATTACCTATCTTATAGTCTTGCTTTACATACAAAGCATGTCCGTTCTGCTCGGCAAGGTCAATCGCCTCTTTAATAGCTGTCTTTGCTTTTACCCACTTATTAGGATCATAAGTCAGAGGCATTAACTGACTACCGGATTTATCTGTAAAATTACTATAGAAACTTGAGTTTCCATTGAATAACGGAGAAGCTGCATACAAAAGCATTTTCGCTTTCACAGCCTTAGCTCCTACACTGGTTGCCAGTCCGTAATCTTCTTTATTGGTACGTATGGCAGGCAATGAACTTGCGGCTTCATCCAATAAATTGCATATCCAGTCTACACATTCGTCATATGAAGTTCGGGGTAAATATTCTGCTTGCGAAGCATTTACATCCGGTAGTTCCTTGATCAGGATAATAGGTCCGTAACAACGTGCCAACTGATAATGATAATAAGCAATCAGAAACTTAACCTGTGCGATATAGTCTGTTTTTACACTTTCAGTCAGGTCGGGTACCTTGTCTACATTTTCCAGAAATATATAGCACTGACGCAATCCTTGAAAAAATGTATTCCAATAAGAAATCACCGGCGAAGAAGCCGTATAGTTGCCTTTTGGAAAACTGGCAAACGTTTCATGTTCAAAAGCCGTTATCACTTCATCTCCTGTCAGCAAATCGAGACTGCCTGATGCCACATTACTTTGCGGCAAATAGCCATAGCAAGAATAAACAAAATTCTTAGCCGCATTCCGGTCTTTAAATGCATCTGCCTCAGTCGTTATTTCATCCGGAACAATATCCAGAAAGTCGCAGGAACTATATCCTATCGTCAGCAAAAACAAAAATAGGAGTTTATATATTATCTTCATAAGTATATATTATTTAAAAGTTAATTGAATACCAACATTATATGTACGTTGTGTCGGGTATTTCATACCGGCACCTCCACCCATTTCAGGATCCCATAGCTTAAATGGAGAAAAGGTCAACAAGTTACTTCCGTTCACATAGATTCTTGCCCATTTGAAACGATAGCCGATTTCGGCATTCCGCAATTTCAGGAACGAAGCATTCCGCAGCCAATAAGAAGAAGACGCCGTATTGTTGTTGTTATTATATTGTGTCAATCGCGGATACCGTGCATTCGGATTCTGATTATCTTTGCTCCAATGATCATCAGAAATCCATTTCAGAACATTATTTTTACTTTGCGTTCCAAATGGTTCGAAACCGCTCATCATAAATGACACGCGCGCTTGTCCCTGAAAGAAGAAAGAGAAATCCCAATTCTTCCATGTAATAGAGGGACCAAATCCGTATATTATCTCCGGAATTGTGGGATATCCTAATACCACTCTGTCATCTGATGTTATTTTTCCATCATAATTACCGCTCGCGTCCGGCTGATCTACATACTTCACATCGCCCGGTGCAATAGCAATATTACCGATAGTCGACTGAGGATTATTCGCAATATCAGCTTCATCAATATACAATCCGTCTGCTACATATCCCCAGATTGAGTTCAGGCTCTTTCCAACCTGCGATAATGCCGGACGAAGTCCTGCCGCTTCATCATACTTCAAAACCTCATTGTGTGCATAGGTAAAAGTTCCTTTCATCTGGATAGAAAAGTTCCGGTTCAACTGTTTTCCATAATCCAAAGCAAGGTCAAATCCTGTATTCTTCACTTTAGCGAAATTACCGTAGATTTTAGTACTGGCAGTTCCCAGATAATTCGGTATGGAATTTTTCTGCTGAAAAATATTATCTCTAATCTCCCTGAATCCGTCGACAGTGATATTTAATGAATTGAAGAGCTGTAAATCGACACCCACATTCAGTTTATTTCCGACTTCCCACGTAAGTTCATTATTCTGGAAGCGATTATAAGTAGGTCCTGATAATGAAGTGGTACTACCACCATATCCGGTTGTATAAGACGGGCTTTCAGTCAAATTCACGATTGCCAGATAAGCAAAACGGTCACTGCCGATTTGATCGTTACCTACCAAACCATACGAACCGCGGACTTTAAAATTGGAAATAACCGGTTTTATCGGCTTCCAAAATTTTTCTTCACTGATATTCCATCCCAACGATATGGATGGGAACAGTCCCCAACGATGCCCTTTGGCAAAACTCTCAGAACCATTGTAGCCCGCATTTACTTCAAGCATATACCGATGATCGTAATCATAAGACAAACGTGCCGCCACACCCATTTTACGTTTTGGAAGCGAAGCAATAAGACTGCTGTTTACATTCGTATTGTAATCATCCTGGTTATAAAGCAACATACCACTTACATTGTGCGAACCGAACGAACGTTCGTAATTCAGGTATCCCTGAATATAAAACCGACGGTCACCGTTGGTACCGAAAAAGGCATCCATCGTATGATTACTCGGTTCTCCGATAGGTGTATTGGTAAAGTCATAGGAACCGTCTTCATTCTGTTTATAATCGGAAAGCTGATAACTATTATATCCTTGCAGACGGAACTTCTGATTATAACTCCAATTCTTAAATGAAACCAAAGCTCTGAAGCTTAATCCCTTCGTTATAAAATCCAGTTTCTGATCCCAGTTTACATTGGCTACTACCGTACTCTCAAACGTATCCTTGTAACCTGCACTTGAAAGAGCTACCGGATTGAGCGGCTGATAATTTCCGGCAAGGATACCTCCCCAATGGTACCATGTGTCAGATCCCTGCGGAAACATAACCGGAAAATCAACAGGATTGGTTCCCATAATAGCACTGAATATATCGCCTACGCCATTACCATCCTTAGTTGTCAAAGGACCATGCATATCATTCAACTGTACATTCAGGTGAAGCGAAATGGTAGAAGACTTAGAGAGATGAAAATCCACGTTGTTCTGGAACGCATATTTCATGTAGTCTATATTATTTTTATAAGAGAAGAAGTCACTGGAACGATCTTTCAACATTCCAGTTTCATGATTCATATTGACATTCATAAAATAAGTAATTTTAGATGTACCTCCACGTACATTAAAATTCGCTTTTTGATTAAATGTCGCATCTTTGAAGACCTCCTTGTACCAGTCCACATTAGGATAAATATAAGGATTCAGATTATGGATCGTACCATTTATTTTTTCATCAGAATAGAGCACAGCCCCTGTTCCCTGATTGGTAACCGCTTCATTGTACAAACGCATATAAGTGGGTCCGTCAACAATTTCCGGTTTCTTAGTCGGAGTATTTACATAGCCTTCTAAACGTACGCCGATGATCGGTCTGTCCAAGTCACTTCCCGATTTTGTTTTAACGATAAGTACACCGTTTGCTCCACGAGTACCATACATCGCCGATGCCGTCGCATCCTTCAATACGGAAAAGCTTTCAATTACTTCAGGATCCAACGAATTCAAGTCCGCTTTGGATACTTCAACTCCATCCAAAATAATTAGAGGAGAAGTCGCTCCGTTCATGGTTGCAACACCACGAATGAAAAAGTCCGCAGAATTCTGTCCCGGTTCTCCACTACGTTGGTAAGCAATCACACCCGACAAGCGTCCGGCAAATGAAGAAGAAAGGTTGGCAGAAGGTACCAGAAGATCCGAAGGACGAACCGACTGAATCGATCCGGTGATAGTCTCCTTTTTCTGTCCCGTACCAAAAGCAGTGACCACCACCTCATCCAGTTGCTGGGCATCTTCCGCAAGAGTGATAGACATTACCTTTTGACTACCGACTTTAACTTTCTTGGTAACATATCCTATATATGAAATCTGTATTTCATTTTTAGGAAATGCCGCTAATTCAAATTTACCATCTACATCGGTAATCACACCTGTGGTAGTACCCAGTAATTGCACTGTTGCACCGATGATAGGTTCACCGGTTTTTGAATCTGTTACTATACCAATGATTTTTGCCTTTTTCTGTTGTGTACTTTCCGTTTTCTCAACTTTAAGAATAACTTCATTCCCTTTAATAACATAACTGATATTACTCCCTTTAAAGACTTCGTTCAAGACGTCATCAATAGAACCTTTACAATCGATACTCTTAAGAGTTGTGTTTTTCAAATCATTAGCGTTATAGAAAAAAGTATATTGACTGCTTTTTTCTATGAGCCGGATGGCTTGAGGAATAGTGAGAGACTGACCTTTAACCACAATCTGTCCTTGCGCAGCAAGTGCAGACAGCGGATAAAGCAACAAAGCCATAACGATGTATTTGAGACACCGCTTCTGACAAGAAAATAAAAACTTGTTCATGCTTCAATTTTTAGATTTAACATTGGGTTAATAAATATTAGTTGTAAATAATAATCTCGTGATTTATTTCTTTTTTCCGAAGATTCAGGCTAAAACAAATTTTATCAATAACGTCTTCCAAAGACTCATCATAGCGGATACTCCCTGTAAAGGCACAATTTTTATTCACTTTATCGCTGATAATGATACGTGAACCATACATTTGGTTTATAATCCTAGTCAAATGTTCCAAATTAAATTGTGTAAAATTATAACGGCCGTTTTGCCACTCTATATTTTCTATTTGCCTTAATTGAGTCCCTGCATCAGCAGGATTATATACCAATTCCTGAAGTGGTTTCATCTCTATTTTATGTTGAGTCGATTCAACATTAAATTCAATGCTTCCATTAAACAAAGTAATTTCATTGGCACTGGGATTGTTCTGCTTTATCAAAAAGCAAGTTCCTTTCACTTCGATAAAGGCTTTATCGATATACACCCTAAATTTTCTACCCATATTTTTGTGAACTTCGAACAAAGAATTACCTTTCAGCCATACATTCCGATGCTTCTTGAAATCTTCGGCAAAACGTATAGAACTTCCCGGCTGCATCCAGACCTTCGAACTATCTGGTAATAAATACATTCTGCTTTTCTGAGCTGTAATTTCAATATATTTATCCATCGGGGTACTACCTTCATTTAAATGCATCCAAAGTCCACCGACAATCAAAACAAGAGCTACAGAAGCAGCAATATACCATAGTTCTAAAGGAACTAATGCTATATCACATAAAAAATAAAGAAGTTATTATTACCAATTAATTTATTAGATATTATACTAAATATCAGAAGTTTAATAGATAGAAAAATAAACAACATGTATATTATAGATACCAGTCAAGAAACTTTTCTAAAAAAAAGTTGCTCTTGTCATGTGGTGGTAGATGGGGCTGTTGTGTATTTAGTTTTAGATAACACAAAATAAATCTAAATATAATTATTAAAATGAATAAAAGTAACAAAGAAACTAATCTGATCAAGAAGCTATTGGCAGATCAATTGGACAAGAAGGAACGCAAGAAACTCTATTATTCAAATTTAATAGAAAAACAAATGAGAAAACAATGGAAAGAAAATAAGAATACTCCGGTAGAAAATGAGATTGGAAATAAGATATGGGACAAGATCGAGAACCAATGCATAAAAGTTCACAAAAGAATAGTTCCTTTAGAACTTATCCAATAAATATATGTTGCTATTATTTTATTTATAAAGAGAAAGAACATATTACCCAATTAAGTGCATATAATAGGATAATATAGCCATAATACACCAAGATAAATTAAACAAAAAATGTTATTTTTTAATATTCTTGTAGAAATCGCAGCAATTTAGAACAAAAAGATTACTTTTGCACCTCTAATTACTAAAACAGATGCAAGAAAAAGAAACAGTCAGGAAATTAAAGCATGGCGATCAGGAAGCATTTGCTTTTTTATACAATCATTACTGGAAACAAGTTTATAATTTCACAAGACTCTATTTCACCGCCTCTATGGATATTGAGGAAATTGTGCAGGAAGTATTTGTGAAAGTATGGGAATCTCATCATTTCTTGGATGAAAACAAAAGTTTTGAAGGCTACCTCTTTATCATAACCCGAAACGTGATCTTCAATCATTCACGTAGGTATTACAAAGAGACAGCCCTCAAAATAACAGCTATACAAGCAGTCGAAGAATCTTATGACATGGAGGGAGAGTTGGATGCCGCCGATTTAAAGAAATATATCGATGAACTTGTTATGCAACTCCCCCCCCGCCAACGAGAAGTATTCCGCATGAGCAGGGAACTGCACATGAGCAACAGAGAAATAGCAGAACACTTCTCTATTACTGAAAAAGCAATAGAGCGCCATATCAATCTGGCCCTGAAATTCCTCAAAAAGAACCTCAATTTATTCATGTTGTTTATGGCAGCTTAACATCCAACCAAGATTCTGTCATTGCACCTGCCATCCGCCCCCCAGAGCCTTATACACTTGTACTACAGCGATCAATTCGTCCCTTATCGCATTGCTGAGTCCGATTTGGGCATCGAAATATCCACGCTGGGCATCGAGCACATCAAGGTAGTTCGTCACCCCATTGATATATTGTAATTGTGCCAAGTCTACATAACTCTTAGCCGAACGTTCCAATTTCGCACGAAGGTCGTATACCTCCTTAATCTTATTGAAGTTGACAATCGAATTGCGCGTCTCTTTGAAAGCAGTCAGGACAGCCTTTTCATAGCTGTGCACTTCAGCTTCATAAGCGGCTTTCTTTGCTTTGAGAGCGGCACGATTTTTTCCCCAACCAAAAATAGGCGTAAGTAAAGCACCTTCCATAATGCTATAAGGCGATTTCAACAGTTCGGAGAGAGCGGTACTTTCCGACCCTACCCTACCGGTAAGTGAAATACGTGGAAACATATTCGTATAAGCCACTCCTACCCGGGCATTGGCAGCAATCAATTTCTGTTCAGCCTGACGAATATCAGGGCGACGTTCCAATAATCCGGAAGGCAACCCGACAGGTAACTCTTGTGGAAAGTTAAACTCCTGCAACAAACGGCTACGGGTAATTTTGTTGGGATATTCACCAGCTAGAAAAGCTATATCGTTTTCTTTCAGAGATATTTTACGTTCCAGATCGGGCACCAGTGTTGCAGTACGTGCCAACTCAACCTGAGACTGACGATAAGAAGTTTCAGATGTCAAACCTCCTTCGAAACGGATGCGGGCAAGACGCATGCCTTCCTCACGTGCTTTCAATGTTTGGCGAACAATATCCAATTCCGTATCGAGAGCTACAAGTTCATAGTATGCCTGCGCTACTTCGGCTATGATAGTCATGCGAAGGGCACGTTGTGCCTCCACAGACTGAAGGTACTCGGCAATGCTGGCGGAACGCGCCCAACGAAGATTTCCCCACAGATCGAGTTCCCAAGAGAAAAGAAGCTGCGCTTCAAAAGTATCGCTACGCTTGAAAGCATCACCACCGTGGTTTTCATTTTCTCTCTCCGCAGTCACGGTACCTCTAATGTCAGGCAACAGATTTGCTGTTGAAATACGTTTTTGCGCAGCCATCTCCTTGACACGGGCAGCAGCTATCAGCATGTCTTTATTGTGTTCCAAGGCCCTGTCTATCAGACTCCGAAGGGTACTGTCAGTGTAAATCTGCCACCATTCCTTATCTCCGAAACTCAAGCTGTCCTGATGTTGCGCCAGACTATCGGGCAGATTCAGTTCCGGACGGACATAACTTTTTCCTATTTTACAGGAACCTAAAGTTAATACAACTAATAAAAGAGTAATATATAAATAGCTTCTTTTCATAATTCAATCAGTTTTCTTTTTAGACTTGAACGGTAATTTCACGTTCACATTCGGTACATTTTTCAGTTTTGCCTTTGTCTTATAAACCAGCACAAAGAAGAATGGAACCAGAATAATGCCCACTACAATGGCAAAGATCATTCCGAAAAAGACTCCTGTACCAATAGCAGCACGGCTTGCCGAACCGGGACCGGTTGCCAGCACCATCGGAAGCATACCCAGCACAAAGGCGAGGGAAGTCATCAAGATGGGGCGAAAACGCAATTGGGCGGCATGGATGGCAGACTGTATTAAATCACCTCCACGGTCTACCTGCACTTTGGCAAACTCTACAATCAGGATGGCATTTTTTGCTGCCAACCCGACAAGCATCACCAGTCCGATCTGGAAATATACATCGTTTTCCAATCCGCAAACCCATACTCCCAGATAAGCCCCCAAGGCAGCCACCGGCAAAGAGAGTAACACAGCAATCGGTACCGTCCAACTTTCGTACTGTGCTGCCAGGAAAAGGAATACAAATAGGAACACCAGCGCCAATACCAATCCGGTCTGTCCTCCCGCCTTTTTCTCCTGATAGGAAAGCCCACTCCACTCCAGTCCGATATTATCGGGCAAATGATACCGGGCAATCTGCTCCATAATCTCCATAGCCTGTCCGGAACTATACCCCTGTGCCGCCTCACCGCGGAATACAGCAGTAGTAAACATATTGAAACGTTTAATGCTGCCGGGACCCGTAGTATATGATGCGTTTCCCAAAGAAGTCAGCGGAATCATAGCCCCGTTGGAAGCCTTCACGAAGAACAAGTTAATATTGTCCTTATGTTCCCGATAGGGTGCCTCAGCCTGAATGTATACCTTATAGATACGGTTGAACATATTGAAGTCATTTACATAAACCGAACCGGTATAAGCTTTCATTGTTGAAAAAACATCCGCCAAAGGCACACCTAGCATCTTCACTTTATCACGGTCCACATCGAAATAAAGCTGTGGAATATCCGACTGAAGTGAAGAAGAAAGTCCCGTCAACTCTTTGCGCTGAGAGGCATAATACATCAGCGTATCCGCCGCCTGCACCAAATTTTCGAAAGTAGCCTCGCCACGAGCCTCCAGTTGCATCTCAAAACCACCCGAGGTTCCCAAACCGGGAATAACAGGAGGAGTAGAAAGATAGACTTTACACTCCGGATACTCACTCAGGTCGTGACGGACGTTTGACATAATCTCATCAATTGATGTATCCTTGCGGTCTTCCCACGGCTTCAAGATAACAGTCAATTCACTACGAGCCTGATTGCTACCTACACGGGGACTACTTCCGGTAACATTCTGTACATAGGCTATATACGGATTCTTTTCCAGATAAGTGATGGCACGATCCGTCACCTCCCGGGTACGTTCCAGCGTAGCACCTTCTGGCAATTCCAACTCTATCTTGAAGTACCCTTGGTCTTCCACCGGAAGGAAACTTGTCGGAATCAACCGGTGAATCAACAAAATACCAATAAGCACCACTCCGAAACCGGCCAATACACGACGCGGATTACCGATTACCCTACGGATAGCGATTACATATTTATGATTGCCCACGTTCAACCAATGGTTGATTTTACGGAAAACAATGTTCTTCTTTTTGCCATTGTCCGGTTTCAGAATCAGCGAACACATGACCGGACTCAGAGTCAGCGCCACAACAGTCGAAATCAGTACGGATACAGCGATGGTAATAGTAAACTGGCGGTAAAGTTGGCCCGTAATTCCGCTGAGGAAGCTCACCGGCACAAATACGGCACAAAGTACCAGCGAGGTAGCAATCAACGCACCTGCCAATCCATTCATGGCTTTCTTGGTAGCTTCATATGGCGGCAACTTCTCTTCCTCCATAATACGCTCTACATTTTCCACCACTACAATAGCATCATCCACCACAATACCGATGGCAAGAATCAACCCGAGCAATGTCAATATGTTCAGCGAGAAACCGAAAATCAGCATGAAACCAAATGTACCGATCAGTGAAATAGGAACGGCAACAATCGGAATCAACGTAGCCCGCCAACTCTGCAAAGAAAGATAAACGACGAGTACTACCAGGATCAATGCTTCAAACAAGGTCTTATAAACTTCATGAATAGACTCGGAAATATAAGTCGTCATATCGAACGGAACCTCATAGCTCAGCCCTTCAGGGAAGTTTTTACTGATTTCATCCATCGCCTCTTTTACACTTTTCGCTACTTCCATTGCGTTAGCGCCCGGAAGCATATAAATTCCCAGAACGGCAGCATTCTTACCATTGATGCCACTCTCCGTACTATATGATGAGGCTTCCAGTGAAACTCGTGCCACATCGCGCAGACGAATGATAGAGCCATTTGTATTGGCACGAATCACAATATTTTCGAATTGTTCTACAGTAGAAAGACGTCCCTGCGTAGTGATAGGGATTGTCACATCGAGCCCCTTCACCGGTTGCTGCCCAAGTACACCGGCAGCCGATTCACGATTCTGATCCTTCAAAGCATTCTGCAAATCCTGCACAGTCAGCCCGAAGTTAGCTAATTTATCCGGTTCTGCCCAGATTTGCATGGCATAATAACGGCTACCGATATTCGACACACGTCCTACTCCCGGAATACGGCGGATTACATCGAGTACATTAATCGTCGCAAAATTACTCAAATAGATTTCGTCAAATTTCGGATCGGACGACATCAATGTAAGGGTCATCAACTGGCTGGGCGCCTGCTTTTCAACTGAAATTCCGTTTTGAATAACTTCAGCCGGCAAACGGCTTTCCGCCAGCTTCACCCGGTTCTGAATTTCTACAGCGGCCAGGTCCGGATCGGCAGAAACATCAAAAGTAACCGTTGCCGAGAAGCCTCCGGAGTTGGAACTGTTCGACTCCATATAAAGCATACCCGGTGTTCCGTTAATCTCCTGTTCGATGGGAGTTGCTACAGCCTGCGAAACCGTAAGCGCACTGGCTCCCGGATAAGAGGCACTGATCTTCACTACCGGAGGAGTGATCTGCGGATACTGGTCGACAGGCAACATGGTCAGTCCGATGATGCCGATGATGACTATCAGTATCGAGATAACGATCGAGAAAACAGGTCTATCTATAAAAAAACTAACTTTCATATTCAGTAAGGTCTCACCCCGCCCCTCTCCCAACGAGAGGGAGGAAGAGTTTCTTTTAAATTATACGTTTTTATCTATCTCAGGAAAAGGGAATCACTCAGTCTCTTTTTTCTCAGCTGACGGCTGGGGTAAAGTGGCTCTCACTTTCATTCCCGGTGTCAGCTTGTGATACCCTTCCACCACCACTTCTTCACCTGCACCCAAACCTCTCTCCACAACGAGTTTATTACCAAATTCAGGTCCCAACTCAATGAACCGTTTCTCTGCCGTAGAATCTCTGCGCATCACATAAATATATGCTCCGCCTTTCTCGATAGTCACTGCTTTATGCGGTACAACGATGGCTCCTTCACGTACATCCAAGAGCAGCTTTACCTTCGTAAACTGTCCCGGAAGCAATACCTGTTTCGGGTTCGGCATCTCCGCTCTTACCGAAAAAGTACCGGTCTGCGGATCTACCTGAGGTTCGGCAAAATCCACATATCCTTTATAAGGGTATACCGTATTATCCGCTAAGGTAATGGTGATGTTCGGCTGCCAGGAACGGGAAGAGTCCTGCTGACCGATATTGATATTACGTTCTTTGCTCTTCAGATAATCCAGAGCAGTCATGCTGAAGTCCACCAGCACCGTATCACTCTTCACAACTGTAGCCAAAAGCGATTTTCCACCCGGTCCCACCAGTGTCCCCAAATCCACATTACGTTCGCTGATGTGTCCGGACAACGGCGAACGGACCAATGTATAACCCAACTCCAACTCTGCCTGCGCCAGGTCCGCCTCACTCATGGCAACGGTTGCCACCGCACTTTCATAGGCCGCCTCCGCATTGTCCAGATCTAACTGGCTGGCCGCATTCTGGGCATACAAAGGCTTGATACGTTCCAAATCCCGCTTTGCTTTCAATGCCTGTGCTTCATCTTTTTTCAGTTGTGCCCGTGCTTTATCTGCCTTTGCACGATATTGATCCTGATTGATCACAAAAAGCACCTGATTTTTATTCACATACGTTCCCTCGGCAAAGAGCATACTTTCCAGATACCCCTCCACACGGGCCCGCACTTCCACAAATTGTTGTGCACGTATGCGCCCCACATACTCACCGAAAATCTCTACATTATCCCTTTCTGCGGGCTCTACAATTACAGTCGGCACTTCCGGCTCTACTTTATGTGGTCGTGTCAGAATCCAGTAAATGCCTGCCACCAAAGCCAAACAGACGATGCCTGCAATTGTTCTTTTTCTCCTCAGTTTTAGCTCTTTTCTCGTAAAAAACAGTCTCATGCTTGTTTGTATTATTAAAATTAACTTATCCTTTATTAGCTACCTTACAAATCAGATACCAAATTATACCTGAACCGATCTTTTCAACTAAAAGCGCCTCCATACGTCTTACAAAGGCAATTTTAATGATTTACCGAACTTAGTTGCCATTCGTTAAAAGTGTGGAATTATGCCCATTAGTGTAGAATAATTCCACAAAAGGGCCGCAAAGATAATTCTTTTCTGCATAAGTTCCATAACTTTCACTTTTAATGGCATTCGCTACTTATTTATCAAATAATAGTATAAATTTGTAGTAACATTCATAATAACACTATAATGAAAAAACATTTGTCATTGATATTAGTTCTGTTACCGGTACTTTTTCTGGCACTCCCCGCTCTGGCACAAGAACGTAAAAAAGTCGGAGTGGTACTCAGTGGAGGAGGTGCAAAAGGGGTAGCACATATCCAGGCACTGAAAGTCATAGAAGAAGCCGGCATTCCGATCGATTATATAGTAGGTACCAGTATGGGATCCATTATCGGCGGATTATACTCTATCGGATATACTCCTCAGCAATTGGACAGCATGGTGCGCAAACAGGACTGGATGTTCTTACTGAGCGACCGGGTGAAACGTAGCGCCATGTCACTCAATGAACGTGAAAAGTCAGAAAAATATGTTTTTTCGTTTCCGTTTACCAAAAGTCCCAAAGATGCAGTTTCAGGTGGCATCATAAAAGGACAAAATCTGGCCAATCTTTTTACGGAACTGACAGTGGGATATCACGATTCCGTAGATTTCAACAAACTTCCCATCCCCTTTGCCTGCGTTTCACAAAATATCGTAAATGGCGAACAGATTGTGTTCCACAATGGAATACTTGCCACAGCTATGCGGGCCAGTATGGCTATTCCGGGAGTATTCACCCCGGTACGGAAGGATAGTATGATCCTGATTGACGGCGGCATGATCAACAACTACCCTGTAGATGTGGCCAGATCGATGGGTGCGGATATCATCATCGGGGTAGATGTACAAAACAATCTGAAAGGAATCGACAAACTAAACAGCGCTCCGGACATACTCTCTCAAATCATCGACCTGACAACTAAAAACAACCATCAAAGCAATGTCGGCCTGACCGATACTTATATAAAGGTAAATGTAGAAGGATATTCCTCGGCCAGTTTTACTCCCGCAGCCATCGACTCCCTGATGCACCGGGGAGAAGTAGCAGCCCGCAAGCAATGGGCTTCTCTGCTCGCTCTCAAAAAGAAAATCGGCATTGCAGACACGTTCGTACCCCAATCGCACGGCCCTTATACCATGTTCTCAAAGGACCGGACCCTGCATGTGAAAGAAATCACCTTCTCCGATGTAGAAGAAAACGATAAGAAATGGTTAATGAAGAAATGTAAACTGCAAGAAAACAGCAGAATCAGCATGCGTCAGATTGAGCAGGCACTGTTCATCCTGCGTGGAAACCAGTCTTACTCAAATGCCAGTTATACACTGACCGATACTCCCGAAGGTTACAAACTAAACTTCCTGCTAGAGAAAAAGTACGAGAAAACGATTAATGTAGGCATCCGGTTCGACTCGGAAGAGATAGCTTCATTATTAATAAACGCTACGGCACAGTTAAAGACTCATATTCCCTCCAAAGTCTCCGTCACCGGGCGATTGGGCAAACGATACATGGCACGGGTAGACTATACATTGGAGCCGATGCAACAACGAAACGTCAACTTTTCGTACATGTTCCAATACAATGACATCAACATTTACGATCATGGTGACCGTGCCTATAACACTACTTACAAATATCATTCCGGTGAGTTTGGATTTTCGGATGTATGGTATAAAAACTTTCGGTTTGGGTTCGGAGCACGAATCGAGTATTTCAAATACAAAGATTTCCTCTTCAAGAAACCGGAATTTACGATGAATGTCAATTCCGAATATTTCATCAGCTATTTTGCACAATTGCGTTACAACACTTTCGACAAAGGGTATTTTCCATCTAAGGGAAGTAACTTCTCCGGAGCTTATTCGCTGTACACAGACAACTTTGCCCGATATAACGGACATGCCCCCTTCTCTGCACTCAGTGCTTCCTGGGAAAGTGTATTCTCCATAAGTAACCGCCTGACATTGATCCCGGCACTTTATGGCAGGGTATTGATCGGCCAAGAGATCCCTTATGCTTATGAAAATGCGTTAGGAGGCGATGTATTCGGCCGTTACCTTCCTCAACAACTCCCGTTTGCAGGAATTTACAATATAGAACTAACTCACAATTCCGTTGCCGTGGCTTCCTTGAAACTACGCCAACGCATGGGTAGCAAACATTATATCACGTTGGCCGGAAATTTCGCCTTGAGTGATGACAATTTTTTCAAAATCCTGAAAGGTAACCGGATTTACGGTTGCAGTATCGGATACGGCCTGGACAGTATGTTCGGTCCGTTGGAAGCTTCATTAGGATATTCCAATCAATCCAAAGACGTGGGATTCTACGTAAATTTAGGATTCTCTTTTTAAGAAACTTAACCCGTATCCCGATAGGGTGTAGCCTTATGAAGCAAAGGGTGTAGCCATCCGGACAATAGGGTGTAGCTCTGCCTTGCGGATGGCTACACCCTATTTCGGTCCCTTCTCAGACGACCGGACAACCGGACAGACAGAGCACGGATTTATTTAATTATTTCAAATTTATTACTCAGAACCAAAGAAAGTCATTATCTTTACCGAAAATATTTTCTATATACTCACATAAAACATTTGGAATAATGGCAAAGAGAAGAGAACTTAAAAAAAACGTAAATTATATCGCAGGTGAATTATTTTCGGAGTGTCTGATCAACAGTAAGTTTATACCGGGTACCGACAAAAAGAAAGCTGACGAGTTGATGGTGGAAATTATGAAAATGCAAGATGAATTCATCAGTCGAATCAGTCATACAGAACCGGGTAACGTGAAAGGATTCTACAAAAAATTCCGTTCGGACTTCAATGCAAAGGTAAATGAAATCATCGACGCTATCGCGAAACTGAATTAAGAATGAAGAAAGCAATATATAGCTTTATCTACTATCACCTGTTGGGGTGGAAAACCAATGTAACGGTACCGAACTATGATAAATGTGTAATCTGTGCGGCACCTCATACAACGAATATGGACCTCTTTATCGGTAAACTGTTTTATGGAGCGATAGGCCGTAAAACCAGTTTCATGATGAAAAAAGAGTGGTTTTTCTTTCCTTTAGGAATCTTGTTCAAGGCCGTAGGCGGCATCCCCGTAAATCGAGGACGCAAAAGCTCACTGGTAGAACAAATGGCAGAGGTCTTTGCCAAAAGACCTAAGTTTCATCTTGCAATCACTCCCGAAGGAACCCGTAAACGCAACCCCAACTGGAAAAAAGGATTCTACTACATCGCATTGAAAGCGCAAGTCCCTATCGTGCTGATCGGAATCGATTACAATACGAAAACAGTTACCTCCACCAAAGCAATCATGCCCAGCGGAGACATTGAAAAGGATATGCGTGAAATAAAACTTTATTTCAAAGATTTCAAGGGAAAACATCCCGAGAACTTCTCCATTGGAGACGTTGAATGATTATTCATGAAAATCTCGATTGTACAGACAGATATTATCTGGGAAAATAAACAGGAAAATCTCCGTTTGCTCCGCGAAAAGCTATCACCTCTTCGCGGAACAACGGAGATTGTTGTTTTACCGGAGATGTTTACAACAGGATTCAGTATGAACAGCCGGCTATTAGCCGAACCGGTTTCCGGTACCACGCTCCGGAGTCTCAAAAATTATGCCATAGAATTTCATTTGTCATTGGCCGGGAGTTTCATTTGTGAAGAACAAGGTTCTTATTATAACCGGGCTTTCCTGATCACTCCCGATGGACAGGAATTTTACTATGACAAACGCCACCTCTTCCGCATGGGACACGAAGCGGAACATTTTTCGGCAGGCAGCCGGAAAGTGATCATTCCCTACAACGGTTGGAACATCTGCCTGCAGGTATGTTACGACCTCCGCTTTCCTGTCTGGAGCAGGAATGTGAACAATGAATATGACCTCCTTATATATGTAGCCAGTTGGCCGACTCCACGTATTCAGGCATGGAATACATTATTATGCGCACGTGCCATTGAAAATCAATGTTATGTATGCGGTGTGAACCGTATAGGACAGGACGGCAACGGGCTCTGTTATCCGGGGTATTCCGCTTTATATGGACCTAAAGGAGAAAACCTGGCAGGAACTCCCGATTCGGAAGAAAAAATACAAACCATTGAACTTAGCCTGGAAGCCCTCACTACTTTTCGTCATAAATTCCCTTGCTGGAAAGATGCAGACCCCTTTCTCCTTTACTAAATATCCAAGCCTAAATTTCCGTATTTACTAAAAATATCTCTTGAATTATAGTATATAAATGCAAAAAAGTATCTAATTTTGCCAGACAATCAATTTATTGTACCAAAAAACAAACCCTAATTTAACTCATAACACGAATGTTAACCCAATTAATTAATGCACGTATACTCACCCCCCAAGGATGGATGAAAGACGGTTCCGTGCTTATCAGAGACAATAAGATTTTAGAAGTCACAAACTGCGATCTGGCCGTTATCGGAGCTGAACTTATTGACGTCAAAGGTATGTATGTAGTCCCCGGTGGAGTAGAAATCCACGTGCATGGTGGTGGAGGCCGCGACTTTATGGAATGTACGGAAGATGCTTTCCGGGCAGCGGTCCATACTCACATGAAACATGGCACAACAAGTATCTTCCCCACACTGTCATCATCTACAGTCCCCATGATTCAACAAGCTGCAGAAACCTGTACCAAGTTGATGGAAGAGAAAAACAGCCCTATCCTGGGACTGCACCTCGAAGGTCATTACCTGAACATGAAAATGGCAGGAGGACAAATTCCGGAAAACATTAAAAATCCTGATCCGAATGAATACATTCCGATCGTAGAACAGTATCATTGCATCAAGCGTTGGGATGCTGCTCCGGAACTTCCGGGAGCCATGCAATTCGGTAAATATATTGCTGCCAAAGGCATACTGCCTTCCGTAGCACATACACAAGCCGAATTTGAAGATATCCGTACAGCTTATGAAGCCGGATACACTCATGCAACCCACTTCTATAATGCAATGCCCGGCTTCCACAAACGCAGAGAGTACAAGTACGAAGGTACAGTCGAAAGCATTTATCTGTTGGATGACATGACAGTAGAAGTAGTAGCCGACGGTATTCACGTCCCCCCTACGATCCTGAGACTTGTATATAAAATAAAAGGTGTGGAAAGAACCTGTCTGATCACCGATGCCCTTGCATGTGCCGATAGTGACAGCAAAGAGGCTTTCGACCCGCGCGTAATTATCGAAGACGGAGTCTGCAAACTGGCCGACCATTCTGCTTTGGCGGGAAGTGTCGCCACCATGGACCGCCTGATCCGCACCGTTGTGCAGAAAGCAGAGATCCCACTGGAAGATGCAGTTCGCATGGCTTCCGAAACTCCGGCACGCATCATGGGGGTATATGATCGCAAAGGTTCCTTGCAAAAAGGTAAGGATGCCGATATTCTGGTACTGGACGAAGACCTCAACGTAAGAGCCGTATGGGCCATGGGTAAGTTGGTACCTGAAACAAATACTCTGTTTTAAACGATAAACGTTTTTGAGCGATAACGATTAACAGGCTGTGCCGGTGCAGCCCGTTAATCGTTTATTATTTATCGCCTGTTACTTATCGCTCATTGTTCAAAACCGTTCATCGTTTATCTCCCATCATTTATCGTTCCCTCCTCCCTATTTATAGGTAAAAAAAGATTTTAATTTAATTTCCCTGTCAACCTTATCGCATAGTTGATTGTTTTTATATATATTTGTTCAGAGTTTCCAATAACGACAAAGACTCAGTCAAACTTAATTAATAACAAACTTATGAAGACAAATCTTAGTTCTCAGATTACTCTCAACAGGGTCTCCCCCAGGTATTACAGACCAGAGAATGCATTCGAGAGATCGGTATTGACCCGATTAGAGAAAATTCCTACAGACATCTATGAATCTGTAGAAGAAGGTGCAAATCATATCGCTTGCGAAATAGCACAGGTTATTCGTGATAAACAGAAAGCAGGACGTTTCTGCGTACTGGCATTGCCGGGTGGAAATTCTCCGCGCAGCGTATATGCCGAATTAATTCGCATGCACAAAGAAGAGGGACTCAGTTTCCGTAACGTAATTGTATTCAACATGTACGAATACTATCCGTTGTCTCAAGATGCAATCAACAGTAATTTCAATGCGTTGAAAGAGATGTTCCTCGATCATGTAGATATCGATAAACAGAATATCTTTACTCCGGACGGTACGATTGCCAAAGATACCATCTTTGAATACTGCCGCCTGTACGAACAGCGCATCGAAAGCTTCGGCGGTATCGATATCGCTCTGCTAGGCATCGGCCGTGTAGGTAATATAGCCTTCAACGAACCGGGGTCACGCCTGAACTCCACCACCCGACTGATTTTGCTGGATAGCGGTTCACGCAACGAAGCATCCAAGATCTTCGGCACCATCGACAACACCCCTATCAGTTCTATTACGATGGGTGTAGCCACAATTCTTGCTGCTAAGAAAATCTATTTGTTGGCATGGGGTGAAGAAAAAGCCCACATGGTGAAAGAGTGTGTAGAAGGTAACGTAACAGATACCATTCCGGCATCTTACTTACAGACCCACAACAATGCACATGTAGCTATCGACCTGTCAGCAGCTTCCAACCTGACACGCATTCAACGTCCATGGCTGGTCACTTCCTGCGAATGGAATGACAAACTGATCCGTAGCGCAATCGTGTGGCTGTGCCAATTGACCGGCAAACCAATCCTGAAACTGACCAATAAAGATTACAACGAAAATGGCTTGAGCGAGCTGCTTGCCCTCTTCGGATCTGCTTATAACGTAAATATCAAGATATTCAACGACCTGCAGCACACCATTACCGGATGGCCGGGGGGTAAACCGAAAGCAGACGACACATATCGTCCGGAACGTGCAAAACCATATCCGAAACGAGTAGTCGTATTTTCTCCGCATCCCGATGACGATGTGATCTCTATGGGTGGTACGATCCGCCGTCTGGTAGAACAGAAACATGAAGTCCATGTAGCTTACCAAACTTCGGGAAACATTGCCGTAGGCGATGAAGAAGTAGTTCGCTTCATGCATTTCATCAACGGATTCAACCAAATCTTTATAAACAGTGAAGATCAGGTGATCAGTGAAAAGTACGCCGAAATCCGTAAATTCCTGAAAGACAAAAAAGACGGTGATATGGATACACGCGATATCCTGACCATCAAAGGTCTGATCCGCCGTGGCGAAGCGCGCACAGCTTGTACTTACAACAACATTCCGCTGGAACGTTGTCACTTCCTGGACCTCCCCTTCTACGAAACCGGTAAAATCCAGAAGAATCCGATCAGTGAAGCCGACGTAGAAATTGTCCGCAACCTGCTCCGTGAAGTGAAACCTCATCAGATCTTTGTAGCCGGTGACCTTGCCGACCCGCACGGAACACACCGTGTATGTACAGATGCCGTATTTGCTGCCGTAGACCTTGAAAAGGAAGAAGGAGCCGAATGGTTGAAAGACTGCCGTATCTGGATGTATCGTGGCGCATGGGCCGAATGGGAAATTGAAAACATCGAAATGGCTGTACCTATCAGTCCTGAAGAATTGCGTGCAAAACGTAACTCTATCCTGAAGCATCAGTCACAGATGGAAAGTGCTCCATTCCTGGGCAACGACGAACGCTTGTTCTGGCAGCGTAGCGAGGATCGTAACCGAGGTACTGCCGCTCTTTACGACAGCTTGGGACTGGCTTCTTACGAAGCAATGGAAGCATTCGTAGAATACATCCCACTATAACCAAAGCCAATTAGTGAAATAAAACAAAAGAAGAGTGAGGAGTTTGGAACTCTTCACTCTTCTTTTGTTTAAACAGAAAAGATACAAATTATATATGAAACAAGAAAAATTCTTCCGTCTTCTTCCTATAGAGGGAGCTTATAATATTCGTGATCTGGGAGGTTATCCGACATCAGACCATAAACATGTAAAATGGAAAACATTCATCCGTTCGGGCGATCTTGACAAACTGACAGAATCCGATCTGGACTATCTTACCTCCTTGCACATCCGAACCGACATCGACTTCAGGAGCATGCAGGAAAAAAAAGCAGCGGCAGACAAAATTCCCTCAACAGTTACACAATATATTCCCTTATCTATCGAAGCAGGCGACATGACCGACATGGCACACTTCAACCTGAACAATATACCGGGAATACTCGAACAGGCATACGTTTATATCATCCAAAATGCTCAGGATACTTATCGGGAATTCTTCCGGATTGTTTCGGAAGAACGGAATACTCCTCTTTTATTTCACTGCTCAGCGGGAAAAGACCGTACCGGAATTGCCGCAGCCTTACTACTGGGAGCATTGGGTGTCGACAGGGAAGTGATAATGGAAGATTACATGCTGTCTGCCGAATATATAAAAGGGAAATATGATGCAATCGTACAAGCTCATCCTGGATTTGCCCCTCTCACCACAGTACGGAAAGAATATCTGGAAGCTACTTTCCAAACCATTGACACTGACTATCAAGGTATGGATAACTACCTGAAAAATCAATTGGGAGTAGATACCCACAGATTGAGAATGCTGTATACCGAATAAATGGACAGTTAGCAACTTCCTCAGCCAATGACTTATCGGCAATTGCCGATTTTTCATTTATTTCTTCTACTTTTGCACCCGATAATCATTCAACCGAGCATATGAAAAAACTATGTATATTTCTCCTGCTGCTCTTTGCTGCAACAGGAATCTTGTTTGCACAAGAAATAGAAAAAAGCGTGAAAGAGCGGCTCAGTAATTACTTTGAGACTTACACCCCGGCATCTGCCAATACCGGAAGCTGTAAGTTAAAAAGCGTAGACATAGACTTCGAAGGCAGGAAACTATCTATCTATGCTTCCGAGAGTTTTGCTTATCAGCCGTTTGTACCGGAAACAGTAGACGAAATCTATCATCAGATAGAAGAATTGCTGCCCGGCCCGGTACGTTTTTTCCGAACTACAATTTATGCCAACAACCAACCTATCGAGGAGTTGATTCCCAATTTCTTTCGCGGGAAGAAGAAAAAAGATAAATCGCGGCTTTCAAACGCAGAATATAAAGGAGCACCTTGGGTGATAAACACCTCCCGCCCTTACGAAATAACCAAAGGATTGCAGAACCGGCACATCTCTTTGTGGCAAAGCCATGGCAAATATTACAAGAACGATAAAGGCGAATGGGGATGGCAACGTCCACGTTTGTTCTGCACTACCGAGGACCTGTTCACGCAATCTTTCATTCTGCCTTATGTCATCCCTATGCTCGAAAACGCCGGAGCCAATGTCTATACCCCCCGGGAGCGGGATACTCAAAAGAATGAGGTGATTGTGGACAACGATACACGAAACGGTTCCATCTATCTGGAGATGAAAAGCCGCAAAGCCCGTTGGGAGAAAACCGACGGTTACGGATTCGCACAAAGAAAACCTGTATATGAAGATGGAGAAAACCCTTTCCTGACAGGTAGCGCACGCTTCACCCGGACTGAAAAGAAAAAGAATAAGGCATTTGCCGAATGGATTCCTACAATCCCCGAAACAGGGAGTTACGCAGTATATGTATCCTATCAGACACTTCCAAACAGCGTCAGTGACGCCAAATATCTGGTATTTCACAAAGGTGGTGTTACAGAATTTAAAGTCAACCAGAGGATCGGCGGTGGTACATGGGTATATCTCGGAACCTTTGAGTTTGACAAAGGCAGCAATGATTATGGCATGGTGGTACTAAGCAATGAGAGCAGCGAAAACGGGGTTATCTGTGCCGATGCCGTTCGTTTCGGCGGAGGAATGGGAAATATATCCCGCGGCACAGTAAGCGGACTGCCCCGTTATCTGGAGGGAGCCCGTTATTCTGCCCAATGGGCAGGTATGCCCTATGATGTCTACGGAGGCAAACAAGGAACAAATGACTATGCTGACGACATCAATGCACGCTCCAACACCATCAATTACCTGTCCGGTGGTTCTGTATTCAATCCCGGACAAAAAAGGACTGGGTGTCCCCTTTGAAATGAACGTGGCGCTGCATAGTGATGCCGGATACAGTAAAACGAACGATATAGTGGGATCACTCAGTATCTATACCACCGATTTCAATAACGGACTGCTTAACTCGGGAAACAGCCGGTATGCTTCACGTGACCTGGCAGATCTCCTGCTCACCCAAATACAAAAAGACATTCGTGCCAAATTCAATATACAGTGGACACGCCGTAGTATGTGGGATCGCAATTATAGCGAAACACGCCTGCCTGCCACTCCATCCACTATCGTCGAATTGCTTTCACACCAAAATTTCGCAGATATGAAACTCGGTCACGACCCGAATTTCAAATTTACCGTAGGACGTGCCATTTACAAAGCCGTATTACAGTTCATCAGCAGTCAGCACAACAAGGAGTATGTAGTGCAACCACTCCCCGTCAGCAACTTCGCCATCGAGTTTGGCAAAAAAAGAAACACCTTGGAACTCTCATGGCAGGGTGAAAACGATCCGTTGGAGCCTACCGCCCGTCCCCGCGAATACATGGTATACACTCGTATCGGATACGGTGGTTTCGACAATGGAGTACGTGTGAATAAACCTTCGTACACCCTGAAAATAGAACCCGGATTGGTCTATTCATTTAAGGTTACAGCTGTCAACCACGGAGGCGAAAGTTTTCCATCCGAAATCTTATCTGCCTATAAAGCCAAACAAGAACATGCACGAGTGCTGATCATCAATGGTTTTAACCGTTTGAGCGGACCGGCAGTAATCGACACACCGGACGAAGCCGGATTTGACCTGGAACAAGACCCCGGTGTCGCTTATCAATACAATATTTCACTTTGCGGGGCACAGACCGGCTTTGATCGCTCTCAGGCGGGAAAAGAAGGAAAAGGAAGTCTGGGCTATAGCGGAAACGAACTGGAAGGAATGAAAATTGCCGGAAACACTTTCGACTATCCTTTTGTACACGGCAAGGCAATCCAAGCTGCCGGAAACTACAGTTTCGTATCATGCAGCGATGAAGCTGTCGAAAACGGGCGTATACAACCGGAACATTATCCCATTGTGGATTTTATCCTGGGACTGGAGAAAGATGATATTTTAAGCAACCCGGCACGCAAAACGTATTATAAGACATTCTCTTCACCCATGCAACGGATATTAACCGCTTACTGTCAGTCAGGAGGAAACCTTCTCGTCAGCGGGTCTTACATTGGCAGCGACATGAGTAATTCACAGGGTAACCGGGAGTTTACGGAAAAAATTCTGAAATACGGCTTCCAAGGTTCACTCAAAGATACCCGTTCGGGACAGATCACCGGATTGGGACGCACCCTGCAAATCCCCCGTTTGCCCAACGAGAAGGCTTATGCAGTAACAGCTCCTGATTGTATCGTTCCCGTAGACTCCGCGTTTCCGGTATTTGTCTATCAACCCGGACAATACAGTGCCGGAATCGCTTATAAAGGAAATTACCGGGTATTCGCAATGGGATTTCCATTCGAAAGCATCGAAAGCGAAACAGACCGTGCCATAGTAATGGCGGCAATACTAAAATTCTTCGGAGAAAAATAAATATCCCAATCCACTTTGCCGAAACCTGATGGGTGATGTCAGTCTTTTGTCTGCAAGAAACAAGTTTCTTGCAGACAAAAGACTACATGAATAACTCTTCCAAGCAAAACATCCATAGGGAAAAACACCTTGTGTTTTCTTTCACTCACCGATACATTTTGAACATCACTTTCGGCAGACACCCCCTCGGCTCTACGGTCATACCTGACACTCTTAAAGCTTATACTGACATAATGTCTGCTATCCAAACAAGACATATTTAACATTAACTGCCACAATGTCTGCCATCCTCTTATTCTTCTTCTTATTCGGTTGCCCCTCTAATCCGGCTGTTTTCGTTCTATAATATTTTTCTAATTTCATAATAGAGTCTTCTAATCTGATTATTTGTGCCCGGATAATCATTTGTAGCGTACTACATGAACCAATTTTATATAATTATGAAAGCAAAAATGTTTTTTTTAGTAGTAGCCATGCTACTTTGCAGAGGTGTAGCCTATGCATACAGCCCTTCGGCGAACGATCCGATTTCAAAGTCGGGAGGAATTGAGCAAGATATTCCACCTCCCCATATTCCACCGCCTCCGTTGCCGAGTCAGATATTTCTTCATGTCGGTGAAATTTCCGAAACTCCATATCCCATGATCGGGGCAATGGTATGGGAATGTGATAATCCACCGGTAGGTATAGAACAAGAAGAATCATATATCTTTGGAACTATGATTATCCTGCGTATAAAAGGAGTTGCAGCGGGAAGATATCAAGTGGATATGAAATGGTACAATCCGCTCAATCCGGGCCAGCCTCCATTAGGAAGACAAACCATTGAGGTCATCGTTCAGCCGTGGCCTTAACAAGTGACAAATAAATTGTCATAGAACTCCCTCCGCGATGCGCACCTGCATCCGGAGGGAAAATAAAGACAAATACAAACCGGACATAAACGACCATTTAAAAGCTATTCGGGAGAAAACTAAAAAACAGAGATAAGGAAGAGAAACCATTGGAAATATATATTCATCAAAAAAAAATCCCTGCCACTTACTCCATTCTTCATTTTAAATTCTATCTTTGCTCCTAGTAATAACTATTAAAATAAAAACACTATGTACACAATACAGGCAAATCCAAGTGGCACACGCAGCATGGAAATATCTGAAGAGAATTTGGTAACCATTGAAAAATACTCTTTATTCCAGCATCTGATAGACAGCAATGGAATTGTAGATGAAGCTGTTCTGGAAAAGCTGAAACTCAATATACGTTCTCTGATCGCAAGTCAGGAAGAAGACAGTAAAGACCTGCTCGACCTTTGTATAGATGTGATTTATCACAACAATATGAAAGCATTCGGGTTGCAACAACTCATCAAGCTCTATCTCACCTGGTTGTCAAAGCAGGAAGCAGAAGAAGAGGAGGAGGCATGATTACCGTCGATACCTGTGGAATGACGAACTATAGCCCGTTGATTCCGGCCATAAAAGCGATGTGTAATGCCAATCCCGGTGACAAGATGGAGATTGTAACGGATCAGGTGGCTGCATTCCAGGATCTTAAGGAATATTTATCAGAACAAGGTATCGGATTCCGTGAAATATATGATGGAGAACGGATGACTTTACAGTTTACTATTTTATGAGCGAAATACAAAATCAAATTAAAAAATGGCCGGTAACGGCAATCAAAAAAATCAAAAGTACATTCGGTAGCGCAGAAAAGTTCTACGCTACCGTTTATCTTATAGCCCGCAACGAACATCATTGCCAGATGATGGGAGTGGCCGGAGCGGAACAACGCTTGAAGACGATTCATGCCTATCAGGGTATGATTCGCTTTATGCTCGATGAAGAAGGACTCAATGGTAAGGAAATCCTGGACACAATAGCCGGAGAGTATCTGGAAGACTTTGTGAACTATCGCGAACAAGACTTCGGAATGACCAATGAAGAATTTATTGCCATTATCAAAAGAATAGGTTGAACGCATGGATATATTCCTGATTATTCTGGGTAGTATCTGCCTGCTTGTCGGATTAGCCGGATGTATCGTCCCTATGCTCCCCGGGCCTCCTGTCTCCTATCTGGCACTGGTATTTCTGCATTTCACCGATAAGGTTTCTTTTACCATTCCACAACTATTCTTCTGGTTGTTCATTGTGGTACTGATACAAATACTCGACTATTTCATTCCGATGTTCGGTGTAAAAAGACTCGGAGGTACCCCATGGGGTAAATGGGGTTGCATCATCGGTACCTTTGCCGGCATTTTTCTGTTCGCCCCCTGGGGCGTATTTATCGGCCCGTTTGTGGGCGCAGTTGTAGGCGAATTATTGGGTGGAAAAGAAACGAAATACGCGCTGAAAGCAGGATTCGGAGCATTTGCAGGGTTCCTGTTGGGCACCGTACTGAAGGTAGCCGTATGCGGTTGGTTCATCTTCTGCTTTATCCGTGCCCTCGTATAGCGAAATTATCCGTATCTTTGTCCCCATGAAAGAATATCGACTTACCGATTGGTTACCCACTACCAAGAAAGAAGTAGAGCTTCGCGGCTGGGACGAACTGGATGTTATCCTCTTTAGCGGCGATGCTTATGTGGACCATCCTTCATTCGGAGCCGCCGTTATCGGTCGTATCCTTGAAGCCGAAGGCCTGCGTGTAGCCATTGTGCCCCAACCCAACTGGCGTGACGACTTGCGTGACTTTCGCAAGCTGGGACGTCCCCGACTCTTTTTCGGCATCAGTGCAGGTTGCATGGACTCCATGGTGAACAAATATACAGCTAACAAACGCTTACGTAGCGATGACGCTTACACCCCGGACGGACGTCCCGATATGCGACCGGAATATCCCTCGATCGTATACACCCAAATTCTGAAAAAACTCTATCCCGATGTTCCCGTCGTTTTGGGAGGTATTGAAGCAAGTATGCGCCGCCTCAGCCATTATGACTATTGGCAGGATCGGTTAAAGAAAAGTATACTTTGTGAAAGCGGTGCCGACATGCTGATTTACGGCATGGGAGAAAAGCCTATTTGTGAGTTGGTCCGCCGATTGACAGCCCTGTGTGATAATCAGGATGGAGTGATTTCATCATCCGACATTCATTCTCCGGCATTATCCTCTATCCCGCAGACGGCTTATCTGACCAGAAAATATGAATCCGACGAGAATGATATCACCCTCTATTCGCATGAAGAATGTTTGGCTGATAAAAAGAAACAGGCAACCAACTTCCGTCATATAGAAGAGGAAAGCAATAAATACGCGGCAGCCCGAATCGTACAGGCTGTCGATGGTAAAACAGTGGTTGTAAATCCACCCTACCCTCCTATGACAGAGAAAGAGCTGGACCGTTCGTTCGATCTCCCTTACACTCGTTTGCCTCATCCCAAATACAAAGGCAAACGCATTCCGGCTTATGATATGATTAAATTTTCCGTTAATATCCACCGGGGATGTTTTGGCGGATGCGCTTTTTGTACCATCTCCGCCCATCAGGGAAAATTTATAGTCAGCCGAAGCAAGGAAAGCATTCTGAAAGAAGTAAAAGAGGTAGTTCAATTGCCCGATTTCAAAGGAAATCTGAGCGATTTAGGAGGTCCTTCTGCCAATATGTATAAAATGGGCGGGAAAGATCTCTCCCTTTGCAAACGTTGTAAACGCCCCTCTTGCATTCATCCCAAAGTGTGTCCGAACCTGAATACGGATCACCGTCCGCTATTGGATATTTACTATGCAGTGGACTCTTTACCTGAGATCAAACGAAGTTTCATCGGAAGTGGAGTGCGATACGACTTATTGCTCCATCAAAGCAAGGATGCTACCGTCAACAAAATCACAGCAGAATATACTCGCGAACTAATAGCCCGCCACGTCAGCGGACGCCTGAAAGTTGCACCGGAACATACCAGTGACCGGGTACTGAGTATCATGCGTAAACCCGCTTTCAGCCAATTCGGAGAATTTAAAAAGATATTCGACAGAATCAACCGGGAACTTGGCTTGCGCCAACAATTGATCCCTTATTTCATCTCCAGTCATCCGGGCTGTAAAGAAGAAGATATGGCGGAACTGGCAGTCATCACCAAACAACTGGACTTCCATCTGGAACAAGTGCAGGATTTCACCCCTACCCCTATGACCGTAGCCACCGAAGCTTGGTATACAGGCTTTCATCCGTATACACTCGAACCGGTATTCAGTGCCAAGACTCAACGGGAAAAGTTGGCACAAAGACAATTTTTCTTTTGGTATAAACCGGAAGAACGACGGAATATCATCAATGAATTGCGCCGCATCGGACGGGCGGACCTGATAGACAAACTATACGGAAAGAGGAAATGACAACTTCCTCTTTCCACACTTCACTTACTCTTTCTCTTTCACCGGTAATGCCACAATTTCCAGTAGTACACTGACAGCCGTTTCCACATTCGGAATATCTTTTACCAACATAGACCGACGTCCGTTCTGCTCTCTCAAATCACATCTTCGGGTATACTTCATCATATAGTCGATCATCTTGCCGAAAGCAGCACTCTGATAATACGGGCTTTCTGCATTGTTGACAAAGAACAGTGTCATACGTCCTCCTTTCAAGAACACTTTTTCCACTCCCAATCGGGCAGCCAGGCGCCTTAACGGTACTATACGCAACAATTCTTCAGTCTCAGGCGGAATAGGGCCGAAACGGTCTTCCAATCGTGAACGGAAAGCATCTACATCTCTATCGAGAGTCAGTCCGTCCAGTTCCCGATACAGTAACATACGTTCGCTGCTGCCCGTCACATAATTAGCCGGTAACAGCAATTCCAGATCGCTTTCCACCTGACATTCTTCAACAAACTCTTCACCACTAATGACACCTTCTCCTTTTAATTCGTCAGCATAAAGTTCGGCAAATTCATCCGTTTTCAGTTCATGCACAGCTTCCGACAATATCTTCTGATAAGTTTCATAACCCAGATCGGCGATAAATCCACTCTGTTCGGCTCCCAGCATATTACCCGCACCGCGAATGTCCAGATCCTGCATGGCAATATGAATACCACTACCCAGATCACTGAAATTCTCGATCGCCTGCAGGCGACGTTTGGCTTCGGGGGTTAACGAAGACAACGGAGGAGCCAGCAAGTAACAGAACGCCTTTTTATTGCTACGTCCCACACGTCCGCGCATCTGGTGCAGATCGCTCAATCCGAAGTTTTGTGCCTGGTTGATAATAATCGTGTTCGCATTCGGTATATCGATTCCACTCTCGATAATAGTGGTTGCAATCAGTACATCGTAGTCATAATTGACAAAGCCGAAAATGATCTGTTCCAATTCCGCCGGCTCCATCTGTCCGTGTCCGATGGCTATCCGGCAATCCGGAATGTGACGAAGAATCATTGCTTTCAGTTCCGGAAGATTGGCTATACGGTTGTTTACCAGAAAAACCTGCCCATTACGACTCATCTCAAAGTTAATGGCATCAGCTATCACCTCTTCACTGAACGTATGTACCTCCGTCTGTATCGGATAACGGTTGGGAGGTGGAGTTGAAATCACACTCAAGTCACGCGCTCCCATCAGCGAGAATTGCAAAGTACGCGGAATAGGAGTTGCCGTCATTGTCAATGTATCCACATTGACCTTCATCTGCCGCAGCTTCTCCTTGACCGACACACCGAACTTCTGCTCTTCGTCAATAATCAGTAGTCCGAGGTCTTTGAACTTGACATCTTTTCCCAAGATACGGTGCGTACCGATCAGAATATTCACGTCTCCAGCTTCCAATCCTTTGATTACCGCCTTTGCCTGTGCCGCCGTACGGGCACGGCTGAGATATTCTACCCGGCAGGGAAGTCCTTTCAGGCGATCACGAAAAGTCTGGAAGTGTTGGTATGCCAAAACCGTTGTAGGCACCAGTACGGCTACCTGCTTATTGTCTGCTACGGCTTTAAATGCGGCACGGATGGCCACTTCAGTCTTACCGAAGCCAACGTCTCCGCATACCAGGCGATCCATAGGCATATCCCGTTCCATATCCTGTTTCACATCCGCCGTAGCCTTACTCTGATCGGGGGTATCTTCATAGATGAACGAAGCCTCCAATTCCCGTTGCAAAAAACTATCGGGACTGTATGCAAACCCTTTCTCTTCACGACGTTGTGAATAAAGTTTTATCAAGTCACGAGCTATATCCTTAATCTTTGTCTTTGTACGCTCCTTCAGTTTCTCCCAAGCGCCCGTACCCAATTTGTTCAGTCGGGGGGCTTCTCCTTCTTTACCTTTATATTTTGAAACTTTATGCAACGAATGGATAGAAACAAATACCACGTCTTCATTCTGATAGACCAGTTTCATGACCTCCTGTGTCGTATCTCCGTTAGGAATACGTACCAGACCGGAAAAACGTCCCACACCATGATCGGTATGTACCACATAATCACCGGGGGTGAACTGATTCAACTCTTTCAGCGAAAGGGCGACCTTTCCCGAACGGGCTTTATCACTCTTCAGATTATATTTATGGAAACGGTCGAACAACTGGTGATCGGTAAACAAACAAAGTTTCAAGGTATCGTCTGCAAACCCTTCATGCAGAGTCCGCTCCACAGCCGTAAACTGAATCCGGTCTCCCCGATCCTCAAAAATGGCTTTGATACGATCCGTCTGTTTCGTACTGTCACTACAGATATAAAGTGCATATCCCCGGTTCAGATACTCTTTGAAAGACTCCGCCACCAAATCGAAATTCTTATGAAAAATAGGTTGTGCCGTAGTATGAAATGTCAAGGTAGCATCCGGTGTGCCGGTCGGCTTGTTACCAAACTCCATCCGCCGGAAATCGAGCGCACGAACAGTGAACTCACTCCCATCGATCAATTTTCCTTCCAAAGTAATGCCTCCATTCTCTTCGGCCTCCTGAGAAGCAAGAGCCTGCGGTGTGAGCGATTCATCGTGAACAACCTGAATACGCTCCCGCAACCAAAGGAAATCACGCATCGCCAAAGTGGTATCTTTCGGGATAAAATCAAGAAAAGAAGTTGTAACCTTTCCGGTTACGGCAAGATCGGGCACAATCACAATACTCTCTTTCTTCTCTTTCGACAACTGTGAATCGACCTCAAATGTACGGATACTCTCCACGTCATTACCGAAAAAGTCAATACGATAGGGATACTCGGACGAAAATGAAAACACGTCGATAATACTTCCACGAACGGCATACTGCCCCGGTTCGTATACATAATCCACGTATTCAAACCCGTAACTATGCAATACATCCGTAATGAAACCCGTATCCACCCGCTCACCCACGTGCAGTTTCAGGGTATTCTCGCTCAACTCCTGCCGTGATACGACCTTTTCGGCTAATGCATCGGGATAAGTGACGATACACAATCCCTCCTCACCCTTCTGCAAGCGACTGAGCACTTCGGTACGCAAAATCTCGTTAGCAGCATCTTTCTGTCCGTACTTCACCGAACGACGAAACGAAGAAGGGAAAAACAAAATGCGCTCTGTACCCAACACTTGGGTAAGATCATGATAAAAATAACCGGCTTCTTCCAGGTCACCTAATATAAAAACAAACGGGCAAGGACTCTTTTCAACCAACGCCGAAGCGAACAAGGAAGCAGCGGAAGCATATAAGCCGCCGCAATAGATATGTCTGACTGCGGGCTCCCCCAACAGTTTATTCAGGGCCTCTACATTCGGATGCCCCGCATATTGATGTTGCAGTTCAGTAATTGTCATAAATGCAATTTTAGCCCATCACCGATCCTATGGATTTACACGGATGAAACATGTTTCCGAACCATCTATGCAAATCCCTGTAACCTGTGATGCAAATTCACCGCAAAAGTACTAAATTATCCTTAGTTTTAATGCGCTATCTTTGGTTAGTAGCGGAAAAGCATTACATTTGTCTTCAAATTTAGACACAATATGCAGACATCGGACAGCATCGTAATCATCCCTACCTACAACGAACGGGAAAACATAGAGAACATCATCCGCGCCGTTTTCGGACTGGAAAAGACCTTTCATATTCTGATCATCGAGGACGGTTCTCCTGACGGGACCGCCGCCATTGTAAAGACCTTGCAGCAGGAGTTTCCCGACCGCCTTTTCATGATAGAACGTAAAGGTAAACTGGGATTGGGAACAGCCTACATCACCGGATTCAAGTGGGCACTGGAACATTCATACGAATACATCTTTGAGATGGATGCCGATTTCAGTCATAATCCCAACGATCTGCCACGGCTCTATGAGGCTTGTGCCGTTCAGGGAGGCGATGTAGCTATCGGCTCTCGATACGTAAGCGGAGTGAATGTAGTAAATTGGCCGATGGGACGTGTGCTGATGTCTTATTTTGCATCTAAATATGTACGAATCGTTACCGGACTGCCGATACACGATACGACTGCCGGATTTAAATGTTACCGTCGCCAGGTACTCGAAACCATCGATCTCGACCACATACGTTTTAAGGGGTATGCTTTTCAGATAGAAATGAAATTTACGGCCTACAAATGCGGATTCAAGATTATCGAGGTACCGGTTATCTTTATCAACCGCGAACTGGGTACTTCAAAAATGAACAGCAGTATCTTTGGTGAAGCGGTATTCGGTGTCATCAAACTGAAAGTGAACAGCTGGTTTCACACATTCCCCCAGAAAACAAAAATGAATTAAGATATGAAAAGAACATTAATACAAAACGCTACCATAGTAAACGAAGGACGTTCTGTGCGCGGTTCGGTAGTTATCGAAGGGGAAAAAATAGCCGAAGTACTTGAAAAAGGACAGAAACCTGCTATCCCCTGCGAAGAAACAATCAATGCCAACGGATGCTATCTGATTCCGGGTGTGATCGACGATCATGTACATTTCCGTGATCCGGGACTAACCCACAAAGCCGACATCTCTACCGAAAGCCGGGCTGCCGCAGCTGGAGGTGTAACCTCTATCATGGACATGCCCAATACAAATCCGCAAACGACCACACTGGATGCGCTCAATGCCAAGTTCGATCTGCTTGCCGAAAAGTGTAGCGTTAACTATTCGTGCTATTTCGGGGCAACCAATAATAACTATACCGAGTTCGACAAACTGGACAAGAACCGTGTATGCGGAATTAAGCTTTTCATGGGATCGAGTACCGGAAATATGCTGGTAGACAAAATGAACAGTCTACTGAATATTTTCAATGGAACCGATCTGCTGATTGCCGCTCACTGCGAGAATCACGAAACGATTAAAAAGAATACGGAGAAGTATGTAAAAGAGTATATTGAAAAATATCCTCATCAATATTACCATGTTCATCATGAGACCCTTCCGATGGGTTATCATGCTAAAATACGTTCGATTGCGGCTTGTTACGAATCGTCCGAACTGGCTGTACGCCTGGCACGCATTGCAGATGCACGCCTGCATATCCTGCATATCTCTACAGCCAGAGAACTTTCACTGTTTGACAATGATATCCCGTTAGAGGAAAAGAGAATCACAGCAGAAGCTTGCGTTTCACATCTGTTATTCGACTCTTCCGATTATCCGGAACTCGGTGCACGCATCAAGTGTAATCCTTCTATCAAAACAAAAACCAACCGGGATGCGCTCCGTCAGGCAGTCAACTCCAACCTGATCGATGTAATCGCGACAGACCATGCCCCACACCTTCTCAAAGAAAAAGAAGGAGGGCCGTTGAAAGCAATGTCCGGTATGCCTATGATCCAGTTCTCTCTGGTCAGCATGCTCGAACTGGTGAACGAAGGTATCTTTACGATAGAAAAGGTTGTCGAAAAGATGTGTCACGCCCCTGCACAAATATACAATATTCACAACCGCGGCTTTATCCGCCCCGGTTATCAGGCCGATCTCGTATTGGTTCGTCCGGATGCATTATGGACGGTAAGCGCGGATCAGATTTTAAGCAAATGCGGATGGAGCCCGCTTGAAGGACGTACGTTCGAGTGGAAAGTAGAAAAGACATTTGCCAACGGACATCTATTGTATACTGACGGACAGGTAGACGAAACCTATCGCGGACAAGAGATCTATTTTGAACGATGAACAATAAACGAGGAACGGGGAACAATAAATGCGAGGAGAATGGGAAATATATTGAAAGATAAAAGTATGGCTTTCGCGATACAAATCGTAAACCTGCATAAATATCCGAACAAAAGAAAAGCTTACTCTCTATCCGACCAGATTCTAATATCCGGTACAGCCATCGGAGTTCTGCAAAAAGAAACGGAATGCGCCGAAAGCAACGCCGACTTTATTCATAATATAGCATCGCCCCAAAAGAACGTAACGAAACCCTTTTCCGGCTTGAATTGTTATTTAAAACAGAATATTTATCCGAAACAGAATATTCAAGCATGTTTGCAGACGCAAATGAATTAATGAAACTTATGATTACCAGTATTAAAACAGTCAAATATGGAAAAGCATAACCCGTCATCATTCACCGTTGATAGCTCCTCCCCCGCTCATCGTTCATCATTCGCCATTCATGATTTAACCCCTTATATCAACTGGATTTACTTCTTCCACGCCTGGGGATTCCAACCGCGTTATGCTGCCATTGCCAATATTCACGGATGTGACTCTTGCCGTGCTATCTGGCTGACCACTTTCCCGGAAGAAGAACGGAGCAAGGCTTCAGAAGCGATGCAACTTTATAAAGAAGCTAACCGGATGTTGAACGAACTGGACAGAGATTTTGAGGTAAAAACTATTTTTAAGCTCTGTCCTGCCAATGCGGATGGAGATAATCTGATTATAGACGGTATCACCTTCCCATTGCTCCGGCAGCAAGTCAAGAAGAAAGAAAACGAACCGTTCTTATGCCTCAGTGACTTCGTACGCCCGCTATCTTCAGGCATCACCGATGTGGTAGGAGCTTTTGCCTCATCCATCGATGCGGACATGGAAGGACTTTATGAGAAAGACCCCTATAAGCATCTTTTGGTACAAACGCTATCCGACCGCCTGGCCGAGGCCGCTACCGAAAAGATGCACGAGTACGTCCGCAAAGAAGCCTGGGGATATGCCAAGGATGAAAATCTTTCCATACCCGATCTTCTTGTCGAAAAGTATCAAGGCATCCGTCCTGCTGTGGGATACCCTTCTCTGCCCGACCAATCCGTGAACTTCATCCTGGACGAGATTCTCGATATGAAACAAATAGGTATCCACCTGACCGAGAATGGTGCCATGTATCCTCATGCTTCCGTATGCGGATTAATGTTTGCCCATCCCGCATCCCAATATTTCTCCGTGGGGAAGATCGGTGAAGATCAACTGGCAGACTATGCCGGCCGAAGGGGAAAAACCGTAGAAGAGATGCGTAAATTTCTGGCAGCAAACTTGCAATAAAAGTTTTCTTTCGATATATTTGTAACTGATCCTATTCTTTATAAATAGAAGAAGTTATGAAAAAGGTTCTTATTCTGTTATTATGGTTACTGCCCTCATGCAGTGTAGTGATCTTTGCACAGACTCAGCGCATAGCGGGTACTGTCGTAGTTGGTGACGGCCAGCCTGCCGTCGGTGCCGCCATCGTTGTCAAAGGAACCAATATCGGTGCCGTGACGAATGTAGACGGCAAGTTCGTAATAGCAGAAGCACCCGCTTCGGCACAACGGCTCGTAGTGTACCATGTAGGTATGGAACGCAAAGAGGTAGATGTTGCTCCCAACGTATACATTCAGCTTCAACCCGTAGAACAAGGCTTTTCGTGGAATGTGAAAGCCGGTGTCAGCCTGTTCAGTTATCGCCGCCCGGATGGACTGGACGAACGGACCGGATTCAGTGTCGGTGCCGGTGTGGAATATAATTTCAGCAGACACTGGGCCATACAGTCGGGATTGATGATCACCAGCAAAGGAGCAACTGCCGAATACGAAGGCTACTCTCCACTATCTTCGTCTACCGATCCCATCTCCTACAAAGCCAAGATATCTCCGATCTACCTGGATATCCCCATCCTGGCAGCTTTTAAAATAGATATATCGAACCATGTTAAGTTCGCGATCAATATCGGTCCCTATTTATCCGTAGGTATGGGTGGAAAATACGAACTGACCAATACAGGCGGACATAAAAACGAATCACACAATCCTTTTAAATCCTACTCCTCCACAGCCGAAATGAAAGATAAGGACGCCTTGTTGAAACGCTTCGACATTGGAGTGCAGGGAGGCATCGGATTTGAAATATGGAAGCATTATCTGATCAATGCCTCTTTCCAGCACGGATTCATGGACCCGATCAAAGGAGGAACATTGTATGCCGGTGATACCGAAAAGCACTACCCGATCGGTGGAATCCTGACAGTGGGCTACAGATTCTAAATGAATACTTTATTTAAGCATTGAAAACACACAAAAGAGTGAAGAGAAAAGGGGTGTGCCAAAACTCGTATTCACCACAGATTACATGGAATTTACACAGATAAATATTATGGGTTATCAGTAGATTAAAAATCATTCTGTGTAAATTCTGTGTAATCTGTGGTGAGTTATGAAACACCCCCTTTTCATGGTCTATTATCTCAGAAACGATATCCTATTTCAAAAGCTACATCTATAAAGCCCTCCGAATGATTCCATGAAGTACATCCCACTCTTCCGGTTCCTCCTATCAGGAAACGACCGTATTCTACTCCGATTCCATAGGCGAATCCTCCTGTAAACCGTTTACCGAACAACGACCGGCTATTGGTAACAGACTCGGTTTTATTGCCCTCCATCGTATCGTAATAATGCTTGATATATTCTCTCTTTTCATCTCCACTAAGTCCCAGATCAATGTAAGGGCCGAAACTGAACACCAGGTTCATATCATTCCCTACCCTGTATTTCAGTGCAAACAACAGAGGAATCTCCAAATAGAATGGATTATAAGTGCCACTGACCTGCTCATAAGAAGCGGATGAAGAACCATCTCCGTTATTTTCGGCATAATAGCCATAGAAATCATACCCTTTCATTTTACGGGAAACCAGCAAAAGTGACGGCTGAAAAGCCCAATGTTTCGACATCCGGATATCGGCTCCCACCCCACCATAGATACTGAATCCGTCTTTCAGTTTCGATTCGGGCCCCTGCATGAATTTCCCTGCTCCAATTCCTGCCTTTACCGACCACGAGAAGCGTTGCATCACCTGTGTGCGCATCTGTATGCGCATCGGAAGATCTATATATCCGCTACGTTTTCCTTTTTTCACTTGTAACGAATCAAAATATACCGGTACCTCCTCCAGTATAAATACTCCGTCTTTATCGGTCGTCGCATTCTGATTCGTACGTTTCAGGGTAACCACGGCACCCTCTACCGGATAGTAATCTTCGTCCACAACCTTCTCTACTACCTTTTGCTTTTGTGCCATTACGTCGGTCAATGCCAGGCAGACCCATGCCAATGCTATATATTTTTTCATATCTTTCTGTTTTTTACATTCAACATCCAATTATCCGTTTCCGCTTCATCAGAAACGGTAAATGACTCCCAAGGTAAGTACCAGATTGTGCTCTTTTGCTTCAAAGCCTTCATCATCCTGCCCCAGACACATGCTCTTTCCTGAAATACCGGCCAGCCACTTTTTGTATTCCACCCCTATGCCATAGGCCACACCAAAGCTGAAAGGATGCAGCAAAGAATGTTTCCCACCGGAATAGTCGTATTCATACTCACTGCTATAAATATCATACTCTTCATCGGGTTTGCCTGTCTCGCTAGCTTTCACTTTCCCTGCAAAACCATACGAAAAAACAGGTCCCATAGAAAATGCCAGATTCATTTTGCGGGCTATCGGACAACGAAGAATGAATAACATCGGCAAATCCAGTGATACCGGATTCCAAGTCTCCTGATATTTCACGCCATATCTTTCGGCATTGAACTCAGCTCCGTGATTACAGATTTGCAAGGTAGGCTGAAAAGCCCAACGCTTCGACATACGCACCTCGATACCCAGACCGAATTCATATCCCACTTTAAAGTCGGAACCATATATCGTATATTTACTCATACTAAGACCGGCATGTGCCACAAACGAGACCTTCTTACGTTTTCCGGTCAGCTGTACCGGTACATTCAAGTCAACTTCCCGGGTCTCCATCCCGATGGATGTAACGACTACTTTCTTTACCGAAAGAGGAACCTCCTGCAAGAGGAATTTGCCATCTACATCGGTGATTGTACTGATATTGGTTCCTTTGGCGGTGACCAATGCTCCCACAATAGGTTGCTGTCGTCTATCGAATACTACTCCTTTTACGTCGTGTGTCTGAACCTGAGCCATTACGGTGATTGCGCAAATGCAGGCAATCATTCCTATTATTATTCTTTTCATCTGTTTTCGTTCTTTAAATCCATTTTCTTATTCTACGGGAATCTTAACGGTCTGGTAACCACTGTAAGTAACCCCTACTCCATTTTCCGCATAAACACGGAAAGCATAAAGTATTCCCGGACGCAATCCGGTAATGACTTTACTAAGCTGTTGTCCGTGATTATCCTCAAGTGGAACCTCTATCTTCTGTTCATCCGTCACCGTTCCCGTTTCTGGAGAATAAATGCCATAGCTGTATCCGTAGTGCGTAATCTGATAATTATCTATATAGAAAGTGGCATACAGGTTTACCGACCTATCGGTATCTATATACATCGTGAAATAATCAATAATCGGTTCCGTACCCGGTTCGGTTGTAAACTCAACTACCGGTCCGTAGCCTGTCCCTTCCTCAGTAGTCACATAGGGACGTATATAATAATGTGTATTGGGAAGCAGATCGGTCACCTCTACTTCTAAAAAACGAATAGTCATAATTCCGGGTTTCCCGTGCCAATGTCTTCTGATCATCAACCGTAGGGATTCTTTTAGTAGAACTGTAACAAGCGCCCTGTTCTATAATTCCGCCATTGCTTTTGAAACGGACCTCCGCAGATAAATAGAAACTGTATCCTGTAAAATGTGCATCGTGCACAACCAATCTTGGCAACCCTGAAAGGCGGAATGGCTTCACTTCACTGTAACGTTCGCCACGCGTATTTCCGCCCAATACATGGTCCAGCAATCCCGGACGTCCGTTATAGCCATAATTATAATCAACCATGGCGCAATAATAAGTTTCGCCCACGGGGAGCATATTCGATTCCAGGAAAGCATAAAAAGTCCCTTCTGTATCACGATGTACATAAGCTTCCGTAAGCACTTCTTTCATCTCTCGATCTTTAGCTATCAGGAATCTGGGATACTGGTAGAATCCGGTTTCTTCACTTGTCACTTTCCCTATCATGACCACGTCTGTCCGATACAGTTCTTCTGTATTCATCCCCAGAATATTGGACAGCAATTCCACGGAATCTTGTGAAAGCGTAGCCATATCACAAATCCGCTCCAACGTTAATGTTGCTTTAGAAGATTCCATAGCCCCCCAATAATCTCCTTTATTATCACAGGAGGTAGCCAGCAATGTCATCAGACAGAGCAAGCCTAGTAATTTTCTCTTGTTCATCTTTGTCTATTTATAGTGTTAATCGTCCGCAAAGTTACAATATTTATCATAAATATAACAAAATAAAACAATTTGATTCTCTACAAATCCGGAGTATCCTCCAGCCGGTATAAAGGAAACACAACAAATAACATCCCCCCGGCCGGAAACCGTCCGATGTTGCCAACCGGCATATACTTTGCTTCAGGCAAGAAAAGCCCCCCGGAATAATAAATATTCAATATTATCTCCCTATATTTACAGACAGAGGTACCCCCCTGAAGTACCCCCATTGCAAACACCCATAACGATATGATGCAGAACCCCGATTATTTTGAACGTACCCGCAGCCGGTTACATCCCAAGAAATACCGATTTTATTTCTTTGATTACCTTTACTATTGCGGTGACCGGTGGTCGAAAAGAAATTCTCGCGTATGGGGAAGCGGAGTGATATTTAATTATTGGACATTTTGTATATGGGGTCCTGTTGCCTTTGGGACAAGATTAAATGGGATTCATCTTTTTAGCGAGAGCATAGATGTGACAATTGTTTTTGCCGGCATGTTACTCCCTTTCGTTTGTACCCGTCTACGATACCGGAAAGACCGGGTATCGGCTATCAGGCACCATTACCGCCGGAGTGCCTGGAGAAGCATCATTCCTCCCCGGCTGGTGGTGTTCGGATGGTTTATCATCCTATTGCTTGAAGTGATAGGAGCAAAGTTATGCGAGGCATAACGGGAAGGTAAACAGGATATATCCGGAATCTGAATATGAGTGATCATCGATGTATATAGCCACACATTCAGCCTTTATCGTAATACTTCAGGTTGCTTGCAAGCCTGTCAATCGCTTTGGCCATCCTGGCTACTTTTGCCCGATCGGTCTTTGCAGAATAGATCCATTTCACATAATTGTGCCGCTCGTTTTCAGCCAGTGAATTGAAAAACTCCAATGCTCGAGGTTCGTCTTGCAAACACAATTGCAGTTCTTCGGGAATCTCCGACGGCTCTTCATCAAGGTACAAAACAACATGTACATAATCACCCGCCTGCTTTTTGATCTTCTTACGGATTTCAGCTTTTACAGAAAGTCCTAATTCTCCATTCCCCATTGGCATCAAATGGTGCTTTTTGATTTCGACACCATCAATACTTCCTTTTACTTTCACCCAGCCGAAAGGTGCCTTTTTATCTTGCGGCACTTCGGGAATGGGTGCATAAGTCCATCCTCCATTGCCGGGAGTTCTCTCAAGCAAGTAATCTTTATCCACTAAGGGTACTTCCATTTGTCAATGACTGTTTATTTCTATTCTATCTTTTCTATTTCCCCATACTTTCCGCCCCGCATCACTTTTCTTCACCCGGCAGAACGAAAGACCAATGGGTATGGTATGGGTTGATAAAAGCCTTCTGATCTTCATGCCAACGCTCCATTGCTCACTGATCCATATGGCTTCCAAATTTAATAAATATCCGGAGACGAACCCCAATTACCACCAATTTTCACTCTTATTCTGTGATTATTTCCTTTTCTTTGCGACTAACCAAATAAAAGTAATCCTAAAAGAAGATCAATGAACCTGAATCCGGCGCATATCAACGAGCCTGTACAAAAAGAGTTCCTCTCGGTAATCAAGGAATACGAGCGGGTTATCTACAAAGTATGCTATCTGTATACCACCCGGAACGCTACGCTCGGCGATCTTTACCAGGAAGTGATTCTCAATCTGTGGAAAGCTTATCCCAAATTCCGGAAAGAATGCAAAATATCGACCTGGATTTACCGGATAGCCCTCAACACTTGCATCAGCTTCATCCGCAAGGAAAAGAATGTGCCGGAAATCGTCGCACTGACCCGCGAAGCCGACTGGATGACAGAAGAGAAAGACGAACTGACGGAAATGCTGCGGCAACTGTACCGGATGATCAATCAATTGGGACAACTGGACAAATCGATCGTACTGCTTTACCTGGAAGAAAAAAGCTACGAGGAAATAGCCGAAATCACCGGACTGACTGTGACCAATGTAGCCACTAAGCTGAGCCGGATCAAGGACAAACTTAAAAAGATGAAAAAGGAGGAATAAGATATGGAACTGGATGACTTGAAGAAATCGTGGAATGCTCTGGATGAACACCTGAAAAACAAGGAGTTCATTGAAGAAAAAGAGATAGCACAACTGCTGGGACGTGCCCGTAACAAGATGAACAGCATCGACCGGTTCAACAGGAAACTGCGTTTTGCCTCGATCGGCATACTGACATTAGCGGTGCTCTTCTGGATATGCGCCGACACACTTACAGACCTTTTTTATTGGATAACCCTCTCACTGTGCATCCCGGCTCTTTGCTGGGATTTGTACTCCGCCCATTACCTGAGCCGGACCCGGATCGATGAGATGCCTTTGGTCACAGTCATCTCCCGCATCAATCGGTACCATAGATGGATGGTTCGCGAATGGATCATAGGTATCCTCTATCTGCTTGCGATGGCTACTTTTTTCTTTTTCCACAGGCAAGTCTGGCAATATGGTGCTGCGGGAATTATCGTCAGCCTGATCGTCTGGGCCATCGGGCTCGGAATCTGCCTATGGGTGTATCGCCGGAACATAAGACATATAAAAGAAATAAAGAAGAACCTCAACGAGTTAAAAGAATTAAATCATACAGCTTAACTTAAACCGTACTTTACAAATTCTCTCTAACTTTGAAGAGGCGTTCGGAAGTCCCCCCAAAAAAACTTACCTGCGCCTCTTTTTATGTATTCAACTCCATAGTTAAGAAAATATGCTGCAACGAGTTTTAGGCTTTCTGATAGTAATCCTTGTACTGCCGGACATTTATATTTACCGGACATTTATCAAACAACTGACTCTAAGTCTTTTCTGGCGGATTCTGTACTTCTTCCCCACTCTTTTCCTGATGGCAGGAGTCGTGTCACTGGCTTTCTTTGCCAACTATGAATACGCCGAGCAACATACGTTATGGATAGGGCGTTTTGCCGTTGTCTTTTTCCTATTTGCTTCACCGAAACTGATTTTCACGATCTGTTCCATCATCGGACGCCCGTTTAACCGATGGTTGCACTGGTCCCGGAAGCCCTTTGTGGCAACCGGACTGGTACTTGCCACACTCAATGCGGCGCTGATTCTTTACGGATCGATGGTCGGCAAAGACCGTTTCGAAGTAAAGGAGGTCACTTTCCGGTCTCCCCGTCTACCCGAAGCCTTCAACGGATACCGCATTGTCCAGTTGTCCGATATCCACATCGGGAGTTGGCAGGGAAACGCCAAGAGCCTGCAACGGATGGTGGACCTGGTGAATGCACAAAAACCGGACTTAATCGTATTCACGGGTGACCTGGTGAACAACCGGGCTGCGGAATTGGACGGATTTGAAGAGATACTGTCTCAACTGCATGCCACAGACGGCGTCTACTCCATATTAGGGAACCATGACTACGGACCTTACTATCGCTGGAAAAGCAAGCGTGACCAGGTAAACAACCTGAACGACCTGAAGAAAAGACAGGCCGACATGGGCTGGATACTGCTGAACAACGAGCACACCCTGCTACACCGGGGAAATGACAGCATTGCCCTGATCGGGGTAGAAAACGAAGGAGAACCTCCTTTCTCCCAGCACGGCGACCTGACCAAAGCACAGGCAGGAACAAACGGGCTGTTCAAGCTGTTACTAAGTCATAACCCTACCCACTGGAGGCGTGAAGTGTTACCTCAATCGGACATCGATCTGATGTTGGCGGGACATACTCATGCCATGCAACTGGCCATCGGACATCACTCGCCTGCCTCCTGGATTTATCCGGAATGGGGAGGTATGTACATGGAGGACAACCGGGGGCTGTACGTAAACGTCGGCATGGGATTCGTAGGTCTGCCTTTCCGCTTCGGAGCATGGCCGGAGATTACCGTGATAACACTGGATAAATGAAAAAATACTGGCAAATACTGAAGAAGTACCAAATAAGCCTGCTGGCATGCCCGTTGCTGGTACTCGTGTCGGTGATGTGCGAAACCGTTCAGCCGATGTACATGGCGGATATTATAGACAACGGAGTGATGCAAAGAGACCTCTCCGTCATCACTGCCGTGGGCGGAAAGATGATACTGATCTCCATTGTCGGACTGATTTTCAGCATTGCCAATGTTTACGTATCTTCCCATGCATCCATTGGTTTCGGAACCGATCTGCGCACCGGCCTTTTCGGCAAGATACAGCAACTCTCTTTCTTCGACATCGACCGGTTCAGTACGGCTTCGCTTATTACCCGCCTGACCAGTGACATCAGCCGCATCCAGCAAGTCATCATGATGTCGATGCGCCTGATGCTGCGCTCTCCGCTGATGCTTGTCATGGCGGTGTTTTTCGTTGTACGCATCAATCTCGAACTGGCGGGTGTCCTGCTGGCTGCCATCCCTATATTGGGTTTCAGCGTATTCTTTATTCTCCGGAAAGGTTTCCCCTTCTTCCTGAAGGTTCAGCAGAAGGTGGATCAACTGAATGAGGTGGTACGCGAAAACCTGATTAACATCCGGGTGGTAAAGTCATTTGTACGAGAGGACTTCGAAGCACATAAGTTCAAAGACAAAAGCGAGAGCCTGCGTGATACGGTGATTCATGCTTCCAACATCATTGTCTCCATCTTTCCGGTAATGCAACTGGTGATGAACCTGTCTATCATCGCTATCCTCTGGATGGGAGGCCACAAGGTGATGACCGGAGAGCTGAAGGTAGGCGAACTGATATCGTTTGTCAACTACCTGGGACAGGTGTTGATGTCATTAATGATGCTTTCCATGATCATCATGTCTTATGCCCGTGCTTCTGCCTCGTCGAAACGTATTTTAGAGGTACTGGACACACAACCTTCGCTGACCGACACACCCGAAGGCATGCGGAGCACCCCGAGAGATTGAAAAAGGAGAGATCGCCTTCGAGAAGGTCAGCTTCCGTTATGGCGGCGGAGAGACGGACGTATTACGAAACATCAGTTTCCACATCCGCCCGGGCGAGACAGTGGCCATAGCAGGTGCTACCGGATCGGCAAAAAGTTCACTCGTGCAACTGATCCCCCGCCTCTATGATGTCAGCGCCGGAGAAATACGCATTGACGGCATCCCTGTACAAGACTATAACCTGCGCGAACTCCATGCCCGCATCGGAATGGTGCTGCAAAAGAACGAACTCTTTACGGGAACCATCGCCGAAAACCTTCGCTGGGGAAAACCGGATGCCACGCAAGAAGAACTCGAAGTGGCAGCCCGTGCCGCCGAAGCCCATGAGTTCATCTGCTCGTTGCCTGCCGGATACGACACACTGCTGGGACGGGGTGGAATCAACCTTTCCGGCGGACAGAAGCAACGCATCTGCATCGCCAGGGCCTTGCTGCGTAAACCCAAGATATTGATACTGGACGACAGTACCAGTGCCGTAGACTCTGAAACGGAACTCCGTATCCGGAACAACCTGAATGCCTGGCTGCGGGACACCACGGTACTTATCATCACCCAACGCATATACACCATGCAATCGGCCAACCGGGTCATTCTGCTGGACGACGGGGAGATAGAATCCATCGGCACCCCGGAAGAGTTGTTGGAACGGTCGGAAATGTATCAGGAAATATATTACTCACAGCAAATCGTTATCTGACCATGGCACACGGAGATCATCTGAAATACAGCGGAAAGCCTAAGGCGGGAAAGAAAACATTTCTACGCCTGATATCGTACGTGGCCTGTGACCGGCGGTTACTGATTGTGATCGGTGTGCTGATCGTGATCAGCATTGCGGCCAACCTCACCGGATCGTACATGCTTCGCCCGATTATCAACGACTACATCCTGCCGGGCGACTTTCAGGGACTGGTGCGCATCCTGCTGTTCCTGGCAGCTATCTACCTGACAGGAGTGGCGGCTACTTACATCGAATATATCCTGCTGAACAAGATAGGACAACGCACCGTGACCCGGATGCGTGAGGAACTGTTCGGCAAGATGGAACGTCTGCCTGTCAGATACTTCGACACCCATCAGCACGGTGATGTCATGAGCCGGTACACCAACGATATTGACCGCATCAGTGACGCATTGACCGACAGCCTGTCCGATATGCTGTCCAGTGCACTGACGGTTATCGGTATTTTCTGCCTGATGATCTTTATCAGCCCGATACTGACAGCGGTAACGCTGATTACCGTCCCTCTGATGTTCCTCAGTGCCAAAGGCATTGTGAAACGGAGCCGGAAATACTTCAAAGCGCAGCAGGAAGCACTGGGAATGATGAACGGCTATGCGGAAGAAATGATCAGCGGACAGAAAGTGGTGAAAGTATTCGGACACGAACAGAAGGTGGAAACAGACTTCGGGATACTGAACCAAAGCCTGAAGGACAAATCGTTGAAAGCACAATTCTACTCGGGGCTAATGATGCCTGTCATGCAAAACCTCAATACGCTGAACTATGTGATCATCACCATTGTGGGGGCTTTACTGGCCATCTTCCGCGGATTCGACGTAGGCGGACTGGCAGCTTTCCTGCAATATTCACGGCAGTTCGGCCGCCCGATCAATGAACTGGCAAGCCTTTACAACAGCATACAGGCTGCCATAGCCGGAGCCGAACGTATCTTCGAAATCATAGATGAAGCGCCCGAGAAAGCGGATGTTCCGGAAGCCGTCACACTGAAAAATATAAAAGGAGACGTAGCCCTGAAAAATGTGTATTTCGGCTACCGTCCGGAGAAAACCATCTTGAAAGGAGTGTCCCTGCATGCACCGGCAGGAAAGAAAATAGCCCTGGTAGGCGCCACCGGAGCCGGAAAGACAACGATATTAAACCTGCTTCCCCGCTTTTTCGATATTCAGTCGGGAGAGATCACCATCGACAATCACCCGATCGACCGGATCGAGCGCAACAGCCTTCGCCGTTCGATGGCTATCGTGTTGCAGGACACCCATCTCTTCACAGGTACGGTACGGGAGAACATCCGCTTCGGACGCCTCAGTGCGACGGATGACGAGGTAGTGGCAGCCGCCCGCCTGACCGCTGCCCATTCGTTCATCAAACGCTTGCCGCAAGGGTACGATACTTTGCTCGAAAACGACGGAGCCAACCTAAGCCAAGGGCAACGGCAGCTATTGAACATTGCCCGTGCCGCAGTGGCCGATCCGGCCATCCTGTTGCTGGACGAAGCAACGAGCAACATAGATACACGCAGTGAAATCTTGATCCAGCGGGGATTGGACCAGTTGATGCAGGGACGCACCAGCCTGATCATCGCCCACCGCCTGTCTACGATCCGCAATGCAGATACCATCCTGGTACTGGAGCACGGAGAAATCATCGAGCAAGGCAGTCATCAGGAATTACTTGCATTGAAGGGAAAATATTATTCGCTGAATGAAGAGCAATTCAAATAAACGGACTACCACGGAAACCGCGCCGGGGATGGAGCAACCGTAATCCCGATTCGGAAGAGGTATCAGATAGAAAGTGATTGATGCAAATAGCGATACATTAAGAAAGCAAATACCCGGTTTCACAAACAGCACCTTTCGATAAAAGCAGTAAACCGGAGAGGGAAAGTCCCCAAAAGTGGGGTTACGGAGGTGAAGAACCGGGATTGAACAGGTGAAGAACCGGGATTTTTCACAAAAGAAGCAAGCATTTCAGGAAAAAGAAGTAAGCATTTGGTCCGAAAGAAGTAAGCATTTCCCCAATATGCTTACTTCTTTTTCAAATATCTCCTATTGTTTTTGTCCATCAGGTCTATTGTCCTGTTTTTCTCCCCTGATTCTTGCGTTTTCCGTACCGGTTGTGAAGTGTCCGAAGCACTTAAAGGAACAACAGAAAGACACAGCTTTCCTTCAAGGAAATACTTCAGCGAAGCAATCGCACCTATCTTGTGACATTCTATCAGAAAGCGAGCGGAATCACCGTCCATAAGACAAACCCATAACTCCCTACAGAACGATTTTTCCATTCGGACCGCACTCCGCCCCGAAAAAACGCAGCCTGACGATTTCCAATTATCAACTTGTCAAAGTGATAGCACTCTTCCCATTCGCCGCGCGATGGAGTTGCACTTGCACGGCGATGCGCTCACTCATCTCCTGTACATGGGAAATGACTCCGATCTTCCGTCCCTGCATCTGCAATTGCTCGAGAGCTTCCATCACCGTGCGCAAACTGTCGGCATCGAGCGAACCGAAACCTTCGTCGATGAAAAGTGACTCCACTTTCAGGTTATTGCTCGAAAGAGACGACAAGCCGAGAGCCAACGCCAGGGAAATCAGAAAAGATTCTCCGCCGGAAAGAGAATAAACGGTACGCACCTCGTCACACATATCGCAGTCGATCACTTGCAGGGCGAGCGTTCCCGGCACCTGCTGCAACCGGTAACGTTTCGATAGATAAGACAGGTGCTTGTTGGCATGCATCAGCAACAGATTCAACGTATAGCTTTGGGCAATCACCTTGAACTTTGTCCCGTCCGCACTGCCAATCAGTTTATTGAGTTTTCCCCATCGGTTGGCTGTCTCCTGTTTTTCGGTCAGTTCCTGCTCCAGTTGCTTCAGCTTCTTCCGGTTTTGCTCCTGTTGCAAAAGACGTGCTTCGACGGTCGACAGACGCCGTTCGGTCTCCTGATTGGTGGCTTGCTGGCGGGCGATCGTCTCCGGCAAATGTTCCGGATCGGCTATCTGTTCTTTCCGGAGCATCAATTCGTCGATGGAGCTGTTCAGTTGTCTGATCTCTCCCTGCATACCGGAAATACGCGACTGGACTTCTTCTCCCTCCTTGCGCACCTGTTCCACGGAATCGTTTAATTGTTTTTCTTTTTTCCGAATAGCGGCTTCCGCATCCTCGACAGATTTGCCTTTCAACAAAGGAGCCCGTTCCTGACGGAGAGTTATCAACTGTTCACTGACCACTCGGAACTGCTCCCGAGCAGTCGTTTCCGCCGTTTTCAGTAGTTCAAATTGCTCTTTAGCAGCCAGAACTTGCTGTATCAACAGATGGCAACGGGCCACCCCTTCGCGCAAAGCCTCACAAGCCGAGCGAACCGTCCTGATCTGCCCCTCATGCTGTTGCCATTCCTTGTAGAGCTGATGGTATTGGTGCATTTTCTCCGCGAGCAGATTTAGCTTCCCTTGCACGGTATGCAATTGTTTCTCAAAATAGTCCGGATTTTGCTCCTCCTCAGACGAAGGACGTTTCTGCTCAGCCTCTTGGAGGAACGCCTGCAACTGTACGGTTATCTCTCCGGACAATTCCGACAGATGAAGCAAATCCTGTTTCAAGGCAATATTCCGGTTATTTAGTTGCTGATACTCAGCAGATGCGGTTTGATATTCCTGTTCGATGTTCTGATACAGACTATGGACTACCTGTTCCTCATTCCTATAAGGATGGTCAGTGCCCCCACATACCGGACACGGTTCATTCTCACGCAAATTCAGCCGCAAGGTCCGAACGTCTTTCCCCATCGCGATACGGACATTCTCAAAAAGGCGTTGCAGCACTTTCAGTTCAGCCTCCTTCTCTGACAACCGGGTGGTCAGAAGGGTCATCTCTTTCCGCATCTGTTCTTGTTTGTGCCCCATCTCTTCCTGTTGTGCTTTCAGACGTTCGGCCTCTGTCCCCGCTTTTCTCCATTCCAACATCTGCTGGCGGGCATTCTGCAAACGGGTTTGTTCCTGCATCCATCGGGCTTGCTCGTCAGTCACCGCTTCAATCCCAAAAGCATTCAGACGGTTCACACGCGCTTCGTTCTTTTCCTGAAGAATGGCAAGTTGGTCTTCCTGCTCTTTCAGCCTGTTCCGGATAGATTCAAGAAATAGCCCGGTCTCTTCCGTAACCGGTAGCTCGATCTCTCCCGTCAGATTCTTCAACGAAAGGCAGGAAGTATGCAGGGCTCCCTGCACAGATTGCAATTTATTGGCTTGTGCATTCGCTGCCTTTTCAGTACCTTGCAGTATCTCCTCTACCTGCTTAGATTGGCTGACCAGTGATTGAATCTGAACATCCAGTTCACGTGCCCGGCTAAGATCGGGTTGCACAGCTTCACACTGTCCCCTGAAGCGAATGAGAGAGTCGGACTGGCGTGTATATTCTTCCCGGAGCTTCTTACTTTTTTCTTCATCCAGCCGCATATCCTGCACTTTCTTATCACGCTGCTCCTGCTGCAATTTCAAAGTATGCAGCACCGATAGCTGTGCATTCAGGTCTATCAATGCTTTGCTTCCCTGTTCACGAAGGTTGGTCAGACTCTCTTTTTCGATCCGTAGAAGAGTGATTTCCTCTTCGGAAAGCAGTTCGATCAGAGTGGCATTGCTCTTCAGCTGATTCAGTTCTGCATCGGCTGTTTTGCTACGCAGATAGATTTCACTGGAAATACGGGAGTATATCTCCGTTCCGGTCAGCTTCTCGAGCAACTCGGCTTTGGCAGACTCACGGGATTTCAAGAAAGTAGCGAAGTCATTCTGGGCAAGCAGCACCGTACGGGTAAACTGTTCGTAAGTCAAACCGACCAAAGTCACCAATTGTGCCAACAACTCTTTCCTCGTTCCCTGTAGTTCCTGATTGGCAGTCAGATCGGTCACTTGTATCGTCTGCGACCGCAAAGCACCGTTAGCCCGGCTTCCTGTCCGGCGTACCGACCAACGAGAACGATAACAGTGTCCGGACGCTCCTAAAAAATCAACTTCGGCAAATCCCTCTCCCGTCCCTCTGCGAAGGATATTCTTCACATCGGCCTGATTCACCCGACTCTCACCGATATCTGACATATAAAGACTCTCAACCGAAGCGGAGAAGCGGGGTGTCTTATCATACAGCGCCAGACAGAGCGCATCCAGTATCGTAGATTTTCCGGCTCCTGTAGGTCCGGATATTGCAAAAATCCCGGCAGAGCGTAAAGGCTCGGCTTGGAAATCAATTTCAAAAGTTCCTTCAATGGAAGCCAGATTTTTTAATCGTATGGTTAGTATCTTCATGGTTATTCGGTTTGCTTTCACCACAGATTACACGGATTAACACAGATCACTACAGGATTCACACAGATCTTTTAATCTTTACTATCAACGAGATCATCTATTAATCTGTGTGAATCTGTGTAATCTGTGGTGAATTCCTGTGTAATCTGTGGTGAATTCCTATTTGATTCATTCTAAATTGATGGTCCGGCAAGCCTCCTGGAACAAATTTACCAGTTCTTCCGGCATCTCCGCCTGGTAACTATTCTCAAAGGTTGCTTTCACAATCTGTAAGGGATTCATCTCCTGCAATCCGGCGGTCAGGGTTTCTTCTTCCACGCTCCCCTCTGCCGCCTGCCGATAGAAAGAAACGATACGGGCCAGCCGGACCGGCTTGCCTTCCAGTATTTCTTCCACTTGCTGCCGCAACATCGGCTCCGGTTCGCTTAGTTTCACCTTGACTTCCAGATAGGGCATCGGTTCATCTTCCGGTAGTTCCAGCCCGCGCAATTCATCCAGCACCTCGTCCGGAGCCGCAGCTTCTGTGGCAGGGATACTTAGCAAACGCACCAACGGAGTATATTCAAGTTTCTCTATCTCAACCGCCCAACCTTCATCCAGGGTCACTTTTACCACTCCGTGGTGATAATGCTTCTCGGCAAACGACATAGGTAAGGGACTGCCGGCATAACGGATATTCTCCCTGCCCGATACGCGCTGAGCCTTGTGGATATGCCCTAAAGCCGTATAAACAATCTGTTCGGGAAAAGACTCGGGCGATACACTCTCCAGACCACCGATGATGATGCGCTCACTATGATCTTTCTCGGCAATCTCCGAACCGGTTGCCAGCAGGTGTCCGACAGCCACCAATGCCTGTCCGTCAGTCCGCTTCTTCAACGCATATTTCAACAAACGGGCATACAGTTCCTTCACCCCTTCCGCATACGGATTGCCTTCAGTCTCTACCACCGGATAGTCTCCCTGTCGCAAGAAAGGTACCGCCAGGCATAGGGCTTCTACCTCCCCCGCCGCATTCTTCAATTCTACCAGTAAATGCTCATAATCTATTTTGCCATTCTGTTTATGGACAATTCCTTTAATCTCCGTACGCATCTCCTGCAACAAAGGCAGAGGAGATTCCAGCCGGGCAGCCGAATCGTGATTGCCGGCCACAACAACCAACTGCAATCGCGGATTCTCAGTCGTCACCCTGTGAATGAAACGATAGAACATCCGCTGGGAAGCAGCAGACGGATTGGAAACATCAAAGACATCTCCGGCAACAATCAGTACATCAATCTTGTTCTTAGTGAGGACACCGGCCAACCAGTCCAGAAAATGTTCGTGTTCCTGTGTGCGGTCATACCCGAAAAAGGTTTGTCCCAAATGCCAATCGGCTGTATGTAGTATACGTATCATGCTATTGAAATTTGAAACAAAGTTAGCAATTATTCAGGACAGCAATATTATTTTGTTTATTTTTGCACAAGCTAAAACCAAAATCATTATGAAGATACTATACTATATTTATCAAATCTGCATTGCATTGCCCATTTTGTTAGTATTGACTATCCTCACGGCGGTTGTCACAATCGTTGGTTCATTGCTGGGAGGAGCCCACATCTGGGGATATTATCCGGGGAAAATATGGTCACAACTGATCTGCCTTTTTCTGTTGATCCCGGTCAAAGTGCATGGGCGCGAAAAGCTACATGAAAGAACTTCTTACATCTTTGTCCCCAATCATCAGGGCTCATTCGATATCTTTCTGATTTATGGTTTTCTGGGACGTAACTTTAAATGGATGATGAAAAAAAGCCTTCGCAAAATTCCTTTCGTCGGAAAAGCATGCGAAAGCGCAGGACATATCTTTGTAGATCGCTCGGGACCGAAAAAGGTACTTGAAACCATTCGTCAAGCCAAAGACTCCCTGAAGGACGGAGTATCATTAGTGGTCTTCCCGGAAGGAGCCCGTTCTTTCACCGGACACATGGGATATTTTAAAAAAGGAGCTTTTCAATTGGCAGATGACTTACAGCTTGCCGTAGTTCCCGTAACCATAGACGGCTCTTTCGAAATCCTGCCACGCACCGGCAAATGGATTCACCGTCATCGCATGATTCTGACCATTCATGATCCCATCCCCCCCAAAGGACAAGGAGCAGATAATATGAAAGCTACTATGGCCGAGGCTTACACAGCTGTAGAAAGTGCACTTCCCGATAAATTCAAAGGAATGGTGAAGAACGAAGATCAGGATCGATAGACGTTCTTAAATAGAAAAAACACTGGTAAAAAATGAACGATGAACAAGCTGCATTGACTATCGCACAGCTCGTTCATCGTTCATCTTTTAAGAGCACCATTGCTCAAAGCATTCACTATTTAAAAGGTATTCAACGCTTACCAACCCTCTTCTTCAACACGAATACCGGGAGGAAGAAAAAGATTCCGATGATAGACATCACCAATCCTCCGATAGTTCCTGCCGCTAATGGGAACCAGAATGCCTCCTTATCCGTACCGACCATAAAGGGAATAAAACCAAGGATGGTGGAAACCACCGTCAGGAAGATAGGAAGGATTTTTGCATTCCAGGCTTTGGTATAAGCTCTCAAAGCCGACATTCGTGGATGACGCCTCCGGATGGCATTGTATTCGTTGAGGATATAGATACTGGCGTTCACCGTAATACCACATAGCAAAACGAACGAAGCAAAGCCACCTTGGTCAAAGTTCAGCTTAAACCAATAGAACGTCAGGAATACCCCGATATACGACACGGGAATGATAAATATGATGGCCAAAGGCTGCTTCAAAGAGTTGAACAGAATACTGGTAGTAAAGAAGATAATGGCAATCACTACCAGCAAAAGCAAGTATTGCTTGTTATCCTTTTTTCCCCAACCCCAGCTCTCTCTCTCCGACTGAGCCGTATACCCCATCGGCAACTCTTTATTGAATTCTTCCAGATCCCGCTTCAGGATTTTGTTTCCCTGCTCGCCCGAACCGATATATTCGTATTGCAGGCATAGCCTGTACTGCTGGTTCTCCTTGGCAACCTGTTGGGGCATCTGCCCTTTTTCCATAGTGGCCAGTTCAGACAGCTTATACTGTTTATCGTCTGTTCCATACGGAAAATATTGCATGGCCCAGATATCATATTCCTGAGACTGCTTGGAAGAAAGCTTTATCTTTTCCGAACCATTTTCCGCCACTACCGAGCCGATCTCCATATTCTTACCATATATCGGCCGGATGGTGGAGAACAGAATATTGGCATTGATATTCTCCTGCGCCATACGTTCACGGTTCAGATTAAAATAGAACTCCTGATAATCGTCTTTCCAATAAGAGAAATACGAATTGATGATGACTTCCTTGATCCGTCGGTGGGTCAGCAACTTGGCTTTCAACTTTTCAGCCCATTCGTACAGTTCATCATAATTGTATCCGTACATCTTCACCTGAAACGAACCGGCTCCCTCACGAACATCATTACTGAACCCCTGATCCTGCAAGCCGTATACACCCCAGCTACCTCCACCCAGTTGCAGGGCCTTACTGATAATGTTGGCTTTCAGTGTATAGGGGAAACCGCTATTCTGATGCTCTTTGGTAAAATAGATATTGATATTACCCCGACGGGCATTGTATACCGAGGTCTGGAACTGCTTAATTTCTTTAAACTGGCTCAGATAGATTTCCATCTTCTTGATCAGTTCGTTCATCTGCTCCAACGTACTGCCGTTCGGAAGATTGGCATATACATACAACACGACTTCTTCGTTCCGGGTAAAATAGCTGCCGTTGTATACCTTCTGGATAAACAGGCGCAAACTACCTCCCAATGCTTTGTCGACTATCGGCTTGATCTTCTCTTTGTAAGTGGACGATCCCAAGGTTTTGTTGTACCACTCCGTGGCACGTCCTTCACCCTCCACTTTATCCGGAAGCATAAACACCGGAAGTCCGAACAATAGTATCAACAAGATGCAGACAGCCACACGCCAACGACACAATTTACGTATCATCCAGCCATAGAAGCGGGTAAAGTAAACCGTTATTCTTCGCGGAAGAGAGGCCCGGAGAAGGAAGAAGCGGGATTGGGTCCGACGACGTTTCCTCTTTTTCAACCCGATCTTTTCGATCAGGGCAGGTACGAAGAACAGAGCGACAAACAAGGATACGGCGAGGTTGATAATCACCACGGCTGCAAAGTCCTGCAAGTTCAACCGTATCTTCTCGTCAAGGAAGAAGATGATCACCAAAGCTCCCATTGTAGTCAGAGTAGCGGCCAGGATAGACATAAAGGCTTTCAGGTTACGCCGGTGCAGTATATGGTCGGTCATCACAATCGTATTGTCTATCACCAGATTGAGCGAAACCGTAATACCGGCCAGCGAATAGAGCTGCATCTCCAACCCAAAAAGATAATAGAAAATGACTGCTACCGCAATATTGATGCTCAGGCTGACTACAATCAAGAATAGGTAACGCGGATTCAGAGTGATAATCAGCACAAAGAACAGCAAGATCAGAACCGTAAGGCCGGTACGCAGATAAATCTTGTTCAATTCTTCGTGAATAAATTCCGTCGCATCATAACTGGTGTGAATTTCATATCCGGCAGGCAACACCTTTTGTATGGCCTCCATCTCTTCTTTCACTTGTTTGCTCAATTGCAATTGATTGGCAGTTTCTTCTGCTGTTATCGACAGATAAATGGAGTTAAGTCCGTTGATGCGATAATAGCTTTGGGGGGCCTCTTCCATGTGGGACACAGTTACAAGCTCGTCCAGACTGATCAATTTACCTTCGGCACTCTTCACCCGGATACGGGATGCATCAAAACCCTCATCTTTTGTTTCAGGCATCAGCGCCAACCGGATCCACTCTTTACCCCCTGTAGATGATTCGACATTATAGGTACCGAGGAACTCTTTCAGATAATAGCGGCTGACAGCCTGCTGGATATCACTCAAAGTAATTCCCAATCGTCTCAGTTGTTCGCTATCATACTCCAAGACCCACTCCATGGGAGTAGCTCCGCTCAGGTCTATCTTATAGATGCCCTGAATCTGTGCCAGTCTTGTTTTGATATGCTCATCGGCATATTGCTGAATCAAGATAGGAGTAGAAGGAGCGTTGAGTGTAAACGACATAAAAGGGCGGGAAGCATTCTCGTCCGGGCGCTTCATCCTGATATAAGGATAGCTCACTCCATCGGGAAGCTGCGGCCAGGTCTGCCGGATAATGGTAGAAGCCTCAAAACGTACCGCATCTATATCCGCATACTTATCCAATTCAATGGTGATGCTTCCCGAACCATTATCGGAGGTAGAATAGATATTCTTTATGCCCTTGATACGTGCCAACATAGCCTCCAGTTTACTGGTAGCCTCTATTTCCACCACCCTCGACGAAGTACCGGGCATACTGAACTGCACCGTAAAACCGGGCAGGGTTCTCGAAGGGTTCAGCTTTACGGGAAGCAGGGGGATTAAGGCCAGACCGATCAACGCCACGCATATAAAGGCGACAATCAGCGTAAAAGAAGAGGCTTTCGTCTGCGTTTTTATTTTAGAAGGATTATCCATCGTTTCAATGTTAGTTAGCACTATCGCACCAATTGTCCTCCCGCATAGTCAAACTTGTCAGTCAGCGAGATTCCGGTAGCAAAGTCATGTAACGTCAGTTTACGTATCTTATAATAGTTCAGCCAATAGTTTTGCAAGGCTGAAATGTAATTCTGTTGTGCCTCTTGCTGACGGTTCAGAGACAGCGTCAGACTGTTGATATCTGCTTTCCCGATGATAAACCGCTGACGAGTCTCGTTATAGGCCAGGATAGAGAGGTCTAGTGCTTCTTCGGCACTGGTGATCATATTCTGTTGAATATTGAAATCGTTCACAGTCATGATCACTTCTTCGTCCAAGCTGATTTCATCCTGGCGGGCAGAAGTTTTCACCACATTCAGGTTATTGCGGGCCATGTTATATTTACCTTTCCTTACCCCCCAGTCAACCAACGGAATACTGACACTGACTGATACCAAATCCTGCTGCATGGGTTTGTGGTACACATCTCCAAAATTATCAGCCACCTGGTTGAAACCGATACAGGCATTCACGCTCGCATTGAAACGCGACTCTTTTTTCGTCTTGTCCACATTGCGTTCGGCTTCCAGTACGTTCTGCTTTAACCCCAGTAACTGAGGATTGTTTTCATGTGCCATCTGCAATGCCTTGTCCACCGGTATCACCAATTCCTGAGGCCGGACAGGCAAGTCGATATCGATAACCGTATTCTTATCCAGGTTCAGGAACGAAACCAGTGAAAACATGGCGCGTTTCAGGGCACTAGCCTTGTTCTGCAACGTATTGCGTGCATTCACCACATCCAACTTCAGTGTCAATAAGTCGGCTTTCGAGATGGCTGCTATCTTCTGGCGTTGCACTCCGATGCTATAAAGCGTATCCGAAGAAACCATATTCTCCTTGGCCAGGTTATACTCGGCCTGCGCCATAGCCAGGTTAAAGAAATACGTAGTGGCCTGCACGGATACGGCTTCCACATTATACACAAACTCTTTCTTTACTTTTTCATATTTCAAGGGTTCAATCTTTCTCTCCCACTTGAACGAATTATATCCGACCAGGCTCTGTGAATATCCCAACCGGATAGGTACACTGGTAAACTGCGTTGTCTTGTTCCCACCAAAACTACGCATATATCCCAATTGCGATTGCAGGTAGAAAGTACCGCCGGTCAAATCGAAGTTCTGCTGGATAGCCAGATTACCCGATGCATAGAACGACTGTTGGCTACGATAAACATCCAAGTCCTTTTCCGAATCGTATCGCTTGGTGATATCCCGGTTATACTCGGCAGGAGTCATATTCAAAGTAAGGCTCGGCAGGCGATTGGCCTTGTAAGTCCGATACTCCCAGTAACCGGAAAGATACATATTCTGCGTACGGAATGCCTCCAGTGAACTGTCATTGGCCAATTGTATCGTCTTCTGCAAATCGAGTTTTATATGATCCTGAGCCTTCGCTACAGAAGCCCCAAACAGCAAGGCTGCTATTACTATATAATACCTTTTCTTCATATCTATCGTTTTTCTTTATTTCTATAAATAAACCAATACAACAAAGGGATGATGAACAAACTCACCAGGGTACCGATTGTCATAGTACCTATCATGGCTATGGACAGCGGTTTCTGAAGTTCGGAACCAAGGTCGAACGAAAACAGCAACGGTACCATTGCAAAAATAGTGGTCAACGATGTCATGATAATCGGTCGTAATCTTCTTCGTCCGGCTTCATGAATGGCCTCCAGTAATGGTACTCCCTCCTTACGCAATTCGTTGATGGCATCCAGCTTCAGGATGGAGTCATTGATCACGATACCGCAAGTCACAATCAATCCGATGGCCGACATCAGGTTCAATGTATGTCCGCACACCCAAAGCAATACCAATGCAAACGCCACGTCAATCGGTATTTCCATCAACACCAGCAAAGGCTGCATGAAACTCTCGAACTGAGCCGCCAAAATGAAATACATCAGCAAAAGGGAGATGAACAGAATGACCACCAGTTCGTCCAGCATCTTCTGATTGGAAAAGAAGCTTCCAGAAAAGGCGATGTCCCAATCTCCTGTCTCGCTAGAGGTTTCTTTAACCTGGGTCATCAACTTCTCCGCATTCTCCACTCCATAGAATTTATAAGGAATATACTCCCCATTTCTTCCGGCTGTAATACTCTTCAAATCTTCTGCGGGAGTTACTTTTATCAGCTCCCGTAAGGGAATAAAGTTCACCTCTCCCGTCTTGCTGTCCGGTTGTGTCTGAATCAAGGTTTCCTGTAAAACCTGGTTAACCGTCTTTTCGTCTCCTGCAATGCTGATAGGCAGATATTGCTGATAAGAGTGCAACATAGCTACACTGTTTTCCTTGAAAGCAGTTCTCAGCACACGATACAACTCGTTATAAGAGATTTGATACAACAATAGCTTTTCCTGATTAATACTGAGGTTCAATTGGTTTTCGAAAGCAATACCTGTAGGAGGTATTCCTGTCTTCTGACCGAATGTTTGCTCCAATCCACGCAAAGTACCGGGGCCGGGTGCCCTGTCCTTATTGCGGGCATATAATTCGGCCACAATATCAGCCTCACCGGTCACAAACAGTTTCTCAAAAACTGTTTCAGGAGGAGAGAATGAAATCACAGCCAAAGGATAACGTTCTTTCAGCTTCTGATAAATTTGTTCCTGTAACGGAGCAATCTCTTTCGAGGTTTCGGTCTTAAAATAAAGTTCCGCCTCCGATGAAGACAACTCTTGTTCCCGGTTCAAGATGTAATCCTGCAATCCGATGGACGCTGTCTGCTCCACAGATGCTCCCTGCAACTCACGGAACAATTCGTCGACCCGGCGTTGATTCTCGTCCACATGAATGTTTTCGTTCCATTCAATACGGGTAATCAATTCATTTTCGTCGATATCCGGCATTCTTTCTTTATCGATAAAGTAGAAAAAGAAGATACATAACGGAAAAGAGATGGCACAGAACAATACACTCAACGTCTTATGACTGAATACCCAGTCGACACCCTTATCGTAGAAGCGGTCCAGAGTATGTTCTTTCAAAGGATTATTAATTTTCAGCCTCAACCACTTCGGACCACCTTTGATCCCGGTACGATAGACCAACATATACAGAACAGGAAGCAACATGATACCGGTGAAATAAGAGACCATCAATCCTACCGTAACGGCAAAAGCCTGATCGTAGAAGATAGCACCCGCGATACCACTCATAAATACCAAAGGTACAAATACAGCAATCGTCGTAAACGAAGAACTCAGCATAGGAGTCACCACCTCACTTGTTCCCGCCACGCAGGCTCTCCGCAACGAATAACCCTTTTCCCTGTATTGCGATATATTTTCCGTTACGATAATCGAACTGTCGATCATCATACCCAGTGCCAGGATCAGTCCGGACAGGGAGATGATATTGAGAGACATTTTACACAGGTAGAAAAACAAGAAACTGATGACAATAGACACCACCATACTCAGCCCAATAATGAATGGAGATTTGACATCTCCCAAGAAGAGTACGGCAACGATACAAATGAAAACAAAACCGAGTGAGAGATTCTGCTGAAGATTGGATATTGTATAGTCCAGCAGTTCGGTTTGATTACGACTCACGCTAAACTCGATATCCGGATAGATCTTTTTGAAATAATCCATTGTTTCCGACAGAGCATCTTTCATATTGTCCATGTTTTCGTCGGCCTGCTTAATGATGGCAAGCGTCACGGCCCTTTTACCGTTCGACACAGATACTCCTTTTTCTTTGACCGGTACTATCGCTATCCGGCAAAATTCTTTCAACTGTATGATGCGATCTCCTTTACGGATATATATATTCTCCACATCTTCCGCAGTACGGAGCAGAGTTGAGAACTTGATGTTATATTCATAGTATCCATCCCGTACGGTCATGCTTCCCGGCTCTACATTGTTTTGCGCCAGAGCCGTCTCAATATCTTCAATGGATAATTCAAGCATAGCCAGTTTATCCATATCGGGTACAATCTGCAATTGTCTTTCCAGCAAACCGGTAACGTCTACCATTGCCACTTCCGGCAACTGTTCGATACGGCGTTTGATTACCGATTCTGAAAACTCACATAAATTCAGGAAAGCCTGCTGATCCGTCTCTTCATAAGCACTGTCTGTCTTTAAAGTCAGATTCAGATAGAATACCGGAATATCGGTAGCACTTGCCTTGATCACCTTCGGACGATCGGTATCTTTAGGCAAATAGTTCATAGCTGCGTCAATCTTTTCGTTAACCTCTATGAATGCCAGGTCCGTATTGGTACCAAAATCAAAACTAAGCCGGATAATACCCGCACCGTCACGCGTTTCACTGGTCATGTCTTTTAGGGCAGCCACCTGAATCAATTGCTGACGGACAGGCTTCACGACTGTGTTTTCCAATTCACGTGCCGAGGTATTTTTAGCTGATACCTGTACGGTAATCTCCGGGATGGAGATATCCGGCAACAGCGATACCGGTAATGTGAAGTACGTCACCAACCCCACTATGAAGCAAGCCGTAAAAGCCATCAATACGGCAATGGGACGTTGTATCAGGAATTTAATCATAATTGTTCTGTGTTAGTGATTCATCCTTATTCAATGATTGTGACCGGAGCTTCGTGTGCCAGGTTAATGTTTCCGCTTACGATGACCGTATCTCCTTCTGTCAGTCCGTCGGCCACACTATAACTGTCTGCATTTTCCAAAGCGGTATGAATATAGTTCCATTGGGCCATCTTCCCATCTTTCAGGGTAAATACAACCTGCTTGCCCGAACGAAGTACGACTGCGCTTTTCGGAATCACCAACTGCTCTCCCAACGAACGATGTACACTGACACGTACATTCATCCCGCTAAACAGCTTACCGGCCCCGTTCACCCGGGCTTTCACCTTCACCATTCCTTTATCATCTACCAAAGGGTTGATTTCCGAAATACTTCCTTCGTGTACTGTTGCGGCATCCGAATAGGGCTTGATCACTACCTTATCTCCATTCTTTATTAATGGCAACTCACTTTCAAGTACAGTAAAATCTACTTCCATCCCCTGCATATCGATCACCGTACAGAATACATCCGAAGTACTGGCCAGATTGTAGGGTTTCGAAAACAGGTTAGCAACTACTCCGTCAAAAGGTGCGGTCAAAGTAGCGTGCTCTGCATTGTATTTCGACATTTCATATTGTGATTTGCTCTGATCATAACCACTCTTCACCTTTGCCAACTTCATTGTCTCTTCGGGTACCTGACTAATATCGTCTGCCGGATAGCCCTGACTGATAAGTACATCCCTCAATTCCAATTCCGACTTTTTTTAAAGCGTCTTCCGATTGCGACAACTGGTTGTCAAGTTTGAATTTGTCCAACTCCGCCAACTTCTGCCCCTTTCGTACCCGGTCTCCGTTCTTTACCCAAATATGGGCTATCACTTCACCACTTTCAAATCTCAGGTCAGCCATTCCCCGGGCAGAAATTTTTCCATTACTCACCAATTCATGATTGAATATCTGCTTTTTGAGCGTCATGACAGACACCTCGTTTTTCGTGTCGGGCAACACGGTTTCCACTCCTTTTTCAGAAGCACTCTCTTTCTTCTCACCGGAACAAGCTGTCAGCATTGTCAATGCCAGACAAAGCGTATAGAAGGGATACTGGTTTTTCATAATGTTATTAAACTTTTTCTCTATTAATTATGATTGCAAATATAGTTGGTTACTTTCTAAAACTCAAAATAAATGGTGGACTAATTCCGGATAACGCAGAAACTTAAATCCATTAATTATTAGCAATTTACGATTTTTACGTTACTTACATAGGTGGACAAAAAACTTTTCTTCCAATTAATCCGTCAAGATTCGGATAGGAAAACTGCATTTCATTCCCGAATCTTATTTGTAGTTCGTTTATTCTGTTTATCATAGCAAATTCTATTTATTTGATGTCTTATTTCCAAGACATATATATGATGTATTTCATATTATTAGCATACAGTCACAAATATAATTGCTAATCTTCAGAAACGCAAAAGAAATTGTATACTTTTTCTTGCATTTAAAACATATTAATCATTTACATTTCTGCTATTTACGATTTTTTCGTTACTTACATCTATAACTAACTTCCTTATTTCATCTCTCATTTCCCGTACGGCTGTCGACTGTACTTTGGGTTCCTTGGTCAAGACCAAGTCCGCCATTTCATGGAATTTATCGGGCTGTAAATATCCAGGCGAGGCATATAGCTTCGCCAACAAGTAATATGGATAAATCCTTCCCGGCAATAAGTGAGTGGAACGCAAAAGCCATTTTTCAGCTTGAGCATATTCTCCTTTTTCCTGAAAATTCTTACCAATAATATTTAGTATCATCGGATCGCAACTTCGGGTAGAAGCTTCTTTCAATAATAGAATCGAAGCATCCGCCTCCTTTAATTTATGCAAACAATGCCCATACTCAAACAAAAAGGCCCCTCTTCCCTTTAATTTCGGATACAAACGTTCATAGCCTTCTTTTGCACTTTGATAAGCACCTGCCTGATACAACATACGGCAGTTGGCCCAGTCCTTGCACTCTTGATGCACATCTGCCTGCCACCAATGGTATCCGGAAAATCCCAACACACAAGCAAACGCCAGTTGCCAGGCAAGAAAGCGTCCTGCAATACAAGCCATCAGTAAAATCAGGAATGCAATAACAAAAGCAGGCAATTGCATCGGATAAGAAGAAAAAGCAAATACCAACAAAGAGATCACACTGCCACAAGGCCCCCAACGTTTCAGTTCCACACCTCTCCGTAGACAAAATCCTGCAAAAGCCAGGCAACAAAGCAATACGGGTATCCCCCACTCGAGTGCTATCTGCAAATATTCATTAAAAGCATATTCCGGACTTCCTGCCACCAATTCTTCCTGAGGCGAATAACTCCCTTCGGCAAAATAAGCTTCCTGACTTGTCCCATATGCCAGTGCAAAATTTCCTTGCCCATAGCCTGTAAATGGTTTCTCTGCAATGGCCCGGCTACTGATTTTCCACATGAACAGTCGCCCGCTGGCCGAATCTTTTTTCAGGTTAAACAAACAGACTCCTCCGACCAACACAACTATACATAACACAGAGGTGACGGCCAGCACCTTTGTCTTTTTGCGCATCCACACTCTTTTCAAGCGTACCGGCCAGGATTTATGCACTCCATATACCCAAATACCTGAAATAAGAGCAGCCACCCATGCCGAACGACTCATTCCCGCAGGAAGCACACAGAGTATAAGAAACAATACTGCCACGGCCCCATAATATCCCGTCCATTCCATCCAATTCTTATTCTCCCTTTTCCGTAATCGTAACCATTGATCCAGACAAAGAGGAAATATCATAGCCAGATAACCGGAATACGGTCCGGGATTAAAAAAAGATCCGGTCAAGGAATACAGAGAATGATGGGAAGAAGTAAAACCATAAAGCTGCCTCAAGCCATAAATAGCCTCAGAAGCAGCCAAAACAATAAAACTCCAAATAACGACCTGATAAAAATCAGCCCCCATATCATACCCCTTTCTATAATAGAGAAAGGCCGACACCACCCAACCGACAGCAGCTCCCATAGCAACTTTTGCCAGATAGAGCCATTGCCCCGACAACTCACCTGCCGGAAGCATCGGATCATTTACCCATACCACAGACAGCAGTGCACATACCATTGCCAGAAGTCCTCCACGAAGTATAATATGCATATAATCTACTTTTTCTCTCATCATTTTATTCTTTTAAATACCCGGTTCCAACGAATCTTTCCCCGTAAAGGATCGTCCGACCGCCATATTGTAAATGCCCTACCTACAATATATGATTCGGGCAACATTCCCCAATAACGTGAATCCTTGGAATTTTCCATATTATCCCCCGATACGAAATAGTAATTCTCTGTGAATTTATATTCCGTTATCGCACTATCACCCAGACATACCGCCTCTCCTTTTTGCCGCAGTCTCTTCTTCTGCTCCCAGTGGATCAGTCTTCCGTAAAGCAAACAAGACAATGTATCTATTTTCACCACCTGCCCTTTGGCCGGTACCGGAAGAGGTCCGAATTCCTGAATGGTCCATCCCAGACGTCCGTCCCACGGAAAAGCATCCATCACGATCCCATGTGAATCTTCCCTTCTGACACGTGCAATCCGATGTTGCGCCTGCACATTCCCCACACTGTCTGTGATTCCTTTTATATGATAATAGCCCTTACGTATTTCCAAAGTATCACCCGGCAAGGCAATACACCGTTTCACATAATACTTCATTATATCAAATCCGATGCTGTCGCTCCCATCCTGATAAGGGAAATTAAAAACAAGCACATCGTCCCGCTGAAACGATCCGAAACCCGGTAGACGATAGATATCCACTTCTTCTCCTCGCAATGACGCAAAGATATTAAACAGACGTGCCCCACCGGTCCATTTATCCACCAGTATTTTGTCTCCCGAAAGCAATGCCGGTTCCATTGAATTGGAGGGGATTTTGAAAGAAGTCAGGCAAAACACCTGCAATACCATCCAGGCAACAAAAGCCACACAAGAATAGAAACAGATATTCACAATCCAGTTCCCGATTCGTTTCACCAGTTTTATCCAAACCTCTTTCTTCATATATATATACATTTTAATGCGATCCCCTGTCAAGAACCCAAGGAAAAAGAGACCAGATAAAATTCATGAGTTTCAGAAAAAGCAATCCCATACAGTTTATTTGGTTCCTGAGTTGAAGCACAAATTCTCAAAACGAGGCAATCAGTATTATATTTGATTAATTCCCGGCCATCCCAATCAAAAACGGATAAGTTATTAAATAAATTGGGATTCTTGTCACCTATAAATACACTATAAATCCTTTCATCTGTAACACATAACGCAGAAAAGCCCCAAACAGTCTCCTCTGTGTTTTGGATAGTTCCGGATAAATATTGCACGACCGGAGGATAAAATTTTCGGATTGCTCTTAATTCTATGTTTTGTGATAAATCAAATAATTCAAGGATTCCTCCATATAAAGTTCCTACGGCCATCTTTTTACAATCCGGAGATATCGCAATTGCTGGCGATGACCAAACGGAACGTTCTTTCGGAGTATCTATAGGAAAATCATTGTAATCAGCCACCACTTTTGCATCTGCCAACATCTGAAAACGTTTTTGCTGATCCGACTTTGTTCCCAACTGACCATCTACCAAAAACCTACCATTCCGAAGTTCCCACACCCGGCGTACTGTACCTCCTAAATCATAAAAAGACCGTTCTTCTATCAACGCTCCCCAATTATCAGCGTCTTTATCAAACCGATAAGTCAATAACTTCATAGAAGATTCGTCATACACAGAAATTTTCTTTTCACGTGCATTATAATAGCACATGTTCGCAGTAGTCGCTTCACCCGGTCCCTGCCCTCTTGTTACAAAACTTCCAAGCAGTTGCCCTGTAGTCTTATCATATACCTGCAACCAGGCATTATCTGCCAAAGCCAATATAAAGATATAGTCCTCACTAACAGCCATATCCAAAGGATAGCTGATCAGGAGTTCGTCCGACAAACGATGAGCATGTATTTTCTTTACTTCCGGAAACGTAGGAGGTGCATAAGCACTACATTGTTTCTGACAAGAACACAAAATAGTTATTAAACAAACATACAGCGACAACTTCTTCCACATATATTAGTCAAGGCTACTTATTGCGATATTCTTTTCTATACTCGCAAAAATAATACATTTTAAATTATAAACACATCTTATTCGTAAAAATATTACCAAATGTTTTACTTAAAGTTCCTTTAACGACGCCACAATATCTTTAATCTGCGGTAGCAGTTCTAAAAACAATGAGCAAGACGTAAAACTGATATAATATACATTTTCACGCCCCTGCAAATACCATTCAGCCTTTTGCAAAGCAGATAATTCGTTAGTTTCCGGATGACGCTCTGCCTTATACGAAGTAAAAGCCATCTTTTTAACCCCATTCTTACTATTGACAGACTTATATATCACCTTCACCTGCGTAGTATCCGTCGATGCCCAAATACTGTCTTCCTTAAATATTTCCTGAAAAGATGCACATTTTTGTATTTCCATAATGGTCAATACCGCACCACAACGATCTTTACGTTTTGAATATACTCTCATAAACTTTGTAGTTTCGTATTTCCCATTAACGCGTTTCAAAGGTTCATCATTGCAAGAATGCACAGCAGAAGGACGTTTCCATCCTTTCGGCACCTCAATCACATACGTCTCACCACGCAAAAGGTTTCTATCGGGTCGTGATACTTGCCCAACAAGTTGGGCACAAAACAAAAAATTCAAAAAAATCAAAATCATCCATCTCATAATCGGGGTAAATTAAATACATAAATATGATCTTCGTCTTCAACAAAAGCTCCATAAATCTTATTTGCAACTTCATCAACGACAAAAGTGTTAATAAAACAATCGAGTTTATATTGTGTAAGTGGTTTTCCTTCCCAATCGAATACTTGGATGTTAGGAGTAGTTTTTCGATTCTCAATTTCCTCTGTTGTCATATCCATATTTAATGTATAAATATAACTGTCCGTTGCATAGATACTTATAGGATGTATGAATCTCAAATAATCATCCACATCAGGACGTTCTTGCCCGGGAAGAATATCTAAAATAACATCTCTTTTTAATTCTCCATCTTTACCATAAATTCTGAAACGGCGTATATGTTGGTAGAACGAAACGAAACAACTCTTATCAGGCTTAGCGACGGTCATCTTTATATACGCTTGATTCCTGCCCAAAACAGATCCGAAACGTTCCTCTGTTTCAGGATATTCTCCCCATGATTCATGATTTCCGTCAGGATAAAGAAACCTAAATTCTTTTTCATTCTCAAAACCTCCGTTACAACAATAACTGCTATCGGAAATACTTATCAAGTCATTAAAACAATTAAATCCATAATTTAAAGTCGAAGTCTGTACGATAGCTTTGTCTTTCTCAACACTAATATGTTTCAGGTTAATTCCGTCTAACATGACAAAACCGTTCTTCTTATGTTCCACAGGAGAAATAGAAGGAAGAAAAAAATCACCCGGTCCCTGCCCCTGTGTTCCAAAACCATATTGGAAGGTCAAATCCGGCAAATGGAAGCATTGAAACATGGTATCCATTTTTTCATTGAATACTACCAGATTACTATCACATAAAACCAAACTTCGTGGATACAATAACACCGAAGGGACCTGTATCCTGTCGGATTTCAAATTTATGGTATGTTCAAATCGAACATAATGCATAATCCTATCAGATTCTATACAACTTGATACAGTTATAAACAAAATCCCCCATAAAAAACATCTAACATTCATTATTTATCTCTTTTAAAATATCTGGCTCTCGATTATAAACCGAGACAGAGTCCGGCAGATATTCTTGCTTTAGTAATGACGACATACCATCCTCATTCTCTTCTACCAAAACTGTTGTCTCCCATCGGTCTTCTTAAAGATCCGTTCGTCCTTTCCCTCCGTATGATTCTTTAAAAATAAGGCTACCCCTTTCGGAATTACATAATTTAAAGAATCTGCTTTTGCCACTTGCCGACCTAACGAATTCCATTTCTTGTCATGCCAATAGAATAATTCATATACATCTCCTTTATGGATAAAATTATCCGAATTACGAGGAATATAAGTAAATTTCTTTATCCGGTGGGGAATGCCAAAATCTAATCCGACCCACCCCTCATCAGGAGTCTTATAATCCATATAAGTATAGGGATTGCCATCATATACTTTGTAATAATCATGCGAGCCGTCTTTCTGAAAACAACCCGGAGTTCCGATGATCCGCCCTTTCAACGCCAACGTATCCGAGGTATCTTCAAAGAAAGCCATCTCTGCTATATTGCAATAACTCCCCTTCGGCCCCTTGTACCGAACATAGCGATAAGACTTTTCTTTCTCCGGAAAAATAGTGTTGTTCAAGCGGAAAGGCCATTGTTTTACATAATACAATGTATCTGCAGAGCGAAACTGCGAATCATTACTTCCTTCAAAAACTCCTCCGGGCATACGAAGGATACCTAAGTCGCAGAACAGCGGAAACTTAAAATACAAGGTTATATCTTCTTTTTCACTTTGAGGAGTGAGCAAAGCAATCGTTCCTGACATTTTATCATAGGTAAACGGCTCGGACTGCATCACAAGACGTTTTCCATTCCATGTAGCCAAACAACCAATCACACTACCTTCCGTATCTTGAAAGCGCAATGAGTCTTCTTCAAAAACAGTCCATGCTATAGGTACCCAATCCATCCTTGTGGAAAGGCAAAAATAGACAATATCTCCTTTGTGAACTTCCTTACACAAAATATCAGAAGACACTACCAGATCACGATTCAAGCTGTCGGCATACACAGCCGTGACATCCTGATATAGAGGTTTTCGAAACGCCGGATGCATCATTTTTCCCTGTTGTCTCTTTACATCTTTCCAGTTTAAGCCATACGTATTCCGGTATACCTTTGCCTTAGGATTATACATACTCACAGCCCGTTTCCAATTAGGATCGGGAAATTCCGTAATATGCGTTTTTCCATCTTTATCCAATGTAAAATTCCAGAAATGCGGCACGTTATTATCTCCACGCATCGCCATATAGTCTGTCCCGCAAGGAATACCCAAAGCACGCATTACATACACTACCAAATCGGCGAACTCGCGACAGCTCCCCGCACGCCATGACACTACTGAAGGACCTAAATGAGGACCGGCGGGAAACAGACCGGTAAAATGGGATGGTTCCACAACAAGCGAATCCATCAACACCTTTGCAGCAACCAACGGATCCTGAGCTTGAGGCAACAACCGGATACTATCTAATATTGGATTATAGCGTTTATAAATATCTTCTCTCCAGAATCCAAGTGGTTCATCTCCCAGCCGATAAGGTAGAACAAACTCACAAAAATTATCAAAACTTACATTCTTGCCCCAAGGCTGCTCTCTCCACACCTTAAAAGCCCAATCCACGTTCTGCACCAGTAAAGAAGAATCAATATTGGCAATATCCTCTATCCGTTTTAATTGCGAAACAGAAAACGAATTTTCTTTTAAAGAATCAATCACTTCGTACGGTCCTAATTTTCCTTGCGCGTAAATATCAAAATATTGGTAATAATGCTTCAAAGCATTTCCCTCGTATCCTGCATGAAAAGGCATATTCCTGATTAGAAAGCAAACGGCCTGATACTTCAGGCTGTCATCTTTATAATGATCCAGTACTTTTTGTAGTTCTTCTTTATTGGCGAGCGGAAGAGATAAAACCTCTTCAAGACGTTTCTCTTCTTGAGTTCGACAAGATATGATGCCCCACATCATAATTACCAAGGTTAGCCACATCATCCCACGAACTCCCAGTCTCAACTTCATTATAGTCATACTTTCTACATTGATTTACCTTACAAAGTTTGAGAAAAAATAAGATTAAGGAAGCTAATATCCGGTCAAAAAACAACAAAATCAGACCATTCAGCGATTTACAGTCTATTTTACAAAATAAATAAAAGAAATTCCTCTTTTTTTGATCTGTTTCTTTCCTGTTTTTACCACTTTACAAAGAAAACCTGCCGACCGCCCTCGTTTCGAAATACGGTTTCTTCTCTCCCTCTTGATAAATTCCGAAGCCAAAGTACTGAATTTTGGGGTATATTGTCATAGTGCAATGTTAATTCTGAGGCTACTTGCCTGCCTAAAGAAATCCAACCACGAAATCCATCCTGATAAAACAGTTCATACTGATCCCCTAACCGAATGAAGTTATCATCGTTACGAGGCATATAGACTATTTTTTCAATCTTTTCCGGCTTACCTAAATCAAGTGTAACGAATGCTCCCTTCTCTTTCGTAAGAAAAAAGGTTAATCCATCACCGTCATTCACTTTAAAACGATCAAACCGGTCATCTGCAATAAAAGCATTACTGCCATCGATGACCTTAGCCGCTATTTTCTCTTGATCATCCACTTTTCGGAAAAGCTGTAATTCCGCCAGTTGAAGTGTTTTTTCGGGAGTCGAAGTATAACGTATATACCGGTATCTCTTCCGGGATTGTGGGTAGACTACCTGGTAGCTTACCTTAGGTGTATCCACTATCTGATGCAACAGGCAGGCATCCGAAAAATCCGAATGATTGGCTCCCTCTATCTTATCCCCCACTACAGCGCTGAGATAATCTTTCAGATATTGTCGCAATAAGAATTTACGGCTCAAATCCATACTTCCTTTCACAGCGCAATCGGGTTTATGATACTTCACCTCTCCCTTTTCGTCTACAAGGAAAGGGTATCCGGCTGCCACCCACTTCATCCCGTTATCATATAGCGGTTGAAACAAAATTCCGGGTTCTACATTCATAAAGGTTGCTTTATTTCCTTTCTGCACAGTTATATCTATGGGCATACATCCTTCCAATGTAAACACACCCAGGCAGATATACTTTTTATCAACCTGAGGATCAATTTCTATTGTAACCTGATTTGCCGGGAAATAGTCACTTGTAACATCTTTTAAATATGGATCTTTCAGCGGAAACGGAACAGACCGATCGCGGCGGATACCTGATACTTTCTCCTGCTGTGCTCCAAAACACCGCCTGTATACCTTCCCTTTTTCTCGTTTATCACTTCCGCCCCGCTCCACTTTAGTCTGAATAAACCAGAAAGGAACATAGCCACCGGTTGTATCCCTCAATACATTCCAGACATGACCGGCTCCCTTACCGGGTCCATAATGATAAATATCCGTTGCAGCGGGAATACCAAGCGCACGTAACACATAGACCGTAAAATCACAAGACGCCTCACAGCTTCCAACCCTGTTAGCTAGCAAAAAACCTGCACCTAAATGGGGTAAGTCCAGCTCAACACTATACCTGAAGTCTTTTTCCTGACGCAAATAAGCCCCTAAACGATCGGTGGCTTCTACCACATCTGTCCCTTGATAGAGCGAATCCAATATAGATTCATAACGCTCCCTATACCAACCACGCCATTCCTCCAAGGGTTCATCACCAATCCGATATGGCAAAATCAATTCACAGAAATCATCAAATGGCAAATATTTATTCCAGGATCTTTTTTCAAAAACTTCAAAGGCTTGATCTATGTGATGAATCAAGAACTCAGCTTTAATCACTTTAGCATCATAAACTTTCTTTAAAGTCCGAAAAGAAAAATGTTCCCATTTTTTGCGATCTTTTTTATTCACCCATCCATCCGTATGTTCTGTGGCTGCATGAATTGCTTTTAACGTATCCAATTGCCATCCTTCATAACTAAAATAGCGGGGCATATTTTCAATCAAAAAGCGTGCGGCATCCTGTTTCAGTCCGCTATCATTATAGTGTTCCAAAACTTTTTCAAGCTCTCCCCTATTCTCCCCGGCAAACTCCAACGCATATTCCAATCGTTTATTTCCTGTACAAGAACAGCACAAGCTGCCGACTAACAGCACCCATAATAGGTAAATCTTTATCATTCTTTTTTTCTACATTTTAGTTCTTACATGAACAAATCCTCAACACAACCGAAATTAACAACAATACACTATCATATTTCATTTCTAATCTTTTTTATTCCCTACCACCTTTAATGCATAATTTTCTTGTAAAGTATTCAACTGAACCACAACAGCAACCTCAAAATATCCATTCTTACTAGATGTGTCTACAATCATATATATAAGATGACTCTCCTGTTCTAAGATTACAAGATCGATATATTTTATTTACTTTTATATCATGAGAACTAACATTGGTAAATTTAAAAGAACATTTCAGTAATGTATCATTCATAATAGTACCAACATCAACTCTCCTTTTATTAAAAATAACCTCATCTTTACTTTTCCGACTAAAACAGATATAGGTATTCATAAATAGAAAAGTGATAAGAACATAAAAAAATGTCATTCTATTCGGAATTTATAAAAAACAAAACGTATATCATTCTCTGTTTCTAAAGGTAATTTACGTACTCCATAGTACCAACCATTATTGTATCCAAGAAACATAAAGTAATTGGGTACATCTATATCAGCCAGCATGTTTGAGTTTTGATACAACTGTAGCCCTGTCTTTCTCATAACTCTCTCTTTCACATATGTTCGAATCAACATATTAGTTTCAGGTACATAATCTAATCCAGCACTTGAACCAACAGTTTTATAATCTTTCATGAATGTCTTCCCCTCATCCAGTTCTGTTGTTTGCGTATAATTACGATCAATATCTCGACCTTCAAACCCCATAGTGTAAATAAGTTCATCCGGATACAAATAAACATAAATCAATGAATCTACATAATGATTTACATATACAGTATCTCCTCTCATTGCAAAACGAAAAGATTCAAAATTCGGAATAGGTTTTTCATGATAAATTTCGGGCATTTTTCCCGTGATACGTTCAACTATCATAGTATTTACGTTCAATTCCCCAAAAATATGCAACTTATCATAACGATCTGATTCTATCTCTTTCTCCGAAACGAAACGATCTATTAGGTTTACAGGAAAAATTATAATAGAGTCATTTAGATAGTAGAAATCAACTCCATAGTCAGTTAAATACATCATATTATAAGCTCGCGGGGAGTCATAATCTTTACATACTCCATTCCAACCGAAATTAATTCGACCATGATGAAATAATTCATAATCCTGTTGTTTAAAAGAATGAAGCATAATTGAATTATCAACAATTAAACACTGACCCTTTTTATTACGAATAGGATAAGCAAACATAAATTCATTTAATTCTCCAGGACCATTGCCTTTTCTAAAATGTTCAGCAACAGAATCACCAGAATTAGCTTTATAATCATAAAATTTAGAATAATATGTATCAGCAAATGTAATGATAGAGTCAACTAAATAAAAATTCCCCCAACCACTGGTATAACTGGCATCAACAACTACCGAATCCAAATATATTTTCTTATTTAATAGCCGCTCTCCAGAATGAGGAACATTCTTCGCTTGACGACTACATGCAAACAAAGAACAAAGAAGCAACAAGAATGCTATTTTTTTCATAATATAAACCAATAACTTCATTTTAAAGGCTGAGATTCATATATAATAACAATATATGAATCTTAGTTTATTATTAATCGACTTGTTTAACGACAATTTCTATCATGATTAGAACAAAGGTTAGTTCCACTCCACAATAAGCCAGGTCTCCAAGAGGAGCAAATATATCTGCCCTCTGAAGCCTTACAATAGTATTTAACTGTTTCCCTCTCCTCACTCATATTAGCCAAAGCCTCTACATTAGCTAAAGCCAAATCAGATAAAGTGGAACTCTGATAAACATTATATCCCGTAAACGCAATAACAGCTACAGCTAATAACGCTGCATAAAATTTCTTTTTCATTTTAGCATCATTAAATTTCTTTAAAGTCCGAAAAAAATATTCCTATCCGGCAAACTCCAACGCATATTCCAATCGTTTATTTCCTGTACAAGAACAGCACAAGCTACCGACTAACAGCACCCATAATAGGTAAATCTTTATCATTCTTTTTTTCTTTTCCGCTACTCCTGTCATATACTACCCTTAATCATAAAAAGCCGGCTTTCGGTGAATTGCAGCAAGTTTATCAACTACTCCTAGAAATAAACCATTGAACAAAATCGCCCCCCATGGTTATTTGTCCACTGCGCCTCAACCGTCAGCCGGCAATCTCTTAACTTTTATTTAGCATCTCCTTTTATTTTCAATTGCAAAGGTGAAACAGGCGAGTTACAGTAGACAGTAATCGTCTTGTTAAAATGCTCCGGATATTCAGCCTTATAAACGACAGTAATATCTACCGTCTTTCCGGACTGAACCGGTTCTCTCGAATACTCCACTGTAGTACATCTGCACGAAGTATTGACATCATCAATCACAAGCAACTCTTTTCCCGTATTCTCAACGGTAAAAATACATTTCTGTTCTTTTTTCCAATCAAACATACCCAAGTCCATAGACAGAGCCTCTATCTTCACCTCTGTTTGAGGACGTTTTTCATCTGGAAGAGAAGTGCCACCGGAAATTATATTCAAAAATAAATCTCTGATATTCGGGTTATGAATGGGGTTACCTACTGCTACAACCTTATTCTCCTTATTCAGTAAAAAAGTCTGGAATCTTACATCGTCAGGAAAATGATTTAACTTATTAAAAGAATCGAGTGTGTCAACACAAACCGGATAGGTAAATTTATCCATTCTCATTGTATGATATATGTCTCTTCCATTCTTGGGAAAGAAAAAAAACAAAAACTGTACACGCTCAGACTGAGTAGAATCCACATAATGGATTAACTCTTTCCATTTAGACAAGTGTAATTTACAACTGGTGCAACCGGCAGAATCAACATAGGCGACAATCTTATATTCGGTATCTTTTATACGAAAATCAACATTCTCTTTACCCTGAATACTAAAATACATTTTATTCGGGAAAACAATTTCCTTATTCATCCATTCCCTCAAAACAGATTCCGCATGTTTTTTATTCTCATCTTTACAAGAAAACAAAAAAGAAAAAGCTAATAACACATATAAGTATTTCATAAATATCTACTAATTTATATCTAAATCAAGGAAATAAAAAGACTGCCCATTATTTGAGTTAATACCACAAAAAAGATTTCTATCCGGATCTATAAAAAAGAAAAAAATCTTTTCATCCAATCGATAACGCGCTATTGGTCTACCTTCCCAATCTACTATAACCAAACTGGATTGCTCACCCTCCGGACATAGCAAATAAATGTATTTATCAGTAACAAAACAATCTCTAATAAACGTTGTCCAACGTTTAGGATCTGCATCCACAACATATTTATTAGATGCATAATCAAGACATACATCGTGCAATAATCGGGCACTCAAATCATAAATCCGAAAACGGCGAGTCCTCACATAATTAACTAAGATGCGACTTCCGTCCGGTTTTGGCCATACTTCGTGCGCATAGGCAAACTTAAAGTCAAATATCGTTTTAAATCTTACCTCAGTACGCTCCGGATAATGCCCTTTAGGATATAAGATATTATTCTCAGCATCAAGCATATAGAACTCATTTAACCTAATATCATTATAAGAAGGATCCGTATATGCATGAGCTGTATACATTTTATCATTCAATTTCTTAATTTTAGATAATCGAATCTTATTGCTATTATAAAGGAAATGAGTTGTCGTTTTCTGCAACAAATCCTTATCTGTTAAATGATATAAATATAACGAATCATCTTTTACCAAGTAAAAAGCCTTCATTGCATTCGGCTAATATCTGTTTATATTCTGACAAACTACCGGTATAGCTCAAAAATTTCATTTCCGGATAAGCAAACACAGCATAAATAGAATCTGTAGTTGACGTACGAACCAATACCCGCTTATCGCCATCCCACACCATACACCGTGCATTTACCTGCATAGGATCCATTTCTACTTTAGAAAGCATAACAGTAGTATCTTTCAAGAGAAAAGACGAATAATAAGTAATAGGCACGTCAACCTCCGTGGGTTTGCATGAGACAAAAAGTATACAAGCTACCCCAATAATCCCAAGCCAATTTCTATAAATCATATTTCGCCAATGCAAAATCAGGATTAACTCCTATCACATACAGAGCATTACTTCGTCCGTCAGCAGCAATGCGCATTACAGGCATGCCCAAATTTACAATTTTCAGTAATTTACCATCATAATCATACACAAAAACCGTACGGGGACATTTACTTGCATTACGTCCGACAGTCCTTTCATCCAACGGATCAACTTCCCGGTCACGCTCCAGAGTAACAATATAATCTTTAGTCATGCATATATCTCTCACTCCCATCACGCTACGATCAAACCTAATCGCCCCATCAACAACAGAATAGTTTTCTTTTTCAGGCATGCGTTCCCATAATAACTTAAAATTATCCCCTTCCTTTTTATACAAAGCCAAATAAGAAAAATTAAAAGGACCAAAAGCAAGGAGTCCACGATCTTTATCGTAAGTTTTATATGTACCCATATGGTGTTTCACTTCACGAATCGGATAAACCCCAAATGTAGATTTTTTCCCATTTGAACTCACTTTAAAATAATCGTTCTCACCATTTTCGGTTTCAGTCAGATACAGTTGTTCGTCCAATTTAGCCATTCGTATATTCCGATCAAAATCTGATAAAGACATAAAAGGTTCTTTTCCGACAATTAAACTGTCAATAGATAAATAGCCTCTGGTTTTCCCGTTAGCATCATGAGCAGCAATACAGCGATTAATGGAAAAACGATTGATTAAAGGACTTACAAATTCCTGTGGACCTTCTCCCTTTTGCCCCATAGAACCGATATATTTTCCATCGGAAGAACGATGTACATGCAGAAATTTGTTATCAGAGAAAGGATCAGACCAAACTAAATAATCGTCAATCAGCAATAAATCACCAGGCATAGTTGTCAAAAGACTATCATTCATTACCTGGGGTTGTAAACTCACCTTATCAGGTACATCAGTAGTTGTGCAGGAAGTAAACACTGTTAAAACAGAAATAATATATAGAATTATCTTATGCATAACTTTAATAAAGTTACCAAAAGATGTGTCACAAATATTACAACTGACACATCCTTTTTATTAAATTTTAATTTGTATAATGGCTACATCCACTTACTGTATAGCAGCTATTACCAGTCACTTCTATTGCACAAGCATAAGTATAATGAATATAATCACACTTACAACATTCTTGTGACCAAGAACCTTCACAATTTCCATTCGAAAGTTCTCCATTTGCCAATGCTTCTACGTTAGCCATTGCCAAATCAGATAAAGAGGCATCCGCCTTTTGACTCTGATAAACATTATATCCCGTAAATGCAATAACAACTACAGCTAATAACGCTGCATAATATTTCTTTTTCATTCTTTTTATTTTATATTGATAATAATAATTTTGTCTATGTCTCCTTTCCTGGAAGATGTACCTGTTAAACCTCCTTTTCTAAAGGTTGTCAGGAGCGGGAAAATAGCTTCCATATCGACAAGTTGGCTTTACCCGCTCCTTTTCGAACCTGTTACACTTGACTTTAGCCAAAGCGGAACTCCACAATGGGTTGGTCGTTATTAACATCTGTTGCTGTAATAGTCTTATTTCTTTCATCAACATGGAAACCTGTGATATAACGATCTAAGGTATATTTACATAAAGGTTCCCCTTGTAAGTTGAAAACATAAATATATTGTCCACCATCTGTAGCTCTTCCCTCCTTTTGGTGCTGTGCCATAATCTCTTTAAAAGTGTGACCATGGAAAACAGCATAAATAGCCTCATCCGTAACCTGCACATCCGAGAATCCCATGATCCCATCCGGAATAGCATACCCGCCCGCAAGTTTGAATTCCGGTTCCCCTTTAGGACCTAAACAGACCCTATGAAAACCGTTTTGAAGATTATAAATCTCAAGAACTTCACCTAATTGAGTAGCAGCAACCAACACTCCGTTATGAGGATTATAATCTATAAAACTGCGCCAAGCTTGTGCTAAGGCAGGACGCGCCTCTTTCAATGCTTCTTCGTTCAATGAAGGAATCACTCCACTTTTTTTCAAAAACTTTCCTTGTCGGTTCACCCAACAGAATCGGCTATCTCCCGAATAGTCAGGTATCAGAAAAGTCGTATCATTGAATGCCACAAAATCAAGAGCACGCAGAATGCTGTCTTTATCGAAAGAGATCGCTTCTGCACGCAGAAGCGAATCTCTATCCGAAACAAACTCAAACCTAGTTAACTCGCCTTTGTTGGCATCTAAAGTCCAAAATGAACCATCTATACATTTCACTGTTTCTACTGAAAGCATCTCTTCCGGTGAATCCCCTCTCCTGCCAAACGAAGACAGATAATGGAAATCAGGATAATGAAAAAGATGGCAATACACATCAGTACCATGTAAATCCAAGACAACAGCCTGATCACCGGACACATGTACCCGAAACGGATAACGCATATAAACCGAATCAAGCTGAATTACCTTAGAATGTAGTGTCTCCTCCTTAGGAAAAGAAACATACAACATCCGATCTTTCGGCAAATCTGAAGTGCACCCGGTAAAGATTGCCAAAAGAAAGAGAAATGTCAGACAGTATTTCATGATTTTCAATTACCTATAATACAATACTTTGGATCCATCATTAGGGCAAACTACTGAACCTGTTCCCACACATATAGCAGGTGAAGTCCCCTCACCTGTTGCCAACGCTTCTACATTCATCATTACTAATGATGAAGGATCCTCTCTCTTTTCTCTCATAAACATAGAGACTACAATTACTGTAACAACAGCTAATACTGCTAAAATCTTTATTTTCATTTCACCAATAAATTAATAAATATCAGCAAAGATAAGCGAGTGGATAGAAGCACACAAATGTTCTACGTCAACACTTTTATTAACAACGTCATTTTATTTAATGACGTCTAAATATCAATATATTAAGTTCTAATAAGATAGCAATTGTTTTTATCACTAATTCAACAAACAGGATGGTAAATTCAAACTTTTAAAGTAACTTTGCGACACCAACACAAGATCTGGCAAATATGAATAAAAGAATATTCTTAGTAATCGGAGTCATTATACTATTTATTATGATTGCTATAGGTGTTTCGACCTATACAATTATTCATTCCCTCATTCAAAAAGAAAAAGAAGCATTCAAGCCACAAGTTGAAAACATCTTGAAAGAAGCGGTTATCAACAATATAACTCAAAAAACTAAAGACTTAGCATTGAATGGACTTAGTAATTCACCTAATAAAATTGGAACATATGAAACTCGCACTTTCTGTTCAAAAGATACACTGTTCACCTATCAACACCAAGTTCAAGATATTGATACAGAAATATTCTTTGCCCGTCAATTAGGATTGCTTATGATGGATAGTTTACAAAGCACTGATATACAAAATCTAATAATTAATAGTTTAAGTAAGAACAAAATAAAAGGATATATTAATGTTGGCATTATTACTTCCAAACACCTACAAAGAGAAATATGGAGTCAGCCTCAAAGTAGCATTCCTTGTAATGCAGAAAAAATTATCTATCACTTGGAAGATGAAATTGTTAGTGTAGATTACATAATGTATATCGACTATAGTTTCTCAACTTTGTGGAAGCGAATGCCTAAAACCAATATCTACATCAATTTAGTAGTCGAAGTGATTCTCATCTACACCATTACTCTATTTGTACTATACTATAGGAAACAGCAAAAGAACAGATCTGTATCTACAGTTGATATAACATCAGATCCCAATATTATCACGGACCCCATATCAGTTGACAATACTGTAGAAACAGAAAAGCGGACTAATTCTACCATAAAAGAGGAGTTATCATTCAAGGATCAATTTGTCTTTGAGAAAGACTTTGTCCTATTCAATGACCGTCCGATCAAAATGCCTAATCAACAACAAAAGATATTAATATTTTTCTTAAATAGGCCTAATTACAGAGTGAACAAACACGAATTGAAGGAAGAGTTTTGGCCTAAAAACAGTGATCCAACCAATAATATGACAAGCGCAATCAATAAATTAAAGAAAATTTTAGAGGAAATCAACAGTAAGTATACAATTATCACCGACAAGACTAATGAAGAATACTATGTACTAATCAGGGATAAATCAGCAGAAAAAATATAGATATATAAGGATAAAATAATAAAAAGTATGCGGGATACATCACGCACCCCGCACACAACAACCATTTAAGTATTAAACAATTAAACTAAAAACATATGATAGTACTATATAAAAAAACAAGTCCAAATCCAGTGTTGCATCAATGAATGCTAACATAGAGATGAAACTACTCTTAGAATCTTTTCACATACCTGCTTATCTTCATGGAGTAATTTGCCATTGAAAAATATCCATCATCAGATTTAACAGGTTTGTCTGTAAAGCCTACAGCATATTAACTTTGAAGCTCAGCATCTGTAAGATTAATCCATTTTTCACAAGGGGTGGTAAACAAACATCTCCAATTGTCCCACTCTCGTTCACTTACTTCCGACATATAGCTTATCTCCCTTCCAGTAAATGAGCTATATCCTCTTGATTGCCTGATTGCTTATACGTTCCATCGCCGCAGATAATAATATGCTTTTCATCTAAACTAAAATTATTTATTCTACAATAAATTGTCCATATACATAACCACCATTCGAATTGGTAAATTCAAGCAGGTAAGTTCCCGGTGCTAAATCGGCAATAGAGAACGAAGTAGCTTGATTAGCAGCAGTTACATCCACAGAAGATGAATAAACTTCTTTTTTGGTATCATCTTTCACTGTAATATCCACATTACCTATAACCTTTGTAAATTCAATAAATAAAGTAGTGCCATCAATATCTGCAGAAATAGGAATCAACGGATTGATGGAACGATTACCTTCTTCGATAATTTCACCATCTAAAACAATGGGTCTACGAAGAATTTGAGTGGACATAGCACACATGGACTGTCCAATGAACAATACCACAATTAACGATAAAATAACACGCAATTTCATATTTTATTTGTTTTGGTTTCGTCAAATGTAGCGCATATTTTTCAGACAGCCAAAGAAATTACCCGGACAAATTCAGGTAGGGTTAATGGCATCTAATTATCTTAAAATCAATAGATAAAAAATAAGGAACAGATATTTACCCGGACAATTTCCCCTCAAGCCAAACTAATATTTTAGCAAAAAAACGTCCAAATCATCCGAAGCAGATAGATTCAGTCGTTTTTTCATACGTCTTTTAGCTTTTGTCACTGAATCAGTCTCCGTCAGAAAAATACTTCCTAAGACCTCATGTTCAATACCAAATCTTAATAGACAGCAAATTTCAATATCATGTTTGGTAAGAGTAGGAAAATCATTCTTAATACGCGTAATAAAATCACCATGTATAGCATTAGATAGATGAAATAACTTATCCCAATCGGCATCCAAAAGCAATTTCTTACCTGAAGTATTCTCTATATTTTTCCCTCTTAACATTATTAGTATATGAAGTGCTTGCATATAAATAGCATAGAGATCATCGGCTTCACTTTCCGGTATATCATGCTTCTTCTCTGTTAAACGAAGAGATAATGCTTTATTCTGATCTTCAAGGACAGACATTTTCCCATGCAATTCTCCTATCTGATTTCGATAATCCTGCAATGTTTCTCTTTGTAAGTCCTGATAATTGAGTATTTGCCTTTGATACATCTTTATGTCAGCATCATTTTTACGAATTCTTTCATTGATATCCTTAACCAGTTTCTGATTCGTTCTATATTTATAATAAATATAAATAATAACCATTATTGCAATAAAACTCACAAATGAACTTATTAAAAGAATATTCTTTTTCTCAATACTGGATTGTAGACTTTCCCTCTGCCATTTTTCACTATTATACCGACTCTGTAAAGTTGCTATGCTATTTTGAATATCAATATCTTGAGTAATAATTCGTAAAGAGTCAGCTATGTCTTTATACCCGATAGCACCTTTAAAATTATTCAATTCTTTCTCCAAATCATATAAACATTCACAAGCATCTCTCTTTATAACGAGATTAGAACTTCCAAGACATAATAAGAGATATCTCTCTGCATCTTTTAATCTGTCCATATATAAATACAGATTTCCCAATGCTAAATAACCTGAAAATAATTTTTCTGGATCTTTTTCTTTTTCTATAAAAGATAAAAAATATTGCTCAGCACCAACATAATCTTTTTCAGAACGATGAATTACTCCTAATTCTAAAAGTATTGATCCTACAGCAGAATACTTTTTAAGGTTTAAAATATATAATGCTTTATCATAATAATAGTAAGCACTGTCTATTTGATTCTTATATAAGAATCCCCGACCTAAATTCCTATACGCATAAAGCATACATAAAGAATCTGGTATTGAAGCATAAAAATCAAACGATTCTTTATAATCATTTAAAGCTGCATCAAGTAATTTCTGCCGGCGATTTAAATCTCCAATTTTCTCTGTTACAAGTCCCAATAATTTAAACTGATCACTGCTTTGAAGTACATCTTTCGCCTTTAAATAAAACGTCATTGCATCCTCTACTTTATCAAGGCTTTCCATCACCCTTCCATAATAATAAAAAGATTTTCCTTTAGCTACAAGATCTTCAGTATGGCCTCCATAATAACCAACAGCAAATTTAATCAGCGAATCTGAAGTAAAATTTATGTAGTTTTTATCCATAGCCTGTGTCATCAATAGGCTATAGTCCGCCTGCGCTTTACCATGAAGAGTTTCCGGAGTTGGGATATGTTGCAAAATAGCCATTGCACTATCCGGGCGAGATTCCATTATTTTCTCAGCCTGAGACAGAGATGACATGACTCCATCCGGCGTCGAATAACATGATACAACTAAAAGACTAAATAAAGCAATAAAAAGGTAACCAAATAGTGAGTGCGTGTTCATTTTCATTAAGTTTTTTCGCAAAAATACGAAAAAAACTTATTAGCTAATGGTTCAAGGTCGCATTTTGTTCCATGCGCTGATGCTCTTCAATCAGCTCCATATTCGATTTCGCTTTTGTAATAAAATCCTTCACTAATTTGTTATTCTTAAACGAATAAGGAGCATCTTTCATGATGTCCTCTATTTGGGGAGTCATAACAGGATAAGGTAGTGTGCTGCACAGCATCATAAATACACTCGGACCTAAAACTGTTTCGTAGTTATCTGAGATAAATTTTTTGATAAAGCCATTCATATCTTGCATTAACGAATCGCCCTCGTGAGTCAATTGCTCATGAATATCAGCCAAGTCGGCACCATCCATCACCATGCGGGCTTCTTTACGTTGCAATTCTTCTATCTGAACATCCAATGAATTCTTTTTATCAATAAAAGCGTAGAGGGCATTGTTCAGAGCGGTTCCTTTTGCTACCAATTCTGTATTTGTAATTGAAACCTGAATATTACCTTTTTCAATCACTAAAGGCATGATGCTTTCGTCACCGATATAGAGTGTAGCCATTACTACCGAATCGACTTTACCTTTCATCGAAAATAGTCCATGCACCACTTCGGCAGAATCAATATTGAGCCACTCGCCATTCTGAAGCACTTTAATAAAAAGCATTTTACCGTCCAGACTGGTTACAGAAGAGGCGCCTTCAATCTTATACTTGCGACTACAAGAGGTAAAAACAAAAAGCAAAAGTAAAAAAGGCAATACTTTATTCATAGGATACACAACTTTTTCGACGACAAAGGTACAACGGATTCGTATGCAAATGAAACATTTTATCAATATTTAAAACTTGTAAGACTCTTTTCTTTAATAATCCTTATAAACATCTACATAAGGACGGATTTTTCATTTACTTTACCTAAATTTGCACTTTCGGAGTTGACAAATAGTCAATGAGTTATTGAAGCCGTCAATCCGTTAATCCGTAAAATTGTAACCGTATATTATAGAAATGTCTACCTACGCACCCTTTGCCAAGCCGCTATACGTAATGCTCAAGCCCGTAGGGGCTGTATGCAACCTTGCATGTGATTATTGTTATTATCTGGAAAAGTCCCGGCTTTATCAAGAAAATCCCAAACATGTGATGAGCGATGAACTGCTTGAAAAGTTTATCGAGCAATACATCAATTCGCAAACCATGCCGCAAGTACTCTTCACCTGGCACGGAGGAGAGACATTGATGCGTCCACTCTCTTTCTACAAAAAAGCAATGGAGTTGCAGAAGAAATATGCCCGTGGAAGAAGCATAGACAACTGCATACAGACTAACGGAACCCTGTTGACCGACGAGTGGTGTGAGTTTTTTCGTGAAAACAACTGGCTGGTAGGAGTCTCGATAGACGGTCCTCAAGAGTTTCATGATGAATACCGGAAAAACAAGCTTGGCAAACCCTCGTTTGTGAAAGTCACGAATGGCATCAATCTTTTGAAAAAGCATGGAGTAGAATGGAATGCCATGGCGGTAGTGAATGACTTTAATGCTGATTATCCGTTGGACTTTTATCACTTTTTCAAAGAATTAGGTTGCCATTATATTCAGTTCGCTCCCATTGTGGAACGGATCTTCCCGCATCAGGACGGACGTCATCTGGCCTCACTGGCACAGCGCGAAGGAGGAGAACTGGCAGAATTTTCCGTAACACCGGAGCAATGGGGAAACTTTCTCTGTACACTCTTCGATGAATGGGTGAAAGAAGATGTAGGCGACTATTATATCCAACTCTTCGATTCTACCCTTGCCAACTGGGTAGGCGAACAACCGGGAGTATGCTCCATGGCAAAAACATGCGGACACGCCGGCGTAATGGAATTCAACGGAGACGTCTACTCATGTGACCATTTCGTGTTTCCGGAATTCAAACTGGGCAACATTTACAATCAAACTTTGGTAGAGATGATGTATAGTGAACGCCAGACTGCTTTCGGACAAATGAAACAAAAGTCACTTCCCACCCAGTGCAAAGAGTGCGAATTTTTATTTGCCTGCAATGGTGAATGCCCCAAAAATCGTTTTTGTCGCACAGCAAATGGTGAACCGGGACTAAACTATCTGTGCAAAGGATATCATCAATTTTTCAAGCATGTGGCTCCTTATATGGATTTCATGAAAAACGAATTGATGAACCAGCGGCCGCCGGCCAATGTGATGGACGCTATCAAAGAAAACAAATTGATCATAGATTAAAATAGTAAAACAACGAATCATTCTAATTTTTTTATAAACTAATGAACAGACTCAAACTTTACTTACTGGCGCTGACTGCGCTGGCCGTTTGTTCCGCAAAGGCGGACGAGGGTATGTGGTTACTGCAATTAATGCAGCAGCAACACTCTATCGATATGATGAAAAAACAGGGACTGAAACTCGAGGCACAGGATTTGTATAATCCTAACGGAGTCTCACTGAAAGATGCCGTAGGTATCTTCGGGGGAGGATGTACCGGCGAGATTATTTCACCGGAAGGATTGATATTAACCAACCACCACTGCGGATACGCTTCCATCCAACAACATAGCTCTGTAGAGCATGATTATCTGACAGATGGATTTTGGGCAACTTCAAGAGACAAAGAATTGCCGACTCCAGGACTGAAATTTACATTTATCGAACGCATAGAAGACATTACGGATATTGTAAATTTAAGAATTGCCGCTAAAGAAATCACTGAATCAGAATCATTCAGCAGTACATTTCTTAATAAACTGGCTAAGGAGTTGTTTGAAAAGAGCGACTTGAAAGGAAAAAAAGGAATCGTTCCTCAAGCTTTGCCTTTTTACGCCGGAAATAAATTCTATATGTTTTATAAGAAGGTATATCCGGACGTACGTATGGTTGCCGCTCCTCCTTCATCAATCGGTAAGTTCGGTGGTGAAACAGACAACTGGATGTGGCCACGCCATACCGGTGACTTTTCAATGTTCCGTATCTATGCTGACGCGAATGGCGAACCGGCAGAATACAGTGCTTCCAATGTCCCCCTGAAAACCAAGAAACACCTGAATATCTCTATCAAAGGGCTGAAAGAGGGAGATTATGCCATGATTATGGGATTCCCGGGAAGCACCAGCCGTTATCTCACCGTCTCGGAAGTGAAAGAACGCATGGAGGCAAGCAATGCCCCCCGTATCCGTATCCGCGGAACCCGTCAGGACGTGTTGAAAGAAGCGATGAATGCCAGCGATAAAGTACGTATTCAATATGCCAATAAATATGCAGGTTCAAGCAACTATTGGAAGAACTCCATCGGCATGAACAAAGCTATCATCGATAACAATGTTTTGGGAACAAAAGCAGAACAGGAAGCTAAATTCGCTAAGTTTGCCAAAGAAAAAAAATAATACCGACTACATGAATGTAGTGGCAAAGATCGACGAGGCTGTAGCTAAAACTTCTCCAATCAAATATCAACAGACCTGTCTGACGGAAACATTCTTCGGCGGTATTGAATTCGGTAGCCCATTTATGGTAATGGACAAACTGAAAGAAGCATTGGAACAGAAAAACGATTCAAGTATTGAAGCTAATATCAAAGTGCTGAAAGAGGTATTCAACGACATCCATAATAAAGACTATGATCACGAAGTAGACCGTAAAGTGGCCAAAGCCCTGTTGCCACTATACGCAGAAATGATTCCTGCCGGACAGCGCCCTGCCATCTACGATGTGATTGAGAAAGAGTACAAAGGCGACTACAATGCCTACGTAGATGCAATGTACGATACTTCAATTTTAGCCAATCAGGCAAACTTTGATAAATTCATCAAAAAACCGACTGTAAAAGCAATCGAAAAAGATATAGCCACTCAATATTCACGTGCCAAGTTTGACAAATACACCAATCTGGCCGAGCAAATGGGAAAATTGCCGGAAGAACTGGCTTTATTACACAAAACATATATCCGCGGACTAGGTGAAATGAAATTGCCTGTACCATCTTATCCGGATGCCAATTTCACTATCCGCCTGACCTATGGCAATGTGAAACCATACAGCCCGAAAGATGGGGTATATTACAAATACTACACAACAACCGACGGAATCCTTGAAAAAGAAAATCCGGAAGACCGTGAATTCGTAGTACCTGCCAAACTGAAAGAGTTGATCGAGAAAAAAGATTTCGGACGCTATGCATTGCCCAATGGTGAAATGCCGGTTTGTTTCCTGTCTACCAATGACATCACAGGCGGTAACTCCGGAAGTCCGGTACTGAACGAAAACGGCGAATTGATCGGTTGTGCATTCGATGGTAACTGGGAATCACTGAGCGGTGACATCAATTTCGATAATAACCTGCAACGCTGTATCAACCTGGACATCCGTTATGTACTCTTTATTCTCGAAAAGCTGGGAGGATGTGGACATTTGATTAACGAAATGACGATTGTTGAATAATGATGAAAAGAAACTTATTATCTGCTGCGTTTGCACTGATGGCATTGGCCGTCAGTGCTGACGAAGGAATGTGGATGCTGACTGACCTGAAAGCACAGAATGAAGCTGCCATGATGGATCTCGGGTTACAAATCCCTATAGAGGAAGTCTACAATCCGGATGGAATAGCTTTAAAAGATGCTGTTGTACATTTCGGAGGCGGATGTACCGGTGAAATCATCTCGGCGGAGGGATTGGTATTGACTAATCACCACTGCGGATATGGAGCAATTCAACAACATAGCAGTGTAGATCACGATTATCTGACAAATGGATTCTGGGCAATGAACCGGAACGAAGAGTTACCCTGCAAAGGGTTGACAGTAACCTTCATCGACCGTATCCTGGACGTGACAACCTATGTAAACGAGCAACTTAAAAAAGATGACGATCCCAACGGCATCAATTATTTGTCTCCCAAATATCTGGCAACGGTTGCCGACCGATTTGCAAAAGCAGAAAATATCCAAATCACTCCGGCAACACGTTTGGAGCTGAAACCATTTTACGGAGGCAACAAATACTATCTATTTGTAAAGACAGTCTACAATGACATTCGCATGGTAGGTGCCCCCTCCTTCTTCGATCGGCAAATTTGGAGCTGATACCGACAACTGGATGTGGCCACGCCACACAGGAGACTTTTCTTTGTTCCGCATTTATGCAGACAAGAACGGTCAGCCGGCTGAATACTCTAAAGACAATGTTCCTTTACAAGTAAAGAAACATTTGACAATCAGCCTGGCAGGAGTTAAAGAAGGTGATTTTACATTTGTCATGGGATTTCCCGGACGCAACTGGCGCTACATGATTTCCGACGAAGTGAAAGAACGAATGCAAACAACCAACTTCATGCGCCACCACGTACGTGAGGCACGGCAGGCCGTACTGATGGATCAAATGCTGAAAGATCCGGCAGTACGCATACATTATGCAAGCAAATATGCTTCCTCCGCTAATTACTGGAAAAATGCCATCGGTATGAACGAAGGTTTGGTCCGACTGAAAGTGTTGGATACCAAAGAAAAGCAACAAGAACAACTGTTGGCAATGGGACGTGAGAAAGGCGATGACTCTTATCAAAAGGCTTTTGATGAGATACGCTCGATTGTGGCGCATCGTCATGATGCCATGTATCATCAGCAAGCCATCAGCGAAGCATTGGTAACGGCACTCGATTTCATGAAAATTCCTTCAACCGACGGATTGAAAAAAGCACTTGAAAGCAAAAATGCCACAAAGATTAAAGAAGAAACTGATAAGCTGAAAGCAGAAGCAGATAAATATTTCGCATCTGTTCCGTTTCCGGAAGTAGAACGACTCGTAGGAAAGAAAATGCTGGAAACCTATGCCGGATATATTCCGGAAGATCAGCAAATCGGTATTTTCAAAGTAATAGACAGCCGTTTTAAAGGGAACAAGGATGCCTTTATCGATGCTTGCTTCAAGTACTCGATCTTTGGTTCGAAAGAGAACTTCAACAAGTTTATCGCTCACCCCACTCTTAACAAACTGGATAAAGACTGGATGATCCTCTTTAAATATTCCATCACGGACGGACTGTTGAAAACGGCACTCGCCATGAAGGATGCCAATAAGAACTATGATGCAGCTCATAAAGTATGGGTAAAAGGTATGATGGATATGCGTCAAGTTGCCGGTACGCCTATCTATCCGGATGCAAACTCAACCCTGAGGTTAACTTATGGTCAGGTATTGCCGTACGAGCCCGCCGACGGGACAGTATACAATTACTATACAACACTGAAAGGGGTAATGCAAAAAGAAGATCCGGATAATTGGGAGTTCGTAGTGCCTCAAAAACTAAAACAACTGTATCATGCAAAAGACTTCGGACATTACGCGATGGAAAACGGAGAAATGCCTGTTTGCTTCATTGTCAATACAGACAATACAGGAGGAAATTCCGGAAGCCCGGTATTCAATGGAAAAGGGCAATTGATCGGGACCGGATTCGATCGTAATTATGAAGGCCTGACAGGAGACATTGCTTTCCGGCCTTCTTCACAACGTGCCGCAGTAGTAGACATCCGCTATACTCTATTTATTATTGATAAGTATGCAGGTGCCTCACACATCATCAAGGAGCTGGATATTGTAGAAGAATAATAAAAAAGACAGGGTACACTTCCGTTCAAACGGCGTACCCTGTCTCTTTTGATTATCAATGAAGTTTTTTCTCAGTTTCAGCATCTGATATGCTATAAACTCTTGTCCTATATAAAATCCTCTACCAAATACATTTCTTCAACCAGGTCTTCCATGGTCTGTTCCAGGTTTTTTACCGCTTCTTCGGGTGAATCCCCATACGCATTACACTGCATATTTACAGTAAGCCAAGCATAATAACCGCCATCGGATGTGCGCTCAAGCATATAATCAGTCTTATTCAATTTCATATCGGAAAATAATTAGTTAATGTAGGTACAGTGACAGCCGAATGTTGATCAGCAAGTCGTTCAAGTTCTCCAATGATCTGTCGTTCACAGCTACGAACCCAACGAATAAATTCCCGGTTGGGAACATACGTTCCGGCAAAACGAAGCAACGACTCCAAATCGAAAGATTCTCCAATAATTCCGGCACCGGCCTGCCGGGCATCATAAGCATTGCAATCCTGCTCAATATGAGCAGGAACCATCAGTACAGGTTTGCCCAGATACATCGCTTCACAGATAGACTCAAAACCGGCCGTACTGGCATATGCTCTGCAACCGGCCATTCTATTAAGAAACTTCACATCATCAATCTGATGAAAACTCAGTGTGGCATCCACTTTAGTCACCTCGTCAGCATCCTGTTTATCCCAGAAAAAGTGCATAGGAATTTCAGGATGCAAGGCATGGAAAGCCTCTACACTATCTGCAAAACCTGAGTTAACCATATATCCGTGAATGTAGTTACCCTGTTCCGGCTGCATAGCGGTCACTTCCCTGCGAAGCAGAGGAGGAACAACGGATATCCGTTCAGTCCGGTCCGATTCCATTTTACGAAAAGAGAGTGCCAACCGCCTGCTAGCGCGCAGACTCGTCATCCGCGTGAAAAAGCGCAACATGGAGAGTTGAATCACACTTTTTCGGGGAAACTCAAAGTGGTTGTGCAAAAACAGATATTGGTGTCCGATGCAAACATAAGGAACGGAGGGACGGAAGAGTGCGTAGGTAAGTCCGGTCAGAAGTTCGTAGAAGTTGATCACAACTTCCGCCCCTGTTTCCTTAATGCGCTGATTGATATAACACATACTGCGAAAATATTCCGGTACGTGTATCAGATTGTATGCAAAACTCTTTTTCAGATCAGCCCGTTTATTTTCGGCTGTAGGCAAAAAATTCGGACTGGTGAAACGCTTTACCGGTGCCTGGATACTCCGGTTGAAAAAGCCGGGCAAGGTACGTGACGAACTTTTGCCGACAAGAACCTCCACTACCTGGTGCCCATTACGTAATAACATGTCTTCAAGGGTAATGGCTTGGGTGAAATGCCCTCTCCCCTCTCCTTGCACAATAAACAGAAATTTCATGATGCTATTGTTATGGATATAGTTTGTTTTTCCTTATGATTATCTTCCTTTAGTAATCCACTATCAAAATAGCGGATAGTCCAGTTACCATCTTCATCTTCAGTAAGAGCCGAAAGTGTTTCTACCCAGTCGCCTGAATTCAGATAATGGATATCTTCATAAAAAGTATTGGCAGGATGGTGAATATGACCGCATATCACGCCATCACACTTTTTAGCCCTTGCCAGGCCAACAAGCTCTTTTTCAAAATCAGAAATATAAGAAACGGCAGTCTTTACCCTATTCTTAATAGACTGGGAAAGGGAATAATAAGGTTTTCCCTGCTTCATTCTGCGGAGATTGTATACCTTATTCAACCATAACAGAAAAGTATATCCTGTGTCGCCCAACTTAGCCAGCCATTTCATTTGAGTAGTCACCGTATCAAAAATATCTCCATGTGTCACATAATAACGTCTGCCGTGGCTTTCGTAGATACAGTCTTTCACAATCCGGATATTATAAAAATTCAGAGGTGCCAGATTATCTAGAAAATCATCATGATTACCACGAACATAAATCACTTGTGTCCCGAAATTCTCCATCATCTTCATTATTACTTTGAAGAAATCCGTATGTTTAGCTTTCCATTTACCCAAACCGCTTTTCTGCAAATGCCATCCGTCAATGATATCACCATTCAGAATTAAGCGATCACAATTTATTGATTTCAGGAAGTGAGTGACTTCCTCTGTCTTGGAGTGTTGAGTTCCCAGATGAATATCCGAGAGAACTACTGTGGGATAATACGTCCGTAAATGCATAACTTTTGTTTTTTTCGTTACGCAAAGATCCCGTTTCCGGATTACAGGAGGATGAATGTAAGGTTACTATATGATGAACAAAATCGGGACTTCTCTGTTATTATAATAAAACAAATAACTATATTTGCCCCCTGTAAACGAGGGCTCTATATTTATCAAAAGAAAGGAAAAATTATGGAAAAATTTGAAGATTTAATACAGTCACAAAGTCCCGTTTTAGTAGATTTTTTCGCAGAATGGTGCGGCCCCTGTAAAGCAATGAAACCGATTCTTGAGGATCTGAAACAGCAGGTAGGCGAGAAAGCCCGTATTGTAAAAATCGATGTGGACACACACGAAGAACTAGCTGTAAAATACAGAATTCAGGCTGTGCCGACTTTTATCCTTTTCAAAAAGGGAGAAGCTGTCTGGCGCCATTCCGGTATGATTCAAGCCAGCGAACTGAAAGGAGTTATTGAACAATACACATAAAAACAAAGAATGAAGAAAGTATTATCATTAGTAGCTTTGGCCATGATCAGCACCATTATGTTTGCTGTAAACGATGGAGTCAAAGCAGATCAAAACAAAAAAGAGGCAAAGAGCGGTGAGGTTATCGTGATGAATAAAGAGATGTTTATCAACGATGTCTTTGATTACCAGAATTCAAAAGAGTGGAAATATAAAGGTGATAAACCTGCCATTATCGACCTGTATGCAGATTGGTGCGGTCCCTGCCGCATGACAGCCCCGATTATGAAATCGCTTGCTAAAGAATATGACGGAAAAATCGTAATATATAAGGTGAACGTGGATAAAGAAAAGGAACTGGCTGCACTATTCAATGCAACAAGTATTCCCCTCTTTGTATTTATCCCAATGGAGGGCGAACCCCAACTGTTTCGTGGAGCAGCAGATAAAGCCACTTATAAAAAAGCAATCGACGAGTTCCTGTTGAAACAGAAATAGGACTGAATAAATTCAATAATAAAAAAGGCATGGTTTTCTCAACGGAACCATGCCCTTTTTATATGCTGCCGTCTTCACTATCTTCACTCCGAACGAATATCAAGTTATCAATAAAACAATTATTCCCTACATCTAAGATCGGGACATAAAAGCCCTGCCTATCTGATATGTTTACCCAACCATCTAATATTCACCAGTTTGTTTCTTTTATACTTTGCTATTAAAAGCTTAGAATTAACATAGTGTTAAAGTTAGTCTTTTAACTGCAAAACATTAGTTATTTGGTAGCAAAGATCAAGTCTTTTGGCACTAAGAAAATCAAGTATCTCCTGATAAATTAACACTGTTAACGAGATTGGCAGAACATCTGCCAAGACACATCATTTAAAATATCCAACCGGATGATTCATCATCGGCATTTGAGTATCCTTTAATTTCAAAGCAGCTTTGAGCCGTACCAGATCCATCGATGCACGCGGGACTGTGGCCAGACGTGCAGCCGAACAGAACAACGAGATGTTTTGCGAAACAATCCCTGCATCCATAGCTCCCATCAATTGAACATGATTACTCTTCGCATCACCCAGCTTAGACAGATCACTGACCAGCACCAACGATACCGGCGCATTGTTGACAAAGGCCTGACCGCCAGCAACCGCAGAACGGTGATCTCCCTCAGAAATCAGATTGAGCTTATGCCCTTTAGCATCATACAGGTAAGTTCCTTGCGGAAGCACCACATATATGTCGATATCCTGACGATTCATGGCTGACGGAGCTGTACGTTTGCCTTCAGATGACCGGTTAATGCCATTGGCAGCCCAGAGTAAATCGGATAAATCGGTATTACTCAAAGCCTTCGAAGCATATTCACGAGTAGAATGACGTTCGGATAACGCTTTCATTAGCAGTCCGGCACGATTCATGTCGGGCTTAGGTAACTGAATCGTCCGCTCGGCAGCATAACTTGCCACCGACAAAAGCAGGAAACACACTAAAAACTGTAACTTTTTCATAATTATGTATCTTTTTTAGTAAAGCACAAATATAAAAGAATCATCAGTCAACATCTTTATTTCAAAAGAAAATTTAACAAAAAAGGCCTGTATCCCAAACCGGACACAAGCCTTTCTCTATAAATCATTTACGTAGATTATTTCTTACCGAAATAGCGGTTATAAAGTCCTTCGAAACCTTTACCATGACGAGCTTCGTCTTTACACATTTCGTGTACGGTATCGTGGATAGCATCCAGATTCAAAGCTTTAGCACGTGTAGCGATACGTTTTTTGTCTTCGCAAGCACCGGCTTCAGCATTCATTCTCTTTTCAAGGTTTGTTTTAGTATCCCATACGCAATCACCCAACAGTTCAGCAAACTTAGAAGCATGTTCTGCTTCTTCCCAAGCATAACGTTTGAAAGCTTCAGCTACTTCAGGATAGCCTTCGCGATCGGCCTGACGGCTCATAGCCAAATACATACCAACTTCAGTACATTCGCCCATGAAGTGATTGTTCAGGTCTTTAATCATTTCTTCGTCACAACCTTTAGCTACACCGATTACGTGTTCGTCAACAAAAGTGAGTGCACCACCTTCTTCTTCAACAACTTCTACGAATTTGCTTGCAGGAGCTTTACACAAAGGACATTTCTCAGGAGCTGCGTCACCTTCATAAACATAACCGCAGACAGTACATCTAAACTTTTTCATTTCGTCTTAATTTTAAATTAATTAGTCAATACGTATATTATTTAAACATTTCTTACAAACACCTTTATAATAGTAGTGCACTTCGCTTACTTCATGTCCATCCATTTGAAGACCTTCCACTTGTTTCATCTCAACCTGGCATTTCAAATCATAAATACGCCCGCAACGCTTGCACAGAAAATGGGCATGTTGTGAAGTGTCCGCATCAAAATTGGTGTTCCGCTCGTCAATAGTAAGCATTTGTGCCGCTCCCTGCTCAGAAAACAGCCTCAAGGTATTATAGACTGTAGTCTTTGAAAGTGTTGGCATAGAGGAAGATAACTCCGTATATATTTCATCAGCCGATGGGTGTGTCTTATGTTCCATCAAATAATTCATGATAGCAATTCGCTGCATGGACGGTTTGATGTTGTGCTCTAGTAATCGGTTGTATGATTCCATTTTCTTTCTCCTTTCCAAAATTGTATTCATTACAATTTTAAATCTGATGCAAAGATAAAGAGTTCTTTTATTTTCGCAAACAAAATACGAATATTTTTTTGATTAAACAGAAAAACGGCATACAAAATTGCTTTCGTATGCCGTTTCTTATGACAATAATATGTACGTATTAAATTCCTTTAGGGTTTTCACCGTATTGGTTGCTACCCGGCTGTCCGTCCTGAATAGTCAGGAAGAGATACCAAAGGCTGCCGATCACCGGTACGAAAGTGATAAATAACCACCATCCGCTTTTGCCGATATCGTGCATACGACGTATACTAACAGCAATCATAGGCAGAAGCATAGCCAAATAATAAATACCTACAAATACGCAAATCGTACCCAAAATAGCGTCAATAATACTTGCGACAATAGCAAAAATAGCCATGAACAAGACAAACATCCAGTATTCACGTCTTCTGGCTCTACCGTCGAAATCTTTCCACTTCTTTAAAACATCAATGTACTCTTTCATCTTTCAAATCTTTTAATAGTTAATAATTGTTGGTATTTTGTGTTTATTCCTATAAACTGCCACAAATATACTAACTACTATTTATATTTTTTTATATTTTCCGCATTTATTTTTAGCAAAAAATAAAAAAAGAGCTAGCCTCTCACCCAACAACATAGTGCCAAAGCCTTATACAAGCCGATCTATAGTCCCCTATTCCTCAACAAAGGTTCTATGCCCGGTTCTTTACCCCGAAAGTTCTTATACATATCCATCGCATCGTCGATGCCTCCGGGAGTGAGAATATAACGACGGAAACGGGAAGCCACTTCCTGATTAAACAGATCACCGGTTTCCTTATATGCTTCAAAAGCATCGCTATCTAACACTTCGGCCCAAATATAACTGTAATAACCAGCCGTATAGCCGCTGTTCATGATGTGATTGAAGTATGTAGTACGATAACGAGGAGGTATCTGACTTAGCAAGCCACGCTCTTTCAGCACAGCAGCCTCAAATTCAGTGACATCCATATTCCGGGGAATCTCTTTCAGTACATGGTAATCCATATCAAGCAGAGAAGCGGCAAGATATTCGGTTGTGGCAAACCCCTGGCCATACTTTCCACTCTTATCGAGTTTCTCAATCAATGCAGCAGGAATCACTTCACCGGTCCGATAATGTTTGGCATATATTTTCAGCACCTCCGGTTCGAATACCCAATGCTCCATAACCTGAGAAGGTAATTCCACAAAATCACGCGGTACACCGGATACGGCATGAAAGTGTACATCTTTAAACAAATTGTGGAGTGCATGACCAAATTCATGGAATAAAGTACCGGCCTCATCGGCACTAAGCAGGGCAGGCTGTCCCGAAGAAGGCTTGGTAAAGTTACACACAATCGTAACTACCGGCGCCAAACGTTTACCGTCACGATAGGTTTGAGAACGATAAGTTCCGCACCATGCGCCTCCCCGCTTACTATTACGAGGGAAAAAGTCCATATACAGCACACCAAGATGGGTTCCGTCTTTATCTTTACACTCAAAAGCCTGTGCCTCTTCATGCGGTTTCGGAATGTCTTTAATTTCGGTGAAAGTAATGCCATAAAGTCTGTTAGCTACATAGAAAGCACCTTCACGCACATTATTCAATTCAAGATAAGGACGCACTTCATTCTCGTCTAAACTGAACTTGGCTTTCTTCGCTTTCTCAAAATAATAGCGCCAATCCCATCCTTCGGGGGTAAAGTTAGCGCCTTCCTTCTTTATTTCAGACTGAATATCAGACAATTCCTCCTTGGCTTTCGCCACTGCAGGAGTCCAGATCTGATTCAGTAAACGATATACATTTTCCTCGTTCTTTGCCATGCGGTCTTCCAAAATATAAGAAGCATAATCGGCATATCCCATCAATTTGGCTTTCTCCAGACGCAAAGCAACCAATTTTTTCACGATTTCATTATTATCGGCCTCATTGCCATTGTTGCCGCGATTGATGTATCCTTTAAAGATTTTCTCACGCAACTCGCGATTATCTGCATATTGCAAGAAGGGCATTACACTCGGATTGTGCAAAGTGAAAAGCCACTTCTCTTCCATACCTGCCCCTTTAGCCGCTTCGGCTGCGGATGCCACAAGACTTTCGGGTAATCCGGCGAGATCTTCCTTCTTATCAATCACCAACTCAAAAGCGTTGGTTTCTTTCAGCAGATTCTGTCCAAAAGTCAATTGCAACATCGAAATCTCACTATTGAGTTGACGCAACTTCGCCTGATCCACAGAATCAAGATTGGCACCTCCACGAACAAACTTCTTGTAAGTTTCTTCCAGTAACTTATTCTGCTCCTTATCCAATCCCAGTTTCTCCCGACGTTCATAAACTTCTTTCACACGGGCAAAAAGAGCCGGATTCAGACTAATATCGTCCCGATGTGCCGAAAGCAACGGAGTAATCTCTTTATTAAAAGCCTGCATTTCATCGTTCGTGTTACAACTGTTCAGACCACTAAACACAGTACTCACCTTATTTAACAACTCTCCACTCTGATCGAATGCAGCGATGGTATTATCGAAATCGGGAACCGAACGCTGATTGACAATAGCATCTATTTCTTTTTTCTGTTCTTCCATTCCTTTCAGGAAAGCTTCTTTGTAATGCTCTACTTTAATCAGGTCGAACGGTGGAACACCGAAAGGAGTTGAATACTCTGCCAGAAAAGGGTTTCCGGCATCGGTGGCTGCTTTCTGTCCGGCTGTGCCGCAAGCAGTCATCACGGCAGCCATTCCGGCAGCCATAAGCATCTTCTTCATGTTTTTGTGCGATTTAATAATATAATGTATCAATTCAATTTTGACAAAAATACAAAGATTCGATTAAAATGTCTACTTTTGCAACAAGAAATGATAAACTCTAATAGAAAATGAACTACGGATTCGTAAAAGTTGCGGCGGCCGTTCCCCGCGTAAAAGTAGCAGATTGCAAATTTAATTCTGAAAGATTGGAGGGTCTTATTACCATAGCCGAAGGTAAAGGAGTACAGATTCTCACTTTTCCCGAAATGTGCATTACCGGATATACTTGTGGAGACTTGTTCGCCCAGCAACTTTTGCTTGAACAGGCAGAAATGGCTTTGATACAGATTCTAAACAGTACCCGCCAACTGGACATCATTTCCATACTGGGCATGCCGGTAGTAGTCAACTCCACAGTAATTAATGCTGCAGTAGTTATCCAGAAAGGCAAAATACTGGGAGTAGTGCCCAAAACTTACCTGCCTAATTATAAAGAGTTCTACGAGCAACGTTGGTTTACATCCGCCCTACAAGTCTCGGAAAACAGTGTGCGGCTTTGCGGACAGATTGTCCCGATGGGCAACAATCTGTTGTTCGAAACTGCGGAAACAACTTTCGGCATAGAAATCTGTGAGGACCTTTGGGCTACCGTTCCGCCCAGTTCCTCACTCGCACTGCAAGGGGCTGAAATCATCTTTAACCTTTCCGCCGATGACGAAGGTATTGGTAAACACAATTATCTTTGCTCTCTGATCAGCCAGCAATCTGCACGCTGCATCTCCGGTTATGTTTTTTCGTCGAGTGGCTTCGGTGAATCGACAACAGATGTTGTTTTTGCCGGAAACGGACTTATTTACGAAAACGGATATCTACTGGCACGAAGTGAACGTTTCTGCATGGAGGAACAGTTGATTATCAATGAAATTGATGTGGAATGTATCCGTGCAGAGCGTCGGGTCAACACAACTTTTGCTGCCAACAAGGCTAATTGTCCGGGCAAAGAGGCTGTCAGAATTTCTACAGAGTTTGTCAACAGTAAAGATCTGAACCTGACCCGTACATTCAATCCACATCCTTTTGTTCCGCAAGGAAACGAACTCAACAGTCGCTGTGAAGAGATCTTCTCGATTCAAATAGCCGGACTGGCACAACGTCTGCTACATACCGGAGCAAAAACAGCCGTAATAGGTATTTCCGGAGGACTTGACTCAACACTCGCCTTATTGGTGTGCGTCAAGACATTCGATAAATTGGGATTATCCCGCAAAGATATTCTGGGTATAACAATGCCGGGATTCGGAACAACCGACCGCACTTATCACAATGCCATCGACCTGATGAATTCCTTGGGAGTTTCAATACGGGAAATCAGTATCAGGGAAGCATGTATCCAACACTTTAAAGATATCGGACACGATCTCAATATACACGATGTAACGTACGAGAATTCACAGGCACGCGAACGTACCCAAATCTTAATGGATATAGCCAACCAAACATGGGGTATGGTGATCGGAACCGGAGACCTGTCGGAACTCGCATTGGGATGGGCAACGTACAACGGAGATCATATGTCGATGTATGGTGTCAACGCAGGTATTCCCAAGACACTGGTGAAACACTTAGTACAGTGGGTAGCCGAAAACGGTATGGATGAAACATCCAAAGCAACTCTGCTGGATATTGTGGACACTCCTATCAGTCCGGAACTGATACCGGCAGATGAAAACGGAGAAATCAAACAAAAAACGGAAGACCTCGTCGGTCCTTACGAACTACACGACTTCTTCCTGTATTATTTCTTACGGTTCGGCTTCCGCCCGTCAAAAATCTACTTCCTGGCACAAACTGCATTCAGTGGAGTTTATGATGATGAAACAATCAAAAAATGGCTGCAAACTTTCTTCCGCCGCTTCTTTAACCAGCAGTTTAAACGCTCTTGCCTGCCGGACGGACCGAAAGTAGGAAGTATATCCATCAGCCCCAGAGGAGACTGGCGCATGCCAAGTGATGCCAGTTCGGCTGCATGGCTGAAAGAAATAGCCGAATTGTAACAAAGACGATACCTCTTTTTAACATGACACTGCGATCTTTGCAGCACCATATTAAAAAGAGGTAAAGTTATGAAAAGACATCTTATTTTAGTATTTGCTTTATTGGCATCCAGTGTTGCCTTAAATGCAGTCAATTCATTGCCGGACGATGATAAATCCGACAATAAGAACAAAACAGAACTCAATTCTGTCGTCAAAAAGACATGGGAGTTCTACTCCACCATCAAACAACCTTCTGCCGATGCACTGGCTAATGCGGGTAACTACAAATTCGGGCAAGAAGCCGGTTATCTCTATAACCAATTCATGAAGATCTATGTAGTCAGGGAAGAAGTGGTTCCCGGAGACCCTACCCGCCGTACCGTAATTCGCAAACCCACTATCTACAACGCAGTACGCTCCATCGAGAAACAGCTGAACAAAGAGCTCAAAAGCAACCAAATGACCAGAGAGCAAGTAGCTGCAGAGTTCACAAATGTACTGAAAGTAGCGATTTCTGCCTATGATTCCGAAAGCGAATCATTTGAAGACGCTTTACAGATAAATCGCAAAAATGCAACCGACCTTCTCTCCGTATTTCAAAATGTAAAACTGACAGAAATCTAAAATTCTTTTTTTCAATAGGTAAATTAATATTAATGGCAAGTCTTGGGCAAAAGAAAACTTTTGCCCCCGCACTCGCCATGACTAAACACTCAATGATTAGTACTTATGAACAGTAAATTTCTCCTGCTACTCTGTAGTATGTTATTGTGCACATCACTTGCATTCGCACAATCAGTCAAAGTAACAGGTACAGTCACAGACAAAATGGGGGCAGTAATTGGTGCCACTATCATGGTGAAAAACTCATCAAACGGAACTGTCACCGATATAGATGGTCGTTACAGCATCGAAGTTCCTAAAAACGCAACACTACTATTCTCTTTCGTAGGTTACAGCACAGTAGAGAAAGAGGTAGGTAACAACACTGTAATCAATGTTGAACTGTCCGATGACATTCAGGCCATCGACGAGGTAGTGGTCACTGCAATCGGTATCAAGCAGCAAAAGAAGAAGATCGGTTACACAACCCAACAAATCAACAGTGAGGTATTGAATGCCACTCCCAGTCTGAATGTGGGCTCGGCCCTTTCCGGACAAGTAGCCGGTCTGTTGGTAGCCAACCCTACCGGTATTTTCCAGGCACCGAGTTTCAAACTGCGCGGCAACGCACCATTGGTTGTACTGGACGGAGTTCCGGTAGAAACCGACTTTTTCGACATCTCAAGTGAGAATATTGAAAGTGTCAATGTACTAAAAGGTACGGCAGCCTCAGCTTTATACGGTTCACGCGGGAAAAACGGAGCAATTCTGATCACCAGTAAAACGGCCAAAAAAGAAGGCTTGGAAATCAACTTCTCTACCAACAACATGATCACAGCCGGCTTTGCAGTGCTTCCCGAGACACAACATCAATACGGTAGCGGTTCAAATGGTAAATATGAATTCTGGGACGGTGCAGATGGCGGCATTTCGGACGGTGACATGACTTGGGGACCCAAATTAAATGTAGGAACCAAAGTAGCTCAGTGGAACAGCCCGATCAGGGATAAAGTGACTGGAAAAGAGATTCCCTGGTGGGGAGATGTAAAAGGTACTCAGTATGATGACAAATCGCGCTATGAACGTATACCTATCGACTGGGTATCCCATGACAACCTGAAAGACTTTCTGCAAACCGGACTAGTAACCAACAATAATATCTCAATAGCTTATAAAGGAGAAAAAGCACGCTACTTCGTCACCGGACAATATGCTTACCAAAAGGGACAGGTGCCTTCTACTGAAATGCACAGTGGAGGTATCAACTTCAACTCTACCTTTGATCTGGCTAAAAACTTGCAGCTGGATGCCAATCTGGCCTACAACAAAATAGTTGCCCCGAGTTATCCGCGCTACGGATACGGACCTAAAAACCACATGTACACCATCGTTGTATGGATGGGAGACGATGTGAACGGTAAAGAACTCCAAAAACACAAATACGTTCCCGGACAGGAAGGGTATCGGCAGGCAAGTTACAATTATGCATGGTATAATAATCCTTACTTTGCAGCCGAAGAGCTCCAGCAATCCGAAAGTCGGGATGTGGTGAACGGGCAAGTCCGCCTGAATTATCAAATCCTCCCCAATCTGAACATACAGGGACGTGCCGCCTTACGCCAGAAAACAATTCTTCAGGAAATGAAAGTACCCAAAACTTACATGAACTACGGTGACTCCCGGGAAGGTGACTACAAAGTATGGAATGACCGTCAAACTAATGTAGACGCTGATGTACTGGCTACCTACACTCAAGATCTGACTCCGGATATCCTCTTCACCCTGAATGCCGGAACTTCGGTATTCTACCGTAATTACCGTCAGGAATATCAGTCTACCGACGGTTTGATTGTTCCATTCGTATACAGTATCAAAAACACACAAGGTCCTTCCATTACCGATGCCAACCGAAATGAAAAATCAATCCGTAGTATTTATGGATCAATCAACCTTGATCTTTACAAATATGCCTATCTGACGTTGACAGGACGTAATGACTGGTCATCTACTCTGGCAAAAGGCAGTAACTCTTACTTCTATCCTTCTGTCGCACTGAGTACTATGGTATCCGAATACATCAAATTGCCAACATTTATGGACTATCTCAAAATGTATGGTTCATGGGCGGTTGTCTCTACCGACCTGTCTCCCTACCAGATCATGTCCACTTATACAAAAGATTCCAATTACGGTTCAAATCCATCTATTTCCTACCCTTCTTCTCTGGTCAACTACTACATTAAACCTCAGAAAACGACATCCTGGGAAGCCGGATTGTCAACTGCATTCTTCCGTAACCGGTTATCTTTCGACCTGACTTATTATCATACGATCGATGAAAACCAGATTATCGACCTGAATATTTCGAATGCATCAGGTTTCACCAGCCGTAAAGTGAACGGTAACCAATATACCACCAACGGATGGGAAATCATGGCCAATGTACAGGCTATCAAAAATAAAGATTTTCAATGGGATTTCTCCTTGAACTGGAGTAAGAGTGTAAAAAAATTGACGGAAATATATGGCGGACAGAAAAAGTTCGGTGACCTGAAAGTGGGCGACCGTGCCGATGCATTTTACGGTTCACAATGGCAGAAAAGTGCTGATGGAGAATTGATTCTGGATGAAAACGGTATGCCTACTAAAGACGCATATAAACAATATCTGGGACATCTGGATCCGAACTTCCGAATGGGTATGCAAAATACTTTCCGCTACAAAGACTTCACACTGTCTGTCGATCTGGACGGCGCTTATAAAGGAGTAATCTATTCTGTATTGAGCGAAAAGTTATGGTGGGGAGGAAAGCATCCGGAATCAGTGGAGTACAGGGATGCACAATATGCCGTCGGACACCCGATATATGTACCCAATGGGGTAGTCGTAACCGGAGGAGAGCTGAAACGTGACATCGACGGTAATGTAATCTCTGACACACGCACCTACAAACGTAACACGACAGCGGTCGATTGGCAACAATGGTGCCAGAACTATCCTTATCAAGCTTATGTATCTTCGAAAGAAAATGCCAAATTTGCCAATGTATTCGACCGTAGCTACATTAAGCTCCGCCGAGTGGCACTGACTTACAACTTCACCAAACTACTTTCGAAACAAAGCCCCGTGAAAGGACTTACAGCTACAGTGTTTGGCAACAACCTAGCTGTCTGGAAAAAAGTCCCCTTTGTCGATCCGGACTACACCGGAGACAGCAACGACGGAGGTGCCAACGATCCAACCGCACGCTATATCGGCATGGGCGTCAACATAAAATTCTAAACGAATAAGAAACTAATAAGAAATTATAAAATGAAAAAGATAATATTACTCATCGTATCTGTGTGGATGTGCGTTTCCTGTGGAAATCTGGAAGAGATGAACATTGATCCGGACAATGCCACCCAGACCCACCCCAAACTCCTGCTTACCCAAATCTGCATGAATGCTTTTAAAAGAGGGACTGACGGAATGTATGCTACCAAAAAAGTAATTCAAGCCGACGGAGAGAGTGCAGATCAATATTACAAATGGACCCGCGGAAGTTTTGGCTACTATGACAATCTCCGCAATGTACAAAAGATGGGTGAAGAGGCAGAACGTGTAAATGCTCCGGTGTATACGGCACTCACTAAGTTCTTCCGCGCCTACTACTTCTATGAACTGACTCTCCGTTTCGGAGACATCCCCTACAGTCAGGCCTTGAAAGGAGAAAAAGAAGAAATATACACTCCCGAATATGATGCACAAGAGGATGTTTTTGCAGGAATCCTCCAAGAATTGAGAGAAGCAGACGAAATACTGGCAAATGACGCATCTGTCATTGACGGAGACATCATCTATAACGGAAATAGCACCCAGTGGAGGAAACTGATCAACTCTTTTCGTCTGAAAGTGCTGATGACCCTCTCCAATCATACAACAGTCGGGAATATAAATATCGCTTCTGAGTTTAAAAACATTGCGACAAACAGCCCGTTGATGAATAGCCTGGCAGACAATGGACAGTTGGTTTACCTGGATCAGCAGGGCAACCGATATCCTCAATTCAATGCCCAATGGTCCGGCTATTATATGGATGATACATTTATCCAACGTATGCGCGAACGTCGGGACCCACGCCTGTTCATCTTCAGCGCACAGACCAACAAAGGAAAGACTGAAGGAAAACCTATCGACGACTTCAGCTCTTACGAAGGAGGAGACCCTGCCGCCCCTTATAGCGATGCTATTATCAAAGTTAGTGAGGGTACCATATCGCCCATCAACGACCGTTTCCGTACAGATCCGATTGTAGAGCCCACCATGCTGATGGGATATGCCGAACTACAACAAATTCTTGCTGAAGCTGTTGTACGGGGATGGATCAGTGGCAATGCACAAACGTATTACGAGAAAGGTATCCGCGCCTCATTCTCTTTCTACGAAACCCATGCAAAAGATTATGCCGGCTATCTGAACGAGAACGCAGTGGCCCAATATCTGAAAGAACCATTGGTTGACTTCACCCAAGCATCGGGTACTGAAGAGCAGATAGAACGCATTATCATGCAGAAATACCTGGTTACATTCTACCAAGGCAACTGGGATTCCTTTTACGAACAACTACGTACCGGCTACCCGGACTTCCGTCGCCCAGCCGGAACAGAAATCCCCAAACGCTGGATGTATCCGCAAGGAGAATATGATAACAACGGTACTAACGTAGAAACGGCTATTACACGCCAATTCGGTGCAGGAAATGACAAAATAAACCAAGCTACCTGGTGGCAAAAAAAATCATAGAATAAAATATATACTCTTAACCCATATTTATAATGAAAAAGATTATTTTAAGCAGCGTATTATTGCTATCCGGCTTCTTTATCCAAGCGCAACAAGCTCCCGATAAAATCAGCTTTAATTCCAATGGTGAATTTAAGATAGCACAATTTACCGATATGCACTTGGGACATGATCAGGAGAAAGACCGAATAGTGGGAGATATGATCAAAGAAGTACTTGATTCTGAAAAGCCTGACCTCGTGATATTTACAGGAGACAATACTACTATGAATGAAGTCCGGCAAGCTTGGGAAGCCATATCTGCCGAACTGTCGGCCCGCCGGATCCCCTGGACAGCCGTATTGGGAAATCATGATGACGAATATGCCGTAAAGCGTGATGAAATCATTCGTATCATCCGGGAACAACCGTATTGTATGATGAAACAAGTGGCAGAAGGAATAAAAGGAGAAGGTAACCATATTCTCCCTATTTACAGTTCGAAAGACGGAAATAAAACAGCCGCATTGCTTTATTGCCTGGACACAAATGCTTATTCGAAGATAAAAACAGTAAAAGGATATGACTGGATCGGACGATCTCAAATAGACTGGTACTCCCGCGAAAGCCGGAAGTACACAGAACGGAATGAGGGACAACCATTACCTGCATTGACCTTCCTCCATATTCCGCTACCGGAGTACACCCAAGCATGGGAATCGTTCGAAACCAAACGTTACGGAGACCGTAACGAAAAAGAATGCAGTCCCAATATAAACAGCGGTATGTTTGCCAATATGCTGGAATGCGGTGATGTTATGGGTGTTTTTGCCGGACACGACCACGTAAACGATTACATCGCTACTCTCTATAACATCGCTTTAGGATATGGACGAGCTTCGGGCGGAAAAAATACTTACGGAGATAAAACACCAGGCAGTCGTATCATCGTATTGAAAGAAGGTAAACGTGAATTCGATACTTGGCTTCGGGAAAAAGGAAATATGGCAAAACTGAATGTATGTACATATCCCGGCTCTTTTGTAAAAGAGAAATAGAAATCACTTTTATGAGTATTCAAAAAGAAACGGCTATAAAAACTTTTTAGGTGATTTACAGATTATCCCTCCAACCTATAATAAACACTTATCGAATTATAGTTGGAGGGATAAATCTATTTGGTAAAAAGTGAATCGTTACAAAACTCCTTTACTGGACGGCAATTCGAAATGATAGATATCCCTCTTCAACGCCATCTTCAACGCACGGGCCAGCGCTTTGAATATTCCCTCTATCTTGTGATGCTCATTCTGCCCCTCAGCCTTAATATTGAGGTTCATCTTGGCTGCATCACTCAGAGACTTAAAAAAGTGTAAAAACATCTCGGTAGGCATTTCTCCTATCTTTTCACGCTTAAACTCGGCATCCCATACCAACCACGGACGTCCTCCGAAATCCAGGCATACCCTGCAAAGGCAATCATCCATGGGCAAAGCATAACCGTAACGTTCAATTCCTCTTTTACTACCCAGCGCCTGATAGATACACTCACCCAATGCGATAGCCGTATCTTCGATGGTATGATGTTCGTCTACCTCGAGGTCCCCCTTCACCCGGATCGTTAAATCCATACCGGAATGTTTACCAATCTGCTCAAGCATATGGTCAAAGAAACCTAACCCGGTAGAAATGTCACAAGTACCCTTACCATCCAGATTGAGAGCTACTAGGATATCGGTTTCTTTCGTTGTCCTGCGTATTTCTGCTCTCCGCTCTCCTGCAAAAAGGAACTCAGCCACCCGATCCCAATCAGTAGTGGCAAGAGCACAATAAGTTTCCAGTCCCTTTTCTTTCAGCAAATCAATGGATTCCTGAAGGTAAATGGCACGGCAACCTATATTTTTGGCCAATTCTACATCTGTCGGACGATCTCCAATGACAAAGCTGCCCTCCAGATCATATTCCGGATTGGAAATATACTTAGTCAACATTCCTGTACGCGGCTTCCTCGTAGAAGCACAATCTTCGGGCATACTACGATCTATCAGGATATCATCGAACGTAATACCTTCTCCGGCCAGAGTTTTCAACATCAGATTGTGCGCCGGCCAAAAAGTTTCTTCCGGGAAAGAAGAGGTGCCCAAACCATCCTGATTGGTCACCATGACAAACTCAAAATCAAGTTTACTGCGAATAAAGCCCAAATTGCGGAAAACTTTAGGATAGAATTCAAGCTTCTCCAGTGAATCGAGCTGATAGTCGACAGGCGGCTCAATGACAAGCGTGCCATCACGGTCAATAAAAAGTACTTTCTTTTTCATTTTTCCTATTGATATTTTTTCAGTGCTCCAATCAGTTTGGCATTCTCAGCCCGTGTACCTACAGTCACACGAAGGCAGTTGCCACACAATGATATGGAATTTCGATTACGTACAATAATACCCTCTCCCACCAGATAATTATAAATTTTCACAGCATCGGTCACACGTGCCAGAAAGAAGTTGGCATTCGATGGAAATACCTGTAATACCCAAGGCAACTCTACGAAAGCTTCTTCCAGATACCCCCTCTCCTCCTTCAATGTTTTTACCCAGCGTTCTATCTCGTAGTATTTGTGGAGCATTTCTATAGCTTGTTGCTGAGTCAGCTGATTCACATTATACGGATACTTGATTTTATTCAAAACACCGATAATCCCCTCGGAGGCAAAAGCCATCCCCAAACGAATAGCTGCACAACCAAACGCTTTTGAGAAAGTCTGTAAGATAATCAGATTCGGATACTTACCCAACTCTGACAAAAATGAGGGTTCATCGGAAAAATCATTATAAGCCTCGTCCAGAATGACCAATCCTTCGAAATCATTGATCACCTTTATTATCTCAGACCGAAGCAGATCATTTCCCGTCGGATTATTGGGTGAACAAAGGAAAATCATCTTAGTCCGTTCATCCGCAACTGCCAACAACTCATCGGCAGAAAACTGAAAATCATCGTGAAGCAGCACTTTGCGGTATTCCACATCATTGACATCGGCACAAACCTGATACATGCCGTACGTAGGATCGATAGCAACCACATTGTCTCTGCCCGGCTCACAGAAAGCACGAAACACCAAATCAATAGCCTCATCACTGCCATTTCCCAGAAAGATATGGGCAGGAGCTACTTTTTTTATCTTGGACAATTCCAACTTCAGATCCCGTTGCATCGGATCCGGATAGCGATTGTGCGGCAGGTTATACGGGTTTTCGTTAGCATCCAGAAAAACAGATGCTGCCGCCCCACTATATTCATCACGGGCCGAAGAATAGGGTTTTAGTCTCCAGATATTCGGACGGGTTAATTCTTGCAATGTTTTCATTTTCTTATCTCCTCCAATCTAACAGTTACCGCATTTTTATGTGCATCCAGGTGTTCATTGGCAGCCATCACCTCGATAGCCGGGCCAATAGCCGACATTCCACTGGGAAGTATCTCTTGAAAAGTGATCTTACGGATGAAACTGTCCAAGCTCACTCCACTATAGGCTTTGGCATAGCCGTTGGTAGGTAAAGTATGGTTAGTTCCCGAAGCATAATCACCTGCGCTTTCGGGAGAGAAGGCACCCAAAAATACCGAACCGGCATTTACTATCTGTCCGGCTACTTCCATATAGTCCTTCGTCTCAATAATCAGGTGCTCAGGAGCGTAAGCATTGGTAAGTTCCAAAGCTTCCTCCATATCCTTCACCAATATCAACTTACTGCTGGCCAAAGATTTTTCGGCAATATCGCGACGGGTTAGATAGCCTAATTGGCGTTCGACCTCGTAAACGACTTCCGTTTGTAGCTTCTCAGAAGTCGTAACCAGCATCGCCTGGCTATCCACTCCATGTTCCGCCTGAGAAAGAAGATCGGCAGCCACAAACACCGGGTTGGCAGATTCGTCAGCCAGAACCTCTACCTCCGACGGGCCCGCAGGCATATCAATGGCGACATCCCGCAGGCTGACAAGTTGCTTGGCAGCGGTGACATACTGATTGCCGGGACCAAAGATCTTATAAACTTTAGGAATACTCTCTGTCCCGTAAGCCATAGCGGCAATGGCCTGTACTCCGCCTGCCTTGAAGATTTTGCTGACTCCAGCCAGACGAGCGGCAAACAGGATAGCAGGATGTACCTTTCCATTCTTATCAGGCGGTGTACAAAGTACAATCTCTTTACATCCGGCAATCTTAGCAGGTATAGCCAACATAAGCACAGTGGAGAATAGAGGGGGCTGTCCCTCCAGGGATATACAATCCGACCTTTTCAATAGCAACAGCTTTTTGCCAGCAAGTAACACCTTCCATCGTGTCCACCTTTTTCCCCTCAAAACGCTGTGCAGAATGAAATGTCTCAATATTACGTTTAGCCAGATAAATAGCTGCCTTCAGTTCGATGGGTACCTCCTTTTCAGCTTCTTCTATTTCCGCAGAAGTAACAGCCAATGAGGTGAGTTCAGCTTTATCAAACACAGCCTCATATTCCATGACCACCCGGTCCCCTCCGGCTCTCACACGGTTAATAATATTGCGTACAGTATCGAAAAGATTTTCTGTCTCAAGCACAGGACGCTTCAAGATCTCATTCCATTGCGACCGGTCCGGATATTTAATCAGTTTCATAATTTTTAATTTAAGAGTTCAACCAACAGATTTTCCTATATAATCATCTTCTCAATAGGCAACACCAAAATACCTTCCGCTCCCAGCGCTTTCAGCTTACCTATGATCTCCCAAAACCGTTTCTCATCGAGCACTGTATGTACAGAGCACCAACCATCTTGTGCCAACGGCATCACAGTAGGACTCTTCATACCCGGTAGCACAGCAATAATATCTTCCAGTTTATCTTTAGGAGCATTCATCAGTACGTACTTTTTATCTTCAGCAGTTTTCACAGCATCCATGCGGAAAAGCAATTCGTCCAATATCTCTTTTTTCTCCTTACTCATATTCTTGTTGCCTATCAGCAAAGCTTCTGATCTCATTACGACCTCCACTTCTTTCAGACGATTGCTGACCAGAGTAGAACCGGAACTGACAATATCGAAAATAGCATCCGCCAATCCGATGCCGGGAGCAACTTCTACAGAACCGGTAATGACATGCACTTCAGCCTTCACCCCGTTACTTTTCATAAAAGCATCTAAAATTCCGGGATAGGAAGTAGCTATCTTCTTTCCGTTAAACCAACTCAAACCGGGATATTCAATGTCTTTGGGCATAGCCAAAGACAAACGGCATTTGCTAAACCCGAGACGCTTAATGATTTCGGCATCTTCCTGCCTCTCTACAAATTCGTTTTCTCCTACTATACCCAGGTCGGCAACTCCTGTAGCTACAGATTGGGGAATATCATCGTCACGGAGAAAAAGTACCTCAACCGGAAAGTTGGACGATTGTACGAGTAAAGTACGTTTGGTTGTGCTCAGTTTGATGTCTGATTCTTCAAGAAGGGCCATCGTTTCTTCAAAAAGACGCCCTTTGGCTTGTACTGCGATTCTTAACATAATTACAATATCTTAATTTACAATTTATAATTCGATATATAGAAAATAAAAAAGGCTCACCTTATCGGTAAGCCTCGTATTCTATCATATATATACACAATACCATCTTGCCCACCGAGTTATTCGATTGAGTAATGATGATGACGATGTGTAATAGTAATGTTCATATCTTTATTGTTTATGCGACAAAAATAAAGTATTAGTTCTGAATCACCAAACAATTATCAGAAATTCTTCTATTTTTCTTTCAAATTAAAGGAAGAATCTCTTCATCTTCTACTTCGCATGACAAAAAATGCATCTCTTCTCTGGCTTTCTCCTTCGGAAAAGTAAAGTAAGTGCAGAGAGCTTCTGTACACAATTCCTCATCTTTATTATAAAGACGTGCCTCAATTATCACAATGTTACGCTTCACTTCTTTAATATGCGCTTTGAGCACTACATGTGAATCATTAGTACTGATCGACTTACGATAACGTGTCTCCATTTTTGATGTCACCCCCGTAGTCTGTAACTTCCGGAGAATAACCCATGCACAGATTTCATCCAAAAGTACGGCCTGGATACCTCCATGTAGCGTATCAATCCATCCCTGGTATTCGGGACGGGGACGCCAGATGCTAATCACTTCATCGTTATCCTCATAAAATTCCATTTTCACACCGGCTTCATTGTTAGGGGCACAACCAAAGCAATTATATCCTTCCATCCCCTTCCACGGGTTAATAATTTTTTTCATACCTTTTTCGTTTTAGAATGCTCAAAGATATAAATCTTTTCGCAAAATGCACCCATCTCACCACCAGAACTTTATCTATAATTCGTTTGTTATACAGATGTTCTATTAAGAAAGGAAAAGTATGAAAACAGTAGTAGACAAAGCCTCTTCAAGGGGTTATTTCAATCATGGTTGGCTGAAAACCCACCATACATTTAGTTTTGCAAACTATTATAACCCGTCAAGAATGCATTTCGGCGTATTGAGGGTACTGAATGATGATAGCGTTGACCCTGAAATGGGATTCGATACACACCCTCACCAGAATATGGAAGTCATTTCTATCCCCCTGAAGGGGTATCTGAGACATGGCGACAGCGTAAAAAACACCCGGACAATCACACCCGGCGATATCCAGGTTATGAGTACGGGGAAAGGTATCTTCCACAGTGAATATAATGGAAGTGACAAAGAGCAATTGGAATTTTTGCAAATATGGGTATTCCCGAGAATTGAAAATACAGAGCCGGAATATAACAACTACGATATTCGTCCTTTACTGAAAAGAAACGAACTTGCTCTAATTATTTCACCGGACGGTAAAGTACCCGCTTCCATTAAGCAAGATGCATGGTTTTCTATGGGAACATTTGACGCAGGAAAGAGTTTCGAATACAAGTTGCATCAGGAAGGTAACGGAGTTTATCTTTTTATCATCGAAGGAGATGTGGAAGTTGCAGGCAACCGATTGTCACGACGTGACGGCATCGGTCTTTGGGATACAAAGAGCTTTAAAGTGGAAATAACCCAAGAAGCGACCTTATTGCTAATGGAAGTACCAATGCGATAAAAATGAGTATTCATTTCGCAAAAGAATAAAAGGCTGCCTCCAATAGTGAAGACAGCCCTTTATTTATTGAGAACACTGTATTATCTATTTCTCTTTCCGATAATTTTCAAGTCCTGTTTGCAGGAAATTGATATACTTGGATATATCCTCATCATAAGCATACGACTTGTTCAGCGGATTACCCTCATTGTCTATCAGAACATAGAAAGGCTGGGCATTGGCACCAAACTTCACACGCTGCAGATAACTCCATTTATCACCTACCGTACGCAAAGTGCGTTCTGTACCATTTTCCATGATCTTCACCGGTTCAGTAAGCGGAGTCTTATTGTCAACGTAAAGAGTAATCAGTACGTAGTCATTATTGATGATGCTGCTAACCTTCGGATCGGTCCACACGGCAAGCTCCATTTTACGACAGTTCACACAACCATATCCTGTAAAATCGAGCATTACCGGCTTGTTATGCTGACGGGCATATTCCATACCTAAATCATAATCATCGAACTTGGCATGTACCTCATTGGTATAAAGATTAAAATCCTGGGTTTTCATAGGCGGTGCAAAAGCACTAACCGCTTTCAAGGGTGCTCCCCATAAGCCCGGAACCATATAAACAGCAAAAGCTAATGAAACCAGTGCCATGAAGAAACGAGATACACTTACTTTCGTATCATCGTCATCATGAGGAAATTTAATCTTACCCAACAGATAGAAACCAAGCAGAGCAAAAATAACAATCCACAAAGCAAGGAAAGTCTCACGATCCAGAATTCTCCATCCATAAGCCAAATCGGCAACAGACAGGAATTTTAAAGCAAAAGCTAATTCCAGGAAACCCAATGTCACTTTAATCACATTCATCCAACCGCCAGACTTAGGCATTGACTTCAGCCAAGACGGAAATAAAGCGAATAAAGTAAATGGCAGAGCCAATGCAATAGCAAAGCCCAACATACCAATCGCGGGAGCGACTACACTACCTGTAGTAGAAACCTGTACCAACAAAAATCCGATAATAGGACCTGTACAAGAAAAAGATACAAGCGATAATGTAAACGCCATCAAAAAAATACTCAGTAATCCGCTTGTAGCTTCCGCCTTGCTATCCACTGCCGTACTCCATTTTGCGGGAAGTGTCAGTTCGAAAGCTCCGAAGAAAGAAGCAGCAAATACGATCAACATCAGACAGAACAAGATATTGAAAACAGCATTAGTGGAAAGGGCATTCAAAGCACTGGCACCAAATATCAAGGTAATGGCAAGGCCAAGCGCTACATAGATTACCACGATGGATGCCCCATAAGTCCATGCATCCCGGATACCTTTCTTTTTGTCCTTGCTTCGCTTCAGGAAGAAACTTACAGTCATCGGAATGATAGGCCATACACAAGGAGTGAACAAGGCCAGCAAACCTCCTAAAAATCCTGTAATAAAAATATAGATCCATGACATATCTTCCTGAGAGTTTGCCTCACCGAATTTCTTCAAATCATTAATTACAGGCTTCCATAAGTCAACACTGCCTATCGCAGTGGTAACAGTTGTAGCTGTCGGTTCTACAATACTGTCTGTAACAGTGGCGACTGGCTCTTTTACCGGAGTTGCAGGGGTTTCTTTTGCCGAGACTTCGGCAGTAGCAGCGGCTTTACCCGAAAATTTAAAGGGAACTTGTGTAGGAGGCAGACAATTTTCATCGTTGCATGCACCATATTCCAGATACCCTTCTATTGAATAGTCACTGCCGGTAAACTTTATCTTCTGTATAAATTGAGCCGTTTTTTCAAAATAGCGTACTTTCATTTCGAACAGTTTGTCAAAGTCCGAAACTTCTTTTCCCCGAGGGGTTAATTTACCAACAACTTCGGCACCTGACATCTTCTCTACATTAAAAGTAGCGGAGATAGGACCACCATCACCTAAATCGGTAGAATATACATGCCAACCGGCATCGATCGTACCTGTAAAAACGATTTCCGCTTCGGCTCCCGACAGGGTTTTCAGCTCCGTTTTAAACTTCACAGGCTCTTGTATCTGTGCCTGCGCCGTAAATACGACCAGCAACAAAAGCAGAAAAAAGGATAATTTCTTCATTCTTTAAAATTGTTTATGATGTTTCTAGAAATATAACAGCTATCGGATTTTCCCGGTTTGAGGTTTTGGCTAATCTTAAAAAGCTATTATTTATTTATAACTAAAATTCATAATCTACACAAGCCCGACTTTCTTTTGTCTCTGCCAAAATCTTACCGGCAGCCACATGCTCGGGATGGGTAGCATAGAACTTCACATCATCCAGATTATCAAATTCACTATACAACGCAATATTCCAGGTTTCTCCCGGATTCATATTCAATCCGACTTCAATTTTGCGGATCACAGAGATTTTAGCAGGTAATGCTTCAATAGCCTCCTTAAAACTATTCATCACAACAAGTTTCTCTTCTACAGGAACGTCGTCTCTTAACTTAAATAATACAATGTGTTTTACCATTACGTTGTTATTTTAATTATTTGTTTTTATATTTGTCAGCCAAAGCTGTTTTTTACAGTTGCAAAATTACTCTATTTGTTTCAAATATACACTATAAAAGGATGTTAATAATAGGAATAGCAGGCGGAACAGGCTCGGGAAAGACCACCGTCGTACGGAAAATCATTGAGAGTCTACCAGCTGGTGAAGTAGTATTGCTACCTCAGGATTCATACTATAAAGACAGTAGCCACGTACCGGTTGAAGAACGCCAGAATATCAATTTTGACCATCCCGATGCTTTTGAATGGAGCCTTTTGTCTAAACATGTTGCCCTCCTTAAAGAAGGCAAGTGTATCGAACAACCCACCTATTCTTATTTGACTTGTACCCGCCAACCCGAAACGATCCATATTGAACCACGTGAAGTGGTCATAATCGAAGGTATCCTGGCTTTATGTGACAAAAAGCTGCGCAATATGATGGATCTGAAAATATTTGTAGATGCCGATCCGGACGAACGGTTGATCCGTGTGATCCAACGTGACGTAGTGGAAAGGGGCCGCACTGCAGAGGCTGTAATGGAGCGATATACGCGCGTGCTGAAACCTATGCATTTACAGTTCATCGAACCATGTAAACGCTACGCAGATTTGATTGTTCCCGAAGGAGGGAGCAATCAAGTAGCCATCGATATATTGACCATGTACATAAAAAAACACATCGGTAGGCCATGAAACGGCATCTGATAATTTACTCCCTGCTTTTTCTTCTTTTCTGTGTATTGTCTTGCCGCAACAAACAAGCAGTAGCTACAGAGGAGTCCTCTGCACACGATCTGGAACAAATCAAAGATAGCGGAGAACTCGTTGTTCTGACTCTTTATAGTTCTACTTCTTATTTCATCTATCGTGGGCAAGACATGGGTTTCCAATACGAACTCAGTGAACAATTTGCCAAAAGTTTAGGAGTGAAATTGCGAATAGAAGTAGCCAAAAACGTACCGGAACTCATCCGAAAGTTACTAAATGGCGAAGGAGATATTATCGCATACAATATTCCGATTACTAAAGAATTAAAAGACAGCCTGATCTATTGTGGCGAAGAAGTAATCACCCACCAGGTAATTGTCCAACGAACCAATGGGAAAACAAAACCGCTAAAAGATGTAACTGAGTTGGTCGGAAAAAATATATATGTGAAACCGGGCAAATATTACGAACGATTGGTTAACTTGAATAAAGAGCTGGGAGGAGGCATTCTGATTCATCAAGTAACCAATGACAGCATTACTGCCGAGGATTTGATAACCCAAGTTGCACAAGGTAAAATTCCTTATACAGTGGCTGATAATGATGTCGCTAAGTTGAATGCAACTTATTATCCTAACCTGAACACTAGTCTGTCTATCAGTTTTGACCAACGCGCTTCCTGGGCCGTACGTAAAGATTGTCCGCAACTGGCAGCAGCAGCAGACGAATGGCATAAACAGAATATGACTTCGCCGGCATATACCGCAAGTATGAAACGATATTTTGAGATCAGTAAAGCAATGCCTCATTCTCCCATTTTATCCTTAAAAGAGGGTAAAATCTCTCATTATGACAACTTATTCAAGAAATATGCGCAAGAGATAGGTTGGGACTGGCGTCTGTTGGCATCCTTGGCCTATACCGAATCGAACTTCGATACAACTGCCGTATCATGGGCCGGAGCAAAGGGACTGATGCAATTAATGCCTGCCACCGCCCGTGCAATGGGGGTTCCACCGGGCAAAGAGCAAAACCCGGAAGAAAGTATCAAAGCTGCGGTGAAATACATTGCAGCGACAGATCGCAGCCTAAGCATGGTGCCGGATAAACAGGAACGGATTAAGTTTATACTCGCTTCATATAATGCCGGGCTGGGACATATTTTTGACGCAATTGCACTGGCAGATAAATACGGTAAGAATAAAACCGTATGGACAGACAATGTGGAAAATTACATCCTACTAAAAAGCAATGAAGAATATTTCACTGATCCGGTATGCAAAAACGGATATTTCCGTGGAATAGAGACCTACAATTTCGTCAGAGACATTAACTCAAGATATGAATCGTATAAGAAGAAAATAAAAAGTTGAAATAGGGCAAAAGCTCGCAATTATAAGAATTGCAAGCCCTTGACAGCATATAGTATATTTTATTTTTTCCCTTTCTCTGTTAATAAACTCACAATAATAACGGCTGCTACCGATAATGGCAATGCAAACAATATCGGATCTATCATCGGAAAAGGATAGGCTTCGATCAACACATCCTTACCGAAAAGCCACCTGCATACCCCCATTGCCGCAGCCTCTTTCTGGTGCAGAAAGGCCAGCGCAAACAAACTACCTATAGTCCCTATCCAAAGGCTTGCCATCACTCCCTGACGGGTAGCACGTCTCCAATATAAAGCACAAAAATAGGCCGGCAGGAAAGCTGCAGCACAAATACCCATAAAAATAGAAGTTCCACGGGCTATAATATCGTTGGGCAACATATAGCAGATAATATAACTCACTAAAATTGAAAATAAAACTCCCAAACGGATCACATTAGTCAATTTACCACGTGAACGAGGCTTGTAAGTACCATAAATATCGGAACCAACCGAAGCTCCCATCGTATGAAACTGTGAACTCAGTGTAGACATGCTGGCAGAAAGGATACAGAGCATAAAAAGAGCGGCAAACCAATCCGGCATTGCCTTATTTATAAAGTATGGGATGATTTTATCCATATCTTTGACTGCTTCCGTAGCTACAACACCTTCGGTCTTAAGAAAGAAAAGATTGCTCAATGCACCTGCATGATAAATAGCACCTACGGTAATAATCAGAAAAAAACACCCGATAAAAACCCCACGGTTTAGTTGTTTGCTACTTTCAACCGTCATAAAACGCACAACCAACTGAGGCTGCGCAAGACAACCGATTCCAACTCCCAAGATAAGAGAAGTGACTAATGTATACCATTGAGGTGAACCGGTAACAGGCATAGCCGTCCACCCTTGATGTCCCAACGCCTTAAATTTTTCAGGAACTAAGGGAGCTATGTCCGTCAGAGCCTGATTGGCTTCAGTAAAGCCCATATCCAGTACCCGATACAACGAAAAAAGCAGAAACAGCATACAGCCAAACATAATAACTGCCTGTAAAGCATCTGTATACATTACTCCTTTCATACCTCCTGCGATCACATAGGCAGCTATTACCAACGTAAATATTAAAAGTGAAATATTAAAATCAATCTGGAAAATCTGTTCGATAAAGACAGCACCACCTTTCATAACCACTGCGGCATACAAAGGCATTCCGAGGAAAATCACTGCGGCAACAAAGACTTGTATTCCCCGTGAACGATAATGCCTGCCTAACAATTGAGGAAATGTACTTACATTCAATTTAGCACCCATTCGCCGCGTCCGGAGTCCGAAAAAAAATAAAGGCAATCACTACACCTATAAACATATTCAAAAAGCAAAGCCACTGAATACCCATACCAAAAGCTGCTGCTACCCCACCAAAGCCGACAATAGCAGAAGCTGATATAAAAGTGGCACCGTAAGAGAGTGCCATGACAAACGGATTCATCTGTCGACCTCCTACCAGGTAATCACTGGCGGAGGATGTTTTCTTATAACCTAAAAAACCAAGATAGGCCAGTGACAGCAGATAGGCTATCACAATCAGTCCAAGTGTAAATGTATTCATCGTGTTTTATCTTTTTCGTCGTCTTTATTCCAGTATTTGAAGCCAAACCAAGCAGCAAAGAGCACACATACTACCGAAAGCAAGTATGGCAAAATGATAAGTGAGTCGCTAATTCCAAACATTCGTGTATCAGATTTCGATTAATATTGGTGCAAATGTAAGGAATTTATTGAAATAGAGAAACAAAATGCAGAAATTATCAGAAGGAAAGGAATAAAAATAAAAAAGCTGCCTCGTTTTATCAGAAGCAGCTTTCAGAAAAGCCAATAAACGGTTTAAAACTTATCGTAATGAATTTTTTTCTCATCAAATTTCTGTTTAGGCTCTTGGGTAGTTGCCGGATAACCAAACGGAATCACACACAGGGGCACTATATTCCCCGGAAGCTCCGTATATTTACGAACAACCCTGATACGGTCTTCATAAGGATAAGCAGCTGTCCATACCGCACCCAGCCCCTGTGCTTCGGCAGCCAATAATATATTCTGTGCAGCAGCCGAACAATCCAGATACCAATAGGAAGATTGAGCTACATCTCCACATACAACAATGGCATAGCGAGCTTGAGTCAGCATCTTTGCATAAGGTAAAGCAGCGGCCATCGAATCAAGAGCAACCCGGTCGGTGACCAATACAAACTCCCACGGACGAATATCTTTTCCGGACGGTGCAGCCATTCCGGCACGTAGCATCCAATCTATTTTTTCTTTTTCTACTTCCTTGTCTAAATAAGCCCGCACACTTTTACGTGCAAAAATATTATCCAACGCAGCATTGGATGTCGAAGGGACTTCTCCTTGAGAAGCAGATGAACAAGCTGCGAATGAAATCATTCCCAGTATCCCGATCACCCATACATAAACTGCTTTCTTTATTACCATAATTTCTTTTTATATCAAAAAAGTTTCAATCTGTTTTCCTGAGCTTCTTTCAATGAAACGGTTTCACGCTTCATCATGCCACTCTTATCACGAAGGGCTTCATATTCACCGGATAATTCTTTTGCCAACTCTTCTTTCGATTTCGGACTCATCAGCCGAGCAGCAACGCCCGCATTCTGCGAAGCATCCTTCAAGTGAACAACCGGAGCGTGATAAACCGGAGCAATCTTCAATGCTGTATGTAGTTTAGAGGTAGTCGCTCCTCCTATCAACAATGGAATATCCAATCCGGCTTTTTCTAATTCCATAGCCACATGTACCATCTCTTCCAGTGAAGGAGTAATCAACCCACTAAGTCCGATCATATCCACTTTCTCCTCAATGGCTTTTTGGACAATCGATTCAGCCGGTACCATCACTCCCAAATCAATAATATCGTAACCATTACATGCCATCACAACCGAGACTATATTTTTGCCAATGTCATGCACATCCCCTTTCACAGTGGCCAGCAAAACTTTTCCTGCCGAAGCAGTACCTTCCACCTTTTCCGATTCTATAATAGGTTGTAAGATTGCAACGGCTTTCTTCATCGTACGGGCTGTTTTCACCACTTGTGGAAGAAACATCTTACCTGCGCCAAACAATTCGCCCACATGATTCATTCCATTCATCAACGGTCCTTCAATCACATCCACCGCTTTATCATATTTAGGCAAAGCCTCAGCAAGATCTTCTTCCAGAAAATCCCCGATTCCTTTTACCAAAGCATATTGCAAGCGTTCTTCTACCGTACCGTCCCTCCAGGCATCATGTTTTACCGGTTGCCCGGCCGAAGTATTACCCGCAGAAGCCTCCTTTAACCGGTCAGCCAATTCTATCAATCGTTCTGCGGCATCACTTCTCCGGTTTAATACTACATCTTCAATCCTCTCGAGTACATCCGCCGGAATATCTGTATACAATACAGAAGTACCCGGATTCACAATCCCCATATCCATCCCTTTCTGAATGGCATGGTAAAGAAATACGGCATGCATCGCTTCACGAATATAGTTGTTTCCACGGAATGAGAACGAAAGATTACTTACTCCCCCACTGATATGGGCGCCCGGAAGATTCTTTTTAATCCAAGCCGTCGCCTCTATAAAATCTACCGCATAGTTATTATGTTCCTCGATCCCTGTTGCCACAGCCAATACATTCGGGTCGAAAATGATATCATGCGGATTGAATCCTATCTTATCTACAAGCAAATGATAGGCCCGTTCGCAAACTTCTATTTTACGGGTGGCTGTATCAGCTTGCCCTTTCTCATCAAAAGCCATCACTACCACAGCCGCACCATATTGGCGAACCGTACGAGCATGTTCAAGGAATTTCTCCTCTCCCTCTTTCAACGAGATGGAATTCACAATTGATTTTCCTTGAAGACATTTCAATCCGGCTTCGATAACTTCCCATTTCGAAGAATCAATCATTACAGGAACACGAGCAATTTCCGGTTCCGAAGCCACCAGATTGAGGAAAGTTGTCATCTCCTCCTTTGCATCCAGAAGACCATCGTCCATATTTACATCGATAATCAGTGCTCCGTCTTCTACCTGTTTACGGGCAATGGATAATGCCTCGTCATATTTCTTTTCATTAATCAAACGAAGAAATTTGCGCGAACCGGCTACATTGCAACGTTCCCCCACGTTAACGAAATTTATTTCAGGTTTCACTTCCAACAGTTCTAATCCCGAAAGCCACATACAATCCGGTTTACAAACCGGAATATGCGGTTTTGCTCCGGCAATCAATGCAGGATATTCTGCAATATAGGCATCGGTAGTACCACAGCACCCGCCTATGATATTGATCAATCCTTCATGAACATACTCTTTTACTTCATGGGCCATATCTGCCGGAGTCTGGTCATATTTTCCCAAACTATTAGGTAGACCAGCATTCGGATAAGCACTAATATAATAAGGAGCCCGAGCGGCCAATTGCTCTAAGAAAGGTTTCAGTTGCCTGGCACCAAACGAACAGTTTAACCCGACAGAGAAGATATCAGCGTGTTGCACTGAAGCCAGGAAAGCTTCCAACGTCTGTCCGGAAAGAGTACGTCCTCCGGTGTCGGAAACCGTCACAGATAACATAACAGGCACTTTTACTCCTGTAGCCTTCATGGCACGTTCTGCCGCCAAAATAGCAGCTTTGGCATTCAGCGTATCAAAGATAGTTTCTATCAATAAAGCATCTACCCCACTTTCAAGCATAGCTTCCATCTGTTGCTGATAAGCATCAGCCATTTCATCATAAGTCACAGCACGATAAGCCGGATTATTCACATCCGGCGACATAGAACATGTTTTATTGGTAGGACCTACCGAACCGGCTACGAAACGGGGTTTATCGGGATTTAGTGCCGTATATTCATCGGCCACTTCACGTGCCAGCTTTACAGCCGCTTGATTCATTTCACGCACATACTCTTGTACATGATAATCGGCCATAGAAATAGTAGTAGAACTAAAAGTATTCGTCTCAATGATATCTGCACCGGCTTCTAGATACTTACGGTGTATATCCCGAATCACATCAGGGCGTGTGAGACAAAGTAAATCATTATTCCCCTTCAGTTGACCGGGAATATGCGCAAAGCGCTCATTACGAAAATCTTCTTCTCTAAGATTATATTGCTGAATCATTGTACCCATAGCGCCATCCAATATAAGGATACGTTCGAGTACCAGCTGTTGAATAGTTTTTTTTCATTGCTAAAGGTACAAACCTATCATCGTTTAAACATCCTGTCCATATCACGACGGTCGTCTTTTTCTTTCAAAGCCTCCCGTTTATCATATTGCTTTTTACCTTTAGCCAAAGCTACAACCACTTTGGCCAAACCTCTTTCATTAATAAACAAACGCACAGGGACAATGGTGAATCCGGCGTCTTTCGTCCCTCTTTCCAATTTATTCAGCTCCTTTTTGCTCAATAGCAACTTACGGTCACGTCGGGCCGCATGATTATTATACGAGCCATAAAAATATTCGGCAATGTGCATATTCTTCACCCACAACTCGCCTTTCGCAAAATAGCAAAACGTATCTACCAAGCTTGCCTTACCCAGACGGATGGACTTAATCTCCGTCCCGGTCAACACAATACCTGCTGTATAAGTATCGATCAACTCATAGTCGAAAGTAGCACGTTTATTCTTTATATTTATAGGAGCCAGTTTCATTTTATTTTCTTAATTTAATATAGCTGTTAGCTTGTTGAACACAACTTGTATTACCGCCGGACATAGTATTAACAAAATCGACGAGAAAATGGTGTAACGCAACCGATTCTTTTCTTCTACCAGCATCACAACCCTTGCTCCTTCCCATACCACATAAACGATATAAAATTGGAGCAGCCAACCGATAATACTGAAATCAGGAAGCAATCCGGTTACTATATGTAACAAAAAAGTGACAACTAACGCATAACCTGCAAACTGCTGTGCCAAAGGGATATCATTGGTCATACCAAACATTTTTATCCCCATCTGATTGATAGCATAAGCCGCCAGAAAATAACCTCCGAACAAAGCTACCGCCACCGCACAACACTGCGTCATGGCCAACTGGAAACTTTGTGGTCCTCCCCAACCATTAGTCCACAAAGCACCAATGAATACGGATAAACCACATAAACCAATCATAGGATAGACAAAAACAGTAAGAACTGCCCGTCTATCCTCTAAACGAATTTCCTCCCAGGCCTTGGCCGGAGAGGAAATCAATGACATTGCTATTTGAAATAATGCTTTGTAATTCAAATTATTCCGCAGTTTTATATTCTATTTCATATACCTTCTCTATAGTAGAAGTATCTTCCAACTTATTGTTGTACTCATTTTGCTGTGCTACTATAGTTATTTTAGCAGGTTTAGTTTGTCCACTCTTCAGAGTATATTCTCTTAAGATTTGGCTGATTTCATAAGCCTTAAAGCTGGAAGTACGTGTTGCACGCTCAGCAATAGCAGCAGGTTCATCCTCAACTTTATAGCGTAAATAAAGTTTCAAAATGGTATCACCAGATTTAATATCATCTGTATAGCAGACAAGAGTAAAAGTATGTTTAGCGAGCTCATTTTTAATATCTTCTGTAGTAGTCACATTTTTCACACGATAAAGTACCGGTAATACAATCGTATTTTCACTAAACTGAAATGGGGCCACAGTTGAATATCCTGATACAAAACTCAACGAACCAACAGGTGCATTAGTAGTCACATCACCTGATTCACCTACTTTCGGAGTGGTTATTGCTGTAGCATCAATTCCTGTAGGATCTGCTAAAAGTGTAATTTTAATTGACTTAGGATTTGTTGAGAGGTCCTGACCTTCATCAACCTGGCAATAAATGTAAGCCATTCTTGCATTCAAAGTTACAGGAATCGTGTTAGTAGGGATCAGTTCCGTACCGGCAGCATCTGTGAATGTAACATAACCCATTCTATCATTCACTTTCACCACACCGGCCCACTGCTGAGGACCGCTTTCTCCAGAATCCATACATGAAGTAAACATAGTACCCATCAACAGGGTTAAGGTCAACACCATTAATTTCAATTGTTTCATAAATCTATTTTTTAGAGTTTGCAAAGATATAAATTCTAATTCACAATAAGTAAATGCAGAGACTTAAAAAATACTGCATCTATTACTTAACTATTTTTGCAAACAACTCTAAATGATCGTCTACATAGCTTGCTACCAGTGCTGTAACCTCCTCCTCAATATCCAGATATTCTTCTTCAAGATCATCAAAGGCCTCGTATTGCTCGTACATAGCCATAAATTCATCCTCTGTACGCTCTTTCTCCAGATCGTGGCGATGAGCATCGTATATCTTCTTAGCTTTATAAACCAACTTCGAGAAATCCTCGGCTCCCCACAGGCGCATTACCTTTGCAAAAGGATTATCAAAGATATAACCTCCATACCCATTCTGAATCAATTGACAAAAGCCACCGAACATGACTTCATCCCGAAAAATCTGATAGGCCAGCAAAGAGTGCTGCTCCCCTGTCAACAGTGGCATTGTTTCGGCAGTAAGTTCCCCGCCAATCACTTCTTTATACTTGTCTGTAAACACCTGGATAAATTCATCCATTCCCTCACCCGCAGCTTTTTGCAAAGAGGCATCCGTAACTTCTATCATTTCCACTATATATAATAAGGTGAATTCTATATTTATAAATATCAGGAAACAAAAATACGGAAATATATGGTTCAGAAAGGCTTTTTGATAAGTTTTTTAGAAACCCGTTTAATTTTCTTCAATAATAATCCTATAACGAATAATTTGATCACCTTCTCTGCCGGATCGCATGTCAGTTCATTGTAGTTCGGTATTGCAACAAGCGTTATCAATTAACGTTGTTAATGCCATCTTCTATGCATTCTGTGCTTGAATACAAAGAACAAGTGTTTTACATTTAAAAGCCTTCTTCTCTATCATCAAAACATTTGTTTTAACAGTGTGTTAAAACAAGCCTTTTACCGACAAACAGCAAGTCATAGTAACCTTCTAATTTACAAAAGAATAACAGGTTCATCAATTTGTTCTCCGAGAATTTCACTAATACCTTCTAAAGGTAGATAATTAAAGATTTGACAAGTATAGCATCTTATTCAAAGCAATCTACACAATACAAAGAAACAGATGGGATTCAATTCTCAATCCTTATAATTGATAATCAATGATGCAATGACATACCAAGATATACGCCTATGCAGTAAGGTATCAACCAAATGCACCACACCACAATACTGAAACGGTTGAAATGTTCCTTGGCTCTTTCACTCCCTTTCACATACGTCCAGATAGCCCACATAGCGTGAATAAACATCAACAGGATAGCGATAATGCCGGTCACAGTATGTATTTCATCATGCAAGTGTGTGAGTCGCGCAATATTCTCCATTAAAGCCGTTCCCACAGAATCAGCCAGCAGTCCCAACAAAAAAAATACCAGATGCCAAAATTTCAACCTCTTCTGCAATCGCTCTCCCCACACTCCTATTGTGTAAAACACCAATGCCGAAGTTATCACACTAATGGCTGCAATTAAATAATGTATATCTACCTCATTCAAATTCATAACCGATCAATTTTTCTCAGAAGAAACAAAGAATCAGAGTAATAGTTCAACAAAACAAAGATTATCTAAAATGTCATCTCCACATTACAATCTAACAAAACCACAAATTCTATTTTTCTCTTTTCATAAAAAAGTAATAAAACCCGATTTGCAAAAACAAATAAAACGACTACCTTTGTGAGCGATTTGAGAATCGTGACTACGTATTTTTAATTATATCACTTAAAAAAGAGCTAATTATGACTTATTCACACGAAGTGGAACACATGTGTGTTGTAAAGAAGGGTCCTAACCACGGACCGGCTCCCATACCCGAAGAAGGAAAATGGGTAAAATCAAAAGAAATTGTTGATATTTCAGGTCTGACACACGGTGTGGGTTGGTGTGCTCCTCAGCAGGGTGCATGTAAGCTGACTCTGAACGTAAAAGAAGGTATCATCCAGGAAGCTCTGGTTGAAACTATCGGCTGTTCAGGTATGACTCACTCAGCTGCTATGGCTGCTGAAATCCTCCCGGGAAAAACTATCCTCGAAGCATTGAACACAGACTTAGTTTGTGACGCCATCAACACTGCTATGCGCGAACTCTTCTTACAGATCGTTTACGGACGTACTCAGTCAGCTTTCTCAGAAGGTGGTCTGATCATCGGTGCAGGTCTTGAAGACTTAGGTAAAGGTCTGCGTAGCCAGGTAGGTACATTGTACGGTACTTTGGCTAAAGGTCCTCGTTACCTTGAAATGGCAGAAGGTTACATCAAGACAATTGCTCTTGACAAAAACGATGAAATCTGCGGATACGAATTCGTTCACATGGGCAAATTCATGGATGAAATCAAGAAGGGTACTGATGCGAATGAAGCATTGAAGAAAGTTACCGGTACTTACGGACGCTTCACTGCAGAACAGGGAGCTGTTAAACACATTGATCCACGTCACGAATAATATAAGGAGGAAAAGAAATTATGATTAGAGAAGTAAAATTTGAAAGTCAGGACCGCCGTATCAAAGGTATCATCGAAGCCTTGAACGCTAACGGTATCAAAGACATCGAAGAAGCTAACGCTATCTGCGAAGCTGCTGGAGTTGATCCTTATAAAACGTGTGAAGAAACTCAACCGATCTGTTTTGAAAATGCTAAGTGGGCTTACGTAGTAGGTGCTGCTATCGCTATCAAGAAAGGTTGCAAAAACGCTGCTGATGCTGCCGAAGCTATCGGTATAGGTCTGCAGGCATTCTGTATCCCGGGTTCTGTAGCTGACGACCGTAAGGTTGGTATCGGTCATGGAAATCTGGCTGCTATGTTGTTACGTGAAGAAACCAAATGTTTCGCTTTCTTGGCAGGTCACGAATCTTTCGCTGCTGCCGAAGGTGCTATCAAAATCGCTGCAAAAGCAGACAAAGTACGTAAAGAACCTCTGCGTTGTATCTTGAACGGTCTTGGAAAAGATGCTGCTCAGATCATCTCTCGTATCAACGGCTTTACTTATGTTCAAACACAGTTTGACTATTTCACAGGTGAACTGAAAGTAGTACGTGAAATTGCTTACTCTGACGGTCCTCGTGCAAAAGTAAAATGCTATGGTGCAGATGATGTACGTGAAGGCGTAGCTATCATGTGGAAAGAAGGTGTAGATGTATCTATCACAGGTAACTCTACTAACCCGACGCGTTTCCAACACCCGGTTGCAGGTACTTACAAGAAAGAACGTGTACTGGCAGGTAAGCCATACTTCTCAGTAGCTTCAGGTGGTGGTACAGGTCGTACTCTTCACCCGGATAACATGGCTGCCGGTCCTGCTTCATACGGTATGACTGATACAATGGGTCGTATGCACTCAGACGCTCAGTTCGCCGGTTCTTCATCCGTTCCTGCTCACGTAGAAATGATGGGATTCCTGGGAATTGGTAACAACCCGATGGTAGGCTGTACTGTGGCTTGTGCGGTAGATGTAGCTCAGGCATTGGCAAAGTAACCACCGTTTCTTGATCAAATGATATAAACTCCTGTAATTTTGACAATTACAGGAGTTTCTTTTTATAAACAAAAACGTAAAAATTAAATACTTTCGGAATAACATAGGCCATTTACTAAGCATTAACGAGAAATACAGAAACAGACTAAAGTATGGTTACCCAAAGAAGTAAAGAAGTAGCAAAAACGCTTGAACCAACAGATACACAAATCAGATTAAGACCTCACTCTTACTAAGAAAATCAGACCTGATTATTTCTTTCTTTTCTTGCAAAGCAACCTATCTTCCTTCATTTAATCATTTCCCTAATTCTATTTCTGTATTATAACTTATCCTAATCTCACTAAGAAATTCAACGCATTTAGATTACAAGATATTGAATAAATCTTTCTTTTCTGTATATTTGCGCCCGGTATTTTAGATGCAATCCGAGAAGTTGTAAGTTTTCGGAGTCATTTTATACTTCCCCCGCTTAAGAACTTACTTATTTAGACAAAGTTAATGAAACAAATCAATGCAGTAATTACAGGAGTTGGAGGATATGTGCCCGATTATATCCTGACTAATGATGAGATATCCAGAATTGTAGATACCACCGATGAATGGATCATGGGACGTATCGGAATCAAAGAAAGACGCATCCTGAATGAAGAAGGACTCGGCACCTCATACATGGCACGAAAAGCTGTCAAACAACTGATGCAACGTACTCAAAGTAATCCGGATGATATTGACCTGGTAATTGTAGCTACCACCACTCCCGATTATCGGCTTCCTTCAACGGCTTCCATTTTATGCGAAAGAGTGGGGTTGAAAAATGCATTTGCCTTCGACATGCAAGCGGTCTGCAGCGGTTTCTTATATGCATTAGAAACCGGGGCTAACTTTATCCGTTCGGGAAAATACAAAAAAGTCATTATTGTTGGTGCCGATAAAATGTCGTCTGTGATAGACTACACCGATCGTGCCACCTGTCCTATTTTCGCTGATGGTGCAGCAGCTTTCTTGTTGGAACCCACAACAGATCATTTAGGAGTTATCGATTCCGTTTTAAGAACAGACGGCAAAGGACTTCCTTTTTTACACATGAAAGCCGGTGGTTCAGTTTGTTCACCTTCTTATTTTACAGTTGACAACCACATGCATTACCTTCACCAAGAAGGACGTACAGTATTTAAATATGCTGTAGCCAATATGTCAGATGCATGTGAGTCGATCATCGAAAGAAACCAACTGACAAAAGATGAAATAGACTGGGTCGTTCCCCACCAGGCCAATCAACGTATCATCAGTGCTGTTGCCCAACGTCTGGATGTACCATTAGAAAAGGTTATGATCAATATTGAACACTACGGCAATACCAGTGCAGGTACGCTTCCATTATGCATTTGGGATTTCGAAAATAAACTCAAAAAAGGTGATAATTTGATTTTCACCGCTTTCGGAGCCGGATTTGCCTGGGGAGCTGTTTACGTTAAATGGGGATATGATGGCAAGACAAATAACGCATGTTAGTCTAATCACAAACGCCGATATCCTTTCTTTCAGTGCTTTTGGGTAAACACAAGAAACCTTATCATACACTTCTTTGTTATTTTCCGATAACTAAATGCATTGGATAATGGAAAATGGTGTAATGATGCAGTATTTTGAATGGAATCTGCCAAATGACGGAAATTTATGGAAACAATTAAAAGAAGATGCGTCACATTTACATGAGATTGGTGTGACAGCAGTATGGATTCCCCCCCGCTTACAAAGCCGACGAACAACAAGACGAAGGTTATGCAACCTACGATTTGTATGATCTCGGCGAGTTCGATCAAAAAGAAACCGTAAGAACGAAATATGGTACGAAAGAAGAACTGAAAGAAATGATCGATGAATTACATAAAAATCATATTTCCGTTTATCTGGATGTAGTACTGAATCATAAGGCAGGAGGTGATTTCACTGAAAAGTTCATAGTTGTAGAAGTCGATCCCAATGATAGAACCCAAGCATTAGGAAAACCGTTCGAAATACAGGGCTGGACCGGATACAGCTTCCATGGACGTAAGGATAAATATTCAGACTTCAAATGGCATTGGTATCATTTTTCAGGAACCGGTTTTGACGATGCCAAAAAGCGGAGTGGCATCTTCCAGATACAGGGTGAAGGCAAAGCGTGGAGCGAAGGGGTTGACAATGAAAATGGCAACTACGATTTCTTATTATGCAATGATATAGACCTGGATCATCCTGAAGTAGTCACCGAATTGAATCGTTGGGGAAAATGGGTTTCCAAAGAGCTGAACCTCGACGGAATGCGTCTGGATGCCATCAAACACATGAAAGACAAGTTCATTGCACAATTCCTGGATGCGGTAAGAAGCGAAAGAGGAGACAAATTCTACGCTGTTGGCGAATATTGGAATGGTGATTTGAACACACTCGATGCATACATAAAATCCGTGGGTCACAAAGTCAACCTATTTGATGTTCCATTACATTATAATTTATTCCAAGCATCACAAGAAGGCAAGAATTATGATCTGCAGAATATCCTAAAAAACACATTAGTCGGGCACCACTGTGATCTGGCAGTCACTTTTGTCGACAATCACGATTCGCAATCGGGCAGTTCCTTGGAATCACAAATAGAAGACTGGTTCAAACCATTGGCCTATGGTCTGATATTATTAATAAAAGACGGTTATCCTTGTTTGTTCTACGGAGATTATTATGGTGTCAAAGGAGAAAACTCACCTCATACCCAAATCATTAATATTCTTCTGGATGCCAGAAGAAAATATGCTTATGGCGATCAGATTGAGTATTTCGATCATCCTTCCGCCATTGGCTTTATTCGTACGGGAGATGAAGAACATGTCGGTTCCGGTTTAGTCTTTTTAATGTCTAATGATGAAGCCGGCAGTAAAAAGATGGATTTGGGCGAAGAACATAAAGGTGAAATATGGCATGAAATAACCGGAAATATTCAGCAAGAAATCACATTAGACGAAAAAGGAAGTGGAGAATTTTCTGTTAATACCCGTAATATTGCTGTTTGGATAAAAAAGAATTAAAATGGAAATCCATTCCGAAAGAAAGAAAAGACTTAGTTTATCCCTGCTTTTCAAAATAATAAAAGATACAGTTTGGGGATTCATAGACGACAGCGTTATGAGGTTGAGCGCTTCATTAGCCTATGCGACTTTGTTTTCAATTATTCCTTTTCTTTCCCTTCTAGTCACTGTCGGTGTCTTTTTCCATATGGATTTGGCCAATCAACTTTATGTCCAACTACAACCGATTGTGGGCCCTGAAGTTACCGAGGCCCTTCGTTCTATTATAGAAAATGCAGAAAATACAGACTCCTCCAGGTCGGCCGCCTTTGTCAGCTTAGGTATCTCTATTTTGGGTGCCACCACTATTTTTGCAGAAATACAAAGTTCATTAAATTCAATTTGGGGAATAAAAGCCGTCCCTAAAAAGAGCTGGCTTAAATTTATTAAAAACCGGATACTTTCTTTCTCAATAATACTTGTATTTGCCTTCATTCTCCTGATTACATTCACCATTACCAATATAATCGGAGAACTCAGTCAAAAATTCATCTTTAAGTATCCGGAAGTAGCCGATTCGTTGGTAAAAGTGGTAGGAATCATCATAAATATGAGTGTCACTACCATCATCTTTACACTCATATTTAAAATATTACCCGATGCCAAAATCAAAAGCAAAGACGTTTGCATCGGAGCTGTTGTAACCACCATACTGCTACTGATAGGTCAATGGGGAATTTCCTTTTATATAGGAATAGCCAATGTGGGAACCGTCTATGGGGCTGCTGCGTTCATGGTGGTTTTCGTCACTTGGATTTATTATTCTTCCATCATCATATATACCGGTGCAGAGTTTACCAAAGCATGGGCAAACGAAATGGGAGGTAAAATTTTCCCCGACGAATATGCAGTAGCCACCAAAACCATTGAAATACACGAAGACAAGCCTATCGAATAATCTAGAATAAAAAATCACTTCTTCCGTGACGATTCATTCTCAGTATCACGACATGTTTTCGTATACTGTTTCAGATGCTTTCTCATTTGTTCGAAACGGACAAAGCCCAAGAAAAACAAGAAGATTCCGGCTATAATACATCCCCACGCCAGCCCATCCAAACGTGAAATGCTTTCAATTTGAAATATCCCTATCCCCACAGTCAAAAGGTAAAGTGCCATACGGATATATGCAAACAAAGTTCTTTCATTAGCCAGCTTGGTTCTTTCAAGTGCCAGATGATCACGAAGTATCAACTCTTTATCATTCTCAAAGTTATCGGTAAATGTCAGCATAATTATATTAAGGTAACTGTATCTTAAACGTTTATTTAAAACAATAATTGAGTACAATAGTTCAGGAAACAGAATCTCCATTTATCAAATGACACTGACAGATCCCCCAATCCTGACCAATTTACCGTACACTAAAATCATTTTTAGTTATACTTTTCACAACTGGCTAATTAAATTTATGTAAGTAGAAAAATCTCTTCATAAAAAATAATTCTTGGGATACAAATAACAAGTTATTAAAATACAAAAGACTTGTTATTTGCACACAAGAATCAAATTATAAGGAAATGACGTTAACAATGTTAATTGAAACAAACTCCAATAACAAGTAAAATCTTGCACAATGCTATGCCACTAACCTTTTTTCATTAAACCAACGTACAGGGATCTTTCTGCTTAACAAAACATTGCGACAGTAGTACGGCAAACGGGGTATCATATACTCTGGCTTTCTGTGGGCATCCCTTTACACAGGCACAACATTTAATGCAGCGTTCGGCATCCGTATTCAACTCGTCACCTTTGGCTATGGCGCTTACAGGACACATTTTCGCACACGCACCGCAGTGAGTACACAAAGATTCATCTTCCACCCAAGGAGTACGGGGAAGGGGAACTCCACTTTTACGCAAGGCAATCACTTTCCGCAAAAAGCGAAACAATGGAAAAAAAGGCTGACGCGGACGCCGGATTTTACGGACATCGACCGCATATAATTTTTCCGGTTCGGTAGCAGATGCTATTTTATCTGAAATCTGCTTTCCAAAATCGGCTGCCACAGCAAGGTCACGTTCGTCAGGACGTCCGGCAGCTACGGGATATTTTTCTGTACTATAAGAGTGTTCTCCTATGAAAGTAGCACCGGCAATCACTTTAAACCCCTGTTGAATAGCCCAATAATCAAGTTCCATCAACGATTTTTCGTAAGCACGGTTACCGTATACCACCACGATAACCGCCGGAGTATTACTTCCGCGCACACTTGCCAGACGATCCATGGCCAAAGGGGCTACACGACCTCCATATACCGGCACGACAATAATAGCTAATGCAGATTCGGCAATCACTAAATCCTGAGTTGCCTGTTGTGTTAAATTCGTGTTTATCACATTTGTTATTCCGGTTCCACGAACAATTGCCTCTCCAACTTGTTTAGAGGTGTGGGTAGGCGAGAAATAAATCAAATGGACTTCGTTTGCTGTCATAATAGTTACTTTTTATGCAACAAAGGTACACTTTTATGAAGAAAAAAAGAGTAAACGAAGACAAAAACCAAAATTATTTATTATCTTTGCGGCGTTGAAACATTCCGAACCCCTCCAACGGGAGACAAATTCGGATTTCCGATTCAGCCAAACATCCCTAATTCATCATTTAAAGATTATTGCGTTTGTTAAGTTTCCGACCTCTGCGTCGCAGCTTCAGCCGTACGTATTTCAACGAATAAAATTAAAATATTTAAATAACTCACTATACTGTATGTATAACATCATTCAATTGAACGACAAGAATTTGTCGGAACTACAAGCTATTGCCCAGGAATTGGGTATCAAAAAAACAGACTCACTTAAGAAAGAAGAACTTGTCTACAAAATCCTCGACGAACAAGCCATAGCCGGAGCTACTAAAAAGGTAGCTGCCGACAAACTGAAAGAGGAACGCAAAGAAGATAAGAAAAAACGCTCTCGGGTGACAGTAAAGAAGGAAAACGCCGACAAGGTTTTCTCTTCTACCAAGAATGGAGAAGTAACCAAAACAGATGCCAAAACACCTGCAGCCAAAACACAGCCACAACCTAAAACAACAGAACCGACCCCAGAAACAGCTAAAGAGGCAAATGCCGAAACAAACGCCACTCCGGCCGAATCTGTCAAAGTGACACCTTATGCCACTCCGAAAAAGAAACCGGGACGTCCCCGTAAAAATCAGGTAGAAACAGAAGCTAAACCCGCAGAAGAAACTACCGAAAAACCGGAAACAGTACCATCGGCACAAGAAGAAAAGCCCGCTGCCCAACCGGAAACAGAAAAACGTCCCATCAGCAAACCGATTCTCAAACCCAAACCGGCCGTTGTAGACGAAGAAAGCTCGATCCTCTCGGATATAGATGCAGACGATGATTTTATCCCCATCGAAGACCTGCCTTCGGAAAAAGTAGAATTGCCAACCGAACTGTTCGGCAAATTTGAATCGACCAAAGCCGAAGCAGCAACAGCCCCCGAACCTGTGGCACAACCCCAACGCCCGCGTGTGATTCGCCCACGAGACAACAATAACAACAACAATTACAACAACAATAATAATAACCAACGCAACAATAACCAGCGTCAGCCTGTACAACAGCGTCCCATGCCGCAACAAAATGCCGCCGAAGCCGCACCCGTTCAGGAACGCCGCGTGATTGAACGTGAGAAACCTTATGAATTTGATGATATCCTCACCGGAACCGGTGTATTGGAAATCATGCAGGATGGTTACGGATTCCTCCGTTCGTCAGATTATAACTACCTCTCTTCACCGGACGATATCTACGTTTCGCAATCCCAGATCAAACTATTCGGTCTGAAGACCGGTGACGTAGTAGAAGGTGTAATCCGTCCGCCCAAAGAAGGCGAAAAATACTTCCCGCTGGTAAAGGTTTCTAAAATCAACGGACGTGATGCCGCTTTCGTACGTGACCGTGTACCGTTCGACCATCTCACTCCGCTGTTCCCGGACGAAAAGTTCAAGCTTTGCAAGGGAGGCTACTCCGACTCGATGTCGGCACGTGTAGTCGACCTCTTTTCACCAATCGGTAAAGGACAGCGTGCCTTGATCGTGGCTCAGCCCAAGACCGGTAAAACCATCCTGATGAAAGAAATCGCCAATGCCATCGCTGCCAACCATCCGGAAGTATATATGATCATGTTGTTGATTGACGAACGTCCGGAAGAAGTAACCGACATGGCCCGCAGTGTCAATGCGGAAGTGATTGCTTCTACATTCGACGAACCTGCCGAACGCCATGTGAAAATTGCCGGCATCGTACTCGAAAAAGCTAAAAGATTGGTAGAGTGCGGACACGATGTAGTGATCTTCCTCGACTCTATCACCCGTCTGGCGCGCGCATACAATACTGTATCTCCGGCATCAGGAAAGGTACTCTCGGGTGGTGTGGATGCCAATGCACTACACAAACCGAAACGTTTCTTCGGAGCAGCCCGTAACATAGAGAACGGAGGTTCGCTCACCATTATCGCTACTGCCCTGATCGACACCGGTTCGAAGATGGACGAAGTAATCTTTGAAGAGTTCAAGGGTACAGGTAACATGGAGTTGCAGCTCGACCGCAACCTAAGTAACAAACGTATCTTCCCTGCTGTCAACATTGTGGCATCGAGCACCCGCCGCGACGACTTGCTGCTCGACAAACAGACACTGGACCGCATGTGGATTCTACGCAAGTATCTGTCGGATATGAATCCTATCGAAGCAATGGATTTCGTAAAAGACAGATTGGAAAAAACCAAAGACAACGACGAGTTCCTGATGAGCATGAACAGCTAAAGAGTTCCTTTTGTGAACAAAATATAGTAAAAAGAGTGAGATTCTGTTTGAATCTCACTCTTTTTATTTAGCTTTGCACTACATGCATCATAAACAAGCATAAAACAAACATCGGGAAAACAACATTTACTGTGGGAAAGTCTTTCAATATAGCGCTTATAGTAATAGCAGTAACCTTATACTCTGTCACTACATATGCTGCCGATAACAAAGCAACAAGGCACGTGTCAGCGCTGCTGGACCTGATCGACAACAGCCTCAACTATAGTAAAGAAGCTCCCAACGACAGTATTATCCAATGGGGCAACGAATTGGCTCCTCTCCTGAAAAAGCAGAAAGAATATAAAACTCTATTTCAGTTGAAACAACTGATTGTGACAGCTTATGCCTCACGAGGAGACATGAATATGGCCATCGACCATGCCCGCCGGATGTATAAGGAAGCCAAAGAATTGAATTCCCCCATCGGTATAGCTCTTTCCAGCCGTGCCATTGGGGATGCCTACTTGAATGCCAATATGCAGGAACCCGCCATCGAATCTTATAAAGAAGCTCTGGAGTTGCTTGACAAAATACCGGGTAGCGAAATCCTCGAACAAGAGATTCTTCCGAAATTCATCCTGACCCTGATTCAGACCTCGCACATGGACGAGGTACGCATCTATCTGCAAAAGTTTGAAAACCTGTATGCCGATAACCCTAATCCTACATTCCACTTTTTCATATGTGCGTGCAATGCCTACTATAACATCGAGTCCGGTGATCCCGAAAAGGGAAAAGCCGAACTGGACAAAGCCAGGAAAATCCACGAACAACTGAATTATCTCTACCTGCGTAGTATCTACAACTATATATTGGCCCAGTACTATCAAGCTGTCGGGAAGTATGAACTGGCCCTGCAACAATACGAATGCCTGACAAAGGTCCCTAAAGCACCTGCCCCCAACAAACACATCGGTTTGCAGCTTGAGTGTGCCCAACTGCTGACTCAAATGGGACGAACGGAAGAAGCCTATCGTATCTATCAAAAGGCCAACCGGCAAAAAGACTCTTTGAACGCTCTGAGCTATGCCCGGCAAATCAATGACCTACGGGGAATGTACCAGATAGACCGGATGGAAATCCGGAACCAAATTCAACGAAACCAAATCATCTTGTGGATCATCATAGCTTCCATCTTTATATTGATGCTTGTTTTGCTGTTGATTGTCCGCATCCGGCAGGAGTCCAACCGACTTCTCCGCTCCAAAGAAGAATTGGAAATAGCCCGTAAGTATGCCGAGAACTCGATACGTACCAAAAGTCTGTTCCTGTCGAACATGAGTCACGAAATACGAACACCACTGAATGCACTTTCCGGATTCTCATCCATCCTGACCGACGAATCCATCGACAATGACACACGGTATCAATGCAATGACATCATCCAGCAAAACTCCGAACTGCTGCTAAAGCTGATCAATGATGTAATAGACCTGTCAAATCTCGATCCCGGCAAGCTGACTTTCAATTTTAAAGAATGTGACGCCGTCAATATATGCCGTAACGTAATCAACACCGTAGAGAAGGTGAAGCAGACACAAGCCGGAGTCAGTTTTGTCACTTCACTGGATAGACTGACTTTGCGTACAGACGAGGCACGCCTGCAACAGGTATTGATCAACCTGCTGATCAATGCCACCAAGTTCACTACCGAAGGAAGTATCACCCTGACATTAGAAAAAGAATCGGAAACCATGGCTCTGTTCACTGTGACAGATACCGGATGTGGTATCCTCCGTGAAAAACAGGACCAGATATTCAATCGTTTTGAGAAACTGAACGAAGGTGCACAGGGAACAGGTCTGGGACTCTCGATCTGTCAACTTATCATCGAGCAAATCGGAGGGAGAATATGGATTGACCCGGACTACACCGAAGGTGCGCGATTCCGGTTTACACACCCCGTCCGGCCCGCAAAGGAAAAGGAGGCAGAAAGATGAAGCGACTGATACTTATCATCATAGTATGTTGCCGAGCCTTAGGATGGTGTCATGCAAATACACAAACGGAAACGGACAGCCTGTATCGGGTGGCACAGTCACTTCCGCATGACTCGACTCGTCTGGAAATGTTCAAGAGACTGGCACAAATAGAGCAACTGACTCCCAGGTGTATCACCTTCTCGGGTCTGTTGCGCGAGGAAGCCACCTTGCAGAAGAATGACAGATACAACACCATAGCCGCCTATCTGCACACAGTGTACTACTATAACCAAAACAACCGGGACAGCGTAAAAAAATGGCTTGACACAATGGAGCCTTATGCCCGCAAATCGCAAACCTGGGATCTCTATTTCGATGCGCTCCGCTTTCAGATAGACCTCTGCACCTACGAAGAGCAGTATGAACTTGCCATCAACGAAGCGAACCTGATGTACGAAAGAGCCCAAAAAGTGAACTGCGCCCGCGGACTGATCGGAGCAAAACAATGCTTGGGCAACGTCTATATCAGTACAGAGAGATGGGACGAAGGAATGAAAGCATTGGAAGCTGCCTATCAACTCTCTTTACAAACAGATAATGCGGTAGTACGAATCTCGATTCTCTGTCAACTGATTTCCATAACCAAGGATCAGAAAAACAACCAATTACTCTCCGAATACCTTGCGAAGCTAAAAGAAACACTGCATCACCATACCTCCACGAACCCGATGCTCAAAGAGGCATTTTATGATGTTTACCTGTTCTGCGAAGTATATTACACCTATTATTATCTATATGCAGGCCAGCCGGAACAAGCACATAAAAATCTGGTTAAAGCGGGTAAATTTCTCAATGGCAACACCTTCTTTCTCTACAGGGTGCTCTATTACGATGCCTATGCAGCATACTTCCGGGCTTGCAAAGCGTATGACCGGGCACTTGCCAAGATAGACTCCACCATCATGCTGCTGCAAGAGGACTTCAACAGCAATTACATCCACCAAAAATTGACAAAAGCCGACCTCCTGGCAGAAGCCGGACGAAGTGCGGAAGCCATTCCCCTGTACATCGAAACGCTCCATCTTAAAGACTCTATCGAAACGACCGTTCTCGACAAACAGATGCAACAGATAAAAGCCAAATACAACATCGACAAAGTGGCATTGGAAGAGGAACGGCTGAAAAGCTACATCCAACTCGGCACCTTAATAGTGGTGGTCATTATCCTGATAATTCTGGTTGCTTTCATGCTCCGCATTTCACACGTACGCAAGGCTTTGGAACGATCGGAAAAAGAAACACGGGAAACAACCCGCATGGCGGAAGAAGCCAACGAAATGAAAAATCGCTTTTTGTCGAACATAAGCTATCACATCCGCATCCCGCTGAACGGTGTAGTGGGTTTCTCACAATTGATAGCCTCCGAACCCAACATGCCCGATGAGCTCCGTAAAGAATACTCTTCCATCATTCAGAAGAACTCCGAAGAATTGATGCGCCTGGTTAATGATGTACTTGATTTATCACGGCTCGAAGCCGGTATGATGAAGTTCAACATTCAGGAGTACGGACTGGCGGAACTCTGCAATGAAGCTACCTATATGGCGCGCATGCATAGTGAAGGGTGTACCGTCATCCGGTTGGAAAACGAAATTGACACAGACCTGAACATCCGGGTAGACACCGTCCGTTTCACACAGGCGTTGCTGAGTGCACTGACATATCCGCAGAAGTACAAAGAAAAACGGGAAATCGACTTTAAGGTGACACTCGACACGGAGAAGAACTTCATCAACTTCCGCATCACCAACTCTCCGCTGGCTGACGAAAGATTTACTTCGCAAGAGGTATGCATCCGTCACGAAATCAACCGCCTGCTATTTGAGTATTTCGGAGGAAACTACAAAGTACAGACAAATCCGGACGGAAAGCCGACCATCCTCTTCACGTTTCCCTCAGGAAGAAATTGACTTCTTCCCCTATCCGCTCGTCTACTTCTACAGAAAGTTGTATCTTTGCAACCTGCAAACTTAAACCCTTCTTTATGTATACCAACAAACAGATCTGGAGTGTCAGTTACCCGATTCTCCTGAGCTTGCTTGCGCAAAATGTCATCAACGTCACCGACACTGCCTTTCTGGGACGTGTCAGTGAGATAGCCCTCGGTGCTTCTGCCATGGGTGGGCTTTTCTATATTTGTATTTTCACCATTGCCTTCGGATTCAGCACCGGTTCCCAGATCGTCATTGCCCGCCGCAACGGTGAAGCACGTTACGGCGATGTAGGTCCGGTCATGATTCAGGGAGTCTTGTTCCTGTTGGTCATGGCTCTCCTGCTCTTCGGATTCACCAAAGCGTTCGGCGGAAACATCATGCGCCTGCTGGTCTCTTCCGAAAGCATTTATGATGCCACGATGGAGTTTCTCGACTGGCGCATCTTCGGGTTCTTCTTCTCATTTGTCAACGTGATGTTCCGGGCACTCTACATCGGAATCACCCGCACCAAGGTGCTCACCATCAATGCAGTGGTTATGGCGCTGACCAATGTGGTACTGGACTATGCCCTGATATTCGGACACTTCGGGCTTCCGGAAATGGGCATCAAAGGAGCAGCCATTGCTTCCGTAATCGCCGAAGCGGCTTCTCTGCTCTTTTTCCTGATTTATACGTACATCACCGTCAACCTGAAAAAGTATGGCCTCAACCGCTTGCGGTCGTTCGACCCGGTTTTGTTGATGCGCATTCTCAGTATATCGTGCTTCACCATGCTTCAGTATTTCCTGTCGATGGCCACCTGGTTTGTTTTCTTTGTGGCAGTGGAGAGGTTGGGACAGCGCGAACTCGCTATTGCCAACATCGTGAGAAGCATCTACATCGTTATGCTGATTCCGGTAAATGCACTGGCCACCACGACCAACAGCCTGGTGAGCAACGCCATCGGCGCGGGAGGCATCAACTACGTGATGCCGTTGATAAACAAAATCGGGCGCTTCTCTTTCCTGATCATGCTGGGACTGGTCATCATAACCGCCCTGTTCCCACAAGCATTGCTCTCGGTATACACCAACGAAACGGCATTGATCAATGAATCGGTATCATCGGTATATGTCATCTGCGTGGCCATGCTGATTGCCTCTGTTGCTAACGTCGTCTTCAACGGAATATCGGGTACAGGCAATACTCAAGCAGCCCTGATGCTCGAAGCCATCACGATTGCAATCTACGGATCGTACATCATTTTCATCGGAATGTGGGTGAAAGCTCCCATCGAATGGTGCTTTACGATTGAGATTCTGTACTATACACTGTTGCTCGCCACAAGCTATATTTATTTCAAAAAAGCAAAATGGCAGAACAAAAAGATATAAAGTACGAGAGATTTTTGTACATTTGCGGCTGATTTCACCGCAGATTGCACAGATTAGCACAGATATTCTCTATGTCAGATATAAAATCCGTGTCGATCCGTACAATTTGCGGCGGGCTTTACACATCATTAGTAATTCATAATTCAAAGATATGTTCGACAATTTAAGCGAAAGACTCGAAAGGTCGTTTAAGATTCTGAAAGGTGAAGGCAAAATCACCGAGATCAACGTAGCAGAAACCCTGAAAGACGTGCGCAAGGCACTGCTCGATGCCGACGTTAACTATAAAGTAGCCAAAGGATTCACTGATACGGTGAAGGAAAAGGCACTGGGACAGAACGTGCTCACAGCCGTAAAACCGAGCCAGTTGATGGTGAAGATTGTTCATGACGAACTGACCCAGCTGATGGGTGGAGAAACTGTCGAAATCGACACCAAAGGTCAGCCGGCAGTCATCCTGATGTCCGGTTTGCAAGGTTCGGGTAAGACCACTTTCTCGGGTAAGCTGGCCCGCATGCTGAAAACCAAGAAGAACAAACGCCCGTTGCTCGTTGCATGTGACGTTTACCGTCCGGCAGCTATCGAGCAGCTTCGCGTATTGGCCGAACAGATTGACGTACCGATGTACTCGGAGATCGACAGCAAAGATCCGGTTTCCATCGCCCAGAATGCCATCAAAGAAGCACGTGCCAAGGGATACGATCTGGTAATTGTCGATACGGCCGGACGTCTGGCAGTCGACGAACAGATGATGAATGAGATCGCTGCCATCAAAGAAGCCATCCAGCCCAACGAAATTTTGTTCGTGGTAGACTCTATGACCGGACAAGATGCGGTCAACACAGCCAAAGAGTTCAACGAACGCCTCGACTTTGACGGCGTGGTGCTGACCAAGCTCGACGGTGATACCCGCGGTGGTGCGGCCCTCTCTATCCGTTCGGTAGTGAACAAACCTATCAAGTTTGTAGGTACGGGCGAGAAACTCGATGCCATCGACCAGTTCCACCCTGCCCGTATGGCCGACCGTATCCTGGGTATGGGTGACATCGTTTCGTTGGTGGAACGCGCACAGGAACAATATGACGAAGAAGAAGCTAAACGCCTTCAAAAGAAGATTGCCAAGAACCAATTCGACTTCAACGACTTCCTCAGCCAGATCTCCCAGATTAAGAAAATGGGTAATCTGAAAGAGCTCGCTTCAATGATTCCGGGTGTGGGCAAGGCCATCAAAGATATCGATATCGACGACAATGCTTTCAAAAGCATCGAAGCCATCATCTACTCCATGACTCCGGAGGAACGCAGCAATCCGGGCATCCTGAACGGTTCGCGCCGTACACGTATCGCCAAAGGTAGCGGTACGACTATCCAGGAGGTGAACCGTCTGCTGAAACAGTTTGACCAGACTCGCAAAATGATGAAGATGGTGACCAGCAGCAAGATGGGCAAGATGATGCCGAAGATGAAATAAGACTGCACTTTTCTTCCCGAAAGCTTGACTTTGGCTTCGGGATGATGTATCTTTGTCTATGTAATCATTCAATAAATTCAATTAGAATGCAATAGAAGGAGGAAGCCGCTGTTTCCTCCTTTTTTTTATGTACCTACCGGAGTAAGAAACCATAACCCGCCGCTTGAAGTCCCGGAGACGGTTGCTCCACTCCCGAATACCGGCTGCATTGCAGTCAGATGCTTACTGCATTTCAGTAAAACCCCGGCTCTACCCGCATCGGATCCCGGCTCTATTCCCAGAAGTTCCTCTTTGCCTTCGGAACTCCTCCCCACCCTGTTAATAATCTATAAAGCTACTCTTGACAAAAAACAGGGGATGGTAAATGATATTACTTTTGCCTGATACCATAAAAGCATTGAATCAATGAAACACATTCTCTTCACTCTGGCGCTTGCTTCCATAGCCGGGATAGCCAACGCACAACACAATGGGCACTCCTATACGGTAGAAGGTTTGATAAACGATTCTACCCTGAACGGACAGACACTCTATATCAGCCGTTATGACGACGGAATGAAAGTGGATAGCACGCAAGTGACCAACGGGCAATTTAAATTCACCGGAAAAGCGGACATCCCCTGTTTTTGCCGCATCGATGCGGGGAGAGAGTATGCCAACTTCATCCTCGAAGGGGGCAACATCCAGGTCAATGTACTGACTCACAATGACCCGAAGGGAACGCCAATGAATGAGGAGTATACCCACATATCTGATAAGACATCCGAGCTGGTCACAGAGTTGAGAAAAAGACATGCGGCCATCGAACAGCAAACAGAAGACAAATCGGAACAACTCCGGCTTAAAAAAGAATACGCCGATACTTACTGGCATCCGACTTATACCCGACTATACAAAGACATGTTTATGAAGAACCCGGACAATGCACTCGGAGAGTTTGCCATCAGAGAGCTTGCCATGTGCGCTTTGCCCGAAGAGATGGACACCATATTTGCGGCTTCCGGCCCCTGGTTGAAGTCACTGAGCGTATATCACCGCATCGAAAAGCAGTTTCAAGGCATGAAAGCGACGGCAGTAGGACAAAAGTTTACCGACTTCAGCGGTAAGACCATAGACGGCGCCGCAAGCTCTTTATCCGATTTTGTGGGCAAAGGTCAATACACTTTGGTAGATTTCTGGGCAAGCTGGTGTGGCCCCTGCCGTTCCGAATCGCCTCATATAGCCGAACTCTACAACACATACAAAGACAAAGGACTGACTGTTCTGGGAGTAGCAGTCTGGGACAAACCGGAAAATACCAAAAAAGCGATCAAGGAACTCAATATCGACTGGCCGCAAATTATCGACACCGGTATGACGCCCATGGATCTGTACGGTGTAAAAGGTATCCCTTTCATCCTCCTCTTCGGACCTGACGGAACCATCATCGCACGTGACCTCAGAGGAGAAGGAATGAAAAATAAAGTAGCCGAAGTACTAAACAATAAATAACTCAATAAACGAATAAGAAATGACACTGATTGATGGAAAAGCCATCTCCGAACAAGTAAAGCAGGAGATTGCAGCCGAAGTGGCAGAAATAGTGGCTCATGGAGGCAAACGCCCTCATCTGGCAGCCATCCTCGTAGGACACGACGGAGGCAGCGAGACATATGTAGCCGCCAAAGTAAAAGCTTGCGAAGTGTGCGGATTCAAGTCGTCACTGATCCGTTACGAAAGTGATGTGACAGAGGACGAGCTGCTTGCCAAAGTACGCGAACTGAATGAAGATGACGATGTAGACGGATTTATCGTACAACTTCCGTTGCCCAAACACATCTCCGAACAAAAAGTGATTGAGACCATCGATTACCGCAAAGATGTGGACGGATTTCACCCGATCAATGTAGGACGCATGTCTATCGGACTGCCTTGCTATGTATCGGCCACTCCGAATGGAATCCTCGAACTGCTGAAACGCTACCGGATAGAGACATCCGGGAAAAAGTGCGTCGTATTGGGACGCAGCAATATTGTTGGCAAACCGATGGCTGCACTGATGATGCAGAAGGCTTATCCGGGAGACGCTACGGTGACCGTATGTCACAGCCGCTCAAAAGATCTGGTGAAAGAGTGCCGGGAAGCCGATATCATTATCGCTGCATTGGGACAACCCAATTTCGTAAAGGCGGAAATGGTGAAAGAAGGTGCCGTGGTCATTGACGTAGGTACCACCCGGGTGCCCGATGCCAGCAAGAAGTCCGGGTTCAAGCTCACAGGAGATGTGAAGTTTGACGAAGTATCCCCGAAGTGTTCGTTCATCACTCCCGTTCCGGGAGGAGTCGGCCCGATGACCATCGTGTCACTGATGAAAAATACATTGCTGGCAGGTAAGAAGGCGATCTATCAATAACCCATTCCTCCGTTTCCCTCTTCATAGAGGGGGAAACGGAGAATTTGCTTTTCAATACCTTAGTATCATGAATACGATATTTAAAACCACAGGCTTGTGCGTCTTTCTCTTCGCATGTACCCCATGGGCTGCCGCACAAAATTCTTCTATCGACTATCCCTCATATCAAAAAAGAAATACCGACGCACTTGAAATCAGCCGGATCGTCCGTAATGACACAGCTACCATTCTGTATATGGATGCTTACTCGCGCCCTAACTATTGGATACGGCTGGCTTCGGAGCTCTCTCTACACGGGGTGCAAAGCGGGAAGAAATACCCTGTCATCCGATCGCAAGGTTTCGAACTGGACAAGCAGGTATACATGCCGGCTTCGGGCAATGTGACGTTTACTCTGCAATTTGCCCCTATCGATCCGCAGGACCGGACGATAGACTTTGTAGAAAGCAACAATGAAGAAGACTTCCGGATCGAGGGAATTTGCCTTGACGCATCTGTCCCCAAAAAGAAAGTACACTGCCACCTGGCCGGCAAAATGGCAAACCGACCACAAACCAGTCGCCTGATACTTATAGAAAGCAACAAGAATACACGCGGTACCCCGTGGATTTCGATACCGGTGCGCAACGGTGTCTTTGAGTACGACTTCTATACCGACCACGAAAAGGCTTACGAGCTTATTTGCTGGGACGACCTGTTAAACGGTTGCTGGTATCCGGTCACTTTCTTTGCAGAAAATGGAACGGTATCTTTCACCATATCTGCCATAGACGCACGCCCACCCTATCGCATAGAGACCCTCAACTCACTGACGACGGCCCTCCGGCTATTTGAAGCGGAAGGGAAGGATAAGTTCAGTTTCGATGAACTCAACGCACGAAGAGATACGCTCGAAAAATACGGACGTTTTGAAAGTGAAGCCATGCAAGCACTCTGGAAAAAATTCGATCAGGTGAAAGACAATCCCGAAGAAAGAAACAAGCTTTTCAGAGAAAGAGACCGCCTGGAAGAAAGTGGCGAAGCATTCACAAAAGAAGCAAAAGCACTTATAAAGGAAAGGGAACAACTCTTTCGGAAAAAAGTAATTTGGGAAACGGAACAAGCCTCGCAACACCCTTCGCTGGTGGGACTATTTATCCTGAAAATGAAGGTGGAGAACGCACGGAAAGATGAAGACGTCACACCCTATCTGGAAGCATTTCAAAAAGTGTATGCCTCCCGCTATCCCGAACATCCTTATACCCGGGAAATGCAAATGTTTATCGACAATAACCAACCCAAGACGGGAAACCGTTTCATCGACTTCTCCGCTCCCGACCTGAATGGTAACATGGTTCAGTTGTCCGAACAGATACGGGGAAAAGTGGCTCTGATCGACCTATGGGCTTCCTGGTGTGGTCCGTGCCGTACGACCTCCAAGCAATTGATTCCCATCTACGAAAAATATAAAGACCGTGGATTCACCGTCATCGGCGTCGCACGCGAGCAGAACAGCGATATCCGTATGAGAGAAGCCATACGGAAAGACGGTTATCCCTGGCTGAACCTTATCGAGCTGAATGACGTTCAACAGATCTGGTCAAAATACCGGATACCGAACGCTGCCGGCGGAACTTTCCTCGTGAACGCCCAAGGAATCATTCTTGCCGTGAACCCTACAGCCGAAGAGGTGGAACGTATTCTCCAGAAAGAACTTTAATATCGGTAATTTATGAAACATCTGATTCTTCTTTTTCTCTTTTTTTGTTCTGTATCTTGCAGTAGCAACGCGCAAGAGCAACCTGTCCCTACCTCATCGGCCGACACAATACCCGCACAGAAGATCACCCTCCTCTTTGCAGGCGACCTGATGCAGCATCAGGCACAGATAGACGCAGCCCGGACAGCAACCGGGTACGACTATACAGACTACTTTAAACTGATAAAAGAAGAAATCGGCAAAGCAGACATCGCCATCGGAAATCTGGAGGTAACCCTCGGTGGAAAGCCCTATCGGGGGTATCCGGCCTTCAGTGCTCCCGACGAATATCTGACCGCAATCAAAGATGCCGGCTTCAACGTATTGATAACAGCCAACAATCATTGCCTCGACCGAGGCAAAAAAGGGTTGGAAAGAACCATCCTGATGTTGGATTCCCTACAAATTCCGTATGCCGGCACCTACACCGATAGTACGGCCCGTGCCTCGCGGTATCCGCTCTTGCTGGAACAGAATGGCTTCCGCATTGTCCTGCTCAATTATACATATGGCACTAACGGCATCAAGGTATCTGCCCCCAACATCGTCAATTATATCGATAAGGATATCATGGCCCGGGACATCGAAACTGCCAAAGCATTGAACCCGGATGCATTGATTGCATGTATGCACTGGGGCATCGAATACCAATCGCTGCCCAACAAGGAACAAACATCTCTTGCCGACTGGTTGCTTAGCCGGGGAGTCACCCATGTGATCGGCTCCCATCCACACGTGGTACAGCCCATGGAGTTGCGAACCGATACGCTCAGCGGACAGCAAAATGTGGTGCTTTACTCTTTAGGTAATTTTATTTCGAACATGTCTGCCCGCAAAACAGACGGGGGACTGCTCTTTAAACTCGAATTAACGAAAAACAGTATAGGCACATCTGTCAGCAATTGCGGGTATAGTCTGATATGGACTGCACGCCCCACACTCTCCAAAAAGAAAAATTACGTTTTATACCCGGCAAGCATTCCGACAGACTCTTTATCGGCAGAAGAACGTAACCACCTGAAAATCTTTATTAATGACACCCGGGAACTCTTCCGCAAGCATAACCGCGGAATTAATGAATACATTTTTTGAAGAAAAAAGTTCGCAGAATGTTTGCAGATTCAAAAAGAATCGCTACCTTTGCATCGCATTTGAGAGAGATGCTAACATGGTGGCTGTAGTTCAGTTGGTTAGAGCGTCAGATTGTGGTTCTGAATGTCGTGGGTTCGAGTCCCATCTGCCACCCAACAAAGAGAGGAAATTCATTATTGAATTTCCTCTCTTTGTTTATATAAGGCAATTAAGGATCAACGTAAGTGAAAGACCTGTCTGCCAAAGACACAGGATTATAAAAAATCTGCAGAAGCAGGATCAAAATCCCGCCTCTACAGAAAACTGTAAACCATTAAAACAAAATGCACCTTGTCAGACCACAATTAAAAACGAGGCATAACAAACTTGTCATCAGGGGATGTAAAGGATAATCCCGGAACAGAGCGGCGCATATCTTTATAAGCGTATTCTTTAATTAGTGAATAGTCAGTAGCATCCAAAGCATAATAATAGTCATCTTTATCCGTTGATAACTTTACAGTCCAATCGAACATATTTCCAAAGATAGTCAACTCGTCTTTGGTGGGATCGAAACCGGGAAGAGCTGATTTAACCAAACTTCCATCACTGTTGATCACATAAAAATGATGCTGGCTGTCTACCATATACCCCAAAGTCCGGCGACTGCGGAACTCAGTAATAAATACATATTCCGGCAAAACGCCTTCAGGCAGCTGAATCAGTTTCACATACGGACGTCCCTTGGTACACTTCAGATGAAACAGTTTATGGTTGGCATCCAAAACCAGATACCCCTCATCATAGTCTTTACGGGTAGTCGGATTGCCCGAAGCATAGCTTGCGGGAAAAGCAAACCCTTTCTGAACCAGCATCTCCGTAAACAATTTACTCTTCGCCCCATCTATACGATTCGTCTCCATACGAATAAATTCGATACCTTTATCGGTAAAGCGAAAAGCATCTTCGGGCATTTTCAAATCCACCCGCTTGGACATGGACTCCATCAGGAAATAAAGTCCTGTTTGGGGAGCATTGATAGCTGACGGCACACTCTTGAAAGTAAAGTTAGTCAACTGGATGTCTTTCGGACTAACTGCCCTACCGCAAATAGTATCGGGAAAACGTTCGTCTGCCGTAAGCTGACGTACGTAAAGAGAAGGTAACAGACTGTCGACCTGTTGTTGTGTATATGTATTGCCTTTCGTATCATAACGGTGAAGCTGCTTATTCTCATCCAGTTGCGTAATGACAAAATCACCAAGCACGGAACTATACATAGTAAAAGGAGTCTTGGCAGGCTTCAATGTGAGAAAAGCATAGCACCAAGGCAACTGCCATACAAGCAGCACAGCCACAGTAACATAAAAAAACATTTTGCTGAATCGAATCATGTTCGTTTAATTTTTTTGGTAATAAACATTCGGTTAGTCTTGCTTACCGGCTTTGAACCGTACCACAGAAATCCATGAAAGAGAAGCGATAAGCAGCGTATAAAGTGTCAGGCAGGGCAAGAAACTGTTATAAGCCTCTGCTCCCGGAGCCAGGAAATAGACACGAAAAATCAATGCGGCAATAATCAGATTCAAGACCCTCCGCTTCCATGTAGGTTCCAGGCAAATCCATGAAACAAGCAGATACCCGGCAAATCCGGCCAAAAACCACGGAGCAGCCGAGAGTAAGATACGCTGTACCAGCTCACTTGTAAAGTGTTGCGGCAAATAAACTCCCATGATAATAAAACTCGTAGCAAAACATGTAAACAGCGCAAGTACTCCAAAGGCTAACATAGCCATGACCATCTTCTTCTGTGAATAAGGTAAATGTAAGGTAAGTTTCAAACACTTGCGTTGCATCTCAGGGAAAAACTGTACGGCTGCCAGCAATATACCGGTCAGTAAAGGAACAAATTGTAACAGATCGATAAATATAGCATCCTTCTGGACCATTACCACCCATAAATGATCGATTCCCTGTATGGCAATGGTACGACCAATACGAAGCATGGAATATCCTGTGATTCCTATCATAAAAAGGGTTGCCAGCAACAAATACCAGCGCGTTTTTATCCACTCTTTATAAAATATGGCTTGTATCATATTTCTTCTCTATTTATTTACATTATTAATACTTTCCGGTGAGACCGATAAAGGCATCTTCCAGACCTACATTTTCGTGCTGCAAACCAGTAAAGGGAACTTGATTTTCCTTCAATAGCCCCTCGACATCCGAAGGGGGCAAAAAAGAATATGTTTCCAAAGTCTGACGAATAACAGCCGGATGATAGCAAGTCACCGGCAATTGAGGCTGATAACCTTCGGGGACAGTGCAAGTATATTTTCTCAACCCTTTCATCAACGTTTCAATAGGTTGCTGGATAAGGATAGAACCATAATCCATAATAATACAATCATCAATCAGCCGCTCCATATCCTGAATAATATGGGAAGTCAGAAAAACCGTCTTGTTCTCGGAACGGGCATAATCACGTAAATAATCTACAAAAAGACGACGATAACCCGGATCAAGTCCTAAAGAGAAGTCATCCAGAATTAACAACTCCGGATTTTGTGCCAGAATCAGCCCTAATGCCACTTGCGAACGCTGTCCGTTCGACATTCTCGAAATACGTTGTCCCGGAGCTACCTTCAATTTGTTCATCAAGTCATAATAAGCTTCTTTCTTCCATTGTCCCGGATAAAAAGAAGCATAAAACTTTTCTATCTGTGTGATATTCATAAACTGATATTGGACATGCCCCTCCAACAGCAAACCGATGTTCCTGCGTAAAGCAGGATCCATGGTCTGAATGTTCTCACCAAAGATGCGACATTCGCCCGAATGCGGCTGAAGATAACCGCTCAATATATTAATGGTCGTCGTTTTCCCTGTACCATTCTTACCCAACAGTCCCAAGATACGTCCTTGAGGCACTTCAAAGCTCAAGTTCTCATAAATCTTGCGCTGACCGTAATAATGGGTCAGGTTCTTACATTCTATAATTGCACTCATGCTTTATAAATCATTTTTTGTTTGTTACTAGAAACACATCAGGAAAAGAATAGGAATCAGGATACCGCCCACCAACTCGATCCCTCCTCTACCCCATAACCCCTTAGGACCTTTTATCATCACCATACCGCTGACGGTGATAACAATCAGACTGACAGCAAAGGCATCGGCAAACCAAGTCCACCATTTACCCGGATTGAAATGAAGCTGTACCATGGAAGAAATCAGCGGACGACGCTTCACTCCTTCGTAAACAGCATCCTTTGTCCGGGTATTAACCACCAGGCTCGAACCACCTTTCAGAAAAACTTTAATCCGATCCGGCTTTGGATAATAATATTTAGTGAAATTTCCGGCTTCGTTCAAAGGTTCCAGCAAAGCCAAAATCACTTTCTCATTGACTTTACTTTTATCCGACAGGTCCTCTGTTATCTTATATTCCGTTCGTGTCACTGTATAATGAGGATTTATGCTATCCCTATGGTTCATCACGATACCCGAAATAGCATAAATCAAAATCATTCCCGCAAAGAAGAAAGATAAATCACGGTGGATGATCCGGCTCCATTTGCGAAATACAGTACCTTTATTCCGCGATTTCATAAGAACTTGCTTCCATATAATAGAATGATAGGTAATCTTTTCCGGTGGCAGCTTTTCTTTCCGCTATTTTTGCACGAAAGTCTGCAATACGGGCTTCAGGAGTATTAGCTGTTTCGCCACGCGCTTTCTTTTCCGAATCACATCCGGCAGCTGTTTCGCCATGAGATTTTTCGGTCTGCGCTTTCAATTTAGACTCCCAGTTTTGCAAATAGGCTTCATCTACCCGCTGTTCTTTCAATGTCCCGGTCACTGTAACAATGGCATTGATACATTTAGTGTCAAATGAACCCAGCGGTCCGGCTTCCACACGAATCGTTTTGGTATCATCACTGCCCATCAGGAAGATTTTTGTAGCTCCATGCTTACAGGTATGCGTGCAGATACCTTCTATAGTCACCTCCCGGTTAGCCAATGAATCGGCATGTGCCAACAGGTTATCGACACTTAATGCCGCCGGAGCTGCCAGCTCCGTTTTTTCGGACTGACTCTGTTTGTTACTGTTTCCACAAGAAGTAGTAGTTACCAAAGCTGCTATTAAGGTTGCAGCGACCATAAATTTAATTTTCATATGCTTAATTGTTTTTATTTGTTAGAAAAAGATGCCTAGTGAACAAGCGACAGACCGGGTCGTTCCACTTTTTTTATAATATGCGGCCTGCCATTGAACCGACAAAGACAGATTATATTGTTTCATAATAGGATAATCCCCTTGTAAACGAATACCTACCATGCCATAGCTATCGGACAAATAGTCGATATTCGCCAACAAAGCTTGAGAGACCGACTTCGCAAGATTCAGCCCCGGTAAAGAATGTTCGGCCGATAAATTGGCATAATACCCGCCATTGGCCTCCGCAGTCAATCGTAACAGCCTCCTCTGATACTGCAAACGGGCACATAAAGAGCTCTCCAGAGCCGACAGATGAACAAACCGGGATATAGCACTGTAATCTGTTTCCGACCGATGAAAAATTATACTTGGAATGATTGCTCCTCCCCATACTGACTTATCGGTCAAAAGCCTCTCCCATAAACCGCTGGCAGCAATCTGACAATTCGTGACTTTCATTCCCGGAGATGTACTGATTAATGCACCATAAGAACTTCCGCCTGCCTCACCGTACAGATTCTCCGTCCCTTTACGGACTGTATAGCCTGCATCCAGCTTTACTGCAAGGTGCTCCGACTGCTGAAGTTTCCGCATCCAAGTCACATTCCCTTTCAAATCCGTTGTTGCCAAATTCAATAAAGTAAGATTATTGGCATTGCTTAATTTCTTGTCCATCGACATGCGATCGACCGAAACAGTGGCAGATATGCCTTTCTCCGTATCAACCGGCAGGATACCTATACTTCCTCCCCACTCGGTACCTTGATGCTTCGTTCCGGTCTGATTTCCGGCAAAACGCACATAATCCATACCCAATCCCAACATATGGTATACTGAAGTAGAGCCTTTATCCGCAAGGAACGAAATCTCACTTTTCTGCTGATAAAGCCGGAAATCTGTAGAAACTCCCAAACGATACGCTCCCAAACGATATCCTGCTCCCAAAGCAAAAGAAAGATCGGAAGCTGTATTACGCGGACGCGGATCTTTATCCCGATAATTATGGGAAGCCCTATAACCACCAGTGATTCCCCATGTCCAAGAACCCGACTCACTGGCGTAACCTCCATTGAAATAGTAAGTTTCTCCTTTCAAAAAACCTCCAATAGAATCACCGGTCACGTAAGGAGCAATCAGTTTCCAGTCTATATTTTCGTTCCATAGCACATTCTCCTGTTTCTCACTCCTGTATCCTGCTGAACCGAATACACGATCACGTCCCGAAAGAATGACGAAAGAGTGAACATCCACCCCGATATGGGTATCCTTATCACCTTCCTGTTTCAAAGATGCTTTTCCTTTATCATGATAAGCTCCATTTACGTCCAACCTTGTCCATGTATACGGAGTATAGTAATAATAAAGTGCCGGATTCCTCCATACCTCACCACGAAATCCGGTCGCAAATGAAGCGGTACGGATTACCTTATCGGACAGGGAGAGTGTGTCGACAGTCTGCCCGAAGGCTTCCTGCCGACTCTCCACAAATAAAGCAATCAGCAACGTAATGATAATTCGGATTCGCATCATGAATAATAAAGATTTATATATCAATAAGATGGATTCAATTATTTGTTAAATAGGCTCGGAGTGGCTGCAGGTGTAAAATCAACAGTAGAATTATTTGTATCCTGCAATACTTCACGCTCACCATCCTTATAGGCTACTTTACGCATTACGCATTTTCCGATGTTTTCTGCAATAGTATTGTTCACACCGACATAAGTATGTCCCATATCCAATCCGGTAGAAGTAACATTCCACTGCCATTCATTGGAAGCCCCCACGTTTACGGCATCAATTATCCATTCATTGGGGAACTTATATTTGCTTTGGGGTTTGCTGGCTGTCCCGTTTTGCATGATATACGTATAATTGTATGCATAGTCTGAAATATACTTTTCTTTTGTCATGCCTTGGGGCAATCTGCCGATAGCATAAGCACGATTTCCCTGTTTATTCAACACCCAAATAGTTTTGGAATAACAATAATAAATATCCAGATTGGGAACAGCCGGATTATCCACATCTTGTTTTGACTCTATGTACCACTCAAAATTGGCCTTACTTAAATCTATTGAATTCGGATTAGCCTCTTTATGATTGATCGCATTGTCACACAGAATAAAAGATTCTCCCGGTTGTACCGGATGATCCGTTCCACTGCCCGGCACCGCTACAACAGAACCTACTGCAATGGCTTCATTCATAATATCCGGATCTACCGACTGGTATTTTTGGGTAGTTTGGAATTGTGATTCCATAAAGATCAATCCATCGGCATACAAAACTTTATCCGAGTTGTTATAGATACGTACATACTGATCGCCATTATATTGTTTTCCAGCTTCATTATAGGTTCCGGGAATAAATATCTCGGCAATCACAAAACCGGGCTCGCCTGTATTGAGTACATGAACTGTTAGTTCCAACTTGCATGATCCTCCGGAAACAGTCACATTCTGCTGTACTCCCTGTACATCGACCTCCACGGAAGTTCCATTTTGTGAATAAGTACCTTTACCTATAAAAGTCACATTATACAATCCATCTGCCAATTCAATGCTTTGGAGCGGATAGGCAACGTCTGTCTTAACCGATGTATTTATATTTTCAAAAGTATAGGTTCCACCGGTCAGCTGCAGGCCCTCGATAGTGGTATCTACAGTAGTGGTAATGCTTACAGTGGATATATTTACTTTGTCATCATCACTACATGCGGTAAATCCCAGCATGATCGCAAAAAGGATTGCCATTGTCAATTGATTCTTTTTCATTTTCATTTCTATTTTGTTTTATTGTTCATTTACTAAAAAGTCAGGTTCATCTCCATACCGAAATAAGGCGACTCGGAGGTTCTCCGCTGCAACACACCCCGTAGGGTATAATCAGGATAAATACCTAAAAGCCGGTTTACATAAAAAGCCAGGTTCAGATATTTACCGATCCGCTTACTCGCCTTCAGATTGATATCCATATAAAAAGGTACGGTGGTACGCTCAAAATAGGTAGCCGAATATTTCTCTACCAGATGCTGTAACTGAATATTGTTTTTATCTTCTTCACGAAATAGATGTGTTTCACCGGATTGGTCGATATAGCTGACCGGAACGCCATCATTCCATAAGTTCCGTCTGTTGGTATACCAAGTACATTGTGCCGATGTGGAGAAAGTAAGTCCCAAACGCTGTATATAAGTATCAAACATAAAATTCGTATTGAATGCCTGACTTTCTGTCCCGTTCTCCCCCTGGTACAATCCCACATATTTCAACTGTTTGTTGTCCAGCAATATAGAAGAGGCCTTGTATTTGGGAGAATCCGAACTATAAACTGTCTTTATCCAAGCTCCATACACTGTGACACGAGTCTTAAGCGATTCAATTCGTCTGGAAGCGAACTGAAACTCCACTCCTTCTTTATGCACCTTCATTCCATTTCCTTGCGTGGAATACACATCCAGGTTGTATTCATTGGCATAAGTCAACTGAGAAAGTTCGGGAGGGGCTGTCAAAGCCGAACCATCGATACTTGCCGGATCATATAACTTATATGCCAATGATTTATAGTATGTGAGGTCATCAAAAGCATTATTCATCCGTTCGCGGAAATAAGTCGCCGACAAACGGTTTCCTTTGTAACCAATATCCGCCCGCACTTCCCATTTCATGTTACGTGCCGGTTCCAACTGATAATTAGTATTATCCCATTTATACGTCATCATATTGATGCGGCGATAATCCGGATGGTTATGATAATAATTCAATTGAATCAAATCCACATACTTGAAGTCCGGATACAGCTGTGCGGTAGTCGGCATACGGCTGATCCAGCCCAGACCTCCCGAAAAGGCAATATTCCATCCGTTGGATGTAGGCAAACTCCATTGCAGATCCAGACGAAGGTCTGGATAGATCTTACCCTGCATCTCATATTTGCGGTCCAGCCCCAATAAAGACTGCAAACGGATACCGGCTGTAAAAGCCAATTTATGCCTTTTTACGGGAAGACTCAACACCTCTTCGGCATAGAAAGCAAAAGGTTGCAGTCCCGGTATATCTTTAAAACGGCGCGGACGCGTACTTAAACCTTCACTGATAGGTCGTGTCACATCAAATACCTGGCCTTTCCCCAAATTCTTCTGGTAGTTCCATTCCACTCCCAAATTCATCCTATTTTGCAGTCCACCCAGTGGAAAAGCCAAATGTGTACGTGCGGAAACCGTGACATATAAAGGTTTACCGTCAATCTCCATCTGTGCCACATAATTATAAGGCAGATAGATACCGTCAGATTCTCCGGTCTCTGTCTGAGTGGCAATGGCAGCCGGACGATTCAGAGAGACGGATTTTGTTTCACGCATCTTCTCCCACTGCCAACTAACAGAGGTTGCCGCATGAATCTCACGAATCCACGAATGATTCGAAAATTTCAGATTCCATTTTCCCGCCATTTTGAAGCTGCTAAAGTCTGATTTATAGGAATCTTCCTTTACTGTCGCATCTTTATCCCTCTTTGCATCATCAAACGAACCGGTATAATCGGTACTGAGGTTCCAGTGAATATTGCGTTCATTCCATAACCACTTTCCATCCAGGCGTGCGGAAGCTGTGAGACGGGTATAGTTTTTCACACTATTGCGGGGATCTATCTTTGAATCCAGATAACTCAAATCGGTATTCAAAACATAACGTCCGTTCCCATCCAACCGGAATCCTTTGCCTACAGAAAACAGCTTACTGGTCTTATCGGCTTTGAAACGTGCGGATAACGGACTTTCACTGGTTTTACGCTGAATAATCACCGCACCGTTTGCCACGTTACCGTAAGCTACCGAAGGAATACCACGAATGATCTCCACCTTTTCAATATTATCAGTCGGGATAGTACGCATGTCCACCCCTTTTGACATCGTACTCGTTGCATTTACGGCAGAAGTGCTACTCGGCATATATTGCAGATTCGCATCCGTATTCTGAAAGATACCATCAATATAGAATCCGACTCCCAATGAAGAGATATCTTCCGTCTTACCCGTTTCACGTATACGGATCAGATTAGCCTGTCCCATCTGAGGATCAGCCGATTTTCCTCCGGGTACCAATTCCATCAAATCACTGAAACTGCTGGGTTGAAGATGTTTCATGGCGGTACGGTCAACTATGGAAGCACTGGTCGCACGCTTTGATTCGGAAGCAGTCACTACCACTTCGTTCAGCGCCATTTTCGAGGGCTTTAAATAAAATATATCAGAAGTATTTCCCACAACCTTAATTTCTTTCTCGGTAGAATCATATCCTAAATAAGATATGATAATCCGATAGGTCCCAGGATGGATATGAAGAAGTTCAAAATGTCCGTTTGCATCTGTTATTCCTCCATAAGCAAATTGCTTTTCCACAAACAACTGAATGGTGGCATAATCCAATGCCTTATGAGTCTGTTCATCCAATACAGTACCTCGGAATGCAAATGTCTGTCCCCACGCAAGAGATACATTGCAGCAAATTAGAAAAGAAAAAAATGTATATGCAATTTTACGAATCATCTTACTTTCTATTAGCTCGCAAAAGTATAAGATATCCGCAGCAGAGGCAATACCAAAAATTAGGTATAATAGTGTATCTATTCACAAATAGGATACCTACATTTAGGTGTTTACTTAACAATCATCAACGTAGATACAGATACTCTGCCAGACAACGTAGCAATCACCTCTTCCGGCAGTCGATCGGCAAAGTGTAAGACGGTTATCACCTTTTTTACATAACAGAAATCATATCCGGCCGGCTCCATCACTTCGTATAGAAAACAAGATTACTACAGGGGATAATAGACGAAGCGCCCCCTAACAATGGATGTTTATTGTTAGGAGACGCTTTATCCGTCTTGCCTGTCGGCAGAATGTAATACTTTTTAGAGTCTGTTCAGATGATTCTTACCTGTCGACCGTATACTCGGATTTCCTTTATAAGAAATTTCTCCACTACCTTGGATATTGGTTTCAAGTGTCTTCGTGGCTGTACAGGAGATTTCCCCTGATCCATTGACATGAGCCGTTACATTTTCAGCATCCAGTTTTCGCGCACTGAGTTCTCCCGACCTGTTCAAAACCAACGTGGCATTACAAGCAGAACCCGACAAAGTCATGTCTCCTGAGCCATCCAACTGTCCGGATACGCTATTGGCACGAATATCCAATACATCCATATCACCCGAGCCACTCAACTTTGCCATTACAGTCGATGTGATATTAGTACTTCCAACTTTCAAGTCACCCGATCCCTGAAGCATCGCACTGATTTCGCTTCCGGTAACACCTGCTACTTTCAAGTCACCGGAGCCTTGCAAATTCAGATTCACACTTTTAGCACGAAGCTGCCCCTTCACGTCAATGTCACCCGAACCTTTCAACAGGGCAGAAAAATCACTGTTGCAAGTTATATTTTCCGCAACAATATCACCTGAACCGGTCAATGATACATCCAGCCCTTCCACTTTCAGACTTCCTAAATGGATATCGCCAGAACCTTGCAAAGAAGCGCTCTTCAGCATCGGACTGGAAACCAAGATTTTCAGTCGTCCCTCTTTACCATAAGAAATATTGGTACGTGACTTCATATTCACTATCAACGTACTTCCTTCTACACGGCACTCCACCAAATCGACCAAATTATCCGATCCTGCAATTTGTACTTTGGATGCTCCCGGGGACTGCGTATATTCAATCGTGGGACTTCCTTTCAAATAAATCTGATCAAACCGGGTCACTTTGATATTCTTTGTTATATACTTACCACTTGCTGTGATCACTCTCTGTGCATTTACCATAGTTGCCGACATCAGTAACGACAAAAAAAGAAATACACAAATCCCTTTATTACAAATTGCTTTCATATCGATTATGTTTTTTGATTATAGCTATTAGACGTTACAACAACACAAAACGTTGCATGGCCGATCCTCTTTTTTGAAAATAGGTAACGCAGTATCTTTTTTAGTAGAGTTCCAACCCAAATTCTTCCTTCAACTGTAACAATGCATTATTCTTTTGAGCCATCATCTGAAACTTTTCCACACGACTGACAGCACGTACATTTTCGGTTGCTTCACTGACGCGGACAGTCATTGTCACCTTACGATTCTTCAGCGAACCACGCAAGTAAGCTTGTATACCGGGAATCAGAGCCGTGAAATCTTTCGCAATGATTTCATTATCTACCACCACCTCAAAAGTCGTGTCGTTGAGCAATGACAAACGCATATTCTGCATACGCATGGCTATCGCCTTTTGTTCGATCGGCATACGTCCGGCATACTCCTGCCAATAATAATTCAGATCCCGTTCGTTAAAAATAAAATCTTCTTCGATCTGCTGCGTCGACATATGAGCAGTATGGACAACACCCGCTCCCCGCTGTTCTTCCTCCTTTTGCGGATGCTTGATGGAAAGTCCAAGACTGGACTTTTTCATGACAGGAATCTTCTTTTCCTCTTTAAATTGAGCCATCCGTACCGCATCGGGCATAGCACCCGATGGAGAAACTGCTCCACCCGGACGTACATTGACAGCTGGGGAACTGCCAGCCTGTTGAGACACAGCCTGCGGAGCAACAGGTGTAGCAGCATTCATACTCTGAGATGGTGAAGCAATAGGTGCTACCTGAGGCTGCTGAGCAGCGGCGGGTTGCGTGAAAATGGGTTTTATAGCTTGTTTAGGGCCACGCCCACCACTACCATCATCCCCCTCGACGGTAAGCTGCGCAACTTGTATCAAAGTCAGTTCCACCAGCAAACGCTTGTTTTTGCTAGCACGATAATTCATGTCACAATCATTGCAAAGCTTCATGGCCCGGTACAAGAAAGGTAACGCACACTTCTGCGCTTGTTCCTGATAGCGTTGACGAATACCGGCACCTACCTCAAGCAACTGAAGCGTGGCGGCATCTTTACTAACCAGCAAGTCGCGGAAATGAGATGAAAGTCCGGTAATAAAGTGACTTCCGTCGAATCCCTTGTTGAGCACATCGTTGAAAAGCAACAAGGCATCGCTCACTTTATTCTCAAGAAAACAGTCTGTCAAACGGAAGTAATACTCGTAATCCAATACATTGAGATTCTCAATCACACTCTTGTAGGTGATATTTCCTCCGGTGAAACTAACCACCTGATCAAAGATAGAGAGAGCGTCACGCATACCCCCATCCGCTTTGAGCGCAATCACGTTCAAGGCTTCAGGCTCCGCCGTGATTCCTTCTTTAGACGCTACGTAAGTCAAATGGTTCACAGTATCATCTACGCTGATACGGTTAAAGTCGTAAATCTGACAACGCGACAAGATGGTAGGAAGAATCTTATGTTTCTCCGTTGTTGCAAGAATAAATATGGCGTGGCGGGGAGGCTCTTCAAGTGTTTTCAGAAAAGCATTGAATGCCGAAGCTGACAACATGTGTACCTCGTCAATGATATATACTTTATATTTGCCAATCTGGGGCGGAATGCGTACTTGCTCCACCAACTGACGGATATCGTCTACCGAGTTATTGGACGCCGCATCCAGCTCGTGAATATTGTACGACCGTTGCTCGTTGAAGGCGACACACGACTCACATTCATTACAGGCTTCGCCATCTGCCGTAAGGTTCATACAGTTAATGGTCTTGGCAAAGATACGTGCACAAGTCGTTTTACCCACTCCGCGCGGTCCGCAGAACAGGTAAGCATGCGCCAGTTTCTGAGTGGCGATAGCATTTTTCAGTGTAGTGGTCAGTGCCCGTTGTCCCACAACCGACTCAAAAGTGGAAGGGCGGTATTTACGGGCGGATACGATATAGTTTTCCATATTCCGGATAATCTCTATTTTTGAGTTTGTGCAAATGTACGCAAAAAAGTGCAAGGATAAAAAAGGAAGCGAAATAAGTTTTAGAGCGGAAATGATACGTTTTAAGTTATTAGTTTTATCTTTGCAACTGGAATTAATGAGAAAATCATGGGCAAATTAATCACTATCTGGGAGTTCATAGGCAGACATAAATACTGGATTACCGTTGTGGCATTCGGTGTCATCATCGGATTTCTGGACGAAAACAGTATGATCCGCCGCATCGGCTACGCACGCGAAATCAGCCGCTTGCAGGGAGAGATTGATAAATATCGCGCAGAATACGAAGAGAATACGGAGCGCCTCAACGAACTGAGTACCAATCCCGAAGCTATCGAACAGATAGCGCGCGAAAAATACCTGATGAAAAAGCCCAACGAAGACATTTACGTATTTGACGAGGAAGAATGAAACAACTGATACCCGCACTTTTCGCCGTAGGCGCAGTAATGGCCCTCATAGGGGCCGCTGTCTTTATCACCGGATGGGTCTATGCACCTTATATATATACCATCGGGGCAGGTTTTGTCGCATTGGCTCAGGTGAATACTCCGCTTCGGGCTAAAAGCAAGACGCTCCGCCGACTGCGTATCCAGCAGATCTTCGGTGCATTAGCACTGATATTGACAGGAGCTTTTATGTTCACCACACGTGGCAATGAATGGATTGCCTGCCTTACTATCGCAGCCATACTGGAATTATACACGGCATTCCGTATTCCGCAGGAAGAAGAAAAAGAACTTTCCAAATAGAATTTGTTTTCCGATAGGTAAGACAGAGCTCTGGTCAACAAGACAACAGTCGGCAGGATGCCGCATTATCATTTTAAATGAATGACCACCGTAGTATCTCGTTTAAATTCGAAACAACACTTTTCATACGAAGGAGCTCCCATGATACCCTCGGCATCATTGCTGAATCCAAATTTCTCTAAAGGGCGCCCGAATGAACCGGTGTCTAACTTTCCATTTCCGTTTTCATCCTGAAAGAGGGAGATGGCATAGGTCCCGGCAGGAATTCCTTTACAAGGTATTGTCATTGTACGGTCTTTCACAGCCACCCGAAAACCGAAAAGAGGTTTCTTCATAAAGTTCTCTTTGGACGAATAGATAGCCACATAAAGAGTTCCCTCCACATGTTCCACGTCTTTAACTGTTAATGTCAGACTTTGACCGGATACGGCCACACTTGCTAATACTGCGATAATTGAAATAATCATTGTTTTCATAATGGTATAATATTTAAAAATTAGAAACATCATAAGCTACCTTCTTACCCAATGTGATATACACTCCCAGATAGAAAAAGTGGTCGCTTGAAGTACGGACAGCCTCTCCGTCAATACGCCCGTATTCATTCTTACGTCCCAGCAGATTGGTGGCAGAAGCATGTACAATCACTTTTTTGCCCGCCAGAACCGTAATACCCAAATCGAGAGAATGATAGGGTTTTACTTCATCATTCATCAGTCCGGACAGTTCCGGATTGTGGTAGGGACGCCCGCTTGCCACCCCATCGGTCACGCTAAAGATGGTTCGCAATCGGGGAACACTGTATTTCAACACCAGCGATGCGTGATGACGGGTAGCATACTGTGGCACCGTAAGTTCTGTATATTCCCGATATTTACGTTTCGAGAGGTTATAAGAGTAAGACAAACGGTACTCAAAATTCTTCCATAGGACATTGTCACAAAAATACAGATCAATACCTTTACTGTATCCATATCCATCAGGAGTGATACCGTCCGGAACCGATAATTCCAGTTTCTTATAATTTTTATAATAGAACTCTGCTTTGTAAAACCGGCCTCCCTGTTCATATTGGAGACTAAAAAGAACTTGTCTGCAAACATTAGAAGGCAAAGAGATATTCCTTATCAGATAGTCGTTTTCCGGAAGTTGGGTATATTGCCCTGCTACGACCGACACCAGCAGATGATTCCACGTATAACTGACAGCAGCCCGGGGAGACCAGTTCATTGTCCGGTTTAACGAAGTATATTCGGGGCGGAGAGATATTTCAGTTTTAAGATTCTCCGACAGATAAAAAGCAGACGAAAGAAATCCGGCATAGATAGTGGGATACATTTGATGCATATCACGCAATGTTTCCAACTGATAGTGGTTCCGATAAGAACGCACAAAAGTCTCCACACCCATATCCAGACGCAACCGCGAAGTAAACAGTTTGAAGAACTTTGCTTTCAGATGGAACTCTTGTTGGCGTTCGTTCCATACATCCCGGTCCTTCACTGCTCCTTTCACTTTCCGATCATAAAAAGAGTAGGCAGTTCCGATAAACCAATTCCAATCGGAAGCTGTACGTTTGCGGAATGTTGTATTGAGGTATATATTGTTTTCACCCAGGCCGAAAAGATGATGATCGATATCTGTGTAATTCGAAAAATCCGTACGATCATATCCCACATAAAATTTAAAAAGGGTCTTTTCATTCGGTGTGTAGCGAAATTGGGTCGCACCGGATAGCATGCGATACGGCCGTTTAAAATCTGTGCGCGAAGGATAAACCCGATCATAAGGAACCAGATTCTGATAATCGAGATTCAATGACAATGAGGATCGATTGAAAGCCCGTGTACCGCCTCCACCCATTCCGACAGTCGAAACATTCATCCCGAACTTATTAACCGTACTATAGTCTTTGGTCTCCAAAGGAAGAACAGCAGACAAAGCCTCTCCATACTCCTGCGACTGTCCTCCGGAAGCCAGATTGACACCACTGAACATAAATGTAGAATAACGCCCGCGTGCAGGAGTATCAGTCCCTGTAGTAGTATAGGGATTCAACACATGCATGCCGTCTATATAGGTTTGTGTCTCGTTGCTGTTCCCTCCACGTACCAGTAAACGACCGCTTTCACCTTGGAGTTGAACCCCCGGAAGTGTTTGCAAAGCCCGATATAAATCTCCGTTGGAACCTCCTACTGTTACCAGATCGACAGGTTGCAGATCACTCCAACGACTGTTGGCCCTCGGTGTCTTATGTGCTTTGATTACTACCTCGTCCAACGATATACTATCATTGAAAGTGGCCAGGAGAATGGTATCCGTAGCTACACTTTGTGCAGCAATCGGGAGCGAGAGTAACATCAGGCTCAATGCGGCTGGTACATAAAATCCTTTCATGGTGATCTGTTTGCTAACGTTTTCATCGGCAAACATAAAGGATTGGCACAAAGCAAAAAAATATCCGGGACGGACAGCCCGGATATGTGATAAGCAGCACCTCACGTGTGACGAACTGCATCCTTTTGTGATCAATAGTTAGTCGCCAGAGATACCTTCTATCAGTTCTTTAACCTGTTTCGAATAGCCTCGGGATACAGGTATCTCTTCCGGGCAACCCTCCAGGAGCAAACGATGTCCCTGGGAGTTTCCATTCACTTTCACCACCTTACGGACGTTGACCAGGAAGGCCCGGTGACACTTCAGCACCAACGGACAAACGGCTGTTACTTCTTCTGCCTGCTTCATGGTTGCACGCAACAGACACTGAACGTTTTTACCTGCTTTCTGATAATTTACCCGGATGTAGTTTCCATTGGATTCTACATACAACAAGTCTTTAGAGTCCAATTCCAAGGATTCCCGGATGCCTCCTTGAAACAAAAGAAAAGGGCTGTCTTGTTTTGTTTCCACAGATTCGGCCGGCAATACCGAACGTTGCAAATGGAGATTCATCTCGGTAGCCTCTTTCAGATGAATGGCCAACAGTCTATTTTGATTCAACAAAATGAAAAGTACAGTAGGAAAAAGTCCGATGACCAAAGTGAATAATGCAAAGGCACAAAAGACATCCCAACGTAATCCCCAACCAAAAACGAGAGTAGAATAAATCCAGTTCCCGATAGCTATAAAAAAAAGTATCTGTAACAGATTGACAATCTGTTTCCACACAGTCCATGTTTCTTCTTTATAGAACTTCGGAAACAGTTTGCCAAAGACATACATCGGAATACTCAGAGATACTGCCGTCACGCCCATAAAGCCCACAAGTATCCAGAACTTATGCTGCCTAATGCCGGATATCCCAAATGGCTGTAAAACCAGTAATATCAGAAATACAACCAGGGAAGAAATCAACACAACCTTCCATCTTTGATATGCAACCGGATAAAGGCTTTGCAGGTATCTTCGTATTTTTTCACCCCAATGACTTCCCATATATTGTATTTTATTCGCTTTCCCTGCAAAGTAATATAAAATATCGGACAGATACGATAAACAGGGAGATTATCTTAACTAAAAAAAGAGGCAACCCGGTAATTGGAATTGCCTCTTCTATTCTATAGTATAGTAAACCGATTTTATTTCTTAGCCACAGGAGTATATCTTGCGTTAAGTCCGTCTACGATCTCTTTAGTAATGTTCAGTGTGCTATCGGCATACAGCAGATTATCAAAGCTGGTATTGCTGATAATCAGGTTATAACCTTTTGTTTTATTATATTCTTTCAGAAAAGCGTTAATAGAGTCACGCAGAATCTGACTGTTTTTTAGCATTCTCCGATGCCATCTCTGTAGCCAGTTTGTTCTGCAGAGCCTGCAAATCCTGTTCCAATTTACCTAAGCGTGCATATTCCTGCTGTGCTCTTTCCGGAGAAATAAAAGCATTACTTTCATATTTCTTCTGGAATTCCTGTTGAGATTTACGCAGTTCATTTGCTTTCTGATTCAGCACCATGCGGCTGTTCTCCTCTTTGCTGATCATGTCAGCATTCAGGTCTTTGCAGAAATTATATTGAGACAACAAAGTATCTACTTCTACATAAGCGATTTTCAAACCAGAAGTGGCATTTGCATTTCCGGAAGCGGCAGGAGCAGCAGCATTATCAGCTTTACCAGCGCATTGTGAAAAAAGAAAGAGGAATGCAAGAGCAGCAAATCCGTTAATGAGGTAATTCATTCTCTTCATACTTGTAAAATATAGTTTTTTAATTAATTAGTTCATACTATCGTTTAAGGCTTTTTCAATTTCATCAATAGAGAAACGTCGTTTCTTCTGTGCTTCCCGGTCTTGGGACTGTGCACAACTTATGCCTCTCTCCCTTAACGCTTTATTGCCGCTAACGTGCCCGTTGGGAAATTTTCCACCCTTTGTAAAAAAGACTTTTATGCCTAATAAACCAAGGCAAATAGCAACTATTAACAGAGTTATCAGTATTGTATAGAGCATTTCTATTAATTTTGTGGGTGCAAATATAGACTTTTGTACTGACTAAGCCTCCTTTTTTACCATAAAAAAAGAGAAACGAGTTCAAAATTCGCAAGTAAATTAACCATATTTAGCAATAAGGGGTTAAAATTGAATTTTTAATTCCATAAAAAGAAAAGAGAATGGAAAAATCAGAACTGAAACCGGCCGGTGTATTTCACTTCTTCAATGAAATCTGCCAGGTGCCCCGTCCTTCAAAGAAGGAAGAGAAGATGATCGCCTATTTAAAGGCGTTCGGAGAAAAACATAATTTAGAAACCAAAGTAGACGAAGCCGGCAACGTGCTTATCAAAAAACCGGCAACACCGGGTAAAGAAAATCTGAAGACAGTGATTCTGCAATCGCACGTAGACATGGTGTGCGAAAAGAATAATGATACGGACCATGACTTCCTGACCGATCCCATCGAAACGGAGATTGACGGAGAGTGGATGAAAGCCAAAGGAACAACCTTGGGAGCCGACAACGGCATCGGAGTAGCGACCGAACTGGCCATTCTGGCTGACGACAGTATTGAACACGGTCCTATCGAATGTCTGTTCACTGTAGATGAAGAGACAGGACTGACCGGTGCTTTCGCCTTGAAAGAAGGCTTTATGAGCGGAGAAATTCTGCTTAATCTCGACTCGGAAGACGAAGGTGAACTTTACATCGGTTGTGCGGGCGGTATTGATACAGTGGCCGAATTTCAATATGAAAATGAAATGACACCCATCAGCCACCTCTGCTTCCGCATAACCGTTAAAGGTCTGAAAGGCGGACACTCCGGAGGGGATATACATCTGGGACGCGGTAATGCCAACAAGATACTGAACCGGTTTCTCTATCAGATGATGACTACTTACCAGGAGGACTTCCACCTCTATGAATTCAACGGAGGTAATCTGCGTAACGCCATTCCGCGTGAAGCTTCGGCTGTATTCTCCGTGCCCGAACATTACAAACATGACATACGTACAGCCTTGAACGTATTCACCGCCGAAATCGAAAACGAACTTCATCGGGTGGAACCGGATCTGAACATTCTTCTTGAAACAGAGCCGCACCGCGACTGGTCCATCGACTCGAGTACTTCCTATCGGCTGATTACTTCGCTATACGGTTGCCCGCACGGAGTATATGCCATGAGTCAAGATATTCCGGGACTGGTAGAAACTTCAACGAACCTGGCATCTGTAAAAATGAAGCCGGAAAACACCATCCGTATCGAAACCAGCCAGCGCAGTTCTATCCTTTCTTCTCGCGACGATATAGCAACAACGGTCCGTGCCGTATTCAGACTCGCCGGTGCTCAGGTCAACTGGGGTGAAGGTTATCCGGGATGGAAACCCAATCCGGATTCGGAAATCCTAAAAGTGGCGGAAGAGTCATATAAACGCCTGTTCGGTGTTGATGCCAAAGTAAAGGCAATCCATGCAGGACTGGAATGTGGCTTGTTCCTCGACAAATATCCTGCCCTGGATATGATTTCATTCGGCCCCACCTTGACAGGAGTTCACTCTCCGGACGAACGGATGCATATTCCTTCGGTAGATAAATTCTGGAAACATCTGCTGGATGTGTTGGCACATATTCCGGCTAAGAACTAAAGCTATTTCACCACAGAGGACACAGAGTTACACAGAGGAGACGGGTAATTGTTGATTATTAACAAAAAGGCTCTGTGTCACTCCGTATTACTCTGTATTACCCTGTATTACTTCGTGTTACTCTGTGGTGAACTTCAACCGAACAGCATTTAAAAGGAATCCAATCTATGCTCCGTCTCTTCTTCATATTACTTATTTCCCTCTCTTCCCTTTTTCTTTCTGCACAGAATCGACCTCCTTTCCGTGTCGTCTTTTGGAATACCGAAAACTTTTTCGATACCCGACATGATTCACTGAAAAACGATATGGAATTTCTGCCCCATTCAATGCGTCACTGGAACCACCGACGATATAAAAAGAAATTAGATAATGTAGCCCGAACACTCACAGCCATCGGAGAATGGAATTTTCCCGCATTGATAGGTCTCTGTGAAGTGGAAAACGATACAGTTATGCGTGACCTGACCCTTTATTCCCCACTGAAAGAAGCCGGTTATCGGTACGTGATGACCCACTGCTCCGATCTGCGCGGCATCAATGTGGCATTACTGTATCAACGTGACCGGTTCAAACTTCTATCCTACTCTGCCCTCTCCGTCGGGAATTTCAAAGGTCATCGCCCGACAAGAGATATTCTGCACGTCAGCGGATTACTGCTCACAGGCGATACGCTGGACATAATGGTGGCACATCTCCCTTCCCGCTCAGGCGGAGTACGGCAGTCGGAACCTTACCGGCTTTACGCTGCACAAAAGTTAAAGGATGCGGCAGATAGTCTTATCAATGTACGTCCCTCCACCAAACTGATCATTATGGGGGACTTTAACGATTATCCTACAGATAAATCAGTAGTACAAGTGCTACAGGCACTGTCTCCCGAAGTGAGTACCCATCATGACCGACTTTACCACCTGCTGGCACGAAAGGCAAAAGACCGTAACTTCGGTTCCTATAAGTATCAGGGCGAATGGGGACTGCTGGACCATCTCATCGTATCAGGAACGCTACTTGATGTTTCGGGCACACTCTTTACCGAAGAAAAAAAGGCAAACGTAGCATGCTTGCCTTTCCTTCTGACAAAAGATGAAAAGTACGGAGGCATGCAACCCTTCCGAACCTATGTCGGAATGAAATACCAGGAAGGATACAGCGATCACTTACCGGTGTATGTCGATTTTGAAACCAATCAATCCGAATACTGATATACCTTTAGTTCAAACTTCGGTATCATCGCAAAAAAGTGATCAAAGATATCGGACTGGATACGTTCGTATTCTTTCCAGATTTTATTGCGGGAAAAGAAGTAAATTTGAATAGGTACTCCATATTCCGTAGCTTCTTTTTGACTGATAATCAAGTCAAGATCCTGATTGACCACGGGCAGGCTGCAAAGATAACGTTCTACATACACCCTGAACACCTGCGAGTTAGTGGGAATCACTCCTTCCTCCGGCTGATAATCGGCCAACAAGGGTATCTCCTTCCGAAAAGTATCAAGCATTTCGGGAGTACAGAATTTCAATGTAGTCAGATCAAGAAAGATACTCTTCATCACCCGACGCCCTCCGGATTCCGTCATTCCCCGCCAGTTCTGAAACGAACCGTTGACCAGTGAATAGGGAGGGACAGTAGAAATGGTATTATCGAAATTCTGTATCTTCACCGTGTTTAGGGTTATTTCTTCTACAATCCCATTGGCATTAGTCGAAGGGATAGTCACCCAGTCACCGGGACGTATCATATCATTAGCCGATAACTGTATACCTGCCACGAAGCCCAGAATACTGTCTTTAAAAACCAACATCAGGATGGCGGCGGATGCACCTAATCCCGCAAACAATGTAGCAGGAGACTTATCGACAATGATAGCCACAATCACAATGCCTCCGATAAAGAAAACAAGTACCTGCAATACCTGGATAAAGCCCTTCATCGGCCGATCTTTCAACTTCTCCTTAGCACTGAGTATATCCAACAACATCAACAGACTACTGTTGAGAGCCAGCAACAAAGCAAAAATCATGTAAATAACACAGATCTTCTGCGAAACCAGCAGCAGCGTTTTTCCATGTACGAACGCCATAGGAAGAAGCATATACATCAGGATACCGGGAAGGATATGGATCAGGTGATGAATAACTTTATGTTTGACCATCAATGTATCCCATTTATAAGAGGTCTTCCGTGCCAGACGCTTCATCCCGCCTACAAAAATGGCCTGACAAAGATAATCCAGTCCGACCGCTATAAAAATCATCAGGATGGCAATAATCGTTTCATCAAAAGTATTTGCAATTTTAGGGTCTACCCCCCAACCGATAAGGATTTTGTTCATCCAGCTTCCTAAATCTATCATAACTATCGTCTTTATTTTAAAATGTTCATTCTATCCAAATAACACCTAAACAGGCTTTAGGTTTAGTCCAAATAAAAAAGGCTGCACTGAAAACGATACGTTCCAATACAGCCTTTTTTTATCTGTCAGCAAGAATTATCATTCATTTACCTTCTTATAATCTTCCAGGAATTTCTTCAATCCGGCATCTGTCAACGGGTGGTTCAGCAGTCCTTTAATGGCACTCAACGGACAAGTTGCTACATCGGCACCGGCCTCCACACATTCCATGATGTGCTTGGAACTACGGATAGAGGCGGCCAGCACCTGAGTAGGATAATTGTAGAAGCGGTACATCCGAACGATATCGGCAACCAATCCGACTCCATCCTCACAGATGTCATCCAAACGTCCCACGAAAGGAGAAACATACGTAGCTCCCGCTTTAGCAGCCAGTAAAGCCTGACCAGTGGAGAAAACCAATGTGCAATTGGTACGGATGCCTTGCCCCGAAAAGTGCTTGATGGCTTTTATGCCATCGGCAATGCACGGTACCTTCACCACAATATGCGGATTGAGGGCTGCCAGTTCCTTACCTTCCCTGACCATTCCTTCGTAATCAGTCGCAATCACCTCGGCACTGACATCACCTTGTACGATATTGCATATCTCCACGTAATGTCTTCGCTGATTTTCGACACCTTTAATGCCTTCTTTCGCCATCAGAGAAGGATTGGTGGTCACTCCGTCCAGAACTCCCAAATCATGTGCTTCCCGGATTTGATCCAGGTTAGCTGTATCAATAAAGAATTTCATACCTACTAGTGTTTAATATCTTACATTCAAACAGATAACCCGGAACAGTTGTTCAACAGAACGACTTACTTCTGCAAGCGGATCCCTATTTCTTTCAAATCTACCCGGGCCGGCGTAGCATCCGGAGTGGTAGCATCAAGTTTAATGTAGCGTGCACTGACTTTGTTACCGAACGAGACAGTCTGCGGTACAGGATTGTGCATGATGTTACTGAATTCTCCGGTAGTCGGCACCTCTTTCCAGTCTCTGCCATTAGTGCTGATATAGAATTTATAACGGAAGGCCATCGTCGGCTTCGCTTCCGCATTAGCCGGGGCATATACAAATCCGGTCATATCCACAGCTTTACCGAGATCAATCACCAACGGAGTGGCAGTTACCTGTTTCCATGCAGTACGGGGCAGATCATTCCAGTTTTCTTTTGCAGCCGACTCTTCGAGCGGACGGGCATAGTAAGCAGCCACTTCGCTGATATTAGCCGCCAGACGACAAGCATCGACCTTCACCCTCAATTGACGGGCTTCGACAGCCGGAATACGTATCAGGCGTTTATAACCGACGGTCGTTCCTTTCGCTATCTCTTTCCATCCATCGGCAGTCAACGCTTCGACTGTGAAAGCCTCCATGCGTTGTCCTTTCGAAATGTCTTCGCGCAGCATCACCACATTGATTTCCGATTTCGGCTTCAACTGGTAGACACGCGTATCACCCGGCCGGGCAGTCCACGCTTTCAAGCCGCCTTTGACACGGTTATCGGCAAAAATCTCTTTACGATAATCGGCAAACTCTTTCAGACGATTGACATCGGCATCACTGATGCGTCCGCGCTGGTCAGGAGGAATATTGAGCAACAACACTGAGTTGTAGCCCACAGATTTGAAATAAATATCGGTCAGGTGCTTGAGGCTCTTCACCTGATTGTCTTCCTGCTGATGATAGAACCATCCCGGACGGATCGATACATCCACTTCGGAAGGATACCAGAAGAGTTCCTTGGCATTGACCAACATGTCGCGTCCGCCCAAGTCCTTGGAAGTCGCCTTCACACCCAACGCCTTGTTCTGCTCTTCACAGCGGGCATACGTACCGGGAGTCAGCACGGTGGCACTCCATTCCGTTTCACGTCCTAATCCACGTTCGTTGCCTACCCAACGTACATCATCGCCCATAATGGCAGTCACAGCACGGGGTTGGAGACGACGGATGGTAGAAAGGATGGCAGTCCAGTCATACTCCTGCTTCTTTCCATTAGGACCTTCACCATTGGCACCGTCGAACCAGACTTCGTGCACCTCACCATAGTTGGTCAACAGTTCGGTCAGTTGTTCGATAAAGAATTCATTGTATTTTGGAGAGTCTCCATAGCAAGAGGCGTTCCGATCCCAAGGAGAAAGATAAACACCAAACTTGATGCCGTATTTATCACAAGCATCGCGCAGCTCGCGTACCACATCCCCTTTCCCGTCTTTCCAGGGAGAGGCCGCCACGGAGTGCCCGGTTGTCTTGGTCGGCCACAGGCAGAATCCATCATGATGCTTGGCTGTCAGGATGGCCATCTTGAAACCAGCTTCCTTGAGCGAACGTACCCACTGCTCCGCATCGAAATCGGTGGGATTGAAGAGTGCGGGATTTTCTTTGCCGTCTCCCCATTCACGTCCTGTAAAAGTATTGATACCAAAATGCAGGAAAGCAGTCAACTCCATCTGCTGCCATTCCAATTGCTGCGGAGTAGGTACAAGACGTGCCGCCATGTCTACCTTTTGTTCCAGAGTGGCTCCTTGTGGAAACTCTACGTGCTTCACATAATAGTCGTTCGTCTCCTGGGCTTGTCCGGCTGTGCAGATAGCGGCAAGAAGGGCCGTCGATAAGATTAATTTCTTCATAAATGTATTGTTATGTTTTTGGGGTGAAATGGATTGGTTAGTATTCTATTTACTTCACTGTACGCAGCGTGAACTCAAAGCTTTGTTCCGTCACAGGAACCCGATATTGCGGCTGTACGCCCGGCCCGCAGGTTGCCGTTCCCACACCGGCCTGTTCGGCATCCAGATGTACGGTGACATGACCGTTACGTTCGAGGTCGTTGATGTGGCGGGCTTTTTCCAATACATCATCGGCAAAGGGGATGACACTGAACTGGAAAGGACGGTTGGAATCGACAAAGATGCCCTGTCCGGTTTCGTCCGTCAGCTTCATCCAGCGGACATCCGTACGGTTCCCGGTAGACTGCGGAGTGACGTAGTAATGAAACATACGTTCGGCCGTAGTCTGATACAGAGCGATCTTGCCCGACTGCATACGGTCGGAATAAGTCTCGTTGTCGCCCCGACCCAGATAAGCTACATTGCCATACGTATCATTCATCTCGAAAGTAAGCCCCAGGCGTGCCATCGATTTCACCACGGCAGTATCGGGCCGGAAAGTCACTTTCACCTTCAAGGCTCCGGCAGAGTTTAGTGAATAGGCGAAATCGGCATCACCCACTTTCATCCCTTTCGCATTCAGAATCTCCACTTTCGCAGTAGCGGCTTTCTTGCCGTCTTTCAGCGACACCACTTTCTGGGTCAACTGATTGAGTCCGGCTTTACGCCAAAGGTATGCACCATTACGATCACGGTTATCATTATCCGTAGCGGGACGGAACAAACTCAGCGTAACAGGAGTTGCCAGCAATTCTTGTCCATCCAGTGTCAATGAGTTGAGAGCACCGGTTTCTTTATCCACCGTGAAAGCTGTCTGCCCGGCCTTAGCAGGCAGATAGGCTGTACTACCTTTGGTTCCGGGCAACACAAATTGGTCGTAAGCCACCTCCCAATCGGTGCCAACCATCGGTGAAGCTTCTTTGCGGGTCCAGCTCAGATTAAGATAACCCTCACGGACATTGGCAGGCAAGGCAACTTTTCCCAAAGTCACATCGGCTGTAGCGTGTGGCGCACAGTTCACCTCTTTGTTACCTTCGGCCAGCAATTTGCCATTGTCACCCACCACCTGCCAGTGGAGGATATATTCGTTGAGGTTAGAGAAGTCGAACCAGTTTTTCACCCTTACGGTCAGATTGTTCTTATTGATCAAGGTGCATTTGATGTTCTGATAGATTTTTTTCACTTCGAGTAAATGCGGATGGGGCACACGATCGGCACTCACCAGACCGTTGCAGCAAAAATTACCGAAGCTCGGAATTCCCTTCGGTCCGTAGTCTCCACCATACGACCAGTACCAGCGACCGTTTGAGTCGATCTCACGGAACGACTGGTCTACCCAGTCCCACACACAGCCACCCTGTGCCATCGGATTATTCTCGAATACATCCCAGTACTCTTTCAGGCCGCCTACACTGTTACCCATGGCATGCACATATTCACAAAGAATGAACGGACGGTAGATATCTTTCTGGGCCAGATAGGCCTTGATTTCGTCGACACTGCGATACATTCGACAATAGATATCGGTATTGTAATTCTGTTCGGCACGTTCGTACTGGACGGGACGGCTTTTCTCTACCGATTTCAGCCAATCGTAGGTACGCTCGAAATTGATTCCGTTTCCGGCTTCGTTGCCCAATGACCAGATAACGATGGCAGGATGATTTTTCGAACGTTCATACATGCGATGTGTACGATCCATGTGTGCTGTCAGCCAAGTGCTGTCTTTGGCAAGCGAAGCGGGTCCATATCCCATACCGTGTGACTCGATATTCGCTTCATCGATCATATAAAGTCCGTAACGATCGCACAGCCGATACCAATACGGATCGGTGGGATAATGTGAGTTGCGCACAGTATTGATATTATACAGTTTCATCAGACGTATATCTTGCTCCATGAGCTCTTTGCTGACGGTACGCCCCAACTGCGAATGTTCATGACGATTGGTTCCTTTGACCAATACAGGCACACCGTTGATGCAGAAACGTCCGTCTTTGATCTCCGAAGTACGGAAACCGACTTCACAACCGGTGACTTCGGTCACCTGTCCTCCTGCATTTTTCAACTCCAACACGAGGGTGTAGAGATTGGGATGCTCGGCACTCCAACGTTTCACATCCTTCAGGCGCTGTTCTCCGAATGTGATGAAGTTACTCAGTCCGCGCGACTTGACAGGCATCTCACCCGACAGTACAGGACGTCCGAGCGGATCGTTCAGTGTATAAGATACGGATGCCACACCGTCTGCAGGCCCTCCGACCGTAACGTCGAGTCCGAAAATACCATCTTTATAACGTTCCTTTTCAAGAGTTGCGTTTACCTTATAATCGGCTATATACTGTTTGGGAGTACTATACAGATACACATCACGCTCAATACCACTCAGACGCCACATATCCTGACACTCCAGATAGGAACCTGAACTCCAGCGATATACTTCGAGGGCAATCGTATTCTCACCTTCTTCCAACTGATCGGTGATATCCCATTCGGCAGCTGTCTTGGAACCTTGGTTGTAACCGAGAAAATGTCCGTTCACCCACACATAATAAAAAGAAATCACACCTTCGCAGCAGAGTACTACCCGGCGGCCCTTCCATCCGGCAGGCACAGTGAAAGTACGGCGATAAGATCCTACTTCGTTCTCCTTATAAGGCACAAGAGGGGGGATTCTTCTTAAAGTTGAACATTTTGTCATCAAATTCATAAGTCTCATTTACGTAGATGGCCGTTCCGTATCCCTGGCGCTCCCAGTTTCCCGGAACGTTGATATCTGCCCAGCCTCCGGTATAGAACGAGGGTTTATAAAAGTCTTTCGGACGGAGATCAGGATTTTTCACCCAATGGAATTTCCATTTACCGTTGAGGTTGAGATAATAGGGTGACTGTTCATAATCCCCTTTTTTCACGTCAGTAGCACTGGCATAGGGCCACACATAGGTGTGAGGTGCCAGTTTGTTCAAACCTACTGCATACTGGCTCTGCCATTCGGGAGTATTCTGCGCATTTACAGGCAACAACATCAGACAGGCCAATATCAGCAGGAAGGTTAGTTTGATTGGTTTGTTCATTGTTTATCAGGTATTTAATATTCAAAATCTTAATAAGTTCCAACGTCCCTTAGGTTTTATAAAGTAAAAGCGGACTCTTATTCCACAATTATTTCGTCAAAAAAGATTCGTGCTTCCTGTCCCGGACGGACGTGATCGGGAGGGCATTTTCCGACTCCACGGGCGGTGACGCGTACATATCTGGCCTTTGCCGTTCCCAAATCGAATTTCAAGTCTTCTACATAAGTTCCTTCACGGAAAATCTCTTCGGGAGTGAAATGCTTCTCTCCCACTTCCGTAAAGTTTACGTTGTCCGAAGACAAGGCAACACTAATGGACTCCGGCTTATGAACTGCCATCCCGTACACCGTAATGGAACCCAGCGTAAAAGTATGAATATTTTCGTCTTTCTGCAAATCTAATGTAAAAGAAATGCAATCACTCTTACTCCACGAGCACCATTCGAAGTCAGTTTGCTTCAAGCTGCCCCGCACTCCGTTGGTCAAAACAAATGCTCCGGAAGCTCCTTGAGTGAATATCGGTTTGGCAGTAGCCTTGTTGTGTAACAACGGTAATACGAGAGTCTTTCCCATCTGGCGGCCGGCGGCGAAAGTGGCGCACTTCAGTGTCTGCACAGTATGGAATTCCAACGGCCGGGTGTAAAGGGTGGAAGTTGCTTCCGGTTCGGAACCATCGGTTGTATAACGAATTTCCACATCGGGGCGGATACATTCCAATTTTATCTGTAATGCACCGTCGACAGGAGTCGAGGTATGCTGAATATTGTACATCGAGCGGGCATATCCGATACCTTTCACATCGAGGTGTTCATTATACCGATCCATCGCTTTCAGAAACAAGTCCCAGTTTTTCTGTTCCGGACGACTCCATCCCACTTCGGCAAGCGCCGCCAAACGGGGGAAAACAAGATAGTCCACATCCTCGGGACGATTACAGAACTCAGTCCACAATGAAGCCTGTACCCCCATCAGCAACGAAGCGTACTCAGGTTTCCAGTTCTTCTGGACCGGTTCGTACTGATAAACATCTTTCAGCGTATTGTTACCGAAATAAGTAAGCGGTTCAAACCATTGCGGTCCCTGATAACGGATCAGATACATCACTCGGGCGGGGGTCATCACAAACCGGTGCCCCCGGTCGGCAGCTTTCAAAGCCGCATTGCCCATCCCTTGCCAGCCAAAGATGACAGCACCTTCGGGAATGAAGCTGTTGGTCAGCTCGTCCCATCCCATCACCTCTTTGCCTTTGCTGCGTACATATTCGCCTATCCGCTTCATGAAGTAACCTTGAAGGTCCTCTTCATGGGCGAGGTGCTCTTTCTTCATACGTTCCTGGCAGAGGGGACACTTTTTCCAGTAGGTTTTCTGGGCTTCATCGCCCCCCAAGTGAATATAACGTGACGGAAACAGTGCTGCCACCTCATCGATGACGTTTTGCAGGAAAGTGAATACGCTGTCGTTTCCGGCACAATAGATGATGCTGGCATGATCACCGCCCAAACCCGGCAACACACCGATAAATTGATCTACCACCGGACAAGCCAGTTGAGGATAAGCTGCCAGCGACGAATTGGTATGTGCCGGCATCTCTATCTCGGGAATAATCTCTACCTGACGATCGGCGGCATAGGCAATCATTTCCTTCATATCCTCTTGAGTGTAAAAGCCACCTACAGGGGTGGGTTCACCGGGTAACGGATTCCGCCGTGAATGGAACGGTACGTCCGTATGGTCTACCCGCCACGCGCCTATCTCAGTCAAACGGGGATATTTCTTGATCTCGAGTCGCCAGCCGTTATCGTCCACCAGGTGGAAGTGAAGCTTATTGATTTTCAGCATAGCCATGCAGTCAATGATTCGCAACACACTCTCTTTAGGAATGAAAAAGCGGGAAACATCCAGCATTAATCCCCGGTAACCGAAACGGGGTTCATCCTGAATAGTCAGACAAGGAACCGTCCACATGGCATTTACCGTACGGGAATTTTCAATATCGGGAGGAAGCAACTGACGGATCGTCTGTAAGGCATAGAAGAATCCTTTGGCGTCAGACGCCTCTATGCTGATCTGTTCGGGACTGACGCTCAGCCTGTAAGCCTCGCTTTTCAGCAAGGGGTCGGTGACAAAGCATACATCACCTTTCCCCTTTCCCGTTTTCAGCACGGGGGTGAATCCGGCGGCCCGGGTGAAGAGGTTGACGAAATTCCGTGCCACGCGGGCCTGTTCCGCGTTTTCCACCCTCAACACGGTGCTCCCGGAGAAAAGGAAGTTCCCGGTACCCGGTACCATTTGTACCGGGCAGGGAACTACAGAAACGATTGGTGTTAAGTTATCGGCCTGCAGCGTTGCAAGGGGGCAGAACGCCAACAGGAGTATATATATAATGTGTTTCATATAGTTTAGTCAATGGATTTCTGTTTGGAGTGGGAAAGGGAACTCTATTCTTTATCCCGCTCCGGAGAGAAGCGTACCGGATCATTGTATTGTTCCTGCAACTTCAGCATCTGCTCTTTGAGCTCTTTCACCACAGGTTCATACTCTTTCTGTCCGTACAGATTGTGCATTTCCGTCGGGTCGGCTTGCATGTCATACAGTTCCCACCAATTGATGTCGTTATAGAAATGAATTAGTTTATAGCGTTCGGTACGTATTCCATAATGACGTTTCACCATGTGCTCGGCCGGATATTCATAGAAGTGATAGTATAATGCATTCCGCCAGTCTTTGGGCTGTTCGCCTTTCAGCAATGGCAGCAATGACACACCCTGTATATCAGCAGGAACAGGAGCACCGGCCAGTTCGAGGAAAGTAGGTGCATAGTCAATGTTCTGAACCATCTCGGTGATGTCACCACGACGGTCGAATCCTTTCGGCATACGCATGATCAGCGGTGTACGCATGGACTCTTCATACATGAAACGCTTGTCGAACCAACCGTGTTCGCCCATATAGAAGCCCTGGTCGGAGGTATAGACCACCAACGTGTTGTCCAGTAATCCCTTCTTTTCAAGATAGTCGAGCACACGTCCCACATTGTCATCCAGTGACTTCACAGTCTTCATGTAGTCGCGCATGTAGCGCTGGAACTTCCAGTCAGCCAATTCCTTCCCACTCAGGTTTTGCTTGTAGAAGTCATCGATCACCGGACCATAGAACTTGTCCCATGCCGCACGCTGTCCTTCGTCCATACGTCCCAGAAACTTCTGATAAAGTGATTTCAGACGTGAGTCCTTATCCGGACGCAGCATCTTCAGGTCATAAATCATGTCCATGTCCTTCACGATACTCATCTCCTGTGCCGCAGCAGCCAGACGGCCTTCGTAATCATCAAAGAAGTTATCGGGTAGCGGGAAGGTTTTGTCCTCGTACAAAGCCAGGTTACAGGTATCTGCCATCCAGTTACGGTGAATAGCTTTATGATGAATCAACAGGCAAAACGGTTTGCTCTCGTCACGCTTATTCTCCATCCAGTCGATAGCGTCATCAGTGATCAGGTTGGTGATATAACCGTGTTTCTGAACGGTATCGTTATCTTGTGTAATGAAGTCGGGATTATAATAGTCGCCTTGTCCGGGCACAATCTCCCAATAATTGAAGCCTGAGGGCAGGCTCTCCAAGTGCCACTTACCTACAAGAGCGGTTTGGTAACCGGCTTTCTGAAGCAGTTTCGGGAAAGTTTGCTGGGCACTGTCAAACACGCAAGTCGTATTGTCGTAGAATTTATTGGCACAGCTATGTTTGCCGGTGATCATGCAGGCACGGCTGGGGCCGCTCAGTGAGTTGGCTACAAAAGAATTCGTAAAGCGCACGCCATCGCGGGCAATGCGATCGAGGTTGGGAGTTTCTATATAACGGGTATCGTAGCAGCTCATCATTTGCGCCGTATGATCGTCCGTCATAATATAAACAATGTTCAGAGGTTTTTGCTCTTCTTTCTGTTTGCCCGTGGCACATGAAGTCAAAGAAGCTACAGCTGCCGCACCGGTCAGCGAGTAGAGAATTCCGGATGGTAGATTGTTCATCATAAGTAGTTTTTCTATTAGGGATTAATTAGTGGTGCAAATATAAAGAGTTTTAACAGTCCGTCGAGTTCAAAAACAACTATGATTCTTCTGAAAACGTCTAATAATAGGATAGAAAAGACATAAATAGACGTTTTTGAACATCCGATAGACAAAATCGGAAGCCTCTAACTAACAAGTCTTAGCTGAAATTTGTATATTTGCAGACATGAAAAACCTCCCGAAAACCGGGACATCACCCGATAAAAACGAATCTGTTTCACCACAGAGTAACACGGAGTCTCACAGAGAATCTTTTCTCTCTTAAACGTCTATAACGAGAAATAAACCTCCGTGAAACTCAGTGCTACTCTGTGGTGAATTCAAAATCTAACTCAAATGAACTAAATACCAACCTAATCAACAAACACTTTTATGAATCAAAAATTATTGTTCAGTAGCGCGTTGCTTGTCGGCATAGCAGGAACACAACAGGCGCTTGCACAAAAAAAGAAAGTCCAGGATCAAAAGAGACCCAACGTCGTTTTCATCCTGGCCGACGACCTCGGATTCGGTGACCTCAGTTGTTACGGACAAGAGAAGTTCGAAACTCCCAACATAGACAAGTTGGCTCAGGAAGGAATGCGCTTCACCCAGTGTTATTCGGGTACCACCGTCAGCGCCCCTTCACGCTCTTGCCTGCTGACCGGTACCCACAGTGGACATACGGCCATTCGTGGAAATGTAGAACTCGATCCGGAAGGACAATTCCCTCTACCGGCAGATGCACAAACCATCTTCCACGATTTCCAGAACGCAGGATACAAGACCGGCGCTTTCGGTAAATGGGGACTCGGTTTTATCGGTTCCACGGGTGATCCTAAAAAACAGGGCATCGACGAGTTCTATGGCTACAACTGCCAGTTGCTGGCACACAGTTATTATCCCGATCATCTGTGGGACAATGACAAACGAGTAGAACTGAAAGATAACACACTGGACGTACAGTACGGTAAAGGTACTTATTCTCAGGATCTGATTCACTCAAAGGCACTTGACTTCCTCGATCGGATGGGAAAAAGCGGAGAATCGTTCTGCATGTGGTATCCCACCATCATCCCCCACGCCGAACTGATTGTACCCGAAGACAGCATTATAAAGAAGTTCCGCGGCAAATATCCCGAAAAACCTTTCCATGGAACCGAACCGGGTAATCCCGCATTCCGCAAGGGAGGTTACTGCTCACAATTCTATCCACACGCCACATTTGCAGCTATGGTCTATCGTCTGGATGTATATGTAGGTCAGATTGTACAGAAATTGAAAGAGATGGGGGTTTATGACAATACGATCATCATCTTTGCAAGTGACAACGGTCCGCACATGGAAGGTGGAGCCGATCCGGACTTCTTCAACAGCAACGGAATCTGGCGCGGATACAAACGCGACTTGTACGAAGGAGGAATCCGTGTACCGATGATTATTTCATGGCCGGGACGTGTACAGCCCAGTACTCAAACCGACTTCATGTGTTCGTTCTGGGATGTAATGCCTACGTTCCGTGAAATTCTGAATCCGAAAGCAAAGAATCAGCAAATGGATGGTGTCAGTCTGCTACCGTTGCTCGAAAACCGTAAAGGGCAGAAAGAACATGAATATCTGTACTTTGAATTTCAGGAGATGAACGGACGCCAAGCCGTACGCAAAGGACCGTGGAAACTGGTCCACATGAATGTTCGTGGCAAGAATCCGTATTATGAACTCTATAATCTCAATTCTGATCCGTCGGAACGACATAATGTGCTGAACCAATATCCGGAAAAGGTGACGGAATTGAAGGCTATCATGCAGTCATCGCATATACCTAATCCGAACTTCCCGTTACTTCCGGGAGAGAAATAATATCCGGACGGACCGGTAACAAGATTCACCACAGATTACACGGATTAACACAGATTATTTAATTCCGTATCAATGAAATTAATTACTTATCTGTGTTAATCCGTGTAATCTGTGGTGAACTTTTATTTATGAGTCTTCAAGGTATCCGCCGCGAATACATCTTCCCGATAACCATAATCCAGAGAAGAATAAATCTTCAGCATCTCGGGCAGGCGCTCCATGAAACGCTCAAAGTTCTTATGCTCCGGCAATGTCCATTGTATTTCGGACAAAGCAGCCATTCGGGGCAGAATCTGCCACTCCATCTTCGTTGAATCGGCTGTCCATTCGGTCCAGATACATCCTTGAGTACCTATCACAAACTTCTTTTCCGCATCGGTCAGTTCTGCAGGTACCGGTTCAAAGTTGTATACACGGTTCATCCATTCGAATCCCGTCATTTTATTGATACGCGGATTACTGAAATAGAGCCGCTGAATAGGAGTCATAATGACATCATGATGCTGGCGGGCAGCTTCGATTCCTCCCTGGATTCCTCTCCATGACATGATAGTGGAGTTCGGAGTCAGACCTCCTTCCAATACCTCATCCCATCCCAGCATACGGCGTCCGTGAGCATTGATTTCTTTCTCCAGCTCGGACATGAAGTAGGTTTGCAACTGATTCTCTTTCGAATGTTTAGGCAGGGCTTTGATACCCAACTCCTTAATTTTAGCCTGACATTTGGGGCACTTCTCCCAACGGCTTTTCGGACATTCGTCACCGCCGATATGAATATATTCGGAAGGGAAGATATCCATAATTTCATCCAATACATCTTTGGTGAACTGAAGTGTCTGGTCATTACCTGCACAGAGTACATCGGGGAAGACACCGAATGAGCAAAGTACTTTGTACGGACCACCTGTACATCCCAGTTCCGGATAAGAAGCCAGTGCAGCAGTAGTATGTCCCGGAAGGTCAATTTCGGGAACTACCGTAATGAAACGGTCGGCAGCATAGCGAACAATCTCACGAGCTTCGTCCTGTGTATAAAATCCGCTATGGGGCTTCCCGTCGAATTTCTTGGTTTCCCAATCGATAATGGTAGAGTCTCGTTTAGAACCGATCTCTGTCAGTTTGGGATATTTCTTGATTTCGATTCGCCATCCCTGATCTTCGGTCAGGTGCCAATGAAAGTAGTTGATGTTATGCAGTGCCATCAGGTCAATCATCTGCTTAAGGTAGCTGACCGGGAAGAAGTGACGGCCTACATCGATCATGAATCCCCGGTAACGGAAACGGGGAAAGTCGGTAACCGTACCGGCAGGAAGAGCAGCTGCCACCTTACCGTCTTTCAGGATCGGAAGAGCTTTATGAATAGTCTGGATACCATAAAAGACACCGGCTTCACTGCCTCCCGTCAAAAGAACCTTTTCAGGAGTGATTTGAAGTTTATAACCTTCCGGATGCCCCATTGTGGAGTCTACAGCAAGAATAATAGCATTGCTGCTTTTCTCTTTGTCCGATACATGAACCTCGGTTCCGGTCATTTCTTTAATAAAAGTAGCCAGAAAATCAGCAGTACGATGCATCTTTTCATTGGTTGCCGGGTAGACAATCGTAGTGCTGCGGTCAATAATAAAAGGAGTAGTGTCCCGGGCAAGGACAATCTCCTGCGGTTGAGGGATTACGTCCAAATTACCCTTTACGGTGGCTGCCGGGCGGCAGGCTGTGAATAGCACAACGGCAAACAAACCGGGAGCTAAACGGGATAGTAGTTTCTTGTTCATGGTTTAATTAATTAGAGTTACAAGGGAAGCCTCGCCCCCGCCTCTTCTTCCATAGAACCAGGAAGAGAAGACAGGCAGGAAAACAAGACAGTGCAAAGATAGGATTTTATTTCCATTTTTTTGGTCACGTCTATGCAAACTGTTACTTTTGCCGGTAACGTGATAGAAAAACATCCATGAAAAACAATCCATATACCGGCTTTCTGACCTGGCTGACCGTACTTTTTACTGTCTGTTGCCTCCCGCTGAAAGCCAGCCATTACTACTATAAACAAATTTCCCTGAAGGAGGGACTTCCCTCTACTGTACGTTGTGTCTATACCGAGCCAAAAGGATTTGTATGGATAGGAACCAATGCAGGATTGGGACGATTTGACGGACAAAAGCTGAGAAAATATGTCCACCGGCAAGAGGACGTACATTCGTTGCCGCACAACTACATCCATCAAATTACCGAAGATATTCAACATAATATATGGATACTGACAGACGGTGGAATAGCGCAATATCGCAGGTCAAGTGACGATTTCGCCATTCCGCTAGACGATCGGGGGCATCCGATCCTCGCCTACTCTGCCTGCCTGACAGAACAAGGAGTAATCTTCGGCGGACGCAACCGCATCTATCGCTACGACTATGACAGCCGCTCGATAAAACTCCTGCTGGATTTTAGTTCCGATCCTTATTTCGCTATCTCCGCCATCAGTCGGTGGGATGAAGAGACTCTGCTCTGTTGCAGCCGTTGGCAAGGGCTCCGACTGATCAATCTCCGTTCGGGCGAACGCCGTCTCCCCCCTTTCGACTGCGGAAAGGAGATCATGGCACTCCTGATCGATTCTCACAACCGCATCTGGCTGGCTCCTTATAATGAAGGACTCCGCTGCTTCAACCCCGAAGGCCGACTGCTGGCCTCGTACACCACCGACAATTCCGGGCTCAGCAACAACGTGGTGCTGAGCATGGCCGAACGGGACTCACACATCTGGGTCGGTACAGACGGAGGAGGCATCAACATCATACACCCGGACAGCCATCGAATCACAGTACTCGAACATATTCCGGGAGATAACTATTCGCTTCCGGTTAACTCCATCTTGTCACTCTACAATGACAATTACAATAACATGTGGGCAGGCAGTATCCGCAAAGGATTGATCAATATCCGAGAAGTGTCCATGAAGACCTATACCGATGTCTTTCCCGGAAGCACCCAAGGCCTGAGTGACCCCACCGTGCTGAGTCTGTATCAAGACGAACCGAACGGACGAATCTGGATAGGTACAGATGGTGGGGGTGTCAACAGCCTCGACCCTGTCACCGAAGAGTTCCGTCACGACCGTTCTACCTGGGGTGACAAAGTGGTCTCGATCACCGGATTTACCCGAGAATCCATCCTTTTATCGGTCTTTTCCAGGGGATTGTTTGTTTATAACAAAGAGAACGGTAAGCGGAAACCGCTACCTATCGACCATCCCGACCTCAAACAATATATTTACTATAGCGGTATGGCGGTCAATATCTACCGGGACGAACCGGGCAGCGTACTTTTGTTGGCAGGACATACTTACCGGTATGACATCGGTTCGCAGAAAATACGCGTAGTAAATGAAGAAGAAGGTATGGAGATCGCAGGCAGTATGAATGCCATTGCGCATAACGAACGTTTCACTTACCTGCACGACAGTCGTACCCTCTACGAACTGGATCGAACCGGCAATAGGCTGAAAAAACTTTTCAGCTGCACGGGCGACACACTGCTCTACTCCGTTTCGATGGACGAGAAAGGTGATTTCTGGATAGGCAGCAATACAGGGTTGGGACAATACAGCATCCGGACCCGGCAATATCACCCATTGATCACTTCACTGTTCGGCGAAGCCAGTTCGGTGATATGTGATCATCGGGGAAAAGTATGGATTGGTGCAGACCACATGTTATTTGCCTGGATGCTGCAATCCCGGAAGTTCATTCTTTTCGGTGAATCGGACGGGGTCATTCCGAATGAATATCTTGCCAAGCCCCGGCTCGTCTCAGGGAAGGGTGAAGTCTATATGGGGGGTGTCAATGGGTTGCTCTGTATCGATAACCGCTTCCCGGCAACTTCCTCCAACTATCCGGAAGTAGTACTGACCGATGTACGTGTAAACGGTGAACCGGCCACGAACCGGACGGCAGGAAATCCCGACAAACTCACCCTACCACAAGACAGCCGGGCAATCACCCTGCGCGTGATGTCTCACGAAGAAGACATCTTCCGAAAAAAAAGATACCGCTACCGGATAGACGGACTCAATGAGGAACCGATCGAATCATACGATCCGGAACTGGTCATCCGCTCACTACCGGCAGGCAACTACCGCATACAGGCTGCATGCAGTACTCAAAATGGCGACTGGACTCCCTTCCACCCGATCCTGTCACTGACCATACTCCCTCCCTGGTACCGAAGCGGATGGTTCATCATCTGCTTGTTACTATTTGTGTCGGGAGGCATCACCGCTATCATCTTCGCCATTTTGCGCCGTAGGAAGAACCGGTTGAAATGGGAATTAAAAGAACGGGAATTGCAGGAATATGAAGAAAAGATTCGATTCCTCGTCAATGTCAGCAATGAACTCCTCCCATCGTTCACGGAGAAGGGGGAACGGGAACTGCAAATCGTAGAACTGATACGTAACCGTCTCCGTAACGGCGAAAAAAGCAAAGCACCTGCCGAAATAGCAAGCAGTCCGAATATTGTCAAGGAGGAACTCAGCCAACCCGATGAAACTTTCCTACGGAAGCTGAACCAGTTGATCACCGACCATCTGGACAGTCCCGAACTGGACGTCACATTCCTCTGCACGGAGATGGGATTGAGCCGCGCCTCACTCTATAACAAACTAAAAGCAATGACCAATATGGGAGCCAACGATTACATCAATAAATTCCGTATGGAAAAGGCCATCCAACTGATATCAACCACCGATCTCACTTTCACAGAGATAGCAGAAAAGATAGGATTTACAACATCCCGCTATTTCAGTACATCATTTAAGCAATATACCGGAGAAACACCGACTCAGTATAAAGAGAAAATAAGGAAAAGCAGTAAGGTGTAGCCATCCGCCAATTAGGGTGTAGCCATCCGGACTGCATGGTTACACCCTGTCTGTCGGATAGCTACACCCTCTCTATCAGGCAATGGTGACAGACGCATCCAGATAGACATCCTGAATGGCGTGAAGTAACTCCACTCCTTCGTTCATGGGTTTCTGGAAAGCTTTACGTCCGCTGATCAATCCCATACCGCCGGCACGTTTGTTTACTACTGCCGTAACGACAGCATCCTTCAGGTCGGACGCTCCATGTGACTCTCCACCGGAGTTGATCAGCCCGACACGTCCCATATATCCATTGGCCACCTGATAGCGGCAAAGATCGATCGGATGGTCCGTAGTCAGCTCGGTATACATTCTTTCATCCGTCTTTCCGAAATGAATCGCTTTGAAACCACCATTGTTAGTCGGCAATTTCTGTTTTACGATATCGGCCTTGATGGTAACTCCCAGACGGTTGGCTTGTCCGGTAAGGTCAGCAGCCGCATGATAGTCTATACCATCTTTCTTGAACTCGTTGTTACGCAGATAGCACCACAGGATGGTGGCCATACCCAGTTCATGCGCATAATCGAAAGCCTCAGCGATTTCCACCAATTGGCGGCGACTCTGTTCGGAACCGAAATAGATAGTAGCACCTACAGCCACTGCCCCCATTTCCCAAGCCTCCTTGACGGTGCCAAACAGAACCTGATCGTAAGTATTGGGATAAGACAACAACTCATTATGGTTCAGTTTTACTACAAACGGTATCTTATGCGCATATTTTCGGGCAACAGCACCCAGATTGCCGAAAGTGGATGCAACTGCATTACAACCGCCTTCAATGGCAAGCTTCACAATGTTTTCCGGATCGAAATAAATCGGATTCGGAGCGAACGAAGCTCCGGCCGTATGTTCGATGTCCTGATCGACCGGAAGAATGGATACATATCCGGTGTTTGCCAGACGACCATGCCCCAGCAATGTCTGCAAACTGCGCAAAGTCTGTATGTTACGGTCAGAGTCAATCCATATCTTATCGATTGTATCCGGTGACGGTACGTGAATCAGTGATTTATCAATGGTTTTGCAAGTGTGGTTCAGGTAATATTCAGCCTGATTTCCCAACAGTTCTATTATTTTATTCATAATTGTAATGGTTTTGAGTTCACCACAGATTACACAGAGTTCCACAGAGATTATTTTCTCCTAATATCTTATAAACAAGAAATTAAAGTTCTGTGAGATTCCGTATAATCTGTGGTGAGTTGTATTCATTTCTAAACATTTACGAGGTCTCTCTCCTCTTATTTTTTCTTTCCCTGGTTGGCAACCGCTTCCATCAACTTACGGATTTCTTCGGGATCACCCAGGAAATAGTCTTTTTCCAGATTCAGTTCGTCACTGAACTCAAATACGTAAGGGACGGCAGTCGGCAGATTCAGTTTTACGATCTCTTCATCGGAGATGTGCTTCAAGTGCTTGATGATGCCGCGCAAACTATTTCCGTGGGCAACAACCAGAATTTCATCAGCCGTTTTCAGATTCGGGAAGATGATACACTTCCAATAAGGCATGATACGTTCGATGGTATCTTTCAGAGATTCTGTCCGGGGAAGTTCCGCATCGGGTACTTCCTGATAACGATTCTCAAAGCGGGGATTTCTCGGATCGTCTTCCGACAGGGCATTGGGAGCTATATCATAACTCCTGCGCCAGATAAGCACCTGTTCATCCCCGTATTTAGCGGCTGTTTCGCTTTTGTTCAGTCCTTGCAGATCGCCGTAATGTTTTTCATTCAGGCGCCAGCTTTTCTCTACCGGAATCCAGTCCTGATCCATCCGGTCGAGTACGCAATTCAGCGTTTTCACCGCTCGTTTAAGGTATGACGTATAAGCTTTATCGAAGTTAAATCCATTCTCTTTCAGTAGTTCGCCTGCTTTACAGGCTTCGGCAATTCCTTTTTCTGTCAGATCGACATCTGTCCAACCGGTAAAACGGTTCTCTTTGTTCCATGCACTTTCTCCATGACGGAGCAATACAATCTTTTTCATTCAACTCTCCTTTCTTTAGGTGTTTACTATAGAACATTTGTACTGAGTACAAAGTTCACGAAACTTTTTCTAAATATCTATGCTGAAGTATGCTGATAAAAGTTACCTTTGTACACTGTAAGTAACCTTTTTATTTAATTCCTAAATGAACAACACATGAGAAAGCTCTTTTTTCCATTACTACTATTCGTATCCGGTCTGCTATCCGCCCAAACAGAGATAACACTCTATGTATCACCTTCGGGCAGCGACCATCATCCCGGAACAGCGGAAAAGCCGATGGCTACTTTAGAATATGCCTGGAAAAAGGCCTCACGGCAGGCCGGCCGGCGTTCCATCACCATCTACTGCGAAGGCACCAACTACCTGTCCGCTCCGATTCTTATCACAAACGAGACTTCGGGCACACCCGAACATCCGATCCGTTTTTCTTCGTATCCCGGACAAAAGGCGGTCATCAGCGGTTCGCGTATACTCCGGAACCTGCGTTGGAAAGAGTATAAAAACGGTATCATGCAAGCCAAAGTGGAAGAAGAACTGATCCCCGACCAGCTCTTTGTGAACGGGAAAAAACAGATATCGGCACGGTATCCGAATTTTGATCCGAATATACGCATCTTCAACGGATATGCAGCTGACGCCTGCTCACCCGAACGTGTGAAAAACTGGAGCAACCCCGCGGGAGGTTATCTGCACGCCATGCACAGCAGAGAATGGGGAGGCTACCAATACAGCATCGAAGGCAAAGACGCCAAGGGCGAACTGATACTGGAAGGCGGATTTCAGAACAACCGCCAGATGGGTATGCACCGCACCTACCGCATGGTAGAAAACATCTTTGAAGAGTTGGATGCCGAAGGGGAATGGTATTTTGATAAAGAAACCCATACACTCTATTTCTATCCGCCGCGAGAACTCGACCTGCAAACCGCCTTATTCGAAGTGCCGCAGGCAGAAAACCTCTTTATCCTGAAAGGAAAACCCGGAAGTCCGGTCCGTCACGTATCCGTAGACCATTTGGAACTGACACAAACCCTGCGCACCTTTATGAAAACCAATGAACCCCTATTGCGCAGTGACTGGAAAATCTATCGGGGAGGAGCCCTGATAATTGAAAATGCCGAAAAATGCTCTGTAAACGGCTGCTACCTGCACGATATAGGAGGCAATGCTATCTTCTTCTCCAATTATAACCGCAACCACCGTGTCAGCCAAAATCATATCACCCGTATAGGAGCCAGTGCCGTTTGCTTTGTAGGCTCTCCGGATGCCGTCCGTTCCCCTCTGTTCGAGTACGGAAAGTCGCAAACCTGGGAGCAGATGGATAAAGGGACAGGCCCCCTCACCCCCGACTATCCCTCAGACTGCCTGGTGGACGACAATCTGATTCACTCGATCGGAGAGACAGAAAAGCAGGGAGCCGGTATCCAACTATCTATGTCCGCACGAATCACCATCCGTAACAACAGTATTTACGACCTGCCCCGTGCCGGCATCAACGTCAGTGAAGGTACCTGGGGAGGACATCTGATAGAAGGAAACGATGTGTTCGACACCGTACTTGAAACAGGCGACCACGGGTCCTTCAACTCCTGGGGACGCGACCGCTATTGGCATCCCGACCGGAATGTGATGGATGAATTCGCGAAAGAACATCCTCAAATGGTATTCCGGGACGCTACCGAAACGACTGTCATCCGCAACAACCGCTGGAGGTGTGACCATGGATGGGACATCGATCTGGACGACGGTTCTTCCAACTATCACATCTACAACAACCTCTGCCTACACGGAGGATTGAAATTGCGCGAAGGCTTCGCGCGAACGGTGGAAAACAACATTATGGTCAACAACACATTCCATCCGCACGTCTGGTTTGCAAACTCTCAAGACATTTTCCGTCATAACATCGTCACGACTCCCTATCGCCCCATTCAGGTAAAGGAATGGGGAAAGGAAACAGATACTAACTTTTTTGTCACCAAGCAAGGACTGGAACAGGCACAAAAGAGAGGAACGGACCTCCATTCACTTTACGGTGATCCACTCTTCATCGCTCCTGAAAAAGGAGACTACCGGGTAAAAGAAAATTCGCCTGCCTTGAAGACGGGGTTCCGGAATTTCGATATGGAGCACTTCGGCGTACAATGCCCACACCTGAAAGCTTTGGCGGCTACTCCGGAATTGCCGGTTTTCAAAATTCCGGAAGAAAAGCCGGAGACGGTACAGACGTATTCGTGGAAGGGGTTAACATTGAAAGAGGTGTCGACCGAAGGAGAACGTTCGGCCACGGGGCTCGACAAAATACGAGGCATACTGGTAGTGCAGGTCGAAAAGGGAATAACCGCCCTGCAAGCCAACGACGTGATTCTGCGCATTAACGGCAAACCGGTAGATAACCGGACGGATATGGAAACCGAGATCCGGAAGTCACCCGAAGGCAATAAGTTCCGGATCATCTTCTTCCGAAATCAGAAAGAAAATGCGGTAACGATGTAAAGACATATAACAATAGGTACCAATGTTGTCTATTTGCAAAAAGGCAGTTATCACACGGACAGGAGAGTTTTTTTTCCATATCCGCCACCCAAACGACCGATAACACAGGTTGGAGAATGACAAAATAAAAAACGGCCACGCTCAACGATTTCTTTTCAGGAAAAGGCGGTCGGTGATGGTAGAAGGAAGTTCCGATTCGTAATGGGTTACCATAATCATCGTCTTGTCCTGCCGACGGCAAAAAGCTTCGATAATCTTTTTCACCCGCCGGCGATTATACGTATCGAGTCCGTGCAGCGGCTCGTCCAGAATAAGCAATTCCGGATCTTTCACAAAAGCACGGGCCAATAATGCCAGACGCTGCTCACCGCTCGACAGCTGAAGAAAAGGTTTGTCCTTCAGAGCCGCAATGCCGAACACATCCATCCACCACTCGCAGGCAGCCATCTGGCTTTCCTGCGGGCGTTTGTACAAACCGATGCTGTCATGCAATCCAGAAGCCACAATCTCAATGGCCGGCAGATTTTTGAGATAGGCACGGTGCATTTCAGGACTGACGTAACCGATGTGTTTTTTAATCTCCCAAATGCTTTCGCCCGTACCCCGCTTACGTCCGAAAAGACTGATGTCACAGGCGTACGACTGAGGGTTGTCCGCACAAACCAAGCTGAGCAGTGTAGATTTACCGGCACCGTTTTCTCCACTCAATGCCCACTTTTCACCCCGGCGGACTGTCCAGTCGAGCTCCTTCAGGATAGTGCGGTCATCATAACGAATACTTACCTTATTTAATTTTACCACCTCCCCGGAGTCATAGTTTGCTCCGTCATAAGGTAATCCGGCTATACGCTGTTGCAGTGCGTCCAGGACTTCGGCCTCATCGGTCACACAAAATGAAGCCAGATAAGCCTCCCTTTCCATTTTCGGAAGCACGTGCAGGTCTTCTACCGGAATCACATGGGTAATGAACGAAGGGATATCATCGAGCATCGAAAGCACAAGAATGATTTGCACGGATGACAAGCGGGTGAGACGTTCGAGCAGCGAGAAAAGCAATTCACGGGTAGGTGCATCCAAACCGATAAAAGGATTGTCCATAATCAATACCCGGGGAGCTGTCAGGAGGGTTTTAGTCAGTTGAAATTTACGTAATTCGCCACTGGAAAGAAGAATGATCTTCTTGTCCAACAATGGCTCGATGTGGAAGAGTTCGAACAATTCCTCTTTCAGTCTTTCATCCTTGATCTCTCCCAACATCTCCCGCACCGTAGAGGCATCTTCCTGATCGTGGGCATTCCAGCGTTGCTGATAGTAATAGTTGGCATCCGCCGCCCCATAGGTGTCACGGAAAGCAATATATTTCACGTTATCATATACCGTCCGGGTAGAAGAAGGAGAAAAATCGTAGTCCAATGTACCCTCACGCAAAGGATATTTACCCAAAAGCGTGTCTACAAACAAGCTTTTCCCTCCCCCATTGGGTCCTACGATGGCGATATGTTCGCCGGTAGCGATTTGTGCTGTGACAGGTTGTGCCAAACGCACAAGCGGGTTGCGTGCCACGCCACCCGCTATATTGAATGTGTATTGTTCCATAATCCTATTTCATTATTGGGCGGGGCAAAATTATACCAAAATCCGCACAAAGAGACAGAATAATGCTAAAAAAACAATCTGAACAACCTATTATGTACTTTTATCATCGGATACTCAAACTGTTTTAGACCTATGGTCCCATCAGAACCTGAATTTGGGATTCTCCGGCTCGGTATGTGACTTTTCCATCAACCTCGTCAGTTTCCGGACGATATCGGGATGTTCGGCAGCCACATCATGTTCTTCCCTAAGATCACTCTCCAAGTCATAAAGCTCCATTGTAGAGTTGCCCTTACGGATGTTGTTGACAATTCCTTTCCACTTACCCATGCGAATGGCTTTGAGGCCGATTGTGGGATCGGGATATTCCCAATACAAATATTCGTGTTCTTTCTGGCGTTCCGTTTCGCCAAGCAAAGCAGGCAAGAAACTGATGCCATCGGTCTCCGGACAAGCAATGTTTGCGATATCCGCCAAGGTAGGCATCACATCCTGAAATCCGCAGATATGATCGCTCTGGGTAGACGGTTTGATTTTCCCGGGCCAGGTGACAATAGCAGGGATACGTATTCCTCCTTCGTGAACAAAACATTTTCCCCAACCATACTCAGACCTGAAAGGACCTCCGCTGTCGAACCACGGAGAATCGCTACCGCCATTAAAAGTCGGTCCATTATCGGAAGTAAACATGATAACCGTATTGTCGTACAGACGTTCCTTCTTCAGCTTCTCTATCAGCTTGCCTATTTGCTCGTCAAAATAACTGATCATAGCAGCATAAGTCGCATGCGGATAGCGACAAGGCATATATCCGGCTTTTCCGATGTAGGGGGCTTCGTCTCCAAACTTCCCGACATAATACTTCACCCATTTCTCCGGTGCCTGCAACGACACGTGCGGTAGCGGAGTAGTCCACATCAGGAAAAACGGTTTCTTTCTGTTCTGCCCGACAAACGAAATCAGTTCATCGAAAATAAGATCATTGGCATACTCTTTCTGCGAGAACTTGGCATAGGCGGCTTCATCACGGGGGTCGGCTCCTGCATCCAGCTTGGTCGTGTGAGGATCGAGCACTTTATTGGCCAAGTATACCCGGTCTTCATTCTTATACAAAAAGGCGGGGTAATAACTGTGTGCCTGCCGCTGGCAGTTGTATCCGTAGAAACTGTCGAATCCCTGTTTGTTGGGAGTACCTTCCGTGCCCGGAGCCCCCAGTCCCCATTTTCCAAAGCATCCGGTGACGTATCCGGCTTGCTGCATCATTCTTCCGAGAGTCATGGTATGGGCTTTCAAAGGATACTGCCCCTCCAAACCGGGATGTACATACATGGAGTCGTAATTCATGATAGCGCCCCGATAAGCCATTTCATCATTAGCCCGGATTTGCGCATGTCCCGAGTGCATACCTGTCATCAACACACAGCGGGCGGGTGCCGAAACGGGTGAACCTGTGTAATGCTGTGTGAAACTGATGCCATCCTTATACAACCGATCGATGTTCGGTGTTTCTATTTTCTCCGAACCATAACAACCGATATCCCCGTAGCCCAGATCATCCATTATGATATATATGACATTGGGTCGAGATTCTTTCACCTGGCTTTTGGCCGATAAAGCGAAAACGGACAGTCCGATATAGATTTCTATTCTTTTCATGATTAGTTTCTTTTTTTAGTCCCATTTATAATTTGTACCCGCATCTTCCTTCAATGCAGGCCCGAATGAATACCCCTGCTGTTCAAACCACAGTTGCTTAGAGAGTACTTTGCCATAAAACTCATCAAAATTTTCCGGATTGCCGGAATGCCACATCTGCTCGGCAAGTGCGAGAATACGCGGAAAGACCCGACGATCGATCATGCTTTCCGTCACCCCGTCGTCCGTCCACAAGGCAGAGCTCATTCCGAGAATAAGCGGATTTTCCTCCCGGGGCCTATAAGAAGGATTACGCAAATACACATCTTCCAGATCGAAAGTGCGAGCTTGAGTATATCCCTTCCAGGGGGTAAGCGGGAAGTTCAGATACGTATAATAGTTTGTACCGCAAATCACCGGATAATTATGTCTGACGGCATTCTTCAAGGCCAGATCCCGGTGTCCTCTCCAGTTCCACCACTGTATCACCACATTGTCCGGCAAGGAATAGCCGTCTTTGTAAATCACATCTCCCCAAAAGATGGCCTTCCTCCCTTTTTGTTTCAGATAATCGGCCATCCGGGCCGAAAACCACAATTGTAGGTCATGACTGTCTTTTAGTTTTTCTTTTTCAATCCGTGACCGGCAATCGGGACATTTATCCCAATTCCCTTTAGGTGCTTCGTCGCCTCCGAGATGAATATAAGCGGACGGAAACATCCGGCATACTTCGTCCAACACATTCTTCAGGAAGATGAGTGTACTGTCTTTTCCCGCACAAAATATATTCTGCGTAAATCCGCTTTGGGGAACCTTTACCGCAACATTGAAACATCCCAGCCGGGGATATGCATTAAGTGCCGCTTCGGCATGTCCGGGCATGTCAATCTCGGGAACAACCGTAATGCCCCGGTCCGCCGCATAGCCGATGATCTCTTTCACCTCTTCTTGAGAGTAGAAGCCCTGCTGTTCCGGCCCCTGCCCTACAAAAGCTCCTATACGGGTCAGGAACGGATAGCGTTTTATTTCGATGCGCCAGCCAAGTCCTTCGGTCAGATGCCAATGAAAGTAATTCATCTTCAGCATCGAAGCCATGTCGATATATTTCTTGATCGTAGACACTTTCTGATACTGGCGTCCGGAATCCAGCATAAAGCTGCGCCATTTCACCCGTGGAAAATCGGTGATCTCGACACAAGGAAATATCAGTCCTCTTTCCTCACCCGTGTTCCATTGCCTCAGACTTTGAATGGCATAGATAAAGCCGGCATCATCCGCTGCCTCGACAATTATTCGCTCAGGCGTCACACGGATGCGATAACCTTCTGTCGGCAAAGTAACATCTTTTTTCCAGGAGATGTGGCTGTTTACCTCCTCTTTGCACCATTCCACAGCGCTTTCGGGCACCAGTTTTTCATAAAACAAACGTATGAAAGAGCCGGGAGACTCCTCTGCGTACATTCGTATTTTACCTTGAAGCCGTAACCGGCCATCTGCCCTCTCTATTTTACCGGGGGTAGGCATGATGATTTGTCCGGACAAGTCGATGGAATACGAACACAGGGAAAGTAGTATTAAAATCAGGTATTTCATTTAAATGTAGTATTTTGAGTGCAAAAACTGTCCAAAGATAAGATTTTCTCCGGACAGTTTTTTATCACACGGTTAAAACCATTTGTCAATCAAACATTTCCTACTTTATTCCGTCATCCCAACCCGGATTCTGTTCAAGCTGAGGATTCAGCACCCTTTCGTTGCGGGGAATAGGATTCAGGTAATAATAATCAGGCCAAGTATGGTTCTGTGCAGGATGAAATTCAAGATAGCCTTCCGTTCCTCCACCATCGACTGTCACTTTGGTTCCGGCCGGAAAATCCGATGCTTTGACGTACATGCCCAGTTTCTTCTTCAATGCATAATGACACTTCTTCCATCTCCGCAAATCGTCGAACCTGAATCCTTCGGAAAACAATTCAATGCGGCGTTCGCGGCGAATCTCCCACAACAAGGGATTTACAGCATAATCACCCGGATAAGCAGGGTTACCCAAATCACGTTTAGGATCGAAACTGTCGTTAATTTCCGCCACCTTCATAGGAGCCACGTTAGCACGGCTACGCAATTTATTTACCGTCCGATCGGCTACCGACTGATCGAATTCGCCTAATTCACACATTGCTTCAGCATAATTCAGCATCACCTCTTCCACCCTGAACAGTGGCATATCGGTCTCTTCATTTCGCTGTGATCCCATTGACAGATACGTACAATAATATTTCCAGTTATTATAGCCGAAAGCTGACTTGTACCAAGGCTGATTCTCCAAATAAAAATCGAAATGCGGGACTGCTCCCAGGATCCCCCCGTCATAGCCTTGACGGAAAGGTAAAGTTTTTTGTCTCTCTTTAGCACTGCCATAGCCTATCCCCAAACGGATATTCAAGCTATCGATGAAACTTCTGTCCTTGGCAACTTCGGTAAATTGCCATTTATTACCCCAGGCATCGGTAGAAGCCGAACGGTCTATTCTGTACGGAGGAGTCACTTGCAACCAGAGTCGGTGATCCCGGCAACTAAACTCGTCATACATATCTTTGTCTCCCTTATATAGCGGACTATTCCAACGGGTTTTACCATCCGAACAGAGATAACTGTCCACCAAGTCACGGGTCGGATTATAGTACGAGGCTCCTGTGGTTCCTCCGATACTAGTAGCATGTATTACGTTTTCCGCATTCGAGAACTCCCGATAGAGTATGACTCCGGGGACATCCTTCAATTCAAGCGAACAAAAAAGATCATCGTAGTTGCTGCAAATCTCGGGGAAACTATTCATAACTTCGGCAGACACCCGCTTACATTCTTTCAGATAAGTTTCGGCATCATTCAATCCGTGATATTTCCTCCATGTACCCTCAAAAAGACAGAATCGTGATATAAAGGCTTGAACGACTGCTCTATTAATCGTATTATTACCATCTCCGTTAACATTAATATGCTGTTCGGCATATTGCAGGTCTTCAAGAATATGCTTCGCAATTTCATCTCTGGATGCACGGGGCCCATTAATCAGCTCTGTATCGTTATCACTCAGCACACGGTCTATCCAAGGTACTCCACCATAAGCAGACAGCAATGAGAAGTAGCGATATGAACGAAAGAAATATCCGACACTTTTCCAATGTGCCTTCTCGGCTTCAGTCATCTGAGAGCTGTCTATCCGCCCCAACATCAGATTGACACGACGAATAAAGGCATAATAGTCCCATGCTGTATCATTCCGCTTATCGGGTACAGTGACCAGTCCTCTGATCCAGTTGCTCTCACTGCTTCCACGAGTCTGATTGTACGAGATATCATCTGCCGAGGTATCACCGTATCCCAATTTCGGCAGTGTCTCATACAATCCCCAGGCGTATGCCTTGAAGTTGTCATACGTCACAAAGGCAGTCTCTTCCGTCGGGTTGCCCAACGGATACCTTTCCATAAAATCATTGTTCAGGCAACCGGTAAAAGCGATCGCACAGAATATAAACAGGGCAAATGTATATTTCTTCATACTATTTCGGTTATTTAGAATGTGACATTAAATCCAAGTGAAAACTTCTTCATAAACGGATATTCCCATGCTCCTTTCGAAAGCATATCAGACTCCAGACCTTCCGGCAAGTGATCCCATGTGTGAAGGTTTTCTCCACTGAAAAATACCTTGACCTCATCGAAGCAAATCTGCTTAGCCCAGGTTTTAGGCAAAGTATAGGATAAGGTGATATTTTGCAACTTCAAGTAAGCCGCATTAGCCAGATATTTGGTCTGCTTCCAGCGGTTCGAAGCAGTATTCACACCGTTGTTTGCATATACCCTTGGGAAATAGGCATCCGTATGCTCCGGTGTCCAGAAGTCAAGGGTTTCCTTAAACAGACTTCCCCACGTTCCGGTAGGCCATGCAATCTGATCGGTACGCCAAAAGTCACGTTTGCCCACACCACGAAGAAAGACAGAAAGATCGAACCCTTTCCAACTCAAACCTGCATTGATGCCATAATGGAAACGAGGTGTAGAGTTACCGATGATACGTTGGTCGCCCGGATCGTCCGCTGTTCCTTTTCCACTCCATATAGTGCTGGCATCATCATCAAAGTTTTTATAAAGTATATCACCCGGATATACTTTCCCTACTCCTTTAGGAATAGGAATGCCTTCTTTAAGCGTTCCGTCGGCATTGAAATCATCTTCTCTATAAAAACGATCGGTTACATATCCCCATATTTCACCAATCTTCTGCCCTTTGCGATAGGTGCCCAGCAAGTTGGTCTCGTTGTTAAACTTGGTAATTTCACTCTGCGAATCGTAAAGATTGAATCCGATACGGTAATTGAAATCTTTGATACGGTCTCTCCAGTTCAATTCCAGCTCCCAACCATAAGTTTTCAAATTCGCAGCATTCTGCTTGGCAGCAGCCACTCCCACAACCCACGGCAAATCCATTCCCGGTGCCAGCATACCTTTTGTATCACGCCGATACCAATCGAAAGTACCATTCAGGCGATTATCAAAAAATCCGAAGTCAACACCGAAGTCGAGCGTATATACTTTTTCCCAGGTGAACGCACTGCTGACCATAGGCGGAGTGGACAAAGTCGTAGGTCTTTGACCGTCTACCAGCCAATTGGTAAGCCCTGGAGCCATCTCCGGTATATACGGATAATTGTCCGGTGAGCCGTCTGCCAGCAAGATGATCTGATTTCCGATCGATCCCCACGAAGCACGAAATTTAAAGTTGGATAGAACATCGCGTGTCGCTGTCATAAAAGGTTCTTCCGAAATGCGCCAACCTGCCGAGAAAGATGGGAAGAACCCAAAACGGTTGTTTTTAGGGAATCGTGAAGTTCCGTCATATCGTCCGTTAGCTTCAAGCATGTAGCGATCCTTGTACGAATAATTCACACGGTAAAAGAGTCCTCTGAGGGCATATTCGTTAAAGGTATCCGTTGCCGTTGTGGTCCCGGTAGCTCCCGATATGGACGGCAGGTTACTCAACAATACATCTTTTCTTTCTGTCCACTGCGATTCCGCATGATTCTCTTCCTGGTTGAATCCACCCATAACACTTATATGATGATTACCTATTGAAAAGTCGTAATTAGCAAATATATTGATTGCATTATAGTTAGTAAATCCCTGCGTCAGCGCATACCGTGTATTTTCCGTGTTATTCAGGACACCGGTAAAGTTCATTCCGATGTATTTATACTGGTTCACATACATGCGGTTGTAGTTTGTCACCCGGTTGTACGTATATTCACCTGTTATCTTCAAGTTTTTCAGAGGCGAAATGATGATACGTCCCAAAGCCCGGAGATCCGTCTTTTTAACAATGCGTGGTTCCCCATAACGGATGTAAGTAGCGGAAGTTTCAGCCGGATAAATAATACCATCCTCTTCATAAGGCGATATATTCTGATAAGAAGGAAGTTGCATGGCACTTCCCCAAATTCCGTTTCTACCGCCTTGCTCCACTTTGTTCTGGGTAGAATTGGCATACCGTATATCCAATTGAGTGGTCAGCCATTTGTTGACCTCCACACTCAGGAAACTTGAGAGATTGGCACGCTCATACCTGTCTTTATCAGTAATAAGGATTCCGTCTTCATTGGTGTATCCCAAACCGATACGATAATTCGTTCTTGAACTTCCTCCCGAAACTGAAAAACTATGATTTTGCATAAAGCCATAATTATCCATCATATCGGCAAACATATCGTTCTCTCTCATCAGAAACAGGTTCCCATCTTCATCGAATACATATCCATTGGGATATTGGGAAGGATTAGCCATATAATCACGTATATACGTCTCCCATTGAGGAATATTCTTACCGTCTACATACGTGTCATTGGGCCATCCCATCTCTTTATATGCCAAGATGGACTCCAACGGACCGGCTTTTTGTGGCAGTTCCAATGCTTTCGAAAACGAGAAATTATTATTATAATTGAATTTAGGAGCCATGTCCTTTTTACCTTGCTTGGTGGTAATCAAGATTACTCCAAACGCAGCACGTGCTCCGTAGATAGCTGCAGAAGCGGCATCTTTCAAGACCGAAACCGACTCGATATCCTGCGGATCGATCATATTGATATCCATCGGTACATTATTGACCAACACCAGCGGACCACCACCGTTGATAGAAGTGGTTCCTCGAATATTGTATGATAGATTGTCACCTGGAGTACCGGTCGTTCCCTCTATTTTTAATCCCGGAACCACCCCTTGCAAAGCTGCCGTAACATTTGTTATCGGACGATCTCCTAATGTTTCCTGTATATTAACTGCTGTAACTGCTCCCGTCAGATTGATCTTCTTTTGTGTTCCGAAGCCAACAACCACTACTTCATCCATTAATTGTGAATCTTCTTTCAACTGAATGACGAAATGAGTTTTTCCATTGGTACTGACCTCCTGAGGCAAATAACCGATATAGGTAACCTGCAACTTACTGTTGTCAGAGACCTCCAATGAAAATTCTCCCTCAAGATTGGTAATCGTGGCCTGCTTACCGCCTACGGCAAGCACATTCGCTCCTATAAGAGGTTCGCCGGTAACGCCCGTCACTTTACCCGTTATCTTTTTCATCTGAGTAGCTTGCCCGGCAGCAGCTTTCTCTTTCTTCTGCTCAACAGGAGTAATGACTATATGCTCAGCCTCATAACGGCAAGTAAAACCGGTATTCTTCAAAAGAGCATCCATTACAAAAGACAGTTCCTTGTCTACAAAGTTTCCTTTAATCTTCCTATTTACATCCAGTTTGGTCTGATTGTATGTAATACTCAATTGAGTCTGCTCCTCAATTTGTTCGAATACTTTTTGCAAAGACTGATTGTTGCCATACACGCTTATCCGCTGATTTTGCCCGTACGCAGTGTTATAAATGCATAAAGCGAGAAGTAAAAGAACTATTTTATGAATTTTTACGGATAGAATATTCCTTAATTTGATTTTTAATTTCATAATTTTGTGAGTTAATCAATTAATACTGTTTAAAGTCTCTAAAGGTTAAAAAGTTTTTGATTGATTTCGGGGATCGGAAATGGGTGTGGTAATTTGTTTCCGGTTCCCTTTTTTGCATATGATTGTTCTCCTTTCCTTTACTTTAATGGACAAATAGATATGGATTCGTCCTTCTCCACTTTATAGGTGATACCTCCTACTGTTTTTGTTACAATATCCAAAACATGGAAAATATCATCACGACGCTTAAACTTTATTGTATAAAGGTCCGAATTGATCCGATTCGACTCCATCAGATCAGACGATAACTGAATAGATACTGCATAGCTTCTTTCCAGTGTTCTCAGGATTTCCCTGAGTGACTGGGAAATAAAGTTCATCTCTCCCTTTGTCCAACCCGAATAAACAGAAGCATCTATATCTGTTTTGTTGAATCTACCACTCCGATTTTCGTAATCAAGCTGCTGATTGGGTTCTAAGGTAATAAAACTGTTCGGCTGGTTTTTCTTTCTTACAGCAACAGAACCGGACTCCAATGTGGTAATTGTCCTTCTATCAAAAGGATATGCCTGCAAATTAAACTGAGTACCCAGTACACAAATGTCCAGATGGTTAGTTGCCACCACAAAAGGAAGTTTCTTATTAGGGGCTACCGCAAAGTGCCCTTCTCCGGAAAGATATACAGAGCGGGTATCGCCGGTAAATTGCGTAGGATATAGAAATACGGATCCCGAATTCAGGGTGATGATCGAACCATCCGGTAACGTGATCTGTTTTTGCTCTCCCTTGGGAACGATACATTCTACAAAACGGACTTCCTGCGTGTGATGTTCCACATATATATAGGCTGTTATAATAGATATTAACGGGATAAGAAGAATAGCTGCTATATGCGCCCACCGATGTAGATAGGCCGGCCGGGCAGAAGAAAGCCCCGCTCTTTTTTGAAACTTACGTAAAGAATGCCGGGTACCGGCATCTGCTTCAGGACGATATTCGTCCCATATCTGAAGAAGCGCTTCTTCTTTCCGTTGTTTGCCGGAAGGATCAAGAAGCCATGTCCACACTTTATTTTTAAGGTCCGGACTGGCTATGAAGGCCATAAAGTTGTGTATGATTTTGTATGCGTCAGACATAGTATGTTTTATGGATTATATATATAAGATACGTAACCCGCCAAACACACACAGTTCAAAGAACACTTTTTTTTATATAGCTTGTTAAGTTTATACGAAAGTAGCCATAATGACCCAAAACAATATCTTACGTATATCAGCCAAAGCCTGGGTCAGATGATTCTCAACTGTACGCTTGCTAATGTTCAGTTCACGGGCTATATTTTCATTACTAAGCCCCTGTTCGCGGCTCATCTGATAAATCTTTCTTCTTTGAGAAGGCATTCTTTCAACAGCGATGGCTATAATCAGTTCTAATTCTTTCGCGTTCAGTTCCGATTCTATTTCATACAGATCGGAGTTATCATCCGATAACTGCCTGGATTGATAATTTTTAAATAACAAAGAGCGCTCGATGTACCGGAAAACCGCATTCCGGGCTATACGGAACAGGTATGCATCCAAGTTGTCTATCTGCTTCAGATTTCCCCTGTTCTGCCACAATGACATAAATATATCCTGCGAAAGATCTTCCGCCTCTTCAGCATCCTGTAACAAGCCATTAATGAATCCTTTGACCCGGGGATAATAATCAAGAAAGAAGCCCTCAAACTTTTGGGGACTTTCCAGACTATCCGCATCGGCCACCGGAAACTTCCTTATGAATTTCATTATACAGATAATTTAAAATAGCTCTATAAACACACATCCCTCGACATTCAGAACAGTATTTTAGAGATAATCAATTTAGGTTAACTTTATATTGGTTTTGTATATCAACAAAAGTTATTATAGTCAGAAATCACCACGGATTACATCAATTGCCACAGAATTTTACATTGACCATCAGTCATTTATTTTTTATCTGTGTGAATCAGTGTAATCCGTGATGATTTTTTTTCGCAACACTCCCTACTGATGAATGATCAGTGCAGACTGTGCCGGAACCGTCACCTCAGGTCCGTATAACGAGCCCAACCCTCTTTCATCAATCACACCATCTCTGCATACAACAGTGTATTTACCTTCGGGTATCGCCAGTTTGGCAGGAACAGAACGGGCATTAAGTGCCACGATAATGTTGTCCCAAGTATCTCCGTTAGCGCGGTCTTTCAAGCGGAAAGCCACCAGATTACCACCATCTACCGGGAGGAATTCCAGGTACTTACGTACCATCTCGGCATCTCCCATACGGAAAGCGGGATGGGCTTTACGAATACTGATCAAACGCTTATAATAGGCGAACACATCTTCGTGAGTTGTCTTTCGGTTCCAATCAATGGCATTAATAGAATCGGGACTCTCAAAACTATTATGCACCCCTTTCTTGTCACGCATCACCTCTTCTCCGGCATAGATGAACGGAATACCTTGCGAAGTCAGCACTGCCGTCTGCGCCAGTTTGTCAAGTCGTACGAGTTGTTCGGGTGTGATGCCGGGGATACTCGACTTCAAGCGATCTACCAAGCACATATCATCGTGGCAGGATACGTAACTGATCATCTGAGTAGGCTGGGAAGCCCAAGGAGCTTTACTGTAATTCACCGAATCATTGTTGACTTGAGGGTGACTGACAGCTCCTACAATACCAAACTTAATGCTCTCTTCTTCCCCGGGGATCCCGGCAAGGAACGCTCCCTTATGATTATCATTAAAAGGACCACGCAACGCATCACGCATTTCATCGGAAAAGGCGGCAATACCCGGCATTTTACAAGTATTGACCTTCATTGCCAGCGAATCACCCGGATACTGAGGTGCTTCCGCTGCCCAACCTTCACCATAAATAATGATAGAAGGATCTACAGCACTGACCGCCTTACGGATTTCATTCATCGTCTCGATGTCGTGAATGCCCATCAGGTCGAAGCGAAAACCATCGATATGGTATTCCCTGATCCAGTGAAGCACGGATTCAATCATATATTTACGCATCATAGGCCGGTTGCTTGCCGTCTCGTTACCACAAGCCGAACCATTGGCCAACGAACCATCCGGCTTCTGGCGATAAAAATATCCAGGTACCGTACGTTCGAAGTTACTGCCATCGGTGTTGTATGTATGATTGTATACCACATCGAGCACTACCCGTATACCGGCTTTGTGCAGTGCCTGTACCATCTGCTTAAACTCGCGGATGCGGACAGCCGGATCGTAAGGATCGGTAGCATACGAACCATCGGGTACATTGTAATTCTGCGGATCATATCCCCAGTTGTATTTATTTTCATCCAGCTTGGTTTCGTCTACCGAAGCATAATCATAAGACGGAAGCAAATGGACGTGTGTTACTCCCAGCTCGATCAGATGATCGATTCCGGTCAGCAATTTGGCAGAGTTCATCGTACCATGTTCTGTCAATGCCAAAAATTTTCCCTTATGCTGAATCCCTGATGTAGAATCTACTGAAAAATCACGATGGTGCATTTCATAAATGATCGCATCAGCCGGTGATTTCAACGGCGGTCGCTGATCTGTCTCCCAACCTTGTGGATCGGTGGACTTCAAGTTGATAATGGCCGCACGTTTTCCGTTCACCCCTACCGCTTTGGCATTGATACCGGGTGTATCACCCATCCATTTATCGTTTACCTTGACATTGAATGTGTAGAACTTCCCCATCAGATCCTTTCTGACCGTTGCCATCCAAGTGCCTTCTTCACCCGGTTCCATAGGAATGGTTTCGTAAGCATGCCCACCTTCACCCGAGTCGAACAACATCAGACGGACTTCATCGGCAGTAGGCGCCCAAAGGGTAAACTTGGTAGACTCCGGTGAATATTCCATCTCCGTGAGACTACCCGAACGTACCGGATATAATTCGTAAGACGCATATTCTTTCTTGGCGGGAGTACAACTCACTACAGCTGTAGCCGCTGTCACTCCGATAAAGGCAAGATAGTTCATTTTCATGTTTTTCTCTCTATTATATATATTGTTATCTACTTATTGTCTAAGTTCAGAATCCGTCGCTACTTTACTCTTTCGGGATTTTTGGCTATAAAATCTTTCCAACCGCTATACCCTTTCTCCATTACCGGACGCCCCATCTGCAGGAAATGACAATAAGCAGCTGCCAATCCGTCGGTAGCATCCATAAAAACAGGCATATCCTCTTTGGCAAAATGCAGCATGCGTTGCAACATATCCGCCACTTGTTCTTTAGAGGCCTGCCCGTTGCCGGTGATGGCCATCTTTATTTTCAGCGGGGCATATTCAGTAATAGGAATATCACGGCTCAACGCAGCCGCCATCGCTACTCCCTGAGCACGTCCGAGCTTCAGCATCGACTGCACGTTTTTCCCGAAAAAAGGAGCTTCAATTGCCAGTTCATCGGGCAAGTAACTTTCGATAATACTAAGCACCCGTTCGTGGATATGACGAAGTTTGAGGTAATGATTGCCGAACTTCCTCAAATCGATGATCCCCATAGCGATCATCTCGGGTCTTGTCCCGCAAACACGGAGCACTCCGTATCCCATGATCGTAGTACCGGGATCAATGCCCAGAATAATCTTTTCTTTTACCGGCTGAATCACTCCAATACCTCCATCAATGTGGGAAATCCGACTACTTTATCCTTAAATATCTTCACCAGCTCTTGGTTGAGCCGCGCACCCTGATCCTGATGCCAGCGATGCAGCACGACAGAATCGTCCACCTCCCATTGGAGCGAATAGGAAGTACCTTCGTCACGATGACTCAACACACGACAGATGCGCGGAGCACGGAGAGCACCGTGTTTCTCTACTTCAGGAATATAACTCTCTTTGATCCAGATCAAAAAATTATCATGAACTTCGTCGTCCACCTGAAAAGTAGTATTGTATATCAGCATATTTTTTATCTTTAAGTTGATTATTTCCGCAAACATAGCAATTATTTCAGAATAATACATTATATTTGCAGCACCAAAACAGATAAACGTTCGCAAACGTTATCATTAAGCATGGGGGGTTAGCTCATCTGGCTAGAGCGTAACACTGGCAGTGTTAAGGTGATCGGTTCGAGTCCGATACTCTCCACACCCAATTAATAAAAATAGTAAATATTTCATCATTAAAGTGGGGAAATCCGTGAGGACTTCCCCATTTTGTTTTTCCAGGATTTACCACAGAGTATACCGGTATACAACACTATATACGAAACAGGACAAAAAACGAAGGCGATAGTGTTAGTTATTAGAGTTAACGAAACATGGAACGGAGTCTATTCCAGAAGCCCTCCGTTTTTTCCTCGTCCGCCTTATATTTTTCGATCATCTCGCTGGTTTCTTTCTTATATCTGTCCAGCGATGCCCCCATTTCGTCTAAGCTCGCTATACCTTCTATTATCATCTCCACTTCGTCTTTGGCCGCCGGCTCAGTTCCGGTTTCGCCCTCTTCGTTTTCCAGCTTCCCGGCATCCGGCATTGTCTCCCCGGACATCGCGAACTTCGCCTCCGTCGCCGCCATCATCTCTTTCCACGCCCCGCTTTGAGCATAGTTTTCGTCTACCAGCGCTTTTATCTGGAGCTGCCGTATTTCCTGCGCTTCCTTCCGCGACACCACCTCCACGTCTCTACCAAAATATGTTCGGGCACACCTTTCAAATTCGCTCTCGATTTTCCTCCAAGCGCCCTTTTCGCCCAGTCTGCTTTTGAAGCTGTTTTCCGTGCTATTGTATTTATACATTTCCCTCTCCAGACGGGCGACCCTCGTAATCAGTTCCCGGCGCTGAGCCCGCAGTTCCATTTCACGGATATGCAAATTCCCCACCTCGTCCGACAGTTCCTGCAGGCTTTCATCCTCTCCGGTGTTTCCGGCCTCCCCCACGTTTGGGCACTTTTCCCATTTGAGAAGTCGTTTTTTGAGTCTCTCTACGCGCTTCTCGTTCTCTCGGTTTTTCTCTTTCAGCCGTTCGCACCGTTCAATGTAATATATCTCCTTGTCGCGCAGGTCACTGCACATCCGATTAGCGTCTTCATGGTTCTGCCTTGCTCTCAGCAGCGTATGCTCCATTTCCTTAAAAGAGTCGCGGCTTCGTTCAAGGTCGGTTTGGAGACGCTTGATAAGTTCGTCCGAGCTTTCGGGCAGCCTCCTGGTCACCTTCCTGTACGCTATGAGGTAGTCTTTTACAGACTCAAATCCCATTTCCCGAGCTATCCGATACAGAGGGGCGGCTGTGAAGGCACTGTTGAACAGTTTTCGATCTTCGGTGTTCAGCTTGTCAATCATCACGCAGAGTAGTCGGTGCAGAACGGGGAGGAAACCATCCAGAAGACGCATCTTGAGTCCGGCATCTTCGTCTGCACGCAGTTCCGCCTCGATGCGCTGCTCAAACTTCGCGCAAAGTTGCTCGTAATTGGTTTTCAGGTGCGCCAACCGTTTTTCTTTCTCTACCAATTCGCACACGCTCCCGTCATCAATCAGCACCACGCTGCCCACAACGGAAGTGGTGATTTGGCTTTCACGTACCCACGCTATCACTCTCTCTACACTGATTCCATATTTATCAGATATACTTTTTACTGACTTCCAATCGGCCATATCGATACAATTTAAGGTTTGCAGAAATCAGATGCAGAGTACGAAGCACTCGCAATTTACATAATAATAGTATTAACGGACGGTTCACCCAATCACCCTTCTGCACCCGCTAAATTAATCATTTATTACATAATAACGAATCATTTGTAAATAAAATAATCGCATAGTCCTATCTTTTAACATTCACACGAGGTCCGTACGGCTCAATGAAGGTATCCCCGACGTTTTCTCCAACGCTGAAAACATTTCATCAGCGCCTCCTAGCTGACTTCGGTGATGCGATAACGACGGACAGGACCGGCATGCAGTTTATGATAGGAACAACTACAGTAACCCGTTATGATAAAAAAAGAGATTCACTAGTGAAAGAAAGCACCCTCTTACACAAGAAGATGTACGTTATCATAAAAGACAGACGAGCGATTACAACACCTACTGCATGAGGAAGAGAAAACATCTCTCCACCTCCGATTATCATATACAAATAAAGAAAGAGAAAGCCTAAAGATCGGCAAGAGGCAACCAACCGACACATTTTATTTCTTTCTATCCTCTTTGATTGCAATATTATTGTTACTTTTGCAGCAATTTAACGAAAATCGAATAACAATAAATCGCAAGATATGATAGCTAAGATTAATCAACTTCTTGAAGAGGTGGGGGCCTTGAAAGCCGCCAATGCCGAAGAACTCGAAGTTCTGCGCATCAAATACCTCAGCAAGAAAGGAGCCATCAATGACTTGATGGCAGATTTCCGCAATGTGGCTGCCGAACAGAAAAAAGAAGTCGGCATGAAGCTCAACGAGCTGAAAACAAAAGCACAAGAAAAAATCAACGCACTGAAAGAACAGTTCGACAACCAGGACAACGGACAGGACGATCTCGACCTGACCCGTTCGGCTTATCCCGTGGAGCTGGGCACACGCCATCCGCTTTCCATTGTGCGCAACGAAATCATTGACATCTTTGCCCGTCTGGGATTCAACATTGCCGAAGGTCCGGAAATAGAAGATGACTGGCATGTGTTCTCCGCACTCAACTTTGCCGAAGACCATCCGGCACGAGACATGCAAGACACATTCTTCATCGAATCCCATCCCGACGTACTACTGCGCACACACACCTCATCGGTACAGAGCCGTGTGATGGAGGTTTCGCAACCACCTATCCGTATCATCTGTCCGGGACGCGTTTACCGTAACGAAGCTATCAGCTATCGTGCACACTGTTTCTTCCACCAGGTAGAAGCGCTGTACGTAGACCGCAATGTATCTTTCACCGACCTGAAACAAGTGTTGCTACTCTTCGCCAAAGAGATGTTCGGTGCCGATACGAAGATTCGCCTGCGTCCGTCGTACTTCCCGTTCACAGAACCCAGCGCCGAAATGGATATCAGCTGTAACATCTGCGGCGGAAAAGGCTGCCCCTTCTGCAAACACACCGGCTGGGTCGAAATCTTGGGTTGCGGAATGGTAGACCCGAACGTACTTGATGCCAACGGAATAGACAGCAAAGTGTATAGCGGATATGCTCTGGGTATGGGTATCGAACGCATCACAAACCTGAAATATCAGGTGAAAGACCTCCGCATGTTCTCCGAAAACGATACACGTTTCCTGAAGGAGTTCGAAGCGGCCTATTAAATTTTACTGCCGCAGACATGAACACAGAGTCTCACAGGGTTTTCTTAAAATTAAAAGAGGCTCTCTGTGAGACTTTGTGTTACTCTGCGGTCCAATCAAAACCACCATACTATGTCCAAAGATAGGCTTGTCACCCCCAGCTATGTTCTGATACTGGCAGCAAACTTCCTTTTATACTTTGCCTTCTATCTGATTCTGCCTGTATTGCCTTTCTATCTGACTGAAATTTTCCAAACCGGAAATGCAGCCGTAGGGGTCATTTTATCCTGCTACACCGTAGCTTCACTCTGTATCCGCCCCTTCTCGGGCTATCTGCTGGACACGCTGGCACGCAAGCCACTCTACCTGATCGCCTACTTCCTGTTCATCACCGTCTTTGCCGGATACATCCTTGCCGGGGTGCTGTCACTGTTCATCATGCTCCGGGTGGTGCATGGACTGGCTTTCGGAATGGTGACCGTAGCGGGTAATACCATCGTAATCGACATCACTCCTTCTTCCCGCCGCGGAGAAGCGGTAGGCTACTACGGACTGATGAACAACACGGCCATGAGCTTCGGACCGATGATCGGACTTTTTATGCACGACACCTGTTCGTTCGAGACCATCTTCCTGTGTTCACTCCTCTCCGGTACAGTGGGGTTTGCGGCTGCCTGCCTGGTAAAGACACCTGTTAAGGAACCGGTAAAACGTGAACCGATTTCACTGGACCGGTTCGTATTAATTAAAGGTATACCTGCGGGAGTGGCATTGCTCCTACTCTCCATTCCCTACGGCATGACGAGTACTTATATAGCCATGTATGCCAAGGAGATCGGGATCACACTCAGCTCCGGGCTGTTCTTCACCTTTATGGCAGTGGGCATGGCTGTCTCACGCATGTTTTCCGGACGTCAGGTGGACAAAGGACGTATCACACAAGTCATCACCCTGGGACTCTATCTGGTGTGTGCCTGCTTTTTCACACTGGCAGCCTGCGGCAAATTGATGTCGCTGAGTCCCGAACTGACAGATGTGCTTTTCTTTATGGTGGCTCTGTTGCTGGGAGTCGGATTCGGCACCATGTTTCCGGCCTTCAATACCCTGTTTGTCAACCTGGCCCCTAATAGCCAACGCGGCACGGCCACTTCCACCTACCTGACTTCATGGGATGTAGGCATCGGCATCGGCCTGATACTGGGCGGATATATCGCCCAACTGACTTCGTTCGACATGGCTTACTTCTTCGGAGCTTGCCTGACGGTGGTTTCCACCTTTTATTTCAACCTGAAAGTCGCACCCCATTATCATAAGAACAAACTAAGATGACAAAGAAAGAACGTTATGAAAAAGTAATCGCCTGGTTTCAGGAAAATGTGCCCGTGGCCGAAACGGAACTGCATTACAACAACCCGTACGAACTGCTGATCGCCGTTATCCTCTCCGCACAGTGTACAGACAAGCGGGTGAACATGATCACCCCTAGAATTTATCAGGATTTCCCCACACCGGAAGCACTGGCTGCTACCACACCGGAGGTGATATTCGAGTACATACGCAGCGTATCTTACCCCAATAACAAGTCGAAACATCTGGTGGGCATGGCACGCATGCTGGTGAACGACTTCAACAGCGAAGTACCCGATACTCTTGAAGAACTGATCAAGTTACCCGGTGTAGGGCGCAAAACGGCCAATGTCATTCAGTCCGTCGTGTTCAACAAAGCTGCCATGGCGGTAGACACTCACGTCTTCCGCGTGAGTCACCGCATCGGACTGGTAAGTAATTCCTGCACCACCCCGTTCAGTGTAGAAAAAGAACTGATGAAGAACATCCCCGACGAGCTGATTCCCATCGCTCACCACTGGCTGATCCTGCACGGACGTTACGTCTGTCAGGCCCGCACTCCCAAATGTGAAACCTGTGGTTTACAATTGATGTGTAAATATTACTGTGAGAAGTATAAAGTTAGCAAAGACACACCGAAGAGGAAGAATAAATAACGATTTCATAGCAAAAAAAGAGAAATTAATACTAACTTTGCGGTCATCATAAAAGAAACTAACACTTTTAAAGTAAATAAATAAAGTATTATGCAGACAATTGACAATTTCAATTTTGCCGGTAAAAAGGCATTCGTTCGCGTGGACTTCAATGTACCCTTGGACGAAAACTTCAACATTACAGACGACACTCGTATCCGTGCTGCACTTCCTACCCTGAAGAAGATTCTGGCAGACGGTGGTAGCATCATCATCGGTTCTCACCTGGGCCGTCCGAAAGGCGTTGCTGACAAATTCTCTCTGAAACACATTGTTAAGCATGTATCAGAGTTACTGGGCGTTGAAGTTCAGTTTGCCAACGACTGTATGGGCGAAGAAGCTGCTGTAAAAGCCGCTGCTCTGCAACCGGGCGAAGTGCTGTTGCTTGAAAACCTTCGCTTCTACGCTGAAGAAGAAGGCAAACCAAGAGGATTGGCTGAAGACGCAACCGACGAAGAAAAAGCCGCAGCCAAGAAAGCCGTAAAAGAGAGCCAGAAAGAATTTACCAAGAAATTGGCTTCGTATGCAGACTGCTACGTAAACGACGCATTCGGTACAGCTCACCGTGCTCATGCTTCTACAGCACTGATCGCTAAATACTTCGACACCAACAATAAGATGTTTGGCTACCTGATGGAAAAAGAAGTGAAAGCCGTTGATAAGATATTGAACGACATCAAGCGTCCGTTTACTGCCATCATGGGTGGATCAAAAGTATCTTCTAAGATCGAAATCATCGAAAACCTGCTGAACAAGGTAGACAACCTGATCATCACAGGCGGTATGACTTACACTTTCACCAAAGCAATGGGTGGACAGATCGGTCTGTCTATCTGCGAAGATGACAAACTGGATCTGGCTCGCGAACTGATGCAGAAAGCCAAAGACAAAGGTGTAAATCTGGTATTAGCTGTTGACGCTAAGATTGCTGACGCTTTCTCTAACGATGCCAATACTAAATTCTGCCCGGTTAACGAAATTCCTGACGGATGGGAAGGTCTTGACATCGGTCCGAAATCTGAAGAGATCTTTGCCGAAGTGATCAAGAATTCTAAGACAATTCTTTGGAATGGTCCGACAGGTGTATTCGAATTCGAAAACTTCACTCACGGCTCTCGTTCAGTAGGCGAAGCTATCGTTGAAGCTACTAAGAACGGCGCTTTCTCACTCGTTGGCGGTGGCGACTCTGTAGCTTGTGTCAACAAGTTCGGTCTGGCAAATGGTGTATCTTATGTTTCTACAGGCGGTGGAGCACTGCTCGAAGCAATCGAAGGAAAAGTTCTTCCGGGTATTGCCGCTATCCAGGAATAAGACTGAAGTGAATCACTATAAGACAGAAAAGGCAACCCCGCTCGGAGTTGCCTTTTTTAAAAGCCGGAAATGGGGAGAGAGCCTCCTTTTCAGTATCCTGTTCCTTTTCTTTCTATCAGCCTGCACAGGAAAGAAAGAGAAGCATTCCGCTTTGCCGGAACTGCAAACTCTGACTTTCGGACTGATGCCTTCTTTCGATGGACTGCCTTCTCTGGTTGCTGTCCGTCAGGGTATTTATGACTCGCTGGATATCAAAATCGATTTCATTACTTATGCTTCGGCAACTGACCGCGATGCCGCTTTTTTATCGGGGAAACTGGATGGTATGCTCACCGACTACCCAGGTGCAACTCTGTTGCAGGCAAAAGGAAGCCGCTTACGTCTGGTTATGGAAACCGATGGCAGCCTCAGTCTGATAGCAAGTAAAAAAAGCAATGTTAGGAATCCGGACGACTTGAAAGGGAAGAATATTTCTGTCTCCGGCAATACCTTTGTAGAATATGCCACAGACGAAGTAATGAAACGGGCCTGCCTGCACCCCGGAGAAGTGAACAAACCTGAAATAAACAATATCCCCTTGAGGCTGATGATGTTGGAGGATGGACAGATCTCCGCATCTTTCTTACCCGGACCGGCAACGGCAATTGCCCTGAACGATGGGCATACAGCATTACTGAACACAAGACAAATGGGACTGCGTTGCACCGGAATTGTTTTCTCAGAAAAAGCCATCACGGAAAAAGACGAAGAGATCAGGCGGTTTATCACCGGCTACAATCTCGGCGTGAAATACTTGCAAACCCGTCCTCAAAACGAATGGACGGAAATTTTAGTAAAAGAATTCGGACTGCAGGAAAAGGCGGCCATGCAGATAGACTTGCCGGACTATCGGCCTGCTACCCGTCCGTCTTACCACGACATAGAAAAAATCATTGCCTGGCTGAAGAGTAAAGGGGCAATCCCCGACTATTATCCGGGAGAAAATTTAGTGGATACCACCTTCATTCCCGGCACACTCAAACCACAATAAATACAACAAAGTAAAGATGAAAAACACATTCCTGTTAACATTCGCACTGATACTCCTGGCAGGCAGCCCCCCTGAAAGCGCAGGAGAAAGAAGAGGCTGCTACACTGAATAAAGTGGTCAACACACTGAAAGAGCGAATCACTCTGGCCGGATACGCGCAGTTGGGATATACCTATGACGATGCAGCAAAAAAAATGAATACGTTCGACATCAAACGAATCATTTTCATGGCTCACGGAAAGATCACGGACCGCTGGACCTGTGATTTTATGTACGACTTTTACAACGGCGGCATGATGCTCGAAGTTTACACCGATTACCGGATTCTACCCGGGCTGAAAGTGCGTATCGGCGAATTTAAGGTTCCTTATACCATCGAAAATGAATTGTCGCCCACTACCGTAGAACTGATCAACTGCTATTCTCAGTCAGTCTGCTATCTGGCAGGGGTGAGCGGCAGTGATGTCGCCTGTGGCATGACATCGGGACGCGACATCGGGGCCATGGTTCATGGAGGCCTGCTGAATGATCTGCTATGCTACAAACTAGCCATAATGAATGGACAAGGACTTAACATCAAGGATAAAAACAATCAAAAAGATATCATCGGCAACCTGATGGTGAATCCCCTGAAATGGCTGTCGGTGGGTGGTTCGTTTATCAAAGGGACCGGACACGCCATTGCCGACTCCGAAATAACCGACATCCGGGCAGGAGAAAACTATACCAAAAATCGCTGGAGCATAGGAGGCGTCATCACGACAACACCGTTCAGCCTCCGTTCCGAATATCTGGCCGGAAAGGATGGAGGCGTGAAGAGTGATGGTTTTTATGCCACCGGATGCTACCGGATGCTACGCAATTTCGACCTTGTGGCTTCGTATGACTATTTCAATGCAAACAAAGCCGTCAGTAGGAAACAGACCAATTATATAGCCGGACTGCAATATTGGTTCTATCCCAAGTGCAGGCTGCAAGCACAATACACTTTCTGCGACCGGAATAAAGGCAAAGACAGCAATCTGTTTCAGGCGCAGGTACAGGTAAGATTCTGAAATAATCATAATAACAATAACCAATGGAACACAAAATCAGCGAACCCAATGCCCGTGTAGACGTGGCCGATGTATTGAGAGGACTGGCTGTGATGGGCATCATCATCCTACACAGTATCGAACATTTCAACTTCTATTCCTTTCCGGACACTGTTCCCTGCGAATGGATGAAATTCACCGACAAAGCTATCTGGAACGGACTCTTTTTTGTCTTCAGCAACAAAGCATACGCCATATTTGCCCTACTGTTCGGCTTTAGTTTCTATATACAAGACAACAATCAGCAACGCCGCGGCAAAGACTTTCGTCTCCGGTTCATCTGGCGAATGGCGCTGCTCTTTATCATCGGGCAGTTCAATGCAGCTTTCTTTACCGGTGAGATACTGACGATGTACGCCATGCTCGGTCTGATACTTCCCCTGTCCTGTCGTCTCAGCGATCGGAGCATAGCTATCTTCGCCACTCTGCTCATCATACAACCGATAGACTGGTGCAAAGTGATCTATGCCCTTTGCAATCCGGATTATGTAGCCGGTCCCGGTCTGGCTTCCCATTACTTCGGAATTGCCTTCGATGTACAGAAAAACGGCACCTTCCTCGAAACAATCCGTATGAATCTCTGGGAAGGGCAACTCGCCAACCTGACCTGGGCACTGGAACATGGACGTATCTTGCAGACCCCTGCCCTCTTCCTCTTCGGTATGCTTGTAGGACGTAAGGGATTATTTCTTTATAGCGAACAAAACGAGCAGCACTGGCTCAAAGCATTGGGCATCTCGTTAATCTGTTTCTTTCCTCTGTATGGACTGAATAATATGTTGCCGGAGTTTATCACCCGCAACGCCATACGGGTCCCTCTGCAATTGATCATCAGCTCTCTCAGCAACCTTAGTTTCATGGTACTGCTGGTCAGCGGACTGCTTATCACTTTTTATCGCATCAAAGACCGCAGATTTCTGATGCGCTTCACCTCGTACGGAAAGATGAGCCTGACAAACTATATCGGACAATCCGTCATTGGGTCCCTCCTTTTCTATCACTGGGGCTTCGAACTAGGACGTTTCCTGGGAATTACTTATAGTTTCTTTTTTGGCATCCTTTTTGTACTTCTTCAAATGGCATTTTGTTCCTGGTGGCTCAGCCACTTCAAACACGGCCCCTTTGAAGGTTTATGGAAACGCCTTACATGGATTGGAAACAATAAACGGAAGTAAATTATGAACGAACAACTTATCAATGAACAATATCAATATATTCTCCGACTGATCGGGCAAAAACGCCTGAAGGAAGCATTAACTCAATTGGAATCATTCCTATGGAAGTGCCCCGAATGGTCGCTCCGTACCCGTCTGGAACAAATACAGACTTCGTACAGCTACATGTTGCAATACATGCGCCAGGGCGTAGAAGACCCGGAACGTAGAAAGCTGTATCAGAAACTGCTGACCGACACACTCGAGATTACCGACCAGGCGCGTATTACGTTGCTGGACAGCGTATCGAACCATTACTATCACCAGTACCGTACCCGCCTTTCCGAAGAGGTATCCCCCCTCACTCTGGAGATGCTGATGCATACGCTCGAATCGTTCAATGACGATCTTGCCGTAAGCGGATTCGTCTCAGACCAAAACATGGAGGAAGTGCTGAAACGCCATGAAGACAGTTTGAAGACTTTGTTTTTGCAAACCTGGACCCATACTAACTGGACTGCGGAAGAAGTGGCGGCCGCACAAGCCATGCTTCAGTCCGAACTGCTTCCGGTGAACGATCTTTGCCTCTTCACAAGCGCCGTTACCCTCAGTGTGATGGAGTGTTTCGATCTCAAGAAACTCTTGTGGCTGATAGATGCTTACCGTCATCCCAATGTACAGGTCAGCCAACGAGCCCTGGTAGGAATTACTTTTATCCTGCATGCCTATTCGCCACGCATCTCTTTCTATCCGGAGATCAATCTGCGCATCACAGCGCTGATGGAAGAAACTGCATTTGAAAGAGACTTGTTACGCATACATATCCAGATACTGCTCAGCCAGGAGACGGAAAAAATCGACAAGAAAATGCGTGAGGAGATCATCCCCGAAATGCTGAAAAGCATGTCGCCTATGCGCAACATGAAATTCGGCTTCGAAGAGTCCGACGAAGAGAAAGATGACACCAATCCTGACTGGGCAGATGCCATCGAGAAGTCGGGGCTAGGTGACAAGTTGCGTGAAATGAACGAATTGCAACTAGAAGGAGCCGACGTATATATGAGCACTTTCTCACAACTCAAGAGTTATCCATTCTTCAGAGAGATCTCCAACTGGTTCTATCCTTTCGACAAGCAGCAATCGGATGTGATCAAAGAGTTCCGTCATCGGGGAAAAGAGGGAGGAAGCCTATTGGAAATCATCCTGCAATCGGGTTTCTTCTGCAACAGCGATAAGTACTCACTTTTCTTCACGATGCAGCAATTGCCACAATCGCAGCGGGACATGATGCTGAATCAGCTTACGGATCAGCAGATAGAAGAATTAGCAGACCAGTCGAAAGCCGAAACGCTAAAGAAGTTCTCCGAACGTCCCGATACGGTAAGCAACCAATATCTGCACGATCTGTACCGCTTCTTTAAACTCTATGCCCGGAGACTGGAATTTCGTGACTTATTCAAAGAGTCCATCTGCCTCTACAACGAACCGGATTTGATAGATATTCTATTCAATCCGGAAGCCATGGAAGCCATAGCTAATTTTCACTTCAAGAAGAAGCACTGGGAAGAAGCCGCCGAAGCCTACGATACGATAGTTGATATGCTTATGGATGAAGAAGAAGCAGAAATCTGCCAGAAGCAGGGCTACTCCTTGCAGAAACTAAAACGATATGACGAAGCCATCAAGGCCTACCGGAAAGCAGATATCCTGAAATCGAACAACGTATGGACCAACCATCATCTGGGCACTTGCTATCGCCTCAACAGGCAATTCAAAGAGGCCCTGAAATATTATCGGAAAGTGGAAGAAGTGTTGCCGGAAGATACGAAAGTGATTTTTTACATAGGTAGTTGTCTGGCGGAAATGTGGAATTTTGAAGAAGCGTTGAACTACTTCTTTAAACTTGATTTTCTGGAGAGTAACTGCGTCAAAGCCTGGCGTGCCATCGGTTGGTGTTCGTTCATGATCGCTAAACGCGAACAGGCCATGAAGTATTATGATAAAGTGATTGATCAAAGCCCAATGCCGGTAGATTACCTGAACGCCGGTCATGTAGCATGGTCTTTGGGAGACGTGGAAAAAACCCTCTCTCTATATACCAAAGCCGCAGAACTATATGGCAGCAAAGAGCTGTTCCTTGAAGTGTTCCGTAAAGACGAGGAGATTATCACAAGCAAAGGAGTCACCCTGGATGACATTCCCTTGGTTCTCGATCTGATTTAAAACAAAAAAGAAAAACAGAATGATCAGAGTGTGGCAGGAGTTGATCACTAATTAACAGATTCCTGAGGCACTCTGATCTTTTTTAATAACCCGCTTATTATCATCCATCTGACAACGTAGCATACCCGTTAAAGCTTCCCCTGCAAAAAATAATTTGAAAATAATTTCATATCCGTGCAACTTAATACGATTCCATCACGTCTAATAGACAAAGAAAGATATAAACTAACTAAACAATAAAGGATATGAAAACAATTACATTTTTCAAAAGAGTATTAGCTTCTGCTGCATTAGTTTCAGTATGCGGATTCGCATGTGCAACCAACAATGGAAAACAGTTTATCCATAACGATACGATGGAAGGAGGAAAGTTGGTTTGCCGTGAAATATATGCAATGAACGATGCCGCCTCAGGCATACTGAATCCGGTAAAGATGTATAAATACAGCTACGATACCGATCAACAGAAAACAGTGAAATCCACCTATGCATGGAACATATTCAAGAACACTTGGGAAACAGAATCGAGGACCGTAATCTCCCGGTACGAGACCGAAACATCGGTGGAGTATTCTGTATGGAATAAAGAAAAAGGATCATTCGATCTATCAAAAAAATATATATACATAACTGACAATAACAATCAACTGATTGCCCAATATGCATACAAAATGAACTCCCGCACCAATCAATGGATATTAGAGAAAGACGCCTTGACACCCATTTACGAGAACATCTACGCAACAACCCGTTAACGGAGCCCCTCGGATGCAGGGAAAGTCAAACACCACAATCGGATGAACCGGAACGTAAAAGGAAAAAACCGGATCCGGAAGTTGGCAAAAGAACAATTATCCTATGTTCTCTTTATCGAAACATTGTCAGCCCCCCAAACGATCAATCAAGACATACTATTGGTAATCAACCGACTGAGCAATCTTGAAAGCTAACGGTAGAAAGTTTGTTTTAACACAGTGTTAAAGTTAGTGCTTTGGATATAAACAACAAGTCTTTGATACATCAAAGACTTGTTGTTTATATCCGGAAAAGTAAAAATGAAAATTATGAATTAACAATGTTAACGTCCCCTAGGCTGACTCACTTTTACCCAGTCAATCTCCATCTTTGCAGGCAATTCACTATCCATTATAGTACCGGGCCAAGTTCCGGGACCACCCAAGGCATAATTTAAAATCAAATAAAAAGAGGTGTCGAACGGCCACTGCTTTTTGACGCTCTCATCAGCCAAGTGCAAGTTAGGATAAACTAAAGTAGTAGCTCCATTCACCTTAAAAGTAAGAGCTTCGGGAGTCCACTCGATACCAAATATATTGAATTGCCCTTTATTGTAAGACACTGTTTTTGTCGGAACAGGCTTAGTGAATCCCAGATCATTTTTATAATGACTGTGAATTGTCTGATATACAATGCCATCATGATTCAACTGTTCCATAATATCTATTTCACCGCAAGCAGGCCATCCACTGTAAACGGGTTTGGCAGGCATCATCCAGATGGCAGGCCATCCGCCCTTTGCCGTCTTGGTGAAACGGGCGCATATCTCTATCTTACCATATTGAAATTCCGCTTTACCCAATGATTGCACTCCTCCTGTCTTATATACTCCGTTCACTTTTTCGGCAACCAACACTAATTTTCCATCGTGTACATAAGCCTGATCATAGCTTTCGGATAAATATTTGCTCCAGGCCGGGCTTCCCTTCTTACACAAACTCCATTTATTTCTATCAGGAATACTATCTACCTGGTTGAAATCATCTTGGAAAACGATCTTCTCCGAAACTGCATCCGCCCTTGTCAGAGGCGCATCGATCATTGAATCATCAGAAGACGAACAAGCATGGAAGAAAAGTGCCGATATGGCAACACTGCATGATAAGACAAGAAATCTTTTCATAATACTAAGATTTTAGAGTTAAACATAAAATTACTAATAAGCAACAAACCGTATATTTATTTAGTTCATCGTCCCCCATTGTTTTTTTATACAATCTGATAGAGATGACAAATCTGTCCGATTAGAATTTATGTAAGTATCAATAAAGTATCGTGTTGTCTATCCCATTCAAAGTCGTCGGCTATGAAGCCAACGCTATTTCCCCTTCCGAAAGAGGGAAAGCGAGACCGGGCACGTGCGTACCACACAATTAACATTCTTTAATCGATTGTGCGTAGGGAGATCAGACCATTTCACTGTCATCTTAATAAACGATCTCAAGAAGATATATAAAGAACCCCTAAACCCAAAACATGAATAAAAACTAATGGATATGACAACATCTTCCCAGAAGGATATTATCAATGATATTCTTTCCGCCATGCAATGTTATCCCGAAAACGAAGCATTCATTATTGACGATAAACATTATACTTATGCCCAACTCGGTGAAATAACAGCTTCTATCACCCATTCGCTATCAGAAATAAAAGATGAAAAAATCGGAATCGTAGCGGAAAACCGGATTGAAACCTATGCTGCTATTCTGGCAGTACTAGCCGGCGGAAAGACCTATGTTATCCTGCATCCTGCCTACCCGGAAGAGCGTAATCTCAAAATAGCCGCTCTGGCCGGACTGCGTACTTTGCTCTGTACAAGTGACACTGACCGGTCAGCATTCGGCACCGGACACTTCAGAATCATCGATACGGACCGGCTACCGGGAAAAGCACAGTCAGAACAACAGTCTCATTCATCGAACGAAGAAAGGAACGCTTATATCATTTTTACATCGGGAAGCACAGGCGAGCCCAAAGGAGTGCCCATCACACGGGCTAACTTGAACGCCTTTTACCGGGCATACAGTTTGCTCGACTGGAATCTGGATGAACATGATCGCATGTTGCAAATGTTCGAACTTACATTCGATGTATCCGTAGTATCCTTACTGTATCCTCTTACTTTAGGTGCTGCCGTTTATACGGTAGGCCATCAGGATGTAAAGCACTTCAAGGTGTTTGAACTTCTGGAGAAGTATCAACTGACCTTTGCCACTGTCACTCCCTCACTGCTACAACTCCTTTCACCCTACTTCGATGAAATCAATCTGCCCTCTCTGAAATATCTGGGAGTATCGGCAGAAGCATCGCAAACCGAGCTGTTGGAGCGATTCAGAAAATCGGTACCCAACGCAACGTTCATCAACCTATACGGACCGACCGAGGCTACGATTTACTGCACCTGTTACCGTATTCCGGCTTCGGACAAATGCAAGCATTACAACGGAATGGTGGCTATCGGAAAACCATTTCCCGGCATCCGCGCCATCATTGCCGACGAAGAAGGAAACGAGCTACCTCAAGGAGAGACGGGAGAACTTTGGGTATCCGGCCGGCAGGTAATGAAAGGTTATCTGGACGACCCGGAAAAATCGGCATTGGTTCTGATACACCGTCCCGACGGACAAATCTATTACCGGACCGGAGACTTGTGTATTCTGGATAGCGACGGGGATATTATTTATTGCGGACGTAAAGACTATCAGGTGAAAATACAGGGTTTCAGGATAGAACTGAGTGAAATAGAATATACTGCCCAGTCGTTTTTCAAGACTCCCTGCAGCGTGGCTGCCGTTCCGTTGCTCTGCGACGGAATCTGTAACGAATTACATCTGGCCGTCGAGACAACTGAATGTACCCAAAGCGCATTGATAGAATATCTGAAAGAAAAGCTGCCCAAATACATGCTGCCGAAGCAGATTCATTGTATTTCCCAATTTCCGGTGACCAATAGTAATAAAACAGACCGTAAAAAGATTGCCGAACTGATAAAAGAGAAGAAACTCTAAAAACAATAATAAATATGAATCGAGAAGAAGTATTAAAACAACTACAAAGCATTTTCCGTGATATCTTAAAAAAGGACAACGTATGTATCGACGAATCATCTACCTCAAAAGATGTAGATGGCTGGGACTCGCTGACCCACATGCAAATTATAGCTCAAATCGAGAAACATTTCGGAGTACGTTTCAATTTCAGGGAGGTCATTAAGTTCAAGAATGTCGGCGATTTGTGCAGTGCCTTATTAACCAAAATGGAATAAACGATGCAGTTCCTCTCTTTTAATTTCCTGGCCCTGTTTACCCTCTGTTTCTTCCTCTACTATGCAGTCAAAGGCCGTGCCCGCAACCTTATACTACTGGTAACCAGTTGTATTTTCATCGGATGGTACTATCTGCCTTTCCTGTTGACGGCAGTAGTGGTAGCACTGTTCACCTTCTTTTGGGCACAATGGATGGAAAGCAGGGCAAAAGCCGGAAAAAAGACCAAACCCGTCTATATCGCAGGAATCATCGCCCTGATCGGCGGATGGCTCCTTCTTCATGGCACGGTCATAGATGATATCATCTTTCCACTCGGGATGTCATTTTACACATTTCAAGCCATCAGTTATCTGACAGACGTGTACTGGCAAGAGCAACGCAGCGAAAGAAACTGGGTGGATTTCCTGATCTATATGCTTTTCTTCATGAAGTTTCTCTCCGGCCCTATCGAACGGGGTGGAGACCTGTTGCCACAATTGAAAGATCCCCGCCCGTTCATCTACTCAAACGCGGTGACCGGACTGAAATATATTTTACTCGGACTGATCAAGAAACTGCTGATAGCCAATCAGATCTCCCCACAAACAGATGTCATGTTTCATTCGATTCATGACCTCTCGGGTGTACAACTGCTAATGACTTGCCTACTCTACCCTATCGAACTGTATGCCGATTTTTCGGGTTATACGGATATTGCTATCGGAGGGGCCTATATGTTCGGCATCAAGTTGTCTCCTAACTTCAACCGCCCGTTTGCAGCACGCTCGACTGCCGACTTCTGGCGCTGTTGGCACATGTCACTCTCCTTCTGGGTACGCGATTATCTCTATGTACCGCTAACCGCCGGTACCCGTAACTGGGGACAGTGGGGAATCTACTTCAGCCTCCTCATCACCTTTCTCGCATTGGGTTTGTGGCATGGGGCCGGATTGACTTTCGCCATATACGGCCTGATTCAGGGTGTCCTTATCTGCTGGGAAATGAAAACAGCTGCTTTCCGCAATAATCTGCCCCAATATATAGGAAAATATGCGGCCGACAGCTTGCTGATTGTCCGGACTTATCTATTGTTCGCACTCTCGCTTATATTCTTTCGTGTACAATCGCTGAGCGATGCCTGGTATTTCTTACGGAACATCTCGTTCGAGGTACATTCTTCCTGGAAAGAAATGAACATCGGCATACGCGATCATAATTGCATCGTAGCAGGTTCGGCCCTATTACTAGTATTGATCTACGAATATTATGCATCTAAGTACAACCTGATGGAAACACTTGAACGCCAACCCGCATGGTTACGGTGGAGTGTCTACTATCTGTTGGTATTCGCTCTGCTGATGTTAGGCAAATTTGACACGGAAACTTTCATCTATTTACAATTTTAACCGAAACCCTTTACGCGCATGCTACATCATTCATCGAGAATCTCCCCCAAGACACGTTTTTGCCTGAAGTTGCTTTTACTGATCCTGCCGCTGATCCCGATAGTGGTTGTCTATTTTATGTTTGATCCTTATAGGGTATTACACCCCTACAAACGATTCGATGACTCTCCCATGCTACTCAACGAAGCCCATGTGGGATGGCAGAATTATCTGCAGAATCGCGATTCGATAGTCTATAACTCCTTTATACTCGGCAACTCCTGTACCATGGCATTCCTGACAGGAGAATGGGAAAAATACCTGGATAAGAACGACCATGCCGTACGCTTCTATGACAACGGAGAAAGCCTGGGCGGCGTCCGTCAAAAGCTTCAGCTGCTCGACTCTGTAGGTGCACCCCTGAAAAATATACTGATCGTTCTGGATAAAAAATCACTGGACAAAAACGCTCCTTTATCGGGCAACAATCATCTGTTTTCGGCCGAAGCAGCCGGCATCAGCCAATTGGGATTCCAGTTGAGATTCCTGCAGGAGTTCCTTTATCCGGACAGAATGATTCCTTACATAGATTATCTAATCCGACATAAGTATGCTCCTTATATGAAAGGGGTTATAAATCCGGGAGATCCCGTCAGGGAGCCTTACACGAACAATTTTATCAATCCCAGAGAAAAAGAGATCGCGCAAGATGGCGAAATATACTGGAGCCGTCATGAAAAAGAATTCAAGAAGCGAACGAATGCGGGTATGGAAGAACTTCCTGTTATATTTGCCAGCCAGATTCAGGTACTTCGCTCCATCAAAAAAATCTGCGATAAGCACCACACGAACCTGAAGTTCATTATCGGTCCGGATTACTATCAGAAAAAGACCAGCCGGGAAGACATAAAAATATTGAAGGCTATACTGGGTGATTCCGCTGTCTGGGATTTCACGGGAATCAACGAATACACAGCCGACATACATCATTATTACGAACCCGGTCATTATCGTCCGCTGCTGGGAGCACGCTTACTGAAAGCCATTTATCAGGATCAAGACACCTGCCACAGGCAATAAAAGTTCCTCCCATAACAGTAGCACACACAGAAGAAGAGCATCCTCGATCCGAAAGAAATAATTAGATCAAAGAAAACAATTATATCACATTAAAAACTTAGATTATGAAAAAGATTTTATTATTGCTATCCGTCTGTATTTCATTTTCATCATGCTGTACATTATTCAGCAGTTCCAAACAAGATATCACCTTTACGGGAATGAATGGAACTAAAATCTACGAAGCATCGACCAAACAGAAAATAGCGGAAATCAAAGAAGACAATAGTGTCACTGTACAAATCAAAAAGAAAAGGGAAGACAAACAACTAGTAGCCAAAAAGGAAGGGTACCAAACGACTCCCTTTGTCCTGGAATCTACATTTAACAATGCCTGCCTGTGGAACATTCTATTTTGGCCGGGCTTTCTGGTAGATTTGGGTACGCAAAAGATGAACAAATGGGATAACACAATTATCAATATCGAAATGGAGAAAGAAAATACAGAAAACAAATGATCAAACTATAATTTCGCATGGCACTCTTCTCCTTCCACGGAGGGAGTCGCCATACGGAATCATGCGACCTACAAGGAAGGCATAATTCACCACAAGGCAACACAGAGTTTTTTATAAAAGTTCTTTAGAGAATAAATCTACTCTGTGAGACTCTGTGCTACTCCGTTGTATATACGAGTTTCGGCACACTCTCTATAGTTGTTTCAATTCTCTGTATAATTTCTGAATGGGAAGTCCCATTACATTGAAGTAGCTGCCGGATATGGATTCTACTCCGACAAAACCGATCCACTCCTGCACACCATACGAACCGGCTTTGTCCATGGGCTGATAGTGATCGACATAATAAGCGATTTCATCTTCATCAAGAATCGCAAAACGGACATCCGTCACGGCAGCGAAACATTTTTGCCATTCTCGGGTAGTGAGACACACACCGGTAATCACTTGGTGCGATTTACCGGAGAGGCTCCGCAACATCTCTATGGCATCCTGCCTTCCGACAGGTTTGCCGAGCGCTTTGCCTTCATGCCAGACAATGGTATCGGCTGTGATCAAAAGCTCTTCCGGTCCGATCATCGACTGATAGGCGGCTGCCTTCTCACGGGCTATGAAAAGAGGAATCTCTTCACCTTGCAACGTATCGGGATAAGATTCGTCCACATCCGGCAAAGTTTTTACTACATAATCGACACCCAAGCCCGTCATCAGCTCTTTCCGACGCGGAGAATTAGAGGCCAATACGATTTTATAACGATCTAAGTTAGCAAGCATACTGATAAATAAATAAGGTATATACTGGAAATCACCATCCGAAAGCATCATCGGACAACCATTGGCCTTGTGCTTTAAGCACCTGCTCCACCACATCGCGTCCACAGCCGTATCCTCCATCGGCATATGAAATGTAACGGGCAATCGCTTTCACCTCGGGAACCGCATCTTTGGGACAACAAGGCAATCCGCACTCACGCATCACTTCCATATCGGGAACGTCATCGCCCATGTAGAGTATCTCCTCGTCCGTAAGTCCGTGTTTGTCACGGAAACCACGATAATCGTGTATCTTCACCGCAGAGCCGAAGTACAGATCGGATACCCCCAACCCGATAAAACGTTTCCGCACGACATCGCTCCGCCCACCTGTAATAATAGCGATACGAAGCCCTTTTTTTACGGCCAATTGGATGGCATAACCGTCTTTTACATTTACCGTACGCATCGGTTCACCCGACGGATGCAAAGGGATGACATTGGCGCTCAGCACTCCGTCTACATCAAAAACAAGTGCTTTTATCCGGGTAAGGTCGTAATTGATTGTGCTCATTTTTATTTAATGTTTCGGGATTATTGTCTTTCGTGAATGCTTCGGCTAAGCAACTCGTATAACCGCTGCATGGCAGGATCATCGGCAAGCATCCGCAAGTGATTGCCGATCACATTCTCGTCATAACGGATGGCCGGCCCGGTCTGGGCCGTCTTAGGTTCCAGTTCGTGCACCTTACGGGCGGTTTCATCAATCAACGGCAACATCACGTCAAACGGCAGATTGTATTTCTTAAGCAACTCGGCAGCAAGGGCATACATGTGATTGGTGAAATTACATGTAAACACGGCAGCCAAGTGGAGACTTTTACGCTGCTCCGAGTCGGCATCGTACACACGGTTGGACAGTGTAGAGGCAATGGCTTTCAGAAACGCGGCATCTTCTGTCGAAGAAGCCTCTATGAAGAAAGGAATCTCCTTAAAATCTACCTCCCGCTGCTTGCTGAAAGTCTGCATGGGATAGAACACACCGTAATGCGGGACATGTCCTTCCCAGACATTCATCGGGATGCTACCTGCCGTATGCACCATCAATGCCTCTTCCCGCTTACCTTCGACAATGCCCTGAAGAAGTTCGGCAAAGGCGGAATCTTTCAGTGAAACAATATACAGCTTCGCATACGGGTTCACCTCTGCGAGGTCTGTCGTATATTCGGCTTCCACTTTCTGTGCCAGCTCGCGGGCCGACTCTTCCGTACGGCTATACACCTGTACGATACGAAATCCTTTCCGATATAAGGCTTTTGCCAGATTAGTGGCAAGATTTCCGGCACCGATCAATACGATCGGCGTATCTTCTATACTTCTTTTCATCGTGTTGAAATCAAATACAATATACCTCCGATTATCAATAAAGCCAAAGGCAGCAGATAACCGGACATCGAACCAAGCAACGAAACAATCAGGCCGATGTTCAGCACCAACCACAATCCGAGCAATACCAAGCCGACGGATTTATCCCGCTTAATAAACAGGAAAATCACCGCAGTGTAAAGCAAAAGATTATCCTTATTCATCACCCAAGGTATCCCCAAAGTGGAAAAGTGTATCAGTTTGTCGATCAGATAGAGCACCCCTATCACAATAAGGGTGACTGCCGTGGCTTTGTAGGTATCTTTATTGTTTGCTTTTACTGCACTCACCGTTACTTACCTCCGAACTTATTAATATGGATTTTTTCCCATTGCAAATGGTCTTCATTAAAGGGTTTACGTTCCATCCCTTTATGCCCGATCGCTATGACGGACAACACCTGCAACTGCAAAGGAATGTCGAGCACACCGCGCACAAATTCATCGGAAGGCATCCCGGTGGCAGTATATCGCTCACGCACCTGCACCCAGCAACTTCCCAACCCCAAGTCTTCGGCCTGAAGCTGAATCATAATAGAGGCAATGGAAGCGTCCTCAATCCATACATCGCTCGCCAAGGGATCGGCAGTAACGACAATGGCCAATGCCGCGTCGGCAATAAAGGCCGAAGCCTGCTCTTTGCAATGTGAAAGTTCACCGAGCAACTTTTTATCATCGACTGCGATAAACTGCCAGCTGTTACTGCGCTTTGAAGTAGGAGCCATCAGGGCCGCTTTCAGCAAAGCGACTACATCTTCCTGAGAAAGTTCTTCTCCGGTAAATTTCCGCATGCTGCGGCGATTTTTTATTAGTTCACTGAAATTTTCCATGTATCTATACTTTGCATTATTTGAATATACCGCCAGTCACCATAGAATGCACAAACACACGCGAACCAAGGTACCACCCGGCATGCCCGTCTACATAAGGTATGCCCTGCAGGACTTTGCATGAATCGGCGCGCTCCGTGGCGATTCGGGCGCAAAGATAGGCAATTTATTCCACTCTCGTCAACTCGCCGGTCAGTGAATCGATGATAAAACCATGCACCCGGACATCTTTCGGAATAAGCGGATGGTTCTCTATGGAACGAACCGTGCCCCTGACGGACTTCACCGGATCGTCGAATCCGCCCAGCCACGAATTAAAATCGACCCCGCAGTAGCGTATCATGTCGATTGTTTCGGACTTGATTCCCCGCTTTTTCATGTGAGTTATCATTTCGTCGCTGTTCATGTGGCAAGCACCGCAATCGGAATGGGCAATGACCATCACTTCTTCTACTCCCAACTCGATGATGGCCACCAGCAGACTACGGATGACACTGCCGAAAGGATGGGAAATGACGGCACCGGCATTCTTTATAATCTTTACGTCTCCATTGTGAATCCCCAAAGCGGCGGGCAACAGTTCTGTCAGACGGGTATCCATACAGGAAAGGATAGCGATTTTCTTATCAGGATACTTGTTAGTGATATACTTTTCGTATCCCCTGTTCTCAACGAACTTTTTGTTGAATTCAAGAATTTCTTCTAACATAATCAAAAACGGATTTTATTGTAGTATCTCCACAAAGATAGTCACAAAACGACAGCTCAACAAAATAAGCCCTGCAAATGTTGTAAAGAGAAATAAAAAATGTAAATTTGTCCCGATATGCCATTAAAACTGACTACATATTACCAAGGGAGTGAGATTCCGGATTTTCCCGGAACCAATACGTTTCATTCGAAAGAGTTATTTCAGATCTACGAAGAAACTCCGGGCTACACCCCACTCCTGATTATGGCTTCGGAAGACGGAAAACCCGTTGCGCGACTGCTTGCTGCCATCCGCAAAAGCATCCGCATGTTTCCTCCCGCTTTCATCAAACGCTGCGAAATCTATGGCACGGGCGAATATCTGACAGCGGAAGCCGACAAGGAAAGGATATTCGGCGAAATGCTGGAGCACCTCACCACGGAGGCTTTGCGGAACTCGTTTCTGATAGAATTCCGCAATCTGGAGAACGCCATGTTCGGCTACAAATATTTCCGGTCCAACAGATACTTCCCTGTCAACTGGCTGCGGGTACGAAACTCGCTTCACGGCATCGAAAACGCCGAACAACGTTTCAGCCCCTCCCGTATCCGCCAGATCAAAAAAGGCCTGAAAAATGGAGCAAAAGTAGACGAGGCACGTACGGTAGAAGAGATACGCGAATTTTCGAATATGCTGAGGCATCTCTATTCGTCCCGCATCCGTAAACATTTTCCCAACATCATCTTTTTCCAGCACATGGACACCCGGCTGATTCACAGCCGGCAGGCAAAGATTTTCATCGTCCGCTACAAAGACAAAATTATCGGAGGATCTGCCTGTATCTATTCGGGAAACGATGCCTATCTCTGGTTTTCGGGAGGTATGCGAAAGACCTATGCCTTGCAATACCCGGGTATACTGGCTGTATGGAAAGCCCTCCAGGATGCCCATCAAAACGGATTCCGCCACATGGAGTTCATGGACGCCGGACTCCCATTTAAGAAGCACGGCTATCGTGACTTCGTGCTCCGCTTCGGTGGCAAGCAAAGCAGCACCCGGCGATGGTTCCGTTTCCGCTGGCAATGGCTGAACGACCTGCTGATCAAAATATACGTCTGAACATCCGCCTGTCTCAGGGATCAGCGCCAACCCTCTCCGCCTTTTAAACCACCTCCCTTAGGTTTTAAACCAACGATACCTGCCTTTTAAACCCATGCACCTTAGGTTTTAAACCTATTTTCACCATAATTAATTGCAGAAAAATTTCTTTATTAAACAAGAATTGATTTTCTTTGTGCTGTTTTATACCATTCCGAAAAGACGATTAATACCAAAATTTAAAAATATAGTTATGAAGATTTCACACATTGAACATTTGGGCATTGCCGTAAAAAGTATCGAAGAAGCCCTTCCGTATTATGAAAACGTTTTAGGTTTGAAATGCTACAACATCGAAACTGTAGAAGATCAAAAAGTAAGAACAGCCTTCCTGAAAGTAGGTGATACCAAAATCGAATTACTGGAACCCACATGTCCGGAAAGTACCATCGCGAAATTCATCGAAAACAAAGGTGCAGGTGTTCATCACGTGGCATTCGCCATTGAAGACGGCGTAGCCAATGCCCTAGCCGAAGCCGAAAGCAAAGAGATCCGCCTGATCGACAAAGCTCCGCGCAAAGGTGCCGAAGGCCTGAACATTGCTTTCCTTCACCCGAAATCAACTCTGGGCGTACTGACAGAACTCTGCGAACACTAAAAAGATGTACGATTCGGACGATCCGCGCCACGGACAAACGGAATTTTTCTTTGCATTAAATTCCCCATCCGGGTTGTCAATCGTCCGGTTGTAAATATTATAACCCTTTAAATTAAGAAAAACTCATGAGTAACCAGCTTGAAAAAGTAAAAGAGCTTATTGAACTTCGTGCTCAGGCTCGTTTAGGTGGTGGCGAAAAGGCTATTGAAAAACAACACGCCAAAGGCAAATATACAGCCCGCGAGCGTATTGCACAGTTGCTTGACGAAGGTAGTTTCGAAGAACTGGATATGTTTGTTCAACACAGATGTACCAATTTCGGACAAGAGAAAAAACATTTCCTCGGCGACGGTGTGGTAACCGGTTATGGAACGATAGAAGGTAGATTAGTATATGTTTTCGCACAAGATTTCACAGTATTCGGTGGTTCACTGTCGGAAACCATGGCACAAAAGATCTGTAAAGTAATGGATATGGCCATGAAGATGGGTGCCCCTGTCATCGGTATCAACGACTCGGGTGGCGCACGTATTCAGGAAGGCATCAACGCCCTGTCCGGTTATGCTGAAATCTTCCAGCGCAACATCATGGCTTCGGGTGTCATCCCACAGATTTCAGGTATTTTCGGTCCGTGTGCCGGCGGTGCGGTTTACTCTCCCGCCCTGACAGACTTCACGCTGATGACGGAAGGTACATCTTACATGTTCCTCACCGGACCGGCTGTTGTGAAAACAGTAACGGGTGAAGACGTGTCTCAGGAAGATCTGGGTGGTGCAAGCGTACATGCCAGCAAGTCCGGTGTAACTCACTTCACTGCCGAAACCGGTGAAGAAGGTCTGGCGATTATTCGCAAGCTTCTCAGCTTTATTCCGCAAAACAACCTGGAAGAAGCTCCATTGGTGAACTGTACCGACCCCATCGACCGTATGGACGACCTGCTGAACGAGATCATCCCCGACAGCCCGAACAAACCGTACGATATGTACGAAGTGATCGGCGCCATCATCGATAACGGAGAATTCCTGGAAGTACAGAAAGACTATGCGAAAAATCTTATTATCGGTTTTGCCCGTATGAACGGACAATCGGTAGGTGTGGTTGCCAATCAGCCTAAATACCTCGCCGGAGTACTCGACAGCAATGCTTCACGCAAAGGTGCACGCTTCGTTCGCTTCTGCGACGCATTCAACATTCCGCTGGTGACATTGGTAGACGTTCCGGGATTCCTTCCAGGTACGGGTCAGGAATATAATGGTGTAATCCTGCACGGAGCCAAGTTGCTGTACGCTTATGGTGAAGCCACTGTGCCCAAAGTAACTGTTACCCTGCGTAAATCTTACGGTGGTTCGCACATCGTAATGAGTTGCAAGCAACTCCACGGCGACATGAACTATGCATGGCCGACAGCCGAAATCGCCGTAATGGGCGGTGCCGGTGCAGTAGCGGTATTGTATGCCAAAGAAGCCAAAGATCAGGAAAACCCTGCTCAATTCCTGGCAGACAAGGAAGCCGAGTACACTAAACTGTTCGCCAACCCATACAATGCAGCCAAATACGGTTACATTGACGATGTTATCGAACCGAGAAACACTCGTTTCCGCGTGATCCGCGCCCTGCAACAGCTGCAGACCAAAAAATTAACCAACCCTGCTAAAAAGCACGGTAATATTCCATTGTAACAAATTAAACATCGATTGTTATGAATAAGAAAAGAATCGGGATATTTATCGCTCTGCTGGCAATGGTTTGCATGGGGCTCAGGGCGCAAAGTGCCACCAGTCTGAGAATCAATGAGGTTTTGGTCGTCAACGACCAGAACTATCAGGATGACTACGGACTGCACAATGCGTGGATAGAGATATTCAACACCTCTTTCGCTTCTGTAAATCTGGAAGGTTGCTTTCTGACGAACGATAAAAACAATCCGACCAAATATCCTATTCCCAAAGGCGACGTGCTGACTCTGATCAAGCCGCGCCAACATGCTTTGTTCTGGGCAGACGGAATGCCTAACCGGGGTACGTTCCACGTGAACTTTACGCTCGACCCGAACAAAGAGAATTACATTGCTTTGTATGACTCTAACGGTAAAACTCTGATTGACGAAGTAACCATACCCGCCGGTCAGCTTGCCGACCGTTCATACGCTCGCGAAAAAGACGGAAGTGCCAACTGGGTAGTAAAAGGTGAAGGAGAACACAGCTATGTCACTCCGAGCACCAACAATATGACTATCGACAAAAACCCGAAGATCGAGAACTTCAAGAAACACGACTCTATCGGTATCGGTATGGCCATCATCGCCATGTCGGTCGTATTCATAGGTTTGGTACTCTTGTATCTTTCATTCAAGGCGGTAGGTAACGTAGCGGTCAGACTGGGTAAGAAAAACGCGATGAAAGCCACCGGTATCACCGACAAGACGGAAGCGAAGGAAAAGAACCTGGGTAGCCACACAGGTGAAGAAACCGCCGCGATCGCCATGGCTTTGCATGAATACCTGAATGACGCTCACGACGTTGAAGACATGATTTTGACTATCAACAAAGTGAAACGCACCTACTCACCCTGGAGTTCGAAGATCTACACACTGCGTCAGACTCCGAAAAGATAATTACTAACCCTAATAAAATGAAGCAATGAAACAATATAAATATAAAATCAACGGCAACCTTTACAACGTTACAGTGAACGATGTAGAAGATAACATAGCCAACGTTGAAGTGAACGGAACCTCTTATAAAGTAGAGTTGGACAAGCCCGTCAAAGCCGCTCCGAAACCGGTGACCCGCCCGGCAGCCGCTCCGAAAACGGAAACAGGTGCTCCGGTAGTAACCAAACAACCGACAGCTTCCAAAAAAGACGGTGTGAAATCTCCGCTTCCGGGCGTTATCCTCGACATAAAAGTGAAAGAAGGGGATACCGTGAAGAGAGGCCAGACGATCATCATCCTTGAGGCTATGAAGATGGAAAACAACATCAATGCCAATAAAGACGGAAAAGTAGCAGAAATTAAAGTTAATAAAGGAGATTCTGTACTTGAAGGTACAGACCTCGTAATCATTGAATAATTATGGGAGATTTCGTATCATTCTTAGGGAATAACCTTGTTGACTTCTGGGGATACACCGGTTTTGCGAACGCGACACCCGGACATCTTTTCATGTTGCTAATCGGTCTCTTCTTTATCTACCTTGCCGTAGCCAAAGAATTTGAACCGATGCTGCTGATCCCCATTGGCTTCGGTATTCTGATCGGTAATATTCCATTCAATATGGAAGCCGGATTAAAAGTGGGTATTTACGAAGAAGGTTCGGTACTGAACATCCTTTATCAAGGAGTAACCTCCGGCTGGTATCCGCCGCTCATTTTCCTGGGTATCGGAGCCATGACGGACTTCTCGGCGCTGATCTCCAACCCCAAATTGATGCTGATCGGAGCTGCTGCGCAATTCGGTATCTTCGGCGCGTATATCATTGCCCTGCTCATTGGGTTCGAACCCAACCAGGCGGGTGCTATCGGTATCATTGGCGGTGCCGACGGACCGACGGCCATCTTCCTTTCGTCCAAACTGGCTCCCAACCTGATGGGTGCCATCGCTGTGTCAGCCTATTCTTACATGGCGCTGGTGCCGGTGATACAGCCACCTATCATGCGTGCGCTAACCACCAAACACGAGCGTCTGATCCGCATGAAACCACCGAGAATAGTATCGCATACGGAAAAAGTAATCTTCCCCATCGTGGGTCTGTTGCTTACATGCTTCCTGGTTCCTTCGGGTCTGCCTTTGCTGGGTATGCTGTTCTTCGGTAATCTTCTGAAAGAAAGTGGAGTAACCCGTCGTTTGGCAAATACGGCCAGTGGTCCGTTGATCGATGTGATCACTATCCTGTTGGGACTGACTGTGGGAGCTTCTACCCAAGCTTCACAATTCCTCACCTGGGATTCTATCTTGATCTTTATCCTCGGTGCATTCTCTTTCATCATCGCAACAGCGTCAGGTGTCATGTTTGTCAAATTCTTCAATCTATTCTTGAAGAAAGGCAATAAGATCAATCCGCTGATCGGTAATGCAGGTGTATCTGCCGTACCCGACTCGGCACGTATTTCACAGGTAATCGGTTTGGAATATGATCCGACCAACTATCTGCTGATGCACGCCATGGGTCCTAACGTAGCGGGGGTTATCGGTTCGGCTGTAGCTGCCGGTATCCTGCTCGGATTCCTCATGTAAACGATATTTTTTTCATTAGTAAGGTAGACGTTCTTCTTTTCGCAAAGAAGGGCGTCTTTTTTTTGCGTTAATCTATCTAAAAGATATTACGAATCTTTCGTAGAATGGATATTTTTACTAACTTGCGGACAATAAAACAATACGTCCTATGAGAACAAGAACAATGAAACCACTCTTCCTTATTTTCTGTCTTTGCCTCAGTCCCCTACTGATGGGCCAGAATCAAAACAAAATTCAGGAAGCAATGGCAAACTATGACTACGAGACTGCCGTTGAACTGATAAACAAGGAACCTCCCACCATCCCACTGTTAATGCAGAAAGCAAAAGCCCTGAAAGGAATCGGCAGCAATGCGGAAGCTCTACGTTCCATCCGCCAAGTGATAGCGGAAGACTCCACCAACCAACAGGCACACATCGAAGCAGCGGAATGCTGTAAAGCAATGGCCAAGTACAACGATGCGCTGGACTACTACCGGAAAGCCATCAGCCTGAATCCCAAAAACAAGTATGCCCGTTTGCAATTCATCAACCTGCTTTGCAACACCAAAAACTATGCTGAGGCTTTTGGAGAAAGTTCAATGATGTCCGAAACGGACAGTTCGGCCGTAGTGCTCCACCTACAGGCTCAAAGCCTTGAAGGGATGCAACAGATACTACCGGCTATCGGTTGCTATGAAGTCATTCAGGATAAATATCCGGACGATTATCTGGCTGCGGCCAAACTCGGAAACCTGAACATTGTGGCTGGATATCCCGAATATGCCATCCAAGCTACCGAACGCTATAGGGAACGGGACTCCACCAACCTGATTGTCAACCAGCAAAACGCTCTCGCCTACTGCCACGCCGAACAATATCCGACAGCCATCAAGCGCTATGAAAAGCTGTGCCAACAGGGGGACAGCAGTACACAGACCTTATACTACCTGGGAGTCAGCTATTACGCGGATGAATATTATTACGAAGCGCACGCGTGTTTCAGCAAACTGCAAAAAGAGATGGAAGAAAATCCCAATCTGCTCTATTATCTGGGACGTTGCTGCGCCAAGACTTCCTGGAAAAAAGAAGGCATCGAACACCTGGAGAAAGCTATCGAACTGACCATTCCCAAAGACAGCACCATGATCCGACTTTACAAAGGCTTGGTGGATTGTTGTAAACTGGCTCAGGATACTCCAAAGCAAATCCAGGCTCTCAGAGAACTGTACAAATATGACAAGACGAACCATAAACTTCTTTATGACATCGCCTGGAACTATTCATATCAACTCAAAGACAACAAATCGGCCGAACGTTATCTGCAGGCTTTCTTAAAAACCCGAAAGGCGAATGCCAGGAAAGAAGAACCGGTGAGTGAGAAAGGGGAACTTGTACTCGGACTTGAAAATTATTACAACGCTGCCGAAAATTGGCTGAAAGACTTACAGAAAGAAAAGTTCTTCAAAGAAGGAATACCGTTAGAAAGTCAGAAACAATAGAATCTGTCCCCCCCCCATGAAACATTGGATACTCCTCCTCTATCTGGGGTTCAGCGTAGTGCTGCAAGCCCAGAACACCGCCTCCGTTCAAGAAGCAATGGCAAACTATGACTATAAAACGGTGATCAGACTGATTGATGAAGAAAGTGCATCACCACAGTTACTCATACAGAAAGCCAAAGCTTTAAAAAGTTTAGGGCGTACCGCCGAAGCCCTGTCCACTTTGCAACATATCATTATCGAGCTGCCCGAAAATCAGCAGGCATTGGTAGAGGCAGCAGAATGTTGCAGGCAATTGAGCAAATTTAACGAGGCCTTGGGGTATTATCGGAAGGTGATGGAACTCAATCCCGAACATATTTACGCACACTTGCAATACACCCGCTTGTTATACAACTATCAGCGATACGGCGATGCATTGCGTGAGAGTATCGCATTGGCCAGGAAAGACAGTTCCGCCACCGTATTGCGACTGATGGCGGAAAGCATGGAAGGAGCCGGCATGCCGGTAGAAAGTATGTTTTGCTATCTTTCCATCATCAGGAAATATCCCTCCGACTATCTCTCGGTAGCTAAGCTGGGCAGTATCTTCAATACAATGAAAGATTACGAAGGGGCAATTGCCCTGACAGAAGCATACCGCCGGACGGACAGCACCAATGTAGAAGTGAACCGTCAAAACGCACTGGCGTATTGTCTGCGCAAAGAATATCCCACCGCCATCAAACGTTATCAGGATCTGACCGCCCGGGGAGACAGCACACTGCTGACATGTTATTACCTGGGAGTCAGCTACTACGCTACGAAAGAATACTATAAAGCGCGCGATTGGCTACTCAAAGCAAAATCATGCCAGTCACCCGGCGCCAACCTACTCTACTATTTGGGACGTTCGTGCTCCAAGACATTATGGAAACAAGAGGGAATAGGATATCTGAACCAGGCTATCGCCCTGACTATCCCCGCCGACAGTATCATGGAGCGCTTATACTCAGGCTTGGCAGACTGCTACAGGCAAACCAAGCAAACCCGGGACCAAATCAAGGCTACCAAAGAACAATACAAATATGCCCCTGACAAGCATATTTTACTTTATAACTTGGCGTTCTTATCGGACAAAATAGGAGATACTAAAGCCACAGAGCATTACTTGCAGGCTTTTCTGCGAACAAAATCCAAACAAAATGCAGTACTACAGCAGCCGGATGATGACGAAGAAGAACCCGCACCCTACATAGATTACTACAAAAGTGCCACCAATAAATTGGAAAGCATCCGAAAAGAGAAATTCTTAAAGGGAGAAAAGTGAATTGATCGGATAGATGCATCGTTTCGGACAATTCACCACTGAGTGCAGACAGAGTTTCACAGAGGGAGAATAATGGAAAATAAATTTGAAGATGTGCGGTAGAAGGCACAGTGGCACGTAACCGAAGTCACATCGGCACGCAGCCGAAATTACGGTGCTGTGTAGCTAAAGTTACGGTGCTGCGTAGCCAAAGTTACGGTGCTGCGTAGCCAAAGTTACGGTGCTGCGTAGCCGAAGTTACGGTGCTGCGTAGATAAAGTTACGGTGCTGCGTAGCCGAAGTTACGGTGCTGCGTAGCCGAAGCTATGACGGCATCTCCTTTTCCGGACGTCACGTTCACCTGATTGCATCGAAAAGTGTTCCTTATCGGTTGAGCTCCATCCCGGAGAATTCTCCAATGAAAACGTTTGCATAAATAGATGGCACACAGTAAGAAAGAAAACGGAAAACAATCCGATGATTTACCCTATATTAGCAACATTAAATAATAACGAGCTAATATCATGAAAAAATTATTGTTACTCTTAGGTTCATTCCTACTGTCATTAACCACTTATGCAGCCATGAACATATCCAAAATCGATCCGCCCTTCTGGTTCACCGGTATGAACAATCCGGAACTCCAGTTAATGGTATACGGTGAAGGCATCGGCCAGGCATCCGTATCAGTAAATTATCCCGGTGTATCGCTCAGCAGCGTCGTGAAACTGGAAAGCAACAATTACCTGCTTGTCTACCTGCATCTCGATAAAGAAGTAAAGCCGGGCAAGATGCCCATCACATTTACGGTCGGAAAGAAGAAATTGGTGAAAGAGTACGAATTGAAAGCACGCAGCAAAGCCGGAGTCGATCACAAAGGTTTTGACGCATCGGATGCATTATACCTGCTGATGCCGGACCGTTTTGCCAATGGCAATCCGGATAACGACCGGATAGAAGGCATGGCCGAATATAAAGTGGACCGCAACGACCCGAACGCACGTCACGGAGGCGACCTGGCCGGTATCGAACAAAATCTGGACTATTTTACCGACTTGGGAGTGACCGCACTCTGGTTCACCCCGGTACTCGAAAATAATATGAAAGGCGGCTCATATCACGGATATGCAACAACCGATTATTACAAGGTAGACCCACGTTTCGGCACTAACGAGGAATATCGCTCACTGATAGCGAAAGCCCACAACCGGGGCATTAAGGTCGTGATGGACATGATCTTCAATCATTGCGGAGTAGAACATCCCTGGATCAAGGACATGCCTTCAAAGGACTGGTTCAACCATGCGGACTTCAAGAACAACTTTGTGCAAACTTCCTACAAGCTGACTCCACATGTAGATCCGTATGCCTCGGAGTACGATTTCGACCAGATGAACAACGGCTGGTTCGTGGAAGCCATGCCTGACCTCAACCAAAAGAACCCTCACGTATACAAATACCTCTTGCAGAACAGCCTGTGGTGGATTGAGTACGCCGATATCGACGGCATCCGGATGGACACCTACCCGTATGCCGATTACGATGCCATGAGCAACTGGATGAAAGAACTGAACGAAGAATACCCCAACTACAACACGGTGGGCGAAACCTGGGTTACCGAACCGGCCTATACAGCCTGGTGGCAGAAAGACTCCAAACTCTCCGCCCCGCGCAACAGTCACTTGAAAACAGTCATGGATTTCAGCTTCTTCGACAAAGTCAACACGGCCAAGAATGAACAAACGGACACTTGGTTCAAAGGATTGGACCGTGTCTACAACAATTTTGTATACGATTATCTGTATCCCAATCCGGCTTCCGTACTGGCTTTCATCGAGAATCATGACACCGACCGTTTCTTGGGTGAAGGCGAAAACCTCGATATGCTGAAACAGGCCTCCACCCTTTTATTGACCACCCGACGCATCCCGCAACTCTATTATGGAACGGAGGTGATGATGAACGGAGTAAAGAGTAAAAGCGACGGCTATGTACGAAAGGACTTCCCGGGCGGATGGACGGACGATAAAGAGAATGCCCTGACTCCCGAGGGACGTACCCGATTGCAGAATGAAAGCTATAACTTCTACCGCAACCTGCTGAACTGGCGTAAGGGCAACGATGTGATCGCCAAAGGCAGCATGAAACAGTTCATGGTGCAGCACGGCGTATATGCTTATGCACGCCAATATAAAGGGAAAACGGTATTCGTCCTGTTGAACGGTACGGATAAAGAGGTGAAACTTCCCCTGAAATACTATGCCGAAGTGCTGAAAGACAAGACTCAAGGAAAAGACGTCATTAGCGGAAAAGTAACGGCACTCAATGAAGAACTGACAATGGCACCCCGCCAATCGATGGTTATAGAGCTTTAATCTCACACCGGTTATAACCGCATAAGCAAAGGGCACAAAGGATTTCACCCGACATCCTCTGTGCCCTTTGTGTAGCCTAATGCGAATAATAATAGTCAAACGTTTGACTATTATCGGAGAATATTCCTACCTTTGCAGCGACTAAAAGAATACGACGATGACAAACAACGAATCGGAGCGCGAGCTCGTCCTACAAACCTTACGAACCTGGATGGCATTCCGCCAGGCCGTTCAGCGGGTACTCAAACGCCACAACGTGGATATGACCTTCGAGATGCTGCAAGTAATGAACTGCCTGTGGAACAAACAAGGCATCAGCCAGCAATCCCTGGCTGAGAAAACAGCAAAGGACAAGGCTTGCCTGACCAATCTGATTAATAATCTGGAAAAGAAAAACTGGGTGATACGGAAAGAAGGCCCCTCCGACCGCCGAAACCGCCTGATTTTCCTGACGCCCCAAGGCGAAGAACTTGCCCTCACCGTGAAACCCCTGATCAACGATATCTATGCCCAAACCGGAGCAGAGATGGAGGCAAGCCGGATAACGGAATGCATCGAAGACCTGAAGAGACTGCATGAAGTGCTCAATGAGATCTAAAAGAAATCCGCCATGTCCACCCGTCAGATAAAGCTAAAACAATTGAGAAGACTGAAGTTCAGGAACATCTTTCTCAACACAGTATGCATCCTGCTGGCATTGGCAGGTATTTCATGGACAGTAAACTACTTCTGGAAATACGCCCGCTATGAGATAACCAATGATGCCGTAGTGGATCAATACATCGCTCCGCTAAACATCCGGATACCGGGCTATATCAAAGAAGTACGTTTTACCGAACATCAGTATGTTCATGCCGGCGACACGTTACTGATACTGGACGACCGGGAATACCGGATCCGGCTGAAAGACGCGGAAGCGGCCTTGATGGATGCCTTGGGATCAAAGGAAGTGTTAAACTCCGGCATCCGGACTTCAGGAGTAAATGTAGCCGTGCAGGAAGCCAACATAGCCGAAACACTGGCACACCTTTCACAGCAAGAAGCGGAACTGAACCGATATACCCGGCTCCTGAAAAAGCAGGCCGTCAGCCAACAGGATTATGAACTGGCCAAAGCGAACTTCGAAGCGACCCGGGCAAGATACAACGCCCTGTTGCGACAAAAAGAAGCGGCCCAATCGCAGTATTCCGAAACCAGCAAACGCAGTACAGGCGCCGAAGCCAATATCCTCCGGAAGGAGGCCGACCTGGAGATGGCCCGACTAAACCTGTCGTATACCGTTGTCACCGCACCCTATGACGGATACACGGGACGACGTACACTTGAACCGGGACAGTTCGTACAAGGCGGACAAACTCTTTCCTACCTGGTACGGGGCAATGACAAGTGGGTGACAGCCAATTATAAAGAGACTCAAATTGCCCATATCTATATCGGGCAAAAAGTCCGCATCAAAGTAGATGCTTTCAGCGGACGCACTTTTCACGGGACCGTAACCGCCATTTCCGAAGCCACCGGATCGAAATACTCCCTGGTACCGACCGACAATTCGGCAGGGAACTTCGTCAAAGTGCAGCAACGCATTCCGGTCCGCATCGATCTCAATGACGCCTCACCCGAAGAGATGGAATGTCTCCGTGCAGGGATGATGGTAGAAACGGAAGCGGTCCGCCCTTAGGCTTATGGTGAAGCTCAATCTGCCTACCCGTCCCTGGGTGCCTCAATGGTTGGGCATCGTGACCATGTTTATTGTCATCTTTCCCATCACCCTGCTCAACGGTGCCTACACAGGAAGTATGGTCGAAGTATCGAACACGCTGGGAGTATTGAGCGAAGATATTACCATGGCTTACTATTCAGCTTCGGTAGGGATAGCTGTTGCCTATCCCATCGTACCGAAAATACGCACCATAGCCACTCCGAAAACCTTACTGCTTACCGACCTGCTGCTACAGATATTCTTCAGCCTGGTATGCGCCAAAACCGGTAGTATGGATGTCATCATGGTATGCAGTTTCTGTATGGGATTTCTCAAAGCCTTCGTCATGTTGGAGTTCATCATCCTGATCCGCCCGCTCTTCAGTCCGAAAAACGTACGAAGTGAATTCTATGCCTACTTCTACCCCATCGTTTTCTCCGGAGGTCAGCTATCGATGGCTATCACCGCTCAACTGGCCTATCACTACCAATGGCAGCACATGTACTATTTTGTCACCATCCTCTTGCTGATCGCCATTCTGTTCGTCATCTGTTTCTTCCGCTATGCAAGGCGTCCCATGCACATTCCGTTCAAAGAAATGGACGGAAGAAGCATGTTCATCATCGCCACCGCTTTCCTGCTAACGCTCTATACATTTACCTACGGGAAAACACTCGATTGGTTCGCATCCCCGAAGATCAGAGTATATGTATTCGTCATCCCGCTCCTGATAGCTCTTTTCATCCATCGGCAGCGTACACAAGGCAAACCCTTTGTCAGCCTGAAACCACTCTTTCTGCATAAATCCATCATCGGATATGGCTTCATGGTACTCGCCATGTTCCTGACAGCCACCAGTTCACTGGTAACCAACTATATGAACAGCATCATCCGGGTAGACAGCATACACGCCAATTCGCTGAGCCTGTGGCTATTGCCCGGATATGTGGTAGGGGCCGTCATTTGCTTCTGGTGGTTCCGATGGCAACGATGGCGGTTTCGCTTCCTCATTTCAGGAGGTATGTTCTGCTACGTCATCTATCTGGCTATCCTCTACTTTGGTATCACCCCTTATGGAACTTATGAAATGCTCTACCTCCCCATCCTGTTCCGGGGAGTGGGGATGATGGTCATATTCATTGCGTTCGGTGTGTTTGTTGTCGAAGATTTAGACCCGCGCCTGACGTTGTCCAATGCCTTCTTCCTGATTTCATTCCGCTCAGTATTAGCTCCGGTCCTGTCCGCTTCGTTCTTTAACAACATGCTTTACTATCTGCAGGCAAAGGGGATGAACATTCTTTCGGAAAACATGACGCTGACCAATCCGCTGGCCGAACAAAAATACAATCAGGCATTGAGCAATGCCCTGGCGCAAGGGCACGAATTCGGCGAGGCCGGACAATTGGCAGCCAACAGTCTGTACTCCACTTTGCAGCAGCAATCCCTGTTGCTTGCCCTGAAAACCCTAATCGGCTATGTACTGATACTGGCACTGGTGATTGCTGTCATCGCAGCGTTCATTCCTTTCCATAAAACGCTGAAGGTGGCTGTAGTGAAGACGGGTGACGATATGGTATAATGAGAAGAGATACAAAAAAGCCACCCAATTGCTTGAGTGGCTTCTTAAAATATAAATTAAATCAAGTAAAACTTTTAAATACTAGATTTGGAATTTATTCAGCTAACTTGTTGTCAGAACCCAGCACGTTGATAATTTTGTGCTTGTAGAGTTTTTCCATATTGTCGCGAGCCGGTCCCAGATATTTACGCGGGTCGAACTCAGCCGGTTTTTCTGCGAATACCTTACGGATAGCAGCAGTCATAGCCAGGCGAGAGTCTGAGTCGATGTTGATTTTGCAAACAGCAGACTTAGCGGCTTTACGCAGTTCCTCTTCAGGAATACCGATAGCAGCTTTCAGTGCACCACCAAACTGGTTGATAGTTGCAACCTCTTCTTCAGGAACTGAAGATGATCCGTGAAGAACGATAGGGAATCCCGGAAGTTCTTTCATTACACCGTCCAATACGTCGAATGCCAACGGAGGAGGAACCATACGGCCTGTCTTCGGATCGATGTGGCACTGTTCCGGAGTAAATTTGTAAGCACCGTGAGAAGTACCGATAGAGATAGCCAATGAATCGCAACCTGTCTTGGTAACGAAATCAACTACTTCGTCCGGTTCAGTATATGTGTGGTGGTCAGAAGAAACTTCGTCTTCTACACCTGCCAATACGCCAAGTTCACCTTCTACAGTTACATCGAACTGGTGAGCGTATTCAACAACTTTCTTAGTCAGAGCAACGTTTTCGTCGTAAGGAAGGTGAGAACCGTCGATCATTACAGAAGAGAAGCCTGAGTCGATACAGCTTTTGCAAGTTTCGAAAGTATCTCCGTGGTCGAGGTGCAAAACGATTTCAGGATTTTTGCAGCCGAGTTCTTTTGCATATTCTACAGCACCCTGAGCCATGTAACGCAACAATGTAGCGTTAGCATACTGACGAGCACCTTTTGATACCTGCAAAATAACCGGAGACTTAGTTTCTACAGCAGCCTTGATGATAGCCTGCATCTGTTCCATATTGTTGAAGTTGAATGCAGGGATTGCATATCCACCCTTGATAGCCTTAGCAAACATATCTCTAGTGTTTACCAGACCTAAATCTTTGTAATTAACCATTTTGTTTAAAAGTTTATTGTTAGTGAATTAAAAATTCTATGCAAAAGTAAGAATAATCCTTTGAATAGAGAAACCCTCGGGCGGAAATATCCGTTTGAGGAGCGTAATTCAATTCTATTTCAAATTATTTCCCATCCTTTAAGAGCTGTTTGTAATGTCTACGTAGCAAATAAAGGTTTTTTATTGTTTCCTCATATATATAATGGTAGGCAAATGATCGCTGTAACCATCCAACCACACTCTGCCACCATATGTACGCAGGGGTGCACCCTTATATTTACCATCCTGCTGAAACAGGTAATCGCGCATGAAAACTTCATTGTGATCATATTTCAATCCTTTTGTGGCTTGAAGCAGCGTGGGCGAAAGGATGATCTGATCGAACAGATTCCATTTGCCGCGATAGAGCAAAGTGCCCACTCCCTTATCTTCCAGCGTCACCCACCAGGGGTTGTAAAGGTCATCTTCAGTCATATCTTCGACGTGTTTCTTTGCCCCCAGTACGGCAAGGCTCAAGTCCATCGGATCATCGTTGAGGTCGCCCATGATAATCAGTTTCAAGTCCGGATCCGTACGCATCAGCGAGTCCTTCAATGCCTTCACCTGCATGGCAGCGTGCACGCGTACCGGTTCCGCCGCCCCCCGAGAGGGCCAGTGGTTGACTATCAAGCAGACTTTATCACCCGCCAGCTCGCCGCCTACAATCAGGAATCCACGGGTTTTGTGGATGGTATCTCCCTCGAAAGGAGTGGAAAGCACCAATGCCGTCGCATGGGGAGTGAATTGTTTGGGGTCATACAGCAACGCACAGTCGATGCCCCGTTTGTCAGGTCCTTCATAATGTATGTATCGATAACCTCCGGCAGCCAGTTCGGGTTGGCGAATCAGATCGTCAAGCACGCGCCGGTTCTCCACCTCCGCCACACCGATTGCGGCAGGCCCTGCCGGTACTTTATCACGCGAAAGTTCGCCCAGCACCTTGGACAGATTTTTCAGTTTCGAACGATATTTCTCCGAGTTCCACCCCTTTGCCGCATCCGGAAGATATTCATAATCGTTTTTTCCCGTATCATGAATGGTATCAAACAGATTCTCAAGATTGTAAAAAGCTACGCTGTACAGCCCGTCCGCATGATCCTGTGCCCGGCCACCGACCGCCAGCAACAATAAAAAGTTGAATGCAATAATTAGTTTCTTCATATATTTATTTTTGAGTTCACCACAGATTATACGGTTTAGCACAGATTCTTCAATTTCCAATGAAATAAATCTTCAATCTGTGCCAATCCGTGTAATCCCTTAACCCGTCACCCCTGCAAAAGTCTTAAAAAAAAGCGAGAATACGACTTTTTTTCCAAAACTTTTTTCCTAAGAAACAAAAAAGCATTATCTTTGCAACCTGAAAAATGACCATTACACTATTCTTACCAAATAGTAAAACGATATAATAATTTAAAAAACGAATATTAAAATGAAAAAAGGTCTTCATCCTGAATCATACCGTCCGGTAGTATTCAAAGATATGTCAAACGGTGATATGTTTTTGTCTAAATCAACTGTAGCTACAAAAGAGACCATCGAATTCGAAGGTGAAACTTATCCGTTACTGAAAATCGAGATCTCTAACACTTCTCACCCGTTCTATACAGGTAAATCTACATTGGTAGATACAGCCGGACGTGTTGACAAGTTCATGAGCCGCTACGGTAACCGTAAGAAATAATAGGTCGGATCATCCGATTGATAAAAAATAAGCTGCCCCAATATTGAGGCAGCTTATTTTTTTGCCCTAAAGCCACTCCGCAAAGGAAACTGCTTCCCAAAAACGATCCATTTTAGTTTATTAACTATCAAAATTAGGTTTGCAACTAATATTTTTAGTTCATTTACAGCAAACAACAGAAACCCTCCCGGATCTCCCCTCCTATCCTCGTAAAGTAGCAGGAAAAGCAAAAAAGGTCAGAGATGGATAAAGGTAACTGACCACTACTACAAAAAATAAAGAAAGGAATAATAATGGAGTATCAACGGATATGGCTTTTAGTTTTGTTCTGTCTTTCCTCTTGGGATATGCACGCACAACATTTCGTAATCGAAGGGAAAACCAATGGATATGTTCCCGACGGCTCTATTCTCTACCTCGGACGCTGGAACGGAATGGGAGCAATGATTTATTTCACATCTGACATGATCCGTAACGGCACCTTTCGTTTGGAAGGCAAAAGAGAAAAGACTCCGGATATTATCTATTTGTACGGAACAGAAAAGGCTATCGGTACACTTAACCTACGTTTGTGGGTCGGCGATGACACCATAAGAGTATCCGCCAATTCAGAAGTACCGGAAACCTGGATTGTGGAGAACAACATGCCGCAACAAGCAGAAGAAGACTTCTATAGACAACTGAAAGGCAAGGACAATATAATAAAGACAAGTCGGATGAACAGCAGGCAATTATGGGATAGGTCACTCACTCCGGACAGTGTTCGAATACTAACGAATCAAATCATACAGAATGACCTACCAGGGCAGATCCGCATACTCAGCCATCTGCATAAACAGCCTAAACTGACTGATACAGGGTTGGTGTACTTTTTCTTATCGAGTGGTTATGCCCATTGGATGACCAATCCGAAACATCTCTGTATGGGGAGAGAAATTTATGGCCAATTAACAGGAAAGCAAAAGCAAACCTATTATGGTAAGTTTGCCAAATCTTATTTTTATCCCGACAAAACACCCGAAAAAGGAGACTATTATATAGATGCCAACCTATTTGATCTGAAAGGAGATTCTTGCAAACTGACAGATTATTTAAATAAAGGGAAATATATTCTGCTGGATTTCTGGGATCTATATTGTGCACCTTGCAAGAAGTCAGTGCCCGGCTTAAAGGAACTGTTCTCTTCCTGTGCGGACAAACTGACGATTATCAGTATCAATGTCGGCAGTCGCGAAAGCCAGGTAAAGGGAAGCTCTGATTTTCTATGGGAAAACCTCAGCGACGGGCAAGGCCTGACGGGGATTGCATCCCGCTACGGAATAAAATCCATCCCTTGTTTTATATTGATAGCACCCAATGGGCGAATAGAAAAATACTGGAAAGGATATGCCATGCACCACTCCGGCATGGAGAAAGAGATCATGGAAATTATTCTCCCAAATCCCTCACCTACAGAAGCATCAAAGTAAAAAAACAGCTTTCCAGAAGCAATATATACTTTTATAGGGAAAACCCTATGGCACAATAGGAGAAAAAACAGCGCTGTAGGAAACTTCTTTCGTATCTTCGTAACATCTAATCATAAATTCACTAAAAAAGATACGACTATGAAACGACTGACTATCCTATTTATGCTCTTTCTGACCTCGTGCATCCTCTATGCCAAAGACCGGAAAGGAAATGACCTCAGCGGTCCCATTGCACTGAAAGGCGAACTGACCGAAAAGTACCAAAACTACACGAAAGGTACTCCTGTCGTCATCCGGGGAGTACGAAAAATGCGCATTTCACCCGATGAAACGGCAGGCATCACCTATGCCGTGGAAATAGACGGGCTGCAATATCCTGTCGGGGCAGAAGAAGCCGGTAAGATCATCCGGCTGAAACCGGCGACAGTCCTTGAATACTGGCAAGGCGTTTACTTGTCACAAGGCATGTATGATTACTACAATCGGAAAGGTTATCGTTACAAGATGCGACAGGAACTGGACGAGGAGTGCCTGGACTATCTGGATAAACTCAACGAAATAGCCTACAAAGACGCCTACATTCAAGACTATGTACAGGCCATTTTTGCCAAAGTCAATCCCGGCGAAATAGATACGAACCGTCCGGAACGACTGAATGTACGCATCATTCAGTCACCCGAACCGGATGCCTATATGCTACCCAACGGGGCCATGCTGGTAAGCACCGGACTTCTCTGTACCATCGATTCGGAAGAAGAACTGGAAGCTATTATCGCCAACGAAATGGTTCATTTCATCCTCGATCATCAGGTGGATAATGTGTCACGTGCCGAAACCCGCGCCAAACGGGCCGCTTTCTGGGCGGATGTATTGGGGACAGTAGCCATGGCGGCCGACGATACCAACTGGATGTATGGATATGACGAACGGGTGGGTGCCATCGAGTTGGCAGCCAGCATCGGAACCATTGCCGCTCTGATCAACGTGCGTACAGTGAATCGCTTGGGTATGGATTACAGCAGCAAGCAGGAGCTGCAAGCCGACCGGATTGCCCGCGATTACCTTGCCTTCAAAGGGATGAACCCCAATGCTCTCTCTTCTGCCATCAATAAAATAAAAGAGTTTTATGGCTCAGTCCATCGCTACGACAACCTGACACGCTACGGCAGCTACGGTCTGTTGAAGGAGCGCCTTGCCAAACTGGGAGAAACCGAAGGCATACACAGCCATATGTTTGAGAAAATGACCTCGGACATCGTGACTTTCAATGCTGCCATGTATCAGGGAGACAAACGCTATAAAATGGCGGAACAACTGGCTCAGAAGAACATAGACAATCGGGTGGCCTCCGATCATGACTACGTGATCCTGGTCAAAGCACGTATGGCTCAGGAGAATACCCCGGAGAGCAACGAAGCTTGTATGAAACTATTGGAAAAGGCCCGGGAAATTGCCACTGCACGCAATCTGGATATCAACAAACAGGAGATTCTGTTGCTGATGCGCATGAACAAACAGGCAAAAGCCGCCGACAAACTGAAAGAGTATCTGGACCTGCTGGCCGAATATAAACAGCAAAACGACATGAACACCCAGGAATCCGAATGGATCGGAGAAGAACTGGACTGGGCTAGCAAAATGCTTTCAAAAATCAGTCTGCTATAGTTGCTATCTTAAAATGCCATAAAGGGTGTAGCCATACAACCGGTATAGCTACACCCTTTATTACAGATGGCTACACCTTCCGGGGTAAAGGGTGTAGCCCTTTTATAGAATCAGAAATTGATATAGACGCGACATTCGTGGGCAGGTATCATCAGACCGGTCGGTATCGAGGTCACATGAAGTTTCGTACCATCCAGATAGTTTGTCCAGACTCCCGTTACCGGAAAAGAAGTGATTGCCTCTATCGGCTTAGCGGTAAAATTACCAACTACGACCAACCTCTTGCCGTTGGTTGCTGCAAGAGTCAGAAAACGTCCTCCGGTCCAGTTGGCTGTCTTCACCAACCAGGAGAACGTGCTCCCCGGATTAAAGAGTTCAGAATGTTCCCGCCTCAACTTCAACAGTTTTGCATATGTATTGCACAACCCTTTCCGAGCTTCATTGTCCAGATATTCCCAGTGCAGAGGTTTCCTACCTGTCCGTCCCCCTTCTTCAATCGACACATCGTATCCCATTTCACCAAACTGCCATACCATCTTAGGACCGGGTGCCGTGAAAAAGAATGAAGCATTCGCAGCAAGCTGTTTCATACGGACATTTATATCCGATTTTAAAGGTCCCTCGCCATAAGCAATCTGCTTAAAGGCTGTCCGCTCTTCGTCATGGCTTTCCATAAAGCCAACCCACCCTCCGTAGGGCATTGTTGTTCCGAAAGTAACCAATGGTGTAAAATCACTGTTTGACGGATACCCCATTGCCGACTGGCAATAAGCATTGTTCAGGTTACGCCAAAGTTGCATGCCTTCTTCGGCCAATTCGCTCTCCTCTTTTTCGTCACAGAAATGCTCCAGGATGACGACTGCCTCCGGATTCACCTCACGAACTGTCTCGTTATAATCTTTCAGGATGGCAATACGCGAAGCGTCATAACTTCCGGCAGTGGCCTCCGTACTGCTGTTTTGTGTAAAGCCCTTTGTCATGTCGAAACGAAAGCCATCGATGCGATATTCCTCCAGCAGGAACTTCAGGTTCCGTTTCACAAATGCACGTACCAAAGGCGAGTCATGATTGAAATCATGAAAGACACCATAGGGATGAGGTTCTTTCACATTAAACCAAGGGTTATCGGCTGCCGTACGGTTATTTTTGGTATCCCAATACAAACGGGCAAAAGGATGCGAACCACTGGCATGGTTGTAAACAACATCAAAAAGAACAGCCATACCCACTTCGTGGCATTTATCGATAAAAGCCTTATACATATGATCGGTACCGTAAGCCTTGTCCAAAGCAAAATGGAAACAAGGATTGTATCCCCAGCTGTCATTGCCATCGAACTCCTGCACCGGCATCAACTCAACAGCATTGAAACCTAAACTTTTCAGATATCCTATCTTCTCCATAGCACCGTTCAGATCGCCTGTGGCAGTGAAATCACGCAACAGCAGTTCATAGATCATCAGATTATTTTTATCGGGTATCCGGAAGTTTTTAACCTTCCATTCATAAGAATCCCTTTGTATTTTGAATACAGAAGCAATGCCGACAGCACCCTTGGGATACTCTTTCGCATCGGGGTAGGTAGAAGAGGGAATGTATTTATCGTTATCCGGATCGAGTATCTTACGGCTATAAGCATCAGCCAGACGAAGAATCTCCCCGGCCCTTGTACCGACATAATACTGAAAAGCATATTCACGGGTAGGCTGAAGTCCGGTCAGTGTAATCCACCAGCAGCCCGCAGCATCATCCCGGTTCATTTGGCTGTTGCTTTCATTACTCAACTTCCAGTCATTAAAATCACCCACGACATGGGCAAAATCCTTATGTCCCCCTTTCTTGTCTTTATCATACAGCACCAACGTGACTGTGGATGCGTCTATCAGATTGATTCCTTCCTGCAGACCGCCAGGCATAGAAGCATATCTGACAGCCGCGGGTTCAAAGGGTTTATACAGATGATCGGTAACAGAGACAAACGAGTCTCCGTCCGTTCCTTTCTTGCTCCCGTCGGCACTGCGAATCACGACACCCAATTGCCGAACCGGTGTTTCGTTCGAACCAAACCATTGACGGATCGAAGGTGCCAGCGTAATACTCCAGATATTATCTGCCACCCGGACCATTTTACATTTATCCACATTAGTATTCCACTCCGCAGGCACATACATCCAGGTCCCTTCTGACACCACTCCCGTATGTACATACACATCACCCGCATAACCATAGAGCGGGGAAGTTTTCGTCGCTTTAAAATATAGCGTCAATTGCCTGTCAGCATCCGGAGTCTCAGGTCGGAAACTCAGTCCGTCGTCACATCTTCCCTCCTGCGTGATCCGGATTTTTTCCGAAAGGCTGCCGCTCCTGATGACAATCTCTCCTTCACGCCCGGCCACTCCCTCATTGGGAGCCACCGTAAAAGCCAAGTTGGTAACCACCAGTCCGCGGGTATTGGCCTGCGAAATCCAACTACGATCCACTTCCGGAATTTCGACCTCAAATGTTATATTGGCTTTTACTTCCACCTGCACAGTTCCTCCTTCCTTGCCCACTTCGAAACGGGAAGCTGTCAGTGTCAGTGCATCTTTCTGCTTTTGTGAAACGGTAAAACTTTTTTCAATTCCTCCCGCCACCAGGGTCAGCTTGACGCTACGGCTGTCATAATCAGCATTTTCCTGTATACTGATAGTCACAGAAGCATCGCCCGCTGTTCCCGAAGATGGAGACACCGTACACCAGTCTGCCGCTCTGCGTGTATCCGTATCGGTGGTCAGCGAGATCCGCCATGGACGTCCTGACGAGAACGATAGATTCCGGGTTCCCGAAGTAGCGGCAAAATCAATGCCTTGCTCAAAAAAAATCTCACTATCAGAAGAAAGAATCAGAGAATCGGTTTCTTTCTCTTCCGACGAGCAACCGGAACCAATCAGCGGAAGCAGGAGGAGCAGAAACGGAAAAGTTAAATATTTCATAGATTAAAAGGTATTATTGTATATAAAAAAGGATGCCAACCTTATGCAGGTTGACATCCGAAGTATCTTCCTGGCATTTCTCTTCCAGATAGAGAAATACAGGATTATTTTTTAGTCATGGTCGCCGTTTTAGCATCCGGATTCAATACAATGGTATAGGCTCCGGCTGTCACTTTCATATTAGCACCATCCTGAGTCAATGCCCCCAGGCTGCCACCCAGATTGACAGTCCAAGCACCGTCCCATCTGAATTTCATCTCACCGGCTACCAGAGTGACGTCCACCGACCAGAGTTTAGTTGCCGGATCATAATTCATCACAGTTCCTTTGTCCCATCCACCGGGTGTGGCATCACCAATTATCTCCCAACCGGTCTTGGTCAACGAGGCTGTCAGCTTCTTCATATCGGCACCTACCCGATAGTATCCGGCTGTTTCAATCTTGATATTATCGCCGTCGCTGGGCATCAGAACAAATGTCCCTATGTTCTTAGCTTCATCCCAACTGATAGGGCCCATCATACCGATCCATACCCCGGCATCCCAGAATTTAAATTTGGTATCGGCATCAAAATAAAATGTTCCGGTATAGATAAAGTCGCGGGCAGCAGATTGCACTTTGTAACAATCATCTTTAGTAGCGTCCCATCCCTGATAGCTTCCCGGCAATGCCATTTCCGCACTCGACAATTCAATGGTAGTTTCTACCATGCTATAAGAATATTTACCGGCATTTGTCAGATTCATAGTGATCACGTATGGACTGGCTTTCAACACCTTAAAATTATTAGGCCCTGCCACCAGTTCGCCTTCAAGTTCGGACTCCTTACCGGATACCGCTCCGTAATTATCGGAATCCCAGTTATTGTTCGACCTGAATTTAAACTCTTTGTCAAGCAATGAAGTAGTAACCGTCCATAAGCGGGTGGTGGCGTCATAGTCCATTTGTGTGTCCTTATCCCAACCACCGGAAGTAGCGTCTCCCACCACTCCCCATACAAGGGGTTCGGTCTGTTCCACCTTACCTTCGGCATCTACTTTGATCCCGTAGAATCCTTTTTTAGCAGCCGTCTGATCCTTTGCCAGAATCTTGGTAAGATCACTTCCGTCTATAATAGCATACGAAACACCATCCGCATCGAAGTTGGCATATCCCTGGTATACCCCGTCACCATCGGGATCGCCCAACAGGTAAGCATTCGTATAGTCCCAGTCCGGATAGCCCACGGCCACATAAGCGAACTTCCAGTCAACCGCATTCGGATCAAAAAGAGTCGCCTTAAAAGTAATCGAGTTCGAAGCCGGATCAGCAGTCATGTCATACGCTTTAGAAGTCAGCGTAATCGTAAAGTTATAAGTCTGTCCCGGATAAGCCCCCACCTTAGCCATCATAGTGTTCATCTGTCCATTGGTAAACTTCAGGCTGGTAGTTCCGGTTTCACCCAATAAGACAGTTTTCGCATTCGCATCATTCGTCAGTGTAACGTCATAATTCACCACTGCCTTCACTCCATAGTCTGCTGCCGTCCACTTGATCTCGGGAAACTCAGCCGCAGCATTTTCATCGTTGAAAGTAAAGTCGCTTTGAGAGAAAGGCTCAAAAGCAGAGGCTTTCTGCAACTCCATGACGGGCGACTTCTCATCTTCGCAAGCCGTAAAGGCCAGAAGTCCTAACAACAGTGTATAGAAATATATTTTTTTCATAATCTTAATTCGTTGTTTTTAATAGTCATTCGATTTTAGTATCCTTCATTCTGCTTGAGATTGGTGTTAGAACCGATATCGTCTGACGGAATCGGGAACACGTTGTAGAAGTTCTCAACAGCCTTACCTTTGGCTGTACCACCCTTCCAAGGCCATACGTAACCGGCAGTAGTAAACAGTCCGAAACGTACCAGGTCTGTACGGCGTTGTCCTTCAAAGAAGAATTCACGGCCTCGCTCGTCAATGATGAAGTTCAATGTCAAATCGGAATCAGAGATAGGAGCCAGCGTCTTATCACTGTACGCTCTCTTACGCAGATCGTTCACATAACGGAGAGCAGTAGCTCTGTCGCCACCCTGACCGCCTCTGAGCACAGCTTCGGCATACGTCAGGTAGATTTCACCCAGACGGAAAAGCGGGAAGTCTACATAAGCTTCCTTTGAAGGAGGCAGCGTTCCATCCTTATTTACATTGAAGTATTTGGTAACGGGAATACCGTTATTCTGGAATGTATTTTCGTCAATAATTTCAAGACTGGTTGTCAAATCGGTACGGAGCATTGCCTTACGGGTATCCGCATCACTGCCACTCTCTTTGAGGAACAGATTGTAGAGTGACGATTTTGCCCTTACACCCTGCCATGCTCCTTTGGCATTGACTTCTTCCTGAGTCGCCGTAGCCCCCCAGCAAAGGAAGGCGGTCATACCACCCCAGGTCATCGTCTGATCGCCTTCATAGCGTACCGGGAAAATCATTTCGTTGGACAAGTGGTTGTCTGCCTTGAACATATCTACATAAACAGGTTCCAACTGATAACCCGTTTCGATCACTTTCTTAGCATACGTGATACATTCGGTATATTTGTTCTGGCCAACGTAAGTCTCCGCATTAAGGTACAGGCGTGACAAGAGTGCCCACGCGGCAGCTTTGTTGGCATGCCCGTAGTCCTGGCTGTATCCCACTGTGGGCTCCAACATATCCTCTACGCATTCAGTCAGTTCTTTCTCGATCCAGTTGAACAGATCGGCAGCCATGATCTGCTTCGGCGGAATACTTCCGATCGGGCTGTTTTCGTCTACAAACGGTACATTGCGATACAAGTCGAGCGCATATTCATAGCTCAATGCACGCAGAAAACGGGCTTCGGCACGCCATGTCTTGATCGAGGCTTTCAGTGATGCGTCACAACCGCGGGCATCCAGTTTATCTTCGGCAGTCTCACGCAGATAAGCGTTGGCTACATTGATTTGATAGAACAGGCGGTAATATGAACCCTTGATCCACGGACTAGATGCACCCCAGGAGATATGGTTGAACTCAGGGATACCGGGGTCATTCCATGCACAGTGTGCAATGTCCGAAGGCAAATCCTGCATATTCCACAATACACGGAGGAAGGAAGCCTGGCTACCGCCATCGATGCCTACCACATCCTGATCGGAATCACCCCCCGCTGTTACCGCCGATGGCCATGCCTGCATAAATCTTAGCAAGACTCTGCTCATAAGCCAAGGGCTCGTTCCCGAAAACAACGTCGGAAACCAATTCGTCTTTGTCCAGTGGAACCGTATCGAGGTCGTTCACACAAGACGCTACTCCTAACATCATTCCCAGCAATGCACAGGGAAGAAGATATTTAAATTTTATTGTTTTCATGTTTTACAGATTAAAAGTTGAGATTAAGGCCGATCATGAATACACGGGGGCGAGGATAGATGTTGTTATCGATTCCTTCACCACTGATTTCCGGATCCAGTCCCTTGTACTTAGTAATGACAAACGGATTCTGTACCGTAGCATATACGCGTGCACTCTGCTTATCATTGAAGAGTTTATTAAACGTATATCCCAAAGAGATGTTGTCCATACGCACGAACGAAGCATTCTGAACGTAATAGCTGGAACGGTATTGAGCGTTCTTGAAATCAGTGCTGCGGGCAGAGGTCAGACGATTTTTCAGGAATCCGGTCTGGTCATACATATTGGCGCCTTCGTATGCCTCACGGTTGGACTGCACATTATTGTAAACATAGTTACCGAAGCTACCGCGCAAAGCAAATGAAAAATCCCAGTTCTTATAAGAAAGTTGTGAGGTCAGTCCCATGAACACATCAGGAGCAGCTTTTTTGAAGCAGATCAAGTCGGCGTCGTTAATCTGGTTATCTCCATTCTGATCTACATAAGCACCTTCGATAGGTTTACCGTCAGGACCATAAATCTGCTCGAACACATAGAAGGAATTGAACGCCTCACCTACCCGATGGATCAGGGCATTGTATCCTGTACCACCATCGATGCCGCCATGGATGACACCGGCATAGTTCGGGTCGTCGTTGAAAGTCATCTTGGTGATCTTATTCTTATTATAAGAGATGTTATAGCCGATATTCCAGTTCCAGTCCTGTGTTGAAACAGCATGGGCATTGATGCTGAACTCAAAACCCTTGTTCTCCAATGTACCTACATTAGTCAGCAACTGATTGCTGAAGTTAGTTCCGGCAGGAGCCGTAACGGTGTTCAGCAAGTCCTTCGTTTTACGGAAGTAATAGTCGATTGTACCCGTGATGCGTCCATTCAGGAAACCGTAATCGATACCTACGTTCCAGGTTGTGGTTTCTTCCCACTTCAGGTTCTGGTCATAAGGTTGCGGAGCAATCAGTGAGTATTCGGTATCACCAAAATAATAGTTGGCACCTGCCTTGGAATACATGTATCGGGCCATATAAGGATAGTCTCCATTGCCCAGATTCTGCTGTCCGGTCACACCATATCCCAAACGTAATTTCAGATCCGAAATAGCGTTCACATTCTTCAGGAATGACTCTTCGTTCAGCTTCCATGCCAGTGCTACCGATGGGAACAGTCCCCAACGATTGTCCGGACTGAAACGTGAGGAGCCGTCGTTACGCAGGGTAAATGTCACCAGATAACGGTTCAACAAAGTATAGTTGAGACGTCCGAAGAAAGAAACCAGATAGCTTTCGCTCGCATAGTCATCTCCTTTTTTATAGAATTCTTCTCCCGTCTTCTCTGCATAGGCAGCCGAGTAAGGATAGGAGTTGGTAGTCGAATTATAGAAATGCTGCCAGGAGTAACCTGCCATGACATCAATGTAATTAACTCCGAACGTATTGGCATAGTTGAGGTAGAAATCAAGCAAAGTGTTGCGTTTCAGCTGAGTATAATGGCTGTTTTCACCAAAGCCGTTTTTGAAATTACCCGTACAGTAAGTCAAAGGTGAATTATCGGCTATAATCACGTCACCTTTACTTTTCGATACATCATAACCTAAGTTCAGGTTAGCGCGAAGTTCAGGCAGGAAGTGGAATTTATAATCAATCTGCGCATTGCCGATGCTGCGGTAAACAGTCGATTTATCATCTTTCTCTTCAAGCATGGCAACCGGATTGGCCAGGCCGATATCAATCGGAGAAGTCTTGTCTCCCCTCCTGCTTCATATACATAAAGTATCCGTTTCCATAAGGATTGCCTTCCATATAGACAGGCTGTGTGGGATCATACTGGGTAGCCAGACCGATAGCTGCACGGTCGGCAAAACGGTTCTTATTGTATACCCCCTTCACATTGAGCTGGATGTTGAGCTTCTTGTCGAAAAAGTTGGGGTTCAAGTTGATGGCACCTGTCAGACGTTGCATATTCGAAGTCTTCAGGATACCGTTTTCGTTTGTATACGCCACGGACACACGATAAGGCATATGCGGAACTGCTCCGGATACACTTACATTATGATCGGTACTGAAAGCCGTACGGAAGATTTCATCTTGCCAGTCGGTAGAGGTTTTACCCAGCGCATTGGCCTGAAGGCTGTTTTCGCCAAACTTCTCGATTACAAAATTACGAAAATCTTCCGCCTTCATCACATCAACCGTATTCGATTTCGTACTGATAGAGAACGTACCACTGTAGTCTACCTTCACGCGTCCCGATTGCCCTTTCTTAGTGGTAATGATAATGACACCATTGGAAGCACGCGAACCGTAGATAGCAGTAGCAGAGGCATCTTTCAGAATCGTAAACGTCTCGATGTCATTGGGATGAACAGTAGAGAGCGGGTTGCCCATACCCTTGATCTCGGTGTTATCGACAGGCACTCCGTCAATAACGATCAACGGATCGTTGCTGGCCGACATGGATGAACCTCCACGCACACGGATCGTAGCTCCGGCCCCCGGGGCTCCACCATCGGTAATCACACTGACACCGGCAGCCTTACCCACCAAAAGGTCGGAAGCCGAGGTAGCCATACCTTTTACCATCTTATCCGCATCGATTGCCATCACCGAACCGGTTACGTCATTTTTCTTCACGGTACCATAACCAATCACCACCGCTTCCTGAAGCATCACCGCATCTTCATGGAGAGTTACCGTCACGCTGGGAGCGGCTTTCATTTCAACCGGCTTATAACCGATGAAAGAAATTACAAGAGTTGAATTTTGAGGAACACTCAGAACAAAGTTTCCGTTCAGGTCGGTAATCGTACCGATAGAAGAATTATCCTTCACAACCACATTCGCGCCGATTACGGGTTCACCCGTTGAATCTTTCACATGTCCCTTGACAGAGACTTGTTGTGCATAAGCGCTCAATGACAAGAATAGCCCAAACAATAGGGGCAGAATCATACGACAGACTCTAAGATTAACTTGCTTCATGCATCTAAAAATTAAAGTTAACAATATAAATATTAAATATACTTTCTAAGAGATAGAGAATGAACGACTTCATCCCGATTCTTGATTACGTAGCAAAAATACTATTTAAACAACAGTCGCTTATTTAAATTCAAACAAATCCACGCATGCAACTCCGCAAACGATTGCATCATAAAAGCGGACTTATAACATACTATCACTGAACTTTTCAGTCTCCTTTACACTATTTTTGTGACATATTAAACAAATCCATATATACATTGGTTTTGTCTTTATATAAATTCATTTACCTTTGGCTGAAAACCAATATGTACCATGAGTAAACCGCAAATCACCATCAAAGACATTGCCCGCGAACTGGGGGTATCGCCCTCCACCGTATCGAGAGCACTGAAGGACAATCCGGACATCAGCCAGGAGACGAGGGATGCTATACATAAGTACGCGCGCGAACATAATTATAAGCCCAACGTACTGGCACTGAACCTGCGCACCAGCCGTTCGAACACCATCGGGGTCATCATCCCCCAGTTAGTTCACCACTTCTTTTCGTGTGTGCTGAGCGGCATTGAGAGAACGGCGGCCGAAGCGGGCTACAACATCCTGGTGGCGCAAAGCAACGAGGAGTACGAGCGGGAGGTAAAAATCGTTCACTCCTTCCTCGCCGCACGGGTTTGCGGAGTCATCACTTCGCTCGCCAAAGACACATCCCGATATGACCATTACCAGGAATTGCTGGACAACAATATTCCTATCGTTTTCTACGATCGCATCTGTACCGGTATCAACACCGAACGGGTGGTGGTAGACGATTACGCCGGTTCGTTTGCCGCCGTGGAGTATATGATACAGACGGGCTGCAAGCGCATCTTCTTTTATAGCGCCGCTCCCCACCTCGAAATATCGAAAAACCGGCGGAACGGTTATATGGACGCGATGAAAAAGTATCGGATTCCGGTGGACCAAAGCATGATAAAGTTATGTGACAGCCGCGAAAAAGCGATCGCCATCACACCCGCTCTGCTCGAAAGGCCGGATCATCCGGACGGCTTCTTCGCCATCAATGACGAAACAGCTTCGGGCATCCTCTACTCGTGCAAACTGACCGGACGGAAAGTGCCCGACGAAGTGTCCATCTGCGGATTCACCGACGGCGCCATCGCCCAAAGCACAGATCCGAAGCTGACCACAGTGGAGCAACATGGCGAAGAGGTGGGCAAAAGCACCATCAGGCTGCTGATAGACAAACTGGAAGGGAACGATGAAGGAAAAAGCGGTAATAAAATCGTGCGTACCAACTTAGTGGTACGGGGAACGACGAAATAAATCTACTTAATAAATACACCATGAAAGTAAAGCCTGACTTAAGTTTTTGGAAGCTGTGGAATATCAGCTTCGGTTTTTTCGGCGTGCAGATAGCCTATGCCCTTCAAAGCGCCAACATCAGCCGTATATTCGCCACGCTGGGCGCCGACCCGCACAGCCTGAGCTATTTTTGGATACTCCCTCCGCTGGCGGGAATCATTGTACAACCGATCATCGGAGCTGCCAGCGACAAGACATGGACCCGTTTCGGACGACGCATCCCCTACCTTTTTGCGGGTTCGCTGCTGGCGGTATGGGTGATGTGCCTACTGCCTAATGCGGGAAGTTTCGGTATGGCAGTCGGCACGGCCATGATCTTCGGACTGGTAGCGTTGATGTTTCTCGATACTTCCATCAATATGGCGATGCAGCCTTTCAAGATGCTGGTGGGTGACATGGTGAACGAGAAACAGAAAGGGCTGGCCTACTCCATTCAGAGTTTCCTGTGCAATGCGGGTAGCCTGATGGGCTATCTTTTCCCATTCATCTTCACATTTATCGGGATCAGCAACACGGCGGACAAGGGCACGGTGCCCGACTCGGTGATTTACTCGTTCTACATCGGCGCCGCCATCCTGATTCTATGCGTCATCTATACCACAGTAAAAGTGAAAGAGATGCCTCCCAAAGAGTTTGAAGAGTTCCATGGTATCACGGCGGACGAAAAGAAGGAAAAAGCCGACTTTATCTCCCTGCTGAAGCATGCTCCCAAAGTGTTTTGGACGGTAGGGCTGGTACAGTTTTTTTGCTGGGCCGCCTTCATGTACATGTGGACCTACACCAACGGTGCCATTGCCGCCACGGTGTGGGGCACTACGGACGTCCAAAGCGCCGGCTATCAGGAAGCGGGCAACTGGGTAGGCGTGCTGTTCGCCGTGCAGGCCATCGGATCAGTCATCTGGGCTGTGATATTGCCATTGTTCAAGGCCCGCAAACAGGCCTATGCCCTGAGCCTCGTACTGGGTGGCATCGGTTTCATATCCACCCTGTTCTTCCACAACGAATATCTGCTGTTCATCTCTTATCTGCTGATCGGCTGTGCCTGGGCCGCCATGCTTGCCATGCCGTTCACTATCCTGACCAATTCGGTTTCGGGCAAAAACATGGGGGCTTACCTAGGACTGTTCAACGGAACCATCTGTGTACCGCAAATCGCCGCCGCCCTTGTCGGAGGAGGACTGCTCCACCTCGTCGGGGGGCATCAGGTGAACATGCTGGTGCTGGCAGGCGTACTCCTGATTGCAGGTGCCATTTGTGTATATTTCATCAAAGAGACGATGGCGCATCACGAAGCGTAAAAGTATACTGCGGAAAGACAAAAAGTGCTCCATAAGCAGCTATAGCGCGAATGACTTTTGAGTTTAAAAGAGAGGGGGTATTGGTTTAAAATCAAAGTACCCTCTCTTTTAAACCAAAGGCTACCTGATTTTAAACCAACGCAACCTCCGTCGGCAAGGGATAAAAGAATACCTTCATAACAAAATAAATCGCCCCTTACCTGTCGCTGATCCGGAATCATCTCCCACCATTCGTACCATAAAATAGCACGAAAGATAAAAAGAGCGCAGAGTTTTATCTGTTATCCACTGTCGGCACGGACTTTTTTTGTATCTTGGGTGCCGTAAACAACCGACTCAATCTTAAAAAGCCATGAAACAATTCCTCAAGGTAGACGAATGGAACATCATAGAAGAGGGTTTTCACCCCGATAACATGCGCGCTTCGGAAAGCATATTCAGCCTCGGAAACGGCCGGTTCGGACAGCGGGGAAATTTTGAAGAAACCTATAGCAGTGACAGCCTGCAAGGCTCGTACGTGGCAGGCATCACCTTCCTGGACCGAACCCGGGTGGGATGGTGGAAAAACGGATATCCCCGTTTCTTCTCGCGCGTCCCCAACGCACCGGACTGGAGCGGCATTTACCTGAGACTGATCGATGAGGAGCTGGACCTGGCCCATTGGGATGTAGAAGCATACAGACGACGACTCGACATGCGCGAGGGAATCTCTTACCGCGACTTTCGGGTGACCTCACCCAAAGGCCACACGCTGGAAGTACACGTAGAGCATATCAACAGCCTGGCAAACCAAAATCTTTGTCTGATAAAGTACAGTGTGACGTCGGTGAACTACGAAGGTAAAATCTCCCTGGTACCCTTCCTGAACGGCGACGTAAAGCACGAGAACTCTAATTTCGACGAAAAAATGTGGAACATCCTGCGGGCCGAAGCTACTAACGAGTACGCCTACCTCTGGGTGCAAACCAAGCATGAGGATTCACAAATCTGCCTGGGCATGACTTACCAGTTTTATAAAAACAGCAAACCCACCCATATCAGTCCCATCAAAATAGAAAAGGAGAAATTGACAGGATTCAGCGCCGGTGCCGATGTGAAACCGGGTGACCGGGTGACTCTGGAAAAATATGTTGCTATCCTCTCCTCTCTGCAATGCGACCGTCAGGAGTTGGTGGAGTATGCTGTGGACGAAGCGCAAGCCGCCAAAGAGCAGGGTTGGGAAGCACTGGTCGGCGCGCACAAACAGCAATGGGAAGAAATCTGGGAGGAAAGTGATGTGATGATCGAGGGAGACCCGGCAGCGCAACAGGGCATCCGTTTCAACATCTTCCAGCTGAACCAAAGCTACCGGGGAGACGACGCGCGCCTGAACATCAGCCCCAAAGGATTTACCGGTGAGAAATATGGCGGAAATACACAATGGAACACCGAACTGTGCTGCGTGCCCTACTTCCTGTTATCGACCCCGAGAGAAATATCACGGAAACTCTTGCTATACCGTTACAACCAACTACCCAAAGCCATCGAAAACGCACGCAAACTGGGATTCGGCGGCGGAGCCGCCCTCTATCCGATGGTGACTATCCATGGAGAAGAGTGCCACAACGAATGGGAAATCACATTCGAAGAGATACACCGCAACAACATCATCGTGTATGCCATCATGCAATTTTCGAGGGTAACAGGCAACAAAGAATATATCGCCTACTACGGTCTGGAAGTGATGATCGCCATCAGCCGTTTCTGGAGCCAGCGAGTCTCTTTCTCGGAAGCCCGACAGAAGTATGTGCTGCTCGGGGTAACCGGACCCAATGAATACGAGAACAATGTAAACAACAACTGGTACACCAACTACTCTTGCGTGCAGTGCCTGCAAAGCACCATCGAATGCCTGGAGATGGTGGCGCATGAATATCCGGAAGAGTACAACCGGATACGTCGCTCAACCGAGTTCCGGCATGCCGAAGAGACGGCGCGATGGAAGGAGATCATCGAGAAAATGTATCTGCCCGAAGACAAAGAACGCGGTATCTTTGTGCAAGACGACGGCTATCCGGACAAAGTGCTGGGTACGGTAAACGATATTCCCGTCAACGAACGGCCGATCAACCAACACTGGTCGTGGGACCGGATTCTGCGCTCGTGCTACATCAAGCAAAGCGATGTGCTGTTGGGACTTTTCCTCTATTATGAACATTTCGACCGGGAAACCATCCGTCGCAACTTCCGGTTTTACGAACCCCGCACCGTACACGAATCTTCTCTTTCGCCTTTCGTGCATGCCATTCTGGCTGCATGGATAGGAGATACGGAAGAAGCTTACCGTCTCTTCCTGCATTCCACACGCCTGGATCTGGACGACTACAACAACGAGGTGCACCAAGGCCTGCACGTCACCAGTATGGCCGGAAGTTGGCAAATCATTGTACGCGGATTCGCGGGAATGAAAATACTGGACGGACAACTCGACCTCACTCCCATCATTCCCGAAGCATGGGACAGCTATACTTTCAAAGTAAATTTCCGCAACTGCACCTTGCAGATGAAAGTCGGAAAACAAGAGATAAAAATCTCTCTTTTAGAGGGATATGAATTGAACATACGCATCTCCGAAGTTGTTTATAACCTGAAAAAGGGTAAAGATTTGATTGTACCGAAACAAAATTAAGGCAGGGAGTTCTATGGCAGGACTCAAAGGAACATAAAGGCAAAAAGATATACTTCTTTGATTTTCAAACAGGTAAGGAAAATTACACCTTCTTATGCTCTCTTCGGTAAATCAATATTTCGTTAATAATATGAAATATACAAACCGGAAAACTGTTTTTGGTTTTTTAGTTTTATATCTTTGCGCCCTCAAAATGTGACTAAACAGACTATTAATTACTTTAAAACGAACTAAAGGAGTTCGCCACAACACCATACAGAGTTTCTTTTCTATTGTTTCCACTCTGTGGAACTCTCTGTGAATCTGTGGTGAAAGGAACAAAAAACACTTAGCGTATAATCAATGGGAAATATGAAAAAAAACTATGGATGTATCCTCGCAGCCCTCATTCTACTGACGGCTTGCGGACAAAAGAAAGAAGACAGTGTGACAACAGTACGCCCCGTAAAGACGGCCAGGGTAGAGTCCCGGTCGGAAATCAGAAAAGACTTCTCGGGCATTGTAGAGGCTGTGGACTATGTGAAACTGGCCTTCCGCGTGAGCGGACAGATCATTAACCTGCCAGTCGTAGAAGGCCAAAGGGTCAAAAAAGGACAACTGATTGCCGCTATCGACCCGCGTGATCTGGCTTTGCAATACGCGGCAGACAAATCGGCTTACGAAACCGCCGCCGCACAAGTGGAGCGTAACAAACGATTGCTGGCACGGCAAGCCATCTCGGTACAGGAATATGAAATCAGCGTATCGACCTTCCAACAAAAAAAGTCGGCCTACGAACTTTCAAGCAATAATATGCGGGACACCAGACTGACGGCTCCTTTTGACGGCTCGATCGAGAAGCGGTTAGTAGAAAATTACCAACGCGTGAACTCGGGAGAAGGCATTGTACAGCTGGTGAACACCAAAAAACTACGCATCAAATTCACTATCCCCGACGCTTACCTTTACCTGCTCCGCTCCAAAGACCAACGTTTCCGCGTAGAATTCGACACCTACCGCGGGCACATCTTCAACGCCAAACTGGAGGAGTATCTCGACATATCGACAGACGGTACCGGTATCCCGGTGACCATCACGATCGACGATCCGGCTTTCGACCATGCCCTGTACGAAGTAAAACCGGGCTTTACGTGCAGCATACGCTTCTCTGCCGATGTAGGCCCGTTCCTGGAAGAGAGCATGACGGTGGTGCCGCTGAGCGCGATATTCGGTGAAAGCGAAGGTAACAAAACCTACGTATGGGTATTGAACGGAAACCAAGTGAACCGTCGTGAAGTAACCGTTTACTCTCCTATGGGAGATGCACAGGCTTTCATTTCAAAAGGATTGAAAGCAGGCGAGACTGTGGTGACAGCCGGTGTGACACAACTGGTAGAAGGTGAAACGGTAAAGGAACTGAAATAAGAGTGCCCGTTCAACGCAATAATTAATTTCACCACAGATTACACGGATTAACACAGATTTTTTAATCTTATTATCAATAATATAAATCATTAATCTGTGAAAATCCGTGTAATCTGTGGTGCACTCAAAACCATATACAATCATGAATTTAGCCAAATATTCATTAGACAATACCAAAGTAATCTACTTCTTTCTGGCTGTATTGCTGATCGGAGGAGTCTTCTCTTTCGGCAAACTGGGAAAGAAGGAAGACGCTCCTTTTGTCATCAAATCGGCCGTCATCATGACGCGCTATCCCGGTGCCGAGCCTGCCGAAGTGGAACGGCTGATCACCGAACCCATCTCCCGCGAGATACAAAGCATGAGCGGAGTATACAAAATCAAGTCCGAATCCATGTATGGCATTTCCAAAATCACATTCGAACTGCTCCCTTCGCTACCCGCCTCTTCCATCCCTCAGAAATGGGATGAACTGCGACGCAAGGTACTTAACATACAGCCACAGTTACCCAGCGGCTCTTCGGTACCGACGGTTTCGGACGACTTCGGCGATGTGTTCGGTATTTATTACGGACTGACGGCCGACGACGGATTCAGTTATGAAGAGATGAGAAATTGGGCCGAACGCATCAAGACACAGGTAGTCACTGCCGACGGAGTAATGAAAGTAGCACTCTTCGGCACACAGACCGAAGTGGTAAACATCTCCATCTCCGTGAACAAGCTGGCGGGTATGGGCATCGATCCCAAACAACTGGCCGGCCTGTTGCAATCGCAAAACCAAATTATCAACACCGGAGAGATTACAGCCGGCGAGCAACAGCTACGCGTGGTGGCCAACGGCATGTACACCACAGTGGACGACATCCGGAACCAGGTCATCACCACCCGGGCCGGACAGGTAAAACTGGGAGACATCGCTGTGATAGAGAAAGGATACATGGACCCGCCGAGCACCATCATGCGTGTCAACGGTAAACGCGCCATCGGTATCGGTGTATCGACCGACCCGCAACGAGACGTGGTACTGACGGGAGAAATGGTAGACAAGAAACTGGCCGAACTCCTCCCCCTGATGCCCGTAGGACTGAATCTGGAGAGTCTTTATCTCGAAAACGTCATAGCCAAAGAGGCCAATAACGGATTTATCATCAACCTGATAGAATCCATACTGATCGTTATTGTCATCATCATGCTGGTGATGGGAATGCGCGCCGGAGTATTGATCGGCACTTCGCTGGTTTTCTCCATCGGAGGCACACTGCTTATCATGTCATTCATGGGGGTAGGACTCAACCGAACGTCACTTGCGGGATTTATCATTGCCATGGGTATGCTGGTGGACAATGCCATCGTGGTGACGGACAACGCCCAAATAGCCATCGCCCGCGGTGTGGACCGCCGGAAAGCATTGATTGACGGAGCCACCGGCCCGCAATGGGGACTGCTGGGCGCCACATTCATTGCCATCTGTTCGTTCCTGCCGCTCTATCTGGCACCTTCGTCGGTAGCCGAGATCGTGAAGCCGCTCTTTGTCGTACTGGCCATTTCGCTGGGGTTAAGTTGGGTACTGGCACTGACGCAGACCACCGTATTCGGAAACTTCATCCTCAAATCCAAAGCAAAGAATGCCGGCAAAGATCCGTATGACAAACCGTTCTATCACAAGTTCGAAAAAATACTGAGCGTTTTGATTCGGCGGAAAATCGTGACGCTGGGGTCGATGATCGTACTCTTTGTCGTCTCTCTGGTAGTAATGGGAATGATGCCGCAAAACTTCTTCCCGTCTCTGGACAAGCCTTACTTCCGTGCCGACGTGTTCTATCCGGACGGATATGGAGTAAACGATGTGGCCCGGGAAATGAAAAAAGTAGAAGCTCACTTGCTGAAACTGCCGGAAGTGAAGAAAGTATCGATCACCTTCGGAAGCACTCCGTTGCGTTACTATCTGGCATCGACCTCAGTCGGTCCGAAACCGAATTTTGCCAACGTACTGGTAGAACTGAACGACAGCAAGTATACCAAGGAATATGAAGAGAAGTTCGATGTATACATGAAGGCCAACTTCCCGAATGCCATCACCCGTACCAGCCTGTTCAAGCTGTCACCGGCTGTGGACGCGGCCATCGAAATCGGCTTCATCGGTCCCAATGTGGATACGTTGGTAGCACTGACCAACCAGGCGTTGGAAATCATGCACCGGAATCCCGACCTTATTAATATACGTAACTCCTGGGGAAACAAAATTCCTATCTGGAAACCAATTTACAGTCCGGAGCGGGCACAGCCGTTGGGAGTATCCCGTCAGGGCATGGCACAAAGCATCCAGATCGGGACGAACGGTATGACATTGGGTGAATTCCGCCAGGGAGACCAGGTACTGCCTATCTTATTGAAAGGCAATAGCGTGGCAGATTCCTTCCGCATTAACGACCTGCGCACACTGCCCGTATTCGGCAATGGTCCCGAGACCACCAGTCTGGAACAGGTGGTGTCGGAATTCGATTTCCGATATCGCTTCTCAAACGTGAAAGACTATAACCGGCAGTTGGTGATGATGGCGCAATGTGACCCGCGACGGGGAGTGAACGCCATCGCAGCTTTCAACCAGATATGGTCTCAGGTACAGAAGGAAATCAAGATTCCGGAAGGCTACACCTTGAAATACTTTGGTGAACAGGAGAGTCAGGTGGAATCGAACGAAGCTTTGGCAAAGAATCTGCCGCTGACCTTCTTCCTGATGTTTACCACCCTGCTGCTGTTGTTCAAGACGTATCGCAAGCCGACAGTCATCCTGCTGATGCTTCCACTGATATTCATCGGCATCGTATTGGGATTACTGCTGTTGGGCAAATCGTTCGATTTCTTCGCCATTCTCGGCTTGTTGGGACTGATCGGTATGAATATCAAAAACGCCATTGTACTGGTAGACCAGATCGACATCGAAAATCAATCGGGACTCGATCCGCGCAAAGCGGTGATCAAAGCAACGATCAGCCGTATCGTGCCGGTAGCCATGGCTTCGGGTACAACAATCCTGGGTATGCTTCCGTTGCTGTTCGACGCCATGTTCGGCGGAATGGCGGCTACCATCATGGGCGGACTGCTCGTAGCTTCGGCACTGACCCTGTTCGTGCTTCCGGTAGCCTATTGCGCCATTCACAGGATTAAGGGATAAAGAAACGAATTAAAAATCTAAAAGTATATGATGAAGAATAAACTTATACTTCTATTTGCATTGGGACTCTGTGCGCAAGTGCAGGCACAAGTCCCGCATCTGAGCCGTGAGACATACCGTGAACGTGTGGAAGCCTATAGCCAGGTGCTGAAACAGCAACATCTGAAATCGATGGCAAGCACGGACGCACGGAAAATAGCCTTTACGGGATTTCTGCCCAAAGTGGACATCTCTGCCGAAGGAACACTGAACCTGAAAGAGATGGATTCATGGGACGGACCGGCCGGACAATATCGTAATCACACGTACCAAGGCATATTCGTCGTGTCGCAGCCACTCTATACCGGAGGTGCCCTGCAGGCCCAGAACCGCATAGCCAAAGCCGACGAAAAACTCGACCAGCTGAGCGAAGAACTGACACGTGACCAAATCCACTACCAGAGCGATGCCTTCTATTGGAATGCTTCTTCGGCCCGTGCCATGCTCAATGCTTCGGCCCAATATCAGGAGATCGTTGAAAAACAATATGAAATCATCCAGGATCGCTTCAAAGACGGCGCTATCAGCCGCACAGACCTGTTGATGATTTCGACACGCCGCAAAGAGGCCGAACTTCAATACATCAATGCACGCCAGAACTATACGCTGGCTTTGCAAAAGCTTAATATCCTGATGGGAGAAGAGCCTAACGCACCTGTAGACAGCCTTTGCGCCATCGGTGTCGTATGCCCGCCTGTCACCCTGCTTCCATTGGATGATGTGCTGCAACGCCGGGCCGATTTCGCCAGCACAGAAGTCAACATACAGAAGAGCGAAGCCCAACGAAAAGCAGCCTTGAGCCAATACAATCCGCAAGTAAGTATGTACGTCACCGGCGGATGGGCAACAGCCTCTCCCAATATGGGATATGACGTGAAGTTTACTCCCATTGTGGGAATGAGCGTAAATATCCCTGTATTGCGCTGGGGAGCAAGATTCAAGACCAACCGGCAGCAGAAGGCTTACACAGGTATCCAGAAACTACAGCAAAGTTACGTAGTAGACCAGATCAACCAGGAATTGGCAGCCGCACTGACCAAGCTCAAAGAGACGGAAGAGCAGGTAAAGACAGCTGAAGAAAACAAAGAACTGGCTGAGGAAAACCTGGACCTGATCACCTTCTCTTATAATGAAGGAAAGGCAAGTATGGTCGATGTACTGTCGGCGCAGCTTTCGTGGACACAGGCACACACCAGCCTGATCAACGCTTATCTGGCGGAAAAAATGGCAGTAGCGGAATACCGCAAGGTCATCAGCGAATAAACAGAAGCTTCATTCTATACAAACAGAGGCTCAATTCCGGGTGAATTGAGCCTCTGTTTGTTGTATAGGAAGGCTCTGTTCCATCCAATCAAAGGAGAAAAAGTTGTTCATTTTATCCACATTCCAATATAGACAATCAATATTTTATATAAAATATAATACAAAAAGGGTATAATATACAACTTTTATCGTATATTTGCTGTCACAAACAGAATGAATGACTAATTCTAAACACGAAAAGAATGAAAGCTACGCATTGGATGATGTACACCCTACTGGGAATCACGCTTCTTTTAACCGCGTGTGTTGACGATGACAAAGACCTCTCACAGCCCAAAGAACCGGAGAAAACAACAGATCTGATCATTCCGGATGATGCGGACTGGACTACTACACGAAGTGTCAATCTCTCGATCCACTCTCCTGTGGCAACCCGGGTAGCGATTTATACCGACGCAGCATGTACTGACGAAAGTTTGCTGGCAGAAACACCCGTATCCGATATCTCTAAAAGTATCGAACTGGATGTAGCGAAAGCAAACCGGGCATTATATGTACAGTATCCTGCCGGCAAAGGGAAAGAAGTGATAAGCGTTCCGATCAACAGAGCTTCTACACGTGCGGAACTGTCGATTAAACTGCCGGAAAACGTGAGTGGCTTCGATACAAACGGAGGAGAAGGCGCATATAGCTACCAATGGTATCCCGTCAAAGGGGGAGAAGCTACTCTTATGATGGAAGATAATTGGCCGGAAACAGGAGATTATGACTTTAACGACTTCGTTATCGGATATCGCACACAAGCAACCTTCTTCGACGGACACGGCGGAAGCAAGGAAGATTACGAACAAGACGGACTTGAAATCAAGATCACTTTCCGTGCGATGGGCGGGTATCTGCCCTACCGTTTAGGACTGCAACTGGATAAAACACATGCCCGATACATTGATGACGTGATTGAAATAGAAGGAAACGACCTGGTTAAAATGGAGCTTCAGAATCCCGGAGAAGATGCGCCCGCCATCTTTATCTTTACAGGAACAGAACAATTAAGAAAGCGGAACAATGGCGGAACATTCTATAATACCGAACCTGACCACGCAATAGCGAACAACGATCTGGTGACCATCAAATACAGATTAAAGATAAATTGCTTCAAAAATTTAGAAAAGACTCAGGCACTGTGGGCAGCAGCCACATCAGAAAATCAGAACTTCTTCCTGCAAAAAGAGAAAAACGGAGGACGCGAAATCCACTTGAGAGGCTACGAACCGACAGCTTATTACAGCAATTCATACGCCGGCGAGGCAGGCGGCAATATGCGTACCGATATTAAATATTGCAGTACTGACAACTTTGTGTGGGGTATAAAAATTCCTGTCGCCATCCCGCATCCCATCGAGAAGATAGACATCATGCAGGTCTACAGCAAGTTCAGGAGTTGGATCACCGAACCGAACCATTCGGATCCAAGCAGTCCGGACTTCAATGAAAACTGGTTCAAATATTATGATACGTCGAAAGTAATAGGATAAGCTATCAGACAGACTATTTCCTGTTTTCACATAGATATTTGTTTGATTTGTTTTTCAGCCTACCCGGTCATTCCCCCCTTGACCCGTGGTAGGCTGAAGTTTTTTTATAGTATTTCCTTCTCACCACCAACGAATTTGCTTATCTTTGCACGCAAAGAAAACAAAATCGTATATACACACATGATTCTTTTTTTCAGAACCCCTTCCAAGAGCGTGATTGCCGTAGAGAGCAACCACGAACTTAACGCGAACGACAACAACAAACTCTGCTGGCTTTTTGGTGAAGCCATGCCGGAAAGTGAAGAAAACCTGCAAGGCTGCTTCGTCGGGCCACGACGTGAAATGATTACTCCATGGAGTACCAACGCAGTAGAAATAACCCAGAACATGGGACTCGACGGCATTAGCCGCATCGAGGAATATTTCCCCGTAAAAGATGAAAATGCAGACCATGATCCCATGCTGCAACGCATGTACAAAGGTCTTAACCAAAATGTATTCACTACCAACCGCCAGCCGGAAGCTATTATTTATATCGACGATCTGGAAGCCTACAATGAAAAAGAAGGCCTTGCCCTGTCAAAAGAAGAAATGGACTACCTGAAAAAGGTAGAATCTGATTTAGGACGTCGCCTGACTGATTCTGAAGTATTCGGATTCGCACAAATCAACTCGGAGCATTGCCGTCACAAAATCTTTGGCGGAACGTTTATCATCGATGGCGTAGAACAGGAGTCTTCTCTCTTTCAGATGATCAAAAAGACGACCCAGGAGAACCCCAATAAGATTATCTCGGCCTATAAAGATAATGTGGCTTTTGCCGAAGGTCCGGTAGTCGAGCAATTCGCTCCGGCAGATCACTCTAAGCCCGACTTCTTCCGGATAAAGGACATCAAGAGTGTTATTTCACTAAAAGCGGAAACTCACAACTTCCCTACTACCGTAGAACCTTTCAACGGCGCATCTACCGGTACCGGTGGTGAAATCCGCGACCGTATGGGAGGAGGTAAAGGTTCATGGCCCATTGCCGGAACTGCTGTTTACATGACTTCTTACCCGCGCACCGAAGAAGGACGCGAATGGGAAGACATCTTGCCGGTACGCAAATGGTTGTATCAGACTCCGGAACAGATCCTGATCAAGGCATCCAACGGAGCAAGTGACTTCGGCAACAAGTTTGGCCAACCGCTGATCTGTGGTTCGGTATTAACTTTTGAACATACAGAAAACAACGAAACTTATGCCTACGACAAAGTGATCATGCTTGCCGGTGGTGTAGGTTACGGCACACAACGCGACTGTTTAAAAGGACAGCCGGAAGCCGGCAACAAAGTAGTGGTCATCGGTGGCGACAATTACCGCATCGGATTGGGCGGTGGTTCTGTTTCATCGGTTGATACAGGTCGTTACAGCAGCGGAATCGAGCTGAATGCCGTACAACGTGCCAATGCAGAAATGCAGAAACGTGCCAACAACGTGGTTCGTGCTCTTTGCGAAGAGGATGAAAATCCGGTGGTATCGATTCATGACCATGGTTCGGCCGGACACGTCAACTGTCTGTCTGAGTTGGTAGAAGAATGTGGCGGCCTGATCGATATGAGCAAATTGCCTATCGGCGACAAAACGCTGTCGGCTAAAGAAATTATAGCAAACGAAAGTCAGGAGCGCATGGGACTCCTTATTAAAGAGGAAGCCATTGAACACGTACGCCAAATTGCCGAACGTGAACGCGCTCCGATGTATGTAGTAGGCGAAACAACCGGCGACCATCGTTTTGCGTTCCAGCAAGCGGACGGTGTGCGTCCGTTCGATTTGGCTGTGGACCAGATGTTCGGTTCTTCTCCCAAGACCTACATGATAGACAAAACCGTAGAACGTCACTATACAATGCCGGAATATGAAACATCTAAACTTCACGAATACCTGACCCAGGTGTTGCAATTGGAAGCAGTAGCTTGTAAAGACTGGCTGACCAATAAAGTAGACCGTTCCGTTACCGGTAAAGTAGCCCGTCAGCAATGTCAGGGCGAGATTCAATTGCCATTGAGCGATTGTGGAGTAGTAGCATTGGATTATCGTGGCGAAAAAGGTATCGCTACTTCTATCGGACATGCCCCTCAGGCTGCATTGGCCGATCCGGCGGCAGGTTCTATTCTTTCTGTATCCGAAGCACTGACCAATTTGGTATGGGCTCCGCTGGCCGAAGGTTTGGACAGTGTATCACTCTCCGCCAACTGGATGTGGCCATGCCGCTCACAGGAAGGAGAAGACGCACGCCTCTACACAGCTGTAAAAGCCTTAAGTGACTTCTGCTGTGCACTTCAGATCAATGTACCTACCGGAAAGGACTCTTTGTCCATGACCCAGAAATATCCGAACGGAGAAAAAGTTGTTTCTCCCGGAACAGTTATCGTATCAGCAGGCGGTGAAGTCTCGGACATAAAGAAAGTGGTCTCTCCGGTACTCGTCAACGATGCAAAAACCACACTTTACCATATCGACTTCAGTTTCGACAACCTCAAACTGGGCGGTTCGGCTTTCGCACAGTCATTGGGTAAAGTCGGTAGCGAAGTACCTTGTGTACAGGATGCCGAATACTTCCGTGATGCTTTTCTGGCAGTACAAGAGTTGGTAAATAAAGGACTGATCCTTGCCGGACACGACATCTCAGCTGGTGGTCTGATCACGACTCTGCTCGAAATGTGCTTTGCCAACGTAGAAGGCGGTCTGGAAATCAGCCTTGATAAAATGAAAGAGACAGATATCGTGAAGATTCTGTTCGCCGAAAATCCGGGTATCGTTATTCAGATCAGCGACAAGCATAAGGACGAAGTGAAGAAAATCCTTGAAGATGCAGGTGTCGGTTTCATTAAATTGGGTAAACCGACAGACGAACGCCATATCTTGGTAAACAAAGAGGGTGCTACTTATCAGTTCGGCATTGACTATATGCGTGATGTATGGTATTCTTCTTCTTACCTGCTCGACCGTAAACAGTCAATGAACGGATGTGCTAAGAAGCGTTTTGAGAACTACAAGATGCAACCGCTCGAATTTGCGTTCATGCCGGGATTCAAAGGAAAACTTTCACAGTATGGCATCACTCCCGAACGTCGCACACCGAGCGGTATACGTGCCGCCATCATCCGCGAGAAAGGAACCAACGGTGAGCGCGAAATGGCTTACTCACTCTATTTGGCAGGTTTCGATGTAAAAGACGTGACCATGACCGACCTTATCAGCGGACGTGAGACACTGGAAGATGTAAATATGATTGTTTATTGCGGCGGTTTCTCCAACTCGGACGTGTTGGGTTCTGCCAAAGGATGGGCCGGAGGATTCCTGTTCAACCCGAAAGCAAAAGAGGCTCTTGATAAATTCTATGCCCGCGAAGACACCCTGTCATTAGGTATCTGTAACGGTTGTCAGTTGATGATGGAACTGGGATTGGTAAATCCGGAACACGAGAAGAAAGGAAAGATGTTGCACAACGAATCACATAAGTTCGAATCGACTTTCGTCGGTGTCACCATCCCGACTAACCGTAGTGTCATGTTCGGTTCACTGAGTGGCAGCAAACTGGGTATTTGGGTAGCGCACGGAGAAGGAAAATTCTCTCTGCCATACGATGAAGACCAATACAACGTAGTTGCTAAATACTCTTATGACGAATACCCGGGCAATCCGAACGGATCGGATTATTCAATAGCCGCTCTGGCCAGTGCAGACGGACGCCATCTGGCCATGATGCCTCACCTGGAACGTGCTATCTTCCCGTGGCAAAATGCCTGTTATCCTGCCGACCGTGTACACAACGACCAGGTAACTCCTTGGATCGAAGCCTTCGTTAATGCACGTAAGTGGGTAGAAGAAAAGAAAAAATAATAAGATAAATAATGATGATAAAGGGCGGGCCTACAGATAGGTTCGCCCTTTTTTGTCATTCGTCAACCGTAACAAATCCTTTCCTAAAGTTTGCACTTCTCCACTCTTTTTATTAATTTTGTAAAATCATTCGCCCCCCGAAAGAAAAATCATTAAAGGATTCCAGCTTGTATGAAAAAAATTCTTTTTCTTCTGCTCTTATTGCCTCTTATGGTCTCTGCACAAACTTACAAATATATCGGTGTAGAGGATGGGTTAAGCAACCGGAGGGTATATTACATCCAAAAAGATAAAAAGGGTTATATGTGGTTTCTGACCCACGAAGGTGTGGACAGATATGATGGCAAAGAGTTCAAACGATATAAATTAATGGATGACGGTGAAGAACTCAATTCACTGCTTAACTTGAATTGGCTATATCTGGACCACGAGAGCACCTTGTGGGAAATAGGAAAGAAAGGAAAAGTGTTTCGTTACGACCCGTTACGAGATCAGTTCACGCTGGTCTACAAACTACCAGAAGAGAAAATCAAAGACCGCCCCGCTCCCATCAGTTACAGCTTCATCGATCGGAATAACAACATCTGGCTGTGTAACGAGGAGACTCTCTATTTATATAATACCCATACACTACAGACCCTCCAGATCAAGAACGAAATCGGAGAAGACATCACTGATATCGAACAGATAGACGATACTCACTTCTTTATCGGTACGGAACAAGGTATCCATCATGCGGAGTTGAAGAATCAAGGGCTACATTTGCTTCCTTGCGACAAACTGGATAATCTTCCGATACAAATCAATGAACTTTATTTCCACCGTCCCTCACGTAAACTATTCATCGGGACGTTTGAACGCGGTATTTATGTCTATGACATGAATACCAAACAAAGCACTCAGCCCCATATGAGCCTGACCGACGTCAGCATCACGCGGATAAAGCCGTTGAATAATAAAGAACTGCTTGTCGCTACAGACGGTGCTGGAGTGTATAAGATAAACATAAACTCTTATCTGACTACTCCTTATATCGTTGCCGATTACAACCAGTACAATGAAATGAACGGTAACAACATCTCTGACTTTTACGTAGACGATGAACAACGTATCTGGCTCGCCAATTATCCAATCGGTATCACGGTACGCAATAACCGCCATTCAAGCTATAACTGGATAAAACATTCTATCGGTAACAAACAATCACTTATTAACGACCAGGTAAATTCTATTATTGAGGACAGTGAAAGAGATTTGTGGTATGCCACCAATAACGGAATCAGTTATTACAATTCCGAAACCGGAGTATGGCATTCGTTCATGAGTTCTTTTGAAAAGAATGGAGGCAACAAGAATCACATATTCGTTACACTATGCGAGGTAGAGCCGGGAATTATCTGGGCTGCCGGATATAGTTCGGGCATCTATCAAATAAACAAACGGACCTTATCTGTCGAGTATATCACTCCATCTTCACTGTATGGAGTCAACATCCGGCCGGATAAGTACATCCGTTCGATCATAAAAACAGCCGATGGAGACATCTGGTCGGGAGGTTACTACAACCTGAAACGCATTGATTTTCATAAAAAGACTCTTCGCCTATACCCCAAGCTGAACTCGATAACTTCCATCATGGAAAAAGACAGTAAGCAGATGTGGATAGGTACGGCCACAGGACTATACTTATTAGAGAAAGAATCCGGTAAGTACCAACGTATCGAACTTCCTGTAGAATCAATGTATATTTATTCTCTGTACCAAGCACGGAACGGGCTTCTTTACATCGGAACAAGTGGTTCCGGATTATTGATATACGACCCGGAAAAGAGAACTTTCACCCACTACCACAGAGACAACTGCGCGCTGATTTCCAATAACATATATACCATTCTTTCGGATACCGACGATGACATTATCATGAGTACCGAAAATGGGCTCAGCAGTTATTATCCGGCAGAAAAATTGTTCCATAACTGGACCAAAGATCAAGGACTAATGGCCAGCCATTTCAATGCCGGCTCAGGTACATTGCGTAAAAACGGTAACTTTATATTCGGCAGCTCAGACGGTGCCATCGAGTTTAACAAGGAAATGAAGATACCCAGGAAGTACAGTTCTAAAATGGTACTCAGTGATCTGACAATTTTTTATCAAACGGTCTATCCCGGTGACGAAAACTCCCCGTTAAGTACGGATATCGATGATACCAAAGAACTGGAACTCAGTTACAGCCAAAATATCTTTTCGCTGAAAGTGTCCTCCATCAACTACGATTATCCGTCGAATATTCTATATTCATGGAAGTTGGAAGGATTTTACGACCAGTGGAGCCGTCCCGGAAATGAAAACATCATCCGTTTCACCAATCTGAGTCCGGGAGAGTATACCCTTCATATCCGTGCAGTCTCTAACGAAGATAAACGTATCGTACTCGAAGAACGTACCATGAAAATCAGTATTGCCCAACCCATTTGGCTCAGTTTCTGGGCCATGCTGGTCTATGCAATCGTACTGGCAGTAATTGCCATCATTACTCTCCGCATCATTATTTTGAGAAAACAAAGAAAAGTATCGGACGAGAAAATCCATTTCTTCATCAACACGGCGCATGACATCCGTACCCCGCTGACATTGATCAAGGCACCGCTCGAAGAGATACGCGAACGGGAAGCGTTGACAAAAGATGGCATCAGCAACATGAATACGGCACTGCGAAACGTAAATGCCCTACTGCGTCTGACCACCAACCTGATCAACTTTGAACGGGCAGACGTATATTCGTCAGAACTTTATATTTCGGAATATGAACTGAATACCTATCTGACGGAGACTTTCAACGCATTCCGTCCATACGCAAGCGTGAAGCATATTAACTTCACCTACGAAAGCAATTTCCGTTACCTGAATGTATGGATTGACAAAGAGAAGATGGATTCAATCCTGAAAAATATCATCTCGAATGCCTTGAAATATACACCGGAGAACGGTAGCGTACATATTTATGCTTCGGAGACCAATGACAGTTGGAATGTAGAGGTAAACGATACAGGTATCGGAATACCTGCCAATGAGCAGAAGAAGTTATTTAAAATACATTTCCGGGGTAGCAATGCGATCAACTCTAAAGTAACCGGAAGTGGTATCGGACTCATGCTTGTATGGAAACTGGTTCATCTGCACAAAGGTAAAATCAATCTGAGCAGCGTGGAACATCAGGGATCGTCTATCAAAGTAAGTTTTCCGAAGGACAGTAAGCACTTTCATAAAGCACACCTGGCAACCCGTACCCGTGAACTCAGCACAGAGCAAGTGCCACACGTGTCTCCGGCCGAGATTTATGAAAAGGCGAAAAAGCAACACGACCAGAACCTGCAACGCCTGTTGATCGTTGAGGACAATGATGAACTGCGGAATTATCTGACTCATACATTATCGGATAATTACACCATTCAGACATGTTCCAACGGTAAGGAAGCACTGACGATCGTAAAAGAGTACATGCCCGAACTGATTATTTCGGATATCATGATGCCGGAAATGCGGGGAGACGAGTTGTGCGCCGCCATTAAAAACGATATCGAAACCTCGCACATCCCCATCATCCTGCTTACAGCACTGAATGACGAAAAGAATATCCTGGAAGGGCTGAAAATAGGAGCAGACGAATATATCGTGAAACCATTCAACATTGGTATCTTGAAAGCAACTATTGCTAACTTGCTGACAAACCGTGCATTATTGAAAAGCAAGTATGCCAATCTTGAAGTCAGCGAGGAAGAGGAGGTATCTCCAAACTGTGCTACAGATCTCGATTGGAAATTCATCGCTACGGTCAAGAAGAGTGTTGAAGAGAACATAGACAATCCGGCATTCAATGTAGATGTACTCTGCAATCTGTTGAACATGAGCCGCACAAGTTTCTATAATAAACTGAAAGCACTGACCGATCAGGCCCCTGCTGACTATATCAGATTAATCCGCCTGAAACGGGCGGCGGCATTATTAAAGACCGGTCAGCACTCTGTCACCGAAATATCCGAACTGACGGGATTCAACGATGTCAAATACTTCCGGGAAGTGTTTAAGAAACATTTCAAAGTGAGCCCCAGCAAATATTGTAAAGAGGGCGGAAAAGAGGATGTAGAGGAACAACAAGAATAAGAAAAGAGAATAAGAACAATACGTTAAATGAATATTTATCTTGAAGCATTCGGCATCTTTTTCAAGATTGGTGCCTTCACTATCGGAGGCGGCTATGCTATGGTGCCTCTGATCGAAAACGAAATCGTAACCAAACGGAACTGGATTTCCAAGGATGACTTTATCGATCTGCTTGCCATAGCCCAATCCGCCCCGGGCATTCTTGCCGTAAACATTTCGATCTTTATAGGATACAAGCTACGCGGCATACGGGGAAGCCTTGTCACCGCTCTTGGGACGGTACTTCCGTCATTCGTCATCATATTGGCCATTGCCATGTTTTTTCATAACTTCAAAGACAACCCCATTGTAGAACGAATCTTCAAAGGGATACGTCCTGCTGTAGTCGCACTGATTGCAGCACCCACTTTCAGCATGGCAAAGTCTGCCAAAGTCAATCGATATACCCTCTGGATTCCGGTTATCTCCGCCCTGCTCATTTGGTTATTGGGCTTCTCTCCCATCTGGATTATTATCGCGGCAGGTGTAGGTGGCTTCTGCTGGGGAAAATGGAAACAGTCACATCCCTAATCATTCACATTTACATTGAAACATTATGATTTACCTGCAACTCTTTTATACATTCTTCAAAATCGGATTATTTGGCTTCGGAGGCGGATATGCCATGCTCTCGATGATTCAGGGAGAAGTGGTGACACGCTATGATTGGGTAAGTACTCAAGAGTTCACCGATATTGTAGCTATCAGCCAGTCCACTCCCGGTCCCATCGGTATCAACGCCGCTACCTATGTTGGCTTTACGGCTACAGGCAGTATCTGGGGATCTGTCATCGCCACCTTTGCGGTAGTGTTGCCGTCATTTATCCTGATGTTGACCATCAGTAAGTTCTTCCTGAAATATCAGAAACATCCTGCCGTAGAGGCTGTGTTCTGCGGACTCCGCCCTGCAGTGGTAGGATTATTGGCATCGGCTGCTCTGGTCTTGATGAATGTGGAAAACTTCGGTTCGCCCACAGACGATACTTATACTTTTGTCATCAGCATCATTATTTTCCTAGTAGCCTTTATAGGAACAAAAAAATATCACGCTAACCCGATTCTGATGATTATCGCCTGCGGAATAGCCGGACTAATCTTATACTAGGGGAATCTCACTGCGGAAACTCAAATTCACCACAGAGTAACACGGAGTATCAAAGAACACAGAGTAACATGGAGTTTTTTTGTTACTACTCAATAATTTAGAATCTCCTCTGTGTTACTCTGTGTCCTCTGTGGTGAATGATGACACATCCCCTCATCTTTTGTAATACATTTACAGTTTCACTTTCTTACTTACCGATTTCGATTCATTGTGCAGACGGTCAAGTGCTGTCACAACATAACGGTATTTGTTTTTCCCATCCTTGTAAGGGAGCTTATAGAAATTGTTACGGGTAACGGCAACAATATGCGAAGCATCGTCAATGTTCACTTTTTCTTTATCACCAAAACGATAAACAACGTATTGCACAGCACGATCCATCTCATCTTTAGCTTTCGGAGGAGTCCAGAACAACATGTAACCATCTTCCGTCCATACTTTTTTCACTTTACGGACTTTACCCGGTGCTTTATCATCCATAAAGTCGAAAACGGGAACCAAAGCAGGATACTTATGATACTCCTGCACAAGTGCATCCCGATATTTTCCGGCATTCTCTACCACAGCGCTCGCCGGCCACTGACAACTGCCACCGATCGTCTGATAAGCTCTTTCCAAAGCCATCTTGCGAGGCAGCTGATTCATGGAAGGATTCTTCGGATCGGCATTTTGAATCGTATTCATCACAGACTGGCCAATGAACAAAGGACGGTTCTCCGTATTCTTTGCCCACCATTTCACCAGGGTTTCATAATCGGCGGCAGGATGCCCTATCTGCCAGTATATCTGCGGAATATTATAATCGACCCAACCATTGCGCGCCCAAAGCAATACATCTGCATACAGATCGTCATAGTTCTGCAGGCCGTTGGTCTTGCTTCCGAGCGGATCGTTCTTTTCGTTACGGTAGATACCAAACGGACTAATACCGAACTTCACCCAAGGCTTCAAGCCACGAATAGTCTCGTGTATCTTCTGAATCAATATATTAACATTGCTCCGGCGCCAGTCGGCACGATTGGTGAACCCTCCGCCGTAACGGGCAAAGCTTGCGTCATCCGGAAAGTCCATGCCTTTTGCCGGATAAGGATAGAAATAATCATCCATATGAATAGCGTCTACATCGTAACGCGAAACAATGTCCGCCACCACCATGCAAATATGACGACGACTTTCGGGCAATGCCGGATCAAAAAAGAGTTGATTATTGTAAGTGACAAACCATTCCGGATGGATATTATACAGGTGATTGGCCGACAGCTCACTCTTCAGTGATGTCTTCACCCGATAAGGATTGATCCACGCATGGAACTCCATTCCCCGTTTATGGCACTCGTCGATCATGAACTGCATCGGATCCCAGTAGGGCGAAGGCGCCTGCCCCTGCACTCCGGTTAGGAAACGGCTCCACGGTTCCAATTGTGAAGCATATAAAGCATCTGCCTCCGGACGCACCTGGAATATGATCGCATTGATGCCTGCCCCCTGCAAAGAGTTGAGCTGATCGATAAGTGTTTGTTTTAACTTCTCAGTAGGAATACCACGGAACTGCCCATTAACAGCCTGTATCCACGCTCCGCGAAATTCTCTTTTCGGATAAGGGCTTTGTTGTTGTATTTGTGCCCCCACTCCTGTTGCAAGAAAGAGAGCTAAAAGAAGAATCAGTTTTCTCAGGTTCATAATTGGTTTTCATAAAAATGTGGTGCAAAGATACAATTTTGCTCCTCATTTGCAACGGTTAAGCAAGCAATTCAATCTTCGCAAGTGTTTTTAAGATAAAAGTTCCTTCCACTGTTAGGTTAAACGTTGCTGACTCACTATCTTTGCAGTCCAAGTAACGAAAATGCTTATGACTGATAGTAAATACATCTCTATAAAAGGGGCCAGAGTCAACAATCTGAAGAATATTGACGTAAACATTCCCCGCAACAAACTGGTGGTGATCACCGGTCTTTCCGGTTCCGGAAAATCATCGCTCGCTTTCGACACCCTCTATGCCGAGGGACAGCGTCGCTACGTGGAAAGTCTCAGTAGCTATGCCCGCCAGTTTCTGGGCCGAATGAGCAAACCCGAATGTGACTTTATCAAAGGCATTCCGCCCGCCATTGCCATCGAACAGAAAGTGAACAGCCGTAACCCGCGTTCCACCGTAGGTACCTCGACCGAAATTTACGAATACCTGCGCCTGCTTTATGCACGTGTGGGCAAAACCTACAGTCCCGTCAGCGGAGAGGAAGTGAAGAAGCACTCCATCGAAGACATTGTAAACTGCATGCTCTCTTATCCGGAAGGGACCCGCTATACCGTGCTGACACAGATTTACCTGCATGACGGACGCACGCTCGAACAACAGTTGGAGATCGACCGGAAGCAAGGTTTCAACCGTCTTGAAGTAAACGGCGAGATGGTGCGTATCGACGAATATGCTGCCGGCAAAGAGGACGTGGTATACCTGCTCGTCGACCGAATGACGGCAGCAAAATCCAAGGATGCCATCAGTCGCCTGACCGACTCTGCCGAAACAGCCATGTACGAAGGCGACGGCATGTGTATGCTTCGCTTTTATCAGCCGGACGGAACGACCCGGTTGCATACTTTCAGTACCAAATTCGAAGCCGACGGTATGACGTTCGAAGAACCGAACGACCAGATGTTCTCGTTCAACTCCCCGATCGGTGCCTGTCCCGTATGTGAAGGATTCGGAAAAGTGATCGGTATCGACGAGCACTTGGTGGTGCCTAACCGTTCTTTGTCCGTCTACGACGGAGCCATTGTCTGTTGGCGGGGCGAAAAGATGGGAGAATGGCGCGAAGAGCTGATCCACAATGCCGAAAAATTCAACTTCCCGATCTTTACTCCTTACTACGAGCTAACCGACGAACAGCGCCGGGTGTTGTGGGAAGGAAACCAATACTTCCATGGCATCAACGACTTCTTCAAGATGCTCGAGGAGAATCAGTATAAGATTCAATACCGTGTGATGCTGGCACGCTATCGCGGAAAGACGCTTTGCCCGAAATGCCACGGCACCCGTCTGAAACCCGAAGCGGGATACGTCCGCGTGGGTGGAAAGAACATTTCCGAACTGGTAGACCTGCCTATCACCGAATTGCAAAAATTCTTCGACTCGCTCACGCTGAACGAACACGACCAGGCCGTAGCCCGTCGTATCCTGACGGAAATCAACAGCCGCATCCGGTTCCTGATTGATGTGGGTCTGGGCTATCTCACACTGAACCGCCTCAGCAATTCGTTGTCGGGCGGAGAAAGCCAGCGCATCAACCTGGCCACTTCGTTGGGAAGCAGCTTGGTGGGCAGCCTTTACATCCTCGACGAACCGAGTATCGGACTCCACAGTCGGGATACCGACCGATTGGTTCATGTGCTCCGCCAACTCCAGCAGTTGGGCAACACGGTCGTGGTGGTAGAGCACGACGAAGAAATCATCCGTGCCGCAGACTACATCATCGACATCGGTCCGAATGCCGGACGACTGGGCGGACAGGTAGTATACGAGGGTGACATGAAAGATTTAAAGAAAGGCAGCAACAGTTATACGGTGAAATACCTGCTGGGCGAAGAGACCATTCCCGTGCCGGAACACCGTCGTCCATGGAACAACTATATCGAAATAAAAGGTGCCCGTGAAAACAACTTGAAAGGTGTGGACGCCCGCTTCCCACTTAATGTGATGACGGTAGTGACGGGTGTTAGCGGTTCGGGAAAGAGCACACTGGTACGCGACATTTTTTACCGCGCGCTGAAACGCGAACTGGACGAATGCAGCGAGCGTCCTGGAGAATTTGTGTCCATCGAAGGCGACCTGCGCAATCTGCGCAATGTGGAGTTTGTCGATCAAAATCCCATCGGCAAGTCTTCCCGCTCCAATCCGGTGACCTACATCAAAGCATACGACGAAATCCGCAAGCTCTGGGCTGACCAGCCGCTCGCCAAACAAATGGGATATACCGCAGGACATTTCAGCTTCAACAACGAGGGTGGGCGTTGCGAAGAGTGTAAAGGTGACGGAACCATCACAGTGGAAATGCAATTCATGGCCGACCTGGTGCTGGAGTGTGAATCATGTCACGGAAAACGTTTCAAGGCCGATACACTCGAAGTGAAATTCCAGGATAAAAATATCTATGACATACTGGAAATGACAGTCAACCAAGCTATTGAATTCTTTACGGAACACGGACAGAAGAAGGTTGTGAAGAAACTGATCCCCTTGCAGGATGTCGGTTTGGGATATATCAAACTGGGGCAATCTTCATCTACCCTGTCAGGAGGAGAGAACCAACGCGTGAAACTGGCTTACTATCTGAGTCAGGAGAAAGCAGACCCGACGCTGTTTATCTTCGACGAACCTACTACGGGATTGCACTTTCACGATATACGCAAGTTGCTCGATGCATTCGATGCACTGATCCGACGCGGACACTCCATCGTAATCATCGAGCACAACATGGATGTCATAAAATGTGCCGATTACGTGATAGACCTCGGACCGGAAGGCGGAGATAAGGGCGGCAATATTGTGGCAACCGGAACGCCGGAAGAGGTGGCTGCCTGTGCGGCAAGTTATACGGGACAATTCCTGCAGGAGAAACTGAACCACTTGTAAAACAAGCAAGGGTTCTCTAATCAATTTTATCGGGAACTCACCACAAAGGGGCTGTCAAAAGTCTTTTCACCACAGAATACACAGATTATCAATATGGATAATCAATGACTTAAAATTCACCCTGTGTTACTCTGTGCCCTCTGTGGTGAGTTCCTTTTAAAAGAAAAATCAGAAGTAGAATCCGAAGCCTACTTTCAGTCCGAACTTCGACAAATCACTGTCTTTGAAACTCAAATCATAATAGACAGCCGGTTCGATGGTAACAGTCCGTGTCAGGAAAAACGCATAGCCAGCCTCCGCACCGAAGGCAAAGTCGGTCGTGTCTCCTACTTTCCAGTTATAGCGATTCATCTTCAATCCGGCTCCGAGATAAATGCCGCATTTGTCGAAATAATATCTTCCACCCACACCCAGTGTGTACTTATCTTCCGGTTTGCTCCAATTGGCTCCGGCCGTGAGCATCAGTGCCACATTATCCACCAGGAAAGCACCGCCTTGCGCCTGCAACCCGAACTGGGTTTTCTCAGACTTACTGTACGAAAGTCCAAGTCCCGTCACCGAGGGATTCACAATCCACTTTCCTTTCTCAAACTGTGCCTGTGCCGTCACTGAAACGACAAGCAGACATACGATCCACATTAATTTCTTCATAACGTTTCTACTTTTTCAGGTTATTCATATGTTCTTCCTCCCGGCGGCGCTGCTGCATCTGTTCTTTTTTTCTCAGCACCAGCCAGAGAACCAGAACAATGACATACGAAGCAGCCAGGGTGAGATATTTCTCTGTGTCGCTCACCTCATGATTGCGAGGCAGCAGATAAGCCGCTGTCGCAGATACATAGATCAGCAAGGCGACAGTAACCCAGGTTGACTTTTTTACTTTCTTCATCTTTATACGAATATCGAGTTTATTTTTTATACGAGTATCCAATCCCTTTTTTCCAAACAATAAACCAAACGGCTCCAATCAGTGTACAAAGCCCTCCTGTCACATACGAAACCCAATGTGACAATCCTAATCCTTCGGGGGCGATGCAGATATAAGTGGAACAGACAGCTGTCATAAACAGAGCGGGAACCAATGTCAAACCATACCACTTGCGGGCACGCGCCAAGTAGACTGTGATGGCCCAGAGAGTAAAGACCGATAAGGTCTGGTTGGCCCAGGCAAAATAGCGCCAGATCATGTCGAACCCGTCTTTATCACGCAAACTGTAAAGCAACAGCCCGATGGCGACAATGAACATCGGCACACAAATATACAAACGGCGACGCATGCTTTTTTGTTCCAGTTTCAGAAAATCGGCTACGATCAGACGTGCCGAACGAAACGCGGTGTCGCCCGATGTAATAGGCGCCGCAATCACTCCCAGAATGGCAAGCACCCCACCTACCGCACCGAGCCAATCTTTCGTTATAGCGTCTACAATGACAGAGGCATTGTTCTCTTCCATACCGTGTTCACGATAAAAATAAGTCGCGGCGGCAGCCCAGATCAGCGCCACAATGCCCTCGGTAATCATGGCACCGTAAAAGACAGGACGTCCATGACGCTCAGAAGTCATGCAACGTGCCATCAGGGGACTTTGCGTAGCATGAAATCCGGAGATGGCTCCACAGGCGATACTGACAAACATAATCGGGAAAATAGGTAACACGGCTGCTTCCGGATTAGTATTCTGTAATCCGTCCCACAACTCCGGGATGACCGGATGATGAACATAAAGCATCACCAGGATACCCACTGCCATAAACAACAAAGCTGCAGCGAACAAGGGATATATCTTTCCGATGATTTTATCGACCGGAAGCAGAGTGGCAAGAATATAATAGATGAACACCACAATGATCCAGAAAGTAGTGTCGAGACTGTCGGGAGTCAACTTCGCCAGCAGTCCTGCCGGTCCTGCCACAAAGACCGCACCTACCAGAATCATCAGGACAACGGTAAAACCCCGCATCACCTGCTTGGTAGTCATCCCCAGAAAACGGCCGACAATTTCAGGCAAGCTCTCACCACCGTTACGCAGAGAGAGCATTCCGGCGAAATAATCGTGTGTGGCACCGGCAAAGATACTTCCCAACACAATCCACAGATAGGAAGCAGTACCGAACTTCGCTCCCATAATAGCTCCGAAGATGGGGCCGAGACCGGCTATGTTTAAAAATTGAATCATGAAGATTTTCCAGGTAGGAAGGGGAATATAATCCACTCCGTCGGCATGTGTCAGTGCCGGGGTCTTTCGGTCGTCGGGGCCAAAGACACGCTCCACCAACCGTCCGTAAATAAAGTAACCTGCAATCAGAGCCAGCAGGCAAATCGTGAATGTAATCATGGCGTGTTGAATTGTTAATCAGCGCAAATGTAACATAATCTAAGGAAACTACACAACTTTACGAAGGGTTTTGCTAACTTTGCAAGCCTTCCGCTTACCGCGGAAGGCAGTTTAGAAGACGTTTCACCACAGATTACACGGATTAACACAGATTCATACGAATTCATACGGATTGATACGGATTCTTTAACCGGATTCTCAATGAAATAAATTATCAATCTGTGTTAATCCGTGTAATCTGTGGTGAACATCAAAACCATTAGATTTATGAATACCATCTATAAAAGCCATAACGAATCTTTCTCAGTGAAAAAGAGAGCCGGAAGAGGAACATCCCTCCTCTTTCTTTTTCTCCTCTCCTTACTTCCGCTCCATGCGCAGACCTCCCCGAAACACGAGGTACGGGCTGCCTGGATAACTGCGGTCTACGGACTGGACTGGCCACGCACCAAAGCAACCACTCCTGCAGGTATCCGGCGACAGAAAGAAGAACTGATCGATATCCTCGACCGCTTGAAAGAGGCCAACTTCAATACGGTACTTTTCCAGACTCGTACCCGTGGTGATGTGCTTTATCGTTCGGACATCGAACCCTTCAACTCCATACTGACAGGAAAAACCGGAGGCGATCCCGGATACGATCCGTTGGCCTTCGCCATTGAAGAGTGCCACAAACGAGGCATGGAATGCCATGCCTGGATGGTGACCATCCCCTTGGGAGGCAAAAAACATGTGGCCTCACTTGGCAAGCAATCGGTGACCAGGCGTGAGCGTGACATCTGCGTGCCTTACAAAAATGAATATTTCCTCAACCCCGGACATCCTGCTACCAAGGAATATTTAATGAAACTGGTACGTGAGGTAGTCAGCCGTTACGATGTGGACGGAGTGCACTTCGACTATCTCCGCTATCCGGAAAACGCCCCGCGCTTTCCGGACAGTTACGACTTCCGCCGCTACGGCAAAGGACGCACGCTGGCACAATGGCGCCGGGACAACCTGACCGACATTGTACGCTACATCTACAACGGTGTAAAAGCCATGAAGCCTTGGGTGAAGGTGAGCACCTGCCCGGTAGGAAAATACCGTGACACCTCACGCTACTCCTCTAAAGGCTGGAATGCCTTCTTCACTGTCTATCAGGATCCGCAAGGCTGGCTGGGCGAAGGCATCCAGGACCAGATCTACCCGATGATGTATTTCCGGGGCAACGGTTTTTATCCGTTTGCCCTCGACTGGCAGGAACAAAGCAACGGACGCCACATCGTCCCCGGACTCGGTATCTACTTCCTCCACCCCGACGAAGGTAACTGGACCACCGAAGAGGTGGAACGCCAAATGCACTTCATCCGCTCCAATCGGCTGGCAGGCGAAGCGCACTACCGGGTAAAGTATCTGATGGACAACACCCAAGGGGTATACGACCTCCTGCTGGATCATTTCTATCAATATCCGGCACTACAACCGCCGATGCCGTGGATTGACAACGTCTCCCCCACCGCCCCTTCAGCATTGAAGGCTGTCTCCGCCGGCGACGGATATACCCGTCTCAACTGGAAAGCCGCTACGGACAATGACAAGCAGAATGCTCCCATGTACGTGGTCTACGCATCGGACACGTATCCGGTAGATATCACGAATCCGGAAAATATCCTCGTGCAGAATCTGCGGGATACGCACTACATATATGCTCCCATCCTCCCATGGACAGCCAGGAAGTATTTTGCCGTCACGGCTGTGGACCGCTGTGGAAATGAAAGTAAGGCAGCTCAACAAGAAGAAAAATAACCATCTTTTCTTATTTATATCATTAATATAGTATCTTTGTGAAATAGACGAAAAACAAACCGAACAAACGAACAACACACCGAATGAAAAGTATGCGGTCCATTCATTCACTCATACGTTGCTGTATGATCTTACTGCTATTGACCTCCTGTTATTCAAAAGAAGAGCGGCGGGTATTGGTGATCCACTCTTATGAAAAGGATTACCAAGGATATGCAGAATTCAATAAACTGATAAAAAAGGAATTCGCCAAAGCTCACATTCCCGTAGAACTTACTTTCTTCTATCTGAATTGTGAAATTAACAACGAACAGCAAGAGATAGATAAGATCAATAACTTTCTCGATTCTATTTCGAAATGGAAACCTGAAGTTCTTCTTGTTAACGATGACCAGGCCACTTACTCGTTATTGGAAACCCATCATCCGTTATTGAAGGGAATACCAATCGTATTCTCCGGAGTCAATTATCCCAATTGGGAACTGATCGGACAATACAACAACGTCACCGGGTTTCACGACAAGATAGATTTCAGAAAGAATCTGGAAATGGTGCACAAGCTAACCGGCAAAAACCATATTTACACCATACTTGACTTTACGTTCTTAGACCGGAAAGTCCGAAACGATATTGACAACCAATTGAAATCGACGGACATCATATCCAATCTGGACTGGCATCTGGACAAAAACGACACACGGAAAGAAGCAGAAAAAGGACATATAATAATTAATGCGCTATCTGCCCGTAACCTCTCCAAGAACCAGAATAAGGATCAGACAAAAGGTGGAGACTTCATCTGGTCTATCAGTAAATACAGTACCCTCCCTTATCTGCAGACAAAGTTTGACTACACAACGGTCACTATGGCATCTTTGTCCACCCGGCAACGCTTTACAACGATCAATGAACTTTTTGACTGCGGGCACGACTTTCTGGGCGGATACATCACCCCGATGCATATCCAGGTAGAAGAGTCCGTTCATGCGGCGGCCCGTATCCTCAATGGAGAAAACGTTGCCGACATACCCATTCAGGAAAGCGCCAAAGGATACTTCATCGACTGGAATGCCATGCAAAAAGAACATCTGGCCATCGCAGACATTCCCCATGAATACACCATTATCAACATTCCATTCAAGACCCGGCACCCCATCGTCTGGTGGTTCGCACTATTAGGCAGCATCACCGCCATTGTCAGCCTGCTGTCGGGCATCACTTACCTGTATTGGCGTGAAACGAAAAGGAAACGCTCCATCCTGTACGAACTGGAAGATGAGAAAGAATCGTTGGCGCTGGCAGTCGAGGGAAGCGATACATACGCATGGCGGTTAAAGGACGATACGATGGTGTTTGAATACGCCTTTTTGGAAAAACTTGGGCATGGCTCCCCATCCATTGACGATTGACGGGTTCCTGTCCTTTGTGGATGCCGACTATCTGGATACGACACAAGCCTTATTGACAAAGAACGCCACCAACGGCAAACACTTCATAAAGCTGAAATGCGACTTTAACGGTACAGGATACCAATGGTGGGAACTTCGGTGCAGCACCATGAAGAGTGCTCTGGGCGGACAGAAAACCACCGGCCTTTTATTAAACATTGAGGACTACAAGAAACGGGAACAGGAATTGATCGAGGCCCGTAAAATGGCGGAAAAGGCGGAACTTAAAGAATCCTTCCTGGCCAACATAAGCCACGAAATACGTACACCGCTAAATGCCATTGTCGGATTCTCCACCCTGCTTGCCTCTCCGGATGATACGGACATCACCCCCGAAGAGAAGGAACAGTATATAGATACCATCAACCGCAACAGCGAGTTGTTGCTGAAACTGATTAACGATATATTGGAACTTTCGCGCATCGAGTCCGGATATATGTCATTCGACTGTGATGACTATCCGCTGGATGCCCTTATCAGGGATACTTATCAGACACATAAGATTCTGATTCCCGGACAGCTCCACTTCCTGTTGGAAGAAGGCGAAAAGGGCTTGATCGTACACGTCGACAAAAACCGGCTGGTTCAGGTGATCACCAACTTCCTGAACAATGCCTCCAAATTTACCCGGGAAGGCTCCATCAAACTGGGATGGAGCTACATGCCGCAAACCGAAGAAGTGGAGATCTATGTAGAGGACACCGGAATCGGTATCCCGCAGTCCGAACAAAAGATGATATTCGGCCGATTCTACAAACAGAACGAGTTTGCGCAAGGAACCGGCCTGGGACTCTCTATCTGCAAACTGATCATAGAAAAACTTCAGGGAAGGCTATCATTACGGTCCGAAGCAGGCACGGGAAGCCGCTTCTCCATTTTCTTTTCTTGCAAAAAGCAACCTATATAAAACTTTATCCGCCGGTTTCCACCAAGATATAAGCCCGATAGCGGCTCGACTTCCGGACAGGCACCAATGGCAGATAGCCTTTCACCACCCGTCCGTTTCGGGTGTGCAACGGATGCGCAACCTTCATTGCATCATGCTCCTGCAATGCTTGCCCGTCAGACGGATGATAAGAGATACGAAACGTTCCGCCAGCCCCGGGTCGTACATAACGATCGTATAGCATCCGCGACACAAGCCCCATATTCATCCGCAGGTTGATCTCCACACAAGGATGGATGCGAAACTCCGGAAGGAGAGCGAACCGGCAAATCATCATATCTACTCCCAGATAACCGGCATACTCCGTCTCCAAAGAGACGGACAACCGTCTTTGCAACTCCTCCCGAAGCCGGTGTAAAGCCGCCACAGACACATAAGCCGACAATCTTCGTTCAATCTCCGCATCAGGCAACAACCGGTTTCCTTCGTAAGCCCCACCGGCATTGGTACGGAACAAAGAGTATCCGGCAAAAATAATCCGCCCCTTTCCGTCCGAATAAAACTCCATGGCAAAATCTTCTACCTTATTATATATAGGTTCACCGACAACTCCCCCCTGCTGCTCTATAACCCGGGCACACCAACGCTCTATCAGAGGAGTGAACGCTCCCTTGCACCAGTTCAGCCCTTTACCGCTTCCGGACAAGGGGGCTTTGAGCAGACAGCGTTCCAGACTCTCTACAAATGCCCGGCAGTCGGACAAAGCAGTCAGGTAGCAAGACTCTCCACAAAACACTTCATCCACTTGCAGACCGGGCAACAACTGTACGGCTTGCAAACGATGGGACAGATCGCGCAACCGTCCTATATCCTCCATCGAAGGTAGCGCAGCATCGGGTACTCCCAATGAAAGCAGACGTTTCCGGAGTGCCGGATTCCATCCCCAGGGAACCACCGAACGGACTTCCGAAAAATCTTCGGCCTGGGTTCTCAATGATGCGGGAAGCGGAAATAAGTCGAGCATCTCTTCCAGAAAAGACTGATTATAGGCAGACGGAGCAAGCACACTGCACGGCCCGTCCGCAAACCATACGGGAAGCAATGCCAACTCTTCCGCCATTCTGCGGGCGGAGGCAGGCGGCATATAATTGACTTCGCCACTGGCAAGAGCCAGATCCTGATCAGGATTAAACAAGTAAAGCAGATTCGTCATTAGCATCAATTAATTAAACAGGGTTCATCCGGACGCAGGAACTTGTGCGAGTGATGGCAGCGAACAGTTACGTGTTTTTTCACCCTAAGATATATCCATGCCCGGGGACAGAAACCATCATTTAATTCCTTAAATGCACCGTCTCCTGTCCTTTTGTTTCCATTTCCGGTTTTTCACTTACAAGCCCTTTGCTATCCAAGAAACAACCAGCGTTAAAGCCGGTAAGTTTCCTGCAAATATATGCACAAAAACGCATATAAAACCGGGAAACAGGTCACTTTATGCGGGGCAAACCGTCACTTTCCGCCGGACAAAGCCTTCACTTCCCCCGGGTAAAGCCTTCACTTCTTCGGGGCAAAGCCTTCATATCTCCCGGAGTGACGATTGACAGCCCGTCAACAAAGGCTCTTTTCCCTTTCTCCGTCTCTATTTGCTCTCTCCGGAGCAAACATTTCGAACTGACAAAAGAAACCCTTTTTCAAATAAATACCGGCAGAAACTACCGAAAACAAAAAACAATATTTATATTTGCAAGCAAACACTGAAGTAGACAAGCAAAATCACAATTGCCCGATTGAAATGGCTGCGTTTTTTCAGAAGCAGCTTGCCATTGCCCCGAAATAACGCCCCTGCCACCTATCAGGAATACCGTTTTGACAAAGTGAAGCAAAAGATAAACTTGCTAAACGAAACCACAATTTTGCTATCTCTACTTTGCAATCTCTAAAAAAAGGCTTATATTTGCCCCCCGAAAAACCCAAGATAAGAGATGGAAACATTCTACCGCACACATGCCTACCTTGTTGAGCACACCAATGCCCCGGTCCGCCGCGACCTGATGGACGAAATAAACTGGAGTGACCGCTTGATTGGTATCAAAGGAACACGTGGCGTGGGAAAAACCACTTTCCTGCTTCAATACGCCAAGGAGAAGTTCGGAACCGACCGTTCGTGCCTCTTTATCAACATGAACAACTTCTACTTCTCCGGACACAGCATTGTCGATTTCGCCAATGAATTTCAGAAACGCGGTGGGAAGGTTCTGCTGATCGACCAAGTATTCAAGCACCCCGATTGGAGCCGCGAGCTACGTATGTGCTACGACCGTTTCCCCAACCTGAAGATTGTATTCACCGGTTCGTCCGTCATGCGGCTCAAAGAAGAAAACCTGGAATTGCGTGACATCGTGAAGAGCTACAACCTCCGCGGTTTTTCGTTCCGCGAATTTCTGAACCTGCAAACAGGGATGAAATTCCGTCACTACACACTCGAAGAGATATTGAGCAGCCACGAACAGATAGCCAAAGGGGTGCTTTCCAAAGTCCGCCCTCTGGATTATTTTCAAGACTACCTCCATCACGGCTTCTACCCCTTCTTCCTCGAGAAACGCAATTTCTCTGAGAATCTGCTCAAGACCATGAACATGATGGTAGAAGTAGATATCCTGCTTATCAAACAAATTGAGCTAAAATATCTCTCGAAGATAAAAAAATTATTATATTTGTTGGCTGTAGACGGGCCAAAGGCTCCGAACGTAAGCCAACTGGCAAGCGACATACAGACATCACGCGCCACGGTGATGAACTACATCAAGTATCTGGCCGATGCACGGCTGATCAACCTGGTCTATCCCAAAGGGGAAGAGTTTCCTAAAAAGCCCTCGAAGATTATGCTGCACAACCCTAACCTGATGTACTCCATCTACCCCGTAAAGGTGGAAGAACAGGATGTGCTGGACACTTTCTTTGTAAACACGATGTGGAAAGACCACAAAGTGCACAAGGGTGACAAGAACACCTCGTTCATGGTTGACGAAGTGATGCCGTTCAAAATATGCTGCGAAGGAGCAAAAATTAAGAATAACCCCGGAGTGACGTATGCTTTGCACAAGGCAGAAATAGGTCGTGGCAATCAGATACCACTCTGGATGTTCGGCTTTTTATATTAACATCAAATCTTGAACATTATGGATTACGAGAAGCTTGAACAACTAAAACGCCTCCACGACAGCGGAGCGTTGAACGATGAAGAGTTCGAAAAAGAAAAGAAAAAGATATTGGACGAAGAAGCTACGGCTAAACCTACAGCCGTACTTCCTATGGGACTGACGGAAAATGCTTATCTGGCACTGATGAATTTCGCCATGTTCATACCATACGTAGGCTGGATTGCCCCTATTGTATTCTGGATCATGGGTAAAGAGAATTCTATACTCGTCAATCGCCAAGGCAAATACATTCTGAACTGGTACATCAGTTGGTTCCTGTACGGCATCGCGCTGACAGTACTTTTTGTAATATTCATGTTCAGCGGAATCTTATCCATAAACGACATGGATTACGCAAATGATCAGACTTCTCCGTTAGCAGTTCTGCTGGGTATATTCGGCGGAGGTGCCGGAATCTTGCTCCTCTTGATACTTGGAATAGGCTGTTTTCTTTGTCTGCTGTTCCCCATCATCGGAGGTATCAAAGGACTGAACGGAAAAACATGGAAGTATCCGCTTTCCATACCGTTTTTGAAATAAACAAATAAATTACTTACTTAAATATTATTTTTAGTTATGACTAAACAGAAGAAATTCATCACATGTGATGGTAATCAGGCTGCTGCACATATTTCATATATGTTCTCAGAAGTAGCTGCCATTTACCCCATCACTCCCTCTTCTACAATGGCTGAATACGTAGACGAATGGGCTGCCGCAGGACGTAAGAACATCTTCGGCGAAACAGTATTGGTACAGGAAATGCAATCTGAAGGTGGTGCAGCCGGTGCTGTTCACGGTTCTCTTCAGGCCGGTGCACTGACTACTACTTACACTGCTTCTCAGGGTCTTCTTTTGATGATCCCGAATATGTATAAGATTGCCGGTGAATTCCTGCCTTGCGTATTCCATGTATCTGCTCGTACACTGGCTTCTCACGCACTGTGTATTTTCGGTGACCACCAGGACGTAATGTCTGCGCGACAGACAGGTTTCGCTATGTTGGCTGAAGGTTCTGTACAGGAAGTGATGGACTTGGCCGGTGTTGCACACCTTGCCACAATCAAAGCCCGTGTTCCTTTCATGAACTTCTTCGATGGTTTCCGTACTTCACACGAAATCCAGAAGATCGAAATGCTGGAAAATGAAGATCTCGCTCCGTTGGTTGACCAGGAAGCGCTTGCCGAATTCCGTGCACGTGCGCTGAATCCGATGAATCCGGTTGCCCGTGGTATGGCCGAAAACCCTGACCACTTCTTCCAGCACCGTGAATCATGCAACAACTACTATGAAGCTGTTCCCGCCATCGTAGAGGAATACATGAATGAAATTTCTAAGATCACAGGCCGCAAATACGGTTTGTTCGATTACTACGGAGCAGAAGATGCAGAACGCGTAATTATCGCTATGGGTTCTGTAACAGAAGCTGCCCGCGAAGCTATCGACTATCTGACAAGCCAAGGAGAAAAAGTCGGTTTGGTTGCAGTTCACCTGTACCGCCCGTTCTCTGCTAAACACTTCCTGGCCGCCGTACCTAAAACAGCTAAAACAATCGCAGTACTCGATCGCACAAAAGAACCGGGTGCTAACGGTGAACCTCTGTATCTGGATGTTAAAGACTGCTTCTATGGCGCAGAAAATGCTCCGGTTATCGTAGGCGGTCGTTACGGTCTGGGTTCTAAAGATACTACTCCGGCACAAATCATCGCCGTATTCAAGAATCTGGCTATGCCGATGCCGAAGAACCACTTCACAATCGGTATCGTAGACGATGTAACCTTCACTTCTCTTCCTCAGGAAGCAGAAATCGCTCTGGGTGGCGAAGGTATGTTCGAAGCTAAATTCTACGGCTTGGGTGCTGACGGTACAGTAGGTGCCAACAAGAACTCAGTGAAAATTATCGGTGACAACACAGATAAACACTGTCAGGCATACTTCTCTTACGACTCTAAGAAGTCAGGAGGTTTCACTTGCTCTCACCTGCGTTTCGGTGACGATCCTATCCGTTCTACCTATCTGGTAAACACTCCGAACTTCGTGGCTTGCCACGTTCAGGCTTACCTGCACATGTACGACGTAACCCGTGGTCTGCGTAAGAACGGTTCGTTCTTGCTGAACACTATCTGGGAAGGCGAAGAGCTGGCTAAGAACCTGCCTAACAAGGTGAAGAAATACTTTGCACAGAACAATATCTCTGTATATTATATCAACGCAACTCAGATTGCACAGGAAATAGGTTTGGGCAACCGTACCAATACTATCCTTCAGTCTGCATTCTTCCGTATCACAGGTGTAATCCCTGTAGACCAGGCTGTAGAACAGATGAAGAAGTTTATCGTGAAGTCTTACGGTAAGAAGGGTGAAGACGTTGTAAACAAGAACTACGCAGCCGTTGACCGCGGTGGCGAATACAAGACTTTGACTGTTGATCCGGCTTGGGCTAACCTGCCGGACGATGCCAAGGTTGAAAACAACGACCCGGCATTCATCAACGAAGTAGTTCGCCCTATCAATGCTCAGGACGGAGACTTACTGCCGGTATCTGCATTCAAAGGTATCGAAGACGGAACCTGGTATCAGGGAACTTCTAAATACGAAAAACGCGGTGTAGCTGCTTTCGTACCGGAATGGAACGCAGAAAACTGTATCCAGTGTAACAAGTGTGCTTACGTTTGTCCTCACGCTTCTATCCGTCCGTTCGTACTCGACGCTGAAGAGCAGAAGGGTGCTAACTTCGAGATGCTGAAAGCTGTAGGTAAACAATTCGACGGTATGACATTCCGTATCCAGGTTGACGTTCTCGACTGTCTGGGTTGCGGTAACTGTGCCGACATCTGTCCGGGTAACCCGAAGAAGGGTGGCAAGGCTCTGACTATGAAACACCTTGAAAGCCAATTGGCTCAAGCTGATAACTGGACTTACTGTGCAGACAACGTAAAGAGCAAACAACACCTGGTAGACATCAAGGCTAACGTGAAGAACTCTCAGTTCGCTACTCCGTTGTTCGAGTTCTCAGGAGCTTGTTCTGGTTGTGGTGAAACTCCGTATGTGAAACTGATTTCTCAGTTGTACGGTGATCGCGAGATGGTTGCCAACGCTACCGGATGTTCTTCTATCTATTCCGGTTCAGTACCTTCAACTCCATATACTACCAACGCAAAAGGACACGGTCCGGCTTGGGCTAACTCACTGTTCGAAGACTTCTGTGAGTTTGGTTTAGGTATGGAACTCGCTAACGAAAAGATGCGTGCACGTATCGTGAAGTTGTTCAACGAAATCCTGGCAGCCGACAATGCTCCTGCAGAAGCTAAGGAAGTATTGAAAGCATGGATCGAAAACATGTACGATGCAGATAAGACCAAAGAACTGGCTCCGCAGATCGAAGCAATCATCGAACAAGGTATCGCAGCAGGTTGCCCGATCAGCAAAGAGCTGAAGGGCCTGACTCAATATCTGGTGAAACGCAGCCAGTGGATCATCGGTGGTGACGGTGCTTCTTACGATATCGGTTACGGCGGTCTCGACCACGTTATCGCTTCAGGTAAAGACGTTAACATTCTGGTTCTGGATACAGAGGTTTACTCTAACACAGGCGGTCAGTCTTCTAAGGCTACTCCGGTAGGTGCTATCGCTAAGTTCGCTGCTTCCGGTAAGCGCGTACGTAAAAAAGACCTCGGTCTGATGGCTACTACTTACGGTTATGTATATGTTGCACAGATCGCTATGGGTGCTGATCAGGCTCAGACTCTGAAAGCTATCCGCGAAGCTGAAGCATATCCCGGACCATCACTCATCATCGCTTACGCTCCGTGTATCAACCACGGTCTGAAAGCCGGTATGGGTAAGAGCCAGGAAGAGGAAGAAAAAGCTGTTAAGTGCGGTTACTGGCACTTGTGGCGTTACAACCCGGCTCTGGAAGCAGAAGGCAAGAATCCGTTCACGCTGGATAGCAAAGAACCGAATTGGGATGACTTCAAAGGCTTCCTGAAAGGCGAGGTTCGTTATGCATCAGTTATGAAACAGTATCCTGCAGAAGCAGAAGAACTGTTCCAGGCAGCTGAAGACAACGCAAAATGGCGTTACAACAACTACAAGCGTCTGGCTAACCAGGCTTGGGGTGCAGCTGAATAAATCTTTGATCAGATAATAACTTTCGAAGGGGGAAGGGACTAAAAGAGGTTCTTTCCCCCTTTTTGAACAAAAATGAATAGGTTTCACCACAGATTACACGGATTAACACAGAACTCTTAATCCTATATATTGACGAAGATAAATTATTAATCTGTGTTAATCTGTGTAATCTGTGGTGCCCCCCCAAAAAACGGAATAATCATGAATATAACCATACGCCCCACCCGGCTTGAAGAACTCGGCCAAGTGATGCCATTCTACGAACGTGCCCGCCGCTTCATGGCTACCAATGGCAATGCCAACCAGTGGATCAACGGATACCCCTCCCCTGATGATATCCGGCAAGATATCGAAAACGGGAGCAGCTATGTGTTTGTAAACGAAAATCAAGAGTTAGAAGGCTGTTTTGCTTTCATCCGGGGAGAAGATCCCAACTACAAAGTCATCAAAGACGGCGCCTGGCTCAACGATGCCCCTTACGGGGTGATCCATCGCATCGCATCCGGCGGACGGGTAAAGGGATTGATGGACTTATGCCTAGAATGGTGTTCGTCCCACTGTCCGAACCTGCGTGTAGACACTCACCGTGACAATAAAGTACTCCAAAACATTCTCCTAAAGAACGGTTTCACCTATTGTGGCATTATTTATGTGAAAAACGGTACGGAACGACTTGCCTACCAACGCACTGCCGTTACCCGATAGACAGAAATCAGAAGTTGGATTCCCGGACACACATATACCGCTTATGATTCAGGGATCCAGCTTTCTACCAGTTCCCGATGTTCGTCACGCCATTTTCGGACAAGATCTTCTTCATCCATGCGTGCATCTTTAAGTGCTTTCATCAACGAACTAATCTCTTCTGTAGTGAATTTAATATTACTGAAAAACTTTGCCGCAAAAGGATCTTTCTCCGTAAATCCTTTCCATCCGACGACATAGATAGATTCCACATTCCCATAAGTACCTTTCGGATCATGCAGGAACTTCAATGGATAGCGGTCGAACATCCAATGCGGAGTCCATCCGGTGATGACGATCCACGCCTCCTTCTCCATAGCCTTCTGTAAAGAAGCCAACATAGTAGAGCTGCTCGAGGTGAGTAATTTATAACCATCAAGACCATAATCCCCGATAGCCTTATCGGTAGTTTTCATAATACCGGCTCCGGCATCGATCCCGACAATCTCGGAAGAGAACTGCCCTTTGTAGGCGGCAAGTTCCCCAATCGAATCGATAGTGACATATTGAGGTACCACCAGCCCTACCCTCGCGCTATCATATACCTCTCCGATAAACTCTATCTGATCACCGTATTGATCTATATAATCCTTCATTGTCACAGGTAACCAGGCATCCATAAACACATCTGCCTTCTTACGGGAAACCGAGGCAAAAACGGGAGCTACATCTGCATTCAGCAACTCCACTTCGTACCCCTTCTCTTCCAGCACCACTTTAGCCAGATGACTCATGGCAATTCCTTCCAACCAGTTGGCATAGGCAATGCTTATCTTCTTTTTCCCGCTATCCGGGTTACAGGCTACGCACATCACAGCCAGTAGCAACAAACTTCCTATTATTCTATATTTTCGCATATCCTATTCTTTCTCCTTTCTATTTTTTGTCCTTCCGACGGACCATTCCCTGAGTAATCCGGTCTAAAATAATTGCCAATATGACAACGGCTATACCTCCTTCAAAGCCCAGCCCGATTTTCATCTGGGTGATACCTTTCAAAACGATTTCTCCTAAACCGCCGGCAGCAATCATAGCCGCAATGACAACCATGGAAAGAGACATCATAATCGTCTGGTTCACTCCGGTCAGGATGGTGGGCAAAGCAAGGGGCAACTGTACTTTATAAAGCAACTGCCATCGGGTAGCTCCGAACGAGCGTGAAGCCTCTACCACATTCTTTGGCACCTGACGGATGCCAAGCCCTGTAAGGCGAATCACCGGAGGCATCGCAAAGATGATTGTAGCAAATACTCCCGGAACCACTCCCAGGCCGAAAAACAAAACAGCAGGAATCAGATAGACGAAGGCTGGCATGGTCTGCATCAGGTCGAGAATGGGATGTATCACCTTCTCGGCACGATTGCTGTTTGCCGTCCATACTCCGATGGGAACCCCTACGATAAGGGCCAGGCAGGTGGATGACAGAACCAGTGCCAATGTCTGCATAGTGGCTTCCCAGAATCCCATACCATAAATAAGCAACAAGCCTAAAAGGGTGAAAACTGCAACCCCGCGTCCGGCTTTCGCCCATGCCAGCAGCACCATTGCCGCAATGGTCAGATAGAAAGGAATGCCGAACAGTATGTGCTGGAATCCATTAATAAAACTACCGATGCCTAAGTTGAGTGCATCGAAAAAAGTGGAGAAGTGTATCATCATCCAGTTGATGAGCATCTCAATATATTGTCCTATGTTGATCATAATTCTATTGCATTTTGAATGATTTCATTGATTTCTTGTTTGTTCTTTCCGGTTACCTCGTAAATAAGCGATGACAACGGAACAACTCCCTGAAACTCGCGGGTCTCGTTCACTACCCAGATAGGCGAATTGGTTTTTGTCATCAACGGTAAAATATCTTCCAGTATCGTATCTCCCAACACCGAATGCACTTCCTCCCGGACAACCGACTCGATCGACTTCACCTGGTCCTGACGCAATCGGAGCAAATCTTTCAGCCGGACCTCTCCCACAAGCACATTGTTTGCATCGACCACAGGCAACACAGTCAGGTTACGCTCGAGCATTTTACGAATCAACACCTCCGGTCCCTCTTTCTTCAATCGGGCCACAAGGGGTTTATCTACCATCACTGATGCAGCGGTAATAATCTTGCTACGGTCCACACTCTGCACAAAGCGCTCTACATAAGCATTGGCCGGTTCTGTCAGGATCTCTTCCGAAGTGCCTACCTGTACCACCTCACCATCTTTCATGATAGCAATCCGGTCGCCCAATTTAATAGCTTCATTCAAATCGTGGGTAATAAACACAATGGTCTTCTTCATCTTAGATTGTAAAGTCAGCAATTCATCCTGCATCTGTATGCGAATCAAAGGATCGAGAGCGGAAAAAGCCTCATCCATCAGCAGCACCTCAGGATCATTGGCCAACGCACGGGCCAAACCGACACGTTGCTGCATACCTCCCGACAGTTCGCCGACCATCTGGTTCTCGTAGCCCTTCAGTCCTACCAGTTGCATGCTTTCCATTGCCCGCTGCTCCCGCCCCTGTTTCTTTACTCCTTGCAGTTCCAGTCCGAAAGCTATATTATGCAACACCGAGCGATGGGGCAACAACCCAAAATGCTGGAACACCATAGCCAGCTCTTTTCTTCGGATACGGAGCAATTCTTTATCAGTGACGTTAGAAATATCTCTCCCCGTTAATGATCACTTCGCCTGAGGTCGGTTTTATCAATCGGTTGATGCAACGCAGCAAAGTTGATTTTCCACTTCCCGAAAGTCCCATAATCACAAATATTTCTCCTTCCCGGATAGATAGGTTTGCATCTTTTACGGCCACCGTACATCCGGTAGCCTTCAATATCTCACTTTTGCTCTTTTCTTCCTTCAACATGCGTAAAGCATGCTGTTTGTCATTGCCAAAAATGAGATACAAGTCTTTAATCGTTATTTTACTCATACATAATAGGGTTTAGATTATTAAAAAAACAGATCGGGTGACCTATACACACGAAAACAAGCACTTCTTTATAGCAAGGAAGTTGATGCCGGGGAAGCGACGGTTCCGCCGTTCCCCGGTCAAATATGATTTCTTTACCCGATTATTACAGACAGGATTCCTGTCAACAGATAGTTTACTATATCCCGAAAGTCAATTTCACATCTGCACACAGCTATCTTCCAAAGATGCGTATGCAGACAATTAAGTAAACAAGCCGAACGTTCAAATGGTTCATCGCATTATTTCCGGCAGGCGCATTACACGTACATAAACCCCTACAAAAGAGTCAGTATCAATCGGCCAGCACACTGTCATCCCTCCACCTGTGAAGCCTGAGGTCGACACATCCATTTTTTACGGAAAGAAACACCTTCGGCATCCAGCAGCCGCCGTTGCTCGTCCCATCCGGGCACTAATCGGCCTATGGCATTGACTACCCGATGACAAGGGAGGTTTAAACCGGCAGGCACCTGCCTCAAGGCACGCCCCACCATGCGTGAATATTGCGGCATCCCGAGCAAAGCGGCAATATCGCCATAAGTAGTAACACTACCGGCAGGAATCTCACGCACGACACTGTATACTTCATTACAAAAAGTTTCGGACAAATTAGATTTATTTTCTTTATAATCTTTCATGGATGTATTGCTTTTATACAGTGAGTTCCTTTATAATCCGCTTCTCTTCAGGAACTCCGTCGGACTTTCACCGAACTGCTCCTTGTAACACTTCGCAAAGTACGAAGGAGATGTGAATCCCACTTCATATCCGACCTCCGCTATCGTCATATCCGAAGAAGCCAACAGAGATGCCGCCTTTTTAAGACGTGCCATGCGGAGCAACTCATTGGGAGCGTAGTTCGTGAGCGACTTGATCTTCCGATAAAGCTGAACCCGGCTCAACCCCATCTCCTTGCCCAGATCTTCCACATTAAGTTCCGAATCACCCATCTTCACCTCGATCAGCGACTTGAACCTCTCCACAAAATCTTTATCCATATCGCAAATGTCTTCTTTCGCCAGCGTCTGCCGGTCGCCAAAGAACTGCTTCATACGCTGCCTCGATTCAATCAGATTTCGGATACGGGTCAACAAGAGTTGCGAACTGAACGGTTTTGAGATGTATGAATCGGCTCCTCCCGCATATCCCTGGATGCGTTGCTCATCGAGCGAACAGGCCGTAAGCAGGATAACGGGAATATGGCAGGTTTGCAGTTCTCCCTTCAGCCTCCGACAACACTCTATGCCATCGATCCCCGGCATCATCACATCCGAAATAATCACATCGGGGACGTACTTCATCGCTTTACGGATTCCTTCGGTACCATCCGCAGCTTCAATAATCGAATACTCCGAATTGAGCAACGTATGCACATAAGCACGGATGTCGGCATTATCGTCGATCACAAGGACAGAAGGTTTGGACGGATCATTCAGGTTTTCCGCTTCATCCTCGCAGAGCAGGCTGTCCACCCGGTCCGGAGCAGACTCCTCCATCGGAGCAGTCACCACACAAGCCCCCTCTTCACAAGTCCGCACCGGCAGATCGACAGTAAAGACAGTTCCCAACCGTTCGTCACTCTCCACACTAATACTTCCGCCATGTATCTCGACAAATGCTTTCACCAATGCCAACCCGATGCCGGAACCGGTATGATGCCTGTCGATTTTATAGAACCGATCGAAAATGCTGCGAATGTGTTCAGCCGAAATCAGGCTGCCGGTATTGGCCACCGTGAAACGGAAGAAAGGCGCGCCGTCCTTCTGCAGAGCCGCAAGACGGACAGTGACCTTTCCATTCTCCGGAGTGAATTTAAAGGCATTTGCCAACAAATTGAAGTAAATGCGTTCCAGCTTCTCCGCATCTGCCTGTGTGTGATAATCCGTATCGGGCATACTGTCGAAAGAGAAGTGGATATGTTTCCGCCGGGCAGCCGCCTGAAACGAATCATTCCACTCTACAAAGCATTGCAACAGGTCGAGCGGAACCGGTGTAAACTCCATTTTTCCGGTCTCGTATCTGCGAAAATCAAGTATTTGATTGACCAGACGCAATAGGATCTGCACATTGCGTTGCACCAGCAACAACATTCTACGCCGGTCACCTTCCAGCGACGGATCTGCCAGTAGCTGTTCCACAGGATCGGCAACCAAAGTGAGAGGAGTACGGAAATCATGTGAAATGTTGGTGAAGAAAACCAGTTTGGCATGGGTAGCCTCTTCCAACTGATGGGAAAGTTCGATCAACTGATCTCTTTGCTCTTCCAACTGCTCCTTTTGCCGTGACAGCTCCCGGTTCAGGCGATTCTTGGAACGAAGCGATTTATATACTACAATCAGCAACCCGACGATCAACAGCAGGATGATCAGGCCTCCGTACAACACTATCCGTTGCGTAGCCACCCTCGAGAGATATATCCCCACACGGTCGTTCAGTGTCTCGATCTTTCCATCCAGCTCACCGATATGGTTTGTCTGCAACTCCATCACATGCGCGTTTACCGCATCGACTACAGCCGTCTTCAACTTCGTTTCCCGTTCAAAAGGTTTCTTTTCGAGAATATCCATTGCCAGTTGCACCACTTTATCCCCTTCGGTGGGATAGATAAAGGTGGCATCCAGTACGCTGTCGAGCACCAGTTCCACTCCATTCCCCTTACCCGGCAGGGCATCGATGCCCACAAAAATCATCTCCTTCTCCCGTCCTCGACGACCGGCAGCCCGAAAAGCCCCTGCAGCCATACGGTCATTCATTCCATATACGGCATCGATCTCCGGAAAACGTTGCAAAAGGGAGTCCATCTTTGCCTCGGCAGGTTGTTGCAGCCATCCTGCATCTTCGCTGGCAAGCAAGGTCATGTCCGGATATTGGCTGATGGCACTCATAAACCCCTGATGGCGCTCGATAGCGGGAGTAGAACCGACAAGTCCGCTCAGTTCGACTACTTTTCCGCGCCCTTTCAGGCGATGGGCTATGTAATTGCCGACGGCTTTGCCCAACTCATAATTGTCGGCTCCGATGTATGCGGTATATTTATCGGAAAGTATTCTGCGGTCTACCATAATCACCGGTATTCCTTTATCGAAAGCCTCCTCGACAACCGGAGTAAGAGCCATTCCTTCATTGGCTGCTACAATCAGCAGGTCAACCTTCTGCCGGATGAAGTATCGTATGTCTTCTATCTGACGCCGGCTGTCGTCATGCGCCGTACGTGTCTCTACTTTGACTCCTCCGTAGAACAAAGCTTCCCGCTGTATCTCGTCATTCATCTTGTGACGCCAGGTGTCGTCACTGCATTGTGACACACCGATGGTATATCGGGGAGCATCCGGACTGCACGAGACAAGCAGTCCCGACAGCATCAGTCCGAGTAAGAAAAGTATACGGTTCATGGTCGGTTATTACATAAAAGGTTCCGGAGGCAAATATAACAATTTCCCTCCGGAATCTCCCACCTGCTTGGTTTAAAACCAAAGTCTCGTTGGTTTAAAAAAAGGTGAGTTATGAAACACTCTCCTGATTTTAAACCAAACGGAACTTTCTATTAACCAATCAATAACCCTATATAAACCAACACATTAGTCATTCAAACGATTCCTCAAAGCCTCCGGAAGTACGGGCATCGCTCCACTTTGGGTACATACGTAAGCAGATACCTCTACCGCCAGCCGATGTGCCTCAGGGATACTCTTTCCTTTTAAAACAGATGAACAAAAAGCCGCTGTAAACGAATCACCCGCCCCCACAGTATCGGCAACCGGAACTTTCGGTGTCTCCTGGAAAGAGACCGTACCGGGAGTGAATACATAACTTCCGTTCGTTCCGCAAGTCAGGATCAGCATCTTCAGGTTGTACTTGGCCAGCAGAATCCAACATTTATCCTGCAGGTCAATGCCGGGATAACCGAACATGCGGCTGATAATGATCAATTCCTCATCATTAATCTTCAGCACATTGCACTTCCGGAAAGATTCACGCAAGACCTCCTTGGTGTAGAAGTTCTGACGAAGGTTGATATCGAATATTTTCAACTGTCCTTCCATGTCGGGCATGGTGTCTAGGAAGCGGTTGATAGTGGCACGGCTCACCTCGTCGCGCTGTGCCAACGAGCCGAAACAGACAGCACGTGTACTCAAAGCCAGACGTTTCAAGTCGTCTGTGAAAGGAATATTATCCCATGCCACTCCCTCTTTGATGTCATAACACGGCACTCCGCCGTTATCGAGAGTCACCTGCACCGTTCCGGTCGGGTAGTTCACCCTTTCGAGCTGGTGCTTCAACTGTTTCTCCCGGAATATTTCCAGAATCTCGTCACCCAGTTCGTCATTTCCTACCGCACTGACAACGCGGCTGTCGAAACCAAACTGAGACACATGATAAGCAAAATTAGCCGGGGCTCCCCCGATTTTCTTTCCTTCGGGCAGCACATCCCATAGCGCTTCGCCCATTCCTACGATTATACTGTTCATGGTATGAATTAATTTTTATCTATAAATCCGGTTATTTCTTGATTCTCCATGTATAAAACATCAGATAGAGTACTCCGACCAGCATCACCGCTACCGCTCCGCTTTGTCCCACAGCATCCGAAGCCACTCCCATTGCCAGCGGGAAGATCGTTCCACCGAAAAGTCCCATAATCATCAGGCCGGAAACCTCGTTCTTCTTGTCCGGCATATAGAGCATTGCCTGCGAGAAAATGATGGGGAATACATTAGAGTTGCCAAACCCGATCAGGGCAATACAGACATAAATCATCGCCTGGTCCTGGAAAACGAACAACCCGAACATGGCGGCCAGCATACACAACACACTGATAGCGAAGAAGGTTTTAGCCGCCATCTTCTGCAAAATGAAAGCTCCCAGAAAACAACCTGCCGTACGGAAAATGAAGTAAAGACTGGTCGCAAACCCGGCATCCGCCAGAGTCATGCCCAGACGTTCCATCAGAATCTTCGGTGCTGTAGTATTGGTACCCACATCGATCCCCACATGACACATAATGCCCAAAAACGAGAGCAGGATGAAGGGTTTACCCAGCAAAGCGAGACACTGACCGAAAGTGGAAGGTTTGCCCTCTTCCGGTTCTTCGGTGATCTGCGTGGCGTTGAGTAACAAAATAGCGACTACAGCCACCACCATATAGATGGGGAACAGCACTCTCCAGCCTAAGTCGAAGGTAGGGATGGCCTCAATAGCTCCCCACATAGCGATATAAGGGGCTAGGAAGGAGGCGATGGCCTTTACAAACTGCCCGAAGGTCAGGGTACTTGCCAAGCGCTCGCCGCTCACGATATTCGACAGCAACGGATTGAGCGATGTCTGCATCAACGCATTGCCAATGCCGAGCAACGAGAAAGAGACCAACATCAGCAAATAGCTATCACCAAAGACCGGTAGCAGTAATGATGCGAAAGTGATCACCAGGCTGAGCAACACGGTCTTTTTACGCCCGATGCGGTTCATCAGCATCCCCGTAGGTACAGAGAAGATCAGGAACCAGAAGAAAACGAGCGACGGAAAGATGTTTGCCTGTGAGTCCGTCAGTCCCAAATCTGCTTTGACGTAGTTGGAGGCAATGCCCACCAGATCTACGAATCCCATGGCAAAGAAGCAGAGCATCACCGGGATGAGTTTCATGTAAGAGTTGTTTTTGGTATTTTCCATGATATGTTAATTTAATGAATGTCTCAACGGGAGGCGATAGAGGAACTACAACCTGTATATCTTGCACCGATCCACCTTGAAGGCTCCCCCACGACTGTAGAAACTCATCTGATTGTAAGGAGTTGTAGGGAATATCAGGTTCGTCATAGCAATCTTACCTCCGTTCAGGAAGATTTCTACCGAGCATTTATCTACAAAGATATCCAATTTATAGTTACCGGTTTTCTGCACCGGAGCCCAGGTACCCAAAGCAAAATCGTCTACATAATTAATAGAGTTCTGTTTCCGGCGATCGTGTGCCTCGATGGCATGCGGGGCACTGTCTTTGCCGAAGTCTACGATGCCGCTCTTCGTACGGTCCATCACCAACTTTTTCTCCGGAAGGCTGATGTAGATATCTACATTCTCCCCTTTTTCATTGAACAGCTTCAGTCCCATAATCTCGGCAGAGCCGGCTGCCAGTTCCAACTCTATTTCGTAAGCCCCTTTATTATCGGACAACAACGAATCGACATGATAAGCATCCCCCACCTCAAAAGCCGGAATCTCCCGGGATTCTTTACGCAATGACTTGGTCTCTTCCACCGGGGCGGCAGCCATATAGATATCCCCATCTTGTGTATAAAGGCTCAGTTCGCGGGGCAATGCATTGGCACTGCGGAACTGACGGGTAGGCACAATATTGGCATATTGCCAGTTACTCATCCAGGGAACCGCAATCGTACGGTCACCCGTATTCGAGAAGCAGACCGTCGCATAGTGATCTTTTCCCCAGTCGAGCCATTTCACCGTTTCGGGCTTATTGTCGCAAACAAACTTCTCTCCGTCAAAGTCACCGATAAAGTATTGGGTGGCACTTCCCCCAAAGTAACATCCCGGATTCACGTTGACTATCAGCGCCCACTTTTTATGGTCCGGGTTGCCGTCTACCGGAAGTTCTACCATATCTGGGCATTCGAACTGGCTGGGCTGAACCCCGTAACCTTCACCCCAACCGCTCATATAGGTCCATTCTTTCAGGTTCTCCGACGAATAGAAACGCATCTCTTTATCGGCCGACACCACCATCACCCACTTCTGATCGGGAGCATACCAGAATACTTTCGGATCACGGAAATCTTTCAGTCCGTCAAACGGAGTCAGAACCGGATTCTTTTCATATTTGGTAAACGTACGTCCGTTGTCAGTGCTATAGGCCATACATTGTATCTGCCCGTTTTTATCACTGGCCGAAGTGTAGAAGGCAACGATGGCCCCTGCCCCATATCCGGCCGTATTGGCATCATCCACTACTGAACTGCCGGAGAAAATATGTCCCAGTGTATCGCGGGCAAGTGCCGGCTCCAGATGTTCCCAGTGCACCAGATCCTTGCTCACCGAATGTCCCCAGTGCATGTTGCCCCACATCGAGCCGTAAGGATTATACTGATAGAACAAGTGATACTCACCATCTTTATATACCAGTCCGTTGGCATCGTTCATCCATCCGTAGAGCGGAGTATGGTGATACAAGGGACGGTATTGGTCTGTATTGGTCGTGTCAAAAGTATCCGAAAGCTTGAGTTCTTTCCAACACAAAGCCTCCTTCGGCAAGTGACGGATACGCACGGCTACCTCTTTCTCTCCCTTAGGCAAAGCAAAGGGAACAAAATAGTCCACTTTCTCCCTTGACAGGCGTACGTCCATGTCTACCGGAACCGAGTCCGAAGCAATGCAGACCTGTGCTTCGGGAGTCTTCTCCTCGACGGGCAAAAGTAAATACTGCGTAGGATTTGTAATATGAATCACCGTAAGGCTGTCGCCTTCCTGTTCAAATATCATTTTACTTTGTGAGCTTTGGCAAGACGAAATTCCGAGAGAGAAAGCCAAAGCACCGATCACTCCTCTACTTACATTCATAAAAGTTGTTTTCATGATAACATGGTATTTTTATTAAGTAATGTAATAGCCGTATTTACGGTGGCAAATATAGCGGAGATATCTGCCACCGGCTATTAATTTTGTTTCAAATTGTATAACGATTGATACCAAACTCCTGTCAGAAGCGGATACTGGCAGCCAGCTCCACGGTAAACGGACGAATATAACTGCCCGCCATCCAATGACCGTTATAAGATGCCGCATCTTTTTTGTCCACCAGTTCGGCACCGGCAATGCTTCCTTTAGCCCCGGTCTGATTCAGGAAATTGATAACCGTGGCACTCAACGCAAGATGCTTGTTCACCGTCCAGTTGATACCTCCGAAGGTTTCCCAGCGTCCGTTGAAATAGTAAGCATTTTTAATGTTGGCATACGTCTTGCTGAAGTAGCGGAAGCTGGCCCAGACTCTGAGATCATTCGTGATGTTATAGCTGGGATCCAGTTCGACAAGCACTTTCGGAATCTCCGTCACAATATTCCCTGTGGCATCGATCTCCCCCACCGTACCGTCTTTAAAGGTCACACTCGTTTCATACTTCTTGTAAGTCGGACTTTGATAAGTGAACAAGAAGTGGAAGTTGAAGCCCTTAAACGGCTTGATCACTGCATCCGTCGTCCAGCCGATGGTTTGGATGTCATAACTCAACGGGGCGGCGAGAATCTCAGTCTGGTCATTCGGATTAATCAGGTTCAGTGTCGAGTTGTTATTCGTCTTCGAGATATAAGAGAACAGAGAGGTCAGACTGATCCAATCGGTGTTATAATAGACCCCGGCACGTCCCAGGGGAACAGAGATTTTATCGGTATTGGGCATAGTGGCCGGTGCAAAGTTCGACAAGCCGGGACGCTGTGTGTTGTAAGTGAAATCGGCGGTAAAACCAAATTCACGGGTCAGCTTATAAGTAGCGGCGGCAGTAAAGGCCATGTTCATCCAGTCGTAGTCGAAAAGACGGGGAGTGATCCTGACTCCTTTATCGGACACAGCTCCCAGGTAATAATCCGGGAAACGGCCTACGGCATTCCCTTCGGCATCGTATACAGCCGCATTTTCACCTTCCAGGTGCTGCCATTCCAGACGGGCGCCATAATACACGTTCCACTTGGGCGAAATATCCCAATCGTGAGTGGCATAAACAGCCAGTTTGTTTTCATGTCCTTTATAATATTCCGAAGCATTCTTATTGAAATCGTAATATACACCATCTGTATTCCCTTCACGTACCAGACGTTCGGGATACTCCCCTACCGTATGATCGTACATGGTAGTATTCGAAGCATAATCCACCTTATAGTGCCATTCGTTCACTCCGATTCTCCAGGTCGTATTACGATAGGAACGGGAGAGTTCGGAGGTAGCGAAAAACTCATCGATTTTTCCCCGGTTAAGGCAAGACATGCGGCTCTGCACATATCCTTCATACGGTTTCAATGTACCGTCTACCGCTTTCAGGTAGTAACCGGCAGAGGCATCTTTCTGTTCCATGGCCATTGGAGTCTGGTAGACATACGAACCCAAGGCATGATCATACTTCAGATTGATCTTCCAGTTCAGGCCATTATCCCAGGTGTACGTGTTGAGCAAGGTCAACTGGTTTCCTCTATTCAAAGTGGCATCATAAAGATTGGTCTCCTTCAGTTCACCCGTACGCATGTCACGGTAGAGCATTTCGCCCGTTGTAGGCAGATAGGAACTTGTTCCGAGGCTGAATCCCGGTATTTCTTTCACGCTACCGTCGCCTACATAGATGAAAGGGGCCGAAGTCACTTCGTTGCTTGGCCAACGGCTGTTGCTGTAGTGATAGATAGCCGACAGCTGTCCGCGTCCTTCATTATAATTCTTGGTCAGGGCTGCTTTATAGATTTGAGTACGGTCCTGATTCGATGTAAAACGCAGTTTGAAACTGCCCGGATCAAAATTTTGGTAAACGCTTCCACTGTAGAACCATCCTTTCCCCATACCACCGCTGATATTAGCATCGAACTGCTGCTTGCCAAAGTGATTGGTACTATAATTGACGATTCCACGAAACTTTTCTGTTCCCAACTGGGTGAAAGAGTTTACAGCATAACCGATATTGCCGGTAGTAATGGCGGTTTCGGAGATTTTGAGCAACCCGACGTGCCCGAGACTGCTGTCTCCACGCCAGTGCGTATTTACATTATGCGGATTAGAGGTATAGACTACGGGGAGTCCGTTTTCGAGTACATTTACGTCTCCACCCGGCAAGCCGATAGAGATTTCGCGGGGACCATTGGCGCTCGAAGCGTTCAGCATAACATTACGATTGCCTTCTTCCTTTGATCCGGAAGCTGTTTGAGCAGATTCTTTCTTTTCCTGTGCAGCTGTGAAGCCCGCTATCAGCAAGCAAGCCAGCAAGCAAACAGCCCTTTTCTGGTTCTTCATCATGGTACTTAAATTTTTTAGTTGATTGAGATTGTTTTGATGCCGCAAAGGAACGCGGAATCCCATTTCCCAACTAAAAGATTTGTTTCAAAGGCTGCTAATTTTGTTTCGTCTACTATTTATCCTCTAATTATCAACAACTTACAAAAGAAGTAAAAAGATCTTTTTAGAATTATAAATACGAGGTAATTCCCTTCTTCCTTCTATTTGTTTATAGAAAAGCAGGTGAAAAGAAGATATCAGATATGTAAAATCACTTTCCCTTTCCTTCCAACAAGTCTGCAATCTTCTGTTTCAGGTTCAGTTTCAACATTTCATCGGGACGCAACTCGATCTCTAAACTGATCTTTGCATTTCCCACTTTAAACGGAGACTCTTCGTCCGTAGCAAGGGCATGCTCTTTCTTTATGGAATATAAAACAGCGAAATCATAATCCAGCGCCAACGACAAGCTATACAGGGTATCCGTATCGATACTTTTCCGTGTCAGCAGATAGTCCACACTCTGTGGTTTTACCCCCAACCTACGGGCAAGCTCGGCCTTTGTCACCTGCTTTTCGGCTATGACCTGTTTTATCACTTCACCTATGTATATATTACTCTTTTTCATATTCCAAATACCATTCAGTCTTTCCCAAAGATACCAATCACATAAAAATCCCCGACAGCCGTCACGGACACCGGGGAGGTATAAATAAATGGACTTATTTATTTATAAAATCGTCCACCCGGCCGATGGCCTATCAGCCGGATGGAGATAGAGGTCAAAACTTAAATCCGATCTTAAATGTCGGAGCGGCCAGCACACTGTAGTTGTGGCTGTCTGCCGACAGATCGCCAAGACCTGCTTGCGGGTTATACGTAGTCTTGTTGTACGTATATGCAAACGGATCAATCTGCGCACCGATATAGAGTGCAGGAAGAACAAAGTAGTCGACACCGATAGTCAAGGCGCCGCGAAGATTCCAACTCTCGGCAATAGATTTGCCCATAGAGGTCTCTTCATCATACTTCATTTCATTTTCACCGTAAGCAAAACCTACGCGAATACCTGTATACCACATCAGGTTAGGAACACGCTTGATGTTGAAATAACGATCAACACCTGCTGACACATTATAGGCGAACGACTGAGCATCGGCTACGGCACGATAATTAGGAATCTCTCCCATATTCTCGTCAGCCGAGTTATTCTTATTCGAATCGTCTATTGTGCCGGGAACAGCCGGATAACCGGGGTTATTCGTGAAGCTGACACCGCCACCCAAATTTAGTTTCCACTGATCTTTGAAGAACCAGCCTCCTTCAAAACCAACCATCAGCTTTTTGTCTGCCCAGTTGGTAGAGAGCGCTCTGACTTCATAGTCAGTCAGCAGCCCCGAAGGGGCTGTGACACTTGTGTAACTATTGTATCCAACAGTAGCTGCTACCGTAAAGTCTCCTTTTTTAGGAGTATTGTCTTTACTGGAGTTCTGTGCATTCACTGCAAGACACAGCATGGGTAGAACGGCCAACACTAAAAGTCTTTTTATTTTCATACGATACTTTTTTTAATTTGTTGTTTTTTGCCGTTACTATTGGCGATTATTTCTGTGCTTCGATAGCAGCTTCAATCTGAGCCTTCCAGTTATTTACGATTGCAGTCTGAGCTTCAATCTGAGTATTGATTGTTTCAATCTCAGCTTTCTTGCTGGCAATGGCGTCTTCTTGGCTATTGATCTGAGTTTTATAAGTAATAATCAGTTGTTCACAACCAGCAATACTATATTTCAAATCTTCAATAGCTTTATCAACATCGAAAGCAGAGTTTGCAGCACTTGCAGCGGTCTGCCATTCAGCTTCAGCCTTGGAAGAAGCTTCTTGTGCGGCATTCAATTCTTTAAGAGCTGTTTCCAATGCTTCCGCAAGCGCTTTCTGATCCTCAACCGCTTTATCATAAGCCTTCAAATCGTCACCCGAGAATGTAGCGATCAATGCGGCGAACTCCGCAACATCTGCTTCATTATCCGCTATTAGTTTTTTAGCTGATTCAATATTAGCCTTTACTTGATCAACTTCTCCCTGCCAATAATCTACGTCACTTTGATTTACCGGATCAGCCTTTTTAGCATTCTCTAAATTAGTTTCCGCAGTAGCTAAATCTTTATACAGTCCTTTAGCAGGAGTTTCCCCTGCCTTAGGAGTGCCCAAATAACTTTTATTATATTTCAATGTATTAGCGAGTTCCTGCTTTTTACTTTCAACACCTGAAGCATTCAATGTATAATATGGAATAGATTTATTAGCTGATAACGCTTTATTTTCCTGAGCATATACATTCCACCAACGTTTAGCTTCAAAAGTCTTTACACTGGCAACTGTCTTAATAGGATCTTTTACATAGTTTTCACCATTAGAATTAGGTTCCGGATAGTAGTAAGAATTAAATCTATAGCTAGCTTCTTCAAAAGCTTTGTTAGCATTGTATCTAGCCGTTTCTTTAGGTCCTACCAATGCGTTCACTTTATCGTATTCTTTACGCAATGTGATAGCCTTTTGTTCCAGCTCCGTCTTATCCACCTTCTCGTACTTTTCATACAGTCCGATCTGGAAATTATAGTTTGCTATATATCTCTCTTGACGGGCAATATTGATTTCTTGCTGAGTCTTAAAATCAACTATACCACTCTCCAAAGCAGTAAGTTCAGTGACTGCATTCAGTTTTCTACCGGTATATTGATTAAGCTCACCTACAGCAATAGAATATTGGCTATAAAGTTCTCTCAATCGTTTGTCGGCAAGATCCAATAATGCCTGCTGATCTTGGGCAGCTTGCAATTTTGCTGCGGCAATATCTTGCTCGGCTTTAGCCTTGATCTGCTCAATTTTAACTGCAAACTTTTGTTTAGCTTCTTCAGTCATTTCTTTCTGATATTCAGCTTGTGCATTTTTCAATGCCGCTTCTGCCTCAGCTGTAATTTTTGTAGCCTCAGCTTGTGCATTTGCCAATGCTGCCAAGCCCTTTAACTGTTCAGCTTTCGCATTACGTACCGCTTCTACCGATGCCGATTCGTCATTGTCTACGCAAGCACCCAGTGACAAAGCACCCAGAAGCACTGCAACCATCATGAGTTTCTTTTTCATAATCTCAATTTTTTAGTGTTAATAATATAAGTAATTCAATATTAGTGTAATACCTTAATTCTTCTCTGTTCTATCAAAATTGGCTATATTTGCCAACTGCCAATGGTTAACATACTTTTTAAAGTTCCCTTTAATAATTGGGTATATTTAATTGTTCGAAGCAAATATAGATATTATAATTATACTAAGCAAGAGTTAAGAGAAAAAAAATTCTAATTTTTCAATAAGGTTGAATTTTAATGGGATTTTATCATACAAGCCACATTCAAACTTCTTCTTCATGCGCCTTCAACACGCAACCCCAAAAAACACTTACGCGAATATAATCGTAAAAAAGCTCCCGGATAAAAAGAAAAAGAAACACAACTGCATTTACATATAATAAGGTATACCATATATATATCAGGCAGCTCCATCCTCCCATCTTCCACCTGCCTTTTTCTCAGTTCCATCTACTCTAATCTACTAACGTAGAAGAAAGTGCTGATACAACTTGTTTTTCACGCTCACTTACAGTCTGCCATTTTGTATTTTTAAAATGCGGAGAAGCGCTTTTTTACAGCCCAAAGGGAACGGATAGGATAAAAACGTGTGGATTTTGCAATAGTACAATTCACGCATCTTGTATTTAGAGGATATTTTGATCACAATAAAGGATTGTTGACGGATGTCGTAACAAGATCGAAGCCTGAAGTACCTGAATGATTTCAAAATGCTATTCGCATGCTACCCGTTTGTGATTGGATTCCAGAAAGAAATACCCTTTTTTTTATTCTATTTATTGTTTTTTCTACAACCTGACCTTGCTTTTTTGTCTGAAAGTTAATATCCTGAAAGCAGGAAGTTAACTTCCTGCTTTCAGGATATTAACTTTCTCTTGCCAAGAAGTTAGTTCTTTGTTTTTACGATGTTAACTTCCTGTTGCCGACTTCCGGATTTCATGGTATAAACAGGCTCAATATTTGCATTTCGCTTGCCGATCCACTCCTGTCTCACTATTTTTTTGAAAACAGAGAGTTATCCCAAGATCACTTTTTCCCACTTTTTAATATAGATTTCGAGATATTGCTTACATAATAACAATCGGTAAGTATAGATACCGATGCTACTTTCAATGGCTACCCAAATCCCTATTCAGACACCTGCTTTTATAGATATGAACAATTAATGCCCATCATAGCCTTTTCAACCTAAATTATATATTGGTCTAACTTTGTTTATGTCTTGTATTAGCTAACATAGTTATGAAGTACTCTTTCAAATTTCATTATAATATAGGTAAATAATATGTTTTCACACAACTTTCAAAACAAAAGATTGTTTCCCAAACATGTAATTCAAATGATCTCTTATGAACCAAAAGCGCAATCAAACCAAAGTCGTAAACGTGTTTACCGTATTTATGGTAATGCTGATATTGTATTTTATCGTGGGACTTTTCACCGTCATCAATCAACAATTCCAGATACCGTTACAAACAGCTATGCTGCCCCACGATGGTAATATCACCAATGCATTGGTGACAATGCTGAATTTTTCATGGTTTCTTGCCTATCCCCTATCCGAAGGATTCGGAACACGATGGCTGGAAAAATACGGATACCGAAAAACATCTTATCTTGCCTTACTGATACTTATCGCCGGACTGGCAATCTACGAAGCAGCTGTGCTTTTCCATATATATACGCCCATGCAGGTCTCCATCATCGGAAATCACATTTCTGTCGGCTTTTTCATTTTTCTGATCGGCTCTTTTGTGATCGGTGTAGCCGCAACGATCCTGCAAGTAGTGCTCAATCTATATCTCACAGTTTGCCGGATTGGTAAAACAACAGCCTTGCAGCGACAGATGATCGGCGGAACAAGCAACTCGATAGGTATGGCTATCGCTCCGTTGGTAATCAGTTATCTGATATTTCACGGAACACCTTTGCACGACATCGTGACGAAGCAGTTCATTATCCCACTGATCATATTGATTCTGATCATGCTGATTATTACTCTTTTAGTTGGTAAAACACAAATGCCTTCTATCGACAATGTACGCCAAGCACCGGGAGAAAAATTTGATAAAAGCGTATGGTCCTTTAGAAACCTGAAATTAGGGGTATGGGGTATTTTCTTCTATGTAGGCATCGAGGTGGCCGTCGGAGCTAATGTCAATATGTATGCATCCGAACTCGGAGGATCGTTCGCCTCAAACGCTACCCACATGGCTGCCTTATATTGGGGATTGCTGTTATTGGGACGCTTCTTAGGCTCCTTTATCAAGCAGGTCCCTTCCGAAAAGCAACTGGTGATAGCCTCCATCGGAGCCATCGTACTACTCGTGCTTGCTATGCTGACGGCCAATCCCTGGATATTGACATTGATAGGCTTTTTTCATTCCATCATGTGGCCGGCCATTTTTACATTGGCAACCGACCAACTGGGGAAATATACCACTAAGGCATCCGGAGTGCTGACAATGGGAGTCATCGGCGGAGGTATTATCCCTCTTTTACAAGGAATCTTTGCCGATGTGATGGGTGGCAACTGGCTTTGGACATGGCTGTTGGTCATCGCCGGGGAAGCTTACATTTTGTATTATGGCCTAAATGGATACAAACAACATTAAACTCTATGATAAACTTCATCAAACGGTACTCTGCCCCGTTCACCCCAGATTCCTTTGTTTCCATCCCGTATTCCACAGGCGATCACCATGTTCACTTCCGCCCCATGAGGCAACTTCAATAGTTTCTTCATTTGTTTGCTGTCAAAACCCTCCAAAGGACAGGTATCATATCCTTCGTTTGCCATGGCAATCATAAATGTCTGGGCAGCCAGTGCACAAGATTTGTGGACGACAACACGCATATCACTTTCGGAAACTTCACGCACAATGGGGCGGAAAAGGCCGATAGCCTTAGCCAATACAGATCTCAGGAGTCCCAGTATCCTAAAGAAGCGGGCATACAGAAACGGCATTAGCTTTCCATAATAGAGCTCTCTGTCTTTAATACGTTTTTCCTGACGTTCTTTGGGACTGTTTCGTCTCACGTTTCCTCTTTCAAAATCAAGCACGAACTTTGCCCGGATCCGGTATAAATCCTGACGCGTAACAAAAACAACAACCTCCGAAGCCGTTGAAGTTGCGGTCTGATCAAGGCAGGCTTTGGATATTTTTGCCAGCAATTCCGGCTGTATGACTTGATAAAACTCCCACAATTGCATATTTGAACTGTTAGGCGCCAATGTTGCCAGTTCCAGACAATGTTTCACTTTCTCAGGGTCCAACGGCTTCGTTTTATCAAACACCCGCACGGAACGACGATAATTTAAGACTTCTTCTAAATTCATTTCCTATAATAATCAAAATTACTTTTCGCGACTCAATTGCCGCATTACAACTTCTGCCATTTCTTTTGAACTGAACGGGTTTTGTCCCGTTATCAGGTTACAGTCCACCACTACTTTCGAGGTCATCGGAATCAATGCCTTCTCGTAGTCGGCTCCTCTCTTTTCGAGTGCAGCCTCAAGGTCGAAAGGTACTTCCTTTTTTCTCCCGGCCAAACTTTCTTCAAACCAAGAAAAGCCTGTGATCTTTTTATCTTTGATAAGATACTCTCCTCCGGACAGTTTAACATTCAAAAGCCCGCTTACACCATGACAGATGGCCGCTACTGCTTTATCACTCTCATAATGCTTTTCAATAATCGCCTGCAATACAGTATCGTCAGGAAAATCATACATCGCACCATGACCACCTGCCAAATAAACACAGTCAAATAGCTGTCCGGAAACTTCGGCTAAACTTTTTGCATGCTGCAATTCACGCCTGAATTCAAGATCATCCCAATAATCCTTAGAAAGTTTGTCCAACATCATCGGTTTTAGACTCTCCGGATCAACAGGAACATTGCCGCCCTTGGGGCTTGCGACGGTTATTTCATACCCTGCCTCTTCGGCACAATGATAGATATGGGTCAACTCACTGAGCCATAACCCTGTTTGCAGGTTACCATCGGCATACATATCGGTTCCGGTTACAACAATCAGCATCTTTAAAGCATCCATAATATATTATTTTATAGTGACGTGATATAGAAACGCACCTACAACCGACTTGTTATCTTGCTAACCGGAGTTTTAACTTTATTTTCGGTGGCTACGGTCATCCCTATTTTCAGTACACCGGACACATCATCAGAGAACTTCAAACTGCCGCTTCGCACATTCGTATCCTTCCTCATAGAGATCGGTCAGTTTTTGAATATCACGTTCAATGCGGTCCACCACAACAGGCTTCTGAGGACGGATGACAAGGATGTCCCCCTCCTCTTCCATACGCTCTACCATCTCTAACTGTGCATTGTACGCAGCACAACGCCGACTTAACGCTTCCCGCATCTTGGGGTATTTACGATAGACAAAAGGAGGAATACGGATGTCTTTGTTCTCTTTCCGATAACCACGATTCCGGGTGAGGACAACTACATTATTCCGATATCCGTCGTGTATGGCACGTTGCAAAGGAATTGAATCTACAATACCGCCATCCAGCATAGGGATGCCGTCTACATAAGCTATGGGACAAACGAAAGGAAGGCTGCTGGAAGCACGGACGATGTCGATTACACGGTTCTTATCCTTTTTTTCCTCAAAGTAATCGGCTTCCCCGGTCAGGCAATTGGTAGTCACCATCACATATCGTTCGGGCGAATCAAAGTATGCCTGATAATCGTAAGGAAGAATATGTTCGGGAAATTCCGTAAAGAGAAGATCGAAGTCCAGGATATTCCGTTTCTTGAGCAAATGCTTCAATCCGATATAATGGTACTTCTCTAACAAGTCGATGTTACTGTACTTGGCCCGTCCACGCTGGCGAGACATATACGAAAGCCCGTTGCAAGCTCCCGCAGAGACCCCGATTGTATAGGGAAAACGAATATCATGGTCCATCAGATAGTCCAGTACCCCACAGGTAAATACGCCGCGCATACCTCCTCCTTCGAGTACCAGACCGGTTTGATTATCAATTGTCATCTTTCAAAATAATTAGTCGTTAGAATTCAGTAATCAATACGAATCAGCAGTTGTCGGGTTTGAAACTTCAACCCTTCTTAGGCCTCCGGATGACCAACAGTGAAGGCAAATCGCGGAACACCTCTTCTTCTTCGGACAGCTTCGTATAAGATAAGTGACTCATCACAAGCAAGCCATCCTTCGCTGCCGAAGTCAGATTGGCAGCACCACTAAAAGGCTGCGTCCGGATCTGAGACGAATATTTTGCCAAGATCGGATCGGTCGATTGCCGGAAAGCTTCATCATCCGTATCAAAAAGGAAGAGATGAACCTGTGCTCCCCCTTCCAACATACTTTCAAGATAAGTCAACAAAAAAGCATCAATCACTCCCCCCAGTACGAAAGAGACGGGGGAGCTGCCGCTATAGCCACGATTGACAAAAACAGCAACCGGACATTTCACCTGCTCCATTACATCGTCTATCTTATCGCGAAACAGAGAGAGCCACAGCACCCCATTGCTTCCCGCAGTATCCGGCCTGTACTTGCTACCGGCTCCCAACAGAAACATATCGGGACGCTCTTTTCGTGCCAACCGGATCATATCCTGTACCAATTTATCGGTTACCCGGTAACGATTCTCAACGCTAAGTCCCAATTCGGAAGCTTTTTCGTCCACGAGGGAAAAACTATCTCGGGCATACTGTTCTGCATTCAGGGGGTTCAGATCCGTACCCACTGTAAAATGGGCAGCAACGACCTGGGCAGCTTTCATCTTCTTTCCGAACAATAAGAAAAAGATGGAAAGCAGGCTGCGTCCCGACTCCGGCCTGCCAAAACAGAAGACCAGCTTCAGCTTGGCCGACAAGCGTTCTTCACGACGGGCAAAAATCCGCTCGACAAGGTGTAACAACGGAGTCGTCATAAAAGTAGTTACCAATGCCATAATGACGAGGATTACAAAGATAGAAGGCGGAAGTACTCCCATTTCGTATCCGATATTCAGTGCCACCAGTTCCATCAGTCCCCGTGTATTCATCAGCGTACCGATAGTAAAACTGTCTTTCCAGGACTCACCTACCAAACGCGCGGCAACAGCACATCCTCCCAGTTTTCCTGCTACGGCAACCGTAATCAGCAGCAGGCAGACACCCCAAAGCGCCGGACTGTTGATCAATCCGATCTCGGTACGCAATCCTGTAAAGGCAAAGAAAAGAGGAAGGAAAAAGACAAGGGCAATATCTTCTACTTTTTCCATCATCACCTTGCGGAATCCGATGCTGGGCGGCATCACCACTCCTGCCATGAAAGCACCGAACAGGGCATGAATACCGATAATCTCGGTAAGCGTGGAAGAAATGATGAGAATCAGCAGAATCAGCGCCACAAATGTTTTGTTAATCACCTCCTGATTGGCATACACCTCTCCCACTTTCTTGAGGAAAGGACGTACCACCATAAACATGATAATGATATAAAGAGCCGTCAGCCCGATGGCGTAAAGGGCACTGGCAAACGTTCCCGCCTTGGCTATGGCGATGACTACAGCCAGCAGACACCAGGCAGTGACGTCATCATTGGCAGCCGAAGCAATGGCCAAAGTTCCCAAAGAAGTCTTTGTCATATTCCGTTCCTGAATGATGCGTGCCAACACCGGAAAAGCGGTTATACTCATTGAGATACCGATGAAGAGGGCAAACGGCAGAAAGGCGGTCTGGGCAGCCGCATACTCTTCATAAATCCAGTAGGATGCCACGATGCCGAGGAAGAACGGAACCAATATACCCGCATGGCTGATGACCAATGTTTCGTTTATCTTGTTTTTGAGTACGCTAAAGTCTAGTTCCATCCCGATTACGAACATGAAAAGAACCAGTCCGACCTGGCTCAGCAACTCCAGATTGGTAAGAGATTCGGGAGGGGAAAAGGGCTTGAAACACATCCGGGAAAAAATAGCCTAACACAGAAGGCCCCAACACAATACCCGCCACAATCTCACCAATCACCCCGGGCTGCCCGATATGCTTGAACAGAAAGCCGAAAAGCCTTACCATCAGCAGGACAGCAATGATCTGTATCAGCAATATACTCAAGGGATGATGTAAGTTGTCGGTGACAAACTGACAAAACATAGTGAAAGGAGTGTCTTCTGCGACAGTTGACGATGCTACCGCATGGTGTGAAAAACGATCTCCCTCCTCGATAGCCATGTAAATAAGCGCCCCGAAAAGGAGCAACATAACCGCATAAATAAGATAATTCTTTTTGGCTCTCTGCATACAAGCATATTTTTTTGTGAAGTGTGTCTATGCAAAGATAAAACAAACCAAAATAAAAAATAGTTTTAGAGTAAGTTTAAATCTATTCGAAATAGTATTTTCACCACAGAGCAGACAAAGCAGGCGAAGACCGGGATGAAACCGATTCGTGGCGGCACAAAACCATAACCAACTCAAAAGCAGCACTATACAAATACAAAAATAGGTTTTAAATCAAAGGTATTTGGGTTTAAAAGGTAAGCCCCGTTAATTTAAAACCAACGGGGCAGTGCTTCGAAACCTATCAAAAAGAAACCTTAAACTTGCCTTATAAAGACCAAAAGGTATCGCTTTTCATTCTCCTGTTTGCAAATACATTTTCAAATATCGATTTTCAGTGAGCCCTGTAAAGGAATCCATTTGTTTCCGTCACCTGCTCCAAGTCGGAAGCCGATATCGTGAAATCACTTCCCGACCGTATCCTTTCCAGTACCAGCTTTCCGACTCTCCGGGCATCTTCTTCCGAAGCAAACCCTTTCCGTCCGGGAAGTGAAGGTATGTATGGCTGGCAGATCACTACCCGGTCGCCACAAAGAATCCGGTAACCATATCCGCCTTCATTCTCCGTTTCAATTATTTGGAGACTATACCTACAAGCCTCATGCCGATGGTATAAGAAGAAGGATATCAGCATGCAGATAGCGAGAGTCAGCCAAAGTATGCTCTTATTCTTCTTCATATTCATAAGGCTTCAACTCCCAAGTGTCATCAAAGTATGAACTCGATCCACTGCCGCCTGTCGCAATGATCCCCCGGATTCCGGTAGAAAAACAGACAGCATGGATGCGTGTACTGCCTTCAAACGCTGTCAGGTCGTCTCCTTCCCAAAGATCGGTTTCAGGATCATAGATCCAATAGTTCGAATAATAACTTCCTCCGGCAGTAGAGCCCAAAGTCAGATACGCTTTTCCATCGATCACAAAACTGACTCCGTAAGAACGGACAATAGAAGTATAATCGTCATCATAATCATCATCGCTGGTATTGGCAATATCTCTCAATTGTGTCCACGGCGTGGCGGCAGAAGGATCGAAACGCCAAAAGTCCGACACATCGGAATTGTTGTTCTGTCCTCCACAGACATAGGCTTTTCCATCGATCACAAAGGCTGTGGCTCCCTGACGCTTTTGTCCACCGAAACCATTCACGATAGTCCATTGCGAACCGGCTGCCGCAGTAGGATCGAATCGATAAAAGTCCTTCAAATAGTTATCATTGTAACCGGTACCTACATAGCCATAATTATCAATGCCAAACCCAAGGGCATAATAACGGGCTCCCCCTTTGAAGTCATCCATTTGCCGCCAGGTATTTGTCTCCGGATCGTACTCCCACGTATCGGCCAGATACTTCTGATCGGGATTGTAACCGGTAGTGATGTACCCTTTATTCCCCACCGGGAAACCTGTAGCGGCATTCCGAACCGTACCGGGCATATCGGCACGTTGCGTCCACCAGTCATTGTCGATGTCATACTCCCAGGTATCGGCCAGACGGGTTGTTTTCCCGTTGTAACCTCCACAGATATATCCTTTGTTGCCAATGGTGAAACCGGCAGCATCGGTCCGTGCCACCCCGTCGAAGTCCGAACGGCGGTACCAGACTCCTGCCGTATAGGAAGCATCTTCCGTACAGGCGCACAAGCAAAAAAGTATGGCACAGAGCACCAAAGCTCCGGCCCCCGACCTATTCGTTACTGTTTTTTCTATTCCAGTCATTCTTTTATTCTGTTTTTTTAATCGTTAATTACTGACCGCAAATGTAGGCGACATCGGTAAGCGCCAAAAAAAGGATCGACTAACAGGCACATTCTCTCTACCAACGAAAATGAAGTCGATAAATCGTTCCGATTAGTCGATCCTTTTTTTACAGGGAAAATAAATCGTCTTCTTTTGCGGCAAAAATGATCCGATTCATGAAACGAAAAAACTTATCCTTGTTTTTTATCACTCTTTTTATATCACTCCTCGCCTCTTGTCGTGACGAACTGTCGACGGCGGGAGGCAAATGGGTGGAAAGCTCCCTGCGAACCATACAAACCGATACCTGTACCGTACGCCTCAGCACTATCCTGAGTGACTCTCTTGCCACATCGGGTGACACTGTCTGCCAGATAGGAACCATTGACGATCCCGTCTGGGGAAAGATAAAGGCGGCTTTCTATGCCGAATATGACGTACCGACAGTTTCATTCAGTGAAAATGCCGACTACAGATTCGACTCCATTACCATCCGGTTCTATTCATCGGGTAACTATCTGGGAGATACCCTGAGTCCGCAACGTATCTCACTGCACAGTCTATCGGAGAATCTGTCTTTGGACGAAGGTTATCTGTACACTACTTCGAAGGTGTCCTATCACTCCACTCCCCTGGCTTCCTTTACTTTCACCCCCACCCCGGGCGAAACAATCCGGGAACATGAAATCCGCCTCCCCGACGAATGGGGAGTCGAGTGGTTCGAACATTTTCAGGCCGGTTCACGTGAGATGGAGTCGCAAGAGTACTTCCGCGACTATTTCAAAGGTATCGCGTTTATTCCCGAAGAAGGGGGAAATTGTGTCAACGGTTTCATGGTGAACGACTCAAGCTTATGCATCACTCTCTATTATCATCAGACGGAAACGGATGCCACGGAACTGTCCGCCGATTTTTTACCCAACAGCGATCTGAGGTTCAACCAGGTCAGTTGTGACCGCAGCCGGACCGCACTCTCCTCTTTGCAAAGCGGACTCAACAACGGGCTTCCTTCAGAAAAATCGGAGCACCAGTCCTATCTGCAAGGGTTGACCGGCATGTATATCAATATTGATTTTCCATTTCTCAATGACCTGCGTGCCGAAGGCAGGCTGGTGACCATCGAAAGCGCCCTGCTCCGGCTATATCCGGTAAAAGGAACTTATGGCAAACAGTATCCCCTTCCCGAATCGCTGACACTGTATACAGCCGATGAAAACAATGTGACGGAAGATGTAGTGACTGATATTTCAGGCAGTTCCGTACAAACCGGAAGCTTGGTAACAGATGAAATGATGGGAGAAGATACCTATTACTCTTTCGATATCACCTCTTTCCTGCAAAGCAATCTGGGAACGGTAGGATACAACCGGAAGATTCTTCAACTGATGCTCCCGGACAACTTATTCTTCACTACCCTGAACGGAGTCGTATTCGGGGATGCCAGACATCCGGACAGCAATCCCGTGAAACTAACCCTACTTTATAAAACATATAACCCATGAAAAGAAACCTGATTCTATTGCTTACTCTTTGCCACTCCACTTTATTAATATATAGTCAAAATACCACCAACTCCCCGACTTCCATGTTCGGACTGGGCGAACTCTCAACCGGAGAAGGCGGACAATACTCCGGACTTGGTGGAGCAGGAATTGCCTTGCAAAGCTACAACTTCCTGAATACAGCCAATCCGGCCTCACTTACCGCCATCGAGGGACAACGCTTCCTGATAGACGCCGGAGTAATGGGAGCTTACAAGGTATATACACAAACCGGGACGAGCAATCACTCGCTGGTAGGTAACCTGAACAACCTGAGCATCGGTTGCCGCATCACTCCACGCTGGTATGGAGCCGTGTTCATGGCACCGGTCAGTAGTGTAGGCTATGCCATCACACTGGATCAGGACATCACGGGAACCGGCAGTTCCACCGTATCGTCACTCTTCGAAGGCGAAGGCGGATTGTCTAAAATGGGAATCAGTACAGCCTATCGGCTTTTCAAGGGATTTTCTGTCGGCGCTAACCTTTCCTACGTAACCGGGACCATCAAACAGACAGAAACCCAGGGAAGTATCAGTGTGGAAGAAAGCTCATACAAGCATGCCTTTTATGCTGACTTCGGCTTGCAATACAAATTTCCACTGAGCCGGAATAAGTACCTCGTGGCAGGAGCTGTATACGGATATTCGCAAGACCTGGCACAAGACAATACCTTGTCGGTAAGCAGCACATCGGGCAACGAATCGATTGACGAAAGCCAAAGCCATGTGCGCCAATGCCTCCCCCCAGTTTGTGGGAGCGGGACTTGCATACAACAGTCCGCGCTGGACGCTGACAGCTGAATATAAATATACGGATTGGAGTCGTATGAAGTCATCACAAAGCAACGTCCGCTTCGAGAACCAACACCGATTGTCGGCAGGCACAGCCTATACGGCAGGCAATATTTACCGGAATCCGGTGAAACTGTTACTCGGAGCGGGCGTCAGCAACTCTTATATAGTCATTCAGAAGAAGAAAGCAACCAACTACTATGTCAGTGCAGGAAGCAACTTCACTCTGTACAACGGCAACGTTCTTTCCCTGGGAGTGAAATACAGCGACCAGCTTCATCTGCCTAACGGCATGCAACGGGAACGGGGAGTCACACTCTTTTTCAATTTTACCTTTTCGGAACGGACGTACCGGGCGAAGATCCAATAAATCAATCGAGGAACACCTCTTCCTGCTTTAATACATAGGCATCGGCCAAAGCACCGGTAGCAGGCTGTTTCTCATTGTTCAGCATCACCAGGCTGCCTTCCTGCACTTTGAAGTAAGACACTTCGCCTCCTTTTTCAGTAAGCGTAAGCAGATTATCCTTCACCGTAAACGTACCGGTTTCATCGAAATCGGCATCTTTACGGTCAATATAAGCCCAATGATACGTATAGGTGCGATCCTTCTTCAATGTCAGGGTCAGTTCTATGCCCGGACAATCGGCAGCCGGAACCGTACCTTTGTAAACTCCATAGTAATCGAGAGAGGTTTCGGCAGTATGCATATCTACCACTTGTGTGGTATCGCTGCCTGCCGCAGATACATTGGCTTTCTTCGCTGTACAACCTACAGCAGTTAAAGTGATGAATGCTGCTGCCATCCAATAAAGATTCTTTTTCATCGGTTTAAGTTTTTATAAATTAATCTTATTATATAATATACCTGCCGCTTTCAAATAAGCCACATAATTCAGATAAAGCTGGAAATGTGCATTCACTTTCGTTTCGTATGCCTGTTGCCATAAGGCTTGTCCTTCCAGATGATCGGAAAGGGTTTCCAATCCCACTTCATATTGGCTTTTGCTGACACGCCTGTTTTCCTCGGCCTGTTGGAGAGAACGGTCGGCAAGCTCGCTTTCCAGTTTCGCCTCATCAAGATTATTGGCCGCCCGGGTTAGTTCCAGCAACATCTGCTCGTTCAGACTTTGCTGTTGCAGGCGGGTCTGTTCCAGCTTGGCCTTGGCTGCACGTACTTTGTTGCTCCGTTCACCGAAATGGAAAAGCGGTATGCTGACATTGAGCAGGACGGAAAAACTGGCATTGTCCAGGAAATTCTTGTCATTCAGTTCCAAACCATGTACATAATCATAAGAACCTTTGATACCGATTTTGGGCAACAATTCACTGCGGTTCAGTTTCACCTGCTGTTTGGCTATGGCAACTTGTTTATCCAGAATAGTATATTCAGGACGGGCAGTGATATCCAATACCTGAATTTCCAATCCCTGCTCTATCTCCGGAAAGTTACCGGAAACATGGATGTCGGCAGTCAATGGCTTTCCAATGAGATGACACAAGTTCATGGTAGCCAGCCGAAACGCATTCTCCGCCTTACGAACAGCCAGCTCGCTCTCGTTCAGCCTGACCTGTACCTTCAATACATCGTTTTGTGGTTTCAGACCGTGTTTGTATGCACTTTCTACATTCTTCTTCAGCTCGGTAAGTACCGTATGATAGGCATCGGCTACTACCTTCATCTCTTTGGCTTTCACGACAAGAGCATAAGCCTGATCGGTTTTCAGAATCACTTCGGTAGCAGTCAGGGTTTCATTCATCTGCGCCATCTGTTTTCCCAGTACCGACATCTTGTAGGCAGCAGTGATTTTGCCCCCCATATAAAGCGGCTGTTCCAACTGTATCCCTCCCATATAGACCCATCCTATCTTATAATCCAGGTTGATACCCGGAAAATAGGCAAAGCCGCCATTAGGTATGAGTTGTCCGGTCGCATCGGGCAGGAAAGTGGGCAGATTGCCACCGGCTATCCCGTAACTTCCGTCGGCATTACTGTAAAGTCCGGTACCGCTGGCTGTAAAATTGGGGAAGAAGTTCCCTTTGTAACTTTTGGCTGTGTAGTGGGTGCTTTCCGTCTGTTTAATGGAGGCCGCCATTTCCTTATTGTATTTCAATGCCATTTCGCGACACTCTTGCAGGCTGAGTGTCTCCTGTGCGAATGCCGGAGCACAGAAGTCCGACAACATAAAGCAAAGAGAAAGTATAATTATCTTTTTCATCAGTTCTCGTTTTTTAATCAGTCGTTTCTTATCTTGAAGAATAAAGCATATAATATGGGTATAAAAAGCAGTGTGATAAGTGTACTGCATAGCAACCCTCCCATAATGGCTGCTGCCAGTGAACCGAACATAGCGTCGGACAGCAATGGAATCATCCCCAGAATAGTAGTGAGCGATGCCATCATTACGGGACGGAGACGGCTTTGCGAACTGTCTATCAACGCGGTGACCGGTTCTATACCGGCATTAATCTGCAAGGTGATTTCATCCATCAGCACAATGCCGTTCTTAATCAACATACCAATCAGTCCCAGTGTTCCCACAATGGCTACAAAGTTGAAAACCTTTCCGGTAAGCAGCATCACGCCCACTACCCCTACGAATATCATCGGCAGGCAACAGAAGATAATAATGGGTTTACGGTAATCCTTGAACAACATAATCAGAATAGCGATCATCAGGATTATCGCTAAGGGGGAAGTTCTTGAACAAATACTTCATGGATTGGTCGCTGGCTATCTTTTCACCTTGCCACACCAATGAATACCCGTCGGGCAACCGTATCTGCTCTATCTTATCCGCAATGGTCAATCGTGCCTTCTCCGTTTCAATGCCCGGAGCAGGCGAGCATTGTACACGCTGACTGCGTTGTCCATTGTAACGGGGCACTACAGGGTCCTCCCAACGAATATCGATTCCTTTGCTGATTTGCTGCAACGGGGTGCTCCCCATCATACTTTCTACCAGGTCTTCTTTAGAAAGAGTACCAGTCTTCAACTTGACCATGGTCTCCTCGTTCAGCAACCCGTTCAGGGATGGTAAGGCAGAAAAGACTTGTGTATTGCCCAAGTCCTCTATCGGTTGTCCTTCCTTATCCAGACATTTCAGATAGATATTGTTCTTATGTATGCCTTCATAAAAAGATCCGATAGGAATGCCACCGGCAGCAGTCAATAAAGACATACTGACATCACTGCGGCTCAAACCCAGTGCGCGTGCGGCAGGTTGGTCATATTCAATGGTCAGGACAGGTATTTGAGGCTCCCAATCGGTAGTGATAAGACATACTTCGGGGGTATTCTTCATGATGTTGCGTGCACTGTCGGCCAATTGGTGAAGAACAGCAGGATCGGGTCCCAGAAATTGTGCTTCAATGGGGTATTTCTTGAACATCAGGTTATAGCGCTTCAGTTTGATGTAAGCATCCGGATAAGTTGCCGACAGATAGCGCTGAATTTCATCCATATTGTCTACCAACTCCTCGGGAGAGGTGAAGTCGATGATCAGTTCTCCATAAGAAAGTGACGGGTTAGCTACACTTCTCACCAGATTGTACCGCCCGGGAGTACCACCGATGGAAGCTGTGACATGGGTGATTTCCTTACGCCCTTTCAAGTAAGCTTCTATCTCTTTCAGATCCTGTTCTACGCGGGTATAGTTGTTCCCTTCGGGGAGTTTATATTCCATGTAGAGCTGATCGTAAACCATATCGGGGAAGAAACCCTGCCGCATGTACTGATAGCCAAAAACAGAAAGAGCCAGCAAACCGACCATGGTAAAGACAAAACTCCACCGGTGTGCCAATCCGAAACGAAGTGCCGTACGTAATGCGGCATAAATCTTCCCCTTGTAAACCCGTTTGCCACCACTATCGGCTTCTACGGCAAAATGCAGACGACGGTTAGCCATCAACGGTACATGAACCAACGCCAACACCCAGCTGAGCAGCAAAGAAACGGCAAGTACGATAAAAAGATCGCGCGTATAGACACCTGCCGTATCCGGCGACATATAAATCGGCAAGAAAGCGATGATGGCGATCAGTGTAGCTTCCAGCAACGGCATGGCAGTCTGCCGCCCTATGGCGGTCATTGCCTCCATCCGGTCCTTCCCGGCTTTCAGATCTACCAATATCCCATCGATAATGACAATGGCATTATCGACCAGCATCCCCATAGCCAACACAAAGGCAGCCAGAGATACACGTTGCATGGTTCCCCCTGCGGAATAAAGAAACAAGAATGAACCGAAAACAGTAACCACCAGGCTGATGCCTATGATAACCCCGCTCTTAAATCCCATGGCAATCATCAGGATAAGCACTACGATGATGACTGACTCTATCAGGTTGATGACAAATGTACCCAATGACTCGCCCACACGCTCCGGTTGGTAGAATACCTTTTGATATTCGACCCCGGCAGGCAGACGTTCGGCCTTGAGTTCAGCCAGTCTGGCCTCTACGGCATGCCCCACTTTCACGATGTCCGAACCACTGGTAGCGGCTATCAGAATGCCCAGTGCACGCTCACCGTCATAGTACATTTCGTTACGGACCGGCTCTTCATAGCCTTTCTCTATTTGTGCGATGTCGCTCAGACGCAGTTGGTCGTCATCATGTCCTTGAATAAGCATTTTGCCTATATCTTCTACCGTCTTGAATTTATCATTGACAGTCACACGGATCCGATTGTCACCATTGTCATAATAGCCGGTATAGGTAGTCTTGTTTTGACCGTTCAGGGTAGCAAGAACTTCAGCAGGCTTTACACCCAAATTTGCCATACGATCCTGCAACAAAGAGATGTTGATGCACTCCGGACGCTTTCCATACAGATCTATCCGGTCTACCCCTTCCAGTTCGCCGACTTCACGCTTAATCAGTTCGGCATAGTCCGACAACTCACGATCAGACAAACCATCACCGGTCAAAGCGTAAAACATACCGTACACATTCCCGAAGTCGTCTTTTACAATAGGAGCACTGACTCCTTCGGGCAGTGAAGCCCGGGCATCATTGACTTTGCGACGCAGCATATCCCAGCATTGCTCCACATCATCATCCGGCACGGTGCTCAGAAGTTCAATCTGTATAAGTGACAGATCATTATAAGAATAACTTTCTATATTATCTATATTTCCCATGGTGCGGATGTTCTTTTCCAGTACATCGGTCACCTCCAACTCTACCTGATGTGCCGAAGCCCCGGGATATGTGGTGATCACCATGGCAAGTTTTACCTTTATTTCCGGATCCTCCAGTTTACTCATCTGATAGCAGGAATAAGCTCCTCCGAACATCAGGACGGCTATCAGGAAATAAATCAGGTTACGATTATGGAATGCCCATTTACTTATATCCATTATAACAGTCCTCCTATATTTGTGTGAGTGATTTCAGGCAGAGTTTTTACGGTTTCCCCGTTTTCTATATGATGTACTCCTGAAGATACGATTTTGTCTCCGGGTTGCAGTCCGTCAGAAGAAATAAGGCTGTACCCGTCATTGGTCAACCGCAATACAGATACTTCACAATTGTGTACGGTATGGTCTGATGCATTGTAGATAAAGACATACGACTTTCCGTCTTTCTGCAAGATGGCACTGGTAGGGACGGATAACGTACCGGAGCGATCTGTATCGCAAAAGATAGTCACCATGGCATTCATTCCGGGAGAAGGAACAGCCTGTTTTCCGGGTATTAGCTGAAGTCGCATGGTATACAACTGATTAGCATTTGCTTTAGGAGTGACACTGATCAGTTGTAACGGGTAGGTTTCTCCCGGATAAATATCGAATGTACAGTGATAGCGGTTGAACCGGTTACGCCGGATATATTCAGCTGCCGGCAAGTTGATTTCCACCTCGGGTGCACCTGCACTTACCATCGAGATGACAGGCATGCCGGCTCCTATGGTCTCATGGGCTTCGAACAAACGTTTTTGTACATATCCGCTGAAAGGAGCATAAAGGCGGGTATATGCCAACTGATCTTGATGATGTTTATATTTGGCTGTGATTTGTTTCAGTCCATAGACAGCCTTGTCATTGGCATTGGGTGTGGTTCCGTTCTCTTTATAGAGAGCCATGACCCTTTCCGCTTCGGCCTTTACCTGACGGTATTCAGCTTCCGTAGCGTCCAGTTGTACCTGATAGTCAGTCGGATCCAATTCGGCCAGGATCTGCCCCTCTCGTACCTGCGCCCCGTCTTTCACGTATATTTTATTGATAGTGCCACTTACCCGAAAAGAAAGACTAATGTCCTGAGCGGCTTTTACTCTCCCCGGAAATTGTAGAAATTTCTGTTTATCAGCAGCAATGACTGTGTCTATTTTTACTGTTTGACAATCTTTATTTTCCTTGGTGTGCCGGGCACAGGAAATAAACAGCATAAGAAAAATCCCTGTCAGAATAAGATAAATCTGTTTCATAATTTGCGTACTTTTGTATTTCATATGCAAAGTTATTGGGAAGGGAGGAGATAGAAAGGTTGAAATGAATGATAAATTGTTCTATTTGTATCTTTTTCAGTCTGTATACAGGTAAAAACTTTGCGATTTGTATTTATTTTGTAGCCGGTTTATAATTTAAGAACAGAAGAATGATAGAACAACAAATGCCTTTTCGGAGAATTCTGCTTACCAGTGATACGTTTCAAATACTTAAAGAGGGACAAATAATTTCGACATTCAATAAATGTGGTATCTTCTATTGTCAACGCGGCAGTGTGGAAGTCTCTTTGGAAGGTTGCCATTATCATATCAAACCCGGGGATGTTTATATCTATATGGCTTCTACCTTGGTGCACTTGTTGCATAAGAGTGAAGATGCCGAGGGGATTATGGTTGAAGTGGACTTTTACTATATTCTACCGATTGTAAACAAAGTGATAAATGTGGAAAGCCAGCTCTTTATGCGGAAAAATCCATGTGTCTCCTTGTCCGGTGAACAATGTGCCCATTTTGAATATTTGCTGAATAATCTATGGGATAGGATAAATGCGGAAGACTGCCAGAAGGAGAATGTCCAGTACCAGCATCTGAAACTGGAACTGATAAAATCGATGGGACAGACTATCTGCTATGAAATCTTAAACATGTATTTTACCAACCAGCCCTTGCAGCCTTTACAACAAGGGAAAAAAGATGTTGTCTTTCAGAATTTCATGCTGTCTCTGTTCCGTTTCTATCGCAAGGAACGTGACGTCTCTTTTTATGCAAGGATGCAGCATATCACTCCCCGTTATTTCTCGGCCATCATCAAGGAGAAAACAGGAGATAGTGCCTTGCAATGGATCGTACGGATGGTGATAACCGAAGCGAAACAATTATTGGAGGAATCTGATCTGAGCATAAAAGAGATAGCGGACCAACTGAATTTTCCGACACAGTCTTTCTTTGGCAAATATTTTAAACAATATGTGGGAGTTTCGCCCAAAGAATATAGAAACAATGCTGCGACAACGAGAATAAAACGCTAAAATATAGCAGTAAAGATAGACGTTCATTTCCATATTTGGGGATATTCAGCTATCTTTGTCGCATAAATATTAATAAAAACGACATAATAATGAAAAAGACAATCCTCCTGGCCGCTTTAGGCCTGATCAGTCTGAGTGCATTGGCCCAAGACAAACCACAAGAAGAAGGCTTCGTTTTCACTACTGTGAAAGAAAACCCGATTACATCCATTAAGAATCAGAACCGTTCGAGCACTTGCTGGAGCTTCTCAAGTCTCGGTTTTCTCGAATCGGAATTGCTCCGCACAGGAAAGGGTGAATACGATCTTTCTGAAATGTTCGTTGTACACCACACGATGGTTGACCGCGCTGTTAACTACGTTCGCTATCATGGCGACAGTTCTTTCTCTCCGGGAGGAAGTTTCTATGATATCATGTTCTGTATGAAGAACTACGGACTTGTACCGCAGGATGCTATGCCGGGAATCATGTATGGTGACTCACTGCCTGTTCACAACGAACTGGATGCAACAGCAGGAGCCTATGTTAACGCTATTGCCAAAGGTAATCTGAAGAAACTGACTCCGGTATGGAAGAAGGGCCTTTGCGCTATTTATGATACTTACCTGGGACAATGCCCGGAAAAGTTCACTTACAAAGGCAAAGAGTATACTCCGATGACTTTTGCACAGTCTTTGGGACTGAATCCGGACGACTATGTATCTCTGACTTCGTACACACATCACCCGTTCTATTCTCAGTTTGCCATCGAAATCCAGGACAACTGGCGTAACGGATTGTCATACAACCTGCCGCTCGACGAATTTATGGCTGTAATGGATAACGCTGTAAAGAACGGATATACATTTGCATGGGGTAGCGACGTGAGCGAAGAAGGATTTACCCGTGACGGTATCGCTGTAGTTCCGGATGCAGCCAAAGGTGCCGAACTGACAGGATCGGACATGGCACGCTGGACAGGAATGACTGCTGCCGACAAACGCAAAGAGTTGACTTCAAAACCATTGCCGGAAATGAAAATCACTCAGGAAATGCGTCAGACAGCTTTCGATAATTGGGAAACAACTGATGACCATGGAATGATTATCTATGGTATCGCTAAAGACCAGAACGGCAAAGAATACTTCATGGTTAAGAACTCTTGGGGTACAAACAACAAGTACAAAGGTACTTGGTATGCTTCTAAAGCTTTTGTTGCTTACAAGACTATGAATATTCTGGTTCACAAAGATGCCCTTCCCAAGGATATCGCAAAGAAACTGGGAATTAAGTAAAACATTGCAAGACTAAGACAACAACAGGTCTTAAAGTCTCTTTCACCACAGATGAACAGATTTATAAGGATATACACTTACAGGCAACCGAAATCCCTGTACTGCCCTATACAATCTGTTCATCTGTGATAAACTTCCGGCACATGCTCAAAAAGAGCTTCACCAACCTAACATCCGGTCATTAACTGCTGACACAAATCTTGTTAATATATTCTGTGAATCTTTCCTTATAGTTATCTCCCACCGGTATATATATATTCTTATTGAAAATGATGCGTAACCGGGAAACTTCGGTTATTTTCCGAAGATTGACGATATAAGACCGATGTACCCTCATGAACATCTCCTGTGGTAAGCGTTCTTCCAGCTTTCTCATACTCAGCAAAGTCACTACGGGCTTATCCGCCGTATCGGTATAGATGCGTACATACTCACTCATACCTTCTATATAGCAAATGTCTGCCACATTGATGCGGATAATCTTATATTCGGACTTAACGAACAATGAACCGTCCTTTTCCAATAAATCAGTTTCCGTCCCTCCCCCGTTATCTTGCAAATGATACTCAAATTGCCGACGTGCCTTATCGGCTGCTTTCAGCAGATCCTGAAATTCAAATGGCTTCAGCAGATAGTCGACTGCATCTACCTTGAAACCCTCGACGGCATATTCCGGATAGGCGGTTGTAAACACAATCAGGGGCTTCACCACTAACGAACGCACCAGATCGAGCCCGTTCAAATCGGGCATGTGAATATCGACAAACATCAGGTCGACCTCTTCTTCCGACAACACCTGCATGGCACTGAATGCATCCTGGCACGAGGCTATCAGTTGCAGGAAAGGGACACGGGCTATATAGCCCGTCAATTGCTCGAGCGCCAAGGGCTCGTCATCAACAGCAATGCATTTGATCATAATAACGGAATAATTAGTAAAACATTAAAACTATCGTCACGTTCGTTGATAGATAAAGTATAATCTTGTCCGAATAGCAGCCTCAGCCGCTTGCGGATATTCTCCAACCCGATGCCGTGGTGTTGTTCCACAGATCGCCCGTGGTTGCTGTTCGAACAACGAAAGGCAAGTCTGCCATCCTCGACAGACATAAAAACCCGGATAAACGACTCTTCCTGATAACTTACTCCATGTTTGAAGGCATTCTCGACAAAAGAGATAAAAAGCAAAGGAGGAATTTGCACCTCCGGCACCTCATCGGGCATACAGCATTCGATCCGGACTCTCCCGGTATACCTCAATTTCATCAAGGCAATATAATTGTCCAAAAACTGTATCTCGCGTGAAAGCAAAATCGTCCGGTTGCTGGCTTCATAAAGCACATAACGCATCAGTTTGGAAAGTTCGACAATAGTACGTTTTGCCTTGCCGGCATCCATATCGACCAACGCATGTATGTTATTAAGGGTATTCATAAAAAAATGCGGATTTATCTGATACTTCAGATACTGCAACTCCGATTGCAAATGCTGGTGTTCCAACTCTTTCAATGCTTCTTCATCACGCATCGACTTGAACAAGAGTTTGATAGCCACATTAATGCCTACCACAAGCAATGCCAGTGAAAGTCGTCCGAGAAAATATCCCGGAAGAGGATGCGGGCCCCGCCAGCGCATATCAAGCTCCTGTTTCGGCAAAAGGAGCGGTGACGAATGCTCCGGAAATGTATTGGGAAACTCCCTCTCCCTATCCGGTAACACCTTTCCTTCCGGATAGCGGCGGGGTTGCATCGGCATCAGATTCTGAAATTGTTTATGTTGAGGAGGATTGATAGAAGGATACAAAATAAAAAGCAGAGTCACGACTCCTGCTAATGAAAGTGCATAAGCCCAATACCGTTTCCGAAGTAACAGCCGGGGAGCCAGAAAATAGTTATTGACTACGAAAAGCAGAATGAAAGGCAGAGTCAGCAACCATGCTACCCGTATGGTCTGCCAACTAAACGTATGTACCGGGCTAATGGAAGCAAACAGATAATCACCCACCAACGGCACAGAGATAACCGTCAGCCAAATGACGAGATAAACCATCTGCTCCAGTAACTTCTGTTTATTAATTTGTTTCATACTCCAAAAAGTTCGTCTTGAATGTCTGTTTACAAAAATACCTCCTTTGTCCTACCCCTGCAAAAGAAGTCGACCAAGAAGGCTCTTTTGACGATAAAGTCGCCTGCAAAGGAAATAGAATCAACAAACAGAGGGATTTTATCAGTAATTATCTATCTTTGCAGCCCGAAAAAGATACCTATCAGCAATATGAAGAAAATATGGATACTTGCAGTCCTGACCATCTGTTCGGTTGCAACACAGGCACAAGAAGTTTTTATCAATGCAGACCTTGTCAGCAGCTACATCTGGCGTGGAATGAAGAATGGAAATGCTTCCGTACAACCCACTTTGGGTGTAGAGTGGAAAGGATGGACCTTATCAGCATGGGGATCGACAGAATTCAGAAATGAAAACAATGAAATAGACCTTACACTGGAATACGAATATAAAAATCTGCAACTGTGTCTCAACAACTATTTCTATCAAAGCGAAGACGAGCCTTTCAAATACTTTCACTATACTCCCCGAACTACGGGACATACTTTTGAGGCAGGAGCCGTCTACACAGTCAGTGAACGTTTCCCTTTATCCATAGGCTGGTACACCACCTTTGCCGGAAATGACTATCGGGAAAATGAGGAGCGTGCCTGGTCCAGTTATTGTGAATTCAGTTACCCATTCGCAGTAAAGGGAGTAGACTTGGCCGTCGAAGCAGGATTCACTCCGTGGGAAGGAGAATATGCAGACAAACTGAATGTAGTCAATGTCGGACTTTCGGCTACCAAGACCTTGAATATTTCCTCCGGATTTACTCCGGCCATCTTTGGCAAACTGATAGCAAACCCTTACGAGAACCGGTTCTACTTCGTTTTCGGGATAAGTTTATAGCATGCTATCCAATCTATCATTTATTTATCCATCCAAGCAGTCACAAGCTTAAGAAGCGAACTCACCACCAAGTAGCTAATACCGGACAAACGTCTGACAAAAACAGCACAGATAAGAGAGCAGAGGAAGAAGTAACGCCTACAAAAAGAAAGATATAGATAAAATTAATATAATAAATCCAGCTCTTCGTTTATAAAAATATTGAATATTTTATTCGAAATCATCTCTTCATTCTTCTAATAAGCCTATAACGTCTCTCTTACGTAGCAAACCCTGATTCACATTAGACTTAAATTCATAGATCATTATATTACAATACATTAAGTACAAATCAAATGACATAAATCAGATTATTCCTGGCAGAACTATAACCAAACTAATTGATTTTAAAGAAATACATTTTATAATGTATTAAAAAAGAACAGAATATTTTTCGTTTTTTAGATTAACAACGTTGCAAATATAGCGATTATTTTAAAAATAGATAATAATCACAAAAGTTTTTTTCATTCCAAGGCAATATTCCTTTCTCTTCTTACTCCTTCCGGAAACCAATCAAGAGAAGTACACTGAACCAAGTACAAAGGGTAGACAGAGAGGACTTCAAAAATTTCTGTTTTTGTCATAAAACACTAAATACCAAACACAATGCCAAACCAATCAGTAGAACAACAGGCTATTTCCATCTCTTACTCCCTGCCTATAAAGTCCTTCATTATAAATACAGAGCAGTGATAAAGTATATATATCCGGTGATAATAAGGGAATTACATTTCACTAAGTTCTGCCAGAACTAATCCATTTTTAAAGAAATAAGAAAGGATAATCAACAAGAAAGGAAGAATGTAAAAGAACCAAACAAAACCTTTATTATTAACCCAAAACAAAATTGTTATGTTAAAAATCACTAGACAAGTTACTCTGCTCTTGCTCGCCGGTGCATTAAGCTTCCCAGCTTATTCGTATGCAACGCAAGCAACAGAAGTATTGGTTCCTGAAGTTACTCAAGAGAAAGTGACAGGAACAGTTGAAGATGCATTGGGTCCGGTTATTGGTGCCAGTGTCATGGTAAAAGGCACGACCAATGGTGTCATTACGGACTTAGAAGGTAAGTTCTCGCTGAATGATGTGAAAAAAAGGAGATATTATTGTAATATCTTACATCGGATACGTTACACAAGAAATACCTTATACAGGAAAACCTATTCAAGTGAAACTTGCCGAAGACAGCAAGGCTTTGGAAGAAGTGGTGGTAGTCGGTTATGCCACCGTAAAAAAAGCCAACCTGACCGGAGCAGTGTCGGCCGTAGATGGTAAAGTATTGGAAGATCGCCCGATTGTCAACCTCGGACAAGGTTTGCAAGGTGCCATTCCTAACTTAAATGTAACCACCAGCGGACGGCCCGGGCAAGGTTCAAGTTTCAATATCCGTGGTACTACTGCCATGAGTGGAAGTTCACCATTGGTATTGGTTGACGGTGTGGAAATGGACCCGAACCTGATTAACCCGCAAGACGTGAAAAGTGTTTCCGTATTGAAAGATGCCGCGTCTGCTTCCATCTATGGTGCACGTGCAGCTTATGGTGTCGTATTGATTACCACCAAAGGAGGCCGTAAAGACCAGCCGACACAAGTATCGTTCGATGCATCGGTTTCATTCAACGGCCCTACTACCCGCCCCACATATATGAACTCCATGCAATATGCTACCTGGATGAACACTGCGCAACAGAACACCGTGGGACGCGACTATTTCGATGCTGAGTGGATGCAGCATATCGAAGCCTACTATAAAGATCCGGTGAACAATTCTCCGGTATTTATCCATTCGGACCCGAGTATCAGTAAAAACGGCACCAAATACACGTATGCCGGCAATACAAACTGGATGAAAGAATTGTATAAAAAGAACTATCCCGTCCAGAAGTATAATGTCAATATCAGCGGAGGTGGAAAGAAGGCAACTTACTACACATCCTTAGGATATACCGACCAGGGATCACTGATTCGTTTCGGTAACGAACAGTACAAGAAGTTCAATGTGATGAACAACATCAATTATGACGTGAACGACTGGTTACACCTCTCGATGAAGACAAGTTTTAACCGCACCAAACTGAGAGGACTGAATCAGGACAATGTACATGGTGATAACTTTATGGGAGGTGATACCCGTCCTATCATGCCGGTGAAACATCCGGACGGCAACTGGGCAGGACAAGGTGACTTTACCAATTTTCCTGCTATCCTTGAAGATGGCGGTAGCCGGCTCACCAACAAGAATGACCTTTGGAACACGATCACGATGAAACTGACCCCAATCAAAGGAATGAGCATCAACATGGACTACACGTTCAATTACTACAGTGAAAACAATAAGGTTCACATGAAGTCATTTGACGAATATGGAGCCAATGGACAATTCCTGCAAACTTTTGCATGGACGAATCCGAATTCTGTGTCACAATCACAAGCCAACGATACATACAATGCTTTCAACTTCTTCGGTGATTACGAAAAAACATTGGGTAAACATTACCTGAAAGGAATGATCGGTTATAATCAGGAAAGCAAACATACTACCGGATTCAATGCCGGACGCGAACAGCTGATCTCAAACGATCTGGGATCTTTAAGTTATGCTACAGGAGACCGCTGGGTAGGCAGCAGTGATAACTCCTGGGCTACACGAAGCGGTTTCTTCCGCATCAACTACGGATATGACGAGCGCTATTTACTGGAAGTAAACGGCCGTTACGACCTCTCTTCCAAATTTCCCAAGCACGACCGTGCCGTATTCAACCCTTCGTTCTCTGCAGCCTGGAGACTCTCTAACGAAAGCTGGTTCAAGAGCTGGACAAACAGTTTCTTCGACGAACTGAAAATCAGAGGATCTTATGGTAGCCTAGGCAACCAGGCACTCAACAATGGCTGGTATGCTTATCTTTCTAACTATAGTACGGGACAGATCAGCTGGATCATGGGCAGCAACCAACCGCAGTATGTGGTTCCCGGCGGCCTCGTCAGCTCGTCCATCACTTGGGAAACCGTTACACAGTGGGACCTGGGACTTGACTTCAACTTCCTGAACAGCCGATTGAAAGGTGCTTTCGATTACTATCAAAGACGTACGTCCGATATTCTTGCCGCAGGTAAAATTCTACCGGGCGTCCTGGGTGCGAACGAACCTCAGGAAAATGCAGCCGAGTCATTGACAAAGGGTTGGGAATTTGAGATCAGCTGGAATGATCAGCTGGCCAACGGATTCCACTATACAGTTGGGTTCAATCTGTCCGACTATCAATCGGAAGTTACCAAGTTCGATAACGAATCGAAAGAATTGGGCAACTGGTATGTAGGTCAGAAACAGGGTGAGATCTGGGGGTATGAAACCTATGGTTTATTCCAGTCCGAACAGGAAATAGCCGGAGCAGCCAATCAGGACAAAGTATCGGGAGGTATCAAACTGATGCCCGGTGACATCCGTTTTGTAGACCGTAACAACGACGGCGTTATCGACTGGGGTGACAACACCGTAGATAATCCGGGTGATAAGAAAATCATCGGCAACAGCACTCCGCGCTATCATTACGGCATCAACCTGGGAGCCGACTGGAAAGGTTTCGACCTGGGTATCTTCTTCCAGGGAGTGGGCAAACGTGACCTCTATCTACCGGGAACTTCATTCCGAAGCCACTACGGAAGCGAATGGCAAGTACCTTCAGCCTACAACAACGATTACTGGACAGAAGAAAATACGGGAGCATATTTCCCCCGTGCGCGTTTCAATGGTGGTTCTGCCATCAACCAAGCCCAGACACGCTATATGGTAGATGCATCTTACTGCCGACTGAAGTCACTCAGCATCGGTTATACATTGCCTAAAGTGCTGACTCAAAAGGCTTCTATCGAAAAGATACGTATCTATTTCACCGGTGAAAACCTTTTCACTATTTCGGATACCCCCGACGGACTCGATCCGGAATTGGATAACCCATACACATATCCGATGCAAAGATCATTATCTGTTGGTTTAAGTCTCACATTCTAAATACAAAGCATCTTATGAAAATCAAATATCTATTCTACATCGGAGTGGCAACACTCGCCCTATCGGGTTGTAATGACGGTTTCCTGGAAAGAGCCCCGGAAGCGATCAATGACAAAACCTTCTGGAATACCACAGGAGACTTAGAAACGTATGCCAATCAATTCTACAGTTATCTGCCCGGAGGTGTAACCTCGATAGCAGATGGTGAAAGTGACAATCAGGTGCCCAACAGTATTCCTCAGTTCTTCTGGAATCAGTTGAGCACCCCTGCGGAAGCAGCTAGTTGGTGTAATTGGAGTAAAGGCGGATGGCAACCGATCCGGCTAGTCAACTATTTCCTGACTCACTATCAGACCGTAAGCGGTAAGGAGTCGGAAATCAACCAGTATGTAGCAGAAGTCCGCTTCTTTAAGGCAATGCAATATGCCGGACTGATGAGAACATTCGGTGATATCCCCTGGTTGGATAAAGATCTGGGTACAGGCGATACGGATATTCTTTACGGTCCGAAACTAAAACGTTATGAAGTGATGGATAAAATCATTGAAGAGTTTGATTTTGCCATCCAATGGTTGCCCGAAAAACCGGCTACCGGACGTATAGGGAAAGATGTAGCACGCCAACTGAAAGCCAGAACTTGCCTGCACGAAGGTACATACTATAAGTATCATACCGAATTGGGATGGACAGACAAAGCTGACCGCCTGCTGAAAATGGCTGCTGATGAAACAGATGCAATCATGGCAACCGGTAAATACGAAATCTATAACACCGGACATCCGGAAAAAGACTATTATGACGTATTTGTGATGGAAGACAAAACGAATCTGAAAGAGGCCATTCTCCCGGTCACCTATCTGGATGGTAAAAGAAAACATGGCATGAGCCGTACGCTGGCAGAAGCAAACACAGGTTTCTCAAAAGATTTTGTAGAAAGCTATCTGTGCCTAAATGGTAAACCCATTACAGGAAACGACCAGTATAAAGGGGATACCAATATGAAGGATGAAACGACCGACCGCGATCCGCGCCTGAAGCAAACCATTCTGACTTGGGACTTTCCGACACGAGTAACTGTAGCCACCAATGACAGTACATACATCGAGAAAGAAGAAGACTTCATTTCACAATACTGCCTGACCGGATATAAATCCATCAAATACTTCATACCGACAGACAAAGCTTTCGAAGCAAACAATAATACTTATGACGGCATTGCCTATCGCTATGCAGAAACCTTGCTGATAAACGCAGAGGCTAAAGCCGAGCTGGGAACGATTACGCAAGCGGATCTGAACAAAACCATCAACGTATTGCGTGACCGGGCGGGCATGCCGCACCTGACACTGGAAGTTGGTTTCACCGATCCCAACTGGCCGGCATGGGGATACAGCCTGACTCCGCTGTTACAAGAGATTCGCCGCGAACGCCGTATCGAGCTGGCCGGAGAGGGATTCCGTTGGGACGACCTGGCCCGTTGGAAAGCCGGTGCAATCTGTAACAACGTGAAGACATACATCGGAAAACGTGAGCCTTATAAAGAAGGCCAATACGCGATTGTATATCCTGCTTATACCAATGATAACTACTCTTATGAAGCCGGCAAGAGCCGCACCTGGAATGACAGACTCTACTTGCGTCCGATACCGACCGGGGAACTTCAGAGAAATGATAACCTTCTCCCGCAAAATCCGGGATGGGAATAATTGCTTTTTAGTTAGTCCCCGGAACGAGTTTCCGGGGATTTTTTTATCTTTGCACCATTAACCCTTTTAACATATCATGAAAATAAACAAACTACTGTATGCCGGAGCCGCCCTGACCCTACTTGGCGCCTGCGCTCCAACTGTGAAAGCTCCCGAAGCCATCTTACCCGTTCCCGAAGAGAAACAAGTAGACTGGCAGAAAATGGAAACGTATGCTTTCGTTCACTTTGGTCTGAACACCTTCAACGACCGGGAATGGGGATACGGCGATTCGGAACCGAAAACGTTCAATCCAACCAAACTGGACTGTGAACAATGGGTGAAAACGTTTGTCGAATCAGGCATGAAGGGTGTGATCCTCACCGCCAAGCATCATGACGGTTTCTGCCTGTGGCCCACCCAATTGACGGAGTATTGCATCCGCAATACTCCTTATAAAGACGGAAAAGGGGACATCGTCGGCGAGCTGGCTGCCGCTTGTAAGAAATATGGCATCAAGTTCGCTGTTTACCTCTCTCCATGGGACAGGCACCAGGCCAATTACGGCACACCGGAATACGTAGATTACTTCCATAAACAACTGACTGAATTGATGACCAACTATGGTGAAGTATTCGAAGTATGGTTTGACGGGGCCAACGGAGGTGACGGATGGTATGGCGGAGCCAAAGACAGCCGTACTATTGATCGTAAGACCTACTACAATTATCCGCGAATTTACGAAATACTGGACAAGCTTCAGCCACAAGCTATCGTCTTCTCCGACGGAGGTCCCGGTTGCCGTTGGGTGGGTAATGAAAACGGATTTGCCGGAGCCACCAACTGGTCATTCCTGCGTGCAGGTGAAGTGTATCCGGGTTATCCGAAATATCGCGAACTGCAATACGGACATGCCGACGGCAACCAATGGGTACCGGCAGAATGTGACGTCTCCATCCGTCCGGGCTGGTTCTATCATCCGGAAGAAGACGACCGGGTAAAAACCGTAGAGCAATTAACGGACCTTTATTACCGGAGCGTGGGACACAACGCCACCCTCCTGCTTAACTTCCCCGTTGACCGCGACGGTCTGATCCACCCGATCGATTCGGCCAATGCAGTAAACTTCCACAAGAATGTACAAAAGCAGTTGGCACACAATCTGCTTGCCGGCATCCGTCCCAAAGCCTCGGATGAACGAGGAGGACAATTCTCTGCCAAAGCCGCAACAGACGAAAGCTGGGATACTTACTGGGCTACCAATGACGGCGTGACTGCCGCAGATATAGAGTTCGACTTTCCGAAAACAGAGAAGGTCAACCGTATGATGATCCAGGAATATATCCCGTTGGGACAACGTGTCAAATCGTTCATCGTGGAATATGATAAAGACGGGAAATGGCTTCCGGTCAAACTCAATGAAGAGACTACCACCGTGGGCTACAAACGTTTATTGCGCTTTGAAACCGTTTCGACCGATAAACTCCGCATACGTTTCACTGATGCACGTGCCTGCCTTTGTATCAATAATATAGAGGCCTATTATGCAGGTGAAACAGCCGACACATTCACCGTGGAAGCAAAAGAACTGAAAAGTTATCCGTTTACACTTGTCGGAGTACCCGAAGAAGAAACTAAAAAATGCATGGATAAAGACAAGAACACCACTGCTTTTGTCGAGGGAGATGCATTGGTGATCGATCTGGGAGAAGAACGTACCATCACCTCTTTCCATTATCTACCGGATCAGAGTGAATACAACAAAGGATTGATTTCCTCTTATGAACTATCTGTGGGTACCGAAGCAAATGCGGTAAACCGGATAGTAGCCCAAGGAGAATTCTCAAATATTAAAAACAATCCGATTCTACAGTCCGTCTACTTCACTCCGGTGAAAGCACGATACCTCTCTCTGAAACCGACCAAAATGGTAACTGAAGGAGAAACTATGGGATTTGCAGAAATAGGAATCCAATAACAACATTATTCCGGAGGTATGCCGGAAGTTTTCATAAATCTGAGGCATACCTCCAATATTCTACTCTTTCCCTCTTTTCTCAATAGATACCTTATAAGAAAGATCGTACCGGCGGGCAAGAACGCTACTGACCTACTCCGGCAACGAAGATTTTATCAATAAAACATTCCCGAATTAAAAGATCTGAAAGCTGACGATAACCCTGTATTCATGATCGTAAGACCCCGACAAGTTGCTCAGAATCCTTAAACTTGTGCATTTTTCAGATAGATTTCTTGTCAGAACCAAGCGTTTGCTTAAATTTGCAGGCTGATAGTTAACCGGATAGTGAATAGCAAGAACCTTACTACTGACTACTGGCTGCTAACTTGTAGAAATACTAATACTAAAATTAATAACATGAGTTTGAAAATTGTTGTATTGGCAAAACAAGTTCCCGACACACGAAACGTTGGGAAAGATGCCATGAAAGCCGACGGAACTATTAACCGTGCGGCACTCCCTGCCATCTTCAACCCCGAAGACCTGAATGCTCTAGAACAGGCTCTCCGACTGAAAGATGCTCACCCAGGCTCTACCGTTACCATCCTGACCATGGGACCGGGACGTGCAGCTGACATTATTCGTGAAGGACTTTTCCGTGGTGCCGATAACGGTTATTTGCTGACAGACCGTGCTTTTGCCGGTGCTGATACGCTGGCTACTTCGTACGCTCTGGCAACAGCCATCAAGAAAATAGGTGAATATGACATCATCATCGGCGGTCGTCAGGCTATCGATGGAGATACGGCACAGGTAGGACCGCAGGTTGCAGAAAAGCTGGGACTGACTCAGATTACGTATGCCGAAGAGATCCTGAAAGTAGGTGACGGAAGCATCACCGTAAAACGCCACATCGACGGCGGTGTGGAAACAGTAGAAGGACCCTTGCCCATCGTTATCACTGTCAACGGAAGTGCAGCTCCCTGCCGCCCGCGCAATGCTAAACTGGTTCAGAAGTACAAACACGCCAAAACCATTACCGAGAAGCAACAGGGTAACCTGGACTACACCGACCTGTACGACACCCGTGACTACCTGAATCTGGTGGAATGGAGCGTAGCAGACGTAAACGGTGATCTGAAACAATGCGGCCTCAGCGGTTCGCCGACAAAGGTAAAAGCGATCCAGAACATCGTGTTCCAAGCGAAAGAGAGTAAAACCATCAGCGGCAGCGACCGTGAAGTGGAAGAACTGATTGTTGAACTGTTGGAGAACCACACTATTGGATAAGAGGAGAGAAAAGATATGAATAACTTATTTGTATATTGCGAAATAGAAGACGGCATCGTCGCAGACGTAAGCCTCGAACTTCTGACAAAAGGACGCTCGTTAGCCAATCAGTTGGGTTGCCAGCTCGAAGCAGTCGTTGCCGGAACCGGACTTAAAGATATTGAAAAACAGATCCTCCCGTACGGAGTAGACAAACTCCATGTATTCGACGGTGAAGGACTTTATCCTTATACTTCACTCCCCCACACTTCAATCCTGGTCAATCTGTTCAAAGAAGAACAACCGCAAATCTGCCTGATGGGTGCAACCGTTATCGGTCGTGACCTCGGTCCGCGCGTATCCTCAGCCCTGACCAGTGGTCTGACAGCCGACTGTACATCATTGGAAATAGGCGATCACGAAGATAAGAAAGAAGGCAAGGTCTACAAGAACCTGCTTTATCAGATTCGTCCTGCATTCGGTGGCAACATCGTTGCTACCATTGTCAACCCCGAACACCGTCCTCAAATGGCAACCGTTCGCGAAGGAGTGATGAAAAAAGCCATTCTGGCAGCAGACTACAAAGGTGAAGTAATCCATCATGATGTGAAGAAATATGTAGCCGACACCGATTACGTAGTGAAAGTCATCGAACGTCATGTAGAAAAAGCAAAGAACAACCTGAAGGGTTCTCCCATCATCATCGCCGGTGGTTATGGTGTAGGTTCGAAAGAAAACTTCAACTTGCTGTTTGATCTTGCAAAGGTATTAAACGCAGAAGTAGGTGCCAGCCGTGCAGCCGTAGACGCAGGTTTCGTTGAGCACGACCGCCAGATCGGACAGACCGGTGTTACGGTACGTCCCAAACTCTATATTGCCTGCGGTATCTCCGGACAGATTCAGCACATCGCCGGTATGCAGGAAAGCGGTATCATCATCTCTATCAACAACGATCCGTCAGCTCCGATCAATACGATTGCAGACTATGTAATCAACGGAACCATCGAAGAAGTTGTACCGAAGATGATTAAGTATTATAAACAAAACAGTAAGTAAGAAATGGCTAACTTTTATTTAGATACTCCGGAACTCAAGCATCACTTGAACCATCCGTTGATGAAGAGAATTGTTGAGCTGAAAGAGCGCAACTATGCTGATAAAGATAAATTCGACTATGCTCCGGTAGACTTCGAAGACGCAATGGACAGCTACGACAAAGTGCTGGAAATTGTAGGAGAAATCTGTGGTGACATCATCGCTCCCAATGCAGAAGGTGTCGATCATGAAGGCCCGGTCTGCGCCGACAATCGTGTGACCTATGCCAGCGGGACTACCCGGAACCTGGATGCCTGCCGCAAAGCAGGGCTGATGGGCATGGCTATGCCCCGCCGTTTTGGAGGCTTGAACTTCCCGATCACTCCGTACATTATGGCTGCCGATATCGTGAGCCGCAGTGATGCCGGTTTCGAGAACCTGTGGGGATTGCAGGATTGTGCTGAAACCATTTACGAATTTGCCAACGAAGAACAGAAGCAACGTTATATCACCCGCGTATGCCAGGGTGAAACCATGTCAATGGACCTGACGGAACCGGATGCAGGTTCCGATCTCCAGTCTGTCATGTTGAAAGCCACTTACAGTGAAAAAGACCAATGCTGGTATCTGAACGGAGTGAAACGCTTCATCACAAACGGTGATGCCGATATTCACCTCGTACTGGCACGTTCGGAAGAAGGAACACACGACGGACGCGGTCTTTCCATGTTCATCTACGACAAGCGCAATGGTGGAGTAAACGTACGCCGTATTGAGAACAAAATGGGTATCAAAGGCTCTCCTACCTGCGAGTTGGTATATAAAAATGCCAAGGCCGAACTTTGCGGTGACCGCAAACTGGGTCTGATCAAATATGTAATGGCGTTGATGAACGGTGCCCGCCTGGGTATTGCCGCTCAGTCGGTAGGATTGTCACAGGCTGCTTACAATGAAGCTCTGGCTTATGCCAAAGATCGTAAACAGTTCGGTAAGGCAATCATCGAATTCCCCGCCGTGGCCGAAATACTTTCTCTGATGAAAGCCAAACTGGATGCTTCCCGTTCACTGTTGTACGAGACAGCCCGTTTCGTAGACGTTTACAAAGCACTGGACGACATTGCCAAGGAGCGCAAACTGACTCCGGAAGAACGTGCCGAACAGAAAACATTCGCTAAACTGGCTGACGCCTTCACCCCGCTGGGCAAAGGCATGGGCAGTGAGTTTGCCAACCAGAACGCTTACGACTGTATTCAGATTCACGGCGGTTCGGGCTTTATGAAAGATTATGCCTGCGAACGTATTTACCGTGATTCACGTATCACTTCCATTTACGAGGGTACCACTCAGTTGCAGGTTGTGGCCGCCATCCGTTATGTAACGACCGGCGCTTACCTGGCCCGTATCCAGGAATACGAGAATATGCCGGTAGCTCCCGAACTGGAAGGCTTACAGAACCGTCTGAAAAGCATGGCAAGCAAATACGCGGCTTGTGTGACTCAAATCACAGAGGCAAAAGATCAGGAACTGCTCGACTTCTGTGCACGCCGCCTCGTAGAAATGGCAGCTCACATCATCATGGGTCACCTGATGGTACAGGACGCTTCAAAGAGCGATCTGTTCTCTGAATCGGCTCAAGTATATGTACGCTATGCAGAAGCTGAAGTAGAAAAACATATCAACTTTATCCGCAAATTCGATAAAGACGATCTGGCTTACTACAGAAAGTAAAGAGTTTACTCCAATACTAAAAAAGGGATTCGGACGACCGGATCCCTTTTCTTTTTGCATTACGGGAGGGCAACAAGGCATTTTATCCTCCGAAAATACCCAATTAATGTCAAATGATTTGGCTATGTGGCTGGTTTTTACGAATATTGCAACAAAATTAAAGAGATACCGGATTACGGCTCAATATGACACGAAAAACTTCAGTAAATAATCTATTAAAAGAAAAACAATTATGCGGAAAATCACGTTAGGTCTGATACTATGCAGCATGGTTACGCTCTGCTTTGCCGGTCAACGACCTTTAGAGGGATTTAAGTATGCCTCGGAAAAAGCCCCGGTGGGCAATGAATGGGAATCACCGGAGAACATTGCACTCAACAAAGAACAACCACGAGCCTGGTTCTTTTCCTTCCAGGATGTGGAAAGCGCACGCAAAGTGTTACCGGAGAACAGTAAATACTGGTTGTCACTGAATGGTGACTGGAAATTCAATTGGGCACCCGATCCGGATTCTCGCCCCAAAGATTTTTATCAGACTACTTTCGATGTTTCGGGCTGGGACAACATTCCCGTCCCTTCAAGCTGGAATATCTATGGTATCCAGAAAGACGGTAGCCTGAAATACGGAGTACCTATCTATGTGAACCAACCTGTCATTTTCATGCACAAAGTGAAAGTAGACGACTGGCGCGGAGGTGTGATGCGTACTCCTCCCACTAACTGGACTACTTATAAATACCGTAACGAAGTGGGTTCCTACCGTCGCGACTTCGACATCCCCCAAGATTGGGACGGTCGTGAAGTATTTATCAACTTCGACGGTGTGGACTCTTTCTTCTACCTCTGGATCAACGGCCAGTACGTAGGTTTCTCAAAAAACTCACGCAATACGGCCAGTTTCAATATCACCCCCTATCTGCAAAAAGGAAAGAACACCGTTGCTGCCGAAGTATACCGCAGTTCAGACGGCTCGTTCCTCGAAGCACAGGATATGTTCCGCTTACCGGGTATCTTCCGTACCGTAGCTCTCTACTCTACTCCAAAAGTACAGGTACGTGACCTCGTGGTAATCCCCGACCTGGACGAGACATACACCAACGGTTCGTTGGCCATCAGCGCCGACATCCGCAACTTTGGCAAGAAAGCAGCCAAAGGATACCAGATGGCGTATACACTATATGCTAATAAACTGTACTCGGATGAAAACACTCCGGTTGCCAATGCCGTTGCTTCGGCCACTGTGAATCTGGTGAACCCGAACGAAACCGTAGAAGCGGAAAAAGCGATCATGAACGTACAGTCCCCCAACAAATGGTCGGCTGAATTCCCCCACCTCTACACACTCGTTGCAGAACTGAAAGACAAGAAAGGCAAAACAATAGAAACCGTTTCGACTACCGTAGGTTTCCGCAAAGTGGAAATCAAAGATACTCCTGCTTCTGCTGACGAATTCGGACTGGCAGGCCGCTATTACTACGTAAACGGCAAAACCGTAAAACTGAAAGGTGTCAACCGCCACGAATCAAATCCGGCTGTGGGACATGCCATCACCCGTGAAATGATGGAGAAAGAGGTTATGCTGATGAAACGTGCCAACATCAATCACGTACGTAACTCTCACTATCCGGACGATCCGTACTGGTACTATCTGTGCAACAAATACGGACTCTACCTGGAAGATGAAGCCAACATCGAATCTCACGAGTATTATTACGGAGCCGCTTCCCTGTCTCATCCGGTGGAATGGAAAAACGCCCATGTAGCCCGTGTGATGGAAATGGTTCATGCCAACGTAAACAATCCTTCGATTGTCATCTGGTCATTAGGCAACGAAGCCGGACCGGGAAAGAACTTCATAGCAGCTTACGATGCACTGAAAGCATTCGACCTCTCACGCCCTGTTCAGTATGAACGTAACAACGATATCGTCGATATGGGTTCCAACCAGTATCCTTCCATCGGCTGGATGCGCGGTGCTGTGAAAGGCAACTATGACATCAAATATCCGTTCCACGTTTCGGAATATGCTCACTCTATGGGTAACGCCTGCGGTAACCTGGTGGACTACTGGGAAGCTATCGAATCGACCAACTTCTTCTGCGGCGGCGCAATCTGGGACTGGGTAGACCAATCGATGTACAACTATGACAAGAAAACCGGTGAACGCTACCTGGCTTATGGCGGTGATTTCGGCGATACTCCGAACGACGGTCAATTCGTTATGAACGGTATCGTATTCGGCGATCTGGAACCGAAACCTCAGTATTATGAAGTGAAAAAGGTATACCAGCACATCGACGTGAAGGCTATCGATGTAGAAAAAGGCCGGTTTGAAGTGTTCAACAAGTATTACTTCAAGAACCTTTCGGACTATGATGTGAAATGGTCACTCTACGAAAACGGCAAAGAAGCACAATCGGGCCTATTGAGCATAGGCGAAGTAGCTCCGCGTACCCGTACGCAGATTACTGTTCCTTATCAGTTCAGTAAGCTGAAAGCCGATTCGGAATATTTCGTGAAGATTCAATTCCTGCTGAAAGACAACATGCCTTGGGCTGACAAGAACTTCGCACAAGCAGAAGAACAGATACTTGTGAAAGAGGCTACCGCACGTCCTTCTATCGCCACCGTAGCAGCCGAGGGCGACAAACCGGAAGTGATGATGACTAAAGCGAGCGATATCATTACCATCAAAGGCAATGGTTACACAGCTCAGTTCGATATCAAGACAGGTACTATCTACAGTCTGACATACGGAAACGAGAAGGTGATTACTGACGGCAACGGTCCGAAGCTGGATGCGCTCCGTGCTTTCACCAATAACGATAACTGGTTCTATTCACAGTGGTTTGATAATGGTTTGCACAACCTGAAGCATTCAGCTACCGGGTTCAATATGACTACCAAAGAAGATGGTACAGTCGTATTGTCATTCACAGTACAGTCTCAGGCTCCTAATGCAGCCAAGATTCTGGGTGGAACAAGCTCGGGCAAGAACAAGATTGAGGAACTGACAGACAAGAAGTTCGGCAGCAGTGACTTCAAGTTTACTACCAACCAGGTATGGACAGTCTACAAAGACGGTTCTATCGAACTGGAAGCAAGCATCACCTCCAATCAGCCGAGTCTCGTATTGCCTCGTCTGGGATACATGGTACGTGTGCCTCAGCAATATGCCAACTTTACTTACTACGGACGCGGTCCTATCGACAACTACGCCGACCGTAAAGTAGGACAGTTCATCGAGCAACATAAGAATACGGTTGCCGGAGAGTTCGTCAACTTCCCCAAACCGCAAGATATGGGTAATCACGAAGACGTACGCTGGTGTGCCCTGACCAACAATGCAGGCAACGGTGCCGTGTTTATAGCTACCGACCGTTTGTCGGCTTCAGCTCTGCCTTACTCTGCACTCGACCTGATTCTGGCTTCACATCCGTATCAGTTACCGAAAGCCGGTGATACTTATCTTCACCTGGATGCAGCCGTAACCGGCCTGGGTGGTAACAGCTGCGGTCAAGGCGGCCCGTTGGAGCAAGACCGTGTCTTCGCCAGCCATCACAACACAGGTTTCATTATCCGCCCCGCAGGTAAAGACCTGACTGTAACAGCCAATGTAGCTCCCGCCGGAGAGATGCCGTTGTCCATAACCCGCAACCGTGCCGGTGTGGTATCTGTATCATCACAGAAAAAAGACGCCGTTATCCTTTATACAGTAGATAAGAGTAAATCCAAAACTTATACCGAACCGATCGCACTACGCAATGGCGGTACGGTGACTGCCTGGTTCAAAGATGCACCTTTCATCAAGGCAAGCATGACATTCGACAAGATCGAAAGCATCCAGACAGAAGTAATCTACGCAAGTAGCGAAGAATCGGACGGTGGCGAAGCCAAGAACCTGACAGACGGTGATCCGAATACCATCTGGCACACCATGTTCTCTGTAACGGTGGCTAAACACCCGCATTGGGTAGACCTGGATGCCGGCGAAGTGAAAACAATCAAAGGTTTCACTTACCTGCCCCGTCAGGACAGCAGCAACGGTAATGTGAAAGACTACACCATCCACGTAAGTATGGACGGTAAAGAATGGGGTGAACCTATCCTGAAAGGTACTTTCGCAAGAGACCTGAAAGAGAAGAAAGTAATGTTCGATAAACCTGTGAAAGCCCGTTATATCCGCTTCACCGCCTTGAGCGAACAACGCGGACAAGACTATGCTTCGGGTGCCGAACTGACTATCCTGGCTGAATAAGCACAGGCAAGCATAAAAAACAGAGCCTTTATCAGGGCGGAACAGACACTCTGTCCGCCCTTGATAAAGGCTCTGTTTATATGATATAGAGGCTCCGGCCGAAACCATCGGGACCTCAGTATTTCAACACATGAAACAATCTTTTCACCAATCCTCCATAATGCCTTCTCTCTTAAAGACAATAAGCTGGTTCCGGAGCGAACTGATTTCCCTTCGCATGATTTCCATCCTTTCCAGCAAATGATGAATGGCATCGATACCTTCCATATTGATGGACAGGTCATAATACATACGGCTGTATCGTTCCACATCCGGAAGTTGCGACGCAAGCAGATAGTGCTCGCCTCCCTCGGTGCGTACCTCAATCAAGCCACCTTCCTCTAACAGGTCGATAAATGAAGGCTCAATATGACATTTGTGACAGTATTCACTGACAATTATTAATTCGGTCTGCATAGTGCTCTTTCATTATTAGTTCATACTCTGTTGTAACTCTCTGAACAGTTCTTTCTGCCTATCTGTCAGATTGGTAGGTATCTTGACTGAATAAGTGATGATCAAGTCGCCAAACTGTCCTTCTTTTTTATAAACGGGAAAACCTTTACCTTTCAGGCGCACTTTCGTTCCATTCTGGGTTTCGGGCTTTATCTTCAGTTTCACTTTACCTTCCAGTGTATCGATCACCTTCTCACCACCCAGTACGGCAGTATAAAGATCCATCTCCACATCCACATACAGGTCGTCTCCAAGACGCTTGAATACAGAGTCTTCGGCTATCTTGAAAGTGATATACAGGTCTCCTGCAGGGCCACCGTTGATGCCTTCGCCTCCGTATCCCTTCAACTTAATCACCTGTCCGTCGGCTACACCGGCCGGTATCGTAATACGAACCTGTTTGCCATTCACATTCAACACCTGTTTGTGGGTCCGGGCCGCATCGCGAAGAGACAGGTGCAATTCTGCATTAAAATCTTGTCCTCGGAAGCCTGCATTGCCTCGTCCGCCTCCTCCTCTATGTCCGAACATAGATTCAAAGAAGTCCGAGAATCCTCCGGCATCACCACCCGAGAACCCCTCTCCATCGGACGAGTACCAATAAGAACCGCCGTCTCCGCCAAAGCCGGAGAATCCTCCTCCGCCTCCACCGGCATGCTGCCGCGCCTTCTTCTGCGCTTCGAATTCGTCCGCATGTTTCCAATGTTCGCCGTATTCGTCGTACTTTTTCCTTTTCTCCGGATCGCTCAATACTTCGTTAGCTTCATTAATCTCCTGAAACTTATCCTTAGCGCTTGGGTCATTAGGATTCAGGTCCGGATGATATTTACGGGCCAATTTACGGAAAGCCTTTTTAATATCATCCTGAGAAGCATTTTTGTCAACTCCGAGAATCTTGTAATAATCTATATAAGCCATGTTTTTATATATTTAAACCTCTATATTAAGTGTATACAAACAACACGCCAACCTGAGTTTTAGATTCAAGTTTTAGCACAAATTAAGAGCCTATTTAGATTTTACCCGAATAAAATTTCATTGGAGCTTTATCGGTCCGCCTTGAGTTTCCTTTCGGTCTGTTCCACCGTTTGTATTCGTCACATAGCCCGGCTATACTCCTCACAAAACAAGAACATATCCTTGACAACAATACCGGGCCAGATCAAAACAGACCTTCAGGTCCATCCGGCAAATACTTCAAGAGAGTGGTGAATCAAATTCAACGGACAGGGCTTTCGAGCAGCATATCCTCTCTGACAGGAAGACGGAACCAGAAGCAGGAACCCTTTCCTTCCCGGGTCTCCACTCCGATCGTTCCTCCCAACCGTTCGATAATCACCCGGCAGATGGCAAGTCCCAGTCCGGTACCTTTGATAAAAGTATTCAGTTTGACAAAACGCTCGAAAACCTTTCCCGCCTGATCGGCAGGGATGCCGATACCTGTATCCTTTACAAAGAAATAAAGTTCGTCCTTTTGCCTGGTCAGCCGATAGCCCAAAGTAATGGAACCTTCGGAAGTGAACTTCATTGCATTGTTCATCAAATTCATGATGACCTGTGACAAGCGCAAACGGTCGGTATTGATTACGCAACCGGGTTCTTTTTCAGTAAACATGATCTGCACCTCCGGGCGTTGATTCTTCTGCTGCATCTGTAAACAGATGTCTTCCATCAGTTCATTGATATCCGTCGGGGCATAAGAGAAATCCATTGTCCCCGCTTCTATTTTCGACAGGTCGAGAATATCATCTATCAATTGCAGTAAAAGCTCATTGTTCGAAGTGACAATCCGGATATACTCCTCCTTCTCTTCAACATCGTCCGTCTGGCAAATCAGATCGGAGAAACCGATGATGGCATTGAGCGGCGTACGTATTTCATGGCTCATATTGGCAAGGAACGCCGACTTCAGCCGATTGGACTCTTCGGCCTTCTCTTTGGCTTCCTGCAACATACGTTCTACTTTCAGTTTCTCGGTAATATCTTCAAAGCGTAGCAGTCCGCCGATAATTTCGTTTCCCGTATCATCATAAACGGGGGTGGCGGTGATCTCAAAGTCCACATGATCCACATGGGTGATGTGTCTCACGATCTTACCGGTACCGATAGCCTCCCGAAAAGCACATTTTCCGCACGGTTGGGTTCCCTGCCCCGTAGTCCGGTAGCAAACAGTGCCGGGAGTATAATGGCGTCCGGAAACCAGATTTTTAATATTACCGGTCTCTTCCCATTGCACCAGATAGTTCCGGTCGATATAAATCAATCCGAAATCAATGCTTCTCAAAGCCAGTTTTTGCTTACATACGGCTCCTTCCAACTGCTCTTTGGCAGCCAGCAGTTCTCTTTCGTACATTTTCAGCTGGGTGATTTCCCAACGGGCCACCAACAGCCATTTACCCAATTTACCCGAAGATATGATCGACTTCATCACAAGTGTATCGTGCACTTTTCCGTCAGCAGTGACATACCTCTCTTCCGCCTTATAAGGTATTCCGGCCCTGACAAGATCCTCATCTATCTTCCGGTACTGCTTCCCCCTTTCTTCACCAAAGATATCGACATCGGAGAAGCCGACGGCATCTTTGCGGCTGATGCCCGACTGTAACTCGGATTCTTTATTCCAGTAGGTATACTTGAATTGTTCCTGAATATCTTTCACCATGATAGGAAACGGGAGATTATCTAAAATATCAAACAGGAAACGACGATAGTCGTCATCAGCCGAAGCCGACTTACGAAGCAGGAAGTTCTGATAGAGCAGGAAGCAAACGGTCAGAAACAAAAGCAGGGATAATACATAAAGCCACAGACAGTCTGTTACTCCCGTCACCAATAGTAGTTGGATTGTCATAATTGCATGTTGTGATGAATCGACAGTAAATATAGATATTATTCTCCTACTTTCAACACAAAACACAACAAAAGTACCGAAAGGAAGCAAAGTTTCGAGATGCTGACACTTATCTATCCCAAGGTATCTCCCGAAATCAAACCATGCGGCAAATGTAAATGTGTCACAACTCGTATTCACTACAGATTACACAGATAAATATTATTGGTTATCAATCGATTAAAAATCGTTTTGTATAAATCCGTGTAATCTGTAGTGAATCCTGCTCCTTGCCGGATTGCACGTTAGCCCGGCATTTTCAACGTATCCCCATCTTTCCGAACATCTCAAAGTCCTCTTTACGTAACCCGATGTCATCGTACGAACGCGGCTCGTTGTGGTCGTTCAGGTAAAAACGGGGGAACTCTGTATAGGACGGACTGGCCACCGATAATGAATCGTTTACATAGGTGGTGGTCACCCCGGCCAGATCGAGTACCGAATGGAACACCACCCGGTTCGAAGCAACAGATTTGTGACGATTCTTCTGTAAAGCGTCCATATGCTCAGGATACTTCTCCCGATAGGTGTCCGAAGTCCAGACAATGAACGGTACATGCAACTGATAGTAGGAAGGCACGGGAGACGCATGCAGGAAGAGATGACGATGGTCGTCAAAAATATCTTCTCCATGATCCGAAGTATAGAGCATAGCCGACCCGGCATCCTGTTGCTGCAGCAGGCCGATCAGCCTTGACAGAAAATCGTCGGTATAACGGATGGAATTGTCATAGGCATTAATCAGATTATCCCGATACTTAAATTCGGCATCGGCAGGACTGTCGGGTTGGAAAAAGGCAGCTTCGGCAGGATAACGTTCCCGATAGTTGAAGTGTGACCCGTAGGTGTGCAACACGATAAACTGTTTGCGGTTTCCTTTCGCAAGTTCCTCTTGCACCAATGCCAGCAGATAATCATCCGAAAGATTCTGACCGGCAGTCAACGAATCTTCCTTGATGAAGTCACAGTGATCGGCTTCTTTTCCAAAGAAGTCGATAAAAGAGTTGTTGTAACGCTGATTGGAGAAGAAAGCTGTCTTGAAACCTGCTTCTTTGAAAGCGGTAATAATTCCTTTCTGATGATAGATGGAATCGAAATTCTCTGCCGAAACGGCAGACATGAGCATCGGAACACTCTTATGAGTTGTATTCGATTGGGTCAGCACATTCGTAAAAGCCGTCAGGCCGGATACCTCCGACAGTTTGGGATTTGTCTCACGATCATAACCGTACAACGACCAATTGAGCGCACGGGAAGTCTCTCCCACTACCAGTACGTAAATCTCCCGGTCTTCTGCCGGATGCGTGGCGGCGGCATTGAAAGTGAAATCCTTCGAAGTCTCTTCATAATCGAGAGTCCGGGCATTCCGCTCCACGGCAAGCACTACGTTATAGCACACATTGACCGGATATAAATCGGAAGTCATCTCGTACTTCTTATCCAACAGGAAGGCCGCTCCCAACGATACCAGACCTGCACCCAGCACAACCCACGCACGTCTCCGTTCCCTGCGGATAAAGCCGACGGAAAGCGTACGCTTACGGACAATGGAGATCATCCCCAGTATCAGGGCCGGGATGTACAGGATCACAATCGTAATCAAAGCCGGCAACAGGTTGTCGAGCAACTCCATGGCTTCGGAAGAATTGGTAGTCGCCAGGTTCAGGAACATATCCACCGCAATGATGGACTGCCCGAACAGATAGAGCAACACGATCTGAAAGGCCCCGAAGAATACGAAAAGGAATAAAATCCAGAGCATCTTTCCGCAATTCCTGGAAAGGGTCATAATCAGATAATAACACCCCAATGGCAACAGGACATTGGCAATCTTGGCTACAAGCGGCAAAGGTTCGGTGAAACACAATACAACGTTGGGCACTATCAGCACAAACAGGAACAGGTAGAACAAATTCTCCTGATTACCGAACCATTTTTTTATACTATTAAAAAGCTTCATTGATATTAAATATAAATCCGGTCTGGCCTTTTCCAAACCCTAAATCCAATCGTACATTTACTCTCTTCTTAAACTCCCACCGATAGCCAAAGCCATAGTTGGGAAGTATATGTTTCACTTTGAATGAGGAAAAGTCGGGGAAAACATTTCCGGCTCCCACCCAGACGGCTACTCCGTTCCGTTTCCATACGTGCTGGCGGAGTTCCACCTGCATGTCCACCACATTCTTATCGCGGTACCGGCCATCATAATAGCCACGCATGGAGTACGAACTTCCCAAGGTAGCCATCAGCCCCCAAGGCGGATTGCCGTAGGTCAGCAGGGTATGGAATTGTCCGGCAAGTATTCCGCCTTTCCACACCCGGCGATAGTAACTGGTGGTCAGTTCCGTACTACTGAAAGCGTAGTCATTCCCCAGAAATGCCGGACTGAAACGCTGGTCTATGCGCAGATAATATCCTTTATAGGCATTCGTCAGGAAATCTCTCGAGTCGTACACCAGAGAAAGTCCCGCACTGACATTGGAGGTGCGGGCATCCATCCCTTGCCAAAGCTCGGGTTTCTCAAAATTCCTCCCATCGATATAGTCGAAACTTGCCATAGGCCCCAGATAGAAGTTTTTTGCCATCCGGAACATAAAGTCAACCTTTACCTGTGCCTGAAAGCGCTTGTAACTGCTTTCATTCTCGTCATTCACCGCATTCCGGTAGCCGACGCCCCAATACAGACTGGGGAAAGAATAGAAATAAAGGTTATAATTGAGCCGGTACTTGTCTTTCGGAAATATATGACTTCCGCGTACACCGAGCAGATAGAACCCGACAGTGGACACATCGCCATACAGCGAAACAGTAGAGAGAGGAAGCAGTGTATCGGCACGGTCGGTACGGTATAGTCCGGCGGCTACCAAGCCCAGTCCGAGTTTGGTGTCACTGGAATAATGCGGGCCACCGATCACACTGAAGTCAAACTTTTTGTTCTTCTTCTCCTTGTTGGCATCATTGAAGTAGTCCAGGAATTTCTTGAAGAAACTACGTTTCACCGCGACAGAATCAGCAGTGACGGATACAGAAGCAGAGTCCTCTATCACAGGAATATGCGTAATCGGTGAGAGGCTGTCGTTGTGATTCTCTCCTTGTGCCAAAGATGCAGTCCACACGATGGAGAAGCATCCCAGTAATAGCCAGTTTTTGTGTCTAGGTCTCATATATTGTTCCCTCTTTAGAAAACTCAATTTGCAAAAGTAGTTTCATCCCGCCTTGTTACAATCATATTACATTCTCTTTTATCTTTTATTGCCTCCATTTAACACTTAATAAACAGAAAATGTTCAAAATCCAAGGTATGAGACCGTATGGCTCAATCCCAAAAACTTGTAAATAACCTATAATGTCAACTAATAAAAGCTCCCTGCTATTCCTTAAGTAAATTAAATCCGCTTTATTTGTATCATACAGCTTAACACATTCCCCAACCTTAAACAATGCTTCCATGATGCCGGCTGCACTACACCGGATATTAGAGACAGCCCCACTTAGCATTACAATAAGATAAAGGTTAGTTAAGAAAGCTATCATAATAGGTATTTAAGGTAGACAATCAATCCGATTGTTTTCAGTAAATGACCCGTCTCCCCCCCCCAAGGAGAGCGTGGTTTGTATAACCTGAGGTCCGCCCCTGCGAAGGTCCGGACCTTTATTATGCCTTCTTGCCAAGGCAAGTTCCACTCCTTCGGAACATCAGTACGACGAGTTACCCATCCGGCAGCATACGAGTTGTGCAACTCGGGCACTACCAGTTGCACAACTCGTCATGCACCAGTTGCACAACTGGTATTCCCTGCCTTCCCAAGTACAAGAATCTATCTTCCGGACAAAGATAAAGTAACGTTCCGTAAGGTTTTTACCGACAAATCTTTATCTTTACAGTCTCAACTTTAACGATACATATATGAAAAGCAAACTACTCTTCTTACTGCTACTTTTGGGAAGCAGCTACATCACAGCACAGACAGTGATTGAAAATCCCCCTTTCGAAACACGTCAGGGAAGTATACACACCATCTCGAAAATAGAACTCTCGCCAACAGAAACCCGACTGACGATACGGACTGTGTTCCGCCCGCAATGGTGGACCAGTCTGGACAGCCTGACTTACATTTACGCTCCCGAAAGCAAAAAGCAACTGTATCCCCTGCGCATAGAAGGACGTAAATTTGGCGAACAGGTGACGACTCCCGCCTCCGGTATCATAGAGGACGATTGTGTCATCACCTATCCTCCCTTGCCCGAAGGCACTACCCGGATAGACTGGATGGACGACAACCTGAATTCGGAAACCAATACTTACGGCATCTTGCTGGTGAAACCTCAGGAAACCAAAGAACAGGCCTCCCTCCGCAAGATTCACGGCAACTGGCAGCAAGCCGATGCCCAAAACGGATGGGACATCGGAATTTATGATTCACTAGCCATTATGGACAACCGTTTCTGGAAATATGATCTTTGCCGGAAACAGGGAAAAAAATTCAAACTGAACTTAAAAGACGAAACAGGCGAACAGTGCCTGCTTGAAATAACACAGGAAAAAGACGGCAACCTATGTATCGGAAAAAACGGGGGAAAAGCCAATAAGTATATCCGTGCCGGGCGTCCACAAAGAAATTATGCGGCAACAACAGCAGCCACAGCCCCACAAACAGCCTTCTTCCGGAAAGACACGGTTCACATACGCGGATTCCTGGATGGCTACAGTCCCAAACTGGGATTCACTACCGTACTGATTTATACGGACAATCACATAACTAATGAAGGCACTCCCGCCGTAGTCACCATCCATCCGGACGGACGCTTTGAATCGGACTTCGTCGTCAATTATCCCGGAGTACATCACCTCTCTATGGGCAACAACTGGATGACGTTCTATATCAGGCCGGGCGAGACACTGATGCTTTATATCAATTGGGAAGACCATCTGGACTATCTACGCCAGAGGAGACTGAAACCTATGTTGACAGAAACTCTGTACATGGGACCTTCAAGCAGCATAAATCAGGAACTGATGCCTTGTGAACCGCTGTTCTCAAAAGACTATCACATCATACAGAATGCATGCAAAACGCTGACACCCTCTGAATTCAAAACACAGCAGGAACCGATGTACAAGTTGTGGATGCATCGGGTCGACTCGCTGGAGCAATCGAAAACACTACAACCCGAAGCGATGCAAATGCTGAAGAACGATGTGATGATAAATTACGGCGCCTGGCTCTTGGAGTTTATCCTGATGAGAGACATGGATGCCCGTAAAGATACGACCAACACGATATTGAAAATAAAGGAAACCCCGGACTATTATGACTTCCTGAAAGCAATGCCGTTGAATGATGTCCGCAGCATCGGTTGCAACAACTTCTCCACCTTTATCAACCGCATTGAATTTATGAACCCTTTTCTCCCGGCAAGCTGGCAAATAAAGAATGGGACGGACGATCGGATGGAGAAATATGCAGAAAGCTGGAGGAAAAAAAAGGAGATATTGCAGGACACAACAGGAATGCCCTTCCCGGTAGTCGGCGAACTTATCCTGACACGTTCCTATCCGTTCCTAGCCAAAACACTTGAGAACGAGAAGAAGGCTTTTGCCCTGCTGGACACACTGAAGGGATATCTGCACGACCCATTCCTGGTAGCAGAAGCCGAACGTATGTACCGTCAGGTTTATCCCGTACAGGGGAACAAGCCACAAGAACTTCCGGCAGGAAAAGGTACGGACATTATCCGTAAACTGACAGCACCTTATCTGGGAAAATTTGTAATTATCGACTTTTGGGCAACGTCTTGCGGTCCTTGCCGTGCCAGCATCGAACAACATGCTGATTTGAGAAAAGACTACCGCAACAGTCCCGATATCAAGTTTATCTTTGTCACCAGTAATCAGGACTCACCTGAAAAAGCTTACGAAAACTATGTGGAGAAGCATCTGAAAGAGGAAACCATCTTCCGCCTTCCACAAAGCGACTATAACTATCTGAGGGAACTATTCCATTTCAATGGCATTCCCCGTTACGTATTGTTGGATCGGGACGGCAAATTGCTGGACGAGAACTTCCCGATGTATAATATCGAACTGTTCCTGAAAGAATCTAAGATAAGGAAGGAATAAAAAAGATTGTTCACCACGGAGTAACACAGAGTCCCACAGAGTTTTAATTTCTATTATTTTTCCCTCTGTGAGACTCTGTGTTACCCTGTGATGAGCATCTGCCCCTATTGGATATAAAACTAATTTTTCAGTATACGGATAAACGTATCGATATCTTCTTCCGTTGTATCAAATGAAGTGACCAGACGTATTTCGTCGGCTTCCTCATTCCAGAAATAGAAGAAATAAGTTTGCAGCATGCGATCTGTTTCGGCACGGGGCATAGTCAGGAACAACTGGTTGCTTTCCACCTTCTGAGTGAAACGTACGCCGGGAACCTGTTCCAGGGCATCGGCAAGACGCTTTGCCATAGCATTGGCATGGGTTGCGTTTTTCAGCCACAGTTCGTCTGTCAGATAGGCAGTGAACTGACAGGATAGATAACGCATTTTGGATGCCAACTGAGCCGATTGCTTGCGTATGAAACGCGCTTCCGACTTCAACGAATCATCGAATACGATCACACACTCTCCCATCATCAGCCCGTTCTTGGTTCCACCGAAACTAAGCACATCGATACCACAATCCACAGTCAGCGCTCGCAATGAAAGCCCCAGCGAAGCACAAGCATTGGCGATGCGCGCACCGTCCATATGTACCCACATACCGTATTGATGGGCCAACGAAGTGATGGCTTTCAATTCGTCGGGTGTATAAATAGTACCCAGTTCCGTACATTCCGAAAGATAAATGGCCCCCGGCTGGGAATGATGCTGGTCGGCAAAGCCATGCAGATAGGGTGTGATCAGTTGCGGAGTCAGTTTTCCGTCGGGAGTGGCGATAGGACGGATCTGACAACCGGTCATCTTCACCGGAGAGCCACATTCATCCACATAAATGTGCGCAGTTTCGGCACAAAGGATAGAGTTGTAAGGACGAGTCATCAATTGCAGGGCAATGACATTGCTGCCTGTTCCATTGAAAACAAACAGTGGCTCACAATCGGCTACAAACGTTTCTTTAATTTTCCGGACAGCTTCTTCTGTCCACAAATCGTCGCCATAGCCCAAGGCATGATCCCGGTTAGCCCGTGTCAGGGCTTCCATAATGGCAGGATGCACACCCGAATTATTATCAGAGGCAAAACTTCTCATAGTGTGTTAAAGATAAATTATTCTGCAAAGGAAGAAAATTATTCGCAGAAAAAGAAAGGATTTCACCACAGAGTGCCCCCAAAGACTGTTCAGGAATGAAACTTCTTCTTACGAAGCCAGTAATCCAATCCGAGCAACAACAGGACCAACGTTGCAATATAGCTATAGAAAGCCAACAGGGAAGAATCAGCATGAGAAAAATCCATACCGGACAAGTACTCCTTGAAATTGAATTCCAATTTGAAAACAAGCGTATATACTCCCACTCCCAACAATAGCAATATACCCGCAATCATGCCGCACAGCATGACCCTCTCCTTCCGCTTCTGTTGTTTTTCCGCTTCCAGACGGATCTGCTCCATCATCCGATAATTAAAATTGGACGGCAATCTGCCGGGCTGCCTCCTTTGGAGGGCCTGTTTCAACGCATTTTCCGTATGCTTCTTATTTGTTTCCATCATCACTCCTTTCCGTTCATCAATACATAAATCTTTTTGCGGGTACGATGCAACTTTACCTTCACATTTCCCGGCGAAAGTTTCAGCACCTCTCCTATCTCTTCTATCGACTTTTCTTCATAATAGAAAAGTGTAATCAAGGCTTTTTCCTCGACATTCAGTAAATCGATAGCCTGAATCAACCTCGCTGTCCGCTCTTCATCATCAGTAGGATAAAGTATATCGTCAGCTTTTTCATCGGGCACGTTGTTGATCGTGTTCTCTTCTATATAAAGGAACTCCTGCTTTTTCTTGCGTGTGGCAGATACGGCCGTGGTATAAGCAATCCGATAAAGCCAGGTAGAGAAACGGCACTCCCCTCTATAACTACCCAGACACCGGAAAGCTTTCAGGAATACATCCTGGACCAACTCTTCCGCATCTTCGGAACAACCGACTATTTGTACAATCAGCACATAAAGCGGACGGCTGTAACGATCGAGAAATGCAGAAAAACATTCTGTATCTCCATCCAGTATCCGTGCTATATATTGTGTTTCGTCGTTCTGTACCATGATATCCGGTTAGACGCTGACAAATCTGAAAGGTTACAGCCCAAAAATATTTTTTTCTTTGTAACCTTTCCGCAGCCTGCTGCGTCAAACAGTGCAAAGAACGAAATTATTCACTTAAAAACATACGATCATGATGGATTTTATTACAGCCCCTTTAATTGTAGGCATCATTACTTTAGGTATTTACAAATTGTTCGAACTCTTTGCGTGCAGACGCGAACGCATCACGCTTATTGAAAAGTTAGGAGAGAAAATGTCTCAAACCGATCTTGAGCTAAACGGAAAAATCTGTCTGCCCGACTTTAATCGTCCCCAACTATCATTCGGAGCCCTGAAAGGCGGTTGCTTATTGCTGGGAGTAGGCTTAGGGCTACTAGTCGGATTTATCTTGAGCTATGTCAGTTTTTCTCCCTACGATCTCGACAGACTCGACAGAGGGTATACCCGCGAGATGGTTGGGGTCATCTACGGTTCGTGTACCCTTCTTTTCGGAGGAGCAGGATTAGTGGCCTCTTTCCTGATAGAACAGAACTTTGCAGCGAAAAAGAAAGAGAAATAAAAAATAATCCCCGGAATGTAATGCCGGCAATTGATGTGTCCCCCAATATTCGTATCTGACTTTTGGGGTACACTTCAAATGGACTGTTCCGGGGATTTCTTTGTCATAATAAGCAGCATCATCTACCCAATATAAACATTTACACAGAGGTAAACATAGAGTTCTTCCTCTTCCTGTTCAAACTCAATCTTATCTTCTCTGGCCAACCAACCCAGAGCTGCCCCCAAATCCTTGTCCTTCAGTCCGGATTTCTTTTTCAAGTTACCATAACTCCATTTGTCATTGTTACTCAACAATTGCCAAACTTTTCCGGCATTCAAGCCGATTTCATTTTTATCCATTTGATACAAAAGTTTAAAGGTTAAAACACATAAAGTTACTATTTACGCGGTGAAAGTTAACAAAATTATGCACGCATTGTTATTACAAAGACACTAAAAACATATCACATACGATATTTTTAACATAAAATTCGTCTTATATACCCATCTATCAAGGATATTAGCATACGTTAAATATACAACTTTTTATCACAACTACCTGTTATTGCAACATCAAATCACCTAAACTTAACGATAAATATGGCAAAGAAGGTAGCAGAACAGCTTGTCGATACGCTGATTGAGGCGGGCGTCAGAAGAATTTATGCAGTGACAGGCGACAGCCTGAACGAAGTAAACGAGGCCGTGAGGCAAAATGAGGTAATGAAGTGGATTCATGTCCGCCACGAAGAAACCGGTGCGTATGCCGCAGGTGCAGAAGCGCAACTGACCGGACTACCGGGATGTTGTGCGGGTAGCAGTGGTCCGGGGCATGTCCACTTAATTAACGGACTTTACGATGCGCATCGCTCGGGAGCACCTGTGATAGCCATCGCTTCCACTATTCCGACAGGAGAGTTCGGAACCGAATATTTCCAGGAAACCAATACCGTCAAGCTATTCAACGATTGTAGCTTTTACAATGAAGTGGCTACTACTCCCGAGCAGTTTCCCCGTATGCTGCAATCGGCCCTCCAGACGGCAACCACCCGGAAAGGAGTAGCCGTAGTCGGACTTCCCGGCGACCTGGCAAAGAAACCGGCAGTCAAGGTAGAGTCCTCGGAACAGATTTATCCGCTTGCCTCGTCTGTCTGTCCGGCAGAAGAAGACCTGATACGGCTGGCAGGGATGCTCAATCATTACGAACGTATCACTTTGTTTTGCGGCATAGGCTGCAAAGGGGCACATGAAGAAATCATCCGGATGTCTGAAACCTTAAATGCTCCTGTAGCATACACTTTTAAAGGAAAAATGGAAGTACAATATGACAATCCCTATGAAGTAGGGATGACCGGCCTGCTGGGCATGCCCTCGGGCTATTATAGCATGCATGAAGCGGAAGTACTTGTCATGTTGGGCACCGATTTCCCTTACTCTGCTTTTCTACCCGACGATATCAAAATCGTTCAGGTAGACATTAAGCCCGAAAGACTGGGACGACGCGCCAAAGTGGATCTCGGGCTTTGCGGAGATGTACGTTCTACACTCCGTGCCCTGCTGCCTATGTTGCAACAAAAGAAGAATGACTCTTTCTTACGGAAACAACTGAAACGTTATGAAGGGGTTAAGAAGGATCTGGCGGCATATACGGAAGACAAAGGCAAAATGGACCAGATCCATCCGGAATATGTAATGTCCGAAATTAATAATATTTCCTCCGACGACGCCATCTATACGGTAGATACGGGCATGACGTGTGTATGGGGTGCCCGCTATCTGCAGGCAACCGGAAAGCGTCACATGCTGGGATCCTTCAATCATGGTTCTATGGCAAACGCATTGCCACAGGCCATCGGAGCGGCATTGGCTTGTCCGGACAGGCAAGTGATCGCACTTTGTGGTGACGGAGGACTGTCCATGACATTGGGTGACCTGGAAACAGTAGTGCAATATAAACTTCCCATAAAAATCATCGTATTCAATAACCGTTCGCTAGGTATGGTAAAACTGGAAATGGAAGTAGACGGATTGCCGGACTGGCAGACCGATATGCTAAATCCGAATTTCGCACAAGTAGCCGAAGCAATGGGGATGACAGGGTTCAACGTATCAGATCCGGAAGAAGTATTAAATACATTATGTAACGCTTTCGAGCTGGAAGGTCCAGTATTAATAAATGTCATGACTGATCCGAATGCTTTGGCTATGCCTCCGAAAATCGAATTGGGGCAGATGGTAGGCTTTGCCCAGTCTATGTATAAACTGCTGATCAATGGTCGGTCACAAGAAGTTATCGATACGATTAATTCGAATTTCAAACATATCAGAGAGGTATTTTAATGACGGACGGATGGATATGTGATTGACAGACATCCACCAACTGCATTTCAAAACTGAGCAGGGAAACGCACCGAAGGAGGTAGGTATAATTCACCACAGATTACACAGATTACACAGATTATCACAGAGTGAACTTAATCTATTGATAACTAATCATATTCGTCTGTGTAAATCTATGTAATCTGTCGTGAATACGAGTTTCGACACATCCTCAAACCTTTCATTCGCGTTAATTATGTATCGCCTTCAGAAGCCATGCCAACTGCACTCCCAGGTCTTTCATGTTTCTCAACCCTTCTGCGTCATCAAAAACCTCTCCCGGCATTTCACCAATACCGAAATTCCAGTAGGTAGATCCGGGAACAATCATTCCGCTTCCGAGCATAAAACGGTTCAGTTCATCATACACCGTTACAGCACCGCCCCTACGGACACTAATTACAGCCGCCCCCACCTTACGTGTCAGTGTACGTCCCTGACCGATCGTGGTCAGTCCCAACCGATCCATAAATGCCTTCATTTCAGCACTCACACTGCCGTAATAAGTAGGCGAAGCCAGAATAATACCGTCTGCTTCCTGGGCCTTTTGGATGAACTCATTCATTGGATCGGTCTTAATCGCACATTTCCCGTCCTTTGTCTTGAAACAGGTATAACATGAGGCACAACCGCGCAATAGTTTCCCACCCAACTGTACTAATTCGGTCTCTATACCGGCTTCCTGTATCGGTTTAAAAACTTCTTTAATTAAAAGCTCTGTGTTGCCACCCTTACGAGGGCTTCCATTAAACGCCACAATCTTCATTTTGTCTGTTCTTTTATAGGTTTAAAATACAAATATAATCAGTTAAATATGCGATGGTTAAAGTAATATTGTTTCCGAGCCTTCTATTTTGTTTTATTATTGATGCGCACTCTTATTTTAACACTATTTACCGTAATCAATATATTAATAAGAGGGGGAATGAAAAGAAAACAGAGCGGCCCAATATCCTTGACCCGTTAAGGATTAATCTGACTTACGTCAATGGCAATTACATCTCGATGAGGAGCTACATATATCCCTTGACAGTTACACCCACCCACTATGTAAAGCGTATTCCTCCAGTAGAAAAGTCCTGCATTTTCCACATCCAAAGCAGCCAGTTCGTATATACGCATTGTATCTGTTTCAATATGGTAGACCTGTAAGTTGCGATTCTCAAAAATATAAATGTAGCTGCCATCAGAAGCCAGCCCGGGATAGGAAACCCCGTCTTTCAAGTCACACAATCGCCGCCATTCTCCCGTCCGCAAATCGTAGCTCGCTGCTGTCCACATAGGGGCTGTATGATAACCACCCCAAAAATACACCTTATCTCCCACCAGTATGCCATTCATCCTGCCGCACCGCCCGGCAGGAAGAGTACCTTCCAATTCATACCAGACACCTCGTTTTAAATCAAGCGTGTGTATTTTATTAGAATAAGCTTTTTCTCTTATAGCTCCTCCCATCGCATACAAGCAGTCATCGTAAATGAAAGAAGTGAAGTCGACCGCCTGTGTTTATCAGTAACCATTCGGACCAGTGTTTCGTCACCGGCAACCACATAAATTTTTCCTGCATGCAGAAATCCTCCGAAAGAGTATAAAGGCTTGGGTAAAGGAGACAGTGAAGTCCATTCCAGGAAGAATGGTGGACGCTCTCTACTAACCACTACCTCATGCAGCAATTGGGGATGCTCATGTAGAACCACTTTATATCCAAGATGCTGTAATTCGGATAATGTACACTTCAACGGAAAGTAACCGACATGCAAAAAGACAATGGTATCACTTATCGTTATCTGATCACGGCTAAACATAAATTCTCCATTTCGGTCTGTCGATCCGATTCCAACGGAATCTTTCTGCAAGTAAATATTCACATCGGATAAAGACCGGCCCTTCACACTATCGACAACGATTCCTTTAGTCTGGGCATCAACAACCGATGTCCCCCAAAGGAGAACACATAGAAATAGAATCACGCGCAAGTACTTTGTCAACATATCGCCCCCCCAAAAAAAAGATGAACTACAACTCCATCACCATCAATATCGGATTATCATCCTCCCTTATCTTTATCCCGGGAATTTCACCCATAGCTTCATCCGCAGGAATAAAGAAAGCAATTTTATTTCCACTTATATAATCTGGTAATAATCTGATGACAGTACCCGAAGGAAAACGAAACCGGATTCCACGGAGCGTTGTAAATTGATTGGGACGGGTCAAGATACTTCTCGATACGATTTGATTCGTTTTCCGACTCCATATTTCACCCAGGACTTGCTCCTTGTATGTATACTGCAAATAATAATATCCCGGAAAAGTTTTAATAAACAATCCTTTAATGAATGGATCATATTGATTCCATTTCATGAATTGCTTTACATCTTCCAAAGACGGCGCATATTTGCCCTTACGCAGAATAAAGTCAAGTTTCAATCCATCAGGAGTCAGGAGAAAAACACTATCGCTATAAATGTGATTAAACAAACAAATGTCAGGGGCGCACTCTTCTCCAGTGGTATTCAACATAATGGCTCCCCGTGTAATATAATCGGCCGTCGAATCAAAAGGCAAAATGGGAAACTTCACCCGCAGCGTCGTATCCGTCACAATAATTTCTGATTTGCCTTTACTGAAACTGCCACGAAAGAAATAAGTGTCGCTCTGCATGTGCAATAAGTAATTAAACTCGGAATCGGCCAAACTGATCTCTCGGAGAAATTTCCCCTGCTTATTATAAATAATATGCTTATAACTGCCATTATCAAAAATACGAATAGTGGAATCTTTTGAATGATATACAACTGAAGATAAATTAACATATTCTCCTGGCCCATTGCCTACATGCCGGAAAGTACTTAAGAAATTACCTTTATAATCGACACAATTTATCCATTGGCTTTTCCCTTCCATAATAATGCACATATCATCATCGAGATATTCTATTACAGGATGGCCATCCATCAGATGGGAAGAGGCCAATGGTATATAGGTAATCTTTCTGGCCACACTATTCCACATAAACGTATCAGGAACTTGTTTATGGATTGCCGAAGCAAAATCCAATACCGGTATAGTATCTCCTTCTACTTTGTTCTCACCGGTATTAATCCCCGGCTGAGAAGTACAAGCCATCACCCCAAAAGTGATGAACCATAAGAATATAAGATGTGTCTTCATATATAAGTTTGTTTTGCTTTGGATATACGAATGTACACAATTATATAATCTCGACAAAGCGTTCCACGCAATATCCGCAGTAGCCAACAAAAAGAAGCTGCTTCCGTTTCCGAAAGCAGCTTCTTTTTTCAATCTTGGGAACAAATTACATCATTCCACCCATTCCTCCCATTCCGGGAGCGCCCATCGGCATTTCGGGTTTATCTTCTTTCTTTTCTACAATCACACATTCAGTAGTCAGGAACATACCTGCGATAGAAGCGGCATTTTCCAAAGCAACACGTGTCACTTTAGCAGGATCTACCACACCTGCAGCATGCATATTTTCGTAAACATCGGTACGGGCATTGTAACCAAAGTCACCTTTACCTTCACTCACCTTCTGAACAACGACTGCACCTTCTTTACCTGCATTGGCAACAATCTGGCGAAGCGGTTCTTCAATCGCACGCTTGATGATAGCAATACCGGTAGTCTCGTCATCATTCTCACCCTTCAATCCGTCAAGTGATTCAATAGCACGAATGTAAGCTACACCACCACCGGCTACAATACCTTCTTCGATAGCAGCACGAGTAGCACGAAGAGCATCGTCCACACGGTCTTTTTTCTCTTTCATTTCTACTTCTGAAGCAGCACCTACATACAGAACAGCTACACCACCTGATAATTTAGCCAGACGTTCCTGCAATTTTTCACGATCGTAGTCTGATTTAGTAGCAGCAATCTGAGCTTTAATCTGATCGCAACGTTCTTTGATGTTTTCTTTAGCACCGGCACCGTTTACAATTGTAGTGTTGTCTTTAGAAACAGTCACTTTGTCAGCAGTACCCAACATTTCGATAGTAGCCTGTTCCAGTTTCAGACCTTTCTCTTCACTGATCACTACACCACCTGTCAATACGGCAATATCTTCCAACATCTCTTTTCTACGGTCACCGAATCCCGGAGCTTTCACTGCACAGATCTTCAACTGAGAACGCAGACGGTTCACTACCAGTGTAGTCAACGCTTCACTGTCTACATCTTCTGCAATAACCAACAGAGGACGACCAGACTGAACGGCCGGTTCAAGGATAGGCAAGAAGTCTTTCAGATTAGAAATTTTCTTATCGTAAATCAGGATATACGGTTTCTCCATCTCACACTCCATTTTCTCTGTGTTAGTCACAAAGTAAGCTGACAGATAACCACGATCGAACTGCATACCTTCCACCACACCGATTGTAGTGTCAGTACCTTTAGCTTCTTCGATAGTAATCACACCGTCTTTAGAAACCTTACGCATAGCATCGGCAATCAGTTTACCGATAACCGGATCATTGTTAGCAGAAACAGTAGCAACCTGCTCAATCTTGTCATAGTTGTCACCCACTTTCTCTGCCTGGTGTTTAATAGAATCAACCACTTTGGCAACTGCCTTATCGATACCACGTTTAATATCCATAGGGCTTGCACCGGCAGTTACATTCTTCAGACCCTCAGCAATAATAGCCTGAGCCAAAACAGTTGCAGTAGTTGTACCGTCACCGGCATCATCACCTGTTTTTGAAGCCACTTCTTTCACCAACTGTGCACCGGTATTCTGGTAAGCATCTGTCAGTTCAATTTCTTTTGCTACAGTCACACCATCTTTAGTAATGTGAGGAGCACCGAATTTCTTTTCAATAATCACATTACGTCCTTTCGGGCCTAGTGTTACTTTTACTGCATTAGCCAAAGCATCAACACCTTTTTTCAATTGATCGCGAGCTTCGATATTGAATAATATTTCTTTTGCCATAACGATTTTACTATTTAATTAATTGATTAGACACTACGTTTATTAACCCAAAACAGCGAGAACATCGCTCTGACGCATAATGAGGTATTTTGTACCTTCTACTTCAAGTTCCGTTCCAGCATACTTTCCATAAAGAACAGTATCGCCTGCCTTTAATACCATTTCTTCGTCTTTCGTACCGTGACCAACTGCCACAACTTCACCCTTCAAAGGTTTTTCTTTTGCTGTATCAGGAATAATGATACCACCAATTGTTTTTTCTTCTGCAGGTGCAGGGAGTATCAGCACTCTGTCTGCTAATGGTTTAATGTTCATAGTTACTTTTTATTTTTTATATGTTATACTTATTATAGTAATATTTTGTCCTTTTAGCCGGACGAATAACCTATTGCGAAAAGCGTGCCAAAAAGAAAGAATGATTGTTTGTCAGAGAAGGACTGACAAAATGACTGATGACCTTTGGGAAAAAAAGACGCTTACTTAATAGGTAAGAGAATGATAAATCAGTCCTTTTGTTGCTGCAAATGTATGGATTCTTTTTAATGTAACCAAAATATTTCATTTCTTTTTTTATAATGAAACTATTTAATATGCGACTATTATCTCAACTCTTTTAATTAAATTGTTATCTATGCATATTTTTTAAAGTAAATATAATTCTTTATTATAAAATAATTCATATCTAGATATTCATTCCTAATTAGAGATACGGTTTCAGGTCAGAATCATTTGCATAGCCATATATTCATTAAAATTATTCTCTTACCTATTAAGTATGAGAAAAGTCTTTTTTCCAGTCTTTATATTACATTATCTCACATTGCCTCTGTAAGAGGTAAGAGCGTAGCATACCTAATCAACAAATTATTTTCTAATTATTTTCCAGAAGCTCTGCAAGCTCAGCATAGCTATTTTAAACTCATACCCACTTCCTCGGAAGAAGGAAATCGCCCACGACCCGATCATTCACTAAAGAAACAACAAATACTTAACATTATGAAATCATTTAAAATCATGCTCATCACGGTATTATCCGTAATGACTCTGAGTTGTAGCGAGAAAACGACGACAGAAATTCCTGAAACAGAATTGAAAAACATTAGTTGTAGCACCCAATTAGTCACTCATTCATCTGCTCAAACCAGAGGAGCGGCACCAACAACCTTGAATGAAAACGATTTCGTGCTTTATGCATTCAAAAAAAACGGTGAAGGCAACTTTAGTTATGAAGAAGCCAAACATGAAACAAGTGTCATTGATGGCGGAGTTTGGAAATACAATGCAGCTTTCCCGGTAGGCACCTACAAATTCATCGCATTTTATAACCTGGACGAGAAGAACCAAGCCGCTCTCAACACGACCATAACAGGTATCAGTAACCAAACTTGGGAAAACATATTGAAGAGTATTGTTATTACCCATTTTCCTTCCGCCACTGGTCAATACCATGAAGATATGAATGAAATATTCTGTGGCAAAACAACAGATGAAATCGATATCTCCAGTGGAATCGGCGGAGATGACAATGAAATAAAAATCAAATTAACTCTGGAACGCATTGTATCACGCATCGACATTAAGTTTATCAAAGTGGCATCGGATGACGACCATATAGAAGTACCTTATGCTACCGGCAATATTTTCGGTGGAACAGGTACTACTTCGTTGACTTCGTTAATCTTCACATCATCCAACGTACCTCTTAAATATAATCTTAATGGAGAAAATCCGGATTATGTTACAGGAGTTCAATGCCAAGTCACTTATGCTGCTCCATCATTTCAATACGGAGAAGCCAATGCAGATGCAGTCAAGGCACTTGATTACCAGCCATTCCCCCAAAATGCCGATGCCATTAACAACAATATGGAAACTAATATTAAAAAAGGCATAGCCAAGGGCGGAGCTTACTTCATGGGATCGTACTTACTTCCATTTCCCTCATCATCGCAAACACTGAATGCCAACATTCAACTCAACAAGGCTAATCAAGAACGAACCATCAAAGTTCCCGGTTTCGCTGTTACCTCAAATTATGTTTCTATAATTACTGTCAGGCTGAAGTCTTCGACTGATGCCGGAGACAATAACAACGGTAATGACGACGAACACTTATTTAATCCTAAATCTACTTTTATCGTAGAAATAGAAAAGACCTATGTTGGCATTCACAATACGAATGTAGACGTCGAATAAAAATCCATTAGAATTTTTCTGCCAAACCCTATGACAATGAAACGCTACATCCGACAAATACTTTTGGGAACACTTTTGCTGGGGAGTGCCTGTACCAATCACCAGGAAGTTATCGAAGGAGATACTTCTGTCAGTGTCGTGTTTAAAACCCGGCAACTACCTTCTACCAAAGGAGAAAATGACGACGAAATTTCTGTTCTTATATTTAGAAAAGAGAAAGACCAATTTACCAAAGTAGAAAGTATCCAAGAGAGTCCATGGCTTTTCGAACAAGAACAATTGCAGAAGAATATCTTATTGCCAACAGGGATCTATCGATTTCTGTTGGCAAAAGGATTCTCAAACTCCCCGGGAAACTCTGGGAAAATATCATTTGTGACAGACAATAATCCGGGAAACTTAGTTTCCACTTCGTATGATCGGAACTATTATTTTCAATATCCTACCCGAACCTTAAACGGACAAACGGAACTCAATCACTGTACAACCGCTCTATTCACTGACAAAAATGAAGAATCGACACAAAATAGTCAGACAGAATATGACTTATCCCAAACGAACAGGACACTGATTGCCCGAAAAATCAGCCATTTGCAGGGACAAGTGTGTTTCATCATTCAAAGAGCTAAAAAAGAAAACGGACAATACACATTAATAGATTCACCCGAAAACAGCTTCGATAATGCATTGAAAAAAATCAGTGCCATAAATCTCACAATAGAAGGCAGCAGCCAATGTTGCTATTTAAGTGAAACCGGACTGATATTTAAAAGCCCAATGTCATATCACTGTTTGGTACAGCTCCAGAATGGGGACTATTCTTTTAAAAGATTTGATGCAGACCAGTTCGTATCCTTGTTCAGCCCGATTATAGAGAAAACAGATTATCAAAGATATGAGGGAGCCGCTTATTGTGAAGGTCCGTTGCTATTCCCCGCTCCTCTTGATCAGACAATCCGTGTAACCATTGACATCGATTACACAGGAACGTTGAAAAACAAAACCTTTACGTTAGAAAACATCCCCTTGGAGCGCAACAAGATGTATCTGTTCACTCTTTGGCTTCTAAATGAAGATGTTGACATTTCCATCTCTCCCGATGCCGATTTGGACTTGGAAGAACTCAAATTCAATAATCAAATCACCGGGAATGACGGATTCTGGAACTAATAATATATAGTCAATGAAACCACATACACTTTTTCTGACTTTAGGAATCCTATTGCTCGGATTCTCCGCATGCGAGCCACTCAATGAAACTCCCGAGACGCCCGCTTTCAGTCTCAACCTGACATCTCCTGACGGAGAGCCCTCCACCGATAACGACAATGCGGTATTGCAAAAACTGGTATACCATCTTTTTATTTTCCGTTCCAATACTGCCAATCCTTCCCCCGATAATGACGGCTCCAATTACACTTTTTGGAGGCATACCGGAGATCTCACCCTAAAGCAAATCCGGGAATACACTTTATCCATCCCCAGTGAGTCTACAGATCGGTCTTATCTGCTGCTAGTTCACGCCACCCCTAAAGAAAAGCCGGAATCTGAGATCATAAGCAAAGAAGGAATGACTTTCAGTGAGTCAGAAATCAGCATGATAAAAGAAAACGATAACAACTATGTCCCGCTTTCAAAAGATAACTATTACGCCATTCAACAACTCACTCCCGAGGATATAGCGCAAGGGAAAACGTCTATCGAATTCAAATTAAAGCGGGCTGTGGGAGAATTGGTATTTGACGTAATGAAATGCGATGAAAAAAGCCACAACCCGATTGACATTGACACAGAATGTTCTTCAACTTTAGACAGAGTGTTTCGGATCGATATAGAAATCAATGGCGTGATCCCCAAAGTTTCATTAACCAACGAAACCAGGAATCCCGAACGGATCAACATCTGTTTTTCTAAAGAAATAGTTCTCAAAAGCGACTATACCCCTGATTTTGCAAACAACACAGGAGTCATAGAGCCACTTACTAATGCTCCATTAGATACGAATGAAAAAGCCGTAAAAGGTGCGACACGCATCTGCGGCCCCTATCTCTTCTCTAAAATGACATTAGATCATCCGGACGAAGAAGCAACGGATCCGGAAGAAGGTATCAAGACCATACTCAACTTTTCGTACTACGATACCACTCCTCTTCCGAACGGGAGCTATAGCACGAAAAAACTTATTCTTTCTCTTACCGACAAGCCATTGACGGTTGTGAAAGACCATTATACGGTGACCAATATACGTTTGCGGAACAACCGTATCATAGATCTTTCCGTTTCGGGTGACTTCGGAATAGATTGGAAATGGGATTGAAAAACAACAATAAGAATATGATGAAAAACAAATTACTATCTATTTGGATAGGATGTGGGAGTGTATTATGTTCATATACCTCTTGTAGCAAGGAAATGGAATTCATCGACAGCCCCAATGAACAGGTGACCATTCAACTAACCACTACCATCGACGGCCAAGGGTTTTCAACTGACAATGAAATCATACCAATGAAAACCCGAAGCACCCGATCAACAGACTACTACGTAACGGCAATATATGACAGCCGGTTGGTAATTATTAAAGAGACAGGGCAATCTGCCTGGAGCATAGAAAAAATAGAGGATAATGTTATTCCTCAGGGATATATCAAATCCTCCGATGCATGTAAGTATACCATGCAGACAACACTTCGTCCGGGAAACTACAAATTCATGCTACTCGTTAACGGTCCGAAAAACGAAGCATTGCACCTATATCAAAATTTTTCGGAAGAGGATGTACCATGGCTAACGGATACTGAGAAAGACTATTCCGGATATGAAATCTTTTTCGCTACATCGGGCATCGTCACCATTAAGAAAACAGATAGGTTAGAGGAGTCCGGACAGTATCACCCGCTTCCCACCCCATTGGTTCTTAAGCGGTATTCTTCTCTAATCAGACTGTGTGCAACAGGAGACGATTTTTGGGGAAGCCTTGAAAGAGCAACAGATATCTCTTATAGTATAAAAGAACAAAGTATAAATGGAATAAATCTATTAGGACAGATCGTAAGTAAAGACACCGAGCTGTCTTTCGGAACTTTAACGGCAAGCATCAGAAAGAATTTTGAATGTCAACTCGGAGATAAGAAACTTTTTTTCAGTTATTTTGGAGATGAAGACGAAGCCAAGCAATTGCAAAACATATTAACTCCTTCTGACGGTAAAGATATTACTGTAACCATTTTCCAAAAAGAAAAGCAAACACCTCCTATCGAAACAACAACCCAAGCGAAACCCAATCAAGTGACAACCCTTATCCTTGATAAGACAGAATCAGTTTTAAACTGGAATCAACCTCCTATTATAGGCACACCTATCGATTGGGATCCTGATAATATTCCATGGGGACATTTAGAACTCAATTTTTTATAATGAAAACAAAATACATTTTATACCTTCTGTCTTTAGTCTTTCTTCTTAGTAGTTGCTGGAAAGAAGACTTGAAAAACTGCTGGATGGGCGATGTCACCTTGACAATTGTCGCAGAAAAATTCCAGCAACCCGCCACTGATGAAGGAAAACTGGAAGAGAACTTGTCTACCAGAATCAACAGTATACGTTATTATCTCTATAAAGACAACGTGCTTATCCATTCCGGAATCATCGATAACGTTACCGACCTGAATACAGATGCTTACAAACTGACCTTTCCTAAATTAGCATTTGGAGATTATTGTCTGGCACTTGCTACCAATGTTTCAGAAGAAGAGTTGCCTGATACGACTACTCCTGAAGCTCTCAACCTAAACTATCCGGGAGTTGAACAGACCAAAGACTACTTCACGTCTTGTTATGATTTCACCGTCGATTGCGAATGCGGTTACCAGGATTTCGTAATTCTACGACGTACACAGGGCGTCACTCAATTCCAGCTGAAACAGTTACCCGAAAACATTACCGGAATTGGAATAGAGATACACAAAGTAGCAGCAACCTGTCAAATCGATACTCTATACAAAGGTGAAACGATAGCCGAATACCACACTACAGTTGCAGAAGTCACTAACGCCGAAGAAGTTGCCGACTTCAGCATAGGTACTTTCCCGACGTCCGGACCGGAAAATGCCAGTATTACCTTAAAATTATATGCCGATGATCATTCCGGCTTCCCTATCTATCAAAAAACACTGAACAACATATCCATTCTACGCAATCAACTGACCCGTATTAGTACAGACTTTAATCACAGTATCCTCGGCAACTCGGGATTCTCCATAACAATCAATCCCGACTGGGACGGTATACATGACGATGATGAAACAATCATACCTTAACTCCGGTTATTTAACACAACTAATTATGAAAAAGAGAATACAAATCCTGATAATTGTCATATTATATGCTTTGATGTTTGTCCCTCTTTCCGCCCAAACTCCACATACCATCAGCGGTATCGTTAAAGACAGGGCCTCAATTCCCATTTCGGGAGTCAATATCCGAGTAGAAGGGCAGAAATGGAAAGCCTCCACCGGAAAAGAAGGGAAGTTTACATTGGAAATTCCTCAAAACTCCACCATCACCTTTTCCTCTGTTGGTTATGAGCCGGTCACCATCCATTCCGGTGAGAAGAAATGGATAGAAATCACTCTCAAAGAATCTCAAAGCCTGTTGCCCGAAATAACAGTTACTTCCACATTAAAAAACAGCATGAAATTTGTTTTCGCTCCATCCGACCTGGAGCTGATCAAAGACATGCTCTACCTTAAAACGAGATATAAAATCCCCTCCAAACGCTTTCAAAGTGATTCCCGGGTCATCATTCAACCCATTCTGTCAAACAATAGCCGGGGAACTCAAAAAAACTTCTCTCCCATTGTGTACGATGGCAAGAATTATGATATTTTACTCCGGCGAGGAAACGTCTGCGGCGACCGGGCTGAAAAAGAATATTATTCACGCTTTGCACAGGTCATAGACCCTGACTCCATTTGTAACCAGACGTTGACTTATGCGGACTCGTGTACGGTGGACGACATCAACGACCTATATACAACCGAAGTACGCATCAAAATAAGCACTTTCTGCCAGGATGAATATCGGGATACGATTCGTATCACCAACGGCATTATCTACCCGATGCGGTTCTTTAACTATAATCTGAGTGCAATGGACTTGGACAACAGCTACATCCCCAAGCAGACTCCGCTCAACTTCAATGAAAAAGGAGAAATGCATCTTCGTTTTCGCCCTGAAGACGCGAACATCTATGAAAATGAAGGAAAAAACGCCGAAGAACTCAGAAAAATGAAAAAGGCATTGGACGACATAGACAAAGATCGAACAAAGACACTGACCACCTTTCAGATCATAGGATACACTTCGCCGGAAGGAACATATGAATATAACCTAAAGCTGGCCAAAAAAAGAATGAAAAATGCAGAAGGAAAAGTATTCGAGAACATTTCCGAAGAAACCATCCGAAAAGCCAAAGTAGATAACGATGCCGTAGTAGAGTCATGGACAACGGTTTGTGAACTCATGGAAAAGGACAGCATTCAAGAAGTATCACAGCTCAAAGAACTGATCAAACGTGCCCGCGGAAACCATAATGAAATATCCTGGGGAGCCAGACGAATAAAGATTTACCCGCTCATCCGGGACCGTTATCTGCCCCGACTCCGAAGAGTAGAATATTTCTATGAATATTCCGAACTACGTACGCTCAATAAAGACGAAATCGACGCTCTTTATAAAAAAGATCCCCAAAAACTGACAGCCAGCGAGTTTTGGAGTTATATCATGAGTCAGAAAGATGCTACGGACGAAAAACGGGAAGCACTTTACAGAGAGGCTCTCTCGATACATCCCGATTTAATGATCGCAGCCAACAACCTGGCATCGCTCTTAATAAAACAAAATCGTGCCGATACCACTCTCCTGAAACCTTTTATCACACAAGATGCTCCCTCAGCCATACTTGTCAACCAAACTGTAGCCTATCTGCAAAAGCGCGACTTCAAAAGGGCGAATCATTTTGCAGAACTCCTGCCTGACAATAAAGATACTGAAATAGTGAAAGCACTTGCTGCCGCCATGGACGGGAAATATCAGGAAGCCTACCCAATATTCGAAAAACAAGGGGGAATCAATCAAGCAATCTTATTGCTGAGTATGAAGCAAAACTCAAAAGCCTGGGAAGTCCTGAAAAAGATAGAAGATACCTCTCCGGACACCGAATATGTGAAAGCGATTGCCGCAAACAGGCTGAATAACGTCAATGAAGCCGTCATTCACCTACGAAATGCCATCACTCAAAAACCATCTTTAAAGGAAATAGCACAAAAAGATGGAGATGTGTTAGATTTACTGGATTTATTAGATTTAGATAAGAAATAAGGTATGAAAAAGAGAGCATTCTTCCTGCTTTTGTTATTGCTGATTCCGTTGACTTCCATACTTTCCCAAGAGATAGCACTAAAAACAAATGCCCTCTCCTGGGCAACCACGACCATAAACCTGGGAGCAGAATTCAAAATATCACCCCGACTGACAGCCGGGGCAGATATCATGTATAAAGGATGGAGTTTTTTATCCGATAACCGCAAAATGGGCGGATTCTTAGTTCAACCCGAAGCTAAGTATTGGTTTTGCATCCCTTTCTATAAGCACTTTATGGGCCTTCATGCCCACTATGGACAATATAACGGTGGATTCAGTAAATATCGTTATCAGGGAGACTTGTACGGTATCGGTTTATCTTATGGTTACCAATGGATATGGAAAAGACGATGGAACATTGAAGTATCTGCGGGAATAGGATATGCATCTATGAACTACGATAAATATGAACGTCCCAAATGCGGACTATTCCTTGGGAAAGACCATTCCAACTATTTTGGATTAACCAAACTCGGAGTCAGCCTGATCTATATACTCAAATAGCAAATACTTTTCATCAGCAATTTCATAGTTCTCTAAAAATTTTATGTTAAAAAGCAAGCGGATGAATCAAAACTCGTATTCACCACAGATTACACAGATTTACACAGGATGATATTTAATCTACTGATAACCAATAATATTTATCTGTGTAATCAGTGGTAAGTTATAAAATACCCTCTTTTATGCTTATTCATTCAACAATGCTCTTTTGAAATCCTCAATCTGATGCCGCGCCTCAACAGGCATTTCCGGATAATGTAAATCAAGTTCATTCATGCGGTCACATAAAATCTGTCCTACTGCATAACGCATGAACCACTTATTATCGGCAGGAATCACATACCAAGGTGCTTCTTCCGTCGAAGTATGGGTCAACATATCCGAATAAGCCTTCATATAGTCGTCCCAATAGCTGCGCTCTTTCAGGTCGGATACGGAAAATTTCCAATTCTTAGCCTCATCTTCCAGCCTTGACAGAAAGCGCCTCTTCTGCTCTTCTTTCGAAACATTCAAGAAGAATTTAATAATGACTGTACCATTCTCCGTCAAGTAGCGTTCGTAATCATTAATCTGACGATAACGCTTTTTCCAAAATTTCGGAGTAATATCTCCCGGTCCCATAATACCCGGTAACTTAGCGGATAAAACAATTTCAGGATGCACTTTTGCAACCAATACATCTTCATAATGTGAGCGATTGAATATACCGATGCGTCCTCTCTCCGGCAGGCATCTGTTGATGCGCCAAAGATAATCATGATCGAGTTCTTCAGCCGATGGCTGTTTAAAAGAATATACCTGACAACCTTGCGGATTGATGCCGGACATCACATGCTTGATCGTCCCGTCCTTTCCGGCAGCATCCATTGCCTGAAAAATAACGAGGACAGCATAACGGTCCTGCGCATACAACTTATCCTGCAAAGAGGAAAGTTTTCCTATGTTTTCAGCCAGCAATGCCTCGGCCTCCGATTTGGTCAAATCACCGGTATAGCGAGCATCAAACTCCGAAACGCTATGTTCCTCACCGGGCTTGGCCAACAGTCTCTTCAAGATTTCCTTTTTCATTCCGCAAATCAGTTAATTATCCTCACATCTTCTTTTTCTAATCATTTACCCATTCGATAATTGAAGTACTTTCTTGAAATCTTCTGGATGAATAGGCCATAGAAAAAGCAATATAGACCAACAGAGCAAGAGCCGTAACAACCAGTAACGTCCTGATTAGAATGAAATGCTGTCTTTGTTTTAACTCGTTTGTATCCATTTCTGATCCTTTCTTTTTAAGGTGCCTCTCTTTACAGGAACACCTGTTATTATCCGGTAATAAAGATACAAAAAATCGGGCAGAAAAGTTTCATCCGATTAGCTAATTAAAGCAAAGGAGGCTTAAATTCTATTCCTGCTTTCCCGACTTTAAATCCTGCAACGCACGGACAGCATCTCTAAACCCTTTTAACCGGTCACCGGTCTTATGATAAATAAAATAATCCCCTAAAAAGCCGGCCAGTATCATCACGCACAATACTGTTCTAAAAAGAGGATTGTGCCATATATAGAAAAAAGCGATTATAACGGGAGTGATTATCACATACGAAAAAATATAGGTCAGATTCATCAATACCTTATAAGATTGTAACCTTTTATATTGTTGCTCTACATGTTCAGTTACTGTCTTTAAGGTATATATAATCCGAAACATAAGAGTCTGCATGAGCAAAAGCCATATCACCATTCCCAGCAAATACCATGAAATCCAACCTGGAGCTACATTTCTCCAAAAAGTGTAACACACTATTCCCAGAAAGATACCTAAGACACCGAAAGCCATCTTTTCCACACGCAATTGTTGCTGCAGGTGGGTTTCTTTCTTTGACTGTATCATATCAATAATTATCTGACGGTTAAGTAATTCATTTTTTTCTACCTGCTCGGACAGTTCTGTCCATTTTTGTTTTAATTCATCCAGTTCCATGTTCCTTTATTTATTGGTTCGACATCTTTTTTAATTTATCTTTGATCCGATGCAACTTGACAGCTACTGTATTTCGGTTACTTCCGGTAATGGATGCTATTTCGTCATAACTATTTTCATCCAGCCATAGCAGGACAAGCATCCGTTCATATCGGTCGAGTTGACATATCAACTGATACATCTCTTTTAAAGAATCATTGCGCAAACAGTCATCATACACTCCGATATCCACGCTCAATGGTACATAATCCAGTACTTTCTTTTTCCGTAAATCCGAGATACAAGTATTTAAAGCTACGCGATATATCCAGGTAGACAATTTACTTTCATACCTGAATTTAGGATAAGAACACCATAAGTTGACTACTACTTCCTGATAAAGATCGTTCAAATCTTCCTGATTGGAGGCATACATAAAACAGACTTTATATATCAGCGCTTTGTGTTCAGTCAGTAGGTCTATAAAATCTTTTTCTATTTCCATGTTTTTTGTCTCTTTTAATCCATTAGTCGATAAAACCAGAAAATAGTTTCAGCAAAAAAGAAATAAATTAAAGTGGAAGATAAAGGTGGAATATAAATAGCCTCAAAACAGCATCTCCCACTAGGATAGGCATCTTGTAATCAACAACATACATCCTGAAAGGTGGAAGATGGAAGATCGAAAATCATTTTTCGGGTTCTTCTTCAAATTTAGTGGTAAATTCTTTATTTCTTTATTTTCAAGTTGATAATTGTCCTTTTTGCTTGCTTTAATAAGAAAAGACAGACACCGGCTGAATAAGATAGCTCAAGTTTCGGAAATGAGTTTACGCCGTCTGAACCGGTATCTTCATCCTTATACCTTTTTTCAATTAACATTGTTAACGCCTTTTGCGGATTGTCAGGTTCTTGTGCGCAAATAACAAGTCTTTTGCATTTAAAGAACTTTTTATTCACATCCAAAGAACAAGCTTTAACACTGTGTTAAAACAAAGCTTTTGAGGACAGAAATCTTACTTTTTAAAGATATTGATTTTCAGACAGTTTAGTCTAAGATTAGCTTCTTCACCTCACGGATGGACTCTTCGGGCGAAAGCCGGGATACCTGCTTTTTTGTCAACTATAAACGAGGGCTTACACTTCCGAAAACTGAATTAGATTCCATGAGTAAAAGAAAACTTACCACCAAATTTGAAGAACCATTTTTCGTAGGAGAAGTATGTTTTATAAAGACAATATTTCTCCTACGGATACTTTAAAGCATCACACATTTCCCGGAAATTGGTCAAATCATTTCTCCGGATACAAGATAATCAGGCTACTTGTTTATACAAGCTATCTCAATGGCCAGCTCTTTATATTTCTTAGTAGTATTGACCAACGAACTGCCTACATAAAACAAAAACACCAGACTGACAATGGTCATCAATGTTCCTATCATGGCGAAACGACTTTTTTGCTGTAATTCTTCTCTACTCATAGGGGGATACTCTTTTAATTTGGGTATGACAAAGATAGCGGCAAGAATTTACGTTCTTTTTACAGGCTTGTGACAACGTTGTTTAATCTCTCAACTTCTTCACCCAACCGGGAATAATGATAGCACCTATCAGCAAATACATATAATAAGTAATAATCCGCCAAACGAAAGCAACGACCAAAGCCATACCTGCCACATCAAAAAAATCGGCATAATATTCACGAAACATATATTCGCTTACTCCGCTTCCACCGGGAGTAGGGCTGATAGTCATCACTACCCATAGAATCAGCTGACGCACAAAAGCCAACAGTTGGCTACCCGAAGTAGTAAAGGCTATCAGCAAAGCATTGACTACCAGATAACGTGAAGTCCAAGCCAAGCAAGTAATCCCAAAAGCTTTCAACCAAAAGGTAAAAGACTTCTGACTCATCTCTCTGGAACTTAATACCAGATTGTCCGTAAGTGTTTCGATGGCCTTGTGCCAACGGCGAAGCAGTGGCAAGCGGAAAATAGTGAGCAACAAACGTTTTACCCATTCCGGACGGCGGAACAATGCAAGATATAACAGGAAAGTCCAAATCGTAACGACTCCATAGACCAGAAAAAACAGTACCTCTATTCCCGAAGATAGAATCGCCACATTACCAAACAGATCATCGAATGAAAATAGAAGTAAAGCAAACGGACAGGCCAATACAAGAAATAGCTCATCCAGAAACAGGCAGGAGATAGTCAAAGCTGTACTGCGTCCGGCATTAATGCCTTCTTTATTCAAAAATAACACGATCAGGCTACTCCCTCCCACGGCAGAAGGAGTCACTGCCGATGTAAATTCACAAAGCATATTTACCCGGAATGCCTGACGCCAAGTTAATTCCCGGTCAGTAATAAAGCGGAAACGCCACATCAGCCCACCGTCTCGTCCAAACATAAAAAGTACGGCAAGTAGCAATCCGCCTACCAGACGCCAAGAGAAACGAATGCCACTGAAAAGTTCCGGATTGAACTCCCAGTAGAACAACCACCCCACCACCGACAGCCCTATCAGGACGGGAAGCAGGATATAGCCGGTTTTAAAGGTTTTAATAGAATCTGACATAATGGAGGAAGAGAGTTTCAATGATAATCTTATTTATTTCCGTTTCGCTTTATCAACCGGTTATAACGATCGTACACTTCACCGGCCACGTCTTCCCATGACCGGGCAATAGTTCGTGATGCCTCCTCTCCCACCTGTTTTATTATAGCAGTACTGCATAATATTTCACGTATGCGATTGGAATAAGCCTCTGTGCTATTGGGACTCAGAAAACCATTTACCGAATCGGAGATTATTTCCGAAGCGGTAGAATCCCTGATCAATACCGAAGGAGTGCCCAATGCAGCCGCTTCACGTATCACCAGCGGAGCGTTATCGTACAAAGAAGGAAACAGAAACAGATCGGCAGCAACATAATAGCGTTTCAAGATCTCGCGTTCCACAATACTACCTACAAAAGACACTTTGGAAGCCAATCCCAGTTCCACAACCTTTTGTTTCAATTCATGGCTTGCATAGCCTGAACCGACAAAGTACATCCGAAAAGGTATATCAGACAAACGGACAAGCGAATCGAGCAAAAAACCGAGATTTTTCTCCCAAATATGTTGACCGACAAAAAGAAACATAAACTCCCCGGAACGGATACCTAAAGTCCTCCGAGCCTCCTGCCGGACAGATTGGAGAAAAGGCGTACCTGCAAAATCATTTCCGTTATCCACCACTTCTATCCTGCCCTTATACCCATACTCCCGCAACGTCTCTTCGACAGCTGCCTGGGGAATCCACACTTCATCCGCAGCTTCGTAAAAACGAATCACCTTTCTTATCAGATAGTTCACCAACAGACGGGAAGGAATAGCCCTCTCAAAATCCGCCCGGTACTTGGAGTGAAACGTAGCTACAATCGGAACATGCTGTTCTCTGGCAATCTGCATGGCCAGTGCTCCCGAAGAAAAGGGACAATGGGCATGTACCAGCTCGAATGAAAGCCGGCTGATACGCTCGTGAAAAGGCCAATCGATGCGCGGAAAACCCAGTCTATAAGGCTTTCTCATAGGAATGGGAACAGATGAATAGCGGTAAACCGGATATTCTTCCGCATCTCTCGCATCAGGTGACTTAGGAGTCACCACACAAACATTCCCCGCCTTCCTATGCAGCCAGTAGGCATAGTTCTGTGTAGTAAGTGATACCCCATCCATGATCGGAGGGAAACAATCATTAAAAAGACCTATCATTGTATTCCATTATCTGTTTGCAAAGAAACAGCTTACGTATTACAATTGTTTGACGGAAGTATGACGAGAGTGTTCTTCTGCAAGAGATAACGGGTTCCCATCTCCTCTGATCCGTCCGTCTTCTAAATTCCTTGCTTACAGCCTTCTTCCTTTATTCTGTACGATACTGTCAGTTTTTTCCTTATTTTTGCCCGAAAAGTGAAGATAAGCCGCACTTTGGCATAAAAAATGAACGAGTTCATTTTATTCTGCCCTCAGTTTGCTTATCTTTGTCACAAAAATAATTTATCAAGGTCATTGCTATGAAGTTCAAATCAACCTTTATGACTGCATGTCTGGGGATCGGTCTTTGCACCTCCTGCACTCCCGAAACTCCGACAGCACCCCAAGACTACACTCAGTACGTAAACACCTTTATCGGAGCAGCCGACAACGGTCACACCTTCCCGGGTGCTTGCCTGCCTTTCGGGCTGATCCAGGCAAGTCCGGAAACCAACGCCATCGGATGGCAATATTGCTCCGGATACAATTATCAGGATTCGCTGATCTGGGGATTCTCACAGACTCACCTCAACGGCACCGGTTGCATGGATCTGGGTGATCTACTGGTAATGCCTGTCACCGGGCAGAGAGTTCGGGACGACTATAAAAGCGGATTTTCTAAAAAGACAGAAAGCGCTACTCCGGGCTACTATACCGTAGAACTCGATAAATATAAGGTAAAAGCAGAACTGACCGCTACGGATCATGTAGCCCTGCATCGTTACACTTATCAGAATGCCGACTCGGCTTCATTGCTACTTGACTTACAACACGGCTTGGTATGGAATCCCCAACAATACAAATCGCATGTCAAAGCCTGTGAAATCAACTGGGAAGATGCTCAAACACTGACCGGACACGTACGTAGCAGTGTATGGGTAAACCAAGATTTGTATTTTGTCATGAAATTCAATAAACCGGTGACCGACTCCATCTATCTGCCGATGGAAGAGACGGAAAAAGGAAAACGCCTGATCATGAGCTTCGACATGAAACCGGACGAACAGTTGCTGATGAAAGTCGCTATCTCCACAGTCGGTGTAGACGGTGCCCATAAGAATATGGAGAAAGAATTGGCTGACTGGGACTTCGACGGGACAAGACAAAAAGCAAAAGACAGCTGGAACAGTTACCTGAGCCGCATCGAGGTAACAGGTACTCCGGATGAATTGGAGAATTTCTATACCAGTTTCTACCACGCACTGATACAACCTAATAATATTGCTGACGTGGACGGAAGATACCGCAATGCCAAAGATTCGATTGTAAAATCCTCATCAGGCGTTTATTACTCTACTTTTTCAATTTGGGATACCTACCGAGCCGCCCATCCTTTCTATACTCTGGCCGTACCCGAACGAGTAGACGGCTTTATCAATTCGATGATCGAACAAAATCAGGCACAAGGCTATTTACCCGTCTGGACCTTATGGGGTAAAGAAACGAATACGATGATCGGTAACCACTCGGTTTCGGTTATTGCCGAAGCCTACAAGAAAGGTTTCCGCGGCTTTGATGCCGAGAAAGCATTCGATGCCATCAAACAGACACTGACCGTTTCACATCCGAAATCGGACTGGGAAATTTATATGAAATACGGCTACTACCCGACAGACAAAGTAGATGCCGAATCGGTTTCACGCACCCTCGAATCGGTTTACGATGATTATGCCGCAGCTACCATGGCCGGGTTAATGGGTAAAAAAGAAGATGCGGAATACTTCGGGAAACGTTCGGAATTCTACAAGAACCTATTCGATAAAGAAACACAGTTTATGCGCCCGCGTTATGCCGACGGACGTTGGAAGACTCCTTTCAATCCCAGTGATCTGGCACATGCAGAAAGCCGTGGGGGCGATTATACAGAAGGAAATGCCTGGCAATATACCTGGCATGTCCAGCACGATGTACCGGGATTGATCGAACTGTTTGGCGGTAAAGAAGTTTTCCTCAACAAACTGGATTCATTGTTTACTATCGAACTGAAAGGAAGCGGACTGGCCGACGTAACCGGACTGATCGGTCAATATGCTCACGGTAACGAACCAAGTCATCACGTCACTTTCTTGTACGCACTGGCCGGAAAGCCGGAACGCACTCAGGAGCTGATCCGTGAAATCTTCGATACCCAATACAAAAACAAACCTGACGGGCTCTGCGGCAATGACGACTGCGGACAGATGTCGGCTTGGTATATGTTCAATGCCATGGGATTCTATCCGGTCGATCCGGTGAGCGGACATTATGTGTTCGGTGCTCCGCAGATGCCTAAAATTGTTCTCCATCTGCCGGATGGTAAAACGTTTACGGTCATTGCCGAAAATTTATCGAAAGAACATAAATATATCGACAGTATCACACTGAATGGTGAACCCTATACTAAAAACTACATTTCACATGAAAATATCGTGAAGGGAGGTACACTGGTGTACAAAATGAAATAACCAATTATAAACTCAAAACTACAATGGACAAAAAGTTACTGATGATGGCGCTGTTGATAACAACAGGACTTGCCACACATGCACAGGAGAAGCTGACCCGCTATCAGGTGAGGAATGCCATTACGGTGCGTACTCCGATCATGAACGATAGCATCAACCCGAAAGGAGAAAAACACACAGCCAAAGCATTGCTACAAACACCGGTAGTACTCGACCTTGCCAATGCACCGACTCAAATGACAGCTGCCGATACAGCCGGTCTGGTCACCTTCGCGAAAGCTGATAAAGACAATCTGCTTTACCTGATCAAAACCCAACTGCGTGCCGAACGCTTTATGAAAGGTAAACTGAAAGTGACCTCTCCGGTCAGATGGGAGCTTTTCATTAATGGTGAATCGAAGATGGTAAAGGATGCTTCGGAAGACAGCATCTCTAAAGCAGCAACCAAAGAGGTCGCTTTACGCCTCGAACCCGAAATGGATTATGAAATAGCCATCAAACTGCTTTCGACTCCGGACGACAAAACCGTACCTTCACTGAAATGCGAACTGGTAAAAGATGACAAATTCAAAGAAGTGGCATGCAGCACCGATCCTGAACAGAAACATCGTTTCTCACTCGATAACACAGTATACGGTAACCGTGCCATAGCTGTTTCCGTATCACCGGACGGAAAATATCTGCTAACCCGTTATTGGGATAACCATTCGCTGAAACGTTCGCGCACTTATTGTGAACTGACCGAACTGAAAACAGGAAAAGTGCTGCTCACTAATCTAAGAGATGGTATGCGATGGATGCCGAAAAGTAATAAACTGTATTATACAGTAGTGGCTCCGGAAGGAAATGACGTTATCACTCTCGATCCTGTCACACTGAAAGAAGAAGTTCTTTTGCGAGGTATCCCCGAGCAGGGATTCAGTTGGTCGCCCAACGAGGACTTCCTGATATACTATCCCCGTGAAGAAGGTGTAAAAGATGAAGGTCCGTTGAAACGTATTGTCAGCCCGGCAGACCGTATCCCCAATACACGCGGACGCAGCTTCCTGGCCAGATATGACATCGCCAGCGGAACATCAGAACGGCTCACTTACGGTAATCACAGCACTTATATGCAGGACATTTCACCGGATGGTAAATATCTGCTTTACAGCAGTTCAAAGGAGAATATCACGCAACGTCCTTTCTCTTTGAGCTCTTTGTTTCAGGTAAATCTTGAAACATTGGCCGTCGACACACTGTTCTTCGAAGACCGATTCCTCGGAGGAGCCAGCTACTCACCGGACGGTAAGCAATTGCTATTGACGGCAAGCCCGGAAGCTTTTGACGGTATCGGTAAGAATTGCGGCAACCACCCTATCGCCAATGACTTCGACTCTCAGGCATTTATCATGGATCTGGCTACCCGTAAAATCGATCCGATCACCAAAGAATTCAATCCGTCTGTCAACTTCCTGCAATGGAACAAGGGTGACGGTTGCATCTACTTCAGCACCAATGATGAAGATTGCCGGAATATCTATCGCTATTCACCCAAAGATCGTAAGTTTGAAAAGCTGAACCTGGAGACTGATGTCACCAGTGCATTTGCCATGTCGGAAAACAATCCGTCATTGGCTGCTTATATCGGACAGGGATGCTACAATGCAGGAGTCGCTTATGTATACGACCTGAAAAAGAAAACCTCTCGACTGATAGCCGACCCGATGAAACCGACTCTGGAGAGAATTGAACTGGGCGAAATGAAACCCTGGAACTTCACAGCTTCAGACGGAACAGAGATCAAAGGGATGATGTGTCTGCCGCCTTCATTCGACCCGAACAAGAAATATCCTCTAATTGTGTACTATTACGGAGGAACGACTCCCACAGAACGGGGGATCAGTAATCCGTACTGCGCACAGTTGTTTGCTTCACGCGACTACGTGGTATATGTTATCCAGCCGAGCGGAACAATCGGATTCGGACAGGAGTTTTCAGCACGCCATGTCAATGCCTGGGGCAAACGTACTGCGGACGACATCATTGAAGGTACCAAACAGTTCTGCAAGGAACACCCGTTCGTGAATGATAAAAAAATCGGTTGTCTCGGTGCATCTTACGGTGGATTCATGACACAATACCTCCAGACTCAGACGGATATTTTCGCCGCCGCAGTTTCACATGCCGGTATCAGCAATGTGACCAGTTATTGGGGTGAAGGCTATTGGGGATACGGTTATAATGCCATAGCGGCAGCCGACAGTTATCCCTGGAACAATCCGGAACTGTTCACCAAACAAGGTTCGCTCTTCAACGCCGATAAAATAAACACCCCGCTTCTGTTGTTGCACGGCACCGTAGATACCAACGTACCTATCGGTGAAAGCATCCAGCTATTCAATGCTCTGAAAATATTGGGTAAAACAGTAGAGTTCATCACTGTAGATGGAGAAAACCACTTTATTGCCGACTATCCGAAACGCATGCAATGGCATAACAGTATTATGGCATGGTTTGCCCGCTGGTTGCAGGATAGTCCTCAGTGGTGGGAAGATATGTATCCGGAACGTCATTTATAAAACACATTCCACTGAAAAAGACAGGGAGAGCACTGATTTATTACGAAGATAATCTGAAAACAGTTAAAACTCTGTGATCTTTATGGCGGTGGAATCCGATGAAAACAGCAATCATCAATCCAATCAGTATTGGCGTTGAAAAGACTTATAAAAAAGAACGGGGCCTTTGGTTTTAAACCAAGGTCCCGTTCCTTTTATCTCCTTACCTTTTTTACACCAACAGTCCCCGGTTTTAAAAAGGTAAGGGCACTTTCCTTATTTTGTTAAAGCGCCAATCAGTTCTTCAGCAGTAACCAATTGCTGTTCACCGCTTTCCATGTTTTTCAGCATAGCTTTTCCTTCATTCATTTCATTCTCACCTACGATAGCAACGAAAGGAATGTTCTTAACATTTGCATAACTCATCTGTTTCTTCATTTTCGCAGCGTCGGGGAATATCTCGGCACGAATACCGGCTGCGCGGGCCTTAGACAGAATACCCATAGAAAAAGCAGCTTCTTTCTCACCGAAGTTAATAAACAGAAGCTGAGTTCCATTAACGGCCTCCTTCGGATACAGTTCCAACTGGTTGAGCACATCGAAAATACGGTCGGCACCAAACGAAATACCTACGCCCGATACTCCTGCCATACCGAATACACCAGTCAGGTTATCGTAACGACCTCCACCGGTGATACTGCCAATCTGCACATCAAGCGCCTTCACCTCAAAAATAGCACCTGTATAGTAATTCAATCCACGTGCCAATGTCAAGTCAAGCTCTATTTCGTTTTTCAGTCCCATCGTTTGAAGGGTATTCAAAATAAACTCACTCTCTTCCACTCCCTTCAAACCTGTTTCGCTATCGGAAAGTACAGTCTTCAGTGTAGCCAACTTCTCAGCATTGGTTCCACTCAGAAGAATGATAGGTTGCAGTTTGGCAATAGCCTCTCCACTGATACCCTTCTCGGCCAGCTCTTTATTGACATTGTCCAAACCAATTTTATCCAGTTTATCGATTGCTACTGTAATATCTACTATTTTATCCGCCTCTCCTATGATTTCGGCAATACCGGTCAGAATCTTACGATTATTGATTTTAATGCAAACGCGGATACCGAAACGGGTAAACACCGTATCAACAATCTGCATCAATTCAACTTCGTTCAGCAATGAATCACTGCCTACGACATCAGCATCACATTGGTAAAACTCACGGTAACGTCCTTTCTGAGGACGGTCGGCACGCCATACGGGCTGAATCTGATAACGTTTGAAAGGGAAAGTAATTTCGTCACGGTGCATCACTACATAACGGGCGAAAGGCACTGTGAGGTCATAACGCAAACCTTTTTCACAGAATTTACTTGCCAGCTTAGCCGCATTGCGACTCAACAGCTCTTCGTCAGTAATGCCTGAAAAATAATTGCCGGAATTCTGAATCTTAAAAAGTAGTTTGTCACCTTCTTCACCATATTTCCCCATCAGGGTAGAAAGCATCTCCATGGAAGGAGTTTCTATCTGCTGGAAACCATACAGATGATAAACGTCACGAATGGTATTGAATATGTAGTTACGCTTCGCCATCTCTACGGGCGAAAAATCACGTGTTCCTTTAGGTATACCTGGTTTTGCTGCCATTGTTCTAACTGTTTTATTGAATTGAGTTGCAAAGTTATATGAAATAATTGATTATTGAAACAGAAACCACAGACTTTCTGTGAATCTGTAAGCAAATGTATCCGGTGTCCGGTTCCGTTAAGACTGTTCATTTTCGGACAATACTTTTTAATGCCATTCTGCTCAATAAGAGATATTTATTAATTTGGTATACTATTTGCTTTCTGAAAGACAAAGAAATCACATTATCTAACAGAAATCATATGAAAACAGTTTTTTTGATCATTACAATGTTATGCCTTGGACTATCGGGAATGGCACAAAACAACGAAAAAAAAGAATTTGAGAGAAAGTACAGCGCACTCACTCAGGAAGTAGCAAACGCCCGCAAACAGAAAGATTACAAAAAGGCCGAGAAATTAAATTGGGAGAAACTGAAGTTGTATCAAGGATTGCCTCAACAACTTCAGGAAAATGCAAAAAATATAACAGGATTGGTTTATTACGACCTTGCTTGCTATCAGGCACTTCAGGGAAAGAAAAAGGCAGCCCTAAAAAACTTTGAGAAGGCTTTCAACTCCGGATGGAATGATTACAACCATGCTAAAGGTGACAGTGACATCGACAATTTACGTAAAGAGAAGAAGTATCTGGAAATAATGGCTAAAATGCGTCTGGACAGTGACTATCTGTATATTCTGCAACAAGCCGAAGGATACAACAGAACTGAAACAAAACCGATATGTTATAATGAATCAGTAACTGACACTCTACCCCGCTTCACCTACATGAATCCTAACGACAGTAATCTGGTACAGTTACGGAAACATTTCAACCTGGATAGCATCGCCGGAAGCGGAGACGAGATCTCTAAAATCAAAAACCTTCTCTACTGGGTTCACAACATAGTTCCGCATGATGGCAATTCACGTAATCCGGAAGAGCGGAACACAATAGCCATGGTAGAACTTTGCAAAAAGGAGAACCGGGGCGTAAACTGCCGGATGATGGCACAAATGCTGAACGAGTGCTATCTGGCTATGGGATTCAAATCCCGTTTCATCACCTGTATGCCCAAAGTGATGATCAACGATTGCCACGTCATCAATGCGGTCTACTCCAACACCCTCGACAAATGGTTATGGATGGACCCGACATTCAACGCTTATGTAACAGATGAAAAAGGAAACCTTCTGGGCATTGGTGAAGTGCGCGAACGCCTCCGCAACAATCAACCCGTTGTACTAAACGAAGACGCAAACTGGAATAATAAGAATAAGCAGACCAAAGAGTATTATCTGGATTACTATATGGCCAAGAACCTGTATTACGTAACTTGCCCTCTGCAAAGCGAATATAACGCAGAAACAAACTATCCGGGCAAAAAGTGGCCGATGTATATCTCGTTAGTTCCGGAAGGATACAGTAGCAATGGAAAGCCCGGTGCCACCGCCTACGACTCACATAATGACTCTTACTTCTGGCAATCACCTTATCAAGAATAAGCCTAAAAGACCAAACGATATTATCCTCAAGCGTCATAGACAACATCAACTCTAAAACGCCATTTATAGAATCTATGATGTTTGGGGCAACCTTTAAACGACTTACTTCACATGATATGTAAAAATAACCGGATTGTCTCCCTCCTTTATCTGCCCTAGCAAACTGGACATTTTTTCATTAATATCTTCTTCAGCAGACAATTTCTTTTGCTCGCATAGTACTTCAGATGAATAAATGAAGAAAATCCGACTTTGTTTTCCCTCTACCGACATATAATTGGGCAAAGGCAACTGATAATCCGTATTGATAATTACCTGATAATTGTTCACTGTACTAGTGGCTTTTGAAAGCAAACACATGCCAGGTTGGTTGGTTCTAAACAACAAATAGGAAGGAGTATCACATAAATCAGTCATAGTATATACATATTTTCCTTGATAACAGAGCTGATTCAAATCATTACATTGGAACTGACGCTGCTTATCACTCTCCGGAAAAGCCTTATCTTTCCAATCTACCATATAAAGTGGTTCAATCGATTCTCCCGTTATCCGATATATATGATTGTCAAACTTACGGGTAAATAGCACTGAGGCAGTATTCGTAATTTGGTAATTACCAGAAGAACAAAACGGTGCTGTTTCGTATAAAGGTTCTAATAAAGAAGTTTGTTTACCCGTTTCCTTATTAATCACTATCAGAGAATAATCTGATACCACTCCATTAGCATAAGTATCATTCCGCAAATAGATAAATCCTTTATCCACGGCAAAAGATTGATACGTATCGTCTAATGGATAAGAAGACAGGTATGTACCCTCCAAATCATAGTAAAGAATTTGCGAAGGATAGGTTAAAAGCAACAATTTATTTTCTGCTTCATCAATAGCGATATCGAACAGGTCAACATACTCTCCCTTCCCATTCCCCACAGCATGTATCGTAAATAAATGTTTCCCGGAAAGAGTATAACAAAGCACCTGCTTCATCCGCTTATCCAGAATAAAATATCGTCCGTTAGATTCATAGACTCTATCAATGTTATTTATTAAAGCTTCTTCATTTGTTTCGGGCATAAAAAGAGATAAGCTATCTAAGAAAAACGTATCAGCTATCATAGAAGAACCGACTTCAAAAGAAGCCGGCTGCACCCGAGACTCTGTAGCAACTTGCCTACAGGCCCCCGACAATAAAGAAATGCAAAATATAAAAAGGGCTGTTCTAATTTTCATACTTCTCAATCTACCGGAACCCAACTTTCGGTTATACCTGATGTACAGTTTATCACTCTAACTCCAAAACAGGATGTTTCTGTTACCACGCGATATGCAAAAACGTTTTGTCCTCTCAGGGTTATAAGATAAGGACCATATTGATTGGTATTTGAATTTTTACTATATACCCGATCTCCACCATCGGCATTTACAAAGATATATATAAAAAGAGACTATCAACATTTAGAACATAAAAAACACTTCCCTATACACAATAAAAGAGGCTCCGCAGAAAAATCTACGGAGCCTCTTTTATTGTGTATAGATGAAAGATCACTCTCTACGTCCCATAAATATCATAATGTAGTAAATCAGTGTAGCCAACGAACCAAGGGCAGCAACTACATAAGTATAAGCGGCTGAACGAAGGGCATCTTCTGCCTGTCTATGATTATATGAATTCGTTATACCTGAAGCACTCAGCCATACCAATGCACGCTTACTTGCATCGATCTCCACCGGAAGGGTGATAAAACTGAATAACGTAGTCATAGCAAACAAGATAATGCCGGCAAACAACAACTGCGGGAAAGGCTCTAACAGCAAAATACCGGCAAGCAACAACCATGTCATCCACTGAGAAGCGAACGAAACGACCGGTACCAGCTTGCTGCGCAGTGTCAAGGGTGCATAAGCCCGCGCATGCTGCACCGCATGTCCACACTCGTGAGCAGCTACGGCAGCGGCCATGATACTGTTACTGTCATATACTCCTTCACTCAGATTCACTGTCTTATTGGCAGGATTATAATGATCGGTCAACTGTCCGGGAGTATGAGTCACCTGAACATCGTATATTCCGTTATCTTGTAACATTTTAATAGCTACGTCGCGTCCTGTCATTCCATTTCCTGTCGGTATCTTGGAGTATTTTTTGAACTTGTTCTGCAGATTCATCTGCACCAGCCAGCTAACGAGAGCAATGCCAATAAAAATAATCCATTGAAATCCTATTACCATATTCTTTCTTATTTAATTGTTATATATGTGTTATCATACAAATAGCTTGCCAAAAATAAACAAAAGCGACGTACAGGGAGTTTACCGTACATCGCTTTTATGAAGAATTAGCTAAAAATTAGTCAATTGTAAGTTCTACCACGTAGTCTACATCCGTTGGAACTTTAGCAAGTTCCAGTACAATTCCTTCCTTATTCTTTGTGAAACGTACCGGTGTTTTGTCAGCAAAGACCACCGCCTTTTTCACTTTCTTATCGACAATAGGCAAGAAGAGTGCCTTATCCTGTAAATTAAGAATGTGTACATAAAGTTTATTGCCTTTTTGAGTCGTTACTCCCCAATCATGCGGAGCAACCAGACCGCCTCTGGTTCCATAAATAGTTTCACCATATTTCGACATCCACTCTCCCACTTCCTTCAAGCGCTGAACGGCCACTTCCGGAAGTTCACCATCAGGTTGCGGACCGATGTTCATCAACAGATTTGCATCTTTACCGGCAGCTTTCACCAGATAGTGAATCAAAGTTTTAGTCGATTTATAATTCTGATCTGTAATCTTGTATCCCCACATACCATTCATCGTCTCACATGTTTCAAGAGGCAGATGGCTGACGCTTTGTCCCGAAAGTCCTGCAGTATTCTCTCCCGGCAAATCACGCTCGAAGATTTGAATATCTTCTCCGGCAAAAGGTGTCTGATGGTGGTTGTTACCTACCAGGCAAGCCGGCTGCAAACGATGAATAAGTGCATATTGCTCGGGAAGTTCCCAATCGAAATCGGGATTGATGTCCTGATCCCACCAACCGTCAAACCAGATAGCGCCGATCGGACCATAATTAGTCAGCAGCTCTGTCAACTGATTATTCATAAACTGATAATAGCTCTTCCAATCTCCTTTCGGATTGGGACGTCCGGTTCTACGTCCGGTTCTTCCCTGAGGAGCATCTTCACGATACCAGTCTATATGTGAATAATAGAAGTGAAGTTTGATGCCATGTTTGGCACATGCATCGGCCAGCTCCTTCACCACATCACGTTTGAAAGGAGTCGCTTTTACAATGTTATAATCAGAGTACTTGGTATCGAACATCGAGAATCCCTCGTGATGACGAGTAGTGAAGCAAATATATTTAGCTCCGGAAGCCTTGATGGCTGCTACCCATTTGTCTGCATCAAACTTCGAAGGATAGAATCCCCCGGCCAGTTTGGCATACTCTTTATAATTCAGGTTATTGTTTGTCATCGTCCACTCTCCGGTAGCGAGCATGGCATAGAGTCCCCAATGAAGGAAGATTCCAAACTTATTGTCCTGAAATTCACTCCGGGCTTTCAGGTTAGCCTCTGTCGGTTGATACTTTTGCTGTGCTGTCAGGGAAGCTGTCATTCCCACTAATAGCAAAAACGTAATAAAATGTTTCTTCATAAGTATTATAAATAAAAAGGCCTCACTTCGAGCCTCTCCGGAAAGAGAGGGAGGAAGAAAGGCCTCATTTTAAATCAATGCTTTTTATAAAGTCTGCTTTTCCTTCTCCACAAAAAAGGGAGAAAGGTGAGGCTTTCTTATTCTTCTGTATATCTAATGATAGTTTGTTCGCGATCAGGGCCTACCGACACAATCTTGATCTGTACGCCCAACTGTTCTTCAAGGAACGAAAGATAAGCATTGAATTCTTCAGGGAATTCATCTTCACTCTGCATTTTTGTCATATCAGTCTGCCATCCCGGAAGTTCCACATAGATCGGCTCTACCTCATCGGTTATGTCGTAAGGGAAGTAATCGATCTCTTCACCATTCATCTTGTAAGCAACACAAGCTTTGATCGTTTCGAACGTATCGAGTACGTCGCTCTTCATCATGATCAACTTAGTGACACCGTTAACCATAATAGAATACTTCAGTGCAACCAGATCCACCCATCCGCAGCGGCGTTTACGTCCGGTTACCGAACCAAACTCGTGGCCAAGTGTACAAATCTGATCCCCTGTCTTATCGAACAACTCTGTCGGGAACGGCCCCGAACCTACACGTGTGCAATAAGCTTTAAAGATACCATATACATCACCGATCTTATTCGGAGCAACCCCCAAACCTGTGCATGCACCTGCACAAACTGTGTTCGAAGAAGTTACGAACGGATAAGAGCCAAAATCAATATCCAGCATAGTACCCTGAGCACCTTCGCAAAGAATGGATTTGCCGTTATCGAGCAAACCGTTTATTTCATGTTCACTATCCACCAACTGGAATTGTTTCAGGTATTCGATTCCTTCGAACCAGGCTTTTTCAAGTTCTGTCAAATCATATTCATAGTTCAATCCTTTCAGGATCTGTTCGTGGCGAGCTTTTGCCGCAGCATATTTCTGTTCAAAGTTATGCAGGATATCACCTACACGAACGCCATTACGGCTCACTTTATCCGTATAAGTCGGACCGATACCTTTTCCGGTAGTTCCTACCTTAGCATCGCCTTTGGCAGCTTCATAAGCCGCATCCAGAATACGGTGTGTAGGCAAAATGAGGTGCGCTTTCTTCGAAATATGCAGTCTCTCCTTGAGGTTATGTCCCGATGCCTCCAGCGCTTCTGCCTCAGCTTTGAACAAAGCCGGATCGAGCACAACACCGTTACCGATGATATTTACCTTATCCCCCTGGAAGATACCTGAAGGAATGGAACGAAGCACATATTTCTGTCCTTCGAATTCAAGTGTATGACCGGCATTCGGGCCACCCTGGAAACGTGCAACCACATCGTATTTCGGAGTTAAGACGTCGACAACTTTTCCTTTACCTTCGTCGCCCCATTGTAATCCTAATAGAACATCTACTTTCATTTTTCTTTTTTATTGTTGTTATTTACTCTTTTTCTCTTATTTGCCCTGTCGCATTTACTACATATACCATATATATATAAGGAGTAATGCGAAAGTTGGAATTTACTTAATTTGGTGTTTTCAATCGCGTTCTGCAAAGCCTCGTTCTGAAACTCGGTGACCTTGCCGCATTGTGTACATATCTGGTGATGATGCGTCTCGCGATTATATGATTTTTCGTATTGGGAGGAAGTACCGAACTGATGTTTGATAACCAGCCGGGCATTGATAAGTAAGATGATGGTGTTATAAAGCGTAGCTCTGCTCACCCTGAAATTCTCCTGATTCATCATCTGTGAATACAGCATATCGATATCGAAATGCCCGTCAATGGAGTATATGGTGTCCAGTATCGCATAACGTTCAGGAGTCTTGCGATGTCCGTTCGCATTTAGATATTCTGTGAATATCTGCCGTACCGTATCTTTCACATTTTGAGTTTCCATATCGGCGCCGTTTTAGCGCCAACAAAGTTAATTGTTTTTTGCGGAAAGCAAAAATATATCTGTAAATTTGCAGCCAACCACTAAAAAAATGTTTTATGACAAGAGTCCCCTTTACACAAAACTATCGCTGGCACTTGCCTCTCCTCCTTCTCGTTTTCTGCTGTTCTTTCTTCATTAACAATGGAGCTATCTTTGCAGATATCATGGAGTCGAGAAATATCATCACTGCACGTGAGATGGTATACGATCATAATTGGCTGGTGCCAACCATGAACGGAGAATTAAGATTGGAAAAGCCTCCTCTCCCCACCTGGATTGCTGCCATAACCGAAATGATTTCGCCAGACAACCTCCCTTTACAACGCGCCATGGCCGGATTTGCCGCTGTCATGTTAGTACTCTTTTTTTATAAATTCGCCACCAAGCTAACCGACAACCGAACCTATGCCCTGGTATCTTCGCTCGTCTTATGTACTTCGTATAACATTATTCTGATGGGACGTACGGCTACCTGGGATATCTATTGCCATGCGTTCATGATAGGAGCCATTTATTATCTTTATCTTGCTTTAAGGCAGAATACATGCAAGTGGACTTATTTTATTGGTGCAGGTATTTTTATGGGATTATCTTTTCTCGGCAAGGGTCCCGTATCTTTCTATGCCCTGCTTCTCCCGTTCGTATGTGCCTACATCTTATATTACCGCAAAGAGACTCAAATGAAAGGAAAGTGGATTGCACTCGCTGTCATGATTCTCATCGGCATCGTACTCAGCACTTGGTGGTATGCCTATATTTATATCTATCATCAAGAGATGGCTTCCTACGTGTTTCACAAAGAGTCTTCTTCCTGGAGTAATCACAACGTACGTTCCTGGTATTATTACTGGCAATTCTTTTTTGGAGACGGGTGTATGGTCACTGCTGACACTGACCACTCTTTTAGTACCCTTCTGGAAGAAGCGAGTAGAATCATCTAAAGAATATCTGTTCTGTCTGAGCTGGATGTTACTGATCCTTTTCTTTTTGTCCCTGCTTCCGGAAAAGAAAACACGCTATCTACTCCCGATATTGTTGCCCGCAGCCCTGACAATGGGACATCTATTTGTATATTGGATTCGGCAGGCAAAACAAAAAATGCCACAACTTAAGGATAGGGTACTCTACCGCATCAATGCTTACTTGATTGTAGTAGCCGCATTGGCTCTACCCATAGCGCTTTATCTATTCATGTACCGGGAAGGACGGATGGGAACGGGAATGTTCGTATGGTTGGTCGTATTGTTCCTGACAGTAGCAGTATGGCTATTCCGATCTGCTTTCAAACTTCAGCCCTTTTCCTTCCTGATGGGAATCGTGGCGTTATTTGCTGTTGCCGAACTATTTGTGATGCCTTATATAGGAAGTTTTGTGAGCAACTCGGATCCCAAAAGTATCAGTGCTACCCGAGAGAATCCGGAACTGCAACCTTTACCGTTTTACCACAGTAAAGACGAAGTGTTGCGCATCGAACTGGTATACGAAGCACATAAAAAGATCGGGGACATGGATTTAAGCAATAAAGAGGAGATCATAAAAGCGCTGCCGTTCGTCCTTATCTCACAAAAGCCGGCGGAACTGCTGATTCCGGATTCTATCCGAAAGGACCTGAACCTCCGTTTTATTGATTGTTATGACAACAACCGCTGGGCAAAAGGACATAAAAGATATGACAGCGTATTTATCAGCAATGTGACAATCGTAGAACCGATAAAGGAACAATAACCAGAAGACAGTATATAAAAACGATGAATGGTGAACAATAAAGGGTATATTCGTAATCAATACCACCCGTTTATTGTTCACCATCCGTCATTTATAATCAATCGTTTATCTCGTCTTTCACCATCGCATACAGCATCTGTTCCGCCTCTTTTTCAGAGTTCTCCATGCCTTCTACCAGACGGCAAACTTGAAAAGCATGTTCCTCACTATGCTGCATATACTTACGGATGGCAAGCATTGCCGCATTGCGAACATGATAACTCCCTGACTGTACGGCACAAATCGCCTGATCGAGCAACTCACCGGCAGGACGCTGGGCCATATCTCCCTTTTTCATCAGCAACCGGGCTATGGTGAGATAGCCACACACTTGTGTATATTCCGCCTCATCCGCAATCCATTGGAAAGTTTTCGCCGGAGCATAAGGCAAATTCTGAAACAGATTCATACATGTCAGTTCAGCGATCTCGATATTCCGAATATCCTCTACCCAAATATCGGCTATCTCGGGAAAGAAAGTATCTATCGGCTGTAATAAGCCTGCCAGAATCTTACATTCACGGATATTCTCTTTCCACAAGGCTTGTGCCAGATCATGACTCTTCTCGTAAGCGGCAGCAATGCTTTTGATACGGGGCAATTCAACACCAAAGTTCAGTTTATAGTCCAGCCCCTTTTCACGCATGCTTTGAGACACGACTCCGTTCATAGAGAGGCGGAGTTGTGTTTTTATATCTTTCAGTTGTTCTTTTACGTCCATAAGTTAATCATTTATAGAAGGCAGCGGCGAATAGTCCCTGCTATAACGCAGCATCTGCTCGGCATAGCCTTCATCATAGGTTACTTGTACATCCACTATATTTCCCTGCTCGTCAATGACCGCATCGTATCTCGGATTCACAAATCCCTTATAAGGTGCCAGGTTCAATTTTTTATAACGAGTCAATACTTCGGAATGAAGTCCCGGGTCTACTTTCACGGCATAGGTCTCCACCAATGAGCGGGCTGCGTCAAAGTCTCCGGTAGACTTGATACGTTGTATCTCGGCCAGCAGTTCGCCGAACAGATGACGAAGCTTCTGATAATCGTTTACTACGACATAAGTCTTTCCATCTTTCTGTACCATTTCCACCACTTTATCAGCCTTTCCTTTCTCAAATACCCAACGGGCAATAAGCTGACGATTACGCATATGCGCCTCTTCAACACTGTTGCCCGGCTCGACACGCACCAACTGGGTCATGAGTCCATTCATCAGATAAGTATAATATTCGGCCTTATAAGCATCTTCACTCGGCACCAGTCCCAACTCCAGCAGTTTGGGATCAGCTACATAATAAAGACCGAACAGATCGGCACGTGCCTCTTCTATTGTAGAGCCATAGGCTTTCAATGCATCCGGATCGACTCCCGGAAGCAACTTTCCGGAACCGTGTCCCAGGCATTCGTGCAGGTCGGTATGCAGTTCACCCGTCAGATCGGCATATTTATCAATCAGCTGCTTTTCTGTGTCACTGTACACAAACTCCTCGTTGAACCCGTTTCCGTGGGCCGCCTTATTATAAGCATCGGTAATATTCCCGATAGTCACCGACTTGGAACCGTGATGACTGCGAATCCAGTTAGAATTGGGCAAGTTGATGCCAATGGCAGTCGAGGGATATAAATCTCCTCCCAAGATAGCGGCAGTGATTACTTTGGCAGTTACTCCTTTCACCTTTTCCTTTTTAAACTGTTTGTCCACAGGTGAGTGATCTTCGAACCATTGGGCATTACTGCTTATCAGTTCTGTCCGACGGGTGGCCTCCAGATCTTTAAAATTCACAATCGACTCCCAACTGGCTTTCATGCCAAGCGGATCACCATAACTTTCGGTAAATCCGTTTGTGAAGTCAACACGGGAATTCAGATCCTTCACCCAAAGAATGGCATATTCGTCAAACGTCTTCAGATCACCGGTCTCATAATATTCAATCAACTTGCCGATAGCCGCTTTCTGAGCATCGTCTTCGGCCACTCCTTCAGCTTTCTTCAGCCAATACACAATCTTCTCGATAGCCTGAGTATAGAGTCCCCCTACTTTCCAGACCTTCTCTATTATTTTTCCGTCTTCTTTCACCAAACGGCTGTTCAGCCCGTAAGAGACAGGAGTTTCGTCTTTAGGATTCTTCAACGCATTATAAAAAGCCTCAGCCTCCTGCTGAGTCACCCCGTCATAGTAATTGCTGGCCGAAGTTAGCACCAAGTCTTCACCATCGGCCTGATTCACACGTTTCGGCATTACCTTCGGATCGAAGATCACGGGAGACAGTTCTTCAAAAAGTTGTTCTACCGTCTGCCCTTGAGCCAAAGGGAGCTTCGAAGCGTCAACACTAAGCAATGCCTGCTTCAGAAACTCCGGTGTAAAGCCCGGAACAAACTTCTCCGAGCCATAATGGTGATGAATACCGTTCGAGAACCACACACGCTTCAGATAGGTGGTCAGATTCACAAAGTCCGGGCTGTTTCTGTCACCCGTATAATCCGTATAGATCGTCTCAAGCATCCTCCGGATGGTAAGATTGTATTTTCCGTTCTGATCGAACAGGATATCTCTTCCTTCGAGCGCAGCTTGAGTCAGATAGTATACCAGCTCTTTTTGTTTGAGAGTTAAATTCTCAAATCCGGGTACGCGATAGCGTAATATCTGTAAGTCTGCAAATTGTTCCACTGTATATTTAAAATTATCTGCCTCAGCAGTGTTTGTTTTTTTGGCGCCGCCGCAAGCAGTCAACAAGATTACGGTTGCAGCCATTGAAATTAAATGTTTCTTCATACTTTAGACATTATGGTTATAAAACAAAAAAGGAAATATCTCAAAGACATAGCCTGAGATAATTCCTTTTTATTCCGTTTCAAGAAATGCAATTATTTCTTTTTTTCTGCGTGTTTTTTACGATATCCGTTGGGTGTTTCACCTACGTTTTTATAAAATGCAGCGTAAAAAGACTGACGGTTAGCGAAACCAACCATCGCACTGATTTCCTCTACATTCTTGTCGGCATATCTTTTATCCGTCAACAAGTGCAAAGCATCTTTTACTCTGTACTCGTTCAGCAGGCAAGAATAGTTCATACCAAAGCGAGAATTAACTACAGCTGAAAGATAACGGGTATTGGTTTTCAGTTCCTTAGCCAAATCCTTAGCTGAATAGTCCGGGTCTCTGTACTTCTTCTGTACAACAATGATGTTCAGGATTCTGTCGTACAATTCATCTGCCAATTCGGGTCTGATCAAAGACCGGTAAGCAGCTTTCTTTTCTTTTTTCTCCCTTAAATTGTAAGGGCGTTTTTTAGGAGTTTCTTCCTGGGTTTTGTTTTCTAAATCACTCATTGAATTAACTGGTTAGGGTTTGTTTTTAAATATCACTATTAATTTGTAACTTTAGATGTCACAAATTTCATACATTATTTTGATATACACAACTTTTTCGTATATATTTTTGATATAAAAACAATCAAAATCGTCGAAAAGTAGGTAAAAAGGGCCGTTAATAAGAATATTTAACTTTTAATAACCCGAAAATAAAGCGTACCTTTGCCTGAAAGATGAACGAAAAATATCAAATGATACAGACCCTCAAAACTTATTTCGGTTATGATAGCTTCCGTCCTTTGCAGGAAGAGATCATCCACAACCTGATAAGTAAAAAAGACTCACTGGTATTGATGCCTACGGGGGGAGGCAAATCAATCTGCTATCAGCTTCCGGCTCTGCTTATGGAAGGCACAGCCATTGTTATTTCGCCCCTTATTTCACTGATGAAGGATCAGGTAGAGACTCTACGTGCCAACGGAATACCGGCAGGTGCACTAAACAGCAGCAATGACGAAACCGAAAATGCCAACTTACGCAGAGCCTGCATCTCAGGACAACTTAAGCTCCTCTACATCTCGCCCGAGAAATTACTATCTGAAGCCGACTATCTGCTGAGAGACATGACTCTCTCACTGTTTGCAGTGGACGAGGCCCACTGTATTTCACAATGGGGGCATGACTTCCGCCCGGAATATGCCCGGATGGGATTCTTACGCAACCAGTTCCCCAATGTGCCTATGATCGCCCTGACTGCTACGGCAGATAAAATTACCAGGGAGGATATCGTCCGCCAGTTGCAATTGAGACAACCGCAAATATTTATTTCATCGTTCGACCGCCCCAACCTGAGCCTGTCTGTAAAAAGAGGCTATCAACCCAAGGAGAAAAGTAAAGCGATCATAGATTTCATTACCCGTCACAGGGGGGAAAGCGGAATCATCTACTGCATGAGCCGTAGTAAGACCGAAACAGTGGCACAGATGCTGCAAAAGCACGGCATCCGTTGCGGTGTGTATCATGCCGGATTGTCCGCCCGGCAACGCGACGAGACACAGGACGACTTCATCAACGACCGGATAGAGGTGGTATGTGCCACTATCGCTTTCGGAATGGGTATCGACAAATCAAATGTGCGCTGGGTGATACATTATAACCTACCTAAAAGCATCGAAAGCTTTTATCAGGAAATCGGCCGTGCCGGACGCGACGGCATGGCAAGCGACACTATCCTGTTCTACTCATTGGGTGACTTGATTCTACTGACAAAGTTTGCAACGGAGAGTAACCAACAGAATATCAATCTGGAAAAATTAAACCGGATGCAACAATATGCCGAATCCGACATCTGCCGGCGGCGTATCCTCTTAAGTTATTTCGGCGAAACGACTACGGAAGATTGTGGCAACTGTGATGTATGCCGAAATCCACCCGAGCGGTTCGACGGCACCATCATCGTCCAGAAAGCCTTAAGTGCCATTGCCCGCACCAACCAGCAGGTAAGCATCACTCTCCTGATAGACATTCTGAGGGGAAACCCAACGACTGAAATCACAGAAAAAGCATATACAGAATTGAAAACGTTCGGAGCCGGAAGAGACATCCCCGCACGTGACTGGCAGGATTATCTGTTGCAAATGCTGCAAATGGGTTACTTCGAGATAGCCTACAACGAAAACAATCACCTGAAAATAACAGGGAGCGGCAGTGACGTTCTTTTCGGCCGTAAAAAGGCAATGCTGGTTGTCATCCGCAGAGAAGAGCCTGCAACTGCCAAAAGAAGAAAAAAGAGTGCAGCCACCCCCACACAAGCATGGGCAGAAGAAAGCAGAAGCAAAGAAGAAGACCTGTTCGAAGCATTGCGCGCATTACGCAAACAGTTGGCCGATCAGGAGGCACTCCCGGCTTACATCGTATTGTCGGATAAAGTATTGCATCTGCTCTGTCTGTCACGTCCCACGACAGTCGAAGCCTTCGGTAACATCAACGGGATTGGTGAATATAAAAAGAAAAAGTACGGAAAAGATTTTGTTGCCCTGATCCGTCAGTTCGTATAGCAAAAACGGAAACCCCAGCTGAATTTTGTCAATAGCATTTTTATGTTTTATTAACCGAATAGAGGAGCTGCCAATTACAATAGGAGATATTCCCGTAACATATATTGTAATATAGCAGAACAAAGCTTCATCTTTATCGGAAGATGGCGTCTGTCCGGGTCGAAGCAACCTTCTGTTTGGGTTGAAAAACCAGACTTTCATCCGCCCCAAACCCAACTTTTCCCCGCGTACACCGGCTTTCCGGGCCGATGAAAAGAATGAGTACGAAAAAAGGGAGAAGCTGTCGGCTTCCCCCTTTTACTGTATTTTAATCTGAATATAGTTTATGATTACGCAGACAAAGATACGACAATCAATAACAAAAGTCAAGTTTTAGGACTCTTATTTTTCCGGATTATTTGCATTGTTGCATCTGTTCGTGAACATCGGCAGGAGGCACTCCCAGCGAAATAGCTTTTTCGAAGTCCGCTTTTGCCAGCGATTTCTTTTTCTGATCGAGATAAATGTCACCCCGCAACAGATAGGCATCGATCGAGTCGGGTGCCAAGCGAATGGCCTCGTCCAGATCGACCAATGCAAGATCATCATGTTTCATATCCCGCTCCACATCGGCACGAGCCACATACAAAACCGCATCTTCGGGAAACTCCACCAGTAATTGGTTCAGGATATCCAGAGCTTCACGGAACTTGTTTTCTTTCTGTTCCAGAGTCGCCAATCCGAGACGTCCGTTATAGTTCTTCGGATCGATTTCGAGCAAACGCTGATAATCCAAACGGGCACCTTTATAATCCCGTCGCAACATATAAATATACGCCCTCATCAACAGCGCCTCCGTATTCTTCTTATCTACATCCATCACCTGACAATAGTCCACATAAGCCTTGTCCTGCATACCCTGTTCCAGATAAATGGCAGCACGATTCAACAAAATAGGTACGGCAAGCGGAGCAATGTTGAGTGCATAAGTATACGACTCGACAGCATCATTATAACGTCCCAACTTGCGTTGTACCAAGCCGAGATTGGAGAACAGCAGAGCATTATGGGCGTTCTTCGGCTCCAGTTTCAAAGCTTGTTTCAGGAGGTCTTCAGCTTGTACCAGACTGTCTTTTCCGACACACTCCACAGCCTTTTCAGAAAGTTCCTGATAGGTCTGGGCAGAAAGGGAAACAGACAAGAGGCAGGAAAAAAGAAGAAAGAGGAACTTCCTCCTCACCCCTTCTCTTTCCCGAAAGGGAATCATGATAGTTTTTCGATTCATAAATAGTATATTAAAAGAGAATATTATAAAATATCAGACAATCGCAGATATTCTTTTCAGTCCAACGGATAAGCGTCAAATGCGAATAGCTCGGTGGTTAGATAGCGTTCGCCGGTATCCGGCAACAGAGTCACAATCATTTTTCCTTTAAATTCCGGACGTCCGGCCAGTTGACGGGCTGCATAAACAGCTGCTCCGGAAGAAATTCCCACCAACAATCCTTCTGTCGAGGCCAATTCTCGTCCGCCACGAATCGCTTCATCATCGGGCACAGGCATGACTTCGTCCACAACCGAAGCATCATAAATGCCGGGCACGAAATTCGCTCCGATCCCCTGTATACGGTGTGAAGCTGCTTTCCCGCCTTCGAGTACCGGAGAGGATGCAGGCTCTACAGCTACTATATATACATTCGGATTATGTTTTTTTAATGCACGGGCCACCCCGCAAACAGTACCTCCGGTTCCTACTCCCGCCACGAATACAGCCACTTCTCCGTCCGTATCCTGCCAGATTTCTTCACCGGTAGACCGAGCATGGACTTCGGTATTCGCAGGATTCTCAAACTGTTGCAGAATGACCGAACCTGGAATCGACTTTTTCAGTTCCTCTGCCTTGGCAATGGAACCGGCCATTCCCTTCTGTCCGTTAGTCAAAACAATCTGGGCTCCCAATGCCTTCAACAGATTACGACGTTCCAGGCTCATGGTTTCGGGCATGGTCAGTATAAGGCGATACCCTTTGATAGTGGCCACCATCGCAAGTCCCACACCGGTATTGCCACTGGTAGGCTCGATGATAGTGGCACCGGGTTGCAGCACTCCTCTCTCTTCGGCATCCTCAATCATCGAAAGTGCCACGCGGTCCTTTACGCTTCCGGCAGGGTTAAACGACTCCAGTTTAGCAACTATATTCTCTTGAAGGCCGTATTTACGACTATAACCGGACAACTCCATCAATGGAGTATGGCCTATCAGTTCGGTAAGTTTCTTTGCGATTTTTGCCATATATCTCTCTGTTTTACCACAGTTAATGCGCAAAGATAAAGAAAAGAATCGTACCTTTGCGACCGTTCAATCTTTTTAAGTATAGAGTTTATGAAGAGAAGACTTATCCAATTCGTTACGACTTATTTTCTTTTTGTCCTCATATTCGTCCTCCAGAAACCAATTTTCATGGGTTACTACCATACCTTATATAATAAGGTGTCATGGACTGATTATTTCTCTGTAATGGGACACGGGCTTCCGTTAGATTTTTCACTTGCCGGATATCTGACTGCCATTCCCGGACTATTGCTGATCGCATCGGTCTGGATACAGCCGGCGGTTATCCGCCAGATACGCCGGGGATATTTCATGATAATCGCCATTCTGCTTTCCTGCATCTTTATCGGTGACCTGGGACTGTATGAATACTGGGGATTCCGCTTGGATGCCACTCCGCTGTTCTACCTCTTCTCCTCGCCCAAAGATGCTTTGGCCAGTGTCAGCATTTGGGTCGTGATGGCAGGACTGGCCGCAATGGCTGTCTATGCGGCTTTACTTTACCTGATATTCTACCGGATACTGATTTATCAAAAACAACCGGTAAAAATACCTTTTCACCGGTTGAGTGTATCCGGAGTATTGCTACTTGCCACCGCCCTCCTGTTCATCCCGATACGGGGAGGTTTCACGGTGTCGACCATGAACCTGAGCAAAGCCTACTTCAGCAGTAATCAGCGGCTGAACCATGCGGCTATCAATCCTTGTTTCAGCCTGATGGAGTCATTGTCACGCCAGGACAATTTCGACAAGCAATATCGATTCATGCCAGCCGAAGAGGCAGACAAACTCTTTGCCGAACTCAAAGACCAGCCGGTTGCCCCCACTGACAGCATCCCACAACTCTTCACGACCGAACGCCCGAACGTGATATTAATCATACTTGAAAGCTTTTCGTCCAAACTGATGGAAACCCTCGGAGGAGAGTCCAATGTGGCAATCAACATGGATCAGTTCGGACGTGAAGGGGTATTGTTCACTCATTTCTTTGCCAACAGCTTCCGCACCGACCGTGGACTGGCAGCCATCATCAGTGGTTATCCGGCACAACCGACTACCAGTATTATGAAGTATCCAAAGAAAACGCAACACTTGCCTTCGATCCCCGGCAGCCTGAAGAAAGCAGGATACGACCTGCAATACTATTACGGAGGTGACGCCGATTTTACCAACATGCGCTCTTACCTGATCCAGGCAGGAATAGACAACATCGTTTCGGATAAAGATTTCCCGCTTTCCGAACGTCTCAGCAAATGGGGAGCGCATGACCATGTGGTGTTCAACCGTCTGCTGGACGACTTGAAACAGCATACACCCCAAAAAACCTTTATGAAGATATTGCAGACTTCAAGCAGTCATGAACCGTTCGAAGTCCCGTTCCGACGATTGGAAAATCCCAGACTAAACGCTTTTGCCTATGCAGACAGTTGTGCCGGCGACTTTGTACGTCAGTTCAAAGAGACTCCCTTATGGAAAAATACGGTAATCGTATTGGTTCCCGATCATCTGGGAGCCTATCCGCAGGACATAGACAACCTGACCGTAGACCGCTATCGGATTCCGCTGATTTTCATAGGAGGTGCCGTAAAAGAGCCCAGACAGATAGGTACTTACGGCTCGCAGATTGACATTGCCGCCACACTGTTGGGACAACTCGGATTACCGCACGAAGAGTTTATCTTTAGTAAAAACATGCTTAATCCGAACTCACCTCACTTCGGATTCTTCACCTTTCCAAATGCTTTCGGAATGATGACACCGGAGAATGAGGTCGTATTCAACTGCGAATCGAACTCCATCGTCTCAGATGAAGGAACACATAAAGGAGAGAATTTACCTAAAGCCAAAGCATACCTGCAAAAGTTGTATGACGACTTGGCTAAACGATAACCACCCTCTTAACCCCAAAATGATATGACTAACGACATGATCCAGTTACTGGTCAACACAGACCAGAATCTACTGCTATACCTCAACGGATTTCACAATGCCTTTGGTGATTATTTCATGAGTACTTTCACCGGAAAATGGATTTGGGTACCGATGTATGCCAGTATCCTGTATGTTCTGCTAAAGAACTTCAATTGGAAAATAACACTATGCTGCCTGACTGCCATCGCACTCACCATCCTCTTTGCCGATCAAGTTTGTGCCAGCCTGATACGCCCTGCCGTAGAACGCCTGCGACCGTCCAATCCGGCAAATCCCATCTCCGACCTCGTCCACATTGTAAACAACTACCGGGGCGGACGTTACGGCTTTCCATCCTGCCATGCCTCCAATTCTTTCGGACTGGCATTCTTTCTGGTCTTCCTGTTCCGCAAACGATGGCTGAGCCTTTTCATTCTTTTATGGGCCACGCTGAATTGCTATACGCGCATTTACCTGGGAGTGCATTATCCGGGCGACCTCATAGTAGGTGCCATCATAGGATGCTGCGGAGCAGCATTCATGTGTTATTTACTGAAGAAAACAGCAAGAGGCGCTTCTTTTGGAAAAGTGAAACATACGGAAATCACGATCTACGTAGGGCTACTTACAACAATAGGAATTCTGGTTTACGCTTCAATCATGGCATAATGAACCCACTTCGTCTCCCATTGTCGGAATTAGGGTACTTACCCTATTTCCGGTAACTTGTATATACGGCATAGAGTAACCGACCAGGTTCTTATCCTCCGGACAATATCTAAAAGGGATATACCTACATATAGGTATTGTACACTACCGCATAAAAACCGATATTTGCCGGACAAATGAAAAGGGTAAAACATATACAGAAGAACCGAGTTTTGGCAGCATATCTGTTGCTGCTGACTCTCATGCCATTCTTTTGGATAAAAACGCTCCATACACATGACCGGTCTGAGTGCATGTCTTCCGGTGTACAGCACAGATGCAATCCGGAGGAAGGTTGTGCAATTTGCCTTTTTACTCTCTCCCCCTTCACTGAAGCCGAAAACTTTGAATATATTTGCTTGCCGGTAAGCGTTCCGGTGGGGTATCTTCAGCAGGAAGAAAGAAGCTTCACGACTTCCCTTATCTTTCATTCCCTCCGTGCCCCTCCCTTTGTGACAGTATAACATTTCTCTCTAAACCCCATTATTTTTTGAAACTACCCGGGAAAAGATCCAAAGGAATATTTCCCGGGCATAGACTTACTATACATGTAAAATATGATATTCGAAACATATTTCAAACATGTGTACCTGTATGTTGCATGCCTGTATGCCACATCCGGCACGGGACTATACGCACAAACGCTGCACCAACATGCGGGAACACAGAGAGATACTGTTCCTGTCACATTTCCGGTACAACATCTGGAAGAAGTCGTCATCACCGCAGGGCGTCCGGGAATAACGGCAGGAGCCGTAAGTAACCGGATCTCTTCCTCCGAAATCCATCGTGCGGCAGGCAGTTCGCTTGCCACATTGCTGGAACGGATCAGTGGTGTCAGTTCTCTCAGCACAGGAACAACAGTATCCAAACCCGTCATTCATGGAATGCATGGCAACCGCATCCTGATCATCAATAACGGTGCGCGCCAGACGGGGCAACAATGGGCGACAGACCATGCCCCCGAAGTAGATATAAACGAAAGCGGTAATATTCTGGTCATAAAAGGCGCGGACGGAGTAAGGTACGGTTCGGATGCCTTGGGAGGTATTATCGTGATGGAACAGCCCCCTTTCGCTTTCGGGCAGGAACACCCCAAAGGCAGAATCGCCACATTCTACGGAAGTAACGGGCATCGCTATGCGGCAACCGGAAGCCTGGAAGGCACACTACCTTTCCTCAGAAACATCGCCTGGCGTATGCAAGGGACCTATTCAAATTCGGGAGACCGCTCTACGGCACATTATTTGCTCAACAATACCGGAACCAGAGGATTACACTTCTCTGCATCTGCGGGATATGACAGCGGGCGATTACAGATCGAAGGAATATACAGCCACTTCGGCGAACAGACGGGAGTGATGTTCGGTGCACAGATGGGAAGTGAGGACCTGCTTGCCGAACGTATCCGCTTGGGACGTCCGGTATATACAGACCCTTTTACACGGCATATCTCTTACCCCTACCAAAAAGTTGTCCACAGAACTGCCATCGGAAAAGTCAGATACAATGCAGGTGCGGCAGGTGTCTTTTACTGGCAAACTTCCTGGCAGAAAGACGACCGCCGGGAGAATCGCATCCGCCGGATGAATCATTCGGATATACCGGCCGTCGCATTGCTGCTGAGTTCTATCCAAAATACTTTCCGTTGGAAACTGGATTATGGGCCATGGCAGACCGAAATCGGGGGACAAATGATATTCACCGACAATCACAGCAAAGCAGGGACGGGAATCGTCCCCGTCATTCCCAACTACACAGAAATGCAGGCAGGCGCGTACGGCATACAGAAATACCGGTATGAAAGAACCGCCGTAGAAGCTGGAATTCGCCTGGATAGGCAAGAGACACGTGCCGGCGGATATGACTGGACCGGAAACTATTATGGGGGAAACAGAAAATTCTGTAATTTCACGTATGGCCTGGGCGGGCACTACCGACTTTCAAAATACTGGGAGCTTACATCCAACTTCGCACTGACATGGAGAGCCCCGCATGTGCACGAGCTGTACAGCAACGGAAATGAATTAGGATCAGGCATGTTTGTCCGGGGAGACGCCTCCATGAATGCCGAACGAAGCCACAAGTGGATAACCTCGGTCAGCTACCGGGACAAAGTGTTCCATATCCGTCTGGACAGCTATCTGCAATGGATAAAGGGGTATATTTATGATGAACCGCTGAAAGAGAACATCACTGTCATTTCAGGCACTTATCCGGTATTCCGGTACCGGCAGACACCCGCCTTTTTCAGAGGAGCGGATTTTGACTTCCGCTTTATGCCTGCCGCCTCCTGGGAGTATCATCTGATCGCCTCCTTTATCCGGGCAAACGAACAAGGAACCGGGAATTACCTCCCTTATATTCCTTCTTTCCACCTCAGTCATGAACTGGCATGGACGCACCAAACAAAGTCACACATCCTGTTTCGCCTGACTGCCCGCCACAAATTTGTAGCGAAACAAAACCGTTTTAATCCGGCAACCGACCTTATTCCATATACCCCTCCCGCCTATCATCTTTTCGGAGCGGAAGCCAGTATGGAGTGTCCCGTAAAATACGGAAACAAACTAACACTGACTGTGACAGCAGACAACCTCCTCAACAGGGAATATAAGGAATATACCAACCGCTCACGCTACTATGCGCATGATATGGGACGTGACATACGTTGCACACTGAACTGGAACTTCTGACTATGATTTTTATTCATTGTATAATATCAACAAACCAATTGAAAGAAAAATGAAAACAATTACATCTAAAACCATCTTAATGCTCCTGACGGGGGCCTTTCTTGTCTTATTGTTTAATAGTTGCACCAAAGATCCGGTGATTCCCGAAGACGAAACAAAAAACAAGTTGCATGAAGACCCGGCCAAAGTAACGGTCCGGCTGGTAGAATGCCACCTGCATGCCGACTGGAACGAGATACAGACCAACGGTGGTCCGCATCAGAATCCCGAATCTCCTGCCCGACATATAAAAAGAATACAGGAAATTACCTATGAACTGAAGGCCGGACAAGGCTGGACACTGGCAGAAGGTAGCCAGAAGAAGTTCTATGTACAGAAAAACGGGGAATATAAAAATCAAGGACGCTTTACGCCTGCTCCCGTCTATCTGATGTTTATCTATTACTACAATGCCAAAGGCGAACTGATGAATAACCAGTTTGTGGAAAACGGGCAAGAGAACATACACCAGCACTTCTTCACGCCGGAAAATATAAAGCCAACCTTCGACGGACAGATAGAAGCTGACGACAACGATCCACAGAAGCTGATAGACTATCTTTATGTAGACACTACCCCCTGGGATAAGACCTATCACAGCGGAGAGGCCGAAATCACGGGACGGGACAATCCGGTAGGGTTAAAAGGAATTATCCGTTTCTTGAAAGACCGCAAAGAGTTCGATCTAAAAGTCCGGCTGTATCACGGTTACGAATCCAAAAAAAATCCGCAGACCGGTACTTTCGATCCTTTCTACAAACCTTCCGGGGTATTGATACAACGGGGAACATGGGATATTAACCTGAATCTGCCGGTCGTTGTATTCTGGAGTCGGGAAGAATTTATCGATATAGATGAAGAAGCAAACTTAGAGAAAGTGGGCGAAGACAGTCTCGACGAGGGCAGCAACCGTACCGTACACTCCATCATGGAAACTTTCAACCTGACTTGGAAAGAAGCTCTGGAAGAATTCATAACCTATACCTATAAGGCCGGAGATGCCGAAGGAGGAGCTATCTGGCTGTAATCTCGTCCCAATAGAAACTACACATTGGTACGACTGATTCAGAATATCGCAAGTGATGTCCTGAGGCAACTCTACCGGACTATGAAGTGAAACCTAATCGGTTATAAAAAGCCGACGGCAACGTATTTCTTCTTTATGAAGAATGATACGTTCCGTCGGCTTATTATCTTTATTATCAACGGTGAGTTTAGTTACAAGTCATATCTTCGGTGTACAGATTGTCATTCATACGCCGGGTCCTGTTTCAATACACCGCCCGCTTTATCTATTTCGGACTGTGGAATCGGGAAAAATTCAAATGCAGGTTTATACACCTTGATGTATCCCGGATAAGCAGGATCTTCTACCCCGTTCACCCGTTTATCCATCAACTTCCATCGTTTCAACTGGAAGTAACGCAGCCCTTCAAAACAAGTTTCAATACGCCATTCGTTCCGGATACGTTCACGAAGATCGTCTTGTGAGATACCGGCTTCGATGGCCGGTTGTCCCGAACGTGTCCTTACTTCATTAATAGCATTCAAGGCTGTTGTGGTAGCTCCGTGTGCTTCGTTTTCGGCTTCGGCTATCATCAACAATACATGAGCGTAACGCAGTACAACGATATCTGCATCCGAAACAGTACTGTATCCGGGTGTCACATCCGTAGGTTGGACATATTTGAGAGCGCTGAAACCGGTAGGCCCTTTATTATTTGATTCGTTCACCTGAACCTCTTCGTCTTTAAACCCGTCATCGACAAAATTGGCCATCATAGAATGGTTGACAGACTCGTACAGACGACGGTCTCTGTTCATAAACATTTTAGCACGTTCCGCTTTCTTCAGGGCATCGTCATTACCATATAAAATACTTTCGTCAGGACGTACCGTCAAAGGAGATTCTCCCCATGGCTTTCCATCCGTACATTCAAATGCGTCCACCATATTGCGGGTGGGGTCCAGAACCGCCCAGGCGCCATAATACAAATCCATAGAATGAGTCAGGTTCGGACGCAGGAAGCGAACGGAAAACATGATCTCCGGTGATGCCAATTGCTTTTCGGAGATAAAATTGTCACGCACACGCGCAGCCAAACTATAACCTTTGATACTCTGCAACAGAGTCAGTACTTCTTCCATCTTGGAAGAAATAGCCTTTCCATTGCTATCGTAAGCATCGAATAGCAGGATTCTCGCTTTCAGAGCCTTGACAGCCGAAACAGTGAACCGACCGGAAGTTTGTGAATCGGAATACAACTTATCGGGCAATTCACTGATGGCTTCGTCATAGTCGGTCATTACACGATTCAACACTTCTGCGCGGGTAGCCTTAGGTTGATACATCGTATTCAGATCGAGAGACTGAGTCACTACAGGCACCTCTTTATAACACTGATACAACCATGAATAAAAATAGCCGCGCAATGCTTTACACTGTGCAAGCATAAACTTTTTTTCATCCGCACTGATATCCGATCCGGTATACTGATCGAGTTGTTCCATCAAGATATGTACACGGGCAATGCCTTTATAGCAATTGCCGTAAATATCGGTAACGAACCCACCTTGATTGGGAGTAAGATCTCCCTGGGCAATCGTCTTGGCCCAACCATACGTACCTTCGCTATGTTGTACGATCGCATTATCCGTCAATCCGTCCAGACAAGGCATAATCTGAGAAAATACGCCGGAGTACATGACCGAATAAGTTCCGGCCAAAGCCGATTCAAAGTCACTCTTTTTCTGCCAGAATACGCTTTGCGAAGGGCTTGACGGAGGATCTTTCTGAAGAAAGTCTTCACACGAGGTGGCACCGAAAAGTAATGTGGCAGCTAACAATATATGAATATTCTTTTTCATTGCATGTCCTAATTAAAATTCAACATTTAAACCAAACGAATAGATTCTGTTTTGTGGATAGATGGCATCTCTTCCATCCCCGTTACGTTCAGGGTCGAGTCCTTTGTACGGAGTCAGAGTCAACAGATTATCACCGGAGAAGTAGATACGCACTTTAGAGATATTCGCCTTTTCGGTCCATACCCGAGGCAGCGTATAGCCCAAAGTCAGATTCTTCAGGCGGAAGAAAGAGGCATCCTTCAAGTAATAGCTGTTGGGACGTGTGTTCTTGCCTCCACCCATATCCTGCCAATAGAGTTTAGGATGTTTAGCACCATAAGGATTCTCTTCTGTCCACATGTGTTTAATGTAGTCCTTGTTGGGAGATGATCCTTGCATAAAGGGCTGTACTCCCCAGTCAGTAGTATAATATTTTTTATCAGCTACCCCTTGACCGATCAGCGACAGGTCAAAACCTTTCCATGTCGCACTGGCATTGATACCATATTCGAAACCCGGAAAACGTCCTGAGAAAGTACGGCGGTCATAGTTATCAATCACTCCGTCCGGTTTTCCATCAGGTCCACTGATATCTTTGTACTTCAGATCACCCGGCTGTGTGTTATCATTAAATTGCTTTGGTGATGCATTGATCTCAGCCTGATCTGCAAATACACCGATACACTCCAACATATAATACTCATCATAAGGTAATCCCTCACGTTTGATGCTGTAACTTCCGATTTCTTCTGCACCAAATTCAGTCAGCTTGTTGCGCGAACGGTCAAAATAAACCCCTGCATTGTAGCGGAATCCCCTGAATGTACCTCCCTTCACCATATTGGCATAGTTTAAGGCAACCTCTATACCTTTATTCTCCACCGAACCATTATTCACCGTCGGAGCAGAAAGTCCGAGTAAACTCGACACTTGTGAAGAACGCAATATGTCATCAGTAGTCTTTTTATACCAATCGAAAGTTACGCTCAAGCCATCGAACACCTGCAGGTCGAAACCGATATCGGTAATAGTAGTGGTCTCCCACTTAATGTTACGGTTGGCATAAGCTGTCTGCTGATATCCGATAATAACACCATCCGAAGTTTTGGTAAACGGATAGTCATCCACACCCGAAATCATAGCTTGATAGGGATAAAGTCCGATATTCTGGTTACCCAACTGTCCCCATGAACCTCTCAACTTGAAATTGTTCAGCCAATTAAGATTCAAATTTTTAATAAACTCTTCTTCTGTGGCACGCCAAGCGACTGAGAATGATGGAAATACTCCCCAACGATTTTCATCGGAGATGCGTGAAGTTCCGTCGTATCTCATATTGGCTTCAAACAGATAACGCTCTTTAAAATCGTAGTTAAAACGTCCGAACAAGGACTGAATAGCCCACTCTTCTTCACCTCCACTGTTACTCCAATCGGCTGTCCCTCCGGCATTGAGTACCGGCAAGTCAAATGCAAAGTCTTTACGATAGGCATTGAGCGTTTCATATTTCTCCGACTCTTGATTGTAACCTACCATCAAAGAGAAATTATGTGCATTATCCACTAACGACAAATCATATTTCAGATAACTATAAAGGTTGGTATAGAAACGGCGGCCATCGCCTACACTTAATCCCAATCCGCCTTTATCGAGTTCGGACGATCTCTCGCCGGTATGGTAATCGTAAGTATAAGTCGTGCTTCCTCGCCAGTCTTTACTTTTGTTAGACTGAAGGCGGGCAGCTCCTTTAGTATACCACGTCAAGCCTTTAGCCAGATTGATCTCTAACCACAGCTGAGCATTTATATCAAAATTATTATCACGCTTCATGGCGTTATCTCCGATAATGGCAGGCATGTTTTTGTTATGACTTTCGAAGGAATAAGCGGAACTTGTCCAGCGGCGAATACCTGTTCCGTCATCCGGTAACCAAGGCATATAGGTCGGTGCCTGCGAAAGCGTAGAGAGGAAAGCATCATTCTGTCCCTGGCGAGGCTGCTCTGTCTCACCATACATCAAGTTGGCATAAGTTCCCACCTTTATAAAATTAGTAATACGCGCAGTAAGGTCGATTGTTGCATTGTATTTTCTATATTTAAATCCACGCATAGTACCCGGCTGATCGACAAAATTCAAAGCTACATTGTAGGTAGTCTTCTCCGTGCTACCGGCCATCGAGAGATTATGTGTCTGCACTACAGCTGTACGGAACATATAGTCCTGCCAGTCAAAGTTAGGATATTGGGGGTCCCCGACATTATTCCGATAAAGATTAATCTGGTCTTGAGTGTATTGTTTACCGGTTCCGGAGTTCTTCCAGGCCAGATTCGCTAGCTCCATATATTCCACAGAATTGGTGACACGATCATATAACTTGGTGGGTGTGTGCAAACCTACATTTCCATGATAACTAATGTGCACCTTATCTCCTACCGCACCTTGCTTGGTAGTTACCAGGATAACCCCGTTGGCAGCTCTCGCTCCATAAATAGCAGCCGAAGCTGCATCCTTTAACACAGAAACACTCTCGATCACGCTGGGATCAAGATTTGTCATGCTACCCGGTACACCATTGATCAGGATCAAAGGATCCGACCCGGCGGAAGAGAAAGTCCCCTGGCCACGGATACGAAAAGAGGTTCCTTCCCCACCTGGCTGTCCAAGTCCCTGATTGACACGAAGTCCCGGAATCTGCCCTTGCAGCAGGATAGCAGCATTGGCAACCGGACGTTTTGAAATATCGTCACCCGTCACAGCAGACACAGATCCGGTCAGATTGACTTTCTTTTGAGTACCGAAACCCACTACGACAACTTCATCCAACTTCTGGGCATCTTCTTTAAGAACAATGTTCATTGGTTCTCTCTGGGCTTTGATACTCTGTGTTTTAAGGCCAATATAGGAAATTTCCAAAATGCTCCCTTCCGGAACATCCAAAGAGAACCGGCCGTTCAGATCTGTGATGTTTCCTAAAGTAGTTCCTTTTACCAATACGGATACACCGATAAGAGGTTCGCCAGCTTCATCAGTAACTACGCCGCTGACTTTTAGATTTTGTTGTTGCATAATGGTAACCGCATCCTGTTTGAGCCCATCGGCCACGGCAAACTGAGGAGAAATACATAATAGCAGTAGACTGGCACCTGCTATTTTGAGACAATTCATTTCACGAGTCTTGATTAAACTCGGAAACAGGTTAGTTCTTTTTGTCATACATTAAATTTTTCGGTTAAACATAAAAATAAGGAATGTTCTATCCGGAAGATTTATAAAACCCGGAATTTGTTTTTAGTCGTTTTTCTAAGTCTTCATAAGCTTTCTGATTTTGATTATTAGTATTCTGTCAATATTAGAACTTTACTGAACTATGCTGATACTCCATTCCGAAAGCAATCCATTGGGGAGTAGTCCTTTCAGAACTTGGAAAAACACAACTTTCATACAATTTGGTAAGATAAAAGCGGAAAAAGTATTGATTTCCTTCGGTACCGTACGCAATATTTATACTTGTTTGTACCCTAATTCTACCTAATAGAGATATAACATATTGATTAAACGAAACTTATACCAGTTAAACAGGAAAATAGAAGGCTGTTTAGATTTACTTCAAATGACTAATTAGCTTGAAGACATTGAGATTTATTAAAAAAAAGATTCGTATTTTGCATTTTATTAAATCTTATTCTTATCTTTGCCGCATAACATCTGCCAAAGACTTAATAGATGTGAATTATTTGTTAGCCTTAAAAGCTCCGAAATGTACTTTCTATGCTGCGGATATAGTTCTGAAAGAACTTAATCAATTAACAACACACAAGAGGCCTCCATTCTGTACTACCTATTTTATACTAATTGACGTCCAATGCCTTATTTAATCAAGAAAATAAGTGCCCCACTACCCAACATCATTATCTGATATTAGTATATCATTATTTATTTGAAATATTATAAATGAATAAGCTACATTTAAAATTACTCTTGGAATGCCTTCCGGAAGAATTGCTTATAATAAAAAAACTGTTTTTGCCATCAATAATTTCCGGATAGCAAAAACAGTTTATCTTTTTTAAAGAGCTGGTATAGGATTATTTATTGAAATAGCCTACATACCAGTCATAGAATTTTTGAATCCCTTCTTCTATAGAAGTAGAGGGTTTATAGCCAAAGTCCTTTTCCAATCGGCCCGTATCGGCATAAGTACATACCACATCTCCCGGTTGCATACCCATCATCTGTTTAATGGCTGTCTTACCTGCTGTTTTTTCAATAACAGAAATGAAATCCATCAGCTCTACCGGTGCAGAATTACCAATATTATAAATATAGAAAGGAATGGGATCGGCAGAAGGATGAGCAATGATCTTCATCAGACCTGCAATGATATCATCGATATATGTAAAATCACGACGCATTTGCCCGTTATTGAATACTTTAATGGGGTCGCCATTTAATATTGCCTTCATAAACAGACAAGGAGCCATATCCGGACGCCCCCAAGGACCATATACTGTAAAGAAACGCACACCGGTAGTAGGTATACTATAAAGTTTGCTATAAGCATGCGCCATCAGTTCATTCGACTTTTTTGTTGCTGCATACAAACTCACCGGAGAGTCTGCCTTATCTGTTTCAGCATAAGGCACTTTATCATTCAGTCCATAAATGCTGCTTGAACTTGCATAAACCAAATGATTTACCGGATAATGCCGACAACATTCCAACAGATTTAAGAAACCTACAATATTCGATTCAATATATGCATAAGGATTTTCAATCGAATAGCGAACACCGGCCTGAGCAGCCAAATTCACCACAATATCAAAATGTTCGTCTTTAAACAAGTTGGTCAATCCTTCACGATCTGTCAAATCCATCTTGATAAAGCGATAGGAAGGATATTTAGCACTCGGCAACAATATGTCTTTCTCGATCGATTCTTTAGTTATGCCGGTATCAGCTAAACGATCATATTTCAACTGTACATCATAATAAGAGTTGATGTTATCCAACCCCACAACTTCACAACCTTGTGCTACCAATGCTTTTACCGTATAAGAGCCAATAAAACCTGCGGCTCCTGTTACTAATGCTTTCATGATTCAATTTAGTTTAGAGTACCATTACAGAAAAACGACCTATAACGTAATGTTCTTTACCATTAACAAACTCTTCCAGTTTCTTGTTCGAACGTATTTTTTTGTTCGAAATCATCAAAATGGTATTCTGATATTTATTATCCAAGACTTCTTCTTCTGTCACTTCTTTCACTCTTTCATGCAGATACACATCCATATTTTCAGAACGACGTACATTCAGGACACAATAACCGGATACGTTTTTCTCCTTAGAAAGTTCCACTGCTTTCCGGCATAACTCGGAATAACCCAACTCACCATTAATAGCCGGTACATCCCAACCTCCCACAAAGACAGCACAAAACAATCCGAGGGCAAGCACATTAATAGTCTTGTTCAACGATTTCTTCCGATAAAGAAAATACAGGGCCGTACCACCACTGACAGTCAATATTCCACCGGCTACATAAAAAAGCTTCTGTCCCAGGAATTCAGTACCCGGCATTCGTCCCAGCACAATAAGAGCCGGCAGCCCTGCCACGAATACGACGGCAGGAAGAAGCAACGTCAACGCCAACCATTGATTCCAGCGGAAATGAGATAACAAAAGTACAGCCAAATAAACAAAGAATGGAAAAGTCGGTGCCAAATAGACAGCCAGTTTACCACTGAAACAAGATAACATCAGTAACGTAGTGAGAATTATGACCATAAAGAAACGCTCCATATCAGAACGAATCAGTCGGCGACAAGCCCCGGCAATAATTATACCGACCAGAAACAGAGCCCACGGAGCTAACGAATACCAAACAGAAATAAAATAATAATAAAACGGAGCACTATGATCGAACGCATTGACAGCACGCCCCACTGTTTGACGGAATAACAAATCATGCAGATAAGTTAATCCCCCCTCTTCCCAACAAACACCACCGAACCAAATGAAACATCCGAGCAATAATACAGCGAACGTTTTCCATCCCCAATAACGTCCAAAGGTCTTCACACGTCCGGTAATCAGCAAAAAAATGAAAGTAGACACCAATGGTACCAGTATCCCCACAGGCCCTTTGGAGAAAACTGCCATAAAAATATAAAAAGGAAACAGAAACTGATTCCAGTTCTTACTGCCTTGCCCTTTCAGCATCTGATAAAAAGTACGAAGAGCAAGCACAATAAACATACACATCAACATATCCATGCGCAATACAACAGCTAACCCTAAAAAGAGTCCACAACTCATCAACATTAATTGAGCCGATAAACGGTTAGCTACAGAGACTTCACGTTCCACCCACCGGTCCATTACCAACATGATCACTAAAGCCGGAATAAAAGAGAAGAGTGAAGCAAACCACATGGCATGATTGCCTAACAGCCACTTGCCCAACATCAGAATCCAGAAATACAAAGGAGGCTTGTCAGCATACTGAATACCATGATTAGTGAACGTAAAAATATCACCATTACGCAGTGCTTCGTCAACAATACTCAAGTAACGTAACTCGTTGGAGGGAGTGTAGTCACGGAAAATCAACACCGGCAGTACAGCCAGCAATAATAAAAACGGAAGAAATTTACTTTTCATAGGCAACTGATTGCTTGGAGCTTTTACGTCCAATCATCAGATTGCGAAAATAGGCAACGAATCCGACGGATTGACCCAAAATCAACACAGGATCAAGACGGAATACACCGTATGCCACAATAACCGATGAACCGACCAGGCTGATAATCCAGAAGCCGGCAGGCAGTAAAGACTCTTTATGATGGAATGAATAAGCCCATTGATATACAAAGCGGAGAGTGAAAATAATTTGCCCCATTGAACCGAAAATCAATAGCCAAAGAGGTACCTCTTCATTGCGGAAAAAACTATCGATAAAATGTTGCGCATCATGCAACATAAAAGCTGCCGCAATTACCGGTGTAATCACTAACAAGGTTTTCAGTGCTCCGTGAAGCTTATTCCAAATACCTTTCTCGTTCAGATTCCACAAATAGATATAATAGGAAATAAACTGTCCGAAGATAATAGAAAAATCATCACGCAACCATCCATAAATACACAACAAGTAAGATCCGGCAATACTCAATATCCAGAATATGGAAGGAGACACTACCTTCTTTGCCTTTTCCGATAATATCCATTGAAATATGATGCGAGCTGAGAAAAAAGCCTGCGCTAAAAAACCGATTACATAGATAAAGCCGCTCCCCTTCACAAATTTACGCTATTAAGTTATTGTCACCGATACGATAGTTAATATATCTCTTTTTCATCCAACGATAGGCAAAGCAATCAAGAAAAGGAGAAACCAACCGGTTCCACAAATGATATTTGGATGTACCTGCTACACGAGGAAAATGGCGAACCGGGATTTGCTTGATTTTAGCATCTTGCAACAAGATCAATGCCGGAAGAAAACGATGCATACCCGTAAAGAACGGAATACGTTTGGCATAGGCTGTATGCAAAACCTTCAGAGGACAACCGGTATCCTGCACACCGTCATTGGTCATCATTCTTCTGAAACCATTGGCAATCTTCGATTGCAGATTCTTGAAAAAAGAATCTTTACGATTGGCACGGATTCCCATCACCAGCTGATAATCAGCAATATCTTTCAGCAACAGATTGAAATCTTCGGGAGTAGTCTGAAGGTCGGCATCCATATACCCTACATATACCGACTCTGTATAGTCGATACCTGCTTTCATAGCAGCACTTAATCCAGAATTTTTTGCTAAATCCATATAAAAGAAATCCTTGTTACGTGCGCATACCTCCATAATACGCTGCTTACTGTTGTCACGCGAACCGTCATTCACAAACAACACACAGGCCGTACAAATAGATTTGGGTAAAAACTCTCCCAATTTCTGTTCCAAAGAGTAGATATTGTCTTCTTCGTTGTATACAGGAACAACGATAGTCAGTTGATAATTGATCGTTTTATTCATTGCCTCATTGTAAATATCCCGCAAAAGTACAAAAAATATGAAATAAAATAGGATTATTGAAACAACAATCCAAATCTAATTTATGTTTTTATAGCACAAAAAGAAAAAAAGGAACCGGATTATAACATTCATACAGAATTAGAATATAAAAAGAATGCCGGAGAAAGATAAGATTTTCTCCGGCATTGTTATCTGTTTTATAAATCTGAAAACTAAATCATGCTTTCCGGATGTAATCAACAATCCATGCCCCTACTTCTTTCGTACCAAATTTTTCACCACCTTCCACTTGAATCTCGGGTGTACGTACATTAGCATCCAAAGAAGCATCAACTGCTTTGCGGATCAATGCACCTTCAGCTTTACAATCGAAGTATTCGAACAGCATGGCCACCGAAAGAATTTGCGCCAGCGGATTAGCGATATTCAAGCCTTTTGCTTGCGGCCACGAACCGTGAATCGGCTCGAACACCGGAGTACTCTCACCTGTAGAAGCAGACGGAAGCAACCCCATAGAGCCACTGATGACAGACCCTTCATCGGTAAGAATATCACCAAAGGTATTCTCCGTCACCATCACATCAAAAAATTTAGGCTCCTGAATCATCTTCATTGCAGCATTATCCACAAACATATAATCAGTGGTCACCTCCGGATACTGCGGCGCCATTTCTTGTGCAATCTGCCTCCATAGACGACTGGAAGCAAGCACATTAGCTTTATCTACAACAGTCAAGTGCTTACGACGCTTCATAGCATATTCGAAACCGACTTTCAAGATACGTTCTATCTCAGGACGTGTATACATATTCGTGTCGTATGCTTTGTCATTATCCTGATATTTTTCACCAAAATACATACCTCCGGTCAATTCGCGAATACACAGAAAATCGGCTCCTTCTACTAACTCTGCACGAAGAGGAGACTTGTGCACCAAACACTTAAATGTTTGGACAGGACGGATATTGGCAAATAAGCCGAGTTTTTTACGCATAGCCAGTAGCCCCTGCTCCGGACGCACCTTGGCAGTCGGGTCATTGTCAAACTTAGGATCACCTACGGCCGAAAAAAGAACTGCATCGGCATTCTTACAAACCCGGTAAGTTTCTTCCGGAAAAGGATCGCCTACTTTATCAATGGCATCCGCACCGCAAATGGCATATTCATAGTTTACTTTATGTCCAAACTTCTCACAGACGGCACTCATTACCTCCACACCTTGTACAGAGATTTCCGGTCCGATACCGTCACCGGCTAATACAGCAATTTTAAAATCCATATTATTCAATAATTAATATTCTTCTATTATATTCAGCATTTTTATGGTAGCTTTAATAGCAGCCTCTGTCTGGTCAGCATCCAACCCACGGGTACGGAACACCTTTTCACCAAAACTCCAGGTGATAACGGTTTGCACAAAAGCATCTGTTCGCCCTCCGGGAGGGATACTTACAGCATAGTTGATCAGCATAGGGAACTTACGTCCCAAAGTCACTTTATAAATCTTACGCAGAGCACGTACAAAAGCATCATACTGTCCATCGCCGGAAGAACTTTCTTCGTAAACCTGACCGTCGATTTCGATACTCAGCGTTGCCATCGGTTTCAATCCGTGTGCTAAAGTGACAAAGTAGCTTTTCAACTTCACTTTATTACTCATGCCATCATGCTTCAGCACGTCAGAGATGATATAAGGTAAATCCTCCTGAGTAACCAACTCTTTCTTATCACCCAATTCAATGATCCGCTCCGTAACTTTTTTCATGGACTCTTCGTCCAACTCGAGTCCCAGGCTTTCAAGATTCTTACGGATATTGGCCTTACCGGAAGTTTTCCCCAAAGCGTATTCGCGCACACGTCCGAACCGCTCGGGAAGCAAATCATTGCAATAGAGATTACTTTTATTATCTCCGTCGGCATGTACTCCGGCCACTTGCGTAAAAACATTCTCACCGACAATCGGCTTGTTGGCTGGTATCACAATACCCGAATACGATTCGACCACGCGACTTACATCATTCAGCCGACTCTCGTCTATATTGGTAATAGCGTTGAAATGATCCTTCAAAATAGCTTGTACGCTTGCTAAAGGTGCATTACCAGCTCGTTCGCCCAAACCATTGATCGTCGTATGCAGTCCTTTGACACCACTTAGCACGGCAGCAAGTACATTACTTACAGCCAGATCGTAATCATTGTGTGCATGGAAGTCAAAATGGGTATCAGGATAACGTTTCTTCATCTTCCGCATAAACTCAATCACTTGAAGCGGATTCAGTATTCCTAATGTATCGGGTAGCATGAATCGTTTAATGGTAGTCTCTTTCAATGCGTCCACAATCCGGAATACATATTCGGGAGAATCCTTCATACCGTTACTCCAGTCTTCCAAATACACGTTGACTTCAATATCGAGTTCGTTAGCATAATCTACTACGGCAAGAATGTCTTCGATATGCTTTTCCGGTGTTTTCTTTAACTGACAAGTACAATGTTTCAGCGAACCTTTACACAGCAAATTAATAACACGACATCCCGTAGCATGAATCCAATCCAGTGAAGTATGTCCGTCGACAAATCCCAGTACCTCTACTTTTTGTAGCAGATTTCTGCGGGCGGCCCAGTCACATATCATCTTTACCGCATCAAATTCTCCGTCGGACACACGTGCCGAAGCCACCTCCACACGATCTACTTTCAACTCCTCCAGCAGAAGTCGGGCAATCATTAGTTTTTCATGGGGCACAAACGATACTCCGCTGGTCTGTTCACCATCGCGGAGGGTTGTGTCCATGATTTCTATTTTGACGCCTTTTCCCATTGTTCTATTTTATCTTTATTAGTCAACAAGAAGTCTATATCGTCAAGTCCGTTCATCAGACAGTGCTTCTTGTAGGCATTGATTTCAAAATGCTCACTTTTTCCGGTGGCTTTATTCGTGATAGTCTGTTCCGGCAAGTTCACTTCCACTTCCATCTTAGGATTTTTAAAGATAGAATCGAACAGTTCGGCTAAAAATTCTTCAGTTACCACAACCGGAAGAACGAAATTATTCAATTCGTTGTTTTTATGAATATCCGCAAAGAAGCTACTTACTACGACACGAAAACCGTAATCAGCGATAGCCCAGGCAGCATGTTCACGACTGGATCCTGAACCAAAATTTTTTCCGGCTACGAGAATTTGTCCCCCATATGTGGGATCATTCAATACGAACGAGTCAATTTTATTCCCCTGTTTATCATAACGCCAGTCCCGAAATAAGTTTTCTCCAAAGCCTTCCTTCGTTGTAGCTTTCAAAAAACGTGCAGGTATAATCTGGTCCGTATCTACATTCTCCAATGGGAGAGGTACACAAGTACTTGTGAGTATATTGAATTTTGCTTTCATCTTTTTATTTACAATTTAAACATTTGCGATTTAAATAACTTCGACTTATTATGCAAACGATCTTTATTCACAAACTCCTTGGCCGGTAAATCTACGATCGCTACATTGACCATTACATCAGTTCCCTCGGGTCAGCTATCACTCCCGTTATCGCAGCGGCAGCTGCCACAAGCGGACTAGCTAATAGTGTACGCGCTCCGGGTCCCTGACGTCCTTCAAAGTTACGGTTACTGGTAGAAACCGAATACTTTCCGGCAGGAATCTTATCATCATTCATAGCCAAGCAAGCCGAACATCCCGGTTGACGAATAGCAAAACCGGCATCCTCCAGAATCTTATCCAATCCTTCTTCGCGGATCTGGGCATCAACCATCCAAGAGCCCGGCACCAGCCATGCTATCACATGTTCAGCTTTCTGATGTCCTTTCACAATAGAAGCAAATGCACGGAAATCTTCGATACGCCCATTCGTACAAGCACCCAGAAACACATAATCAATCTTCTTCCCCAACAATGCTTCCCCCGGCTGAAATCCCATATAATCCAAAGATTTCAGGAATGAAGCTTTGGTTGTTTCATTCATTCCATCCGTTGTAGGAATATGCTGCGTAATGCCCATACCCATACCCGGATTAGTTCCATAAGTAATCATCGGCTCAATATCCGCAGCATCAAAATGAACTTCTTTATCAAAAACCGCATCATCTTCACTCTTCAGAGTTTTCCAATACTGCACTGCCTGATCCCATTCTTCTCCCTGAGGTGCATTCTCACGGCCTTTGATATATTCGAAAGTCACTTCATCCGGTGCAATCATACCTCCACGGGCCCCCATCTCAATAGAAAGGTTACAGAGCGTCAACCGACCTTCCATCGTAAGGCTACGGATCGCTTCACCCGCATATTCTACAAAATATCCGGTCGCACCACTCGTTGTCATTTTCGACATCATATAGAGAGCGATGTCTTTGGCTGTTACTCCCTTGCCCAACTTACCATCCACCGTGATGCGCATGGTCTTGGGACGTGACTGCAAAATACACTGAGAAGCAAGTACCATTTCGACCTCACTTGTACCGATACCAAAAGCAACCGCTCCCATCGCGCCGTGAGTGGAAGTATGTGAATCGCCGCAAACAATGGTCATCCCAGGTAAAGTAAGTCCTCGCTCCGGACCAACCACATGGATAATACCATTCCGCTTGTCCATCATTCCATAATGAGTCAAACCAAAATCAGCTGCATTCTTAGTCAGTGTATCCACCTGAGTCTTTGAAACAGGATCTTCAATTGGTTTATCCTGATCGTGAGTCGGCGTATTATGGTCTGGCATACAATATACTTTCTCCGGACGAAACACCTTAATCCCGCGTGCACGCAATCCGGCAAAAGCTTGAGGACTGGTTACTTCATGACAATATAATCTGTCGATATAGAGCTGTGTAGGGCCATCTTCCACTGTAGTCACTACGTGTGCATCCCATATTTTATCAAATAATGTATTCATCTTTTTATTTATTATTTTATGATTTACAAATTACGTTTGGAGTCACATCATTTAGTAAACTTGTTAATACAGTCGATATAAGCTTCTACCGATGCAGCGATAATATCCGTATTCGCACCAAATCCATAGTACATCTGATTATCATATTCAACCTGCATGTGTACCTTGCCCACATCGTCACTTCCTTTACTAATGGCCTGAATTGTAAATTCCTTCAGAGTCATATGACGGTCAATAATACGCTTCAGAGCCTTGATGGCGGCATCTACCGGACCATTACCACTGGCAGCCGCTTCAAATTTCTCTCCGGCAATATTCAATCCGAGGCTGGCAACAGAACGGACTCCTACTCCGCTGGTCACCTGAAGATATTCCAATTTGATGCGATGGTTACCACTTCTGTCTGCACCCGCCAATACCAGAATATCATCATCATGAATATCTTTCTTGCGGTCGGCAAGTTTCAGGAATTCTTCATATACTTTATCCAGTTTTTCCTGATCCAGTGTCACCCCCAGAATGGAAAGGCGATTTTTCAAGGCAGCACGTCCGCTACGGGCAGTCAACACAATAGAATTATCATCAATACCTACATCATGCGGATCAATTATTTCATAAGTCTGCACATTCTTAAGTACTCCATCCTGATGGATACCCGAAGAATGTGCAAATGCATTGCGTCCCACAATGGCCTTATTAGCCTGTACCGGCATATTCATCAGACTCGATACCATGCGGCTGGTAGGATAAATCTTCTGAGTATTGATATTCGTCTCAATATCAATCTCGTGATGGCTCTTAATAATCATTGCTATCTCTTCAAGGGCTGTATTTCCGGCACGTTCACCGATACCGTTGATGGTAACTTCTACCTGACGGGCACCGTTCAATATACCGGCCATCGTGTTGGCAGTAGCCATTCCCAAGTCATTATGACAATGGGTAGAAATAATCGCATTCTCGATACCTGCTACATGATCTACCAAATATTTAATTTTCGCTCCATACTCTGAAGGCAGACAATATCCCGTCGTATCCGGAATATTCACTACAGTAGCTCCTGCTTTAATAACTGCCTCGATCACACGGGCCAGATATTCATTATCCGTACGTCCGGCATCCTCCGCGTAGAATTCCACATCATCTACAAATCGACGGGCATATTTCACCGCTGCTACAGCACGTTCTATGATTTCCTCTCGAGTTGAGTTAAACTTATATTTGATATGCGAATCTGAAGTTCCGATTCCCGTATGAATACGCTTATGCTTAGCAAATTTCAAAGCATCCACAGCTACATCTATATCTTTTTTGCACCGCACGTGTCAGCGCACAAATTGTAGGCCACGTCACAGCCTTTGAAATTTCAATCACAGAATTAAAGTCACCCGGACTGGAAATAGGAAAACCTGCTTCAATCACATCTACCCCCAAAACTTCCAAAGCCTTTGCCACCTGAATTTTTTCCACTGTATTCAATTGGCATCCCGGTACTTGTTCACCATCACGAAGGGTGGTATCGAAAATAAATAATCTGTCGCTCATATTCTTTTATTTTAATCTGATTATACACCATCAAAAAAGCCTTTCACACAAGGAAGTGAGAAAGGCTTTCGTATATTTTCATTATACACATTTACGCGCGACACTCACTTCCCCCGACCTTTGCCAGCAGAATAATAATACCACACAGTAGAATATGTATAAATGATTGATTCATGTTAATTGTCTCTTTTAATGTTTGACGATGCAAAGGTAGAGATTATTTCTTAGCCTCCAAATAATACGTTACTTTTTTATTGATAAAAATATCATTTCATAAGAATAACACCATTATAATAACAAATATATCACAACCAAAGTCTATAGATTCACCTACAAAAAATGGGAATAAAGTACTGTCAGATACCTTATTCCCATTTAATTATACGGTCGCTACTTGCTGATTATTTCTTATCGCAAGCTTTTTTTGCACAATCTTCTTTCTGAGGGCACTCTGTTTTCTGATCGCACGCAGCTTTATCTTTGCAACAAGCTTTTGTAGAATCACAAGCAACAGAATCACTTTTACAGCAAGTAGCAGCAGATTCCGCTGCTTCTACAGCTACTGAAGTCGAGTCTGCTGCAGCATCTGAATTAGCTGTTTTGTTGCCACCACATGAAACCATTGCAAAAGAAAATGCCACCATTGCAGCAGCTAAAAAGAATTTTGTCTTCATACTTAAAATATTTGCTTTAAACGTTTATAAATACTCGATTGCAAATATAAATAAAAATAAGTAATCTACCAAAAACAAGTCATCCCCTCCGGTCTTTCGACCGAAGGGGATGAACCATCTGAAAAAAACGGCGACTACCTACTCTCCCACTGTTACGCAGTACCATCGGCGTGATCAGGCTTAACTTCTCTGTTCGGAATGGGAAGAGGTGGAACCCTGATGCTATAGTCACCTGAATAAGGTAGACATAATGTACAAAAGTAAATTCAGCGGTCTATTATATAAATAGTGAAGCTAAACGGATATATAAACCATTGAAGGCGGATAAAAGAAAGTCATCGGGCAATTAGTAACGCTCGGCTGTGATGTTACCACCTGTACACCTGCGTCCTATCAACGTTGTAGTCTACAACGACCCTAAAAAGAAATCTAATCTTGTGGCTGGCTTCGTACTTAGATGCTTTCAGCACTTATCCAATCCCGACTTAGATACCCGGCAATGCACCTGGCGGCACAACCGGTAAACCAGAGGTCAGTCCAACACGGTCCTCTCGTACTAGTGTCAGAGCCACGCAAATTTCATACGCCCACGATAGATAGAGACCGAACTGTCTCACGACGTTCTGAACCCAGCTCGCGTGCCACTTTAATGGGCGAACAGCCCAACCCTTGGGACCTTCTCCAGCCCCAGGATGTGACGAGCCGACATCGAGGTGCCAAACCCCCTCCGTCGATATGAGCTCTTGGGAGGGATCAGCCTGTTATCCCCGGAGTACCTTTTATCCTTTGAGCGATGTCCCTTCCATACGGAAACACCGGATCACTATGCTCTAGTTTCCTACCTGATCGACTTGTAAGTCTCCCAGTCAAGCGCCCTTATGCCATTACACTCTACCGCCGGTTACCAATCGGCGTGAGGGCACCTTTAGAAGCCTCCGTTACGCTTTTGGAGGCGACCACCCCAGTCAAACTACCCACCAAACAGTGTCCTCGCACCAGCGAGTTAGAACTCAAATAACCAAAGGGCCGTATTTCAACAGCGACTCCACAAACACTGGCGTGCCTGCTTCAAAGTCTCCGGCCTATCCTACACATCAATTACCCAAATTCAATGTTAAGCTATAGTAAAGGTTCACGGGGTCTTTTCGTCCCATCGCGGGTAATCGGCATCTTCACCGATACTACAATTTCACTGAGCTCACGGTTGAGACAGTGTCCAGATCATTACACCATTCGTGCAGGTCGGAACTTACCCGACAAGGAATTTCGCTACCTTAGGACCGTTATAGTTACGGCCGCCGTTTACTGGGGCTTCAATTCAATGCTTCTCTTGCGATGACATCTCCTCTTAACCTTCCAGCACCGGGCAGGTGTCAGGCTGTATACGTGATCTTTCAATTTTGCACAGCCCTGTGTTTTTGTTAAACAGTTGCCTGGACCTATTCTCTGCGCCCTCCCGTCACCGGGTAGGGACCCTTTATCCCGAAGTTACAGGGTCAATTTGCCTAGTTCCTTAACCGTGATTCACTCAAGCGCCTGAGTATATTCAACCCGACTACGTGTGTCCGTTTACGGTACGGGTACCTATAAGATTAAGTTTAGCGGATTTTCTTGGGAGTATGTTTACACGCACTATTACCGTTTTCCGAGGAAATTGGTATACTATCAGGTTCGACTCTTATCCCGGATTTGCCTGGGATAATCAACATCTACACCCTTTAACGGACTATTCCGTCAGTCCGCGGCGTTGTCACTCCTCCGTCTCCACATCACTCTTATAGGTAGTACAGGAATATTAACCTGTTCTGCCATCGGCCTCACCGTTCGGCTGAGCCTTAGGACCCGACTAACCCTGATCCGATTAGCGTTGATCAGGAAACCTTAGTCTTGCGGCGAGGGGGTTTCTCACCCCCTTTATCGTTACTTATACCTACATTTGCTTTTCCACACGCTCCAGTAAAGCTCACGCTTCGCCTTCAACGCTGAGTGGAATGCTCCCCTACCGATCCATTAGGATCCCATAGCTTCGGTAAAACACTTATGCCCGATTATTATCCACGCCAAACTCCTCGACTAGTGAGCTGTTACGCACTCTTTAAATGAATGGCTGCTTCCAAGCCAACATCCTAGCTGTCTTAGCAATCTGACTTCGTTAGTTCAACTTAGTGTTTATTTGGGGACCTTAGCTGATGGTCTGGATTCTTCTCCTTTAGGACATGGACCTTAGCACCCATGCCCTCACTCCTGAGATAGAACTAATGCGCATTCGGAGTTTATCAAGACTTGATAGGCGGTGAAGCCCTCGCATCTTATCAGTCGCTCTACCTCACATTAGTAACTCTCAAGGCTGCACCTAAATGCATTTCGGGAGTACGAGCTATCTCCAAGTTTGATTAGCCTTTCACCCCACCCTCAGGTCATCCGGAAGCTTTTCAACGCTTATCGGTTCGGTCCTCCAGTTAGTGTTACCTAACCTTCAACCTGCCCAAGGGTAGATCACTTGGTTTCGCGTCTACTCCTTCCGACTATCCGCCCTGTTCAGACTCGCTTTCGCTTCGGATCCACATCTCAAGATGCTTAACCTTGCCGGAAAAAGTAACTCGTAGGTTCATTATGCAAAAGGCACGCCGTCACAGCTTAAGCTGCTCCGACCGCTTGTAGGCGCATGGTTTCAGGGACTATTTCACTCTTCTATTCGAAGTGCTTTTCACCTTTCCTTCACAGTACTGGTTCGCTATCGGTCTCGGGAGTATTTAGCCTTACCGGATGGTCCCGGCTGGTTCACGCAGAATTCCTCGTGCTCCGCGCTACTCAGGATACCACTACGCTTCGGTTACCTTAGAATACCGGGCTATCACTGTCTATGGCACGACTTGCCAGTCGTTTCTTCTCAATAACTGTCTTGCGAGAGCGTGGTCCTACACCCCCACACATGCCGTAACATGGGTGGTTTGGGCTAATCCCCGTTCGCTCGCCACTACTAGGGGAATCATTATTTATTTTCTTTTCCTGCAGGTACTAAGATGTTTCAGTTCCCTGCGTTAGCCTCCAACCAAGTTGGATGACATTCCTTCAGAATGCCGGGTTGTCCCATTCGGAAATCTTCGGATCAAAGGTCATTTGCACCTACCCGAAGCTTATCGCAGCTTATCACGTCCTTCATCGCCTCCGAGAGCCAAGGCATCCGCCATGCGCCCTTATTTACTTTCTTTTATCGCCAGATTCATCTCCTTTTCTTAAAAAGGATCTGAACCAAATGGTTCGATATATACTTTTAGCTCTTACTAAATTTACTTTTTCTGTACATCATGTCAAAGATCGTTTGATTACACGCAAGCCTGTTAGGTCGCGGTATCGGAGTGGAGAATAACGGATTCGAACCGTTGACCCTCTGCGTGCAAGGCAGATGCTCTAGCCAGCTGAGCTAATCCCCAATCATACAAGATAAAATATCTATCTGTTGGTAGTCCCAGGCAGAGTTGAACTGCCGACCTCTACATTATCAGTGTAGCGCTCTAACCAACTGAGCTATAGGACTAGTTCAACCGTGTCCTGTTTTAGACTCGGCTTCTGTTTTTCTCTTGTTTATCTCTATCTATATTGCTATAGATGGTTGATCTATATTCTATAAATAAACAAGTACCAGTAGTACAATTTAGAACCAATGAACGTCGTTTTCAACATCGCTCCAGAAAGGAGGTGTTCCAGCCGCACCTTCCGGTACGGCTACCTTGTTACGACTTAGCCCCAGTCACCAGTTTTACCCTAGGACGATCCTTGCGGTTACGTACTTCAGGTACCCCCGGCTCCCATGGCTTGACGGGCGGTGTGTACAAGGCCCGGGAACGTATTCACCGCGCCGTGGCTGATGCGCGATTACTAGCGAATCCAGCTTCACGAAGTCGGGTTGCAGACTTCGATCCGAACTGAGAGAGGATTTTGGGATTAGCATACGGTCACCCGCTAGCTGCCTTCTGTACCCCCCATTGTAACACGTGTAGCCCCGGACGTAAGGGCCGTGCTGATTTGACGTCATCCCCACCTTCCTCACATCTTACGACGGCAGTCTCTCTAGAGTCCTCAGCATAACCTGTTAGTAACTAAAGATAAGGGTTGCGCTCGTTATGGCACTTAAGCCGACACCTCACGGCACGAGCTGACGACAACCATGCAGCACCTTCACAGCGGTGATTGCTCACTGACATGTTTCCACATCATTCCACTGCAATTTAAGCCCGGGTAAGGTTCCTCGCGTATCATCGAATTAAACCACATGTTCCTCCGCTTGTGCGGGCCCCCGTCAATTCCTTTGAGTTTCACCGTTGCCGGCGTACTCCCCAGGTGGAATACTTAATGCTTTCGCTTGGCCGCTTACTGTATATCGCAAACAGCGAGTATTCATCGTTTACTGTGTGGACTACCAGGGTATCTAATCCTGTTTGATACCCACACTTTCGAGCATCAGTGTCAGTTGCAGTCCAGTGAGCTGCCTTCGCAATCGGAGTTCTTCGTGATATCTAAGCATTTCACCGCTACACCACGAATTCCGCCCACCTCTACTGTACTCAAGACTGACAGTATCAACTGCAATTTTACGGTTGAGCCGCAAACTTTCACAACTGACTTACCAGTCCACCTACGCTCCCTTTAAACCCAATAAATCCGGATAACGCTCGGATCCTCCGTATTACCGCGGCTGCTGGCACGGAGTTAGCCGATCCTTATTCATATAATACATACAAAACAGTATACATACTGCACTTTATTCTTATATAAAAGAAGTTTACGACCCATAGAGCCTTCATCCTTCACGCTACTTGGCTGGTTCAGGCTAGCGCCCATTGACCAATATTCCTCACTGCTGCCTCCCGTAGGAGTTTGGACCGTGTCTCAGTTCCAATGTGGGGGACCTTCCTCTCAGAACCCCTATCCATCGAAGGCTTGGTGAGCCGTTACCTCACCAACAACCTAATGGAACGCATCCCCATCCTTTACCGGAATCCTTTAATAATGAAACCATGCGGAATCATTATGCTATCGGGTATTAATCTTTCTTTCGAAAGGCTATCCCCGAGTAAAGGGCAGGTTGGATACGTGTTACTCACCCGTGCGCCGGTCGCCAGCAAAGAAAGCAAGCTTTCTTCCTGATGCCCCTCGACTTGCATGTGTTAAGCCTGTAGCTAGCGTTCATCCTGAGCCAGGATCAAACTCTTCATTGTAAAAGTATTGTTATATATCCCATAAGGGATGATATTAGCTCTGTTCAGGATGTCGAAAATTTATTGACGGTCATTTTTACATACCTATATAATAAGTATTGACGGTTCTAAATTTGACTTGTACTACTTGTATTGTTTATCAATGTTTCAAAGAACTCTTCTTTTTAAATTCTGCTTCGTTTCAAAAGCGGGTGCAAAGGTAAGGGGTTTATTTTAAACTGCCAAATGTTTTGGGAAGTTTTTTTTCTCAATGCCCGTCTTTTATTTCCAAGCCTCTCTGTGCGAAAGGGAAAGAAAAGACAGCCAAAGGCCCTCGCTCTGCGAATCGGACTGCAAAGATAACGACTTTTATAATAATGATCCAAATAAAAAGGAAATTATTTTTGTTATTCTGTAAGGCAGGTCCTACGCCGTTGCAACATGTCAAAATTAAATGCTGTCCGTCTCTTGGAAAGCGGATGCAAAAGTAAGGCATTAGGAGATAAGAGACAAATATAAAAGGGGATTTTTTTGAAAATATTTTGAATAAAAACGTAAAGAACTGAGGGAGAGGAGGATTTTAATACAGGATGATGGGGGAAGGGAAGGAAGAGAGGAAAAGGGACACATTATTATATTATATAGGGGAAATTTATCGGGGAGAGGGAAAAGGGGATTTGCCGAGAAAGGGAGAAGGAGAAGTGTTTGCGGAAGGAAAAGGGATGTTTCGAGGAAGAATATCGCGGAAGGAATTGGGATTGGGAGAGAGATAAACTGAAAAACAGGTAGGGAATTGACGGGAGTTGGACGGGAAATCAAACGAGGGCTGAACGGAAATCAAACGAGGGCTGAACGGGAATTGAATGAAAATTGAGCAGGGATCACACAGGAATCAAACGCAAATCAAACAAGAATGGAACGGAATCCTGCGTTAACATTGTTAATGCGGTGAGAAAGACTTTTATTTCAGGGATGGAAAGAACAAAGCTTTTGCTTCTAAAAGACTTGTTCTTTGAAAACAAAAGACTTGATTTAACAGTGTGTTAAATCAAGTAATAGGAAGAGAGGAAACAAGAGGAGGAAAAGGGTTGAAGATGAAGATGATAGAGAAACGAGGGAGTATTTTCTGGGAAAAGGGATAAGTGCCGGTCCGAAAGGGATAGTTGCGATTAAAGCAAGTATGGGGGCAATCCGGGAGAACGCATTTGCGGTCCGGGAAGCCAAGTTGCACAATATTTTCATCAGCGAAGTTCGGGGCGGAAACGGAAGAAGGCTACCTTTCAAGCCAAAGACATGTTGGTTTGAAACCAAGAGGGCGTTGATTTAAAAGGTAAAGGGCCTTGGTTTGAAACTAAAAAGGAAACAGCCGGAGCACAGTACCCCACCCGCTCCCGAAACCGGCTCCTAAAGCAAATGTCTTCCTGTTAAAATCACCCTTTCAGAAAACAAAATCCCCTACCCCATGTTACATAACCAACTTAATTTTTATAACCTAAACCAAAAGAATTATGGCTAAAGAAAGTGTAAAAATCCTGCAAGGAAAGCTCGATGTAAAAAGTTTGATTGATCAGCTGAATGCTGCATTATCTGAAGAATGGTTGGCATACTATCAATATTGGGTAGGTGCATTGGTAGTGGAAGGTGCTATGCGCGCTGATGTACAAGGGGAATTCGAAGAACATGCTGAAGAGGAGCGTCATCACGCACAATTGATTGCTGACCGAATCATAGAATTGGAAGGAGTTCCGGTACTCGATCCGAAAAAATGGTTTGAACTGGCTCGTTGTAAATACGATTCTCCAACAGCATTTGATTCTGTCAGCCTGTTAAATCAGAACGTCTCTTCCGAACGTTGCGCTATTCTCCGTTATCAGGAGATTGCTAACTTTACAAACGGTAAAGACTATACTACATGCGACATCGCAAAGCATATTTTAGCTGAAGAAGAAGAGCATGAACAAGACCTACAGGATTATCTGACTGACATTGCCAGAATGAAAGAATCGTTTCTTAAGAAATAAATATTAGTTTCTTCAGAAATAGAAAGAGGAAATACCCCACCTGAGGCTGTTTCCTCTTTTTATTGTTTATTTCCATACAATAACTTCTCCTTTACTCCCCGGTTATACTCAAATATTCACATTTTATATGTCGCAACCGTGACAAAACAAAAAACTATGCGACTTATGGGATGAATTTCAACTCAATTATTTATCTTTGTTAGCTTTAAAAGAGCTGGCATAAAAACAATATGTACAATGAAAGATTTCTTTAAATTTACGCTTGCTACAGTGACCGGCATCGTGTTATCGGGCATTGTTTTATTCATTATCGGAGTCGTAACGCTTGTCGGAATCATTTCGTCATCGGATACAGAAACTGTGGTAAAGAAGAATTCTGTGATGATGCTCGACTTGAAAGGTACACTGGTTGAGCGCACTCAGGAGAGTTTAGAAGGTTTACTGGGTAAATTTACCGGTGAAACAGCCGATACATACGGACTGGACGATATACTGGCTTCAATCAAGAAAGCTAAAGAAGATGATAACATCAAGGGCATTTATATACAAGCCTCATGGCTGGATGCTTCGTACGCTTCGCTACAGGCGATACGTAAAGCATTGGATGACTTTAAGGAGAGTGGCAAATTTGTCGTAGCATATAGCGACAATTATACGCAAGGACTTTATTATCTTTCGAGTGTTGCCGACAAGGTGATGCTCAACCCCAAAGGCATGATCGAATGGCGCGGACTCGCTTCAGCACCTATTTTCTATAAAGATCTATTACAGAAACTGGGAATTGAGATGCAGGTATTCAAGGTAGGTACTTACAAGTCGGCAGTGGAGCCTTTCACCGCCACAGAGATGTCTCCAGCCAACCGGGAGCAGGTTACAGCTTTCATCGGTTCTATCTGGAATCAAATATTGGATGGTGTTTCCGCTTCACGTAAAATAGGAAAAGATTCACTGAATATGTATGCTGACCGCATGCTGATGTTCTATCCGTCAGACGAAAGCGTAAAATGCGGACTGGCCGACACGCTGATTTATCAAAATGACGTACGCGACTATTTGAAAACACTTGTAAAAATCGACGAGGACGATCGCCTGCCCATCTTAGGACTCGAAGAGATGGTTAACATTAAAAAGAATGTTCCTAAAGACAAGAGCGGGAATATTCTGGCTGTTTATTATGCTTCCGGTGAGATAACCGATTATGCCGGATCAGCAGCGTCTGATGAAGGTATTATAGGTAGCAAAATGATTCGTGACCTGCGTAAACTGAAAGAAGATGACGATGTAAAAGCTGTTGTATTACGCGTAAACTCTCCGGGAGGAAGTGCTTTTGCGTCCGAACAGATCTGGCATGCCGTAAAAGAGCTGAAGGCTAAGAAACCGGTCATCGTCTCGATGGGCGACTATGCCGCGTCCGGTGGATATTATATCTCTTGTGCTGCCGACAGTATCATAGCCGAGCCAACCACTCTGACGGGTTCTATTGGAATCTTCGGCATGATTCCGAACGTTAAAGGACTAACCGAAAAAATCGGATTGACATATGACGTAGTAAAAACCAACCAATTCTCAGACTTCGGCAATCTGATGCGCCCGGTAAACAGCGATGAAAGAGCTTTGCTACAGATGATGATCGGCCAAGGATATGATTTATTTGTAAGTCGTTGTGCCGAGGGACGCCATATGTCTAAAGATAAAATTGAGAAAATAGCTGAAGGACGTGTATGGACCGGAGAGATGGCTAAAAAAATCGGATTGGTAGACGAATTGGGTGGAATAGGTAAGGCACTGGAAATAGCTGCACAAAAAGCCGATTTAAAAGGATACACCATTATATCCTATCCTGCCAAAAAGGATATTCTGTCTACGTTGCTTGATGTCCAACCCGGTAATTATGTAGAATCCCAAGTGCTGAAAAGTCAACTGGGAGATTATTATAAAGATTTCAGCCTGCTGAAAAATATAAAAGAACGCGCCATGATTCAAGCACGCGTTCCGTTTGAACTGAATGTGAAATAGCAAACTGCATGGAAGAAAACTCTATCAAGATACATAAATGGCTATATCCGGCTTCATGGTTATATGGAGCAGGAGTAGCATTACGAAATAAACTCTTTGACTGGGGGAAACTTCAGTCAAAGAGTTTTAATGTTCCTATTATTTGTATCGGGAACATCGCAGTGGGCGGTACGGGTAAAACGCCGCACACAGAGTATCTGATAAAGTTGCTTCATGATGAATTCCAAGTGGCTGTATTAAGCCGGGGATACAAGCGCCATACCAAAGGATTCATACTATCAACAGCAGAAAGTGACGCCCGCAGTATTGGCGACGAGCCTTATCAAATACAATCGAAATTCTCCGATATCCGGGTAGCAGTTGACGAAGACCGCTGCCATGGCATCGAAAGGTTACTCACACTTAAAGAGCCTCCAGTCGAAGTTATCTTATTGGACGATGCGTTTCAACATCGATACGTGAAAGCAGGACTAAATATTCTTCTGACAGATTATCACCGTCTGTTCTGCGATGACACCTTGATGCCTGCAGGACGCTTACGGGAGCCTGCACAAGGCAAAAATCGGGCACAGATAGTCATCGTAACCAAATGTCCGCCGGATATCAAACCTATTGACTACAATATTATTACGAAAAGGTTGAATCTGTTCCCCTACCAGCAGTTATATTTCTCGTCTTTCCGATACGGAAACCTGCGGGCAGTCTTTCCCGATTGTGCCACTGTACAAGAGAGAAAATTATCCTCTTTACAAACAGAGGAACAGATACTGCTAATTACCGGTATTGCATCTCCCGATACGATCATCCGTGAATTGGAAATACATACACGGAACATCGACTTACTCGCTTTTAGTGATCATCATAATTTCAGCCAGCGAGACTTGGCGCAAATAAAAGAGAGATTCGGTAAATTAAGAAAAGGGCAACGCCTGATTGTCACAACCGAAAAAGACGCGACACGCCTGATATGTCATCAGGAGCTGGATGAAGGGCTGAAACCATTTATTTATGCCCTACCCATTGAAGTAGAAATATTACAAAATCAACAAGATAATTTTAACCAACACATTATTGGCTATGTTAGAGAAAATACAAGAAACGGCAGCCTTCCTGAAAGGAAAGATGCACACAAGTCCTGAAACAGCAATCATTCTGGGAACCGGACTTGGCAGTCTGGCAAACGAAATTACCGAAAAGTATGAAATAAAGTACGAAGATATCCCCAACTTTCCTGTGTCTACCGTAGAAGGGCACAGCGGTAAGCTTATTTTCGGTAAATTGGGTAATAAAGAGATTATGGCAATGCAAGGACGCTTCCATTACTACGAAGGTTACTCTATGAAAGAAGTGACTTTCCCGGTACGCGTGATGCGTGAACTGGGTATCAAAACATTGTTTGTGTCCAATGCCAGTGGCGGCACCAATCCTGAATTCGAAATCGGTGATCTGATGATTATCACTGATCATATCAACTATTTCCCCGAACATCCGTTACGTGGTAAAAACATCCCGTACGGCCCCCGTTTCCCGGATATGAGTGAGGCATACGATAAGGAACTGATCCGCAAGGCAGATGCCATTGCAGCAGAAAAAGGTATTAAAGTACAGCACGGAATATACATCGGTACACAGGGACCCACATTCGAAACACCTGCAGAATACAAACTGTTCCATATCTTAGGAGCTGATGCGGTAGGAATGTCTACTGTCCCCGAAGTGATTGTAGCCAACCACTGCGGCATCAAAGTTTTCGGCATTTCCGTCGTAACAGATCTTGGGGTAGAAGGAAAGATTGTAGAAGTATCACACGAAGAAGTTCAGAAAGCAGCCGATGCTGCCCAACCGAAGATGACCACCATCATGCGCGAACTGATAAACCGTGCATAGATACTTCCTTATCATAAAATAAGATATATGAGAACAGAGATAGCAACCTTAGGTGAATTCGGACTGATCAAGCATCTCACCGAAGGAATTAAATTAGAAAATGAATCAAGCAAATATGGAGTAGGCGACGATGCAGCCGTCCTCTCCTATCCTGCCGACAAGCAAGTGTTGGTGACTACCGACCTCTTGATGGAAGGTGTACATTTCGACCTAACCTACACGCCGTTAAAGCATTTGGGATACAAATCTGCTGTGGTTAACTTCTCCGACATCTATGCGATGAATGGAACGCCCAAACAGATTACAGTTTCACTTGCTCTCTCCAAACGCTTCAGTGTGGAAGATATGGATGAATTTTACTCCGGACTCCGTCTGGCATGCCAACAATATAAAGTCGATATTGTAGGTGGTGACACCACCTCTTCTTTGACAGGGTTTGCCATCAGTATCACTTGTATTGGTGAAGTCGACAAAGATAAAGTAGTTTACCGTAATGGCGCCAAAGATACCGACTTGATCTGTGTCAGTGGCGACTTAGGTGCCGCCTATATGGGGCTACAACTGTTAGAACGCGAAAAAGCAGTCTTTAAAGGCGAACAGGATGCTCAGCCGGATTTCTCCGGAAAAGAGTATTTGTTGGAACGACAGCTCAAACCGGAAGCCCGCAAAGACATTATTGAGAAACTGTCCGCCGCAAACATCGTTCCGACTTCTATGATGGATATCTCTGACGGACTTTCTTCGGAGCTATTGCATATATGTACTCAAAGTAAAGCAGGTTGCCGTGTCTACGAAGAGCATATCCCTATCGATTATCAAACTGCAGTTATGGCAGAAGAGTTCAATATGAACCTCACCACCTGTGCCATGAACGGTGGTGAAGATTATGAACTTCTTTTCACTGTTCCCATTGCCGATCACGAAAAAGTATCGGAAATGGAAGGTGTCCGCCTGATCGGACATATTACAAAGCCCGAATTAGGCTGCGCACTGATCACACGCGATGGTCAGGAATTCGAGTTAAAAGCTCAGGGATGGAATCCACTACAGGAAAATAAATAAAAAATTCCGAAAGAAAAACACTGATAATAAGCAGAATAGCTTATTATCAGTGTTTTTTATTACCCTAAGGTTTGCAAAATCAAAAACTTTCACTACCTTTGCAACCGCAAACAAGAAAGGTGCCATAGCTCAGTTGGTAGAGCAAAGGACTGAAAATCCTTGTGTCCCCGGTTCGATTCCTGGTGGCACCACTTTTAAAGAAAGAAAAACGATGTAAATCCCTGAATTTCAAAGAAGTTCAGGGATTTCTCATTTCCAAGAATAGGTAAAATAAGTGGGATTGAAGCAGACTATACGTCCTTATTCGGGGGACAGTTTTAGAAAGCCTTGAATGTTCCACTGCACAATAGCTACTTCATTCTTTTACAGCACGCTGCGCTTTTTTACACAACAGAGTCCTCGGTTCGATTTCCTAACTTTGTATCATTAAAAATTGAGCTGTATGGAAAGAAAAAGATTCAGTGTTTTGTTCTTCATCAAGAGAAGCAAACTGTTAAAAAACGGGGAAGCTCCCGTGCGTGTGCGTGTTACTTATGACCGCTTGTATGTGGAACTTCAACTAAAACGAAGCGTAAAAGTCCCACTTTGGTCGCAGGACAAAGAGAAATCAATAGGCAAAGACCGCAATTCCATAGAACTAAACCATTACATTGATGCCTTACGTGTGAAATTCTATCAAATCTATCAAGATTTAGAACTGGAGGGAAAGATTATTTCTGCCCGTGCCATAGTAAACCGCTATCAGGGAAAGGACGAAACTTTCAAGACATTATATAATGTATTCAAGGAGCATAACGACAACTGCCGGAAGCTAATCGGAACGGATTATGCCGACATTACCGTAAGACGTTACGATAATTGCCTTAAATATCTTATGGAACTGGTGAAACGAGATTATAAGGTAGATGATATTCTACTACGTGAAGTAAACGGGGAATTGGTGCGTAACTTTGATTTATACCTGAAAACGGAAAAGCATTGCGCACAAAATACTGTTATCCGTTATATGAAGTGTTTCAAGAAAGTGATAAACCTTGCCATTGCAAATGAATGGATAACAAAAAATCCATTTGCCGGAATCAAGTTTCACGAGATAGAAGTAAACAAACAGTTCCTTAGCCAAGCCGAAATAAATAAGATATGGCAGAAAGAGTTCAAAATAGAACGGCTGGAACTGGTACGGGATGTATTTATCTTCTGTGTGTACACGGACTGGCGTTTATAGACGTATATAATTTACGTCCCGAACATATTTCAGAGGATAGCAACGGCAACTTGTGGATAGTAAAAGCTCGTGAAAAGACAAACAATCTTTGTAATATTCCACTTCTGAGTATTCCGAAACAGATACTTGACAAATACAAGGACAATCCGTATTGCCTTGACAAAGGCGTTATGTTGCCAGTTCCCTGTAATCAAAAGATGAACAGTTATTTGAAAGAAATTGCCGACCTGTGCGGAATTAGAAAAAATCTAACCACGCACACCGCCCGACACAGCTTCGCAAGCGTCATTGCACTGGCTAACAATGTATCACTTCCAAATGTGTCTAAAATGTTGGGACATTCTTCTACGAGAATGACACAGCATTACGCAAAGGTATTAGACCTAAGTATTTTGAAAGATATGCAAAATGTTGAAAATCTATTACTACTGTAACATATTAGGGAGAAGATGAAGTTCATCTTCTCCCTACAGTATAGCAATAATTACAAAATAAACGAACCCAATCTCACAAGTAAAAAAATCAATAGTCCGAATATTACTATTATTGATTTAAAAGCAAATATCATTCCAGCAAACATATTTCCAATAGGAGACAGAACTGTTACGATAACACATAAAGTCAACAAAGAACAAATCCATAAAGCTGTATATTTTTTTCTTTACCAAATCAATATATCCCATTTGTTCTTTTAGTTCTTCTCCATTTCTTAATATTATATCAATCTCTTTAGGGATCAGTAAATCTGAATATCGTTTTTTTAAAACAACATATCGATTGCTTATGTTTTTCTTCTCTACTTCAATATCACCTCGCATCCAAAGTAAATATAAAAATGAAATAAAAAAGACGGCATAACACAATATGCAAACTTCCTTTGTAAATAAAAAATAAGACTTAGAATTACCACCTAATACTTCTAAAACGATAGTACTAAAAAAGAACGTAATACAGGCAAGAAGATTGTGTTTAAACCCTTCTAAAAAATCTTTTTTAACAGCAGAAGACAAAGAGATTATAGCATCAAGTTCTTGATAAATCTGATTTCTAATAGCAACATATTTATCTAGATTTTCTTTTAAATAGGTCTTAAATGAAGACTGAATAGAAATAAAAACATTATCTTCAATAGCAATATTATCATTTGCAATAAAAAGGCTTAATACATTTCTTGCAATACCGATCTTATCTGTTTTATTACCTTCTCCAATATAAATCCATCTAAATATTTTAAAATACTCGTTTTCGGTATTTTTTAGTAATGAAAATGAATTATCAATATTCAACTCTCCATTAATATTCTTATAACCACAAAGTTTGTAAACCAGTTTTCCATCCTTTGCATTCAATGATACTATATCTAAAATAGAGCACAATGAAAAAACAGCCGATAGAACATCAAATGTTTCTTGAAATATATTTTCCACATTACTTCTTTGAGTTATATGAAAATATAGAGGGGTCAATTTGTATACATCAAGATTTCCCCAATACACATTTTCTCTAATATCCTCTAAACAATTTACTATATGAGGCTTTTCTTCCCTGTTGTGGGAGAAATAGAACCCCTCTGTTTTAAAAGAACATATATCATCCTCCAAAAGATAAAAGACTATCCCCCTCTTCAACTCTTCTTTTGATAAAACAAATAATCGGTTTTCCCATGTCAAGTCATTCCAATAATTACATAAAGCTATAAAATCATAAATATTCAATACCCTTTCTCTAATTTCTTTTCTAATTTTTACTAGAATAGAGAAAGAGTTTACAACTTCTATATCATCAGGATCATTTAAATCTAAACTTGCAAGTTTATCACTAATATGACTTACAAAGTTTTCTACATCAGTTATACTATGCAAAGAATTAATGGTTATTTCAGAATTGCCACAATACAAAAAATCAAACTGACAATCATCCAGTATTTGCGCATAAAATAAGTTTATATCATCAGCTATCACACAAAATGGACGAGGTAATCGAAAGCATACCTCAACTTCATTAAATGATTCTTTCAATAAGAGATCTTGTACACCAATCCCAAATGTTGTCGAAATAAGATTAATCAGTTTCATTGCGTTTAAAATAATCATATCCAGAATCTGTTTTTATCTGAATCCATTTTCCATCTTCATTCTTTAATGGAATAATAAGACTTTTCTCTTCTTGAAAACTCATATCATCTATTTGCAATTTCAACTTTGGACTTAATGGAATATTTCTTTTAACTCTACGATTTATACTTGCAGGTATAATAGAAAAAGATGTATCGAAATTTTTATTTTCAGACATTTTGTTTACCTTATCCTTACACCTGTCAAGAGAGAGCCCTTCAAGAATTGGAGTATAATGCTCCCAAACATGTTGCAGATATTCAGATAAATTAAACTCCTCATGACTTCTAAAATAATAAATTGTATTGTCCCGTAGTACTCTATAATCATCTGGACTTTTCACTTTCACCGAAAAGATAATCTTATCGATCAAATGCGTCAATACTTTCTCAGTATTCTTTGCATCAGAATTACAAAGCTGTACATCCAAATATCCTTCCCACCAATATCTAGCCGAGCGTCCTGAAGGATCATAGATAAAAGCATTGATTAACTGATTATCAACTATCTCACAAAAGAATGATTTATACGTTTTCTTATTCAATGGAATGCCTCTTCTAGTCAACAGCTCTCTCTCATCGAGAAATTTATCATGGTCAGTTTTAGTTATTATGAAATAAGTCTTACCATCGTCCTCTACCAACAAATGAAATAAACTACCTTTAGGTATTTGTGTAATAGAGCCATATAGTTCTTGAGCATCTTTTTCTTTACGAAGCAATCTTTCGGCACTAATGGTAACAGATGAATTTTGTATTTCTACAATATCATTCTCAATTCCTTCAACAATAGCACTCAAGAGTCTATTATCAGGAGGAATCAAACAAGCTCTCTTATTCTTACCTGAGAATATCTCATTTAGAATTGATTGCACTATTGGCTCAATATCACTATAATGTTCTGTTAGATCTACAGCATCGATTGTATTCAAACTTTGTTCAATATGGTGCAGAAAAGCCTTTCTAATGTTCATAAGCATTTATATTTAAGTAACATAAGACAAATGTAGCTCTTTTTCTGCACATAATAATCAAACTCTTTAGCCTATTTTATACGATCATAAAAGAAATGTGTTAATAACTTCTTCGATAATGATTTTCTAAAAGGACACAAATTTCTGATTCTTTATAAATTATCTTTCCTGGAAGCTGTACATATCCCAACAGTCCTGTATCTCTGTAATCCTGCAAAGTTCGCTTGCTGATACACAGCTTTTGACAGACTTCCTCACCTGTCAGGTAATGTTCGCCACCCAGTACCGGATGATAATTCGTTACCATGTATTCCACATTCTCCAACATCCGGTCAAGGGATGAAAACAAGACTTGTGTTATATTGGAATCTTTCGTTATCAAATCCATAGGTTCTATTTTTTAGAGTTATTCTTCACGTGATTTTGCATAAAGGTTTCCACATCCGAAACCTTATAATAAATCTTGTTATTGATTTGCGAATAAGGTAATTTACCCGTATCACGATAGGTTTGCATCGTCCGGGCAGACACGTTCAGCAAACGGCAGGTTTCGCAGTTATCCAACCACTTATCCTGTTTTCTCCGCAAAGGAATACACAGGGCATCCATACGATTGATAAAGTGGTTAAATTTTTCCTGCCAAAGCTCGAATGTTTTCTTTTCAATGGTTACTATTTCCATATTTCATTATGTTTTGATATTACTTCTTTTTTCTTGTTTGATGCAAATATATAGCCTTGAATAATAGCTTGTTTCAGACTGTCCGCAGATGTCCTTATATGTCCTCATTTGTCCCACTTGCATAGAGAAAAGTATAAGAAAAACCCAAAAAGGTAAGCGATATAAAGAACTTCGTTCACATTTCATTCCCTATTATAATAAGGTAAAGAACACAAGCGAACTTTCACAGTCTGATAGTATTTTGAAGCAGAGCCGAGCAAAGCAATTCCCAATGCCTGACGCTTTGTTTTTTACCATTTTTTCTTATTTTATTTGTGGTGCTAATTCAAAAAACAAAGCACCATGAACAATCCTTTTGAAGAAATTTTCAAGCAGCTGGAAAACATCGAAAAGATGATTTCCCCCATAGTCAGTTCTTCATCCAAAGAACCGGACAGCAAGCAATCCGTTTTAGTCAAAATATCCGTAGCCAGTCGGATAACCGGATATTCAGTTAATTACCTCTACCACTTAGCCAGCAGCGGAGCAATACCATGTGTCAAACGTGGACGCTCCTTACGTTTCGATGTGGACGAGTTGCAGCGGTGGATGCAGCAACAATATGTACCAGCTTCCAGCAAACTATCCGATGAAAGAGAAAAGGGATAACGAAGCGGAACACACCGAGGGTAGGTTATCCAAGAACGAGCGCATCGAAAGGCAGCTTAATTCCTTGTACGACTTCCGGTTTAATATTGTGAAAAGCAGGACAGAATACCGGGCTGCAAATACTTCCGGTTTGTATCAGCCAGTCACAAAGTTTGCTTTGAACTCTTTCAGGCGCAAACTGGATGTTACCGCAGGTATTACCACCTCTGCCGAAAACATCCGTATGATATTGGAAAGCGATTTCGCAAATAAGGTGCATCCCATACGGGAATACCTTACTGCCCTACCCTTGTTGAATCCTGCCGGACATGGATATATCAAAAAACTGTTGAACACGGTGCAAGTAGCCAATCCCGGCGAGTGGGAGGAGTATTTTACGAAATGGCTTGTCGGTGTGGTAGCTAATGCCATGAATGATACAGGCTGTCAAAACCATACTTGTTTAGTCCTTACTGGCGACAATCAGGGACAGTTCAAAACATGGTGGCTGGATAACCTTTGCCCGTCATCGCTAAAAAATTATCTATTTACCGGGAAGATAGACCCACAAAGCAAAGATATTCTGACACTGATAGCCGAATATCTGTTTATCAACATCGACGACCAGCTAAAGGAACTCAACAAGCAGAATGAAAACGCATTAAAGAACCTGATAACCACCCCGGCAGTTAAATACCGCAGACCGTATGATATTTACATAGAGGAATATCCGCATTTAGCCAGCTTCATGGCTTCGGTGAACGGTAACGAGTTCTTGACAGACCCGACAGGGAACAGACGATTTCTGCCTTTTGAAGTCCTGCACATTGATAAACCGACAGCAGAAAGTATCAACATGGATAATGTCTACTCCGAAATCATGTACTTGTATCGGCAAGGTGTACGCTATTGGTTTAATGATGCGGAGATTGAAGAACTGCACCTGACAAATGCGGAATTTGAGGTGCAAACGGTTGAGTTTGAAATGCTGATGCAGTATTTTGAGAAGCCCACAGAGGAAGAAGAAAGCCTTTTCTTTATGACAACAGCGCAAATTCTCACTTGTTTACGGGATGTCTGCCCTATGCAGTTATCTGAAAAACGGTTGGGGGAAGCATTGCGGAAAGCCGGATTTAAACGGGTACAAAAGCGTATCAGCAACTGCAACTATTCAGTATATGGGTACAGAATAAAGCCTGTTTCCATACCCTACACCGATAACGATTACGGTTAACACAGCCGTTTTATAATTGGCACAGTTACTCCCATGTAGTAACTACCGCAAAACATCTTACTGTGTTTTATTCATTGAATACCAATCATTTATACAATACGCAGTAAAGAAGTAAGATAAAACCCTGAACTTTCAGGAAATTAAAAAAAAAGAAAAGTCAGAAAACAACATAGGTAATATTTCTATCTCTTTTGTATAGAATAACTTACTTATCTTACTGCATAGAGTATAATCCGTTGAAAGAAAAAGAGATAGGTGCAAAAAGTTGACTATTTTTCTTCTTACTCGCTTCTTACTTCATTACTGCAATTTACAAACATTCAAAAATAAAGATTATGACTTATCAGGAAGCTAATCATATCAGTATCAAAGACTATCTGAAATCATTGGGCATTCTGCCCGCAGTGGATAAATATTATTACGGCATGTACCATAGTCCGTTCCGTCAGGATGATACGCCCAGTTTCAAGGTGGATTACGGTGTAAACCTGTGGTGTGACTTCGGGACAGGCGAGGGTGGCTCGCTCATCGACCTTGTAATGAAGCAGCACGGGTACAACGCCTACGATGCTATCTGTCGGCTGGAACAGTATTCATCCGGAAATTCTTTTTCTTTTCAAGGAAAAGAGGTTTCAGAAAAGAATCAGCATGAAAGGAAACAACCGACCAGCCCGATAGAAATCCGTAAAATCCAGCCGTTGCAGAATCCAGCACTCATAGATTATTTGAGAAGCAGGAACATTCCACCTCAAATGGCAGTACACTATGTGCAGGAAATGTATTACCGTATCGGCGACAAACCTTATTTTGCACTCGCTTTCAAGAACGATGCCGGAGGTTACGAGCTTCGCAATCCACGTTTCAAGGGCAGTACATCACCCAAAGACATCACACACATACGGCAGTCAGGCAAAAAGAACGATAGCTGTTTTGTTTTCGAGGGAGTTATGGACTATCTTTCTTTTATCGCCATCCGGCAGAAAACAAATCCTACCTATCCTTGTCTTGACTGGCAGGATTATGTTATCCTGAACTCAACCACAAATGTAGATAAAGCCTTATACCCGTTAGCCGAATACGAACATATCCACTGCCTTTTGGATAATGACGATGCAGGGCGTAAAGCTACCCAAGCCATACAAAAAGAATATTGTTGGCATGTACGTGATTCATCACATCTGTACAATGAATACAAGGACTTGAACGATTACCTGTGTGGGAAGAAGTTCAACCAAGCAGAGAATAGGATGCAACAGTCAACCCAACAAACGCAGTCGGAGAAACAAAAACAGTCTGCCAAGCAACAACAGCAGGAAGATAAAAATAGACAAACTCCCGATGAAAAAAGAAAAAGGGGCAGGCGGTTGTAATTAGTAGAACAGGCAAAGCATACCAACGGCAAGCGGTATGATTTAGGGGAGCAAGGTTATGTTTCGGTAGACCGAAACACCTTGCTTTGCTCATCGCAAAGGGAAATTTCTCCCGTTGGTCGCAATTTCTAAGATACCACCTAAAAAGCAAAAACGTATGACAGAGATAAGAAACAAATCAGGAGGTCGACCGGCAAAGAACCGGATAGACAAACAAAAACGGGTAGTCAGTACGAAGCTGACAGAGTTACAGTATTACGCTATCAAGAAGCGAGCCGGAGAATCCGGTCTGCCTATTAGCGAATACGTCCGGCAAGCGATTATTTCGACAGAGGTAACACCCCGACTGAACAAGCAGGACGCAGACAGTATCCGCAAGTTAGCCGGAGAAGCCAACAACCTCAACCAGCTTGCGCACCGTGCCAATGCAGGAGGTTTTGCGCTCGTGGCAGTGGAGCTTGTGAAACTGAAAAACAGGATTATTGAAATCATAAACCAGTTATCGGATGATTGGAAAAATAAAAAAGGGAAGCGGATTTAAAGGTTGTGTGAACTATGTACTCGGCAAGGAACAGGCAGCTTTGCTTCATGCGGAGGGAGTGTTAGCCGAAAGCAAGCAGGACATTATCCGTAGTTTCTGTATGCAAACAGAAATGAATCCCGGTTTGAAGAAGCCAGTCGGACATATTGCGCTAAGTTATTCGGTAGTGGATGCCCCAAAACTAACAGACGAGAAAATGATACAGTTGGCACAAGAGTACATGCGTGAAATGAAAATCACCGATACGCAGTATATCATCGTGCGGCATCAAGACCGGGAGCATCCGCATGTACATATCGTATTCAACCGGATAGATAATAACGGTAAAACCATTTCAGACAGTAACGATATGTTCCGGAACGAGCAAGTTTGCAAGAAGCTGAAAGAAAAACACGGATTGTATTTTGCCAAAGGGACAGAGCAGGTGAAACAGCACTGTCTAAAAGAGCCGGACAAAACGAAATACGAGATTTACACGGCTGTAAAGAATGAAATCGGGAAATCAAGGAACTGGCAGCAGTTACAGGAGCAGTTAATGGAAAAAGGTATCAGCATTCAGTTCAAACACAAAGGGCAGACGGATGAAATACAGGGCATTTTTTCCAAAGGTGAATACATGTTCAAAGGCTCGGAGATTGACCGCAGTTTCAGTTTTTCCAAATTGGATAAATATTTCGGGGATGCAAGGTTGACAACAGCCGGAAGCAACAAGCAAACGATTACCCCACAAACACAGGAACCAGCAATAAACAAAAGTGATAATTCGCTACTGGCAGGTTTAGGTGGTTTGTTTTCCGTTTCGTCCTCTCCTGTTGATGAAACGCCTGACAATCCCGATTTGAGAAAGAAGAAGAAAAAGAAACGACAATTTAAGTTATAAGCGTATGGAAGAAAATTTGATTTTAGAGGGGCTTCTCTCTATGGTTACGGAACTGAAAGAGAAGCAGGAACAACAGGTGACACCAGCCAGCCGGGAGGAAACGATAAACCGACTGGATGTTATTGAGCAGCGTATTTTAGAATTACAGGGAAAGCCTGCCATTCTTGAAAACATAGAGCAGGAGATTTTAAGTCAAATCGCCAATATCAAGCAAGGACAGTCCGAGAACCCAAAACAAGACCTTGAAGATATAAAAGGGCTTATCGTAGCTTCACACAGGTATTTCAAGGAGAAAGTAAAGATATTGTTTCCGGCTGACACACAACAATTGGAAAAGACAGAATCCAGTTCTTGGTATGATAAATTTCTAAACTGGACTACTCTCTACCTGAAACCGAAATTCTTTCTTTTTTTAGCAGGAATACTCATTTGCCTTGTGTCGTTAGTCCTGAATATCCGTTTTGCGGAACGGATGCAGCAGTTACAGGACAATGATATAAAATACCGTTATCTCCTGATGAAAGGAAAGGCTGACGGTAGCAGTTTAGATTTGCTGGAAATGAATTTCAGCCGGAAACGGGATAATGCTTTTATTCAAAGCGTAACAGATACGGTTATAGATTTTGAATATCGCAGCCGTAAGCAAGCGGAAGCGTTGGAACGTGCAAGGCTGTTGGACGAGCAAGCCAAACAGTTAAAAAAGGAAGCGGATAAGTTAGGGAAACCATAGAAAAGAGAGAGCCGGAGCAAGTGATACCCACCACTCCGGCTTATCTGTCTTACTTCTTTTCCCCGAACTGCTTTTCAAAGTTACGGAGCATGACCGCATTAAACCGTTCCTTGATAAACTCCCGGACATCCGAAGCCCGGTAATAGACTTTTCCACTAATCAACATATAGGGTAATTTGTTTTTGCTTCGCAGTCGTTGTAAAGTCCTGATACTTACTTTGAATAACAGGCATAAATCCTGATTATCCAGCAGGTTATCATCTTCAGACAACACCTTGTCGACATTACGCAATACCCGTACATCCTTGCAAAGCTCATCCAATTTATCAAATAGCTTTTGCATCCATTCTTTGAAATCGTAGTTTTCTATATACATATTTGGTTCATTCTTCAGATTATACATTAATGATTGTCAATCGATTGATGAAGCAAAGTTGAGAAAACCAGCGTAAAGAAATTACGGGGTAGCACATGGAATCCCCTATAAATTAAAGTTAAGTCATTGATTATCTATATCCTTTTTTATCATGTTCGTTTCGGATAAGGTCAGATAGTCCATTAAGAAATTCGGTTATTTTGCCCAGCTTGCGCTTTATTACATCCTCATGCTTTTGGTGATAGTCTTTCAGTTGGATGTTAAACACCCATTCAAAGGCTTTAGAGAAGTCAGACAAAAAAGCTGGTTTGCCATTTTTATAGACGATATGTTTGGAAAGGAATAAACTGCTGATAATTTCCATTATATCAATCAGGTTTGTTTTGTCTGCCAAATAAAGAGGAGAAAAAGGTTGTTTATTAAAGTGTGGTTTGAACTGTTCAGGGTATTTAATACGCCATTCTACAAGGCGTATTTCATTGTTCAGTAATCCTATCGCTTCATCAATGAGATACAAATAAGGCATTTTTTTCTTGCTCAAACCACACACGGTACGATTTAAGTCTATGTAATCCGAAAGAAAAACAGCGTAGTAAAACGCTATTATCCTGTTCGTTAGTACTAAAATCAGCTAAATGGGTAGCTAATTCGTTGATAGCTTCTGATAGTTTATCCACAGAAGCTTTACGCTGTGGATATTCCGACAATAGACGGAAAAATCTCTGTTGTAATAAGTTGCTCATCATAATATTTGTAATATGGAAGTTCTGCCAGAATTTGACAGAACTTCCCGTTGAGAGGACTATTTATTTACAAATTTGAAATAATGTTCATTATATCGATTACCGATATTGGGATATTTCTTTAGAAGCAATTCTATATTGGAAACATCTTCTGTTGACAAATTAACATTGGCAGCTTCTGCATTTTCTTCCAAATACTTTATCCGTTTAGTGCCCGGAATGGGGATAATATTCTCACTTTGTGCTAATAACCAAGCCAAAGCAAGCTGAGATGAGGTTATTCCTTTATTTTCTGCCATTTCTGCAAATTCAGCAGCCAGTTTCTTGTTATTTTCCCAATATACGCCATTATAACGTGGTAAATGCTTTCGGAGGTCATTTTCTCCTAATGTGTGTACATTGATAGTATTTGTTACCAATCCTCTGCTTAATGGTGAAAATGGGACTAAAGTTACTTCCAATTCTTTTGTCAATGGTAAAATCTCTTTTTCAACGTCACGAGTTAATAAAGAATATTCACTTTGAACAGCAGATATGGGATGAATAGCACAGGCTCTCCGCAATGATTCGGAAGAACATTCGCTTAATCCTAAATAACGTACTTTACCCTCTTTTACCAATTCTGCCATAGCACCAACGGTTTCTTCAATCGGTATTGTCGGGTCTATCCGATGTGCATAGTACAAATCTATAGTTTCAATATTCAACCTTTTCAAACTGCTTTCTACTGCTTGTTTTAGATATTTAGGAGAAGCATCCACATAACTTTCACCACCGGCAAATACACTGCCTTGATTATTACGTAAACGGAAACCGAATTTTGTTGCAATAAAAATCTGATTTCTTTTTTCAACCAATACTTTAGATAATAATTCTTCATTTGCACCATTGCCATACACATCGGCAGTGTCCCAAAAGTTAACTCCGAGTTCCAATGCACGATACAATGTTTTGATACTTTCTTTTTCATCGGCTACTCCATATGCAGCACTCATACCCATACAACCTAATCCGATAGCGGACAAGCTTACTCCTGTTTTACCTAATTTTCTGTACTTCATAATTTATATTTTTAGTCGGTACAAAATTAAAGAAAGGCAATTGGGTGGATTGATACAATTCAAAGCATCACTTGCACAAATCAAATAATTGTTCGTTCCCTGACTTCGCTTGGTGATTTGCCTGTATGCTTACGATAGAATTTACTGAAATAAGAAACTGTTTCAAATCCCAGACTATACGCTATTTCTGAAATAGAAAGATTACTGTGTAATAAGTATTGCGTACACTCTTTGATTATTCTTTCCGCTATCATTTCAGAGGTCGTTTTTCCTGTCGTATCTTTAATCACCTTATTTAAATGGTTAACGTGTACAGACAAGCGGTTTGCATAATCAGCAGGAGTACGTAAATTTAATACCGCATGCGGATAATCAATGGGAAATTGCCTATCTAACAATTCAATGAATAATTCTGTAATACGTTGCGAAGCATTTAGATGTGACTCATACCGATTGGAATCCTGCATTTTTAAGGCTGTATGTATCAACAAATGAAGATAGCATCTTAAGACATCAAACTTATTTACATAGTCTGATTGATTTTCTTCCTGCATTTGCGTGTATATATCCAACACTTTAGCAACTTGCGTATCATCCAAAAAGAAAACTTTATCTCCTGTTACTTTGAATAACGGAGTATTAGCTAATGAGCCGTTTTTTTCTTCCGACTGCACAAATCGTTCATTAAAAATGCAGAACACACCTTTCTGTTCTTCGCTGATTGATTCCCAAGCATAGGGAACTAAAGGATTGGAAAATAATAATGCAGGACGATTTACCAAAATCCATTTGTCTGCATAATATAACTTTCCTACACCTATAATCAATGTAACCTTATAAAATTCCCTGTAACTGAATTGTACTGTTCCAAAATTACATTGACGGGAGAAAATATTAAAATAAGGTTTCTCCTTAGAATAGGTTGTATCCGATTGAAGGTCACAACTTTGTATTCTTTTATAGAATTGCGGAATGCTTTCAGGCATAATACTATGGCTATTTATTGCAAAATAAACAATTATTTACCGAAGAACAGCTTACTTTTTAGGCAATAACACTATTAAATCCTCACACTCTTCTATTAAATAGTATGCTATGAACACTAAAGACTCGGAATCTGATACATTATCAAAATGCAATATCGGCTTATTCTTAGGCTCATAGAATGCTTCTCCTGTTGTTAGCAATTGAGGACTTTCCCCTTCAATCTGAAATAATAAAGTTCCCGAAACAACATGACCTACAACTGGGCAAGGGTGCAAATGATACTCCGCCTTTCCGCTTTGTGGAATAACAACTCTCTTAATTTCAACTTTCGACAAACCTTGTTTTTCCTTCAATCGGACAGAAAAAAGATTGGTTCTTGCTACGTTTTTCTTTTCCATATTTGTGCAACAATTTAAAACGATTAATAAAATGAATATCGCTATCTTATTCATGATTGATTTGTTTTGCTGCAAAGATAGAACGGAACAAGACCTTATTTCATTGACCTATGTTAAGAGATTTAAGGCGGTTTAAAGATTCAGGTTTTATTCCGAGATAAGATGCAATATGATATTGCGACACATCTTGTTCTATATTAGGATAAGTCTGTAATAGCAATTTATATCTGCCTAAAGCATTATCCATAAGTAATGATGTTTCTTTTCTACATTTTTTTATAAAGAGAGTATCTGCTATATACTTTCCTAATTTATACCACTCATTTGACTCTTGTAGTAATTGGTCATAGTCGGATTTAGACAAACGATATATAACCGAATCTTCTAACGCTTGTATACTTCCTACACTTATTTCTCTCGTCAAAAAACTTCTATATGATGTGGTAAATGAACCTTCAAAATAAAAGTCACTGATATAATCATCTCCTTCCTTCTCTATATAAGAACGTAAAACTCCCGTTTCTACAAAACCAATAAATGAACATACTTGTCCCTGATGCAATAAAAATTCTTTCTTCTTCAAAACAACTTCATCGCATACATCCATCAATCTTCCATATGAATTGAATGATAGACCTATTTCCTTGATTATTAAGTCTTCTAATATCATATTTACCGTTTGAGAGTACAAAATTACCCAAAAGATTTCAAACAGATACTCCATTTAACAAACAAAATCACTATTTTTATAGTGAGGTTTTGAAACAATGGAAATGCTAAACAGATTGAAGAAATTCTTTCGTTTCTATATCGTTACAGCTTATTCTATACACTTCGTCTAAGCACCTGTTATTCAACTGATAAAATTCTTATTTTCGTTAAGTGAAAACGTAAATTGAATTAAGGGATTCACAAATAAGCAATTAAAAGCCACAACAACAAATAAAGCTGTATTAATAAAGAGATTACCAAACAAATAGCTATTTTTGCATTATATTTATAGATGTCTATGATAAATACAGAAACCATACAATCACTCATTGATACCGGAGAAGGCTATAATGTAGAATTTAAAGTCCGTGTATCCTCAAAAGTTCGTGAACTAACAGAGGAAATTTGCGCTTTCGCCAATGCAGACGGAGGATATTTACTTATTGGGGTAGATGATAATGGACTGATTACTGGCACAAATTTGGAAAATGACAAACACTCTGCCATCCAAGGCTCTATCAGTGAAATATCTCCGACTCTTCATCGTGAGACGTATGCGGTAAGTATTGAGAATAAGACAAGTTGGATAATTGATGTCCTATCAGGGAAAGACAAGTTTATATATTTCCCGATTTTATCCTTGTGAGGGGAAGTATTTGTTCCCCAAAATATGAATAACAGAGCATTGTCACTCAGCAATAGTCAATATTAATCAAAAACACATATTATGTTCCGCTATATTATTGAAACATTACCAGATTCAAGTTCTTTCAAAAAGTATTATAATAAGACAAGAAGAGCCAAGAATATACGTAATAAGAAAAAGTACATTCCAGAATACTTAAAAGATAATAATTTTGAGGTTGAATTAAATTACAAACTATGGGTTACGAAAGGAGCTAGATTTAAGGCAAGTGAACGATGCGAAGAATTAGATGCTAGATATAATCGTATTGTAGGATGGGTATCCTCATATTTAATTATTTTTAGTGTTTTAAATCTATGCAAAATACCATTTTTTACTCTTCCTGATAATTGCAGTACATTTATATCCATCTCACTTTCCATATTAATTTTAGTTTTTAGCCAATTTGCTTATGCAAAAAATTACTCTGTTCATGCTAAAAATTATCACGAATGCGCTTTGGAAATAGCAAAATTATATAATGAACTACGGTCATTAAAAGTAAAATCAGAACATAGTATGCAGGAAGTTCTTAAAATAAAGGGTGAATATGAAAAGATACTCGATAGATACAATAATCATTTGCCTATTGATTTAATAATGTTCAAGTTGGAGAAAAGAGAATATTTTAATATAAGCTTATATTCTAGTTTTTTTAATCATATAAGATACTTTATATTAGTTCGTTCTGCTTACTATTTTTGTGTATTCATTCTTCCCATTTTGTATTGCTCCATTTGTATAATCAATCTAGGAACATTCCTAAAATAAACGGAAATTTTCATGATGAGATTTTAAAGAGCATCCTGTTTTCAGATTTTCTCAGGTCCATCATATCTAAGATAAAAGAGACTTTCATGACAAATAGGCAGGAGTTTATGAACTACTTACCCAACAAACAATTAACTTTGTACCACTATTTCAGAAAATTATGCTTTACACAGAAAACCTACAGTCACTCATTGATAGCGGAAAAGGCTATAATGTAGAATTTAAAGTTCGTGTTCCTTCAAAAGTTCGTGAACTGACAGAGGAAATATGTGCTTTCGCCAATGCAGACGGAGGATATTTGCTTATTGGAGTAGATGATAACGGGCAAGTAGTAGATACTAATTTAGAAAACGATAAACGTTCTGCCATTCAAGGTTCTATCAGCGAAATATCTCCTGCACTCCACTGTGAATTGTATTCCGTAAATGTTGGGAATAAAACTGTTTGGGTAATTGATGTTCCGTCCGGCAAGGATAAACCTTATATATTTTCCGGTTCTATCTATGTGCGTGAAGGGGCAAACTCACAGAAACTTCGCACAGCCGAAGAAATGCGTAGCTTCTTTCAGGAATGTAACAAAATCTTTTTCGACCATATACCCTGTCATTGGTTCAATATCTACACGGATGCAGACGAACAAATGATTAAAGGCTTTCGAACAGAAGCCAAACTAAGTCCGTCCACACCCGACAAACAAATATTTGAGAACTTGGAACTGTTTATTGAAAATGGAACGGCAAAGAACGGAGCAGCGATGTTCTTCGGAAAACAACCTGAAAGAAAATTTCCACACGCTGTTACAAGATGTGTTCTTTTCAAGGGAACGAATAAAGTCTATATTATAGATGATAAAACTTTCGGAGGTTCATTGTACCAACAGTATTTACAGGCAATGTCTTGGCTGGAAAGCAAACTGCAAGTAGCTTATAAAATAGAGGGAGCAGGACCAAGAGAGGAAATTTGGGAAATACCTCTGACCGTATTTAAAGAAGCCATTATAAACGCCCTGTCGCACCGTGATTACTACGAACAAGGCGCAAGCATTATGATAGAAATGTTTGATGACCGGGTAGAAATTTCCAATCCCGGAGGACTTCTGCCTGTTGTGGCTAAAGATTTCGGGCATAAAAGCATGACACGTAATCCGCTAATATTCGGATTATTTACCCGTATGCACTTGGTAGAAAGAGTTGCATCCGGTATTCCTCGTATGCAGGAAGCCATGAGGGAAGCAAATCTGCCCGAACCGGAATTTCATACGGAAGGGATGTTTACGGTAGTGTTCAAACGGAAAAACACTAACTCTGCCAACCGTGACATAGTAAATGGCATAATAAATGGCATAGTAAATGAGAATGAGCAAACGATTTTAAACCTGCTTAAAGCTAAACCGGGATTAAATGCTTCGGAAGTAGCTGAAAGTCTCTCTAAAAGTTGGAGAACAACTATGCGCTACCTTAAATCTCTAAATGATAAAGGTTTGGTTGAATTCAGAGGTGCCCCAAAAACCGGAGGATATTATTTAACAAGAAACATATAAAAGTATGATAGATAATAAACTATTTACATTTCAACAAATATACGAAGCTTATCGTAAATTGAAAAGCTATATTTATTATGATAATACATCTTTATTTATTAGAAAAGAATTCTCCAGTTTCGAATCTTCAATATTAGCAGGTGAGAATTTTGAAGATAATTTTAAAAAGAAGATGAAAAGTTTGTATGACATCTTGAATTCTGATAATTATCAAACTGATTTAGATAAACTTGTAAGCAAAATAGGTTATAAACTTGTACCTAAATCTATAAAGAAAAAAGAAAGCACAATAGTCACCAATATACCTCATACAGGGAAAATAGAGGTAGAAAGTTATAATATATTAATAGATGCACCTATTGAAATACATATAATATCAGTATTGTGGTTAATAGTAGCAGGAAAAGAACTTTGCAAATATGTAAATGAAAACAATTATGCTTATAAGTTATTGCTATTAGATGAATCTTATCTACCAATGACAGATATTAAGATTGAGACCAATAAGGAGAACTATGTTGTTACTGGCTTGCAACTCTATGAACCTTATTTTATTGGCTATCAAAATTGGAGAGATAATGCATTAAATTCAGCCACAAAACTCTTAGATGATAACAAAGATGCCACCATTCTAAGCCTTGATATACAAAGATATTTCTACTCAGTCAGAATAGACTTGGATTCAATTAAAAACAGATGTTCACATTCCAATAAACAAATTGAGAAATGCTTTCATCTGCTTCAAATTATAAACAAAACTTATACATCAAAAATAAACAAGTTATTAGACATCCCACTAACAAATGATGAATTGAATGCTGGATATACAATTTTACCTATAGGCCTTCTATCCTCTGGACTATTAGGAAATTTATATTTAGAAGATTTTGACAAAACGATAAAAGAAGAATTAAATCCCGCTTATTATGGAAGATATGTAGATGATATTCTTTTTGTATTTAGTGATCGAAAGGTCAAATTAGAGGTGAACAATCCTATTCATGATTTTATTGATCGATATTTTATTAAAAAAAATATATTGGAAACAATACTAGATGAAAACAATATTACCTATCTCTTACCAGTTGGTTCTCATAAGTTAAAAATTCAATCTGAAAAAGTAATATTAGAGCATTTTAATCATAAAGAATCTAGAGCAGCAATTAATATATTTAAAAAAAATCTAGATAAAAATCGGAGTGAATTTCGTTTTCTTCCATATGAGGAAAACATTGATAATGAATTTGATAACGAAGCATTTTCAATGCATTATTCAGACTCTATTAATAAACTTAGAAGTATTAAAGAGTTCAAAGAAGATAAATATGGAGCCTCCAAATTTTTAGCTCATAAAATATTTCTTTCAAAAATATCTCCTAATGAAAAAGATTACAATAGAAAATATTTTTTTCAATCTTCGAAACAGATACTGACTTTCTTTAAAGGTTCTACTGCTCTATCTCTATATACTTTATGGGAAAAAGTAGCGACATATTTTGTTATAAACAACGAATCCAAATGTCTAATTATTTTCTACAATCAAGTACTAAACACAATAAATAATATTAAGACAGTCAATGGTGAAAACAAAATAAAAGAGGATTTAAAAGAATTTTTATTTATCTCTATTGCAATGCCTATTTCTATGCGAATGAATATCAAAATAGATAATAACAATGACGATGTGGTAATACATAAGCTAGCAGATGATATTAGAAAAACAAATATGTTTAGACAGAATTTATTAGGAATAAGTTGTATTAATTATACTGATTATATAGATCATATTACAAATGACTTATTTCATATAAATATCAAAAATATAAAGGACTTAAAAATTCAAATCAATATAGCAAAATTTATATCCCCACGTTTCGTGCACTACCACGAATTCAACATACTTAACATCTATCAAGTATTTTCCAGTATAAATAAAGAGTCCGACATTCGATTATTTGACAAAATACAGGATATCGCTTTTAATCAGTACAAAGAATTCAATTACGATTGGAGATTTTTATATAGTAATACAGATCCAATATATCCTAAAGATTTTTTCACTTTAACACAATCAGAAAACAGTAATTGCAAAAATATAAATATATTAGAAGACAACGAAGTTGAATGCAACAAAAAAATAGGCCTTGCAAATATTGAAGTTTCAGAAAATGATATTTTATCTGCTATAAAAATGATTCCAAATATCTCAAAAGAGAGAAGAAAAAGGATTTTTGAAATAATGAATTATTCACACAAGAAACACGTAGACTTAGTAGTATTACCTGAAGTTTCTGTACCTTTTGAATGGATTGACTTTTTTGCAGAACAAAGCAAGAATAACAATATTGCATTTATTATTGGCTTAGAACATGTTGTTAGCTCATATAACTTTGCATATAATTTTACAGCAACAATTCTTCCAATAAAACAAAAAGAATTTACAACATGTTTAGTTAGAATTCGTCTTAAAAACTATTATTCACACTCTGAAAAAGAACTCCTAAAGGGATATAGACTTATAAACCCCTCAGAAATTAAACCAGAATTAAAACTATACGATTTATTTCACTGGAGAAAATCGTACTTTTCTGTATATAATTGCTTTGAACTCGCCAATATCTCAGATCGTGCATTATTTAAATCTAAATTAGATTTCATTGTTGCAACAGAGTACAATAAAGATATTAACTATTTCTCAGATATTGCAGGTTCATGGGTTAGAGATTTACATTGCTTCTTCGTACAAGCAAACTCCTCACAATATGGAGATTCAAGAATCGTTCAACCAGCAAAAAGTGACTTTAAAAATATGATATCTGTAAAAGGAGGTAAGCACCCCGTTGTCTTGATAGATGAATTACAGATCGATAAACTAAGAGATTTCCAAAACAAAGAATACAATTTGCAAAAAGAATTAATAGATAAAGAAAAAACACATTTAAAGCCAACACCTCCTGACTTTAATAAAGACAATGTTTTAAAAAGAATAAAAGATGAGCCTATATAGAATAATTTTACTATCTTTGCATTCAGAAATCGAACCTAAGACACAAACTTGTGTTGAACGGTGCAAAGCTGTGAAAACCTTATTCAAGGGACTAACATCGTGATAAAGATATAACTTATTGAGAAATAGTGCTATACAAACTTATTTTCGGTTGCTGGTGGCACCACTTCAAAATAAAAAACGTTGTGAATCATCTTTCGCAACGTTTTTTATTTATCTCCACAAACTATATTAGTAACCTTTTTATGGTTCAAACTAGTACTTCAACAAAGTAGAAAATCCCGTAATAACCGAACTGAACTAAAGACATAACCGGAATTATATTTTTCTAACTGCTCACAGTCTGTCGATGCAGCCCATGCCGCTGACAAACACTGTATCTTTACGAAATAGCATGCCTCGATATCAGAAACCGCATCTCCTACATATATCATTTCATTCGACTTAAAGCCATAATATAATAATATGTCCTTCATTGCTTCTGATTTTCTGTTCTTTTCAGAAGAGCCGGTTTCTATTCGGTCAAAACACCCATCCATACCAAATTGTTTCAATGTAATATCACAACTTCTTATACCTTTCCCCGTAATAAGAACTACTATTACATTTCTTTCATGTAATTGCCCGATCAATGTTTTCATCCCTTCAAATGGCTTGGGACATAAAATGGCATGCATTTCTTCATAAATTACATAGAAATCATTTAATGCCTTCTCCCGACTATCACCGTAAACCACTTGATTGATCATACCTTCTTCATTTAATCCGAAGGTCCGCGCTATCTCGTCATCTGATAGTTCATGATCTACATAAGGAGTAGTCGCCTCTCTGAATGCTGCTAAACATAGCGGAATAGTATCTCCTATCGTACCATCCAGATCAAAAGCTACCAGCCGGATCATAATTTTCAGATTTATTGATTTGACGAATCACCCTACATGGGTTTCCAACAGCCAGACTGTTTGCAGGAACATTTGTGGTAACAACACTTCCGGCACCAATAACACTTCCCTTACCAATAGTAACCCCGGGCAATATAATAACTCCACCACCGATCCAGCAACCATCTTCAACAGTGACCGGAAGGGCAAATGTATGACGGACATATCGAACTCCCTCCGGTGCCTCAACAGGTGTTAACCGTTCATTCAAATCAATGGGATGCGTTGCCGTATAAATCTGGACATTAGGAGCAATCAGTACATTATTACCAACTGTAATCTTATTGCAATCGACAAACACACAGCCCATATTTACCGTAACATTATCACCAATATGAATATTACATCCATAATCGCAGAGAAAAGAATGTCCTACGGAAACCTCTGTTCCGATACTACCGAACATTTCTTTCAGAATCGCATATTTTTCTTCTTTTTGTTCATAAGACAGTGAATTGTATCTCATCAACAAACGGTGAGTTTTTCCTTTTAGTTCTAGAAAAACCGGAGCATGGCAATCATACCATTCACCGGCCAAGCATTTCTCCATCTCTGTTTTCATTCGTTCCCTCCCATGCGGATTTATAAGAAAGTAACAATTTCATCCTTGTCCTTTCGGGTAGTAAAATGATCAGGTTGCTCTTGGATATATCCCAATGATACAATAGCTACCGGATATCTTTCGGACGACAGCCTGAAATTAGCTTTAAACAATTCCGGATCAAAGTTGCACACCCAACAACTTCCCAGCCCTATTTCGGCTGCGGCTAAACAGATATGCTCTGTAGCAATAGCAGCATCGATATCCGCATGATTTTTGTTATCGGATTTACGTACCCATGCTATCGATTTATCGGCACAAACAACAATGTATACCGGTGCCCGTGCGAACCATTCTCTATTATAACATTGCCGTAAATTCTGTTTTTGTTCTTCACTGACCACCACCATGAAATGCCAAGGCTGATAATTAACTGCAGAAGGAGCTAAACGGGCACATTCAATGATATAGTCGATTTTATCCTGTTCGACCCTGTCTGACTTATAATTTCTCACCGAGAAACGTTTTTTTGTAAGTTCTAAAAAGTTCATATCCTATCAATTTTTAATATTTAAAGCAAAGTTATACCATTTTTAGGTCTATTATTATGTATTACTTTTCGTTATATCGGTAAAATTACGTTTTTTAGACTATATTTGTCTTATGAAAAGAGAAAACTTACATCAACCGTTTGAGATTAGTTTCAGTGAGTTTGACGAGTCAATGCTAAAAGAACACGACCATACTTTTTTTGAGTTGGTCTACATCTTATCGGGTACAGGTATCCAATGGATTAACAATAATAAATTTTCTTATCACGGCGGACACCTATTTATGATAACTCCCGGAGACTCACATTCATTTGAAATACATTCCACTACTAAGTTTATCGATATTAAGTTCAATGATATCTACATTCATTCCGCTGTTTTCGGTACAGAAAACATAAAACGATTAGAATTTATCTTACAGCATGCCAACCACCAACCTGGCTGTATTTTACGAAATCGAACAGACAAACTACTCGTAAAACCTATGATTGAAGCCATCATCAGGGAATACGTCAATAGAAACTTATATAGCAAAGAAATCATAACGCAACTGATAAACACCATAATAATAGTCGTTGCACGCAATATCGCCATGTTTCTGCCTGAACAAGTCAATGAATGCTCCGAAGAGAAATCACTCGGTATACTGCAATATATCCAGACCTACATTTATCAATCCGAGAAAATCAAAACGAAAGCTATCAGTCAACATTTCGGCATTTCAGAGAATTATTTGGGACGTTACTTTAAAAAACACACAAACGAAACAATGCAACAGTACATACTGAATTATAAACTGAAACTGGTAGAAAACAGATTATTGCATAGTGAAATGAGAATCAGTGAGATTGTAGCAGAATTAGGCTTCACCGATGAAAGCCATTTAAATAAACTATTTAAAAAATACAGAGGTTGCAGCCCCACAAATTTCAGAAAGAATAATGCAGTATAGCCCCAATAATAAGTTATACAAGTTTCAGACGCCCTATTCGTCTGATATCTTCTCCTTCTTTACATTTTCCTTTTGTTGCTCTCTATACTGTCGCGGAGGCATGCCATACCTTTTCGAGAACAGTTTATAGAATGTTCCGCGGTTGTTGAATCCGGTCTGGTCCATAATCTCTTCAATAGTAAGATTCTTGGCTATTAACAGTCGTTCTGCCATTGTTAGACGGTATTCCTTAATGATATCAGCAGGAGACTGTTCGGTTATCGGTTTTAGTTTCCGGTAGAACTGGCGGGTACTATACCCCATCTCACTACTTAGCAATTCCATTTGTAAATCGGGATTTGCAATATTCTTCTCTATAATCTCGAGCATTTTATCCAGGAACTCCTGATCTTCTTTATGTATACAATTGCCATGTTCCATAGTGAAGGAACTGAAAATAGAGCTATAATATTCTTTCAAGTCTGCCTCCCGTTTGATGAGACGATAAACGATTTTCTCCAGATACTTCACGTTAAAAGGTTTGGTAACATAGGCTTCTGCTCCTGACTCGATGCCCTTTACCTGATCGTCTTCGTGATGTAGGGCGGAAAGGAGGATCAGTGGAATGTGACTCCATAATTTGTGTTGCTTTATCTTCTGAGCAAACGATAGTCCATCGATACCGGGCATCATGACGTCTGAAATAATTAAGTCGGGTTGCTTCTGCTCCAGACTGCTCAATGCATCTTTTGCATTATCAAAAGAGCGCACATTGTATTTGTCTGCAAAAAGTTCTGAAACGAACCATAACATGGAATTATCATCATCAATAACCATGATGGTCCGTTTACCCGTATCAAACTCTATGGCAGTCTTTTCTAAAACAATAGGTTCCTCCGTAGCCGTATGTAATAGTCCGGTTTCATAAGTAGTTTGTGTAGTTTCCCGTTCAGTTATGGGAAGATTGGGCAAGGTAACGGTGAATGTTGTCATTTCATAGAGAACACTATTTACGCTGATTTCCCCATTCAACTGCGTAATCATGCTCTTACAAATAGCTAATCCAAGTCCTGTACGAGAATTCTTACCGTTCATCTCAACAGAATCCAATATTTTATAACGATCGAATATTTTGGATAAATTTTCTTTGGCTATCCCTTTTCCAGAATTGGATATACAAAAAATTAACGACTGGTTTTCCACTTTCAACTCTATTGTGATAATTCCTTTGTCGGGCGTGTACTTAAAAGCGTTGGATATTAAATTGCTGACAATCTTATTAAAGCAACTGATATCCGTATTCCATTCAATGCCCGGAGAAATATGCAACTGATAATTCATTTCTTTATTTTCAGCCAGTTCTTCGAAAGATTCCGCTATGCTTCTAACCTTTTCCGACACGGATAACTGTTGAATAGAAAGTACTTTATTGCCGGTTTCCAATCTGCGAAATTCAAGTAACTCTAAAATCAGATTATTCAGTTTTTCAGTATTTTGTTGTATCATCTTTGCATACTTCTGAGTGTATGCGTCAATCTCCGGATTGGCAAGTATCTTCTCACAAGGACCATAAATCAAGGTCAGTGGCGTACAGAATTCATGAGTGATATTAGTGAAAAAAACGCAATTTTGATTCGTAGATTTCTTCTTTCTTCTCCCGGTTCATCTTGTCCAACATACGGTGTTGTTTGCGACGGTATATATAAATGAGCCTATATATCCCTGCAGTGCACAACAGTGCAAATAGAATGAAATATACCATATAGGCCAGCGGACTGAGATACCACGGCGGAGTGATACGGATAATGACGGACTGTGTTTGGCTTTCTTGCCCGTTTATATTGTTTTTGTATTTTACTAATAAAGAATATTCACCCGGAGCAAGATTAGAGAAAATAGCGCTGGTGGATGTTCCGTTTTCTATCCATTGGTTGCTCATTTCTTCAAGCTTATAATAAAAAGAATAGTTGTTGCCATTGATGTAATCAATAGCCATAAAATTTAGCTGAAAGAAGTTCTGACTGTAATCCAGTTGAAGGATTGTTTTACCCTCCTTTTCATAAAGAAACTTATGAATATTGTGTTCTTTGCCAAAGATAGACAGTCCTTTCAGGGTGATTTGCGGCATATACTCTTCGGTGATACAGTCATTTGTCTGAATGGAAATAAAACCATTTGTACCTCCAAAAAACAGTGTTTCCGAAACGACATCTTTATAGAAAGCACCATCACTGAACTCGGTGATTTCCAATCCATTTCCACTGTTATAGGTTTGCCCTGTACGAGTCTCGGGGTTGAAACGTATCAATCCCTGGTTGGTACTCAACCAAAGATCGCCTTGGTGGTCCTCTAAAACTCCGTGTACAGTGTTATTTAAAAACAAGTCCGCTTTCGTATATAAGGAATCATCTTGTTCAAGATACAACAACCCCGAGCTAGTTCCTAACCAATAACCTTTTGCGTTTTTGTAAATAGCAAAAATGTCGTTAGCTGTCTGACTGCTTACAATACTGTCAAAACGATGCGGAATCATTTCCCCTGTCTCTACATTCATGCGGTATGCACCGCAACCACGATTGCCAAACCAAAGTATGGAGTCGTTTTCCTGGTAAGAAGTAAAGAAATAGTTCGAAGCCATACGCCCGTTATCAATAACAGTACGGGAAGCAGATTTTACAGTAGGAGTAGCAGTAGAAGCATCAAAGATAACTTTTACAATGCCTTCACCTACCGTAGATACCCATAAGGTCGTATCATTCGGTTGTTTTATAGAATGCACATACTTCACTTTTTCTCCATTGGCAATGATAGGCAGTTCTTTTAATTGCCTGCTTAAGTACGAATAATAATTAATTCCATTTTCGGTTCCGATCCACAATTTATCTTTGCATCCGGGAGCAAAACAATAGACGGAATTATCTGCCAGCGCACTATTATATGGTGTAATCCGATCAGACGACATAGGCATACTGTTATCCGGAGTATACTTTTTAATGCGGAGTATCCCACTTCCTTTGGTTCCTATCCAAAGCGTTTGCTCCTGATCGTAGTAAAGAGCCCTAACCGGATTACTTATTTGATATACAGGAGTGTCTAAAAGAGTATTGGTAATAGAAAAGGTGTCATTATAATACATGTATACACCTTGTCCGTCTGTTCCTATCCATACAATATCTTGAAATTTATCTTTCATCAGACAGAAAATACCGGAATGTATTTCTGTTTTCTGTATCTGATATTTCATCTTTTGAGAGGACATATATTTTAGAACAATGAGACCACTGTTTTTGAAACCGATGTAGTAATCGTTTTTTTGCTTGATGATGGAAGATACTTCCCCATGCACTTCAATCTGACCTCTTAGGTCAGCTATATAGTATGCTTGCCGGTTATTAAAATCATATTCGTAAAGAGCGTAGGTTTCGTCAATAAAGTAAGCCATATCTTTCTCGGCAAAGGCATGGTATAATTTACACGAATGCGTAAAAAGATTCTTACGGGTTAATATCAGCCCCTGTTTTGTATTCTCAATACGATAACTTTGAGTCTCTTCATTGGAGGTAAATATCCATAAAATATTGTTTGAATCTACAGTCATAGAGAGTACATGGCTAAATTCAAGATTGGGAATCTCCAATCTATTGAAAGATTGTGCTTCTCGCTGATAATAATAAAGATAGCCATCATCTTTCAGAATAAAAAGCATGTCATCCTTATTGTTAGCCATAAAGTATTGCCCTTTGAATTCAGTGAAACTCTGACTGGTCTGTTGCTTGGTATCTAAGCGATTCAATCCATAATTAGTCTGCACCCATAATATATCCTTCTCCGATTCGATGATTTGATTTATCAAGTTTCCGGAAAGTAAGGTTTTGGAAGAGTTTATTGGGGTATACAAATGTATGTCGGTTCCATCAAAGATATTCATGCCATCGCAAGAGCCGATCCAAATGATGCCCCGATCATCCTGATGAAGAGAGAGAATAGCACTATTTGAAAGACCAGCTCTATTGGAAAATTGTCTCAAACTGTATGCATGAACCTCCAAAGGCAGGCAAAATAGTAAGCAAAGAAAATACAGTAGTGACAAGTATGTTCGATAAATGTATTTCATGTTAGATATAATGCATTAGTGGGTTCACAAAGATAATACATGCCGGACAAATAATTCTCAAGTGCATGATAAATGTTTTCTCCCGAAGAGATTGCCATTTCTATCAAAATAGTATCCGAATCCGGACTTGCTCCACAACTTCTCCCTGCAAAGCAATATGAAAGGAGAGAAATGATGCAACCAGTCCGGATTGGATAAAGATCGAGATAGGATTATCACTCAATGACAGAGGCAAATCCTCCGTTACGTGCCAGACGCACTATTATTTTATCTCCTTTTTTAAGAGTATATTCTTTTTTTCTGTAATCCATAGCTTGTCGGTTAGCATTAACCCCATCCTCAAAAGAAGTCATCCGATAAGATTGTCCTTCTTTCAGGAAGTCAAAATCCAATTCAAAGGTTCTCTCTTGCTGTCGGTTGTTAGTCATGCCACCGATATACCACTTATCTCCTTTACGTTTTGCCACAATCACATATTCCCCAGCCTTAGCTTTCAAAGCAATGGTTTCATCCCATGTCTGCGGGACTTGAGTAATATATCGGGTACATTCGTCATTGCGATAGTAAAGTGTAGGATTGTCCGCCATCATCTGCAACCCACTTTCGAAAATAACAAATAAAGCCATTTGGTAAGCTCGTGTACCTATACTGGCTGAATTAGGACGTTCGGAACAATAAATTTCCGGTTGCATACTAAGCATGGCACCCGGCGTATAGTCCATTGCACCAACCGCATTTCTCATAAAAGGCAAATATATGCTGTTGTCCGGTCGACATCCACCCATTTGTTCCATTCCTCTTACGCCCTCATAAGACAATACATTCGGATACTTATATTCCAATCCGGCAGGCTTAAATGCCCCATGAAAATCGACAAACAGATGGTGCTTGGCAGCCTCTCGGGCTACTCTTTCATAATAATTCACCATCCACTGGTCACTTCTGTCCATGAAGTCGATTTTGACTCCCTTCACACCCCATTTCTCGAAAGTCTCAAACAGCCCGAAATTGTTTTCTACAGTGAGCCATGTCAACCAAAGCACAATGCCTACATTTTTTTCTTTGCCATAACGAATGAGTTCATGCACATCTACCGCAGGATTTGGTGTATAGGGATCACGGGTACTCATAGCCCAGCCCTCGTCCATAATAATATATGGTATACCATAATTAGCAGCAAAATCAATAAAATATTTGTAAGTATCGAGATTGCATCCTGCTACAAAATTAACATCCGGTCCGTAGGGAGTAGCACCGTTCCACCATTCCCAGCTTGCCAATCCGGGCTTAATCCAGGAAGTATCTTCCAATATGTTCTTTTCGGCCAATCTATAAGACATCGTATTCTCAATGAGTTGGCTATCTTCTGTACTAATGACAAAATAGCGCCAAGGGAAATTACGCTTTCCACTGGTTTGTGCTATATAGTCGGCTTCTTTCAGTATTTTGACACTCCGATCACCGTCTTCTCCAAATTCAAGAGGTACTTTGGGAAATACAGAAACCATACCATTGCTGCCATTACTTTTCAGAAAAACAGCCGGATAATCGGTTAGTGATGTTTCACTGATTAATATCTTACTTCCTTTTTGAGTATCAATCAGAATTGGCAATAAAGCCATTGAGGCAGATGATTTCCATTCTTTGCTATGGGTATATTCTTATATAAAACTTTGTTGCAATGTTCATTGTCATTTGGGTTAGTCATTTCTTAAGTATAGATTACTTATCTTTGTACAAAGTGGAATAAAAAGGTGACTAACAATAATGTCGTATAGATTTTATCAAAGATAAAAAATATTCTAAAGCTTATGGTATGAAAAACAAAATGTATGCTTAGTTAGAACATAACATTATTACTGATCTTGTCAGGTACAGCATTTGCAAAAATTGTACTGCCACCTATTTTCTCTGATAATATGGTGTTGCAGCAACAAACCAATGCTCCCATTTGGGGTGAAGCGCAGCCTATGAAAACTGTAAAAGTAACCACCTCATGGGATGGGAAGACGTATGCGGTTCAGGCTGATAAAGCAGGAAAATGGAAAGTAACTGTTCACACGCCTGTTGCCGGAGGACCATACGAGATTGCCTTGACAGATGGTAAGAAAGTAAATTTAAAAAATGTGATGATTGGCGAAGTATGGATATGTTCGGGACAATCGAATATGGAAATGCCATTAGGGGGATGGGGAAAGATTACAAATTACCAGAAAGAAATTGCAGAAGCCGGACACTCTAATATACGACTTCTGCAAATAGAACAAATCAACAGTACCCAACCGGAAACGAATATAAAAGTCCGCAATGACAGTTGGCAGGTTTGTTCACCGATAACCATCCCTGAGTTTTCTGCTACGGCTTATTTCTTTGGCAGAGAAATCTCAGAGAAACAAAATGTTCCGGTTGGCTTGATACATACTTCTTGGGGAGGCACAAACGTTGAATCCTGGATAAGTGGAGAAGTCTTGAAGGAGATGCCGGAATTTGTGAAAACAGTGGAGTCCATTCAGAAGATGCCGAATGATAAGAAAATACTCAAAGCAGAATATTTAAAGGAGCTCACTGCCTGGAATAACCGTGTGGACGAAGGTTTTGCTGAAGGAAAACCGGTAAGAGCTGCTGCATCATTAGATGACAAAGATTGGGAAAGTATGAATTTCCCGGGTGAAGTGGGTCCACAATTGGCCGGCTTTGATGGAGTTATGTGGGTTAGAAAAGAAATCGAAATTCCCGCTAGTTGGGCAGGTAAAGATGTACAACTATCCCTGGGGGCTATTGATGATAATGATATTACTTATTGGAATGGAATAGAAATAGGCCGTACAGATGGGCCGACTCTTCAACGCAAATACATCATTCCGGAAAAAATGGTAAAGGCTGGAAAAGCAATATTAGCCATTCGAGTCTTGGATACAGGTGGTAACTGTGGCATTTGGGGAGACCTTTATCTTCGCTCTACAAATGATGAACAGATTAGTCTGTCCGGTAATTGGAAATATCAGGTTGCTGCGGATACTCATAAGGTAGGGGCACTTCCGGTAGACAGATCCGTAGATCCCAATTTACCGACTTCCCTTTATAATGCAATGATTCATCCACTGATATCTTATGGTATTCGAGGAGCAATTTGGTATCAGGGTGAGAATAATTCTTCCAGAGCCTATCAGTATCGGGAACTTTTCCCATTGGTAATAGAGAATTGGCGCCGGGATTGGAAACAGGATTTTCCATTCTATTTTGTGCAACTGGCCAATTTTATGCATGAAGTTTCCCAACCGGCAGAATCAGAGTGGGCAGAGCTTCGTGAAGCACAAATGCGTGCATTGGCAGTAGGCAATACCGGTATGGCTGTAATAATAGACAGAGGTGACGCCAACGACATTCACCCTAAAGATAAACAAACCGTAGGACATCGACTGGCTTTGATTGCCCGTGCCAAAACATATGGGGAAAAACTGCCTTATTCCGGCCCGATCTATCGCTCCCATCAGATTGTAGGAAATAAGATAATTCTTTCTTTTGATCATACCGATGGTGGATTGAAAAGTAGCGATGGCAAGGAGTTGAAAGGCTTTGCTATAGCCGGGCGCAATCATGAATTCCATTGGGCCAAAGCTGAGATAGACGGAGACAAAATTATAGTCAGTGCACCTGAAGCGGTACCTTATCCGGTTGCTGTGCGATATGCTTGGGCCAATAATCCGGTCTGCTATTTGTATAATGGAGCAGGACTTCCGGCTTCACCTTTCCGAACAGATGACTGGAGAGGAATTACACAAAAGGATTAATTGTTCTCATAAAATACCCTCATCCTTTGTCACTGTTAAACGAAAGGTATGAGGGTATTTTGTAAATGCTGATATATGGTCTCCAAGGGTATCCTGAATGTTACATAAATAAATTACCGGATTACTACTTTCTGCACCCTTGTCGTATGGGATAAACATTTATCGTCCACGTAAACTATAAAACCTTTTCCCCTACCATATTTTTTCCCTTTCTTATCAAAAATAATGGTAATGGTTTTGCCTTGGCAATATACATTATCCAAACAAAAATAGTCCCAACATCCATCAGGAACAAGAGGGTTTATGATAATACTTCCATCTTCCTGCGGACGAACTCCCATTAATCCTGAAATAATCAAATTACAAAAAGAAGAGTGGTTATAATCTTTCCCTCTTTCTACACCACCTTTAGAATCATCCCAAGTTCCGTTTTTCCATGATTTCAGGCGAGTCCTCGATATCCAGTCTCCCGTATAGGGATTGATATTTTCATCAATCCAACAAATCGTATCGTTATTGACTGATAAAATACGATGACTATTACTGTATATGTTCAAAAGACTTAAATAATCTTTTTTAGTGATGATGGGAGAATCATAACTATTGAAATAGTTAGCCATTGCTGCCAGTGTCATGGAAGTCAAATAGGGCCAGCTGGGACCATTCCATTGACATTCGTGTCCTTCGTATGAAATCTTGAAATCAGGGCAACGCTGTTCTACAGTAGTTGGGCCATAGGCTGCTTCAAATCCCTTGGAATCAAATAGTTGTTTCCATGCTATGGAATAGTTATCCGGCGGTATATTATAGAACCAGGGAATGTATCCAAGAAGTTCACGTGCATAAGAGAATTCCATCTTGCCATTTAGAGGTATAACCTTATAGAAATCAGCCTGTTTATCCCATAGCCTCCGGTTTATTATTCCTTTTAACTTATCAGCCTTCTTCTGATAGGTCCGGGCTTCCATGTCACGATCTACTATTGAAGCTATTTTTGCCAACGCAACAGCCTCACCGTACATATAGCTGTTAATGGTAGGACGATAACCACGTCCACCTTCTGACAAATGTCCGGAAACAGACATCTCCATTCCATCCCTGTCGTCAACCTGCCAGAACATTCCAGTCGAATCCCGCTTTTCTTCTTCCCACTTTGCAAAGTTATCTTTTAGCTTGGGATACAAATCGGCCAGTAGCATTTTATCATTGTGAATTAAATAGTAATTGTAGATAGCGTCTGCAGCCCCAAAGCTGTATAGCCTCGGATTCCCGCTACCAGAAAACCAGAAAGAAGCATAATCAGATAAAATTTCAGCGTTTCTCAGCCACCGGCCCTCGTAGAAATGATGGTTAGCCGCACAACTGATGGTATTATACTTTCCGGACCAAGGAACATCCGGCAAGAATTCAGTAATAACGAACCCGTCAGGAGTCTTCTTTATATGCTTTCTATAGGTCCACCATCGAAAATAATATGTTTTCTCCAACTCCTTATCCGGACACTCAAAAAATGGAATATTCTTTCTTAAAAAATCAGATGCACCACAGTTAGGGATATCTTGTTTATACAATTCATTATCTTCACGATTGAATTGATTGACGTAAGACTCGATTACTTCCGGAGCATCTTTAATGAGGAAGTTTTGCCCCTGCATGTGCAGGGGCAAAACTATACCTAAAGCTATAAATAACTTCTTTATTTGCATATAGCTTAGAAATTTAAGTCATGATTGTCATAAATAGCCAAACCAATCTGTTCCAAATGTTCATTCCGCCCATTGTACCAAAGCATCCAGCAGTCTTTCTCTTGAATGGCAAATGGCTTGTAAGTGGCACTGGCATCCCACCCACCTTCCGTAGGAGAAATGATTGGGTTTTCGGAGTATCTTTCCCAATCATTGATTCCGTCTTTGGAACGTGCCATTCCTATCTGCGCAAAATTAATGTCATAGAAACCGATATAAAACATTAAATAATCATTTTCGCGTTCTATCACCTGACATGCGGTAACCTTATGCTGTTCCCAACTTTGTGCAGGATCGGCTTTAAATATCGGATTTTTGTCCCATTTAGTCCAATGTAACCCGTCTTTACTCGTTGCATAACCGATAGCATCGGGTTCATATTGTTCTCCTCCGGAATACCACATTTTAAAAATATTCTCGTGTTTATCCCAAATTACATGAGGACACATGACCGCAACTTTCTCCCAAGGCTGTTCCGCTGACAAGACCGGTTCTTTGCTTTGCCGTTCAAAGTTATAGCCGTCTTTACTTATAGCATATCCAATCCATGACTTACCGTCATTTTGTCCCGTATACCACATGTGATACAGTCCGTCTTTGTAAACAACAACCGGACGATTCATATCAGCCTCCCAACTACTGCCTTCAACAGGTGGCAAAACTATTTGCGGCGCACTCCAATTTTTTCCATCTTTACTTGTGGACAATGCAATACTTTTTTGGGGGCGCCAAGAACTGTACATCTTATAAGAGTCATTATCTTTCAGTACACAAATATCGAATACCGTACCTAAATCGCCACCACCCAAGACAGGATTATTTTCATATTTTACCCATTTTCCTGTGGCCTCCTCTTTTTGTGTTGTTTTCTTTGGGGAGGTAGTGCAACTACAAATTCCGATGATGACGGTAAGGCTAATCAATGTCTGAATTACATTTTTCTTCATGTTCATTTTCTGTTTTTTACCTTTGCTTTTCCCCCTCCCTACAGACAGGGAAAAACAAAGGTATGGATATTACATTAAATTTTTAACTTTAACTATTACTATTTTTCCCAGCCGGGATTTTGTTTCAAGTCAGGATTCAACACCAATTGTTCAGTAGGAATCGGCTGAAGATACGCTTTTGTTGGGTCGAAATGAAAATGTCCGTCCGGAATGTGACGTTGATAAGGTTCAAAATAACCTTCACTGTCCACCCAGTAGTTGTCCTGATTACGTTCGGGACTCCAATGCCCCACCTTTTCCATGAAATCTGCCTTATTGATTGCGGCGGGAATGTGGAAGTCGTTTTGGAAATACTTCACTAACCAATCCAGGTTTTCAAACTGAGCAGCGTTTGCCCCCTGTATTCTATCGTGATTCCATAAGTGGTGGGCACGCCAACGCTTTAAGTCATCGTGGCGGTAACCTTCACATGCTAATTCTATACGGCGTTCACGTCGAATCTCCTGTAGCAGATTGGAAACCGGTACCCCCTCATAACCTCTTGCTGCCGTAAAGTCTCCCTTCGGATCGGTATAACCTACGGAAAGTGTGAGATGTGGCATACCTACCCTATCACGCAGTTTATTAATGGTAATGTCTAAATCATTCTGTGTGATGTTACCCAGTTCGGCTCTTGCCTCTGCATAAATCAGCAGTGCTTCAGCATAGCGAAAAATGATACTTCCTTTGATACTTCCCGAAATGGTCTCCTGTTCGTTGGCATCGGGATCAGCACCTTTGGCCAGTTCATATCCTGTGGAACACTTCTCTACACCGGAAAGGGTAATATTCGGCTTTATGAACACAACCGTTGTATCCTTCCCGTTGATAGTTCTCGGACGTCCGGGAGTAAACATTGTTTGTGCCAAGCGTGGGTCACGGTTGGCAACCACATTCAATAAATTAGTATCCCCTGCATAATTTTCGGCCAGGCTTATCGGCAATGCCTGTGTACCGTCTTCACTGATGCAGAGATAGGAATCAACCAATGCCCTGGTCAATCCTACACCGGCACCATTACGTCCGGGATTACGGTTATCATTGTGCCAAAATCCCAGTGAGCGATCAAATTTCTTCCATAGCATAATCTCCTTGCTGCTTGAATAGTCCCAACGGTTGAACAGTGTGTGATAGCCGTCTTCCACGCCCATGTTGTCCAAGTCAAACAACTGGCTGTCAATGACCAACTTCGCCATTCTGGCCGCTTCTTCCATATAAGCCTGTACATTTCCCTCTCCGGCGAAAGGCGTACCGGCATGATACTTTTCCCAAGTGGCTTCGAACAGGGCAATTCGTGCTTTGTATAGCATAGCTGCCTCTTTTGAGACACGTCCGGTCTCCTGCTGACTATATGTCGGTAATCTGTCTATGGCATCATCCATGTCATTCAGAATCTTATCAGCTAACTCGTGCCGCTTCAGGCGAGGGCCGTACAATTCTCCTGATTCAAGATCCAGTGTTTTATCAATCCAGGGAGCACCGCCAAACTTCCGCAGAAACTGTTCATAGTAGAGCATAGCTCTGAAGAAGTAAGCTTCACCAATGTATTTGCGGGCTTTTTCCGGTTCGGGAGACTTGTCACAGTTATCCAACAAAAAGTTGACACTGCGTATTTTTCCCCATTCAGTAGTTCCCCAGCCTTCGCCACTGGAAGGAACCTGGTGCAAACCTTCAATCAAGTCTTTGTTATCTTGATAATTGTCACTAAGCAGGTTATCCGAACCTCGGTCAATATGATAAATATAGTTGTTAGGCGAGCCCCAAAATGAGGTATAAAACTGATTTACGTACAGTTTGCATTCATCTGCCGTATAGGTCAGATTCACATCCGCAATCTGATCCAGTGGGTCTCTTGCCAACCAGTCTTCACAAGAAGAGATTGCCATGCCGGTAAATAGGCAAAGTGTATAGATTAACTTTTTCATCTTTTTGTATTTTTAGAGTTTTAGAATGTAACGTTAACACCAAAGGAAATTGACTTGGAGATGGGATATGCACCGCCCCACGGAGCTTCGGGATCAAAGTTCTCGTTAATACCGGAGAAAGTCAGCAGGTTATCTCCACTGAAGTAAATGCGTACTTTTTCCAGCCCTACCTTATTAATAATAGCTCCCGGTAACGAATATCCCAACTGAATGTTCTTCAGGCGGCAATAAGCACCAGTATCCATGTAACGGGTCTGTTTCTGCAAATTCTTACTGGTGCTCCACAAATAGAGTCTTGGTAACCATGGATCCGGATTACTTCCATCCTCACGCCAGCAGTCCAGTGTGTTTTTCCATACATTGGAACCCCATTGCCCACCTCCGAGTCCAAAGGCAACAGGACCTTCCAGCCATAAGTCACGTTTCATGGTTCCTTGTAAGAACATCGAAAAGTCGATACCGTTCCAGTCTGCATTGAAGCCAAAACCAAAATTATAGCGGGGGGTATCATTACCAATGATAGAGAGGTCTCCATGGTCTTCTAGCGTCTGATTTCCATCGTTAATGTTAGGATCATCATCCAGATTCACATACTTGATGTCACCTACAACCCAGTCACCACCAAACTTGTTCTGTACGCCAGAATCGTTAATGGCTTTCGCTTCAGCAGGATCGGTCATTATATGATCGGTGGTATATCCCCATATGGTCCCCATCTTCTTACCTACGTAGTAGTCATATATCAGCCCCTTGGGATTTGAATATTTCAAAACAGTTCCTTGGTAATCTGAAAGATTGAACGATACACTGTAGTTGAATGATTTGGATGCCAGCGAGAACTGGTCTCTCCATCCGAGTGTCAGTTCCCAACCCTCATTACGTATATCGGCATTGTTCGTATCAGGAGAGTTTACACCCAGCACGGCAGGCAAAGTGACACCCTTTGTAATAAGTCCGATAATATCTCTTCTGTACCAGTCGAACGACATAGTAAGCCGATTGTTCAGTGCGGCGATGTCAACGCCAAAGTCCAAAGTACGATTCTTCTCCCATGTATTATAGGCAATCATATTAGGAGCACCAAAGGCACTGATTCGTTTGTCACCCATAATATAATCGGTCGTAGCGTTATAAGGTACGGTAGAGATATATTGGTAATTTTTTCCCCGCATATTGCCCAATTCTCCCCAAGATCCTCTTAAACGTAATTCGGAAAGTATCGAAGTATAAGGTTCGAAGAAAGCTTCCTTAGCCACATTCCAACCGGCGGAAAAAGCTGGGAAAGTTCCCCACTGGTGTCCTTTGGCATAACGGGAAGAACCGTCTCTGCGCAGGTCGAACTCAAAGAGATAGCGGCTCTTGTAGTCATAGTTGAAACGACCGAAGAAACCGAGAGTAGCATAATGATCCAGAGAATCCCAGGCCTCTATCTTTCCTGTACTGGTAGAAATGGACGGTTGGCCCGGTAATACCATCCCCATTTTATTGGCATAAAGACCGAAGTTCTTCTTATATTCCGACTGCATACCGGCCATTATCTTGAAATTGTGTCCCTTGAACTCTTTTTCATACGTAGTATATGCATTCATTGATGTGAAGTCATCATTGTTAGATTCCTGCCATACACGCGTATCTTCAGTTCCAAATCCACCTTCAAGGTAAGGCTCGTTGCTCACCGAGTAGGAATAAATGAGACCTTTGGAGTAACTACGTTTGTTCATCCATTTGTTGTAGGTAAAGTCGGCATTGATAGTCCAACCTTTCAGTGGCTTGATGACTACGTTAGCAGTGCCCCAGAAGTTATCGGTGTATGAGGTCTGAGGATTGGCATCGGCAATGAATACCATACGTCCGGCCGGAGAGAAATGTCCATTGGGATCACGCACAGGAATAGTAGGCCACACTACTTGTGTCCAACCAATCATATCGTTGACACTGCCACCCGGATTCATGCCGTAAGCGGGAGATACACTCTTTTCGTGTGAATAACGCACATTCAAGCCCACGGTCAGCCACTTCGTCACGTCAGTCGTAATTTTGGCCAACGCATTGTAACGTTGATAATGATCATCGTAATATCTCAGTTTGCCTTCGTCTTTCAGATATCCCAGAGACATGACGTATGTAGTCTTGTCGCTACCACCCCGAATTGAGATGTTGTGTTGTTGGTTCAGCTGGTTATTCTTAAACATAGCTTTTTGCCAGTCTTCGTTGGCATTTGAACGTCCGTCTCCCCAATCAGCCCAACGGTCCGGATTATCTCGTTGCGGCACGTTGTTGGGAATACTGGTCGGATCATAGTAATATTTTTCAATACGCTCCATCGTCTCCAGGTCAATAATACCACTACCGCCCCCATTGATGTCAGCTTCTCTAAAAAGTCTGGAAAACTCCAATGAACCGGCTGTTTTGGGTAGTACGGTCGGACTGTTGAACGAAAAATTATTGTTATAATTGATGACAGTCTTTTCATTCTTCTTACCTGACTTAGTGGTAACCAATATCACACCGTAGGCAGCTTGTGCTCCATAGATAGCACTTGCAGCAGCATCTTTCAATACAGTCAACGTCTCAATGTCATTGGGATTCAAATCATCGAAATAACCGGTTACACCGTCTATGATAACCAATGGACTGTAGGTTGCGTCCAGTCCGGCATAACCTCGGATATTGAACGATGCCTTCTTACCCGGACCACCGTCTCCATTGGAGATATTCAAGTTGGCTACCTTACCCTGAAGTGCTGCGGCAGCATTAGTTACAGGACGGTCCTCAAGTTCCTTCGCCCCCACTGTGGCAATAGCACCCGTAAGGTTGGCTTTCTTTTGTACACCGTAGCCCACTACCACTACTTCGTCTAACAATTCCGTATTGTTCTCTAATGTAATATTTAGAAAATTACCAGTTACTTTTACTTCCTGAGATAAATAACCGATAAAAGATACCACAATAGTAGAACCTTTTACAGCGTCGATGGCAAAACTACCGTCTATACTAGTAATCACTCCGGTCGTGGTCCCTTTTACAACTACATTAGCACCAATTACAGGTTCGCCAATATTGTCTACAACCTTACCTTTTACTTGTATAGCCTGCTCTATGGCGGCCATCGCGTCCATACTTCCAAAAAGTAGCAATACCATTAGAGGTATTAGAATGTGTTTTTTTATTTTCATAATACTAACTTTGATTAAAAAGACATTTATTTTTCAACATCTGATAGTTCCTTGTTTATGTAAACAGGAAGAATGAGCTAGGAAGAGTTTTCTTTTGTCATACCAATTCTTTTTTAATAAGTGTTTATATTTATTTAGTTACTGCTAACCGAGCATACATCTCTACCATAGCAGCTTGCGTTAACAGCCACTTGCGGTCATCATGGGTTCTTCCACTGAAATCGATATCAAAAAGCCCCTTCTCATCACGCACATGTTCCCATGCATAATCCATGTTTTGATTGAAAGAGTTGATATATGTTTTATTATGGTCAGTTTGGTAGAGTTCAATGAACCCTCTCAGCATAACGGCAGTAAACCATACATCCCCCTTTTTAAGGAGTTTGAAAGGTTCCCCTTCTTCAGGTATAAAATTTATAAAAAAATAGTTATAACACGCTTTTGCTATATTTTGAGCATCCTTCAAAAAATGGCTACAACCGGTAAGTTGATATAATAAAGTGGCAGCCTGCATCATTTGTCCACTATTGTAGGCATATTTAGACTTATCAATTTTCCCATCCAAAGAGATATTGTCAAAGTATAAATAATCGGTTGAATCTTGCAGTTTTTTTTTAGTCCACTCATATAGTTCCTGCCCTTTTATCAGGTAAGAACTATCTCGGATAGCTTTGAACATTTTTAATGCGAACACCGATGCCGGTGCGTTAGAACATGTATTTTTAGATACTTTCTTTTGCTCACACCAATAGATACCTCCGCCTAATTTGTCATCTGCTCCACTCTCTATAAATTTCCAGATAAGCTGGGCTTTCTTCAGGTATTTTTCTTCTTTTGTATTTAGATAAGCATCTGTGAAGTCAATACCCAACCAGATATTATCATCGTAGAAGCGGTCGGATTGGGAAGCCGTGTTTATGTACGAGGCATAACCGGCAGGGCTTCTGCTGATATCTAAATATTTTTCAAGTCCCCGCAATACCTTGTTATCGAGTAATGTCTTATAGCTCTCATCCCCGGTTGCTGCCCATAGTGCATTTACAGCAGAAAATGTCCCGGAATAAGGCCATAAGTAAGAATATTGATTGGGGATTTCTTTTTGTTCTTCAGAAGCCAGATACGTGGCTGTGTAATTTCCTACATTGGAAGGATAATTCTCTCTTAACAGACAGGTTCCTGATACAGAATAATTTGCATATAAAGAATCAAGTGTTTGTGTAGCCCGTATCAGAGTTAAGCCACTATCTATAGTAGTTTGTTCTTGTGTATCGCATCCGGTCACAGTCAATGCACAAATGAAGATGATGAAAAGTACTTTTTTTGAGTTCATTGTCGCTCTGTTAGATTATTATTGTGTATCATTACTTTCTTTTAAAGAGGATATTTTTAAGATATCCTCTTTTCCTTTGTTTATAAAACCTCTTTCACCTAATCAATTTCTCTAATAACTACTGAAATCTGCCTGCAAAAGTATAAGATACACTGAAAGGTGTTTTATAAATCCATGACATAAAAGTATAGCTGTATCTTATGACATAAATTTGGATAATTATGTCCCGAAATCGTATAAGAAAAAGTGAGAAAAGAGAAAAAAAGATGATTTATGAAGAAGGAAAGAGAAAATTATATATTATCCATCAACAACCAAAGTACAATTCCGGTCAAACTTTGACGATTGGTAGAGCATCACTTTATCTCTTCCCCCGGTAGTATAATTAAGATCCGAAAGCAATTCATGTTATTTTGATCGCATTTCTTCTTTGGTAACGGGGATTTATTACATCGATTCCTGTTTTTTTGCCTCAAATATGATTAAGCAGATAATAAAAAATGAATAAATATCACCCATTGGAAATAAAATGCCATATTTGCACAATATTATATTCATTTTACCTAAAACAAATTATCAAATCCCATGCATACCACCATTTTAGAAACCGAACGTCTCCTTCTTCGTCCTTTCCGGGAAACGGATCTGCAAGAGCTCTTTGAATGTTGCCAAAACCCAAACTTAGGAAATAACGCCGGCTGGGAACCACATAAAAGTATCGAAGATTCCAAAGAGGTCTTGCATACTGTATTTATGGGAAATGAAGGAGTTTTTGCCATAATTCTCAAAGAAGATAATTCACTGGTGGGTTCTATCGGTATTATTACTGACCCCAAACGGGAAAATACCCGGACACGTATGTTGGGATACTGGCTGAAAGAGTGCCATTGGGGAAAAGGTATGGCCTCAGAAGCGACACGAACCATATTGGATTACGGATTTAACGTACTGGGATTGCATTTGATTTCAGCGAACTGTTATCCGCATAACACCCGTTCCCGACTTTTATTGGAACGGAACGGATTTGTATACGAAGGTATACTCCATGAAGCAGAAATGACTTATGACGGACATGTATACGATCATTTATGCTTTTATCAGAAAAAAGAAAGAGTGCCCATGGACTAAAAAGATCTTACGATGATATCCGCAAATAGAGTACGGACTGAACAGCCAACAAAATCACAAAAAGATATTCCGCTGTCAGATATACTGCCAGAGAGGCGGTATAATGACTTAGCAGATACAAATAGAACAAATAAATAACAATCGTTATCAACTGGAACCAAAAGGCAATACGGGTTTTACCCGTACCCGTCACCGCATTAATATACACATATCCAGGCAAAGCAAACACATAATTCAGCAACATCACTGCAAAAGGGATACTTGAAATATTAATAAGTTGAGAACTGTCCGTATAGAATCCAGTAATCTGCCGACGAAAGACCATAGCTAATACTACCAGGGGAAGCCCAATTGCATAGCCCAACTTTAAAATTTTCCTACAAAGCGGAAACAGGTATTGCCTCTCTCCTGCTCCGATCAAATTACTGACTAATGCTCCCGTAGTGGCAGCAAACGAATTGACAATCACAAAGAAGATTGTAGAGACACTTCGAATAATATTAGAAACAGCAAGCTGAGCTTCTCCCAGTCGTTCAATAACCACGAAAAAAAGAAACCACGGAGCAACACTGATAAAGGCATGGAGCATACTCCATACGGAGAGGTGCCATAGCTCCACTAACAAACATTTGTCAAATATAAATTTTAGTCCAAAGTCTGTTCTATCGATTTTCAGCCAAGTATAAACCATAATAATCAGAAGAGAAGCAGCTTCGGACAAAGAAGAAGCTATCGCTGCACCCGCTATTCCTCTATCAAGAACAAAAACAAACCAATAATTACAGGGAATATTTATTAGAACGGCTGCCAGTGCCGCCCATGACAAAGCATTGGTTCGGACAATACCAATATAAAAAGAACGAAATGCCAGAAAGGGAAAAGAAAAAAGCAAACCGAAACATCTCCAATCCAGATAATCAATCACGGCACAATATATCTCAGAAGAGTGCACAAAATATCTCAAAAGAAACGGAGAAAAAAAATAAGAAGAGAGGCTAAGCAAGATAGCAAGTACACATAGAAAGACTAACCCCTGAAAGAAAGTTCTGCCTGTTCCGGTATAATGTCCCTTTCCATTGTACTGTCCAACCATCACTTGTACTCCCAAGCTAAAACCAAATCCTAACATATAAATAGCAAGATAATAAATACTGCCAAGAGCGGAAGCGCCAAGTTCCACCTCACCAACATGCCCTAGAAAAACAGCATCGGTTATATTGATTAATTGTTCCATCAGAATGCTCAACATCACAGGATAGTTGATAAGCCAAATTTGTCGATAAGTATAATTCATTGCTCAACTTTATGAATACTGCACATTTATGACACAAGGAAGATATCCTACCCAACAGTATCAACATGTACATAACTAATAAATAAATAGATATGAAACTCAGGGAGAGAAGCCGGGGCATCTATCCTATAGCTGAATAATTTTATTTAGAAAAAATTATTCGTCGAGCTTAGCTATATACAAAGTTTCATGTAGGAGATTAATGACTTAATGATGAATACGGAACAAAAGTATAAAAAAGAAGCGGATAAACAATTTTTTCCCTCAAACGTTTTATTCTCACATAGAATGAAAAAACAAATAAGAATATGGAACAGTCATTCAAAAAGGGAATTGTACTCCATCTAGCCTCATTAGTAGAATATTCTGAAGGTGGAATTATCAGTAAGCAGTTAATCAAAAGCCCTGCCGGAAACATTACTTTATTCTCATTCGACAAAGGCGAAGGACTTAGCGAACACAGTGCTCCATTCGATGCTTTAGTACAGGTATTGGAAGGATCTGCGAATATTGTTGTAAATGGACAAGTTTTTACGGTAAATGCAGGAGAAAGTATTGTATTTCCGGCTAATGCGCCGCATGCATTGACAGCTATTGAAAGATTTAAAATGTTACTGACAATGATTAAAGAGTAGAATCCTCTGATACAACATTCTGGATTGAGATAGAAGAATAATGTATTAGGTAAGTTTATTCTTGATTTTTTTAATATCTTTGTTGAAATCAAATCTTACCTCAATACGATGAATGTCAAAATAGAAAGTAGCTGGCAACAGCGCCTGCAAGAAGAGTTCGATAAACCCTATTTCGAAAAATTAGTGAACTTTGTCAAGAATGAATACGGGAAGGCACATATACTTCCACCCGGACATCAAATTTTTCATGTATTCAATTCATGTCCTTTTCAGAATGTAAAGGTAGTCATTTTAGGTCAAGATCCATATCCTAATCCGGGACAATATTATGGTATATGTTTTTCCGTACCGGACGGTGTCGCTATTCCCGGTTCACTTTCCAACATTTTTAAAGAGATACATCAGGATCTAGGCAAGCCGCTTCCCAATTCGGGTAATCTGGATAGGTGGGTCAAACAAGGAGTATTCCCCATGAATTCCGTACTTACCGTACGAGCTCACGAAACAGGTTCACACCGTAATATAGGATGGGAAACTTTCACCGACGCAGTCATCAAAAAATTAAGTGAAGAACGTGAAAACCTGGTATTCATGTTATGGGGATCATATGCCAAAGAAAAAGCATCACTAATCGATACCGATAAACATTTAATATTAACCGCCGTACACCCTTCTCCCCGATCCGCCGATTATGGATTTTTCGGTTGCAAACATTTCAGTAAAGCCAATACCTTTTTACGAAGCAGAGGCATAGAAGAAATTGACTGGTAGCATTTTTATTTGCATTCAGCAACATCGGACAAGTGCCCTCTTTCTTTTCACCCTATCTTTGCAACATTGAAATACCAATTGAATCATGGAAGGAAAAAAGACAACGCAAGAAGAATATCAGAAGTGTGTAAATGCAGTAGTAGATTATATTAATCTCCACTTGGGTGAAGAAATTGACCTGAAATCATTGGCCAGAATTTCCCATTTCTCCCCCTTCTACTTTCACCGCATTATGAAAGCGTTTTTGGGTGAACCCATCGGTACCTTTATTGTCCGGACACGAACTGAAGCAGCGGCACGCCTATTACGTTATTCATCAACTTCCATATCCGATATTGCCTATCGGATCGGATATGCTTCTCCATCGTCTTTTTCCAAAATATTCAAACAAATGTATGGTATCTCTCCAACAGAATATCGTAATAATAAAAACTATGTAATTATGAAACCAGCAATTATTAAACCGGATCTGGAATTGAAAAAGGAAATCAGAGAACTCCCCCAACGAAATGTAATTTATATCCGCCTCTTTGGTGATTATAAACTAAATGACTATGCAGGCACATGGATGCACCTCATTCAGTTTGTGAAAGAACAAAATCTTCCGATGGGAGACCCTTCTCCACTCTGTATCTACCATGATGACCCCAAAGTAACCCCAACCGATAAACTTCGTACTGACGTATGTATGTTGTTACCATCAAATGCAAGGCCGAAAGGAAATGTAGGATTCAAGCAATTGCCTGCCGGACGTTATGCAACCTTCCTATACAAGGGTTCATACGATCAGTTGCAAGCCGTGTATGACACAATTTACGGCAAATATCTACCTGAAATGGAGTGTACACTAAGCGATGAACCAAGTGCTGAAAGGTATCTTAATGATCCATCATGTACTCCTCCCGAAGAGTTATTAACCGAAATCTACATTCCAATCCGGTAAATCTTCAAAAGAATATAGGCAGGCAAGGCATTTTCTCCTCTTGCCGGCCTATTGGTACTACTGCAATAAATATATTCAATACAAATAATACATACTAATCTCTCCCCCAACTACCCTTTCTCTTATATAATAATGTAAGCATCGTATCCAATTAAACAATTATTATATAAATTCAAAATATTATCGTAATTCATAGTAATAATTATATTAATAATACTAGTTTTGTTATCACATAAACCAAACGACTAAAAAGACAAATAAATAACCCCAAAACTAAATCATGAAAAACAAGTCAATTGCATCTTTTATGATAAAAATCGTAATGATGCCTCTACTCTTTACAATCTCATGTGTAAATGAAATTTCAGAAGATCCTGTAGATATTCCCGGAGAGATACCCATCCGTCTTTCTACACAAATTTTATGTAACCACACACGTGCTATCAATAACGAATTTCAGGAAAAAGATGCCATCGGTCTGTATGTATTGACACAATTATCAACCATCAACCAGAAACGATACATTGACAATATGCGTTTCACATGTTCCCAAGCAACCGGTTTCGAACCAGAAGAAACAATCTATTATCCCAAGGGAGACGGTAAATGTGATTTTATAAGTTATTACCCTTTTCAAGAAACAGGTATTAACCAAGACCAAAGTATAATGCAAGTCCAAATACATACCGACCAAAGTTCTGTAAGCAAACACTCGCTCTCCGACTTTATGATCGCTACAAACAGTGATATTACCCCCAGTCAAAATATGGTATCTATGGAATATAAACATAAACTCTGCAAACTGAAAATCACTATAAAACCAGCTCCGGGAGAAGATATAGATGAACTTTTAAATGACAATCCATCTCTATCATTAAATGGATTCCATTCGGACGCATCATATGATTTTCTCACAGATCGATTCGAGCCATCGGGACAAACAATTAGTGTCACACCTCATGGAGAATGGAAAATAGAGAATAACGCTCTGACAGGCAAAGAAGTCATATTAATACCCGAAAAAATAGAATCTGACAATCACTATATAAATATAGATATAAACGGTAAAAGCTATAGTTGTCCATTTCCTGATAATTTTCAATTAGCCAGTGAAAAAAATTGTTCTATAGCCATTATTTATAAATCATCCGAAGGTATCCAAATCAACAATTTCGATCATAGCATTACAGACTGGACAGAAGGGGATTCCGGTGAAACGACAGCCCAGGAAACATCAGGCGTAATTCATCTCTCAGCTCTAAAATTCAGTAAAAGTAACGTTTATAAGGCAATTAATGAAGGAACTCAGGTAGCTGAAATATGTAAAGAGTATCTTTTAGCTGATAACATCGACGCACAAGCCATTGTCGTCTATCCCGTCCTAAACGGAGCAACAGATCTGAATAACGGAACAGTAATTTGTTTACTTGACGAACCAGCATCCATTCATGGAGGTAAAGTCTCTTGGAACAAAGTTAATAACGCATTAGACTACACGCCAGGCAATCAAAGCATCATCAGCGACTTCTATATAACCCAAGACAACTCAATATCAATTTCTAAGCCGGAAAACCCTCTACCGGTGCGATTACAAGAAGAGGTCTTGACAGATATACGAAATACGGAAACCCAAACTTACCCTATAGTCAAAATAGGAATCCAATATTGGATGGGACGTAGTCTAGAAGCGACACACTATACTGACGGTAAAGCAATTACTTTAAAAAAAGATTTTACAACAACAGCAGGCTATTACACCGGCAAATTTAAAGATGCACCTCAAGACTTTTACTTTTACAATTCAGAAGCTGTTATTTCAGGCAAGCTATCACCTCAAGGATGGAGTATTCCTACCGAAACCGAGTGGGAACTATTAAAGCAATATATAAACAACGATGCTTCTAAACTGAAATTCGGACCATGGTCGAGCGATGAAAATGGTGACAAGCTTCCCATACTAAACATTACGGGATTCAATGGAGTACCAGAAGGATATATTCTAAAAAGTAAGAACGGATATACCAACGGCTTATATACGGTGGTATACTGGTCTACCAATTCATCTGGAAATCAAACAAACAGAGCAATCTATTTGCTGCATACCACAAATGAAATAAAAGATGGTAATATAACAGACAGAGCTCTTTCTGTCAGATGTATCCGTAAATAACAAGCATTTTGCATAGCATACAGAATCTAAAGTTTAGGTCAGTAACGGTGATAGCGATCTACCTAAACTTTAGATTTTATATTTTATCGTAAAATTATTCTTATCATCCGAATAGGGAATCTTCTTATTTTTTCTGTCTTTATAATCAAGAAATCAATTATAAAACCAAAAACAGAAAACATATGCAGAAAGTACTCTTTATCACCACAATCCTACTTACATTATTCGCTCTTTCTATCCGTGCCGAACACAATCCTCGAAAAAGGCCCGATGTATCTGCCCAATTCCAAACCGTCTCCGGTCACAGCATCAGTTTAAATGGCATCGGACTAGCCTATAGTTATGAATATGCTTTTGCCCCCAAAGGGACTATTATTTTTAGCGCAGGATCTTCTTATGCTTTTGGAAGAATACTACAGCTCAAAATGGAATCACTCCGCGAATTTCATATCGACACCAAAGACTATCATTTAGTAACCGGAGATTTAGCCATAGAACCACGTTTTTATTATAACCTGAAGAAAAGACATCGCAATGGCAAACGTACTTGGGGCAATTCCGGCGGGTATTTATCTGTTAATTTCGGATATTCTTTTCCAATAACCATTACCAGTGGAGTGAAAGCAGCCCACATATATGTTATCACCCCCTATTGGGGATTCCGTCGCGTATGGAAGCATTTTCTATTCGATCTATCGGGTGGAGTCGGCTATATCGGATCCTCAAATGGAACTTCTGCCGTTTATCCGGGTTTAAGAATAGGTTTAGGATACAGATTCTGATCCTCCTATTTTAATTGTAGAATAAGCAACCAAAGTGTCTTATACAAAAAATGGCTACTCATCCCGAGCAACCAATCTTTTGTTAACCTTAAATCTAATACTTATGAAAAAAACACAATACAAATATACCGAATTTCAATCAATTAGCAAATATCAGATCAAAAATATTCCGTATTATAACACCGTTTAATATTCACGCCTATTTTGTTAATACTTCGCATTAAAAACGTTAACAATTAACACATTCATTCACAATTCTCTTGTAACTCTATAGCCTTTGGGAAAACAATATTGTTCTCCAAATGAATATGATGGTGCAAATTATCTTCAAACGTCCTCAACATCTCAAGTAGCAACCTATAACTACTACAAGCATCACCAGGTACCAGATATCCATGAGTTAACCCGGAAATCCTGCGAAAACGTTCTCCTTCGGCATCATGTTCGCTCATCATTACCGAAATAGGGCTACTCACACTTCCACAATGGAAAGCCGGAATAGGACGATGTTGAGCCACCGCATCAAATAAATCATATATATAAGGAAACAAAACCATCTCCTCCTTAGTAAGATGATTGTTCAAATCTATCCAGGATTCCTGAAACAGTTCACGCACTTCATAAAGTTCCGGGTGCTTTCCGGCATGTGCTTCACAAACCCTATCAAGCAACTGGAGAATTTGCGGCCCCTGATAACGGATATTACGATGATGGAACTTCAAAATGTAATCTACTAATAAATCTATAGGCCAACTTTTAAAGTCAAGAGTTAAGGACTGTTCCGATTTTATTTGCTTCAATTCTTCAAGCAAACAATCTGCGTCTATCCCCATTTTCCCGCAAGCATCAGCCAGGGAAACATCTCCATTACAGCAAAAATCAATACCATACTTATTGAAGACCTTTGCATAATCAAAACAATCGGCTACAATTTGTCCAACCGCCATTAGTTTATAATCTTTCATAACTTTCATCTTTTATTATTCAGTGGGCAAAGGTCGGAAATGAGATACAAATAATTTGTAACCAATGTTACAGGATGGATTTTCTTTCGTTTTTTAAATAAATAGAGCGAGTACACCAAAGAGGATGTGTCAAAACCCGGATACGCCACAGATCAGCATCGTTAGTTATCAATAGATTAAGTTCACTTTGTGGAACCCTGTGTTACTCTGTAGTGAGTTATGACACACCTTCAGTACTACTCTCAATTAAAATAATACAAGAAGATAGCGATACCTTCAAGGGCTTTCTTTGGCTGATCTTTAATCTCAATCGCAAATTTAATCTCGGCTTTAGCCACACCACGCAGATTAGTCAAAGAATGGAGACTTGCTTTCAAACGTACACTTTGGCCTGACAATACAGCTTGTCCAAACTTCATCTTGTCCATACCATAATTGATCATCATCTTCAAATTATTGACCTCAATAATCTGATTCCATAAATGAGGAAGCAATGACAATGTCAAATATCCGTGAACAATAGTGCTATGATAAGGACTCTCCACTTTAGCACGTTCCGTATCCACATGAATCCATTGATGATCCAATGTTGCATCAGCAAAAAGATTGATACGTTCCTGAGAAACTTCCAGATAGTCAGAGACTCCAATCTGCTGACCTATCAACTTCTCAAAATCTTCATAAGAATTAATAATCACTTTATCCATATTTCTTTATTTAAAAAATGTACATCTTTGCCACAAAGATATATTTTTTTTAGATAAGTTAAAATTAATCTGATCTTTTAGATTCTTCCGAAGAAAAACCAAACGGTTTTATACATGAATCTGCTTTCCCAAATATTCTATACCGATATTTCGAAACCAATAAATAGATCGCATCCCTCAGCTTAGCCGGAATAAGAATTAATGGATAAAGACACTGCCAGAATCCCCCCAAATCTTTTAAAATATAGAGTATAGCTGTAGATTTGGAATAACAACGATTATTCCGAAAATAATAAAGAGTTTTATTAGTACTTTCAACAGTATATCGTTTCAAGAGGGATTTCCCCGTTTCGGACTGTAATGAAACAAAACGAAACAAGCCTTTTCTATCCCTCTTTACAACAAATGTAACCGCACCATTGCAAAGGTTACATATACCATCGAAAAGTATAACATTCATTCTAATGTTCTAAATGATGGAAGTCTCGAATGCACTGGTCAGCATATCATAATCAGCATCGCTGTATTCTCCTTTTTCCCTTACTTTCTTCACCTGTTTTATAAATGTTTCCACTTGTGAAAGGAAAGCCTGATAAGACTTCATTTCGCCTTCATGACCATTTACAACAGGAAGTTTTTTCGCCGCATCCAGTTGTTTAGTTAGCTCGGCTACCTTCAGATCAATACGTGGACCGTCCATCCTATGTTTACGTGCATAAAGATTCAGAATACTCTGCATTGTGGAAGACATTTTTCGGACAGACATAATTTGTGCTTTTAACGGATTATCCACCAAAAGTACCAGCTCGGCCTGTTCGGTGAACGGACTCAGAATATCAAAAATATTCTGTTTATATTCGGACATCTGCGTGCTTAACTGATAATTCACATCCAACAATTTCTTCGCATTCGTTACATCTTTCTTTTTCAAATAAGAAAGATAAGTATCAAAGTTGGCATAAAATTCTGTCCTTGCCTGAAACAATCCGGTATAGTTCTGTTTCAGATTCCGGCGGGTCTCCTCGTTGAAACAGTTACCCGGATTCAACACTATTGCCGAGTCTTTTGAAACAACGGCCGGAGGAACAATGGCAGAAAGAGCCGGGGTTTTTCCTTTTTGTTCCATATAATCCAATACAGCATTTACATCTTTTTCCTTCACCATATCTTTCAACACCCCAAGCGAAGTATTATAATACTTGATTACTTCTGCCGCATTTTCAATATCTGCCGTACTGACAACAGGAGCTTTACTCTTATCCCCGCCTGAGCAAGAAGCTAACAAAAAAGCACTTACAAGTGCTCCAACTAACAATAGATTTTTTTTCATAATGTTTCCTTTAATAATTAATAAATAGAACAAGCTTATAGAACGTTGATATTGCACTAATAACAATATAAAAATCATTTTGCTTTCAAAATCATCTATAAATTATAAAGGAAACCAATCGGATGGAAGAATAAAGATTAATATAGGGAAACCATATAAAACAAAAAATGGCTACTCATCCCGAGCAACCAATCTTTTGTTAACCTTAAATCTAATACTTATGAAAAAACACAATACAAAAATACCGATTTCCAACTAATTAGCAAATTTACAAGCCATATCCAGTCATAATATAACATGGTTTAATGTTGTCGGCAACTTATTAACATTTCACATTTATACTGTTAACAATTAACAAGTTCTTTTTTACCTCAACAGATATAAAGAAGGCTAATCTATCCCAAACTATTTATTATATCCTCCCAACTCACCGAATATAAAACATCATCCAAAAGCATCGAGTAAAGAAGCACGTATAAATCTATAAAAGCACGATTAATAATCAGATTTCAGCAATTGCAGAGATATGCAATCTGTTACTTCTAAAAGTAGAACAATGAAGTCAACACTGTATTTATAGTCTCTTCATATATGGGCATAAAAAAAGGCTATCTATCCCAGACAGCCAATCTTTTGTTAACCTTAAATCTAATACTATGAAAAACACATTGCAAAGATACGGACTTTTATCAACTTTGCAAATTTACCAAGCGAAACGGACCATCTTATAACATGGTTTAATAGAACGACCGTCCTATTAACATTTAGGCTTTCTTTCGTTAACATTTAACGGATTTATAAAGATTTGGCGGAATAAAAGATATACAGATGCAAAAGTCAGGGAAATGGTGCTAAAGAGGGTTTATTCGAATAACAAATTCTGAAACAGACTGTTTATGTAAGTATCAATCCTCAAAACCATCCTATTATGAACAGATTTGAAAATAAGATAATCATTATCACGGGAGCTGCCGGTGGAATCGGCGCATCAACCACACGCCGCATTGTATCTGAAGGCGGCAAAGTAGTTATTGCTGACTATTCAAGAGAAAAAGCAGACCAATTTGCTGCCGAGCTTAGTAATTCGGGAGCAGATGTACGTCCGGTTTATTTTTCTGCTACAGAATTGAAAAGCTGCAAAGAACTAATCACCTTTACAATGAAGGAATACGGACAGATCGATGTACTGGTAAACAATGTAGGAGGTACAAATCCCAGACGGGACACAAACATCGAAACTCTGGATATGGATTATTTTGACGAAGCCTTTCATCTGAATTTATCTTGTACCATGTATTTGTCCCAACTGGTTATCCCCATTATGAGCACACAAGGTGGTGGAAATATTGTAAACGTAGCCTCAATAAGTGGAATCACGGCCGATTCGAATGGTACTCTTTATGGAGCCAGCAAAGCAGGAGTCATCAATCTGACCAAATACATTGCCACCCAAACGGGAAAGAAAAACATCCGTTGCAATGCAGTAGCACCAGGATTGATCCTGACCCCGGCCGCACTGAATAATCTTAATGAAGAGGTACGCAAAATATTTCTCGGGCAATGTGCGACACCCTATTTAGGTGAACCGCAAGACGTTGCCGCGACCATCGCTTTTTTTAGCCTCCGAAGATGCACGTTACATTACCGGACAGACCATAGTAGTAGATGGCGGATTGACAATACACAATCCGACAATAAACTTAGTATAAAAAGAATCTTATCAAGTTACTGAGGTTATATCAAAATCGAGAATAGCTTATAAATCCCGATAATGCATCCGTCGCTTCCGACAAAGGTATTTTTAATCACAAATCATACAGCGAATATTATTTTAACAAAATGTGCTCCTTCTCTCTAGAAGCGAGCACATCTGAATAAAACAAACAATCTTATTTATCTTCATGAGATAAAAATACAACGACACTTTCCTATTCTACCGAACCAAAAAGTATTCTAACTAAAAACATAAACTAAGCTCGTTTCAAAACGTGAATAGACAGTTTTTATACAAAAGCAAATCAAAGAAAACTAATTGACCACTTACTATATCTGTTATATTCCTGTTCTTTTGTAAAGACATCTACGCAGTTCCCCAATATCTCCCGCTCAAAATTACCACAAATCATCCTCTTTAAACAAGCCATATTTCTTCACTAATAGAGATAATTCCGGATCTAGATTGGCTCGGAATCTTATCCGGTCATCCACTTCCGCCGCACTGAGCAACAACGATACAGCCCGCTGCTCATTACCCAGACGAGCATTCAGAATAGCTTGCATATATTGGGTTTCGGCAGTCTGCGACGATTGTTCAAGTATTCGTAAGGCAGCCTTATCATATCCCAAAGACATATAGGCAATTGCAGTATTTACATCCTCGTACGGACGCAGAATTTCCAAAGCTTGCCCATACTTACGTTTCTCCAGATAATCCACAGCTCGGGCATACATTGTATCCGGTTCATTGGTATAGAGTGTGTCCTGCCGCATACCCCGACGGGAGAGACTGAAAAGGAAATCCACCCTACGTACTGCCGGATAGAGTTTGTCAAACATATAGGCATATTCTGTCTTATACTGACTTTTAATCAGCCATTCGCGCCGATCGGGCTCCTGTTCACGATCAATAATTCTCAAGATTGCACCTTTATTGCCTTGAAAATTTTTATCATTTACAATCAGACGGCGCAGTTTCTCCCACCCCTCAGGTACGGTACGTATCTTTATCAACTCCGGCAAGTTCGGAATCCCGTCCTTCATCTCCTGTCGGATGATGTTGCCCGCCTCATCCATCTCGATAGCAGCACCGATAGCCAATGAATCATAAAGCTGTTTGAAGTCCTCCACCAAGATATTACGGATTGATTCCGCACGTTTTCGGGCTATTTCTCCATTAACGTGCCAGTTACCTTCGGGTGACGAGGTAGCCAAAAGTGTCAGACTGTCTATGATATATACCGGATCGGTCATTAATGCCAGAGTAAGGTTATGTACCTGCTTCACTCCCTGCCGGTTTACGTCAATAGTTTCATCCATACGAAAACTGTTTTTTGGAAAGTAAAAGTTTACACTAGCATTTGCTTCCGCATCACGGGTAACTATTTTTCGAACAAAGCGTGGCGTCCTGTCAACAAACTTAGTCATCGAACTCACCAGATAAGTCAGCGTATCCGAGTACGGAAGGGAAAACCTGCTTCCATTACTATTCAGCACATCACCAACTACATATACCTTCATACGTGCCGAATTTTCATCTGCCGGTACTTTCTGCGAGTAGAGGAAATGTACCTGATCAGTAGCATAAATCACCGTATCGAGCTGCGCTTCAGGATTGAACGGAAAACGAACGATATCACGGTATTTTGTATCTTTCATCGCCTTACGCGCCTCATTACGGGCAATTTTCTGTGTATTATAGAACATCTTTATCAGACTGGTCGAATCAAGAGAATTGATACGTGCCAGTCGCTCTTCATAGCTCGCCTGCCGGGCCGCATGCCGCAGAGCAGGCGGATGTATGTTATACAATTTACGTATCAAATGGTATTGCGGATAAGTTGACCGCAGAAACTCGTAACGACCGATATAACGATTAACCGTAGTAGCCGAATCAAACTGGCTGAGTTCAAAATCCCGCCGTGTTTTACGTCCCGGGACACGCGATACTATAGAATCGGGCAAATCACGATGATAGGTATATAGAGGCAGAAGACCACGAAAAGGTCCTATCATTCCCCTATCAGATACCCCTTGTTGCTGCCGGACATAATATTCGTATATATCTTCTTTTGAAAACTTCGACAGCAATGTATGCCGTGTCTGCATTGTATCTATCCGTGTCCTCGTCTCCCACAAAGGAAATAACGTATCCGGATCCGGACGGCGGAAATGAAACATCGGGAAGAAATTTTTCACCTTCTCGTAGCGACGAATATATTTCTCCGTTAATTGGTTGCGGTTCAGGTACGACGAAGTAGTATCACGTCCCACCATAAAAGCTCGCAGAAATCTTACTCCTTCTCTACTTTCAGCACGCGCGCCTTTGGTACGATAATATCGGTAAAGGGTAACATCCAGCCGTTCCATTTTATCATTAAAATAGCCAAAGCGAGAATCATATATTCGTATCGCAGCATCCGGGTCCGCTTTATAGAGTGCGCGCTTTGCCTGCCACATAGGGGTACTCAGTGCTTTGTCGCGAAAATAATTCTTGCGGGCTATCAGTCCATCGGATTGGAAAGCGGCATTATCGGCCCATTTATTGTTGAAGAAGCGGAAACGTTCCAGCAGATGCCTACTTTGAAACTGTAAGGTGTCATTCATCCGCTCCCATGCACGACCGTATCGCCACCACTGCCGGGTAATCATTCGTTGAGAGTTATCCAACATACGACTTTTCATCAGGCTGTCCCGCCTGCCTACCTGACGGTTGAACATATCAAAACGCAACAGCAAAGGGTCCGGACGACGTTTCCTGGCATCCTGTATTGCCCAACGTTTCTCTAACCCGCGTTTATACCACTTCAAACGCTCCAGATAGCGCTCGAAAGAGTGATAGTTTACATAAGTCCGGTAAAAATTGACAGAATCCGGGATGATTTTTTCGACAAAACGGTCATAATGCCGATAATCCCGCTCTTGCGCCTCCCGAAAACGTTGGCCCGTGAAACGCAATTCTTTTAATGAATCGGGCGTATCCCCCCGCATTAATACCGGGCGGATATTAAGCATCCAGTTATCCTTCTGCAGGGCTTGCGGCACCGTTACTACAAATTCTATGTTAACCATCCCGTTGCGCTCCGCCGTGTTACGGGTAGAACGGGCCGACACCACAACCTCATCCAGAGCCAGCGTAGTCAGGTTCTCTTTATGGATACTATCCCATTCTACAGACATACCCACAGGAATAGAATCTCCTTTAGAATTGACAAATGTAAAATTTGAAACCGGAGGCAAGCTAACAGAATCACGCTTTACCACATTCATCGGTCCCGTTTCCTGCCTGGCCGGCAATGCCAGTGTCACCCTGGGCTGATCTTTATGGAGAAGACCGAATGGCGTACATGCAGTAATAACCATTATCAGAAATATAATATAGAAACTTTTAGTATTCTTCATACACTCGTGGGTCGAATAAAAAATCAACCTCAGAATAAATAAACAAGATTAAATGCCAATTTAGGAGTCGGTAAAAAGTAAGTTCCCGATTTTACCTTATCTCCACAATGTTCGCAACGGTATTTTGTGTACGGAGCCACAAGCAATCCCAATCCTGCCTCCACTTCCATATTCCAGCGTTTACTCAGCAACCAGGAACGTCCGTAAGTCATTCCGGCACCATACCCCCATCCCTGATAACGGTAGTCACCACCCAACAGACCATCCCAAGCCACATTGTAACGGGCCCCCATGGCATACATACTGATAAAACTACCTGCATAGGTTTGCCAGAACCAGTACCGTGCACCGGGTTCTATCAGAAAGTGTTTTATCTTACGTGTATCGCTGAAGTTCCACGGATTATAAGAAAAACCAAGATTCAACGTCCAATGGGTACTCAAAAGCATACTGCCCTCGGCATTAAAAGTAGTGGTAGCCAATTTAAGCGTATTGGTCTGTACTGAATAAAACTGTGCCTGCAGATTACTCGTAAGACTACCTGCAAACAATAGAAAAAAGAATAATAAACAATATCGTATGATTCGTCTCATTGATGTTTCAATATATGAAGTTTATTTTTGTCAACAAACAGTTTAGTGCACCATTTGTCATAGCCATTTCGATAGCTATAGACCGTAGGTGGAACGCTAACCTGTATATGGGTATCCGAGACCAGGGTATTGTAATAATCTGAGAGGTTTAACAAACAGGGTTCGGTAACGGGAAGGAAAGGCAGACAGTCTCCATCACTCGTAAAAAATGCCTCGGCAAAGTCATCCAACTCAGGATACATGATACTCAAGTAATACGCAGAACAGCCAAATGCACACCACCTATCATCAACATAAAAAAGATAGATGTGATACAGATTGTCAAGTTCCATCGTTTTTGCTAATACCGGAATTTCCATATTACATTTTATTATTGGTTAATAATCACTTACGCATCTCACATTGCTTGAAGTAGTTTTAAGCTGCCAGGAACACTGAGGCACCCCCTGTTTGAAATCGAAATACCATGCATTGGCAGCATCTTCCTCTGTGGCAGCCCAATATATTTTTGACGATACGTTTTCCATCTGTGCTGCCGGATAGATAACTCCCACAGGCTCACGAAACAGCCACATCAATTGCAGCTCGCGCTGGGTAGGAACACGCCATTTACGGTTTGGGTCACCGGCTATTTTGTAACTACGGCAGCCCGTGGCAGCAGTTGATCTAAAATCTGCATTCAGATTTCCATTTCCATCGCCTGCACCTTCTGCCTGCATCCAGGTGACATTAGCTACATCGGTAGGAGCTATAATGAAACGCATCGGAATCCTGTCATTGACAATCGGATTCCCACCATTTCCACGGGATACCTGGTGACGGATGGTTGCGTCGTTTTTCATCATTTTGAACCCGGAGACCCATTGGGCGGACCCTGCCAATCCTTCCGCATAAATCACGGCATAAACCTGGCTGTTGACAGTCTCTTTTTTGATATACTGCCCGAAAGCATCTGAAGGGAAACAGAGGCATACCCAAACAATCGGCAGGAGGATATAATATTTAAAACTCATAATTTTCACTTTTCAATGGGTTATATTATAATGAATGGTGTTAACTGCATCCGGATCCCGAAAGCCCCGTACATAGTGACGATCATCATTACTATTGACAGGTGCGGTTTTCACTTCTCCTTTATTCGTGATGATAAAAGCATTAGGACTACCAAGGGCGGTAGATGACCAGTAGCTGGCACTCAACTGACTTGCCGTACTTGCAGAAGAAATCCATGTTCCGATCAGTTCCGAGACGGAAGGAAGATACCATGAAAATGATGTATCACCTCCATTAACCAGTCCATTCAATCCTCCATAACAGGCCTGCGCCGCCGGATAATGCAGATAAAAAATATCATTTGCCTCCAGTTGTCGGGTATTGCCATAACCGTCTGTCAGGGAGGTGGCTCCACGATTATTATACGAACCTATAACCTGCCATCTCACATCCTGTCTGCCGTTTTCCTCACCCCCCGCCTGTTGTCCCGTATACTTGCTATCCTGAAAGAAAGCCTCCAGTCTTTTGGAATATTCCCATTTAACGGCAGACGGATCGGTTTTTGAAGCCAAGGCGTTGTCATTTGCATCATACGCTTTAAGTTCTCCGGAGAAATAGCCGGGAATAAACCTTATGACATTGGTGTCGTCGTCCGACCTTCCCTTCAGGGTGATATTATAGGTCAGGTTATTATTGGAGTACACACTGAAATCAGTAGTCAGGTTCTTTCCCAGATAAATCTGATAGAGAACGAAATCTTTTACTACGGGAAATGAACCCACTCCATCAGGAGACATCTCTCTACCCATAATTTGGAGATAAGTACCTCCGATTGGCGCGTTATCACGGCGAGTGCCCGAAGTGGAGATCGCTACTGACTGCTGAAGATTGACAGGGAGATAGGAAGACTTCCCATTCAGAGGAAGAGCCTCGCCTACTGTGGAGGTAAGTGGCTTGAACCAATAAGCCGAAAACTGGTTCAGGGGATCTACAGTGGGGAAAACGGCGAACCGCCCCAATGTGTTAAAGTAACTTTTATTGGGAATACTCATTAATATCAAGTCCCAATTTTTTAAGTTACTAAACGCCGGATTATCTGTCTTAACATTAAAAGTGACCTTCGCTACCGTCCGTTTCAAAGCTATGGATAGCTGTTTGGCTTCACCGGTATTTATGGTGGCATCAACCGAACCAGACATGATTATTGCATCTTTCTTCACTCCGTTTACTGTAACTTTATGCAAAGGGAAGTCTTGGTTTCCTGCTTGCGAAATATGCATATTCTGCAAATCCGAATATGTGGAAGTATTTTCCTGCAAAGTATTAAAATCTGTCCCATCAACGTTCGCTATAACCACGAACCGATGTTTAACGACAGTCCCGCCGGGCCCTGTTGTAGTTGCCTGAAGCTCTACATCCGCTGTTGTGATTACCCCATCCTTACAAGGATAGGTAGCTTTACCGAGTAAAGTGGCAGTTTCCGTTATTCCGGCGAACTGTAATACGGTATAGTTATAGACGGCGTTTTCTTTATCAATGGCTGCGACAGCATCTCTTGTAACGGGTGTTTTCACCAATTCGATGTCCATATCCTGATTGGAAACGGACCAAACAGTACTTTCTCCTCCCGAACGCGTGTCGCCCTGAAAGGGGGTATTAAAAGCCTCGGTGCTGAAATTCAACCTGACGGGAACGGTTTCCGAGGATAGAGGCATTTGGGATGAAGGCATCATGTCGTCGTCCGTACACCCCGCCAACAACGGGCATATCATGCATATTGAGAATATTAATTTTCTAATCATAAGAATATTATTCATTCATGAAATTATATGATGTCGTTATTGAAGTTGCCGGATACAACGTACAGAGAGTCTTGTGCTTTTGTCTTGAGCGGATATGTTAGGGCCTCTACCAACAAGAGTGTTATCATCATAATAGAGCATAGCCCAAGCTTTGTCCTCACTTTCTTCGGTTCCTGTCCAGTAAAGTTTCTCCCGGTTTACATCATTCGTTAGTTTCAAATTTATAAATTGTTTAGTACCGGCACCATATATTGCATATACCAATAGTGCCCTGAGCTCGGATGCCCTTGGAAGCCTCCAGTCTTTAAAGCCCCCCCCGTTATATTTCCTGCAAAGTTCTTTTGCAACCAACTGTCCCATTTCATCTTCCCACGGCACCGGTTCAATGGAAACATCTTTTGTAGTCATCTGAAATAGCCTGCAAGCCGGTTCCTGGGTAGCAACATTAGCATCATCCTCTATGATTATACCTTTGGGAGGAGGCGGATCCGTCACCGGTTTGGCCGGCACATATTCTCCGTTGCCACCATACTTCACAGTAGTAAGGTAATTATAATACCGACGGTCACCAGCTGGCAAGTCTTTGTATTTTGGAGGAAATACTTTGCCATTAGCCGTCGTCCAACCACCATTATCCTCGGCATAGTAGAAACTCATCTCTTGATAATTTGTAGGATTAGTCACATTTTGACCAAAATCTCCATCAATACGTGTTGATGTCCAGTTTAAAAGCCGCATATTCAGAGACGAATTATTGAATTCAACGTTATAAGTATTGACATAACCCTGCTTGAAACCATATGTGTCTCCGTCATTGTTCAGGTGCTCTCTTCCGAGAGAAAAGATTTCTTTCTTTCCGTCAATTATCAATGTGAAAACAAGGTCGTCGTCTTTAACATTTCTATCCATAAATGCAGGAACCAGAAAGTCGTATATTATAGGAGTTGCTGTATCTCCGGAGGGATCCAGTACCTCTGCAGTCCTCACTTCTCCTATCGGTCCCTGAATAGCTCCCTGCATTGCCATACCCGTTGCCGGATTGATCTTTCCTTTGTTTTTAATCCATCCTCCCGATAGGTTGTCTATGGATACGCCGCTCAGCTTGTGACTGCCTTTATCAACAGATTTCGTTACCTTGATACTTATCCAGGAGTAGGCATGCTGAAACTTCAGAGGAATAGTCACCTTGTCTGAGCCACCGGATGAAGGTATCGTATATGAAGTGTTGGTATTGTAGAGTATTTCCTTCTGTTGGGGGTTATTGGTCTGTGTAAAATCAAACGGAATTCCATCAGTGAAGTTCTCGGTTCCGGCAATGGCAGGATAATAAGCGATTACCCTTAGCGGCTTTCCTTCCGGTCCCCGGGGAGTTACCACTGTACCACTAGCGTTATTGCTGAATTCCCAGTTCCAAGGCGCATCGCCCGAAGGTCTACTCATGGTTGCTTTCAGATTACGGGATCCTTCAAAAAATCTCACCCCGTGATGCATTATCTTTGGTGACAGACATGCCAAAAATATATTCGTTTTTGGCAAAACCTTCAATGGGAACAAAACTTCTTGTTTCAGTAGTGGTTGCATCAATCGTCGACGCATTGAAATTCAGGAGCACACCGTTTGCCTGAGTCTCTGTCTCGATCCGGTCACTATTATCACAGGCTCCTGCCAGTAATAAAAAGCACGATACAAGGATGATTGTCCCGGATAAATTATGTTTCTTTTGAGTATCCATATTTATTGTATATGATATTTTTTCATTTACTGCGTTTGTCGTACACACCGGATTTTAAATTTTTTCGTTGTTTTGTCATAGGGTGCCGCATTGCCCGGATTCGTAGCATCAAAGTTGATTCCCCAAGCCTGTTCGGAGTGTCTTTTATCTACCTTCGAATCACTTACCAGATATTCCGAACCGCTCCAGTAAGTTCCGCTTAGTGGAGCAAACCCTCTCATTGCCTCCAGGCTCCCTCTGTTTAAATAGAGCAAAGCCAGCTCGGAAAGCCGCGGAAGCCTCCAGTCGCCAAATCCGTCTCCTTCATAGTTGCGGCAAATGTCAAAAGCCGTAAGGGTTTTACCCGTTTTCCACGGATTGGTATCTCCACCCGTCACGTCAGTGACATCATCGGCCGATACCATAAGGGAGGGGTATACTCCCTCATAATCAAAAGCCACCTCTATGGTGTGATATAGCGATCCGTTTCGAGGTTCTATCGGATAGGTTATAGCATAAGCGTTATTTGTTTCGTCATAAAATCCGTTATAGTTAAAGTTCATTTTAGTCCCCTTCCAGGTATCTCTCTTTTTAGGAATAGTAAGTCCGGTTGCTGTATTCCACAACAACATGCCACCATTCGTGTTTTGGTACACCATACGGTAACCGATTATGGAAGGCACGGAAACCGCAGGAGGGAATGTCCATGGAGTAAGCTCGGCAGTAAAGCTTATATCTTTCGGTATACTTTTATAGGCCAGTTCGGCTGTATCATAACCGTCATCCGTTACCTTCGTTACGGTAAACCGATAAACATGGTTACGCAATATGTTCATCGTTTCAGAGGTCTGGTCGTTGGTTAAATCCACCCGGTAAAATGTCTCTTTCTGCGAACCGTTATATTTACCCCCCACGATGATTGCCAGACGGCTCGTATGCTTGGTATCATATACACTTCCCCATTGCAAATCAACTTCGGGAAGATAAATCTTCTCCGCACAGTAAGTGCCGCTTGTTATATATGTATTGTCATAGGCTTTAGTCGCCACAGCACCTACAGGAGAAGGAGCGGTTATGGTCAGTGCACCTCCGGCAGAGGAAAAGCTACCTTCCAAAGGCATGTATGCATACTGTTTTCCCGATTTCCAGATTTGAATCTGGGTCATATTAAATTTTACCCCGTTTTTGCTCCAGGTATTGGTATTGGCATCCTTTTTCCCGATACCGATATCCACACGCGCTACGGCACGCACCAAAGAGACACTCCCCAAATCCAGGGTCTCGTCGATAACTTCAGGAGTTCCGCCTTTAGGTATTCCGAACATCGGAAAACAATTATTTGTATCAAACCCGAGGTTTCCGGTAATCTCCTCGCTCAGGCATGCTTGTTGCACTGCAGCATAGCTTTTGCCTGTCATACCCTGGAAGACACCGTAGCCATTAGGAAAGTTGGCAAGCACAACAAATTTATATTTATCATTTGTATCTACGCTTTGAAGCAGTGTAGCACTGTATTTTCCACCACCTGCCACATTCTCCGTACCGATGCCCACATGCCGCAAGGTTCCGAAATCATTTCCGTTCGCATTAAACTGAAGAATACAAAGGGACTTGATAGCCGAAGCGGGATCATCGGAAACCAATGTCACATCGCTGTTGGAAGCAGAAACAGAAAGGTTTACGAGGGTAGAGCCCGAAGGAGTCCGGTTACTGTACGGCTCCTCCTGCTGGCAGGAAGACAAGGACAGCAACACCAACACCGCAGGAATAATCATTGCCAACCGGTTCAACTTCAATATAGGTTTATTCTTCATATTCTTTACTTTATCATCATTCTATAGTTTTACACTCTATGGAAATCAGTTGTATTCTTTCCAGATATACTCCTCTCCCCACCCGGTGAGTGCCAATTCCACATCCACATCGAGTCTGAAGTTCAACAAAACATTCAGCGTTTTACCCACAACTGGCAGGATGGGTTGATTCCCGCTATCAGTACTTATACTTCTGAGCAGGCTGCCGTTACGATAGATATCGATGGATATTCCGCTACCGACCGTAGTAGGAAAAAGGTTGAAAGGAGGTATGATGTAATCTTTTCCGGCTTCAAAACGGGGTGAGAACGCATAAGAAGCAGGATCTCCTCCGTAACGGCCTTCAAAGTCTACACGACTGGCAGTTTCGTGCACCACAATGGAGTAAACGCCTTCATTGCTCTGGCTGAGAAGCTCCAGACCGCGTATGGTTATATTCATTGACGCCACCATACGGGAAACGGACATTTCCTTTTCCTCAATGCGGTTGGACGTCGAAGTATTGTCTACATTAAGCTCTCCATAGAATAAATCGGTGGGAGAGATGAAAATGCTCTTCTGTGCCCTTGTGACGGCAGAGGGTTTCAAAGAAATGAAACCGGCAGAGAGCGGATCGCCCGTTTTTAGGGGACTGACATACATTGTACCATCCTGTGTGTTGCCCCAAGCAATACAATGAAGGCTGGGTATGCCCGGATAGCTTAAAATGACAGGCTCTAAACTGCGTATTGGTAGTATGTCCAGCAAGCGGTCGCTACCATCAAATACATAGATGTTTATGTCTTGCATTGTTTCGGATAAAATACCTGCCGGTAATTTCACTTGAAGAGGAACACCTCTGAAACAATCGTCATTATTCTCAGCTATGCATCCCGACAACAGTAGCAGTACGAACATAAAGGATAATATCCCCGGTTGAAACCGGAATTTAATGTTGCCTATCATCATAATAGATATTCTTTCTTGTTACCGATTAAAAGCGGAAGTGCGCCCGAATGCAGATTTACAATCGGGCACATACCGATTTTATTGAATGTTCTTTCCCCATTTTAAAGGAAAAAGCTAGTTGTGAAGTTAGTTAAACTCTTTTGTAATTTCAGCAGTCGTTGTCCATTTTGCAGGATGTACCGTAACGGTAATATTTGCATCTACACTCGGCTTAGACGGATCGTCACTACCACCGCCACCATTACCGCCCGGTTTAAAATCACCGTTCAGATTTAAACTGATATCATAAGTTTTTCCAGGCTCAAGATACGGCTGATTAGCTGGAGATGATCCTGCTTTCTTTTCACCAAAATAGATTGTAAAATATTTGGTTAAAACATCAGCACTGTTGTACTCTGCATTGTCTTTAGATCTCCATACTACTTCAACTACAAGCCCAGTCGGTTTATCAGAAGAAGCAGGATTTTCAAACAAATACCAAGGATTATCAGCAATGACATTCGCCACTTGATTTCCGGCAGAACTAGCAGCCAGATCTGTCTTTACTAAGTAAGTATCTGTTTGAAGAGGAGTTGGTGTCGGAACTGGTACCCACGGAGTACTCCCCCACGACAAGCCCCCTGCAAACGCCAAACCCGTAGCTGGAGCAAACGCACCAGCCCATGTTACCGTCCCTGCCGGAACGATTACGGCATCTGCAGGTAAAAGATGTGAGTTTGTCTGAGACATCATTAAGTAGACTTGTTTGATGGCAAACCATTTAGACTTATCTGTTTTAAAAACAGACAGAGTTGAATAGTTCTGGTTTGTATTATCAGCTTTCCATGAAATAGCTACCTTATTAATTTTAGCCGATATGAAATGCAGATTTACTGTTGCAGTACCAGTCAGCCCATCTGAACCTATTGTCACTTTCCCCATTCCACTCATATACAGACGATCCTTAGTTTGATTAATTGTATGTTTGGTTGTGGGATCTGTGGTAGTAGTAACAGAAGAAAATACTTTTGTTTTCAGCTGGTCAATACTGCTCACACCAGCTAATTTTTTACCTGTAGTTGTTTCGTCACCCCCTAGATTAGCTATTACAACCACTTGAGAAGCATCCGTAGTGGTCGTAATCGGTTTAGCAATATCCGCCGCGACACCTATGTATTTGGGAGTACCCACAATAAACCCTGTCGTATTAAAAAAGAATACAGTAATATCCTTAATTTTGGCACCTTCTTCAGTAGCTGGCACATCGGCTCTTGTATCCACAGCGTCTCCCTCCAGCTTAAGGACAACCCTTGCTTCTTCACCGCCCGCCCCAGCAGGAACCACGTCATCATTCTGCGAACAACTTGCCAATGCCGCTATCGCACACATTGATAATAAGATTTTTTTAACTTTCATTCTGTGATTTTTTTAATGAATAAAATTGATAATGTTTATTTGTTTCAAGCTTAAATATTGTTTTTTACTACATCTCTATTCTATAATAGAGATTGAAAGGAGAGTAAGCAAATCATAAAACTCTAGTTATCAACAAATTAGTATCACACAACCGACATAATACCTTATGAAAAGAACAATTAATATAATAAGCTAAGGTTTAATTCACAGTATTTTAGTACAATACGAAAAGCTATCAGAACAAGATGCTGAAATAATACTGAAGTAAAATGAATAAGCCACCAAACTCAATATGATATGAATAAGAAATCTTCACTTAACAATTTGCTCTATATACAAGAGCATCGTTCATGCAGAAATTACCTGGAAAAGGTAGAAAACGGATTCAAATATATTGAATTCTCACATGAAGAAGTTATTCTGGAAAAAGAAATTTCATGGAACTATCTTTTATTTGTTCTCGAAGGAGAATGTATCATCAATTGTAATCAGTTTAGAGAACGTTTGTTTCAGGCTAACTGTATGGTGCTACTCCCCAAAACGGCTATGGTTGAAATTAAAGTCATAGCCGGTACCCGGTTACTCTCCTTATCCTTTGATGTTCCCTTAAACGTATGTGATAAGTTCATATTACAATCGTTAACAGGACTATGCAGGAAACTGGATTATAATTTCCAGTCACTCGCTATCCGTTATCCCCTTCCTCCTTATTTGGAGATTGTTACGTATTGCCTGACCAATAAGATGGATTGCGGACATTTTCACACTTTGTTGCAACAGGAATTATTTTTTTTACTCCGGGGTTTTTATCTGAAAGAAGAATTAGCCTTATTGTTCCACCCGATCATCTCAGCAGAATTAACTTTCAAAGATTTTGTCATTGGCAATTATTTTAAAGTAAGCAATGTAAATGATCTCATCTCCCCTCTCCAATATGTGTAAAAGCAGCTTTTACTGTAAATTTAAAGAAGTATTCGGAATGACGGCCAAGCAATGGTTGCTGAAACAACGGAACACACATATATTAAATAAAGTGATGACCTCAGAGACTACAGTCGGAGAGTTGATGGAGGAGTTTAGATTTGAGTCACAAGCTCATTTCACCCACTATTGCAAGCAGCATTTTAATTGCACACCACGGGAGTTGATTATGAAATATCAGGTTGTAAATCAGTAGTTTTTAACTACTTTGTGAAGTTTTGTACGAAATATCAAAATTATTGTTCTTTTTGGCAATAATGGCAAACTGACAATGTCGTACTTTTGTAGCGAGAAAGATAGATTGATGAAAAATATGAAGTATTAATCTCTATTATAGAATAGAGAAATACAGAGGAACTCATTTTCTCTCCAGAAGATTATTTACCATCTTATTGATCCGGTGAAGAGGAGCCAAATCCAATTCCTTAAGATAGACAAGTGTCATTTCTTCTTTGGTATGCCCTAATCCCGCACTGATTGCCGAAACCGGGGCCCCGTATTCTCTGGCCAGTGTTGCCCATGTATGGCGCGCGGTGTACGTAGTCAACGGAGGATCAATCTTCAGTTTCGCAGAGATTATTTTTAAGTGCCTGTTGGTACGTCCTAAAGCTGTACGATACTGAGTATATTCATTTGCATTGTTTTTGATAACCGAGAATACATACTCTTCTGCATTGTTCGTATTATTCCCATGCTCGTCTATAATGGATTTGATCTGGGGTGTAATGACTATTTGTATCAATTGTTTTGATTTATGTCTTCTATAGATAATCCGATTACCACTTATATTTTTCCACTTCAGATATGCAATGTCAACAAAAGCCATTCCCTGGGCATAGAAACCAAAAAGAAAAAGATCCAATGAACGTTTTAACTCTGCATCGGAATGCAATGACAGACAAGCCAATTTAACCATCTGTTCCCGATCTAATGCACGTTTTACTGTTTTACAGGGCTTGGTACATATTTCCTTGAACGGATAATCGCATGGAGGAACCAAGCCGTCCTTTACCGCGAGATTATACAATGCCCTGAAGTTCCTTAAATAGTATCCGATCGTATTTTCCGTAGCCCCATTTTTGGATAAAAAGTCTCTGTAGCAAGTTACAAAGCGGTGGTTCACTTGCGATATTTTCACCTCTTTCTTACCGATATATTTGGCAAGTGAAGCATAGGTACTTTGATAAGCAGCGGCGGTTCCGTTTTTCATTATTGACTTTTTCCATTCTATTTGTGTATCAATGTAAGGCAGTAATAAGAATTTCCCGGTCGCTTTTGAAAACATGACAGTAGTGATATCATTTATTGTATATTCCTCACCACGGCTTTCCAGTCTGCGAACTCGTGCGGTCAGTTGCTTATAGATCCTCAACAATTCGCGACTGATTTTGCAACCGGTATGGCAACCCGAAACAACATTTCCGGCAATAATTATAAAGTCCTCTTCTTTCATACGGTATTTCGTATAAATTATTTTTTTGCGCTTTTGGTGGATTAGCTGGAATACCACCGGATAATTCCCATCTTTCAATGCACGGGTCTTGTTCAATTTTAATTTTACTGATGTCATAAGTTTTAATTTAATATAACAAAATTATCTTTTCGGGTTGCAAATAAAAGATTCCTCCAGCAATTGCGCAAAAGATCGATACCAAATCCTTTATTGAACTTTTGTATTCCGAAATAATTTTGTTAACGAGCCTCCTGTTTACATCAGGAGGCTACAGTATACCGGACGTCAAGTGACTTTCGCAGTTATTTTATTTGTGTGCTTTAAATTCATTTTTTTTAAGAAGTTATACTGCATAATCCAGCGACAGAACTATGTGTGTGCTACTTGTCCTAATGCCTATCATATAAGATCTGCGTCTTTATTAATTCTCTTTTCTTCATTACCATAAATACTGAATATGAGTGCAGGTTATGTCTTCTTATTTCTTGAATACAAAATTATGCAATAAAAAGAAGAAGCTTATTACCAATTTGCGTATAAAATCTACCAATTAAGGCAAGGTACTCATATTATCATCCTTATTGCTGTTTCTTATTTGCATCGGAGCGGCACCCAAATGTTGCTTACAATAAAAATTAAAATGCGAAGAGGTTGCAAATTTAAATTCATACATGATCTGCTTCAATGAGATAGCGGGATTCATCAATCTTTGTTGTATCTGCAAAGCCTTCCGTTTCTGCATCCATTTATAAGGAGATTCATCAAAATTCTCTCTGAAAAGCTTTTCAAACGTCTTTATGCCATACCCTAAAAGACCGGCTAACTCTTTAACGGTTTTCACTTTTAAATAATTATCCAACACCCGTTCGTTAAAGAGCGGATTGCTGCCTAATATAAGATAAAATATCTGTATTATCTCCTCATACGTATAGAAGTGCTTGAACATGAGATACAGTTCTTTATGTTTCAAAATGTACATATGATGACAGTTTATTCCGGACTCAAGATAATGCTTCATTTGATTCACTACTACTTTGACTTCGTCCTTCATCACTACTCCACGGCAATCGAACTTCACGCCGGCCTTTATTTTATATAAAATTCTTGCCCTGACACTCGTACATGGGAAAATGGTGGCGTTGTATCCTGTAAGAATCAACACTGTTTGCGTAACAGCTTTCCATTTAAAACAGTTGTTTTTAGGCAGAAAAAACATTTCATTTTCCAACACGGACCGATTAGTGTACTGCTCAAAACTAATTGTAATTTCACCTGAAAGAATAAAAATAAAAAAACTGGTAGTTCTATTATTCAATTCCATGCACTCTCCCTCTTTCATTATAATATACTGAGGTATCACTTTAAATTCCGGAGAGAAATAAGGACAAATATCCGGTTGTTGGTTTAATTTTTGCATGATTGTTTGTATGCGATTAAGTTTTAAAACTAATAAAAAGATAGAAAAGCACCAACTTATAAGATCTTTTTTTGTTTTTAATATCAGCTATCATCATTGAAATGAACACCGTGTATAAAGAAAATACTTTATCTTCGGAATGATGATTTTGCCATATGAACCGATACGGAATGGATTACTATAGAATATTTTGTATCTTTGACGAGAATAACAGAGAAAAAAGAACCCAATGATCATTCGTACCATACTCGATACAGACCTTTATAAATTCACTACTTCGTATGCTTATATCAAACTATTCCCGTACGCAATAGGCACTTTCAGCTTCAAAGACAGGGACGGGACTGAATATAGCGACGAGTTTGTGGAAAGATTGAGAACGGAAATCAGTCAGCTATCACACGTGGCACTGACCGAAAAAGAACTGGAATATATGATAAAGAACTGCCGCTTCCTGCCCAGGGTCTATTGGGAGTGGCTCTCTTCTTTCCGTTTCCAACCCGAGAAAATAGAAATCCGTCTGGACGAGAATCGGCAGCTTCACATCGAAGTGAACGACTATCTTTACAAAGCAACGCTTTATGAAGTACCTCTACTCGCCATCGTTTCGGAGATAAAGAACCAATCGTCCGGCAATGTTGCCAACCTGGAAGACATCCTGTACAAACTGTCCGAAAAGACAGAACTGTCCAATAAGCATCAGCTACTTTTCTCTGAATTCGGAACCCGAAGGCGCTTTTCGTTCGATGTGCAGAATCAAGTCATCGGGCACCTGAAACAGACAGCCCATTACTGTATCGGCACTTCCAATTGCCATTTCGCCATGAAATACGGCATGAAGCCCATGGGTACGCATCCCCATGAATGGTTCATGTTTCACGGAGCGCAATTCGGCTATAAACATGCCAACTATATGGCCCTTGAAAATTGGGTAAATGTATACGATGGCGACCTTGGCATCGCCTTGTCCGACACTTATACATCTGCCATCTTTCTAAGCAATCTAAGCCGCAAACAGGCTAAGTTGTTTGATGGCGTGAGGTGTGATTCCGGTGATGAATTCCGGTTCATCGATCAGCTGACCGCACGTTATAAAGAGTTGGGCATCGACCCGACCACCAAGACAATCGTATTCAGTAACGCACTCGACTTTGACAAAGCACTGGATATCCAGGAGTATTGCCAGGGAAAGATCCGTTGCTCTTTCGGCATCGGGACAAACCTGACCAACGATACGGGATTCAAGCCATCAAACATTGTCATGAAGCTATCGCAATGCAAGATGAACATGAACCAGGAATGGCGCGAATGTGTGAAATTATCAGACGACATAGGGAAACATATCGGCAGCCCGGAAGAGGTGCGTGCCTGTCTATACGACTTGCGGTTGGAGTAACCTCCAACCGCAAATACATTTTATCATAACAGTGCTTTGATGGCATCTGTGATTTCTTCATCGGTCCGCCCCATTCGATACCCCCGGATGACCTTTCTGATCACCCGATCCTGATCTAATATAAAGAATAAAGGTGCCGCGCCATAAGTCCGGTATGACTTGACAATACCTTCATCACCGCACAAAAAACTATAATTTATTTGATTCTTATCCGCATAAGTTCGCAGCGAATGGGGTTCACGTCCCCAGGTTTCTATAGAAACCACTTCAAATTCACCGGCATTGAACTTCCCTTTCAATCCGTTCAGAAAAGGAATGGATGCATGGCAAGCACCACAACCGATACCGGTGAGGTTCACCAATAGCACTTTACTTTTAAATTCGGATAACGCCACCGGTTTCTCATACATATCTTTCAACATCCAGTCGGGAGCTTTCTGTCCTATAAGATCTGTCGCCGCAGGCTGAGTGACCTTTTTTTTGCTCGCCATACTTGCGGATCTCATAGTCTTGGGGCACATAATCATATAAGTTTAAACCGGCTATCGACAATTGATTCAAGACTACATCCGAACAAGTAGTAGCAGAAATCTGATGCGACATTTCCCTGCGCATTTTATAAGGCAGACCGTCCGCTTTGCTAATCCACAATTCGTAAATCGAGGTCGGGTCTCCCAAATCAAAAGGAGGCTTCGGTATGTAGTACGCTTTTCCAAAAAATTCAACCTGCCTGTCTTCATGTATCACCAACTTGAAGTAATACGCTTCTCCTAAATCCTTCCATTCGGTGGTGATGCTATCTCCCGTACTCAAAGCATATCCGATGATATTCCGGGTATAACAAAAAAACGGAGGAGCCACCAACCTGAAAGGAAGGGATCTGGTCGTGAAATCATCGATCATAATCCCTTTATGCTCATGATAACTTATCATCCTCACGTTTCCATCATAACCAAATTCAAATCGCGTCGTATCCTTGGCGTCAAGACACACATAGCTCGCGCCGATGGTTGAATCAGAAGGATTGGTGTATTCTTTAATAAAACGATGAAAATTGGTAATGGCAACGGTATCGCCGGGTTGCCAGGACTGAGATTGCTCATGATAGGAAGCTGATTCTATCTTACCAAGATTACCGAGAACTTTTTTCAAATAAGTTCTCATATCCACATCATTCTTACCACAGACATTCATGACTAACAAGAATGAAATAACAGATAACAAAATGGACTTCATAGTATTTTATATTTTAGATACACGCAAATATAGCCAATGAAAACAGAAATCGACAAGCGGTATCCCAACTTTTATACTTAATAATAATATTATAATATCTACTAACTTTTCATAGAAAAGAGACACTTTAATGGCCCGAACACAAATAGACGAAGATATTCCTATTTTAAGATCAGAAAGAAACGATTTCTCTCTTTTTAATAACACACCGTCTATTCAAAACTTATGTAATAGAAAGATACAACGCATAGATATGACATTTACATACAGAAATCTACATTATATTGAGTAAATATACCATTTTACGTACCCAAAGACTTAACTCTTTCCGAAAAAGAAGTTAATGTTTTCCCGGTAAGAAGTTAGTCTTTTCTTCAGAAGAAGTTAGTCTTTTGTCCGGAAGAAATTAATAAAGCAAAAGAAGAGGTAAAATACATGCTTTCTGAAGTTATCAGAGACCTCAGAGGGAGCATTTACCAACTATCATTTTAGAGAACGGAATTGAGTTACATCAACAGAATGCTTCTATACCGGAAGATTATCAATCCATAATATCAGATAAAGAGCCCCAATCACATCATTTTAATTTTGACTAATGGCAAAACAACAGCTTTTTCGGGAGCAATCGCAAAGAAGCCCGGAAAGAAACGAATACAGCCCGTATTAAAAATACAGAATGACAGTTCGACGTGCTTCTGTCAAAATGAAAATTTTCATCTGAATCGTTTGTCTTTCCTCCTCTCTTTACTTACACATGCTTTTTCCGCATCAGGAGTTGTCTGATCTTCTCCCTGTCACCCACTATCCATACCAGATCTCCCAAACGGAAAACCGTACTTTGATTCATGGAAATCAACTCGTCTTCCCGCTCAATGGCAACGATAAGGCTGTCATACTGTTTTCCCAACCGTGACTGGGCAATACTTTTATTCAGGAGCGGAGATTCTTCATCTACCGTGAAAGAGTGAAGCGTCACCTCTTGTCGCACATTCTTTTCGTCCGGAAAATCCTGCCGGATGTCGAGTTCCGAACGAAACTTCTGTAACTGGCCGTCTGTACCGACCACGATCAACTTATCCTGCGGATAAATGCACTCGTCACTTTGCGGAATGTATATCCTCCGTTCTCCCCCTGACAATCCCCACTACATTGACACCAAACTCACGCCTGAAAGGAAGTTCCTCCAGCGACTTCCCTATATAAGATGAATAAGGAGATACCCAAACGGAGGTCAACTCAATATCTTTATCACTAAACTCACTGTTGAAACGGCTCTTCAGCGGATAGCGATTCCGGGCTGCTTCCTCCCTTCCGTTCAGATTGGTCAGGAAGTGGTTCTCCAAATGCGAATATTGGGTGAGGTTCTCCCTGAGAAGAAGTATCAGTCCCAACACGGCAACAGCTATGACAATACCTATCCCGTAATTAAGACTAAAATAACTGATGACAACTCCCGCTATGAAAAAAACAGCCACCGAAACACGGAACAGAATCAACGCTACCAGCCTCCCGTGATTGTAATTGTCGTCATTCCACAACTTCAGAAACACGTCCGGAGAATTGTACTTATCTGAAACAAGGGCCCACAAGAAAGGAATCATCAGCAAAAGGGTGAGCAGGCACATCACTACACTCAGCCATCGTCCCGGGGAATCAAACATTCCGTTTATCGTCGGGTATACGGTCTGAACGGACAACAGCCAAATAGCAGTAAGGAGGACACTGTAAATAATCACTCTTCCGACAATCGTTTTCAGTAACCGCTTCCAGTCACTATCATGATTGACGGTCTTCTTGCCGGAAGCGTAACGGTCCAGAAATTCACGGGTCCGAGGGGAAAGTACTTTATAAAGCCATTCGGAAAACGGATTTGCCAACCGGATAAAATAGGGAGTGGTAAAGGTAGTGATAACGGATACCGCAACGATAATCGGGGGAACAAACGGGTCCAGCACCTTGAGCGAGGCTCCCAATCCCGCGATAATAAAAGCAAACTCTCCTATCTGGGCCAGACTGAACCCGGACTTGACGGAAACCTTCAGTGGTTCGCCGGACAGCAAGACCCCCAATGAAGAGAAAATCGATTTACCCACAAGAGTCACCAATGTAATGATAACCACCGGCCAGGCATACTGAAGCAGGACAGACGGATTGACCAGCATACCGACGGATACAAAGAAAATAGCTCCGAAAAGATCTTTCACCGGCTGTATGATGTGTTCTATATGTTCGGCCTCAACCGTCTCAGCAAGAATAGATCCCATAATGAAAGCACCCAGCGCAGCCGAAAAACCGGTACGGGTAGCCAGCACGACCATTGCCAGGCAAAGCCCGAGAGAGACAATCAACAGAGTTTCATTATTCATCAACCGCTTTGCTTTTTTCAGGAAGAACGGAAGGATGAATATACCGACCAGAAACCACAAAATCAGGAAAAAGGCAACTTTCAGGACACTCATCAAGAGTTCCTCACCCACAAACTCTTTGCTCACCGCCATAGTAGAAAGGATGACCATCATCAGGATAGCGATCAGGTCTTCGACCACCAAGGTTCCAAACACAATGCCTGTAAACCGTTGGCTGCGCAAACCAAGATCATCAAAGGCTTTAATAATAATCGTGGTAGACGACATGGACAACATTCCACCCAGAAACACAGAATTCATCGTACTCCACCCCAACAGATGCCCCACCATAAAACCGATCAGTAACATACTGATCACTTCGGTTGTTGCCGTAATAAACGCTGCCGATCCGACATTCATCAATTTTTTAAAGCTAAACTCGAGTCCGAGAGCAAAAAGCAAAAAGACAACTCCTATCTCAGCCCAGGTATTGATGTTCTCCATATCGCCAACAGTCGGGAAGATGCGGACATAAGGCCCGGCCAGCAATCCGGCAACGATATATCCCAGGACCAGGGGTTGCTTCAGCCATTTAAATAAAAGAGTAATGATACTTGCGGACATCAGTATTAAGGCAAGGTCAGCAATCAAGGTAGGTAAATGTGACATAGTATGGTATGTATATTTCGTTAGTACTTCATTCCGTTTTATGCTCGTTTATTGTACCCAAAGAACAATCGGTAGTCCGTTTGTGTTCCGTATATATGACATTTATTTTGAAAAAAAGCTGCGGGGGCATTGCACAAAACTGAACTTTTCGTGCAAAAAGTATCCATCCTATTCAATATTTCTCTATATTTGTCGCCGAATTGGTTCGGAATCCGTGGTCAACGGACGAAGATTAAAAGGGAATCGGGTGTAAATCCCGGACAGTCCCGCTGCTGTGAAACTCTGTATAGCATCTTATCAATCAGCCAATTTCGTACCACTGACAGAAAAAGCAAACTCTGTCGGGAAGGTCCCGGTAAGATGTAGAGTCAGTCAGAAGACCTGCCATTCGTGAATAAGAGCATTCTCTCCTCGTGGGTTAGGAAAGAAAGCATCGTTGTTAAGCCCCAAATCGTAGAAATACTGTGTTTTCATCGGGTGGACGTATGTCCGCAGGGTGGAAAAGCGCGAATATGTATATGCATTTAATTGAGAAATGAATATGATTAAAAGAATCTTAGTCGCCAACCGCGGTGAAATTGCCGTGAGGGTGATGCGCTCCTGTCGGGAGATGGAAATAACGAGCATTGCCGTTTTCTCGGAAGCGGACCGAACAGCGAAACATGTGCTTTACGCCGATGAAGCTTATTGCATCGGACCGGCAGCATCGAAAGAGAGTTATCTGAATATAGAAAAAATCATTGAAGTGGCAAAGTCATGCCACGCAGACGCCATTCACCCGGGATACGGGTTCTTATCGGAAAATGCAACCTTTGCCCGCCGTTGCCGGGAAGAAGGCATCACCTTTATCGGTCCTGACCCGGAAACAATGGAAGCCATGGGAGATAAAATCTCGGCACGCATCAAGATGATCGAAGCCGGGGTACCGGTAGTTCCGGGCACTCAAGACAACCTGAAAAGTGTTGAGGAAGCCGTAGAACTCTGCAACCAAATCGGCTATCCGGTAATGCTGAAAGCCTCGATGGGCGGTGGCGGAAAAGGAATGCGACTGATTCATCATGCAGACGAAGTGGCCGAAGCCTATACAACAGCCAAGAGCGAATCGCTTTCCTCGTTCGGAGACGACACGGTCTATCTGGAGAAGTTTGTGGAAGAACCCCATCACATCGAGTTCCAGATACTGGGCGACAAGCATGGCAACGTAATTCACTTGTGCGAACGTGAATGCTCGGTGCAGCGCCGCAACCAAAAGATCGTAGAAGAGAGCCCTTCGGTTTTTATCACACCGGAACTGCGCCGGGACATGGGCGAAAAGGCAGTAGCCGCTGCCAAGGCCGTGAACTACATCGGCGCGGGAACCATTGAATTCCTGGTGGACAAGCACCGCAATTATTACTTTCTGGAAATGAACACCCGCCTGCAAGTGGAACATCCCATCACAGAAGAAGTAGTCGGCGTAGATCTGGTAAAAGAACAAATTAAGGTAGCCGACGGACAGGTACTGCAACTGAGACAAGAGGACATCCAGCAACGGGGACACGCCATCGAATGCCGCATCTGTGCGGAAGATACGGAAATGAACTTCATGCCCAGCCCGGGTGTCATCAAGCAAATCACAGAACCCAACGGTATCGGAGTACGCATCGACAGCTATGTATACGAAGGATACGAGATTCCGATTTATTACGATCCGATGATCGGCAAACTGATCGTGTGGGCCACCACACGGGAATATGCCATCGAACGGATGCGCCGCGTGCTTCACGAATATAAGTTGACGGGCGTAAAGAACAACATCAGTTACCTGCGCGCCATCATGGATACACCCGACTTTGTGGAAGGACACTATGACACAGGCTTCATCGCCAAAAACGGTGAAGTGCTTCAGCAATGCATCACGCGCACCAGTGAGCGTGCGGAAAACATTGCGCTGATTGCCGCCTACATGGACTACCTGATGAACCTGGAAGAAAACAACAGCGGACTGGCAGCGGATAACCGCCCGATCAGCAAGTGGAAAGAATTTGGATTGCACAAAGGGGTATTAAGAATATAAAAGTATGGAAATACATATAGGAAATCGCGTGGCCGAAATAGAATTGGTCAGCAAGGAAGACAACAAAGTGGTTCTCACCATCGACGGAAAAACGTTCGAAGCGGACGTTGTCATGGCAGAGAACGGGAATTGCAACATCCTGATGGACGGACGCAGCTCCAACGCCCAACTGATTCGCAAAGAGAACGGAAAGAGCTACAAAGTGAATACACACTACAGCAGCTTCAATGTCGAGATTATAGACAGCCAGGCGAAATACCTGCGCATGCGCAAGAAAGGTGAAGAGGAGCAGAACGACCGTATCACTTCGCCCATGCCGGGCAAGGTGGTGAAAATCCCCGTCAGTGTGGGACAAGAGATGAAGGCCGGAGAAACGGTCATCGTCATCGAAGCCATGAAGATGCAGAGCAACTACAAGGTGACTTCGGACTGCCGGATTAAAGAGATTTTGGTGCAGGAGGGCGATAACATTGCCGGAGAGCAGACGCTGATAACGTTAGAATAAAATTAAAGCAAGAATAACAATGGAAGATATAAATAAAGCTTATGCCACGTTCGCCGAACGTGACCGCATCGCTTCTTTGGGTGGAGGCGCAGCAAAGATTGATATACAGCACGAAAGCGGAAAAATGACCGCCCGCGAACGCATCGACATGTTGCTGGATAAGGGTACATTTGTAGAACTGGACAAGCTGATGGTGCACCGTTGCACCAACTACGGCATGGACCGGAACAAGATTCCGGGAGACGGCGTCGTGTCGGGTTACGGAAAGATCGATGGACGGCAAGTATTTGTCTATGCCTATGACTTCACCGTTTACGGCGGTTCGCTATCGGCATCGAATGCCAAGAAGATAGTCAAGGTGCAGCAACTGGCTTTAAAGAACGGTGCTCCGATCATTGCACTGAACGATTCGGGCGGTGCACGTATCCAGGAGGGAATCGAAAGCTTGTCGGGTTACGCTGACATCTTCTACCAGAATACGATGGCAAGCGGGGTGATTCCCCAGATCTCGGCCATTCTGGGTCCTTGTGCCGGAGGAGCCTGTTACTCTCCCGCACTGACGGATTTCATCTTTATGGTGAAAGAGAAAAGCCACATGTTCGTTACCGGGCCGGACGTCGTGAAAACGGTGATCCACGAAGAAGTCAGCAAAGAAGAGCTGGGCGGCGCCATGACACACAGCAGCAAGAGCGGTGTGACACACTTCATGGCCAACACCGAAGAAGAGCTGTTGATGTCGATCCGCGAGCTCCTCTCATTCCTCCCGCAAAACAACATGGACGAGGCACGCAAGCAGAATTGCACCGACGACGTCAACCGTGAAGACGCCTCACTGAACAGCATTGTCCCTGCCGACCCCAACGTACCGTATGACATGAAGGAGATCATCGAAAGAGTAGTCGATGGAGGCTATTTCTTTGAGGTGATGCAGAACTTTGCCAAGAACATTATTATCGGTTTTGCACGCATGGGCGGACGCTCGGTAGGCATCGTAGCTAACCAACCGGCTTATCTGGCCGGAGTGCTCGACATCGACGCCAGCGATAAAGCAAGCCGCTTCATCCGCTTCTGCGACTGCTTCAACATTCCGCTGATTACATTCGAAGACGTACCGGGTTTCCTGCCGGGGTACACCCAAGAGAACAACGGCATCATCCGCCACGGAGCCAAAATTGTGTATGCTTTTGCTGAAGCAACAGTACCCAAGCTGACCGTAATCACCCGGAAAGCTTACGGCGGTGCTTACATCGTAATGAACTCCAAACAGACGGGAGCAGACGTGAACTTTGCCTATCCGAGTGCAGAGATCGCTGTAATGGGTGCCGAAGGTGCGGTGAACATTCTGTTCCGCAAGGCAGACGCAGAGACGAAAGCCCAAGAGCTGAATGCCTACAAAGAGAAGTTTGCCACCCCCCTATCAGGCTGCCGAACTGGGATTCATTGACGAAATCATCCTGCCGAAGCAGACCCGCAAACGCCTGATACAGGCATTGGAGATGACGGAGAACAAGATGCAGACCAATCCGCCCAAGAAGCACGGAAACATGCCGCTTTAAACAGCTGGCGGATGGAGTAATCATAAGAGAGAGGAGGGTGAATACCAGTTTCAACACCTCCTCTCTCTCTTTTTAACCTGACTACTTTAAAAAAACGCTTTCACTTATCGCTGCCACATCTCGTTTACAAATTCATCCGTTGTATACACCTTTTCCGCCAACAACGTGAAGTTGATAAACGCTGCCGTATCGGCATCCATCCCCGGAAGCTTGGCAGAAGCCGTAGCATCAAACACCACCGCTGCCTCAAATCCCCGTTCCTGCAACTCGCGCAAATGGGATTCTGCACAGAGATTGCCGGACATGCCGCACACCACTACTTTATTGACCCCGCGCTTACGGAGTTGCAGAATCAGATCATTGTTTTCCGGACCGTAAAGTTTGTGCGGAGCTGTAACGATGATATTCGTGCCTTCGTTGATATAAGGCTTGTAGAGATCCAGCCAGTCGGCACCCGAACCTTCAAATCCCTCACCGGTCAGTTGTCCCCGGCGCTCAAACATCCCCGTGTCATGCATCAGTTTCTCAATAGGCCCCTCAAAAAGCCATTGGTGATCGTGTTTGTAATAATAATGTGGAGAGATGAATACCAGCATACCTTTCGCTTCCGCTACCTCAAAGATGCGGCGGAGGTTCTCTACCGTACCGTTCTTCTGTATATTCTCTCCAAAAGCTCCCCAACCTAAACCGTTCTCACTCAGAAAATCGTTTTGTGGGTCTGTCATTACAATCGCTGTATGTTCGTCAATAACGAACGGGGTATTGATACCTTCCATAATCTTTTTCTGTTTTTAGATGTTTATATTCATTTTCAACCCGGGTGCTGCCGTATCGGCAGCCTCCGTTTTTTTCGACTTTGCAAAGGTCGGTATTCGGTACGGTACGGGAAATGGCCATTCAACCGGATAATTTGGCAATTCTTCCCGATTACACAAAAATATCTATTTTCATCCCGGTAAGGGACCGGTATAGGAAGGAAGCCGGAGCAGGAACACCTATTTATATATAAAACACTTATGTTATAAACCATTAGACAGTAACTCCCGAGAGTTCTTTTTTGTATTCGGGAATAATTGCCTATTCAATATGTGATATCGCTATTTCCCGTGAATTAAAAGCCGCCTATCTTTGCAACATCAGATTGAGACAACTAAAAGAAGACCCAAAACGTTATGAAAAAGAATTTATTAATTTTAGTCGCACTGCTGACATCGGCAACGATATCGGCACAGAACGGAGGAACCATTATGAAGAAGTATGAGAACCAACTACCGCAAGCCGGCAGAGGAAACGTGCATGTTGCCTACCAAGGCAAAGCCATCGACCAAATGATTTACGATTTTATGGAAGAACAGGGAATACCGGGCATGACACTTGCCATCGTACAGGCACCTTATATTCCGCGTGTAGCAGGCTACGGAGTGACGGACCTTGAAAAAGGAAACCTTGCCGCTGCCAAGACTCTTTGGCCCATCGGTCCCATATCACAAGGATATGCAGCCGTGGCAGTGATGCAGCTCTACGAAAAAGGAAAACTAGACCTGAACGACCCGATCGGCAAGTACCTGAAAGATATACCCGAAAACTGGAAACCGATCAGTATCCTTCAGTTGATGCAACACAGTTCGGGCATTGCGGACTATCGTAATGAAAAGGGATTCGATGTATCGGCCGATTATCGCCCGGAACAACTGATCGAAACGGTAGCCGCCATTCCGCTCGCCTTCGAACCGGGGACAGACGTGAAACAGAGCGCCACAAACTTTCTGCTACTGACTTCTATCATCGAAAAGACCGGCAAGATGCCATATCACGACTTTGTGAAAAAGTATCAGATCGACTACCTGGGACTGAAACAGACATTTTTCGGCGAAGACCTGGCGAAAGTAAAACAGGAGGACGTGACCCTCACCGGCAACGTGCATCAGACATTCAAAAAAAATAAAGACTACATCAATCCCTCGGAAACGACTACCGGATATGTGGAAAAAGAGGGTCGCCTTGTCGCCGCACCGGCTGTCAGCCCGACGGCACTGAAAGGATTCTCCGACATCTGGGCATCAGCCGAGAATGTGAGCCACTGGGACATCGGACTGGCGGGAAGTGCATTGATCGAAAAGCCCGAAAACCGTGACATGGTGTACAAGCCAACCCGGCTGGCCAACGGCAAGGTAGTACCTGCCATGGCAGGATGGCAGTTCTATAACCACAACGGCCTGATGGACATCAAAGGCAACGTATCGGGCCATTCGGCTTTCCTGAGTCGATTTACGGACGCCTCGGAACTAGTGTGCGTTACCCTACTGGCCAATAAAGAGGGGGTAGACCTGACAAACCTGGGACGCCGTATCGCAGCCGCTTTCGACAGTGATAAGATGGGTACGGGAGCCAACGACAACCTGCTCTATACTTATGAAAGCCAGTTCAGCGTGCCCGAAACCATGACGCGCATCGAGCAGACCCTCCACACGATGGGCGTTCCCGTCTTTGCCAAGTTCGATCACGGGAAAAACGCCGAAGAAGTGGGATTACAACTCCGCCCCAACCAGGTCATCGTTTTCGGTTCACCGAAAGTTGGCACAAAACTGATGCAGGACAACCCGAGTATCTCGATCGAACTTCCGCTGAAGATCTCCGTTTGGGAGGACAAGAACGGAAGCGTATGGGCCACTTTCCCACAGATGAGGACGATGGCGGCCGAATACGGGCTGGAAGCCGAACCGGTAATCGGAAAGATGCAAGAACTACTGGAGAAAATCGTAATTAAAGGGGCAAGCGTATACTAACTTCCTACTGTAGGGATAAACGCTTTTCCTGCAGAAAATTATTTATAAAATATTTGGAAGAAACACACGGGAAAAGTCACAAGCGGCTATAGAACAACGCAGCATGACTTCTCCCGTATTTTTTTTACTGTACTCAGGCATGCAAAACAGGTTTCATTCTTTTGAGTAGGTTTGTTTATCCGAAAAGATAATATTTTTGTCTTCCGGGAACAATCGTTGAGAAATAAAACAACCGACATTTTGCGTTCAGTGAACATCTGATACGGAACAGGCGGACTGAAACGGACCTCCGGAGGGTATGTACCCCACCTGGAATCCGCATCAGTCCGCCTGTTCTACATTTATCTGTATATCCGTATTCTTAACTCGCTATTGCGAGAAACGGAATGACCGTTATTATCCTTTTTCTTTCAGGATCACATCGTGTGCACCACCCTCTACGATACTTGTGGATGAAACCAGCGTGATCTTGGCATTTTGTTGCAAATCGGGAATGGTAACAGCACCGCAACTGCACATCGTAGCCTTGATCTTACTCAGAGTGGCCGCCAGGTTGTCTTTCATCTTGCCGGCATAAGGCACGTAACTGTCTACACCTTCTTCAAACTTAAGCGATTCACTTCCACCCATATCGTAACGTTGCCAGTTCTGGGCACGATTTGAACCTTCGCCCCAATACTCTTTCACGTAGTTGTTCTTGATGCAGAGCTTCTTGGTAGGCGATTCGTCAAAACGTGCGAAATAACGACCCATCATCAGGAAATCGGCTCCCATGGCAAGGGCAAGCACCATGTGATAGTCGTGCACCAATCCGCCATCACTACAAATAGGTACATAAATACCCGTCCGTGCCTGATATTCGTCGCGGGCACGAGCCACATCTTGCAGGGCAGTCGCCTGTCCACGTCCGATACCTTTCTGCTCACGGGTGATACAGATAGATCCACCTCCGATACCCACCTTCACAAAGTCGGCACCAGCCTCTGCCAGATAGAGGAAACCTTCTTTATCTACCACATTACCGGCACCTACCAGCACTTTATCTCCATATTGTTGCTTGATCCATTGCAGGGTCTCATACTGCCATTCCGAATAACCATCCGAAGAATCGATACAGAGCACATCTACTCCGGCTTCTACCAAGGCAGGGACACGCTCCTGATAGTCACGGGTATTGATACCGGCACCTACCAACAATTTCTTGTCGGGACTCGACACCTCGTTCGGATTCTCCTTGTGGCTGTCGTAGTCCTTGCGGAAAACAAAGTAAGCTAGACGTCCTTCTTTGTCGATAATAGGAAGTGTATTGAGTTTATGATCCCAGATAATCTGGTTGGCCTCGCTCAGTGTCAATCCCACTTCACCCACAATCAGCTTCTCAAAAGGAGTCATGAAGTCTTTGATCTTTTTATCCAGCGGGTCTCTGGAGATACGATAGTCACGGCTGGTTACCAATCCCAGAAGATGTCCGTTTGGCGAACCGTCATCCGTTATTCCGATAGTAGAGTGACCGGTCTGGCGCAACAGGCGGAGTACGTCTTCCAACGTATGTTCCGGCGTCAGATTCGAATCACTGGTCACAAAACCGGCTTTAAATTTCTTCACTTTCCGCACCATTTCCGCCTGACTGGCGATGGGTTGCGAACCGAAGATAAACGAGAGTCCTCCGTTACGCGCCAACTCGATGGCCAGTTCGGGACCGGAAACCGATTGCATGATTGCCGAAACGAAAGGGATGTTCAATTCGATTGCTGCTTGTGTGCCTGCCGCATGTTTCACCAGCGGGGTGCGCAAAGAGACATTGGAGGGTACACACTGTTTGGTGGTAAGACCGGGAATAAGTAGATATTCACCGAAAGTTCTTGAAACTTCTTCTACGTAAACTGCCATAAGATAAGTTATTTTTTGGCATGCAAAATTACATCTTTCTTTTTAATTATGTGACTGGGGAAGGGAGATTTTTTCAATAATCCTCTCAAAAGCTTATTTTTAATCACATCAGGGCAATAAAGAGGAGACTCACTCCCTGAAAGCACGCCATGTAAACCACCTTCTTACAATATCACATCCTCCTGATGTCTGTCCATTCAACTACGGATATTATTGAACACAATCTTCATATCAACCTATTTTTAAAAGTTCCTTGAATCCTTCTACCGACTTATTCGGTTCAAACTCTATCACCCGATAGTCTGCCACAGCATTAAAAGGGTCCTCACCGATTATCTTTTCTACTTCTGCACGGCTCTGAGCACGGCAAAGAATAACTCCCCCCGTCCGGGGCACCTGCGGCCCGGAAGCAAGAAAGATTCCGGCAGCATAATACTTATCCAGATAGCAACAGTGTGCTTCCAGCAATTCGATCACCTTTTCGATAGGTGCTTTATAAGTCAATATTAATACGAACATGGCCCGATTTATTTTAGTTCTCCCGCAAAGGTAACACAAATCGGCCTACGTTAGGCTTTTCTTATAAATTTAATCTGAATCCGGAATATTTCTTTTAAATTAACAGGAAACAACACTACTTGGCAAACACTTTCATACCTCCGGTGTTATACATCAACATACAAAAAACAACCGCCTATGTCACAAGAAATGAAAGCATTCCCAGGAATGAAAGCTTCACAGAAACTCAACTTCAACCATTCCGAAGTTATTATCAACAGCGCACCGGACCGGAAGGTTATCTTGGAATCGACTCTGTTAGAGCAGTCATCCGTGGAAAAAGGATGTGGGGAAACCACTCCGCATGCTTGGAAAACAACATCGAAAAAGTCTCTGAAAAGACCCGTGTTTAACGAGATATGGTACACATAATGCCAGCTTGACCTGACACAGAAACCTTATCCTGCCAATTCCGCCCTGTACTCCATCGGCGAAACCCCTTCGTGTCGCTTAAAATACCTACCCAGATACGACTGGTCGGGAAAATTCAGCCGGTCTGCTATCTCCTGAATACTGAGATCGGTCGATTGGAGGAGTACCTTTATTTCAAGTGCCGTAAAATCATCAATCACTTTTTTGGCCGAATGACCTGTCAGCGAACGACAGATGCTCGTCAGGTACTTAGTAGAAATACAGAGTTTGCCTGCATAGAAAACGACATCCCGTTGCGAACAGCAATATTCGTGCACCAGAGCAACGAACTTATGAAAAAGTTCGTTCGGACGACTGCCGCCCTCAATCTCTTTATGGGTGAAAAGGCGGTGTACTTTGTCGTATACATCAAGCAGGAAACTTTGCAGGTGATTGCGCGCTATCTGGTTGCGGAAACGATGATCGGTATCGGCATAAATAGCAGACGTAGCATGCAGGAGACCGTTAATGGGGGCGGTAAATTCGGAAGGAAGTGTATAACAGGGCTTCTCTTTTATAAAATGAAAAAAGGAGGGTTCAAAACGGATACAAGCCTCACGAAACATTTCAATATGTGAAGCGAAAAAGGAGACCCGAAAATCATCGCTCTTCTCATCAAGGCTGATAACAGCTCCCGGAAGGAGTACAACCTGGGTATTTACCGTTATCTCGTATTTCTTCAGATCGATGGCCATTGTACCACGGCCGGCACGGCAATAAAGGATAATGGCACAATTGAGTTTATGCAAACGGTTGTAAAAGGGAGAAAAATCATCGGTCCCTGCCACAAACGGCTGGTCGAGCGTGAGGGTAAGCGGGTTTCTTTTTTCCATATCATGTTCTTTATTTTGCCTACAAAAGTAGGTCTTTTTAGTGAATTAGCCCGCATACTGTTCCGATAATGAACAATACTGGGGCGGGTATGAAAAGCAGTCGACAGTGAAAACGCTCTACCTTTGCCACGACAAAATTAAATAGGAATTATGATTGAAAAGGTTAGTAAAGTAAAGCAGGCTATATTATTCGCCTGCTGTTTGGCCGCCACCGGATGCAAGCAAGCACCGCAGGCAACTGTAGAATCGGGATACAAAGTAATAACCCTTGCGCCTACCGACCGGACGCTATCGAGTACGTACTCGGCAACAATACGCGGACGCCAAGACATCGAAATCTATCCGCAAGTGAGCGGTACACTGACACAGGTGTGTGTCAGCGAAGGAGAACGGGTAAAACGGGGACAGTCGTTGTTCATCATCGACCAAGTGCCTTACGAAGCTGCCCTGCAGACAGCATTGGCAAACGTGGAAGCAGCCAAAGCCTCACTGGCTACAGCACAACTGACGTATGACAGCAAACAGGAATTATATAAGCAAAATGTGGTTTCGGCCTTCGACCTGAGTACGGCCAAAAACTCTCTTTTGGCAGCACAAGCGCAATTGGCACAGATGAAGGCTCAGGAGGTGAACGCCCGGAACAACTTATCGTACACATTGGTAAAAAGTCCGGCGGACGGAGTGGTGGGAACACTGCCCTACCGGGTAGGAACGTTGGTGAGTGCCAGTCTGCCTGAACCGCTGACTACCGTTTCGGACAACTCGGACATGTACGTCTACTTCTCGATGACGGAAAACCAACTCTTAGGACTGATCCGACGCTACGGATCGAAGGAAGAAGCACTGAAACAAATGCCGGAAATCGGCCTCCAACTGAATGACCGATCGGACTATCCGCAACAAGGACGAATCGAGACAATCAGCGGAGTGATAGACCGGAACACCGGAACAGTCAGCCTGCGGGCAGTATTTCCCAACCGGGAAGGATTGTTGCACAGCGGCGGCGCGGGCAATGTGATTGTACCGACAGAAAAAGCGGGTGCATTGGTCATTCCGCAAGCTGCCACATTTGAGGTACAGGATAAAGTATTTGCATATAAGGTTGTGGACGGAAAAGCGCAATCCGCTCCGGTACAAGTGACACGTGTGAACGGCGGGCAGGAGTACATTGTGGAGAGCGGTTTGCAGCCCGGCGACGTGATTGTGGCAGAAGGTGTAGGATTGCTTCGCGAAGGAACAGAGATAAAAACAATAAATGGTGAATGATGAACCGAACTGCCACAGCCGCCCATCCAAGTAAGCCGGCTTTTAATATCCACTTATTAAACGTATTACTAACAAGAATATTATGAATTTACGAACTTTCATTGAACGGCCTGTCCTATCGGCTGTTATATCCATAACCATTGTCGTGGTCGGGATTATCGGATTGTTTACGCTACCCGTAGAACAATATCCGGACATTGCCCCGCCCACCATCATGGTGAGCACCAGTTACTTCGGTGCCAGCGCAGAAACTCTGCAAAAGAGTGTTATCGCACCACTCGAAGAGGCCATCAACGGTGTGGAAGACATGACCTACATGACCTCCAGCGCTACCAATGCCGGAACAGTCTCTATCACCGTCTACTTTAAACAGGGGACTGACCCGGACATGGCGGCGGTGAATGTACAGAACCGAGTTTCCAAAGCTACCGGACAGCTCCCCTCGGAGGTAAACCAAGTAGGTGTCACCACTTCGAAGCGGCAGACGAGTATCCTGCAAATGTTCTCGCTCCACAGCCCGGACGACTCGTACGACGAAGCCTTCCTGGCCAACTATATCAGCATCAACCTCAAACCTGAGATTCTCCGTATCTCGGGCGTCGGAGACATGATGATTATGGGAGGAGATTATAGCTTGCGTATCTGGATGAAACCGGACGTAATGGCACAATACCGGCTGATCCCTTCGGACGTATCGACTGTCCTGGCGGAACAGAACATTGAGTCGGCCACCGGATCGTTCGGTGAAAATTCCGATGAAACGTATCAATATACCATGAAATACAAAGGACGCCGAATCACACCGGAAGAATTCGGTGAGATCGTGATCCGTTCCACCGACGACGGACAGGTGCTGAAACTAAAAGATATCGCCACAATCGAACTGGGACAGGAAAGTTATGCTTACAGTGGTACGACGGACGGGCATAACGGTGTCTCGTGTATGCTCTTCCAGACAGCCGGCTCCAATGCCACAGAGGTGAACAACCAAATCAACCGATTCCTTGAAGAGGCAAGGAAAGAACTTCCCCAAGGAGTGGAACTGACACAACTGATGTCGTCCAACGACTTCCTGTATGCCTCCATCCACGAAGTGGTGAAGACACTGTTGGAAGCCATTCTGTTGGTTATCCTTGTCGTGTATGTCTTTTTGCAGGATATCCGCTCGACACTGATTCCACTGGTGGGGATCATTGTATCACTTATCGGTACGTTCGCTTTCATGGCGATAGCCGGATTCAGTATCAACCTGATTACGTTGTTTGCCCTGGTACTGGTCATCGGTACGGTAGTGGACGATGCCATTGTGGTGGTCGAAGCCGTGCAAGCACGGTTTGACGTGGGATACAAATCATCCTATATGGCAAGTGTCGATGCCATGAAAGGAATCAGCAATGCCGTCATCACCTCCTCATTGGTGTTCATGGCAGTTTTTATCCCCGTATCGTTCATGTCCGGCACATCGGGTACGTTCTATACTCAATTCGGACTGACAATGGCCGTTGCGGTAGGTATTTCGGCAGTAAACGCCCTGACACTGAGTCCGGCACTTTGCGCCCTGCTACTGAAACCGTACATCAATGAAGACGGTACCCAGAAACAGAACTTCGCCGCCCGTTTCCGTAAAGCATTCAATGCAGCTTTCGATGTTGTGGTAGAAAAATACAAAGGCATCGTTCTCTTCTTCATCAAGCGCCGGTGGCTGACAGGATCACTCCTGATAGCTTCCATCGCCTTACTGGTAGTACTGATGAATACAACAAAAACCAGTCTTGTACCCGATGAAGACCAGGGCGTCATATTCGTCAACGTCAGTACGGCCGCAGGCAGTTCGCTACGGACGACAGACGATGTAATGAAACGTATCGAGGAACGCATGGAACAGATTCCACAAGTGAAGCATGTGCAAAAGGTGGCAGGATACGGATTGCTGGCCGGACAAGGAAGCTCCTTCGGTATGCTGATCTTGAAACTGAAACCATGGGACGAACGCCCCGGAAAAGAAGATGATGTGCAGGCAGTGATCGGACAAGTGTACGGACGGACGGCAGACATCAAGGATGCCAGTGTATTCGCCATCTCACCGGGTATGATTCCGGGCTACGGAATGGGTAACGCACTTGAACTTCACATGCAGGATAAGACCGGAGGAGACGTCAATGAATTCTTCCAGACCACACAGCAGTATCTGGGAGCCCTCAACCAACGTCCGGAAATCGCCATGGCCTACTCTACATTCGACGTGCGCTATCCGCAGTGGCTGGTCGAAGTCGATCCGTCGAAATGCAAGCGTGCCGGTATCACACCGGACCAGGTATTGAGTACTCTTTCCGGATACTATGGCGGACAGTATGTGTCCAACTTCAACCGATTCTCAAAGGTGTACAAGGTGATGATCCAGTCCGACCCGCAGTACCGGCTTGACGAAGCGTCACTGAACAATACATTCGTACGCATGTCTAACGGAGAGATGGCTCCCCTCAGCCAATTCCTCACACTGACCCGTACGTATGGCGCCGAATCACTGAGCCGTTTCAATATGTACAACTCTATTGCCGTAAATGCCATGCCGGCCGATGGCTACAGTACGGGTGACGCCATCCGTGCCGTTCAGGAGACAGCTTCCACTTCCCTGCCCAAAGGTTATGGATACGATTACGGAGGCATCACCCGCGAAGAGAATCAGCAAAGCGGTACGACGGCCATCATCTTCGGCATCTGTTTTCTGATGATCTACCTGATCCTGAGTGCACTCTACGAAAGCTTCCTGATCCCGTTCGCCGTCCTCCTGAGCGTACCCTGCGGTCTGATGGGTTCATTCCTCTTCGCACGCATGTTCGGGCTGGAGAATAACATCTACCTGCAAACCGGACTGATCATGCTCATTGGATTGCTTGCCAAAACCGCCATCTTGCTGACGGAATATGCCGCCGAACGCCGTAAGGCAGGCATGGGACTGATTGCTTCTGCATTGAGTGCCGCCAAAGCCCGCCTGCGCCCGATATTAATGACGGCATTGACCATGATCTTCGGTCTGCTCCCGCTGATGGTAGCCAGCGGCGTAGGTGCAAACGGTAACCGCTCGCTGGGAACAGGTGCTGTAGGTGGCATGGTCATCGGTACACTGGCACTGCTGTTCATCGTACCGTCGCTGTTCATTGCCTTCCAATGGCTACAGGAACGGATACGTCCCGTACAGATAGAACCAAGTCATGACTGGCAGATTCAGACAGAGCAGGAAGTGAGTGAACACGAAAAAGAAGAAGCTAAGAATCGCCCTCTAAAATAAATAAACAAGCATGAAAAAGTTAATCATATCCCTTGCCGCTATCCTCGCCCTAAGCAGTTGCGGCATCTACTCCAAATACAAACCCGTCACGGAGATTCCCGACGGACTTTACGGACACGGAGGAACAGACACCCCCGGGTTGACTTCCGCCGATCCGGAAATCCAACGAAGTGATACTGCCGCCAACTTCGGCAACCTCAGCTGGCAGGAGGTTTTCACCGACCCATATCTGCGCGTACTGATCGACTCTGCCCTCGTGCGCAACACCGATCTGCGCACTGCCCACTTACGGGTGAAAGAGGCTGAAGCTACCTTGCTTTCCGCACGCCTCTCCTATCTGCCGGCTTTTTCACTTTCTCCGCAAGGTACGGCAAGCAGCTTCGATGGCGGAAAAGCTACTCAGACCTATTCACTGCCCGTCAGTGCCAGTTGGGAGATCGATATCTTTGGCCGGCTGACCAATGCCAAACGTCGTGCCCAAGCTGTCGTGGCCCAAAGCCGAGATTATGAACAGGCGGTGCAGACCCAACTGATTGCCGCCGTGGCCAACAACTATTTTACTTTGTTGATGCTCGACGCCCAGATCGAAATCTCCACCGCTACGGAAGCTGCCTGGAAAGAGAGCGTCGCCACCACCCGTGCCATGAAAGCAGCGGGAATGGTGACCGAAGCTGCCTTGTCGCAAACCGAAGCTACTTATTATAATATATGTACGACTCTGCTCGATCTGCAAGAGCAGCTCAACCAAGCCGAGAACGCCCTTTCTTTGCTGCTGGCGGATGTCCCCCACCGTATCCCCCGCGGACGTCTGGCCGACCAACAGCTCCCGGAGAATCTATCGGTAGGCGTACCCCTGCAGATACTCTCCAACCGGCCCGACGTACGCAGTGCCGAACAGTCGCTGGCACAGGCATTCTACACTACCAATGCTGCCCGTTCCGCCTTTTACCCCTCGATCACACTGAGTGGCAGTGCGGGATGGACCAATTCGGCAGGTGCCATGATTGTCAACCCCGGTAAGTTTCTTGCCACAGCAGTAGCCTCTCTTACCCAGCCCTTGTTTAACCGCGGAGCAAACATCGCCCAACTCCGCATAGCCAAGGCGCAGCAGGAAGAGGCACGCCTCAGCTTTGAGCAGACCTTACTCAATGCCGGAAGTGAAGTCAACAATGCTCTGGTACAATATCAGACGGCACGAGACAAATCGGCCTATTTCAACCGTCAGGTAGCCTCTCTGGAGAATGCTGCACGCAGCACGCAACTACTGATGAAGCATGGTAACACGACTTACCTGGAAGTGCTCACCGCACAGCAGACACTGCTTAATGCGCAACTCTCCCAGGTGGCCAACCGCTTTACCGAAATCCAGGGAGTCATCACCTTGTATCAGGCATTGGGAGGGGGCAGGGAAACTGCCTCCGGAGAAAGAAATTCTTAACAGAAGAATACAGCCTAACTTTTCAACCTTTCTTAAATGATGACGACTGTCTGTCCGGTACCTTGTGTACCGGGCTGTACAGAAAAAGCCCGTACTACCTCTTCTCTAACAAAAAGGATGTACGGGCTTTCCTGTTTTAAACGGTATCTTATGCGTTCAGCGCCTGTTCGATGTCCGCGATAATATCATCCGCATTTTCGATTCCCACCGACAAGCGGATCAGATCCGGACGAACACCGGCTTCTATCAATTGTTCGTCTGTCAGCTGGCGATGCGTATGACTGGCGGGATGAAGCACACATGTGCGTGCATCGGCTACATGGGTAACGATGGCCGCCAGCTTCAGCGAATCCATAAATTTGATGGACAACTCACGACCGCCTTTCAAGCCGAAAGAGATCACACCGCACGAGCCATTCGGCATATACTTCTGCGCCAGTTCGTAGTATTTGTTACCCGGCAGACCGCAATAGTTTACCCATGCCACCTTGTCGTTCTGCGCAAGATATTCGGCTACCTTCTGTGCATTGCCACAGTGCTGAGGCATGCGCAAATGCAACGTCTCCAAGCCCAGATTCAGCAAGAAAGCGTTTTGCGGACTTTGAATACTGCCCAGGTCACGCATCAATTGCGCGGTTGCCTTTGTCATATAAGCGCCCTTGCCGAAAGCCTTGGTATAGGTCAGTCCGTGATACGATTCATCCGGTGTGCAGAGTCCCGGGAACTTGTCCGCATGGGCTTCCCAATCGAAGTTTCCGCTGTCTACGATGCAGCCGCCTACACTGGTGGCATGCCCGTCCATGTATTTAGTAGTGGAGTGAACCACGATATCGGCTCCCCACTCAAACGGACGACAGTTGATCGGTGTCGGAAATGTATTATCAACAATCAAAGGCACACCGTGACTATGGGCAATGCGGGCGAATTTCTCAATGTCGAGCACTTCAAGTGACGGATTGGAGATGGTCTCGCCGAACAGTGCTTTCGTATTCGGACGGAAAGCCGCCGAAATCTCTTCTTCACCGGCATCGGGGCTGACGAAAGTGACATCGATACCCAATTTCTTCATCGTCACGCCAAAGAGGTTAAACGTTCCGCCGTAGATGGCCGACGAACAAACAAAATGATCGCCCGCCTGGCAAATGTTGAATATGGCATAGAAATTGGCAGCCTGTCCACTGGAAGTCAACATAGCTCCCACACCTCCTTCGAGAGCGGCGATCTTGGCGGCTACAGCGTCGTTCGTCGGATTTTGCAGACGGGTATAAAAGTAACCGCTGTCTTCAAGATCGAACAAGCGGGCCATCTGCTCACTGGTTTCGTATTTAAAAGTAGTACTTTGATAGATGGGCAGCACGCGCGGCTCGCCCTTTTTCGGAGTCCATCCTGCTTGTACGCACAGGGTTTCGGGCTTGAATTGTTTTGCCATAATGATATTGAGTTTACGATTATATTGCCTTAAAAAAGTTATATCGACGCAAAAGTAGAGAAAATTATTGGTTTAAAAGGCTATCTTTGCGAGCGAAAAAGCAAAAATTCACCTTAGAAGTCAAACAATAGCACAGCAGCCCGAGCCTGCATCTTTTATACGTAGCGATATGAAAAGAAAACTCTGTCTTCTCCTGTTCTTCTGTCTTTTATTGACTGCCCCGGCTTTGCGGGCACAGCAGAAAGCCACTCCCAGATCCGGTGAAGGTATCTCTACCTTCCTCCTGCGCCACAACCGCGCCCCGAAGAAATACTACAATGATTTCATCGAACTCAACAAAGCCAAACTAGGGAAGAGCAGAACTCTTAAAATGGGTGTCACTTACCTGATTCCCCCTGTCAAGAAAGCGTCGGCCGCCACTTCCGGAAAAACGACGGAGGCAGCAGCCGAAAAGACATCCGCACATCACCCGCGCCGTACGGAAGTCAACGAGCCGCTCTTCGGGAAGTGGCTTTCAAATGTCAAGGTCACTTCCAATCGCCTTGCCGGTACCTGCTTCTATGTTGTCAGCGGACATGGCGGTCCCGATCCGGGCGCCATCGGACGCGTTGGCAAACACGAACTCCACGAAGACGAATATGCCTACGACATCGCCCTTCGCCTTGCCCGCAACCTGATGCAGGAGGGTGCCGAAGTACGTATCATCATTCAAGATGCCAAAGACGGCATCCGTGACGAGGCTTATCTCTCGAACAGTAAACGTGAAACCTGCATGGGCTCTCCCATCCCGCTGAACCAGGTACAGCGCCTTCAGCAGCGTTGCGACAAAATCAATGCCCTTTATCGTAAAGACCGCAAGAAGTATAAATACTGCCGCGCCATCTTCATTCATGTGGACAGTCGCAGCAAAGGTACCCAGACCGACGTCTTCTTTTACCACTCCAACCGCAAAGCCGAGAGTAAGCGCCTCGCCAAAAACATGAAGGAAACCTTCGAGTCCAAATACGGCAAGCATCAACCTAACCGGGGGTTTTCGGGCACCGTAAGCGGACGCAACCTCTATGTTCTGGCCCACACCACGCCCGCCTCTGTTTTTGTCGAGTTGGGCAACATCCAGAATACCTTCGACCAGCGTCGCCTGGTGATCCCCTCCAACCGGCAGGCACTCGCCAAATGGTTAATGGAAGGGTTTATAAAAGACTATAAATAAACAGAACCTCTTGTTTTTCTGAAAGATTACAAAAGGATGTGAATGTACTGAGAGCAGATGACCGGAGTGAGCCGATAAATCCTATATTTGTTGCCGGATGTAAAGTAAAACTTTTAAAGTCATTTTTATGGAACAGTTATCTTTTATAGAATCATTCCGGACTTCTCCTTTCATTCTCACCGAAGGCGCTATCGTAGAACGTTTGCGTCACGAGTTTCACATTTCACCGGACAAACACATTGCACATGCCGCACTGATCTACGATGACTCCCATCGTGAGATTCTGGCATCCATCTACCGGCAATACCTGCAGATAGCCACTGAGTTCCGCCTGCCACTGATGCTGATGACTCCCACCCGCAGAGCGAACATCGAGCAAATAGCCGCGTCCGATTACCGGCATAAAAATGTACTGGCGGATACTATGGCCTTTCTCTCCCACTTCCGTGACGAAGCTTCCACTCCCGTATATATCGGCGGACTGGCCGGATGCCGCGGCAATGCGTACGACGGCCGCTACTATCTGTCGGTAGAAGAAGCCATGGAGTTTCATTTCCCGACAGTCCGCACGCTGGCACAGTCGGGGGCGGACTATCTGTTTGCCGGCATCATGCCGCAACTGACAGAAGCCATCGGAATGGCCAATGCCATGGCTGCAACAGGACTGCCTTACATCATCAGCTTCATGGTATGTCGTGACGGACGCCTGATAGACGGTACTTTCATTCATGACGCCATCAATGCCATCGAAAAGGAAACTTCCACCCGTCCACTGTGCTATATGGCCAACTGCGTACATCCCGATGTGTTGCACCAGGCGCTGTTGCATCCCCGGAACGATACGCCTTTGGTGCGTCAGCGCTTTCAGGGTATTCAGGCCAATGCCGCCAACCTCAGCCCGGAGGAACTGGACGGATGCGATCATCTGATTTCTTCTTCACCGGAAGAACTGGCAGACAGACTGATGACACTGCTGTGGGACTTTCCGTTAAAAATCTGCGGAGGCTGTTGCGGAACCAACCAACAGCATATGCACCGTTTCGCAGAAATGCTGGCTTACCGCCGTGACAATAAAGCGTGGTAACTGTCTGCTCCGGTAAACGGGACCGCCCGTGCCGGCAATGCAAACTCTCACTCCTTCCTCCTGCGGTTCAGATATCTGCGCAACAATGTGGGAGTAAAGCAGAAAATCAACTGGGCTTTACTCCACTTGTAGCATTGCTGGAACACAAGCATACCGATAGCGATGAACAGGGCAGCGCCCGCAGCAGCTTGCAGAGGCAGCCAATGCACACCCTCTTGCGGGACTATCAGAGGGATCAACGCCAATGCTCCGGCGGGAGCAAAGTACTTTCCGGTCCACTCGAAGACAGCAAACAAGCAGCAGATGATGAGCAAGGCGACCACCGTTTCGGGCAAATGCAAAAAGGTATGCCCGATGATCTGAAAAGCAGTCCCCAAGGCAGCTCCGGTAACCAAAAACAGAAACACCTGCATGGGGCGGTTTCTGAATCCGGCTTTCGAATTGACAATCTCCGTGAATGTCACGATCAACGGAGGAATAATGAAATAACTGCATCCGCAGGAGATAGAAAGGGCAGCTACCAGTGAAACCCAAAAGAGCAGAGCCGCCCAACGGAAAATCTCCTTTTTCCACTCACGCCCGGGCAGGACGTAATCCGTCTCCCGGCGCAAACCTCCTTTTTCCATCAGCCTCTGTCCGGCAACAAGCACGGCGGAAAGCAGGAAAACGGCCGACGGATAGATCCAGGTTTCAGTGTGCAGCAGCACCGGCAGCATACAAGCCGAAATCAGCGGAATCAGAGTAGCCCGGCTGAACAGCAGGCAGCAGGCGGCAAAGGCAAATGCCAGGCATAAATTGCAGAGCAACGGCAGCGTGGAGTAGCGCACGATACAAACTCCGGCAACAGCCCCTGCTGTCATCAGCCCAATCAGCTGCCAACGCCCGACTTTCCAAACCCGCTTATCGATCACCCACAAGCCGACGGCGAGCGCCGCCATCTCCGGAAAGATAATCTCTTTCTCGCCTGTCCATTCGGCTATGCCCACCATCAGCATCACCATGAAAACAGAGAATACATATCTGACTTTTTTCGTTTTGTCCATCATGAAGTCCAATAAAGATCCGCAAAGATAGTCATTTATCAGGAGGTATCCCTCCCGAATGGCTACCGGATGGAAATTTAACCGTAAAAATTCGACGATCGTCCGATCATAACCGTCCCGGATTTGTTACTACACCAAGTGTAACATCAAATTCTTATGACCATGTCCGATTTCAACCCCAAACCGTCCGACAAACTGACGGCAAGTGAACGTAAAGAACTGGATACCTCCGAGTTCGGCATACCCCAATTAAGAGAGTTCCCCATCCACGACGCCGCCCATGTACGCGCGGCAGAAGCCTACTTCAGGTATGCGCCCGAAGAGTATAAAGCGCAGTTGGCACGGAACATCCTGGCCAAAGCACATCTGCTGGGAGTGAACGTAAAAAGCCCCACCATCCTGGAGTGGGCGGAGAAATAACCGGAAATAAAAGCAATAAGGCAGGCGCGCGAAGAAAGATTCCCGGATTATTTCCTACTTTTGTACCCATATACCCCCTCACTTTATAAAAACTGTTGTATATGAGTTTCTCAGGATTCGTTTTTGATATGATCAGGCGCAATAAGGAGAACAGAGACCTGCTTACTCTGCGCCGGGAACGGATGAAGGACCTTCAAGGTAAAATGTACCGGAAAGGGACGCTTCAAAATCCGAATGTAACCCTGGAAGAACTGGAGAAGATAGAAAAGGCCACCCGTGAAAAGGAAAAAGCGGAAACACAATATTATCTGCGCGCCACGCTGATCTTCCTGACCGTGACAGCCATACTGGCACTCATACTCTGGTGGATATTGTAGCACTGTCCCCGCTTTAGAGAACCGTCGGTTCCACATCCGTTACCGTTCACCTCCTCATACCTTTATTCAACCGATTATGAACACAAAGACATACCCTTGGCTGCGTACGGCCGCATCGGTGAAACGATAAAAGAGAATGCTCAGGACTACGGACGGTGTCTGCCCTTCTGAAAACGAACGGGACTTATTTGTAACCGGTATGAAAATATTCTTTCATGCCGGGATGATATTCGTCGGATAAACACTACCTTTGTTGGAATACAACGTTTCTAACCTAATATCAATCCATATAACATGACTCCAGATTTCGATTACAGTGAAGTGCCTTTCGGATTCAACTATTGCCTCAACAAATCATGTAAGCAAGCCTCCACGTGCCTGCGCTACCGGTTGTACACTCATATTCCGGAAGCTTGCCAGACCATAAGAATAATCAACCCCGTTTACGCCGCCACCATCGACAACGTGTGCCCTTTCTTCATGCCCGACAAGAAAGTGCGGTATGCCTTAGGCATCACCCATTTGCTGGATCATGTGCCTTACAGTGACGCAGTCAGCATCAAAAGACAAATGCTGGCACACTTCAAGCAGGCCACTTATTATCGTTGCCGCCGCAAAGAACGGATGCTCGATCCTTCCGAACAGGAATACATCCGTAAATTATTTGTCAGTAAAGGAATCAAAGAACTACCGGTATATGATGAATACATAGAAAAGTACGACTGGTAGCACAAGCATTTATAAAGAAACCGGCAACTTCGGTAAAGGGAAAGGATTGCTTCATAAAAGAGAAACGAATGCTTTGTCAAAGGAGAGAAAACGCCTTGTTGAAAGGGAATGGCAGACCTCTCCCAAAGGAAAAATCGCACGACCCAAAGAAGGCAGTCAGCCTGCCGAAGAGAAAAAATCTACTATCTGAAAGGGAGCAATCACTTCAACAAAAGGGGAATAGTGCCCTCTTCAAAGAAAAATAATCGATCTGTCATAGAAAAGCAGTTGCCTCACCACAGAAAAAGAGCTGCTTCACCACCCAAGAACAGTTGCTTCACCACAGAAAAACAGACATTTAACCGATGACAAACAGATATTGCTTCCATGGCAAATCATCATTTAAATGAAGAGAAACCTTCCACTAAAGTGTCACAATCTTTACTTCTAGGCGACAACTTTTTGTCGCCCGAGAGAAAAAAGTTTTTCACCTACACGACACAAAGTGAAACAATAGAGAAAGGAATAAATACATCTCCATCTACCGGATTCTTCCACTGAATTCTTCCAATAAACTTATCGGATTCTATATTCAAAATAAGATTGCGAATGTACCGTTTTTTACAGAAGCTCCGATTCAATATCCAAGGGTAGCCGGATGTAATTGTGCGATAGTGAACTGCCTTTGTGCGTGTCCGCACAATAGCAAAAGAATGTTCAGGAATATATTGTATTATATAATAGCCATTTAGCGATATGGCATGATTCTTGCAAGCATAAAGAAAAAACAGTAATAGAACCATGATCAAGCATTACTTGAAAGTAGCATTACGCAATTTGATGAACTTTAAAGTTCATAGTCTTATTTCGGCTATTTGTTTAGCGATAGGTATCACCTGCTTCAGTATGATGAATTATTTTATTGATGCCATAACGGGTAAAGTAGAACTGTCCGATAATAATAAATACAGCATCCGGTTGTCCGGAGCATCTTCCCAGACAGCCGCCGATATCTATTTGTTTAAGGAGGATTTTGATTATCTGAAAGAGTTGCCGATAGCAGGCATAGATACCCTTGTGGCTTTTTCCTCTTATAGCAATGGAAAAGAGATTACGGCCATCGACCAAAAACAACGGGAACTGCCGTTTTTGGTGTCGTTCCAAAATGTATCATCCAATTATTTCACCTATAATTCGCTCCAATTGAAGTATGGCAATCAAGAGATAACAGCTCCCGACGAGGTGATCGTCTCCCGATCGTTTGCCCGGAAAGCATTTGGAGAAGAGAATCCGATAGGCCAGGTCATCCGTCAGGAAACAGAGGCTGCCAACCCGTCTGATCTTATGGTGTATAAAATTGTCAATGTTGCTTTGACAGAAGAAAAAGATTCTCATGGGAAAACGATCGATTGTTATTTTCCCTTGTCTGCAAAATCCCGTACTCCACTCTGCATCAGATCACGTCTCACCGGACAAACCACGACCGAAAGCCTGAATAAACAGTTAAAAGGCCTGACCTGGAAGCATGGAGACCAGGATATCTATTTATATGCCTCCCTGGAGTCGGAACAGAATAGCAGTGTTCAAAGAACGATAAGCATTCTGCTCGCCCGGTTTATAGCTTCGCTGATCTTATTGTCTGGTTTGATCAATTTTCTGAAATTCATTATCCAGATGTTCTATAACCGGCAACGAGAACTGGTGCTTCGCAAATGTATCGGTTCGGACATCAAAGGATTGTTTGCCTTGCTTTTCGCCGAAATCTTCTGGATGCTATCTGTCGCTTTCCTTCTGTCCTTGGCCGTGACGGAAATCACGCTCTCTCTGGTATATACGTACATCCGTCCGGAAGACATGATCTCATTCTCCCTGGTAGACTTGTATGGTTCACAGTTAGGTTTGTACCTCGCTTTGTTGTTGATCTGCATGCTCGCCATTCTTTATCCTATCTATCGGTTACGCCGGTTGAGTGTCCTCCATTCGGTCGTGCAGAGACAGAAGCGGCACGTGTTCCGCAATTTCATGATTGCTCTACAATTGGCGATCTCCATCCTTTTCACAGGCGGTGTATTCGGCATAACGCTTTTGTTCAATGAGATGTTTGAAGGAATGTACCGTCCTTTGAGCACGGAAGAAGAGAACCGGGTGATTTCAATATCGGTCAATACCATATGCATGCAGAAAAACATGGATGCCATTCTTTCGGATATCCAGTCTTTGTCCGAGATAACCGATCGGACATCCGCCTTCAATACCTTCGATGCCGATGTTTATACTTATATGACCTATATGAAAGACGGAAAGCCGAGAGGAAATGTGATGATGATCCAAGCAGAGCCTCATTATTTTGAGTTCTTCAAGATCCCGTTCTCCGGAAAATTAGTAGATAAGGATGCTCAAGGCTTTGTTTATATAAGCGAACAGTTTAAAGAACAATTGCAAAGGGATAGTATAGCAGGTAGTGTCACGTTGGATGGCAAAGAATACCGGATTGCCGGGACTTACCGTGCACTGAACAGGGAAGATACTCAGAGCAGTTCAGTCGGTTCTGTCTTTCTAGTTAACCCGCAAGCCTACACCTATTACTTCAAAACTCTCCATTCCGATATTACTCCGGTCGCCCTGGAAAAGATAACGGAGATCTGCCGGCGTTATGTACCCGAGACATTGCCTCTTAACATTCGTAATACGGGTGATTCCAAACAGTCCGTCATGGGAACTGTAGCACTCTTGCAGACAGCATCCCTGTTGTTGGCGATAGTCAGTATCCTCCTGTTGATATTAAGTATTTATTCCGGAATCTCCATGGATGTGATAAATCGGCAAAAAGAAGTAGCCATCCGAAAAATAAACGGAGCCACCCCGAGAGTGATTGCCCTGTTATTCGGCAAAATCTATTTGATTATTTATCTTTCTGTCTTCGTCATTATCTATCCGCTGGTACGATTGGTGTTGATAAGCATCGCACAAAAAAGCAATCTGCAAAGCATATATAGTTGGAGCTGGGGAGTCCTGTTGTTCTTCACAATGGCTCTTTTGATCTTTTTGGTTACGGCATACAAGATTTATAAAGTAATGCACCTGAATCCGGCAAGCGTCTTGAAAAAGGAATAAAAACGATCTCTATTGCGCCTGCCCGTTATAAGGTCAAAATGAGGAGATGTGTCAAGACTCGTATTCACCACAGGTTACACGGATGTATACAGATAAGCAGTATTGGTTATCAGCAGATAAAAAAATCGTTTAGTGTAAATCTGTGCAATCCTGTGTGGTGAGTTATGAAACCCTCTCCTTTCCTGTGCGATGCACAATAACCATGTCAGGGTGTTGATGCGCCCCAAGGCTGTGGTATTTGCATTTCCTGCTGTTCCGGGCATCCATGTGTAACAGTCCTCAATGAACGGCTTTTCAAGTTCACCAATAGCTACATCTTCAATGTTCTTTCGGGTTTTCATGAAAAGGCAAAAGACTTTTGTAGTCGGCAACCGGTTCACAACAGATGTCTTCCGCTTTTCCTTTACCTATCTTTTCCTCATGCTATTCAAGCTGTTCTTTGAAAACAACTACTTGTTTTTTAGCATGCTTACGTTATCTTTGCACATCTTTTAGAAATAGAAAGTTTAAAAGGAAAATGCCGGATTCCTTTATCCGATCTATTTGTCTCCTTTACTTTTATCCCTATCTTTACGGCCCTAAACAATAAATGATATGAACTGGATTATCCTAACGATTGCCGGATGCTTTGAAGTACTGTTCACTTTCTGCATGGGAAAAGTGAAAGAAACAACCGGAACAGAAATGTACTTATGGTTTACCGGATTCCTGATTGCAACCCTGATCAGCATGCTGTTACTGGTGAAAGCAACACACAATCTTCCCATCGGCACAGCCTATGCCGTATGGACGGGGATAGGTGCCGTGGGTACGGTACTTGTAGGTATTCTGGTATTCAAAGAACCTGCCGGCTTCTGGAGGCTCTTCTTTATAGTGATGTTAATCGGTTCGATTATCGGATTGAAGATGGTGTCGCACGGATAGAGAGGAGTAATCTGTAACATACGGTTCCGTTGACGGAAACTTTGGAAATGTGGTTACTGCTTTGGAAGTACACCGCCTACTCTTCAAAGTCATTCTCTTGTGCAACCTCGTTTTCTGCTTTATCCTCTCAGCACTGCCGGCAATTCCGCCAACGAATGAATCATCAAATACTCTCGCTCCGTCCCGGAGATCACCTCGTGTTTCCACATAGCTTCGGCCGGCACATGAATGGCATGCCCACCCAATGACAATACCGGAAGCACGTCCGATTTCAGCGAGTTACCCACCATTAAAAAAGATTGTGGAGCAACGTCCAGTGAAGAGATCAGCCGCTGATAATCCTGCGGTGCCTTGTCGGTCATGATCTCCGTATGATCAAAATAATGGGAGATTCCCGAACGTTGCAGTTTACGTTCCTGATCCAGCAGGTCGCCCTTGGTCGCTACAACCAGTTTATAGTCATCCTTCAGTGTCTCAAGCGCTTCCGTCACCCCGCCGAGCAGACGGATAGGCATCTCCAACAGTTCTTTTCCCATCTCCACGATGCGTCCGATCACTTCGGCAGGCACCCGGTTCCGGCTAATCTTCACGGCAGCCTCCACCATGGAGAGCGTGAACGGCTTAGCCCCGTATTTATAGATATCCATATTCTCCATCTCTATGGCGAATAGGCGGGACGAGATTTCTTCCGCCGTTCCATACCCGGCAAGTAAATGGCAAAATTCACTCTCAACCTTGTCGTAAAACACCTGATTATCCCATAATGTATCGTCCGCATCGAATGCGATCACTTTAATTTGCTGCATGTCTCTCTCTTTTGATTCCTGCAAAAATACGCTTATAAAATGAAAGCAGCCTGCATCCGGTAAATAAAATTAAGTTCTTTTCCAGATTCAAGAACCAACACATACGGCTTTTGTTATTACCGCATAATCAGAGATGTTCAATTTTCAAACAGTAAAATCAATGTATGATAACCTAAAACAACAGAAGTATGAAAAAGTTAATGTTTGCTGTAATAGCTTGCGCGATGGGCCTTTCGGGCTGCTCTTCGGAGGATGACTGTGCTACCAATCCCGAACCTGCGGGAGATGTGACGGAAATCAAATTAAGTGCCGGTATCCAAGGAGTGGCAACCCGCACCCCGGTATCGACCAATGACAATATAACGGCTCCGTTTGTGGCCTCCGCCACCACCGGAGACTATACGACGAATGCATGGAGTTCCACCGTGACGTTTGTGGCATCGCCCACACCGACAGCCGCACTCTCTTTCAGCCCGGCACGGTATTATCCGGTGGATAATTCTCCCATCTATATCAGAGGTTACTACCCGGCAGGGACACTTTCCGGCAAAACAGTTACGCTGGCTGGCGATGGGACAGAAGACGTGATGCTCACCGCTCAAGCCTCAGGGACGAAAGCGACTGCAGGAGCACTGTCGTTTGTCTTCAACCATCTGCTGACGCAATTGCAATTCAAACTTGTGGCCGGTGCAGGATATCCGGCATCGGGTGTCAACGTGACCAGTCTTGTCATCAAGCAACAAAAGACACCTGCCACACTGGACCTGAATACATCCAGCCTGACGTATACCACCAAAGACCTTACCCTTTCGGGTACATTCCCCATCCTAACGGCCGGAAGTACAATCAACAACTATCCGATGGTGAAAAGCGGCGAAGCCCTCACGGTGGCAGTCACCACAAGTGACGGAGTGACTTATCCCGAATCTACCATCTCGGTCACTACCGAAGTCGGAAAATCACATTTAATCACCCTTACCTTTACGCCGAAGGAAATCACGTCCTCTATCAGTGTGACAGCCTGGCAGACAGGAGGAACCGGATCGTCCACATTACAATAAACGTTCTCATAACACGCAGGTTGTGCAGGAGATGGCGACAGCTATATCCGCGCAATCTGTCACATCAAGAAAGAAAGGGGCGATGAAACGGACTATCCTCATCTTATTGGGCTGGATGCTGCTCTCGCAAGGATGCAGCTATGGTGTGGGCGACGACTGCCTCCCACCCGAAGAACCTGTACCCATACGGATGGCGATTGCAGAAGGAAAACTCTCCACGCGGGCACCTGTCACAACGATCGATGCAAGCAATCTGTCGAATGTCGGCATTTACGCAGTCAGCGAAGGGAGCATAGCCGGGCAATATCCCTGGACATCCACTCCTTTCGCCCTGAATCTGGTACCGAGCGGCATCAGCGGCAGCCAGCTCTCTTTCAACCCCAAACTCTATTATCCATTGGGAGGGGAAACGGGTCATTTTCTACAGTTATTATCCGCGCACGACAGCCACAAGCGGCAGCAATTACATCACGGCTCCGGGCAACGGTGTCGCCCCTGCCTATCATTTCACGCTGACGGGAACAGAAGACATCATGTATGCCGCAGGCACTCCCACAGGAAGTACCAGCACCATGCCCGTCAGCCTGACATTCAACCATGTGTTGACCCAACTCCAACTGAACACTTCTCTATTGGGCGCACTGTCCAGCATCAAGCTGCTGGGTGTGTACAATAAAGGTATGCTCGACATCGGCAACGGAAATGTCACCTACGACAGTTCCACGACGGATATCACATTGACCGTTCCCCTTCTAGGTTCGGTTACCAATACCGTAATGGTTCCTGCCGGAGTAGCAAGTTATAAGGTAGAAGTCGTTCTGCTGCTTTCGCTGTTGAAAAGGACATATCTGGTGAAACCCACTTCGGGTAATTTCCAACCGGGGGTAATTTATACGATCAGTCTCTGATCAGGAAAAGAGTAACGACAGGAAGTTTGCATTCTCCTCCTGCTCTCCGTCTTCCGGATTATGGCTGTAGCCGTTCTCCATCAACAAGTCACGGTATATCAGGCAGAGCTGCATGGGTGAGTGGTAAGGCTCGTATGTGCTGACCGGAAGTTGCGACACCGCATGCAGGGCATCTGCTATTTTCATTGCCATCCGCCTGTTCTCCTGTATCCGGTGGAAACACTCTTCCCGCTCCTCTACACTTTCGGCATGTACCATCTGCGACGCAAGTTCTTCTATTCGGTTGAGAGGTCCCCGCAGCTCCCTGCTGACGTGGGCAAAAAAGGCTGAGCGCAACCGGTCCGCCTGTTCGGTGCGCTCCTTCTCTATACACAGACGGTTGGCTTCCATCACCTGTGCGGTTATATTCTTGACGTATCCTTTCAGATAATAGAATCCATTGCCCAGCGGTTGGCAGGTCACAACATGATTTTCAAGATAAAAGTCCTCTCCGTTGCCATGAATCTTATAACGGATTCCTTCCTGGGGAGGACGCCCGGCATGAATGTCGGCCATAAATTGAGTGACGGTCTGCAGATCTTCACCGTTCATCAATTTCAGATAATCCGCTGGATCGACATACTGCAATTCGTCGTGCCGATGGATGGTATCGGCGAATCCAATGTAACGTAATCTTCCCGTTTCGGTACTGTATGTCCACATACCAACTCCTGCTATTTTCAGCATTTCCAGCAATACCTTTTCCCTGAAAAGGGCATCAAGGCTCTCTTTACGATGTTTTTTAGCCATTCTGTAATGATTATGAATACTTAGATGGTCCTGAGTTGTTTTACAGTTAAATCTATTTTATAAGTCCATTGTCTATCCAATTGCATAGTACACATCCGAAAGATGTTTGTTGAAGTACAACAATCGGGAAAAGAAAAGGTTCGGTAGCGGTCCTCTACTTTCCGGATGAGGAGCAGGCTGCTAAAAAGAGGATGTGTCAAGACTCCTGCTCACCACTGATTGCAGCGATTGACACAGATAAACATCATTAGTTATCAATAGATTAAGTTCGCTCTACAGAACTCAGTGTTGCTCTGTGGTGAATTTTGACACATCCCCCTATCTTCTATCCTACGCTGTGACAGCGTTACTCATCCCGATATTTGCAGCAGCCGGGCAGAGCATCGTAAACTGCTTTGACAGCCTTGTACTTATCCGTATCATGACCCGCTGCGGCAATGGCTTTGGCAACGGCGTCGGCCGATGTTTCTGACGGGTCGAGTTGCAGGTGGATCATTTGTTTCTCCCGGTCCCAATGAGCGGACCGGACACCGGAGACACCTTTAGCGGCTGTTTCGATGCGTTCCTTGCACATATCGCAAGAACCACGGACGGCAAACGGTACGTGTTCACTTTCCTGAGAGACAGCATGACTGCCAGACATACCGGACATGCTGTGTCCTTGGTGTCCGGTCATGGGAGCAGTTCCCGGAGCATCTTCGTTCATCATTGAGCGTTTGCCTTCGAGTTGCGCACTGGCATCGATGGAGAAGACTCCGTTGGTCACAATCTCCTCACCATCGGAAAGTCCGTCGAGAACCACATAGGCTCCGCCAAGAGCGGGGCCAAGGGTGACTTCACGCATCCGGAAGGTGGGAGTATCCGTATCGGGCAGGCGCACATAGACCACAGCACGCTTGCCGGTCCAGAGGACAGCCGTTTGCGGAACAACAATCCGGTCTTTATACCCCTTTAGAGGAGCAGCAACCTGGGCAGTAGCATACATTTCGGGCTTCATCTCCAGAGTGGGATTGGCTACATCCACGCGGACCCGGGCCGTGCGCGTAGTGGCATTAAGAATGGGATCGATGAATGAAATACGCCCGGAATACGTCTTTCCGGGAAAGGCAGAAAGAGTAAACTCCACCTGGTCGCCTTTGGCAAGAAAAGGTAAATCCACCTCAAAAGCGTCGAACATGGCCCACACACGGGAGAGGTTGGCAATATCGAAAAGAATGCTCCCCTGTGAAACATAGTCGCCCCGGTTAACCCGCTTGGCAATGACGATCCCATTCGTGTTGGATTTAATCTCTACCATAGGAGACGCCTGGCCGGAATATTGGATAGCGTCGATCTGGGCATCCGTCAAGTTCCAAAGGCGGAGTTTCTCGCGGGCAGCCTGCACAAGAGCGGGTTGCTGCATACGGACCGCTTCGAGCAATTCCTGCTGGGCGGTGAAAAGTTCAGGCGAATAAAGAGTAGCAAGTGTCTGCCCGGCACGTACGGTCTCGCCGGTGAACTCGATGTCAAGCCGTTCAATACGTCCGCCTACATAAGCTGTCTGCGACTGCAAACTACGTTCGTCCGGAATAATCTTACCGTACAGCCGGACTTGCTTCACGGGGTTACTGCGACTGACACGGGTAGTCTGAACATCGGCGAGAGCCATGGCCTCATCAGAGAGCCGGATGGCATCGGGATCGGAAACAGCATCACCTCCAGAAATAACGTTCTTCTTAAGAGGGATCAGGTCCATACCGCAGATAGGGCATTTGCCGGGTTTGTCCTGACGAATCTGCGGATGCATGGAGCAGGTCCAGACACCGGATTCGTCCTGCACCAGATCATGAGACGTTCCATGCATATCATGGTTATGAGCTTCAGCATGTGTTCCCCCGGCAGACTCCGGAGAAGATGAAGGGCTGAACAAAAGCCATCCCAGCACAAAGCCGGCAAGGGCAATCAGGGGATAAAGTACTTGCTTCTTACGAAGAATATCTGATATCTTTTTCATACAATTACTATTTTAGTGGTTCTATTTATTTTCAGTCGGCTATCAGCTTTTCTATGGCTGCCACCGTAGTATTATAAGCGGCTACGGCCTCACTCTTTTTTCAGTTTATAATCGAGCATCTGGCGCTCCACCTGAATCACATCGGTCAGCGATTGACGCCCGGCGGTAAATTCACGCACCATCAACTGCCAGGTAGAAAGAGAGAGGGCATACTGCCGTTCGTAAAGTGACACCTTACGGGCGGCATCGTCGAGCTGCTGGCGAACGTTAATGTATTCAGCCTGCAACTGGTTCTGTACATTGTCACGTTTCAGTTCGCTTGCCATCCGGTAGTTATGGCTCTCCCGCTGCCGGGCATTGTATTTCCGGCGGAACAACGGAAGACTTACCTTGACCATCGGCATCACCATGTCCTTGCCGTTCATATCGGGCATTCCCATCGGATCGGCCACTTTATTGACCACAGAGTATTGAAGACCGATACCGATCATAGGATAACTCATGCGACGGTCCATCTTTGCCTTGGCACGATAGGCTTCTCCCTCCGCCTCGAGCATGGCAAGCATGGGATTACGGGTGAAGATGCTGTCGAGCAGGAGCTGTCCGTCTATCCGGTAGAAGCGTTGTGTCAGAGAATCGGGTACACAGACAGAAGCATCGGACGGACGGTTGAGCAGGGCGTTAAACCGGGCTTGAACGGTCAGCCGGGCAGAAAGCAAACTGGCAAGGTTATCCTCCAATCCGGCACGCTCCATTTGAATGCGGAGAACATCGGACATACCACCAACAGCAACGTTTCCCATTGATCCGCCTCCCATGCCGGACATGCCTCTACCGGAAGAGCTGCCGGCAGAAACACCTGGAGTCCCCGCAGGCGCCGGGCTGCCCATTCCTCCCATACCGGACATGCCACTTCCCGAAGAAAGTGCAGATGGCATCGAAGCAACTGACGTTACAGAAGTCGACGAGGGAGCTGCCTGTGCCGACGAAGCGGAAAAGCGGTTCAGTGCCAACTGCTCGAGTTGATAAAGAAGACGGATATTAGCTTCCGTAATGTGATATTGCTCGTTGAGGCTACTAAGCTGATACCACTGGGCCTTAACCTCGTACCAGAGATTATTACGTGTATCACGAAATTGTTCGTAAGCCATACGTGCCATCTCAGAAGCTTCACTGCGGGCGGCCTTGCGAGTGCCGAACCAAGGAAACATCTGCATCAACGTAAAGTCGGCTATCTGCTTTCCCATCAGCGTCTCCATAGGTTTAACGAAAAAACCGATTTCCAATTCGGGATCGGCAAAAGCACCGGCCTGAGGGATCTTCTCCAAAGAGGCTTTATAGAGCATGAAGTCGGCATTGACTTGCGGATTACTGCGTGCCGCCTGTTCCAGATAGTGGGACAAGCTGTCGACAGAGGGTTGCACCGAAACAGAAGGCACCTCCACAACGGATGGCTGCGCCGAAGCCGAAACGGCAAAATGACTCAGCGAAAGGAATATCGCCAAGGTGAGTAAAGATATATGTTTCTTGTTTATCATATCTGATTGTTTTTATGTGAATCCGATAGACGAATCGAAGACTGTCGGATTCTGATTCTGTTATTCTTTATAATGATGAGTACGGTTTCAGCCCCATACGACCGGCAGAGGGGACATTCCAAATATCCGGGAATGTCCCGGATAGCCATCAGGGAGTATGCCGGATGCCCATCTGAAGATCAGATACCGGGAGAGCCTGTAACCGGCTCAGAAACTTCACTTCCGTTTTTCTTCTCACGTCTCCTCTCCACAGTCTCACGCCACCAGCATTGTAATACCGGGACGACAAACATGGTCATTGATTGTATCAGCATTCCTCCAAACGTGGGTATAGCCATCGGTACCATGATATCCGCTCCCTTTCCGGTAGATGTAAGTACGGGAAGCAGAGCGATGAGTGTTGTCGCCGTTGTCATTGCAGCAGGGCGGACACGCTTCAGCCCGGCTTCTACTACCGCCTCACGGATGTCATATTTCGTACGGGGATCGCGTTCCAGAAAAACATGGTGAATATACGTTCCCATCAATACTCCATCATCCGTGGCCACACCGAAGAGAGCAATGAACCCTACCCAGACCGCTACACTCAGGTTGATGGGATGCATCTGGAAGAGGTCACGCATGTTTTCACCCGCAATGCTGAAATTCATAAACCACGGTTGCCCATAGAGCCACAAGAGAATAAAACCGCCAGCGAAAGCTACGAATACACCCGAAAAATGAATCAGCGAGGCCGTCACCGTACGAAACTGGAAATAGAGTACTAGCAGGACAATGAGCAAAGCCAACGGAACAACAATCATCAACCGGTCCGTAGCACGTTGCTGTTGTTCATAATTACCGGCAAACTTATAAGAAACACCTTTGGGGAGAACCAGTTCACCGCTTTTTACTTTAGCCTCGAGCAGATTACTCGCCTCCTTCACCACATCCACTTCGGCACGGCCTGAAAGTTTATCGAAGATGACATAACCTACCAGGAAAGTGTTCTCACTCTGGATCATTTGTGCACCACGGGAATATTCGATGTCCGCCAACTCTTTAAGAGGTACCTGTATTCCGGTAGCAGTAGGTACAAGTAGCATGGAAAGAGCCTCCGGACTATCACGCAACTCACGTGCATAACGTAACCGGATGGGGAAGCGCTCGCGCCCCTCTACAGTACGGGTCAACGCCATGCCACCAACAGCAGCACTGAGCACTTCCTGCAGATCGCCCACCGCCACGCCATAACGTGCCATTGACTCACGATTCAGCTTTATTTCAAGATACGGAGCACCTACCGCCCGGTCGTAGAACACAGACGAGGGAATGACAGACGGTACAGACTTTAATGCCTGCTCAATCGCCTTACCTCCCTGCTCTATATCCTCCAGTGTGGGACCGTATACCTTCACCCCCATCGGTGCACGCATACCGGTTGAAAGCATTACGAGCCGTGCCTCAATAGGTTGCAGTTTCGGTGCAGAGGTCAGTCCCGGCAAATGGGTAACATTGACAATCTGTTGCCAGATATCATTTGCATTCTTAATCTCCGGACGCCACTGGCGGAAATAGTCGCCACGCGAATCAGGCACCAGACTATCGGCAGGGATAAGCCGGAAACCATTGGCAGGATTATATGTACCTCCACCTTTCAGCAGGAATGCACCATCATAATTCACACGGAAACGGGCACGCTTTCCGTCTTCTCCGATGATATATTCGGGACGATAATTAATGGTATTCTCAAACATCTGGACCGGTGCCGGATCGAGAGCGGAATTTACACGTCCCCACTTACCGATGGCAGTTTCTACTTCTGGAATGGCCGCCAGCCGCTTATCGAGTTTCTCCACATAATCTAGATTCTGTTCAATACCCGTATGAGGCATACTGGTAGGCATCAATAGAAAAGAGCCTTCGTTCAGGCTGGGCATAAATTCCTGCCCGATACTCCGCCAGATGAGGAAACCACAAACGACGGTTGCTGCAGGAATCATCATAAACTTCCAACGATTGGCCAGACACCAACGCAAAATACGCTCGTAGAAAATGACCAGTATCCAAAGTAAAGCCAGAATGATGGCAACGCAACCGGCTACAAACAGCACATTTACCGACAGTCCCCGTTGCGGTCCCATCGGCAGCCACTCTTCGGACAGATAGAAAACAGCTACCAACAGGGCAATACCGATATTAACATAATTGCCTGTCTTAGGATTCTTCCAACGATATGCAAGCAAGTTATTGATTCCAACCGCCGTCAGTCCCAATGCAGGGACACTATCGTATACGGCGAACAAAACAATACCCGCTGCTATAAGCACACAGTTCATTACGCGCCGGATCAACCTCGAGTCAATCCGCACCGAAAAAAGGATATAAGCCAATGTAGGCAGCAAAATTAATCCCAACACAAAAGCTGATGCCAATGCATAAGTTTTTGTATATGCCAGTGGAGAGAACATTTTCCCCTCTTGCGCCTGCATGGCAAATACGGGTAAGAAACTGACAATAGTCGTAATCATTGCCGTAGCAATAGCTCCCGACACCTCGCTTACAGCTTTATAGATCAGTCCGACAAATGGTTTACCCCCGCGTGATACCCTTATTCTCCGGCATCTCCATGTACCGGATAATACTCTCGACAAATACCACACCCACATCTACCATCACCCCGATGGCAATCGCGATACCGGACAGCGCCACGATATTTGCTTCGATACCGGTATATCGCATCAGTATAAATGTAGCCAATACGGCAATAGGCAGCATACTTGCTATTACAACCGATGCCCGCAAGTTAAGTACCAACACAATGATGACAATAATACAGATCAATATCTCGTGCGAAAGGCTCGTCTCCAATGTACCGATGGTCTCCTTTATCAATCCCGTCCGGTCGTAGAAAGGGACGACAGTCACTTTCGACACCGTCCCGTCAGCCAATGTTTTCTGCGGCATTCCGGCATCCATCTCATGTATCTTTTCTTTCACATTATTAATTACTTCCAGAGGATTGGAGCCATAACGGGCAATCACCACGCCCCCCACAGCCTCTACTCCTTCCTTGTCCAAGCCGCCACGTCTCGTCCCCGGCCCGATATTCACAAAGGCAATATCGGAAATACGTACAGGTACCCCTTCACGGACGGTAACAACCGTATTCTCTATATCTGCCACATTTTTCACATACCCAAGACCACGAATCAAGTATTCCACTTTATTCACCTCCATTGTTTCGGCACCAATATCAAGGTTACTCTTCTTCACAGCATTCATCACATCCATCACCGACACATTGAACGAGTACATTGCATCCGGATTCAACTCGATCTGATACTCCTTGATAAAACCTCCTGCTGAAGCTACTTCGGACACACCTTCGGCAGCAGACAAAGAGTACTTGACATAAAAGTCCTGAATAGTACGCAATTCCTCAGCGTTCCAGCCGCCGGCAGGTTTCCCGGTTTTAGGATCACGCCCTTCCAGCGTATACCAATAGATTTGTCCCAATGCTGTAGCATCCGGCCCCAGCGTAGGCTGCACATTTTCGGGCAAAGTGCCCGGAGGCAACGAGTTGAGTTTCTCTAAAATGCGCGAACGACTCCAATAGAACTCAATATCATCCTCAAAAATAATGTAGATAAACGACATACCGAACATAGACGAACTGCGGATGGTCTTCACCCCCGGTATACCCAACAATGAAGTGGTCAGCGGATAGGTAATTTGATCTTGGATGTCCTTAGGCGAACGTCCCATCCATTCCGTAGCCACAATCTGCTGGTTGTCACCGATATCGGGGATAGCATCCACAGGAATCGGGTTTCGCGGCACAATCCCCCCATGCCAGTTAAAGGGCGCAGTAGAAATTCCCCAAACCACGACAAGTGTCAGCAGAAGAATAGTTATCACCCTATTTTCAAGGAAATAACGAATTATTTTATTAATCATACAGATAGATTATTTATTTTAAATTAGTAAACACTTGGCAATGCCAAAAAGGATCAGTAAAGTGATAATAAAATAGAAAGTAGGAGCCAATTCCCCATCGATACATGGGTATGACGACTCCTACCTCACTTTAAAATTAGTAAGGTCTAATTTTCTCTTCTTTTCTGGCCGAAAGAGAAGCTATGTGAAAACTAAATCAGATAAGTACAATGATGAACAAACAGCGGAATATCTGTTTGCCAAGGTGGGAAATTGAAAGAAGCAACACTTCGACGCAGACTTTCTGCCTCCAATGGTATAAAAGCACTATACATCACAGGTAACAGTTCTGTCACTGCCGGTAATAGATTAGTTACCGGTACGTGGTTCACATCCTGATCTACCGCCAGTTTGACGTAATGCGCCTCGTCCTTACAACAATGTGAGGTCATCTTCTTCTCTCCACACGATGCACAAACGGACGCACTTCCCCACTCTACATCCGCCAGACGGCCCATGCAGTAATGGAAATTAATCGTTATGCCTGATGAAACAACGGCATAAAGCAACGTCAAGGTGATTAATATAAACTTCTTCATGTGCATTTTGAGGCTGCGAAAATAAGTATCGACACCGATACTACCGATACCCGTTACATATAATTAACGTATGAACATCCTTTTTGGTTTAATCCTTTTGGTTATCTTTACCCCACTAATTAACATAATAATTGTCATGAAACATACATCTATTAACTATATTCTAACTACTGCACTTGCTTTAGGTATCGGCATCAGCATCCCTGTCCTTGTAGGCAGCACTTGCCTCAGCGAACAACACTCTGTACAATCCGAAGTTCCTTATTGCGTCACTCCTCCCACTGTTCCCGAACAAGCTGTGTTTGATGGTGACACAATCGACCTGCGTCGTTATGACCGCCGTGAACGTATGGACCGCGAACTGATGTCCTTCACTTACATGCACTCCAGCACCATGCAAATGATTAAACGGGCCAACCGCTACTTCCCTGTCATTGAACCATTACTGAAAGCCAACGGTATTCCGGACGACTTCAAATATTTGATGGTAATAGAGAGCAATCTCAACCCGATAGCACGTTCACCGGCCGGTGCCGCCGGTTTATGGCAATTTATGCCTGTCACTGCCCGTGAATTCGGTCTTGAAGTAAATGATAACGTAGACGAACGCTATCATATTGAGAAAGCTACCGCAGCCGCCTGCCGTTATTTCAAGCAGGCTTATGCCAAATATGGCGACTGGATGGCTGTATCTGCCTCTTACAATGCCGGACAAGGACGTATTTCCTCTCAACTGGACAAACAATTGGCGGATCATGCCATGGACCTCTGGCTGGCAGAAGAAACCTCACGCTACATGTTCCGCCTACTGGCTGTAAAAGAGGTATTCGGCAATCCTCAACGTTTCGGTTTTCTGCTGAAGCGGGAACATCTCTACCCTGCCATCCCCTACAAAGAAGTGGCGGTAGATACAGAAATCAGTGACTTGAGCAACTTTGCACAGAAACAAGGCATCACCTATGCACAACTTCGCGATGCCAACCCCTGGCTTCGAGGTTCATCACTAAAAAACAAAACCGGGAAGAAATACGTTTTACATATACCCACGCAAGAGGGTATGAATTATGATTCTCGTAAAACAGTTCCTCACGAACATAAATGGGTGATTGACTAATGGTTAATCAAACGAGTACATTGGTATATTAATATATTGGCACATTGAAAAGTGATTCTTGGCTCCATCGTTTTTTGCATAATCAGCCGCTAAAGCATAAGCTGTATGTCATTATCTTCGAATCCGATACACCCGCAGGGAAAGCATTCGACGTAACCCTTATCATATGTATTCTGCTGAGTATCCTGCTTGCTATAATCGAAAGCCTTCAAGGTCTGCCTTCCTGGCTTTCCACTCCCTTTATCGTGCTTGAATATCTTTTCACAGTTTTTTTTACCTTTGAATATGTCACCCGCATCTATTGCTCACCCAATCCACGGAAATATATTTTCAGTTTTTTCGGTATTGTCGATCTTCTGGCTACATTGCCACTCTACCTTGCCTTCTTCCTGCCCGGAGCACGCTATCTGCTGATTATACGTGCTTTCCGGATTATCCGGGTATTCCGAATATTCAAGTTGTTCAACTTCTGGCTCGAAGGTGAACGTCTACTCACTTCCCTGCGGGAAAGCAGCAAAAAGATCGCCGTCTTTTTCCTCTTTGTTGTCATCCTCGTCGTTGCCATCGGCACTTTAATGTACATGATTGAAGGGACTCAACCCAATACACAATTTAATAACATTCCGAATAGTATCTATTGGGCCATTGTCACCATGACCACCGTAGGCTATGGAGACATCACTCCTGCTACCGCTCTTGGCAAATTTCTTTCTGCCTGCGTGATGCTGATCGGTTACACAATTATTGCTGTCCCTACAGGTATCGTCTCTGCATCCATGATGAAAGAATACAAAAAATTAAAAGACTTACAATGTCCCAACTGTCATAAAACGGGGCACGAAGAGAATGCCACTTATTGTAAATACTGCGGACATAAATTGAAAAATGATGAAATTTACCAGCAAGAAAACACGGCAACTGATCCGGATCGGACTACTTCATAAGTATCTTACCCCCTTCGATCTTTACCTCTTCTCCGTCCAACAGTATTTGCACTCCCCTGCGCATGGCAGTCTCCACATTCAACCCGAAACGTGCATACCCCAACAACTGGGCGGTTACCCGCATTAAGTCAACCAAAGGTAAAGCGACCTGCTGTTCCAGTATATTCCGAGCCGCATTGGCTACCTCACGAGGAGGTAAATCTACGGCTTCACGCTTGGAGTCTATGCGGAATCCGGTATACGAGTCTGCTTCTTCCTTGGTATTCCAGTAGAAAACCAATCCATCAATTTCCTGCTTGTAATAAGGAGTTTTATCCAGTATACCATCCATCCATTCAATCAGGCGAGCTGTCTTCCGAAGAATGCCATAAGCATTAAAGATTCTGCTGCTTAACAATGAACGGCTAATCGGAGCCTCCGTACGCATGATCTCATTCAATTGTTTTCTGATACGGGGCTCCCGGCGTGGCATCATCAATTCCCAAGCAGATACATTTACAGAGTTTAAAAGAGTTTTTTCATAGATCTCCGGTGGCGCAGCCTTCACTTCTTCCCGAATTACTAGCTCCGGCAACTTCACTAAGCAGTGTTGTGCATGGCATAGTAAACCCTCTTTTTGCACTTCTCCCGATCCTGAAGCCAAAGAAATCACCGGAACGGATCGTTGCGATTTTCCGCACTCTGCTCTTTTCAATTCCGCCTCTATATGGTCAATAACTTTCTGTGAGTCTTCCCACCAATCCAGAGTCCATACTTTACAAATGTTCCATCCCAACATTTTCAGTACACTGTCTTGCACAATCTCCCTATCCCGAGCTGTTTTTGCAGCCCGATAATTCTCGCCATCACACAAAATCCCGAGCATATAACGGGAGGTATCATTAGGATCGATAATACCTACATCTACTTTGAATCCGGAACATCCGATTTTGGTTTTCACCTGATGTCCTTTTTCACGAAGTGCCGCAGCAATCAGCTCACCCATTTCGACCTCTTCGGATACCGCTGCATAAGAATGATTCAAAACTCCGGTACCCTTACCTGCATATTCAAGGAAATATTTCAAACCTGCCACTCCTATAGAAGATGTCTTTTTCAGATCAATCTGGTCGGCTCTTAATGTAGAGAAGACTTTCATCTCATATCGGGCACGTGACACTGCCACATTCAAACGACGTTCGCCACCATCCCTATTCAACGGTCCGAAATTGAGACTCACCCTTCCGTTGACATCCGGACCATAACCTACAGAAAAAAGAATAACGTCCCGTTCATCCCCTTGCACATTTTCCAGATTCTTAATAAAAACAGGTTCTTCACGATTGAATGCAAGATTCTCTAATTCTGCGTTCTGTAAAACAACATCCGATAACATGTCTTCTATTAAAGTCTGCTGTACGGAACTAAAAGTTACAACACCTATACTCTGATTTCTCAATTCCGGATCGGAAAGTCTGCGAACAATCTCGTCTACTACCGCCTGTGCCTCAGCTTGATTCTGACGACTTTTACCCTTATCGTAATATCCCTCGATGGGTACTAAAGTAACTTTGGCAGCCAGATCATCCGGAGATGGAAAAGTCAGCAACTTATTATCATAATACTGAGAATTGCTGAAAGCAATCAGGCTTTCATGTTTACTGCGATAATGCCATAACAAATATTTAGAAGGCATAGACAAAGCCAGGCAATCATCCAGGATACTTTCCAGATCTTCTATCTCTATATGTTCTTCATCAACTGAATTACTGGTAAAGAAATTAGTCGGGGGCATTTGTTTCGGATCACCTACAACGACTACATGATTTCCACGGGCAATAGCACCTACGGCTTCACAAGTAGGCATCTGTGAAGCCTCATCAAATACAACCAAATCAAACTTATCGTGGTTCACATTGATATACTGCGCTACTGACATTGGACTCATCAGCATACACGGACACATACGTGACAATAAGTTGGAAATCGAATCGAACAACTTACGAATAGACATTCCACGTCCGTTACTGCGAATACATTTCTGCAAAATACCAACCTCCGAACTTTGGGCAGCCGCAAGTACAAACGATGGGATATTAGAAGCCAGTTTTGTATAAAGTTCCTTTTTTATTAATTCCTGATACTCCGTATTCAATTCACGAAAACGCCGGATACTGTCATTGAACAGCTCCCCGTTAAAAAATTGCAGAACCTGCTCCTTCCCGATGGCATATTCAATAAAACTATGATAAAACCCTTTCAAATAAATATTCATCATCCGTTCGGCAGGCAAGTTACGTTCCGTATATGCTGCAAATACAGAAGTCAAGCCACAAGCCTCGAACCGACGAGATACATTCAGCCAACGATACCAATCTTTCAACTTATCCGTGTTCCTTGCCCAAATCTCACATTGTCGTGACGCTCCTGCCAGCCAGTCGTCTTCACAAGCATGAAGCACCTCTTTGGAAACGCCCAATAATTGCAACATCGATTTTTCCAATTGCTTTATACACTCCCAGTCGTATACCAAACCTTCCAACAACTCCCGATTCATTTGCCGGAACAAAGAATACCCCCCAGAGAGTTGTTCCGCCAGTTTCTCCTTAACTCGCCGTATAGACATAGGATCATCCACTACCTCCACCAGAAGCCTGTTCAATTGGAGTATAGCCTTGCTCATCACTTCTATATCGTCCCATTGCTCTTCACCGGGATGGGATTTATTCCCAAATAAGTCCTCAAACCAACGACTACTGCTATCTACTTCCTGTTTTTGCTGCTGATAAAAGAGCAATTGTTGCAAAGCGGGAAGAACTTGTTCTTTATTGACACGGCCCTGAAGCGAAAAGAGAGACAGTTCCTTACAAAACTTCCGTTGTTTTAACAAGCGAGGCAGAAACCAACTCTGTGTAATATCTTTCCATTCCGAGATCTTTTGCTGCACCGGTAAAGTGAGAAAAGTGTCTTCAAATGATTGTTTTAGCAGATTGCAAAATTCATCTCTTTTTCGTCCATGTTCAATGATCCGGCCTATCTTATCAACATTCTCGTCAAGATCGGTTAACAACATCAAGTTACCGGTCATACCAGGAAGTTGCATTAGGATTCGGATGAACCGAACAAAGTTATCCAATAGCTTCTCTGTGCATTTATTCCCTATTCCATAATTTGAGAAGCATCTATTCATCTTCTCTTCCATCTTCTGCAACAGAATCATATAGTCTTTCAGAAGTTTATCCGCTTCTTCTTTCAGTTGAGAAGAGTACTCCATTATATTGATTCCTGTGAGAGGATGCTGATGGGAATGTCCACTTACTTTTCCAACTCCGATCAACTCTTCCACAGCATGATTCCATTCATTGAATTGCTCCTTAGTCAACGAAGCAAGCAAAGAAGCGGGTATCATTATTTCTTCTGTTTCGTCAATGGAGCTATAACGGGTGATAGCCTCGTAGACAGATATGCCACAAGGATATATTCGGTGTAATGCCTCTACATATCCATTAATCTGCTGACGCATTTTAAACAGCCTTTCCGACTCTTCCTTAAACTCTTCCGGTTCCTTATAACGAAAGATCTCAGTTGATTCTTTCAGCTGACTCAGTACATCTGTCTTTCGTGCTTTATTAGAATGCAGTTCCAGGCAGAACGGAGCTAAACCTATATTCATAAGCCTTTTCTGAACTACGGAGAGTGCAGCCATTTTTTCGGCCACAAACAATACCCGTTTACCCTGATACAGTGCATTGGCTATAATATTCGTAATGGTTTGTGACTTGCCAGTTCCCGGAGGTCCATGTAAAATAAAGCTTTTCTCATTTACAGCTTCATAAACCGCTTCAAGCTGCGAAGAATCGGCACTGACAGGCAACGCAATATCAGCAGGAGTTAAAGCATGATCCAGTTCTACGGCATTGGCATCGACTTCTGCAACCTCCCATTCCATTTTACCACTCATCAAACTGCCGACAATCTTATTTTTACTCAACTCTTCGGCATTCGAATGAATGTCATTCCACATGATGAACTTACTGAATGAAAAAGTACCCAAAATAGCCTGTTCTTCTACGTCCCAACGCTTTTCGTTCATCACAGCTTTCCGAAAGATTGAGAAAATACGTTTCACATCGGTTCCATTTTCATCTTTCGGCAATGAATCGAGCCCAGAAATAGTGATGCCAAAGTTTTGTCTCAACATCTCCAACAAGGTAATGTTAAGCATACTCTCTTCTTCACGGGCACGGATAATATATCCTTTGGATACCGACTTACGGATCATCTCAACAGGAAGTAACAATATCGGGGCATAGCGAGGACGCTCACTATGTTCGGTTTCATACCACCTCAGCAGCCCCAAGGCAAGATATAAAGTATTTGCACCATTTTCTTCCAATGCTATTCTGGAAGAACGATATAAATAAGTAAGCGATTTCTTCAGATCCTGTTCGGTAAGATAGGTTCTCAATCTTTTTTTGAGTCAGCTCCTGCTTAATCAAATCAATCATCGGATCCGATTCCGTTAAAGTGCCATAAAGCCCGAAGTCATACAACGGATTATCCCAATCAGAGGGCTTACCCAAAATCTGAAATTCTGTTCCGTCCGAAAAAGCATCTTCCATCTTATCTATATCCGCAGAGATCACTTGAAGGGCATTACGGGTAATACGCAGGTTCAGAAAATTATTACGTAGACTCAGGTCAAGTAACTTTCGTTCCCACAAAAGTTGTTTGGTGAATTCCACATAACTATCCTGATTATCCAAATCATATTGCTTAATCTCTTCCGGAGCACTAACAGGACTAATGTACAACCCGCTTTTAGGAATCTGAGCTACCTCCGGACCCACAGTCCATGCTTTCCCATGCATAACCCGTTGAGGTAAAGGCAAAATATGAGCAAAACGGCTGCGAGCAACATCTATAAAACAAGTAAAGTCATTCACAGCCAACATTTTGTCATTAGCCAGCCCGACTGCGGTATCGAAAGTCACATTGTTTCCATCGGTCATACAAGTGGCTTCCAGCAAAATAACTTCGTTGATACCGTCCGCCGTTCGTTTGGTCAATAACGAAGGGTCATCGTTCACCGCATCAGGAAATGTCCCGTCAATCAACCAGCATCCCACAAAAGCATGTCCCTGAATGATCACCAACAACGGATGCAACCCCATGGCTTCGGCACATGAAGCATACAACAGTGACAGATCCAAACAAGTCCCTAATTTACCGGAAAGTACATTATCCGAAAGCCTGACTCGCTGACCGGCATCACCAAAACTGGACGGAGGCGTGCAGTATGCAATATGCTGTTCTTTAATAGCCTCGTACAGAGCCGCCAATTGTAACTTCACCCGATTGGGATTACAACTCTGATAAGCATCCAATGAAGAATTACCGGACCACTCTTTCAGGATAGATGACGCCCGCGAAAGAACTCCTGTAAGTACCGGATGATTAGGAACCACAAATGCAGACAAAAGTTCAGGCAATACCTGAATGCCTCCCCATTGATCAAAAGCCAGGATATCAACAGGATACTTCTCTTGAAAAAATACGTTTTTTTCATCAGAAACTACCAGAACGATAGTACCGGACAAGCGTTCGGTTTGCTGAATAAAAAAAGAAGGGTCCAGCATCAGATTTAATCCGGTTATTGTAATAATCTCACCGGAAGCTAATTTTTCTACCATTACCGGTGAAACTGATGCAAATTCAGGCTCCAGAGTTAGAAATACCTTTAAATCCGCAAGCGGATGTTCTGTATTATTTTTAATAGAAAGTAACCGGACAACAGGTATCCGGTTTTGCTGCATGGAATAATTGATAACAGGCAAATAAATAAATTCCACATCCAATTGTGAAGAAGGATTCTCTTGACTCATGATAAACGAGATTAATTAATTCACATTCAAACAATAACATGTGGCAAAATTACATATTTATTTATAAAGGAGACCTCTTTAATTTAAAGAATTTACAAAACAAGCAGAAATATATGTATTATTTTCTTTTCTTATCTAAAAAATATTCTGCCAGTAGAATAAATACATATCCGCCGGCATAACTGACCATATCTTTCAAATCGAAAGTAGAACCAAGGGCTATACGGAGTATACGATTCGATATTCCCAACACATCCACCAACTGAAAATATTGAAGTATCTCTATGAAACAGGCAAAAGCAAGCACATACAAAGGTAATTGTGACAAACCGTTCGGAATAAAAATCCGTATAAAACAATAAATCAACACAACAACCAGTGCGTCACCCATATAAGGACGTACAAAGCTATCACGAACATATATACCAATAATAATCTCAACTACCAGTATTACGACAAAACATATCGCATAGAAAAAATTTTTATTCATGGTGTCTTTCGAATTTTATCTTTCACAGGATATACTGAGAATACAAAGTTCGATTGTTGTTTATCAATACTATTAAGAACTTTATGTATTACATCAACTTTATGATGTCAGTATTTCCGATAGAAATAATCTTTTGACTGCGAATATACGTTATTTCTAAAAAACTATTGTATCTTTAGGTAATGAATAAACGATTGAAATAAAGATAGAAAGGAAATTTACGTATGATGTTGAACTTCGACTTTGTATTAAGACTGTTAGTCGCCGGAATCTTAGGTGCCATCATTGGCTTGGACAGAGAATATCGTGCCAAAGAAGCGGGCTATCGCACACACTTTCTGGTGTCATTGGGTAGTGCACTGATTATGATCGTTTCTCAATACGGCTTTCAAGAAATCATAAAAGAAAATAGTGTTACACTCGATCCAAGCCGTGTAGCGGCACAAGTAGTCAGTGGGATTGGTTTTATCGGTGCCGGAACGATTATCTTTCAAAAACAGATAGTCAGAGGACTGACTACAGCGGCAGGGATTTGGGCGACAGCCGGAATAGGCCTGGCAGTAGGCGCGGGCATGTACGTCATAGGTATTGCTGCCATGGTACTGACCCTGATTGGTCTTGAAGTGCTAAGTTACCTGTTTAAAAGCATAGGAATGAAAAGCTCAATGATAACTTTTTCGACCGATAACAAACAAGTACTGAAAGGAGTGGCTGACCGATTTAATTCCAAAGATTACCTCATAGTGTCGTATCAGATGGATACACAGAAGCACGGAAGCATAGAAACCTATCAAGTGACAATGATCATCAAATCCAAACGGAACAATGACGAAGGACATTTGCTATCTTTAATACAAGAATTTCCTGAAGTGACAGTAGAACGAATTGAATAAGATTATTTCTGTTTTTCGGTGATATACTTCCAATAACGCACCGGCATATCCTGTTTATGTTTACGAGGATTCAGTCTTTCTTTAATTGTGATAGATTTAAAATAAGTCTTCCAAAGTTGTTGGAAAAGTTTTTCGTCCTTATCCATCAAACTTTCGTCCAGCATTCCGGTAATCAGATGTGCTGCTTGACCATCATCATCAAATGTCACCTCCTCTACCGTGTGTAGATCATAATAAAAACCATAACGGCGCTTCATGTCATAAATCAGCCACCGCTGATCGGCAAAACGATCTTTAAAGTGACCTACCGTTAAAGGTAAAGCATTGTGCTGTGGTTCAAAAGCAGCAAAAAAAGGTACCATCCACCGCTTTCTGAAAACGTACGAACTGCAACATACGCAAACGCTCCCAATCTACCCGCTTCCATATTTTGGAAAGAGCGAGAACATCCGGATCACCGAAATTAGTCTCAATGGAGACGGGAGAGTCAATGGCCTTTCGGATGTATCGGAACAAAAGCATACCTACTTCCGGTAACTCTGAAAGCCAACACCAGGTGATAGCTGAAAGGGCTGATGCCGATATCTTCTTCTGCAATCCCCGCCAGACACGTCCTGCCTTCTCTTCATCAGTGATAACCGTAAAAATGTCATCATAGAAAAGTGGTAAAGTATCTCCTTTCGAGAGTAAGACATCAGGAAAGGTCTTGCGGTTATAAGCATCGAATAGTGCTGTCAGCAAGCCATCAAGTGTTTTATCGTAGATAAAAAGAATCATAACAATCTCAATCGTTAAAAACAAATGATAACTGATTTTCATCCGTCTTTTTCTTAGCAGATTTGGGCAGTAACAAGCTACGTACGGTCTGTGGAGTCATTTCATTTACAGTCCGCATGGGTAATTCGCTGCAAGTAATAAAATATTGTGCTTTTTTCATAACCACACCTATTTTTTTAAGTTGATAATATCCCAACTTCGAATAACGACGGGAAGCTATAATTAATTTTGCCGACTTTACCCCAATTCCCGGAATACGAAGTATCATTTCATAATCCGCCTTGTTGATATCAACAGGAAACTGCTCGGGATGACGTAACGCCCACGACAACTTGGGATCTATTTCCAGATCAAGATCAGGATAGGTGTCATCCACAATTTCATTGACTTTGAACTGATAGAACCGCATCAGCCAATCTGCCTGATAAAGACGATTCTCACGTACCAAAGGAGGCTGTTTAAGTGCAGGTAAACGAGTATCGTATGTATTTACTGATACGTAACCGGAATAATAGACACGCTTCATCGTGGGACGCTGGTAAAGGGCGGAAGAAAGAAAGAGAATATCCTTATCACTTTCAGCCGTAGCACCGACAATCATCTGTGTACTCTGACCCGCAGGAGCAAAGCGGGGCGCATACCGGAACTTTTTTCGTTCTTCACTACTTTCCAGTACGCCCTGTTGAATATAAAGCATCGGTGCAAATACACTTTTATGATCTTTTTCAGGAGCCAGCAGTTTCAAGTTCTCTTCTTTGGGGATCTCCACGTTCACACTAAGCCGGTCAGCATAACGCCCGGCTTCGTTCACCAATTCCCGGCTGGCTCCCGGAATACTTTTCAAATGAATGTACCCGTTAAAGCGGTGCACTTCACGCAGATCTTTCGCCACACGTACCAAACGCTCCATTGTATAATCGGGATTTCGCACCACACCGGAACTCAAAAACAACCCTTCAATGTAATTTCGACGATAAAACTCAATCGTCAAGTCTACCAGTTCGGACACAGATAACGTAGCCCTGGGCAAGTCATTACTTCTCCGGTTAATACAATAGGCACAATCGTATATGCAATAATTGGTAAGCATCACTTTCAGTAACGAAATGCAACGTCCGTCTTCCGCAAAACTATGGCAAATACCCCATCCACCCACCGTATTACCTAATGTACCGGGCTTGTTGGCACGCACCGTGCCACTTGAGGCGCAGGAAACATCGTACTTGGCCGATTCTGCCAGTATCTTCAATTTTTCGAGAACATTTGCATTCATAAGTGGTAAAGAGTTTGCATGTTTTGTATCTCGGCTTTTATCTTATCCCGCAGCGACTGGGGCTTCAACACCTCCACTGCCGCTCCTTTGGATAATAACTCCTGAATAAAATCATAAGTATGCGAAATATAAAGTTCAAAATCAACATAACTCTCTGTAACGGCAATCTCCTTTTGACTGGAATGTAAAGGAAGATTTCTCAGGTATGGAGCCTGTGAAATAGTGGTCCTGAGGACAGTGTGCTGAGGAAGCAGATTTTCATCACGAATAATACCAAAACTATCTCTGAAATGATCCTGAGGAGTAAACTTACGTGGGAAATTGAATGTCTCTTCCGAAAGAGCGATTCTCTTGATCCGATCGAGAGAATAAGAACGAAAAGCTTTATATTCCCGGTTTATTCCTATCAAATACCAGCGATGACGGAATAATTTCACGAAATAAGGCTCAAGTAACACATCTTTGGAGTGTTCCCAGTTGTACGCCTGATATTCCATAGCAAGCACGCGTCCGCTACGCATAGCATCAATAACAAGATCCATGAATTGCACTCCCGAAGGTACTTCCTCAAATACAATCCGGTTCTTCATATCCACATTTTCCTGCAATACATTGTTCAACGAAAAACTATTCAGTAACCACATCTTCAACTTATCGCCCAACATTCCTTCGGCGTCTGCTATATAATAGGTATTGTTCCGTTTATCACATTCAATGTTTATGTCGAATATTTCTTCAATGGCCTGTCGATGGTTATGGAAAGTCCGCAAAGGTATATCAGAACGATTATCATCTCCCGCTCTCCAACGACGATTGATTTCGGCAAATGTCACAGGAGCATTCCGGAAGATAGTATCTACCAGCCAGATTAGTTTATTGAATTGTTGTTTTGCCATACTAAACTTGATTTCTGCTGCAAAGCAAGGAAATGTTTATGCCAAAAATAAGCACAATCCTCCAAAAGATCAAAAGATAATCTCTTTTTAACCACTTCATTGCAGGATACAACAGTTCTTAATAATCCGAAAACGATCTTCGTTTGTTATTTATAAAAGAGACTGAAAATTATGAAGAAGAAGTTTACTATATTTGTCGTGCTATTGGCCGGTATCATTTACACTGGCCATGCACAAGGCGTACAATGGATTTATCAACAAAAACAGGAGAAAAAAAACATGAAGAATCTGAGTGAAATATATTTTGCAGGCGGTTGTTTCTGGGGAACAGACCATTTCCTGAAACAGATCAGAGGAGTAAAATCGACTCAGGTCGGATATGCCAACGGAAACATTGCTAATCCGACTTACCAACAGGTGTGTACAGGAAAAACCAATTTTGCAGAAACCGTTAAGGTGGAGTATAATCCACAAGAAGTTCCCCTAAAACTATTGATCGACCTTTTTTTTAAGACAATAGATCCTACAAGTCTGAATCGACAAGGCAATGACAAAGGTTCGCAATATCGCACCGGTATTTATTATACTGATAAAGTTGACTTGCCGACTATCCGGACAGCCATCGACGAATTGGCTAAAGAGTATTCCAAACCTATAGTCATAGAAGTGAAACCCTTATCCAATTTCTACAAAGCCGAGGAATATCATCAGGATTATCTGGATAAGAATCCCGGAGGATACTGCCATATTAACCCTGCACTATTCGAGTTGGCAAAAAAAGCAAATGCACAGGCTGAGCAGCCCCAGACAAATTACAAAAAGCCGGATGACGCCACACTTCGTAGTAAATTGACGCCCGAGCAATATGCGGTCACACAAAAGAACGCAACCGAACCAGCTTTTCATAACGAATACTGGGATGAAAAACGAGATGGCATCTACGTAGATATCACTACCGGTGAGCCTCTTTTTATATCAACAGATAAGTTTGATTCCGGCTGTGGCTGGCCCAGTTTCACCAAACCGATAGAAAAAGAAGTGATAAAAGAGAAGATGGATACATCACACGGAATGATACGCACAGAAGTACGGAGTAAAACGGGAGATGCACATTTAGGACATGTCTTCACGGATGGCCCTAAAGAAAAAGGAGGATTACGTTATTGCATCAACAGTGCATCCTTACGCTTCATTCCAAAAGAGAAAAATGAAAGAAGAAGGATATGGAGAGTACTTGAAACTTCTGCCTCAAAAATAAGTCACCAACAGATATCAAAATCATTGTCGGAATCCCAGTGTACACAAAAAGAGGATATCCACAAGATTATCGTTTCTGAAATATAGACGGATTAAAATTCTGTAAAACAAAAAAGCCGGTTTCAAAATTGAGACCGACTTTTCCATTTTTTCTATTCGTAAGATTACTTCTTTGATTCTTCCAAAGATACTTTACGGAATTCTTTCATTGCTTTTTCGATTTCCAATGAAGCTTTACGGGCACGAGTTCCTGCAGCTTTGTTACCATTTTCAATCTGAGCATTTGCATCTTTGTTGAACTCAGCTACCAAAGTAGCAATCTTTTCTACTAATTCTTTCATAATCCTTATTTATTTCTTCGTTAATAATGATGGGCAAAAATACATCCTTTCCCGAAATAAACGCATAAAAACGATATTTTTTTTGAAATTATCAGCTAAAAATCAGCAAAAAAATAAGGTTTAGTCTTTTTTATCTACTTTTGCAGGCATGAAACCGCTTACAGATACTGATTACATACACGCATTGATAGCCGAAGGGGAGCATCAACAGCAAGACTTTAAATTTGAAATATCCGATGCCCGTAAAATCGCCAAAACACTGTCAGCTTTTGCCAATACCGATGGAGGACGGCTGTTGATCGGCGTTAAAGACAATGGAAAAATAGCCGGCGTACGTTCGGATGAAGAAAAATATATGATAGAAGCAGCTGCCCAACTTTATTGCCGGCCGGAAGTTGATTATTCCATGCAAACATTTCACGTTGAAGGACGTTCTGTATTAGTCGTACAAATAGATGAAAGTGAACACAAGCCCGTTTTTGCAAAAGACGAAAACGGTAAATCACTGGCATATATTCGGATCAAAGATGAAAATATCCTGGCTACTCCGGTACATTTGCGCGTCTGGCAGCAAAGCGGTAGTCCGGCAGGAGAATTGATCCGCTATACCGAACGGGAACAACTGTTGCTGGACTTACTGGAAGAAAATACTTCGCTTTCTCTTAACCGCTATTGCCGGCAAGCAGGTATTTCCCGACGGGCTGCAGAGCATTTACTGGCTAAATTTATCCGGTTTGATATCGTGGAACCGATATTCGAGAACCATAAATTCTACTTCAGGCTAAAATAAAAGAATTTGCCCCTGATACCAATTAATTAATAGATATGAATCTAATTAACGATATATTATGGACCTACATCCTGATTGCAATGCTGTTGGGATGCGCCATTTGGTTCACGATTAAAACCCGTTTCGTGCAATTCCGCATGATCGGCGAAATGCTACGTCTGTTGAAAGACTCTGCCGGAAAAGGAGAACATGGAGAGAAACATATTTCTTCGTTCCAGGCCTTTGCCATATCACTGGCAAGCCGTGTCGGTACAGGAAATCTGGCTGGCGTAGCTACGGCAATTGCCATCGGCGGACCGGGTGCCATATTTTGGATGTGGATCATTGCTCTATTAGGAGCATCGAGTGCTTTTGTAGTAGAATCTACCCTCGCACAATTATATAAGGAAAAAGGGAAGGAATCTTTTATCGGAGGCCCTGCCTACTACATGAAGAAAGGGTTAAAAAAACCATGGATGGGAATTCTGTTTGCCATACTGATTACTGTCACTTTCGGATTTGCCTTCAACTCAGTACAAAGCAATACCATTTGTGCAGCTGTAGAACATGCGTTTGGCATCAGCCATGTGCCTATGGGCATCATCCTGACCGGACTGACTCTATTGATTATTTTCGGAGGTATCCAGCGCATTGCTAAAGTAAGCAGCATCATCGTCCCTGTCATGGCACTGGGATATGTAGGATTGGCATTGGTCATTGTACTCATCAATATCACACATCTGCCGGATGTTATCGGAACCATTGTCAGCCATGCTTTTGGTTGGCAACAGGCTTTAGGAGGAGGTGTAGCAGCTGCATTGATGCAAGGCATCAAACGTGGGCTGTTCAGCAATGAAGCCGGTATGGGTTCGGCACCGAACGTAGCTGCAACCGCATTCGTATCACACCCGGTGAAACAAGGACTGATTCAGACCTTAGGAGTTTTCACAGATACTCTTATTATCTGTTCATGCACAGCATTCATCATTCTTTTCAGTGGTGCTCCGCTCGATGGTTCGACCAACGGAGTACAACTCACTCAACATGCGTTGAACAACGAAATAGGAAGCATAGGAGGTATATTTGTGGCAGTTGCCCTTTTCTTTTTTGCGTTTAGCAGCATCATCGGCAATTACTATTATGGAGAAGCAAATATCCGATACCTCACCCACAAACGATGGATAGTTTACCTTTACCGTCTATTGGTAGGAGGGATGGTATGGGTGGGAGCCATGTCCACTCTCGATTTTGTATGGGGACTGGCAGATATCACCATGGGGTTAATGGCCATCTGCAACCTGATAGCGATCGCCTTTCTGGGAAAATATGCTTTCCGATTGCTGCAGGACTATCGTGAACAGAAAAAGTCAGGCATCAAAAGCCCGGTATTCACCAAAAACAAGATGAAGGATATTGAAAAAGATATTGAGTGTTGGTAAAGAGCCTCAAAAAGAATAGATGTTATCCGTATAATCTGTAGTAATTTAACAACTTATTTAGTAAATTTGCAACCTCAATCTATAATTGACAAAATGACTTATGAGCATATTCGCTAACTTATTTAAAAAACAGGCCGACGCTGACGCAAAAGTAGTAGGCAATGTAGAAGATTTCGTATCACTGACACGTGTATATTTTCAATCTGTAATCGCAGTAAATTTAGGTATCACGAATATCCGTTTTCTGCCGGATGTAGCCAACTTCAAACGTTTATTCAAAGTAGCCACACAAGGTGGCAAATTAGGACTTGCCGAGAAATCAGCTTCCCGCAAGATGTTGATGCAGGATTACGGCATCAGTGAATCGTTTTTTAAAGAGATAGACACCTCTATCAAGAAAAACTGCCGCACACAAAATGATGTACAGGCATATCTTTTCATGTACCAGGGATTCTCAAGTGACCTGATGATGCTGATGGGTAACCTGATGCAATGGAAGTTCCGTATGCCGGCGATATTCAAAAAAGCCTTGCGCTCCATGACAGAAAAAACTGTGCACGATGTATGTACCAAAACAGTATGGAAAGCTGATGACGTACACAAAACGGCTGCCGCAGTACGCCAGTACAAAGAACGTCTCGGATTTTCGGAACAATGGATGTCAGAGTACGTATACAACATTGTTTTACTGGCTAAAAAAGAGCCGAAACATAAGGACGAAGAAGCGAAAGCAAAATGAAAAGCGGAATGTTATTAAACAAAAAAGAATCGTAAAGAATAGCACGAATAGCAAAGCGGAGGTTTTCTACCTCCGCTTTTTTTGTTATATTTATGCAAATATTTCAATTTTAACAATCTAAAAACAATCGCGTATGAAACAAAAGAAAATGCTTTCACTCACACTTTCCCAAATACGGCAACTATACTGTCAGGAGTTACCTGAACTCACAGCAATGGCTCAACAAAGTCTTGACGACACCGACTTTAAAAACCACCTGCAAGAGTTCCTCACTCCTTACATATCCGGAGGGAACAAAGCGGGTGAGCAAATTCGACTCCTTATCAGCTACGACGGAAAGACTGTTCATGAGCTGTCTAACGAACAGGATATGCAAATACAGACCTTATCTCTTCTCCGACGCTTCTTGACCGGGAATTTGGAAAATGCAGAAATACCTACTGACTTATTCCTGGACCTATACTATCTCTTTAAAAGGCTGGAAGAGCCGGAATCCCCACTCCCCTCTCCACAACGAATTAAAAACCGAACCGAACGCTGGGCCACCGGACTGGACGAAGATGTGATAGAGTTACGTTCCGAGAATCAGGAACGGATGCTGCATCTACTGATACAAAAAATAGAAAACCGGAAATCCAAACCATCTTCACGTTTTCACTTTGAAGAAGGAATGAGTTATGAAGAGAAATATCAACAGGTCTGTCAGTGGTGGAACGACTTTCGCTTCCATCTTTCAATGGCCATCAAAACTCCTACCGAGTTGAACCGCTTTCTCGGGAACTCCCTTTCCAGCGAAACAATGTATTTGTTGTCACGGGCCCGCAAAAAAGGAATGCCTTTTTTTGCCACTCCTTACTATCTTTCTTTACTCAATACCAGTGGAGAAGGGTATAACGATGAAGCCATCCGCAGCTACATTCTTTACTCCCCCCGTCTGGTAGAAACCTATGGTAACATTCGTGCTTGGGAACGTGAAGACATTGTAGAAGCCGGTAAACCGAACGCCGCCGGATGGTTATTGCCGGATGGACATAACATCCACCGTCGTTATCCGGAAGTAGCTATCTTGATCCCCGATACAATGGGACGGGCTTGTGGAGGATTGTGCGCTTCATGTCAACGCATGTACGACTTCCAAAGCGAACGATTGAATTTCGAGTTCGACGCACTTCGTCCTAAAGAAAGCTGGGACAAAAAGCTACGCAGATTAATGTCTTATTTTGAAGAAGATACCCAATTACGAGATATATTGATTACCGGAGGAGATGCTCTGATGAGTCAGAACAAAACCCTGAAAAATATTCTTGAGGCTGTTTACCGCATGGCCGCACGTAAAAGAAAAGCAAATCAGGAACGCCCGGAAGGAGAAAAATACGCAGAATTGCAACGTGTCCGTCTGGGATCAAGATTATTAGCTTACCTACCTATGCGTATTAACGATGAATTGATAGAGATTCTAAGAGAATTTAAAGAAAAGGCTTCTGCCATCGGAGTGAAACAATTTATTATTCAAACTCACTTCCAAAGTCCTTTAGAGGTTACTCCCTACACCCGGGAAGCTATCCGGAAAATCCTTTCTGCCGGATGGCTGATTACGAATCAGCTGGTATATACCGTAGCTGCATCCCGACGGGGACACACCACAAGACTGAGACAAGTACTCAATTCGCTGGGAGTAGTTTGTTATTATACCTTCTCCGTCAAAGGATTCAATGAAAATTATGCCGTATTCACTCCCAACAGCCGATCGATGCAGGAGCAACATGAAGAAAAAGCATTTGGCAAGTTGACGCAGGAACAGGCTGAAGAACTGTACTCTCTTCTTGAAACAGGTGAGGACATCGCTACTCGAATACGTCATTTCATGAAGAAACATCATTTACCCTTCATGGCAACAGACCGAAGTGTACTTAATCTGCCCGCTATCGGCAAGAGCATGACATTCAACCTAGTGGGAATAACAGAGGAAGGCAGACGTATCCTTCGTTTCGACCATGACAGCACCCGCCGTCATAGCTCTATCATTGACAAACTGGGAAAAATATATATCGTAGAAAATAAATCACTCGCAGCTTATCTAAGGCAATTAAGCAAAATGGGGGAAGATCCGGAAGATTATGCCAGCATTTGGAGCTATACGGAAGGAGAAACAGAACCTCGCTTCAAGTTGTATGAATACCCTGAATTTGAATTCCACACAACAGAACGGATGAGCAATCTGGAAGTATTATAAACAACAAACAGTGAACAATAAACAGCCTCCTAATATATAATGCGTATCCTGTTTATTATTCACTGTTCATCACTCTTTGCCGAGCGTCCGTTATTCCTCGTTTTCCTCTTTCACCCGAATTACGATATTCGCTATGATAGCAGTCAAACCACCGGTCGTGATGCCAGACGAAAAGATACTACGAATAGCTTCCGGAGCCTGGCTTAACACATCGGGCATCAATTCTACTCCAAGTCCCAATGAAAGACTGACAGCCAATACCAATGTTTCCTTCCGTCCGATATTTTGTGATGCAACAATGCGGATTCCGGCTGCTGCGACAGTTCCGAACATTAACAAAGTAGCTCCGCCTAACACAGGGTCCGGCATCAGTGAGAAAACAGCTCCCACAATCGGAAATAGCCCCAAAAGAATCAACATTGCAGCTATATAGTAACCCACATACCGACTGGCCACTCCTGTCAATTGAATGATTCCATTGTTCTGAGCAAAAATAGAATTAGGGAAAGAGTTAAATATACCTGCCAGAAAAGAGTTAAAACCATCGGCCATCACACCTCCCGAAACTCGTTTGAGATAGTCGTCACCCTCGATCTTCAAACCAGAAATCATCGAATTGGCCGTTACGTCTCCGGTCGCTTCGATAGCTGTAATCATATATACGAGCCCGATGGCAATGAAAGAAGACACATTAAAATCGAGTCCGTATTTAAAAGGCTGGGGAATATTGAAACTCATCAGCATCTCTACATTCAAAGCACTCATATCTACTTTTCCCAAAACAAAAGCAAGGCCGTATCCCAAACAGAGTCCCAACACAATGGAACTCATGCGCAAATACTTATTCTTGCAACGGTTAAAAAACAGCACGCTGAGCAAAACCGCACCTGCAATCGAAAGATTCTCCCAAGAAGCAAACGTACCATTATCCATCGCAGTATAACCACCTCCACAAGAGATAATACCTACTTTTATCAGACTTAACCCGATAAGCAACACCACGATACCCGAAACCAACGGAGTAATAATATTACGCATATATTTGAAAGTGCGGCTGATGATCATTTCAATGGGAGCAGCCGCCATACAGACACCAAAAATAAGAGGAAGTCCACCGACAAGTCCCGTAGCAATGATAGGACCGATAAACGAAAAACTTGTTCCCTGAATACAAAGCAACTTTGCCCCTATAGGTCCAAAACGGCGACACTGGATAAAAGTAGATACCCCCGAAGCAAAGAGAGACATCGAAACCAAGAAACCGGTTTTCTCCACATCCAGTTTCAAGGCACTGGCGATAATCAACGGCGGAGTAATAATAGCTACAAAAATAGCAAGCAGATGCTGCAATGCCGCAAATAATGCATCTTTAAAAGGCGGACGGTCTTCAATACCGTATATCAAGTCTGTTTTCATCAGTTTTTAGTTTATTGTCCATTTCAGTGCCAGTGTAGGGATGACATAAAAACCATCGCGTCCACCAAAATTATTACTCAGCTCAACTTCTGAGCCCACACTCAACTTAAATTTATCACTGATACCTTTTATACGGTTCAGATTCACCCAAAACTGGGGCTCGGTAAGAAAAATAGTCTTCCCATAAGCAGTCTCCTCACGCCACCAGTCAGCAAAGCCGGAAAAAGTGAGCAAGTTATTGCTGAAATTCATATACCAGGTTCCGGTCAGCTGAAAGTTATTGGGAGAATGGTGTTTCTGAATATACTTATACATGGCCGACAATGAAAAGCCACGCGAGAAAGCAGTATTATTATAAGTATAGGTAACTCCCCCCAAATAAGCGTTCTGATAAGAAAAACCTTTGGCAAGACCTCCATTATACTCCACATGTACCGAGAACGGATTCTTCCAGAATTTCAATTCACGGGCTATTTCCCAATAAGCAGCCGCTACTCCGTCAGAAGTATAGTCCATGTCCACAAAGAAATAAGTACTACCCCACTTATCAGGATGAAACTTCTCCACGGTAGAGGTTAATACAGGACGGTCCTTTAAATCTTTATCATACAAAGAACGTCCGAAATCATAGTGCAACTGAATGTTTTGTGCCCTTAATCCGATGCCAACGGATAACAAAAACAGGCAAAAAAGAGCAATAGCAGTCCTTCTCATGTTGAATGTTTTTTTATTAAGGCGCAAAAGTAATTAAAAATCGTGGGAGTACGTTTCTATCAAATAGATATTATCACTATTTTTGCTCCCGATCAAATAGTAAACAATGGACATAGAAATAGAAAATCATCCGTTAGAGCCCTTTCTCCCCGCCAATGCCCGATTGCTGATGCTGGGAAGTTTTCCACCTCAAAAGAAACGATGGTCGATGGATTTTTACTATCCGAACCTGAACAATGATATGTGGAGAATCGTGGGATTGCTGTTCTTTAACAACAAAGACTACTTCCTTAACGAAACCCGGAAAGCTTTCTGCCGCGAACGCATTATCAGCTTTCTCAACGATAAAGGAATAGCTTTATTCGATACCGCTTCGGCCATCCGACGCCTACAGGACAATGCCTCAGACAAGTTCCTGGAAGTGGTGCAGCCCACTGATATAAGCCGACTTCTCGGACAACTCCCGGAATGCAAAGCCATCGTCACAACAGGGCAAAAGGCAACAGATACACTCCGGGCACAATTCGAAGTGGAAGAACCCAAGGTGGGCGATTTCTCTGAGTTCGTCTTTGATGGACGCCCGGTGCGCTTATACCGCATGCCTTCTTCTTCACGAGCCTATCCGTTGGCACTCGACAAAAAAGCGGCAGCATACCGCACCATGTATCAGGATTTACAAATGCTTAATATAGAATAAATATGAAAACTCTCTTTTTGCAATATCCCGCATGCAGCACTTGCCAGAAAGCTAAAAAGTGGCTGATAGAAAACAACATTGAGTATACTAACCGCCTTATTGTGGACGATAATCCCACAGTAGAAGAATTGAAAGCTTGGATTCCACTAAGCGGACTACCCGTTAAGAAGTTTTTCAACACCAGTGGTGTAGTATATAAAGAGCTGAAACTCAGCAGCAAGCTTCCTACAATGACTGAAGAAGAACAGATCGCCCTTTTAGCTACCAATGGCAAATTAGTGAAACGCCCGCTGGTAGTGACCGAGCGCTTCGTATTGGTAGGATTTAAACCCGAAGAATGGGAAAAATTAAAATAATTAGCAACTTCTTTGCATAAAAGCTTGCAAATTCAGAAGTTTATTCTACCTTTGCAGCCGCAAACACGGGAGTAGCTCAGTTGGTAGAGCACCGGTCTCCAAAACCGGGTGTCGGGAGTTCGAGCCTCTCCTCCCGTGCAGAAAAAATCCCGCTTAGGTCACATGACTTAGGCGGGATTTTTCATTAATCAAAAACGGATACTGATTTCTACCGGTTCCTCACCCATTGTCCAGTCAGGTCCTTCCTCGATCAAGCGAATGGCTTCCTCATCAGCCGAAGCACAAAGTCCCTTTTTAACAGTAATGTCTTGTGGACGTCCTTCCTTATCTACCCGAAAAGTAAGAATAACTTTTCCCTTGGCACGCGCACAGTCTTTATCAGACGGATGAACCAGACTCTCTTTCAGATATTTCCGAAATGCCTTTCTACCTATGGTAGGTTGGGGAGTACCGGACATTTTCAGACTCGCTACAGCTCCCGTTATACTCCCTTTCGACTGCGAACCATACCCTACCACTACCACCTCATCAAGCGTGGCTTGATCTTCGTTCATCGCTATCAATAAGCTTTTAGTCGTATCAACCGGAAGCGTAACGGATTCATAACCAATATAATCGACTGCAAGTTCCCGATTTCCACCTGTCTTCAATACAAAATTACCATTTACGTCGGAGATAGTTCCCTGATTAGTCCCTTTCAGCTTAACGGTAGCACCGACAATAGGATAACCGCTGGAGTCTGTCACTCTGCCATGTACTTTACCCCCAACCGCTACCTGAGCAGTAAGGCTGCTGTCATTAGCCGGAATAGATTTCATAGCCGAACTTGTGGTAGCAGCCAAAGGCTCTTCGGCAATAGTGGTTTCCAATGCCTCATCGATCCATCCCTGTGTCATGGCCTGAGGCACCTCTGTGTGGGGAGATACAACAACTTTTTTCTCTCTATTCCCGGTTATCAATCCCTTCTGAATAGTTGCGGAATCTTTTCTCACCGTCGCCACCAAATCCTCTTTCTTTTCTTCCTTTTGTACAGACAAAGGTTCCAAGTGAGATACTTCTTCCATTGCTATCCGTGCTTCATCCGGTAAAGTATTCTCCTGAAGCAGGAAATAAGAACCGATACAAACTCCGATCAGAAGGCTGGCAGCCACACTCCAAGCAATGGTATGCCTGCGTTTTTGCGTTACGCGCATATTCACCCGGCGACGCAACAACTCTATTTGCTCATCGGCTCCACTCTCCACCCGGCTATACCCTTCCAACGCATCGGCCAAAAAAGGATCACGCATCGCTTCTTTCTCCAATCGATGTGCTTCTTTCCCCTTGCGGAATCCCCGTATGTAATCCGATAGTTTCATCCCTTAAGCTGATTTTTAATGCAAATCTTTAAATTTCGTTTTCCATTTTGGATATAACTCTTCACATTGTTCAGAGTAAATCCGTTTTGTTCCACAATGTCGGCATACGACATCTCTTCGAGAAAGAAACGCGTAATACTGGTCCGTTGTTCTTCGGGCAACTTTTCGAGACAGTGATGTAATGCCTTCAGTTGTTCCTCCGAACTTTCCTCTTCACTTAATAGATGCAGAAATTCGTCAGATTCCATAATATTAACCGTATAATCTAACGGAATTTCTTTATTTTCCTTCCGTAAAAGTTGCAGGCAATGATTCTTCGCTACCCGGTAGAGCCATGGCTTGAACACTTTTATCTCATAATTTCCCAACTTAGGTAGTAAATCTTCAAATAGTTGCATGACTGCTTCCTGTGCCCGGTCTTCATCATGCAGGTATTTCAGGCAAAGTCCATACAGTAACGGTATATATCGGTTATATAATTCGCCGAAATATTCCGTATCGCCAGACTTCGTATAGTGTATCAGTAATTCCTCGTCCGATAGTCTCGATATGTTTCTTTTGAAAAACAACATCTATTCCTCTTCTTCGTCGATAACGACTTGATATTTTTCTTTCATTACTTCAAAATCACCTGTAATCTGGTCTAATATTTCATGTGTATCTGTACTCTTTACCAATGTGGGTATACCGTAATAGACGGATGCTTTGTAGGGTAGCAGTATCATTTTGCCTTTAGGCAGTGAACGTCCCATGCCGGTCATGAACACGGGAATATATTTCACTTCAGGTCGCAGAGACAGGATACGGGCTATACCGGATTTTATTTTTCCCATTTGTTCCGACTTTCCTCTGGTTCCTTCCGGAAAAAAGAATCAGTGAATATCCGGCATCAATGGCTTCGAGCATCTTGCGAATCGGATCATGTTCCGAATCTTTTTCCCCTTTTCTCCTGATTAAAAGAGTATTGATGAAAAAGTTACTTATCGAAGCCTGAAAGCGAGTTTTCCCGAAATAATCTTCTGCCGCTACAGGTTTGACTTTCCATAAAAGGTTACCGGGCAAAGAAGATAGCAAACTGAGGGTATCCAAGTGGCTGTTATGATTGGCAAGGATGATAAACTGCTTCTCCTTTTTGAGGAACTGGCAATCGGTGAACTGAACCCCTACGATTAATTTCAGGAACCAGTGGAAAACACCTTTATATATAATCCGCATGGCAACAGATTGCATGAATCTTTTTTCCATCTTTTCCTCTTAATAAGCAATATAATAAACTAAATGAAAAAATACGGGGGCAGTGTAGGCCAGAGAGTCGATCCGGTCGAACACCCCTCCATGACCGGGAATACTGTTTCCCATATCTTTGATTCCTTTGTCTCTCTTGATCGCGGAGATGACTACATCTCCCGAGAATCCGGCAATTGCGATAAGGGCACTTACCAGGATGACATTAGGAGCGGAGAGGGGAGTCAGGAAACCGAGAAAGTAACCAATCACAGTGGTACTGATTACACCACCCAGAAAACCTTCCCATGTTTTGTTCGGACTTATTTTCGGAAGTATCTTATGCCGTCCCAAGAGTTTACCCCAAATGAACTGCATGACATCATTTATTTCGGTAAGGAATACAAGGAACAACAGCAGACCTCGTCCTCCTGAACTGAATCCCGGTAGTTCGGGAAGCGACAGGAGATAAGCAAGGTGACTGATACCGAATACCGAAAGCATCAGAATCCATTGCAACAGGGCCATCGACTTGGTAATTCCATGCGTGTCTCCCTTTAAAACCAGTCGTAAAGGCAATACAAGGAACATGACTACCGGAATGAATATGATGAAGGCTCCATACCAGGCCAGGTAGGCAAGGTAATATTGAATGGGAATGGCTAGTATGCCCCAGAACAATGCTCCGCGATCCGCTTCTCTGAATCCCAGTACCGAATAAAGTTCTCTGAAGGCGATAAAAGAGAGAAATGCAAGGAAGAAATAAGAGATGTTATAGCTGATAAATACGGCACCGATAAACATGCCCGCCATGATCCACCATGAGCGTGTGCGTGCAGCGAGTTCACTGATATTTGTTTTCGGAAATATCTTCTTTACGAGAAAGAGAATAAGGCTTGCCGTAACAAGTAGTCCGATGATAAGCGAGATGACAATAATCAGTTCATCGCTTAATGTGGGGAATATTTTATCCAGTAGATCTTTCATTTTATTTCAGTGTTTGTAGTGTGTGATATGAGGTACAAGCGGTGTATCAGTGTTGCGATAAGACCGATGTTGATAATGATTAGAGCTATGAAGCATACCATCTGGTCGTATCCTGAATAAATAGTGCAAGTGGCGACCACGAAGGTAAGAGTCAATAATGCCATACGGTGCTGCTTGGCCATCGGGCCGTTAAAGAAATGCTGGTGTGTCTTGTATGCCCCTATCCAGCGGAAATAGGCAGTCATAACAGCGAGAAAAGCAGCCAACCATCCCAATTCAATGCCGAATCCACCAGCTACATACCCCACGGGAATGATGAACAGAGCATCGGCAAAGCGGTCGGGCATATCGTTATAAAGATCTCCATTGGCACTTTTCTTTCCTCCTTCAATGGCTACCATCCCGTCGAACAGATTGCAGAGTAATCGCGACTGCATACAAACGATAAACAGAATATAGGCTACATATTTATTGAAGCCGGGATAAATGACTGTGCCAATCAGCAGGAGACATCCCACCATAGCGAAGAATACACTCATCATGGAAATTTGGTTGGGTGTGACACCCCAATGAGTAAGTTTACGGGCAATGATATTAGCCCAGGCCGTGTTTCGTGAGGCTATTTCCCGCCTTCCATCAACTTCATTTTTCATATTTGTGATATGTTTATGATTCGCAAATATACACATCATCTGATGAGTTGCAAAGGAATGAGTGAGAATTTTGAAATGAACCTCTTTTGCAGCAAAATAAAAAAAGTTTGGGTTGTTTATGGAATCTGTGTGGAATCTGCATCTCTATAGTAAAAGCGAACTAATAGTAACATTTTAAAATAATGAAGTTATGAAAACAAATCAATTCAGAGCGATGGTGCTCGCACTGCTAATGGCAGTTATCTCTTTGGCTACAGTGAGTGCACAAGCTATTACTGTGTCGGGTACTGTAACAGATGCAAAAGATGGAACTCCGCTTGTCGGCTGTTCGGTACAGATAAAGGGTACTACGAAAGGTACGGTGACGAACATGAACGGTCAATACACGATTCAGTCTAAGAAAGGAGAGACGTTGTTGTTTCAGTATATCGGCTATAAGCAAGAGAAAAGGGTGGTAAAATCGTCCACGCTGGATGTGAAGATGAAAGCTGACGAACTTGTATTGGAAGAATGTGTGGTTGTAGGATACGGACACGAACTAAGGGCCACTAAATCAATGTCTACTGCTTATATGGCAGTATGTCCCGCATCGGGAATCATGTATAATGCTGTAAATGCGGAAGAATATGGCGAGATTCAGGAAAATGGTTTCAAGAATGTGTCGGATGCTCCACTTTCTACTTTTTCTATTGACGTGGATGCCGCTTCTTACAGCAATATGCGTCGTTTTATCAATAAAGGTAAACTGCCTCCAGTCGATGCAATCCGTACGGAAGAATTAGTGAACTACTTTTCCTATGATTATCCGAAACCGACGGGAAGTGATCCTGTGAAGATTACGATGGAAGCCGGAACCTGCCCTTGGAACGCAGATCACCGTCTTGTCCGTATCGGACTGAAGGCTAAAGAAATCCCGACGGACAATCTGCCTGCATCCAATCTTGTCTTTCTGATCGACGTCTCTGGCTCTATGTGGGGAGCGAACCGGTTGGATTTAGTGAAATCCTCTCTTAAACTATTGGTAAACAACTTACGTGATAAAGATAAAGTAGCTATCGTGACTTATGCAGGCAATGCCGGTGTGAAACTGGAAGCAACTCCGGGCAGTGACAAACAAAAGATACGTGAAGCCATTGACGAGCTGGAAGCAAGTGGTTCTACCGCAGGAGGTGAAGGGATCATGCTGGCTTATAAAATAGCCCAAAAGAACTTTATATCAGGAGGCAACAATCGTATCATACTCTGCACCGATGGTGATTTCAATGTGGGCGTATCATCGGACAAGGAACTTGAAAAGCTGATTGAACAAAAGCGTAAAAGCGGTATATTCCTCACCGTATTGGGATACGGAATGGGCAACTACAAAGACAGCAAGATGCAGACTCTCGCCGAAAAAGGCAACGGAAACCATGCCTACATCGATAACTTACAAGAAGCCAACCGAGTATTGGTGAACGAATTCGGGAGCAACTTTACACACTGTTGCCAAAGACGTAAAGTTACAGGTAGAGTTCAATCCGGCACAAGTGCAGGCCTACCGACTGATAGGTTACGAGAGCCGTTTGCTTGCAGACGAGGATTTTAATAACGATACAAAAGATGCCGGAGAAATGGGAGCCGGACATACAATGACAGCTTTCTATGAAGTAATTCCCACGGGAGTAAAGAGTGATTTTGCAGGAAAAATAGACGATCTCAAATATCAGAAAAAACAAAAACCATCTACGCCTCTCAATGAATCTGACGAGTTATTAACCATTAAGCTACGTTACAAAGCTCCGGACAGTAATACCAGCAAGAAGATAGAATTGCCGTTGATTGACCATAAAAGCAACCGGGTCTCTGCCGATTTCCGCTTTGCAGCCGCAGTAGCCATGTTCGGACAACTACTGAGAGACTCGGAATTCAAAGGAAACGCCACTTATGACAAAGTGATCTCTTTGGCAAAAACCGGATTAGAAAATGATGAAAAAGGGTACAAAAGAGAATTCATACGGCTTGCAGAAACTGCCAAAAGTCTCTGAGATTGTGGAAGTTTTCCACGGTATCCACACTCCAAAGTCCCGTTTTCCACAGTTTGAACTTTAGGTTATCGTTCATAAACAGCTATATACTAGCACTATAACACATCCACCTTCGTTTTGGCACGAGGCTTGCACTATTATTATCGTAAGCAAGTGGCTTACAGAAAAACAAACTTCATTTATTAACTTAAAACTTACAATTATGAAAAAGGTATTAGTAGCAGTAGCATTGGTTATGGGATTAGGTAGCTCAGTAGCATTCGCACAGAACGCAGAAAACGCTAACGCAGTGGTAGCAACCGCACAAGCTCCGCAAGACGAGTATACAAAGATTGAAGTAAAGGATCTGCCCGCAGCAGTAACCGAAACTCTCGGAAAAGCTTATCCTGAATCAACCATCAAGGAAGCATCGGTAACAACTAAAGAAGAAGGTAAACTTTACAAAGTAGTCGTTACTCAGAAAGACGGAACAGACGTGACTGTGGTATTGAACGAAAAAGGGGAAGAAGTAAAATAAAAGTGCACGTTTAAAGGGCGAAAAGCACTGTTTCCAATCAGGGGAGCAGTGCTTTTCCCGTTTATGGAGGAATGTGGACTTACCATTACAGTTTATTTGCCTCTTATCATCTATTGACTGGCCTCCTCCTGTCCGGCAACGAATGATAGGGACAATAAATATAAGCAACCGACTTCCGGAACAAAATTCAGAGTCACTACTTAAATCAACTCGTAGCTGCTGCTCTGGATGGGCATATCGAGATTGTGAAGTACCTTCTCCAACAGAATACCCTCACGATTGTCGTACTCGTAACCGAAAGTAGCACGAATGCCCTGCAAAATAAACTGCGTAGCACGGTCCAGAGCAATGGGAAGACTGTCTCCCTGCAATAAAGCTCCGGTAATGACACTCGTAAACGTATCTCCCGTACCCGGATAATGGGCGGGCAAATAGGGACATGTGATTTTCCAGTAACGGTTTCCTGTCCGATTGTAAGCATAAACAGAAGTTTTGTGGGGTTCGTCCAACACCGGTACACTGGTGATAATGACCACTTCCGGCCCTTTGTCCGACAAACAACGCAAATACTCTTTTAGTTCCTGATCGGTATTACTCTCTTTATACGGCCGGTCGAGCAGATAGAAAAGTTCCGTCAGATTGGGGGTGATCACATCGGCATGTGTGACTAAATGCTGCATTTCCACCACCATCGATTCATTGAAATTGGAATAGAGCTTACCATTGTCTCCCAAAACGGGATCTATTACAGTCAGACTATCTTTTCTGCGAAAATCACGAATAAAATCAGATACAATCTGAATCTGTCGGGGCGATCCCAGATAACCGGTATAAATAGCATCAAACTCCACTTCCAACCGTTTCCACTCAGCAATGATACGAGGCATCTCGTCCGTCAGATCAAGAAAAGTAAAATCAGGATACTGCGTGTGGTTAGACAGGATGGCCGTAGGCAACGGACATACCTGAAACCCCATCGATGACAGAATGGGAATGACGACCGTCAGAGAGACCCTTCCCATACCGGAAAGATCGTGAATGGCCGCCACCTTCTTTACTTTATTTGCAAACATACACTTATATTAATCAAAACCAATATTCATCCAGGCAACCCGCAGTCGCATCTCCTCTGACACTGCTTCGTTACTTTAATATTACCAATACATCTCTCGCTCCATGAGCTCCCATCACCAATGCCTGTTCAATGTCGGCAGTCTTTGAGGGTCCCGAGATAAATGTACCGAATTTATATTTTTCATCTTTTATCCGTTCGTAAGCCTGATGCATATTGCTCACAATACGATTTTTGTCCAGAACAATCACCAGCTTCTCAGCAATAAAATAGAGTGCCTTGTATTTCACTGTCTGAGGAATCCAGACAGCCGCATTCTCGGCTACTCCGATTTCACCTTTGACAACGGCTATATCGGTTCCGTTCAGATCCTGCGCACGACCTAACAAATCAGGATTGAACGTAGCACACGTGATTTCCTCCAAATCGGAAGCAATGCTGCCGGCATCAGGGTAAGTACGGCGAATGACAGCATTGATATCTTCTCCCTCACCGAGCACAATAGCCTCACCACCGACGGCAAAACTCATTTCACAGAATTTGGCAACCACGTCCGGATAAACAGTTGCATTGATCTGCCAATCGGGATATTCGTAGCGGTTCTTCGTATTTTTACGGATACTCGCTAATATGTCTTCTTTACTACTCATTTGTTTTCCTCCTTTCCCTGCACTTTATTTTTCTTCCACATCTCGTTAAACGATTCGCCCGCGAATTTAGGAAGTTCTCGTCCTTTTCCCCACGCATCCAAATCGTTATACTTCATAAAACGTGGCAAATGGTTAACTACCGGAGCAGCCCAAAGCGCCGCATTGAAAAGCGTAGGATGATCCATCAACACCTTCATGCCACCGGACATTATTTTCTTACCCGTATTAGCTTTTCCAATCTTATCCAGATCCTGCCTCCATTTATAAATCTGTTCGGCCAAGTCCACCTTTGCCGGACAAACATCCGAACAAGACATACAGAGAGAACAGGCTGACAGATTATCGTAATACTTTTCCGGATCATGTGCCATTCCCAGATTGATACCGATAGGTCCGGGAATAAAGTAAGTGTAAGAATATCCTCCACTCCGACGATACACCGGACACGTATTCATGCAGGCACCACATCGGATACAGTTCAAAGTCTTGATATGATCGGGATGGGCCAGCAGGGCACTCCGTCCATTATCTACAATAATAATATGATATTCACCTCCTTCACGGGGATTCCGGTATTGAGAGGTATAAGTAGTGATCGGCTGTCCCGTTGCCGAACGTGCCAACAGACGGGTAAACACTCCCAGAGCCTCCATGTCCGGCACAATCTTTTCCATGCCGAAAGCAGCAATATTCAGTGTCGGGCACGATGTACCCATATCGGCATTTCCTTCATTGGTACAAACCACAATATCTCCGGTAGACGCCACAGCAAAGTTGGCTCCCGTCATAGCGGCTTCCGCATTCAGAAAGATATTTCGTAAGTTCTTTCGGGCGGCATGGGTCAGATAAGTGGGATCAAAATTCCCTTTCTCCGTTCCCATTTCTTTCTCAAAAAGTTCTCCTACCTGCTCACGCTTGATGTGGATAGCCGGAAGTACAATATGACTCGGTGCCAGATTCATCAATTGCAGGATACGCTCACCGAGATCGGATTCCACCACATCGATTCCTTTCTCTATCAGAAACGGGTTCAGTTCGCACTCTTCTGCCAACATCGATTTGCTTTTTACAAAATGCTTTACTCCGTGACTGCTCAATATTTCATAAACGATGGCACGATACTCTTCCGCATCTTTTGCCCAGTGAACGATGGCTCCATTGGCTGTGGCATTCTTCTCAAACTCCAGCAAGAGTTCCTCAAGGTGGCTGTTGGAGTAGAGTTTCAACGCACATGCCTTATCACGCAATTCTTCCCACTCGGGTACTTCCTTGCTCATCTTGTCTCTCTTGGCACGAACCATCCAAAGGGTCTCGTTGTGCCATGCTGCCATCACCGGATTTTCCAGGAATTTTTCGGCAGCTTTTGCATGCTTGGTACTCATAATTGTGATGCTAATATTTCTACAACATGAATCATTCGGATAGGCAGGTGCTCACGTTCGATGATACCCTGCATATGCATCAGGCAGGAGCTATCCGCTCCGGTGATGTATTCGGCACCGGTCTCCATGTGATGCCGTATCTTATCGCGTCCCATACAGACTGAAACAGCCTGCTCCTCGACTGCAAACATACCTCCGAAACCACAACATTCGTCCACATGGGAGGGCTCAAAAACTTCAATTCCTTCGACCATCTGAAGTAAATCACGCAATTTATTAAAATAAGGTATATTCAGTTCGCTCGGAGCTGACAGGAAAAGTTCACGTACACCGTGACAACTGTTATGGATGCTGACTTTATGGGGAAAGCGGGCAGGAATTTTCGTAGGTTTTATCACATCGTGAATGAAAGCGCAAAGGTCATATATCTTACCTGCGCTTTGGCACTGATGGCCTTCTTTGGCCAGAATGCCGGGATGATTCTCTTTCACAAAAGCCACACAACTGGCAGAGGGACCGACAATGTAATCGTACTTCCGGAATAAATCATCGAAACGAATAGCCATTTTTAAAGATTCATCTTGAAAACCGGCGTTCGCCATGGGCTGTCCGCAACAGGTCTGGTCAAGAGGATAATCAACATCCACCCCTAAGTTCTTCAGTAATTTATATGATGCCACCCCTACCTGCGGATAAATGGCATTGATATAACAGGGGATAAATAAACCTACTTTCATAATATATCATTAATTAGTTACAAGTCACGAGTCACAAGCTACGAGTCACAAACGATCAATAACACACAAGACACAATACGGCTGCCTATATCTTGCAGCTTATCACATATATATAGCCCGAATCAGATCCCACAGCTTATAGAATATTTATCAGTTTGTGCGTTTGCAGGCTAAGTCTCCATTTAGGATGTCGCATCACGCAATCCACCGTTTCTGCGGTGTTATTACAAGAACAAGGCTGAAGGAAAAAATGTTCGGCGGGAAGTTGTTCATAAACGTCAATATTTTGTCCTTCGTAAACAACTTTAACTTCATCCATCCGGTTTAAAGCTAAATTGACACCCTGCTTGGGAGAGCAGGTCACCCAATCGATAGCAACGGGCAAGGGTTTCGTACCATTGGTTTCGATACATACATACTTGCCTGCACGGTGCAAAAGGTCTATAAAAGCATCGTCAATCCACAAAGAAGGCTCTCCTCCGGTAAGAATCACCATGACAGCCGGATACTTCCCTATTTCATTGACAATATCTTCGTCTGTCATCATTTCACCCTCTTCGTGTCGGGTATCACAGAAGTCACATTTCAGATTACAGCCCGAGAAACGTATAAAAACAGCAGGGGTACCCGTATGATACCCCTCTCCCTGTAAACTATAAAAAATTTCGTTAATCTTTCTCATAAATCACCGTATTTGCTTCCGATTCCTGCACTTCGACCTTATAACATTGAGGTATTTGCTTGCATACCCAACGGGCAATATTTTCTGCCGTGGGATTAAAAGGAAGTACCTCATTCAGATTCCTGTGATCCAGTTTCTCCTTAACGGCCTGCTTAATCTGGGTGAAATCCACTACCATTCCATCTGCATTGAGCCGCTCAGAACGGCAGTAGACAGTGATAATCCAGTTGTGACCATGAAGACTGGCGCATTTGCTCCGGTACGGAAGAATCAGCTTATGTGCAGCCGATATCTCCATTCTTTTGATTACTGTAAACATTGTTGTAGATATTATTAATGGTTACTGCACCTAATGTCACCTCGGTGCGGGCACAAAGATAATACAAAAGATAGTTTTCATTCAGCGAGAAAAGTTATTTTTCCTATTTTTGCCGAATGAAAACTATCTGTATTATATTAGGTACCATTTCGCTGGGGCTCGGCATTCTTGGCATTTTTCTGCCATTATTGCCCACTACCCCGTTTCTGCTACTCACTGCCGCCCTCTATTTCAAGGGATCTCCCCGGTTATACCAGTGGCTTCTGAATCACAAATACTTTGGTACTTATATACGCAACTTTCGGGAAAATAAAGCGATCCCGTTACGCGCCAAAATCATCTCACTGCTGCTCATGTGGGGCACAATGCTTTATTGCATTTTCTTCCTGATCCCGTTGGTCTGGGTCAAGATACTCCTCTTCCTGATAGCCGCAGGCGTAACTTATCATATACTTTCTTTTAAAACATTGAAAAAGTGAGATAAGCCTGCACGGGCATCTTCCAAACGGTCTTCCCAGTGCTTCACAGAATTCTGTCCAATCACATCCGAAACATACTTAACCGAAATAAAAGGAATTTCTTTGGCTCTGCATACAAAAGCCTGCGCATAAGCCTCCATATCAACCACATCTCCCTCAATATCCGTCAGCTCAGTCAGGAAGCTATCACCGGTATTGCAGGTTGCCGATTCGGTCCAGTGTTGGCAAAAGCCCTTGGCAGCAAGCAATTCCGACGAATCAATACGGTATTCCATTCCCAATCCGGTCATCTTATGCATATCCCGATCGACAAAATGACGGCAGACAAAAACGTCCCCTACCTGATGATTAATAGTTCCGGCTGTTCCCTGATTGATCACAATATCGGGCTTCACTTGCTGGATAGCCTCGGACAAATGAAAAGCCGATTTCACTTTTCCAATACCGGTCCGCACATAATATACCTCCACGTCGGGCCACTTGATTTCTGTAAATTCGCCTTGTACGGCATAAGTCACCAATATCTTTAACATGATTACTTTTTTTGAATTTCATACATTTATATCGCTGCAAAAGTAATCAATTAAAGCCAAATTGACCAGATATTATCTTTAATTGGTCAGAATCTACATATACCCGGCTCCTTTTCATCCTATCTTTGCCCGAAACTTAAAGCACAAATATCATGATTCAAAACTCTATCTCCGACAATCGTATCGTCTGGCTCGACGTCATCCGCTGTGTTGCAATGATAATGGTCATAGGCGTTCATTGTATCGACCCTTTTTACATTTCTCCCACAATGCGGGCTATTCCGGAATACACGCATTGGGCAGCGATCTATGGTTCACTGCTCCGTCCGTCGGTACCTCTGTTTGTTATGATGACGGGACTGCTTCTGCTCCCCGTAAAAAAACAACCACTGGGTAAATTCTACAAAAAGCGCATTTACCGTGTTTTGTTCCCTTTTCTTATATGGTCGGTGTTGTATAGCATGTTTCCTTGGGTTACAGGCGTACTCGGACTACCGAAAGAGATCATCGGTGACTTCTTTTGCTATACACAAGGGCAGGAATCACAAAGCCTGATAGACTCTCTTAAAGATGTGGCAATGATTCCATTCAACTTCAGCCATAAAGAGAACCACATGTGGTATATCTATCTACTTATCGGTCTGTATCTCTACATGCCATTCTTCTCGGCATGGATAGAAAATGCCGACCGAAAGACCAAACGAGCTTTTCTCCTGATATGGATTATCTCACTCTTCATCCCTTATTTGAAAGAGTATGTTGCCAATTGTTTGTTCGAAAGAAGCGGATATGTATTCGGCACGGACACGTGGAATGAATTCGGGCTCTTCTATTACTTTGCCGGATTCAACGGCTATTTATTACTGGGGCATTATGTCAAAAAAGGAAATGACTGGAGCCTTATGAAAACATTCATACTCTGCATACTCATGTTTGCCGTCGGATATTATATCACTTATACAGGGTTCAGCACCACAGCGTCAAATCCCAATGCGACGGAAACGGAGATGGAACTCTTCTTTACCTTCTGCAGCCCCAATGTGCTACTAATGACTTTGGCTACCTTCTTACTATTACAAAAGGTTGTCATCACCAACTCTACTGTCATTAAAGTATTGGCCAATATGACCCAGTGTGGTTTCGGCATCTATATGGTACACTATTTTGTCGTAGGTCCCTTCTTCCTTTTAATAGGACCTTCGTCATTGCCCATCCCTTTGCAGGTTCCACTGATGGCTATCTGCATATTCCTTTGCAGTTGGGCATTTACTGCACTAATTTATAAGCTGATGCCACAAAAAGCCGTTTGGTTTATGGGATAAAGAACAAGCATTTACGGGTGAATGGAAAGATATTCGGACTCCTTCCATCCACCCGTAAATCCATAATATGAAGAAAGCTACAAAAAAGTACCGGGGCCCAATATATCACCCATATAGCTCACATTGCGAGTACGCAGCAATGTCCCATTCGGACTATAGAACAGTTGATACTGGATGTCTACATTTTGCTGTCCCACCTTAATGACAATAATCGGTTGCCATTTCGGAAATTCTACGTAAGTGACGTCCTCTACCTGCCAGCCGGAATAGGGTCCGGAAGCATACGCATTATATACCGTGGCAGAAAGTTCATCGGTATCTCCCCACTCTGTCTGCGTCATCTGCCATTGTCCCTGTGCATTGAACCAGACATTCTTTTCATAACCATTCATCATAAAATCGGCACAATAGTAACCACCGTCCTGCGACCAGGCGATTCCATCAGCCTTGGGATACATTTTTTTCAGGGCTGTCTGCACTTTGGCAGGTGCATTATCCGCAAAAACCGACACAGCCACTACCAACAAAGCCATCAACAAGCTGAATCTCAATTTTATCATAGCTAAAGCATTTTAATCGGGTGAATACTTTTCGCTAACTAACAGTTTGCAGGGATGGTTTGTTTCGAAAAAACGGCCGACACCCATTCGAACCGGCTCAAATACTCTTTTAAAGAGAAGAAGTAATACTCTCAATCGTATCTTTCACGCGTTTCACTGTCGTCACGTTCCGCTCATACTCACTGATGTGGACAGTTCCTCCCATGGATACCGCCTCATTCTTATACTCCATTCCGCTCTTAATGCTTTCACGAGCCGAGAAATGGAATTCCTGAATACCGGTCTCTTTTGCAATCCGGCAGATATTCTTTTCGTTCACCCCACAACCTGCAAGGAGAGTAATTCTGCCGTTCGCCCTTTCACGGAGTTCCTTCAACAAAGGTATTCCAAGTTCCGCCGTTGCCTGTTGCCCCGAAGTCAGGATACGGTCGCATCCCAGATCAATTATCTGTTCCAAAGCTTCAGACGCATCACGGCAGACATCAAATGCCCGATGGAAAGTGACAGATAAGCCTTTTGAGGCCTCCATCAATTGTTTCATCACCGGTACGTCTATCCCGCCATTTGTAGTCAGGCAGCCAAACACCACCCCGTCGGCTCCAAGTTGACGAGCCATTTCTATATCCTTCAGCATGGTCTTTACCTCGACAGGAGAATAAAGAAAATCGCCGCCGCGCGGACGTATGATGACATGCAGCCGGGTGGTCGTCAGTACCTCACGTGCCATTGCTATCTCGCCATACGACGGAGTAGTTCCGCCTTCGGGGATACCGGCACAAAGTTCCACACGGTTTGCTCCACCTTCCTGTGCAGCAATGCAACTCTCTACAGAGTTGGTACAAACCTCAAATAAGTAATTCTTCATATTTTATCCATATTAAAAACAACTGTTGAACGGAGAATTAAAAAAGGGCGAATTGCTTCGCCCTTATCCTAAACATTTTCTTTTTCAATCTTTACTTTGCAAAGCTCACCGCACGTGTTTCGCGGATAACGGTTATCTTCACCTGTCCCGGGTAGGTCATCTCATCCTGAATCTTCTTCGCAATTTCACCCGACAGATTCTCCGTCTGCTTATCGTCTATCTTATCCGCTCCGACAATGACGCGAAGTTCACGTCCTGCCTGAATGGCATAAGTCTTGGTCACACCCGGATAAGACATAGCCAATTGTTCCAGATCGTTCAGACGCTTGATATAAGCTTCAACAATTTCACGGCGTGCACCCGGACGTGCTCCTGAAATAGCATCACACACCTGTACGATAGGTGCAAGCAGACTGGTCATTTCTATTTCATCATGGTGAGCACCGATAGCGTTGCAAATATCCGGTTTTTCCTTAAACTTCTCAGCAAGCTTCATACCTAACAAAGCATGTGGCAATTCCGGTTCTTCATCGGGCACCTTACCAATATCGTGCAGCAATCCGGCACGTTTTGCCTTTTTCGGATTCAGTCCCAGTTCGGATGCCATCACAGCACAAAGATTAGCCGTTTCGCGAGCATGTTGCAACAGGTTCTGTCCGTAAGACGAACGATATTTCATTTTACCGATGATACGAATCAACTCCGGATGTAATCCGTGTATACCAAGGTCGATAGTGGTGCGTTTACCTGTCTCGATAATCTCTTCTTCCACTTGCTTACGCACTTTGGCAACCACCTCTTCGATGCGTGCCGGGTGGATACGTCCGTCAGTAACCAACTGGTGCAATGCCAGACGGGCTATTTCACGGCGAACAGGGTCGAACGCAGAAAGAACGATAGCCTCGGGGGTATCGTCTACTACGATTTCAACACCGGTAGCAGCTTCGAGAGCACGGATATTGCGGCCTTCGCGTCCGATGATGCGTCCCTTGATTTCGTCCGATTCAATGTGGAATACAGTTACTGAGTTTTCAATAGCTGTTTCTGTAGCCACACGCTGTATAGACTGTATCACGATGCGTTTAGCCTCTTTACTTGCGGTCAACTTGGCATCATCCATGATATCATTGATATAAGACTGTGCCTGGGTTTTCGCTTCTTCTTTCAGTGACTCTACCAGACGTTCTTTGGCTTCGTCGGCCGACAAACCGGAAAGTGCTTCCAGCTTCTCAATCTCCTGATGCTGGAGTTTGTCCAGTTCTTCTTTCTTCTTGTCTACAATACCCAATTGAGCTTCCAGATTTTCTCTGACCGCATCAGCCTCGGCTCTTTTACGCTGAATCTCTTCCTGGCGCTGGCTAAGCACCATTTCACGTTGCTTCAACTTATTTTCGGCCTGTTGGATCTTTTGGTTACGTAGAGCTACCTCTTTCTCCAAATCTGCTTTCTTATTGAGAAACTTCTCTTTCACTTCCAGCAGTTTGTTTTTCTTAATCACTTCCGCTTCTGTCTCTGCTTCTTTCAGGACATTATCATATTTGGCCTTTAGTCCGTATTTAAACAATACGTACGATAAGATTCCTCCTACGATGAAGCATGCAATGGATGCTACTATTGTTACTAACATTGTAATTTAATTTAAATATAAATAAAAACGCACTGCCAAATACCCGAGAGCTTCCTCTTTCGGGCATCTTTAGCAGTGCGTGGATTTTCTTTATAAAAATGGAAACAGTTATTCCTCGTTCCTGAAATACTCTTCCAGCATTTCCGTAAGTTCTTCTATCTTGGCCGTATACGGTTGGGTATCATTACGTTGCAGCAACTGTAGTTTCTCCAGTGAAAACTGATATGCCACCATAGCTATAATCTTCTCCGGAGCCACGTTCCTGTAGTGCTCCCGATACGCATTGAGCCTGATATTTACCTGCTTTGCCGCTTCTCTTACGGTCTCTTCCTCATCACGGTTAATGGTGAGAGGATAATAAGAATCCGCTATTTGCAGGTTTATTTTTATTTTATCGTTCATACATCCTTTTTTATGTTATTCATTCAACAAAGCGATGCATTTATCGACTTCACGCACTAATTTGGACAATCGCAGCTTCGTCTCTTTTACGTCGCTGCCGTTAAGGCTGATTGTCGTAGCTGTTTTTAGGTCTGTGTAGCTTGATTCTAACGCTTTGTATTCAGCTCTCGCCTTTTCGAGTTCGGACTTCTCATCTTCGAGAAGTTGCTTTAACTCAGCATTTTCGCGCTTTAATTCATCGTGCAGATAGATTAAATGCCGCAGCCTTGCTTCAAAGGTACTTAATAGCTTCTTTTCTTCTTCTGTCATCACTACACCAAAATTGTACACAAAAATACGATTAACTCTGATATTACAAAAACTTTTCGGCGGAAAATAGTCATTTATAGTGAAAATAGTTATCCGGGGGACTTCCTTTACCTCCCCCGACTCCTAATTATATAAAAGCCCGCTACAAGCACAATTATCCAAAATCGACAACCGATTTGTTATAAATATGCAATAAGAGTGCAAAAAACCGGATACATTTTCATCTTTTTGTGGCTTTTTGTTATTAATTTAATAGAATTTATATCAGATAGACTACGATTTCGAACTTTTATTCCTACATTTGCGGGCAAATGATAACCTTTATTAAAACGCATAATCATGGCTAAAATAACCAAAGAAGCCGCATTGCTCTATCATTCACAGGGCAAACCCGGTAAAATTGAGGTGGTACCTACCAAACCCTACAGTACACAAACCGACTTATCTCTCGCTTACTCTCCCGGCGTGGCAGAACCATGCCTCGAAATAGAAAAGAACCCACAAGATGCTTATAAATATACAGCCAAAGGCAATCTGGTAGCTGTTATCTCAAACGGTACAGCTGTTCTGGGATTGGGTGATATCGGCGCTCTTAGCGGCAAACCGGTAATGGAAGGTAAAGGTTTGCTTTTCAAAATCTATGCAGGAATCGATGTATTCGATATCGAAGTCAATGAAAAAGACCCCGACAAATTTATCGAAGCCGTCAAAGCCATCGCCCCTACTTTCGGGGGTATCAACCTGGAAGATATCAAAGCACCCGAATGTTTTGAAATAGAACGCCGCCTGAAAGAGGAACTCGACATTCCCGTAATGCATGACGACCAGCACGGAACGGCCATCATCTCCAGTGCGGGATTGGTCAATGCCTTGCAAGTAGCCGGTAAAAAGATTGAAGATGTAAAAATCGTAGTTAACGGTGCAGGTGCTTCGGCCGTATCGTGTACGAAGCTTTATGTATCATTGGGCGCACGCCTTGAAAACATTGTCATGCTCGATAGCAAAGGTGTTATCAGCAAGGCACGCACCGACCTGAACGAACAGAAGCGTTATTTCGCAACCGACCGTACCGATATTCACACACTGGCCGAAGCCATCAAAGATGCCGACGTATTCTTAGGACTCTCCAAAGGAAACACTTTGTCGCAGGATATGGTGCGCAGCATGGCTCCGATGCCTATCGTCTTTGCCCTGGCAAACCCGACCCCGGAAATCTCTTACGAAGACGCCATGGCAGCCCGTCCGGACGTATTGATGGCAACCGGACGTTCGGATTATCCCAATCAGATTAATAATGTAATCGGTTTCCCGTATATCTTCCGCGGAGCTCTCGACACGCAAGCGAAAGCGATCAATGAAGAGATGAAAATTGCCGCTGTACACGCCATTGCCAATCTGGCCAAACAGCCCGTACCCGATGTAGTGAACGAAGCCTACCATGTGAACAACTTCACCTTCGGTCCGGAATATTTTATTCCGAAACCGGTAGATCCCCGCCTGATCACGGAAGTATCCATCGCCGTGGCCCGTGCCGCTATGGAGAGTGGTGTTGCCCGTAAGAATATAGAGAACTGGGATGATTATAAAACACATCTCCGCGAATTGATGGGACAGGAATCTCAGCTGACCCGCCAACTCTACGACACGGCCCGTCGCAATCCGCAACGTGTGGTATTTGCCGAAGGCGGACACCCCAACATGTTGAAAGCTGCTGTCGAAGCCAAATCGGAAGGAATCTGCCATCCTATTATATTAGGTAACGAAGAGCGCATCGAGAAACTGGCCAAAGAACTCGACCTGAGCCTGGACGGAATCGAAATCATCAACCTCCGCCACGACCGTGAAGCGGAACGCCGTGAGCGCTATGCACACATCCTCTCTCAGAAGCGTGCCCGCGAAGGTGCTACATACGAAGAGGCCAACGACAAGATGTTCGAGCGCAACTACTTCGGTATGATGATGGTTGAAACCGGAGACGCAGACGCTTTCATCACCGGACTGTACACCAAATACAGCAATACCATCAAAGTAGCGAAAGAAGTTATCGGCATCCGTCCGGAATACAAACATTTCGGAACCATGCACATCCTGAACTCCAAAAGGGAACTTACTTCCTGGCTGACACTTTGATCAACCGTCATCCGGATACTTCCACTTTGATAGATATAGCCAAACTGGCCGATCAAACTGTCAGATTCTTCAATCATACTCCGGTGATCTCCATGCTGAGCTATTCCAACTTCGGTTCCGACCAGGCAGGAAGCCCGCTGAAGGTACACGAGGCAGTGGCCTATATGCAACAGGAATATCCCGAACTGGCAATTGACGGTGAAATGCAGGTGAACTTCGCCATGAACCGCGAGCTCCGTGACTCTAAGTACCCTTTCACCCGCCTCAACGGCAAGGATGTCAATACATTGGTATTCCCCAACCTGAGTTCTGCCAACGCAGGATATCAGCTGCTGCAAGCCATGGACCCGGATACCGAATTCATCGGCCCGATCCAGATGGGACTGAACAAACCTATCCACTTTACGGATATAGAAAGCTCGGTACGCGACATCGTAAACATCACAGCCGTGGCTGTGATCGACGCTATTGTAGAAAAGAAAAAGCTAATAAATGAAACGGCCATTATCCAAATCACAAATAGTTTGTATCATTCTGCTTTGGGTGGCGCTTTGTTACATAGTATTGGTATACGCCGAACGTATTGACGGTCCTACCATACTTATGCTTATCATTTCGGCAGCATTAGTGTTTATTCCCGTCTATAAATCACTTAAAAAGAATAAATAATATCTTTTTATTTTTGCGGCATAAAATATCAATTTTGATGTTTTATGCCGTTTTTCTTTATAAAATGCTTGCTAGTTCGATTTTTATGTTTACTTTTGCAACGTCATCAACAGAGACGATAGAATTTAAAAACAATCATATTAAAAAGAAAAAGAATTATGAATGCAGCTAAGGTATTAGAAGATTTGAAGAGAAGGTTCCCCAACGAACCGGAGTATCATCAGGCAGTAGAAGAAGTTCTTTCTACCATTGAAGAAGAATACAACAAACATCCTGAATTCGACAAGGCCAATCTGATTGAACGTCTTTGCATTCCAGACAGAGTATACCAGTTCCGTGTAACTTGGGTAGACGATAAAGGCAACGTGCAGACCAACATGGGTTACCGTGTTCAGCACAACAACGCCATCGGCCCGTACAAAGGAGGTATCCGCTTCCATGCTTCTGTAAACCTTGGTATTCTGAAATTCCTTGCTTTCGAACAAACATTTAAAAACTCGCTGACCACATTGCCTATGGGTGGCGGTAAAGGTGGATCGGACTTCTCTCCACGCGGAAAGTCAAATGCCGAAGTAATGCGTTTCACTCAAGCCTTCATGCTCGAACTGTGGCGCCACATCGGTCCTGAAACCGACGTACCGGCCGGTGACATCGGTGTAGGTGGCCGCGAAGTAGGCTTCATGTTCGGTATGTACAAGAAGTTATCTCACGAATTTACCGGAACATTCACCGGCAAGGGACGCGAATTCGGCGGTTCACTGATCCGTCCGGAAGCTACAGGTTACGGTAACATCTACTTCCTGATGGAAATGCTGAAGACCAAAGAAACCGATCTGAAAGGTAAAGTATGCCTGATCTCCGGTTCGGGTAACGTGGCTCAGTACACTGCCGAAAAAGTATTGGAACTCGGTGGTAAAGTAGTTACCATGTCCGACTCCGATGGTTACATCTACGATCCGGACGGAATCGACCGCGCCAAACTGGATTACATCATGGAGTTGAAGAACCTCTATCGTGGACGTATCCGCGAATATGCCGAAACTTATGGTTGTAAATATGTTGAAGGAGCCCGCCCCTGGGGTGAAAAGGGTGATATCGCACTGCCTTCAGCCACTCAGAACGAACTTAACGGAGACGATGCACGCAAGTTGGTTGCCAACGGGGTGATAGCCGTATCGGAAGGTGCTAACATGCCTTCTACACCTGAAGCCATCAAAGTGTTCCAGGATGCTAAGATCCTGTACGCTCCGGGTAAAGCAGCCAATGCAGGCGGTGTATCTGTGTCAGGATTGGAAATGACTCAAAACTCTATCAAACTGAGCTGGAGTTCGGAAGAGGTGGACGAAAAACTGAAGAGCATCATGAAGAACATTCACGAAGCTTGCGTACAGTACGGTACCGAACCGGACGGATACGTAAACTATGTGAAGGGTGCTAACGTTGCCGGATTCATGAAAGTAGCCAAAGCAATGATGGCACAAGGAATCGTATAATCAGCAAAGAATCCAATAATGTCATAGTAAAGAAAGCCCGTTTCTCCTAAAAGGAGGACGGGCTTTTTAAACAATCCACACTACTTCTTTACAATAACCTCCGGTTCGAAACTCTCCCTATCGAACAGCTTTCACACATATGTCCCCCCTTTCATACCTCCGCAACCAATCAGGCAGAGCCATCCGGCGTTGCGAGTACAACTATCCCTCATCTGGTTGCAACCATACGAAAATCCGAATAGAAAACGGCTTGACAGGCATTACCAACTATATTGAAGAGCCAGTAGTGCTTTTTAATTCCCTTCACGCGTCCACCATTTTACCGACCTCCGTCCGGTACTCCCAACGGCACCGGAATATGTCTCCCCATTCAGTTCCTGCCGATATTCCGCCAACCGTTCAGTCACAAAAATAATATTAACAGGCGGTTCAAACAGATGCCTTATCAGTTTGCTATAAAAGAAGTTGCCGGCATCACAAAAATAAAAACAATCGTTTCAATCTTTCATAAAACTAAAAAGAGGTCTCTTTTTTAATCTATTAAAAATTTGCTTGTTTGTTTTAAACCATTTACTTTTGGAATTTTAAAACCAAAGCCTTATTTTTGAAAAAATCACAATCAGCCTTATATTCTACTAAATGATTTTAAATAACGAGTCTAATAAGAAGAAGAAATTTGAGCAGTTTTTCATTATGACTTATCCCAAAGTCAAAGCGTTTGCATGGAAATTGTTGAAGTCAGAAGAAGATGCAGAAGATATAGCCCAGGATATATTCGCAAAACTATGGACTAATCCTGAGATTTGGGAAAATCAGGAAACTTGGAACAGCTACATATATACTATGGTCCGCAACCATATCTATAACTTTCTAAAACATAAATCAATCCGGCAGACCTATCAGGAGCAATGCACAAAAGAGGAGCCGGCTATATCCGAAACTGACATTCACGATCAACTTTATGCCAAGGAAAGTGAACTTCTGATAAAACTTACGATTGCCAATATGCCCGAACAGAGGAGGAAAATCTTCCGAATGAGCCGGACACAGGAAAAAGTAATCAGGAAATCGCCGACGAGCTGAATATTTCGATCCGCACTGTAGAGCGCCACATCTATTTGGCACTAATCGATTTAAAAAGTACTCCTCACCCTATTTTTTTCTATCTCGGTTGAGTAATCAGTCACACCTAATTGTCTTATCTATATAAAGGCTATAAAAATGAAGAATTATATTCAGAGAATCATCCGTTTGTTTGCCACCTCCGACCCCGACCCAAAGCTCACCGGAGAGATCCACCGATGGCTGCTCGATCAGGAGCATGCCGGGGAAAAGGAGACGGCACTGCACGATTTATGGAACGAAACGGAAGGAAAGGTGGACAAAACTACCTGGGATTCTCTTGCATCGGTATATACCAAAGTCGGAGCCAACTCCGGGGACAGACATCAGCCACGTATCCGTTTCGCACATTATGCGGCTGCCATAGCGTTGCTGATCGTATCAGTTTCGGTCACTTTTCAAATGACCAAACAGCACTTTGCCGAAGCTCCCTTATTGAAAACATAACACCGGACGGACGACTGAGCAGCCTTCGTCTTCCGGACGGCAGCATAGTACAAACCAACTCGGGCAGTATCTTGCTCTACCCCGAAAAGTTTAAAGGTGAAACCCGCACAGTTTACCTAATCGGTGAGGCCAACTTCAAAGTAAAGAAAAACTCCGGTCAGCCATTCATTGTCAGATCGGGTACCATGTCGGTGACAGCCTTGGGCACTGAGTTCAATGTCGCTGCTTATCCGGAAGAGAACGAAATGATTGCAACTTTGATCCATGGAAAAATAAAAGTGGAATGCGACAATGGGAAAGAGAGTTATATCGTCACTCCCGGACAACAGGTCACTTATCGTAAAAGTACGGGAGAAAGCCGGCTCGCCGAAGCAAACATCGAAGACGTAACAGCCTGGCAAAAGGAATGTACGTATTCAGAGGCGTCACCATGTCAGAAATCCTGAACGAGCTGGAAAGACGCTATGCAGTCACCTTCCAGTATAACGCCAATTTATTTAATGATGATAAATTCAACTTCCGTTTTCGTGAAAAATCCACTTTGGAAGATATCCTGAACATTATGCAAGAAGTTGTGGGAGGATTCAGTCATGAACTGAAGGGAAATATATGTTATATAAAACCGGAGACAAAAAAATAAAATGATTTAATATATTGATTTGTTTAACCTTAAAAACAATTGTTTAGTATGTAAAAAGTATCCGGAAAGAGGCGGCCACCTGATTCCGGATATGAAATCTGAATTCTTTGCGTTAAAGCTTATGCTTTACTTTTGGGAAATAAATATTATGATTTAACACTAAAATTCGTTCAAATCTATGAATTTTTATCGATTAAAGTCTATTTTTTTATAATTTTTAGCTGTTTTATTCTACAAACGGCTGCCTTTGCTCAAAACAACGTAAAAATAACAATCAAGAAAAAGAATATCACGTTGCAGGAAGCATTGCGGGAGGTTGAGAAACAATCTGATTATCTGATCGCTTTCAACGAATCCAAACTTGAGAAAACCAAGCGCGTTAACCTGAATATTAATGCTGAATCTCTGGATAAGACACTGGCTTCTATCCTGTCCGGAACGGGGCTTTCCTACAAAATCAAAGACAAATATATCATGATTATTCCGCAATCAAAAGTGGAAGTCGAAAGCAAAAACTGTCGGGGATAGTGAAAGATGACAAAGGAGATCCCTTGATCGGAGTCAACGTCTCCTTCAAAGGCAGCCCCACAGGAACCGTCACCGGTCTTGACGGACGATTTTCCATTCTGGCTGCCAAAGGAAATATCATTGAATTCTCCTACGTAGGCTATACCACCCAATATATTACAGTGGGCGATGCTTCTTCGCTAACTGTCGTATTGGAAGAAGACGCCAAGGCACTGGACGAAGTAGTTGTTACCGCACTGGGTATCAAACGTGCGGAAAAGGCATTGAGTTATAGTGTTCAGCAGGTAAAATCGGATGCTATCAACGATGTGAAAGATGCCAACTTCGTGAACGGATTGACCGGGAAAGTTGCAGGTGTATCCATCAACCGGAGTTCCTCGGGCATCGGCGGGCGACCCGTGTTGTCATGCGCGGAGCCAAGTCTATCGTAGGAAACAATAATGTGCTCTACGTGGTGGACGGTATGCCTATCGGCAACCCTTCAAAAGGCGAAATCAACAATGACTATAGCACTCCGGGAGGAGGTGAAGGTATTTCCGACTTCAACCCGGAGGACATCGAAAGTCTATCGATACTGACAGGTCCGGCCGCCGCAGCCCTGTATGGTTCATCGGCAGCCAACGGTGTTATCCTGATTAACACCAAGAAAGGGCAGGAAGGCAAACTGAAAATCTCGATCTCCAACAATACGGAGTTTATGACCCCGTATGTAATGCCGGAATTTCAAAATCGATACGGTAATGCAAAAGGATCATACAAGAGTTGGGGTGAGATGCTGCAACAGCCTTCAACGTTCCGCCCGAAAGACTTCTTCAAGACAGGAGCCAATATCATGAATGCCGCCAATTTTTCAGTAGGAAACAAAAATAATCAAACGTTCGTATCGGTGGCAACAACAAACTCCACCGGCATCATTCCCAACAACGAATACTATCGTTACAACTTCACATTACGCAACACCGCGAGTATGCTGAATGACAAACTCCATCTCGACCTGGGAGCCAGTTATGTTCTGCAGGGAGACCAGAATATGCTGTCGGCAGGGCGTTACTTTAATCCGCTGGTACCTCTGTATCTCTTTCCGCGGGGTGAAGATTTCGAAGCAGTCAAAGTGTACGAGCGCTATGACACCAACCGAAAATTCCCCATACAGGAATGGTCTTATGGCGATCAGGGCCTGAATCTGGAAAACCCGTACTGGATTGTGAACCGCGAAATGTTTGTTTCCAAAAGAAACGTTACATGTTTTATGCCAACGTAAAATACGATATTCTCAGTTGGCTGAACATAGCAGGACGTATACGTGTGGATAACACCAACACTACTTCCGAGCGCAAATTACACGCTTCGACAATCAAGCTGCATGCCCAATCGGACAAAGGAGCCTACAACCGGAGCATGGAAGAATATCAGCAGACCTATGCGGATATTATGCTGAATGTGAACAAGAATTTCGGTAACTTCAACCTGACGGCAAATGCCGGATTCAGTTATGAAGATCACCTGACCACCGGCATGGGCATCGGAGGAAAACTGTTTACCGTCCCCAACCTGTTCTCTGCCTATAACTTCGATCCGGCTTCCGGACCCGGTTCGCAATCGCACACCCATACACGTAACAATTCGGTCTTTGTAAGCACCGAGCTGGGATATAAAAGCATGCTTTACCTCACACTTACCGGACGACAGGAATGGGCTTCCCAGTTAGTCAACTCTGACCAGCCCACCTATTTCTATCCTTCTGTCGGAGTGTCGGGCGTAATCTCTGAGATGATAAGTCTGCCTAAATTTATTTCATTCTGGAAGATGAGAGCTTCCTTCGCCGAAGTAGGAGGACCGATCAACTATACCGGATTGACTCCCGGAACTGTCACCGATCCCATGAAAGGCGGAGTCATCAATCCGATATCTGTCTATCCTTTCCCGAACTTCAAAGCAGAACAAACCAAATCGTATGAGTTGGGAACTAACCTGAGACTTTTCAACAACAAAATCAATATCGATGCCACGGTGTACCTGACAGATACCTACAACCAGACCTTCCTTTCCAGCATGTCTCCTGCTTCGGGATACTCGGGCTTCTATGTACAGGCGGGTAAAGTGCGCAACAAAGGTATCGAACTGTCATTAGGCTATAACGACCGGTTCGGAAAAGTGGGATATGCCACCAATCTGACTTATACAGCCAACCGAAATAAAATCATGAAGATGGTGCATGACTATAAGAACCCTTCGGACGGTTCGCTGTTCAGCATCACTGAACTGACCCTGCAAGATAAGGGAGGAGTTTACCTGCGGGAAAAGGACGCCATCGGAGACGTATATGTAAAGGCATCCTTGCCAGGGGCAAAGACGGTAAACTGATCGAAGAAGAAGGAGGATATAAAGTAGACCGCTCACAACGCATCAAGATAGGATCGGTCAATCCGGACTTCTCGATCGGCTGGAGACACAATGTCACCTGGAACAACATTACTCTGGACCTGCTGTTCAACGGACGTTTCGGGGTATTGTCACTTCTTCCACCCAAGCATTCCTTGACGACTACGGTGTATCGAAAGACACTTATAAAGCGCGTCAGAACGGTGGTGTATGGGTGAACGGAACCCAATACGACGCGGAAAAATATTATACGACCATCGGCGGCGAACAACTGATGGCATATTATGCATACAAAGCAACCAATATTCGTCTTCAAGAAGCCAGCCTGAGCTATACCCTACCGGGCAAATGGTTCGGAAATGTGATCAACCGGCTGACAGTTTCCGCCATCGGGCGCAATTTGTGGATGATCTATAATAAAGCCCCATTCGATCCGGAAATGACCTCTTCGACAGGTACCTATAACCGGGGAGATGTCTTTATGCCACCCAGTTTGCGTAGTGTGGGATTTAGCGTGAAGATTGAATTATAACCTTTAAAAAATGCAACACTATGAAATTAAATAAAGTAAAGAATATGTGGAGAACTCTATCGGTCATAGCCCTCTTGGGTTCAACACTATGCACCTCGTGTATATCCGAAGATATCAACCGGAACCCGTTGCTTCCGACGAAAGAAGATGAAAAGATGGACGGAGTTATTTACGGAGCCTACCTGCCCAATCTTGAAAAAGTGTAATCCCCATCGGCACCGCTTCAGAAAGTACAGAACCGGTAAACCGCTATCAGATCGGAGTAAATCTGGCCGGTGACGCCTGGGCGGGATACATGTCTCCCGAGACAACAAATTCAACGGCAGCAAGAATTTCACCAACTATTTCATGTACGAAAACTGGGTGAACTATGTGTATTCTTTTATGGTGACGGATGTATATTCGCCATGGATGCAGATAAAACGCATCTCGCAGGATGAAGGGACAAGAAATGACGAGATTTATGCCTTGGCCCAGATCATCAAGATCGCGGCACTGCACCGCACTACGGATATGTTCGGCCCGATTCCCTACTCACAAGTGGGCAAAGGTTCTTTTAAAGTGGCATACGACTCTCAGGAAAGCGTATACCGCTCTTTTCTGAAAGAACTGGAAGAGGCTGTCCAAACCCTGGACGATTACTCGAATAAGAGCAAAGAAGTATTGCCTGCCTTCGACATTGTTTATAACGGCGATGTCAATAAATGGATGCGCTTTGCCAATTCGCTGATGCTCCGCCTGGCCATCCGTGTCCGTTTTGCCGATGCGGGACTCGCCAAAGAATATGCGGAGAAAGCCGTGAAGCATCCCGCAGGCCTGATCAACAGTAAAGAACTGGCAGCCCAGATGGGTAAAGGAGCCGGCCTGCAGATGAAGAATCCGCTGAAAGTGATCAACGAAGAATACAATGACACCCGTATGGGGGCCACCATCTATTCTTACCTGGCAGGATACAATGACGCCCGCGCTGCCGTATACTTTGTCAAAAACAATGGTTTCAAAGCCGTACGTTGCGGGATCGCCAAGTCCGGAGACGCCTATAACGGATTCACACGCCCGAACGTGCATGAAGACGACCCTCTCTATTGGATGAAAGCATCCGAAGTATGCTTCTTGAAAGCCGAAGGGGCACTGGCCGGATTCGATATGGGCGGCAGTGCCGGCGACTTCTACAACGCAGGCATCCGCATGTCGTTCAGTGAGAATGGACTGGACAATTCGTCGGCCGAAACCTATCTGAAAGACTCCACCCGCAAACCGGCCAACTACACCGATACCTCCAACGGCGAGTTGAGCGCCAATGCTCCGAGCAGCATCACCATCCGTTGGGAAAACGGAGCTACGGAAGAAGAAAAGCTGGAACGTATCATCACTCAAAAATATCTCGCCATCTTCCCCAACGGTCAAGAGGCATGGACCGAGTGGAGACGTACCGGATATCCCCGCCAAATAGTCGTTGCCGAAAATAAAACGAACTCCGCAGTATTGATCGGAAACGGATACGACCTGGGAGGCGTAAGGAGACTGCCCTATCCCCGCACCGAATATGAACAAAACGGCGAAAACCTCCACAACGCCATCAGCCAGTATTTGGGAGGAGTAGACAATGCTGCCACCAAAGTATGGTGGGACAAAAAAGCAAATAATAATGAACCTGAAAATTAAAGAAACATGAATATGAGAAATACCATTTTACATTTATCGGAGTAGCATTGTTGGTAGGCTTCGTCGCATGCGATGACTGGACCTCACCGGAGAAACTCGATGTAGAAAACGAAGCAGTGGGTGACCTTTACTCCAAACGCGACTCCATCAAGTGGGCCGAAGAAGAAAAAGGCATAAAGAGAACGAAGCTGCCTACGAAAAATACCTGGAGAACCTGAGAGCTTACAAAGCACCAAGCACCCCATTATGTTCGGGTGGTTCAATGCCTGGCAACCGGACGGAGCGGGAAAATATCCCCGCCTGTCTCTTTTGCCGGACAGCATGGATGTTGTTTCGATATGGGGAAACTGGCACTCTCTGAGCGAAGAAAAATCAAAGAGTTGCGGAGCGTACAGGCCAAAGGAACCAAAGTCATTATCGGCTGGATTATAGAAGATATAGGCGACCAGATAAAATGGGGACGCGACCAATGGCCCGCCGATGATACTCAAGCCATCAAAGAGTATGCGCAAGCCATCGTAGACACAATCAACAAATACGGCTACGACGGATTCGATTATGACTATGAGCCGTCATACGCATCACCGTTCAAGCCGGGCAACCATTGCGGCAATTTGACTTCTTGCTCACGCGATTATAATAAAGAGAAAGAAATCTTGTTTATGAAGACCATGCGCGAGCTGCTGGGCCCGGACAAACTGTTTCATCTGAACGGCTCTATCCACTGGCTGGACCCGCGTGCGGCACAGTATTTCGACCGTTTTGTCGTTCAATCTTACAACGGATCGGCTTCCAGTTTTGAGAGATGGACCAATGATATCCAAAACCGGTTGAATATCAAACCCGAACAGCTCGTATTTACGGAAAGCTTTCAGAACAAGCCCGGTGCACGAAGCAGATTCCCGGGTACATACGCCGGTTACGTGGCTTCCAAACAAGGCAATGTGGGAGGAATCGGAGTCTTTCATATTAATGAAGACGCATTTGAAGACGAAGCCTATGTTAACATCAGAAAGGCCATCTCTATCATGAATCCTCCCGTAAAATAATTAACCTAAAAACAGTTTGAAACATGAAATGTAACGTATCTTACAAATATCTGTTTATTGCGATCGGCATACTTTGCCCGCTCTTTTCCGCCTGTGACTATGCCGACGGAGAAGGTTCAGGCTCGGAAAACGCAGTATACATGGAAACACCCGATAATAAAGGCATCGTCAACTTCACTTTAGAGCCCGATGGCGGAATAACCTATCTGACACCCCGGCTGGCCAATATCAGCCAAAGCCCGGTGACTATACAAGTGGGTTATGACAAAGAGGCCTTGGATAAATACAACAAGGACAACGGGGCCTCGTATGAACCCCTTCCCCTCCGCTTTTAAACTGGCAGATGCAGAGGGAAACGAGCTATCCGCCTCCGAAGGCATACGGGTACCCGCCGGTGACTTTTCAGCAAAAATAATGGTGAAAGTAGGACAACTGAATTCCAAGGATTTCCCCGACAGTAAGAAATACGCCATTCCCTGAGCATCACGGGTGCTTCCAACTATTCGCTGATTCCCTCACAACGCAGCGCGATCTTGCTCCTGAATCGTTCCATCCTTTCGTCGGTAGCCAAAGTCAGCGGTGGAGAAGGCATCCGGATAAAACCTGTCGGAATGCACACAAAGGCCGAATGGACCATTCAAATGAGCGCCATCTATTCCAGCCTGACCCGAAGCAACCTGACCACAGCCTATCTAAGCAACGGAACAGGAGGAGCATTCTATACCCGCATTTCATCTACTGCCGGCATACAAGTGAAAAACGGACGCGACGGGGACGACACATGGACTCAAATGCCTCTGCAAGCGGGTAAATGGCTGCATATCACCTATGTGCACAAGGATAAGAAAACGACAGTCTATGTCAACGGAAAGGTCCAGAAGGTCTTTGAGAACAGTGCCATCACCTTTGGCGAGAACAGCATGATCGTAGTCGGAAACTCCGGTTACCGTAACGACTATCTTCGCGAGATACGTTTATGGGACAAGGCGCTGACAGAGTCGGAAATCAACGATTACTTATACCTCCCGATGGACCCTGCAACCCCGCATCTCATTTCGTATCTGCCACTGAGCAAAGAGATGGAGACCAAAGACCTGAAAGCCCCCGCCGGTACGGAGAATGTAACCACGAAAGCCCGCATTGAATATGTGGAAAACGTTAAATTCCCGGCAGATGAATTAGTAATTGTAAATCAAGAATAAAAGGAATTCAAAATGAAAAGAAGAATAAAATCCGCCCAAAGCATTTTATGGGTTCTATTACTCATTTTGTCAGCATCGTGCAGTAAAGACGAAATACAGATCGTAGATCAGGATACAAGTTGGCAAATGGACAATAAGTATATCGAAGAAGATATCCGTGAGCAACTCGGCATCGATCCGTTCACAGATCTGGTGTACCTGGGATATTACGGCAATCCTTATACACAGTTGGAGGCAATCAACGACCTGGTAAATACCACACTGGTGGGAAAGAACGAACTTTCGTTCAAAGTAAAAGTGACGAAGCCTTACAAAGAAGATATCAAAGTCAATCTTATGAAAGAAGACAAACTGGTAACCGATTTTCCAGAGATGGCGGAGGGAATACCTCTTTTCCGAGCGAAAACTGCACCTTTGAAGGCGGTGTGCTGAAAGCCGGCGAACTGGAAACAACGGTGAAACTGACCCTCAAGGATGTTGAGAAGTTAAACAACCTATCGGGTTATGTGATGGCCATAAAGCTGACGATGGAAGGATCGCATGAACATTTGGCCATCGCCCGAACCCGCTCGTCATACTTTGTGAAACTAAATCTTTCTATACGCCTGGACAATATCGATTCAAGCAATAAAAAGATCGAAGGAAAAGGATTCAACAAAGAAATCAGTTTTAAATCGGACATACGCCCGGATAAATTAGGTTCGCTAAACGATGGCAACTTCACAGCCAACAACTGGTATACCTCCAACGCGAACAATTATCTGACGATAATTCTACCGGAAAAACAATCGCTCAAAGGGTTCAGGCTGGACACCAACACCTCTCCAAGCGGCTCGTATATGCTCAAATCCTGTAGAGTGATGGTTGAAACACCGGATGGGAATTGGGTGAACCATGGAGTATTCGACCGCAAGAGTATGGATGGAATTGCTTATATAAGCTTTAAAAACCGGTGGAATGTACTAAAGTGCGTTTCGAGAATATGATGGCCTTCAATGGCAGATTTTCCGTTGATGTAAATGAAGTCACAGCTTTCCGGTAAAGCAAGATTTCATTACTTTTTATTCACGCCGTGAAGGGGCGGGACTGTTATTTCATAAGTCCCGCCCCTTCCTTAAAACCATGTGACAGCACATTCAAAGCTACAATACAACTGTATTATATTTCTTTTTAAATAGGTATATTTATTTGATTTTTGACATATAATCTCTACTTTATTGTTACTATTTGGATACTGTAATGCACTTTAAAACTCAGCATAAACGTCTGTGTTTTAAAACAATAAACATAATATTTATATTTTTTATTATGAAGCAATATGATGCCCCCATAGATAGGGACTGATTTTATAGCTTAGTATATATGAACAATATGTATATTCTTGTAAAGATTCCAAGCTTCATTCTTATGGGAATCTACAAACAGCAACTATGATAATAGGTACTCCATTGAGTATAGCTGAAAGCTACGTTCACAAGAACATGGGCGAGATTTTGCAACAAACCATGTCTATTACTCAAATTAGGATTAAACCAACTGATAAGAATAAATTGTTTTTAAATATCAATCATATCAATGTAAGTGACTGGTTTAAGGAACAATTGAATAAGCTAAATCAGTCTGTACGAATGAAACAAAGGCAAAAGATAGTTAGGGTACAAAGCTCTAATGATTCTATTTTGTTAGATTTCAGTAAAAAGTCAAGTTCAATGCTGCATTGAATTTGGCTTTTTGTATTTTTGCATAAAATAGAATGTTACACAAATGAATTTACTGGGAACTAATAGTTATAAGATTATACATGGGGATGCCATTGAAGCATTGAAAAATGAAATAGAAGATAATTCTGTAGATTTGATTTTGCAGATCCTCCATACAATATAGGCAAGAACTTTGCTGGTTGTATAGATAATGGGAGACTGATGATAAATATTTATCATGGTGTTATCAATGGTTAGATTTATGTATTCGTAAATTGAAGCCATCAGGTGCTTTTTATGTAATGACCTCCACTCAGTTTATGCCTTTTTTGATCTTTATCTTAGAGAAAAGTTAACGATCCTGTCACGTCTGATATGGTATTATGATAGTTCCGGAGTTCAAGCAAAAATTATTTTGGTTCGATGTATGAACCTATACTTTTTGTGTGAAAGATAAGAATAACTATACATTCAATTCTGAAGCTATTTTAGTAGAAGCTAAAACTGGTGCTAAAAGAGGTTTGATCGATTATAGGAAAAACCCACCTCAGCCATATAGTACTGAGAAAGTACCAGGTAATGTCTGGGAATTTGCTAGAGTACGATATCGGATGGATGAATATGAAAATCATCCAACACAGAAACCTGTTGCATTGTTAGAACGTATCATTAAAGCCAGTTCAAATGAAGGTGACTTAATATTAGATCCTTTCTCAGGAACATTCACTACAGCTTTTGTTGCAAAAACTTTAAACAGAAGGGCCATAGGTATAGAGCTACAAGAAGATTATGTAAAAATAGGATTGAGAAGGCTCGAATTAGCATCTGAATATAACGGGGAAGCCATCCAGAGAGAGTTAAAAACCTATCAAAGACAAGCTATAGATGGAGACAAACAAACAACATTAAATTTTATGTAATATATGGAGCACAATTTTACACCTGTAATAAAATCAGTTCTTAATAAATATTTTGGGGAGCATGGAGAAGATATATTTGAGAATAGTATGCTGATAAAATATATCAATCAGAAGACAAAATCAGCTAATAAAGGTTCTAAATCGCGAGGTAGTTTTGCAAATCTGTATGCTATTTATGTTATTGTTGAAGATTATATTCAACAAGGATTTGTTGATACCAACGGGTATTCCACATATGAGGGTGCGCAATATACGAATTTATTTCGTAGACAAAGAGAGTTACCATTTGGTAGTAAATTGCAGAATCATGCTTTAAATAATCGTACCAATGCAGAATTCCAAAAATTTTTTCCCACAGCTGATTTTGTTCCAATAATTAGAAACCTAACTAATAATAGATATTGGATTAATGAAAATCTACTTAAGATAAAAGTTCATGGCTCAATCGTTAATATATCCAATGCCGTAATAGAAATTATTGACGAATATGTAAAAGCAAAACAAGATTCTTTTCAACGTTTTATTGAACAATGCAAGATTCTTCAGGACATAGTTTCTACAGGTTCAGAACAAATTCATGATTTTGTATCTAGTTTACTAGCTCCTACTGCTGATGCTCGTCTTTTCGAAATTGTGAGCTATGCTATATTGAAGCATTATTATAAAGAGCAAAATATTATTTGGGGATATGATATGGAAAACCTAAATACTGAAACTCTGAAATTGTATAAAACAGGAAGAACAAATGCAAATGATGGTGGTATTGATTTTGTCATGAAGCCTTTAGGACGTTTCTTTCAGGTAACAGAAACTTTAGATTTTAAAAATATTTTCTAGATATAGAGAAAATTGAAAAGTTTCCTATAACCTTTGTGATTAAGACACTTGAAGATAATGAATGTATTATATCGCAATTGAGGGCAAATGCCACTAAGACTTATGTTATAAAGTCTATTGTGGATAAGTATATGGAGTGTATTGAAGAAATAATAAATATCCATCGATTAAAAGAATGTTTTGCTGAAATTGAAAAGAATGGCTGCTTGAATGCAGTACTTGATGAAATTGTTATTCAGAGTAAAGTTGAATTTAATTACGATGACGAGGAAGAAGGCGAAGAGGATTAGTTTTCTATTCTCTATATTGCTTTTCTATTTATATATTCAAAGCGGACCAAACTTATGAGTACTGGTAAGCAAATAGATGCTGGGGAAAGAAAGAAATAATATCTCTTTCTTTTCGTCAACATTTATTTTAGTTAGTCTATAAATGAAGGTATTAAGTAAATTAATGGCATTATCATTATTCCACATTAATATACAAACAGGTGAAGCAGTACCCTTCTCCATGTTATGCCTCTGAACGCATTTCATATTCCTTACTATCTTTAGTGAAAATGGTCTGCCATTGATCCGGCCTGATCGTCCGGCTGAGATAGTTCTCCTTCGGGAACAGCCTCAGCTACTTCACGTTCGATAATCTCCTCGATCCGTTTTCTGTTTTTGCGCAACAGATCATAAATCTCATTTTCATCAAAGCTGTCCTCAAATATAATGGGATATTTTTCCACATCTTCGCTGTCACCAGCACAAACAAGAATACGCAGTTCGCTACAATGACCGTAAGATATTATGGCACTGTATTCTTTTAAAAGTTCAGCCAGTTTGGTGAGGAAATCAAGTTCTTTAGTTGTCAGTAGTCCGATCATAGTGTGTAATAGTATTGTTGTTATTTCAATAGCTGTAAAATAAGCGTAAAACAGTTGATTCTGCAAGCATATACGTATTCCTTATATTCTATTTTTAAGCAAAGTAATATTCATTTTATTCATCTTATTCCATTTTTCGTATATTTGCTTCGAACGGAACATTTTAACGGAAATCGTTGTTCAAAAGCAAAAGAACATGGAAACAGAAGAAGAAATACAGAATGTAAATGTCCATCACGGACATAACATAAGGCGCACCCGGATCGAGAAAAACATCAAGCAGGACGCATTGGCAGCACTCGTAAACATGACACAACCGAATGTATCCAAATACGAGAAGATGCGGGTGATTGAGGATGAAATGCTAAATAGATTCGCAAGGGCACTGAATGTGCCGGTAGAATATCTGAAAACGCTGGAAGAGGATGCACCTTCTGTGGTATTTGAGAATATCACAAATAATGTGCATGACAATAAAGACAGCTCAATGGGATCTACAGGATATAACAACGATAGTATAACTAACACTTTTAATCCGATTGATAAAATCACCGAACTCTACGAGCGTCTTCTCAAAGAGAAAGATGAAAAATATGCTGCGCTTGAAAAACGGATTCAAGGTCTGGAACAGCAAAATAACAACGGAAAGTAATTCCGCAAACATATCTCTCCATATAAATGGGTATAGCCATCCGATGCTTAGGGTGTAGCCATACCGGGGTTAGGTGTAGCTATCGGTCCCGGATGGCTACACCCTACTTATTATGTGCAAGTTCCATCGGGGCGGGCATCCTCACCCGTTTCTCCGGACAAATCTTCGATCCGGGTATATTCCACATGACATTGTATACATGTATCTGTTTCCGCTAACACATCATTAAATACATAAAAAAGCAATGGAATATGCTTGGCGTATCCAATCAGAAACTTCTGCCGGCATGTGGTCTGGAAAGAAAAAAGAGTTTTAATCAGTTTATAACTGACAGACAGTTATATTAGAGCTATAAAGAAAGCATCAGGAATTGACAGTTATGAAACGATTTATCGCTTATTTGACGCAAAAGAAGATATTATCTTCTCAGTCCAAATTGAGAAAAGAATGAATTCTTCCTCTTTCTCACTAGCTAAAAAGGAGCTTTGGTCCCTATTGGCCAACTCTCAATCAAATTTCATACAATTCTATTATTCCATTAATAAAATACCAACTAATAGGTATTTTGCTAACAAGAAAAAATTTGTAAGTTTGCATAAACTAAACTAATTTTAATTATGAAAAAATTTGATTCACTCTGTTTATCTCTCGTACTTGTTGCCTTATCCCAAAAGAAGAATAATAGAATCGTTGAATACCGAGTATTAACAAGTGAGAATATATCTAAGCTCTTTAATTGTTTAGGAAAAATATAGTATTACAATCACATTATTAAAAAACACTAATAAGCAGTGCGCCAGACTCAAAAGCACCAATTATCCAAGATATTTCTATAGAGTTTGGATAAACATTTTATAGATTCTGACTTTCGTAAAAAGAAGAAAAGAGTTCCTTAAATATAGTTTAACCTAAAAATTAATTATGAAAAATTAGTTATAAAAATTTCCCGCAAAATAGTCATCACTATTTTATAAATAACTGCGCTATAACAACGGATATATCCCAAATAGTGAGATGGAATATTTTAATATTTTTTTCTTGGTTTCTTTAACAGGATGTAAGGATGAATTATTTATTGAGAATGAAAGTACACCAATAAGTACACGTGCTATTCCGACCCCAGAGTTTGATTGGGAGAATTGTGATTGGATGCCTACCCCAAAGGCCAAAGTCCTATACCCAGTCCTTGGGTAGGGCAAGGTAGTATAGTATCTGTCTATGGAATAGATGTTGTTAATGATCGAAAGGCATCAGATGGCTGGTTACTTTTATATAATTCTTTTAATTCAACAGCAACAGGCCCGTTGATAAATCCATATTTTATACTTTATAATAAATATCGTGGTTTAATGCGTATTTTTCTTTATACCACTACACCATTTATATCCCCATCAACGTATATTCAGGATGGCCTTTCAATTACTTCCAGTGGTTATAAATCCTCTATGCTCAATTTTATGGGGAATATATTATAGATACGGATAAACCAAAGCAAACTTATTCACAAATGCAACCGGCTCCGGATGATGGTTCTCTTCCTTTAGCCTCAAATAAATGGTATATGGTACAATATGAATTAGCTTATGATAAAGGAATAAGCAAGCTACCCTATAACTCCATTCAAATGGCTTGGTATATGAATTATCATAATGTCGAAAAAATAAAACTGGGTGGAGATCTTGTTGGAACGATTAAGGGAACAATTGGTAGTTCCTCTGAAAATAATATTTTTCAAATCTAGGAAAAGCTGTAGGTGATGTTGCCAAAGTGGCGGGTACAGGAGTTGTTGCAGGACTCGGCGAGAATTTCCTTACCAAGAATACTATAAATGAAGATACCGGACAGAATAACTTGGGTTTACCCAATTCTATTTTAAAGCTGCCCTAAAAGGGATAAGAAGTGCTATAACTAATAGTGCAAATGGATTACCGAGACAAATAATTGGTATTTTTAGTGCTATGTTTAAAAAGGTGAGAGCCCACAACTTGTTAGTTTGAATATTAAAGCTAATATCAACTTGGAAGGAACCGGATTAAATAGTGGCTCTTTCCCATCAAGTCCTACATCTTTTGGATGCCTGGAACTTCAATACCACCAACTGCGATAGGCTATCTTCCTTTGTATAATGAAAGTTTAGGGATATTTAATTTTGTAAAGGGAATATAACAATTACCGGCAAGAGGGATATACGGATTCTTAATGTTGTTGACGAAGGAGAAACTGTAATAATGAGACAGTTAGCTTTTCTCCCAGAGATTTTTCGCAATATCTCGAATTTAATCCTTCTATTCGAGATATTGTAAATATAAAAATACAGAAACAAGAATTGTTGATTTTGTAGAAGACAAAGCAAGAAGTGTTACTACCAATGCTAAGGTAGAAGAATTTGGTGACGAGAAGGGGTATGTTGATCCCAATGAAATTAAGTGTGGACTTTATTTTGGGCAATCAAGCCCTGAAGAGGTTCCTCCATTTGATGAAAAACCATTTAAATGTGCAGTACGCTTCACGCTTCTAATTGAACCGCATGATGGTGCGGCTGCAACAGTAGTAACGAAAACATTTTTGTTAAATCCCATTTATAGTATAACGGAGAACGTTTATATCCGTCATTAAGAATATATTTAATTTAAACCGATAAGAATAATGAAAAATTAAGAATTACGTGGTTGTGCCTGATATTGGCTGGAATACTACTAGGTGTATCATCATGCTCTAACGATGCAGAGGAGTTACAAGGTAAGCTCGTTATAACATTCGCCAAACCGACAAAGGGACTCAAAGTTGCTATTTGTTCGATGGAGAATACTAAGTACCCCATTTTAGTAGAATCCCCGAATGTTAATGGAGTATTGAAAGTATCGTTGAATATAGGGAATTATTATATAAAACCCTCTGATGATTCTTCTGATATGTATTCGGACATCGGAATACAGGTTAGACCGGATAAAACAACAACAGTGACATATGGCGAATCTCGTCAGGTCATTGGAAGAGAATGATTATAATATTTAAACCCAGAATGGTTTTGACAGATTCAGCTTGAACCTGTCAAAACCATCTTTAATAAGGAAAGAAGATACCCCAGACCTTTAATATGAAGTGGTAATATGTTTCTGCGCTTTATTAAAAACATGAAATTTCTAACCAGCAATAAAAGTATAACTTCCTCTAATCTGCAAGGACGACTACAATACCGGAACATGGTTATCTGGATATATTAGACTTACTGACATAGGGTTGTCATAGAAAGTGTTTGAGAGCAAATGTCAAAGTGCCAAAATGTCAAAATGATAATCCAATGGCTCTATATCCCGTTCTTTCGGGCACGTCTCTGATGAAGTTCGGAAAAACGGCTCACAGACGATTCCCCGATTATCATTTCAACAGGTCATTCAGCTGCTTCCTTATCAAATAGAAACAATAAAGGAGTATTATCCGCCGTAATCTCCTTGTTAGAGTAGAATACCATTCTTTTACACACTTCGGACAGGATACTTTCCGGCAAGCAACGGAAGAAAATCCGTGCTCTTATCGCCCGATTTGCATAACAATATATGTAATCTGCCAAAACATTAGGAGATATTTAAAAAGAAGTAAGCAAATTAGGAAAATGTAACCGTCTTTCAAGGCAAATGCTTACTTGTTTTGAGGTAAATGCTTACTTGTTTTCCGGAAAAGCAAGGCTCTACCGACTCAAAAGAGCGGTTCTTCGCCAAAGAAACCAGCCATTTCTCACTTCTACCGTCCTAGTTGATCCGGAGAAAGAAAAGTACGAGTCTGTAAAAGAAGAATTTTATTGCTTTTTATCTGTATTACAGCAGAAACGATATAATTTTGATATTCCCTTCTACATCATCAGATTTATATCTTTTCAGTAATAGTGTATACGTCTCTTACTTAAAAATAATTTCTCTAACCAGATTCAAACGAATACCGTTTTTCTGATAAAATGATGTCATTTTGTCCTTATAGTTGACCCTAAAGTTAGGATGCCTTTTATTACATACAAATGCACGCTTATATTTATATCTCGATAAATCGTGGTTAGCCTTGAAATGATCAATGGTAGTTTGTAATTGTTCGTCCACCGCATGAAAGATCCAATCGGCTGCTTGTACTTTCAGTTCAACGAAAACAATATTGTCATCATTGGTTAACATGGCATCACAACGAAAGTCCATTGTTCCGTCACTTCGATTCATCTCTACGCAATTATCGACTGCTGTAAAGTTGATAGATTGATTCGTTTGGTTCTTTACCACAGCAACCCATTTATCCGGTTGATTCCTATCTACATAAGCAGGGGTCTTTTTTCTTCGTCTTCATCATCGCAAATGCCAGATTCCTTATCAACGATGTTCTCTGTCTGACACTTTGCTATAAAAAATCAATGGACATAGTCACTTAGTTTTTATAATCAAACTCTTGTTCTATTTCAAGTAACTGATCGAACAATTCATTAGTCACTCCCAATTGGATATTCAAAAGTTCTCGTCAGAAGGCAAGCCCTCGTAAGTACTTAACCTAAATACTCCTCCGTCTTTCAGTTCGTAAATCCGGAGTCGCGCCGGATCTATCGCACTGTCCGCAGGAACTACCTCTTTTATTCTCTCTTGCAAAGTTTCATTTGCAGATACTTTTGAGTCAGCAAAAAGCTTTTGCGGCTAAAGTGAGATAATTGATGACATAAGGACTATGCGTAGTAAGCACAAGGCGGTTCAACTCTATCTTATTGGCATAACTTAATAAATCGAAAAGTACACTTCGCTGTGACTCCGGATAGAGATTCAGTTCCATCTCTTCAACAATGTTCACAAAGCAGGAATATTTGAACCGATGAGATATTGCGCAACATAGCGAACTTTACCCCATCCGTAAGTGATTTATCATTCATAACTTTATTCACTTCCTTTTCAATCTGCTTCTTCTCTTTAATGCTCAAGTCCTCTTTATTGGCATTGTCCAGCACTAGGTCGGATAAGAATCTGGTAATTAAAGAAAGAGGTAAAACAGACTGATAACCACTGGAAGCTGCCGACAAACGAATCTTGTAATCGCTGCCTTTAATCCACGATATCTTATTGAGTGCGTCATATTCAAAATCAGTGTCATTGAATGGAAGCCGATATCCGGTTTTGAATGCCTCCTTAGCCTTATCAAACTCTTCAAGCAGGGTTTCTAAAGATTCCGGCAGACTTTTCAATCCATCCGTATCATCGGCTGTACTCAAAAATTTCGTTCAGCTGGAACATACATTACCTTCGCTACCTTATAAGACTCCGGAAGTCCTTTGGCTTCGACATGAAATTTTTCATTTTCATAGAAGAAGTTATAATGTAATCCATAAAAACGGATAACCGTTTCTCTCTTAAAGTATGATTCCAAACGGTGATAGGCACAATATATTTTCTGGAATCGTGAATATTGGGTAATGTATTTTTCACTGGTGATACGGCGTGCCAGCCCTTCTCCAACCACGTAAACATGGAGTATAATTTGGCAATGGTACTTTTCCCGATCCCTGTTTTCCTATCAAAACCGTATATTTGTCGAACACGACATCCGCCTCGGATATAGGTCCAAACTGATATACAGTAAGATTAACTGTTTCATTCATAAATAAACCCCTATTGATATTTACATTCAAATATACTACAAAAATACATTATTAACCCGTTTTCTCACAAAAGTTAATAAAATAAGATCGGGCAGCCGCACAATCGTCGTTTGATCGAAGACCGGCAACGAAGGTAAATATGAATCAATCGCAGATATAACATACTCCAGAAAGCTCCTACCCTATAATAAAACTTTGCGTGCAAACTATTAACTGTTTATCGCTAAACCATTAACCGTTTGCACGCAAAGAGTCATTTTGGGTAGTGGTCTTAATGCCCCTATTCTTTTTGATATTCCTTTACTTTGTCCTCAGACATCAGATGCCTGTTCTTTTCATATTCTTCATGGATCTGCACTTCCCGGCTCTCCATGTCCTTCTTCAATTGCCTGTCTCTATTCATACTTTCTACGTTTTAAAGATTGGCAATATGACAAATCCGGAAGAAGAAAGTTTGGAGGTTTAAGGAAGTTTAGGAGTAGCCGGACTGCTTTTCATCGACCTTCCTTACTGAACCAGGCCGATCCGGACTTTATAATTTCCGGAAGTAAGTTCCGCTCCCGATTCCTGAAGGATGGAACGCGCTTCGGAAGTCATTGTTTCTCCATCGGCATTGGTGGCGGTAAGCGTATAACTTAAATGGGTTCCACCGGTCGGGACATTAAAATATAAAAGGTCTGTCACATTACCTGCCAGGCTTGCCTGACGTCCTGTAGGACTACTTACGGTAACGGAGAAGTCTGTAAAGTTTGCCATAAATTCATCCGAATACTCAACGCCAACCCCGATATTAACTTGCGGTGCTTTCACCGAAATCAGAGTAACATCCTCCGATACAATAGCGAAAGGATAGTCGACGCTGTAGATGGGTGTACCCGATTCATTGTCCGGCGCCTCGGTCTGATCGGGAGTAAAGGCCTTCAGGGTATATTCACCAACCGGAAGAACGATCCTTTGGAAAGCTCCGCTGCTCCAGGATCATAACTACGTACACACTCAGAACCTTGCCAGATCTCAAGCTTAAGTCCGGCATCGACGGCACGAGTAATGGGCAGCGTTTCGGTATCACAACTGAGGATGATATTTTCTACACGGAGATAACCGACGGAATGATCGGGAGCAGTTTGCTCGCTACAGGAAGCCGTAGCAAGCAAGAGGAGAAAGAGGTATATATAGGTTTTCATATTTATTTGTCATAAATTAGTTCTACATCGTCAATGAATAGTTCACTACCACGAAACATAGGGTTAGCCATATTAGAATTTGTTAATTCCGGTTGCCACCAAGATCCACTAAAAGATTCCCGCTTCTCAACCTCTGTGTTAAAACCTGATTTAAAAAGCAGAACTAATTTATCTGGCTTTAAATCAATATATTCATTCAAATAATTTATATTAAGTAAATATGGTTGATATGAGCTGATTACTTCGTCCGTTTGCAACTGACCATCACCGATAAGAGTTTCTCCATTATATATTTCCACCTTTATGTCAGTTTTATCTCCTTTATAAGGAGCATATTTGTACCAAAAACGGACACCTGTAGGATGTGAACTATACGAAATATCTTTCTTTAATTCGCTTTGAGTGATATTCTTAGGTTTATTATTAGTACCACCATATCCATAACCAATTGTCATAATCCAGACAGCCGATTTATCTCCTGTCTCTGCACCCTCAGGTACATCCTCAGTTGGTCGCGTTCCAGAACGAGAATTATACGCATACGCCGTTATAGCACATTCACCTGCTGTCATTACATTCAATGTAGTCCAACCACTCCATTCATATTGGGCGCCATAACTACCTGAAGCCTTGCCATCCTCACCTCTCACAATTGAATATACAGCCAAGTTACCATTCTCCAACGGTGTCTGAGGATACGTTTTCACCTCCACTTTCTCTCCCGGTACTTCTCCCTATATTTCGCTCTCACATAATAAGAGGTTCCCGGACTCAGCCCTGCCTTTCGCAAATCTCCGGGCATCGCCTCCCAACTATTACCATCGGCACTAAATTCGTAAGCAATATCGGTAAACTTATCTAAATTGCCGGTTTTCACGCTATCGGCAGTGAGTGTGTTCAAAGTAAACTCTTTCGTCCAAACATTGCCCGGATAATAACCCACTTTAAAGACAGGTTTCACAGTCCGGATGGTATACATACCGGCATCACTCCAACGGTCATTTGCTTTTACCCGAACGGCTATTATATTATCCGTATCCTGTCCTCCATCGTGAGTCAGCATGCCGGAAGTTACTCCGGCAAAGTCGATAACTCCTCAGTACTTCCTGCAGTCAGATCGGGCAAGACAATATTCACAGCAGCCAAAGCCCGCCGATCTTCTTCGGAAAGTTCCGACAGCAGATACGTCTTATTCAGATGTTCCAAATGCTTATCCGCAAAGTTAAAGGCAAACTCCACATCCTGAACCGGACGCAAAGCTGTATACGCAATGCCGGCTCTCGACAAAGCATCTGCCGTCTCGGTATAAGTCAACACATGATTTTCATCGAAATCCTCACTAAATACCTTAGCCTTCGGCAACCAGCTGTCGGGTACGGTTTCGTTGATAGTAATAGGTTCCTGTTGAGTTTCCGTAGTGACCTCTAGACTTACATTGGAAGCCTTCATGGAGAGCTTATAATTATACTTAACACCCGCTTTCACTGTCTCGATCGGATTCAAAGCATAACTTCCCTCCTGCCCTGTCTCTACAGAAGTACCAATCAATGCCATTGTCACCCGGCCTCCGGCTTTAAAGTAGGGATGTGTGGCGTCTCCCGGTTTCCAAGTAACCGACTCCCCCTGCGCTGACTTCCACATAATAATCTTTCAGACGTTTATCAAAGACCTCTTGATTCACAATCTCAAAAGTAGCCAGCGCATTGGCTACCTTACAGCCGACAGTAACCGTCGTTGCTTTACCCTTCTCGATGGCAATGTCTTGAACTTCTCCATAATAATAGGGTGCATCCAATGCCAGTGACGGATTCTCTCCAAGATAAGCCTTCAGTTGATAACTGCCTACCTTGAATACCCTTTGATCTCCGAAATCTCTCAATGCACCTTTGTATTCGGGCACGATTGTCCCTTCTCTGTCACGCAGCAACTCAATCGTGAACTGTTGCCGCAATTCATCTGACAAAGCCTCCGGCAAAGTCCGGTAACCGCCGCTTCATCCGTCAATACGATATTCAAACTGCCGTTAGGCATCGTTTCTATTTCTTCCTGACACGACAGGAAAAAGAACAAACAACACACTAAAGATAAAACAGATTTATGCATAGCTCTCTTTCTTATTCATACAATAATTCAAATTCATCGACCCACAGTTCACTGCCTACACCTACCGAACCGGTCACCTTCATCCCGGTAAAGTCACCGCCATAATGGCTCGAAGTGGCAACAATCGTTATCTTGGCAGGCTTCGCCGTTTTATTGGTATAAGTCACATCGAACCGGAACTGAGTATATTGGGTCACCGTCTCTTTTCCGATGAACTCTCCGTAACCGATCTCGTTATCTTTATCGTCCCACAGACGGAGATAGATATGGCATTCATCATTTTTCAGATTATCCGGATTACCGACATAATCCACCGGTTTAGAAGTATATTTATACCACCCCTTCAATCCGGTGGGACGTGCCCCGTAAACGAACGTCCAAACTTGGGGCTATCCTTGGGACTTTGGGCATTCGTTTTATAATCACCGATAAACAGATTGCCGGCAGCCACCCCTACCAGCGGCACACTACCTAAAGTGACCATATAAGCCGCCTTTCCGTTCACAACGCTCTTTTCTTCCGGGCGGGTACTCGAATCACGGCTGCCCGCCAGTGAAGAGGTCACTCCATCATTTCCGGTTGCCCAGAAAGAATTTGAGCCATCGGCATTAGGATACCAACTCTTCTTAAAGGTTCCTGTGGGATTCTGCGACCAGGTATCGAAGTTTAAGTTAGGTATTTCCTGTATCTTTTCGGTAGTAAATCCGGATTCCGTACTAGGAACTTCCTCGACCACTACCCGCCAAACGTAATCGGTACCATCTTGCAATCCGGTCAGCGTCGTACTGAAAGTTGTACCACTTTCCAGTTTCACATCTGTTTCGGGTACAACGGTCCAGGTATCTTCCGACTTCTTCCTGTATTCCACACGGGGAGTGGTTCCTTGCTTCATACCCCCGTTCAATGTGGCTCTTGTAGCCCACACATCGGCACTTCCGTGGTACCTGTCGATGTGGTACGTACCACATCGACCGTCCATAGCTCTTCTTTATCGAAACGGTTGACAACAAACTCCTGCGGTCTCCTGAAATTGGTTACAGTGGATGGATCGGGAGTGATGGTAGCCTTACTGCCTCCCAGAATCATCTTTGTTATCTTGACAGCAGACAAATCCTGTTTCTGCGAGACATACACCAATACCGTGTGATTCTTATCATCGATGATGGCAGGTAAGGCCTGGTTCTCGACTTCGACTACTCTCTCGATTGTCTGCTTAACGGTTATCATCCACTGATAATCCTGATAAGTACGCAACAGAACAGGAACGGTCTTACTGAAATCGACCCGTGTATCTGCTCCTGCCGGCAAGTCGGCTAAAGCAGAAAAGCCGGCCGAAGGAAATTTATTGGGGCTGACGCAGTATTGTTCGTCTATGCTGTAAGTGGCCTCTTCGTTCACAACGAACCTGGTAATACGTAATTCTTCTATATCGACTTCATCACCCACTTCCACTACGATGGTGCGGCTGTTCTTGTTTATCTCGGCATCACCGGTCTGCCCTTCTACTTCGAAAGCTGTAATTTCGCCTTTGATGTAAGGGTAAGGAATGTCATTCTGTATGCAAGCACCCAGAGCAAAGACCGACAGAAACAGGAATAGATAAATTTGTAAACTCTTCATTTCTCAAAACACTGCTTAAGTTAGAAATACATCGTCATTCCGAGATTAATCGAGAATAAGTCTATCTTAAAATTACCACTTGCACTATGACGGGACGCCTTGTTTACCTGATTGTGTATCTGATCGACCCATTTATAACTGAATCCCATCACTCCTACCGAAACTTCTACCGAAGCAAAATCGGATACGAATGCCGCCAATCCGGGAGCCGCACCGATCTCAAACGTGTGAGAACGCTGATAGTATCCCGTCAAGTCGTTACCCGTACCATTGGAATGTTTCCCCTGCCCGTAAGCATAAGTCAGACGTACTTCATTGAAGAAGCCGAACACTTTACTGCTGCCCAGCCCCATATAGGTACGCAGAAATCCGGATGCGGAGTAGTTATGCTCCAGATACATATCGTCTTTGATGTGGAACGAAAGATCATCGCCCAGATTAATGTCTACGTTTCCTATATTGAAGTAGGTACGGGAGTAGGTGAACCTGCCTCCCGCTGCCATATTATCAGCAAAAAGTATCCTCCGAAAGGACTCAAACGGAATGTATAACCTTTGGCATCGATGTTTGCCAATACCAAAAACTGATATTGATCAGCACTCTGCTCCGAATACGAAACTGTAGAACCCATAAACCATTGCCCTTTCGGGACAAACACACTCTTCACGATTCCACGGTCAAACTTCTTCTTTGCCTGGACCAGTACCGGACAAAGAAGAAGTAGAAATATGATTATTTTTTCATTCGCTATGGATTAGTTGGCGGTAACAGGTGTACCGTACACCAATTCAAAATCATCAATCAACATGACACTGCTTTCACTGCCGGTAAAGAAGTCACCATATTTACTTGCAGAAGCAACGACGATAATATATTTGGGTTTACGGGTCAAATCACGGTATTTCAAATCAATCGTAAACTGCTTCCAGACTACATTTCCGCTTTCATCGAAAGAACCTTTAGACTCTTCATCGGTAATGGAACCGTAAGCTATAACATCTTTATTGGCTTCAGAAAGATCAACCGTATAACGCGTAGGACTGCCTTCTTTGTTATTGTTGACTTCGTAAGCCGTCTTCACTCCATTATCATCAACCAAACCTTCATTGTCAGTCAAGGCAATATAGATAGCACATTTATCACCACCCGAGTTTTTCAATTCCTCCACATTATGATCTCCACGATCTATACTGGTTCCACGAGTGTATTTGTACCATCCCTTCAGCTGCGTAGGACGTGACGTAAACTCACGGCCGAAACGTATACGTGCTCCCATCGGGCTTGTATACGTTTCCATATAACGCCCGATATAGATGTTACCGGCAGCAAATTTTCCGATACCAAACATTCCCACAAATTGCGAAGACAATTTGGCCGATTTACCACCTACGGTATGTACATCGTTACTTTCTCCGATACTTGGATTTTTACTCATGGTAGCTGCTCCCACATTACCGGTATCCCAATACGAATTCTTTGCAGAAGCCTCAGCCGCAGTTCCGGGAACCAAGTTTTTCCATTCTGATTCCATTCATCAAAACTTCCATTTTCCAGTTGTTTCTGGAGTTCGGTGGTCGCAGTCGTTATTTTTCCGTTTACTCCATTTATTGCAAAACAGAAATCATACTCCGTACCGGGAATCAGACCGGTTATGGTTGCAACAAGCTTTCCATCGGCCTGTTCAACATTGGACACCGTATTCCAATCTTCCGTTCCGGAAATGCGATACTTACACTCTTTGGTAACGACGCCGTCAGAAGAGGAAGAGTTACGTCTGCAAAATCAGACCAAACATTTACACTCGGATTACTTTCTTTAGGAATGGCTATATTCACATTATACTCTTTGGTAGAAGGATCTAAGGTGACTGATACCCCACCAATAGCACCATTGGCCTTCATAGTATAGTTAATACGATAGTGCTGACGTTCTTTACATCTGTAATCGGTTCGGATTCAAAACAAAAGAACGCCCATCCGTATTTGTCAATGCCAACGAAATATTCAACTTATCCACCGCAAAATACCCGGAGCGTGTCTCGTCCTTACCAAAACCAGCTTACCGGAAGAATTACCCACAGAACAGTTCAGTTTCGAAAATACTTCTTCACATCAGCACTGTAATTGACTGTCACTTTCACATTGGCCAAACGGCACTCTATGTTAACACTCTGATTTACTTTCGGAACAACCGTTACTTCACTTTGCCCCCAGTAATAAGGCTCGTCAAATCCGGCTGTCCCTACATCAACCCCTTTTGAGAAAGCATTAATGGTATAGGAACCTAATGGCAATTCAAGAGGAGTAGATGTCCAGTTATGCCAATCATCAGTCTCCTTTACAACGGTCCCGGCTCTGTCAACTACCTGCAAGGCAATCGGCAACTCTTCTGCTCTTGTTGCCGGAACTAAAATCGTACTTGTATTCTTCTCCACGGAAAACTGGAGAAATCCGGTCTTACCATTGAAGTCTCCTCTTGTTGGCATGATGCCATCACAAGAGTAAAGACAGAGACGAACAAATATATATATCTTTTCATTGAAAATTCAAATTAGTTTTTCACCACTTTTACTGTCAATTTCTTGGCTAACTCCTTACCATTATTATCAATCAGTTTAATAGTAAAATAGTGTTGCTGAAGCCCAAACGGCGATAACATAGGCATAAAACCGGATACATCAAAGATAAACTCTTTTTATCTTTAATCGGATCATTCGGGTCAATCAGGCCTATACCGGATCCGTCTTCTAAACTACCTCCAAGTTTATCCTCCAAATCACCAGGATTAGCTAAGTCGAACGTTTCGCCCAACCCCATTTGAGAAATTAAACCTATAAACTCGTTGGAATCTGAAGTTATCGTCACAAGTAAATTCTGAATTCCAGCCGGAGCTTTCATTGTAACCTGAACTGTTGGAGGATTATTGGTATCCACTTCTACCACTTCATCCGCCCCGATAATCTCCGGTCCGTCTACTGTCGGCTGATCGGGATCTGTTGGTTGATCCGGTTCGTCCGGTTTCGATTCTTCTATCAGTTCAGTCGGTACTTTCACTGTAATGCCAGTTTCATCCATGGTCAAGTCAATATCCAACTGTATCCCCAACTTCGGATCAGAAGGAGTTACGTCGGGATTGTTCGGATCTTCACCTTCTTCTACCGGTTTCACCGTGACATTAAAAGAATCACCGCCTTGCAGACCTTCTGCATCGGGCTTCGTCACTGTATAAACAGTCTCAATGTCTCTACCACTGTCCTTCTCCGTTACTTTCGCTACAATTTTGATCGAGGTAGAGCCGTCAGGAATACTGAGATAAATCGAACTTAAATCTTCCTTCTTTACATAAATGACTCCGCCGATTCCGTTTGAAACAGTGAACACGTAATCATCGGCAAACATATTGAGAAACTCTTCTGATATATTCAAACTAACCTTCACAGTTGCCGATTTACAAAGAACTTCTGCCTTAGACTCCATTCCTTGCTTCACTTCGATAGAAGAACTTCCTTCAAAATAGGGAGTACGCGAAGCATCTTGCAAAACACCGCTTTTAGCCACAATCTTATAGTTTCCTACCGGAACGACCAACGGCAAAGCTTCTTTCAACTTTGCATAGCTGGCAAATGAACGGACCACGGCTTCAGTGGCATTATCAACAATCTCCACCTTATAGGTATTCACATCCAGTTCATCAGTAAGTGATGTACTTTCAGCCTTTGTAGTAGGCGTAGCCTGAGTCTTGTTCACCAGATCCAATGTCAGAAGCCCTCGTCATTCTTCAAATTATATTTGCCTTCCAATTCATTCTTCATCTCGCAGGAACTCAAACAAAGTGCTATCAATGCCAGCACCGCATATATGTTTTTATCGCATTCATATATACCAATCTTTTATATTTACTTACTTGCATTACCCGGCCAATACTCTTCCGGAATCTCGATATTCACATCCTTATCTTCTGTACCGGTATCTACTGTTACGTCCAACGACGCCGTACCCGTGGAAATAGTAATAACTTCCGGATCGACTGTAATAGTAAGGTGTGTTTTGGGAGCCACTTTTTCTCAGCAACCAAAGCTTCCATCACCACCTCATTGCCTTCTTTATCTCTGAAACCTCCTACAGTGATCGATACCTTCTCGCCATCGGCATTTGCTTTCAGATAAGCATCCTTGCCGGAATCTTTTTCATATTCACTTCAAAAGGAGCAGTCAGGTGTGAAGTAGAGAGCGATACGGTACAATCCGAATAATATTTCAGAAAATCTTCGGTATAGACAACCGATACTTTGACATTAGCCGGTTTGCAGTACAAAATAACATTCTTTTGTTCGCCTTCACTGACCGTGAACTCCTGACTACCTTCCACATATAGCTTGTCGAAGCCTGCGTTCACATTCTCGCCATAGAAAGCTTTTACGGTATACCCCTTACCGGCAGTCAGATCAATGGACAAGGGCATGTCTTTGTACAAGCCATTGTATAAAGAGGCACCGTCGGCATCCTTGACCGTCACTTGATAATTATCGGCTTTTTATATTCCGCTTCGTTGACGGAACGGGTTTTCGTGGAAAAAGAAGGATTGGCAGAGAGCCCGAGGCTCAATGTTCCTACACCGTATGAAACAGCATCACTGCCGGAATCACACGAGGCAACACATGAAATTAGCATCGCCATACTAACCATAAAAGAGAGTCTTTTCATAATGATAACTACTAATTATTACTCATAAGTTGTAAAAACCGAACGCAAAGTTATAGTTTTCCTTTATTATAATAAATGCACAACATGCGATTCCTTACAAAATCTGAAAAAGAGCCACAAAAGTTGTTTAATCATAAAACAGACCACAAAAGGAGGTAAAACAAGAAAGTCCTGCATTTCTTATGAAAAACAGGACTTTTTTATACAACGTTATTCAATTATTTATCGGGCATAAGGACTACTCCAAGTTTCTTTTGCCATCCATTTTCACAACAATCGGCCTTTCAAAGCGTACATGACGGAGATATTCGGTTTCAAATACAGCAGGTTGCGTATTCAGGAATTCCTGATTGTATACTCCATCATTCATAAACGCGTTAATCGTGAAATATCCCACACCAAAAGAAGTCAGGTTCTGGAAGAAATGTGTTCCCTGACTGGGATCTACCCGATAGTTAGTAAGTCCGGCCTCCACAATGACACGCGCGGCAGAAATATGTGGCCACTTCACCGGAATACCCAACCAAGTATCACTGCTTCCCCATCGTCCGGGGCCGACAAGCACATAGTTCTTGCCTTCATTCAGAAATTGCTGGTTGATTTTCTCTATTTCCCAAGCTATATTCTGATTGTTCGATGCACTGTAATGATCGGTTTTGACATACACAATATCGTGTATCTCGTTCATAATGCCATGCCCCAAAGAGTTGTTGGAACGAAGCAACACGTCTTCGTCAGGAATAGTCGTAAGATCCTCGTCCAACATATCTTTACTGTCCACAATAGGACGCACCTGAAGCAGATAGAATGTACCGGTCTTATCACGGTCGTGATTGAGCGTCACGGCAAATTCGATCTCTACCGGACGGCGCATCTCCTGCTGACCATAACGAAGTACCCAGCGCAGGATGCGTGCCAACGGAAATACATCGTGCTGCAGGATGTTGGCAAACGTGATCACTTTGCGCCCTCCGGGATACAAACCGTCCCGAATCACCTGATCGTAAGGATCGTAAGTAGAGGCAATATAACGCAACGAACCGTCTTTTTCGGCTTCCTTCACATGTAACTTCAAAAGATTGAAGCCATCGTCAATCGAGAAGTTATCACCGGCATTCTTCAGGTCGAGGGCATAAAAACGGGTCTGCGTCTCTTTCAAGGCAATATCCAATTCACTGGTCTGTAGCACTTTCGAAGGATGGGCAGGCGAGAAACGCAAAGTCATGCCTCCATCTACGATATACTTGCCCAAACCGAGAGCCAGATTTACCGTACCTTCTTCAGCCTTTTCGTCACCAATGGGATAATAATTGAGAGAGCGGGCTACACCGGACATGGAAGGATAATAACGGTCACCATACTGATTGCCGACTACCTGTTGCAGGATAACGGCCATCTTTTCCTGATCGATCACATTCGAAGTGGCTTGCATATATGCCTTACTGTCACGAAAATAGACTGATGCATATACTCCCTTAATAGCATCGGACAACATGCGAAGCATCTCATATTTATCGTCCAGATAAGGAATCATATAAGTGTTATAGATGCCTGCAAAAGGCTGATAATGGGAATCTTCAAGCAGAGAAGAAGAACGGATGGCAATAGGGGACTTCACTACATCGAAGAAAGTAAAAAGTCCTCAACCAAGCGGTCGGGTAACTTTGCTTTCAGGAAATATCTCAGAATCGTATCGTCATCAGCATCGGAAAGGGCAACCTGATACAGATTATTCGTATCCATAAACTCGTCGAATACATCGGTACAGAGCACTACTGTTTTCGGGATAGCTACACGGGCATTCTCAAATTCTTCAAATTCCGGATGGCGCTTCACCATATTGTCAATAAACGCCAGTCCGCGCCCTTTTCCTCCCAACGAACCGTCTCCGATACGGGCAAAGTTTGAATAACGGTCGAAACGGTCGCGCTTGAATACGGCTACCACTCCCTGGTTTTTCATCTTTCGATATTTCACGATGGCCTCAAAGATGATTTTGCGGTGTGCATCGACATCCTGCAGACTATGCCAGGTGATGGGACGAAGAAATTCGGCTACCGGAAACATGGCGCGTGAATACAACCAACGTGAGACATGGTTACGGCTGATATGATAAAGGAAAGATTCGGCAGGAACGGCAAAAGGATATTTTGCAACTCTTTCAGATTCCGTACGCGGGCTATCTCGACTCCCGTTTCGGGATTACGGAACACAAAGTCACCAAAACCGAAATTATCGGAAACAATCCGGCGAAGATCGACATCCATCTTCTTGGAATTCTTATCGATAAACGTGGCCCCGTATTTTGCCGCATAGGCCGCATTCTCCGTCTCGGACGACTGGATGATTAAAGGAACAAACGGGTCTTTCTTTCTTACCTCGGCACACAACTTGATACCTGCCATACCGTCCTTCTCTCCCTTATCCACACGAGGAAAACGGACATCGGTAATAACTCCCAATATATTGTTAGTATACTTATTATATATATCCATCGCTTCCTCGTAAGTACGAGCCAATACAATTTTGGGACGACCACGCATACGGAGTGTACGTTGATGGGCATTCAAGGCCTCGGTAGAAAACTCCTGACTCTGCTTCAATACAAATTTATAAAGATTGGGAAGTACGGAAGAATAGAAGCGGATACTGTCTTCCACCAACAGAATCAACTGCACGCCCACCTCTTTTACGTCATGCTCCAGATTCATCTTGTCTTCGATCAGCTTAATGATAGACACCAGCAAATCGGTATTTCCCAACCAACAGAACACATAGTCGAATGCACTCAGATCTTCGTTTGCAATCCGTTTGGTAATACCATGACTGAACGGTGTCAGGATAACAATCGGTATCTGTTCGTACTTCTCCTTAATATGACGCCCGATATCAAAACTATCGTTATCTCCCGTACCCGGCATGCAAATCACCAGATCGAACGATACACTTTCAAGCTGCCTCAACGCCTCTTCTTCGGTGGAAACTTGTGAAAAACGGGGGGGATAACGGAGAGAAAGTGAGGTATATTCATTGAAAATCTTTTCATCGATACGCCCGTCATCCTCCAGCATAAAAGCATCATAAGGATTAGCTATCAGTAAGACGTTAAAAATTCGCCTTGTCATCAGGTTAGCAAACTGGGTATCTTTAAAGTAGAGCTGGTTTAATTTAAATTTGCTGAGCATGGGCTTCCCGTAGTTTTAAAATTCAACAGACAAAAGTCGCTGTTTTTATTGGGAAAAAACAAGAAAAAACAATTCACTTTATTGCTGACTATCCATATATGCACAGATTGCTTTCTCGTTTTCGGCTTAAAATCTCTCCTACTCTCATACGTATCGACCACAAGGCCGGACATGGTTCCAACAAAGCCACAACAAAGTTAGTAAAGGAGCAAGCAGACATCTATGCATTTATCATGTATAACCTGGGGATGAAAATGAAATACTGACATAAATATCCGAATAGGTATTTTTGTCATTTTATCATTATTTAATCAAAATAATACGCCATTCCGAATGACATCAGAAAACTTTTCTTATATTTGCATATGAAACAAGTTACATTTTATCAGAATCAACCTTTTTAAAACATACTATTATGAACATCGAAAAAATCATGTCCTCTCTTGAGGCAAAACATCCCGGTGAATCTGAATATCTTCAGGCCGTAAAAGAAGTATTACTCTCTATCGAAGATATCTACAACCAACACCCAGAATTTGAAAAGGCCAAAATCATCGAAAGACTGGTAGAGCCCGACCGTATTTTCACATTCCGTGTAACATGGGTGGATGATAAAGGTGAAGTTCAGACCAACCTGGGATATCGTGTTCAGTTCAACAACGCTATCGGCCCATACAAAGGCGGTATCCGTTTCCACGCTTCTGTCAACCTCTCGATCCTGAAATTCCTGGGATTCGAACAGACTTTCAAAAATGCACTGACAACTTTACCTATGGGCGGTGGCAAAGGAGGTTCCGACTTCTCTCCACGAGGAAAAAGTGATGCGGAAATCATGCGTTTCTGTCAGGCATTCATGCTTGAATTGTGGCGTCATCTAGGGCCGGATATGGATGTGCCTGCCGGTGATATCGGTGTAGGAGGACGTGAAGTCGGCTATATGTTCGGTATGTACAAGAAACTGACCCGTGAGTTTACAGGAACTTTCACGGGTAAAGGACTTGAATTTGGCGGTTCACTGATTCGCCCGGAAGCCACTGGATTCGGCGGATTGTATTTCGTCAACCAAATGTTGCAGACCAAGGGTATCGACATAAAAGGTAAAACTGTGGCTATCTCCGGATTCGGAAACGTTGCCTGGGGAGCTGCTACCAAAGCTACCGAACTGGGAGCCAAAGTAGTTACCATCTCCGGACCGGACGGATATATCTATGATCCGAATGGAATCAGTGGAGAGAAGATCGATTATATGCTTGAGTTGCGTGCTTCGGGCAACGATATTGTGGCTCCGTATGCAGATGAATTTCCGGGTTCTACATTCGTAGCCGGTAAACGCCCATGGGAAGTAAAAGCAGACATAGCGCTTCCTTGCGCCACTCAAAACGAATTGAATGGCGAAGATGCCAAGAACCTGATCGACAACAACGTTCTTTGTGTCGGAGAGATCTCCAATATGGGTTGTACACCCGAAGCTATCGATCTCTTTATCGAACACAAAACAATGTACGCTCCCGGCAAAGCTGTCAATGCAGGCGGTGTGGCAACATCCGGACTCGAAATGTCACAAAATGCAATGCACTTGAGCTGGAGTGCAGCCGAGGTAGACGAGAAACTGCATTCTATCATGCACGGCATTCATGCACAATGTGTGAAGTATGGTACAGAGCCCGACGGATATATCAATTATGTAAAAGGTGCCAATATTGCAGGTTTCATGAAAGTAGCCCATGCAATGATGGGACAAGGAATCATCTGATTATTACTTGTCCACTAACATAAAAACTTTGTTTAGTTGTATTTGTATTTATGGTTTGCGTTATCCATCTCCTGAGACAGGACATGGGTAACGCTACTTTTTTATAAAAAGGTTTCATTTTCAACTAAAATCGCCTAACTTTGCACCTCGAAACCAAATAATAATACAAAATGTTACAACCCGAATTAAAGATGCGCCGCGATAAAATTCGTGTGCTTATGGCTCAGCAAAATATTGAAGCCGCACTTATCACTTGTAATGTAAATTTGCTCTATACTTACGGCCGTATCGTCAGCGGATACCTCTACTTACCTCTCCACTCACCGGCTTTATTATTCATCAAACGCCCCAACAATATCACCGGCGAACATGTATTTCCCATCCGTAAACCGGAACAGATTCCAGACTTGATCAAAGAAAACAATCTGCCGATGCCACAAAAGTTGATGTTGGAAGGCGACGAACTTTCGTTTACAGAATACAATCGCCTTGCTGCTATTTTCCCTGAATCGGAAATTGTAAACGGTACTCCTCTGATCCGTGAAGCGCGCAGCGTTAAGACTCCTGTAGAGATAGAATTATTCCGCCGTTCGGGTGTAGCTCATGCCAAAGCCTACGACCAGATTCCTTCGGTATATCGCCCGGGAATGACTGATCTGGAATTCTCCATTGAAATAGAAAGGCTGATGCGTCTGCAAGGTAACTTAGGTATCTTCCGCGTATTCGGTCAAAGTATGGAGATTTTTATGGGTAGCGTACTGACGGGTGACAATGCAGCTTATCCTTCACCTTACGATTTCGCTTTGGGGGGCGAAGGGTTGGACCCGGCTTTGCCAGGCGGACTGAATAAGACTCCTTTAAAAGAAGGACAAAGTGTTATGGTAGATTTAGGCGGAAATTTCAATGGATATATGGGAGATATGAGTCGTGTATTCTCTGTCGGAAAGCTAAGTGACGAGGCTTATACAGCTCATCAGGTCTGTCTTGACATTCAGGAAGCCGTTTCATCGATGGCTCAACCCGGCGTTGTATGCGAAGACTTATATAATGCAGCGATCAACATAGTAACCAAAGCCGGTTTTGCCGACAAATTTATGGGTATCAGTCAACAAGCCAAATTCATTGGCCACGGTATCGGCCTGGAAATCAACGAGGCCCCTGTACTTGCTCCCCGTATGAAACAAGAATTGGAACCGGGGATGGTTTTCGCTCTCGAACCGAAAATCGTCATTCCGGGTGTAGGTCCCGTAGGTATCGAAAACTCTTGGGCAGTAACTCCCGAAGGTGTTGAGAAACTGACTATCTGCAACGAAGAGATTATTGAGTTGCAATAAGACAGCTCTCTCTACGGATACTGATAACCGAGGGATGGTTCACACTATTGATGAACCTGAAGTGTAAATTAAAGCCGCAACAATAAAAAAAGAATCGGGAGAGCACTTTCAAAAAAGTGCTCTCCCGATTCTTTTTTATACCACTACCGGCTGTTATGCTACTAAGGCGTCACAACCGGAGTTTCCAGTTTTATATCTTCCCAGCCTATCCACGTAGGAGAAGCCATACATTGAGGTTCCTGAATCTTATCGATCAATGCGGTTGCACGTTTCACGGCAGCACTGGTTCTGTCAAACAGTTCTTTCATGGAGATATTCCCTTTTGCGTCCCGAATGGTCTTAATCAGGAAGTAAGTATAATATCCCTGTTTCTTTTCATGATAAACGCTTGAAGTCTGGTCACCGCTACTGGACGAGAAGCTCAATGTGTTTCCTTGTGGTAAACCCACCTTTGGTACCACACGCACCCCTTTCTGTGCCAATAACGGAGCAGCACTCTTATAACCACCGCTAAAGCAAGCATCGAGGAATACATAAGCCCCTTTCACCGGATATGTAGCCAGTTTTTTATACAAGTCACTCAACGAGATACCCAAACGAATATTCTTACCGGTAATATCTACCGGCAACAGATAAGGTTCTTTGGTAGCCTCGTCGTTATTTCCATGTCCTGAATAGTAGAATATCAATTCCGCCTGCGGATCCGTACTTGCCATATTCACCAGCCAGTCGAGTTGCTCGTGCATCATACCGGCTGTGGCATTCGGCACTACCTTGATTTGTCCGTCGGGCACCCCAAAAGTACGCACGCAATACTCACGGAACAACACAGCGTCATTGACCGCATAAGGTACGTTTATTTCCGCATTAGCCCCTGTCATGCTATAATCCTCGTTACCGATAATCAATGCATACCGATGGCGATTGACAGCTCCCACAGGCACATCCTCCATCAGTTCACTCTTAAAGCCGAGTGAGAAGTCTTTCACATTCACTTTACGTGCAGCTACATTTCCACTCAGGTTCATCGAAGCGGAAGCACTCAGGTACTCTCCGACTTTCACCTTATAAGCTTCATTCAGAGAAGCCGAACGAGTAGATTCCGTGACAGCCAGCATAACTGCAATCGAATCTCCATCAAAACGTTTATTCACCAAAAAACCATAGTCGAGTATAGCTACATCTCCCGGGGCAATGCTATCGACAATAATTTCCGGCGTATCAGTCGTATATACATTCTTCGGCAAAGTAAAGTTCACTTTCACCTTGCGTGCAGTCTGCGTACCGAAATTCTGTAAGGCAACAGTCAGCTTACCGTTCTTACCCAAAGTGATGGAAGAACCCTCGGAAGCGAAGAATTGGTGATCGGCAACACGCAGACGAGGCATTGCATATTCCTGAGTGTTCACAATCAGCTCGGAAGGATCCGCATCAAATCCATTCGCCTCGAACGCATAAATATTAATCTTGGCCAGACTTGTCGGCAACTCCTTCTTGGCTATATAACGGAAAGTGTATTCCTTAGACTTCCCGGCAGCAATATTACCACCGTCCAGTTCACGAGGGCCGTCAAAATACTGATCATAGCCCTGCTGTTCAGCCAGGCGAAGCCGTACATTGTAGGCATCTCCCTTACCCTGATTCTCTATGGTGAACCGTATAGCAAAACTTTCGCCGGCATCGATCACCTTATTGTTATTAGCATCCGTAAACTGGTCTACTTTGATAACCAGCATAGCCGGTTCAATAGGCACGGGAACCGCTTGTTGCTCTTGAGCCACATTCTCCGTTTTTTTCAATGCCTCTTTATAGGCCGCAAGACGAGACGGAAAGGCGGTATAAGAAGCCCCATCCTGAACGATTTTGTTCAGCACCTCATATTCCGGTTTCATATCCATATACTGATACACCCCGGCCAGTCCCTGCATATACATTTTGGAAGAAGGATCTTTCTGCAAAATTTTCAGGAAGAGGTCTTTGGCATCCATCAGATAACCCGATGCACGTTGACGTACCAAAGCATATTCCGTATCGTTGGCAATAGTGGCACCATTGTTCACAATCTCCGTAGCACAGTTAAAGTTGGCACGTGCCACTCCCGTCATCAATTCAAAACTCTCAGGGTGCAGTGCATAAAGACGTTTATAAATATCCAATGCCTCCACATTCTTTCCCTGACGCTCCAGGATGCGTGCCTTGATAGGCAACACTTTATCATTATTCGGGTCGACAGCCAGAATACGGTCTATTGCTCCAATCAGCTTCTCCATATTATTGGTAGCAATATGCACATTCACCAGATTGTATAGGAAATCAAGCGAAACGGGATACTTGGCAATAGCCTGTTCCAGCACACGTTCCTGGTCCGCATACTTCTTCTGCTTCTGATAAATCATATTCATATAAACATAGCAGTCTTTCTGCTGGGCCTCCGTACCGGTATTGAGATATTCCTGAAAATATCTCAAAGCTTTTTCGTTCTTCTCCAGATTGAAGGCCGCTACAGCTGCGTAATACACCACCGAAGCATATCGGTTATCTTTCGGCAACAATTCACTACGGAACAGTTTCAGCTGCGGCATATCGATATAAGCAGCAGCAAAATCCAATGCTTTGGACGGTTGTTTCTGTTCCGAATAGTACACTGCCCCGTTCAGCAGATAAGGATACAACGCTCTCAGTCGATTCTTGGCGCCTCCAATATACTGACTGTTATCCGGTGCCTCTACAACCTTCATGAAATTTTCGTAACTATCCATCAAATAATCATACATGGCCGTTACGTTCGTTCCCTTATCCCGCTCACTTTCAAAAAGCACATACTGTTGGTTAGCACGTTTTGAAGCGGAGGCAGCTTCTTGTGCCCCCACTTTACCTGTTACAACAACAGTAAGAATGATTGTCAGTAAAAAAAATCTCTTCATTGTTTATTGTTGAAATGCATCCATAATTACAAACTCTACGTTGATCTTGCGGAATTCTCCACCACGCTCTTTGGCTACTTCCACATGATATTCGTATTCGTTCTTTGTATTACCCAATGTTGTCACGTTCTTCTCAATATAAGTCTTTACGCCTGCTGCACGCATCAGGGCCAACTGTTCATTCTGAGTGATTCCTCCGGCCTTGGTGACTGTGATATTATCGAGGTTGCCATCCTTGTAATAAGGTTCGTCCACAAATTCTCCATAACGTCCGTCATAAGCCAGACGTCCGCGAATCGGGGCTGCGTCTGCCGATCCCGTAATAATCACCTTCACCTGCTTACCTTCAGAAAGATATTTGGCAAAGTCACCTTCAAACGCATTCTTGATAATCTTCATCAATGACATGGCTGCATTCGAACGTTCGATATTATAACCTCCCGACGGGAAGTCTTCCTTAGCCGAAAACTCTTTATTGATCACTTCATATTGGTAACCCACCTTGTAGTTCAGAATCTTTTTACCATTCGCATCCACTCCCGGGATTACCTCTGTCTTCACATTGATCTGCGTATTATCAGTGATCAGTTTATCTTGTTTTTTCTCCTCGATGACCTGTTCTTTGATCTCGGCCAATTGTGCTTCCTCACGGGTAGCCTGCTGCATAATTTCCAGAGGAACAAAGTTTTCATCTGCTTCCAGAGCAGTCAGTTTTGTACGTCCGATATTATCATAAATATAAACCTTGTTCGTCGTTTCGTTGGTAACTTCAACATAGGCCAACTCAAATTCATCTTTATCATTCAGCACATATACGGCATTCGAGAATTTCATCTTACCGTCTTTAAAGTCGCCCGCTTCATTGGAGGGAACTTCCAGTCCGATAGACGGCAGTCCCTTAAAACCGATATTCAACATATTATTCGAAGCATCATAACCATCTATAAAAGGATTATCCATAGAAATACGGTCACCCGCCAATGCCGTAGCAACTTCCTGAGCAAACAGCTGTTGCTGTTTGATACGGGTTTCATCGTTTACACGAATCGCATAATCTTCCATCGATTCCCCCTGCATCATCTTCACCCATTCGTTCATCTTGGCATCCACTTCCCTACCCATAATCTTACCATAGAACGGGTTCAGTCCGTTTGCATCCCAGAAGACCATTTGTTTCGTACGATTGGTCAGCAGAAATACCTCGCTGTTCTGGTTGTTCTTAAAGAAACGCCCACCGGTAACACCGCCTGTAGGATCAACGATATCTTGTTCCACAACACCATTCTTCAGGTTGATGATCTCTATATTCTTTCCATCTTTCACCACACTGATATATTTTCCTTCCGGATGGAATGACGGAGAACTGAGTGTTCCACCCAGCTTATCAAATATATCTACCTTATCCCAGTTTTTCGTATCGATAATGGTCAAGTGATTGTCATCTGTAGTTACAGCCAGCAATGCAGCATCCGGAGAGAAAGTCACCTCTTTAACGACTGCCGGCATAGGAATCGCTTTTCTCAACTCCTTTGTCTGGAAATTCCAGATATTAATATTCTGTCCTACCGCTGCGGCGATAAAATAATTGTTCGAGCTCATGGCCAGGGCAGTGGCCGGAGCCTCCCCCTGAATATAAGCTAACGGCATATATTCTTTCGTATCATAAATCACAATTTCTCCCAACGAGTTACCCACAATAAAACTACGGGCGTCAGCAGAATAGCACATCGACACCGGCATCGGTTTAGCCTTCAATTTCTTACGTTTCTCCTTCAGTTCGAAAAGCTTCTTATTCCTGTCGCGAAAAGAGTAAATACTTATCGGATTCTTCGCCCTCAACAGAGCGATGGAGCTTCCCGTCGGGTTAAACACGATACGCTCAATTTTTCGTACATCATTAATAGCGATATCACGCATGGTATACAGGGCTCCGTCAGACAAATAAGCAGTACAAAAAGTCGTGTTATCAAATGCATTAATCTTTTTCTGAGAGTCGAATCCCCTTTTTTCTACAACCTGTGCCATTGTTTGTCCGCAGAACATCGCGGCTACAAAACAAAAAGCAATACCTCTGTAAGTGTAAAATCCACATTTCATCCTATTCATACCTTAAAATGATTTAGTTTATGTTTAATAGTGTTTTGCAAAATAAGCACTTATTCCGCAATCTATCACTAACAGAAACTCCTTTTTTTTTATTTTCTCGAAAGTTTGGTTGTTTATACACAGAAATGAAAAAAGAATAGACAGAAAGAGTAGATAAAAAAAGCAGTTTTGTAACGGAAAACCGTTACAAAACTGCTCTATGGCATATATAATCCTTTCCGGCATGAATCCCCGGAGATCACTAAAAACAAAAACTTATTGCATCTAAACCTCTTTGTTTTGTACGGGTTTCAATCCCATTTTTTCGGCTTTTTGAAGCATAAATGCATAGGCGGCTTCGTATTCATTGGGAATCACTCCGTCCAAAATAGCGTCTTTTATAGCACTTTTTAACGAGCCCACTTGCCTGCAAGGTCCCAGATTGAACACCTCCATAATCTCTTCCCCACTCACAGGTGGCTGGAAGTTACGGACACGGTCTTTTTCCTCCAGATCTTTCAATTTCTGCCTCACCAATTGAAAATTATTCAGGAAGCGCTGTTTACGTTCCATATTTTTCGAAGTTATATCCGCTTCACAAAGCGTCATCAGATCGTCTATATCATCTCCGGCTTCAAAAAGCAGACGCCGTACAGCCGAATCCGTCACCACATCATCCGCTATCACAATGGGACGCATGTGCAGGCTCACCATCTTCTGTACATACTTCATCTTCTCGTTCATCGGCAGCTTCATCTTCCGGAAGATATTCGGAATCATCTTTTCACCGATGAAATTATGATTATGGAAGGTCCATCCCGCTTTCGGCTCCCAACGTTTAGTCACCGGTTTAGCAATGTCATGCAACAGAGCACTCCAACGGAGCCAAAGGTTATCCGTCACTCTGCTGATATTGTCGAGTACTTCCAGCGTATGATAGAAATTATCCTTATGGGCACGCCCGTTCCGGGTCTCTACTCCCTGTAAAGCCACTAATTCAGGAAAAATCAATTCCAACAGCCCGCTCCTGTCCAGATCGATAAAACCCTTCGAAGGTATAGGTGAAAGCATGATCTTATTCAATTCGTCGGCAATGCGTTCACGTGAAATGATCTCAATCCGTTCTCTGTTACGGCAAAGAGATTCAAATGTATCATCATCGATGTAAAAATTCAGCTGGGTAGCAAAACGGATACAGCGCATCATGCGCAAGGGGTCGTCACTGAACGTTATGTCCGGATCGAGAGGAGTACGAATGATCTTCTCCTTCAAATCATTCATGCCGCCGAACGGATCGACCAGTTCTCCAAACCGCCCTTTGTTCAGGCAGACAGCCAGTGCATTGATCGTAAAGTCCCGGCGATTCTGATCGTCTTCCAACGTCCCGTCCTCCACAATCGGTTTACGGGAATCCCGTTGATACGACTCCTTCCGGGCACCTACAAACTCCACCTCCGTACCGTGACACTTCACCTGGGCCGTACCGAAATTCTTAAAAACAGAGACATGCGCACCGCGTCCCAAACGTTTTCCCAACGCTTCGGCCATCGCAATGCCACTCCCCACCACTACTACATCTATATCTTTAGAAGGACGTTGCAGAAAAATGTCACGGACATAACCGCCTACCACATAACACTCCAATCCCAACGCATCAGCCGTCTCTGAGATCTGACCGAAAATGGGCTCACTGAAATGCTGCTTCAATTCCTCCTGAGTCAACTCTATCATCTTTTATTTATCTTTTTTACAGTTATTGAAAAAGGCCTGCCTAAGCCCTCTGACGCTTTTGGCATACCCTCTTTATAGCTAATCAGTCTGCAAAGGTACAACTTTTCGCTCTTCACTTTCCACTCTTCACTCTAAATTTGTATTTTTGCCCTCTATAACAAAGAACAACAAAATGAAGAAACTGATTGTCCTGACATGTACATTGTCACTACTGACAGCTTGTGGTGACAGCATCGAAAAGAAAGCGGGTGAAAAGCTTGCCGCTGCCCGTGCAGCCTTTGAGCATAACGACTACAACGAAGCCAAGTTGCAGATCGACAGTATTAAAATTCTCTATCCTAAAGCTTTCGACACCCGTAAAGAGGGCATCAAGTTGATGCAACAAGTCGAACTGAAAGAGCAACAGGAAAGCCTGGTTTATCTCGACAGCATGCTTCAGGTCAAACAGGAAGAATTCGAAGCGATCAAGAACAAATATACTTTCGAGAAAAACGAAGAATACCAAAAAATCGGTAACTACTTCTGGCCTACCCAGACCGTAGAGAAGAACCTGCACCGCTCTTTCCTCCGTTTTCAGGTGAACGAACAGGGAGTAATGACACTGACGTCTATCTACTGCGGACCAAGCAACATCCACCACGTAGCCGTCAAAGTGATAGCACCGGACGGAAGTTTTGCCGAAACCCCAGCCTCCAACGACAGCTACGAGACTACCGATCTGGGAGAAAAAATCGAAAAAGCCGACTACAAAATGGGAGAAGACGGCAACGTCCTCAGTTTCCTCTACATGAACCGCGATAAGAAAAATATCCGTGTCGAGTATCTCGGCGAACGGAAATTCTCCACTACCATGACTCCTTCCGACCGTGAAGCACTCGTCGGTACTTACGAGTTGGCCAAATTACTTTCATCCATACGTCAGATTCAGCAAGAGAAAGAAGAAGCCAACCTGAAAATCGAATTTGTGAAAAGAAAAATGGAACAGAAAGCCCAAGAAGAGGCTGCGGAAAAACAAAGATAATAAAGCACCCCAACTGTCTGTTTCACCACGGATTAACGGATCACACAAAATACAGCTCACAAGCTATCGTATTTATTTGTCCCATCCGTCAATCTGTGGTGAACTCTTTCCGTCCTATCTATTTTTATCCCCTCCGAAAAGGCCGTCCCGATTATTCCCCACTATCCTGTCGCTATCAATGATCGACCGCCTCTCCATGCTCTCACTCTTCATCTCATGAATTTCCCCAATAATACGGAGTTCAAATTAAAATAAAGATAGCAATTTTTAGGTATTTTCAGAAACAAGTTCATTATGTGTAGCGATTACACAGACTATTCATAGTATCTATCTTTGTCCCCCGAAACATTTGAGTACATATGATAGAACGCTAATATGAAAGCAGTAATCATTTCTTTTTTTATCACCCTTTCCACCCTTACTAGTCATGCTCAGCAAAGAGATATTGTATTGACAGGAACAGTTACGGATCATCAAAACGGACCGCTTCCCGGTGCCACTATCCGCATTAAGGGTACCCAATTCGGCACAGTAACAGATACCGACGGGCATTATCTGTTACGTGGCAAATGGAAAGAAAACGATCTAATTCTTTTCTCTTTCATAGGAATGAAAGAGATACGTGTGAAATACACCGGTCAGAAGGTACAAGATGCAGCCATGCAAGAAGATCCCAAAGCACTGGATGAAGTGGTCATCGTTGCCCGGCAGAATATCAACGAATTGGATATTCGTGCCAAATCCGGCGTTGTACAACGAGTCGACGTAGAACGTCTCAACAGTAAGCCCATGATCGATATGTCCCTCGCCCTACAAGGAGCCGTACCCGGCCTGATTATTACCAATACCGGCGACCTGGGCTCCAAACCGGAAATTCGTATTCGAGGCAATTCATCTTTCCGTAAAGGAGATATGGCTAACGAACCCCTCTACGTCATGGACGGCAAAGTAATATCATCTGATGCCTTCATGACTCTTAATCCCGCCGATATTCAGGAAATAAAGGTTCTGAAAGATGCTGTGGCTTGTGCCTTATACGGAATAAAAGCAGCCAATGGTGTAATAGAAATCACCTCCCAGCGTGGCAATCCCGACGGAAGACTAACCACCAGTTACAGTTTCAATATAGGTATCACCACCCGTGGACGCAGAGGAGTCAAGATGATGGATAGCGAAGAAAAGTTAGAATTAGAAAGACGTTTACAGAATATATCGACTCCGGGATATCGATACAGTGAAGATTACTATCGGAAATATTATGCTACCGCCCCCAACCTCGACGAGCTGATCGCAGAAGGACAACAAGTACTCGACTCATTAAAGAATATCCATACCGACTGGTTTGATGAACTGATACATCGTAGCATCTACCAGCGTCATAACCTTAGCATAAAAGGAGGAACAGATAAGACATCTTATTATATATCCACCAATTATGCCAAGCAGGGAGGACGAGTACCGGGTAATGACACTCAACGTTTCACCGCCCGTATGAGCCTCGATCAGAAACTGGGAAACTGGGGATATTTTTCCTTAAGCACCGATGCAGGTTATTCGGCAACCGATACTCCCAACGGCAGCACCCATTCCCCTACAGATCTGATTTATCAACTTAATCCTTATGAAACCAAAACCGGTAAATTAATCTCCTACTCCGAAAAATCATCCGAATATACATTAAATGATTTGATGAGCCAATACCATAGTAAATCTACCGATAAGCGTGGCGGAGTAAGCGGAAGTTTCAACTTAAGGCCACTCGAAGGTTTGGAGATAGATGCAGTAACCGGCATCGATTTCCTTCTGAACGAAGCCCTTACGCTTGTTCCTTCCACGTCTATAGCAGAGCGGGAAATGGGAATAGCGATAGCCGAACGTGGAAAATTAACAAAAGAAAAAAATACAACGACCAATATTTCCTCCAATATACGTATCACTTACAACAAGACATTCGCCGGGAGACACGACCTGACAATCGGTGGAAACATGGACTACTATCTGACCCAGACAGACAACATGTCTGCCACCGGATACGGAGTAGGGACACAAATGTCACTAAACGCAATCAACCACTCCATCACCGGAGCCCGGAAGCCGACAGCCAGTTCGCTTCTGGACAAAACGGCTCAGTTAGGATTCGGGATAGTCATGGGCTACAGTTTTGATTCCACCTATGACCTTTTTGCTACTTACAAAGCCGATGCTTCTTCTGTTCTCCCTCCGGACAAGCGCTGGAATGCAGCATGGGCAGTAGGCTTGGGGTGGACCCTCAGCCGATACTCTTTCCTGAAAAACAATAAGGTCATCACTCTCCTGAACCTGAAAGGTTCCCATGGACGTATGGCAAACCTATCCGGAGTATCTGCCTCCGCCACAATCGGCACCTTCAGCTACTCCACCAATTATTACGGAAATGCCCGTCTGCTACAGTTACTCGGATTTTATAATACCGATCTGAAACCGGAACAGACTTCCACAACAGACTTCAGTCTATCCATCGAATTCTTCAAACGGCTGACATTAGGTCTCAATCTATACCGCCGCGAAACGAGTGATGCACTGCTGGACGTCCCCATCCCCCTTTCCAACGGTTTCAATACCATGAAACGTAACATCGGTGTATTACGCAATGAAGGCTACGAGCTGACCGCCGCACTAAAAGTGCTCGATACACCGGACTGGCGTGTATCTTTACGCGGTTCACTGGCCTACAACCGTAATAAGGTAATCAGCCTGTACTATACCGACCGTTTATACACCAGCGAAACCGCCCTGACTCCCGACTATGAAGTCGGAAAAGCTTATAACATGCTTTATGGGCTGAAGTCATTAGGCATAAACCCTATCACCGGTCTTCCGGTATTTCAAGGAGCCGATGGAAGTGAGATTTCCCCGACACAAAATCCGGCCAGAGAAAACTTCATCGTTTTGGGGCATAGCACTCCTCCCTACAGCGGTACATTCAACCTGAATTTCTCCTATCGGAATTTCGATTTGGATATGGACTTTTACTATGTGTTCGGCGGCATTAAACCCTACAATTATTCTTATGTCCGTTCAGCCGACAGTGCCAATAAGAATGCCATTCAAAAGCAATTAGAAAACATGTGGTTCCACCGAGGAGATGAAGGAAAAATATACCATTCTCCATTTTACATATCTCCTGCCAATGCTTCACTCCAACAGCCCAATACAGAAACCGTCGGGAAAAGCGATTATCTGAAATTGGCCATGTTGTCGCTACGCTACCGGGTTCCACACACCTTTCTGGAGAAGAATTGTCATTTCATAAAATATGCCAATATCGCCTTTCAGGCATCCAACCTTTTTATGATTACTCCTTATAAAGAGTCCGATCCCGAAACAGGTTCATTGGCCGGAGCTATGCAGCCCGTATTAACCATCAATCTTAGTTTGACCTTCTAAATACAAGTAATATATGAACCTAAACCCAATAATAAATAATTTCCAACGCCCAATACGCAAAGTACAAATCTGTTGCATATTGATATTCAGTTGTGCAGCCTGTTCGCTCAATATCCCCTACGAGAATCAGTATTCAGATCCGGATGCCATTACCACAGTAACTGCCGCACGCGAACTATTGGCATCAGCCTATGATGCAATTCCCAAACCGGAATTCAGTTTATCCGTATTGAGCGACGACTTCCAGCCTACTTTTTTAATAAACTTGAATGCCGACCTGAATAACCTGTATAAATGGCATCCTAAACCGATGGAGGACTTATCGAACTCTCTGTGGGAAAAATATTACTCAGCCATAGCCATAGCCAATACGGTACTGGAGCGCATCCATTATGTATCCCCTATTTCAGACAGTGACAAGCAAGAGTTGCAATGTATCGTTAGCGAAGCGAAAACCCTAAAAGCGTATTGTTACTTCAATCTGCTCAGACTTTTTGCCCCCACCTATCCGGAAGGTCCCGAAAAAGACGGAATCATCTTAAAAGAGCGGTTCGAACTTGCTTTTCTAAAACGCTCGAGCATCAGTGAATGTGTGAATGCTATCCGCCAATTGCTGACCGAAGCAGTTACCGTAGACAACCGTCCTTCACAGGTCTACTGGTTTTCCCGGCAAAGTGCTTATTATCTATTGGCAGCCTTAGAACTCTATGCCGAAAATTACGATAAAGCCGAAGAATATGCCTTAAAAATCCTGTCTTCAACCAATGCATACAATGTCTTGGCCCCCGTACATTATAAAAAACTATGGGAACAAGAACCATGCGAGGAATGTATTTTTTCTCTGCATACCACCAATTCATATTATACCGATATGAATTACGAAAGGAAGAAAGGAGACTACTTCACGATCAACTCCACACTCACCCAATTATATACTGCCAATGACATCCGTTACGAAGCAACGGTCTATCCCCAAGAAATGCCTGGTGAAAGCATCGGCGAGACCTTACCGGTACTATATCTGGGAAAATACAACAAACAGAACTGGAATTATAAGCCTATACAATATATCAACAAACTTCGTGTATCCGGCATCTGTTTTATTCTTGCCGAAGCCTATTGTCAAGACCAGAAAGGTCACGATGCATTGGCCCTGGAAGTAATAAACAACTACCTGGCCCAACGTGAAGCTCCCTTGCTTGACACATCACTTTCCGGCGCTCCCCTATTGAAAGCTATCCTTCAGGAAAAGTGGAAAGAATTTGCCGGTGAAGGTGAACGTTACTTTGATTTAAAGCGCTATCGGAAAAGCCTGCTTTCCGATTGGAATCTCTCTGCCACAATGAAAAATAAACCAATCAAACCAGATGACTACCGCTGGCTTTTCCCCATTCCGAAAGGCGAATATCTATATAATGAAAATATATCGCAAAATGCAGGATGGACTAAAGTCGAAAAATAAATAAAATGCTAAACTAAATGAAAACTAGAATGAAAAAACTGTTTATCTACACAGTAGGCATCTGCCTACTGTCTGCTTTCACGTCATGCAAAGACGATAGAGAAGAAAATAAATATACAGGAATCAACAAAATCTACCTGTCTGCCGAAACCCCGGTTATTACCGAGTCCGAAAACATTCCATTAACAGTAAATGTAGATTTAACATTGACCTGTGAACAGGACCTCGTACTCAACTTTGAATTGCCCGATGATAAAAACGGAGTTCTAAGATTAGAGAACAATCCCGTCACGATTAAAGCCGGAAAACGTTCTGCAACATTCGAAGTAGTTTCCAACCAAAAGAATTTATTAACCGAGGATACATACTTTCAGGTCGGAATTTCTCAATTCCCTACCGATAATTTAATGTTAAACGAAACATTGCAGGTACGTGTCAAGCCTAACCCTAAAATTCCGGAATTGTCCCCTCAGCAAAAAGCGTTAATCAAAGGTTATAAGACCAAATACGGCATTGACCTGAATAAATGGCTCGGAGTCCTCTCTTGCCATACCACTGTGCAAAGCCCTGCAGATGGGTATCTTCAACCCTTTGCAGCAGCATTTACGAAAGAATATGATGGCAAGACCGTCATCACTCTCAGTGAGCAGGCCACAGAAGACATGCCGGTATTAAAAATGACAGACAATCCATTCGGACTGACCGAATATTTATACTTTGTACTCCGTTCCGAGACCGTAGCAGATCCGGAATTCTGGACTCAACAGCCGGAACCGCAAAAACTGATGAAACTACTCAACTGGAATAAAGAAAGTAAAGAGACATTTGCCGTATCATTGGATGCAATCAGACTCAAAGACATCACTTCCACTTCAACCCGGCTGGAATATCTGGGTCCGGGAAAAAACTATTATGGAGCTCCTATTACCATCGTTCCATTTACCTACCAATTCAGTGCTTTAGACCGTCAAAACAAGCTCCTGGAAAGTGGAAACGCAGAAATTAAAGAGATCAATGACCAGGGAGCTTCCGCAGATCCGGCTTACTACCTCAACTGCTACGATCTTGTCAATTCCGACAACTATGATACCCCCGAAAACTTTATCAAATCCACCGGAAACATAGACTTTGCCACAGATAAAATGACTTATCAATTTCTCCTGAGCCATGCTAACGCCGGAGGATATACACGCATAACCGTAGTTTATGAAAAGAAATAATAAAAACAGATATTTATACATAGCAGCTATATTCATAGCTGCTATGCTCCCATATACAGCCTGCCCGCAGTCCACTCCAATCCTTCTTCCACCCGGAACGGTAGAGGGACGCCTTCCCAACGGACTGCACTATCTTATCCTGCACAATGCTTCTCCGGCATCCAGAGTAGAGTTCAGGCTGATCATGCGGGTAGGTTCCGTACAAGAAACAGAGCAAGAGAAAGGTTGTGCCCACTTCCTCGAACACATCACTTTCGGCGGTACCCGTCATTTTCCTAAACGCTCTTTAGTAGAGTACCTCGAGTCCTTAGGAATGAAGTACGGACAAGATATCAACGCTTTCACCGGTTTCGACCGTACAATCTATATGTTCGCAGTTCCCACCGATTTTGCCAAAGACGAAGCTCTCGATCGTTCATTACTAATCCTGCACGATTGGTTGGACGGTGTCACTATAGATCCGGAAAAAGTAGAGAATGAAAAAGGAATCATTCTTGAAGAACTACGCGGATTCGACCCGGAAGACGATTTCTATCCGCTCAAAATCGGACAAGGCATATTCAGTCACCGTATGCCTTTGGGCACAACAGACGATATCCGCAAGGTCACCCCGCAGGTGCTCAAAAATTATTATCATAAATGGTATGTGCCCTCTTTGGCAACATTGGTCATTGTAGGCGACATATCTCCCCTGGAGATCGAATCTAAAATCAAAGAACGTTTCAAATCCTTGCCCGGACGTCCGGTCAATGACTTCCGGAACTACCCGTTAGAGTACACCCGGGGAATTCATCTGGCCTCCATACGAGACTCTCTGCAACCCCGTACAAAGGTCGAACTAATGATTCCACACCCTTGCACAGTAGAGCGTACCATGGAAGACGCCATAGCAAAGGAGAAAGGGCGCCTGCTCGTCAGTGCCATTTCTTCACGATTCCGTGCACGAAAACTAAAGACCGATGTTACAGACCAATGGTATTTAAGTGACAAGAACCATTTTGTTCTGACAGTGGAAGGAGAAAACAGAAAAGAAATACTTACATCTATTTCTACAACCGTATCTCTGTTGAATGATCTGATACGCAACGGATGGCAAGAGGACGAATTACAAGATATTAAAAACAATTTTTGCCGCCGGATGAAATTGTCCACCGATGCCCCGTCACGTCCTTCCTCCATGTGGTGTGACGATTTTGCCGATTACGTTATATCGGGAGACCGCTATCTGACCGATCCATCCCAACAGCAGCAACTCAAAGAAGCCATGTCCCGTGTCTCCGGCCAATCTTTGCAAACATTGCTCAAGGAGTGGATGTCTTACCGTGAAGAAACTCTATTAGTAGCCTGTTCAACCCATCCGGGACTGGGAGCCCCGTTATCGGAAACCGAAATAGCGTCGGCATGGGCCCAAGGCGAGCAAGTCGAATGCACTCCCTTTCTTTATTTCCGTCCTGAAAAACAAGAAGAGATCGACATTGAGACTCCTCCATGTCTGGCAGCCCGTTTTCCTTTCGATCCTGCATCCGTATTACGACAAACAGAATATCCGCAAAACAGGATTCGTGAAGTAGAACTGAAGAACGGCATACGGTTAGTCCTCAAACCTACCCTCGAAGCAGATTCCACCCTGCTGATCACTTCTTTTGCCCCTTTCGGCACTTCTTCCCTATCCGATGAAGAATATCCTTTATTAGAGGGATTTGCCGGATACATAGATATGGGAGATATCGCAAAAGTAGATGGACAAGTTTTGTCCGATTACCTCTTCCGGAAAGAAATCTCACTTTCCATGGCAGTCGAAAATCACTGGCATGGCTTCATAGGCATGTCTCCCACTGCAAATGCTCCCGAGCTATTCAATCTGATTTATGAAAAGATATTCGATCCCGAATTAAAATATGACGAATTTGAGGAAATACGCCAGGACCTTTTAGAAAATCAAGACAAAGAAACGATATTGGAGAAAATGCTTCAACGAAGTCCTGACCGGTTATTATCTGCCCGCATAAACGAGTTGACCGGAACCGGTTTCGCCCGCTCTTCCCAAAAGCTTTCGTCCGAACAAATCAAAAATCTGAATCTGGATTCCATCGCAGCTTTTTATAAAAAGCTCTATACGAATCCCCAAGGAACCACCTATGTCATTTGCGGCAATTTCAATGCGGACACTCTCATGCAGCAGTTTGTCTCCGTTTTCGGACGTATTCCTGTTTCGTCACATTTGTCCCGATTTTCTTATCCGCATTTCAATTTTCCAGTCAGAAAGCATATAGAAGGCTTTCCCAATGATAATGACACTCAGACACTGTTCGACTATCTTCTCCCCGGCCACTATCAACCGGGATTAAAAAACACACTCACTTTAAAATTGATGCGTGACCTTATTCGCAACCGTTTGATCTCCGTCCTCAGAGAACAAAAATCCCTTGTCTACTCTCCTTACATTTCATTAATGTATGAAGGCATCCCACAAGGAATTTTCTACTTTGACATCAATGCATCCGCCGATAACGATAACATGCCTCAAATAGAACAGTTGCTGAAAGAGATTCTCCACCAATTAAAACAGCAAGAAGTGGATAATGAAGAACTGAATACCCTTAAACGTTCATTTCTGATAGCCAAACGCGAAGCGTTAAACAAAGAATCACCTTCTGCCTGGCGAACCGCCCTGGTCGGTTTACTAAAAAACGGTGAAACCATCAGCGACTTCGATCACTACGAACAATGTCTCGACAGCATCACTCCCGCCATGCTCCGCGAAGCATTCCGTCGCTATCTGGATACCGAGAATTATATCCTTTTATATTTAAGCAAAAACAAACTGAAAAATGATACTTCAAACCATTAAACAGATTTCATGCCTGCTCTGCCTGTGCTGTTTCCTTCAGCAGTCAGCCTTCTCTCAGGATGATAAGGACAAACCGGCCTATACCCTGTTCGACAACACAGGAAAACAAATCAGCTACGGAGAATTAATCAAACGACTCTCCGGCTATGATGTTATCTTCCTCGGGGAACTGCATAACTGCCCCATCACCCATTGGCTGGAATTCGAAATAACCCGTTCCATCTATAACATTCATAAAGATCAACTGATGCTGGGAGCCGAAATGTTCGAAAGTGACAATCAACTGATTTTTGACGAATACATGCAGCAAAAGATCTCTTACGACCGCTTTGAGGCCGAAGCCCGTCTATGGGATAATTACCGGACTGACTATTATCCGGTTGTTTTCTTTGCCAAAGAACATCACATTCCGTTCATTGCAACCAATATCCCGAGACGCTACGCCAACATTGTAAAAGATAAAGGGTTCGAAGCACTCGACTCGTTATCCGAGGAAGCCAAACGATATATAGCTCCTTTACCGATCGATTTCGAATATGATGAAGCCCAAAGCGCAGCAGCTTTCAGTATGATGAACATGATGGGAGGACGCCGGGCCGGCAACAATCGGAAGTTGGCACAGGCACAAGCCATAAAAGATGCTACAATGGGATGGTTCATAGCCCGTAATATCAAAAATAAATTCCTGCATATCAACGGTAGTTATCATTCCAACCGACAGGGAGGCATCATCCCTTATCTGCTCCGTTACCGCCCCAATACGAGTATAGTGACGGTAACCTCGGTACGTCAAGAGTCCATCCGGAAACTGGATGACGACCATAAAGGCTTGGCAGACTTTTACATCTGCGTACCCGAAGACATGGTAAACAGTTACTAACTACCGAAGCCTTCGTCCCCCCCCGGATAAAATATCTGCCTCTTCTTCGGCATCAATATCGTTTTTTTAAATCACTATATCGATACCGGAGAAGAGGATCATCGCTTTGGTATTTCATTTTTTGTATAACCTAAGTTCAAACAAAATTCTTATAAAGCGTTCATTTCAAGCAAAATTCAATATCAAGGTACGATTAGGGCCTGGAAATAAAGCTACGGAAAGTTCCTGCTATTCAGTCACTATTGATATTCGTACAGCGTTCATTCCACGCATACCGCGCTCTATTTCAAATGTCACTCTATCACCTTCCGCAATTGTCGCAGGGGCAGAAGAGATATGGAAGAAATACTTTTCGCCATTATCCGCATCCTTCACAAAGCCATAGCCTTTCGCGGCATTAAAATACTCGATACGTCCCATAAGGGGAGCCACTTCCACATCCTCTTGTTTGGGTACAGAAACCTCGATATGAGAGGCATCCACTTCTTCCTCAAGCCTTTCCTGCGGCACTGAATGCAAAACACCGAACTGGTCTACATATGCAATCATATCCTCAAAAGAACTCGGACCGTTACTTTGGCGTTCCTCTTTACGTTGTTGCTTCTCCTTACGTTTCTGCTCCTTTAGCTTCTCCCGGTCACGTTTACTTATTGTTATCTTTTTTACCATTCAATAATTTTATGTCAGAATCAATACTGCCTGTTTTCCTTCATGTTGATTGTCAATAGGCAGTTTTATGTCACGCACACCAATAAATAAACGATTTCATTATTATATCCAGACTACACACCACGCTGAATGCTTGTAACACATAGGCGCAATTACTATTATCCTGAACAAAACAGCAAATAATGATGTCGACTGGAGAATGCCATAGTCCGCAGAATAAAGCGGAAAACAACCATGCACAAAGAAGATTTCAGTATAAACTCAATGTTAGTAACGGCAAATATACACATTTTATTCGGTTATTCCTAATTCTCCGGCCCCAATCGTGATGGAACCGGAATTGCCAGATAGCGCAATCACTTAACGGCACTATCCAAATCGACCTTCTCTATCAGTTCCTGATCCTGCCAATAAGATATTACCTTTAGATGTTGCAGCCTTCCTACTATTATGGCAGGGTGAGTACAGAACTTCTCAGCAAAGTAACGGATATTTCCCATGATAATTACTTATTTGCACAATTTCAATTCCTTTAATTTATACTGAGCATATCAGTAGATATTGATTCCTCAAGAGGCTCAAAGATATTATATAAAAACAGCCGGAATCACCTGTTACGGTAATCCCGGCTGCCGCCTAAAACACGAATAACCGCCGTTACCCGTTTTCCATAGCAGCCCACAACAGCCTGCTGTTTCTTTCTATCTCCTGCAATTTCATCGCCAAATCATCATCATCCTCTATCGAAAACGATTCACCATAGCGCATCACTTTCGTATCCTCCCTACCCGAACAGAGATATGTATACCACTCCTTTCTCAACAACATACGGCTGTAATTCAACGCTCCGTCACCATTATAACCGAACAAGGAATATAGATTCAGCATCAGCCTGCATCCCGATTCCCGCAAGTGCAGATAGTCTTCCGTTCCCCAATAAAGCGAACGTTCCGGTTGCATCAGGACAGGGATATAACCCGACCGGCAGATGGCATGAATCATCTCACTGAGTCCTTCCGGCTGTTGTAAAGGAGACACATCTACCAGTAACTCCTTCCCCCCTCCTATCGCCAACAAATCTCCCTTCTCCAACAAAGCCGGAAATCCTTCATCCAAACGATATCTTGCCGACAAACGCAGAGAGATATTACCGGAGTATTGCTGCTGTAAATATTGAAAGGCATCTTTCAGAAAAGAAAAAGCATTCCCTTCATTTTCCACCTTTACCGGAGGTACACAGTAGATCTGCCTGACACCTTGCTGTTCAAGATAAACCAACAATTCCAACGCCTTATCCCCAGGCAAAGCCCATGCATCCGTATTAGGAAGTAAATAAGGCTGAAAATCGGTATGTACCAAAGAAGAGAGAATCATAAATTTAAATCTTTCAACCGGGGATGCCTGCTGTCCTTCTCCGAGAGAATCACACGATCTGCCGGAATACGCCAGTCAATACCCAAATCCGGATCATCCCAGGTAATGGCACCCTCACTATGCGGAGCATAAAAATTATCACACTTATACTGAAAAACGACTTCCTCGCTCAATACACTGAATCCATGTGCCAACCCACGGGGAATGAAAAATTGACGATGATTATCCTCCGTCAACTCTACTGCCACATGTTGTCCAAATGTAGGAGATCCTTTACGGATATCAACAGCTACATCCAATACCGCTCCTTTCACTACACGCACCAATTTACTCTGAGCAAAAGGGGCCTGTTGAAAATGTAAACCACGAAGTACACCATAACTCGATTTACTTTCATTATCTTGGACAAATGTAGTCTTGCATACTTTTTCCTCAAACTCCCTCTGATTAAAAGATTCAAAGAAATATCCCCGGTCATCTTTAAAAATACGGGGTTCGAGGATAACAACCCCATCGATAGCAGTCTTTATTACATTCATTTCAAACCAAGTTCCTGTATCACTTTCAACAAATACTGTCCGTACTGGTTCTTCAGCATGGGCTTTGCCAATTCACGCATCTTATCGGCACTGATCCAACCTTGTCTCAAAGCAATTCCTTCCAAACAAGCTACTTTCAATCCCTGACGTTTTTCTATCACTTCAATAAAAGTAGATGCTTCACTTAAAGAATCATGCGTACCGGTATCCAACCAGGCAAAACCACGACCTAGCAACTGGACTTTCAGTTTCTGATCTTTGAGAAATTCCTGATTCACTGTCGTTATCTCCAATTCTCCGCGTGCAGAGGGCTCTATTTTTTTTGCTACTTCCACCACCTTATTCGGATAGAAATAAAGCCCTACCACTGCATAATTAGACTTCGGTTCCTCAGGCTTCTCTTCCAGACTCAAGACATTTCCTTCTTTGTCAAATTCAGCCACTCCATAACGTTCCGGATCACTTACCCAATAACCGAACACCGTTGCCTTTTGCTCCACCTCTGCCATACGTACAGCTTCATTCAGCATACGGGTAAAACTCTGCCCATAGAAGATATTATCTCCAAGCACCAAACAGACCGAATCACTCCCAATGAATTCCTCACCAATAATGAATGCCTGAGCCAAACCATCCGGAGAAGGTTGTTCCGCATACTCTAAACGTATTCCGTAATCAGAACCATCTCCCAGTAAACGTCGGAAAGCAGGAAGATCATCCGGAGTAGATATAATCAAGATTTCACGGATACCGGCAAGCATCAACACCGAAATCGGATAATAAATCATCGGTTTATCAAAAATAGGAAGAAGCTGTTTACTAACTCCTTTGGTGATGGGGTACAGACGAGTACCGGAACCACCGGCTAAAACAATGCCTTTCATAAAGTTACTATCATTTCCACAATATTATCTAAGTAATTTCAAATAGACAAATTCCCGAACCTTATTTGGAATCAAACGAGATACAAACCTTATTGTTACATTTCGAAATAATTCGTAATAATTAATAAACCCCATTCTTGCAAACTCTCTTTGTAAATTCAATTCGCTGATTGCATATTTTAAACCTCCACGTCGCTTAAACATCTCTTCAGAAGATCTAAAAAACAAAAGACTTTCTTGAATATTATAAAACATAGCACCATTTATTAACATTCTAGCCCAAAGATAATAATCTTCAAAAAGTGGAAAATGCATATATCCTCCAACAGCGAGCACAGCGTGTTTTTTAAACATAACCACCGGATGATTTAATGGACATCTTTTCTTTGCATAACAAAATATACTGTTATGGAGTTCTGGAAGTGCTCTTACAGAAACAACATTAGAGACATCGTCTCTAAACTCATCAACCCAAGCTCCAACAATATCTAACTTTGGATATCTTTCAAACATCTCTATTTGTTTTTCAAATCTTTTAAATTTCGATATATCATCAGCATCCATACGAGCTATCAAATCACAAGAACAGTATTTTAAACCTTCATTAAGTGCCCTACCCAACCCTTGATTATCCAACAATTCAACGATCTTGACAGACGAGTATTTCTCAACAAAGTAGTCAATTACACTATTTAACTCCTGAGATAACAAACCATCTTTAACCAATATTATTTCAGTCGGCAAAATACTTTGGTCAAAAATACTATTTAAAGCCTCCTTCAAATATACGGCATTATCTCTATGATAAACCGACATTAAAACACTAAATTTTTCCATTTAGAAGATTACTATATATATCCAAATAATTACTAGCCATTTTATATCCAGAGAAATTATTTAAAGAATAATTTAGTGCTACTTTAGCCTTTAATTTACCAATTGTTGAAATAGCAATATTTATTGACTCTAGAAGTGATGAAATATTATCTAATTCAAAAAAAGAGACTTTAGTATCATCGAAAATCTCTTTGAATATAGATATATTAGAACATACCACAGGAGTTTGCATTAATGTAGCTTCGACCGCTGCAAGTCCAAAACCTTCACTACGTGAACACATCGCATAGACATCAAAAAGGGATAAATAATTATATGGAGTGGGTAAATAATCCAAAAATAATGTTCTATCTATTACATTTAAAGTTCGACTCAGTTCAATCAGTTCGTTTTTAGCCTCTCCTTCGCCTATTATAACTACAGCCAAATCCTTTCGTTTTTCTAGCACTTTTATTAATTGTTCTAACCCTTTAATCCGAGTTAAATAAGCATAGCTTCCAATAATCTTATAATTTAAATCTCTAAATTTATTTATTTGTGCTATAATTGAAGGATCATTCTTATCTGGTCTATACGTTATATCAATCCCATTATATACTCTACTAATAGATTTTAGTTTACATTCATATATCTTTTTTAGTTGATCTGATATCACCACTACAGCATCAAATTTTTTAATATAATGCAACCATATCTTTGTAAATATAAAAGAGACGAAAAAATTATAATTATAGCATAAATCGCAAGCTATATCAGAATGAATAGTAGTAACAACTTTAGCATTAGAAATATTATTTTTCCACTTAGCAACATATTTATCAGGACGAAATCCATGAGAATGAATTATATCGTAATTATCAAAAGATATTGGTGTATCAAAATCAATTCGATATGTCTGACAACAAAAATCAATCCCATATTTTTCATCAAAATAGAAAAGATCTACTTTTTCTACCTGATTAATAAGATTTCGAACTAAAGTATCAACGACTATTATAGGCCCCTTATTTATGAGAGAAGGTACTATGAAAGCTATTTTCATTATTCTAGAAAAAAGAATTTATATTGATAAAATTCACCATTATCAAAATTATGGACTCTATAAATAAAAGAAAATGCAAAAAAGATTACCACAAGTGTATATATAGTTATCCGAGAAAAACGAGTCATTGATATTTTATCAAAAAGAATCGGAATAAGAAACAATATAACTAAATCAAAATACATAGCAATTCTAAAAAAAATCTCAATATCACCGAATGCAAAAATCAATATAAAAAACACACAATATGATTTTATCAATATTTCATTAAAATAATCTCCAATTAGTTTAGGAAATAATATAAGAATAGCACAAATAATAATTATCATTTTTATATACTCCATGATATTTAAAGTGAATCCATCTCCAGCAAGATAATTAGCCATTCTTGATTCTATAACTCCTCCTACAAACATTACTAAATTAATCGCTCCTACAATTTTCAGAAAAACTCCTATTATTAAAATAAAAATAATATTCCATATATTCAATTTAAAATATCGTAATACAAAAAAAGCAGGAAGAAAGACGATCATCGATAAATGAAAAGACAGACCAACCAGAAAGCACAATAAACATTTTATATATTTTTTTTCAATAGTATAATTGATACAGTACAAAAACATAACTACAGAAACCATTTGCCGCATAAGTACCATATTATAAAACAAGAAATAAGTTCCAAGGTATATCATTACGCTAAGCATCGGATATTTACTATATTTAAAAATCAATTTTAACAATAATAGTAAACATATAGAAGTTAAAATAAAAACAAATAGGTTAAAGCTTAATCCTACTATATTTCCCAGCCAAACAACAGTATTATACCCTGGTTCAAAAAGTTCATAAGAATATGATCCCAATTCACCATTATAATGATTTTTATATATAGCATAGTCTGTATCAACACCTCCAACATTCCGAAATCCAGCCGTTATTGACAATAATATTCCAACAATAACAACAGAAAAGTAATTGACCTTTTTTCTATCAAAATCAGAAAAAGATAAAAAAGAAACAAACACTATTACAAATAAGAGCCAAAGCATCTCAAAAATGAATAAATAATACACTGAGATAATCTCAGTGAAATTTTTAAAATATCAATAGGATTTTTCCGTATACATGATAAATTAAATAAGCTCTTATAGTAAAGAATTCCACCCTTAGGGTTTCTTTTCATAAGTTTTATAAAATTAGCGGTCAACCCATCTGGTAGATATTCACACATATAAATACCTGTATTCACACATCTTAGCAAAGGAGAATCACAGACCGAAATTTTATTCCAGACAATAGCTTCTGATATAAACTTCTCTCCTTCGATTTCAGGAAATGGGAACCGACGTATCAGCTCAGTTTTAAAAACTTCAGCTTTATCCTCATATATCTTCCATTTATAACATATTGTCAAACTTGATGCATCAATAGGCGATACAGGAAAATCTGCACCAATCATTTTTCCTGTATTATAACAAATTTTCCTAAAGCACAATCCAGCACTCTGCTTTTTATTCTCTACCTTTTCCCATTCCTTACAAATAATCTCAACAGCAGTTAAGGTTAAATAGTCATCACTATCTACAATAAAAAATAACTGCCCTTGTGCTTTTGATGCTGCAAAATTAATGGCTCGATGTTTTCCACCATTTTTTTTCTTAAAATAAGCTATTTCAATAACATCCTCCTCCAACCACTTATCAAACAATTCACTTGTTTCATCTTCACTACCATCATCTACAACCAACCACTCAAAATCTTTACACGTTTGTAATTTCAAACTTTCGTACAACTTTGGCAAAATATATGCTCTATTGTAAGTTGAAGTAAAAACAGTTATTTTTTTTGTATCTTTTTGTTGTGCCATTTCAATAATACCTTTCTCATCGTTTGTGGTAATTTTATGATAGTTAACTTAATCTGTATAGGAACTGGTAGTTTACATTTATAAAAGGTCACGATTCTACATATTCTATCCACCTTTAATTCATAATTTACCACTTCCATTTCTGTCAAATTATGCTTTCCATACAGTGACAACAATATAGAATAAGAAAATCTAATTATTTGAGCATATTCAAGTGTAACACTAGAAGTCGAATATTTTTGCATGACAGAATAAACCATATATTCCAATATACAAATAAATGAATCAAAGTTTTTCCTACCATTTGATGACGTAATAGCTCCTGACATTCGCATTTTATAAATATAAGTAGGTTTATTAACTGTAGCCATCGTCAAAGCAGTAGTAGCTAACTGATATGAAAATAATTGATCTTCATGTAATAGTCCTTCTTTGAACCATAGATTGTTTGAAACAAAATATTCTTTTCGAATAAGTTTATTCCACGCCATCTCATACCACATTCCGCTAATATAACATTTCAAAATATTATCATTTCCTATAACATATTCAGAAGTAGTAAGTCTATAAGAAATATTTCTTCCTATAACTCTAATACCGCCAACAATAAAATCAACAGAAAGATACCTTTCAGCAAGTCGCACAAAACATTCTATACAATCCGGAGTTATTTCATCATCAGAATCTAAAAAGTATACCCATTCCCCAGTGGCTTCTTTGACCCCAGAATTTCTAGCAGCAGACAATCCTTTATTACTTTTGTGATCTATAATTTTTACATTAAATCTTTTCTTTAATTTTTCAATATTAGAATGTGCAATTAACATTGAATTATCAGGAGTACAATCATTCACTAAAATGACTTCTATTTCTGAATAAGTTTGAGTATAAACGCTATATAAACAATCATTTATATAATCTTGTACATTGTATATTGGAATAATAATTGAGACCATTACTTTAAGCGTTGCCCTATTAATTTTCTATTTTTACAAAGCCATATAAAAGGTAATACTTTTATAATAAATGATTTTATATTTGTAGCATGAAATGTCCAAGCAATACTAAAGGCTTGAGAGAATTTTTTAAATTGAAAGGCTTGAGTCAAATAACGAAGTTTACTTGCATTCTCTAACTCCTTTATTGTTAGCTCTCCTTTACCATATTTACTTACAACATATTGAACAATAGCATCTATACTTTGATTAAATGCCATAGAACGTTGATAACTATTACTATTACTTATTGAAGTTGACAAACACCTATATCCTGCAGTATAATCATCTAAATAAATAATATTTGAATGTGCACTAATAGATAACCATACAGGATAATCTAATGTCTTAAAGTTACGGAGTATATATTCATCAATATCACAGTATAAATCAAACATGTTTCTTGAAAATAACACAGTTACAGCCGCAACCATATTGCTTTTCAATAAATCAGAATAACCTATTGTCTTTAAAGTTCTTTGGGATCGTGTTACTTCCTTTGAATCAGCATCTATAACGATCCAATTAGAAAAGACCAAACCGCAATTGGGAGTTTTTTCTATTATTTCAACCTGTTTATGAAGTTTAAAGGGGTCAAGCCAGATATCATCGCTTTCTAATATTGCTATATATTTACCCTTAGCTTGATTAAGCAAATATTTATAATTATGCATTAGCCCTCTATTCACCGAATATTGAAATAAATGAATTTTATTTGGATATTTTTCAGCATAAATTCTTGCAATAAAAGAGGTATTATCAGAAGAGCAATCATCACCTATTAGCAATTCTATATCAAAGTCAACCTGTTGCTGAATAAAACTCAAAATAGCCTGCTCTATAAATCTTTCATGATTATAAGTAGGCATCAACACACTAACTACCATATCTCAAAATAGAAATTATAAAATATAATTATTTTCTATCAAACAATTGAGAATAATATTCAATAATTCTTTGAAGTTTAAATTTACGTTCACATCTCCCCCAAAAGCGTTGTTCATTTCTATACTTTCCAGCATGACCATAATTAACCAAATACTTCGCATCCTTATATGATTTCATCATAATATTATTAATAAAATTTAACAGCAATTGTTTCCAATCCAAATATGTCTTATCGAGAAGCCAAGGTTTTTCCAACATTTCCAGATATTTATCCTTTGAAGAATCCAATTCTATAATATACTCAACTAATCTTTCTAAAGAATCAAAATCATGAGCATTTACAAAGGAGTCCACATTAAAATCTTTACCAACCAAAGGATTTCCCCAATATACTGGAATAGAATTCACCTGCATAGGTTCCATTATTTTTTCTGTTGTATATCCCAGTACCCTACTATTTTCAAAAGCAATATTAAACTTATATTGGCTAATAAAATCCAATTTATTATCAACAGGTCCTCCTATATTATTCCAAGCTCTTCCACCAGAGTCTACTTTCTTATAACTAGATAGTAATTTAAAGAAAGTCTCACGAATAGGATCTGCCCATTTATTATTTGAAACAACAATACTACAAAATTTACGGTCTAAAGCTTTATTTACATCAATCTTTTTATTCTGCAAGTTTGAAAATCCATCATATATAGCATATAAAGGCAACCTCAAGTAACGGTCCCCAAAATCAATATAATTAAAACCTATGGCATAATCACAAACGTTAAAATCAGGAACTATATTTTCACCTATAAACATGATTTTTATACAATCATATTCTAAATGTGACGTTCCAAAACATGAATAGAATAAATAATCTGGCTCATTAGATAGTACTACTTCGTATTGAATGGACAAAGCATCCACAATAAAGTTAGAAATAGTATCAAATCCATCCCAAAAATCAACAAATTTCAAATAAATCTTTTTCATTTTGACTAACAATATGATAGACAAGCAATCACACAAAACATTTTCACATACTTCTCAACTTTTTAATCAAAAAATCAAAAGTTTTTCTAGCAAGTAATTTTGCTTTTTTCTTACCATCATATAATACATTTAGAACACTTACACGATCTAAATACATTTTCCAAATCTTATCTATAACAATTTTATGATTTTCAAATGCATAAGAAATATCGATTGAATAAGAATCTAAAGAAAGTATTTCCAACATATTTTTCATTTTATGTTCATAAGATAAGCAAACAAAAGGAGTCTCATTATTAATAGAAAAAACTATAGTATGGTAGCGAGCGCCAACAACAAACTGAGCTCTCTTTATTATGGCTTGTTGTATATCCGAATCGTAATAAGTTGGAATCACTATAACTTTTTCGTTTTCTGCTTTTAATCTGTTAAAATAATCTTCATCTTCCATATTTGGCTGATAGAACAACTGAGGTAACAAAACAACAGTCAATCCGTTTGATGTGAATTTATCAATTAGACTAGAATAAAAACGATCTATAGACCTTTTATCATAATGAAAATAATCTATATGCCAACTATATAACTCATTAGGAACTAATACTACATATTCTTTAGGAAGTAAATTTAATAGCTCTAAAGGTAAGTCCATTCGTGGGGTTTCCAAATAAGCAGTATCAATTGATTGAATATAATGTACTGATAAATCTTCAGCATATCTATAACTCTGTGTATCTCGCAAACTTACAAAAGTAGAACGTGTCAAAATCTCCTTTGCTATTTTCCTAAAAAAATCATTCGTAGTAAAAGGACCGATTGAAGGGGAATAAATTACTAATGACTTTCCTTGATATAAAACCTCCTTCAACCTCCAAACATATCCATAATCACGATATAATCCCATATTTACCCCGCCCGGAGCACTAATAACAATATTAGCTTCTTTTATCATTTTAACTTCTCGACGTCTTTGCAAATACATTAAAGTTAAAAACCTAGTAATAAAACAAGGGCATTTCAAATATAGTTTTGTTATTTTATCTAATCCTCTAGCTTTCTTCTTTGTAGGCAATATTTGTTTTACATTTTTATACTTAAATAAACAACTTGCATCAAAATCATTCATATTATATGAAACTGCTATATCCTGAAATCCTCTATCATATAACGTACGAATTAGAGCCTTTCCCGCCGCCTCATCTCCATGATTCATGCTATGTTGATTTATAATTAATATTTTCATAACTAATGTCTTATAATTCATTTAATAATGATACGTATTGGTAGTTGAAACATCCCTTCGCATAGATATAGCTACATTAAAATGATCCAATAGTTCACCAACACCAATGATCATTATAGGTACTTCATTTTCTGGAATATAGAATTGCTTCTTCAACATCCTTAATTTACTATACCCAAAACCACATGATAAAGGTATTGTCCCTAATCCTAATGAATGTAAAGCATTTAGCAAATTCATAGCATATAAACCACCATCCACATAAGCTTGATGAACCTCATATGATAAAAAGGCATTCAAATTAGCAGTTACTAATATTGAACAATGAATTTCCTTCTCAAATCCATTCGATCCACCCTGCCATTGTAAAAGTGAATAACTCTTTTCACCTATAAAAATATGAGTAAGCCATCCTTGACGATTGCAAGCCGACGGAGTACGAGATGCTAGTTTCAACGCTTTTTCAAGCATTTCTTTAGAAGGTATTTTATTATCAAAATATCTAATAGAATGCCGACTATACAACAAAGATTCAAAAGTCTTATTACATTCCTTTAATATATCACTCTTAGCTATAGATTCTATTCCTGAATGTCTATTCAGATTTTGGAATCCAGTTCTAGATACTAAGTTTAAATATTGTTGTTCTATCTTGGTAATATCTATCCCCATTTCATTAGTATATTGTATATAACTGCCAACTGTAGATATAGGGAATTTAAGAAAATCCAAATCTTCTGTGGAATATAAATCATAATATCTATTTAAATTCTGCAGCATTATTAAAATCTTAGCTTGACCAAATCCTTTGCGTGGATTTCTCATAGACATGCCTTTTTCTATAACATGTGCCTCACGCAATAAAATATATTGCATTTTTTTTCATACTTGCTTCTGTATTAACAGAAGCATTATGTCTACAAAGCAAGAGCCAAAAATAATAAGCCTCTTCCAAGAATTGCAATTTTAATCTTAGCCAATTATAAAATGGCTTGAGCATTTTTTTCACAATAACAACTGATTTATATAAAAAATTAAATTGATTTCCCCCTTAATTCTTTCAAGCGAAACAACTCTTTCCATCCTTTTAAAATGGCTTTAACTTCAATAAAAAATATTGGACGATAAACAGGAATTAAAAAACAAGAAAAGAATCCTGCAAAAAATATTGTTATTATTGTAACCCAAGCAGATCCAACTATACCACAAACTGGTATTAATAATAAATTTCCACACACGCAGACACAACAACCTATAATATTACGGACAACAGCCCATTTTTGAATGTGTTCCATTATCATAATCTGACCTGAGCATACAGATAGAGCCATTCCGACTGTTTTCCAAGACATTATTTGTAAAACAGGTACCGCTGCTAGATACTTCTCACCATAAGTATAATAAATTAACCAATAAGATATAAGAGAAACTGATATAGCTATAACTATAGAAATCCAAACAACTATGCTTACAAATAATATTTTCTTTTCTTCATATTCAACAATATTCTTTTCTTTCACTCTCACTAACAAAGGAGTTATAGTCTGTACCAAAATCATTGGTAAAAATAAAATAATATCTAAAAAGCGTCCTGCTGTTGCAAAATATCCAACAGACTCATTATCAATCATATTTTTTATCATAACCTGATCAATACGTTGATAAATAACTACAGCCGCACCAGATAAGACAAGCGGAAATGATTCTTTTATTAAAAAAAAAGCTATTTTCTTATTAAAATTCCAATAAGATACTTTCCCGATTTTTCGATAATAAGATAAAAAATATCCTCCAGAAACTAAGACAGTATCAAACATAGTAGCTATAATGAAGTACTCCAACGGAGCCTTATACCATAAAAGTATTATCTTTAAAAAAGCCCCTATAATAATCCTAAAAAGTTCTGATTTAACAATATATTCATTCTGCAATATGGATGTAAAATAGTTTCTTATAACATTAAAGCAATTTGAAAAAACAGTTACTGCATATATTAATATTATAGTAGATGTAAAGAGATCAGTTTTATAAATTAATAGACTTATTCCTATTAAAATATATGCTAGTAAAGCAAAACAAAATCGTATACAAAATGCAGTGCCTATTATTGTTTGATACTTTTGGGGATTTCGTGAAAACTCCCTAATTTCAATATCATCTAAACCAAAAGAAGATATAATCAAAAAAATAGAAACATAACTGATAACATAGTTCATTAATCCATAATCACTCGGTCCTAAATAACGAGCAACTAAAATACCAACAAACAAAGCTCCTAACATATTGGCTACCTTACCTAGTATAGCCCAAAAGACATTCAAGAAAACTCTTTTTTTTGTATCTGATAAATTTAACAAATAATTTCCAACAAGTAATTTAAACATTCTATTTATTCATTTCTACTTTAATACAAAATAGAATTTACAATGTCAATAATTATCTCTTACCCTGTCGAACCATAAATTCAGTCCCACCCACACAGTAATATCTCCTATTAACATTATTGTATTATTTACATAGGGCATAAACAGAATATTCACCGCACTAAACGCACAAGAAATCAGCAAGATCGTTATCATCGCCTTTCTTGGTGTGAAACCCATTGCCAGGAACTTATGATGAATATGGTTCTTGTCCGGTTCGAAAGGGCTCTTGCCACTGCGAACACGAACCATCACCACACGGATCACATCGAACGCAGGGACAATCAGCGTACTGAAAGCAATCACGAAAGCACCTTCGGTATACGGGGTGACATCCGGATTGTACTGGCTGTATTTGATGGCAAGGAAAGAGAGCACATAGCCCAAAGTCAGGCTGCCCGTATCACCCATAAAAATCTTACGGGCACGTTCCGCACTGCCGAAGACGTTATAGTAAAAGAAAGGGACCAGCACACCGAACGTGGCAAAGGCGAGCATGCTGTACGTCCAAAGTTCTTTCTGCATGAACAGGAAGCCGAAGACAAGCAGGGCAACGCTGCTCAGACCGGAGGCAAGACCGTCGATACCGTCAATCAGATTGATGGCATTGGTGACAAAGACAACCAGAAGAACCGTAAAAGGCATACCTATCCAGGCAGGAAGGGCATACAGGCCGAAAAGACCGTAGAAGTTATTGATCCAAAGGCCGGCCAGGGGAAAAAACGAAGCACAGATGATCTGGATCACAAATTTCTGACGGTAGCGCACTCCGACAAGGTCATCGGCAATACCCGTCAGGTAGAGCAAAGTCATCCCGCAGACCAGAAACAAGCACTCGGGCAACAAGTACACCGCACGGAGGGCGGGAACATCATAACCCATCAGGATGCGAAGGGCGAACACGCCACAGGAGGAAAGCAGGATGGTGGGAAAGAAAGAGACACCGCCCAAACGGGGAATGGCACGTTTATGAACCTTGCGCTCACTCGGCATATCGAAAAGCTTCTTCCGCAAAGAGATAAGCAGGATGCGGGGAATGATAAGCCGGGCAACCGAAGCAGAGATGACAAAAGCCAATATGATGAAAAGGATATTCAAGACAAAGGGGATTTAGGTTATATACAGTGTTGTGTCGAAAAAGAAAAGAGTTTACTCCTCTACTTCCCAGTTGGGATAAGGATTCTCTTCAAGACTGCGGAGTTGTTCGGCAATCTCACATTCATCGCCGGAAAGGGCACGCTCTCCCCAGCTGTCGATGATGCTATGCGCCTCACGGGAGAGGTCGTCGTCAAAGACTTCACCATAGCAATAAGTCAGAAGGCGCACCTTCAGCAAGGAAGCGGGCAAGCGGTCGAGCACTTCCCAACAACGGTTCAGGATCTGCTGGATGCGGACTTCCTTGTCACCGTTATTGTAGATCGTCGCGTTATAACCCATCAGAAGCGAAAGGCACAAACGGGCTTCTTCCTCGTCGGTGGAGCCATGATGGGGATATAAAGTATTGGCACGACTGAGTACATCACCGTTCAACCGGCTGAAGTGGTCGCTGTAGATGGGGCTGCCATCGGAACCGAGATAAAGAAGTTCGTGCGCCAAGGTGTACAAAGCGGTAATTTGAGAATCTAAAGAGTTCATGGAAATATTTACAATTTACGATTTATTGTCTGCTATTTTACTGTTTAAAGATCGAGCGGCTCGATTAGAGAGGGATGGATGTAGGTGGTGGCAACGGCCATGACACCCTGGATGGAAACCATCACACGCCGATCGTTTTTCACACGGATAAACTCACCCTCGACGCCGGCAAAGATGCCTCCTGTCACACGCACACGCTGCCCTTTACGGAAAGCTACGGCTGAGGGTTCGAGATAGACCAGTTGCTGGTCGTAACTGCCGGCAACCGCCATGAAGCTGCGCATCTGAGAAGTGGGAACAACAATGGGCTGGCGGCTTTCACGATCCATGATATAACGGATCGGAAGGGTCATGCCCATCTCGTCTTTGATACGATCGATACGTTCACGGCTCGAACGGATAAACACCAGGTTGTGGACCGCAGGAACCAATTTACGCACGCGGCGCTCGTTCTTGACGATGTATTCGTAGTGCATGGGGATAAAATTCTCGATACATTCACCATCGAGATACTCTTTTAAAGCAAGCTCACGGCTGTAAGTGACACGAACGGCATACCAAAACAGCTCTGGGGATTCCTTCACAAAAGGATGTTCTTTGGGGACACCGGAGTACGAAAGTACCTCCCGGTCAGGTGATGTAATGCGAATATCAGTCTTGCTTGCATTCATGTGATCTCAAAACCCTCCCCTATCACAGTAGAAGGATGCTGAAATGTTATGTGACCGCCTCAAAAAACAGCCGATTTCGTAAAAACGCTGATTTTAAAGACTAATTAGCTATGAACGAAGATATTAGATACGGTTTATGTTTCAAAAAACGTTCGTCTTTTGAAACATCATTTTTGATGAAATTCAGAACCGGATAAAAAGAAAAATTCAAAAAGAAAATCTATATTTTTTAGATTCCAATAATTCATTGATTTACAGCATCATGAAGAAGATAAAAATAGAATAAATGAATTTATTTATAAAAATATTTTGCTATAGTAAAAATACTGTTTACCTTTGTTCCATTGAACGAACGTTTTTTGAAACACGCCTTCTTTTCTTTACAATTCGATTTTCCTGAAGCTTAATATATTATATATAATCGCGCGTACGCCTATGCGCATAATCTTTTCTTTTTTAATCTATTTCACCCCGTTAAGTAAATAGGTCAGGTATACCTTACCTATTTGTTTAACGGAGCGAAACATCAATATAAAATAAACAATATACGCGTATATATAGAAATATCCATATAAGAACCACTAATTTTGCATTCGTAATAAAAAAACTTATTAGACGAAATGAGCAAAAAAAACCGAATGAAGGAGTGGTATTAAACATGGGAAATACCCCTTACGTAGTAATCGTCAATGAAAAAAGTGACGAAGGACAGAAAGTGTTGGAAGCACTGGAAGAAAACATAGAAAAGATGGATATAGGCTCGCATAGGGAGCTTGTCATCTTCTTTTTCGTATGGCTGAACCATCAGCAGAAAGATCCCAAAAAGAGAAAAAACATACGGGAACTGGCAAAGATCATGCACCGGTCACTGTTCTTCGGACAAAAACACAACAGCAACGAGGAGATGAAGCCGGATTCCATTGAAACTGAGATATTTAAGATACTAAGGATATTAAAAAGCATGAAAAAAGCGGAAGATAAAGACTTGATTATAAATCTATTAGACGATATCAGCCTGTTTCTGGATGAAAACGTCTAACAGGGGTACAAAAAAGCCCCGTACTTTTGCAATCAAAGATTTATGTTAAACTTAAAAAATGAAAGATGAAAAGCATTAGTATTACCACTTACAGGGGTTTCAGCAAAGTGAAAGGGAAATGTTCACTGCAGGAATTGATCGGATGGGTACGGAGCAGACAATACGCCAACCTGATAGAGAAAATAGGAAGGCTGGTCAGTGAAGGAAAAACCAAGGAGGCGGAGAATGTGAAGCGGCAACTGGACTACTTCACCGTCACGGCAAACTATCATGAATGCAGGCTGGCGCACAGCATAGCCGCATACAACGACACCAGCACCATCGACATCGACAAGCTGCGGGAAGAGGAACTGGAACGCATACGGGCTCTGATAGAAGCCGACGAAGCGACGCTCGCCTGTTTCCTCACCGCCAAGCAGCACGGTTTCAAAATTCTGGCTTACCTGACAGACCTTGAGGCGGAGGCGTGGAGAAACTCGTTCTTCAAGACAGCAACCATCACCTACGACAGACTGGAACAGTATCACGCAGGCATCTACGAACTGACCCGGAAACACTACGAGAAACTGCTGCAAACAGAGGTGGACACCAGCGGAAAAGACTTGTCGAGAGGTGTCTTCGCCTCGTATGACCCGAAGGCATTTTACTCTGCCGAAAGGGTGGCACGCATCCCCGAACGGACACTCACCATCGAAGCTCCCGAACCTGCACAAAGGGGAAGGAAGAAAAAGAAAGAACCCGAAACGGGACAGACGGGAGATATCAGCGCCTATACGTGTATGGAATTCAACAAATGCCTCTGCTCCACGCAAAGGCTGATGAAATATACGGAAGGAAGCCGCAATTCGTTCCTCTTCACCCTGGGAAACAAATGTTTCCGAAAAGGGCTCGAAGAGTCGGAAGTGAAGCGCCTGGCGGCGGAAAGGCTGGGAGACGGAGGAGGGATGGACACGGACACACCCATCGGAAACGCCTACACATATACCGACAGGACGGAACGGGCAGAGGAGAAGAAAAAGATACCACTCGTGGAACAGGTGATAGATTATCTGAACAAGAATTATGCTTTCAGGCGAAACACGGTGCTCGACCGCCTCGAGATGTGCGACTTATCCCAAACGGAAGAGAAATCTTTCTATGCCATGCGGAACAAGGATTTCAACTCCATCTTCCTGAACATCAGCAGGCAGGGCATAGCTTATCCGCTCAACAGCCTGAAATCGGTCATCGACTCGGACTATTCACCGGAGTTCAACCCCTTCACGCACTACTTCGAAGGAAATGCCCGGTGGGACAGGAAGACTGACCACATCAGAAAACTGGCGGACACCATACAGGCGGAAGATCAGGAGTTCTGGAGGGAGGGATTCCGGCGGTGGATCGTGGCCATGGTGGCCTCGGCCCTCCGACCGGGCAAAGCAAACCAAGAAGCACTGGTGTTGCACGGAGCACAGGGAAAAGGAAAAAGTACCTGGATAAGGCATCTGCTGCCTCCGGAACTGGCAGAATATTACCGAAACGGAATGATAGATCCGGCAAACAAGGACGACCTCTTACTGCTGTCCACCCGCCTGCTGATCAACATGGAAGAGTTTGAGGGTGTGAAAACGGGGGACATCGCCGAACTAAAACGAATCATCGGGCAAGAAAACGTCACCATCCGGAAAGTGTATGACACCCAGGCACAACTGTATCCACGCAGGGCATCGTTCATCGGAAGCACCAACAACATGCAGTTCCTCAAGGATTACGGAGGAAACCGGCGCTTCCTGGTCATTCCTGTAAAGACCATCGACTACCGCACCCCGGTAGACCACAAAGGGGTGTACGCGCAGGCGGTGCAACTGATAGAGGACGGTTTCCGCTATTGGTTTGAAGGAAACGAGATAGACGACATCAACACCCGAAACGAACGCCACCGCATGAAAGACCCACTGGAAGAGAACCTGTATGTTTACTTCCGTCCGGCAGGAGAAAAGGACTTTGAGGTGAAATGGAAACCCGCCGCCGCAATACTGGCTACTCTATCTGTATACGGACGGACACAGGCCAACGCGCAAACGCAACAAGTGTTGGTACAGATTCTGGAAAGGGATACCTTCGGCAAGCGTGTAAACATCCATGGCATCATGGAGTATGCCGTAGTGGAACTCACACAACAGGAGGTGAGCGAAAACTTCAGGAAAAGGGATAAGGGAAAGGAAATGGATGAACTCCCGTTTTAAAAGTACCGGAGGGAAGGAAATAGAAGAGAAATGCCCCGTAAGAATATATGTAATCGAAATAACATATATTCTTACGGGGCAGGACATATATTGGCGTTTTATTGACAAAAAGATATTAGCTATTTTAATTAGACTCCACACCTACTACAAACGACATACATATCAACAATTTTATCCTTATAGGCTTGACATATGAACAACACAACAACTCCCAATTCAAACCTTGTAATGGATTCTAATGATTCAGTTAAATATATTCAGATAGTATTATTCTATTAAAAACAACATATTTAAGAACAATGTAGAATAATCCAATAATTGTATTTTTCAAAAACAACTTTCATCTGGGTCGCAAATACCTAAATTTAGGTATTTGCGACCCAGATGAAAGTTCGTATTTTTGTATTCAGAAACTATTTAGGATTCATTAATATTTATACATTCATATTATTATTGGTTTCATTAAACCTTAGCAAACTATTTATTCATCATTAATAAAAAAACTATGAAGTATTATCTGCTGTTTTATTCACTTATTTTTTTATTTATTTTTTGTTCGTGTTACGATGAATCTCTTAATTTTGATCATGATATAATCCAAAAAGATCTTGATTCCAATTACACCTTTATTATGAACGAAGCAGATGCTCTAGATCTTGTTTCGTATTTTATAAATAGTATGGAAAACAGCCCAGCCACTCGAGTAGCTTCTTTAGATACCAGAGAAGTTGAAGGCATTGTTACCTTTCCTAAAACAAGGGCAAATCTCCTTCCGGAATGGTTACAAGAGTTCAATAAGAGATTTTATATTGTAAATATGAAAAATGACAAGGGATATGCTATAATTTCTAAAGACGAACGTGCATTCCCATTTTATGCTATTTTAGATCATGGACGGTTTAACTTTAATAGCATTGATTCTGTTTCAACATCTATCTATCAAGGATTTATAAGAAGAAATAAGATAGATATTGAAAGATCAGATTCTCTATATTTAAACAAATCATTATTTCCCTTAACGCGTAGTAGCTTAGATGATAAAACCTTTTTTCAAATCAAAGAATTAAAGAAAGGACTATTCCGTGGGTTTGGAAGATCTTCTAATTATCTTCTAAAAACGAGATGGACTCAAAATGTTACGAGACCCAATATTTATTTGCAAAAAAGTGGAGCAACCTATTATGATGTATATGGTAATACCACGAGAAGCGCTACAATAAATACAGGTGATGGTAGTATTCAAAGTACAAGATTATTTGGTTGTACTCCAGTTGCTTTTGGTCAAGTTTTGTATGGACTAAGAAGTCATAAAGGTGTCAAAGATTTATGCTATTCTAATGGACAACCAGTCTTATGGGACAGAATGGAAAAAGGTATGAATCCAGAGGTTGAACGTTTTCTAGGCTGGATCACAATGAACTGTTCTCCAAAAGTTGTTGATATTACTTTTTTAGGAACTTCATTAACTAAACCCGGAGTAATGGTCCACAATGTAGATGCAAAAAATTTTATTAAAAAAATTCTAGGAGATTATTTAGATATTCAATATGATAATTGCGTTATATGGGCTGGTGATTTAAATGGCTTTACAGGAAATAATGAAGGAAAAAAAATCGCAGAAAAGTTTTATACAACAAATAAAGAATGTTTTGCAATATTCACCGGATCCCAAAAGACAATGCCTTCCGACTACCACAGTTACGTTGTCGACAGAATGTGTGAAATTCTAATGAAACATAGAGGGGTAATTGTTACGCCGAAGGAAATTGTTGAGAGCTTTACACCAACACAAACCAATATAATGAAAGAACAAGGATTGTTAGTAATAGAGACTAATCCTAATCGCATTATCTATCATGAACCTTATTCAGTGACAATTTGTCATGTAAACTATGGCTGGGGCAATAAACATAATGGTTATTATTATTTTAATGAGAGAACCGATGGTGGATTAAAATATGAAGGTAATGAAGGGTTTAATAATAATTTCAACCACAATCTTGCTTATACTATTATAACTCCGAAATAAAGTAATGAAAGAATTAAAAAGACAGAACCAAATGGAAATATTAAAAAAAGGATATAAAATCTTTGTACTATTATTCAGTATAATTATTATTGCCTATTCTTGTAGAGACGGTGGAGTAGCCGCTGTGGTTAATTTCAAGCCGAATCCTATCCGATTTTCAAAAGAAGGGGGAGAATATACCATCAAGGTCAAAGGGAGTCGCGGTCCGCAATGGGATTACACCAACTGTACCACCCATTCAGGTAAGGAGGAAACAATGAAAATGGATACCATTGATAATATTGTTCATATAAGCAATGATTGGATTGAGTTTATGTTTAATTCTGGAGCAAATTGTAAATACATTGATGTGAAAGTAAAGCCGAATAATTCTGATATGAGAAGAAGTTTGATATTCAATGTCTGGAGTGTCGCTTTACCTACACAACTGGCTGTTTATCAAGATTAAAATAAAAAAGCTTCATTACCACAAAAGAGAAAAGTACGAACAAAATTTATTCCGGCTACTTTTATCTGTTTGATTGCTGAATACATACAGATGATAAAGGTATTTGTATCATCTTATTTTTGAACTTGTGCATAAATTGCACAAGTTCAACTTCTTATCAAATCCTCCGAACCAATACCGGTATTGGTTTCTCTCTAATTTTATGCTCCCGGTTCTCCCATATATCGAAAGATCAGACGAACTTCCTTGGGCGTAAATGAATGGCGGTATTTATAGTATCCCACCTCCTCGAGCGCAGCCATCAGGAGTTTGTTGTGCCGCATCCAACGGCTGAGATTATTGAGGGCGGCATTTTCAGACAAATGGGGTGCATAAAGCAGAGCCAACTCGACTTTTGTATATACACGGATAGGAAACTCTCTCTCGTCATCTTCTAAATCTTTCATGTTTTTCAATTTTAAATTAATAAATAATCGGAACTTTACAATAGCATAAAGATAACAAAAACAAACGACATATCATAGCAGAAGTCATACTATTTCACAAAACATTCATTGATTTTCAATCTTTTATCCATACCGCCTCAACCCACGTCAACAAACACAAAACAGAGGTTACAAAGCGGTATCTTTGACATACCGGAAGAAAGGGAAAGAGCTCGTCCGACCTTCCGGATGCATTCTTAATTATTAACCATAAAAAACTATCAGACAATGGCAGTTCCATACAAAAAAATCGCGAGAAAAGATCCGCGAAAAACGGATGCTATAGAGAAATTTTATCCGCAACTGGTCACTTTAGGCCAAAGTGCAAGCCTGGAAAGCATTGCGTACGAAATGAAGGAGAAAAGTTCGTTATCATTGGGAGATATTAAAAGCGTACTCACCAATTTTGTAGAAGCGATGCGCACCTCCCTCTATAACGGACAATCAGTCAATATCCGGGATTTTGGAGTATTCAGCCTTTCGGCACGCACCAAAGGGGTGGATACGGAAAAAGAATGTACGGCCAAAAACATAATGGCAGTGAAAATAAACTTTCGTCCGTCATCGAGTGTACGTCCGAACCTGACATCGACCCGGGCCGGTGATAAAATCGAATTCATCGATATCAAAGCCGCACTGGAAGGTAAAGAATCTGAAAAAGGTGGAGACGGAGACATTGTGGATGACCCGACGGCATAAATCAGGATTACATAGAAAGGAGGTGTTGAAGAAATGAAAAAGTCAGGCTGGAGTACGGTTCTAAAGGTAATGATCGCAGTGGCATCTGCCATACTGGGAGTCCTTGGAGGTAATGCAATGAACTTGTAGGCAACGAAAACTAAATGGGAGAGGTGATATCCGCGTGGTATCACCTTTCCCATTTAGTTTTCATACTATCAACCGCTCCTGATCTTATTTTGCTACCATCACCTCGACATCATATCCCATAAACAATCCATTCTCGACAACTCCTGTGATTGATTTTATCTCTTTCTCGAGAGACGAATGAATATTGCCGAACCAGGCATCGAGAATCAGATTTCCATTTTCGGTAATTACAGGACCGTCTTTACCTTTAGCAAGCCTCAACTCCGTACGCAAAGCTCCCATAGTAAGCACTTCCCGCTCCACATAAGGCAGAGCCATCGGAAACACTTCGATAGGAACAGGAAAACGGCTTCCCAGAAAAGAAACCTGCTTGCTTTCGTCCACCAAAATGAAAGTACGATTACTGCTGCATATCAAAAGTTTCTCCTTGAATAACGCTCCGCCTCTACCTTTGATCAGGTTATGATCGGGATCTACTTCATCGGCGCCGTCGAACGTCCAATCGGGGCGACACATCCATAAAGTAGTCTGCGGAATGCCCAAACGGACACACTCCATCGATATCTCCATCGAGGCAGGGATCACGGTGACATGCAGATTCTCCGTACGTATCCTTTCGGCAATAGCGAGCAATGCCAGATATACGGTCGATCCGGAACCTGCCCCAATAATCTCCCCTTCTTGCACACGCATGGCAATCATACGGGCTAACTGCTCCTTACTCTCCCGGTTGGTGATCGTGTCCGACCATTGGAGATGCTCCACCAAGCTACTTTCCCATTTCATACTAACACTTGTTTATAACAGGTAACAACTTATTTCACCCTACGGTTCAGTTGGTTATTGGCTTTTGAGGGCTTTGATTTTCCGATCCGTTTACCGGAAGGTTTCTTACCTCCCGAGGCTTTGGGCCGTCCGCTACCCGGACGGGCACTGCTATTTCCGCTCTTCTTCATAAAAATCTTCATTATAATATTTGCCTAAATATCTGCGGGCTATAAAATCCCAGTTCTCGTGCAACACCCTCCTGCCATCCTCAAAAGGAAAAGTGACCTCGGACAATAAATCATGCTGCATGGCATAGTGCAACAAGTCGATGGGACAAAGTCCGGGAACATAAAGCAACTCGGCCCCTTCTTGTTCGGCAATCCCGGGATTATATGTCGAGTTTCGTTCATCCCGGAAGCAAGCACCGATATTGGGAGCAAGCAAGATGCCTTTCGGATTGGCAAAAAATACAAAATTTTCTTCATCGGCCAATTCGGGCATTAACGAATCGTCTTCGTCGGTCCACTCCAACGCATCGACACAGAAACGGCGCAAGCCCGCATAATCCTCAAAATAGACAAGCTGCTTCCCTTGGGTGGCATTCAGGAACTTGGTCACATCATGGGGAAGCTCCATTTCCGGGAAAATATCCAAAACAGGTCCCGGAGGAGGCAACAGGGCACGAATCTCCGGAAGCCAGTCCATCGACTCGTCATCGGTAAGAGGGGCTTGTTCAAAATGGGCTTCAAGTAGCGCATAAATATCAGTCGCAAGTCGAAGCAGAGATTTATCCGTCGGATTCCAAGGAACCGGAGAATCGTCTGTGACAGGAGAAAGAAGCGACCATAACAGGAACGACACATCCTCAAAATTTATTTCATCATCGGCATACGCCCCTGTCAGGGTATAAAAGGGCAGAAAACGCCCGTACAACCGCTTGTGCAACCGGATGAACTTATTCCATCCACCGGAATTATTCACACAATCTTCCAGATACCAGGTGAAATAAAGAACGGCCCGGTTTTTATGAATCATCTGTCCGGTAAGCTCCGACTTCTCAAATAGGGGCAGCAGCCTGTTGGCAAAATCGACATACCATTGATCGGTATCTGCCGATTGCGGACGCGGATGGACTTCCATCCACAGTTGACGATATATTTTTTGCAGTTTCATGAATTGGAGTGTTGATTTACGGAAACAAATGTACTTCTTTTCTGATAAGATTGGCTACATTTGCACCAATTTATGAACTTTACGGCAATGGATATTACGCTCAGAACGCTCACGGAAAACGACTTGCCTTTTGTAAAAGACATCTACGACTATTATACCCTCCACACGACAGTGGTGTACTTTGTACACTGCGCCAGCATCGACGAACTAAAAAACTACATACCCGTAGGCGATCCCGTCTACCGGTCGTTCATCATTGAAACTCCCGAAGGAGCACCCTGCGGATTCTGCTATTTCGCACGCTTCAAGCCCCGAGAAGCCTTCCGCATCTCGGTAGAGCTGACCCTCTACCTGAAACCGGAGTTTACAGGAAGAGGATATGGAAAACAAGCCATACTCCGACTGGAAGAGATCATCCGCCAAGAAGGCTTCAGCAACATAATGGCACTGATTTCGGGAGAGAACGAAGCCAGCATCCGCCTGTTCGAAAAATGCGGTTTCGAATGTTGCGCAAACATCCGGCAGGTAGCGGAGAAGTTCGGCAAAAAACTGGATTTGAGGATGTATCAGAAAATTATTTCAGACAATTCACATCTCACTCCCTGAAAGCCGATGATAGAAACACATCCACACAAGAAGTTCTCTTCAAATCTGAAAGCACGATTAGATAAAGAACTATAAGTGAGCAAACATTGTGTGGCAATATTTGTATATACAAGAAATTATCGGTACTTTTGCCACAAAAATCAGAAGAAGAGCAGTAATGAAAACGGTTAATCAAATTATTGGAGAGAATCTAAAAAAAATTAGAGAGTTATCCGGTTTTACACAAGAACAAGTAGCCCAATCTATTAAGATAGAACGCTCTACTTACAGTAATTATGAAGGAGGAACCAGAGAGATTCCTTATACCATTTTGGAAGATATCTCAAATTTATTCGGTTGTGAACCTTTTATATTGTTTGAGGACAATATTCAGACGAATAATGAAATTATGGCTACAGCTTTCAGAATTTCAAATTTAGGAGAAAATGATTTGAAAGAAATAGCAGCTTTCAAAGATATCGTAAAGTCTTATCTCAAAATGGAACGCATTGCCCAAAATGAAGCCGAATAAGTTTATCATAGAGAAGCAAGTCTCAGAGTTTCGTATGGACAATGGACTTAGCGCTACGGAGCCTATCACTTTGAAAAGCTTACTTTTGAAACTAAACATACTCACTGTTTTCAGACCTTTATCCGACAACTTCTCAGGAATGTGTTTAAAAGATAATTCAGAGCACCGTTTCATGCTTATCAATTCTAATCAACCACGAGGAAGGCAACACTTTACGATAGCTCACGAATTATACCACCTTTATATAGAGAAAAAACCGACTCCTCACAAATGTAATCCGGGATGTGCCAGCAAAGATCCGATAGAACAATGTGCCGACATGTTTGCTTCCTCTCTATTAATGCCGGAGGGCGGTATATGCCAGTTAATACCCGAAATGGAATTAAAAACCAAAAACATTTCGATGGCAACAGTCCTAAAACTTGAACACTATTTTTCCGTTTCCCGTTCCGCTTTATTGTATAGATTACAAAATATCGGACTTATAACAGAAAGTACACGTTCCCAATTGGCAGAAATAAAAGTAAAATACTCTGCCAAATGTTTCGGATATGACACAGCTTTATACGAACCGGCCAACGAAGGACTGGTTATCGGTGATTTTGGTGAAAAAGCCCGCAAGCTATTCGAACAGGAAAAAATTTCAGAAGGTCACTATATAGAGTTACTCCATAAAATAAACATCAATGGAACACAAGAAAACGAAGATAGTACTCGATGCTGATGTAATTATCCATTTCATGGAGGCTAATTATTTCTCAATATTACCCGATATATTTCCTGAGTACGAATACTTGATATTGGATGTGGTATATAATGAAATTTCCCAAAATTCCGGTACAAAAGATTTTATAGATAAATATCTCCATTTCTTCCATAAATTGAAAAAAGAAGTTTTTTCCCCAAAGAGGGAATCAATGAAAGAGTTCTTTTTATTGCAACGCACTCTGGGAAAAGGAGAAAGTGCATGCATGATCTATTGCAGGGACAACCGAGACGTATTGGGAAGCAGTAACCTGAAAGACATAAAAGAATATTGCTCCAAGAATAATATTACCTATCTGACTACACTTGATTTTTTATATTATGCTTACTGCAGAAAGAAAATGACAGAGCAAGAGTGTAAGGAATTCATGCAGGAAGTAAATAATGCGGGAAGCAAACTTCCGATCATCGATATAACCCAATATACATGTACCGTACAAATTTAAACTCACACATTTCAAGAAAACAAGGCCAACACAACGACAAAGCCCTATCGCAGATTACATAAACAATCACATTCCCTTCCTCTGCGCTGTAACTCTATTATGCAATCTGCGACAGCAATGCCCCCTCCGTCCGTTCTCAAAGTCTTTTTAAAGCCAGCTTAATGACTTTCTCCACCGGAGCATCGGGTTCTTCTTTCAATATGGCAAGCACCGCCTTCTGTGAAGGTGCAGCGGCAAATCCGAGCATGGTCAATGCAGCGATGGCCTCTTCCTGTACTTCCGCATTCATTGCCGGCAACAAAGCACCGGCAGCACCTCCCACGGCAGTTGCAGCCATGGCACCGGTTTTAATTTTATCTTTCAAATCGACAATGACACGCTGTGCGGTCTTCAGTCCGATACCTTTCACCGTCTTCAGCATATTGGCATTTTCGGTACTGATCACATTCACCAGTTCGGCCGGTGAAAGAGCAGAAAGAATCATACGGGCCGTGTTTCCTCCAATACCCGAAACGGAAATCAGCAGCAGGAAAAGTTCCCGTTCCTGCTTGTCGGCAAAGCCATATAAAACGTAAGCATCTTCGCGGATGGCTTCGTAGATATAGAGTTTACAACTGCTCTTACCCTGAATGGCAGAATAAGTGTTGAGTGATATATTAACGGCATATCCTAATCCGTTACAATCGATAACTGCGGTTGCCGGACTCAGTTCGGCAATTTCGCCTTTGATGTATTCTATCATAATGGTTATAATCAGAACGCAAAGATAATAAATATTGTGCTTCACGAACCTTGAATAACAAAAACTAACTTTAACACCCTTAAGAGACCTGAAAACAAAGAAAATGACTAATTTTGCAACCGAAATAAAGAAATGTGTTAAACAAAACCAATAAAAAGATGAAAAAAGTAAGAGCAGCCATCGTAGGTTATGGCAATATTGGTCGTTATGTGCTGGAAGCCCTCCAAGCGGCTCCCGATTTTGAGATAGCAGGTGTGGTTCGTCGTGCAGGTGCCGAGAACAAACCGGCTGAACTGAATGATTACGCAGTAGTTAAAGATATAAAGGAACTTCAAGGAGTAGACGTGGCTATTCTTTGTACTCCGACCCGCAGCGTTGAGAAATACGCAAAAGAGATTCTCGCAATGGGCATCAACACAGTAGACAGTTTTGATATTCATACAGGCATCGTTGACTTGCGTCGTGAACTGGGTGCTTGCGCCAAAGAACACGGAGCTGTATCGATCATCTCGGCCGGATGGGATCCGGGAAGCGACTCGATCGTACGCACCATGCTCGAAGCAATTGCCCCCAAAGGAATCACTTACACCAACTTCGGTCCGGGTATGAGTATGGGCCATACGGTAGCCGTCAAAGCTATCGATGGAGTGAAAGCGGCTTTATCGATGACTATCCCTACCGGAACAGGCATTCATCGCCGTATGGTATACATCGAACTGAAAGACGGATATAAATTCGAGGAAGTGGCAGCAGCCATTAAATCGGACGCTTATTTCGTTAACGACGAGACACACGTAAAACAAGTGCCGAGCGTAGACGCACTGCTGGACATGGGACACGGTGTAAACCTGACCCGCAAAGGTGTATCCGGAAAAACCCAGAACCAACTGTTCGAATTCAATATGCGCATCAACAACCCCGCACTGACCGCACAGGTATTGGTATGCGTAGCACGTGCTTCGATGAAGCAGCAGCCGGGATGTTACACCATGGTGGAAGTTCCGGTTATCGATCTGCTTCCGGGCGACCGTGAAGAATGGATCGGCCACCTGGTATAAAAAAGCCAAGTGTCTGATACAAACTATTTCCAAAGACAAGGAAAGGACGACCGCAGATTCTCTTTTTAATTATCACCGATAATCGAAAAGATAAAAATCTGCGGTCATCTTTTATTAGATAAACACTCCGGCTTACACACAATGAAGAACAAACGGTACTCACGCGGCGAAGAGCTGTCCAATACTTTAAGCCATGGCGCAGGCACCCTGCTGGGCATCACCGCAGGATATTTTCTTTTGGAAAAGGCGCTCGCCAACCCTCACCCCTATTGGGCAACAGGCTGTGTACTGGCTTATCTGGTGGGGATGCTGGCATCGTACATCAGTTCAACCTGGTATCACGGCTCCAGGCCCGGCAAGCGGAAAGAACTTCTGCGCAAATTTGACCACGGCGCCATTTACCTGCACATAGCAGGGACTTACACTCCGTTCACCCTGTTAGTGCTACGCCATGCCGGCGGATGGGGCTGGGGAATCTTCACTTTTGTATGGCTGTCGGCTATTGTAGGATTCATATTAGCCTTCAAAAAACTGAAAGAACACAGCAATCTCGAGACGATCTGTTTTGTAGGGATGGGCTCTGCCATCCTGGTGGCCCTCAAACCACTAATGGACTGCCTATCCGCCATCGGAGCCTCTCCCGCCTTCTGGTGGCTTCTCGGAGGAGGAGCTTCGTATATCATGGGAGCCGTGTTTTACTCGTTGCGAAAACCTTATATGCACGCCGTTTTCCACCTGTTTTGTCTAGGCGGAAGCATAGGCCATATCATAGCCATCTGGTTGATTCTTTAGCAAACCCGATTCGCTTTTTCTCTCCAAAAGTTTCCCGTTTTGGAAAACTTTCTGTATCAGGAAGAAAGAAAAGTTCTCCAAAAATTCTTGTTAAAACAAGAACAACTTATTGCTTTAACTGTTACCTTTGTAGCAGATTTCAGTACTAAAAAGAGGTTTAGTCATAAGGGAACGCTGTGCAAATCGGCGACAGTACCCGCTGCTGTAATTCTCTGAGAATCCGCACACTATGCCACTGCGCCCAGCGTGGGAAGGCGTTGCGAGGGAGAGATAAGTCAGAAGACCTGCTGAAAAAGTAAACATATTTAAAAAAAATCTAAAGCTTTCGGGAGTTAAAGTTATGAACTACGCGGAAATTTGTATCATCAAACGAGATGGTAAAAGGGAGGACTTCTCCATCAGTAAAATCAAGAACGCTGTATCAAAAGCGTTTAGTGCCACAGGAATCAATGATGAACAGCAATTGATTGCTGACATCACGATGAATGTAATCGGACAATTTGCATCTCCTACCATTACGGTAGAAGAAATTCAGGACCTGGTAGAAAAAGAGCTGATGAAGGTTCGTCCGGAAGTAGCCAAAAAGTACATCATCTATCGGGAATGGAGAAATACCGAACGAGACAAAAAGACCCAGATGAAGCATGTGATGGACGGTATCGTAGCCATTGACAAAAACGATGTCAACCTGAGCAACGCCAATATGAGCAGTCATACTCCCGCCGGACAGATGATGACATTCGCCTCGGAAGTAACCAAAGACTATACATATAAATATCTGTTGCCGAAACGTTTTGCCGAAGCCCACCAACTGGGAGACATCCACATCCACGACCTGGATTACTATCCTACCAAAACGACGACTTGCATCCAATATGACATGGATGACCTCTTCGAACGTGGATTCCGCACCAAAAACGGCAGTATACGTACCCCGCAAAGCATTCAAAGCTATGCTACCCTGGCTACCATTATTTTCCAGACTAACCAGAATGAACAGCACGGAGGTCAGGCCATACCGGCATTCGACTTCTTTATGGCAAAAGGTGTGAGCAAATCATTCCGTAAACACCTGGCATCATTCATCAGCTTCTATGTACAAATGAACAAGGGTGAAGAGATAGAAGAAAAGGCTATCCGTACAGTGATTGCCGAACATCTGTCGTCCATCAAAGCATCGGAACTGGAACGCGAAACGCTGCGCATGGCTCTGACTGCCCTACAGATCAATATCGACAAAGAACATCTGAACCAAATTATAGAGAAAGCATTTGTGCAGACTCAGAAAGATACGCACCAGGCCATGGAAGGCTTTATCCATAACCTGAACACAATGCACTCACGCGGCGGAAACCAGGTAGTGTTCAGTTCGATCAATTATGGAACAGACACTTCGGCCGAAGGACGCATGGTGATCGAAGAATTACTGAAAGCAACCGTAGAGGGACTGGGCACAAGGGGAGAAGTGCCGGTGTTCCCCATTCAGATATTCAAGATAAAAAACGGAGTATCGTACACAGAAGCCGATTATGAAAAGGCTATGGCTAATTTCGATGCTGCCATGGAAGGTAAATTAAAATTTGAAGCACCCAACTTCGACTTGTTCCTGAAAGCTTGCCACACTACGGCAAAAGCACTCTTCCCTAACTTTATGTTCCTGGATGCCCCGTTCAACCAAAACGAAAAATGGGACGCCAACGACCCGCAACGTTACCGTTACGAACTGGCCACCATGGGATGCCGTACGCGTGTGTTTGAGAATGTAGCCGGCGAGAAATCGTCTTTGGGACGCGGAAACCTTTCGTTCACCACGCTGAACATGCCTCGCCTGGCCATCGAAGCCCGTATCAAAGCAGAAAACATGACGGAGGACGGACACAATAAAGATGCCGTCGAGAGAAAGGCTAAAGAAATTTTCATCGAATCGATACATGAAACGGCTACCTTGATAGCCGAACAACTCTACGAGCGATATCAATATCAGCGTACAGCCCTGGCACGCCAATTCCCCTTCATGATGGGAAATGATGTATGGAAAGGAGGAGCTGCCCTGAACCCGAACGAACAAGTAGGCGACGTGCTGCGCAGTGGTACGCTGGGTATCGGCTTCCTGGGCGGACACAATGCCATGGTGGCTCTCTATGGAGAGGGACACGGACACAGCCAGAAGGCATGGGACACCCTTTATGAAGCCGTGCTGGAAATCAACAAGGTGGCTGATGAATACAAAGCCAAATACAACCTGAACTATTCGGTACTGGCTACACCGGCCGAAGGACTTTCGGGACGTTTCACCCGTATGGACCGCCGTAAATACGGAAAAATCAAAGGAGTGACAGACAACGATTACTATGTCAATTCTTTCCATGTGGATGTAAAAGAACCGATCAGCATTGTAGAGAAAATAAAAAGAGAGGCTCCGTTCCACGCCATCACCCGCGGAGGACACATCACCTATGTGGAACTGGACGGAGAAGCCCAGAAAAACGTACGCGCCATTGCCAAGATCGTAAAAGTTATGTTTGACGAAGGAATCGGCTACGGCTCAATCAATCATCCGGTGGATACCTGCCACAATTGCGGATACAAGGGCGTGATCTACGATAAATGTCCGGTATGCCAAAGTGAGAATATTTTGCGCATGCGCCGCATCACAGGCTACCTGACCGGAGACTTGAGTTCATGGAATTCGGCCAAACGTGCAGAAGAAAAAGACCGTGTAAAGCACGGATAAGGAATCATGAACATCTTGTACACGTATCCCGAAACAATCGTTGACGGAGAAGGTATCCGCTATTCGATCTATCTGGCAGGATGCAGGCACGGCTGTCCGGGTTGTCATAACCCGGAAAGCTGGAACCCGCAAGCCGGTGAGGAACTATCCGAAGGACGGCTGGCTTCCATCATCCGCGAAATAAACTCGAACCCGTTGCTCGACGGAGTGACTTTCTCCGGGGGGCGATCCTTTTTATGATCCGGAAGCATTTTTGCCTGTCATCCGGAGAGTAAAAACAGAAACGGGACAGAATATCTGGTGCTACACAGGATATACTTACGAGGAAATAGAATCGGATCCGAAACTGGCAGCCATATTGCCCTACATAGATGTACTGGTGGACGGGCGCTTCAAACAGGAACTTTATTCACCGCATCTGGAATTCAGAGGAAGCAGTAATCAGCGGATTATCAAACTGAAATAGATATAAATAAACAAGCGTCGAAAGCACCACAGATTGCACAAATATCAATGGTTTATCGGACGGACTATCAACGATAACATTGGAAGTCGATCTGTGAAATCTGTGGTGAAGACGACCTTCCACTCCCTCCCCATCAAGTTTCAATGTGTAAAAAAACTTATATATCACTACCTCCCCCAACCGAAAAAGTCCGATTTTGTTTATTTTTGTAGCACTTCCATAAAAAAGTTCTTTATGATTCTACATACACAAACTCCGGTAGTTGACGAAACAGACGGCCTTCCTCTCCCGCACCGTATATGGGCAGTTGTCGGTATTTCTTTTGCCTTATGCATGTCGGTACTCGATATCAACATTATCAACGTGGTACTCCCGACACTTTCTCACGACTTCGGAACTTCTCCGGCAGTCACGACCTGGATTATCAACGGCTACCAGCTTGCCATTGTCATCTCTTTGCTTTCATTCTCGTCACTGGGAGAAATTTATGGATACCGCAAAATATTTCTTTCGGGAATAGCTATGTTCATCGTCACTTCCCTGATCTGCGCTTTGTCCCATTCATTTTGGACATTGACCATTGCCCGCATTTTCCAGGGATTCAGTGCTTCGGCCATTACCAGCGTCAACACGGCTCAGTTACGTACGATTTACCCCCGAAAACAAATCGGCCGGGGAATGGGGATCAATGCCATGGTAGTGGCCATATCGGCAGCAGCCGGCCCCTCGGTAGCCAGCGGAATTCTATCTGTCGCTTCCTGGCACTGGCTATTCGCTATCAACGTCCCTCTCGGATTAGTTGCCCTGACTTTGGGATTAAAGTACCTGCCCCGAAAAGAGGAACGTTCAAACAGACAATTCGACAAGCTGAGTGCCATAGCCAATGCAATCACCTTCGGACTCCTGATTTATACTTTGGATGGATTTGCCCACCACGAAAACAATGATTATATAGTGATACAACTTGCTGTATTGGCAGTTGTCGGGACTTATTATGTGCGCAGACAGTTGAACCAACCGTCTCCTCTCCTTCCCCTCGACCTGTTGGGAATTCCCATTTTCAGGCTTTCCATTCTTACCAGTATCTGTTCGTTCACCGCTCAAATGCTGGCAATGGTCTCTTTACCCTTCTTCCTGCAAAACTCTTTGGGATACAGCGAGGTCATGACCGGGCTATTGTTAACTCCCTGGCCTATAGCCACACTGGTGACAGCACCGGTAGCCGGATATCTGGTGGAACGCATTCATCCCGGCATACTGGGCAGCATCGGGATGGCATTGTTCTGTATCGGACTTTACTCTCTGTCTACATTAACGGCGGATTCATCGGTCACCGGCATCATCCTGCGATTGATGCTTTGTGGTGCAGGTTTCGGTCTTTTCCAGACACCGAACAACAGTACAATCATCTCTTCCGCCCCTACCCGACGTTCGGGAGGAGCCAGCGGAATGTTGGGTATGGCACGGCTCTTGGGACAGACATTCGGTACGACACTGGTTGCTTTGCTCTTCAGTTTTGTAGTACACGAGAAGAGTACGGCGGTCTGTCTGATAGCCGGCAGCGGATTTGCTTTTGTCGCAGCAGTGGTAAGCAGCATGCGGCTTTCACAACCCTCCACATTAAAGACGAAGCCCCGATAACCATCTCAATCCACGTATATCGTCCCACCGGAAGCCAGAGTAACACAAAGTGACACAGAAAGAACTTAAGCTATTCATAATATTGATCTGTGCAAATCCGTGTTATTTTGTGGTGAATATAAGTTTTTTGAAGCCACCTCCATGTCAATCAATGAATGAAAAATTTAGTACTCAGTCTCTCTAACCACCTCCACCAGACGGGCAAAGTCCTCCGGATGTACATCTCCGATATTACCGATACGGAAAGTATCCGCTTTTGAAATTTTTCCGGGATAGATTACAAAACCCTTGGATTTAAGGGCGGTATAGAAGGCCTTAAAGTCGAATCCGGTTTTCGGATACAAGAATGAAGTGATAATAGGTGACTGGATTGCGTCATCGAGCAAAGTTACAAAACCGAGTGAACGCATACCCTCTACCAGTACCCGGTGATTCTCACAATATCTCCGGTGACGGGCCTCCACTCCACCTTCTTCAATCAGTTCGGTAAGGGCCTGCTTGAAAGCACGCACCACATGGGTCGGTGAAGTAAAACGCCATTTACCATGCCCTTTTTCCATCGTTTCCCACTGGTCGTAAATATCCAGAGAAAGAGAACGGGCTACTCCCTTACAACGCACCAGTTCCGAACGGCGGGCTATGATAAATCCGAATCCCGGAACTCCCTGGATACATTTATTGGCACTGCTGATCAGGAAATCGATTCCCAACTCACTAACATCCATCGGGATACCTCCAAAGCTGCTCATAGCATCCACAATCAGTTTCTTGCCAGGCATCTTCACTACATGTGCCAGCTCCTTCAACGGATTCAGGATACCGGTAGTCGTTTCGCAGTGAACGAAGGCCACATGAGTAACATCTGAATTATTGCTCAGATAGTCGTCCACATAGTCTACCGATACCTGTTCCGTTTCATCAAAAGCAAGGAGCTCGTAGTCGATATGATAATATTCGGCAATATTCCCCATCCGGTCACCATAAGCACCGTTACTGCAAATCAGAAGTTTATCATTCTTACCGATGGCAGCACCAATCACGGCTTCTACACAATAGGTTCCGCTTCCTTGCAAAAGAACAGATGTATACTCTTCCGTATTGCGGGTAGCAATGCCGACCAGCTCTTTACGCAATGATTCGACAATGTGCAAATTATAGTCTTCATCCCATGTACACCAGTCGGTCATCATGGTTTCCTTTACAGTCTCTGAGGTAGTAAGTGGTCCGGGGGTCAATAACAAATAAGGTTTCATATCGATTAATGATTTAGTTTTGAGTTAATTAGTTGAATCAGTGCGGGAAGTTCTTCAATGCTTCGAATGACATACGAGGCTCCCGCAGCCAGCATACGTTGTTTCACTTCAGCAATACGGTTCTCGAGTTCGGCAGCCGGCAAGGCGTGCGTCTCTTCTTCGGTGAGTGCCATCTCGTTACTTCCGAGAACCACTCCCACACTCCATACTTTGGCATGTACACCTTCCTGAATATCGGCAATGGTGTCGCCTACCTTCACCACTGTATCCGGATCGGGAACCGCCAGTTTCGTGAGATTCTCAAAAATCATATAGGGAGCAGGACGACCGGCGGGCAGCAGATTCGGAGTGGCACAGTAATCCACCCGGTATCCTTTGGCCTGTGCCTCGGGTAGTACCACATCCATCATCTCGCGGGTATAGCCTGTAGTAGAACCTATTTTCAGTCCTTCGGCACGCAACTTCTCCAACGTAGGGATCACACCCGGAATAGGATCGGTATACTCTTTCAGTGAAGCAAAAAGATATTTCTCGAACAGGTGGTTCAGCTCTACGACATCCTCCTCTGTCCAGGCACGTCGATAACGGTTTATGAATTGTTCGTTTACTTCGGGCATAGTCAGCAATTCACGGATGTGCTGAATTTTCGGCAACCCCATAGGCTTACGAGTCTGCTCGACATCGATCGTGAGTCCCTTCCCGGCAAAAGCCTTGATGAAAGCAGCCACCGGAGCGAAACATCCGTAATCGACTGCCGTTCCTGCCCAGTCCATAATGATACATTCAATCTTTTTCATTTTATGTCTATAATTTCCTTGTTTTTGAATCTGATGCAAAAGTAGGGCATCCCGTACAGAGCAAAAATGAATTCCGCATGATTCATTTCATTCATATTCCGCACATTTCTTCCGAAATATTAATGTAACATTCATATCATGATTATATAATCCAAAAGTCATATATTTGCAATGTAAACAATGCGTCGATGTACTTATGAACGAACTGGAAGATATATACAAACGAATCGAATATCTCCGTAACAACGGAGTGAAAATGAAAGAAATAGCCGACTGGATACACATGGCTCCCAGTGTGCTGTCCGCACTCTACTCCAGTGTGCTGCCCACCTATCTGAACCTGCAAAAGACCAAGCCCCGGGAAGAGGCTCTGGACGAGGCACTGGCACTGGTAAACAATGTGTCGAAGAAACGGCTGCTCGGCAATCTGGGAGAAATGAAAGAACGGCTCTTCGATCTGGAACCCAATCAGGAAGCCAACATAACAGGAAATGCTTTTCTGAAATTACTGGAAAAGGAAATGCAGGAATCTGTGGGGGAAGTCTACAATTACAGTGGCACGTACCTGAGCTACAGCCTTTCTTCATCGACAGACAGCCTCAAGGCAGAACCCTATCTGATCTGTGCATCAGAAAACAATGATTATGTGAAAGTAGGCATGATCAATGCCTATAAATCAGTGCACTGGGGAAGTGGCATTATCAGTAATCATCAAAATTCATACCTGATGTTCAATGAACGGGAACTTCCGCAGTTTGCCCTGGTAACCATCTATCTGCAATTACCCCATTATGAGTTTCCGCATATGCTGAAAGGATTATATCTCTGTCTGGACTATAACCATAACCCGATAGCCCGGAGAATTGTCCTGGTGAAGCAATCGGACAGCACAGACATAGACGAGTTCCTGAAAATGGAAGGAAAGTTAATCTCCAGATCGGAACTGACCCCTGAAGAAGAGATCTATTATAATTATACATGCCAGGAAGGGGACTATATCAAGACTTGTACGGTACCCTCACCCAAACTGGATGAATCGGATCTGGAAAGAGAAAAAAAGATGCTGAAAATATAAAGCGACATACCCTAAAAACACCACAGGCTACTCAGATTTAGTTATTGAACAGGAGTTATCCGAATAGATCCCCCCTGAAAACCTGAGTAGCCTATGGTAAAAAATACTTTTCCGAGAACTCTCCTATCAGAAGAAGAATCTCAATATATCATTGAAGTTAGCCCAAATCAAAAGGCCGAACAACAAAATCATACCCGCCATTTGTGCGTATTCCATAAATTTATCACTCGGTTTGCGACGGGCAATGATTTCATAGAACAGGAACAAGACGTGTCCGCCGTCCAACGCAGGAATAGGCAGAATATTCATAAAAGCAAGGATGATAGACAAGAATGCCGTCATATACCAGAACTGATGCCAATTCCAGGTTGCAGGGAAGATGCTTCCGATGGTTCCGAAACCGCCCAATTGTTTAGCTCCCTCTTTTGAGAAAAGATATTTCATGTTGCCTACATAACCTTTCAAAGTCTTCACTCCTAATGCTACACCGGCCGGGAAGGATTCAAAGAAACCATACTCTTTCCTGATTACAGGAAGAAGTCGATCCGTATATGGATTGACCGCTACTCCTATTTTGAAAGCTGAATCCGTAGTCAAAGTCAATACATCGGTCTTTCCGTCACGCACATAAGTCAATGAGATCTGGTGCGGATTGATACTGTCATTTTGTAACGCTTTCGCATTTTGTCTTCTTTCAGCCATAGCTGCCAGGAAGTCTGTATAAGAAACCGGCTTTCCGTCGAGAGCAATGATACTGTCGCCAGGCTGGATACCGGCCATGGCTGCAGGTGAATTGACCATCACGCTATCGACTACATAGGGGAAACGGAATTCGGCAAAGCGAACACTGTCACCCAACAGACGCTGCATCATATCTTCAGGGATATATACAGATGCCTTCTTACCCTCACGCAACACCGTTACCTCCCGGGCATCAGCTATCTGGCTGAGCATATCGGGATCGTAGCGTACAAAATCGACTCCGTCGGCAGACAACAAAATATCTCCGTCCTGAAATCCCACCGCTTTGGCTGTTTCATTAAAGTCCATACCCAATGGGGCTTTCTGTACGGGAATGTATTGATCACCCCACTTAAACAGAATCATTGAATAGATGAACAGAGCCAAAAGGAAGTTGAACAACACACCTCCCACCATAATCAACAGGCGCTGCCACGCAGGTTTAGAACGAAATTCCCACGGCTGTTCCGGTTGCTTCATTTGCTCGGTATCCATCGATTCGTCAATCATTCCGGCTATTTTGACATATCCCCCTAAAGGTAACCAACCGACAGCATATTCTGTCTCACTTTTCTTTGGCTTAAATTTAAATAGTGTGAACCAAGGATCAAAGAATAAACAAAACTTTTCTACCCGTACTTTGAACAGGCGGGCAAAGAGAAAGTGCCCTCCTTCGTGAATGATGACGAGCAAAGATAAGCTCATAATCAATTGCAGGGCACGGATTAAAAATGTTTCCATCAGATTATTTACAATTTATTTATTTACATATTAATTCACGGGCAATCCGGCGTGCTTCCGCATCGGTTGCCACATAGTCGTCGTAAGTAGGAGTCTGTACGAAAGACACCTGCCCCATGGTATGTTCTATCACATCACTCATGCCGAGAAAGCTGATTTCATCACGAAGAAAAGCCGCCACAACCACCTCGTTGGCCGCATTTACGATGCAAGGCATATTCCCTCCCCCTATACATCGATTCATAGGCCAATGCCAGATTACGGAACCGCTTGGTATCGGGTTGCTCAAAAGTAAGGTTCGTACATTTCGAAAAATCAAGCCGGTCGAAAGACGAATTGATACGATCGGGATAAGAGAAAGCATACTGAATGGGCAGACGCATATCGGGCATTCCCAACTGGGCCTTTATTGCTCCATCCTCAAACTGCACCATCGAATGAATAACCGACTGCGGATGTACCACCACCTCAATCTGGCTGGGCTGTACGCCAAACAACCATTTGGCTTCGATCACTTCGAACCCCTTGTTCATCATCGAGGCAGAGTCAATAGTGATCTTAGCTCCCATTTCCCAATTCGGATGTTTGAGAGCCTGTACTTTTGTCACAGTCTTCAACTGTTCCATAGTACATGTACGGAAAGGACCTCCGGAAGCAGTCAGGATAACTTTCTCTATCGGATTGCCTACCTCTCCGGCCAAACACTGAAATACTGCCGAATGTTCGGAATCGACAGGAAGAATCGGTGTACGGTATTGCCGGGCTAACTGATTAATCAACTCTCCGGCAACTACCAGTGTCTCTTTATTGGCAAGGGCAATGGCTTTTCCGGCACGAATGGCATTCATGGTCGGCTTCAATCCCGCATACCCCACCATAGCGGTCAGAACTACATCGATAGGGCCGGACTCTACAATCTGGCATAACGCAGCAGCACCTGCATACACCTTAACAGGCAGGTCGCTGAGAGCCTCTTTCAGTTGGGCATATTTCTCTTCATTGGCTATAACTACAGCCTCAGGCATAAACTTACGTGCCTGGGCTATCAGGAGATCTACCTTATTATTGGCAGTCAGTGCATACACCTCGTACAGTTCGGGATGCTCTTCGATAACCTGCAAGGCCTGGGTACCAATAGAACCCGTAGAGCCTAAGATAGCTATTTGTTTCTTCTTTATCTCGTTCATTATTAGAATACAATGTATTTTTCAGGATTAACCGGCCGTCCTCTGTGCCAAAGTTCAAAATGAAGATGCGGACCGGTAGTGAGCGTTCCGCTATTCCCAACCAAGGCAATAGCTTCACCTCCCTTCACAGTATCGCCTTCACGCTTCAGCAACGAACCGCAATGTTTATAGACTGATACAAAATCCTGGTTATGCTGTACCTCGATCAGGTAACCGGTTTCGGCCGTATAGGTACTCAATATGACTGTACCGTCCAAAGTGGCCAATACACTTTCGTTGGGATTGGCGGCAATATCGGTTCCAAAATGTTTCTTTTCGGCATCAAAATGATCGGAAATCATGCCACGGGTCGGACGATAAAAAATCAGTCCGTTGACATCGGGCTGTGCGGTAATAGAGGTCAGATTATATTTTTCGGTCTCTTCATATTGACGACGGAAAGCTTCTTCACGTTCGGAACGGGCAATCAGCGAATCTTCACGCATGGCGGTCAATGAGTCCATTGACTGTACAGTATCCACCCGCACGGTGCCGCTGAAGATATCCTGTATATTCATGATATACATATTCTGACGGTCTACCAACTGTTGCAAAGAATCTACCCGCAAGGCATTTTCCACAACCTGAGCACGAATATCACTATTCATATATCCCGGCAAATAGTTGCGTAAAGGAGTAAAAGTGATAATGGCAGCGGCAAACAGGAAAAGCACGGTCAGAACCGAAAGTAACACGGAAAGACCATTCAGCTTGGATACATGAAGTCCCACCACCTCTTCGAGTGTATTCTCGTTGATGATAGTGAGTTTATACTTGAACTTGATATTGTTCCAAAAGGCTTTACTACGTTTCTTTTTCGGCATTATTATAGAATATCACGACAAATGTAAGCATTTCGCTTTACTTGCCGTCTGTTTCTTTATGCTATTTAACTTTCTTCATCATCGCACTCGTCCAAAGACAGCAGGCCTTCGGGCAAATCGACTGTAATGATTTTGTGCTTCTGATCGATACCGGCAATTAATTCCTCTTGTGCAGGAATCAGCAATTCATCGCCATCACGGTCCACTACAAACAGTGTATTAACGGTAGACGTATCCACATCCGTCACCTTTCCCAAAGCACCGTGACGGACATCTTCCACCCGGAATCCGACAAAGAAATCCCAGGACAACTCCCCGGGACCGGCTTCTTCGGCATGTTTCACCGGAAAATAAACTTCCACGTTGGTGAACATACGGGCACGTTCGGCAGTGTCTACACCTTCGAGTTTCACCAAAGCTGTGGAATCGGACCGGAAACGATACTCTTCTATAAAGAAAGGAACAAAAATATCATCTAACCGGCAAATCAGATAATCACAATCCGCCCGATCGAAAATATCGTCGGTAAAGGTGAACGACAATTCACCGTGTATGCCGTGTGGCTTATTGAACAAGCCTATCTTGTATACATCTTCTCTTTTTATCATATTCGTGTAATTCTTGCACCGATAGCGTTGAGTCGACCTTCGATATTTTGATATCCGCGGTCTATCTGCTCGATGTTATGAATCCGGCTGATACCTTCGGCGCTCATAGCCGCAATAAGCAAAGCGATACCGGCACGGATATCCGGAGAGGTCATATTGCCTCCCCGCAAAGTAAATCCATGATTATGTCCGATAACAACCGCACGGTGCGGATCGCAAAGAATAATCTGTGCGCCCATGTCAATCAGTTTATCGACAAAGAAAAGACGGCTCTCGAACATCTTCTGATGAATCAGTACACTACCTTTTGCCTGGGTAGCCACTACCAGCATGACGCTCAACAAGTCCGGAGTCAGTCCCGGCCAGGGAGCATCGGCAATGGTCATGATGGAACCGTCGATAAACGACTCGATCTGATAGCAATCCTGTGCCGGAACAAAAATATCATCTCCTCTCTGTTCGAGTTTAATACCCAGACGGCGGAAACTTTCGGGAATAATACCCAGATTTTCGTATGACACATTTTTGATTGTGATTTCGCTACGGGTCATGGCAGCCATACCAATGAAGCTACCCACCTCGATCATATCCGGCAACACAGTGTGATCGGTACCGTGAAGTTCCTCCACTCCTTCGATAGTCAATAAGTTCGAAGCAATTCCACTGATCTTCGCTCCCATCCGGTTCAGCATCTTACAAAGCTGCTGCAGATAGGGCTCACAGGCCGCATTATAAATCGTCGTTTTACCTTTGGCTAGTACAGCGGCCATCACGATATTGGCAGTTCCGGTCACAGAAGCTTCATCGAGCAACATAGATGTACCTTTCAATTCTTCGGCCGAAATTTCGTATATTTCCCGCTCTTCATTATAAGTAAAATCGGCTCCCAGATTCTGGATTCCTATAAAATGCGTATCCAGACGCCGACGCCCGATCTTGTCTCCTCCCGGCTTTGAAATCATGGCTTTACCGAAACGGGCGACCATAGGACCGATCAGCATCACAGATCCCCGCAGGCTGGAACACTTCTTCAGGAAGTTGTCACTTTCCAAATAGGCCAGATCGACATTCGCGGCCTTAAAACTATACGAATCGACACCTGTTTTTGCAACCGTCACGCCCATATCCCGCATTAACTGAATCAGGTTATTGACGTCCAGGATGTCCGGAATGTTATTCACTGTTACTTCTTCGGCAGTAAGCAATGTAGCGCAGATAATCTGCAACACTTCGTTTTTGGCACCTTGGGGATGAATTTCCCCACTAAGTCTGTGCCCTCCTTCGATTACAAATGAAGCCATGTTTCGAGGTGATTAGTGGTTAATGATAATGCTAATAATCACTTTGATCAGAATTTTCTTCTCTGATTATTATTTCTCTGGTTATTGTTGTTATTCGTACGTGGACGGTAGTTCTGAGCAATACGTTCAGACATCAGACGCAGAATCTCGTCATCCATCTGCAATTTGCCTCCCGAGAATTCGGCCAGGTCTTCGGCGATTTTCCGGTCGTCTACCGTATCTTTATTCCATGCCATATAGTCTTTCTTCATGTGATTGCAGATAAGGGCTACCAGATTCTTCTTTTCATCCCCTTCCTGAAATTCACACGCTTTTTTGATTAATATTTCCAATGTACGACCATAGTGGCGGTAGCGGATCTTAGTACTTGGATAAGGAATCGGATCCGGTTTCGTTACCAGATTGTCTTTACGGATAATCTCGTAAGGATAATCGATATCAAGCTTAAAGTCGGCCATAATAGCCAGATGATCCCATAATTTATGCTTGAAATCGGGTACATCTCTCAAATGGGGAAACATATTACCCATGATATTGATAATGGTATTGGCACAACGCTGACGTTCGGAACGATCCTGGATAGTCAACGCAAAGTCAACCATATTCTGGATACTGCGACCATATTCCGGCAGCGGCATTCTTTTCTGTTGAGTATTATACTGCATGTAGTTAAATTATATTTTAAAAATAGTAAATCAAAAAAGGAGTGAAAAGCATTAAAGTAACTTCTTGGGTTGCGAAGCCACAAACTCTTTCAGATAGAAAGGCTCAAAATAGGCCACATCTTTATAGTCGTTGATTGCAACGGCCTTTTCTGCAAGCGGGAACATCATCTTTGCCAACGGATGAAGATCATCTATAAAATGCGCATTGGGGTGCGTAATCTTTTCACGGCACTTTGCGGCTCCATTTCCAAAGAAATAGACAGGATGCTGTTCCAGATATTCAAGATAAGAATTCTCGTCCACGATATCGGCGGAAATCTCACGCTTCACATTCAACGCACGGTCATAGATAGCCGCATATACCTCCATCCGCCGTGCATCAATCATCGGGCATAGCAATGCATCTTCCGGCAATTCATGATAAAGCAGCACAGGTACACTCAACACTTCCAATGTCGGGATACCGATCAACGGGACATTACGTCCGTAACAAATACCCTTTGCCATCGAAACGCCAATGCGAAGCCCGGTATACGATCCGGGACCACAACTGACGGCTACCGCATCCAAAGGAATGGCATGACTATCGATGAAAGACAACGCTTCATCCACAAATACTCCCAACGAAACGGCATGTGAAGGCCCCTTAAGGTCTTCTTTCACAAAAATATTCTGCCCGTCTTCACTTACTGCTACCGAACAAACGGCGGTAGAAGTCTCAATATGTAGGATACACGACATAAGAATCAGATTATTAAATTGACGCAAATTTACATGATTATTTTCAGATTACCGCACCGAGATATAAATAAAGCGCATTTCCCTTCAAAATCATTGCATTAAATTAAGTTTTTACATACTTTATCAGACTGTTTTATACAAGCAAAAGACAAATATAACAAGTTTTAAAACCTGCAATGAAACAGATACACTACTATATACTATTTCTATTTACTCGCAAGTCTGACGGGCCTCTCGATCACATTAACAAACAGACCCAACGGATAAGGATCACATCGCTTTCTCCCGTTCAAAAGGCAGAATATTCGAAATAGTTACTATCAACTAATGGAATATGCAAATTTCCAAAAAACTACCTTGCTTACTAAAGCATTAAATATCAGAGCACTACATTAGCAACAACAAGGGCGTTTGATACTGCGATTTTAGGAATGTAGAACTGGATACTCCAACTCATAACTCAAGTTTAAGAAGTGAATTTACACCGTCTGAACCGGTATCTTCATCCTTATACCTTTTTTCAATTAACATTGTTAACGCCCTTTGCAGGTTGTCAGGTTCTTGTGCGCAAATAACAAGTCTTTTGCATTTAAAGAACATCTTATTCACATCCAAAGAACAAGTTTTAACCCTGTGTTAAAACAAAGCTTTTGAGGACAGAGATCTTACTTTTTAAAAGTGTTGATTTTTAGATGGTTTAGTCTGAGGTTCGCTTCTTTATCTCACGGATGGACTCTTCGGGCGAAAGCCGGGATACTTGCTTTTTTGTCAACTATAAACGAGGGCTTACACGTCCGAAAACTGAATTAGATTCCATGAGTAAAAGAAAACTTGCCACCCAATTTGAAGAAGAACCTTTTTCGTATGTGTTCGGTTGCCGCACCTTCGTTATCGAAATACCGGATTCTAAGATTATTATGGCAGAAATTTCAAAACAGTTTCTTCTAACCAAGATGTCTTTTTTATCCATTTACAGCGATTATCTTAAAATTATCCCGTATTTTTGCACAAAACTTTTGGTAATATGATACAATCCATGACGGGATATGGCAAAGCAACTGCCGAACTTCCCGATAAGAAGATTAACGTAGAGATAAAATCGCTTAATAGCAAAGCGATGGATTTGTCGGCACGTATCGCACCGGCATACCGTGAAAAAGAGATGGAAATCCGCAATGAAATTGCACGTGTGCTGGAACGTGGAAAAGTTGACTTCAGCCTCTGGGTGGAAAAGAAAGAGTGTGCAGACGCTGCCACTCCCATCAACCAAGTATTGGTAGAAGGATATTACAACCAAATCAAAGCTATCTCCGAAAACCTCCACATTGCAGTACCTACTGACTGGTTTCAGACTTTACTCCGTATGCCGGATGTAATGACCCGTACCGAAACACAGGAGTTGAGTGAGGAAGAATGGGGAATAGTGTACGCAGCAGTCAAAGAGGCTGTTTCACATTTAGTCGATTTCCGAAAACAAGAGGGTGCTGCTCTGGAAAAAAAGTTCCGGGAAAAAATCGCGAATATCCATCGTCTGCTCGAATCGGTAACCCCTTATGAAAAAGAACGGGTAGATAAGGTTAAAGAACGTATCACCGATGCACTGGAGAAAACACTCAATGTGGACTATGATAAGAACCGTCTCGAACAGGAACTGATCTACTACATCGAGAAACTCGATATCAACGAGGAGAAACAACGTTTGGGCAATCATCTGAAATACTTCATCAGTACGCTTGAAAGTGGCAGCGGACAAGGTAAAAAGCTGGGATTCATCGCTCAGGAAATGGGACGGGAGATCAATACACTCGGCAGTAAATCGAACCACGCTGAAATGCAAAAAATCGTGGTACAGATGAAAGACGAACTGGAGCAGATCAAAGAACAGGTGCTGAATGTGATGTAATAACGATAGATTATGAACCCAACTGAAAGAATAACTACCCCACACAAAACGGGTGAAGCCAAAGTAATCATCTTTTCTGCTCCTTCCGGATCGGGTAAGTCAACAATCATAAATTATTTGTTGGCTCAAAAGTTGAATCTTGCATTCTCGATCTCAGCCACCAGTCGTCCCCCCCGGGGAAACGAAAAGCATGGAGTAGAATATTTTTTCCTCTCTCCCGATGAATTCCGTCAACGCATTGCAAACAATGAATTCCTGGAATACGAGGAAGTATATACCGACCGGTTCTACGGCACTCTGAAAGCACAGGTAGAAAAACAGCTTGCTGCCGGACAAAATGTTGTATTCGATGTAGATGTCGTAGGTGGCTGTAACATCAAGAAATATTATGGTGAACGGGCACTTTCGCTTTTTATCCAGCCTCCCTGCATTGACGAACTGCGCCGCCGTCTGATCGGACGCGGAACAGATACTCCCGAAGTGATCGAGAGTCGGATAGCCAAAGCCGAATATGAATTAAGTTTTGCTCCGAAATTTGATAAGGTTATCATTAATGACGACCTGGAAACAGCCAAGGCACACGCATTGAAAGTGATCAAAGAGTTTCTGGGCATCGATACAGAATAATCTCCTACTCTTTCTTATTCGTGATTATAGCATATGGCAAAGACTAAAACCGGAATCTTCAGCGGCTCTTTCAACCCGATCCACATCGGACATCTGGCACTGGCCAACTATCTGTGCGAGTTTGAAGGGCTGGATGAAGTCTGGTTTATGGTCACCCCGCACAATCCTTTCAAGAATCAGGCTGATTTATGGCCGGACGAACTGCGTCTGCAACTGGTACAGCTTGCTATTGAGGGATATCCGCGATTCCGGGTATCCGATTTCGAATTTCATCTGCCCCGTCCTTCTTATACGATCCATACGCTCAATCGCCTGAAACAAGAATATCCCGAAAGAGAATTCCAGTTGATTATAGGCTCTGACAATTGGATGGTATTTGACCGATGGTTCGAATCGGAACGTATCGTCTCAGAAAATAAGATACTCGTTTATCCCCGTCCGGGATTCTCTGTAGATAAGTCACAGTTACCCCCGAACGTACACGTAGCAGATTCTCCCATATTCGAAATCAGTTCTACCTTCATCAGAGAAGCCCTGGCTACCGGAAAAGATATACGTTATTTCCTTCATCCGGCTGTATATAAAAGAATTATACAACAGACCGACAGCATTGATTCTTCCCACTCCTGCCATACCTGAGAATTATTCATTCCGGAGACGATGCAGTGTAATTATCACAATCTCGGCAGGTGCACCGATACGGATATTCTTATTTGAGGTACCGATTCCATTGGTCACAATCATCGGAATCTTAGCCGAGTTATACTTCAATCCTGTCAGAAAACGGCTGCCATAGTGTGAAGGAATAATGGGAGCATATCCCAAAATCCGGACTTGCCCGCCATGTGTATGCCCTGCCAGGACCAAATCAGAATTAGCGACTGACACATCCTCGGCATAATCGGGTGTGTGTACCAATAGTATTACGAAATCAGACGGAGAAAGGGACAAAGTAGGCGAAACTCCGTTATTGGCAAGGTCAAACGGATTGCGTACACCGGCCAAGATAATTTGTGCTCCATCACGTCTCAACGTATCGATCTGATGTTCAAGAGGTCGCATGCCGTAACGTTGCATCTCACGGATAATTTCATCATGGCAACGTTCATAATCGTTATTTCCCATCACTCCATAAGTCCCCATTGGAGTTTTGACTTTAGCCAACGCCGCAAAGAGCTCGGGCACGTACTGACATCCCTCCTGGTAGTCACCTCCCATCAACAGTACATCGGCATGCTGGGCATTCAACAAACGTACCAGACTCTCCAGACCTTTCTCCTTGAAAAGACTCTTATAATGTAAATCCGAAATAAAAGCAATACGGAAACCGTCAAAAGCATCAGGCACATCACGATGGGTGAACTCGTACTTTTTCACCCGGTCGATACCCGGATAAACGGAAGATACGCTCACCGCAGAACTGGTAATACGAGTCCCCCGGGCTACAATGGAAGGAGCAGAGCGCGTTATAACAGGAGAGGCAACATGCGTTTTTTCTCTCTTCCGCTTGACTGAGAATTTTTTGAGTTCGGAGGTATCCGGCGAGAACAGCCGGGCCACTACATCGGAGCTATCCGGACGGACAGAATCAACATTCAATACCGGACGAGGAATCGGAGAAACCAGATTCTTCTTCGATTTACAAGAGGAAAGCAGCAACAAAAGTGCCGCCAACAGGTATATTATCTTCTTCATATTCTCTAATATCAGGAGCGCAAAGATAGACAAAAAAGCAAAAATATACGTTTTTTGCCCTATCTTTGTTCTCTCAAAAACGGATGATAGAAAAAGAAAATGGAAGAAGTGAAACGTAACTCGTTGCAGGCATGGATACTTGCGGCCCGCCCCAAAACACTGGCAGGTGCCATTACTCCGGTAATGATAGGTTGTGCATTGGCTTTTGCCGACGGAAAATTCAATTGGATACCGGCATTGATCTGCTGTTTGTTCGCCGGACTGATGCAGGTTGCCGCCAATTTCATCAACGATTTATTTGACTTTCTAAAAGGGACCGACCGCGAAGATCGTCTCGGACCGGAACGTGCCTGTGCACAAGGCTGGATTTCGGCAGCCGCGATGAAACAAGGTATCTTCATCACGGTAGGCCTGGCCTGCCTGATCGGGTGTACTCTCCTGTTTTATGCAGGATGGGAGTTGATTCTTATAGGTGCGTTGTGTGTATTGTTCGCCTTCTTATACACCACAGGACCTTATCCATTATCCTATAAAGGATGGGGAGACGTATTGGTCATTGTATTCTTCGGCTTCGTTCCGGTAGGGGGTACTTATTACGTACAGGCTCTCAATTGGACACCAAACGTCACGGTTGCATCACTGGTATGCGGACTGATTGTAGATACATTACTGGTAGTTAACAATTACCGGGATCGGGATGCCGACCGAAAAAGCGGAAAAAAGACCGTTGTAGTCCGTTTCGGTGAATCCTTCGGCAGATACTTTTATTTACTGCTCGGCATTACAGCTGCCTGGCTTTGTTTCTGGTTTCTATTCAACGGGCACCTATACGCAACTCTCTTACCCCAACTTTACCTGTTCTTCCACATTCGGACCTGGAAAAAAATGGTACAGATACATAGTGGCAAAAAATTAAACAGCATATTGGGCGAAACTTCACGCAATATGCTGTTAATGGGAATCCTATTGTCAATAGGACTTGTTATAAACGGTTAGCAAGTCAACGTTTGCTATACATCCGTTCGTAATATTTCTGATAATCACCACTGGTTACTTCTTCCACCCATTCCTGATTATTCAGATACCATTCGATTGTTTTCACAATGCCGACTTCAAATTTCGTTTCGGGATACCAACCCAAGGCATTAGTGATCTTTGTCGGATCGATGGCGTAGCGCTGGTCATGCCCCAGACGATCCTTGACAAACGTAATTAAATCTTCGTTTATCCAGTCGATTGAAATTTCACCATCGGCATTTTTCTCTTTTTTCTTCAACACCTCACGATATTCGGGATGTTCTGCCATCAGGCGATGAATCGTTGCGATTGTTAATTTTACAATCTCAAGATTAGTCTTCTCGTTATGTCCGCCCACATTGTATACTTCTCCTTCCACACCTTCACGAACTACCAGGTCGATAGCCTTGCAATGATCTTCCACGTACAGCCAGTCGCGCACATTGCTACCGTCTCCATACACAGGAAGTTTCTTACCTTCAAGAATATTCTTGATAATCAGCGGAATCAGTTTCTCCGGAAAATGATACGGACCGTAGTTGTTTGAACAGCGAGTGATAGTCACCGGCATCTTATAGGTATCGTGATAAGCCATTACCACCATATCGGCACTGGTTTTCGATGCACTGTACGGGCTATGCGGACAGAGTGGAGTCGTTTCATGGAAATAGCCTTCGGCACCAAGCGAACCGTAAACCTCGTCGGTAGATACCTGATGATAACGTACCCCTTTACGCCAGGTAGGATATCCGTATTCATCTTTACCGGTTACCCATGCGCGACGTGCGGCATCCAACAGGTTTTGTGTTCCCAGAATATTGGTCATCAAGAAAAGTTGCGGATTCTCAATGCTACGGTCTACATGGCTTTCAGCAGCAAAATTCACTACATAGTCAAACTTGTACTCACCAAAAAGGCGGTCGGCCAGTTCACGATCGCAAATGTCACCTTTCACAAAAAAGCAACGTTCGTTATCAATGTCGTTGGCAATCGTTCCAAGATTTCCGGCATAAGTCAGTGCATCGAGCACTACCACCTTGATATCACTGTGTTTAGCCAGAATATACTTCAGATAATTGGCACCGATAAATCCGGCAGCACCGGTTACAAGATAAGTTTTCATATTCTTTATGATTGATTTATTAATTTGCTAAGTCTATCAGATATTTACCGTATTCGGTCTTTTCCAATTTCTCGCCCAAAGCTTTTAACTGAGCAGAAGAAATCCATCCGTTACGCCAGGCTATCTCTTCAATACAACTGACATAAAATCCCTGACGATTCTGGATAGTAGCCACAAAATTAGAGGCTTCGAGCAAACTGTTGCAATTCCCCGTATCCAACCAGGCAAAGCCACGGCCAAAGAGTTCGACTTTCAGTGTTCCTTCGTCGAGATATAGCTTGTTCAAATCAGTTATTTCATATTCACCCCGGGCAGAAGGCTCCAAAGCAAGCGCTTTTTCAGTCACCGTAGCATCATAGAAATAAAGTCCGGGGACGGCATAATTGCTCTTGGGGACAGCAGGTTTCTCTTCCAACGAAACAACCTTTCCACTTCCATCAAATTCCACGACGCCATAGGCGCGAGGGTCCTTCACATAATATCCAAAGATGCAAGCTCCCTTTTCAATGGTAGCCGCCCGGCGAAGCATAGCTGAGAAACCTTGTCCGTAAAACAAATTATCTCCTAATATCAAACAGCCCGGTTCACCATTCAGAAAATCGGCTCCCAGCACAAAAGCCTGGGCAAGTCCGTTAGGCTGCTCCTGCACCAGATATGAAAAGGACATTCCAAACTCTTCACCGCTCCCCAGAAGTTCACGGAACAACGGCAGATCACGAGGAGTAGAAATAACCAACACTTCCCGTATTCCGGCAAGCATCAATGTAGAAAGCGGATAGTATATCATCGGCTTGTCATACACCGGCATCATTTGCTTCGATATGGCCTTTGACAACGGATAGAGTCGGGTGGCACTACCGCCGGCAAGAATAATTCCTTTCATATTTTGAATGTTACAAGTTACGAGCTACAGATTACAAATCACAAGCTACAGTAAATTATATATAAACTCAATGCAAAATCCGCTTATTCATAACGGGTTGCTTATAGCTTGTATCCCTAAACCTGTGACAAAGAACGGAAAGAATTCTGACGTGACAAAATAAAAATACAAATTTATTAGCCGGCCAGTTCAATCACTTCCAAATCCTTAAACACACCATTATCTATGGCAAAACGAACCATGGTACGTACTTTATGAAATCCGGACATCCCTGCAGCACCGGGATTGATGTGAAGCATATCCAGCGTCTTATCATACTTTACCTTTAATATATGCGAGTGTCCGCTGATAAACAACTTGGGTGGATGCACCAATAGGCTTCCCTTGATGGACGGATCATAATTTCCCGGATACCCCCCGATGTGCTTCATCAGAACTTCGGCACCGTCCACCGTAAAACGATTCACTTGAGGAAACATCCGGCGAATTTCCTGACCATCAATATTACCGTACACAGCACGGAAAGGACGGAAAGCTGCCAACTTCTGTGCCACCTCCACTGAACCAATATCTCCGGCATGCCAGATTTCATCACAAGTTTCGAAATATTGCAAATATTTTTCGTCCCACCAACTGTGTGTGTCGGACAATAAGCCAACTTTTGTCATACTTTCTTTGTTTATCTCTGCAAAGGTAACTATATTTGGGCAAACCTTACGTGCAAATGGAAAACAAATACCAATACTTCAAAAGAGATATTAGTTGGCTATCATTCAACTACCGGGTACTTCTGGAAGCTGACGACGACCGGCTCCCACTCTACGAACGTATCAATTTTATCTCTATTTATTCCTCCAACCTGGAAGAGTTCTACAAAATCAGAGTAGCCGACCACAAAGCTGTAGCCTCCGGCGTAACAGATGGAACGGAAGAATCCCTGCAATCGGCCAAGGACCTGCTGGAAGAAATCAACCGGGAAGTGAACCGACAATTGGAGGATCGTATCCACATCTATGAAAAAAAAGATCATACCTGCATTACGCAAAAATCACGTTGTCTTCTATCAAAGCCGCAATGTAGAGCCTTTCCACCAACAATTCGTAAAAGACTTTTTCCGGGAAGAGATATTCCCTTACCTGCAACCGGTACCGGTATCCAAAGACAAAGTAATCTCTTTTCTGCGCGACAACCGGCTCTACCTGGCAGTTCGCCTGTTCCTGAAAGGTACAAACAAAGAAGATGCTGATCATCTGCAATATTTTGTGATGAAACTACCCTACAGTAAAGTGCCCCGCTTTATCGAATTACCCAAGCATGGCAGAGATTATTATCTGATGTTTATCGAAGATATTATCAAAGCGAACATAGACGTCATTTTCCCCGGATACGAAGTAGATTGCAGTTATTGTATCAAAATATCGAGAGATGCCGATATTATGATAGACGACACGATCAACAGTGTCGACCTGGTGGAACAAGTAAAGAAAAAAATCAAAAAGCGCAAGATAGGTGCCGTATGCCGTTTCGTCTATGACCGCGCCATGCCCGATGATTTTCTGAACTTCCTGGTAGACGCTTTCCGAATCCGGCACGAAGAGTTGGTACCGGGAGACAAACACCTTAACCTGGAAGATCTGCGTCACTTGCCGAACCCCAATCATTCCATTCCCCGGATTGAGAGACCGATCCCAATGAAACTGAATCGACTGAACGACAAGGAATCCATTTTCAGTTATGTTGAAAAGAAAGATTTATTGTTATACTATCCTTACCATTCTTTCGACCACTTCATCCACTTCCTTTACGAAGCAGTGCACAATCCCGAAACCCGTGAAATCATGGTAACCCAATATCGGGTAGCAGAAAACTCGGCTGTCATCAACACCTTGATTGCTGCTGCACAAAACGGTAAAAAAGTCACGGTATTCGTGGAACTCAAAGCCCGTTTCGATGAAGAGAACAACCTCGCCACTGCCGAAATGATGAAAGCGGCCGGTATCAACATTATCTATAGTATACCGGGGCTGAAGGTACATGCCAAAGTAGCTCTGATACGCCGTCGCAGCTTCACCGGTGAAAAGATTCACAGTTACGCTTATATCAGTACCGGCAACTTCAACGAGAAGACGGCTACACTGTATGCAGACTGCGGACTGTTTACCAGCAATCCGGTCATCGTACATGACCTCACAAACCTGTTCCGTACCCTCAGAGGCAAAGAGAATCCCCGATTCACCCGGTTGCTTGTGGCACGTTTCAACCTGATTCCCGAACTGAACAGGCTGATCGACAAAGAAATAGAACTGGCCGAAAAAGGAAGAGGCGGAAGAATCATCTTGAAGATGAACGCCCTGCAAGACCCGATAATGATAGACCGGCTCTACGAGGCCTCACAAAAAGGTGTAAAAATAGATCTGATCGTACGAGGCATTTGTTGCCTGATACCCGGACAAGAATATAGTTGTAACATACGTGTCACCCGTATTGTGGACAGTTTTCTGGAACATGCCCGCATCTGGTATTTCGGTAATGCCGGACACCCCAAAGTATATATGGGTTCACCGGACTGGATGCGTCGTAACTTATATCGACGAATCGAAGCGGTGGTACCCATTCTCGATCATGAATTACGGGAAGAAATCGTCGATATGCTTCATATCCAGTTATCGGACAATCAAAAGGCTTGCTTCGTCGATGATAAACTGAATAATATATTTAAATTCAAAACAAATGCCGCGCCCGTCAGAGCGCAGTATACCTTCTATAATTACCTAAAAGAGAAGAATGAAACATTTCTGTAACATGTATGACATTTCTCTGCAATACGAAAATCCGTCCTTTGCAGCCAGAAATAACATACACATTTATGGAGACAATTTATCTATGTATTATTATCTTCCTATTCGTACTTGCCGTATTCGACTTGATGGTCGGTGTAAGTAACGATGCGGTAAATTTCCTCAATTCGGCTGTCGGAGCAAAGGCGGCATCTTTTAAAACAATATTGTTCATTGCAGGTGCCGGTATCTTCATCGGAGCGTCCTTATCAAACGGTATGATGGACATCGCAAGACACGGCATCTACCAACCGGAACATTTCTATTTCGCCGAAATCATGTGCATCCTGCTTGCCGTAATGCTGACAGACGTCGTTCTGCTCGATGTATTCAACTCTATGGGAATGCCTACCTCGACCACCGTTTCAATGGTATTCGAACTTTTGGGAGGTACTTTTGCCCTGGCACTTATCAAAGTGCACAACAGTGATACACTGGGATTGGGTGATCTTATCAACACCGACAAAGCCTTGTCTGTCATCATGGCCATCTTTGTCTCCGTTGCCATTGCCTTCTTTTTCGGTATGCTTGTACAATGGCTGGCACGCATGGTGTTTACATTTAACTACAAGAGCAATATAAAATACAGCATTGCACTATTCGGTGGCATCGCTTCTACTGCCATCGTTTATTTCATGGTGATAAAAGGATTGAAAGACAGCTCTTTCATGACTCCTGAGAACAAGCAGTGGGTACAAGAAAACACGATGATGCTGGTAAGTTGTTTCTTTGTCATCTCTACCATCCTGATGCAGATATTACACTGGCTGAAAGTAAATGTATTCAAGGTAGTCGTTCTGCTGGGTACATTTGCATTGGCACTGGCATTTGCCGGTAATGACCTCGTCAACTTTATCGGTGTACCTTTAGCCGGTTATTCTTCGTTCATAGACTATACCGCCAACGGAACTTCTGTCGGACCGGACGGTTTCCTGATGACCTCTCTGATGGGTTCAGCCAAAACACCGTGGTATTTCCTGATAGGTGCCGGAGCCGTCATGGTATACGCCTTGTGTACTTCCAAAAAGGCACATGCCGTAATCAAGACCTCGGTAGACCTCTCCCGTCAGGATGAAGGTGAAGAAAACTTCGGAAGCACACCGATAGCCCGAACACTGGTGCGTTTCAGCCTCACACTGGCCAACGGTATTTCCCGCATTACTCCGCCGAGTGCCAAACGCTGGATAGATACCCGCTTCCGTAAAGACGAAGCCATCATTGCCGACGGTGCGGCATTCGACTTGGTTCGCGCTTCTGTCAATCTGGTATTGGCAGGTCTGTTGATCGCCGTGGGTACTTCGTTAAAACTTCCTCTTTCTACAACCTACGTCACTTTCATGGTGGCCATGGGTACCTCACTTGCCGACCGTGCCTGGGGACGTGATTCAGCCGTTTACCGTATCACCGGTGTACTAAGTGTCATCGGCGGATGGTTCATCACTGCCGGAGCTGCCTTCACCATCTGTTTCTTTGTTGCCATGGTCATCCACTTCGGAGGAAGCATAGCTATCATAGCCCTGATCGGTCTGGCAGCATTCACTCTGATCCGCAGCCAGTTGATGTACAAAAAGAAAAAAGAGAAAGAGAAAGGAAACGAAACTTTGAAGCAATTGATGCAAGCCACAAGCAGCCACGAAGCTTTAGAGCTAATGCGTAAGCATACACGCGAAGAGTTGAGTAAAGTACTGGAATATGCAGAACAGAACTTTGAGCTCACCGTGACTTCATTCTTGCACGAAAACCTCCGCGGATTGCGCCGGGCAATGGGATCTACCAAGTTTGAAAAACAACTGATCAAGCAGATGAAGCGCACCGGAACCGTAGCAATGTGCAAATTGGATAATCACACCGTACTTGAAAAAGGACTTTATTATTATCAGGGAAATGACTTTGCAAGCGAACTGGTATACAGTATCAGCCGCCTGTGCGAACCCTGTCTGGAACACATTGACAACAATTTCAATCCGCTGGATGCTATCCAAAAAGGTGAATTTGGAGATGTAGCCGAAGATATCACCTATCTGATCCAGCAATGCCGCCAAAAACTGGAAGGCAACAATTACAGCAATCTTGAAGAAGACCTGCACCGGGCCAATGATCTGAACTCACAGCTATCACACCTGAAACGCCAGGAACTACAGCGTATCCAGAGCCAGACCGGAAGTATTAAAGTAAGTATGGTTTATCTGACCATGATCCAGGAAGCACAAAACGTAGTCACTTATACGATCAACCTGATGAAAGTAAGCCGTAAATTCCAGATAGAAACAGATATTTAATAATCCCCTTTAAAATAGGAAGGTATTTCATAACTCACCACAGATTACAGGGATTTACACAGATAAATATTATGGGTTACCAGCAGATTAAAAATCGTTTTTGTGTAAATCCCTGTAATCTGTGGTGAATATGAGTTTTGACATCTATTTTAATCAACGTCACCTCACCACTTGATCTCCGGAAAATAGCTGCTTAAACAACCTCGAAGTGCACTTACCGTAATGGGCTTCACCAATACTTCGGATGCACCGGCTTGCATGGCATTCTCCCGGTCTGAGCTAAAAGCATAAGCAGTCTGCATAATAATAGGGAGGGAAGCTCCTTCTTCACGAATAATCCGGGTTGCTTCCAATCCGTTCATAATCGGCATTTTAATATCCATAAGGATAGCATGTGCATCTTGAGTGTGTTCACGGTATAAGTTCAACATTTCTTCACCGTTCTTCGCCCACAGAATGTCACATTTCTTACCGATAATAGCTTTAATCAATTTGAAATTGCTATCATCATCTTCGGCCACAAGAATAAGGGGACGAAAATCTTTAATTTCTTCAATATCCATTTTATATAATAGGTTTGCTTTTTATTTCATCTTATTCGATTCAGCCCGCAAGGTATAAAAAAAAATCATAGATTTGATTATCTTTGCGGCTAAAATTTAAAGAAGCGATATGATTTCAGTAGACGGACTGGCCGTGGAATTCGGCGGAACCACATTATTTAGCGATATTTCATTTGTAATTAACGAAAAAGACCGCATCGCGCTTATGGGAAAGAACGGTGCAGGTAAGAGTACCCTACTCAAGATTCTGGCAGGCGTACGTCAGCCTACCCGTGGCAGGATATCTGCTCCCAAAGAGTGCGTCATAGCCTATCTGCCCCAACATTTGATGACAGAAGACGGGCGAACGGTTTTTGAGGAGACTGCCCAGGCCTTTGCCCATCTGCACGAAATGGAAGCTGAGATAGAACGCATGAACAAAGAGCTGGAGACACGCACAGACTATGAGAGCGACAGCTACATGGAACTGATAGAGAACGTGTCGACTCTCAGCGAAAAGTTTTATGCCATCGACGCCACCAACTACGAAGAGGACGTAGAAAAGGCACTTCTCGGATTAGGCTTCATGCGCGAAGATTTCCACCGCCAGACCAGTGACTTCAGCGGTGGATGGCGGATGCGTATCGAGCTGGCTAAACTTTTATTGCAAAAGCCGGATGTGCTTTTATTGGATGAACCGACCAACCACCTGGACATCGAGTCTATTCAATGGTTGGAAGACTTCCTGATCAATAACGGAAAGGCAGTAATCGTCATCAGTCACGACCGCAAATTCGTAGATAACATCACTACCCGTACCATTGAGGTGACTATGGGACGCATTTACGATTACAAAGTGAACTACTCCAAATATCTGGAATTACGCAAAGAACGTCGTGAACAGCAACAGAAAGCCTACGAAGAACAGCAGAAATTCATTGCTGAAACCAAAGATTTCATCGAACGTTTCAAAGGTACCTATTCAAAAACACTCCAAGTGCAAAGCCGGGTAAAGATGCTCGAAAAACTGGAAATACTGGAAGTGGACGAAGAAGACACATCGGCATTGCGTCTGAAGTTCCCGCCTTCACCCCGTTCGGGCAACTATCCCGTCATTATGGATGGTGTAGGCAAGAGCTATGGTGATAAAGTTGTCTTCCGCAACGCCACTCTGACAGTAGAACGCGGTGATAAGGTGGCATTTGTCGGCAAAAACGGTGAAGGTAAATCGACACTGGTGAAATGCATCATGAACGAAATAGAGCATGATGGAACACTGACTTTAGGGCACAACGTACAGATAGGATACTTTGCCCAGAATCAGGCATCGCTTCTGGATGAAAACCTGACTGTATTCCAGACAATCGATGATGTAGCCAAAGGCGAAATACGTAATAAAATACGCGACCTGCTGGGAGCGTTCATGTTTGGCGGACCGGAAGAGTCGATGAAAAAAGTAAAAGTACTCTCGGGAGGTGAACGTACCCGCCTGGCCATGATCAAACTGTTGCTGGAACCTGTGAATCTGCTGATTCTTGACGAACCGACCAATCACCTTGACCTGAAAACCAAAGATATCCTGAAACAGGCATTGAAAGATTTCGACGGTACACTGATCGTAGTATCACACGACCGTGACTTCCTGGACGGACTGGTGACCAAGGTATACGAATTCGGAAACCAAAAGGTGACCGAACATTTATGCGGTATCTATGAATTCCTTGATAAAAAGAAAATGGATTCGTTACGTGAATTGGAGAAATGATATCTCCGGATCTTATTCCCGTAAATTTAATATTCGATAACTAACATACGGCAACTTTTACCTGTTAAGTAAAACAGAGAAGTACAAAACCCATTTAATCAATTAAAAAAGAAACCGTATGAAGAAATTAGTTTTCTGTGCTGCTTTTATCGCAGCAATGTGCATGGCAGGCACTACTACTGCCCAAGCTCAGGACGTAAAAAAGAAAGAAGTCAAGAAAGAGCAATGTGACAAAAAAGACAGCAAAGCATGCTGTAAAAAGGAAGAAAAAGCATGTTGCAAGAAAGAAGCAGATAAGAAAACAACTGACGGATGTAAACACAAAGCTGATTGCAAGGCTAAAGCCGGATGCAAAGACAGCAAATGTACCAAAGACAAAGGAGGCAAAAAATAACAAACGTTTCCGACATTTCATTTAAGACAGGTATGTCGAAACTCACCACAGAGGACACAGAGTAACATGGAGTCGATTTTCGGTCGTTGATCATTAACAAAAAAAGGCTCTGTGATACTCCGTGGTAAAAAGTACGACGCATCTGTCTTTTTGTTTTTTAAGTAACACCGTTTGTTTTTTATCCAATGATAGACTATCTTTGCCTCGCAATAATCTAAATTAAGAATGAGGAATAAACGGTACATAGTCTCTTTTCTCCTTTTCATCAGCATGATCATGCTGGTCGTACCTGTTATCCCCCATCATCATCATGCCGATGGCGTGATTTGCATGAAGAACGACTTGACACCGGAACCCCAGTGTCCTAAACATCATCATCCGGGCAACGATTCGTGCTGCAATGACGGATGTATGACACGCCTCAACTCACCAACCCCTTCCGTACAGGCAGACAATAATCCTCATTACCTATTTACTGCCATCTTATTTACGGACTTTATCATAGAGAATTTATTCAGGCCCCAGGAGCGACGTATTAAGAATTATTACGCATACCGGGAGTCTCTCCACGGTACGGCTGTCAACCGTGCATTTGGCCTTCGTGCCCCTCCATACCCTGTTGTATAGGCTTCTAAGCCACATTTGGTAAGGTTAGGAATATCCGGACGGTTGGTTTAAAACCAACGGGAAGTTCCTTTAAAACCAACGACGCCTTGGTTTTAAGCCAAAGGTCTTTGGGTTTGAAACCTACAGAAACTCACTTTTCCGAATCATTAAAAGTAAAGAATTTATATCATCATGAAGAAACTTATCTTTATGGGAATCCTCGGATTGTTTATCCTGGGTTCCTGCAACAGTAAATCGGGTGGCAACCACGAAGGGCACGACCATGGAACAGAAGCACACGACCATGAACACGAAGCACACGACCATGAACACGAAGGGCACGACCATGAACACGAAGGCGAAGACCATGAAGGACATGATCACGAAGGTGACGAACACAGCCGGAGCAGTGAACCGGCTACCGGTCACAGTGACGAAATCATTCTGCCGAAAGCCAAAGCAGAAGCAGCCGGAGTGAAAACAAGTATTATAGAACCGGAAGTATTTGAACAAGTGATAAAAACAAGCGGACAAGTACTGGCCGCACAAGGTGACGAATCCGTAGCAGTAGCCACCGTAGCAGGAGTAGTCAGCTTTCGCGGTAAAGTGACCGAAGGCATGAGTGTAGGCAAAGGTACTGCACTGGTGACCATTTCATCCAGTAACATTGCCGATGGTGATCCCGTACAACGCGCCCGTATCGCTTACGATATATCCAGAAAGGAATATGAACGTATGCAAGCGCTGGTAAAGAATAAAATCGTATCCGATAAGGAATTCGCACAAGCCGAACAGAATTACGAAAATGCCCGGATCAGCTATGAGGCCCTTGCCAAAAATCATTCGGCAGGAGGACAGGCCGTAACCTCTCCCATCTCAGGATTTGTAAAAAACATCCTGGTGAAAGAAGGTGATTACGTAACCATCGGCCAGCCATTGGTCAGCATCACTCAAAACCGTCGCCTCTTCTTGCGTGCCGAAGTTTCGGAAAAATACTATCCGTCTCTGCGCACCATCGGTTCGGCCAATTTCAAAACTCCTTATGACAATAAGGTATACGAACTGAAAGAACTGAACGGCCGTCTTTTGTCATTCGGTAAATCGGCAGGAGAAAATTCGTTCTATGTACCGGTCACTTTCGAATTTGATAATAAAGGAGACATCATCCCGGGCTCGTTCGTTGAAGTATATTTGTTGTCGTCTCCCATGGAGAACGTACTGTCGCTTCCCCGCACGGCGCTGACCGAAGAACAGGGGCTTTTCTTCGCATACCTGCAACTGGATGAAGAAGGGTATAAAAAGCAGGAAGTCACCCTCGGAGCCGACAACGGCAAGAGCGTACAGGTACTTTCGGGTATCAAGGCCGGTGACCGGGTAGTGACCCAAGGTGCCTACCAGGTGAAACTGGCTTCGGCAAGTAACGCAATACCTGCACACAGCCACGAACACTAACGACAAGGCGCCACAGCCCGGTTTCCATGTGGTGCATAACAACTAACGAAAAAAGAATATGCTAAATAAAATCATACATTTCTCACTTCAGAACCGTATCTTGGTACTTGTAGCCTCGGTACTGTTACTGATTGGCGGAACTTATACCGCCATGCATACCGAAGTAGACGTGTTCCCCGACCTGAATGCACCGACGGTGGTCATCATGACCGAAGCCAACGGAATGGCAGCCGAAGAGGTGGAACAACTCGTGACTTTCCCCGTTGAAACAGCCGTAAACGGTGCCACCGGTGTGCGCCGGGTACGTTCATCTTCCACGAACGGATTCTCTGTCGTATGGGTAGAATTCGACTGGGGAACCGATATATACCTCGCCCGCCAGATTGTAAGCGAAAAGCTGGCCATCGTAGGTGAAGAACTGCCTTCAAATGTAGGCAAACCGACACTGGGTCCCCAATCCTCCATTCTGGGCGAAGTCCTGATTATCGGATTAACCGCCGACTCGACCTCCATGCTCGACCTGCGTACCATTGCCGACTGGACCATACGTCCGCGCCTGCTCTCTACCGGAGGTGTAGCACAGGTAGCTGTATTGGGAGGAGAGTTAAAAGAATATCAGATTCAACTCGATCCGGAACGTATGCGTCATTATGGCGTATCTATGAATGAGGTGATGACCGTCACCCGCGGCATGAACCTGAATGCCAACGGAGGTGTACTTTATGAATATGGTAACGAATACATTGTGCGTGGTGTACTCTCCACCGCAAACATAGAACAACTGGGTAAAGCGGTAGTAAAGAGTATCGACAGCGTACCTGTACTGCTGGAGGATATCGCTGATGTCCGGATCGGACCGAAAGCCCCCAAACTGGGAACGGCTTCGGAAAGAGGAAAACCTGCCGTACTGATGACCGTCACCAAACAGCCCGCCACCAGTACTCTGGAGTTGACCGACAAACTGGAAGCTTCGTTGCAAGACCTCCGGAAGAATCTTCCACCGGATGTAAAGGTATCTACCGATATCTTCCGTCAAAGCCGTTTCATCGACAGTTCCATCAGCAATGTAAAGAAGTCCCTTTTTGAAGGCGGTATCTTTGTAGTCATCGTCTTATTCCTGTTCCTTGCCAACGTGCGAACCACGATTATTTCGCTGGTGACCCTGCCGCTCTCACTGCTGGTATCCATCCTGACTCTACATTTCATGGGACTGACTATCAATACCATGAGTCTGGGAGGTATGGCCATCGCCATTGGTTCGCTGGTAGACGATGCCATTGTCGATGTAGAAAACGTATACAAGCGCCTGCGTGAAAACCGTCTCCTCCCGGAGAATGAACGTCTTTCGGTCATCCAGGTGGTATTCAACGCCTCCAAAGAGGTCCGTATGCCTATCTTGAACTCTACACTGATCATTGTGGTCAGTTTCGTACCTCTCTTTTTCCTTTCCGGTATGGAAGGACGCATGCTGGTTCCGCTGGGCATTGCCTTCATCGTAGCATTATTTGCCTCGACGATAGTGGCATTGACCCTGACCCCGGTACTTTGCTCCTACCTGCTGGGCAAAGAAAAAGGTGATAAGCTTCCGAAAGAAGCATTCGTAGCCCGCTGGATGAAAGGGGTATACGAAAAAGCACTGACTTGGGTGTTAATTCATAAACGCCTGACCTTGGGAAGCACCATCGGACTGTTCATCATTACCCTGGGATTCTTCTTCACGTTGGGACGCTCGTTCCTCCCTCCATTCAATGAAGGTTCATTCACCATCAACATCAGTTCGCTGCCGGGCATCTCACTCGAAGAGAGCGATAAGATGGGACACCGTGCCGAGGAACTTCTGCTCTCTATCCCCGAGATACAGACAGTGGCCCGCAAAACCGGACGTGCCGAACTGGACGAGCATGCTTTGGGAGTCAACGTCTCGGAAATAGAGGCACCGTTTGAACTGAAAGATCGTTCGCGCAACGAACTGATGGCAGACGTACGCGAAAAACTGGGTACTATCACCGGAGCAAACATCGAGATCGGACAACCGATCAGCCACCGTATCGATGCTATGCTCAGCGGTACCAAAGCCAATATCGCCATCAAACTGTTTGGTGACGACCTGAATAAAATGTTCTCACTGGGCAATCAGATAAAAGAAGCCATCGGCAATATCCCCGGCATTGCCGACCTGAATGTGGAACAACAGATTGAACGCCCGCAGCTCAAAATCACTCCCAAACGTGAAATGTTGGCTAAATACGGCATTACCCTGCCGGAATTTTCGGAATACATCAATGTGGCACTGGCCGGAGAGGTGATTTCGCAGGTTTACGAACAGGGTAAGAGTTTCGACCTGATTGTGAAAGTAAAGAATAACTTCCGTGACGAAGCCGAAAAGATACGCAACCTGATGGTCGACACCCAAGACGGTAAAAAAGTGCCCCTGAGTTATATTGCCGACGTAGCCTCGTCCATGGGGCCGAATACCATCAATCGCGAAAACGTAAAACGTAAGATCGTGATTTCCGCCAACGTAGCCGACCGCGACTTGCGGAGTGTGGTCAATGACATCCAAAAGCAAGTGGACGAACAAATCAAGCTCCCCGAAGGTTATCATATCGAATATGGTGGTCAGTTTGAAAGCGAACAGGCAGCCAGCCGTACATTGGCACTGACCTCCTTCATGTCCATCGTAGTGATCTTCCTGCTGCTGTATCATGAATTCCGCAGCGTGAAGGAATCGGCAGTTATCCTGATAAACCTGCCGCTGGCACTGATCGGCGGTGTGTTTGCCCTGCTGATCACAACCGGTGAAATCAGTATTCCGGCCATCATCGGTTTCATTTCGTTGTTTGGTATCGCTACCCGTAACGGTATGTTGCTTATCAGCCATTACAACCACCTGCAACAGGTAGAAGGTTTGGGAGTATACGAAAGCGTAATCCGCGGATCACTCGACCGTCTGAACCCGATTGTTATGACAGCCCTTTCGTCTGCCTTGGCACTGATACCGCTGGCATTGAGCGGAAGCCTGCCCGGTAACGAGATTCAGAGTCCGATGGCAAAAGTGATTCTGGGCGGTCTGCTCACATCGACTTTCCTGAACGGATTCATTATCCCGATTGTTTACCTGATGATGAACGGAAAAAGAAAATAATAAGAACTTCAATAATTATATGAAACGAATAACCATACTTGCCGCTACCCTCTTCGCGCTATCCGGACTGCAAGCGCAAACCGGTATAGACGGGGTGCTGCGCAACATTGAAACCAATAATAAAGAGTTGCAAGCCAATGCGCAATTGATTGCCTCTCAAAAACTGGAAACCCGGACAGACAACAATCTGCCTGATCCGACTCTTTCGTATGCCCATTTGTGGAATAATAAAGACAAGAATAATACGATCGGAGAACTTGTAGTCTCCCAGAGCTTTGATTTTCCGAGCCTGTATGCTACCCGCAATCAACTGAACCGGCTGAAAGCCGGTGCTTTTGACGGGCAGAAGAGTGTATTCCGTCAGGGCATCCTGCTACAGGCAAAAGATGTGTGCCTGGATATCATCATGCTGCGAAAGCAACAGCAGATACTGACCGAACGGCTGCGAAACGCCGAAGAGCTCTCAGCCATGTACGCCAAGCGTTTGCAAACAGGAGACGCCAATGTAATCGAAACCAATAAGATCAATCTGGAATTGCTGAACGTGAAGACAGAAGCGTCACTAAACGAAACTGCTTTACGCAATAAGATTCAGGAACTGACTGCACTGAACGGAAACATACCGGTCGTGTTTGAAGATGCTGACTATCCGGCTGTCATCTTCCCTTCCAACTACGAAGAACTGAAAACTGAAGTCCTGGCATCGGACTATACCCTCCAGGCACTCAACAGCGAAAGTGCCGCTGCCCGCAAACAGATTGCGGTCAACAAGTCGCAATGGCTACCCAAGCTGGAACTAGGTTACCGTCGTAACACTGAATCGGGCGAGCCGTTCAACGGAGTTGTAGTAGGGTTCTCGTTCCCACTATTCGAGAATCGCAATAAAGTAAAGATAGCTAAAGCCCAGTCGCTCAATGTCGACCTGCAAAGGGCTAATACTTCGGTACAGGTAGAATCGGAACTGACCCAGCTCTATCGTGAAGCCCATACCTTGCGCACTTCAATGGAAGAATACGAGAAGACTTTTCAGGCGCAACAGGACTTATCCCTGCTGAAACAAGCATTGACGGGCGGACAAATCAGTATGATAGAATACTTTGTAGAAGTATCGGTAGTCTATCAGAGCAAACAGAACTATCTGCAACTGGAGAATCAGTACCAGAAGGCAATGGCAAAGATATATAAGAATAAACTGTAGAGAAGGAGGAATGTGCCAAAAATTGTATTCACCACAGATTACACGGATTAACACAGATAAATATCTCTGATTATCTGTTGATTAATTTCATTCTGTGTTAATCTGGGTAATCTGTGGTGAATTATGGCACACCCGGTTATAGCTCCTGCCCGTTCATTGTTAGTTATTCCTCCATATCGGGCAAATAGAAATTAAACTCAGGCGAACGGTCTGCCACCAACTGCCCGTCCTTTATCAACAATTCTGCCACCTGTGCCGATGAACGGCGCAAATGATAAGGGATGTTACCGTCTTCATCTTTGGTCTCTTCGGAATGTGCCTTACGCCCGGGATGGGTAAAATAGATAACATAAGCCTTATCTCCTACCACAACCACATCACCATGCGCACCGCTCGGCGTATCTTCGGGACGGGTACCGGGTTTATCTAGAATCACTCCCTGCTTCTCCCATGTGGTGGCATCTTTTGAACGATACACACGCATGCCGTGCCATTCGTCGGTAAGCATCCAGTAATAACCTCCGAAACGGAATACCTTAGGCCCTTCCTGGCGACTTTGGTCAATCACCGGTGTATCATTCAGCGTCCAGTGGAACAGATCATCACTTTCTGCCGTCATGATAGCCGCATTACGGGTTTCATCTTTATACCAGGCACGCCATTTTCCATCGGGCATCCGGAAGAAAGTCGCATCGATCGTTTTATCGGATGACAGCTTCACAAAGCCTTCAAATTTCCAGTCCCACATGTTCTTACTTGTATAGTGAGCCATGCGCGCATGTCCGCCCCAATCGGTTCGTACCCCCTCGATATAAGATACGAACAAATGATATACCCCATTGAAGTTTACCACCTCCGGAGCCCAGAAAGTGTTCTTTCCTCTCTCCATATTGAGGTCGAGTACTCCACGATAAACCCACGTCCTGCCATGGTCACGGCTGGAAGCGATACCGATATCATTTCCATAGCAATAAGCTACGTTCCCGGCATTCACATTGGCCCGGCGCTGTGTATACAGCATCCACCAACTGCGGTCTTCTTTATTCCAGACTACGACCGGATCGGCCACTCCGTCATAAACAGGATCTCTGTAAAGAGGAGCCGGAGCAGTTTGTTTCACCTCTTCGGGATTTCCACCCGTCATTTGTGCGGATACGAACCCGCTGCATGCCAACAGGCATGACGCAATCATTGTTCTAATCATTTGTGTTTTATTTTGAGAATTAAGTTTGTGTCTGTCAGCCGCTCCGTCACGGAACGGGCACGAATTTAAAATATCCGGTATGATAACTGGAAGTTAAGCACAGGATAAGCTTTAAAGTTTTTCAGGAACTTATTGAAACGGCTCAGGTCCTGATCGATCGCCTCTTCCACAATCTTTCCGGTAGTGGCTTCAATCTTCGGATTACCATGGAACATAGCTCCCAATTCGAACTTGAACCCTACGCGTGAATGAGCTACTGAACGTCCGAATCCAATACCTACATAAGGTTTCACGGCATTGGTCTTCAAAGCTGCTTCCACACGTCCGTCCGCTCCCGGCTCGATAATGATATCTCCCACCTCTATCCGTTCGTCTGTCTGTCCCGATACTTTCAGGATGGATGAAGTACCGAACAGCAGTCCGGCGGTCACATGAAAGACGAATCTCTTGAATGGAAAATAGTCGAGCAAAAGCATGCCGTTTGTCATATTTGCTTTTGCTTTCAGAGGAACGGTATAGTATTTATCCGGATTGTAACCGGTACGAGTACCGGCATCCTGAATCAACTGATCATCACGAATTCCGTCATAATCGTAATTACACTTGAACTTCAGTAAAGAGAATCCGGCACGAAGTCCCAGATAGTCATTCAACAGAGCAGCAACCTGGAGTCCTCCCCCAGTGTTCCGGCATTCAGCGAAACGGATAAATGGCTGAAAGGCTTCACCTTATCCGGTCCCGTCTGGGCCATAACCGGGATGCCGACAACAAAGGCAACCAACCCAATTAAAAAACGACAGAAGTTTGTTTTCATAAGTAAGTTTGTTTGTGTGAATAATAAATTAACTGTCACAGAGTTCGTATGTCATCAGGCAGATATCCGCTTCGGATACGCCACTCCTGCGGATAAAGATTGTTGGCGCGATTGCCGATGTTCTTCACAAATCCCAAAGGAATCTCTTTATAAGTGACCAGTACATAACCTTTGGGAACAGAAGGCGGAAGGACGATAGCCTCTTTCCGCAGATAGGCGATGGCTTGTTCGTAAGTCAATGCTTCGGTTGAAAAAACCGACGTTTTCAACAGACGACTCATAGCAAGTCCATGTGCGGGAATCAGATCTTTGCCTTTTACTTCAGCCACTTCCGTACCGGCCTGGACGATGCGGAGAGACTGACGAAGCAGTGCCAGATCATTTTGGTAGTACACCGGAAAAGCAGTAATCGCAGTGCCGTTCACCAATAGATTATATTCGTCGGAAGACGCCAACCAACTTTTGGCAATAGCCAGATTTTCTTTAGATACAGGTGAAGCAGCAGTGTCCCCCTTCGATTTCTTTTTCTTCGGAGAAAAAAGATCTGTATCCGCCTCCCTGTCTTCTTCCGGCTTACGAAGAGCGGCGAGAAAGAAACCTTCTCCCTGAGTCTTATGAGGCAAGAAACGATAGACAGGTGCATCGACCCCGACAAGCAAGCTACCGGTAATGTTCCACTCCGTGGGAACGGCAAGCGGTAACGGCTCAGCACCGAACTCCTGCCTGATCCAGGTAATATTCTCTTCGTCTTCGCGCGTATTATAGGTACAAGTACTGTATATCAGGATTCCTCCCGGCTTCAGGCAAGGCCAGATGTCAGTGATAATCCTGCGTTGGCGCTGCCAGCAAATCTCTACATTCTCGGGACTCCACTCTTCTATGGCACCGGGATCTTTACGGAACATTCCCTCGCCCGAACAAGGCACATCCGTCAGTATGACATCGAAAAAAGAACCGATCCGGGAAAAATCAGAAGGATCGTTATTGGTAACCACAACATCGGCATATCCCCATTTCGTCAGATTTTCCGCCAGTATCTGCGAACGGTTGCGAATCACCTCATTGGCTACCAGCAGACTGCCTTCGGGCAATACACTGCGGGCATGGGTCGACTTTCCACCGGGAGCGGCACAGAGATCGAGCATCTTGACAGGGGTTGTAACGTAACGGCGGAGCACCTGTTCCACAAACATCGACGAGGCTTCCTGCACGTAATAACATCCGGCATGAAAAAGGGGATCGAACGTAAACGTCAGGCGTTGGTTCAGATAATAGCCTTCTGCCGCCCAGGGGATACGTCCTGAGATGGATGAACAGGCAGCTAAACCGGGAAACTTACTATTCAGCCGGACACTGGCAGGAGGTTCTTGCTCCAAGGCAACAGACAATTCTTGATACTCTTCATCTCCCATCAACGCACGGGTCGATTCGATAAATGATATAGGTAATTTCATTTTTCCTTATTATAAGATATAAAACCGATCGGATTACGAGTTTTTCCGCCTGCCTGTTTGTCTTTGGCCTGCAATTCAGCAATTGCCTGATTAATTAATTCAAGTTGCATCCTCGTATCTTCATTAATATCATTGTAATCGGCAAATGCCGCTTCTACATATTCTTTTAACTCTTTTATTTCATCTTGCAGCCTGGTGATGTCATTCACCGGAAGAGCCGAGACCAATTGGCGGACAGCTACAAAAGCTCGCATAATGGAAATATTCACTTCGATGGCGATCACTGTTTAACACTCCGGAGAGCATGGCCAGTCCTTGCTCGGTAAAGGCAAAGGGAAGTTTACGGGTACCTCCCCAACTTGATATCACAATTTGTGACTTCAAGATTTCCCATTCTTCCGTATTCAACTGGAACATAAGATCCGTAGGAAATTGTTTGCTGTTCCTCTTTACAGCCTGATTCAGGACACGGGTTTCCACCTGATATAATCCGGCCAAATCAAAGTCCAACATCACTTTCTGTCCCCGTATCCCGTAAATCTTGCTCTGTATGATCTGTAGTTCCATCACTTTTGTGTATTAATACCTGCAAATATCAAAAATATTTCGTCTCTTTGCAACTTTCTGTGGCATGAACTACGTCTAACAGACAAATAAACAAAAACAATTAAAAAACAACAGTAATATGAAACGTATCATTATCGCTTTGATGGTAGCCATAACTTTCTGTTCGCTGGCAATGGCACAGAACCCAACCATCACCCAAGACAACAAGAACTCTTCCGACTCCACCATCGTGACCGAATACACTGACATAGTGGACAGCAGTACGGTTGACACCGACTACCAAAGCAGCAGTTTCGACTTCGGCAATGAATTTCCGTTCAACATAGACAAAGGGGCCATTAACGGAGGCATACTGACAGGATTGGTAGTTATCATACTGATATTCGGATTCCCCTTCTTTATCGTATTCATCGCCTTCTACTTCCGGTATAAAAACCGGAAAGCAAAGTACAGACTGATGGAACAGGCACTGGCAACCGGACAGCCTCTGCCGGAAGGTATCTTCAAAGATACTCTGCCGCAGGACTACCGGACGAAAGGCATCAAGAACATCTGTACCGGAATCGGACTGTTCATCTTCCTCTGGGCCATCACAGACGAATTCAGCATAGGATGCATCGGATTGCTGGTGATGTTCACCGGAATCGGACAGTGGATCATCTCACGCAATCAACAGCATGAACGGCCGGAAGACCCTTTCACACGCCCTACACACAAAGACGAAACTTTGAATGAACAAAAATAATGAGCCAGCTCAATGATATATCGTTAGTCGCACAGGTCGTGGTGTTCAGAAACACCAGGGCCTTCGACCAATTGGTACAGAAATATCAGTCGCCTGTACGGCGCTTCTTTCTGAACCTGACCTGCGGCGACAGCGAACTGAGCGACGACTTGGCACAAGATACGTTTATAAAAGCCTACACAAACATTGCAAACTTTAAAAATCTCTCAAGTTTCTCAACATGGCTTTACAGAATTGCTTATAACGTATTTTATGATTATATTCGCAGCCGAAAGGAAACAACAGACCTGGATGCCCGCGAGGTAGACGCTGCCAATAGTACCGAACAAGTAAACGTGGGTGAACAGATGGATGTTTACCAATCACTCAGAACGCTGAAAGAAATAGAACGCACCTGCATCACTCTGTTCTATATGGAAGACGTAAGTATAGACAAGATTGCGGGAATAACGGGGTGCCCGGTAGGAACGGTCAAATCGCACCTTTCAAGGGCTAAAGATAAATTAGCTATTTACTTAAAACAAAACGGTTATGACGGAAACAGATGATAAACTCCTGAAGCAATTCTTCGGCGAGCAAAAACAGGAAATAGAAGACAACGGATTCAGCCGCCGCGTCATGCGTAACCTCCCGGGACGGAACCACCGGCTGGTTCAGGCATGGGGAGCAGCCTGCGCAGTAGTATGCGTCATTTTGTTCTTCACTTTGGGAGGTCTGCAAGCCACCATCAGTACACTGCGCGAAGTATTTGTCTCGATGGTCCAGCAAAGTGCCACAACAGGATTCGACCCGAAGTCCCTGTATATCGCCGCCCTGGTACTTGCCTTCTTCGGGGCGCGCAAGGCATGGTCGATGGCATAACACGCAGAGATCATACGAAAGCAATGCAGGATATTCAATATAACTGCCCGAAAAACAGACGAAAAACTTGCTTTCGGACTCGGGATGTACTATCTTTGTAAACAAGATACATACAATATATTCAATTTAATATGAGGTAAAAGGGAGAAGTTTCAGCTTCTCCCTTTTTTTTTATGGTATCATCGGCAAGTCTTCCGGCAGACGGTGTGTCCGGAGAGAATAGACGGTATCTTGGGGGGCGGAAGACGGTGAGTTTTCGTTAAAAGCAGTAATCATTCACCTCCGAAGCCCGGTTCTTCGACCCGATATCATCAGGAGATAAATGATTATCTCCTGATGATATCGGAAGTTACTCCTATTCTTTTCCAAAGAAGTGCCAAATTGTTAATCTATACTAAATCTGCTCTTGACAAAAAGAAGGCAAGAACAGAGATGTTGTATCTTTGTTTTCTTGTAAACTAAATAAAGACTGAGGTTTTGAAATTATACGTTTTAATAATAGCGATCATTCTCTCTATAGGCACTGCCCGAACACAGAATATTGACAGCCTGTTGATGCAGCGGGAGGACACCACACAATTCATCCGAAGCGACTCCCTCGTGTTACAATTTCTGGAATACTCGAATATCCCCATAACCGATAATAATAAGGTGAAACTTATCAAAAGCGGACGGGAAAAATTTGAGGACTTGTTCGAAGCCATCCGTGGGGCAAAACACCACATTCATCTGGAATATTTTAATTTTCGCAATGACTCCATAGCCAATGCACTGTTCGACCTGCTAGGCGAAAAAGTGAAGGAAGGTGTCAAAGTAAGGGCGATGTTCGATGCATTCGGTAACTGGTCGAACAACAAACCACTCAAGAAAAGGCATCTGAAAGCAATCCGGGAGAAAGGAATCGAAATCGTAAAATTCGATCCGTTCAAGTTCCCGTATATCAATCATGCGGCTCACCGCGACCATCGGAAGATTGCAGTCATCGACGGCAAAATAGGATATACCGGCGGAATGAATATTGCCGACTATTATATCAACGGACTCCCCAAGATAGGCACCTGGCGCGATATGCATATCCGCATTGAAGGCGATGCGGTAAACATCCTTCAAGAAATCTTCCTCGACATCTGGAATAAAACCACCAAGCAAAACATCGTGGGCGAAGAATATTTTCCGAACCACCCGGAGCGGGCCGACAGCTGCAATACGGTCATTTCGATTGTAGACCGCACTCCGAAACGGAATTCCCGCATGTTGAGCCATACGTATGCCATGTCCATCTATGCAGCGCAACATGATGTACGCATCGTGAACCCGTATTTCGTACCGACTTCATCCATCCGCAAGGCACTCAAAAGGGCTTTGAACCGGGGGACGAAAGTGGAAATTATGATTTCTTCCAAATCCGACATCCCTTTCACACCGGATGCTTCGCTCTATGCCGTACAGAAACTGATGAAAAAAGGGGCAATGATCTATTTGTACAACGGCGGATTTCATCACTCGAAAATCATGATGGTGGACGACCTGTTCTGTACCGTGGGTACAGCCAACCTGAACAGCCGCAGCCTGCGATATGATTACGAAACGAATGCGTTCATCTTCGACAAGGACATTACGCAACAACTGAATGACGTTTTCGAAGCCGACATGCTGCACTGCACCCGCCTGACCCCGGAAATGTGGAAACAAAAATCAGCCTGGAAGAAGTTTAAGTGCTGGTTTGCGAACTTATTCACACCATTCCTGTAAGTTATTCAGGCTGTTTTTGTAACTTTGGCAGGAATTTTTAGTAACCCAAGAAGTATACCATTCGCATGAAACAATATTTAGACCTGCTCGACCGAGTGTTGACGGAGGGAATAGAAAAAGGTGACCGTACCGGAACGGGAACCATCAGTGTCTTCGGACACCAGATGCGTTTCAACCTGGACGAGGGATTCCCTTGCCTGACTACCAAGAAACTTCATCTGAAATCAATCATTTACGAACTACTGTGGTTCCTCAAAGGAGACACGAATGTGAAATATTTGCAGGACCACGGCGTACGCATCTGGAACGAATGGGCGGACGAAACAGGCGATCTGGGACATATATATGGATACCAGTGGCGTTCGTGGCCAACCTACGACGGAGGATTTATCGACCAGATCAGCGAAGCTGTAGATGCCATCAAGCACAATCCCGATTCACGCCGCATCATTGTCAGTGCATGGAATGTAGGAGACCTGGATCACATGAACCTCCCTCCTTGCCACGCATTCTTCCAGTTTTACGTAGCAAACGGACGGCTGAGCCTGCAACTCTATCAACGCAGCGCCGATATCTTCCTGGGGGTACCTTTCAATATAGCATCTTATGCATTGCTGCTGCAGATGATGGCGCAAGTCACCGGTCTGCAGGCAGGAGACTTTATCCACACACTGGGCGACGCACATATCTACCTGAACCACCTGGAACAGGTGAAACTCCAGCTCAGCCGGGAACCGCGCCCACTACCACAAATGAAGATCAATCCGGACGTGAAAAACATCTTCGACTTCCAATTCGAGGACTTTGAATTAGTAAATTATGATCCGCACCCGCACATCGCTGGAAAAGTTGCGGTATAATCCCCATCGGACTATGAGTAGAATCAGCATTATCGCCGCCGTAGACAGCCGGATGGCTATCGGCTTTCAAAATAAACTTTTATTCTGGCTGCCCAATGACCTGAAACGTTTCAAGGCGTTGACCACAGGAAACACAATCATCATGGGACGCAAAACGTTCGAATCACTCCCGAAAGGGGCATTACCCAATCGCCGGAATGTAGTCCTTTCTTCCAATCCGGCAGCCGAATGTCCGGGAGCAGAAGTATTCACTTCGCTGGAAGCCGCTTTGGAAAGCTGCCAAGCCGAAGAAAAAGTATACATCATCGGAGGGGCAAGCGTCTATCGCCAGGCCATATCCCTGGCCGACGAGCTGTGCCTGACCGAAGTAAATGATACAGCGCCGGAAGCCGATGCCTTCTTCCCGGCTGTAGACACAACTATATGGCACGAAAAAAGCAGAGAAGTTCATCCTGCCGATGAAAAACATCTCTGCTCGTATGCTTTTGTAGATTACGTACGGGAGATCGATTAATCCTCGTCCGTATCTACCATAATCGGCATCTGCCGCTTGATGGCTTCATGGAATGAAATCAGCGTCTCGGTGCGAGCCAATCCCAACGGCTGGAGTTTATCATGAATCACACTCAAAAGATGGTGATTGTTCCTTGCGTATATCTTGATAAACATATCATATTTCCCGGTAGTGAAATGACATTCCACCACTTCCGGTATTGCTTCCAAAGCCTTGGTTACAGAATCGAACGACTCAGGATCTTTCAGATAAATCCCAATATAAGCACATGTCTCGTACCCGATCTTCTCCGGGTCGATGACATACTCCGAACCTTTCAATATACCCAGATTAGTCAACTTCTGTATGCGTTGATGAATAGCCGCACCCGAAACATTGCACGCTCTTGCCACTTCCAGGAACGGAATGCGGGCGTTGTCGGCAATCAACTTCAGAATCTGCTCGTCTAAAGTATCTAATTGATGATGTCCCATTTTAAATCAATTTGTTTTAATATATCAATGTCTTATGCAAAGTTAGCTATTTCCCCGGCAATAAATACTATAGTTTATTACTTTTATTTGTAAAAATAGAATAAATCGGCAATAGTTAGTACCTTTGTAAAAACAATAAATTCACACGATATGAAGCTGATATTAACCCTATTCACCTGTCTTTTCGTGACAGGATGTGCATACGCACAAAATTTCTCGGACTACTTCACGAACAAAACCCTACGCATCGATTATCTATTTACGGGGAATGCGGACAAGCAGTCGATCTGTCTTGATGAACTTTCGGAACTGCCCGTATGGGCAGGCAGGCGCCATCATCTGTCGGAATTGCCTTTGGAAGGAAACGGACAGATTGTGATGCGCGATGTGGCAAGTGGAAAAGTAATTTATACGACTTCGTTTTCTTCGCTCTTCCAGGAATGGCTCGAGACAGATGAAGCCAAAGAGGTCACTAAAGGATTTGAGAATACTTATCTCCTCCCCTATCCCATAAAGCCGGCCGAGGTAGAAATCACATTACGCAATAACAAACGCGAAGTCAGTGCCAACCTGAAGCACGTCGTTAAGCCCGACGACATTCTGATACACAAAAAAGGGCTCACACACATCACTCCGCACAAGTATCTGCTGAAAAGTGGAAATGAAGAACAATGTATCGATGTAGCCATCCTGGCAGAAGGGTATACCACAAGTGAAATGGAAACTTTCTATAAAGATGCCGCCATCGCATGCGAAGCCCTGTTCTCACACGAACCGTTTCAGTCGATGAAGAATCGCTTCAACATCGTGGCTGTGGCCAGTCCTTCGGCAGACAGTGGGGTCAGCGCTCCCAAACAGGGAGCATGGAAGCACACGGCCTTCGGTTCCCACTTCGATACTTTCTATTCCGACCGCTATCTGACTACCAGCCGGGTAAAAGCAATAAACGACGCATTGGCAGGCATCCCTTATGAACATATCATTATCTTAGCCAATACGGAACAATACGGTGGGGGCGGCATCTACAATGCTTTCACACTGACCACCGCACACCATCCCAATTTCCGTCCGGTAGTGGTACATGAGTTCGGTCATAGTTTTGGTGGCTTGGCCGACGAATATTTTTATGATGAAGACGTCATGAACGGACTCTATCCTCTCAACATTGAACCATGGGAGCAGAACATTACCACCCGCATCAACTTTGCCTCTAAATGGGAAGATATGCTCACCAAAACTACTCCTGTTCCGACTCCGGTAGCAGATAAGGCCAAATATCCCATAGGCGTATACGAAGGAGGAGGCTACTCAGCCAAAGGTATTTATCGCCCGGCATTCGACTGCCGCATGCGTACCAACGAATATCCTACCTTCTGTCCGGTTTGCCAAAGAGCTATCCAACGGATCATAGAGTTTTACACAGGTAAATAACCTGAACTTAATATAGGAGTAGTGATGGAACTATCGTCTTGCACGCCAGCCAAACAGAATTAGAGAACCAACTTCCAACCGGTCAACAGGCGTATTGAACTTTAGCCCCTAAGACCGTAAGTCTGATCACTACTCCTATATTATCTACTGTTCATTCGCCTCTACAATGCCTCCACTTTCCTTATTCCGGCTATCCATCATTTCAATCCACCACCTGGCAATAATCCTCCCCTGCGTAATCCAATCGCACCAAGAACAGTAAACCGCTCTTCCTCTGAATCCATACAGATATTGTATACACAACTCTGAATAAAGCCTACGAATGAGATGATTCTACAAATACATGGCTCTACGAATAATATAGTTCCTATAAATACATAGCTTTACGAATGGTATAGTCCCTACGAATAACACAGCACTACGAGAACCTCTGCAGCCCCCAAACATACTCATAAAAAAAAAGCCGTCTGATTATCCTCAGACGGCCTTTTCTATGTGTAGAATCAACTTATTCGCGAGCTCTCGCAGAATAGTTAATTTTCAGTGCATAAGCTTGACGAAGAGCCTGTTTAATATCGGTAACGATACCCATCTTAGTATCCTGGTCAATTTTCAAAGACACAGTCATAAAGGGTTGGTCTTCCTCTTTCATACTTGAGCGCTCGTTAGTCACGTAAGCCTGAATCTCGTCAACTTCAGCATAAGCATCATTCAACTGGATACGGCTTTCAGACCCCAGTTTTTTACGAAATTCTGCTGTCGGTTTACCTACGTAGATAAACGTAACCAAAGATTTCTTTTCAAGCTTTTCCAACTCAGTACCTTGCGGAATCTTAAACTCAACCTTCAATGAAACTTCACGCATTGTTGTTACAATCATAAAGAAGAACAACAATGTAAAGATCAAGTCAGGCAGTGAAGAAGTATTCAGCGTAGGCATCCCGCGCTTACCTGTTTTATTAAATTTTCCCATTAATTATTCTTTTTTACTCCTTTAGGTTCAGCCTCAGATATCTTCTGAGGAAAAATATCACGAATAGCCTTCTGCTGATCTTCATTTAAATCAGCATAATTCTTCTGCCACTTTTCCTGAGCCAATTCATCTCTTAACTCGTTATAAGCAGCAACCAGCTCATTCTGAACATCAAAATAGGCCTGATAAGAAGATCCACGGTCACTCTGCAAAGAGATTACATGATTCTCCGTAACCATGACATTACCAAAGAAAGGCACATCTTTAGCGTGTTTTTCCGGTAATTTTTCATCGTTATATGGATTGGCAATGAACTCTTTGGCTTTTTCTCTCAATTGCTTCACATCAACAATTTCGCCACCGCACATCAGCTGATTCTGAAAGTTCAGAAAAATCTGCAAAACGTTACGGTCCTTAACAACTACGTCATTATCAACCTGATCCTTTTCAGGAGGTGGGGGCAACTGTCTTGCCAAACCACGGTCAGTATCCATAGATGTCGTAATCAAGAAGAAGATAAGCAATAAGAAAGCAATATCCGCTGTTGAACTTGAATTAATCTCAGGAACTTTTCTATTTCCTTTTGCCATTGTAGTTACTGTATTTTATTGAGTTTCCTCAATTAGTTATGATAATTTCTTTTTGATACTACTTCCGATGATAGCAAGAACTGTTACCAACATTAAGAAATAGATACTATAAAGGAACATATCAGTCAGTTTTAACCAGAAAGGAACATTATCCGTTCCCTCATATCCTTGAATGGTCAGTGTTTCACCACTACCCATAGACCATGCTACGACCAATACAAGAACCAGAAGAATAAGTCCGAGCAATGATCTGATAGCACCTTTAGGGTTATCTTTCAAAGCAGAACCGAACTGGAAGATAGCAGCAACCACAGTTGCAACTACAGCAATGCCAAACAGACCATACATCAAGTACAGCAAGGCATCTGTGTTTGCGGGATTATCCATGTCGTATACAATTGGAGTTTCCATTTGTCCACCGAAGTAGAACAAGCCCAATACGATCACGATAAGAGCAAACATCGCGTACAGTACGTAATACGATACTTTATATGTTAACTTACTCATCTCAGATTATTTTTTGTATTTCAAGTTATATTTGATTACCATGTCAAGCAAAGAGATAGAAGAATCTTCCATTTCGCTTGTAAGAGCTTCGATTTTAGCAAGGATGTAGTTATAGAATACCTGAAGGATCAAAGCTACAACCAAACCGAAGATAGTAGTAATCAAGGCAACCTTCATACCACCGGCAACAACTGTCGGAGAGATATCACCCTGCTGCTGAATCTTATCGAACGCCATAACCATACCTACTACAGTACCCAAGAATCCTAATGACGGAGCCATTGCGATAAACAGTGTGATCCAAGAACATCCTTTTTCAAGGTAACCGGCCTGAACACCACCATAAGATACTACTGATTTTTCAACAACATCGATACCCTGGTCGATTCTCATCAAACCCTGATAGTAGATAGAAGCAACAGGACCTCTTGTGTTACGAGCGATGTCTTTTGCAGCTTCAACATCACCTTTTTCCAGAGCTGCTTCGATAGAAGACATAAATTTCTTAGTGTTGATTTCAGCCAAGCTCAAGTAAATGATACGTTCAATACAGAAAGCCAAACCAATAACCAATGCGATAGCAACCAAACTCATGAAAGATGCAGTACCTTCGATGAATTTTACTTTAATTTCTTTGTGGATACCACCTTCTTCAGCGCCTGCAAGAGGAGCAGAAGCTTCAGCAGCCTCAGCTACAGCATCAGCAACCGGTTTGTCTGCTGCAGGAGCAGCTTGTTCGGTAGCAGCAGCATCCTGAGCCTGAACGAGTTGAGTTGAGCCAAATGTTAAGACTCCCATCACAGCAACAATTGCAAATAACTTTTTCATTGTGTGTCTAATTTTTAAGATTAATTAATTAAATTATTATTATTGTATTTACTTATCGTCTCTTGTTTATACTTCCTGCGGAGAGAGCGGGATTCGAACCCGCGATACACTTTTGGCGTATACACGCTTTCCAGGCGTGCCTCTTCAACCACTCGAGCATCTCTCCAATTGGCGCTTTCTTCAAATCGGGTGCAAATTACAAAAAAAATGCGAACCACAAGCGTTTTCAGCTACAAATGTATTCTTTTTTTTCTTCTTCTGCAGCATTATCCTTCTTTTATCTTTAATAAATCAACTAAATTAATAAAATTTAAAATCTTGTGGAGCTTATTTGAGCATTCCAAACACTTTTAATGCGCTAACAGCGGTCAATTCCGCAACTTTTTCCGGATCTTCGTTATATATTTCGGCAACTTTTATTAATGTATCTTTCACATTCGCACTCTCATTTCTCTTTCCACGATTAGGAACCGGAGTGAGGTAAGGCGAATCGGTTTCCAATACGATACGTTCCAACGGAACAGACTTCAATGTCTCCGGCAACGTTGACTTTTTGAAAGTCACCACACCGTTTATACCGATCTTAAATCCCGGAAACTCCATCATCCGGGCAGCTTCACCGGGAGTTCCCGTAAAGCTATGAAAGATTCCGGTCAGTCCACTATTTTTATAAGGTTGCAATACCTTATATATATAATCGAAAGCTTCGCGGCAATGAATCACTATGGGCAATTGATAATGAAGGGCCCATTGCACTTGTTTTTCAAAAGCAATCAACTGTTCTTTCAGCCAGGTTTTATCCCAGTAAAGATCGATTCCAATCTCGCCCACAGCAACGAACCGGCCGGAAGTTTCCAGATTTGCGGCAACGATTTCAAGCTCTTTTTCATAGGACTCGTTCACGGAGGTAGGGTGCAATCCGATCATCGGAAAGCAAAAGTCCCGATAGGTATCACAAACCGACAGCATGGGTTCAATCGTCGTACTATCTATGTTAGGCATAAAGATATGCGTCACACCGGCAGCACGGGCACGTTCCATAACGAAAGGTAAATCTTCGGCAAACTCTTCCAGAAAAAGATGGGAATGTGAATCGACAAGCATATTTTAAAGAATCTCCTTATTCTGTTTTTCTCCGGTCCGATAATAATAAATCAGACCATAATCACGACATTTTTCCAAGCGTTTCTCATTGGGCGATACATCCTGGAATTTGGCTTCCACCTGATTCCAGATATCCAGAATCAGCCGGTCGGCTTGCACACGCATGGATGCAAGTTGCTCTAAACTACGATTGGTGAGAGACTGAAGGCTTTTCTGTTTTTCATATCCTTCCATGAATATATCATAATGCACTTTCACTTTAGCAATCGTGGGGTTATAAATCGGAATACCGCCTTGAGAGGTGCGTTTCCGCTCCCCTTCTATAATTTTTTGTCCCCACTCGGCCAGAGACGCTTCACTACTTAAATCGGGTACACTGAAATTATCTACGGGCAAGCCATACAAAGCCTTATGAGATTCTTTGATTTCCATACGAATCACAGCCAAATTCAAGACTTGTATGAAGTGAGAAATATAAAGCCGGGCCGTTTTTACATTCGCCTGGTGTTTCTTACTGTTCCTGCTTTGCTCTCCGTAACAGTGTACATAATAAGAATGCGCCGTTTCAAATTTAGACAGAAATATACGGGCTTCTCCCAATGTCTTGAGTGAAACAGGCAAATCATAGACACCACACATATCGCCCTTCACGACCGCTGTTTTCAGCGCCCGTATCCTGGCTTGATCTGTATTTGGCAAACGTCTATAGGGCATCTCGATATTACATCTCGCGGTACATTAAATGCTTCATCAACTTTTTCAGCTCACTCTTCTTATCCTCAATGACAGACACGGCGCCCAGGCTTGTCATCGCACGAGTGTAATACTCACGCATCTTGTTTTCGCAAACAGCCTTGATGCCAATCTGAGTGTACAATTCGGTCACAGCACTGATTTTTTCTTCGGGACAGAATGAAGTTGCACTCAACCAATGATTTAATCCCTCCAACTGATCCCGGTCGGCACGTTCCAGTGCTTTAATCAGCATATACGTCTTTTTATTGCATAGAATGTCTCCACCAATGTTTTTACCAAACACAGCAGGATCACCATATACATCCAGCAAATCATCCTGCAATTGGAAGGCTACTCCGATCTGCATGCCAAAATCATACAGATTTTCGGCATCCTCAGGAGAAGCTCCACCTAAAATAGCTCCGATTTTCAAACTGGCAGCCAACAAAACCGCCGTTTTCAAACGGATCATTTCCAGATACTCCTCTTCCTTTACATCCTCACGGGACTCAAAATTCATATCCATTTGCTGTCCCTCACAAATTTCAAGTGCTGTCAGGCTGAACAAATCCATCACTTCTTTGAGGTGTTCCGATGAACTGGCAGCCATATACTGATAGGCCAGCACCAGCATAGCGTCTCCTGACAAAATCGCAGTATTGTCATTCCATACTTTATGGACAGTTGTCTTGCCGCGGCGCATATCAGCCCGATCCATCAAATCGTCATGCAAAAGAGTATAGTTATGATAAACTTCAATAGCCGTAGCAGGGTCATAAATAGAGGACACATCCTCCTTGTAGAGGTTGTATGCCATTAGCATAAGAACCGGCCGAATACGTTTCCCTCCCATGGAAAGAACATATTTAATAGGGTCATACAAACCTGCCGGAGTACGTGTAAACCGGATATCTGAAATGTGAGAATTGATCTTATCGAGAAGCTGAGATGCTGTATACATAATAAATAAATTATAAAAAGAGAGATTGAATGAAAAGAGGCTGCTTGGACGGCAGCCTCTCTTCTTATACTATACAATGATTATTGCAGTCTGAATCGTACAGGTAATGTAAACCGACAACGAACCGGTTTACCTCTCTGCATACCCGGCTTCCACTTAGGCATGGTCTTAACCACACGAAGAGCTTCTTTATCAAGGTAGGGGTCAACGCTCTTTACAACTTTAATATCACCTATGCTACCGTCACGTTCAACAACGAACTGGAGGACAACCTGTCCCTGAGTACCGTTTTCCTGAGCGATCGGCGGATATTTGATATTCTTGTACAGGAACTGGAGACAAGCAGGCATACCACCCGGGAATTCAGGTGCATTTTCTACTACTTCAAAAATCTCTTGTTCCGAGGGTTCTTCTTCTTTTACCTCAACCGGTACATATTTTACTTCCACTTTCTGTCCGGTATCCTCTGTTGAAGCAATGGCTGTTTCTTGTACATCAGCCTCGTCATCAACAATCTTCAGGATTTCAGCCTGTTTGGGAACCTCGACAGGAGGTGGGGCCGGTTTTTCTTCCTGTTGTGTGATAGGAATCATTTCCTCTTCAAACTCAATCTGGGCTACCGCCTGGCTTGTATCGATCTTTATATCACGCTCCGTCCATTCGAACGCAACGAATATAAAGGCGAGCACCACCACGTAACCGATCAGCAGCCACTGGGTTTTCTTACCTTCGAGGTCTGCTTTGGGCGATTTTTTTACTTCCATAAAATTAGTATATAAAAATTGGTGTTCTTCTGGTTTTTAAGCTGTTATTGCTTTTGTGGCACAAATATAACGCAGATATTTTAAAAATACAGTATATTTGGCGAAAAAATTTAGATAATACGTTAAAAAAGGGAGTAAACCTGCTGCATAACATAATGAAAAAGATAACAATTGCAATTGATGGCTTTTCCTCGTGCGGGAAAAGCACCATGGCTAAAGATTTAGCCAAAGAAATAGGATACATCTACATCGACAGTGGAGCGATGTATCGTGCCGTTACATTATATAGTATAGAAAATGGCATCTTTCACGGTGATACAATCGATACGGATGAATTAAAACGACGTATCGGCGACATCCACATCTCTTTCCGGATCGATCCGGAGACAGGACGCCCCAACACTTACTTAAATGGAGTGAATGTAGAGAACAAAATCCGCACAATGGAGGTTTCTTCTAAAGTAAGCCCGATCAGTGCACTCGGTTTTGTCCGGGAAGCGATGGTGGCTCAGCAACAGGAAATGGGAAAAGCCAAGGGTATTGTTATGGATGGTCGTGACATCGGGACGACCGTATTCCCGGATGCGGAATTAAAAATATTCGTAACCGCCTCCGCCGAAATCCGTGCCCAACGCCGCTATGACGAACTGAAAGCCAAGGGTCAGGAAACCGGCTTCGAAGAGATACTGGAAAATGTGAAGCAACGTGACCACATCGATCAGACACGTGAAGTCAGCCCATTGAAGAAAGCCGACGATGCTTTGCTATTAGACAACAGCCATCTCACCATCGCCGAGCAAAAAGAGTGGCTGATGGCAGAATATCAGAAAGCGATAAAAGCATAAAAACAAAAGGGTGTAACCATCCGCCTGTTAGGGTGTAGCCATCCTAAAGAAAGGGTGTAGCCATCCGGTCAGTATGGCTACACCCTTTTTTAATCATACATTTGTAATCATTATGGTAAAAGTAGAAATAGATGAAGGTTCCGGTTTTTGCTTTGGAGTGGTCACAGCTATCCACAAAGCCGAAGAGGAACTCGCAAAAGGGGTAACACTCTATTGCCTGGGAGACATTGTACACAACAGCCGTGAAGTGGAACGCCTGAAAGAGATGGGGCTGATTACCATCAATCATGAAGAGTTCAAACAACTCCATAACGCCAAAGTGCTTTTGCGTGCCCATGGCGAACCACCCGAAACCTATATCATTGCCAAAGAAAATAATATTGAAATCATCGATGCCACGTGTCCGGTGGTACTCCGCCTGCAAAAACGAATCAAACAAGAGTATATGCAGGAGGACCTCGACGAAAAACAAATCGTAATTTACGGAAAGAACGGACATGCGGAAGTCTTAGGTTTGGTAGGGCAGACAACCGGCAAAGCTATTGTGATAGAAAAGCTCGACGAGGCTCGCCGGCTGGATTTCAGCAAAAGCATACGCCTGTACTCGCAGACAACCAAATCACTGGATGAATTCTGGGAAATTGTGGAATATATCAAGGAGCACATCTCTCCCGACGTAACTTTTGAGTACTACGATACCATTTGCCGCCAAGTGGCCAACCGTATGCCCAACCTACGAAAGTTTGCCGCATCACACGATTTGATCTTCTTCGTCAGTGGTAAAAAAAGTTCAAATGGCAAAATGTTATTCGAAGAATGCAAAAAAGTCAACCCGAATTCACATTTGATAGACAGTGCCGACGAAATTGACGACTCTTTACTACCCGGTGTCAATTCTATCGGTGTATGCGGGGCTACATCGACTCCTAAATGGCTGATGGAAGAAATCTCTGAAGCTATAAAGGCACAGATTAAAAGACAATGAATTAACGTTATTTAATCATACAGGGCACTCCTTTTTGTTATCTTTGCAACGTCAATTAAAAAACATGATTGTTATGGGAACAGTTAAGTGTGTTGGTATTTTAACTTCCGGTGGTGATGCACCGGGAATGAACGCTGCTATTCGTGCAGTAACGCGTGCAGCAATCTACAACGGACTGCAAGTAAAAGGTATATATAGAGGATACAGAGGCTTGGTAACAGGAGAGATCAAGGAGTTTAAGAGCCAGAATGTAAGTAACATCATTCAACTGGGAGGAACGATCCTGAAGACAGCACGTTGCAAAGAGTTTACAACTCCCGAAGGACGTAAAATGGCATACGACAATATGGTGAAAGAAGGAATCGATGCCCTTGTAGTGATCGGTGGCGACGGTTCGCTGACCGGAGCACGCATCTTTGCACAAGAGTATGACATTCCATGCATCGGACTTCCGGGAACCATCGACAATGACCTTTACGGCACCGACACGACCATCGGATACGATACGGCGCTGAACACTATTTTGGATGCTGTCGACAAAATCCGTGACACGGCCACTTCTCACGAACGTCTGTTCTTCGTTGAAGTGATGGGACGTGATGCCGGTTTCCTGGCATTGAACGGTGCGATTGCTTCCGGAGCAGAAGCTGCCATCATCCCCGAATTCAGTACAGAAGTCGACCAATTGGAAGAATTTATAAAGAGCGGTTTCCGTAAATCAAAGAACAGCAGTATCGTACTGGTAGCCGAAAGCGAACTCACCGGAGGAGCTATGCATTATGCCGAACGCGTGAAAAACGAATACCCTCAATACGACGTCCGTGTCACCATTTTAGGGCACTTGCAGCGCGGGGGTAGTCCGACGGCACACGACCGTATTTTGGCCAGCCGTCTAGGCGCAGCCGCTATCGACGCTATTATGGAAGATCAACGAAATGTCATGATTGGCATTGAACACGACGAGATTGTATACGTTCCGTTCAGTAAAGCCATCAAGAATGATAAACCTGTCAAGAGAGATCTCGTCAATGTATTGAGAGAACTGTCTATTTGATAGCAGTACAACAGTAATAAGATAAACGGTGGACGGTAAACATACATGTTTATGGTTCACCGTTTATCATTTATCGGCAAGAAGCCCTTTTCCGACAAGATCCGTTCCGTCTCTTCCCATAGCTGTGCCCTTCGGTCAGGACGGGTATATTTTTCCGGTAGAAGACGACAATGATTATTCAAATTAAACGTTGCCGTCCGTCCCTCCACTTCCGCATCGAGCAATAATCCGATTGCAGTAGCTGCTCCCTGGAGGGGAGTACGTATAAAAGGACGGAAAAAAATGTCTGTCAGCGGATCGAACCACTGGTCCATCCGTATGATATTGGTAGACACAATGCCCGGATCGGCCGCATTGACAGTAATCCCGCGTGCCCGAAGACGTTCAGCCAGTTCAATGGTAAAAAGCAACAAAGCAAGCTTGGTATTGCTATAGATAGGAATACGCCAGAAACTTCCCTTTCTCCCCCAAAGAAAAAAATCCGGGAAATCCAGTTTACCGATTGCATAGGTACAAGACACCATATTGACAATGCGGGTTCCCTCTCCCATCAAGGGAAGCAAAAGACGCGTCAAAAGATAAGGACCTACATAATTTACACTGACCGTCCGCTCTAAACCATCTTCCGTAATGTGCAATCCGGTTTCCATGGTCCCGGCGTTATTCATCAACAAAGCGACAGGAGTCTTTTGCCGTAACATCCGGTCGGCAAAAGCCCTCACCGAAGCCAGTGAAGCAAGGTCGATCTGCCATACCTCTATCTTTTCATTTCCCGTTTCTTTCACCAACTCCCGGCATTTGGTTTCAGCTTTTGACGATGAATAGCAGGCCATAATTACATCATACCCCGCACAAGCCACGGCACGGGTAATCTCCGTTCCCATCCCGCCGTCGGCACCGGTAATAACAGCAAGTTTACGTTCCATCATTTATTCTCCAACTGTTCTATTTCTTTTTTCAGGCAAAGAGGAAGTTCTTCTGTCAGATGCTGATGGCAAGCCATTTCGATCGTGTACATCCTCCCAATGCAATAATTACTATGACCGCAATTACAGCGTGCTTTCTCTTCCCGACGCATCCGATTGACAAACCCCGGTTCGTTGAGTAAAGCACGTGCCATCTGCACGGCTTCGAACCCTTCGTTCAGCACTTCATCTATTTTCTCACGGGAAACAAGTCCGCCGACATAGATCAAAGGAATTTTAATTTCCGAACGAAACTTCAGAGCATCTTCCAGAAAATAGGCTTCTTTGAAAGGAACAGTCGGTATCATCATCCTCCCCGCCAATTTGACGCCGAACTTCAACCACCAACAATCCATATAATGTGTCAGGGTCTTGATAGGCATGGCCCCACGCATGACGTACATAGGGGCTTTACTGACAAATCCTCCGCTCAAAACCAACGCATGAGCCCCCAAAGATTCGAGTCGCCTGGCTACCTCGAGCGTCTCTTCTATTTCCATTCCGCCCCGAAAGCCATCACGCATATTCATCTTCACAAATACTGCCAGATCCTTACCGGCCGCCTTCATCACCTCGTTCATCACCATCGTCATGAAACGCATCCTATTCTCCAACGATCCTCCGTATTCATCTTTCCGGTGATTGGTATAAGGCGACAGAAACTGACTGATCAGATAGCCGTGTCCCGTATGTACCTCGACGGCATCAAAACCGGCTTCGCGAGCCAGGCAGACAGCACGCCCGTAAGCTTTTGCCATCTCCGGCAACTCTTCGCGTTTCATCCCCCGCACCCAAGTAGGCGAATAAATATTGAAACCTGACGAAGCAGAAATTGGGGTAACTCCGCAAATACTCTTATGAGACATATTGCCGCAATGCCCTATCTGTATGCTGGCGGCGGCACCTTCGGCATGAATAGCGGCAGTCACTTCACGCAAACCGGGAATAATTTCCGGACGGAGCCACAATTGCCGTGGAAACGACAGTCCGCTGCGTGTTACCGAAGCATAGGCAATGGTAGTCATTCCCACGCCTCCGGCGGCCACAGAACGATGGTAATCGAGTAACATGGGGGAAGGAGCATTTCCCGGGCACATGCCTTCAAAAGCCGCCGAACGGATGGTACGGTTACGCAAAGTGAGCGGTCCGATGGTAACCGGCGTGAAAAGCTTAGAAGCAGAATGTGTGTTCATAAGTACTGTGTATTTTAATATAAGAAAGGAAAAATTCGTTTCTTCAATCCGACCTGCGTCCCAAACTCTTCCCGATAGCGATGCCAGATAGCATCTGCTCTCGGAACAAGATTGGCAACAGTCCACCAGGCGAAAATACATCCGGACAAAGACCAAGTGAGAATAGCCCAGCCTACCCACTCTACAATTTCACCCAAATAATTGGCAGAGGTCACATATCGATACATGCCTCTTTGAGGAAGGTAATGACGGGTATCTCCGGGAGCACGCAGATGACGGATGACTGAATCCGAATGCCAGTTGATCCCCATTCCGGCAAAAAATAAAAGGGTTCCTATCCAAAAGCAAGGAGTCAGCAACCATCCGGGTGTATAATAGTCCGAGGGAGCAAGATAGAATATCCATTCTCCCTGCATCAGTCCGTTGAGAATATTAAAGATCACTCCCATCAAAAGAATGAGTACCGGCATCTTGCTCTTTCCTTTCATCAGGAAAGGAAAAACAAAAGCCCTTTGGAAGTAATGTAGTTGGAAAAAAAGAAAGAAAGTGAGTTCGACAGGTAAAAAACGTCGGTCGGAATGCCACCACAACCATCCCATAACCAGAAAGACAGGAGCTTCCATCAGAATCCAGGCTATCTTATTATTCACCGAGATTCCCCAGGAACGGCTGCGAAACATGCCATATCCCGCCCTGACAAAATAAAGGGCTATGAATACGACCAAAGCCACCAGGCCCATTACTAAAAGAAGCAGATTAAAGCTTTCTATACTCATATCCAAGATTTTATACAAGGACAAAGTTAAAAGAAAAACTTTAAAGGGACAAATAGTTTACGAAAATAAAGCAAGCGTATCACAAAAGTCTGTTCTACCACAGATTGGCAGACGGTACAAACATAGAACTGACAGCTAATCAATGCCGGTACCGGTCTGTGCAATCTGTAAATCTGCGGTGAACTTCTGACTTCAAGCTTCTCTTTTACCGTTTCTTTAACGGTACATATTGTTCTTCTTCCAACACATTTTTATAAGCCGGACGAATGATACGTTTACCTTCAAAATTCAACTCTTCGTTGCGATGGGCACACCAACCCACGATACGCGCCATGGCAAACAAGGGGGTATAGATTTCCTGCGGCAGGCCAATCATCTCATAAACAAAACCGGAATAAAAATCAACGTTGCTGGATACTGTTTTCCCATTATTCTTAATCTTACCGAAAGTAGCGATAGCACGTTCTTCCAAAAGTTCAAGAAAAGCAAACTCCCGTTCACGACCTTTCTCGTGTGCCAAGTCACGTGCGAGTTCCTTCAGCAACACAGCTCGCGGATCGGAAATGGTATATACGGCATGCCCGATGCCATATATCAATCCGGTCTTATTGTAAACCTCCTTATTCAACATACGGGTAAAGTAAGTATCGATTTCGTCTACATTGGTCCAGTCCTGAATATTTTCCTGTAAATGATGGAACATATCGGCTACCTGAATATTGGCTCCTCCGTGAAGCGGGCCTTTCAGCGACCCGATGCCTGCGGCAATGGCCGAGTATGTATCTGTACCGGTAGACGAAGTTACCCGGACAGTAAACGTAGAGTTGTTACCTCCTCCGTGCTCTGCCTGAAGCACCAACAAAAGGTCGAGTGTACGCGCATCCAGCTCGGTATAATCGCGTTTCAGCATATAGAGAAAGTTTTCGGCAATCGACAGATTCTCCTGCGGATGACGAATGTGTAACGAACGCCCGAAGGTGGCATGACGCAACATGTTAAAAGCATAAGCAATAATGGTCGGGAATTTCGAGATCAGATCGATGCTCTGACGCATCAGGTTGTCACGTGAAGTATCATCCGGATTAGGATCGAAACGATACATCTCGAGTACGCTGCGCGCTAGAATATTCATAATATTGTTTCCTTCAAGTTCAATGATATTCATCTTGGTCTTCTGCTCCAAAGGCATATTATCATTGATCAGCTCGCGAAACGAAGCCAGTTCTTCCTTATCGGGCAAACTGCCGGATAACAGCAGGTAGGCCACCTCTTCAAATCCGAAACGTTTTTCTTTTAAAATGGCGTGGGCTAAATCTTCCAGGTCATATCCACGGTAAAATAACTTTCCCGGGATCGGCTTCAGACCACCTCCGGGGATTCGTTCGTATCCTACGACATTACCAATCTTAGTCAATCCGACCAATACACCTGTACCGTCTTCATTGCGAAGCCCCCGTTTAACGTCAAATTTTGGAAACAATTCGTTATCAATCCGGGTACAATCCTTCATTGCCTCGGAGAGTTTATAAATCAAATATTCTTTTTTCATGTCCTGAAGGTATTAATTTTTAATTCGGTTAATGATTTCCCGGGTAAATTCCGAAGTAGAGAGCGGCTGGCCTTTGTGCATGAAACGTGCCAGGTCATTAGTGGCTTTCCCCTCGGCAAAACTGGCTTCAAGCGCCTCGACGATAAGATCGGCGGGTTCTTGCCAGCCTATATATTCAAGCATCATAACGGCCGAAAGTATCAGTGAACAGGGATTCACCACATTCTTTCCGGCAATATTGGGGGCTGTCCCATGAGTGGCCTCAAAGATGGCGTGTCCGGAATCATAATTGATATTGGCTCCCGGTGCAATACCAATGCCACCTACCATCGCAGCCAGTTGGTCGGAAATATAGTCTCCGTTCAGATTCAGAGTGGCAATGACCGAATATTCTTCAGGAATCAAAAGAGTGTTCTGCAAAAAGGCATCGGCTATACAGTCTTTGATCACCAGTTTACCTGAGGCAAGAGCATCTGCAAACTCCCGCTCAGCCAATTCGTACCCCCACTTCTTAAAACCTCCTTCTGTGAATTTCATGATATTACCTTTGTGCACCAAGGTGACCGAGGGCAATTCATGCTGCAACGCATAACGGCAGGCAGCGCGTACCAGACGCTCCGTCCCCTCACGCGAAACCGGTTTCACACCAAAAGAAGAGGTTTCGGGGAAACGTACTTTACTGACTCCCATCTCTTCGTGCAAGAACCGGTAGAACTTCTTAGCTTCCGGAGTGCCTGCTTCCCATTCGATACCGGCATAGATATCTTCCGTGTTCTCACGAAAGATGTACATTTTCACCTTTTCGGGCTCTTTGACCGGAGACACCACTCCGCGGAACCAACGTACCGGACGCAGGCAGACATATAAATCGAGTGTCTGGCGCAAAGCCACGTTTAACGAACGTATTCCTCCTCCTACCGGAGTAGTCAACGGTCCTTTGATGCCTATCAGATACTCCTTGAAAACCTCCATCGTTTCGTCCGGCAACCACGAACCGGTAGCCCGGAAAGCACGTTCACCGGCCAGTACTTCTTTCCATTCGATGCGCCGGACACCACCATACGACATGTCTACCGCCGCATCTACTATCGCCTGCATGGCCGGAGTTATTTCCGCTCCTACTCCATCACCCGTTATAAAAGGTATTGTCGGTACATCCGGCACTGACAATACTCCATTTTGCTGTTTGGTAATTTTACTCATCTATTTATCTTTTTATATACTCCTCCAATCGTGTTCCGAAGTAAAGGTTCGTTGGTTTAGAACCAACACTCCTTACCTTTTAAACTAAAGGCCCGTTGGTTTTAAACCTAAGTCCTATTGATTTTCAAACCTAAAAGCGGGCCGCTGAAAGCCTCCTGAAGGCTATTTTGCATTCAAAGCAGAACCGGCACGGAACCAGCTGATCTGTTGTTCATTGTAAGTATGTTGTACAGCGAACCGTTCTTCCGTACCATCTTCGTGGTGCAATATCACCTCCAGATTGCGTCCGGGTGAAAACTCTTTCAATCCGACTACCGAGATCAAATCGTGCTCACGAATCCGGTCATAATCGGCCTTGTCTGCAAATGTAACAGCCAGCATACCTTGCTTTTTCAGATTAGTCTCATGGATACGGGCAAAACTCTTAGCCAGGATCACCTTTACATGAAGGAAACGCGGTTCCATAGCGGCATGCTCACGACTGGAACCTTCACCGTAATTTTCTTCGGCCACAACGATGGAAGAGATACCGTCCGCCTTATACTGTTTAGCCGTACCCGAAACAGTTTCATAGGTATTGGTCAAACGATTCCATACCTTATTCGTTTCGCCATTGAAAGCATTCACCGCTCCCATCAGCATATTATCAGATATATTCTCCAGATGCCCCCGGAACCGAAGCCAGGGACCCGCCATCGAAATATGGTCTGTCGTACACTTACCCTGTGCTTTGATAAGCAACGGCATATTGAGAAAATCATTGCCATCCCACGCGGGGAAAGGAGTCAACAACTGCAACCGTTGAGAATCGGGAGCCACTCTGATCTCGTTTTTCTCACCGCCGGGAGCCTGATATCCCTGATTACCAGCTACAAATCCGGCTGATGGAAGTTCGTCACCTTGAGGTTCACTGAGTTTCACCTTTTCACCGTCATGATTCACCAAACGGTCTTTCAGCGGATTGAAACAAAGGTCTCCGGCAATAGTCAATGCCAAAACAATTTCAGGAGAAGCCACAAAAGCAAAAGTATTCGGATTACCGTCGGCACGTTTGGCAAAATTACGGTTAAAGGAAGTCACTATCGAGTTTTTACGGGTCGGATCGTCCGTATGGCGTTTCCACTGTCCGATACAGGGACCACAGGCATTAGCCATAATCGTAGCTCCCATCTTTTCGAACACATCCATCATGCCGTCACGCTCGGCCGTAGCACGAATCTGTTCGGATCCCGGATTCACAATCAGCGGTGCCGCCACTCCCAGATTCTTTTCATTCACCTGCCTGGCAACAGAAGCGGCACGGCTGATATCCTGATAAGAAGAGTTGGTACAAGATCCTATCAACCCCACTTCCATCTTCCGGGGATAACCGTTTGTTACCACTTTCTCTGCAAACTCTGAAATAGGAGTAGCAGCGTCCGGAGTAAACGGACCATTAATATAAGGTTCCAGTTCGGAAAGGTTTATCTCAATAACCCGGTCATAAAAATCGTCCGGTCGTGCCATCACTTCGTCATCTGCACGCAAGTCGGCAGCTACACTGTCAGCCATCGCAGCTACTTCTTCACGTCCGGTTGCTTTCAGATAAACAGCCATCCGTTCATCATACGGGAATAGTGAAGTGGTTGCCCCCACTTCGGCACCCATATTGCAGATGGTGGCCTTTCCTGTAGCCGATAGCGAAGCTGTACCCGGGCCAAAATATTCGATAATGGCATTCGTCCCACCCTTCACGGTCAAGATGCCCGCCAGTTTCAGTATCACGTCTTTCGGAGCTGTCCATCCGTTCAACTCTCCTGTCAAACGGACTCCAATCAGTTTTGGCATCTTAAGTTCCCACTCCATACCTGTCATTACATCCACAGCATCGGCTCCGCCTACACCGATAGCTACCATTCCGAGACCTCCTGCATTGGGAGTATGTGAGTCTGTACCGACCATCATCCCACCCGGAAAAGCATAATTTTCAAGTACTACCTGGTGAATGATACCCGCTCCCGGTTTCCAGAAACCGATGCCATAACGGGAAGAGACATCACGCAGAAAATCGTACACCTCCCGATTGGTTTGTGTAGCAGTTTCAATATCACGTTCAGCCCCCCGATAAGCTTGTATCAGGTGGTCGCAATGAACCGTGGAAGGTACTGCCACCGCTTCTTTACCCGCATTCATAAATTGCAACAGAGCCATCTGAGCAGTAGCATCCTGCATAGCAACGCGGTCCGGGCGAAAGTTGACATAGTCTTCACCCCTTTCATAATTTTTTAAATCCGCCACATTATACAAATGTGTATACAAAATCTTTTCAGCCAACGTCAAAGGACGTTTCAAGGCTGCACGAACATGCTCCATCTTCCCTTTATAGGAAGCATAGAAGCTCTTCAACATATTCAAATCATATACCATAACAATTTCGGTTTTATCTGTTCTTCTATTTATTATAACCAATAATATGAAAGAAAGGTTTAACAAATTGAAATGTTTATTCCAACCCGGAAACAGAATTGTTATCTTTGCGGGAAATTTTGTGAGAAGCTATAAGTATAGCTGCTACAAATCAGATGCTACAAGCTACAAGTGACTGTGACAGGTTCTGCATAATTTTCGTAATTTGTAGTCATTCCATAACTATAGTTCTTAGCATATAACTTACAGCCAATCAAGATGAATGATAATAAAATAAAGTCTTCTTCTCCACTCAGTGATCTTCAGCATCAGCAACTTTTGCTACGCATGGAATATGAATACGAGAAAGAAGAATTCCGCCGGCAGACAGAGACGATGGGCATTGCACGGAAAGTAAAACGAGGGCTCTGCTGGTATCCGGTCGGGACGGGACGGAGTTTCTACAATTCACTGAACCAATTGGTCATCGAAATAGAAAGGAAAGAAGATAAAGACATCGAACATGTATTCGAATTCGGACGTCCGGTTTGCTTTTTCGAACAGGGATATGACGGAAAAATACATTATTTCAATTCCATCTGTACAGTCAGTTATGCCGACGAGGAGCGTATGGTAGTAGCCGTACCCGGTGCCGGATCTCTACTTGAAATACAAGGAGCAGAACGTCTGGGAGTACAACTCTATTTTGATGAAACCTCCTATCGTACCATGTTCGAAGCGCTGGAAGATGTGATTCGCGCCAAAGGCAACCGCCTTGCCGAACTACGTGATATATTGCTAAGCAAGCAACCCTCCTGCTGGAGGGCAACCTATCCGGTCCGTTTCCCTTGGTTGAACAGCACTCAGGAAGCAGCAGTCAACAAAGTACTTTGCGCCAAAGACGTAGCCATCGTTCACGGTCCTCCGGGGACCGGAAAGACCACCACTCTTGTAGAAGCCATCTACGAGACCTTGCACCGCGAAAATCAAGTCCTGGTCTGTGCACAAAGCAACACGGCCGTCGACTGGATTGCCGAGAAGCTGGTGGACCGCGGAGTACCTGTATTGCGTATCGGCAATCCGAGCCGGGTAAATGACAAGATGCTTTCATTTACTTACGAACGCCGTTTCGAGGGGCATCCGGCCTATACCGAACTCTGGGGAATACGTAAATCGATCCGGGAAATGGGAAACCGGATGCGCAAAAGCAGTTACTCGGAACGGGAAGCTGCACGTAGCCGCATCAATCATCTGAGGGAGCGTGCCACGGAGCTGGAAATACAAATCAATGAAGATCTGTTTTCGGGGGCACGGGTCATCGCTTCCACATTGGTCAGCAGTAACCACCGTATCCTGACCGGCCGGCGATTTACCACACTCTTTATCGACGAGGCAGCACAAGCCCTTGAGGCTGCCTGTTGGATAGCCATCCGAAAAGCAGACCGCGTCATCTTTGCCGGAGACCATTGTCAGTTGCCTCCCACAATAAAATGCATAGAAGCGGCCCGGAACGGGTTGGAACAAACATTAATGGAAAAAGTAGCAGCCAACAAGCAGGAAACGGTCTCACTCCTGAAAGTTCAGTACCGCATGCATCAGTCTATTATGCAATTCTCCTCCGAATGGTTCTACCAAGGCGAACTACAAGCCGCCCCCGAAGTGACCAACCGGGGGATACTCGATCTGGACCTGCCCATGAGTTGGATTGACACCTCCGAAATGGAGTTCCACGAAGAATTTGTAGGAGAAAGCTTCGGCCGCATCAATAAACCGGAAGCAAACTTATTGTTGCAAGAACTTGAAGCATACATCCGCAAAATCGGTGAGAAGCGTGTATTGGAAGAGCGTATAGACTTCGGCCTTATCTCCCCTTACAAAGCGCAGGTACAGTATCTGAGAGGAAAACTCAAAGGCTGTTTATTCTTCCGCCCCTTCCGTAGCCAGATCACCATCCATACAGTAGATGGTTTTCAGGGACAGGAGCGTGATGTCATTTTCATCAGCCTCGTCCGCGCTAACGAAGATGGACAAATCGGTTTTCTCAACGACTTGCGCCGAATGAACGTAGCCATCACCCGCGCCCGAATGAAACTGGTTATATTAGGAGATGCGGTCACAATGAGCAAGCATGCTTTCTATAAGAAATTGATCGGATATATCCGGCACATCAGCCAAGGACTCTGATGCCGATCTCCTTATTTCAGTCGTAACTTCTGTTTCCATTTAAAACCATAAAATAAGGGGCTGTCGGATTTTCGGACAGCCCCTTGTTCTATAGCATAAAAACGACATCAACTTATTTCTTCAAATACCAATCCTTATCTGTCGTTCCGCCGGATTGTGCCCATGAAGCAAAACGAGGATACGACTTATCAATAGCTTCCTTCTCCGTTGTACTGAATGACTCGACATCCGACAGATGAATGGCAAACGGATAATTCTGATCGGACACATAATAGATGCCTTTATCTTTATCTGACAAATCCTGCTGGGTATTGAACAGATCCATATTTTCTTTAGAGGTTGGTCCGTGATTTACCAAATGCACCTCTGTACGGTTCTTGTCCGTATTCTGATGCAAGAAGATAAAAGGATTGTAGGGTGCCACTCCGAAAGTTTCATGATCGACTGGCTGTTTAAATTTGTTCTGAATCTTAAAAGTAGAAGTCTTAGTGTTCTCTCCCGTCTCTTCAATCGCATTGGCAAACACCGAAATGGTGGCCTGCTCCAAGTCTTTGTCTAATCCTTGTTTGTCCCATCCCGACTTTCCTTCCAATATGCTGCATTCCACATTGCTTCTATCGGTATTCAACTGATAGGCAAAGCCATTCTTAAAGAGAGCTCCGGACCACATCGCCGTAAACGTATCTTCAGCGGAAAGCACCTGATTCTTGGTATTGAACTCTAATATAGAGCTATATTTCACAATTACATCGTTCAAATCGTAATCACCCTTAGAAGGCCAATTGTCTTCAAAAGCCAAAATACCTTTATAAGTCATGCGATAAGCAACCGACGCATCATCCGGATCTATCGGATCTACCGAAGGTACATCCGGAGCAATAGCTTCAATCGGATTAGACCAGATGTTAAACATCACATCATTGTAATCCTGATCAGTCCAATCTTCAAATGATAAAACTATAAAATCATTGATCTTGAATGCAGCCGTATGGGTACGACCATCCGAATTCAAGGCAGTGGTCGAATAAAACATTCCGAGTCCTTTACCAACACTGCCGGTCTTTTCACCCTTTTTCGTAAATGCATCATTACTGATAAACCAACCTATCTTTGTTCCTTTTGGAAAAGTAGTCCCTTGGTCTTCACCATTTTCATCGATATAATGCAGCTTCACACACTCTCCGCCTTTTATGCCGACTCCGGTTTTCGTGTTGGGAAACACCACATATTTCCTAGCATTCTCTATCTGTTTTTTAGCCGCTCCTTCCGGATAACAATAATATCCGAAAGCACTGTACGCAGCACTTGTACCTCCGACAAAACGTACCTTCACTTCAGCTCCCAATTCATCGTTGATAACAATGTCAGCCGATTGTCGATATTTCGGAGGACAATTTCCACCTTCCGGAATTGTTTGATTAATCGTCTGATAAAACGAAGAAGTCAATTCTATTACCCCTTCACTATCCAGATAATTAGGGCGTCCCTTCACGTTCCAACTTCCTAAAGTATAAAATCCCTGAGGCACTGTCTGATACTCGCCTTCGGCACGTGTCTGAACAGACTCCTCTGCCGCCGTATCCCAATTTATATCGGCTGTAATCGTATTCCCTACTACTTTAGTCTTATACAACATCGGCACTCCGATATAAGAAGTATAGATATAAACCTCCTCCCCATAGGCCGGTACCGTCTCCTTGGCACGATATTTTCCGGTTCCATCAGTCATTCTCACAACTTTAGGAGTGACATCAGTACGTTTCACCACCTGCCCATCGGCATCTGTCGTCAACGGATTTTCAAAATAGAGTTCAAACAGAATCTGATAATCTTTCGCAGGAACATCATACTTTAGATCCAATTGGACATCCTGAGTAGTCGCAAAATCAAAAGAGTTAGGCACTCCTGATGTTTTATCGTCCGGTTTATAATGATCTTTTTCATCAATACAACCTGTTACTGCATACCCTAGTAAAAAAGCACTCAGTAATGTAGCCAGCATCCCTTTCATTGTATAAATACGATTTTTCATATGATATAATATTGTTTGTTGTTTGATCAGGGCACAAAGATATATATTAAACTTGATTTATCTATCCAAACAATCTATCTATTTTTCATATTCTACAACATACCATTCTAACAACTCAGACACAAAACACTAATTACAAGCAAAATAAAAGGAGGAAACAGCAGTTTCCTCCTTTTATCATAAGTTGTATAATCTATTCAGATCAATTATTCTCCGGACGAAGTTTACGAACAGTAACAGCTGTCTGCCACATTTCGCTTTCACGCAATGCCTTCAGTTCGGCCTCCAGTTTCTCGCGATAATCCGGTTTTGAATTAGAGTCGATAGAGATCTGTGCCTCGTTACCGGTCTTTACACTATTATATAATTTCTGAACAACGGGTTTAATAGCATCGTGGAACGGGCCCATCCAGTCAAGAGCACCACGCTGAGCCGTAGTCGAGCAGTTGGCATACATCCAGTCCATACCATTCTTAGCAAACAGCGGCATCAATGACTGAGTTAACTCCTCAACCGTTTCGTTAAATGCCTCAGATGGAGTATGACCGTTCTCACGCAAAACCTCATACTGAGCCAACAGCAAACCTTGTATAGCTCCCATCAGCGAACCACGTTCACCTGTCAGGTCGGAAGTAGCTTCACGGACAAAAGTCGTTTCAAACAGATATCCGGAACCTACACCGATACCCAATGCGATGGTTCTCTCCATAGCTCTGCCGGTAGCATCCTGATAGATGGCATACGAAGAGTTCAGTCCGCGACCTTCAAGGAACATCGTACGGAGTGAAGTACCCGAACCCTTCGGAGCGACCATAATGACATCGATATCTTTCTGTGGAACAACACCGGTGCGATCGCTCCATGTAATTGCGAAACCGTGAGAGAAATAGAGTGCTTTCCCGGCAGTCAGGTAAGGTTTGATAGTAGGCCATACAGACATTACGGCAGCATCTGACAACAGACACATAATAATAGTACCTTTCTCGCATGCTTCTTCGATGCCGAACAGTGTTTCACCCGGAACCCAGCCGTCTGCCACTGCTTTTTCATATGTTTTTCCCGGACGCTGACCAACGATTACATTGAAGCCATTATCGCGCAGGTTCAGTGATTGACCCGGTCCCTGCACACCGTAACCGATAACAGCGATTGTTTCATTCTTCAATACCTCACGAGCTTTTTCCAAAGGAAATTCTTCACGGGTTACTACATTTTCCGTAACACCGCCAAAATTCAATTGTGCCATTTTTCTTTTTGTTTTAAAAGTCTTGTTCCGTTCGGACGAAAACAAAACCGATTATTAATAATTAAACTTATATTCTTTATCTTACAGTGCAAAACGCCAACCGACATTTAGCTGGACCACACTATTGTTTGCTTTAGGATTAGAGTCGCTTGCCCAAGATTTGTTTACGTTAATCAGTCCGATGTTATAGTTTAGAGAGATCAGCAGACCACGTTCAAACTGATAACCGGCTCCAAGCCCCACTCCACAATCAAACTTGCGAATCACATTCATGCCTATGACTGTGGTACCATAGTCGGAGGATGATTTGTTCTCTGAGTTCACATTGAAACTGAACTGCGGCCCTCCAAACACATACAGCCCCTTATATATAAATTCTTTCGCATATACCGGAACATTGATATAATCCAGTTTATCCGTATAAGAGACTCCGCCCCCTTTATATTTGCTTCCCTGCATGGAGTAATACACTCCTGTTTCTATTCCAAACCGTTCGGTCAGCATGACATCACCTCCCAGACCGATATTGAGTCCGGGACGCACTTTAGAATCCACCTCCCCGGTAGTATTTGCCAGATTCAAACCGACCTTCGGAATCAGATGAAACTCCTGTGCATTCATGCAGCAAGCAACACAGAGCAGCAAAAGAAAAACAATCTTCTTCATTTTAATCACATTTTAAACTACACAAACTTCACTTTTGCCCGGCATACAACTTCACTGCCGTTTTTCTTAATCTCGACGTGATATTCATTCTCACTTACTTCCTCTTCAAAAAAAGAAAGCTCGTCGCCATAATAACTTTCTGCCACATAGGCCATTTCAAATCGCTGAATCCGTTTCGATTTATACAAATCGATCGGAAACAAATCGAGGATATGTTCTATATAACGAATGCTGTTCACATGACCATTGATGTCGATATCGCTGTATTTAGCTGTCAACTTAGCACAAGGTTGGTCAGTAGCCACTTTGATACGCGAAGGCTTTTCGATCGGACAAGGTTCGTCACATACATAGTCCACAATACTACCGCCATGCAACGTCAGCAAATCAGCCGGCTTGCGGGTATTTAAATTAATCATGGCCCATACCGAACGGGCATATCCGATCTTCTTGCCGTCCTTGTCTATAATGGCAAAATTACGATCAGTAAAAAGACGATATACATTCTCCACCCATGTCTGTACAGTAAACTCCTCATATTGATAAGGCATCTCTTCCAGATCGATGGCCAGACGAGACAATACCCATGTATAATTGTCCTCATTCAATGTAGCGATTCCAAAGCCGCGTTCACTGGCATGAAAGCCGGCACAGTTCAACAGATGGTTGCCAAGCACCCCCATTGTCAAACGTCCGTTGAAATCTACATGAAAAGGCTCCGCAATAAACTTATAACTCCCTATCTTCTTATCGTCACTCATTCACTTTTCCTCTTTCTTGCTTAAGTTATATTTGGTCTCACGATCTGCCAGAAACTCGTTCACACGTTCAAAGCAACTGGTAGTGATTGCCACACGTCCCGAACGCACAAATTGCAACACACAATTCAATGCACTCAACTCTTCGTAGAGAGAAGTAATTTCTTCACTGATTCCATTTTTCTCGACGATGGCAAATACCGGATTCACTTCCACAATCCGTGCATTATAGCGACGAATCACCTTCGAAGCTTCCGGCTGTGACTGAAATTCGGGCATAGACACCTTATAAAGAGCTATTTCATGAAAATAGATTTCATCTTCAGTGAAATAATGTGCCTGAAGCACATCGATCTTCTTCTCAATCTGTTTGACAACCTTCTCTATCGTATCTTTATCGGTCCAAGCCGTAATAGTATATTTATGCACCCCCTTGATAGATGAAGCCGAAACATTCAGGCTTTCTATATTAATCTGCCGACGGGTAAATACTGCCGTAACTTGATTCAACAATCCGGCAAAGTTCTCTGAATGAACAATTAATGTATATAATGTCTTATCCATAATTCCTAACTTATTAGCATTCCAACAACATCTGGTTAACTGAACCTCCCGGAGGGGTCATCGGCAACACATTTCCCTCTTCAATCACACAAGCTTCCAACAGGAACGGACCGTCTGTCGCAATCATCTCGTCAATCGCATCAGCCAGTTCTTCACGGGTAAAGACTCTTTTGGCCGGTATATCATAAGCAGAAGCAATCTTAATATAATCGGGATTCAGCATGGGTGTGAACGAGTATTTACGGTTGAAGAACATTGCCTGCCATTGGCGTACATTGCCCAGGAAATTATTGTTTAATACGATAATTTTAACCGGTGCCTTCTGTTCCATAATGGTTCCCAACTCCTGAATGTTCATTTGCAGACCACCGTCACCCATAAATACACAAACCGTACGGTCCGGTCGGCCAAAGGTTGCACCGATAGCAGCCGGCAACCCGAATCCCATGGTACCAAGTCCTCCGGAAGTAATCATACTCCGGTCTTTTGAATATTTAAAGTATCGGGCAGACATCATCTGGTTTTGACCGACATCGGTCACCAATATCGCTTCATGATTGGTCGCATCGCTTACCGCACGCACCACTTCCCCCATCGAAAGCGTATCTCCCATCGGATGCAATTCCGGACGGATTACCTTTTCTTCTTCCACCTGTTCATAAGGCAGGAAACTATCCAGCCATTCTTTATGCTCGTTGGGCTGCAGCAATGCCGTAACAGCAGAGAGCGTCTCTTTACAGTTACCCAGAACCGCTACATCTGCATGTACATTCTTATTAATTTCAGCCGGATCGATATCAAAATGAATCACTTTCGCCTGCTTGGCGTACGTAGCCAGGTTTCCGGTCACACGGTCGTCAAAACGCATCCCGACAGCAATCAGGACATCACATTTATTAGTGTTCATATTCGGTCCGAGATTACCGTGCATTCCCAGCATACCTTTGTTCAAAGGATGCTCGGTTGGCAAAGCCGACAGTCCCAACAACGTACATCCGGCGGGCATATCTGCCTTTTCGATGAAAGCACGCAATTCCTGTTGTGCGTTGCCCAGTTCCACACCTTGCCCCACCAATACCAACGGGCGCTCTGCACCGTTAATTAATTCGGCAGCCGCTTTCACGGCCTCCGGGTCAGTCTCGGGTACAGGCACGTAACTGCGTATGAAATCGAGTTTCGCAGGCATATATTCGGCTTTCTCTACCTGGGCATTTTTTGCAAAGTCGAGCACTACCGGTCCCGGGCGTCCGCTTTTCGCTATATAAAAGGCGCGGGCCACCGCCCATGGCACATCTTCGGCACGACGGATCTGATAACTCCATTTTGTAATTGGCTGCGTGATGCCTACCAAGTCGACCTCCTGAAAAGCATCTGTCCCCAAAAAAGCTGTTCCCACCTGTCCGGCAATGACTACAATCGGTGTACTGTCGATCATTGCATCTGCAATACCGGTTATGGTATTGGTAGCACCGGGGCCGCTCGTCACCAGGCAAACTCCGACCTCACCCGAAGCACGGGCAAATCCCTGAGCCGCATGTGCCGCCCCTTGTTCGTGGCGAACCAAAATATGATTCAAAGTCTCTCTATGATCGTATAAGGCATCGAATACGGGCATGATAGATCCTCCGGGATAACCAAAGATCGTCTTTACACCATGATATTCCAAAGAACGCATTAATGCTTCACCGCCTGAAATTATATCTTTACTCATGTACTAAAATTTACGATTTTACGATTTACAATTTACGATTGAAACAACTCTGTGGTTAATCAATCAGTCTCACCGCTCCTTTATCGGCAGAGCTTACCATGCTGGCATACGCTTTAAGACTTTTAGGCACATAGCGTTCACGAGTGACCGGAGTCATCGGACGTGCAGCCAGTTCTTCATCGGTCAGTCGCACGTTGATAGTCCGTTCGGGGATATTGATTTCGATGATATCACCATCCTTAATCTTTCCGATATTACCTCCGGCTGCTGCTTCGGGAGAGATATGCCCGATGCTGAGTCCCGATGTACCTCCGCTGAAACGGCCGTCGGTTATCAGCGCACACTCCTTGCCCAAGTGGCGCGATTTGATATAAGAGGTAGGATAAAGCATTTCCTGCATACCGGGACCTCCCTTCGGACCCTCGTGCGTGATGACGACTACATCTCCGCTGACAACTTTTCCTCCGAGTATCCCATTGCAGGCTGCTTCCTGTGAATCGAACACCTTTGCCGGACCGGTAAACTTCCAGATGCTCTCGTCCACTCCGGCCGTTTTCACCACACAACCATCCTGGGCAATATTTCCTTTCAGTACGGCCAGTCCTCCGTCTTTGCTATATGCGTGCTCTATGTCTCGAATGCACCCTTCGGCACGGTCCGTATCCAGCTCTTTATAATAGACGTCCTGAGAGCCGAGCACCAGATTGAACTTTCCGGCAGCCGCACTCTTATACTTTTTAATAGCCTCTTCACATACGTTCGGGCTAGTTATATCATATTTATCTATCGCCTCACCCAATGTCATCCCGTCGATACGCACTACAGACGTATCGATCAATCCGGCTTTGGCAAGTTGTCCCATAATCCCCATGATACCTCCGGCACGGTTTACATCCTGAATATGATACTTCTGTGTATTCGGCGCCACCTTACACAAGCATGGGCTCTTGCGTGAAAGCATATCGATATCGTCCATTTTAAAGTTCGCCTCCGCTTCATGGGCTATCGCCAGCAGGTGAAGTACCGTATTGGTAGATCCTCCCATCGCGATGTCCAGCGTCATGGCATTCAGGAATGCCTCACGGGTGGCAATGCTCCGGGGAAGTACGCTTTCATCACCGTCCCGATAATATTTATAGGTATTTTCTACAATCAGTTTCGCAGCATCTTTGAACAATTGGGTACGGTTGGCATGAGTCGCCACAATCGTTCCGTTTCCGGGGAGAGCCAGACCGATCGCTTCGTTCAGGCAGTTCATCGAATTGGCGGTAAACATTCCCGAACAACATCCGCAAGTGGGACAGGCCCGATTCTCGATCTTGGAGACTTCTTCATCACTCACACTTTCGTCGGCCGACTTAATCATCGCATCAATCAGGTCCAAATGCTGTCCATCCAGTTCACCGGCTTCCATCGGACCTCCGGATACAAATACAGTAGGAATATTCAGTCTCATAGCCGCCATCAACATCCCCGGAGTGATTTTGTCACAATTGCTGATACATACCATGGCATCCGCTTTATGGGCATTCACCATATATTCCACACTATCGGCAATGATATCCCGGGAAGGAAGGGAATAAAGCATTCCGTCATGTCCCATGGCAATACCATCATCAATGGCAATCGTATTGAATTCCGCAGCAAAGCATCCCAGCTTCTCAATTTCTTTTTTCACCAGCTGACCTATTTCATGTAGATGTACATGTCCCGGAACAAACTGAGTAAACGAATTGACGATGGCAATGATAGGTTTGCCTAATTGCTCTTTTTTCATACCATTGGCTGCCCAAAGTGCCCGGGCGCCTGCCATGCGGCGACCCTGTGTGCTGAACGAACTGCGTAACTGCTTTTTCATTTCAATATTCCTTTTAAGTAAAGAGCCTTCCCCACTGTAGTGAGAAAGGCTCTAAATCATATCTTCTATCTGTACGAATACATACATAACCTTTCTCACGCTCTTGATGGAATCACCACGACGCGAATAATATGCAGGACTGCCAGGTTAATTGATGTATGATTATTCATAACTTCTATTTTCTATTCTTTGATTGCTGCAAAGGTAAGTGCTTTTTTATAAACTCCAAACAAATTGAAGAAAAAAATCACCTAAAACAAAATAATTGTAAGCAAAGCCCATCTTTAAATATGTATTTATCATTCAAAAACCTATATTCCCAACTATTTCTTATTATAATGTACTAATTTAAAACGCCGGAATCTCAGTTTGTTTTCATCAAAAGACGGATTCTTGTAATGGCTGTCACTTAAATACAAGCCGTCTTTACCTATATAGTGCAAGGTAGATATATACGTAAAATCCGGAAAACGAGTCTCCCCGATAACATCAAAATCTTCATTCAGAATCATTATAGAGAAAGATTTACGCCCATATTGCCATATATTCAGATAATTTTTCTCCCCGTCCAAATCCGCTTTCAAGTATACAAAACGGTAATAGACTTTCCGATATTTATCATAAATCAGATTTCCGTAACAAGGAATTTCTGAGCTTGCTTTCATCGCCCCATCAAAATCCTGTGGAGGATTCTCCTTGATTGCAGGCTTATCGATATATCGACTCTTTACTTTGATTTTTTTCATTTCTCCATCTTGTAGAGAAACTACGTAAATATCTTCATCAAAAAAGAAAGAGAATACAAATTGATCCTTGTCATTTAAACAGCAACTATATGAGAGTTCATTACCTAAGGATGGTTTAGTAACATCATCCGAAGACATAATAGGAGGAAACTTAATTGAAAAAGGACTGAGCACATTTTTAACCGTATCAACCACGACGTAGACAGGAGATTTTTCCATCACTTTGTTCCCTAAACGCATATTGACGGTTTGGGGTATATACATTTTCCCGTTATTAAAGTAAATAGGGCGATATGCAAAGGTTATGGCTCCGAAAGGCAATAGAGGTATCCCATCATCCGTTTTCTCTGTTATAATCTCACGTTTTTTCTTGCCCGACTCTTCCATCACAAACACTTTACTTTGTTGCAAACTGGGCAAATATATTTCATCAAAATCAATAATATGATATCCTCCGAACATACCAACACCATTAGCCCCCTCTCTATCAAAGAAGATGCTTTTCACAAACTCTCCCGACTGCAAATCATAAACACAAATCTCTGGTTCCAATTGATTCTGAAAAGTTAGGTATTCATGCCCATCTTTATCAATAAAAGGGAATAGAGCCTTTATTCCTAACGTCACATTATCGGCCAATAAATAAACAACAGAATCTTCTGTCAGTTCCAGACCGGCATCCGCAGACTCCTTCTTACCGCCGGAACAGGATATTGCCAAAATAAAAACTCCCAGAATCCCAATTATATTTTTCATGTTTACTATTATTAATCATGTAATCACCTATACCAAAGCCATTATTATTTTCCCCTAAATTAAACAATTATTTAACTGAAAATAAAATCAACAGATAAAAAATGCCCTGAGACCATTAATTAATATTTCCAAGAGCAAGACACAATGCATCCTAAACAATTATTTTGCGATAGTTCTCTCAGGAACAAAGCAGAGAAACATCAATCATAAACAGAGAAAGAAGAAAAGAGCGGAAAGAGCAGATTAAGACCAAACCAATAAAACATGGGGATGTTGTGCAGTAAAACATCCCCATGTTATAGCACAAAACATCCGGATGTTTTATACAACAACATCCGGATGTTTTTACGCAAAGAGTCTAAAGTTTCAAAGTAAACAATGGCATATTACTGACGAATAAAACGTATGCTAAATCCGTAACCACGACTATATGTATTCGTAGACTGTGGTACGGATACATTCGAAGGATTGATGGAGAGCGCCCAGCAATTATACCCATCGACACTGCTAAACCACCAATACCCGACTTCATCTTTTTCCTGGAAAGCAAAAGGTTCATCAGCATCACGCCGTCCACCGGGTTTTCCCACAAACCCGGCAATACTCAATGCCTCGGCCACTTTAGAATCCCCACCCAGGAAATTCCGCAATTTATCCCAATCGCCCAAATGATTCGGTATTTTCCAGCCTTCAGTAACTAAAGACGTAGAACCGGAAAACACACCTGCATTGTACAACAGTCCATATTGATTGCGAATGGTCCGGCTATCTTCCGTAATGCCGGCGGGAAAACCATATACAGCATATCTCGGGTTAGCATCTTTTCTCCATTCCGAAGAAATGACTCCTGCACTGTTTGTTATCGTCCGCAGATTGTCCGCCATCCAATATTGGGTACCGATTTTCATCACCCGATATGAGTTGCCTTCATTATCAGTAGTCAGATAAGGACGGAGTCCGTTTGCCTGACTATCCGAGTAGCCGATATAATCGCCGGTTATAAAACTCACTCCGTCTTCTGTAAACAGGGAGGTGAATGGTTGCGTATTGGTACCCGGCGTATAAACGGTAGTCAGATAGTCTACTTTCCCTCCGTTATCCAATACCATTCCTTCGCCAAACGCTTTGTTATAAACATTATAAGGATAAAAGACCGAGGCACTTTTACCCGATCCAAATGAATAATCGGGAATAAACTCATGACATAGTTCTCCTACTTTCACTCCCTCAACATAAAGTTCATAAACAAACGAACGGGAAGAATCGGGCACTTTAAATTCAAGCAATAAAGTGACTCCGAGCGTTGCCGACAACTTCTTGCCGTCCTTGGCTGTCAATTCAAGAATAGCAGTACCGGACAAGGCTCCATCGGCCGAGCTTTTATCAGGAGCAATCACCGTCATCTCCCCGGTGGTGTCCGACGTATATTGGGCCGTAACTGTCCAACCGACCGGAGCCGTACATACCGGAGCAATACTTTTATTTACGCCACTGCAAGTAAACGTAAAGGTCAGAGACTCACTCCGATGAAAATACGTCACTCCCGAAGCCGCCAATTCTACCTGTGCCCCTCCCCACTCCGGCACTTTAAATATGGTTCCATCAGTCAGATAAAATACAATATAACCGTCTTCACTGACCACCTTCCGGAACATAGGATCACCGGACGCACCTTTCGCTTTCATCGGATTGCCCGCAGCATCTTTCAATTCGACAGGACCGCTCCCATAATCAAGCGTCCAGTATCCTGCCGCATTGACCCCAATGACCGGAACAATACCATCGGTTCCCGAAGCTCTGACCTTTTGCCCGTTGTTGTCCAAAAGAAAAGAAGATGTTCCATCGGCATTCTTGATAGCCCAATACAGATGTCCGTCCGTATCCATTTTCATAGTGACGACGGGAGCTGTCCCATTCTGTCCTTTGTCTCCTTCCGGACCGTCCGTACCGTCTGTTCCATCCTGGCCATCTTTACCATCGGTACCGTCCTGGCCATCTTTGCCATCGGTACCGTCCTGACCGTCTTTACCGTCAGTACCATCCTGTCCGTCTTGCCCATCGATACCGTCTTGACCGTCTTTACCGTCGGTACCATCCTGACCGTCTTTGCCATCGGTACCGTTCTGACCATTCTGACCATCCTGACCATCTTCTCCTTTTTTACCATCGTCTCCTTTCTCGCCATTCTTGATGACAATCGTACCACTTTTGAAAAAACTGATGGTATAGCCGCTTCCGTCTGCAAGTTCCTTGAAACCGGTAATATAATCACCTGATTCAGACGAATTAATGATCAGCTTCAAAGCAACGATATCCCTATTCATATTTTTGCACAACTCCTCGATAGAGTTTGCCTGCCCCTCCATTTCCGCGTGATTCTTCAACACCTCGTTCATCTCCTCCTGGCTACAGGCGGTTGCGAAGAACAGACAGAGAAACAATAGTTTGATTATATGATTCATATTCATTAGAGTTAAATTAATAATTTGCATCCCGGACACAACGAATGCTGTTACCTTCACCCGCCAACGCATTGCCAGAAGTCAACAGTTCTACAGAATTAGATTTGTAGGACATCCGGATGCGATAACTCGTTTCCGTCGACCACCATTGCCCTGTTGTTTCCTGGGCTCCGGTACTGCCATTACCGCCATCAACCGTATTAGCAGGCAAAGCCGTAAAACCGGTCAGATTGTTCGCCTCTATTCCCGTATCCTCCAACCAATTTCCAATTCCTTTCCCAACAGCTGTCGACTTCAGTTTACGTGCATCTGCCCCCACAAAGTCTACCAATGCTTGCAGTTCTGCTTTAGAAGGAACATGCCATCCTTGGGGAGCTATATTTCCTTTCATTGCAAACTGATTGTAAAGTACACCGTACAGGTTGCGATATTGCATAGCTCCCGGAGCATTGGCATTAACCGCCCGGTCGACCTGACAGGCCGGAAAACCTTTCCCGCACTGAATTCCCCAATCCAGAGATGTGGCAAAACCGGTAGGAATAGGAGTACCATCATTAAATTGGGTTGTCTTCAGATTTTCTCCCATCCAGTAGAGACTACCTATTTTTACAACCCGGTAAGCATATCCCTGCACATCGACAGCCAAGGAAGCTTTCAGCCCGCAAACAGTCCCGCTCACCAGTCCGTCTGCCCCATCTGCCGCCATCACATACCGGCTACCGTCTTCCGTAAGTATGGCAGTGGACGACGGATTGCCGGCCACCGGCATATATCCTGTTCCGTCATGCTGTATCGATGCTCCGTTTTCCAAGATCAGTCCGGAACCAAAAGTACGCGAAGCAGCATTATAAGAATAGACTACTGTAGCCCGGTCCGTCGTGGAATACGCCGGCACATACTCCCGGCATATTTCTCCTACTTTAACTCCCTCCATCAATACGTCATAAACCAGAGAACTATTGAACTTCGGAAGTTCAATACGATAATACAACGTTACCAGGATATCTGCCCGGACAGTATTTCCCAAAGCATCTGTGCCTTCTATCGTTATTCTTTCCGAAGCCGGCAGAGTCGAACCGGCAGCAGGTGCTTTCACAGTCAGCGTCCCTTGCAAAGCTTTCGGCTGATAATTAATCGTAGCATCCCATGTTCCTGCCACTTTTACTATCTGTCGGAAACTGCTACAATCAAACGTAACGTCCTGCGTTACTCCACGATGGAAGAAAAGTGGCCCCGTTTCATTGAATATCAATTTACTGTCTCCGGTTTTGGCCACTTTATAGATGCTCCCGTCAGTCATGGTAAACACGACATATTCAGGATTACCGGTATTCACAGAAGCAAAGATGGACGGGCTGCCATCTGTCACCGTAGCCACTATCTTCTCTCCGCTTCCTCCTGTGATCCATTTCGTTACACCTCCGACAGTAACCTGCCAATAGTATTCACCATCGGTATCTTTAGCTATGCCGACAGATGGAGTGACACCATTCACAGGAGTCATGATCACCTTGTTACCTTCTCCATCCGTCAGCCACTCTACCGCTCCGCCACCTATTTGTACAGTCCAGTAATAATTGCCATCCGTATCCCGTTTGGCACCCAGCAACGGAGTATCTCCTGCAGGACCTTTCACGCCGTCTTTACCGTCGTTACCGTCAACTCCGTCTTTGCCATCCTCACCATTGACACCGTCCTGTCCGTCACTGCCATTATGCCCATCGGTACCATCAGTTCCGTTCGACCCGTTTTGACCGTCGGCTCCGTTCTGACCGTCAACGCCGTCTTTACCGTCCGTACCATCCGTGCCGTTTGCTCCATCACTGCCATTCTCACCATTGGCACCGTCATTGCCATTTTCTCCTTTATTCCCCGTCAGGCCATTCTTTATAAGAATATCTCCTCCTTTATGAAAAACAATCAGTGTACCGCTTCCATCAGGCAATTCGGTCACACTCTCAATGTAATCATGAGTCGGTATCGTATTCACTATCGTGGCAAGCAGCCTCACTTCATTATTGGTATCGGATATCCATTCCCGGAGTTTTCCCATCCGTACATTCAGTTCGGCTTCCCGGCGCAGGGCCTCGTTAATGTCCTCCTGAACACAGCCTCCCGCCAACAGAACCGACAAAATGATAAACATATATTTTTTATATCTCTTCATGATTTCCTGTTTTAAAGATTAATCTTCTTTCAAAAGCCGTACACTGTAGCCTGTCGAATTATTGTCTCCGCTGTTAAACTCGAGTACGGATGAGTTTGCGGACAATCTGAACACAGCACCGACACTCTCCAGACTGGCACTGCTCCACCAGATACCGACTTGCTGAAAATCGTTGAACGAAAGACCGTCAGCACCTCTGTATCCTCCTCCGACACCGGAAAAACCTGTGAGATCGGTTCCACCCCCTGCCAGCCAATGCTCTGTTCCGGACTCTTTCAATAATGTACCGGCATTAGAACCCAGAAAAGCCCGTAATGTGGATACGATATCCGATTCCGTTGGAAGCTTCCATCCGGCAGGCACCACTTTTCTGGCAGCAACTCTATTGTACAAAACTCCATAAGATACCTTATTGGCAAATGCCCCTGCTGCAGCAGCATTCTCATAATCGTACACGGCACAGGCACCCGAACCGCTATCATCAAATCCACTCTCTCTCCAGGCACGCCCCGACAAGCCGGTGGCAACAGGAGTTCCGTCAGGATAAGTAAGTGTCCGTAAATTCTCCGCTGTCCAGTACTGTTTACCTATTTTCACAATGCGGTAGGCATTGCCATCCGCATCAGTCAGCCTTTCCGCCTGCAGGCCGTCTCCGAAATCCGGTTCACGTCCTTTCAACGAACTGTCGGTATAGAATTCCGATCCATTTTCAGTATAGATATACATAACTGCCGGCCTGTCAGAAACTGAAGCATGATAACCCGTACCGTCGTGCTTCACCGAAGCACCGGTATTCGTGATAAGTCCCGATCCATAAACTCCTCCTGTCAAATAAGGATAGACAACCGTTGCAGACAATCCCAGTTCCCGCTGGTATTCACGACAAAGTTCTCCTACCTTTTTACCCCAAAGACGGATGTTGTACACATAAGAACCTCTAAAATCCGGAAGCATTATCTTATAAAGCATACTCACGGTGAAAGAAGTCCGCGCCGTTTCTTCTGCGGTATTCGTACTTCGCAGTACCACATCTCCTGATAATGCTACGTCCGCTGTTCCCGCCGAAGGGGCCTCAAGAGTCAAAGCTCCCGCTTCAAAATCGACTGTCGCTTTCCACCCCTTCGGAACATCTACCGACAATTGCTCTTTTGAGATACCCTTACAACTGAAAGCAATCGCCTGAGACCCGCCCCGGTTGAAAAAAAACAGTTTACGTCCCTCCGGAACCTCAATAACCGGTCTTCCTATAGGTAATCTGAACCGGGTTGCCCCACCGCTTAAAGTAAATTCCACATAATCCGGCTCCTTCAAGTCCACCTTCTCAAACACGGACACAGCATTTTTTGCATTGGCAACTATTTTCTTTCCATCCGCTTCAATCCATGTCTCGGGACCGGTTCCAATCTTTTGCGTCCAGTAATAGTTATCGTCGCCCCCGTCGGACGTTTCCCATTGCTTCACTCCCAGTTGAGGGGTTTGTCCATCGTGTACCGTAGAGGTTGCCTTTATTCTGTTTCCATCATTGTCGGCCAGATAATAAGGTTCACCGGAACCTATTTTTATAGTCCAGTAATATTCCGAATCAGCGGGATCCTGCATAATGCCAACCACCGGATTCTGTCCGGAGTCACCTTGCTCCCCCTTACTCCCGTTGGTACCGTCGACACCATCTTTGCCATCGGTACCATCCACGCCATCCTTACCGTCCGTACCATTCGTACCATCTGCACCATCTTTACCATCGGTACCGTTCTCACCATCTTTTCCGTCCGTACCGTCGGTACCGTCCACACCATCTTTACCATCCGTACCATCTACGCCATCCTTACCGTCTGTACCGTCTATGCCGTCTTTCCCGGCATCTCCATCCGGACCGGTATCTCCTTTCTTCCCGTTACGGATAGTAATCGGAGCACTTTGGGAGAAGGAGATAGTATACCCCGCACCATCCGCCAGTTCCTCGATATGAGTAATGTTATCTCCTATCCTGTCGGTATTGACAATCACCTGAAGATTATAAATATCCTCATTCAGTTTTTTACATAGATCTGTCAATTCCTGCAATTCTTTCCTCTGATCACCCTGTCTGTCAAGTAAATCGTTGAAATCGGACTCTTTACAGCCATGCAGCAAAGGTATCAATAACAACAACAGATATATTTTCTTTTTAATCATAGTTTTCATTTTTGGATTTCAACAATAACTCGCCTGGCAAGTACGCTGTAATTATTCGGATCGGAAGTAAGCATATCTATGCACTCTCCTTTCACGGCGATACGTTTGCCATCTATCCCCTTCTTTTCAAGATAGGCTGCCAGTGCTTCGGCACGCTGTAAAGAGATTTTTTGATTAATATCCGGATTCCCGGTATGGTCGGCATGCCCTGAAAGAATAACTTTCAGCTCAGGATACTTTTTCAGGGTTTGCACGATGCGGCATAATTCATTTTTGTACAAGGCTACATTCAGATAAGCCGATCCTCTCTTAAAATAGACCGGAGGCAATTCGTTGAATCCCAGTATCGGATCAGAACCGGTCTTCTCCTTCACTACCGTGTGCGCCTGTTGCAACTGCATATTTAAAGAAGCAATCTCCCGTTTCATCCGCTCCTTCTCTATCGAATCTTCAACGCAACAAGCAGGGGCAGGCAAGCTGACCGCACGCTCCTCTATATATCTGATCTCCACATCCGCCGCTCGTCTTGAGGCATAGAGAACATTGTCTTCTTTCTTTTTACCCACCTTCCATATCAAAGAGAGTCCGGCACTGGTCATAAAGTGGTCTTTCGACTTAATCAGCGTAGATATACCATCCATCTTATTGTTATTGACCCATATAATTCCCGTACGCAACTGTACATCAAAAGCCCGGGAAATCTTATAACGCAAAGACACATCTCCCCCTATCCCGATGTTCCACTTATCCGTCTTTTTTCCCGATAATGGGCTTTTATCTGCCTTATTTATTAACTCTGTAGAGAAATGTTGTGCATAGACGGCAGGACTCAGTAATACCGTCCAGCGACGATTTCCCCGGTTAGGGCCAAAGAAATTATTCACATTCAGATTCATCTGCAAACCAATATTCGTAAAGTGTACTTTCGAAAACACATCCTTGTACTTCCAGGTATTAAAATCCTGATTCGTATAATAAGTCATCCCGTCGGCATTCATAAGGTAATCACCCGCGTAAGATTTCGCCCCCATTCTGGTATATCCGGTTCGCGCAGATGCCTCTATGCCTATCCACGAATTGACCTGATAACCGGCAAACCCTCCAAACTGAGATCCGACATAGGTTTTATCCGCCGAGAATGAAGTAAAATCGCCAAACAGGAAAGGGACACCATATTCTGCTCCAAAATACCAATGTGAATACGATTTAAGAGGTTTATCGACCTTAACCGGCGTTTCCGTCTGGGCAAACCCGATACCAAACAGCGGAGAAAAAAGAAGGAAAAGGATGGCTCTTCTGCATCCTGTCTCCATACAACAATGATTTTTTAACATAAGCTTCAATTTAAGAATTATTGTTTGTTTTCAATTTCTTGCGAAGTTCGCAAGGTGTCAGTCCATATTGTGACCTGCAAAATTTATTAAAGTGTGAAGGAGATGAAAATCCGAAGTCATCGATAATCTGACTAAACTCATCACCATATACGGTAATACGGTAAATGATATGTTGCGATTTCCGATTGAGAAGCCAACGGTAGACCGACACTCCGAACTGTTCTTTAAACTTTGCCCGAAAATTAGTGACACCATAGCCTAACAGGCTGGCCAACTCACCCACATTTTTTGCACTGAGATAGTTCTCCAGTATCTGTTCTTTAAACCTGGACGACTGTTCCGTCAAGGAACTGAACAAAATGGCGAGTTCCTGCTCATTATAAACAGAATTCAGGATATAGAACAGTTCCCGCTGCTTCGCTATATACAATGAGAGATCATATAAATTCATCTCCATGTACTGTGCAAGAAGCTGTAAAAAAGAATTCAAAGGCTCGGCAAATTTAAGTCCCACATCTTTTGAAACAGAACTATCCGAAATGGCTCCGAAAGGACGGAATGTCAATAAATCATGTACTATTAAATCACCAAATGCAAATAAGATGACCTGTGAGTCCGAAAGCATCTCGCAGGTATAGTCATCTTCTTTATCCCAGAAAAAGATATGCCGCTCTCTGACGGTAGCCAACTCTTGCTGAGCAGAAGAAACTTTCATAGTACCACTCATAATAAAAATCAAAACATTGCTATCCAACTTCAATAAGGAGTTCCCTTTTAAGATGATTAAAAAGCTAAATCCGGTTTGAAAAATCTGATTGGGTAGCAAATCAGAAGTCAAATTTTCAATTAAGGTTTTCATAGGTTGATGTATATTATAAAAAAACAAAAATGTACCAATATCTTACATTTAGAAGTACAAAGGAAGGCTTTTAACAGGTCAGTTCGTTTATACATTTTATTTAATTTGTTATATATAATAACAAATGGAAAAACTTTTTTTTCAGTTTAACGACATATAGATATACTACTTCTTTCATTTTCGTTATTCATCGCCTATCAGCCAACAGGTATTAATTTCTACTACGAAAGAATAAACTCCCCACCAGTCCATAAATCTCTGACGATTAATTCGTATATTTGTCCCCACGGAAAATCCGAATTTTATTAATAACATTATAAAGAACAGATGGAAACAGCAGAAAACAAGTACATCACTGTAGCTTACAAACTGTATACAACAGAAGATGGTAAAAGAGACTTAGTAGAAGAAACAGCAGCCGAACATCCTTTCCAATTCATTTCAGGTTTGGGCACTACGCTCGAAGCTTTTGAATCACAGATAGTAAACCTTCATAAAGGAGACAAATTTGAATTTACTATTCCTTTTGCCGAAGCTTATGGTGAATATGACGAAGAACATGTAATCGATCTTCCCAAAAATATCTTTGAGATTGACGGAAAATTCGATAACGAACATATCTATCCGGGAAACATCATTCCTTTGATGAACTCAGAAGGCCAGCGCCTGAATGGTAGTGTAGTTGAAGTAAAAGCCGATACGGTAGTGATGGATATGAACCATCCGTTGGCCGGTGAAGATTTGACTTTCGTGGGCGAGGTTACCGAGAGCCGTCCGGCTACAAACGAAGAAATTCAGGAAATGATTAAAATGATGACCGGCGAAGGCGGATGCAGTTGCGGAAGCTGTGGCGACGGTTGCGGTGACGACTGCGGAGACAGTTGTGGAGACAGCTGCGGTTGTGGACATTGCCATTAATCCCGAGCGGTAATTTATAAAACGAAAAACGGTGAACATACTGCAACTGCATCGTATGTTCACCGTTTTATTATACCTAAGGACAGACAATCTATTTCACGATCTTTATCAGGAAAGAATCCTTACTGTATTCTTTGTCATTCAAGTAAAGCCTTTTATGTATTGTAGGGTTCTGTTTCTTCCAGGTGATATATAAGTCGAATTTTACCACATCTTTCGTTCCATCTCCCCAATGAATCGTAAAGGTCTCTCCCTTATATTGATGTTCCGGAGAAAACTCACCAAAAGAAAGCACACGCTCTTTCGCTTCACCCAGCACTTCTTTTCTCAATCCCAACGGGCGGGGCATATTAAAGCGGGTATCCACAGAATTTTCCAATGGAAAGGATTTATCCCCATATTCCACAGTAATCTCATTACCCAATATATTCGACGCAACCTGTGGGTCCAGCAAGTTATTGCCGGCGGCATCCTTCACAGAAAAATAAATATTATAGTTTATGAAATCCCAAATATAATCTCCCTGGTCCTTCTCTTTATCTTCTTCTCCATAACATCCGGTCAGCAGAAGCGGAAATAATAAAAGCAACCATACAAAATGTTTTTTCATATATACAGCATTAATAGTTCGTCACTCCAACAAGATTCTTTATATCAAGAAAATGAAAGAATTAGTCTTTTACTGCTTGTCTTCTATTTTTTAACATATAGTTTAACATTAGCACCCTTTATGTGTCATGATGTCGAGCACCACCCTGTCTGTTTCATTCATACCCTGTGATCCAATCCGCGTCAGATTTCGGATGCTTTGATCGACATCCTCGTCAATAATCCCCTCGACCGAAGTAACACAACGATTCTCCATTGCCATTACCGCCGACAACACAGCTGTCGACACTCCTGTCGTCACCTTCAGAGCACAACTGGGTTTAGCTCCGTCACAAATCATTCCGGTCAGATTGGCTATCATGTTTTGAACGGCAAAAGCCACCTGCTTATAAGAGCCTCCCATCAACCAAGTAATGCCACAACTCGACCCGGTTGCCGCCACTACACAGCCACAGAGGGCGGATAGGCGTCCCAGACTCTGCTTAATATAAATCACAGTCAAATGACTCATCATCAAAGCACGAATTAATTCTTCTTCCGACTTTCCGTTTTCTTCGGCATATACCACTACGGGCAAAGTCGCAGAAATCCCCTGGTTACCACTGCCCGAATTACTCATAACAGGAATCATGGCTCCCGCCATACGGGCATCACATGCTGCCGACGTATACGAAAGAATATGTGAGAAAACGCTATCCCCCATAATTTTATGTTCATAAGTGCCCCGAAGCATCTTACCCAACGCATGTCCGTAATCACCCTGAAAAGACTGTTCTGCCGCTTTTTTATTAAGCCGTGCCGTCTCAAGAATAAAGCGGATTTCATCCAACGGAGCAGTCAACGCAAAATCATACACCTTCCGTAAAGTAAGTTCCAGAGTCTCTTCTTTCTCTTCCTCCCCGGAAGTCTGCTGTTTATTCAACAGTACTTCATCTCCCTTTGCCACGTAAACAAAGGTGGTATGCCCACCGGAAATGATAGCCGTCGCCTGTTCACCACCGGCTTCGCACGTCACCTCTATATAAAGTTTCTCCGTAATGTCTTCCTTCAACGAAATACAGATACGCTTTTCATCAATCAGTTTCTTTCCCTCTTCTACAGCTTCCGGAGTACTGTCTTTCAGCACCTCGAGCTGATAATCGGACTTCCCGATCAACGCACCCAAAGCCACAGCGATGGGCAGCCCGATCATTCCCGTACCGGGGATTCCTACTCCCATTGCATTTTTCAAGATATTAGCACTCAACAATACCTTTATTTTCTCCGGTTTGGCCCCCAAAGTCTCTGTAGCTTTTGCTACACACAATGCAACTGCAATCGGCTCTGTACATCCGATAGCAGGAATCACCTCCCGCTGTATTAAAGCGATTATCTGTTTTCTTTCTGATTCAGTCATCTGTCCAAGGTTTATATTTTGCACAAAAGTAGGAAATATACTCTTATAAACCATCCATTTAACCAAAGAATATCCTATCCGGATGAGTGAATGGTTTTACACTCTATCCTCTGGTTATTTAATAATTATCATGTATCTTTGCCTCTCAATTACAAATACTTAATAAAAAAGAGTAATGAATAAAGGATTTATACTAAAAGCCCTGTTTCTGTTATGCTTTCTTTTCTCACAAACAGCCCAAGGACAATCTTTCACTCCCGGAGAGATATGGCCCGATAATCACCAGGTACATATCAATGCGCATGGCGGAGGCATTTTATATGAAAACGGAACCTATTATTGGTTTGGCGAACACAAAACAGAAGGTGAAGCCGGAAATTTAGCCAATGTAGGGGTGCATTGCTACTCGTCCGATGACTTATATCATTGGAAAGACTGTGGCATTGCACTATCAGTGATAGAAAATGATCCCGGACATCCCATTTCTAAAGGGTGTATTCTCGAACGTCCTAAAGTTATATACAACCCTCTCACTAAGAAATATGTCATGTGGTTTCATCTTGAACCCAAAGGTGCAGGATATTCGGGAGCACTAAGCGGAATTGCCCTTAGCGACCGGGTTACAGGCCCTTACACCTTTCTAAAAGCTGTCCGTCCCAATGCCGGTTCATGGCCCATCAACGTACTGCCCATTCATAAAACCACCCGCAGACCTTCTGCAGAAGAAGAACGTCAATGCACCGGAGGTAGTCTTCCTGCCCATCCGGACAGCCTCAACATATTGGGCCGCGACATGGAGCAGGGGCAAATGGCGCGTGATATGAATCTGTTTGTCGATGATGACGGTAAAGCTTACCACATCTACTCCTCCGAAGAGAATAGTACGTTGCACATTGCCGAACTGGATCCGACCTATACAGGCTATACAGGCAAATATATCCGGGTCTTTATTAACCGGTTCATGGAAGCTCCGGCCATGTTCAAGAAAGATGGTAACTATTACCTTATTATGTCCGGCTGTAGCGGATGGAATCCCAATGCCGCACGCTCTGCCATAGCTTCTTCCATTTGGGGAGAATGGAAAGAGTTAGGAAATCCTTGTATAGGTCAGGATGCAGACCTTACTTTTCATTCTCAAAGCACTTATATCCTACCGGTACAAGGTAAGAAAAATCAGTTTATATACATGGGTGACCGCTGGACTCCGCAAAACGCTATTGACGGACGCTACATCTGGCTTCCCATCCATTTTGAAGGTCCCAAACCGATTATCGAATGGAAAGATTCATGGACTTTAGACTAAAAACATACCATTCTGAACATTATGACCGTTATAAAATGTTGTATTGTAGGCATTCAAATGTATCTTTTCAAAAAAAGAAACTTAACTTTGCAGCCAAGTTTACAAAAAATCAACTAAACTAAAAGGATTATTAATCAAAAACAGAATCGAATGAAATTAAAGAATCTGATAGCCTGTTTCTTTCTGGGCTTTATAATGGTTTCTTGCATACAAGACGAAGCACCTAATGCAGAAGCAGACATTGAGACTTGTACAGTACCGGGTGATGTGCTCAATCGAGATCCGATTATCGGAAATGACCAAATAACCTTGCCACTAAAAAAAGGAACGAATATCAGTAAACTTGCTCCGGAATTTACACTCACTCCCGGCGCTACCATTAATCCGGAAAGTGGGGTTGTACGCGACTTCTCCACACCACAAAAATATGTGGTTACTTCCGAAGATGGAAAATGGAAAAAAGAATATGAGGTAACAGCCCTATTCTCTGGTATACCAACTAGTTATCATTTTGAGAATGCTTTGCCAGTAAAAGATAAAAAAGGTAATATTCTATATTACAATTTCCAAGAATCTGATGCAATAGGCAATATACTGAATTGGGCAAACGCCAATGAAGGTTTCAACTATACAGGAGTACAAGCCAAGCCGGAAGAATACCCCACCAGCCCGGCCCCTGACGGTGTACAAGGTAATTGTGTGAAATTAACAACTAAAGACACGGGATCATTAGGAGCTTTACTCAAAATGTACATTGCCGCAGGTAACCTATTTATGGGAAGTTTCACTCTGGATATTGGAAATGTATTAAGAGCGACCAAATTTGGCGTTCCTTTTACGCACATTCCTACTTCGTTCAAGGGGTATTACAAATACAAAGCAGGAGAAGTATTCACCGTAAAAGGAGAACCTGTATCCGGAAGAAAAGATATTTGTGACATATATGCCGTATTTTATGAAACAGACGATAAAGTAAAGTCTCTGGATGGAACGAATGTATTTACCAGCCCTAATCTTATTTCAATAGCACGAATTTCAAATGCTAAAGAGACAGAACAATGGACCGAATTTAATTTACCCTTTATCACACTACCGGGTAAAACCGTTGATTCACAGAAATTGGAAGATGGAAAATACAATGTTGCAATCGTATTCTCTTCAAGTATCAAAGGTGACTTATTTGAAGGTGCAGCCGGTAGCACACTATACATTGATGAAGTTGAACTAAGTTATAGGGATATTAAATAGGAAAGTAACAATGAAAAAAAGTATATTATTTATTTGTCTTCTCACTTTAGCAAGCACACTTGCTAAAGTACAGGCGCAAGAAGAAAGAAATCACGGCATCATTTGGTCATCATTGCACGGACTGGAGTATGGAGTGAAAGCAGGATTTAATATCGGAGGAACATCTCCCTTACCTTTGCCACAAGAGATCAGAGCTATCACTGGATATAGTCCGAATGTCTGTTTCGCAATCGAAGGTAATGTCACCAAATGGTTTGATAAAGATAAAAAGTGGGGAATGATTTTAGGACTCCGCTTAGAGAACAAAGGGATGGAAACCAAAGCTCGTGTAAAAAATTACGGGATGGAAATCATTGGTGATGGTGGCGAACATTTGGCCGGGAACTGGACAGGAAAAGTAAAAACTAAATTTAAAGCCTCCTATTTCTCAATTCCAATCTTAGCAGCTTATCAGTTAAGTCCCCGTGTCAGACTAAGTGCCGGACCCTATGTGTCATTCATGACCAGCGGTGATTTCAATGGATATGTATCCGATGGTTATTTAAGAAAAGGTGATCCCACTGGTACTAAAGTGGAATTTAAAGATGGAAATACAGCCCCTTATGATTTTTCAAAGGACTTACGAAGTTTCCAATGGGGCATGCAAGCCGGAGCAGAATGGAAAGCCTTCAAACACTTGACAGTACATGCCGATTTAGAATGGGGCTTGAACGATATTTTCAAAAAGGAATTTAAAACAATAACATTCAATATGTATCCGATATATTTGAATGCAGGATTTGGCTATGCATTCTAAAAAAATAGAATACTGAAAATAATTTAATCATTTTCCGCAAATTATCGAGTAGGAGGATAACAGTCAAAAAGTTTTCCTCCTACTTTTGTTCTCGGACCTTCTGCAACTACTGTAGTGATTTCATATACAATAAATTCACAATCAGATACGCTATCCTTAGGTTTACCCACTCCTCTAGATTATCATTAGTCAGCAATATCGAAAAAGCATACCATCTCCACCCCATGACAGAATCATACTTATAGTTTTACACACGAAGTAATTTAAGACTTAGTTCTGCTACTGAAATACATTAGAAAACAGAGTCTCGCGATTCATTTTGTCAATGTATCTCTTTAATCATCTGCCTGTCCATATCTCGCATTAAGATTAATAGAAAAAAATATCATAGTTTACTATTGCTAAATAAAACTCAAATTCAAGTAATGACAAAACAAGAAGGGCCACCCAATTTCTTGTGCGGCCCTTTTTATTCATCGACTTACAAATTATATTTTTAATTCTGATCGTAGTTAAATCAACGGGTTACTTCCAAATACTTCACCCATAATTTACTTCCATCAGCTCCCATAAACTGATCTCCTTTTTTACTTGAAGAACAAACGATAGCTAACTTATACTTCTTCTTAGTAGGATCAAAACTTCCATTTCCTGTTTCTTTAAAAGGAATGGTTAAAGTCACATAATCAGCTTTAGCGGAACCATCTTCCAGTACAGCTTTCATAATCACTTTATTAGAAGTATTAATATTTGTACCATCCAAAGTCTCAGCATACGAGTCTACTTCATAAAGATAAGCATTGATCGAACATTCATCTTTTTCATTAGGCACAACCTCTGTATCATTCGCATTATTCTTCACTACGGTTTTATAAAATGTTGTTCCCGGAGTATACTTATAAGTAATCTTGAAATTGACAGGTTTCACACGGTAAGGCACACCAAAATGAGTACTCTTCAGCGTGTTAGTGATATCAACCTTAAATTCTCCCAAGAACATCGTTCCAGCAGTTACTCCCGGAACCAAAGTACTTGGTAATGTAGCACTTACTGTACGAGAAGTAGTAATTTCAGCAGCGTTATCACTTGCTTTTACCACAGGAGTTGGTACATCTATCCCAAACATAGGGAAGAAAGCAGCTGCTAAATTAGATGTAGTCAGACCATTAGGTTTTTCAAAATCACCGTCAGCAACCCAAGTTGCCATATCGTACACAGGATTCAATTCTGCAATACGAACCATTTTCAACATTTTCTTTGACGGATAACGAATATCTTCCGGAGTTACATGATAACCTACATAATAATTTTCCTTCAATTGAGAAAAATCAATAGCTGTATTGGGTTCCACTGCACTAACTTTCTTATTTCTATTATCATAAATAATAATAGAATCCAAGACTGCGGTAGCAGGAATTTCGATTTTAGGAATAAACACTAATTGATCATCCGGAGTCGATTCCCAAACTTTAAAGGTATAAGTATTTCCAGATACTGTAACTCCTTCTGCAACAGCATCACCTGTTACAGTAATCGTTGCCTTCGTATCTGTTGATTCTTCTACTATATTACCACTGAAGTCTACCCCTACAGTCAATCCGGCAGTAACAGCATTTACATTCAGGCTCAGCTCCATTTTCTCACCAATAATAGTACCATTTGCATCAATCAATACTTTGCCAACAGCTTCCAATGTCATTTCCTGACTCTTTGTCTTAAAACCATAGATCGGTTTACCATCTTGTTCACCTCTATGACGTACAGCAACAGTATCTAATGAGATATCACCTAATTTCAATCCCTGGAATGCGAAATCATTAATTTTCAACTTAATAGCAGAGGTATCTTTACTTACTACAGAAGTATAAACCCTCTGTTCCATCTCAATAGGAGTCGGAATATTAGACACATTAATGGTCATCTTGCCTTTGAAAGTTTTTCCAGTAAGTCCCGCTTTCTTCGCATTAATGCTGTCACCTTTAATTTCAGTAGCTGTAATACTTGCAGTCAGTACACCTTCATCTACCACTCCTTCAAAAGTAACATCATAACCAACTACTGCATTAGATACTTTTCCACTCAACTTACTAATATATGCACTACGAGTAGTTGCTTCAAATTCTGCATTGGGTATAGAAAACTCCTTTACATCCGGAATTATATTCAGCAACTTTATAGTAAGCGATTTATCATCCTGTTGTACCAAGTCAATTTGTGCATCACCCGATACTGCCTCTCCACCTAATGTAACCTTTACCTTATCACCAGTATATTGAGCTACTACATCTTCTACCACAGGAGGAATTTCCTTCTCATCATCCTTACAAGATGATAAAAAGCCTAACATGCACATAAGAGCGCAAGATAAATACAATAAATTTTTCTTCATAAATTAATCACGTTTAGTTAGTAATTTTTAATTTTCATTCTAAAACGGAGCAAAGTAACAGCTTTATTTCCATCCAAACAAGGTCTATCTTACGTATTTTATGTTCTAAATTTAAGATTAAGTTGGTTATCGAGCGAAATCGTATTAAAAAAAAATTAATCTATGATTCGAATCGAGCAAATATAATATATCTCCATCATCATCTTTAATAAGATAATGATAGAATTGTTTTCTCCTGCTAATTACTTATATTACACTGATTATACGAAAACAAGGGTAGGAGATCCTATCTATCAAAAAAGATCTCTTACCCTTCATCTGCTTTCACACATAATAATATAATTGTATATATGCGTTTTTAATTACTGCTACCGATTATCCTATTTTTTAAGAATCAGTATATTTCGTCCAATACTTTCACCCGAAATGCGAGGTATACCGGGACCGTATGCTCTTGTCTCATAATCTCACCAATCTTTTTGACAATCTCAGGATACTTAGGACTGTGAATGAATTTACACCGGCCAGCTCATGAAGGTCTGCCGTTGCACAAGTAATGCAGAACATACATATCTAATATTCATACAAACTCAATATGAAACAGTCCGGCACTATTTTTCTAATGGTGATATCTTAAAAGTAGTCATCACAAAGCCGTGATCGGAAGGATAAAAGAACTCCTCTCCCATAAATTTCAAAGGCTTGGTCAACTCCTGATTATAAGATTCGGAGGTAATTGCACGAATGGTCTTGCCTTGGTAATAGATAAAATCAATACGGTCGGATCGGAGTGGTTTATCTTCATTATCATAGATCCATGTAGTCCCTATATTTTTTTTCCGGTTCGGGATGTATTTCGCGGAAGCTGTCTTTGAAACCTGCATTTTGCATCTCTTTAGATACAGTCCACTCCACAACTGCACCACCATGATGATACATGTCTTTCGTTGCATCAGTCCAATCAAGATGGGAATGCACATTGAAATCTCCACCCATAATCATGGGAATACTGTCAGTCTGACGAATCATCGGCTGCAAGACAGAGAGTATACGGCGTATTTCATTATCCCGGGTACCGGCATCATCCCATGCGAGAATATCTGTTTCCGATTGTTCGGTAGGTACCAAGCGCATATCAGGTAAATAATGCAACCAGGTATCGAATAAACGGACCGGTGTGCCATCCATGTCTATTTCGACTCCTCCAAAATTGAATGTAGAAATGGAGTCAGGGAAAAGATATGTTTTTTTAATCGGATAGCGGCTATAAATACACAGATTGTCCGATAACAATACATAATCATATCCCAAAGAGTCTGCAACCATTGGAGCCGCACCATAAGTCTCAATCATCAAAATAACATCGGCCTGACTCTTTCTCAGAATCCCGATAGTACCTTCACATCCTTTTTCAGGATAATTTTTAGCATGTCCCGCATGCCATACATTCCATGACAAAACTTTTAATTCTTTCTCTTTTGCACGTTCTTGCGTACAGGAAGCAAAGCTTATTGCAACAATAGCAACAAAAATATATATAAACTTATTCATACCTATTCTATTATTGAAAATAATACATGGAGATATGACAGAAGTTACCTCCTGTCACACCTCCACAAAAAGAATTAATTATTTAGTAAAAAATGCAGTTGTTACCGGATTGCCCAACCAAGCTTCGTGAGGCTCTACGCCCAACAACCAGGCTTCTGTGGCAGGTACGTCAATAACCATCGTGCTTTCAGTAATCTTATAATTCTTTTTCACACCCTTTCCATAAAAGACAAGTGGAGTCTCCATTTCATTGAGCGTTTTTCCTCCATGATTGGTACCGATGCCACCATGGTCTGCAGTCAAAATAATCACTGTTTCGTCCATCATACCGGCTTCTTCAATAGCTGCTACTATTTCACCTAAATACCCATCCCAATTCATCTAACTTTTCATAATACTCTTTAGATTCCCATTTATAGGTATGTCCGGTATGATCAGGATATTCAAATATAACAGCACAATACATCGGCTTTTTCTCTTTCAGATAATTGACGGCGAATTGTGTCGCTCCCTTGGGATGATCTTTTGTCTGTGGAGCATGTACGAAATGATTGATGGCAAGCGAATCGACTAAATACTTCATGCCATCCCATTCGTAAATATAACCGAGTTCCGCTTTAGGATGTGTATCGCGCAACAATCCGTACAGTCCCGGAAAACGGCCATATTGGTTGGTGATAAAAGGAGGAATTTCCGGCGTTTTGCTTCCCCAAGTAGTGTAACCGTGAAGTTCCGGTCCTACTCCGGTAAACATGGAAGCCCAGTTAGGAGCACTCGATGAAGGGAGGATAGAACGGTTATTCAATGTAGAAGCTCCTTCTTTCATCAACCGATTGAAATTGGGCATGGGATGATTACGGATAGCAACAGCACTCAATCCGTCAAAAGCAACCAATACCACATGCTTGGGACGTTTCTTCAAACGTGGGCCGGCCGCGCTTACTTCACTGACAAATAAACCAAGAATCAAGGAAAATATAAATAGTATAGATATCTTTTTCATTTTGTATATACATTTAATTGTGTAACTTAAAATTATAAATATTGCCGCCAAAATCGGCAACAAACAGACAGTTACCACTAACTGCCACGCTTGAGAATACAGGTGCTCCCAAGGCCCGCTTACCGCGATAAGCCCCCGTATTCAGGTCAACGGCATGCAAATATCCATCGCTGGCGCCAAAGAGAACAGCCGAACCTACAAGGACAGGCGAAACCTCGACCGTACATTCCTGATTATGTGAATACGGAACGGTATAGAAAAGACTTGTCCCGGTACGATAATTCCAGACTTCCTTAAAAGTGAGGCGGTCAAAAGCGACCACACCTTTATTGGAAGTAGAAACAATCAGATATTTATCCGTCACAAGCGGAGCGCAAGCCGAATTAAATTCATAAGAAGTTTCTGCCATTTTCAGAATATCTCCCGAACGGGGATTGATTACATACAGATTCTCACATGAAGCTAAATAGAAATTACCATCATAGAAAGTAGCTGATCCGTCTCGAAAACGAATCTTACTATCACGCTTCTTCCACAACAAAGCACCATTACTGATGTCATGTCCGAAAAGCCCGTTCCAATGGGCCGATGCAACTAACACTCCCGCACCCACGGTAAAAGTGGAAGTGGTTCCCTCGCCTCCGTCCCAGGCTTTATTCTGCCATAAAATTTTTCCGTCGACAGCCTGCACAGCACAAGTACCTTTTGCATGTCCGGCATATACCACACCATCGGCTACGGCCAATCCTTCGTCGAGAAGCGGCAGCAAAGAAACCGGCAATTGCGTTTGCCAGCAAGCTGTTCCTTTTTCAGCATCTATGGCATAAAGCATTCCCGAAGCATCCGAAGCGAATATACGGCCATCTTCATAGGCAATGGTATTCTTTATCGAATTGGAAGTGACAAAGGTCCAGCAAAGATGTCCTGTGGTCGCATCATAGGCTTTTACATAGCATTTCTTCGCTTTGTCATCATCAATGGTTCCGATAAAGACTTTGTTCTGCGCAACAATCGGCGAGCACATGTAAATGTTGCTGCCGACATTCTGAATCCAGTTGGTTTGCAAGGGTAAAGATACACTGTCATTCACCAGTTGGTTGTGTGCGGCATTTCCACGAAGCCCTGCCCAGACATCAGATGTCGCAATGACCGATAGCGGCTGCTTAGTTACAGTATAGTCTACTCTCTTCGTCAAACGAGTTCCATCTTCAAACTCAGCAGTCACCAACAGGCGTTGCTTACCGCCGGATACCCGGACCGCCCCGCTCCATCCCCAGTCTGTTTCAGGCATAAGCGTCACAGTCGATACAAGCCTTCCGTTTCGTTCAACAGAAGCTGTCACCTTCTTCGCATCCGATATAGTACGGTAAGCATTGATCCGGACCGTCATTTTTCCGTCAGGAACTGAAACAGTTTCACCTTCCGCCGGATAGGCAGAAGTCAATATTCCGTCTATATAAGTATAACGAGTTGCTGAACTTAATTTACCTTTGGTATCAGCATTGTAAATTCTGAAACAAGAAGTTCCATGGTCTATTCCTCCTTTGTCCGGAGTGGATGAGCAGTAAGTATGAAGTCCTGACTTCAACTGCTTATAATAATGATTGTGCCAGTGTCCGTAAATCATGGCATCCAGATTGTAATCAGCAAAGTCTATCTGTTCGCCATTTTTATCTTTGAAGAGCAAATCGTCTCCCCAAAACCATAAGTCGTGATTAAATAAAACAATTCTTTTCCCTTTATCCGTTTGTGCAAGATCATTCTTCAGCCAACGGATGATGTCGGAACGCCTGTACGAAGGTGCATGATCACCACCCAGCATCGGAGTTACTACATAATGTACATTACCGACATCAAACGAATACCATGAAGGACCAAAATGACTTTGCCACAACTCTTCACCGTATTTTCCGGCACGCAGATCATGATTCCCCACACAATAGTAGGTCGGAATTCCCAAATCTACGGAACGAAGATAACGTCCATGAAAATCCTGATGAGCTTCATAACAAATATCACCGGTATGGATAATAAAAGCAGTCGGATTGGTTTTCACGTACTCTTTCAAGTTATCGATCCAATCACCGTATAGAGAAGTTTCCGTATCTGTAATTTGTACAAACGAATATCCATTCCCGGTATTTACCGAGGTCTTGCAGATACCCAATTCATACTTTTTTTCCGGTTCCGTCAAAAGATAGGTAATGGGAGGTTGATGCCTGATACCCATCGGGAACAGTCAAAGTTACAAAACGTGTATCTTTATGTCCCGGAAGTATGAAATGACCATCATCTGTGGTTTTCACCACATTGAGACCATCTTGTACGCAGACTCCTTTTAGCCCCCTCTCTCCCGCATCACAAATGCCATTACCGTTCGCATCGATATAAACTTTTCCTTCTATTTGTGCGAACACAGAGCTACCGACTCCCAGGAATAAAGCAGCCATGCTTATAAATAATTTCAACATATTTATTAATTTATCATATTAATTGCCCTTGTCACTTAACGAAAACAAGAGGGCCCCTTCATTACTGCCGAAGCAGCCCTTCCTGTTTTCTGATTAAGATAAACCTATTCCCAGAATGGATTCTGATAGAGGTTCTCGTTAACAGTTATATCTTTGGTAGCTACCGGATAGTAATAATATTTTGGAGATACAAAAGTATACTTATTATGTTGGGCAACCAAATAGATATAGCCTTTTGTTCCTTCGGTAAGTCCGATGGTATTACCTTCCAAAGCATAAACTGTCAGTTTATACTTTTGCTTGTCTTCTTCGGGAATTTTATCTATATCTGCTTTCTTTTCTACTATAGCGACATCCGGTTGACCGTCACCTGTCACATCATAGTATCCCATCCCCGGAATATAAGCTCCTTCGGGAGCTGCTTCAAACAACTTTCCACATCCCCAACGCATCAAATCGCCATATCTGAACCCTTCGCATGCCAACTCGATTCTCCGTTCACGGCGCACTTCCAAAACAGCACCTTTCTGTGCTGACTGTACATTGGAGTAACGTTCATCCTGTACCGGATCAATATTAGCCAACCAATCATCCAACGAAGCATCCGGCATGCCTGCACGCTGCCTGATCAGGTTAATTGTCTGGTTGACATCATCTTGTGTGAGTATACCCAGCTCGGCTTTTGCCTCTGCATACATCAACAAAACCTCGGCATAACGGATAATAGGCAAATCTGTATACGATTTTCCCCAGTCAATCTGATCGAATGTCAGCGGACGGAACTTAATCTGAGGATATCCTCCCAAGTTCAATTTCGTACGATGAGGTTCAGTGGTTCCCACATTCAAAACACCCGGTTTCATAAATGTTTGTTCCAGGCGGGGATCTCTGTTTTCAAAGACTTCAAGTACTGTCTTCGTTTTATAGCCTTCCACTTGATGAAAATACTCGGTATGTCCATCCTTAACAACTAAATAATCTTCCATCAGGCTACGGGAAAGACCGGTGTTGTAGTCAAACTGAGCCTGAGCATTGTGCAGACGTCCTAACGCCTTGTCGTAGTCAGCTACCAGAATCATTTCCGGATTCTGTGTAAGATCCGTACTGCAAAAAAGTGACTGATAGGCCGGTAAACCACTCTCTTTGGTTGTAGACAAACTGTAACTTTTTGTGTCCATAATCTTCTGGCATGCCTCTACCGCTATTTTCAAGAATCGGTCGCCGTCATTCAGCTTCAGTTCCGGATGATATTTACGGAACGTTCCTTCATGCAAAGCAATCCGTGCCTGTACAGCCAAAGCCGCATCACGATAAATACGAGTCGTGCTTTTAGTCGTTTTCATATGAGTTACGGCAAAGTCAAGATCTGCCATAATAGAGTCTACCACCAATGTTCGGGGGTCCTGCGGCTTATACAATAAATCAATGTCTGTCGTTTGCAGGTCATGGCTATACCAAGGTACATCCGAATAATCTTTCACCTTTGAATAATAGACCAGTGCACGAAACATACGTGCCAACCCAATATAATGATTAATCTCACCGCGATCTCCTTCTACACGACCTGTCCGAGCCAACATAAAATTGACTGTACGAATGTTGCTCCAGCTCCATTTACCTATATTATCCGCCCGATATTCGCCGCGCATCATTTTATAAATATCGGTATCTTCTGGGTAAAGCATATTGTCGGAAGGAGTATCCGAATAGCTTGCACCGATATAGCCGTACATGCCATTGGTATAAGTCTCCAAATCAGCAGGAGAAGAAAAAAAGACTTTCTCTGTAATACTCGTTTCCGGAAAGCGATCCATAAACCCGTCATTACAACTTGTCATCAGTCCTGCGCCTGTGAAACAGCACGCAGCCAGTAATATATGTTTTATTTTTGAACACATAGTTTATCTAAATTAGAATGTAACATTTAAACCGAATGAATAAGAACGCTGAAGAGGATAGACAATGTTACCTAAGCTCTCCGGATCTACTTTGTAATGCTTGTATAAACCCGAAAATTCACACAAATTATCACCGGAGAAGAAAATGCGCAAGCGCTCAATTCCTATCTTATTCAACAATACCTTAGGAAGTGTATAACCTACTGTGAGGTTTTTCAGACGCATATAAGCTGCATTCTGTAAATATCTGGTCTGTACCACTCCACATTCTCTATCCGTATTTTCCGCCACATAAGCTTTCATACGGGGGAAGTACGCATCCGGATTTTCCTCCGTCCAATGGTCATACATATTACCTTTGGTGATATTGGTCCAAGGCTGTGCATAGATACCCCAGAAATAGAGGTCACCGGTACCCGGATAATAATCCTTCTTACCTACTCCCTGGGCAAACAAGCTGAGATCGAATCCATTCCACTGTGCATTGGCCGATAAACCAAATGTATAACGAGCACGGCTATTACCTATAATTTTATAATCGCCATGGTCTTCCAAAGTCCATGCTCCGTCAGTAATTTTACCATCCTTGTTTTCATCTTTAAACTTCAGATCACCCGGTGCCAAAGGACGGGTACCCGGATAAGAAGTACACCATGACTGATCGGCATGATTCTTAATGTCTTCTTCGGAAGTAAAGAACCCTAAAGTTTCTACACCCCATATCTCACCAATCTCTTTTCCTACATAATAATCGCCCAGCAATCCCTTGGGATTTTCGTACTTTGTAATATAAGCACGGCTATCCGCCAGATTGAAGTTTACATCATAATAGAACGGTTTTCCGGCCAACTTGAACTGATCTTTCCAACCCACAGTCAATTCCCATCCTTCCGTCTTTAAATCGGCTGCATTCTGTTTGGGCACGTCGGTTCCCAAAACACTTGGAAGCGTAACTCCGGGGGTTAACATATCTTTTGTACGACGTACATATACCTCACCTGTTATGCTTAAACGGTTATCAAAGAAATTGGCATCCAAGGCAAGATTGGTAGTAGTTACCTTTTCCCAGGTTAAGTTACCGGCAACCAATCCGGGAGCTCCCACATATACCGGTTGCTGCTTATCCAGTATCTGACTGATTTTTCCTGATCCCATCGTGGCAAGATATGCATAAGCATCCACATCCTGGTTTCCTAAACTACCATAGGAACCTCTCAACTTCAGAAAACTGACCACTCCGGTCAAAGGCTCAAAGAACTTTTCACGTGAGATGACCCATCCTAAAGAAACAGAAGGATTAAATACAAAACGGTCATTCTTAGGGAAACGTGAAGTACCGTCATAGCGTCCGTTGAATTCAAAAATATATTTGTCGTTATAAATATATCCCAAACGCGCAAAAGCACCTCTCAGAGCCCAGGTCGTTATACTCTGGGACATATTCATATCACCTGTAGCCAGATTAATAGTAGGCAGTGAACTTGAAATCAGTTCTTTACGATTTGCTTTTACGTAATCATATTTATACTCTTCCTGATTGAAACCCACAACAGCAGTGACAGCATGCTTCTTCGCAAATGTTTTTTGGAAGGTACCATATACATCAAATAGAATATGTTTCGTATCGGAGTTACTGCTTGAAGCATCGGATACGGTCGAAATCGGATTAAATGTCAAAACAGGTAATTCCGGTCCGTTACGGTAAGTCACAGGCAAATTATACCAATTACTTCTGGTTTTTGTATTTGAAAAGGCAAATGTTCCTTGTACAAAAAAGACATCTTTGATCACATCTATCTTAGTCGACAAGTTGATATTTGTATTTGTTTTCCAGTCGGTAGCACGACCACCTTCGGCCAATGCTCCCAATGTACCGACACTGGCATCTGTCCAAGTTCCATCAGGATTCTTAACCATATCCATCGGATTCTTACGATACATCTGTTTATAAGTGTTGGTCATGGCATTTGCATAATCATAATCGGAAGTCGTCAGGCTGACATTACTGTTCAAGCTCCACCAGTCTGTCAGTTTAAACTGTAATTTGGTACGCAGGTTATATCGGTTATAAATGTCATTACCATACTTAAACATACCGTTCTGCCGATTGTATCCTCCCGAAAAGTAATAGGAAATACGATCTGTTTTTCCGGAAATATCAATGTTGTGGATAGTTGAAAAACCTACATCGTTGTAAGCCTCGTCAACCCAGTTTGTCCGACCAAAGTAAGTATAAGATCCATCCGGATTCAAGAAATAAGGAGAAGTAGAAGGATCCTCAGAACATTTCTTCGCATAGGCCAGTTGCTCCTCGTTATAAAGATTATACCATGGATATGCCATCGTATTTCGAGTGGTTGCCACCAGATAAGGATCTGTTATAATTTCCGGCATGCGGGTATTGGTACGTAATACAAAATTATTGTTATAATTGACGGTAAGTTTTTCATTGCTACCATCCTTGGTTGTCACCAGGATGACACCAAACGCAGCACGTGAACCATATATAGCAGATGACGCAGCATCCTTCAATACAGAAATATTTGCTATATCAACAGGATTCATACGATTCAGTTGATCACTGGTAGAGACCACACCGTCGATGACAACCAACGGAGAACCTCCATTCAATGAGGTGGTACCACGAATATTATAAGAAGGAGAATCATCTGCTTCACCATCACCGACCGATACATTGAGGTTGGCAACAGCACCTTGCAGCGCTTGTCCCATATTCAATACCGGACGGTCCTCGATCGCTTTGGTAGAAACAGTTGCTACCGAACCCGAAAGATTAACTTTCTTCTGAACAGCATAGCCAACTACCACGACTTCATCCAGCGCTTTACTGTTTTCTTCCAATACAATGTCTATCACTGATTTATCACCTACTTTTACAGTCTGGGCGATATAGCCGACGTATGAAAACTTAAGTGACTTACCTGCCGGAACCTTCAACGAATATTTCCCATCGATATTAGTGATAACACCGGTAGTAGTTCCCAATACCGTTACATTTACACCTATCAACGTTTCGCCTCGTGTGTCTGTAACCGTACCGGTTATCTCTTTCGTTTTCGCAGTATTATCATTTGGGGTATTTTGTTTCTCCGCACCGGGAACCAAAATAATCTTTCTATTCTCCACTACACATTTGCAGTCCGGAAGAATTTTGGATAAAATCACATCAATACGTTCGTTATTGGCTTGTACCGTAACTTTACGGTTCATGTCAATTTCGGCATCATTGTAGAAGAAAGTGTATTCACTCTTCGATTCGATCGATTTAAGCACTTGCTTTAGGGGAACTTGTTTCACATGAAGATTGATGCGGGTTTGCTGAGCATAAACTCCCTGAAAAACAAATAGAAACAAAATAAAAGACATTAGTCTAACTAAACGAATGTTTCTTTCTGTTAAGAAAAAGCTTAAAAAGCTTCTCCATTTAAATTTATTCATATCTTTGTAAAAGATTTAAAGTAAATAATTGCGCCTCCTGCAAGAGACGTGATTAAAAAAACTCAGAGATAGGTAAGTGCTGCAACATTTACCTATTTTTTTGCTTGGATGTGTGTTTCTACATATTTTCAATTCATTTTAAGATTAATACTTGTGTTGCCTATCGCTTTCTGGGAAGAATATGTAAGATACCATTCTCCCAGTAATATCTTATTGGAGCAACCAAAGTCATCGCTTTCAGAATTTCATCCAGATTCTCTCCATTCCTGACAGAGAACGACATAAATACTTTTTCAGCAAACTCTGACGGACATTCAATATCCACCCCATACCACTTATTTAAATTAATAATAATATCAGCCAACTTATCATTATCAAAAGTCAGTTCATTTTGAATCCAACTGATATAATCATCCGTATTCACCATTTGTACTTTCGTACGTTCACTCTTCTTATCATAATTAATCAACTGCCCGGGAGTCAATACTACCGAATGATTCATCTTACAACCGGCAATCTTCACACTACCTTCTACCAATACTGCTTCGACCCCGGATTTCCGTCGATAGTTGTCAACAATAAAACGAGTCCCCAATACCTCTACTTTCATCTCTCCGGCTTGCACACGGAAAGGAAGCTTCTCATTCCTCCGTACCTCAAAATAGGCTTCACCGGACAAACTGACTTCACGGGCTGATGAACTAAACGTTTCAGGATATTCCAATAAACTATTGGAATTAAGCCATACAACCGTACTATCCGGCAAAACAAATCGTCCCTTACTTCCATTGGCAGTCAACAAACGATTCATGACATCCGGCTGTTTCGGGACCGAACTGCTACCCCAATAATAAAAGACAGACCCTACAGTAAATAACATCAAAAAGACAGCTGCCACACGCAAGAACGGAACGAAGTGTTTCCTGAAAACGAATCTGTTTTTACGTAAACCGGATTCTGTTGACTGTATCCGATTTTTAAATCGCTCTAGCGCTATCTCTGTTTCCAGATCGTCGGTAGCTATCGTGTTGCCTAAAAGCCATAAATCACGGACTTCGGAAAATTCATTCCGGTTCTTTTCTGATTGTTTCAGCCAGTTGAACAGAAAAACTTTCTCTTCACCGGTAGCCGTACCATCCAGAAAACGTATGATAACTTCATTTATGTCTTTAATTTCATTCTTCATTTTTAGCTCCTCTATTAGTAATACAAGTGAAATTTAAAAAACCCTCCTCCAAAAACATACTTTTTTTTAAATATTATTTAGAGCAGAGATAAAGCAAGAATAAAAGACTCATTAAATCCTTGTTTTTAAGATGAGTACGTAGTTCCAACAAAGCACGGGTCAAATACTTTTCTACGGTTTTTGGAGAAAGATCGAGCTGAACGGAGATTTCCTTTATTTTCAGACCATAGCTTCTACTTAATATAAATACCTTTTTTACTTGCGTAGGAAGTGTTTCGATAAAAGTTTCAATTTCACCCTGGAGTTCTTTCATGAACAACGAGTTTTCCTGATTATTCTCCAGAATTTGCAGTGCTTCGATTTGATCGGAAAATTGTTCTACGGATTCTTCTTCGGTATATTTCTTACTGGAAAGGATATTAAGCGATTTATTATAGACAGCCTTAAAAAGATAGGCTTTTACCGCGCCATCAAATTCAATATCTGTACGTTTATTCCATAAAGCAACAAAAACATCCTGCACTACGTCTTCTGCAATATCCCAATCATTCACAAAACGGAACGCATATACCCGCAACACCTTATAATATTGCCGAAATAATTGTTCTACCGATTCAAGATTCGAATACATTGTATTTTCCTTCATTTTAAAGTATTAGTTAATAAAAAGGCATTGACAAAGTAACAAATAATAATAATAATCTCAAAATTTTAAGAAACGGTTTTAGCAATTGCAATAAATAAGTTGTGACAGTTTTCAAACAAACCGTTTTTCTCATCTCTATAAAAGCAGGTATCTGCATAAGGGCTTAGATAGCCATAGCCATTGAAAGCACTGTCCGTACTCATACTTACCGATTGACATTATAAAAGCAATATTCCGAAATCCGTATTAAAAAATTGCAAAAAGCCATTTTATACTAACTATTCATTTTACCAAAAACGGCGAAACAGGAGCGAATCGGCAAACAAAATGTGAATATCGGGTCTGTTTATACCCTGAAATCCGAAAGCAGGAAACAGGAAGTTAACATCGTAAAGATAAAAAACAAACTTCTTACCAAGAGAAAGTTAACATCGTGAGAGCAGGAAGTTAACTTCCTGCTTCCACGATATCTGTCTTCCAGAAAGAAAAGCAAGGCCACGTCGTAGAAAACAGAATAAATGGCCCTCGAAAAAGAGTATTTTCTTCTAGAATCCAATCACAAACGAGTATCACACAAATAGCATTTTGAAATCTTTCTAATATTTCTGCCTTTCATTTTATTACCTTACAAAACCAAAAACTCTTCTTTATAATCAAGATATCACCCAATCAGAAGACGCGTGAATTACACTATCGCAAAATTCACACATTTTTATTCAGCCCATCTCCTTCGGACCGTAAAAAAGAGTTTCTACACATTTTCAAAATACAAAATGACAGGATTGTAAGTGATCATGAAAAAACAAGTTGTGATACCTATTATGTGCGTTTTCTCTTACCATCCGGGATTCTGTACCAGTTTTTTTGACTTTTGTATCTCTGCCAACGGAATGGGATACAGATACATACGTTTTTCAAAAATACGAGTTTCAAAAGCAGTACGTTTCATGAAACCTTCAAGATCGGTAGCATTCATATCCATACCATGAACCGGACCACCTTGTTTATAACCCTCCTCTTCAGCACACATCCAACGGCGCACATCAAAATAGCGTTGTCCTTCGGCAAACAATTCGATACGACGCTCGTGACGGATCGCTTTTTCCTGCAACTCCCGGTTACCGATAATTTCCGGCTTAATATCTTTCAGCAAAGGAATACCGGCTCTATAACGAACACTGTCCACATACTGAATGATGCGTGCATCACCCGGATTTACATGATTCAAAGCTTCTGCATATAACAAATAGAAATCGGCCAAACGGAACAACATACCTGCTCGATATTTGGATTTCGGATTGTTTCCCTGATTCAACAAGTCACGGTTCATGCCTTTATAAAGTAAGTATCCCGAATAACTCATATCTGCTTTAGAATTATCGTCAGGCATTCCTTTATAAAAATAAATTTTCTTATCTGTTTTTTGCCATACTTTGCCGGAATAAGTTATATCCTGGTAAAAACGAGGTTCACGGTTCTTATACATATTCGGTATACCGTCTTCACCAATGCCCTCTTCTTTATACAAACCCGATTCTTCAATGCTCTTGCCATCACTCATCAAAAAGTCATCGATGGCTTCCTGGAGGACTCCGACACAACTGAATCCGCTAAAAATTGCACGCGGTGTACATCTACGCTCACGACCCTCACCATTTACGCCTCCCCAGGAGTTCTTACTACTTTGCCAAACAGCTTCGGAATTGTTAACGCTTACCTGAAACAACTGATAAAGTGACTCAGCCGGATCGATTTCACCATTTTTCATTACTTGGTATAAAGAGTAGCGTCCCTTTGAATAATCGATAAAACGTTGTAAAGCATCCAATGCAGTCTTCCATTTCGTGTCATCTTTTGCCGGGAAAAGTTGCTTGCCTTGATTATCCTTCAAAGCAATAGCTTCGGGATAACCACCATTGAACAACGGACTTGCCGCATATACATGCAATTTAGCCAAGATAGCCAATGCCGCCCCTTTGGTTGGCGCTGCCGCACGCTCATTATTGATGGTGCCATCCGGATTCAGTTCTTTCTCCGGAAGTAGGTCATAGCATTCATTAAGTTCTTTATCGATAAAAGCGACTACTTCATCTACCGAATTTCTGTAATAGTCCAAATCAGCGGCCGAGGGATCAGCGATTTCGGTCATAATAGGAATTGGGCCATATAACTCAAACAACAGGTAATGATAATAGGCACGTAAGAAACGTGCTTCATTTTTCAAAAGAGCCAGTTCTTTTTCATCAATAAAGTCAGCCACATCGCCATTCTGCGGAATAACGTGGGCATAGGCAATGAACTCATTCGCCTGTCGTATCTGTTTATAAAGACTCCAGCGTGACAAAGTTGCCGATCCGGCATGATAACCGATTGTCGGAATCGTCTTCACATTGTTCTGTGCAGATTTCAATTCATCAGAAACAGCCGGCCAAGGATTGTCCAAACCGGTCAGATCGGCATAAGCACTCGTTATAATGATGTTTGACACATCGGGAATACCCGTATAGATGTAGCGATGAAACCGACGTGCATAACTTGTGTTATTAAAAACTTCTTCCATAGTCATCTCCGCAGCCAGATCATCAGAAACATTCAGATAATCTTCACAACCGGAAAAGAGAGTCGCACTAAATCCAAGTGCCAGTATATAGGTGGATAAATTCTTAAATACTTTCATATAAATACTATTATTAATTTAGTTAGAATGTAAAGTCAAGACCAAAAGTAAATGTACGGTTCAAAGGATAAGGGAATCCTCCATTGCTGTTTCCTTGTTCGGGATCCCACATTTTAATATGATCCCATACACACAGATTGTTTCCTTGCACATAGAAACGTAATGCCTCTATATTCAACTTTTTCAGCAACTTTTTATCAAAATTATAACCTAATTCGATGTTCTTCAATCTCAGGAAACTTGCGTCACGCAACCACCACGTACTGGCTACCGTATTATTCTGGAAGTTGTTACTATGCATACGGGGAAACATTACATTCTGACTCGGATTCTGTTCTGTCCAGCGATCGGCTACCACCGAACGCACAGCAGATTCTTCAACTCCCCACTGGAAAGGGAAAAAAGTTGCGTCAGCTCCGGTTCCCAATACTGTCGAAGTGTTACCGGCTCCCTGAAAAAAGATACCTGCATAAAAACCTTTCCATTCAGCATTAAATCCAAAACCATAGACCACTTCGGGAACAGTAGGATTTCCTACATCTTCCTTCTGGTCATTACTGTCAATCTTACCATCACCGTTCAGGTCTTTGTATTTGATATCACCCGGACGCACACCGCTTGAAAGGCCGGAAACGACCCCGGGTTTTAATTCATAAGTACGGTTGAGCCCCTCACCATTGATGATAAAGTCATCATATGTATAAAGCCCCTCGGCAATATATAGTTTATTTGAGTTGAGTCGGGTGCCTCTTTTCTCCAACCAAGGATATACCTGTGGCACTTGATCGTATTCGATAATTTCATTACGGGCAAACGTAAAGTTTCCACGTGCACTCAGATTGACCTGCCCTATTTTCTGGTTAAGGATCAGACTGGCATCCACTCCATGATTCTTCACAATACCGAAATTCTGCCAAGGCATCTGCTGGAAGCCGGTTACATTGGACACTGTATTACGCTGCAACAAAATGCTTTTACGCTTATTATTGAAATAGTCAACTTGCAAATCAATACGGTTGTCGAATAACCCGAGATCAATACCGTAATTCTTCTTTTCCTCAATTTCCCATGAAAGGTAAGGAGCTTCAAACCGGGCTTCGGTTATTCCATTACCAATACCTCCCATACCTCCCGTATCGCTGAAACCGAGATCATATCCTCCATTATCCTGTTTCATCGTACCACGATACAAGAAACGGTCGCCACCGGTATCATCATTTCCCGTACGGCCGATAGAAAATCTAAATTTCAACTTATTGACCACCTTCTTCAATACCTCCGGATAAAAGGGTTCGTTACTGACATACCATGCCAATCCCATTGCCGGGAAAAAGCCGAAACGATATCCTTTGGCAAAGGTTTCGGAACCTGTATAACCGAAGTTTCCTTCTATAAAATAACGCCCGTCATAGCCATATGTAGCACGTCCCACAAGTCCCTGCTTTCTGTAAGGTAGAGCATTATTATGATATTGAGTCTCTTTTTGCATGTAAAGAACCATAGCAGTCACATCGTGTTTCTGCGCAAAAGTCCGGTTATAGTTGAACGAAGTCTCAAAATATATCTTTTTATTCGAAGAGTTTTCCAGTTTCTCGGTCAATACGTCGCTGCCTTCCACTACTTTCTTAAATTGCAATCCACCGTTTTCATCACGTCCGGTCGCCAGATATTGAGTAGGTGTCTTTGTACGTTTTGCTATATATTTCATGTCTGCATCGAAACTGATCAGACCTTTCCAGTTCAGTCCTTTGGTGATAAAGTCTAATTTTTGGTCTACTTCCAGTTTCGACTGGATAGATGTTCTCCATTCTTTGGCATATCCGGAATTCATAAGCAAGTTATACGGATTCACCCGATTACCCGAAGGACGCGGATGTCCGGCAATTGTCCCGTCTGAGTATTCAGCAGGCATCAGGTAAGACGGGGTGCGGCACATCGAATTAAAAATAGTATTTGTACTTGTCCCCGGATAGTTTGTCTGCAAATATTGCCCACTTATATCTACTTTTACTAAAGTCGTTTTCGTTGCATCAAAATCAATATTACTACGTAAATTATAACGTTTTAGCCCGATATTATTGTCATACTCGTTTTTCTTACCTTCTTTAAAGATACCGTTCTCCTGATAAAACGCTCCGGAAACAAAATAACGCGCACGTTCGGAACCTCCCCTTACATTAAGAGTATAACGCATATTGTAAGTATGCTCTCTCAACATCTCCTTCAACCAGTCGGTATCGGGATAAAGATCACGATCGGCTCCCGGACCATACATGGCAATTTCTTCCGCTGTGCGTATACTGGCTGTTCCTTCATTATTTAAAGCTTCATTATACAGATCGAGTGTCTCCACCGAATTCATGAATTTAGGTAGACGAGTCGGAGTAAGCAAAGTGGACTCGGCACGAAGAGATATTTTGGGCTTCTGTGAATTTCCACGCTTAGAAGTGATCAAAATAACTCCGTTGGCACCCTCTGCCCCATATACAGCCGTCGCAGCAGCATCTTTCAGCAAAGTAAACGATTCAATCTCGTCGGGTTCGATATCTTGCATATTACGAGGCACACCGTCAACTAAAACCAACGGATTCGTACCTCCCTTAAAAGAACTTACACCTCTAATCCAAAACTCAGAGTTATCATATCCCGGCTCACCCGAACGTTGAACGGCAATCAGGCCCGGCACCTGTCCGGCCAAGGAATTAGTCAGATTTCTGTTAGATGATACTGCCAGTTCTTTAGGCCCGATGGCATTAATAGAACTTACTACACTATTTTTTTTCTGTTTGCCGTAACCAATTACCACTACTTCATCCAACAATTCGGTGTTTGGAAGCATTTTTATAGCCAAAATCTTTTCACCTTTATAGGTTATCCGCTGTGGTTCGTAGCCCACATACGAAAAAAGAAGTATGTCCCCTTTTTTGGCATTTATCGAAAAATTGCCATCTACATCGGTAATAACTCCTGTAGTAGTTCCTTCCAATTTAATTTGTACTCCAATCAAGGGCTGGCCATTCTCATCCACCACAAGTCCGGCGGCATTACGGACTTGGGCAAAGGCTGAATTGAGTCCGATAGATAATAAAAACAGAACAAAGCAAATTGATCTTAATACTTTATTCTTAAGCGCATATTTTTCTGGTATCCCACCGATACGATTACTGGCAGTATCGGTATCATGACTAATATGAACAGTTATCGGTAAAACTGATATTAGCATAAAAGGTTTTCTCATAAGCTTAAATCTTTTTTGTTGTGTAGGTTTTAAAATTAATTTTCAAGAAAAGAGATACTATCCATCTATCGATGCATAGTTCTGTCTGGGATCGGGTCTTTCTTATGTTTTCATAGGCGTAATAAATATGGTTTATACTTCATCTATACTGAACCATGCTGATATTAATTTGCACAAAACGGCTGATTTTATCAGAGTTCCTGTAGAACTTAAGAAAAGAAAAAACCTATGAAATAAACAGGTAAACGATATAAACGAAAAGGAGAAATTGTAAAGTGTAGTTCAGAATCCTAAAGAAATATACCTATTTTCCACCCCTGGATATTTTCTATGAAAAAGTATATAATCAAAAGCTAGATGGTCAAATCATTGATAGTAAATAGTATAGAAAGCCATCTTATAGAAAGGAACTTTTAGAGTCATAATTACGATATTTTAAAAAAAGATATGCTTAAATAATTGTTTTATTAAAGTTATTAGTATATTTGCCACGAAAAAGAACCATTTATTACGAACTTTTAAAACTGTTAACTTCACAATCTAAAAGGTAGCATCTGTATGTATAATGCATAAAACTTTCCAAGTTCTACAGGAACTTTTCTCAAGTACTTTTGAATTTATTTATTTCCCAACAGAAGTGCATATTAATAACATTTTTATAGAAGATCATTGTAAAATAATTACTAAGTCAAAAGTTGTATACGGTATATCTTTGGTAGCATGAAAACAATCTGATGACATTACACTAAAATATAAATGCGAGTTAATAATTGAATTTACAACTATTAACTCGCATTATTAATTTATTTATATCAGTTGACGACTGTACCCCTTACATCCAATTCACGAATCGCAGCTACTGTACCATTACCCACCCCATCCGGAATGACCAATTTGATATAGCGTGCCGTGGATGATTTTACATAATATTTTAGTGCGGCATCCTGATTCGTAAAACCAAACTGACCGATCGATTCCCAATTCGTCCCGTCTTCACTGGCTTCAAAACGTACCACCTTTATCGGATTATTACTTCCTCGCCCACGTGGCAATAACTCTATCTGAGCTATTTTGACCCGATGATTCATATCGATAATTATTTCATAAGGTAAAGGATCAGATCCTCCCTGCCAACGCGAATGCCAGAAAGTCTCGATATTTCCGTCAATTAAATGTTTGGCATGTCCATTATTGCTGCCTTCACCCGAAGCCTCTTCGGTAGTGAACGATACAATTTTCCAATCTGTTTTAGAAAGTTTATCCCCTTCTTTAATAATGCTATAAGCTGCATAAACATCCTTATCAGCCCGTATAGTAGCATCAGAAGTTACCTCTGCTATTTGCACGGGTAACATATAATTTCCCGGCAGGATATCGTCTTTCAGTTTATAAGTTGCTGTAACCTGATTTACTCCACTATGAAGAATCGGAGTTTCGGGAGTCACATAGGCATCGGACGGAAGCATGCTGAAATAAGTACCGTGAGCCGTATTATAGGCATCAATCACCGACTGGCGGCTTTCCAAGCGACAGCTGATTTCCCATTTATTGGTGAATGGGACCCCGATCTGTACAGGTAACTCCTTTACTTCTGCCAGGTTGATCTCTTCTACTCCGGCATTCATAATAGTTACAATCGGCTCTGAAACTTTAAAACCCAACAATAAAACAGAACGTCCTGAAACAAAAGGCATTCCACTGGATGTAGCACGTAAAGGCAACACATATTTCAAATGATCATATCCGGAGAGCTCTTGTATCTTAGCCGGGTCGTAAGTGAGCTCACCTTTCAACAGCCTTTCGTTTGCGGGAATATCGACAGAACTTTTTGTTAATTGATAACAGTCAGCAGGAAGAAGTTCATATGAGGTTCCATCGGCAATATTCATTGAATCGAGCAAAGCTTTGTCCACAGAAAAACTTACTACACTGGCAGTTGACTTCAAGCCCCCCTGCTGTATCCATAAATCTGCCGTATACTTTTCGCCTACATTATAAGATTGCAATGTATTAAACCCTTCCTGAGAAACAGCCAAAACCCCATCGGCTTTGGAACTTACATCAAAACTATCATCACAACTGCTCATAGACAGTGCGACGTAAGCTAACATTCCTATGTAATTAAATCTATTCATAAGTACATCTTTTTTATTTATTCAAAAATCACCATCCCGGATTCTGTACCAGATTCTTGGTCTTTCTCATTTCGGAATCAGGCATGGGATACAGATACATTTTCCGGTTAAATACAATCTGGCTTGCTTCCACTATGCGATTGAAATCTTCTTTATCATTCGACTCACCGCGTACATTCATTCCGTGCACATAGCCATTCTGACGACCTTCCCCGTTTTTATCAGCAATCATCCATCTTCTCACATCAAAATAGCGCTGCCCCTCTGTGGCCAGTTCAATCTGGCGTTCACGTTGAATGGCAGCCCGTTGCAATTCCTGATTACCACGAATAGCCGGATTCAAAGTCTCTATATCGGGTAATCCTGCACGCTCACGCACCAGATTGAGGTATTTCAAAACTCTCGCGTCATTAGGATTGACTTCATTGGCTGCCTCAGCATACATCAAATAGAAATCTGCCAAACGGAAAATAATAGAGGGACGGAACTGGGAGGCTACTCCCGGATTAGTTAAACTGACCGAACGATTGAAACGTTTGAAAAGCATATAACCGGTCAGGGTAGCCTGTCCTTCCTGTACGCCGGAGTTACCACCATTGTAAAATAATACCTGATTACAGCTCACTGGCCATTGACGTCCATTGAAAAAGACTGTATTATAAAAACGAGGTTCACGATTGAGATAGCGATTGCTGACAGTCACATTGGTATACTTCTTAGAAAAGTTATCATTCTGATCTTTGTAAGTCCCATACCCTTCTTCCTGATAAAGTGTAGACTGCGGCAAATAGGCTGTAGCCGAAACAGGGAAACCGTCTTTCATATAAAAAGCATCGACCAGTTCCTGAGTAACTCCAGTGGAACCTAAGCCATTTTTTTCGCAACGGGGAGCAATACGACGGTCGAAAGCATCACCATTCATTCCCCCCCAATCATTATTTGCCGTAGCCCAGATAATCTCATGTGTATATTTCTGAAACAGATTATACACAGACTTATCCGGATCAATGACAGCACCGTTATCGTCTTTATACTCTTTGTATAATTCATATCTTCCGGCCTCAGCATAGTCAATAAAGTCTTTACAAGCAGCAAGAGCTTTCTCCCACTTACCGGCGTCATAATCAGGAAACAGACGGGTACCATCCGGATTTGTCACCGACAGAGCTTCGCGGTATCCACCGTTTAAAAGAGGACTTGCAGCATACAACCACAATTTTGCCCGAACAGCCAAAGCAACTCCTTTAGTCGGCCAGGCACGATAGTCCTTATCTTCAAAAATAGGCTCCTGAGTCAATTCAGAAGCAACAGCTGTGAGCTCGGAATCAATATACTCTATTACTTCATCTACTGTATTCCTGGGTACATCCTGATCCTCAGTCGCATTGTATATTTTGTCCTTTACCAAGATGATCGGACCGTATTGTTCAAACAACAAATAGTGATAAAATGCCCGCATAAAACGCACATTGGCTTTCATCTGTGTCAGCTCGTCTTCCAACAACTGGTCTCCTTGGGTTCCCGTAGTCATTATCGGATGTGCTTTCTGCAAAAAAATATTAGCCTGACGAATGTATTTGTAACAGTCACCATAACGATGAAAACCCATGTTGGCAGCATTTCTATCCGAATTATTGTATTTGGAAGAGTTTCCATACCCAACGACCAGCTCATCACACATACCCGTCCAGGGATTTTTGAAAGCTCCCACATTCACGCTGTTAATCCCTGAATAATCGGGGATACCGGCAAAAACATTGGCATACCATCTCTTTGTATACGATACATTATCAAACACCTGTTCGGTATTCTGCAAACCTCCTGCAAGTTGATCGGAAACTCCCAAATAGTCGCAAGAACTAACAAAGCACAATAGCGCTATCAACAAAGTGTATATAGAATTTTGCTTTTTCATCTTTCTATTTATTAATCAATTTTGTCTTTTTAGAATGTAAAGTCTAAACCGAGAGTGAAAGTACGGGGCAAAGGATAATTCAAACCCGCATTGGCATTACCGGCTTCCGGATCGAAATATTTAATGTCATCCCACACAGCAAGGTTATATCCCATAATATAAATACGGGCAGCCTCAAAACCAATCTTATCCATAAATTTCTTAGGAAGCTGATAACCGAACTCTATATTTTTCAGTCGTAAGAAGGAACCATTACGCAACCACCAAGTGCTTGCCACCCGATTATTGGCATTATTGGCATTGTTCTTATGCAAACGCGGAATAATAACATCCTGACTGGGATTGTTTTCAGTCCAGCGGTCTAAAGCAAACGTGCGATAATTGGACTGGTCGACGCCCCAAGAGAACGGATACCATCCTTCGGAAGTGGCTCCTCCCAGAAGAACAGATGTATTGCCTGCTCCCTGAAAAAAGATACTCGCATAGAAGCCTTTGTACTCAGCGTTAAGACCAAATCCATAAATAATTTCAGGAGTACTCGGATTACCCACTCCTCTTACCTGATCATAAGAGTCAATCACGCCATCACCATTTACATCGACATATTTGATATCACCCGGGCCAATCAGTCCTCCTAAAGTAGGACGTGGAAGTTCCGAACGGAGTTTATAGGTTTTCAATCCGTTAGCATTGGTACTGACTATAAAATCGTCTTCTGTATAAAGGCGGTCGGCTATATAAAGAGTATTCTCACTAACTCTTGTACCGGTAACAGCTTGATATCCATACTTCTGAGGTAGTTCATCATATTCAAGAATTTTATTCCGGGTAAAAGTAAAGGTTCCCCGAGCACTAAGTTTCAGTTTACCTATCTGTTGATTGAGATTCATCGACATATCTATCCCCTGATTACGTACTTTACCAAAATTCTGCCACGGGTCTTGACGAAGCCCGCCCAATTGTGGAACAGTACGACGCTGTAACAAAATATCCCTACGTTCAGAACGGAAATAATCGAAGATAATATCGATGCGGTTATCAAACAGTCCCAGATCGAAACCGTAATTCTGCTTGTCCTCAATTTCCCAAGCCAGATAAGGAGCGGCGAAACGTCCTTCAACAATTCCGTTACCAATTCCGTTAGTTCCGCCCGTATCACCGATACCCTGCGTAAATCCGCCGGCATTGGTAGTAAAAGTGGGACGATACAAAAAACGTTCCTGTCCGGTTTTATCGTTACCAGTCCGCCCGACAGACGCTCTTAGCTTTAGTTTATTTACCACTTTTTTTATTGCTTCCGGATAAAATGATTCATTGGAAAGGTAATAAGCAGCACCTATTGCCGGAAAAAAGCCAAAACGATTGCCTTCAGCAAATGCCTCAGAACCGGTATAACCAAAATTACCTTCAATAAAGTAACGCCCATCATAGCCATATGTAGCACGTCCTACGAATCCTTGCTTACGGAATGGAAGGGGAACATTATGCTGTTGCGTTTCTTTTTGCATATATAGTAACATTGCTCCCACATCATGCTTTCCAAATGTACGCTTATAGTTGATAGATGCATCGATATAAATTTTCTTGGTAGCAGATGTCGCACTGTTTTTGGGATCTTGAATATCCGGATTACCCGATACTACTGTGGAAAAAATCAGCTGCCCTAATTCATCACGGCCTGTGGCATGGTATCGTGTCGGATTATACTCGCGACGAATAATCATCTCACTATCGTAGTCATAACTTACATTTAAGTTTGCAGACAAACCTTTAGTAATAAAATCAAGTTTCTGGTTGACATTTACTTTCGATTGTATACCTGTCCTATATTCTTTGGCATACCCGGAATTCATTAATAAGTTATAAGGGTTACGCATGTTCGCATCTCTTTCCTGGGCATACGTGGCTACGGTACCATCACTGTACACTGCGGGGAAAGCATAAGGAGGCGTGATTAACATAGAACGGAAAATGGTGGAAGTACCCGTTCCCGGATAATTATTAATAAGGTATTGCATAGCGAGATCTACCCCTACAGTAGTGGTGGAAGATACAGCCATATCGATATTCGAACGCAAGTTAAAACGGTCTATACCAATATTGGTATCATAAATCCCATTCGGCCTGTTCTTGAATAATCCGCTTTCGTTATAATAGGCTCCCGACACAAAATACTTGGCTTTCTCAGTACCGCCGCGTACATTGAGTGTATAGCGATGACTAAAGGTGTTCTTCCGGAGAAGTTCGTCAATCCAATTGGTATTGGGATACAAATCCGGATCGTCGTTGTTACGGTAATGGGCTATCAGTTCATCTGAAAACTGCGGTCCTTCACCATCATTACGCAATGCCTCATTATATAAACTAAGATAATCGGCAGAACCTACAAACTCAGGAAGGCGGGTAGGTGATGAAATGGTGTGTTCGGTCTTAAAAGATATTTTAGCTTTTTCAACACGGCCACGTTTAGTAGTCACCAATACTACACCGTTAGCTCCTTCTGCGCCGTAAATAGCAGTAGCAGCTGCATCTTTCAGAACAGAAAATGTTTCTATTTCATCCGGTTCAATATCGCTCATATTTCTCGGCACTCCGTCGACAAGTACGAGCGGAGAAGTTCCCCCGGCAAAAGTACTGACTCCACGAATCCAGAATTCAGCATTGTCATAACCGGGTTCTCCAGAACGTTGTACGGCGATCAGACCTGCTACCTGACCGGCAAGACTATTATTAAGGCTGCGGGAAGGAACAACAATATCTTTGGGCTTGATAGAACTCATGGAGACCACCACACTTTCCTTCTTCTGCTTACCGTAACCAACTATCACTACTTCATCGAGTGCTTTTGAGTCCTCATGCAAAACAACGTTGATATTACGACGTCCCTTTACTTTGATTTCTTCGGTATTATATCCCAAATATGAAACCAATAAAATGACATCGTCCGAGGGAAGCATCACTTCATAACGTCCTTCCATATTGGTAATGGCACCTATGGTAGGATTCCCTTTTACGACAACGTTAGCACCGATGATAGACTCACCTTTTGCATCAGTAACAACCCCGGTTACTTTAATTTTGTTTTTTTGCTGTGAAACCGAAGGTGTCGCAGAAGTCTCTTTTTTATAAATGATTATTTGACGGTCTTTAATGGTGAAACCATTATCGGTATGTGCCAGTAACTGCTCCAGTATTTTATCAACAGACTGGTTAACCACATTTACACTAACCTTCCGGTTTAAGTCAATAACACCGTCTCTATAAAAGATTATAAACTCACTATTCTTCTCTATTTCTTTAAAAACCTGTAATACGGTTTTCTCGGCAGATTGCATAGTAAAGACTTTGGTTTGAGAGTAAACACTTGAAGCATAAGCCATTTCGAATGCAAAAGTGAATAACAAAAACAAAAAAATACTTTTTATTGATAATAAAGTTCTTACTTTAGTCCTATCGGGACTAAAAATTCCATGATTATTCATACATTTGTACGATTTGATTAACAAATTTGTTTTTACGTAGTTTAATCTAATCAGGGGTTGGATGATATGAGGGTATTATCCAACCCTTTCTTTTAAAATTTAAGGTCCTTGTTTCATAGTATTAAAAATCACTTGGTTAATAAAAAATAATTATCTCTGGTCTCTATTTGTGCAGGTATAGTTTTACTTAATACTTCCAGAACATCCCGTAAATCGTCTCGTAAATCGAGCTTACCACTACAAGTCAATCCTATCAATCCGGAATCAGGTATGACACGCTTTCCATAATATCGAGATAGCTTTTCGGTTATGATTTCAATCTTCTCATGGTTGAAACAATAATAACCATCCACCCAACTTATATATTCAGACACATCTACTGTATTTACCCGTAGCCCGTCGTCTTGTCCGTCATAAGTCAACATATCATTGGGCTTCAGAACTTTTTTAGGATATTTATATGTATCCACTTCTACTTTACCTGATACTAGAACCACCGATTGATTTTTTGTAAAATCGTAAGCACTTACATTAAATTCCGTACCCAACACTTCTACTTCCATGCGATTGGTTTTCACAACGAAAGGATGCTTTTTATCAGGAGATACTTGAAGATAGACTTCTCCATTCACATAAATTTCCCGCTTATGTCCCGAAAACTCTGACGGGTATACTACACGGGTATTGGCATTTACGGCTACTCGGGTACCATCGGAGAAAGTTATGAAAGAACGTTTCCCCGAAGGAACAATTAATTGATTGTAACCGGTTTCATTTTCTTCGTCCAATTGGGTCTTTCCGGAACTAATAGCTATCTTACCACCTTCCTTGTAGTGCAACCTGCTTTCTTTCCCATCCATAACCAACTTACGTCCTTCCGATAAAATCAGCTGTATGTCATTACTGCTATCCGGCTCGGAAATACCGGCCAAACTGTAACAAGAACTTTCTTCATAAAATGAAATAAGTGAAAAAACAAAGTAACTGCTCAATGCCAACACTGATATGCAAGCAGCAATCCCGGCCACACGTAAGAAAAGCAACTGTTTTTTTCTTTTCACTCTTTTTTCCATCGCTACCTGCCGGCTAATTCGCTCCCAAAGTGTCCCCACTTCATCGTCTGTCATCCGTTTTTGAGGGCTTTCCGCCACAGCCATTAAAAAGCTTCGGGCCATACGTAATTCTCCGGCAAAAGTTTCATTTTCCTTTTCCAGTTGTGACCAGAACTTTTCACTTTGCTCCGTAGGGTGTTGCATCGAATCCAGGAAAGTCCCGTCATTCAACAAATCGGCAGCAGTATAATGTATATAGTGATTTTTCTCCATTTTCTTCTTTTCATAAAAAGACAAACAGAGTTTCGAAATCTACTCAGTGTAAATGGATTTTTTTATTACTTTTTTATTATCTACTGATAAACAGAATATTAAAATAGAAAAAAGAATGGTAATATACCATACATTTCACGTAATCTGGAGAGAGAACGCTGAAGTAAATTATAGGCTGACTGATAATTAAGCCCCATCAATTCACAAATGGCACTGTAATCTAATCCTTCAAAAAAACGATAGTAAATAATCTCTCGCTGTCTGGGAGAGAGTGTATTTAGCAAATGAGCAACAGTATGCTTCTGAGAGGTTTCATCTTCTGTCTCAATCAGTTTTTCTTCAACCGACAAATCGAATTCATAATTGATATTGGAGATATAAGTGTCATGCAAATTCCCTTTATTGAAAACATTAAAAATAGAATTTCTTAATGAAGACATTAAGTAGATTTTAACATTATCCGGAGGAGAAGAGTACCTATCCTTCTGCCTATAAACATTCACAAAAACATCTTGAACACAATCTTTCACCATCTCTGTATCCGTCGTAAAACGGCATCCGTACTGATAGAGTTGCTGAACATACCGGGAATATAGCCATGCATAGGCATCATCATCTCCTTTCAGAAACAACTGCCATTTTATCTTACTACTTTCAATAAGTTCATCATTATACATATTGCACGGCTTCTAACAATATCAGTTGCGCAAAATAAATAAAAAATCATCAAATGTAGTTAATGCAGCTCTCTTTTTAATTATAAAGTTCCTTTATAGTTGCTAATTTCCTCTATCGGAATAATTAGAGAGCGGACTATGTTTGATGCCAATTACAATAAGATTCATCTTCCACGGATAAAGGAAAACTTAAGAGAACAACTCTTTCCTGAATTTTATTGTTATATTTGCATATACTAAATTTTAAAGCCTTATTCAATATGTTCAATTCATTTGGCAATATTTTCAGACTAACCAGCTTTGGCGAATCCCATGGTAAAGGAATCGGAGGAGTGATCGATGGATTTCCAGCAGGTATCGTCATCGATGAGGAGTTTGTTCAGCAGGAACTAAGCCGTCGTCGTCCGGGACAATCGGTAATTACTACCTCCCGAAAAGAAGCTGATAAAGTAGAATTCCTTTCAGGCATTTTCGAAGGAAAGTCTACCGGATGCCCTATCGGGTTTATCGTATGGAACGAAAACCAACATTCTAATGACTACAATAACCTGGAGAAAGTATACCGTCCGTCACACGCCGACTACACATACACCGTAAAGTATGGAATCCGCGATCACCGTGGCGGTGGTCGTTCTTCGGCACGTGAAACCATTTCAAGGGTAGTAGGCGGTGCATTGGCCAAATTAGCATTACGCCAATTGGGTATTCACATCACGGCATATACTTCACAGGTAGGTCCTATAAAACTGGAAGGTAATTACACGGATTACGATCTGGACTTGATCGAAACCAACCCGGTGCGCTGTCCCGATCCGGAGAAAGCAAAAGAAATGCAAGACCTGATTTACAAAATCAAAGGAGAAGGAGATACCATTGGCGGTGTACTGACTTGTGTCATCAAAGGTTGTCCTATCGGACTTGGGCAACCCGTATACGGCAAGCTCCATGCTGCATTGGGCAATGCTATGCTAAGCATCAATGCCGCAAAGGCTTTTGAATATGGAGACGGATTCAAGGGGCTCAAACAAAAGGGATCGGAACAAAATGACGTATTCTACAACAATAATGGCCGGATTGAAACACGTACCAACCACTCCGGAGGTATACAGGGGAGGCATCAGCAACGGACAGGACATCTTTTTCAGGGTAGCGTTTAAACCGGTGGCTACTGTTTTGATGGAGCAGGAAACTGTAAACATAGACGGTATTGATACAACACTAAAGGCCCGGGGACGCCATGACCCGTGTGTATTGCCACGTGCAGTGCCTATTGTGGAAGCTATGGCAGCAATGACCATACTCGACTATTATTTATTAGATAGAATGACACAACTTTAACAACTATTGAACGTGAACGAAATTCAGAAATACATTGCAGAGAATGAATCGACGATGATGGAAGACTTGTTCAGCCTCATCCGTATTCCCAGTATCAGTGCATTGCCGGAACACCATGATGATATGCTGGCATGCGCACAACGCTGGACACAATTGCTACTCAAGGCCGGAGCAGACGAAGCCATCGTTATGCCTTCGAAAGGTAATCCGATTGTATTTGGGCAAAAGATAGTGGATCCGAATGCTAAAACAGTGTTGATATACGCTCATTATGACGTGATGCCTGCCGAGCCCCTCGACCTGTGGAAGAGCCAACCGTTCGAACCGGAAATACGTGACGGACATATTTGGGCGCGCGGAGCCGACGATGATAAGGGACAAGCATTTATCCAGGTGAAAGCATTTGAATATCTCGTAAAATATAACCTGCTGGAGAATAACGTAAAGTTTATCTTTGAGGGGAGAAGAAGAGATTGGTTCACCAAGCCTGGAAGCTTTCTGTGAAGAGCATAAAGAATTACTAAAAGCCGATGTTATCTTGGTATCAGATACCAGTATGTTGGGGGCCGACCTTCCTTCACTAACCACCGGACTGCGTGGTCTGGCTTACTGGGAAATCGAAATAACAGGTCCTAACCGTGACCTCCATTCGGGACACTTTGGTGGAGCGGTAGCCAATCCGATCAACGTACTTTGTGGTATGTTAAGTAAGGTAATTGATACCGACGGACGTATCACAATACCCGGATTCTATGATGCTGTAGAAGAAGTTCCACAAGCAGAACGAGAAATGATTGCCCACATCCCTTTTAATGAAGAAAAATATAAGGAAGCCATCGGAGTAAAAGAACTTTTCGGTGAGAAAGGATACAGCACTCTCGAAAGAAACAGTTGCAGGCCTTCATTCGACATTTGTGGTATTTGGGGAGGTTACACCGGGGAAGGTTCTAAAACTGTACTCCCTTCCAAAGCCTATGCCAAAGTATCATGCCGCCTGGTTCCCCATCAAGATCATCATGTGATCTCAAAACTTTTTGCTGACTACATCCGGCAGATCGCTCCTGCTACGGTAGAAGTAAAAGTGACTGCCATGCATGGAGGCCAGGGATATGTATGTCCCATATCACTGCCTGCTTATCAGGCAGCGGAAAAAGGATTTGAAATTGCTTTCGGGAAAAAGCCATTGGCAGTACGCCGAGGAGGAAGTATACCTATTATATCAACTTTCGAACAGGTGTTAGGTATAAAAACTGTATTAATGGGATTTGGCCTAGAATCGGATGCTATCCATTCTCCTAACGAAAACTTCTCTTTGGATATATTCAGAAAAGGAATTGAAGCTGTAGTAGAATTCCATCTGATATATGGAAAGAAATAATATATCCACTGCGGATAACACAGATTAATACAGAATTTTTTAGTTGAATTCTGTATTAATCTGTATCTGCCTCGGTAGACATTTTTATTTGGGTAATTCAAACATAAATGTAAACGATCTACTGTCTTTGAAATCTTTCACTACATCTCCTGCATAAACCTCTCCGTGAGTCAAAGACAATTTCTTAATACTTGCATTCGGACTAAAATCGACTTTATGTAAATCTATCCAGAAAAGGTTAGGAGTTAAAGTAGACTCAAAATAGTATACCCGATTTTTTTGATCGGAAACCGAACGCCAACGAGTGGAAGAAATGTAAGGCTTATCCAGAGTCGTAATTCCAAAAGGAACAGAAACATTACGCATGACGCTCAACACACTCGGTACGGCAATTTTTGCATCTGAGGTCTGCGGAATAGCATGAATATAGAAAGAAGCGCGTACAAAACGATCACTTGAACGATTAGTGCCCGGCAGCATATTTAAACCACCTACTTCCTTCCAATAATCATTCACAGCCAACTGTAGATCATAACGGGGTGAATTAGTCATCACCTGATACTCCTTACCTTCATGAATAATCAGATTTCCATCGATATATTCCAAAACAGCGGAATTACCCGTTTCATCAGTGATAGCCATGTGCAATGTAGATGCCGAACCATTAGGCATATCCGGAGCATCAATACGGAAAGTCTGTTTCTTCAACTCTTCTACAGCCTCACTTACCGTAGCAAAATTATCCAGCACATACTGCGTCCAAATGCTGATACCCATAACAGGACGAGTATCATTAGGACGGACATAAATAGATTCCGGCAAGAATAATAAGCTGGCAACCAGTCCTTTTTCGTTCATGCCGTCACAAGTACCGATATCATATCCGGTTGCTACAATGCTACCGTACTTCGAAATCCACTCTACCGTATTTCCTTTATTATATCCGGCCCGTTTGATACCGCGAGGGAAAAGATACAGGTTAGACTGAATATCCTCTTTCCAATCCATTGTACGCCCGGTGATTACCATATTGTCCGGACCAATATATACTGCACGCGTACATGCTTTTACCGGTTGTCCACTCCAGATAAAATTTACAGCTATGACAATCAATGTTGCCATCATTATTTTTCTTCTCATACTCTTTATATTAAAATGGTTTTGTTATCTGCATTTAGATAACAAAACCATAGAGTATTAGTTTTATTCAAAGGCGGGTACTTCCGAAATACTTCCGTATCTATGATATTCAAAGGCAATACTTTGCTCCTTAATATAATGTATCAGCTCTACCCTTCCGTTTTTCACCGGAGGCGCCGCTGCAATATGTTTGTCAGCCTGTGCAGCCGCCTTATATATTTTCATCGGTATCTCAAGGGAACAAGTACGGTACTAACCATGATTCTCCCGGTTCCAATGTCAATGCCCGCAGTAATTTTTCATTTTTTATTCGTTATCATTGGCCCCACTACATTACCCGGATTCCAAACACTTCCCACTTTCATGCTGGTAGCCACATCAATCAGTTTCTTTTGGAAGTTCTTATCTTCATATACCGAACGCTCAACCAACAACAACGAACAAGCAGAACACTTCTGTCCCGCATTACCAAAAACTGATGTGGCAATATTCATAATAGTATGATCACGATCCCCCGAGGCAGTCAAAATAATGACATTCTTCCCTCCGGTCTCTGCCGAAAGCGGAGTAGCCGGAATAGCTTTTGCTATGCTACGGGCCGTATCCGTTCCACCAGTCAAGATAATATGTTTCACCTTACAATCACAAAAACATCGTAGGGCTGAACATAACGGCACGATAGCTATGCAAAGTCTGCAATGCCTGCTGTGAAAACCGATCAAAAAGAAGATGTCGGTTCATAATAACATATTTAAGGAGATGTGTATCTGCAAATGCATAGATATTTCACCAATAATCCATCATCTTTTTGATGTTTTTCCAGAAGTCGGAAATTACATTCCTTTTTTGATACCCGATTTAATCAACCATGCATTCACCGGATAGGACACCATGAATCCCAAAAGCATGGCAATCTGCATCATAAACCAGAATGTCCAGGATGTTTTTTCCAGAGATTCATCTTTAAAAAGTATAAAAGTAGCAACAGCCATCCAGCTATACATCCCTACCTGCCAAGCTAATAATGAAAAAAAATCGGCCTTAAAGGCACGAGAAACAGCTTCACGAAAAGAGATAGCTTCCATTTCGCGAATTGCAATAAATTGAAAGAAAACACCGAGAATCAATGCCAATACAAAATCGAGTGCCCAGCTACCTGCTATTAAACTTCCTCCTATCTGCAAAGGTACCCAGTATGTAAACCATTCTCCGATAATATCCGCCAAAGTGCAACCGGCTCCACAATGAAGTGCCGACAAAGTGATAGACTGCCATTGTGGACGTACTTCAGACATATCCATCTCCATCGATATCTTCATATCCATTTTCATATTCTCCATAGGTACTGTTGCCACCATATTATCTTTTCGGACACCAAAAGTATAATAAGCAAACAAAGCGAAATAATGGCCCCACAATCCGGTAAGTACCCACACTATATTCATTATTTTCATGGATTGCCTGTGAAATATTACATTAATTGCCAGAATAAGGGCTATGATAAGACCGGCGCATACAAAAAAACAAGATACCGCGTTGAAAAACATTGTATTCATAAGGCTCGTTATTAATTGATAAGTGGTATTAATAACGAGCTTTTTATAAAATAGTTCAGTTAAAATTATGTATTAACAAAACAGAAGCCCTATTCAAACGCTTTCCGATAAGTGCATCCATTTTTCCATTCGGAACAGCCATAAGCAGTTTTACCCTTGATTATCATTCCCTTTCCGCAAACCGGACAAAGTTTCCCTACCAAAGAATCTGTTTCTTTTAAGGCATCCGCCCGAACAGATTGACCGGTAGAAGACACATCGACTGTTGCAGGCTCCGATTTACCTTTCTTTTCCTTCGGAGTAGCAGATTTCCGTTCCCGTCTTTTCGGTTCTTTCTTTTTCTTTTCTTCTTCTACCACTGTAGCCTCCTGAATGGTGATACGACGGTTCGTATTATCAGATAGCACACTATTTACTATCTCAGACACCATTTGCTTCAATTCTTCCAGGAATTGACGAGCATCGTAAGTTTTCTTTTCTATCTCACGCAATTTCTTTTCCCAGATACCCGTCAGTTCAGCCGACTTCAGCAACTCTTCATGAATCAACTGAATCAATTCCACTCCGGTAGGGGTAGCTATCAGATTCTTCTTTTCCTTACGGATATAGTTACGTTTAAAGAGAGTTTCGATAATAGCTGCACGAGTAGAAGGACGGCCGATACCATTTTCTTTCAATGCATCCCGAAGTTCATCATTATCCACCAGCTTACCGGCTGTTTCCATCGCACGAAGCAGGGTAGCTTCCGTATAGGGTTTAGGCGGCTGAGTCCATTTTTCATTCAAATCCGGTATATGCGGACCACTTTCCCCTTTCACGAAAGCAGGAAGCACGTTTTCATCTTCACCTTCTTTTTCTTCATTCGGATCTTTTACGTCTTTGGCAAATACTACCCGCCATCCCGGTTCCAGAATCTGCTTACCGGTTACCTTGAACTCGATACTATCAACCTCTCCCATCACTGTTGTAGTAGAAACTTTGCAATCAGGATAAAAAACCGCTATAAACCGGCGAGCTATCAAATCAAATACCCTACGCTCCATATCCGTCAGGTTTTGCGGATGAACTCCTGTAGGAATAATGGCATGGTGATCGGTTACTTTCGAACTATCAAAAACCTTTTTCGACTTAGGCAATGAAGCTCCTGCCAACGGCGTAGTAAGTACTTCATAATCTTTCAGTCCTTTCAGGATATTCGGACACTTAGGATAAATATCGTCACTCAGGAAAGTAGTATCTACACGTGGATAGGTGGTCACTTTCTTTTCATAAAGAGATTGGATAAGTTTCAGAGTTTCATCGGCAGAATAGGCAAATTTCTTATTGCATTCCACTTGAAGAGAAGTCAAGTCGAACAGACGGGGAGCATACTCCTTTCCGTCTTTTTTAGCCACAGAAGTCACGACAAAAGGCAGATCTTTAATGCGTTCCACCAATGCCATCCCCTCTTCACGATTAGCTATCGGATCAATGCCCCGGTTCTCTGTTTTCTTAGCCTTACCACCGGACTTTTCTTCTTCAGCCGCCAGCTCTTCATCACTTTTACGAATAAGGGCCGAGAAAGTTGTATCACGATACATGGTTTTCAGTTCCCAATATTGTTTAGGCTGAAAATTTTCAATATCCAGTTGCCTGTTGACGATCAGTGCGAGTGTAGGGGTCTGTACTCGTCCGATCGAAAGCACTTGCCGATTCTGCCCATATTTTACAGTATAGAGCCTCGTGGCATTCATCCCCAGCAACCAGTCACCAATAGCCCGGGACATCCCCGCCTCATAAAGTGGTTGAAAATCTTTCTGATCTTTTAGTTTCGCAAATCCTTCTTTAATAGCTTCTTCTGTCAGTGAAGAGATCCACAAACGTTTTACCGGACACCGCGCTCCGGCTTTCTGCATCACCCACCGCTGAATCAGTTCCCCCTCTTGACCGGCATCACCGCAGTTTATTATCTCATCAGCCTTTTGCATCAATCCCTCAATAATATGGAATTGTTTCTCGTAAGTAGGATTCTCTATCAGTTTGATGCCAAAACGTGGAGGAATCATAGGCAGGCTGCCCAGGCTCCATGACTTCCAGCCGGGAGTATATTCGTGAGGTTCTTTCAGGGTACAAAGATGACCGAATGTCCAGGTAACCTGGTATCCGTTTCCTTCAATATACCCTTCTTTCCTTTCGCGGGCTCCTAAAATATCAGCAATATCACGTGCCACAGAGGGCTTTTCGGCTATGCAAACTATCATTTGTTTTTCTTATTATAATGAGAATTGAGCAGACAAAGGTACAAAAAAATAGGAAGGGAGAAGTAGTAATCCGTCTCCATTTATTTTGTAGCTTTGCTTCGTATAATCTTTAAAATCCGAAAAAACATGAAAAGCTACAAATTATTATTGGCATTTACCTTATTCCTTGCATTTGCTTTCAATATGAAAGCACAATACGTTCACGAACGTTCCGACCAATATACGCCTCCTGAAGATAGTCTGGTAATACAAAAACTACATCACTGGCAGGACCAGAAATTTGGAATGCTGATTCACTGGGGTTTATATTCCGTTGCAGGAATCGTAGAATCATGGTCTATCTGTTCGGAAGAGGCAGATTGGATTCCACGCGACAGCACTATGGCCTATGAAGACTACAAAAAATGGTATTGGGGGCTGAAAGATTCATTCAATCCTACCCGTTTCGATCCGGAGCAATGGGCACAAGCGGCGAAGTCAGCAGGTATGCGCTATGCAATATTTACAACTAAGCACCACGACGGATTCAATATGTTCAATACGGCTTTCTCCGATTTTTCAATAGCCAAAGGTCCCTTCCAAACAGATCCCCGGGCAGACGTTGCCAAATACGTGTTTGAGGCTTTCCGTAACAATGATTTAATGGTAGGAGCCTATTTTTCTAAACCGGACTGGCATTCGGAATATTATTGGTGGCCACGCTACGCCACTCCCCGACGTACACAAAATTACAACATTGACAAGAATCCCTGGCGTTGGAATCAGTTCAAAGAGTTCACTTACAATCAAATCGGAGAGTTAATGCATAACTACGGTCCGATCGACATTTTATGGTTAGACGGCGGATGGGTAAACAATCCCGGAACGAAGTCAGTTTTAGACATGGACCGTATTTCACAAATGGCACGACAGGCACAACCGGGTATTTTATTCGTAGACCGTACCATCCATGGCAAATATGAAAACTATCAGACCCCGGAACAGCAAATTCCAGACAAACAACTCCCCTACCCGTGGGAAACTTGTATGACACTGGGAGTAGACTGGGGATATACTCCGCATGCAGTATTCAAATCACCAGTTACAGTAATAGCAAAACTAATGGAAATCGTAGCAAAAGGAGGAAGTTTATTACTTGGTGTAGGTCCTACCCCCGAAGGGATATTACAGGATGAGATTGTCAGCCGTCTGCAAACCATAGGAGGATGGATGAAGAAGAATGGTACGGCTATTTACAACACTGTTACAACACCCCAATATTATAGTGAAGGTATCTGGTTTACCATGAATAAAGATGGAAAAACGATGTATGCATTATATAGTAATCCGGAAACTGAAAAGTTTCCCGACTATATAGAATGGGAAAACAATATCCCTGCAAAAAGAAGTGCCATCTATTGTTTACAGAACGGGAAAAAAGTAAAATGGGAAATAAAGAATAACCGAGTACGTGTCTACCTGCCTCAAAACCTAAAGACAGAAGTTAATGCACTCGCATTCTCTTTTACCAGACAAGCTATTCAATAAAGCGCAAAGGACAAACATCCGATAATAAGCCAACGGATAGAACCCAAAAGAGGCGAAGTATAAAAAAATACTTCGCCTCTTTATTGTCATTCTTTAAAGATGGTCTTTAATCCTCATCCATCAGGATTTCCAGAATCTGACAAGCAGCCTTGGCCACCGGAGTACCCGGACCAAAAATAGCAGCCACACCAGCTTTATACAAGAAATCGTAATCCTGAGCAGGTATTACACCACCGGCAATTACTACGATATCTTCACGTCCCAGTTTTTTCAGTTCTTCAATAATCTGCGGAACCAAGGTCTTGTGTCCGGCCGCTAACGAAGAAACTCCCACTACATGAACATCATTCTCTACCGCCTCACGAGCTGCTTCGGCAGGAGTCTGGAACAACGGTCCCATATCCACGTCGAAGCCACAATCGGCATATCCGGTAGCTACTACTTTGGCACCACGATCGTGACCGTCCTGGCCCATCTTTGCAACCATAATACGGGGTTGACGTCCCTCTTTCTTTGCAAACTTCTCAGTGAGTTCGCAAGCGCGCTTAAAGTCAGCGTCGCCTTTGCTTTCTGATGAATACACGCCTGATATAGTTCTGATTATTGCTTTATAACGTCCTACTATTTGTTCGCAAGCATACGAGATTTCACCCAATGTAGCACGAACACGGGCAGCTTCTACCGCCAACTCGAGCAAATTGCCCTTACCGGTTTTCACACATTCAGTGATAGCGGCCAGTGCCTTGTCCACTTCGGCCTGATTACGACCTTCTTTCAAACGTTTCAGGTTCTCGATCTGCTCTTTACGAACAGCAGTATTGTCTACTTCAAGAATATCAATCGGATCTTCTTTTTCAAGACGATACTTATTTACACCGACAATGGTCTGCGATCCGCTGTCGATACGTGCTTGTGCACGGGCAGCCGCTTCTTCGATACGCATTTTCGGAATACCGGTCTCGATAGCCTTTGCCATACCTCCCAACTTCTCGATTTCCTGAATATGCTCCCAAGCACTGTGAGCCAATTCATTGGTCAGAGATTCCACATAATAAGATCCACCCCACGGGTCTACGTTCTTGCAGATATAAGTCTCTTCCTGAATATAGATCTGAGTATTACGGGCAATACGTGCAGAAAAGTCTGTCGGCAAAGCAATAGCTTCATCGAGAGCATTGGTATGCAACGACTGGGTATGTCCCAGTGCAGCAGCCATGGCTTCGATACAAGTACGTCCCACATTGTTGAACGGATCTTGTTCTGTCAATGACCAACCGGAAGTCTGAGAGTGCGTACGCAGTGCTAGAGATTTCGGGTTCTTCGGATTGAATTGCTTCACAATCTTCGCCCATAACATACGTGCTGCACGCATTTTGGCAATTTCCATAAAGTGATTCGTTCCAATGGCCCAGAAGAAAGAGAGACGCGGAGCAAAAGCATCAATATCGATACCTGCGGCAACACCTGCACGGAGATATTCCAAACCGTCAGCCAATGTGTAAGCCAATTCGATATCGGCTGTCGCACCAGCCTCCTGCATATGATAACCGGAGATAGAGATAGAGTTGAACTTCGGCATCTTTTGTGAGGTATATTCAAAAATATCAGAGATGATTTTCATTGAGAATGCAGGTGGATAAATATAAGTATTACGCACCATAAATTCTTTCAAAATATCATTCTGGATCGTACCGGCCATCTCCTCGAGTTTAGCTCCTTGTTCCAGTCCGGCATTGATATAGAATGCCATGATCGGGAGTACAGCACCGTTCATAGTCATAGATACGGACATCTTGTTCAAAGGGATACCATCAAACAAGACTTTCATATTCTCGAGTGAACAGATGGATACACCGGCCTTACCCACATCACCTACCACACGTTCGTGGTCGGGGTCATAGCCGCGGTGTGTAGCCAAGTCGAACGCAACCGACAGACCTTTCTGTCCGGAAGCCAAGTTACGGCGATAGAAAGCATTTGACTCTTCAGCTGTAGAGAATCCGGCATACTGGCGGATAGTCCAGGGACGAAGAGTATACATCACTGAATACGGACCACGCAAATAGGGAGGAAGACCGGCAGCATAGTCCAGGTGTTCCATTCCTTCAAGGTCTTCTTTGGTATAAACAGGCTTTACGCAGATGTGTTCCGGAGTCTTCCAGTTGGCTTCGATTCCGTTAGCCTTTTGCCATTCCGCACCGTTAGCGGGCTGGAATGCTGCGTAGATATCTAAGTTTTTAAAATCTTTTCTCATCTTACTTCAATAATTTAGCGTTGAACTCTTTAAGCGTTTCCAGTACATTGACACGTACGTGGATGAAGTTCTCGATACCGGCAGCTTTCAGCTCTTCGGCACATTCCGGATTTCCGGCAATGATGAACATGGCACGACCGTTCAAGGCCCGGAAGGCCGGAATAGCGTACTCTGCATATTCGTCATCGCTTGAGCAAAGCACCACAATATCAGCTTTGGCAGCCATCGCTGCTTCCACGCCTGCTTCAACCGTTTCAAAACCAAGATTATCAATCACCTCATATCCGGCACAAGCCAGGAAGTTACAAGAGTATTGTGCACGTGCCTGACGCATAGCCAGATTACCGATTGTCAGCATAAAGGCCTTCGGACGTTTGCCGCTGGCTTCCGTTTCCAGGCGTAATGCCTCAAATTGACTTGCAGCACGATCGAAGTTCAATGTAGCAACATCTTTTTTCGCAAGTATCGTGCCCGCCACAACAACAAGTCGCTTCTACCGGTTTCTTATCACCGGCTTTTTCATTGAAATTAGGGAACTGGTTAGTACCCAACAGGACTTCACGACGCTGAGCCACCGCTTTATGGCGCGCTTTGTTACTTTCGTTTACAGCCGCCTGAACAGTACCGGCTTTCAAAGCAGCATAGAAGCCGCCTTCTTCTTCAACGGCAAGGAAGATTTCCCATGCCTGCTTAGCGATAGATACCGTAAGGTTTTCAATATAGTAAGAACCGGCTGCCGGGTCAATCACTTTATCGAAGTGTGATTCTTCTTTCAACAGCAACTGCTGGTTGCGGGCCAGACGTTCGGAGAATTCATCGGGAGTTTCATAGGTTTTATCGAAAGGAACTACCGTCATTGAATCTACGCCTCCCAATGCAGCAGACATTGCTTCTGTTTGTGTACGAAGCAGATTCACGTGAGCATCAAACAATGTCAGATTGAAAGTAGATGTTTCGGCATGTACCTTCATCTTGGCAGCACAACGGCACTCACCGTTAGGTCCCTTGTTTTCGCAATCACGCAGACATTCGGGATTGTAAGAAGCCACAATGTTCGCCCACAACATACGGGCAGCACGGAATTTTGCAATTTCAAGGAAATAATTAGAACTGATACCAAAATTAAACTTAATTTTCTTAGCCACGATGGCAGCGGGAATCTCGGCTTCAGTCAACTGATTCATATATTCATTGCCCCATGCCAATGCATATCCCAGTTCCTGAGAAATATAAGCACCCGCATTATTCAGGGTCAGTGCATTCACATTCAGCACACGATATTTGGGTAATTGTGCAGTAGCCTCGATCAGGGCTTTGGCTGTTTGCACCATGTTTCCCTTTTCTTTGCCTTTGGCCAGCATCTTATTGAAGAAGTCATAATTGATAGAGCCTTGCAACTTCGTCAAATCATAATCCTTTTTCTGGAAATAAGCTACCAACAAATCGGCAAGCTCCACTACATGTCCCTGACAGGTAGAAAAATTCAGTTCAACACATTCTGCACAAATGTCGTTCAACAATGTCTCAATGTATTCCGCATTGAGTTCTTTTGCTTTTACATGGAAAGAAAGAGAATCGATGCCTTTGTTCAGAATATCCAGAGCTTTCGCATTGGCTTCTTTCGGAGATTCCACCTTAATCTCCTGACGAACCAACCACTCATTACTATTCTTCTTCGTGCCTCTTAAATAAGGGAATTCTCCGGGAAGCGCATCGGTTGTTTTAAGTCCTTCCAGGTCTTCCATCCGGTAGAAAGGTTTTACCTTGAATCCTTCGTTTGTCTTCCAAACGAGTTTCTTCTCAAAATCAGCTCCTTTCAGGTCAGCTGTGACCTTCTCCATCCACTTCTCGGTGGAAACAGGAGAAAAATCTGAGAAGAGTTTTTCTTTACTGTCTGCCATAGTTTATTTATTTTAAATTAAAATAAGATTGTTATCTCAATTTATGTCTCTAATTCTTTAATCAAAATGTAAGATTGCGACTTGCAAATATACTGAAATACTCTAAACCTCACGCTTTTTTTAGGGAAAATTCGCACTACCTGCTACCCCTGTGACTTCCCCAAATAAAAGGCAGGCAAATATTTGATTACCTCCGAGGTTATAGCTAATTTTGCACCCGTTTACATAAAATTATAAACTACTATATTATGGATTGGTTACAAGATTTATTATGGAACCCCAACTCCGTAGCCCACATCGTCTTCCTCTACGCTTTCGTAGTGGCGGCAGGTGTCTATTTGGGAAAGATCAAGATCTTCGGAGTCTCTTTAGGGGTTACCTTTGTTTTGTTTGCCGGCATCCTAATGGGACATTTTGGCTTCACAGGCGATACCCATATCCTACATTTCATCCGCGAATTCGGATTGATATTGTTCGTATTCTGTATCGGTCTTCAGGTGGGGCCTTCTTTCTTCTCTTCATTTAAGAAAGGCGGAATGACCCTAAACATGCTGGCCGTAGGAATTGTGGTATTGAACATTGCCGTAGCAATGGCGCTCTATTTCATTCTGGGAGGCAGAATCGAGCTCCCCATGATGGTAGGTATCCTGTACGGCGCAGTCACAAACACCCCGGGACTCGGTGCCGCACAAGAAGCACTGAATCAATTGAGTTACTCCGGCCCGCAGATTGCATTAGGTTATGCCTGTGCTTATCCGTTGGGAGTAGTAGGTATCATAGGCTCTATCATCGCAGTGCGTTACATCTTCCGCATCAACTTCGCCAAAGAAGAAGAGAACTGGAATCAAGAGACTGACGGCACTCACCACAAGCCACACCTTATGAGTCTGGAAGTACACAACGAAGCCATCTACGGAAAAACCCTGGGCACAATCAGCAGCTTCCTCGGACGTCCGTTTGTTTGTTCGCGCATCCGTAAAAACGGGCACGTCAGCATTCCGAACCACGGCACTATCCTGGAACAGAATGACCAGTTATTTGTGGTATGTTCAGAAGAAGATTCAGATGCCATTGTAGCCTTTATCGGACGCGAAGTGCAAGTAGACTGGGAGAAACAGGATATGCCGATGGTATCACGTCGTATCTTGGTAACCAAACCGGAAATAAACGGAAAGAAGCTCGGTATGCTGAACTTCCGCAGCATGTATAATGTCAACATTACCCGTGTCAACCGTTCGGGTGTCGACCTGTTTGCTAACCCCAACCTGATACTGCAAGTGGGTGACCGTGTCATGGTAGTAGGCTCCGAAGACGCTGTAGAACGGGTAGCCAGCGTGCTTGGTAACTCTTTGAAACGCCTCAACGAACCGAACATTATCACATTGTTTGTGGGCATCTTCCTGGGTATCCTGTGCGGTAGTCTTCCCATTGCATTTCCGGGTATGCCGACTCCTGTCAAGCTCGGCCTTGCCGGCGGACCGCTGGTGGTAGCCATTCTGATAGGACGTTTCGGACACAAACTACATCTGGTAACTTATACAACTCAAAGCGCCAACCTGATGATACGTGAAATCGGTATCGTTCTCTTCCTTGCCAGTGTAGGTATCGAAGCCGGAGCAAATTTCGTGGATACGGTAATCCATGGAGATGGTCTGCTTTATGTAGGTTGCGGTTTCCTGATCACGATTATTCCTTTGCTGATAATCGGGGTCATAGCACGTTCGTATTATAAAATCAATTACTTCATGCTGATGGGATTGATTGCGGGTAGCAATACCGACCCTCCCGCATTGGCCTATTCCAATCAGGCAACCGGTAGCGACGCACCGGCAGTAGGTTATTCTACCGTATATCCGCTATCGATGTTTCTCCGTATCCTTGCGGGACAAATGATATTGTTGCTAATGATGTGATAACTATACACCCTGATACAGCAATGGCCAGTTACCATGTTTTTATTTACATAGTAATTGGCCATTTCTATATGGTAACAGCTTCTATTACAAAGCCAGTTTCTTCACCACAAATTCTTCTATAAACCTTACCGTTTCATCAATTCCCAATACCGAAGAATCGATGCAAAGATGATAGGTCGCAGCTGCTCCCCAGGTTTTATAGCTATAGTAATTATAATATTCTGAACGCTTCTTATCCGCCTTATTCATTTTTTCTGCGGCTGCTTCTTCAGAAATTCCGTGGATGCGACACAGACGGGCTATACGATCCTCTTGCGAAGCAGAAATGAAAATATTGGCACAACGGGGATGTTCACGCAAGATGTAATCGGCACACCGCCCCACAAACACACAGGATTTATTTGCCGCAAGATGCCGGATGACATCACTCTGGATTTTAAAAAGAGCATCATTGCTCAGGCAATTGGTGCAAGGCATGGCACCATCACTAATAAAAGGAAAACGCATCCCAAACAACCCGCCGATAATACCCTGAGAGGCTTTCTCGTCGGCTTTCTCGAAAAACTCCCGACAGAGTCCGCTTTCCTCCGAAGCCAGATTAATCAGCTCTTTATCATAGAAATCGATGCCTAACCTGGCTGCCAATTTTTCTCCGATCTCTTTTCCGCCACTGCCCAACTGACGGCCGATATTGATGACATAATTACCATTCATAGTACTTTTGTATATTGGTTCAATAGCAAACATACACATTATTTCCGAAAGAAGAAAATAAATAATGTACCAATATACAGAGTGCCGCATTTCTTATCAATTGGTAACTTTTATCCATTTTCAGAGTCGTATCTTTGCAGCCGCAAAAAAATAAACATTGTTTTTATGAAGGACAGCATTGACTTCGGAAATATGGAAATTCCGAGACTATTCAGGAAATTATTGATTCCAACAGTACTTGGAATGGTCTTTTCCGCCGTGTTTGTAATCACCGACGGTATATTTGTCGGTAAAGGTATAGGCAGTGATGCCCTGGCAGCGGTCAACATCACGGCTCCGCTATTTATGATAACCACCGGCATCGGACTGATGTTTGGAGTGGGCGCATCTGTTGTAGCTTCCATTCACCTGTCACAAGGTAAACGAAAAGTTGCGAGTATCAACATCACACAGGCACTTGCCTTTTCGGCCTTACTTATTCTAGTGCTATCGGCACTCTGCTGCTATTTCGCAGAGCCTATCGGCCGATTACTCGGCAGCTCGGAACGGTTGTTGCCTCTGGTGGTGGAGTATATGAATTGGTACGTACCTTTCCTCGTATTCTACCTGCTCCTAAGCGCCGGCATGTTTTACATCCGCCTGGACGGATCGCCCAACTATGCCATGATGTGCAACGCCGTATCGGCCATTATCAATATCATACTCGATTATGTCTTCATTTTCCAATTGGGCTGGGGAATGATGGGAGCTGCTTTTGCCACCAGCCTGGGCACTATGGTCGGCGGATTGATGACACTCATTTATCTCCTCCGTTTTTCCCGTAACGTAGGTATTTACCGTATCAAGCTGAGCCGGAAAAGCATGCGGCTTACCTGCCGTAACATCGGCTACATGATCAGGCTGGGATCTTCCGCCTTTATCAGCGAGGCATCCATTGCCAGCATGATGTTCCTGGGGAATTATGTATTTATCAGCCATTTGGGAGAAAGCGGTGTAGCCGCATTCAGCATTGTATGTTACTTCTTTCCTATCATTTTTATGGTATACAATGCCATCGCCCAATCGGCACAACCCATCATCAGCTATAATTTCGGACAACAGAACCCGGGACGGGTCGCACGTACCATCCGGTTGGCATTGAAGACAGCTTTAGGCTGCGGCATTTTTTTCTTTGCTGCCACTCTGGTATTCAATCACCAAATAGTCGGGCTGTTTATCGATAAAAGCTACCAAGCCTATGATATTGCGGTAAACGGTATTCCTTACTTTGCAGTCGGCTATCTGTTTTTTGCGCTCAACATAGTGGGCATCGGCTATTATCAAAGTATCGAACGTGCCCGGCGCGCCACTGTCATCACCCTTTTCCGGGGAACATTGTTCATGCTGGCAGGTTTCCTGCTCTTGCCTCCGGTGCTGGGAGTAAGGGGCATTTGGCTGGCCGTTCCTTTGGCCGAACTGCTGACCTTATTGCTTATTATCGGAATTTACCTGAAGGACTCTTTCGCCGTTCGCCGATGATACGTATCTTTGCATCATTCAAACAGATGCAAAGAGTCTTATGGAAACATTTATTGAAAAGTTCAGAAACAGCTATCATCTTTCAGAAAACGACACGCAAACCCTGCTCAGCTATATGGAGGAGATCCGTTTCAAAAAGAAAGAAGTCATCGTCCATGAAGGCTCCAAAAACGGAAATCTGTATCTGATAAAGCAGGGCATCTGGCGTGCCCATTATCTGAAAGATGGAGTGGACACTACCATTTGGTTTGCCGGTGCAGGCGAAGCTGCCTTTTCGGTATGGGGATATGTGGAAAATACTGCATCGCACATCACGATTGAAGTCATGTGCGATAGCATAGCCTACTGTATTCCGGGATCAACCCTGAACAATCTTTATGCTTCATCGCTCGGACTCGCCAACCTGGGACGGCAACTGATGGAACGGCAACTGCTCAGCCTCGAAAACTGGCTGATCAGCGCCGGAAGCCCCAAAGCTAAAGAACGTTATCTGACCCTTATCAAAGAACATCCCGAACTATTACAAAATGTGCCTTTAAAGCATATAGCCTCTTATTTGTGGATTACACCACAGTCGCTGAGCAGAATCCGGAGAGAAATGAAAATGTAATTTCGGAGCTTGACACAGCGACAGAGCGGGTGAAGACCTCAACAGAGGCTTTGCCATACTCCTCTTTCCATATTTCTCTCGTTATACCAATCATTCGCTCCATTTAGTCCTCAATCTCTTTCCTTTCTATCTCTTTTTAGTTACCTTTGTAAGGAACCGAATACGAGTTGCACAACTGGTACATGACGAGTTGCACAACTGGTATACGACGAGTTGTACAACTGGTAACGTACAAGTTGTGTAACCGGTACATCGAATCATATTAACCTTTCATACAAAGCACTATGGGACTCATTTATTTAGTCAGAAAGAAAAAGTTCAGAACAGCCGAAGGGATCAGAGAACTCTATTTTGCCATCCAGCGGAAACTTCAGAAAAGAGGCGGCAAGAACGAAGAAGACCTTGCCGAAATCCTTTCGGCAAACAGTTCACGAAGCAAAGGGGAAGTATTGAGCATCCTCACCGATCTGCCGGACGTGATAGAAGAGATATTGAAAAATGGAGAATCCGTATCCATCAGAGGGTTGGGATCGTTTCATGCCTCCATTACAAGCAATGGCTTCGAGCATCCGGAAGATGTATTGCCTCACGAGGTACGGGTATCCAAAGTATATTTCATTGCCGACCGCAAGTTTACCCAACGTGTCAGCCGGATGAAATTCTTTCGCTACCCACTATCCAAATATTTCCCAAAGGACTTGTTACGACCCGAAACAATCAGGGAAGAAGAGACTCGGGAAGAGGAACCGGAGTTCATTCCTGACGATGACGAATGAAACGGATACCGCATAAAAAACATGGAGCTTGTCCGGCATCTCTGCCCGATCAAAAGAGGAATCTGATACACCCCATTACAGCCAGATGACAGCAGCCCTCCGGATTCATGAGTAAACTGACGAACCGACTTGAACTTCAGGCCTGCGTCATCCGGTGGTCTGCGGCAAAGGAGACCGGTCCGGGACAAGCTCTCTGTCTCGTTCCCGAACCGGTTTATCAAAAGACATATCCCAGATTTACATAAAATCCCACCTTGTGAGATCTGCTGGAGTATCCCAAAGAAGCCTCGAGCGGACCGAACAGACTATCGTAACCATATCCCACACTACCGCCCCAAACCGGTTTTGCTCCCCAGATATCAAAAAAGTTATCATTCCGGAAAGCCACGTTTCCGGTAAAGGTGACATAGTTCTTGCTACCGATACGCTGCCGCAACTTCAGGCTTGTCACCAGAACAGAGTTGTCCACAATCTCCAGATTCGTGATGCCGGCAAAAGGAAGTTGTTGAGGCAGATAGTGCCCGAAATTCTCGCCTCCCATGGCATTCAGATACGGATAAGGTATATTTTTACCGATAAGCACCCGCCCATACAAAGAGGGAATCAGGGCAAAACGATCGGTCAGTGAAAAGACACCGGCCCATGATGCCGCAAGGGCAGAGAAGGGAGCATGGCCTTTATAATGTGTCAGATTATCGGTATAGAGCGAGTAGCGTCCCTGCACATCGGTCCCCTTGGAAGGGAAATATCCCTTGTTGTACGTATTGTAATGCAACTGTGCAAAATAGCTGAAGAAGTGTTGGGGCTTCACCTCCAGACGCTGCCCGCCGGTGTTGTAAAGAAAGTCTTTATACTTAAAGAACTCAAAATTCAGCCCGGCGCCAAAGCGCAGGTTGCGAAACCATACATCCGAGAATCCAAACTCACCCGAATGATACTTATAAGTAGTGTTATAGGAACGCCTTCCGTGATCGTAGATATTGATATCGTTGTACTCAAACTGATAAGCAAAATTGAAATTGCGCATCTGCATCGGTGCCAATGTATATTCGACCCGGGCGAGATAACGTTTTCCCAGCCTTCCCGTCACCGAAACCCACGAAGGAACACGCGTATCGAGCCGGCTCCTGACGTTCAACAGAAGCGAGGCAATCTCTTCCGAATCAAAACGGATACCCAGATTAAGATTACGTTCATACTTCTCTTCCAGGATGAAGTGCAACTGATATCCCTGAGGGGTGTCGGTCAGTTTATAGCTGACATTGGAGTAAGCCTGACTGCCGCGCAAGGTGGTCAGAGCTTCATAAAGCTGTTCCATACGCATCTTGCTGTTTTCCTTCAGGTGACAGCGATGCATGATCCATTTCTTGTCACTATCCTCGATGCCGTCAAAAGTGATCTCCTTAACAAAAATGTCTTTCGAAGACCACAATGAACTGAACGGGCCATGACGCGGGGCAACATAGTTCTCAGGCAGTCCTATTCCCTTCTTCAGCTTTTGCAAAGCGGTCCACTGTTCACGGGCAGCCTCTTCGCCCCGGTTCACCAAAGTATCGAGCGCGGGAATATTGAAACTTGCAGCAGAATACCCTTTCACATCCACCTTGATATAGACAGTGGCCAGTTTGATATTCTCTTCGTATCGGGTCTGCCCGGTCAGATTGATAATCTGATTGAAGATTTCACTGAGGTTGTTCAGTTCATCGGCAGTCCGGAGATCATTCTGCACATCGACACCGATAATGACATCAGCTCCCATGGTACGGGCTATGTTGGTCGGGAAATTATTTTTCATGCCACCGTCCACAAGAATCTTATCACCCAGGCGCACCGGAGTGAATACGCCGGGAATAGCCATACTGGCGCGCATGGCGGTAGCCAACACTCCGTTATGAAATACGACTTCATCTCCGTTTACTATATTCTCCGAAACACAGGCAAACGGGATAGGCAGTTTATTGAAGTTGATGGAGTCGTGATAACCGACTGTCAGTTCCGAAAAAAGATTGGCCAGATTCTGGCCTTTGATAACGCCTCCGAACACATTGGCCTTCAGATTCTTCTTTAAAGGAACAGAGAGGACGTAGGTTTCCGAGTTCTGACGTTCGGTCATGGTCTGGTCTTCCCAACTGATACGGTCGCTGAGCAAGAGAGGCCAATTCTGATGATTGACCATGCTATCGAGCTGATGGGGAGTATAACCGATGGAATAAAGCCCGCCGATGATGGACCCCATACTGGTTCCGACAATATAATCGATAGGGATACCTGCTTCTTCAATCACTTTCAGAGCGCCGATGTGGGCCACTCCCTTGGCACCTCCACCACTCAAGACCACAGCAACACTCTTACGCTGCTGGGCATGTACAGGTGAGAAAACAAACAGACTGATACACAGGATAAGGACAAAACAGATTCGCTTTTTCATGACTACTACATTGGTTTCTGATCATTACAGATAAAAGACAAATGCCGGCTGCAATTTGTTTAGCCCACCGGCATGAAAGTAGTCAATCCTTATTTTTGTTTCAACCGAAAGAATAGAATAAGGTGTGCATGAAGGAAGACGGTCCGCATGGTATACGCCGCAACGTTCTCCGGCAGTTGCCACCGAAGTCAGGCAGCCTGTCTGCCATGGATACGGAACAAGCGGAACTGCCACCACAACATCCCTGCCGAGATCAGACTGGCTATCAAGTCGGAAACAGGCATACTTACCCATACGCCTGTCTGACCGAAATACCGGGGCAGGATCAACAGGCAGGGAATCAGTATCAGCACCTGACGGGTGATAGACAGAAAGATAGCTTTACTCGCCATCCCGATGCTTTGAAAGAAGTTCGACGTCACCATCTGGAACCCGACTATCGGGAAAAACAGCACCACAATCCGAAGTCCTTCGGCCGACTGACGGATCAATTCTTCGTGGGAAGTAAAGATAGATACGGCCAAGCCGGGGATCAACATTCCCATCAGGAAACCCGTAGTTGTTACAATGGTGGCTCCATAAATGGTAAGCTTCAACACACGGGTCACCCGGGGATAGAGCCGGGCGCCGAAATTATATCCGGCTATGGGCTGCATCCCTTGGTTCAGCCCCATCACAATCATCACAAACAAGAAAACAAGACGATTGACAATACCAAACGCACCGATAGCAAGATCTCCGCCATATTTTTTCAACCCCTGGTTAATCAGGATTACGATAAAACACGACGCAAGGTTCATCAGGAAAGGAGCCATACCGATGGCGAGCGAGTCGAATACGATTTTCCGTTTCAACCGGAAAATGCCCCGATGAAAATGGAGCAACTCTTCCTTATTGCTGAATAGCCTGAACTGCCACATCAGAGAAATGACCTGTGCCAGGATAGTGGCTATGGCTGCTCCTTGAATGCCCCAGCCGAAGCCGTAAATAAACAGAGGATCGAGAATCGTATTGATAACCACTGTAGCAATAGTGGCATACATTGCCTTTTGCGGATGACCGGCCGAACGAAGCACGGCATTCAGTCCCAGGTAAAGATGGGTAATGACATTACCATAAAGGATCACTTTCATATAATCGCGGGCATACCCCACAGTCTCGTCGCTGCCTCCGAAAAAATAAAGGATAGGATCGAGAAAAATAAGGGTAAGTATCGTAAAAGCAAGCCCGATGATGATATTCAGCACCAATACATTTCCCAGCACACGTTGCGCCGTATCGTAATCTTTTTGTCCCAGCTTTACCGAAACCAGCGTGGCAGCCCCCACTCCGACCAGCGAACCGAAAGCCGCCGCAAGATTCATCAGCGGAAATGTCAGAGCAAGCCCCGAAATAGCCATCGGACCAACCCCGTGACCAATAAAAATGCTGTCTACCATGTTGTAAAGTGAAGATGCGGTCATAGCGATAATAGCCGGAATGGCATACTGCATCAAGAGTTTTCCAATCTTTTCGGTGCCCAGCGCAGTGGGCGTCTTTTGTCCTGTCATACCTATTATTTTGAGGGTGCAAAGATACAAATCTATTTAGAATTAAAGGTGAAGAATAAAGAATAAGAGTTACAATGCCGTATTTCTAAGAAAAGTTTCGTATTTTTGCCTCCAAAATTGAGTTAATATCTAACGAAATGAACATATTAGAACTAAGTGAACAGGAAATCATCCGACGTAACAGTCTGAATGAACTTCGCGCGATGGGCATCGAACCCTATCCCGCAGCAGAGTATGTAACCAATGCTTTCTCAACTGATATTAAAGCCGAATTCAAAGATGACGAGACACCCCGCCAGGTATCCGTAGCCGGTCGCATGATGAGCCGCCGCATAATGGGTAAAGCCTCTTTCATTGAATTGCAGGACTCTAAAGGCCGCATCCAGGTATATATCACCCGTGATGACATCTGCCCGGGAGAAGACAAGGAAATGTACAACACTGTGTTCAAACGCCTGCTCGACTTAGGCGACTTCATCGGAATCGAAGGCTTCGTATTCCGCACACAGATGGGCGAAATCAGTATCCATGCACAAAAGCTGACGGTGCTCGCCAAATCGATCAAACCACTGCCTATTGTTAAATACAAAGACGGCGTAACTTACGACTCTTTTGAAGATCCTGAATTGCGTTACCGCCAGCGCTATGTCGACCTGGCTGTCAACGAAGGTGTTAAAGATATTTTCATCAAACGCAGCAAAGTATACAGTTCCATGCGCGAATACTTCAACTCAAAGGGATACATGGAAGTGGAAACTCCGATCCTGCAGGCCATTGCCGGAGGAGCAGCCGCGCGTCCGTTCATGACTCACCACAATGCTTTGGATATTCCTTTATACATGCGAATCGCCAGTGAGCTTTACCTGAAACGCCTTATTGTCGGCGGTTTTGAAGGTGTATACGAGATCGGTAAAAACTTCCGTAACGAAGGTATGGACCGTACACACAATCCAGAATTCACCTGTATGGAGATATATGTAGCCTACAAAGACTACAATTGGATGATGGAATTTACTGAAAAAATGATCGAAAAGATCTGTCTGGACGTAAACGGTACTACCGAAGTAAAAGTAGGCGACAACATCATCAATTTCAAAGCGCCCTATAAGCGTGTCACTATGCTGGGAGCCATCAAAGAGCACACCGGTTACGATCTGACAGGAATGAATGAAGAGCAGATTCGCGAAGTTTGCAAGAAACTGAACATGGAAATCGATGATACGATGGGTAAAGGTAAACTGATCGATGAGATCTTCGGTGAGTTCTGCGAAGGCACTTATATACAGCCTACATTCATCACGGATTACCCGATCGAGATGTCTCCTCTGACCAAGAAGCATCGTGACAACCCTGAACTGACAGAACGTTTCGAGTTGATGGTAAACGGTAAAGAGTTGTGTAACGCATATTCTGAGTTGAACGATCCGATCGACCAGTTGGAACGTTTCGAAGACCAGATGAAGCTGAGCGAAAAGGGAGATGATGAAGCGATGATCATCGATAAGGACTTCGTCCGTGCATTGGAATATGGTATGCCTCCTACTTCGGGTATGGGTATTGGTATGGACCGTCTGACTATGCTGATGACCGGTCAGTCGACCATTCAGGAAGTATTGTTCTTCCCGCAGATGCGTCCGGAGAAAGTCGTACCGAAAGACAGTGCTTCCAAATTTATGGAACTGGGCATTGCCGAAGAGTGGGTACCTGTCATCCAGAAAGCAGGATACAATCAGGTGGCCGACATGAAAGAGGTTAATCCGCAGAAATTCCACCAGGATATTTGTGGCATCAACAAGAAATACAAATTGGAACTGACCAATCCGTCAGTTAACGATGTAGCCGAGTGGATACAGAAAATTAAATAAATTAAGAATGAAGAATGGCGATGAGGAGCCGGAGCATTTGACCTCCGGCCTTCCCTGCACCATTCTTCATTCTTCATTTTTAATTCTTAATTTATAGAAATGAAATTACCCGGTAAGATAGCGATAATGGGCGGAGGAAGCTGGGCTACAGCCATCGCAAAGATGTGTCTGGCTCAGGAAGAGTCTATCAATTGGTATATGCGGCGCGACGACCGCATCGCCGATTTCAAACGGCTCGGGCATAATCCAGCCTATCTGACAGGCGTAAAGTTCGACATGAAGCGCATCAATTTCAGCTCCAACATCAACGATGTGGTGAAAGAGTCTGATACGCTAATCTTCGTCACCCCTTCTCCATATCTGAAAGCTCACCTGAAAAAGCTGAAAACACGGATCAGAGACAAGTTCATTATTACCGCTATCAAAGGTATTGTCCCCGATGACAATCTGATTGTTTCGGAATACTTTAACAAGGAATATGGCGTTCCTCCCGAAAATATTGCCGTACTGGCCGGTCCATGTCATGCCGAAGAAGTGGCTCTGGAACGTCTCTCTTATCTCACCATCGCTTGTCCGGACAAGGATAAAGCACGCGTTTTTGCCCGTCGACTGGGCAGCAGTTTCATCAAGACTTCTGTTAGCGATGACGTGATAGGAATTGAATACAGTTCCGTACTGAAAAATGTATATGCCATAGCAGCAGGCATCTGTAGCGGTTTGAAATATGGAGACAACTTCCAGGCCGTACTGATATCAAACGCTATCCAAGAGATGAATCGATTCTTAAATACGGTACATCCGATAAACAGAAACGTAGATGAATCTGTTTATCTGGGTGATTTGTTGGTGACCGGCTACTCTAACTTCAGCCGTAACCGTACGTTTGGTACCATGATCGGTAAGGGATACTCTGTAAAAAGTGCCCAAATCGAAATGGAGATGATAGCGGAAGGATATTATGGAACAAAGTGTATTAAGGAAATCAATAAACATCATCACGTAAATATGCCGATACTGGATGCTGTATACAACATCTTATATGAGCGCATATCTCCGATGATTGAAATAAAATTGCTGACTGACTCGTTTAGATAAACAAGAAAGCAGACAAATAACTCTTTAACTCCTAAATAAAGAAAGATATGATTAGTTTGAACATTGAAAAAACTTTTGGATTCATTTCCAAGGAATCGGTTTCTGCCTACGAAGCTCAGGTAAAAGCCGCACAGGAAGCGCTGGAAAACGGCACTGGTAAAGGTAACGACTTTCTGGGGTGGTTGCATCTGCCCTCTTCTATCAGTAAAGAGCACCTGGCCGACCTGAAAGCTACCGCACAAGTATTGAGAGACAATTGTGAGGTAGTGATCGTAGCCGGTATCGGAGGAAGTTACCTGGGTGCCCGTGCGGTGATCGAGGCATTGTCAAACAGCTTCACTTGGTTACAGGAAAAGAAAACAGCACCGGTCATGATTTATGCCGGCCACAATATTGGTGAAGATTATCTGTACGAACTGACTGAGTTTCTGAAAGATAAAAAATTCGGTGTAATCAATATCTCTAAATCCGGTACAACTACAGAGACCGCTCTGGCATTCCGCCTACTGAAGAAACAGTGTGAAGATCAACGCGGCAAAGAGATGGCAAAGAAAGTAATCGTAGCCGTTACAGATGCCAAGAAAGGTGCGGCACGCGTTACTGCAGATAAAGAAGGATACAAATCTTTCATTATCCCTGACAATGTAGGAGGACGTTTTTCCGTGTTGACTCCGGTAGGTTTATTGCCCATTGCAGTAGCCGGATTCGATATCGAGCAACTGGTAAACGGTGCTGCCGACATGGAGAAAGCTTGTGGAGCCGATGTTCCTTTCGCAGAAAACCCTGCAGCGATTTATGCCGCTACTCGTAACGAGTTATACAAGAACGGCAAGAAGATAGAGATTCTTGTTAATTTCTGCCCGAAGCTTCACTACGTAAGCGAATGGTGGAAACAACTTTATGGAGAATCTGAAGGAAAAGATAATAAAGGTATCTTCCCGGCAGCAGTCGATTTCTCTACAGACCTGCACTCGATGGGTCAGTGGATTCAGGAAGGTGAACGCACAATCTTCGAAACAGTGATCTCTGTAGACAAAGTGAACCATAAGTTAGAAGTACCTTCGGATGAAGCTAACCTGGATGGCTTAAACTTCCTGGCCGGCAAGCGCGTAGACGAAGTAAACAAAATGGCCGAATTGGGAACCCAATTGGCTCACGTAGACGGAGGAGTTCCCAATATGCGTATCGTGATTCCGGAACTGAGCGAATTCAGCATCGGACAATTACTCTATTTCTTCGAAAAAAGCTTGCGGTATCAGCGGCTATCTGCTGGGCGTAAATCCGTTCAACCAGCCGGGTGTAGAAGCATACAAAAAGAACATGTTTGCTTTACTGAACAAACCCGGATACGAAGAAGAATCAAAAGCTATTCAGGCAAGACTGTAAGAGCCCAATAAAACAGGTATATAATAGAAAAGAGCGGTACTATCGGAAGTATCGCTCTTTTCTATTATATACCGATCCGTCAGATCAATCGTCTTGTTTATCGGAAGTTTTGATTTCCAATTCATACTTGGCCCCTTCACAATTAACAGGTTTGGAGAAAAGGTAGAATTTAAGTTTCACTCCATCTTCGGTCACTTGCTGCACCTTTGCCCTGATACCTATTTGAGTCTGAGAAACTCCATCCTTAAACCCTAACTTGCCATTATCCTTATCCGTAAACTCTTTATCATCACTGAGCGTCTCTTCCGGCAAATCATTAAAATCAATCTCCACAGCAGTCTCTTTACTACCCGGAGTTTCCTCTTTTACCAGAAACGTATTCAACTCCTCTCCATTGCCGTCCAGTTTCAATGAAATTTCGAGTTCATCATCTACTTTGAGAGGAGGTAAGGCCTCCATTTGCCGGGTATAATCCATCTCTCCGTCATTGACGTACAGTCCCTGCATTTCGATCGTAGGACTTGGAACAGAATCTTTGCAAGCGGTAGTCAGCAAGCATAACGACAGTAAAGGGAAAAATAGTTTTTTCATGCAATCATATCACTTAATAGATTTTGCAAAAATACATATTCTGTTCGATTCACCAAAATAATCGTATCTTTGCACTCCAAATCAATAGGTATATATCATGTTTCAGGAAGCAATTGCGCAATATCTCAAGCAAAATCATTATGAATCTATCCAACTGAAATCCGTGCTTTTCGATATGGACGGCGTACTTTTCGACTCCATGCCTTATCATGCCGAAGCATGGCACAAGACCATGAAGGCCCATGGGCTGAATTTAAGTCGGGAAGAAGCTTACATGCACGAAGGCCGTACGGGGGCCGGAACTATCAACATCGTATGTCAACGTCAATTGGGACGTGACGCCACTCAAGAAGAAATAGAGAGTATTTATCTCGAAAAGAGCATCGAATTCAACAAGCATCCCCAAGCCGAACGCATGCCGGGTGCATGGGAATTACTACAAAAAATCAAAGCGGAAGGTATCATCCCGACCGTGGTTACCGGTTCCGGACAAGCCTCACTGCTGGATAGACTCGAGCATAACTTTCCGGGAATGTTTCGTCAGGAATTGATGGTGACTGCCTTCGATGTCAAATACGGAAAGCCGAATCCGGAACCCTATCTGATGGCATTGGAAAAAGGAGGATTGAAACCTAATGAAGCTATTGTCATCGAAAATGCCCCTTTAGGTGTAGAAGCCGGACATAAAGCCGGAATATTCACCATTGCTGTCAACACCGGACCTCTGAACGGGGAAATACTGCTGAATGCCGGTGCCGATTTATTATTCCCTTCAATGCAAGCCTTATGTGAATCCTGGGAGAAATTAGTCCGACTCCTACATTAATTGGCCAATAAAACTAAAATGGCTGATAATTGTTTAATTATCAGCCATTTCTTTGTACTCCCGAAGGGAATCAAACCCTTATCTTAGGTACCGGAAACCTACATTCTATTCGTTGAACTACAGGAGCATTGTTTTTATGCGACGACAAAAGTATAAAAAATCTTCGCATTTTCCTAATGATTCACCTTTTTTTGTAGTATTCATCTACCGAACGCTATATTATCAAATATTATTTTGCAACTCTTATGCTATATAAAACGATCAATTTGATAACATTTTAGCCTATTGTTCATACAGATATAGATATTATTCATATCTTTGCCGACAAATAACAATCAATAAACCTATGAGTTACCTAATAAAACCTCAGAATTATAAACCTTTGCTTGACCTGAAACAGACAGAACTGGGCATCAAACAAATTAAAGAGTTCTTCCAGCTGAATCTTTCTTCGGAGCTGCGTCTACGCCGTGTCACAGCCCCACTCTTCGTACTCAAAGGAATGGGTATCAATGATGACCTGAACGGTATAGAACGTCCTGTCTCATTTCCCATCAAGGACCTGGGCGATGCACAAGCGGAAGTAGTACACTCACTCGCTAAATGGAAGCGCCTGACCTTGGCAGATTATCACATTGAACCGGGTTATGGTATTTATACGGACATGAATGCCATCCGCTCGGACGAAGAACTGGGCAATCTGCATTCACTTTATGTAGACCAGTGGGACTGGGAACGGGTAATTACTGCCGAAGACCGTAATGCCGACTTCTTAAAAGAGATCGTAAACCGCATTTATGCCGCTATGATCCGTACGGAATATATGGTGTACGAAATGTACCCGCAAATCAAACCTTGCCTGCCACAGAAGTTGCACTTTATCCATTCGGAAGAATTACGCCAGTTGTATCCCGATATGGAACCTAAATGCCGCGAACATGCCATCTGTAAAAAGTATGGAGCCGTATTTATCATCGGCATCGGTTGCAAGCTGAGTGATGGCAAGAAACATGACGGACGCGCCCCGGACTATGACGACTATACCAGCAAAGGGTTGAACGACCTACCCGGACTGAATGGTGACCTGTTGCTCTGGGACGATGTGCTGCAACGCTCCATTGAGTTGTCCTCAATGGGTATCCGTGTAGACAAAGAGGCTCTTTTACGCCAGGTGAAGCAAGAGAATCAGGAACAAAGACTGGAACTCTATTTCCATAAAAGATTATTGAATGATACGCTTCCACTCTCTATCGGCGGCGGTATCGGACAATCACGCTTGTGCATGTTCTACTTACGCAAAGCTCATATCGGCGAGATTCAGGCAAGTATCTGGCCAGAAGAAATGCGTCGTGAATGTACAGCCCTTAATATACACCTTATTTAATAGCCTATGAACGTACAAATAGAAGAGAGCTGGAAAACTCATTTAGAACCAGAATTTGAGAAGGATTATTTCCGCACACTGACTGAATTTGTCAGAAGTGAATATAGCCAGTATCAGATCTTTCCTCCGGGAAAGTTGATATTCAATGCATTCAATTTATGTCCGTTTGATAAAGTAAAAGTAGTCATTATCGGTCAGGACCCCTACCATGGTCCCGGTCAGGCACACGGCCTTTGTTTCTCGGTGAATGACGGAGTAGCCTTTCCACCTTCTCTGGTGAACATTTTCAAAGAAATAAAAGAAGATATCGGCACGCCAGCCCCGTCCACCGGTAACCTGACAAGATGGGCTGAACAGGGTGTCCTGTTGCTGAACGCCACCCTGACAGTACGCGCCCACCAGGCCGGTTCACACCAACGTCGCGGTTGGGAAGAGTTTACAGATGCTGCCATCCGTGTCCTGGCCGAAGAAAGAGAAAATCTGGTATTCATCCTTTGGGGGAAGTTATGCACAAAAGAAAGGTGCCTTCATTGACCGTAACAAGCATTTGGTACTCAGTTCGGCACATCCTTCTCCCCTCTCTGCCTACAATGGCTTCTTTGGGAATAAGCATTTCAGTAAAACAAACGAATACCTGAAAGCCCATGGAAAAACAGAAATAAACTGGTAAACAGAGCAAACTATCAAACGATAGTCGATAAACAGCCGGCAATTTATGCTATAGAAATTTTAAGCATAAATTGCCGGCTGTTTATCGTTCGTCCATCAGATATTTAATACCACTGAATATTACTTTGAGTCTGACTTCTCTTATCCCACTTCAAGTCACGCAGGATACTTGCCGTAGCCCGAATCGTAAAATTATAATAGCGATAACGGCCGAAAGGCGAAATACTGGCAGACATATTGAAACAATGCAAATCACGTGTAATCGTGCAAGAAGTCTGAGTGATCTCCTTTGCCTCGAAATCATATCCGGAATTGAATGTAAACGACCAATTATTGGAAATCTTCAGGTTACCCGACATGTTGATATTTTGCGTATACTTAAACGGATAACGCATCGTATTACGATTGATCGGCTTACTGCGATCCTCGGAAATACGGAACGAATAGTTCACATTCAGCGACCATGGCATCTTAAATACCTGATAACCGTCACGATCCGCCTGTGCTTTTTCTACCCTCTTCTCAGTAACCGCTTCGTCACCGGTAGAATTTCCTTTTTCTTCGTCGACACCGTCCTTTTTCTTCTTTTGATCGTTATCCTTATCTTTCCCGAACAACTTCTTCCAGGTATCATTATTGAATGTATAGTTGATGGAAGATCCCCATCCCTGGAAACGCCCGAAGCGGCCATAAGACCATTCGGTGCGGTCACCCACTATTACATTACCCGACTTATCGAATGTATAGGCATAGGTTGCGAATACCGCGTTCATATTCAGCGTATAGTTATTAAACTTCTTGAACTTCATACGCAAACGCATATTCAGGTTACTCCATGGTTGCTTCTTTGCAGCCATATTATAAGAAAGATTGAAACCGATTTCATCAATCAAACTGACTTTCACAAGAGAGTCTTTCTTGTTACGGTATTTCATCTCCAAGTTGTTCGACACATCAAAACTAACCGTTCCGGACTTTTCACGCGGAGCTGTACCAAACTGCTGACTGGAATAAGGCGAGTAATACTGATCATTACCGTCTGCATCACGATAATATTCCCAGAATTGCCCGAAACTTGGAGAGCCATTCAATGAAATCTGCGGGGTAAAGACATGGCGAATCTGTATCTCTTTTTTCTTCATAAACAGCGGCTGGTACATACCATACATCTTGGTACTTAAAGCCAGGCTGGCCGAATAGTTGAACACCCGATAGAATCCATGAATCGTATCGCCGGGGTGTGTATCCCATTTCTGGGTAGTTTCGTCATAGCTCTTCATCACCTTACGGGTATACCAACGTTCAGTGTAATTAAATGAAGGTACCACCTGCAAATACTTGAAAAGAGTGAAAGTTGCCTGTACCGGGATGTTATGCTGCATTGCATTCTCCCATTCCCTGAAACCGGCTTTAAACAAACGGTCGTCTTTTGTCTTCAGGCTGTTGGTCAAACGTCCCGAATAACGCAATGAGATCTTTTCGTACCAACGCTCCTCACCTACCGCACGTTTACGCTTAAAAGGGAAAATAGTACTCAGAGTAATATTCAAGTCAGGCAGGGTGACAGCAATAGAAGAGTCACGCATGGTTTGCGCTATGTTGAAAGTACCCGCGAGTGTCAGCTTCTGATCCGGGAAACTACGAGAGTAGCTTACACTCGAAGTTTTTGTATTCTGGGTCATCAACTGAGAATTATAGAGGTTGTTGATATTGGTACGTTCGTAACTACTGGTAGCGAAGTTTACACTTGCCGAGAAAGTGCTGTTGGGACTCGCCTTCTGGTCTTGCCGGTGATTCCACACAATCTTGAAGTCTTTAGCAACCGAATAGTCCGGCATACCTTTATCCCCAAGTTTGGTTACCTGATAGCCGGCCTGTAACGAGCCGGAATATTTATAACGCTTGTTATAATTGGTTTCCATATTGGCGGCCCATGAACCTTTGGTAAAAATATCGGCAGTCAGCTTGAGGTCCATCAGATCACTGACAGCAAAATAGTAACCACCACCGGTCAAACCGAAACCACGGCTGGAGTCATCCATATAACTCGGCATGACAAAGCCCGAAGAATAGCTGCTGGAAAACGGAAAGAAGAAAAAACGGTACGGCCAAAGGCAACGGTACATCTTCCACTACCAGATAAGCAGGCCCCGTTACCACATTTTTCTTAGGACGGACCTTGGCTTTGGTCAACTGCATATAGAAGTGCGGATGATCGTGGTGGTCGCAGGTCGTATATCGTCCATTCTCCATGAACAGTTCATCGTTTGCGCCTTTCTTCGCATTGTTACCTACCACGTAGCCTTCCCCCTGCTGGGTAACGACGTTATTGATAAATCCTTTTTTACTCTTGAAGTTATACCGGATAGCCTTCGTTTCATAAGGAGTCTCTCCATCCTTAAACACCGGTTTCCCCTTCTCCACTCCCACAGAGTCGATCACTCCACGGGCATAGACCGTACTGCTGTCCATGTTCATGGTGATAATTTCGGCTCCCAGTTCGATGTTCTCGTAGTTCACCTTTCCATCTCCATACAAATGGGCAAATCCTCCTTGTGTAAAGACAATAGAGTCATTGGCAGAATATACAACGGGAGCGTCCAGGGGTTGTTTCTTTTTCTTCACCGATTCCGCCGACAATGTATCGGCCTTCAATACATTGGCTTTCAATGTATCGTTTTTCAGTGTGTCGACTCTCAGTGAATCGTTCTTAGGGGGTGAATAGACCACCGGCCCTTTCAACTCCCTGACACGGCGACGCTGAGCCATAGCTTCGTACGGAAGCATCAGGAGGATCAACAGTAGTATGGATGATATTATCGTATTTGCTTTCAATGGCGTCATTAACTAATAGAGTTTACGCTTGAAGGGGCAAAAGTACACAATCTTCACCAAATATACTTGAGAATCTTCATTTTTAATTCTTTTTTAGGCACTAAAGAAATAGCTTACACCAATTGTTAAAACGTTGCAAACCTTCATCTCCATACTTGGCGATGCTCTTACGAGCCCCCTCCACAGTTTTCTCACGGTCGAGATGGGTTTTCGAAAAAAACTTGTCGGCAAAGCAAATCACTTGTTCTTCCATACTCACCGGCAACATTTCGCGATGGGGGACAGGAAGTTTTTGATCCATAATATCTTTCAGTGAAAGTCCCGCCCCGGTATGCCGTTCACAGACTAATGCGTGTCGAGGGAAACCTTCCTTACGGACAAGCCCGGCTCCGAGATATCCATGACAAATGTAAGGTTCCGTCCCAAAACATTGAATACCCGGAGCATGTGTCAGGAAGATACCAATATCATGCAGCATGGCGGCTTCTTCCAGAAAGACAGTATCCAGATTCAGTTCCGGATGTTTTCCGGCGATCCATAGAGCTTTATCAGCCACCGACCGGCTATGCACGTTCAAAATATGTTTCAGTTCATTATCCTGAGGATAATATTTGTCTATCAAATCAAGCACTTTCATATTCTATTATTCATTAATTCAAAAACCACTTGCCATTGGTTTCCGGAATGGAACCCCTTCATAAGCCAAGTGTGTTCGATTGGTTTCTTAAGCACATTTCTTTCCTTCTTTACCCCTCTTTCCCGGCCTTGTTTAGTGGGCCCGGGTTCATGTACCCATCAGCTCGGATACCCGAACCCGCTGATGAACAAGTCAAAAGTCGTTAATACTCCCATTCAGGCTTATCCAAGAGGGCAAACCGGCTAAACAAATTAACTTCTCCCACATAGAAAACAAGTCATGAATGAGGAAGGTTCCTGCCAAAGGCAAAGATAACAACTGTTTTTTAATACGGAATGAAGATAATCAAAAGAATTGATTGTATATTTGTGCATTTCATAGTAACCCGGAAAACGGATCTGATATCATATTAAAAACAATCCAATATTTATTCCTATGACAAAACCTTCTTACAAACAGTGGATAGCAGCCTGTACTCTCACGAGTACATTGCTATTGGGAGCTTGCGGTTCCGCTCCCGTTACCAGAGACGCATCAATCGTACCGTTGCCTAACCAAATTCAACAATCCGGCAACGCTTTTGTACTAACCCCGAACACTACAATCGGTACCACCGACCCGGAATTACAGCCAGCCGCCCAATACCTGAAAGAAATTCTTTCGGCCGCCACGGGCTACGACCTTCAGGTTAAAGAGGGCAAGGGGACAATCACTCTTGCGAAAGCCAACATCGAAGGAAAAGAAGGTGCCTATACACTTTCGGCAAAATCAGACCGGATAGACATCACAGGCAACTCTTATGGAGGGGTGATAGCCGGTATCGAATCGCTTCGCCAGTTATTCCCACCGCAAATCGAATCCAAACAAATCGTAGACAGTGTGGCATGGGCCATTCCCACGGCAGAGATTCAAGACGCCCCCCGATTCGAGTGGCGCGGGATTATGCTCGATGTATCCCGTCACTTCTACACCAAAGAGGAGGTAAAAGAATTACTCGACCTGATGGCACTCTACAAAATGAATAAGTTCCACTGGCATCTGACAGACGATCAAGGTTGGCGCATCGAAATAAAAAAATATCCGTTACTGACGGAGAAAGGCGCATGGCGTACCTTTAATTCACACGACAGATCGTGTATGAAGTCCGCTAAATCAGAAGACAATCCGGATTTTCTGATTCCGGAAAACAAACTCCGCATCATCGAAGGCGACACATTATATGGCGGATACTATACGCAGGAGGATATCAAAGAAGTGATTGAATATGCCAAAGTACGCGGGATAGATATCATTCCCGAAATTGACATGCCGGGACATATGTTGGCTGCTGTCAGCAACTATTCCGGAGTAGCCTGTACCGATAAAGTAGGCTGGGGAACCACTTTCTCCTCACCCGTCTGCCCCGGAAAAGAATCGGCAATGGAATTCTGTAAGAATGTATATAGTGAACTGATCGACCTGTTTCCCTACAAATATGTACACATCGGAGGAGATGAAGTTGAAAAAGCAAACTGGAAGAAATGTCCCGATTGCCAGAAACGTATGCGGGATAATCATCTGAAAACCGAAGAAGAGCTGCAATCCTGGTTTATCCACGATATGGAGAAATTTTTCAATGCAAAGGGGAAAGAGATGATCGGCTGGGACGAAATCATCGAAGGCGGACTGAGCCCGACGGCTACCGTAATGTGGTGGAGAAGCTGGGCAAAAGATGCTCCCGCAAAGACAACTCAACAGGGGAACTCCATCATTTTCACTCCAAACGGACAGTTCTATCTGGATTATCAGGAAGACAAAAACTCTGTACGCAATATTTATAACTTCAATCCGGCAATCGAAGGATTGACTTCCGAACAACAGGCATTAGTCAAAGGCGTACAAGGAAACATCTGGTGTGAATGGATTCCTTCACGCGAACGCATGCAGTATATGGCTGTTCCACGCTTGCTGGCTATTGCCGAACTGGGTTGGAGCCAACCCTCACAAAAGAACTGGAATGACTTTGCACAACGCATGGCAAACCAATTCGAACGCCTCAACATCATGGGTATCAATTATCGCATCCCCGACTTGGAAGGCTTCCATCGCAACAATGCTTTTATCGGTGAAGGAACCGTAAAGGTAACCTGCCTCGATCCCAATGCCGAAATTCATTATACGACGGACGGCAGCACTCCTACTCTGCAATCGCCTAAATACGAAGGGCCTATTCAAGTAAAAGAAACAACGGACTTTACGTTCCGCACCTTCCGTCCCAACGGAAAAGCCGGTGACATCTCCCGGACACGCTTCATCAAGAGCGAATATGCTCCGGCTACGACTGTCACTCCCTCTGCCAAAGGATTGCAGGCTGAATGGTATGAGTTTAAAGGCAACAAGTGTGCAGACATCACTAAAGCACCGCTGAACGGAACTTACCCGATAGAAAAAGTTATGATTCCCGAAAAGGCAAAAGGAAATATAGGACTGGTTATCAAAGGGTTTATTAATGTGCCGAAAGACGATATCTATACCTTTGCCCTTTTGTCGGATGACGGCAGTACGCTGGTAATAGACGGTGAACAGGTGATCGATAACGACGGACCGCACGGGCCGCGTGAAGTTATCGGCCAGAAAGCATTATCGAAAGGGTATCATCCGATAGAAGTACGCTATTTTGACCAAAACGGTGGCCAACTGAAAATGACGGTAACCGGCACTGAAGGAAACGAAATTCCGACAAGTGACTTATATGCAAACTAACATTATTGCTCAAAGGATAAATTGACATGACACACAAGGGTGTGTCATGATCCACCACAGAGTAGCACCGAATTCGACAGATCGAACTTAATCTATTATTGATAAATGATATTTATCTGTGTAAATCGGTGTACTCTGTGGTGAATACGAGTTTAGGTACACCCTCCGATACACGGATTATAATTCAGTTCCGCTCCATAACACAAAAAATCGATATCATGATAAAACTTAAACTAAGCATTCTTGTATGGGCGATCGGCCTATCGATGACCGCCTTTTCTCAAACAACTTCGTCCTTGCGGGCGAAAGTGTTAACCTTGAACGACTATCCGGATGCTCTCCGGTTGTGGGAGTTATATAACGATTCCGCTTCTGTAGAACAAAAAAATCCGTCATAGAAGGCAACCGGGAATTTATATTTCTTTTTGATAGACACGTGTATGCTCCCCCCAAGGGTGATAGCAATCTCCTATATATACAAAATTAAAATGTTCATAATAGCCTGTATGAGTTGTACACAAGTATAAATTCCCGAAGCCTAACCGCCGGGTATCCTCTTCTACTGCTTTGATTAGTAAGTTTCCGTAATTATGCCCTCTATACTGCTCTTCGATGAATAAAGCAACCAACCACGGGTATAAGTCCATACGTGAATTAAAATCATTTGTGGCAAGTCCGGCACAACCTATAATTTCTCCTTCTCCATTTATCAGAAGATACCATTGTGGCAGAGGAGATTCCGACTCCAAACAAGTTCTGAAACAGTTATCATAAACCATTCTACTATTTTCGTCAGCCCACTTCCTTTGGAAATAAGCAATTGCCTCCTCTAAATATTGAGGGCTTTTCCGTAATGAAATGATATCCATAATTATAATCTTATTTATTAGCCGCTTACATTATTACTGCATTTTTCACTCTCTTTCTTTCTCTTCTTCCAAAGTTGCCAGCTATTAATAATGTTTTGCCACAATACATAGCTTCCCGGCCCTACAGCAGAAAGTGGATTCAGATAAGTATGAGCCATCCAGATGGCAAGAATAGTATTCTTTTGCCCTAAAGCCTGTCCACCACTAATACGATCGTTGTATATACTGCCCAATGTTTTGCCCAGAAAAAATTGAAGACAACATGCTATCAGGGCGACAACCGCAATCATAATCTCCGTAAGTCCGTCTGCCGGATCATTAATCAAAGAATAAAGCGTTTGTGCAGTGACAATAGCAAGAGAAATTCCCCATAAATAAAAGGCCAGTTCATGATAACCCAACAGCACTTTATGCACCTTGGGAATAAACCTCTGCAAGAACCAGGCTGCTAAGAAAGGACAGATCAATAAAGGAAAAACCTTACTGAGAATCACCAGAAAAGCATCTATAAAACTAATACCGGGATTGGCCTCTATCAATGGAAACAGGATCGGAACAGCAATTGCAGCTCCAATATTGGCTATCAATGTATAAGTTGTCAGACTGGCGGCACTTCCCCCCAACTTCGATGTAATAACGGCAGCCGCAGTAGCCGTGGGGCAAATAACACAAACCATCGCTCCTTCTGCCACAATTTTATTAAAACGATAAAGTAGCAGATAAACAATCAAAGATCCGAATATCTGAATCAATAAAAGCCATAAGTGTAACGGCTTCGGTTTTAAGTCACGCGGAGATACCTTACAAAAAGTGAGAAGCAACATAGTGAAAATCAGTATCGGAGTAAGGAAAGAAAAGCTGATAAATACCGGATAACCAACAGCACCTACCAGCATAGCTATCGGAAGCGTCCAATTTTTCAAGAACTTCAGCATTGTTATATCGTTTAAATTTCAGGTGCAAAGTAACGTAAAAAACTCAAAACTTAACACTAAATAGTGAGTTTTCAACAAATTTCTGCTACATTTGCACATTATTTTATATGGAACTACGTAGACCACACATATTATATATATTGATTTGCCTTTGGCTACTCGTTTCTCCATCAAACGTCAGTAGCGTCTGGGCAAAAGATTTCGTTGTAGTTATTGACGCCGGACATGGCGGTCACGATCCCGGAGCCATCGGAAAGATATCCAAAGAAAAGAATATCAATCTGAAAGTAGCATTGAAATTGGGTAATCTGATCAAACAAAACTGCAATGATGTGAAGGTGGTCTATACCCGTAGCAAAGATGTATTTATACCACTTGACCGCCGTGCAGAGATTGCCAACAATGCAAAAGCCGACCTGTTTATTTCAATCCACACTAACGCTCTGGCCAATAACCGGACCGCAAAAGGTGCTTCTACATGGACATTAGGTCTAGCCAAATCAGACGCCAACCTAGAAGTGGCCAAACGGGAGAACTCTGTAATCTTATATGAAGATGATTACAAAACTCGTTACGCCGGATTTAATCCCAATTCCGCTGAATCGTATATTATCTTCGAATTTATGCAAGACAAATATATGGAGCAGAGTGTACACTTGGCTTCATTGGTTCAAAAACAATTCCGCCATCACTGTAAACGGGTGGACCGGGGAGTACATCAGGCCGGATTCCTTGTATTGAAGGCTAGTGCCATGCCAAGCATTCTGGTTGAACTCGGTTTTATCTCTACGCCTGAAGAAGAACGTTATCTTAATACAGAAGAAGGAAGTTCTACTTTGGCAAAAGGTATATATCGGGCATTTCTCTCTTATAAAAGAGAACACGAAATCCGTTTGACAGGCAGCAGCCGCACTGCACTTCCCAATGATGATGAAGTAACCGATACTGAGGTTGCACAGATAGACAGCACAGAAAGCGAAAACAAAAAGCCCCAAAATACTCCACGCACCGACAAGCTTGTAACAGAAGCAAAAACTCAACGCCCAATTGTTGTAGAAAGCACAACAAACGACTCTGAAATTACGTTTAAGATACAAATACTGACCTCTTCACGTCCACTATCTAAAAATGATAAACGACTGAAGGGATTGAAAGATGTAGATTATTACAAGGAAAATGGACTATACAAATACACTTACGGGGCATCGTCCGATTATAATAAGGTATTACGGACACGCCGTAATACAGTCACTCCATTATTTAAGGATGCCTTCATCATTGCATTCCGCAACGGAGAAAAGATGAATATCAACGAGGCTATAGCCAATTTTAAGAAAAGAAGAAATAAATAAAAAGACTAAATAACAAAACATGAAACTCATTACAAAAGAAGTCAGGATAGGAATAGCAGGTGTTGCGGCCTTGTGCTTACTCGTCTTCGGGATCAATTATCTGAAAGGCATCAACATGTTTAAGCCTGCCAGCTATTTTTATGTAAAATTCCATAATGTAAACGGTCTGGCACAATCGAGTCCGGTATTCGCTGATGGTGTCCGTGTAGGTATCGTCCGTGATATTGCTTACGATTACAATCAACCGGAAAATGTAATAGTGGAAGTAGAAGTAGATACTGATTTACGCATACCGAAAGGAAGCTCAGCCGAACTGGTACCCGAACTGATGGGAGGAGTAAGAATGAATATTTTATTGGCCAACAATCCTCGCGAACGCTATACAGTAGGCGATACGATTCCGGGAACGCTAAACAACGGCATGATGGAGAAAGTTGCAGCAATGATGCCCGCTGTCGAAAAGATGTTGCCCAAATTAGACTCTATCCTTACTTCACTGAACACAATCATGGCAGATCAAAGCATTCCGGCAACTCTGCATTCTATTGAAAAGACAACAGCCAATCTCGAAGTTACCAGCCGTCAATTGAAAGTATTGATGAACAATGATATCCCACAATTAACAGGAAAGCTCAATACTATCGGTGATAACTTTGTTGTAATCAGCGGCAATCTGAAAGAAATTGATTATGCTGCCACATTCAAAAAAATAGACACCACTCTTAGCAACGTAAAAATGCTTACAGAAAAACTTAACAGCAAAGACAACACTGTCGGATTACTGTTAAACGATCCACAATTATACAATAACCTGAACCAAACAACCATTAATGCAGCAAATCTGCTTGAAGACCTGAAGGAACATCCGAAACGATATGTTCACTTCTCTTTGTTTGGTAAGAAAGATAAGTAGAGAATACGCCTTAAATAGAATTTATCTAAATAAGCGTGTACCAAACGAGGATAGGATGAAATCCTTTAAAAGTCTATTCATAGACAGAAAGGATACGTGCACCAACTATCAGGTTAAAGAATAACAGATGGGCCGTCACGTGATAAGCAATTAATTAACAAGTAGTTATAAAAAAGCAATAGCTTCCCATAAGAAGTATTTTATAGGGAAATGATAAGTCACTGAAAGTAAACACATTATTCTTTCAGTGAGAAATACAAGAAAAAGGAGATTTGTTTTTCTCGAATAAGATTCCCAATTTTGCAACCGTAGAAGTTTTGCTTAATTAATAAATGTATTACAGCCGCTATGAGTGAATCGAGTCATGTCGGCCTATGGAACCGCTGTCTTGAAATTATTAGAGACAATGTTCCTGAGTCGACATACAAAACATGGTTTGTTCCCATTGTTCCTTTAAAATATGAGGACAAAACGTTAATCGTACAAGTTCCCAGCCAGTTTTTCTATGAATTCCTGGAAGATAAATTTGTGGACTTGCTACGTAAGACGTTATATAAGGTTATAGGCGACGGCACGAAGTTGATGTACAATGTGCTGGTGGACAAAAGTTCAGGGGCAACCGTGAACCAGGAGTCTACTACCCGCTCTACGGCTATTCCCCAATCCGGACTTCCCCGTGTTGATGAAAGGAAAGCTCCGGGCTTGCTGCGTGCACCGGCCGTTCAGGATCTTGATCCCCATCTAAATCCGAACTATAACTTTGAGACCTTTATTGAAGGATACAGTAATAAGCTTTCAAGAAGTGTTGCCGAAGCTGTTGCCGAGAATCCGGCAAAAACAGTCTTCAATCCGCTGTTCCTCCATGGAGCATCGGGAGTAGGAAAGACCCATTTGGCCAATGCCATCGGTACCCGCATCAAAGAGTTGTATCCGGACAAAAGAGTGCTTTATGTTTCAGCACATTTATTTCAGGTACAATATACCGATTCCGTACGTAACAATACAACGAATGACTTCATCAACTTCTACCAAACAATCGATGTATTAATTATTGATGATATTCAAGAATTTGCAGGTGTCACCAAAACACAAAACACTTTCTTCCATATCTTTAATCACCTACATCAGAATGGCAAACAGCTGATATTGACTTCCGACCGTGCTCCTGTATTATTGCAGGGTATGGAAGAGCGCTTACTGACCCGGTTTAAATGGGGAATGGTAGCCGAATTGGAGAAGCCTACCGTAGAACTGAGAAAAAATATATTAAGAAATAAAATTCATCGGGATGGATTACAATTCCCTTCGGAAGTAATCGACTATATTGCTGAGAATGTTAATGAAAGCGTGCGTGACCTGGAAGGTATTGTCATTTCCATCATGGCCCACTCTACCATTTACAATAAAGAAATCGATCTGGACCTGGCACAACGCATTGTTCGCAAAGTCGTTCGTTGTGAGACAAAAGCTGTCACTATCGATGATATCATCAACGTAGTTTGCAAGCACTTCGATTTGGAGTCATCTGCTATCCATACCAAATCAAGAAAAAGGGAAGTCGTACAGGCACGCCAAGTAGCCATGTATTTAGCTAAAACACATACAGACTTCTCTACTTCCAAAATTGGAAAATTCATAGGCAATAAAGATCATGCCACCGTTTTGCATGCATGCAAAACAGTAAAAGGGCAATGTGAGGTTGACAAAGGATTCCGATCGGATCTGGAAAACATAGAAACTTTACTCAAGAAAAGAAACGTGAGTAACGGTGAACGGTAGACGATGAACGATGGACATACTGCAAAATAATGTAAGATGTTCATCGTCCATCGCTCGCCCCATTTATCGCTCACTGTTCATCGTTATTTAATCCATAAAGCCCTGCCGGCGAAGTACCTTCAACAGATTCTCAGACATAAATTCATTATCCTTCTTTGTATAGCGGACATCCGTGAATACTTGGGGCAGAGTCTCTTTCTGATTCTCTTCTATAAATAACTTGTTCTCAGGCAAAGATTCCTTATAAGCATATAACCGGTTTATATCTTCGGCGGTATAATCGTGATAGCTCTCTTCATGTATAATGCCCTCTATCGGCAGACGGTCTACCTGTTTCGGAGATTCCGCCGGATATCCCACAGTCACTGTAGTAATGGGAAACACCAACTCGGGCAAGTGCAAAGCATCGATGATCATTTGAGGATTATAGGTAGTAGTACCCAAATAGCAAATACCCAATCCGGCTTCCTCGGCAAGCGTACAGAAAGTCTGTGCAACCAATAAAGTATCCATAGCGGCATTCAAAAAGGACATTAAATTACCATATCCCGGCACCGCATTCCTTTCCTGACAATATTTGCAAAAACGACGAAAATCCGCGCAAAATGTCAATACAACCGGAGCCTCCTTTACCATCGGCTGATTAAAATGAGCCGGAGAAAGTATTTCTTTTTTCTCGGCATCACGGGTGACAACCACACTATAAAGCTGCATTCCACCCATCGTAGAAGCGCGAAATGAAGTTTCAAGCAAATCATTTAACAAATCCGGCGTAATATCTTTTTGCTGGTATTTGCGGATTGTCCTTCTGTTCTTAACTGTATCCATCATATCTTTTTTCTGCAAAGATATAAAAAGAATAATCATTCTATCTCATTTATAAAATAGAATAATTTTCTTTTTGGAAAACTTCAAGCGTCGAACAAAAGCATCATTCATTTGTTTATCAATTGCTTATCGTTTATAAACGGATAACTTAGTACCGGTTAATAAATTATCTCGTTTTTATTTTGATATACCAAAAAACATTCATAGCTTTGCAGGCACGTTTGTTAATGATAAGTAAGCTTCTACATATTTACTTATTAATAAAGAAATCTAAGACACATTGCATCGTGGAAAAGCAAATTTACTCTTACGAGGAAGCCTTCGAAGAATCTTTACGATATTTTCAGGGCGATGAACTTGCTGCGCGAGTTTGGGTAAACAAATACGCAGTAAAAGACTCTTTCGGAAATATTTACGAGAAGTCACCGAAGGATATGCATTGGAGACTTGCCAACGAGGTGGCTCGCATTGAAGCAAAGTACCCCAACGCACTAAGTTCCGAACAGTTGTTTGAGCTGTTTGATCATTTTAAGTATATCGTACCGCAAGGTAGTCCGATGACAGGTATAGGTAACGATTATCAGGTTGCTTCACTTTCCAATTGCTTTGTGATTGGTATTGATGGTTCTGCCGATTCATACGGTGCCATCATCAAAATAGACGAAGAACAGGTGCAACTGATGAAAAGACGTGGTGGTGTAGGTCATGATCTCTCGCACATCCGTCCCAAAGGTTCTCCTGTGAAAAACTCCGCTCTGACTTCTACCGGTCTGGTTCCGTTCATGGAACGTTATTCCAATTCCACACGTGAGGTTGCTCAAGACGGACGTCGCGGCGCACTGATGCTCAGTGTATCGATCAAGCATCCGGACTCGGAAGCATTTATCGACGCCAAAATGACAGAAGGTAAGGTAACAGGAGCCAATGTTTCAGTTAAGCTGGACGATGCATTCATGTCAGCAGCCGTAGAAGGCAGAAAATATACCCAACAATACCCTATTGACTCCGATCACCCGACTACGGTAAAAGAGATCGAAGCTTCCAACCTATGGAAAAAAATTGTGCATAACGCATGGAAATCAGCAGAACCGGGTGTATTGTTCTGGGATACCATTATTCGCGAATCAGTGCCCGACTGTTATGCGGACCTAGGATATAAAACGGTTTCGACAAACCCTTGTGGTGAAATTCCATTATGCCCCTACGATTCTTGCCGACTGTTGGCCATCAATCTATATTCATACGTAGTCAATCCGTTCACCAAAGATGCCTACTTCGACTTCGATCTCTTCCATAAACATGTAGCACTGGCTCAGCGCATCATGGATGATATCATCGATCTGGAATTGGAGAAGATAGAACGTATCATCGAGAAAATCGATCAGGACCCCGAAAACGAAGAAGTGAAACACACCGAACGCGGACTGTGGGAAAAGATCTATAAGAAGAGTGGTCAGGGACGACGTACCGGTGTCGGTATTACAGCCGAAGGCGATATGCTTGCCGCTCTCGGAATGCGTTATGGAACAGAAGAAGCGACAGAGTTTTCAGAGAAAGTGCACAAAGCAGTCGCTTTGGGCGCTTATCGTTCATCAGTGGATATGGCCAAAGAACGCGGAGCATTCGATGTATATGACTCGGAAAGAGAAAAGAACAATCCGTTTATCAACCGCTTGCGCGAAGCCGACCCGGCATTGTATGAGGATATGAAAAAATATGGTCGCCGTAACATTGCGTGCCTGACCATCGCTCCTACCGGCACAACCAGTCTGATGACCCAAACTACCTCGGGTATCGAACCAGTATTCCTTCCGGTATACAAACGCAGAAGAAAAGTAAACCCGAACGATACCAACGTACGAGTCGACTTTGTTGACGAAACCGGAGATGCCTTTGAAGAATACATCGTATTCCACCACAAGTTTGTGACTTGGATGGAAGCAAACGGCTATGATCCGGCTAAACGATACACTCAGGAAGAAATAGACGAACTGGTAGCAAAATCACCTTATTACAAAGCAACGTCCAACGATGTGGACTGGCTGATGAAGGTGCGTATGCAAGGTAAAATTCAGAAATGGGTAGACCACTCCATCAGTGTGACCATCAACCTGCCGAACGATGTAGACGAAGAATTGGTAAATCGCCTGTATGTGGAAGCCTGGAAGTCAGGCTGCAAGGGCTGTACGGTTTATCGTGACGGTTCCCGTTCAGGAGTGCTGATCTCTGCGAAGTCCGACAAAGATAAGAAAGAGGAACTCCCTCCTTGCAAACCACCAACGGTAGTCGAGGTACGCCCGACAGTGCTTGAAGCCGACGTCGTACGCTTCCAAAACAACAAAGAGAAATGGGTGGCCCTGGTCGGCTTGCTCGACGGCAGACCTTATGAGATATTCACCGGTCTGCAAGACGATGACGAAGGAATCATTATTCCGAAAAGCGTAAATACCGGACGCATCATCAAGAACGTCGATGAAAACGGAAACAAACGCTATGACTTCCAGTTCGAGAACAAACGCGGATACAAAATGACCATCGAAGGTCTGTCTGAGAAGTTCAATAAAGAATACTGGAACTATGCTAAACTGATTTCAGGCGTACTTCGCTGGAGAATGCCGATCGAACAGGTGATCAAACTGGTAGGTTCGCTGCAATTGGACAGCGAGAACATCAACACCTGGAAGAATGGTGTAGAGCGTGCGCTGAAAAAATATGTGCAGGACGGAACAGAAGCCAAAGGCAAGAAGTGCCCCAACTGCGGAAACGAGACATTAGTTTATCAGGAAGGTTGCCTCATCTGTACCACTTGCGGTGCATCCAGATGTGGATAAACTTAGCCAAGTAAATGATTAATATGTAAGCAAAAAGTGTTGAAAGGAGCCCATAGGCTCCTTTCAATGTTTAATCATACAAAGAGCACAAACGTTTGCATACTATTTTAAAGTAGTTCGACGAAAGTAAAGATACGACATATGTAGAATATTTCTATACTTGCAAAATCATTAGTCAATAATTAAATCTAATATATATGATAGTTACATTTCATATTGAATATCGCACAAGCTGGGGAGAAGAAGTCAGAATATTAGGTTCTGTCCCCGAACTTGGGAAAAATAATCCGGAGCAGGCTGTAGCCCTTACCACAGTAGACGGCATTCATTGGAGCAATGAAATATCCATTCAATTGCCGGCCGAAGGGGTTGTCGAATACAGTTATCACATATACCGTGACGGTAAGGCCATCCGTACCGAATGGAACTCCTTTCCGCGACGCATCTATCTGCCGGCCGACGTTAAGAAAAGCCTGCGCATCAACGACTGCTGGAAGAATCTTCCGGAGCAGCAATACTTCTACAGTTCGGCATTTACCGAAGCACTGCTGGCGCACCGCGAACGAAGCGCAATCCCCAAAAGCTACAAAAAAGGATTGATGATCAAGGCTTATGCTCCACGCATCAACAGCAAGTACTGCCTGGCCATCTGTGGTAACCAGAAAACACTCGGCAACTGGGACCCGGACAAGGCATGGCCCATGAGTGATGCCAACTTTCCGGAATGGCAAGCCGAACTGGATGCTTCCAAACTGGAATTTCCGCTAGAATACAAATTTGTATTGTACAATAAAGAAGAGAAACGTGCCGAAGCTTGGGAGAATAACCCCAACCGCTATCTGGCTGCTCCCGAAATCAAAGCAAACGAAACGTTGGTCATTGCCGACCGATATGCCTACTTTAATATTCCTTCCTGGAAAGGTGCAGGCGTAGCTGTCCCTGTATTCTCACTAAAGTCGGAAAAAAAGTTTCGGTGTAGGAGACTTCGGAGACCTGAAGAGAATGGTGGACTGGGCGGTCAGTACCAACCAGAAGGTAGTACAGATCTTACCGATCAACGATACCACCATGACTCATACATGGACAGACTCTTATCCCTACAACAGCATTTCCATTTATGCCTTCCACCCGATGTATGCCGACCTTAAACAGATGGGCAACCTGAAGGATAAGGAAACTGCGGCCGCCTTCAACCGGAAGCAAAAAGAACTGAATGCACTTTCCGCCATCGACTACGAAGCTGTCAACCGGGTGAAATGGGAATATTTCCATCAGATATTCAAGCAAGAAGGAGAAAAGGTGCTGGCTTCGAAAGCCTTCCGCAGCTTCTTCGAAGCCAACAAAGATTGGCTGCAACCGTATGCTGCATTCAGCTACCTGCGCGATTTATACCATACACCGAACTTCCGCGAATGGCCCCAATACTCGGAGTACAATGCTCAAGAGATTGAAGAACTGTGCCGCCCCGACACGGCGGACTATGCCCATATCGCCATCTACTTCTATATCCAGTTCAATCTTCACCTGCAATTGCTCGAAGCCACCACTTATGCCCGCGAGCATGGAGTAGTGCTGAAGGGGGACATCCCCATCGGTATCAGTCGCAACAGTGTAGAAGCCTGGACAGAACCTTATTATTTCAACCTCAACGGACAGGCCGGTGCTCCACCCGATGATTTCTCTATCAACGGGCAGAACTGGGGTTTCCCCACCTATAACTGGGATGTGATGGAGAACGACGGTTATAAATGGTGGATGAAACGTTTCCAAAAGATGGCTGAATACTTTGACGCCTACCGCATCGACCACATTCTGGGATTCTTCCGCATCTGGGAAATCCCGATGAATGCCGTGCATGGATTGCTGGGACAGTTTGTACCCGCCCTTCCCATGAGCCGTGAAGAGATAGAAAGTTACGGACTCTCTTTCCGTGAAGAGTTCCTGCGGCCGTATATCCATGAATATTTCCTCGGACAAGTGTTCGGACCACATACCGACTATGTAAAGCAGACGTTCATCGAACCGACTGAAACTTACGAGGTATACCGTATGCGTCCGGAATTTGATACCCAACGCAAGGTAGAAGCCTTCTTTGCCGGCAAGAACGACGAAGACAGTATATGGGTCAGAGACGGATTATATGCCCTGATCAGTGACGTATTATTTGTTCCCGACCGCAAAGACCCGAACCTGTACCATCCCCGCATTGGCGTGCAGCACGACTTTATCTACCGTGCCCTGAACGACTGGGAAAAAACAGCATTCAACCGCCTTTACGACCAGTACTACTATCATCGTCACAATGACTTCTGGCAACAGCAAGCCATGAAGAAATTGCCACAGCTTACCCAGTCTACCCGCATGCTGGTATGTGGCGAAGACTTAGGCATGATTCCCGACTGCGTGGCATGGGTGATGAATGACTTACGTATCCTGAGTCTCGAAATTCAGCGGATGCCCAAGAATCCGGCAGAAGAATTCGGGAGGCTGAACGAATATCCGTACCGTTCGGTCTGCACCTTCTCCACCCACGATATGTCGACCCTGCGGGGCTGGTGGGAAGAAGACTATCAGCAGACCCAACGCTACTACAATCAGATGCTGGGACATTATGGTACCGCTCCTGCCATAGCAACGCCGGAGCTGTGCGAAGAAATAGTACGCAATCACCTTTACAGCAATTCCATCCTCTGCATCCTATCCCTGCAAGACTGGCTGTCGATGGATGGAAAATGGCGCAACCCGAATGTACAGGAAGAACGGATCAATATCCCCGCCAATCCGCGTCATTACTGGCGCTACCGGATGCACCTGACACTGGAACAACTGATGAAAGCAGAAAGCCTGAATGAAAAAATCAGGGAATTGGTGAAGCAGACAGGCAGAAATCCGGAAAAGTAACATCCGCCTGTCACTTTAAGAAGAAAAAGAACAAAGAGAGAAGAGTGAAACCAAGTGTTTTTCACTCTTCTCTCTTTGTTTTCAGTAATATTCAGTATCTTTGTCAGACCAACTACACAAACATCCGGAATGGGAGATGACAAAAACAAACGAATAGATTTTGTGGACTTAACGAAAGGAGTCTGCATCATTCTGGTAGTAATGGCACACATAGGTGGAGCCTTCGAAAAACTTGATTATCACTCGATGATTGCCAGTTTTCGCATGCCTCTTTATTTCTTTATCTCAGGCATTTTCTTCAAATCCTATGAAGGCCTTTTCGGCTTCTTCATCCGAAAGATAAACAAGCTGATCATCCCTTTCCTCTTTTTCTATCTCAGCGCGTTCTTTCTGAAATACATTGTATGGAAAATCGCTCCCGGAGTCTTCCAGCTTCCGGTCAGCTGGACGGAACTCCTAGTTGTGTTTCATGACCATGCGCTGATCAAGTTCAACCCTCCCATCTGGTTCTTGCTGGCACTCTTCAATTGCAACATCTTGTTCTATCTGGTTCACAGTTTGCGCAACCGGCGGTTAGGTCTCATGTTTGCCCTCACTTTGCTGATCGGGACAGCCGGATTCTATATGGGCAAGCATCAGATAGAATTGCCCCTTTATATGGATGTAGCCATGAGCGCCCTGCCTTTCTACGTAGCCGGATTCTGGATTCGCCGTTACAATTTCTTCCTCTTTCCCCATCGTTTCGACAAGCTGATTCCCTTATGTATCCTGGTAGCCCTGGCAGTGATGTACTTCACCGCCACATTCGTGGGCATGCGCACCAACAATTATGCCGGCAACATTTTCCAATTTTGGGCCTCAGCCTTTGCCGGCATATTTATGATCATGCTTTTCTGCAAGAAGTTCAAGAAGCTGCCCGTCATCTCGTATATGGGGCGTTACTCGGTCATAACACTGGGCATACACGCACCTTTACTCCATTTTGAATATCCGGTTGTCAGCCGGTTTATCCACAACGAATGGGGACAGGCCATTGCCTTACTGCTACTGACGCTGACCGTCTGCATCATTGCGACCCCCATATTCCTGAAACTGATTCCGCAAGCAGTGGCACAAAAAGACTTTATTAAAACCAAACAATCGACACAACAAGGATCATAATTGCATTAATTATCCTATTTTTGCCGGAAGATACATCAATTATAAAACTTATGACTACCCAGCATTATATCTTCCTAGAAAACGTACGTTTCTACAGTTATCACGGAGTGGCCCCCCAGGAGACCGCCATCGGCAATGAGTTTATCATCAACCTGAGACTGAAAACAGACTTCGGCAAAGCGACCGAAACCGATGAAGTGGAAGATACCGTGAGTTATGCCGACATATATGCCGCACTGAAAGAAGAGATGGAACTGCCTTCAAAACTGCTGGAACATGTATGCGGACGAATCGTAAAAAGGCTCTTCCGGGACTTTCGGAAAATCAGGGAGATAGAAATCAAACTGGCGAAAAGAAACCCGCCCATGGGAGCAGACATCGACTCTGCCGGAGTAGAGATGCATTGCACGCGAGACTGAATCGACATTAAAACACTAATAAGATGAAAAAACTTTTATTAATCCTCCTACTGGTACTGGCAGGAGAAATCAGCGCACAACAAGCAGCAACGATTGTAGTCAAGACTACCCCGGACAACGAAATTGCTTATTGGCCTACAGGCAAAGAACACCTGTTCTGCATTGCTCTGGGAACCAAAGCACAAGCCGGCCCTCTGGGAGAATTTGTCCATCAATTCCGCACCGACCGCCCCGGCATGGTGCAGGTATGGACCCAAGGGAGTGATTCTTTTACACTCTACCTGACACCGGGAAGCAAAGACACCATTACCGTGACCAAAGATACCCTGATCATCAGCGGTACAAACTCGGCCTATAACCGATGCCTGAAAACAGTGAACGATTATCAGAAATACAGCGATAAACTGGTGTACATGCAGCCGCACGAACTGCGAGGAATCACTTCACTGGAGCAATATCACCGGCTGGCAGACGCCAGAATGCGGCAGGCACTCGACGCTGTAAATGCTTCCGGACTCAATGAAGAGTTTCTCGCGGAACAGCGTGCACACATCGATTACATCCGCCGGTCTATATTTATACATATTGCAAGGCAGCTGTCGAGAAAAGAAAAACTACCCGAAGATTGGCAAAGAGAACTGACAGAAGTCATCAATTCATCTGTCAACGGTGATTATCTGCGTTCCTACCGCGGAATCGGATTCTTTGTAAACGACCTGGTTATGATGCAGTTCACCAACCTCGAAAACGGTGACCTCAAAGAGATAAAGGAGTACGCCTCCTTCCTCTTCGACCGGTATCGGAAGTTCTTCACAGGAGACAATCTGCAATACATGCAGGCCCAGCTTATCTACGAAGATGAATTTCAGGGTAGCAAAACTCCTTCGATCCCCCAACTATACGAAACTTATAGGGCAGAGTTCCCCAACAGTCCTTTTTTGAACGTACTCGAACCGGGCGTTAAAGAAAACCTGCGCTTTCAGAATAGCCGTATCACCGACAAAGACTATCATATTCTGACATGCGACTCCACCATCACCAGTCTGGAGGATGCGGTAAAACCCTTTAAAGGTAAAGTTGTCTATATCGATGTATGGGCTACCTGGTGCGGTCCCTGCCTCAAAGAGTTCCAATACCTGCCCACCCTCAAGGAAAAAGCGCACAACATGGACGTTGTATACCTATACATTTCGATAGACCGTCCGGAGGAGCGGAAGAAATGGGAAAAGACCATCGCATACCATCAACTGAAAGGTTATCATTTATTAGTAAACGAAAAGTTAGGAAAATCGCTATACACCGAATTGGGAAACGAACGGCAAATACTGAGTATCCCCTGCTTTGTCATTATTGATAAGACGGGAAAGATAGTCATTCGCCATGCCGCAGCACCGAGTGAACCCGAAAAAGTGATCGAACAGTTGAGCACCTATTATAACAAGTAAAAACAGACTTCGGAATAAGCTGATCAAGAAAAGAAAAACGGGCAAAAGCTTGACTTCCGCAAAGAAAAAGAGTATCTTTGCCTATGTAATCATAAAGTATATTCCAATTAAAGTACGGTAATAGGGAGAAGCATTGGCTTCTCCCTATTTTTTATACTACTAACAGTGCGTTTCCGCAGAGCCGGTTTCCAAAGCTTGCAGAGCCGGTGTTCACCTACTTTAGAGCCGTTGTTTTCCACATTTACACGGTTGCTTCCGCTACTTTTCCCGGTATGTCGGCTCCCATTTCCCGGCATGAAAATCGTTTTTCACCAGAAGATAATTTCTTATCTCCTATTGATAATGAACAACGGAAAGGATGAAGTCCCGAAAGTTAACAATACATAAATCTGCTATTGACCAAAATAGGCGGAAAGACAGCAGCCGGAACCGATACATCACAAAGTAAACGCGCCACAAAATACACAGAGAGCACAAAGTTATTATATAGTGATTCTACATAATTAAAACTCCGTGCTCTCTGTATACTCTGTAGTGAAATATATTTCGTAACCGAATAGGCTCTTATTTCTTTCTCTTTCTTTTCTTCACCGATTCTACCGCCTCGGTCACCACCGGTTTATTCTCGAAACGTTTCGTATAGCCCGAGTAGTCCGGATGTGTCCGTTCATAGTCCGGATCAAGGAAGAGCGGACTTGAAATAATATGATCGGCAGTGGAACGGTTGCAACAAAAGACGATGTTTTCCACACTTGCCAGACGGGTCAGTGCCTTCACATCCGTATCGTGCGGCTGAAGAGTCATCGGGTCGGTAAAGAAGAAAAGATAATCGATCTCTCCATCCACAATACGCGATCCCATCTGCTGGTCGCCGCCCAGAGGACCGGATTTCAGGATAGTAAAATCCCACTCCACATCGGGATGTTTCTCTTTCAATGCCTCCTGTATCAGCGTACCGGTGGTACCTGTACAATAAAACTTATGTCCCATCAATAACTCCGAGTTCCAAAGAACCCATTCAATCAGGTCTTTTTTCATAGCATCGTGCGCTACCAGCCCGATTCTTCGAATTAGTTTTTCCATAACGTCATCCTTTTAAATCTGATAATTGTGAAAAGAACTTCCGCCCTTTCACATAGAATTGCACTAAGATACTACTTTTTATCCGTTCGGGAATAAAGTGTGAGGAAGTTTTTCTGAGATTCTCCGCTCTTGCATCCCGGAAACTGTCACGTAACAACTTGAATTCGCGACGGGCACGAACCACCGCTTTCGCATTGGCCGGCTGCCCTTTAAGCGCAAACGTAGCAGCCGCGATGTAATCGAGCCAGCAACGTACACGCATCACTCCGGCCAGTTCTCTGTCCGGAAGATTCTTGTAAAGCATGACAAGGTTATTACGAAAATTGAGGAAGGTCTTGTGCGGATTCTCCTTCTTCAACGTGGCTCCTCCTACATGATAGACCACACTTTGGGGGATGCAAACAATTCCACGTCCGCGGGCACGGAGTCTCCAACAAAGATCGATCTCTTCCATGTGGGCAAAGAAGCGTCCGTCCAGTCCTCCCGCTTCGCGATAGTCCGCCAGACGGATGAACATGGCGGCACCGGTAGCCCAGAATATCGGCAGTACGGTGTCATATTGCCCTCGGTCCGCTTCGACTACTCCCATCACCCTTCCCCGACAAAACGGATATCCGTAGCGGTCGATGAATCCGCCGGCAGCTCCGGCATATTCGAACCATTCTTTTTGTCGCCAACTGCGTATCTTCGGCTGGCAGGCAGCCACCTCAGGATGGGCGTCCAAATAGGCAGCCATCGGTTGCAACCACTGTCCGGTCACCTCGACATCGGAATTGAGCAACACCACATACTCGGCCTCCACCTGCCGAAGGGCAAGATTGTACCCATCTGCAAAACCATGATTCCCATCCAGCAGAATCCGGCGTACCGAGGGAAACTCGCGGCGCAGCATCTCCACCGACTGATCCGTAGAACCGTTATCAGCCACACAGACTTCCACACCTTCAGCCTCCGAATATCGAAGCACGGAGGGAAGAAACGAACGGAGCATCTCGCAACCGTTCCAGTTCAATATAACGACAGATATCCTATTCATTTTTCTTTTCGGGGCGTTTCAGTTTCCAACGCTTATGCGACCATAGCCAATAGGCCGGTTCTTTCCGGATGGTCTGTTCCAGTCTGCGGGCAAATATTTCGGTAATCTCCCCGTCGGCTGTCTCCTTCGGACGGTCGGTTACCAGATCGAAGTCTACCCGGCAATATCCTCTCCGCTCCTTCCGCAGCTCGCAATAGAAAACCGGAAAATCCATCATCTTGGCGATACGTTCGGCACCATCCATAAATACCGTATCCTGATTCAAGAAAGTAGTCCAATAATGGGCTTCATGCATATTGGGCGATTGGTCGGTAATCAGTCCGATGGCCATCTTCTTGCCGGCACGCTTCAACTTAATCACTTCGCGGGCGGTAGAGTGTTTCGGAACATTATATCCTCCGAAACGGGCACGGATGTATTTAAAGAGTCCATCCAGATAGACATCTTTCAAGGGCTTGTATACCTGCACGGGCACATCGCCCGGACGCATAATCATTCCCATACCCGTAATCCACTCAAAATTAGCGTAATGGGGTATCAACAGGACAATCCCGCCCCGTTCGTCTATCATCCGGAGGTAGGTTTCCTTATTCTCGTAGGTCATCCGTTTGCAAAGTTCTTTCTCCGACATGCGCAGCATTTTCACATCTTCGAGCATATAGTCGCAAAGATAATGAAAGAACTTGCGTTCGATGGCCTTCAATTCTGCTGCCGACTTTTCCGGAAAAGAGTTCTTCAGGTTGGTACGTACCACCTTCCTCCGGTAACCGATCACATGATACAGCCAGAAATAGATAAAATCGGACAGTGCATACAATACCGGAAACGGAAGAACAGCCAAAAGCCACATTCCTACATAGGTCAACAAATAGAGGAGTTTCGATTTCATGTTTATTGTGTTATAGTTCCTTTCAGTGCGGTACCCTCTTCATTAAAATCTCCCAAAAGAACATTCACTACTTTATTATCCAACGCGGCGTCACTCTCCACTTCCACACGGATATAGTTTGCCGTAAATCCATGCATCGGCGCTCCCGCTTTGGGCTTTTCCATCAAGACAGGCATGGTCTGCCCGATGTAACGGGCATAAAAGGCTTTTGTTTTTTCATCCGACAGTGCAAGCAGACACTGGCTTCGCTGGTGTTTCTCTTCAGGAGTCACCACATGGTCTATTTTCAGGGCCTGGGTTCCCGGACGTTCCGAATAGCTGAACACATGCAGCTGGGTGACGTCCAGTCCGTGAATAAATTCATAAGCTTTCTCAAAGTACCCGGCAGTTTCGCCCCGGGTACCTACAATCACATCCACACCGATAAACGCATCGGGCATCACCTCTTTTATCTTCGCAATCTTCGAAGCAAAAAGTTCTGTCCCATAGCGGCGACGCATCAGTTGGAGAACTTCGTCACTACCGGACTGCAAAGGGATATGGAAATGTGGCATGAAACTGCGTGAACGGGATACGTATTCTATAATTTCATCCGTCAGCAAATTGGGTTCGATGGAAGAAATACGATAACGTTCGATACCTTCCACCCGATCGAGGGCCTTTACCAGATCAAAGAAGGTCTCTCCGGTGGACTTTCCGAAATCGCCGATGTTGACTCCGGTCAGCACTATTTCCTTTCCGCCTTCGGCGGCAGCCTGCCGGGCCTGTTCCACCAAAGAAGCAATGGTACCGTTACGGCTTCGTCCGCGGGCAAAGGGAATAGTACAATAAGAGCAGAAGTAATCGCAACCATCCTGCACTTTAAGGAAAAACCGGGTACGGTCACCTCGCGAACAAGACGGTGCAAACGAACGGATATCTTTTGTAGCGGTCGTATAGGCTTCTCCTCCTTCGTGCTTATGCAGGTCGCCCAGATACTGAAGCAAATCTTTCTTCTGTTCCGCACCGAGCACAACGTCCACTCCCTCTATCTTTGCCACATCGCCGGGTTTTAACTGGGCATAGCAACCTGTCACCACCACAAAAGCGCCGGGATGTTGTTTCACCAGCCGATGAATGGCCTGACGGCATTTCTTGTCCGCCATCTCGGTCACCGAACACGTGTTGACAATACAAAGGTCAGCCTTTTCACCTTTCCGGGCTGTACGTACACCTGCCTCACGCAGGATTTTACCAATCGTCGAAGTCTCTGAGAAATTCAGTTTGCAGCCTAATGTATAATAAACGGCTGTCTTATCTTGAAATACAGTGGTATCTATCATAATCTGTAAAAACGCATATTCAGCGCAAAGTTACACATTATTATTAGGAGTAAAGAGGTGAAAGGAGTTAAAAGGAGTTAGAGGGGACCGAAGAAGAGGTACGGGACGTGAAGGACACCGGAAAGAAACATTCCACGTTTGTAAATCCTTCTGCCTGCATCAAAAGGCATCCCTCTTTGGTTTAAAACCAGGGAAGCATTGACTTTAAGCCAAAGACACCTGCCTTTTAAAGCAAGAGCCCGTTGCTTTAAAAGGTATTTCCGTGAAGGATAGAATGCTATATTTCAACCGATTAGAGAAGAGTACGGACAGTTATCGTTTCCTCTTCATGTAAAGATATAAATAAACAATAAGCCTAATTAACACCTAAAGGTTTCTTAATCTGGAAGTTTATACCTACTTTTGCACAAATCTTCAAAAAACGTGCAATGATAAAAGAAAACTTCATTAAACTCTACGAGAACAGTTTCCGTGAAAACTGGGATTTACCTTGCTACACCAACTATGGCGAACCGGAAAGTTATACCTACGGTGAAGTAGCCGAAGAAATAGCCAAACTTCATTTACTGTTCAAGCACTGTAGTTTGCGACGGGGAGATAAAATAGCCGTTATCGGAAAGAATAATGCCCGCTGGTGCATCGCTTACATGGCTACCATCACATACGGAGCCATCATAGTGCCCATCTTACAGGACTTCAATCCGAACGACGTACACCATATTGTCAATCATTCCGAATCCGTTTTCCTTTTCACCAGTGACACCATCTGGGAGAATCTGGAAGAAGAACGCCTGACGGGTATCCGTGCTGTCTTTTCACTGACCGACTTCCGTTGCCTGCACCAGAGGGACGGAGAAACAGTACAGAAATTCCTGAAGCATATCGATCAGTACATGACAGATACTTATCCAAAGGGATTCCGGAAAGAAGATGTGCTCTACACCACCCTGTCCAACGATAAGGTGATGCTGCTGAACTATACTTCCGGCACCACCGGATTCAGCAAAGGAGTGATGCTGACAGGCAACAACCTGGCCGGCAACGTGACTTTCGGTATCCGCACGGAACTGCTGAAAAAGGGTGATAAAGTGCTTTCTTTCCTTCCGCTGGCCCATGCTTATGGATGCGCCTTCGACTTTCTGACAGCCACGGCAGTCGGTACGCATGTAACCCTTCTCGGTAAAGTGCCCTCACCCAAAATCATCATGAAAGCATTCGAAGAGGTAAAACCGAATCTGATTATTACGGTACCGCTGGTCATCGAGAAAATCTATAAAAACGTGATCCAGCCTATCATCAGCAAAAAAGGAATGAAATGGGCCTTGAGCATTCCTCTACTGGATAATCAGATTTATGGCCAGATCCGCAAAAAGCTGATCGATGCGCTTGGCGGACGCTTCAAAGAAATCATTATCGGTGGAGCCGCCATGAACCCGGAAGTAGAAGAGTTTTTCCACAAAATCAAGTTCCCCTTCACCATTGGCTACGGCATGACGGAATGCGGTCCGCTTATCAGTTATGCTCCTTGGGACAAATTCGTCCCCTCTTCATCGGGCAAAATACTCGATATTATGGAAGCCCGCATCTATAAAGAGAATCCCGAAGCCGAGACCGGAGAGATTCAGGTACGGGGAGAGAACGTAATGACCGGATATTATAAGAACCCGGAAGCCACTCAGGAAGTGTTCACTAAAGACGGATGGTTGCGCACCGGTGACTTAGGCACCATGGATGACGAAGGCAATATCTTCATTCGCGGCCGACTGAAGACGATGATCCTCAGTTCAAGCGGACAGAACATCTTCCCCGAAGAAATCGAGGCTAAACTTAATAATCTTCCATTTATTCTTGAAAGTCTCGTGATCGAACGAAACAAAAAACTGGTTGCCCTGGTCTACGCCGATTATGAAGCTTTGGACTCTTTAGGACTCAACCACGAAGACAACTTAAAAACGATCATGGACGAGAATCTGAAGAATCTGAATAATAATGTAGCCGCCTACGAAAAAGTAAGCCAGATCCAACTCTACCCCACTGAGTTTGAGAAAACTCCGAAAAGAAGTATCAAACGCTATCTATATAACAGTATAGCAGAAGATTAGATATGTTTTAAAACATACAAAAAAACATAATGAAACATTCTTCTAAAAAAAAAATAAAAAAAAGTTGGGCTTAGGAGTACAACATATACAAAAAGTACATACCTTTGCAGCGTTTTAATAAGCAATTGATTGTATTACAGATTTAAAAAGCAAAGAAAATGAAAAAATTAGTTTTGATGTTCGTAGCTATCGCAGCAGTATCATTCGCATCTTGTGGTAACAAAGCAGCTGACGCTGAAAAAGCAACTGCAGATTCTATCCGTATCGCTGACTCTATCGCAGCAGTAGAAGCAGCTGCAGCTGAAGCAGCAGCTCAGGCAGCTGATACTATCGCAGCTGACACTACAGTAGTAACTGAAACTGTTGTAGCTGAATAATCTCGAACAACATTAGAGAGAATTGAAAGTCTGCCGTGCCAAAGCACGTACAGACTTTTTTTGTGTCCTTACCTCTCCCCTCTCCTCAAAACAAACTCTTCCGGACGGCAACAGACAGTGTCCCCATACCGTAATCGAAAGAAGTTAATATCGCAGCAACAGGATATTAACATCCTGACTACAGCAAGTTAACTTCCTGTCATCAGCAAATTAACTTCGTATCAGCAAAGAAGTTAATATCGTAACGTCACATAAGGATACTAAAAAAAGGGCATTCTCTTTCAAGAATACCCTTTCCTTATATCTCGGTATTGTATGCTACTTATTCAGCTACTACTTCGAAAGGAATTTCTACAGAAACTTCTTTGTGCAGTTTAACGATAGCTTTGTAAGCACCAACTTCTTTCACAGCGTCTTTTACAACGATGATCTTTCTGTCGATCTCGTGACCCAATTTAGCCAATTCCTCAGCAATCTGGATGTTACCAACAGAACCGAAGATAGTACCGGTTGAGCTAACTTTTGTAGCGATAGTCAATGATACGCCTTCCAACTTAGCAGCCAATGCTTCAGCATCTTTCTTGATTTTCTCAAGTTTGTGAGCACGTTGTTTCAGTTCTTCAGCCAACATTTTCTTTGCAGAAGGAGAAGCAATAACAGCTTTTCCAGTGGGGATCAAGTAATTACGACCATAACCAGACTTAACAGTTACGATGTCATTCTTATAACCCAAGTTTACTACGTCTTCTTTCAATATAATTTCCATACTTTTCCTCCTTATTTCATCATGTCAGTTACAAATGGAAGTAACGCCAGGTGACGTGCTCTCTTTACAGCCTGCGCAATACGACGCTGGAACTTCAAAGAAGTACCGGTGATACGGCGCGGAAGGATCTTACCTTGTTCATTCAAGAATTTCTTCAAGAATTCAGGATCTTTGTAGTCGATATACTTGATACCGCTCTTTTTGAAACGGCAGTATTTTTTCTTTTTAACGTCTACTGAAGGCGGAGTTAAATATCTGATTTCTGATTGAACTTGTTGTGCCATGATTAATCCTCCTTTTTGTTTGATTTAACACTTCTTCTCTTTGCAGCATATTCTGCAGCGTATTTATCCATTCTGAAAGTCAAGAAACGGATTACACGTTCATCACGACGGAAATTTAATTCCAACTTGTCAATTACAGTAGGTTCTGCATTGAACTCAATCAACTGATAGAATCCTGTAGACTTCTTCTGGATTGGATAAGCCAGTTTCTTCAGTCCCCAGTTTTCTTCATTGATAATCTCAGCACCTTCAGCCTGAAGAATGCCTTTGAATTTTTCTACCGCTTCCTTCATCTGAACATCAGACAAAACGGGAGTTAAAATGAAAACGGTTTCGTATTGATTCATACTCGTTTTAATTAAATAAATAAATTATTTGATTTTAAAAATGCGGTGCAAAGGTAGGCATTTTATTTTGAACTGCAAACATTTAATCTTTTTTTGTGTTACGAGATAGGATTTGTCAAAGAAGACATCTATCTTTGCAAAGTTGCTTAAACAATAATTTCATGATCGAACAATTTAACTTTGATATCAGGCTGATCTTTGCCATCTTGAATGGTAAGGTCTCTGCTGCCATTAATCGGAAACTATACCGGAACTTCAGACAGAACGGTCTGGAAATCAGTCCGGAGCAATGGACGGTTCTTATTTTTCTCTGGGAAAAAGACGGAGTGACACAACAAGAGTTGTGCAATGCAACTTTTAAAGACAAACCGAGTATGACCCGCTTGATTGATAATATGGAACGCCAACATCTGGTGGTACGCATCTCCGATAAAAAAGACCGCCGTACCAATCTGATTCATCTGACCAGAACAGGAAAAGAGCTGGAAGAAAAGGCCCGTATCATAGCTAACCGGACCCTTAAAGAGGCGCTGCATGGCATCACAGTCGAAGAGCTAAGCGTAAGCCAGGAAGTATTAAGAAAAATATTCTTCAACACCAAAGATTAATCGACAGGAGGAAGAAGTGAGAGCAACAAAATCAACTATTTATGGCTAATTAATGGTTTTTTTGCGAAAAATATTTCGTCCGTTAAAGAATTATGCGTTAATTTGTGACTGGAATATAATAATCTATTAAAATACACACACATGAAAGGCTTATTAAAGAATTTAGGATTGCTATTAATCTTAGTCGGAGTAATCATTCTGATTGCTTGCTCTCTGACCGGAGAAGTAAACAACAACGCTGTCTTGGGAGGCTCGATAGTATTGGTGGTACTCGGACTGATTACTTATATTGCGATAAACAAAAGAATTGCAGATTAATAGTTTCAGCAAGAAATAAAAAAGCCGGAAAACGAATGTTTTCCGGCTTTTTTATTTCTATACACTCCCCTATCCATTATGATTCGGGTTCGGGGGTGATCAACTTGTAACCTTTTCCGTGGATGTTGATAATCTCAATCGAATCATCATCTTTCAGGTGCTTGCGCAGTTTAGTGATATACACGTCCATGCTACGCGCATTGAAATAGTTGTCATCGATCCAGATAGTCTTCAAGGCAAAGTCGCGCTGCAAGATTTCGTTAGCATGCGCACAAAGCAATCCCAGCAATTCCGATTCTTTGGTAGTCAGTTTCGTTTGTTTGTCGCCGATAGCCAGGATTTGCTTCTGGGTATCAAACGTAAACTTACCAATCTTATAAACATTGCTCTCCTTGTTCTTCTTTCCGCGAACACGTCTCAGGATAGCCTCGATTCTGAAAGTAAGCTCTTCCATACTGAAAGGTTTGGTGATATAATCATCCGCACCGATCTTAAATCCTTCCAGGATATCTTCTTTGAGTGTTTTTGCAGTCAGGAAGATAATAGGAATTTCAGCGTTGGCCGCACGAACCTCCTGTGCCAGTGTGAAACCATCTTTTTTAGGCATCATCACGTCAAACACGCATAAGTCATATTTATTCTTCAGGAAAGCTTTAAATCCGGCTTCTCCATCAGGATACAACTCAGCAGAGTAACCTTTAGCCTGTAAATATTCTCTTAAAAGCATGCCAAGATTTTCATCATCCTCGCATAATAAAATACGCAGTTTCTCGTCCATATCAATCATTTTTTAATAAAGGTAATGCAATAATAAATTTAGTTCCTACATTCAGTTCACTCTCTGCCCGGATGGTTCCCTTATGATCCTGAATAATCTTTTTCACATAAGCCAGTCCCAGACCGAAACCTTTTACATCGTGCAGATTACCTGTATGCACGCGATAGAACTTATCAAACACCTTCTTCAGGTTTTCTTTTTTAATACCAATACCGTTGTCCTGTATCGAAATCATCAGTTTACCGGGCTCGTTCCAGGTTCTCACGTTGAGCACCAGGTCTTCTTCGGGCTTCTTGTATTTCACCGCGTTATCCATCAGGTTGAATATCACATTGGTGATATGCATTTCGTCCGCAAATATAACAGGATTGGTAGCCTCAAGGTTCGATGTAATCTTACCATTATAGCGTTCCACCTTCAAAGCGAACGTATTGATAACTCCGGTAATCAACTCATTGGCATCGAGTTCCTTCATCTTCAGCGTTGCTTTCTGCCTGTCGAACATAGACATCTGAAGCACCTTCTCCACCTGGAATCTCAACCGCTTCGTTTCATCATTGATGACTCCCGATATATGCTGGAACATCTGCGGCGACTTCCCGACTGCGGGGTCTTTCAGCATCTGGGCAGCAAGCGAGATGGTCGATATCGGTGTCTTGAACTCATGCGTCATGTTGTTGATAAAGTCATTCTTCATCTCTGTCAACTTCTTCTGACGGAAGACGATGTAGATGGTGAAGATGAATGTAATCAGCAGTACGATAGTGAATATCATCGAAGGAATCATAAAACTAACCGAGTCGAAGATATAATCTTTCTTACCGGGAAAGTGCACCTTCACAATACTCATCTTCGCAGGCGGATCATTCTGGAACAGAGGTTGCGTATAAGAGTCTTCACTCCCTCCGTCTTCGTAGTCCGAGCAACGATATACTTCACGTCCATCTTTATCGATCACCGAAAAATGGTAGAGCAACTCTACACCATTATTAATAAAGTTCGATTTCAGATAATTATCCAGCTTTTTAAAGTTCACCCGTTCGCCAATCGATTTATCGCTTGCCTTGTAAATCATCCGCAAAGCCACATCGTCGAGCAGAAAACGCTGATACATATACCTATTTTTAATAGCATCAGTCAAGCTCCGTGATGTCTGCGGAATGGTATTCCGGCCATGCCTTTCGGAAATCATGGCTTTGGGCACTTTCGACGGCTCGGTGGTAATCATCTTCAGTTCAAACTCCGAATACAGGGTTCCGTCCGGTGACTTGAACCTATAACGCTCCGATTGCTGAATTAAACCGTTTTTCTGTTCGGTAGTAGAAGAAGACTGAGCCAGTGCTCTGCGTTCCGCTTCAGTGATATCCTCTAACAGCCAACGTTGCGTTTCATCATACTCTACATCCTTTGAAACCTGAAACAAAGCATTTCGCACGGATGTATTAAATTGTTCTTTACGCATCTTCACCATTTCTTCGATGTAGCTCACTTGTAAATAGAGCAAACTCAGAAAGGAAAGACCCATAATAATGCCTAATATCCAGATTGTTGACTTTTTCATAGCAACAAAATTAACACTCCCTAATTAACACTCCTAACAGCTTAACCTGTTTTAACAGGACGTTCTCTATAATTAACCGAAAGGCGTTTTTTAGGTCGTATTCTGACCACTATAACAAAACGTATACACCTTTGGTTTGCAAATTTAATAAAAAATTAAAGATTTCTCTTCAGAAAATCTACTTTCTTTAATCATTGTTAATGGACGGGAAGGCTATAAGATACCGGTTACGTCCTCTCTCACAACCGCCACACCGGACAAGCACGTCCCAAAGAATACCTAAAAAAGTAAAGCTACGAGTAGCTGCACATTCATTGCACACTTCTCGTAGCCTTATCATTTAGTAGCACAGCCACTTATAGCCTAAGCCCGGCAGCTTATGACTATAATTACTCTTCTGTTTGTTTGGATTCGAAGTCTTTTATTAACTTATCCTGCACATCACTCGGAACCAGTTCGTAACTTGCAAATTTCATAATGAACGAAGCACGGCCTCCGGTAAGCGAACTAAGAGCGGTTGAATAAGAAGACATCTCTTTCAAAGGCACTTTAGCCACCAGTTTCTCATAACCGTTTTCGCTGCTCATACCCATGATCATGGCACGGCGTCCCTGAAGGTCACCCATCACGTCACCCATCTTATCGGACGGTACGAAGACTTCCACATCATAAATTGGCTCGAGAATCTTCGGTCCGGCGTTCTTAAACGCTTCGCTGAAGGCATTACGTCCGGCCAGCATGAACGAAATTTCATTAGAGTCTACCGGGTGCATCTTTCCATCATATACAATGACGCGTACATCGCGGGCATACGAACCGGTCAGAGGTCCCTGTTCCATGCGGGACATGATCCCTTTAAGGATGGCCGGCAGGAAGCGGGCATCGATAGACCCCCCGACAATACTGTTAACAAATACCAATTTTCCGCCCCATTCCAATGGAACTTCCTCAGTACCCTTCACGTTAATCTTAAATTCCTGTCCACCGAATTTATACATATCGGGCACCGGCATTCCTTCATAATAGGGTTCCACTATCAGATGCACCTCGCCGAACTGTCCGGCACCACCCGATTGCTTTTTGTGACGATAGTCGGCACGGGCAGCTTTTGTGATGGTTTCACGATAAGGGATCTTCGGTTCTTCAAATTTCACCTGAAGCTTTTCATTGTTCTCCAGACGCCATTTCAACGTACGGAGGTGGAATTCTCCCTGGCCATGCACGATGGTCTGTTTCAGTTCCTTCGATTGTTCGATGACCCAAGTCGGATCTTCCTCACGCATACGGTTCAAGATGGCCATCATCTTTTCCGTATCGGCCTCGTTCACCGGCTTGATGGCGCGTGAATATTTAGAATTCGGATATTTGATAAAATTAAACCGGTTCTCGGCACCTTTACCGTTCAGTGTATTTCCGGTATGAACATCTTTCAGCTTCACCGTACAGCCAATGTCACCTGCCACCATCTCTTCTACTTTGATACGGTTGGCACCGGCGCAAGCATAAATCTGCGCCACACGTTCTTTCGAACCGCGATCGGCATTGGTAAAGTCGTCTCCTTCATGCACTTTTCCGCTCATGACCTTGAAATACTGAACGTCACCAATGTGTGGTTCCACACCGGTCTTGAAGAAATACAAAGAGGTAGGTCCGTTGGGATCGGGTTCCACCACTTCACCACGGGTATTATGCACTTTCGGCATTTCCGATACACCGGGCACTACATTACCCAGAAATTCCATCAAACGACGTACCCCCATATCTTTGCCTGCACATACGCAGAATACGGGGAACATGCCGCGTGCAGCCAGACCCTTACGGATACCTTCGCGCATTTCGTCTTCTGTCAGTGAATCCTGTTCGAAGAATTTTTCCATCAAGCCTTCATCATTCTCAGCAGCGGCTTCTACCAGGGCTTTGTGCATTTCCATAGCCTTGTCCATCTCTTCGGCCGGGATCTCTTCAATAGTGGGTGCTCCACCTTCGGGTCCCCAAGAGTATTTCTTCATCAGCAGCACGTCGATCAGTGAGTTGAAATTCGGGCCTGTAGCCAAAGGATACTGGACGGGAACCACTTTCGGTCCGTAAATGGACTTCAGTTGTTCAAGCACCATATCATAATCGCACTTCTCGTTATCGAGTTGATTCACCAGGAAGATTACCGGTTTACCCAGTTTTTCGGTATAGCGGAAATGATTTTGTGTTCCCACTTCCGGTCCATATTGTCCGTTCAGCAGCAAAATAGCTGTATCGGTTACGTTGAGTGCCGTCATGGCAGCGCCTACAAAGTCATCGCTGCCCGGACAGTCTATGATGTTCAGTTTCTTTCCATTCCATTCCACATGAAAAATAGTTGAAAAGACGGAATATCCATATTCCTGTTCCACCGGAAAGTAATCGCTTACGGTATTCTTGGCAGTAATCCTGCCGCGACGTTTTATAATACCACTCTCATAGAGCAACGCTTCTGTGAGAGTGGTTTTTCCTGAGCCGTCATTGCCAAGAAGGGCAATGTTCTTAATTTCGTTAGTCTGATATACTTTCATGATATATAAGATTTAAATGAATGATTCAGTATGTGTTTTTCGCATACCCTTTTTTTACTGAGGCGCAAATTAGGCATTAATCAAATGAAAAGCAATAAAACGGACAGTGTTACTAAACAATGTTATGTAACATACAGCCTTCGACAAGCGCGAAACAGGCTATCTGACAGAATGGAAGTATTCTTTCCGATTCCCGATTAAAAAGAGCAGTTTGCCTTACATTTACTGACTCCTTCTTCTTCCGGACAGGATGAAATAGAATGCAGCAGCAGACTTTTCGGTGCAAAACGGAGGTTTTTCCAACCAAAGAAGGGGGCATTTCGGGTTGAACACGGTGCATTTTCCCAAAAAGAAGCAAACATTCCGTGCAAAAGAAGTAAGCATTTCCGGAAAATGCTTACTTCTTTCGGGTGAGATGTCTATATGTTTTGCCTCATCACATATATTGTTATGTGCAGAACCCCGCACCGGCGCCTTTTTTTCTCCGGTTGCCCCGCAGAAGCATACGGAGAGAATATAGCAAAAGCATCGGGACAGAGACAGAACGAAAGCAAATTCATCGGATTCCGCCCCAAGTCCGTCCATTTGCACACATATACCATAAATCTGTGACACAGGAGAAAAGTCTGTTGGCAAATGCAGGCGTTTTTCCGGCCAACCTTCAGGACGGCACGAAACGAAAGCATTCTGAGGCCATCGGATTATCAGATTGTCAAATGGTCAAAAAGGAACTTTCCTCCCGTTAAATAAAAGAGAATATCTACCCTACAGGGTTGTTTACTAACACGAAAACCTTACTTTTGCAATTTGAAACGCAAAAATAACTCAGACCATCATGGCAGGCATATACATACACGTCCCCTTCTGTAAGACACGCTGTATCTATTGCGATTTTTACTCAACGACGCGAAGCGAATGGAAAGGACGCTACATCGAAGCACTCTGCAAAGAGCTGGAAATGAGATATACTTACCTGAAAGGAAAGCCTATTGAGACGCTCTACTTTGGTGGAGGTACTCCTTCGCAGCTCGACGAAAAGGATTTCCGGAAAGTATTCGACACCGTCCGCCGGGTTTATGGGATGGAGAATTGCCATGAAATAACACTTGAAGCCAATCCGGATGACCTCTGTCCGGAATACCTGCAAATGCTCTCCGAATTGCCGTTCAACCGCATCAGCATGGGCATCCAGACATTTGACGACACTACGCTCAAGTTGCTGAAACGCCGCCACAATGCGGCTCAAGCCATTCGTGCGGTAGAGTTGTGCCGTGCCCACGGTTTCCGCAACATCAGCATCGACCTGATCTACGGGCTCCCCGGTGAAACAACGGAACGCTGGGAAAAAGACTTGCAACAGGCTATTGCCCTAGACGTGGAACATATATCGGCTTATCACTTGATTTACGAAGAAGGTACTCCCATTTATAAAATGTTGCAAAAGCATCAGGTCGAAGAGGTGGACGAGGACAGCAGTGTCCGGTTCTTCACCTTATTAATAGACCGGTTGCGTGAAGCCGGATACGAGCATTATGAAATATCCAACTTCTGCAAGCCGGGCATGTATTCGCGCCACAACACTTCGTACTGGCAGGGAGTAAGTTATCTCGGCTGCGGCCCGTCGGCACACTCTTTCGACGGACAAACCCGGGAATGGAACTGCTCTTCGATCGAAAAATACATGTCCGGCATTGAAAGCGGACAACGGGACTTCGAACGGGAAGAGCGGGATCTGACCACCCGATACAACGAATTTATCATTACCTCTGTCCGCACTCAATGGGGAATTTCACTCGAACGCCTCAGTAATGATTACGGAACGCAACTGGAACAATATTGTCTCAAAATGGCACGTCCTTCTTTAGAAAACGGCAAATTAGAAATATACGAAGGTGCTTTGCGCCTCACCCGCGAAGGAATTTTTATTTCCGACAGCATCATGAGCGACCTGCTCTGGGTGGAAAACTAAAATTATAAAGTCATGACCGAATCAGAGGTTCGAAAACTACTCAGACGAATGAAGGAGCTGGATTCGCAAACAGCGTTCCGGGCCTTCTACGATATGACGTACGACCGTCTCTACCGCATCGCCTACTACTATGTAAAACGCGAAGAATGGTCGCAGGAAATCGTACTCGATGTGTTCCTGAAACTCTGGGAACAGCGCAGCTCGCTTCCCGAAGTCAAAAGCATTGAGGACTATTGCTTCATATTGGTTAAAAACGCTTCACTCAACTATCTGGAGAAAGAAAACAGGCGTACCACGGTATCTACCGAGACATTGCCGGAACCCGAAGCACAAAGCGACTCACCCGAAGAATCGATGATCAGTGAAGAGTTGTTTGCCATTTATGTGAAAGCACTCGACCGCTTGCCCGAACGTTGTAGAGAGGTATTCATCCGCATCCGGGAAGAGAAGCAAAGCTATGCACAGGTAGCAGAAGAACTGGGTATCAGCACCAAGACCGTAGATGCTCAACTCCAGAAGGCAACCATCCGGCTGAAAGAAGCAATATCGATGGTGAATAATGATCGATAAACAATCGACAGTGAATAATGCCCGGCGAACAGCAAGAGAGGTTTAACTTTTATTTGCACACTTCCGATAGGGAGATTCTTCAAACGCTCTGTCTTTATCTATGAAGTTCATTTAAACCAAAACACAAAGACTTAGCTTATGAAGAAGTTATTAAGACCTACAACCTTTGCACTGCTTACAATGGCACTGTGTTTCACTGCGTGTGAGAACGGCAACAACTCTTACCCCAAAGAATACCTGGGATTCGAAAAGAAAGCGCAGGATTTCTCTTATCAAAAGAATGCAGAGGAAACGGAACTGCAAGTAAAAATCGTTGCGGCTGATAAAACAAGTGAAGACCGGATTGTCTTCATCGAGTCGCCCGCACGGCCAACGAAGCCCGGAAGCTCTTCGGCACCGTTTTATAAAATTAAAGATAATAAAATCACCATCAAGGGCGGCAGCAAATCTGCCAAAGCCACAATCCTGGTTTATCCCCGGAAAGTGGGAACGAATGAATACATTCAGCTTATCTGCCGGCCTCAGAACGGAAAGTCGGAAACGACCAAGATGTCTATCCGGCTGGTGAAAAAAATAACGAAATAAACAATGAAATATACAGACCGGGAACTTGACCGATTACTGGAGAAACTTATCGCATCCACCCGCTCGCCCAGAGGAAAATTCTCGGCAGCGGCAAGCTATCAGATATTAGAGAAACGATTGCCGCGTCCGGCACTTCGCCTCTTCTCTTTACGCACCTTGTCGGCAGTAGCTGCCATCGCTTTGCTCTGCTTCATAGGATGGAACACTTACTGCTATCTGAAACCTGCCGCCCTACAGACAATTTCCACACTGGCCGATACGCGGACCATCAAACTGCCCGACGGAACGGAAGTGACGCTGAACCATTTCTCGTCACTCACCTATCCCGAAAAGTTTAAGGGAGAACACAGGGAAGTGAACCTGAAAGGAGAAGCGTATTTCGAAGTGACGAAAAATAGGAAACACTCTTTCATCGTACAGACAGAGTCGGTCAATGTAGAGGTACTGGGCACTCACTTTAACGTAGAGTCCTATCCGGACGATCCGGAAGTGAAGACCACGCTACTCGAAGGTTCTGTAGCCGTGAGCAATAAAAGCAATTCTGTACGTATCGTCTTGAAACCAAACGAAAGTGCTATATATAATAAGGAGAAAAAAAGCATGACCCTTGAAGTTTCAGACCGCGTTGCCGAAGAGATAGCCTGGCGGAACGGAGAATTGATTTTTACCAATCTCCCCTTGCAGGAGATTGCCCGCCAGTTGTCCAACACATTTGGCGTAGATATCTCCATAACAGACACTGCTTTGCAGAATTACCGGATCACGGCACGGTTCTCCAGTGAAGAAGGCCTCGACCAGATTCTCGATCTGCTACATACTGTTGGCAATTTCAACTATTCATACAATAATAAAGAAATAACGATTACTACTAAACTTAACTAGACATGAGAAAATCCAATCCGGATTTCCACCACATCAGAAGTTACATTCTGATGTGTGTGGTTTCCCTAACCTTTTCGACAATCTATGCGCAAACACCGGAACCCAAGCTCACACTCAAACTGCAAAACACCAGCTTGTCAGAAGTCATCCGGCAGATAGAACAGGACACCGGCTTCTCTTTTATCTATGGAGAGGAGGTGAAGCTCGACCATAAAGTCAGCCTCAACGTACAAAAGAAACCTCTCAGAGAAGTCCTGAACCTGCTATTCGCCAATAAGCCGATAAGCTATAAAATAACCGGGAAGCATATCTTATTACAAAAAACGCCCCCCAAACCCGTAAGCCGGAAGTTCACTGTCAGTGGATACGTGACCGACGGAGCGTCTGCCGAAACGCTGATTGGTGCAAATATTCTTGAGAGTCGTCATCATCAGGGAACTACCACCAATCCTTACGGTTTCTACAGCATCACGCTGCCTGAAGGAGAAGCTCGGCTGAGTTTCTCCTATTTGGGATATACCGGCCAGCAACATGTGCTGAACTTAACCGCAGATACTCTACTGAACATCCGGATGAAAGACAACAATATGCTGCAAGAAGTAGTCATCGTGTCGGACAAAGCCGAATCGGGAGTCATGGCCACCCAGATGGGAGCCAGCGAAATACCGATGACCCAGATAAAAAACACACCCAGCATCCTGGGAGAAGCCGATGTGATGAAAGCCATCCAGCTGATGCCGGGCGTACAAGCCGGAATGGAAGGCTCTGCCGGACTCTATGTACGCGGCGGAGGCCCCGACCAGAACCTGATCCTTCTGGACGGAGTACCGGTATACAACGTAGACCATTTATTGGGCTTCTTCTCCGTCTTTACACCTGAAGCCGTGAAGAAAGTGACACTTTTCAAAAGCTCCTTCCCCGCCCGCTTTGGCGGACGCCTCTCTTCCGTTATCGATGTGCGCACCAACGATGGCGACATGAAGAACTATCACGGAGTGGTCAGCGTGGGGCTTCTGACCAGCAAAATCAATTTCGAGGGACCGATCATAAAGAACCGGACTTCGTTCAACATTTCCGCCCGCCGTTCGTACATCGACCTGCTGGCCAAACCCTTCATGCCCAAAGACGAGAAATACAGCTATTACTTTTTTGATGTCAATGCCAAGATCAACCATAAGTTCTCTGATCGCAGCCGCCTGTTCCTCAGTGCATACAATGGCAAAGACCATTTTATGACAAAGTATGACGACACTTACTACGGTGACGAAGACAAGTACAGGGATGGCGGAAAGATGAACTGGGGAAATACCATCGTTTCGGGACGCTGGAACTACATCTTTAACAACAAGCTGTTCAGCAATACCACAGTCGCTTTCAATAACTATAAGTTTGACGTCAGTACATTCACCAAGAATGAGATACATACAAACAACCAAATCACCTGGAACCGCTATAAGGCCGATTATAAATCGGGAATCCGGGATTGGAGCGCTCAGATAGATTTTGACTATAACCCTATCCCCACACATCATGTCAAGTTCGGAGTGCAATATCTGCACCATAGCTTCCGTCCGGAAGTCTCCACCTCGAAGATATTCGACAAGACCGGAGAAACCATCGAGCGGGACACGACGTATTATACTACCTCCAACAGTGAGATCCTTGCCCACGAAGCATCTGCCTATCTTGAAGATAACTTCAATCTGAGCAGTCGCCTGCGTATGAATCTGGGCCTGCACTTCTCGACTTTCCAAGTGCAAAAGAAAAACTACTTCTCCGTGCAGCCCCGCATCTCCGCACGCTATCAGCTCAGCAAAGATGTAGTATTGAAAGCTTCGTATACGAAAATGAGCCAATATGTACACTTGATTTCATCCATGCCTTTTGCCATGCCCACCGACTTGTGGGTACCTGTCACCAGCAAAATCAAACCCATGCAGGCCCATCAGGTCTCGTTAGGCGGTTACTATACGGGAATCGACGGATGGGAATTCTCAATAGAAGGATACTATAAAGGAATGAAAAATGTACTCGAGTACAAAGACGGTGTCAGCTTTCTCGGTTCTTCTACCGGATGGGAGGACAAAGTGGAGATGGGACACGGCCGCTCTATGGGTGTAGAGTTCATGGCGCAGAAAACCATAGGAAAGACAACGGGATGGCTGGCATATACCCTGGCTAAGAGTGACCGTAAGTTTGCCACAGGAGGAATAAACAACGGCGAACGCTTTCCATATAAATATGACCGCCGACACAACATCGACCTGACACTCAATCATCGGTTCAACGAACGGATCGATGTAAGTGCTTCCTGGATATTTACCACCGGAGGTACGACAACGATCCCCACCGAACTGACAGGTATTATCCGTCCGGGCGACAACGACTCATCGATAGAAGAGGGAGACTACGTCAAGCATCGCAACAATTATCGCCTCCCCGCCACCCACCGGTTAAATGTAGGGGTCAACTTCAGCAAGAAGACTAAACATGGCATGCGCATCTGGAATGTCAGCATATATAATGTATACAATGCCATGAACCCCACTCTGATATATCGCACCTACAAAAAGACTGAATATACTCAAGGCGAACAAGCACAAGGCAACCGCATACCGGTCATTCGGAAATTCACTCTGTTGCCTTGCATTCCTTCATTCAGTTATACATATAAATTCTAAGTATTTATGAGACGATCTATTCTTGATATATTCCTTTTCTTGCTGGTTATCATATCCACTGCGGCATGCAATAACGATCTTCCTTTCGACTTGAAGGAGAATCCGCCCAAGTTAGTGATGAATGCCATTATCAACGCCGACAGCACCTACAATACCTTGTTTCTGAACCTCACCGGCAGAAACCAGATCGGACAAATAAAAGGAGCCACCGTAGAAGTACGCATCAACGGTTCTCTCAGTGAAACTCTCCGTCCCGATCCGCATAGCAGCGATAAAGGGCGCTTTTATATAAACAGTGCTTTCCATCCGGGCGATGTGGTCCGTATAGATGCTATGACGGATGACGGCGAACACCACGCATGGGCCGAAGTCACCGTACCTCAACCCATCGGGAAGATAGAAAAGGTGGATACGGCCTCCATCATGAGAAAGCCGAGTAACTATGGCTACGGAACTCCGCCAAGACGGCATCTCCGTTACCAAATCAAAATAAAGGACCGCCCGGGAGAGAAGAATTTTTATCGGATCATTGTGGAACAACGGAAATACTGGAAATACTATTGGGAACAAAATGACCAGACCTGTTGGAGTTCGGCAATGCAGAAAAGCTTTAAACTGCAAACAAACGAAGACGTGGTGTTGACCGACGGCAAACCCAGTACGGAAGAAGATGATGAAAACGGACTCTTCGGCACTGTCAATAACAAGTATGCCATATTTGACGACTCACGTTTCACCGACGGAAGTTATACGATGAACGTCTATAACGATATCTACGGATGGGGATTCTGGGGACAGGAGTATATCTGGATAAAGACGGATGTCTACATCCGCATACTCAGCATTACCGAAAAAGAATATTATTATTTAAGAGCGTTGAATCTGCTCGACTCCGATGCCTACGACAACACCCTGAGCGAGCCTATCGCTTTCCCAAGCAATGTGAACGGAGGTACCGGAATGGTAGGGTTCAGTACAGAAACAAACTATATGCTGACAGTTAAAAACAACGCAGTTCCCCCAATGGTACCGGATTTATAAAGAAACCACTATCTTTGTGCCCTAAAAGCACATTTATATGTTTATAATTATCGGAATCATGCTCACGGGCATGCTACTGGGTTACCTGTTACGTAGCAAAAGGCTCACGTGGATACATAAAGTCATCACATTATTAATATGGCTGTTGCTCTTCCTGCTCGGCATCGATGTAGGAGGCAACGAAGCCATCGTGAAAGGATTGCATGCCATCGGGCTGGAAGCTCTCATCATCACGGCAGCTGCCGTAACCGGAAGCACACTGGCTGCCTGGGGACTTTGGTATCTGCTCCATACACGCTATCAGAAAAAGGAGGCTAAACCATGAAAGGCAGTCTCATTATCGTCTCTTTCTTCATTGTCGGCACTCTGTGCGGACTTCTTCAGCTGATCCCGTACGATTTCAGCCAAAGTAAACTCAGTTTTTATGCCTTATGCGGGCTGATGTTCTGCGTCGGCATTAGCATAGGCAACGATCCGCAGACACTGAAAAGTTTCCGGTCACTGAATCCCCGCCTACTCTTCCTGCCCGTCATGACCATTCTGGGAACATTGGCTGGATGTGCCGTAGTCAGCCTCTTTTTGTCCCATCGTTCACCGTCCGATTGTATGGCGGTAGGTTCCGGATTCGGGTATTATTCACTCTCAAGTATATTCATCACCGAGTACAAAGGAGCCGAATTGGGTACCATCGCATTGCTTTCAAACATCATGCGCGAAATCATCGCTTTGCTTTGTGCCCCCCTATTGGTAAAGTTCTTCGGAAAACTAGCCCCCATTTCAGTCGGAGGAGCCACCACCATGGACACGACTCTTCCTATTATCACCCGTTGTTCCGGACAGGAATTTGTCATCGTCTCCATTTTCCATGGATTCATTGTAGACTTTAGCGTACCGTTTCTGGTGACATTATTCTGCTCCATATAGGCATCATATTACAAAACGATTTCAGTTTTCTCTAATATCCCATCTTTTTTACAGCATATTTTTGATATACATCAAGAAATGGTATCATTCTGCTCACTTTTCTTTCTTTGCGCTTTTATGTTGAATAACATATTTGTATATTTGCATAGGTAAAAAGAAAAAGCTAAGCGCTTAGCAATTGTTTTTAATAGGTATTAGGGTCCTTATGACAAGGATAAGGACAAAGATTAGTTTTCAGGAATAACAATTAAAAAAGTAGGTATTATGAAAAGATTAGGATTAACATTAGTGGCAGCGCTATGCCTTGTTGCTACTACATTTGCAGCAGGCAATCAACCTACAGTTGCAAAATGGGAAGGTAACATCAATGTGAATAAATTGGGTAAATACCTGAATTTATCTTCTGTACAGGCAGAAGAAGTAGCCAACATTTGCAACTATTTTGACGAACAGATGGGAAGAGCCACCACTGCGAAAAAGAACAAGGATACCATGGTTCGTAACGCTGTTTACGGCAATCTGAAATTGATGAAAAAGACGTTGACAGATGCTCAGTACACTAAGTATACTACAATATTGAACATGACTTTGAAGAACAAAGGCATCGAAGTAAAGTAGGAACTTGATTGATGAATAAAAGGATAAAAGACCGGTGTCGTCGAATGAACTGACATCGGTCTTTTATTTTTATGCCAATCACTGACAGCCGCGAAGATGGTTAACACTGATGTTTCCGGTTAAATCAGTAATTCCTCCTAAGCCAGATATTGAAAAGTCTATCATACACCTGATACCCTCCAGACTCCTGAGTCAACATGTCTTTTTCCAGTAAACCCTTCAACCCCGACTGCACCGAACTGGCAGAAGTCAACCGATATTTTTTAATAAATGCAGCAGAAGTAACTCCTTTTGCTTTCTGCTCCTTGGCAATGGCAATCATTATCTCTTTTTGCTTTTCCGGAAGACGAGAAAATATTTCTTGAAAAGTAAAGTCTTGTGTAGCAATTATATTGTTTAGTGCCAGATTTATCATAGGTACATCACAGATACCCTTTTTGTCTGTCAAAATAAAAAGTTCATTCAATATTAACTGCACATACCAAGTGTGCCCATCAAACAGGGTATATACATTCTCTACCAATTGATCTGTCACTTTCTTACCATTCTCCTCAAACAATCCCTTCACAAAAGGTTTATATACCTCCAAAGGAATTGCTCCTAAGTGCATCATACTCACGCTTTGATAAAATGGCCTGGAAGGACTGTTGAATATATTCATCATTATATGCCTCTGACTTCCTGCAAAAACAAAATTAGAGTTACTGCAATGCTGAACTTTAGTCCTTAAAATAGCTTCCAGATTTTTCTCCGGATATGAACTGATTTGCTGAAATTCATCTATTGCTACAATACAAGGCTTGTCTGCCTGCTCCAGATAGATAAAGATTTCTTCTAGAGTAGTTTCAGGAGCATGAATATCTCCCAAACCAAGTTCTAAAATCGGTTCTCCTGTAATACTATCTAATTTAAATCCAATCCTTAAAGAGGTAATTATAGAAAAGAAACGATCTATGAATTTATTCCCCTGGGGCTTTAACTTCTCAAAAATCCCTTTACCCAAAGCAAAAACAAACTCTTTCAAACTTGAAGTCGCATATATATCAATGAAGAAAGTATAATAGCCTTCTTTAATCAAAGGCTGATAAAAACAATGCCTTATCAATCCCGTTTTTCCCATTCGGCGAGTTGAAACAAGAGCCACATTTCTCCCATTTATCAAGTTACGGATCAAATTTTCTGTTTCAGCAACTCTATCACAAAAATAACGAGGAGAAACGTATCCTCCAACTACAAAAGGATTAATAACCGCCATAACTAAAATTATTATATTTATAATTATTGCAAATATAATAATTATCTTTTAGGTAAAAGATGCAAGTGAAAATATTTGCGCATAAGACCAATATATATTCCACTCAGCAAAAGGATACAGCCCAATAAATACCAATCACCATAACCCCGGCAATATAAATACCCAATAATAATCACAATTTGCACAATCATATACACCAACGATACCACCACGTGCGGTATTCTCAATTCATTAACCATGATCTGATACAAATGTTTCCGGTGAGGCAAACCAATATTTTCATGTAGCAACAACCGGTGTATGATTGTCAACACACTATCCACTCCATATACAGTAAGCATCACAAGCCAGCTGAAATCTTTCGTTTGAAGAATCAAACTCCCGATCAGGAACAGGACTACAAAAGCTATACTGACCGAACCCACATCACCGGCGAAGCATTTCGCTCTCTTACGGAAATTAAAAAAGTCAAACACCAACACAGAACAAATCATCGTATAAATAAAATTCTGTTCTGTGAAGGAGATCACTTCTGCATTCACATATGCCAAAGAAACCAAGATAACCAATGAATACCCGCCGGTAATGCCGTTAATGCCATCCATAAAGTTATAGGCATTGATAATCCCCGTACAGACGATCAGAGCGACAAGCAACGTCCACCAAGGCAAGCTGAACAACCCCCATTGATAGAACATCAGGGCCATTGCCGTAAAATGGAAGACTAAACGCAAACCCTGCGAAGTAGAACGGATATCATCTATAAAACTGATAAAAGTGATCAAGGTCAAAGCCAATATAAACCAAGGATATTCAAACTGATTCGTCAGAAAAAAAGTCAATGCACTCAAATAGAAGATGATTCCTCTTCCTCTCAGAGTAATCCGAGTGTGTGAACTCCGCTCGTTTGGCTTATCGATAATATTGCATTTATCAGCAATACGGAAATAAAAAAGTTCTGCCAGGAATAGCAGAACTAAGATTAGCAGATAACACATAAACTATTCGTTCTTTTTAATGAAATAAAACCAAAGTTGAAGTCCTAAAAAGGCAAAAGAAATACCCCCTATTAGGAGTCCTATAATCCCCCAAAAATCCACTCACAATACCTCCTTATTCTATCTGAAAATTCTCCAAAACATTCATAGGTTTCCACCCAAGTTCACGCATAGCCTTTTCATTACTAAAAGTCAAAGAGTGCGTAATCTTACGAAGTTTTAAACTGTTTATTGGGATATTTTCCCCAAGACAATCACCAAAAACAGCCATACTTTTAGCAAACAATAAGGAATAGATATTGGTCTTTTTTTATTCAATTGCTTACATATCACCATCTCTAATTCACGAAAACTCAGCTGGTAACTGTCACAAACATTATATATCCCTCCCTTTTCAATCAATAGAGGAACAAGATTTGCTATATCCTGAACCATCAAAACGCTTTTCCGAGCCAATACTTAAGTACTTACCATTTCTAATCCCATGAATCATCGCTCCTAAATTTCCCGAAGGATTAGGTCCGGCAATTTAGGCTACTATTGACGGAACGATAGATTCAGACGCAATGCTGAATAATTACTTATACGACTTCTTGTCGCACGAGATACCTAAAGAGACAAAAAAATCAAACGATTTTCAACAATTTGATTATGAGTGAATTGTAAAATTTTATAATATTTTCTCATAACTACGGTGTTGCATTGATACTGTTACACTATTGGTAAGTGATGTACTTCCTAGTAAGGCTACACCATTGGATTAATTCTTTTATTTGCTCAGAAAGAGCGAGAAAAATCTTCAGCTTAATCTAATAAATGATGCCTGTTTGCTGCAGAAGAAATTTCTTCCTAGTAAAGATGGAACTCGAAGAGGTGTAATACAAAAGAAAAAATACAAGAAGCATAAAAAGAAAGAAAAGCCTATTCTCAAACTTATTGATCCGCCTTTCCTGTTGGTAGAGGAGATTCATCTTAGCATGAAAAAGACAATAGATAAAAAACGGTATTCAGAAAGATCGTTTTGCTAAAATCAGAACGAGTATTAGTCCTTGTCTACAACTTTAAATTTTATTTACAGAATAATATATTTTAAAACAAAATCTAAGTAATAATTGGAATATGAACTATAAAAATTAATATTCTTTTTGTAATCTGATTTTTTCGTAAGATAGACTAAAGTGTTAAATTACGCAAAATATATCAACATATATTTACAATCAAATTTATTTTGACTATATTAGAAAAATGTTCCTTCAATCTTTAAATATAATATGAACAATGGCACAGTTAGAATCTAAACAATTAAACAAAATTGGTTTACATGAGAATGCTACCAATAGAAACATGGATGAAAAATTATTATTAAAGTGCGAAAATAGTATTCGCGCTTACAAAATTGTGAATTTGCTCAACAAGCATAATATTGCATTACGACAGCATGACGAGAGTCAGGATCCTAGGGTTGGTGCATATGGCGCCGTAACTGGTATTGCTATATATGTATTTGCTAAGGATTATGAAAAGGCTTTATCTATAGTTTCCCCTATTCTTAAAGATTTTAATACCATCAGTACATTCTGTCCAAAATGTGGAAGTGAAAATGTAAAACCCATTACTGGTAATCACAAATATATTACTTATTTAATTTTCCTTTGCCTGTTCCTTATACTTACTCCTGGTATTTATATTGCTTTGCCTGAAGATTTTGGACTCAGGTCTTCCTTAATAAATAAAATAGCTTTAATGATGGTTGCGCTAGGTTTTATTTTAATGCCAATTATTAATCATTATAATGTTAATTATAAGTGTAAAAAATGCGGCAATAGATTTAGGCATTATTAGCTTTATTGTTCATAATCGATTCTATTGTTTTATTACAACAGAATCAAGTTAATAAAAAGCGATTGTCTTACATAATAAATGTTTTTTATTATGAGGTTTAAAATTCTGACCTTATCAGAAGCAGAACGGAAACTTCAGGCTGGTGAAAGCGACACTGATTTACTATGAAGCGGAATTCCACAAGAAATACGATCCCATAAAATAGAAGGTCCTGTAGTCTATTGGAATGTAGATGAACAGCGATGAACGACATTCCAGGTGGAGAACTTTATGGAAGAGAACGCAATGGAAGTGATAGAGGCAAAATACGGAATAAAGGGCCCGGCAATCGTACTGAAGCTGCTTTGTAAAATATACAAGGAGAGATGCTACATACTTTGGGATGAGGAGCAGTGCCTGATCTTTGCCTACAAAGTAGAAAGGGAAGTGCAAACTGGGGAGGTACAGGGAATTATCGTAATTCTCTTTATCAAAGGAATACTGGACAGAAGCAGTTGTCAGGAAAACGGAATACTGACCTCGGAAAACATACAGAAGGTATGGATGGAGGCAACAAAGCGGAGAAAGAAAGAGCTGTCGAAACTCCCCTACCTGATGGTGAAAACGGAAAAGGAAAACGGCAAACCGGACAATACATCCGCACAACAGGAAATAGAACAACCCAAGCCGCTTAAAGAAGGAAAAGTAGCTGTCGGCACAGGAAATGTAGCCGTTAGCCTGGGAAATGTAGTACGTCATGTAGCCGTTAACTCAAAAAATGCATGCAATTCCAGACAAAGTAAAGTAAAGAAAAGTAGAGCAAAGGAAAATAAAGAATTACCCCCTCAGCTCCCCCTGAGGGGAAGGAGGAAGAAAGGATGGAGGATTCTGCTTCTCTACCGATACCGGGATACGCCTTCAATACGATGACACACAATTATCCGGGACTGAAGGATACGCTCCAAAGATTGGGAATTAACGAGGTAAGTGAAGTAAATGCCATTCTCAGACTGTCGGACTATGGAGGAAAGGGAACGACGGTGTGGCGGCTGATTACCAACACTTGTTGGAGTGACATAGTGTCAAAAGGAAGGTATCTGATAGCGGCACTGAACAAGGCAAAAAGGAAATAAACGGATAGGGTAAGTTCCCTGTGTATAGTTGACAAAAAAGCAAGTATATCGGCTCTAACCTGAGAGACCTTCAGTGAAGCTAAAAAATAAAAATCAAACTTAACAAGCTAAAATACAAGCTATTCAAAGTTCAAAACATCTGTCAGTAAAAACTTGTTTTAACACAGTGTTAAAGCTTGTTCTTTAGATGTGAATAACAAGTTCTTTAAATGCAAAAGATTTGTTATTTGCACACAAGAATAAAATGAACGGAAATTGACGTTAACATTGTTAAACAGCCGGTTTTCCCATACAATTTAGCTCAACAATACTCCCTCTTAAACCAACGTTCGAATACAGGATCAGAAAACACATACAGTTCCCCCTCCTTCTCAATAAAATCACGCTCGGTCAGCATGCGTTTGTTGCGGGTGATGGTTTACGCGCTTCCCAATTCATATTTCCGCACTACAGGAATAGAATTGAAGCGGTATTCACCATTGGCTACGACACGCAACATGGCTGTTTGCACAGCGGTCAGATTTTCAGTATCATTCATGCACATAGGCATATCGGTATCTATCAATTGCCGGGTACGCATTTCAATGGTTTCCGAACCTGTTCATCTTCATGCATCAATTCGTCCATCGCTACTTTGACAAGTGAAGACTTTCCCCAACGACGTGGAGAGATGAGAACAAAGACACAAATTATACATCAACGTATAATACATCGATGTATAATTTTAAAGATTATCTATTTCAAAAACAGGCATAGAAGCATCATTTAATGGTCACCATGGTTGCTCCGAAACCATATTCCTGAAATGAAGCATCCTGATAGCGGCAATTACTATATTTTCGCTTTAATTCATCAATCAATGCTTTACGAAGCACTCCGTCACCTTTGCCATGAATGAAAACTATTTTTTGTTCACGTTTGGCTTTGTACTTCTCCATCACTTCACGGAATTTATCCAACTGATAATTCAGTATCTCGGCATTCCCCATGCCACGTGTGTCATCCAGCAATTCGTTGATGTGCAAGTCTATCTCAAGAATTTCATTCTTTCCGCCACGTTTCACAATCGGTTGTGACTTAGGCTTATCCACTTCCTTCTTCTGGATCAATACAGACTGCAGTTCCTCAGCCGAAACAAATACCTGACGGGTAGGAACATCGTCTTTCACAATATCATAAACCAAAGCCGGCTGTTCAAAGAAGTCCGACTCACGGAATGTATGCAGTTTATAGAACTTCACCGTATCGATACGCAACTCCACACAAACCGCAGGTTTCAAAGGCGCTGTCCGTCCATCTTTAAAAGCAATGAACTGAACGGCCACATGCTCCATTTCATTCAGCATATCCTTAGTAAACTCTTCCAGCAAAAGCTTCGTATTGGGTTCCACCAGTCCATGCGAACGGGTTTTCCAGGCCTTTCCTTCGGCACTCTGATACGTATAATACAAATAATAATTGCTGTCATTTACCAAATAAGCCTCAAACGAAGTACTGCTGATAGCTTTCACGTCTTCGGGCACATAAGCCAGAAAAACATTTAAAACATCACCACCCCGCACTTCGGCCGAACGAACTACCGGAATCTCAGGCTTTACCGGTTTGACGGGTTCTTCGGGTTTCTTTGGCGCAGGAGCAGCCTTCCGGGTCATATTATAATCATCCGTATCGATCACCACACACTCGCGTATCTGCATCGGGATATCAAATCCATCAGCATCTTCCACCAATACAATATCTTTTCCCCGGAATCCTTTTACGATTCCTCCGCCCACCTCACTGAGGAAGCGCACTTTATCACCTATTTTCATTGTTCTGTTTACAATTTACCATTTACAATCTACAAATTAAGGCAAATATAACTACTTTTGTCGTCGCAAAGAAAGAAATGATGAAAGAAAACCCGAAACATATCCGTATTAGCGAATACAATTATCCATTGCCGGATGAACGCATCGCTAAATTCCCGTTGCCTGTGCGCGACCAGTCTAAGTTACTCATTTATCGTCATGGCGAGGTCAGTGAAGATGTATTTACCTCTCTACCGGAATATTTGCCAGCCGGAAGCCTGATGATATTCAACAACACCAAAGTGATTCAGGCACGGCTCCATTTCCGCAAAGAGACAGGAGCACTCATCGAGGTATTTTGCCTGGAGCCCATTCAACCCAATGACTACGTACTCAACTTTCAGCAAACGGAACATGCCGCCTGGCTTTGCATGGTAGGCAATCTGAAAAAGTGGAAAGACGGTCCGCTATGTCGTGAAATGACTGTAAAAGGATTCCCGATCACGTTGACCGCCACCCGCGGTGAATGTCGTGGCACCAGTCATTGGATCGATTTCCGGTGGGACAATCCGGAAGTAACATTTGCCGATATTCTCGAAGTGTTCGGTGAGCTACCTATCCCTCCCTACCTCAACCGGGATACGGAAGAAAGTGATAAGGAGACCTATCAGACAGTCTATTCAAAAATAAAAGGCTCGGTGGCCGCTCCTACGGCAGGTTTACATTTCACCCCTCGTGTACTGGATGCCCTGACCGAAAAAGGGATCGACCTCGAGGAACTGACTCTCCATGTTGGCGCCGGTACTTTTAAACCGGTAAAAAGTGAAGAGATAGAGGGGCACGAAATGCATACGGAATATATATCCGTATCACGCAGTATTATCAAAAAGCTGATAGACCACGACGCTTGTGCCATTGCCGTAGGAACAACTTCTGTGCGTACCCTTGAAAGCCTCTACCACATCGGCGTAACACTGGCTAACAATCCGGAAGCCACAGAAGAGCAATTGCACGTAAAGCAGTGGCAACCTTACGAAACGGAATGTGATGTTCGCCCCGTAGTAGCCTTACAGAAAATATTAGGTTATCTCGACCGACATGGAATGGAGGCACTGCATACCAGTACACAGATCATTATTGCTCCGGGATATGACTATAAGATAGTCAAGGCAATGGTTACCAATTTTCATCAGCCACAGAGCACTCTGCTATTATTGGTTTCGGCATTTGTGAAAGGCAACTGGCATACCATTTATGATTATGCACTCGGACACGATTTCCGCTTTCTGAGTTATGGAGATTCATCTTTATTAATACCTTAAAACATGCAAAGCGATAATAATCAGGAAATGTTCCCCATCGTAGACGAACAGGGAACTATTACAGGAGCTGCTACACGCGGCGAATGTCATAGCGGAAGCAAGCTATTGCATCCGGTTGTCCATCTGCACGTATTCAACTCAAAAGGTGAACTTTACTTGCAGAAGCGCCCTGAATGGAAAGATATACAGCCGGGCAAATGGGATACTTCCGTAGGCGGACACATCGATCTGGGAGAGAGTGTAGAAATAGCTTTAAAGAGAGAGGTCGCCGAAGAGCTGGGTATCACAGACTTCACACCGGAACTCCTGACAAGCTATGTCTTTGAGTCTGCCCGTGAACGGGAATTAGTCTTTGTGCATAAAACGGTGTACGACGGAGAAATACATCCCAGCGATGAATTAGATGGCGGACGTTTCTGGAGCTATGAAGAAATCAAAACGAATTTAGGAAAGGGTGTCTTCACACCGAACTTTGAAAGTGAAATAGATAAAGTAGAGATTTTCTCTTCTACTTCCCCCCAAAGAAGCTGTGTAGAGACACTTTTCACCACAGAACACAGAGTAACACAGAGTTTTTTTGTTAATAATCAACAATTTAAGATTGCCACTGTGTTACTCTGTATCTTCTGTGGTGAGTTTTAACACCTTAAATTACTTTTTTTCTATCCAACTGATTATCGTCTCTGAAAAAGGACTCTCTTTGGGAGCTACAAAACCAACCCAATTTCCATTCTCATCAATCATAAACTTCTGAAAATTCCACTGTACCGGCGCATCTTGCTTTCCGTTCAGCTTCTTCTCTGTCAACCAGTGGTAAAGCGGAGCCATATCTTTACCCTTTACCGATATCTTGGCCATTATCGGGAAGGTAACATCATAGTTCACCGAACAAAATTTGGCGATCTCTTCGTTTGTCCCCGGCTCTTGTCCCATGAAGTTATTGGCAGGAAAGCCAATAATCACAAAATTCTGATCTTTATACTGATCATACAACTCCTGCAACTCTGCATATTGCGGAGTCAGTCCACACTTGGAGGCGACATTCACTACCAGCACCTTCTTACCTTTCAGACCTGACAGTGGATACTCTTTGCCATCTATGGTCTTCACTGTGAAGTCATAGAATGATTTATTCTGAGCAGCCATCGACAGTGAAAGTACCAAGGCTGCTACGAAAGAAAAAAATGCTTTCATATCTTATTATTTGGTTTATCAAATAATTAACAAGCAGCCCCGACAGAATGTTTGAAAGCAGCCTACTCTTCAGACATGGAATAAGGTTTAGCTTCTTTGGCAAGCCCCCTCTTTTTATTCGGAGAAGCAGCCATATCAAACTCAAGTGTTCCTCCCGCCAAAAGGTCGGCATGAGTAATATACATCTTATCGTAAACCTTTCCGTTCAGCTTCACCTGCCGGACATAGCAGTTACGATCGCTCACCTTTGGCGCTTTTATTTCGAAAGTGCGGCCATTGGGCAGATTCATACGGATATACGGCAGATAAGGTGCTCCCAATACATATTGGTCAGTACCCGGGCAAACCGGATAAAATCCCATTGCCGTAAAAAGATACCAGACAGACATCTGGCCGCAATCGTCATTGCCGCCCAGGCCGTCAATATCATTTTTATACATCCGGTTCATGACCGTCCGCAGCCAGTATTGCGTCTTCCAGGGTTGGGAAGTCCAAGCATACAGATACGGAATGTGATGACTAGGCTCATTGCCATGTACATACCCTCCCACCAAACTTACTTCAGCAATATCTTCATTCTTTTCGTAATATTTGCGGGGAAGTGCCATTGAGAACAGTGTATCCAACCGACTGACAAACTTCTTCTCACCTCCCATCAAACGAATCAATCCGGCCACATCATGGGGCACGTGGAAAGAGAAATTCCATGAATTTCCCTCTATAAATCCTTCCCCGTAAGTCTGCATTGCATCAAATTCCTTCCTGAACTCTCCGTTGCTATAACGGGGACGGGCAAAACCAACCGAAGTGTCGAAAACATTCCGGTAATTATTCGCCCTTTTCTTATAAAGATCGGCCAACTGGTCGTCTCCCGCCAACAGAGCCGTCCGGTAAATAGTCCAATCGTCATAGGCATATTCCAATGTAGTGGAAGCAGCCGTCCCACTTTGATCGAAAGGTACATAACCCAATCTTTTATAAGCTTCAACTCCTTCGTAATAAGGAACATTAGCTGTATGATCCATTGCCATCAAAGCCTCCCCGACAGATATATCCGCTCCTTTGGCAACCGCATCAGCCAAAGCAGACACTGCATGATAACCGCTCATACACCAGCCTTCATTGCCCATCAGGCTCCAAACCGGCAACATGCCATGTACACTTTGCTGCTGATGACGGATCATAGACTGCACCATGTCCGTATTCTGCCGGGGTTTTAGCAAGTTCAAGAAAGGGTGCTCCGCACGATATGTATCCCATAATGAGAAGATAGTATAATTGGTAAATCCTTCGGAAGTATGGATATTATGATCGAGTCCACGATACCGACCGTCTACATCCATATAAACAGACGGGTTAATCATGGTATGATACAATGAAGTATAAAACATGGCCAACTGATCGAGAGTTCCTTTGGCTTCGAGTACATCCAACTCACGATTCCATGCAGAATTTGCCTCGGCAACCAATTGATTGAAAGTTTTTCCGGCAGCCTCTGCCTGTAAATTCTTTACTGCACCTTCTGTGCTCACAGCCGAAAGAGCGACTTTTATCACTAGCTCCGGATTCTGCCGGGTATCGAAATTAAAGTAAGCCACCAGCTTCCGACCGGTCATTTCCGGGAAATTACGGTCGGTATTAAACCGCCGCCAAAAGCCTTTATACAGAGCTTTCCCTTTATCCATATACCCATAATCCTTGATGGGCTGAGACAAAGAGATGGCAAAATATGTGTAATTGGTACGTGCCCATCCGTTCGTTATACGATAGCCCGTCAGTAATGTGTCATTTTCCACACGTAAATTAGCCCATAGAGTTTTTCCATCATAGTTGTAGATTCCGTGTATCAGGTCAAGAATGATGTGCCCGTCCGCATTATCGGGAAAAGTATATTTATGTATTCCTACCCGTTGAGTAGCTGTCAGTTGTGCCTTTATGCCATAATCAGCAAGTTCCACTTCATAATACCCCGGACGAGCAACCTCTGTGTCATGACTGAAACGGGAGCGGTATCCCTCGTCAGGAGTACCGGCTCTTCCGGGATTCAACTTCAGTTGACCTGTGGCGGGCATAATCAAAATATCACCCAGATCCGAATGTCCCGTACCACTCAGATGGGTATGGCTGAATCCCACAATTGTCGGATCATGATACTGATATCCGGCACAATATTCATACGCATTTTTTTGATAAGTTCCATCTATGTTGTGAGGAATCGTATCTGTATCCGGACTTAACTGTACAAGTCCGAACGGAGCACAAGCACCGGGAAATGTATGCCCCATACCATTGGTTCCGATGATCGGGTTGACAAATGCACATACATCCGGCACTTCTGCCGTCTGCTGGGCCATCACTGTCGTAAATGCCGGAAGGAATGCCAGCAAGGAAAGTACTTTTTTCTTCATAATCTTATCTTTGTGATGTGTTGTTGATATGCAAAGATAGTTTTTTTTCAGCTATTCCAATTCACTTCATCTCCACATTTTGACATTTCACCAGTCAATCTTTCCAACTCACAGTTTTCTGTTAACAATAAATATCCCGGCAACTTACCTTTGTACCGACATTCAAACACTTAAAGACTATGTTTAAAGCCATTGTACGTTTTTCCATAAAAAAGAAATTATTTGTAGGACTTACTACACTCTTCCTTCTTATCGGAGGCATATATGCAATGTTGACTCTGCCGATCGATGCCGTACCGGACATCACCAACAATCAGGTACAGATCGTAACAGTCTCTCCCACACTTGCCCCTCAGGAAGTAGAACAATTAATCACGATGCCCATCGAAATTGCCATGAGCAATATCATGAACGTGGAAGATATTCGTTCGGTAAGTCGCTTCGGATTGTCGGTGGTAACAGTCGTATTTAAAGAAAGCGTACCGACCCTCGATGCCCGACAGTTAATTAACGAACAGATTCAATCGGTAGCCGGAGAAATTCCACCGGAACTGGGCATGCCGGAAATGATGCCCATCACTACCGGATTGGGAGAAATCTATCAGTACATCCTGAAAGTAGAACCCGGCTACGAAGATAAATATGACGCCATGGAACTACGCACCATTCAAGACTGGATGGTGAAACGTCAGTTATCCGGTATACCGGGTATTGTAGAAATCAACAGTTTTGGCGGCTATCTGAAGCAATATGAAGTAGCCGTTGACCCGGATGCCCTTTTTTTCATTGAACATCACCATCGGTGAAGTATTCGAGGCGCTGAGTAAAAACAACCAGAACACCGGAGGGAGCTACATCGAAAAAGCCAAAAACGCTTATTACATCCGTTCGGAGGGCATGATCAGCCGCACTAAAGATATCGAGCAGATTGTGGTTGCCAACCGCAACGGCATCCCGGTACACATCAGCGATGTGGGCATTGTCCGTTTTGGAGCACCCAAACGTTTTGGAGCAATGACCAAAGACGGAAAAGGCGAATGTGTGGGAGGTATCGCCATGATGTTGAAAGGGGCCAATGCCAATGTAGTCACACAAGAGCTGGAAAAACGGGTAGAAAAGATACAGAAACTATTACCCGAAGGAGTAAGCATAGAGCCGTATCTGAACCGCTCGGAACTGGTAAACCGGAATATCTCTACCGTAGTGCACAACCTGATTGAAGGAGCTATTATCGTATTTGTGGTACTTATCATCTTTTTGGGCAACATACGTGCCGGACTTATCGTAGCTTCAGTCATTCCGCTGGCTATGCTGTTCGCATTCATCCTTATGCGTATTTTCGGAGTGACAGCCAACCTGATGAGCCTCGGCGCTATTGATTTCGGTATCGTAGTAGACGGTTCCATCGTGATAGTAGAAGGCATACTTGCCCACCTATACAGCAATAAACTGAAAGGACGCACTTTATCGGGAACCGAAATGGACGAAGAAGTGGAGAAAGGTGCTTCGGGTGTAGTACGTTCGGCTACATTCGCCGTATTCATCATCCTGATCGTATTCTTCCCTATACTGACACTGAGCGGAATCGAAGGAAAATATTTCACTCCGATGGCAAAGACATTGGTATTCTGCATTATCGGCGCACTGCTTCTCTCCCTGACTTATGTACCCATGATGGCTTCTCTTTTTTTAAAACACACCATTATGGTAAAACCTACATTTGCGGACCGTTTCTTTGAAAAACTCAATGTCATATATCAACGGTGCCTGCATTTCTGCCTCCGCTTCAAATGGCAAACAGTTACCGTGGCCTTCGCTACTTTAATTGGTTCTTTTCTGCTTTTCGGACGACTGGGAGCTGAATTTATCCCTACTTTGGACGAAGGGGACTTTGCCATGCAAATGACATTACCGGCCGGCAGCTCACTTTCGGAGAGCATCGAAGTTTCCAATCAGGCCGAAAAATTATTGATGGACCGGTTCCCGGAAATCAAACATGTCGTCGCTAAGATAGGTACAGCCGAGGTACCCACCGATCCAATGGCAGTAGAAGATGCCGATGTAATGATTGTGATGAAACCCTTTAAAGAGTGGACCTCTGCATCGAGCCGGGCGGAAATGGTAGAAAAAATGAAAGAAGCCCTCCAGCCCCTGGAAAATCGTGCAGAGTTCAACTTCTCACAACCCATTCAGTTACGTTTCAATGAACTGATGACCGGAGCCAAAGCCGATATAGCTGTCAAGTTATATGGTGAGGATACTCACGAACTTTACGCAAAGGCGAAAGAAGCCGCCCGCTTCGTCGAACAAGTTTCCGGGGCTTCCGATGTCATTGTCGAACAGACTATGGGACTGCCCCAACTGGTAGTGAAATACAACCGCGGAAAAATAGCCCGATACGGCATTAATATCGAAGAATTGAATACAATGATCCGCACAGCCTATGCAGGTGAAGTAAGTGGCGTCGTATTCGAAAATGAAAGAAGATTCGATTTAGTAGTACGCCTTGATCAGGAAAAAGTGGCGGACCTCAACCTCGACAAGCTCTTCATACGCACTTCGGAAGGCATACAGATTCCTGTCAGCGAAGTGGCAAGCATCGACTTGGTGAACGGACCGCTCCAGATTAACCGCGACGCCACCAAACGCCGCATCGTAATCGGAGTCAACGTACGTGATGCCGATATTCAGCAGGTAGTATCAGAAATACAACAGATACTGGATAAGAATATCAAGTTACAACCCGGATATTACTTTGAATACGGAGGACAATTTGAAAATTTACAGAATGCCATCCGTACACTAACCATTGTAATACCGGTAGCCTTGATGCTGATTCTGCTGATTCTGTTCTTCGCCTTCAAGAATGTGACCTATACACTGATGGTATTCTCTACAGTACCATTATCACTGATAGGCGGCATTCTGGCACTCTGGTTACGCGGACTTCCGTTCAGTATCTCAGCAGGAGTAGGATTCATCGCTTTGTTTGGCGTAGCGGTACTAAATGGAATCCTGATGATCAATCACTTCAACGATTTAAGAAAACAAAATAAATATGCCATGACCACCAATCAGATTATAAAAAGAGGGACACCCCACCTGCTACGTCCGGTATTTCTCACCGGACTGGTAGCCTCACTGGGCTTCGTACCAATGGCCATCGCCACATCTGCCGGAGCAGAAGTACAACGCCCTCTGGCAACAGTTGTAATCGGAGGATTGATTCTATCCACTATATTAACGTTGATTATCCTTCCGGTCTTTTATAAAATAGTCAATGCGGCAAGTGCCGGTTGGAAACAGCCTAAGAGACGGTTGCATCTGTTCATCCTGCTACCGGCACTTCTGCTGAGTGCCACCGCCACGGCACAGGCCCCACAAACCGTCAGCCTGGAACAAGCGATAGAGATAGCCAAGCAAAACCACCCAAGACTGAAGATAGCCACAACAGCCATCCGGCAGGCACAAGCCGGACGGGGAGAAATTGTAGAAGCGACTCCCACCACATTCAACTATTCGTGGGGACAGTTGAATGGTGAAAATAAGAAAGACAAGGAAATGGCTTTCGAACAGAGTCTGGGTTCATTGTTGACGCCGTTTTACAAAAATGTACTTATCAACCGACAGGTACAAACAAGCACTTACTACCGCCAAATGGTCGAAAAGGAGATTACGGCAGAAGTAAAGCGCGCATGGGCCTATTATCAGTATGCCTCCGGGATGTCTTCACTCTATCACGACCAAGACCGGATGGCTGCCGAATTAAGGCGTATCGGTGAGTTGAGATACGAACAGGGAGAAATCACCTTATTGGAGAAAAACATGATGACTACACTGGCAGCCGATTTACACAATCGACTCTTCCAGGCACTAGAAGAGAAAAAAGTAGCTTTGGCCCGATTTCAATGGAGTTGTTATGCAGATGACCCGATTACACCGAAAGATACGATAATGACACTCTTCCCCACCGATTGTGAGCAGAGAAGTACCTCCGAAGCCCATCTCGGATTCTTCAATAGCCAAGCTTCCGAAGCACGGGCAATCTTGAATGTAGAACGCAGCCGTTTCTTTCCGGAATTAAGTATCGGATACAGCCGCCAGGATATTTTGCCACTGAAAAATCTAAATGCCTGGATGGTGGGTGTATCCTTCCCGATCTACTTCCTGCCACAAAAAAGTCGGATCAAACAAGCGAAATTAGCAGTTTCGGCGGCACAAATACAGGCCGAAGCCAACATCCGAGAATTGAACAATAAAATAACAGAGTTGAGTGCTGCCTTGCAACGTTACGAAGAAAGTCTCCGGTTCTATACTTCGTCGGCACTCAAAGAGGCAGACGAACTGGTCAAAACAGCCAACTTACAATTACAACACAGCGAAACCGGTATTGCGGAATTTATCCAGTCGGTCAGTGCTGCCCGTGAAATACGCAAAGGCTATATCGAAACTATATATCAATACAACATAGCTTCTTTAGAATACGAACTTTATCAATAACCTATTGAAACATAAAAAAAAATGAAAAAAATATTTTATCCGGTCCTCTTATTGGTTCTTGCGGCATGCAAAAACCCTGAACAGACATCCGAAACCATAGTTCCGGCTCCTGCTATTGCCGACATCCCGACCGATACTGTTACGACCCAAGTAGACGGAATAACATCGGCTACTTCAAAGCCCAATCAAGTATCTTTCAACGGCACCATTGTATTGCCTCCCCAACGTCAAGCTACGGTGGCCCTCACTATGGGAGGAGTAGTGAAACACACCTCACTCTTACCAGGGCAACAAGTACGGCAAGGTGCCCTGCTGGCAACACTCGAGAATCCCGACTTCATCGCACTGCAACAAACCTATCTCGACAGCCATGCCCAAGCAGAATATCTGCAGGCCGAATATGAACGGCAAAAAACTCTCTCGACCGAACAAGCCGCTTCGCAAAAGAAGTTTCAACAGAGCAAAGCAGACTATCTGTCAATGAAAAGCAAGCTGGAAGCTACGGCAGCACAGCTTACCCTATTGGGCATCGTCCCGGAAGAGTTGCTGAAAAGCGGCATTCAGCCCTTGCTACAGGTAAAGGCTCCCATCAGTGGTTATATCAGCGATGTAGCGATGAATATCGGTAAATACATCCAACCGGGTGAAGCACTTTGTGAGGTCATCGACAAATCAGCCCCCCTGCTTTGCCTGACAACTTATGAAAAAGACCTAGCAGATATGAAAGTAGGTAGTCCCGTCCAGTTTCGGGTCAACGGTATGGGCAAAACAGTGTTCAAAGCTACCTTGGTCTCCATCGGTCAGAAGGTGGATGAGGTAAGCCGTTCGCTCGAAGTATATGCCCGTATCGATGATGTCAACCAACAGTTTCGTCCCGGCATGTATGTAACGGCGAGAATACAGAAATAATCCGGTGTATTGTCTTATCTTTGTCCCCATGAAACGAATCCGAGCTATATACAACGATAAATACCTCCTATCCACCCTCATCATCTCACTGGCAGTGGCGGTGCTTATCCATTTTCCCGAATCAGTCTCTCTTTTTGACGGATTTGAGAGTCATACCCTTTTTCCCGGGATGAAATTCGCTGATGTAGCCAACGAGATCCTCTTTACCTTTTTGTCATTGCTGATTCTGTTTGCAGTCAACACCCGACTGTTTCATTTCAATCAGACCTCAATGAAAATCACATGGCAAAAGATTATTCTCTCTTTTGTACTAACCTGGATATTAAGCAATTTCCTGGGACAATGCTTTGTATATTTGCACAAGACATTTGATATTCCCGCTATAGATGCCATGGTGCACCACTACCTGCATCCATTACGCGATTTCATTATGTCTAGCCTGGTGACCAGCAGTTGCTATATCATCTACCTGATTCGTCGCCAACAACAAGTAATTGTTGAAAACGAACAATTAAAGGCAGAAAACATACGCAACCAGTTCGAAGTGCTGAAAAACCAACTGAACCCACACATGCTTTTCAATTCGCTCAATACGCTGCGTTCGCTCGTTCGTGAAAATCAAGACCGGGCACAAGATTACATCCAGGAGCTGTCACACGTACTACGATACACATTGCAAGGCAACGAGTCGCAATGCGTCACTCTACGTGAAGAAATGGACTTTGTGTCAGCCTACATCTTTCTCCTTAAAATGCGTTTTGAAGATAATCTGCGATTCGAGATCAATATAACTCATAATTCCGAAGAGTATTTGCTTCCTCCCATGTCCATACAGATGCTGATTGAAAATGCCGTAAAGCATAATGAAATCAGCAACCGCCGTCCTCTTACCATCACAATCGCGACCGATTCGGAAGAAGGACTCCTGGTAAGCAATCCCCTACAGTCTAAACTGACAGCTACAACCGGTACCGGCATTGGGCTGGTCAATCTCGACAAACGCTATCGCCTCTTGTTCCGACAAGAAATACAAATCACAGAAGACAGAAACTTCACCGTTCGTATACCCCTCATCCGGAAAGACCTATGAAAGCAATCATCATTGAAGACGAAAAAGCAGCGGTACGAAACCTGACTTCACTACTCGGTGAAGTCTGCCCGCAAATAGAAATCGTAACGGAACTCGACAGTATCGCCGATACCATCGAGTGGTTCACCGATCATTCAATGCCCGATCTGGTATTTATGGATATCCACCTGGCAGATGGGTCGGCATTTGAGATCTTTGAACACGTCCACATCACCTGCCCCATCATTTTCACTACTGCCTATGACGAATATGCCTTACGGGCTTTCAAAGTCAACAGCATCGATTATTTACTGAAACCTATCGGAAGACAGGATATAGAACAGGCATTAGAAAAACTGACCCTGTTCAGTTCCGGCAATTCCAAACCTACCGGTCCGGAAACAAACGAACTTGTGAACCTGATGCGTATGTTAAAAAAGCAGGAAAGCTATAAAACCCATTTCCTGATTCCGATAAAAGGCGATAAACTGCTCCCCGTTTCGGTTGATATGATCCTGTTGTTCTACATCAGAGATTGCCAGGTGAAAGCTGTTCTGACAGACGGGACGGAATATTCATTCCCACAAACCCTCGACGAATTGACCGAATGTCTGGACCCGACACTCTTTTTCCGGGCCAACCGCCAATATCTCCTTTCACGGGAAGCCATCAAGGATATAGACCTCTGGTTCAACAGTCGTCTTTCCATCAATCTTCGTCATTCGGTATCAGGAGAGAAGATTTTAGTCAGTAAAGCACGTGTAGCTGAATTTAAAGAGTGGTTCAGCGTTAAATAATTAAGGAATAAAAAACAAATATTAATGCACGCTTGCAGAATACTCCTACAAGCCGTATCTTTGTAACCCTAATTCTAAATACTCAAATATGGCTTTCACCAACAACGTAATGATTGTGCGCCACAAGTTGCTGGCTAAATTGGTAAATCTCTGGAAAGAGAACAAATTAACGAATGAAATTGACAGACTTCCCATTGAACTGAGCCCTCGCCGTTCACGCCCGCTCGGACGCTGCTGTATCCACAAAGAGCGTGCTGTATACAAATATAAACTTTTCCCGTTGTTGGGTTTCGATATGACAGACGAAACGGACGAGCTCACTTCACTTTCGGAATACGCACGCCAGGCGTTGGAACGTAAAAACAAACAGAAAGAAAATATACTCTGCGTCATCGATGAAGCTTGTTCATCTTGCGTACAGGTTAACTATGAGGTGACCAACCTCTGCCGTGGTTGTGTAGCCCGCAGTTGCTATATGAACTGCCCCAAGGATGCCATCCGTTTCCGAAAAAACGGACAGGCAAAGATTGACCACGACGCTTGTATCAGTTGCGGGAAGTGCCATCAAAGCTGTCCGTACCACGCCATCGTATTCATTCCGGTTCCTTGCGAAGAAGCCTGTCCCGTGAAAGCTATCAGCAAAGACGAGAACGGTATCGAACATATTGATGAGAGCAAATGTATCTACTGTGGCAAGTGCCTCAATGCTTGTCCTTTCGGAGCCATTTTCGAGATTTCCCAGGCTTTTGATGTCCTTGAAGGCATCCGTAGCGGTGAAAAGATGATAGCGATACCTGCTCCCTCTATACTCGGACAATTCAACACATCCATCGAAGCAGTATACGGAGCACTTCGCCAGATGGGATTTGCCGATGTAGTCGAAGTGGCGCAGGGAGCTATGGACACCGTAAGTCACGAAGCTGCCGAACTGAAAGAAAAGCTAGAGGAAGGACAGCCGTTTATGACAACCTCTTGCTGCCCGTCTTACATCGAATTAGTGAACAAGCACATACCGGGAATGAAGCCTTATGTTTCTTCTACGGGATCCCCGATGTATTATGCCGCCCGCATCGCCAAGGAACGCCACCCGGATGCAAAGATCGTGTTTATCGGCCCGTGTGTGGCCAAACGTAAAGAAGCCCGCCGCGATGAATGCGTAGACTATATACTTACTTTTGAGGAAATGGCTTCGATCTTTGAGGGACTGGACATCCAACTTGAACAGACACAGCCATTCTCAGTACTCTATACTTCGGTACGCGAGGCACACGGTTTTGCTCAGGCAGGTGGTGTAATGGGAGCTATTAAGGCCTACTTAGGCGAAGAGGCTAAGAAATTCTCCGCTATCCAGGTCTCGGACCTGAACAAGAAAAACATAGGCTTGCTGCGTGCTGCTGCCAAAACAGGCAAAGCACAAGGACAGTTCATTGAAGTCATGGCCTGCGAAGGCGGATGTATCAGCGGCCCCAGTGCCCATAATGACGCTATCGGTGGACGCCGGCAGTTGAACCAGGAACTGATAAAACGCCGTGAATCATATGAAGAAACTCATAGATAAATTAAGGGAGGAGCGCACCCTCACCTCCGAAGAGTTCGCACACCTGTTGTCGCACTATGATGATGAAGCCTTGGCATACATCAATCAGCAGGCACGGGAAGTAGCGACCGTACACTTCGGACAGGGAGTCTACATACGCGGACTGATCGAAATAAGTAATTATTGCCGGAATAACTGCAACTATTGCGGTATCCGGAAAGACAATTGGCGAGCCGATCGCTACCGACTCAGTAAGGAGATGATTTGGGATTGTTGCGAACATGGCTACAAACTCGGATTCCGCTCATTCGTTCTCCAGGGAGGCGAAGATCCGAAACGGTCGGACAATGATATGGAGGAGATCATTGCGGAAATCCGCCGGCGATATCCCGAATGTGCCATCACGCTGTCTATCGGTGAAAAACCGGCGAAAGCTTACGAACGCTATTTTATGAAAGGCGCCGATCGGTATCTGTTACGCCACGAAACATTCAACAGAGGGCATTACTACTGTCTGCACCCCTATGAAATGTCCAACGAAAGACGTATCAAATGCCTTCAGGAACTCAAACGAATCGGTTTCCAGACCGGGACAGGCATCATGGTGGGAACCCCTCATCAAAGAGTGGAATTTCTGATAGAGGATATACGTTTTATTGAAAACTTCCAACCGGAAATGATTGGTATCGGACCTTTTATCCCTCATCAGCGAACCCCATTCTGTGACGAAAAAGCAGGCAGTGTAGAGCTGACCTTGTTACTGCTCTCTATCTTCAGGCTGATGCATCCCAAGGCACTGATCCCTTCGACAACTGCGTTGGCAAGCCTGGCACCGGACGGCAGAATACGGGGTATTCTTGCCGGCGCCAATGTGGTCATGCCCAATCTGTCGCCTATCATTGTAAGAAACAAATATAACCTGTACGACCAGAAAGTAGCTTTCGGTGCCGAAGCGGCCGAAGGACTGGCCTTATTGGAAAAGCAACTGACAGCGGTCGGATATCACATCGACTACAGCCGGGGAGATTATAACAACTAATCAACAAAAGACATGTATAAAGTAGATTCACCTGATGCTGTCGACTTTATTAACCATCAGGAAATTATTGAAACACTGGAGTATGCCCGCACCCATCGGAATGACCGGGAACTTATCCGAAATTTAATAGAGAAAGCCCGCCTTTGTAAGGGGCTCACCCACCGGGAAGCCGCCATATTGCTGGAATGTGCTGAAGAAGATCTTACTAAAGAGATTTTTCATCTTGCCAAAGAGATCAAGCAAAAATTCTATGGCAACCGCATCGTCATGTTTGCTCCGCTTTACTTATCCAACTATTGTGTCAATGGTTGTGTGTACTGCCCGTATCATCTCAAAAATAAAACCATCATCCGCAAAAAGTTAACTCAGGAAGAGATATGCCGGGAAGTTATTGCCCTGCAAGATATGGGACACAAACGCCTGGCACTCGAAGCCGGTGAAGACCCTGTGCGTAACTCAATCGATTATATACTCGAATCAATCCGTACCATCTACAGTATCCATCATAAAAACGGAGCTATCCGCCGGGTAAACGTGAACATTGCCGCCACTACGGTAGAGAATTATCGCAAGCTGAAAGATGCAGGTATCGGTACATATATCCTCTTTCAAGAGACATATCATAAAGAGAATTACGAACAGCTGCATCCCACCGGGCCCAAAAGCAACTATGCCTATCATACCGAGGCCATGGACCGTGCCATGCAAGGAGGAATCGATGATGTAGGCATGGGAGTCCTGTTCGGCCTGAATACATACCGCTATGATTTTGTAGGATTGCTGATGCATGCCGAACACTTGGAAGCCGTTTATGGCGTGGGACCGCATACCATAAGCGTTCCCCGCATCTGCTCGGCCGATGACATAAATGCCGAAGACTTTGAAAATGCCATCTCTGACGAGATCTTCCAAAAGATAGTAGCCGTTATTCGCATCAGCGTACCCTACACAGGCATGATTATTTCCACACGAGAATCGCAAAAGACCCGTGAAAAAGTGCTTGACTTAGGTATTTCGCAGATCAGCGGAGGATCACGGACCAGTGTAGGCGGTTATGCCGAAGCAGAAACTCCGGAAGAGAACTCCGCCCAATTCGATGTCAGCGACACCCGGACACTGGACGAAGTGGTCAACTGGTTACTGAAACTGGGCTATATTCCCAGCTTCTGTACAGCCTGTTATCGTGCCGGACGCACGGGTGACCGGTTTATGTCACTTGTCAAATCGGGACAAATAGCCAACTGCTGTTCCCCTAATGCACTGATAACCTTACAGGAATATCTGGAAGATTATGCCTCGGAAGAGACGAAAGCTCGCGGAGTAGCCATGATAAAGCAAGAAATGCAACATATCCCCAACCCTAAAATCCGAGAACGGGCTTTAGAAAACCTGAAGCAAATTGCGGCAGGAGAAAGGGACTTCAGGTTTTGAAAACGTCGCCCCGCTCCAATCGCCTGCACATTGCCTTGTTTGGTAAACGAAACAGTGGCAAGTCGTCATTGATCAATGCATTGACCAATCAAAACGCTGCTTTGGTATCGGACATCGCCGGTACCACTACCGACCCTGTATATCAACCGATGGAAATACATGGTATCGGTCCGTGTGTATTCATCGATACAGCCGGATTCGACGATGAAGGTGAACTGGGCTCCCTACGTATCGAACGAACCTTACAAGCTGCGGACAAAGCCGACATCGCACTGATGGTTTGTTGCGATACGGAACTTTCCGAAGAGCAACGATGGATAGAGTTACTGAAAGAGAGGAATATCCCCTACCTGTTGGTACTGAATAAAGCCGATCTGTTAGAGAAACCGGATGAAGTCGCCGATAAATTGGAACAACAGACAGGACAACACCCTTTAATTGTCAGTGCCAAAGAAAAAACGGGCATAGACTCAATCCGTCAGTCTATTCTTCATCGGTTACCGGAACTTAACGAGCAACCGGATATTGTGGGAGATTTGGCCAACGAAGGCGATGTGGTACTACTCGTGATGCCACAGGATATACAGGCTCCTAAAGGGCGACTTATCCTGCCACAAGTACAAACACTACGCGAACTTCTTGACAAAAAATGCATCACCTTGAGCTGCACAACCGACCAGTTGGACAATGCCCTCAAAGCCTTGTCAGTTCCCCCCTCATTGATCATTACCGATTCGCAGGTTTTCAGAACCGTCTACGAAAAGAAACCGCCACAGAGCCGGCTAACCTCCTTCTCGGTATTATTTGCCCGCTACAAGGGAGACATTGACTACTATACCGAAGGAGCGTATATCATCGACCAACTGACAGAAAATTCCCGGGTCCTGATAGCCGAAGCCTGTACTCATGCTCCACTGTCCGAAGACATCGGCAGAGTGAAACTTCCACGAATGTTGCGCAAACGTATCGGAGAGAAACTGCATATCGACATTGTTTCCGGAAATGATTTTCCTAAGGACCTGAATTGCTACGACCTGATTATTCATTGCGGAGCCTGCATGTTCAATCGCAAACATGTCCTGAATCGGATAGTCAAAGCTAAAGCACAAGGTGTCCCAATGACTAACTATGGAATAGTTATCGCATATATCAATGGCATTCCTTTCCACTGACAACAAACGCCTTATGAGACACGATCGTATTTCATAAGGCGTTTATGCTCCTGTCATCTAATGAAACCAAAAACTTGAAATTTATTCAAAGAGTCTGATATAATAAAACAGTTAATAATATTATTTTATCTTATATATGATGAAAATCGGATTTTCATTGGCATTTCTTTTTTGCAATTCTTGTGGTACAGTAATTTGAGTTTGTTCTTTAAATGTTTCTATCTCATAAGGTGTAACAACCTGTACCAAATTATTTCCTAAGACACGTCCCCATACCGGGAACCGGTTATGCCCCTTACTACCTACCATACCTAACTGCATATTGATATCAGCCAAGTTATAAGCACTTGTCTCAGGGATATCACACTGCTCCACAACAGTTTCTCCACTGTGTTTGTCCACCGAAGCCACATAATACTTCTCATTCAGCATCATGCGCAGATAAAAACGGCGAGGCGTCTCAAAAATATCACTTACAAAAATATCACCGTTAGCAGGGAATCTTTTAATATCGCGAATATTGAGCCCACGAATAACCTCTTCATCCGAATTGCTTAGACCGGCCACTAAAACAGGCTGTATGGTGTCTGCCGACAAACGGTAAATGGTATCATTGCTAGCTGTTTTAAACAAGACTGACGCCTGCTTCCCATCCGAAGGTGAACCCATTACTCCAAAAGTAAAGCCTGAATCTTCACGGGGTACCAACGGCGAATAGAAATCGTTTTTGGTAATTATCGCCTCACCGTCCTCTTGAAATACCCCAATACCAAAACTACCGTTCTGAAACGGCATAAGAGGCATAGCGATGGCACCAATGCGCTTGTTACCAAGGTGATGAGCATAAATAATGGGAGAATTTACAGGCAGGTCTTCCACAAACGTGCCTTCCAATGTATATATGCCAACCTTATTGCCGATAACATAGAAACGATTATCAGCCTCATCAGCCTGTATAAAACCTATCATACCATTAAAGTCATCGGGACCTTGGCCTTGGCGAAGGAATGTACGTAAAAAGTGTCCTTGACGATCGAACAGTACGATACGGGCTTCCTTGCCCACCAATACATAAATGTATTTGCTTGTGATGGCAAAGTCTACCACACCGTCTATCAATGAGGCATCATCATTGGTCATTTCCAAAGGGATATATTCAACTGACTCTATCTCATCAGCAATAGACAAAGTTGCCGGCGAATTAAGTGCATCACGAACGGAAGCGGTTAACAGACCTGTTTGGTCGACTTGATTTAAATTACAAGATGCCAAAACAAAAACGCCAATGGCAACCATGAAAAAAGACTTTGTGTTCATCATGTTTTAAAGTTATATTTTGGTCAAAGATACAGAACATTTGTTATTTATCATTTCTTTTTCCGGATATTTTTCCATGAATCCACAAAACATATAAAGCTGAAATTCCTATATTTGTAATAAAAAAAAGATTACTTTCCAAAAGTATTATAACTAAAAAAATCTTTTACTTTTACTTATATTTCTCCGGAATCTTCCTCTCGATGATGGCATCAAATACCCGTGACAACTCTTTAATAACCAAAAAACATTTCTGTCACTTGAAAATTGGGTAATATAATTAGGCTGTGAATGTCAAATGATAACATTCACAGCCTATCACTATCCAACTAACTTTCAGTAGGATATATTACCTAAAATATATAGTTCCGGTTCTAATAAAACCGGCTATTCACTTTCTCTATAGAACAATACCTCTGTCAGTATTGAAAATCTTCCCCTTTGACGTACACCCGGTAATCTTTTATCATGCCGGGATATCCCTTTTCGGCACGGGGCAAATAGCGGAAACCGGTTACGGTATAGTCTCCACCCAGATCGATGACTAATTGATGAGGATAAGCATCTTTAGCCACCGTCATCCAGTAAGTGGATTCCTGAAGGTCAAACACTTTATCTCCCGTACAGTTACCGCTACGTGTCTCTTCGCTGTCGGCATAGCGTATTCTCCACTTTTCACGTGAAATTGGCTTACCGTCGGCACCCAGTACATCAAGTTCGGCGATGGCTGCTATCTTCTTTCCTTTTTGTGCCGAAAGGGCCTCAAGGCAGAAATAACGACCGATACTCTGACGATCAAAGCAAACTTCCTGCCATCCGTTGCCCGGAACAAACGTACCTTCGGCAACGGGAGTTTCCCGACTCAAGTCCAGTTGTTCACCCTCTTTGCGATGGGTAGAAGCCCCTTCATTGCGTAACCAATCCAAGATGGGCTTCTTCAGTCCGCGGATAGATGCTTTCTCAGGGCCTTTCAAATCAAGAACAATAATTTCATTTTCTCCCTCTTTGAGCCAACAACCGGGCATGAAGAGTGTCTGCTGCGGACCAATCTCCCAGAAACGTCCGATAGCAAGGCCATTAACCCATACCATACCTTTACCCCAAGTACTCATGTCAAGGAACGTATCGCCAACTTTATCCAAACGGAAGGTAGTCCTATAATACGCAGGCATAGTCTGAGCTGTCCCATTTTTATATCTTTTATCTTGCACAAACGAATAATCCACCGGAAAACTATAAACCGTCCAATTCTTTAACTCTGCAGATTGCTTTCCACGGACAAGTTCTACTTTTTCAGTGATACCTTTGCGATCGTGAATCGACTCATCAAAGTTAACGCGTCCCATAGCTTCTACCAGGATGTCGATACGCGTTCCTTTCTTCAAAGCCGGCAGTTGCAAGACAAATTCACCACGACGACGGTCCAGACGAGCCAACAATTTACCATCGGCAAAAACTTGTGCCCAATCATGTACTTCTGTGATCTTCATCGTAGTGCCATTTTCGACAGGCTCCTGCAAAGTAGTCCGATACAAAATCGTTCCCCACCCCTGATCAAAAGCCTCCATCGGTTGTATATCCATACTCTCTTTAGCCTCGGGCAAATTGGAAAAGAGAGGAGCAATCTGAGTAAACTCCACTTCAGGTATCTCAATCACCGGAAAAGCTTCGGGAATCTCAGGCAATTGTTCTCCTGCAGGCAGATAATTTTTCAGCAGATCACGAAGCTGGAAATATTTGTCCGTAGTCCATCCCGGCTCACTGATAGGCGCATCGTAATCGTAAGAACTACACATAGCGGAGTAAGACGGATTGTTGGCACCACCCCAATGCCCGAAAGTAGTACCTCCATGGGCCATATAGAGACTGAATGAAATATTACGGTCAAGCATATCTTTGATACCCTGCACCATGCTTTTGGCAGGACGGGTCTCATGCTTGCGTCCCCAATGATCAAACCATCCACTCCAGAACTCACTACACATTAATGGAGTCTCCGGACGAGCCTCTTTGAGACGCTTGAACTGCTGTTCAATGTTGGCTCCCGTACCAAAATTGATAGTCCAGAGCAAATCGTCCAATCCATTCCGATCAAAGGTACTGCTCCAGTCACATTGAAAAAGAGGAACTTCGGTAAACCCGGCACTTTTCACTATATCACGAATAGCCGAAACATAGGGTTTGTCAACTGCATAAGCACCATATTCATTTTCTACCTGCACCATGATAATGTTTCCTCCGCGAGTAATCTGCAAAGGTGCAAGCTGTTTTCCGACTTCTTTCATAAAGATTGCAGTGCGCTCCATAAAATAAGGATCGAGTGTACGAAGTACAATATCTTTCTTCTTCAGTAACCACCAAGGAAGTCCGCCCATCTCCCATTCGGCACAAACATAAGGACCCGGGCGTACAATCACATACATCCCATGCTTCTGAGCCAGGCGGCAAAAAGCGGCTATATCATTTTGTCCGGTAAAGTCAAACTGTCCCTCAGTCTGTTCATGGATGTTCCAAAATACATAAAGACAAATCGTATTCATCCCCAATGCCTTACACATCTCGATACGATGCTCCCAGTAAGGAGCCGGAATACGGGTATAATGCAACTCGGCAGCCTTAACCGTAAAAGGCTTGCCATTCAAAAGGAAAGTGCTCTTCCCGATTGTGAAATTTTGTGCTGCAACAGGCAATGAAAAAATCAAAATGAGAAGCAGAATCAGTTTTTTCATGTTCTTATTAAATTGTTTTGAGTTTTTGAGTCGTCTCACTAAAGCCTCCTTTCTTCAAAGAAAGACAGTGTTTCCGATATCCGACAAGGGTTTCTCCCATGATATTTCCGAAAACAGAAGGTACAAAGAAACGGGAAATATTATTTCGAAAAAATAGACTTTGTTAAAAAAAAGATGGATTATATTATGATAAAAAAAGGCTGCATCGTTACCAATACAGCCTTTCGTATATTTATTAAATGACTTACTTAGCCAATTCGTTGATTACGTTCATAATCTTCTGCCCGATCTCCTCAGCAGCCTCCATAGTCGATGCTTCGCTATATATACGGATGATCGGTTCGGTATTACTCTTGCGCAAGTGTACCCACTTATCGGCAAAGTCAATTTTCACACCGTCAATATCATTGATCTCTTCATTCTTATAGATATCTTTCACTTTAGCAAGAATGGCATCTACATCGATTTCCGGAGTCAGATCGACACGGTTCTTGGCAATGAAATAAGGAGGATAAGTTGCACGCAACTCACTAACCTTCTTACCTTCGTGTGCCAAATGGCTAAGGAATAATGCGATACCTACCAAAGCATCACGTCCGTAGTGACTGGCTGGATAAATCACTCCACCGTTTCCTTCACCACCGATCACGGCATTTGTTGCTTTCATCTTGGTCACAACATTTACTTCGCCTACAGCAGAAGCATTGTATTCCATACCATATTTGCGGGTTACGTCGCGCAAAGCACGGGTAGAACTCAGATTGGATACAGTATTGCCCGGAGTATGTTTCAATACATAGTCTGCCACCGTAACCAGTGTATATTCTTCACCATACATCACACCGTTTTCGCAGATCATCGCCAAACGGTCTACGTCCGGGTCAACGACAAACGCTACATCAGCTTTTCCACCCTTCATCAGGTTCATGATATCTCCCAGATTTTTTTCCAACGGTTCCGGATTGTGGGCAAAGTTTCCGGTCGGTTCACAATAGAGTTTTTCGACGTGTTTCACCCCCAGACGTTCCAACAATTCGGGCAGGATGATACCTCCTACAGAGTTCACACAGTCGATAGCCACTGTGAAATCAGCTTTTTTGATAGCCTCAACGTCTACCAAATCGAGTGCCAATACACTGTCGATATGTTTTTTATTATAAGTCAAGTCTTTGCGATAAGATCCCAAATGATCGACATCCGCATAATCGAACTCCTCGGCAGCAGCAATACGAAGTACTTCTTGCCCTTCGGCTGCATTCAGGAATTCTCCATGCTCATTCAGCAATTTCAATGCATTCCATTGTTTGGGGTTATGTGATGCAGTCAGAATGATACCGCCACAAGCCCCTTCCATTGTAACAGCCAGTTCGGTTGTCGGAGTAGAAGCAAGATCGATATCAACTACGTCCCAGCCCATACCCATCAAGGTACCGACTACGACATTCTTTACCATCTCACCGGAAATGCGGGCATCACGGCCCACTACTATCTTGTTACTTTTTGATTTGCATGTTTTGCGAATCAAAGTGGCATAAGCCGACGTGAATTTTACAATGTCAAGCGGGTTCAGTCCTTCGCCTGCGCCTCCGCCAATGGTTCCACGGATACCAGAGATAGATTTGATTAGAGTCATAGGTTGTTGTTTTAGAAAATTGGTTATTTAGTAGTTTTAGTTCAATGCTTTCTGAAATTTACGAATATCGTAGAAATAGGGGTTTACATATTGGTTTGCACTCTGATGTCCCATCTTCGAAGGTACAATCATTCTCACATGGGCATAATTGGTAACATACTTTAAAGCAAGCAGCCATCCGGGAGGAACATCCGTCGTACCATATTTGGCATACATCGACCCCCTCTGTAAATACACCGGCTACTGAAGTACCGTTATCCACATAACGGAAAACGTCCGGATAAGTATAGTAGTTCGGATAATTTTCGAAACCGGGAAGCACCACATTGAAGCAAGTGGTATCGTTCGCCTTAATGTCGTGCTCTACAAAGCGTACGGCTACAATATTGTTATTCTTGATAGAGTCATTTTCCGGTTTATCGGTAACTATACCCTTATCCACAATTTGCATGTAGACTCCGTTTGAGAAAGCCACGTATTCGTTCTTGGTCGTATCCGTTTTATATCCGTTTGCTTCAAAGTCACTCTCGGAAATAGTCTGGATATTGTGTTTTTTAATAAAGGCGTTTACTGCGTCTTTCTCTTCATCCAGCATTTCAGCATAAGTCTTCGAATTGTCGCAAGCCTGGAACATATATCCAAAGGCTAACAAGGAAAAAAATAACAATAGAAGTTTTTTCATTTCTGTATCTTAAGTATATTCCGTACAAATGTATTTTAAATTAGTCGAATCTATAGATTTAAAAGCAGAAAGTTCAAGTCTTTTAACCTTTGACTTTCAACTTTTAACGGAAGAGCGATGAGCCAACCGTCAACTTACCACTTTATTCTTTCAAAAGTGGTTTATATTTCTCCAATGCTTGTTCAAACACTTTTACAGCCTCTTCCATAGTACCGTAAAATTCCCCTCCGGACGCATTGAGATGCCCGCCGCCATTGAAAAATTCCGCAGCTAACCGATTACAAGGAAACTTACCTACTGAACGGAGAGAAATCTTAATCATTTTCTTTTCAGTGTCCTCACGTAGAAAACAAGAAAAACAGACATTCTTGATAGACAGAGGTATGTTGACAAACCCCTCGCTATCCCCTTTGATATAATCAAATTTGCCCTGTTCTTCCTTTGTCAGTGAAATAAGGGCGGAATTGTAATCTTTATACACCTTCATATTCGATAACACATATCCCATCAGACGCAAACGGCTTTCAGAATAAGTATTGTAGACTTTCCGGTAAATATCATCTTTATCGATTCCTTTTGAGAGTAACTCACTGATGATGAAATAGATTTCACGATTATTAGAGTTATAAGTGAACCCTCCGGTATCTGTCATCATGCCCGTATAGATACATTCGGCTCCTTCTTTGGAGATATCACTAAAATATCCCATCCGGCAAATCAATCGAAACACCAGTTCGGAAGTAGAGGAAATCTCAGGATGTGAAATGGTGATTCTGCAAAAATCTTCAGGATAAAGATGGTGGTCTATCATTATTTTGCGCCCCGGTGAAGCGGCCACTATATCACTCATTTCATCAATACGCTTCAGCGCATTAAAGTCAAGACAACAAATGACATCCGCCTCCATAATCAGCTTGTCGGCAAATTCCTGGTAACGGTCATACAGCAAAATATCCTTACTACCCGGCATCCATTTCAAAAAATCGGGAAAAGCATTGGGGACAATCACATTAACAATTTTATCTTGAGAATCCAAAAAAATGATACAATCCCAATGATGAACCAATGGCATCTCCATCAGGTGACACATGAGATACAATTACTATTTTGTCGGCCCGTTCAAACCATTTGGTAAAATGATCAATATGAGCCTGAGCAATCACTTTAGTCAGCATAACTTGTTTGTATAAATATTGAGTTGGCAAAAATACGATAAATCTTTGTACTTAGAGCAAAAACCTCACAGAACCTTCGTCGGAAAGGGAGATAAAATGCAACCCCAACCGGCGACATTCTTCACTATAAGCCTCTTTATAATAAGCAGACAGAGAAGAATCCAAAATAACTTCCCGGCAATGAAACAAACCTACCAATGACTCCAACTTCCCTGTATAGCCTTTGCATACATACAAATAATCTATGTTTAACGATTCAGCAACGGTTTTGTTCCGCCAACGATTGTCACTAACCATACAAATACGTTTATTACCGAACATAAGCAAATGATCCTGCATCCAAAAACCGGACGAATGAAAATTGTCTGTTATAGCAACCGGAACATCCAGATGCAGTCTATTCCAATATCCGGCTACTGCACGCGAAAGCCGTCTTTCATCCGGAATGCTGTCCGCATAAGCCAACCACGACTTACCACAAGCTTCGATACAATGCACCACCGGACATCCCCGGACATTATAGAAAACAATGCTTTGCACCGGATGGTCCATCATTCTGCTCACCCAATGAAAACTTCCCATAGCCAAGATACAAATACCAAAAACATATAAACATTTCAAACTGCGCACTACTTTATAACGTATACCGATCAACAAGACCAGATAAAAAGCAAAAGCTTCTGTCGGATAGATCCAGACACGATCTATAGATGCCAACGGTAAATGTTCCACCCAACGGACCATAGTATTCAACCAATCAACAAGAGATCTCACTACCACTGAACATCCTGTATAAAGCATAGGAAAAGGGGTGAGTACCAGCAATGCGACCGTTGCATACATGATGCCTGAAACAAGTGGAATTACCAACAGATTAGTCAACAAAAAATGAGTAGGAAATCTGGAGAAATACAATAAAACCAAAGGAGCAGTACCTATTTGTGCAGCAAGCGAAACACTCATTAATGCCCATACCTTCTTTAACAAGCTATTACCGACCGGCAATTGGCGGAACAGCCAGGGATATAATAACAGAATAGCTGCAACTGCTGAAAATGAAAGTTGAAATCCTACATCGAACAGCCAAAAAGGATGAACCACCAACATGATACATGCAGTCAATGCAAGTGTATTGAGTGAAATACCTGTACGCCGGGATAAAACCGACAAAGCCAACAGTGAAAACATGATAACGGAACGGACGACCGAAGGAGAGAGACCGGTAAAAAAAGCGAATCCCCACAATGCGGTAATTATCACTACCGCACGAAAAAGTCTCACACCAAAAGCATTCCCTGGCAGCCACTTCAGAAAAAACAGAAGCATCATATACAGAAACCCGATATGAAGTCCGGAAAGTGCCAGTACATGACTGGCTCCCGATACAGAGTAAGTTTCCCGAATATCTTCGCTCAACTCCTCCTTATAACCTACCGTAAGTGCGGCAAGTACGGCAAATTCATCCGGATTAAACTTCAAAGCACGATATTGGTCAAGAATCCGATCCCGGTATTCCAATGCAATCTGCCTGCATGATCGGGAAAACCGATATCCGGTAATTTTCCAATTCCCACTTGCAACAAAAGCAATCCCGCTAATCCCTTTGTAGCGCAGATAACGCGCATAATCAAATTCATCGGGATTACCATTATTTGAAGGTGGAGATACATGGGCAAAAAATATTAACTCATCCCCACTACGTAACCCTTCGGACAATGAATCCTTCGATATATAAAGCAAAACTTTTCGATTTACCGGCATGGTGCACACTGAATCCTGCCTTTCCTCCAAAAATGCCCGACAAAGGAAGCTATGTTCCTTAGGCTCCGGTTGTTCCGACACTACAGCCCGGTAAACACATTTTTGTTCCGAAAAAGAATAAAGCGTCTGTTGCAAAGCCTGATTTATTCCACCTGCTCCGCCAAAAAACACGAACAGGTACAAAATACAGCCGAACATCCAACGTAAAGAGTAACGGTGAGAAAAATAAACGACTAGGAGCAGAAGAAATAATCCTGCCAGCCCTCCTGCCAGCACGCCCTTCGAAACACAGACTCCCCTAAAAAACAACCCATTGCCAACAAGAAAGCCTGCTATCAGAGGGAATAGCAGGCGTATAAAAGGATATCGGTGTAAATACTGAAAGTTCACAAGACGGCTCTACAGCCCTTTCATGGCGTGAATCATTCCTTCCGGATTCTCAGCAGCAAAGATAGCATTTCCTGCCACCAATGCATCTGCCCCGGCAGCTATCAGACGGGCGCCTGTTTCCAGATTTACCCCTCCATCAACTTCGATCAGTGCTTTAGATCCGGTACGCTCAATCAGTTCACGAAGCTCTTTCACTTTCTCTACCGAGTGTTCAATAAATTTTTGTCCGCCAAATCCGGGGTTCACACTCATAACCAGCACCATATATACATCCCGGATAATATCCTGCAACAGGGTTATCGGAGTGGCCGGATTGATAGTGACCGCTGGTTGCATACCTGCTTCACGAATCAGTTGCACGACCCGGTGTAAGTGAGGACATGCCTCGTAATGCACATTCATGATGTGGGCACCCAATGCCTTCACTTCAGGAATAAACTTTTCCGGATTGACTATCATCAGATGTACATCCAACGGCTTTGAAGTTAACTTAGCTACATATTTCAGTACCGGAAAGCCGAAAGATATGTTCGGCACAAATACTCCGTCCATAATATCAATGTGTACCCAGTCTGCTTCACTACGGTTGATCATCTCAATGTCCTTTGCCAGATATGCGAAATCTGCAGAAAGGATAGAAGGGGATATAATTGGTTTCATATTCATCATTCTTAAAATAATAGCACAAAATTAACAAAAAAACATCAGGGCTCCCCTCAATAACAATTTATTTGGCAGAAATTCTTTTTCTGCTATTTCAAATTCATAATTATAATCAACGGGATCGGCTCATATCCCAAAAGGATAATGCACTATCTGTTATTACACAGCCTTCATCTTAAATGCTTCAGTCAGATGGAATCCACGTAAAAGTTCATCTGTCTTCAGTCTCTTTTTACCTGGCAACTGCAACGAAAGGACATTTACAAATCCATCCGGCACAGCCACTCTCAAAAAGTTTTTTCCATCAGTAACAATGCTTCCGGGAGCCAACGTATGCACCTTTGGCAACTTCTCACTCTCAAAGATTTTCACGACAACCGCTTCCCCTTCCGGATTCACCAACTCACTCCATGCAGCCGGATAAGGCGAAAGCCCACGAATAAAATCATAAACCCGTTTCACCGGCTGATTCCAGTCAATTCGGCAGGTCTCTTTAAAAATCTTCGGAGCCGGACGAAGTTCGCCTGCCACTGCCATTTCTTCCTGAGGAATTGATTTCACCTTTCCCTCCAGAATAGCGTCTACAGTTTCTATAACCAACCGACCGCCCAAATGCATCAACTTGTCATGCACAATCTCTACATTGTCCGTATCGGCAATGGGAATACGTACTTGCTGGATTACTTCCCCCGTATCTATTTCATGTTTCAGGAAAAAAGTAGTAATACCTGTTTCGGTGTCTCCGTTGATCACTGCCCAGTTTATAGGCGCTGCTCCACGGTATTGCGGAAGCAGAGAAGCATGGAGATTAAAAGTTCCCAGACGTGGCATATTCCATACCACTTCCGGCAACATACGAAAAGCTACAACAATCTGTAGATCGGCTTTCCACTCACGTAACGCCTGAATGAATTCTTCATCTTTCAGTTTTTCCGGTTGCAGCAAAGGCAGTTGATGATCCAGTGCATATTGCTTTACCGGAGAATACTGAATTTTATGTCCGCGACCGGCAGGTTTATCGGGCATCGTAATCACTCCAACCACATTATAACCGCCTTCAACCAGACATTGCAGGGCTTCCACGGCAAAGTCCGGAGTCCCCATATATACAATTCTTAAATCTTCTTTCTTCATAATTTATAAGTTATGAGTTTCACACTGCAGATTACGAAAGTAACGAATTGCCTGCAAAGCACACTATCCGTTACATACGGCCATCGCCGTTCCGTCAATCTTCCGAGAAATGTACCAATACCTGGCGATATGAATTAAATATCTTAGATTTGGATACAAATCCCAGGTATTTTCCCTCTTCATTGACCACAGGTAAGTTCCATGCTTTTGTATCGTCAAAAGTCTGCATCACCTGTTCCATGCTATCTGTATCATACAGACGGGCAGGGACCGAGGTCATCAGTTTACTAACGGTAAAACGATGATAAAGTTCCTGACGGAACATGATGTTCCTGATATCGTCCAGTAGCACGACGCCCAGCAAGACCCCGTCTTTATCCGTCACAGGAAACATATTACGATGCGAAGTTGAAATCGCCTTCACCAATTCGCCCAGATCCATTTCCGGACGCACGCTGACAAAGTCAGTTTCAACCACATTTTCGACTTTCATCAGTGTCAATACTGCTTTATCCTTGTGATGGGTCAGCAACTGTCCCTTTTTAGCCAAACGCATAGAGTAGATACTATGCGGTTCAAACACGATGATTGTCAGATACGAACTGACCGAAACAATCATCAGAGGCAGGAAGAGGTCATATCCGCCCGTTAGCTCGGCAATCAGGAATACTCCAGTCAGAGGTGCATGCATGACTCCACTCATAACCCCTGCCATTCCCATCAACGCAAAGTTCTTTTCGGGCAAAGTAGAGGTAAAGTCAAAATCATTGCTAAAGTGCGAAAACACAAAACCGGCAATACATCCCAGATACAGCGAAGGTGCAAAAATACCGCCACATCCGCCTCCACCGTTGGTCGCACTCGACGCAAAGACTTTCAACAGAATGATCAGCACCAAATAGACCAGCAACAGATTACCGTATCCATAAAACAACGAGTTATTCAGTACCGTATCCCAGTCGGCATTGCTCACGCCGTTCAACAATAGTTCGATCGTATCGTAACCTTCACCATACAAGGGTGGAAAGAGGAAGATGAGCACACTCAGCATCACACCTCCCAATGCCAACTTCTTATACGGATTGGAGAGTTTGCCAAATACTCCTTCCACAGAGTTCATAGCGCGAGTGAAATAAAGCGATACCAATCCGCAAAAGATTCCCAAAAGAATCACATAAGGAATACGCTCCAATTCAAAAGGCTGATCCAGATGGAATTTAAACATAGCCTCCTGTCCGGTCGTAATATACGAAACAGTGGCAGCCGTGACAGCCGAAATCAGCAATGGTAATAAAGACGACATGGTAAGGTCGATCATCAGTACTTCCAGCGTAAACACCAGTCCGGCAATAGGCGCTTTAAAAATACCTCCGATGGCACCCGCCGCTCCACAGCCTACCAGCAACATCAGTGTACGGTGCTCCATCTTGAACATACTTCCCAAATTCGACCCGATTGCCGATCCGGTCAACACAATAGGTGCCTCGGCTCCTACCGATCCGCCGAAACCGATGGTAATGGCACTGGCAATGGTCGACGACCAGATATTATGTCTTTTGATACGCCCCTGCCTCCTCGAAATTGCATAAAGAATCTTCGTAACTCCATGGCTGATATCATCCTTTACGATATTGCGTACAAACCATCCTGCCAGAAAAATACCGACCACCGGATAAACCAGATACAGGTAGTTGGCCTCCGTCGTATTAAAGTTATCTGTCAGGAAATTCTGTATCGTATGAATAAAGAATTTTAGGAGCAGTGCAGCAATGGCAGTAAAAATACCGACCAGAAAACTTAAAATGAGAATAAACTGCTTTTCTTTGATTTTATTCTCGCGCCAGATAATAAAGCGCTGTAATAAACTTATCTTTTCTTTTTCCATCATTCGCGAATAATCTTGATCACTCCACCTTTATCCAGTTTAATGATACTCGATGGTTTAGGACGACTCATATCATCTTGTCGAAAATTGACAATGTAATCCACCGACGATTTTATTTCTTCGCTGATTTCATTAAAATTGGCTGCTCCCGGTTGTCCGCTGACATTGGCAGATGTCGAGACAATCGCTTTGCGAAACTGCTGGCACAAACGACGGGGAAAACGCCTCGTTTGTCACCCGGATGCCTACGCTTCCATCCTCTGCAAGCAGATTTGAAGCCAGGTTGCGGGCACCGGAATAAATGATAGTTAATGGCTTATCGGCAACCTCAATCAAATCCCAAGCTACCGAAGGAACATCCTGCACATAGAATTCCACTTTCACCGGCGAGTCTACCAATACCAGCATCGCCTTACTGTCAGCACGTCGTTTTATCTCATACACCCGGCGCACAGCGTCTTCATTGGTAGCATCACAGCCAATTCCCCAAACCGTATCGGTGGGATAGAGAATCACCCCGCCTTCGCTCATCACTTGACAAGCTTTTTTAATGTCTTCTATCATTTCTTGATCTATTTCTTGTGAGAATAACGTGCAAAAATACTAATTTTGCCCAATAATAACAAAGGTTAAGAGAAAACAAATGGAAGAAATCGAATTTCATCACAGTTTACCTATACAACTACGATTCAACGACGTAGACAAATTCGGACACGTCAACAACACCGTCTATTTTTCATTTTACGATCTCGGCAAAACAGAATATTTCGCTTCTGTATGCCCGGGAGTCGACTGGGAAAAAGACGGCATTGTAGTCGTACACATTGAAGCCGACTTTCTGGCACAGATTTTTTCATCGGACCACATCGCCGTACAAACCGCAGTTTGCGAAATCGGAACCAAAAGCTTTCATCTGCTGCAACGGGTCATCGACACCGAAACAATGGAAGTGAAATGCATCTGTCGTTCGGTCATGGTGACATTCGATCTGGAAAGACACGAATCCAAGCCACTGACCGAAGAATGGATAGAGGCAATCTGCCGGTTCGAAGGGAGAGACTTAAGAAAGAAAAAATAAATAATCCTCCGTAGATACCTTTTTTCTACGGAGGATTTTGTTTTTCTCCTTAATATAAGAATTCCTTATTCACGTTCCCCGACACACTCGCGTCAAACCAGGAAAGATTGGATTGATCAAGCACCCATTTCTCATAATTAGGATATGCTTTCGTAATGATAACTCTTTCCTTGGGATAATTCCAGGCCGGTGAAGAGTCTTCCTTCCGTGGGAAATCAAGAGCCCATGGATATCGGTTATCCATACGATAATAAACTTCAGCCCCAGGATCCGATCTGTCATTTTCTGTCCCGAAGAGTGAAGTGTCGGCATGTTTTGTCGGCTTATAATCTACCAGATGTATTTCTCTTTGACGGCTGTTGACAAAAATAAACGGATTAAACTTCTGAGTTAACAAGTTGCTGACAGGAGTCTTCAGTCGTACGGTTACTTCAACCGGAATAGCGGAAACTCCGACCGCCGCACCCTCCGTATTCACATATCCTTCAGTCGTACCGAAAGCAGTATTAACATCATTCCAGACAATAAAAGTGGCCCGGTCATTACCCTCTTCAAGTGTAGCACCTTCCGACTTTGCTTCGTCGATATTGTCAGCCGAAAGCGGCAGTTCGATGCCTACACCGATATGCGTCCATGAAGCTGCTCCCTTTGCAATCGGCGTGAAAGTCAACTTTAGAGCAGTAATCATATTATTATCCCCTTTCTCCAACTCATAACTGTAATTCATCACAAAATCGTTGAAGTCATAGTCCCCCATCTTAGGCCACTGGTCTTCAAAGGCCAATGTACCGTAAACAGCCTCCGATGGAGTAAATTCATCGATCACCGGAATGTCTTCTTCCGGTTTTATGGCAGATACCGGTGATGCGGTAAGCTTTATCATCACATCATTAAAATCATAATCAGCTTTCGGATCATCATAAGGGCGAATATCGAAGCCCATAATGCAACAGTTATAATCGGGCACATTTCGAATCACCGCATTCGTCCTTTTCGTTGCATTCAAAGATGGGGTAGAATAATAAAAGCCATTAACATCTCCATTCGGGAAGGTCTGATTCTTGAACTTATAGGAACTTTTTGAATTCACTCCTCCATTGGCAGCATTTACATTAGCTATATTCAATCCGTCACGTGCCATAGCAAAACCGATACGTGCACCTTTCGGGAATACCTTACTATATTGTTTTCCGTCCCAATACAACAATTGTACTTTTAAACCCGAAGGACACTTTTGCTGATGAGTATTCGGAAGTAACAAAGTCATACGATGTCCCTGTATATCTTCACGTCTGCCAAGCTCCCCTTCCTGGTAGCTATAATAAGCCAACACATTGTAGACGGTCGCATTATTTACATAAAATCCACCATCACCGACATACGTAGCCCACACTTCCGCTCCCAATTCGTCAGTCACCACCAGGTCAGAACTCTTTTTCAAATCCACATCCTGCACATTCTTCTGTTCCGGATACCAACTATTCATTAAATTTAGAAACTTAGCAGATAATTCCTCTTTCGTAACAAGTGGAGAAGCATTCAAAAGTGGTATACCGTCTTTTCCAATCTCCGAATCAGTATAAGGGCTATACAATTCATAAAGATTGCTTAGTTTCTGGTCGACGGGAACATCCAATCCTGTTTCACTCCGGGTAGCAACCATACGGGTAGTAGCAGTCTTGATTTGAAAGGCTGTTGCAGTCAAGTTGCACGTCATCGAAGGTTGCACATCCATCTCCTGCACTCCGGGATAACCGGCTGTCAACGAAGCGACATACAACTTATCACTGTTTGCCGGAACAGAAATAGTAGCATCAATCTGCCCATTCCCATCTGTATAGCCCATATAGAGAGGCTTACCGGAAATAATCCCGTCTTCTTCATAAGGCTGTTGAAGATACACTCCAACCCCTATCCCCTCAGCAGCTTTTCCATCTGCCCGGGTAACAGATATATGAATCTGTTTATCGGATCTCAAAGCGAATTTGAACGATAGGTCCAACTCTTCCGTTTCGCCAGGATCCTCCCCCGACGGTTCATACAAATCTTTCTCATTTACACATGCTACACAGCAAAGTGCTATCAGCAGTGCATACTTCAGCAATGATACATTTCTCTTCATAAGACGATGTTTGTCTGTTTGTGTAAGGTTACTATATTCAGTAAATTAACAACCTAACTTGAATACAAAAATAACAAAAAAACAGAAACTTACAAAATCTAATCATCTTAATGTAGATTTTATTCTTTTTATATCAATTTATATAGCCATGTGAAGCTTACAGTCAGTCCACGATCCAACTATCAATATTCCTTGTTTTCGAGCTAAAATTCACTCCTACCTTTATCAGTTGGCGGGAATCATTGGCAAACGGAGCGGCATATCCCTTTTCTTCTATCTGTTTCAAAGCCTCTTCCGCACTCCCGTCAAATTTGAACTCCATCACATGCTACCCCGCATTTTTCATCCTCTAAACTGAAGATTTAGAGGTTTTCAAATGAGAATCTATATAAAAGTAATTATCATCTCGCAAACTTTCAAAGTTCTGTATCCCAATCGGGTAAAGTTTAGCCATAGCGTATTCCTATTAATGGCTTCACTCACAAATATACAAGATTATTCCTAATTACCGATTCCGTAAACCATATAATAAAATGCCGCTATCCATTCTTTCAAACAGACAACGGCATTTATTATTTCAACCGAAATGATCGGCTGACCGTCAAAGTAATCCCTGACCTCCTATTACCCCGGCAATAGCACTTGCCACAGCAATGATTACTTTCAAAAAGATGTTCCAATTATTTTTCCTCATATTCTAATCCTATAGAACCGCTAACTACGCAGTCGGATCATCTACTATGTCTCCATCACCACCTCCGGAACCATTATTGCCCGAAGCACCGATCCCACTCGCTTTCTGGAACTCAACACCCTGAAACAAAGCCCGGGTAGTACCGATAGCCGCAGGACGAGTATATTCAGGAGTAAAATGACAAAGAAGGGCTGCCACCTGATTCGGGTTCACCTCTTCCTCTTTGTCCACTCCCCTTCCTCGTGTACGCGCTTTCATCGTAAAAGTACCCAATCCGTCCAGACGTACCGTCTTACTGTCCAGCAATGCACTACGCATCGCTGTCATCAAGTTCCGAACCACATTATGCACATCACCCGGAGTCAATGACGATTTTTCCGCAATCATCTCAGCCAATTGCTGAGTAGATACCACCTTGCCTACCTTCACCAAGTTCAAGTGCCATTTCTTATCACCGGACTTAGTTGCCATAGTCGATTTTACTGCTTTATAAAATAATGCCATATTCCTGCATCTCCTTTTTTTAATGTTATTACTACTGATTTTATTCACATTGCGTTGATCAACATTGCAAAGGTGAACATTTGCAGGAAGATGACAAAAGAAAACAGGGCATCCGGATCAAGTTATGCAGAATAAGTTATAATCATCACATTATCAGTATTATTACTTAATTCTTTCTTATACATCTACTTCACATACTCTGCTATTGTCCGATTATTCATATTATACCCGTTTAACGAAATGTCCCCGGTTTTATACCTGGCATGGCATAAAACCGGGGACGAAACAAAAATCTATACTCATTAGGGCATATCTCTTTTCTACTTCGTAAATCTCCGATAAGCCTCTTCCAGTTTTTTATCGTAGTGATTCTGAGCATATCTGGGACCATTATATCTTTTGGCAAAACCGGTCCAGTCTTTCCGCTCCAGATTGGGCCGTAACTCAGCAAGTTTAATGAACCTGGCAAATGCCTCCAGTTGCTTATCTTCTCCGGAACACATATCTTTCACCATTTCATCTACACTGCCGTACCCGCACATCACATAGTTAAAGCCCATCACCTGAAACATTCCCCATGAAGTGGAAGCGTCAGCAGCTTCTTTATGTATTTCTCGGGCCTTTTCCAGACGTTCATACTCTCTTATCCCTCCATAATAATGACCCTTCTCCAACTGGGATAAAGAATATTTTCATTACCGACAACATACCTCTCCGGATCAAGTCCCCGCTTCTTGAGTTCTCTCCAAAAGATGTGACCTTCAAATAAAATTATCGGCCTCCCCGGCGCCACAAAGCCCCCACGACCACCGGTTTCAACTGTCTGTACGGCTTTTACCACTGCCACTTCAACGCCAAGCCAATCTGCCACACGTTGAAAATCATTCTCTGTTAAGTTTTCCATGAGTAATTAATTTGATTTATGTAAATAGAAGAATCTCTTCATAAATAGGAAGTATAATAGCCCCAACACCAAGATGCTCCCTAATAAATACCCATATCCATACTCCCGTAACAGCAAATATCCTACTAGAACTACGGTTTGCACCGACATATAGGTCAATGCCACTGCCACGTGTGGTATCTTCAGCTCATTGGCCATGATCTGATACAAATGTTTCCTGTGAGGCAAACCAATATTTTCATGTAGCAACAATCGGTGTACGATCGTCAACACACTATCCACTCCGTACACAACAAGCAATACAAGCCAGCTGAAATCTTTAGTTTGAAAAATCAAACTCCCGATCAGGAACAAGACTACAAAAGCTATACTGACCGAACCCACATCACCGGCAAAGCATTTCGCTCTCTTACGGAAATTAAAGAAGTCAAACACCAACACAGAACAAATCATCGTATAAATAAAACTCTGTTCTGTGAAGAAGATCACTTCTGCATTCACATATGCCAAAGAAATCAGGATAACCAATGAATATCCGCCGGTAATGCCGTTAATGCCATCCATAAAGTTATAGGCATTGATAATCCCCGTACAGACGATCAGAGCGACAAGCAACGTCCACCAAGGCAAGCTAAACAATCCCCATTGATAGAACATCAGGGCCATTGCCATAAAATGGAAGACTAAACGCAAACCTTGCGAAGTAGAACGGATATCATCTACAAAACTGATAAAAGTGATCAAGGTCAAAGCCAGTATAAACCAAGGGTATTCAAACTGATTCGTCAGGAAAAAAGTCAATGCACCCAAATAGAAAATGATTCCTCCACCTCTCAGAGTAATACGGGTATGCGAACTCCGTTCATTCGGCTTGTCGATAATATTACATTTATCAGCAATACGAAAATAAAAAAGTTCTGCCAGAAATAGCAGAACTAATATAAGAATATAATACATGTAAGTTAACCGTTTTTATAAATCAGATAAAACCAAAATTGAACACAAAGAAAAGCTACGAGAATAATTACAATAAGTATTCCCAAAATCCAGCAAATAATAGTCATAATTCAATTTACTCTATCCGAAAACTCTCTAACACATTCACAGGTTTCCATCCAAGTTCCCGTACTGCCTTTTCATTACTAAAAGTCAAAGAGTTCGTAATCTTACGGAGCTTCAAAGAATTAATCGGAGCTTTTTCTCCCAAACAATCACCAACAACTGCCATACCTTTAGCAAAATAATAAGGAATAGACAAAGGCAATTTTTTATTTAACTGATTACATATAATCTCTTCCAACTCACGAAAACTAGGTTGATAAGTATCGCAAACATTATATATCCCTCCTTTTTCTACTAATAAAGGAACAAGATTGGCAATATCCTGCACCATCAAAACACTCTTCCGGGCTTTTCCTCCCGCAATACTCAGATACTTGCCACTCTTAATACCATGGATCATTGTCCCTAAATTTCCCGGAGGATTAGGCCCGGCAATTAAAGAAGGACGAAGTATACTCAATTTTACATTGTGCATACTACACCACCCTTCGAGATATTTCTCAGCTTTAATCTTACTTAAAGCATAAGGGCTAGTTCCATTCAACGAATATTCTTCGGTAATATTCTCACCAAAATCACAGCCATAAACAGCAACAGTACTAATGAAAATGAAGGCCTTAGGCGTACAAAAATTTTCCAAAGCCGTACACAAATTCTTTGTACCTTGCAGGTTGATATCAAAGAAGGTTTGTTTTTCTACCTCCGTTTTAGGTATTGAATGGGCTTTTCCTGCAGCATGTAAAACAACATCATATGGCATATTTAGTGTCGGGATTTCTTGCGCTATATCCACTTTGTAATTATCCTGCAGAGCAAGTCCCATAGTATCTATCTTATATTTTTCTTTTAGCAAAAAACAAATATTTCTCCCTAGAAAACCAGAAGCACCCGTAAAAAGAAGATTCATTTTAAATATTTAAAAAGAGATTTATTCAAATCTGACAATGAGTAATACAAACTTAACCAGATTGTTTTTTTCTGTTCCACTCTATAAATATGCCAAATCCATTTTATAACTCTCAATTTATTTGAAGAGACAGAACCTTTGCGTATTCTATACAACGCCAAACAAATATTTGTATTTATAGCAATAAAACCTTCTTTGAGAATATCTAACCAAAGATTGTAGTCCTCATGTCCAATAAACTTAAAATAACGTTTCCCTATTTTTTGCGTATCATAAACCACAGTTAAACATCCTAACTCATTTCCACACAATAAAGATTTATAATGATGATAGGGATCTGATTTAACGATTCTTCCCGTACGATTTCCTTCTTCAGATATTTTCTCATAATCAGAATAGACAATTGCAACATTATCATTAATAAATAAAGGAAGTTGAGTAGACAATTTATTAGGAAGCCAAATATCATCGCTATCTAAAAATGCTATAAAACGTCCTTTTGCAGCTTGTATCCCGACGTTACGAGGAAGAGTTGGTCCCCCAGAAGGATGCTCTGTTTTCAAATAATAAATTCGAGAATCCGTATCCATAAATTCCATTATAATTTTCACAGAATCATCATTTGAACAGTCATCAATTATCAACAACTCCCAGTTAACATAGCTCTGTGCTATGACAGATCGGATCGTTTCTCGTATAGTAGCCGCAGAATTATAACAGGGAGTAATAATAGAAACAAGTTCATTCATTATTCAACAATATTAAACAAAAACACAAGACAGACAAAACTTTACTAAAAAAAAGCTGTATTACGTGACAGTTTTATGGCCCCTTTAATGGACCCTGGAATTCTAGAAGCAAAAAGTAAGAAATTATACGAGAAAGGAGAAGACAAATAAATAGATACATATGCTTTTATTAGCATAAAAGTATCCCAACACAATTGTCCTCGTTTAAGAGGTCTTCTTGAAGCAGAGCCAGCTCTCTCTCTCACATAATAAGTAGTATATTCTTTCGTAAAACGAAATCCTCCAATCAAATCCGATATTTCGGTCATAAAAAGCGCATCCTCTCCATTTTTAAATCGTGGATTAAACCTTCTATTTCCAATAATATCTCGATGTATCAATTTAGCGACAGGAAATGCTAATATAGCTCGATTTCTAAACAAAGAATACTGACACTCTCTTTGTTGAATAATTCGGCAAGCAAAAAAATTATCCTCCTTCTCTTCTATCGTTTTTCTAAATGTATGCACATTACTAACTCCAACTATATTCCGAGAAGATATTTTACACAATTCTTCAAGGTAATCAGAAGAGACAATATCATCATCATCAACGAAACCAATATATTGCCCTTTTGCAGCATCAATGCCAAGATTCCTCGCATTAGATACGCCTGCTTGATCAGTTTTTATCAACCTACAATACAAGCCAGCTGGTTTATAAGCAAATATATCTAATATCATATCCGTGTACTGTGTGTCAATATCACCATTCAATACAACTATCACTTCATATAAATAGTGAAACATCGTTTGGTTAAATAACGAAAAAAGACACTCCTCAAAATAAGTTTTTTGAGGTTTAAATGTGGGAACAATAATAGATAAAAGCATTGTCATTAGATTATAGATGCTCAGTAATCTAATTCTAAATCAACCACGACCTATAAGGCAGATAAACATCCTTCCCTATATTTATATATCTAAAGAAAAAATAGATTACCATCAAATTCAATATAAAAAGCACCATCATTCTATTCTTAACAGAAAAGAACAGAAACAATTGCGAGATAATAAAAATTGTCGACAGTTGAAATATGAGTACAGTCCTCTGCTGAAATACATACGTTTGGAAAAAGGCATAATAACAAATAATACTCAATACAAACAGATTAAAAACCAGATTAAATGAGATGTTTTTTTGCTCCAATTTTTCCCGAAGCCTCAAACACATTAAAAGTAATATAAATTTTTCAGCAACTGCTATATTTATCTTACCAGTCATACCGCCCCACACGTCTGATTCCGTATAGCTTGTTAAACTGCTCTGTATAAAAGGAGGAAAAAAACTAAGAATAGCTCCCATCCAGTCAAAGAAAGACAATAGTACAGAAATAAATACAACTGTACACAAAAAAATGTTACTATATCTTCTGTTAATAACAAAATACAGAGGAAGAACTATTAATAAACTCGAATGAAAAAGAGAGGATAATATATTGATTAATAAATACTTTATTATTTTTTTATCTTCTATATATTTTAAAGAATAAAAGAAGATAGATATAGCTATTCCTTGTCTGACAAACATCATATTAAACTGCATATACCCATAACGCATATAAAGTAATACAGCTAAAAAAGGAAGTAGTGTATACCTTTTTTGAAATACAAAAAATAAGGAAATAACAACTATTGACGATAATAAAAAGACTTCATTTATACTCCCACCAAAAGATTTAATTACACTATTAAATAGAATGTAACCAGGTTCCATTCTGAACAAAAGAAACATACCGTTATCATTCCATAAATCGCTTACTAGTGGAATTTTATCAAACACCTTTGTATATTCGCCCCAATCATCACCTGTTTCAAATCGTGTTCCAACAAATAATATTAGAATAAAGGAAAGAAAAAATAATAATATTTTCTTTTTAAAAACATTTAAATTAGAAAAATCAAAAACACTGAAAAACACAACTAATAATATAATGAAAGCGTAAGGTATCATTTCTTTATCTGAATCTTATAATACAAGAATTTAAAAAGATACATAATAAAATAGAAGCCTCTGCTCTCTGAGTACCATCTCGACAAACTCAACCCTCTTTTATTCACTAAGAAAGCAATATATTTATAATTGCTAGCCCCTCTATAATGAGACAATATTTTTGTAAGGTGAGCATTTATTTCTGATGGTCTTATTGTTAAAGCTTGATTTCTAAATCTATTATTATCCGAAATGATGAAATGCAAATACAACTCTTTTTCCGTATAATCTATCCCTTTATTTCTAAAAATATCTTTATAAATTGACTTGTGAACATCAAAACGCGACTGAAAATTTTTATTTGCTTGTCTAGTGACACTTGATTCTAATATTCTATATTTCAATAATACTTCCCTAATATTAGAAATCTTAGTATATTTAACTGCCTGACACCAAATAGCATAGTCCTCTGCATGCAAATATCGGTCATCATAACGTAACTTATATTTATCTACAATAGATTTACGGATAATAACGGATGGATGAGCTAAACAAGTAGAAAATAATAGAAAAGCTTCATTCACATTGACATTACTTGGGAATCTTTGTACTTTCCGCTTTATTGTATCACCAAAGATCTCAATATAAGAGCCACAAACCCCAACTTCAGGCTCTCTCTCCATAAACTCGACTTGTTTTTCAATTCTATTTGGCAAACTGATGTCATCAGCGTCCATTCTAACGATATATTTACCAATAGATTCCAGTAATCCCCTATTTAATGAATAAACAAGACCCTTATTTTCTTGATTATTTAGGACTTTAATTCTTTCATCATCATATAATTCCAATATCTCCGAAAAATTATCCGAGGAGCCATCATTTATTATAATGAATTCAAAATTCTTATAACTTTGACTAAGTATACTATTGATAGCGTCTTTTAAAAACTCCCCTCCATTATATACCGACATTACAACTGAGACAAAAGGATTACTATTCATACACAAATCCAATCAGAAGGAATAATATCACTTACTTGTACTCTGTCATCATTAATCCACTTCCCAGGGGCAATAACAATCCTCTCGGGATTTGTGTTAAGCCAAGCTCCCCACCAACTAAAAGAACTGTTTGCTATTATATTATGTTTGCAATAAGTCATTAAACACATATCCCAATACGATTCTTCTTTGTTATTCCAATCTATAATATGGCAATTAGGTATTTTTAGATGATCCTTACACCACACAGTATCATCTGAGAAAACAAAAAATTTTGGTTCTGAGACTTTGCTTTGAATTATATTTATGGCTTTATTATAATAAGCAGAAGTACAAATATTAGAATAAGCAGGATTATTAACATAGTCTCCTAATCGAACATGAAGGCTCACTGAATTTGAATTTTGCATTTGCTTCTTTATGAACTCATTCTTATCGCTTAAAACTTTAGAAAAATGAAACTGTCCACGAATAGCCGCTTCTATATTCGTAAAATATTTATAGCTTTGCCAATATCCTATATAATATTTATCACACGATAATGATATAGCATTCTCATCAAAACACAAATATGGCTCTACATATTCTGTTTTTTTTCGTTTCAATAGTTTACGCAACACCCTTATCCATATTTCACTTCCCTGGTAAGACAATTTTATTCTTTCTCGGATGGACGCCTTTAGATATTCAACATGAAAAACTTTATCAAGTTCAAATCCATTGTGCGTATAAGCACCAAACGAAGAAGTGTCTAATTTTACATTAACATACTTTTCCTTTAATGCTAAATAAAATGCAAACTGAAACATTTGGTTGCCTAATCCACCAATTATTTGTACTATTTTCATACAACATCTAAAAAACAAATTAATCTAACATATAAAATGGCTCACATATAACTAATAAAACAACCTGTATATTCTATTTCTAATTCTATCAAAAACACTAAGCCGCATAGGAGAAAGAAGTAATTTTTCCTTATCTAACTTAGCAGGTATTGAATCCAGTGTACTCGAAATTAAAGAAAACATATTATATTTATCTAAAATTTTGTCTCGTGCATGACAAATATTCTCATATTGCTTCTCATAAACATTATTATCTATTATTTTTTTTATAGTCTGCTTACTTTCATCAAAATTCCTAATATCAATCACAGCCATTTCTTCCTTTGAAAAAAAATCTCCAATATGTGGATCACCAAAATATATCGGATAGCATCCTGACAAGAAAGTATCAGCCAATTTCTCAGTCCAATAATACGGATATGAACAGTTTTCTATTACAATGGCATACTTATATTGTACCATCACTTCATATTTATAATCAACATTAGTAAAGCCAGAACCATATATATCAATCAAATCAGGCATTTCCTCTTGCAATTTCAACGCAAACTTAATGCGTTCAATATGCCCCTTAGATATTTTTTTATTAGAAGTAAATAAGCAGATTTTATTTTTCCTCTGTAATGTTGGTCTATTTTTCAAAAAATCATAATCTATTAATAACTCTTCTTTTTGTTTGTCATTATAGAAATTGTAATATAGCATCCAAGGTAATGCAGGATAAGATAAGCAGGCATTATCTCTTTTTAATACACTGGATTGGCACGTATAAACATGCCCAAATTGGTTTAAATATTTACGAGGATAAAGCTTAACATATGGAGGTTCTCCTGTAAATAAACATATATTTTGCTTACAGCACATCAAACGAAGAGAATATTCAATGTCATCTAATACCACAACATAATCGTATTCTTGCTCTGGTTCTTTAGTAGATATAATAAACTCGTAATTTCCCCAAATAGGAACTCTATTAGGGAACTGCCTTTCAACAGGAATTTTGGTATTTATAGGAATGAATACTTTTTTCATATAGAATCACTTATTACAACAAACAATTTCAACGCTCAATAGAATAAATCTTCCTTTCTCTTACGATACTCTATTTTATATTTATCCATATCAAATCCAACTAAATTTTGTAGATAGTCTTTTTTTTCTTTTATCAAGTCATCATCCCAATCCCACCACTTGATTTCCAACAACTTTTCTCTTACTTCAAACGGAAACCTCCATTTTATAAATTTAGCAGGATTTCCACCTACTATAGCATATGGTGGAATAGATTTAGTAACGACACTTCCTGCTGCAATTACAGCACCATCACCAACCTCTACGCCTCGCAAGATTGTGACGTTAGTACCAACCCATACATCATTACCAATTTTAACCCAATAATCTTCGAAAGAACTGATCCCTGGTGGCATTATGTGATCATTATCTTTATAAACGAAATCGCAAATTAAAAAATTAGTATGTATATGATCTCTTATTCCTATTTTAGCCCAAGAAGAAATATTTGTAAAATTACCGACAAGAGTATCTATAATTTCGGCATAGCCTCCAATACCACTATGTTTACCCCATTTAGTATTTATAATGCAAATATTATTACCTCCATAAAAATAATTAGATGAGTCAAAAGAGTTTTTATTTTTTCTCAACTTAAATCTAATACTTGCTCTATATAAAACAAGCAAAATTAGATTTATACACTTCTTAATATTTAGCAATATCTTCGACATAGTTTTCTTTATTAATATCAATGGAATACATGCCATATAATTTAATCGTATTTTCTATCCAGTTATCACAGTATGGTGCATCATTTGGTGACTTATCCTTTAAAAAAGAAACACAACTATTATTATTAAAAACTATATTAGCTTTTTCTCTTACTCTCTTTGACCATTCAACGTCCTCTCCTTCACCCCATCTTAATTTCTCATCAAGCAGATTGTTAATAAAAAAATCTTTCTTCACTACAAAATAGGTACCACTAATATATTGATATTTTTTACACTGAATCTTATATGGCAATAGAGCTGGCCCTATGTTAGGATAATCATAGACTAACCAATCCCTGGTTCTATTCCCATTTTTCAATGTGATTCTATTCATGCAAATGTCAAAATCTCGACCAAACTCTTCAAAACCTACTTTCCAGCCCCTATTTAGCGACACATAATCATGCATTATCACCAGTTTATTATAAATAGCAGCTTTAGCACCTATGTTCTTTTTAATTGTTATCCAACCGGCTAAAAATGGAAGGCTATAATATGATATATACTTAATTTTATTATTTAATTGAGGATAATCTCTATTTTGACCAATAACAATAATCTCATAGCGATCCTCACCAAATTCGTCTAAAATACTTTTAATAGTAAAATTCAGCATTTCTTTACTCTTTCCATCTGTTATAATTATGAATGACCACCCTTCATGATATAAATCATTTTCCATACGAGAGTTTATATTACATCGGCGTTCGATATAGTCTAAGAAATACCTTATAAAAACAGTATGTTGAATAATGTTCTTTAAAAAACTACCTAGTATTTTCATCGATGATTATTTAAATTATTTATAATGACATTTTTACTTCTATTAAAATAAAACAGCATACGTTGAAACTCCTCTGTTTTCCGGTATATAATATAATTCATCACGCTAATCACAGAAATACAAACAAATAATTTAGCAATAAAAAAAATTATACCATTCCCCAAAAAAGAACAAATTACAAATGTTATAAAATAGCCAACAAGCAAAACAACAATTCTCAACAACTGCCTTTTTATATATCCGGTAGATATATTACCAAAATATTCTTCTTTCAGAACTTTATAACGACCAATCCAAAACCCCAACATACCTATAATAGTTCCAATATATACCCCAGCTATACCATAGCTATTAACTAACATAATCGATACAAATAAGCTTAACAACGCACCTCCCAAATTGTAAAATCTATCAATTTCAAATCTGCCAAAAACCTCCCTATAACACGAAACAAAATGAGAGGCAAAACCAATATACAATTTCATAGATATCAATATTACAATGAAAAGGGACAATACGTATTTCTCGCCTATCCAAATGGATATAAAAGGATTTATTAAATTTGCAAAACAAATAGAAACTGTTGATCCAATAATAAAAGAAAGTAATTCAAACATTCTGAATAGTTTAAATCCTTCCGCTTTATCTTCAGAATACACATAGTTTCCTATGCTGCCTTGCAAAGGTGAAAATATCTTTGAGAACGCAGCGGCAATAGCTTCTGATATCAATGTATAATTTGCTAACATTGCGACAGACTTTACCCCTAACGATGAAGATAAAACCAAACTATTAGTACTGCCAAAAATTGTACCAGCTATTTTAGACATATATACATTTTTCATATCCATGAAAAAATTTCTCTCTCTAAAATCAGGAATACTAACCTTGACTTCTTTTGAGTATGGATATTTCGTATAAGACATTCTAGCTATAATGATATTGGCAACAAATACAGAAATAGTCTGAATAATCAAATATGCGATATAGCTTTGAGTAGCAATAATTACAATAAACCAACTCAAATATTTAAAATAATTAGTTATTGTATCAATTTTAGTACATACATACTCACATTGATCAACTTTAAATAAAAGCCTTCTATAAGAGAAGCAATAAGAACCAACCATAGCTATTCCTCTAATAAGATATATTACTATAATATAGTTCCAATCAAACCCTTTGGACTTAATTAAAATGGGCAACAATGGGATTAAAAAGATGCTAATTATCCCCATAGCAACAGCTATGAATAGATACATCTTTTTGTACATTGACATTAAAACAGATACTTCCCTTCTATTATTCTCCGAAAAAGCTTTATACAGTAAATATGATATTAGCGACCCTGTCCCTACATCTACCAGTGCCATCAGAGAAAACATATTCTCAAACACACTGTCAAGCCCCAAATATTCAATATCTATATATTTTAAAAATACTTTTCGCAATATTAAGGACAAAATAAACAAAGAACCGTATGAAAAGACAGAGTAAAATATATTCTTTAAAGCTTTATTTGTCCTCATCTCAATTTATCACTGATAATCACAGGCAGTATTTATCATCATTTGCTCCAGGTAATTTCACAACTACATTCTGTGTACCATTTTCTAGACACTCAAAATCAGTCGCCTCATTGGGCTCCATAACTACTATATCTCCTTTGGAGTATTCTATTCCGTTCATCTTCACCTTACCACTGACGATAACAGTTATTTCCGTAGCAATTTTATGATAATGCTTCTCTTCATAGTCACCTTTGTTATAAGACTTAACTGCTACTTCAACATCGTTCGTTCTTAAAAGAGTTGGTTCAAAATTTCCTATAAACCAACCTTTTATCATATCCTCAAGTTTCGCTGTTTTCATTTATTTCTCTGCACTAAATCAATATATACATTTAAGTCTGTTGGAGTGCCGATTCCATGCATTTGATTTATGTTTATATTAAATATTCCGAATTTAAGTCCCTCTTGTATTCCAAAATTGTAAACCGGTGCAACATAGAATTCATTTTTTACACGTTCATTACGTATAATCATATCAATTGCATTTTTTACAAAAAAACCTCCTTTCGCAAAATAGTAGATACCGACAGTTGCAAATTCCGAAATAACAACTTTCTCTCTTATCTCAGTTATTAAACCTTCACCATCTATTTTGGCATAAGACCATTTTGTATCATGATCTTTAAAACACAACACTGAACCATCTAAATTTCGATTCTCACTATCATTGATAAATTCAGCAATGTTCATATCCACTATCTGATCCGAATTAGCAATTAATAACGGAGTATTATTATCAATAAGTTTATGAGCATGAAGCACTGTACAGGCTGCTCCTTCCGTCAAATTATCTATTAACACAAATTCGACATTGTATTTTGATTTTATCCAGTTCACAGTTTCTTGTTCATTCTCAAAATGCTCTTTACGAGTTAAAAGAATAAACCTAGCATCAGGCATATTCAAGTTATCCAAAACATGACAAATCATAGGCCTACCTAATACATCAATGAATGGCTTTGGCTTTTTATAACCGGCTTGTGCGAAGCGACTACCCGCTCCGGCCATAGGAATCACAATATTAATCATCTTTATTTCTTGTTTATATAGTTTTCATACATTTGAGTCGTCGCAAACGATATATATTCCTTTTTATCAATTTTATATACACCTACTTTTTTTTGTCTCAATATCAATTCATTAAAAGTAGAACTTATATAATAACTACCATTTAGCTGAACATCTTTTTTTAGAACCGAAAAGCATGATTCCACTAAATCCAAGCCCCTTTTATAATAATAAATTCCAGCTGTTGCAACATTAGAAATAGGACGTTTTTCACTTGTTTGCACCACCAAGCCTTGCTCGTCCAAACAAACATAGCTCCATCTGGGATGAACGGACTCAAAAGTAACTATGCCGCCGTCTAAGTTTCTTTCTCTAAAATCAGCAATAATATCATTTATATCGTACTTCACCAATTGATCCCCATTAATCAGCAATACCTCATCTTCATTATTTATTGAATCAATAGCAAACAAAGTGGTACATACAGCTCCTTTTGTGGAACCAGAAATACAAACGACATCCGCAAATGGTGCTAAAATCTTCAATGAACTTCCTAAGAAGAACTGATCATTATCTTCCTTACGAATAATAAAAGTGATTTTACAGTCTATCTTTTTAAGAGACTCCACAATGTTCTGTACAAGAGGTTTATTATCTAGTTCTAAAAAATATTTAGGATAAGTATAGCCTTTCTCTTTGAAGTCATTACTGTCTCCAGCCATCAATGCAATTACGTTCATATATTATTCTCTATTTCATTTATACGATTAATTATATTCGAGTAGGTGACGTCATTGATTGTCTCTACTTTGAGAAGATTAGCTCCACTGGCTAAAGCTGCTTTAACCCCATTCTGATTGTCTTCCACTACCAGACATTCTTCAGGAGACAAACCCAGCCTGTTTATTGCCGTAATATAAATTTCCGGATCAGGTTTGGATTTTTTTACATCTTGATTAGATAAAGAGAAATCTAAATATTGATTCAAATCTGCTTTCTCCATCATCATATCTATGGTAACCCGTACCGAATTCGAGGCCAGTGCCAAACGAAAACCTTCCGATTTTAAGCGTGATAAAGCATATTGATGAACAAAAAGAGGCTTACATTTCATATATACGTACTCCATCGTATATATTTGCTTCATATCATTGATCAATTGATGTAAGCTTTTCGGAAGCCCCCTCTCTACCGTCATCATTTCGAGTTTTTTCGCTGTCGGCAAACCATCAAATGTAACCAAATGGTCATATCTAGATATTTCAAATCCAAAAAGCCTTAAAGCCTTATTCAAAGCCTCATAATGCCATTCTTTGGCATCAATAAGAACCCCATCCATGTCAAATATAACAGCCTTAATTTTATCCATTTTTACATTATTTATTTATTAAAAAAAAAGTCAGCTTCCATAGGAAAATCTGTACATAACATCAAGTTAGCATGATTGAAACTTGCATACTTGTTCCAAACTTCTTTATATGGACGTCTGTGCAATTCTGGTGAGACAATACATACTTTTTTACCACTTTTAAGATGCTCTTCCAAATTACCCCAGCTAATCCACTCACTTTTAAAACAATCCATCCAAACATAAGAGGATTGACTGTAAAAAGGAAATTCTTTTTCATATTCTGAGTGCCGGGTAGCTATATTCATATTATCAAGAATATAATCTATTGTATCAGGTATAGACATATCAAATAAAAAATATTTCTTTATCTGATATGTATTTAGCATGTCCTTTAATAACTCTTGCAGGCCATCTGCTTTTATATTCAAAGCTAGGGTGCTTTCCGTACCACTATCACGATACAATCTGAAAATTTCCTCAGCAGTAGGCTCATTACCCAACGGCATATTATGAGATATTACAATTGTACCGTTATTATCTCTATAATCTGTTTCAAAGCCATAACCATTATCAATAGCACGCTTGATTGCAGTTAAGGTATTCTTCTCAGACTCTTTATTCCAGAATCCTCTATGAGCTATTATTTCCATTTTCTTTCAATAAATTAGTTCAAAATACATAAGTTATAAATCACACAATTACACCTAAAACATGTAGAACACAATCTACAATAGATTATTACAATAAATTAATCAACTATATCCACATATGGATACGGATTTTCCTCCAAACGCCTTAAATGCTCCACCATCTCAAACTCTTCCCTCGTCAATTCCCGCTCCTTCCAACCGTCTATTATTGCATGTGCCTCCGCCGCCAGCTCTTCGTCAAAGACCTCGGCGTAACAGGCTACCAACAAACGACATTTCAGCAGAGAGACGGGAAGTGTATCCAAGAGATCCCAACTACGATTGAGGACCGACTGGATTTTATCTTCCTTATCACCGTGATTATAAATGGTAGCATTATAGCCGGTCAACAAAGCGATACAAAGAGAAGCTTCCTCTTCGAGGGTACGTCCATGTGAACCGAAAAGATGCTCACAACGATGATACACATCCGTATTCAACTGACGGAAACGGTCGGAGTAGATGGGTTCGCCATCCAGACCTAAATGGAGAAGTTCGTGCGAAACGGCGCACAAAGAATCGATTTCTGATTGCAAAGACAACATGGTGATTTATTTACGTATTGGAATATGCACCACAGAGGGCACAGAGTTCACAGAGTTTTTAATTCTTTATTAATTCGATTAAAGAGGGATGAATGAAGGCCGTGGCAACTGCCATAACCCCCCTGGATGGAAACCACCACACGGCGGTCACCTTTGATACGGACAAACTCACCCTCAACTCCCTCGAAGATGCCACCGGTGACACGGACACGGTCTCCCCTTTTCATGGAAACGACTGAAGGATCCAGATAAACAACCTGTTCATCGTAATTACCGGCAACGGCGATAAAACTACGCATTTGGACTTCAGGAATGGTAATAGGCTGACGGGTCTCACGGTCCATGATATAACGAATAGGAAGAGAAGCCCCGACAGTGGATTTCATTTCGTCAACCTCACTGCGAGTGGCATAAACAAAAACCAAGTTGTGAACAACAGGAACCAATTTACGGATCTTACGCTCACCACGGAATACGTATTCATAGCGCATGGGAAGAAAATTCCTCACTCCGCGGGAGTCCAGGTATTCCTTAAAGGCAAGCTCACGGCTATAGGTGATACGAAGAGCGTACCAGGATTTATTAATGCTATTGTTCACAAAAGGATATAATTGGGGGACACCGGGGTAGTGAAACACCTTCCGGTCAAGTTTGCTAATTCTGTTGTTTGCCTTGCAGCGTATATCATTTCATCAGGTACTCCCCTATCGCAGGAGAGACAGTTTGAAAAAGAAGAACAGAAAACGAAGTTTTGAAAGAACAGGGCTTTACTGATCTTACAATCTGTAAACGAGTCTATTATGAAGCAAAACTGTTTCAATAGACGATCGTCTATTGAAACACACTTTTTTAAAGATCCAGACAATTAAAATACATATAAAAGCAGACAGATATTAAAGCGTTTTTTGTTAGTTTATAGATATTTGATTACCAGATAGTTAAATAGAACAAGCCATGAGAAAAAATATTTTTTTTATTAAACATTTTGCAGTTATGAAAATACCCTCTATCTTTGCGTTCAATTAGACGATCGTTTATTGAAACACTCACTTTTTTAAGAATTATTTCATTTAATGTCAGACAATTAAGAAGAGAAAAGGTTTCATTTTCCCTTTGATTCCCACTTTAATTCCACATTCATTTGCCCACTGAAAGATTACTCTCTACCTTTGCAACATATTAACAACATTTAGTTATTGATTAAATAAAAAAATCATGAACAAAGAAAATGAATTATTACAGACAGTGAACAAAAGTGTAAAAAAACGCTAACGCTAAAGCACAACCTCCTATCACAGAACCTATTAAAGAGACAAGAGGCAGAAAAGCAGGAGCGCAGATACCGGGAATTATCTCCAACAATGAAGGAGTTATAAAAGCGCTGATAGAATCCTACATATTGGACGCAAAAGAACAAAATATCAAGACGTGCAAAGATTCATTGGCACGCTACATAGAGGAAAAAAAACTTTTTGGAAAAATAAGAAATGGAGTATTCAAACCATTAGTTTTCAGCACAATCAGAACTTACGTCAACGAAATCTGGAATAAGATGGAAAGAAAGAAAAAGAACCAAGAAGGAAAGCGCTGAAATACCTACAATGAATTTTATCAAACCGGAATACATTCGATCCGACTTACCTTTGGGGCGATAATTTATCTATTAACCCTTTAAATCATATACGTATGAAACAGAAGAAAAGACCGGCATCACAAACTGAAGCCATGAAACTGAGATGGAAAAAACGGATTGTCTTTGAGAAAGGATACACTGAAATGTGTGCCGAATGGATGGCGGAGCGCCTGGAAGCATTGACCGACCACCTGCAATACGGGCACGCAGCCATCGCTTATCAAAAGCAGAACGGAGACTTCAGGTTGGTGAAAGCGACACTGATCTACTATGAAGCGGAATTCCACAAAAAGTATGATCCCACACAAATAGAAGGCGCAGTAGTCTACTGGAATGTGGATGAACAGCGATGGACGACATTCCAGATGGAGAACTTCATGGAGTGGAGACCGATCGTATAGGGCGCCACCACAGATTACACGGATTTTCACCGATGAATTATTTTTATTTTGAGAAATCAAGTGAAGACATCTTTGGGAATCCGGGGTAATTTATGGTGAATGTATTATTGAAAGTACAAACGACTAATCTAAAAAACAATGGCAATAGCATATGACGGGATCAACTATTTCCCGGTGGGCGTAAACTTCATGGAAGAGAACGCAATGGAAGTGATAGAAGCTAAATATGGAATAAAGGGTTCGGCAATCGTACTGAAACTGCTGTGCAAAATATACAAAGAGGGATACTTCATCCGTTGGGATGAAGAGCAGTGTCTGATTTTTGCCAACAAGGCGGGAAGAGAGGTGCAGGCCGCTGAGGTACAGGGGATCATTGAGATCCTCTTCATCAAAGGGATATTGGACAGAAACAGTTATCTGGCAAACGGAATACTGACTTCGGCAAACATACAGAAGATATGGATGGAGGCAACAAAGCGAAGAAAAAGGGATCTGAAAGCATTGCCCTATCTGCTGGTGAACGACTTGACTCAGCAGGAAACAGAAGCGCCGGAAGGTGAAAATGTAACCATTAGTCCGGGAAATGTAGTACATGATGTAGCCGTTAACGCAAAAAATGCATGCAATTCCGGACAAAGTAAAGTAAAAGAAAAGAAAGCAGAGGAAAATAAAGAATTACCCCCCTCAGCTCCCCCCAAGGGGAAGGAGAAAGAATGGGAGGAGGTTTCTGCTCCTCTCCCGATACCCGGATACGCCTTCAACACAATGACACACAATTATCCGGGACTGACGGATACACTCAAAAGACTGGGGATTACCGAAGCAGGAGAGGTGAATGCCATACTCAGGCTATCGGATTATGGAAGGAAAGGAACACGGGTATGGCAACTGATTGCCAATACTTGCTGGAGTGACATAGGGGCAAAAGGAAGGTATCTGATAGCAGCACTGAATAAGGCAAAAAGAAAATAATCCGGATAGGAAAGTACAGTTTGCAGTTGATAAAAAAGCAAGTATACCGGTTTCCATACGGAAGGTTCTCTGTCGGGAATGGAAAACGGGACATACATTTAAACAAATGATCTACAGCCACTTCAGAGCACAATATTTCAATCTGCAGAAGCTTTATTTTAACGTTACGTTAAAGTTCGTTTTTCGTCTGCAAATAGCAAATTCTTTAAATGCAAAAGACTTGTTATTTGCAGACAAGAACAAAGCCATCGGAAAATGGCATTAACAATGTTAACGGGCAAAAGGCATAAAATATCCTCTTCCACTGTACACAGTTATATTGTTATTTACCTCTTCCGGCAGATGCAATCCGCCAGATGATCATTCATAAATCCGGAGGCCTGCAAGTGAGCATAGCAAATCGTAGTTCCAAAGAATTTAAATCCCCGTTTTTTCATATCCTTGCTCATGGCATCAGATTCGGGAGATGATACCGGAATCTCACTCAATGATTGAAATGTATTGACAATCGGTTTTCTGTCGGGAAAGAATGATAGAGTATAGTCATAAAAACTACCGAACTCCTTTTGTACGGCGAGAAATGACCTTGCATTTGTGATGGTCGATTTGATCTTCAGACGATTTTTCACAATGCCATCAAAGTGCATCAACCGTTCAACATCTTCATCGGTCATTTGTGCCACCGACTCAGCATCGAAATTGCAAAAGGCTTTGCGATACCCCTCACGTTTCTTAAGGATGGTTATCCAACTCAAGCCGGCCTGAGCACTCTCCAACACAAGAAACTCAAACAGCGTCTTGTCATCGGTCACCAATTTTCCCCAATCTTGATCATGGTACTTCACATACAGTTCGTCACTTCCGCACCAACCGCAACGCCCGTTTATTATATCTTGCATAATTATAACACTTAATAGTACGATACAAAGATAGTAGATTCACCATGTCGCACCAAATATCGATAAACAAAACACAAGCAATTATTTTTTTCAGTATATCCCCCACACTTCCGGTTTTTTTCGTACTTTTACAGCTTGTTGGAAAGTTATGCACTTCCGGCATCAGAGAACAGATAAAAAGAAAAAACAATATATAAAATGAATCACAAATGGAATTATCGACCCATCACACAAGAACAGGCAGAGATAAGCCGGGCATTGGCTCAGGAACTAGGCATTAGCCCCGTCCTGGGACGACTTTTGGTACAAAGGGGAATTACGAAGGCACAGGATGCCAAGAAATTCTTCCGTCCGCAATTGCCCGATTTGCATGATCCATTCCTAATGAAGGATATGGACATCGCAGTGGAACGCCTGAACATGGCGATGGGAAAGAAAGAGCGCATTCTGATTTATGGAGATTACGATGTGGACGGTACCACGGCTGTGGCACTGGTCTACAAGTTCATTCAACAGTTCTATTCGAACCTTGACTATTACATCCCTGACCGTTATAACGAAGGATACGGAATTTCCAAAAAAGGAGTTGACTACGCCGCTGAAACCGGAGTAGGGCTTATCATCGTACTGGACTGCGGCATTAAAGCCGTAGAAGAGATTGCGTATGCCAAAGAGAAGGGAATTGACTTCATCATCTGCGACCATCATGTACCGGACGACATATTGCCCCCTGCCGTTGCCATCCTGAATGCCAAACGACTGGATAATACATACCCATACACTCATCTTTCGGGATGTGGCGTAGGCTTCAAATTCATGCAGGCTTTTGCCATCAGTAACGGCATTGAGTTTCATCACCTGATTCCGTTGCTCGACCTGACCGCCGTAAGCATTGCATCGGATATTGTACCGATCATGGGCGAAAACCGTATCCTGGCCTATCATGGGTTGAAACAGCTGAACGGCAATCCGAGCGTAGGACTGAAAGCGATTATCGATGTATGCGGATTATCGGAAAAAGAAATTACGGTGAGCGACATTGTATTCAAAATAGGTCCCCGCATCAATGCTTCCGGACGTATACAGAACGGAAAAGAAGCGGTAGACCTATTGATTGAGAAAGATTTCTCGGCAGCACTCGAGAAAGCCGGACAAATCAACCAATACAACGAAACCCGGAAGGATCTGGATAAGAGCATGACGGAAGAAGCCAATAAAATCGTAGCCGAACTGGAAGGCTTGGCAGACCGTCGTTCGATAGTGCTTTACAATGAAGACTGGCACAAAGGAGTGATCGGAATCGTTGCCTCACGATTAACGGAGATTTACTATCGTCCGGCAGTCGTACTGACCCGGACGGATGATATGGCAACCGGTTCGGCACGTTCCGTATCCGGTTTCGATGTTTACAAAGCTATCGAACATTGCCGTGACTTGCTCGAAAACTTCGGAGGGCATACCTATGCTGCCGGGCTATCGATGAAAGTGGAAAACGTACAGGCATTCACCGAGAGATTCGAAAGTTTCGTGTCGGAACATATACTGCCGGAACAGACCAGCGCAGTGATCGATATCGATGCCGAAATAGATTTTAAAGATATCACGCCGAAGTTCTTCAATGAATTGAAACGATTCAACCCGTTCGGTCCCGACAACCAGAAACCGGTGTTCTGCACACATCACGTGTACGATTATGGAACAAGCAAGGTAGTCGGTCGCGATCAGGAACACATCAAACTGGAACTGGTAGACAACAAATCGAACAATGTGATGAACGGCATCGCCTTCGGACAAAGTTCGCACGTGAGATATATCAAAACCAAGCGATCATTTGACATCTGCTATACCATTGAAGAGAACACCCACAAACGGGGGGAAGTGCAGTTGCAGATTGAAGATATCAAACCGATAGAGTGACTTACCAAGAGATTTTAAAGCAATACTGGGGTTATGATTCCTTCCGCGACCTGCAGGAGGACATCATAACCAGCATTGGCAATGGAAAAGACACACTGGGACTGATGCCCACCGGAGGCGGAAAGTCAATTACGTTTCAGGTTCCGGCCCTTGCCAAAGAGGGATTGTGCATTGTCATCACCCCACTGATTGCTCTAATGAAGGATCAGGTGCAGAACCTGAAAAAGCGCGGAATCAAAGCGATAGCCATCTATTCAGGAATGACACGGCAAGAGATTGTGGTGGCATTGGAGAACTGCATCTTCGGCGACTATAAGTTTCTATACATCTCTCCCGAACGGTTGGATACCGAAATCTTCCGGGCCAAACTCCGGTCCATGAAAATCAGTATGATTACGGTAGACGAAAGCCATTGCATCTCACAATGGGGATATGACTTTCGTCCGGCTTATCTGAAAATAGCGGATATCAGGGATCTCGTACCGGATGCTCCGGTCTTGGCACTGACCGCCACGGCCACTCCCGAAGTAGTGAAGGACATACAGGAGCGCCTCCGCTTCCGGGAAGAAAACGTGTTCCGTATGAGCTTCGAACGAAAGAATCTGGCATACATCGTTCGCCCCACTGATAATAAAAACGGGGAGTTGCTGCACATACTGAACCGGATACAAGGCAGCGCGATTGTATATGTACGAAGCCGGCGAAAAACCAAAGAAACAACCGAGCTGCTGGTAAACGAAGGAATCACGGCCGACTTTTATCATGCGGGACTGGATAACGCAACCAAAGATCTTCGCCAGAAACGATGGCAAAACGGAGAAAGCCGGGTGATGGTAGCTACCAACGCATTCGGTATGGGCATTGACAAACCGGACGTACGTATCGTCATCCACCTGGACCTGCCCGACTCACCGGAAGCCTACTTTCAGGAAGCGGGACGAGCGGGACGAGACGGACAAAAGGCATACGCGGTGATACTCTATGCCAAGTCGGATAAAACAACGCTCAGCAAACGCATTGCAGATACTTTCCCGGATAAAGACTATATAAAAGATGTGTACGAGCATCTGCAATATCATTATCAGATGGCGATGGGCGACGGGCTGGGATGCATGTATGACTTCAGCCTGGAAGAATTCTGCCGCAAGTTCAAATATTTTCCCGTACCTGCAGACAGCGCACTGAAGATATTGACACAGGCAGGATACCTGGAATATACCGATGAGCAGGACAATGCCTCACGGATTATCTTCACGATCCGCCGGGATGAGTTATATAAACTCCGTGAGATGGGAGAAGCCGCAGAGAAACTGATACAAATGATTCTGCGATCTTACACGGGTGTCTTTACAGACTATGCCTACATCAGCGAGCAGACTCTGGCGGTACGTACGGGACTGACCCGGCAACAGATTTACGACTTGCTGGTGATGCTGAGCAAGCGCCGTATCGTCGACTACATCCCGCACAAAAAAACACCTTACATTATATATACACGTGAGCGGATAGACCTCCATTATCTGCAAATACCCCGAGCAGTATATGAAGAACGGAAAGAACGCTATGAAACCCGTATCCATGCCATGGTGGAATACGTCACTTCGGAGAATGTCTGCCGTAGCCGGATGCTGCTCCGCTACTTCGGAGAGAAGAACGAACATAACTGCGGGCAATGTGACGTCTGCCTCAGCCACCGCGCCGAACCGGATATATCACAAAGCACCTTCGACGGACTGAGAGAGCAAATATGTGCTCTGCTGAAAGAGCATCCGATGACTCCGGCGGAGATAGCTTCACACATAAATACAGATAAAGAGCAGTTGAGCGAAGTGATACGGTTTATGCTGGACGAGGGCTTACTGAGCTCTGAGAACGGACTGCTTACTGAAAAAACTTCCTGAAAAGCAACAGGGTTATGTGATGAAATTACTACATTTGCAACCAAACTAAAAAAAACTTTGATCATGCCGAACTTCTTTAAATCTTTTTTTGCGGGGAAAACAGAAAACCCTGAGGAAGAAAAACAAAAAAACGCCAAAAAGAACTTTGAGATATTTAAATATGACGGCCTGCGTGCCCAACGTATGGGACGTCCGGACTATGCCATTAAGTGCTTTAACGAAGCGCTGGCCATTGAAGAAGATTTCGAAACACTGAATTATCTGAGCCAGCTTTACATCCAGACCGGTGAATTCGGGAAAGCACATGAGTTGCTGGAACGTATGATCGCGCTGGAACCAGAATTGACAAGCACGTACCTGACCCTGGCCAATCTCTGCTTCATGCAAGAAGATTATCAGGAGATGGCCGATGCCGCCCAGAAAGCCATCGCACTGGAAGAAGGAAACGCAATGGCACACTACCTGTTGGGCAAAGCCAATCATGGATTGGATAACGGAATAATGACCATCGCCCATCTGACAAAAGCCATTGTGCTGAAAGATGATTTCACGGAAGCCCGACTGCTCCGTGCCGAAGCACTGTATAAGATGCAGCAATTTGCAGAGGCTATGGAAGATATTGAAGCCATACTTGCACAGAATCCGGACGAAGAAGCTGCCCTCCTGCTACGTGGCAAAATAAAAGAAGCCACCGGAAAGGAAGAAGAAGCAGAGACGGACTATCTCCATGTGACAGAGATAAACCCCTTCAACGAACAGGCTTACCTATATCTGGGACAACTATTTATCACACAGAAGAAATTGACAGCTGCTATTGAGTTGTTTGACGAAGCTATCGAGTTGAATCCGAACTTTGGAGCCGCCTATCATGAACGGGGACGTGCCAAACTATTAAACGGGGACAAAGACGGTTCGATTGAAGATATGAAGAAATCGCTGGAGCTGAACCCGAAAGAGGGAGAGAACCTGAACGGACAGTTCAACAATCAGCAAGCAGAAACAACCCCAAACGTATTGGGACTGTAAACTAACCGTTCTGATACAGTCATTTCCCGGACCGGAACCTTACTCCCTGTCCGGGAAATGATTTGTATCATTCCATATTATCCGTGTGCGGACGAAGAAAGCACAACTGCATGCCCAAAGCCAACAATACAATACCTCCCAGAATAGCAAATCCCAATCCCAGGTTGCCACCGTCCGTCCATTTTCCAAACAAGCTTGTTACAACTGCTCCGGCAAAAACTCCGGTCATATTCATTATACCATAGGCCGTTGCCCGATATTTGGCCGAAACAAACTGGCACAAAATAGGCATATTATTGGCATCGAACATACCGAAACCGACCCCAAACAGAAATCCTGCACCTATTATACTGATGAAACCATTGCCTAAGCCCAATAAAAGAAGCGCAGGTATGGTCAACCCTAACCCGATTGCGCCTGTATAGATACGTCCGCGTATGTCTTTGGATACCCAACGGTCTGACAATAACCCTCCCAGAATAACTCCGATAAAAGAAGAGACAGCAATCGTTATAGTGGATATAGGCCCTGCCTCAGCCATAGGGATATCGAGATTCTCAGCGTACAGGGTAGGCAACCAATTCTTCGTAGCCCATCCGGGAAGACTGGGAGCCGCAAAATAGAACAGAATAATCCAAAAAGCAATATTACCGAATAAAAGAGTCACTCCTTTAAACAACGGAATCTTTTTTGATTTATCTGTATGCATGGCCCGAATGACCCTGGCATGTTCTTCATTCTCACGAAGGAATATAATCAAGACCAATGCATAGACAATGCCTACAATACCGAACCAATGGAATGTAGTATGCCACGAATAGGCCGCAGCTACCGTAGCACCAAACCCGCCAATAGCCTGACCGGCATACAATCCCGTCATATGGATACCGACTGCCAGCGAACGTGATTTCTCCTGATGCCAATCGGCTATCAAGGAGAGGCCCGCAGGAATGTATAATGCCTCACTGACTCCCATCAATGCGCGCAACCAGTAGATTTGATTAAATGTATCGGCATACCCCATGCCATAAGTGACCGCCGACCAGACAAAAAGACTCCCGACAATCAACCATTTACGACTGACGCGATCGGCAATAATTCCTGCCATCGGACTCATAAGACCGTAAATCCAAAGGAAGACTGCCATTAGCCGCCCAAAATTGGTAGCCGACTGCAATTCTATAATATCTATCTGCATCGCATCTTTCATGGTTGACAGCATCTGACGATCCATATAATTTAATAATGCCACAAACCATAAAAGTCCGACAACGATCCAAGGATATATTTTTCTATTTTTCATACCAACTATCTCTCTTTATATGATTTACCTTTACCTATGAGCTCTTTCAACTGTATTTGTTGGAAAACCATCTGTGCCTGGCTACTTTCATAAAAAACACCAATCGTAGAATCATTGACCGAAGTTATGCAGGAATAGCCAAAACTTCCCAACTCATCCAACATGATTTTCCGGCCGGAATCCCAGGTATTTCCATCATCCAGGCTGCACTTTAGCGTCATGTGGTCTCTACTGTCATAAGACTCCGGATTGCAGAATAGAAGAAGAGTCTTTTGCCTGCCGTTTTCCTGATAAGTATGTCGATGAATACTTGCCATACAAGTAGGCTCTATCAATGCTTTTCGGGAAGTGGAATGTTCCGTCCATGTGCTTCCCAGATCGGAGGTGACACAAATACGGCGTCCATTGACCTTTTTATTACCGTGATTACGGTTATCACGCATATTCAACATGACACTGCCATCCTGTAATTCGACTGCCATGCACTCCGTAGTGTTGTGATAAGCCGGCTTAGAGGCTATCCATGTTTTTCCCCCATCCTTGCTATACGTAATATTAGAGAATGGTATTCCATCTTTATCACGGCCTTGTGTGGGAAATATTAATGTACCGTCTTTCAAAGTAATGCCATGCCCCGGTGCCGGAGCATACAGCCACCATTCCGGTTTCTTGGTTTGTGCTGTTATATTTACAGGGTCACTCCAAGTCAGTCCGTCATCCACGCTTTTCGTAATCAAGAACTGACAGGTCTCTTTAACCCCGAGCCCGGGCTGAGAACCTTTCGCATGCCATTGGTGTATCCAACGGGTACTGTCCTGCGTCATTCCTTCCACCCATTTACCCGATCGGGGATCTAAGACTCCATACATCCAGAGTCCCGCCACATAAATAGTACCGTTCTTTTCATCGGTCAGGATACAAGCATCACTGATTCCATTATATTTCTCTGGCAATCCACCCCACTTTTTGCGGTCGAGCACTATCTGCATCGGCTGCCAGCTCATTCCACCATCCAGGCTTCGCATCATCGCAATATCGATATCACCTTGCAAGTCACGCGAACTATCGTAACGGGCATCAAATATGGCCATCAAAGTTCCTTTCAGGGAAGTAGTAATGCCGGGAATACGCGAAGTATGAACTCCGTCTTCCCCTCTTTGCCGTACAGCGACTCCGGTACGGAGTGCGACAATCGGACGAACGGAAGTTACAGAAGCCTTACCACAAGTCGTCGTCACATGATCACAACTGACCGTCACACGATGGGTTAAGTCAACTTTATCTTTCAATTTAACAGTTACCCACAGTATGGTAGTATCTGATTTCAATTCCAACGGAGTGTCTAAAACCGTTTTTAAAGCGGGAGCAACTGAGTCGACACACTTTTCCCAGTCAGAAAGCCCCCTCTTTCCGGCAACTCTATATAAACTCAAATGAGTTAAATCGGTCAACAAAGTAGTACCTTTCAGGGATAATCCGATCTCCTTTACAAAACATGGTCCCGGACAGCTCTTTATCAACTTTAATTGCAAAACCGGATTAATCTCCTTTTTTGTCAAGACCGGTACTATGGGCTGTCTAACAATAACTTTCACCCGCTCGGCACGTAACGGAGTACTGAGTAAAAAACAACTCAATAAAAACAATATCGAAATATAACGCATATTGGTAAAATTGGGGATAAAAGTTAATATAGCATTTTATCAGTTTCTTCAAGTTTGAAGCGTACGCCGACAATGGAGTGTTGTTCAGGGCCCGGCCGCATTTTAACATAAGTGATGGCGACAATAGTCCCATCCGGAAGGATTTCGAGACCGGGATATCCACAATCCGAACCGGCATAACTATGTAAAAGCTTTATTTTATATTGTCCGGAAGTTCCCTCAAGCAAATCTTTATAATTACCGACCCAGGCTACAAAATGCCCTTTCGTCGGACTGTTGGGAGCCATATCCCGAAAGACGGCAATCATACGACCGTCAGGAGTAAACTTTATTACATGCCTGTCTCCGGTCAGGCCCCAGGGAGTTTTTTGCAAAGGAGACCAGGTGGTTCCCTCATCATCAGAAAACATCATCAGAGAATTGCCTACCCGGTTATTTTCACGCGCTACACAGACAAGCCGTTTGCCATCGGGAGCGCGGAAGACACAGGGTTCACAGGGTGAACGCCCCTCCATCTCGCCTACTTTCACCGACTCGCTCCAGGTCAATCCTCCGTCATGTGAGACAGATTGCCACAAAGTCAACGGAGGACGATCCCGATCATTCAGTCCACGGTGATACAACCCGAGATAATCGCCATTCTTCAATTTTACAATGCTTGAAAACGCCATCACACAAGGTTTATTCAAACTACGGACCGGACTCCAGCTCTTCCCTCCGTCTTCACTATAAGTCATAGGCATGTCCGGCCAGGCACTAAACACAAAGACACGCTCTTTCCCCTGCTTATCCGTCAGTTTATAAATACTGGGACAATTGCTCATCGTCTGCCAGTCAGCAGGGGTTTTACCATTTTTCCAAGTCAGCCCGGCATCCTTACTTTCGGCTATGAAAGACGCTTTACCTCCATGCCCGTAAGACCAGGTACAAAGAATAGTCTTATGATCATCCATCATTACAGTAGTAGGATGTCCGTTATATAAATCCGGCCTGCCCGGAGCTATTGTCACCTGCCGTTCACGCTGCCCCGATATGTCGATCCAAGGCAGATTGGGGTGGACATTTTGTCCGATTGAAGGAACAGCACAAAACAATAGAAACAGTTTCAAGATTGTGTTCTTCATAAACTTATGCTTTAAATTATTATACTTCCGTATCAAAAGAACTGTGTAAAAGTATATAACAGCTACTCCACACAGTTCCTTCTTTTTATATTCTATCTCTCTACATTACTTTCGTACCCATCTGTCTGCACCAGTTTGTCATTTAAGACCATATCATTATAATTGATTGGGAAATACAACGGATAACCGGGTTTGTCATTCAAATTGGGCACCTCCTTATAAATGTCAATGGTCCCGCCACAATGGAAACGCACCAAATCAAACCATCGTTTTTGCTCTATAAAAAGCTCTCTTAAACGTTCGTCACAGATTTCTTTCTCTACAGCAATCTTATCTTTCGGGCCATCATAGGGCTCCAGGCCCGCCCGGTCACGAACCTCATTCAGATCGACAAGAGACTCAGATATCTTATTGAGTGCAGCATTGGCCTCAGCACGCAACAGAAGAAGATCTCCCCAACGATAAGCTATCAAGTCATCGTCAAAATAACGATCGTCGGAATAGGCCTTCCCCCTGAATTTGTTTGTCTGGGTTAAAATCAGGTTACCATCTTTATCCACCAAATCAATCATGGCGACTTTATAGCGCCTATCGCCCGGATACTTAAGATACAACTCTCTGGCCTTGTCACTTGGGGCATAGACATGGCGGCTCTGATTGGGTGAAGTTGCCGCATCGGCCAAGTTGACAGCCATCGATAAATTATCGGTTCTCGATGTAGTGTTGGTTGCAATAGAAAGATTTCCAGTTTCATAGCGTTCAAAATAAAAAGAGAAAATGATCTCATTATTCTTTTTATTATCATTGGCAAATACCTTTGCATAATCCGGTAGCAAAGACACTCCACTCCCGCCTACCTGATCGATTGCCTTGATCGCTTCTTCCAGATCCGCATTTCCACCATTCAGGACCTTTGCTTTCCACATTAAAACATCGGCTTTCAAAGCATAGGCAGCCGGCTTTGAAGCTAAATTCTTATTGATATATCCATCCTCCGGAAATAACAGGACAGACTGTTCTATATCTTCAAGGATCAACTTCATGACGTCTTCTTTGGGAGAACGGGGTTTAAGCTCAACGTTGTCCGAAAGCACAGGATCAGTAATGATGGGAGCATCTCCCCAAATACGCACTATAAGAAAATAAGTATATGCTCTTAGAAAGTGACACTCAGCTTTTATACGATTCTTCTCAGTCTCATTAGTAAACTTCAGACTTTCAATTTTATTGAAAAGAAGATTGGCGTGATGAATGATATTATAAGCCGAACGATAAGAAGGAGCATTGCTCTCAAGCAAAGTATGGGCCCATGCCACACTCGTAGGGCCGATCTCACCGGCTTTAAAAGCATCTCCCCGGTCTTCACCGTAATAAGAAGTATTATTCAGGGAACGCACCTTATTGTAAATGCCCGTAAGATAAGCTTTGGCATCTCCCGGAGTTTTCCAGAACGACTGTGAAGTGATGGTAGAAACCGGATCAACCTCCAACAAGCTACAACTGCAAATCCATGTGCAGCAGAGAATACAGATCAATATTTTTGTTGCTTTCATAGTGAAAATCATTTTAAAAAGTTAGTCTTACACCAAAGTTAAATTGAATCGGGAGAAAGTATTCACCGGTCTCTTGTCCATCGTACTGTTCAGGATTTAATCCGTCAAAGGCTGTAATGTATCCGATATTTGTCACACCGGCATTCAAAGACACCCCTTTCACCTTCATTTTAGAACATACGGAACGCGGCAGTTCATAACCTAACGAAACCTCACGGAAGCACAAATAATCTCCCTTTGAATAATAAGCCGTATTGTCGGCATTTCCATTTGAATTCATTCCGGCATAAGCTATTGTACGCATGTGATTGCGATATCCGTTATCCCAGTCCGAAGCAACATCGTAACGCGGATACTTGGCTGTTGCAGCATCACCCGTCTGCCACCAGATGTTTCCATTCGTAACGTCAGTAGTCGTTATAATGGCATTGCGTGCATTGGCATTGGCACGGCATCTCCATATATTGGCAATGGAATGTCCTAAAGCAAAATCGACAACCAAACGAAGAGAAAAATTCTTGTAAGACAAATTATTAATCAAGGCTCCCTTCTTATCCGGATTGGCCCAGCCAATAAAAGTAATATCCTTATCATCGATAACTCCATTATTGTCAAGGTCGGCCCAGATAGCATCTCCAGCAACCTTTTTCTTATTCATCTTAGAACCGGAGACCTTGGTGTCGACCGGAGCTTTTGCAGCTTCTTCATCTGTATCGTATACCCCCAGATACTTATATCCCCAACGTCCGCCTATCCTCTCGCCTTCGGCCAGGCCGCCGGTCTCAACATAAGTACCCGATTTAGCATCCCATACAAGTCCGCCCTGTACCCGATTTTTGTCTCTCCCATTATAAGGAAGCTTTTTCATATACGTCCTGTTCATACTGAAAGTACCCGTAACATCCCAATTCACGGGGGAAGTTGTTGAAAGAGGATGTGCTGTCAGCGATAACTCAAAACCTTTGTTCTGTACAGTCCCCAAATTGGCCTTTATAGAACTAAAACCTGTCTGTGCCGGAAGAGCTTTGTCATACAAACGATCGGAAGTCAATTTATTATATCCGGTTACCGACAGTTCAAGACGATTATCAAAGAAACCGGCATCAAAACCATAATCCACATTAGAGGTTGTTTCCCATACCAAACTGTTATTGGCAAGTACACTATTCAGTACCCCCGGATTTCCGGCATAAATATATGAAGCATATTCGCCTTGGGTATTAGAATACGACAACTTATTATTTCCGGTCTGTCCCCAACTCGCCCGCAATTTCATCCGGCTGACAACGGTTTTGGGAAACCAGTCTTCATAATGCATATTCCATCCTCCGGATACGGCCGGAAACAATGCGAATTTATGATCTTCGGCAAATTGGGAGGCTCCGTCATAGCGTGCTGAAACCGTCAGCAAATAGCGGCGCTTATAGTCATAATTGACACGGGCAAAGAAACCTACCAGTACTTCTTTATCCAAAGAGGAAGTGGTACGCTGTAAATCGGGCTTGGTAGGCGCCAACGTAGGTACATAATCCGTAGGGGCTTCCGAGCCTGTTCCTTTCAATTTATAAGTATCGTCCTGGGTATAATTCATACCTATCATTGCATTAAGAGTGTGTTTATCACTGAATACTTTATCATAGGTAAACACCGCGTCTGCCATGATTTGCTTATACTGGTCGTGTTTCTCGAGTGTCTTACGACCTTTATTAAACTCGTTATACTTCTCAAAAAAACGATAGATATTTTCCTGCATATAATAGGAGGCTGACGGCTTAAAATGCAATCCCTTCAGAATCTCCCAATCCAATCCTAACTGAATCGTGTTTCGATAAGCTTTGTCCGAAATATCCTGATAATATAATTCGTGCAGTCTATTCCGGGGTGAGCCTCCGGCTTCACCAATACCGGGAGTTCCATCGTCATAATACAGACGGAAGGTCGTAGGATAGCGAGAAGAACGGTCCATTGTGCTTGTGCCCGAGTTCTCCGGATCAGTCGCTTTATTCGAAATTGTGGAATGTTTCAATCCGACGGTTAATTTTAAATTACTGCGAAGATTGTAATTTCCATTGGCAGTAAGGCTGAAACGATCGTATCCCGTACCCAGAACAATACCTTCGGAATTAATATACCCCAAACTCACATAATAATTACCTTTGTCATTTCCGCCGGAAACACTCAGATCGTAGTTGTGTGTCAATGCAGTCTGAAACAATACATCTTTTTGATAGTGATTGTCTTTAAATATCAACTGTTTTCCCGAATAAGGATCGGTCATCGTTTCATATCCTTGTCTGTTCAGCAAATCATCGACATAAGACTGTCCCATATTGGAAATCAAATCATCTAAATATTCGGTAGTGAAACGAGAATAGCCATATCCTTCCAAGGCTCCATTTTTATAATTGATATTACCTGTTGAATAAGGATATGCGCCGCCTTCCAGGCGTCCGCTGACATTGGCGTCATTGATTCCACGGGAACCGGCTAAACGGGAAGCATACAGATAGTCGCGTGCACCGGAAAACGGATAATGCTGCCGAATCTGCTCAACTCCCAAACGGTAGGAAGCGGAAATAGTGGCTTTACCATCTTTTGAAGAGCCTTGCTTGGTAGTAATAAGAATGATACCATTGGCGGCCTTAGCACCATAAATTGCAGCGGAAGCGGCATCTTTCAGTACTTCCATAGACTCAATATCTTCCTGATTGAGTCCATTCATGTTGCTACGGACAACCCCATCAATGACAAAAAGAGGAGAGTCGTTAGCCGGATCGGTTGACCCGCCACGGATCAGCACTACCGGCTGTGCACCGGGCTGTCCGGTAGTCTGTCGAATATCCAGTCCAGCAACCTTTCCCTGTAGATTGTTCAAAGGAGATGCAGAGACAGAAGACATTAACTCCGCTTTCTTCACAGATACAACTCCTGAAGTAACGGTTGCCTTAGATTGAGTTCCATAACCGATGGCTACGACCTCGTCAAGTAGAACCGATTCATCTTCCAAAGTAATTTCATAAAATGTATTATTGGTTACTTTCAGATCCTTGGTTTTCATTCCAATAAAGGAGATTTGTAACAAAGATTTATGTGGAACCTTCAATTTAAATTTTCCATCGACATCGGTAGTTGTACCTATTTGTGTGTTCTTTACAATAACTGTAGCACCTATGACCGGTTCTCCGGATGTGTCCTTAACAACACCACTAATCTCAAAATTGCCACTTTGTTGAGCATGAACGGGTGCTAATGTCCCAATAAATGTCAATAAAACAACAATGAGACACTTAATTCGAGTAATTTTTCTCATCTTTGTATGCTTTTAATATAAAATTTAAGGCGTAGGGCGAAGGGGGTATATTCCGTCCAAAGTCTATTTCCCCTTCCCTACTTTTATTTTTTAATTCAAGAAACCTATTTTTTCAAGATCTCTTTTGAGCGAAGAATATTCATCATCGCCAAACGGTGTGACGGGCAGACGACACCGGCCGCAATCAACACCTATTAAATTCATTATTGCTTTTCCTCCACGTACACCTCCTCCGTATTTAATTATTATTTTTACTATTTCAATCGACTTCTGCTGCATCCGGCGAGCAGTACAGATATCACCTTCCTTGAACGCATCAAAAAGATTCTGATATACAGCAGGTAAATAATTGTAGGTACTACCAACACCGGCAACGGCTCCTAAAGCCAATCCGGCAATCAGAATTTCATCGTATCCATGCAGCACTTCGAATTCTCCATTATTGAGTTCCAAACATTCACCCATCTCCATCAGGTTATTGTGTGTGAATTTTGTTCCAACCAGATTAGGCATCGTTTTCTTTCCCTCTATAAGAAAAGAGGGAACCGAAAGAGATACTCCCGTCATAGACGGCATATTATAATAATAGAAAGGAAGATCGGGAGCACTTTGAGCAATTGGAGTAAAAAAGTCCACCAGATCCTTTACCGAAGAGGGTTTAAAAAAACAGGGAGCCATAGCGGCAAAAGCATCAGCTTCCACCTCTTGTGCATGCCGAGCCAGCTCCATAGCTTCCAATTGGCAGTTACTACCCACATGCGCAATCACCTTGAAGCGTTTCCGGGCAGACTTTATCCACTGAGCAAGAATAGCTTTACGCTCACCCGTAGTCAGTGAATGAGATTCTCCTGTGGTTCCACAAACAAATACACCTGCCATTCCTGATTCAGCCATCAGGTCGGCGTATTTGTCTATAACAGAAAGATTGATATCTCCCCGCGCATCCATAGGAGTAAAAGTGGCGGCAACCATTCCTTCCAAACGTTGATAATGTTTCATTTTATTATTTAATTAGATATTAATAAGAATAAGGAATCTCTGATTGGAAACCCATTTCTCAGTGTCGATAACAAAGGTATAAAATGGCTGCGCAGCTACAATAAATGGTTATTTACCCGGTTACCTGCAATAAAAGAACGGCCATCCTCCAGATATTCCCCAAGGGAATGCTAAAATTCTGTTTGACTTCTTGCAATCCCCCCGATTATTCGTTAACGATTCTACGTTTCATAAAAATCTTGTATACGGCAAAATGTTTCTCAAGCGCCTTTCTATAACCGGCCTCATCATGTTTTTCCAAAAAGCCGAGAAGGTCAGCGTGAGTTACCAATTCTCCCCGCTCTTTTATCTCTATATTAATAGGTTCGAGCAACTCTTTGAATTTGTCTTTCACAAAAACCATCACGGGATGGATGATCTCCTGAAATTCACGGATAGTGGCATTACCGGTTATCTCATAAAGTTTAGCATGAAAAGTAAATTCACTGATAGGGGCATATTCATTGTTCTCAAAAGCGATTCCCAACCGGACAATCTCCTTCAGTTCAACAATATCTTCCGGAGTTATATTCTGGAAAAGATCACTGCAAATTCCCAATTCCAAAGCAATCCTGAAACCTAAAAGATCAAACAGGGAATGCTCACTCAGAATGCGAGGATCGACAACCCGCTTCATGCCTCCAAGGATAGAAGGTTCGGTCAGAATCATTCCCCGCCTGGTACGTGTCTCGATCATCCCTACCATTTTCAATCGGCTGAGGGCCTCCCTCAGCACACTACGTGCCACACCCAAAGCAGCGGCCAGTTCCATCTCATTGGGAATGGCATCTCCTGCCCGCAGATCTTTGGTTCTAAAATAAGTAAGTAGGTTATCTTCGACCTGATCGACCAAAGTTATCGCCTGACCATGTAGTTTTAATGTATCCATAGTATAACAATTCAGTTTAGTTAAAATAAGATTAATCTTATTTGTCTGACAAATAAAAGAAGTTTTTAGGAGAAAAACTAGCATCTTAAGAACTGAAACGTCCCATTTAGCAAACATTAACAAAGACAAGCCTATATACTATATTATAAAGGCCATTTATAGTCATAAAAGCACAAATTGGGAATATAAACACATAAATCACAAAAAAAAGTTTGTTTTTTATTTGCGTTTAAGATAAAAGCATTAATTTTGCCTCAGATTTAAAACAAAAAGAAAATAGATCTGATGAACGTATTCACTTTTACATATTACTTCTTTTTTTACTTTTACTTTAGCCAGAAAGTAGAGCGGGAGTTTGTATGTATCAAGTGACAGGGTGCTTAAGAACTGAAATTAAGAGAAACTAATAATATGAATCCCGCTCCGACATGGACGCGGGATTTTTTTATACCATATACTCAATAGGAATGAAAAGAATAGCAATTCAAGGAACACTGGGCTCGTATCACGATATAGCCGCACACAAGTACTTCGAAGGAGAAGAGATAGAATTAATCTGTTGCGCCAACTTTGAAGATGTGTTTGCTGCCATCCGGAAAGATAGTCAGACCATCGGGATGCTGGCCATTGAAAACACGATTGCAGGAAGCCTGCTGCACAACAACGAATTGTTGCGCCAAAGCGGCACACAAATTATCGGCGAATACAAATTACGCATTTCGCATAGCTTCGTTTGCCTGCCCGAAGAGGACTGGAATGACATTACCGAGGTGAACTCTCACCCGATTGCCCTGATGCAATGCCGGGAGTTCCTGAACCAACACCCACGTATCAAAGTGGTAGAAGCCGAAGATACGGCTTTGAGTGCCGAAATCATCAAACGGGAAAACCTGAAAGGGCACGCCGCCATCTGTTCCCGTGCCGCTGCCGAACGCTACGGAATGAAGGTACTGCAGGAAGGCATCGAAACCAACAAACACAATTTCACCCGTTTTCTGGTAGTGGCAGATCCGTGGCAGGTGGACGAGATACGAAAGCAAAACACCGTTCTCAACAAAGCAAACATCGTTTTCACTCTCCCCCACTCCGAAGGAAGTCTCTCACAGGTTCTGTCTATTCTATCTTTTTATAATATCAACTTAACAAAAATACAATCGCTCCCTATCATCGGACGGGAATGGGAATACCAGTTTTACGTAGATGTAGCTTTCAACGATTACCTGAGATATAAACAATCGATTACAGCAATCACTCCATTGACGAAAGAACTTAAAATATTAGGCGAATATGCAGAAGGAAAATCAAACGTATAAGGTAGCGCCGGCCGACAGACTGGCCGGTGTAAGCGAATACTACTTTTCGAAGAAACTGAAAGAAGTGGCACGGATGAACGCAGAAGGTAAAGATGTAATCAGCCTGGGAATCGGAAGCCCGGACATGCCTCCTTCGGAACAGACCATCGAAACGCTATGTAATAATGCTCACGATCCGAACGGACACGGTTATCAACCGTATGTGGGTATACCGGAACTTCGCAAGGGTTTTGCCGACTGGTATAAACGCTGGTATGGAGTGGAACTGAATCCGGCAACAGAAATTCAGCCGCTGATCGGATCAAAAGAAGGCATCTTGCACGTGACACTCGCTTTTGTCAATCCGGGAGAACAGGTACTGGTGCCCAATCCGGGATATCCCACCTACACTTCGTTAAGCAAAATACTGGGTGCCGAGGTGGTGAACTATAACCTGAAAGAGGAAGACGGATGGATGCCGGACTTCGATGAACTGGAAAAGATGGATCTGAGCCGCGTGAAACTGATGTGGACCAACTATCCGAACATGCCTACCGGTGCCAACGCTACTCCGGAACTGTACAAACGCCTGGTGGAGTTTGCCCGCCGCAAGAACATCGTGATTGTGAACGACAATCCGTACAGCTTTATCCTGAACGATAAGCCGATCAGTATCCTGAGTGTGCCGGGTGCCAAAGAATGCTGTATAGAATTCAACTCCATGAGTAAAAGTCACAATATGCCGGGATGGCGTATCGGCATGCTGGCTTCGAACGCAGAGTTTGTACAATGGATTCTGAAAGTGAAAAGCAACATCGACAGCGGAATGTTCCGTGCCATGCAACTGGCAGCTGCCAAAGCACTTGAAGCGGATTCGACCTGGTACGAAGGCAACAATGTAAACTATCGGAACCGTCGTCACCTGGCCGGCGAGATTATGAAAACGCTGGGATGCACGTACGACGAAAAGCAGGTGGGCATGTTTCTCTGGGGAAAAATCCCCGCAAGTTGCGCCGACGTGGAAGAACTGACAGAGAAAGTGCTGCAGGAGGCCCGCGTCTTCATCACTCCTGGATTTATATTCGGAAGCAACGGAGCAAGATACATCCGCATCTCTCTCTGCTGCAAAGACGCCAAGCTGGCAGAAGCGCTGGAACGAATCAAATCAATAATGAAATAACAACTAAACGAATTAGATCGATATGGAACTCGAATCAATCTTATTGCCGGGTGTGGAAGATAAACGCCCGATGGTAATAGCCGGCCCTTGCAGCGCCGAAACAGAAGAGCAAGTAATGTCAACAGCTACCCAACTGGCAGCCAAAGGAGTAAAAATCTTCCGTGCGGGAATCTGGAAACCGCGCACCAAACCGGGAGGTTTCGAAGGAATCGGTGTGGACGGACTGGCCTGGCTGAAAGAGGTGAAAAAAGAAACCGGCATGTACGTATCTACCGAGGTAGCCACCGCCAAACATGTGTACGAATGCCTGAAAGCGGGTATCGACGTACTCTGGGTAGGAGCACGTACCACTGCCAATCCTTTTGCCGTACAGGAAATAGCCGATGCACTGAAGGGAGTAGACATTCCTGTACTGGTTAAAAACCCGGTAAACCCGGACCTGGAATTATGGATCGGTGCTTTGGAACGCATCAACAACGCCGGACTGAAACGTCTGGGAGCCATCCACCGCGGATTCAGCAGCTACGACAAGAAGTTATACCGCAACTTGCCTCAATGGCACATTCCTATCGAATTGCGCCGCCGCATACCCGAACTACCTATCTTCTGCGATCCGAGCCACATCGGCGGAAAGCGCGAACTGGTAGCTCCTCTCTGCCAGCAGGCTATGGACCTGAACTTTGACGGATTGATTGTAGAAAGCCATTGCAACCCGGACTGTGCATGGAGCGACGCTTCACAGCAAGTGACTCCGGACGTACTGGACTATATCCTCAACCTGCTTGTCATCCGTAAAGAAACGCAGACAACGGAGAATCTGAACGTATTGCGCAAGCAGATTGACGAATGTGATGACAACATCATACAGGAATTGGCAAAACGTATGCGCGTAGCACGCGAAATCGGTACTTACAAAAAGGAACACGATATCACAGTGCTTCAGACCGGACGTTATAACGAGATTCTTGAAAAACGAGGTGCTCAGGGCGAACAGTGCGGCATGAGTGCAGAGTTTGTGAAAGTGATCTTCGAAGCCATCCACGAAGAATCGGTTCGTCAACAGATGGAGATTATCAATAAATAGCAAATCATTCATATTATGCGAATTCTAATTTTGGGAGCCGGCAAGATGGGCTCCTTCTTTACTGACATACTAAGTTTCCAGCACGAGACGGCCGTGTTCGACGTCAACCCGCATCAGCTTCGGTTTGTATACAACACCTACCGCTTCACCACTCTGGAGGAGATCAAGGAGTTCGAACCGGAACTGGTGATCAATGCTGCCACAGTGAAATACACGCTGGACGCTTTCCGCAAAATTCTGCCGGTTTTGCCCAAAGACTGTATCCTGAGTGATATTGCTTCGGTAAAAACCGGATTGAAGAAGTTCTACGAAGAAAGCGGATTCCGTTATGTCTCCACTCACCCGATGTTTGGCCCTACTTTTGCCAGCCTGAGCAATCTGAGCAGCGAAAGCGCCATCATCATCAGTGAGAGTGATCATTTGGGGAAAGTATTCTTTAAAGACTTATACAATAGCCTGAACCTGAACATCTTCGAATATACTTTCGACGAGCATGATGAAACAGTGGCTTACTCCCTGTCCATCCCGTTTGTTTCGACATTTGTTTTTGCAGCTGTCATGAAGCACCAGGAAGCTCCGGGAACCACATTCAAAAAAGCACATGGCCATTGCCAAAGGGCTGCTGAGCGAAGATGACTACTTATTGCAGGAAATCCTGTTCAATCCGCGCACACCGTCACAAGTGGAGAACATCCGCACAGAGCTGAAACAACTGCTTGAGATCATCACCAACAAAGATGCGGAGGGAATGAAAAAGTACCTGACGAAGATACGAGAGAAAATTAAATGATAATCTTTATCATAAGTATGAGGGGATGTCATCATTCATCACAGACATCCCCTCTCCTTTCTTTTCTAATTCGCGGGATAAGCAAAATGTCAAAATGATAATAAGAAGCGCCCAGTTTTCATTCTTTAGCCCCAAGGGAAAGGCAAGAAGGAAAAAACGGCTCTAATTCATTTTTCCTCCGATCCGATTGATCGCATTTATCGATATAAGAAGCATATTGAGCAGTAAAGGGTTCTTTCTGTATCATATCATCCACCCGGAAGCAACGGGAGTATCTTTCTGGCAGAAAAGAAAGCTCCGTATCAGCCAAGCAACCGGAAAGAAATACGGAGAAAAATCCGTCCTTAAACAGAACAATATATGTAATCATGGAAAACATATAGAGATATTTGAAAAAGAAGTAATCATTTTCGGGAAATGCTTACGTCTTTCGGGGAGAATGCTTACGTCTTTTCCCAAAAACACAAGCTCTTTTTACCCTGAACACAAGCTCTTTCTACCCCAAAGCCCGGCTCTCCGACCCCAAAAGGCCGCCATTTTGCACTTTCTTCCTCCGGTTGGCAAGAAAAAGATCGGGCACTCGTCAGACTAACCCCCTATTTAGTAACTTTTTAATGCGAAACAGCGCGTACAGAGATCATTAAGTAAGCGGCAGATATATCGGCAGGTCCTGTCGAATCCACTGAAAAGTCATTTGATTATCCAAGAAATATCACGTACATTTGCATCCGCAAGGAGATAAAACAATGATAGATCAGGCAACCATAGACCGTATACTCGATGCCGCACAAATCGTAGAAGTGGTTTCGGACTTCGTCACGCTGCGCAAACGCGGTGTGAACTACGTGGGACTTTGCCCTTTCCATAACGAGAAAACTCCCTCGTTCAGCGTGTCTCCCTCCAAGGGACTTTGCAAGTGTTTCAGTTGCGGCAAGGGCGGCAACGCGGTGCACTTCATCATGGAACACGAACAGATGTCCTATCCCGAGGCACTCCGCTACCTGGCCAAGAAGTATAACATAGAAATCAAGGAACGGGAGCTGACCAATGAAGAGAAAGAGGTGCAAAGCAACCGCGAAAGTATGTTCATTGTCAACAACTTCGCCCGCGACTACTTTCAGAATATCCTGAAAAACCATATAGACGGACGCAGCATCGGACTGGCTTATTTCCGCCAACGGGGTTTCCGTGACGATATTATTGATAAGTTCCAGTTGGGTTTCAGCACCGAGGGGCGCGATGCACTGGCACAGGAGGCATTGCGCAAAGGGTTCAAACAAGAGTTCCTGGTAAAGACCGGACTCTGTTATGAAACGGACGACCATAAGTTGCGCGACCGCTTTTGGGGACGTGTCATGTTTCCCGTTCACACGCTTTCGGGCAAAGTGGTTGCCTTCGGCGGACGTGTGCTCAGCACGGAGAACAAGAAACTTGCCAAGTACGTCAACTCTCCCGAATCGGAAATCTATCATAAAAGCAACGAACTATACGGCATCTACTTTGCCAAGCAGGCCATCGTAAAGCAGGACCGCTGCTTCCTTGTGGAAGGATATACGGACGTTATATCGATGCACCAGTCGGGAGTAGAGAATGTGGTGGCCTCGTCCGGTACTTCTCTTACACCGGGGCAGATCCGGTTGATCCACCGTTTCACCAACAACATCACGGTGCTTTATGACGGTGATATGGCGGGCATCAAAGCTTCTATCCGGGGGATCGACATGCTGCTCGAAGAGGGAATGAATATCAAAGTATGCCTCTTACCCGACGGAGACGACCCGGACTCTTTTGCACGGAAGCACAACGCTACGGAGTTTCAGAACTTCATACAGGAACACGAGACGGACTTTATACGCTTCAAGGCACAACTGCTGATGGAGGATGCCGGCAAGGACCCGATGAAACGTGCCGAGCTGATCAACGACATCGTACGCAGCATTGCGGTGATTCCCGAAGCCATCGTCCGGGATGTGTACATCAAGGAGTGCGGGCAGTTGCTGCGGATAGAAGATAAGTTACTGGTATCCGAAGTGGCCAAGCGCAGGGAACTTCAGGCCGAGAAGGGGAATAAACCCATAGCCTCCAATAATGCCCCGACGCCGCAACCGGGCGAAATGCCTCCTCCTTTCCCTCCCGAAGAAATGGAGGCAGACACCTACCAATCGTTCATCCCACAGGAAGGTAAAGAGGGACAAGAGTTTTATAAATACGAGCGCCTGATTATTCAGATGATTGTGCGCTATGGAGAGAAGGTGATGTGTAACTTAACGGATGAAGAAGGCAACGAAGTCCCGGTCACCGTTGTCGAGTATGTCATCAATGACCTGAAGGAGGACGAACTGGCTTTCCATAATCCCCTCCACCGCCGTATCCTCTCGGAGGCCTCCGAACATATCCACGATCAGGAGTTCGCTTCCGAACGCTTCTTCGTGGCGCACCCCGATCCGAAAATCAGTACGATAGCCACCGAACTGGCGAGTGACCGGTATCAACTGAGCAAGTATCACTCCAAAACACAGAAGTTGGTGACGGATGAAGAACGGCTGTACGAGATGGTCCCGATGCTGATGATTAACTTCAAGAACGCCATTGTCGCAGAAGAGCTGAAGCACATCATGTATGCCCTGCAAGATCCTTCGATTGCGAATGACAACGCCCAGTGCGACGCTGTCATGCAACGGTACAAGGAGATGAAGGAGATACAGAATCTGATGGCCAAACGACTGGGCGACCGGGTGGTGCTGCGCTGACCATCCGATTCCGCTCTTTCATAATTTCCCGTCCTTAATCTTTCGTTTCGCTCCCCCACCAGTCTGCATTAGGCTTGAAATCTTTGCCTAACTGCTTCTTGCGGGTAGCTTCCAAGGTTTTCATCATTCTTTCGCGAGTCTTTTTCTTATAGAGAGCCTCCGCTACCGGATTGTATTGAGGATCGAGTTCAGGATATCTGGCCCCTACCTCAGTCAGCCATACAGACAGCTTCTTACTCAAGAACTCCACCTTTTCGGGATATTGCACATTCAGTGGTTCCGACTCGGTTTCGTCTATCCGCAGATTATAAAGTTCATCCCTGCCGTCTTCGTAATAATGAATCAGCTTCCAGTCGCCTTGCCGTATGATGGAAGAAGGTTCGCCACCCTGATTGCCATAATGAGGATAATGCCAGTATAAAGCACGCTCGGGGATGCTCTTGCCCTGTAACAGAGGAAGCAGGCTTACACCGTCCTGATGTTGGCCGGGCATTAATGGGATGCCTGCCATATCGAGAAAAGTAGGATACAAATCGGCACCGGTGACAGGCACCACGCACGAATCTCCCTTTAAAGTATTACCCGGAAAATCGATAAATAACGGTACGCGTATTCCACCTTCCCACTGCCGCCCTTTTCCGCCGCGAAGAGGGTAGTTAGAGGTAGCGTATGCATCGCCCGAAGACACTCCGCCATTATCACTGGTGAACACAATAATCGTATTTTCATCCAAACCCAACTCATGCAGTTTGGCAAGCACCACTCCCACGGCATCGTCCATCTGCTGTATCAGTCCGGCATATATGGGATTATCCTGCTGCAAACGTACAGGCAATGTACGATCTACTTCGAACCCCATCGGAGCGATCCCCATCGAATCTGCTTTATTCCGGAAATGCCTCCACTTGGCTTCAGTGGTCTCAATCGGCGCATGCACAGCATAGAAAGAGAGAAAAGCAAAGAAAGGCTGCTTTTTATTCCGGCGGGTATGGGTTTCGATAAACGACGCTGTCTCGTGTGCCAGACGCATGGATAAATTCTCACCATCCGGTCCTTCTTTCATTTTCGGATTGCCATAGGGAGCAAAATAGCCGCCGGGATAAGGACCTCCCGCTTCATGCCCGCCTATATTGATATCGAAACCATGATCTTCGGGATAAGAACCCTCACCTCCCAAATGCCATTTGCCGGCCATAAACGTTTTATAACCGTGGGCTTTCAATGCTTCGGGCAGAGTAATATCTTCTTTGGGCAATTGCCATACGTATTGGGCCGGAAGAAGCTTGGAATGTCTTCCCATCTTGCGCCACTCTTCTCCACTTCCTTCACCGATCCAATTGGTTATTCCGTGGCGGGCGGTAAACTTGCCTGTCATAATGCTGGCACGGGAAGGACTGGACACCTGACAGGCTGCATATCCTTGGGTAAACCTCACGCCATTACGGGCGATTCCATCGATATTGGGCGATTCATAATAACGGCTGCCCGTACATGCCAGATCTCTCCAGCCAAAGTCATCAGCCAGAATAAATAAGATATTGGGCTGCTTGGAGGAACGTGCCTGCTCGGCGGCATTTCCGCCAACAGTCAACGCAGTGGCTAACAATGATAAGGTAACGAATTTCATATCTGTTATATTTTAAGTACAAACGATTATTTATTTTCAAAAGAGTCGGAATCCTTCACAGGAGAAACATAGTGGGGATTATCAACAGGCATTCGGGCACCGACCTCCTTATACCACAAATATAGTTTCTTCCTTAGTCCATCTGCTATCTCAGGGTATATTTGTGACAGGTCTTTCTCTTCGGATTCGTCCTGAATCACATTGTACAACTCGACGTGATGGTCTTCAAAAAACTCAATAAGCTTATAATCCCCCTCACGTATAGCCGCAGAAGGCCGACCACCCAGTCCACCGCTATAATGAGGATAATGCCAGAATAAGGAAGGTCTGGACAGCCGTCCGCCCTGTAAGACGGGTTTCATGGAAACTCCGTCCACGTGTTGTCCGGGCAGTAGAGGCAATCCGCAAAGATCGAGCAAAGTCGGATAATAATCCGTACCGATGATCGGAGTATCCGAAACCTGTCTTCCTTTCAGGTGTCCACTCCACCGGATGATGGCAGGCACTTTGATGCCTCCTTCGTACAAATATCCTTTTCCGGCACGCAAAGGCAGATTGGAGGTCGGGATATTACGAGTAGTATTGCTGGTGGCCATTCCCCCATTATCGGACGTAAACACAACAATGGTGCGTTCATCGAGTCCCGACCGATGCAGGGTATCTAACAGGCGTCCTATGTTTTCGTCCAGGCTCTCGACCATCGCGGCATAAGCCGGAATGTCCTGCACAAGTTTATGATACGTCTCTCCTTTTTTCACAAAAGATGAATCCGCAGGAACCGCCCGGCTCAACTTTCTCCGGTATTTGGCTATCTTTTCCGCTTTTGCCTGTAAGGGCAGATGAACCGTATAATAGGACAGATAGACAAAGAACGGCTTTTCCTTAGGCTCCGAGATATAACGGATCACTTCATCAGTCAGGCGATCCGTCAGATACTCTCCTTCGGGACCGTCTTTCAGTTGTGGATTACCATAAGGCGAAAAATATCCTTTGGAGGGATGCCCCGTATTATTTCCTCCGATATTAATATCAAACCCATTCTGCTCAGGATAGTATTCGGCAGACTCGGCCAGATGCCACTTGCCTGCCATAAAGGTAGAATATCCGTTCTGCCTGAAGGCCTCGGCCATCGTTATTTCGTCTTTCGACAGATGGAGATTGAACGGCAAAGAAGCCAACCGCTGATTCTTATGAGGACCGTACGCCCGGTCTCCGGGAATATAGTCGGTCAGGTTGATCCGGGCAGGGTATTTACCGGTCAACAGAGCAGCCCGGGACGGCGACGAAACCGGACATGCGGCATAGGATTGAGTAAAACAAACTCCTTCTCTTGCCAGCTTGTCGATATGAGGAGTTTCATAGAAACGGCTTCCGGTACAACTCAAATCCTTATATCCCAAATCGTCTGCATAAATGAAGATCACATTGGGATGCGGTTGTTTGTCGGTCTGTGCATCAGAGGTAACAGTGCAAATGCCACATGCAATTGGTAAAATCAGTCTTTTCATGTTTCCATTTTTTTATAAGACCATTCAAAAGAGGAGCGCTTGACGAACGCTCCTCTCCAAACAATCACTTTACCAGAAACTAATTACCAATTAGGATTCTGCTTCAAATTCGGATTCAGCGAAACTTCGCGCAGCGGCAAAGGGAAAAGATAATCTTTCGAACTATCAAACGTACGGCTTTCGGCATTCTGTACCAATATGAAACCGTTCTTATCCAGAATGACATCTTTACCGGGAACTGTGGACGGATAGAGTTCCGGATCGAACTTGGCACCCAAGATAGCGGCAGGCAACTCCGTTTCTGCCGTTTTCCAACGAATGATATCGTCATAACGGAACGATTCGGCGGCAAGCTCCACTCTGCGCTCACGGCGAATCTCATCACGCATGCTTAACCCGTGTTCTGCTACAAAAGCATTGGTCAGATCCGGCAGCCGGTTAGGATCTCCCTCGAAACGATTACGGAGTGCATTGACAGAGAGGTTCAAGTCTTCATCGGAAATCCGGTCGTCCAGTTCGAAACTGGCTTCGGCAAAGGTCAGCAATACTTCTGCATAACGAATCAGAATCTCATCAATCCGCGACTTCATGTTAGAGTAAGACTCCTCGTCGCCATACTTCTTAAACATATATCCGGTACGTGTCTGGCTCGTGAGATTAGGCACAAACGGTTTGCCTAAAAAAGGATCGCCGGGTTTCCAGATAGTCAATGCCATGCGAGGATCACGATTCTCGAACTCTTTTCCCGCAGGAAGATATTCCACCCGGTAGGCCGACTTCTCAAGAGGAAGTCCGTCTTTGCAAAGAAAAGCATCAGCCAATACCTTCGTCGGACTATGAGACAAGTCGGCTATTGTAGCACGGATACGGGGATTGTACGTATCGGCTTCGGCAGAATAACGAAATGACAGAATATGTTCATTCGAATCTTCGCCCGGAAGCAAAAACAGATTACGGTAATCGGCGTACAGCGAATATTCTTTAGAGTCAATCAGTCGCTTGCTGGCTTCTTTAGCTATTTGAAGATAGCTCTTATACTCTCCGCTACCATGAAACTTATTCCAGGTACCGATATAAAGCGCCACACGGGCAAGCATGGCTTGAGCGGCTCCTTTAGTCAAACGTCCTACATCTGTAGGCAACTTACTTTTCAGTGGAATATGTGTTTCGGCAAACTCCAGGTCTTCTATGATGCCTGCAATCACTTGCTCTTTGGGTACACGCGGTCCCATCAGCTCTTCCGAGTCCATATCGAGTGTACGCAATACGTATGGAACATCTCCAAACCGCTTCACCAGATTGAAATAGAAATATGCCCTGAAAAAACGGGCTTCACCTGCATAACGGTTCTTTGTGGCCTCACTCACCTCAGCTTTCTCATAATTCTCCAGAAAATTATTAGCATGTCGTACCTGTTTATAGGCTGTGGTCCATATCCCATCAGTATTGCCTGGAGCGTGTGTTCCGGAACTTACCAGGTTTCCTACATTGGCAAAACCGTCGGCACTCTGATTATCCAGCGTATAAGAACGGTTCATATTCTGGTAAAACACGTTCGCTGCCAATCTTAAATCTTCTTCCGACTTCCAGAAGCTGCCGGGAGACAAATTTGTTTTAGGTTCACGATCCAAGAAATCGTTACAGCTGCAAAGAATTACTACGCTTAACAAAAAAAGATATATATTTTTCATCTTACTCCAAGAATTAAAGTGTCACATTGATTCCAAAAGAAAAGTTTCTCATAATAGGATATACATATCCGTTAATATCAGACAGTTCCGGATCGAAATTATCGTTCAGTTTACTATACTCACAAAGATTATCACCGCTAAAGTAGACTCTCAAACGCTGAATCCCCCATGACTTAGTAAGCTTCGGACTTATCGTATAGCCCAATTGCAGATTCTTCAAACGAACATAAGCGGCATTCTGCAGCCAATGATCCGATATCTGGTAATTATGATTGGCACCGGCGTAATAGCGGGGGAATGCGGCATTGGGATTCTCCGGAGTCCAATAGTCATTATGCATTTTATACGAGAAGTTATTCCAGGTAGCGTAGTACGGGTTCATCACTTCGCTCGACAGATAAAAATTTCTTTTGCCTACCCCCTGCAATAACACTCCCAGATCGAATCCTTTCCATGCGGCAGTCAGATTCAACCCGAATGTATAACGGGGAGTCGTAGTTCCCAGATATTCCAGATCATTGGGAGCCGAAATCTTTCCGTCGCCGTCTTTATCGATGTATTTAATATCTCCCACACCTGTAATGGCCTTATTGAAGGCAGCCGAATTCTTCACCTCTTCTTCAGAAGTAAAATACCCGTCCGTACGGTATCCAAAGATAGACCCCAGGGAATACCCCTGCACTTTCTGATTGACACCGGCCACAAAACCATTGTATTCTACACCATAATCCACCAGCTTATCTTTCTGATCCGACAAATTAAAACGGGCTCCGTAAGAGAAATCCTTAATCTTATCCTGCCATCCGACCGTAACTTCCCAGCCTTTTACTTTAAGTTCTCCGTAGTTTCCTGTGGGCACATCGATACCTATTATACTGGGTATCTCGATGCTGACCAACATATCTTTGTTCTTCTTAATAAAATATTCACCCGTTACAGTCAAACGGTTTCTGAGGAATGCCATGTCGACAGCAATATTTTTCACCTCTACAGTTTCCCAGGTTCTGGACTCTGAAGGCAATTTCGAGATAACCGCCCATTGTCCCAATTCCGACTTAAAAGGATAATATCCATTGATGTTATAGCTGGCAATGTGGTCGTATAGCCCCAATCCATTCTGGTTACCCAATTGTCCCCACGAAGCACGCAATTTCAGATTATCAAAGATGTGCTGATTTTGCATAAACTTCTCTTCTGTGATTCTCCATCCGACAGATGCCGAAGGGAACACTCCCCACCTGTTTTTCTTTGAGAAACGGGAAGAAGCATCCGCACGGAAATTCACTTCTACCAGATATTTGGCAGCAAAAGCATAGCTTGCACGCATAAATCCGGAGAGCAACGCCCATTCATTTTCATCAGCGGCGTTCGACCATCCGTCGGTATCTCCCAGATTCAGTGCAGGCAGTTCATTGCCGACAATATTGGTACGCTTTCCCTGAAGATCTTCATACAGGTTTTCTTCGGCCGACCATCCGCCGAGGACATTGATATCATGTTTTCCAAATACCCCTTTGTATTCGGCAATCAACTGTCCGGTCAGATATTGTCGATGGGAGTTGTTCTGCGTAACCGAGTTCGGGCTTTTCTGGCCAAAAGCTGTTGAAATCAAACCATCCACTCCATATTTTCCGTAAGCTCTGCGCCATTCTTTCTTCTGTCCATCCAAAATATTGGCGCCTCCTACGGCCCGGAGAGAAAGACCTTTCACCGGTTTATACTCTAAAGTAAATACTCCCTCGATACGTTGATTGCGAGTACGCCCTTCGCCACCTTCCTTCAGAGCCTGTATCGGATTCAATTGCATACGATGCCGCGAATAATTTCCGTTGGGATCATAAACAGGCATATTGGGACCCGCTTGTATAAAGGTGATATAAGGAATCGACCAGGAACCCTCGGCAGCATGATAAAGATTCACTCCACGTGAATAGCTGATGCGACTGTCCAGTGACAGTTTGTCCTTGATCAACTCGACACTGATATTGGAACGGAGATTAATCCGGTCATAATTGTCCGGCCCATACTCAGAGAACATTCCGTTCTGATCGAGCCAACCGATAGAGAAAAGGTATTTCAAACGATCAGAAGCTTTCGAAATGGTTAAATTATGAGTTTGCTGGAAACTATGGTCCATCATCAGGTCAATCCAGTCCATATCCGAAGTGTATGTCCACTCCTTACCGTTGGGGATGGCAATCGTATTCGGATCTTTAATGGCATCGATTGCCTTTTGAGAAAAAGGAACGGCCAGTCCGGCATTGGTAAACGCGACATTGGATAATAATGCATGATCCAGTCCTGTATTGCTTTCGGGCAGACGTGTAGGAGTATTGAAAGAGAAGTTTCCGGTATACTCTACTTTCACTTTCTCCGAAGTTCCTTTCTTAGTAGTGACAAGCACGACTCCTTCCGCAGCCCTTGCACCATAGATAGCGGCAGAAGCGGCATCCTTCAAAACCGAGATTGTTTCAATATCCTGTGGGTTTACCGTATTGATATCTCCCGGCATTCCATCAATGATCACCAATGCGCCGGCACTGTTCACAGAAGTGTTGCCTCGTATCTTAAAAGAGGCAAACTCTCCGGGCTTGCCTGTACCCGAAGTTACCGTCAATCCGGATACGGTGCCTTGCAGGGCATCGGTCGCGCTGCGTATCGGACGGTTCTCGATGACATCCGCATCGACAGTCTCCACAGCACCTGTCAGATTCACTTTCTTCTGAGTTCCATAACCCACTACAACAACTTCATCCAACAACTCCGCATCTTCTTTTATCTTTATTTTCAACACCTTCCCGGGGATGACTTTTACTTCTTGTGCAGAGTAACCGATATACGAAACCACCAGCACGGCACCGGGATTTACATTCAGGGAGAAATCACCGTTGAAATCGGTTACGATACCATTGGTAGTTCCCTTCTCCAATATACTGGCGCCAATGACAGGTTCACCGGCCATATCTGTAACATTACCTTTCACCTGGATCTTATTCGCCTGCTGGGCAATTGCAGTTTGATTCTCTCTCTTATCTGATAGAATGATGTGCATGCCTTCCATCTCATAAGCAATCTTGTTTCCAAGCAACTTCTTTAAAACTTCCGAGACCGGTTTCTCCGAAACGCGGATAGAAGTACGTTCTTTCACATCAATGTTATTCGAATACATAAATAAATAATCTGTCTGATGTTCGATCTCATTAAGTATTTCTTCCAAAGGGACATTAGTTTTATGTATCGATACCTTGGCATTTTGAGAATTGACAGTACCTGCGATTGTGCTGAACACACAAAAGAAAAGTAAGAATATAGTGACTCTCATAGTTTTTAATAATTGTTTGATAGACGAATTTTTAGGTACACAAAAATCCGTGCAACGAGTATTTTTCATATCTTTGCTTTATAAATTCGATTAATATTTTTCTTTTTAGGGAAAAGAAGAATGTTTCTCCTTTTAGCTGGCAGGTATTGCAGTACCTGCCGGCTTTTTTATTTCAGGTTAGATTTAATAAGTGTTTTCCATAGGCTGCATGTATGTTTTTAAGGGTTAAACAAATTATTTTATAACGAATGTGTTTTCTTCATCATTCCGCACATATTTAAATTTCACATCTTTCTGCAAAACCCGCAACGCATATTCAATGCCGTCAGACAAGCGGAACTTAACAGTCAGCACCGGGTTATTTATTTTAGCTGCGTCAAACCGGATATGGACTCCATAATACTTTTTGAGCTCTTCCAGTATTTCAGAAAAATGTCTGTTTTTAAAGCAGATCAGTCCCTCACGCCAACGATAAATATCAAAATCAGTGATCTTCTCTACACTCATCTTGCCTCCTTTCAGCACTGCCTTATAAGAGGGTTGCAATATGAACTGGGAGTTAGCTGCCCTGACACGAACACTGCCTTCTATCAGTGCAGTCTCAAACTTCTTTGTACCTGAGTATGCTTCTACATAAAATTTAGTACCCAGTACCTCTACCTGTTCGTCATCCGGAGTATAAACAATAAAAGGTCTTCCGGTATTCCGTACGACTTCGAAATAAGCCTCTCCGTCAATCTGCACTTCCCTTTTATCATCAAAATGCTGCGAATACTCAATTCTCGTATTCGAGTTAAGCCACACCCGGCTTCCGTCGGGCAAGGTTATATTGGCCATTTGTCCCTTCAAAGTATTTACCACACTTTTAGTTGCGGGCTTCTCGGACTGATTGTTCCAGAAAAATGCCGTTCCAAAAGCAATCAACAAAACGGCGGCCACCTTCAGGCATTCAAGACTTATCTTCCGAATCAGCTGCCTGCGCTTCATCTGTTTCTCCTCAGACACAACCTGTTCTTTCAATATAATGGTATCGAAAAACTTTCGCTCACGCAAATACTCTTTCCAGTTTTCATCCGAAGCTTCAAGATATTGCCGGATTTTATGCTCTTCTTCCGGAGTAGCGTCTCCATTAAAATATCGATATAATATTTCTTTTTCTATTTTCATAAGTCGGTCTTAATTGCATTCATTATAATAACACGCCAACAATTAATCCCCCTAGTAAAAAAGTTTTTTTTATTTTTAATTTCGGGACAGAAAGTCACATAAGAAAGGAAAAAGGACAAGATAATCTTTTAAAGCAACACGCAACTCTTTGGTAGCCTTAGAGATATGAAACTCGACTCCCTTCACGGTCATTCCCATAATTTCAGCAATTTCTTTATGGGACTTGTTGTCGTAACGGCTTAAAAGAAAAATTCGGGCGGTAGTAGCAGATAAACGGGAAATAACACGATCGATAATATCCTGCACTTCACTGGCAAACAATGCATTGGGTTCACAGGCATCCAGTGTGGCAATACGATTGGACAACTCCCACTCAGAATGTGAGGCGACACGGTCAGAAACGTCATTAACCAACTGTAAATGGCGCAGATAATTGAGACATTTATTTTTTACGACAGTAAGTACATAGGCAGCCGGATTGATTTCCGGAGTCATATGATCCCGATTCTCCCAATAAGCCATCAGAGACTCCATAACAATATCTTCCGCCACAACTTCGTCACGGGTGTAAGTCCATGCAAATCGGATAAACCGATGTTGATTCTCGGTAAAGAACTTATTAAATGAAGCTAAATCATTGATAGTAGCTGACATAGAATTTTGCTACGAAGTATTACTTACTGCGGCAAAAATAGATAACTATAACTATATAACCAAACTAAAATATAAGTAATTGAAATAAATAGTTATTATTCTGTATAATATCAAAACTCCGAGTTTATCATCTCTGGCGGATCAGGTTCATAAACTCTTCACGGGTCTTAGCCTGATTAAAAGCTCCTGTAAAGTCGGAAGTAGTAGTTACGGAATTCTGTTTTTCCACTCCGCGCATCTGCATACACATATGCTTGGCTTCCACCACGACCATTACGCCCAGCGGATTCAACGTTTCCTGAATACACTCTTTAATTTGCAGCGTCATCCGTTCCTGCACTTGCAGCCGATGAGAGAAAATATCGACCACACGGGCTATTTTACTTAATCCGGTGATATATCCGTTAGGTATATAAGCTACATGAGCTTTGCCATAGAAAGGCAACATGTGGTGTTCGCAAAGTGAGAAGAAATCTATATCCTTCACAATCACCATCTGACTGTACTCTTCCTGAAACTTGGCAGAACGAAGAACTTCATGCGGGTCCATGTGGTAGCCTTTGGTCAAGGTCAACATGGCTTTAGCTACACGTTCGGGAGTTTTTAATAATCCTTCCCGTTCAGCATCTTCGCCCAACAAAGTAATTATACTGCGATAGTGATTCTTTAAATCTTCCAAAGCCGGAGAAATGATTTCTTCTTTTTCTAACATGATTACAGAGGAATATTAATTTGATCTTTAACAATAGAGACTTCTTTAAACACACCGGTTGCTTTCAGCTTACGCATCATGGCATCAGCTTCTTCGATGCTGCGAAAATCACCGACTCTACACAACCACCGGGGAGGATTGAAAGAAGTATAAACCGAAAGTTCGGGAAAGTACTCCTTGACACGGGTACCTACCTGATGGGCTTCATTCTTGGCCTGGCGGGTATTATTACCGGCATAAGCCTGCACCCGATAACCGGACGACTTTATAACAGTCTGCTCTCCTGTGCCGGTGCGGGCAGTTCCCAGCAAAGCTTCGATGCGGGAATCCTGATGAATAGTTACTTTCCCTTGCCCCGGTACATTACGTTCCAGACTTTTCACGATATTGCTTTGAGCCCGGACAACCGCAGCACAAACAAACAAGAACAAAAGTAAACCCAGTTTCTTCATAAATTTATAAGATTGAGAATTGGGGTATTAAAAACCGGCAAATTACTATTCTCCGGCTTTTAACCCCCAATTTTAATTAATTGAATGCGTCAATGATACCTTTGAAGTCAGCAACTTTCAGGGCAGCACCACCGATCAGACCACCGTCAACATCAGGATTAGCAAACAGTTCTTTAGCATTAGAAGGTTTGCAGCTACCACCATAAAGGATTGAAGTGTTGTCAGCGATTTCTTTTCCGTATTTCTCAGCAACAGCCGAACGGATGAACGCATGGATTTCCTGAGCCTGAGCAGGAGAAGCTGTTTTACCGGTACCGATAGCCCAAACCGGTTCGTAAGCCAGAACGATCTTAGAGAAATCTTCCGCCGAAAGATCGAATACAGATGCCAACTGAGCAGCAACAACCTCGTTCTGTTTGTTAGCCTCGCGTTCTTCCAGAACCTCACCGATACAGAAAATCGGAGTCAGACCATTTGCCAAAGCCAGTTTCACTTTGTCCTTCAGGATCTCAACCGTTTCACCATAGTAAGCACGACGTTCCGAGTGACCCAGAATAACGTATTTAGCACCGGTAGAAGCTACCATAGCAGCCGATACTTCACCTGTATAAGCTCCGGATTCTTTGTCAGCACAGTTCTCAGCACCTACACCGATCTTAGCTGCATCTACCAAAGGAGTAACAGAAGCAAGGTGAATAAACGGAGTACAGATAATGACATCACAGTTAGGCTTTTCGTTAGCCAAAGCTTCATTCAGTTCTTTTGCAAGAGCAATACCCTCCTGAAGGGTTTTGTTCATTTTCCAGTTTCCTGCAACAATGTTCTTTCTCATTTTGTTTTTTATTAAAAGGGTTAATAAATTTTCAATTCTATTATTCATCTACGCCTCAGAAGAGGATTTTGAATTTTCGACAGCTTTTTCAGCAGCTCTTTTCCGCCTCTTTTCCAAACGCTTCACCACCAATATATCGACACCGAGAACCATCAATAAAGGAATAGCAAACCAAAGGAGCACATACCCAATCGTATGCACATCACTTTCTTCTTTCTGTTTTCCCAATTCCAGATTCTCCAGTTTGTCAGTCAAAGCATATTCGTCGGGCAGCTCACTATCACTCCATTTATTAAGGATAGTACCTTCTTTAATCAACATCAGTCCGGGGTTGGAACGTATCATTGTTTTCAACGTAATATCATCCATCAGGCAGAAAGGGTATTCCGCACCTGTTTTATCTTTCCATTGTTCTATCTGATCATCCAACGAAGAAGTCAGGCAGTAAAAGCCATATCCGTGTTCCACCGCATAGTCGTAAATCTCATTGATCAGGTCGATATTACTGTCATCGGCCTCTTCTATGCGATGAGCCACCAATAAGAACGTATAGTTTTTATCAGACAATACCTCCTCTGTAATATCTTCACCCGTTTCAAGATTGGTCATCGAGAAATCGTGGATAGAAGGTTCATAGCCCTTTTCTTTTACAATGGTCCGTGCTTCAATGAATTTCCAGGTACTATCCGGATAATTCTCCAAAGAAAATTCTTTCTTCTCGCCATTTTTTTCCAGTACAAACACACTCTCGTACACCGTAGGCTTTGCTCCTTCCGGAACACCCATACTTTCCGGAATGTTTTTTCCTATTTTATAAGGACGGAAATCTAATATCGGCAAGTTTCCCAAACAATAAAACGAAAGCGCAAACACATATAGAAAAGTATATAGAGATACGAGCCATTCCATTTTGGCACTGATAAAGCGAATCATCTGATGCTTCCACCTAAAAACGGAAATTGCAGCTATCAACAAAATAATGTTCTTCCAGAACGTTTGCCAGTTGGTCAAGACCCATGCATCACCAAAACAGCCGCAGTCAGACACCGGATTAGCTAAAGCCAGATACAGGGTCAGCGGTGTCATAAAAATCATCAGCAACAAAGCCAACCATGTAGCAGTCGTTTTCCGGATGCCAAAAAAACAAAAAGATACCTACCGAAAATTCAATGGCTGATAAAACAATACCTGCCAGCAATGGAAAAAAAGCCGGGAACCATGTCCCCATACCGAAAGCATCAAGGTAGTCTTGTATTTTATACTCCGAACCCAATGGATCGACCGCCTTCGCAAATCCTGAAAAGATAAACACCCCTGCCAGCGCAAAGCGGCACAGGTTAGTCCATACTTTCTGAATAATATGTAGTTCTCTATCCTTCAAATTCTATCTTAATCAATCCGAAAACAGAATAGTTAATCATATCCATATAATTGGCATCAATGCCTTCCGAGACCAATGTCTGACCGGCAAGACTCTCAATCTGCTTGGTACGGTAAATCTTCATCAATATCAAATCGGTATATGAGCTGATGCGCATACTCCGCCATGCTTCATCGTAATCGTGATTCTTGGCAAGCATCAATTCCAATGCTTCCTTCGCATGCTTGTCATAAAGAGCCAATGCCTCTTCCACTGTAATATCAGCAGACTCTGCATATCCCAGTTCCAACTGTATCAACCCGACAATACCATAGTTGACAATAGCGATAAACTCGGAACGGATTCCCTCATCGACAAGAGTCACCCCCTTTACTTCAATGCTGCGAATACGATTGGCCTTGATAAATATTTGGTCGGTCACGGAAGCAGGACGCAAAATACGCCATGCAGGACCGTAATCATGCAGTTTTTTAGAGAATAGGTCACGGCATAAAGCAATGACATGTTCAAATTGTTGCTTGGTATCTTTCATTTCCTTACAAATAGTGTGCAAAGGTAACAATAATTAAAGTAAAAAGAAAAGAGGGCACTCTAAATTATATTAAAGTGCCCTCTTCCGACTATGTAGTATAACTATTATGAACAGCGCAATACTTGACCCGGACGAAGTGTGGTCTTTGTAGTAATACGATTCAACTTACAAAGTGTGCTGACGGAAACGCCACGCAATTTAGCAATTCGGGACAAACTGTCGCCTTTCTTCACCTTGTAATATCTGATTTCACCGTCCGATGCTATATTAGTATCGTGAGAACCGGCTCTGTTACGTTCGTAACCTCTTGTTTTTCTGAACGTATATGTATCTGCAACAATATCCTGTTTCGGGAAGTCAAACATCAATGCCGGATTGATGGCAATACCCAGGAAACGTGTTTCAAAATGGAGGTGAGATCCTGTCGAACGACCGGTGTTTCCACCCAAAGCGATCGGCTCCCCGGCTTTCACTAACTGATTTTCCTCTACCAACTGTTTAGATAAGTGGCCATATACAGTTTCCAGACCATTGTCATGACGAATAACGACATATTTACCATATCCTCTACGCTCGTATTTCACAATACGTACCTTTCCGTCAAAAGCTGCAACAATGGTATCGCCAATATTCACTTTGATATCAAGTCCGTTGTGCATTCTTCTCCAACGGGGACCGAAAGGAGATGTAATACGGGTACTCGGAGTAGGCATATGGAAGCCGGTCAGATCGATCGTATAAGAATCGGGAATAATAGCATCCTTTCCGTAAGCATGTACGTACTGGTTGTTCCAATTAGGATATAGACTCAACGCAGGATATTCAGATTGTTCTGCACGGATCTGTTTCTGCAATGCTAATGAATCTACACTTTTTAATTTTCTGTCAATCGGTGCCTGACGGGCAATCAAATCCTGAGAAAAAGAATTCAGGCTGACCATAGCCGCAGCGGCAATCATTACTGTTTTAATGCAATTGAAATTCATTCGTCTTGTTAATTCAATTCAATCAATATTCGTCATTCGCATACAGGTAATCAAAAGTAGCCTGCTTGTAATCGAATATTTCTTCCGGTTTAAAGAATCTATTTAATTCGACAGCTGCGGTTTCAGGCGAATCAGAGGTATGAACAATGTTTTCTTGAAAACTCATACTGTAATCTCCGCGAATGGTCCCCGGCGCTGCCAGACGTCCGTTGGTTGGTCCCGCCAATGCACGAACGGCTTGAATAGCATCCACACCTTCAAAACAACAAACGATAACGGGAGCCGTCATCATGGAATCTTTCACTCGCTGAAAGAATGGTTTCGAACTAAGGTGTGAATAATGCTCACTTAACACTTCATCAGTCAACTGCACCATCTTCATTCCTGCCAAACGCAATCCTTTACGCTCAAAACGACGAGTGATCTCGCCAACCAGCCCCCGCTGAAGGGTACAAGGTTTCAGAATGACTAATGTTTTTTCCATCATAACGTACAGTTTCAAAAGGTTAAAGTGCTCATTTATTTAAAAATTCCCCCAAAGATAGCATTTCCAGACGAAACAGAAGGCATGTTCTTAACTATTTTTTATAAGAGTAAGGCATGGAATTAAAGAAATATTTCTCCAAACAACCGTAAATAAAGGGAATAAGAGAAAATATGTTATGCAACATGTTTATGTAAAAAAGCTACATGTTTAACCGTTTTTCAACTAATAGCAGCCCAGTTAACATTCGTCTTGCGCAATGCTCTCAACTGTTGCCACAAAATCGCATTCTCCGGTAATACTCCGCCAAGATCGGCATCTGTTATTTCTTCAGCAATAGTGCGCACATATTGCAAAAGCTGTCCGTCACGGGCTATGTCCGCGATCTTCAGGTCGAAAGCAATGCCACTTTGTTGCGTACCCTCCAAGTCCCCGGGACCGCGTAGTTTAAGATCTGCCTCGGCTATTTCAAATCCGTCATTGGTGCGCACCATAATTTCAAGCCGCTTCCGGGTCTCTTCGGTAAGTTTATACGTAGTAACTAAAATACAATAAGACTGATCAGCTCCACGCCCCACTCGCCCACGTAGCTGATGTAACTGGGATAGTCCGAAACGTTCGGCATTCTCGATAATCATCACCGAAGCATTGGGCACATTCACACCGACTTCAATTACTGTGGTGGCTACCATGATCTGCGCATCACCCGAAATAAAAAGTTGCATCTGTGCATCCTTCTCAGCAGGCTTCATCTTGCCATGCACTTTGCAGACCTTACAGTCGGGGAACTCTTCACAGATATGCAGATATCCTTCTTCAAGATTCTTTAGATCAATCTTTTCACTCTCTTTAATCAGTGGATAAACAATATAAACCTGGCGGCCTTCCTCTATCTGTTTCCGTACCGAACGATACAAACTTTCTCTACGGTTATCAAACTGGTGAATCGTAGCAATCGGCTTACGGCCGGGAGGTAATTCGTCTATAACCGAAACATCCAGATCACCATAAAGTGTCATAGCCAATGTACGTGGGATCGGAGTAGCAGTCATAACCAACACATGAGGTGGCTGAACACTTTTACTCCACAGGCGGGCACGTTGTGCCACTCCAAAGCGGTGTTGTTCGTCGATGACAGCCAATCCCAGCGAAGCAAAATTTACAGTATCTTCAATCACGGCATGGGTACCTATCAAGATGTGTACATCTCCGGTCAGGAGTCCCGCAAGAATAGCTTCCCGTTTCTTGCCTTTTACCGAGCCTGTCAGCAACTCCACCCTTACATCCATCCCAAACAACAGTTCTCTGATGGTATCGTAATGTTGGTTAGCCAAAATTTCGGTAGGCGCCATCATGCAAGCCTGAAATCCATTATCCAGTGCCATCAACATGCTCATCAATGCCACCAATGTTTTTCCACTTCCAACATCTCCCTGCAATAGCCGGTTCATTTGCTTTCCACACCCTACGTCTTGTCTGATCTCCCTTAAAACTCTCTTTTGAGCGCCTGTCAATTCGAAAGGGAGATTCTTTGAATAGAACGTATTAAAAATCTCTCCTACCGTTTCAAAAACATAGCCGCGATATTTGCGTTGCCTGTCTTTGGCATACCGCAGAATATTGAGTTGTACGTAGAAGAGTTCTTCAAACTTAAGACGATATTGTGCTTTTCGCAACAATTCCGGATTAGAAGGAAAATGAATATTCCGCAATGCATCCGTCAAAGACATCAAATGATGATCGGCAATCAGTTTAGGTGAAAGTGTTTCGGACAAAGGCTCCTGAATCTGTCCGATAACGGTTGCCATCATTTTTTCAATCGCATGGGAGTTAAGAAAGCTGCGCTTCATCTTCTCCGTCGTATTATAATAGGGCTGAAGTCCCATTGACGACAATTTCAGATCGGCGGGACTATCTATATCGGGATGGGCTACATTGATTCTTCCGTTAAACACCGTTGGCTTACCGAAAACAATGTATTCTTCATGAAGTTTATATTTATTGGTAACATACTTTATACCTTGAAACCATACTAGGTCAACCACTCCCGTACCATCCGAAAAATGCGCCAACAGCCTCCTCTGACGTCCTTCACCAAATGTTTCGAATCCTAATATCTTCCCTTTCAATTGTATATACGGCATATTTCCATCTATTTCATGAATGTAATAGATGCGACTCCGGTCTACATATTTATAAGGGAAATAATAGAGCAGGTCATGCAATGAATAAATCTCCAGCTCTTTATTCAAAACCGCAGCTTTCTGCGGGCCGACACCGGATAAGTACTTTATGTCTCGTGTAGTTAAATCGAACATTACAACAAGGCTGAAGCTACTTTCAAATCAAAAGGAGTAGTTATTTTTATATTTTCACGATTCCCCTCCACCAGGTAGACAGGAACACCCATGGCTTCCACCACCGAAGCATCATCTGTAAAAAAGGGAGTAAATTCCTGTTCATAAGCTCTCTTCAGCAGATCTGCATCGAACACCTGGGGAGTCTGCACTAATTTATAGTCATTACGGCTTACGGTTTCACTGCCCGATTCGGTGAGATGACGCACAGTTTCTACCACATCAATGACGGGTATGACGGCTTTTCGGACTACTGCTTCCAGGAAGCAGCGGGCAATCACTTCCTGTGAAACGAAAGGACGGACACCATCATGTATTCCCACTACACCGATACCGTTCACAAGAGCCAATCCATTCTTGACCGAATGGAAACGTGTTTCACCTCCATCGGCAATCAGATGTTTAATGTCAAAGCCATGCTCTTCACAAAGTTCACGCCAAAAGTCCTGTTGCTCCCGAGGTAATACAAGAATAATCTGCATTTTTTCATCGAAACGGTGAAAAGCTTCCAGCGTACGCATCAATACAGGTTTACCACCGATGGGAAGAAACTGTTTGGGAAGTTCGCTCCCCATACGGAGTCCCTTCCCTCCGGCTACAATCAAAGCAGTCCGACACATAAGCTTAACGTCTTACGCACATAGCCTCTACCAGTTCGTTCACTTTTTCTTTGCCCAACAATGTATCCACAATAGTCAATGCAAACTCCATGGCAGCTCCCGGTCCCATCCCGGTAATAATATTACCATCTCTTACAACCGGTTCGTTAGTGCAGTCCGCCCCATCCAGATATTGTTCGAAACTGGGGTAACAAGTAACTCTGCGTCCTTTCAGGAGTCCCAGTTTCCCAAGTACCATCGGAGCAGCACAAATGGCTGCAATAGGCTTGTTTTTCTCTGCAAAACTAAGAATTAATTTACGCAACCCTTCATGTTTGTCCAAAGTGGCAGCTCCCGGCATACCTCCGGGTAAAAACAGCAGCTCAGCATCAAAGAAGTCACAATTTTCAAAATTCTTATCGCAAAGCACAGATACGTCATGCGCTCCGACTACAATCTCGTCCGGAGTAACAGATACTATTTCGACATCTAAACCTGCGCGTCTCAATGTATCAATTGTAGTAAGCGCTTCAATTTCTTCAAATCCATCTGCGAAAAATGCATAAACAGTTCCCATAATCTATATCATTTAGATGTTACAAACTTAAAGCGACCGGCCTTTTAAGGGTGCGGCACCCTAAGCATTAATTATTTCAAATTAAAATAATAAGTAATTGTTCCCGTCTGGTTGTTTACTCCGTCCACAGCATTAAAACGAGCCTTCTTAGCCGCATCTTCAGCTGCCTTACGTAAAGTCGAATTTACCGTATTTGTCAATCGGTTGATGCTCGTAGCAATCACATGACCGGCAGGGTTTACCGTGATAGAAACAACGACACGTCCCTCTTCCTGAACATTGTATACCGGACGAGGCAAACCACCTTCTCCTATAGAACGTCCTCCAAGATTAAATGTTCCATACCCTCCGACTCCGGATTTTGCTCCGGTCAAAGAATTACCGTCTTTACTTCCTTCAACTCCTTCTCCTGAAGTAGCCGTACCTTTACTTCCCCCCCATTTGCGAACCTTTACCAAAAGCACCGGCCACTCGTTTACTGGCAGCTTCCGCTGCAGCCTTACGTTCACGTTCCGCCTTTTCCTCGGCAAGCTTTTTAGCTTCGGCAGCTTTTTCTTCGGGAGTTTTCTCAGGTTTCTTTGCCACTTTCGGTTTTTCCTTCTTAGGTTCGGCCTTAGGCTTTACCACAACCGTTTCTTCTTCGGTCTGAGTAATCATTTCCTGTTCAGTCTCCACTTCCGGTTCGGGCTGCGGAGCCGGCACTTCTTCCGGTAAAACCTCCACGTCCACCATGGTAGAAGGATCATAGTTTCCATAAGCAGCATCCACATCTCCCATCATAACAGGTACTCCCCCGGCTTCTTCGTCCGGATGCGGGATAGCAAAACTTACGAGAATCAAAAGAGCAATAATAGCCACATGCACCAACAATGCACCCAACGCCCCTATATATTCACTCTTTCTTTTTATGTTCATTTCTTCTTTGTTTCCGGCGGGCGTGTAGCCAACACCATTTTAAAATGATTCTCATTAGCGATGTTCAGCACTTTAACGATTTCGCGATAAGGCACAGTTTCATCTGCATAGAGAGCAACATACATCTCAGGTTCTTTATCCGCACAACTTTGGAGGAATGGAGTTAACTCTTCCAACCCCAAAGCATGCTCTTTTTCATTACCAAACGCTGCATAATAGTTCAGGTCCTTATCAATAATAACCCTTGTCAACGGCTTGGCCGAAGTTTGCTGTTTCCCCTGTGGCAACAGCACTTTAATCGCATTGGGCGACACAACAGTTGAGGTTATCATAAAAAAGATAAGCAACAGGAATATGACATCCGTCATAGATGCCATACTAAAGTTGGGTGATATTTTTGCTCGACGCTTTAATGCCATAAAATAATTCTTCAAGATGCCAATCTGTCAATGTGCTAATTGGCTACGCACTTTATTTTATCTCAGCACTTTATTTTTGTGCAGGTTCATTAAGCAAATCCATAAACTCCATAGTTCTGGATTCCATCTTATTGACCACTCGGTCTACCAACATCACCAGGTAGTTGTAAGCAAACATAGCAATAATACCCACAATCAAACCACCCACAGTAGTAATCATGGCTTCATAAATACCTCCTGAAAGCAATGTTATGTCTATGTTACCGCTTCCGGCATTCGCCATTTCGTAAAATGCCCGCACCATACCGGTTACCGTACCCAGGAAGCCAAGCATCGGTGCACCACCGGAAATGGTAGCCATTACCGTCAGTCCTTTCTCTAACTTGGCCACCTCTATATTTCCCACATTTTCAATAGCAACCTGCACATCATTTACCGGACGTCCCAAACGGCTGATACCTTTCTCAATCATGCGGGCTGAAGGAGTATTTATCGTACGACAGTAATTAATGGCCGATTTTATCTCCCCACTATGGATATAATCTTTAATCTTCTCCATAAACATCGGATCTTCTTTACCGGCTTTCCGAATCATATAGTTACGTTCGAACAGAATGTAGAAACAGACAACAGACAGTACGGCCAGTACAATCATAATCCATCCACCCTTGATAGCCATATCAAGCATATTCATTTCTGCCGGTGCAGATACAGGAGTCAATACAGGATTGGCCGATGCAACGGAGTCAGCCAGATTGGTAGCCACTTGGGCTAATAGTAGCATTGCATTCATTAGCGAAGACAGTTTTTATATTCTTGGATGGTACGTTCCAGTCCCAGATACAGTGCATCGCTTATCAAAGCATGACCGATAGAGACTTCGTCCAACCAAGGTATGTTTTTATAAAAATAATTCAGATTCAATAAACTCAAGTCATGACCGGCATTCAGACCGATCCCCAATCTACGTGCCGCTTTTGCCGCTTCAACAAAAGGAGCAACAGCCGCAGCCGGATCTTTCGGATAGGCAGTAGCATAGGGCTCGGTATATAATTCTACCCGATCGGCACCTGCTTTCGCAGCATATTCAATCATTTCCGCATCGGGTGCCACAAATACGGATGTACGGATACCTGCCCCGTTAAATTCATCCAATACTTCTGTCAGGAAATCAAAGTTAACCTTGGTATCCCATCCCGAATTAGAAGTTATCTGAGAAGGATCATCCGGAACCAAAGTCACCTGATGAGGTTTCACCTTCAACACCAAGTCAATAAACTCAGGAGAAGGATATCCTTCAATATTAAATTCGGTCCGAAGCAACGGACGCAAATCATACACATCCGAACGACGGATATGGCGTTCATCCGGACGGGGGGTGAACCGTTATTCCGTCAGCACCGAAACTCTCACAATCCAACGCCACCTTAACCACGTTCGGAACATTTCCCCCACGGGCATTCCGAAGGGTAGCCACTTTGTTTATGTTCACACTTAATTTAGTCATAGTTCTATGTCTTAATATAATACGGAGCTTTTACCCATATGTTTTGCGCAAAAGTACAAATATTAGCGATAAGATAACAGCAATACCGAAAAAAAATCCCAAATTTGCGACATACTAGAAACTTTTATCAACATGAAATTTGCCATTTTCGGAAATACATACCAAGCTAAGAAGTCCTCACATGCTGCCACCCTGTTCAAATTACTCGAGAAACATGGAGCTGAAATCTGCGTATGCAGGGAGTTTCATCGTTTTCTGAAGTCCGATTTAAAACTGAACGTTAAGGCAGATGATTTGTTCGATGAAAACAATTTTGATGCCGACATGGTGATCAGCATTGGCGGTGACGGCACTTTTCTGAAGGCAGCACGCCGTGTAGGCAATAAAGGAATCCCTATTTTAGGCATCAATACCGGACGATTAGGGTTTCTGGCAGATGTATCTCCGGAAGAAATGGAAGAAACGATTGAAGAGGTTTATCAGAACCATTATACTGTTGAGGAACGAAGTGTACTCCAGTTACTTTGTGACGATAAACATTTACAAAATTCGCCTTATGCTCTCAATGAAATAGCCATTCTGAAACGAGACAGTTCATCAATGATCAGTATCCGTACAGCAATCAACGGGGCACATCTCACTACTTATCAAGCAGACGGTTTGATTATTGCTACTCCAACAGGTTCTACTGCCTATTCATTAAGCGTAGGTGGCCCTATTATCGTTCCACACTCCAAAACGATTGCAATCACTCCTGTCGCCCCACACAGTTTAAATGTAAGGCCTATAGTAATCTGTGATGACTGGGAAATTACTTTAGATGTAGAAAGCCGTAGTCATAACTTTCTGGTAGCAATAGACGGTAGCAGTGAAACCTGTAAAGAGACTACTCGTCTCACTATCCGTAGAGCAGACTATAGCATTAAGGTGGTGAAACGCTTTAACCACATCTTTTTCGATACCTTGCGTACCAAAATGATGTGGGGGGCTGACAGTAGAGTGTAAAACAGCTCACAAAAGCACCTTCCTTATATCCCTCTACTCTTACGACACATTTTTTCCTATATAAAACCCATTCATTCGCTTGAATCGCCTCTTTTGCAAGGCTCCGTGCCCCCAAGGGATGCGGAGATACCCACCTCTTCCAATAACCGTTATATAGGACAAGAAAAGGCTATCGGATTTCCCATAGCCATCTCCATTAAGAAAGTGTTATCCGGAGGGCAGCCTGGCGCTCCCTTTCCTTCCCCCCTGTATAAAACAAGTCATCCCCTCCGGTCTTTCGACCGAAGGGGATGAACCATCTGAAAAAAATGGCGACTACCTACTCTCCCACTGTTACGCAGTACCATCGGCGTGATCAGGCTTAACTTCTCTGTTCGGAATGGGAAGAGGTGGAACCCTGATGCTATAGTCACCTGAATAAGGCAGACATAATGTACAAAAGTAAATTCAGCGGTCTATTATATAAATAGTGAAGCTAAACGGATATATAAACCATTGAAGGCGGATAAAAGAAAGTCATCGGGCAATTAGTAACGCTCGGCTGTGATGTTACCACCTGTACACCTGCGTCCTATCAACGTTGTAGTCTACAACGACCCTGAAAGAAATCTAATCTTGTGGCTGGCTTCGTACTTAGATGCTTTCAGCACTTATCCAATCCCGACTTAGATACCCGGCAATGCACCTGGCGGCACAACCGGTAAACCAGAGGTCAGTCCAACACGGTCCTCTCGTACTAGTGTCAGAGCCACGCAAATTTCATACGCCCACGATAGATAGAGACCGAACTGTCTCACGACGTTCTGAACCCAGCTCGCGTGCCACTTTAATGGGCGAACAGCCCAACCCTTGGGACCTTCTCCAGCCCCAGGATGTGACGAGCCGACATCGAGGTGCCAAACCCCTCCGTCGATATGAGCTCTTGGGAGGGATCAGCCTGTTATCCCCGGAGTACCTTTTATCCTTTGAGCGATGTCCCTTCCATACGGAAACACCGGATCACTATGCTCTAGTTTCCTACCTGATCGACTTGTAAGTCTCCCAGTCAAGCGCCCTTATGCCATTACACTCTACCGCCGGTTACCAATCGGCGTGAGGGCACCTTTAGAAGCCTCCGTTACGCTTTTGGAGGCGACCACCCCAGTCAAACTACCCACCAAACAGTGTCCTCGCATCAGCGAGTTAGAACTCAAATAACCAAAGGGCCGTATTTCAACAGCGACTCCACAAACACTGGCGTGCCTGCTTCAAAGTCTCCGGCCTATCCTACACATCAATTACCCAAATTCAATGTTAAGCTATAGTAAAGGTTCACGGGGTCTTTTCGTCCCATCGCGGGTAATCGGCATCTTCACCGATACTACAATTTCACTGAGCTCACGGTTGAGACAGTGTCCAGATCATTACACCATTCGTGCAGGTCGGAACTTACCCGACAAGGAATTTCGCTACCTTAGGACCGTTATAGTTACGGCCGCCGTTTACTGGGGCTTCAATTCAATGCTTCTCTTGCGATGACATCTCCTCTTAACCTTCCAGCACCGGGCAGGTGTCAGGCTGTATACGTGATCTTTCAATTTTGCACAGCCCTGTGTTTTTGTTAAACAGTTGCCTGGACCTATTCTCTGCGCCCTCCCGTCACCGGGTAGGGACCCTTTATCCCGAAGTTACAGGGTCAATTTGCCTAGTTCCTTAACCGTGATTCACTCAAGCGCCTGAGTATATTCAACCCGACTACGTGTGTCCGTTTACGGTACGGGTACCTATAAGATTAAGTTTAGCGGATTTTCTTGGGAGTATGTTTACACGCACTATTACCGTTTTCCGGGGAAATTGGTATACTGTCAGGTTCGACTCTTATCCCGGATTTGCCTGGGATAATCAACATCTACACCCTTTAACGGACTATTCCGTCAGTCCGCGGCGTTGTCACTCCTCCGTCTCCACATCACTCTTATAGGTAGTACAGGAATATTAACCTGTTCTGCCATCGGCCTCACCGTTCGGCTGAGCCTTAGGACCCGACTAACCCTGATCCGATTAGCGTTGATCAGGAAACCTTAGTCTTGCGGCGAGGGGGTTTCTCACCCCCTTTATCGTTACTTATACCTACATTTGCTTTTCCACACGCTCCAGTAAAGCTCACGCTTCGCCTTCAACGCTGAGTGGAATGCTCCCCTACCGATACTTACGTATCCCATAGCTTCGGTAAAACACTTATGCCCGATTATTATCCACGCCAAACTCCTCGACTAGTGAGCTGTTACGCACTCTTTAAATGAATGGCTGCTTCCAAGCCAACATCCTAGCTGTCTTAGCAATCTGACTTCGTTAGTTCAACTTAGTGTTTATTTGGGGACCTTAGCTGATGGTCTGGATTCTTCTCCTTTAGGACATGGACCTTAGCACCCATGCCCTCACTCCTGAGATAGAACTAATGCGCATTCGGAGTTTATCAAGACTTGATAGGCGGTGAAGCCCTCGCATCTTATCAGTCGCTCTACCTCACATTAGTAACTCTCAAGGCTGCACCTAAATGCATTTCGGGGAGTACGAGCTATCTCCAAGTTTGATTAGCCTTTCACCCCCACCCTCAGGTCATCCGGAAGCTTTTCAACGCTTATCGGTTCGGTCCTCCAGTTAGTGTTACCTAACCTTCAACCTGCCCAAGGGTAGATCACTTGGTTTCGCGTCTACTCCTTCCGACTATCCGCCCTGTTCAGACTCGCTTTCGCTTCGGATCCACATCTCAAGATGCTTAACCTTGCCGGAAAAAGTAACTCGTAGGTTCATTATGCAAAAGGCACGCCGTCACAGCTTAAGCTGCTCCGACCGCTTGTAGGCGCATGGTTTCAGGGACTATTTCACTCTTCTATTCGAAGTGCTTTTCACCTTTCCTTCACAGTACTGGTTCGCTATCGGTCTCTCGGGAGTATTTAGCCTTACCGGATGGTCCCGGCTGGTTCACGCAGAATTCCTCGTGCTCCGCGCTACTCAGGATACCACTACGCTTCGGTTACCTTAGAATACCGGGCTATCACCGTCTATGGCACGACTTTCCAGTCGTTTCTTCTCAATAACTGTCTTGCGAGAGCGTGGTCCTACAACCCCACACATGCCGTAACATGGGTGGTTTGGGCTAATCCCCGTTCGCTCGCCACTACTAGGGGAATCATTATTTATTTTCTTTTCCTGCAGGTACTAAGATGTTTCAGTTCCCTGCGTTAGCCTCCAACCAAGTTGGATGACATTCCTTCAGAATGCCGGGTTGTCCCATTCGGAAATCTTCGGATCAAAGGTCATTTGCACCTACCCGAAGCTTATCGCAGCTTATCACGTCCTTCATCGCCTCCGAGAGCCAAGGCATCCGCCATGCGCCCTTATTTACTTTCTTTTATCGCCAGATTCATCTCCTTTTCTTAAAAAGGATCTGAACCAAATGGTTCGATATATACTTTTAGCTCTTACTAAATTTACTTTTTTCTGTACATCATGTCAAAGATCGTTTGATTACACGCAAGCCTGTTAGGTCGCGGTATCGGAGTGGAGAATAACGGATTCGAACCGTTGACCCTCTGCGTGCAAGGCAGATGCTCTAGCCAGCTGAGCTAATCCCCCAATCATACAAGATAAAATATCTATCTGTTGGTAGTCCCAGGCAGAGTTGAACTGCCGACCTCTACATTATCAGTGTAGCGCTCTAACCAACTGAGCTATAGGACTAGTTCAACCGTGTCCTGTTTTAGACTCGGCTTCTGTTTTTCTCTTGTTTATCTCTATCTATATTGCTATAGATGGTTGATCTATATTCTATAAATAAACAAGTACCAGTAGTACAATTTAGAACCAATGAACGTCGTTTTCAACATCGCTCCAGAAAGGAGGTGTTCCAGCCGCACCTTCCGGTACGGCTACCTTGTTACGACTTAGCCCCAGTCACCAGTTTTACCCTAGGACGATCCTTGCGGTTACGTACTTCAGGTACCCCCGGCTCCCATGGCTTGACGGGCGGTGTGTACAAGGCCCGGAACGTATTCACCGCGCCGTGGCTGATGCGCGATTACTAGCGAATCCAGCTTCACGAAGTCGGGTTGCAGACTTCGATCCGAACTGAGAGAGGATTTTGGGATTAGCATACGGTCACCCGCTAGCTGCCTTCTGTACCCCCATTGTAACACGTGTAGCCCCGGACGTAAGGGCCGTGCTGATTTGACGTCATCCCCACCTTCCTCACATCTTACGACGGCAGTCTCTCTAGAGTCCTCAGCATAACCTGTTAGTAACTAAAGATAAGGGTTGCGCTCGTTATGGCACTTAAGCCGACACCTCACGGCACGAGCTGACGACAACCATGCAGCACCTTCACAGCGGTGATTGCTCACTGACATGTTTCCACATCATTCCACTGCAATTTAAGCCCGGGTAAGGTTCCTCGCGTATCATCGAATTAAACCACATGTTCCTCCGCTTGTGCGGGCCCCCCGTCAATTCCTTTGAGTTTCACCGTTGCCGGCGTACTCCCCAGGTGGAATACTTAATGCTTTCGCTTGGCCGCTTACTGTATATCGCAAACAGCGAGTATTCATCGTTTACTGTGTGGACTACCAGGGTATCTAATCCTGTTTGATACCCACACTTTCGAGCATCAGTGTCAGTTGCAGTCCAGTGAGCTGCCTTCGCAATCGGAGTTCTTCGTGATATCTAAGCATTTCACCGCTACACCACGAATTCCGCCCACCTCTACTGTACTCAAGACTGACAGTATCAACTGCAATTTTACGGTTGAGCCGCAAACTTTCACAACTGACTTACCAGTCCACCTACGCTCCCTTTAAACCCAATAAATCCGGATAACGCTCGGATCCTCCGTATTACCGCGGCTGCTGGCACGGAGTTAGCCGATCCTTATTCATATAATACATACAAAACAGTATACATACTGCACTTTATTCTTATATAAAAGAAGTTTACGACCCATAGAGCCTTCATCCTTCACGCTACTTGGCTGGTTCAGGCTAGCGCCCATTGACCAATATTCCTCACTGCTGCCTCCCGTAGGAGTTTGGACCGTGTCTCAGTTCCAATGTGGGGGACCTTCCTCTCAGAACCCCTATCCATCGAAGGCTTGGTGAGCCGTTACCTCACCAACAACCTAATGGAACGCATCCCCATCCTTTACCGGAATCCTTTAATAATGAAACCATGCGGAATCATTATGCTATCGGGTATTAATCTTTCTTTCGAAAGGCTATCCCCGAGTAAAGGGCAGGTTGGATACGTGTTACTCACCCGTGCGCCGGTCGCCAGCAAAGAAAGCAAGCTTTCTTCCTGATGCCCCTCGACTTGCATGTGTTAAGCCTGTAGCTAGCGTTCATCCTGAGCCAGGATCAAACTCTTCATTGTAAAAGTATTGTTATATATCCCATAAGGGATGATATTAGCTCTGTTCAGGATGTCGAAAATTTATTGACGGTCATTTTTATATACCTATATAATAAGTATTGACGGTTCTAAATTTGACTTGTACTACTTGTATTGTTTATCAATGTTTCAAAGAACTCTTCTTTTAAATTCTGCTTCGTTTCAAAAGCGGGTGCAAAGGTAAGGGGTTTATTTTAAACTGCCAAATGTTTTGGGAAGTTTTTTTTCAATGCCCGCCTTTTATTTCCAAGCCTCTCTGTGCGAAAGGGAAAGAAAAGACAGCCAAAGGCCCTCGCTCTGCGAATCGGACTGCAAAGATAACGACTTTTATAATAATGATCCAAATAAAAAGAAAATTATTTTTGTTATTCTGTAAGGCACGTCCTACGCCGTTGCAACATGTCAAAATTAAATGCTGTCCGTCTCTTGGAAAGCGGATGCAAAAGTAAGGCATTAGGAGATAAGAGACAAATATAAAAGGGGATTTTTTTGAAAATATTTTGAATAAAAACGTAAAGGGCTGAGGGAGAGGACGGTTCTGATAATTGATTATGGAAAAGGGAAAGGTCGGGGAAGAAAAGGGACACATTATTATATTATATAGGGGAAATTTATCGGGGAGAGGGAAAAGGGGATTTACCGAAAAAGGGAGAAGGAGAAGTGTTTCGGGGAGGAAATTGAGGAGAAAATAGAGATTTTAACAGGGGGTAAACAGAAAATACGACGGGATTGTGACAAGGATTGAACGGGAATTGAATGGGGGTGAACGGAGAGTGAACGGGAATCAGACAGGAATCAAACAAAAATTGAACGGAAGACCGCGTTAACATTGTTAATGCGGTTGGGAAGACATTTATTTCAGGGGCGGAAAGAACAAAGCTTTGGCTTCGAAAAGACTTGTTATTTAAAAACAAAAGGCTTGATTTAACAGAGGGTTAAATCAAGTTATAGGAAGAGGAAAAACAAAAGGAGAAAAAGGATTGAGAATGAAGAAAATAGAGAAAAAAGGGGGTATTTTCTGGGAAAAGGGATAAGTGGCGGATGGAAAGGGATAGTTGTGATTAAAGCAAGTATGGGGGCAGGGAATTTTAAAAAGCAAGGTTGGGAATGGAAGCGGGAGGAGCTTACTATTAAAACCCACAGGACATTGCTTAAAAACTAATCTTAAAAGTGCTCCAGTAGCCACTAAATTGTAAATAGTACCATTTATTTATTAATCACATCTATTATATCCAGATTTTCCGGTGATACAATATAATTCTTTCTTTCAGTTTCAATCAAAATCCAGTTCTTATTTTGAGAAGCATAGATATAAAGGTTCTTGTGTATTTTTGAAGCATAAATACCACAATACCCCCAAACACCTTCAACTGCAAACTTACGCCACAGACCATTTCTATCCTTTGCAGTGACGCTTCTTGCTTTCAATATATCGCACTTGGGAATTTTTCTTTTAAATCCATGATTATAAAGCACAATATCCGTATCGGTCACAATAATTTTCCGAGGAATACAAAAATAGGTTACAACCATGATAACTAACAGCAGTAATATTATGCTAATTCCTAACCAATATCCTCCACTGGCAAATACTATAATAGCTGCGATAATGAAAAGCATCGCAACAATTATGGTCTTAATAATTGTGGTCGTATTAATCGGACAGTTTGTGCTATAATATTTTTCCATAAGTACAAAGATAAAAAAAAATCAAATATCGGTTCTTCAATCTAAAGTATTTTTTGAACCGGACCGAATTATAAACTCTCCCACTCAATTATTACTAATCCTGAAAGATGTGTTTCGCCTAGTTTTCATAATCCTCTATGTGTTAAGTGCTATAAACAATAGAACTTAAACGAACTTCAAAAAAGATGCTCCACAATAAACAAAATAAAAATTAAAACTACTCTCTCACATTGCAAACAATTTAGTTATATTTGCATTTTAAACGTATCTTATACTATAGATAAAAGAAACAAGTTCGATAAGCAGAATGCAATCTAATCATCTACTGAAAACACAAAAAAGTTTTTCAGACATATATTCTATATATTATGTGAGAATGCTCCGTTTCTCGCAAACCTATGTTATTGCGGAAGAGGATGCAGAAAACATAGTGCAAGATACCTTCCTTTACCTATGGGAACATCTGGAGTTATTGGAAGATATAGACCATCTGGATGCCTTTCTTTTTACTCTTATCAAAAACAGATGTCTGAACTTTCTGAAACATCAGTCGTATATCCAGGCCAAAACCTGTTCGCTCAAAGCAGACGAAGAACTGGAGTCTCAATTGAACCTATATGCTTTGGAACAATTTGACGAAGCTGTTTCCTCTATTTCGGAAGTAGAAAACCTGTTGAGCCGAACGATGCAAAAGCTGCCCGAACGTTGCAGAGAAATCTTTTTGCTCAGTCGCATAGAAGGATTAAAATATAAAGAAATAGCCGAACGCCTGGATATATCCGTAAACACCGTTGAAAATCAGATATCTATCGCACTTCGCAAACTCAGATCAGAACTCAAAGAATATCTTCCTTTACTGGTTTTTATCATTTAATACTTTTTTTTGTATTTCCTTTGGTGGTAAATGCATTCTCGATTGTCTTTACTATAAAACCACTCAAGGAACCATGAATGATGAATTAGAAAAATATTTCGCAGGCACCCTGTCTGCCACCGAAAAAACAGAATTTCTGAATAAACTCCGAGATAATCCGGAAGCTAAAAAAGAATTCGCACGCATGAAGGCAGTATGGGCTGTCTCCGGACTGATGGCACAGGAAGGAGACCCTCAAAAGACTGTAAGGGGTATAGCAGAGTTCGATAAACGTCTGAAACGCCGTTCTGTACATCGATTCCGTATAGGGTTCTTTAAATATGCGGCTATGATTGTTTTGCTTATTTCCACTACTTGGTTTATCGCTAACTGGTATACACAAAAAGAGCAAAAAAAACAATATACGGAGATCAATGTTCCCAAAGGGCAACGAGTGAACATGACCCTTCCGGATGGTACTTCCGTATGGTTAAGCCCACAGAGCAAAATCAAAATCCCCAATGAATTCAACCGGAAAAACCGTATGGTAGAATTGAACGGTGAAGGATATTTCGAAGTTACCAAGAATGCCAAGAAACCTTTTATCGTGAAGACACAGTTGTTCAATATACAGGTATTAGGTACCCGGTTCAACGTATTCGCCTATGCAGGAAAAGAGAGTAAGTTTGAAACCTGCCTCGTAGAAGGGCGCGTATTGGTCTATAACAAAAATAATAAAAACGAGAAAGTCTATCTGAACCCACACGAAAAAGTATCGTTAGTAAACAACCGCATGGTAGTGTCTACTTCCAACTTCGACAATGAAGAATACCTGAAGAGTGGTATTTTCAGCTTTCGCTCAAAGCCTTTCGGAGAAATCCTGAGCTATCTGACCCTATGGTACAATGTGCAATTCAATTTTACCGGAGACGTGAAACTGGACGAACGAATCTCAGGCAAAATCCGACAAAGCGAAGATGTGGATAATATCCTGATAGCCTTGCAGGGAGTATATCCTTTTAAATTCAAAAAAACAGATGATGAACATTATGAGATTTACTAAATACCCATGTCTAACCTTTTAAAACAGATCAGCGCTATGACTTAAAATATCCCCCATCCAAACAAAATAGATAGTGCGACAAAAAAGGGTGAGCGCTACCAACACTCACCCCAAAAGAGTCAATACTATCTTTATCCATCTCGAAACAGACCTATAGTATTAATCTTTAAACGTACGACAAAGTTATGAAAAAAAACTTGTTGCAGAAATGGTATGTCCATCAACAACTTGAATTAACACATATTATACGAATTATGAAACTGTCCGTGTTCTTTATATTCGTTTTTCTCTTTCAGCTTCAGGCTGGTAACGTAAAATCGCAAGAGGTCCGTGTGACTCTTTCTAAGAGTAGCCTGACTTTCGGCGAATTGATGCGCGAAATCGAAAAACAGACTAATTATCTGTTCATGTATCGTGATGCAGAAATTGACCTTTCTCAGAAAATAGAGGTAAAAAACACCAGTGCTACGGTAAAGGAAATCCTGACAACGGCGCTCAGAAACAAAAAGTTGACGTATAAATTCTCTAATAACTACATTTCTCTTTACGTAGACAAAGAGAAAGCCCCTGAGACCATGGTCACCCAGCAGGAACGAAAAATTAAAATTAAGGGTGTAGTAATCGATCAGGTCGGTGAGCCGATTATCGGAGCCAATATCTCACTAAAAGGGCAGCCGGGAACAGGAGATATCACGGACATAGAAGGAAACTTCACATTGGAAGTGCCGGAAAAGGCTGTATTAGTAATTTCGTATATCGGATATCTGACTCAGGAAATACCTGTGAATGGAAAAGCATCTTTCAACATTCAGATGAAAGAAGATACTAAAACCCTGGATGAAGTGGTAGTTGTAGGCTACGGTTCTCAGAAAAAGCAAACTGTAACCGCTTCGGCTTCTACACTAAAAGTATCTTCACTCAAAAATGTGCCAACCGCCAACCTGGCTTCTTCACTCGGCGGACGCGTCAGCGGCGTATTGATTCAGCAGACTGGTGGCGAGGCCGGATATGACGATCCGACCATCATCATCCGCGGATCCAGTTCGCCTACTTCCTCTTCTCCCCTGATCGTAGTGGACGGCATCATCGGACGTAGCATGTCGCAACTCGACCCCAGCGAAATAGAAAGTATGACTGTACTGAAGGATGCTTCTGCAGTAGCTCCTTATGGTGCACGAGGAGCCAATGGCGTAATCCTGATCACCACTAAACGTGGTAAAAGCGGTAAAGCACAGGTAGACTATAACTTCAAAATAGGATTTGGTACCCCTACCCGTATGCCCGAAATAGCCAGTTCTTATGACCATGCCCGCTTTATGAACGATGCATGGCGCAACAAAGAAATGGACTTGGGCGAAGATCCGGGTATGTATGGCATTTATACTGAAGAAGAGTTGCAGAAGTTCAGAGATGGTTCCGACCCTTACGGTTATCCCAATACGGACTGGAACAAAGAAGTATTGCTTCCGCGTGCCTGGCAGCAAATGCACAGTCTGACAGCAAGCGGCGGTTCGGATAAGGTGAAATATTTTGCAGGATTCGGCTACGTGAAGCAGGATGCTCTCTATGGCGACACACGCACCAATAAATCAACATCCGGCTTCAACCGATACAATGCACGTGTTAATATAGACGCCAACATTGTAGACAAATATCTGAATTTATCGGCAGACATGGCTTATCGTCAGGAAGACCGGAACAGCATTGCAGGCAGTACTTCGGATGTATTCAACAATATGCACCGTAACCCGCAGACCGACCCGGGACGCTTTCCTGACGGCAACCTGGGTAAAGTGTCACTGGGTGTGAATCCTATCGGACTGGCTACCGAAGGTGGTTGGGTGAAAGACCGTAAAAGTGTATTGAACACACGCTTCATGCTGGACTTCAATGTTCCGGGACTCGAGGGCTTGAACCTGAAAGGTATTTTCTCCTACGATAAAATATTCAATAGCATCAAAAGATGGACTACTCCGGTAGACTTCTATGTATGGAACAAAATTACAGGAGAATATGACGGACATTCACCTAACCGTGAAGGTGCCGAACTAAAACAGACATACTCAACCAGTCAAGCCATGACATTCGAGTTCCAGGCAGCTTACAACAAGACCATTGCACAAGATCACCAATTGGGAGCATTATTCGTGTTCTCACGTTCGGAAGGGGCAGACGAAAACTTCTGGGCTTCACGCACAAAATATCGTATCTATTCTATCCAGCAATTGTTTGCCGGACCGGACAAAGACAAAGACAACAGCGGCAGTGCCTCCGAAACCGGTAAAGTAGGTTCGGTCTTCCGTCTGACTTACAATTACAAAGAGAAATATATGCTGGAGGCTAACGGTCGTCTCGATGGTTCGGAAAAATTCCCGAAAAGCAAGCGTTATGGTTTCTTCCCATCTGTATCGGCAGCTTGGCGCATATCGGCAGAACCTTTCATGGAACCTTTCTCCGGAGTACTCAGCAACCTGAAGTTAAGAACTTCATGGGGACGCGCCGGAACAGACAACATCGGTCAATTCCAGTATATGTCCGCTTATGGTACCGGCGGTGATGCCGTATTTGGCGGTCAGAATCCGGAAATAGCCCCGGGATACACTGAAACCCGTTTCCCGAACCCCAATATCACTTGGGAAACTTCTGAAATGTTCAATATCGGTATAGATGCTTCGTTCTTTAACGGAAAACTTAATCTGGAAGCAGACTGGTTCTATAAAAAGACAAACGACATCCTGCGCGAACGTACGGATATGCCGGCCATCCTGGGATATAAATTGCCGGCAGCCAATGTAGGTAAAGTAGACAACAGAGGTATCGACCTGAATATCACACATCGCAATCACCTGCGCGACTTCAACTATTCTATTGCAGGCAATCTGACTTGGGCTAGAAACAAAGTCATTGACCTGCTGGAGCCGGCCGGTGAGAAAAACAATCCGAGACAGCGCAGCACGGGACACTCTATGAGCCAATATTTCGGTTATGAAGCATTGGGATTATTCCAGTCGGACGAAGAAGCCAACAACTGGCCTCAACCGCAATTCGGCAAAGCAAAGGCGGGTGATATCAAATACAAAGACCAGAACGGCGACGGTATCATCGATGCGGAAGATGAAATAGCTATCGGACGCAGCAACTATCCGGAATTGGTATACGGACTCAATCTGAATGCCGAATGGAAAGGTTTTGACATAACCTTCTTCTTCCAGGGAGCAGCACTGGCAGACTTTTATTACAATGGTTACCTGGCCTTCCCATACATCGAAGGACGCGGAGGAGCCCTGCTCGAACATCACATCGGCAACACGTGGACGCCCGAAAATCCGAAAGCTGAATTTCCACGCTTGTACTATGGAGGCAATGCCAATAACCAATTGTTCTCTTCTTTCTGGATGCGTAACGGTTCATACCTCCGTCTGAAAAATGTAGAAATAGGTTATGACTTCAAGAAGTTACTGTTATCCAAGGTATCGGAAATTCAGGGACTGCGCCTCTACTTCAGCGGCTCCAACCTGCTGACCTGGTCGCAGATCAAGTACTTCGACCCAGAATTGCGTTCCACCGACGGAAGCGCTTATCCTCAAATGAAAACCTTTGTGTTTGGTGCTAACATTACATTCTAAACTTAAAAATTGAAACGTGATTATGAAAAAGATAAATACAGCCCTGTTTTGCTTATTTGTATTGCTCTTCTGTTCGTGCGATGTACTGAACAAAGCTCCACTGGACGAAATAGCGGACGACTCCTTCTGGTCGGACGAAACACTGGTGAAATATTACGTAAACGATCTATATAGCGAAATCTCCGTAGACGGACTGCAACTACAAGAAAACCGCAGCGACAATTCCGTCTCGGCACAGCGTGATAAATACCGTGCAAGCTGGTTTAAGTTCAACTATGACATGGTCAGTGCTTCCGATCCGCAAGATGACGACGTATGGGAAGATTATTACGTAAAAGTACGTAAATGCAACCGTTTCTTCGAACGAATCGGTACATCGACCATCGAAGAAAGTGAGAAGTCAAGGCTAACAGGAGAAGTTCATTTCTTGCGCGCCATGTTCTATTTCGAAATGGTAAAGCGCTATGGCGGAGTGATCTTGTTGGATAAAGTGCTCACCATGGAAGATAACTGGGAAATCCCCCGTTCATCTGAGAAAGAATGCTATGACTTCATTCTGGAAGACCTCAAAAAAGCAACAGAAATGTTGCCTGCCTCGTATGGTTCGAGAGAAAAAGGCCGGGCTACCAAAGGTGCCGCTTATGCACTGAAATCAAGAGTAGAGTTGTATGACAAACGATATGAAGACGTTATCAAAAGTTGTGCCGAAGTATATAAATTGGGATATGAACTGGTAGATGGAACCACCCCGGAGAAATATCGCTCTATCTGGTGGACTACCAATAAAGATAACAAGGAAATTATTTTCGATGTACAATACAAAAGCCCGGACGTATACAACAACATGATGGTGTGTAACATGGTGACGTATATCAACGATAAATACGGTGATCGCGGATGGGGTGGACTCGGTCCTACTCAGGAACTGATTGACGCATTTGAAATGGCAGACGGTACTCCCGCTACACAATACTCTCAAGCTCCTGCCGATCAGGTATTCGATATAAACACTTGCGGTATTTACGAGGGACGGGAACCACGATTCTATGCAAACATCGTGTTCCACGGTTCGCAAATTTTCTTTAATGCAGATAAAGGTGCCGTGACAGTAGACCGCTATCTGATGGATACTCCTGACAAGGGAGACGGTTCGCTTACCGGATATAATGTCTGGAAATGGATTGATTATGACAACTATAACTATCCGTACGCAGGTGCCGGCAGCCCGGACTTCAGTACTAACTGGATCATACTCCGTTATGCAGAGATTTATCTGAATGATGCAGAAGCGCGCCTTGAAACAGGCGATGTGGAAGGCGCACGGAAAGCAGTCAATATGATTCGTCAACGAGTGGGATTACCGGACCTCACCGAATCGGATCCGGAAAAATTACGTGAATTGATCCGAAAAGAACGCCGTATCGAATTTGCCTTCGAAGAACAACGCTTCTACGACGTCCGTCGCTGGAAGATCGGCCCCGAGACACAGACCACCCTGCACGGAGTACGTTTTGTTTCTCCTACAGAATTTAAAGTTACCAAGACGGACATTCGTACCTGGAATGACCGGTTATACCTGACACCGGTACCTCATGACGAGATTGTCCGCTCCAGCGTTCTAAAACAAAATCTGGGATATTAACGATTGATTTCATCACACTTTTAAATATAGCATAATTATGAATAAGATAATTTCTATACTGATTTGCTGCTTCATTGCCGGCTGCCTCTTTGTTTCATGTGAACAACCCGACATACCGGACGTACCGAATTATGATAAAACGGAGATATTGACATTTAAAGTTTATAATCAGGATAAAGAAGAAGTCGGTACTCCTGTTATTCTTTCGGATGAAGGAGTCGTTACCATTACGGTAGATGAAGGTACCGATCTGTCCAATGTCTTTGCCACCTGCACCCTCTCTTCCGGAGCTACCTTGTCTCCCGCACTCGGAGGTTATCAGGACTGGAGCGGGCTGAACAAAGAATTTACTGTAACCTCGGCCAGTGGCAAACGTTCGAAACCATGGACCGTAATTTTCAAAACCAAGTAACCGCATAATGAAATATGTAATAATACTTATCCTCTGCATCTGCTCCTCTCTGCAGATGCAGGGTGCACTTTCCGCCTTAAAAGGCGGAAAGTCTAACCTCGCCCTCCACCTCGACGGGAAAGATAATAACGTACGGACAGGTATGGGAATATTGGAACCTTCGTGGACACTGGAATCCTGGATTAAAGGGGATGATTGCCAATGGGATAGTCTCGAAGTGATCATCGGAGGAGGAGAATATAGTGAACTGAACTGGGTGGATTATCTGCCTTTGGTTGTGAAAGAAGGCAAGATTCACTCTAGCCGTGCCAATCTCTCATCACCCCAAACACTGGATGACCAATGGCATCACGTGGCACTGACCTGTGACGGAAAGCAAACCATCCTCTATCTTGACGGTAAACAAGTAGACAAAGCTGACACGGCGACAGCTATTCTTCCCGGAGCCATCGGAGTGCATGACGTATATTATACTTTCGGGGGATTAATCGACGAAGTACGTGTCTGGCGCAGCGCACTTCCGGAGCAAACCATCCGTCGTTGGATGAACCGTCCGGTAGAAGCCACTCACCCGGCATTTAAATCTTTGTGGGGATATTATAACTTCGATGACCTGAAAGATGAAACATCTGTCAATTGGGTAGGTAAAGGACATCAGGCTTATCACATCCGTAACGGACGTAACAAATACAACGAAAAAGCTCCACTGGCACATGCAGTCCCCAACGACAACCCTGCTTTTAAAGAGTTTGACGGAAACCAACAGTTGTTCAATGCCGTGATTATCCAAAGTGAATGGGATGCTGATCAGGGAAGTAAAAACGACCAGGCGCTAAAACTGAGGATTGCCGTACAAGGTTCCAAAAACCCACTGAAACTAACGGAACTGAAACTTGACTTCACCGGAACTACCGACCTTGCAGACATTGAGCAAATCCATATCTATTCTACCGGTAGTGAAGCACGTTCCACACAGCGCAAAGAGCTGTTCGGCAACGGACATACTCCCGAACAGTCATTGACACTCCGTCCCACTCACGGAGAAGAGATTCTGCTGCAACCGGGCATCAACTATTTTCTTCTCACATTCGATGTCCGCTCCAAAGCAACTCCCGGACATACCTTATATGCCTCAGTACCTTTCTTCAAGTTGAACGGGAAAAAAATTATTCCCGAAACATCTGCCGAAGAAGTACGTAAACAAGTGACTTGCAACAACCAAACACAATCCAATATAGTAAAAGTACTCCAATGGAACATCTGGCACGGAGGTATCCATCTGGGTAACGAAGGCCAACAACGAGTACTCGATCTGATTCGAAGCAGTCGTGCAGACGTTATCATGATGCAAGAAGCTTATGGCATCCAACAAATGCTGGCAGATTCGCTAGGATACCACCTCAAGACACATTCTCTCAAAGATAACCTGGCCATGTATAGCCGTTTCCCATTGGAAGCAATCGCCTGGAGAGAACCTTTCAAATCGAATCCTGCCAAAATCACCTTACCGAATGGTAAGCGGATAATGTTTGTTGACTGCTGGTTGCGCTATGCTTACCGCCCGGAATATACTAGCGGCTATGCTGAAAAAGGTCTCGACCCCTCTGTATGGGTTGCAGAAGATTCCATATTGGCATTACCCGATATCCGAAACATCTATACCAAGGATATAGCCCCGAACCTTGAAACGGACATGCCAGTCATTGTCACCGGAGATTTTAACTCGTGCAGCCATCTTGACTGGACCGAACGGGCTAAACCATTACACCACGGATATGGTCCGGTAGCTTTCCCGGCCTCTCGTTATATGCTGGAGAATGGCTTCAAGGACAGCTTCCGCGAGAAGAATCCCGACGAAGTTGCTTATCAGGGAGGTACAGTTGCAGCCATTTACGGGCAAATGCAAATGTCCCGCATTGACTTCATTTATTATAAAGGAGGACTCAAAGTATTATCTTCCAAGATCGTACGTACTGCTCCTGAAATAGACTATGTATGGGCATCAGACCATGCAGCAGTACTGACCGTATTCGAAGTGGAATAAAAATAACAGGCACGGATGTAGCCGAAAAACAGATATTTATAATCTTGTGAAATCCGCATCATCCGTGCCTAATCTATCAGCATAAGAACACCATGCTACAAAATCACGCGTTTATAGGGTTCTTTCTGATAATCTTTTATCTTGATTTTCCACCAGTTCCAACTGCTTCCGTTAGTCGGCGAAATAATTCCCGCATCCGGATACTTGTTATAGAAATCAATCGTTTTTTACCCTCTTGGGAAGTTTTGGAAACACAAGTGTCAGTAAAACAGAGCTCCCCTGACAACCTTCCACCCACAGCAATTTATTCATTTCAATGCCATGTGCTTCTTCCAGAACCGGATATTCATCACCAGTCTTGCAATCTACTATACACAATCCTTTATTGATGACTAACCAATTACGATCATAATGAATAGGTACACTCAAAACAACCAACGTCTTATCAGGCAAAGTTTCAATCTTCTGAATCTGCGTTCTTCCACCATTGTGACGAGAAGAAACAGACAGCTGATTCGCATTAAGAGTCACTTCTTCCAATTTATCAGAACGTAGAGGTCGTCCCTCTCTGTCATATTCGGCTTGACGGACAGCTGTCGGCTGAAAATTATCAACTTTCAGATTATCCAACGTCCATGCGCCTCCATTGGGCGGCGTCAATCCTTTCTCTTCCGGAAAACAATCCCGGATACTTACTGTCTTTACTTTCCGGTCAAGGGGAGGAAATACAAGAGTAAATTCCAACATTTGCCCTTCTTGCCCCACAACCCAATAAACCCGGTTTAACTCAATCCCACGGGTAACCGAACGAATACGGTAAACATCCTTCGAATCTTCGTCAACGATGGACAACCCCTTTTCAAATTGCAACCAATGCCTGTCAAAATGTATTGGAATAGCCAAAGTAACACGAGTATCTTCTTTAGACCGTTCAATGAACCGCACATATGCATTATTTTTACGTGGAGCACGAGACAATACAACCTGATCAGCCCGTAAATCGATATCCACAGTATGATTTATGTTTTGCTCCTGTGAAAAAGTTCCATCCGAGCTCTCTGCCGAAAGTGTATCCAGAACCTTCGGTACAAAAATTGAGACTTGCGCAAGCGGCTGTCCGGCCCCGGATTGAACGATGTGAGCATCCCTTGATTGTACATAGTGAACTATCTTTGGAGTATCCAGCAATAAAAAGTTTTTCTCATTACCGGCACTGTCTACTGTTACTTCGGGTAATACGACTTTCGGAGTTTCTGCCTTTATCGTCACAGATACCATTGGCAATACGGGTTCGACCAGCACCGGATTTTCCGTAAAAGAGAATAAAGCCAGTACACCTATACATAAAGGAAGCAACGCTATCTTGCGTACCCCTGCCAAACGTTCTTTATATTGATGTTTCATCATGATAAATCGTTTTTTAATTAATGAATTATGAAAACCATTTGCAACCTTCGGGCTGTATCCCATCAACTCTTCGAATAAGATGCTTTGATATTCAAATAATTCAATCTCGCCGGAAAGCAAACAACGATCCACCTGAAATTCATGGAGGGCTCGCAGTTCACGTTTTACCAGCCAGACAAACGGATTAAACCAACATAAAATAGACAAACCTTCAATAAATAAAGTGTCCCGATAGTGATGATTACGAATATGCGCCTTTTCATGAAGCAGAACTACACGCAACACTTCGCCTTCTAATTTCCGGTTGATAAAAATCATCCGGTAGAACGAGAACGGCGAAACGACCTCATTGTTACGTACGATGCAAATCCCATCGGCATCCGTAGTACAAGTTCCCCAACGCTTTAAACGCCAGATCCGCACCATTTCGACCAATAAATGCACCAAAAGGATAAATACTCCCGAACCGTATACGATCCAGGCTATTTGCCAATAATTCCACGAAACATAAAAAGGTTCTTCGACTATTTCTTCTTCCGTCTGATGCGTGACAGCTTCATTCACATCCGTCAGCATTGCTGTTGCAAGCGTATCCGGTTGTATCCCATTATTATCTATTTGCATCAAAGAAACTTTATCCGTTTGCGCTTCCTGCGCCACCACTATTTGTTCCATTTTTACCGGTTTCACCACCTCTACCGGGTAAACCGGAATACGTAACACCGATACTGCCCCGGCCAACAACACCGAAAACAGCAAATAATTCCGGCATTGGTTGAAGGGTGCTTTACGATCGAACAACAAGTAATAACACAGCCATAACACAAATGAAGCTCCTATGAAACGAAGAATAGCCCATTCGCTATAATCAAAATCGATCATACCTTATTCTTTTTTGTTTTCCTTCAGCATTTCAATCAGTTCGTCGATTTCCTGCACCGACATTTTCTCTTTTTTGGTAAAGAACGAAACCATTGCTTTCACCGAACCGCTAAAAAAGTTGTCCACAACCCGATTCATAAAACGATTGGTATAACTCTCTTTTGAAACCAACGGATAATATTGATAATTCTTTCCGAAACTACGATAAGCTACAAAACCTTTGTTTTGCAACACACGCAACACGGTAGAAACTGTATTATACGCCGGACGTGGTTCTTCCAGCTCCTGCAAGATTTCATTCACAAAAGCATTTTCTTTCTGCCAAAGCACCTGCATGATCTGGAGTTCTGCTTTTGTCAATTCTTTCTGTTCATTCATACCAAGTAATTTTAGATTATACTTCTATTCATCAAGTATTTGGGATACAACCTGAATGGAATGACACAAATATATAACTATAAATATAGATATAGAACTATATTTATAGTATTTCACATATAAAAGTCATATTTAATAAAACATTCACATATAAGAAGAGGCCGCCTTTAAATAAGACGACCTCTCAGTTCAAATATACAATATAGTTAAATCATTATTTCTTTGGCAGTTCTTTCAATAAACAATCTACTGCAGCTTTCAATTGTGCATCTTCACCCTTCAACGAAGCGGCAGGCTCGTTATAGATCAACACATCCGGTTCAAGTGTATGGTTTTCCAGATAATTACCCTGCATATCCATACAACCTACCTGCGGAATGCCAAATACAAGACTCGGATCGATCTGACGTTCCCACCACACAGCTGTCATAGTTCCGGCCACCGGAGTACCTACAAGTTTGCCGATACCTAATGTTTTGTAAACATATGGAGTACCATGTGCATTACTATAGTTATCTTCACAAACCAGCATACACGAGGGCTTCAGCCATTTATTGAACGGATCGCTACCAATATACTGTCCGCGGGGAACAAAACGCTGATATTCTTTTCCACTCAGAAGCGTCACCACATCATCGTGCAACCAACCACCTCCATTATGACGGACATCTACGACTACAGCTTCTTTATTACGGTAGCGTCCCAATAATTCAGAATACATCTTACGGAAACTTTGGCTGTCCATACCTTTAATATGCACATATCCCAAACGGCCACCCGACAATTCTTCTACTTTCTTGCGATTACGTTCTACCCAACGTTTATACAATAATTCACGCTGCGCGCCATAACTGATTGCTTTCACAGTCTCTTCAAAACGCTTCTTTGTAGCAGGATCATAGACAGAGAGCAGCACCTTGCGTCCTACTTTCCCCCTCAAATAACGGGAAATAGTCTTCACCTTTCTTAATAAGAGTACCGTCCACTTTCTCGATAATGCAACCCGGCTTCACATCCGTCTTTTTCAATGTAAAGGGACCTTGCTCGATAATTTCTTTTATTTTTAACCCATCACCGTTATATGTATCGTCATAAAATACACCCAGTGCTGCTGTTGCCAATGCACCTCCTGCACCGGAATAACGGGCTCCGGTATGTGAAGCGTTCAACTCACCAAGCATCTCACTCAGCAGTTCGGCAAAATCGTAGTTATTATTGATATATGGCAAGAACTTTTCATAGCTCTTCTTATACAAAGGCCAATCTACCCCTTGCAGATCTTTCACATAGAACTTATCATCGACCTGCTGCCACACATGATCGAAAATATAAGCACGTTCGCCACCCGGCTGATAATCAAAGAAAGATTCAAATGCAATCGGTGTTGTTTTACTACCGGCTATCTCAATTTTCTTCATACCCCCACCGGTACACATAAAGATGTTCTCACCTTTTTTATCGGGCAATAACGAACCGCCTCCAACACCTTTCAACAGAATCTTGGTAGAATTCTCTTTCAGATCATGTTCCCACAAATCATAACCGCTTTCAAAAGCTGCCAGATAATAGAGTTTATCACCTTTCGGTGTCAATACAGCATCACCCATGAAAGAAGAATTGACGGTCAGGCGTACAATACGGTCAAACCGATTGTCGAGATCGAACTTCAAAGGTTTCACCTCTTCTTTCTTTTCTTCATCCCCATCTTTCTTGTTTTTCTCTTTGGCGTCTTTTTTCTTATCGTCTTTTTTATTCTCTTTCTTTTTCTTTTCTGCTTTTTCTTTCTCGGCCTTTTCAGCTTTCTCTGCCTCTTCAAGCAAAGCAAGATCTTCCTTATTCATGCGGAAACGGTCGTAAGCATCTACATCGAAGAACATAATGTAAGCATCGTACTGAGCGCCCCAACTACCATGACTGCGATAGCCTGCACGGTCACTGAACCACACCATTGCTTTACCACCCAACACCCATTTTGCATTTCCATCCGAATATCCACTCTCGGTCAGATTGTGCATTTCTCCTTTACCATCGGCATTCAGAAGCACAATGTCTTTATTATTCCAACCACCGATACCTATAAATTCAGAAAGAATCCATTTACTATCGGGACTCCACTCAAACCACTGATCACCATCACTATAAGAATACTGATATTGTGCATCCATCACAGTACGTACCTTCTTAGTCTTAAGATTGATGACGCGGATTGCCGTACGATTTTCAAGAAATGCGATTTCTTTTCCGTCCGGACTATACTTCGGATTGAATGAAGCGATATCCGAATTAGTCAGACGTTCTTCTTTCAATTCCGTAGCATAAGTGAACTGTTTTTCGTCTTTCCGTACGATAGTCGAAGTATAGAGTTGCCAGAGTCCGCCACGTTCCGAAGCATACACCAGAGTGCGCCCATCGGGTGCAAAATCAATACCCCGTTCCTGGCAAGGTGTGTTCGTAACCTGTTTAGTAGTCTTATATTCCACCGAAGTGACATACACATCTCCTCTCAGAATAAAAGCAACTTCCTTACCATCCGGAGAAACAGCCATCTCGGTAGCCCCACTGGTCTTAATCTGGCGAATCAGGTCTTTATCATTTCTATCGGATAGAATCTTTACAGAAACTTTCTGCGGTTTACCGCCGGGAGCCAACGTATAGATCTCACCATCGAAACCATAACAAAGGTTACCGTTGGAAGCCATACTGAGAAAGCGCACCGGATGTTGCTTGTGGTGAGTCACTTGCTTGGATGTATCCGAACCGGGAGTACGCTGGTAAACATTAAACGTTCCATTCTCTTCACTCAGATAGTAGAATGATTTTCCGTCCGGTGCCCACACCGGTTCACGGTCTTCACCAATGAAAGTAGTCTGTTTTTCGTAGCGCGGAGTCTGTCCCGGCCGGAGCATCCAGATATCACGGGCAATCGGTGACTTCTGATGCTTGCGCCAGTAATCTTCGTATCCTTTCTTGTCCTGATAAAGAATTGTTCCTTCTTTATTTATAGAAATACATTCCATCGGCATGGACGAGAACATTACAGGACGTCCGCCCGAAACCGGAATCTGATATATCTGCTGAAATTGTCCGTTTGAAGGGAATCCGGCATCTTCGGTAGAAGGCATGATATCGGCAGTAAATAAAATATGTCCGGCATCAGTAAAAGCAACCGGAGTTTCGCCCCCCGAAAAAGTTGTCAAACGGCGAGGCTCTCCACCGTCTTTCGACACAATAAATACGTCCATACTTCCCATGCGGTCGGAAGCAAAAGCAATCTGCTTACTATCAGGACTCCAAATCGGTGTCGTATCAAAAGCTGGATTGGTAGTGATTTGCGTAGCCTTGCCACCGGATACGGGTACTGTAAAAATGTCACCTTTGTAGGTGAATGCAATGGTAGTTCCATCGGGAGAGATAGCACAATGACGCATCCACAACGGATTCTCTTGTGCCCAAAGTGCTCCGGCAAACAGAAGGGCCACAGCACTCATGAAGAGTTTTTTCATTTTGTATTATTTAAGCATATTAAAAAAAGCAAGACCCCACAGCCCTTGTAAAAAGAGTTGTGAGGCCTGCATATTCTATTTTCAGATTAAAAATCCGGCATTCAGATTAGAGAGCGCCAACTTCTTTCAAAGCAGCATTTGTTTTGTGAACAGCAGCGGCACTGGCAGCAAATTTAGCTTTTTCATCAGCATTCAGTTCCAGTTCAACGATTTTTTCGATACCGTTTTTACCCAGAATTACAGGAACACCGATGCAAAGATCAGATTCGCCATATTCGCCTTCAAGCATTACTGAGCAAGGAACCATCTTTTTCTGGTTGTGGATGATAGATTCTACTACATAAGCTCCTGCTGCACCCGGTGCATACCATGCAGAAGTACCCAGCAACTTAGTCAGAGTAGCACCACCTACCATAGTAGAAGCAACTACTTCGTTCAGTTTTTCTTCGCTCAGCAATGTGCTAACCGGCTGTCCTTTGTAAGTAGCCAGACGAGCCAACGGAATCATAGTAGTATCACCGTGACCACCGATCACCATACCTTCTACTTCGTTTGCGTTGCAACCTAAAGCCTGAGACAAGAAATATTTGAAACGTGAGCTATCCAAAGCACCGCCCATACCGATTACACGGTTTTTCGGCAATCCGAGTGATTTCAATGCCAAGTAAGTCATTGTATCCATCGGGTTAGAGATAACTACGATGATTGCGTTCGGAGAGTATTTCAAAAGATTTTCTGCTACTGATTTTACGATACCAGCATTTACACCGATCAGTTCTTCACGAGTCATGCCCGGTTTACGAGGAATACCAGAAGTGATCACAACCACGTCAGAGTTAGCAGTTTGAGCATAATCATTTGTGCAACCAACGATTGTTGTGTCGAAACCCAACAACTGAGCAGTCTGCATCATATCCATTGCTTTACCTTCTGAAACGCCTTCTTTTACGTCCAGCATTACTACTTCGTCTGCCACTTCATTGAAGGCCAGTACATTTGCACATGTAGCACCTACGTTACCTGCGCCTACTACGGTTACTTTTGACATAATACTTATATTTTAATAAAGTTGATAATTAGTTCGTATCGTTTTCGTGACGACAAAAGTACAACGATAATCGAAATTAAAGAAATTTTTCCATAATAATTTTAGTTAAAGAAAAGTGAATAGACTGTGTTACTCTGTATTGAAATGATTACTTTTGCAGCGTTTTATCATTCAACCTTATAGAATATGAATAAAAAGAATCTGCTGATCATTGCCGTATCTGTTCTGGTGCTTGCACTCATCGGTCTTACCTATCTGTTATTCTCTGAAAAAACAGACTAACCGTGAACTGGTTCAGGAATTCCAACTGGATAAAGAAGACCTTGAAAATGAATACACTCGCTTCGCACAGCAATATGACGAATTAAAACTGACCGTATCGAACGACTCTCTGGCAGACTTGCTGGCCCAGGAACAGGTCAAAACGCAACGCCTTCTTGAAGAGCTCCGTACGGTAAAGAGCAGCAATGCCACAGAGATAAGACGCCTGAAAAAAGAATTGGCAACACTAAGAAAAGTAATGATCGGTTACATCAATCAGATTGACTCACTAAACAAACTGACTGCCCAGCAAAAGCAAGTAATAGCCGAAGTAACGCAAAAATACAATGCCGCTTCACGACAGATCAACAATTTGTCTGAAGAAAAGAAAAACCTCAATCAAAAAGTTACGTTAGCCGCCCAACTGGACGCAACTAATATCTGGATTGAACCTCGTAACAAACGTGGCAAAAAGGCTAAAAAAGTAAAGGATATCGTGAAACTGGCCATCGGCTTCACCATCGTAAAGAATATCACAGCCGAAACCGGAGAGCGTACACTTTATATCCGAATCACCAAGCCGGATAATGATGCGCTTACCAAGAGCCCGTCAAACACATTCCCTTACGAAAACCGTACGCTGACCTACTCCATCAAAAAATATATCGAATACAACGGAGAAGAACAGACCATCAACGTATTCTGGGATGTAGAAGAGTTCTTGTATGCCGGTGCCTACCGGGTAGATATTTTTGCTGACGGAACGATGATTGGGTCGCAGAAATTCACATTGGACTAAAATTTTAAAAACATATACTTTAAAGAGGATGTGCCAGAAGCCGGTCACTTAATAACCGGTTTCTGGCACATCCTCTTTATTACTTTAATTCTATCTCATTGAATGCTTTCCATTTCAACAACTCAGGATAGTGGTGATACGACTATTTTATCCCCTTCCACTATGAATCTCGCAATTTGCAAATCATTCAAAACATTTAATATTTCCCCGACAGGAAGGTGACGACTGGCAGAAAAATAAATCCGTTCCTCCAGCAAAGAATGGGAACGGAAAACAATATTTGTGTTATACCAAGCCCCGATTTCCTGCATAACATATCTCAGAGTGACATTATCAAAGATAAACAGACCTTCTGTCCAACTCTTTTGCATACAGATATCAGCCTGAGAAATACAGATATCACCTACTCTATCCAGATAAACCTGTTCACCCGGCTTTATCTTACAGGCTTTCGTATTGGCTTTATCACTGACTTGCACCGAACCTTCATACAGCACAACTTTAGAAGTCGTACCACATCCATAGGAATCAACATCAAATACCGTGCCCAATACACGCGTTTGTAAACTCCCGGTTTCTACAATAAAGGGATGTAAAGTATCTCTTTGAACATTAAATCTCGCAGCACCTTCCAACATTACCCGCCGAAGATCACCGGTAAACGCTTTCGGGTATTCCAAGCGGCTATTGGCGTTCAACAGCACTTCAGTACTGTCAGGCAAATGAATAGTAATAGTGGCAGCGGGTGGCGTTCTGACTGCAATGATCCCTTTATCCTCTGTCATCACCAATTTATCAGGCGAATTTACAGAAGCAAACACTTCGACTTCTTGGGATAGAAAGTTTTCCTGAGAAAAGCCCCAAAACAAAAGTAATGCCACGGAAGTAACTGCTGCAAAGCCGAATACCAAAGTTCGGACTCTTTCCTGCCGTCGGCGAGAGGCAAATGCCTGCCAAGCGGTTTCCGTCTCTTCAACAGAAGACAGGTCACCAAGAGCCTCTCCGAAAAGATTTTTGAGCCTACGGGAGGCTATATCGTTTTTATTATCCTCTCTCTGTTCCATTTGTTTCCTCCTTTCCGTTCATTTCATTACGTAAAATCCGTAAAGCTTTCGAAATATGTTTTTTCACCGTATCCGGACTTATTTCCAACCGTTCTGCAACTTGCCGATAGGTCAGTTTCTCCCAATAACAAAGTCTCAAAATGGTACGCGTCGGTTCCGACAGACTGCAAGCAATCGTTTCCGCTTGCTGCAACTGTGCCTCATGCTGCCGATATCCGGTATTCACATCCATCCGGGTCACCTCACGTAAAGTATCCAAATGCTGCTGTTCCACACGCAGGTGCTTTAACCGATTCAGGCACGTATTACGTGTAGCTGTATAGAAATAAGCGTTCTGCGTTTCCGCCTCCAGTCTATCAAAACATTTCCAAGCCTCTTCCATCACTTCGCCAACAATATCCTTCGCTTCTTCCCGATCGCTCATTAGCTGAATGGCATAACGCAACAGGCGGGGATATATCTCCACAAACAATTGCCTGAAGCGTTCTTCCCGTGAAATATGTCCACGAAACCGGAATATCGTTAATTTTGCCATAAGCCGACAAAATTAGCGATAATTCTTTTATCAGGCAGACTAAAGGCGCTGCTTTTCACTCTGTCCCGCACCGGTACCTTTATACTTACTCTTAGTTGCATTAAATTTATAAGATATCTGAATACCAAAACGTTGATTATCATTATATGAACGGGTCAGTATATGACTTCTGACTCCATATCCATCCATATAATGATAACGGGTATGAAAAATATCATCGGCTGTAAGTGTTATCATCAGAGCATCTTCCAGAAATGATTTCGACAGGCGGGCATTTACCGTACCCTCCCTGTGTATCAAAGAATAGCTTTGTTTGGCGGCTGTCGAGATATTCCCGTTCACATTCAAAAACCAACCATCAGGAAAAGTAAAACTATTATCAAGTTCAAAATAAAACTGAGGTTCATTCCAATGCCGGGTTATCCCTAAAGAACGAACATCGGCATCATAAAAATACATGCCTCCATTCAATTGCGGTTGCCAGCACCCGATTTTAGGAGAAACATTAAGATTCATCCCATAAGTATCTGTAGTAGGTATGGAGGCCATGGTAAACAACAACACTCCCGGATGGGTTTCATCATTATAAGGTTTGAGGAACCTCGTATATAAATCCAATGTTCTATCAAAAAAGAGATTTACAAATGCCCATCTTGATCCGGCATCCAATATAAAGACATGGTGTTTTTGTGGAACCAGTAGGGGATCTCCGCTACGATACATATATTTACTTGAATATGTAATTGAGCTTGAAAGCATGTGATAGTCGGGATTATTCCTTATTAAGCGATAAGAAAGGGATGCATGCCAACCTTTATCTTCATATCCTACTAAAGCGACAGGAACTATATCATTATACACCGGACTTTGTTCATCTTGGTGAACCCCATATTCATAATAATCCGTTTTTTGATGTTCATAACGCAGCCCCACAGCAACATTGAATTTATCCAAATGCAACGAATAATCGGCAAACACAGAATAAATAGACTGTTTGATATGATCATCGGCGTTGTCAGAAAAGCCACTTTGAACAAATACGTCGTGCCTGTTCGTAAACGTTTCCTCGGTACCAAACGACAATGTCCCTTTTCTGAAAGATCGTTTTACAACCATACGCATAGCATACAGATAGTTCCGGACTTCATTTTCAGATTGAGCGGCTTTATCATCATTGTTGAAAACTTCATTCGTGGAATTATTCTTTCCCAATAAATAATCAGCATTGAAATCCACATTCCATTGGCCGAACACCCCATTATAGTATCCATTCACCGAATGAGTCCAGGTAGGATAAGTATGTGCATGCTGCAAAGAAGATATTTCTTCTATCTTTTCACCATCCTTATACACAAAATTATTGCCAAGGTTAGTCCGATTCACAGAACCGACATTTGCACCCGGCATATATCGAGCACCCAAAGAATTCTTGTCATCCAACTCATAGTTGAAACCTACCTCACCGGAGAAATAAACAGCTTTATGAAAACTGGTAGCTCCTCCTTTGACCTCCCATCGGGAAGAAGCGTCAGTTTCCTGATTTAAGATTGATTCCTGATAATAATTTCCATGTTTCAAGTCACCTTTCACAAATAAATCCAATCCACCCGTACGGTAATTCAAGTATAGATTCTCACTGGCATTATAGTCATGTCCCTGAGAAAAAAACACCTCGAAATCCACTGCTTATCCCTTGTCCTCGCCGACGGATCGTGCGGATACGAATGACTGAAGATACATCCGAACCATATTCCACTCCTGGTGTAGTAATCACTTCCGCCGATAAAATATCATCGGCACGCAAACGTTCCAATTCCCCCTGATCACGTATCTTACGGCCATTGATGTAGATAACAGGGACCCCGTGTCCCAGAACCATGTATTCCCCTACCCCTCCCGTTACAAAAGGAAGATGGGATATCATTTCTGCAGCAGAACCCATTTTAGCTAAAGGAGTACCAACGACATTAGCCAATAAGCCATTATCTTTATGTACTATTAAAGGATGATCGACACTAATAACCACTTCTTTCATTAATTGGGTATCGGAAAACAGACATACTTTATTCATTGCACCGCAAGGTTGGATTTTAGTCTGATAACCGATGTAGGACGTTTTCAAAAGATAATCTCTCCCTTCTTCACCCGGTATCCGGAACGAACCATCCTGATTCGTAACCACTCCATTCACAAAAGCAGAGTCTGCTTTGTCCAGCAATAGCACATTGGCGCAAACTAACGGTTCATTGTTTTCATCAATCACACTTCCTCGAATAGTTATCAAGCGTTTGTCAATGCTCCCTTTCTGAATGACAAAATAGTTTTCTCGTTCTTTATAAATGAACGGGGTACTTTTCAGAACGATGGAAAGTGCTTCCGATTCGTTTCTTTGATGGATAGAGGCAGTGACATGGTAAGTCTCAGTCTCGTTATAGGAAAAAATGATATGCTTCTCCCCCGCTTTCTCAATCAGTTTCAAAACAGCAGGCAGTGGCTTGTTTCTAAGTTCCAACGTGATTTGACCGGTATTCTGAGCCGAAAAAGGATATGCGCACAATAATAATACCACAGCCATCCAGCCTCTTCTGTCGTGTATTCCCCAATTCATTGTTTTTCTATTTTTTAATTAGTTGTTTATTATACTACAACCAAAGTATGCAATCGGGTACGCAATATTACAAAAAAAATAATCCGGAAAGACATGATCAATCCGTAGTTGATAAATAAGCAAGTATACAGGCTTTCAGCCTGCTAAGTCTTATTGGATAGAGAAAAGGCATGATAACACTTAAACGTATGAAAAACAAGATATTCAAAGCACTAAATTCTTGTAGGGAGAAGATTTGCTTTAACACAGTGTTAAAGCTTATGTTTTAAATCTAGACAACAAGTCATTTACATGCAAAAGGTTTGTTATTTACATTCGAAAAAGGAGAGACCTCAAGATGACGTTAACAATGTTAATTGAAAAGCAAGAATACATCACCCGGAATTCAAATACAGCACTATATAACAAAAAAAATTAAATCGTTTTGCTTTTTAAGATTAACCCTTTATATTTGCATCGTTGTTTATGCAATTATTGTTTCTTGTCCTAACAAGGATAACAAGAACAAAACCGGATAAACAAACAGCTCGCAAGCATTGTTCTTTTAAATGAAGTATCACCTTTATAATGTATAAGATGCGATGAAAAAATTACTGTTTCTGTTTTTTTCTCCTAACAACTCCCTTTTCCCTGAAATCACAGGGGATTCTATCCTTAGATAGTTGCCGTGCATTGGCCATTGCCAACAATAAAGAGTTGCTGATAAGCGGAGAGAAAATAAATGCTGCACACTACCAAAAGAAAGCAGCCTTTACCAACTACCTGCCTAACTTCTCCGCCACAGGAGCTTACATGCGTAACCAAAAGGAATTCTCATTGCTTAACAATGACCAGAAAGCGGCTCTATCCGGCTTGGGTACAAGTGTGAGCGGTCCGTTGCAACAAGCCGCCCAAGTCATCGGACAGCTGCATCCGGAACTGGCCCCCATGCTTTCACAATTGGGAGGAGCCATTGTCCCGGCGCTCAACGAAGCCGGAACTGCAATTGTAGACGCATTCCGCACCGATACCCGAAATGTATATGCAGGAGCCATCACCCTCACCCAACCGCTATATATGGGTGGCAAGATACGTGCATACAATAAAATCACCAAATACGCCGAAGAACTGGCTCGTCAGCAACATAACTCGGGTATGCAGGAAGTGATTCTCAGCACAGACCAGGCTTACTGGCAAGTTATTTCCTTGGTCAACAAGAAAAAACTCGCGGAAAGTTACCTGAAGCTATTACAAAAACTGGACAGTGATGTAGAAAAGATGATTGCCGAAGGAGTAGCCACCAAAGCGGACGGCCTGTCGGTTCGGGTAAAAGTAAACGAAGCCGAGATGACACTGACAAAGGTAGAAGACGGATTAAGCCTTTCCCGCATGCTGCTGTGTCAACTGTGTGGCATCGACCTAAGCACTCCGATTGTCCTGGCTGACGAACAAGTAGACGATCTTCCGCTGATTCCGGCTACTACCAACTTTGAGATAGAAACAGCCTATGCCAACCGCCCCGAGATCCGCAGTCTGGAACTGGCTGCTAAAATCTATCAACAGAAAATAAACGTGACCCGTTCGGAACATTTGCCTTCCGTAGCATTAATGGGAAATTACATGGTCACCAACCCGTCTGTATTCAACAGTTTTGAAAACAAGTTTAAAGGCATGTGGAATGTAGGCGTTATGGTTCAGTTGCCTATCTGGCATTGGGGAGAAGGCATTTACAAAGTGAAAGCGGCCAAAGCCGAAGCACGCATCGCCCAATACCAACTGGAAGATGCCAAAGAGAAAATCGAGTTGCAAGTCAATCAATCGGCTTTCAAAGTAAACGAAGCCGCAAAGAAACTGGCTATGGCCAAAAAGAACCTTGAAAAAGCGGATGAAAATCTGCGTTATGCAACTCTCGGATTCGAAGAAGGTGTGATCGCTCCCAGTAATGTACTTGAAGCACATACCGCCTGGCTGTCGGCCCAATCGGAAAAGATAGATGCACAGATTGATGTAAAACTGACAGAAATCTACTTGCAAAAGTCACTGGGAACGCTCAAATAAGGTCAACGACCGAGTGCAAACATTCCTGAAAAGCTAATCTCAATAGTAATTTGTAAATCGTAAAAACCGTAAATAAAATGACATCACAAAAATCACAGAACAGCAATATGCTGCTTGCATTCCTCACCCTGCTGGGAGTTATTGTACTGGTTGCAGTTGTCGGTTTCTTCATGCTCCGCAAAGGTCCGGAAATCATTCAGGGACAAGCTGAGGTAACTGAATACCGCGTCTCAAGCAAAGTGCCGGGACGTATCCTGGAGTTCCGTGTAAAAGAGGGACAAAAAGTCCAGGCAGGAGATACACTCGCCATCCTGGAGGCTCCCGACGTAATAGCCAAAATGGAACAGGCTCGCGCCGCCGAAGCGGCTGCACAGGCACAGAACGAAAAAGCCATCAAAGGAGCGCGTCAGGAACAAATTCAAGCGGCTTATGAAATGTGGCAGAAAGCAATCGCCGGTGTCGATATAGCTGAAAAATCATATAAACGTGTCAAAAACTTATTCGACCAAGGAGTTATGCCGGCACAGAAACTGGACGAAGTCACCGCACAACGTAATGCAGCCATCGCAACCGAAAAAGCAGCAAAGGCCCAATACACGATGGCAAAGAACGGTGCCGAACGTGAAGATAAAATGGCTGCAGCAGCTTTGGTGGACCGTGCCAAGGGAGCTGTTGCCGAAGTGGAGTCGTACCTCAAAGAAACTTATTTGATTGCCCAGGCAGCCGGAGAGGTTTCCGAGATATTTCCCAAAGTGGGCGAATTGGTAGGTACCGGCGCCCCCATTATGAATATCGCCATAATGGACGATATGTGGGTGACTTTCAATGTACGTGAGGATCTGCTAAAAAATTTGACCATGGGATCAGAATTCGATGCTATCGTACCCGCATTGGACAATCAGACCATTCGCCTGAAAGTGCATTATATGAAAGATCTTGGTACATACGCTGCCTGGAAAGCAACCAAGACCACCGGCCAGTTCGACTTGAAAACATTCGAAGTAAAAGCGACTCCGCTTGAAAAAGTAACTAATCTGCGTCCTGGAATGTCAGTCATCATCAAGAAATGAAAGAAAGAGAAAAGAAATATATAGCCCTGTGGTTAGTCATGAAACGCGAATGCCACCGTCTCGTGTCTCGCCCGCTCTATCTCTTCTGCATGGTGATAGCTCCGCTGTTTTGCTATATTTTCTTCACCACGCTGATGGACTCGGGGTTACCGACCAATATGCCCGTTGGCGCTGTAGACCTGGACAATTCTGCCAGCTCACGAAACATTCTCCGCAATCTGGACGCATTCGGGCAAACAGCTGTCGTGGCGCGTTATAGCAGTGTTAACGAAGCACGTACAGCTATGCAGGAAGGCAAAATCTACGGATTTTTTTATATACCCAAAGGAATGTCGGCCGATGCCCAGAGTCAACGCCAACCCAAATTATCTTTTTATACCAACAACTCCTACCTGATTGCCGGCTCATTATTGTTCAAGGATATGAAGATGATGTCCGAACTTGCCTCAGGAGCTGCCGCCCGTTCAGTTTTATATGCCAAGGGAGCAACGGAAGATCAGGCGATGGGATATTTACAACCCATTGTCATCGATACACATCCGATACAAAATCCTTGGTTAAATTATTCGGTCTATCTATGCAATACGCTTGTTCCGGGAGTATTGATGTTGTTGATATTCATGGTAACAGTATTTTCCATCGGTGTGGAAATCAAGGACCGCACGGCCCGGGAGTGGCTGCGACTGAGCAACAACTCCATCTACATCGCATTGGCCGGTAAGTTGCTTCCACAAACCGTGGTATTCTTTATCATGGGTATATTTTACAATGTCTATCTGTATGGATATCTGCACTTCCCATGTAACAGCGGAATTCTTCCGATGCTGTTGGCAACCCTCTGCCTGGTATTGGCATCGCAATGTTGCGGTATCCTGATGATAGGCACACTGCCTACCCTTCGCCTCGGTCTGAGCTTCGCTTCGTTATGGGGAGTCATTTCTTTCTCCATTTCAGGCTTCTCTTTTCCGGTGATGGCCATGAATCCGGTATTGCAGGCACTCAGTAACCTGTTCCCCTTGCGCCACTATTTCCTGATCTATGTAGACCAGGCACTCAACGGATACAGCATGGCTTATTCCTGGTCAAACTATATGGCATTACTGATTTTCATGTTACTTCCGTTCTTCGTGGTACATCGGTTGAAGGAAGCTTTGATATATTATAAATACGTGCCCTAATGAAAGATATAAGTTTAAAAGATAAGATAACACAAGGCATCAATGACCTGTTTTATATCTGGAAGCGGGAATTTCGTACTACATTCCGCGACCAGGGGGTATTGATCTTTTTCGTACTCGTTCCATTGGTATATCCACTGATCTACAGTTTTATTTATACCAACGAAGTGGTTCGTGAAGTGCCTGCCGTGGTAGTAGATGACTCGCGTTCATCACTCAGCCGCGAATATCTGCGTAAAGTAGATGCCACCCCCGATATACAGATTGTGGCTTATTGTGCCGATATGGAAGAAGCCAAACAAATGCTCAAAGACCGGCTGGCATATGGCATCATTTACATTCCGAAAGATTTCAGTTCGGACATAGCTCAAGGCAAACAGACACAAGTCAGCATCTACTGTGATATGAGTGGACTGCTGTACTATAAAAGTATGCTTTTGGCCAATACTGCCGTGTCTTTGGATATGAACGAAAATATCAAAATAGCCCGCTCGGGCAATACGACCGACCGACAGGACGAAATCACTGCCTACCCTATCGAATATGAAGACGTAGCGATGTTCAATCCGACCAATGGCTTTGCCGCTTTCCTGATACCCGCTGTGTTGATCCTGATCATTCAGCAAACCTTGTTATTGGGTATCGGACTTTCGGCCGGCACGGCACGCGAGAACAACCGCTTTAAAGATTTGGTACCCATTAACCGCCATTATAACGGTACTTTGCGCATTGTATTGGGTAAAGGATTAAGTTATTTCATGGTATATGCCTTGGTATCTGTCTATGTACTATGCGCCGTCCCCCCGTATGTTCAGCCTCAACCAGATAGGACAACCCGGCACACTGGCCCTGTTCATACTCCCCTATCTGATGGCCTGCATCTTTTTTGCCATGACTGCATCTATCGCTATCCGTAACCGGGAGACATGCATGCTGATATTCGTATTCACCTCTGTGCCTCTATTATTCATCTCAGGTATTTCCTGGCCGGGAGCTGCCATACCTCCATTCTGGAAATACTTCTCTTACATATTTCCATCAACTTTCGGTATCAACGGATTTGTGAGAATCAACAACATGGGAGCAACACTGAGTGAGATTCCATTTGAATACAAAGCGTTATGGATACAGACCGGCTTCTATTTTCTGACCACTTGCTGGGTATACCGTTGGCAGATTATCAAGAGCCGTAAACACGTCATAGACAAATACAAAGAAATGAAAAATAAAGGGAAAGAATTCTTTTCATAATCACATACGTGTGCATATTTATTCCGGATTTACCCGGAAATGTCTGCTATGACAGTTCTGCATAAAAATATATCGAATAGCTTTTGCTTGAAACAAAGATAATTAGTACATTCGAAGCGTCTATATCTTCATGCAGAAGATGTAAACAGAGCACATACAATAATAAAACACATGTTATGAAAAGAAAAATGATGTCCTTATTACTCGCATTGGCGGTAATAAGCGGAAGTAGCGTGTACGCTAAAGTGATTGACGTAATGTCTCCCAACGGAGCCATTAAAGTATCGGTAGACATCAAGGACCGGATTTATTATTCGGTGTCCTATGATAATGACCAGTTATTAAAAGATTGCTATCTCAACCTGCAACTGCAGAATGAGACGTTAGGTACGAATCCCCACTTACGGAGCACCAAACGTGGAACCATTGACGAAAGTGTAAAACGTGAAATACCTTTCAAGAATGCGATCGTAAGAAATCACTGTAATACCCTGAGAATGAATTTCAGCGGAAATTATGCCGTTGAATTCCGCGTATTCGACAATGGTATCGCTTACCGTTTTGTGACAGATAAAAAAGGAGATAACATCGTAATGGGGGAAGACTTCGCAATTAACTTTCCAACCAATTATAAAGCTCATCTCTCCCAACCGGATGGCTTTAAAACCTCATACGAATGCCCATATACTCATGTAGATACCGAAAAGTATGCTGCTACCGACCGCATGAGTTACCTGCCTGTATTGATAGAAACGGATAAAGCATATAAAATACTGATATCTGAAGCCGACTTATCCGATTATCCCTGTATGTTCCTTAAAAGTACCGGTAAGAACGGAATGCAGTCTATTTTTCCCAAAGCACCTTTAGCCTTCGGAGAAGATGGTGACCGTAGCCTCAAGATTACCGAAGAAGCCGATTACATTGCCAAGACGGACGGCAAACGTTCATTCCCCTGGCGCATGATGGTGATTTCGAAAGAAGACAAAGAACTGATTGAAAACGAAATGGTGTATAACCTGTCTGCTCCTTGTGTTCTTGAAGACTACAGTTGGATCAAACCGGGACAAGTGAGTTGGGAATGGTGGCACGACGCACGCCTCTATGGGGTAGATTTCCGTTCGGGTTTCAATATGGATTCCTATAAATACTACATTGACTTCGCATCCAAGTTCGGTATTCCTTATATCATCATGGACGAAGGATGGGCGAAAAACACACGTGATCCGTTTACCCCCAATCCCACCATCAATCTTACCGAACTGATAAAATACGGAAAGGACCGCAACGTAAAAATCGTACTTTGGCTGCCATGGCTGACTGTCGAGAATCATTTCGACCTCTTTAAAACATTTGCCGATTGGGGCATCGCAGGAGTGAAGATCGACTTCATGGACCGCAGTGACCAGTGGATGGTAAACTATTATGAACGTGTAGCCAAAGAAGCCGCCAAGCATAAACTGTTTGTAGATTTTCATGGTGCTTTTAAACCAGCCGGACTTGAACGCAAATATCCGAATGTGCTTTCCTATGAAGGCGTATTGGGCATGGAACAAGGTGGTAATTGCAAACCTGAAAACAGCATTTATCTGCCCTTTATGCGTAATGCCGTGGGACCGATGGATTTCACTCCGGGTTCAATGATCTCTGCACAGCCGGAAGACAACCGTTCCACCCGGGCCAATGCCATGGGCTCAGGAACACGTGCTTTCCAAATGGCTCTTTTCATCATCTTCGAAAGTGGTCTGCAAATGTTAGCCGACAATCCGGTTTACTATTACAGAGAACTTCCCTGTACCGAATTTATCACAAGTGTTCCCGTCACCTGGGATGAAACCAAGGTCCTCTATGCCAAAGTAGGTGAAGCAGTCGTCGTAGCCAAACGAAAAGGAGAACAGTGGTTCATCGGAGGTATCACCGGCAATCAACCACAAAACATCGAGATCGACCTCGGATTCATTCCGGCAGGACAATCATTCACATTAACCTCATTTGAAGATGGCATTAACGCTGACCGTCAAGCAATGGATTACAAGAAAAAGGAGTCTACCGTGAACAATCAAACCCGCATGACATTGAAAATGGTACGCAACGGGGGATGGGCCGGAACAATTAAAATGAAATAGAATATAAATCAAGTTCATCATAGAACACACAGAGTCTTCATCTCCTGTTAATGGAATATTTATGAAAAAGTTTCTCTGTGAAACTCTGTGTCACTCTGTGGTGATATGACATATTACAAAAATGAAAAAGCAAATCATACACCGCTGGATGCTGATGGCTGTCTTCTGCCTCGGAGCATCATTGATAGGAATAAATGCCCAAGAAAAAGACTGGGCTAACCTGCAACGTTATGCACAACAAAACGCCGAACTTCCGAAACCGGACAAAAACGAAAAGAGAGTGGTCTTTATGGGCAATTCCATCACAGAAGGATGGGTAAACACTCATCCTGATTTCTTTAAATCCAACGGTTACATCGGCCGGGGCATCGGCGGACAGACTTCTTACCAGTTCCTGGTACGTTTCAGGGAAGATGTCATCAACTTATCTCCTGCACTGGTAGTAATCAATGCAGCCACAAATGATATTGCCGAGAACACAGGAGCATATCATGAGGACCGCACTTTTGGCAATATTGTTTCGATGGTGGAACTGGCAAAAGCCAATCATATAAAAGTGATATTGACCACCACTTTACCGGCTGCCGCTTTCGGTTGGAATCCTTCCATTAAAGATGCTCCTCAAAAGATAGCTTCACTCAATGCACGTCTGAAAGCCTATGCCCAAACAAATAAAATTCCATTCGTCGACTATTACTCTTCTATGGTGAGCGGTAGCAACAAAGCTTTGAATCCGGCCTATACCAAAGATGGTGTGCATCCCACTTCCGAAGGATATGACGTTATGGAGAATCTCATTCAACAGGCTATAAACAAGACTTTACGATAACCATATTTAAAAAGGAAATTATGAAACCGTTTATCTCTTTTTGTCTTTTATTATGTATTTGCTTAGGTAAACTATATGCGCAAGGCATAAATATCGTATACATAGGCAACAGTATTACCCAAGGCGCATTATTGAAAACTCCGGCAACGGAAGCACCGCCGGTACAGGCAAGTCAATACATCGAACAAGCAACCAAGCAATCGGTCGCTTTTCGAAATTGTGGAGTAAGCGGAGCGACCACTTTGAATTTTCTTCCAATCGCAGAAAGACAATTTCCGAATGTAAAATCTGCCGCCCAAGAATTGAGTCAACGTAAAGGAACACTGCTTTTTTCCATTATGCTGGGCACGAATGACAGTGCTTGTAACGGTCCATTCGGTTCTCCGGTGGAACCGGTGTCCTACTATACCAACATGAAAACAATTATCGACGAACTCCTTTCTTTGTATCCGGAATGCAAAGTGGTGATTCATCAACCAATCTGGTATAGCCCGAACACATATAACAGTGCCATGTATCTGGCTGCCGGCCTCAAGCGACTGAAAAGCTACACTCCCATGATCCATAAACTGGTAGACCACTATTCACAGGCAAACCCCAATCAAGTCTTTTTGGGAGATACGGCTGCTTCCGATTTCTTCCGGAACAATTATCAGAGTTATTTCACGCCGGAGAATGGAAATGCAGGTACTTTTTATCTGCACCCGAATAAAGAGGGAGCCGGTATCTTGGGTAAATACTGGGCAGAGGCTATCCTAAAGGCAATATAAACAAATACATCCTCTCAAAGGGGCGCCGCAGATTCGCACAGACAACACCGGTTACTGACCAGTTCTTTATCTTTTAAACCGTGCGGATCTGTGGTGCCACCCTCAAGTAATTCCTTCATTTACATCATTTAACACACTTCACTTTGTTTAGTTACGACCGTTCCGTAGCTTTGTAATATAAACGTAATTAAATATACTCCATGGAAAAGTTGACAATGCAAGAAGAAGAAGTGATGATCTACATTTGGGAACTGGAAAGTTGCTATGTGAAAGACATCGTTGCCAAGTTTGAGCAACCTACTCCTCCCTACACCACGGTGGCTTCCATCGTGAAGAATCTCGAACGGAAAAAATATGTAAAGGCACAGCGTGTAGGAAACACGTATCTGTACACTCCGTCTATTAAAGAAAGCGAATACAAACGAAGTTTCATGAGTGGAGTCGTACGGAACTACTTTGAAAACTCTTACAAAGAGATGGTTTCTTTCTTCGCCAAAGATCAAAAGATATCGACCAACGACCTGAAGGAAATCATCGACATGATTGAGAAAGGACAAGAAAAATAATCGCTAATACCCTGAAAAACATGACTCCCGAACTGGCATATTTTCTGAAAATAAATATAGCAATTGCTTTATTCTACGCCTTCTATCGGTTGTTTTTCTACAGAGACACCTTCTTCCAATGGCGAAGGACAGCTTTGCTTTGCTTCCTTGTCATTTCTCCGCTCTATCCGGTACTGAACATTCAGGAATGGATCAGATCGCACGAACCGATGGTAGCAATGGTCGATTTGTATGCAACAATCGTATTGCCCGAAATCGAAATAACTCCCGAGGTTAGGGCTGCGGACTGGCAAAGTATCATTTTATCTACAGTAAATATCATCTATTGGTCAGGGGTCACTTTACTTTTAGTACGTTTCTTCGCTCAGCTTGCCAGTATTCTACGGTTACGTCTTCGTTGCCGGAAAGATCAGATAGAAGGAATACCCGTCTATCTGCTGGATAAAGAAAGTGGTCCTTTTTCTTTTTTTCACTGGATTTTCATTTATCCGCAGGCACACCCGCAGAACGAATTAAGTGAAATCCTGACTCACGAAGGAACACATGCCCGCCAAAGACATTCCATAGATGTGATTATCAGTGAGCTAATGTGTATTGCCTGCTGGTTCAATCCTTTCATGTGGTTGATGAAGCGGGAAGTACGGAACAATCTGGAATACATGGCGGATAATCGGGTGTTGGAAGCCGGACATGATTCAAAGTCCTATCAATATCATTTGTTGGGACTGGCACATCAAAAGAGCGCGATCACCCTTTCCAACAGCTTCAATGTGTTGCCGCTGAAGAACCGTATCACGATGATGAACAAAAAGAGAACCAAGGAGATAGGACGCACCAAGTATCTGCTATTTATCCCCTTGGCTCTTGCTTTGATGATAGTAAGTAACATCGAAGCAGTGGCACGTACCACTAAAAGTATTGCACAGGAAGTGATGCAAACCGTAGAAGAACAGATGGAACCCGAAAACACTGTTGCTGTTAAGGAAAGCACTTCCTCTCCCCAGGCAGCCAATCATATTTCACAACCTCAAGAGAGCGGCATAGCCGAACAGCCCGCCCAAGAAGAAAGCCGGGAGCAAATCGTATTCGAGGTTGTGGAGAAAATGCCGGAGTTTCCGGGTGGCGTAAGGAATATGAATCATTTCATCAACAGCCATCTTCGTTATCCGGTGATCGCCCAGGAAAACGGAACACAAGGCCAAGTCATCGCACAGTTCGTAATTCAGGCAGACGGTACACTCTCTGACCTGAAAATAGTGAAAAGCGTAGACCCGTTGCTGGATGCCGAAGCCATGCGCGTGATAAAAGAGATGCCTAAATGGCAACCCGGGAAACAAAGAGGAATAGCTGTTGCCACCAGGGTCACAGTGCCGATACGATTCCGACTGATGGATTCCGATTCCGCTCCGTCAACAGACAGCAATAAGAATCAGGAGAATACCATATTCGATGTGGTTGAACAAGCACCGGAATTCCCCGGCGGAATGGAAGCCTGCCTGAAATATATGTATAAAAATATAAAATATCCGGCAGTCGCAATGGAAGCGGGAATACAAGGACAAGTTGTCATACAAATAGTCATTGACAAGGACGGGAAAATACATGATCCCAAGATAGTTCGGGGAGTATCGCCGGAACTGAATGCCGAAGCGGTCCGCGTGATAAGCAACATGCCTCAGTGGATACCCGGAAAACAAAAGGGAAAGAACGTGGCAACCCGATTCACACTTCCGGTCCGCTTCCGTCTGGCTTAGTTCCTAAGCACCTAACCTGAAAATCATTTTAATAAAAACAATATGAAGAAAATCACATTTATTGCTATTCTTTTGCTGTGTATCTGTAGCCTCACAAAAGCTAAAGAGAAAGTTATAGAGCAACCCCCATTCATCGCCTGGACCAGTACCTCTATTCAAGTGGACAAAGTTGTTCTCAGCGATACAGCTACGGTGCTTTATATCAAAGCATTCTATCATCCCAAGCAATGGATCAGGATTTCCGGACAAAGTTTCCTGAAGGACAATAACGGAGAAACTTACACTCTGCGTTCGGGAATCGGTATCAAGCCCGACACGGAATTCTGGATGCCCGAATCCGGAGAAGGAGAATTCCGCCTGGTATTCCCACCGATCCCGGTCTCGGCTACTTCGATCGATTTTTCAGAAGGAGACAACGTTCAAGGTGCTTTCAAGATATGGGGCATTCAGCTGAAAGGCAAAGCCCTCCCGGAACTTTTGTTACCTCAAGAAGCCATCGTACATAAAATCGACATCAACGATGAATTGCCCGAGCCCAAAATTGAATATAAAGACGCTACTATAAAAGGACGGATTCTGGATTATCGCCCGGGACTCGTCAGCAAAATTGTACCGATTATATTCGATCCGGTAAAAGGTGCCTACGAAAGCGAAGAAGTAAAAATAAACAATGACGGTACATTCGTCACGAGAGTGAAAGTGCCGACCACCACATCGGCTGCCATCCGCCTTTTTGGTAAAATGATAACTTTCTATGCCGTACCGGGCGAAGAGAGCAGCGTCATTATCAATACCCGTGAACTTTGCCGCCAGCAATCCAAGTTTCATAAGGATGACAAACCTTATGGCGAAGCCGTTTATTTCGGCGGAACATTAGCCGGCCTGTCACAGGAATATTCGAACTGCACCCTAAAAACCTCCATTCTAAATGATTACCGCCAATTATTCAAGGATGTAGCAGGAATGGACGCCGGCGCTTACAAAGACTTTATCTATGGAAAGCGGGCTAATCTCCTGGCATCCATAGAGAAAGCTCCAATCAGCAAGGCGCTCAAGGCAGTGTTGGGCAATCAAGTGGATGCCGAGGCTGCCCAAGCCATCTCCCTGACGGAAATGGTTATCAAGCAAGCCTACACTATGGAGCACAAAATGAGCAAAGAAGAGGCCAGGGAATACTTTAACACGGCTCAGATAGAACTGCCTGAAAATTATTATGCGAATGCTTTCAGACCGCTCGCTTCCATCAACACCATGGCAGCACTCTATAATTCCAAGCTCTCCGAACTGATTCCGTATTATCTACGCCGTCGAACCGATGAACTGACCAAAGCCTGGGGAACCGACAAAGGAATCTACTTCGATATCAACAAAGCAGGCGAACTCTATTCGTCCATCAAAGAGTTCACCCCGCTGACTGCCGAACAGGAAGTGATACTTGCCACTCTTCCACCTGCCTGTCAGAATGAAGTGCGGGACGCCAACAACCAACTGCTGAAGACCCTTGAGGCCAATAAAAAGAAGACAGGGTTCACCATCAACGAAGTTGGTGACGTCAGCAATGAAGAGCTGTTTTCATCCATCATCTCTAAGTACCGGGGCAAAGTGATTCTGGTAGACTTCTGGGCAACCTGGTGCGGCCCCTGCCGCATGGCCAATAAAGCAATGTTGCCACTGAAGGAAGAGTTGAAAGGAAAGGACATCGTCTACCTTTACATTACCGGCGAAACCTCCCCCCTGAAAACATGGGAGAACATGATTCCGGATATCCACGGTGAGCATTTCCGTTTAACGGATGCCCAATGGAGTTTCTTAGGTGATAAATTCGACATAAGGGGCGTACCCACCTATCTCATCATCGATCGGGAAGGAAATGTCAAACATCAAAAGACAGGATTCCCGGGTGTAGCCCAAATAAAAGAGGAATTGATGAAAGTATATGATTAACCCTCCGGACAACAAACAATAAACAAAGAACGATCGGCTCCTGCCTATGAGACAAGGAACCGATCGTTCATCATTTAAAAGCGCTTATCGTTACTTATGTAACTCCACAATCTTCGTGGGAGCCATTTCTACATTCCGCTTATCTACCTGACGTACCACGCTGGCAGCCAGTGCGAGGAATGCACGACCTGTAACCGTATTTTCATCCAAAGCAACCGGAGTTCCTTTATCGCCTCCTTCACAGATACTCTGAACAATCGGAATCTGTCCCAACAGCGGAACGTTCATCTCTTCGGCCAACTTCTTGGCACCTTCTTTTCCGAAAAGATAATACTTGTTTTCCGGAAGTTCGGCCGGAGTAAACCAGGCCATATTCTCCACCAATCCGAGGATGGGGACGTTCACTTTATCATTAGTGAACATGTTGATCCCCTTGCGGGCATCGGCCAAAGCTACAGCCTGCGGAGTGCTGACAACAACAGCACCTGTCAGTGCCAGTGTCTGGACTACCGTCAGGTGAATATCGCTCGTACCCGGCGGAAGGTCGATCAGGAAATAATCGAGATCTCCCCAGGCGGCATCCCCGATCAACTGTTTCAACGCATTGCTCGCCATACCCCCGCGCCATAAAGTGGCCTGGTCGGGATCGACAAAGAAACCGATAGAAAGCAGTTTCACGCCATACTTCTCGACAGGAATAATCATATCGCGTCCGTCTATCTTCTCAGCGTAGGGGCGGGCATCTTCCACTTGAAACATCTTAGGCATGGAAGGACCGAAAACGTCGGCATCCAGTAGACCGACTTTATAACCCAACTTAGCCAACGCTACAGCCAGGTTGGCCGATACGGTAGACTTACCCACTCCTCCCTTACCGGAAGAGATGCCGATGATATTCTTCACATGGGGCAGCAATTTGCCCACTTCGGGACGTGCAGCCTGTACTGTTTTCACACTGATATTTCCAACTATCTCCACCTCTTTGCCCACATGAGTAAGAATAGCTGTTTCGGCAGCTTTTATCACCGACTTCATAAACGGATCGGTCGGTTTTTCAAAAATCAGGGAGAATGAAACCTTCATTCCCTCTATACGGATGTTATCCTCCACCATACCGGCCTCCACAAGATTCTTTCCGGTTCCGGGATAACGCACTGTAGCCAGTGCATCGAGTATTAATTTAGGATAGATTGTCATAGTTTGTATTATTTAGATGTCTGCAATCCGCTCCGTTTGCTACGATTATAGCTCCGGTACGAATCGAGTTCAATTTCAATATCCGGTTCTCTGAGTTCTCCTTCCTGCGGCAACAGGAATTTGATGTACTTAATGCTTAAACCGCGATCGAGCCACTGTTGTTCATAATAGGTCTTGATACCCAGAATATCGTCCACCAAATCAGAATGATAAAGATCTTCGGTGATAAACTCTACCGGCAGTCCGTTCTCCTCAATCATATATTTGGTATAAGTGAACATGAAGTTGCTGTCAGTCTTCAGATGAATGATTCCATTGGATACCAAAAACTTACGGTAGCGTTCCATAAAATAGGTAGAAGTCAGTCGCTTGGTAGCTTTCTTCATTTGCGGATCAGAAAAAGTCAGCCAGATTTCGCTCACTTCCCCTTCTGCAAAAAAGCGGTCGATGATCTCGATGTTGGTACGCAGGAAAGCCACATTCTTCATGCCGGTCTGAAAAGATTCGGTAGCTCCCGTCCACATACGGGCGCCTTTGATATCTACCGCGATAAAATTCTTATCGGGAAACATCCGCCCCAGTCCGACGGTATATTCGCCACGTCCGCAACCCAATTCGAGTACAATCGGATTATCGTTCTTGAAAAACTCTTTGTGCCATTTTCCCTTCATGTCAAAAGGCACATTGTCCACTGCCGAGTAAGGATACTCAAAGACATGCGGATAACTTGCCATATCGGCAAACTTCTCTAATTTATTTTTTCCCATTCAATAAAATTAAATCGTTTCTACCCAACCGGTATAGTTATAAAACACCCGGTCGTTAAATTGCTGACGGAACAACGCATATTTGTCAATGCCGGTACAGTGACAGACTCCCAGACGTTTGGGAAGTTTCATACCCAGAAAGGCCGAAATCACATTGAACTTCTCTTCTTCCGCATTGTGAATATGAAAGCCTCCCATCACCAGTTTGAGTCCCAATCCCGGAAAGGCATTCTGCACGGCACGAATGATATTGGTAATCCCCCGGTGTGAACAGGCACTCAGTACCGAAAGAGACTTTTCGCCCTTCAACACCAATGCCAGTTCATCTTCAAAAGTATCGGGACGCATCTCTCCTTCTATCTCCGTAAAGAAGTGTTCGAAGTGAGTGTCGTTCCTGTCCACCACCTTGACGTCCGGAAACGCAAATACGCCCGGCACAATCTCCGTAGTTTCGTCAACCAGCCAAAAGCGCGACTTATCCAATGCTTCGGGATGAAGCATTCCGTTCTCACGCTCGTTCTTGAACTTTTTCCGGAATACCTCACGCTTGCAAACCACCTTCGCTACACTGTTCATCTTCAGAAAGGCATAAAGCCCCCCTGTATGGTCACGATGTCCGTGAGATAACACCACATATTCCACATCGCTCAGATCGAGTCCCAACAGGCGGGCATTCCGGAGAAACAGATCCGAAGCACCGGTATCGAACAGCACTTTGTGTTCCCCCGCTTCAACAAGCAGGGAAAGCCCATGCTCTCCCTGTAATCCCTTACCGTAAACACTGTTTTCCGCGAGGGTTGTTATTTTGTAGTTCATTTATCGAACGTTTATTCAACAATAGTCACCCATCCGTGAGTATCGGGTTCGTCACCATACTGGATGCCACGCAATTTATTATAAAGCTTCTCACAAACCGGTCCCGGCTTTCCATCTTTCGAAATCACATACGACTTGCCATTCTCAAGGTCGTCAATACGTTCGATCGGACTGATAACGGCAGCAGTACCACAAGCTCCCGCTTCTTCGAAAGTGCTCAACTCTTCTTCGGGTACCGGACGGCGCTCTACTTTCATGCCCATATCTTCCGCCAACTGCATCAAGCTCTTATTGGTGATGGAAGGAAGGATGGAAGTAGACTTCGGAGTGATGTAGGTATTGTCTTTAATACCAAAGAAGTTGGCCGCACCACATTCGTCAATGTATTTTTTCTCTTTTGCGTCCAGATAGAACTCGCAGGAATAACCCAAGTCGTGAGCCTTCTTATTGGCGCGCAGACTGGCTGCATAGTTTCCACCGACTTTGTAGATACCGGTTCCGTGAGGCGCAGCACGGTCGTACTCGCGGATAATGACATAAGGATTGGTAGAGAAGCCACCCTTGAAATAAGGACCGACCGGTGTGACAAATACAACAAACATATATTCATCTGCCGGATGGACACCCACCTGGGCACTGGTTCCGATAAGCAACGGGCGAATGTAAAGAGAAGCTCCACTCTCGTAAGGAGGAATAAAGCGTTCGTTCAATTTTACCACCTTCAGGATAGCTTCCTTGAAACGTTCCGTCGGCAATTCAGCCATCATGATGCCCTGACAGGTGGACTGCAGACGCGCAGCATTCTCCTCCAAACGGAAAATACGCACTTTGCCGTCTTTACCACGGAAAGCTTTCAAACCCTCGAAGGCTTCCTGACCATAATGCAGGCAAGTGGCAGCCATGTGCAGGTTCAACACCTCGCTACTACTTATTTCGAGTTCGCCCCATGCGCCATTACGGAAATTGATTCTCACATTGTAGTCTGTCTTCATATAACCGAATGACAGATTAGCCCAGTCTATTTCTTTCATATCGTTAGTTATTAGTTATTTTCGATTGAGCAACAAAAATAACCTTTATTCTTCAGATAGCCTCTTTTCTTGCAGTAATTTTTCAATTTCCTGATCTGCCTTTGTCAGCTTTCCGGTACAGAAAGCTATTATTTCATTGGCTTCTTTTATTTTTTTCACTCAGTTCGTCAATCTCCAGTTCGTTACTGTCGATCTGCCGAACAATCTTTTCCAGGCGTTCTATAGCCTGTGAATAGGTCTCTTTCTTCTTGGCTGGCATATTACTATTTTACTATTATACAGGAAACCCCTCCTCCGCAGAGCAGGCAGAGAGGTTACCGGATGATTTGGAAAAACATTTCAAACGGCATGGACTTATTCGACTCTCGACTTCACTTCTCCTTCGTAAAGGCGGGTTATCAGCTCGTCTCCCGATTGCAGGCAGGCAGCACTCTTCACCGCCTTCCCGTCTTTCAGAGTGATGCTATACCCTCGTTTCAACAGTTTCTGAGGCGAAGCGTCCGCAATGCGGTTCTGTAAAAGTTCCAGCCGGTGGTGCTGGCGGGCCAATAAAGTTTCGGCAGCATGCGAGAGATTGCTTTTCGCCATCTGCAACTTTATCCGCGATTCCGACAGTTTACGCATCACTTGTGACGGTATGCGTGCCTGTAGCAAAGCAAGCCTCCTGCGTTCTTGCTCCAGGCGGTAGAAAACACGGGTATGCAGTTCTTCGGCCAACGCCCCGAGCCGGTCTGCCGCCTCTTCCATCCGGTCGATCAGCAGTTCGGCCGCTGCTGTCGGAGTTTTCACGCGGGTATGGGCTACAGAATCGAGTACGGTATCGTCCCGCTCGTGTCCGATGCCGGTTATGACAGGCAACGGAAACTGTGCACAGGCAGCAGCCAGCAGATAAGTATCAAAGCCGGACAAGTCGGAAGTGGCACCTCCACCACGGATGATAACCACCACATCGAACTCGTCCACCCGGGCATTCACTGCATCGAGGGCAGCCAATACAGACTCCTCCACCTGGTTGCCCTGCATCAGGGCGGGAAAAAGTTCCGTACGGAAGTAGAACCCGCGCGGGTTGTGCTGCAACTGATGGCAGAAATCGCCATAACCGGCTGCCGTAGCCGAAGAGATGACCGCAATGCGTTGTGGCAATAACGGCATCTCCAACTCTTTGTTCAGCGTCAACACCCCTTCTTCTTCAAGCTGCCTGAGTATCTCCCGGCGGCGGCGTGCCATATCGCCCAATGTATAGGTAGGGTCGATATCCTGCACGGTCAGGCTGTAACCATACAATTCATGGAAAGCAACCGTCACCTTGACCAGCACCTTTATGCCGGAAGTAAACAACTGTCCGGTGGACTCCTCAAAATAAGGCTTCAGCAGCCGGTAGATGTTAGCCCAGATCGTTCCTCTTGCCTTGGCTATCAGATTATTGCTGCGGGGATCTTTCTGGACAAACTCCAGATAGCAATGCCCGGTACTGTTTGTACGGACATCGCTCAACTCCGCCTGTACCCAGTATTCATCGGGCAGGCACTGCTCCAGACTCCGCCGGACCAAGGCATTCAGTTCATAAAGAGAAAGCGTGTCTTGCATATCTTATTTTTTCTTCGAAACAGATTGATAAGCTTTCCACAGATCGGGCACTCCGTATCCGTAGATATTGTCGGGGAAATCGATCCGGTCACCGGATTGACGCACCAGTTCGATGATTTCCTTTGCAGTCAGTTGCGGACAAGCTTGCCACAGGCAAGCCACCATGCCGCACAGGATCGGTGAGGCAAACGAGGTTCCACTCGCTTTACGCAGATTACCGTTTGTCCCCATCACATCCGAGTTCAGCCCCACGGCAACGACATCGGGTTTCACGCGATTATCGGCTGTGTTGCCGATAGAAGAAAACGAAGCCAACACGCCTCTCCGGTCGATAGCACCTACCGTCAGCACATTCTCCGCATCCCCCGGTGTCGTGATTTTCTTCCATGAAGAGGCACCCGAATTACCGGCACTGCACACCAGTACGATTCCTTTATCCGCCATTTTCGACGCCTGGCGGGACATCAGTGCATGGTGTCCGTCCAGGTCACGATACTTATAGTTCTTGGTAGAATCATCAAAGGTGAAATATCCCAATGAAGTATTCACCACATCTACTCCGACACTATCGGCAAACTCGACAGCCGCCGCCCAGTAGTCCTGCTCCACCAAATGCTCGGACGCTTCATCTTCACTGCGGAGCAACCAATAAGAGGCTTCGGGAGCCGTACCCACCATTACATAAGGATCATTCATCGCCATGCAGGAGAGAACGGCCATTCCGTGCGATCCTTTGGCGTAGATATCGCTTCCCGGTTCCACGAAATCTTTCGTACCCAGGATGCGGATGTTTTTCATAGCCTCTATCTTGTCCACGTTATGATATCCGGCATCGATCACGGCAATGGTCATGCCTTGTCCCTTAAATCCGGCCTCATGCAATTTTTCGCCGTTACTGATTTCTATCTGCCGGAGGGCAGGACCGTAGTAGTTCTCACTCTTGAGCGGACTGTTCGCCAGGGAGTCCCGTTTATCTTCCGCTGCAGGTTTCGACGGGGCAACCCATACCTTCTCGGTAGCACGCACAAAAGGCAGTGCGGCAATTTCGCCTATCACGGCACTGTCGTTACATGACACGGTGACGAAATTATCCCATTTTCCCATAGCCACAATCTTCACTCCCTTGTCGCGGATGGCATCCACATACCGACGGCAGACCGGCAGATCGGTAGAGTCGACAGGCAACTGTTGACGCTGGCGGCGGGCGATGGCTTTTTCCGACAAGAATTTCTCGGGATGATCCAGTGAATAAGTGGTCGCAGCCTTATCTTTCAGGCTGATGCGATACTTTAACGTATCCTGTTGTGCCGACGCTCCCAAAGCAACGAAGACCAAGGCAATAAGTGCTAATTTTTTCATCTCGTATTTTTATTTTTGTTTTTGTTTCTATTTCCAGTCTTTGTTCTGTTCAATCACTAACCCGATACCGCGTTGCGAAGCGATAAACGCACCGCCCAACACCCGCCGGCCTTCATAAAACACGGCCGACTGCCCCGGAGCAATCGCCGACGCCTCCGCCAAGAAACGAACCAGCAGACGCCCGTCTTCAAGCCTCTTCACCCGGCAAGGAATCGGACGGCTTCTGTAACGGATGCGCACCGCCAGGTCCGGACACGCAAACAATTCATCCTCATCCACAATGTTGTCTTGCTCCGCCACCATGTATTCGGCTCTCAACTGCCCGGCATCACCCAGCATGACGGTGTTCTTCTGCGGATTGATTTTCAAGACATAGGCCGGTTTTCCCAGTGCGATCTCCAGTCCTTTACGCTGTCCGATGGTATAATAAGGGAAGCCTTTGTGCTGCCCCAGCTTTACACCTTCTGAACTGACAAACCATCCCGGACCTACCTCAGCATCCAGCTCCGGACACTGTTCGCGAAGAAAATCGCGATAGTCTCCTTTAATAAAGCATACCTCCATACTCTCCCCTTCCTTCGACTTGGCTTCATAGCCTTTCTCACGCAGATAGTCACGGACGGTCTGCTTGGTATAGTTACCCAAAGGAAAAATGCAACGTCGCAGCACGTCCTGTCCCAGTCGCCAGAGGAAATAGGACTGGTCTTTCTTGTCATCATCACCGGCAACGATATAGATATGTCCGTTCCGCTCTTCCAACCGGGAGTAATGACCGGTGGCTATCCAGTCGCACCCCAGCTTGTCAGCCCATTCTATCAACATCCGGAACTTAAATAACGGATTGCACATCACACAAGGGTTCGGCGTACGCCCCTGACGGTACTCGTCTATAAAGTTTTTGACAATGGTATCTTTAAAAGGAACGCGTTCATCGGCCACATAATGCTCTATCCCCATACGTGCCGCCAACTCCCTGGCATCCTGCGGCTCGTCACCCCAGACACGCATGGTGACCCCCACTATCTCATATCCCTGCTCTTGCAGCATCAGGCAGGTGGCGGTGCTGTCTATCCCCCCACTCATACCGACAAGAACACGCTTCTTGGATTCTTTCATATTCATTCTCTTTTTACGAAGAATGCAAATGTACAAGATTCCCGGCAGAATACAATCAATTGGACAAGTTAGTATACAAACTTTAAAACTACAGGGGGCATAACAGACCTCATGTCATGGCAATGTCTCCTACATATCCATGAACAGAACACTTGTAGAACGATGCTTTTGTCTTTCTGTCAATTTGATATCAGAACCTCCCTACATTTCGGTTTTTCGGGCCGACGGAAAGCTTCGTAAGAAAAAACGGCCTACACGCAATCAGCCGATTGTCCTTTTAGCAGCCAATCGGACAATAACCATACAATAAGAAGCGGAAAGACACAGAAAGAGACCAGTAGAGAAGGCGAATCGTAAAAGGAGGAGCTTTTTATCACCTCCCAAAGCTCTCTTAGCGACTAACAACCGGAGAGGAATCGGGCACTTTAGAAGTAAGATTCCTGAACAACAGGAGATATGAGTGAAAACATTAGGAGATATTTTGAAAACATATAAGCATTTTCGGAAAATGTAACCGTCTTTTGGAGCAAACGCTTCCTTCTTTTTCCCGGAAACAACCGTTCATTTTCCCAAAAGCCCGGCTCTTCCCCCTCCCGACCCCGGCTTTCCGTCCTTAAAAGCACTGTTTTCCCGCTCCATTACATCCGGTTTGCCGATCCGGAGAAAAAGGGCTGTCACGCAAACACCGACTTTAATTACTTTCTGCGCACGAAAAGCGGCCACAAGTAGCAAAAGAACAATAGGAAACCTATGAATGCAGTCGCCGAAGTCCTCCCGGCATTTCCGCCGGGGCACACAAGTATATATCCAAAATGTTATTACATAGTCCTATCCTTTAACTCAACCACAAAAGGGATAGAGCAGAAAAGAGAAATAAAAAAAATAGCTAAAAGCATTTGCCTTCTTCAAAAAGAATCAGTATATTTGAAGTATAAGAAGACTCAGATATGGCAAACCCCAAATTACCGGGAATACCCGAAGCTGAACAAGCTCTGTTGTATGCCAAACTGAATGAATACAACCGGGGCCGCATGTCTTACAAAGAGGCAGGAGCCTATTTTGTGGTTCTGCCAAGACCGGGACATCCCACTTACTCGGTCTGGATCTATTCGCCTACACTCGAGAAGAACAGACTTCTGTTTATTCATGAACTCTCAGCAGACATCAACGAATCACTGCGGATGGCAAGCACGCTGTTTTTCTTTTCCAGGCGTTGCCTGCTGATTGTGGAATACAACGAGAAGAGGATGCAAAGCAACGGAGACGATATCATATCGTTCGGAAGATATCGCGGACACTATCTGCACGAAATCCTGAAAGTCGATCCGGCCTACCTGAGCTGGATAGCCTACAAATACACACCCAAAATCCCCAAGCAGGAGCGTTTTGTAGCCATAGCGCAAGTATATCACTCTGTACATCTGGACATCATGCAACGAAAGGCACGGCAGAAACGCGAAGCCGGCCGTTTTCTGGGCAACGAGGGTGAAAAGTTGGAGGGCCTGAATCTAAAAGTGGTAAGAGTGCGGCTTGAAGACGATCCGTATAAAACAAGGGTCATGGGTACTTCCGTTCAGTTCTTTGTACGACAGATAGTAACGTTAACCGATCCGTCCGGAAATCTGGTGGTCCTAAGGATTTCTTCGAAAACACCCAGCCCCGTATCCTGCCAACTTCCGGCACTGGAACATGAGTTCCGCCCCGGCGAGATAGTCCACATCGCCTCAGCACGGATAGCGCGCACGTACGAAAGTTATGGCTCAAAGTATACACGTTTGAGCCATGTGAAGTTTCATCCGGCGGATTAACGCTTTCTCCAGTCATCCTTTACATAGTCAGACGGATAAGAAGTAGAATCCACGACTCCACCTTTCTGACGAATCCAGGTCTCAAACGTCCGGGTACCCTCATTAAGTACAATAACACGAGCACCATTGGGTAAATGATTGTACTCCGTATTCCCACCGGTAAAACGGCCGTAAGCTAAAAGAATATTCTTCCACATCACAGCGTAATCATTATCATGATCGTGTCCTACAAAAACGCCCATCACATCTCCTGCCTCTTTCATGGCAGCAAACATACCGGTATTCAACTGTGGCGCACAAGCCTTTTCCATACGGGTACCACGAAGAATGGCATTCTCGTTGGCAGCAGCTTCATTATACTCCGGAAGTGGAATATGGAAGAAAGCTAATGCCGGATAAGGTTTGCCACCATTCCGGGCAGTATAGGCGGCACTTTGAGCACGATACCATGAGACTTGACCGAAAGTCAGCCACGCATATCCGTCTACATCTTTAAGCGAAGAGTAGGAGTGTGAATCCATACAATAAAGCAGTGCAGCATCCTTTGAAGCGTCGGCAGAGGATTTCATTGTCAGTATATAGTCCGGCGAAGGAGAAGCACCACGGTCGGGCAACAGATTTCCGGCTACTCCACGAATCAAATCATAAAGTTCGGCACGGGTCTTTCCCTGTTCATTATCATGATTCCCAAAAGTAACAACGAACGGAAGGTGCCGACGTTCCACTTGCCCAAGCACCTGAAGCATACCTTTATCAGCAGGAGAAGAATAAACGACATCACCGGTAAAAATCACAAGATCGGGATGTTCGGCATCCAATACTTCCCCCTATACGTTCAAGAGCTACATCCGAAGCCGGATTACCATACTTGAAATGTACATCGGTGAACTGGACAATTTTGAACTTACCGTCTTTATTAAATCGCAAAACGGTATTTTGGGCAGCACTATCATTTATTGCCATGAAAGAAAACAAAACGGCCAATAAGGTCCCAAGAATCTTTTTCATACTATGTATGTTTAGGAGATGAATTCAATCACACGCGATTGATCAGCACGGTTGCATAGGCGGAAATACCTTCTTCCCGCCCGGTAAAACCAAGTTTCTCGGTGGTAGTGGCTTTAATGGAAATATCATCTGCATCGATCCCCATCACTTCGGCAAGCACTTGCTGCATCGAAGGGATATGGGCTTTCAGTTTAGGGCGCTCCGCACAGATAGTGGCGTCGATATTACCGATCTGATAGCCTTTGGTAGCAATCAGCTCCACTGTTTTCTTTAATAAAATCTTGCTGTCTATATTCTTATATTCACCGGCATTGTCAGGGAAGTGATAACCGATATCACGCATGTTGGCAGCACCCAGCAAGGCATCACAAATAGCATGCACCAATACATCGGCATCCGAATGTCCCAACAATCCTTTTTCATGTTCCAAAAGAATGCCTCCTAACCAAAGTTCACGTCCTTCGACCAATTGGTGGACGTCGAAACCAAAACCTACTTTTATTTTCATAAGAGTTATTTTATAAATGAATAAAGGAGTATCCGGACTTACCGGATATAGAAATCAAGCAACTTCTCGGTTTCAAGGTATCCCTCCAAATGCTGGCCGATACTGACCGGACCGACCCCTACAGGCGTACCGGTGAAAAGAAGGTCACCGATTTTCAGAGTCACAAAGCGGCTGACATAAGCAATGATATCGTCTACCCGGAACAGCATATCGGCAGTGTGCCCCTGCTGTACCGTTTTCCCGTCTATATCCAGGTGGAAATGAAGATTCTGCACATCGGCCAGTTGCTCTACCGGTACAAATGTGCCAATGGCAGCGGAACTATCGAAACCTTTACATAATTCCCAAGGATTGCCGGCTTCACGAAACCTGCGCTGTAAATCGCGTGCAGTGAAGTCGATGCCGACTGTCACCGCATCATAATAACGATGAGCAAAGCGTGAAGCTATATTCTTTCCCAAGCGATTGATGCGCACTACCAGTTCTGTTTCATAATGCACTTCATTCGAAAAATCGGGAATAAAGAAAGGTTTGCCATCTTTAAGGATGGCCGAATCGGGTTTCATGAAAATTACCGGCTCTTTATTCTCCAACGTATGTCCCAGTTCCTCGTTGTGCCGGGCATAATTCATTCCAACAGCTATAATCTTCATGCTCTATTCTATTTCATTAAAATTCAAACGATTAAACATAACAGCGAGGTGAGCGTAAAGTGATGTGTTCTGCACCACGATATCTTCCGGAACACGAATACGGAAAGGAGTAAAATTCCAGACGGCTTTAATACCACCGGCCACCATCGTATCTGTAATGCATTGGGCAATCTCGATGGGCACGGTCAGTACACCGATGTGCACACCGTACTCCTGCATCTTCTTCTGAAAATCGTCAGAGTGGAAAATGGGAATCCCATTGAGCGTAGTGCCTACCAGCGACGGGTTTACATCAAAAGCAGCTACAATCTCCAAGCCGAAATGGCTAAGTCCGGAATCACGCAATAAAGCTCCTCCCAGACTTCCTACACCGAACAGGAAAGCCTTGTGCATATTTGTAAAGCCAAGAAAATCTTCCAGAACGGCAATCAGCGCATCCACTTCATACCCCACCCGCGTACGACCGGAAATATTAACATACGACAAATCTTTCGCAATCTGCGAAGCATCGATGTTTATTTCTTTGGAGATCTGGGTAGAAGAGACGTAACGTTCACCTTTCTGCTTCAGCAACTTTACATTCGAAAGATACCAAGGCAGCCGACGCAAAGTAGGCTCCGGAACCTTTGTACTGTCTTTATGCTGTATCTGATTGTTCATAGTCACTTCATTCTGCTTTTACATTAGCGATTGACAAAATTACACTATTTTTTCCGAAATGCCATAAGGATGTCATAGAAGCTTAACATAATTTCTACATACAAAAACGCCCGGGGACACTTAATAGTTTGCAAGGTTCGGAACAATATATTATTTTTGAACTTAATTAATAGACTGGAATAATGAAGAACAGCGATTGGAAAGACCGGCTGAACGTGGTTTACTCCACCAACCCGGATTATAATTATGAGATGGATGATGACGAAGAGCAAGTAACCCTGGAACCGTCACAACAGAACTTACGGGTGCAATTGGATCGGAAAAACCGGGGCGGCAAAGTCGTAACCCTAATTACCGGCTTTGTCGGCACCGAGAACGACCTGAAAGATTTGGGAAAACTCCTCAAGACGAAATGTGGAGTAGGCGGATCGGCTAAAGACGGAGAGATTATCGTTCAGGGAAACTTCAAACAAAAAATAGTAGAACTGCTGAAGAAAGAAGGATATACGAAAACAAAAGCAGTAGGAGGATAAGGGGAAACAAATCCCACTTGAAACAGGTCCGGCAAAATGTAAACAAGTTCCGGATCCATTCACTTCATACGCAAAAGTTCTTGTCCCGGATTCTGCGTAAACAGATAACCGTAACATTACGGACAGTCACAAAAAACGGCCGCTACAGACTTTCTGTGCGGCCGTTTCTATATTCTTGATTCCTTGAGATTATTCAGCTCTCAAAGTGAAACGTTTGAAATCAACAACCTTCAATTCAGGATCAGCTTCTTTCAACACTTCTCTCACTGTCTTCTTGGCATCCATGATGTCTTCCTGATTCAGCAAGCAAACTTCTTTCAAGAACTTAGCCAAACGTCCTTTAGCAATGTTCTGAATCATTTGTTCAGGCATATTTGCAGCCTTCTCAGCTGAAACAGTAGCAATGATTTCTTTTGCCTTTGCAACATCTTCAGCTGTAATCCAGCCTTTAGCCATGTTGCTTTCCATGTGGTCTTCACTGTCCACATGAGCCGGATTGATATTAGCTTTCTTCAAAGCAGCTTCTACAGCTTTCTGCACCTGTTCTACTTTAGTCTTTTCAACAGCCACTTCGATTTCTTTCTGCTTCACTTCTTCAGAAACACCATCTTCATCAACTGCGATCGGATTCATAGCAGCAACCTGCATAGCTACTTGCTTAGCCAGCTGCTCGTCAACTTTCTTGTTGAAAGCAACCATGGTGCAAAGACCGTTTCTGTTCATATGGTTGTAAGCAGCAATTGTAGCGCCTTCCAAAACCATGTAACCATCCAACTCCATCTTTTCACCAGTGATACCGGTTCTGTCTGTTACAGCCTGAGCTACAGTAGCATCACCCATCGGAAGAGCCAAAACTTCTTCCAGAGTCTTGCACTTGTTAGCTACAGCAGCGTCCAGAATATCCTGAGTCAGTTTCACGAAGTCAGCATTCTGAGCAACAAAGTCAGTTTCGCACTTCAAAGCGATGATAGCACCGAAACCTTCTTCTACTTTTACCAAAACACAACCTTCAGAAGCCTCACGGTCAGAACGTTTTGCAGCAACTGCCTGTCCTTTTTCGCGGATGATCTTCATTGCTTTGTCGAAATCGCCTTCAGCATCAGTCAACGCATTTTTGCAGTCCATCATACCAGCACCGGTCATTTTGCGGAGCTTGGTTATATCAGCCATTGTTACAGCCATAATATCTTTTATATTTTAAAATGAATAATCGTTTTGAATAAACAAAATGTGCCAATCTGCCAATCAAAATGCCCACACCCTTACAGATGCGTCGGCACATTAGCAAATTGGCACATTATTATATTAAGCCTCTTCGTCTTCTTTCAGGAAAGCAGCAGCTTTAGCTGCGTTGATTGCTTCTTCGTCAGATTTATCGAGTCTAGCCTTAGCTGATTTCTTTTTGCCCTTGTTAGCAGGAGCTTCACCGGCAGCTTCCATATCGATCTTTTCAGCTTTTCTTTCTTCCAGACCTTCGATCATTGCAGCACAGCAAGCATCGAGGATAACTTCTACTGATTTAGTAGCGTCATCATTTGCCGGAATTACGAAGTCAATGTTTGTAGGATCCGAGTTAGTATCAACGATACCAAATACAGGAATACCCAAACGGTTAGCTTCGCGAACAGCGATATTTTCTTTCATTACATCGATAACGAACAAAGCAGACGGCAGACGAGTCAGGTCAGCGATAGAACCCAAAGTCTTGTCCAGCTTAGCACGCTGACGAGAAATCTGAAGAATTTCTCTCTTTGACAAGTTTGAGTAAGTACCATCAGCAGTCAACTTGTCGATAGTAGTCATCTTCTTCACTGCCTTACGGATAGTAGGGAAGTTAGTTAACATACCACCCGGCCAACGTTCGATAACATAAGGCATGTTTACAGATGCAGCTTTTTCAGCCACTACCTGTTTAGCTTGTTTTTTAGTAGCAACAAAAAGGACTTTCTTGCCTGATTTTGCAATCTGTTTCAGAGCCTCTGCGGCTTCATCAACTTTTGCAACTGTTTTGTGGAGGTCAATGATATGAATACCATTGCGTTCCATAAAAATATAAGGAGCCATTGCAGGGTTCCACTTTCTTTTAAGGTGTCCGAAGTGGCAACCGGCTTCCAATAATGTATCAAAATTTGTTCTTGACATCTTGTTTTTTCTTTAAATCGTTTACTTTCTTTTTTGTTTTTTCTAAACCAACCGCCGGGTAGCCTGTATAGTAAGAGTCCCGGTAGTTTAGATACTAAACATCTTCCGTCAGGCAGCCCATTAACGCTTGCTGAACTGGAATCTTCTACGAGCTTTCGGCTGACCCGGTTTCTTACGTTCAACAGAACGAGGATCACGTGTCATGAAGCCTTCAGAACGAAGTGCCGGCTTATCTTCAGCGTTGATCTTAACCAGTGCACGGGCAATAGCTAAACGCAAAGCCTGAGACTGACCAGTAAAACCACCACCGCACAGGTTCACTTTGATGTCATACTTCTCAGCAACACCAAGCTTGTTCAATGGTTGTTTAACAACATACTGAAGAATAGTTGATGGAAAGTACTCTGCAAGGTCTCTCTTGTTAATAGTAATCTTTCCTGTACCTTCGCTTACGAATACGCGTGCAATAGCACGTTTACGTCTGCCTAATGCATTTACTACTTCCATTATATCTTATTTAAGTGAGTTTATATCAATTGCTTTCGGGTTCTGAGCATCGTGTTTGTGTTCGCTACCTGCGTAAACATACATATTGCTCAGCAACTTAGCTCCCAGTCTGTTCTTCGGAAGCATGCCCTTCACTACTTTTCTCAGTAATCTGTCTTCACCGTTAGGTTTGGCGATCAAACGAGCAGGAGTCATTTCTCTCTGACCACCCGGGTAGCCAGTATAAGACAAATAAACTCTGTCATTCCATTTGTTACCACTTAATTTAACTTTGTCTGCATTGATGATAATAACGTTATCACCGCAGTCTACATGAGGAGTAAAGTTTGGTTTATACTTTCCTCTCAACAGTTTCGCAACTTTTGCTCCCAGACGACCTAAAGTTTGGTCTGTAGCATCAACGATAACCCATTCTTTGGTTACAGTTGCCTTGTTTGCAGAAATGGTCTTGTAACTTAAAGTATCCACTCTTAATTTGTTTTTTAAATGTTACTACTAAAAATTTTCTTCACCACTTATCAACCTTCCCCGGACAAAGGAAGATTAACTTGCTATGAATTAATCTCTTATCCTTTTGAGATAATAATCGGCTTGCAAAAGTACGGCTTTTCTTTGAATTGGCAAACTATTTCTGTCTTTTTTTGGATTTATCCGGTTGATAACGAGCCACAAGCTATCTGCCGTAAAAGCGCCCAACAAGACAAAAAAAGACTGCAGGCAACAAGCCACACACGATCAATGCTACAATACATAATCGGCAGCTTGCTACCTGCAGTCCGTAAGTCGATCTTATAATCTGAATTATCTTACAATGTCTTCCGGGAATTTGTCCGGCATCTCAATACGTTTCCAAGTCTCTTTATACCAGCAATTCAGTTCATTGCCATTCAGATCCTTCTCTATAAAATATTTAAGATGCAATACTTTATCATCAACGAGTTCGAAAGTAAGAACATTATCCTGATTGTCGAGCATCGGCAAATGAATATTCTTTTCAATGCTTTCAGCGTATGTATGATCCGACAACTGCTCGTAGCTACCATACCCCGTTATAATAGCATCTGCTCCGGGACGAATCGTGAAATTCACAATTCTTCCATCGTCACTCAGTACTTTGAAAGTATTACTCGGTTTAAGTACACCCGGAGCATCCGGACTTTCTGAAACATAGTGGCACAATTGCCAGATTCCTTTCAGATTAGCTGGCTTAAAGTTAGCCTTTTGTGCCATCACATTTGTTACCGCAAACAGCATCGCCGCCAGCATGGTAAAGAAATAAAGCTTTTTCATATCTGTACGATTTTAGTTAACACTTTAATTCATCTGTCTGTCACAAATATAAAGATTTCTTTTATAAAAATAGCAATCTAAAGACATAAAAAAACTCGCATAATCAAAAGAATATGCGAGTTTCTTATCATTTGTATGAATATTCAGATATGATTCATTAAAAATCGGCATTACGTGGGGTACGCGGGAACGGAATTACATCGCGGATATTAGACATACCCGTCACGAAGAGCAACAAGCGTTCAAATCCCAGTCCGAATCCGGAGTGAGGACAAGTACCGAACTTACGAGTATCCAGATACCACCACATATCCTTCATCGGAATATGCATTTCTTCAATACGCGTCATCAATTTGTTATAATCAGACTCACGTTCCGAACCGCCAATGATCTCTCCGATTTTAGGGAAAAGTACATCCATGGCACGCACAGTCTTACCATCCTCATTCTGTTTCATATAGAAGGCCTTTATTTCCTTCGGATAGTCAGTCAGGATCACCGGACGTTTAAAGTGGTCTTCCACCAGATAACGCTCGTGTTCAGAAGCCAAATCAACTCCCCAGTAAACCGGGAATTCGAATTTATGTCCTTTGGCAACAGCTTCTTCCAGTATTTTAATACCTTCCGTGTATGGCAGACGGACGAAGTCTTCTTTAAGTACACCTTCCAAACGTTCAATTAATCCTTTATCGAACATGTCGTTCAGGAATTTCACATCATCTGCGCAGTTATCCAAAGCCCATCTCACACAATATTTAATGAACTCTTCAGCCAAATCCATATTCTCCTGAATTTCGTTGAAAGCTACCTCCGGTTCAATCATCCAAAACTCGGCCAAGTGACGCGGAGTGTTAGAATTTTCGGCACGGAAAGTAGGACCAAACGTATAGATTGCACCTAAAGCGGTAGCAGCTAACTCACCTTCCAACTGTCCCGAAACAGTCAAACTGGCTTGTTTGCCAAAGAAGTCATCATCATACACGATAGAACCGTTTGCATCTTTTTTCAGATCATACAGGTTCATGGTAGTCACCTGAAACATCTGTCCGGCACCTTCACAGTCAGACGCTGTAATGATAGGTGTATGAAAATAGAAGAATCCCTTTTCATGGAAGAATTTATGGATAGCAATAGCCATATTGTGACGAATACGGAATACTGCTCCAAAAGTATTGGTACGCGGACGCAAATGGGCTATCTCACGCAAAAACTCCATAGAGTGCCCTTTCTTCTGTAGTGGATACGTATTGTCACAAGTTCCCAGCACTTCAATTTCACGAGCCTGCACTTCAGCCTTCTGTCCGGCGCCTACCGACTCCGTCAACACACCGTTCACGCTCAGACAAGCACCGGTCGTGATTTGCTTCAGCATCTCTTCATCAAAGTTCGCCAGATCGACTACGACCTGCACATTATTTATTGTAGAACCGTCATTCAGTGCGATAAAGTTAACTTGTTTGCTGCCTCTGCGGGTGCGAACCCATCCTTTCACATTGACCATAGCGCCAAAATCTTCGCGCTTCATCAGGTCGACAATTTTTGTTCTACTAATCTTTTCCATACAACTATTTTATATACATTATTATATATAGTAGCCAGAAGTCAGCAACCGGGAGTGACAAACGCCCGGTTACTGACCACTGACTGCCATCTTCTAAATTCTTTTATTATTCAAAAGATCCCATCCGGAGGAAGTTAACTTCCTGTTCTGTAAGATAACGCCACTCACCACGGCGCAATCCTTTTTTAGTCAGTCCGGCAAAGAATACACGGTCAAGTTTCACCACCTTGTAACCCAACGATTCAAATATACGACGGACGATACGATTCTTTCCGGAGTGGATTTCGATACCCACTTGATCACGTTTCACCTCGTCAGAATAACTGATGGCATCCGCATGGATTTCACCATCTTCCAGCTGAATACCGGCTGCAATCTGGTCCATATCTGCCTTAGTCAGATTCTTATCCAAATATACATGATAGATTTTTTTCTTCAGGTATTTCGGATGTGTCAGTTTAGAAGCTAAATCACCATCATTAGTCAACAGCAATACACCTGTTGTGTTACGGTCCAGACGTCCTACCGGATAAATACGCTCAGCGCAGGCCCCTTTTACCAGATCCATAACAGTCAGACGAGCCTGAGGATCATCTGAAGTAGTTACACAATCTTTCGGCTTGTTCAGCAACACATACACCTTACGCTCAATACTAACGGTTTCATCGTGAAACTTCACCACATCAGCGCGCTTGATCTTTGTACCCAACTCTGTAACAACCTCTCCATTGACAGAAACTACACCTGCCGTGATAAATTCATCAGCTTCACGACGAGAGCAGACTCCTGCATTAGCCAGGAACTTATTCAGACGGATCGGTTCATTCGGATCAACAAATTGTTCTTTGTATTCAATCTGTTTTTTCTTACTGTATTTAGCATTCGGATCGTAATCCCCCGTACGACGTATCGGACGTGAGAATCCCTGCGATCTGTTATCGTTATTGTATCTCGGACGATAGGGACGGTCACCGCCTCCACGATTGTATGAAGGACGTTGCGGACGGTCGCCATAGGAACGCTGAGGACGATCACCACCTTCGCTGTTAAAGCGCGGACGGTAGGGACGGTCGCCACCTTCACGGTTATATGAAGGACGTTGCGGACGGTCGCCATAAGAACGCTGAGGACGGTCACCACCTTCGCTGTTAAAACGCGGACGATAGGGACGGTCACCACCTTCACGATTATATGAAGGACGTTGCGGACGGTCGCCATAGGAACGCTGAGGACGGTCACCACCCTCGCTGTTAAAACGCGGACGATAGGGACGGTCGCCACCTTCACGATTATATGAAGGACGTTGCGGACGATCACCATAAGAACGCTGAGGACGATCTTCACTATTACTATTAAATCTCGGACGATAAGGACGGTCGCCACCTTCACGATTGTATGAAGGACGACTGTATCCGCCTTCTCTGTTAAAACTTCTGTTACCATCACGGCCGGCGTCCGTATTCTCACTCTTGGAGTCTTCGCGCCATTCTTCGTTTTCTGTGCTCATTTTCTTATTCGAATAAAAATTAAACTTTTGGCCTCACGGCCTGATTTTAGACACTTATATTATATATAACAATAATCACCCTTAAATTCCCGTATACGAATGGGGAGTAATTACTCTTAATTCTTTTTTGATTTCTTCGTTCACATCCAATCCTTCAATAAACTCCTTGATAGAAGTTTCTGTGATAGCCTGATTCGTACGAGTCAGAGCCTTCAAGGCTTCGTACGGATGCGGGTAAGCCTCACGACGAAGAATAGTCTGGATAGCCTCAGCCACCACACTCCAGCAATTATCCAAATCACGATAGATAGCCGTTTCGTTGAGCAACAACTTGCGCAATCCTTTCAGCGAACTTTGAATAGCAATCACAATATGCCCGAACGGAGTACCTACATTACGCAGCACAGTAGAATCTGTCAAGTCGCGTTGCAAACGTGATACGGGAAGTTTCACTGCGAGGTGTTCCAGAATGGCATTGGCAATTCCGAGATTACCTTCTGCATTCTCAAAATCAATCGGATTTACTTTATGCGGCATCGCACTCGATCCCACCTCTCCGGCTTTTATCTTCTGCTTGAAATATTCCATCGAGATGTATTGCCAGAAATCACGGTTCATATCGATCATCACCGTATTGATACGCTTCATGGCATCGAAGATAGCCGACAGATTGTCGTAGTTCGAAATCTGTGTTGTATATTCCTCGCGTTCCAATCCCAGTTTCTCTGCAACAAACTGATTTCCGAATGCTTTCCAATCATATTCGGGATAAGCCACATGGTGTGCATTATAATTTCCGGTTGCACCGCCGAATTTAGCAGTTACAGGGCAAGCCTTCAAAGTAGCCAGCTGACGTTCCAGGCGATAAACAAAAACCATAATTTCCTTTCCCAAGCGAGTTGGAGATGCCGGCTGACCGTGAGTTTTGGCAAGCATCGGAATGGATTCCCATTCAGTAGCATACGTCTTCAACTGCGCAATCAGTTCTTCAATCAGCGGATAATAAACTTGCTCCAATGCTTCCTTGATAGAAAGAGGGATCGATGTATTGTTAATATCCTGCGAAGTCAGTCCAAAATGAATAAACTCTTTGTACTCTTCCAATCCACCCAACTTATCAAACTCTTCTTTCAGGAAATACTCTACGGCTTTCACATCATGGTTGGTCACACTTTCAATATCCTTGATACGCTGCGCATCGGCTTCCGTAAAATTACGGTAGATATTGCGCAATGACTCGAACACACTCTTATCAATTCCCTTCAGTTGCGGCAACGGCAGTTCGCACAAAGTAATAAAATACTCTACTTCTACCTGCACACGGTATTTAATCAACGCATATTCAGAAAAATATGCAGCTAAAGCTTCAGCCTTGCCTCTATATCGGCCGTCAATCGGAGAGATGGCCGTAAGTAAATCAAGTTTCATATTGTCGTTTAGATAATTATCAGGCTGCAAAATTAACTCTTTTTCCTGAGTTATAAGGCATAAGGGGAGAGAAAGTTTGTATAAAAGAGACTAAAATCACGATGAACGGCCAAAGGTGAACAGTCTTTAAACAATCAACGATGAACTACTTGCATTTTACCATCGTTGCAAGATAGTTCATCGTTGATCATTCATCATTCAAAAACCGTTCATCGTTTCACTCAGCCCTTAAGCTTCATCAACACCGGTGTTTTCACTGTTTTCACTTCTGTTTGAGGGGTTTCATTCAATTGTTCAAAGATAACAATCTTATTTTCACCCTTCTTCAGCCATACACCCGGAACATAGAGTGTTTGCTGAGGACCTACTTTCCAGTAACGTCCGATATTAACACCGTTCACAAAAACGATACCCTTTCCCCAGCTTTCCATATCCATAAATGTATCTCCGACTTTATCTAACGTAAAAGTCCCCTCATAAAGCACCGGACAGCCTTTCAGCTTAGCCACTTCAGACGGTACATTTTTATGTGTATCAGCTTTCAATTTGGTCAAATCGGGCATTTCGTCCATCGGCAACTGATACATATCCCATCCACCGACAATTTCCTTACCGGCTATCTGAACCGGGCTAATAATTCCCTTGGTATTATGTACGATCTCGCTACCATAATTAATGCGTCCCATATTTTCAACCAGAATCTGCAGAGTAGCATTAAACGGCACCTCTATCTCCATGGAGTAGGTCTTGGTATTCCGATTCAGCACTCCTACCTGTTCACCATCCACATAAACAACGGCATAGTCACGCAACCCCGGAATTTCAAGTGTTCCGCTAATCGGCTGATTGAAATGACGAGTATACAATACATATCCATACCCCTGATTCAATTGTTCAAAAGTCAAGGGAGTATCAGACGACACGGGTTTCTGTTTTTCTGCAAAAGCAAGTACATCCGCAACTTTATTCAATTGAATAGAAGGTATTTCGATAACAGGATTAGGAGCCGGAGCTTCAGGAATTGTATATTTAACATATTTCTTGATCACATTGCGAATCGAATCATACTTTGGAGTTACCCAGCCTGCCTCGCTAATAGGAGCATCATAATCATAACTGGTCATATCCGGCTGAATATCACGCTTCTTATCATAATTAGCACCACTCGTAAAACCAAAATTTGTACCTCCATGCACCATATAGAAGTTGAAAGAAACATCATTTTGCAGATACTTCTCGGTTTGACGAGCAATCCCGGAAGCTCCTATCTGCGGGAACGGCTCTGCCCAATGCGACAGCCAACCCGGATAAAATTCTGCAACCATATACGGACCTTTGCCGTCGTGATATTGATCAACCACTTTTTTCAAATTCTCAATATCACTTTCGCCATTCGCCGTAGGCAAAGCTCCCGGAGTAGCCCCACCCTCAAAAAGCCAACTGCCATCAGAAGTAAACAGAGGTACATTAAATCCTGCATCAGCCAACTGCTGCTTGATTTTAGCATTGTAAGCGCGATGTTCTTCCAAAGGTATATCCTTACGCTGGGCAACGTATGAACCAAATTCATTCTCACACTGCACCATTACAATCGGACCACCCTTTGTACACTGCAAACTACCGACCTCTTTATAAAGACGATCGATATACGCTTTTGTATATTTCAGAAACTCCGGATTATCTCTCCTGATTTCCATTCCTTTCACATTTTGCAACCACCAAGGATAACCACCGAATTCCCACTCGGCACAAACATAAGGACCGGGACGCAAAATAACCATCATCCCCTCTTCACCTGCGGTTTTTATAAATTCAGCCAAATTCTTGTCACCTGTAAAATCCCATTTTCCGGGCTCCGGCTCATGAAGATTCCAGAACACATAGGTAGCCACTGTATTTAACCCCATACCTTTCATCATCTGCAACCGATGACGCCAATATTGATGAGGGATACGGGCATAATGCATCTCACCGGAAAGAACAGGCGTTATCTTTCCGTTACGATAAAAATGTCCATTCTTGATTTCAAACGTAGATTTCGACTGCGAGAACACGCACAATGGCATGACAGCCAACAACAAAAGTAAAAAAAACGATTTTGTTCGCATGGTAGTATTAATAGGTTTATTGATGAAGCAAAGTAAAGAAATAAATCACTTTCCCGCCAAATTTCCCTTTGTTTTCTTTTAAAAAATAACTTGAATTAATACACCATTGTATCGGGTAAAGTACAGAAAAAGAAAATCCTTACAGAAATATTCTGCAAGGATTCCGTATAGAGTGGGCGTTGACGGATTCGAACCGCCGACCCTCTGCTTGTAAGGCAGATGCTCTGAACCAGCTGAGCTAAACGCCCGATGTATCTTTCTTCGAAGAATATATAGCAAAATTGAATCTCTTTTCAATGTGGGCGTTGACGGATTCGAACCGCCGACCCTCTGCTTGTAAGGCAGATGCTCTGAACCAGCTGAGCTAAACGCCCATATATTCTTCATTGAAAGTGTTCGGTTGTGGGCGTTGACGGATTCGAACCGCCGACCCTCTGCTTGTAAGGCAGATGCTCTGAACCAGCTGAGCTAAACGCCCTTACACTTTCTTTTCAAAAGCGATGCAAAGGTATGGCTTTTCTTGAGACCTACAAATTATTTGCGATATTTTTTTTCAAAAAGTTTTCAACTGGTATAATAACAAACTGATTTTCAATTATAAAAAACAAGCATACAGAGTCTCCCCGAACGTATGTCCGGAAATACAATGGAGGCTTGACTTACAGGATTACATCCGACACCTAATAACACGTGCAGGATTACCTACCGCCACACAATCGTCCGGTATATCCTTTGTCACCACACTGCCGGCTCCGATCACACAACGGTCACCTATCGTCACGCCGGGACAAATGACAGCCCCGCCACCAATCCAACAGTCTTCGCCAATAGTTACCGGATAAGCGTACTCTTTGGGGTTACGGCGTTCCAGATAGTCCATTGGATGATGTGGAGTATAGATTTGCACACACGGACCTATCAATGTATGACTTCCGATGGTGATGAATGCTCCGTCAAGGAACGTACAATTGGCATTCACAAATACATGCTCACCCAAACGGATGCCATCGCCATGATCACAATGAAAAGGCGGGCAAATAACGGAAGTAGCCGGAAGATCAGGTATCAATTCTTCAAGTAGTCCCCGATAAGTTTCGTCATACGTACTCAAGCACCGCATTCGTGCCAATAACTTCTTGGCATGTTCAAATCTCACCTGTAATTCAGGTGCCGACATATCCGCCAATTCACCGCTACGCATTTTTTCTATTTCTGTCATCTCGATTCATTCTGTTTTTCCGTTTGTAAATACATATTTTGTCTCGTCCGAAAGCTGTTCGTTAAATTCAAACCCTTCCCAAGCGAATGTCTTCAATTGTTCAACAGATTCTATCCGGTTCTTCAGAATATAACGAGTCATCTCGCCCCGCGACATTTTAGTATAAACCACTACCGTAGCCAATTTTCCGTTTTTCCAGACGTGAAACTCGGGAGTTATCACACGAACCTCCTTCTCAACCCGCTTCCAATCGAAAAGTCCCCGCATTTCGTCACTTGCCAGATTACAAAGCACCCCACCGGCTTTCTTGATATCTGCAATAAACCGGTCTGTAAGGATTGGCTTCCAATAATCAAACATCGTTCTGTTGCCGGGTTCAGGCAACCGTACATCTCCCTCAAGCCGGTAAGGCCTAATCATATCGAGAGGACGCAACAACCCATAGCAGAATGAGGTCAATCTCAGATGATCCTGGGCATAGCAAAAGTCTTCTTCTGAAAAGTCCTGGGGGTGAACTCTTTTAAAAACAATCCCTGTATAAGCCAACAATGCAGGCAATTCCCGTGTACCCTCCGAGTGAAAAGCCTGATAGCGTCTATAATTTTCAACAGCAATCTTAGGATTCACCTTTAACAGCCGTTCCAACTCCTCGACTGAAAATTGTGACATCTGCAGAGCAACCTCCGCTGCCTCCTTCCGGAAGCCGGGAAATGTAGTGAGAGGCGTTTTTGTCTTCGAAACGTCACTCATAGTTTTGGCACAAGATAAAAGTATCAGCATAGGCATTTTTCCTTATTTCAATGTTTCAAAGGAACAAAATTAATAGAAAAACGGCAGTATGCACTTTTTTTCTTATTTTTGTGCAGTCACTAAAACCTGAAAAACTAACATTTTACCTAAAATGAAGATTAAACGACTCTACTTACTGGGAGCCTGGCTCCTTTTGGGCGTCAGTGCTTCGGCCCAAATCACAAGTATTCAACCACAACCACAGCAGGTCCTTTCACAAGCCCGAAACCTGAGCTTACCGGACACCTATCTGATTGTTGGAGATACAGAGGCAAACACACATGCCGTCAGTGCCCTGAAAACCCTGCTTGCCGGAAAGCATTCGGATAAAAACGGGTTTCGCATCTATATCGGTGAAAAAGGGGACAAAGCTATCCGCAAATTCGCCCGACAGATTCCTAATCACAAAGAAGGCTATTATTTGGCCATCAATGATAAAGAGATTGTCTTAGCCGGCCAGGACGAAAGGGGAACTTTCTATGCCTTGCAGACGTTAGCACAGTTACTGAATGACAATCAACTTCCTGTAGTAGAAATCAAAGACTACCCTTCAGTCCGTTTCCGCGGTGTAGTCGAAGGATTTTACGGAACCCCCTGGAGCCACGAAGCCCGTCTCCGTCAGTTGAAGTTCTACGGAGAGAATAAAATGAATACCTATATCTATGGGCCTAAAGATGATCCATACCACAGTTCTCCCAACTGGCGCCTGCCATATCCCGAAAAAGAGGCCCTCCAATTACAGGAGTTGGTAAAAGTAGCCAATGAGAACGAAGTGGACTTTGTATGGGCTATTCATCCGGGACAAGACATCAAATGGAACCAGGAAGACCGCGATCTGCTACTGGCAAAATTCGAAAAAATGTACGATCTGGGAGTCCGTTCGTTCGCTGTATTCTTTGACGATATCTCGGGAGAAGGCACCAATCCGAACAAGCAAGCCGAACTGTTGAACTATATCGACGAGAAATTCGTAAAGGTAAAACCGGATGTCACTCCTTTGGTCATGTGTCCTACAGAATACAATAAAAGCTGGTCGAATCCCAAGGGAAATTATCTGACTACCTTAGGAGAAAAGCTGAACCCTTCTATCCAAATAATGTGGACGGGTGACCGTGTCATTTCTGATATAACCAAAGACGGCATAGCTTGGATCAACGCACGCATCAAACGTCCGGCGTATATTTGGTGGAACTTTCCGGTATCAGATTACGTACGCGACCATCTTTTACTCGGACCGGTCTATGGCAACGACACGCAGATTGCCGATCAGATGTCAGGCTTTGTCACCAATCCCATGGAACATGCCGAAGCATCCAAAATTGCAATTTACAGTGTAGCCGACTATGCATGGAATCCTGAAAAATACAACAGTGAACAGACATGGAAAGATGCTATCCGTACCATTCTGCCAAGTGCCGCAGACGAATTGGAATTTTTTGCAGCACATAACTCCGACTTGGGACCGAACGGACATAAATACCGTAGGGACGAATCTGTCGAATTGCAGCCGTTATCACAACGTTTTCTCGATAGCTACCTGAAAAACGGTTCATATACCGAAGCTGACTTCAACGCTTTGGAAGCAACTTTCGGAAAGATGGTAGAGTCCGGTGACATTTTGATGACCAACACAGGGAATCGTCCCCTCATTGTTGAAATGATGCCTTGGCTCCGTCAGTTTAAATTATTGGGCGAAACCGGGCAAGAAGTTCTGGCTATGGCCAAAGCTTATAAAAAAGGGGACAACTCACTCTTTATCCGGAAATACCGTCATGTGAAAGCACTGCAACAGCAAATGTTCCAGGTAGATCAAACCTATAACCAGAATCCTTACCAACCGGGTGTAAAAACAGCAACTAAAGTGATCAAACCACTGATAGATCAAACATTTACCACGGTCACCGAACGCTATAATAAGGAGCACGGTACACAATTGGATGCCGCAACAGACTATATGCCCCACAAACTGGTAAGTGACGTAGAGCAATTACGCAATCAGCCGTTACAGATCAAAACCAACCGTGTATTGGTATCACCTGCCAACGAAGTAATTAAATGGGGAGCCGGATGCACGCTGACCATCGAACTGGATCAAGCTTATCCGGGAGAAAATCTGGATATAGATTTCGGTAAACCGGACGTGGCTGCCTGGGGACAACTTGAAATTTCGGCTGATGGCAAAGAATGGCAGAAGGTCGATTTCAAACAGGAAAAGAACCGCATCACCTTGAACTTGAAACAAACACCTGTGAAAGCTGTACGTTTCAGTAATGTCGGCAATGCGGAACAAGAAGTTTACCTGCGCCGCTTCATGATTACTCTGGACAAATAGAAATTCATTAAAAACTTATCTGTGCAAAAGCCCCTTCCGATATTTTCGCTAAAATACGGAAGGGGCGCACACAAACAAAACAAACAATAATTCATCAACAGCCTTCACAGGCTATACCGATGAATATCACTAAAGATAGCATATAAAGAATATGCTCGTGAAAAAGCCGCCTTTCCAGGCTGCAGAGGATAAGATTAATCATTCAGCATGTTCATTTATCTTCGTACAAGAGCTTTCTCTTTCCTGTAATACACGAAATTTCATTTGTTGCTGTTCCCGCCAATAATAAAAACCTCCACACGAAATCTTACACAAAACAACATATTCTGTTTTACGCTTCCGCATCAGACGTAACAAAGGAGTACACAAAAACTTATCCGGTTCGGAAACACGTACCCTGATTGTTTTCTGCCCGGAAGAGACTCCATCGGGGCAAGGCAACCAGTCGATATCAAGTATGCCCAGAAGAGAATAACAATAAAAAGCAGAATGTTCATAAGCATACCATGCTCCTTCTTCCTGATACAGAAAAATACAATCAACATTCTGTGCTTCTATTTGCAATATCTCTTCTAGGGTCATACTACCGCAACGTTCTATTGAATAACTACTATCTTACGGGCTACAGTTTCCCCGCTGGAGGCGGAAGTCATCTGTACAGTCCCTCTCCTGCTCGCTCCGAAAGCTACATGCAAATAAGCATGCGAACTGTATTTGCTACTGAGCTCCGACACCATGCCGTCTCCCGGAAGAGCTCCGGGAGATGCGGCGGATGGGTGTAGAAAGAGCCAGCCGGGAGATGTCGGATTCAACACCCGTACCGTCCAGTTACGATCGGTTGAACCGACCAAATCGAGGACAAACGAATCGGTATCTTTCTGATCCGATATGATGGGATTCCAACTGACACGAACCGGCTGAGACAGATTATCACACGTCATAGTCAAGGTTGTAGCTACGGCATCATTAGCCGCTGAGGTAAAATCCCCCGTAATTTTATATTTGTTACTTCCCAAAGCCTGGGCAGACAGGTTTGTCAACCAATTACAATCGTCAGGAAGGGTCAGAACCGGCTGAATACCACGACTGGAATATACGGTACAAATATCCACACCAGTTGCCGATGTAGTCACACCTGTTTTTCCATATAGGCTGAATACATTATTAGACGATGCCATACGGTATTGACCGTCGGCCACAATACAGGGCAGATCCGTGTCTTCATCCGTCAACTCCACTTTCAAAGCATTCGAAGGTGCAGAAGCCACAGCAATATCCGGACTTTCATATCCCGGACCATTGACTCCCACCACTGTAACAATATAGCGGTGGTTGCGTACAATGTTCAAAGGACTTCCGTCATTACCGTTCATCACTACCTTATAGTAGCCCTTTTTCCCCTTATACCGGGCTGCAATCACTACTCCCATATAGTCGGAAGCCGAACAATTGCGCTCATAAATGTATAAAGATGGTTCCGCACCATTAACCCAACCCTTACGATAATCCAGATAGATTCCACCGGTAACCGGATTTGTGACAACGGGAGTATTTACTTCTCCTGTGCAATCGGTCGGAGCCAGGAAGCCATGACAGGCCCCCTGATGTACAGTAATTCCCTCGATGACAAAATCATCCAGTCCGGTATTCCCACCTCCATTACCCTTCTTCACTTGTATACATGCTGTGGAACGCAACAGTTTCACACCCTCTGCTTTCGTTACGATATTGATTCCGTTCAATGCAAAACGTCCCCACATGACCAAAGGCATTACATGGTTTAACAATGTGCTCTCTCCTTCATCCACATGTTCGAGCGAGGCTGTCTGCAAGGAAGAGATAGCCGCATTTTCTGTCATACCGGGAGTTATATCACCAAAGTTCAAGCGATCCGAAGTGCCATCAGCACTCCGACCGTTTGCAACCAGATGAATGATACGCCGTTCTGAAGTGGCATCCAAACGGACTGTGAAATTAATCCCCGTTCCGGTGATCACCAACCTGTCATTCTCTACTTTGACGCGTTCCATAAACTTTGCGTCTTTGTCGAATATCAACAAGTCTGCGTTCTTAATATCGGTATCCGTATACGGACCACCGGCACGAGTAAGAGTATTTACTGACTCCGGTTGCGGTAGGGTTACCGAAACAGCAACATCTATCTTTCCATAAGCGGGTTTCTGTTCCTCCTCTTCATGACTGCACGAGGCAAACAGAAAAGCAATCAGTATACCTATTATATATTGTATTTTCATATTATAGCGCATTTTCATTGTTTACACTAAAATCTATCTCCTCTCCCCCTGATAATTATCGGAATAAGTATTCACGATTACAGGAGTCCAGAAGGGCTTTTCTTCCGGTCGGAACGGAACCTTAACCGAATGAGACGAGCGAGTATTGGCAGGGGCAGCAGCAAGTACTGTTACAGATGCCGAATGTTTAATACGGTCATATACAATTGTTGCAACTTTTGTATACCCCCCTTGATCATACGTTCCATTACCTCCGGTAGTAGTAATAAGTACCCGATAAGTATCATTATACAACCTTTCACCACCTTCATTATAATAATTATATTTATTATAATCCCCGGTTTCAGCAGTTCCTTTAGACATTGTTCCTCCTTTATAAGCAGTCATCTCAAAAGTCATAGGAGCAGGTGCTATCCCTGAACTATACCATGTTGCATAAACATCCAATTTTATTTTTCGGGGAGAGTTTACATCGCCTTCCAATACAGGGGCATTAAAAAATGCAGTTTCTCCCTGTCCTTGACGTGCATCACCACCCCACTGTAGCAGCAGTTTGCCATTATAATTAACAGTCTGATTCTTGCTCCATCCAACGGGCTTTTTATCATAAGAAGAATTATTACTTCCATCACCAGATACATTATTACCTTGGAATTCAACCGCAATATCCACATCAGCCCTATCCCACATAAATTTAACAACAAAATAGTCAAAAGGAGGAATTGTTACAATAATATCCTGGTGTACTTTTACCGTAACCTGATAATCCGGGCAATCTGCATGATGGAAAGTTAACGATCCGTCACGGGCCTCATCAGAAGGTTCACGGTCTGTTGTCATAGTCAGCACTTGTGTTAACGGATTCCATCTCAAATCACTATGAATCCAAGACTCCCATGAATCGAAAATAATATTTCTACTACCACCCAATACAGTCACATCCTGTGAATTAGTGACTGCAGTCTGCGCTGAACCTGTTGGAGCAAGTGCATTTATTACCCCATCATCCACATGAATATAGCAGTTCACTAACGAAATCGTATCCGTATCAAGCGTTGTTTTATTCTTCACAACAATCTGACCATCTCCATAACAAGTATCAAAATCATCCGGCTTAATCGTCGAAGTACGTGTAAAGTTAACTGTGGTATTTCCTTTTACCCCATTCTGTATGTCTGAAGTCGCTTTGGGACTACTACCTAAGAATATCCAGTCACCTCCAATACTCTTAACTTCCACCGAACGTTTTTCGTGTACTTTAGGACAAAAGATAAGTTTATGTTCACTAACTTTAATCGTACCTCTATCCGGTCTTTGTGTTACCGGTATTTTCTTGGTCACATTATTGGCCTTAATGGTAATATACGAAGTACGCGGATGATTATCCACATAGCTATCCAGATCAGCAGTAATTTCCACCGCATTCCCATCCAACTTTTTCACCGAAGTAATCCACGTGGCCTCAGGTGCCTTCTCCACTGTATATTCGCGAGCATTGGTATTTACATGTATTGTATCTTTAAATGCCATCCCCACCGAAGCTTTATCCGTATAAAGTTGGGTCTGTGACAAATCAGCTTCCAACTGTGTATCCTGCCAGTTCAATATCTCAGTGGAGACATCGAGCTTTCCACCAAGGAAAATGCGTACCAACAAAATTCCGTTTACTCGTGGAACCCGAGGGATTACCACATCCGTCTTCTCAAAACGTGTTCCTCCTTCACTGGCCAGATCGACACTCAGTTTAAGATGACTGGTAGTTGTGTCGGTCGGAAGTGCATTCAGATAATCAGTTCCTTTATGAGCCGGCACAATAAACCGAAGCGTATCACTGTACTGATGACCGGCCATTGCAGTATTATTATGTATAGTAAAAGTACCGGTCATAGGCTCCGCACTCACAGTAGGATTGTTTTTATTGGGATATAACCCTCCTTCCCAGTTAAGAGTCGTAGGCACATTAGTCAATTTCATCGTGTGAGTGCCATTAATATCCAGTCCTCCGGCATCGGCTATCACGACTTTGACCAATGCAACGTTCCGTGAAAGCAATGCTGTTTCGGAAGCGACATTATCCTGACCGGCAATAACCTGCTGTCCGGTAATATAAGCCGTACGCAGCTCAGGCATAGACGGCAAACTCCCACCGGCAGAACGTGTTTCCCACATTTTCAGTGACGAACGTGCCTGTCCACGGACAGGTTGTACCAATCCACTGTTTACATCTCCGTCAGCACTGACCAATGTAATATCCCATGTCCCCGCCGCAACCGGCATAGTGAGGCGGTCTGCAGCGTAAGTCACATCCGGCACTTTCTGCCTGAATTGTCCGGCAGTAGCTCCATCTCCATCAAACAGATAGACTTGCGTATTATTGATAATGTCTGCTGAAGCTCTTGTCATCCTGAAAACCAATGAAGGATTACCATTGGTTTCCCCCGGCGATTCCCTGTCATCCGTACAAGCAAACGCCAGAAAAAGCAGCAAGCCCATCAACCCTGTATATATTCTTTTTCCTGTCATAGTTCTTTTTTCATCCATTTTCTTCTGAGCGGACAAGAATACCTTACACTCGAGATGCAAGGCATTCTTCTCCCCAAGAATCATTTTATTTCCGAATCGTAAACTCTGCCGTACGTTCTGCATCCGATACACTGATCGGCTGTGCACCTGTAGGTTGGTTTACAGATTTGATTTTCAGTTTCACCTGTTTTTCCAAAGTATCCGTGCTGAACAATACCACTCCATTCACATTGGCGGAGCTATGGTTACCGTCTCCACTGATACGTAGGTCATGCAGGTTGGTAAAGACAAAGTCTTTTCCTTCTTTTGCCGTAGCATCGGGCAATGTCACACAGTTAACAATGATATCACTACCTGTGGCATTGGTCAATAAAGCTCCGTCTGAAGCACGCAACAGCGAAACAGTGAAGAAGCCCGACACCACATTATTATTCACTCTGTGGTCACCCAATGAAGCAATGGCCAGACGTGCCGGCTGATCGACGACAATTCCACTGCAACTCAACAGTTCACCATCAAAAGCAACATTAGAACCACTCAGGCTATGTACTTTATTAAAATTCACTACCACGGTTTTAGGAAGTTCATAGCGGGTGTCCTCCAATGTCCTGACATTAAAGGATGATTTTTGCGAACCATTGGCAAATATCACTCTAGGAGTCAATCCCATATCGAAATCGAGCGCATCGGCTGTGCCTTCTCCATATATACCATCTACTATAATATTTGCCCCCGTAGCATTGGTCAAAGGAGTTCCGTCGGTTTTAAATAATCCCAGTTCATATAAAATATCTTTGGATCCCTCTTCTCCACGCTCGGTACGTACCAACTTCACAACTGCCTGCTGATCTTCGATAACCGCTTTCCCTACAGGCTTCACCAGATAACTCTGCTGAACATCCGACAATAGCAGTTCAAAGTCTTTCACGCCTTCGATCAGATCATTCGCTTTTACCGGAACCTCGATATCCTGTTTCACCAGATAGCGATCCGCCGTCCCGCGTGAAGGGGTGAAAGACAGTTTTCCCTTTACCGGAGTAAAATTATTAGCTGTTGTAGCAGATGCTTCACGAGTGGCATATCCTACACTTACAGGAACAGGAGCCCCTTCCTTTGTAGTGGCATATCCTGTCAGCGTGACAGTAAATACCGCAGTAGCCGTTCCGTTTACCGGCTTGGTTATTTTCACATCCGAAACATAGAGTCCATGTCCCAGTTTGACAAGGCGACTGCCACTGCCCAGAAAAAGTAACTCACCGGACGATGCAGTCAATGCCTGACGATAAACAGTAGGTTTATTGTCCGTCACATAACGGTCAAATTCTTTTTCACCCGTAGCAGAATACATACAAACCCGACCTTCATCCGAAGACAGCAGTAACACTTCACCGTTATTAGTTACCTTAACCTTATCAAAATTACCATCAATAGTGCGGTCAAACTCAGCTTTACCCGTCGGCAATATACGGACAAACGTTCCTCTGCGTGCATTGACATCATAAGTTGTTACCACCGATTCACCCGTAGTCCGGTTCATACCCACACCTCTCACACCTCCATTCGAGGTACCGGAATATAAAGCTGTTCCGTCATTTCTCAACAAGGCATAGTATCCTTTACTGCCACTTCCACCTACCAATATATTACCATTGCGAGCCACCTGAAGCTGATTAAGCATCACCGATCCCTGGTTGGCGGGTATCAGTGTTTTGGCAAAAACAATATCACCTTCCGGCCGTATTTTATAAATGATGCCTCCATCAGTCGATGAATTACCGGTAACAATCACCGAACCGTCATTGATATTGGCATTCATACCTGTCACGATGAACCGCTTAGCCGGAATAACAGTTACATAATAAGGCTTCCCTTTATCATCTAACCGGACCACTGTTGTCTGTTCTTTCTCCTTGTCTCCGGAGAAAGCCGCACATATATATTCAGTCGTATTGCCCAGCACCTCGAATTGATCACAATAACCACTTCCGGCATTCTTGTACTGATAAATCACTCTACCCGATTTATCCACTTTCAGAAGAATACCTTGCCGGCTATTTCCTCCTTTCGGCTCCATACCGGAAAGTATCAATGACCCGCTACGCAGCAAGGCTCCCTTCATGAGTTCACTCCCTTGTCCTCCTGCATAAATATTGGTAACAATATGACCGCTACGATCCAATATGACCGCCCGTCCGCTTAGTGTCACATTGTCTTTTCTGCCTTTTGTATTCATCACAGCAGATTGCCCGACAAGCAGGATACGGTTATCCTCCAACTCTGTCAACTCGTTAACAGCGGTAAATCCGGCCAGCGGCAATGAAAAGAGCACTTCTCCCTCTCTGCCTATCCAGGTAAGGTTATACTTCTGTCCCTCTTTACCCACCATGGCCACTTCGTCACCGGCTAAGGGACAAACCAGCTGAATCTGATTCTTATCGCCATACTTCTTATCGAAAACCACCGGCATATATTGGGCTCTCACTTGCAGACAGGCCATGATGCCCAGCAGGAACAGTATCCACACTCTATGAATTCTTGTCTTCTTCATATATCGTTTACTTTTTTATATTTCTACCTCTTATTATATATTTCGACACGCCTTGCCCTACGGTTCACCTGTATCCAATCGATACCTCCCTCCGGCCAGCGATGATACTCAATTTCCTCTTTCACCTCTTCTGGAGAAAGCTTTATCCTTCCATGAGCCTGTATGCCGAAACGTACGTTTAAACCATGATTGCGCAGAAACTCCGCAACACTTTCCGCCCTTCGCTCTGACAATGAATAGTTATAACTGTCACTACCTATCTCATCGGCAAAACCATCAAACCTAAGTTCGGAAAATTGGTAAGTACCCATTTCATTGATAAATTGCTCGAGTCTCCGTACAGATTCATCGGTCAACTCATCCGAATCGAAATCAAAATAGAGAGTCATCAGCAATCCTTCCGGCGCATACTGCTTCAGTGTGACAGACTCCGGAGAAACAGTTTCCGTAGTGCCGTTCAACAACAAAGCGCCACCTAAAATTGCATTTTCCTCACTCATCCCGTAAAAAGGCATCCCTTGCTGGGTTCCCAGATCCTCTACTGTACGGAGGTAATAGATATCGTCTCTTGAAGCCATTTCACGATCGGATACAAAATAGGCTGTTCGCAAGTCAAGCGGACACATATAATAATCGTTGAAGACGGAATTTACCGGATAAGGAAAATGGCTGATACTGCCCGGAATCACTCCATCTTTATCATAATAAGCACTGAACAGATCATAACCACCGAATCCCGGCAATCCGTTAGACGAAAAGATAAGACGTCCTTTATAGATTACAGGAAAGATCTCATCGCCTTCCGTGTTGACATCCGGTCCCAGATTAACAGGAGTCCCCCATGCCTGAGCCTCTTCATCCCAATGGACAACATACAGGTCGAACCCACCGTATCCTCCGGGCATGTCAGAGGTAAACAACAATGATTTGCCTTCATTAAACAGGTAAGGGTGGGCATACGAAGACATCTCTTCCTGTGGAAAAGCCGGAACATACTTCGTAAATCGTTTCTTCTTGTTCTTTAGCACAGAGTAAAACAACTTTGTACGGAAAGGACGTAGCTTCCGGTTTGCCATCTCTACGGTTGTCTTCTCTTTATCATACTCGATAACCGTAGCTACCATCGACTTCATATCCGGCGAAAAGGTCACTGGACCATTCTGTAAGTCAGCAGGTATTTTCCGGAAATAGCCATAATATCTTGGAGGTTTCTGAGTCTCAACACCGGTTTCACCGGGTTCGTCAAGTGCATAATAGTGAGTACGATGGAAGAATAATTTCCCCGGATCATTGAATTTACTGTAACTAATGGCATAAAACGGTTGTTCCCCATAATTACCAACCCAAAATTCAGCGTTCGATGTATTCAGTAATAAGCGTTTTGCCGAAAACCCGGGATCTTCCTGAACCGAATGGCGCATGGCAAGTGCCTCCAATGTATTCTGATAGCGCTGATAGCGGCTATATATGTCTTTATAGGCATTATCCAGGCAAATGGCTTCTGCTTTGCGGGCTTGTCCCTGAAAACGCAGAGCATCCACATAATCACAGACATCATCTACCCCGAGCAAATCCGGACGCAAGCTCATTGCTTTATCATAATGCTCCGAGGCGCGACCATATTCCCTTACCATGAAATACAAACGCGCTGTTTTGAGATGAAGCGCAGCCTGACCGGCCTCATCTTTTTCACGCCTGATAGCCGTTTCATACTGAGCCATCGCTTTATCAAATTTCTGCCTGATAAAATTACGGTCTGCCCGCCGTTCTACCCGCCCTATCTTCCGCTCCTGCGCAACGGAAGGCATAGTCCCTCCCATCAGAAAAAGGAATGCGGCAGCCGACAGGAGAATCTGTATCTTCTTCTTTCTCATTTCAGCAACTTTTTATCAGTAACATTATCGGAATATATTATAGGTGAGATTTATACCGAACTTAGTCGGACCTATCCACCTCTTCGTCTTTTTACGTTCCAAAGGGAAATTCACATATTCTCCACCCAAATAATATTTATTGTATTGGAGGTGCGCATATCCCAGGCCAATATTCAGATCCAGCCCCCAACGAGAGTTGAAAGCAAATTTATACCCGGTCGAGATACCTCCCGATACTCCCCAACCTTTACGACGATAGCTCTGCAACGGATCGTTATGCTTTAATAAACCGATATTAAAATTACCGTACATAGCATAGGGACCAATATAAAATCCATCCCATGAGTCGTTAGTATAAAAGTTACGAGGATTCACATAATAGCGCAATTCAACACTGCTCTGGAGTGCCCGAAACACTTCTTCATGTTTCTTGAATAAATACGGCATCCATAGCACTTCACCGTTCACCGTGAGTTGCCTCGTCAATGTATACTCAAAGCCGACGTTAGGCGAACCGGTCAGCCAAAAAGGAATATTCACTTTGACACTTTGTGCCTGTACTCCGCTGATTAAGCAAAATAAAACGGCGACACTCAAAATATGTCGTATAACTGATTTCATTCTAATTCTCTTTTATATGTATATATGTATCATTCCATGTCCGTATCTCCACTCTCGATATCTTCGTTCCATCCTACAACCGATATCTTAATAACGGTATAAGATTCGATCTCAATAATTATACGTTTACCATGCAATAACCGTAACGGCAGTCCTGTCTCCCTTTCCGTAACTTCCACGGGCAGATGGTTGACAACTGCTCCATTTTCATCGAGAAATGTATAATTCAACCTCATCGGTTCATTCTCCACAGAAGGAATAAAACGATGATCTACCTCTAATACATCGGCTTTCTCCTGTACGGGTAATGTTCCGAAATGAAACATTTTGTCCTCGGGAGTCAATCGGCCGGTCAGAGTATCATTTTTGAGGTATTGCATTACAGGTGCTCCTTCCGCAAGCAATTGTACCTTCTTTATATGCGATACATCACCGGGAAATTTCTTAAACCGAACCGTTATACGTCCGGTATAGCGTTCCAGTGCTGCGGTATCGGTCTGTAAAATGCCCGGATGTACAATTGCGGGTACGAACTTCTGGAATAATATATCCGAAGGCTGTACATATCTGTTCGGTCCGGTAGAGCTGCTTTTCAGAATAAAAGCAGAAGCATCCAGATGTTGCCCGTCCACAAACGTAAGACTGTCCGTATTGGTATAACAGTATACTTTATATTCGCCGGGAGTTAACCTAAAACTAAACAAGCCCGCCTCCATGCGCGGATCTTTATCCCATGGAGAGGTTGCATAACGTGCACCGACCAATGTTCCGGCATCGTTATAGACCAGCACTCGACAATCACTGACAGTCTTGTTCAGAACTTCGGGTACAAAAACCTGATAATTCGTTTCATCTTCAAAATAATCATATGTACACGACGCAAGCGAAAGTAAGACTGCTACACCAGTAAATAATACTATGAGAAGTCTGTTTTTTCTCATGTTCTATAGTTTATTTCATTAATCACCTCCGAGGTCCTCGGGAGCAGCAAGCATTTCTGCTTATTCTCTGCTCCCGGACCATAATTCCGAGGGGAGTAAAAGAAAGTTTTTACATTATAATATCTGAATTTACAATATTGCTATCCCAAGGTGTAGGAGCTCCTACAGTAATTGTCAGGCCACCATATTCCGTAGGAGTTACAGGCACAGTCGTGCTTCCGCCGGTACGTAAAGTCAGGTTTACTTCACGAATCACGTTCGGCACAAAATTCTCTTTAACCACTCCGGACCAATAAACAGTAGCATCACTAGGAAGTGCAGTACCATCTCCCAAAATATGTCCGGCTTTACCACGTCCTGATACCACTATAAAATACTGACGCTGTCTGTCAGCCGTACCGGTAGTTGCAGAATCATTAACGCGTCCACCGTTATTGGGGAATACAACCACATCTCTCCACATCGTGAAGTTTCCGTTCAAAATCGTTCCTCCTGGATTATAACCGGCTCCGGGCTCAGCCGTTTTAAAGACTTCACCATCCGAGATAGACAATATATTAGTAGCAGTCGAGGTAGCACTTACTCCTCCGTCATTCCCTGCCATCACTTTCAGATAGTCCGGCAAGCGATAAATCATAATAGAAGCGTCTTGTGTAAAATCAACTCCTTTGGCAGTATTCTCATTATTCGTATTTCCTTCTTTATCCTTTACGTTCAGACGGACACGCATCAAAGAAACTTCACGCTTCAAAGCAATCGGAGATGGAGTTGCAGTCGCATCCGAAGAAATAACCACATTCGAAACAGCTCCCATAAAGATTTCGGCCGGTTCCGTATAGGCTGTATTGCCAGCCAAGGCAGCAGAACAAAAAGCAGGGAATGTACCCGTTTTATACTTCATCACCATGTTCTGTACCTGTTTCTGACGTACGTTCCACATCCCCCACTCTACAGGAGTCGTGCCTCCATCCAAATAGGTATTGATAGCATCCGCTGAACTTTTCGCATTTGCTATGGCTACCATTGTATAAGTTCCAGCAGGTACATCTGTATAAGTAAAGGTTGTATTCCCAGCTGTTGGAGTAACTACATCGGAAAACCGCACGATATTGCTTGCGTCATATAGCAAAATCTGTACCTGGTGGATATTACTCCACGAAGTTTCCGGTACTGCAGTAGATTGTGCGGCTCTCGTCTTACCGCCCTGTTCCATACTTGTTCCTTCAAAGTTCAACTTGACTATAAAGTTAGCCTTCGAGTTCCCTCCGGGAACTTCTCCTGAAGGCAGTTCATTGTGCTCCGAACAAGCACTCATAGTCATTGCAGCAAGCAAAGACCATAAAAACATAGATTTTTTTCTCATAAACAATTCACTTTAGTTTCTACTTAATAGTTGATTCAGACAGAATGTTAGTTTCTGATCCATTTGGCCTGCCCGTTACTTCGTAGGTAACGGGATTACACAAATTCCGAGATAAAGAAGTGTCTTTAAAGGAGTTGTTTTTACTAAAATGAATCTTTACGGTCTTAAAAAAGACAATAAAATCCTTTCCCATCTTTCAACCTGAAAAATGGAAATATCTTTTGTTGCCTTTTCCGAAAGACAACCCGCTAAAAATGTTCAGCTATTTAATATCTATTGCAAAAATAATTGTTTTATTATGCGTAATTCAAAAAATATATTTAAATTTGCCGCCGATATCATCTCCCGTTACCTACGAAGTAACGGATATTTTTTCAATTAGCAATCAAGCTATTAGCTTCTTATTTTTTTATCTGTCCCCCTTTTCTTCTTCGATAAAATATATGTAATAAGAGAGCTATTCATCCGGTTTACCTCATCGTCTCTGTAGGGTTGAAAATAGGTTTCGGTTACTTTAACCGAAGAATGTCCCATAGCGTCACAAATCAAGCTTGAATTATAATTCTGCCGGAGGGCCGTTGTCGCCCAGGTATGACGGGCGGTATAAGTACTGAGTCGGTCTCTGATTCCCAATATGTTTGCCACTTGTGTCAACCGATAGTTCTGAAGGCGTAACATTCGGGCATATTGTCCATATTCATCTTTACCGGGATTCTGTATAATAGGGAAAAGATAAGGTGAGTCCGGAATTGCATACATATATTTCTGTATAATTTCCATGGCTTCCTTACCCACCACCACAGTCAGTTTACGACTGGTCTTGCGCCGGTGATACGTGATCACATTTCCCTGCAAATCACACCTGCGCAAGAAAGCAAGATCCACAAACGGCATCCCTCGAAGCAGGAACAAAAGCACAAACAGATCACGGCTGAAAGCCAATTTTCCAGGCAACGGTTTTCGGTCTGTCATCAGTCTGCATATAACTTCCGGCGAAACAGCTCTTTTCACCGGGCAATCAATACCGGTATGTACTTTATTGAAAAGACGTGGCACGTAAGTTGCCACGCCCCGTTCCAAAGCCTGATTATATACAGATCTCAACATACGCATGTAAGTAGAAATGGTATTCCACTTAAGCTGGTCAGCCAATAGTTTCTGCTCAAACAAAGCCAGCCATTCCGGAGTCAGTTGGCTAAAGGTGATTTCACGTCCATTCATAAAATTTTTCAGTCGATTCAAAGTACTCTGATATACATGGGCAGTACCATTGCGTTGTTCTTTTTTCAGTTCGACTATTCGCTTCTCCATAAATCGAGTCAAAAGTTCTTTTTTCATTTTAAGTCTGTTTAGATTACAAATTAAATTATCGCATGCTTTTGCTTATCATTTCATATATCGGACTGATATTTCAACAAATCGCAAAAAGCGTAGTGCCATAACAAACCAACTGCATGATTATCTCTTTTTTTTAGATAACTTTGCAGCCTTCGAAAAACTTTTAACCACAATTGGAATAGACCGAACCGGCTCTTCTCAAGACACCGCTTCAATCATTTCTCAGTATCCACAGTCTCAGGCTTCACAACCTGACTTGTCACAAGTGTATCTTTCTCAGTAGTATTACAAGTACCATTAAACCTGGCTTTCGATTCTATTTCAAGTTTACATGTATAAACATCACCATTCATTGTACATCCCGATTTCATTATCAAATCTTCTGCCACCTGAATATCTCCCTGTAACATCCCGTGTAACACAGCACCGGTGCACGTCACATTTCCTTTGATCCTTCCTTGAGGACCAATCACCACTTTCCCTCTACAGGAAACATTTCCCTCTATTATTCCATCTAAACGTAAATCCCCTTCTACCGTGATTGTTCCTTTCACCATTGTTCCCAATGCTATTGTAGTCAGTTTATCAACACCGACTTTCACAGTCTTTACAGAATAATCTTCATTCTTCTTTTTTCCAAACATATTAAAATCTGAATTATGTAAATAAAAAAAGGACGAACATTCTTCTGATACCAAATATTAAGTAGATTACAAATATAAGTTAATTATAAGACAGGCAGAAAAAAAGACGGGAAAATGATCGTATATAATCATAAAAAAGGGGAAAAACCGTTTATCGGTTTCTCCCCTCTCTCCTATTATTTAATTGTTGCAAACAGAATTATTTATATTCCTGCCAGCTCTTTATCTGAATATCTTCCAGTTTCAGATCGCAGAATGCCTCGATAAACGCACTTGCCAGACGAGCATTAGTGATCAACGGAATATTGTGATCTATCGCACCGCGACGGATACGGTAACCATTTGTCAATTCACGCTTCGAATGATTCTTCGGAATGTTTACGATCAAATCAAATTTATGATCGGCAATCATCTTCATCACATTATTCTCAGCTCCCGGTTTCTCATCCGGCCAGTAAACCGGAGTAGTATCTACCCCATGTGCATTCAGGAAAGCAGCAGTACCGGCTGTTGCATAAATCTTATACCCTTGGTTGAACAACATGCGGCTTGCCTCCAACAAATCGACTTTCGACTTCATTGCACCTGAAGAGAACATAACTCCCTTTCCTGGAATCTTAAAGCCTGTAGCGATCATCGCATTCAGCAATGCTTCCGAAAAATCATCACCGATACAACCCACTTCACCGGTAGACGACATATCTACGCCCAGAACCGGATCGGCCTTATGCAGACGCGAGAAGGAGAACTGAGACGCTTTTACTCCGATCCAATCAATGTCAAATGCGGACTTATCAGGACGACTGTATGGGGCATCAAGCATAATGCGGGTAGCTGTTTCGATAAAGTTGCGTTTCAACACCTTCGAAACAAACGGGAAACTACGTGAAGCACGCAAGTTACATTCAATCACTTTGACTTCGTTGTTACGAGCCAGGAACTGAATATTAAACGGACCCGAAATATTGAGCTCTTTTGCAATCTGACGACTGATTTTCTTAATACGGCGTGCTGTTGCAAAATAGATTTTCTGTGCAGGGAATACCAAAGTAGCATCACCGGAGTGCACACCGGCAAATTCAATATGTTCAGAGATGGCATATTCTACTACTTCTCCGTTCTGAGCTACTGCATCAAACTCGATTTCCTTGGTATTCTCAAGGAATTGAGAAACAACCACCGGATACTCTTTGGATACCTCAGCAGCCATCTTCAAGAAGTTCTCCAATTCTTCGTCGTCATAGCAAACGTTCATTGCAGCACCCGACAACACATAAGACGGGCGAACCAGCACCGGATAACCTACTTTCTCCACAAATCCCTTCACATCTTCCAGACTGGTCAGCTCCTGCCATGCCGGTTGGTCTATCCCCAGTTGATCGAGCATTGCAGAGAACTTATTACGATTCTCGGCGCGGTCGATAGAAATAGGAGAAGTACCCAATACCGGAACAGACTGACGATAGAGTTTCATAGCCAGGTTATTCGGAATTTGTCCGCCTACAGATACAATCACACCGCGAGGTTGCTCCAGGTCAATGACATCGAGTACACGTTCGAACGAAAGTTCATCAAAGTACAGACGGTCACACATATCATAGTCAGTAGACACCGTTTCGGGGTTATAATTAATCATAATCGATTTATATCCCAGCTTACGGGCAGTCTGCACAGCATTTACCGAACACCAGTCGAACTCAACCGAACTACCTATACGATAAGCGCCTGAACCCAGAACAACTACTGATTTTTCATTCTTATAATAGTTCACATCATAGCCCTGAACCGCATAAGTCATATACAGATAGTTTGTCAATTCAGGATGTTCGGAAGCGATTGTATTAATGCGTTTCACTGCCGGAAGAATACCCAGTTCTTTACGGCGTGCACGTACCATCAGATTCTCTTTCTCCATATTTCCCACCGGATTCAGCACAAATCGTGCAATCTGGAAGTCGGAGAAGCCCAGAACTTTAGCCTCACGCAACACATCGGCCGGGATATCCTCTACTTTATCATAGGCAGACAGCTTAGCCTTATAGTCAACAATATTTTTAAGTTTACCCAAGAACCACGGATCGATCTTTGTCAGTTCGTGAATACGCTCTATGGTATAACCTTCCTCCATAGCCTGAGCCAATGCGAAGATACGCAGATCTGTCGGGTGAGAAAGTTCCTTGTCCAGATCCTCAAAGTGTACGTCATCGTTACCGACAAACCCATGCATGCCTTGTCCGATCATACGGAGCCCTTTCTGGATAATCTCTTCAAACGAACGTCCGATTGACATAATCTCACCTACCGACTTCATGCTCGATCCGATCTCACGGGATACACCGGCAAACTTGGTCAGGTCCCAACGAGGAATCTTGCAAATATAATAATCAAGCTGTGGAGCCACATAAGCGGAATTCGGAGTTCCCATCTCACCGATCTGGTCGAGTGTGTAACCCAATGCCACTTTTGCAGCCACGAATGCCAACGGATAACCGGTAGCCTTCGAAGCCAATGCCGACGAACGGCTCAAACGTGCATTCACCTCGATCACACGATAATCATCCGTATCCGAATTGAACGCATACTGAATGTTACACTCACCGACAATACCCAGGTGACGGATACATTTGGTTGACAGTTCCTGCAACATTTTCAACTCTTTGTCGTCCAATGAACAAGTCGGAGCTACTACGATCGATTCACCGGTATGAATGCCCAGCGGATCAAAATTCTCCATGCTTGCCACTGTAAAGCAGTGATCGTTCGCATCGCGGATCACCTCAAACTCAATCTCTTTCCAGCCCTTCAGCGACTCTTCTACCAAAATCTGTTTAGAGAAAGCAAACGAACTTTCGGCCAGTTTCAGGAACTCTTCTTCATTGGCACAAATACCGCTGCCGAGTCCTCCCAATGCATAAGCCGAACGAACCATCACCGGATAGCCAATGCGTCGCGCAGCAGCGATAGCATCTTCCATGCTCTCCACCGCCTGGCTGATCGGAGTTTTCATCTCGATTTCATCGAGTTTCTTCACAAACAAGTCACGGTCTTCCGTATACATAATAGCCTCAACCGAAGTACCTAATACTTTCACGCCATATTTATCCAGAATCCCCTTTGTATAAAGTTCCGCACCACAATTCAGGGCAGTCTGTCCACCGAATGCGAGCAGAATACCGTCGGGGCGTTCTTTCTTAATAATCTCTTCTACGAAATAAGTAGTCACGGGCAGGAAATACACCTTATCAGCAATTCCCTCGGAAGTCTGAATGGTTGCGATATTCGGGTTAACCAATACCGAATTGATACCTTCTTCTTTCAAGGCCTTCAATGCCTGTGAACCGGAATAATCAAACTCTCCGGCTTGTCCGATTTTGAGTGCGCCTGAACCCAAAACAAGAACTTTTTTTCATTTCCTTTTCCATTTCTTTTATTGTCATTATAAGTTGTTATTTCTAAGTGTCCGCATAAAAAAAATGCGTTGCCCTCAATAAAGGACTAACGCATTACCAAAGAACTAAATATCGTTTTTGGAGAAAAGAGAAGAAGTAGACCGATTCCGGGTGAAATACACTCGAATGGAGATAATACTTACTTCTGATTTCCTGTTGATTCATTGTTGTTTCAAAGTTTGTGCAAAGTAACGACTTATTTCTATAATTACAAAGGAATCTGGTAAGAATATTCGTTTTATTTGTTACTTCTGCCGATTCTGACTATCTTTGCCCTTCGATTAAAAACAAAAGTAATGGGAAAAGAAAAAATCATATTAACAGGCGACCGTCCTACCGGAAAGCTCCACATCGGACACTACGTAGGCTCGCTGAAACGGAGAGTCGAACTGCAAAACTCCGGCTCGTTTGACAAAACTTTCATCTTCATTGCCGATGCACAGGCACTGACCGATAATATCGACAACCCCGAAAAAGTACGTCAGAACGTAATTGAAGTAGCTCTCGATTATCTGGCTTGCGGACTCGACCCGGAAAAATCAACCATCTTCATCCAGTCCCAGATTCCGGAACTGTGCGAACTGACTTTCTATTATATGGATCTCGTCACCGTATCGCGCCTGCAACGTAATCCCACTGTGAAAACAGAAATCCAGATGCGTAACTTTGAAACCAGTATTCCGGTAGGTTTCTTCACTTACCCCATCAGTCAGGCTGCCGACATCACTGCCTTCCGTGCCACAACCGTACCGGTTGGTGAAGACCAGGAGCCCATGATCGAGCAAGCCAGAGAGATTGTCCGCCGTTTCAATTATATCTATGGAGAAACCCTGGTAGAACCGGAGATCCTTTTACCGGATAATGCAGCCTGCCTGCGCCTGCCCGGTACCGATGGAAAAGCCAAGATGAGTAAATCGTTAGGCAACTGCATTTATCTGGCCGAAGAAGCTGATGAAATCCAAAAGAAAGTGATGAGCATGTTCACCGACCCCGATCATCTGCGCGTGCAAGATCCGGGTAAAATCGAGGGTAACACCGTATTTACATACCTGGATGCATTCTGCCGTCCCGAACACTTCGAACGTTACCTGCCCGACTATCCGAATCTGAACGAGTTGAAAGCCCACTATCAGCGTGGCGGTTTGGGTGATGTAAAGGTAAAACGTTTCCTCAACTCCATTATGCAAGAAGAGTTGGAGCCTATCCGCAACCGTCGGAAAGAATTCGAAAAAGATATTCCCGCCATCTATGAAATGCTGAGAAAAGGCTGTGAAGTAGCAAGAGCTGCCGCTGCCGATACCTTGTCGGATGTTCGCAAAGCCATGAAGATAAACTACTTCGATGATGCCGAACTGATCAACGAACAAGTGAAGCGATTCAACAAATAGAAGTTAGATACATAAGTAAGCCCAGATTACTTATCTATAAAAAAAGAACGCCCTGTTACCGGATCGATAACAGGGCGATTTCTTTTAAAGAAAGTCAAGTCCGAACTTATTTAACAGACTCTACTAATACAACTCGGTTTAGGTAAATAGGTTTACCGAATTTATCCACACCACCACCGGCATCAACCTTCAAGCGGCTGGAATCTACTCCGTATTTCTTAACCAATGCATTGACAACAGCCTGAGCACGTTTCTGGCTCAACTCCTTATTGAATGCAGGAGTACCGGTTGCTGAGTCAGCATATCCGTATACGGTATATTGTGTATCCGGGAATTCTTTCATCTTGGCAGCAAGATAAGACAAGTTCATCTCTTCACGTGGTGACAGTTCAGAAGATCCGATTGTGAAGAATACGGTACGCGGAGCAATGTTAGCATCCGTAACGACTACCTGTTCGGCAACTTCTGCCACCGGCTGATTCTGTGCGTCAACCAACTGCTGTTGCAGTGACTGGTTAGCAGCAGCCATGTCATTCATCTGACGACGCATATTAGCCAGTTCGATTTCAGAAATAATCTGTGGCATCGGACGGGCAAATCCGCGAGCCGGGAAACGATAAGTCAAACCGGCAGTCAGGCTGGCAACACCGTCATATCCATGTTTTCCGCCAATTTCTCCGTCAAACTTATCTTCGGCCAGCATACCACCGATTTCGATATTGATATCTACCGCACTCGAAACGCGGAAACGGTTGATAATACCTGCGTTCATAGCAAACGCCTCACGATGAGGTTTCGAATATGAATGAGTAAAACCGGCTCCCAAATAAGGGATAATTTCATATACACGGTGAGAGTTGTATCCGCCAAACAGTGCATTCAAGTTGAACATCACGTCCCCGTGAAGATTCATATAGTTGAATTTCTGTTTATAATACCCATTAGCCAGTTTACCACTCTTCACAAAATCAGCTGTTTCCGAACCGGCAAAGCCACGTCCCTGTAAGCCACTGTACTGCAATCGCAACCCCAATCCCGGAGTAAACCATTTACCGACAGCCACATTCAATGTCGGACTGATACGGTCCCTGAATTTCCCGACATGGTCATTATCGCCGAACAGTGCTTCAGCACCTCCGCCGATAGAGAAAAACCAATTATCCCAGAAAGGGTTAGTGATCACTTGATATTTGTCTTGTACCTGGATAACTTCGTATCCCGTAATTGTAGTCTGCTGCGCAGAAGCAACAGATGTAACGCCGGCTAAGGCCAGCAGCATTAGAATCTTTTTCATATACCTTAATAGTTAAAGTGGTTATTACAAATCTTCCTATTTATTATTGAAACTATTTAAATAACACCAACGAAACTAAAAGGTTTTGGATAAATAGAAATTTCCGAGGCATTTTCTACAAAGTTCGGGGGATACACCTTATTATATATGGTCCTAAAGCTAGTTTGACCTATTTTTGTTCCATGAAAATTTTTCGTAACGGCATAATCAATCTTTCCAGCAGGCGAAGATCATCCGTGATAATTTCCGCACTTCCCTTCATCTCACGAGTCAACGGCAAGGTCTTCCCATAATTGGTTGTCAGTCCGTCCGGTAAGGCAATATCGACCACATACATGCCTTCCGCCGTCGGCAGGGGCGATACACTTTTCACCTTCCCCTTTACATAGCCGAACTCCTGATCCGGATAGTTGTTCAAACGCAGATTTACCCGCTGTCCGGCTTTCACTTTACCCGACCCCTGCAAAGGCAGCAACGCCGTCCCCACAGGCAAAGATTCTTCTTCGGGAGCAACCACAAACACTGTAGCCCCCGATTCCACGTACTGATTCACACTCCATACATTCAGGAAAGTAACCTTTCCCCCAACCGGACTTCGAAGCAGATAACGCTGCTCCCAGGCGGTGAGCTGACTCTGCAACTGATCCGTAGCATTTCTCAGATTCACGGCCTGTGTCTGCTTCTCCTCAAACGCCTGTTTCTCCAGATCGAGCAATGTCTCTTCCGATTGTTCTATCTGCATATCCACCTGAGTTAACTGCATGCGGGCCGACTCCCTTGACTGAAGACTTTGCAGGTAGCGACTCCCAGACTGTTCAAACTCCGTAATAATCATCGCCTGGCGATGATAGAGAATTGAATCTCGCGTATACGAAGCATGAGCCAGGGCATACTCTTTCTCTATCAGAAAATACTGGCTCCGAACCTGACCATAATATTTCTTCTGAGTCTCCAAAAGTTCCCTCTGCGACTGTAACTTCTTTGCATAATACCCCAATTCATTCATACGCACCATTTCGGAGAGAGTACTCACAAACGCCGCATAGGCCGACTGTATCTCTCCCAGCCGCCAGCGATCTGTTTCCGAATGTAGAAAAAGCCCTTTACCCGACTCAGGCGTATATCCTTCCTGTTTCCACTTCCGCATCCGCTCTTGCAAGGAGAATACATCCGACGCACAAGCTGTATTCTCTATTGTCCCCAGATTCGTGTCGGGTTCCACCTCCTGACCGTTTTGTACATACAGATTCTCCAGTCTTCCGGCTGCTCGGGCCACTACGTAAGCCGGAGGATCTTGTGTGCTTACCGTCACCTCCGCAGCAATCACATCCGGATATTTAAACCAATAGCTTCCGGCAACCAATGCCACCACTATGACAAACAGCACCGTAATGCCACTGCGAAGAATCCATGCCGGAACACGATTCATCACTTCCTGCACCTCTTCGCTACGAAGCTCGATCTCTTTATGTGTGTGCTCCTTTTCCATATCTAACTTCCTAATTCCAACTGATTCTTCACCAACTGATAATACAATCCTTTCTTTTCCGTCAGTTCCCTGTGGGTTCCCTCTTCGGCTACAGCACCCCTATCCAGCACCACGATCTTATCCGCATCACGAACCGTACTCAAACGGTGTGCCACTACCACAACCGTCTTACCACGATAGAACGTGTGCAGATGCTCCATAATCTCGCGTTCATTGTTGGCATCCAATGCATTCGTCGCCTCATCGAAAAACAGGAACTCAGGATTTTTATAAACAGCGCGGGCTATCAGCAGGCGTTGACGCTGTCCCTGGCTGATGCCGTTTCCCTCCATGCCGATCTTCGTATTATACCCCAAAGGAAGAGAATCGATGAAGTCACGAATGTTGGCCACTGTCACCGCATGGCGAAGGCGCTCCACATCCACCTGTTCCTCCCCCACGGCAATATTATTTGCAATCGTATCAGAAAAAATAAAGCCATCCTGCATCACCGAACCGCTCTTCGCACGCCAAAGGTGCGGATTTACCACATCCAGAGGGGTCTCACCTATCTTGATATCCCCCTTATTCGGAGTATAAAAGCCAAGCATCAGCTTGATCAGCGTAGTCTTGCCGCTACCGCTCGCACCCACAATCGCCGTCACCTTGTGTTCGGGTATGTTCAGGTTCACATCATTCAGCACATAGTCACGATCCGCACCGTCATAACTGAACGAGAGATTCTCGATACGTATATCACGCCGTTCCGGAAGAACCGTCAGCTTAGAGGCAATATCCTGCTCTTCATCCTTCTGTCCATGAATCTCGTTCAGGCGCTCCAGACTGATCTTCGCATCCTGCAACTGCTGTGCAAAACCGATAAAAGAACCGATCGGACCGCTTAACTGACCGATAATATACGTCAGTGACATCATCATACCCAACGTCATATTTCCCTCCACAACCGATTTAGCAGCAATAAAAGAGATGACAATATTCGTAGTCTGATTAAAAAAGACAGAACCCACCTGTTGTACCTGTCCCAGTGCCAGACCTTTTACGCTGATCTTGAAAAGTTTCACCTGAATACGTTCCCACTGCCAGCGTTTTTGTTTTTCACAGTTGTTCAGTTTGATCTCCTGCATGGCAGTCACCAACTGTATCAAACTACTCTGTTCGCCCGCCGCCTGGGCAAAACGGCGGATATCCAATTCGCGCCGGTACTTCATAAACACAAGAATCCAGCAGATATAGAGTGAATTGCCCACCAGAAAGATAGCAAGAATACCCAGATTGTAATAAGCCAGCACAAAAGCAAAGATAAAGAAGTTCACAAAAGAGAAAAGCGTACTGATGGACGATCCCGTCAGAAAACTCTCGATACGTCCGTGATCGCCTATACGTTGCATAATGTCACCGATCATCTTCGTATCGAAATAATGGAGCGGAAGCTTCATCAACTTCGCCAGGAAGTCAGAGATCAACGAAATATTGATACGCGTATTCATGTGAAGCATAATCCAGCTACGGATAAACTCGACCGAAAGTTGTGAAACGGAAATCACCAGTTGTGAAATCAGGATCAGAGTGATAAAGTTCAGGTTACCGTCGCGAATACCCACATCCACCAATGACTGTGTCAGAAAAGGGAAAATAAGCTGCAACAAGCTCGCTGTCAGCATTCCCAGAATCAGTTGAATCAGTTGTTTACGATAAGGAGACAAATATTTAAGAAAGAAACGAAGACTGCGACTGCCGGATTCTTCTTCGTCGCCCTGCCCTTGGAATTCCGGACCCGGTTCAAGCGCAAGTGCAGCCCCTTTCTCCTCTCCATTCACCTTAGTAGACAACCAGCATTTCTTAAACTCCTCCTCACTGTACGAAATCAACTGACGGGCGGGGTCGGCGATATAGAAACGGTAGCCGCTACGTTTCTTCTTTATATCATAACAGACCACGAAGTGATTCTGGTTCCAATGCAGAATGCAAGGCAACGGTACATCCTTCTTCAGTTGCTCCAAAGAGATGCGCACCCCCGAAGTACGGAAACCGATCGATTCCGCCGCATCGCTGATGCCCAGCATGGAAACTCCTTCGCGGGTAATAAAGAGCGTGCACGGAGAGTTTGCAGGGAGTAGCTCTTACCATAATACTTCGCAATCATGCGAAGACAGGAAGGACCGCAATCCATAGCATCCAACTGGAGGTAATGAGGAAAAGAATTTAATTTCATTGATTCATAATATTAGTCTACGTAACAAAAATACATCACATATCCGGAATATAATGCGCTTCTCCCGGAATTTGTGAAAAAAACTCCCCGAAAGGATAATTTGCCCTTTTCCCATTCAGAAAATCCAGTAACAGAAGTATCCCCTCATACCGCCCTTTTTTTAAAGCTTTCTCACAAGCACTTTTCAAATCAGACAGATAGTTTTTTGCCCCTATCCTTACACCTTTATCTCCCGAAGAGAGTCTAAGCAATACATACCATGAAATTCCTTCCAATCCTGTAGCTAAAGAGTAATCGCCCAAGCGCCTGACATCATACTCCATCACTTTCTCATCAATCTTATTGCGCTCTTCATTATCATCATCTTCCACAAATCCCTTCCGGACCAGATATTCCACCCCCCAACCTATACCACACCATCCGAAAGACCGACCGACCGGCATCCCTAAGCAGACACTCTCCATCACTTCATCCAGCAATTCTCCGGCCAGTTCCTCAAACGCCCTCAATTCAGTGACACGTGAATAATCAAAAAAGAAAAGGCAACGTCCCATCTTTCCATAAAATAGCCCTATATCAAATTGTTTGCAAGAGAAGTAAAGCGATTTTGCTATTTGTTCTATATATGCATCCATCTTATTCTTTTTTTAACAACCAACAGGTATTTCATAATCAAGACGATATAGTTCTTTTATCTTTGCTATCTGTTTTTCATCCTTCAGTTCAAACCGGACAGATGTGGCATTTGCCTTTTCTTCCGGCATATCCACTCCCCTTTCGGCTAAAAAACGGTTCAACTTGCTGAGAGGTACAATACAGTCCACATCAGCAGAAGTATAAAAATCAGATTGCCTGCGTATATGTTCATCCTGCCACAACGGATTTGCCTTCCCCAATTCAAACTCAACGAACGAAAGAAAGCGTTCAAAAGAACAATCCTGATACAGATTACACATGTACATGTATTGATTGAAGGTACGTTCAAGTATAAAATATTTATAAGCAGAAACCAGCCTTTCTACCGGATCCCTCCAAACCGCTACCTTCAAATACGATTTATGCTCCCTTTCATAACCAGACATCTCAGAAACCGGTACCAAAAAACGTTCTGGTTTTACCCGGGCGATATAAAAATGAGTCTGATCTTCGGTATCAGGAATCATACCTGCTGACGCATAAATAGCTATGTTTTCCAAAAAAGTAAGTCCACATTTCGAAATAAGGACAAAAGCCATACGATGCTTCTCTACAAGACAAAAGTTGCATCCGAAGAAGTCTAATGGTGGTTTGTTTAGCATTGCAATATCTTTCATGACATACTATGATTTTCAAGGTCTAATATACATAAAATGAAGTTGTTCAGCTCCCTGCCATCCCCCCTCATCCTTCCATCGTTTGGAGCCGGTCATAATACAGTTTCATCCTGTTGAGGATTTCCTCACTATACCATCTACCAAGAGACTCTTGCCGCCTGAGTTCCTCACAAACACGAAGCATCTCTCCCGCCCTATCGTACAAAGTTGTATAAGTTCCGTCCGGATGCAATGTACAGGCAGTAGAATATATCTGCAACAGCCTTACATAGAGTGCTTCCTTTGCCTCTCTATATTTTTTCTCAAACAAGTGCTTACGGCTATATTCCAGTAACTTCTCAATAATCAATTGAATGGAAGCAATCCGCCTGCCCGCTGCCGTCGCCGTCATAATCGATCCTTCCCGTTGCCGGTAATAATAAAAATCAATATCGGCAACCGTTATTTTTTGAGCGGTTGTCAGCACCTGAGGAGTCCATAATTCATCTTCATGAACCAACCCCGGTTCAAAGCGAAATCCATTCTGTTCAATAAAATCCCTCCTATATAAATAATTGTATACCATGGGGACATAACACCTGCAATCCATCACTCTTGAAAAATATGTACTACCGGACACTACGGTGCCTGTCGCAAACAACTCTCTGCCCCTTCTTTCCCAACTTTGCACCTGTCCATCGGCATGCACCGCCAGTGTGTTTCCCGAAACAATATCAGTACGGGTCTTCGCTGCAATAGCACATAACACCTGCAAAGCATTCTCTGCCAGCCAGTCATCACTGTCCAGAAATGCCAGATAATGCCCGGAAGCATGTTCCATTCCGGTATTTCGTGCAGCAGAGAGCCCTTGATTCTCCTGTTCCACATAAACGAAACGAGCATCCTTACCCGCATACTCCCGCAGCAACCTCCCGGAATTATCCGTCGATCCGTCGTTCACCAAAATGATCTCAATATCCGTTAAAGTCTGCTTCTCTAAAGAGTGCAGACATTCCGCCAGAAAAGGTTCCGTATTATAGACCGGAACCACCACCGAAACTACCGGTCTTTTTTACCTCTTTCATATCCCTCCCAATTTTAGTTCGTGTATTTTTTGGCAAAGCCTGATTAACGGATTGCTCCGGACTTGCTCTAACTTATTTGTAAACGACAATAATAAAGGCCGTTTCCTCCATGCATAAAAACGTTCATACAATGCCTCGTCATCATAGCATTGATTCATAAAAGCGGCTACTCCCTCGGGAGAATCGAAAGTACAAATATCCAGAAAACAATTTTCTCCCGGAGCAAATTCCCGAATATTGGGAGCTCCCAGATAGACCGGAACAGTACCGGCCAACAAAGGATTGAAAAACTTTTCTGTCACATAATCCTTCCCTATCGCATTCTCAAAACTTATCACAAACTGATAATCCCCGATCACACTAAGAAGTGTATCCCGTCCCCGATCCTCAACAGGTAATTCACAATTACGGTATAGTTTCCCATACGAATCGATGTCGGTATACTGCATCAATTCCTTAAGATACTCTTGTCGGTGACTCCGGTTCATATCACTCGAAATAAACATACATGCCTTCTTCTTATAAGGCTTTTCCCTCCGTGCCGTAACCAGCATCTTCCCATAATCCGGTCCATAATAAGGATACACAATATCATCCTCCTGATGATACCCCATCCATAAGTCAAAACTCTCTCTGAACTCGGGATCCTTCGTCCAACTATAATTCTCTTCACATTCCAGACTCCATCCCACCCAAAGCTGTCCTTCCCGCTTATCGATTTCATCCTCCATCACCGAAGGCAAATCGGGCAAATGGAAAACCACGGCATCCGCCTTTGCAATGAGGTTTCGATCAGTCGTTATCACACAGCCCCCAGGTAAATCTTCCTTTCGGAACTCGAGTGGAAATCCCCACATCGTATTATAAAAAAGAATCAATATATCCATCTACCATCTATCTTTTATCAAGCTGCGAAACACATTTATCTGCCACTATTCATTCTATCTCTTTCAACTTTTTCCACGGAATCCTCCCTTTACCCGTCATGAAGAAATAAGCGAATACCGGTTCCGCCCAACGTACGGCAACAAAAGGTTTATATCTCTGTTGTAAATTTCTATACGACAGCTTCACAAAGGTCCCTAAAGGTATAAACCTCTCCGGATGTTTCCGGTAAGACTGCCGATAGCCCTCTTCATGCTCCTTCATCAGGGCACGCAAATGAAACCAACAAAAGCCGACATCCAATATTTCATTCGGACAACGCATCACCTCCACCCCCCGATGACGGCCATCCAGCTTCGTTTCCGTCATATACCTGAATATCCGGTCCTCAGACACCTCAAAAAAGAAAGTATCACGCACGCCATTAAACGGAGGGAGTATCTCTTTGCTATCAGGCTCCGGATGTTCCTGCCCCAACCCTACCATCCACTCCCGGTCTTTCCGGAACAAGTTAATGCCCGACATCGAGACAGGCACTTTATACCGGATGATCATCTTCTCCAGATAAGAAGCATACGACGCATGTGTCCACAACGCAATTCGTTCCAGCCACCTGAACGGTCGCATCTCTATACGGTTGAAAGAGTCCACATAAGCCCGATACAGGTTGTAAGAGATACATTCTGCCACGTTGAACCGCACTTTTTTATCAGAACGGTAAGCATCACAGATATGTTTCAGCCGATCCGTAAAATAAACCTGATCGGCATCGATCTTCACTGCGTACCGATAGCTTGCTTTCGACAATGCATAGTTGCAATAGCCTGCCAGCGTATGGATAGAGTCCGGCGGCAACAGCTTTGCCTTCTCCAACTCCTCCTCATCCAGATCGATCGGATATACAGACGGCTGATACTCAAAGACCCTGATTTTATCCGGATATTGTGCCGCCTTCTGCCTGAGAATCTCCGGCGTACGATCCGTACAATCATGATAGACAGCTATCAACTCATCCAATCCATCGATACACGAATCAATGCACATCTCTAAAAAATCCTCACAATTCTTACAGCGCAATAACCCCGATACCCCGACGGGCCGTTCGCGTGTCAACGTATCCGTATCAACCACATAAATCTCCTTCAACGTAACAGGAGGCATTTTTTCTTTAATAAACCCTACCATATTTCGGAGAGTTTCTTCTCCTGTTGCCTGAAACCACAGAGGTTGTTCCTTCTCTATCCTCTGTTTAAAATCTTCATAATTCCCCAATATCCGGGACAAACCGCCGGTCAACTCCTCTTTCGTTTTCGCTATCATCCCCAACCCCTCGGCTTCCACATCCGGAGAATACCGCGATCCCTCAGTCGGATCGTACACCAACGGGACAGCACCGTGTGCCACTCCCTCCATCAAAGAAGAAGAATAGTGTGCCACCCCTACCCGTGTGCGGGCAAATACCTCTGCCAGCTTTCCATCCGTTACCATTTCTATATTGGGAATCTGCTCCCATTCCATGCGTACCTCCTCACCTATCCTGAACTCAGGATGTTCACGCACCAGAAACCGCCGGGCGGGAAATTCCGCGGCAACCGTCCCTATCAGGCGGATCATCTCTTGAAGATACCTTTTGTCACTCAGAAAAAAAGGTCCCTGCAAGAAAAAAGTAACACACTCCTTTTTCGTTTCATTACGTGGTTCCACCTGATACATATAACCCGTCGGGACAAAGTCCGGCAACGGATTATGCTTCTCCCACAAAGTCCGGAAGCCTTCCCCCCACATCAGATAGTACCGGTAAGGCATCCTCCTGAAAGCAGTGTGCATCAATGACGGCCATCCCTGCTGGATACACAAGGTCGGTATTCCATAATCACGCCCTATGGTGGCAAGCAATAACTGCTGGTAATGGCAGCCTTCCAGAAAAATCAATCCTTTAGGTTGCAAGATCCTCATCAATATATCAAATGTATTCGCATATTGAAAAATCAAGGGAAACCACTCTTTCAGAAATGGATTAACCAATGGAACTGTTTTGGTAAATTCAAGAGTAATGGCCGTTACAAAGTCCGGCAACTCCGTTTCATCCGGAATCTCATATTCCGACAAGAGCAACACCGGTTCTTCCAGACGTTCAATCAACGGAGTCAGATAAACCAATTGACGGGCATTATAAATATAGATCACCAACTGCCCGCCATAAGGTGCCAGTGCCTCATACCATTCATGGTCGTAGATTTTGTATTCCTCTTCCTGTCGCTCCCATTCTTCCACCTGCTTATCGGCCAGTATCTCCTTTACGCTACCCAATGCTTCCCCACAGCTCTTTCCTTCTTTACGTAACCGGTCGTACTCCTCTCTATGCCATGTGAACTGCCAGAATAGTAAATTGATCAAAGGCACGCCCACATCATGCCCCCCCATTTTCAGCCAATGTTCCCTCTTTTCCCGCAACTGATTCACGTAGTCAGACAGCACCCTATCCAGCACCTCATAATACTCCACATAATAGTCCCGTCTATCCATATCTTTTTTTATTAAAGCCCGGTTTCAATATAATGTTCAGCCAGTCTCCAGTCCGCTTCTTCATCGACATCTATCATCCCTGCAGGACCAACCTCCACCACCTTCACAACTCCCGAAAGAAGCTGCCCGGAGTCCAGTATTCTTCCCACCGTAGAAGCATAGAAAGCTCCCGACTCTATCAGAAAACCTTTGTACTCCTGTCGGCGAGGTTTAGTTTCGAATGAATAGTCCAAAGGTCTCCCCTCATCACTCCAACGAAACTTCTTCAAACGGCAACAGGCAACATAGGAATCCGCCTCCCCCCTTTTCATCTCTTCTACAAGCCCCCTTAGTTCTTGTGCAGTCGTAAAAGGAGAAGTAGCCTGTAACAAAATAAAATCATCATTCCGGTCCGGCTTACGATAATTAAGATATTCCTGTACAACTTCCAGGCTGGAAGCCTCATCCCTTGCACTCCACTCACTGCGCCTGAATATCTGTACAACTCCTTTGTAACGGCCTCGTATCAGACTCTCCATTTCATCACAATTGGTCGCTACACATACCTCGTCCGCTATGCCGGAAGCAAGGATGGTATCGATAATCCAACATACCAGAGGTTTATCCCCCAGCAGACGCAGGTTCTTACCGGGAATACCTCTACTCCCTTTGCGAACCGGAACAAAACAGAAAGTACGATTCATAAGCTATTATCATTTATGGTTTCACATGACAGAGGTTCGGTTTTCCAATAGCCAATTCATAATTAGAGGGCGAAGGACACAGCCATTGGTAAATGCAGTCACAACAAGGATAATCATTTCGTATTTTCCGCCATGCTGTATTATCAAGCATTTCTTTGTTAACAATATCAATCAAACTATCTTTATAGATATTTCCCAAAACTAAACTATTCAAATTAGCATATACGTCTCCATTAACAGAGATTGATAACGAACCGAAAAAATGTGAATTCATTTTTTGATGAGCAAAAATTTGGCTCATTGAGTATTGAGATTGCAGGATATCCCCTTTATCCATATAAACATATTTTTCAAAATAATCCAAATTACATCCTACATAGGTCGAATGTATTGAATAGTCATTAATAGCATATTTATGTACAATCTCCTCCGCCTTAGCATATTCATCTATTTGCGTAACATAAAAATGAATCTTTATTTGTAAATCTCCTAATAAAAAGATACAATTTCGCAGTAATTCTTCTTCCATGGGAAAAGGAACAATCACATCATAAAAAAAATCTGAATCTAAGATTTTATTACCCACAAAATCAGCATAATGACTCCAAATATGAATTTGACCTTTAAAACCTGATAATAAAAAAGGAATATCATTATAATTAGGATACTTCCAAATATTTCCACCAAATAAATTCAACCGACCTACCACTCCATATCGAATTTGTGCTATAATAGACTTCAAAGCAGAGATATCAAGAACTTGAGACGTCTCTGTTTCTGCTACGCGACAGCACAAATTTTGCTGTGAATATTTACTGCAATATAAACAATGATGATCACAAACATTATAAAGAAAAACATTTATTTCTAACAAATTAAACAAAATATCTTCTCCTATACCCCTATCTTCTATTTGCTGTAATTTATCCACATCACATTGTAAATTAAGAATAGGCATCATTTGTATCGGTTTATCGGGAAAAGATGCCACATCTATAACACCTCCCATTTCCTTTAACACAAAATCAGATATAAAATTTGAGTAACATAGCTCTGTCAACATTTTCCCTTCACAAAACACCGCACCAAGATTATCTCTTTTATGTAACTGTCGTAATAGCCCTATTACATTCTCATTTTCCACCTCTAAATACTCCCAATTCTTAGTATTATATAATAGAGCCTTCTTACCCTTTATACAACAATATACATAAGGCGCAATTACCAGCCAATAATTCTTATCTACTTGAAACATATTATACCCTATTTTATTCAACCATCACATTTTCCATAATTCGATAATATTCTTCCGGATGCTTTCTTAGAAAATCTATTTGTTTTGCTTTATAGATTTCAAAAGCTTGTTTACTAGTAAATCCATAGCAAACAGGACAAGTATCCAAGTTATTAAGATTGAAAATACATTGTATACAAGATTCTGCTTTGTAACATTTACTACATTGATTTTCCATTTTAGCATAATAAGTATTATACTTATCTGCAATTGCTTCTAAATCAAGTTCAACACCGCTATCTGCCGTTACCTTTCCCAATGCAAATTGTTGTCCTATGCGTTCGCAAGGTAAAATCTTACCAGTAACAGTGACAAACATTCTTTTACCAAAAGGGATACAAGTACCGGTAGGAATTGTTTTTTTAGGTTTACCATATTGCAAATCAACATAACTTCGAAAAACAAACCCACTATACTGATGGAGAAAATTGGTAAGAGTCTGATAAGTAGCTGATTTTAGAAACATATCCTGCTCTATTTTTTCATAATTCTCTGCTTGGTGTAAACTTTCTTGTGAATTACGATACGTTTTTTGGAAAAGTTCTACCTTATCCGGTCGAATCCCCATATTATTCAACTCTCCAATACTGGGTACTTTATTGTAACGAGTTTTAAAGAAGTGATAAATAGAAGTAACCGAATTACGATTATGTAATACAGCATTAAAATTTACTTTTCTTTCAAAGAACTCAGGGTATTTATTTCGTAAAACATCTATATTTCTGATAATATTGGGATATGCAGGATCACCCACCTTATTCACTCTATAGGAAGTGCCATATTCATCACCATCCAAACTGATAAGCAAATTGAAATCATGTGCCACCAAAAAATCCATATGACGTTCAAGCAACAAAGCATTCGTTGTCATTGAAAAAGTAAAATTGCGATATTGGCAATGCAGTTTTTCAATATACGTCACCACCGATTCAATAAATGGCATATTTAATAAAGGTTCTCCCCCATAGAAACTGATATATACGTTACGTTTAGCTGACGTATTATATTCTGAACCCCATAAATCAACTAAATAATCAATTAATTTCAAAGAAGCGGACAAACTAATTGTGCTATTTTCACGCTTATCATAATCATTATAAAATTCACCATACGCACAATACTTACAACACAGATTACAAGCATCTGTCACTTCAAAAGTCAGCTGACGCAGGTTAGCTAATTGATACTTAATATCATCAACTGTAATATATTTTTTTTTCATCGATTATATTAAATTTCTTTGTTTTGCCATTTCTATCACAAAAGAAGACAAACTGTATTCAACGTTATCATATACACAAGTAAGCTGTTTACAATTTATAAGTGCATCGTAATTTTTTTGTATACATGGTCCCATACACAAAGGTAAAACTCGACAATTTTCACAACGTTCATTCTCAAATGTAGCCTTTACAAACATCTTACTCAATATTCCATCGTTCCAATCAATCTCTCCAGATTTTAACAAATGGCCAAGAGTTAGTTCTTCCCCATAATCACGTGCTGTACATTTAAAAATTCTACCATCGTAATTGACAACATAATGATTGATACTATCCGCATAACAACACTTATATCTAAATGGCCTATATGCCCAAAAACGCGAACGAAAACCAGCCTTCTCAAATTCAACTTTTGCCTTCTCTAATAACTTTCGCATTTCTTCTGTACATGAAATCTGCCACACTCTCTGAAAATCTACAGTAATGCACTTTATACTTTTTTCCGTAAAATCATTTATTATATCTTTTATATTCTTCAAAGTTTGTTTATCATAATTTACACGCAAACAAATTGAAACATCTGGAATTACCTCAGAAAGCAAATTAATATTGTCAACCACATCTCTATAAGTACCATGTTTATCAGAATAACGTTTAATCAGGTTCTGGCGGCACTCATTACCATCAATAGATATCTGAAAGAAATCAAAGTTCATGTCCTTCATATATCGAATTCTATCTTCACTCAATAAAGTAGCATTAGTAGTAATTTGTTGCCTAAATTTCACATTATTCTGTAATAAAATTGGGAATACTGAATCTGATATCTTTTTGATTACTTCATCAAAATACATTAGGGGCTCTCCACCAAACCAATCCAATAAAATTGAATTTGCTTTTTTTTGTGTCACTAATAAATTAATGTGCTTAATCAAATTATCAACTATTTCATCGCTCATTCGTTCTCTATCATATTTTGCCCCAGCATATGCAACAGAACAATACCAGCACTTTAAATTACAATCTAAAGTCGGATTTATTGTAAGATGATAATCCCGATTCATAAATATACACCGCTTATTTTGTAATTTCAAATACGCCAACTCATCAAAATCTGGACTTATAATAAATCCTGACCTCTGAAAAGCAGAATACAATTCAGGAAATTTCTGTCGAAATGTAGGCAAATGTTCCATCAAAGTCTCAATTATAGAATAATCCTTAAGACTAATTGGTAGTATCCTGTTAGTAAGCGAATTATAGAGCAGGATTCCATTATAGTATTCTATTTCAATATTGTATCTACTAGCTTTATCATTCATATCATTACCTATCTAATATTATTATTTCATTCAATCACCTTGAACCTCTTTTTTATCAATAACCACCGGTATCTTATAAGATTTACCTTGACGGACAATATCGTATATCAATGTGTCTTGCCGGCTTAGCTCCGCATCCTCTTCCAAAGAGATCATTTTAATAGGAATTTCATTTATAGCAATAATTTCATCACCTTCTAACAAGCCAGATTCTTTAACATAATTACCTTCATAATCGGCAATTTTAGTAATAATAATTTTTCCATGGCTATTCATACGGGATGACATGTGGAATCGTTTCTTCCGAGGGTTGACCACTCGTTCGTAATTCTTTATTGGCTGCAAACCTAATCTTTGTGATTTCATGTCGAAAAAAACATTAAATCTTTTAAGAAAATTCAGACCAATAAGATAATCACAAGGTACTTGATTAGGTTGATCAAATATATAAATCCGCAAAGAATCAAGTTGTATGCCACTAAACAAAGTAACATTTACATTATGATGACTATAATATCCAGATGGTGCCTGCGTCCAAACGGCATTCTTTTTCTTAGAAAAAAAGGACAATTCAGAAGCTTGAGCCATCAGAGCTATGTCTTGTGGCATACCTGTATCTACAAGATAAGTATGAGTAAGCATCAGTGTGTCTCCATCAGCACATCTAATATTTAAAGGCAGATTAACATAAAAAAGTGAGCTTTTATCATTTCCTCTTACAAAAGGAATCAGAATACAATTCTTAGGCATAATAAAATCTTGAAATGAATGGATAACCATATAATTATGTTCAAAGTTAAACTCCCATATATTAACAGTATCATTTTGTGGAATATTAAACAAACCATCTGATTGAGTACCTCCCATGTAATCTCTCCAATTATAAACTAACATTTTATCATATATCAAATTGGAATTCCCTACTTTTATAGTCGGAACAATTGTATACATAGATGCGGGCATACGTAATACAGACCATGCACACCCATATGGAGCAATAGTGTCAGGAGACAAATTCGATAAGATAGAAGAGTGAGCTGAACAAAAAGTAGAGTCAACAATAAAAGCTCCCAAAGAAGCCCCACTATCAAATGCCAAATTTGAAACAATGCTATCATTAAATAACACGGGAAGCACTATCTTTCTATCTAAAGAATCAATTGTAAAGTAAGTTCTTGCATCTCTTTTATTCCCTTTGGATATTTTCGTACAACTACCTAAAACAGTAGCTTGCAAAAAAAGAAAAACAATACACTTTATCAGCCCATTGCCTATAATTAACTTCATATTCTTTAATTTAGCTTTCCACAAGAGTAATACTGCTGAAAGTTAATTTCAGCAGTATTACAAAATAAAGGACTACGCTCAATTGTTCATACAAACAAATATAAACGCCCAATCAATTATTTTCATATACCACACGAGTGTCCTTGAGTCGCCCCACAAAGAGCATCTTGAGGCATAACAGGAAAATCCGGAAATTTCGGAAATTCCGGTTTGGGGTCAGTAGTAGAACAACATGGATGAGAACCATCTGATGTATACCCATGAGCATTATTGGCACTATCATTAGCACTAGTACTAGAACCACCGGGTTTACCTTCATAATTGCAACCACATTGGCAGCACCCAATAGTACCACCTCCCAAAACACGACACATCTCACGTTCATTCAATTCAGCTTTTGAAGCTTCATTCAGTTTCAGTTTTCTTAATTTCATACTTTAATCATTTTAAAATCAATATTTAATGTTCTTCGTAAAAATCACATAGATTTCCAATGTTACAGGTATTTGTTAGAACAAAAAAGAAAGAAACTTAATAGTCCAATATATAACAAACAAGCCATATTCAACAATATATTTCAATCACCTTGTATTTCTTCTTTATTAACAGCTACAACTATTTTAAGAATCTTCTCTTTACGAATAACTTCATATAATAATGTATCTTGCTTTTCAAACAAACGATGATTTTTATAAAGATAATCTTCATAATTTTTTCCATTCACAGTTTTAATTTCATCGCCTTCTCTTAACCCAGCAGCTTTATAATAATTGTCCTTAGAATCAGCGACCCTAGTAATGACCCACCTCCCATATCTATTTTTTTCAACCAAAATATGAAATCGCTGATGCAAAGGATTAACAACACGAGTAAAATTAGGTATTGGCTGAAAACCAATTCTTTGATGTTTCATATCAAAGAAAACATTAAATCTTTTAAGAAAATTCTGCCCAATCAAATAATTAGATGGCGCTCTATTAATAAAATCAAAAGTATAAACTCGTAATGAATCCATTCTCAAAGTATCAGCTAAAATAGCATCTACAGGACAATAGCGATGATATCTATTTAGATATTTAGTCCAAACAACATCCTCCTGTTTATTAAAGAAAGAAAACTCATTAGCTTCTTGCATTAAGACGATATCCCAAGCCATTCCCGTATCTATCATGAACATACGATTTATCATTAATGTGTCACTACTAGCACATTCCATCTTAATAGGTAATCTGACATAGAGTAAATTAGGATATTCTTTTTTTCTAACTAATGGAAATATCAAACTATTATCAGGCATTCGATAATTCTGCGCCAAATGAATCTCCATATAATTATGCTCAAAGTTCAGCTCCCACACATGCATAGTATCGTTAGGAGGGATATTAAACATTCCTTCTGAAGAACTATTCATATACCATTTCCAATTCATAATTTGAGTAACATCATATTTCAAAGACACCTTTCCAACCCTAACAATTGGGGCATTAGAATAAATAGAACAAGTGACAAGAAAGTTAGCCCAACCAGAGCCATTTCGTAATTGCGCATCTGAAAACAAACGATGTTTAATACTAGAATGTGTTGCACAAAACATCGAGTCTAACACAAATTGTCCTCCAGTATCAAATCCTAAGCGAGCCGTGATACTGTCATTCAATTGTACAGGTAAAACTATCTGCCTATCTTTTGGATTTATACAAAAATATACCTTTCCCCCACCATTTATAATCTCTGTATATTGTTGAGGATAACCACAACTCACACAAATTATGAAAAACAAAAATACAGAACACAATCCTTTATTCATTGGAAACATATAATTATTAAGAACAGTACTATTAAATATTTCATATAACAGTACCGTTCTATTTTACCCTATTTAAAAATGTCCACAAAGAGCATCTTGGGGATTCCAAAATGGCGGTGGTGTTATTTCAGGAAATTCCGGTTTGGGGTCAGTAGTAGAACAACATGGATGAGAACCATCTGATGTATACCCATGAGCATTATTGGCACTATCATTAGCACTAGTACTAGAGCCACCGGGTTTACCTTCATAATTGCAACCACATTGGCAGCACCCGGGAGTACCACCTCCCAAAACACGACACATCTCACGTTCATTCAATTCAGCTTTTGAAGCTTCATTCAGTTTTAGTTTTCTTAATTTCATACTTTAATCATTTTAAAATCAACATTTAATATTCTTCGTAAAAATCACATAGATTTCCAATGTTACAGGTATTTGTTAGAACGAAGAAAAAGAGCCAAACAAATACCTTAGTAACTCAAATTATTTTTCCCCAACATCCAGATTGTGATGGAAAAAGTAAAGCGTAAAACATAAGTCAACTCTCTCATATACATTCTTTTTTAATTTCTATTTTGAATCGTCACAAGATCACCACATAATAGTATTCAAAAAACTAAATCAAAGACAGCAATTTATTCTTAACTATAAAAAGACTCAAATGCCATCCTCATTTTTTCTAATGAAAAAGCATCCTTATAACGACCCCTATTTAACTTACCAACCTCTCTCGCCCAACAATCATCCGTTACTATTTTCAATAAACATTTCGACAGTTCTTCAACTGATAACCTTAATTCATTTTGATCTTCCTTTAATATCAATCTGCACTCTACATTTTGATGATGAATCATTTCACTCAATCCTGTGGTATTAGTGATAATTAATGGTAATCCATGCATCATCATTTCTATGGCTACATAACTGCATTGCTCATGAAAAGACGGCATCACTCCAACATCTGCAATTTGATAAAATTCATATAATTTCTGTTTACTAATTTTCCCTATAAAAGTAATCCTACTCCAAATGTCTGCAGACATCTGTAAATACCTACTATAATTCCCGTCTCCCACTATTAACAAACGAGTGTTCGAACTCTTTTTTATCACCTTTGCGAAAGCTTCTATCAAATAGTCAACCCCTTTTATATCATCCAAACGCCCTACAAATAGAATTAATTTCTCTCCTTCTCCAAAAAATAAATCTCTTTTTCTTTGCATTCTCTCCACTTCATCCAAGAAGATAGCCTGATCAATTAAACCATTGTATATCAACGTTAGTTTACATTCTTCAATTCCATAAAATTCATTCAGCAACATCTTAGTATATTGAGCCAAGCATATTATCCTATCTACTTTTCTGTAAAAAGATACTTCTTGCTTATATTCGTCATATATGTATTTTTCTTCCTCAGTTCTATCGTTCTCAGCTTTATCCAAAACGGTTTGTAACCTCTTTATATTCCCTTTCAAAGTGAAGCACCAGTTCAAATAATGTAAAGTCAACACAAATTGGCTGGTAGGATATATTTTCTTCAACAAGTCAACCAATGGTTCATGATGTAAATAATTAAAATGAAATACATTATCTTCACTTGAATCTACATACAATGCCAACAAGAAAGCAACACTTCTATAATATCGTTGAATTTCTTTCTCACTCCTCCAATCATACACTTTAGGAAAAGTTAGATAACGAACATTATTATCTTTTTTTTCAGTCAGTATCCCATCCTCTGAGTTCATACTAACTACAGTCAAACGCAAAGAATCAATACTGCTAAGACAGTTTATAACTTGAATTATATATGTCCCAATACCATATTGTGCCGCACGACTATCACTATTTATCAAATATATATGCCTCATCGCAATAAGTATTTTAATCCTTCAACCCACAACAAAGCTTCTTTCTTCTCTCCGCCAGTTCTCTGTGACGTTATCTTTCCCAGAACAACGAGATACCAATCATCTATTTGTTTACCCACTAAATAGTCTAACAATAAAGAAATTCCAGGATGGCAGACTTTATTCGGAACATTCTCACAAACACCTCTTAAATCATCCAAATACATCTTATCGAATGGTTTCTGCAAATATCTCTCAGATGACAATAAGCGTATTAACACATACCACGCCAACCCTTCTATCCCCGTATCAAATGAATAGTCTTTTACACGTCGTAAGTCACGTTCCATTATTTTATTATCAAGTTCTGTTAAGATATCATTAGAACCACATTCAACAAATCCTTTCTGCATAAAATACTCTAATCCCCATCCAATTCCTAATAAGCCATTTCGAATCCCCCATGGAGTATCTATTCTAATATCATCATACACATCCCCAATCAGTTCATTTGCATAGTCACTATAAAGCGAATCTCCACAAAAATGAGCATAATGAAAAAAGAAAAGTGAAATGCCTATTTTGCCACGCAATAGCCCTAAATCCTTACAACAGGCACTATATAGTATCTGATAATTAGCTATTTGTCTCAATAATTGTCCATTCATCTCAACTATATTTTTACCAGGATTTAACATATGCACGTAATTCATTCTGACCCATGCTACAAACTTTTATAAATTCCATTCGATTAATAAAAGCTAACTTTTCTATAGAATATCTGGAGTTCTCTCCCCTAGGATGCCATAAGTGGTATAATGGTCCTCCATTTGTCCAATGTACAGATTCTCCCAATATTTCCATCCTTCGAATACGCTCAGCATCTTCAGGTCCCCAACTGATAAAACGTTCATTATCTCCCCATATCTCAAATACTTTTCACGATCTACAACAAAAACTCCCCACAGGAAGGACGCCACATCAAACGAGCATACATATCATCATGCGAAACTAAATGATCATACCTTTGTCCAGAAAGTATATATGCTTCACTTTGTTTTTTGAAAGCATTTTACCACTCCATTATATGGTATACTCATCACATATTTTCGTTCTATAATTGCTTGTATTGAGGCCTCCAACTGCGACAAAGAAAATATAATATCAGCATCCCAAATAGCAACTATAGGAGTAGAAATTTCTCTTAATAATAAGTTAACATACCTCGTTTTGTGATAAACTAAATTTTCATCACGTTCATAAGTATAAGTAATTTTACTACAGATATCATCAGGGAACTGACACTCTTCACTTCCTGCATCCCAAACATGTACCCTCATCCCAGACGAGGATATATAGTGTAATAAGGCTAAAAGATTTCTCTTCCTCTCCCAACTGTCTATCCTCACAGGAATTCCAATAGTAATTTGCTCCAAATAACTCATAGATTGTACCTATTCATACATTTTTCAATTAAAACTGATACTTTTGTCCGATAAAAACCTGTAGGGTATAAGTCAAACAAAAAATCAAGTAAATCATCAATAGATTCGTTTGTATATTCCAATCTTTCCTCCAACCAATCAATCAAATAAATAAGATACTCTTTCAGGAAAGCACTTGAAACCGTATCACCTTTCAAAAATGTTGGAATAATCCTAATTAGAATATATCGTCCTAAACCTACAATTCCGTTATTTAATGAAAGTCCCGACATACCATAGGCATGTATACAGCGTGCAGCACATTGATCTATATCCTTTAAGACTTCATCAGCATCACCTTCCATATAACTATTTTGAATCAGATATTCAATCCCCCCAACCAATCCCCCATAAACCACTACCAAAAGAAATAGGTATAGACGAATCAAGATGTTCATAAATCTCATCAAGGAGTTCACAACCAACATCTTCACATGTCAACTCACCGGAAAGGCGTGCATAGCGAAAAAGAGCAATGACAATCCCCATTTTTCCGTTGGTGAGTCCTAAGCAGGACGTTCTACGTCCTGCCTGAACTAACTCCCTAACCAAAGAGTTGTGCATAATGAACTACTCTATTATTCCAACCGGAAATCTCCATAAACATCAGTTCCACGCGGAGTAGTAAACTTTAAGGAATACTCACCCACGCCCCAAAGCGTCAGATCAAAAGTCTCTGTATCTCCAGAAGATACCGACAATGACTTCTGTATCACTATCACTCCATCTTTATAGAGTGTAATGGTCATATCCATTATAGGAGCTTCAAAACTAAGAACCAAGTATTCAGAGCCTGAAATTTCAGCTCTAATGGGAATATCTTCAACGATCGATTTCTGGAGCTTATCATTAAACAAACCTTTTAAATCAACTGGACTCGTGCTTCCGTTTGTCTTTGCCATCATTTGAAGCGGCAAGACTACAAGTAATAATGTAAATAGCATACTTTTCATAATCACTAGAAATTGGTTAATATCGCAAACATAAGTTTTTGTTTTCATAAAAACAAACAGTTCAGGACTTATTTTGGAGGTTACCAGACCACGACAAGACATATAAATCGCCTATATAATATGCCATAAAGCAGAAATACATCTTTCCACGAAGACGTATAATTAACATAAAAAAGGTATTAATATTTTAAGTCAGAACTTCGTCCGCAAAAATCTCCCAAAGAATTTATATTCTTTTTAAATCCATTTTGCGTCCAATTTCTCTCTTATTCGGAAAATTGCTTTATTTAGGGTATTCTTGCTTTTCCCTAATTTTTGTTCCATTTGTTGGGTGGAAAGATGTTCATAAGAGAGTACACAAAGAAGCGATTCATAAGGGGTAAGCTTCAAATGGGGATCACGCAGGAAAGCAACTAATGGAGCATTGTAAAGTTTATAGATAGTAACCACAGCTTTATAACAATCCTCCGAAATCACTCCCTCAGCATCAAAGTAACGGTAAACGTCCAATTCTGCCAATAGTTCTGAACGAGCGTCATCAACCTTCCGCAACTGTTCTTGTAAAACAAGTAAGTCTTGTTCCATTTTGTTATTAGTTTGACTCACATCATCAGCTCTTTGTTTAATTAGAGCGAATTGCTGTTCAATGCTCTTTTTTTCATCAGTCAAATCAATCAGACTTTTATTATAATCCTCTTTCATTGTAGATGCCTCTTTACGGATTCGTTCAATCTGATCATTCATCTCTTTTATAATCTGCTTCCCTTCATCCAACTCTGCTCTCTGAGTAATAAGTTCGCGCTCCTTCGTCCTTTTATAACGTTTGTATACATGAAAAACGTAAGCCAAAGATATCGCAAGTAAAAGTAAGCAGAGAATAAAGCAATATAATAACAATCGGCTAATTTTATTTTTCTTAATTAATATCTCCTGATCGTATTTAGCCTGAACCTCTACGATGCGCTTTGCTTGTGAAAGTTGATAAACAGAATCCGCAGACTGGATATAAAGCGGCACATAGTGTTCTATATCTTGAAGATTCTGTTTACTGACAGCTTCGTTCAGCAAGGAGGCATATACTGCCTTTCGGGTATAAATATTCTCTGAATTCAGGGCTTTATGCCATAAAGAATCAACTAAATCTCCACGATTTTGTTTTGTATAGATTGTAGCCAATACAGCATATGAACGGAGTTTGTCCTCCGGAGTACTTGGTAATTTCAAAGAAGTGTTCACTACTTGTTCCGCTCTACCAAATTGATTGGTGAGCATATAAAAGACACCCACATTATGATAAATATTAGCTTGCCAGGCAGCATCAATATCCGGCACATAAGACAAAACCTCACTAAAAAGAGAGTCTGCCCGATGCGTCTCTCCTAAATAGACAGATATCTTAGCCATATCCTGTAATCCGGAAGCCGTCAAAGTTGGATTTTGTATGGTTCGATAGCAAGGCAAAGCCTTTTCATAATAAAATAATGCCTTCTTATAATGCTCTTCATCCCTATTCAAATGTCCCAGATAGCTGTAAATCAATCCTACTAAATAATAATCAGTCAAATCCGGAATCATAGATTCCGCTTTTTTATATAGGAGTGTAGCACCCTCTAAGTTCCCTTGTTGCTGAAACACCCTACCCTTATAAAACAAAGCTTTAGCTTTACACTCCGCATCACCTTTATTTGAATAATAGCCAACAGCTATTTGTATCAACGAATCCGAACTCAACGGTAAATCATTCTTATCCATTGCCTGGGTCAACAGTAGGCAATAATCAGCTTGGTTTTCTCCCGTCAACTTTTCCGGATCCGGTATTTGATGAAGATACACTAAAGCACTATCGGGACATTCCTCCATACACATTTCGGCCTGACGTAACAAACGGGCTACTTGCCCCTCAGAACGCCCATCGGTGCAACTTACCAAAAACAAAACAAATAACAATACGCAGCAGATATAAGATGATTTCATCTGTCTTCAAATATAATCCAAAATAAAGAATAAAATAAGTTCTATGAACCCATTCCTCAAAAGTACAATTATATTTTTAAATATCAACAATAAGTAAAATAAAGAATAGAACAGACCTATTCTTTTTCCGGAAAAGTATATATCTATCCGGTGGATCATTTAATAATTTTATCGCAAATACCTTGTCGGTTATTACAGCATATTGTTTCTTTAATAAGAAACCCGCCATTGATGTGGACTTTGTCAATGACGGGCAGTTTAGATTATTCTAAGATTGTATCGAATCACGTTAATATTATTATTTCATTCAATCACCTTGAACCTCTTCTTTATCAATAACCACCGGTATCTTATAAGATTTACCTTGACGGACAATATCGTATACCAATGTGTCTCGTCAATTTAACTTTGTATTCTCTTCTATAGTGATCATTTTAATAGGAATTTCATTTATAGCAACAATTTCATCACCCTCTAACAAACCGGCTTTTTTAATATAATTACTCTCATAATCGGCAATTTTAGTAATAATAATTTTTCCATGGCTATTCATACGGGATGACATGTGGAATCGTTTCTTCCGAGGATTGACCACTCGTTTGTAGTTGTTTATTGGCTGCAAACCTAATCTTTGTGATTTCATATCAAAGAAAACATTAAATCTTTTAAGAAAAAGCATTAGTTTTTCAGTGGTTCTACCAAAGGCTATACTATAAATATTATTCCTTAAATTTAGCGATAAGCAACACCGGATTATCTTCGTCATTCAATTTTGAAGCAATCTCTTTCAACTCTCCTTTCAACTTTCCTTGCCCGTTAAGTTCGATGAGCTCCTCGGCCGGATAATATTGTATGGCATAGTTTTCAGGCACTACATGATAATTGGCGGACAATCGCATTTGGAATGCCGGAATATTGGTAGCGGACACTACATCCCTGTTTACCAGATCGACCCGGCAATATTCATTAGTGAACCTGTCATACAAATAAGATACCGGATCAGAAACACGGTTGTTCTTCACATCTATATCCTTTACTATCGTGTACCAAAGCAAATAACGGCCGGTCATCACATCAACCGTCGCTAAAATCGGAATATTGTTTTCGCTTGTATGGTTCCGGCGGACAGTCAATGGAATCAAATGGTCATCACGATATACATACGCCGTATCCAATGAATAATCGGCAATCAGAATATCCGAACCAAAACGGGCTACGGGAGACATTAATAAACTTACATAACCAAACGCACCGTCTCCTACTGTATAAGACAGTCCATCCCTTATTCTCTCCTTGACCGTGATGGGAATCGACGTTAATTTCCCGTCTTTCTTGGAAATCTTGTAATAAGGCGTTTTATTAACAGGATACTTCCCAATCTGAGAGTCGACAAGGCGATAATCTTCGCCAAACAGGAAATTTTCATCATACTCAAATATCGAAGAAGCAAACATGCGGTTTTGCGGCAGTTTAAGCGTGCGCCTGTATGCGCCGCCATAACCATACACCTGAATTCTGCTTTGTAACCCGTCATAGATGAATATCTCCCGGGCTTTTTCATCGATGCAATAACCGCTGACAATATCTCCATATTCTTCCCCGCTCATGCTTGTATGGTTAAAAGAATGAAGGTATTTTCCTGACTTGTCAAAGAAGATAACATCACTTTTCTTGTTTACGGTAACAAGAAAGCTGTCCGTCATAAGGATGGGACGGATACCGACCAATGAGCTGTCACCTGTTTCCAACACGACATATCTTACATCTGCGATATCCTGAAGAATGATTTCTTTCTCGGGGTATTGCTCCTGCAAATCAAAAACAGGCAATCCGGTGAACGGCTCGACAGGAGTATTTACACATGCCGGCTTCTCTTTTTGAGAACTACCGGTACAGGCCACCAACGCACTAAGCACTAAAATCAAATATAGGTTTTTCATTATAAATCTGTTTAAAAATGTATAAAATATTTCTCAGATAGAATCTGCATGAACAGCTTTTTCCTCCTTCTCCACCTTCACTCCGACCTGTTACAGATTTGTGCATAAAGCCCAAATATACCAACAAATAGATGACTTACTTTCATTTATATCAAATTATGATTGTATCAACACCATGAACCCATCCTCAAAAATACAATTATATTTTTAAAAATCAACAATAAGTCGAATAATTCCGGTTGGTGAAATTCAAAAAAGGTATCAAATTCTTTTATTCAAATTAACACTGTTAACAGTCATTCCAAAATATCTTTTTTGGAGGATGCAAAGAACAAGTCTTTTGCATTTAAAAGAGCTGTTCCTTATCACCAAAAGACTTGCTTTAACAGTGTGTTAAAACAAGTCTTTTACCGGTAAACAGCAAATTGATATAAGCATCTAACTTACAGAATAATAATCAAACAAATCAATTCATTTTCCAGAAGTTTCACTGATATATTATATAGGAAGATAATTACTATTTTGACAAGTAGAACACATAGTATCCCCAAATGTCATTTATTAACAAAGAAGAGCTAACTGCTTCCAGCGGTATATACTCTACATCAGCTACTTCACGTATTTCAATACATTTCACTGGATAATCACGGGCTTTATCAATGCCAATCACCGATAGAGAGAAATCTTTATTTCTCAAAAGCCTATTTTAGCCTTTCTTTATCATAACGCCCAAACCATATTCTCTAGCTTTGCATTGATTCTACTTATTTATATTTACATATCATTAATATATCATTATCATCTATACTCAATCGGGATGCAATATCCTTCAGCTCCTCCTTCAACCCGCCTGCTTGATATTGTTCAATAAGCCTTTCCGCTGTAAACATGCTTATACCATAATTTTCTCTATCAGCAGACTGAAGTATCATAGTCGGCACAGGCCTTTCTATATCGGAGGAATAATTATAATCATACATTTTCCATTCCGCAATCTTGCCTGTATGCCTGTTTAACACAAGCTCAGGAGCATCCGCCATAGGAGACATAGGAGCAGAAGGATTATAGTACATCGGAATTATTCTAAAATGCAAATATGAATCGGTGTATAATTCACAAGCGACAATGACCGGTGGATCTGATGCATATACCGAAGGAGTCTGCACGGCGATAGGAACCAGTTTGTGATGACGATAGCTGTAAATAGTATCCAAAGCATAGTCGGCAATCAAGAAAGCATCGCCATTTTTTATCAGCGCGGTTATGAGAAAGAGGACCTGATCTTTATAAGCCCCTCCGGGAAATTTGACGATCTCTGTATGTACCTTCTCACTGATAGGTTTATCCACAACAATCCCGATGGAAGACATCTCTCCGCTCTGTTTATCGATCAGATAGTAAGGATGCGTATCCACCTTTTTCTTTTTACGAAAGTCATAAAACCGATTATAACCTATCAGATAATCCTTATCATAATTATACAGATCGATAAATGTGCAATCCTTCATAGGCAAAGCATGACTACGCTTATACCGCCCATCAAAAGAATAAATATATATCTTTTTCCGGAACGAATCATAGATGTATATTTCTTGCATGCCAAAATCGGCATCCCATGCGGTTATAGAACTGTACTCTTCAGCAGATCCTCCTCTCCGGTTAAAAGTCCACAAGTACCTCCCTTTTCTATTAAAGAAAAAGATATTGCCATTATCAACACCACTTGCGACAGTTATATAATCATCTGAAATCCGAAAAGCGGAACAATCCGACGCAAGTAGTGAATTACGTGTCGTTTCTAAAGGAACATACTCTACATCGGCAACATCATGTATATTCACTTTCTCAACAGGATATTCACAAGTAACATCTATGATACACAAAGAGGAATCCATGTCATTAGAAACCTTTTCTTTAGTATGAGAGCAACTACATGAAATGAGAAGCAGAAACCATAAATAGATTTTATCCATAAACCTAAATTTTACAAGTATTATTATACTTACTGATTACGTCCAAAGAATCTCAGGTTACATACCGTTATACCAGGTCTTTCGTCTAAAATATATTCCGTTTCAATCTTTCAATTTATAGAAAGCAATAATCGGATTATCATCCTCGCCCATTTCATCAAGAAGCTTCAGCAGTTCGGCCTGCTTCTCAGGGAACTTGACCTTAGCTTCAGCGACGTTGCGCCTTACCTGATCCAAATTATCCGGTGTGATTGCAAAATAAAAACTATTTTCACCTGTATACCTAATTCCATCGAACGATTGAGAACCGTCAATATCATTCGTTATACCCGGACTTTCGATCGCCATCCAACCGATACCTTTTAAAGGAGTCTGTTCCCAGGAATCTATCTTTTCTGTCTTTTTATCGTACCGGCTGAACCACATCTTTTTATTATAGGAAAATTTAAAGAGCAGACACTCTTTATTTTCACAAACACTCTGCATCATTATAAAATCTTTCAGACCAAGATCCTTAACGTCATATCTTCCCAAAGGCAAACCATATTTACCAAGAGATAAATGATAACGAGGATAAATGGAGTCACAGGTAATGCCGTAGATCGTATCGTTGATTTGAGAATAGACATTACTCCTCCCTTGATAGATCCACGAAGCATCAGAGGAAAGATTCATCTCCGACTTATCACCTCCAGCAGGCAAGTAAGGAATTTGCTCCATCAATGTCTCCCCTTTTCCATTCACAACACAAGCACTTATAAAGACGCGTTCATTTCCATTAGAAACAGTGCCGGGATAATAAATCAAGCAATCCTCCATCACATCAATGGCCTCACTATAAAAATTCGGCCATTTTAAAGGAATCTCTTTAACAAAGATATTATCCCGCATATCATAGACTGTCAGACTGCCATTACGGCTGAACGGATAAATAAATACCAAACTGTCACTGACTGTGAAAAAGTTAATATTAGTTACCTCTCCGGGGCCCTGACCTACACGACCGATTTTACGGATAAACCTTCCCGAAGTATCAAACATCATGACATGGTTCTGATTTCTTGAATAAATAAAGACAAACTTCTCCGTCCGCTTTAGCTGCTTTATATCACCGACTAATATACTATCCTGCGTTTCCAGCTTCACATACTCCACACCTTTCACGATGTCACTCAGCAGTAAAGGCTTGCCGCAATCTTTCAGGTTGTTAGCAAGATCAATGTCTTTAAAGGTTTCTTCAACCGGTAAGGTATCATCTTCTATAGTAACAGAAGAAGAAGGCTTACTTGTGCACGCGCTTAAAAAAACAGTGCACAGAATAATAAAACGATATTTGTATTCATACGCATTATTTTAAATAAAGATTTAAGAAGAAGACATTGCCAAAGTTTCCTTCAATATAGATCATATAAGATACACTGAAATAGATTCTAATGAATTAATATTTTTAGTTTAACAGTTGATTGGGTGAGTCACTTACTCAACTGATATTTGTTTTAAATTATAGATTCCATAAAGAGAATTCAATCTTTCAATTTATAGAAAGCAATAATCGGATTATCATCCTCTCCCATTTCATCAAGAAGCTTCAGCAGTTCGGCCTGCTTCTCAGGGAACTTAATCTTAGCTTCAGCGACGTTGCGCCTTACCTGATCCAAATTATCCGGAGTGATTGCGAAGTGAAAACAGTTTTCGCCTACATTATCGAAGTCTTTGAACGATTGAGAGCCGTCAATATCATTCGTTATACCCGGTGCATCGAGTATCATCCAATAATGAGCTTTAAAAGGAGTTTGCTCCCAAGAGTCGATCTTCTCCGTTTTTTTATCGTATCGGCTGAACCATAACTTTTTATCAAACCAAAATTTTATGCTTTGAAACCAAGTGTTTTTAAAAGATGTGCAAGGATAATGCAACTACGCTAAAAATCAAATGGTTATAAAACATATTTTTAGCAGCGAGGCAAAAGGAAAGCAAAAAAAAGCAGATTTGGAAAGGAGTTAGGTTACCAAATCGTAACTCCGCCAAATCTGCTATAAAAAGAAGCGTAATATATTGTATTTCAGTCTATTGCTTGTTTTTGCATAATATCAGATAACTCAACAGAAAGTAAATTTGTAACTAAAAAAAGTTGAGTTATGCGAAGTACATTCAAAGTATTGTTCTACACAAAGAACCAGTCTGTAAAAAATGGTAAGGCCCCGATTATGGGCCGTATTACAGTCAATGGAACCCAAGCGGGTTTCAGCAGTAAAAGAACAGTGTCCCTTTCCTTATGGGATGTAAAAGCCAACCGTGCGAAAGGCAAGTCCGAGGAAGCACGCACGCTGAATCAAGAACTTGACAACATCAAGGCGCAGATAACAAAGCACTATCAGTACATTTGCGACCATGACAGTTTTGTTACGGCCAAGAAAGTATATAACCGCTATGCAGGTTTCTCAGAGGAATGCCATACTCTTATGGTGCTCTTCAGAGAACAGATTGAATCGTATAAAGAAAAGATAGGCAAAGGAAAGGCGGAAAGCACCTACCGTGGATTGGTTGCCGACTACAAAAGTCTTTTGCTTTTCATGAAAACCCAAAAGAACATTGAGGATATAGCTATTGACGAGCTTGAAAAGTCGTTCATTGAGGATTATTACACATGGATGCTCGGCACGGCAGGCAATGCGAATGCCACCGCTTTCAACCGTGTCAATACCATGAAATGGCTGATGTACATCGCACAGGAAAAGGGTTGGTTGAGAGTTCATCCTTTCACATCCTTCGAATGCAAGCCGGAATACAAGAAAAGATCTTTTCTTACTGAAGAGGAATTACAGAGAATCATCCACGTGGATCTGAAATACAAACGCCAGCGTGCCATGCGGGACATGTTTCTCTTCATGTGCTTCACCGGTCTTGCATATGCCGACCTCAGAGCCATTACTTACGATAACATCCATACCGATTCCGACGGAGGCACATGGTTGATGGGCAACCGTATAAAAACCGGAGTGGCCTATGTCGTGAAGTTATTACCCATAGCTATTGAACTTATTGAGAAATACAGAGGTGTGGACGAGAAGAAGGATTCCCCCGATTGTGTTTTCCCCGTAGGTGAATACAACACGATGTTCCTCAGCCTCAGAATCATCGGCAAGAAGTGCGATTGCCATACCGAAGTCACCCCGCATATCGGACGTCATACATTCGCAGTTCTGGCCATTCTCAAAGGGATGCCGTTGGAAACCCTGCAAAAGGTATTAGGGCATAACTCCATCCTTTCCACGCAGGTGTATGCCGAGCTTATCAATCCAAAAGTGGGCGAAGATACCGACAAACTTTGCGAGAAGATAGGCCATGTTTATAAACTGGCCGTCTAAGACCGACCAAAAGGAATGCCCCTTCAGCCGGCAGGCCGGAGGGACATTCCTTTTGTCTTTTTCTTTATTTCCTGAACCTTCGGAAATCCCGGTAGTTCTTTTTTAACACCTCATACAGTCCGCTTTCGGGATAAAGAATCTTTCCACCGATGGTAGTATAGGACACCATGTTCTCATCACGCAAGGTTTGCAGTGTCCGCCGTGAGATGTGCAGTCTCTCGCATACGTCATCTCCAGTCAGGTAATGCTCATCCGCAATCGTGGGACGTATCCTTGCCATGGCTTCCTCAGCCGCCTTACCCGCTCTCCTTATCCATCCAGTCAATTCCTTGAACTCTTCCGAATCCTTTGTGATAATGTCTGCCATAGCCTATTTCCTTTTTACAAGTCCTTCACTTAATATCTTCTGAATATCCGTTTCCCGATAGAAGAATTTCCCGCCTATGTTTGAATAAGGAATAAGGCCGTTGTCCCTGTAATTTTGCAGGCATCTCTTCGATATTTTCAGAGCCAGACATACCTCTTGTGCGTCCAATCATTTATCCGGTGTGGGTGGGGCAACCTTTTTACGGAAATCTTCCAATTGTACCGCCAGCAGGCTGAACTGTTTCCTCATTTCCAGATACGCGTTCGTTTCGATAATAGTCAGTTCCATACATGATGTTTTTAGTTTATACATTTTAATGTTTTCTCCAGCAAAATAAGGCATACTCTCCGCTAAAAACAAATGTGCGGAATCAAAGTCGGATTTTGTCGTGCATTGTCACAACGGTAAAGTAAACGGTATGAAGAAAGGCTTGTATCCCTATGTTTCCACTATGGACAAGCCTTTCCTCTACCATCTGCTACCTTATATTCTCAGCCCTTTATTCTTCCGCTCTACTATAACATTTTCTATTTTTCCCTCTTTCATTTCCGTATTCTGACGCATATTTGGAAAATGCTCATTCAGCAAATCGCCTGCCAATCTTTTGGCTTTCTCCTGCATTTCGTCATGTACATTCAATCTGTCCGGTCCTAACAGTTTTTTTTCAATCTCTTCAAATTTGTCGTAAAAGCTGAACTCATCCGGATATTCATCGACCAGCCCGTCCTCCGGGTATCCTTGTTCCCGGATGAAAAGCAAGGTCATCCGGTCATAATTATCCGGACTTCGTGGCAATCCCAATCCTTCCCCTATTTCAGTCAGATTGAAGTAATTTTCCCATGTAGGCGCAAGGTCAAAAATCTTACTTTCCACTACATTCTTCAGAACAGATCTGTCCTGATACGCGCACCGTTTCATTGTTTCCTCATCTACCCAGTCTCCCCGCTCATTTTTACAGAGGTTTACCTTTCCTTCCATTAAGGAAGGCCATCCGCTCAGATCATGAACAGCCAGAGATTTTAAAGGAAAATCAAGTTCAAAGAAACTGTTCTCCACATATTTATACATATAACTGTTGAATTGCCATTCTCCATTTGTATTGTCGTCAAAGAGAAGTACACCCTTATCCGTTTCAACGGCAGAGTAATAATGGTTCCCGCGTTTCAGGTTATCCAGCATTTTCTCCACCATTTTAGGTGAGGATTGTATTTCCTCCCACATACCGGGTGTCAGTATCCGTTTAAAATGCTCATCTTTTGACAACGGGTCTATATCTTTTCACAGGCAATACACCACTTCCGATACACGCAGGTAACTTTGCAATCCGATTCCCTGCCCATCCATTGCTTTTTCCAATGTTTTCAAATAGTTACTGTTATTTCTCTTCCGCAAAGGAGGGACCATTGCCAGGTCAGGCACATCATAGTATAAAACGCCTGTTGTCGGTATCTCTTTTCCTCTCAGAGCCTTTTCCACATCTTCCTGCATGAAATCCAAAAAGCCTTCTTTGCCCTTGCCTTTCATACTGATGTGTATCGGATTGAAATGTCCGTCCACTGTGACATACACACTGCCACTCTTGTTCTCTTCTTTTTCCATATATCAAAACTAAATTTTCATTCCACGCCTTTCCCTTTTCATGGGAACTTTCACCGACATGTTCGGACCGGAGAAACGGGTATTGTCAGGTCGCGCCACCAGTTGTGACATGATCCGTTCCTATTCCTTCGCCAGTGGGACCTTCACCAAAGGCAGATTTCTCAACCGGTTGAAGTTTCTTAATGTGGGTGCCATATCCAACCGTTTTATACAAATCCCGTAATTTAATATCTCCGGCGAGGCTACCTGCCAGTCACCCATTGTACCCCGGTATCTCGCATCCAACGGTGCTACTTCATAAAATCCCAGTTCCTTCGGTTTCCCTTTTCCCTCAAAGAACTTTTCAGTTATTCCGTCCAATAATTTGGCCAGTTCCTTATCACCTGTTTCTGTCTTATCAAACAGCAATACCTTTTGTCCGTATTCCACTGCCGTACAAGTAGGGAATACAGCCAATCCGTTTCTTATCACATGGCCGTCCGTTCCGAAACGGTGTGCCAGCCGTTGGTAGTCCTCATTCTCTACCAGTGCCGTATGTGCTGCCGAGACGGACAGTTGCCTGACCCCCCTTTCCTCGCAGAATGCCGCATCCCGTAGTCTCACCACCCCCGAAGGATGAATCTTCTCCTGTTCCAATACCGGAGTGAGCCGTTCCAGATAGTCCCTGTTGTCCGTTCCGAGGATAGTGGGAATCATGGACTTGTCCCTGAAATCGAAACGGAACATTCAATGGTCGGGGATAAACTCCCTGCCAGTGGCATGAAAGGTTACATTATTGCTGATATAGCGTGCGAACCCTTCTTCACCTTGTCCCCGCATACTTAGATATACGGGACGATAGAAAGCATCCAGCGTCATGTACAGGCTGCCGTTTTCCACACAGTCTGTATTCATTCTCTTTTCCATAAGCATATTATATAATCAGTTGTTTTTTTTCTTTCTTCTGCGGAACAACGGAAGAGGCATGCTTCGCAGCCTGACGCCCCGTTTTTTCCGGTTCCGGCTCTTTGGACTGTTGAGACGAACACTTTTCCGGAGTTTTTGCCCTTTGTGATGTCCGGTTCGCTTTTCCGCCCAGCCTGAACTCCCCGTCTGTAATGTGGAACTCCGATTGTAGGATGTCCCTCGCCATTGTTTTGGCTTCCATCTGCAAGGCCGCATAGCCGAAGTCGTGCGCAGAGAGCGGGGCTTCTCGTCTCGCCTTCATACTGTCCCCCAGCTTCTCCGCCAGTTCCTTGAACTCATACTGATAGCTGAACGGATGGAAATGGTCCGCTTCCATAAGGCCGGCATATCCGTTCTCCGAGATATACAGCAGTGCCGCAACATCATAATTACGGGGTGAGATACCCAGGCCGAAGTCCTTTGTCAAACGGTCAAAGTTATTGAAGTCGGGACGTAAGTCATATTTGCCGGTGCAGACGGCACCTACCAGCATCTCCTTTCCTGCCATCTTTTCGGGCGTGAAGCTGCATACCGATTTTCTTAATTGTATATCATCCCTGCGCAAGTCTGCTTTTGAGAGTTTGTCGATACAATTATCGGCCAGTTCAACCATCTGCCGCATGGGAATCTCTATTTCATACAGTTTAAGTGTTTCCACTTTTTTACTGAAGTTGAAAAAACTGTCTGCCAGATGTTGTAAGTAAGTGGTACGTGCTTTCATTCCCTTTACACTGTCCGAGAAGAGAAGTACACCCTCATCCGTTGCCACAGCAGACATGCGCTGATTCTCACTGTCTGCCGAAACGGGCAAGTTACCCGTTTCGGCTGTCCGGTGATGTAACCAACGGTCTGCCCAATCTTTCAATAGTCCCATAACTTGATTCTTTTTGCATAACTTAATGCTTGCAAAGAAAATACATCATCGGACAACCCACAATAAAGAGGGAATCCGAGTCAGGCTTTGGCGTTCGTTGGCGCATGACTTTTAAATTAACCGTTTCTCCAGCATCCGGTTATAACTTACACGCAAGGAATCAATAAAAGGAGTAGTGTCCGTACAACGGTCAAACACTTTTCCCCGTTTGGTATATAGTGCATTTATTTTTAGATGAAACATATCCTCAAAAGCTCGAATTACACTTATCACAGTTAGTTTATCTCCATTTCTCGAACTTATTGCATCGGCTGCCATCAACGCAGCCACCAGTTCAATCAAATCACTGTCTGTTCCATTCCAAGTTAGCATGACAACTGATTTATTTTCCTCATCTTTTATTATTTCAGATTTCAGTTCCGGTACAATATTTCCATATTTAAGCAGCTCTTTAACCATTTCTATTTCTGCATTGAGAAGAGATAATGCCTTACCAATAAATACATCATACAAAACATGCCTTTTTCCCAACATTTGCTCCGATGCAATTTGCATATAATCCAATTCTATTTTGGTATAATTCAAGCGTCGCAATTTTACTATCTGATTCTCATCCTGCGGGAGCCCTGCAAGCAGGGTTACAAAATCATCATAAGCGGCAGGCAATTCTTCTGCCACCTGTACCATACCATCCATATAGGAGGTGAATAAAGTAAAAAGAAGCGCATTCGTTAATGTTTTCATCGCATCACATTTTAAGTTCTACAAATCACACCCCCAGCCAAATCATCATAAAAATATTATAAGCAAGTACTATACCATTAATCATGATAAACATAAAACATTGATAATTAAAAGTATATATAAAAAGAAAACACATCTGTGCAGAATATGAATGTAGATTGTATAAAATTCGTCCGAAAATCGGACGAATTTTATATTAGGCGATATTTTTTTAATTTAAGATAAAGTGTACTTCGACTTATTCCCAATAATTGTGCTGTCGCTGTACGATCATTATCTGTAGCATTCAATGCTTTTATAATATTATTCCGCTCTACTCGTTCATCTTTCAATGTATATTCTTTGGGGTGCTTATTGGGAAGAAGTTCTATATCCTCCATCGTTATCCAGTCGTCTTGTGCCAATAAAGTTGCTCGTTTCACGACCATCCGTATTTCACGTATATTCCCCGGCCATGAATATGATTTGAATTTTTTCTGTGTTTCTCGGTCAAAACCTTTTACCTCTTTATTTAATTCACGATTAGCTATATTCAACATAAATTCAGCTAATGGGATAATGTCTTCCGGACATTCAGCTAAAAGAGGTACTTGCAGTGGAAATTCATTTATGCGATGAAATAAATCTTCTCTGAATCGCCCTTCCATTATGGCTTTCTCCAAATCTTCATTCGTAGCAGCTATCAGTCGTATATCTACTTCTATCTCTTTCCAACTACCTATAGGACGAAAATGCTTTTCTTGTAATGCACGTAATAATAACATTTGTACGTGCATATTCAGATTTCCTATTTCATCCAAAAACAATGTTCCATGATTAGCCCGAGCAAACATGCCTTCTCTGTCTTCCACCGCTCCCGTAAATGCACCTTTTACATAACCAAATAATTCAGAAGCTGCAAGTTCCTTTGGTAAAGTACCACAATCCACAACAACGAATGGAGCATTCGCACGTCCGCTTAATGCATGAATTTGCGATGCAACCCACTCCTTTCCTGTACCAGATGCACCTCTTATGAGCACAGTCATATCCGAAGGAGCTACAAGGCGAACATAGTGTTGTAGTTTTAAAGACAATGGACTTTGTCCAATATAGAATGCCTGTTTTGTTTTAGAGTCTTTTCTGTTCCGCTCTAATACTTCTTGGATAATACTAAGTGCTTTTTCTGTTTGAATCGGCTTTGGCAAATAATCTTCAGCTCCCTTTTTGATAGCACTTACGGCTCCCGGTATATCTGCATATCCGGTCATAATAAGAAATGGAATTTGATAACCTTCTGCCTTTATCCATTCTAGTAATTCTATACCATTACTTTCTTTAAGTCTAAAATCCGATAGTATCAAATCCACTTCATTATGATACAAAAACAACTTTGCTTTATCTACAGACAATACATAACGGGCATCTATACTATGTTTTTTCAACCAATTCGCAGTTGTATATGCATATGTCCGATCATCTTCTACAATTAATACCATTTTAGCAATCTCTACAATATAGGCTATTAATAAAATACTAAAAGGTAATCCCTTCTTTTGTTTCTTCAGTGATATGTTGAAGAATGTTTATTCCTTCACTCAGATTACCATATATTTCCACTAATGTTTTGTTTTTCCTTCCTTTATTAACAGATATTCTTTTTGTTTTACCATCTATTATTCCCATAACGTATGTCCCTGTATTTCCATCTACAACAGCTGATTCAGGGACAAAGAACGAAGCAGATTCCGCTTTCAAAGAAAGCGTTGCATCCACAACCATTCCCGGCAATAAGGCTTCGTGAACATTGGTGAAATCGGCCTCTATCTCTTCCGAACGTAATCGGCTGTCTATTGCATTAGAACGGCGAACTATTTTCGCTATGAACGTATTACCCGGTTTGGATTGCGAAGTAAAACGAATCGTGTCTCCTACATGAATATAAGATGTGTATTTTTCCGCTACCGCCAATCTGATTCGTAGGTTACTTTTATCTTGCAGTACAAGAAGCGGCTTTCCTGAAGGAACAGCAAGCGAACCTATATCTGTATTTCGTTCGGTTATGACTCCTGAGAATGGGGCACGTATAACCAAATAATCGAGTAAACTCTGCACCTCTTTATAACCGGCCTGCAAAGCCGTTAATCGAGATTCATCGCTCTCTTTTTGCGTTCGTGCCTTGTCTATCGCATCCTCCGATATTGCTCCTTGCGTTTCCGATGCGGCTAACAGCCTATTGAATGTGGAACGGGAAAATGACACTACCGATTCTTGCGATGCGATTTGCGCTTTTAGGACGGATGCTTTGGCAACGAGTTCTGGTGCTTCTAATTCGATCAGAACATCCCCTTTGTTTACTTTAGAACCTATATCAACTTTCAAGAATTGAACAAAACCACTCACTTTGGCATAAATGTCGGATTGTCTGTCTGCGACAATTTCTCCTGGTAATTTGATTGGGATTGCAGGACTACTTTTTTTCAATGTATAGCTCTGTATTTCGGGCTTCTGCACCTTAACGACTGTGTTGGAAAAAGCTGTATTCCGATTTTCCATACCAATCCAAATTATTAAGCCTGCAATCAACAGGCAGACTACACAGATAATGTAAAACTTACTCTTTTTCATATTTAATTTACTTTTTTTCTTGATAGTATTTACTATTATGATCTTCCGGGTCAAGAGAAACGGAGAGCGTCGATGATTTTTCCTGTACCCATGCAAAAGCCAGAGGCAGAACAAATAATCCGATTAAAGTGGAAGCAAGAATACCTCCTATCACAGCTCTTCCTAAAGGAGCTGTTTGTGCTCCACCTTCCCCAAAACCGATAGCCATCGGAAGCATACCGACAAGAGTGGCGATACTTGTCATCAAGATAGGGCGCAAACGCAAAGAAGTTGCTTGTAAAGCTGCTTGGAGGCTATTTCCACTTGTTTTGCGTATTGTTTCAGCCGCCGTTACCAGCAACAAAGCATTGGAAATGGAGACTCCGACAGACATGATAATACCCATATAGGACTGTAAGTTGAGAGTAGAGCCAGTTATCCATAACAAGGTAAGTGCTCCCATAATAACGGCAGGGACACTGGTAATTACGACCAATGCCACTTTAAAAGATTGGAAGTTTGCAGTCAATAGAAGCAATATGACAATGACTGCAATAAGCAATCCTTCCTGCAATCCGCGTTGCGTTTCTTCCAGAACAGATGCCAATCCGGTCACTTCGACATTCAAACCTTTCGGAAGTTCCCCTAAAGAAGCAATGGCATTGCGAACATCTTTCAATGCTGTACCCAGATCCACATCGTGAATATTGGCAACAACAGTCGTATATGACATAGAACCTTCATTGTAGGTTTCTCCATAAGTCGTTCCTTCTGTTATATTCGCAACATCACCGAGTACCTTTCCCGGAGCTTTTCTCGACAAGGGTAATGCCTCCAGTTCTTCTTTTGAAGACATCTTATTAAGCGGTATCTGTACCTGCACGTTATATGCCATATTCATCATGCCACCTATCCAAAAATTCTTATTAGTAAAACGCGACGATGAAGTGGAGGGAACAAGTGAACCTGAAATATCAGCCATATCCATACCGATTTGAGAGGCACGTATGCGATCCACTTCAATATTATAAGTAGGATAGTTCATCGACTGTGGCATTTTCTGGTCTCTCAGGTAATCAATCTCCTTCAATTTGCCCAAGAGTTTTCGTGCATACGCTTCATTCTGTTTTTTCATCATGCCTGAAAATCGCACTTCAATAGGCGTGTTGGCTCCTTGACTCAATACTTTTTCGGATAATTCCATCGGCTCGAATGTAATGCTCATTTCCGGCATAGACTCATTTATTCGGCAGCGAAGTTGTTCTTTCAAATGCTCCATATCACCATGCCAATCTTGCAAGGCAACTTGCAAGGTAGCTTCATGAGGTCCGGAATTATATATATAGACCGGACTCACGGCAAATGTGGAAGAATGTTGTCCCACAAAGGCTGAAGATATGCGTATGTGTTTCTCTCCGATTAATGTTTCGAGTTCACCCATGAACTCCCGGACTTTGTCCTCTGTTATCTCAATTCGGGTTCCCTGTGGAGCAACGAGCCTTACTTGGAACTGACTGGGATTACCTTTGGGTAATACATCTGTCCCGATTATTCCGAACAATAATATTACTATTGCGACAACTCCGACAATATAGGTGGATACAATCTGTTTTCTTCGTTTCAGCAATCTTTCCAGTTGTCGTTCCAACAGTTTATTACTCCCGCTTTCATTATGTCCGTTGGTTGATATAGCATGATTTGGTCTGATAATCCACGATGCCATGACAGGCACGAATGTCTGGGAGAGGATGAATGAAGTTATCATTGAAAATCCTATTGCCATTGCCAAAGGACGAAACATAGCACCGGGAATACCGTTCATTAAAAATGCCGGAACGAAAACTGCCAAAACACACAGCAAAATAAGGAATTTCGGGAAAGCGATTTCTCGGCAGGCTTCCCATACGGCAACAGCTTTGGGTTTTCCTAATTCCAGATGGCGATGGATATTTTCGATGGTAACGGTACTTTCATCCACCAGAATACCTACAGCCAAAGCCAAACCGGACAATGACATGATATTGATTGACTGCCCGAACAGATGAAGAAAAAGGACACCGGAAATCAGTGATATAGGGATAGTCAGAATGACTATAAAAGCGGAGCGCCTGTCCCGTAGAAACAACAATACCATGAGTCCTGTCAGAATCACACCGATAAATCCCTCGGTAAGCAGGTTTTTAACGGCATTGATTACATAAACGGATTGGTCAAACTCAAAAGAAACCGTAACATCGTCAGGCAGGTTGTTTTGAATGACAGGTAGGCGTTTTTTCAAATTTTTCACCACATCCCAAGTTGAAGCATTCCCTGATTTGGCAACATTGATGTATACCGAACGTTTACCATTGACCAACGCATATCCGGTTGCAATATCGGCTCCGTCGGATATGGTTGCCACATCCCTCAGAAAAACTGTTCCCACGCTACCTTTGACAAGTGGAATATCCTCAAACTCCCGGACGGTTTTCAGATTATTATTGGTCGGAGTGATATAGTTTTTATCTTCCGTGAATATATTACCGGAAGGAGCCGTTATATTGTTACGGCTTATAGCTTCCACAATTTGCTCCGGAGCCAATTTATGAGCACGAAGTGCCTGCGGATCAACATTAATCTCAATAGTACGGGGACTTCCCCCGAACGGTGGAGCAGTCGTTATTCCCGGTACGGAAATCAAAAAAGGACGTGCCGTAAAGTTCGCAATATCCTGCAATTGATTGTTGTTTTTCGTAGGACTGCGGAAAACGACCTGACCGACGGGCTGGGACGATGCGTCGAATCGGATAATAAAAGGATCGGGAGTACCCGGCGGCAGGAATATCTGCGAACGATTGGATAAGGCACTCAGTTCCGCAATCGCCTGTCCCATATCCGTATCCGGATAGAATGTAACCTTCATCAAGGTAAGACCTTGCGAATTTTTAGTCTCTATATTTTTGATGCCGTTGGTAAACAGCATCATGTTGGTATACATTTTTGTAAAATAGCCTTCCATTTGTTCCGGAGTATATCCGTTGAAGGCGTGTGCTATATAAACTACCGGAAGATTCATATCCGGCAAAATATCTACACGAATGTCCCGGACGGCTTTTATTCCGAAGAATAACAATCCGAATACCAGTACCAGTGTCGATATGGGTCTGCGTAATGCTCCGCGAATTATATTCATAAATACATTATTATATGTTATTGATTTGAGCGATAAAGGCTTCTATATCTCCGTTATTTGCAATCTTCAATAGATAAGCCTGCCATATATTGATAGCCATGATTTCCTGCTCGGACTCCGCCGCAGTCAAGGCATACATGGCTTGGGCAAGATCGGAAATGGAAGTCAGACCATTTCTATACATGGCTAAATATTGATCGTAAGAAATTTGTGCTGCCTTTTTTCGGGTAACTGCTTCATTGTATTGACTGTATGCAAGTTGCAACTTTTTGTCAGCATAATGAGTTTGTTCTTTCAATTCTCTGGAAAGCAGATTCCGTTCTATTTCTAATGAATATGAAAGCTGTTTTTGAGACGCAACTTTGGAGCGGTTCCTGAACAATGATGTAAAGTTCCAGTTCAGTCCTATCCCAATAAGAAAATTGCTTCGGTTTATACCTACTCCTTGAGTGTATGAGTGAGAGACAGCCTCCGGTACTTGGGTGTAATTATATCCGAACCCAGATCCCCTTCCTGAAATAGTTCCGACAAGGCTAATACGGGGTAGGGCTTCCGACTGGAAGATTTTCATCTTGTAGGTACTTGCTTCAACTGCATCTTGTGCATGGCGTAACGAGGGGTGGTTATCGGATACTTCTTCAGCAGATGTTCGGTCGATTGGAAATATACACATATAGGAAGAGTCGAGCAAGAATTCCTCATCTTCGATTCCTGTTATCAATGCAAAGTCTTTTGACAGTTCATAAACTTTGTCCTGCGCCTTCAGTAGAGTAATACGCGAAGTTGCAACTTCTGCTTCTGCCATTGCAGCTTCTGCTTTGGGTCTGATATTGTTAGATGTCAGGGCCTGAGTAACGGAGAAAAGCGTTTTTGCCCTATCTATGTTCCGCTCTTGTATTTTTACAAGTTGCTGCATAGCAAGAAGATTGAAATATGTAGCTGACACCTGTATCTGATGTTTGAATTTTTCCTATTCCAATTCCGATTGCCGTAATTCATATTCGGACTCAGCGAACCGTATATTGTTTTTCGTTTGACCGAAAGAATAAAGTGTCCAATTAAAACCTGCCATATAAAGTGAACCGAAAGCAGCCTCCCAATTTTGTTTGTCTTGTGGCATACTTGTGGTTGTCATCCCCTCACCAAAGCTATATTGTGGTCCATGCCATGCGTTGGCTGTACCATATACTTGCTGGGCCGAAAATTTTATATCAGGTAAAAGCATTGTTTTGGCATGATTAACCAGTTTCTTTTGTGCTTCTACTTGTAAGGTTTTCGATCGGATTGTTTCATAATTCTCCATACCCTGTTTTAAAGCCTGTTGAAGGCTTATCTCTTGTGCATATATTCTATTTACATTCACAAAGCCTACAAGTAAGACCATTAGTTTTATTGTCCTTCTTTTTATTATCATATGAACTATATTAAGTTATCGGTTATTTTAGGGATGCAGATAAAGAAATAAGCAAGCAATAGATAACAAGAGATAGATATATAATCTTAATAATCAGACAAAAAAAGGAATAGCACCTTTTTACAAGATACTATTCCTTGTTCCTAATCCAATCTTTTTCCTTATTAAACAGTACCTTTTATATTTCGACTGCAAAGTAACAGGAAAAACACTCTCTGATTGTTACATCATTTTCAGATTCATTTATATAGTTATAGTTTATCCAATGGTTTACGACATTGTGTACTCATTTGTTTAAAATAAGTAGGGGTAAATCCTGTAACTTTCTTGAACTGATTGCTTAAATGTGCTACACTTGAATAATTCATAATATAAGCTATTTCGCTAAGTTGCATATCATCATAGACAAGCAACTCTTTGACTCTTTCTATTTTCTGATAGATGAAATACTTTTCTATCGTCCGACCTTCATTTTCAGAAAACAAGCCAGACAAATAAGAATAATCCAAATGAATGTTTTCACATAAATAATCAGATAAATTAGTCTTCAACATACCGTTTTTGCGATGCACCAACTCGCGAATACAAGTCTTTATCTGCTCGACTATCCGGGAACGTTTGTCATCTATAATTTCAAAACCAACTTTCTGTAATTGATCTAACAATTCCTGCATTTGTTTCTCTGTTGGCGGACATAAAAGAACTATTTCTCCTAAAGCGATATGGGCAACCTTCAATTCAAGTTGGGATAAAATATTTGTTACCACCATTATGCAGCGGTCACACACCATGTTCTTTATATAAATCTTATTCATATTTTTAACAATTATCCTATTTCTACATACTAAACAATCAAACTTCCTAACTGATATACTGTAAAAGCCAGCCCCCATGCCAGAACTAAAGTATAACCCATGGAAAACAGTGCCCATTTCCAACTTCCTGATTCTTGTTTTATCGCAATCAGTGTTGCTATACATGGGAAATAAATCAGCACAAACAGCATATAAGTCAAAGCGACGAGTGGAGTGATAGGAATACGATTTGAAAGATTCACGTTCTCAATATCACTTTCATTCGTATAAAGAACTCCTAAGGTACTAACCACCAACTCTTTTGCACCAATACCCGAAATCAATCCGACTCCAAGTTTCCAATCGAATCCCAAAGGTTCAATCATCGGTTCAATAGCTTTTCCGATTTGACCAATATAGGAATTTTCCTGCTGTTCTGCAACTGTTTCGTAATTATCATGTGGATAATAACCCAAAAACCAAATAATAATAGAGGCAACCATAATAATACTGCCCATTTTTCGCAAATAGTGGTTCCCTTTTTCCCAAGTATGGCGAAAGATGCTTTTTGCTGTGGGCATACGGTAGGGAGGAAGTTCCATTACAAAAGGAGCATCATCGCCTTTCATCAATAATTTACTAAAAATACGTGCCATGAAAACAGCTAATAGGATTCCCGTGGAGTAAACGCATAGCAATATAAAACCGGCATGGCTTGGAAAAAAAGCCTGAGTCATGACCAAGTAAATGGGTAAACGAGCACTACATGACATCAATGGATTAATTAACATGGTTATAATTCTACACTTGCGATCTTCAATGATACGCGATGACATGATTGCCGGTACATTGCATCCAAACCCCATGATAAGAGGAATAAATGATTTACCATGCAATCCCATACGGTGCATAATCTTATCCATAATAAATGCAGCACGTGCCATATATCCCGAATCTTCCATAATGGATATGAAGAAATACAAAATCAGAATATTCGGTAGAAACACGATAACTCCTCCCACTCCTCCTATGATGCCATCGACAAGCAGAGCTTTTAATGGTCCTTCGGTCATATTGTTGCGTATTTGATTTCCTAATTGCTCTACCAACCATTCGATACCTTGCATGGGATAATTTCCAAAGACAAATGTAACCTCAAACATTATATAGAGGAAAAGGAAGAATATAGGGTACCCCCAAATATGATGGGTTACAATCGTATCTATTATGCGAGTCACCTGCTCTTTTTCCTTTTGGTTATTTACAAATGTCTCTTTTAATGCTCCGGCAATGAAACCATACTTGGCATCAGTAATAGCCTGTTCGCTATCTTCATTTATTGCCTTATAGAGACGTTGAGTTTCTTTATCCCGCAGAGCTAAAATTTCACTTCCATTAGGCAGCGTCTTGACAAATAATTCTATGTCCTTGTCTTTCTCCAATAGTTTGATGGCTAAGAAACGAGTGGAATATTTGTGACGAATCTGCTTGTTGTCACTAATCAACTTCTTTACAGCCTCAATGCTACGTTCCAATTCTGGTCCATGATTGATATGGATATGACGGAAATACGCATGAGATTTAATATGTACTTCCTCGCTATGACTTCCAAATTCATGGTCAGGAACGTATGTTTCATGCCATCCTTTTAAATCTTCCAACACTTCTGTACGAACATCCAACTTTTCCTGCGTGAGAAAATCAATACCTTCGTAAAGACTGATAATAATGTGGAACAATTTATCAACACCTTCTCCTGTACGGCAAACGGTAGGTACCATAGGTACGCCTAACAATCGGCTTAACTTAAGATAATCTAGTTGATTACCACTCGCTTTGAGTTCATCAAACATATTTAGGGCGACAACCATTCGCACATTCATATCAATAAGCTGGGTCGTAAGATAAAAATTGCGTTCTAAGTTTGATGCATCTACTACATTGATAATCACATCAGGAGTTTCTTCGATAATGTATTTGCGCACATATACTTCTTCCGGTGTATAAGTTGATAAAGAATAAGTACCAGGTAGATCCACTATGCGAAAATGGTATCCTTGAAAGTCAAAAGCGTTTTCTTTGGCATCTACGGTAACTCCGCTATAATTTCCTATGCGTTCATGGGCACCGGAAGCGTAATTAAATAACGAGGTTTTCCCACAATTAGGGTTTCCTATTAATGCCACATTAATAGTACGCCGTTTCCCTTTTGCCAACGTCGCCATCTTGTTTTCAGGTATCATGGTCTCTTCTATTATAGGACCATAATAAGAATCTTGAGTGGTGCGCGTTTCTTGTTCGCTCACCACCTCAATCATCTCGGCCTCCTGCCGTCGAAGGGAAATTTCATAACCCAACAAACTGTATTTTATCGGATCTTTCAAGGGGGCGTTTAAAATAACAGCTATAGTCTTTCCTTTGATAAATCCCATTTCCACGATGCGCTTGCGAAAGCCACCATGTCCCAAAACTTTGACTATTATCCCTTTTTCTCCTGTTTTTAGTTCAGATAAACGCATATCCTTAAAAAGTGCAAGATAGTTTTATTAAAGGACGTGTTAAATCTATTTACAAAAATGAGTAGATACAAACTGGAGAACTTCAGGCAGTACTGAACGCCAGTATCTCCAATCATGTTTTCCATTCTGCATTCTGAACTCATGAGGAATTTCCATTTTCTTCAAATCTGCATGTAGTAACACATTATTGGGTGATAAAGCATCGTCATCCCCACAAGAAATATACCATGATACAGTTTGCTTTTTTTCTTCTGGCAATTGTTTGAATAACTCGTAAACATTATACGGTTTGTACCACTCCATCAGTTCTTTTTCTGTAATATTAGGGTATCTGGATTTTATATAATCTTTTTCATACCCTCTAATGGCAGCACTTAGCGGACAAGAGGCAACAAACATCTCTGGTTGATGCAAAGCATAGAAAAAAGCGGCTCCACCTCCCATAGATGCACCGGCAATGGCACGGCTACCTTTTTCTGTACGACAACGATATGTCTTTTCTATATATGGAATGAATTCTTGAAAAAAGAAATCCTCAAAATTGAAATTGTTATCAGGGTCGTTAAAGTAACTAATATGCCTATTCCCGAAATTTGCATCCGGTGTTACCACAATCATAGGAACAATTTTTCCTTCCTTAATGGCATTGTCCATATAATGTTTCAAATTGCCATAGTTAATCCATCCCTGTTGATTGGGAACAGTTCCTTTCGGACCAGCTGGATGGAGTAAATAAAGAACCGGATAATTTCTTTCTGACGAATTGTAATCAGGTGGTAAATAAATACCATATTTCCGTTCTCCACGCAAAACTTCACTGTTTAATGTTCTTTCATCATATACGACCCCTTCATTTTGGGCAAACAATAGCCTGCTACTTGCAAGCAAAACAGAAAGAAATAAAAAAATCTTTTTCATTTGTTCTATCTTTTAAATGGTTATATGTAATATTGCAGACAATCGTGATAAAAACTCCTGAGCTTCGTCCATTGTTAGGCAAAGAGGCGGTAAGATACGGATTACATTGTTTCCTGCAACTCCGGTAAAAACTTTCTGCTCAAATAATAGTCTTTGACGAATTTCTCTGACTGCCACATCAAATTCCAATCCTATCATCAATCCTCGTCCACGTACTTCTTTTATATATGGCATTTTGCGGAGTTCATCAATCAGAAAATCACCTACCTGTTTGGCATTCACGACAAGTTCTTCTTTCTCCATAATGTCCAATACGGAAATAGCGGCAGCACAAGCCAAATGGTTCCCTCCGAAGGTTGTTCCTAATTGACCATATATGGATGTGAATTGGGGAGAAATCAATACGGCTCCCATAGGGAAGCCATTGGCGATTCCCTTTGCGACAGTGATTAAATCCGGACGAATACCATCATACTGATGTGCAAAAAATTTTCCACTACGCCCGTATCCTGATTGTATTTCATCGAGAATTAAGATTGTATCGGTCTTATTGCACTCTTGTTGTAGTATCTGCATAAATTGCGATGTAGGTAATTGGATTCCTCCGATTCCTTGTATTCCTTCTATAATGACGGCACACACATCGCCCTTAGAAAGTTCCCGCACCAATGATTCGGTATCATTCAATGGCAGATAGGTTACATGCCCATTCTGATTAATAGGGGCTATAATCTTGGGATTATCGGTAGCCTCAACCGTCAATGAAGTCCGACCATGAAAAGCGTTTTTAAAAGCTATAACTCTGGTTCTTCTATTATAAAAGGAAGCTAATTTCAATGCGTTCTCATTGGCTTCTGCCCCCGAATTTACCAGAAAAAGTTTATAATCCTCGTATTGGGACATTCTCCCCAAGCGTTCTGCCAACTCTTGTTGTAGTTCGTTTTTTACAGAGTTTGAATAAAAAGCCAATTTACCGGCTTGTTTGGTAAGGGCATCTATAAAGGAAGGATGCGAATGGCCTACCGAAATAACGGCATGACCTCCATAAAGATCCATATACTTGGTTCCTTTGTCATCCCAAACAGAGCATCTTTCTCCTTTGACAATGTTTATGTCAAAAACAGGATATACATCAAATGGTTTCATTGTTTGTCCCATTAAATCAGATTCTATACCAGAAGTTCCAAAGCACTCTTGATTCTTTTCATTGCTTCTACAATGTTCTCATCACTTGTCGCATAGCTGATACGAAAATATCCGGGTGCGCCGAAAGCGTCTCCACTGACAGCTGCCACGTGTCCGACTTCCAGCAAGTACATCACCAAGTCTGTGGAATTGTTGATTACCCAGTCTTTGTATCTCTTACCAAAAAAACTGCTGCATTTAGGGAATAAATAGAATGCCCCTTCAGGTATATTGACTTCCAGACCTGCAATTTCTTTTCCTAGTCTCACTACCAAATCTCTACGTCGCTCAAATGCTAAACGCATTTCTTCCACACAGTTCTGCAAACCTCTATATGCGGCTTCTGCGGCTTTCTGAGAGATAGAACAAGGACCACTGGTATATTGTCCTTGTAATTTAGAACATCCTTTTACAACCCATTCCGGACCGGCAACGAATCCTATTCTCCATCCGGTCATAGCATATGCTTTGGATACTCCATTGATAATGATAACCCGTTCTTTGATAGTCGGAAATTGAGCTATACTTTCATGCTTGTCCACATAATTTACGTGTTCGTATATTTCATCGGATAAAATGAGTACATGCTCATGTTTGGATAACACGTTTGCTAATTCTTGAAGTTCTTGCCGGGAATAAACAGTTCCGGTGGGATTGTTGGGAGAACTCAGAATGATTGCACGTGTCTTTGAAGTAATGACGGCTTCCAATTGTGAAGGTGTTATTTTAAAATCTTGTTCTATTTCAGTAGGTACAACTACAGGTACACCTTCAGCCAGTTTTACCATTTCCGGATAGCTTACCCAATAAGGAGCCGGAATTATCACCTCATCTCCCGGATTCACTACTGCCAATATAGCATTGCAAACAGATTGTTTAGCACCATTTGAACATATAATTTGGGAGGCTGAGTAGTTCACCCCATTTTCATTATTCAATTTATTCGCAATGGCTTCCCGTAAAGACAAAAAGCCCATTACGGGCGAATAATAAGAATAGTTCTGTTCTATGGCTTCGATTGCTGCCTTTTTAATATGTCCGGGAGTATTAAAGTCGGGTTCTCCCACACTCATATTAATGACATCTACTCCTTTAGCCTTCAACTCTGCACTCTTTTGGGACATCAAGAGTGTAGCTGAAGGGGATAAACGGGTTACATGACTGGAAACTTGATTCATCTGTTCTATCTTTTAGTTCAACATTACGTTTTATCCTTTAAGCAAATTCAACAACTCGTATGGCTCTTCTATTATATATTGGGCGCCATTTGTCAATAGCTCGTTTCTATCTCCATATCCATACAGGACACCAATAGTATCAATACCTATTTTTTTGGCAGCCAACATATCATACTTTCTGTCACCTATCATAACCACATTATCAGTGGCTGATATGTTGTTTGCAGATAGTACATATTGTATCACGTCTGCCTTGTTCGAACGGGTGAATTCTTCGTTATCCCCACCTATAAATTTGAAATAAGTATCTAACTTGCAATCAGCCAAGAGTTGTTTTGCGGCATATTCCGGTTTTGTTGTTGCCACATATAATTCCTTGTTGTCATTTTGTAATTGCGACAAAACTTTCTCAATATTTTGGAACACCTTGTATTCATGAATACCTTTCTTCATATAATATTCGTCATACAGCTTGCAGGCAATTTCAACCTGTTGAGGTGAGAAATTGTATATTTCCCGAAGAGAATCCTGAAGAGGAGGACCAATCATTGGTTTGAATTCATCCAAACAAGTAACTTCGATATTGAAATATTTTAAACAATATCTTATTGACTCGGAAACTCCAATCTTAGAATCAATTATCGTTCCATCCAAATCCCATAATATGTGCTTATACCTTTTCTGTGCCATTTTTATTTTTTTTGCAAAAATACAACCTCTTAATTCTTTGCCTGTTACATAATTCGGGTATTTATTTGTATAATTTCAGTTGTTTGTATTCCCCTCTAAATAAGTTCATAACTACATACTTGAATAGGCATATCAAGGTTGTGCAATACTTTTTCGAGTTGTATTCCTTCCCGATTGTCATATTCATATCCGAAAGTGGCGCGAATACCTTGCAATATGAATTGAGTGGCACGGTCTAAGGCAATGGGTAGGCTATCGCCTTGCAGCAAGGCTCCGGTGATAACGCTTGTAAAAGTATCGCCCGTTCCGGGATAATGGGCAGGCAGGTAAGGGCAGGTCACTTTCCAGTAACGATTGCCGCTACGATTGTAGGCATAGACGGAGGTTTTGCTCTTGTCGCCCGCAACGGGAACGCTGGTAATAATCACTACCTCTGGACCGTAATCGGACAGTTGGCGAAGGTAAGATTTCAGTTCCTCATCCGTGTTCGTTTCCCGATAAGGGATGCCCAATAGATAAAATAGTTCCGTCAGATTGGGAGTGATGACATCTGCTTTGGTAATGAGATGCTTCATTTCATCAATCATGGACTCGTGAAAGTTGGCATAGAGTCGCCCATTGTCACCCAACACCGGATCTACAACGACCAGACCGTCCGGCTGACGGAAGTCTTCAATGAAATTGGAGACGATGTGTATCTGGTGCGGAGAACCCAAATAACCGGTGTAGAAGGCATTGAACTGCACTTCCAACTTCTTCCACTCGGAGATGATTTTAGGCATTTCGTCCGTCAAATCAAGGAAAGAAAATTCCGGATACTGGGTATGATTGGACAACACCGCCGTAGGCAGTGGACACACCTGGAACCCCATTGAGGAAAGAATAGGGATAACAACCGTTAAGGATACTCGTCCCAATCCGGACAAGTCGTGAACGGCAACAACTTTCTTTACTTTATTTGCATACATAAGGCTTATACGGATTTGATGTTTAGCTCTGATAAAATTTTACGCATTGCCTCCATGGTCGTAATGCGTGTAGGTACCAAGGGAAGACGTAACCGGTTTTCAATCATCCCCATGGCATTGAGCATAGCTTTGACACCTGCCGGATTTCCATCCACGAACAATAGTTTGAATAGTTCGGTAAATTGGTGGTGAATGGTAAGGGCATTGGCATAATCGCCATGTAGAGCCAAACGTACCATGCGGCTGAACTCACGCGGGAAAGCGTTACCTATTACAGAAATGACACCTGTTGCCCCCAAGGTAAGCAATGGAAAAGTAATGCCGTCGTCACCCGAAATCACATCAAATCCGTCAGGCTTGTTCTTGATGATATCGTCCACTTGAGTAATGTCACCGGACGACTCCTTAACGGCTATCACATTTTTGAAATCACGTGCAATACGCAGGGTCGTTTCCGCTTTCATATTTGTACCTGTCCGTCCCGGAACATTGTATAAAACAATAGGCAGTTCGGTAGATTCGGCAATGGCTTTGAAATGTTGGTATATTCCTTCTTGGGAGGGCTTGTTGTAGTAAGGTACTACTGAAAGAATAGCATCTACACCGGTGAAGTCCTCATTTTTCAGTGTCTCTACTACGGTAAGCGTGTTATTTCCACCTACGCCTAAAAGAATCGGGATGCGTCCGTTCACACGTTCAATAACCGTATGTCTTATTCTTTTTTTCTCCTCTTCGGTCAATGTGAGTGTTTCGGCCGTAGTGCCCAATACACACAGAAAGTCCGTACCGTTCTGTAGCAAATAATCTACCAAAAGGATAAGCGCATCATAATCTACGCTTCCATCTTCTTTAAATGGGGTAATCAATGCTACTCCCATTCCTGTCAACCGAGTTCGTGTCATATCTTCTAAAATTCTTATTATTCTCTCAACACGTAATCACCGGCTTCTTGGGTAACCATGTTCTGTAGCTCTTCCAAAGTTTTCTCGCCATTGGTAAATTCAACGATGGCTACCGATGGATTAAGAGTTACCGTAGCACGTATTCCTTCCATTTTGTTCAATGCTTTTTCCACACGCATACGACAATGATTGCAACTCATTCCTTCTACTTTAAATTCTTTTTTCATAAATTTTTCTGATAATGTTTCTACTTTCTCTTCAAGTTCTCTATCTTGCTCTGTGACGGATAAATTAACCGAAACATCTGCATTTTGTATCTTCTTTTTTCTCAGCCGTAGGCTGTTGCTTACCACGCTGACACTACTGAACGCCATAGCTGCTCCGGCTATCATTGGGTTTAATAAAAAGCCGTTGATGGGATAAAGGATACCTGCCGCTACAGGTACACCAAGCAGATTGTAGATAAATGCCCAAAACAAGTTTTGGCGGATGGTTCGTACCGTTTGCCTGGACAATTCAAGAGCTTCTGGTATCTTTGTCAAGTCGGAAGAAATAACAGTCATTTGGGCTACATCTATGGCTATGTCACTTCCGCTTCCCATGGCGATACCCAAATCTGCTTGTGCAAGAGCTGCGCTATCATTTATGCCATCGCCCACCATCGCAACCTTTTTACCTTTTTTCTGCAACTGGCGGACAAAAGCTGCTTTGTCTTGCGGCAATACTCCTGCTTTATAATGCTGTATTCCTGCTTTACGGGCAATCTCCCTGGCGGTAGTTTCATTATCTCCGGTCAATAAATGCACTTCAATATTGGCAGCTTTCAGTTCCGTTACAGCTTGTATGGAGGTTTTCTTGATTTGGTCTGTAATAGCAACGATTGCCAAGGCATTTGTGTCATCCGCAAACCAGATAACGGTTTGTGCTTCTGCCGTCAGATGAGTAAAGTTGTTGAACAGGACAGAAGAGATAGCAATCTTATGTTCTTCCAGTAATTGGCGATTACCAGCATAATAGGTCTTGCCTTCCGATTCTCCTTTCACACCCTTTCCGGTAATACTCTCGAAATGTTTGATTTCGATTTGGCGAGTGTCCTTAAAATAGCTGGTAACAGCTTCGGCAAGTGGATGTTCCGAGAGTTTCTCCAAACTATAAAAGATACTTTCTGCGTTTTCCGACAAGTTATTCCATACCACCGTGCTGACCTTTGGCTTACCTTCAGTCACAGTTCCGGTCTTATCAAGTACAATGGTGTCTATTTTCTTGGCTGTTTCCAGACTTTCGGCATCTTTTATCAGAATACCTCTTTCCGCACCTTTGCCGATACCTACCATAATGGCGGTGGGGGTCGCCAAGCCCAAGGCGCATGGGCAAGCGATAATTAATACAGTAACCAAAGCCAGTAAGCCGTGTGTGAATCCGTTTGTTCCCCCCAGCATAACCCATACCACGAAAGACAATACGGCAATGGAGATAATAGTAGGAACAAAAATACCTGCTATCTTATCCACTATTTGTTGCACGGGTGCCTTACTTCCTTGCGCATCTTGTACCATATGGATGATTTTAGCCAAAAGCGTGTCGGTTCCTACTTTTTCAGCCCGAAAACGGAAACTTCCTTTTTGATTGATGGTACCGGCAAAGACTTTAGAATCTTTATCCTTGGATATGGCTATCGGTTCACCGTTAAGCATACTCTCATCCACATAGGATGCACCCTCTGTAACCACACCGTCCACCGCAATACGTTCACCGGGTTTTACTAAAAGAATATTTCCTGGTCGGATTTGTTCGATGGGAATTTCCTTTTGTTCGCCTGTAGAGGTGATAATGGTTACGTTTTTAGGTTGCAATCCCATTAGCTTTTTGATGGCTGATGAAGTGTTGCCTTTGGCCTTTTCTTCCAGAAGTCGTCCCAATAGGATGAAGGCAATAATAGTACTTGCTGCCTCGAAGTAAACGTGCGGATGAACACCCCTTGACACCCAGAACTCTGGAAAAAACAGGTTGAACAAGCTGAACAGATAGGCTATTCCAGTGCTGTTTGCCACCAACGTATCCATATTGGCACTGCCATGCTTTAATTGCTTCCATGCATTGGTGAAAAAGCCTCTTCCCAACCAGAAAACAACCGGAGTAGAAAGTATCCACATAATTAGGTTGGCGTATGGCATATCCATGAAGAACATACCGATAATGACAATCGGTATAGATAGAATGATGGCCCATATCGTGCGTAATTTGAGTGCATGGTATTTTTGATCGTGCACTACTTCGACCTCTTCAAGCATATTGGGAGTCTGTTGAATCAACAGGTCATATCCGGCAGCCTGAACAGCTTGTTGCAATGCATTGGGAGTACATACGGAAGGGGTATATACCACAGTAGCAGTACCGGCCGCATAGTTTACAATAGCTTTGCTGACACCCGGTTGGCGATTGAGTACCTTATCTATTCGTGCGGCACAAGAAGCACAACTCATACCTATAATAGGAAAGTTTTCTTGAGTCAAATTCTGATTTTCCATAAAGCGTGATATTTTTGATGTCTTATTTGGCTACAAAGATAAGATGGGCTATTCTTTTGGCTGTTACAGAATTTAGGAATAAATTTATAAGATTGTATGCTGTAGCTTTTGTATAATTACCGATTTCTTCAAAGTTAAGTTTATATAGACATTATAGTAAGGCGAAATAATTACTTTGAATTTTCTGTGGAGGAAATAATACAATTGTCGGTGACAATTTAATCTACAAAAAAATGTATTTATTCACGAAAAATAATACATAAACAGTTTATCATAAACTATGATTGTTATTTATAATTGGTTATGAAGCAGTCCTCTCGAATCTTGCTATATTTCCTTATCTCTTATTTCCTCAAATAACAATTTCCTCATTTTTATTACCCCGTCATGACTTCCCCTTGCATGGTTCAGGGTGCGAAGCTACGGCCGGGGCCCCTAAAAATCTGCAAGGCCGCTTCGCGCCCTACGGGTTTTGGCGAAAATTTTTCAATCCGTCCAGCCGGGCGATTGAAAATTTTTCACCAAAAGCCTTGCACATTTTCTCCCCGTCCGTATCTGCCCCCTGAAACGAGCAAGGTGAAGCCACCGACAAGGCATAAAAAAAAAGTCAATGTTATGAAAAAGAGAACAGAAATACAGCAAGATTTGAAACGAGGCTTCGGCTCCGCTCCAACCGGCATAAAAATTTTGGTGAAGTGGTCGCTGGTCGGTTTCATGGTGTATGTGGCGGTGCGTTTCGTGTGTGCCTTCGTCGGTGGTGTGGTGACGGGGTTAGGCGGTATTCTGCCCACGTTGGTAGTTTTGGCGGTGGTGTTTTTCCTCATCCGTTCAGTATGGCGCATCCTTTTCCTTTCCGTTCTTCTCCTTTTCATCATCCTTTTTTGCGTGATATTCTGAACCGAAATATTAATCATTAAAACAATTCATTATGAACAAAGTACATTTATTGGGAGCGAACAGAAGCTATGACAGAGACGAACAGACCGTTTCAGTCAATCAAGTGGTAATGCTGGAAGGTTACAGCTACGACAGCTATGTAGTGTATGAAGTAAACCGCAGCCAGTGGGGAATAACCTATCATCTTATCAATTTGCGGACACACGAGTTTCATACTTCCGACCTTATCCGACCCTTGTCGGAAAAATTCGGGATAGGCATGTATTATGACGATGCGAACCCCAAGTTTTTGGATCCGTTGGAAACAGCCGCCCTGCTTTCCAAAGCGAGGGAGAAGAAAACGGAGGATGACAGAAAAGCGGAGGAAGAACGGCAGAGGAACAAACACACCGCAAAAATCGGAGCGGAACGCTTGCGCCCCCTTATCCCATCGGATGCGAAAGCCGTCATTATCGGTGAACTACGGGTGAGCGAGTGTGACAGCTATACGGACTACTACGACTACCGTATAGAAAGAACCGTGATTTTAGGCTTTTCCACCCATACACGAAACCTCTTTTCCGAAATGCGCAAATATGCCGCCAATTTTGAGGGAACGGCTTATCTGGCAGAGAACGACAAGGAATACGAACACCGTGAAAATTACAGCATGGGGGACGGCATGTATTTGGGGCGTAACAAGTACAGCGGTTGGACGATTTCAAAAGAGCGGATTTACGACCTTGAAAAGTTCATCGAACGATACGCCCACACCGCAGGGGACGAAGCCAACATTTGTCTGAAAGCACCGCAAGGGGAAACTGAAGCGCAGCAGCCGACAACATCCGCAGACCTCTCAACGCTCAATCTTGAAATTGTGGAATACAGTGAAAAGGCGATAGCCGTATTCGGGGACACCAAGCCGATAAAGGACGTTTTGAAAGGCTTGAACGGTCTGTTCCGTGCGAACCTTACCTATAACGGTGAAAGGCGTGCAGGATGGATATACAGCAGGAAGCAGGAACAGAAAGTACGTGAGACACTCGCAACGTATGCCAACGTATAGAGACGTAAAAGGCAGGGCGGAACAAACCGCCCTACCTATCGAAAGTAATTCAATCAATATCAACCCATTAAAATTTATAGTTATGAAAACGAACAAGAATGCACGGAAGAACAACAAAGTTCAGAAATCAGAGAAAGAAACGGCAGTAAAGGTAACCGCTTTGGCAATCATCCCCAAGCCAATGACGTTAATCTGTGGGCAGGACATACCCACAACTGCCGGAGTGACGGAAGCACCCGAAACGGCAACCGTTCCCACCATTGTGGAAGAAACACCGCAGCAAGCCACGCCCAAGACACCGCTTGCAACGGCAACGGCTGAGACAGACCTTGACATCACAGCCGTACACCCAAGTGCGGACAACCACCGCAAGACCTTCAATGACACATCCTTGCAGGAACTTGCCGACAGCATTCGGGAAGTGGGAGTCTTGCAGGCCATTGCCGTACGTCCACGCACGGCAGGCGGTTACGAAATCATCTACGGCGAACGCCGCTACCGTGCCTCACTGCTTGCAGGAGCAAAGACGATAAAGGCAACCATATACGACCATATAACGGACGATGAAGCGGAGGACATGTCACTAAGCGAGAACTTACAGCGTGAGCAGGTATGCCCCACCGAGGAAGCGAGAGCCTTCAAACGCCTGCTTGAAAAAGGCAGGTACGACATGTACTCACTCGTCAGCCGCTTCGGACGGAGCGAGAAGTATATCTATACACGTTTGAAACTGAACGAATTGTATGCGCCTATCGGTGAACTGCTGGATAACGGGACAATCACCGTCAGTGTGGCCGAGGAAATAAGCACCTATGAAACCAATATCCAAAAGGACGTGTACGAGAGTCACCTGAAGCAGGGCAATAGGGACGATTGGAGCGGTTACACGCTCAATCTGTTCAAGAAACATTTTGAGAAATATTACACAACCGACCTTGAGCAATACAAGTTCGACAAGACGGAATGCAAGGCGTGTGCACACAACGCAGCCAACTACAACCTTTTTGCCGAACATAACGGGTGCGGACATTGTACCAACCGCAAATGTCTGGAAGCCAAGAACTCTGCGCATGTGGCAAAGGAAACGGAGAAACTGTTGAAATCCGATCCGAAGCTGGTGATCGCCCGACCTTATTACGGAAGCCGTAACGACACGGCACTCCAAAAATTGGACAAGAAAGGGCATGAAATCAAAGAACTCGATTACAACGTATCGGCAAGGGAATTTCCCAAAGCACCCGAAGCACCGCAAAAGGAGCAGTTCTCCGAACCGACAGAGTATGAACAAGCGGTACAGACCTTTGAACAGAAAAACGAGGAATACGCCCGAAAGGTGGAAGAACTCAACCGTAAAAAGGAAGAGGGCAAGATAAAGACGTACGTCAAAGTGGGACAGACAGAACCCGAACTTTGCTATGTGGAGATAAACAGGAAGGAAATCGCCCCCGTTACCATTGAGACATTGCAGGAGCGGGACAAGCGTTTCAAACAACTCTCCACCGAGAAGATTGTTACCGATACGAAAAAGATAGTCCGTGAGAATGACTATCCCGAAAGTCCGTTTACGCAATACGAGGACGGAATGCTTTATTTCATCATGCTGACCAAACTGCAAAGGAAGCATTATCCGCTTTGCGGCATCAAAGACCAACCGATGCCGTTGGACGAGAAACAGCGGATGAAGATTGTAGCCAAACTGACGGACGCACAAAGGACGGTCATCAAACGCGATTTCATCATCCACTCCCTCTGCGAGGGCGGCTACGGAGACAATAACGCATCCAAGCTCTTGAGGGACTTCGCAAACATGCACTTCCCCGACCAGTACGGACTTGCCAAAGCCACCCACGAGGAAGAATATCAGAAAAGGCACGAACGTTTGGGAGAGAGGATAAAGGAGATGAAGAAAGCGGAAAAAGCGACAGCGAAAAAGGATGAAAAACAAAAAGTTTCCCCTGCATTGCCCCATGATGATAAGGCCGCTTGAATGTATAGTATTGAAAGGTGAAAAATTTCACCTTTCAATACCCGATCCGATTTTTATAAGATTGTAACATTATGGAGAAAGAAGAAATGATTGATACCATCAAACAATTTGCGTGTTCTTTGGCAGAAAAGGAACTGATAGACAAGTACGGGAAATTGCCCGAACGACTGATGACTAAAAGAGGGACATATCGTTCAAAGTATCAGGATGAATTTAACAAGCTATACGATAAATACGAAGACAGGCTTATCCGTTTATCGGGAAAGAATGCGGATGAACTGTTCGTATGCGAGTAACTATTTTATGTGCCGGGACTATTATCCGGCACATATTTTTTCCGTATTGAAAGAACAAAGGGCGGACGACCCCACCCACACCGCCACCGTAATTATCATCCCAACCGTGAATATATGAAATATATAAGAATCTCCCCGAATGTGGAATACTCCACAGACATGGATTTTTTCCTTGAGAACCAGATACTCTGTATTGTGGACAAGGAAGGCACGAAGTTTTGCAGTCTGATAGAAAACAGACTGTTCATGCGTTCCAAGAACCGCCGCATCAGCAAACGGATGCAGGAGCACATCATGCGTGAAATCCATAGTGACATCTGCCGTCTGTGCTATGGCGGAGAACCGGTGGACTGACCTGCCACACCCCACACCTGACAAGTGACCGTATTAAAAAGTCGGGCCGTCCTTATAGGATTGCCCTACTTTTAATATTCTTACGTAGTTGAATAGAATATCAAGAAAGTTATAAGATTAGAAATAGTTGAATGATAACATATAAGAGCAGCCTTTAGCTGTTTAATCAGGCAGACAGGTCTCTGTCCACTTATCTGTTTTGTTTGATAGCTATTTAGCTATAAAGCTATCTGTCTATTCAGCTATATAGCTATTTAGCTATCCGGTTACCTATGTAAGCATCCGCTTAATAATCCGTTCTCCTATTCATCTATCCGAACATCTGTTTGCCTATACATCATTATATATGTATGGCTGTATAAGCGGATAGGCAGCCTTATGAACGCTTGCCTAAAAACATACTTAATCGAATAGCTGTTCAAAAAGAAAACTACCCGGACATTTATTCGGATAACTGTTTTTTCATCTATCCGAATAAGTAGCCGAATGACTATCCGGCTGCAAATAAACCTCAAGAGAGCTATTCATAATTCCAAAGTCATTTATTGGCGGTTGTTGGCGGGAACCGCTATAATGCTCAGACAGAAAAAACTATCTACCTTTGTCGCCGGGAGAACGCAGCCCGTTCTCGGAAGAGAACGTAAGACAAATCCTTTAGACCTATAATCCGGCCGGGCCGGATTTTTATATGCGTCAGCATATAGCGAGGTGTACTTTGAGGCCCTCACTTGAAGTTCAGGCCCTCAAAGTCTCGCCCGAAAGGTCTTTCGGGGACGGCGGTTCTCCCAAGTCGAACCTTTTAAAATATTCATGTCATGAAGAAAAGAATGCTTGTCAGAAACGGAGCGGGGCACAAAGTGCTCGCTGACCCACGGGTGCATCGCCACTCTGTGCGGTTGAGCAGTGAGGAAAATGAAAAATTCCTCACGATGTTTGAACAATCGGGTATGAAGAACAAGGCCGAATTTATCTTCGCCCGCATCTTCGGTTGAGAGTTCAAGGTGGTGAAGATTGACAAGGAAGCGCAGGAGTATTACGCCCAGCTTACCGCTTTCTATCAGCAATTCCGCAGGATAGGAAATAACTATAACCAATGTGTAAAGGCCATCCACACCATTTACGGAGAGAAGAAATCGCTTGCGTTTCTCTACAAGCTTGCCGAAGAAACCCGTAAACTGGAAGAAGTATGCAAGCTGGTCATCGAACTTACAAAGCGATACGAAAAGAATTATCTCACGAAAAAAGAGTAACCTGATGATTCCGAATATCAGTTCCGGCAGTTCCTTCTATGAGTAGCTTCCTCGATGAAGATAGTAACGATATGACGGAGCAACAGATACAGGTCAACTATCGGCAAATCAAGCAGGATATCGTTGAACTGGTGAAAAGGAAGTTGATTCGGATTGAGAATAATACGAAGTTCAAGCATTTGTCTGGAGGAGAAGGGTAGTTCTATATCTAATCTTTAGTTTAGGAGGTAATATTTAATCGTTGGTGACTATATACTGCCTTACAGCAAAGTCCCCTATAAACATTATAATTGTTTATAGGGGACTTATCTTTTAATACGTTCTACTTACTTAACAAGGATTCACACTGTAAGGCAATATATAGTTACCTAATCGTTATCTCCTATTCTTATCTTATTGGCTTTGTTTCTATTGCTTACAAAGATAGTTTATGTAGTTTGAAAAGAGTTATATCCGAAAACTTACACATAACCGAGTTGATTTTTTATTCAAATCTTATATTGTATTATCATAAAGTGCAAAAATTCTTTTCAATATCATTAACAAAGAAAAGAATATGTGGATAGATAGAAAATAAATCAAGGATGATAAAATATTAGTAATACACCCCAGCTCCTTTGCATAAGTAGAGATTAGTAGTAATAATAATTCTATAATACAAATAAGTATTATGTATGAAACATTATAAAAACTCTCCTTCTTTGTTGCAAGAAGCAGTTCTTTCTTTTCTTTATCTATGTTTGCTGGCGGAACATATGAAATCAATAGCATTAGTAGATTTAGAAACAATCCTATAAATATAGATAAAATAACACCAAGTAAATTTTCTAATCCAGACGTGATTTCAATTTTTAGACTTAGAAATACTGAAATAGCACAAGGGATAATATAGAAAGTCCATAAATCAGCCATATTCAACTTCTTTGAATTTCTCAAAGTTGAAATATGACTTTTTATAATTCTAATAATATTTATCTTACTTGATATAAATTTCATTTACTTATAATTTACAATATCTTTAAACAGTTTAAGTGATTCTTCTCTCATAGAATTAAATTCAGCATATCCATCTTCTGTTTTTGAAACTGTTATCAATTGGGATATATTGGGCGTTTTCAGTTTTGAAATAGAAATAGGACGCTTATTACCATTTAAAATAGAATCAATTACAATTTCAGAATCCTCATTTAGTCCAAATGGCTCCAATTCTTCTATAGTTTTAAAAGATGGATGTCCATCTGCAGCTATAGATTTTATTTTATCAACTAGTACTCCTGCTATATTTTTCTTCTTAGCAGTTATTTTTACCTCAATAGTACATTCTTCATCTTCATCAATCTTAATATTTGTATATTTGATCCGCAATGTCAGCAGGAACACTTTTTCTCTTAATCTTAATTCGAGAATATTCTCCATCTTTTATATAATCAATTAATTTGTCATGACCTAAAACAATTTCACTTTTCATTGTAAGTTTGTCGGTCCCCAAATGAGCAATAATACTTGACCTAATTGCATATACTATATCAGAAAAAATATTTTCTGATGCATCATTTTCTGTAATCATGAATAATGAATTCAATTTCCATGAAAAAATTAGCAAAAAGAATACTGGGGACAATACTGCCTCAGAGGGTTTTATTTCACCTACTAATTTATTCTCATTGCTATCTAAAATGATTTTGCGTTTTCCAGTAATGCCTTTTTCTACAATGCCACAAATACATTGATCCAACTCTGAACCTTTGTACAATGATTCTATTTTATTATTGTTTTCTTTTGTTTTAATCATCAATTGAATCTTTTCCTCTTTGTCTACATTCGTGTACTTATGTACATCTAACAAATATTGAGGTAGAGTTGTTAGAATGTGAGTGTACAACTCTTTAGTTATATTCATAGGTTCTGATTTCTTTCCCTGTTTTACTTTCCCTACAAGATTGACTATTTTAACTTTCTTATCTATTTCTGCCATAAAAATTGATTTAATGATGATACAAAGCCAAAATTATAAAAAAAGAATAAAGCACAAAAGAAAATAACAAAATATCAATTTAAATTAATGACTTAAACCAACTTGTGCCATTTCCCACCATCTCCCACCAACCATTCCTCACCGCCATAAAAACGTAATATCCTGCATTTTTTATGCCATATCTTCTCAGCCACAGTCTAAAGTTTTCCCGTACAAATCAATTATTCTACAATGTATGGCTAAAAAAGAAGCAAGAACAAGAAGAGGTGAAGGACGAGTACATAATGGCGGTCCTTGACAAGAGAACGAACAAATGGCACTTTTCTTCTCCAATTTCAAAAAACAGTATGACAATCCCTACAGTTTCAGTTTTTCTTTGTACCGTTGGTATCGTTGGAAAAGACACTTAACGCAGTGGTGCAAATCCCCAAAGTGGAAGATCCCGGCATGGATGGTAAAAAATTGGTAGAGAACAGCGAACTGAACGATGAAGAGGGCATTGCCAAACTCGCTCAACGTTACAAATTCGACGAATATCAATTATCGTAGAAGGACCTGAACACCGTTGGCATTGACAAACTGCTGCTATTTGAAAACCATATGATAAGCGAACTGCTGAAAGATACAATCACCTCTACTTTTTTATTGTAGCCTCTCTTAATAAATATCTGATAAATACATTCTAATAAATCACCTTGTAAATGTTGACTTTATAAAAAATATCGCTTTAGCAAATTTAAATGTCATTTTTTTGATTTGCTGATGTTTGTTGCTATTTTTATACACTGAAACTAACCATTAAAAACATAAAAAAACAGTATAAAATTAACGTTATGACTGCTGAAACATAATCTAGGGGAGGGGTGAAAAATCCGTTTTCTATTTGTAAAATCAAAATATAACTGTATCTTGACATCTGAAATCAATGATGGCACATGATTAATGGTGTAAATCAAACATGTGATAAATCATGATTTTTTAATGCAAAGCATTAGAAGACCAACACTCTAAGTCCTGAAAATCAAAGCATTAGATTTATAAAAGAAGTTTGGGTTCGAATCCCTGAAGGTGTCGTCCACCCGATGTAGTATAATGACCTTATTTTTATTGTTCATGACGCACATTACGGAGATATTATAAAGCCATTGGCTACTCAACCGTTGAACAACCGCCACAAAAAGACAGAAAATGTCAAATTGAGACAAAAATAGCCAGAGATACTCTTCACGACTATTCTATAATAAACAAATAAGTTATACCTTATTTTTTTAAGGTGTTAATAATCAGATTTGTATAAAAATGGATGTCTGTATATTTTGTTATATTCCAAATATTGCCTACCTTTGTATATGAGTTATTTGAAACTATGCAAAGCTGTGTAACCGAAAGCAAAACTTTTGCTACTAAATCGTTACCTACATTTTTTAATAATGTAGTTGTCTTTTGATTTACAACAAGTTACAACAAAGTACCAAGTTCCAAAAAAAGAAACTCTTTAGTTTCATAAACACTTTGCATCAGAACAAAATCTCCCCAACCATAATCATGAGTAGGATCATATCTTCCGGAAGGCAATTTATATTTTCCAAGAGAAAGATGGTAACGAGGAAAGATAGAATCACAAGTTATGCCGTAGATCGTATCATTAATAAACGAATAAACGTTACTTCTTCCACGATAGAGCCAAGAAGGATCAGAAGATAATTGTACTATTTCCTTATCACCAGAAGATAAGTAAGGGATTTGCTCCATCAATGTCTCCCCTTTTCCATTCGCAACACAAGCGCTTATGAATGTCTTACTATTATCAGGCAAATAAACAGTACCGGGATAATAAACCAAACAATCTCCCATTACATCGATGGTCCAACTAAAAAAGACAGGCCATTTTAAAGAAAACTCTTTGACAAAGCTGTTATCCCGCATATCATAGACTGTCAGGCTACCATTACGGCTGAACGGATAAATAAATACCAAACTATCACTGACTGTGAAACAGTGAATATTAGCTATCTCTCCAGGACCCTGACCTACATGACCGATTTTACGGATAAACTTTCCCGAAGTATCAAACATCATGACATGCCTCTGATTTCTTGAATAAATAAAGACAAACTTCTCCGTCCGCTTTAGCTGCTTTATATCACCGACTAATATATTATCCTGCGTTTCCAGTTTCACATACTCCACATCTTTCACGATGTCACTCAGCAGTAAAGGCTTGCCGCAATCTTTCAGGTTGTTAGCAAGATCAATGTCTTTAAAGGTTTCCTCAACCGGTAAAGCGTTATCATCCACCATATCCGGAGAAGAAGACTTGCTGCCACAAGCAGCAAGAAAAAACAATACCAAAAACAATGCGATATAATCTAACTTCATAGGACGATAATTTATAGGTTATTACTAATAGTTGGATTTAAGTTTCCCAATCATAAGAATGTCATTATCATTTTCGTGCAAACTATTTCTCAAACCAGTGGCTCGCTTACGTATTTCAGGCTTTAAATCAGTTTGGGCAAGAACTTTATCTAAAGCATCCATCAGTTCAAGAGGATCGTAAGAGATACAGACATAACCGTTGCGCATAGTCAAGAAAGGATAAGAAAGTCCCAAAAAGTCATTTGTAAAACGATCAATACGCTTCACACTACCATCTTTTTTAGAAACACGAACATTAAATACAGTCATACGAACGGGAGAACCATCTGATGGCATTTTAGCCGGTCCAATAGTTACTCTACTCCAATAATATTCCGGAGTCTCATGCAATGACGTTACAATATATTTATCCTCCTGCATTACATTATCCAAAGTAAAACAAGGTTTCAATACATTATTAGCAATATTATAGTGATATAGAGTATCAGGGCGTGTACGCCCGACAACCTGACAAAGGGAAAAAGAATAGGCATCAACATTCCGGGGAGCCAATACTTCATTGCTATAATCCGGCACAATTGCATAATTTACAGCAAATATTTTTTGCAAGATATTCCCCTTAAAATCTTGTACCCAACATAGATTCTTACTGATCGGTGCTTTTGGATTTCCTATATCAGTAAAGGGAAGAACGACCACTACAGCTTTTTCATTTTCCAAATCTATCCAAATGGAACTCTTCGTTATCGTTTCCGGCAATGAAATACTCTCTTTCGATAAAAATCGGCCTTTAAGATCAAAAAATAACATTTTTTGATTCTCAGCAATAACTACACGTCCCTGCTTTTCATCAAGAAATCTATTCACAGCATATTTATACTCTCCGGGGCCTTGACCAACTCCACCTATATCAGCCACATATCGTCCTTTACGAGTAAATAATTTCAAAGCAGAAACGCCATCCGGCTCTATTAAAATATAATTGCTTGAAACATCAATACCAGAAGGATAAGTGGCAACCAATGCCTCTTCTCTACCATCCAACTTAATAATTTCCAATGATTCTATCAAATCAGAAAACAACATTTCCTCACCCTTTAATTTCTCTATTTCCAGTAAATCGACAGCGTAAAAGGCGGAACCTTCTTTTATATCCCTCTCTTGGGGTATAAACAAAGAACATGAGGAAGCAGACATTGCAACCGATAAAAGAAAGAGAAGCGGATATAAAAGGTATCTTGTCTTCATATAAAAATAGATTTTGGCTGAAAGTAAAAAACTACTTTTCATAAAGCATATCGCAAGATACGAATTATTCGTAGAATGTTATTCTTTTAGGGATATGTTAAAAAGCATCTCACTCAAAATTCTTCAGTCTTTCAATTTGTAAATGGCAATAATTGGATTATCATCCTCGTGGACATTTTGCACGATCTATCAATATCACATATACTTGAGAACCTTCAGTGATTCGCCTGATAGCATTTAGAGATCCAACCGAAATTTATAGATTACTTATAGTTATTGTTTCAATTTCCCAATGATAAGAATGTCATTATCATTCTCGTGCAGACTATTTCGTAAATCGGTGGCCCGTTTACGTACGTCAGGCTCCAAATCTGTTTGGGTAAGAACTTTATCTAAAGCATCCATCAGTTCAAGAGGATCATAAGAGATACAGACATAACCATTCTTCATAGCTAAAAAAAGATAAGATAAACCTAAAAGAGGATCAGTAAAACGATCAATGCGCCATACATTGCCATCCTTTTTCGAAACGCAAACATTAAAGGCTGGTAAACGAACAGAAGAAACACTTGAGGAAAGATCATTAGGATATAAAGTGACTTGCGCCCAATAACTCCTTGAAGTTTCATATAAAACAGTACAAGCACTTTGATTTTCAGAAACAACATGATCTATTGTAAAGCGTGGAGTTATTATATTCTTTACTGCATCATAGTGATACAAAGTATCAGGGCGAGTACGCAACATGGGGTCTTCAAAAATAGAAAAAGAAATCGCATCCACATTCCGACATGCCACTAAGCCATTACTGTAATCTCCAATTAAACCGTAATGATTTGCAGAAATCCGATGCACGATATCACCCTCCCTATTTTGCACCCAGCACACATTGTTACTAATTTCAAAATTGGAGTTCTCATTCTCAGAAAATGGCAACCCCACTACAGTTACATGCTTTTTATCATGGTCCATCCAAATACAAGGCTTATGTACTATTTCCTTGAAATGAATAGCTTCATCTGACAGATAATTCCCCTTCAGGTCATAAGTAAGTATTTTATTTGCTCTTCCCGGACCTAAGTAAATACGTTTTTGTTTTTCAGCTATCATACAGAAATGTATCGTTTTGTACTCTCCAGGGCCCTGTCCTATACCACCAATATCCGCCACGTATTGACCTTTACGCGTAAACAACTTAATAGGAAATATAGCGTCTGGATTCAGCAAGATATAATTATCTGTCACAAAGATCCCAAATGGATAAGTTTTAACAAGAGCCTCATCCCTATTCTCCAACTTAATAATTTCGTATGTCTCCATTAAATCACCCAAAGACATCACTGTCCCTTTTATCTTCTCTATTATACGCAAATCAACAGAACGAAAGGCGGAATCTTCTATTATATCCCCCTCTTTGGGTACATATGAAGAGCAGGAAGCAAACATTGCAACCGAAAAAAGAAAGAGAAGCGGGTAGAAAAAGTGTCTTGCCTTCATATGAAATAGATTTTAGTTTAAAACAAAAGCATACAGTCCTAAAAACATGCCGAAATATACGAATAATTCGTAGAATATCATTTTTTAGGAATATGTTTATTAACACTATTAACAAAATTACCAAAAACGTGAATTCAACAAGCAAGTGCAAATTTACAACAAGTAAGAGGAAAACATCTCAAATGGTGTTGAGAAATCCAATTTTTTTCTTGGTCTGTTATTGATTTTATTCATAATAGCGTCAATATCGGTGTCATTTATTTTTTTATAGGTGAAGACTTTGGAATATATTGTCTTATGAGTCCATTGGCATTCTCTATGGCTCCCTTCTGCCATGAAGAGTATGGATCAGCAAAATACACAGTGGAATCAAGCCCTTTGGCAATAGCTTTGTGGGCATAAAACTCACATCCGTTATCCGTGGTAACGGTCTTGATGTTTCCTTTGTATGGTGACAAGAGTTGTATTGCTGCTTTCGCAAGTTCTTCAGCATCCTTTCCAAACTTGAGCTTCTTCATGAACAGCATGTTCGTACTACGTTCCACTATCGTAAGGATGGCTCCTTGATTATTGCCGCCAACGATGGTATCCATCTCAAAGTCTCCGAATCGCTTGCCGTCAGCCTCAGGAGGCCGTTGGTGTATACTTGCCCTGTCCGGTATCATGGTACGTTTTCCGACAGGTCTGCGACGGTGCTTCAGTTGATGCCGGCAATACTTATACAAGCTACCTCTTTCGATGTACTTGTCTTTACGGATGATGGCGTAGATTGTCTCATGTGAAATTCTGACACCGTTTCTTGCCAAATAGCCTGATATTTGTTCCGGAGACCACTGTTCATGTTTCAGCAAGTCTATAGCCATAGTACGGACATAGGGCTTGACAGAACGGTTGCCGGGAGCCTTATGTCTGCGTTTGTCTGCCTGACGCTGCGCCTTGTCCCACTTATACACTCCACGTGAACTGGAATTGCGCTCCAGTTCGCGTGTAATGGTGGAATTACTCACTCCAATAGCTTTCGCTATCTCGCTTTTCCTACACTTCTTTGAAGTAACACGGAAATTGTGTATCTTTGTTCTGAGGTTAGTTGTTTGTACATAAGCAATGCAAAGTTAACTAATCATGAGGAGATTTCGGTCTCCTCTTTCTGTTTGTTCACATTGCTTGTTGTATTCTCTTTAACGGTTCCGCTCTCAGGAGACTTTGCGTCTCCTGCCGCTGAGGCAAACCAATGCAGTGTTTTTCATGGTTGAGGGCTTACGACACACTGTCGTTTTTGCACTTCTATCTTGAACTTACAAAAGCAAATGGTTCTTCAGAAGTATTAGTAATCAATTATAATGCTTACATTCAGGAATCTTTCCAATCAGCATTATCAAGAATATTTTATTTCCATATATAAGAGATGCTATCTATCACCTATATTTATTGAAGATAGAAACACAATACTAAACTATTTCTCACTTTCATAAGAATCACTCAAAAGTAATAAATATGTCCACGTTATAAATGTACGAGTCATCAATACAACGAAATCTACTTTTCTTGTTTCGTAATGATAATTGCCTCCTCATATGCGGTATCTATTTTTTTCTTTATATCATTAATTTTAGGTTCCACGGTATAATCTACACGCCCCCCTACTCGTTGGGTAAGAGTAAAATCAAGATAATAGATTCCTATTCCAGAATAGATTGTCCTACCTTCTCCGGGAAATGTAAAAAGTGAAATATTCCCATCTGCTCCTGAAGTGGAATTACCCACAGTTACCGTTCGTGGATTCATCTGTAGGACCATAGTTGCATATTCAGAAAAACTTCGCGTCCATTCATTGACTAAAACTATGATTCTACCTTTAAAATGTTTTTTTCATCACCAATATTATTTTCTCAATTTAAGTAATACTAATATGGGATTATCTTCTTCATCAGCATTTGCTACAATTGCTCTCAGCTTATCTTGCTTTTTTTTGTTCTGAATATCAGGGTGGGCAGCAAAATATTCTTCTGTCAGAATCTCTTTCATATCGGAAGGATTCACATATGCAAGCCAATAAGTTCCGCTACTACTCACAGATTGGGGATAAAAAGGAAGTCCCCCATCAATATCATTCTCAAAACCTTGGGCTAACGGAGTCCCTCTTTCATTCAAACAGATAGTCATTGGTATTGAAATATCTCATAATTAATATTTAGCATCACATGTTTTGTCACACTTTTTCAACAGACCCTTCTTAAGGTAAAATAAACACAATTTTACTAAATAAATCTCAAGGCTACTGTAATATATAATAATAAAGAAAAACAGATAACTTATATTTGTCCCATATTATTTTTAAATATAAAAACAAATGAGATTTATTAAACAAGTACTTTTGACTATAACATTATGTAACATAATGTTATTTGCATTGCCATCTACTGTAAATGCAATGCAAGTTTTTATAAAAAACAGATATGGCTGGACCATAACATTAGAGGTATCACCTACTGATACTGTAGAAAACGTAAAACAAAAAATTCAGGATAAAGAAGGTTTTCCACCTGATAAAATAAGGCTTATATATGGAGGAAAACAAATGGAAGATGGACGAACTTTAGCAGATTATAATGTTCAAAAAGACTCAACTATATTAATTTGCATAAGAGATGTCGACTGTTAACACTAAGAAAGAAAATATAAAAAAGCATGTCATTATTAACAACATTAATTTTTACAGACTATAAAAATTAACTTTAAGATATATGACACCGTTCTAAATTACGCATAAATAGAAAACTACAATTTCGTCTTGTGGTTTTCTATTTGCTTTACAACCCCCATTTATAGTATCATACAGACACGGTATTAACAGGACATTCTGTCGATCATTAATATGAGACACAATTTTTCCAATAGCGTGTTTAACTGAAAACTTCGTTTTCGGTTTTTACATCACTTTTCTATAGAAACAAACTCACATTTTACAAACCGATAAATAGGCATATTATAGGCTAAATGTTTTTTTCGTAAAACTCTAAGTTAATCTTATTATCAACATACTTTATTCTGACCTTTACCTAATATAATCAGAGAACTTTAGAAGTATATTTATTTCGGTAAACACATAGGTATTTTCTTAGATTCTGTTTTTCAATACTCCATTTTACAGAGAAAAAAGTAGATATTTCATATCTAGTATAAAATTCACAGTCCGCATTGTTAGCATTGATAAAATTTACCTTTAAAGTTCTTATTTTCCATCTATTTCTGCACAGGCAGACACTCTCTCTCAGAGGTGTTTTTATTGAAAAGTTTGAAATGGGAAACATTCAATAAAAAAATTGTATTTATTGACCTTAGCACAAAACTTCACTCTTTTACTTTTTTATAGAATGGATATAATACCTGTTCACACTTGCTATACGGTCACTTATCTTAAAGTCATTAAATAAGAGGTTTCTCTAAAATAGTTGGAGTTATTTTGTTTTCAGTATATTGATACATGAAAGCTTCTGCTTAATTTTTTTGCAATAAACCGGATAGACACGCTTCAACATTGTCATATCTGTTTAATATACAGCAGATATAGAGCACCACACTATTCAAAATATAATGACGTAACTACTCCTGATAATTCTTACAGCAATTTATTGTCTACAAAGAAACACATACGATCTTATAGCAAATGACGATGGTCGTATATAACTTATTCGATAAATAGGGACACCAATGTATACCCCAAATATCTTAGAGAGACTATAATATCTATTTTATACGTCACAGAGAAAAACGCAAAGAAAAAATGAGAATGTCCCAATTTCATCATATTGAAAAATCTTTTATTTTTTCTCATTAAGTCGAACTCAGCAAGGTATAAACTAACTTTATTCCGAAAATATACTATATATCTAATCTCTATCCTTTTAAAGTCTATTTCCATCGTTTTGCCATTCCCTTTTATTTAAGCAGAAATAAATTAGGAATACAAAAGCCAACTAATCCATAGTAGATTAATTGGCCTAATTCATTTTATTTTCGGGAATTATTAATTCATCAAAACAACAAAAAAGACAAAAAATAGAATAAACTCATCTATATAAAAGAAACAGAATGCAGTCGACGTAATACTTATTCTGATAAGTACAGAAGAATGATAATTACCGGAAAAGCTTATCGATCTCTTCTTCTTTTATGGTAGTCAGCACCACGCGTCCGTCCGGCGTATAGTTGGGTGAAGGACAGGCAAACAGATTATCGACCAAACTGACCATCTCTTCGTTGCTCAGCACCTGCCCATAGACAATGGCAGCCGCACGGGCAAGAGTCAACGCAAGGATATCCTGAATTTCTTCTTTGACATCATTGCCTTTCTCCATAGCGGTGTGCAGCATGCTACGTACCAAATCGACCGGATTCAGCCCGTCGATGCCTGAAGGTACTCCGTTAATGGCATAGCTGCCGCCACCAAGATCACTGAGATCAAAGCCCACTGCGGATAAATCGTCCATGATACTTTGCAACACAGCCGCCTCGGAAGCCGGAAGTTGCAGGATTTCCGGGAAAAGAACACCTTGTGAGAATCCCTGCTTCTGCTGAATCTGGGCACGATAACGGTCAAAGAGCACACGGATATGTGCGCGATGCTGATCGATCAACATCAATCCGGACTTCACGGACGTAAGGATGAAGCGCCCTTTGAACTGCAAATGCTGCGTACCTTTTTCAATCACGGCCAGCTCACCGGCATAAAGAGTTTCGGGAGCCGCTGTAGCAATGCTCTCTTCTTCGATCACCGCAAACTCTTCCGATTCAGGATCGGAGTCGGAGAAAGGCTGATTCATCTTACTGGCTTTCTCAAGACCGCCATACAAATCTTCCCAGTCCACTTTCGGACGGGAGTAGTTGCCTCCACCGGAAGAAGAGGAGGGCTTGAACGGGTTGAAATCGGAATTGAAATGTACCTTAGGCGGCGCGGGAGGCAGATTCTGTTCAAAAGCAGGAATATCGGGCATGTCCTCCGTATCGAAATCGATAGAAGGTACAGCATTGAACTTGCCCAATGACTCCTTGATCGAAGCAGAAAGAATCTGCCAGATAGCCTGCTCGTTTTCAAATTTGATCTCTGTTTTGGTAGGATGGATATTCACATCGATGTTGGCAGGATCGACTTCAAAGTAAATGAAATAAGAAATCTGTTCGCCTGCGGGAATCAACTGTTCGTAAGCATCCATCACTGCCTTATGGAAATAAGGATGACGCATATAGCGCCCGTTCACAAAGAAATACTGATGGGCGCCTTTCTTACGGGCTGTTTCGGGTTTGGCTACATAACCCGAAACTTTCACCATTGTAGTGTTGACTTCTACACTGAGCAGTTGTTGGTTAAGTTTCTTGCCAAAAACAGAAAGAATACGTTGCCGCAAATGGCAAGCGGGAAGATTGAACAGTTCGGAGTCATTGCTATACAGTGAAAAAGCAACCTCAGGATGTACCAGGGCAATACGTTCAAATTCGGCCAGAATATTACTGAGCTCGGTGGAGTTAGCCTTCAGAAACTTACGCCGGGCAGGAATATTGAAAAAGAGATTCTTAATAGAAAAATTGCTTCCTTTGGGACAAGACACCGCTTCCTGACTCTCCACTTTGGAACCCGCAATGATAATCTTGGTTCCCAGCTCTTCGGATTCGGGACGTGTCTTCAGCTCGACCTGAGCAACGGCGGCAATGGAAGCCAATGCTTCACCGCGAAACCCCATCGTGCGAAGGGCAAACAGATCGGATGCTTCACGGATCTTTGAAGTGGCATGCCGCTCGAAAGAGAGGCGTGCATCGGTTTCGGACATTCCCTTACCGTCATCAATCACCTGTATACAGGTTTTACCTGCATCGGTGACCAACACATGAATATTCTGCGCCTCAGCATCGATGGCATTTTCGACTAACTCTTTGATGACAGATGCCGGACGTTGTATCACCTCTCCGGCAGCTATCTGGTTGGCAACCGAATCGGGTAATAAATGAATGATATCGCTCATAATAGATTTAGCTTTGACTGTTTTAGTTTATAGGACTTAGAAAGACCAACTGCCGGTCTGCAAATAATGCCACAGAAAAATAAGCAGGGCAATGATAGCCAGAATTACTCCCAAATGGGCGGGTTTACGTCCGCTCTCTTTACGACGCTTCAGGTGTGTGGTACCTTCGATAAACTTCCCGCGAATATCTTCGGGAGAAAATTCTTTCTCGGGCAATATTCCCAGATCACGCTTGGCATCTTCTTCCATTTTTGCCAGTTTTTCTTTCCTCTCGTCCACATAGATATATTGATGATTAAATCCACGCGGCTTTCGTACATTGAACATTCCCATAGCTATTTCATATTAATTATTTCACGTTTCGGACCACTAATAGCTTTACGTTCGGTTTTACGCAAAGCCTCACCGGCCTTTTTCCCTCTCCAGTTGAAAATGTCTTCTTTGCTTAAAGGACGGACATAATCAAACCAACTAAAGGTGGGCAGTTTCATTTTGTCGGGCGGAATCTGATTCATCGGATAAAGTGTACCATTCGACTTTGGACTCATTACCATTCTCTCCATTTTCCGATCCTTGAGATACATATTTAGCAAACTGGTTTCGGATGTGTTCATGCCAATCATCGTACTATCTTGCTCCTGAGGATAATAAACTACCAGGACATTTCCTATCACATCTACCTTGCGAGCTTCACCTTCGGCAAAGTAAGCCTTGATCTCTTTTCCCGAAATCTGATTAAAATGAATGGAGTCTTTCTGTTCTACCGTAAGTGCCTGATTGATGATATGGGCCCAATCAATCGTACTGTCATTCATATAGACCTTAATCTCTTCACCCAACAGTTGTTGCCCTTCGTTCCAAAGAATAGGATCGCGATACATAGTAAGGCAGGAATCTTTCGTATTGAAAACCAAAGAATCGCAAACACCCTGCAAATCGATGCTGTACATACGCACTTTGTGGAAAGCACGCATCTCACGGAAAAGAGAATCTGTGTCAAGATTATAGCTATTCATCAGTAATGTATCGGCATGCATGAAAAGACTGTCGCCACGCGAATAATCCACAGCCACGGCACGCTTGGTGGCGAGGGCATTCTGCTTCAGCTCGTCATAATAACAATAATCGCCGGTAAGCATGTTCTTATTCACCGTATCATTCATCTGCACATTATCGAACGCTTCGCCATAGCCGGCTTTACGGTCATAGAAAAGGCTGTCTCCGATCAATCGCTTGCCATCATTGGTCAGTACTGAGCGATCCAGCAGCTCGGCTTGTCCGGAAACCGTATTGTAAATGCCACGTTCGGAGTAGATGTGATTTTGTTCACTGACAATATCAGAGGGTCCCAGGATGGTGGCAATCTTCGTATCCGTGCTATACTTCAGGGTATCGGAAGTCAGTACAAAACGGGGATTAACAAGCTTGACGTCGTGATTGAAAACGGATAGTTTGGTGGCGGGACTGTATTCGCCCCAATCAGAAGTCAGCACGTTTTCTTCATCCATCAAGGTGCCTCCATCAAAATAATAGCCCAAATTGTACAAACGGTCATAATTCAGACTATCTGTCAACAGGGTAGTATTCCGGTTGATCATTTTTACATTCTCACGAAGCTGCGCTATCTGGGTCATGCCGTCATAAAACAGATAATCACCATAGATGAAAAGGGTATCCCCCTGCTCCATACGTACATTACTGAATGCTTCGAAAGAATTGGTTTTCTCGTAAATCAAGGCACTGTCACAATACATGTACATGCTGTCATGACGCAACTTGACCGAACCGATCAGCACCTGAACATCGGGGCGGGCTAACTTATCGGCCTGTCCCTGATCGGCATGAAGCAAGTCGACACGTGTTTTCTTTTTACCCTGTGCCTTTTCCGGTTCAACTTTCTGCTCCGGCTGCGCTTTCTTGTCATGCTGAGGTTTCTTGTCCTGAGCCATCAGAAAACATACAGCAAGCAGGCATAGAGTACCCGCTAAGAGAAATCTATGCCTGCCTTGGAATTTATTTTCTTTATTGAATCTAAACATATCAAAATAGGATCAGTCTTTTTTAATCCACCCCGGATATTTAAAATCGCAACGCTGCCATGCCGGATTAATACGTACGTATGTATGCTTCTGTTTTTCAACGATCCATTTCTGCAACGCTTCTTCGCGACGCTTGTCGAGCACGATTTCTTTCAGGTTCTGGTAGTCATCGGTGATCGTGGCTTTATGCCCGTTGATACGTGACTTCAGTTTAACAATGGCACAAACTTCCTTACCATCTTTAGGATTAACCATTGTGAAAGCTTTGGAAATCTCACCGATATTCATTTTATCCACCACTTTAGCAATCTCCTGCGGCAAATCCTGCATTTCGAATTTAGCGGTCTGGTTCTGCGGGTTCTGCATCAGACCGTGGTTGTTGCGCGTATCTTTGTCCTGAGACAAAGCAGAAGCAGCCTGATCAAAGGTAAACTTATCGCTACGGATATCGTTGGCAATAGAGTCGAGACGCGCATTGGCTTCATCCAACTCCTTATCCGACACTTTGGGCTTCAACAGGATATGACGGGTGTTGATACGGTCGCCACGTTTTTCGATCAACTGGATGATATGGAAACCATACTCAGACTCTACGATTTTAGAGATCTTCTTGGTATCCTGCAAGTTGAAAGCGACATTGGCGTATTCGGGAACCATCTGCCCTTTACCCATAAAACCGGTTTCACCACCTTTGATAGCAGAGCCGCGATCTTCGGAATACAGCAGGGCAAGCGTAGAGAAATCACTTTCACCCTTATTGATACGGTCGGTGTATTCACGCAAGCGTCTTTTTACATCTTCAATTTCGGCAACAGGTATTTTAGGCTGCTGCGTAATAATCTGTACTTCTACCTGGGTGGGGACGTAAGGAATACTGTCCTGGGGAAGCTCCTTAAAGTAACGGCGTACTTCCGCCGGAGTCACTTTGATATCACCTACCAGTTTCTGCTGCATCCTTTGTACAATCAATCCGTCACGGGCATTCTCGCGCATGGCTTCACGAATCTGTGTAGAGGTCTTATTAAACTCTGCTTCCATTCTTTCTCTGCTACCCAAAGCCTGAATATAATTACTGATCTGATAGTCGACACGCTGTATGACTTCTGCCTCGGGCACTTCAATACTGTCGAGCACAGCCTGGTGCATATAAAGTTTCTGTACGGCCAACTCTTCGGGAATCACACAATAAGGATCACCATCAAACTTACGCCCTTCATACAAAGCGGCCAGTCGTGCTTCTTCCACATCGGACTTCAGGATAGCTTCGTCGCCAATGACCCAAACCACTTCGTCAATCACATTGTCCTGTGCATAGGATGCCACGTTAGCAACCAGTGCCAGGGCAAACATAACAACAAACTTAAAGTTCACAAACTTCTTCATTCTGTGTATTTAATAATTTATAATCTTCTTTCTTTTTACTGCACGCTCGTACAGATCGTCTTTCACTTGTTTCATAAAGTCAACCCGCTTGATGTTGACAAGCATATCCTTGACTTTCGGCTGGGCAAATTCATAAGGTTCCTGTTCGCCCGCCACACGGAAATCACTGATATTCAGAAAATAGTAAAATGCCGTATCTTTCAGTTCAATATGGCGGTTTTTATCCATATAGGCTTCAGGGGATTCCGCTTTCAACGGGATCATATCCAGCACATCGGCCACCCGCACCCATTTATCATAAAAATACTCATACTTCACTGCGTTTTGCAAACTATACTTTTCCAAATGCTCAACGGCATCCTGAGTCTCCGTCTTGTACCACTTACGCACGTTGCCCAGTTGGGGAGCGGTCAGAGGAACTTTGATAAACAGACCTTTCATCAATGGACGGTCCAGCTTAAACAGTTCTTTGTTCTTTTCGTAATAGTCTGCTATTTCTTGTTCGGGGATCTCGCCCGACAATTTCTGGCTGATTAGTTCTTGCTGATAAGTATGCATGATCAATGCTTTCCGGTAATTCTCGACCAACTTATCGATTTCTCCGTTATCGGGAATATTGCTTTGCGCCTGATTGAACAACAAAACATCTTCTACCCAGCTACGGACGTAGTGCTCGGCGAAAAGAAGACTGTCATCTTTTGACAAACCGGCAGGGAGCACGGCCTGAAGGTCTTCTTTGTACAAAAAGTTTCCATCGACCTCTACCAAAGGAGTCTGTCCTTTGTGGTCATGCTTGTCGGCACACGACGCACAGAAAAGGAGAGAGATTAGCAGAAGGCCCGTTTTTCGCATTGTCAACTGAATTATACTTAATTTAAGGTACGAAGATAATACAATAATTCGTTGCATCAGTGATTATTAACCGTTTTTAAAACCTCTTGGTTAATTTCAACCTTAGCAGAAGCTCTGAGACGTTCTGTCCAAAGTGCATCCAGATGATTCTGATAATCCCGGATCAATTGGGGAATGATCTCATGGTAGGACTCCGGCCCTTTCTTTTTCTCACCTAGAACAACAGTAAAAGGATAGGACTTTAAGGGTTCGAAATCTCCTTTTTTAAACACTAACTTATCAACAAAAACATTGTCACCTTCGGCAAAAGTTCCTTGTTCTATCCGGATAGTGGCTGGCGAAGCAGGAGTATTAAACGTCAGGCGGATGGCGTCTTTCCACTCTTCCTCGGGAAGTTTCTTCAAGAATTTACGTGCACTTTTCAGAGTCTTTTTATGGGTTCCATGCAATACGGCACCCCTGTAACGGGGCGAATCCCAATTGTAATCGGTCCGGTGTTCCTTAAAAAAGGCTTTCAGCGCAACAGAATCGGACAGACTGACCTGACGCGATTCGCGACGGGTTATAGCGGCTAAAAGCAGATCGTCACGGCGCTGTTGCAAGGCCAGTCGGAAATCAGGATATTTCTGTTCAAGGCGATTGTTTTCGTAATCAAGAATTGATTTCACTACAAAGGCATTCAATTGTCGTTTTATCCCCATGGGATGGGCATCGGCAAACCGTTCAAAGTCTTTCCCGGTAAAGCTTTTTCCGTCCAGCGTAAAAAGAGTGCGGGAAGTCCTGCCCGAGGCAAGCAACTCTTCCATCCCGGCCTTGTCCGGAGTATATTGACAGATACTCTTCAGCTTGTTCACCCATAACTCAATTTCTTTATCCGTACCCGGACGACGGGAGAGTTTATGAATCAATTCTCCGCGTATCTGTTCGAATGGAGGAATTTCCCGCCTGCCTGTCACCTTGATAATCTGTATACCCTTGGGTGTAAAAAACGGCTTTGAATACTCTCCATCTTTTAAAGAGAAGGCTACTTCTTCAAACTCCTGCGAAGTCTGCAACCAACCCATCCAAAACTCTTTCTTATCATCCGAGTACTTGTTTACCAGAGTCTTAAAGTCAATATCGGGATGAGTCTCCAAGACATGATAGAGTGAATCCATCAAGATCTGTGCCTCCCGCAAATGATGGGGTAAGGCAGTCTGCGGAAGATAACGGAAAATACGCATAACCTTAACTTCGCCGGCAGCAGAGCGGGTTTTCATCTGATCGTAGAGTTTCTTTGCGTAGGCCTCATCGGTAGCAGAATCGGTAAGATAGGACCTGGATAAGGCTCGATGATAATTCTCCATCTCTGTACGAAAATCAGAAACAGTATCCAATCCGGCTTTTTGCGCTGCAGACAACTTCAACTTCATATCGACAAAAAGATCGGCACAGCGTTTCAGAGTCTCCTTCCCGGCTATTCCCGAAGGTTTATTCCGGTGGCAGAAACGCTCAAACTCCGAACGGGTAATATCCTGCCCATTAATCCGCATCAATACCGGATCTTGCTGGGCATGGCCGGCAATCGCCCCAAACAAACAGGTCAGTGTTCCAACCAGAATCTTCTTCATATCATTCTACATTCAGATGTTCATATCAAAACAAAAAAAATGAGCGGATGTTACGGAGCACCTCCAAAGGTGATCCGTTCAACCCGCTCAATCGATATTTTCAAAGAATATCTGCCAATATTCCTTTTGTCTTTTTACTATCTATTACTCCGGACGGCTGTAATTAGGCGACTCACTCGTAATCGTCACATCGTGCGGATGGCTCTCCATAACCCCGGCATTGGTGATGCGGGTAAACTTGGCATCATGCAGTTTCTCGATGTCGGGAGCACCACAATATCCCATACCGGCACGCAGACCACCGGTCAATTGGTAAATCACTTCATACAAAGTTCCTTTATAGGGCACGCGGGCGGCAATTCCTTCAGGAACCAGTTTCTTTACGTCCATCTCGCCACTCTGGAAATAACGGTCTTTTGAACCATTCTCCATTGCTTCGAGCGAGCCCATACCACGGTATGACTTAAACTTACGGCCATTGAAAATAATCGTTTCACCCGGACTTTCTTCTGTTCCGGCAACCAATGAACCAATCATAACGCTATATCCTCCGGCAGCCAGGGCTTTCACCACATCGCCCGAATAACGGAGTCCGCCATCGGCGATCAAAGGAATGCCCGTTCCTTTCAAAGCTTTCGCAACATCATAAACAGCCGAGAGCTGAGGTACGCCCACTCCGGCGACAACACGTGTCGTACAAATGGAACCCGGACCGATACCTACCTTCACACCGTCGGCTCCGGCTTCCACCAAAGCTTTGGCTGCATCCCCCGTAGCAATATTACCAACTACGATATCAATGTCGGGATAGCGTTTTTTAGCTTCGCGCAGCGTGTCGATCACTCCCTTTGAATGTCCGTGGGCCGTATCGATCACGATGGCATCGGCGCCGGCATCTACCAATGCCTGCATACGGTCGAATGTATCAGCCGTCACACCCACACCGGCAGCAACACGCAGGCGGCCTTTCGAGTCTTTGCAAGCCATGGGTTTATCCTTGGCCTTTGTAATATCTTTGTAAGTCACCAGTCCGATCAACTTTCCTTCTTTGTCGACTACCGGTAATTTCTCAATCTTATGGTACTGCAAAATCTGTGAAGCCGCTTCCAGGTCGGTTGACTGATTGGTAGTCACCAGATTTTCTTTTGTCATCACCTCGTCGATACGCTTATCCATGTTACGCTCGAAACGAAGGTCACGATTTGTTACAATACCGACTAAATATCTATTGTCATCCACTACCGGAATACCACCGATTTTATATTCGGCCATCAATGCGAGGGCATCGCGTACGGTAGATCCTTGCTTAATAGTGACAGGATCATAAATCATACCGTTCTCGGCACGTTTCACGGTAGCCACTTGCTTAGCCTGTTCTTTAATGGACATATTCTTATGAATCACACCGATTCCTCCCTCACGCGCAATGGCAATGGCCATCTTAGCTTCGGTAACCGTATCCATGGCAGCAGTTACAAACGGAATCTTTAACTCAATGTTTCTTGAAAACTTTGTCGAGAGATCGACAGTGCGCGGTAAAACTTCAGAATAAGCGGGGATCAACAATACATCATCATAAGTCAATCCGTCCATTACAATCTTATCAGCAATAAATGACATAGGGCTATGCGTTTAAAAATTATTGCGTGCAAATATACAGTTTTTATTCAAGACTGCATAAGTGCACGCAATTTTTTTCGCTTTTTTTAATTAGCCATTTCGGAGATAAACTTGATACGAACCAGACGAACTTCTTCTTCGGTAAATTCGTCACCGAGTTCGTCGAGCGCATCGTCAATCTTATCTGTTGTCGACTCCTTGAAATAATCATAGATGTCGAGCATGTGGTCTTCGTCCATAATCTCATCCAGGAAGTAATCAATATTCAACTTAGTACCCGAATAAACGATTGCCTCCACTTCATCGAGCAATTCGCTGAACTCAATACCCTTGGAAAGCGCAATATCATCCAGGGCTACTTTACGGTCGATGGCTTGAATGATGGCCACTTTCATCTTCGATTTATTGGCCACCGTGCGTACCCGCAAATCTTCCGGACGTTCAATCTCGTTTTCTTCACAATGCCTCTTTATCAGCTTGCAGAACTCTTCGCCGTAACGTTTGGCTTTTCCGGCGCCTACACCGGGAATGTTCTGAAGCTCCTCCAGCGTCACCGGATAGATGGTAGCCATCGCTTCGAGAGACGGATCCTGGAAAATCACATAAGGAGGCACTTCCAGTTTTTTCGATAGTTTCTTCCGGAGATCCTTCAGCATGGAATAGAGAACCGGATCGACCGCACAGGAACCTCCGCCTCTTGCCGGTGTTTCTTCTTCTACTTCCTCAAAGTCATTGTCTTCGGTTATCTTGAACGACTTAGGATGTTTAAGGAATTTCTTTCCGGCATCGGTCACTTTCAGTAATCCGTAATTTTCGACATCCTTGCTCAGATAACCGGCTATCAGTGCCTGACGGATCACGGCATTCCAGGTTTTGTCTTCTTCTCCCATTCCTGACCCGAACACTTCCAGATCTTCATGTAAGTGCGCCTGAACTTCGGACGTTTCGCGTCCCTGCAGGACATCAATAATATAATCTGCCTTAAAGTTTTCTTTTACCGCTATGATTGTTTCGATCACAGCACACAATAATTCTTGAGCCTCCACTTGTTTTTTAGGGTTTAAACAGTTGTCACAATTTCCACAATTTTCTTCCGTGTACTCTTCGCCGAAGTAATGTAGTAATGTCTTACGGCGACAAACGGAAGATTCAGCATACGCAGCAGTTTCCAACAGAAGCTGCTTGCCAATTTCTTGTTCTGCCACAGGTTTGCCTTGCATAAACTTCTCGAGTTTCTGCAAGTCTTTGTTTGTATAAAAGGTAATGCACTGGCCTTCTCCGCCGTCTCTGCCGGCGCGGCCCGTTTCCTGGTAATACCCTTCCAGGCTCTTTGGTATATCATAGTGGATGACGTATCGCACATCGGGTTTATCAATCCCCATTCCAAATGCGATAGTAGCTACAATTACGTCGATCTTTTCCATCAGGAAATCATCCTGATTCTGCGTTCGCGTTGCCGAATCCATACCTGCATGGTAAGCACGGGCGTTAATCCCGTTGGCTTGAAGTATCTCAGCAAGCTCTTCTACCTTCTTCCGGCTCAGGCAATAAATGATGCCCGACTTTTCCGGATTGTTCTTGATGAACTTTATGATGTCCTTATCTACATTCTGAGTTTTAGGACGTACCTCGTAATACAGATTCGGACGGTTGAACGAAGACTTGAAGACGTGTGCATCCACCATTCCCAAGTTCTTCTGAATATCGTGCTGCACCTTCGGCGTGGCCGTTGCGGTCAACGCAATAAGAGGCGCTTTTCCTATTTCATTAATAATCGGACGTATCCTGCGATATTCCGGGCGGAAGTCGTGTCCCCATTCGGAAATACAATGCGCTTCGTCGACAGCATAGAACGAGATCTTTACTGACCGCAGAAATTCTACGTTTTCTTCCTTCGTCAACGATTCGGGAGCAACGTATAGCAATTTTGTTTTTCCGGCAAGAATGTCAGACCGCACCTGATCAATCGCACCCTTATTCAAAGAAGAGTTAATGAAATGAGCCACACCATCTTCTTCACTGAAGTTGCGCATCGCATCGACCTGATTCTTCATCAGGGCAATCAACGGAGAAATAACAATGGCCGTACCTTCCATTAATAAAGAAGGCAACTGATAGCACAGAGATTTTCCACCGCCGGTAGGCATCAGCACAAAGGTATCATTACCATCAAGCAAATTCTGGATGATCGGCTCCTGGTTCCCCTTGAAATTATCAAATCCGAAATACTTTTTCAGTTGGTCTGTCAAATTAATCTTCCCTGCCATCTTAATCTAGGTTGTTTTATTCAGTTCATGGTTTAACTTAAAACACTCGCTTTGCTTGGAAAGCGCTCTAACAAAGTTATAAACAACTTCTTAAATATCAAGCATAATCAGACTAATATTTTTCAAAAAAAAACCGGTAACCGCCTCCATCATCGCCCTTACCTTTTGATTTTAAGCAGTTTGCAGTCTCGCAAGATTTGCTTTTTCGAGTTGATGCTTCGCATAATCCAATGTCACTTCATATTCTTTCTGGTCTTCAGAAGGAATCTCGAACATGACATCCATCATTATGGTCTCTACAATAGAGCGCAATCCACGGGCACCCAGCTTATATTCCACAGCCTTGTCGACGATATACTCGTAAACTTCGGGCTGGAAGGTCAGCTTGACGCCGTCCATCTCGAACAACTTGATATATTGCTTGATAATGGAATTCTTAGGTTCGGTCAGAATGGCACGAAGCGCGTTCCGGTCGAGCGGATTCAGATAAGTCAGCACCGGCAGACGGCCGATAATCTCCGGAATCAGTCCGAACGACTTCAAATCTTGCGGTGCGATATATTGCATCATGTTGTTTTTGTCGATAGTAGCCGTCTTGCGGGAAGCATTGTATCCTACGACATGGGTGTTGAGACGCTGGGCGATCTTCTTCTCGATGCCATCGAATGCACCACCACAAATGAAAAGGATGTTTTTCGTGTTTACGGGAATCATCTTCTGGTCGGGGTGCTTGCGTCCTCCCTGAGGCGGAACGTTGACCACAGAACCTTCAAGCAGTTTGAGCAATCCCTGCTGCACCCCTTCACCGCTGACATCGCGGGTAATGGAAGGGTTGTCTCCTTTACGGGCAATCTTGTCTATCTCGTCGATAAAGACAATGCCCTGCTCTGCTTCGGGGACATTGTAATCGGCCACTTGAAGCAGACGGGTCAGAATGCTTTCGATATCTTCGCCTACATATCCTGCCTCTGTCAGCACGGTTGCATCCACTATTGTAAATGGAACATGCAGCAGCTTGGCGATGGTACGTGCCAAAAGTGTTTTACCGGTTCCGGTGCTGCCCACCATGATAATGTTCGACTTCTCGATTTCCACATCATCGCCACTGTCTTTCTGCAACAGGCGTTTATAGTGGTTATACACCGATACGGCAAGAAAGCGTTTGGCATCGTCCTGGCCAATCACATATTGGTCGAGGAAATTCTTTATTTCTACCGGTTTGGGTAGTTCCTTTAAGTTGAGTCGGGTAGCCCCCGCGCTCTGTTTGCCGGCTCCCATGGCTTCCTGAGTGATCTCATAAGCCTGGGTTGCACAGCTGTCGCAGATGTAGCCGTTCATTCCCGTAATCAGGAATCCGACTTCATTCTCCGAACGACCGCAAAAGCTACACCTTTTTTTATTATTCTTTGATTCAGCCATGTTTATTTCTTAATCAACACTTCGTCAATCATACCATATTCTTTTGCTTCCTGGGCAGTCATCCAGTAGTCACGGTCCGAATCGGCCCAAACCTTATCAAAAGAGGTACCCGAATGATCGGCAATAATGGTATAAAGTTCTTTCTTTAATTTCTGTATCTCGCGAGCCGTGATCTCAATATCCGAAGCCTGACCCTGTGCACCGCCCATCGGCTGATGAATCATCACACGTGAGTGAGGCAGCGCCGAGCGTTTGCCTTTGGCACCGGCCACCAACAGCACAGAAGCCATAGAAGCCGCCATACCGGTACAAATTGTTGCCACATCGCTCGAAATAAACTGCATCGTATCATAAATACCCAGTCCGGCATATACCGATCCGCCCGGCGAATTGATATAGATAGAGATATCTTTACCCGGATCTACCGAGTCAAGATATAGCAACTGTGCCTGCAGCGTATTGGCTGTATAATCGTCAATCTGTGTACCGAGGAAGATAATGCGGTCCATCATCAGGCGTGAGAACACGTCGAGCTGAGTGACATTCAGTTGTCTTTCTTCCAAAATATAGGGATTCAAATACCCGGCTTGCGATTTAATCACATCGTCCAGCACCATTGCATTCATACCTAAATGCTTGGTTGCGTATTTTCTAAAATCATCCATTGTTACGTTCCTTTCTATTATTAATAATGTAACTGCAAAGAAACAAAAAAGAACACAGAGACACAAAAAAACACAGAGTTATAATTTTATAAAAACTCTGTGTTTCTGTGACTTTATGTCCTGTTCAAAAGAAGAGTTTATTCAAACATCTTATTGAATTCTTCCATTGAAACGGTTTTGTTCTCCAATGTAACCTTGCCTTTCAGTGCAGCGGCCAATTTGGTTTCTACTACGCGGTTTACCAGACCGTCGATGCTTTCTTTCTTTTTCAGCATCTCTTTTGCATAGTTCTCGAGGATATCATCGGGTATAGTCAGCATACCGTATTGGGCAAACTGAGCTTTTGTAGCTTCTTTCGCCATGTTGATCACGTCGTCTTGCTCTACCTTGATATCGTTTTCTTTCACCAACTGTTCCTTGATCAGGTGCCATGTCAGCTCTTCGATGCTCTTATCGTAGTTTTCGTTTACGAATTCTTCGCCTTTATCTTTGTTGTTCACCAACATGACACGCTTCAGCAGTGCATCGGGGAATTCCAGTTTGCCTACTTTATCGGTCAATACCTTGCGAACGTCGATCAGGAATTTATAGTCGCTGTCGGCAACAAACTGAGCTGCGATGCTTTCTTTTACTTTAGCACGGAATTCTTCTTCAGTCTTCACAACATCTTTGCCGAATACCTGGTCGAAAATCTCCTGGTTCAGTTCGCCGTTTACGAAACGGGTAACCTCTTCCACCTGGAAGCTGAAGTTGCCTTTTACTTCGGCAGCAGCTTCTTTATCGATTTTCAGCAGTGATGCCATTTCAACGGCATTGCCTTCGTATGCAGTGTTCGGGTTGAACACCAATACGTCATTTACCTTTGCATTTGCAAAGATAGCCTTCTGCTCGTCGTTCTTCATGTATGAAGGCATCATTACAGCACCTTCTACCTGAATACCGCCTTCCTTGGTGTTACCTTCTTCATCGAGTTCGGCCAACAGACCTTTCAGCATATCGTTCTCTTCGTAAGCATCTACCTTTTCGTATTTACCGTTACGTTGAGTATAAGCCTTAATCTGGTTTTCCACCATCTCGTCAGTTACCTCGATTGTATAGTAGTCTACCTTGTCCTGGTCGCTAACCTCAGCTTTGAATTCCGGAGCCAAAGCGATATCGAACACGAATTCGAATTCTTCCATTGTATCGAAATCGATATCCGGCTGCTTTTCTTCGTTAGGCATCGGTTCGCCAAGGATGTTGATGTTGTTATCCTTGATGTATGCGTATACTTTCTCAGAAAGCAATTTATTCACCTCGTCGGCAATAACTGACTTACCATACATCTTCTTCACCAAGCTCATGGGAACCATACCCGGACGGAATCCCGGAACCTGAGCTTTCTGACGGATGTTCTTCAACGATTTGTCTACCTGAGGCTGGTAGTCAGCTTTTTCAAGCTTCACGGTAAGCAATGCGCTTACTTTGTCAATGTTTTGTAATGAAACGTTCATTCTGACAATTATTTATTTGATTTATACTTTATTCTATACTCAAACGAGGGTGCAAAATTAGTGCTAATCTTTCAAATTTCAAAAAACATTGCAGAATTATTTCATTTGCAGAGAAGCGCCATTTTCGGCCGGAAGTAGCCAGACACACGCCTGAAAAGCCATTGGTCTGTTTCCGAAGGAGCCGGTTTTACTTTTTATTAACCAAAAAAGGAGAATGCGAATATTGAAAATTCCACAGAAGCCTCCCGAGCAAAGATCGGCAAACGGATGAAACTCAATCCATCTGTACATTAGAGAGATGCCGGGATATGAATGGATCGCCCCGTAGAGATTCGCAAATAAGCAATGATAACGATAATCGGGGTTTATGCTGACAAAAAGATGACAAATCGCCGTTTTCACCGACTCTCCTTTCCTTGATTTGGAACCAACGGGAAGAAAAGGATCAGGAAAAAGCTGTCTTTGACTCCCCAAAGAGAGGTTTCTGATGGAACAAAGCCCGCGTTCCGGGTAAAGACAAGCTCCTTCCCAGGAAAAAGACGGGTACATTCTGCCCGAAAGACGTAAGCATTTTCGGAAAACGCTTACGTCTTTTTCTAATTTCTCCGAATGTTTTGTCCGGTCGCACTTATTGTTGTGGAAAACGAAGCCTTCGGAAAACTTTTCCACTCTGGTTGCCTTCCGGAGAACCTTACCATCGGAATATCCTAAGAACAGACATCTACCGTAAAAAAGCACAAAATGAATCAATGGAGCGGATTCATCTTATCAGAATGCTTCGAAATCAATCTGTCTGAAAGAAAAGAGATAATACCGGAATCGCCTGGAATGTGTTTTTTCCGGCCCCGGCAAATACTCCTCCGAAATAAACAAATATGAGAAGAAACAATTATCATTTTGACAAAATGCCATCCAAACACCGATACCTTATCTATAAAGCCGGGAAGTTCGTATCTTCTTTACAATCCATATTTTCTATTTTCACCCCGAAAACGTTCCAAATCGCTAAAATTCATAGGTTTCGTATACAAAAAAAGAGAAAAAGTTATTGCAATTCCGGTTTTTATGCGTTTCTTTGCTGCGGAAAGATGATCGATTAGTTTCTCGATTTCAATTACAAGGTTTTTACTTCCGGCGCAAAGACGCTTTTGTAAACTCTCTGTTTCTTTAATCCTTTTATTATTAAATCATCTTCCGGAGAGTTTTATTTCATTTATTTCATTTTTTATCATTTTCACTATGAACATTTATGTTGGAAACCTTAGCTACCGTGTTAAGGAAGCAGATCTGCAACAAGTTATGGAAGACTACGGAACAGTAACTTCTTGCAAAGTAATCATGGATCGCGAAACAGGCAAATCAAAAGGTTTCGGTTTCGTAGAAATCGCTGACGATGCAGCCGGTGCAAAGGCTATCGCCGAATTGAACGGAGCTGAATACGAAGGTCGTACCATGGTGGTTAAAGAAGCCAGACCAAGAGAGTAACGACAGAAAAACGAAATTAAAAAGAAACCTTTTACCCAAAGAGCCGGTAAAAGGTTTTTTTTATGTATTCTATGTCCGGTGACTATTCTCCGGCAGAACGGAAAGCGGAAACGCTTGGCTAATCTTTCAGCTGGAAGTCCTTGCGACGCAACACAAAACTGTTACTCAGGTATTTCTCACGCACAATTTTATTTTCTGCCAACTCCTCGGGAGTGCCTTGGAACAGAATCTTTCCTTCGAACAGCAGATAGGCGCGATCGGTAATACTCAACGTTTCCTGCACATTATGGTCCGTTATCAGGATACCTATATTCTTATCCTTCAATTTCCAGACAATCTGCTGAATATCTTCTACGGCAATCGGGTCTACACCGGCAAACGGTTCATCGAGCATGATAAATTTAGGGTCGATGGCCAGGCAACGTGCTATCTCCGTACGGCGACGTTCACCACCGGACAACTGGGTACCCTTGTTCTTACGCACTTTCTGTAAACGGAACTCGGCTATCAGACTCTCAAGCTTATCTTTCTGATAATCGAGAGGCTTATTAGTCATTTCAAGCACGGAGGCAATGTTGTCCTCCACCGTCATCTGCCGGAAAACCGAAGCTTCCTGGGCCAAATATCCGATACCGGTTTGGGCACGTTTGTAAACAGGATATTTTGTTATTTCAAGATCATCCAGGAAAATACGGCCTTCATTCGGAGTAATCAATCCTACGGTCATATAGAACGAAGTAGTTTTCCCGGCACCGTTCGGCCCGAGCAAACCAACAATCTCGCCCTGCTTCACATTGATGGAAACATGGCTCACCACCGTACGCTTACCGTACTTTTTCACCAAGTCTTCAGTACGAAGCACCATCTTGCTTTCTTCCATATCCTTTGTTATTTTGCGGCAAATGTAGCAAAAATAAGCCGAAAAAACGTACATTTGCAAACAAATATACGAGTTATGATTAAAGCATTAAGAACCGTCGGCAGATACATCATGCTTATGGGGCGGACTTTTTCACGTCCCGAGCGTATGCGTATGTTCTTCCGGCAATATATCAAAGAGATAGAGCAACTGGGAGTAAACTCTATCGGCATCGTGCTGTTGATTTCATTCTTCATCGGAGCGGTGATCACCATCCAGATAAAATTAAACATCGAAAGCCCATGGATGCCCCGCTGGACGGTGGGATACGTCACCCGAGAGATTCTTCTGCTTGAATTCTCCTCCTCCATCATGTGTCTGATCCTGGCCGGTAAAGTAGGGTCGAACATAGCTTCCGAGCTGGGCACCATGCGCGTGACGCAACAGATTGACGCACTTGAAATCATGGGAGTCAACTCCGCCAACTATCTGATATTACCCAAAATTACGGCAATGGTCACCATGATTCCTATTTTAGTGACTTTCAGTATCTTCGCAGGTATCATCGGAGCGTTTGCAACCTGCTGGTTCGGTGGCATCATGACGGCTACCGACCTTGAGTACGGACTTCAATACATGTTTGTAGAGTGGTTTGTGTGGTGCGGCATCATCAAATCCCTGTTTTTTGCCTTTATCATTGCCAGCGTCTCCTCTTTCTTCGGCTATACCGTAGAAGGCGGTTCGATAGAAGTGGGAAAGGCATCTACCGATTCGGTGGTTTCCAGCAGCGTACTGATTTTGTTTGCCGACCTGGTATTAACTAAACTTTTAATGGGATGATCGAAGTAAAAGGACTCTATAAATCATTCGAAGGCAAAACGGTATTGCATAATATCGACGCCACTTTCGAAAATGGAAAAACCAGCCTGATTATCGGACAGAGCGGTTCGGGAAAGACTGTACTGATGAAATGTATCGTCGGATTGCTGACACCGGAAAAAGGAGAAGTGCTCTATGACGGACGCAACTTCCTGGCCATGGGGAAAAAAGAAAAGAAACACCTGCGACGCGAGATGGGAATGATTTTTCAAAGCGCGGCGTTGTTCGACTCCATGTCTGTTTTGGATAATGTTATGTTTCCGCTCAACATGTTCGGCACCGACACTTTGCGCGAACAAACCAAACGGGCTATGTTCTGCCTCGACCGTGTCAACCTCACGGAAGCTAAAGATAAATTTCCCGGCGAAATCAGTGGAGGTATGCAGAAGCGTGTAGCCATTGCACGGGCCATTGCACTGAACCCGCAGTATCTCTTTTGCGATGAACCGAACTCCGGACTCGACCCTAAAACTTCTTTAGTGATAGACGACCTGATTCATGACATCACACGGGAATACAACATGACTACTATCATCAACACCCACGACATGAACTCGGTAATGGGAATCGGTGAAAAGATTATCTACATTTATCAGGGAACCAAAGAATGGGAGGGCACAAAAGATGACATTTTCACATCCACCAACGAACAGTTGAATAACTTCATTTTCGCCTCCGACCTGCTACGTAAAGTTAAGGATGTAGAAATACAAAACCTCGAAGGATAATCCACTATCAGACTGAAATAGAAGGGCTCATGAATCATCACAATTCACGAGCCCACTTTTTGTTATAAAAAAACCAGTTAATAGAATCGACATATATCATCACGACATATTGACTGTCCTAAAGTTCTCAATAAAACTTAAAAAGAGAATAATTCCAATTACACTTCAAAGATAGCAAAAAAAATGCAGCAAAACATCACCGAAAACCGTGACAAATCAAAATAAATAGAATCATTCGAGTTCTATCCATCCTTTTGACATTGCTTTCACTACCATATCAATAGCATTCTTTGCACAGAACTTTTGAATCAGCCTCTTACGAAATGTCTCAACAGTATTCTCCGAGATTTTTAATTCGGCAGCCACTTCGTGCGTATTACATCCCCTCGCGACAGCTTTCAGTACATCGAGCTCTCGCTTTGTAGGGATATCTTTCGAGTGAATTTGTACAGGACTGAGACTTAGCTTTTGACGAATAGATTGAAACCGCGGACAAGTATAGGGATTTCCTTCAAGCACGCTTTTCACGGCATTTTCAAACTCTACCGCTTCGGATGATTTAAGGATCACAGCATTCACTTTCTGGCGAATCAAACGATTGATAATCCAGATTTCCTCATGCATAGTACTAATAATAATACGCGCACTCTCGTTAATCTCACGAATCATATCAACCAGATCGAATCCTGATATATCAGGAAGATTCACATCCAACACATAGATGTCATAATCCCGCTCTCCAATCAGCTCGGCAGCTTTTGCCCCCGAAGTCACCGCATCGGCAACTCTGACATCAGGGACCGACTCCAGCATACGCCGCATTCCTTCAAGAACCAGTGCATGATCGTCAACTAATAGTATTTCTGCCTTCGCTTCCATGTAGCCTTTGTCTGTATTTATGGTTTGCTTCTTTTTGCTCTGTACAAATATAAATAAAAAGCATTACATAAGAAACAAAAAGAATCAATTATTTCAATTATTACGGGCAAAAAGAAAGCCGGATTCTTCATCATCCGGCTCTTATATTCATATATCAATTAAATTCGACACAAAATTTACTTCTGTCTGATATAAATATTAATGGGAGTTCCACTCAAATCCCACTTTTCACGCATCTTGTTTTCCAGGAACCTTCTATAAGGCTCTTTCACATACTGCGGCAGATTGGCGAAAAAGACAAACGAAGGTACTTGCGTATTAGGCAACTGAGTGACATATTTAATTTTGATGTATTTTCCCTTAGTTGCAGGAGGCGGATAAGCCTCGATCAACGGAAGCATCTCTTCATTCAAGCGGGCTGTAGGGATTTTAATCATGCGATTCTCATAAACCTTGCGTGCTTCTTCAAGCACTTTGAGGATTCTCTGCTTTGTCAATGCCGACGCAAATACTATAGGAAAATCAACAAAAGGAGCAAAACGTGAACGAATGGCTTCTTCGAAAGTCTTCATGACTTTATCAGTCTTGTTTTCTACAAGATCCCATTTTGTTGACAACTACCACCAACCCTTTCGAGTTTTTCTGAATCAACGAAAAGATATTTAAGTCTTGACTTTCTATACCACGGGTCGCATCCACCATCAAAATACATACATCAGCTCCCTCGATAGCACGAATAGAACGAACTACAGAATAATACTCCAGATCCTCGTTCACTTTATTCTTTTTACGAATACCGGCTGTATCTACCAAGTAGAAATCGAAACCGAACTTATTGTAACGAGTATAAATTGAGTCACGGGTTGTTCCGGCTATTTCCGTAACAATGTTACGTTCTTCACCGATAAAAGCATTCACGATAGATGACTTTCCGGCATTGGGACGTCCTACCACTGCAAAACGTGGGATATCTTCATCCAGAATCTCATCAGATTCTTTCTTGAATTTACTAACAATCAAATCCATCAGATCACCCGTACCACTACCACTAATCGCAGAAATACAATACGGATCGCCCAGTCCTAACCGATAAAACTCAGGAGCATTGTATCGTAGCTCATGGTTATCAGTCTTATTGGCTACCATAATAACCGGACTCTTGGCCCGGCGCAATATAGCGGCTACCTGCATATCCAAATCTGTCACTCCGTTTGTCACATCCACTACAAACAGAATTACGTCCGCCTCGTCCACTGCCATCAATACCTGCTTGCGTATTTCCTCTTCGAATATATCGTCAGAGTTCACCACCCATCCACCGGTATCAACAACAGAAAACTCCCGTCCTAACCATTCGGATTTACCATACTGCCTATCACGGGTAGTACCCGCTTCATCGTTCACAATTGCCTGACGGGTCTTCGTCAAACGATTAAATAAGGTAGACTTGCCCACATTGGGTCGTCCTACGATTGCAACTAAATTTCCCATAGTTTACACACTTTATTTTTGCGACTATCACAGTCGTATGAATTTTCTTTTTTTAATCTAACTGATAGCCAAAATTCCGCAACTCCTTATCTGAACTGCGCCAATCTTTGTCTACTTTCACATACGTTTCCAGGAAAACAGTTTTTCCGAAAAAACGTTCCAGATCGCGTCGCGCCTCAGTAGCCACCTTCTTCAGGGCCTTACCCTGTTTTCCAATAATAATGCCTTTCTGAGAATCACGTTCTACATAAATCACAGCATGAATATGTATCTTCTTTGCATCTTCCTTAAATTCCTCCACTACTACTTCTACCGAATAGGGAATCTCCTTATCATAATACAACAAGATCTTTTCACGGATTATCTCGTTGACAAAAAAACGGGCTGGCTTATCAGTCCATTGATCCTTATCAAAATAAGGGGGGGAATCAGGCAAGAGGTCTTTGATCCGCTTCATCACATAGTCTACATTAAACTTCGTAGCTGCCGAAATCGGAATAATTTCAGCTTGCGGAAGCAACTCTTTCCACTCTTCTACCAGTTTCACAAGCTTTTCCTGATCAGTCAGGTCTATTTTATTAATCAACAATAAAATAGGTGCCGACTGCTGACGTACTTTCTGAATAAATTCGTTATTCTTATCAGGAGTTTCAATCACGTCCGTCACATAAAGCAAGACATCTGCATCAGCCAATGCTGAAGTAGAGAAGTTCAGCATAGATTCCTGTAACTTATAATTAGGTTTCAATACCCCCGGAGTATCCGAAAAAACAATCTGCATATCATCCGTATTATAGATACCCATAATCCGGTGACGAGTAGTCTGCGCCTTAAACGTAGCAATCGAGATACGTTCGCCTACCAACACATTCATCAGTGTCGATTTACCCACATTGGGATTTCCTACTATATTTACAAAACCAGCTTTATGCATCGTCTTCCATTTATTGATTGAGACAAAAAAACGCATCGAATCGAAATAGGATGCGTTTTATGTGATTTATATTAGCAACTGTCGTCACTATTCTTTTTTCCCGTCGTAACCCCATTTCACATACACGGCTCCCCAGGTAAACCCTGCACCAAACGCAGTGAAAATGATGTTATCGCCTTTCTTAAGTTTCTCTTCAAAATCCCAGATACACAAAGGCAGAGTACCTGCACTCGTGTTACCGTAATGCTGAATATCTACCAGAACCTTCTCCATCGGAACTTCCATGCGATGAGCTACCGCTTCGATGATGCGCATATTGGCTTGATGGGGAACAATCCAGTCGATGTTATCTTTCGTCAGACCATTCTTTTCTGCTATAGCTGCACTCACATCAGACATGTTTGAAACAGCATATTTAAATACTGTTCTACCTTCTTGGTGAATGTAATGCATCTTATTGTCAACAGTGAAATAGGAAGGAGGACAAACCGAACCGCCCGCTTTCATGTGGAGGAAAGGCAATCCCTTACCATCAGTTCTCAAGATAGCATCCATAATTCCCAGATCTTCTGTAGTCGGTTCAACCATAAAGGCTGCCGCTCCATCGCCAAAGATGGGACATGTTGCACGCTCTGTGTAATCTACCATTGATGACATCTTATCTGCACCAACAATGATTATCTTTTTATATCGTCCCGAACGGATAAAATTGGCTGCTGTTTCCATCAAAAACAAGAATCCGCTACAAGCGGCTTGCAGATCGAAAGCAAAAGCATTTTTTAGTCCGAGTTTATCACAAAGAATAGAAGCTGTTGAGGGGAAATGATAGTCAGGAGTAGTAGTTGCAACGATAACCAAATCAATATCATCAGGATTCGAACCCGTTTTTTTCATCAACTGTTTAGCTGCCTTACGGGCCATGTACGAAGTACCTAATCCTTCTTCGTTCAGTATTCGTCTTTCTTTTACTCCAATACGAGTCATAATCCACTCGTCATTGGTATCCACCATCTTAGATATCTCGTCATTTGTCAAGACATAATCAGGTACATATCCTCCGACTCCTGTGATTACTGCATTTATTTTTTCCATCAATTCTGTTTTAATTTAGCAATACATCTAATACTTAAAGCAGCCGGAGAGCAATGCCCTCTGGCTGTTTGATAAGTATAAGCTTATTCAGACTGCATTATACAGCAGCTTCTTTTTCAATTGCCAGCTTACCTCTATAGTATCCGCAAGCGCCGCATACTGTATGGTAAACATGCCATTCACCGCAGTTCGGGCAAATAGCCAATGTAGGAGCTACTGCTTTATCATGAGTTCTTCTCTTTGCAGTTCTTGTTTTTGATTGTCTTCTCTTAGGATGTGCCATTTTCTTTTAAACTTTAATTATTATCTAATATTTTTTTTAATTCATTCCAGCGCGGATCAATCTGTTCCTCCGCTTCATCTTCCACAACGATATCCTCACCAGCGCCAAAAGATTCTTCAGCATCGTCATCACCACTTGTTCTCAGGTGTTTATTCAGCTTACTGGTCACAGCTTTATTACACTTGCCCGGGGCATGTACATGCTTCATCGGAATAGCCAAAGCTATAAACTCATACATAAACCAAGCTACATTGATCTCCCCTTCTTCTTCAGGGATCACAATCAGGTTATCTCCCTCCTCAGCATATTCATGGCCAAATTTTACCATCAACTTATCAGAAGAAGTAACCGGTTGTTCCATTTCATCCAGACAACGGTCACATGGTACCCATACGATACCTTCAGTCCGGAAACTCAACTCAAAAGCACGAGAGGTCTTTTTAACGGTCAACTCTACATTGACTTTACCTTTCTGAACTTCAGGGCCATCAATATGAGCGAAAAAAAGATTGTCAAGTAGAAACTCATATTTGCATGAGTCTGCTTGCATTCCTTTCAAATCAATTTTGTATTTATCAAACTTTCCCAAAGCTTCTCTTTTTTAATCGTTGCAAAGGTACAAAAAAAGCCCAAACGTTATGTACTACTTAACTAATTTTCATCTGAATCTTAAGTTAGTAGACATAATTCGGGCGACAAAGATACGAATAATAATCCTCATAACATACAAATTATCAGTAAATATTCGTATTTTAAATAGTATTTTATTTATAACCCGCTTTCCCTACTCCCAGGGTCAGAGTAGAAACAGGGCAGCCTGGCGCTCCCTTTCCTTCCCCCCTGTATAAAACAAGTCATCCCCTCCGGTCTTTCGACCGAAGGGGATGAACCATCTGAAAAAAATGGCGACTACCTACTCTCCCACTGTTACGCAGTACCATCGGCGTGATCAGGCTTAACTTCTCTGTTCGGAATGGGAAGAGGTGGAACCCTGATGCTATAGTCACCTGAATAAGGCAGACATAATGTACAAAAGTAAATTCAGCGGTCTATTATATAAATAGTGAAGCTAAACGGATATATAAACCATTGAAGGCGGATAAAAGAAAGTCATCGGGCAATTAGTAACGCTCGGCTGTGATGTTACCACCTGTACACCTGCGTCCTATCAACGTTGTAGTCTACAACGACCCTGAAAGAAATCTAATCTTGTGGCTGGCTTCGTACTTAGATGCTTTCAGCACTTATCCAATCCCGACTTAGATACCCGGCAATGCACCTGGCGGCACAACCGGTAAACCAGAGGTCAGTCCAACACGGTCCTCTCGTACTAGTGTCAGAGCCACGCAAATTTCATACGCCCACGATAGATAGAGACCGAACTGTCTCACGACGTTCTGAACCCAGCTCGCGTGCCACTTTAATGGGCGAACAGCCCAACCCTTGGGACCTTCTCCAGCCCCAGGATGTGACGAGCCGACATCGAGGTGCCAAACCCCTCCGTCGATATGAGCTCTTGGGAGGGATCAGCCTGTTATCCCCGGAGTACCTTTTATCCTTTGAGCGATGTCCCTTCCATACGGAAACACCGGATCACTATGCTCTAGTTTCCTACCTGATCGACTTGTAAGTCTCCCAGTCAAGCGCCCTTATGCCATTACACTCTACCGCCGGTTACCAATCGGCGTGAGGGCACCTTTAGAAGCCTCCGTTACGCTTTTGGAGGCGACCACCCCAGTCAAACTACCCACCAAACAGTGTCCTCGCATCAGCGAGTTAGAACTCAAATAACCAAAGGGCCGTATTTCAACAGCGACTCCACAAACACTGGCGTGCCTGCTTCAAAGTCTCCGGCCTATCCTACACATCAATTACCCAAATTCAATGTTAAGCTATAGTAAAGGTTCACGGGGTCTTTTCGTCCCATCGCGGGTAATCGGCATCTTCACCGATACTACAATTTCACTGAGCTCACGGTTGAGACAGTGTCCAGATCATTACACCATTCGTGCAGGTCGGAACTTACCCGACAAGGAATTTCGCTACCTTAGGACCGTTATAGTTACGGCCGCCGTTTACTGGGGCTTCAATTCAATGCTTCTCTTGCGATGACATCTCCTCTTAACCTTCCAGCACCGGGCAGGTGTCAGGCTGTATACGTGATCTTTCAATTTTGCACAGCCCTGTGTTTTTGTTAAACAGTTGCCTGGACCTATTCTCTGCGCCCTCCCGTCACCGGGTAGGGACCCTTTATCCCGAAGTTACAGGGTCAATTTGCCTAGTTCCTTAACCGTGATTCACTCAAGCGCCTGAGTATATTCAACCCGACTACGTGTGTCCGTTTACGGTACGGGTACCTATAAGATTAAGTTTAGCGGATTTTCTTGGGAGTATGTTTACACGCACTATTACCGTTTTCCGGGAAATTGGTATACTGTCAGGTTCGACTCTTATCCCGGATTTGCCTGGGATAATCAACATCTACACCCTTTAACGGACTATTCCGTCAGTCCGCGGCGTTGTCACTCCTCCGTCTCCACATCACTCTTATAGGTAGTACAGGAATATTAACCTGTTCTGCCATCGGCCTCACCGTTCGGCTGAGCCTTAGGACCCGACTAACCCTGATCCGATTAGCGTTGATCAGGAAACCTTAGTCTTGCGGCGAGGGGGTTTCTCACCCCCTTTATCGTTACTTATACCTACATTTGCTTTTCCACACGCTCCAGTAAAGCTCACGCTTCGCCTTCAACGCTGAGTGGAATGCTCCCCTACCGATACTTACGTATCCCATAGCTTCGGTAAAACACTTATGCCCGATTATTATCCACGCCAAACTCCTCGACTAGTGAGCTGTTACGCACTCTTTAAATGAATGGCTGCTTCCAAGCCAACATCCTAGCTGTCTTAGCAATCTGACTTCGTTAGTTCAACTTAGTGTTTATTTGGGGACCTTAGCTGATGGTCTGGATTCTTCTCCTTTAGGACATGGACCTTAGCACCCATGCCCTCACTCCTGAGATAGAACTAATGCGCATTCGGAGTTTATCAAGACTTGATAGGCGGTGAAGCCCTCGCATCTTATCAGTCGCTCTACCTCACATTAGTAACTCTCAAGGCTGCACCTAAATGCATTTCGGGGAGTACGAGCTATCTCCAAGTTTGATTAGCCTTTCACCCCCACCCTCAGGTCATCCGGAAGCTTTTCAACGCTTATCGGTTCGGTCCTCCAGTTAGTGTTACCTAACCTTCAACCTGCCCAAGGGTAGATCACTTGGTTTCGCGTCTACTCCTTCCGACTATCCGCCCTGTTCAGACTCGCTTTCGCTTCGGATCCACATCTCAAGATGCTTAACCTTGCCGGAAAAAGTAACTCGTAGGTTCATTATGCAAAAGGCACGCCGTCACAGCTTAAGCTGCTCCGACCGCTTGTAGGCGCATGGTTTCAGGGACTATTTCACTCTTCTATTCGAAGTGCTTTTCACCTTTCCTTCACAGTACTGGTTCGCTATCGGTCTCTCGGGAGTATTTAGCCTTACCGGATGGTCCCGGCTGGTTCACGCAGAATTCCTCGTGCTCCGCGCTACTCAGGATACCACTACGCTTCGGTTACCTTAGAATACCGGGCTATCACCGTCTATGGCACGACTTTCCAGTCGTTTCTTCTCAATAACTGTCTTGCGAGAGCGTGGTCCTACAACCCCACACATGCCGTAACATGGGTGGTTTGGGCTAATCCCCGTTCGCTCGCCACTACTAGGGGAATCATTATTTATTTTCTTTTCCTGCAGGTACTAAGATGTTTCAGTTCCCTGCGTTAGCCTCCAACCAAGTTGGATGACATTCCTTCAGAATGCCGGGTTGTCCCATTCGGAAATCTTCGGATCAAAGGTCATTTGCACCTACCCGAAGCTTATCGCAGCTTATCACGTCCTTCATCGCCTCCGAGAGCCAAGGCATCCGCCATGCGCCCTTATTTACTTTCTTTTATCGCCAGATTCATCTCCTTTTCTTAAAAAAGGATCTGAACCAAATGGTTCGATATATACTTTTAGCTCTTACTAAATTTACTTTTTTCTGTACATCATGTCAAAGATCGTTTGATTACACGCAAGCCTGTTAGGTCGCGGTATCGGAGTGGAGAATAACGGATTCGAACCGTTGACCCTCTGCGTGCAAGGCAGATGCTCTAGCCAGCTGAGCTAATCCCCCAATCATACAAGATAAAATATCTATCTGTTGGTAGTCCCAGGCAGAGTTGAACTGCCGACCTCTACATTATCAGTGTAGCGCTCTAACCAACTGAGCTATAGGACTAGTTCAACCGTGTCCTGTTTTAGACTCGGCTTCTGTTTTTCTCTTGTTTATCTCTATCTATATTGCTATAGATGGTTGATCTATATTCTATAAATAAACAAGTACCAGTAGTACAATTTAGAACCAATGAACGTCGTTTTCAACATCGCTCCAGAAAGGAGGTGTTCCAGCCGCACCTTCCGGTACGGCTACCTTGTTACGACTTAGCCCCAGTCACCAGTTTTACCCTAGGACGATCCTTGCGGTTACGTACTTCAGGTACCCCCGGCTCCCATGGCTTGACGGGCGGTGTGTACAAGGCCCGGAACGTATTCACCGCGCCGTGGCTGATGCGCGATTACTAGCGAATCCAGCTTCACGAAGTCGGGTTGCAGACTTCGATCCGAACTGAGAGAGATTTTGGGATTAGCATACGGTCACCCGCTAGCTGCCTTCTGTACCCCCATTGTAACACGTGTAGCCCCGGACGTAAGGGCCGTGCTGATTTGACGTCATCCCCACCTTCCTCACATCTTACGACGGCAGTCTCTCTAGAGTCCTCAGCATAACCTGTTAGTAACTAAAGATAAGGGTTGCGCTCGTTATGGCACTTAAGCCGACACCTCACGGCACGAGCTGACGACAACCATGCAGCACCTTCACAGCGGTGATTGCTCACTGACATGTTTCCACATCATTCCACTGCAATTTAAGCCCGGGTAAGGTTCCTCGCGTATCATCGAATTAAACCACATGTTCCTCCGCTTGTGCGGGCCCCCGTCAATTCCTTTGAGTTTCACCGTTGCCGGCGTACTCCCCAGGTGGAATACTTAATGCTTTCGCTTGGCCGCTTACTGTATATCGCAAACAGCGAGTATTCATCGTTTACTGTGTGGACTACCAGGGTATCTAATCCTGTTTGATACCCACACTTTCGAGCATCAGTGTCAGTTGCAGTCCAGTGAGCTGCCTTCGCAATCGGAGTTCTTCGTGATATCTAAGCATTTCACCGCTACACCACGAATTCCGCCCACCTCTACTGTACTCAAGACTGACAGTATCAACTGCAATTTTACGGTTGAGCCGCAAACTTTCACAACTGACTTACCAGTCCACCTACGCTCCCTTTAAACCCAATAAATCCGGATAACGCTCGGATCCTCCGTATTACCGCGGCTGCTGGCACGGAGTTAGCCGATCCTTATTCATATAATACATACAAAACAGTATACATACTGCACTTTATTCTTATATAAAAGAAGTTTACGACCCATAGAGCCTTCATCCTTCACGCTACTTGGCTGGTTCAGGCTAGCGCCCATTGACCAATATTCCTCACTGCTGCCTCCCGTAGGAGTTTGGACCGTGTCTCAGTTCCAATGTGGGGGACCTTCCTCTCAGAACCCCTATCCATCGAAGGCTTGGTGAGCCGTTACCTCACCAACAACCTAATGGAACGCATCCCCATCCTTTACCGGAATCCTTTAATAATGAAACCATGCGGAATCATTATGCTATCGGGTATTAATCTTTCTTTCGAAAGGCTATCCCCGAGTAAAGGGCAGGTTGGATACGTGTTACTCACCCGTGCGCCGGTCGCCAGCAAAGAAAGCAAGCTTTCTTCCTGATGCCCCTCGACTTGCATGTGTTAAGCCTGTAGCTAGCGTTCATCCTGAGCCAGGATCAAACTCTTCATTGTAAAAGTATTGTTATATATCCCATAAGGGATGATATTAGCTCTGTTCAGGATGTCGAAAATTTATTGACGGTCATTTTTACATACCTATATAATAAGTATTGACGGTTCTAAATTTGACTTGTACTACTTGTATTGTTTATCAATGTTTCAAAGAACTCTTCTTTTTAAATTCTGCTTCGTTTCAAAAGCGGGTGCAAAGGTAAGGGGTTTATTTTAAACTGCCAAATGTTTTGGGAAGTTTTTTTTCTCAATGCCCGTCTTTTATTTCCAAGCCTCTCTGTGCGAAAGGGAAAGAAAAGACAGCCAAAGGCCCTCGCTCTGCGAATCGGACTGCAAAGATAACGACTTTTATAATAATGATCCAAATAAAAAGGAAATTATTTTTGTTATTCTGTAAGGCAGGTCCTACGCCGTTGCAACATGTCAAAATTAAATGCTGTCCGTCTCTTGGAAAGCGGATGCAAAAGTAAGGCATTAGGAGATAAGAGACAAATATAAAAGGGGATTTTTTTGAAAATATTTTGAATAAAAACGTAAAGGGCTGAGGGAGAGGAGGATTTTAATACAGGATGATGGGGGAAGGGAAGGAAGAGAAGAAAAGGGACACATTATTATATTATATAGGGGAAATTTATCGGAGAGAGGGAAAAGGGTATTTGCCGAGAAAGGGAGAAGGAGAAGTGTTTGCGGGAGGAAATTGAGGAGAAAATAGCGAATTTAACGGGAGGTAAACAGAAAATACGACGGGATTGTGACAAGGATTGAACGGGAATCAAACGGAAGTCAGATAAGAGTCAGATGGTAGTCAAACAGGGTTAAACTGAAAAGTCGGTAGGAATCAGGCGAGGATTGGACCGGAATCAAATGGAGAGTGAACGGAAATTAAACGAAAATCAGACGGGGAGTGAATGGAAATTGAGCAGAAGTCAAACAGAAATCAGACAAGGATCAAACAAGAATCAAACGGGAATTGAACGGAATCCTGCGTTAACATTGTTAATGCAGTTGGGGAAACATTTATTTCCAGGACGGAAATAACAAGGCTTCTGCTTCTAAAAGCCTTGTTATTTGGAGACAAAAGACTTGATTTAACAGGGTGTTAAATCAAGTAATAGGAAGAGAAGAAAAGAAAGGAAGAAAAGAATTGAAGATGAATACAATAGAGAGACAAGGGAGTGTTTACTGGGAAAAGGGATAAGTGCCGGACCGAAAGGGATAGTTGCGATTAGGACAAGTATGGGGGCAGGGGATTTTAAAAGCAAGGTTGGGAATGGAAGCGGGAGGAGCTTACTATTAAAACCCACAGGACATTGGGTAGTGTAAAATGAAGTAAGTATAGTTGTGATCAGAGCAGGTATGGATGCAATCAGAGCAGGTATAGGTGCAATTAAAGCAAGTGCCGGTGCAATCCGGAAGAACATTTGCGATCAGGAAGGTTTCATTATAAAGTATTTTCATAAGCAAAATTTAGGGTAAAAACAGGAGAAGCCTACCTTTCAAACCAAAGGCATGTTGGTTTAAAGCCAAGGGGTGTTGTTGGCTTAAAAGGTAAGGAGTCTTGGTTTTAAAGATAAAAGGATGGCTGTGTAAAGAGGTTATAGGGGTATTTTTAGGGAAATAGAGAGCTGCTCAAAGAAAGAAAGAAAGAAAGAAAGAAAGAGAATAAGGAGATGTATAGATTTGAGAAGAGACTATACAGGATTCAAGTATAAAACCTGAATCCTGAAGTTTTCTATTTACACAAAATTCTGGACAGTGCCAGACTATATGAATCAACCTTAGCCTACTCTATAAACCACACTCACCCACTCCTTGTCCCTATGCCTAATCGTTTTGCATCAATCATCCCCATTATAGCATTAACAACATAGAAAAGTTCCCTCCACTGAAATAATGTTTAGCCCGATACAGATAATGATGTTTGAATCATCTTGAAGTAGAAACTTATTTCTCCATTCCGTCCATTACAACTCAAGCTGAAATAGCCACCGCTTGTATGTAAGCATTATACAAACCAGCTAAATATCTCCAAACAAGTTACAATAAATATCTTTCTATAAAAGTTTTGCCTCCTATTCATTAAAAGTTCAGGTTAACAACAGAAAAAGAATCATAACTGGGACCAAAGGCAATCTTTTCAGGTTCTACAACGATTTCGTTTCATCTTTTTTTCGTATTTTTGTCCCAATATGCATGCTTCTGCAAGGATAGCAAAGACGAATAAAAAAATAATGAGAGTAATTGATTTAATACATAGCAACGAAAAAACAGCTTTCTCTTTCGAAATACTCCCTCCTTTAAAGGGTACGGGCATCGAGAAGTTGTACCAAACCATAGATACCTTACGTGAGTTCGACCCAAAGTATATCAACATCACCACTCATCGCAGTGAGTATGTATATCGGGATTTAGGCAACGGACTTTTTCAGCGCAACCGCCTGAGAAGACGTCCGGGAACCGTAGCTGTAGCTGCTGCCATCCAGAATAAATACAACATCACAGTAGTACCCCACATTTTGTGTAGCGGGTTTACACAGGAAGAGACAGAATATGTACTGCTCGACCTTCAGTTCCTGGGTATTACAGATCTATTAGTGCTTCGTGGCGATAAAGCCAAACATGAAACCGTGTTTACTCCTGAGGGAGACGGACATCATCATGCTTTGGATCTACAGCAACAAATCAATAACTTCAACAAAGGTATTTTTGTAGACGGATCGGAGATGAAAGTGACTAATACTCCTTTCTCATACGGTGTGGCTTGCTATCCGGAAAAGCATGAAGAAGCTCCTAATATCGATATGGATATCTATTGGTTGAAGAAGAAAGTGGAAGCCGGTGCAGAATATGCCGTTACCCAACTGTTTTACGATAACAAAAAGTACTTTGAATTCGTAGAAAAGGTACATCAGGCAGGTATCGACATCCCTATCATCCCGGGTATTAAGCCCTTTAAAAAGATATCACAACTGAATATGGTGCCTAAAACGTTCAAGGTAGACCTTCCGGAAGAGTTGACCAAGGAAGCACTGAAGTGCCAAACCGATGAGGAAGCCCGTCAGGTAGGCATCGAATGGTGCATCAGCCAATGCAAAGAGTTGATGGCAGCCGGTGTGCCCAGTATCCATTTCTACTCCATCGGAGCAGTGGACAGTATCAAAGAAGTAGCCAAAGCAATTTACTAAGCCATGTTTTTCAGAGACGTCATCGGACAAGAAGAGGCCAAGTATCGACTGATACAAGAAGTCAGCGAAGGACGCATCCCCCATGCCCAGCTTTTTTGTGGGCCCGAAGGGGTAGGCAAGTTTCCGCTGGCACTGGCCTATGCACGCTATCTGAGTTGCACCAATCGTAGTGACACTGATGCTTGCGGAGTCTGTCCGTCATGTGTGAAATTCAATAAGCTGGTTCACCCGGATGTTCATTTCGTCTTTCCGGTAGTAAAAAACGGGAGAAGCGATGACTACATTGTAGAATGGAGAAAATTGGTGTTAAACAATCCCTATTTTACCATCAATCATTGGCTGAACGAAATAAATGCAGAAAATGCACAGGCCGTAATCTACACCAAAGAGAGTGATGAGATCATGAAAAAGCTCAGCCTTAAATCCAGCGAGGGCGGATTTAAGATTACACTCCTCTGGCTGCCGGAAAAGATGCAACAGGCTTGTGCCAACAAGTTATTGAAACTGCTGGAAGAACCACCCGAAAAGACAATCTTCCTTTTGGTTTCGGAGGCTCCCGATTTAATTCTCCAAACGATATTGAGCCGCACACAACGCTTCAATCTACGTAAAATTGAGGAAGAGTGTATGGCCGAGGCTTTACAAAGCAAATACGGGGTCCAGCAGGCAACCAGTATTTCGATCGCCCACCTAGCCAACGGAAACTTTATCAAAGCCCTCGAGACGATTCACCTGAATGAAGAGAATCAGTTGTTTTTCGAACTGTTTGTCAGTTTGATGCGACTCTCTTACCAACGGAAAATCCGGGAAATGAAATTATGGAGTGAACAAGTGGCAGGCATGGGACGCGAACGCCAGAAAAATTTTCTGGAATACTGCCAACGAATGATCCGGGAGAATTTTATCTACAACCTACACCGGAAAGAGTTGACTTATATGACATTAGAAGAACAGAACTTCGCTACACGGTTTGCCCCTTTTGTCAACGAACGAAATGTAATGGGCATCATGGATGAACTGAGTGAAGCTCAAAAACATATTGAACAGAACGTAAATGCTAAAATGGTATTTTTCGACTTCTCGCTGAAGATGATCGTACTGTTAAAGCAATAACTCTAAAATAAAGTATATGGAATTTAAACTGCATAATGGGAGCGGAGGTCTTTGTTGTAAAAGCTGTTCCCGACAAGATAAAAAACTAAATACCTATGATTGGCTGGCCGACATACCAGGCAATGCAGAGGAGAGTGATATGGTAGAAGTTCAATTTAAGAACACCCGTAAAGGCTACTACCGTAACAGTAACAAAATCAAATTGGAGAAAGGCGATATCGTAGCTGTAGAAGCTACTCCGGGACACGATATTGGTACTGTCACCCTGACAGGACGATTAGTCCCCCTCCAGATGAAAAAGGCAAACTTTAAACAGGATGCCGAAATCAAGCGTATCTACCGCAAAGCAAAAGCTGTAGATATGGAGAAATATGAAGAAGCAAAAGCCAAAGAACATACCACAATGATTCGTGCACGGCAGATAGCAGCCAGTCTGAATCTGGATATGAAAATTGGTGATGTAGAATATCAAGGAGACGGCAATAAAGCTATCTTTTATTATATCGCCGACGAACGCGTAGACTTCCGCCAATTGATTAAAGTACTGGCCGAAGCTTTTAGAGTACGTATCGAAATGAAGCAAATCGGTGCACGGCAGGAAGCCGGACGCATCGGAGGTATCGGCCCTTGCGGACGTGAGTTATGCTGTGCCACCTGGATGACCAGTTTTGTATCCGTATCAACCAGTGCGGCAAGGTATCAGGATATTTCACTGAATCCTCAAAAGTTGGCCGGACAGTGTGCCAAGTTAAAATGTTGCCTGAACTATGAAGTGGACTGCTATGTAGAAGCACAAAAACGTCTGCCCTCAAGAGAAATCGAACTGGAAACCAAAGACGGAACCTATTACTTCTTCAAAGCAGATATCCTCAGTAATCAGATTTCGTATTCAACCGACAAAAACTTTGCAGCAAACTTAGTGACCATTAGCGGAAAACGTGCATTCGAAGTGATAGGGCTGAACAAAAGAGGTATTAAACCGGACAGTCTGTTGGAAGCCGAACGCAAACCGGAACCTAAAAAGCCTGTTGATTTGCTGGAGCAGGAAAGCTTGACGCGTTTCGACCGTGACCGCCGCCGTAACGCCAAAGACGGAAATGGAAAGGACGAAGGCGGAAACGGAAACCGGAAAAAGAAAAAGAAGAATAATAACCGCCCGCAACAAGCTACCAATGGCGAAACACAGAGTTCACAGCCCACTCCGATTAATGCACAGGAGAACAACGGTTCTCAGCCTGTACAAAACCAACAGCGTACACGTGGTGAACGTCCGAAAAACAATAATCGCAACAACAACCAACCACGTAAAAATAATGAGTCTCGTGAACCGCGTAGCAACGAGAACCGGGAAACGCGTAAAAACGAACCCCGTGAACAGCGCCCTCCTCGCGAACCACGCGGACCGCGCAACAATGAACAACCTAAACGTATCGAGAAAGCTCAGGAAAATGAAAAGCCTGCTCAAGAATAGCATTTGCATGCTCCTTACCACATGGGTTCTGACTGCATGTGACGAAAATACTGTGTATCACTCTTACCAATCCACTCCCCCGGATGGATGGAAGAAGAGTGATACACTCTTTTTCAACGTGCCTCTAAAAGATTCCCTAGCCAACCTGCGACTGTCCGTTGGTGTACGCAACAGCAGTAACTACCCTTATCAGAACCTGAATATCCTCATCCATTATAATCTGGAAGATTCAACTGTATGGAAGACAGATACCCTGAAGTTTATACTGACTGACCGGGAAGGTAAATGGACAGGAACCGGCTGGGGAAGTCTCTACCAATCGGCACTCCCTTTGAAGGACTGCTTTGTTAAACATCCCGGCAACTATACTTTCAAAATAGTACACGAAATGAAGAATGAACAACTAACCGGGATCAGTGATGTGGGATTGAAAATAGAACATTTATAGCCGTCTGCTACGCCCCGCATCGATACGCAGAAAGATAAAAAGCAGAATCGTAAATCCCCATAAAGATGACCCGCCATAACTAAAGAAAGGCAACGGAATACCGATTACAGGAGTCAGACCAAGTACCATTCCGATGTTAATAAACAAATGGAACAGGAAAATGCTCACAACCGAATAGCCATAAACCCGCCCGAAAGTAGAAGTCTGCCGCTCTGACGTCGCTATAAGACGGAGTATCAATGCCAAGAAAAGCAAAAGAACGGCTGCCGAACCAACAAACCCCTGTTCTTCACCCACAGTACAGAAAATGAAATCGGTATCTTGTTCGGGCACATATTTCAACTTGGTTTGTGTACCATTCAGAAAACCTTTACCCGTCAACCCTCCGGAACCAATCGCAATCTTCGACTGGTTAACGTTGTAACCGGCTCCGGCCAAGTCCTCTTCCATCCCCAACACCACTTTTATACGAATCTGCTGATGAGGTTCAAGAATGTTGTCGAACACATAATCACTTGAATAAAGAAAACCGATAGAACCCAAAGCAAACAATCCGATCAAAAGATAGGCACGTTGCCGTTCGCTCAAAGATAAGTAAAGTAGATAACCTATGGTCACCACACAAAGCCCCCACTCCACCCAAACCAAATTGAATGGAGAGAGATACTCAGAAACGAGATAAGCGATCAGCAGCACAAGCAAACTACCGCCTATCATATTCCGTACAGGTTCCCACTTTTTCCTATACACCCAAACCATGGAACCGGCAAATAAAAGTATCATCAACAACACGGCAAACTCTCCGATAGGCGTAGGCGTATCGGCTATAAATACCTGATCGAAACGAATACCGACCACAAAATAGACTACGGCACATACTCCCGAAAACAAAACTACTCCAGGCATACCCTCGCGATATAACACCAAGAAGAAGGCAAGATAGACCAATGCCGAACCGGTTTCTTTCTGCAAAATAATCAGCAACATCGGAAGTAAAATAAAAGCTACCAAGGGTAAAAAGCACTTCCACTTCTTGATATTAAATGAATAGGCATTCATAAACTTTGCCAGAGCCAAAGCTGTGGCAAATTTTGCAAACTCCGCCGGCTGCAGACTGACCGGACCTAATATTAACCACGAACGGGAACCTTTCGTATCGGGTGCAATAAAAATGGTTACGATTAACAGAAGAATCATACCTATATATATCAGGTATGCAAACATATCGTACATTCGTTCTTCAAGCATCAGGAGTATAAAACCAAGCCCAAAGGAACAGATAATCCACACAAACTGCCTACCGGCACGTGTTGAAAAGTCCAGAAAGTCACGATCACCATAATCATAACTGGCACCGCACACACTAAACCATCCACCGATTATAAGGAGCAGGTAAATGACGATCGTTACCCAATCCAATGTTTTCCATAAACTAACGCTCCTCGTTTCCATACATAATCACTCTATTACTATATTCTTCTGCACGTATCTCATTCTCCGGAGAGAGTTTCCCTTTTAAATATTGTTCCATCATCAATGCTCCGATCGGTACTCCGTAGACTGCGCCAAAACCACCATTCTCAACATATACGGCGATGGCTATCTTTGGGTTATTCATGGGAGCAAATCCCATAAAAACGGAGTGGTCATGTCCTCGGTTCTGCGCCGTACCGGTTTTGCCACATACTTCAACGTCCGGTAAAATGGCTCCTGCTACCCGGCAAGTACCTCCTGTGACCGCAGCACGCATGCCTGTAACCACATCTTCATAGTGTTTCCGGTCGATAGAGGTTTTTCTGGGAACTCGATAGAGGCTGTCGAGTTGTTCATCTTGAATTTCCTTCACAATATGTGGAGTAATAAAATGTCCCCGATTGGCTATTGTCGCACCCAAATTGGCTATCTGCAAAGGAGTTGCCAGAATCTCTCCCTGGCCAATTGCGATACTGATCACCGTCAACCCATTCCAACGTCCACGATAGGCCTTGTCATAAAACTGAGCATTAGGAATCAATCCCCGCTTTTCACCCGGTAAATCCACCCCGAGTTTATAGCCAAAACCCTGAGACACCATGTGGTCTTTCCATACAGTAATGGCATTTTGTGAGGAGCCATACTTGCGATCGCCAAACATCCGGAACAAGCCCCAACAAAAATAAGAGTTACATGAAGTCGCAATGGCCGGTATTAGCGGCAACGGCGAACCATGGGCATGACATCCCACATGCAAACTCCCGTAATTGAACCCATGAGCACAAGGGAAAGCCGGCGTATTGGTCTGAATAATCCCTTCTTGTAAGAAAGTCAGCGCTTGTGCCGTTTTAAACGTCGATCCCGGAGGATATACTCCCATAATCGAACGGTTTAACAAAGGTTTCATCGGATCTCTCTGGAGCATCAAATGGTTCTTTCCGCGCTGACGGCCAATCATCAGTCTCGGATCAAAATCGGGTGAAGAAACCATGCAAAGTATTTCTCCCGTCTCCGGTTCGATAGCAACAATACTCCCGATTTTATTTTTCAACAAGCGTTCTCCCAACATCTGGAGATCGATATCGATTCCGAGCTTCAGGTTCTTTCCGGGTATCGGACGCTTATCATACTTTCCATCCATATAATGTCCCTGTATACGTCCATGCGCATCCCTCAACAATACCTCAACGCCCTTTTCACCCCGTAAATAAGATTCATATGATTTTTCAATACCCTGTTTCCCGATATAGTCTCCCCGGATGTAGTAATCATCATTTTCGATGTCTTTCATTGATACTTCACCAATATCACCAAGCACATGGGCAGCGGAGTTATAGCTATATTGACGAATGGTACGTCGCTGGATATAGAATCCGTGAAACTTAAATAGCTTCTCCTGAAATACGCCACATTCTTCTGCCGAAAGTTGAGACATGAATACCTGATTGGTATAGCGTGAATAACCGGGATTCCTGCGACGATCTTTCATATCGCTCATTATCTTCAGAAACTGTGCACGAGTGATATTCAGCGTCTGGCACAAGTCGAGTGTATCGAGGTTCTCAACTTCCTTCGGCACCATTGTTATATCATACGCAGGCTGATTAAACACTAACAGTTTATCATTCCGGTCGTACATTGCCCCACGTGACGGGTACTGAATCTTATTCAGGAAAGCATTACTGTCGGCATTTTTTTTATAGTCATCAGTAGCTATCTGGAGAGAAAACAGACGCAGCAGATAAATCAGGACAATAGCCAATGCTACTCCGCCGATCACATATTTCCGTTTCTCTAAAACATAATCTTTTGCCATACCTATCTCCTCACTCCTTCAACAGCCATAATACAGGTTATAGTCAAAATGGTGCTCGACACCACCCTTAACAGCAACAACGGTATGCTGGTAAATGAGAAGAACTCAAGAGTCAGTAACATAAAATGGTGAACAAAGACACTTACCACCAAATATTTAAGGAAAGAAGCAATTCCCATACTTTTCAGCGAAGGTACGATACTATCCAAAGTATCTCGAGGCGTAAACAAGCGAAGAAACAACGGACGTAGAAAAGCCAGTAGTACTGTCGCCGCCGCATTCATACCCGGGGTATTAGAAAAGATATCGATGGCAAGCCCCATACAGAAACCCCATACCATCAATTCGTTTCGGGAAGTACCGGAGTTAAATTTTAATATAAAATAAACGTATAGAAAAGGAGTAGCCACACCGGCTATGTGCACATTATTCAAGATCAGCACCTGAAGTAATATCAGACCGACAAACCATCCTACTCTATGTATATAGTTGATAATCATTGCGCCAAACTCTTTTGTTCCAACTCTTTTTTGCTCTCTCTGACCAGTTCTTGCAATCACACGCACCTCACTCACCTTACCAAAATCCGTTGCCAGTTTTACCTTCAACAGATAGGAAAGGCCATCATTCGAATCGGCCATATCATCTACCGTACCAATCATAATACCTTCAGGAAAAACCGTGGAATAACCACTGGTCACAACTGTATCTCCCAAATTGAATTCGGCATGACGAGGCAAATCTTTCAAATAAGCATACCGGGCATCTCCATATTCCCACTTCAGGTAACCGAAATACTCACTACCCACAATTTTACAACTAATGCTGGATTTGCTGTTCAACACCGAAATCACCCGGGAATAGTGAGAAGAAGTTTCATATACGATGCCGACCACCCCATTACCGTCGACCACGCCCATCTCAGGACGGATGCCATCCTTCGATCCCCGATTCAGAGTGATGTAGTTATCTACCAGATTGAGACTGTTATTGATAACCCGGGCTTTGAAGATTTCATAGTCTGTATCCGACAAGTTTCGGATACTATTCAGCTCGGTTGAGTCAGAGAGATGTTTTACTAATGCATTCTCCAGATTGCGGTTCTGCTGCTCCAACTCCATGATGCGATCCAATAAATCCTCATTGACCGACTTCAGATGGAAATAAGAAGTTATTCCACCGGATACTTCATATACTTTGCCGGCAACTACATTGGCCGAACTGAAATAAACACTGTGTTGGTAGTGGTTAAAGCGAAATAACAAAACAAAACTGATCACCTCCAACAGAATGAAGAGGAACCAGTGATTATATTTCAAAAGAAAGTTCAGTAAATTCCGCATAAAGACATATAAGTTACAAACTACGATCTACGAGCCACAAGTTCGTGCAGCAACTTACGCAACTGCCTCTCACTTATAGCTCGTAAACCGTAGTCAATTATTTATCTCATCAAGAATGAGAAACGGTCTACATTCTTCAATGCAACCCCTGTACCTTTAGCTACTGCATGCAACGGGTCTTCTGCAATGTGGAAAGGAATATTTATCTTATCAGTCAGACGTTTGTCCAAGCCACGAAGCAGCGCTCCACCACCGGCCAAATAGATTCCATTATGCACAATATCGGCATACAGTTCAGGAGGTGTATTCTCTAACGCACTCAGAATAGCTGTTTCTATCTTCGAGATTGATTTCTCAAGACAGTGTGCCACTTCCTGGTAGCATACCGGCACTTCCATCGGAAGTGCAGTGATACGGTTCGGTCCGTGAACGATATAATCTTCAGGAGCATCCTCACCCAGTTCGGTCAAAGCAGCACCCACATTTATCTTAATACGTTCGGCCATACGCTCACTGACTTTCACGTTATGCTGACGGCTCATGTATTCCTGAATATCGGCAGTCAGATCATCTCCCGCTATACGAATAGAGTTGTTCGAAACAATACCTCCCAATGAAATTACAGCAATCTCGGTAGAACCACCACCTATATCAACAATCATGTTTCCTTCCGGTGCTTCTACATCAATACCGATACCGATAGCCGCAGCCATAGGTTCAAATACCAGATAGACATCACGTCCGCCGGCATGTTCGGCAGAGTCACGGACAGCACGAAGTTCAACTTCCGTACTACCCGAAGGCACTCCGATCACCATACGAAGCGATGGAGAGAAAAGGCGGTTACGAGTATTTACCTGTTTGATCAGTCCGCGCATCATCTGCTCGCAAGCATAGAAGTCGGCAATCACTCCGTCGCGCAACGGGCGGATGGTACGAATATTCTCGTGCGTCTTTTCGTGCATCAGCTTGGCCTTTTCACCTACAGCAATCATCTTGTCTGTCCGACGGTCAAGGGCCACCACCGAAGGCTCATCTACTACAATCTTACCACCGGTAATAATGATAGTATTGGCCGTACCGAGGTCCATTGCTATTTCTTGTGTAAAAGAGAATAATCCCATAATGAATAAATTTCTAATGCGTCAATATACCAGTGTGCCCATAACGGGTTGTCCGGCATACAACAAGTTTTTAATTAGTGCTTAAAGTGGCGGATACCCGTTGTAACCATTGCCATGCCATGTTCGTTGCAATAGTCAAATGTCAACTGGTCTTTCACCGAACCGCCCGGCTGGATCACAGCTGTCACACCTTCCTTATCCGCAATTTCCACACAATCGGGGAAAGGGAAGAAAGCATCCGATGCCATCACCGCACCCTGCAAATCGAAACCAAACGACTTAGCTTTTTCGATAGCTTGTTTCAGTGCATCCACACGTGAAGTCTGTCCCACACCGCTTGCCAGCAATTGTTTTCCTTTGGCCAAAACAATGGCATTCGACTTACTGTTTTTTACTATTTTATTAGCAAACAGCATATCTTCTACCTCTTCCGGTGTCGGAGCTTTATCAGTTACCGTTTTCAGGTCTGCAGTTGTTTCAATATTCAAGTCTCTGTCCTGAACCAATACACCATTCAATAAAGAACGGAATTGCTTTCTCGGCAATTTAGCCTCTTTACGAACCAAAATGATACGATTCTTTTTCTGTCCCAGAATTTCGAGTGCATCTACATCGTAATCAGGAGCAATCACAACTTCAAAGAAGATTTTATTGATCTCTTCCGCTGTCTCTTTATCAATAACCGCATTCGTGATCAGCACTCCCCCAAAGGCAGATACCGGATCACCGGCCAACGCGTCTTTCCATGCTTCGAGTACAGTAGGACGAGAAGCCAGCCCACAAGCATTATTATGCTTCAGAATAGCAAATGTGACATCGTCAAACTCATCGATCAAATCGACAGCGGCATTGATGTCAAGCAGGTTGTTATAAGAGATCTCTTTTCCATGAATCTGATCGAACATCTCATCCAGGTTTCCATAGAAATATCCCTTCTGATGTGGATTTTCGCCATAACGCAACGTCTTCTGGCTATTGGCAGAGCAACGGAAAGCAGAACCCTCTTCAGCATCAAAATAGTTGAAGATAGCCGAATCATAGTGTGAAGATACGGCAAATGCCTCTTTAGCCATCCAACGACGTTCTTCAAGAGAAGAAGTGGCCCCGTGCTCCATCAACATATCGAGCAAAGGTTTATATTGAGCTTGTGAAGCAACAATAATTACGTCATTGAAGTTTTTGGCAGCGGCACGAATCAAAGAGATTCCGCCTATATCAATTTTTTCGATAATAGCAGCCTCATCAGCACCCGAAGCAACAGTCGCTTCAAACGGATAGAGGTCTACAATAACCAGGTCGATTTCAGGGATTTCATATTTCTCAATCTGCTGGATGTCTTGTTCCAGTCCACGGCGGCAAAGAATTCCTCCGAATATTTTCGGATGCAGCGTCTTCACTCTACCACCCAAAATAGAAGGATACGAAGTCAAATCTTCGACAGCCTTACAGGGATAGCCCAGCGATTCAATAAACTGACGAGTTCCGCCTGTTGACAGGAACTCTACTCCTTCTTCATGCAGTTTGGTAATGATTTCATCCAAACCTTCTTTGTGATAAACCGATACCAAAGCGGTTTTTATTCTTTTAGACTCAGACATTGATTTGCTTATTAAGTATTTGGTGCGCAAAGTTACGAAATATTGTTTATCGTACGTAATAAATAAGGTGTGAATTATTAATAAAAAAGCGCTGACTCACAATTGAATGAGTCAGCGCCATTTTTACTTTTATTTTATTTGCAACAATCTATTACCAAATTGACACCCGCTTATCTACCGGCAAGTACATCGGATCTTTTTCAGTAATATTGAAAGCTTCATACCATGCACCGATTTGAGGCAGTGCTCCATCTACACGCCATTTACCCAACGAATGCGGATCGGTCTTCGTACGCTTCAGGATTTCTTCAGGACGGATGTTTCCGGCCCACACATTGGCATAAGACAAGAAGAAGCGCTGTTCGGGTGTAAATCCGTTTTCAATTTTCAGCGGAGCCGCAGCCGTCGCTTTTTTGAATGCCTGATATGATACCTGAAGTCCACCGTGATCGGCAATGTTTTCGCCTAAAGTAAACTCTCCATTGGCATGAACACCGGGAGCTACTTCAATACTGTCGAAGAAGTTAGCCATCACCGCCGCACGAGCCTCAAAGTTCTTGGCATCTTCTGCCGTCCACCAATCTTTCAAGTTACCATCCTTATCATACTGACGACCCTGATCATCAAATCCATGGGTCATTTCATGTCCGATAACTACACCAATCGCTCCATAATTGAAGGCATCATCCGCATTCATATCAAAGAAAGGATATTGAAGTATACCGGCCGGGAAACAGATCTCATTCGTCGTTGGATTGTAATATGCATTTACTGTCTGCGGAGTCATATACCACTCGTCCTTATCGACCGGTTTACCATATTTGCCGATCATCTCGTTGTAACTCCACTGGTTGGCACGCTCAATGTTGGCCCAATATGAATCATCCTTTATTTCCAGAGAAGAGTAGTCTTTCCACTTATCCGGATACCCGATCTTGACATGGAAAGTCGCCAGTTTTTCAAGTGCTTTTTCTTTGGTCTCTTCACCCATCCAGCTCAGCCCCTTGATGCGCTCTCCCAAAGATTCCTGCAAATTCTTGACCAGCGCTACCATACGCTCCTTAGCCGCAGCAGGGAAATACTTCTCTACATACATCTGTCCGACAGCCTCGCCCAATGAACCATCAACAGTGCTGACAGCACGCTTCCAACGAGGTTGCATCTCTTTCTTACCCGACATGGTACGGCCATAGAAATCAAAATCCTGGGCTATAAAGTCGTCACTCAGATAGTTGGCAGCCGAATTGATCAGATTCCACTGCAAGTACAAAATCTGGTCCTCGAGTGATACCGTATCGATGATGGCATTCACCTCCTTCAATGCATCAGGCTGACCAATATTAACTTCTTTCAGGTTATTCAGTCCGGCAGTTGAGAAAAATACATCCCATGCAAAAGAAGGATACTCTTTTTGCAATTCTTCCAAAGTCTTCTTATTATAGTTGGCATGCGGATCACGCAATTCTACTTGCGAACGTGCCGACTGGGCCAGGCGAGTCTCGATATTCATCACTGCTTTCACAGCTTTCCGGGCAGTAGCTTCATCATATCCGGCCAGTTGGAACATCTTACTTACATGCTGCTGGTATTTATCACGAATTTCTTTCGTCTGCGCATCATCCTCCAAATAATAATCCCGTTCGCCCATGCCCAGGCCACCTTGCATGGTATGCACCATATTTTCATTGCTATTCATGTCATCAGCACTGACATACAGAATGAAGTACGGATACATCCCTCTCTTCTGCATTTCTACAATCAACGGATAGATTTCAGCTTTATCTTTGATGGCACCTATTTTCTCCAGTTCGGGTTTAATGGGGGCAGCGCCTTCCTTATTCAGTTTTACGCTGTCCATAGCTATATTATAAAGTTCACCGACTTTCTGTGCAATGCTGCCGGCTTCATGTTTTTCGGCAGCCAGCCCTTCAATCAGTCCTCGCAACTGCTGACGGTTGTTTTCGGCGAGCATATCGAATGAACCGAAACGTGAATACTCATCTGTCAGAGGATGGTTTTTCATCCATCCGCCACAAGCATACTGATAAAAACTGGTGCCCGGCAGGGCAGTTGTGTCAAGGTTGGCAAGGTCAATGCCGGACGTAAGTACGGCCTCTTTCTTACTGTTGCATCCTGTTGCCATACAACAGATTGCAAGAATTGGTAAATACTTAATTACTTTCATACACTTAATAAACTATTATTTTTCATTCATCTCTTCCAACTCCATCGAAACGCGCTCCCACTCTTCCACCGTATGGTCAAGTTGCTGTTTCAGTTTTTGGTGTTGTTCATATAGCGACATGTCCGAAGCACCATCGGGCGTAGCCATCTTTTCTTCAAGAATAGCAATAGCCGACTCTGTCTGTTCGATAGCAGCTTCACAGTCTGCTACCAGGCGCTCCAGTTTCTTTATTTTTTTATTGAGTTCTTTTTGAGCCTCGTATGATAACTTATTCTCGGATATTCCTTCTTCGGCTCCTTCCTCTTTCTTACCGTTTGCGGGCGAGGCGGATGACGGATTCGCCTTCTGAAGTTCATTCAGGTTCTCTATTTTCTTCTTTTGAAGAAAATCATAGATACCTCCCAAATGCTCTTTCACCACGCCACCACCAAACTCATATACTTTAGTCGCAAGTCCATCCAAAAAATCACGGTCATGACTAACTATAATCACCGTTCCGTCAAACTCTCGGATAGCCTCTTTCAGCACATCCTTCGAACGCATATCCAAATGATTGGTAGGCTCGTCGAGAATCAGGAAGTTGACAGGTTCCAAAAGCAACTTTATCATTGCCAGACGTGTACGCTCACCTCCCGAAAGCACTTTCACCTTCTTATCCGATGCCTCTCCACCAAACATAAAGGCTCCCAGAATATCACGTATTTTCAGACGGATATCTCCCACTGCCACCCGGTCGATAGTATCGAAGACCGTTAGATTCTCATCCAACATCTGTGCCTGGTTCTGGGCAAAATATCCAATCTGCACATTGTGCCCCAGTGTAAGTTTACCCTCATAATCAATCTCACTCATGATACACTTCACAAGGGTAGACTTACCTTCACCGTTCTTTCCTACAAAGGCCACTTTTTCACCACGATTAATGGTCAGGTTGACATCATGGAAGACAACGTGTGCCCCATAGGCCTTTTTTCACGTCTTCGCAGATCACCGGGTAGTTTCCGCTACGGCTGGAACAGACAAACTTTAATCTCAATGCGGAGTTATCCACTTCGTCAACCTCAATCCGTTCTATCTTTTCCAGTTGCTTCATGCGGCTCTGCACCTGCACAGCCTTCGTTGCTTTGTAACGGAAGCGCTCGATAAACGCCTCTGTATCCTCAATCTGTTTCTGCTGATTCTCATAAGCACGCAACTGCTGCTCACGACGCTCCTGACGCAAAACGATATACTCATCATATTTCACTTTATAATCGTATATCTGCCCACAAGTAATTTCGATGGTACGAGTGGTTACATTGTTTAAAAAGGCCCGGTCATGGCTGACCAGCACCACTGCATTGGCACGGGTAGAGAGGAAAGTCTCCAGCCATTGGATACTCTCGATGTCCAAATGGTTGGTCGGCTCGTCAAGAAGCAGCACATCCGGTTTCCTGAGCAGAAGTTTGGCCAGTTCGATTCTCATACGCCATCCTCCGGAAAACTCACTGGTCGGACGATTAAAATCTTCCCGGCTGAATCCCAATCCTATCAGCGTACGCTCTATCTCCGCATGAAAGTTAGTGCCTCCCATCATCAGGAAGCGGTCATTCTCATGCGTGAAACGGTCTATTAGTTTATGATACTCTTCCGAATCATAATCGGTTCGGTCAGCCAATTCCTGATTCATGCGTTCCAGGTCGGCCTGTAATTCAAAAATATGTTCAAATGCCAATTCCGCCTCTTCCATCACGGTATGGTTATCGGCAAGAATCATCACCTGTGGCAAATAGCCGATCGTTACATCACGCGGAATAGCTATAACACCTCGTGTAGGACTTTGCAATCCGGCCAAGATCTTCAACATAGTTGATTTCCCGGCACCGTTTTTACCCACCAGGGCTATTCGATCTTTTTTATTAATGACATAACTAACGTCCTCAAACAATGGTGTGGCGTTAAATTCTACTGTTAATCCTTCTACTGAAATCACTTCTTTCTATAAATAAGGGAATTGAGGCAGCAAAGATACTCATTTATACAGACTGCGAAAAAAGAAACGGAATAAATATACACCCCCTCTAAAACTGAAAGCCAAACAGACATACACTACAAAACACGATGAAATGATCTACCTCACAATGATCATTCATGTAGCAGTATGAGACAGAACAGAAAGACAACACCCGATTACTCTAAATATACTGATAAAAAGACTTATTATTCATTACCTAAAGTCCGAGTCAAATTTATCAACTTTCCATCTGGTGTGATTCCCTGAACAACAAGAGTCAGTCGACCCTGTTTCGGATTACCGAACTCCAAATGAGAAGCCGCTTTATCAAGCAGAAGATCCGGTGACCAGTATATTGTTCTGAAACTATTCCCACCGTTATTTATTGCACCATAAACAACCGGATAAGAAGGCGAATAAGACTCACGCTTCACCTGATATCCTATGGGACGAATTATCCTAAAATTGGATGCTTTCTTACCAACAGTGCCTAAACCTGATTTTGTACTAATCAAAATAGCGCCATTCGATGCTTTAGATCCGATATATGCCATCTGAGCGGCATCTTTTACCAACTCGATGGATTCAACTATGGATACAGGGATACCGACAAGTTCGGAATAAGAAGTTTCCAGCCCATCTACCATTAACAGAGCCGGAGGAGGAGTGGAACTTCTTCCTGCACGCAACCGTGTTATATAAAAGAAATCTCCTGAGTTCGAATCGAGTGCCCACCCTACTCCGGGAGTATTAATCAACAAATCTTTAGTAGATGAATAAGGCGAAAGAGTCATTTCGTCCACATGATAAGTCTTATTCCAATCGGAGTGAGCCATTAAAGACTCGATTGCATACCGTTTCTTTTTCTCAATCTTTTTAGTGGAAACAACAACTTCGTCTAAATATTGCTCCATGGAAAAAGGGGCGGTAGAAGGTCGTTGAAACACATTCGCACTGGTCGGAGAAGGATCATTGTCGGATTGTTCGGGAACAACCGGTTCATCCATCTCTGCACGAAACCAATCCGCATAAACGGGAAGAGAAGAATGTACAGAAGGAACGGAATCCCGATCGACCAACAGCGCCACATCTGTACCTCCCTTTTTCTTACGCGCCTGAAGAATGAAATGCGTACCCCGGGGAAAGGAAAGACTGTCGAAACGGAAACAGCCCGAAGCATCACTCGTCGTCTGACGCATAATCTTTTTATCGAAAGAGAATAAAGAATATAAATATCCGACACATACCGGACATTCACCCTTTTCTCATCTGCCCCGGAGCCCTGCACACTTTATTTCCTCATAAAGAATTGACAGTCATTTGCAGACATAGACATCAAAAAGACACTGAATCGCAGAATTCGCTTACAAGCCCTTTTCATATTCGGGTGAAAGCAGAAGAAACAGAGTACAGTAAAAAGCTTTTTCTACAGGAAATCCGGGCTTTTGAGCCGGTTGCACCTTTGTTTTTTCGGAAAGAAGGAAGCATTTACCCCAAAAGAAGTAAGTCTTCGGGTGAAAAGAAGTAAGCATTTCCCGAAAATGTTTACTTCTTTTCTGAATATCTCTATATGTTTTGGCAGATTACATCTATTGTAATGCAAATCGGGCGACAAGAGTGACTGATTTTCTCCTGGTTGCCTCCCCCCGCCCGACCGCTGCAAAGTGTCAGAAAAGCAGGAAAAGCTCCGCAAAGAAAAGATTAGGAAACAAAAAAATCATATTTCCTTTCCTTTTATTTCCATTAGGGATGAAACAAGATCAAAACCATGAATGGATATTTGCCTGTAGGCCGTTTTTATAGACTTTACCGGATTGTGGCCCGAAAAAACGAGAAACAGAGGGTTACGATTATCAATTTGACACATTGACAAACCGACCATCTCCTCCCTCGCGACTCCCGGAGGGTGATTTAAAGTTCACCGGCAGGGAGCGTACCAAAGAGGTGTGATCCGGCCTGATATTAAAAAAGGGACATCTTCGCAAAGACGCCCCTTTCAAAATCTACATTATAGAAATAAGCAAATTAGCTTTAGAACAGTTTATCAGGATATTCGCCTGCATCTACCAATGCCTGAATCTTATCTACTACACCCTGACGGTCGGCAGCATAAGTCACGCCGAACCATTTGCTTGTAGTATCCAGAACCTTTACGCGGGCAGTACCTTCGTTCACCAGTTTGTTTACCATCAGCGGAATGAAGTATTCTGATTTCAGGTTTCCTTCGTTTTCTTTCAGGAACTCTTTGAAATACTCTTCCGAATAAGCGAAATAGTCGGGAGTGAATCCCCACATATTCATTGAAACCGGAGTGTTATCGCCGATTGTCTGCATTTCGCCGTTCTCATCCTTGAACGATACTTTACCATCGATACGCTCGATTGCAGTGCGTTCTACCACTGTAGTCAGATAGCCTTCCGCATTTGTCTCACAAACGCCACGAGCCACAGATCCGCTTTCTGAAAGCGTATTGCCTACACGGTAACCTACCATACAATAGTCGTTCTTTTTACCGTCCATCTGAGACAGTTCGGCACCCAATACAGCAAAGCTGTCGCGTCCGTAGAAGTCGTCAGCATTGATAACGGCAAACGGTTCTTTGATGACGTCTTTACCCATCAGGACAGCATGGTTGGTTCCCCAGGGTTTTACGCGGTCGGCAGGGCAAGTGAAGCCTTCGGGCAAGTTGTCCAATGCCTGGAATACGAGTTCCACCGGAATATGATTTTCGTATTTACTCAGAATCTTTTCACGGAAATCCTGCTCAAAATCTTTACGGATAACGAATACTACTTTACCAAATCCACCACGAATGGCGTCGTAAATAGAATAGTCCATGATAGTTTCGCCGTTGGGACCCAGTCCGTCCAATTGTTTCAAGCCTCCGTAACGGCTGCCCATGCCGGCAGCAAGCACAAATAATGTTGGTTTCATAACTGTGAATATTAAAAGGTTAGTGATGTGTCTCATCAGATATCGTTGCAAAAGTACAAAATAGAATGAAGAATGAAGAACGAAGTATGAAGAATTTTCTTACGCCGCCCATCGTCATCGACTATTTTAGAACGGATAGCCTACGGCAAAGTGTAGTCCCAACCCCTTCCAGAAAGAACCGGTCACATTGTAATATCCCTTCTTGCCGGTATCGTACGGATCATGCAAAGGCACACCACAATCCAGACGCAGAATCAGGAAGTCGAGGTCGTAACGTATACCGGCACCTGTTCCCAACGCAATCTGTTTGCCGAAAGTCTTCCAACGCAGTTGCTTTTCCGGTGCCTCTTCATCTTTACGCAACATCCAGACGTTACCGGCATCCAGAAAGACAGCACCGTGCAAGTCACCGTAAATGCGGAAACGATATTCCACGTTGGCTTCCATCCGGATATCTCCCGTCTGGTCCAGATAGAGCCCTTTCGAAGTCTTTGTCGGCCGGAATCCACCCGGTCCGATACTGCGTGCAGTAAAAGCACGTACACTATTGGCACCTCCGATATAGAACTGCTCGCTGTAAGGTGCCGTATTTGTATTGCCATACGCCCAGATAATTCCTCCAGCCACACGGCTGGCTATGGACTGGTTCTTATCGATCTTCCAGGTATAACGGAAGTCACTGTTCACCTTCAGAAACTGTGCGAAAGGAACACCGAACAGTTTCTTGTCTCTTTGGCTGAACTTCTTTCCGAAAATACGATAAATACCGGAAGTTATGTTACCGGCGGAAGTAAACGTAGTCTGCCACCAGATAGGATTACGCACTCCGCGCAAAGCCGCGTTATCAAAAGTATAGGTATATTCCATTGCCGGAATAAACTGATTCTGCAGACTACGGTACAAGGCTTTGTTCTGATCAGCAATTTCCTCAAAGGCCTTCGTTGTGTGTTGCAGCACATTGAAAGTCACCCGGAGAGGTGTCAGGCTGTGACGACTGATACGGGTCGGCTGAAAGTCATAAGTGGCATTTCCTCCGAACGCCAATAGTTTATAGTATTTGGCACGGTTAAGCTGATCGATATACAAACGGAAAGTAGTGGTTGCCGGGAAGTCATACTCACGTCCTCCGAAAGAAGGGAACACGACCCGGGGAAAAGTCAAGGCAGTAGATACTCCCATCTCCCAACTATTCATCAATGAACTTCCTTTATTCTGTCCGGTCTGCCATTCGTAAGAGCCCTTTAACTTGACATTCCACGTCTCTCCTCCCCCAAATACATTGTAACGGGTCAGGCCGAAAGATGCACCGGGGCCTGTCTGGTTATTGCTCTTGGTGGTCAGGTTGAATTCCAGTTCCGCGTCATACGGTTTATCAAACGTAGCCTGCAAACGCACGTTCAGCGTGTCACAAGTTGCCGTAGAGTCCTGAGGGATATATTGCAGATCGAGATAGCGGAAAATACTCAGTTGCGAAAGGCGTTCCTGGATACGCGTTTGCCGATACTGGCTGTATAAACGGCTATGAGCAGAGTTGCGCAAAGAATCATTGCGGACATAAGCCTGATAATTCAACCAACGGTAAAGCATATTCGGACGCACCTGCATCTTCTTATAATAATGAATATCGAGTCCCCGGTATTCGAGTGTACTGTTCGGCACTTCTCCACCCTTTCCGTACAAAAAGACCGATGTCTTACCGACATAATACGGGCGCTGGGCCGCATCCGGAAGTCCCGGTACAGGTATCAACCGGAGACTGACATGCCCGGGATTCAACAGAGTATCCGCCTGATACTTCATATAGTCCGGACGAAAGTAGAAATACCCGCGATTACGCAATAAAGTACTGATACGGCTGCGCTCTGCATCCAGATCACTCACGTTGAACTGTTCACCGGGGGGTCAACAACGATCCTCTGCGTCCTCTCTCCATGATTCTCAACGTACGCGGATTGAAACGAGTGTAATAAACCGTATCGATGTAATAAGGGTCTTTCATATCAACCGTATAGCGTATACTTGCCTTCAGGCTGTCTTTCTTGTCGGGCACGGTCTGGAATCGGACCGTCCCATTAAAGTAGCCATAGTCGTGCAACAGGTTGGTGCCTACTTTGGCACGTATTTCCGGATTGACCGTAGAAATGAATACGGGAGGATTGGCGGCAAACCGGTTGAAGAGCCAGTGTCCGAAACCTTTCTTATAGCGAACCAGACTGTTATAAGCCCACATCTTGAAAGGGATGGGGACAAAGCCTAAAATTTTTGTACTCGGAGCTTTATCGAGTGCGGCATCAAGTTCGGTCAGCGCATCCTCTGTCAAAGGCGCTTGTGGCTCGTTTTCAACAATAGTCTTCGATCCGGTGTAGAGTATTTCCCCTTCGGGCAGGTGCTTGGTTGTGGAACATGCTCCCAACAACAACATTACAAGACCGGCTTGTATGGTACCCCATATTATATGAACTGTTTCTTTACGTATCATCCTGTTTAAATCTCTGTTGTTAATCAATTACTGATGTGCTTCGCCGTCAGACGGGGCTTTTTGCGTCTCAGGAAGTGTCTTCTTCTTTTTACGGAAAATAAATAACTCACCCAATCTGTCGATACGTTTACGCAGTACCAGACCGATACCGGTTTCCGTTATCTCCCCTTCAAGCACACTTTCGTAATTCTTATTGTGGAAAAGGCGAATGTAACGGGTGCCGGATGTATCGAGACGATATTCGAGAGAGATATTGTCGATAAACGACTCGACATCATTCGTAGCCTGCGCTCCGGTAGACACCTTACCACCCAGTACGATCTGGAAACGGTCATTGAAGAAACGCTGCGAATAACGGAAACTGTAGTCGGTACGTTTTCCTCCCGCATCAGCCGCATCGTGGTCTTCTACTCCCATCGAGAAGCTGGCATTCTTCAGGTTTCCGGCCAATGCATTGATCTGGCTGGAAAGTATACTGTTCAATGCCGATCCCATATTCAGTCCCCCACCTCCGGAACTTCCCGAATTAGCCAGATAGAGCCCGGTAGCCAACATTGCAATGGCCTGTTTACCCCGTTCATCAGCACTCATAGAAGCCAGCTGATTCTGCACTTCCGCATCATCGGGCGCATCGATCTCAAAGGCCAGTGAAAGGTTATCCAAACGGTTCTTAACTACAATCGACACATCAAAGTTGACCATACGCGATTGCCCGTTCTCACTGCCTACGGAAGCGCGAAGGCGCTCGGTAGCTTTGAGATTGAGCATCGGGTCCATCGGATTACCGGTCCATTCCACGTAACTGCCATTGTTTATATTGAATTCTTTCAGGGGTATCACGGGAAGTGCATACTTCATCATACCACCCGTAAGGGTATACCGGCCTGATAAGGACAAATCACCTTGCGGTGTATATTGCATACTCAGATTGCCTCCTCCCTGCAACTCTACCCGGCTGCTACGGTCAGCACTCAGATCGGCCTTCAACCGGACTCCGGGATCGATTTGTACAGTCATAATCATGTCGAGTCCGCCAAGTGACACAACAGGGGCTTCTTCTTTCTGTACGGTCGTCGTATCACTGAAAGAAGTAAAAGTAACCAGGTCTCCCAACCGGTCCTGCACGGTAAGCGGCGAGTCCATCAATACATAAGTGACATCCGTATTGCCCAGCAAATTCATATTGCCGCGCATCACCAACGCATTTACCGGTCCGCGCACGGTTGCATTGAAGTCGACAAACACTTTGCCATATACCAGGCTCTCCTTTGTACGGGGAGCATTGAGCAGCATATAGTTTTCTGCCAGCATGGACAGATTAACCCTGGGATCGGTCAAATTCCGAAAATCGACTGTACCATCAATCGTGAAAGGATTCTTTCCGGTAGTGAATATAGCGAACTTATCAAAAGTCAAACGGCTGTTTTTGATTTGTACAGGACGATTGTCGAACGTAAACCGTGCCCCTGCCTGACGGGCAAAGACCGACACACTGTCCAAGACCAGATCTCCGTTGACCAACGGCCGGTCTGTATCACCGGTGATGTGAAGCCCACCGTCCATATCGCCGGAAAGGGTGACTACCTGATCCGGTACAAAGGCATTGGCTATCTTTAACGGAAAATGTTCCATGATGGCATTCACCTCAATACTGTCTTTACCGGTCACCGAAGGATGAAGCGAACCGTCAGCCATCAATATCTCCTCGCCCTCATGGGTCAGATAAGTACTGATATAATGTTTTCCTCTTTCACCCGGAAGCCAGGTCACACCGAGTGCAACGTCGCCGATGCGTTGACGTTCATAAGTCAATTCATCAATATTAGCCTCAGCCGATACTTGCAAGGAAGTAGCTGTCTGCACGTAATTAGCCTCAGCCGAGAAGAGCCCGGACAAGTCAGGCAGATAAGGAAGCACTTCACTGATCTCAGACAGGCGGATGCGTTGCAACTCCACATCAATGTTCTGCAACGATACAGTATCGCTCCGGTTTGATTTTATCCTGAATCCCATGTCTTCGTCATCCGCCATATCGACATTGGCGTACAAGCGCATGTTTTTATGGAGGTATATCCAGTTGTGATGATCGACGAAGTGGAACTTTCGGAAGGCAATAATGGGATTTTCCGGTATCAGCGTAAAAGCAAGCCCATCGCCTTTTCCGTTTCCTTCGACCAATGGACGGACGTTCACACCGAAAAGTACCCCGGTTTCGCCTTTCGCATTTTCATAGCGTAGCGTGAGTTCGGCATCATCGTTGCGTATTTCTCCGGCAAAGCTCGATTTAAAAACGATCTGCGGATTCTTGGGGCCGTTGATGACCCCTCCGTGCAAACTCATGCGAGTCGTGTCCTGCTTGACAGTAAAGTAGATCGTGTCCAGTTGCAAGGTATCCATCTTCAATGCATGAATAGAGGCTTTTCCGTTGATCCCCCAGTCGGGAGCAGTGCCAAACTTCACACCCACATCGTGAAAAGCGATATCTTTCGTTGCCAGATAATAGGCCAACGGATTTTCTTTACCGGCCGACATCGAGAATATAGCGGTCGGCAACGCCTCTCGCAATTCCCCGTGATCAAGTTCTTTCTTATCTATTTGCTTGACCAGCACATCAGCAAAATGTGCTGACTGTTTAATCAGCTTATCCAGGCTGGAACGTGCCGAAAGGTTAAGCTTCATATCACCGGCCGTAAGATGAGTGAAAATACGGTCGCGCCGGGCTTCTGCCGTAAAATTAAAAGCTAAAGGATATTTCAGGGGTTTAGGGGCAATCCCCAGTTCATACAAATCAAGTTGTGTAACATCCATATCAAGCTTTCCGTCCATATAAGGTTTGGCAAGGTGATATTCGGCATTGGCATTCATCTTTAACAAGCGGTTGTCACTCACTAAACGGGCTGTGGCAAGTGCGTTCTTTACATCACCGGTCACTTCAATTCCCGAAATCTGATAACGCCCATAATGCAACGATTGCAGTGAGGCCTTCAAAGAGGCAGTCGTACGATAAGAAGTGAAATCGATCCCTCTTCCCACAGCAGCGACCGATGTAGTCAGTTCGTAGATCGAGTCTTTGGGCAGGAAATGATGAAGTTGCAAAGCGTCCACCTTCAGGTCAGCCCGATAAGCCTCAGTGCTTCCATTGTAGGCAGCATCTAAATTCAGCATTCCCTCTCCTTCTTTCAGCAGGAGTTGCGCCATATATTGAGGCCCTTTCATTCGGGCTTTCGCAACCAACGACATCTGATTGGGAATAACAAGTAAACTATCCGGCCTCGTTCCGCCCAGAGCGGTCAGGAAGTTAAGATTCTGTGTCTGCATCCTCAGGTCAATAATGGCGGACCTCTCCAGGCTATCGGTCAGATTCAATAACTCTCCACCGCCCGAAAGTGAAAAAGCTCCGGGCAACTCGGCACTGAACCGGGTTATCTGCATCTCTTTCAGGTTTCCTTCCGTACCGGCACGTATCACCAACGGACGGAAGGGATAGGCCTCTTTGAAGCTATCCGGCAATCCACCGGCCAGCAACAACACGTCTTGTTTCCCGATCATCGCATTAAAGCGGGCAGTCAGACGTCCGGTAGTAGGAATATTCACCAACTCCCAATAAGTCTGTGCAGTAAGATCCATTTCGGAATGTGGAGTCAGCAGTTTCAAACTCGGCACTTGGATAATGGTATCATTGGCAAACACACGTCCGGTAAGCGAAGTGACACTTAATCCGGAACGGTCGTTCATCGAAAACTCACGGATAACAGCATTCATATTGCGTCTGCGATAATACATCGAATCGAGTCCGATACGAATATCGCGCAAAGCGATGTGTGAAGGATCGAAACCTTCCGCCGGCTCCGCGGTGCCCACATCATAATTGACCGAGGTACCCGATACCAGAAAACTACGAAGCCCGTAATGCAAATTCTTCAAATCGGCTTCCGCATCATTCACTTGTGCTTCTCCAACATGAGCCGCCAAACGCATACTGTCTGCCGGTAACTGCATGCTGAAAGAGACATTCTTCAATTTCAAATGACGCAGGTCTACTTTCCAGCGGACCTCACTTTGAGTAGTATCTTTAGGCGTAGCAGTGGTATCATTCAAAAGCAACTGTACATGAGTATCAGAGAGTTCGGCCCGGTTTATAATGGCTATTTCATTGGGTAGATCCACTCCATGGCTCTCCAGCCTAAAGCTACCCAGAACACCTTTCAGCCGCATACCGTCTATCAGGTTGGCAGAATTAACGGCTACCTGCTGAAGGCTGATGTCATCTACCTCAACCTTGCCACGGAAAAGCGGAAGTGCCTGCACATGTACATTGAGGCTTTCAAGTGAAAGCAATGTATCGGGAGCCTGGATGACTTCAACTCCCCGTACCAACAGATTTAAAGGGAACCGTAAATCGATGCGACGTACATTGATCTGCATGCCGGTTGCTTCGGAAACATAAGCAGCAGCCTCCTTTCTCAGAAAATTCTGTACGGGAGGGATATAGAGTAATACCATCAGTATCACAAAGAGTATGAGGGGGGGTAAGCAAAATCCAGCTTACCCATTTGATCCATTTTCGTTTCATGAAGCTTGTCTCTCAATGTAAAAAGTGATACAAAGGAAACAAAATTTTCCGGAAAAAGATTAAAGTGACGACGATTTTGTATACGAATAGACACTTACGGCAATCACCGATTGTCAATCTCCTGCTGCATATCGTCGTGCCTCAGCCATTACGATATCTACCTGTCGAAGAGCTTCATTCGCCTTTTGTATCATTTCGTCCGATACGGCTTCGCCACGACGCTGCTCCAGCCATAACAGCAGAGGAAGTGCCTCGGAAGCCCCAAGCAATGTAAACAGAGGCAATAATTTGTGAGCCATGCCGGCTATCCCATCCACATCAGTGGCTCGGATAGCGCTTTCCATCCGGTTCCGGTTCTTCTCCGTTTCTTCAATAAAGGTTTGAATAATGGTAGAGGCAGCTTCCGGATCATCTTCGGAAAAAGCAGTCAGCGCCCGAAAGTTAAGGGAGTCCGGTGTCAATTCAGCTGACGAACCGGTCATTTCTTCACCACTGATAATCGTCAAGAGTTCCTTTACCGTAAAAGGCTTATGCAAACATCCTGCAAAGCCGTGTTCCTGAAAGTCCTGTTCATTCATCTCACTCCGGGCGGTAACAGCAATTACCGGAATAGTACGCGCCTGAGGTATATTGGATGCACGCAATAGTTTCAGTAAATCGAAACCATTGATGGCAGGCATTTGAACGTCAGTCAGCAACACGTCGAATGTAGCCGTACGAAGTTGCTCAATCAACTCATCCGGCTGTTGGCAGCAAACAGCCTGAATGCCTTGTTGTTCAAGCATAGCGGCAGTCAGAGCCAATTGAATCCGGTCGTCATCAATCAATAAAACACGGTTTAATTTTGGAGATGCCATTACCCCGTCCTCACCGGCTTGATCTGTCGTTGAAACCGAAGACACATTTCCTTCCCGCTTCTCTCCTGTCACAGGCCCCACAGGATAGAGCGGCAGAATGACAATAAAACGACTCCCTTCACCCAAGGTACTTTGAACACTAATCGATCCTTCGAGCAAGGTCACAAGTTTGTGTACAATGGAAAGCCCCAGTCCAAAGCCTTCCTCACCTTGCGCTCCCGGCAACCGGGTAAATTCCTGAAATATCTTTTCACGGTCACCGGGTGCCATACCTTTACCAGTGTCCACCACCTCGATGCGGACACTGGACGAATGATAGGTAATATTCAATGCAATGCTACCCTTAGCTGTGAATTTCACAGCATTGGAAAGCAGATTATTTACAATTTGCCGGATACGGAGCGGATCACTGATGAAGCGTCCGTCCAGTTCGGCGTCTATACTGCAACTTAAAGTCAGATGTTTGGCATCGGTCAGTGGTTTAAAGCTAATACGTATCTCTTCAAACAGTTGTGCCGGATTAAAAGTAACCCGGTTGACTTCTGCCTTATTCAGATCCAACCGGTGGAAGTCGAGCAAGTCACTTACCAGTTTAAGCAGATGTTGCGAGGAACTTTTCATATTGTCCAGATAGAAACGCTGTCTTTCATCCGTAGTCAACCCGGTCAATAAATCCGTATATCCGATGATAGACCCCAAAGGAGCTTTAAAATCATGAGTGATGGCAAGCATTAACTTTTCACGAGCCTCCAACAGCGCCTCCGCACGCTTATTGGCCTCCTCCAATTCCTTCCGGTAACGATTGCTCCGGGTGATATCCCGCCAGATCATAATCAGGAAGCAGGCGGACAGCAACACGGCGGCAATGGCAATCCCGCCAATCGTACGAGTTGAACGGTTCCGAAGTTCTTGCTGTTCGGATGCGTTGTCCATAGCACGTTGGGTGACTACTTGCTCATAGGTCGTAATCATGCTGTCAATACGAGTGGTTAATTCCTTATTCATCCGGCGAAGACGGGCATTGTAGTTGGGCCGTACCACAGGCCTGGACTTCCGTTTGGTCACCGTTCGTATGCGCTGATGTAGTGAATCAATCGGATTGTAAGGTTCAAGAATGGTGTCGGTCGCAAATTCCACAGCTGTATTTACCAGCACAGCCGTATCTTCTTTCGAAGGAGCGAACACCTCGCCCAACCTCCTGAAAAAACCCTTTTTCTTTCGTTTCGTAATCACAGAGTCACGCTTGGTGATGATACGATGTTGCACACGCTGTTGAGTGATCACTGTATCTTGTTCGGCAATGATGGAATCCAATTCAACCGGAGTAATCATACTCTCGTTCGCTTCATTAATGATCTGAAGCATCCGGATGGTATTTTCATCTTTCTCTTTCAGTAAAAGCAGCAAACTATCCGTCTGCAAACTCTGTACATCGTCCGTATCAGACAGTTTCTCCATCTCCCTGTGTACAAACAACAGGGAGAGCAGCAGCACAACCAGCAACAAAGTATACCCCGCCGCGATCTTTACTTTTGTGAAACGGGAAGGAATAGCCATAACTTATCTTGTTTTATATCTGAAACGTAACCATAACATAATGGCCGCACTACTCAGTCCGAAAGGAAAAGCCATCCAGACCCCGAGTAATCCCCAGCCCATAACAAATCCAAAGAAATATCCGGCCGGGAGAGAAATGATAAAATAGGCGATAAAAGCAATCAGCATCATAGGCTTTACATCCGAAATACCACGCAGGGCATTAGCGAAATTGATTTGCATCCCATCGCCGAACTGATAAGCCAGAAAAGGCACCATCAGAACAACTACCATCGCAGAGACTTCGGTATTGTCGGTAAACCATCCTCCTACCTGATAGCGGAACAAGAAGACAATAGACAGCAGAACAACTCCCATAGCTAATATGATATGTGCCCCGGCATACGCAGTACGACGTACATTAACAATATCGTTTTGACCCTTGAAATTGCTGACACGCACAGCTACTGCCGCCCCCATCCCATAAAACATCATAAACGTGAACTGTGAGATAGTAAGCATTACCTGATGTGAGGCAAGGGCGATAGTCCCCAACCATCCTACCATCACTGTGCTCAAGCTAAATGAAGCGGTTTCCATCCCCATTTGAAAAGCTACAGGCCATCCTAAGGCATTCAGCTGACGGAACAATGTACGCGACCATCCCAAGCGAATAAATCCCAGTTTATAACGTAAGAAACGGCGGCTGCTAAAAAACACGAATGCAAATACCAGCACCATGACAATACGTGAGAACAACGTGCTGATTCCGGCACCCAATAATCCAAGTTCGGGAAATCCAAGTTTACCGTTAATCAAGATATAGTTCCCCACGATATTCAGTACATTTCCACCCAAAAGTATCCACATAGCTGTCTTAGTATCGGTTATTCCATCGGTAAACTGTTTGAATCCGTTAAATAGCAACACAAAGACCAGCGAGGCAAGTAGTATCAGATAATAGGGCTTGATCAAGGGTAATAACTCTTCCGGTTGCCCCAATCTTTCAACATTCAGATAGAGAATGCCCATAATTACGGTTAATAAAATACCGACCAAAAGATTGGCAAGCAAACTGCAACGTAATGCCTGCCCGGCAGACGCAAATCTACGAGTCCCATAAAAGCCCCCTACAATAGGAGTCAATCCATATGAAAATCCGGTACTGAAAATAATGGCAAGCGTAAACATGTTATTGACAAAGGAGGCTGCTCCCAGTTCGTTGGTGCTGTGATGACCAATCATTAAGGTATCGGCAAAGCCAAGCACAATAACCCCCACTTGCCCGATAACAATGGGAAGGCCAAGAAGAAACAATGCTTTATAATGATTCTTATATATAAGTCTCATCCTTCTCTCCTCTACTACTCTTATAATAAAGTACTACTCCATTTTCTTCTCGGAATGCAGTTTGTGCCACCGCGTTCAAACGGTCGGCAGTCACGGCACGATAGCGTTCAACCTCCTTTTCCATATCTTCAGCCCGCCCGTTCAATTCGAACCAGGCAAGATTGGTGGCAACATTCAGATAATTGATATTTCCGAATATCTGGGTAGATTCAAACTTATTCTTTACCTTCTCGAGTTCCTGTTCTTGGATCAAAGCAGATTGCAGTTCATTCAACTCTTCACGCACCGCAGCCTCAGCTTCTTCCAACGACACACCGGCTGCCGGTTTCCCACTGATATGGAACAAGCCGGCATCAAGTGTTCCCGATATATAAGCATCGATACTCGAGAACAATTGCTTTTCTTGCACAAGATGCTGGTTCAAACGGCTGGAACGTCCGTTACTTAAGATATCCGACAAGATATCAAAAGCATAATAATCGCTATCCGCGCGGTCACACATATGGTACGCCATAAAAAGCGAATCAAGCGGTACATTTCTCTCCACTACCAAACGGCGTTCTTCCGTTTGTACCGGCTCCGGAGGCAATTGCCTCAAAGGAACTTCCCGGCGGGGGATAGGACCGAACCACTTTTCTGTGAGATGTAAAGCCTCTTCAAACGAAATATTGCCGGTAACAGCCAGAACAGCATTATTAGGTGCATAAAAACGAAAAAAGAAATCTTTGACCTCTTCCAATGTAGCATTGGCTATGTGAGACAGCTCCTTACCGATGGTAGGCCATTGATAAGGATGAACCCGATAAGCCAGCGGACGCAACAAATGCCCAACATCACCATAGGGCTGATTAAGGCAACGCTGCTTAAACTCTTCCATTACCACTCCCCGCTGAACCTCCAGACTGCGTTCACTGAAATCGAGGCTCAACATTCTATCAGATTCAAGCCAAAATCCGGTTTCCACATTCTGTCTGGGTACAGTGAGGTAATAATTGGTAATGTCATTATTGGTCCAGGCATTATTTTCCCCTCCTGCCAATTGTAACGGAGCATCATAATCGGGTATATTCACAGAACCGCCAAACATCAGGTGCTCAAAAAGATGGGCAAACCCGGTATGCTCCGGGTTTTCATCTCTGGCTCCCACATTATAGAGAATATTGAGCGCAACCATCTGCGTACTGGTGTCCTGCGCATGAACCAATCTCAAACCATTATCCAGAATATGCCTGTTGATTTGCAGCATATTTATTCAATAACAGAAACATTAATAATCTTCACATCCTCTTCCGGGCGATCGCTGCGGTCTGTTTTTACCTGCTGGATTTTGTCAACAATGTCCATGCCCTCGACAACTTCGCCAAAAACAGTATATTCACCATCCAGATGCGGAGTACCTCCGACGGTTGTATAAGCTTTTATTTGCTCAGGAGTAAAGTGGAAATCGGGTTGTTTGGCAGCTTCCGCTTCAGCCTGTATAAACAGAGTATCTTGTAAAGCATAAAGTCCGTCCTGATCATTGGCCTTACGCATTTTATAGATTTCTTTCATGTGTTTTTGCGCCAAAGCATTAAAAGCCTCAGTTACCTTATTCTGATTCTTCTGTTGTTCCATATTCAGAAGTGTCGAATCATTGAACACTTTTCCGGTAACAATATAGAATTGACAACCGGATGACTCTTTCTTGGGATTCACTTCATCTCCCTGTCGGGCAGCAGACAAAGCGCCTTTCTTATGAAAATACTTCGGATATACAAATTCAGCCGGAACCGTATAACCTACATCACCGGAACCCAACATCTTACCTTTCGGAGCATTTTTCGATTCCGGATCACCCGCTTGCACCATAAAGTCTTTTATGACACGATGAAACAACGTTCCATTATATGTTCCGTCTTTAGCCAGTTTAATGAAATTATCTCTATGTTTCGGAGTCTCATTATACAACTTTACTTTGATATCCCCCATAGAGGTCTCAATCTTCAATACAGTTTCTTTTTCCATGTTTCCATCTTTCTTTTGTCCCGACTTACAAGCTACTGCGCTGCAAGCCAGTATAATTAATAATATCCAAAAATTCTGTTTCATAACGCTTTTATTTAATTTAAGTCTGCAAATATACGACTTTACCTCAAAACCTCTTACCTTTGTAGCTCACAAAAAGAGGCAAAAGCTAACATCATGAGATCCATACTGATAGTTGAAGATGATATTACGTTCGGGATGATGCTAAAAACCTGGTTAGGCAAAAAAGGGTTTAATGTATCATCAGTGAGTAACATTGCACGTGCGCAAAAGCACATCGATGCACAACCGGTAGACCTGATTCTTTCCGACTTGCGACTTCCCGACCACGATGGTATTCACCTGTTGAAATGGATGGGTGAGAAAGAGCTCCATATCCCATTGATTATCATGACAGGATATGCAGATATCCAATCAGCCGTACAAGCAATGAAACTGGGTGCACAAGACTATATTGCCAAACCCGTTAATCCCGAAGAGCTGCTTAAGAAAATGAGCGAAGCACTTCAAAAGAAAGAAGCTCCTCTTCCCAAAACTCCCCTCACGGAGAAAAGCCCTAAAACCAAACAAGAATCTCATTCCTATCTGGAAGGAGAAAGTGATGCTGCCAAACAACTCTATAACTATGTCAGCCTGGTAGCTCCCACCAACATGTCAGTCCTGATCAACGGTGCCAGTGGAACGGGAAAAGAGTATGTAGCCCATCGTATTCACCAATTAAGCAAACGTAGCGACAAACCGTTTATTGCCATCGACTGTGGCTCCATCCCCAAAGAGTTGGCCGCTTCTGAGTTCTTCGGTCACATCAAAGGCTCCTTCACCGGTGCTCTCTCTGATAAAACCGGTGCTTTTGTAGCAGCGAACGGGGGTACCATCTTTCTTGATGAAATCGGTAACCTGAGTTACGAAATACAAATTCAACTTCTTCGTGCACTACAGGAACGTAAAATACGCCCTGTTGGTTCAAACTCAGAAATTACTGTCGATATCCGTCTGGTGTCTGCAACCAACGAGAACCTGGAACAAGCCATCGAAAAAGGTACATTCCGCGAAGACCTCTACCACCGAATCAATGAATTTACTTTGCGCATGCCTACTCTGAAAGAACGTGGCGGAGACATCCTTCTTTTTGCCAACTTCTTCCTCGACCAGGCTAATAAAGAGCTTGACAAGCAACTGATCGGCTTCGATGCCAATGCTTCAAAGGCATTACTCGAATATCACTGGCCCGGCAACCTAAGGCAGATGAAGAATATCATCAAACGCGCCACATTGCTTGCTCAAGGCAGTTTCATAGGCCTTGCAGAACTGGGTAGTGAAATTCTGGAAACACAACTATCAACTCCCAAAATGACATTACGGGATGAAGATGCCGAAAAGGAACATATACTGGAAGCACTCCGACAAACAGGAAACAACAAAAGCCGTGCTGCACAATTACTCGATATTGACCGCAAAACATTATACAATAAACTGAAACTATACGGAATCGACCTCTAAAGAACACCAAGGTGTGGAATATTTCCACACCCTTTTCCACATTTTCCACAACATTCCACACTGCATCCCATTTCCATTCATTTTTTACTCACCTACAAATCAACAGATTAGTTCACACGTATTCTTTTTGGCACAAGATTTGGGAAATACTCAATACAAGTGTTTAACCAAATGAAAGATAAAACTAAAGAGTTAGTTTTATAGTAGTAGCAATGTTTATGTTTGTTTGTGATGGTTTTAACCTAGACCTTAACATGAAATTAAAAACAGACAATCAGAACTTTAACAAGAAAATAATTATGAAAAAGTTAGTTTTAGTAGTAGCTATGTTTATGTTTGCTTGTGGATCGTTCTTTACAATGGCACAGGATCCGGTGAAAAAAGACCCAAAGAAAGAGGTCAAAGACACTGCAAAAACTGAGCCTAAGAAAGAAGTAGCCGACACAACCGCTATAACGGTCGCAGCATCAGGAGCATTTGCACAGTTTGCCGAATAATAGTAAGCACACTACAACAAAAAAGCCATTCCTACTTCGTCTATTCAGGGAATGGCTTTTTTGCGTTTATATAGGAAAGTAGATAACCAAAGTTGTGCTCCGGTTGAAATTATTTGAGGATCCATCTAAATGAAACCATCACTCTTTTTCATTGAAATCCATGCCATAAGTTACTATCCGGTACAGGAGCATCGAGTTCAATCAATTCTTTAGACACCGGATGAACAAAACGCACATGCCGGGCATGCAAACAAATACTTCCATCCGGATTGGAACGTGCAGAACCATATTTCAAATCACCTTTGATGGGACATCCCATCTTTGCCAACTGGCAACGAATCTGATGATGACGTCCGGTCTTCAGATCAACTTCGAGTAGAAAGTAATGATCCGAATGTCCGATAAGTTTATAGTTCAGAATCGCCTTTTTACTGTTGGGAACCTCCTTATCATAAGCGTAGCTTTTATTCTGCTTCTCGTTACGCACCAGATAGTGAACCAATTCTCCTTCGGGTTGCTTCGGACAATTCTTCACGATGGCCCAATAGGTCTTTTTCACTTCACTGTTCTTAAACATCTCATTCAAGCGGGAAAGAGCCTTACTGGTCTTCGCAAAAATAACAAGACCGCTCACGGGGCGGTCCAGCCGATGGGTTACACCGATAAAGACATTTCCGGGTTTCTGATATTTATCTTTCAGATATTGCTTGACAGTTTCTGAAAGAGGAGTATCACCCGTTTTGTCTCCCTGAACGATTTCGGAAGCGGTCTTGTTAACTACTATAATATGATTGTCTTCGTATATGACGGTCATACCGAATATTACATATTCATACCACCATCTACCTGAATCACCTGACCTGATACATAAGAAGACATATCAGAAGCAAGGAAAGTAGCGATGTTAGCCACATCTTCAGGAGTACCGCCACGACGCAATGGAATCTTCTTAGCCCATTCTGTTTTCACTTCTTCCGAAAGGCCGGCTGTCATGTCAGTAATGATGAATCCCGGAGCAATGGCATTGGCACGGATACCACGAGAGCCAAGCTCCTGAGCGATAGATTTAGCCAAACCAATCATACCTGCTTTTGAAGCTGAATAGTTAGCTTGTCCGGCATTACCGTGAACACCCACTACAGAAGCCATATTAATAATGCTTCCGGCTTTCTGGCGCATCATGATCGGAGTACACGCATGCACAAAGTTAAAAGCAGATTTCAGGTTCACATTAATAACCATATCCCACTGCTGTTCGCTCATACGCATCATCAATCCGTCACGAGTGATACCTGCATTGTTTACCAGAATATCGATACGGCCGAAATCTTTATGAATCTCTTCCACTACTTTTGCAGTATCTTCAAAATTGGCAGCATTCGACGCATATCCTTTGGCTTTCACACCCATTGCTTCGATTTCTTTTGCTGTATTCTGTGCATTCTCATCGATAACAAGATCTGTAAATGCAATATTTGCTCCTTCAGAAGCAAATTTCAAAGCAATAGCTTTACCAATACCACGAGCCGCACCGGTCACAATGGCTGTTTTTCCATCTAATAATCCCATACTAAATTTAAATTATTGATTAATTTCTGTTCTATGTAGTGCGCCAAACACGATGTTGGCAACATATCTTTTTCGGGTTTCCATATCCAGATTAGCTCCTATATGTCCCCGGATATAAGGCACTTCGATACCTTTTACGCAATAGTGTACCAATGCAGCAGTCATTTCCACATCATCTACATGAAACACTCCTTTGTCCTGTCCTTCCTTCAGCACGCTTTTAAATAGTTGCATTTCTTTTGCATCAAAGCGCTTCCGAACTTTTTCCACACGCCAAATATCTCTAAAAAAATTAGCACGAAGGGTTCCATTGCGATATACTACTTCCTTTACCGCATCCAGCCGGGTGTAAATCATCTCTATAATCTTTTTATCAGGAGAGATATCTTTATCTGCCACACGCTTCATCATATCCGACAGAATATCCAGTTCAGACTCTACAACAGCCAAATAGATTTCATCCTTACTTTTAAAATAAGTATAGAGCGTACGTCTACCCTTTTTAGAAGCAAGAGCGATATCATTCATTGTAGTATTCTCCACTCCCATCTTTGCGAAAAGCTGACGGGCAACGTCTACTAACTTGGCTTTTGTCTTTGATACGGTCATAGGTTAATTGCACATTGCTGAATTATTTGTGCAAAAGTAATTCTTTTCTTTCGTCCACACAAGAAAACAAATAAATTATTAACAATTGTATGTGAAAACAGATAAAAAAAATCAATCTAGTTCAGCACTGATCCTCAAGTATATAGTATAAAAGTAGCTCTTTTATAAAAAAATAAATGCCGAAATATTTGGTAGTTCAAATAAAAGCCGTACCTTTGCACTCACAAAACAGAAACATCGCGGAGTGGAGCAGTTGGTAGCTCGTTGGGCTCATAACCCAAAGGTCGTCTGTTCGAGTCAGGCCTCCGCAACTAAATAGAAGAAGAAAGGCTGATAATCGATTAATTATCAGCCTTTCTTATTTTATATCGAGATAAGGAGCAGAGCCGGAATCAGGATTCCGGGATCTTCCATAATTCCTGAGGGATTCTATAATAAGAATGATGAATTCGGAATATCGGCTTGCTCTCTTACAGAAAATGAATTTCAATCTTCCATCTTCCACCCGCATCTTCCACCCGCTGATTTGGGAGTATATCAATAGCTAAGATACTAATTAATAATGGTAAGATGGGCGTTTCTTAACCAGATATCCTGTTTAGAGCATTCTGTTTTTCATTACTATTTAATAAAAAATGGTATGTTCTCTATCTGATCCCCCATATCCGAGCCCATGAACCCGCGTATCTGTGCTGAGGTAAAGAAACCGAGATTTGTTATAATAGACTTAAAGGCAAGATGTTAAGAGTAATGATGTATCTGTTTGAAATCTTAGTGAGAGACCAGATTCGTATCCTTCAACTACATAACCCTTATCACCATCCCCGGATCAGAACAATCTCCTTCTGAAGCATTCATAAGTCCTACCCGGCTAATTACTTCTCCCGGAATTATCAATCGATTATCCTTGATTACAACATTGGAAGTAATGTCCACCGGATTCTCACCGGCCAGATCCTGCGCAAAAACCGTATGCTTTCCTGTTTTCAATGGAGAAGGAAACACCATTGTCACTTCTTTGAAATAACCAAATAGTCCGATAGGTATGTCCCAACGGTCGACGGATATCGAAACAGCAACCTTTTCGGTTACATACTCACGTCCTACATTACGGCCTATAGTAGAAACGGCTACAGCGCCATTGGGGTATCGGGAAGCCAACACAAACGGACAAACCGACAAAGGAGCTCCGGATACCTCCGGTAACTTCATATTCCGAGCAACCCGCGCCGGTGCATCGGCCGTTACATCTGCACCCACCGTACGCCCCTTATTCCAAGTCTCATTTTCCTGTAGAATCCAATGATCGGTTAACTTCACACTGTCGATGGCGAAAGTCCCGTAACCCACTGCAAACGGCTCAGCTATCCGATGCCATCTGACACCACGCACGACTTCATCCAGACGCCGCTTAATATCACGTCCGACCGGAGGAAACACAAAATCTTGTGCCCCATCCGGCAAAGTCTCTGCGAACGGATGTCGCATCACACCGATAGCACAGCCCAAACCTACCGCAATATAAGGTTCATCTTCACAATTAATAATTCCTTTCGCTCCCCTCGACTGTCTTATAAGGCAATAAATCACAAATACGCCGGATAGTTATCGGCTGCGCCGTAATATTTTCGACATCATAGGTCCGAAAAACATCGCTAAACTCAATAAATTCATTTCGCAAAGCATGTTCTATATATAAATGGGGAGCATATCGCTTGCCGATAGCTGTCAACTTTCTTCTCCATTCCCCATTCCTGTCTTCCTTCCCCCAATCAACTTTCCAATAATCAAATCCGGCAGCATTTGCCGCTTTAATTCGTTGTTTCCAATACTCCTCTTCAGGAATAGCTGCATGCGTCTCTGCCTTCTGGGCACAAATCCATCCACCGACACCTTTCCAGCCTTTACTCTTGATCTGTTCCGATAATTGTTTCAAACGCTCCACTGCATCTCCACGAAAAGACGGAAAACGATCAGAACTCAGTTCTACGCAACCTAAATAAAGATTGGGTGAATCATTCACATCTTTAGGAATATCCCACGAATCGTCCATTACAAAGTAAAGATCTTTTCGGATTGCAGGATAACAATCCACCCAATTCTGATAAAGCCCGTCCCCAAATAAATAATCTTCAGTCATAGCAGCCCTGGTCAGTTCAGTACTTTTATAGCTGGCCACATAGCCTTGTAAATTCCACGTGCAAAAGTAATCGGGAGCTTGCGATGGCATATCAGGCACAAGGCTTTTTACTAAGCGCGGCTGTCCGGCAGCAGAAACAGCCATACTACAAAATAACGATATCAGTAAGTTTCTATATCCTATCATGGTAAAGTAAATTTTAGGTTAACAAGAACGAATATTGCAAATATAAGCATTCTTACCACTTGCCGAACAAAATCACTTCATTCATTTCGGTAAGCTGGAAAGAACTTCACCCCTTCACTACCAGGAATCATCCTACCGCCATTTTTTATACCTATATAAAATATAACCCACGATAGAAAAGACTATAAAATAACTGATATTAATGGTTTCAAATGATTTCCAATAATAAACCGTTTGCTGCATAAATGAAGAGTATGCATGTAAAATGGAGGAATACGGAATAAAATTAATGTAACGCCAATTACTCGCAATCATCGAAAACACAGTCATAAAAAAACTAAATCCCAGTGCTAAAGCATAATTCTTAAACAAGAAACTAAACACATATTGAATAACAAGGATAGGCAATAGCCCAATAAAAACACGAAAGAAGACAGAAATCACTAAAATTCTCACATCAAAATTTTGAAAGCCCATTGACGGTAAACAAACGCCCAAAATAAAGCCTGGTAACATAAAAGCAACATAGGCGATAAGAACTGACAAGAATGTCATTGATAGAAGGTAAATAAGTTTAGCTACATAAACAGTGCCTCTGGGAACAGGAAATAAAAACAAGAGAAGGTAATTGTCATTTTTAAACTCTTTTCCTATATAGGCCGCACAAAACAAGGCTGCCATTAATGGATACAACATACCGTAAAACATGAATAACGTACGTCCGATATTGTATATCCACAAGTTCGTACCGTCATAGCCTTCCTGACTCAGATTCCATAAATCATACACAATGAAAGCTACTGTCAACAACACCGGGAAGAATAGAAATAACTTTGCAGCTACATCGTGACGTGTTTTATAATATTCTGATGCTATGACATTTTGTAAGTCTCTTAATATCCTCATTTTGTTTGTGAAGTTAATTTTAAATAAACCGATTCCAAAGTATTCTCCAAAGGTTGAATAGCAGATATATGATAACCGCCCTGCCCCAGTAGCTCAATAAGCCTGTCATAGGTAGTATCATTGGAAAGGATAACTTCCAATATTGACTCCGACTTGATCCGGCTGTCAATTTGGACCTCTTTACATACCGAATGTAACAAATCCACCTTGTCCAACCTGATATGGATTCTTTTCTCTATACTGTTTAGTAATTCCGATAAATCTCCTTGATACAATAAACAGCCATGCTGAAGGATACCAACATGGGTACAAGTTTTTTCTACTTCATCAAGTAAATGACTGGATAAAAAAACGGTCTTACCCTCTTGATGCAGCTGTAAAAGTAACTCTCTTATAGAATGTATCCCCTCCGGATCAAGTCCATTGAGCGGTTCGTCCAGAAACAGTATATCCGGATCATGCAATAAAGCCATAGCCATTCCCAATCGATGTATCATACCCGTGGAATAGTGTCGAAGCTTCTTGTTTCTGGCATTCTCAATTCCCGTGATTGCCAATACTTTATTGATAGCGGTCCTTCCACAATGATAAATATGGTCTAAATACGCAAGGTGTTCATACCCCGTAAGATTATCATAATAGAATGGTTCTCCCGGGCATAAGCCTATCTTCCTTAATTGTTTTTCTCTCTGATCTCGAAATGGCTGTCCATCATATAATACCTCACCTTTAACAGGACGAGCTAAGCCAAGTAATACTTGAATCGTAGTTGTCTTTCCGGAACCATTATTACCTAAATATCCATAGAGTGCATTTTCCGGAATATCCAGATTCAGATTATTGAGTACCATCTGTTTGCCGTATCGGAAACAGAGATTTCTTATCTCTATTTTGCCCATTTATACATTTTATTTATAAAAGTTTTATCGTAATATACATCATAATTCAGGTCGATATAGAATAGCATATCCATTTGTTCGCTCCAAACTTCCGAAAGACTTGCACCTTGATCCAAACCCGAGATAAACGCTTGTCTCCATCTGCTATCCACGGGTAGTTCATTGAAATTTAAATAAGCAAACCCGACTTTTCTCTGATGTAGCAAATACTCGAGTGACAACGTACTAAGCGGATCCCGTATGCCGCCGTCAGTGTTTCTTCGTGCATACGAAGTAAATGCTATTGTATACATCCGGTCTCCAAAATGTATTTTTAACCTTTGTCCCATAGAGGTGAATCTGGTCGAGTCAACCTGCATCCTCCCCCGGTTGAATACATGCACATTAGCGCACCATACAATCACTTTTTGGTCTTTATAAACCGAGTCTACCAACCAAGTCAAATTATCGGCCATAATAGAATCGCGTAGGTTCATTCGTGTTAAATCACCGACATTCCGATACTTCCATATGCTCTCATACCGTAGTTTCAGTCCTGCAATATAACGCTGATGCAAACCATCTTCCATAGAATATCTTGACTCCTCATGAATTCTATTTTCCAATTTATTAAAATCCTGAGCAATGGAGTCTTTTAACATCCTATCAAGCCGGTATCCGAAATAATTCCAGTTTCCATTAAACTCACTCATCTGCAAGAAGAAGCGTTGCACATACGGGAAATCCGAAAGAGAAGAAGAGTAACCATTTAAATACTTCTCAACGGATTCCATGTGTTTCCTTCCTTGTCCATAATTGGTTAACTGGCAGTCGAAGCCATCCAAGGCAATAGAAGGATGGGAGCGATAATATTCCCATAATGATTTTGTCTCATTACTCCCCCACCAAAATGTCCATACAGCTTTAGATGGATTCATCCGCTGACGACCATCCTGATTCATAAGATACATGTCATATAAGCCAGTTTCATATAGTATAACATTATATCCTAATTTCTCGTGTAAATAACGAACCATCCTGGTTTTCATTTGCAAGGTGGCTCCATCCTGATGCAACTGCTCACCTAACAATAAGATTTGCTTGTTTTTTAACTCTTCATCCAAGAAGCACAAGAAATCAGTAGCGGTATCCGGCATCTGTACAGTACATGGCACGGAATGAACATACCGATCAATTTCTATAGCCGATTCTGAAGAAAGAGCCGGTATTTCCAAAGGATACAAAAGATAGCATACCAATGCCAAAAGCAAAAGGATGACCGATAAATAAGACCTCCGTATTGCCACTCGAAAATTCTTCATAGCTTTCAACTTCAAATAACTGAAAAAGGATGCAGCAAGAAAACTAAAATACTCTCTACTACATCCTTCCTTCAATTATGTATTAATAATTTCTTCTTTTATTCTTCTTGAAGTATCAAACTTCCCTTCTCCCGTATAGTTAATCTCAATTCGGCGTCCTCTTTCTTCGGAGTCCAGATCATCTTTTTACACTCACCCCTCTGCAAGTTATTATGATAAACTCCACTTCCGGTCAGATGTTCAGTACCAATTACAGATTCATGAACGCCCCAATTCCTGACGCCATCCAAATCTAAATAGAGATGGGGAATAATTGATTGATGAGCATTAAATGTCACTCCATCTCCATCGACACAAAAAGCACGTATCTCACAAGAGTCCAAACGTAATTCCCCTCCTCTTATATATGTAGTCAAAGAGTCGGCATGCAACCTATCGATTCTCGTACGTAATCCACGAATAGCATTAGCCACAAAAGCCAGATTAGAGTCGGCTTCTATGGTCAGTTGTAATCCTTTAGCTTGCAGGGCCGGAATAAGATACTCCTTTTTTTGCTTAGGAAGATCATAAGTTGTCAAATCCAGGCAAATGACCAATGTATCTGCATTCTGACTGATTTTCAGATATTCGGATTCCGGACTTAAAAGTCTGGTTTTTCCATCTGTAGAAGAAACAACATTCACACAAGCTTCGTCCAACCACACACGACGCGTGTCGTTTGCATACACTTTGACAGCACGGATACCGGAAAACTCTGTTCTAAGTATCTTCTCCGACAAAGTGAGTGTATACGAATTAGTTTCTGATTTCTGGAAAGAAATATAAACGACACCTGCCATCAGTATCACGAGTACCGAAACAAGTATGCCAATAAATATATATGTAGTACGTTTCATAAAATTTCGTTTTTATTTTTGTTTCATCATAAAGTTACGGTACATAGTCAACAACTCGTCATCCGAAACTCCAAGTGTATAGAGTTGACGGAATACATGCTCAAGTTCATCCTTCAGAAAAGTCTCCCGACGAAGTGAAAAAATCAGCTCCTTTGCGCCGGAAGAAACAAAATAACCAATACCCCGTTTATTGTAAATGATATCTTGTGACTGAAGATAATCGAACGAACGCATGGCCGTGTTGGCATTTACCTCCACCATAGCTGCATACTCCCTTACAGAAGGAATTCGTTCTTCCTCCTGATACTGTCCGAGAAGAATCTCGTCACAGATTCGATCTGCTATTTGCAGATAAATGGCTTTACTTTCTTTAAAATTCATAAACGTAAGAGTTTGTTACATTCGATTAATAATCTCAGATTCCTTGAAACGGAAATACGCAAGTGTCCAGTTAGTCAGAGTGAAAAGAACAGCTATTGCCGAAAGACAAGCAAAAGCAGTCTCCTCGCTCATATCCGGATTGTAACTTATTTGATCCGGCCATATCAACTTGGCAAATCCGACCACAATCAATACATAAGCAATGAATATAATCATTCCGGCAGAAAATGTTTTGATAAACGAATTCTTAGGCCAGACAGAACTGCCCAGTACAAAGCAAGACTGACAGAAGAAATAGCTTGCAATCATTAATACAAATGTATGGGTATGCTTGAATACTGTATAATAATCCGTATTTTCACCAAACAGATGAGATAACGGAGTAATCGCAATTGCGTTATTTTCCGGATAAACCAAAGAGTATACCAATACTTTTGTATAATCCGCCAGTTTATAAGTAATCAGAAAAACAATTAAGAAAACAACCGTAAATACCAACCAACGGGAAAAGTATTTTTCAAACGATGTAGCAGGAGTCATCAGAACAGAGAGCCGCCCGGTTTTCGATTTCATCCTCTCCATTGTGAACGAAGCACTCAAGCAACCGAATACACAAAGCCCCCACATAAAAATCACCAGATTGAACTCCCAGGTACTATCTGTATCTTGACCTACTGCCCGGTAACTTAAATATCCGCTCCATAACATTATCACCGCCATAGCACCATACATCAACGCAACACGAAGCAGATTGGACTTCCAATTCTCCACCATCTCTTTACGGCAAAGATTCACAAAACGCGTTTGACTGAAAAAAGTATCTCGTATCATAATTCTATTTGTTTAGAGTGGAACAATGCAGAAATCCTTTCGGGAACTGCCAAGGTAGCATTAAATAATAATTCCAGGTTAATCTCTGAATCTTCGCCCGATTCATTAGGCAAAAGCAAAAAATTACCTTGAATAGAGGGAGTGGAAAACAAAGACGACTGTAACAACTCCCGGTTTTCGCTTTCAGTAAAAAACAGTTTATCGCAAATACTCATAGTAGATTCATTCAGCAATACCCGACTATTGTCCATAATCAACACATGATCGAGCACCTTATCAATGTCACGCACCTGATGGGTAGAAATCAAGATCGTTTTATCATCTGTCATACCCGAAGCAATAAACTTCCGGAACTGACTTTTACCAGGAATATCAAGTCCATTGGTCGGTTCGTCCATCAACAACAAAGATGTATTAGTGGCTAGCGCAAAGCTCATGAATACTTTTTTCTTCTGCCCCATAGAGAGTGCCCCCAGATCAATATTGATATCCATTTCAAAATAGTGCAGATATTTCACCATATCCTCTTTGCTGAAACGGGGATAAAACGGACTGTTTAACTCTATATAGCTAATTAGCGAAACCGGAGGAAGATCAAATTCTTCAGGAACCAAAAACATATCCTGCAAAGTGATGGGAAGCCGGCGGCGTACGTCAACATCATGATAGACCACTTTTCCACTTTTAGGAGTGAGCAGCCCACTCATCAGATAGAGTAGTGTAGATTTGCCTGCACCATTTTTGCCAAGTAATCCGTAAACCCGCCCCTTTTCAAGTGACAGAGAGAAGTCATGCAAAACGGCACGCTTCGATTTACGATAAAGAAAGGAAAGATTTTCTACTGTAATCATCTTCATTTATTTATGAGTTTATGTGTATTAGTACAATAGTACACCACAAAAGCAGATAAATATATGAATATTACAACCGAATTGGCAATGTTTTTTTAGATAATTTTCTTATTTCACTTATTATCAGCGCTATACATTCGATATTCTATCGATACGAAAGGAAAATCATAAAATCAAAACCAATACTTATAGCAACGCTCTAAAAGTAGAAGATGAAACCAAAGCGGATATAGGATAAGAAAGAAACTAAAAAAGGAGGAGCTAAGAATCACTCTCCACTCCTCCTACACGACAAACAACTAAAATTATTACTATTTGATGCCATCCAATGCACGTTTAGCAGTAGCATTAGCGGGGTCTATAGCCAGAATTTTATTCCAATACTCCTTAGATTCAGGAAGTTTGTTAGCTACCAGATAATAATATCCCAAGTAACTATAACACTCAATCAAAGCAGAGTTGTACCTCGGGTCATTTTTATCAATCAAGAAGGCAGCCACCTCTTCATAATAAGGTTTAGCCAACCCTTGAGTGGTCTCCGGGTCTAACGCGGAATTAGTACGTGCTCTCCAGAAGTTACCCAGATAACTATCCGGAGCCACTTTAGCAATCTCAGTAAAAATGGAATCGGCAGAAACAAGAGCCGCCTTCCGCTCATCCAGCGAAACGGTTAACGTATCCGATTGCGTACCCTTTTCGTAATAAAGCTTTCCTATTTGGAACTGTACGTCAGGGGTACGCTTGTCGGCACTCAACGATTCGCTATATTTTTTATAGGCCTCTATTGCCTTTGCAAATTCATTATTCAATTCATAAGAAGAAGAAACTTCACGCCACAAATCTGTTTTAGCGGGATCAAGCGTGATCGCTTTCATATAAGCTTCAACTGCCTGATCATACTTCTTCACGGCATTGAGCAGATGGCCGAAATACATATAATCAAGATAAGAAAAATCTGCCTTATCGGACTCCTTAAAGAACGCATCCGCCGCTTTCATAGCTTCATCATAGCGTTTCAGGTCGGTATAGTTATACATAGCCAAACGATTGAATGCAGCATCACGCGGATTCTTCTGTAAACCCATCAAAGCTATCTGAAGTGATTTCTCAAAATCATGGTTCAAAAAGAGCGCAAAAGAGTATTTCGTCAAATCATCTTCCGTAGCCTCCGGTGTATTGATAAAATGCGCATAAGCTTCGGCCGCTTTATCAAATTTATTATTCAGATAATAAACCTCTGCCAATTTTTTATCGGCAGCCACGCACGAAGGATCAAGGTTTTTCAGTTGTTCCAGCTTCTCGATAGCAAGTTGCGGACTAGCCCCCCTTATATACGTCAGCGAACTTCAGATAGGCTTCTTTATAATTAGGATCAAAATAGATAGCCTGCTCATATAACTGACAAGCTTTTCCGGCATCTTTCTTAGCTACGGCAATGTCACCTTGCAGCACCGAAACCGCAGCAGATTTGCTGTTAGCTTTCTGTCCAAGAGCAGCATAGGCTTCGGCCTCATTAACTTTACCGGCTTCCAAATAGGCTTGTCCAATGGCAATCAGAAGATCCGTATTTTTTTTATTTTTACCTTTCAGCAATTGTGCGGCTTCCTCGGAAGCTTGCGCCGGATTAGCCTGAATAAGTTCTTTCACTTTGGCAACCTCACTGTGCCAATCAGCATCTGCCGATTGCGCAAAAAGCGGACCGGCTGCTACAAATGCTCCTACTAAAAACAGTTGAAATCGTTTCATTGTAATTCAATTTTAGTTATTATTCGTCTTTCACGTCCACAATACGAACCGGCTGAGTAGCCGGAACGAGTCCGGACTTTAATATAATCCGCTGCCCTCTGTCAGATGTGAGAAAAGAAGCGAATCCCCAGGGCAGTGCATTACGGGGATCGTTCAATAATACATAAATAGGCCGTGCCAACGGATAGTTACCATAGTACAGATAAGCCTGATAAGGCTTATAACTGTTCTCTACCGTAGCCACATCGTCTGCACTGACAGACATCACTCTGATCTCATCACGGAAAGACAAGTTAGTGGTATCACTTCGGTTTCCAAGCCAATTGACTCCAATCACTCCGATTGCATCAGGTGTATGTGCAACATAGTCAATCACCTGCTGATTTGTTTTCAGAGCCTTTACGTCTTTATCAGACAGAGGAGCTCCCTTACAAATGGAGTCAACCGCAAAGCGTACCGTGCTTGAGTTTTTGTTATCAAAGACGAGTTGGATATCACCCAACCCCGACGCAGGATAGAGCTCTTTCCACTTTTGTACCTGTCCCGTCAGTATACGGCGGATATCACGCACTGAAATCAACGAATCGGCGTTTTGTCTATTGACAATCAGAGCCAAACCGTCAGTAGCCAGTTTTATCTCCCGGGGAAAAAATTTCCGGCTATGAAAAGAGTTCATCTCCTCCGGAGTCAGTGTACGCGTGGTGATAGCCAAACGTACACTGTCCTTCAGGAGCTGGTTGATAGCGTCTACCTCAGTAGTATAACGGGGAACAATTCCGGCCAAAGGAAACAATCCCTCGAACACATCAATTTCCTCCTGAACAATGGGTTGGAAACTTTCGTCAGCAGTAATAGCTATTACACCCGATGTATAAGTGTCTGTCAGTCCGTCTTTGGGTTTCGAGCTACAAGCAGATAGTGCAATCAAGGACCACGCACCGATCAGCCAAAATTGTTTTTTAGTCATAATTACTGTAGTTTAAAGACAATAGGTACTGTGAAATTTACAGCTACGGCTTTACCGTTCTGTTTTCCGGGAATCCACTTAGGCATTGATTTGATAACACGAATGGCTTCCTTGTCGCAATATGGATCCAACGAACGCGCGATGGTTACATCCCTCACTTGGCCATCCTTACCAATCACAAAACGACAGATCACTTTTCCCTGTGTACCGTTTTCAGCCGCAATGGGAGGATATTTCAGATGTTCACCGATGTACTTCATCAATTCTGTAGTTCCACCGGGGAATGTGGGCATCTGTTCTACCATATCGAAAACTTGTTCTTCGGCCGGCTCTGCCTGAGTAACCACCTGCTTCAAATCGGCAATATCCTTACCGTTTGCTTCATCGTTACCCTTCACGTCGGCAATGGATATAGCGACTTTGGTTTGTGTAAGTTCTTCCTGACTCTTAATCTCGTCATCCTCATGTACCTCTTCGTCTTTCTTGATCACCGGAGCGGTAAATTTAATAGAGCTCTTCAAAGCAGGCGGTGGTGGTGCCACCGGCTCTACTCTTTTTCATCTCTTCCTGCTTCACTTCCGGTTCCTCCAATTGCGACAAAGTGGTAACTTCCGTCATTACCTCTTTTTGCTTCGGAGTAGCCATTTTGATTAAGGTCGGAAGACTAAAACCTACTAAAGCTATTATCAACACAATGACCATTGCCACGTTGTGACGCTTGGGTGAATCGGCACGCATTTTATAGGCACCGTAAGCTTTATTTTTGCCTTTAAAAATCAGCTCACACCATTCAAAAGAAGTTAAATCTATTTTTGCCATTTTACTTTTCTATTTTTTGGTGTTACATTTTAGTCGGCAATATTCTGTGAAAGTTCACCCTTGCTTTCAAAGTTCTTCACCAGAAACTCGTCGGCTTCAGCGATGTTCGTTATCACATATTTACCAATATTACATATTTGCATTTCATCGAGAGCGTCAATCAGATTTTTATACGATGCATTATCCATTGCCTTAATGATGACTGTAGGAGTATTCTTTCCACTCTTTATTTCAGAAAGTTGCTTCGTAAATTCATCCTCTGATATCTTAAGTTCCAGCTTTTTCTGTTTCAGATCATTGACTTGTCTGACAGCAGTCGCATTTTTCTTCAGGAGTATCCCCCGTAATCCATCCGGTTTATACGTCGTCTCTTTCAGCGAAGTATAATCCTTGTAATTAGGTTCTCCTTCATAATAATATAGTTTGTCATCGGGGCCCAGTAACAGAGTGATTGCCTGTGAAGCTTTCACCTTGCTTTGCTGTTCTTCGGTGATGTTTTTATCATTGCTCGGCATGCTTATCTCCATCGTCTGAGGTTTACTCAGCGAGGTACAAAGCATAAAGAAAGTGATCAACAACATATTCATATCCACCATAGGCGTAAAGTCTACGCGAACCGTCATCTTCTTCTGTTTGCTATTCCCCTTCTTTTTACCGCTTTCTTGTACTTCAGCACTCATAGTTGTTCGTTTTTAGTTTTCAGAAGTCGTTTTCAGAGAAGTAATCAGGTTGTACCGATTCTCTCTGAGGTCCTGAAGTGAATTCATAACATTTTTAATCACAGAATAAGGAGTATCCGCATCGGCCTTGATTGCAATACGTAAATCAGAATTCACCGCGCGTGCATTACGCACCCATGATTTGAATTGGTTATCAAGACTATCACAAGGAATACCTTCGTTCTTCAGTACTGCGTCCTGTTTGTCGGTCGGCAGGTCGAGATAGGTTTTCATGTTTTTCATCGGCACTCCGAAAGTAGAGGCCAACATGAATTTCTTTTCCTGTTCCGGAGTAAATGTGACACCATATTCCTGTCCCATGCTCTCCAATACCGCTTTCAGGTCGGACTGCTTGTCCATACTCATAAATATCTTTCCGTTCGGATCGACCAATATCTGAAGAATATTTTTCTCGGGAATCTTAATTTCCGAAACCGAAGCGGGTGTTGTCACTTGTACCGGCTCTTTCTTCACAAACGTAGAGGTCAGCATAAAGAAAGTAAGCAACAGTACCGTAACATCACTCATCGCTGTCATGTCGATGAACGTACTTTTCTTTTTAATTTTCGCTCTGCCCATTATTGTCAGAATTTAGTAGATTCTAAATTATTTATGAGTAGCTGCAAAAGTCTGCACAATAGAGAAACCGACCTCATCGAGACTGTAAGTCAACTTATCGATTTTGTTTGTATAGTAGTTATAAGAGATAACTGCCAACGCACCGGTAAGAATACCAAAAGCTGTGTTAATCAAAGCCTCAGAAATACCTTGCGACAAGGCCATTGAATCAGCAGAACCACCTGCAGCCAAAGCGGCAAACGAACGGATCATACCGATAACCGTACCAAGCAATCCCATCAAAGTACCCAAAGTAGTAATAGTACCAATGATCGGAAGATTCTGTTCCATCATTGGAAGTTCAAGCGCCGTAGCTTCTTCCAGTTCCTTTTGGATGGCAAGTAGTTTCTGATCTTTTGAGAGAGAAGATTCATTCTCCATTTCCTCATACTTCCGTAGTGTAGAAGTTACAACGTTTGCTACAGAGCCACGCTGTTTGTCACAGATTTCCTGAGCTTTCCGAAGGTCTCCTACCGACAAAGCCTCTTTAATGTTAGATACAAATTTAACCAAAGAACCTCTACCGAAAGCTGAACGAAGAGCAAAATAGCGTTCAATGCTCAATGCCAATACAGTCAGCAATAACGTTTGGATAACAGGCACAATCACACCACCTTTGTAAATGGTTCCCATAAAGTTTCCCGGAAGCGGATGGTTGTTAGGGTCATTGTTCATAAAGTTAGTGGGATTTCCCAAAATAAAATGATAGATACACACTGCTATAATAAAACAGCAGATAATAACCAATCCGGCATTCTTGATACCTACAATCTTAGTTGACTTTTTTTGAGTAGTTTCCATAATAAAGTTTTTTTTGTTAAAGAATTTGTTATTAAGAATTTAAAGTAAATACGATTAGACACACCACAGGCCAAACCCTACTGCCTCATGCTAAAAATGAGGCTGTATTGTCAAACACAGCAGTATAGTAAGTTAGGAATTAAATAAGAATACGTCTCAAAGCAAAAATGTAGTAGTGGCAGCTTATAGACGCATAATGCGGATCTTTATCCGAATAATAAGACTTACTTTGGTCTAATACCAACAAATTCTCTCTTACCAGGCACCACTTACGCATGGTGTCTTTGAAAAGGTCAGAATCTTCAAGAATTCTGCGCAGACGGAGGTTATTAGAAGAGTATGTTTCAGAAACAGGTTTAAAACCCAATTCAACATCAGAGACAGATAGAGTTTGTGATTTATCAAAACCGGTGATATCACTGCCATAGCGATAAGAATAGTTAGTATCCAGAGAAGATGCGGAAACCTGGCAGGAATTAACCGACTTATGAGAGCATTCCGTAATATTCAATGCATTTCCACTTATGCTAAAGGATAGCATCAGCAGAACAAACATTAATATGAATTTTACAGAAGTTCTCATCGTCCTATTTTTATTGATAAACTCTCTTTTCGATTTTCGGGACAAAAATAGTAACTAATTGCATAGAGTCACCACAATTTACATCTTTTAATTATCAAAAATTGAACTCTATCATTAAAACACTCTCAATCGGTTTTTGTTTTAACTAAAAGATTCTTTCTTTTATATAAAAGATTAATCAAGTTAAAAAAAAGTATATTGGAAAAGGTTCTTTTGACTTCGCCTCCTATAAAACAAATTATTCAAAGCAGTGAAACTTCCTATATAAAACCCATTCATTCGCTTGAATCGCCTCTTTTGCAAGGCTCCGTGCCCCCAAGGGATGCGGAGATACCCACCTCTTCCAATAACCGTTATATAGGACAAGAAAAGGCTATCGGATTTCCCATAGCCATCTCCATTAAGAAAGTGTTATCCGGAGGGCAGCCTGGCGCTCCCTTTCCTTCCCCCCTGTATAAAACAAGTCATCCCCTCCGGTCTTTCGACCGGAGGGGATGAACCATCTGAAAAAAACGGCGACTACCTACTCTCCCACTGTTACGCAGTACCATCGGCGTGATCAGGCTTAACTTCTCTGTTCGGAATGGGAAGAGGTGGAACCCTGATGCTATAGTCACCTGAATAAGGTAGACATAATGTACAAAAGTAAATTCAGCGGTCTATTATATAAATAGTGAAGCTAAACGGATATATAAACCATTGAAGGCGGATAAAAGAAAGTCATCGGGCAATTAGTAACGCTCGGCTGTGATGTTACCACCTGTACACCTGCGTCCTATCAACGTTGTAGTCTACAACGACCCTGAAAGAAATCTAATCTTGTGGCTGGCTTCGTACTTAGATGCTTTCAGCACTTATCCAATCCCGACTTAGATACCCGGCAATGCACCTGGCGGCACAACCGGTAAACCAGAGGTCAGTCCAACACGGTCCTCTCGTACTAGTGTCAGAGCCACGCAAATTTCATACGCCCACGATAGATAGAGACCGAACTGTCTCACGACGTTCTGAACCCAGCTCGCGTGCCACTTTAATGGGCGAACAGCCCAACCCTTGGGACCTTCTCCAGCCCCAGGATGTGACGAGCCGACATCGAGGTGCCAAACCCCTCCGTCGATATGAGCTCTTGGGAGGGATCAGCCTGTTATCCCCGGAGTACCTTTTATCCTTTGAGCGATGTCCCTTCCATACGGAAACACCGGATCACTATGCTCTAGTTTCCTACCTGATCGACTTGTAAGTCTCCCAGTCAAGCGCCCTTATGCCATTACACTCTACCGCCGGTTACCAATCGGCGTGAGGGCACCTTAGAAGCCTCCGTTACGCTTTTGGAGGCGACCACCCCAGTCAAACTACCCACCAAACAGTGTCCTCGCATCAGCGAGTTAGAACTCAAATAACCAAAGGGCCGTATTTCAACAGCGACTCCACAAACACTGGCGTGCCTGCTTCAAAGTCTCCGGCCTATCCTACACATCAATTACCCAAATTCAATGTTAAGCTATAGTAAAGGTTCACGGGGTCTTTTCGTCCCATCGCGGGTAATCGGCATCTTCACCGATACTACAATTTCACTGAGCTCACGGTTGAGACAGTGTCCAGATCATTACACCATTCGTGCAGGTCGGAACTTACCCGACAAGGAATTTCGCTACCTTAGGACCGTTATAGTTACGGCCGCCGTTTACTGGGGCTTCAATTCAATGCTTCTCTTGCGATGACATCTCCTCTTAACCTTCCAGCACCGGGCAGGTGTCAGGCTGTATACGTGATCTTTCAATTTTGCACAGCCCTGTGTTTTTGTTAAACAGTTGCCTGGACCTATTCTCTGCGCCCTCCCGTCACCGGGTAGGGACCCTTTATCCCGAAGTTACAGGGTCAATTTGCCTAGTTCCTTAACCGTGATTCACTCAAGCGCCTGAGTATATTCAACCCGACTACGTGTGTCCGTTTACGGTACGGGTACCTATAAGATTAAGTTTAGCGGATTTTCTTGGGAGTATGTTTACACGCACTATTACCGTTTTCCGAGGAAATTGGTATACTATCAGGTTCGACTCTTATCCCGGATTTGCCTGGGATAATCAACATCTACACCCTTTAACGGACTATTCCGTCAGTCCGCGGCGTTGTCACTCCTCCGTCTCCACATCACTCTTATAGGTAGTACAGGAATATTAACCTGTTCTGCCATCGGCCTCACCGTTCGGCTGAGCCTTAGGACCCGACTAACCCTGATCCGATTAGCGTTGATCAGGAAACCTTAGTCTTGCGGCGAGGGGGTTTCTCACCCCCTTTATCGTTACTTATACCTACATTTGCTTTTCCACACGCTCCAGTAAAGCTCACGCTTCGCCTTCAACGCTGAGTGGAATGCTCCCCTACCGATCCATTAGGATCCCATAGCTTCGGTAAAACACTTATGCCCGATTATTATCCACGCCAAACTCCTCGACTAGTGAGCTGTTACGCACTCTTTAAATGAATGGCTGCTTCCAAGCCAACATCCTAGCTGTCTTAGCAATCTGACTTCGTTAGTTCAACTTAGTGTTTATTTGGGGACCTTAGCTGATGGTCTGGATTCTTCTCCTTTAGGACATGGACCTTAGCACCCATGCCCTCACTCCTGAGATAGAACTAATGCGCATTCGGAGTTTATCAAGACTTGATAGGCGGTGAAGCCCTCGCATCTTATCAGTCGCTCTACCTCACATTAGTAACTCTCAAGGCTGCACCTAAATGCATTTCGGGGAGTACGAGCTATCTCCAAGTTTGATTAGCCTTTCACCCCCACCCTCAGGTCATCCGGAAGCTTTTCAACGCTTATCGGTTCGGTCCTCCAGTTAGTGTTACCTAACCTTCAACCTGCCCAAGGGTAGATCACTTGGTTTCGCGTCTACTCCTTCCGACTATCCGCCCTGTTCAGACTCGCTTTCGCTTCGGATCCACATCTCAAGATGCTTAACCTTGCCGGAAAAAGTAACTCGTAGGTTCATTATGCAAAAGGCACGCCGTCACAGCTTAAGCTGCTCCGACCGCTTGTAGGCGCATGGTTTCAGGGACTATTTCACTCTTCTATTCGAAGTGCTTTTCACCTTTCCTTCACAGTACTGGTTCGCTATCGGTCTCTCGGGAGTATTTAGCCTTACCGGATGGTCCCGGCTGATTCACGCAGAATTCCTCGTGCTCCGCGCTACTCAGGATACCACTACGCTTCGGTTACCTTAGAATACCGGGCTATCACCGTCTATGGCACGACTTTCCAGCCGTTTCTTCTCAATAACTGTCTTGCGAGCGTGGTCCTACACCCCCACACATGCCGTAACATGGGTGGTTTGGGCTAATCCCCGTTCGCTCGCCACTACTAGGGGAATCATTATTTATTTTCTTTTCCTGCAGGTACTAAGATGTTTCAGTTCCCTGCGTTAGCCTCCAACCAAGTTGGATGACATTCCTTCAGAATGCCGGGTTGTCCCATTCGGAAATCTTCGGATCAAAGGTCATTTGCACCTACCCGAAGCTTATCGCAGCTTATCACGTCCTTCATCGCCTCCGAGAGCCAAGGCATCCGCCATGCGCCCTTATTTACTTTCTTTTATCGCCAGATTCATCTCCTTTTCTTAAAAAAGGATCTGAACCAAATGGTTCGATATATACTTTTAGCTCTTACTAAATTTACTTTTTTCTGTACATCATGTCAAAGATCGTTTGATTACACGCAAGCATGTTAGGTTGCGGTATCGGAGTGGAGAATAACGGATTCGAACCGTTGACCCTCTGCGTGCAAGGCAGATGCTCTAGCCAGCTGAGCTAATCCCCCAATCATACAAGATAAAATATCTATCTGTTGGTAGTCCCAGGCAGAGTTGAACTGCCGACCTCTACATTATCAGTGTAGCGCTCTAACCAACTGAGCTATAGGACTGAGTTCAAACCCTTGTCTGTTTGTTAGACTCGGCTTCTTTCATTTCTCTTGTTTATCTCTATCTATATTACTATAGACGGTTGATCTATATTCTATAAATAAACAAGTACCAGTAGTACAATTTTAGAACCAATGAACGTCGTTTTCAACATCGCTCCAGAAAGGAGGTGTTCCAGCCGCACCTTCCGGTACGGCTACCTTGTTACGACTTAGCCCCAGTCACCAGTTTTACCCTAGGACGATCCTTGCGGTTACGTACTTCAGGTACCCCCGGCTCCCATGGCTTGACGGGCGGTGTGTACAAGGCCCGGGAACGTATTCACCGCGCCGTGGCTGATGCGCGATTACTAGCGAATCCAGCTTCACGAAGTCGGGTTGCAGACTTCGATCCGAACTGAGAGAGGATTTTGGGATTAGCATACGGTCACCCGCTAGCTGCCTTCTGTACCCCCCATTGTAACACGTGTGTAGCCCCGGACGTAAGGGCCGTGCTGATTTGACGTCATCCCCACCTTCCTCACATCTTACGACGGCAGTCTCTCTAGAGTCCTCAGCATAACCTGTTAGTAACTAAAGATAAGGGTTGCGCTCGTTATGGCACTTAAGCCGACACCTCACGGCACGAGCTGACGACAACCATGCAGCACCTTCACAGCGGTGATTGCTCACTGACATGTTTCCACATCATTCCACTGCAATTTAAGCCCGGGTAAGGTTCCTCGCGTATCATCGAATTAAACCACATGTTCCTCCGCTTGTGCGGGCCCCCGTCAATTCCTTTGAGTTTCACCGTTGCCGGCGTACTCCCCAGGTGGAATACTTAATGCTTTCGCTTGGCCGCTTACTGTATATCGCAAACAGCGAGTATTCATCGTTTACTGTGTGGACTACCAGGGTATCTAATCCTGTTTGATACCCACACTTTCGAGCATCAGTGTCAGTTGCAGTCCAGTGAGCTGCCTTCGCAATCGGAGTTCTTCGTGATATCTAAGCATTTCACCGCTACACCACGAATTCCGCCCACCTCTACTGTACTCAAGACTGACAGTATCAACTGCAATTTTACGGTTGAGCCGCAAACTTTCACAACTGACTTACCAGTCCACCTACGCTCCCTTTAAACCCAATAAATCCGGATAACGCTCGGATCCTCCGTATTACCGCGGCTGCTGGCACGGAGTTAGCCGATCCTTATTCATATAATACATACAAAACAGTATACATACTGCACTTTATTCTTATATAAAAGAAGTTTACGACCCATAGAGCCTTCATCCTTCACGCTACTTGGCTGGTTCAGGCTAGCGCCCATTGACCAATATTCCTCACTGCTGCCTCCCGTAGGAGTTTGGACCGTGTCTCAGTTCCAATGTGGGGGACCTTCCTCTCAGAACCCCTATCCATCGAAGGCTTGGTGAGCCGTTACCTCACCAACAACCTAATGGAACGCATCCCCATCCTTTACCGGAATCCTTTAATAATGAAACCATGCGGAATCATTATGCTATCGGGTATTAATCTTTCTTTCGAAAGGCTATCCCCGAGTAAAGGGCAGGTTGGATACGTGTTACTCACCCGTGCGCCGGTCGCCAGCAAAGAAAGCAAGCTTTCTTCCTGATGCCCCTCGACTTGCATGTGTTAAGCCTGTAGCTAGCGTTCATCCTGAGCCAGGATCAAACTCTTCATTGTAAAAGTATTGTTATATATCCCATAAGGGATGATATTAGCTCTGTTCAGGATGTCGAAAATTTATTGACGGTCATTTTATATACCTATATAATAAGTATTGACGGTTCTAAATTTGACTTGTACTACTTGTATTGTTTATCAATGTTTCAAAGAACTCTTCTTTTAAATTCTGCTTCGTTTCAAAAGCGGGTGCAAAGGTAAGGGGTTTATTTTAAACTGCCAAATGTTTTGGGAAGTTTTTTCAATGCCCGCCTTTTATTTCCAAGCCTCTCTGTGCGAAAGGGAAAGAAAAGACAGCCAAAGGCCCTCGCTCTGCGAATCGGACTGCAAAGATAACGACTTTTATAATAATGATCCAAATAAAAAGAAAATTATTTTTGTTATTCTGTAAGGCACGTCCTACGCCGTTGCAACATGTCAAAATTAAATGCTGTCCGTCTCTTGGAAAGCGGATGCAAAAGTAAGGCATTAGGAGATAAGAGACAAATATAAAAGGGGATTTTTTTGAAAAAAAATTGAATAAAAACGTAAAGGGCTGAGGGAGAGGAAGGTTCTGATAATTGATTATGGAAAAGGGAAAGGTCGGGGAAGGAAAGGGACACATTATTATATTATATAGGGGAAATTTATAGGGGAGAGGGAAAAGGGGATTTGCCGAGAAAGGGGGAAGGAGAAGTGTTTGCGGGAGGAAAAGGGATGTTTCGAGGAAGAATATCGCGGAAGGAATTGGGATTGGGAGAGAGATAAACTGAAAAACAGGTAGGGAATTGACGGGAGTTGGACGGGAAATCAAACGAGGGCTGAACGGGAATTGAATGGAAGACCGCGTTAACATTGTTAATGCAGTTGGGGAGACATTTATTTCAGGGGCGGAAAGAACAAAGCTTTGGCTTCGAAAAGACTTGTTATTTGGAAACAAAAGGTTTGATTTAACAGAGGGTTAAATCAAGTTATAGGAAGAGGAAAAACAAAAGGAGAGAAAGTATTGAGGATGAAGAAAATAGAGAAAAAGGGAGTATTTTCTGGGAAAAGGGATAAGTGCTGGTCCGAAAGGGATAGTTGTGATTAAAGCAAGTATGGGGGCAGGGAATTTTAAAAAGCAAGGTTGGGAATGGAAGCGGGAGGAGCTTACTGTTAAAGACCAAAGGACAAATTACAAAATATTATCCAATTAACAAACCGATAAACAATCTATTAAATGGTTATTCACAATTCGAAACAGCTTCTAATGGTAACTATATTTAAACCGTCTAATCAGATACACTTAGTAGCATACTTTTCAATTACTAAGTAGAGTACTTTTTAATTATTATCTACACCATCATAAACAGCATATACTATCTGATGAAGACAAAGCGATGCGTTATGATTTACTTTCAAATTAGTATCTTTGAACCATTGGAAACAGCGATTCGAAGATATGCAAATGTAGCAAGTATGTTGTGATTTGCTTTCAAATTAGTATCTTTGAACCATTGGAAACAGCTGATTTGGCATCTGCTATTTGATCAATCAGTTGTGATTTGCTTTCAAATTAGTATCTTTGAACCATTGGAAACAGCGCAATTACCCCAATCCTTCATGCCCTGAGAGTTGTGATTTGCTTTCAAATTAGTATCTTTGAACCATTGGAAACAGCTTTGCCGGATACCTTAGTAGTGGTAGTCACGTTGTGATTTGCTTTCAAATTAGTATCTTTGAACCATTGGAAACAGCGATAGCGGCGGGGGAGCGAACGGCAACGAAGTTGTGATTTGCTTTCAAATTAGTATCTTTGAACCATTGGAAACAGCAGAACCATCACGAATCAGATTCCAATACTGTTGTGATTTGCTTTCAAATTAGTATCTTTGAACCATTGGAAACAGCATCCTGCGAAATTTCGACCTTATCGCCGGGGTTGTGATTTGCTTTCAAATTAGTATCTTTGAACCATTGGAAACAGCGTTATTGTAAGAGTCATAAAAGCGTGTACGTTGTGATTTGCTTTCAAATTAGTATCTTTGAACCATTGGAAACAGCTTAAATACCTCGTCAAAAGCGGATTCCGCAGTTGTGATTTGCTTTCAAATTAGTATCTTTGAACCATTGGAAACAGCGTCTTGGGAATCTGTACGATTGTTGCAGAAGTTGTGATTTGCTTTCAAATTAGTATCTTTGAACCATTGGAAACAGCTCTTAACAATGCGCTGCATCTCTCGAATAAGTTGTGATTTGCTTTCAAATTAGTATCTTTGAACCATTGGAAACAGCCCACAAATCTTTATTCCAGTTGGCGTACCGGTTGTGATTTGCTTTCAAATTAGTATCTTTGAACCATTGGAAACAGCAAACCATTCAAATATCTGCGCAATTGGGTAGTTGTGATTTGCTTTCAAATTAGTATCTTTGAACCATTGGAAACAGCACTGTTGAACTTTTTACTCGTAATCCTAAGTTGTGATTTGCTTTCAAATTAGTATCTTTGAACCATTGGAAACAGCTCAATTGACCCGAAAGTGCAACGGTCAGGTGTTGTGATTTGCTTTCAAATTAGTATCTTTGAACCATTGGAAACAGCTAAGGATAGGAATATTCAATCTTATACAGGTTGTGATTTGCTTTCAAATTAGTATCTTTGAACCATTGGAAACAGCGCATAAAGAACTGGCATATTACCACTGACGTTGTGATTTGCTTTCAAATTAGTATCTTTGAACCATTGGAAACAGCAACAGAACTATCAGACACTATCTCTGAGTGTTGTGATTTGCTTTCAAATTAGTATCTTTGAACCATTGGAAACAGCCGAATGGTCAAAACTATGCTGCTCAGGTTAGTTGTGATTTGCTTTCAAATTAGTATCTTTGAACCATTGGAAACAGCCTCCAACTCTCGAAGAGCAGCAACAATATCGTTGTGATTTGCTTTCAAATTAGTATCTTTGAACCATTGGAAACAGCTTCTTGCGGTTTAAACACTTCATTAAAAGCGTTGTGATTTGCTTTCAAATTAGTATCTTTGAACCATTGGAAACAGCAAACTTAGTAACAGAACCGACAATATTAGAGTTGTGATTTGCTTTCAAATTAGTATCTTTGAACCATTGGAAACAGCTCTTTTAACCTTTTATTAGCATTTCTCAAGTTGTGATTTGCTTTCAAATTAGTATCTTTGAACCATTGGAAACAGCTGCTTAGTTATAACGCAGAATATGCACATGTTGTGATTTGCTTTCAAATTAGTATCTTTGAACCATTGGAAACAGCAGTGTCTTAAAGAGGTGATTAATGAAATGGTTGTGATTTGCTTTCAAATTAGTATCTTTGAACCATTGGAAACAGCAGACTTAGCCATTTGTGTGGCATTCACCAGTTGTGATTTGCTTTCAAATTAGTATCTTTGAACCATTGGAAACAGCTTACTCCGCATAACATAATGTTCTTCAACAAGTTAAGAATAAATTAGAAAAAAGAAAAAGAAGACTGTTTCCAACACAAAATCTCGCATTAATGCGAGATTTTGTATTCTAGAACAACTCCAATTGCTGTCCCGGCGTATTGACATCTTGCACTTTCTTTCCATAAAAAAGCTCTATATCTCCAAATTGTTTATCTGTAATACACATGATTCCGACATGCCCAAATTCTGGGAGAAATGATTTAACTCTTTTTATATGTACTGCTGCATTCTCACTACTGCCACAATGACGCACATAAATGGAAAACTGAAACATCGTAAAACCATCCTTTTGTAGATTCTTTCTGAAATCGGCATAAGCCTTTTTTTCTTTCTTAGTCTCAGTTGGCAAATCAAAAAGAACAAGCACCCACATAATACGATATTCATTAAAACGATCCATAATCTATCGTTCGGGATAGGAAATTCTCCGAAGCTCTCCATTGAAACATTTATAAAGTGAAGCAGTAGTTTGCCCTACCGCAACCATCAACGGACTGCGCTTACCTCCAATTATCACTTCTAATGTCGGAACAGTCAGTAATCGAGTTTTCATCTCTTTTGTCAACTCCGCATTTTTTCCATACTCTTGTATCAAACTAAACACTAACTCATCCACATAAGGACGATAAGGTTCCATTATATCGTCCGCCAAACAATAAGCGTTGTAGCGATTGTGATGATGGATACCCAACGTAGGAAGCAACCCGCTTATTACCAACCCACGCGCCACCACCGCACGAAGAATGGCATATCCATAGTTTAACAAGTTGTTGGGAGGAATTCCCTCACGTTCCCGAGTGAAACTATCAACATCTGAGAATAAAGACTTCCAATAATATGCAGCAGCGCGTGCTTCCAAATTGTCAGGATCGCCACTACGCACATTGGTAGCCCAAATACGCATACACTTTACTTCCTCGTCCATACAATCTTTAAGCACAGATGCCTGATTGTTGATTTTCGCTTGAATAGTTTGTTGCCAGAGTTGTTTCTTCAAAGGAAGCGAAGTATCCAATTGTTTACGAAAACGCTCATTCTGCGTAGTATTTCCATAAAGAGGAAGCATTAATCCGACTGGCATACTCCTGCTATCACAAGTGATTACGGAACAGTTGTTCTCAAGCAAAGCCTCCAGCACACCGGAAGTGATAGTTATCTGCTTGTTATCCAACACGACGATTCCAATATCCTCTATAGGTTTCGTTACTTCCGCCTGCTTTTTCAACGTTTCCGGCAAAACCGTTGCTTTTTCTACATCAGGCAGTTTAATAACTAGCTGCGCATTTCGTAACGATAGATAAACCGGATTTCCGAAATAAAGTGTTTTCTTAATCATGACTCATTCCTTTTAAAAGTTTGTCAAAGTTCAATTTGTAGCTCTGAAGTTGTCTAACATGGAATTTGTCATATTCCTGTTCCGCTAATGCCTTGGCAATCTCATAGCTCACCCGTCCGCTATGTTGTAGGACGGCTTATTCGTTGAACTGCAAAAATGCGTCCAACTTTTTCACCCAATCTCTCGTGTACATCACTTGTCCTTTTTTTTGCTTGACGCTCCGCATAATCCAAATACATCGAAACAATGCGGTTCAAATCATCCATTTCCATTTCATTGAGATAGTTCTTTGCAATAGAAACATCCGGATTGCGTATCATTCCGTTGGGTGCATTCTTCCAAGTAGTTAATGCCATATTAGGCTTATCAGCGTCCACACGAGAAACAATAATCTCAACCGCCGTTTGCCTGGAAATTGCCCAATGCAACTTATTCTGAACAATTGCAAAAAACTTCTTAGTAACATCGCTACCCGCTTCATAGTCGGCACTGCATTACGAATAAATATCGGTTATTTTCTGATAGAAGCGTTGTTCGTTGCCACGAATGTCACGAATACGGGCTAACTGTTCTTCGAAATAATCCTTACCAAACAACATTTGCGGATTCTTCAATCGCTCATCGTTCATGGCACCCCCCTTAATCAGATATTCTTTCAGCACACTGTTCGCCCAAATTCCAAATTGTGTGGCTTGAATACTGTTGACACGGTAGCCTACGGATAAGATAGCGTCGAGATTGTAAAACTCAATCTGTCTTGTGACCTGCCCTGTGCCTTCGATTTGAACTTGTGCAAAAATTGCACAAGTTACCCCTTTTGATAATTCCCCGCTTTTATATACATTCTTCAGATGTTCAGTTACTATGCTTCTGTCCACTCCAAACAATTGTGCGATCTTGTCTTGCGGTAGCCAAACCGTCTCATTAAAAATATAGATTTCGACTTTCACCTCTCCATTGCTGTTTTTATAGAGAAAGAAATCAGATGGAATTGGAGGATTATTATTGTTTTTGTCCATAAATCATTCATTATATTAATATTCTCCTACCGACACTATCTGGCCGATGTGATTAACACGGACTTTAACAATAGTGTCCAGGCCTTTTTGAGCTACGAAAATCTATCCATGTAATACCTCTCAAAATAGAACTTGTATCCTTAATTGTTGTTTCTAGATGGTGTCTAAAAACATAATTCTTAAGAGAGAATTTCTGTACCCTAAACAAATTAGGACTTATCAACCCATAATTCTCCACATCAAGTAAATCGATCTCTTTCGGATTAAATCCAGTCTTTTCATTTGGAAAAACAAAATACTCGTTTTGTTTCATACTGAAAAGGAATTGCCAGCCTTCAGTCGTTTTATAATCCTTGTCAATAATCGGCAGACCAAGATTTGCCCTTGTCACTGCTTCAAAGAAACTAACCACAACTTCCTCCAGTTCATACTTGGGATTGCCAGCTTCGTCAACCACTAATTGTCCCCTCTTATCTATAACTGGTCTATAATAAACTGCCACATGATGATTATTGCCTGTATTAACAAAATCCACAGGAATATTTCTACCATTCTCATCCAATATAGGTTTACCGTCCTTATCCTTTTTCACATGTAATGACTGCGCATTACTGATTCCTGAAATTGTAACTCGCTTAATAGATATACCTTTCTCTTTATTCAGCCAAATAGGATTTTTATCAAGATTGGAGAATGCTTTTTTTGCATCATTGCCATACTCGTTTAATCTGTCAATTAGTATTTTACGGACACCTACATCTATTACCTTATCAACTTTTAAATCAGGAGAGATTTCCTTACGTATAGTATAAATCGCTTCAAGTGTTACAATTTTCACTTTTTCAGGCACTTTCCTCATTTGTTCCTTATCTAACCATATGGGCTGTTTATCCAGCGAATTCTTACCGGCAAACGCTTTCTTCGGATCATTATCATTTTCATACAAACGTTTCAACAATGCATCCCTATAAGCTGACTTGCTTACAGTTCCAATTTTTCTCATATCAAACGAAGCATTAACCTTTTCTTCTTTTGTCAGATATTGCTTGCCACTACCATAGATTGTTTCTAAATGCAACTGCCCACGTGGTGTCTGTTGCATATTCTTGTTCACGCCACCCTTTTTCCTTGTCTTGTTAATATTACCCGTAATGACCTTGTTCTTCGCTTTAATCGAAATCAAAGTATTTTCCAGATGCTTTTTAGCTTCTGCGCGAAACTCTCTCAATGGCATGGGCGCAATCGCTCTGCCATTTTGAAAATATTTGTTCTTTATTGCATGCTCATTTGCATTAGGATCCAGACTGGCATTTTTGTTATTAAAATACTGAATGAATACATCCTTTGTAAATGCTACCGTCAACGCATCCATCGCATGATGACGATGATCATTCCGTTTCGTCCAATCCTTGATTCTACCTATTTGCCTTCCATCTCTATCTTCAAAATATTCAACCAGACCTAATGCCTTATACTTTTCCCAGTTCAATTCTTTCATCACATCAATCAATTGCCAATCTTCACGCAACTTGTCAGTTACTGATCCACTTGTAGCAACCACACGATGCGAAATTTCATTCAACATGGACAAAGCCTTTTTGGCAATATACTGCGTATTACGTAGGTCACGTTCAATAAAGCCGTCAGGAATATCCTGCTCAGCCATTTTCAGTTTATTGTATTTTGTTTTCGATATTTTCCCCGACTTAAACAAGTCTTCGATATTATTTAAATAGTGTTCTAAACTATTGTCAGCTCCGCTTTCACCAAATTTTTCTTTCACAAAATCATACGCTGTTTTATTCCCTTTTTTCAATATTTACACTACGAGCTTCAAGTGTTTTATTAGAAAAACTATCATCGAAAAGCCGTGCTTGCGGAATGATATGTTCAATATCAAATTCTTTACTAAACAGTTTTTCTCGTGAAATATACGTATTAGAATAAAGTGTTTTATACCCACACGACTCTAACTCTTTGTAAAGTTTGTAACGCAAAATATCAGTACGGCTTACATTGGTTAAACCAAACTCAGTCTGTAAAAGTGTCTTATATTCCTCATGCGCTTTGGTAGTTTGTGCAATAGATTTAGTCAGTTCTTCACGCTCTTTGGCATTCTTCTTCAACTCACGAGCAAGTTCTACACGTATTTCATCCGGTTTACCGTAAATGTCTATAATGACATTAATAACGTTTACCATCTGATTCAGAATCTTTTCCACCACAGGATTGTGCAAACTATTCTTGGGAAGAAGCATAAGTCTGTCTTTCAACACCTTATTTGCTATCTCTTCCCTGGTTAATGACGATTCTGAATGCCTGTATCCGGCATATACACAAGCCACATCATACCGATTACCTTCTTTCAAATGAGGTAGAATCTTATGAATAGCCTTCGCGCTCAGACTGCCATAATCATCTTGAAAAGAAACATTTGCTAGTATAGTAGCATATTCTTTTTCAAAGCCATATAGTTCTGTCATCTTTTGAATCAAACGACCGTTTCCTGTTGGTGTATTGTCCCCCTCAAAAGAATACAATAAATGCCAGAGTTTGTAATAAGGCTGATTGTCTAACTCTTCATTCGAGTTGAAACCTAGAATGTCCGTATTCCAATTAAGAAGATCAAAGACTGCTTTTATATACTCAACAACCTTCTCAACCGGTTTCTTGAAGTCAACTGGTTCATGCCCAGACATCTCAATCATTTTACTGTAGGCCTGAAACAACGCATATCCCGTTTTATTACCATCAATCGTTTTAAAATTTAAATCCAATTCTTGTGGATTATCAAACAACAATTTTAAAACTTCAGACTTCGTCATCTTATCACGAATAAAAAGTTCTTGGGCAAGCAATTCTTTTTCTTCTTGACATAAACGACGGCTACCATTCAGTTCTAATTGTTCCGCATCGTTAAGTTCCTCAAAAAGAGCAGAATAATTCTCCTTCAGTTTTCTTCGTTTCCTTTTCTTTCCGACAACAGTTACTTCTATATTGTTTAATATCTGCCATATTTTAAATTCTTGAAACAAGGGAGAAGAACGGGATATCACCCTATTACCTACAGTTTTAATCTTTTTCTTACCATCTATATCTACCTCTATCTGCCGACTTTCAAACTCGCAAAAACCGATTAATCCTTTCTGACTCTTCAGTCTGCGTTGATAGAAAATGATAATATCACGGATTTCTTTTTTCAGTTCCTCTGTCAGTTCTTTATGATATACAGCTTGCTTTTCCCAAAGCATATTAAACTCATCCAAATAATCTTGGCGATAGAATACCATATTTCGCAAGCTCGCATTGGGATTCTTATCCAGCATTTCCATTTGATACTGCCCGACAGTCTGTTTATTGAAGTACAACTCCTTACTCCTATCACTGATTGCGCCGAGATAACCGCTTGAGTTATTGATTTGGGTATTCATTTCTTGGAAAACAATAACCAATTGTTCCAACGACAACTTTTCCTTCAAACCATTTACCCGCCATTGCAGATTCTCTCTTTTCGCTTCATCCCTTTTCCGTTTACTATAAATACCTTCCAACTTATGTTCTCTTTCTTGTTGTTCTGTTTTGCCTTTCTCTTTGTTCCATTCCGTATAGTTTTCTTTCCAAACGAAATATTTGGCACAAATAGCCCAAACAGCATCACGTTTTTTCCCTCTCAACTCTTCTTTTAATACATCAGTAAGAATCTCCGGATAATATTCTTTTTGTTTTTCCCAAATTCTGTCAAGTTCATTCTGCAAATCAGAACGATAAAAATCGGGCAAAAATTTCTTACCAGCATCAAGAAGTTGCAGGCATAATTCACCAGGTGTAAGGTTATTGTTATAAAGTTCACGAGCTATATCCATACCGTCAATCAACGTACCTTCTTCCACTCCCTTTGCTTTCCTGCTACTTTTATAACCCCGTTTCTTGTTAATCATGAGCAATACACGCGCAAACTCTTCCAACGAGATTTCCTCTGTTACCGCCTTCGCCCTTAATCGGTATGTCTCAAAAGTTGTTCGGTTACCATTTTCCGAAAGTATTGTATCTTCTGTTATCAATTTGTGTTCTTTCAACACTTCCGTCAAAGTTTCACGACGAAGTTTGTAACGTTGTAGATTACGCCTCATTCCTCTCTTAAGTGTTCTATCTGCGTTAGTCGTAATACTCTTTCCTTTCTCGAAGTTGGTCAATTCATCTACTGTCAGAGGATTTACTCTCACACCAAGCTTAACAATTGACGATCTCTCGTCTTTATTTTCCGCCTCGTTCACCAATGCCCAACCGATACTATTAGTACCCAAATCCAATCCCAATATCCTTTTCATACTTAACTCATTTTATCACAACACCCCAAATATATTAATATTTTTCCATAAATAAACATGATAATAAAAATTATTCATTATCTTTGGGTCACTAATTTGAAGCAAATCACAATAAGGACTATTCCGTTGTGAAAACATTTAGGATGGGGCATTTGCCTCGTCCTTTTTTGTGCTACTAAAGTCTCCAGAACAGCTTCATAAGCCAGTTTCTTGTGGAAACGGTCAATAACTCGTTTGGCGGTAGGAAAGCAACTACGAACAATCTGCTCCATATTGGGAGTCATATCCAATTTGATGTCACGCACTTGATAACGACGACGGGACAGTCTGAATAACACAGAGCTTACCATATAGATATCCATACCTCTTATTATGGCGACAATACTGCCTTTGCCACCATGGGAAGCCTTGTTGCTGAGTATGGAGAGTTCACCGCGCGAAAGGGCAACTTTATCAATACAGACGTAAGCACCGATATTCTTTTCAAAAAGCAGCTAATCCTGTGCATGGGTAAACTGATCCCAGTGAAGATAACCACTAATGATTGCGGTATTACTGCTTCGGAAGAACACCGTCAACGTTATACGAAATCCTCAATAACTTACAACTAACCGGATAATTATCAATATAACTCTTTTATAAAAAAGACGCAAAATAAATACTGTGCCATACGGATACCTTCAGCCACCATACGCCAGTTACGGTTGATGTACTGATTACTCTGCTTCAAAATCCTGTGACGACAACGGATATTCAGAGTTTTTTTTACTGCAAAGAGGGAAATCTTGAACAACGACAAGATCATAGAATCTCTTGTTGCAGGTTTCCCGTCCAGAATATTGCTCAGGAATAACATTCTTCTATTCAAAATAAATAACAACATCACTAGGACTTTCCTGCATATTGACAAGATCAAAATAAGCTAAAATACTTTCAAGAAGTAAAGGCGATAACTACTAGAACTGGAAATAGATGAACGGCTGAATCTCACTGCTCTTCATCTGGATGACCAGATAAATCATAGCCACCATTACAATAGCTTTACCTAAGAAAGGAAGCTTGATCACTCCACGGCAAACGGCATTTTCCCAACTATCCGGAGCAAAATGGAGCAGGAAACCAACTGCCATCAGTGCAAATACCCGCCAATACCCTTCTATCAGTTGTGGGAAAAGCTGTGGACGGAAAGCAGTAAAAATCTGATTCAGCATGTCCATCGAATTGTGAAAGTCAGCATTACGGAAGAAAATCCAACAAAAGCAGACAAAGTGGAAAGTAATGATAACACCCAATACCCGGCGAATACCGTGACTGGTCTCCCCCTTTTTACGCCCAATAATGGACATCCATGCTTTATGAAGAGCAAGTGCCACTCCGTGAAAAGTACCCCAAAGCACAAAATTCCATGAAGCCCCATGCCATAGTCCACCAAGGAACATGGTAATAATCAGATTGAGGTATTGACGGAACTTCCCGTGACGGTTACCTCCCAAAGAAATATAAAGATAGTCGCGTAACCAACTCGACAAAGAAATATGCCAACGTCTCCAGAACTCAGTGATCGACGCTGATTTATACGGAGAATTAAAGTTCAAATTGAAATGGAAACCAAGTAAAAGAGCAATGCCGATTGCCATATCACTATATCCTGAAAAATCACAATAAATCTGCAAAGCATAACCATAAAGCCCCATCAGGTTCTCGACTCCCGAATAGAGTGTCGGGTTATCAAAAATACGCTCAACAAAGTTAATACTTATGTAATCGGAGATAACCGCTTTCTTGAACAAACCTGCCACAATAAGAAAGATACCCCTGCCGAACATTTCCTGCGACACATAGAGCGGTTTACGAATTTGCGGAATAAAATCACGTGCCCGGACAATGGGCCCGGCCACCAACTGTGGAAAGAAAGAGACATAAAAGGCATAATCCAGCAGACTGGTCAAAGGTTTGATCTCTTCCCTATAGACATCAATGGTGTAGCTTAACGACTGGAATGTGAAAAAGGAGATGCCGACAGGCAAAAAGATGTCAAGTGCCGTAAACTCCCCTCCCATCAGCGAGGCAATGACCCCACCCAGAAAATTGGTATATTTAAAGTAGCAGAGTAATCCCAAATTGACCGATACACTGAGTACCACACAAAACTTACGTTTCCAGCGGACATCGGTTCGATCCATCAGCCAGGCTATCACAAAATCGGTAACAGTAACGATGGCCAACAGGAAAAAATAGGTTCCACTACTCTTGTAATAAAAATAATAGGAGAAAAGAGCAACAAACAGAATCCGTGCCGTATTGCGATGTTGCAACAGTGTATAGATTACCATAAACGCAGCGAACAGCCAAAGAAAAATTCCGCTGCTGAATATCATCGGCGCATCCGGATTATATTTGAAAGCCTCCAACAGGCGGCTGAAATCAATATCAATGGGAAACATATTCATTATAGGCTTTAATAATGGCTTCATATAATAATTCTCCCTGAAGCGTATAGCCTTCAGGCAGATAATGTACGTGATCCGGACGCATTAATTGGGCGTCTGACCAGTTCTTGCAGGCGCGCAGGCTTCCGCCCACAACATTATACATATCCCACACCACCAGTTTATGGCGGCGGGCAAAATCATGAATCGTGTTCACTGCCGTTACCGTTCGGGGATTAATAGCGTATGTGCGACGCCGACGACGTTGACGGAAACTTTCATAAGATCCCGGAGGCGTAGTCATCAGGATAGGAACATCAGGCAGACTGTCATGCAACAGTTCAAGCAATTCCTCCATCTGCCGGTAATGTACATTCGAATTGTATTTTCGGTTATGGCTTTCGTTCGTTCCAAACGAAAGTATTAATAGTTCGGGTTTCAGGGCTGCAATGGCTGCAATACGGTCGGGATGCGTAAAAGTCAGGCAAGTGGCTCCGTTCACCCCCATATCCGTATAGGAGATCGCTCCGAATGTTTCGGTCAGACGGGCACCGGTAGTACGAGGAAAAATATGCCCGCGAATGTGACTGTCACCAATATGAACAATGCGCACAGTATCTTCCGAACTCCCGTTTTGCACCAGCCGCAAATGTTCGAGCACCGGAGCCAGTATCCCAAGACTATCCACGACCTCATTCCTCCCTACACCTTTGAAAGCTACGGGAAAAACAATTTTTACCGAAACAGTATCCCCCAATGATCCCGGTTCACGCATCGGCTTACAAGCCTTCGTGCCTTTATCCACCTGCGGACAGGCTGGCAAAAGGTCCTGTGCCCGAACCGACCAAACACCGGAAAGCAAAAGGATCAACACCCCCAGCCATCTATTCAGCCTCATAGGCCTTTCTCCTTTCATACTGTTCTTTTCCATAAATCAATGTTTCGTATAGTAGTCCTGCCAAGTGACGTCCACCCCGGAAGTTGATGTGTGTATAATCATAATTAGCCAAAGAGGGCTTGGCATGCACCAGCTCGGCCATACTACCCTCTCCTCCCATAGCCTCGAACATGTTCCAAAAAGCAATACCACTCTCTGCCGCTATATTCTGCTGGTAGCGGATCAGATTCTTCACTCCGGGCATTGTTCGCAGTTCACCGGTATCAGTCTTATAGTCACGATCGCCCACACTCAACAAAAGAAAACCGGCCTGCGGAAAGCATTCTTTCAGGTGGTTAATGGCTGTGAGAAGTCCTTTCTTATAAGGGTCGTAGTTTCTTCCGCGTTCGGTTGCAACGTTCAGTCCATATTCCAGAATAATCAAATCATAAGGCCGCTGGGCATTAAACTCTTGCAGCATTTTGGATGGTATGCTGCGAAGGGAAAGTCCTGAACTACCACGCAAAGAGAAGTTGTCGACAACAACTCCTTGTGTGCCGTCCATTGCCACCCCATAGAACAAAGTGGAATCTGCCCGATTGATATCCCAGCGTACCGAACCGATACGACCATTCACTTTCATCTGCTGCAAACGACCAGTAGTAGAAAAGTCCCGCGCTTCAGCTTCCCCACGGTTGACACATACAGAAAGATTGACCTCGCCCTTATTATAGAAAAAGATGGATGCTATCTGGCAGGTATCGAGTAAAGAAGCATATTTATTTTGTCCGCGAAGTTCAACGTAAGCTCTTTCACGGGGAACAAAATAGTGCCCGGAAATACCTTGTTTCTTTTTATCAAAGTAAACACTGTCGGTCACTGCATGACTAGACCATCCGCCAAAAGAATGACGTACCGTCGGACGATAGCCGCTGGTCATCGAAGTTATGGTGACAAAGCCTACACCACATCCGCCGAAACGCTTCTGCAACATCTCGCGCAGATCGGCTGTGAAAATATCCGCCTCAATAAAGGAATCACCGAACACAGCTATACGGACCAAGCGACCTTTGGACTGAATTTCGTCCAGCGCACGATAAAAAGGAGTCATCCCTCGCATCGTCGAGTCACTATAATCTTCGATACAAGTCATTCCGCTGCGGCACGTATCTACAAATGCAGGTTTCACAACCGGGACCGGCGGCAGACTGTCTGCCACTACTTCATCTTTATCAGGTTCAGGCATACGGACATCACTCAGCAAATCGACACGCCTCATCGTATGTCCGTCGATCGTTATAGCAGGCAGCCAGTGCATTCCAATTAATGCGAACAGGACGATCAATGTCAGCCATAACGAATATTTCAAATAATTTTTCATGCACGCTCTTAATTTAATAAGAAGTTGCAAAGATAGATAAAACCCATAAAAAGAGAGGAGAATCTGCATGAAATTCACGCAGATTCTCCTCTGATGTTATCTGTGTAGGCAAAGGATTAAATGCTTCGCTCCACGTTAGTGACAAAAGCCCGCAGACCGAGCTGTTCTGTCTGCATGTCCATCCGATGCAACGCATCCAGCAACGGGTCCACCTTCTTGTCATCCACCACCGTTATGATGGCCGAACACATACTAGGCCAGGCGTGGCTGCCGAAATGCGGATCACCGGTCTTCGAACCACGTCCCTGCACACGCTCCAAATAGGTGAAGCCCCGACAACCCAAACGGTCCAGCAAAGCAATGATACGTTCGTAATAAGCCTGATCGAATGTGATTAATACTGATTTCATATCTTGATTTCTTCTTTATTATTTCTTAATCATTTCATCTTTATGCTCTTCAAAGTAAGCCTCCAGCTCACGTTTCCGTCTCAATACCTTACGCTGATGCTTGATACCTGTACCGGCAAAGACGCAGTACAAAGTAGGAATCAGGACCAAAGTCAGAATAGTGGAAACAGTCAGACCACCGATTACGGCAATCGCCATCGGGCTCCACATCTCCGAACCCTGTCCACCACCAATTGCCATCGGGATCATACCGAGAACTGTAGTAGCAGTGGTCATCAATACCGGACGAAGACGGCTCTTCCCTGCTGTTACGACAGAGTTGAGCACAGCCAGTCCACGTTCGCGGCAAAGAGTGATGTAGTCGATAAGTACAATACCATTCTTTACAACGATACCGATCAACATGATGGCTCCCAAGAGGCTCATTACACTCAGCGTGCTCTTTGTAAAGAAAAGGGCCATCAACACTCCACTGAAGGCAAACGGCAGTGAGAACATGATGATGAATGGATAAGTCAATGATTCGAACTGTGCTGCCATCACAATAAACACCAGTACCACAATAAGAATAGCCAGCGTACCCAGGTCGCGGAACGAATCTTGCTGGTCTTCGTACGAACCGGCTACCTGAATCGTTACGTTCGACGGAATATCCATCTTATCGATGATAGCATTACCCGCATTCACTACATTACCCAACGCTTCGCCCGAGATAACGGCCGAAACGGTCACAATACGTTCGCGGTCTTTACGTTCGATAGTAGGAGGAGCAAAGCGCTCGACAACTTTACCCAACTCTTTCACACGTACGGCTTCGCCACGACTGTTATAAATAAGAATGTTCTCGATACTTTCAATACTGGTACGATACTCCGGTGCATAACGCACTTTGATATCGTATTCGTCTCCATCCTCACGATACTTGGAGGCAATGGCACCATTGATACGGTTGCGCAGATAGTTACCGGCAGTTGCCAGGTTCAGTCCGTGCAAAGCCAGCTTCTCACGATCGAAGTCTACCTGATACTCCGGCTGATAATCACTACGGCTGATGTTTACTTCCGATACACCTTTCACATTCAGCAGTTCACGTTTCAAACGTGCAGCTACACTGTCGGTTTCTTCCATACTATAACCATATACCTCGAAGTCGGCACTTGCCTGAGCAGACATACCCGTGTTGCTACCACCCAGGATCACCTGTGCTTTGCTGAACTCCGGATATTTCTTCAGGTCCTCACGCATCTCGTCGCAGACTTGTTCAAGGCTGATGTCACGATCTCCCGGATCGACCAGACTGATATTGAACGAAATGATGTGGGAACCATTGTCCTGCATAGAGGCCCAGGTATTGTCTGAGTCGGCCTGACCTACGGTATAGTTACATACGGTCATTACACCTTTGTATTTATTGAGCCACTGGTTAGTCAGTTTCTCTGAGACCTCCTGTGCCAGCTCCTTGCGTGTTCCGATAGGCAACTCCAACTGAACCGCGATACGGGCATTATCCTGTGCCGGGAAGAACTCGGTTCCGATACTCTTGGCACAGAACAAGCTGACCACAAAGAACACGATACAACCGAAGATGACAATCGGACGATGGCGAACCGCCCAATTCAACATGCGGGCATAGCCTGTATCCAGAGCATCCAAACCTTTCTCAATAGGACCGAAAAGAAGTTTGAAAGTCTTAGACTGTTTCTTCTGCAAACGTAACAATTGCGAACAGAGCATCGGTGTCAGTGACAAAGCAGCTACTGTAGAGATGAACATGATGGCACACATCATCCAACCCAACTGCTTAAACATCACCCCCGACATACCGCTTACCATTGTCAGTGGGAAGAACACTGCAATCATGGTCAGTGTAGAGGCAATTACGGAAATAGCCACCTCATTCGTTCCGTGCACGGCAGCCTGTTTCGGATCAGAACCGCGCTCGATATGGGTAGTCACATTTTCGAGTACCACAATCGCATCGTCCACCACCATACCGATGGCAATAGAGAGAGATGAAAGCGAGATAATATTAATTGTATTTCCGGTGACTGCCAGGTAAATAAACGAGGCGATCAGTGAAAGCGGAATAGTAATACAAATAATCAATGTGGCACGCCAGCGTCCCAAGAAGAGGAACACCACGATAACTACAAACAAAAGGGCGTACAGTACGGTTTCGGCCAAACTGTCGATGGTGTTGAGAATGTTGTCGGATGTATCGACAATCACTCCGAGCTTCACGTCGCTCGGCAAATTCTTCTGCAACTTCGGTAAAGCCTCGGCCACTTTCTTTGAAATATCCACAGAGTTGGCACCCGACTGTTTCTGCACCACAATCATGGCTCCTTTTACCCCATTATTATATGTTTCCTGAGCACGCTCCTCCACGGTATCGACCACGCGGGCCACATCGCGCAGATAGACATTCGCTCCATTGTAGCTACCCACCACAACATCTTCCAATTGTCGCGAATCGTCAAACTCTCCTTCGACACGCAACGAATAGGTCTCATTACCGATATCGAAGTTACCGCCCGGAATATTCTTATTCTCGGCTCCGATAATCGAACTGATTGTTTCGATAGTCAGATTATAGGCTTCCAGTTTGCCGGGGTCGCAATATACCTGGATCTCACGTTGGGGAGCACCACTGATGGATACCGTACCCACACCGGGAATACGTGCTAACGGGTTCACAACGCGATCGTCCAGGATTTTATAAAGTGCCGACTGACTTTCATTGGCCTGTACCGACAGCAACACAATCGGAATCATGTCGGTGCTAAACTTAAAGATGATGGGATTCTCCACATCATCCGGAAGCTGCGAGCTGACCATATCCAACTTGTCACGCACATCATTAGTCAGTACGTCGATATCATTACCGTATTCAAACTCCAATGTAATCAGAGACATATTTTCAGACGAACGGGAGGTGATATGCTTCAGGTTACTGACAGCATTCAGCGTATTCTCCAACGGACGAGTCACGTTGTTCTCTATATCCGAAGCACTGGCTCCGGGATAGGCGGTCATTACCATAATCGTATTTGTATCGATGTCCGGATACAAGTCGATAGGTAATTTTGACAAAGAGAAGAGACCAAAAATCACCACTGCAAGGAAGCAGAGGGAGGTCATAATCGGTTTTTTTACCGCTCCTTCGTATAAACTCATTTTTGCTAATTATTAAAATGTGGATAATGCGCCGTATGTCATCGGATTGTATAGCTTTCAACTTATAAAGCTGTACACAACATACGGTTACATTGATTCATTATTTTTCTACCTCTACCTCAGTGCCGTTGATCAATCGGGTCTGACCGGCAATGACTACCTGAGAATTATTGGGTACACCGGATTTCAATTCATACTCGGTACCCATGCGGCGTCCCAGTTCCACTTTGTTGTATGTCACTTTTCCATCCTTGTATACATACACATAACGGTCGCCGGCACCAGCTTGCTTCACAATAGCCAAATCGGGAACAACGACGTTCTCTTCCGTACCAAAATTCAGGCTGGCACGGGCAAACATTCCCGGACGTACTTTCTGATTCTGGTTAGGCAATTGAATCTCCACCTGGAATGTACGGGTAGACGGATCGATCGTCGGATAAATCAAGCTGATCTTGCCTTCGAAAGCCTCATCACCGTAGACATCGAGCTTCACATTCACGGGAGCACCTTTCTTCACCTTGGTGAAGTAAACCTCGGATACATTGATCAAAAGTTTGACCGGAGTAATCTTTTCAACGGTCAGCACCGGATTACCACCGCTATACATATCGCCGCTATCGTAATTGCGGGCAGTTACCACCCCACTGATAGGACTCAGCAGAGAAGTATTTTCCAACAAGTTCTGATAAGCAGTTTTCTTCACGTCATAGGCCATCTTTGCAGCATCCCATTCCGATTTTGAAGCACCACCTACCTTATACAGTTCATCGATACGATTGAATTCCACTTCCTGATTGTCCAGTTGCAGCTTAGTCTGTTTCAAGTTGGCAGCATCCATCTGCACTAGTTTCTGGCCTTTGGACACATGATCGCCCACTTCCACAAAGATTTTATCAATACGCACCGGTGATGACGGAGCAATGTTATTCTTCACTTCAGCTTCTACGGTTGCCGTGTATTCCTGTATCTGTTCTACCGGGCGTGCTGTCACATCGGCCAATTTCACTTTTGGCTTTTCCTCTGTTTTTTCAGCAGCACTTTTGTCTTTTCCTCCAGTGCACGAGCCCAATAGCACAACGGCGAGCAGGGCTACTAATTGGAAACATCTTTTCATATTCAAATTTTAATTGTTGTGTGTTTAGTTACTCTGTTACTTCTTCTCTTCCCAATACCTGATCGAGATCAGCCTTAGCAACCAAATAGTCGTAGATAGACTGGTTGTAAGTCAACTGGGCCTGTGTCAGCGCCACTTCCGAATCGTTCAATTCAAGGATAGTCCCTTTACCTACTTCATAACGTTTTTGGGCTATCAAACGTCCTTTTTCCGCCTGTACGATTCCTTCTTTGTTGCTGACTACCTGCTCGGTACTTGCAGCCATATTATCCAGATAACTGGTGGCTTGCATGGTGAGTTGGCGATATACGTTGATGCGGTTCTCGGCCAGTTGCTGCATCTGGATCTTAGTTTGCTTTACCTTCGTAAAGTTACTTGCCTTAAACAAAGGGATACTCAGACTCAGACCGACAGTAGAATATGGGAACCACTTGTAATGCGACATCTTGAAGTCATTATTCAGCGATGTATACGAATAGTTGAACGATGCAGCCAATGTCGGCATGAAATTGGTTCGCTGCACAGCCAGTGTTTTCTTCAACAAGTCGGCATTTAAGTCCAACTGCTTCAAATCGCTGTTGTTATTCAGATTCAACTGGTTGCTTTCCATCTGACGACGGAACATCACCATTTCATAGTCCTTCAGATTACCATCGGCAGCAATTTCCACCTCCGTATCCATACCCATCAGTACCTGCAACTGCAAGCGGGCAAGATTCACTCCGTTACCGGCAGATACTACCGAGGGTTTCAGGCTACGCACCTGTACGTCGGCGCGTATCTTATCATACTCGCTAACCGTTCCCTGCTCATATTTGGCTTTCACCACTTCATAGTTGGCTTCTGCCTGCGCATAACTCTGCAGGAGCACTTTGTAGCTGTCCTGGGCCAACAACAACTGATAATATGCCTTGGTCACCTGATTCACCAAGTCTAGTTTCGACGAGCGTGCTTTTTCAACAGCCAGTTCCACATCTGTCTTGGTCAGATTGATACTCTTGTAAAGCGTCGGAGCAAATACAGGGAGACTCACATTGAGTCCTCCGTTATACGAGTTGTCCGAACCTACCTGGATGGTCTGCGATTCTCCGCCAAAGTCCATCACCATTGTCTGTTTTTTTAGTGTCCGCGAGTAAGAACCCGTCAATGAAACCTCCGGAAATAGTCCGCCGTATGCCTCCTTCTTAGCCTCTTTTTTCAGCTGAATCTCTTGGCCGGCCACTTTCATTGTGGGGTTTTCGCTCAATGCAATTTCCAGTGCTTTGTCAAGCGTCAGTAGCACGATGTCCTTTGCCTCCTGTGCCTGTACATAACCCACCGAGAGCAGTACAACCACCGCCAAAAGCATCTTTTTGCTTAAGAAACATTTCATTTTGTTCATACAATAATTTTAGTTGTTTATCTTCTTTGGGAATCTCTTTATTCCCTGTCTTAGTGTATCCTTTGTTTTCTATATTCCGTTATAAAATCTTCCAATACCTTTGCCCCTTTCTCTGTCGAGATTCCCCGGATGTAGGTAAACATAATCGCTTCGTAAACCTCAAGGAAGGAGTATTTGTTGCAAATATCCGTATTCATCAATAAGTCGAGCTGTTCGTGAACCAGCAGGTTGACAATGGCAAAATTGACATCATCCCTGAATATGCCCTGTTTAATGCCCATCTTAAAAAATTCGATCGTACTGTCCGAGTCCCGCTCCCGATAGTTCTTCAGCAGACTGTGTACTTTCGGATACTTCTTTATATCTTCAAAAAAACGCTTGTTAGTCCGATGGAATGTCTCAATGCTCCGCTGATAACACACAAGAATGACTTCAAGAACATTCTTTGAGTTGGCCAAGGTCTCTGCCAGAAAAGCATTCATCTCTTCCTGACGTTTTAAAATACACTGGGTCAGCAAGCTCTCTTTATCCTGAAACACTTCGTAAAGTGTACGTTTTGATATACCCAAGGACGCGGCTATGTCGTCCATCGTTATACTCTTGATACCATGTGTAGTAAAAGCCTCCGAAGCTGTCTCAATAATTCTGTCTTTCAATTCTACTCTTTGTGAGTTCTCTTTCGCATTCTCAATCATTAACCCGTTCTTTTGTTGTTAGACTATCGATTATCAGCGTTTTCGTCCAATAAAAACGAAAAACTGAACAAAGATAAGCAGAAAACTCGACGAGTTAATTCAGTTTCCTGATTTAAGCACACATATTTGATAAATATTATAACTTCCGAAACAAATATCAAAACAAGTGTTAACAGAGAATGAGGATACAAAGATAGGGCGAGGAAATACCCTTATAAAGGTATTCCCGCCCATCGGAAGAGAAAAATCGATAAACAGCGGATATACTTCGATGAATGAAGAAGTGAGAGGAATGACAAAGAAGACTCTACTAATACTCGGATCTGGTCCGATTGAGAAAAGCTACCGTTTTATGAATTTCTTTGTACATCACGATATCATCCTTTACAAACGGAACCTCTTTACGATATGCAGCCAGATAGCGCTCAAGGATGGGAGAAGTTTTTGCCGGACGACGAAACTCAATTCCCTGCGCAGCATTCATCAACTCGATGGCAAGGATGTGCTCCAGATTATCCATGATCCGGAAAAGTTTGGTAGCGGCATTGGCTCCCATGCTAACATGATCTTCCTGACCGTTGGAAGAGACTATTGAATCACTCGAGGCCGCATAGCAGTACATCTTATTCTGGCTGACCATAGAGGCAGCAGCGTACTGAGGAATCATAAAACCGGAATTAAGTCCCGGATTGGCGACCAAAAATTCTGGAAGACCACGCAACCCCATAATTAACTGGGCTACACGCCGCTCGGAAATGTTGCCCAGTTCGGCCATTGCGATGGCAAGAAAATCGAAAGAGAGGGCCAGCGGTTGTCCGTGAAAGTTGCCGCCGGATATGATCTGATCTTCATCCGGGAAAATGGTCGGATTGTCCGTCACTGAATTTATCTCAGTCAACAAAACAGAAGAGACGTACCGGATGGCATCTTTCGTTGCCCCATGCACCTGAGGAATACAACGAAAAGAGTAAGGGTCCTGTACATGTTCTTTGGTACGGGCTATCAGCTCACTTCCATGCAGCAGGCGACGAAATATCTCTCCCGTCTCAATCTGACCAGGATGGGGACGAATCTGCTGAATACACTCCATAAAAGGATCGATGCGCCCATCGAACGCTTCAAGTGAAAGGGCAGCAATCATATCTGCCTTCTTTGAAAGCCTCCGGGCTTTGAGCAATGCAAAAACTCCGTTGGCACTCATGAACTGGGTACCATTCAGCAAAGCAAGTCCCTCCTTACTCATCAATCTCACAGGCTCCCAACCAAACTCGTCGAGCACACTGATGGCTTCCCGCTTTTTACCTTTATAATAAACATCGCCAACTCCAATCAAAGGCAAAAAGAGGTTGGCCAACGGCGCCAGATCACCCGAAGCCCCCAAGGATCCGCGATCGTAGACAATAGGCATTACGTCGTTATTGAAAAAGTCGAGAATGCGCTGTACGGTGATGACCTGTACCCCGCTGTGACCCAGGGAAAGAGCATGGGCTTTAAGCAACAGCATCAGCTTGATAATGACCGGGCGTAACTCCTCACCCACACTGCACGCATGGCTTTTCACAAGATTCTCTTGCAAGGTGTTGAGTTCATCGGACGATATGTTTTTACTGCACAACGAACCGAAACCGGTAGTGATGCCATACAGCGGCTCGGTGGAAGCCGCAATTTTCCGGTCGAGATAATCACGGCATTTCCGGATGCGCTGTTCGGCTTCGGGAGCCAGTTCAAGTTTCAGGTTTTCGTTAATGATGCGTTCGATGATACTGAAAGTCAGTTCACCGGAGCCTACATAATAAACATTGTTCATTGGTTCAGTTCTTGGTTGACAACTTCAAGTAATTCTTTCTCACGCATGCATGCCAATTGTTCCAAATGGTCGGCTTCCCGCTTCAGCTCGTCAACAAAGGTTTTATCCTTGAGCGAACCCAGATTGATGCGGACGTTCAGCAAAGCGCCCAATACTGCCGAACGGGCAGCCATCATGGCTACACATGCGTCCGTAATGGCATTCTGATTGCCTAAACGCGCTACATCAGCTATGATCTCCATCAGCTCACAGGCATTGCGCGCCACCTGCATCGGAACGAGGGCCGCAAAACGAGTGGCCTCCTGGATAGCAGCACTACGAGCGGCCTTTTCTTCATCTGTAGATTTGGGTAACTTGAAACAACCGAAAACATGGTCGTATGCCTCGGAATCACGGTCAATGTATTCAACAAAAAGCTCCTGCTGCCGGATGCTCAGACGGGAAATATGCTTCATCAACTCTTCATGTTCTTCGTATCCTTTCTTCCCGATGGTAAGTCCGGCCACCATTGCAGTCAGCGCCGAGGCCACCGCACCGTTAAGAGCAGCCACACTGCCGCCTCCGGGTACAGGATCACTACCGGCTACTTTATCTAAAAATTCTTTTACGGTCAATTCTGCTAACATAATTCTTCAAGTATTATCGGGTTTATATCTCAATTCAGACAGACGGATAAAGCATTCCGCCTTTGATAGTCGTATTTACACAATTCATCCCGACATAATAGGGAAGAATATGGTAATTATCGGAGTCGAGCACTACGAAGTCGCCTTTTTTACCCACTTCGATACTGCCGATAGAGTCGGCACGGTTGAGTGCAGCCGCCCCATTCAGGGTAAGGGCCGTAATTGCTTCTTCTACAGTGAGCTGCATGTGAATGCAGGCTAAGGCAAACGTCAGTGGAATGGAACCGGAGAAACAACTGCCCGGATTCAGGTCGGTAGCCAGGGCTACGGCACATCCGGCATCAATCATGTCGCGTCCCCGTGCATAAGGCTCCTTCAAGGCAAACGCTGTGAGCGGGAGGAGTGTGGCAACCACTCCCTTACGCGCCATGGCTTCGATACCGGCATCGGAAGCATGAAGCAGATGGTCGGCAGATACAGCTCCCAATTCGGCAGCCAGTTCGGCACCTCCCAAAGGGACAATCTCGTCGGCATGAAGTTTTGGTAAGAGACCATAATCTCCGGCAGCTGTAAGCAAACGACGTGACTGTTCGATGGAGAAAACGCCTTCTTCGCAGAACACATCACAAAATTCAGCCAGTGAATCCCGCTGAATCACCGGAAGTAACTCACGGATCAGGAAGTCAATATAATCATCAGGACGCTCTTTATATTCGTCAGGCAACGCATGTGCACCCAGGAAAGTAGGCACAATATCCACCCGTACACCCTCATCTTTATTCAGGCTGCGCATCACCTTGAGTTGCAACAATTCCGTTTCGCGGTTCAGACCGTATCCGCTCTTGCCTTCGACGGTCGTAATTCCCATGGCTGTCATCTTCTTGAGGAGTCCTTCTGCCTTAGAGCGCAAATGAATGAAAGAGAGTTCACGGGTAGCCTGTACTGTACTGGCTATACCGCCGCCACGTTGCATGATAGACATATAACTCTCCCCTTTGAGGCGCCACGAAAATTCTTCGGCCCGCTCTCCCCCAAATACGAAATGGGTATGTGAATCGACAAAACCCGGCAAGAGACACTTCCCACGAGCATTGTAATGCCAGAAGTGATGATAATATCCATCACGCACTTCACCCCGGTTGGGACCGACATAGGTAATGATCCCATCTACAACTTCGACTGTCGCTTTCTCCAAAATTCGCAGTTCCGCCATCTCTTTCCCTTTCCGAGCCGAAAAGCCGAGCGGAGTCACTACTTTGGCATTGAATATAATTAAGTTCTCACTCATGATTCTCTATTCCATTATACGTGATTCAAGCACTTGCCGCATGGAGAAATTCTCCAGACCGAGGTAGTAGGAAGCAGTATCGATCAGTGCTTCCATCGGGACGAGCCCTACGATTTCGCTACCGAGAATGGTCACTCCATAGCGACGGGCTTCGATGCGCACCAACTCGAAAGCACGATAAAGTGCCGTACGGGTATAGTCGGTAATGTTGATAGACACCTGGGTAATGTTCCGTTCCTTCAGTTCTACCCCCATCGCTTTGACATAACGCAAACCACCATTGATATGACGGATATTTTTGGCTATCTTGGTTGCAATTTCAAGATTATCAGTACTCAGATTGATATTATAAGCCACCAGCGGCATACGGGCACCGATAGCGACTACCCCGGCTGTAGGATGGCATCCGGCAGGACCGTAATCGGGATGCCATTCGGGCAGTTTCATCTTCTCGGCCATCCCTTCGAACTCTCCTTTGCGAACAGCTGCCAGATTTTCACGATGAGGGGCTGTCGCCGATTTCTCATAAAGGAAGACAGGAAGGTGATAAAGCCCGGCTACCTTCTCTCCTATCTCCCGGGAAAGAGAGACGGCTTCGTCCATCGTCACGTTTTTAATGGGAATAAAGGGCACTACATCAACGGCCCCCATGCGGGGATGCTGCCCCCGGTGGTGATTAAGATCTATCAATTCCACAGCCACTCCAATAGCCTCGATAACAGCATCACGCAGAGCTTCCGGCTCGCCGATAAGGGTTACTACCAGTCGGTTGTGATCTTCATCATTGCTATAATCGAGCAATTTCACCCCAGACCGGGCACGGAACGGAGCGACAATACGATCTATCTTTTCCAGATCCCGCCCTTCACTGAAGTTGGGGACGCATTCTACTATTTTATTCCAGTTCATACTACATCGTTTTAAGGGCACCACAGATTACACGGATTCTTACAGATCAAGATTTATTTTTATTCTCATTATTCCGCAACTATTCTCTTTATCAACTCTTCATCTGCCAGATAAGGCAGCGTGATGTGGTAGGCATCACCATGTGACAGATTGAACGCTTCGCTGGTTTCCATCGCATGTTCATTGCGGGCCCACGAACGGCGGGCCACTCCCCCCATCACATCCCAAAGCATAGAAGAACGAAGGATTTCGTCTACTCTCAGGCTCCCGTCACACACCATACCGAAACCTCCGTTGATAGCTTTGCCAATGCCAACTCCGCCTCCGTTGTGCAAAGCTACCAGGCTCATGCCCCGGGCACAATTCCCGGCAAAACACTGTACGGCCATATCGGCCATTACATTGCTGCCATCTTTGATATTAGAGGTTTCACGGAAGGGTGAATCCGTACCACTCACATCGTGATGATCGCGTCCCAGCATAATAGGCCCGACTTCTCCGTCACGCACCATTTGGTTAAACCGGAGAGCTATCTTCAAACGACCGACAGCATCCTGATACAATATACGGGCCTGTGTACCCACCACCAACCGGTTCTTGCCGGCATCCCGTATCCAGTTATAATTGTCCAGATCCTGTCCGCGACGTTTCACATCGATACATTCCATCGCAGCACGGTCCGTTCTGGCAAGATCTTCGGGGTTACCACTGAGACATACCCAACGGAATGGACCGTAACCATAGTCGAAAAGCTCCGGCCCCATAATATCTTCCACATAACTCGGCCAGATAAAGCCGTCTTTTTCATCGGTTCCGTTTCGTGAAATCTCTTTGACTCCGGCATCATAGACAGCTTTCATAAACGAGTTGCCGTAATCGAAAAAATAAGTTCCGCGGGAAACAAGTTTCTTGATCACTGCAAAATGACGATGGAGGGATTCGTCTACCAACTGACGAAACGCTTCGGGAGATTCATGCAACAACCGGGTACGTTCTTCGAAAGTAACTCCGGCAGGACAATACCCACCTTCGTAAACAGCGTGACAGGAGGTCTGATCGGATAAAAGTTCAATAGGAATATCTTCCTGAACGGCATATTCAAGCAGATCTACTACATTGCCATGATAGGCCACCGAACAGGATTCATGCCGTTCAGCAGCGCTCAGTGCCATCCGGAAAGCGGTATGGAGATCAGTCGTGACATGCTCCACCCACCCTTGCTTGTAACGAGTTTCAATACGCGAGCGGTCCACTTCGGCTATAATCGAAGCAGCACCGGCTATTTCGGCCGCCTTGGGTTGGGCACCGCTCATACCACCCAAACCGGAGGAAACGAACAAATGTCCACTCAAGTTCTTATCTTGAGGGATGCCTAGCTTGAGCCGGCCGGCATTCAGCAGAGTATTGAATGTGCCATGCACAATACCCTGCGGACCAATGTACATCCATCCGCCGGCTGTCATCTGGCCATAGTTGGCGACTCCCATCTGGGCTGCCTCATGCCAGTCATGCTGATTGTCGAACATGCCTACCATCATTGAATTGGTGATAATGACCCGAGGGGCATCGGGACGGGAATGGAAAAGCCCTAACGGATGTCCCGATTCGATAACAAGCGTCTGTTCACGCGTCAGGAGTTCGAGGTATTGTTTTATCAACCGGTATTGCATCCAGTTCTGACATACCTGCCCGGTCTCGCCATAAGTGACGAGTTCATAAGGATAGAGAGCGATATCAAAACAAAGATTATTGTCGATCATCACCTGAAAGGCCTTGCCTTCAATGCAGTTCCCCTGATATTCGTCGACGGGTTTGGCTTTGAGGTCGCCTGCCGGACGAAAACGGTACCCATAGATTCGTCCCCGGGTCCGCAACTCCTCCAGAAATTCAGGAGCCAGTTTTCTGTGCAGTTCCACAGGGATATAACGCAATGCATTTTTTAAGGCCGTGACGGTCTGTGCCGGCGAAAGGGTATATCCACGGTCGGGCGCCCGGCGAATACCTTCGGCGAATACCGGATATTCAGGTAACTGATTGCTGAGAGTCATTTTCATAATAAGAGGAATTAAGGATTACAAACTGTCAGCTCTACAATTTGATAACTCTTCGCAATATAGAAAAAAGGTGGGAATCTACCAAGATTTCAGCAGATTTATTATCAAAAGGTTAGAATAATAAAAAGAAGCAAATGAGTAGCCGCCTGTTAGGGTTGTATAGTGGCAAGACAGCAGTCCCTGCTGCTGATCGAAACGCTACTTCTCTTCCGCCTTCAGCAGTCGCAGATATTTGTCGGTAACTTTGGCAGACTCGCTATTTTCATTCAGATAGGCGGCTTTCCAATCAGGATGCCCCCCAAGCAGTTCTTCCATCCGCTCTTTTCCGACAAATCCTACCTTATTGGTTTCAGGATCTATTTCATAATATACCCGTTTGGATATTAAAGCGGAAGCAGCAATCGCATCGCCGAATTGACCACCCAGCATCACATCCATCGTGGCATCGCTGCCGGCAGCTACGGAACCTAAAGGAATGGCACTAAAATAAATATGGTCTCCAATGCGCAGGGCGGGAGCATACCAACCTCCGAAACGAAACTTCTTATAGCGTAATCTCTTGCAATTCACATAAAGGGAAGTGTCCGCCTGCACGGCATAACAGCGGGACTTCAGGTATTTGCACATGGAATCATCCGGACCAGCACTGATCTTATAGTCGGCACCACCGGTCATCAGAATATGATTCTTTGTACGTTTCTCCACTTTCAGCGAGGCAACCGTATCTCCTTCACAAGCGAGCAGCCCTTTCAGATTGGAATATACGACATTCTGCGCAGTAACATCCATCACTACCCAACTCATCAACAGCAGGAAACACAATTTCTTCATAAACGCATCCTATTAAAGACTTTCATGGCGGAAAGGTACACCTTTTAACGAATCGGAGCAAGTTTTCAGAAGAAAAGTTTAAGAAAAAGGAGAAAACACTTGACTTTTGCTCTCCAATGTCGTATCTTTACTATCAGAATCATAAAGTACGTTCAATTTATATTAGGAATGAAAAAGGGAGGCTATTGCTCCCTTTTTTATGGAATCACTTTACCAACCTCCCCATAACAGACGGAGCTAAAGATGAGTTCAGGCTCCGTTTGCCCTAAAGCAAGGCTCTGCCGAAACGAAACAGCGGCTCTATTTCACTCGGATCCCAGCTCTGCAAACTCTCTACCCGGCAGCTTCGGCAAGAAAAGACCGGGATATCCGGAGATATACCAAGAAGAATATGAAGAATCTCCGGAAGAGACGGGAAATGTACCTGAAAGGAAAGCGGAAACCGGCTCCAACGTTAATAATAAGTAAATCTGCTCTTGACAAAAACAAGCTCATGCCAAGAGAGCGCCGTACTCACGCTAAATATATTATTTTTGCGGGTCAAACAATCAAGGAAATATGGAACAACTAAATCTCATCATAGACACTTATCAACGGATTATTCTCGAATCGGAATCGAAGCTGGCAAAGGTAAAACAACACATTTACCGTATCGGTACACTCCGACTGATACTTTTCGCGGCAGGAATTGCAGGTATCATTTATTTCTGGGACGAGGGCAGGCTGGTGATCGGCGGTATCGCGGCTATCACCTTCATCCCCTTCATATTATTGGTGAAACTGCACAACCGGTTGTTTCATCAGAAAGATTACCTTGAAAAGAAGATAGAAATCAACCGACAGGAATTACAAGCCCTTACATACGATACGTCAGCTTTCGATAATGGGGAGGAGTTTATCAATCCATCACATCTTTATACTTATGACCTGGACGTATTTGGAGAACATTCACTCTTTCAGTACATAAACCGGACTGCCACGCAACCCGGTAAAAAAAGACTGGCAGAATGGATGAATATGCACCTGAAGAGCAAAGCGGAGATAGAGAAACGACAGGAAGCAGTACGGGAACTGGCTCCGGAGTTAGAAATGCGCCAGCATTTCCGTGTACTCGGATTGCTGCATAAAGGTAAAACTGCTGACGAAGAAGAAATCAGGAACTGGGCTTCGAGTCCGGAATATTATCGGAAGAAATGGTATTTCCGAACTTTGGCTATCCTTATCCCCACCGCCAATGCTGTCTGCATCGGGCTGGCCATAGCCGGAATCATCTCATTCACCACATGGGGAATCGTCTTCGCAAGTATAGGATTGTTCAGTTCTTCATTCTCAAAAGGTATTAGCCGGATGCAGTCTGTTTACGGTAAAAAGATGCTGATACTGACAACCTATGCACGACTCATTCACATTATTGAGGAGAAAAAAATGCGATGCAGCGCATTAAAGGAAATCAAGGAATTGGTGGGAGGTGAAAAACAAACGGCTTCACAAGCCGTAAAACGCCTCACCGAACTCATGAATGCACTGGACCAACGAAACAATATGTTAATGCAATTTGTCCTGAACGGACTATTTTTCTGGGAATTGCGGCAAGTCATGAAGATAGAAGCCTGGAAGGAAAACTATGTAGCCCACCTGCCGGATTGGCTTGAAGCCATTGGCGAAATAGATGCTTACTGTTCGCTGGCCTGTTTTGCGTATAATCATCCCGGATATGTGTTCCCCGAAATTGCATCCAAACCATTTTGCGTGGAGGCCGAAGCATTGGGTCATCCATTGATGAATCGAAATAAATGTGTACGCAATGATATCCGGATCGCAAAGCGTCCTTTCTTCATCATCATAACAGGTGCGAATATGGCAGGGAAAAGCACCTATCTACGTACCATAGGAGTAAGCTATCTGCTGGCATGTATCGGAGCCCCTGTCTGGGCAGAGAAGATGAAGCTATATCCGGCACAACTCGTCACCAGCCTGCGCACGACCGACTCATTGGCAGACAATGAATCGTATTTCTTTGCAGAACTGAAACGACTGAAACTCATTATTGATAAACTGAACTCCGGCGAGGAACTGTTCATCATACTCGACGAAATTCTGAAAGGAACGAATTCGATGGATAAACAAAAGGGCTCCTTCGCACTGATCAAACAATTCATGGCTTTACAGGCGAACGGCATTATTGCCACTCACGATCTCCTGCTAGGCTCTCTTATCGATCTATTCCCCAAAGATATCCACAACTATTGTTTCGAAGCGGACATCACTAACAACGAACTGACTTTCTCCTACAAGCTCAGAGATGGAATTGCGCAGAATATGAATGCCTGCTTCCTGATGAAAAAAATGGGAATAGCCGTCATCGACGACTAATCCCCATTTCGTATTGAAGCTTGAATTAGAATCAGTGTCCTTTTGTCTTAGTCAGGAAAGCGGCAATAGAAGCTGCTTCACCATTCGTGAAATAACGTACGGATGTAACCGGGTTATAAGTATAGGGTACAAATTGGAACAATTGTACGGCGGCAAACTTTCTGTCTTCGGACAGCATTACATCTAAACGCAGATTTCCACTTGTACCACCTTTGGCAGTCGATTGCATAGAGAAATCACCCGACTTCACCATGTCTGTCAATTCATCCAGATGTTTCAAATCAAAAAAGATACTTTGCTCTTTAGCAACACTGCCCGTCGGCAAGTAAACAATCTCCTTGGATTTCCAGAACAACCGGAAAACGCCAATCAAAAACAAGGCAGTGCCTAGTACCATAAGTCCCATACTGATAGTCGATGAACGGTCTTCCATCTCAAAAGTAGAAACAAATGCAATCACTCCTGCCAATAACATAATGCAAGAGAAGATAAGTCCGGAAACACTGGTGCGTTTTGCAATATCTGGGTGTGAAGATGCAAAAATTGTTGCATCGATAGCTTGGGTTGTCATAATATTGAAGTTTAAATTATTAGTAAATAATAGCTGATAAATACTACCACACCTATAACTAACAGGCACGGCAACATAAAATAATAATAGAACTAATAAGTTAAACTCCTATACAATAATACGCCTTAGAGCGAAAACATAGTATTCGCTTACAGGATGACAACAATAAGAAGTAGTGGTTTCATAAAGCTTCCCCCAATGCTGAGATAAAACAGCATCACGGTCTGCCAACCTTTGAGCAAGGGCTTTTAAAGAAAAAATAGATTCGGCCGCCTGTATACGCTGTATGCGCGACATTGCGATCTGATGCGTCTGAATACCGGTCCCGGCCAATTCGGCATCAGGGAAATAGGGTGTCTGGGGACTGCTGAGTGTTTCGTGCGTATCCCCTTTCATTGTTGACATAGCCATATAGATATCTTGTTCCGCCTGTTTTTCTGCGAAATAGTCGTTAGCTACACTATGAAGTGCCACAGCAAACAACATGAACAATATAATTTTAATGAACTTTGCCATATCTGCCTGCAAATATAACAGATTATTCAGTCCGACTGTTCACCTTCAAATGTTTTTAATGTATCTTTAGTAAAATCAACAAAAAAAGGCCACTCTTTTCAGAGCAGCCTTTTTTATATCTATAAGAATAATAGTTGAATTATTCTGCTGATTCAGCTTTCGGTTCTTCAGTTGCAGGTACTTCGGCAGCAGGAGCAGCTTCAGTAGTTTTCTTTGAACGACGAGTACGAGTTGCTTTCTTAGCAACTTTCTCTTTAGCCATGTTTTCGTTGTAGTCAACGAGTTCGATGAAGCACATTTCAGCGTTGTCACCCAGACGGTTTCCAGTCTTGATGATACGAGTATAACCACCCGGACGGTCAGCAATCTTCACAGAGATTTCCTTGAACAATTCTGTTACAGCGAGTTTATCCTGCAAGTTGCTAAATACAACACGACGAGAGTTTGTAGTGTCTTCTTTAGACTTTGTGATCAAAGGCTCAACGAATTTCTTCAGAGCTTTCGCCTTTGCTACAGTCGTAGTGATTCTTTTGTGCTTGATCAAAGAACAAGCCATGTTAGATAACATAGCACTTCTGTGAGAAGCAGTACGACCTAAATGATTGAATTTCTTATTATGTCTCATTTTTTATTCTTTATCTAATTTATATTTAGAAATATCGGTTCCAAACGACAGATTCAGACTTTCCAGCAAATCATCAAGCTCGGTAAGCGATTTCTTTCCGAAGTTTCTGAATTTCAGCAAGTCAGTTTTGTTGAACTGTACCAAATCGCCCAATGTTTCAACATCAGCAGCCTTCAAGCAATTGAGGGCACGTACTGACAGATCCATATCGACAAGTTTAGTTTTCAACAGCTGACGCATATGCAGTACTTCTTCATCAAACTCTTCATTACCGTCAACGTCATTACTTTCAAGAGTAATTTTTTCGTCAGAGAATAACATAAAGTGATAAATCAGAATTTTAGCAGCTTCTTTCAGCGCTTCTTTCGGGTGAATGGAACCGTCGGTAGTAATTTCAAGTACCAGTTTCTCGTAGTCAGTCTTCTGCTCTACACGGAAGTTTTCTACAGCATACTTAACATTACGTATCGGCGTATAGATTGAATCGATTGGAATTACATTAACATCGGTACAATATTCGCGGTTTTCGTCAGCGGGGACATATCCACGACCTTTGTTAATTGTAATGTCAATCTGCATAGTTGCTTTAGAATCTAAATGACAAATAACTAATTCCGGATTTAACACTTCAAATCCAGTCAAATACTTACCTATGTCACCTGCTTTAAATTCACTAGAATTCTCGATAGTGATGCTCACCTTTTCGCTCTCGAATTCTTCAACTACTTGCTTGAATCTCACTTGTTTCAGATTCAAGATAATGTTGGTAACATCCTCTTTTTACTCCAGGAACACTAGAAAATTCGTGCTCAACACCTTCTATACGGATAGTGGTGATAGCAAAACCTTCTAATGAAGAAAGGAGGATACGGCGCAAAGCATTACCAACGGTAATACCAAAACCGGGTTCCAAGGGACGAAATTCGAATTTACCGAATTTGGCATCCGCTTCCAACATTAATACTTTATCAGGTTTTTGAAATGCTAATATCGCCATGAAATTAATTATTATTTAGAATACAATTCAACAATCAAATGCTCTTTAATGTTTTCAGGAATGTCTGCTCTTTCAGGAATGTGCAGCAATTTGCCCACCTTTGAAGCTTCATCCCATTCCAACCAAGCATATTTGCTGTGATTGAAACCAGCGAGAGAATTAGCAATTACTTCCAAAGATTTAGATCTTTCACGAACGCCAATCAACTGACCCGGTTTAACTGCGTATGAAGGAATGTTTACTACCTGTCCATCAACTGTAATGTGTTTGTGGCCTACCAACTGACGAGCTGCTGCACGCGTAGGAGCAATCCCCAAACGGAACACGATGTTGTCAAGACGACCTTCAAGCATCTGGAGAAGTACCTCACCGGTAATACCTTTAGCTGTAGCTGCCTTTTCGAACAAGTTGCGGAATTGTTTTTCTAATACTCCATAAGTATATTTAGCTTTCTGTTTCTCACGAAGCTGAATACCATATTCAGAAGTTTTTCTTTTTCTTGAATTTCCGTGCTGTCCGGGAGGATAGTTTTTCTTCGACAAAACTTTATCAGCTCCAAAGATACCTTCACCGAATTTACGGGCTATTCTTGATTTTGGTCCAGTATATCTAGCCATTTCTTTTTAAATATTTAATTGTTTATTCATGAACTCAATTTGTTGCAGCCGCGATTACAGAGAAGAAATTAATGCAATCCAAAAACAAAATCAAGTATCATTTTTATTAAAGGTAAATCTTAAACTCTACGTCTTTTCGGAGGACGACAACCGTTATGCGGAAGCGGAGTTACGTCAATGATTTCTGTAACTTCAATACCGGCACCATGAATCGTTCTAATAGCAGATTCACGACCGTTACCCGGACCTTTAACATATGCTTTTACCTTTCTCAGGCCAAGATCGAATGCAATTTTAGCACAATCCTGGGCAGCCATCTGAGCTGCATAAGGAGTATTCTTTTTAGAACCTCTAAATCCCATCTTTCCTGCAGACGACCAAGAGATAATCTGCCCTTCACTATTTGCAAGAGAAACAATAATATTGTTGAAAGATGAATGAACATGCAATTGTCCATTAGCATCTACCTTAACATTTCTCTTCTTAGCTGCGACTGTTTTTTTTGCCATATCAACAATTATTATTTAGTAGCTTTTTTCTTATTTGCAACGGTTTTCTTTCTACCCTTACGAGTACGCGCATTGTTCTTAGTGCTCTGACCTCTTACAGGCAGACCAATACGGTGACGTACACCACGGTAGCAACCAATATCCATTAATCGCTTAATGTTCAATTGTACTTCAGAACGAAGATCACCTTCAACCTTATACTCTGCACCGATGATCTCACGAATCTTTGCAGCCTGATCATCTGTCCAGTCTTTCACCTTCAGATCTTTGTCTACACCAGCTTTATCTAAAATTTTTGCTGAACTACTACGACCTATTCCATATACATAGGTCAACGCAATCTCACCTCTCTTATTTTGAGGTAAATCTACACCAACTATTCTTATAGCCATATACTAAATTATTTTTTTTGCAAAAATAATAAATTATCCTTGACGTTGTTTATACTTAGGATTTTTCTTGTTAATAACATACAAACGGCCATTACGTCTAACGATCTTACATTCTGGCGTACGTTTCTTTAATGATGCTCTTACTTTCATATCTTATTTTATTTATATCTAAATACAATTCTTCCTTTCGATAAGTCGTAAGGAGACATTTCGACTCTGACTTTATCACCCGGTAGGATTTTAATGTAATGCATTCTCATCTTACCAGAAATATGAGCAGTAATCTCATGTCCGTTTTCTAATTCAACACGAAACATTGCATTAGACAATGCTTCAACTATAACTCCATCTTGTTCTATTGCAGATTGCTTTGCCATATATTATATCGCTTTATCTCCTAAAACTTCTTCTATGAATTTAAATGATGACAGAATATCAGCCTCGCCTGCACCTACCGCAATGGTATGTTCAAAGTGTGCGGCACATTTCCGATCTCTGGTTCTCACTGTCCATCCGTCACGTTCCATAATAACTTGTCGGTCACCTTGCGTAATCATCGGTTCAATCGCAATGCAAAGACCTTTCTTTAAAAGTGTTCCGTATCCTCTTTTACCATAATTCGGTACCTGAGGGTCTTCGTGCATGTCTTTACCAATACCATGACCGACAAATTCACGCACAACACCATAAGAATGGGACTCACAATATTGCTGAATAGCATATCCGATATCACCGATTCTTTTTCCCTGCACAGCATTTTGAATGCCAATATACAACGCCTCTTTAGTTACCTTCAACAACTGACGAACTTCTTCGTCCACTTCACCAACGCAAAAGGTATAAGCTGAATCACCACAGAAACCATTCATGTAGGTACCACAGTCGACCGATACAATATCACCGTCTTTCAACACGATATCTCCCGGAATGCCATGCACTACCTGTTCATTAACCGATGTGCATAAAGAAGCAGGAAACGGATCTCCATATTGATTGGGAAAACCTTTAAAGGTAGGAACAGCACCATGATCTCTGATAAACTCTTCCGCTACCTTATCCAGCTCTTTAGTGGTAACTCCCGGTTTCACAAGCTTGGCAACTTCAGCCAACGTTCTACCAACAAGTAAGTTACTCTGACGGAGCAGCTCTATTTCATCTTCAGTTTTAAGAAATATCATTTCTACTCAAAGAATTAATATGCAGCTACACTACTACCGGTGCGTCCTTTGATACGACCAGACTTCAACAAACCATCATAATGTCTCATCAACAAATGACTTTCGACTTGTTGCAGTGTATCCAAAACAACACCTACAAGAATTAACAGAGACGTACCACCGAAGAATTGAGCAAACTCAGCCTTCACACCAAAGATACCGGCAAATGCGGGCATGATAGCAATGAAAGCCAAAAAGAAAGAACCCGGCAAAGTAATACGTGACATGATATCATCGATATACTCAGCAGTTTTCTTACCTGGCTTAATTCCCGGAATGAAACCATTATTTCTCTTCATATCCTCGGCCATTTGAGTCGGGTTAATGGTAATCGCAGTATAGAAGTACGTAAATAAGATAATCATTACTGCAAAAACAAAATTATACCAGAAACTCGTATGGTCAGTAAATGCATGAACGAAACCACTCACATTGTTAGTGTTAGAAAAACCAATGAAAGTGATCGGAATAAACATAATTGCCTGGGCGAAAATGATAGGCATTACACCGGCAGCATTCACTTTCAAAGGAATGTACTGTCTTGCACCGCCATACTGTTTATTACCAACGATTCTCTTTGCATACTGTACAGGAATTTTTCTTGTACCTTGTACCAAAAGAATAGCTCCGGCAATTACGATCAGCAGGAATACTATTTCAAATAAGAACATGATCAAACCACCAGTCTTGTCGGTCATACGGGAAATCAACTCCTGGAATAATGACTGAGGAAGACGAGCGATAATACCAATCAAGATAATAAATGAAATACCATTACCAATACCTTTATCTGTGATTCTTTCACCAAGCCACAGGATAAACATACTTCCAGCTGCCAAAATAATGGTAGAAGTAACCATGAACAGAGTCCAATCTAATGAAGCATTTAAGGAAGGTCCAGCCTGCATTTTAAGATTGAGCAAATAAGAAGGGGCCTGAACCAACAAAATAGCAATCGTCAAATAACGAGTATATTGATTCATCTTTCTTCTGCCACTTTCTCCCTCTCGCTGAAGTTTCTGAAAATACGGCACAGCGATTCCCAGCAACTGGATAACGATTGATGCAGAGATATAAGGCATAATTCCTAATGCGAAAATAGATGCATTAGAAAATGCTCCTCCTGAGAACATGTTTAACAAGGCTAAAAGGCCCTCGCTTGTTTGTTGATGCAATTGTGTCAGCATACCCGGGTTGATTCCAGGAAGCACGACGTACGAACCGAAACGGTAAATCGCCACAAACAATATGGTAATGAGGATCCGTTGTCTCAGATCCTCAATTTTCCATATATTCTTTAATGTTTCAATAGCTTTTCTCATTGAATCAGAGTTTTACTACATTTCCACCAGCAGCCTCGATAGCAGCAACTGCACTCTTAGAGAATGCATGAGCTTCTACACTCAACTTAGCAGTCAAAGTTCCGTTACCTAATACTTTAACCAACTGGCTTGAAGAAATGAATCCAGCTTCAATAAAGTCATTAACACCTACTTTTTCCAACTTCTTAGCTTCAGCTAATTTCTGGATTGTTTCTAAGTTAATAGCTTTATATTCAATTCTATTGATGTTCTTAAAACCAAATTTAGGTACTCGACGTTGAAGAGGCATCTGACCACCTTCAAAACCGATTTTCTTAGAGTATCCAGATCTTGATTTAGCACCTTTATGACCTCTTGTAGAAGTACCTCCTAAGCCAGAACCCGGACCACGTCCGATTCTTTTTCTTGTTTTAGTAGAGCCTTCTGCAGGTTTTAAATTACTTAAGTTCATATTGTAATTCGTTTTATATTCAACAAATAATTACTTAACAATGGCAACCAAGTGTTTAACCTTATCTACCATTCCAAGAATTGAAGGAGTGCTTTCGTGTTCAACCACACGGTTCAATTTGCGAAGTCCCAGTGCATCAAGAGTTCTTTTCTGATCAGCCGGAGCACCAATTCTACTTTTAACTTGTTTGATCTTTATAGTTGACATATCTCCCTCCTTATCCTCTAAATACTTTTTCAACACTAATTCCTCTGTTCTGAGCAATCATTCTTGCATCACGCATCTCGCCTAAAGCCATGATAGTGGCTTTTACAAGGTTATGCGGATTTGAAGATCCTTTTGATTTAGCCAAAACGTCAGTTACACCAACACTTTCCAATACGGCACGCATAGCACCACCGGCTACAACACCAGTACCGTGAGAAGCAGGTTTGATGAATACTTCAGCACCACCAAACTTAGCTGACTGTTCGTGAGGAACAGTACCTTTCAGTACAGGCACTCTTGTCAGATTTTTCTTAGCCGATTCAACACCTTTAGCGATAGCTGCTGTTACTTCACCAGCTTTACCAAGTCCCCAACCGATAATACCTTCTTCGTTACCTACAACTACAATTGCAGAGAAACTAAAAGTTCTACCACCTTTGGTTACTTTAGTAACACGATTAATAGCAACTAATCTGTCTTTCAGTTCTATATCGTTAGTAATCTTAACTCTATTATTAACTCCTGCCATAATGATTAAAATTTAAGTCCACCGTTACGAGCAGCATCAGCTACTTCTTTTACTCTCCCATGATACAAGTAACCATTACGGTCGAAAACAACAGTCGTAATACCTGCTTCCTGAGCTTTTTTCGCAATAATCTCACCCACTTTAGCAGCAACTTCTTTCTTAGGCAACTTCTCAGTCATACCCAGTGAAGAGGCAGCAGCCAATGTCTTACCAGACAAATCGTCGATAATCTGGACATAGATTTGCTTGTTACTTCTAAATACACTCATACGCGGACGTGCAGCAGTACCTGACACTTTATTGCGTACTCTATATTTGATCTTAATTCGTCTTTCTATTTTTGTTGTCATAATAATACAAATTTACGTAAATTACTTAGCACCGGCTGATTTACCAGACTTTCTGCGAATTTCCTCGCCAACAAACTTAATACCTTTACCTTTATACGGTTCGGGCTTACGGAAAGAACGTATCTTAGAGCAAACTTGACCAAGCAATTGTTTGTCACAAGACTCTAAAAGAATAAGAGGATTCTTATTTCTTTCTGATTTTGTCTCTACTTTGACTTCAGGAGGCAACTGTATAAAGATATTGTGTGTATATCCTAATGCTAATTCAATGATATTTCCTTGATTAGAAGCACGGTAACCAACACCAACAAGCTCCAATTCTTTCTTATATCCTTCAGAAACACCAACAACCATGTTGTGTACTAACGAACGATACAAACCGTGAAATGCATGTTTCTGCTTGGGATTATCCAGCATTGCATTTTCGTTTTCAGTTAAAGTGATGTGTCCATCTTCAATAGCAACATTGATAGCCGGGTTCACATACTGGCTAAGTTCACCTTTGGGTCCTTTTACGGTAACCACATCATCTTTCAGAGTAACTGTTACTCCAGCGGGAATACTAATGGGTAATTTTCCTATTCTTGACATTGCTTTATCCTCCTATTAATATACATAACACAATACTTCACCACCGATTTTCAGTTCAGCAGCTTCTTTGTTTGTCATTACACCTTTGGAAGTAGATATTATAGCAATACCCAAACCATTAATAACACGCGGCATATCTTTGTAACCAGTGTACTGACGCATACCCGGAGAAGATATTCTTTCAAGTTTTTTGATTGCGTTAACTTTGTTAACAGAATCATACTTCAAGGCAACTTTAATAGTTCCTTGAGGACCATCTTCTACAAACTTATAATTAAGGATGTAGCCTTTTTCAAAAAGAATCTTAGTGATTTCTTTTTTCAAATTTGAAGCAGGAACTTCTACAACTCTGTGCTTTGCATTAATTGCGTTCCTTAACCTCGTCAAATAATCTGCTATTGGATCAGTCATATAAAAAATAATTAAATTAATCAGGACTACCCTGACAATATTTAAACAATATATTTACCAGCTTGCTTTCTTAACACCTGGGATCAGCCCATTAGATGCCATCTCACGGAACTGGATTCTTGAAACACCGAACTGACGGATGTATCCTTTAGGACGACCAGTCAATTTACAGCGATTGTGCATACGAATCGGATTAGAATTCTTAGGAAGCTCCTGTAATTTCTGTGCAGCTTCAAAAGCTTCAGCAGGATCTCCGGTTCTCACAATCTGCTTCAAGGCAGCTCTCTTTTCGGCATATTTGGCTACTAATTTAGCACGCTTTATTTCGCGTGCTTTCATTGATTCCTTTGCCATAATTTATCAGTCTTTTTTAGCGTTTTTAAACGGTAAACCGAATTCTTTCAATAAGGCATAACCTTCTTCATCTGTTTGCGCAGAGGTTACAAAGGTAATATTCATTCCGAGAATTCTGGTAATACTATCGATATTAATTTCAGGGAAAATGATTTGTTCCTGAATACCAAGGGTATAGTTACCCTTACCATCGAACTTAGTTTCAATACCTTTGAAGTCACGGATACGCGGCAAAGCCACACGAACCAATTTTTCCAGGAATTCGTACATTCTTTCACGACGCAGAGTTACCATAACTCCGATCGGCATTTTCTTACGCAACTTAAAGTTAGCGATATCTTTACGCGAAATAGTAGCTACGGCCTTCTGACCAGTGATAGCTGTCATTTCGTTGATTGCCACTTCGATAATCTTCTTATCAGCAACAGCCATACCTAAACCCTGATTGATAACAATCTTCTTAAGTACGGGTATCTGCATTGTAGAAGAATACTGGAATTGTGACTTCAATGCAGGAGCAATGCGCTCTGCATATTCTTTCTTAAGGCTTGCAGTATTACTCATTACTTAATCTCCTCTCCTGATTTTTTAGAATAACGCACTAAAGTTCCCTCAGAACTTACTTTTCTACCAACACGCGTTGCTTTACCAGTTTTTGGATCAACCGGATTCAAGTTTGAAATGTGGATAGGAGCTTCCTGCTTAACTATACCACCCTGCGGGTTCTTTGCATTTGGTTTTGTGCTTTTAGATACCATATTGATACCTTCAACTATTGCACGTCCTTCTTTAACAAGAACCTTCAATACACGACCAGTTTTACCTTTGTCTTCACCAGCATTTACGTAAACTGTATCGCCTTTTTTAATATGTAATTTACTCATTACTTAAATCTTTTACAAAATTAAAGTACCTCAGGCGCAAGTGACACAACTTTCATGTTTGTAGCACGAAGTTCTCTTGCTACAGGACCGAAAATACGACTACCTCTAATTTCACCTGCATTATTCAACAACACGCAAGCATTATCATCAAAACGTATATAAGAACCATCGGGACGACGGATCTCTTTCTTAGTACGTACGATCAAAGCTTTTGACACTGCACCCTTTTTAACATCACTTGAAGGGATGACGCTCTTTACAGAAACGACAATAACATCCCCCACTGAAGCGTAACGACGACCTGTACCACCCAAAACACGGATACACAGGGCTTCTTTAGCTCCACTGTTGTCACATACTGTAAGTCTGGATTCTACTTGTATCATAATTACTTAGCTCTTTCAATTATTTCTACTAATCTCCATCTTTTAGTCTTGCTCAAAGGACGAGTTTCCATGATGCGTACAGTATCACCTACATTGCATTCATTCTTTTCATCGTGAGCATGGTACTTCTTCGTTTTGCTAACGAACTTACCATATATAGGGTGTTTTTCCTTGAACTTAGCAGCAACGGTAATGGTTTTTTCCATCTTATTGCTCAGCACAACCCCTGTTCTTTCTTTTCTTAAATTTCTTGCTTCCATCAAGCTGATCATTTATTGTTAAGTTCTCTTTGGCGTAACTCTGTTCTCATACGCGCAATCGTCCTGCGTAATTGTTTGATCTGCGCAGGATTTTCCAAAGGAGAAATAGAATGATTGATAACCATTTGGTTGTAATTAACCACTTCTGCTTCTACTCTTTCTACCAAATCATTAGTAGACATTTCTTTAATTTCTGCAATTTTCATAAACCTTACGCATTTTGATTTTGAATATCATAATCACGTCTCACGACAAACTTCGTAGTAATCGGAAGTTTCTGAGCTGCCAAACGCAAAGCTTCTTTCGCGATCTCGTAAGATACTCCTTCAGCTTCAATAATAATTCTACCTGGTGTAACCGGAGCCACGAATCCTTCGGGGCTACCCTTACCTTTACCCATACGTACATCAGCAGGTTTTCTAGTAATCGGTTTATCCGGGAAAATACGAATCCAAATCTGTCCCTGACGTTGCATATATCTTGTCACTGCAATACGAGCAGCTTCAATCTGTCGGCCTGTGATCCATTTAGTTTCTAAAGCCTTAATACCAAAAGATCCAAAAGCGAGCTGGTTGCCTCTCTGTGCATTACCTTTAGCGCGGCCCTTTTGTTGTCTTCTGAATTTTGTCTTTTTCGGTTGTAACATAGTTTCCTAAAATTCAAATTCGTTTAGCGATTATTTTTCTTTCTTTTGAAGTTCTTTCCGCCGCCGTTGTTTCCACCATTGTTTCCACGACCACTCTCTTTGCTTTGTGTAAAGTTGGGAGCTAATTCTCTCTTACCAAAAACTTCACCTCTACAGATCCAAACTTTAATACCGAGAAGACCCACTTTTGTCAATGCTTCTGCATGGCAATAGTCGATGTCTGCTCTGAAAGTGTGCAACGGAGTTCTTCCTTCCTTATACATTTCAGAACGGGCCATTTCAGCTCCATTCAAACGTCCTGAAATCTGAATTTTGATACCTTCCGCACCCATACGCATTGTATTTGCGATAGCCATTTTAATGGCACGGCGATAGGCAATTTTACCTTCTACCTGACGAGCGATGTTGTTAGCAACAATCACAGCATCCAGTTCCGGTCTTTTCACTTCAAAGATATTGATTTGAATATCTTTGTCGGTAACCTTTTTTCAACTCTTCCTTCAACTTATCAACTTCCTGGCCACCTTTACCGATAATAATACCCGGACGAGCAGTGCAAACAGTAATAGTAACGAGCTTCAGCGTACGTTCAATTACGATTCTTGATACACTTGCTTTCGCAAGTCTTGCATTAAGATATTTACGGATCTTGCTATCTTCCAGCAAAGAGTCACCGTAATCATTTCCACCATACCAGTTAGAATCCCATCCTCTGATAATTCCTAAACGGTTGCTTATTGGATTAACTTTTTGTCCCATCTACCTTAATTTTGATCTTCGTTATTACTTTTAGAACCAACGAACAATGTTACGTGATTTGAACGTTTGCGAATTCTGTATCCTCTTCCCTGCGGAGCCGGTCTCATTCTTTTGAGTGTAGCACCACCATCAACAAAAATCTTCGTTACGAATAATTCGCCACTTTCAGCTTTACGTTCGTTTTTCTGCTCCCAGTTAGCAATTGCAGAGCGCAACAATTTTTCCACTCTTGCAGCTGCTTCTTTTGAAGAAAACTTCAAAACGCCAAGTGCTCTGTTCACTTCCATCCCACGAATCATGTCAGCCACGAGACGCATCTTACGAGGAGAAGTAGGAACATTTTGCAATTTAGCAAAATACATGGTTTTAAGGGCTTCTTTTCTCTTTTCAGCCGATATTTTTTTTCTTGCTCCCATTATATTTATTACTTTATTATTTCAGATAAATCCTGTTATTTTTTCTTGTTACCAGCGTGTCCTCTGAATGTACGAGTTGGAGCGAATTCACCCAACTTGTGACCTACCATATTTTCGGTAACATATACAGGAATAAATTTATTTCCGTTGTGAACTGCAACTGTATGGCCTACAAAATCAGGCGAAATCATTGAAGCTCTGGACCAAGTCTTAACGACAACTTTCTTGCCTGATTCATTCATAGCAAGCACTTTCTTTTCGAGTTTTACGTTAATATATGGACCTTTTTTTAATGAACGACTCATAGTTTACTCAATTAATCAGATTACTTTTTTCTTCTCTCAATAATGTACTTAGACGATTGTTTCTTCGGAGCTCTAGTCTTAAGTCCCTTAGCGTACAATCCCTTACGAGATCTTGGGTGACCTCCGGAAGCACGTCCTTCACCACCACCCATCGGGTGATCAACCGGGTTCATAACAACACCACGGTTGCGAGGACGACGGCCCTGCCAACGAGAGCGACCTGCCTTACCTGAGCTTTCCAATCCATGATCTGAGTTACCAACACTACCGATAGTAGCTTTACAAGTGCTAAGTATTTGTCTTACTTCACCTGAAGGCAATTTGATTACACAATACTTACCTTCTCTTGAAGTCAGCTGAGCGAAGTTACCTGCTGATCTAACCAGAGCAGCACCCTGACCCGGACGCAATTCAATGTTGTGAATTACTGTACCGACCGGGATATTCTGAAGCGGAAGCGCATTACCAATCTCAGGCGCAGCGTTCTCTCCCGACATCAAAGTCGCACCAACTTGCAATCCATTGGGAGCAATAATATATCTTTTTTCACCATCAGCATAAAATAACAATGCGATACGAGCCGAACGGTTCGGATCGTATTCGATCGTTTTTACAACTGCCGGAACACCGTCTTTATTTCTCTTGAAATCGACAATTCTGATCACTTTTCTATGACCGCCACCTAAGTAGCGCATTGTCATCTTACCTTCGTTGTTACGACCGCCAGATGATTTTTTACCATATACAAGCGACTTTTCTGGTACTGATGCAGTAATTTCCTCGAAAGTACCAATAATCTTATGTCTTTGCCCCGGTGTTGTGGGCTTAAATTTACGTACTGCCATTTTTATTAAATATTGCTATAAAAATCAATAGTATCTCCTTCTTTCAATGTCACGATGGCTTTCTTAAAAGCGTTCGTACGACCATTGATGATACCTGCTTTTGTATAACGGCTCTTATTTTTGCCAGCATACTTCACAGTATTCACATCAACTACCGTAACATTATAAAGGGCTTCAACTTCACTCTTAATTTCCAGTTTATTAGCTTCAGGACGTACAATAAAGCCGAAACGATTCAGCTTATCAGTTATTGCAGTCATTTTCTCTGTCACCAACGGTTTAATAATAATTCCCATTATTTAAGCCTCCTTTTTAGATTAAGATATTGTCAATAGCCTTCAAAGAGCTTTCAGTAAGCACAACAACCCCAGCATTCAATACTCTGTAAGTATTTAATCCTGAGATAGTCTGAACGTTAGCACCTTCGATGTTACGAGCTGACAAATATACATTTTTATTTGCTTCTGGTAAAACTACAAGCAGTTTTTTGTCAGAAACTTTAAGATTTTTTGTCATTTCAACGAAAACCTTAGTCTTCGGAGCCTCAAAGTTGAAGTCTTCTACCACTACGATTGCGTTGTCCTGAGCTTTATACGACAAAGCTGACTTACGAGCCAATGTCTTAACTTTTTTATTCAGCTTGAAGTAGTAGTCTCTTGGTTTAGGACCAAATACACGTCCACCACCTACGAGTACCGGTGAATTCATGTCACCACGACGAGCACCGCCGCCACCTTTCTGACGACCGATTTTACGAGTAGATCCGCTGATTTCGCTTCTCTCTTTTGACTTGTGAGTACCCTGACGCTGGTTAGCCATAAATTGCTTTACGTCCAGATAGATAGCGTGGTCATTGGGCTCAATTCCGAAGATAGATTCGTTTAACGTAACCTTTCTTCCAGTGTCTTCACCTTTAATGTTATATACGTTAACTTCCATTATTTTTCAATTAATACGATTGAACCTTTGCAACCCGGTACAGAACCCTTGATCAAAAGAAGATTGTGTTCCGCGATTACTTTTAATACCTGTAAGTTTTGAACAGTAACTCTGTCGCCACCCATTTGTCCGCCCATGCGCATTCCTTTGAACACTTTTGCAGGATACGAACAAGCACCGATAGAACCCGGTTTACGGGCACGGTTGTGCTGACCGTGAGTAGATTGACCTACACCACCAAAGCCATGTCTTTTAACTACACCCTGGAAGCCTTTACCTTTAGAAGTACCAACAACGTCTACATAGTCTGCGCCGTCGAACAGTTCTACTGTAACAGTATCACCCAGATTTAACTCGTTTTCAAATTCCTTGAACTCGGCCAAGTGTCTCTTCGGTGTTACTCCAGCCTTTTTGAAGTGACCCATCAACGGTTTAGTTGTATGTTTTTCCTTTTTGTCCTGGAAACCCAACTGAACGGCTGCATAGCCATCTTTCTCTACGGTCTTTACCTGAGTAACAACACAAGGACCTGCTTCGATAACAGTGCATGGTACATTCTTACCATCGGCACTGAAAACGGATGTCATTCCGATTTTTTTTCCTAATAATCCTGGCATTTCACTAATTTTTAAATACTACACTTTAATTTCTACTTCTACACCACTCGGCAACTCTAACTTCATCAGAGCATCTACAGTCTTAGCTGTTGAGCTATAGATATCGATCAGCCTCTTGAATGAAGAAAGTTCAAACTGCTCTCTTGATTTCTTGTTAACGAAAGTAGAGCGGTTTACTGTAAAGATACGCTTGTGCGTCGGAAGGGGAATCGGTCCGCTAACAATAGCACCGGTAGCCTTCACTGTTCTAACGATCTTCTCAGCTGATTTGTCAACCAAGTTGTGGTCGTAAGATTTCAGTTTAATTCTAATTTTCTGACTCATTAGTTCTTTTAATTAATAAATTTATAAATAAGATAAAGCGGCAGGCTAAGAGTCATTCGCTAGCCTGCTGCTTAAGATATTTTAGAGTAAATCAGCACGTCCTTTTACTTCTTCCAATACCGCTTTAGCGATAGAGCTAGAAACCTGAGCGTGATGAGAGTATACCATTGATGAAGTGGCACGACCAGAAGTGATAGTACGCAATGCGGTTACGTAACCGAACATTTCTGCCAACGGAACCATTGCTTTTACGATACGGGCTCCTGAACGGCTTGACTCCATACCTTCAACCTGGCCACGGCGTTTGTTCAAGTCACCGATAACGTCACCCATGTTTTCTTCCGGAGTAACGACTTCCAGCTTCATGATAGGCTCCATCAATACAGGACCTGCCTTAGCACAAGCATTCTTATATGCCTGGATAGCACAGATTTCGAAAGACAACTGGTCAGAGTCAACCGGGTGGAATGAACCATCGACCAAAGTCACTTTCAATGAATCCAGCGGATAGCCAGCCAGCACACCATTCTTCATTGCAGTCTGGAAACCTTTCTGAACTGAAGGAATGAATTCCTTAGGAATGTTACCACCCTTCACTTCATCAACGAACTGCAGACCACCTTGAGTAAAGTCTTCATCAACCGGGCCGATGTTCACAATAATATCAGCGAACTTACCACGACCACCAGATTGTTTCTTATAAACCTCACGCAAGTTAACTGTCTTAGTGATAGCCTCTTTGTAGTTAACCTGAGGTTTACCCTGGTTACATTCTACTTTGAATTCACGTTTCAGACGGTCGATAATGATATCCAAGTGAAGCTCACCCATACCGGAAATAACTGTCTGACCTGTCTGTTCGTCAGTTTTCACTGTGAATGTCGGGTCTTCTTCAGCCAGTTTAGCCAAACCGTTAGACAGTTTGTCCATATCCTTCTGAGTTTTCGGTTCCACAGCAATACCGATTACCGGTTCCGGGAAGTCCATTGACTCAAGAACGATCGGAGCTGTTTCGTCACACAGTGTATCACCAGTGTGAATATCCTTGAAACCTACACCGGCACCAATATCACCGGCACCAATCACTTCTACCGGATTCTGTTTGTTTGAGTGCATCTGGAACAGACGAGAAACACGTTCTTTCTTACCTGAACGAGAGTTGTAGATATAAGAACCGGCTTCAATCTTACCAGAGTATACACGGAAGAAAGTCAAACGTCCTACATACGGGTCAGTAGCGATCTTAAATGCCAAAGCTGAAGTTTTATCGTCTTCGCTCGGTTTACGATCTTCTTCGGCACCGGTATCAGGGTTTGTACCAACTACGTTTTCAGCATCCAACGGAGAAGGCAAGAAAGCACAAACATAGTCAAGCAAAGTCTGTACGCCCTTATTCTTGAATGAAGAACCGCACAACATCGGAACTACAGCCATCTGAACAGTTGCATTGCGAAGAGCTCTCAATACTTCTTCTTCTGTAATAGTAGAAGGATCATCAAAGTATTTTTCCATCAACGCATCATCAAATTCAGCTACTTTTTCAAGCATTTTATCTCTCCATTCGTTGGCTTCGTCAACGAGATTAGCAGGAATTTCTTCTATGGTATAGTCAGCACCCATTGTTTCATCGTGCCAGTAGATAGCTTTCATTTTGATCAGATCAACCAATCCTTTGAAGTTTTCTTCTGCACCGATAGGAATAACAACCGGACACGGATTTGCACCCAAAACAGCCTTCATCTGGCGAACAACTTCAAAGAAGTCAGCACCCGAACGGTCCATTTTGTTAACGTAAGCGATACGCGGTACGTTATATTTGTCAGCCTGACGCCATACAGTTTCCGACTGAGGTTCTACACCACCTACAGCACAGTAAGCAGCAACAGCACCATCAAGGATACGAAGTGAACGTTCTACCTCAGCAGTAAAGTCCACGTGTCCCGGAGTGTCAATCAGGTTGATTTTATAAGTATCACCAGCATACTTCCAACGAGTAGTTGTAGCGGCAGAAGTGATAGTAATACCACGTTCCTGCTCTTGCTCCATCCAGTCCATTGTTGCAGCACCATCGTGTACCTCTCCGATTTTGTGAGTCAATCCGGTGTAGAACAGGATACGTTCAGAAGTTGTTGTCTTTCCGGCATCGATGTGAGCCATGATACCGATATTACGAGTCAAATGTAAATCATTCTTTGCCATTTTCTTTTTCCTTTACTTTAAGTTTTTAATCAAATAGGTATTTCTTATAGTAATTAGAATCTGAAATGAGCAAATGCACGGTTAGCTTCAGCCATTCTGTGCATATCTTCTTTACGTTTGAAAGCACCGCCTTGTTCATTGAATGCATCCATGATTTCAGCAGCCAATTTATCAGCCATAGATTTACCGCCTCTCTTGCGAGCGAACAGAATCAGGTTCTTCATTGAGATTGATTCTTTACGATCCGGGCGAATTTCGGTAGGAACCTGGAAAGTTGCACCACCCACACGGCGTGATTTTACTTCAACTTGAGGAGTTACGTTATCTAACGCTTTCTTCCAGATTTCAAGAGCAGTTTTTTCTTCGTTAGGAAGTTTTGCTTTTACTGTTTCCAGTGCAGCGTAAAAGATTTCATAAGAAGTGTTCTTCTTTCCATCATACATCAGATGGTTTACAAATTTAGAAACCTTCTGGTCATTGAACACGGGATCCGGAAGGATAACGCGTTTTTTTGGTTTTGCTTTTCTCATTTGTTCGAAAAATAATGTTTTTGTTCTTGGTTGTCTATTTCTTGACGTCTTCAACTCCCCCTCCGGGGAATTTACTCAACCTTTATAGCTTATTCCAACAAACTAAAACGAAAGTTATTACTTTTAATTAAAATAAATCGAATTCGGAATCACTCCGGATTATTTCTTCTTAGCCGGTGCTGCTTGTCCCGGTTTCGGACGCTTAGCTCCGTATTTAGAACGTCTCTGAGTACGTCCGGCTACACCTGCTGTATCAAGAGTACCGCGAACGATGTGGTAACGTACACCCGGAAGGTCTTTCACACGACCACCGCGAACCAGTACGATTGAGTGCTCCTGCAAGTTGTGTCCTTCTCCCGGAATGTAAGAGTTCACCTCTTTCTGGTTAGTCAAACGCACACGAGCTACTTTACGCATTGCAGAGTTCGGCTTTTTCGGAGTAGTAGTATATACTCTCACGCAAACGCCACGTCTTTGAGGACAAGAATCCAAGGCCGGAGATTTACTTTTCTCGACCAGCACTTCGCGTCCTTTTCTTACTAATTGCTGAATTGTAGGCATTTTAAATTGTTTTTTAATTTATATTATTGTTATATTAATTTCGTAACTATACATTTTGGGCTGCAAAAATACGAATAATATTTGAATAATCAATGCACTACATCTTTTTTTTAATTTTTAAGAGCTTATTTCCGGAAAATCATTTCATCAGAAAGATTTTTAGGTGTAGCCATCCGTACATTAAGGCTACACCCTCCCTCTCGAATGGCTACACCCATCGCACCGGATGGCTACACCCTTTTTATTTTCAGGCTTCTCCTTTTATATCTAATATAGGAGGAGTATCCACTCCGTCTTCCTGCAATCGGATAGGACCGAATGCACGTTCATATTTAGCTATATTTTCTTCAAGCGCCCTTTGCAAACGTTTGGCATGTTCGGGAGCAAGAATCACACGCGACTGTACCCCTGCTTTTGGCAACCCGGGCAATACACGCACAAAGTCGAGTACAAACTCCGAACTTGAATGTGTAATGATAGCCAGATTCGCATAGGTTCCTTGAGCCACTTCCTCTTTTAATTCTATTTGTAATTGATTATCGGGATTTTGATTTTCCATATCTTTTATTATTGATTGATTCTAATTCTTCTGCTACAAAGATACAGATTATGTTTTATAGTAAAGACAAATGCCTTGCACTCTTTTCCATAGAATGCAAGGCATACGAAAACAATTTTTTATTTGAATCCAAAGCATTTTTTAATCAATATCTGGAAAAAGCAGATATTTGAAGAAAAAACAGGAATGGATTTTAAATTATCTCAGGCTATATTAAAAGCGGTAATCAACAATAAGCAGCGAACGATAAACTCAATACATTAATTAGTGTATTCCAATTTACCGTTCACCGTTCATTATCTACCGCTCACTATCAAGAGTTAGGTGTCAATTTTTCTTTCACCTCAGTCGCTTTATCAGCTACTTTTCCGGCTACTTTGGCACCAGCCTTCACGGCTTTGTCTTTTGCTTCGACTACTGCCAGTTCGGCATCAGCCTCTATTTCATGAAGAGCATTGAACACATCATTTTTCAGTTTTTTAGCTTTCGCCGTGCGCGAAAAATGATAAACCAGCGCACCGATGGCAGAACCGATTCCAAGTCCTACCAGGAATTTTGCATTTCCACTTCCCATAAACTATTAATTTTTATATAACCACAATAAACGATACTGTCTCGTTGCGAGAAATACTCCCCTCACCGGGAGCGGCTGAAGAAGGAGGCTATCCAGAGAAATAAGATCGCGCCGACAACCGAAGTAATCAGACTACCGATAATTCCGGTTGCTGCCAGTCCTAGAAGGGCAAACACCCAACCGCCCAGCACACCGCCTATAATCCCTAATAAGAGATTGACCAAAAGGCCGAATCCTCCTCCACGCATTATCTTACCGGCAAAATAACCGGCAAGGATACCTATCAAAATGTACCAGATAAAATTCATAATGCTTGATTTATATTGTTTTGATATAGGAACGCTGCAGGCACAGGAATGTTCGGTAAATAAAGAGGGAATTAACGACTATTGATAAACCGGACGCTGAAAACAGTAAAATCTGATCTGTTTTTCGAATAGACACATTGTAACACTTGATAAAAGAGATTATCTTTGTCCAAAAGAAAATCTTAAGGCCTATGAAAAATATTAATTACAGTATAAAAAAGCAATTTAAAATATCGGACGAAGGAATCTGTTTGTTGCCCATGCTCCTTAGAGCGCTCTGTCGGCTTACTAAAAAACAGCTGTTACTACTGGAAGAAATCTATTCCAATTACTCCTCGTCCACAGAAGGGGAAATCATCACACAATCTCACCGGACGGTGAATGCAAAAAGGATCCCGACTTCTTTTTCGTATGAAGGAGGCATCACACTCGACACGGAAACATTACACTATAGCAGCCCAAGTGAGAAGTTTGCAACAACTTGGAAAAATATATTATTTCACACCATTTCTATCAGAATAATTATCGGACTCCATAAAAGTAATATGGAACCGTCCGAGTGGAGAGAAATCATTCACCAGAACACATATCAGAAATTTCACCGCAAACATAGAAGACGATTGCCATTATCATTCCGTGAACGGTATACACAATACAAAAACAAGGTTTCCGACGCATTCAACCAAGACGCTCCAAAGTAAACCGGCTTCTATCGGGGGAACACATTACCCAACCTGAACAAAGTAAAGGCAATAGAATGAATTTAATAATAATGACAGCAGCACAGATTGTACATTTTTCACATTAACACATTTAAATCAATTATATCATGGAATTAAAAAAGAAAGAGAATATAGGTTGGATTGACCTGTTAAGGGTACTCGCCTGTTTCTTTGTTGTTTTCTCGCATAGTTGCGATGCATTTATCGGCCAATTTGATGCCAATCGGGAATCGTTCTTAACAGGAGTGTTTTTGGGAAGCCTGATGCGCCCGTGTGTTCCCATTTTTGTTATGATGACCGGAGTATTGCTATTACCCGTACAAACCGACATGGCAGCGTTCTATAAGAAAAGGATAGGACGCCTGATCCCTCCAATGATTTTCTGGTCACTAGTCTTGCCTGTTTTGTATTTCATATATCTGAACTATATCAATCCCGATACTCAAAATCCACTGATCTCGATGCCAGATCACAGTCTTGAAGCTTTATGGTTCAAACTATATACATTTATATTTAATTTCAATTTTGACACAGTCCCGTTGTGGTATCTTTATATGTTGATTGGGTTATATTTGATAATGCCTATTATCAGCGGTTGGTTGGAAAAAGTTTCAAAGAAGGAACTAAAATTATTCTTAGGCATTTGGGGAATCAGCCTGATTGCTCCGTATGTAAAAATGTTCGCTCCAGCACTAGGCTATCAGGGCAATTACGGGAATATGGGTCTATGGGGAGTATGTGACTGGAATGACTATGGTAGTTTTTATTATTTCTCCGGTTTTATCGGATATCTTCTGCTAGCTTATTATCTCACAAAATATCCACTGAAATGGAGTTGGAAGAAACTATTGAGTATTACCATCCCAATGTTTCTGACAGGATACCTGATCACATCTTATGGGTACGTCATCACACAAAATTACTTCCCGGGAAATTATGCTTATCTGGAAATTGTATGGTACTTTGCAGGTATCAACGTATTTATGATGACCTTCCCGGTTTTTGTAATCGTACAGAAGATAAAAGTACCTTCAAACCACAGATTATCACACATGGCATCACTCGCATTCGGCATTTATCTGAGCCATTATGTATTTGTATTCATTGCTTACGATTTACTGGATACAGAGTTGCTGCCGTATACTGTACGAATTATTTGTATGGCCTGTATTGTATTCCTGACATGTTACGCCATCGTTTGGCTAATGTCAAAAAGCAAATTGACCAATCGCTTCATCCGGTAACGTAACATAAACTAAAAAAAAGAGCAATCACCTTTACGGCAATTGCTCTTTTTCAGCTATAGTCAATTGAATTGTATTATTCTACTTCATTATAGTCAAGCACTGTCTTCTTATTAGCCAGAATACGATCGTATTCTTCTTTAGAACCTACAATGATCTTGTCAAACTCGCGAAGACCTGTACCGGCCGGAATCAAATGACCGCAAATTACATTCTCCTTCATACCTTCCAACTTATCTATCTTACCATTGATAGCAGCCTCATTCAGTACCTTAGTTGTCTCCTGGAAAGAAGCGGCAGACATGAAGCTTGAAGTTTGCAATGCGGCACGAGTAATACCCTGAAGAATCTGGGTAGAAGTTGCAGCAACAGCATCACGCACCTCAACCGGTTTAAGGTCACGGCGTTTCAGCATACTGTTTTCGTCACGCAACTTGCGGGCTGTGACAATCTGACCGGCTTTCAGGTTTTCAGAATCTCCGGCATCTACAACCACTTTCTTACCCCAAATGCGGTCGTTCTCTTCCATGAACTCGAGTTTGTCCACTACCTGCTGTTCAAGGAAGCGTGTATCACCCGGTTCGTCAATAGTCACTTTACGCATCATCTGGCGAACAATGATCTCAAAATGCTTATCATTGATCTTCACACCCTGTAAACGATATACGTCCTGAACTTCATTCACGATGTATTCCTGTACAGCCGTAGGACCTTTAATAGCCAAAATATCAGCCGGAGTCGTAGCACCATCGGACAATGGAGTACCTGCACGAACGTAGTCATTCTCCTGTACCAGAATCTGCTTAGACAGCGGAACAAGGTATTTCTTCACTTCACCGGTCTTAGATGTAACGATGATTTCGCGATTACCGCGTTTCACTTTACCCATAGTAACCTCTCCATCGATTTCGGATACGACGGCAGGATTCGACGGGTTACGTGCTTCAAACAACTCAGTAACACGGGGAAGACCACCGGTAATATCACCAGCCTTACCCACAGCACGCGGAATCTTAACGATTACCTCACCTGCTTTCACCTTTTGGCCGTTTTCGATCACTACGTGTCCACCTACAGGTAAATTATATGTACGGATAAGATCACCATCTTCGGTCAGGATGTGGGCCGAAGGAACTTTAGTCTTATCTTTAGACTCAATAATAATAATTTCTCGAAGTCCGGTCGCTTCATCCGATTCAATCTTATAAGTAACATTTTCAATGACACCCTCAAACTCAATCTTACCGGTAGCTTCGGTTATGATAACAGCGTTGAATGGATCCCATTTCGCAATCAGTTTACCTTTTTTCTACCACTTCACCATCGGCTACATAAAGTGTAGAACCGTAAGGAACGTTATGGGTAGAAAGTACAATGCCTGTATTGACATCAATGAAACGAACCTCAGCCAAACGACCTACTACCACTTTGGCAGCCTCACCAGTTTCGTCCACAATATCTACCGTACGGAGTTCTTCAAATTCCAAACGGGCATTATTTTTAGCAACAATACTTGCATTGGCCGCAATGTTGGCAGCCGTACCACCAGCATGGAATGTACGCAATGTCAACTGTGTACCTGGTTCACCGATAGACTGGGCAGCGATTACACCGACAGCCTCACCTTTCTGAACCATATGGTTCGTAGCCAGGTTACGACCGTAGCACTTCGCACAAACACCCTTCTTCGATTCGCAAGTCAATACCGAACGAATCTCAACGCTTTCAATCGGAGATTCCTGAATCTTCTTGGCGATATCTTCTGTAATTTCTTCACCACCGGCAACCAGTAATTCACCGGTCTGAGGATGAATAATATCGTGTACGGATACACGTCCGAGGATACGTTCGTACAGAGTAGCAATAACTTCGTCATTGTTCTTGAGGTCAGTACAAACCAGTCCGCGAAGCGTACCGCAGTCTTCTTCATTAATAATCACATCGTGCGAAACGTCAACCAGACGACGAGTCAAGTATCCCGCATCGGCAGTCTTCAAAGCGGTATCGGCCAAACCTTTACGGGCACCGTGAGTAGAGATAAAGTACTCCAACACAGAAAGTCCCTCTTTAAAGTTAGACAAGATAGGGTTCTCGATGATCTGACCACCTTCAGCACCTGCCTTCTGCGGTTTTGCCATCAAACCACGCATACCGGAGAGCTGACGGATCTGCTCTTTAGAACCACGGGCACCGGAATCAAGCATCATGTACACAGAGTTGAAACCCTGATCATCTGAAGAAATAGTCTTCATCAAGATATTAGACAATTCAGAGTTTACATGTGTCCAGATATCAATTACCTGGTTGTAACGTTCATTATTGGTGATGAAACCCATATTATAGTTATTGATCACCTGCTCTACCTCTTCATAACCTCTCTGAACGAGTGTCTCTTTCTCTTTCGGGATAATGATATCACCCAAGTTGAATGACAGACCACCCTGAAAAGCCATCTTGTAGCCTAAATTTTTAATTCCATCAAGGAAGTCAGCAGTCCGAGCAACACCACAAGCTTTGATTACAGCACTAATAATGTCACGCAATGATTTCTTTGAAATAATAGTATTGATGTATCCGACTTCAGGCGGAACTATTTCGTTCACAATCACACGACCTACTGAAGTCTCACGCATTACATCAACGATATTTCCATTTTCGTCAAGGTCTTTTACGATAACCTTCACCGGAGCATGAATATCTACTTTGCCTTCATTGTAAGCTATCAACGCTTCTTCGGGGCCATAGAATGTGAGTCCTTCACCTTTTGCGCCTTTACGGAGTTTGGTGATATAGTACAAACCAAGCACCATATCCTGTGAAGGAACGGTAATAGGAGCACCATTTGCAGGATTCAGAATATTGTGAGAAGCCAGCATCAACATTTGTGCTTCAAGTACTGCCTCATTGCTCAAAGGCAAGTGAACAGCCATCTGGTCACCATCAAAGTCGGCATTGAACGCTGTACATGCCAACGGATGCAATTGGATAGCTTTACCTTCGATCATCTTAGGCTGGAAAGCCTGAATACCCAAACGGTGAAGTGTCGGAGCACGGTTCAACAATACTGGATGACCTTTCATTACGTGTTCAAGAATATCCCAGATCACCGGCTCCTTACGGTCCACGATCTTCTTAGCAGACTTCACAGTCTTTACGATACCTCGCTCGATCAACTTACGGATAATGAACGGCTTGTACAGTTCGGCAGCCATCAGTTTAGGAATACCACATTCATGCATTCTCAACTCCGGGCCAACAACAATTACCGAACGGGCCGAATAGTCAACGCGTTTACCCAGCAAGTTTTGACGGAAACGTCCTTGCTTACCTTTCAGGCTGTCAGACAAAGACTTCAACGGGCGGTTGGCATCAGTCTTAACTGCACTGGATTTACGTGAATTATCAAACAGTGAATCGACAGATTCCTGAAGCATACGTTTCTCGTTACGGAGAATCACCTCGGGAGCCTTAATCTCAATCAATCGTTTCAAACGATTGTTACGGATAATCACACGACGATAAAGATCGTTCAAATCGGATGTAGCGAAACGCCCTCCATCCAACGGAACCAACGGACGAAGTTCGGGCGGAATTACCGGTACAATACGTACAATCATCCATTCAGGTTTATTCCGTCCACGTGATGCACGGAATGATTCTACCACCTGAAGACGCTTCAAAGCCTCATTCTTACGCTGTTGCGAAGCATCATTTCCGGCACGGTGACGCAACTCATAGGATAATGCATCAAGATCGAGACGGGCAAGCAGATCATAGATCGCTTCGGCTCCCATTTTAGCAATAAACTTGTTGGGGTCTGTATCTTCCAGATACTGATTATCTTTAGGAAGAGTATCAAGAATATCCAAGTATTCTTCTTCTGACAACAGATCAAATTCGGCGATACCGTCTTCAGCTTTCACACCCGGCTGAATGACAACATAGCGTTCGTAGTAAATGATAGAATCGAGTTTCTTGGTGGGGAGTCCCAACAAATAACCGATCTTATTAGGCAGCGAACGGAAATACCAGATGTGAGCTACAGGCACGACAAGCTGGATATGTCCCATACGTTCGCGACGTACTTTCTTTTCAGTAACTTCTACACCACAACGGTCGCAGACAATACCTTTATAACGGATGCGTTTATATTTACCGCAATGGCATTCGTAGTCTTTGATCGGGCCGAAGATACGCTCGCAGAACAAACCGTCACGCTCAGGTTTGTATGTACGATAGTTGATGGTTTCAGGCTTTAATACTTCACCACTCGAATTCTCAAGGATTTCTTCCGGAGAAGCCAAACCGATAGAGATTTTCGAGAAATTGCTCTTGATCTTATTTTCTTTTCTAAAAGCCATACTTTTATAATTATATAATATGCTAATTAACTAAATAATGTGCCGATTGGCTGATGCCAATGTGCCAATAAGAAAATATGCTAATTATGAAATGCCACAGCCAATGTACCTTGATCGATACATTGGCATATTGGCACATTAGTTCATTATTCCAAATTGATGCTCAGGCCCAATCCTCTTAATTCGTGCAACAACACGTTCAGAGATTCCGGAATACCCGGCTGTGGCATGGGTTCGCCCTTTACAATGGCTTCGTAAGCCTTAGAACGTCCAACAACGTCGTCCGACTTGATTGTCAGAATCTCCTGGAGAATATGCGATGCACCGAAACCTTCGAGTGCCCAAACCTCCATCTCTCCGAAACGCTGACCACCAAACTGAGCTTTACCACCAAGAGGTTGCTGAGTAATCAATGAGTATGGTCCGATAGAACGTGCGTGCATCTTGTCTTCAACCATGTGACCGAGTTTCAACATATAGGTAACACCTACGGTTGCTGGTTGGTCAAAGCGTTCGCCTGTACCACCATCACAAAGATAAGTTTTGCAATAGCGTGGTAGACCGGCTTTGTCTGTCCACTCGTTCAAGTCATCCAAAGTTGCACCGTCAAAAATCGGCGTAGCGAACTTCACACCCAAATTCTTTCCGGCACGTCCGAGAACAGCCTCAAAAATCTGACCGATATTCATACGAGAAGGCACACCCAACGGGTTCAATACAATGTCTACCGGAGTTCCATCTTCAAGGAACGGCATGTCTTCTTGACGAACAACACGTGACACAATACCTTTATTACCGTGACGTCCGGCCATCTTATCACCTACACCAATCTTACGTTTTTTAGCAATATATACTTTCGCCATCTGAATGATACCTGCAGGCAGTTCATCACCAATTGTGATAGCGAACTTTTTACGCTTCAGTTCAGCATCAAGTTCTTTGTACTTCTTGATAAAGTTCAGGATCAAGTCACGAATCATACCATTCGCATGATCATCATTGGTCCAGTCGCTCAGCTGAATCGCAGTGAAATCAAGTGAATCGAAGTCAGAAGCACTAAACTTAGAGCCTTTAGCTATGACTTCAGCTCCCAAGTAGTCTTTCACGCCCTGAGATACCTTTCCTTCTGTCAATACCATCAATTTCTTTACCAAGATACGTTTCAAGTCAGCTACCTTAGACTCAAATTCATCGTCAATTTTCGGAAGCAACGCCTTATCAGCCAACTTAGAACTACGATTCTTGATGACACGTGAGAACAGTTTCTTATCAATAATTACCCCCTTCAGAGAAGGAGATGCTTTCAAAGAAGCATCTTTCACATCACCGGCTTTATCACCAAAGATAGCACGAAGCAATTTTTCTTCCGGAGAAGGATCAGATTCACCTTTCGGTGTAATCTTACCAATCAATATATCACCCGGCTGAATACGTGCACCGACACGTACGATACCATTCTCGTCCAAATCCTTAGTGGCTTCCTCACTCACGTTAGGAATATCAGAAGTCAACTCTTCCATTCCTCGCTTGGTTTCACGAACTTCGAGTGAATACTCTTCTACGTGTACTGAAGTCAGCAAGTCTTCACGAACCACACGTTCATTCAACACGATAGCATCCTCGTAATTATAACCTTTCCAAGGCATGTAAGCAACCAACAGATTCTTACCCAAAGCGAGTTCTCCATTTTCAGTAGAATAACCTTCTGTCAGAATCTGACCTTTCGTCACACGATCACCTTTATTGCAAGTTGGCCGAAGGTCGATTGTCATATTCTGGTTCGTTTTACGGAACTTCGGTATTCTATATTCTTTTAATGCCGGCTCAAAACTTACAAACTCTTCATCTTCTGTACGATCGTATAGAATACGAATAGTAGTAGCATCTACAAAATCAATCACTCCATCACCTTCGGCAGCAATCTGAGTACGTGAATCACGTACCAACTGGCGTTCAATACCTGTACCTACGATTGGAGCTTCACTTCTCAGCAAAGGAACAGCCTGGCGCATCATGTTCGATCCCATCAACGCACGGTTAGCGTCATCATGTTCAAGGAAGGGAATCAAAGATGCAGCGATAGAAGCAATCTGTTGAGGAGCAACGTCCATCAACTCTACTTCCGAAGGTTCTACAACCGGATAATCGGCATCCTGACGAGACTTAACCTTATTACGGATAAATGTACCGTCATCATTCAACGGAGCATTACCCTGTGCTATGATCTTAGCTTCTTCTTCCTCAGCCGTCAGGTAAACGAGTCCGTTCTCAGACAGATCTACCTTTCCGTTATCTACCTTACGGTAAGGAGTTTCAATAAAGCCGAGATCATTGATCTTGGCAAACACACAAAGTGACGAAATCAAACCGATATTCGGACCTTCCGGTGTTTCAATCGGACAAAGGCGTCCGTAGTGTGTATAGTGAACGTCACGAACCTCAAATCCGGCACGTTCACGAGACAAACCACCAGGACCAAGAGCAGACATACGACGTTTGTGAGTGATTTCAGCCAACGGGTTTGTCTGGTCCATAAACTGTGACAATGCGTTAGTTCCGAAGAATGAATTGATCACAGAAGAAATAGTCTTCGCATTGATCAAGTCAATCGGAGTAAACACCTCATTGTCACGAACGTTCATTCGTTCGCGGATGGTACGTGACATACGTGCCAAACCGACAGCGAACTGATTGGACAACTGTTCGCCTACAGTACGTACGCGACGGTTGCTCAAGTGGTCGATATCATCTACATCTGCTTTTGAGTTAATCAGCTCAATCAGATATTTGATGATCTCGATAATATCTTCTTTAGTGAGGACACGCACGTCCATGTCTGTCGTCAGGTTCAATTTCTTATTGATTCTATAACGACCTACATCACCAAGGTCATACCGTTTTTCAGAGAAGAACAGGTTATTAATAACTTCACGGGCACTGGCATCATCGGCAGGGTCTGCATTACGCAACTGACGGTAGATATAAAGCACAGCCTCCTTTTCCGAGTTACTCGGGTCCTTCTGAAGGGTATTATATATAATAGAGTAGTCGGACTGGTTCGGTTCTTCCTTGTGAATAAGGATGTTTTGAACGCCCGAGTCAATTATTTCATCTATATGTTCCGGTTCGATTACTGTTTCACGGTCGATAATGACTTCATTACGTTCAATAGAAACAACTTCACCGGTATCTTCATCAACGAAATCTTCAATCCAGGTTTTCAAGACACGCGCAGCCAGTTTACGACCTACTACCTTCTTGAGATTAGTCTTATTAACCTTCACATCTTCAGCCAGGTTAAAAATCTCAAGAATGTCCTTGTCGTTCTCAAAGCCGATAGCTCTTAACAGCGTAGTAACAGGCAATTTCTTCTTACGATCAATATAAGCGTACATTACGTTGTTAATATCGGTAGCGAACTCAATCCATGATCCCTTAAACGGGATGATACGGGCTGAGTACAACTTTGTACCATTAGCATGTACACTCTGACCGAAGAATACGCCCGGAGAACGGTGAAGCTGCGACACAACTACACGCTCAGCACCATTGATGACAAAAGTTGCCTTGTCAGTCATGTAAGGTATAGGACCAAGGAACACATCTTGAATCACTGTATCGAAATCCTCATGATCGGGGTCTGTACAGTAAAGCTTGAGTTTCGCTTTCAATGGAACACTATATGTGAGCCCACGCTCTATACAATCATCAATGGTATAGCGCGGCGGATCAATATAATAGTCCAGAAACTCAAGAACAAAATTGTTTCTTGTGTCGGCAATTGGGAAGTTTTCGGCAAATACTTTATACAATCCCTCTTTTTTACGCTTCTCAGGTGGGGTATCTAGTTGTAGAAAGTCTTGGAATGACTTCAATTGTACTTCCAGGAAATCCGGATATTCAAGCGGATTCTTAGTCGAAGCAAAATTAACTCTTTGATTTACAGTATTTGAAGACATCTGTCAATGAATTTGGAGAACTTAATTTTAAATATATACACAAAAAGGTTAAGAATCCTCTTGTGAAGGATTCTTAACCGAATTACCTGATAACCAGGCTAATGTTATTTAAGTTCAACTTCAGCTCCAGCTTCTTCCAATGTTTTCTTCAATGATTCTGCTTCGTCTTTAGCCAAACCTTCTTTTACTACACTAGGAGCACCGTCTACCATGTCCTTAGCTTCTTTCAAGCCAAGACCACAAGCTTCTTTAACGGCCTTAACAACCTGAAGTTTAGCTGCACCAGCGCTCTTCAATACTACGTCGAAAGAAGATTTTTCTTCTGCGGCAGCAGCACCAGCTGCAGGACCAGCAGCAACAGCTACAGCTGCAGCAGCAGGTTCAATACCATATTCTTCTTTAAGGATAGTTGCAAGTTCATTAACTTCTTTTACTGTCAAGTTAACTAATTGTTCTGCAAAAGCTTTCAAATCTGCCATTTTTTGTATGATTTTAATGTTTAATTTACTAAATAAAATGTGTTATAATTATCTTTCACCAAGAGTTTTGAGAACTCCGTGAAGGGTGTTGCCACCTGATTGAAGAGCAGAAATAACATTCTTGGCCGGTGATTGCAACAGGGCAACGATATCGGCAATAACTTCATTCTTACTCTTAATAGCTACGAGAGCATCCAACTGGTCAGCACCAACATAGAAGCTTTCTTCTGCGTATGCGGCTTTCAGTCCCGGAATACCATCTTTAGATTTATCCTTGATCAGTTTAGCAGGTGCGTTTGCAACATTGCAAAACATCACAGCTGTTGTACCTTTCAAAGAATCGTAAAGAGGAGAGAAATCACCTTCAATGCTTTCAAGTGCTTTATGAAGCAATGTATTCTTGACTACCATCAATTTGATGTCAGCCTTGAAACAAGCTCTTCTCAATTCACTTGTTGCAGCAGCATTCATAGCTGTTGTATCTACCAAATAGAAGTGACTATATTCCTGTACTGTAGCAGCAATCTGCTCAATAATCGTATTTTTATCTTCCTTTCTCATTGTTACTCTGTTTTATTAGATTTCCTCTACTGATTTCGGGTCAATTTTGATACCCGCACTCATTGTACTAGAAAGATAAATACTCTTAATATATGTACCCTTGGCTGCAGTCGGTTTCAACTTATTCAATGTAGAGATGAATTCTTTCGCGTTGTCGCGAATCTGCTCTGCAGTGAATGAAACCTTACCAATTGAAGTATGAACAATACCGCTCTTATCAACTTTGAAGTCAATCTTGCCTTGTTTTACTTCTCTTACAGCTTTAGCAACATCCATAGTTACGGTACCACTCTTCGGGTTCGGCATCAATCCACGAGGACCGAGTACACGACCGAGTGCACCAATTTTACCCATGATAGATGGCATAGTGATAATCACATCAATATCAGTCCATCCACCTTTGATCTTTTCAATATATTCGTCAAGACCAACATAGTCAGCACCAGCTTCTTTTGCAGCAGCTTCAGCATCCGGTGTACAAAGTACCAATACACGTACTTGCTTTCCAGTACCGTGAGGAAGTGAAACGACACCTCTCACCATTTGGTTTGCTTTACGTGGATCAACACCTAAACGTACATCAATATCTAATGAAGCATCAAACTTAGTAAAAGTGATTTCCTTTACCAAAGATGCAGCTTCTTTCAGTGAGTATGCTTTCCCTGCTTCAATTTTTCCTGCAGCTAACTTTTGATTTTTTGTCAGTTTACCCATTACAATTGAAGTTTATTAATTATTAACCGGGAACTCCCCTTTTACAGCGATACCCATACTTCTAGCTGTACCTGCAACCATTCTCATGGCAGCTTCCACAGTAAAACAGTTCAAGTCAACCATTTTGTCCTGAGCAATCGTACGAACCTGTTCCCAAGTAATCTCGGCAACTTTCTTACGGTTAGGCTCAGCAGAACCACTCTTTACCTTAGCCACTTCAAGCAACTGAATGGCAACGGGAGGAGTCTTGATTACAAAATCGAAAGACTTATCTGCGTAGTAAGTAATGATAACAGGTAAAATCTTACCTGCTTTGTCTTGGGTTCTGGCGTTGAATTGCTTGCAAAACTCCATGATGTTGATTCCCTTAGAACCTAATGCAGGTCCAACGGGAGGTGATGGGTTTGCCGCGCCTCCTTTAATCTGTAATTTGATTAGTCCAGCAACTTCTTTAGCCATTTTTTTATTAATTTATATATAACATTAAACGAAGGACAACTACAGCGTAACAATTCTGCGTTATTCCTTTTCCACTTGCATAAAGCCTAATTCAAGCGGCGTCTTGCGCCCGAATATCTTTACCATGACCTTCAGTTTCTTTTTTTCACTATTAACTTCTTCAATGATGCCACTGAATCCGCTAAAAGGACCAAAAGTAACCTTTACAGTTTCGCCTACAATATACGGAACATTTAAGTCTTCACCCGTTTCTTGCAGTTCATCCACTGTACCAAGTATACGATTCACTTCCGACTGTCTGAGGGGAACCGGTTTATCGGAACCTCCCAAGAAACCTATCACATTAGGAGTATTTCTCAGATGGTGAGAAACCTCACCAACCAAAGCAGCCTCCACCAAAACGTAACCAGGAAGATAACTTCTTTCTTTCACAATTTTCTTACCATTGCGAACCTGATATACCTTTTCGGTAGGAATCAATACCTGAGACACATATTCGCCAAGGTCGCTGTTTTTAATATCAGCTTCAAGATACTCTTTCACCTTAGCTTCTTTTCCGCTAATAGCACGCAAAACGTACCATTTCTTTTCAATCTCAGACATCGTAATTCCTCTCTTTTTAATGTGGATAAATTATTTTTTCCATAAAATTCTGGAAACAGAAGTCCATCGCGAACACTACCAATGCGATAAGCAGGGAAGCATATAAAACAACTACCGCACTGTTAGTTAGTTCTGAATACGTAGGCCACGACACTTTATGAACAAGTTCGTCGTAAGATTCTTTAATATAAGCTACTACTTTTTTCATTTCATAAATATTAGCACGGGAGGAGAGGCTCGAACTCCCGACACCCGGTTTTGGAGACCGGTGCTCTACCAACTGAGCTACTCCCGTTTGTACATAATCAGTTCCCGATATTACTACCGGGAACTGATTAATATTTGGTTTTAGTCGATAATTTCAGTAATCTGACCAGCACCTACTGTACGTCCACCTTCGCGGATAGCGAAACGAAGACCGATGTTCAGTGCAACCGGATAGATCAACTCTACAGTGATAGTTACGTTATCACCCGGCATTACCATTTCAGTTCCTTCCGGAAGAGTGATTTCACCTGTACAGTCCATAGTACGCAGATAGAACTGAGGACGATATTTGTTATGGAATGGAGTGTGACGACCACCTTCTTCTTTCTTCAGGATATAAACCTCTGCTTTGAATTTAGAGTGAGGTTTAATCTGACCCGGTTTACAAAGAACCATACCACGTTTGATTTCGTTCTTGTCAACACCACGAAGCAACAGACCTACGTTGTCACCAGCTTCACCCTGATCCAGAAGTTTGCGGAACATTTCAACACCTGTTACAACTGATTTCTTATCTTCACCCAAACCGAGGATTTCGATTTCATCACCTACATGGATAACACCAGTTTCGATACGACCTGTAGCTACAGTACCACGACCTGTGATAGAGAACACGTCTTCTACCGGCATCAAGAAAGGTTTATCAACATCGCGCGGAGGCAGTGGAATCCAAGTATCAACAGCTTCCATCAGTTCCATTACTTTGTCTTCCCATTTTTCTACGCCGTTCAATGCACCAAGAGCAGAACCCTGAATGATCGGAGTATTGTCACCGTCGAAATCATAGAATGAAAGCAATTCTCTCATTTCCATTTCAACAAGTTCCAACATCTCAGCATCTTCAACCATATCGCACTTGTTCATGAATACAACCAGCTTCGGAACGTTTACCTGACGAGCCAAAAGGATGTGCTCACGAGTCTGAGGCATCGGACCATCAGTAGCAGCAACTACAATGATAGCACCGTCCATCTGAGCAGCACCAGTAACCATGTTCTTTACGTAGTCAGCGTGACCCGGACAGTCAACGTGTGCGTAGTGACGGTTAGCAGTTTCATACTCAACGTGTGAAGTATTGATAGTAATACCTCTTTCTTTTTCTTCAGGAGCATTATCGATAGAATCGAAAGAACGAAGTTCAGAAAGACCTTTCTTTGCCAACACAGTAGTGATAGCAGCAGTCAAAGTGGTTTTACCGTGGTCAACGTGACCGATTGTACCAATGTTTACGTGCGGTTTGGTACGTTCAAATTTCTCTTTAGCCATAGCTTTACTTGTTATTTATTTGATTAATAATCAGCATTTACATCTTACAGAGCTGTTACCGGGATTTGAACCCGGGACCTCTTCCTTACCAAGGAAGTGCTCTACCACTGAGCTATAACAGCGAAAAAAGAGAGCGGAAGACGGGGCTCAAACCCGCGACCCTCAGCTTGGAAGGCTAATGCTCTATCAACTGAGCTACTTCCGCATTTGCCAAAGTTTTCACTCTGTCTTCTTTGTGGGCAAAGATGGATTCGAACCACCGAAGGCGTAAGCCAGCAGATTTACAGTCTGCCCCATTTGGCCACTCTGGTATTTGCCCTTTATACGAAACCCAAACATTGAAATAGATAATAAAACTCCCGATTCCACTTATTTAGGTTCTTCTTTTTCTTGAGCCTCTTGTCGGATTCGAACCAACGACCCCGAGATTACAAATCACGTGCTCTGGCCAACTGAGCTAAAGAGGCGTTTTTACTTAAAAAATGCAACCGTCACGTCCTAACGCGAGCGAAACGGCTGCAAATTTAGTTATTTATTTCTTTCCCGCAAAATATTTGCGATATTTTTATTTATTTCGTTGCTTTTCCTTGTATTTAACCAACTGTTTTTCCAATGCTTCCACACACAAGTCGACTGCTTCCTCAAAAGTATCGCATATTTTACTTGCATGAAAATCATTATTCGGAACCAGCACCGTAATGCCGGCTTCTTTATTCTCCGCAGTTTCTGGTTTAACTACCTTTAATGACACCTCCACTTTCTTTATATCTTCGTAATATTTTTCCAACTTAGACACTTTCTTCTGAATGAAAGCCTGCAATTGTTCCGTTGCATCAAAGTGAATCGATTGAATTCTAATTTCCATACTTACCTCCTTTTTTAGGCTCGTGGATGAGCTTGTTTATACACTTTTTTAAGTTCTTCAAAAGTGGTATGCGTATAAATCTCCGTAGTCGCCAGACTACTGTGACCCAAAAGCTCTTTCACCGCACCCAACTCCGCATCATTATTCAGCATCGTTGTGGCAAAAGTATGTCTCAACACGTGAGGACTACGCTTTTTAAGCGTTACCACCTTCGAAAGGTTCCGTTTCACTAAATTATAGACCAGATTCTTATAAAGCCGCTCACCATTCTCTCTTACAAAAAAGGCATCCGACCTTCCGGAAATCATTTCGTTTCTTATATCAACATACTCAAGCATCGTCTCTTTCAACTCATCGCCAAAAGGTATCAAACGCTGCTTATTCCTCTTCCCCGTTACTTTCAGAAGAGAAGCAGAGAAATCCACATCCTTATCATCCAGACCGATCAACTCAGAGAGACGCATGCCCGTAGCATAAAACATCTCAATAATCAGACGATCCCGACAACCTTTAAACCCTTCACCAAAATCTGTATCATCCAGCAATTTATTCATTTCACTCTCTTTCAAGAAAGAGGGAAGTGGCTTTTTATTTTTCGGTCCTGTTATTTTACGCAATGGATCGACGCTCACCTCTCCCTGTCTGAGAAGATATTTATAAAATGACCGGAGAGAACTTAGCTTACGGTTTACCGAAGTTGAAGTATACCCCTGATCCATCAGTGAAACAATCCACTCACGAACCAGTTCTGGCTTCACCTCCGCCGGATCAAACTTCTCCATCCTTTCCTGAGCAAACTCCCGCAACTGCGAAATATCCTCGCCGTAAGCCAGTACGGTTTTCTCAGAATAATTCCGCTCGTACCGGAGATAATCAAGAAAAGAATCTGTTAACATAATATCGCTACATCTATAATTCTGCAACGAATGTATGAAAAGAATTCAATAATTCAAAGGAAATTACGAATTATTAATCTTCTACTTGCTGAAGTTTTTGCACGTAAACTGCACGTTCTTTCTTAAGTCTTTTAGTTACAGACGGTTTATCAAACTGTTGTCTGCTTCTCAACTCTTTAACGATGCCAGTTTTTTCAAATTTTCTCTTAAACTTCTTCAGCGCTTTTTCAATGTTTTCGCCTTCTTTTACAGGTACTACAATCATTTTGTTATTATTAAATATGTTATGGTTTAAAATTTCCGCAGTCAAATTGCGCCGCAAAATTACACATACTTTCTTTATTCACAAAACTTTCGGCAATTATTTCTCAAAATCAATGCAAAAGGTACAGAAAGTAGTTATCTTTGGAGAGTATAACGATATAATATATATAATGTATGAAACAGTCAATCAGTGAACGGATACATGCATTACGCATGTGGTTTAAACCCAACATTCAAGCATTCATCATTCCCAGCACAGATCCTCACCTCAGCGAATACGTAGCACCACACTGGAAATCAAGAGAGTGGATATCAGGATTTACCGGCTCGGCAGGTACGGTAGTGATTACTGAAAAAAAAGCCGGACTTTGGACTGACTCAAGATATTTTCTACAGGCAGCAGAGCAATTGCAGGGAAGCGGTATCGATCTATACAAAGAGATGTTACCGGAAACTCCAAGTATCACAAAATTCCTTTCCGACGAGCTACAGCCGGGCGAATCCGTAGGTATCGATGGAAAAATGTTCTCTGTTGAACAAGTAGAAAGTATGCAAGCGGAACTTTCAGCAAAGAACATTCAGATTGTGTTCTGTCCCGACCCCATGGACGAGCTTTGGGAAAACCGACCGCCCATGCCGGAGTCTCCCGCTTTTGTATACGATATCAAATACGCCGGCAAAAGTTGCTCTGAAAAGATTGCAGCCATTCGTACAGAGTTGAAAAAGAAAAGCGCAGAAAGCGTGATGCTGTCAGCTTTAGACGAAATAGCCTGGACTTTGAATCTGCGTGGCAATGATGTACATTGCAATCCGGTAGTAGTGAGCTATCTGCTTATAACAGAAAAAAAAGCAGTATTATTCATTGCACCGGAGAAAGTGACAGAAGGGGTACGGAACTATTTAGAAGAGCAACAGATAGAGATACAAAACTATTCAGATACAGAGATTTACTTATCTGATCTCAATAGTTCAAGTATCTTAATGAATCCTGCAAAAACCAACTATTCTGTTTTCTCTTCGGTAAATCCCCGATGCCGGATTATACGGGGAGAAGCGCCGGTAGCTCTATTGAAAGCCATACGTAACGACCAAGAAATCAAAGGCATTCATGCAGCCATGCAACGTGATGGCGTAGCATTAGTCAAGTTTCTGAGATGGCTGGAGTCGGCTGTTCCCTCCGGAACAGAAACAGAATTAAGCATTGACCGTAAATTGCACGCATTTCGTGCGACACAAGATTTATATGCAGGCGAAAGCTTCGATACCATCGCAGGCTACAAAGAACATGGAGCTATTGTACACTATTCGGCAACCGAGGAAAGCAACGCAACATTGCACCCGAAAGGTTTTCTTCTCCTCGACTCAGGAGCTCAATACCTGGATGGTACTACGGACATTACACGTACCATTGCGTTAGGTGAACTGACTACAGAAGAAAAAACAGATTATACATTGGTTCTGAAAGGACATATCGCACTGGCGATGGCCGTATTCCCTTCAGGTACCAGAGGGGCACAGCTGGATGTCCTCGCACGCATGCCGTTATGGAGTCATAAAATGAACTTCCTACATGGTACAGGTCATGGTGTAGGTCATTTCTTAAGTGTACACGAAGGACCGCAAAGCATTCGCATGAACGAAAACCCCATTGTATTGCAACCCGGAATGGTCACCTCAAATGAACCGGGAGTGTACAAAGGCGGTAGTCATGGAATCCGTACGGAAAACCTGACACTGGTATGCAGCGCCGGTGAAGGCCTGTTCGGTGAATACCTGAAGTTCGAAACAATTACGCTCTGCCCTATCTGCAAGAAGGGAATCATCAAAGAGTTATTAACTGCCGATGAGGTCGACTGGTTGAATAATTACCACCAGCAGGTATACGAAAAGCTGTCTCCCAAGCTGAACGAAGAAGAAAAGGCATGGCTGAAAGAAGCTACAGCAGCAATCTGACAAATCGGAAAAATAGCTCAGTCCTTACTGGCTGCAAAATAGTTATTTATGCAAGTCAGCGGCTGAATTTGAAATAAGTATAAAACAACAATCTATGGCTTTAATAAAATCAGTAAGAGGTTTTACTCCCGAATTTGGAGAAAACTGTTTTCTGGCCGATAACGCCACCATCATCGGCGATGTAAAAATGGGACAGAATTGTAGCATTTGGTTCAGCACCGTGTTGAGAGGAGATGTAAACTCGATCCGCATGGGTGATGGAGTGAACATACAGGACGGAAGTGTCTTACACACTCTTTACGAAAAATCAACCATCGAAATAGGTAACTATGTATCGGTAGGGCACAATGTGACAATCCATGGTGCAACAGTAAAGGACTATGCTTTGATCGGCATGGGATCGACCTTGCTCGATCATGCAGTCATTGGCGAAGGCGCAATCGTTGCCGCAGGCTCACTTGTACTGAGCAATACCATCATCGAACCGGGAAGTATTTGGGGAGGTGTACCGGCCAAGTTCATAAAGAAGGTAGATCCGGAACAAGCTAAAGAACTGAACCAGAAAATAGCTCACAACTACCTGATGTATTCTGACTGGTATAAATAATTCCACCTCTACATAATATACAAAATAGAGGGTGTTCAAAACTCGTATTCACCACAGGCTGCACGGATTTACACAGATAAATATTATCGGTTATCAGCAGATTAAAAATCGTTTTGTGTAAATCTGTGTAATCTGTAGTGAGTTATGAAACACCCTCTATTTTATTTATCTCCTTTCGAACAGGAAACTTAAAAGTTTATCATATGCAGTACTTTCTCCGTTGCTCCGGAATTACCAATGACATAATTACCGGCATTCGTGCCGGTCTTCTTCAGGAATGCTTCATCGGTTAAAAGTCTGTCGAGCAATATTTTCAGTTCATTGTAATCCTTAATGGAATAGGCTCCCCCCGGCTTCGATCAGTTGCATAGCTTCCATAAATTTCTGGTATTTGGGTCCGAAAATTACCGGAATGCCATATACAGCCGCTTCAAGCGTATTGTGAATCCCGACTCCAAAACCACCACCGATATAAGCAATTTCCCCATAACGATAGATCGAAGAGAGCAAACCGAAACAATCGATTATCAAGCAGTCCGCCTTCCGGACATTCTTTTCATCTGCACGGGTATAGCGTACAGAAGGACGTTTCAATTTACCTATAATCTCTACCAGATGATTTTCATCGATTACGTGAGGAGCTATAATCAACTTCATCTCAGGGTGACTATTAAAATATTCGATGAAAAGATCTTCGTCCGGCCCCCATGAACTTCCTGCCACAAAAGTAAATGCACCGTTTTTAAACTGCTCCACCAACGGCAACTCTTTTGCCTGCTCCCGAATCTGCAGGACGCGGTCGAAGCGGGTATCTCCCACTACCGTTACCCTTGTGATACCGATCTTGGCAAGAAAACGCTTTGAAGCCTCATTCTGCACAAACAGATGATCAAAATCTTTCAGTACATTTCGATAAGTCCCTCCGTACCATTTGAAAAAAATCTGATCTTTGCGGAAAATAGACGAAACACTGTAAACGGGAATACGACGTTTGTGCAATTCGTCCAGATAGTTCTTCCAGAATTCATATTTAATGAAGAAAGCCATACAAGGATTCACGATATCCAGAAACTTCTTCACATTACGAGGTTTATCAAACGGCAAATAGCAAACAATATCTGCTCCTCTATAGTTCTTCCGGACTTCATATCCCGAAGGAGAAAAGAACGTTTGCAGTATTTTATAATCGGGATATCGCTCCCGTATACTCTCAATTAAAGGACGTCCCTGCTCAAACTCCCCCAGAGAAGCGGCGTGAAACCAAATGTAACGCTCGTCTTTCTCTACCTGTTGGCGAAGAAGATCGTACACCACCCAGTGCCCCTTCATCATCTTCCGGGGTTTGCGACTGAATGGTGCAGCCAAATGCACCAGAAGGTCGTAAATTCCTATTGCCAGATCGTAAAACATACCTCCGGATCCTTATTTCAAAACCTCTACGGCACGTTTCATGCGAGCCAATGTTTCTTCTTTTCCCAACACCCAGGAAATATCGAACATATGAGGACCTTTGCCCTCACCTACCAGTGTCAGGCGGAAAGCATTCATAATATTACCTGTATGATACCCCTTCTCGGCAATCCAGTCCATTACTATTTTTTCTTGACCTTCAATGCTGAAATCTTCAATTCCGGCCAATACCTCCGCCAGTTCGGTCATACATTTAGCCGAATCCTCTTTCCAGCGTTTCTTAACCGTCTTTTCGTCATATTCCGTCGGAGCCACAAAGAAGAAACTGCATACCTCCCATAGTTCTTTAACAAAGCTGACACGGTCTTTCATCATACCAACCACCGTCACCACTTTTTCGAAAGGAGCTTCTACTCCATGCTCTTTCAGCACCGGTACAAACAGCTCGGCTATCTCTTTGTCAGATTTCTGCTGAATGTAAGTATGATTGAACCAGATACCTTTTTTATAATCAAATTTTGCACCCGACTTGCTGCAACGATGCAGGTCGAACAGACGGATCAGCTCGTCCATAGACATCACTTCCTGGTCGTTACCCGGATTCCATCCCAGCAGAGCAAGGAAATTGATAACAGCCTCGGGCAGATAACCTGATTCACGATAACCGGAAGAAATCTCACCGCTCTTCGGGTCATGCCACTCAAGAGGGAATACAGGGAATCCCAAACGATCACCGTCACGTTTACTCAGTTTTCCATTGCCTTCCGGTTTCAGCAGCAAAGGCAAGTGGGCAAAAGCCGGCATAGTATCTTCCCAGCCGAATGCACGATACAGCAGCACGTGCAGCGGAGCGGAAGGCAGCCACTCTTCACCACGAATCACGTGTGACACCTCCATTAAATGGTCATCTACGATATTGGCCAGGTGATAAGTAGGCAGTTCGTCGGCCGATTTATATAAAACTTTATCATCAAGGATAGACGAATTGATAACCACTTCGCCACGAATCAAGTCGTTCACATGGATATCCTCGTTCGGTTCTATTTTGAAACGTACCACATATTGTTTTCCGTCAGCGATCAGCGCTTCCACTTCTTCTTTCGGGAGCGTCAACGAATTGCGCATTCCCACACGGGTAGATGCATCATACTGGAAATTAGCTATTTCAGCACGCTTGGCATCCAGTTCTTCCGGAGTATCGAAAGCGATGTAGGCCTTTCCGTTATCAAGTAACACTTGTACATACTTCTTGTATATTTCACGACGTTCCGACTGGCGGTACGGTCCGTATTCTCCTCCGAAGCTTACACCTTCATCAAACTGTATTCCTAACCATTTGAAAGACTCCAGAATATATTCTTCCGCACCCGGAACGAAACGGTTGGAATCCGTATCCTCGATACGGAAAATCAAATCTCCCCCATGCTGGCGGGCAAACAGATAATTATACAAAGCGGTACGCACACCACCTATATGCAATGCTCCTGTTGGGCTCGGAGCAAAACGAACTCTTACTTTTCTTTCTGCCATAATTTGCGTTAGTATAGGTAAATCGTGGCAAAATTAAACCTTTTTTTCCACACTATTGTTTTTTTTTGTACTTTTCGCAAAAAATTCAAGGGTTATGGAACACTGGAAGAAGAAAAATAGTTTCTCATACAAAGATTTGTTATATAAAGCGCTGATTTTCGTCGGTACTGTGGCGTTCATTGTTTACTTCCTGCCCCGTGACGGGAAGTTTAACTATCAGTTTGACATTAACAAACCATGGAAGTATGGCCAGTTAATGGCAACTTTCGATTTTCCGATCTACAAAGACGAAGCGGTAGTAAAACGGGAACAAGACAGTCTTCTGGCTTCTTTCCAGCCTTATTTTGAACTGGACAAAGAAGTGGAGAAGAGTGCCCTTGCCAAACTGAAAGAGAATTATCATGCCCATCTGAAAGGCATATTGCCTTCGACGGACTACATCCGATACATCGAGAGAGGCCTGAAAGCCATCTATCAATCGGGAGTCGTATCGACAGAAGAGATGCGGACCCTCCTCCACGACAGCATCTCTTCTGTCATGGTGATTGAAGATAAGTTGGCCAACCAACGGACGACCGACGGCATCTATACCGTAAAGAGAGCCTACGAGAATCTTATATCGGGTGATACCGCCCATTATAACAGAGACATCCTGCGGCAATGTGCACTCAACGACTACATTACCCCCAATCTCATTTACGATTCTGTGCGTACGGAGACAGCCCGGAAAGAATTGCTCGACAACTACTCCTGGGCAAACGGAGTAGTACAAAGCGGCCAGAAAATCATTGACCGTGGAGAGATAGTCAACAAACAAACCTATAACATCCTGGAATCTTTGCGCAAGGAATCTATCAAGCGAAGCGAATCCATCGGACAGAAGCGACTGATCTTGGGCGGACAAATCTTGTTTGTCGGCATATTGATACTCTGCTTTATGCTTTACCTGGAACTGTTCCGCAAAGATTATTATGAACGCAAAGGCAGCTTATCGTTGCTCTTCGCCCTGATCGTGTTCTATTGTGTCATCACGGCGCTTATGGTGACAAACAATATATTCAATGTGTACATCCTACCCTATGCCATGCTCCCGATTATTATCCGGGTCTTCCTCGATTCGCGTACGGCATTCCTGACACATGTCATCACCATACTGATCTGCTCCATCACCCTGAGGTATCCCCACGAATTTATCCTGACACAAATAGCCGCCGGCCTGGTAGCTATCTTCAGCTTGAGAGAACTGTCACAACGTTCGCAGTTGTTCCGCACGGCCCTTCTGGTCATACTGACGTATGCAGCTATCTATTTCGCTTTTGAGCTGATCAGTGAAAACGATCTTTCGAAGCTGAACGTAAGTATGTATATCTACTTCATTATTAACGGTGTACTATTGCTTTTCGCTTATCCTCTGCTATTCCTGCTTGAGAAGACTTTTGGCTTCACGTCGAATGTTACGCTTGTAGAATTATCGAACATCAATAATGATCTGTTGAGAAGAATGTCCGAAACTGTTCCGGGTACCTTCCAACACTCCATGCAAGTGGCCAATCTGGCTGCTGAAGCTGCGATACGTATCGGAGCCAAAAGCCAGTTGGTACGTACCGGAGCATTGTATCATGACATCGGCAAAATGGAAAATCCGGCTTTCTTTACCGAAAACCAGTCCGGAGTGAACCCCCATAAGAATTTAAGTTATGAACAGAGTGCCCAAGTGGTTATCAGCCATGTGACGGACGGATTAAAACTGGCCGACAAGCATAATCTGCCTAAAGTGATCAAGGACTTTATCAGTACTCACCACGGGCGCGGAAAGACCAAGTTCTTCTACATATCCTGGAAAAACGAACATCCGGGCGAAGAACCGAACGAAGAAGTTTTCACGTATCCGGGTCCCAATCCGTTCTCGAAAGAGACAGCCATACTGATGATGGCAGACTCCGTAGAAGCCGCCTCACGCAGCTTGCCGGAGTATACCGAAGAGAGCATCAGTAATCTGGTAGATAAGATTATCGATTCGCAAGTACAAGAGGGGTATTTCAAAGAATGCCCGATCACATTCAAAGACATCGCGACGATAAAAGCTGTATTCAAAGAAAAACTGAAAACGATTTATCACACACGCATCAGCTATCCTGAGTTAAAGAAGTAAGGAGTCCGGCACAAGCATCCTCAAGTATGTCGAGCACGTATTCAAAGCCCTCCGCACCTCCATAATAAGGGTCGGGCACGTGATCGGCGGGGATGCGGGGGCAGTATTCCGTCATCCGGTGGATCTTTTTCCACTCTGCCGGAGAGGGTGCTTTCTCCTTCAGATCGTCCATGTTCCGATCATCCATACCGATTATAAGATCGAAGTTGTAAAAATCTTCCGTACGGACAGGACGCGAACGATGTACCAGTTCATATCCTCTGCGGGCGGCATGGGCACGCATACGGCTATCGGGCAGTTCCCCCTGGTGATAAGCCAATATACCGGCTGAATCAATCACAAACTCTTTTTCCAGGCCGGCTTCTTTAATCAGATGAAGCATCACGCCTTCTGCCGTAGAAGAGCGGCAAATGTTGCCGAGGCAAACAAAAAGTATTTTCTTTTTCATGCTTTCTTACTTTTGAAATATAAAGATATAAAAATCCGCATGCAACAACGTGCCGCATGGATCTCCCAGCTACGCGTTTCTGCATGCGGTATCATATAAGTACAGTCAATAATTCTACAACGAATTCAGTATTTTGTTCGCCTTATTCACTGTTTCGGCAGCCGGAACTTCAGGGAAGTCTCTCAAGTTAAATGTGGAGAGCATTTTTTCCAGCTTCTTAAATCCGGTCTTGTTTTTCTTATCCGTAAATTCCTTGCGAAGGATCGTTATCTTTTCGTGAGCCTGAACACCCTCGATCAATTTTTCGAAACGAATGGAAGAGCGTGCTCCCGGATAAACCAGATAAGTGTCTCCACCGGCCCAGGCCTCAAAACGTGAATCGAGCAGCGGCTCTTTCGGCCAACTATTATAAGCCCAACGCAGATAGCCGTCAAGATGATCTTTGGCAGAATAATAACTCATCCAGGCAGCCTCGGCAGGATCGGAGAAGGTAAAGGTATTCGGGAAAGCTTCCGTACAGCACGTATAATAGGTAGTAGGAAGATTGTTTTGTGCACGACGTGCCAATACCTCCGCCGGATAAGAAGCTCCGATAGGAATACAATAGTCGTAGATATCCGCTTCCAGTTCTTTGTGGAAGTTACCCGCCAGCGATACTTTAAACTCAGGATCGGCTTTGCGGATCACCTGCAATGTTTTCTGCATAACCTCCATCGGGCGTTCGTCCATGGCAATGGTACAAATATCGAACCAACCTTTCTCACGTAAATGTTTAGAGAATGACTTCAACATAGCCACCCACATCTCTTCGTAAGCTTTTTCGCCCGGAGCGGTTTTCACATACTGCATACTGTTTGTAGCCTGATCGAAATATTGGAAAGACAACTTCCACGGAACCATCGAGTAGCAATTGATCTGCTTGTCGATGCCCACGCTCATCATCATCTCTACCCACTTGTCGAACACATCATAATCGAAAGCCCAAGTGCCGTTCACTTTCTTTGTCCAGGTGACCATCGATTCAAAGTAGTCATAAGTCTGTCCGTTCCAAGGTTTATGCATGATGGAAGCCGTAATAATCTTCTGTCCGGCATCCGCCAGCATCTTCATCACAGGACGCATGGCATCTATGTGTGCCTGACTCCAGAGCGGAACCTGATAATAACGTGCCACGGCAAACGGACTCTGCCACAAATCGAGGTGGAAAGCCCACTGAGACGGGGCAGGCAACACGCGTGAAGAGACTTTGATATCCATCTTCAAGGTAGACAGACGGTTATCTCCGTCTTTCACCTCGACCGTACCACGATAGACTCCCGGTGACACAGTCTGGGGAACCTGGCAATTGATCCAGATGGCCTGAGTGCTTTTAGCTTCCATAGGCATCGAAGTCAGCAAGTGGTCAATCGGATCGGCAACCAACAGAGAGTCGTAAATGGAGTGATCGGGACGATAACCACAGCCGCCACGTCCGTCTTTATTCAATTCGTCGGTCATCACATAGCGGACAAAACCTCCGCTGAATGCATCGGCCGGAAGTACATCTCCCTTGGAGTTTTTAAATTCGGAGAGAGAATAGTTCAATCCTTTCAGGTCGGTACCGGTCCAGACAACAGCCTGCGCATGGAGTTTCTCACCGCGCCATCCCTCCAGCGTAATGCTTTTCTGCGACTGGATCACAGGTACGGCATGTTTCGCATACCGGGTATCGGTATTTCCCCATTGTACCTGAGGGGCTTTGACTGCCGCCCATTCTTTTTTCGGAAGGAGCAACCGGATCGGGCAATTCTTTATAAGACTGGATGGGGAACGGGGCCTGTCCGGTCGGTGTTCCACATTGTGTCACTCCTTGCTGGGCAAGAAGCGGGCCTGTACTAACCAGGCAAGAAAGCAAAAGTGTCGTGATTCGCTTCATGGTTTCATTTTTTAAGGGTAATATATTAAGATTGGTTTTCATTACATAGGATCTACATCATAGTAAACAATCAGCGATTTAAACCGTTCGTCTTCTATCATTTCACGTTGTACCCGCAAAAGTAATTCACGGGCACGACTCATCGGCGCATTTTGTTCTATTTTAACAACTATTTTTCGTATGAACAAAGTTTGAATACGGGCAACGGGCGGTTTATCCGGTCCCAGTATCCGGTTTCCGAACAATGCGCGCAGTTTCTCGGCCATGGTGTGTGCCATCACATCAAGCAACGTCTCGTTCCGGTTTTTCAGATAGACATACACCATCCGGTAATACGGAGGATAATGAAACATCTGCCGCTCAGCCAGTTGTCCCGCCACCATATCTTCATAATCGTTCGTCATCACCTGACGGATGATGGGATGGTCTATACTTTTGGTTTGCAACACTACCCTGCCCCGTTTATTTTTTCGTCCGGCACGTCCGGCAACCTGCGCCATCAACTGGAAGGCACGTTCGTACGAACGGAAATCGGGATAATTCAGCATCGTGTCCGCATTGAGTATCCCCACCACGCTGACGTGGTCAAAGTCGAGTCCTTTGGATACCATCTGGGTACCGATCAGTATATCGGTCTTTCCCTGTTCAAAGTCTGCAATAATTTTTTCGTATGCCGACCGCGTACGTGTAGTATCGAGATCCATACGTGCTACGGAAGCTTCCGGAAAAATCAACTTCACATCATCTTCTATCTTTTCCGTACCAAATCCTCTGTGCATCAACTCGACCCCTTCGCAAGCCGGACACGAACGGGGCAACTGGTAAGTATACCCGCAATAGTGGCAAGTCAGCTGATTGATACCTTTATGATAGGTCAGGCTGACATCACAGTTCTTGCACTTTGGCACCCATCCGCACGTGCGGCACTCTATCATCGGAGCAAATCCCCGGCGATTCTGAAACAGAATCACCTGCTGTTTATTATCGAGTGCCTCGCGGACATATTGCAGCAGCAACGGAGAGAACTGCCCCGTCATCCGCTTCTTGCGGTGCAACTCCTTTATATCTACCGGAATAATCTCCGGCAATTGAATTTCCTTATAGCGTTCTTTCAGTTCCACCCACCCGAATTTGCCGGTAGTGGCATTCTGCCAAGTCTCCACCGAAGGAGTGGCAGTACCCAGCAACGTCTTTGCCCCATACATCGAAGCCAGCACGATGGCAGCATTCCGGGCATGATAGCGCGGTGCGGGATCTTGTTGCTTATACGTATTTTCGTGTTCCTCGTCCACAATGACCAGTCCGAGATTCCGAAACGGGAGGAACACCGAAGAGCGTACCCCCAGAATAATATCGTAACCCTCCTCCGTCAACTGCTTTTGCCAGATCTCTACTCTCTCGGCGTCGGGGAACTTGGAGTGATAGATTCCCAACCGGGAGCCGAACACCCGTTTCAGCCGTTCGGTGATCTGGGTAGTCAATGCTATTTCGGGCAACAGATAAAGCACCTGCCTGCCTTGCCTCAACGTCTCTTCTATCAGGTGGATGTATACTTCGGTCTTTCCACTGGAAGTCACTCCGTGGAGCAGACAGACATTCTTCTCCTGAAAGCTCTGCATGATTTCATGATAAGCCCGTTGCTGGTGCTCGTTCAGCACGTTCAGTTCTACCGTCTTTCCGACCAAACGGTTCAACCGCCCGATTTCCTGATAATAGACCTCGAATATCTGTTTTTCTACCAATCCGTTGAAAATAGCGGGAGAAGCAGAGGCACGTTGCAGAAGTTCTTTCTTGGACACTTCTTTGGATGCACCGTCCCCCAACACGCCGGAAAGCTCCACATACTTCATCAACAACGCCAACTGTTTCGGAGCGCGCTCCAGCTCGTCAAAGATACGCCGGAGATTCTCTTCACCGGAAGCGTCTGCCACCAGCCGGACCCGGGCTTCCGTTTTGGGTTTATAGGTGCGGCGGAGCTCTTCTTTTACAAACAGAGCTTCCTTGTCGAGCAGCGACTTGATAACGGTGAGAATGTTTTTCAATCCGCTCTCTTTCTCAAGTTTGGTGACACATTGCTCGGGTTCTTTGGCAAGCAGGTCGAGCACCAGTTGCTCGCGTTCAGAAAGAGGAGCATCCGCCTCGAAGTCGGGATTATACTCCACAATCGTCTCGCTCTCCAACTTCAGGCCGGAAGGCAATGCGGCTTTGTAAACATCACCCTGCGTACAAAGATAATAATCGGCCAGCCATTCCCAGAACCGGAACTGACCGGGCAGCAGTATCGGAGAGGTGTCAAGTACAGTAGAGATCTCTTTGACTTCATATTCGGTCGGTGCATAGTGATGCACATTGCGAACAATGGCTGTATAGTACTTCTTCCGCCCGAAAGGTACAACTACCCGGCAACCTATTTGCACCTCTTCAGCCCCTTCGTCCGGAAGGGAATAGGTAAAGCAACGGGGCAGAGGCAAAGGTAATATGACATCTACATACTTTTTCATTGTGAGGACAAAGATACAAAAAATCCCCGACGCAAGCGCCGGGGATTCGTTTATCATAAAATGATTCTGTCTTCTTAGAAAATGTAAGCTGCGGAAATCTGCCACATTTTAGTCTTATAAGAGAAATCAGCCTCTTTCCATTCTGCCGTTTTATTCAACGGAATGTTATAATTGGCACCTACTTGTAAGTGTCTCAACAGCTTCACACCAGCACCTACATTGATTCCTACCTGAGCATTTTTTTTATTCAACCGTCCAAGCTCTCCATAGTTTTTATCACCGGAGAAGTTGAAATAGAAATCCGGACCGGCTGCTACATAGATACCCAATGCGCTACCCAAACCGATAGTATACTTTAAGTTGATTGGAATATCAAGCCCATTCTGTCTGATAGACTCATCACCGACTTTTACACCTCTCTGAGCAAATAAAAGGGCACCGTCAACACCCAGACCTACCAATGGAATAGTAACCTCAGCCATCGGACCGATAAAGAATCCGGTGAAGTTGTCTGTTTTTAAATCAGACTTATTAAAATCAGCTTTTGCCAGGTTTACACCACCTTTCACACCAAACTTGATAAGTTGTGCCTGAGCAGGCATAGCCATACCGATACATACAGCTATCATTAAAGCACTAATAATCTTTTTCATAACTAAGTTGTGTTTAAAATTCGGGACAAAGATATAGTTTTAAATTAAAAAAACATTAAATCTGTTTGCATATTTTCAGCAAAGCTTTCTATTCTATAACATTACGCTACCCTATTTTGTTTTTTGATAACGTTCATATAAAGGCACATGCAATCTATCGGAAAGCCCGTGTGAGCATCTTCCTAAGGCAGCATATACCAGTTATACAACTCGTCATACACCAGTTGCACAACTGGTATCGTCCGGGTTGCCCATCCGGTAGTTCCTTTCCTTAAAAGATACCCTTACCGTCTCAGGATGGAAACATTCAGATGCAGGCAAGAAGAAAAAAATACCTTTCCCGGAACAACGGACCGAAAATCCATGTACCTTTGTGGTACTTCAAGGAAAGATGCCAGAGTGATCGAATGGGCCGGACTCGAAATCCGGTGAACGGCTTGTCCGTTCCGTGGGTTTGAATCCCACTCTTTCCGCAATAATTTTGTTGTTTGTCCGTCTCCCCCACAAGTGGAGTCACCAAAAAAGAAGAGATGCACCGAGAAATAAGAATCTACGGCACATCTCTTTTTTTATGTCAAATGCAAGCGGAAGCTTTCTATGCCGGACGAGAGCATACGACGCGACTTTCTTCTTGCGTCCTCGGCGAGGAAGGCTTCCTTACTTTTTGAAGTGAATCAACATCAATACCGGGTTGTCATCGGCTTTCAGGCCGGCTGCTATCTCTTTCAATTCACCGCTCAGCTGACCGGCTTCGTAAGCATCCATCAGGTCTTCGGACTTCAGAACAGCCAAGCCGCAATCTTCGGGATAGCAAAAGAACATGATACCTTCCACACGTTTCGAAGCATCGTCTTTATTCTTCAACAAGTAACGGCAGACTTCCTGCGTGCGACAGTCGTACAGCCACTCTTCACTTTTCAGATCCAATGACTCGATACTGTTCATCGGCACTTCCATAGGTTGCTTAGTCAGAAAGAAATAAGCCCCCGCCGCTCCCCGTAAAAACAAACCATACTTGTTTCCCTCCTCCGAATGTGAAGGAGTACGGACGAGCAATGGCTCTAAGGTGCGGTCCGGATTCATTGCAAACAAGGTATCCGAGTCGGGATTGCCGATATAAAAGCGGGAGCCATTACGAATCAAAGAGGGTTCCAGAAGATAAGCGTATGAATGGTTTTCCGCATTGACAATAAGCTTGACGAGAATATTTCTTTTCTGCACATAGTCCAGTGAATCCAGATGCCCGTCCCGGGTGGAGACCAAAAGATAAGGATAGAAGTTGGCATCCTGATCGTCCGGCACCTTTGACTCCTGTTCCGCTATCAAATAGTCGGGAGAGAACAGGCACATGCGACTCATCCGTTTCCCTTCAGGGAAAGTAAAAGAGTGCTTGAACTTTCCGTCCAGAGAATAGACGTGAATCTGCTGACGGTTCATCTCCTTCAGGTAAAGTTCGCCGTTCGCCGGGTTTACATCTATCGAACCGATATCCTTGTATTCACCCGGGCCGTTACCGACCCTGTGGATGCGGTTGAGTACTTTCCCCTGCCGGCTGAAGAAGCAAACGTCGTTTCCCCGATGTCCTTTGGTTATCACATATTGATCGGTGACCACTTCTACCGAACCGTCGAACAGAAATTCGTCGTTAGTCTCCAAAGGAATATAGCTTATGTCAGCAATATCCTGCAACACGATCTCCTTTTCGGGATAATCTTCATTCATATCAATCACAGGCAGAGCCTGATTCACTGCTTCCTTGCCACCCTGACACGAAGCCAATGCAAGGGATACCCAAAAATAAAACGGGAGTCTTTTCATAGTACAAATTATTAACCGACGGGAAAGATACATATTATTACTGAAACCGATGTACTACTATACCCTAAAAATAAAAAAGAAGGAGATACCCGAACGGTCATCTCCTTCCTCCTACTTACTGAAAATTATACTTCATATTCCTGATATCAATGATTGGGCTTAATATCGAGTTTCACCGGATGAATCATATTTTCCGGTTTAAGGATCGTATCGAGGTCTTCTTTTGAAAGAATGTCATGTTCCAACACCAGTTCATAGACTCCCTTACCGGTCTCCTGTGCTTCTTTGGCAATCTTGGTAGAGTTTTTATATCCGATAACAGGATTCAGTGCAGTCACCACACCGATACTGTTGTGAACATCTTTCCGGCATTTTTCCTCATTGGCCGTGATGCCGTCTATACACAAGGTACGCAGCGTATCGAAACCATTCATCAGCAAATCGGCAGATTCGAAACAGCACTGGGCCATGACCGGTTCCATCGCATTCAGTTCCATCTGGGCCGCTTCACCACTCATAGCTACACAAAGGTCGTTACCTATTACTTTATAGTCAATCTGATTCATCACTTCGGGAATAACCGGATTGACCTTACCCGGCATAATGGACGAACCGGGCTGCATGGCCGGCAGATTGATTTCGCCCAACCCGCAACGCGGGCCGGATGCCAAAAGGCGCAAGTCATTGCATATCTTATTCATTTTTACAGCTATACGGCGCATAGCAGAAGAGTAACCTACCAGACAAGAAGTGTCGGAAGTAGCTCCTATCAGATCATCGGCCAAACGGATATCCAGTCCGGTAATCTTCCGGAGAGCCGCTATGCATTTGCTTGCATATTCCGGCTCGGCGGTGATTCCGGTTCCGATGGCAGTAGCTCCCATATTGACGGTCAGGAAGTCCTGAGCAGCAAAGTCCAGGTTCTTGACTTCATCCTGAAGGATACTGGCAAAACCATTGAACGTCTGTCCGAGCGTCATCGGCACCGCATCTTCCAGCTGGGTGCGCCCCATCTTGATCACATGTGCAAACTCTTCGCCCTTTCTTCTGAAAGCATCGATCACCTCCTTAAAATGTTTCACCAGTTTGAGGTGCGTATAATACATACCGATATGAATAGCGGTCGGATAAGCGTCATTGGTAGACTGCGAACGGTTAACATGATCATTGGGCGAACAATATTGATATTCCCCACGTTTATGTCCCATCAACTCGAGTGCGCGGTTGGCTATCACCTCGTTGGCATTCATGTTGGTGGTGGTTCCGGCTCCACCCTGGATCATGTCTACCGGGAACTGGTCATGATGCTTCCCTTCCAGAATTTCTTTACATGCACGAAGAATGGCATTTGCCTGCTCTTCGGTCAGCAGTCCAAGTTCAAAGTTAGCCATAGCGGCTCCCATCTTGGTAATGGCCAGTGCATTGATAAATAAGGGATACTCACAAAGATGATATTTGCTAATGCGGAAGTTCTCTATTCCCCGAAGGGTTTGTACGCCATATAAGGCGGTTTCGGGTACTTCACGTTCACCTATTAAATCACTCTCTGTACGAGTTGCTTTCGATAATTCTTCTTTCATAATATATCTTTATTAACAATTACATTCTTAACTGTGTTTACAATAACCAAACTTAAGCAATATTGTTTTGAAAGCATACATATTCGCAATTTAGTTAACATACTTTAAACAAGGAACAGTTTTTATACATGAAGACAAATAGATGTATCATATTGTAAACCTCCCCTCCCAATAGGGATTTTAACAAAATATCCTTCATAATGAAAAAATATACTAATAGGCAAAAACCTATTAACTTCTTTTTTGTTGATTAGCATATCATTTACCGATTCAGAGACAATTTATTCAATTATCTTTGCCAAAAATAAAAAAGAAAGATATGATTCTACAATTGGCTTTTGTACTGACAGCTATCATTATCGGTGCCCGTCTGGGAGGTATCGGACTCGGAGTAATGGGCGGCGTAGGTTTAGGAATACTTACTTTTGCCTTCGGATTGCAACCCACAGCTCCTCCAATCGACGTGATGTTGATGATTGCCGCAGTCATCTCGGCCGCCTCCTGCATGCAAGCAGCCGGCGGGCTGGATTATATGGTGAAGCTGGCAGAAAAGTTATTGCGTAAGAACCCGTCACATGTCACCATATTAAGTCCCATTGTGACCTACCTGTTTACTTTTGTTGCGGGAACAGGGCATGTCGCTTACTCCGTATTGCCTGTGATTGCAGAGGTAGCCACCGAAACAAAGATTCGTCCGGAACGTCCCCTCGGCATAGCCGTCATCGCTTCGCAACAAGCCATCACGGCAAGTCCCATCTCGGCAGCCACGGTCGCCTTACTCGGACTGTTGGCCGGTTTCGACATTACCCTGTTCGATATTCTCAAAATAACGATTCCCGCAACCATTATCGGCGTACTGGTAGGTGCACTTTTTTCTATGAAAGTAGGTAAAGAGCTGGTAGACGACCCGGAATACCAGAAACGATTGGCTGAAGGATACTTCAACTCAAAGAAAATAGAGATTAAAGATGTACACAATAGGCGCAATGCAATGATATCGGTGTTGATTTTCATCTTAGCTACCGCCTTTATTGTATTTTTCGGCTCTTTCGACGGCATGCGCCCCACATTTCTGATCGATGGCGAAACAGTCACCCTGGGCATGTCTGCCATTATCGAAATCGTCATGCTTTCGGCAGCTGCGCTTATCCTGCTGATCACGAAGACAGATGGTATCAAAGCGACGCAAGGTTCTGTTTTTCCGGCAGGGATGCAGGCGGTAATCGCTATTTTTGGTATAGCCTGGATGGGCGATACGTTTCTGCAAGGCAACATGGGGCAACTGACCGAATCGATCGAAGGACTTGTCCGCCAGATGCCGTGGTTGTTCGGCATTGCCCTGTTCATAATGTCCATCCTGCTCTACAGCCAGGCTGCTACGGTACGTGCACTGATGCCGTTGGGTATTGCTCTCGGCATTTCACCGTATATGCTGATCGCCATGTTCCCGGCTGTAAACGGATATTTCTTCATTCCGAACTATCCGACAGTAGTGGCCGCCATCAATTTCGACCGGACCGGTACAACGAAAATCGGTAAATACGTATTGAATCATTCGTTTATGATGCCCGGACTGGTATCGACCGTTGTAGCCATCGCGCTCGGATTGCTCTTTATCCAGATATTCTAAAAGAACGGAACTATCTATTTTTTTAACCTAAATAACAGTTGAGTCATGAAAGAATTAAAAAGACTAAGCTTTGTAGTGGTCACACTACTACTTTCCACGATGATGGCTTTCGCGCAAAAGCCTAATATTCACATCCTTGCTACGGGTGGCACAATTGCCGGTACAGGCGGTTCTGCCACTTCCACCAACTATACGGCCGGCCAGGTAGCAATCAGTACGCTGCTCGATGCAGTACCCGAACTCAAGGATATTGCCAACGTGACCGGTGAGCAAATTGTACGTATCGCATCGCAGGACATGAGCGATGAAGTGTGGCTGATACTCGCCAAGAAGATCAACCAACTCCTGAAACGCCCGGACATCGACGGTATCGTTATCACTCACGGAACAGATACGATGGAAGAGACTGCCTATTTCCTGAACCTGACCGTAAAAAGTAACAAACCCGTGGTACTTGTAGGAGCCATGCGCCCTTCTACCGCGCTGAGTGCCGATGGCCCGCTGAACCTCTACAATGCCGTAGTCACTGCCGGAGCCAAAGAATCTATCGGCAAAGGTGTGCTGATAGCCATGAACGGACTGATTCTCGGAGCTGAAAGCGCAATAAAGATGAATACGATCGACGTACAAACTTTCCAGGCACCCAACTCCGGTGCATTGGGCTATATCTTTAACGGAAAAGTATTCTATAACCAGGCTCCGCTCAAGAAACATACGACCCAATCTGTTTTCGACGTAACCAACCTGAACTCTCTTCCCAAAGTAGGCATTGTCTACAGCTACTCGAACATCGACCCCGATATGGTGACCCCACTGTTACATCATGACTACAAAGGTATCATCCATGCGGGAGTAGGAAACGGCAACTTCCACAAAAACATTTTACCGGTACTGCTGGAAGCACGCAAGAAAGGAATCCTCGTGGTTCGCTCCTCCCGCGTACCTACCGGTCCTACCACAATGGATGCCGAAGTAGACGATACTCAATATCAGTTTATTGCTTCTCAGGAACTGAATCCGCAGAAGTCACGTGTATTGCTGATTCTCGGACTGACCAAAACCAATGACTGGAAACAGATTCAGCAATATTTTAATGAGTATTAACCGGACATCGGACCGATAAAACCTGAACACTTATGAAAAAATTAATGGCCATGTTGCTCCTTGCGGGCAGCATACAAGGAGTCTATGCCCAAAAGACGGAAAAGAAAGAGATGTTTCTTGAAAATAAATCGTTGTATGAAGAGCTGACCAACGTGCAGAAGAAGACGGATAAGTTCAATCTGTATCTCAATATGCAAGGTAGTTTCGACGCCAACTTCCGCGACGGTTTCGACGAAGGAGTATTCAAGATGCGCCAACTTCGTATCGAAGCCAAGGGCAACCTCAACAGCTGGCTCTCCTATCGTTATCGCCAGCGTCTGAACCGTTCGAACGAGGGAGGAGGAATGATCGACAACATACCGACTTCGATTGACTATGCCGGTATCGGTGTAAAGCTGAACGACCAGTTCTCTTTCTTTGCCGGTAAACAATGCACCGCTTACGGCGGTTTCGAGTTCGACCTGAATCCGATTGACATCTACCAATACAGCGACATGATCGAGAATATGAGCAATTTTATGACCGGATTGAACATCGGTTATAACATTACACCTACCCAGCAGCTCAACTTGCAGATCCTGAACAGTCGCAACAGTTCGTTCGACAAGACGTATGGAATCACCGAAGACTCGGAAGGCAAACTTCCGGACCTCAAGTCGGGCAAGATGCCTTTGGTCTATACCCTGAACTGGAATGGTAACTTTAATGAGGTGTTCAAGACCCGCTGGTCGGCTTCCGTCATGAGTGAAGCCAAAGGCAAGAACCTCTATTATTATGCAGTGGGCAACGAACTGAATCTGGATAAGTTCAATATGTTCGTCGATTTCATGTATTCGCAGGAAGGCATCGACCGTAACGGTACCATCACCGGGATTGTGGGCAATGCCGGCGGACACAATGCTTTCAACGCCGGCTACTTGTCGGTAGTGACCAAGCTCAATTACCGTTTCCTCCCCAAGTGGAATGCTTTCGTGAAAGGCATGTACGAAACGGCCTCCGTCACCAAAGCAGCCGACGGCATTGAAAAAGGTAACTACCGTACTTCCTGGGGCTACCTGGCGGGGGTAGAGTTTTATCCAATGAAGACTAATTTGCACTTCTTCCTGACCTACGTAGGGCGTTCATACGACTTCACACATCGTGCCAAAGTACTGGGACAGGAGAATTACAGTACTAACCGATTGTCTTTAGGCTTCATCTACCAACTGCCGATGTTCTGACCTGAAATAAAATAGTCCCGATAAACCGGATGGTTTATCGGGACTATTTTATTATTTTCAATCAATTCGTTCGTATCAATACTCCTCCTCGTTAAAGAAATCAATTAGCATTGATTTTCAATTTATTGTATAAATTACATCGTCGTTTAGCCAAATAAACTGCGCCATTAGAGACGGTCTGAGGCGATAGAAAGAATGGGCGGACAAACAAATTATTAGTTGGTATAACACTACAGCATTTAGAGTCCTATTCCATGATAAGCATTAAATAGGAATATAATTGACGTTTTTATCATATTTTAGCGAGCCAAGGCTATATATCGCCTGTTCTATCAAGTATATTCTCTGAATTATTAGTATCTTTGCCTCTATATTTGAAAAAATTCATTGGATATAGAGCATAAATTACTGAATCGAATCAAAGTCGTCCTCGCGGAGAAAGATAAGAGCAATAAATGGCTCTCCGAACAATTGGATAAAGATCCTGCCATACTACTATGATTTTTGCAAATTATTTATGATAAAATAGGTTTATATCTCTCATTTCTTTTGATGACCGCAAACATCCTCGCCACGATTTTTGCTCGTAGGGCATTGATTACGGACATCTTGTTTTTGCCTTCGGCAACTTTTCTTTCGTAATACTTCTTCAACTCACCTCCAATCCGGTGCGTTACAGCCACGGCAGCCAAATGCAGCAATCTTTTCATCACCTTGTCTGCCCGGTGTGATACCCTTGCTTTCGAGTGTTGGGAACTTCCGGAAGAATAAGAGAAAGGTGCTACTCCGGCATAACAGTTGAACTTCCTCGGATCATCAAAACGTGTAAAGGCTTCCGTTGCGATTATCATGTTGGTTGCCACCACACGCCCCACGCCATCTATGGACATCAACAGTTCCCTCTGCCTGAATAGTACCGGACAAGAAGCTATCACTTCATCCATTTCGTCAGTAATGGACTGTATGGCTTCCTCCAAGTCGTCCATCAATGCCTGCAAACGCTTCATCTTGCGTTCATACAGGGATTTGGGCATATACTCCTTTTGGTCTTTCATCTGTCCTTTATATTTGGCAAAATCCGTCACATACAAGGTGCGTTCGGATTCAAGCTGTTTCAATCTTTCAATATCCTCCGTGGGACGTTCGTAATAGCGCACTTTGTCTTGAAAACGGCTGGCATAAATGGCGATACGCTTGGCATCCACCTTGTCACTCTTTCCCCGTTGTACACCGGAAGAGTATTTGATTTCCGCTGCATTTTCAAGCCATAGCCTACATTCTACTGCTTTGCAGGCACAAGCCAAAGGGAACGTGTACTGCCCCGTATGCTCCGCACAGACAAGCATTTGACCGCTTGCTATCCCATAATCCTCTTCCAAATGATGCAGCAACGACATGATCGCGCCTTGATGGTTGCTTGTTTCTTCTTCATGTACAACCTTTCCCTCAAACATTACGCAGAAGTTCAGCTTCTTTTTTCAACACGTCCACACCGATAAAATAAAAATTTTCCATTCTTTTGTCTTTTACTGATTTAAGAAAGAAAGGGCTTGAACTTAACCCAATTACCTTAACAATGGATGCTAACCTACTATCTGGGTCTGGATTCAAACAAGCAGGAAGTCCGCTTATGGCAATGAAGCTCGCAAACTTCTTAATTCTAACTGGTTCACTTTCTGCATTCTTTCTTTGTATCACAAATTTATCCTTTCTATTTTATCTGTAATCTTCAGATGCAAATCTAAGGTAATATTCAAATGGGTTACAAACACAACTCAGCCTAATGTGGAGACGCTAATTCAAATATCCAAAGTATTGGGTGTCACTGTGGATGAATTATTGAGGACGGAATAATAAGTTGATGGAAACAGAGAAATTATATAAGTATCTTGATTTCAATGATGGAGTGATGATGTTGCATTATAGTAATCTTCAATTTACCAATGCTACGCAGTTGAACGACCCGTTTGACTGCCACCCATCGTTAATTGATTTCTCCAATGTTCCGAAAGAAGCATGTGGAGGATGGACTCCGGAAATAATTGAAGAATTAAGAAGAGATCCATTTCGTAGAACCAGAGAAGAGGTGTGGATATGTAGCCTTTCCAAGATACATGATTCAATCTTGATGTGGAGCTATTACGTAAGCATAAAGGTGTCTGCATCGGTTTGGACATGGAGAAAGTTCGAAAATACCTTTTTTGCATGTATGGCGGAATTATGATTGGTTGTTCCGAAGTGGAAGTCCAATATAAAGATATTGTAGAGAAGCCTGATTATTTCAGGGATGCAAAAGATTTCTTCCATTATCAATTATCCACAAAGGCAAAGGCTTGGGAGCATGAACAAGAGGTCAGGCTATTTATTTTAGACCCTAGTCCTACATATATGGCATTATTACCTGGTCAGAATGATGATAAAGGTCCGATTGCTTGGAAGGAAGTACGAGCTTTTCCTAAAATCGGAGGAGAGTGTTTCGAGTCCGTTTATTTGGGAATCAATATGAATGCAGATGAGAGATCAAAAATAATAAGTGTTGTCCAGAAACTGAATTCAGACATTAAGATTTACCAAATGGGGATTGATGCAAATGCTTTTAAATTAAATACAGAACTGATAAAATAATAGAATGGCTAAGAAACAGAATAAACCGGTAAAGGAAGAGACCCTTGAAACGATACTTTTCAACTGTCGTAACAGTCTGCGTGGGCGTGCAGCCATGACAGATAAACGCGACTTGCTGTTGACTCTTGTATTCCTGAAATTCATAGGAGAACGGTTCAAACAGCAAAAGGAGAAGATCAGGTATGAAATAGTGGAAGTGCAGGGCATTGATGATAAGGATTTCATTGAGTTGCAACTTTCGCGCCCCAACCAATATATGTAGGACGGAGTGTTTTTCCTAACGGATGAAACATTTTGGGACAAGTTGATTCTTACCTTGCCTACTGGTATGGCCATAAAATCGTTGGACGACAACGAGCCTAAGCTGAAAAATGCCCTTCCGCAGCAGATTTTCACAAAAACAGCTCTTGAACCGGGCGTTTTGAAAAGCGTTGTGGATGAAATAAACAAGATAGATCCTCAGAAATTTAATGACCATGACCTCATAGGACGTGTATATGAGTCTTTTTTACAGGCTTTCTCAATCAACGCAGACAAAGAGGAAGGGGAATTTTACACTCCGCATTCTATCGTAGAGCTTATCGCGTCCCTTATAGAACCTTTTGATGGGACGGTCTATGACCCTTGCTGTGGTTCCGGCGGTATGTTCGTTCAAGCTGCAATATTCATAGAGGCTCACGGCGGAAATACTAAAGCTGTCAATGTGTATGGGCAGGAATCCGAACCGGCCACCTATCGCCTTGCAAAGATGAATTTAGCTATCCGAGGCATCTCTTACCATTTGGGGGATAGAGCCGTGTCCACTTTCTCTGATGACCAGCATAAGGAACTCAAGTTTGATAACACCATGGCTAACCCATTAAAGAAATATGCCGAATATGGAGGTTTTGAGACTGATCCTCGATGGCAAGGCTATGGAGTCCCTCCGACAAGTAATGCCAACTATGCGTGGATTCTTCATATCCTAAATAAACTGAATGTCAGTTGCGGAATTGCAGGATTCCTGCTTGCCAATGGTGCTTTGGGTGATAGTGATACGCAGGGAATACGCAAACAGCTAATCGAAAGCGACAAAGTAGAAGCGATTATCGTTTCGCCGCGAAATATGTTCTATTCTACCGATATATCATCTGTCACCCTTTGAATTTTGAACAATAACAAGAAAGGCGGTCCATGGCATGGCAGACAACTTCGCAATCGTACGGGTGAGATTCTGTTCATCGATTTGCGAATCTGGAACACAAGAACATTACCACCACGCAGATTTACTCCAAGATGGCAGCGCAGCAGATGTGTGAGGTCGTGGACAAGATAACCTTGAAACGCAGAGAGGCATAAGGCGATTTGAATATTCAGAGAGAGGTTATTGCTTGGAGCTTTAACCACTCCTTTTATTTTGGGTGGTAACCAATAAGTCCTTAAAGTATGATAATTGAGTATGATTTCGGATATTTGGTGAAAAACATTGAAAAAGAAACCGCTAACAAGGATAATGAGTAACAATTGAAAGAAGACTATTAAATTTGCGAAAACAGTAACAAGTAACAACCAGATAAGACAATATGGAACCGTCCGTAAAGGACAAATATATCATTTTAGGATTCATCGGCTTTGCCATTCTCTTGATCCCATTTATCGCAACGCTGATTGTTGCCAACAAATTCAATCAGGATACTTTTGTAAGGCTGATTGTCTTTGTATGCAGCAACCTTTTAGGCTGGCTGCTCTACTTCTCCTTCTAGACAGTCATCTTCGACGCATACGAAATCTACAAAATCAAGTTCGGCAAGAAAAAGACGCCTGCCACCGAGATCATAACAGTTCAGGAAGAGCCGTCCCAAGAAGCGCATGAGCCTATAACACCGTCATCAATGCCGACAGGTGGAGAAGCGACCCCGAAAATAAAACCGGTAGAGATTGCCATTGCCTCGGAGCTTCACGAGAAGAACCGTGCCAGCTATGAGGACAAGCAGAAGCAGGAAGAGGAGGAGCGTATCCGCATGGTCATGGAATACATCCATTTCGTCATGCCCCGCATTGCAGACCAAGGGACCGTGAACCATATCTGTGGCGAGGTCAACAACTGGATACGCCTTCACAGTTACAAGCCCAAGCCGATAAAGGGACGGCTAACCAAGGATGTTTCAAACATTCCGCTCCTCCATTTCGTGTGGAATATCTCCGAGCGTTTCATGTACAAGAAATACTACACGGGGGGACACCGTGCCCGTTTCATCAGCACCCTTTTCCCACGGGAGTTCGCCGATACGGACTTGGCGACCATCAAAAACTTCAAGGTAGAGCCGTTAAAGACACAAATTCCCATAGACGAGCCGGAAAACGGCAAGCCGGATTTCCAGTATCCTGCGGATTATGTACGGGAAGAGTATAGCCAGCCTTTCCACAACCAATAACCGCAAGTATTCAACAACAGATAACTGTCTATATCACACCGTTTCCCGAACAGCTTTGTCCGTCAGTCACGGTTGGGCATCGTTATTCGGGAATTATTTTGCAATGACCTTTCGTGGAGGTGTTCACGGCTGTATCATTCCAGTCCTTTGCGCCAAGCCTTACAAAAGAGGCGAGTACGCAAATGGAAAAAACAGTGATTACATTCAACGACCTCCCGGAGGTTGTCACCCAGCTTCGGGACGAGGTGATGGGCTTGAAAAGCCTGCTTAGAGAGCAGCGCAGTGTGAACAATGCAAAAGCGGTGGACACCCATGTTCCCATGTCGGTGAAAGAGGCGGCGGAGTATCTGGGCATTCCCAAAGGCACGCTCTACATGAAGCTGTCAGAGGGAAGCATTCCTGCCACCAAGCCCGGCAAACGCTATTGCCTTTACCGGGACGAGCTGGACAGATGCTGGAATCCTCCCGGAAGAATCCCGTACCCTTGTCCAATGAGGAACTCAGCGAATCCATATCCTCTTCCCACCGCCACAAGCCTAATCCCCGTAACTGGTAAGAACCCATGGAAGAGGATAAGGATTATATCAATCTGATACATGGCGACCTGACGAGGGCAACCCAAATACAGAACGGTATGCCGGACAGCATCGGCGTGATGAGTATCAAGACCGCCAACTGGACGATACTCGAAGCGTCGCTGCTACCCACGCCCCGTGCGTTGTGGAACAGTTTTGGGTATGAGGGGGAGCTGTCCTGCGTCTTTGCGGATTCCAATGTGGGCAAGTCTATCCTTGCCGTGCAGATAGCCGACCGTATCGCTCGGACTGACAATGTGCTGTATCTGGACCTCGAACTATCCGAAAAGCAGTTCCAGCTCCGCTACACGGGCGAGCACGGAAAGCTCTATACCTTTCCCGACAGGCTGTACAGGGTATCGCTTGACTCTAATTCGTTGCTGGAAGACAATTTCGAGGAAGCCATCATCGGCGGCATGGAGCAAATGGCACTGCAAACCGGCTGTAAAATCTTCATTGTGGACAATCTTACCTACCTGTGCTGCGCCATGGAGAAAGGCGATGCGGCGGGACGGCTGATGATACAACTCAACAACCTCAAAAAGAGATACGGGCTGTCCATCCTTGTTCTGGCGCATACCCATGTATCATTTATTACATTTTTCATTTCTAAATTGTTTTGGAGTCATTCCTGTCATGCTTTTAAACGTAGAACTGAAATATCGGGGATAAGTAAAACCCACTTCGCAACTTATTTCATTTATATTTAAATTTGTGTTAACAAGTAGTGACATCGCTTGCTCTATGCGTAATCTGTTTATATAGTCATTTACTCCCATACCTGTTATAATTTTTATTTTGCTGTATAATGAAGATCGGCTGACTATCATTGCATCCGCCAATTGCTGGACGGAGAACTCTTCGTCAGATAGATTTTCATGTATGACAGCATTTATCTTTTTTCATGAAATCCTCATCGGCCTTACTGTTTGTCAAATCTAATAAGGAGAGTGAACCAGTAACCGTTACATATTGACTGTGTATTTTTTCTCTGTTTTTTAAAATATTGCCGACGACGACCTTTAAAAAGGCCAAATCAAAAGGTTTAGGGATATAAGAATCGGCTCCGGATTTATATCCGGTTGTTATTCCTGTTTGGTCATAACGTGCTGTCAGCAATATTACTGGTATATGGCTTATCCGGATGTCGTTTTTTATTTGACGGCATAATTCAAAACCATCCATTTGGGGCATCATTACATCGCTCACAATGATAGACGGTTGTTTCTTTCTGCATGTTTCCAGTGCCGAGATTGCATTGTCTGCTGCATAAACTTTTTTAAAAGTTTCTGTAAAGGACTCTATTAGGTATTCTCTTAACTCCTTTTCATCCTCTACGATAAGTATGGTCTTCCCCGTACAATCGAAATGTAAATCTTGAGTTGTGTTCACAATGGGGGCTTCTTTTTGTAGTAACTTTGTGGCTTCTGCCTTTTCATTGATATCAAGAAGCGGCAACTCTAAATAAAATGTCGCCCCTTTGTCGGTATTATTATAGGTCCCAATATCCCCTCCATGCATTTCCATGATTGTTTTGGCATAATATAATCCGAACCCGCTTCCTTTTTCCTTATGATTACCTTTATAAAACCGTGTGAAAAGGTTTGTTATATCCGAATCTTGTATACCGATTCCTTCATCTACAACTGATATTCTGACTTTGTTTTCAAGCTTCCGTGTGTTTATTGTTATACAACTTTCGGGCATGCTGAATTTCAGTGCATTCATCAGCAGGTTTGACAGTACGGTATGACATTTTTGCTTATCAAACCATACCTCTTCTATATCGGTGGTCATTTGTAATTTTATGCATATCCCTTTCTGCCTAGCTTCTTCTGTAAAATCTTTTACAATATTAGTTATCCATTCGTCTAATTTGCATTTTTGTATTTTCAATTTACTATAGCCTGCTTCCATACTGTTCCAGTCTAGTACCATGTCCACTATTTCCCTCATATATTGTGCCTGATTGAATATTAATTGCAATTGTGGCATCAGATATGAAGGTAACCCTTGTGTCTCGTTTTTATCTATCAAACATTTTAGTGGAGCATAAATCAATGTCAAAGGGGTCCGTAATTCATGATTTATGTGAATGAGAAAATCTATCTTCTTTTCATTAAAATATTGTCTATATTCTTTTAGTCTCTTTTGTATTTTGACTTCTTTTCTTATATTAAAAATAGACATTCCTACAATGATTCCTCCTGTAAGAAAAATGCAACATAGGATTATAAACCAGTCCGTTTTATACCATGGTGGGGTGACATGAATGTCAGTTAGGTGGATGGGCATGGTATAATTCCCGTCTTTTGTCATGCATGATACTTCAATGTGGTATTTGCCTGGGGAGAGATTGGAAAGTTCCAGCATCGGATGATATGAGTCAATGCTTTTATCAACGTCTCCTTTTATAATATATCGAAATGGAACCCGCTGGAAAATATCTTTGTTTTTGATATGTACCTGTAGTATGAGTGTATTATATTTCCATGGAATCTTTATGTTGCGTATATTTATATCTGATGTTTGTAGTTGTCCGTTAAGCTCTACTCCACAAAGATCTATCTCAGGATATGGCTCATTAGGCTCTGGAATATCCGTGTTAATTTGCACCAGCCCTTCTATACCACCGAAATAAAGATATCGGTGTTTTTTCATAGTCCGTTGTTGATAAGTGAATATTATTTCATTGGGATGAAATCCGTCGCTTCTGTTCCATTGGATAAACTTGTCGTCTTTTATACAATACGAGTACAGCTGGTTTTGCGCGCAAATCCATACCCTTTCAGAGGAAGGGTCATAGCGGAGTGCACTAATGTCACTGAACAATTGTGAGTCTATTTTTGAGTATCTTTTTTCTTTTAGATTGTAATATCCTATCCCGGCTGTTGTTCCCACCCATATCCTATCTTGTCCGTCACAATCGATTGCAGTGATGGTCTCTTTTTCGTCTATTTGAAAAAGAGGTTGGATGCTATCATTTTTATTAATGATTTGGAATACTTTATTGCCACTCATCGTTAGAGACATCTTTTCATCAGAATACCCCATTACTGAAGTTGGTAATTGGTAATTCTTGTCTGTTTTGATCGGAGAGAATTTTCTATTATTTATATCATATATCCATATATCTTTGCTTAGTATATATATTTTGTTCTTTGTCACCCGATGGGCGCGTGGAATATATCCGTAAAAGCATTGCCTGAAATTGATACTATCATTTATTATTAAAAATGGTCGGTAAGCTCCCGTGTGTGTGTCGAATAAAAAGAGTCCTTTGGTATAAACAGATACTATCAGCTCTTTTTCTGATATAGGAGCTATGGAAACCACTTTATCTCCATAGGTGGAGTAAAAATGCTTGAAATCTCCCGTTTGAGGCTCATACAGGTTTATTCCGCCACCGTCTGTACCGATCCATAGCCTTCCATTAGGCTCTTCGAATAAACTTGTTACCGATTTCTCGCTCAGTCCGTTAATATATCCTAATGGGCAGTCTTTATATGTGCGTATGTAGCTTTCTTTAATATTGAAAACCCCTCCTCTGACACTTCCGGCCCATAGGCCTTCATTTTCATCCTTATATAATATAGTAACAGAATTTACGGGTAACGAATTTTTATCTCCAGCAATATGGTAGAGATTGGAGAAATTCTCATTAGACAGTTCCAGACGGTTGATTCCTCCTCCGTCAGTCGCCAGCCATAGAAACCCTTCCTTCTCTACGATATCCAATACATAATTGTTTGTTAGGTCGGAGTTTTCTTTTGTATACCGTTTTATAAACTTACCTGTTTTTTCATAACAAAACAAACCTTGTCCCCAAAAGGATAAATATATATATCCGTTTGACGATAGATACGCCCCTTGCAGAATATTGTTTGAACCAGAGAAAAGCCTTTTCAGTCGCATGGTCTGATAGTCCAATACGTATACCCCATCTCTTCTGGTGGCGACTAGTGCCTCTCTTTCAGAAAATGCTATAATTTTTTGTACCCTGTACTTTGTAACATCACTACCTTTATCCTCTTGCTTTTTAATATTAATGGATTTAAAAGAGCGTTTTTTATAGTCATATTTGTATATTCGGTTTTCGCTTCCGAAAAGTATTCCATCGGTTATGCATAAAGAGGAGTATATTATATCTCGATTAACAAGAGTAAAATTCCCATGTTTCTCATCATATGTTACCATCCCCTCCCGGGTGGATATCCATATATTGTTTAGAGAATCTTGAGTTAGATGTAGAATCTCATTGTCGGGTAAAGAATATCTGTCTTCCGGGTTACTCTTGAATATTTTTAAATCTTGTCCCGTATAAGAATTTAGTCCATTCCTCGTTCCTATCCATAACTTTCCCTTTTTATCCAAGAGAATGGATTGGACAGTTGATTGTGAAAGCCCTTCCTCAATGGAAATGGACGTAAACTGATAGTTTACGCCGCGGCCCAGGGCAGAGGATGCACAAAGTAATATTACTATAATAAGTAGGGCTGTGTTTCTATGCATTTTTATCTTTATAGTGTTATTTCAAGTTTGTATTTTATTAATAAACGATATTGTTACATAAAATGTTTGTTAAATCCATGTTTTTAAGACAAAAAAAATAATTATTGGATGTACCGAGCAAATTTACAGGTCCCTTTTTTGTGCAATTTAACAGTATCCACTTTCCTTAGTTCTCTTCTTTACTTTCATTAACTTTTTTTTTTTAAGATGCAGTCCCTATCTGTTGATTGCTAAAAATTGTTTTCCTGTTTTCCATGCGGTAGCTTTTTCCTGATAGCCTGATTATCTCACAACAATAGAGTAGTCTGTCCAGTAGAGCTGCCGCACAAACTTCGTCTCCTGCCATCTCCAGCCATCCGGTAAGATCCCGGCTTGCGGTAATGATAAGTGATGTCTTACCTTGAACGCAATTCACCAGTTTAAACAGTAGCAGTACATCTTCTCCTTTCAGGGGAAACAGCGTAACATCATCGATTGCCAGCAGCTGCGCTTTCATTATTCGTTTGTATGTTTTCATCGCGGGTCGTGATATCTCCTTAGTCTTCAAACAGACAAACAGTTCTTCCAAGGTCAGCAGGTATGCCTTATAACCCGCTTTCACTGCTTCATGGATAAGTCCTGAAGCAATGAATGTCTTTCCGGTTCCGGAATCTCCTACCAGCAGAAGATTATATGTCCTTCTTATCCATACCAGTTCACGCAATTCGCGCATCTGCCTTTGGTCAATCCCTTCGGTACGTGAGAAATCATATAGATCCAGATCATACCTTGCAGGCAATCCTGCAAATTTCAACCTGGTCAGATAACTTCTCCTTTCCTTGTCCCGAAGTTCCCGCATCAGACAAGTTGACAGAAACTCGGAGTAAGTCTGTTGCTTTTCCTGTGCTTCATGTAGTATTTCATCCAGGTGTTCTGCCAGGAATGGCAGCTTCAGGTTGCGGGCACATTCGGTCAGTTCTTTCTTATACCTTGCCATTGTTTCTAAAGATTTCATTATATGTTTTTACCAATCCGGTTGACTGTGTCCGGGAGGCAGGATTTTTTCCTACATCCGATTCTCTCATTTTCTTCTTCCATATATGTCCGCACAGGCTTTTAACGGACTCACCATTATAGATTCCCTTGTCCAGACATACACTAACCGCTTCTGTCAGGATGGCTTTGTCATATCCGGGAATTATGCGTAGAATTACCTCCAGATTCTCCCTGTAATAACGTTCCTTCCTTCTCTGCAGGTTCTCAAGCCATAAGGCGACCTCTCTATTGTACGATACATAGATAAGAATGCGTTCAGCCAGCTTTTGTGCTCCGATATTTCTTTGCCTTCTGTGTCCTTCACCATAGATAGTCTTTCCCTTGAGTTCGCACAGATCATGCCGGCAGACAAGCTTTCCCGTCTCCTTATTATAAAGTTCCAGGCATCCGTCTGTTTCATGGAGCCATACTGTCGTTTCTCCTCCCCGATAGGTTCCGCATGGCAGGCTATAGTAGTTTCCCCTGTACTGTACGGTATTGTCTTTACGTACATGATATTCCTTCATTTCTCCACCGGGTGAGTGCGGAGTACCGTGATAGGGTACAAGGTATTCTCTTTCCTGTGCAAATTCCTCAAGGGGAATCCGGTGTGTGGTACCATATTCCTTCCCGTTTCCCGTTCTTTCAAGCCAGAGACGTGCTTCTTCATTAAGTCTGTCTACATTCTGAAAAATACGTGCCGTGAGGAAATTCGTCTTCACATATTTCACAACATTCTCTACCCTCCCCTTTGACTCCGGATCGGCCTTGTGACAGAACACGGGATGGAAATGCTGCTCTTTTACAAATGCCTGAAATTTGCCGGTCAGTATCAAATCCCCCATGTTCGCCCGTGCTATAAGTACTTTATCCTGGTCGTAAATGATCTTTTGCGGCCTGCCTCCGAAGTATTCGAAGGCAAGTTCATGGGCATAAACCGCAAGCCCGGTGTCAAAGGGCCTCCGGCTAAAATAGATAAATTTATATCGTGAACGGGACAAGACAATAGCAAAGAAGTACACTTTGATGGACTTCCCGTTTTCAGTGCGCATACATTTCTCCCCAAAATCCGCCTGTGCGTATTCCCCGTAGGGAGTATCAGGCTGCTTCTCGTAGTTTCGCTTATGCGTTTCAACCTTTTTCCCGATGCCGTATTTTTTGCGTACCCTTTCCACGAAACCGGATATGGTTCTGTTACATACACGGGGGAAGTCCGGATAGCATTCCTTCAGCCAGTCATGTATCCTGGCGGCCGATATATACGGGTATTCTTCCAGGTTTGCACGTACATATTGCTCGTAGTTTTCCAGTTTCAGCCTGTACTTGCGGTGAGAACTTTGTTTTTTAACAAACTCCTCCATAGTCATATTCAGATACCGTCGTACAGTCTTACGGTTCACACCCAGATATATTCCAATTTGTGTTTTGTTCAGTCCTTTCAACTGAAGCTCCCTTACTTTATGCCACATATATTGTTTCTCCTTAAAATATTGTTTCCTTATTTCCATTGCAGTATCTGTCTATGCTTTGTTTGAGCGGCAAAGATAGACATTCCCCGACATGCAAAAAACACTGTATTCGTCTCTATAAAAGTGGTACCTTTGCTTTTTCCACTTTTTGAAAGATAAAGTTACAGCCTACATTATTGGATTATACATGACTTTTTTTGCATGATTTTTGATCTTTTTTTTTACGCTGCTACATACTTTTACTACAAATAATTAACTGTTTTTAGAATATGAAATTTTATTTGCTTTTTATTTTTATCTCCTTAAATCTGTGTTCCTTTTCTGCACGAGCTACAGATACTATTTTTGTTTATGAAACACAAGTTCCAATTTTGATAGAACGCCAAGATAACATGTTATTTTTAATGCGTTTGACTACTGCTAGAAGTGATACAAAATTAAATGAAGTGGTTTTACGATTGGGTCAAAATGTGAACTTGTCAAACATCCAATCTATCAAGTTGTATTATGGAGGTACGGAAGCACGTCAGAACTATGGTAAGGAGCTTTATCTTCCTGTTACCTACATTTCTCGTGATGTGTCAGGGAAGACATTGGCTGCGAATCCTTCTTATTCGATTAATAAATCACAGGTAAATAATCCCGGGCGGAAAGTGATACTGAATGCTAATCAGAAACTTTTTCCCGGAATCAATTATTTTTGGATCAGTCTGCAAATGAAACCGGGCGCCTCTTTGCTGGATAAAGTGTCAGCTAAGATTGTTACTGTTAAGGTTGATAATAAAGAAGCACTTATATATACGGTTTCACCGGAGAATATAACTCATAGGGTAGGAGTAGGGGTACGCCATGCCGGTGATGATGGTTCGGCTGCTTTCCGTATTCCGGGATTGGCAACTACTAATAAAGGAACATTGCTGGGAGTTTATGATGTACGTTATAATAGCAGTGTTGATTTGCAGGAACACATGGACGTCGGTTTGAGCCGTAGTGTAGACGGTGGTAAAACATGGGAGAAGATGCGTTTACCTTTAGCTTTTGGTGAAACTGGCGGTTTGCCTGCTGCTCAGAACGGCGTTGGCGACCCTTCGATCTTAGTGGATACCAAGACCAACACAACATGGGTGGTGGCGGCTTGGACACATGGAATGGGTAATCAGCGTGCTTGGTGGAGTTCTTATCCGGGAATGGATATGAATCATACGGCCCAGTTGGTATTGTCAAAGAGTACGGACGATGGTAAAACGTGGTCGGAGCCTATTAATATAACAGATCAGGTGAAAGAGCCATCCTGGTATTTCCTTTTGCAAGGACCGGGACGAGGTATCACCATGCAAGACGGCACATTGGTATTCCCGATTCAGTTTATCGATTCTACCCGTGTTCCGAATGCGGGAATTATGTATAGCAAAGACCGTGGCGAAACATGGAAAATCCATAACTATGCGCGCACCAATACAACAGAAGCTCAAGTAGCGGAAGTGGAGCCTGGCGTACTGATGTTAAATATGAGAGATAACCGTGGAGGTAGTCGTGCTGTCGCTACTACCAAGGATCTCGGTAAGACTTGGACAGAACATCCTTCTTCCCGTAAAGCTTTACAGGAACCGGTGTGTATGGCAAGTTTAATCAGCGTGAAAGCGGCAGACAACACATTAAATAAGGATATTCTTTTATTCTCCAATCCGAATACGGTAAAAGGTCGTCATCATATCACGATCAAGGCCAGTCTGGATGGAGGTATCACCTGGCTACCCGAACATCAAGTGATGCTGGATGAAGGTGACGGTTGGGGATATTCTTGTTTGACAATGATTGATAAAGAGACAGTCGGCATATTATATGAAAGCAGTGTCGCTCATATGACTTTTCAGGCAATCCGACTGAGAGATATAATACAATAGGAATTATCATACGACCTGTAATCATGAAAAACAGACTCATATTATTTATATATATTATAATTAACTTATGCACAATTTCAGTGGTAAAAGGGGCTGTCCAAAAAGTCGGATAGCCCCTTTTTCTATTGTTTATTTCGGTAAAAATCAGTATCTTACCGTTGAAACAAATAAACATTATAGCAATGGCTAAGATAGTATTTAAAGAGTTAACTTCCAACCAAAATGTACTTTTTCCTGTCAGTTTATCGGAAAAGATCGCTCCCAATCATCCCGTTCGTGTTGTAAACAGTGTTGTAGACGCATTGGATATTAGTTGTCTGCTTTGGGCATATAAAGGCGGAGGCACCAGCAGCTATCATCCGCGTATGATGCTCAAGGTCCTGTTTTATGCCTACCTGAACAATATCTATTCCTGCCGCAAAATAGAAAAGGCCTTGCAGGAGAATATTCACTTCATGTGGTTGTCCGGTAATAGTACTCCCGATTTCCGTACAATCAATGATTTCCGTGGCAAACGTTTAAAAGAACACATAAAATCGTTGTTTTCAGCCATTGTTCTACTACTACAGGAATCCGGCTATGTCAGTTTGGATGTACAGTATATCGATGGCACCAAAGTGGAATCGGCATCCAACCGCTACACTTTTGTCTGGCGTGGCAGCGTGGAAAAGAACAAGGCAAAACTGGAATCGAAAATACAGGCAATCCTTAGTGAGGTTGACAGACATATCGAACAGGACAAACAGGAAAGGACCCCGGATGCCTTACCGGATATGGATTCCTGTGGCTTGAGGGAAAAAGTGAGCGCTTTAAACAAACGGCTCTCCGGGATGAACAAGGCTGAGCAGAAGCAAGTCAGAAAGCTACAGGAAGAATATCTGCCCCGCCTTGCCAAATATGAATCGCAATTAGAGAAATTAGGGGACCGTAATTCTTTCAGTAAGACCGATGAGGATGCCACCTTCATGCGCATGAAGGAGGATCATATGAAAAACGGGCAATTGAAACCCGCCTATAACATACAGATTGCTACAGAGAATCAGTTTATTACAAACCTAGGGATTTACAGGCGCGCCGGAGATACGGGAACTCTAATTTCTTTTTTGAAAGATTTTCGAGAGACTTATCATAGGCAATCCTCTATAGTAGTGGCCGATACCGGTTATGGAAGCGAACAAAACTACGAGTTTATGGAGAATGCGAGTATAGAGGCTTTTGTCAAGTACAATTATTTCCACAAAGAGCAGAAGCGTGCATGGAAGAAGGATGCTTTTGCCATACAGAACCTTTACTATAATCAGGAACAGGATTACTACGTATGCCCGATGGGACAACATCTGGAACATACAGGTCAAAGGAAAAGCAAGTCCGATTTGGGATATGTATCCGTACTGAAGCGTTATCAGGCACAGAACTGTGAGGGTTGCCCGCTGAAATCTCAATGTCATAAATCAAAAACTAACCGGATCATAGAAGTTAACTATAACCTTAACAGGCATAAACAAAAAACACGGGAAAAACTCATGAGTGAGGAAGGTATTTATCATCGGGGCAGACGATGTATAGAACCGGAAGCTGTCTTTGCGCAGATAAAGCATAACTCGGCATGGAACCGGTTTAGATTAAGAGGGTTGGAGAAGGTAAAAACAGAGTTTACCCTGGCTGCTATTGCACATAATCTAAGGAAACTGGCTAAAAAAGTCAGTGCTCTTTTCTTTTTTACTTATTTCTGTAGGATAACTTCTCGGAAAAAGATAATTGAGAAAAACAAAGATGGTTTTAAAATAAAAATGGATAATAGAAGAGCGGCATAACAAAAAAAAGAAGGCATCCTTTTCAGACACCTTCCGGGTGCTTCGTTTCATTACGACCCCAGGAATATTGTCTCCGAAATATTGTGATACCCTTTCCTTGCGGGGGCATTCCATTACGATGATTCTGATCAATACAGCTTCCCGTATACGTGAGGCTATTGACAATCCCGTATTAACAGCCAGAATCGATGATTCGCTTTCCGATTTGAAGACTTTTTTTATGCATCCTGAGTTTCATGCCCTGCTTGAGACTGTGGGGGAAAACGGTGAGTTTATAGATACCATTAACGGACGTATCATCAATCCCGGGCATTGTATTGAAACGGCATGGTTCATACTTGAAGAATCCAGATACCGTGGCTGGGACAAGGAGATGCTTGAAACAGCCCTGACCATTCTGGACTGGTCTTGGGAGTGGGGCTGGGATAAGGATTTCGGCGGTATCATCAATTTTCGTGATTGTAGGAATCTCCCCGTACAGGATTATTCACAGGATATGAAATTCTGGTGGCCGCAGACGGAAGCAATCATTGCCACTTTGTATGCCTATGAAGCTACAGGAGATGAAAAATACTTGAAAATGCACAATCAGGTTAGTGATTGGACATATGCACATTTCCCGGACCGGGAATACGGAGAATGGTACGGGTATCTGCATCGCGACGGCAGTGTGGCCCAGCCCGCCAAGGGGAATATCTTCAAAGGGCCTTTTCATATTCCCAGAATGATGATTAAGGGCCATGTTCTGTGTAACGAGATCTTATCCGGTCTGTCCGGTACGGAAAATATAAAATTGTAATTGGACATAATGAAAAACAACAGAATATATCCCTGGATATTGGTTGGTTTGCTTTGGGGAGTGGCCCTTCTCAATTATATGGACCGCCAGATGCTTTCCACCATGAAAGAAGCCATGCAAGTGGATATCTCGGCGCTTGAGTCTGCGGAGAACTTTGGTCGTCTGATGGCGGTCTTTCTTTGGATTTACGGATTCATGAGTCCTGTTGCGGGCATGATCGCTGATCGTCTTAATCGCAAATGGTTGATTGTAGGCAGTTTGTTTGTCTGGTCAGCGGTTACTTATGGAATGGGATACGCTGAAACGTTCACACAGCTTTATTGGTTGCGTGCTGTAATGGGGATCAGTGAGGCTTTGTATATACCGGCCGGCCTTTCCCTAATAGCGGATTGGCACCAGGGAAAGTCACGTTCGCTAGCCGTGGGTATTCATATGACGGGCCTTTATACCGGTCAGGCTATCGGGGGATTCGGGGCCACCGTGTCTGCCGTCTATTCCTGGCATGCCACTTTTCATGGCTTCGGAATTATTGGGATCATATACGCAGTCGTTCTGATCCTTTTTCTTCGTGAGAACAAGGGGACAGGCACGGCAGAGCAGGTGTGTCGCGAAGGGGTGAAAGCACCTTCCCCGTCTATCTTCAAAGGAATGTCGCTGTTATTCTGCAATATCGCCTTTTGGGTGATTCTGTTCTATTTTGCGGTGCCCTCCCTGCCTAGCTGGGCTACTAAAAATTGGCTTCCGACCCTGTTCTCTGACAGTTTGGATATGCCTATGTCCGAAGCCGGTCCGTTGTCCACGATCACAATAGCGCTCTCCTCTTTTCTCGGAGTAATTGCCGGAGGGATACTGTCTGACCGTTGGGTCCTAAAAAATATTCGTGGTCGTGTGTATACAGGGGCTATTGGATTGGGGTTAACGATCCCTGCCTTGCTATTGTTGGGGTTCGCTCATAGTGTTTTCGGTGTGGTCGGGGCAGGTCTGCTGTTCGGTCTGGGGTTCGGCATCTTTGATGCAAACAATATGCCTATTCTTTGCCAGTTTGTTCCTTCCGGATACCGTGCTACAGCCTATGGAATCATGAATATGACAGGCGTCTTCGCCGGAGCGGCCGTGACCCATGTGTTGGGGCGGTGGACTGACCAGGGGAATCTGGGATTTGGGTTCGCCATACTTGGTGTCGGTGTTTTATGTGCCCTTGTCCTGCAGCTTTATTTCCTAAGGCCCCAAACGGATAACATGGAGTAGTATGAGTTTTGCGGAGTCTGTCTCTGCTCGGAAATATATCATGATTTTACGAATTGGCCAGGAAAGATCTTTGTCGCTCCGTTTAATAAAGTGTTTATGTGGAATTATCAGAAAAATATACTTGTTTGTATGATTGCAGGTTTAGGTTTGTCAACTTGTACCCCGTCAGATGTTAGTATTCCCGGGGCTGCAACAATTGATGTCATGAACGGTTTTCCCGATGGAGAATCCGGATATGCTTTGGGAGTATCCGGTTGCTATGCCGGAAAGTTAGGAGATTTCTTGTTAATGGCCGGCGGATGCAATTTCCCGGATAAACCGGTTTCGGAAGGGGGGATCAAGCATTATTATAAGGGCATTTATATAGCCCGGGTGGATGACTCTTCTTCCTTGCGTTGGGTGAAGGCTGGAGAACTTCCTATGGAGGCGGCCTATGGAGCTACGGTATCCTTGCCGGATAGGCTTATTTTTATTGGAGGAAGCAACTCTTCCGACCGGTTTTCTTCCGTACTTTCCTTTTCTTTTGATTGCATGAAGGATTCAGGCTTGATATGTGAGACTTTGCCTCCGCTTCCTCATGCGGTTGATAATATGTCGGCAACCCTATTGGGCGATACATTGTATGTCCTGGGTGGGAATAGGAACGGGATTCCTTCCAGTTCCATGTTCTCTCTTTGCTTGGACAATTATTCTGCAGGATGGACAGAGGTTCCTTTTCCCGGGAGGCCACGTGTGCAGCCTGTGTGTTCCTCTCTGCTTGGCAAATTGTATGTTTTCGGTGGATTTACCTCCGGAGGGGATGCGTCTGTTTCAACAGATGGATTATGTTACCATCCTGAATCTGGACAATGGCAGGTGGTTAAGGCACCTCTCACCACAAAAGGTGAACCTCTCACATTGACGGGCGGTGCCTCGGTCTCCTATGGGGATGTTCTGCTTATATGTGCAGGCGGGGTTAATCGGGATATTTTTGAGGATGCCATCAGTGCCCGTTATCAGATGGTTCGTGAATCAGAGTATCTCCTACAGCCTATAGAATGGTATCGTTTTAATGATCAGCTGCTGGCGTATAACGTACGGTCGGGTGAGTGGATACGGATTGGTGTCCCTTCTCCGATGCTGGCTCGGGCCGGTTCCTCATTGGTTGTATTTGGAGATATTTTGTTCTATATTGGGGGAGAGCTTAAGCCCGGCGTGAGAACTCCTGGTATCTGCCGTATATCTCTTCAAAAATAACAGCGGAATTGAAGATGTAAGCTTGGGCCCTTTCATTCTGTTTTGTGGTTCTTTTTTTGATGGAATTTTCATGTTCTGGATGTTAGATGAGTTTTTTTAAATGATTTCTGACTCTTTTTTATTTTATGCAGATTTTCTTTGCATCCATAAATTAACCTACAAATTTAATTGATATGTGTTTATTTGTATCTTCATGAACTGTGACTTTTGGGGATCTGAATCCCCCTTTATTACAAAATTAATTTTTAATGAAAAACATCAAATTGCATGAAAAAGAATTTTATTTTATTTATTTTCCTTTTGTGCTCCATTGTAGCTGTAGCACAGAAGAAGAGTATTACGGGCATAATAACGGATACTGCGGGAGAGGCCGTTATTGGTGCCAGTATTGTGGAAGTCGGGACAACGAATGGTACGGTCTCTGACGTTGATGGCAATTTTACACTTTCTGTTTCTGAGAATGCCAGTATTCAGGTATCATTCATCGGCTTCTCTTCCCAAACCTTGAGTGTGAAGGGAAAAACAAATTTTAAGATTGTATTGAAAGAGGACAGTGAACTTTTGCAGGAAGTTGTTGTTACGGGTTATGGCGGTAAGGTATCACGATCCAAACTTACGAATTCCATTTCGACAGTCAATCCCCAGATGTTGGACAAGGGTATATACACCAATCCCTCTCAGGCCTTGTCAGGCTCTGTTCCCGGTTTGAAGGTCTCTCTCACCTCGGGGAATCCAACCTCGTCTCCTAAAATTATATTACGTGGTGGTACAAATTTCGATGGTTCCGGGGGGCCCTTGGTGGTAGTGGACGGGCAGCTTCGTGATAATTTTGATGATATCAATCCTCAGGATATTGCATCTATGGATGTGCTGAAGGATGCCGGGGCTACAGCCATCTACGGCGCCCGTGCAAGTAATGGTGTCATTTTGATTACGACAAAGTCAGGCAAGGCAGGACATCGGGAAATAAACTTTAGGGCCAATGTGGGGCTTGGTTACGTTAATAATCCCTATGATTTTCTGGGCGCGGAAGACTATATTATAGCCCTTCGTACCGCCTATAAAAATACCCCGTGGGCACCTCAGGCGAGTTTGACAGGTTCCACTGCCTTGGGTACGGGAAATCAGATTGGACCGAAAATGGTATGGAACATTATGGGAAAAACAGATGCAAACGCCTACCTTTTGGATAAGGGATGGCGTGAAATGCCGGACCCCTTGGATCCTTCCAAAACAATCATATACAAAGAGACAAAGCCGGAGGAGTATAATCTTCGTAACCCGGTAGTTACGCAGGATTATACAGTCAGTATGTCCGGTGGTAATGATAGGGGTACTTATTATGCTAGTTTGGGCTATAATGATTCCCCAGGAGCTCCTATCACTACCGAGTATACACGTTATAATTTCACATTTAATGGTTCATACAAAATTGCGGATTGGTTGAAAACGACTTCCAATGCAACTTTCAGCCGTGCTAATTATGTATGGTTAAACAACGATTGGGGGACGGAGGCGGATTATTTTGGTCGCGTGATGAGCTCCCCCCCCACCGTCCGTTTTGAAGACGAAGACGGTAATTCGACGTTGGGTCCATCTCCGGGCGACGGTAACCAGACCTATGTTGCAAGAAGTTATGACCAGGACAATGAACGGACCAAATTGACCCTTATGCAGTCCGTGGAAGCAAATTTATTCAAAGGGTTGGTTTTGAGGGCCTCTGCCAGCTGGTATTATTTTCATACTGTAGAAGAAAATATGCGCAAGGATTATGAGACGGTTCCGGGACAATGGGATCGAACCCGTTCAACCAGTGCGAGCTATTCCCGCCAGTTCTCTCAGACTTATAATGCCGTTTTGGACTATACAACAACATTTGCCACTTCACATAATTTGAATGTTATGCTTGGTAGTGAGTTTTATGATCAGTATAATAACGGTTTCTCAGCATCCGGTTTTGGTGCCTCTACCGATGATTTTAAAAAATTAGGCTTGACCGATGCGGGTGAGGGAAAACGTTCTATAGATTCGAGTCATAGCCGTTACCGTATCCTGTCTTATTTTGGTCGTTTGAACTATGACTATGAGGGTAAATATTTATTCTCTGGAGTATTCCGTTATGACGGTTATTCTTCTTTGTTGGGTAAGAACCGGTGGGGTTTTTTTCCGGGAGTTTCCGGTGGCTGGGTTTTCACGAAAGAGGATTTTGTGAAGGAGTCACTTCCTTTCCTTTATTATGGAAAGCTGAGGGCTAGTTACGGTTTGAACGGTAATGCCAGCGGAATCGGTCCATATACCCTTCAAGGTTCATATAATTCAAACAAATATCATGGTAATAACGGTTTCCTGATAGGAGCCTTACCCAATCCTTCCCTTCGTTGGGAAAAGACGGCCAGCTTTGACATAGGCTTGAATGTAGGACTTTTGGATGGACGGTTGAATCTGGATATCGATTATTACAACCGTCTGACCTCTGACAAATATGCGGACCTCACACTTCCCTCAACCACGGGATTCTCTTCTATAAGGAACAATAATGGGAAACTGCGTAATCGTGGAATTGAGCTACAGCTTTCCGGTAAAATTATGGAAACCAGGGATTTTACTTGGGACGCTTCCCTTAATATAACTTATAACAAAAATAAGATCATAGCCCTGCCCTATAACAAAGAGCCGCGCAACAGACAGGAAGGACAGCAGGTGTACACAGGACGGAAGATAGCAAATCCGGAAACAGGTGTATTCGAAGATGAGAAGGTGTGGGTCGGAGGTTTTCAGGAAGGAATGGAATATGGCGTGCTTGTCGGTTATCAGGCAGAAGGTATTTACCAAAGTATGGATGACATTCCCGGAGATTTGGTTGTAAAGTCTGGTAATGCTCAAGGTAAATATCAGTATGGTCCTGATGCCTGGAAGAGACTTTCTGCTGCCGAGCAGGCAAAAGGTGTAGAGATTAAGCCGGGAGATATGAAATGGAAGGATGTGAATGGAGATGGCATGATTGACCAGTATGATCAGGTGGTAATAGGAAATACCACTCCTCGCTGGTTTGGTGGTTTTAATACCACAATGTCTTGGAAGGGACTTAGCTTGTATGCCCGTTTTGATTTCGCGCTTGATTATTGGGTTTACGATAATCAAACCCCATGGCTCTTAGGATGTATGCAGGGGACTTACAATACGACAAAGGATGTCTTCAACACCTGGAATGAAAGCAATCCAAATGCAAAATATCCCCGTTATGTATATGGTGATCAGCTAGGAACCGCCAACTACAACCGCACCTCTACCTTGTTTGCATCCAAGGGCAACTATTTAGGTGTCAGGGAGTTGTCTCTGTCATATACTCTTCCTCAAGAATTGTCTAAAAAACTGTATATGCAGAAGTTACAATTCTCAATTACAGGACAAAATTTGGGTTATTTGACATCTGCCAGGACAGTGAGTCCGGAAATCTCCTCGGGATACCCCTTGCCACGGACCGTCATTCTTGGCGTTAATGTTACATTTTAAAAAATTGGAATAAGATGAGAAAGATAAAATTTATAAATCATATGGTGTTGTGTGTAGCTGCTATTGTTACAACTTCATGCGGGGACCTGCTCGATCTCGCCCCGATAGACAATTATGGAAGCGGCAATTTCTGGAAGACGGAGGCCCAGGTCAGTGCATATGTGGATGGGCTTCATGATGCCTTAAGAGCTAAGGCCGGGCAGCACGTCATCACTTTTGGAGAATTGAGGGGGGGGCATTACAAGGATGGTGTAAGTGCAGATGGACTGACTATTTCCAACGGTGCAATTATTTTACAGAATTTATCCAGAGAGACTCCTGGAGTTAGTAAATTTGGAGATATTTATGGTTGTATAACTAATATCAATCTTTTTATTGCCCATGTAACAGATGCCGCTTTTATGCCGGAGAATAAAAAGAATTATTATTTGGGACAGGCATATGGTCTTCGCGCCTTTTACTATTTTGATCTTTATAGGGTCTATGGTGGGGTGCCCATTCGTTTGGGTGTGGAAGTTGTCGAAGGAGAGCTTGACCCGCTCAAACTTTCTTTGGGGAGGGCTAAACCCAGTGAAGTCATGGCACAGATTAAAAAGGATCTGGACACTTCACTTCAGTATTTTGGAGAACAATCAGGTTTCGACCCATATGGACACGGCAATAAGGTATACTGGTCAAAGGCCGCTACGGAATGTCTGGCCGGCGAGGTCTATTTATGGAATTCTAAAGTGACCATTGGTGATAACAAGGCCGATATATCAGATTTGTCAAAGGCCAAGCATTTCTTAAAAAATGTAGAGGGTAATTATGGACTCCAGTTGCAACAGGATTTTAAGCGTATATTCAGCACCGATAACGAAGGTAATAGTGAAGTGATATTGGCCGTTTCCTATATGGAGGGTGAAGCTGAAAATTCACTTCCTCGCGCATATACTTATTCCCTTGTTTCCGGGACGACCAATAAAGATAGTTACAGGGCGGATGGAAGTGTTTGGAATGATGCGCTTGATATACAGAATAACGGGCAGCAGCAGTATGAGTATAAGTTCGCCCTTTATGAGAAGTTTGAGGATAGTGATTCTCGTCGTGAAGCTACATTTATGCCTTCATATCGGAAAAAGGAAAGTGGAGAATTATACATATATGGTACCCATGTATGTAAGAATTTGGGTTCTCTCAATGCTCAGGGGAACAGAGTTTATGATGGTGATTTTATTCTTTATCGTTTATCCTGGGTATATCTGGCATTAGCCGAGATTGCTAATATGGAGAGTGATAATGTAAATGTTGAGAGATATATAAATTTAGTCAGAAATAGGGCGTATAAGTCTGAGACAGGTTCGCATATATATAAGGCATCTGATTTTCTAACTAATGAATTAGCTATTTTACATGAAAAGGATAAGGAGTTTGTACAGGAAGGACAGCGTTGGTGGGATTTGTGCCGCATGAAAAATGCAAAGGACGGAATTCCATTAGTGTTCTGCAAAGAAGGGGATATTGAAGGTAAACGAGCGGTGCTTAATCAAGAAACTGAGGCATATAAAGTTTTGTGGCCGTTGGATAATGAGATACTTAATAATGATTCGGCCTTGGAACAGACCCCCGGTTACGAAAAGCAAGAAGAATAAATGAGGGTATCCGGTTGGAGGGGAAGGTATGTCTTATTCCAACCGGATGTACTTTTCCGTGTATTTAATTATATAAATAGAGATTGTATGAAAATGAAATATTTTACTTTATTGTTTTTTTGTAGTTTATTTGTCGGATGTTCAGATGAAACCTCTATCTCTTTTGTTAACAATCAAAACCAACAGGCTAGGGATACCATTGATAATGAGGATGATAATTCGTGGGTTTTAATTTTTGCAGATGAATTTAATATCGATGGGGCCGTTGACTCCAAGAAGTGGAATTATACTCCCAGGGGAGATGTTGCTCATGCCTATTATTATAAGCCGAATGATACATCCGTTGTTTGGTGTGAAGATGGCATGTTGAATCTCAAGTTTATGAAGGATGAAACAGATCCCCGCGGATATAAATCCGGAAGTATACGCACTGATGGGGGGAAATTTGATTTTACTTATGGTAAGGTAGAGGTCAAGGCCAAGTTTTCATCAGGGGACGGTTCATGGCCGGCTATATGGATGATGCCCGCCAGCTCAAAATATGGGGGATGGCCTGCAAGTGGTGAAATAGATATAATGGAGCATATAAAAGATTTAGATGTTGCTGTACAAACGGTACATACTACTGGTACGGAGCAAAAGACATATCCTTTTGGTCATTCAGGGTCTAAATTCAAGCGGGGTGAATGGAATATATGGGGAATAGAATGGAACGATAAGAAAATTGATTTTATGGTAAATGGAGAAGTTTGCGCAACCTATTATAACAAGGGTTTGGGCGCTGTACAATGGCCCTTTGATATTCCTTTCTTCTTGATATTGAATGTTGCAGGTGGAAAGGGGATGGCTGGTCCTATAAATGAGAAACATTTACCTTTTACCATGCAAGTTGATTATGTGCGGGTATATCAGTGGAAATAGATTTTGTAAAGCACGCTGGTAGAGGTTGACAAGATATATTCTATGATGTGATATGATAGGTAATTTATATTTTTCATTTTTTGACGTAAAAGTTTGTTTTAGGGGTGATCTCTATTGAAAGGATTTGTCGGCATTGTTGTGTCGACAAGTCCTCTTCGGTATTCTTGGGAAAGACGGATAATAATATTTCTCCACTCTCCCATAATGTGTTCTTGTCCTTCAAAGAGAAAAAGTTTAATGCAATAATTGTATCTTGATGAATATTAAAAAAAGTATCTTGTTTTTATGCGCAGGCATATTCTTGATTTCGTCACTCTCGTGTAGAGAGGGCGGACATGTTGCGAAATCATATAATGCCGGCATTAATATCATTCCCACGCCCCGCTCTTTAGAAAAGCGTGAGGGAAGTTTCAAATTGTCCGATGGTGTTTCTATAGGAGCCATTACCCCTGAGGCAAAAAAGATTGCAACGTATTTTGCCGCTAAAATCAGTCTGGCAACCGGGTACGATGTCAAGGTGGAGGATAAAGGAGAAATTACTCTAGTACTGGATTCTTGTGCAACGTTCTCTCCGGAAGGCTATGCATTGGATGTGGAATCATCCCGTGTGCAGGTAACAGCGTGTTCTCCCCGGGGATTATTTTACGGGATGCAGAGTTTTCTGCAGTTGCTTCCGGCAGAAATAGAAAGTGCCGGGATCGTGCGGGATGTTGACTGGGAGGCTCCTGCCGCCAATATTATCGACTCGCCACGTTTTGCATACCGCGGAATACATATGGATCCTTGCCGCCATTTTATGACGGTTGAAGAAGTGAAGAAGCAGATAGATGTTTTATCCATGTTCAAAATAAATACGATTCACTGGCATCTGACGGACGACCAGGGATGGCGTATTGAAATAAAACAATATCCAGGATTGGCGGAGATCGGCGGCAGGCGTATTGAAGGGGAAGGCGTGGAATACGGCCCCTTTTATTATACTCAGGAAGAGATCAAGGACATTGTCTCGTATGCGGCCGAGCGTTTTATCACCATTATTCCGGAATTAGAAATTCCGGGACATGAACTTGCGGCTATATCCGCCTATCCCGGGCTGTCCTGTAAGGGAGACCCCGTTACCCCTCGGAATATTTGGGGAGTGGAGGATATCGTAATGTGTCCGGGTAAGGAGAGTGTTTTTACATTCCTGGAAAATGTCATTGATGAGATGGTTGCCCTTTTTCCGGGCACCTATTTCCATATTGGCGGTGATGAATGCCCCAAAGAGAGTTGGAAGTCCTGTCCCCTTTGTCAGAAGCGTATTCTGGAGGAGGGAATAAAGCCTGATGGCAAGCATACTTCAGAGCAGTTGCTGCATACTTACGTTGTGGAGCGCATAGGGAAATATTTAGCCCGATATGATAAAAAAATAATCGGTTGGGATGAGATTCTGGAAGGCAAGCCTGACTCCACGGCGACCATTATGTCATGGCGGGGTGATGCCGGCGGTATATCGGCCGCTTTATCGGGACATGATGCGATAATGTCTCCCGGTCCGAACGGGCTCTATCTGGATTATTATCAGGGGGACAGCAAGATTGAGCCTATAGCTATCGGCGGTTGTTCGACTTTGGAAAAAGTGTATAATTACAATCCCGTACCCGACACATTGGTGCTTATTGGGAAGGACCATCATATAATAGGGGTTCAGGCTAATAATTGGAGTGAATATTTTTATAATAATGATATCCGTGAGTATCACATGTATCCCCGTTCCTTGGCTTTGGCGGAAGTCGCCTGGACTGATGCCAAACGCAAGAATTACGTGGATTTTGAACGGCGTATCAACAACGCGTATGTCCGTCTGGACGGACATGGCGTCAATTACCACATTCCATTGCCGGAGCAGCCGGGCGGTTCTTGTGACCATATCGCTTTTACAGACAGTGTGTCTCTGGAATTTACCACGAGCCGTCCTATTAGCTTAGTTTATACGCTTGACGGTACTGAACCTGGAGTATCCTCGGAAATTTATACTTCTCCTCTTTCTTTTTATCAGAACGGTATCCTTAAGATCGCTTCGTTGCTATCCTCTGGAAAACTGAGCAAAGTGCGTACAATCCAGATAGAGAAGCAGGTACTTTTGCCTGCTGTGGATGTAGAAGGGAGTTTTCATGGGTTAAATATGGAAGTGACATACGGTATGTTTCTTAATATGCAGGAGTTTATGAAAACGGGCAAGAGTGTGGATGTCAGTACGGATATCAGAGAAACGGGGGAATTAACGTCATTCGTGCCTTCTACGAATTCTATGCGAGACGTAAGACAATATGCTGCTGTGGCCACTGGATTTATTGATATTCCTGAAAATGGTGTTTACTTTTTCTCCTCTGATCTGGAAGAGGTTTGGGTCGGCGGAAAATTACTTGTAAACAATGGTGGAGAGGTGAAACGTCATTCCCGAAATGACCGCTCCATTGCTTTGGAGAAGGGGATGCATGAGTTGAAACTCGTTTTCTTGGGGCACATCATCGGAGGATGGCCTTCGAACTGGAATAACGGAGTTGTCATGCTGCGAAAGTCTGATGAGAAAAAATTCCGAAAAATAACAAGTGACATGCTTTGGAGAAAAAAGTAGAGCTTATAATCTTTTTAAAAATATAATCATATGAGACGAATTTTATATTGTTTTCTGTTTATTGCAGGCGGGGGTATTATCCATGCATCTGCCAGAGAAGAAAGAGTAGGGACAGAGGATCGGATTAAACCGGATAGTGTTTTATTTGTTGACAGTTTTGACGGTAGCTCCGTCGTGCCCGATACAGCAGTCTGGAAACTTTGTACGTATGCTAACAATGCCTGGTCACAGTGGTTTAGGGATGTGAATGGTTATGAAAACGTAAAAGTGGAGGATGGTTATTTGAAGTTGAGGGCCTGTAAGGATAACGGGACTTATAAAAATGGCGGGGTATTCTCCAAAATCGGTTTTCCCTGTGGTACACGTTTGGAAGTTAAAGCCAGATTAACCAAATTGGTTCGTGGAGGTTTTCCCGCTATCTGGCAAATGCCCATAGGAGCACCGGAATGGCCCAGAGGGGGAGAAATAGATCTTATGGAATGGGTTCAAGGAACTCCCTTGCAGATCTATCAGACAGTACATACTTATTATATAAACGGAGCAAACGGTTCTGCGGGCGTAACTAACAAGAATCCTGATAAAAACTTTGATGTGACTAAGGATCATGTATATGCAGTGGAGCGTACTGAAAAGGAAGTTATATTCTATGTCGACGGCAAAGAGACCTGGAGATATGGGAATCAATACTTGGATGAGGGGAAATTACAGTATCCGTTTTGTGAATATCCCTTCAATATAATTCTGAACTTCTCGTTGGGAGGCGAATTGAATGGCAGGATGACATGGTCGGGAGAAATCTGTGATGAAGATTTGCCGGGAGAGATGTGGGTTGACTGGGTGCGTGTTGTGTCGTTAAATAATGAAAATCAGTCCGATACGGGCGATAAATAAATATCATTTGTTACAAGGCTGTTTTAAAACTGAAAGGTAATAAGTGTAAACAATATATGTGTATAATTTAATTTTATAAGATTTCATATGAAGATTTTTTGCCTTCTACTATTGTTGCTTTGCTCAATGAATTCCATGTCTCAGGAAAAAATTCCTTTCGAGATCAGGGATGGACATTTTTATCGGTATGGGGAGAAACCCCTATTCTTTCTAGAGAGATGCATTATGTCCGTATACCACACCAATATTGGCGCCACCGCTTGCAAATGATGAAAGTAATGGGCTTAATACCGTGGCAACGTATGTTTTTGGGAATCTCCACGAGGTTGAACCAATTTTTCCGAAGATGAGAATCTGGCGGAATATATAAGGATTGTCGGGGAGGAAGTGATGATGGTCATCCTTCGTCCCGGACCTTATGTTTGTGCCGAGTGGGAATTCGGCGGGTATCCTTGGTGGCTGCAGAATATACCAGGTATGGAAAATAAAGAGGGATAATACGGAGTTTCTGAAATATACGAAAAAATATATTGATTGTCTGTTTCGGGAACTACTCTCTTGTAATATATCAAGGGTGGCCCTATCATTATGGTACAGTGTGAAAATGAGTTTGGCTCATACGTTTCCTAGCGTAGGGATATTTTTATCAATAAACAATATATGTGTATAAATGTTGCTAAACATATGTCTATTAGTAAAAAAGATAGTAACATTGGACAATACATGAGTTATTTTACATGATTTTTGATCTTTCTTTGTGTGTTCCAATTTAATTTTGCAAAAAATAAATGATATATATATCTTATATTTTTGTTTCTTAAGATATCATCTTGGTTCGTGTGGGATAGTGCGCTAAGGAAATATGCTATTTTTAATGCGTTTGACCACTGCAAATCGGATAGTGTTTTACTGGCAGGCAGTTATGATGAGTTTTTCGTCATAACAGATAAGGGGGGGGGGAACTTTATAGGTACGCTAATGTCTAGCCATAATATTCCAAGGATGTGAAGGAGTACGAAAATGTAAAAGTGAAAAAATGGGAATGAGTCTGATACGGGCGATAAATAAATATCATTTGTTACGTAGGACTGAAAAGTAAAAGTATAAACAATATGTGTATAATTTAATTCTATAAGATTTCATATGAAGATTTTTTGCCTTCTACTATTGTTACTTTGCTCAATGAATTCCATGTCTCAGGAAAAAATTCCTTTTGAGATCAGGGATGGACATTTTTATCGGTATGGGGAGACAACCCCTATTCTTTCTGGAGAGATGCATTATGCCCGTATACCACACCAATATTGGCGCCACCGCTTGCAGATGATGAAAGGAATGGGACTTAATACCGTGGCAACGTATGTTTTTTGGAATCTTCATGAGGTTGAACCTGGAAAATGGGATTTTTCCGGAGATAAGAATTTGGCAGAATATATAAGGATTGCCGGGGAAGAAGGGATGATGGTCATCCTTCGTCCCGGACCTTATGTTTGTGCCGAGTGGGAATTCGGCGGGTATCCTTGGTGGCTGCAGAATATACCAGGTATGGAAATAAGGAGGGATAATACGGAGTTTCTGAAATATACGAAAAAATATATTGATCGTCTGTATCAGGAAGTGGGCCCCCTGCAATGTACCAAAGGTGGTCCTATCATTATGGTGCAGTGTGAAAATGAGTTTGGCTCATACGTTTCCCAGCGTAAAGATATATCGTTTGAAGAGCACCGTTCCTATAATGCAAAGATCAAAGGGCAGCTGGCTGATGCCGGATTTACCGTTCCGTTGTTCACCTCCGATGGAAGTTGGTTGTTTGAGGGCGGGTGTGTGGCAGGTGCCCTGCCTACGGCCAATGGGGAGAGTGATATCGCTAATCTTAAAAAGGTGGTGAACCAGTATCATGGTGGCAAAGGACCGTATATGGTTGCAGAGTTTTATCCGGGCTGGCTGTCGCATTGGGGAGAACCGTTTCCTCAGGTCTCTGCCTCGGAAATCGCCCGCCAGACTGAGGCTTATCTGCAAAATGATGTTTCATTTAATTTTTATATGGTGCATGGAGGAACGAACTTTGGTTTTACCAGCGGTGCCAATTATGACAAGAAAAGGGATATACAGCCTGATTTGACCAGTTATGACTATGATGCTCCTATCAGCGAGGCCGGTTGGATCACTCCAAAATATGATTCTATACGTTCCGTCATCCAGAAATATGTGAAATATCCCATACCTACTCCTCCTGCCCCTATACCGGTTATAGAAATCTCTTCGATAAAACTGGAGAGGGTAGTTGATGCCCTGCTTCTTGCACAAAGTATACAACCAGTGAACGCCTCTACTCCTCTGACGTTCGAGCAACTTAATCAGGGATATGGTTACGTTTTGTACACCCGTCATTTCAATCAACCTATCAGTGGAATCCTTGAAATCCCAGGATTACGTGATTATGCCGTGGTTTATGTAGATGGTGAGAAAATAGGTGTTTTAAATCGCAATACCAGAACATATTCTATGGAGATAGATATCCCGTTCAATGCCACTTTACAGATTTTGGTGGAGAATATGGGACGTATCAACTATGGAAGTGAGATTGTATATAACACAAAGGGGATTATCAGTCCTGTCACTGTTGCCGGTAAAGAAATTACGGGTGGCTGGAATATGTATCGGTTACCAATGGATAAATGTCCTGTATTGACTGAATTTGGCGATAATGTCTGCAGGAACACACCTTTGCAGGCTGTTCAATTCAAGGATCGCCCGGTTATTTATGAGGGAGAATTCACATTGGATCAACCGGGAGATACCTTTATCGATATGCGTGCATGGGGAAAAGGGGTTATTTTTATAAATGGTAAACACATCGGCCGTTATTGGAAAGTGGGACCACAACAGACTCTTTACATTCCGGGTGTATGGTTAAGAAAAGGTGAAAATAAGATTGTAATTTTTGAACAGTTGAATGAGGTTTCCCAACAGAACGTCAATACGGTCCGAAAACCCGTGTTAATGAATTTAAAATAGTATTATCGATATAATGGTTGTATTTATAAGCACTGATATTTGTGCTGTTTGTGTCTAGGTTGAAAATGGATGATCGGAAAAATCTGCTGGTGGTTTCTTCCAATTGTATTAATTTATTTTGATGTTTTTAGTGTGTTCAATCAAAGAAATACGAATAGGGGGGGATTTTAGTTTTTTGATAAAGTATAACGCTGAAATAGTTTTTTATCTTTTAATAAACAATCTATGAATAACATTTTAAAACAAGCGGGAGCAATTCTGTCGCTCTCGCTATTGTGTGGGATGCAGGTTTATGCGTTCCCTGACTACCCTTCCCTGAGGGGACAAATTATCGAACAGAGTGATATCTGTCAAGGAGTTGTCAAAGATGCCAATGGCGAAAGCATTATCGGCGCATCCGTACTTGTCAAAGGGACGACAAACGGCAGCATTACGGGACTTGACGGTGATTTTTCCCTTAGGAACGTAAAAAAAGGGGATATAATTGTTGTTTCTTATGTCGGCTATCAGAGCCAGGAAATAGCCTGGACAGGTGAACCGTTAAACATCGTTTTGAAGGAAGATGCCGAAGTCCTTGACGAGGTGGTTGTTATTGGCTATGGTGCTGTAAGAAAAGCGGATATGGCCGGTTCCGTAGCCGTGCTGGACAACAAAAATTTCAAGGACCAGCCTATAACCCAGGTTGCAGACGCTCTTCAGGGGCGTGTCAGTGGCGTTCATGTTGAGAACAGCGGCGTCCCCGGGGGAAGCGTGAAAATCCGCATCCGCGGTGCTAACTCCATCAGCAAAAGCAACGACCCTTTGTATGTGGTTGACGGAATCGTCCGCGAAAGCGGTTTGGACGGTATCAATCCTGAGGACATCCGTTCGATGCAGGTTCTCAAAGATGCATCGTCCACTGCCATATACGGTTCCAGGGGTTCGAACGGGGTCGTTCTGATCACTACCAAGAGTGGTAAGGCCGGTGTGCGTGAAATTATGTTCGACGCATCAGTGGGAGTTTCCAATGTATATAAGAGATACGATATCCTTGGAGCATACGATTACGCTCTGGCGCTCAAGGAGGTCAAAGGTATTGATTTCTCAAACGAAGAGATGCAATCCTATCAGAACGGAACGGCGGGCATCGACTGGCAGGATGAGATTTTCCGTACGGGGATCACCCAGAATTACAAGTTGGCTCTTTCCAATGGTAGCGAGAAGACCCAATATTACATTTCCGCCAACTACATGAGCCAGGAAGGTGTGGTCATTGAATCGAAGAACGAGCGTTATCAGGCGAAGGCGAATCTTTCCTCACAGCTTACCGACTGGCTGCATATCACGGCTGACATCAATGCTTCCCACGGTGTGCGTCGCGGGGGATCTTTTGCCTCCGGTAAGGATAATCCGATCTGGATTGCTTTGAACTATTCGCCTACCATGACGATGATGGCCGAAAACGGGAACTATAACACTGATACTTATAATTCCATAGCTTCCAACCCGGTCGGTATCCTAAAGTTGCAGTCGGGAGAGACAATGACCAATGTTTTCAACGGACGTGTTGATTTGCGCCTTGATATAATGAAGGGGCTGACATTCACCACAACCAATGGCGTGGACTATTATGACGAGAAAAGTTATAGTTTCAGCTCCAAACGAGTGGGGACCAAGAGTGGTATGGGCAACAATGACACTTACCGCCTGATGCTGCAGAGTTCCAACAACCTGACATATACGGGTTCTTGGAACGACCATCATCTGACAGCCACGGCCGTATATGAGGTGACCTCCTCCGAAACCAGGACAATGGGTATAACCGGTAACAACCTGCTGACCGAGGGTGTGGGCTGGTGGAATGTGGGTATGGCTTCCTCTCGTGATGCAAACAATGGTTACGAGCAATGGGCGCTGATGTCGGGAGTGGCCCGTGTCATGTACAATTTTAAGGATCGTTATATGCTTACCGGGACATTTCGTGCCGACGGTTTTTCTCGCTTTGCCAAAAGAAATGGGGTACTTTCCTTCTATTGCCGCAGCTTGGACGTTGAGCAATGAGGATTTCATGAAGGATGTTTCCTCGGTTCAGGACATTAAACTTCGCGCCAGTTATGGTATTGTGGGTAGCCAGGCCATCAGTCCTTACGCAACCATGGGCCTTATGAGTGCTACTGCATACAATTTTGGAACCAACAGTAATTTTACCGGTTATTGGGCAAATGACATAGCAACTCCCGAGCTTACGTGGGAGAAGACCAAGCAGTTCGACCTGGGCCTGGAGTTCTCCCTGTTCGACAGGCGGCTGAATTTCAGTGTGGACTATTTCTATAAGCGTACTACAGATGCGTTGCTTAAAAGAAGTATCCCCGGATATGTCGGCGGTAACTCTTTTTTGGGTGAATGACGGCGAAATCAGTAATCGTGGTATTGATTTGAGCGTGACCGCCCGGATTATGCAGAATGACCGGTTCCAATGGACCTCCACCTTGAACGGTACTTATTTGAAGAACCGCGTGGAACGCCTTTCCGGTGGTGAGAATGATTTCATCAACGGCTCCAGTCCGGCTGCCGGTATGGTTGATTATGCCACCATTATCAAGCCGGGTGAGGCCATCGGTACTTTTTGGGGATATGAATGGACCGGCTTGGATGAAAAGGGACATGACACTTACACGGATGTAGATGGAAATCAGATGATAGACGGTGGCGACCGCAAGGTCATCGGCAAGGCCAATCCCGATTTCACCCTGGGATGGAATAACTCCCTGTCTTATAAAAACTGGGATCTGAACCTGTTCTTCAACGGATCTTTCGGAGCCAAGCGTTTGAATCTTGTAAGATATACTATGGCTTCGGCCGAAGGGAATTCCCGCTTTGTAACTCTGGCAGACGCCTATCTGAAGGGATTCGACAAGATTGGCTCTTCGGCAACATACCCGAGCCTGACCGAAGGTGGAAATAATCTGCAGCCGGTTTCAACCAAATGGCTGGAGAACGCGGACTTCCTTCGTTTGGAGAATATCAGTCTTTCATACACTTTCCCCAAAAAGACAACGGGATTCGCTGATTTGCGGCTTACTTTCAGCTGTCAGAACCTTTTTACAATAACCGGGTACAAGGGGATGGATCCGGCCGGTACTACCTTCTCGAACAGCAGCGTTGACGTTGACGCGGGTATTGACATGGGAGCCTATCCTTCCCCAAGAACATTCACATTCGGTCTCCGGATGAATTTTTAAATCTAAAATAGAAGAACTTATGAAAATAAAAATAATAGCAGGCACTATGGTTGCCCTGTCATTTTCACTGATGTCGTGCAGTGATTTCTTAACGGAAGATCCCAGGGGAAAACTCACTCCGGAAAACTTCTTCTCTACCCAGGATGAATTGAACATGAGCATATATGCCCTTTACCAGAAAGTCAATCTTTCACAGGTATATACGAACATGCAGCTGCCCCAGTGGCAGGGGGATGATATAACGACCAATCCGGGGAGCAACAAACAGCCTGCCGCAGAAATGGACAAGTTTGCCGTAGCAAACAACAACAAGGGTGTCAAAGATGCGTGGAACATGCATTATGCCATTGTAAAGGCTGCCAATTTGATCATACAGGGGGCCTCTAAAACACCTACCACTCAAGATGAGATAAATATCGCCCTCGGGCAGGCTAAATTCTGGAGGGCATACGCTTATTTTACCCTGGTGCGACTTTGGGGACCGCTGCCGATGAATCTGGACAATGTCAACGATGATTATACCAAACCTCTATCCCCCGTGGAAGAAGTGTATGGTCATATTGTGCAGGACCTGACCGAAGCTGAGGCCGTATTGCCTACGGGTTACAGTGGCAGCCCCCGCTTTCTGAACGGAGTGAATGTGTATGTAACCCGGCAGGCAGCCAAATCTACTTTGGCAGCAGTGTATATGGCTATGGCCGGCTGGCCGATGAACAAAACGGAATATTACGCAAAGGCTGCTGAAAAGGCGAAGGAGGTCATTGAGGGTGTGAACAGAGGTGAATACGAGTATAAGCTCGATAAGGATTACAAAGATGTGTATGCTATGAGCAATAACTATAATAATGAGACGGTGCTCGGCATAAACTATTCACCGTTCGTGGATTGGGCCCAGGATTCGGAGCTTACTTCATGTAACCAGTTTGAATCGCTGGGCGGTTGGGGAGACGCCTGGGGTGAAATTCGTTTCTGGAAGGAGTTTCCTGACGGTCCGAGAAAAGATGCGACTTATGATCCCAAGATTCGTCTGAAAGACGGAACGTTGGTTGACTGGTGGGAGTTGAAGGAGGACGGTACCCCTGTCGTTCCGGAACATCACCCCATGTTCAGTATATTCTCCGTCAACTGGGATCCTGCGTCAAAAGTGAATATCAGTGCCCCGTATGATTATACAAAACCGGCCAGTCAGAACATGTGTAATGACCATCGGCATAGAATCATTCGTTATTCGGAGGTTTTGTTGTGGTATGCGGAGGCCAAGGCCAGGACGGGGCAGACGGACGAGTTGGCATTCAAGTGTCTGAATGATGTCCGCAAGCGTGCCGGACTGGAACCGCTCACCGGACTTTCTGCAGATGACCTTGCCGAAGCGGCTTATAAGGAGCATGGTTGGGAGGTGGCAGGCTACTGGGTGGCCCTTGTCACACGCCGTGCGGACCAGTTCCGTATGAACAGACTGAAAGACACCTTTAAGGAAAGAGCGGAGAACACGGCTGTTGAAGTCGCCGACGGGATTCAGGTAAAGGAGTCTGTAGAATATACGAACAGGACATGGAGTGACAATCTGATGTATCTTCCATATCCTGATATGGATTCCCAGAAAAAACCCGAATCTGGTAAGGTGATTTTTTATTTTAAGCCAGAGGGCTACCCGCCAATCACCTGTTGATTGGCGGGTAGCTCCTCTGATTTTCAATGTATATTTTTTTAATATCATGCACTAAATTTTGAATTGTTTTTTCCGTGTTCTCTGCTCCTGCCTTTCCGGTCATATGTTTTCGGAAAGAAGGGTATGTGACCTGCACGTGACTTTTGAACTGATAGAGAAATGGGGTGTGGAGATCGTTCCCGTGACATTATTGTTCATTCTTATGTTTTTCTCCCTTTTGGAAACTCAGGAGGTATCATTCGTGTTCCGATTAATGTCCTTTTTTTGAATAGTCATTTGTGACCTGTTTCCGGCATGGCAGTGCTGGGAATTATTGACAAAGGTATAACAAGTACACATTCGATTCCTAGTAATAACGGATTGAGATCACGAACATTCTGAAGTGGCAGGAGGCCGACAGTATGCTTTTTGATTTCTACCCTTTAATAATGAATCCTACTGTACTACTGTAAAAAATAGGGTATTAATATACATCTTTTTTGGAAACGATCTGGAAAGTATACTACGCAAGGGGCACGGTGGAATTCCGTAAGGACTGCGAGTGGAAGGGAGTGGTCTGCCAACTCGATATTTGTCCTTATTGCCATCGCACCCTAGCCTGAACACATTATCTAAACAGCTATATTTGCAAATTGGAATGTGACCGTAAGTATTATAAGGCAAAGCAGGGAGATAGGCTGGAGCTGAGCAGCAACCCGATATCTCGCATGACCGAGATAAACAACTAAAGTGAAAGGCAATGAATATTCTCATCCTAAATACTATTATAAACAACCTACAAAAGAATAATCGTATGAATGACAAGAAAATGACAAAAAGTATGATTCTGAAAGGCGTGACAGCGGCAATTTGCATCACGGCAATACTACTTGCAGGCTGCTCCACTGTCTATGAGGAAAAGATGGTATACAATAACATCGAAATTCCTTTCAAGAATGATTTCCCTACGGACACTGTGACTTACGACAAGCTGCGAGCAGAACATACCCGAATCCTCCTGAACCTGAGCGATCCTTCATCAAAAATCGTGAACAAGGCAGACTGCACTTTCCGTACAGACCAACTTGTTACCGTAACAGGGGCGGAAGAGGACGACTTGCTCCGCATCACCAGCTGGTCGGCAAAGACTATTCATAAAGTGAGTCTGGAGATGTATATACCTGAGGCCGAGGAATATTTGCCTGTGGCTTACCTCGACTCTATTCCTGCGTTCTCCAGTTTCGAATTCAAGCCCTCGTTCGTGGGTAAGAGGAGCGTGTGTCGTACGATGGATGGGGGCTTCGTGAGTTTAGAATGTCCTCACCTTGACATGGAACGGATGAAGGTGCGCCTAGTGAGCGACGACGAACATCTCGAGAAGCTGTCAAAGATAGATGCTAAATGGACATGCAGTTTTTCTAACTACAGCTGGACACCTACCGCTGGAGATAACTGTCCCTACCGAGAACTGCGTCCCATCTACGCCCGCGAGTGGGTGGTGATTGTGACTAACTACGCCTATATGATGACTACACTCGAATATAATTATGTGATGTCCCACTTCAGAGAGGTGATGGGCGGCGATCTGTGCGATAACGACAGAAATCTGTTCAATGCTGAAAAATACCAGACGGAGAAGGAACGCTTCAAATCAGAAAAGACATTCCGCTTGGGACAGAGCAGTCCAGCCTATGGCGGACTGGGAGGTGGATACATTTGGGCAGTGACAGACTGGAATTTCTACGGGCACTACGCCTCGTTCAGCGGCTGGGAATCCATTGCACACGAGTTTATGCACTGCATGGGCTACTCTCACAACAGTAACATGACTTATGCTGCCAATAACGGTGAAGGGGTGAACGTGGGCTGGACAGAGTTTATCTGGCAACTGCACCTGTGGCTGAGCTACAAGGGTGACCTGCCCTATCCCAACCGCAATCTGTTGGGTTTCCATAAGCCAGAGAATGCCTCGTATAGGGACTGTGATATCAGTGCTATCTTTCAGGACGATACAGTGCTGAAGCAGAATATTGAGAGATTCTGCAGGCAGAGCCGGCTAGTGAAATACTTCACCGAGCACCCGATAGATACAGTCACTATACCTAAAGAGAAGGAGGAAATGAGATGAGAAGCCGAATGATGATAGGCGTAGGGGTTGCGTTAGCGTTGACGGCCTGCGAGCAGACTGAGGTAAGGGAAATCACAGAAGACCGTTACCTGCCACAGCCAATGGATACAGTGAAGATAACGGACAATTATTATCTAGACGGCTATATATCACGTGGGGCAGAGGATATAGGTGAGGGACGCACGTTGCAGGCAGTGAACCTCTTCCTTGATGGGGACGAGCTATACGTGGCAAACTTTGCCGAGAGATGCGTGGACGTTTTTGACGTAAAGCGCTTGACTTATAAACGGAGCATCTCCAACGGAGAGCGCACTTTTGTCCGTGATATTTATGTGGAGGATGGGCACCTGTTTGTAGCTGCTGGTGACAGTCGGGAGGTGCAGGTGTTCGATAAACATTCTGGGACGTACTTAACTCGTCTGGGTACAGGCATATGGCCGGTAAGTAACGTGTCGTGGGCGGGCTGTGTGGCTGCCACGAAGAACTTCGTCTTCGTACGTGACTCGAAGGAGACTAACGTACGGGTGTTCGACCGTAAGGCGGTTCTGTTGACGGCAGTGAACAACAACACCGTGTTTGCCAAGCTAGGTACTGGCAGCGACTTTATTGGTAGCAGTACAGAACCGCATGGTGAATCCTATGACATGGAGGTCATCGGTGACTCACTGTATGCCTTCATTCCTCGCTCGGGAACAATCTACGCATGGAATATACATGAGATAGCAGACAAGAAGAATGATACGCCTACTTCTGTAACCTGGTCAAGCGGCGTAAAGATCTGTTCGGTAGCGAAAGGAAGGAACGACAGCTTATTGTTTGTAGCAATGGTAAAGGACGGGGAAAACACAACTTGCGGAAATAGCCTTATCGGACTTTCAGAGCCGGAATTTTGACCGCCCTCTCCGGCTGTTCGTTTCGGACAGCCGGGTGAGGCTCTCCCCACAGCCTATAGTTACTTACCTAGAAGAGAGAATAATACTGCCCAACGGAGATAAGCTGGAATGCTGGGAAATACGGAATAATCCTTCGTTTGTGATATTGCCGACGAGGTGATATATACAATGAGTTATTTTTTATCTAAATTACTTCAAATATCAAAATGAAAGGTCAACTATTTAAGTATAACTTTGCCTTTTGTGGAATAGGCTTAATTAGAGAAATCCAGTAAATACCATAAAATTAGACAACTAATTTATAGCCAGATTATTGCGAATTAGTTGGCCTTTTGGTATCTTTAGGTATTCCGTGTGACAAGAAGTCGTACAAGTAATTGTTCAGCACTGTGCCTGAACCTATTGTTCCGTCAATAGTAGTCTAAAGAGGCGTACTTTACCAGTAATGGTTTAGTGCGAAGTCCTCTTGACAATGCAGTCCTTTACAAAAATATCCAATGTATAGGTTGTTAGGCTGACTGATATGAGTAACATATGTGAATCGCTATACCATCGTAATAAAGAAATAGCTTACGGATATTTATAAGCTATAACCAAAAGGTGGGTAGTCAGGATAGTCTTTTTGGAATGTAAGGCTACACGGACATCATACTGGCGGTGGAGGGGCGGGCTCTAAGTCGGGCGTCAGTTACTTGTACGGAACTTGGTAAACCCGTATTTCTCCTGTCTATGTCAGGCAGGTAAGCCAATTGCAAGAAAAGCCGAATGTGGTGCGGGTAAAGGATTGCGGAGAAAGTGAATGATTCTGTGTAATGCGGAGGATAGAGGTTTAAACATCACCCCATGCGAAATCAGGCAGACTTCCGCAGGGTAATTCTTTGTGAAACGATTGTAGAACTTTAATAAAATGAAGAAACTGCAAATGAGCAAGGCAAAAGCCGAGTGTGCATCTTTAACCGTACGAAACACGACATGAAAAGATATCGATTCTTCCAAATATGAGCGTAAGGTGAGAAAACTGCAGGTCCGAATAGCAAAGGCCCACAAAGAAAAGAGGTACAACAAGGTAAAGGCCTTACGGTACCTACTTGCCACTTCCTACGAAGCCAAGGCATTGGCGATAAGGAAAGTAACTTCCAATAAAGGTAAACGTACGGCAGGGGTTGACCATATGAAGTGGGACACTGATGCCAAGAAAATAGAAGCTATATGTTTATTGAAAAGGAGAGGATATAAGGCCTTCCCGCTGAGGAAGGTCAACATAGCCAAAGCAAATGGCAAGACAAGATCTTTGGGAATACCAACCATGAAGGACAGAGCCGTGCAGGATATATCTTATGGCTTTAGAACTTATAACTGAAAGTGAAGCGGATGCGAACTCATATGGGTTCAGAAAGTTTAGAAGTACTGCAGATGCAATAGACGCACTTCATAGATGGTTGAGTAGAGACTGTTTACCACAATGGATACTGGAAGGTGACATTAAGGGTTGTTTTGATCATATTAATCATGAATGGCTTCTCAACAATGTGTAGATTGACAGGCTGGTATTAAGGAGATGGCTGAAAAGCGGAGTAGTATTTAATTTCCAAGTATCAATAGATACGCTACACTTTTTCTTTTCGTTGGCAAATCTTAATCCGTATCTTCGTAGCATGAAAGAAGATATACGGATGCGCCAAAAATGGCTTGAGCTATACGTCGAAACGGGTTCTGTGACAAAAACTGCCTTTCGGTGCGGGATTACCCGTTCCACGTTATACCGTTGGATAAATTGCGAGAAAGAACAAGGCAAGTCGGAATTGTCCGATAAGTCTAAACGTCCATCAAGACTTGCCAATATGAAGATAACACCTGAAATTGAAACCATTATCCTTAATCTGTGCGTGAGACAAGAAGATGGGGAACGCAACGGATTGCCAACTATCTGCTTAGGAAGAGAATAAAGCTCTCAGGCATGACGGTGTGGCGTGTGTTGAAAAGCATCAGGTCAAAGCTGTTGTGAAACGTTGCGAGAAATTTATTTCTTCTTCCAGCCGATTTTTTCCATCGGCAACATCCGGATAACCATATACCCCCGCCGTTGTTCATGGCGGCAGGAAAAACATGCCTGACGGCGATACGTGACGCGCGACTCGTGCCCGCGTGTCGCCATCGGTCGTTATGTCTAACCCCGAAAAGTCAAACAATATTATGGATCAACTCAAACGAATCGCGTTCACATTGCTGCTTGCCCTGGCGGTATTCCCGCTGTCCGCACAACAAGACAAGGTGGTAGACAGTGAAGCCTACCTTTTGTAACTCGTAACTTTGCCGCATCACTTTTTCGTAACATTAAATATTTCACTTTACGAAAACTATATTTATGTAGAAAATGGATGCAAAAAAGATTACAGAAGACTATCAAGACTGGCATAACATTGCCGAACTTCGACTTCTTGGCTTGAGCCGTTCTCAAATAGCAAAGAAGCTGCAACTTCCTCCTGGCAGAGTCATGCGGCTTTCCCGATTAAATGTTGATGAGCTTCTTCAACATGGCAATCGTCCGCGCCCTTCTTATTCCTGCCGTCTCGATCCTTATGAGGAGTCAGTTAAGCATTTGCTGATAACCTGTCCTTATTATTCTTCCACCCAGATTCATGAATATCTAAAGGAGAATAATCCCTCTTTTCCAAAAGTCTGTGAAAAGACTGTTTTCAATTACGTAAAAAAAATACGTAAAAGATACGATATACCTGCAAGAGTATAATTTTTTGCAGCAACAATCTTTTGTTCAGAATTCAATAAGAATCTGAACTGCATCCTTATTACCGAAATTTAAATAAAAGACATTATGAAATCCGTTATTTCAGACAATAAGATTATTCCATTCCTGCCTTGTTATAAAAGGACATCACAGTTGCATGAAACCAAAGTCAGTGATCTGAAAACTGTATATGGATGTAATGGATATGCGGTTTATGATTATATAGAAAATGAGATATTCCGTACAGGAAACCATTCATTGTATTGGTGTAAGAATATGCTTTGCAGAGTAGCGGACTATTGGGCACTCTCTCCGGAAGAAGTGGAGAAAATCGTGGAGTATTGTATTCAGGTTGACTTGTTCAATGCTGAGTTGTATACCAAGTATCATATTCTTACATCCGCAGAAATCAGGCAACAGTATAATAATGCCGGTTTCTTCATGGCTGCCAATTCATAATCACTAATCCGAAAATACTATGTTGATAAGATGTGAAATGTTAAAAAAACTGGCAAACGCTTTTATAGAGGTAGCCAAAGAGGAGAACCTGCCTGTAAATATCACAATGGGCAGGTCTTATACAGACGGCGGTTCCAGACAAGTTGGTATTATTCTTGAATTTGACAGTTGGAACTCGAAAATCATCAATGATAAATTAGCTGACACCATCAACAGAATCTTCGAACTTAAATAATATATATGTAGATACTAATTGAAAAGTGCGCCGTATTCTAATTGAAAAGAGCTCCATCCATAACTGGTTACAAAATTACTATAAGTTTAAAATATTCATTTATCTTGTCTCATTTTTTGTGTTTCCTTAAGCCTATAAGACAGTCCGGTCATATTAACCAGATAAGCTTTATGTGTAAGCCTGTCAACCATTGCCGCCACAAGCACCTTGTCCTTTATGATTTCATTCCATCTGTTAAAAGCCAAATTAGTAGTAATGATTGTAGCCTTTTTCCCGGCTCTTAACGACAGGTGGTTAAAAAGCAGTTCTCCTCCTTCCTTGTCACAACTGACATATCCGAACTCATCACAGATGACCAGATCGTATTTTTCAAACCTTAATTGTAGCGTCCTCAGTGTCTTTGCTGATTTAGCCTCCCTTATCTGGGTAAGCAGGACCGGCACTGAAGTAAACAATACGGTAAAGTCCTGTTGGCAGGCCTTTATTCCTAAAGCCGTAGCAATATGCGTCTTTCCCGTTCCCGGATTTCCATACAGGACCAGGTTTCTTCCCTGTCTGATGAAGTCCAGTGTCTCCAATTCAGGTAATATTACCTGTGCCTCTTTGGGCATGTCTTCCATAACAAGCTCATGCAGATACTTCATTTGTGGGAATCCCGCAGATCTTATCCTTGATCTTCTTCTACACTCCCTTCTCCTGGCGCTTTCCTTTCCAAGCAATTCCGTCAAGAACTGCAGATGGTTCCAGTTTTCTTCAGCTGCCAATGAAAGGGTGCATTCCAGTTCCTCTTTAAAGGACAGCAGCTTCAGTTCTGCAGCATAGTCATAAATGGTTTCTTTTTCTGATTTCATATATTATAAACTTAAATGGTTGGTATTATATCATGCACTTCATTGTATCCTGTCATGAGCGCCGTGATGCCTTCAAGCATATCCACAGCTTCTCTTTCTATATTCTCCTGTTGTGCCGGGAGAACAGGCGGTTCCATGGTTTCTTCTGTTTCTCCCTGTACGCTACCATGCAGCATGGCCTTTACCTGGTCCGGAGATATCTTTCTGACACCACGTCCGGTCAGCTCCTTGCATGCCGTGACAATGTCCGTTCCGGAAAATCCATTTTTTCGGGCATAGTCCAGCAACAGAACAAACGTCCTGTTGTCCTCCTTAAAATGGATGTCATACAGCCTTCTCAGTTCTTCCGGTGCTCTTTGCCAGACCACAGAGTGGGGCAATGCCCCCGGTTTACGGGAAAGTGTACGCAAATAGTGCTCCAGCTTGATGCACCAGTCTCCACCGCAATAACTGCGTTGATGAGAGGCCACTTTCTCCTTCCCGTACAGGATGACGATTTTTTCACTATAAACCTTGACATGTACTTTTTCTCCCACAAGAGAATCAGGTACGGAATAATGAACATTTTTCATGCTGATAGTTGACCATTTATCCACAATGTACTCATAGACCTCAAAACAGCCCAGATTACCGGGAAAAGACTTCAGCGATGACAGGTCAGCTTCCAAACGTGATGTTTTCTCCGCTGTTGAAAGACTGCCTTGCTCGTTGTTGACCTGCATACATACCCGGTTTAAATGCTCCTGGGCAGAATGTATATCACCAAAATGGTCTGTCAGGCAAAAAGCTTTCCTTCTGACATATTCCACGCTGCGCTCCACATGTCCTTTCCCGTACATTACAGAAACGGTACTCAAAACAATAGAAACCGGACATCTTCATCAAAGCTTCTGTAGGTTTCTTATCACCACCGACAAAGCTCTTGACGGCTACACGCATATTGTCATAGACCATCATAGCGGGGACACCATGTATATCCCTGAAAAAGTTACGGTGGGACTCCATGAAGGCAAGCGTATTCTGATGCCTGAAAAGATAGGCGTATCTGCCATTGCTATGCCCGAAAGTGAATACGGCCAGATAAAACTTGGTTTTGACACCGTCAATAAAAAGAAGAACTTCACCCCAATCAAACTCGGCAATGCATCCAGGCTCATAGAACAACCGGATAAAGGCTTCGCTCTTTTTCTTCTCTTTGTATGACTCTATATTTTTTATATAACTGCATACTGTGGCGTAACTGATGGTGTATCCTTGAGATAACAGAAACTGGTGGATATCCTTTTCAACATGCGCTGTTTGCGAAGTCCGGTAGCTATCTTAACGGCATTCTTCTTCAGGCAAAATCCTATCTTATCCTTAATCTCTTGTGTGAGCCGGCGAGGACGGCGTCTGGAACTGTCATACCTGGGCTGGATGGTAAGCAAATCACTCAAAGCCTCTTCTGGATTGTCCGTGCGGATGGCTGATTCGTACTCTGAAAGAATATTGTCAACGGTATGACGGCTGACATGAAGTTCACGAAAGATACGCCGTTTGCTATAACCGCATACTCTATACATGTGTATTATTGATTGTCTTTCTACCATAGTCTTCATTTTACCTTTGCATTTGGATTATACAAAGGTCATTATACTTATCCTATGGTGGCGCACTTTTCAACTGGAATATTGGCGCACTTTTCAATTAGTATCTACACCATTAATTTAACCTTCAGCCAATTTTGTTATTAAGTCACTGTACCATCTTACAACATCCATTACTTGATAAAGGCAAGACCTAAAGATAAAAGGAGACTGGGTTTCTTTTACATATTCTGAAATTTGTAAATTTAAATCAACCCTTTTATGTGAACCATCTTGCGTAATATCTATCAGTTTCTCTATGGTGTGAGATATTGCTTTAGGGATGATGGAGTCGTTCGGCTTATTGACAAAATTATTATTCCTATAACCGCTTTTACCCACAATTAATCTTTCAAACATCCAATAGGAACAACATAAACACCATCTGTCCGTCTATAGGCAAAATCTCCGACACCAGTTAGTACCATACAAAAAGCAGGTGCCTTCATTCGGGAAGTATCAATAATATTGGTAAGTGCAGTTAATGTCTTAGCTCCATCCTCAATAAGTTTTTCTCCGCCTAATTTTATCTCAATTAAACCATATGCACCATTACGCAAATGCACCACAGCATCACATTCCAAACCATTTTTATCCCTATAATGGTAGACTGAACCATCCAAAGCATCTGCATAAACGCGAAGATCACGGATACACATCGTCTCAAAAAACAATCCAAATGTATTCAAATCATTAACCAGGTCATTAGGCCCAAGCCCCAAAGCAGCAACTCCCAATGAAGGATCTACATAATATCTTGTGTCAGATGTGCGCACTGCTGTTTTGCTTCTCAGATTTGGATTCCATGCCGGCATATCTTCTATCACAAATATTTTTCGTAAAGCAGTAAGGTATGCTCCTACTGTCTCATCGCTGATGTTTCCAGTATCATTTGTTGATATATCAGCAAGAATTGTTGCTATGCTTGCTTGAGAGCCCTGATGTCTAGCATATGAACGCATAATTCTTTTTGCTCGCTCCTCGTCTCTTTTCACGTTATCTACTCGCGATATATCACTATTTGTAATGGCTTTATAATACTCCGTCACTTGCGATAATGCTGCCTTTTCCGTTTTCTTTTGCAGAGACTTAGGCCAACCGCCACGACAAGCGGCAAATGCAAGCATTGGCAATGTCAGTTTGTTTAATGCTCCTATTCTATCAGGAGTAAGAAACAAATCCGACAAACTAACCTCTCCTGTAGATTCTCCTGACTCCCAAAGACTCATAGGACGCATAGTAAGCCATCCGTATCTTCCAGTTCCAGTATGATGAATTTCTTTCATATCAGCTGGAACTGCAGATCCTGTAAGCATAAACTGACCATCGTCATCTCTATGATCAACTTCAAACCGAATGGCATCCCAAAACTGAGGAACATGTTGCCATTCATCAATCAAACGTGGCGTTTCTCCTTCAAGCAAAAAAACGGATATTAGTTTGCGCCATCTGTTTATACTGTTCTTGCTTTACTGGGTCGTCCATATAAATGATGCTTTTAGCTTGTTGTTCAGCCGTAGTCGTCTTACCACAAGCCTTTGGACCTTCAATTAAAACAGCCCCCATTGCCTCTAACTTATCACGCAATAATTTATCTGCTATTCGATTTTTATATTCCATGGATACATAGTTTTTGCAAAGATAGGGAAATAGTTTATGAATCATATAAATTGCAACACAAATTTGGAAATTTGGATAAAATACATTTGGAAATTTGGCGTATTTTTGTTTGGCAATTTGGCGAATTATAATTATTTCCTTCGACTTTTCGTTTGCTGCTTACATACCGTTACTATCGCAAACATCAAACACCTCCTCCGATAAGCTTCTTCCTCTTCGTCAGATCTCCGGCCATCCCAAGGCAGGTCAGAGGTCGAGCCACCACCTCCGGAGGAAACCGGTACGGGTTGTCCACCGATAAGTGCATCGGCAACGGCAAAAATCAGATTGCGCGCCGATGGTATAGCCAGCTGGTCAAGCAGTGTATTCAACTCTGACTCCAAACTTTCGTTTGTGTCAGAAAGAGATTTGTTCTCCCGTCTCAGTTGATAAAGCTCCCCATAATCCGCCAATACATTACGCTGGGCGGCTTCAACCTGCCGTGCAGCATCATTCCTGTACAGTGATTCTATCTTGCGGACAATTTCGGTAAACTGCTTGGCAATACGTTGGTTCTGCCGCTCGACCCATTTGTCAGTACCGAACAAGGGTACTTTCTCGGTAATTTGAGGTGGCATGAAATCAACTTTGTGGTTGCGGAACGGCTGAACAACTGAACGTGCTTTTGTCGCATCTGCGGTCAGCCGCTCCAGTTCCTGCTCCTTTGCGTGGAGCTTGTCGGTCTTGTCTTCGAGTTTGGTCTGATACTCGGCAATGAGTTTCTGTATATCCGCTTTCTGCGCTTCATATCTGTCGAGTGTGATCTTGCCGGAAGCCAGTTCCTTTTCCGTCTCTTCAAGTTGCAGCCTATAACTGAAAATCTTTGATTCCAGATTCCGCATCATGGATTGAAGTCCCTTGACGGCTTTCTCCGCCTGTTTTGCCTCCTTGGTCAGTTTGCGGATATAATCGCGTTTGTGCAGATGATGCACGTTACGCCCCTCAATACTGTCACCTCGTTCGAGACCGTATTTGCTACCGACATCTTCATACAAGAATGTGTGCATTTCTTTCAATATCTGACCATATTCATAGCGGTCTTTCCCGAACTTTGCCGACCACATCACACACTTCCGTCCGCTTTTGGGGCGAATACCAACAGGAACAACCAAGGCATGAATATGCGGACTGCTCTCATCAAGATGTACCTGAAACCCGACAATGTTCTCCTGCCCGTATATTTGGACACACCAGTCATAGACATCTTTCGCCCAATTCTCGATTTCCTCGCAACGGTGCAGGTGGCTGTTGTCCGCACCTTTCTCCAGATTGACGGACTGATTCCCGAAAGCCATTTCAAGCGTCCGGTCATGGTTTCCTCCGAAGACAAACTTAGCGCAACAGTTCGGTTGGATTTTGCTGTCCGCCTTGAACGGCTTCCAACCCAATTCGTCCAGCCGTTCTTGCAGACGGACTTCAAGCGATTTCTCCTGATAACCCAACGGATGTATCTTTCCGTCAGGACCGATCTCGAAATTCAATTTCATTCTGGTCCTGTCGTAGTGGTTGGTCGGATCCTGATTCTTTCTGTCAATCTTGTCATCGTTCCAACGTCTTTCATTTTCATTGGCCTCTGCCGTGCCGAATGATTTGCCGGCTCCGACGTGCATAGCTTGTTTTATATCTGTATTCATATAGGTATTCTTTTTATAAATGATTTATGTTTGAGCTTGCTCACTCCGAACCGGATTCTGCCGGATGCCGGAGGAACTTTATTGCTGTCAGGCAAAAAGTCCTTATTATGTTATGGACTTTCTTATAAATTCCCGAAGTAAGACTTCGGATTACTCCACCAATGCCAGATCCAGTCCGTCAATGAGCAACTGCAAAGCAGGGTTACGCTGTATCATCAGTTGAAGTATTTGACGTTTGGACGGTGAAAAGAGAAAGAAATCTGCAATGTCCAACCCTTGACTGCGTTGTTCTTCAGTCGCTGTACGTTCTAGAATGTCAGAGACAGTAACCTTTTTACAAATGCCAGATAATAAAGCGGACTTCGCGTTCCATTGTTCGGTTGCTCCTAAATCAGGGATGAGAGTAACCTCCCTGCCTTTGAGAACCTGCATAGCTTCACTGTTGAAACAACCGTTCTTTCCACCTGTTGCCAGCCATATATAATCGGGGATAAAATGGCTCATTACAACAGCGGTCTTTTCACTTTCCACCAGCATTACCGGAGACGATGAATTTTTCAGAAGATGTTCTCCAAACAGACACTGCTTCAAACGGAAATCATGCAACTTCAACTCAGAATGCGCCCAGCTGACAAAAGCCTGAGGCCCTTTAACCCGATGCCCTGTCTCTGCATTATAGCACATTACCTTTCCGGTTCTTACCTGCCCATTTATATCTATCTGCCAGAAAACCGCTGCGCCTCCCCATTTTGAAGATGTCCCTATGCGATACATTTCAAACAATCTGGTTGTCTCATCTTCACCAAATACATGACAGAAATACTGATATAAAGGGTTGATTGAATAATGCGACAGACTCCTTAACACATAAGATGATGGAATATACGAAGGAACAATACAAGACGGAGTTTTATCTGCCTGCTTATAAGGGGCAGAAAGGAGCGACTTGCCGTTTCCCTCATCCATTTCCAACACATCAGGATTATCCTTGAAGTATTCTTTAGGTGTATAGTGGTAGCCACAACTGTTTTCACGATCACACTTACCGACATTTTCGGGAAAGCAAATGTTGCCCTGTTCATCAATATACCTGACAAAACACCGGCTTTTACCACAGCTCGGACAAGTAGTCTTGCTTCCAGGTCGGTATTTCTGTAAATGGAATCTGTATTCACTCATGGTCCTCTGATTTTAGTGTGGTTGCACTCTGCACTTTTGCACTTTGAGAAATTTGCTTGGTATCTTGGTAAGACGAAAGTGCAATAGTGCAAGGTGCATCAGTGTTTTCTGTCATAAGTTTGCGATAGACTCCATGCTGAAGTTTTTCTATTAGAGGGTGCTGAAGTCGACACAATTGGTCAAGCGCATAATAGACGGTACGTCTGGACATATCGACTTTTCTACCAGCAATAACAGCATCCCCGGAAGTAAACCTATCTCCCAATAGGGAAAGCCAGACTTCCTTCGTTTCGCCGATACTGTTTATGACAATGGTTTCCTGGATCCTCCTGTATGTTTCCTCATAATAATCAATCATACGGATTGCCGATTCTACGGAATCCCACTCAATATATTGCATATCTCCACTATCAGTAGCCCATTTCATTACCTGAAACAACAGGGCAAGACGTGCTACATGGCCGTTGAGTTTCATCTTCCGGCTTTCAACATTCGCATCATCCTCAATGGCATTTACAGCATCGATAATTCCATTGTACCATTCATAAAAGTATTCTTCCGCATCGTCAGACATTGTAAGGATACGGGGATTTACCGTTGTGCCCTTGTCATCAAGGATACAAGGGATGCTTAAAATTCTATTGATTATTGTCCTCCATTGATTCATGACGTCAGGGCGGACTGTATTCCTTTCTTCCCGTCTCCATCCGGATATCTTCCTGTTTTTGGGATAGACAAACAGAAAACGGTCAAGCAATCCGTTGGCAAGAAATTCTGCGCGGAAGACTTCCTGCAGCATATTCGTCTGTACTGAACCGATGACATTTACACACGGATTCTTGATTAGAACAGGACGTGATTCGGACTTGCGGATAACCTTTAACGGCTGTCCGCTATACGCTGTCAGCAAATCTTCAATGAGATTATTCTTACTATTGTACCTTTTGACCGAATTGAATAAAGCCAGAATTTCATCGACTACCAATGTTATCCCACGTTGATTATGCTGATGAATATTCATCATCGCCTCCGGAGTGGAGTCATAAATAACCGTCGTTACAAAATTCGGTTTTTTGAGCAACTGCCCTTCCCCGTCATTCCCGTGCTTGCCGACAGACATGGCTCTTTCATATTCGTCACATTCCAATTCATATTTTTCATGCAGCCGGTCATCATACTCATTAATCGGTTTATATATAAAACCAAGAGGAGGTGTCTTTCCAAGACCAGGACGACCAACCAACATCATATAAATGGACGGACAGGTCTTCCATTCTCCTTTTATGCGGATATGACAAGAATTACCTACCGCAGTAGCAACGGCAGAAAGGATAATCGAAACTGTATATTCCACATTGAAATTCTCGTATCTGGCAAGATTTAGTATAATCTCTTGTATCTTGTCTGGAAATGCATCCAACGGAAGACCTGTCTCCGGAACGCTTTCAACTTCCGAGCGAAGCATATTGGTCAAATGCAGATTATCAAACATAGCCACCTCCTTCCTGTTTAGGCAGTTCATCACCAATAGCAAAAGCGTCATAATGGAATCGGCGCAGAAAACGGTCTACGTCTTCCTGTGTATACCAGTATTTGTCACCTTCGCGCGAATAACCGAGATAACCGTTGTCACGCAACTTTTTCAGATACTTCTCTTTGATGTGCAATTTCTCCATCAAAGACTTGTTGTCATAGAGACAGTACCCACCTGCCTCACTTGGAAGTGGTAATTGCAACTGTTTCTCCACTATGCCGAGAATCTTCTCAAGGAGTTCCCGTTCACATAGATTTTTATCTCCATCTAATTTTTTAGCCATAGTTTTCGTATTATGGCTTCCTTCCTAATGCACACTCGGACTGTAAGCCGGGTTTATGTTATGGCACGACTGTGCACATCGGCCATAACGGCAGCGAAGGTAAAAAGTTCTTAATACTTAAGAAGTTAGTGTAAATTAGGCTAATGAATTAGACTGAAGTTAGGATTGTATTAGATAATATTAGAGTTGGAGATTAAAGCATTGATTATAAACAAAAAGAGTAGCCAGACAGCTACTCAAAAAACTTATCGATTTCCTTGGATTTTGCAGGAACGGCAAGGTCTTTCCTATTCGACCGAGATTGCCCCAAATCAGGCATTTCAAACAAGTTGCTCAGTTCTGTATCGGGGAAGACTCCCATTCTGCCAAATTTCCAGTATGATTTCTCATCCATTTCGGAATATTCAGGCTTGTCTCCACAATATATCCGCCCACACATATATGCCAACAGAACTTTGGAATCATTCCACTTATAATGGGAACCTTTTTCGCCTATATAACCAGCCTCTATCGCTTTGGCGAAAACTTTTATAGCCAGTTCAGTATGCAACATCCCAATCAAAACAACAGTTTCCTCGTTATCTGCCGTCTGCTTCCCTGAAACAGAGGAATTGCCATTTTGCACCTTTGTTTTTCCCTTATTTCCCTCTTTCAGCATTTCAGCACAAAAGGCGAGAGCTGCACCTGAAATCAATGTTATGATAGTACCCCAAAACGTTGTAGAGCCAGTATTGTCTCCATCAATCGGATTTATCACACCGATTCCGACAAGCAATAGTGTACCAGCAAACAAGGTGATTGCACTTGACCACAGAATCAGCCTTGCATATCTTTTGAAAGCAAAGGACAATGCAAGAACGATAATAAAAAGACCTATAACCAAGAATATTATTTGTAGCATAAATATTTCAATTACATAGAAAATAGAAACAAAAACTAATTATCTCAATACCATTCTAAAATCAGATTATTTCAAGCGGAGTTAACTCGTCTTTCAGTCGGGCTACTTCTGCAGACAAGGTTTCCGGCAAGAAACGAGCATAGACTTTCTCTGTTACATCCGTACTTCCATGACCGAGCAATCGGCTGACTACAGACATGGACAATCCCTTATTTAGGGCAAAAACCGCAAACGAATGTCTGGCCGCATGCATTGAAAGACTGAAAGGTAGCCCAATCTGCTCTCCCACGACCGCCAATGACTGATTGATACATTTAGTCGCATTATTACGTGCCTTATAAAGTGCCTCCGCATCATCCAGATCCAAAGTTTCCTTCACAAGGTCAAATACATACCGGCATCCTGCACGTTTTTCCTGCCATTGTTGCAATATGCGCAATGCAGGTTCAGTCAGAGGGATCACATGACGTTTGTTTGTCTTTATCATAATCTTCCGTAACTCTTTCCGGGCAAAATCGATATGCTTCCATTGCAGGGTCATCACATCCACCACACGAAGTCCGCAAGCATGAAACGCAAAGAAAAACATTTCCAAAAATTCCTTTCTACGTGGTTCCTGACAGGTCTTGTAATATTCTAAAAGAGCAGAGACCTGTTCTTTGGCCAGGCTCTTTCCGTCAAACTCAACTTCTTCCTCTGAAAGTGAAACTTTTGTAACGATACGCATATCCTGAATCCTTGCATTCACAGCAGGATCTATCATGCTCATTTCACTTGCGTATGCACACGCCTTCAATATCGGTGTCAAGGCATGATTGATTGTCGCATCGCTATTCTGTTTGATTTCCTTGCGCCAAACGATATAACTGTCCAATAGTTCCGGAATCATATCGCCAACATATATTGCGTCCGACCGATATGTGCCTTGTTTGGTCGCCCGTAAAAAAGTCTGGAAAATATTCATGCAACTCTTTCCGTTCTCGTATCGGCTTCTACCGATTCTGTTTCTCGAATAATCCGAAGAAAGGCGTTCCAATGTGAAATCCACAAAATCTTTTCCCTGATCACGACGTGCCAAAGGCTTGTCTGCAAGAAGACCGGAAACGACATCCGCTGTAATTTGGTTCGGATGCTTTTCGTGATACTCGGCAAGTTGCGAATCTATACGTTCAACACGTGCAAGCAGAAGTTGGTTCAGCCGTTTGAACTCCCCACCATAGCTTGCACGGATTTCACCCCGTCCCTGATTGCCGTTCTGATTCCAGTCTGCAACCTTGACAAAGACATTTGTAGTCTTACGGATTATCTGCCTGTTCCAAGTATATTCCAACTCGACAGGATAGGCTTTATCTTTATCAACCTCCTTTGGTGTGCGAAGTCGATATTTGCCCAACGGATATAGTCTTTTCGGTCTTCCCATATATCATCCTCCTTTTAGCAATATTCCTGAGGAGAAACAAAGGTATGGAATTTTAGACAAACAAACTACATTTTTGAGAAGAAAAACCGCAATTTAGACAAACAAACTACACCACCAAGCACCCTTAAACACCAGCGCGACAAACAAATTACCTTTATCTGTCGCGCTGATATTTAATTGTTTAGACTATTCGAAGACTATTAATACTCTTCCTCGTTAAAGAAGAAGTCCTCTTTACTGGGGTAATCCGGCCAAATATCTTCTATGCTTTCATAGATTTCGCCTTCATCTTCCATTTCCTGAAGGTTTTCAATCACTTCAAGAGGAGCACCCGACCGCATGGCATAATCAATCAGTTCATCCTTAGTTGCCGGCCAAGGAGCATCTTCCAGTTTAGATGCTAATTCCAATGTCCAATACATAAGCTTTCGTATTTAAAATGTGAATATTAATCCTACTCTCTATTTTTCGGCAAAAGTATAATAAAATATTTCACTTGCAACTATTATTCCAAAATATTTCGTCTTTTCCTTCATTAAAATTCATTTTACGGGACAAGACAAATAAATAATCCGATAAACGGTTGATATAGGCCAGTAAATCGGCTGAGATTGTACAGCTTTCGGATAATGCAAGAATCCGGCGTTCGGCCCTCCGGCAAACGGTACGGCAAACGTGGCAAACCGCAGAGCCACGACTCCCTCCCGGAATAATAAAAGAATGTAAAGGTGGAAGAATTTCGTCGGCGGCATCGATTTCGCGCTCAATGGCTTCCACCTCAGCGGGAGTAATAATACTGACATCATTCAATTGCACCTTCTCCTGATCAGTGGCCAGATGCGACCCGATGGCAAACAATTTATCCTGCACGGACTGCACAAAATTCAAATCATGCTCGTCCATCAAATAAGTTGCCAGCAAGCCCAGATTCGAATTCAGTTCATCGACCGTTCCATACGCTTCCAGACGGATATGGGTTTTCGGAACACGTGTCCCGCCTATCAGGCCGGTCGTTCCCTTATCACCCGTTTTTGTATATACAAGACTCTTTTTCATAATGATAGTATGTTTATTATTTCTGTAAAGGTTAACACATCAAAGGATTCAGAAGTTGACGAGATAGTGCTGTTTTATCTTGGTACGGTCGAAAAAGACAATTCCCAAATCATACAAATCGAATGTAATGCCTGTCCGGTCGTCCTGCTGTATCTTTTTCCAGAGTGCTTTCATCTTCTTCGTATAGCGGATGCCCTCAATAACAAAGAGTCCTCGTCCGGTGGTTCTCGATGCACAAAGGTCAAACACCTGCTCCACAAACTCCTCATTCCGATAATGGTGCAAATACAAAAAATCGACAGGCGTATCTTTCTCCAGAAAGAGCTCCGACAAATCGGAAGCACCCACATAATCGGCTTTAGCATGTCCGGCCTGCAAATACAAAGACGATGCCGATAATGTTCCGGCATCCACAATCGTATCGGGCTGAATATAGTTAACCAGCCGAAACAGCAACCGGTTCACCTTCTTCGATTCATGCTTCCATTTCCTACCGGAGTTTGCCGACATTTTTTTCTGTTCGGCTTCCAACGAACTGTAGGCATAGTAAGGGGTACGCTCATAAATGACGTTGGTTATCAAGTCGAAAGCAAATGGTGAATGAACCCCATATCCACAACGGTGGCGAAAGCGGGCCAACCAGATAAAAGGACGTTTCAAAAGAAAAAATCCGTTCATAATAAATTGAAATATATCGCGTTCAACGCACAAAGATATATAAAACCATTTGAGAAGTAAAGTGTTATATGCAAGTAATTAAAAACCTAAACCTGGAGATTTATGAAGAAGTTAATGTTACTGACCCTTTTGAGTACCTTTATATTTTACAGTTGCTCGGATGATGATTCATGCACAACCTGTAAGGAGGATAATGGAAGTTTGGTCACCCCCGATTTGAGCGTTACCCTATCCGATACACAGAGTCCGATGACGGGTGTATTGGAAGCCTACCCTTGCCAGGCAGGAGGTGCCATTTATTACGGCAATTATATCGAAGGCAAACTGACCTCCTTTCCGGGAATGTATTACCTCCAGAACGGAGAGATCTATGGAGATAAGAACAGGGAAATATCTCTCCCGGTGGGCACTTACAACATGATATACTGGGGTACCCCGAAATATGAAGAGCCGATTTACAGCAACCCGGTCGTCGTCGACCCCCAAATCACTATCGGAGGAGACCTTTCACAACAGTATTTCGGGCTCCGGAAAGTTTCGGCGGATACGACCTATTATCCGGTATTCGACTTAGTGTATACAGTGAAACCGGCACATATCGGCACGGAAGAACTGAGTGCAGCCATGCAGCGTGTTGTTGCCGGTCTGAAAGTAATCGTCAAAAACAAAAACAACGGTATCCTAAGTTCCAGTATTGCCGGCATGGAAGTACATGTAGGAGGCATTGCCGAGAAGCTGAACATGTATACAGCCGCTCCGGTCAACCAAACCAAAACAGTATCTTTCCCGCTTGTACTGTCGGCAGACGGTACACAGATGAGCAATGCCACGGTCATGCTTTTTCCATCATCCGCCAAACCAATGTTCAAGCTGATCATCAAGCTTAAAAACGGAAATACCAAAGTCTACCAGCAACCACTCAATGCTCCGTTAAAAGCTAATAACAAGTTGACTCTGACATTAACCTTGGGTGATATCTTCTCGGAAGAAACTTCCGGGGGATTCACCATCGATAACTGGCAAGAAGAGAACGAAACAATAGATATACCGACACTGGAATAACCATCAGACTGGCTTCACCGGCATCCGGACTCCACCCGATTGGAGATCAGACTGATCGCTCTTTTAGCGTACATTCATGCCGGAAATACCAAAAAACCGGAAACCTCCTCACGGAGCCTTCCGGCGTAACACTAAAAGTACCGGGCAGGCAGAAGCACTAGGTAAAACTCCCGCCTGCATGTGTTCCGGTATGTTTTTCTAACCGATGCCGAGCGTTTTCCGTGCCTCGGTCTGTTGATTTTCGCTTAGTTTGTTCTGATAGGCTTCGTACAGATAGTTTCCTACGGGACTGCCGGCATGTTTCACAATCTGTTCCAGCACGAATCCGCCGAAAGCCTCTTTAATTTCATTTATCTCTTTCCCGGTAAAGTCCCGCCCTCTGAATTCGTCGAGAGCCATCAAGGTTTGCATCATCTCCTCGTTCAGTCCGGTTCCTTCCACCAGTACGATATCTCCTATTTTTGCGTTGATCTCTCCCGGTTCCAAAACCACGGGCAGAGTAACGGGAAAGCGGTCACTGTCAGTCTCCTGAATAAAGAGCTCCCTCACTTGCGGGGCAGTCACTTTTCCATTGAACACAAAGCGTCCTTCACTGACTGTAGTGCTGTCATATCTCACCACACCTTCTATAGCGTCCCGCAAATAAATCGTCCTGCCTTCCAATTTCTCGTTAGTCACCACCCCTCTGAGGTGGTAGGCCCCCTCTTTAGGCGTATGATTACAGGCTCCCATGATGAGGCCCATCAGTAAGACCCCTGTCAAATTCCTTTTCATCTTCTTTATCATCCTATAAGTTATAAAAAATCACCCCATACGTACCCGAGGGCAGAACGGGGTGATCTTTTCGCAATATTCTGGACTTATTTAAAATCTAAATCCGAGTTTCAGGTTGGGCAACGCAAACAAGTTGATGTTGTGATGCCCCACCTTGTAGGCCGACATGCCTTTGGGGCATATCTGAATCATATCGTAGCGGTAAGCTACCGGCTGAACTTCAAATCCCAAAATCAGTCCCTTACCAAGGCTGTATTCGATACCCGCTACAGAGGCTGCGCGCAGTCCGAATATCTGCCCGGTCCGGGTGTTAGGGATATAGACTTCTAACGGAGTGCCGTTGACATCGCTGCCATCGACTACCGCCGCATTGTCCTGCGAGTTCGGGTTTTCACTCGGGTTCAAGTCAGTTCCTCCGGGCGCGTCAGCATCGTCTGTACTCATGTCCGGATCCTCGACCATAATTCCCGTATAAGGAGTTGTTGTCTGGATTCGTCCCATTTGCCAACCTAAAAGCCCACCTACGTACAGATTGATACGTTCGTTCTTTGTATTGAAATAATAGTTTGATCCAATATTGATCGACCAATTGTTCTTGATTTTTCCTTCCAGATATTGTTTTGCCGGAATTTGCATATCTTGAACGGTTCTGTCTCCCTCAATATAATCTTTCTTGGGCGTAACACCAATATTCATGCTGAACATCAGGTTGATGTCCCAACGGTCAGTCAGAAAATACTTTCCCTGAACACCTATGATATTAACCAAACTGTTATTATTCAAATCTCCTAAAGTGAGGTAGTAGGCCGGATCTGCCGACTGGTGTCCGCTTCCGTTTCCTATTCCTATGTTCGGTGCCAAGGCACTCTTCCCATCCCAGTATCTGGGCAGCAGATAGTCTTCCGTACTGTTGTTGAACATCTGCGAACTACCGAATACCATGGAAACCTGCCACTGACCTTTTTTAGGAGCAAACGACGCATCATCGCTGCTGCTGTATTGCTGCGCCGAGAGTGGCGCAACAGTACATACAGACAGAAGGATTATGCATAGTTTCTTTATCATACTATTTTTCTTTAGAGTTTTTTATTATTCAGCTGCATAAGCATCCAAAAGTTTCTTCAGTGTAGCGTTCAGGCGATCAACCTCAGCCTGTATGAAAGCAACTTCCTGTTCTGCATTCGTAATAGCAACTTGTAAATCAGACTCGAATCTGCTCTTATCGTCTTTACCCAAAGTCTGGTAAGCTTCAAGTTTTCCTTCAGCGGTAGCAACGGCATCTTTAGCTGTCGCGATCTTGCTTTCCTGGTCGGAAATCAATTTCTCAATAGTACCTTCGACTCTTTCAAATTTATGATTCACCGGATCGTAAGTTACATAAGTAACCTGTCCACCATTAGTGATCGCATTCTTGATTGTTGTCATTAAACTGTTTAATGCCTGAATTTGGCAAGCAGAAGGATTGCTGACAGAATAAGGATTGCCAGAGCTCAGACTCTGATTGCAATCAAGCAATTGCCGTTCCAATTCAGCTTTCCAAATAGCATCTTGCTTGTCGGCGATACCGGCTTGCAGTGTGGCTACATTGTCTGCTATCGTTTTCTTGGCATCATCGAATTTCTCCAGATCAGCTGTCAGGCTGTTGTCTAAAGCAATCCATTTCTCGATATTGGTAAAGATGGCCACATCCTTCATAGCTGTTGTATATAGATAATAGCTGCAAGTATGGTTTCCGGCTTCTACGTCTTCCGGAAGGTAGTATTTGTCACCTACTTTCTTCGGTTCAATAATATCGGTTAACTGACCACCTTTTCCAAATAAGGTATTGGAAGCAAGAATCAAACGTTGGATAGCTCCATCAAAATCTGAGAGAGTACTGTTATAGAAAGAAGTTGCTAACTGCTGGCTACCTAATATCCAAGCAGCATTACTCTGAATAGTTGAATTAAAGTTACTAAGTGTCACTTGATTGCCTGTCGGAGTTTCGCTATCGTCAACGATTGTGACATTATAAAGTCTGATTTCTTTATTATCTACGTTGTATATTTTTCCCGTTGCTCCGTCCACAGCGTCTCTCAACTGTCCGTAGGCTTTCAAGTCGGCGAGCAATGCGTTGGCTTTGTCTTTAGTTTGCTCGGCAGGGGCTAATGCTTTATATGTATTCACTTTGGCAGCAATAGCATCCCAAGTAGTAGTCTGCTGATAGTTCTTGTAATTAGTCAACGCTGTCATATAAGCCAGGTAAGAATCCATCCATGCTGTAGAGTCTTTCTGGAAAATCGCATATTTGTCTGCTTTATCGATAGCCATTCTGGCCAGCTCACCTTTGGCTTTAGCTATTTCGGCATCGGTAGGCTGAGTGTTGTTTCTGTATATGCTGAATACAGAGTTATAAGCATTGTTAAATAATTGAATATAACCAACATTCTGACTGCTGGAACTGGAATAAGTATATCGAATATAGCTTACCACACTCGTTGCCTCGTAATAATTATTTAATGACAATCCGGACAGATTTAAATCAGCGATCATCGTATATTCGCCCGTTGCACCATCTTGTTTGAACACTTTGTTGAACTCATCAGATGTTAAAACGTTGCTTTCTTGAACAAATCCGGCCAGATCATTCTGCAAAGCTGCGTCTACCACCGGTATGGTGAAGCTTTTATCTTTCGTATCCAACTTGGCGTTCTCTCTTTCGATATCGGCAAGTACCGGCTGAATCTCCGCTGTTTGCTTAGCGATAGCCTCACTCTTCGCTACCACATCAGCATTGACTGCGGCAATCTGCTTAGAGATTTCCGCCAGTTTCGTGTTCCATTCTGAGGTCGGAGTAGCGGCGAAGGTCTTCATATCTTCCAATACCTTTTCTTGAGTAGCAAGGGCTGCTTTGGCTTCGTCAATACCTGCATTCAGTTTGTCTTCCAGGTATTTGTTATCTGAAAGGAAGTCCAACAAATCACTTTTGGCTTTTAGCAAGCGGGCATTAGAATTTTTGAGGTAATCTAATGCTCCATAAGTGTGCGATTCTCCTTCTGTAATACCTGCTAAAGCTTCTTTTACGTCCTTGATAGCTTCACCGAACGCTTCGTCTTTTGCAGTAACCATTGCCACTTCTAATGCAGCCAATGACGCTTGAAGATCTGCGTTAGTATCAGCTTCTTTCTTCTGGATAGCTAGCAGTTGTTCTTTTAGTGAAGCAGCCAAGGTGTCCTGACGTGCCTGAAGAGAGTCTTTCAACCAAGCGGTAGAAGCCTGTTCTTTTTCTAAGTTTAGCTTTTGTAGATCCAAAGCCACTTTGTCAGCCTCCAATGCTACTTGTTCTCTTTCTACCTTGACTAATTGGATTTGGGTCAGTGCGTCTTCAAAGGCAGCCTTTGCCTTAATGAATTCCGCTTTCGCTCCGCGAAGTTGTTCGATTCCCGCCGGTTCATCGTTATCGATACATCCGGTGAATGTTGTAGTTGCTCCTCCCACTAAGAGCGCAGCTACGAGATAAGTCCATTTTCTCATACCTCTGTTTTTAAGTGTTAATAAAAAAAATGTTATGTAAGTAAATCAATGTTTTCTCTTGCCGATGACGGCCTTGCCTCTATCTTATGTAATACCTCTATCTACAGTTACTTTGTAGGTAACCCCAAACAGACTATTGAAGGATGCAAATGGCGTTTTGCCAAAAGGAATAGCAGTAAAAGGGAATCCTTATTTATAATAAGGTATAAAAAAGAATAGTTCTTTGTTTCTGTGTGAAGCAAGGAAGGGAGAAGTATGCAATTCTCTGGATAACTTCCCAACAAACCGAAGTCTGTAGAAGCTATTATCTGTCTATGAATGAATTATTTTCTCTCTGTCTTTGAAAAAGATGTTTTTTAATTTGCTTTTTTGTGAAAAATGGTTTATGTTTGTCGGACACTTACAATAAAGTTACCTACAAAGTAACTCCACATAAATCAGCGATTTAACCCTCAAAAGATCGTTTGGCATAACCGATAATACTTAAATTTGTTTCATCCAGTTTCTTTATATTGAATGGTTTCAAATAAGTCTCTGTTACTTTGATAGACGAGTGCCCCATCGCCTCCCGGATAATACCCGGGTGCACTTCCAAATAATAGGCTAAAGTGGCCCAGGTATGGCGGGCTGTATATGAAGTCAATTCGGTAGTCAGTCCCAACAGTTCTCCCAATTTTGTCAGTTGATAATTGAAAATGCGCAATGCCTGCTGATACTCCCGATAGATGGTATCCTCTCCTCCCTCTGCACTCAGAATAGGGAATAAATAGGGAGACTCTGTAGTAGTATCCATATATTCCCGAATGATATTCATGGCATCTTTAGTAACTGTAATGGTGATCTGACGTCCGGTTTTCCTACGATGATAGGTCAGGATATTCCCATTCAGGTCCTTCTTCTGTATATAAGCCAAGTCGACAAAAGGAAGCCCCCTTAAAAGAAACATCAGCACGAACAGGTGATGAGTTTTCTGCAATAGTTCCGATTGCTTCCGGGTGCACTTCGTGTCGAGCAACTGCCCCATTTCTTCGGCTTTCAAAGCTCGTTTGATATCGGCCTGAGTACCGGTATATACAGCTTTGAACAGATGTGGCACGTGAGGTGCCAGACGCCGGTCGACCGCCCGGTTATAGACAGCCCTGAGCACCCGCATATAAGTAGACACCGTGTTCCAGCTGTTTCCCCGCCGTCTGAGAAACCGTTCGAATTGCTTCAATAACTCAGGCCTTACTCTTTTGAACGGAATGTCGTGTGCTTTCAGAAAAGCAGAAAGGGCATTTCTGCTCGCTTGATAAATGTGAGCCGTACCTAATGCATATTCCGCTTTTCGCTCTTCAATCATGCGATCCATAAAACGGATTAAATCTTTTTCTTTCATCTTATTTTTGTTTTACCTAGTTTATCCGATCAAGATATTGATTTTCGTACACAAAGAAAAATTATCCGCAGGGTTTGTATGTAACCACAGTACTACGATTGAGTACGTTTTATTATAGTCTCATTCGATATACTTTCCTAATATTGCCATCACGAATCATTAATCGAATTATGGCATGAACACAAAATCAAAACGCCCCTTACTATCGTTCCCGAAACCCAAGTTTACAACAGGAATGATAAGGTTGAGCATCACCTTGCTCTTTTCCACTCTATGCATTGGTTCATTTGGACAGAAGAAGTCACCGATCACCGTAGAAACCCTCTTGGAAGAGATGACTTCATACGACAAAATGACCCGCTATCCCGCCCTGCCCTACCGCAGCATGCAGCAGAGCAGTTACGATCGCAGATCCGTTTCTCCCGATCGGCCCGGCTGGTTTGCCAATGACGATGGCGAAGGATTTATCCGCCTTGAAGAACACGACGGACGGAAAGAAAAAGTTCTTTTCGAAGACGAAGGTCCCGGCGCCATTACCCGTATATGGCTCACGACCTTTGGCAGCATACATACAATCTTGCGTTTCTACTTTGACGGAAAAGACGAACCAGGCTGGGTGGTACCCTCTTATGATCTCCAGAAGTTCGGTGTACGAGGACTCAAGAAAGGATTAATCGAACCGGACGATAAATGGATCAGGGGCAGCCTGATTTATCTACCTGTCACTTATGCCGACGGTTGCAAAGTAACCATGGAGGAACTCACTCCCGAACGGACAAACAGACATTTTCTATTCAACTACCGCAAATATCCTACAGGCACTCCGGTCGAAACCTTCTCCCGGAAAGTTGCAGAACGTATCCCTCAATCGGTCGAAAAGACATCGGCTACATTGTATAGAAATATAGATAAGGGGGTTGATCCACAGGCCCGCTATGGAAAAGGTGCACTGATCCACCGGCAAAATCTGTCATTAAACAAAGGAGAAAAGCAGCAACTAAACCTCCACAAAGGGAAAAGAGCGATCAGCCTTCTCCAATTCAACGTGAAAACGGATCCGGATCTGAAACCCGGAACAGATGATTTCGCCCGGTTGATGCGCAGTCTGATCATATCCATAAGCTTCGACGGACAGCAAACCGTATGGGCACCATTATCCGATTTTGCAGGCTCCGGTATGGGAGCATTTGCATCCCGGAGTTTTTTCTTCTATTCTGATGGTAAAGGAATCGTTTGCAGTAAATGGCTGATGCCCTATCGACAGAATTGTGAGATCTCTGTTTTAAACCTCTCACCCTACAAAACCGATGTACATATCGATATTGTATCACAACCTTACAAGTGGGACAACCGTTCCCTCTATTTCCATACAGCCTGGAAACAAGAACGCGGACTGCCCGTTGTCACTTGGATGGAACATGAAAAATGCATGGACTGGAATTTCACCACTATCTCCGGCAGAGGAGTCTATCGAGGAGACCTGCTGTCTCTTTTCAATCATACGACAGAGTGGTATGGAGAAGGCGATGAAAAAATAACAGTAGATCACGAAGCGTTTCCCTCCCATTTCGGGACAGGTACCGAAGACTATTACAGCTTCGACGGATACTTTAAAAGCCAGACTCCATTTGCCGGACAGCCCCGACAAGATATGAAGGACTTTTATGGTTATAACAGTTTCTTCAGAGTCAGATGTTTGGACGGCATACCTTTCAACCAGCAACTAAAATTCGATTTTGAATTACTAGGTTGGGAAAATGGCACAGTAGACTATTCCTCGACTGTATTCTGGTATGGAGACTTAAACTCTCAGGCAGCGGGTTCTTCCGGTATAGAAGAAATAGAAGCAGGTTTGCTACCCACCCCCACCCAGTCCCCCGTCTGTAGCATAGCCAATGCTATCGACTTCTGCCAAATCCAACCAACCTCCAAATCTGAAAGGCTGCGTTATGACAGACAAAGGCTCAGCGGACATCCGGGCAAGTGGAATTTAAAAGACCATCTGGTGTGTCATGGCGGTAAAAAAGGTGACTACATCGAATTCGAATTCTCCGGTTTTGAGGACCGTGAATACAGTTTGAATCTATTCTGTACCAAAGCAGCCGACTACGGTAATATAAAGTTTTACGTAAATCGTCAGGAAAACGGTAAACAGCTGGACTGTTACAGCCAGGAAGTCGAGGCCACAGGTGCCATAAACCTCGGAATGCACAAACCCATAGATGGTAAGTTTATCCTAAGGATAGAATTGACCGGACAGAATGCATTATCGACGGGCACTTTATTCGGACTGGATTGTATACGGATTGAATAAATATCAATGCAGTTATAATGCACAAATACGTTCAGCCGATAACTAAAAACAACGACCGGACGAGTAAATCAGTATACCATATTTCCCACTATGCGGGAGCTGAATGTGGGAGGATTTGCGGCGTGCCTTTCGGTATATCCCGAAAAAGCACGCCGCAAGAAAAATAAATTTAAAACGGTATGTAACCAAATACGCAACGCAATGAACAGGACTGAAACCTACAACTCCACCACACAATAGAAATTCCCATTTTTCATTTTCTTGCAAGGCACTCCCAATTTACGAAGTATCCTGCCCAAATGCACAATTTTCGTAGCCGACAGTTTAAAACCACTTTTCTTTTGTATGCGCCCCAAAATATCGACAGCGAGCAGCGTTTCGCACTTTTCCCCCTCATCGGCAGAGCGAAAATACTGTTGAAAGAGGTGTCCAACCGGGGTTTGCAGCTCAAATTCCTGGTTGTTCTCCATCAAAACGGCCTCTTCTTCGGGAGAGAAATAAAAGCACTCACCCTCACGGAGTTCCTGCACTGCCTGCGCATAGGGTTGCAGATAGTTGATGGCAACACCATTACGGATCCTGCCGGTGATATTGATACAAATGAAGCGGCGGCTTCCCGAAGGATCGGAGAGTAAATCACTGTGATTGCTGATCGCTATGAACGAAGCATAACGCTTCAGTTCGCTTATAGCCGATTCGTCGAAAGGTACGTACGTAGCGGGCCAGCGCCCGGATGCAGTCCTTCCCGTCCCAACGAGGCAAGTCATACAAGAAGTCGGTAATAGGAGAGTACACCGGCACACGTTCGGAGTTAATCCAACGTTCCACATCCCGGTCCCAAAGTTCAAGGGTTCTTCTTCAAATTTGGTGGTAAGTTTTCTTTTACTCATGGAATCTAATTCAGTTTTCGGAAGTGTAAGCCCTCTTTTATAGTTGACAAAAAAGCAAGTATCCCGGCTTTCGCCCGAAGAGTCCATCCGTGAAGTGAAGAAGCTAATCTTAGACTAAACCATCTGAAAATCAATGTCTTTAAAAAGTAAGATTTCTGTCCTCAAAAGCTTTGTTTTAACACAGAGTTAAAGCTTGTTCTTTGGATGTGAATAAGAAGTTCTTTAAATGCAAATGACTTGTTATTTGCGCACAAGAACCTGACAACCTGCAAAAGACGTTAACAATGTTAATTGAAGAAAGGTATAAGGATGAAGACACCGGTTCAGGCGGCGTAAACTCACTTCCGAAACTTGAGCTATCTTATTCAGCCGGTGTCTGTTTTTTCTTATTAAAGCAAGCAAAAAGGACAATTATCAACTTGAAAATAAAGAAAGAAAGAATTTACCACCAAATTTGAAGAAGAAACAAAATCTTTTAAACGAGACATGAAGTCCTCTATTCACAAGAATCATTTACCACAAACTGCCTGATCTGGCAGGACGTACCCTTACTCTGCGGATGATGGTCTTTCGACATCCGAAGAGTCAGGCGATGTTTTCCCATCGGTAACTCCGTATCGAACATATACACCCAAGGGATATACAGTCCGCCACTCCAGGCTGTAAACGTATCTAACTTTTTGAATGGGGCACCATCGACACTATATTCCAGTATCCCGGCAGCCGGACCACTCACACAAAAGATACCGACAGCAGTCCCTTCAAAGTCAAGTGTTAACTTCGCTCCGGGACGATTGGTCTCAAGCATAGGTACGTCGACAAAGCCCGGACGCGTTTCGGCAGCAAGCCGGGGAGTCCATGGAGCAACCAACTGCCAACCTTTACCTATATGGGCTTGCCGGATATCGACCAATCTGCCATTTGTATAACTATATGCATCCAGTGGCACGGCAGGAAGAGCATGAGGCTTGGCAGCATCTTTGGCAGTAGCGCAAGGGGCATACATTTCATCGAGTACCTTGTTTATGGTAGCTGCATAATAGGCATGTCCCAAAGGGTTGGGATGTGTGCCGCCAAACTGTTCCCATGTGAATTCACCACTCCGCATCCGCGCAGCAATCTCAGAAGCAAGATTAACAGAAGGAAGCAGGTAATGATTGGCCACCCGCTCATGGTTCAGAATTACATCAGGCATCTGCCCTTTATCCAACTTCGGAATAAAAGGATCGTAAATGAAATGTAACATCATGATATCCATTGACGGATTGGAGACCAAGGCATGCCGGACAATGCCTTCCATGCCTCTTACCTGCTCAATGGCACTAAATCCATTGGTGTCATCGTTCACCGCAGCCTCTACAAAAAGCAGATCGACTTTGCCTTTGGACAACACATCATCCGTCAGGCGGAATGCCCCGGGAGTACTGCCGGTCGAAGGAATTCCGGCTGCAACAAAAGTGAACTTTGTATAAGGAAAACGCTGTTTCAAGTCTTCGCAAATCATATCCCGCCATCCCTTCATTTCGGTGATGGAGCCTCCCAGGAAAGCAACCGTACCCACCCGTTCTTTCTCAAACTTCCGATATGAATTCTGATAATTGCCTCTCAGCGTATAACATTGTCCGGCTTCATAGCCTGCCTGATGGCGAACAATAAAATCGACTACCGGAGTGGGATTCTCCAGACTGTGGGGATGATGATCCACCCCGGGTTTCAGAATAAGTTCGAACGGAGCCCCCATTGCTGTATAACGTTGACGAACCACTGCCGAGTTTTCGGAAAACGGCACTACCCTGTCACTATCGCCACATACACAAATCACCGGAATACGAGCATCCGCCAGAGGTTTCAACCGGTCGATCGGATTACCGGGAAATGTATTCATCCGGACTTCTGTCAATCCCCATTCGTCCAACATTCCTTTCCATAATCCGGCATTTCCGGACGAACGTCCCGGCCAGCTGAACACATCGCAAACCGGAGCATCGACATAGATACAAGCCACTTTATCCGGATGATCGGCTGCCCAATTATAAGCAAACAATCCTCCCCGACTAAAGCCTTCGAGTGTCACACGGGGAGAGAGACCGTACATCTGTACCATATTCCAATAGAAATCGGTACCTGACTTCCGGGCACGCGGACTTCCGTAAAGGTGGGTCAAGTCATAATAAGCCACATGAAAACCCCGCTTCAGCAAAGCCTCATCTACCGAAGCAAAAGCACCGAAAAAAGCAGGACGCCAAATCCAGGGATTACCTGCCGCCGCCCGTTCGGGGCAAACAACAATCGCCTGACGATCCTGATAGGTAAAAGTATATTGATCGAATCCCTGCCACTTGCTTTTATGACCGGGGAAAGGCTGGGAGACGTGTTCAGGTGCTTCTTTACCCGTCAGTTGCCGATAAATGACCCGGGCAATGCGGGCTGCAGCTTTTTCATTGGGATGCACATGATCGGCAAAGCACTCTTTCATACCTGTCAGCGGAGTATGCAGATCGATTACTTTCAATCGATATTTAGCAGCCAGCTGATCGATAACCGGCATCACGCCGTGTACAATCGTACTGTCATTAATCCCCCACTGTACAGCATAGGCGGGAATAGGGTAACACAGGTAGATTTCAGGTTTTGAGGGTAAAGCGCGAATCGTCCGTATCATCGTTTCCATATCCTTCTTAAAATCCGATTTGTACCGCCAGTTCTGCGGTTTCGTATCATTGGTTCCAAGTTTGATGGTCACAATATCGGGATTATAAGCCAATGCCTGCCGATAGCGTTCCTCCTTCATATAAGGATGGTCACCCTTCATCAACATGGTACGGGCACTGACTCCAAAGTTCCGGACTTCATAACCGTCGCCCAGCATCTGCCCCAGCACAGCGGGATAACTGTCTTTCGCAGGATTGCGCGTACCTACACCATACGTTATACTATTGCCGATACAGGCTATCTTAATCACTTTTTTCTGTGCCGTCACATACTGGGTGACCATCAAAAGCAGGAGTAAGGAAATAATTGCGTTTTTCATTTTTCTATTTGTTTATTCGCCCCCAAAGATACACAACGATTTTCAATAAACGGACGCAATCCTCCTCAAATATCACCTTGATAGAAGAGCCCAATCCGACCATACATTTTACAGATACCACTTTATAAAATGAAATAAAACAATCATACAGTTATGTGAAGACTTATTCCATCATTATACAGAAAGGGAGTCCATGCCGATATCTCTACATGTACTCCCTCTCTTAGAATAGTGTTTAATCCGTGATAGCCACCTGGCTATCTCCTCAATAAATTCCCTCGTAACGAAGGTTTTGTTGCATAATACCTCTCCAAAAATAACTTATGTTTATAGATTTGCATTGCCAGATCCATAATCGATTCGCGCAAATTGAGTAAAGCCTGTTTGTATTGGGGTGAAATAGTATGCACAGAGTTAATCAGGCTATCAGCCCGCAAAGTCAACTCCTCTGAAACTTCAATCATCCGACGTACTTGAGCCTCCGCTTTTCGGGGACGAAAACCCGCTTTCCGGTAACGAATAAAAACATTGATAGAATCAACCGCCCGATTTTGCAGATCGGTAGCGGCCGCATAAACATCAATGGCTTCCGAATCTTTCCCTACCTGTGTATTAGCCTGATTTAGCTGCAAAAAATAATCAACTAAATCATTACCTTTTCCATTCGCCAGGATTCTACTCCGAGCCGCCTCCAGTTGTTCCACCCAACTCTGCCGATCGTACACTTTCAGGGAGTCTTGCCAACAGAAAAACGGCACATTCCGTCCGGATTCCAAAACTCCCTTTTCAAATTCACTATACGAATAAGGACGTTTCAGGAATTGCCACAAGGGGTCAAAAGGCATATGAGTCTGAATGAAGCGTTCCGGCAACTGTTTAAAGTATACATCATCCGGCGCCGATACAAACCGATAGTCCTCAATATATCCCGTATCATAAGTGGGATCAAAGAAATACCATTCTCCATTCACCTGCGCAACGCACCACTCGTGCACTTCTGGAAGCACCACATTGCCACTCTTCCCGTAACCGTCAATCAGATATGCTTTTATCCCGACTTTACCGGCTAAAGTTTTAAAAAGCAGGGCGAACTGCCGGCATACTCCTTTTCGGGTCGAAAGTGTCTCCTGCACCTCCTTTTCCTCGCTATAAACCTCGTTCCGGGAGGTAAAAGTAGTGAAAACATTATAGGCCATACGGTGGGTCATCCACACATAAATAGCACGCATTTTCGCTTCATCTCCCTTAAATTTCCGGTTAATATACTCCGCAAAAGTATCTACCTTCTTCGTATATTCATCCGGAATACTTAAAATAGCGGCATCTACCCGTGCATATCTGTTAGAGGAAGGCTGAGCCTCTCCATAAAAAGGCATGCAAATTGCCATAAGTGACAGAAACCAAAACCGTTTTAACTTCATATCTATCTTTCAATAAAGAAATGATCAAAACATGATGCCTATACCTATATTAGCTTCGACTTGCTTAAATTGGTTGGTCTGTACCCCAAGCGAAACAGCCACTCCGCCAAAACGAGCGACAGCGCCCAGTTCCGCCTCAACACCTTTGTAACAGTCACTGTTAATCTTAACATATGGATTTTGTATCCCATCGACTTCCCCGTCTACCTCTTTCGCATAATTGCGGGATCCATATCCGACACCCGCATAGAGATAAAGCGTCTTCCAGTCACGTTGAAAAACCCGTTGAAGAACACCCGCAGTAATGGCAAAACGACTTTGTTGTTCTCCACCGGTATACCATCCGGAGGCCTTGTCCACCGGATCTAAATCAGAAGAGACACTGCCAAAGTCAGTCTTTACTTTCAAATATCCTCCAGTCTTTTTCACTACGCCCACCATCAGTCCGTAAGAAGTCTGCTCAAACGAACCGTAACTAAACACCGGCATCACCAAGGTTCTGATTTTGTTGTTTTTATCTTCAACCAACTTGATAGACAGTTCATATACCACTTGCTTCTCTATTTTTTCCGGAAACTCGTACCGTAACACACCATACTTTTCGTGCTTCAACGTCAGTCGGCGACAGCCTTGAGTGACATATACCTGCACTTCACCTTTTCGGTAAAGAGGAGCACCTATCACATTTCCTTCAAATTCAAAGTCCCTACCTGTAGTCTCTATTTTAATAAGCGCGCACGGATTATCATTCAAATCCAGTCTCGGTCTGGTACGGGCCGTTAAATCACGTTCCAACTTCTGAAAGCTCTTCACTTGTATCTCCTGAGCTGCCACGTCAGCAAACATCAGTACCGAAAAGAGCATCGTAAACAAACAAAATTTCTTCATAATCATCATTCTTTATCAAAATTACATATCCGTAACAGAAGGTTTTGAGCCTAGCGGATGACCGGCACGGGTAGAAGCATGCGAACCGACAATGCCGATAAAGCCGCGCGTCGATGCCGATGGGTTATTATTCTGCAGATAACATTCAAAAGGAGCGACATCACGCAATGATGGGACAAACACACTGCCTTTTTCGTAGTAAACGCTACCATCCGACCAATTATCCAGATTCAAAGCATACACCTTTCGGGTACCTGTTACCCAGTCATAAGTGCCATACATGGAATATGCACCGCCATCCGTGGGAACTATTTCCGGGGTTTCGCCAAGAGACACATTGTCAGCCTCGAAAGTGACATTACCCGAGATGCAATACTCACTGGCATACTCTTCCGCATTGGGCATAGCGATCAGATATGGTTTGTTGGCCTCAATCGCAGTGACATCTTTATAGGTTCCGTCCGCCTGCAATTCACGAAGCCAAAAGCGCTTCCAGATACCATCTCCCTCTGCCATGAAAGGAGCCAGCCGATTTCCGTCCTTATCAGTAATGGTCTGTACAGAGAAAGGAAGAATGATCGTCTGCCATCCGGCAGCTTTTCCGGGAATGGTTTTCATCGTAAACTCACGAGTATAGGATATTTTGTTAGCCGTAAAGGCTTTTGGACACAGATAGCGCTTCTCGTTTTTCAATACAATAGTCTGAGCGACCCCACCCGGCTCTATTACATTCTTCCAGGTACTGGGACATTTCACATCGTGAGAAAGATACAGCAAACAACTTGTGGAATTCAAATCAATAATATTGGGAACATCTCTATTACATTCCCAAAAGATAGAAGTTAAGCGGGAGCATCCGTTCAGAATACCTCCTCCCACGGAAGTGACCGTTTCGGGGATTGTGATAGAACTTAATCCTGAATAAGCAAAAGCTGAACTATTAATCTCAGGGGTTCCTTCTTGAGAAAGATTCATTTCATTCAGACTGGAACAATATTCAAAAGACTCATCACCTATGGACGTGACACTTTTAGGAATCGAAACGGACACAAGACTAGAACAGCCTTGGAAGCTTTTCCCTCCTATGACTTGCAATCCCTCATGGAAAGTTACGGTCTTAAGATTGACACAGTTCTTAAACGAAAAAGAGTTAATCCACGATACAGATGCGGGAATATCAATAGAAGCCAAATTTTGACAACCCTCAAAAGAACTGCCGCTATAATGATCATTTTCTGCTCCTATTCTCTTTAGATTATCGGACAACTTTACGTCTTTTAAGTTAGTACAGTTCTGATAAGTACCGTTTTCAAGCGTTGTAACCGTATTGGGCATATCAACAGAAGTCAAGCTCTTACAATTAGCAAAGGCGCCAGTTCCAATACTGACTAAAGACGAAGGTAATGGTACATCAACAAGACTACTACAATCCCTAAAAGCAGAAACTCCAATACTAACTAAGGACGAAGGTAATGGTACATCAGCAAGACTACCACAATACTGAAAAGCATAGTCAGGAATAACCTGTAAGTCAGGAGACAAGGTTACCTTAGTCAGTTTGCCACAACTTTCAAAAACTCTTTCACCTAAAGTTTCGACATTCGGAAGGTCTACTTTTTGCAAACTGCTACAAGATTTAAATACATGTGCTCCCACCTTCTTCACAGTCACCGGAATTTCAATCGAAACAAGGTTTTTATTACCGTAAATGCCATAATCTTCTATCTCGGTTATATCTTTAGGCAATACCAAAGTCACTAACAAAGAAAAACATTGCAGCATTTTGGGGGTTATAACTCCTTTCTTTAGTTTATAATGCTCCCGATGATCCTCCGCGCCATACGTTTTATCACTTTCTATCAACTCTACCTCTTTCATATCCAACACCTCCAGTCTAGGCATTTGATAACGAATCGCATCGATATCACTCGCATCCAAAGGGCCGGATACCCTCAATTTTTGGATCGTTTCCAGCTCTCCCTCCTGAAAAAACGATGCAAACTTACCGGCTTCCGTCATCGCCACGGTTTTCTCCACCAAAGCTGCCTTCGTCACCGGTTGAGATGTACTCTGATCAGGATTGACCCATTCCTCCACATCACCCTGGCATGCGGAGAAGCTTCCTATAGCTGTTGCTAACAGCAAAATAAGTAATGATAAATTATTTCGTTTCATCTTTTCTAATTTTTACTTGGATTGTCAATGTCACCCGGCTCCGGCGCTCTTTTCGTTGAGTATTGTTTCACAGGACCATAACTTAGCCCATGTTCATTCTTTGCATAGGCCCGGATATAATAGGTGGTACCTAACTTCAACCCCGAAATGGTAGTTTTTATCTCATTTCCTGCCGCTGCCGTAACAGAACCTCCTTCCGCGTTCGACTCAGTCGTTACCACAGGCTCTTGGCTGGAAGTGCTATAACAGAATCCCTGATCGGAGATGGTTCCTTTGCCGGACTCTCCCACCGCATTGGTTCCATTATTATTTATATAGGTACTGGCGGTAATTGAGCTGCCGGTGCTGCTAAAATTAATATCATTCCGTAAAGTAGGTTTCATCCATGGAGTTAATTCCGTCACACTTCCAAAGCAACCATTGTCCATGAACTGACTTTGAGCGAATGCTCTCACACGATACGTTACTCCCACTTCCAATTGGATGGTTGCTGTAAACCCGTCATCGCCACCGGTTCCCTCTAAGAAAACACTACTTGCGGAAGGCTCGCCGGTGGTACTGTAATAAAAACCTTTGCGAGCCAAAGATCCGTACCCAGTATTGGTCACCTTCGCTTTCAGCGTCATAATCCCATTTACCACACTGGTGGTCACTTGCGAAAGGACCGGATCATTGATCACCCACTGATCACCACCGAATGTCTCCGTATCGCTATATCCGGTCATATTCCCCGAGTTTACCACATAAGCACGTAGATGATAGACCGTGTTCGGCTTAATGGTGATACTGGCGGTGAAGCCATTCTCGGTATCTGTTCCGGGCACTTTGGTCATAGAGTTAATATCATCATTCCAGCCGGTTCCCCAATAGAAACCTTTCTCGCTGATTTCTACATTGCCGGCACTAACTACGGATGACGAGAGTGTGAGTACGTCCGGAGTAGCTTTGTCCCATGTGTAAGAAAGTTTTCCAGCCACAGGAACAACCGCCTTGGTCGGTTCAAACGAGTAATAATAACTATACCCTTTTCCGCCTTCATTAACCGCATATGCGTACACGTAATACACCGTGTTTGCCTTAATGTCTTTTACCAAGGCGCTGAAAGTCGCATCAGTACCTTCCGCCACTACTTTATTCATTTTAGGGATGTCCGTTTCCGGATATCCTGAGACCGAAGCCGTGCTCCAATAAAATCCCCTTTCGCTCACCGTTCCTCCTCCTGCATCAGTTACCTTAGAGCTCAGTTTCATCTCTTTTCCTTGGGTTGAAGAAGTTATCTCACCCAAAGCAGGTACACTGACAGGAACAGAAGTTACTTTCAAAACCTCTCCAAACCCTATTTGCTCAGCATCATTCACCGCAAAAGGACGGATATAATACACTTGATTCTTCGCTAACTCTTTTATCACTGCAGTGAACACATCTCCTTCTACCTTTCCCTCCAAATGAGTATCCTCCTGATCCGGAGTCTGGTGGGTGGTACTATAATAAAATCCTGCCCGACTGATCGTCCCGTTTCCTGTATCCATGATGCGGGCGGAAACAGTCAGAGTCATCTTATCAACGTCCATATCATAGGTCGGCTCACTCACAACCGGTGCCTTCAATGACTGAGTTGTAAATTCTTTCCGCCCGCCAAAAGCCAGTTTGGTTACCTCGCTTCCAACCCTGTTCTTCGCATAAGCCCTCACCGAGTAGGTCGTATTAGGAACCAAACCCGACACTTTATAACTATATATATTGTCGTCCGATTTCTCTTCGACTTTATAAGTCGTCTCTTTATCCGGACTGTTCTTCTCACTCAGATAGAACCCTTTTTCAATCATTTCTCCTTTACCCGGATCTTCGATAACCGCCATCAAGGTTACCCAATTGGCCCCTACCTCACTTATCTCCTGTGTAGTGAGCCGAGCAGCTTCCTGAGAGCTGGTCGCTTGGTAGATCACACTGCTCTTTCCCTCGTCCTTAGTGTTGATGGCATAAGCATAAATCTCATACGTTGTTTCAGCCGACAGACCTTCAATCGTAATCTCAAAAGTATCATTGGTTCCATCCTTGAATTTAGAGGTTGCTTTTCGAGTGGGCTCTCCGACCTCCCCTTTCACCTTATAAGCAATTCCGAATTGCTGAAGCTTAGAGCTACCCGAATCCTTTATCTTACACTCGATCGTCAAGCTATTTTCCCCAATCCCGATAGCCAAAGGCTCTTCCAGTTCTGGGGCCGAATTAGACAAGGTTCTGAACTCCTTAATCGGTGCGCTTCGAATAATAGCGGAACCATTACTGGCATACATACAATAATAATATTTAGTATCGGGTTCCAGATTGGTCAAAGCTACTTCGCAAAGCCCACCCGTATCAGGAGTGGCAGAAACTCGTATCGCATCTTTTGTAGGCACTGTGGAAGCAGTGGAATACATAAATCCGCATTCAAAAGAACCCAATCCATCGGGAATGACGATACGCCCCCTTAAAACGACCTCCGAACGCCCTACATTGTTATGCTCTATCTCCCCGTTGTCAAACTCGGGCTTAAACACCGAATTATCTCGATCATCACTGCTGCACGCTCCCAGTACAACAAAGACAATCACATTCAACCAATTCCATATTTTTTTCATATTTATATTCAATTATTATATTTCACATTTAGCCCATTACTCCACTTCAAAATCATCACACGTAAATATCTCCTCTTCGGGCAGCTTCGTTGTAGCATTCAGCATTTCGGGTTGCCAGGTACGAACATGAATTTTAGGTGCATCCTCGTTTGTAAAATCCCACAACAAAAACAGATAGCCTTCGTCGTGATAGCTGTCTGATGTGTATCCCTGCTTCAAAGTCACTCCATAAAAGCCCTCTTTGGCGGGATGTTTCACTACATTTATTTCATCAAATATCACATGAATCCGTTTATTAGCTCCAAAAATCGTTTTCAACCGCGAGAGGTATTCTTTCTTTGACTGTTTGTTATAGACCACCTTCTCAGAGGCTACAAAATGATTCATCTCAGAAGGTACAGAACGAATCACCTTACCGGTAATGATCAGAGCATCATCACTGAATATCTGATTCAAGAAAATAAGATCTTTCGTATTGTAAGCTGTACGGAACTGTTCGACGTAATCCAGAATCAACTGACGGTAACGAAAATCCGCCACCTCTTTCCCTGCCACTAGAACTTTAGTATACAGATTAGTGCTAATAGCCAAATGAAAATCAGTAATCTTAGCTTGAGAGTCAAAACCAATCACTCCCTCTTGATATTCGTCTTTCGAACCGTCAGGCTGCGATAAGAAAAGAGGAATATTACGTACCTGATAAGTTCCGTTCATATTCAGACAACGTTCTATCACTTCTGTTTCGGCACAACGAAAAGGAGTATTTTCCCATAGCATGCGAATGCTATTCTGCACCTCCATCGCCATGCTGATCTTTGAAAAATCAGGCAAACGCTTTTCAACGTAAGCACTATTTATTTCCGTTAATAAATTGGTGATATTAACTTGTACAGCTTCTTTTAAATTTGCATTATCCATATCTGTCAAATGAAAATCAGTAGCATATTGTGCTTTAGCAAAGACAGATAATTGAAGAAAAGCAATTAATAAGATAAATTTGATTTGTATCGTTTTCATGACTATATTCTTTTTATTTATGATCCATTCATTTAAAAAACTTGAAACCAAATGACTCCATGCCCTTTATAATTTTTCAAAGCATCAGCCGTATTTGTTTTAAGATTCGTACGCTCTTTAGCCCCTTTATTCAAAACTGTTATCAACCGCTTATCTTTAATGATAACCAGATAAGAGGCTTGAGGATTCTTTATGGTTTTCACATTACCGTATATTAATTTACCTTCTCTTTGCCCTTTCTCCAAGAATGAAAGCACTTCATCGAAAGAGTTCAGAGCCAATAAGTTCGTAACAAGAAGCCGGTCTGTGTCAGGCAAAGATTCTACTGCAGATGGAAGCTCTTCTATTTCAATCGGTGACTCCACACTTGAGGTCTTGCCAGTAGTAGTTGCCGGAGTTATCACTTTGGAAGGCGCTTCGGGCGTAGTCATAACAACTGTAGTTGGAGCAGATGAATATAGGGTAGGAACCGTATCAGCCACCACCTGCTCCGGCTTATTTACTACCGAGCCATCTTCCGTCTCAACTCCTACTTGATTCAGCAGACTGACTATACCACCTACTTTACGTGTATCATCAGCCGTCAACTTAAGTTCCGATTCCGCATTATCCTGCTTTAAAGAGTCTTGTTGCACTCGTTCAGCCTCCGCTCTCTTCCATTTCTCCAGTGCCTTGCCCGGATTTTTATGAAAAGCAAAAGCATCTTTCAGAATATAAGTACATACTCTAAATAAATCCCCATTCTTAATCACTACATTCTGACATTTGTCCTCAATCACATCCCAAATCTCCTCTACATCTTTTGGGTCCATCTTAAACCGTTGAGAAAAAATCCCAATCACATGTACATGAAGTAAGTCCAACGAATATTGCTGAGCCTCTGACATCCCTACTGGAGTAGTAGCTTCTGCATATACATACTTCTCGCTTAACTTGATATCTCTCACTTTTTCGCGAAGAGAATCCTGAGAAACAGTAATTCCCTGTGAATACACAAGGAGTGGCACTAGGCCCATAGCTAAAAATAGTGTAATACCTCTGACCATAATTATCTTATATTTATTAATTTTGTCCACCAAATAAATTACGCAAATTGTGTATAGGAACAAATCCGTACAATTGCATATTCATTTTATATCTATCGGGATACAGCAAAATACGAATATCCGTATCAAAATAGAGCAAATGATTATACCCCAAAGAGCGATTTACCATAAAAGCTATTCCCCAAAAATGATTTCCAACAGAACGTTCCATACCTACGTATACATCGCAACCACTATTTTTACAATAATCAACCAGCTCACACAACGGTAATTCAAAGCTGTTTTTCCGATTACCGTACATACATTGGGTCACCTGTACTTTACATCTTTCATCCGCACTAATCGTAAATAAATTAGAGATAGATTCTACAGGTGAATGAATATCTAAAATCGGAGTAAATTTACCGTCAGTTCCTTTTTTATAATATTGACTGGAAGAAATAGCTTCAATGCCATAAAAGTCTTCCCCCGTCACATAGCAAGAGTCGTTTAAAGCTTTCAATGATTGGGGTATGCATGCCGGAGAGGGCCTCCGACCAAGACGATAATTTTCCAAATTCATGTAAAACAGATTTTCTGCTTCAACTTTATTCATTCCCCAAATTAATTCATATTGAATAGGGAAACGCAAAGAAAAAAGCATTTCTTTATCATGATACCATACCATAGTATAACGACTATTATCAGTAGTAATAATAAAAGAATGGGCTGAATTCATTTCCCTTAACACTGACAATAATCTGGCATGAGTGAGCAAACGATTATTTTGTCCCAAACGAACCATCACTTTACTTTCTTCTAAGAGATGCCGCATCCCTTCATCATTATCTGTTAACAATAACTCCAATAAATAACGTTCAACAAATGTATATACAGGGGAAGGATTCTGTTCCATAACCGTACGATCGAATAGTTCGAACCCGATATGATTAACCGTACGATACAAGTCAGTAGTAACAATAATTTGTTTATCCGGGCATAAAGGCTTTAATAAGATACGTTGTTTTACCGAACAATCAGCCTGATATTGTGAAGAAAGCTGGAAGGCTATATTTTCAAGTTTTTTTAGATACAAATTTTCCCTGTTCTTGCGAAAGCAAAAATGTTATATCACAAAAACAAAATAAAATGACCCAAGAAATTCTACAAGTCATTTGTTTCTTATCGATACTACCATACATGTGTGTTTTCCAATTCAAATTTAACACAAAAAGCGCAAGCTTCATCAGTCATTTTGTCTCTCAGGTATCGCCAAACACCTCTGCACTCAATGACCAACTTTGCTTGCGCCTATTTTACTATAAAACAGATTTGCATTTTACTTCCAAAGCAAAACACAAACACAGATACGGTAATATAAGGTAAACAATCGTTGAAGCATTTTTCTTGTGCAGTCTCAAAATTTGGCGATTTCAGAGACAAGAATCAGCTCACGCTCGTTAACTAACACAACTAAGTTTCACTTAACTTAGCAATATTCGCAAAAATAGATAAAAAAAAGCAAGTTGCAAAAAATTCCCTCAAAATAAAAACAGCACGCATCTCGCCCACGTAAAAACATGTGACGAGATGCAATGCTGCTAAAAACGTCCCTGTACAGTCTTTAATATTTGGCGATTCGGAGAGACAAGAACTTTTAATTATATTATATATCTATTACCCACAAACATTATCACAAATATACAATAATTAAACAAGCAACAAAGATATAAAAAAGGAAAAGAAGAATAAATGGTAATAAAAAGGGGATATAGTAAAAAAATAGAGATTATTTAGCAATATTTTAAGTTGTGAACTTATCACATCGTCATTTTTCTTCGATATTTTATTAATGATTCTGCACCCGTCAAAGAATTAGCACTATATTTGCCCTACTTTAAATCATTATCTAATATCCCAATAATGGAAAAAAAAGACGAAATCTGGCAGGTAGTCAGCAGTAAATATCTATTTCGGCGCCCATGGCTAACCGTACGTTGTGACGACATGCTTTTGCCCAACGGCAATCATATTCCGGAGTATTACATCCTTGAGTATCCCGACTGGGTGAACACCATCGCCATCACCAAAGAAGGAAAGTTTGTATTCGTCCGCCAATTCCGTCCGGGAATAGGTAAACAGCTATACGAACTCTGTGCCGGCGTATGTGAGAAAGAAGACGCTTCACCACTTGTTTCGGCGCAACGGGAGCTACTTGAAGAGACCGGATACGGCAAAGGCAACTGGAAAGAGTATATGGTAATTTCGGCCAATCCGAGTACTCATACCAATCTGACACACTGCTTTCTGGCTACTGATGTGGAGCAAATCGACACACAACACCTGGAAGACACGGAGGCGCTTACAGTACATCTGCTCAGCCTTGAAGAGGTAAAAGAACTACTGGAAAACGGACAGATCATGCAGTCACTGCATGCAGCCCCACTTTGGAAATACATGGCAGAACATAAACAGATCTAAATAAAAAGCCTTGGAGCGTAGGGAGTTTCTCATCGGATGTTGTCTTTATAGGAAAGAACCTATAAAACCAACAAACATTATGAAAGAATTTATGCTGATCGCTTCTCTCGTCTTGTCATTCTGCATTCTTATTTTATGTAGAGACTATATCGTATTTATGCTGAAAAAATGAAAAAGTTTCGCTTTTATGCTTCTTTTTTCGTTTTGACATGACATTACAAAATAAGGAATCATTATTTTGCTTTTCTTTGCAGTGAGAAAGAAGAGCATCATGGATTCCTTTGATAAATATATATCCCGGAACCTTCCGCTGGTCAGCCTGATCAGTGCGGTTTTCATCATATATCCCAATATAGCCTGCACCCCGTGGGAGCTAAACTCTTTGGAACCATCGGAATACCTTGGTTTCTTTTCTTACTTCATATACCGTTTCCTCTTCTTTTGGGGGATGATCGGTTTCCTGATAAACTACAATCTGCGGCAGATCCCGACAGCGCTGTTCAGGAAACGCCTGACTCACAACTTCCTGTTTGCACTGACCGGTTATCTGTTCTTCGCATCCGTTTCGTACACCATCTCTTCGCATGGTTTCCATACGGATTTTCTGGGAAGCACTTTAATCTCCCAGTTCTTCACGCTCTGCTTTTTATGCACTTTGGTAGGATACATCTCCATGCTTTATACCCGGCAAAGAGAAAAAAGAACAGGAAATAGAACGTCTCCGTTTTGAAAACTTGCAAAGCCGTTGTGATGCACTGGCCAACCAGGTAAACCCGCACTTCTTCTTCAACTCACTGAACGGAATATCTTCACTGATCCGAAAGAAGAACGATGAAAACACGCTGACGTATGTCAACCAACTATCCGATATTTTCCGGTATATCTTGCAGAGCGACCGCAAAGGAGTGGTTACACTGAGAGAAGAACTGGAGTTCATCCAGTCCTTCCGATACGTAATGGAGGTACGCTTTGCCAATAAACTGAGTTTTACTATCGACGTGGATGAAGCACAGAAAGATGTACTGACACTGCCTGTACTCTCACTCCTGCCATTGGTAGACAACGTCACGGTACACAACAGGATAGACAGTGAACACAAAATGGATATCTCCATCCGGCTGAACGAACAATACGAACTGGTGGTATCCAATCCCATTTACCCCAAACTGTCACCTCCCGACACCAACGGAACGGGATTAAGCAACCTTGAAAACCGCTTCAACTTATTAATGAATAAACAAATCCGGATAGAAACTGATGAAAAAGTGTTCCGGGTATATTTACCTCTAATATAGTGGCTGTTATGAAAGTATTGATTGTAGAAGACGAAACTGCTGCCTATGAAAATTTAACGGATATTCTCACAGAGATAACTCCCGACATCCGGATCATGGCAAATACGGAAAGTGTCACACAAACCGTCGGGTGGTTACAATCTAATCCGGCTCCGGATCTGATATTCATGGATATTCATTTATCGGACGGATCGGCTTTTGCTATTTTCGACAGAATAGAACTGGAGACTCCCATCATATTCACAACCGCTTATGACCGATATGCCATCGAAGCTTTTAAGGTGAACAGCATAGATTATTTATTAAAGCCGGTCAAAGTGGAAGATGTAGAACACGCATTGGAGAAATACAGTAAGCTGACCCGGCAGGACTTATTACAATATTTGTCACAACTGACTCTATTGAAACCTGCACCCAGATACAAAGACAAGTTACTGATTGCACACAAAGACAAGCTGTTACCGGTAAATATAAAAAATATTTCTTATTTTTACGCAACCGGCAAAAATACGTATGTATGCTTAAAAGACGGCAATCGTTATCCATACTCCAAGACTTTGGAACAAATTGCTTCCTCACTGAACCCGGAAGACTTCATCCGGGCCAATAAGCAGTTTATCGTAGCGAGGGATAGCGTAACGGATATAACCATCTGGTTCGACAACCGTCTACTTATCACGCTCGATACAGAAGTACCGGAACGTATTTATGTCAGCAAAAACAAAGCATCGGAATTTAAAACATGGCTTGTAAACGATAAATAACAAACTCAATAAAAACAAACGCAATGTTACGAAAAATCAGATTAACATGTGGCATCATCTGCCTGACACTGATCACCTTGCTATTCCTTGACTTTACCGGAACCCTTCACGGTTGGTTCGGCTGGCTGGCAAAGATCCAGTTCCTCCCTGCAGTACTGGCATTGAACGTAGGGGTAGTAGTCCTTTTAATCATCCTGACAGGAGTATTCGGCCGAATCTATTGCTCGGTGATTTGTCCGTTGGGGGTATTTCAAGATGTAGCAGCCTGGATTGGCAAAAAGCGGAAAAAGTTACCCTACTCCTATTCTCCCGCTCTCTCCCTCCTACGCTACGGGGCATTGGCAATATTCATCATCACCCTGGTGGCAGGAGTAAGTTTCATCGCAACTCTATTTGCTCCCTACAGTGCTTACGGGCGTATCGCAAACAACCTGTTCCAACCCATTTGGCTGTGGGGAAACAACCTGTTCGCCCATTTAGCCGAACGGGCCGGCAGCTATGCATTTTATGAAGTAGACATCTGGATAAAAAGTCTGCCTACTTTCATTGTAGCCGCAGCTACTTTTGTCATCCTGATATTATTGGCATGGCGGAACGGACGCACTTACTGCAATACAATCTGCCCGGTAGGGACGGTACTGGGATTTCTTTCACGTTACTCCTTGTTCCGCATCACAATAGATACGGAAAAATGCAATAAATGCGGACTTTGTGCACGCCATTGTAAAGCGACCTGCATCAATGCTAAAGAACATACGATCGATTACAGCCGATGCGTGGTTTGCATGGATTGTCTTGGTAAATGCAAGCAGAAAGCGCTCAGTTACCAATTGCGGACAACCAAGGCCCGGCCAGCAAAAGCAGAAGAAAATGCTCATGCAGCCTCATCCAAGGAAGTCAATGAAGCACGTCGCAATTTCCTTACCGTAACGGCAATGGCCGCTACGGCATCAGCCCTAAAAGCACAAGAGAAAAAAGTAGACGGAGGACTGGCGGCCATAGAAGATAAAAAGATCCCGAACCGCCAGACTCCCATTACACCTCCCGGTTCGTTGAGTGCACGAAACATGGCAGCACATTGCACAGCTTGCCAATTGTGCGTATCAGCTTGTTCCAACCAAGTATTGCGTCCTTCCACTAACCTGATGAATCTGATGCAACCTGAAATATCATATGAACGCGGATACTGCCGTCCGGAATGTAATGACTGTTCACAGGTATGTCCGACAGGAGCCATACACCCCATTACAACAGCCGACAAATCTTCCACTCAAATCGGACATGCTGTCTGGATCAAAGCAAACTGCGTGTCGCTGACCGATGGAGTGAAATGTGACAACTGTGCCCGTCATTGTCCGACAGGAGCTATTCAGATGATTGTCGCCGAACCGGAAAAAGAGACTTCTCCCCAAATTCCGGCGATCAACACCGAGCGTTGCATCGGCTGTGGAGCATGCGAGAATCTTTGTCCGGCACGTCCGTTCAGTGCCATCTACGTCGAGGGGCACGAAAGGCATCGTATCATATAACACATCTCAAAAATAAAGACATATGGAAAAACAGAATAATCATATAGACCGAAGAGGATTCCTGAAAATTGTGGGCATCAGTGCCGCTACAACGACAGCAGCTCTTTATGGCTGCGGCTCCGGAACTAAAAGCAGCCAGGGACGGAATGCCTCCTCTCCTGTTCCGACAGACCAGATGACTTACCGCTCAGTAGGCGGAATCAAAGATAAAGTATCCCTCCTGGGATATGGCTGTATGCGTTGGCCTACCGTTCCTTCACCGGAAGGAAAAGGAGACCTTATCAATCAGGAAGCTGTCAACGAATTGGTAGACTATGCCATTGCTCATGGAGTGAATTATTTCGATACATCACCTGTATACGTACAGGGCTGGTCGGAAAAAGCAACCGGTATCGCTCTCAAGAGGCATCCGCGCGAGAAACTTTATATAGCCACCAAGCTATCGAATTTCTCTAACTTCTCACGCGAAAACTCACTTGCGATGTATCATCAATCATTCAAGGATATGCAAGTGGAGTATTTTGATTACTATCTGCTGCACGCCATTGGCGGAGGCGGGATGAAGGTATTCAATGAGCGTTATATCGATAACGGTATGCTGGACTTTCTTCTCAAGGAACGAGAGGCCGGACGCATACGTCATCTCGGCTGGTCATTCCATGGTGACGTTGAGGTTTTCGACCAGGTACTTGCCATGCACGATACGGTGAAATGGGATTTTGTACAGATTCAGCTCAACTATGTGGACTGGCGCCACGCAACCGGAAACAATGTAAATGCGGAATACCTGTACGGCGAACTGGCCAAACGGAATATTGCCGCTGTGATCATGGAACCGCTATTGGGCGGACGGTTATCGAATGTACCGGAGCACATCGTGGGACGGCTAAAACAACGACGTCCCGAAGACAGTGTGGCATCGTGGGCATTCCGCTTCGCCGGTTCACCGGAATTGGTACTGACCGTATTGAGCGGTATGACTTATATGGAGCACTTACAGGATAACATCCGCACTTATTCACCACTGGTTCCGCTGACCGATGACGACAAAGAGTATCTGGAAGAAACCGCGCAACTGATGATGCAATACCCTACCATCCCCTGTAATGACTGTAAATATTGCATGCCCTGTCCATACGGCATCGATATTCCTGCCATTCTCGTACATTACAACAAGTGTGTCAACGAAGGGAATATTCCGCAAAGCCAGACAAGTGAAAACTACAAAGAAGCACGACGCGCTTTCCTTGTAGGCTACGACCGCAGTGTACCTAAATTGCGACAAGCCAGTCATTGCATCGGATGCAACCAATGTACCCCGCATTGTCCGCAATCCATCCACATACCGGAAGAACTGCATCGCATCGATCGTTTTGTAGAACAGCTCAAGCAGGGGACACTATGATGGAAAAGATAATTGATCTTCTACACTCCGGAGGATATTCCTGTGTCATCGGAAACGGAACAGAGATACGAACCTTCACCCAACGGGGCGTTGCCGATTTATATGACTTATTTCGGCAAGACCCCTCCTTTATGAAAGGAGCCTGCATCGCCGACAAGGTAATTGGAAAAGCAGCAGCAGGTCTAATGGTATTGGGAGGAATCCGACAGGTATACGCGGATGTTATCAGCCAACCTGCACTTGCACTCCTGCACAATGCCAATATAGAGGTAAGTTATGTACGGCTGGTGCCTTTCATCGAAAACCGGGATAAAAGCGGATGGTGTCCGTTGGAAACAGCTTGCTATGGAATAGAATCCATACAGGAAATATTCCGGATCATCGAAAACTTCCTTTCCAAGATCAGGATGAAGAAAAACCTGCTCGGCATTCTATTGGTATGCGCTTTTCTCAGTTCATCTTTACAAGCACAAGTCCGGAAAGATACGACACAAGCAGGGCATAATTATGAAATAGACGGCGTGGTAGTGACCGGCACGAGGAATGAAACCGATATCCGTCACCTGCCAATGACAATCTCCGTGGTGAACCGTGAAACCATCAGGCAACGCTCCGAACCTTCCCTGCTCCCCACATTGACAGAACAGGTTCCCGGATTGTTCACCACCAGTCGTGGCGTGATGGGATATGGAGTGTCAAACGGTGCGGCAGGCGGTATCAGCCTGCGTGGTATAGGTGGCAGCCCCACTACAGGATTATTGGTATTGATTGACGGGCATCCCCAATACATGGGATTGATGGGACATCCCATTGCTGATGCTTACCAATCGATGCTGGCCGAGAAAGTGGAAGTTGTGCGCGGCCCCGCATCCGTACTTTATGGCTCGAATGCCATGGGTGGAGTAATCAACATCGTAACCCGCCGGCAACGGGAAGACGGAGTGAGAACCGGAGTCCGACTGGGATATGGTTCGTATGACACATGGATGACCGAAGCTACCAACCAAGTAAAAAAAGGACGTTTCAACAGCATTATCACCGGATCTTATAACCGGACAAACGGTCATCGCCCCAATATGGAATTTGAGCAATATGGGGGATATACGAGGTTGGGTTATGAACTGGATCACAGCTGGAACGTATCGGCCGATCTGAACCTGACACATTTCAATGCTTCCAATCCGGGAACTGTCAGTACACCGGTTTTTGATAATGACTCGCGCATTACACGCGGCATGACTTCTTTTGCTCTGGAAAACAGATACGAACGTACATCGGGGGCACTCAAGTTTTTCTATAATTGGGGCAAACATCACATTAATGACGGATATGGTACGGGAGAAGAACCGCTAGACTACCGCTTCAATTCCAAGGACCGGATGATGGGAATCTCCTGGTATCAGAGTGCCTCTTTATTTTCCGGCAACCGACTGACTGCAGGAATAGATTATATGCAATTCGGCGGTGAAGCCTGGAACCGTTTCATTGCGGACAAACATAAAGAAGGTATCTCGGATAAATCGGAAAATGAGATTGCCGGATATCTCGATTTCCGCCAGGCAATCGGCAGTTACCTGACAATGGATGCAGGGCTCCGTATAGATCACCACACCGTCACCGGAACGGAATGGATACCACAAGTCGGTTTGTCGGTACAATTGCCACAAGACGCAAGCCTGAAAGCAATGGCCAGTAAAGGATTCCGTAACCCAACGATTCGTGAACTGTATATGTTCCGACCGGCCAATCCCGACTTGTTGCCGGAACGGCTGTGGAATTACGAACTATCTTATTCACAACGCTTACTCAAAGGTACTTTTTATTACGGAGTCAACCTTTTTTACATCAACGGGGACAATATGATTCAGACCATTCGCACAGACGGACGCCCACTGAACGTAAACACAGGCAAAGTCGAGAATTGGGGAGCAGAAGCCGACATAGCATATCACATTCACCCCATGTGGAGACTGACAGCTAACTACAGTTGGCTTCATATGGAGCATCCCCTGATAGCCGCACCCGAACATAAACTATATACAGGCATCGATTTCACACAGAAGAAATGGAGTTTCTCCACCGGAATACAATATGTGACAGGACTCTATACGGCAGTCGTCCCTCAGGAAAAGAAAGAAAACTTCCTCCTGTGGAATCTTCGCGGCAGTTATCGCATTTGCTCTATTGCCGACCTGTTTGTAAAAGGGGAGAATCTGCTGGCACAACGTTATGAAATAAACGCAGGTTACCCCATGCCGAAAGCTACATGTATGGGAGGAATTAATATTAACTTTTAATTATTACATCATAATTATGGAAACAACATCTATCAAGCTTTATTCATTGAATTACAATGATACGAAAACGTATCTGGCAACACTGCTATTCGTAGTGGGCAATATGGCACTCCCCCAACTTTTCCATCTCATTCCGCAAGGTGGTATCACTTGGTTACCCATCTATTTTTTTACTCTGATCGGAGCTTATAAATACGGATGGAAAGTAGGGTTACTGACAGCACTTCTATCGCCTGTTTTAAACTCATTATTGTTCGGCATGCCTCAACCGGTGATCTTACCCGCCATACTCTTAAAATCGACACTTCTAGCGATAGCTGCCGGTTATGCAGCCCACCGCTACAAACGCATTTCCATCCCTATCCTCCTCCTGGTCGTGTTATCCTATCAGGTGGTCGGCACTTTAGGCGAATGGATCCTTGTCAACGATTTTTTCAGTGCCGTACAGGATTTCCGTATCGGTCTGCCGGGAATGGCTCTGCAAATATTCGGAGGCTATCTGTTTATAAGTCGTTTGATTTATAAATAAATGCGATAACAGACAATCTGCTTGATATAGCCCAACCACAAAAAAATGGAAGATATGACTTTCCGAACCGTCTATCTTCCATTCTGCTTATTTATTCTGCATTCTTCTTCAGCCATTCCACTCTGCGCTGGTCCGGCAGATGCTTCACCTGGAAGTATTCAAACTTAGCATTGAATCCACTACCATCGGGACAAGCCGCCATCAGTCCAACTTTCACAGGAATATGATCCTGCAACCAGGCATTACGCATCAGCGTGTAAGTTTTATCATCAAATGAATAGAAAACCTCTACTGCATCCAGCCGCCTGACAGCCTTTATCCAGATATAAGGTACCGTTTTATCTAACGTTATCACACTCCAGTCACTCGTTTTATGAGTAACAACGGTACTTAAATTAAATTTCCCATCGACAAACTCAATACCCGCTTTAATGTAATTTTCATGATCGATACGGAGCATCAGACCGGCCTGATCGAAACGTTCTTTATACTCTCCGACAACCTTGACTTTCGCTTCAAATTCACCGCCATAAGTGGCATAATAGAAAGGTGCGTCATCTACTGTAAAACCGTAGTGAGAAATACGCCAGTAATCACTTTGCGGAGTAACGGACATGGACAATACATTATTTTTTATCTCCCATTGTTCCGGTTCGTTGAACCATTGCATTTTTTCCAGTGTCTGCCCAAAGGTCATTTGTACCATCAGTCCCATAAGCAGGCTTAAACATACTTTTTTCATTTCTACTTTTTGATTATGTTTATTCTATAATAAATATTTTGTTTTATCTTCTTCCGTAATTTCCCGAATCACGCGACAAGGATTACCCGCAGCAATCACATTGGCAGGAATATCTCTATTTACTACACTTCCCGCACCTATCACTGTGTTGTCACCAATCGTCACGCCCGGTAATACGCACACTTGTGCCCCAATCCACACATTATTTCCGACACGAATGGGACGGGCATATTCCAACCCTCGATTTCTCTGTTCCACATCCAAAGGATGCCCCGCGGTATAGAAGCCACAGGATGGAGCGATAAAGACATTATCACCGAACGTTACTTTAGCCTCATCCAGAATGACACAGTTCATATTGGCATAAAAATTTTCACCAATCTCAATGTTATAGCCATAGTCACAATAAAAAGGCTGTTCCAACAGAAAACGTTCTTTCGTCTTGCAAAACAACCGACGGATAATGGCCTCCCGTTCAGCTATCTGCGAGGGAGGCAAATGATTTAAGGTATAACACAACTCTTTGCAAGCCTGACGTTCGGCTATCAATTCTGTATCATAATTAGCATCGTAAAGCCTGCCTGTACCCATTTTTTCTTTTTCACTTTCCATAAATAACTATGTTTTATGATTACCTTTGCAAAGGTAAAAGCTTGTATCTAAGTACACAATGCTTATTAATAACCATTTCTTTTCCCGATATGGACATTGTTGACAAACTGAACAAAGAGTTCCTGACTCAACCCTTCTGCAAAAACGAACAGCTGCCGGAAGAACTGAATGAATATAAACGAATCGCATACAACTATGCACGAATAGAAAATTCAATCGCCGTTCTAAGTGATATGCATACCAATATCAGCTATATCTATTATGGAGGAACAGCTGAGACATTGGGCATAGCCCGAAAAGGAGACAATCAAAATCTTGAATCAATCTGGGAAAAAGAAGTCTTTAAATATATCCATCCGGATGACTTGGTGGAAAAGTATGTACAGGAACTTCGTTTCTACCATTTTCTGAAACAGATTCCACACAAAAAACGTGCAGATTACTTTCTTATGAGTAAACTCCGTATGCGTGATCCTTCCGGGAAATATATCCCTATCCTACACAGGATGTTCTATGTAGCTACCCACTCAAACGACAGTATGTGGCTGGCTCTGTGTCTTTACAATTTGTCGGTCGACCCTACTATGAGTTGTAGAGTGATCAACTCGACAAACGGACAGGTCATAGAACTGGAAAAGCAAGATTGCAGCAGATTGCTATCCGATAGGGAGAAAACAATATTACAGTTGATCGATATGGGGAAAACAAGTCATGAGATCGCCCGGGAACTGTTTATAAGCAAAAATACCGTCAGCCGACACCGACAAAATATATTGGAAAAGCTTCAGGTAAAGAACTCCATTGAAGCTTGCAGAATTGCCAAAGAACTTAAGTTACTCTTCTAATCAGTTTAGACTGCCTTTCATTAATAATGCGGTCAGTCGTTCATAAGCCTGAACAGTTAGAATAACCTATCGGAAGACTCCAGGTCAAGCAAGATCTTCTTAGCAGGCAGCCCACCGCCATACCCTACTAATTTACGGTCACTGCCGATCACACGATGACAAGGAACAAGTATCGAGATAGGGTTCGCTCCGTTGGCGGAAGCTATGGCACGGATAGCTTTAGGATTCCCCAACTTTTGAGACAACCCTGCATAAGAGATTGTTTTTCCATAAGGAATGTTCAACAGTTCGTTCCAAACAGTTTTCTGAAAATCAGTACCTACAAGAAGCAAAGGAATATCGAATGTAGTTCTTCGTCCGGCAAAATATTCATCCAGTTGACCGATCGTTCGTGCGATTACTTCAGATATGCCCTCCTTATAAGAAGCTTGCAACTCTTTTTGTATTCTTCTGTCGATGATGATCCTGCGTTCTTCTATCTTCCAATCACATAAGCAAAGTTTTTCCCGATATGCCCCCAATATCAGTTCCCCACATGGCGATTGATAATATTGTATCTGAATAACATTTTCCATATTTTTTTTTCCTTTCTGTTTAATAAGAAATTAATGATCACCTTACATACCACATACCCGCAATCTATGCCCTACACAGCAAATGTACAGAATTTCCGGATGAAACCAGCCGGAGAGTTACTAAAATTACTTTCTATTTTTTGTTTTTACCTAAAGATCTTACCACAGCTAAAAATATTAATATCCGAATTTTCTCTACTGCCATAGACTTCCATTATATCCAATCCCTACAGTTGCTCACGCTTCGGAGCCATACTCCGTAAAAATATCTAAAAAGGCTGCGTCATCATGACTCTTCATCATGAACACAGCCCTTCATTTTACCGGTTTTATCAACTATTTTTTATTGTACGACTCCATCAGTCATAGTATAACCTTCCAAGGAGCCTGCTTTCACCTGAATACAAAGAAAACCGATAGGACTGTCAGAGGCAGCAGAAATCTGACGTTTTCCATCCGGAGCAATACGGAGCCAATCCCCAGCCTGCAATTCTATCTTTTCGCCATCAATAGTGATAAAGCCCTTCCCCGAAAGGATGCCGTAAATTTCTTCATTCTGTTTATGTGAATGAACAAAAGGGACTCCGGCACCGGCCGGAAGATGATTGATAGATACTTCGGCACCCGTCAGGGCAAGACTGTCATGCAACTCTACACGTGCATCTTGTGCTACGCTCATTTTTTGATAATTCTTCATAACTCCTTTATTTATTAATCAATAATAGTATTAAAAAGATCTCCTTTTCTGTGTTTGAGAGATGATACAAAGGTAAGTAGTTTATAATCATCTAGCAATAAGGTACTTCTATGTCAGTCACTTACCTCTGTGTTACTAATATTGTTTATTAAGTTGTTCAGAAAAGCAGATTTAACCCTCATTAACAGAAAAGACTCCAAAAGCTATCTATCGTAGCATTCCACTTTTATCCCAATGATAACAAATTATGGCAAGACATACCTCTTCTTACACAAATTACAGATTTCATAACCTTGATTACGGATATCAGTGACAAGGAAGAACAATATTGGCCGGAACATCCTATCTTCGCAGGAAATAAGTGACTCCTATGAAAGAAAGAATATTAAATATAGAGACCGTCCATCAATGCAACTGCTGCCTGGGCTGCAAAACACTCCATCCGCTGGTAAGTGTAATCGACCTGTCAAAGAGCAATCTGGAACAGCAAATTATTAAATTTGATTTTTATACCATCCTGATGATGGAAGGGGAGATCGATGATGTTTTATATGGGCGCAAGTACTATGATTATTCCAATGCATCATTGGTATTCCTCACGCCGGGAGAATCTATCAAAATAAACAAAAGCAAAGCACTTCCCTCAAAAGGGTGGCTGCTGGCATTTCATCCGGACTTGATTTCTCAAACCTCTTTGGGAGAACATATAAAAGATTACTCCTTCTTTTTTTACAATCCGGAGGAGGCACTCCACCTATCTCAACGGGAGAAGGCCAAGGCTGCAGAATGCATATGCAACATCGAAGAGGAACTTCGTCATGCGATAGACTGCCACAGCCAAATCCTGATTTCACGGTACATAGAATTGTTATTAGATCATTGCAACCGTTTCTACGAACGTCAGTTTATCACACGTTGCGAAGCTAACAAAAAGATTATGAAGAAAACAGATGTATTGTTGAAAGATTATATTCTATCCGGAAAATTAAAATACAATACATCGCCTTCATTGGGATACTGTGCAAAAATACTTCAACTGTCATCTCATTATTTCAATGACCTGCTAAAATTTGAAAGTGGAAAAAATATCGATGAATATTTCGAGTCAAAACGTTTGGAAATGGCTAAAAGCATGCTGCTCGACTCTAATAATACGGTAAGTGTAGTTACGGAAAAACTGGGATACCCCAATATACGATACTTTAGCCGTTTATTTAAAAGAATTACCGGAGTGGCTCCGAATAATTACAGACTCTCACAGAATTAGAAACTTTTTCTGATAATAATGGAGGAACTACATCACGTAACTCCTCCATTGTTTCTACGACAACAGCCTATGCTGGATATAAAGCCAGCGTCGCACCCAAATTCTTTTTCATAATATCTCTTTTATTCTGAATTTTCATCCTTTTTACTTATTCCACAGATTGTGAGTGTTCTCACATAACGTGCTCTCTGCATACGGATTTTATATCCTCTATTATTTGCTCTACGGATAATCCATTCTCTCTCATCAGTTCTTCAGGCCGAAAATCTGTGGGGAATGATTTCTTTATTCCATAATTTTTAACCTTCATATCCGATAAACCATAAAAACTTGCAATTGTTTGCCCGAATCCTCCTTCCACTATGCCGTCTTCAAGAGTAAGCACAAGTTCATGGTCCGTTTTTAAGCACTCCAGCAGCTCTTCATCAATACCTGTGATGAATTTAGGATTTATCAGTGTTACATCATTACCCGTCAGGATTTTATATTTATCGGCAATTTGTACGCCCAGTTCAAAGAAATCTCCAAGTGCAATAATCGCAACACCTGAACCTTTTCGTACGACCTGATATTTATTTAGTAAAGAGTAATCCGTGGTATCCTCAATTCCCGTCTCAGGCATCATCATTGGAATTCTGATAGCAATGGGATGCGCTTTCTGTGTAGTGGCATACTTAAACATGGCAAGATACTCCTCCTTGCTCGTCGGAGCAAGATATACCAGATTGGGTATATGTGAAATCATCGGAATATCATAGATCCCCAAATGAGTATTACTGTTCATCCCATATACTGAAGCCATAAACACCATGATTACAGCCGGATTATTATTTAAACACAAGTCTGACGAAAGTTGGTCATACGTTCTCTGCAAGAACGGACTGAAAACTCCAAAAATCGGTGTTCCTCCATTCCTGGCAATACCACTTGCCATTGCAACAGCATGTTCTTCCGCAATACCTACATCAACAAACTGTTTGCCGGCACGCTTCCGATAGTCTTCCGTAAATCCTATTACAGACGGTGTTCCCGCAGTAATTGCAACTACATCCGACCTCTTTTCAATCAAGTCTAAAACAGACTCCCTGACAGTTTCATTCACCGGCCATCCGGGTCCTTTGGGAGAACCGTCTTCGATGTGAAAAGGACCTCCTGCATGCCAGTATTCTTTATTTTCTTCTGCATATTTCAATCCCTTACCTTTGATCGTATGGATATGCAATACTACTGCACGGTCTATATCTTTGACTGACGTAAATAATTTTATGAGTGCTGACACATCATGCCCATCTCCAAGGTAATAATACTCCAGCCCCATAGCCTTAAAAATATTATCAGGACTCTCCCCATTCGTGTCTCTAAGCTCTTTCAATCCTTTATAAAGTCCTCCATGATTTTCAGCAATGGATTGATCATTGTCATTGACTATAATAATCATGTTAGAGCCAAGCATTGCCGCATTGTTGAGTCCTTCCAAAGCCTCTCCCCCACTCAACGAACCGTCACCGATTACAGCGATGATGTTTTCTTTGCCACCTGTGAGATCACGTCCTTTTGCAAGTCCCATTGCCAGTGAAACAGATGTTGAGGTGTGTCCTATCGTAAAGAAATCATGCTCGCTTTCATCCGGATTAGTATATCCGGTAACATCATCATATTTAGCCGGATCAAGAAATGCAGCCATTCTTCCGGTAAGCATTTTATGAACATAGCTCTGATGGGATACGTCAAAAACTATTTTATCAATGGGAGAGTTAAAAACATAATGCAGTGCAATTGTAGTTTCCACCATACCAAGATTCGGGCCGATATGCCCACCGTGTTCACTTAATTTCCTGATTAACGCAGTTCTTACTTCCTCAGCCAGCACACTTAGTTGTTCAACTGACAATTCTTTTATATCTTTCGGTGAATTAATATTTTCTATATACATTTTTCATACCTCCATTTAATTTACAACCTAATTTTTTCAAACCATTCCGTAACCAGATCCCGCGTTATCTGTCCATTTAAAAGTTTTCCATCTTTCCACACGATATCCGGATATGCTTTATGAAGATTCTTTTCACAATTTCCTATGCCGCTGCCTCCCGATGTAGCGAACGGAACAACTATTTTACCGGCAAAGTCATAACTTTCCAAAAATGTATTAATTATAGTAGGGGCAATATACCACCAGACCGGAAAGCCTACAAACAGAACTTCGTACTTTTCCGGATGAAACAACGTACCGGAAATGGCAGGACGCGAGAGAGCATCTCTCATCTCCACCGAACTACGGCTTTTCTTATCATTCCAGTCCAGGTCAGCCTCCGTATAAGGAACCTCCGGCTTAATTTCATACAGATCTGCTCCAGTAATTGCAGCCAATTTCTCTGCCACAGCTTTAGTTACGCCGCTACATGAGAAGTACGCTACTAAAATCTTTCTGTCATTCATAACTCTTTCTCCTTGATCTAATTCTAATAATATTTAGTACTCTACATTCACTATGCAAAAGTATGCCGTTACAACAAAATCTACCGTATACAAATTACGGATAAGTGTAACACGATTACGGATTTTGCAAGATATCCGGACGGAACTTGAACAACAGACCTTTCGACAAATTCCCGATAGAAGAATGTACATACGGTACACCTCATTACATAACACTTGAAGAAAAGGACAGAATTATCAATGCCGACCTATCAGCCACTCCGCAACTGGCAAAACAGAGGGATATATTTATATTCCAAACACTGATAGGCTGTCGAGTGAGCGACCTATACCGCATGACGCAGAGCCGACCCACGCACGTTACCCGAACTTCTGATAGAAAGGCATGACATTCTAATTGAAAAAATTGGCACACAATTGAAAACCCATGCCACAGAAACAGATATAGTACGATTGTTGATCGCATTAGTGGAATACCGTTTCATGCGGCAGTGTCCCATCAAGACTTTCAGAAATGCCTGTACAACCAGTTTAATAAACAAGAAATCGTTCATGAAAGAGATATTCAGAAAGCATACAAAAATCTCATTTCGCCACTTGGAAACGGCAAAAAGTTGATAAAAGACGTTGGCGAAGACCATGATGCCATCGAAGAATTGAAAACCTATCTATCCGATTAAAACTCGTTTAATTCGCTTTTGGATTTTACAAATTTATCTAACTGAATATCATTGTTTTACGATTTATTTTCATTATATATTTGCGCCACTATCCTAATCGGGGTAGTGGCTTTTCGTTTATAATACTGCCAGAACGAGGAGCCTTACAACCGATAGTTTTAAGAAGGCTATGACAGACTTATTGGCAATTATCCAAAACGGAAACGGCAACATCAAGCTGTAAATCAATGACGAGGGATATGGCAGCAATGCAGACTTTGGCTTACGACAGTCTGCGGAAGAACCCAGAAAAAGTAGAGGATTCAAGTTATAATTCCGTTCTATATAATACAAAAGATCAATTAAATAGCTAATTTTGTATTCGGATAAAGGCAACTCTTTCCAAGACATTAGAGAAAAGAAGAAACGTTATGTTTATCTTGTAGGTGAAAACGTAGGAAATTTTCAGACTGATGTAAGAGATAGCATAGTGGTTCTCACGCATATAGCGTGGACCGTTCTTGTTACATCTGCATCAAAGGTTTCCTATGAACTTCACTTAGACGTGGCATAGGTGGCTCACGTTCTTTCATTATAAATTTAATAACCCAATAGAGCCATAGGGATTATTACGAATATGAATAAATTGCTTATGCCATTTATGACGCTTGTTTGCTTGCTTTTTACGGCTTGCAACAAGGATGATATTTTACCCGGTGGACCGATGCTCTGGACGTATGAGATTCTGACACCGGAAAGTGTAGAGTATGAAGGTGGTACCGTAGGTTGGATACCTAAAGAATGTTTCAAGGCAAACGGTAATGAGGGATATATCGTGATGACTTGCAAGAATTTCGATATGCTCAATCCTATTTCGGGCGGTTCTTACACATACGATTGTGGATGGGCAACGCTCAAGGTAGAAGCCAATCAGTTGAAGATTCATTTTCCCCGTCAGGTTTCGGAAGCCCCGGATGCATACGAGGAGATTACAATCTCGACAAATGATGGAAAGAGAACAGCAAGTACAATTATCTGTTTGTCTAGAACCTTTAAGGACGAAGGGCAACCCGATCCAGAGCCGGAACCTCTGCCCGAAGAAGCCAAGTTCAAGATGAAAAAGGCATACTTCACTCCGTTTATGCACCTTGACACCCAATTCCCGGCACCGCTCGATCTGGTGACGTTCAGAATCACGGATATAAACGACAATTACACCCCGCTGGGCTTTCCTGAGTTTACACAATATTACGACTCTATTGTTTGGAGTGCCGAGGGTTTCCCTCATACGTTCAGAGTCTATGAAAGCAATACAACGGAGGGAGGGATGGAAACACATCTTGCTACGGAATGGAGTTCGCACTTCTTCAAAAGCGGTACCATCAAAAATTACCTGAAAGGCTATCGCAAAGGAAAGGTTGAATATGAGACCTCACTCGCTGTGAGACTGTACGAACGTGATTTCTTGGGGATTGAATGGGGGACAATCGTGTTGCAGAGCCCACAGAACCTTACAACCTATTGCCTGCTGGACACAGATTATGAGTATCAGGTGTATGACATCGTGGCAAAGGATTATAACCCCTTTTCTAAAATAATCCCAGTGAACCATAAGCAACTCTCGGATTCAGACTTCCCGGCAGCAGCGCAAAAAGCCATCAAAACACTGATGGAGAATAACATTGGTGAAGGGCAAAATGCTGGTGGAAAAGAGAACCTGTTCAAATGCCTGCCCGAAGAGGGTGTGAAAGCTGAATTGTATTGGGAAAACAAGACTACCCGTATACTGATGTTGCATCAACTCTCCACTGCCCCCGATGACCTGACACAAGAGAAGTATTATCTACACGTTGAACCTAAACAATAAAACAATGAATAAAGTAATAGTCACATTCCTCCTTTTAATTGGTATAGTAGCATCATCTTGTACAACCTCTAAAAGTGTAATATCACAAAAGGCGGACTTGTCGAGGTATGAATATGCCTCAATTATCAACAACGACACTTATCATATTCCGGCTCAACTGATGGAATATGAAATACAACTATTTGATGCCATAGAGAGTTCCCGTCTTAAACTTGTCAATGATAGACGTATTGGCGAACTTTCTCCGAATCAACAATCAAAGTTGCTTATGGTAAAATATGGAGTAGATATTTTAGAAGAAGAATCTGTCGTAACTGTAAATTTCATAGATTATCTCACTGGTCGCCCGATAGCTTCATGCCGTGGCGCATATACAACCTTAGGATTCAGCGTATCAGCAGACATTAGAGGTGCTATAAAACGTGTTGCTAAACAAATAACAGAAACATTTCCTAAGTAATTTATTTCATACAGCGAATTTATAATGGTAAATGAATTGAATAAATAAATGGATGTGGATAAATACAAAATAAGAAGTTGGTCTAAAGACGATTTTTCCACTTTAGCTAAATATCTTAATAATAAAAAGATATGGGATAATTGCCGTGATAGCCTACCATATCCTTATTCTGAAAACGATGCGCAACAATTCATCCTGTCCGTTTCAAGTCAAAACGAACAAAATAATTATTGTATCGAAGTAAATCAGGAAGCAGCTGGTAATATAAGTTTTGCTCGTGGTATAGATGTAGAGCGCTACAATGCAGAATTAGGTTATTGGCTTGCTGAACCATATTGGGGTAAAGGGATTATGACCCAAATGTTAGCATTGGCTATTAGCTGCTATTTTCATCATACAGATGTGATGCGCATTTGTGCAAATGTTTATGCTGGCAACATAGCATCGATGAGAGTATTAGAGAAAATAGGTTTTCGTAAATGTGGCATACATCGTAATGCCTGTTTCAAGAATAGAGTATTTACAGATTGCCATTATTTTGAATTGCTAAAAGAGGAATTTAGGAATTTGGTTAAATAGTACAAAAACACCCGGCTTTACATTATTGGGTATAAAACTGGGTGTTTATTTGCCAATTACTAATTTTCAACGTTTATTGCGGAAAGATAGGCTCTCAGACCTCTAAAACATAAAACTGAACCGTCTCTTTTGTGAAGCATTGAAACGTTCAATCTCCAAAGAGAGGGATTTCTTTAATTGCCTTGCCATAAAGTCCAAGAAAACCTGATTGGTTTCTTCATCCTGACATTGGCGTAGGGAAAGGATATATTCTTCTCTATCCTCTTTAAATATCTTCGTCGGGAAAAGGTGATAGCAAAATTGGATGTAGTTCATCAGCAACCGAGCCATTCTGCCATTACCATCCACCCACGGATGTATGGTTACTAAATTCAGGTAGGCATTGAAACTCAGTTCATATTGTTCCCGAAATGTCCCCACTGTCTTCTACTTCGCTTGCAGTATAGCACAAAGTTCATCTACCTTAGCAGGAACTTTCAGATAGTTCATATAAGCATGTCCACCGACACCAGCCGTAACACCACATAGAGGAAAATCCCCCTTTCGAAGAATCGAAAGAACCGCCCATTACACTGCGTACACTGCCTGTAGTGCGCATCAGTGTTGCATTCAACCTTTGTAGCAAGGCAGGAGTTATCTGTACAAGGCTACTGGATTCGGTTTTGGCAAGTTCATACGCTTGCTTCAAATCCTCATTCATCAGATGATGCACAAGCGGTTTCCCTTTCGCTGTTACTCCCTCGTCAAAAAGAAGCTGCGTATCAAGTTCCGTAAGCGTTGAGCCTTCAATGGCTGTGGAATGAGCAATAAGAGAATACAGGTAGTACTATCATAGTCCACCGCTTCATTGATACCAAGTTTCTGAAACTTTTGGCATAACTGTTCTATCTCTTGCCAAACGCCTTGTTCCATTGCTTTTTATTTAATAGGCTTTATTCTTTTTAAAGGTAGTGTATTTACTATGTTCAGCCAAAGAAAAACATTCATTTAATATCGTATTTTTTGCACGTATGGGGAAAATATGAGGAAAATTCAGATAAAAGAAAAAGCTAAGTAATTGACTATTCAATACTTAGCTTTTTTCTTCGTACCTAGACCCGGTACAAACTATAGAAATCATAGGAAAATAAGAGAAAATAGCCAACTGATTATCAGACGATTTATATTTTCCATTTTTGCCATTTTACACCCTTATTTTGTTACTTAGTACACTTTGAATTCTCATTTTCTTTCGCACCTTTGCAACATCGGAAAACAAAAGAAAATCAATCACTTAGCACTTTTTACCGATTATGTACCCAAATCGGAATAAAACCAGTAGCGTATGGCAAAGATAGAGAATAAAACGAAAGAAAACCCCAAGTTAGAGCAAAATAAGCTCTCGGATGGTAGAATCAGCCTGTACTTAGAGTATTATTTAGGTAGAGAAGAGAAGCCCGTTTTAGATGCGAATGGCAATCAGGTATATTATGAAGATGGCAAAATGCAAGGCAAACCCAAGTTTTCGGTGAAGCACAACAGGCGAAAAGAGAACCTGAATCTATATCTTATGGATAAGCCCCGTACTCCTGCCGAACGTCAACAAAATAAGGAAACACTGGAGCTTGCCACAAAGATACGTGCCGAACGTGAACAAGAGTTTAAAGAAAGTATGTTGGGATACCGCCTAAAGAAAGATTGTACCATCAACTTTCTTGATTACTTCCAAGCCTACATAGATAGCTATACAAAGAAAGATTGCGCATGGTGCAAATTGCACTTAGCCGTTTCAAAGACTTCCTGAAAGAGCAATATCCTCTTTATGAATGTAACATCAAACCTAAATTTATCACAAAGGATATGATAGTACAGTTTGTGGACTACCTGCAATCCCGTAGTGTTGGCGAAGGAGCGAAAAGTATCTATCAGCGTTTCAAGAAAGTGATACGCTATGCCATCGAACACGATGTGATACTAAAAGACCCGTGCAAAGAAGTAATTTGCAAGGTAGACGACCCAATGTTACGGAAAGATGTGCTTTCACTGGAAGAAATTCAGTCTCTTATCAACTGCCACTATGAGAATGAGAACCCGATGGTAAGACGTGCCTTTATCTTCTGCCTGTATTGCGGTTTACGCTTCTGTGATGTGAAAGACCTTACTTATAAGAATGTAGACTACTCAAACAAGCTATTGAAGTTTGAACAGAATAAGACCAAAGGGCATTCTTCTGCCAGTGGCGTAGTCATTCCTTTGAATGATGGTTTACTCTCTATCATCGGTGAAGCTCCTGCGAATGGGAACAAAGATGTTCTTATTTTTGACCTGCCGACTTATGAAAGTTGCTCCAAATCATTAAGACGTTAGGTAAAGAGGGCAGGAATTGATAAGCACATTAGCTGGCATTGTGCCCGTCACTCATTTGCAGTGAATATCCTTAACAATGGTGCTAATATTAAAACAGTAGCCGGTTTACTCGGACATAGCGGGTTGAAGCATACGAAGAAATACACCCGTGCAGTGGATAAGTTGAAGGAAGAGGCAATTAATAGTTTGCCCGAGTTAAAGCTTTGAGAATAAAAATAGTAACTTTGCACAAATAGTAAAAATATGAACTTTGAATCGTTGGTTAATCATGCCAATATTAGACTATGATATGCTTGGCTTAGAGATTTGGCGGTCGGCAACCGCCAAATTTACTACACCCAAATTGGCGGATACCATCCGCCGAATTAGAAAAGCAAGATTCGGCACACGCTGTGTGCCAAATTCATAATGCTTAAAAATAGGCGTTCTCTTATACTAAAGATTGAATAGTTCCTTATATAAACAGCTTATAAATTATGGAATTACAGGTTATTCAGAATAAAATATACGAAGTCAGAGGTCAAAAGGTAATGCTTGACTTTGATTTAGCTGAACTTTATGGGAGTGAAACCAAACGACTGAAAGAAGCAGTAAGAAGAAACCTCAAACGCTTCCCCAGCGATTTCATGTTCGAATTAACAAAAGAAGAGTTTGAAAGTTTGAGGTCGCAAATTGCGTCCTCAAACAAAAGAGGTGGTACACGATATATGCCTTTCGCTTTTACTGAGCAAGGCGTTGCTATGCTTTCATCTGTACTAAACAGCGAATCTGCCATCGAAATAAACATATCTATCATGCGTGCTTTCGTTACAGTACGTCAATACTTGTCTTCCTTAAATAGCACAACTAAGGAAATCGAAGAACTAAAACAACGCATGAAAATGTTGGAAGAAGGCAACGAAGACACAATAGCAGCAGTCAATGACCTTAGCGAAGATACCCGAAAAGAGCTTGACGATATTTACTTAGCATTGTCACAGTTAGCAGAGAAACAAAAGCATGTTAATAAACAAACAGAACGTAGACCTATTGGATTTGCTCACTATAAAGAAAACAACAAAAAATAGGTACTCAAATAAAAGTTGGCGAAAAGTCTTCTTTCTCTTTCGCCAACTTTTATTTTGCGATATCGATACAAATAAGTTTAGCTTATCTTAAGCACAACCTTGTTTTTTCGAGAAGAAAATAGAAATTCTTTCAAATATTATGTTGGATAAAAACTTCACTACTAAATTTAGCAAATACGAAATCCATCCTTCTAGCAAAAAGGGTATTTGTATTACGCTTAAAATTAATGTTGTGGTAATTCTAATACTTTAAACAAATTGAAAGGACCATTCATACATTTGTCCTTTTCAGCTATGTATTGTTTTCCGTATTCACTAATTACAAAACAACTCCATCCACTATTATATGTAGAGTATCCAAAATCACAGCCAAAGTCACTATATTCTAGGAAAATGGGAAGGAAGATGCTGGGATATAGAAGACTTCATTATTTCATTGAATTATCAAAGCAAGTTACAGTTAACAATCTATCCCCAACAATATCTTGCCCAGTCAGAACGTGAAGTTCAATTACAAACCAACTCCAATAACAATACAAATTAGCAAAATACTTAAATATACACCTATAATAAAATGTCCAAGAGAAGAAAAATCAAGAGAACAAGTTGATTAATTCTAAATATAAAGACCTGCAAACGACCAAAGTACACATTAATCTATCAGCAAACCAACGAGTTACGGGGAGTAGAAAAGAAAAGCGGAGAGAGTTTTTCAACTTTCTCCGCCTCAGTACCCAGACCCGGGGTCGAACCGGGATGGAAGTGAATCCACTGGTGTTTGAGACCAGCGCGTCTACCGATTCCGCCATCTGGGCATTGGTTTCAAATGCGGTGCAAAGATACGGCTTTTTTTTGAACTTGCAAGAGTTTTATAAAAAAAAGGAGAAAAAAAGAATAAAAGATCGCATAAACACTTCTATTTTCAGAGAATAAACCGTATTTTAGCAGAAACATTTAAAACAGTCAATATCATGACAAGCAAAGATAATTATTGTGTCATTATGGGCGGAGGTATCGGCAGTCGTTTCTGGCCGTTTAGCCGCAAGACAATGCCTAAACAGTTTCTGGATTTCTTTGGAACAGGTCGTTCACTGTTGCAACAGACTTTCGACCGATTCAACAAAATTATTCCTACGGAGAACATACTTATCGTAACCAATGCGATATACGCAGACTTGGTAAAAGAACAACTTCCGGAATTAGATCCAAAACAAATCTTGCTGGAACCGGCAAGAAGAAATACGGCTCCGTGCATTGCATGGGCATCATATCATATACGTGCTTTAAATCCAAATGCCAACATCGTAGTTGCCCCTTCCGATCATCTGATCTTAAAAGAGGGAGAATTTTTAGCCGCTATAGAGAAAGGACTGGACTTTGTATCAAAATCTGATAAACTTCTCACTTTAGGTATAAAGCCCAATCGTCCGGAAACCGGATACGGATATATCCAAATAGCAGAGCAGGAAGGAGACAACTTCTACAAAGTAAAGACATTTACTGAAAAACCGGAACTGGAACTTGCTAAGGTTTTTGTTGAAAGTGGAGAGTTCTATTGGAATTCAGGCCTTTTCATGTGGAATGTCAATACAATCATTAAAGCAGGAGAAACTCTTCTACCGGAATTAGCATCTAAGCTGGCTCCCGGAAGAGAGATTTATGGTACACCTGAAGAAAAAGACTTTATCGAAGAAAACTTCCCGGCATGCCCTAACGTTTCGATAGACTTCGGGATTATGGAAAAGGCTGATAATGTATATGTCTCTTTAGGAGACTTCGGATGGTCAGACCTTGGAACCTGGGGATCATTATATGATTTATCACCTAAAGACGAACAAAGAAATGTAACTCTAAAATGCGACTCATTGATTTACAACAGCAATGACAATATCGTTGTATTACCCAAAGGTAAACTTGCAGTGATAGAAGGTCTGGAAGGTTTTTTGGTTGCCGAATCAGATAATGTATTACTGATCTGCAAAAAGGACGAAGAACATGCCATACGCAAGTATGTGAATGATGCACAAATGAAATTAGGAGAAGATTATATTTAGTACTGTACGAAGTTAATTTCCTAAGTATACGAAGTTAACTTATTACAGCTAAGAAGTTAACTTCCTATAATTACGAAGTTAACTTTATAAGTGCCACGAAGTTAATAATAGTAAAGGGGCTGAACGTTGCCGTTCAGCCCCTTTACTATTATTTAATGAAGGAAAAATTTTATTTGGCTGTTTCGTAAGCAGAACTAATAGCTTTGGCAATAGAAACAAACTCGTCGTCTGCCAGTTTCAATTTTGGATTAGAGAAAAGCATATCCGATTCTTTTTGAATAGGAATCAAATGAATATGAGCATGTGGAACCTCAAGTCCGATCACTGCTTCACCCACTTTTTTACAAGGAAAAGCTTTTTCAATAGCACGGGCTATTTTTTTGGCAAAAACGTGCATTGCAGCCAGATCTTCATCACTCAAATCAAAGATATAATCAACTTCCTGTTTAGGAACAACCAAAGTATGTCCCTTCACCAACGGATTGATATCAAGGAAAGCAAAAAACTTTTCGTTTTCAGCTACCTTATAGCATGGAATTTCACCCGCTATGATTCTACTGAATATTGTTGCCATAATCCTAATATATAAAATAGGGCAAGCCCGAATATGGACCTGCCCTCATGTTAAAACGAAATGTTTACTACTTCAAGACTGATTTTACCCTGTGGAACTTGGATCTCAGCAACATCACCTACCTTTTTGCCAAGTAATCCCTGAGCAATCGGTGTGCTAACGGAAATCTTTCCTTCTTTCAGATTTGCCTCGCTTTCTGAAACGATGGTATAAGTCATTTTCATACCATTCTTGGTATTCTTCAATTCTACTTTATTCAGAATCTGTACTGAATCTGTTTTCAGTTTCGATTCATCAATAATCTTAGCATCTGCTATAACAGCTTTGAGTTTGTTGATTTTCATTTCAAGCATACCCTGAGCTTCCTTCGCAGCATCGTATTCGGCGTTCTCCGATAAATCACCTTTATCGCGCGCCTCAGCTATAGCCGCAGAAATTTTGGGGCGTTCCACTGTTTCCAGTTCTTTAAGTTCCGCCATCAATTTCTTGTAACCTTCTTCTGACATATAAGCCATGATGTTTTCCTCCTTTTATTTTTAACGGTCATATAAAACAAAAAAGAATTCCAACATGAGTCATGCTGGAACCCTCTTTTCAATTATTTCTTCGCAAAGATAACCTTTTAAATGACATGTGTCAAGCAAAAAGCAATGCTATGTAACATATTTAAACGAAATCTTCTAATTTATAACAACTTAAAGCATAGACTTGATAGTACCTTCCAGATCTTTCACCGTCTCCCCACGGGCCCTCAGTTCATTGTTTCGGTTGATCAGGAAGAAAGCCGGCAGGTTCTGTACGCCATACAAAGCTGCATTGGTTGAGTAAATTCCATTCTCATCGCGCACGCATACCCAAGGCAGATTATCAGCTGATGTTTTCCAAAAATGCTCGTCTGCATCCAATGAAACCTGATAAATCTCCAAACCCTGACTTGCATACTTATTGTATAAATCACGCAGCATCAAGTTATGAGGAGCTGCCACCGCACTTTGATAAACAGTAAAATCAAGCAGAACCACTTTACCTTTCAAGTCAGTCAGCTTACGGATATTACCTTTCATATCTCTCAAAGCAATATCAATCACACCGGTTTCTGCAATTTTTTCTTCCGGTATCTCAATGGTCTTCTGTTGTGGAGTACGGGTATTCTTCATACCTTTTATCACTATATTATATAGATTCTTTGAACGCACCGCGTGCGGATAAGTATTGTTCAGACTGGTAGCCACTGCACCAAAACATTTAATATCATCCTTATTATTCAACGGATCAAAGATCATATAATTGTTTAATTTCTGAAATAGTGCAAAATAAGCAGAAGCAGTATTGGGTGCCGCAAAGATATAATTGATTTTCACATCATCTTTATAATTTTTCAGTAGTACGGCCAAGCTGTCTTCAAAAACATCGTTACCCAATTGATGAGCCTGTGCAGCCTTTACCAACGCATCTACATCTTTTTGCAGACGAACCTGTTTCAGAGTCAGCTCTTTAATTTTTGCAGAGTTCTCCGATCCTTCCACTGTATAAGCAGTAGAGAAATCTGTATAAGGTGCTTGAATGCTAACAGTTTCTGTTGAGTCAACCGAGAAATTAATTACTTTATCTTCAACCCGTAAACGATAAAACTCAGGAGATTCGGGACGCAATTGTTTAAAACTGAATGAACCGTCTCCTTTCAATTTTATAGAATCCAAAGGCACAATTCCTTCAAGTCCGGAAGCTTCCAGATAAAGCATTTTTCCATCTGCTCCCGAAACATCTCCCTTTACATTAAATTTAGGGTCAGAATTACAAGAACTTAAAGCAAGAGCCACAAGAGCTACTAACGTTACTTTTTTCATAATATGCGTGTTATTTTTCAAGCTGCAAATATACTTCTTTTCAAGATTAGTCAAAGCATTTTGCCGCGTTCTTCGTTCCAAAATTGAAAAAAATCAAATTCCTGCTAACTTTTTATCTCATTTTCACGATATTAGTGCAATAAATGTATATCTTTGCGGGAATTTTGAAAGAAAGATATTAGATAAAACAATTTTTATGATTAACCCAATTGTTAAGACGATCGAGTTGGGAGATGGCAGAACCATCACACTCGAAACGGGAAAGCTGGCAAAACAGGCAGATGGTTCTGTGATGCTTCGCATGGGAAACACCATGTTGTTAGCTACTGTTTGTGCCGCTAAAGATGCAGTTCCCGGAACAGATTTCATGCCGCTTCAGGTAGAGTATAAAGAAAAATTCGCAGCATTCGGCCGCTTTCCTGGTGGTTTTACAAAAAGAGAAGGAAGAGCATCTGATTATGAGATCCTTACTTGCCGTTTAGTAGACCGTGCTCTCCGTCCTTTATTCCCCGATAACTATCACGCAGAAGTTTACGTAAACATCATCCTTTTCTCAGCAGACGGTGTAGATATGCCTGATGCATTGGCCGGATTGGCTGCTTCCGCAGCACTGGCTGTTTCAGATATTCCTTTCAACGGACCAATTTCAGAAGTACGTGTTGCGCGTATCGATGGTAAATTCGTTATCAACCCGACTTTCGATCAGCTTGAACAAGCTGATATGGATATCATGGTTGCCGCTACTTATGAAAACATCATGATGGTAGAAGGTGAAATGAGCGAAGTGTCGGAAGCCGAACTACTGGAAGCAATGAAAGTAGCTCACGAAGCCATCAAAGTACATTGCAAAGCACAGATGGAACTGACTGAAATGGTTGGTAAGACTGTTAAACGCGAATATTGTCACGAAGAAAACGACGAAGAACTCCGTAAAGCCGTTCATGATGCCTGCTATGATAAATCATATGCTATCGCAGCTTCCGGCAACAGAAACAAACATGAACGCCAGGATGCTTTCGATGCAATCCGCGACGAATTCAAAGCACAGTTCTCGGAAGAAGAACTGGAAGAAAAAGGTGCTCTGATCGATCGTTATTATCATGACGTAGAGAAAGAAGCGATGCGCCGTTGTATTCTTGATGAAGGAAAGCGTCTGGACGGACGTAAAACAACTGAAATCCGCCCGATTTGGTGCGAAGTAGGCTACCTGCCCGGACCTCACGGATCGGCTATCTTTACTCGTGGTGAAACTCAATCATTGACTTCAGTGACTCTGGGTACTAAACTGGATGAGAAAATCATCGACGATGTTCTCGCTCACGGAAAAGAACGCTTCCTATTACACTATAACTTTCCTCCTTTCTCTACAGGAGAGGCTAAGGCTCAACGTGGTGTAGGACGTCGTGAAATCGGACATGGAAATCTGGCTCACAGAGCATTGAAAAGAATGATTCCGGAAGACTATCCTTATGTAGTACGTGTCGTTTCAGATATCCTTGAATCAAACGGTTCTTCATCGATGGCTACCGTATGTGCCGGAACTTTGGCCCTGATGGATGCCGGTGTGAAAATTAAAAAACCTGTATCGGGTATCGCTATGGGATTGATTAAAAACGCAGGTGAAGAAAAATATGCAGTGTTGTCTGACATCCTTGGAGACGAAGACCACTTGGGCGATATGGACTTCAAAGTGACAGGTACTAAAGACGGTATCACAGCTACCCAGATGGATATTAAGGTAGACGGTCTGTCTTACGAAATCCTGGAACGCGCCTTAAATCAGGCAAAAGAAGGACGTATGCACATACTCGGTAAAATAGAAGAAACAATTTCCGAACCACGTACTGAGCTGAAAGATCACGCTCCTCGTATCGAAACAATGACTATTCCGAAAGAATTCATCGGTGCTGTAATCGGCCCGGGCGGAAAAATCATTCAGGGAATGCAGGAAGAAACAGGTGCAACAATCACTATCGAAGAAATCGACAACGTAGGTCGCATCGAGATCTCAGGAACTAACAAGAAATCGATTGATGACGCAATCCGCTTGATTAAAGGTATCGTTGCTGTTCCCGAAGTAGGTGAGGTATACAAAGGTAAAGTTCGCTCTATCATGCCTTACGGTGCATTTGTTGAATTCCTTCCGGGAAAAGACGGTTTACTCCATATCTCTGAAATTGACTGGAAACGTCTTGAGACTGTAGAAGAAGCCGGCATTAAAGAGGGTGACGAGATCGAAGTGAAATTGATCGATATTGACCCGAAGACAGGTAAATTCAAACTTTCAAGAAAAGTTTTATTGCCACGTCCGGAAAAGAAATAAATAACAATACTCTTTACTGACAGAGTGATAACCTGGCTATTATTAATAGTCAGGTTATTTTTTTATGGACAATCAGTATAAAAGTCATTCTTTCATTTTGATATTACGAAAAGTTTATGTTGCTTTGTCATAAGAAAATCCAATTAACCTTTAAAATCTATTCATGCCAAGCAACAACAGCCTTCACACCATGGACTTATTCAGCCAGTTCTTTCAAGAAAACCAGAAGAAGTTTCTGTCGTTTGCTTATTCATACACCCGAAATAAAGCCGCAGCCGAAGATATTCTGATGGAAGCAATGGTCAGCCTGTGGGAGAATCGCGAAAAATGGGAAAAAGATTCCAACCTGCATGCATTGCTGCTTACTATCATCAAAAACAAATCACTCAATTATCTTGAACACGAACAAGTGCGTATGAAAGCTGAAGAGGCGATCAATACACATAAGCAACGTGAACTCGATCTCCGTATCTCCACCTTGGAAGCATGCGAACCTGCGACTATTTTCGATACTGAGATACAACGCATCGTATATAAAACACTTGAACAGCTACCGGAACAAAGCCGCCACATTTTCATATTAAGCCGTTATCACAATACTCCCAATAAGAAGATAGCCGAACAACTCGGCATTTCTATCAAAAGTGTAGAATTTCATATCACCAAAACATTGAAACTGTTGCGTCTCGAACTCAAAGATTATCTTATATCCCTACTTTTTTAAAAAAAACTTCATTTTCTTTTAGGGTTGTCCCAGGGTATCCTGTTATATATACAGAAGGAGGAAATAAAGCCTCTGACAATACATAAACTAAAAACATTTTATGGAACAGGAACTGCTATACAAGTATTTTAAAGGAACCACTTCTGAAGAAGAAGAAAGGCTGATTCTGGATTGGGTGGATGCCTCCCCCGAGAATCGGAAAGCATTTCAAAAAGAACGCATGCTATATGACATAGCCTTATTCACAGACGAAAAACAGATGAACCGGAAAGATAGAAAAGCCCGGATCATCCCTATGCTGAGGTGGAGTGCACGTATTGCCGCCGTAGTCATTGTAGCCATCAGTTTCGGATTCTTGTTTAAGAACTATCAGTATGAAAAATCAGCCTGCCAACAAACCATAACAGTACCTGCCGGACAACGTGCACAAATCACACTGGCGGATGGAACCAAAGTATGGTTGAACTCCAAATCGACCTTAACCTATGCATCCAACTTCGGTCGTAAAGAAAGAAATGTAGAGCTGGATGGAGAAGCCTATTTTGAAGTAGCCAAGAATAAAAAAATACCATTCTTCGTCAATACGGAGATTAATCGGGTGAAAGTGGTAGGAACCCATTTCAATGTCTGCGCCTACAAAGGCAGCAACGAATTTGAAACGACTTTAATTGAGGGAATTGTCGACATCTATCCGATAGGGAGTGATCAGGTAATTACCCGGTTGACAAAAGACGAATTTTTCGGATCGTACAATGGAAAATATAAAAAGACCACTTTGCCTTCGTACGAATATCTGAGATGGAAAGAGGGATTATACTGTTTTGATGATGCACCCTTTAACAGCCTGCTCAACAAACTGGAAAAATATTATAATGTGAACATCAGCGTGAGAAACCTGAACATACTCAACTACCGTTGTACCGGTAAGTTTAAAGAACAGGATGGCATAGAACATATCCTGAAAGTTATTCAGAAAGATCATAAGTTCACCTATAGTATCAACGAAGAGAAAGACAGCATCATCATTGAATAGAAATAAGGAAAGAGCTCAATATAAACCTTAAATTAGTACGAACCATTAAAAACCAGATACGCATGAAAAAATAGAAAAGAAAGTCCATTATTCTCAAAAAAGAGAATCGGAAAGTACCCCCATACTTTCCGATTCGAAACAGTCAAAAATCGACCTTAATCAATTTATTAACTTAACACGTTACAAAGATATGAGAAAAATTTCTTTGCCGAGGCATTTATGCCCAAAAAATTTTGTTTCAAAACAAATATTGTTAGCCATGAAGATCACTTTATTCCTTCTCTTTTTCGTAGCATTCCAAGCTTACAGTGAGAATGGATACTCTCAAAGCACTAAAATAAGCATACCGCGTTCTAGTCTGAAAGTAAGCGAATTACTATCAAAAATCGAATCTCAGACAGAGTACCTGTTCGTCTACAATAAAAAAAACGTAGACACCAGACGCTGGGTGAACGTGCAAGCCGATAACAAAACTGTATCCGAAGTTCTCGACCAAGCATTCAAAGGTACCAACATTAAATATGTGATGGAAGGTAACAACATTGTTCTGACCAGAAACAATGATAATGCCATAACTGCACAACAGGACAGAGTAACCGTAAAAGGAGTTGTTACTGATCAGAATGGTGACCCCATCATAGGTGCCAATGTACTCGAGAAAGGTACTACCAATGGCTGCATCACCGATATGGAGGGTAATTTCACCCTCAATGTACCCAGTAACGCCACTCTTACAATCACCTATATCGGTTATCAGCCACAAAATATCCAGGTGAACGGACGGCAGAGTTTCAACGTTAAACTGCAAGAGGAAGCCATGGCGCTGGAACAGGTAGTGGTAACCGCTATGGGTATCAAGAAGAAAGAAGCTTCCTTGACTTACTCAACCCAACAAGTGGGCGGTGACGAATTGACCCGTGCCAAAGATCCGAATATGATTAATGCCCTTGCCGGTAAAACAGCAGGTGTACAAATCACTAAAAGTTCATCCGGACTGGGTGGTTCGGCCAAAGTTTCCATTCGCGGTAGCCGTTCGATCAGTGGAAACAACCAGCCTCTGTATGTTATCGACGGTGTACCGATGCTGAACAATAGCAATGAACAAGCTTCCACAGCTATTGGTGGTACAGCCGATGCAGGTAACCGTGATGGCGGTGACGGTATCTCAAACTTAAACCCGGACGATATTGAAAGTATGAGTATCCTGAAAGGAGCCTCTGCAGCAGCTCTCTATGGCTCACAGGCTGCCAACGGTGTGATCTTAATTACCACAAAGAAAGGCAAAGCCGGTATCCAAAAAATCACTTTCTCTTCTAATCTGACTGTAGACCACGCCATTTGTTTGCCCGAATTCCAGAACAATTACGCCATGGACCCTGAAGCCAAAAACAGTTGGGGAAAGAATCAAACACTGAAAGATTATAATAACGCCGATAATTTCTTTCAGAATGGTGTAACAGCCATCAACTCCGTATCTTTTATGAACGGCAGCGAAAAGATGCAAACTTATTTCTCTTATGCCAATACTACAGCCAAAGGTATCGTTGAGAAAAATAAGATGCAAAAACACAACCTCAACTTCCGCGAAACGGCTAACTTCTTTAATGATTACCTGAAGCTGGATGCCAACGTGAACCTGATGACACAAACTATCAAAAACCGTCCCACCTCCGGTGGCTATTATATGAATCCGTTGGTAGGTCTCTACGGTTTCCCGAGAGGTGAAGATTTATCCGAATACAAGAATAATTTCGAAGTCTTCGATCCTGCCCGTAACATGAACGTACAGAATTGGTATACTTCTTATCAGGACATGGAACAAAATCCCTACTGGATCACCAACCGCATCAACAGTAATGATAAACGCACACGTGCGATCGCTTCACTAACAGCCAACGTAAAAAATTACCGACTGGCTGAATATCCAGGCACGCGGTACAGCCGACTACACACACGACCAGTATCAACAGCGCATGTATGCCTCTACCGCTCCTGCCTTAGCGGGGCAAAACGGACGTTACATCGACCTGAATCATACTGAAACATTGTATTACGGCGACGTCATGGCTATGGTAAACAAAAAATGGAATGACTTTTCATTGAACGGAGCCATCGGCGGCAGTATCAACAGTACAAATGTAAACTCCCTGAGACTGGATTCTAAAACAGCTTCCCTGTACTATCCGAATGTATTTACGGTAGCCAACATTAAAATGACACAGGCTGCCTACATCGACGAACAAATGAATCAGAAGCGAGTGTTGCAGTCTTTGTTCGGAACCGCTCAGTTGGGTTGGAAAGAAAGTCTGTACCTGGATGTTACCGCACGTAACGATTGGTCGTCGACACTGGCCTATACCAAGCACAGCAGTTTCTTCTATCCCTCGGTAGGTCTGTCATGGGTACTGAACAATACAGTGAAACTTCCCGAATGGATTTCTTTCGGTAAGATCAGAGGTTCTTGGTCTAAAGTTGGCAATGACCTTCCATTGTTCATCAGCAACACGATCCCTGGCAGCAATGATATCATCGGAGCAGGTGGTGCCATCGTGACTTACTCCAAAGCCCCCTTCAACGATCTGAAACCGGAAATGAGTACTTCTTATGAAATAGGTACCGAATGGAGATTCTTCAATTACCGGCTCGATTTCGATATTACTTATTACCGCACCAATACCAAAAATCAGTTATTCACATTGCCTTCATCGGCAGGTGCCGACTATAAATACTATATGGTAAATGCCGGTAATATACAAAACGAAGGTGTTGAAATCACTCTTGGAGCTACTCCGGTAATGAACGATGCTTTCCGTTGGAAAACCCAATTTAACTTCTCCACCAACAAAAACAAGATTATCAAGCTTCATCCGGATCTCAAGACATTCGTTTATGGTGACGAAAGCTTCTCTTCTTCTTACTCCATGCGTTTGGTAGAAGGAGGTTCATTCGGCGACATTTACGGTAAAGCATTCGAACGTGACGAAAATGGCAAAGTGGCATTTACTACAGATAAAGACGGAGACAAGATCCCGAACGTTATCGGTGGCGGCAATACAGAAAAAGTAGGCAACTGTAATCCGGACTTTATGTTAGGATGGAGCAATACATTCACTTACAAAGGTTTCTCACTCTACTTCTTGATCGATGGACGTTTTGGTGGCGATGTACTCTCACAGACTCAGGCCGAACTCGACCAAAGAGGTGTCAGCCTGAACAGCGGTAAAGCCCGAGATGCAGGATATATCAATATTGACGGAACACAAGTGAAGCCGAGAAAATTCTACACCGCAGTCAGTGGACGTGACGGATGTACGGAGTACTATATGTACGACGCTACCAATATTCGCCTCCGCGAACTCTCTTTGGGCTACTCACTCCCCCAAAGCTGGTTGGCTAAAGCCGGCGGTGCATTTAAAGATGTCCAGTTGTCATTTGTAGCCCGCAACCTGTTCTTCATCTCAAAGAAAGCTCCGTTCGATCCGGATGCCGTTCTTTCGACAGGTAACGATAATCAGGGTATTGACGTATTCGGCATGCCGACTACCCGTAGCTTAGGTTTCAATATTAAGTTCACATTCTAAAAGAGATTCATCATGAAAAACAATATCAAATATATAGCAGGCATACTCTTAGGAGGATTGATCGGATTTTCAGCTTGTACTGATTCTTTTGAGTCGTTCAACACCAACGAAGCAGGATTCGATAATGATAGTAAAAAACAGGATTTCAATTATTATGGCATCCCTTTGGGAATCATTCAGCAAGGAATCTACTTCAACTACGACTGGGGAAGCGGCAAGAACTGGCCTTTTCAGACCATGCAAAACCTGGGGGCAGATCTATTCTCGGGATATGTGCATGACTTCAATCCCTTCAACGAAGGAAAGAACAACAGCACTTACTACATGATGGACGGCTGGAACGGTTCTACATGGGATAATACCTATGGATACATTATGCCGGAAGTACAGAAATCAGAGACTATTAATGAAAAAGACAATATAGGGTTCTTCGGTATTACCAAGATACTGAAAGTGGAATTAATGCACCGCTTATCCGACCTGTATGGACCGATCGTCTATACTCAGTTCGGATCAAAAACGGGTTCTACACCCGATACGCAACAAGAAGCATACAAAGCTTTCTTCAATGACCTGGATACAGGTATTGCCAAGATACGTGAATATCAGAAAGCCAATCCGGACATTGAGAGTTTTGCAAAATTCGATATCCTGATGCCGCAGGGAAAACGCACATTCAGCGAATGGATACGGTTCGCAAATTCTCTCCGTCTGCGCCTGGCTGTCCGTATTGCCATGGCGGACTCTAAGCTGGCTGTGGCAGAAGCCCAAAAAGCACTTACGGATGAAGAAGGATTGCTGGAAGGCAATGATGAAGTCGTAGCCGTTTCTACCTCATCAGGTTATACTAATCCTTTCGGAGAAATCAATAAAGCATGGGGCGAAGTGTTTATGAACGCCAACATGGAGTCTCTATTAGTGGGTTACGAAGATCCCCGCATGGAAAAGTATTTTGATAAAGCAACCGGCTCTGATGCAACAAGCCTTATCGACTATAAAGGTACTTACAAAGGTATCCGCCAAGGAACAGGCTTTAGTCATAAAAACTACAACGGACATTCAAAAAGTACCATTACCCAACAGACAGACGCCGTACTGATGACTCCTGCCGAGGTATGGTTCCTGCGTGCCGAAGCAGCTCTGCGAGGCTGGAGCAGCGAATCGGTGAAGGATTGCTATGAAAAAGGTGTAAAAGCATCATTTGCACAATGGGGTGCTGCCGGTGCCGAAGCATATCTGGAGAGTGACAGAAAGCCATCCGACTATGTAGACGCTTTCAAAGCAGCCAATAATGTGAAAGCAGTCAACACACTGACCCCCAAATGGGACGATGCCGCCGGCAATGAAGACAAGCTGGGACGCATCATTACACAGAAATGGCTTGCCATGTTCCCTGAAGGAGGAGAAGCTTGGGCAGAACAACGTCGTACAGGCTATCCGAGACTATTCCCTGTATTGGTCAACCAAAGTGAAGGTACGGTAGATACCAACCTCGGACCACGTCGACTGAACTTCTTCGTAGGTATCAAAACGACCAATCCCGAGCAATATACCCAATTGGTAAATGCATTGGGCGGAATCGACAACTGCGGCACTCGCCTGTGGTGGGACACCGGAAGAAATTTCTGACACACAAAGGTATAAATTTTAATTAGTGGGTTTTCTTCGTATTAGTTGCGGGGAAAAGATTGGGAAGGGGCAAAGTCGAGGGGGACTTTGTCCCCTTTTTTATTAAAAACAGAATCAAAATAACAAAGAATGAAGAATCCAGATCATGATCTATAACAGATTAACAATAAGCACATTACTCGTCACAAGATGTTTCAAAAGACGTTCGTCTGATGCAACAAAGATAAGATGCTTTTTTTACTTGTGCAAATCTTTTCGCATCGTTTTAATTATCAGTCATTTATCTATTCCCTTTGCATTTTGTACAGAGAGCAAGAATCCTGTTTCAAAAGACGAACGTCTTTTGAAACACCACCTGTGTATTCAAGACAGTTATATCTGATTGGAATACACAAACTTACGCATAATAAAAGTTGTATCAAACAGTCTTTACCGACTTATACCCTTATGTATAAGTCGGGCAAGAGATTTTGATCTGATTATTCATTAAATAAATTTAGAATGAACAAACTTTTGATTATGCGGACACACCTCCTATGGATCGGAGTAATGACGGCATCCAGCCTTTGGTTGAGCGAATGCACGCAAGAAGAAAAGTATCCATTTTTTCCGGAAAAAGGTTATGATTCCGGTACTGTAATCCCTATTAAAATCAGTATGGCTGAAAATGGAGAGTACGATTCCTATACTCCGGAAAACGACATGGCTCCTCGTTACAATGCTCCTCTGATTGCCGAATGGGCAGGAGTACAAACTCTAAGCCGTACCCGTACAAAAGAATCTCCGGAATATAATGGCCCCAGAATCGCATCTATGGAACTGACAGAAAATACTCCTTCCACCCTAACTACCCGTGCAAACACTCTGTCTACAGGTGTTTACTTTCGTCTGATCGTGTTCCGAAAGTCAGGGAATAACTATGTGTTCCAATCGGCTGCAGACTATACCTCAAATGGTGCTTCTTCACCTGTACTGAAGAAAGGAAAATTACTCACACGCTCAGGAACGATCCGGGTCATCGGATACTCATTCAATACAACTGCGGCATTGGGGGATATCCCCGCATCATATACATATAATACCACCAAGATAGATATCCCCAACATGAATAATGACTTTATGACTTATGATTCAGGAGACATAGCCAATGTGAACAGTCTTAATTACAATCTTCCGGTAACATTCAAACAGAAACTGTGTAAACTGACAATAAGCATTAGTGTAACCGGCTTCACAAGTAATACCATCAGCGGGTGTACAGGGGTATACGTAAAGCAGGGAGGTAATTCAACCTCGTGGGTAATTGGCAGTTCGGCAGTGGCTGCTAATACCAGCAACACAGCTTCATTCAACCCAAACACTAACCAGACTACTACGATACACATGGTTCCTTTCGCAAGTTCCCGGACAATAACAGTACACTTCAACAAGCTGACAGTAGGAAATCTAATTGCTAATAATGCGGATAATATCGATATTGCTTCAACTCAGAGTGTCCAATTGAAAGAGGGAATGAGCTATACAATGAAAATCCAGTTTAAGAGAAGCCCCGGAATAAATGTTCCGGCAGGTAGCATCAATCTGAGCAATCCGAAAAAAGCATGTACCAATGATGATAAGCAAAAGTTATCAAAATTGGTATTTGCCGACGGCAATTTAAAAAGTACCGGTGCAAGCAACAATTATGTATGGGCAACCAACAAAGAATATGGCTACTATTACCAATGGAAAAAAGACTATAATGGAAACAACATCGATCCATGTGCCAGACTAAATCCCACAACTTATGGTAGTGGTTGGCGGCTGCCTACACGCAATGAATTAGAAAGATTGGGAAGATGCAATAATGTAAAAAAGGTCTCTAATGGAGTGAATGGTGTGTGGTTCCTAAATGCCACAACCGGTATTTTTTTACCGTTAGGTGGCTGGCGTAATAATAACTCGGGAACAACGGCAGAAGACTGGCCTGGAACGTATGGTCAATATTTTACAGATGAATCAATTAATACTAATGATTGTTATAGATTGGATATATCTCCCGGAGAAGGTAAAACCGATGTCAATAGCACACCAAAGAAAATGGCATACCAAACTCGTTGTGTCAAAGGACCTAAACTATAATATTTCCCCTTAAATATAAAGAAGAGTAAAAAAACAAAGACAGAAACAGTGCTGATAATCCACTGTCTAATTTTTTTGGAGATATTCCGTAAATTACAAAACACAAGGCAACTAATTCATTTCGAATCAGTTGCCTTATTTATATTTTAATCATTCCTCCCAAAAATTCAGAACGCCTCAATCGAAGGAAAAGTCTAAGACAAATCACCTACTATTAGATAGTCAGCACAATTCGTCAGGAATCTATTATGAACCAGCTTTGCAAGCATTGCCATACCCTGGATACACCAAGTATTTCGATATTAGCAACCCTACATACTCTGATAGTAACCGTCCAAAAAGCAAGTATAAAGCTCAAACAAAAGAAATGTTCACTTCTCTAATAATAAATATCTTATGTTATAAGAATCATGTTTCAAAGGACGTACGTCTGATGTAACAAAGATAAGACGCTTTTTTTATCTGTGCAAATCTTTTTGCATTGCTTTAATTATCAGAAGTTTATCGGCTCCCCTTGCATCCAGTGCGGAGGGTAAAAATAGTGTTTCAAAAAACGTACGTCTTTTGAAACACAACAGGCGTTCTATCTGTCTAATTTACACAAACTTACTGCAAAATAAAAGCTGTATTCACAGCCTGCCATAGCCGGCCTGCCCATTCTTAATGGGAAGGCCTTGCTGAGTATGATCTATTTTATTCATTTTTAAACATTTGAGTTATGAATACGAAGACAAAACTTCTGTATGTAGGCTTTCGTGCGTTAAACACATGCTGTCTGTACGCGGCTTTTTTAATGATAACATCGTGTGGCGACAATGTTGTGAACCCCGACAGCCCGGAACCGGACGGGGAGGATATGATTCCTGTTACGGTCAGCCGGGTTGAGGATGGCAATTATATGGAAAGCCATGTTGATACTCCCGACACAACCGGGGGAAGAACGCTTGTAGACGAATGGGTGCCGGTGAAAGAGCCACCCGCCAGCAGGGTCATACCCGCTGCCGTGCCTTACGAGGGGCCTCCAGCGGTACGGATGACGCTCCGCGAAGAGCCACAGGTCACTACCCGTGCCGCTACATTGGGCAACGGCATTTATTTCCGGTTGATCGCTTTCCGTAAAGTAGGCAGCAATTACGTATTCCAGTCGGCTGCGGATTTTACGACAAACGGGGCTTCCGCTCCCACACTCAGGCAAGGAAATCTGCTCACCAGAGCAGGAACTGTCCGTGTGATCGGATACTCGTTCAATAGTACGGCAGGGATGGGAACGATCCCTTCATCCTATACTTATAACAGTACTTCCGTCACTATCCCGAATATGAACAGTGACTTTATGGTCTATGACTCGGGGGACATAGCGAATGTGAGCACAATCAGCCACAACCTGTCGGTTAGTTTCACGCAAAAACTCTGCAAGCTGACGGTTAAACTCTCCTTGTCGCAGTTTGGGAGCAACACGTTTACCAACTGTACGGGCGTATATGTTTCTCAAGGGGGCAATGCGTCCTCCTGGACGATAGGCCCCTCTACAAATAATGTAAGTGCCAATACCGGAAATACACCTACATTCAATATAGCCAATAATTCTACTGCCACTGTGCGGTTAGTTCCTTTTTCGGGTTCCCGGACGATCACGGTGCATATCGGTACGCTGACTCTCAGTAATTACTTCAATGCAAATAACCGGAATATCATCTCGAGTCAAAATGTCCAGTTGCTACCGGGAAAGAGTTATACCATTACGCTGAAGTTTGAATTGGGGATACAATTGGCGGCAAGTAACATTAACCTGACACAAAACGGATGCACAACGAATGATAAGAATGATTTGGCAAAGCTGAGATGGGCCACGGGAAATTTGAAGAGTACGGGAAGCACGAATTATATATGGGCACCTTCGCAGACAGAAATTGGGTATTACTACGCTTTCAATAAACTTTATAATGGAAGCACCGGAGATCCGTGTTCTAAATTGAATACTGCATATTACGGTACAGGCTGGCGGACACCTTCTAAAAATGAACTGGAAAAACTGTCACGATGTACAGATAAAGTGTTTACGAATAATGGTATGTGGTTTATGAATAAAAGCCTGGGGGTATTTTTAAAAGCTGGAGGAGTGCGACAGGAAAGTGGATCAGGCACAAATGGAGCGACATATACAGATCATGGGTGTTACTGGACCTCGACAATAGGGACTAGTAAAAATGCTTATAATATGGAATTTTGGAACACAGAGGCACATGTAAATAATACATCTTCTTGGTTTGGTCTCCAAACTAATGGTTTACTTATCCGTTGCGTAAAAGGTACCAAACAATAATATTCACTTTTAAACTTAACAAATCATGAAAACCGAACTCAAAGGCTGGCTTGCGGACAATACCGTAACCACCGACAACAAAGAAGACAAAATCCTGGTATTGGAGAGCGCCGGAAACCTGACACTATCCGATGTACTGGATGAAATGAAGAAAGAAGATACCGGCTTGCGGGCAGAGACTTTAAAGCATGCCGTCGATCTTTTTCAGCGTACAGTATCGGAATTGGTACTGAACGGATACTCTGTCAATACGGGGTTATTCCGTGCTGTTCCCCAGTTTCGCGGGGTAATAGACGGTGGAGTATGGAATCCTGAGAGAAATTCGATCTATGTTTCCTTCAATCAGGATAAGGATTTACGTGAAGCTATCGCACGAACCGGCGTAAAAATCCTAGGAGCCAAAGGCGATTCGGCCTATTTCATCGGTGGTGAAGACGCCGCCACCCGTGCTACGGACGGTAGTGCGACTGCAGGACGTAACTATCGCTTACAAGGCAAGAACATCAAAGTAGCAGGTACAGATCCTGCCGTAGGTATCGTCTTGATTGATGAAAAAGGCACGGAAACGAAGCTACCGATGGATATGATAGCAGTAAACAACCCTTCGGAAGTACTGGTACTCCTACCGGCAGACCTGACAGACGGAATATACAAACTGCGACTGACTACGCAATATACCAGTGGCAACCGGCAACTGAAGACACCACATGTCATCAGCCAAACCATCGTAATAGGCAATACAACCGAGGGCGACGGAGATATTGTGGACGACCCGACAGCATAAATCATACCGCATCGCTTCCCTTATGCAGGGGTGCATCGATATCTTGTGCAGTTCTGCACAAGGTGCCGGTGCACCCCTGCACAATGCGGCAATGCAACCAAGCTCTAAAATCACTGATAGACCTGTACCGGAAGTTCTCCCCTTAAAGCCCCCAAAGCATTCAATGCCAAAGCCTCCATCTCATCTTCTCCCGGATACACGAAAACGGGAGCAAGGAAAGAGATACGTTCCCTTAAACGGGAAATTACATAATCGGAATAGGCAATGCCTCCGGTCAGCAGAATGGCGTCTACCTTTCCACATAAAACAGTAGAGGCAGCACCGATACTTTTGGCCACATTGTAGATCATGGCATCGAGCACCAACCGGGCATGGTCATCACCTGCCTCAATGAACTGAATAATGGCAGGAATATCAGTAGTTCCCAAATGGGCGGTAAGCCCGGCACGACCCGAAATTCGTTTCTTCAATTCATCTTTGGTGAATTTCCCGCTGAAACAAAGGTCTATCAGTTGTCCGGCAGGAAGAGTTCCGGCTCTTTCGGGTGAGAAAGGCCCTTCGCCATCCAATGCATTATTGGCATCGACTGCACGCCCATGACGATGGACTGCAACGGAAATGCCTCCTCCCAAATGGCAGACGATCAAATCAAGATCTTCATAACGAGTGCCACGTTCGGCAGCATAACGACGGGCAATAGCTTTCTGATTCAGTGCATGCCAGATAGTGATACGCGGCATCAAAGGCGAACCGGTAATACGGGCAACCTCTTCCAGTTCATCCACCACACCCGGATCTGCAATAAACGCCCGGCATCCGGGTAAAGCTGCGGCCAATTCATCGGCTATCAAACCTCCCAGATTGCAGGCATGTGTACGCATAGCGTGAAGGGTATCCCGCTTCATGGCTTCGTTAACCTCATAAACTCCACCGGGAATAGGCTTCACCAAGCCTCCGCGTCCAATGACAGCATCGAACCGGAAAGGAATATCGTTTACCTCCAACTCTCGGAGAACAAGCGATTTACGAAATTCGAACTGATCGATCACCCGGGGGAAGGCAGACAACTCTTCCACCGTATGGCGAATGTTGCGTACCAACAAAGGAGTTTCATTTTCATAAACAGCGATCTTTGTTGAAGTGGAACCGGGATTGATAACAAGGAGCCTTTCCCCCCGTCCATTCTTCACAGAGGACGGAGTAGAGTTTATATTCAGTTTATCCATATTCTTAGTTTAATTATGATCATCATTCGGAGCATCTTCCTCTCTCTGCCGACCGGGTAGAAGCTGTCAGACACGCCATCGCAATACTATAATACTTGGAAAGTCCGGAATCACTGCGTGACGGTAACACCACCGGGCAAATGGGGCCTTGCAGCAACCCTGCCATATCGGCTTTGGCAAACAACGAAACAGATTTATAGAAAGCATTGCCCGACTCGATATTGGGGAATATCAATACATCGGCCTGTCCGTTGATGGGCGATACAATTCCTTTAATATCCCCGCTGGCCTGCTCGCAAGAGGTGCGTACATCCAACGGACCATCGATAATCACATTACCAAACTCTCCGGCTTCGGCCAACTCCACAATATTAACATAATCGAGCGAATGGGGAAACTTGGCACTTACCTTCTCCGTACAATGGATCAAAGAGATACGGGGTTGTTCTATCCCAAACCGCCGGCAAGTACAGATGGCATACCATATCATCTCAATGCGTTGTTGCAAAGTGGGACGAGGAATAACAGCAGCATCTGAGAAGAACAATAATTTATCATACGTCGGAATCTGCATTACGGCCAAATGAGTCAGAATCTTCCCCTTAGGCAGCAAGCCTTTCTCCTTGTCGAGAATGGCATGAAGCAAATTGTCAGTATTGATAATACCTTTCATCAGAATATCGGCTCCCCCTTCCCGAACAATACGAACAGCTTCACGCGCTGCCTCATCGGGATCTTCAATGTGGAGGGTCTTCACATATTCCGGGTACTTCTGCAGACTGGGATACTTTTGCAGGATGGCCGAGTCACCAATCATCAGGAATTCCGCAATCTCTTCGTCGAGTGCACGGGCAATGGCATATTCTGTATTCGGATCGTTGGCACAGACAACGGCAATCCGTTTCCGCCGGTTTAAGGTTTTGAGATGGGCTGTCAGTTGGTCAAAGTTTCTAATAGGTTCCATAACGTTAGATTTTTAGCAAATATCAGAAAAAGGATCGAGAAGTACATCATGGAATACTGAAAAAATAGACAAACCGAGTAACATTTTGATATAATACAACGCTTTCATTTCTACGGATGCAGGTAATTTCGTTTTTTAATGTAAATTTGTGTCCTGTTAAACTCCTATAATCAAACAGAACCATGAAAACAAAAACATTTCTCGCTCTTTTCTGCCTGTTGTGTATCAGTTCAGGCTTTTCATCGTGCCAACGTCATTCATCCGACCAGTGGAAATTGGTTTGGGAAGATAATTTCGACCAGAAAACAGGTTTTGATCCACAGGTCTGGAGTAAAATACCACGTGGCAAATCAGACTGGAATAACTATATGACCGACTTCGATTCCTGTTTCGACATGCGTGACGGCAATATGGTGCTGCGAGGCATCATCAATCACAGCCAGCCCAATGATACAGCACCCTATCTGACCGGAGGAATCTACACCAAAGGAAAAAAAGCATTCAGCAACGGACGCCTCGAAATACGCGCCAAACTGAACGGTGCACGTGGTGAGTGGCCAGCCATCTGGATGCTCCCGATAGATGCTCCCTGGCCGATGGGTGGAGAAATCGATATCATGGAACGTCTGAATCACGATACAATCGCTTATCAGACTATACATACCAATTATACGTACAATCTGGGTATCAAAGACAATCCGTTATCACACTCCGTAGGTGCGATCAATCCCGACGACTACAATGTATATTCAGTAGAAATGTATCCGGACAGCATTGCATTCTATATCAATGACACACATACTTTCACCTATCCCCGCATCGAAACAGACAAAGAAGGGCAGTTTCCTTTCGACCAGCCTTTCTATCTACTGATCGACATGCAGTTGGGTGGCTCGTGGGTAGGGGCTGTAGACCCGAAAGAACTTCCGGTGGAGATGTATGTAGATTGGGTAAGATTCTATCAGAAAGAGAAATAGAACCTTTTTACCCTACAAGCGTTAAAGACAAATCAGATATCAGCTTATTAAATCACTTTATTAAATGAACTTACAATTTCCCCCATTTCTGCACGAAGGCGATAAGGTAGCCATCGTATCGCCTTCAAGCAAAATAGACAGTATATTCCTGAAAGGTGCCAAGACGCGTCTCAGCTCCTGGGGACTTACTCCTGTCATGGGAGATCATGTCCGAAGTTCATGGGGCTCGTATGCTGGTGCCACCCATCAGCGCCTCAAAGATTTTCAGGCAGCCATGGACGATGAAGAAATTAAGGCCATCTTGTGCAGCCGTGGTGGTTACGGAGCGGTTCACTTGCTGGATAAGCTGGACTTCACACGCTTTCGTAACCACCCGAAATGGCTGATCGGGTTCAGTGACATCACTGCGCTCCACAACTTATTTCAATACAATGGTTTTGCCTCACTCCATGCTCCCATGGCACGCCATCTCGCTGTAACAGGAGAGGAGGATCCATGTTCATTATATCTCCGCGACATTCTTTTCGGTAAACTGCCCGGATATAAATGCCACCGCCATAAGTTGAATCATCTGGGACAGGCCAAAGGCATCCTGCGAGGCGGCAACATGGCTGTGTTCCACGGTCTCCGCGGAACACCATACGATATTCCTCCCGAAGGTACGATCCTCTTCATCGAGGATGTGGGCGAACGTCCTTATGCCATCGAACGCATGATGTATAACCTGAAATTGGGAGGCGTACTTGAAAAGTTATCCGGACTTATCATCGGACAATTTACCGAATACAAAGAAGACTATTCACTGAAAAAGGACCTTTACAGCACACTGGATGCCTTGGTGAAGGAGTATGACTTCCCCATATGTTATGACTTTCCGGTGGGACATGTGACAGAGAACCTACCACTAATCAACGGTGCGGAAGTGGAGTTCGTATCCGGAAAGAAAGGAGTGGAATTGTTAATAAACCCTCCTATCTGACTCACCCTACAGTGAAAATCATTAATTTTGAGGCTTTAAACTCCAAAAGCATAATTATGAAAAGAAACTCTATGTTCATACTGTCAGCTTTCATCCTGTTTTCTGCTTTCTCCTGCGGAACAAACGGCAGCAAGACCACTTCGACCGACATCACCGAGAAAAAGGTAATTGTCCAAGTGCCCCAATTTGACGCAGACAGTGCTTACAAGTACATACAGGCGCAAGTCGACTTCGGACCGCGCACACCAAATTCTAAAGGTCATGTTGCCTGTGGAGACTACCTGGCCGCCAAACTGGCCGAACATGGAGCCAAAGTGATCAGCCAAAACGCTGAATTACCCGCATACGACGGTACACTGCTGAAAGCACGCAACATCATAGGATCTTTTAAGCCCGAAAGCAAAAAACGCATCGCACTCTTTGCGCATTGGGATACCCGTCCATGGGCCGACAATGATCCGAATGAAAAGAATCATCACACACCGATACTGGGCGCCAATGATGGAGCAAGCGGAGTGGGTGTATTACTCGAAATTGCCCGCCAGATCAATCAACAGCAACCGGAACTGGGAATCGACATCATCTTTCTGGATGCGGAAGATTACGGAGCACCTCAGTTTTATACAGGCGAACATCGGGAAGACCAGTGGTGTCTCGGCGCACAATATTGGGCACGAACCCCGCACGTAGATGGCTATAATGCCCGCTTCGGAATTTTACTCGATATGGTGGGCGGCAAAGATGCTACTTTCTTTAAAGAAGTATATTCCGAGAAATATGCCAAAGGTATCAACAAGAAGGTATGGAAAAAGGCTAACGACGCCGGATACGGACGTTACTTTATTAACGAAGTAGGCGGTCAGATCACTGACGATCATCTGTTTATCAATCGCCTGGCAGGTATCCCGACTATCGACATCATTCCAAACGACGAAAATTGTGAACTGTCCAGCTTCGGACCGACCTGGCACACCGTGAATGACAATATGGATGCCATCGACCGCTCTACACTCAAAGCTGTGGGACAAACGGTACTGGAAGTTATTTATAACGAGAAATAATTATTTATCATGTCAATCAACGAATTACAAGACGAAGTCGTTGCTGAATTCAGCGACTTTGATGACTGGATGGATCGCTACCAGTTACTTATCGACTTAGGAAACGAGCAGGAACCGCTCGACGAGAAATATAAAACGGAACAGAATCTGATTGAAGGTTGCCAAAGCCGTGTATGGCTTCAGGCAGACGAAGTAGACGGGAAAATTATCTTTAAAGCAGAAAGCGATGCACTGATCGTGAAGGGCATCATAGCACTGTTGATTAAAGTCGTATCGGGACATACACCCGACGAGATTCTTAATTCGGAACTCTACTTTATCGACAAAATCGGTCTGAAGGACCACCTATCCCCCACTCGTAGCAACGGATTGTTGTCGATGGTGAAACAAATGCGGATGTATGCACTCGCATTCAAAGCCAAAGAGGCCAAAGGCTAAATCTCCAAATAAGGATGTGTCAGGACTCGTATTCACCACAGATCACACCGATTTACACAGATAGATATCACTGGTTATCAGCAGATTAAAATCATCCTGTGTTAATATCTGCGTAATCTGTGGTGAATTATGACGTACCTCCATCTTCTTCATCCACCTGATACTCCAGAATATCCCCCGGCTGGCAATCTAGCACTCTACAGATCGCCTCAAGGGTAGAGAAACGAATCGCTTTGGCCTTTCCCGTTTTCAGGATAGAAAGGTTGGCAGGCGTAATGTCAATCTTCTCTGCCAACTCCCCCCAAAGATATTTTTCTTCGGGCCATCATTATGTCAAGGTTTACTATTATAGCCATAATTCTATTAATTTTTCAATATTCGGATTCAGATAGTAAGATCTTGTTCTTCTTTCATCTTCAACCCGATGGCGAATACCTCGCCTACAATTAGTGAAACCAGTCCCAGAATGACCAGCATCACAGAATCTATGCTTGTCTCCATAGAATATCCGGACAACGAGAAGACTGAAGACAACTCATAATCATTCATCAGGGCCGGCACTGCCTCACTAATAAAGTTCAGCAACAAGGCGACTCCCAACCATCGCAACCGACGGACATTCTTCCAATTAAAAATATCCGATTTATTGATAGCTACAATCAGCTGAATAAAAAGCACTGTTGACGCAATGATGGCAAAAACAGCCAGAAGCCCGGAAATCACCTGGGCAACCATCATCCAGGTACTCCTGTCGACTTTTACATTCGTAACCATCTGTGTATAGGCAACGGGGACATAAGAGCCGGTCTTTTCATTATAAACAGAATCTTTAAAGGACGAAAAATCCTTGGGCATCAGTGTGGCAATCCGAAAGTTGATAGCCTGCTCTACACTTTGATTACCGGAATGACTTATCTTCATCCCTTCGGAAAAGCCATGACCGAAATCACGCCCCATATTAAACACCGAATAACAGAATACCAGAAAAACCAGTAAACATAGTATGTTCAATCTTCTTTTCATATTATGACTTATTATTCAATCTTTATCGTTTATTTTCATTCATCTTTCCGCCACGTTCCCGGAACCGTAACCTGCTTTATCCGAAGAAAACAGCCTACGAACACCATAGCCGCCACTGCTATCAATAGATAATAGGGAGTCGTACCCGTCACATCCCTGATTGTATCTGCATCGGGATAGGTCAGACTCAGCATGACAGAAATACTGTTGTTCACAATGTGTATCAGGATACAAGGAATCAGACTTCGTGTCCGATAATAAACCCATGCCAGCAAAAGGCCTCCAAAGAAGGCTGCAACTATCTGAGCCGGATTCAAATGAAATACTCCGAAAAGCAGTGCCGAAAGGAAGATGGCTTTCCGGGGAGAATAGCGTTCAAGCAATGCCTTAGTGGCACCACCACGGAACAGAAGTTCCTCAAGAATCGGCCCCAACAAAGTAATGGCCACAATGCCTAACCAACCGGACTGGAGAGCGTCGAACTGCTGTTCCAGAATATCAGGTACCCAAGATAAGACGGCAGTCAACAGATCCATCAGGACAGTCATCGACAAGCCTATTAGAAACGTTATGATCAGAAATGGAAATGAAATGAATGACCAACTTGTCTTGTCTTTGGGTATATAGTGTGCTTTCCATAAATAAAAAAACATCACTGCCATGGAAAGCAGCATCGAAGGAGCCAATGTCAACTCCGAAACCCGGGTGGCATCTACGCTCCCACCATTCATACGGGCAATGATAGTAAAAGGAATACCGATCAGCCCACCGCAAATAAGCTGGATTCCCAGATAAATCAGAATTAATTTGATCGCCGTTTTCATTCAGTCTTTTGTTTTAAATATGTACAAAGATAACGGTTTTAATTGACTACCGCTTCGGTAGAAGAGCTATTTGTATGGTGACCATGCAAAACTGAACTACATACAAACAAAGCTAACATGGAGATGGATACTACCAACATCGTAATGCTCATCAATGACTTTCTCATAAAACTTACTTTGAAGATTCGTTATGTTATTCAATAATAATTTATCGTTTTTCGATATGCAAAGATTCATATTAATTTTCACCTAAACAAGTAATTCGATAATTATTTATCGATAAACAATAAATATAGAATGTTTTTCGATATTTGTAGAGGATAAACACTGATATAAAGAAGCCTCAAAGAACCAGCGTCAGGGAGAGTATATCCATTTGATAGCGTATTACACCTTTAGACGTCACTCTGACACTATTCATCCTAATCTACTGACACGCACTAAAACACAAATCATCAAACAGGAAGAAGAAAATGCATACAAGACGCATATAACATGCAATAAGATGCAACATCGACCGAAGATTTCCAATAAATATGCATGATATCTTTAGAAGAGAGGTCACATACCATTAAAAGAAAGACATCATTGGGTTAAAACAAAAGCTTCATTAGTTCAAAACTTCACCTGCATGAAGCCGGAAGAGAGACAAAAGAGGACATTTACATGCCTGCAATCATTTTTCAGCACGCATAGAATGATCAGGGAGAGAATAACGATTTGCACCTTAAAACAGAATATTCTGCAAATTAAAGAACACAGAACAGGCTCAAAACAGAACAAGAGACATGTATTATCCGCAATCAGGATGACTATCTGAAAAGCCGAATTCACAAAATAAGCTCCTATTTAAGAGCCGGAAGATAACGGGCCGAATATAACTCACTCAGTGGCAAACAAAAAATACAAAATGTCAATTGACATTTTGTATTTTCCCCAAAAGCGCTTCCACATCGGCTGCATCCTGATGAAGCTGCGCTATCAATCCTTCAATCCCATCGAACTTCAGCTCCGGACGGAGATATTTTACAAAAGAGAGCCGGATAAATTTATCGTAAATATCGGAATGAAAATGGAGGATATTCACTTCTATCGAACGTTCGGGACCATTCCCTATCGTGGGACGAGTACCGATATTGAGCATACCATTATAAGTATGCCCGTCGAACGTGACATGAACTGCATAGACACCATCGGCAGGAACCAACTTATCAGGATCGTCTACACTGAGATTGGCCGTAGGGAATCCGATTTTCCTTCCTACCTGATAACCGCTCACCACCGTACCATCCAGAAAATAGTCGTAACCCAGACAACGTGCAGCCCGATCTACTTCGCCCTGATGCAACATCTTACGAATGACAGAAGAGCTTATATGGAGATCATCACACACACAGGCACGAGCACGAATCACCTCTATTCCCATTTCAGAGCCATAACGGCAATAATCCTCAAAGCCTTCACTACGATTGTGTCCGAAGCGGTGGTCATATCCGATGACAAGTGTCTGCACCCGATAACGGTCTCTCAGGATATCGGACATAAATTCATGGGCAGTCAGATGTGATACTTCACGTGTAAAATCAAGCATAAAGCAATAATCCACGCCCGTTTCTTCAAGCAGCGCCAGTTTCTCTTCCGAAGTGGTCAATAACTCCGGACGATAGTCTGCATTCATCACCTTACGAGGATGAATGGGAAAAGTAATCAGTGCAGAACGCAATCCACGAGCCGCAGCCAACTCTCTGACTTGTTCTATCAGAAAGCGATGCCCCATATGTACTCCATCGAAGAAACCGATGGTGGCAACACATGGTTCGGGTAGAACTCCCGGTATATTACGGATTATCTGCATGCTGTTTCTCCTATTTATTTTAATTCTCGGCAAAAAGCGGCCTCCAGTCTTCACCGGGTTTCACTGTATAGGTAGAGATGCCCAATGCCTGGGCGCCCTGGCAGTTGGCTTCGGAGTCATCTATGAAAAAAGTTTCGCGCGGATCGAGGTTTGCATCATCAAGCACTCCCCGGAAAATCTCTTCAGCGGGCTTTACCATTTTCATTTCATACGAGAGGTACATCTTTTCAAAATAGTCTTCTACACGGAAACCCCGATACGGAAACGCATGCTCACATGCCCACTTCCAATGTATCTCGTTGGTATTGCTCAGCAGATAGACCACATATTTCTCGCGGAGTTTCAATAACATATCAAGCTTAAAACGTGGAATATCCACCAAGAAACTATTCCAAGCAGCATCAATTTGCTCATCCGTCACCTCCTGAGTTATCTGCCCGCGGATACTATCACGAAACTGGGCTGACGAGATCAACCCTTTCTCATGTTGCATAAAGATTCCCTGCTGAGAATACATGCCTAACAATTCGTCCACCTTCTCTAATCCCAACTTCCGGAAGTTTTCTATACAACGCTGACGGTCGAGATTAATCAATACACCACCAAAATCAAAAATAAGGTTTTTAATTCCTTTTCTTTTCATCTCTATTCTGTTTTTGAAAGCTTATACACGACAGAGCACGCAAAGGAAACGGAGTTTTTATATCCTGTTCATAAAAGACACTTTCTTTGCGTCCACTGTGATAAATAGCTTTCATTTTCATTTCTGAGTTAAACGTTTGACCAAGCGAATCAATTCTCCAATCCACAAGACGAGAGAAGAAGAACCGATGATGATAAGCCATGTTTGCCAGTCGAGCGGTTCTGTACGGAATACAGCTCCACCGAACTGCACTATAAGAAACTGCCCACCCAGGATGGCCAGTACAATCAATTCCATTCCGTACGACTTCGTAAGACCCTTGAATGCTGAATCGGTAGTGCCAAACACACGGGCGTTGAACAGATTCCAAAACTGAAGCATTACAAAGAAGGTGAAAAAAATGGTCAACCGCTGTACCGTCATTCCACCGTCGGCATTTGTAAAGTAGTATATCATCGCCATCAGTACTACCAGAAAGAGTGTACCGACACCGAATATATTATGTTGCATCGCTTTACTAATAATAAAATCAGTACTGCGACGCGGTTTATCGTTCATAACACTCTCACTTGGCGGAATAGAAGCCAAAGCTAAAGCGGCAAATGTATCCATGATGAGATTTACCCATAACATTTGGGTCACAGTCAACGGTAGTTCTGTTCCCACAATAGAACCGAGCAATACGATGAGAAGTGCCACAAAGTTAATGGTCAGCTGAAATACGATGAAACGCTGGATATTCTTATAAAGTGACCGCCCCCACATCACAGCAGTCCCGATACTGTTGAAAGAGTCGTCCAGCAAAGTGATGTCACTGGCCTCTTTGGCAACTGAAGTTCCGGTACCCATCGAAAGTCCTACCTGTGCATGATTGAGCGCCGGCGCATCGTTCGTTCCGTCTCCGGTCACAGCCACAACGGCTCCTTTCTGCTGCAGCAATTGTACCAGACGTTGTTTGTCGGTAGGACGGGCACGCGACATAATTTTCAAGTCCATCACTCTATCCAATGCTTCTTCATCACTCAATTCGGCAAAAGCAACTCCGGTAATGCGATTGCGTTCCGTATCTTCCGGTTTCCACAGCCCGATCTGACGCGCAATCTCAGTTGCGGTGCCCGGAGTATCCCCGGTCACAATCTTGATACCGATACCTGCCGACTGGCATTTAGCTACTGCCGCAGGCACATCGGGACGTATAGGATCGGAAATGGCAACGACTCCAAGGAAATTAAGATTATTTTCTGAAACAAGTGCCACACAGTCATCCGGTTCGTTATCTTCCACCAAACGGAATGCAAAACCAAGTGTACGCATAGCCATATTCTGATAACCCAGTAATTGTGCTTCGACAGTCGAACGATATTCCACACTATCCACACGACGGCCATCGAGAATCACCTCCTTACATTTGCCAAGCACGATTTCGGGCGCACCTTTTATATATAATACCTTTTTGCCTATCAACGGCGACTTCACCAAAGTAGCCATAAACTTACGTTCAGTCGAGAACGTCAATTGGTCGAGCACCCGTGCTCCTTCTCTGAGTTCAAGATAGTTACGTTTCTGGCTATTCAGCCACAGCAACAAGGCAACTTCCGTAGGATTACCCACTCCTTTCGGCTTCTCACCCTCTCCCGTTTCTTCAAGAAAAGCAGTGGAGTTAGCACTAATCCCTTCCGCAATCAGTCTGCTGATATCGTCATCTGCCAGTTTCCCACCATCTTTCAAACCATAGAAATTGGGCTCGTGCACCTGCATCAGATTTTGTGTCAACGTACCGGTCTTGTCTGTACAAATCACGGTAATCGCCCCCATTGTTTCGCAAGCGTGCATCTTACGCACCAAATTGTTAGTGGCAAGCATACGGCGCATATTCAGTGCCAGGCTGAGGGTCACACTCATAGGCAATCCCTCGGGAACGGCAACCACGATCAGGGTAACCGCCATCATGAAATATTTCAATGTACGCTCCAACACCGGCAACCAGTCATGCCAACCGTTCAGAGCCCCAAAATCGAAATACAGTACAACGTCTTTTATAAAGAAAATAAGGAAAGCAAGTCCGGCTACGGTAAAACCGATCTTACCGATCAGGTTGGCCAATTTGGTCAGCTGGATATTCAATGGTGTAGGCTCCGTAGTTTGTTCCGTACTCTGACGTGCCACTTTCCCAATCTCCGTAGCATCTCCCACACGAAGTACCTTCATCGATCCATGGCCATCGACCACAGTTGTACCACGCATCACCAGATTGGAAGCATACGTAGCTTCTTCATCAAAATCGGCTTCGATTATTGTTTTATTAATCACCGGTTCCCCGGTCAGGTTCGATTCGTTCACCTGCAAAGAAATAGCTTCTATCAGTTCGCCATCTGCGGGAATCTCTTCACCGGTCTCCAATACCACAATGTCACCTACTACCACATCTTTACGCGGAATCTCCTGAATACGCCCGTTACGAATCACCTTTACTAAAGTCTCTTCAGTAACGGCATTCAGTAAATCGAATTTCTTATTGGCATCGTATTCGAAATAGAAACCGATACCGGTTGCCAACAGGATAGCGGCTATAATACCGATCGTTTCGGCATACTCATTCTCGATAACGGAAATGATAAGAGAGAATACAGCTGCAATAAGCAGCACACGTACAACAGGATCTTCAAATTTTTCCAAATAAAGCTTCAGGAGCGAAGGACGCTTAGGAGGCGTCAGTAGGTTGGCACCATATTTCTCCCGGCTTTGGAGAACTTCTTGATCAGTCAGGCCCAAATGAAAATAATCGTCGTTCTTTGCAGTCATGCAGATACATACATTAAATTAGAAGTTGCAAAAGTACAACATAAATCCGGTATAAGATGTTTCTTAAATCTTTTTTAAGGATTCCAGTTTTCCCAACAGTACTTTTGACGAAATGGGCTTCGTCAGGAAATCGGTAAAGCCGCTATGCATGATTTTCTGGCGGTCTTCTTCATACGCAAAAGCAGTAAGAGCAATGATAGGCACTGTAGCCGACATCTGTCGGATAGCCTCCGTAGCCTCGTAGCCATTCACCTCAGGCATACGGATATCCATCAAGATAATGTCCGGTTGGAATTTCAGGAAAAGAGAAATGGCCTCTTCACCATTGTGAGCCCAATGTAATTCGTAACGTGAAGCGAGGATAGCTTCGCAAAGACGATAATTGTCTTCCATATCTTCGGCCACCAGTATGCTCAGTTTTTTATCACTTCCCGCATCGATAACCGGAACCCGTACTGCAGAAGGCAATTCTTCCTGCTCTTTCTCAATGATGACTTTGGGTTTAATATCGGAATGTTCGGGCAATGTAAACCAAAAGGTACTTCCTTTGCCTACCTCAGATTCGGCTCCGATTTCCCCACCCAGCTTATTTACAATCGTCTTACAGATAGAGAGTCCGAGTCCGTTACCGTTTTTATCACTTTGCAAACGCACAAAACGATCGAAGACACCCTCCAATTTATCCGCCGAAATACCCGAACCGGTATCGCTAACATAAAACCGAAGTCCATTCTCGGAAGACTGATATCCGATACGGATACTACCCTCTGTAGTAAATTTGATTGCATTAGATACAAAATTGGACACAACCTGAGCAATTCGGTTACGATCCGTATGAACCATACACGAGGGCAACCCGGACTCTGTTATAATCTGTACAGGCGAGTTAGAGCCTATCTTCATACGGAACAATTGTTCCAAATCATTCAGTAACAAGTTGATATCGACATCAGAATAAACAAACTCCAATGTACCGGCCTCAATCTTCGACAAATCAAGAATATCATTAACCAGCTGTAATAGCAATTCGCTGTTCGTATGGAGTATCTCCAGGTATTTTTGCTTTTCTTCTTCTGTATTGGCCGCTGCCAGCAGTTCGGAAAAGCCGACGATGGCATTCAGTGGCGTACGGATTTCATGACTCATATTGGCTAGAAAAGCGGACTTGGAACGATCTGCATTTTCCGCTTTTTCCTTCGCTTCGGCCAACGCCTCTTCCGTTTGTTTAATCGAAGTAATGTCATGCACCGTCAGCACCATGCGCTCTTCACTATCCAGAGTCATAAATACTCCCGAGATCATTACGTCGCACTTTACAAATTCATGCTCGTCTATGGCAATATTCAGTGATGATTGCAAATCAGTAAATTCTTTCTTCTGGCGGAAAGCGTTTCCTATTGCTCCCCTCACCGGACATTCCTGGCAAAAAGCATGGGTTCCGCATCCCCCTTTGGCAGACAAGGCATTCCGGCATTGCAACAGATCACCTACACGCTTCTCTTTACCGTCCGGACTGAGATGAGTCAAATCATAATAATTAGTTTTCAGGACTTTGAAATCAGAATCGATTACCAAAACATACGCATGAATATGCGTCAGAATCGCATCAAACAGACAATTTACATTCTCCAGTTTCCGGTCCGATGCAGATTGCATTAACTTACCTTGTCTCTTTTCCCACAGAATAGCTCCTAAAAAAGCCACACATACCAGTGATAATACAATCTGCCACATCATAGTTTATAATTCCTTGATTAATGTTTTGTTGCTACAGACAAAGGTAGTGCTTTATTAATGAAAAAAGAAAAAATAAATGAACAATACGTCCGATACTTTTGTTATATTTGCATAAACTTAAAAAAAGAGACGACATGAAGTACATTTGCACCGTTTGTGATTTCATTTACGATCCGGAGATAGGTGATCCGGAAGGCGGAATCGAACCCGGAACACAGTTTGAAGATATTCCTGATGATTGGGTATGCCCTCTGTGTGGAGTTGGAAAAGAAGATTTCGAACCGTATAATGGCTAAACGATTCATTAACGATGAACGATAAGCGATGAGCACTCTCAATTACACGCTTTATCGTTCATCGTTCATCACTTTTCTCAAGACGCTTTCTTTTCTTTTACGTCACTGCTCGCTTCTACTACATTTACTACATAGTCACCGAGTTTTTCACATTCGGCGATAATATCCATGTAATAAACGCCCATCTGATAATCATATTCTTTATTATTCACATCCAGGATATTCTGATTCTTCAGTTGGTTACGATAGTTATTAATTTCATTCTCAATATTGAATGACTTATTAACATCGATACTCTGATGTTCGGGTTTCTCGACCACGACAATCATTTGCGACAGAGCATCATTGGTCAGTTTCATCATGAAATGAATGTGCTCATATTGCTTCTCTGTGAAATCCTGATTGGTCTGACGCTTCCGGCTGATGGTACGTGCCAAGTTATAGCAACTGTCACCAATACTTTCAATCTCGGTTACCTCACGAAGCATGGCACGTATCTGAAGCTTACTTTCCGAGCTCAAACGCCCTTCAGATACCTGATTCAAGTAATTGGCAATCTCCAATTCCATATTATCACTGATATTCTCGTATTTCTCAATCCGGCTGAAAAGTTTATTGAAGTCATCATCCTTTTCAGTATGCAACAGATCTTGTACCATACCAAACATACGATGAATACGCTCGGAAAACAGATGAATCTCCTTACGGGCCTGAAGTATGGATAATTCGGCCGTAGAAAGCATACCTCCGGTAATAAAGCGCAAGCGTGGCTCTTCATCTTCTTCCTTGGGACGAATAATGGCACACACGGTACGCTCAATCAGTTTCACTCCCCAAATCAGCAGACAGACGTTACATATATTAAAAATAGAGTGGAAAGCGGACAACTTATAAGAAATAGCCACCTCTGCACTTCCCGGATGGAAGAAGGTATCGACCACCCAATTGACGAATACCATAAAAGGATGGAAAATAATCAGCACCCAGATCACACCAAAAACATTGAAAACAAAGTGAGCCAAAGCAGCACGTTTTGCTTGTGAATTAGCAGTCAGGGCAGCCAGATTGGCTGTAATAGTAGTTCCGATATTCTCACCCAAGACCAATGCGGCACCCAGTTCCAGGCTGATCCATCCGTTGGCACACATAATTAAAGTAATAGCCATCGTCGCGGCGGAAGCCTGTACGATCATAGTGAGAATAGTACCGATAAATAAAAAGAGCAGAACCGAGAAAAATCCCATATCTGTATAGTTCTGTACAAAAGCCAGCATTTCCGGGTTGGCATTCAGGTCGGGGGCATTTGCTTTGAGGTACGAAAGCCCCATAAAGAGGAAAGAAAAACCAAAGATAAATTCACCGATAGACTTACGGTTACTTTTACCCGAAAAAATAAGAGGAAGGGCAATGGCTAAAAAGAGGAAGGGCAAAAGCAGCCATGTCGACTTTAAACCCAAAAATAGAAATGATCCATGCGGTGACTGTCGTACCGATATTAGCACCCATTATCACACTAATGGATTCGGCCAATGTCAGCAGACCGGCATTTACAAAACTGACCACCATCACCGTCGTTGCCGAAGAAGATTGGATAAGGGCGGTGATCAACACACCTGTTAAAACTCCCGTTACCCGGTTTGTAGTCATTGCTGTCAGAATTCCTCGCAATCTGTCACCTGCGACTTTCTGTAAGCCCTCGCTCATGATCTTCATTCCATAAAGAAAAAGTCCTAACGAGCCAATGAGCTTTAAAAAATCATAAAAAGAATATTCCATCTATAATTATTTTAGTGGTTGTTTGTCTTCTTAGCAATTATGTGATATATTTATCCGTACTATTCACCCCAAAATGACGTGAAATGAAACAGATGTTACAAATATATTGCAAAAATAATAATATTTCTAAAGAATTCCCTATTGGGAGCTCACTTTTGGATATTTATTACGGCTTTAATCTTAATTTTCCTTATCAGGTAGTCAGTGCTAAAGTAAATAATCGCTCTGAAGGACTCAATTTTCGTGTATATAACAATAAAGATGTAGAGTTTCTGGATGTAAGAGATTCTTCGGGAATGCGTACGTATGTGCGTTCTCTCTGCTTTGTGCTCTACAAAGCTGTCAGCGAACTCTTTCCGAATGGCAAACTTTTTGTGGAGCACCCGGTATCCAAAGGATACTTCTGCAATTTGCGGATCGGGCGCCCCGTCACACTTGAAGACGTGTCACAAATAAAGAAACGTATGCAGGAAATTATAGCGGAAGACATTACCTATCACCGCATTGAGTGTCATACAACTGAAGCCGTACGTGTATTCAGTGAACGGGGCATGAATGACAAGGTAAAATTACTCGAATCTTCCGGTTCTATCTATACCTATTATTATACTTTGGGAGGTACTGCCGACTATTATTACGGTAATCTGCTCCCAAGTACAGGATTTATCCACTTATTCGACCTCGTTAAATACTACGACGGACTGTTGCTGCGTATTCCTAACAAAGAAAACCCATCTGTACTGGAAGATGTGGTAAAACAGGAGAAAATGCTCGATGTTTTCAAAGAGCACCTGCGATGGAACTACATCATGGGATTGAACAATGTAGGAGATTTCAATATTGCTTGTGAAGAGGGACATGCCACGGACCTGATCAATGTGGCAGAAGCTCTGCAAGAGAAGAAAATAGCACAAATAGCCGATAGCATTTTCCACCGCGGAGAAAACGGGACTCGTGTAAAACTGGTGTTGATTTCCGGACCGTCATCATCCGGGAAAACAACTTTTAGTAAGCGACTCTCCATCCAGTTAATGACCAACGGCCTGAAACCATATCCCATCTCACTGGACAATTATTTTGTAGACCGTGAAGACACTCCATTGGATGAAAACGGCAATTATGACTATGAATCCCTTTATGCCCTCGACCTGGAGTTATTCAATACACAACTACAGGCTTTGTTGCGTGGCGAGGAAGTAGAACTGCCCCGCTATAACTTTATGTTGGGAAAAAAAGAATATAAAGGTGATAAATTGCGGATCGACGAACATACGGTATTGATTCTTGAGGGAATACACGCCCTTAATCCGGAACTGACTCCGCAAATCCCGGCAGCAAATAAGTTCAAAATATACGTCTCTGCCTTGACAACCATCTCGCTGGACGATCATAACTGGATCCCAACGACGGACAACCGACTTTTGCGCCGTATTATCCGGGACTTCAACTATCGCGGCTATTCTGCCCAAGAGACTATCTCACGCTGGCCCAGCGTACGCGCCGGAGAAGATAAATGGATTTTCCCTTATCAGGAGAATGCCGATGTGATGTTCAACTCCGCCCTTTTATTTGAATTTGCCGTGCTCCGCTGTCATGCCGAGCCCATTCTTACCAGCGTGCCACGTAACTGTCCGGAATATGCTGAAGCATATCGGTTGCTGAAGTTTATCAAATATTTCACTCCTGTACAGGATAAGGAGATTCCTCCAACCTCACTTTTGAGAGAATTCCTGGGAGGAAGCAGTTTTAAATATTAGATAGAGCCATATTCCAAATCATTATCAGACATAGACTTTACAAATACCGGCTCCGGAGAGAGCCTTATTTGTAGAATCTATGCCTGAATTATCAAATTTTATCCACCTTTCAACCAACCGGTAATGCCCGCCATTCCTCTTTGAAGAAGAATCAAAGAAGAAATGAAAAATAAGAGGGGGAAATGAGAGGTTTCTACAAAGATTTTTTAACTTTGTCACTGTTTAAAACCAAATCGCATGAAAATATCGACTTTAATCCTGACCATCCTCGTTTGTTTTAGCACAATCGTCGATGCACAAGGCACACAAAACAGAGCAAATGAACTGATGAAACAAGCGCAGAGTAGTCTGGAACAAAAAGAATACACTAAGGCGCGTTATCTTTTCATCCAGGCCTATGGCGCTTTCGCAACGCAGGAGAATTATCCGAAAGCCGTGGAATGCGGAATTCAGGGAGCAGCTCTGTACCATCGTGAAAATTATTACAAAGAGGCATTCGACCTCTGTAGAGGAATGGATCAGCTAGTCTGGGCCGGTGAACAAAAACAGCAGAAACAATTTTACCCGCTACGTTTCCAAATCACCAAAGAGAGACTGCAGATGTACATCGGACTAAAGAATGCGGCGCAGGCTAAAATTCAATTGGATAAGCTGGCAGAAACCGCAGGCCTGGCCAAGAACGATTCATTAAGCGAGAACCTACTATACACACAGGCAAGTTATTACTACACATTCGGGCAAAACACTCAGGGAGACGCGTGTTTTCAGAAATTAATCAACCAATATAAAGCCCAAAAGAATTACGATAAGGTCAACGAATGCTATAAAAAACTGATTGCCATCGGACGTAAATCTAACAATGCCTCACTGGTGGCCCGCACTTACGAGAACTTCATCGTCTGGACCGATTCAGTAAAAGCAATGACGGCACAAGACGAACTGAACGTACTGAAACGCAAGTATGACGAAAGCCAGCAGATCATTCAGGAGAAAGAAGACACACTTTCGGGCAAACAGTATATGATCGTCGGGCTGTGCACACTGGTAGTAATCCTGATTGCCGGTCTGATATTTGTGGCCATCGTACTGCTTCGTTTCATTGCCGGTAACCGGAAACTGAAAAAGAGCGTACAGATAGCCAATGAACACAATGAACTGAAGACACAGTTTATCCAGAATATTTCAGCACAGATGGAACCTACGCTGGATACACTCGCCTCTTCTGCCGCCGAGCTGTCGGACAAAGCACCTCAACAGGCACAGCAGATGCAAGGACAAGTAGCAGCCCTGAAGAAGTTCAGCAATGATATACAGGAACTTTCCACATTGGAAAACTCTCTGACTGAACCTTATGAAATGAAGGAGATCAACGTAAATACTTTCTGTGAAGCTACCATGGATAAGGTGAAAGAGTTTGTACAACCCGAAGTTTCGACCGTAGTCAATGCTGCCAAACTCCAGATCAAGACCAATCCTGAACAACTGGAACGGATCTTGATTCACTTGCTGAAGAACGCTGCGGAATATACCGAAAGCGGAAAGATATTCCTTGATTTCAAAAAGAGAGGCGCACATACGCACCAATTCATTATATCGGATACCGGTACGGGTATTCCCGTTGAGAAACAAGAGAACCTGTTCAAGCCCTTCACTGAAATCAAAGACCTGACAGAAGGAGACGGTTTAGGACTACCCATCTGCGCCCTGATAGCAACCAAAATGAACGGCAGCCTGACACTGGATACCAGTTACACCAAGGGGAGCAGGTTTGTACTCGAATTACATACATAATTAAATAAAAGAAGTGAATGTGCCGCAACTAAAGTGAGCACTCTAAAAAGTTACAGACTGTAATCCATAAACATAAAAGAGCCATATCATTACTCAAAAATAGAGTTTGACATGGCTCTTTTCATTGTTCATAAGGGCAGACAAATTTCAAATGAGAAGCTCTCCCTTTCTAAATCAGGATTTAAACACATCCTCTCCCGCTATTTTTTTCGGAAGGGAGACGTTATCAGACGGTAAGTTCCAACAACACTTCTCCTTTGGTATTGAGTACTTTCACCTTAAGTACGTCCTTCTTCTTCTCAATCACCATTACCGTTGCACTTTTCATGCTATAACCGCCACCGATAATCACCGGGAAGTTATTGCCAAGGCTGCCTTTGGGATGATAGGCATATTCATGTGTGTGCGCGTTAAGGCTGATATTGAAAGGTGCTTTCTCCAGAAGTTTACCCCAAAGCCCGGAACACAGATTCTCGTAGTCGTTTCCGTAAAGCGGAATGTGATGAATCAGAATCCGCTTAGCGGCTTTCTTAAATTCTTTGGAAGCGAGCTCACGCTTCAAAAATCCTACCTGGTCATTACGCAGCTTCGTAAAGTCGTTGAGTCCGTAGTATACCCAATGATCATCCGGCTTATCTTCACCGCAATCGAGCATTACGATACGGGTATCTCCCCAGTTGAAGGAGCCGTAAGTCTTATCGCCTACATAATCGAACAGGCTGTGCAGGCCTACCGAATAGGCATTCCGGATCTCGTGATTGCCGCGCATAAAGAAGACAGGTACGCGGTCACCCTCCACGCCTTCGGTCAGTTCGCTGATAAAGGCTGTTGCCTGATCGTGATTGGCGGGGTCGTCTACACAATCGCCGTTGAACACTACAAAATCATAGTCAATCCCCTTTATCTGTTCGCACAATGCCTGAAACGTCTTCGATTGTTTATGCAGGTCGTTGAACACCACGGCCGTAAAACTGTCATCACCGGCTGCGGGCAACGTGAACTCCCTGAGTTCTGTACGGGCTGTATTGCCAAACATCTTTTTGTAGGCCTGGTAAAGCAGGATCTCCTGCGAACAGGTACGATAATAATATTTCTGTCCGGGCTGCAAACTATCGAGGCGAATCTTGTGAAGAGTATTGCCACAAACAACTTGACCATCCAGAAGGGTACGTGCGCGCTTCAGGTTGGAAGGGTCCGTGCCGTACTCCACCCAGCAATAGGCCGGCACGTTGGTCTGCCACATCACCGTGATTCCACCTCCTACGGGATTCTGAAGATAGGGTTTGGTACGGCAAATCCGATTCTCGGGTACCGCCATCCGTACTTCTACCAACAAAGGACGATGATCGGACGCCAGAGGCTCATCGATCACCCGGGCCGAGTTGACAACAAAAGTAGGCGTTTCCTGTTTCAGAGCAATCAGGTAGTCGAGCGTCTCCTTCGGTTCGGAAGCCGGATAAGTGGGCTGCTTCGGGTTGGAAAGTATCTGGAATGTACTCTTCAAATCTTTGATAAAGCCGGAGTCGGCATCCGAGTTGAAGTCACCGGCAAGGAAGAAAGGTTTCCGGGTATTGGCTGTAACGGACTTCAGGATTTCGAGAGACTTCATCCGATCCTCTTCGGTCAGAGAAAGGTGCGTACACGCAAAGACATACTCCGGGAACTCGGCTACAAGCAGCGTGCGTGCCTCTTCACGTCCCGGAAGGGCGAAGGTTTGCACACGGAGCGGAGTCTCTTTCGAAAGTATACCGATGCCATACTTTCCTCCGTCATAATCGATGGCAGGCGCAAAGCAGGGATGCAATTGAGTGCGTTCCGCCAGTTCCTTGAGAACATCGGTCCGGTTGCTCCGGGCAGTCATGCTGTCCAGTTCCTGGATGGCAACGATGTCCGGACGGGCGTTGTTGATCACATTGGCTACACGCTGATAATTGCATATACCGTCCATGCCATTGGCGTTACGGACGTTGTAGGTCATCAGGCGCAGCACATCTTCAGCCTGGGCTGACAGCACAAAAAGTGCTGAAAATAAGAGCAATAATAGTTTTCTCATAAGGGTTCCTCCCTAAAAGATGTTGCGGAAGCCTGTTTCGCCACAGAGCTGCATAGGCAGAGAGGCACAGGAGAGGAGCTCTACGGAGCGTGACCTGCAGAACGGGGGTATGCCATAACTCACCACAGAGTGATACAGAACTTCACAGGACGAACTTAATCTATTGATAGATAACAGTATCCAACTGTATACATTCGTGTAATCTGTGGTGAATGCGAGTTTCGACATATCCTCATTCCACGAATCACCGCTTATCGTTTGGAGACCGTTCCGCCGGATACCGGCCTATGTCCTTTGCGGGCAGCTCCCGCTACATCTTCATTGTTATATTTTGAGTTATTAAATCTGAATAATAGCACATATACTGTCTCTTCCTGTCGAAAAGAGGGATCAGGGAAGAGGTTTTCTGTACACCAGCGTCAGCCCGTCCACCGCCCCGTACTCTGTCATCAGTTGACGGAAAGCGGCATAATCCGCCGGGCGAATCATCTGTTTCTTCAACTTCAGGCTCCGGATCACTCGCGTTTTCGCTCCTTCGGGACGGATGGAAATGGTTAATGTACCTACGGCATTGTCCATCTTCTTCTCCATCGGCCGAGTGACAGGTTCCATACCTGCAGGAGTATCTACGGTATAGGTGAAAGATTCATCCGCCAGTCCGGGCAACAAAAGGTTCGAAGTGCGCTTGCTATTGAACCGGACGTACTGGGAACCGGCCAGGCTGCCACGCTCTACGGGGAGGGTGAAGACCAGATAGCCATCTTTGGCATTTGCCGCGTCGGGCTGCAATGCATAGTCTTTTCTCAGGGTAACCGGTGGAAGATTCAGTTCAAACGGCTGCGTCAATGAAGCTACATAGGCATAATCTTTCTGCCAGGAAACGGCTGAGGGGAGTTTTGCCTTTCAGTGACAGAGCCTGTTGGCTGCCTCCGGCGTCGGTCCACACAAACAGTTCGCGGATGCTGCCTACTCCCAGTGATGCCGTATTCTCGGACGGAGCGCAGACCGCCCCTATCCCGGCTTTCAGTCCGGCCGCTTTCAGCAATGCGGCCATCAGATTCGCCTTCTCGGCCTCCGTGCCGTATGCCGAACGGATCACCTCTGCGGCGGGACGGATGCGATAACCGCTTTCCGCCAACGGGAGGGACGAATAGTAAAGATTATCAATCACATAGTCACGTATCGCGGTTACTTTTTCTTTATCGTCCTTCGCTCCGGCAGTCAGTTTTCCGGCCAGCGCACGAATCCCTGCATCTCCTTCCGGTTGCCATTGTGACGTCAGAAACGACAGGGGTTTCTCCTCAGTCGTGGCAGTCAGCAGAGGCAAATCACCGCCGATCACCGACACCTGCGGCTCACGGCTGAGGGCGGGCAGATTTTTCAGGGTCCAGCTGACTTGCTTCATCCCTTCGGATTCGGTTACGGAAGCTTTCTCCTTGTGGTTGTTAAGGGCATATTCCAAATGTTGCCCCCGGGGAACGGTGATGCTGATCTCGTACTCCTTCACCGGCGAAGAGTGCTCCAGCAACCGGCAGATCTGAATCCCCGGCAAATATCCCGGTTTGGTTGTAATGGAATAGTCCAGATAGATGGTAGCTCCGAGTTCCAGCCCGGTGTGTACGACTACCATCTCGCGCAAAGCATTGAATGCCGGCGCATTGGCTGCTGCCGAGGGGAGCACTTCGACCAGAGCATTGGCGGGGGTCTTGACGATATTTCCGTCTTTCTGGCGGGTATACGACTCGTGAATCTGCAAAGTCTGATAACGGGGATCGTACGTAATGAACGACTCCCCATACGTGCGGTTCATGGCCGTGTGAGTGTACAGCGTCAGGACTTTCGACTGACGATAAACCTGCGTACCATCAGCCTGCAGGGTCCAGCTTTCTTTGATTTTCTTAAATTCCGCTTCCCGGGCGGTGACCGGAAGAGTCAGCGCAAACAGGCAGAGGAGCAGAAGGGTATATATTTTAGTCATGTGTGACGATCATCTTTTTAGAGTTTAACAATCAAATAATCCGCAAAGCTTTTGTAGGCATTCACCGCAGCACGGAATCCTTCCCAGTCGGCTGCCCGATAGATGCGCTTCTTCAAGGCGAGTTTCTGTTTCAGCACCAGTTTGTTGCCAACCTGCTGCAACGAGCCTTCGAAGTCGGCTGCCGGAGCGGCCTTTTGTTCGCTGCGCGGCTCTCCCGCCAGGCGATATCCCCGCGGCAGGGCAATCGTTTCGTCCAATTCGACCAGACGAGAGCAAGCATCACGGAAGCCGTATTGGCGGGTTTCCAAGCCGGTATCGATGCGCAGGAACGAGAGAACGCTCGCATAGAGGTTGTTCATCACCATCGGTTTCAACAATAATTCCCGGTCACCGACCAGCGCATAGTCCGGTATCTCGTAACGGAACGTGATGCGAATGGGGCCTGTCTGATAATCCTTCGGCGCCTTTCCGTAGTCCACTCCGAGCATACGGGCTTTGGGAGATACGTTGAGCAACTGGCTTTCCATCGTGCTTTGCCATTCGGTCTGCCAGCCCTGCGTAAAGATGCGGCGGATGCTGCTGTCCGACTGACCTTCGGCGGTGATGGTAAACGAACCTTTCAGCGTGCCCTTTGCATCGATTTTGTTATCGGCAGTGATGCGGACATAATGATTCTCGGGAGCCGAAACCGGAGTCAGGCACAAGTCGGAACCTCCCGGAATGCCGGGCAGATAGTTCTGCTGCTGCTCGGCACTGCTCCACAACTCGCGGCAGAAAGGAACCCAGGTAGGATCGAGGGGCATATACGTCCCATTCGCCAGCTTCACCACTGCCACACAGTGGTTAAAGTGATCGGCAGGGATGCTTTCGATGCGGCTTCCCGCCATCGTCATGGCCGGATAGGCCTCAAATCCCGCCATACGCAGGAAAGAGATCAGCGTGCCGGCAATGTCCTTGCATACTCCGCAGCGGTCGGTGTAGTTCATCTTCGTATTATGGAGCGTAAAGCCCTCGCCTTCGCCCATGGTGATGCCTGCATAACGGATATTATCGGCTACCCAATGGGTCAATACGGCGATTCTCTCCATTTCGGTCTTTTTTCCCTTTATCAGTTCGTCCACTTTCTTCTGAGCCTCGGGCAGTGCGGCAAAACTGCCGTATGCCTCGTTCAAGTCGTGAAACCAGAGCGACTTATCCTCCCATTTCGGGGTAGACGACATCATCAGCTTCGGGGCTTCGTCAAAAAGATCCATCATATTGGGCTCTTTCCGGAAAGGAAGCACTTCGTCCACGGCAAACGTATATACCTTTCGCCCGTCCTCATAACGCATTGACGAGGTACAGGCACCGTTATAGAACTGGAACTGAAGCTCTTTTTCCATCGGCATACTGACAAGGTATACCTTGCGGCGGGTGGGTTCATTCACCCAAAAAGGAACAATGTCGTAGAACTGCCCGCGCATGGGCGGAATGAAACGCGCGTCATCATCTTCAGCTCCTGCCAGCAGAGCATAAGTAAAGCCTTTCTTACTGATTTCGTAGGAAACGACATCTCCCGGCTCCAGGCGTCCGAGTTCGAGCATGATCTGACGGGCTCCCCAATAAATAGCCCTTGCCGGAGCGGCATAATCGCAGGTCTTGGTCACGTCCACCTGTATGGTTTCGCCGTTGGCACGCTGCACGGTGACTTGCTTGAAACGGGCAAAGGCCGTCAGCGGATCATAATCATACTTGATCACATGGTTATTCACTGCCCCTTTGGGAGTCTGTACTTTAAACGATTTGTACACGGCAAAACTTCCGGAGCCGTTTGGCTGCACGGTTACCGAGGTACTGTCCAGCAGGGTCACGCAGTCAGCTTCGCTCCATGCATTCTGCCCGGCGGCCGGGAGACACATTAAGATTGAAAAAGCACAGCATGAAGATGCCCGGAGGACATTTTTTAATTTACGCATAGTTTATGAATTGAATATTTGTGAATGGTTTTATCGTTTTTCTGTCTGTAACGGACAAAAGTAGTGTATCGATGCATAAAAAACAAGAATTATCAGAAGAAGTAGAGAGAGAAAGAAAGAGAAAATATCCGGCAAAAAAACGAAGCTCATATATTGTATAAATATAGCACCAAGACAGCCAAACAGAAAGAATAAAGATATATTACCAATCCGCCAAAGCAAGCGTTTAGTCCCTTTTAAATCATCGCTTAAGCGATGATTTTTCAAGATTTAAATCTTCCCCCGCCAAGACTTAAGTCTCGAGATGGAGGCCTTTTTGAGAGATTTTTCAGAGAAAGCCTATTTGTAATAAAAAAAGCCGCTGTTCCCAGCGGCTTATCTAAAGTTATAAATAAATATTTTATACTGACTATGCAGTAGGATCATCCACGATTTCACCGCTTGGATCCTTCTCTTTAATCACATCATTTGTATTTGTTAATGAGACACTTCGGGTTAACGCACAACGACTCAGCACTAAGTCAGTCTCTTCCTTAGCAGAAAAGCGTAGATTGATAGCCTTTATTTGTGACGCTTTCGCCTCATCAAGCGTTTTCACGCCGGTGCTGCTCGCAGTCAGATTAAAAGTACCCAAATGCGGAATATCAACACTTTGCCCGTCTTTCAGATAATTGATGACAGCCGCTCCCAATTTCGAGAGTACTCCCAGGCATATAGCCTCTTTTATTCCGGTGATCTGGCTCAGATAATTGACAAACGTATCCTGATCCACCATTCCTCTGTTTTTTAAAACACAATAATACAGCTTTTCAGAATCTTTATCTCTCAGATCACTGTTTCGCAACGCCAAGTTATAATACAATCCACTCATGTTTTTATAGGATTAGTAAAGGTTAGTATTAGAAAATTATTTAATTCTCCCAAAGGTATGCCCTTAAAATTTTAAAAACAACTCTTTCTTCTCTTTTTTTTCAAAAAACAACAAAAAAAAGATTGCCCGGATTCACATCCAAACAATCTTTGTCAATTAGAAAAATTCATTAATATTATCTTATTATAAAAGAGATCTGCCACCCCGATTCACATCTAAGTGACATCATAATGCTATGAAAAAAAAAAGTTAAGTTATCTCCGTATAATGTCTTATCAGAATCAGTAACATTCTTATTTCGTAAACGGCAAATATCCGTTTCAATGACTAAATTCCGCCTAAGACAGTAAACGATTCAGATTTTCAACAAAAGTATCTTATTAAAATCAGAAAAACAATCCTTTCCTGATTTTATTTAAAAAAATCGATAAAAAAAAGATTGCCCGGATTCACATCCGGGCAATCCCATATTAACAAAATTTAAAATAAATCGACCGGATCACTATCCGGACATAATAAAAACTTAATATGTATTACCTGGATTCACATCTTAGTAATACTTCAACTAATGAAAAAAAAAAAACTATCTTAACGCTTCCACCTCGTCCGGTGTCAGCGGAATCTTCTTTCCTAAGCGGCGGGCACCTGTCTCGGTTATCAGATAATCCTCCTCATTGCGGATGCCTCCGAAGTCTTTGTAAGTCTCCACTTTATCGTAATTGATAAAGTCGGTGAACTTCTTCTGGCCCTTCCAGAGATCTATCAGTTCGGGAATAAAGTAGATGCCCGGCTCCACGGTATGTACAAAACCCGGCTCCAACGGAATGGCCAGACGCTGCGACTTACGGCCGAACTGCGTGCTCTTGGGCTGTCCGTTATAGCCCACCCAGAGTTCACCCAGATTCTCCATGTCATGCACGTCGAGCCCCATCATGTGTCCCAGCCCGTGAGGATAGAACAAAGCATGTGCACCCTCGCGCACGGCGTCTTCGGCATTTCCCTTCATCAGCCCGAGTCCTTTCAAACCTTCGACCATCACACGTGCCGACAAGTCGTATACATCCATATAAGGAATACCCGGACGAAGTGCTTTCACCGACTCCAGGTGCATGGCGTTCTGTATCTCGTAAACCTCGCGCTGGCGCCGGGTAAACTTTTTATCGGCAGGAACGGTAGACGACATATCGCCTGCATAACCCATCTCCGTTTCTGCGCCGGCATCGATCAGGAACAGATCGCCCGGCTTGACGATATTGCCATGATAATGGTTGTGGAGCGTCTGTCCGTTCACCGTAGCGATGGTAGCAAACGAAAGGTCACCCCCTGCGGCATGCGCCACGGCTTCCATGGCTGCCGATACTTCCCACTCGCGCATCCCGGGACGCAGGATCTTCATGGCCGTAATGTGCATATCCGCCGTAATGTCGCAGGCCTTCTCGATTTCGACAATCTCCTCGGCCGACTTGTAGTTACGCTGCGCGATCACCGCACGGATAAATGGCACCGAACCCTCCTGACGCGCGGAAGGCACTCCCAGCCAGTCCATCAACTTCAGTTTATGCTCTGCACGGTAGGGCGGCAGGTAATGGATGGCCTGTCCCTTCTGTACCGCCTTGTGCAGATAGCTCACAATGTCGGCCGAAGGCATGGTGATGTCCACTCCCACCCGCTCACTCTTTTCCTTCAGTGTGGGCTGAGTCCCCATCCATACGATATGATCGATGGTCAGTTCATCACCGAATATAATTTCCTTATCTTCATCAATGTCGATTATAGCCGAAAGCCCGGCAAACGAAAGGCCGAAGTAGTAGAGAAAGGTAGAATCCTGACGATAGCGGAACGTATTGTCCTCGTAGTTCAATCCACACTCGTCGTTTCCCAGAAACAACAGTACTCCGGAGCCTAATGTTTTTTTCAGCAGGGCTCTGCGCTGCGTATATGTCTCTTTGCTGAACATAATGGTATATATTAAAGTTATGATGGCAAAGATAGGAACAAAGGATGAATTGACAAAGGAGATAAAGCAAATAAGATTCGCAGCAGAGCAATAACCGTCCCGCCATGGAAGAGGCCGGGAATATCTTTCCGGAACACCCCCTCCATGTCTTCCCCGCTCCCTCCGGTTTTTCCTTTAACTCCTTTTATCGGATAAATCATTTCGCTATATCGAACAATTCATTACTTTTGTAGCGAGAAACAAAAACTGTAAAGCATTAAACGTATGGCACAAGGTTCCCGTCAGATACAATCGCAGGCGCAGCAGCAGATACAAACGCTCTCACCGCAGCAGATTCTGGTAGTGAAACTACTGGAGCTACCGGCTGTGGAACTGGAAGACCGTGTACATGCCGAACTGCTGGAGAATCCCGCCCTTGAAGAAGGCAAAGAAGAAAGCACCTCCGACGAGACCACCCCTGCCGAAACCTCCGAAGGAGAGACGGAAGGCGATACGGACTATGACTCGCTGAGCGACTATCTGACCGAAGACGACATCCCCGACTATAAACTTCAGGAAAACAACCGCTCCAAAGGCGAGCAGGCAGAAGAGATTCCGTTTTCGGACGCGACGTCATTCTACGAAATCCTGAGAGAACAGCTCGGCGAACGCAACCTGACCGAACATCAGCGCGAACTGGCGGAATACCTGATCGGTTCGCTGGACGACGACGGCCTGCTCCGCAAATCCCTCGAAAGCATCGGTGACGAACTGGCCATCTACGCCGGTATCAACGCTACGGAAGAGGAACTGGAGGAAGCCCTGAGAATCGTACAAGATTTCGACCCTCCCGGACTGGGCGCACGCAGCCTGCAGGAATGCCTGCTGATACAGATCCGCCGCAAAAAACAGTCCCACTGCACAGACCCTCTGCTGGAGACGGAAGAAGAAATCATCAGTGAATGTTACGAAGAGTTCACCCGCAAGCATTGGGAAAAGATCATCAAAAAGCTGGGACTGGACGAAGAACACTTCTATAAGGCACTTGAAGAGATCACCAAGCTCAACCCCCGTCCGGGCGCATCGCTGGGTGAAGCCATCGGACGGAACCTGCAACAGATCGTCCCCGATTTCATAGTAGACACCTACGATGACGGAACCATCAACATCAGCCTCAACAACCGCAATCTGCCGGAGCTGCGCATGAGCCGCGACTTCACGGAGATGGTCGAGGAACATACGAAGAACAAGGCCAACCAATCGAAAGAATCGAAAGAGGCCATGATGTTCCTCAAGCAGAAGATGGACGCCGCACAAGGCTTCATCGACGCCGTGAAGCAACGCCAGAATACATTGATGACCACCATGCAGGCCATCATCGACCTGCAACGCCCCTTCTTCCTCGAAGGCGACGAGTCATTGCTCCGCCCGATGATTCTGAAGGACGTGGCGGAACGCACCGGGCTGGACATCTCGACCATCTCACGCGTCAGCAACAGCAAATACGTGCAAACGAATTACGGCATTTATCCCCTGAAGTTCTTCTTCAGCGACGGATACACCACCGAAGACGGTGAAGAGATGTCGGTACGCGAGATACGGAAGATCCTGAAAGAATGCATCGACAGCGAGGACAAAAAGAAACCGCTGACCGATGACGAACTGGCCGAAATACTGAAAGAGAAAGGATATCCCATCGCACGCCGCACGGTGGCCAAGTACCGCCAGCAACTCAACATTCCGGTAGCGAGACTGAGAAAATAAAAAAGCATAATAAAAGAAACAAAATGGCTGAAGAAGAGAAGATAGAGCAACATATCATAGCTGACAGGACACTGATCCGTACGGCCAGAATCATTTCGGGAATACTGACTCCATTCTCTATCCCCTTCCTGGCTTTTCTGGTATTGTTCCTGTTCTCTTACCTACGCATCATGCCGTTGCAGTACAAACTCATCGTATTGGGAATTGTCTACTGCTTCACCATCCTGATGCCTACCATGACCATCTTCCTGTTCCGCAAAGTGAATGGCTTTGCCCGCCAGGACCTGAGCGACCGTAAGAAACGCTATGTACCGATCCTGCTTACCATCATCTCGTACGTATTCTGCCTGATGATGATGCACAAGCTGAACATTCCCTGGTACATGACGGGCATTATACTGGCTTCACTGGTGGTGCTGGTCATCTGCATCATTGTCAATCTGAAGTGGAAACTGAGCGAACACATGGCAGGTATGGGCGGCATCGTGGGCGGACTGGTTTCGTTCAGCGCGCTGTTCAGTTATAATCCGGTGTGGTGGCTATGCCTCTTCATCCTCGTGGCGGGGATATTGGGTTCGGCACGCATCATCCTGCAACATCACACCCTAGGCGAAGTACTTGCCGGCTTTACCGTCGGTTTCGTCTGCTCACTGCTGGTGCTCCATCCGCTCAGCAATGTTTTGTTCCGTATATTTTTATTTTAAACATAGTATCAATCCTAAAAACTAATCATTATGAACTTCCCACAGAATGTAAAGTACACTAACGAACACGAATGGATCCGCCTCGAAGGCGATGTAGCTTATGTAGGTATCACCGACTACGCTCAGGAGCAACTGGGCGACATCGTATTTGTCGATATTCCTACTGAAGGCGAAACACTGGAAGCGGGAGAAGTGTTCGGTACGATCGAAGTAGTTAAAACAATCTCTGACCTCTTCCTGCCCGTAGCCGGTGAAGTGGTAGAACAAAACCCGGCACTGGAAGAGAATCCGGAATTAGTGAATAAAGATCCGTATGGCGAAGGCTGGCTCATCAAAATGAAACCTGCCAATGCAGCAGACCTTGACAACTTGCTGGATGCCGAAGGATACAAAGCAGTGGTAAATGCATAAAGGCTTTCCCGATTCATTCATTACCACTTGCTTAGTCTTGAATGGTCTCACCACAGATTACACAGATTCTCACAGAACTTTTAATCTTATTATCGATAAAGTAAATCATTAATCTATGAGAATCTGTGTAATCTGTGGTGAAGTTGATTCATTCCATCTCGTTATCAATCAATCTCAAAAGTAGAATAAATATGACTCCAATCGTAAGCATTATCATGGGTAGCACTTCCGACCTTCCTGTCATGGAAAAGGCCGCACAGTTGCTCAACGATCTCCATGTACCGTTCGAAATGAACGCCCTCTCGGCTCACCGCACTCCCGAAGCTGTGGAAGAGTTTGCCAAGAATGCCCGCTCACGCGGCATTAAAGTAATTATTGCTGCTGCCGGTATGGCTGCCCATCTGCCGGGCGTGATTGCCGCATCGACCCCGCTTCCGGTCATCGGTGTACCCATCAAATCGTCTCTTGACGGAATGGACGCCCTTCTGGCGATCGTACAGATGCCTCCGGGGATTCCTGTAGCGACTGTGGGTATCAATGGCGCACTGAACGCCGCCATCCTTGCCGTACAAATGCTTTCATTGGAAGATAAAGAACTCGAAACAAAATTCATAGCCTATAAAGAAGGACTGAAAAAGAAAATCGTAAAGGCTAACGAAGAACTGAAAGAAATTAAGTACGAGTTTAAAACAAACTAAAAAGATGGATTTATTCAACTACTCCCGACGGGAAACTTCGGAAGTGAATATTGGGGCCGTTCCGTTGGGCGGCCCCAATCCTATCCGTATCCAGTCGATGACAAATACCCCCACACAAGACACCGAGGCTTGTGTGGCCCAGGCAAAGCGCATTGTAGATGCCGGCGGAGAATATGTCCGTCTCACTACACAGGGGGTGAAAGAGGCCGAAAACCTGATGAACATCAATATCGGCCTGCGCAGTACCGGCTATATGGTTCCGCTTGTGGCCGATGTACACTTCAACCCGAAAGTAGCCGATGTAGCGGCACAATATGCCGAGAAAGTGCGTATCAATCCCGGAAACTACGTAGATCCCGGACGCACTTTCAAACAACTGGAATATACCGACGAGGAATATGCCGCCGAACTGCAAAAGATACGTGACCGCTTCGTCCCCTTCCTGAATATCTGTAAAGAGAATCATACAGCCGTCCGTATCGGGGTGAACCACGGCTCACTGTCCGATCGCATCATGTCACGCTACGGTGACACGCCGGAAGGTATGGTAGAGTCGTGCATGGAATTCCTGCGCATCTGCGTAGACGAGAAGTTTACGGATGTCGTCATCTCAATCAAAGCATCCAACACGGTGGTAATGGTAAAGACCGTACGCCTGTTGGTATCAGTGATGGAACAGGAAGGCATGTCATTCCCTCTCCACTTGGGTGTTACGGAAGCCGGCGACGGAGAAGACGGACGTATCAAATCGGCTTTGGGCATCGGCGCATTGTTGGCTGACGGGCTGGGCGACACGATCCGTGTCTCGCTGAGTGAAGAACCGGAAGCCGAGATTCCCGTGGCACGCAAGTTGGTGGACTATATTACAAGTCGCCGGAACCATCCGTACATTCCCGGCATGGAAGCTCCGGATTTCAACTACCTTTCTCCGGTACGCCGTAAAACACGGCCGGTACGCAATATCGGCGGAGACCATCTGCCCGTGGTACTTGCCGACCGCATGGACGGACGTATGGAGACCCATCCGCAATTTACACCGGATTACATTTATGCCGGACGTGCTTTGCCCGAACAGACAGAACCCGGAGTTCAATACATCCTCGATGCCGACGTATGGAAAGGAGAACCTGATACGTGGCCTGCCTTCAATTATGCACAATTGGAGTTAATGGAAACATGCGCAGCCGAACTGAAATTCCTCTTTACCCCTTACATGGCGCTTACCCGGGAAGTTGTCGCATGCCTGAAGCAACACCCCGAAGCAGTCGTTGTCTCACAAAGCAACCACCCGAACCGTGTAGGCGAACATCGTGCCCTGGCACATCAACTGACGGTGGAAGGATTACAGAATCCGGTTATCTTCTTCCAACACTATGCCGAAGATACAGCCGAAGACTTGCAGATCAAAGCCGGCGCGGATATGGGAGCCTTGATCTTTGACGGATTGTGTGACGGAATTTATCTCTTCAACCAAGGCAAACTGAGCCATGCAGTGATTGATGCCACTGCTTTCGGAATTCTGCAGGCAGGACGTATCCGTACCAGCAAGACTGAATATATTTCTTGCCCGGGATGCGGACGAACACTGTTCAACCTGCAAAGTACGATTGCCCGCGTCAAAGAAGCCACCTCGCACTTGAAGGGGCTCAAGATAGGCATCATGGGATGCATCGTCAACGGACCGGGCGAAATGGCAGACGCCGACTACGGTTATGTAGGAGCCGGACGTGGCAAAATCAGTCTCTATAAACAGAAGGAATGCATTGAAAAGAATATTCCGGAAGAAGAAGCCGTAGAAAAGCTGATAGAACTGATTAAAGCAAACGGGGACTATGAAGAGAAGACTTCTTCCCTGTCCTCTCCCAAAGAAAAGGAAGACAAATAGTTCTTGCGGACGATGGATAACCGTTACCTCAAAGAGAGTGTATCATAGTTCACCACAGATCGCACAGATTTACACAAAACGATTTTTAATCTACTGACAATCAATAATATTTATCTGTGCAAATCTGTGTAATCTGTGGTGAATACGAATTTTGACTTCCTCTTTAAATAGTATACTTAACTATAAAGTTCTTTATCTCTTACGCTGAGCAAAGAGCCACTCCATGAATCCGGGATAGTTGAAAGCCGGATTCCAGCTTCCATGATTGCAACCGGGAAACTCAATATATTCCACTTCCGCTCCCAAGTTCTTCAACGCTTTATAAGCCTCACGCGAGCCTTCTACAGGCACTACATTGTCGGCATCACCGTGAAAAATACGGAAACGAACATTTGCTGCATCGGCCAGACGCACCGGATTCACGGTCCCGCAGATGGGAACGGCAGCAGCAAACGTATCGGGAAAACGGACAGCAAGATCGTACGTCGCCATGCCTCCCATAGAAAGACCGACCACATAGATACGGTTACGATCCACCTGAGGCAAATCAAGATAGGTATCCAACAACTCTTTTACTGCACGCAGTACAGGAGTGATCTCTTGTCCTACCGGCATCTCCGAAGGAATAAAGGAAGAGGGACGGGAGGTATACGCCCAATAGTCTTTTTCGGGACATTGAGGTACAAGGACAAATGCCGGATACTTCTCCCGGTTCACCGGATTGAGAAACATCTGACCACCATGTGTCAACTGCTTCTCGTTATCACTCCCCCGCTCACCGGCACCGTGCAGAAAGAGTACCAAAGGATATTGCAGTCCCGTCTTTTCCACCTCCGGACGAAGTAGACGGTAATTGAGAGAATCACCCCGGGAAGAGATAAAAACTTTCTTTTGATACATCTCTTGCGAACGGGCACCCACGCCCAAAAGAAAGAGACTGATAAAGAAAAGGACAAACTGTTTCATGGTTATTCGGTATTATTCTACATATTTAGTTTCGGAAGGTAAAGATACACCATTTTCGTTAAAGGCTTCCACAGCAAAATAATAATCCTGATCGATAGTCAGCGATTTCATCTCCAACTCATTGCCACCGTACACCATCCACGAACTGTATAACTTATCAGGGGCGATCCCCCACAGGACGTTGTATCCCTGAGCCCCTTTCACCGGCTCCCAGCGAACAGTAACATCACGACGGTCGGTGTGCCGATCCAGAGCCAGCTTTTGAGGTGACCGGGGAGCCTTGCCGAACCCGAGTCCGAATACACGCAGTTCAGAAATAGCCAGATTCGGAGTAGGTACGTCTATATTCTTATAGCGGATATAGCGTGCGGTAGTCGGGACTTCAAGTTCTACATAGTCATTCGGCGTATCCTTATAGCTGCTCCGGCGATCGACCAGTATATTCCAGGTCTCCCCGTCGGAAGAGCCCTCAATCACATAGCGGTGACGCAATCCGGGAATCCGACCGTATAGATTACTCCGATAGTCGTGATAATTCACTTGTACGGCACAGACACGGGCAGGTTTCTCCAGGTCGATCAGTACCCACTGACGTTCATCATTTGCTTCCGCCAGCCAGAAAGACTTGGTTCTTTCATCCGTCAATGCATCCGGTCCGAACTCACCTTTCGCAGTAGATGCCGTCACCGGTTTGCGATAAGAAAGGAGCATCCATCCACGAAACTGCCCCTTCTTGCCGGGTACGGCCGGAGCATAGCGGGGATAATCACCGAAGCGGGTGTCCACGTACATAATACCGTCTTTATCGAATCCGGCAGGAAACATGCAGAGCCGGCGTTCCCAGTTGACGTTGATGGAAAGAGCCATCGAAGCAAAATGCCAATACTCTCCGCCGGGTCCCTGAACCGTACTGCCGTGTCCGGCTCCGTTCATATATCCCCCCGGTTTGTATGACACGGGATTGTGCTTCTGATAGGTGTAAGGCCCCATCGGATGATCGGCTACATAAACACCGTCGGCATAGACATTGAATTCTGTACCGGGAGCACCATACTGCATATAATACTTCCCATTGTACTTGGTCAGCCACGGGCCTTCGATATATCCTCCTAAAACGGTATCGCTATGATTCTCACCGAAACGTTCCCAGCCGTGGCGCTGCATGTCGAGATTGAAAAGCTCCTTCACTTCTCCTTTCGGAAGGAACCGGTGATTCTTATCCAGTTCCATACCCCGGATGGGATAAACATTGGACGAACCCCAGAACATATAGGCTTTGCCATCGTCGTCGATAAAAAGATCGGGGTCCTGCAGGTTATGAAGGATGGCGGGTGTAGCTTTCCATTCGCCGCTCTTCGGATTGTCGGAATAGAGAATACTCATAGAACCCGAAGGATCACCGGTGACATAAAGCACTGAGTCTTTATAGTTATGAGCGGCCGGAGCGTTGCTCCCCTGCGGATACCAGTCTTTGGGGACGATAAAATCCCAGTCCAGCAGATCTTTAGAGTGCCAGTATCCATTGGAACGGGTGACGAACATATAATACTCTCCACGGAACCTGACCACTGCCGGATCGGCACCCGAGCGGTAGGAAATGTCCTTGTCGGAGTTATAGATCATATAGGTATAATCTATGTTCAGCGGGTTGCAATAAGTATCTTGCCGCATGTCTTGCGCAAGGGCAAGGGTGGGAGACCCCAAAGCGAGTAAAAGAAGGAATAGTTGTTTCATGGTTGTAATCTATGGTATATCTTATTCTTCTGAGCCGAACCCCAGTCTCTTCAATCCTCTCTGTACATCGGGATGACTCATGAAGAGTTTCCATATCAAGCCTGAGCGATAGTTTTCAATCATCACAATAATCGGTCCCTGATCGATGGCGAGATAAGAGGAAGCAAACCAGTTTTCTGTCAGGTTGAAGGCATCCTTAAAGCCATATTCTCCCCACAGGCGGTCGCCCAATTCTTCGTAGAAATAACGCATAGCCTCCAGAGAATGTTCCGGAGTATAAGGAATGGAAGAGATGGCTGCGGTCGGGGTAATCACTCCCAAGTCGTTCTGCGGGCAATGTGCTGAGTAACCCTGATGATTGTCGCTCGCTGTCAGTCCCCAGCATTTGCGGCCGTATCCTTTATACTTCTTCGGATTATCGATGCAATAAGCACGGTTGATCAGGGTATGTGCTTTCATCTGCTCACCGTAGTCGGCATAACTGTCTTTGAGTCCGCGCGGATCGAGGCCGAGATAGGAATAATGTGTAAAGAAGAGAGGGCCGCCAAAGTCGGTGCCCAGGGGCAAGCGGATGCCGTAATATTCTTTTCCGTTCTTGAATGTAATAGAGTTGGCCCACCCCTTATGATACACCGATTCACGAATCGGATAAGTAGGCGAAGAAGCCGCCAGAATATAAGTGATATGGCACTCGTTCTGCCCTTTCAGCTGATGGTTCATCGCCCATCCGTTATTGGGTGACCAATGCCAATAAAGCACATCTTCACCTCCACGGGTGAACCAGTCCCACTCTGCCTGATGCCACAGGGTATTGATCAGCCCTCGTATCCGATTCTCTGTCGGATTATCGTGAGTGAAATACTGGTGTGCCGCCAGCAGTCCTTCGAACATAAAGGCAGATTCTACCAAATCGGCTCCATCGTCTTTCCTGCTGAAAGGAATGGTCTTTCCGGTAGCCCCGTCCATCCAATGTGCCCAGATGCCATGATAGCTATCGGCTTTATTGAGGAACTCCACTATTTTGAGCAGCCGCTCAGCGCCTTGCTCACGGGTGATGAACCCACGTTCCACACCGACTATAATTGCCATTACCCCAAAGCCCGAACCACCGATGGTTGCTATCTCGAGACGGTCATTGCTGCGCTCACGGGCCAGACCGGACTCGGGATGGGCAAAATCCCAAAAGTAACGGAAAGTTTGTTTCTGGACAAGAGTCATCAACTCATCATCGGTCAGTCTCGGCTGTTTGCCTGTAGCGGTGGCTTGCAACGTACAAGCACAGATCATAAGAAGAAATAAAAGGGTATGTTTCATTGTTGTTGTTAATTCAAGATTTTATCCCCCGAGAGGGCGTGTCGAGACTCATTTTGGTGAATAATGACACGCCCTCAGGTGGCTGCACGTCAGAGACACGGAGATTCCATCGTGCAGTGGGGATAGCGGCTTCCGTTGCCGCAAAGGGCAATCGGAAAGACGCTGTGTGTAATCATGGAATTGATATTATTGGAATGATTCTATTTTAATGAACTGGTTATACATGTTTCATATCAGTTTTTGAGGACTCCCTGCGAGATATCCACCTGCTTCTGCGGGATGAAGAACGTTGCATGTTTTGCTATCGAGAAGTTTGTCTTCCCGTGTGCCTTCATCATCTTCTCCGCATAGCCCGGCACCACCTTGTCCGCACGGATCAGGTCGAAGAAGCGGTGTCCCTCCAAAGCCAGTTCGATGCGGCGTTCGTTCCAGATGATCTCGCGGAGCTTCTCTTTACCGGTTTCCGTAATCTCGGGCAATCCCACTGTCATATCCGCCGGATGCACCGTTCTGCGGGCACGGGCGCGCACCATTTCCAGCTTGTCGAGTGCTTCCCGGCTTTCGCCCAGTTCATTGCAGGCCTCGGCATACATCAGCAGTACATCGGCATAACGCAGGAAGATCAGGTGACAATTCTGTTTGGCAAACGAGTTCTCGTTCCAGTAACCGGTAGGCCAGATGGTCTTTTTGTTGGCACGGGGCGGCACTTCTTTCTTGAAATGAATCTCGCCCTTTCCCTCCAATGTCTCTCCATCGTAGAAAATGGTTGCCGTGCGTCGGGGATCTCCCGCTTCATAGGCTTGGTCGAGAGCTTCGGAAGGAGAGAACATCCCCCAGCCCATCTCACCGCGAATGCCCTGCCATTTCACATACTCCGACTCGAGGTTGCGTTCGGTCGATTCGCCCCAGAGGTATTGGTCGGCAAGCATCACTTCGTCCGAATAGTAAGAGTTCGGATTGAACAGGTCGCGATAATCCCGATGCAGGCTATACTCGCCGCGGGCAATCACCTGACCGGTGTATTTCTTCACGTTGGCATAGTCCTGGCGGAAGAGATATACCTTGGCCAGCAATCCTTCGGCTGTTCCCTTGGTGGCGCGTCCCGACTCTTTCGCACCCCACTCCTGACGGGTAGGCAGATGCTCGGCTGCATAGGTCAGGTCTTCGATGATCTGTTGATAGACAGCCTCTTCGGTTGCACGGGGCTGATTGTATTCGCCGGGCTGCAACACCTTGGTCACCAGAGGCACCCCGCCGAAGGCGCGTACGAGATTGAAGTAGAAGAATCCCCGGAAAAAACGGGCCTGGGCGATGCACTTCACCCGGAGTTCTTCGTTCTTCACCGCACCCAGATTGTCCAGAGCCACATTGCATGAAGCGATAGCTTTATAATTGCCTTCCCACCAGCCGTTGATCTCGGAGGTAGAGGCGTCGTAAGTAAAGTCGTTGAACTGGTTCAGACGTGCCACACTACCGTCCGCCAGTTCGCTGCCTGTATCGGAGTTATCACCGGGTAGCTCGGTGATGGCAAACCATGAGAATCCGATGATGTCCCACGCCCGGAGTTGGGTATAGATGGCGTTAATACTCATCAACGCGCCTTCTTCTTCGCCGAAGAAGACATCTTCGGTCAGCTTTCCCTGCGAATCTACATCGAGGAAATCGGCACAGGAAGAAAGGGTCAGTGCCGAAGCCAGTAATATTGAATATATCTTTTTCATTGTAATGGTTTTGGGTTCACCACAGAGTAACACAGGGTCTCACAGAGTTTAATCTCATAGAATGTTTAAAAGGAAATCATCTCTGTGAGACTCTGTGTTACTCTGTGGTAAATCGTATTCATGTCTATATCATTTAATATTAGAAAGTTACGTTCAGGCCGAAGCGGCAGGTAGCTGTCACCGGATAGATCTGACGGTCGATGCCGCCCAGCACTTCGGGTGTGAAACCGTTATAGCCGGTGAAATAGGCCAGGTTGTTGCCGGAGAAGTAGACTCTCAGATTCTGCACGGATACCTTCTGCATCCATGATTTCGGGAAAGTATATCCCAGTTCCACCGTTTGCAGTTTCACGTACGAACCGCTCTCTACGTAGCGGCTCGACACCTGATAGTTATTGCCTTCCAGAGTCATTCGCGGTGTCATGGTATTTGGATTTTCGGGTGTCCAGCGGTCGAGGAAGGAGCGGTCCCAGTTGTCCGAACCGGAGAAACGTTCCACCTGCTTGGCATTGAATATCTTGTTTCCGAAGTTGCCTTGGAAGTCGATAGAGAGGTCGAATCCTTTCCAGAAAGCACTGATGCCCAGACCGCCGATGAACTTGGGAGTGGGACTGCCCAGATCCTTGCGGTCGTTGGCCGTGATGTATCCGTCACCGTCTACATCTTCGTATATCAGGTCGCCGGGACCTACGTTGTTCTGATACTGTTGTCCGGCATTTCCGGTGGCAGCGGCGGCACGCTCGTTGTAGTCTTTGATCTGTGCCTCGTTCTGGAAGATGCCGATCACGTTGTAGCCATAGAAATATTTAATCGGCTTTCCCTCTTCGGTCATCTGTACGGATTTTCCGGCGCCGATGTCACCGCTGGCGATGCGTTTGCCGCCCAGGCTGATGACTTCGTTTTTGATGGTCGTTCCTGTCAGACGGATACCGTACCGGAAGTCTTTCAGCGAATCTTCCCATTTCACGGTAAAGTCCACACCACTATTGCGCACCGCCCCCACGTTTGTTTCTACCGGGGTGAGGCCTACGGAAGCCGGTACATCCACCGTCACCAGCATGTCTTTCGTGTCCCTGCGATAATAGTCCAGTTCAAGTGAAAAGCGGTTGTTCAGCAGTCCAAGGTCGAAGCCGAGGTCCATCTGCTCCGAACGTTCCCAATGGACGCTCCGGTTGGAGAGTGACGTGATGGTTCCGCCGGGATAGAACACGCCGCCAAACACAGCATCATAGGACGGAGAGATATTGGCGAGCGCCCGGTATTTGTCGTTACCTATCTTATCATTACCGATCTGTCCCCAGCTTCCTCTGAGCTTCAGGTTGCTCAGCCACTGCACGCGGTCTTTCAGGAACGCTTCTTCGGAGACTCTCCATCCGGCAGCTACTGAGGGGGAAGTAGCCCCAACGGTTGTCAGGACCGAACTTGGATGAACCGTCGGCACGGACCGAGACAGTCAGCAGATAGCGGTCCATCAACGCATAGTTGGCACGGAAGAGGTAAGACATCATTGTTTCGTGGTATCCGTTGTTGGCCACCGACTTGGAGCCGGCCGAAGCCTGGTCGAGATACCAGTAGTTTTCGTTATCGGAGAAGAAATCGCGTCCGGTGCCTTCCAGCAATTCGTAAACACGCTTCTGCGCCGTGATACCTCCCAAGAGGTTGAGCCGGTTCTTATCATTGATCTTCCAGTCATAAGTCAGCAGGTTTTCCCATAACCAGGTGAAGTCGCGGTCCCAGGTTTTGGAGAGGCTGTTGGTTTCGTTCTTCTGTGTTTCCGAAACGTAGTATTTCGGCACGAAGTTGCGGCGGCGTCCGTTGATGTAGTCGATGCCGAGGCTGGTTTTAAAGTCAAGCCCGTTCAGGATATTCCAGTTCAGGAAGGCGCTGCCCACGATACGTTCTTTCCAGTCGTCATTGTTTGTATAATGGAGTGTGGCGACGGGATTGGCAGAAGAGGCGCTTTCGGAATCCATAAAACTCCCGTCTTCATTGTAGGGACGCTTCACGGGACTGATGGTATAGGCAGCTTTCACCACCGCGCTGTTTTCGTTCTTCTTATGGCTGAAAGAGGCCGACAGATTGTGCCCGAGGGTCAGCCGTTTGCTGATCTTGTAGCTATTGTTGGCACGCAGGGTGAAGCGGTTGTAGGTGTTTCCGGTGATGATGCCGTCCTGCTGGTAATATCCAGCGCTGAGGTTGTAGCGCACCTTCTCCGATCCGCCGCTGACGCTGAGCTGATAGTCGCGTACGGAAGCCACACGGAAGATTTCGTCGAACCAGTTGGTTCCTTTGCCCAGTGAAGCAGGGTCGTCAAACTTGGGTTTTCCACCTGTGTTGACCAGTGCTTCGTTCAGCAGTGTCGCGTATTCGGTGGCATTGGCCATCTCGAAGCTGCTGTTGTTGAACTGGAATCCTTCGCTGGCGGTGAAGTTCACCACCGCTTTTCCTTCCGTTCCCTGCTTGGTAGTGACGATAATCACACCGTTGGCACCGCGCGAACCGTACATGGCGGTCGCCGATGCATCTTTCAGCACCTCCATCGACTCGATGTCGTGTGTGCTCAGGAAAGAGATGTCGTCCATAAACATTCCGTCCACCACATAAAGGGGATTGCTGTTATTCGTTGTGCCGATACCACGGATACGTACTTCGGGCGAGCTTCCGGGAGCACCGTTAGCCGAGATATACACACCGGAGACACGTCCCTGAAGGGCATTCGCCACGTTGGGAGTGGCAACTTTCGTGAGGTCTTTGCTCTTCACCGCACCTACCGAACCGGTCAGGTCGGACTTACGTTGTATACCATAACCGATCACGACAACTTCGTCTATCAATTGGTTATCTTCTTCAAGAGAGATATCCAGCTTCGAGGAGGCAGTCACCTTGACCTCCTGCGTTTTCATGCCGATATAACTGAAAACAAGAGTGGCGCCCGAAGGAACATTCGGAATAGAATAGTTGCCGTTAAAGTCCGTAATGGTTCCGGACGATTGACCTTTCAGCAGGATACTGGCGCCAATGATAGGCTCCCCTGTCTTTTTCTCGGTAACAACACCCGAGATGGTCAGACTGCCCTGCGCAAAAGAAAGCATGGAGAGCAGCAACATCATACATAGGGTAAACAGATTTTTTTTCATCGTTTGGTACTGATTTAAAATTCTGCTGCAAACTTAGACGGTAAATTGATGTAAGTCAAAAAAAGGGGTACTACAAGAGTACCATGCAGAAAAAAACAAGATTTCCACACTACTTCATCCCTACTGCAAAGGAATATAATTAATTAATATTCAATAAAATAAAAAATAGATTCTGAAAGGAGACCGGAATATGACTACTTCATCTGTTCTACTCCTTTCCGTCGATGAAATATTTGCTTTAAAGACTCCGGAGAGGGAAAAAGACTTTTTAGATTCTGCACTCCGGGATGAAAATATCAGAACCGGTTGGTGCATGAACAGGACTTTTTCCAAAAGGAAAAAGGAGAAGAAAAAACGCTAAGGACATAAGGTAGTTTTGTACAAATAAAGAAATAGGATTATACCTTATTTAATGTTCGAACTAATTACTAAAAGCTATATAAGAGCATTTCATCCATTAAAAATTGAGATCTCGACGATGATTTTTCATCATCGAGACGATGTCTTTCTGTCGTCTCGATGACAGCATATCGGTATCTGAGCGACAATTTTCATTTTTTTGAATTTTGTATAAAAAGAAAACCGCTACTTGTAGCGGTTTTCCGTATAATATATAATTATTTATGATTTAGTATCAGATTCTCTTTTCCGATCATGTTTTATCGTAACAGGGAGTACATTCGGATTGATTCTATGGTTCTACAAAGATAGGACAATAAATCAAAAATACAATCTTATTTTCTTTATTATTCTCCCTTCAGAAGAAATCGTGCCTTTTTTACATCCCGGCTGTTTCCGCCAATCATTACATCGAAATCACCCGGTTCGCAGACAAACTGCAAATCGTAATTATAGAACTTCAACAATTCCGGCGTGATGCTGAAGCTTACTTTACGAGACTCTCCGGCCTTGAGGAAAATCTTCTCAAAACCTTTCAGTTCTTTCACCGGACGGGTGACGCTGCCCACCAGGTCGCGGATGTAAAGCTGAACCACCTCCGCTCCGTCACGGCTGCCGGTATTGGTGACGGTAACAGTCGCCGTCAGTTCGCCATCAGCACTCATCTCCGTGCTGCTCAGGTGAATATCACTGTAGGCAAAAGTCGTATAAGACAATCCGTAGCCGAACGGGTAGAGCGGCTCGTTGCTCACGTCGAGGTAATTGCTGCGGAACTTCTCAAACCAACGTCCCTCTTGCAACGGACGCCCGGTGTTTTTATGATTGTAGAACAATGGAATCTGGCCTACATTTTGCGGAAAAGTAGCGGTCAGCTTTCCACTGGGATTGACATCGCCGAAAAGCACATCGCTGATGGCATAAGCGGCTTCACTCCCTCCGAACCATACGTTGAGGATGGCAGGCACGTGTTCTTCTTCCCAGGTGAGCACCAGCGGGCGACCGGTAAAAAGCACAAGCACAACGGACTTTCCGGTTTTGAGTAATTCCTGCAACAGCGCTCTCTGTACATCCGGCATCTCCAGGTTGGTACGCGAACTGCTTTCTCCACTCATTTCGGACGACTCGCCCAGTGCGGCGACAATGACATCGGCCCCGGCAGCTACTTTCAGAGCTTCGTCCAGAAGTTCGCGATCCGTACGGTTATCCCGGTGCAGTTCACGTCCGAACATGGTGGCACGCTTCTCATAGTCGGCATCGCCAATCAGATTACTTCCCTTGGCGGTTACCACTTTTGCCCGGTCACCGACTACTTCCCTGAGTCCTTCGACCAACGAGGGAGCGTTATCCAGCACAGCAGCTACGCTCCAGGTGCCCGGCATGTTGGAACGGGTGTTCGCCAACGGACCGACTACGGCAATGGTTCCTTTCTTGCTGAGTGGCAACACACCTTCATTCTTCAGCAGCACAAAGCTCTCCGAAGCAGTCTTACGGGCAATGGCACGGTGTTCCTTGGTGAAGATCTGCTTCTTGGGACGATTCACGTCGCAATACTTATAAGGATCGTCAAACAGTCCCAGCTTATACTTCGCTTCCAGAATACGGCGGCAGGCGGCGTCGATGGCAGCTGCGGATACTTTGCCTTCCTCCACCGACTTCTTCAGAGTGCCGCTGAAGGCATCGCTCACCATGTCCATATCCACCCCGGCATTCAGGGCGAGGGCAGCAACAGTCTGCTGGTCACCCATGCCGTGGTCTATCATCTCGTTGATACCGGTATAGTCCGTTACCACAAACCCGTCGAAGCCCCACTGTTTGCGTAGCACATCGGTCATCAGCCACTTGCTTCCGGTGGCAGGCACACCGTCCACTTCGTTGAACGAAGCCATTACGCTGCCGACACCTGCCTCGACTGCGGCCTGATAGGGCAGCATGTATTCATTAAACATACGCTGGCGGCTCATATCCACCGTATTATAATCGCGCCCCGCCTCTGATGCTCCATAAAGGGCGAAATGCTTCACACAAGCCATTATCTCGTCATTCCGGCTCATATCCTTTCCCTGGTATCCGCGTATCATGGCACGGGCGATGGCTGCGCCGAGGAACGGGTCTTCACCGTTTCCCTCCGACACGCGCCCCCAACGGGGATCACGACTGACGTCCACCATCGGGCTGAATGTCCACGAGATACCGTCGGCACTGGCTTCAACGGCAGCTATACGGGCGGACTCTTCGATGGCTTTCATATCCCAGGTACACGACAGGCCGAGAGGAATAGGGAAAATGGTTTCGTATCCGTGGATTACGTCCATACCGAACAACAAGGGAATGCCGAGGCGGCTCTCCTCCACCGCCTGCCGCTGTACTTCACGGATGCGTTCCACTCCTTTCAGGTTGAACAGTCCTCCCACCTCTCCGTTACGGATTCGTTTGGCTACATCGCTGCTTTTCGCCTGTCCGGTAGTGATCTCTCCGGTCACGGGCAGGTTGAGCTGGCCGATCTTCTCCTCCAGCGTCATCTTTTTCATTAACTGGTCGATAAAGCGGTCCATATCCCGGGGAGCCTTCTGTGCCTGTAACCCGGCGGCCACTACGACCAAAGAAGCGGCAAGCGCCTGCATTCTTCGTACAAAATGTTTCATGGTCTTTACAGTTTTAGTATCTATTTATGAATGTTCTGACTTTCCGGATGCAAATAAAACAAATCTGCGGCAAACAGACTCCATTTACCCATACGGCAAGAATACTGCAAACCGGGAAAAACAAAAAAAGAAGTACTGCATTGGTACTTCTTTCCATATCAAACAGTTCATTGCCAACTATTTGAACGCAATCATAAAATCCGTCAGGCTACTCTCCGGAGGAAGGCCCAGCTTCTTGCGCAGACGATAGCGGGCAGCATCGACACCTCTCACGGAGATGTTCATCAGCTTCGCAATCTCCTTTGTCGGCAGATTGAGCCGGAGCAATGCGCACAAACGCAAATCGCCGGAAGTCAGGTCAGGGAACTTCTCTTTCAGGTTTCGGAAGAAGTTCTCGTGGATGCGGTCAAAATTGGACTGGAACATGTTCCAGTTCTCTTCATCCGAAACCATATTCTGGTTGATCATTGAAAGCAGCTTATCCAGGTTCTTGCGCGTATATTGCCCCGAGAGTTTCTGCTGTTGCAACTCCTCTTTGAGTGAATTCAGAAATTCCTGATGCGCAATATTGGTCATCACTACCCCCGAAAGCTCTTTGCTTTTGAAACGGAGGTCGGCCTCGAGTTGCTCTTTCTCCAGTTCCATGATCTTCTTCTCCTGCTGCTCTATCTCCGCTTCGTGACGGGCACGTTGCCGCTCAATGACGGCATCTTTTTTCTTCTTGGTGTATACGTAGACTCCATAGAGCAGCCCCAGCAGCAAGGCCATCCCGGAAAGCGCATAGACAGCGACAGCCGGATACGAAAGATACCAGGGCCTCAAAATGCGGAACGGAAGGTCGACAGAGGAAATCACTCCGTTCTCGTCGTATACCTCGGCACGGAAACAATAAGAGCCGAACGGAAGACGGGTAAATTCTTTCTGCAAGTCCGGAAGCCCTTCGGTCCACTTACCGGAGGCGGACAGCCCTTCAAGCCGGTAGCGCACGTTCAGCGCAAAATCGTTGTAGACAGGATAGGCCAGGGAAATGCTGATATTATTGAAAGCTGAAGCTATCTCGTCGGTACCGGAAACGGGCAGTTGTATCCGCTCTCCCGTCTGCTCGTCGGATGCCAAAAAACCCGAAACCCACAAAGACGGCTTCTGACGTGACTTGTACAAACCGGTGCTGTCGGCAGCAATGCGGGCAAAAGAGTTGTTCAGGCAGAGGTAGGAGCAGTCGTTCCGCCTGTCGTATACCATCCGTGCCAGTCCTTCGATGGGAAGGTTGCCGAACATGGAGAAAGGTATTCTCCTCTCAACTTTAAAGTCGCTTACGGTACATCTCACCAGATAGGCTTCGCGGTCACTGAGAAACCAGTAGAGATCTCCCTTCATGACGTCGACGGTATGAATGCCCCTGAGCGTTGCCAACTGTTCGTTCATCGCTTTGTAGGGGATGATGGAATCTGCCATGTCATCGTAAGTGTAGAAGTTTCGCCCATCCGAGAAAGCGACACGCCCGTTCACCTTGAACAAATAGCAGTTTCCACCCTGATTGCCGGACAAGGAATCATACTGTTTCAGGTCCGTCACCTGCTTCAGCTCTTCATCGAGACGTAGCCGGTAGAGCCCCTTTCGCATGTGTTGCACCCAGATATTCCCATGAGCGTCCACTTCGATATTCTTCGCCATGTGACTGAAGTTGCCCACCGAGTTAGCGAAGTACCATTCGCCGGTAGCACTCTTCTTGTAAATATTCAAAAAGGTATAGGTGCCCTGTATCAGAAGTTGCTCGCCGTTGATCTGCGCCTGCCGCATACACATAGCCCCCCGCACATCGGAAAGAAGCCGGGCTTGCATGCCTTTAATCTGGAAAGTACCTTTATTATGACCGCAAAGCACCTGGCCGCCCCACTCTCCAATGGTCCATGCCTGCTCTTCAAGGCCCGGAACCAACTCCAGACGGGTATCTTCAAGCCGGTACAGTCCTTGATTGGATGCGATGTAAGCGTCCTTATCGCGTACCAGCACATCATAAACCATCCCGACTTTGCGGCGAACCGGCTCGAAATGGTAAATCAGCGAATTATTGCGGACATAGGCAATACCATTGTCAAGGGCTGTCCAGATATTATTGTCCATATCACAATACAGGCCCAGAACGGTATTATTCTCCAACTGGTTATCAGCATTCTCCTTCCAAAGCAAGTGTCCCTCTTTGCTGAAAGCATACAGCCCGTTGGAGATAGTGCCTATCACGTAACAAGAGTCTTTTGTCATTACCGCGCGATTAACAGTATGGCGCTTCAGTTCTTCATCACTATCAGTGTGCCAGGGGCGGATGCCGGAAGAAGTATGGATATATCCTCCGCTATTGCGGGTCAGCAACAACATTCCGCCGGGATAAGGCAACCCTGCCAGAACATCGCTATCACCCAACTCTTGACGAGAAATCAGGGGAATAAACTTATCGCCTGCAAAAGTACAGACGCCTCCATTGATCAGTTGGGAATACAGCGTGTCCCCGATCCGGAAAAGGTTCAGGGGAAGTTCAGGGCAACGGACTCCCTTCGTTCCCTTACCGTCATATATAAAATAGGATCCGAATGACTGGAAGATTATATTTCCTCCCTGCTCTACAATGGTCCATATCTCGTCATTATGGAAATCGAATCCTTTTACCTGCTCTTTCAGAGAATGATACTCCAGCAAGTTCAGGTCGTTCTGTTCAAAATAACCGAACTCTTCGAACGATCCGACATAGATCCGCCTGTCGGAAGCCACATAGACCGCACGCACAATACCCGAAGTCGGCAGTGGAAACAGCTTCCATCGGCTTCCGTCGTACCGGAGCAATCCACTGTTGTTGCCAAAGTACATCACCCCGCATTCATCTTGGGCAACCGCCCAGTTTTCATTTCCGGCATTATAGTCAAGAACAGAATAGTTGCGGACAATGGGTGAGAAAGGGACAGGACTCCCCAGGCAAGAAAAAGAAAAGGTACAGGCAAAAACTAGGAACAATAACAGATTCTTCATCAGTCAGTCGTCTTTAGAAAAATTCTTTGTGCGGAAAAAGCAGAGCTACCCAATCGAACGTTGATAGTTTGTTTTCACCACAGATAACCCGAATGCACAGAATGTATGCTTCCTAAAGGAACTTCTACGAAAATCGGAGTTATCCGTGGTGTTCTGATCCGGCCGGCCGGATATTTATTTCTTTACCGGAGCACTCAAGGTCTCTTTATATTTCACCGGATCGGCCAATATCTTAAGAGCAGCTTGTAGCCCGTCGTCATCTTTTAATTGCTGGATGATGCCGCCACGTGTGTAGTAGTAACGCTTAATGATTTCATCGGCGATCATCGACCTGATATCTTTAGAGAAATAGTCGAGGTCACGGTCCAGGTTATGAGTCAGCTTCTTCTCCAATGCCTTAATCTCTTCCGAAGCCTCATCCAGATAACCTTCGAACTTGGCAGCCTCTTTTAGCGTCTTCATAATCTTCTCACTTTGCTGATCGTACTTGAAATCAGCTTTCTTCACCATCGCTTTAAAGTCGTTATAGTCGGCATCGGTCACCTTGAACTCCTGTGGAGAAGGAATACTCGGATGCTTCAGGCAATACTGCGTCGCATAGTCGAAAATCAGGTTATCACGTACCAGATAGAAAAGAATATTAGGCAATTTCTCCTGCTTGACTTCGATGTCCGGCATCACTCCTCCCCCATCACGAACTTCACGACCGGCTGCCGTATGGAACACGGTAGTCAGACTATCGGGGATAGTACCTACACTGCCATCTTCATTGCGGTGTTTATAGTCGATGGCCTGCACACAGCGTCCGCTGGGAATGTAATACTTGGAAGTAGTAAGCTTCATTACTCCTCCATAAGGCAATGGGCGGGTGGTCTGCACCAGTCCTTTTCCAAACGTACGGCTACCTACAATCACAGCACGGTCGAAATCCTGGAAAGCTCCGGAAAGGATTTCGGAAGCGGAAGCCGTAGCACCGTTCACCAGTACAGTAATCGGGATATCGAGATCCAGCGGTTCACGTAATGTCTTATAGGTATTGCTGGCCTGTTTGGTCTTTCCCTTCGTCGTTACAATCACTTTACCACGAGGCAAGAAAAAATTAGCAATCTCTACCGCTTCTTCCAAGCGTCCGCCACCGTTACCACGCAGGTCAATCACCAATGAAGTGATACCTTCTTTCTTCAGTTTCAGAAAGGTCTTCTTAAAATCTTTCGAAGGAGTGCCGGAAAAAGTACTCAGATTGATGTAACCTACATTATTAAAAATGGTATCATAAGGAATCATCGGAGTCTGGATGGTTTGACGCACAATATCAAATTCCAATGGTCGTGTCCCTCCTTTTTCGTCCGGACGCTCCACTTTCAGCTTGAAACTGGTACCTACTGCTCCCCGGAGCATCTGGCTGACTTCCTGGTTATTTTTCCCCGCCAAATCTTTTCCGTCAATCTCCATCAGTATATCACCGGCCTTCAATCCGACCTTAGCTGCAGGAGTTCCCTCAAACGGTTCGGCTATCATCGAACGTTTCAGCTTTTGATTGTACGTGATCAAAGATCCGATACCTCCGAACGAGGCATTCAACATTTGCTGCAGTTCGGCCTGATCGTCCTCCGGATAGTATTCCGTATAGGGATCGAGCGAAGACAACATATAGTCGATCCCTTCACGAACCGTCTTATTCGGATCAAGCGTATCTACGTAAAACATATCGAGTTCTTTGACGATAGAATTAAAGGTATCCAGATTTTTAGCAATCTGGAAGTTACGGTCGTCACCGCTCTTGAAACTAAAGAATGCTACAGCAACCAACACTGCTGCCAACAGGACACCATTTCGTCTATTCAGAAACTTTTTCATACACTTTTCGTTAAAATGAGACGTAAAAGTAACTCATTGCCTGCTTACTCTGACAGAACTTCGTTAATATTTAACTTTATTTCATCCCAACGCTCACCGGGAATCGTGGTTCCAACTATCTGTATAACATTTCCGGAGAGAATTGAACCAATCTTAGCACACTTCTCCAAAGAATATCCGCAAGTCAGTCCGTACAGAAATCCGGATGCGAAATAGTCGCCTGCTCCTGTTGTATCAATCACTTTTTTCACCGGAATAGCTTCTACCTTAATTTCTTCAGTACCCTTACGAATATAAGAACCATTGCCGCCTACCTTTACAATGGCAATACTGCATTTCTTACTGATCAACTCAAGAGCTTCTTTCGGATCTTCTTTGCCCGTAAACGCTTTCGCTTCTTCTTCATTGGCAAAAACAATATCTACATATTTATTTATTAATAAGGTGAAGAATTCAAGATCACCCGCTACGATATTATAACTGGCCATATCCAGACAAACCTGCAATCCGGCCTCTTTTGCCAACTCGATGGCATGAAGAATCATATCATGATCCTGTACCAGATACCCCTCGATAAGCAGATATGCATACCCTTTGAACATATCCAGCGTTAAATCTTCGGCTTTCAGCGTAGAGGCAGCACCGAGATAAGTACCGAAAGTACGTTCTCCGTCCGGAGAAATAAAAGTAGAAGCAACTCCCGATGGCAGATCAGACACTAATAATTTATCTTCGATGCCATTTCTTTGCAGATTTGCCCGAAAAAAGTTTCCGTAAGCGTCATTTCCGATTTTTCCGATAAAACCGGTCCCGGCACCCAAACAAGCGAGTCCGAGGATCGTATTTGCAGCCGCTCCACCGGTTGCCAAGTGGGTTTTCATTCGGCTAAATCGTTCGTTAATCTGCTGTAACTTAGCATCATCAATAAGTTGCATGCTTCCCTTGGGTAATCCCATTTCATCAAGGAGTGTATCATCTTTCAGGGTTGCAAGTACGTCTACCAGGGCGTTGCCCAATCCAATTATTTTATCCATTTCACTAATTTTTTTTGCAAAGATATTGCATATTTCAAAATATCCTATTACTTTTGCATCGCAATTGAGAAAAACAAAACATTCTTCCTTAGCTCAGTCGGTTAGAGCATCTGACTGTTAATCAGAGGGTCCTTGGTTCAAGTCCAAGAGGAAGAGCAGATATTCACATTCTCAGTTATTTAAATTCTTCCTTAGCTCAGTCGGTTAGAGCATCTGACTGTTAATCAGAGGGTCCTTGGTTCAAGTCCAAGAGGAAGAGCAAAAAAGGTTCGTCAACAAGACGAACCTTTTTTTGTTTATACACCCTAGAAAAATAGAGAAAGAGAATGTTGCCTCTGCTGCACAACACTCTCTTTCCAGCTGATAAAAAAGAACCTACTCAAACCTTATCTCTGAAACACCTATTGATTTTCCTTTCTGAGGTTCTATAAGAATACGAACGGATTCCACTTCAAGACTACCGGATGGATGTACTACGTTGAACCGATCGGTACCCATCTGATAAGAGTCCGTCACATAGAGTTCAAGGGGAGTCCAACCGGCATCCGACTTATATTCCACCGACCAACCGGACGGAACAGTTATTTTGTCTTGATCATCCAGCCAATACACGGAAAGTGAATTTAGTAGGAATGGCTCTCTAAAGTCTACCTGCACCCATTGTTTACCCGATCCCTCAGACACCCACTGTTCTGTAAGCTTGTCTGCAGAAGATTCAGATACTTTTCCATCACAAAGTGCACGCACGGAGATATTCTTCCCTCCGGCAACAGATGAAGCATTCACTCCTTTTACATTACGCAGATAAGCCATGGTCTGCTGACCGATACTGGCTGTAGAAGCCTCTTCGTTTAGCCAAACCAGCATTGTACGGTTATCTCCCCGATTACACCAAGCATAATAAGGAATCATCGTAATCTCTCGTGAAGTGATTCCTCCGACCTTCTTTTCCATTCCGGGCAAAGTGATCCTCTCCAATCCTTGCAGCACGCCGGAAGAGATGTTTGCTACCTTAGCCTGTGCTTCGTTCGTATCCCCCAGATAGAGCCGCTGAACAGGTCCCGCATTATCTACCTCTTCCGCACAATAGACCAGTGGTCCGCGAGTTACAGCAGTTTTACCTATATTTTCACTGACTTCGGGAATACAATCAACAAAACGTACGGGCATCGGTATGTTAAGTTCAACTACGTCACCGGGCTTCCAGTCACGTTTGATAACGGCAAATCCTTTCTCCATCTTGAAGTCGGTTTTCTGCCCGTTGACACTCAATTCTACTTCCGCCTGCTTGGGCTGCTTGTAGGGATAAAGTCCTCCCGGCACAAATTCGTCGGATCGTGCCCACGTAGGAATACGCATACAAACCGAGAATTTGCTTCCCTTTTCAGGTTGTACCGTCAAGCGTACTTTCCCATCAAACGGATAAGCAGAAGTTTGCTCCAGTTTCACACGGGTTCCTTCCAGAGGAATAGTTGTCTGACTGCCACCATAAAGGGTCAGGTAAACTCTGTCTTTACTGTAAGCATACATATAACCCGGCACTTGCAGAATCAAACGAGAAATATTAGGAGGACAGCAGGCACACCCGAACCATTTGGCACGTCCGCCATTCCCATGATTAAAACGTCTCACTCCATCTGCTTCAAGAGGATTGACATAGAAGAAACGATCACCATGCAGATTGATCCCTGCCAACGAATTGTTGAAAAGTGAAAGTTCCGCTATATCGAGAAACTTAGCATCGCCACTATCCAGATACATGCCATAATTAAAGAAGACATTTGCTACTGCCGCACAAGTTTCATTATAGGCTGTTAAGTTAGGAAGTTCGTAGGGAGCTCCAAAACCTTCCATTCCTTCTACAGCCCCGAGTCCACCTGTAATATGCATGCGGGTCGTCACCAGATTTGTCCAAATGGAATTGAGAGCCTTGGTATAATCGTTCAATCCGGTCAAGGCATCCACCTGCGCCATAGCCGTGTACAAATAAGCCGCACGGACCGCATGTCCCACAGCTTCCGTCTGCTCCTTCACCGGTGCGTGTTGCTGTGCATAAGTGGGTGCCATCACTCCTTCACCCTCAGGACGATAGGTCACTCCCCTGATCTCCAGAAACTTCTTCGCCATATCGAGGTATAGCGGATCATTAGTCACCCGGTATAGTTTACAAAGTGCCAGTTCAATCTCTTCATGTCCCGGAGCCTGGTTAATAGGTTTACCCCCATTATAATTCGGATCACCTCCTTCAAAGAACACTTTATTCACATGCTTGGCACTTTTGATAGCAACGTTCAGTAGTTTATCTTTACCTGTAGCTTGATAGTAAGCTACTGCGGCTTCGTACAGATGCCCCACATTATAAAGCTCGTGACTATGAACCACCCATGAGTAAGGCTTCTCACCCATCTCACGAGGATCGGGATTACCACAAATATGTGAAATATATAAATATCCGTCGTCTTTCTGCGAAGCAGTGATCAGGTCTGCCACTCGATCCATGAACTCTTCCAACTCCTTATTTGGTTGAATCATCAATGAATAAGACACCCCTTCCATCACCTTATAAAGATCAGAGCTTATAAAACGATGAGTTTCAGGAAGAGCGGTAGAGTCTCCTGCCAAGAAAGCGGCACAACGCCGGAAACGCTCTACTGCCGGGGCACTTTGTTCGACAGAGAACGGTACTGTTACATTGATTTCCGTCTGCATCCTATTCTTCCAAAACCCATCGGTCAAAGTTACCTGATTAAAAGGAACGGGTGTTATTGTCTGCGGCTCCTCCTCCGAGCAAGCTGTCGCAAGGATAAGCAGAAATAGCCCTGTTAGTACATTTTTCATTCTAATTTGTTTTTAAAAGTTTCACTTGGGTATGTTTGTCCGTAACGGGTACCTCTATATAATAAGGATGATGTGCATTACCCGCCTCAATATTGAATGTCGTTATCATTTTGTGATCGGTCATGACAGTATATTTACCTTCAGGCATTCCCTCAGCCCGGATAGTTGTGTTATGAGGTTTATCAGAACGGTTTTCTATGCAGAAACTCAGTTCTTCCGTCCCTCTCAGAGTGATCGGGTAATCTTTCCGGAATCCGTCTTGCATCAACTCGACCGAAAAACGGACAGGAGTCATGATACGGACCTGACGACGTACTCCGTCAAAAGGAATGATACTCACTGTTCCATCTTTATCCATTCGGACATTTCCTCCATAACCGATTAATCCGAAATCAGGATCATCGAGCAGATAAACTCCTGAACCGTGAATACCTCCGGTAAGCCCATGGTCTATCTCACCATCAAACCGCCAGGGAGCACGCCCCACTTTGATATAATTCATATAGGTACGTGAGTTCTGATAGGGTGAAAAAGCCCAGCCTACAGCACCGTCATTTTGTTCTCCCCGATACCAATAGCCAAAATCTGTCTTTTTAGTCCCGGTATTCATCAGTGCCCACGAAGCCAACAAAGAATTATATCCATAATTAATATACCTATCCGGCCGGTCCGAAAACCGGTAAGCATAATCGAGTAATGCCACTCCGCCCATTTGGGTCATATAATCCAGATTTACATATTGTCCACTCCATGCTGTACCCAGATTAGCATAACCTGGTTCAAACAACCCTCTCAACGCCAGGTTTCCATCCAACTGATTCTGCATGAAACGATCAATCATCGAAGTGTCAAACGAAGTATACGAGTACCATTTTTTCCGATTCTTATCATACCAGAATTGTTCTTCGGGTTTTATGGGATTTAACTTTGCATACTCTGCCACATAATAGGAGGACTCAAAAGCTGTACGGTCAACAAACATCTCGGATCCAAAAGGCCAGGGATCTTCGTAAACCATATAAGTTACCTTTTTCTCCCATTCACGACGCAACTTGGCTGCATCTTTTAATCTACCTTTCTGTTGCAGGGCATTGATAATATCCAGCAGATATCGCTCATGAAAATTACCTTGTTTATAGGCCCAGTCCGTCCAACCATGAAAAGCCCATTGTTTACCCATCAAAATATTATAGGGTACTTCAAAATAAGCCATCGCTGTCCGATAAGCACGTTCCAGATAGCCATCAGCATCCAGATAAGATACCATTTCAGGATTATCCTCTGCTATCCGGTAGAGATTATAATAGATGGCAAAATGAGTGGTATAATCAAAAGTTCGCCACATACGCCCCTTACCGGAACCCCCGTCTTCATATCCGCCATATTTCCCGCTGCGGTTCTGATACCAGTTTTCACTGCCGTAAATACCATATGGATAGGGATATTCCTCATCCGTACGTTGCAGCTTGCCCCACACAAAATTTTCTTCATAATACTCCAAAGAAGCAATTTCTTCTTTATTAGGATAAATGACATTCTTCTCACTCACATAGACTGGTTTACTATTGGACGGATCATCAGATCCGCCTACCATAAACTCCTCCCGCAAATCGCCCAAGTGATCAGGTGAAAGTAACTCGGATTTCTCCATATCCCAAAGACTATAAAGTCCATTATACCATTTGGAGGAATCACGATGTTGTTGTTTGTCCACAATGAAACGCGCCCGTTTTTTTATCAGGGTTTCCAAAGGCTCGGTCACAAAGAAATCGAGAAAGCATATCAAATCATCTCCATAATGAACCGTAATCAGGTTTTCTCCCAAACGGGAGAAACGGAACTTATAGATATATTTATCTCCTTCCTTTTGTCCAAGACTGGTTATCTGTATCTCCTCAGGATATTCTGCCACTAATTCAGCAACAGGCAGTTTCGATTGCAAGGCACAATAGACCTCAAACTCAGGAGTGACTACCATACCGGGAGCAACTTTCACAACCACTCCGTGTTTATCATAAATCTTCGTTTTTACCTCTTCATGATTTCCAGTGAGTGTGAAGTTGAAACCTGTCATGTAATGCTCGTAAGGCTGTACGTTTTTTGAGGTAGACGGTAATCTCCAGCTATCATTGGTACGATCTACAGCATTCATTGAATGCAGATAGTACTTGCCATCTTGTGTAGCATATTCTATCGCAGTTCCCTTATGCATAGTCATCAGCAGAATATCACCTTGCCCTGTCAGCGGAGTCCAATAAAAGAAAGAGGCATTTCCATTCAGAGAGAAATGACGGTTCAGGTTCTGATGTGCCTGAATAGACTCATCCAAAGCGCCCACAGGCAGAGCGAACCACATATCCGTCACCTTCACCGGATGATGACTGCGATTAAAAAAATCAATCTCCCAGTCTACTTCTTCTCCTTTAATAGTAAAAGTTTGGTAAAGACGCACATCCGAAGGAAGCTGCCAGAATATCTGTATCTTATCCGGAGTATTCGACAAGACCAGAGGAGTAATATCAGCCAAAGAAACGGCATAACTCTTCCCTCTTACTTCATAAGTCAGACTCAAATCGCCCAGATATTTCCCGTGGTCTACATAATTCCGAACATTGCCCGCACCTTGAAAAACGAGCGAACTCACACCTCTCTCATCCGGACTGACTTCCATCTGTGGTATTACGGCCTGGATAGAAGAAATATTCAGATAAAAAAAGAGTAGAGATAAAATACAATACTTAAGTTTCATAGGCACTATTCTTTATATTAATAAAGTAATCTACAGTAGTTGAGTATTGCTGCCTTCCACAGGTCCTAAAAGGATTGTGCAAAACCCCTTATTAATGGATACCGCGACCGGGCAGACACTCAACTACTGATTTACATTCTACCGAAGGATACTACGGTTTTACCGAAACCTTCACACTGCTAAGTGCTCTCTTATGACTATAGTCATCCAAAGAATTACTTCTTTCCTCGCTATAATCTATTCCTTTATAATCTTTATCACCTACATTGGTAGCAACAGCAGTAATTGTAAAGTCACCGGCTCCGGTGTAAATATACTTATAAGTTTTCTGAATTCCTCCGGTAGTATATACAGAACCTAATGAAACACCGGTATTCCACGGTTCATATTCATCAGTTCCCATCTCTATAAAAGAGAGATAAACATCTCCCTGAAAACCTTTGTACTTTGTATAGTCGGCTTCATGTACCGGAAGACCGGTAGCAGGATCGAGTTCACATTCATACGATTCCAATACTCCGTCTCCGTCCAAATCATATTTATAAGGCGAATCATCAGCTGCCACAAAAGTCGAACGACCATTCACGTACATATCCACTTGACGAAGAATGATTTTTTCTCCATGATCCAAAAAAGGCTGCAAGTAAGTATCCCGGTTGTACATATCACCCAGTTTATAAAATCCTTCCGTAGGACGGCGGGATAATGGATCGTTAGTCTGGAACGCTCCATACGAACGCTCATCTTGGAACGTATAATATTTGTATCCTGCACTATATCCCTGAAAGTCTTCCAACTGTTCGGTATGTAAACCAAAATAAGCAGCTACCCATGCATCATTAGAGTATTTACGTATTGCACGATCAGCATCACACGCTACAAAGCGACTCTCGATAATTGTATTACCCGGTTGATTGGCAAGTCCTCCAAAGATATGAATATTCGGCTTCATCCGGATACCCGAAGGAATCCGCCGATCTGTCACCGTAAACTTCAATTGATTCGTCCCTATATAGCTCATTTCCATCAGTGCCTCCGGAAAGTCTCCTTTTTTGTAGGGCACTAACTGGATATTATCAATCGCTCCGAAAAACTCAAAATCCTTTTTTACGTCTTCTATACTCTGATAGTCCTTAAAATATTTATAAAACAAGGTCTTCTCCCCATTCTTTGCATAAGAGACCCGATAACATTCTTCATAAAAGCTATCCCAATCATGTTCCATAATAGCTTTAATACGCGAACGCTCAAAGTTTTTTCCTTCATCACCCGTAAAAAGTGTCAGGTACTGAGCATCGGTATTGATCGTTACCGTCACCTCTTCACCGACTTTCGGATTTTCGGGAGACACAGAGATACTGACAGACGGTGTTTCTACATCTGCACCAAATTTCTCACAAGAAACCAGTGAAGTAGCTGCCACAGCAAGCAGCCCTATAATCAGTTTATTTGTTTTCATATCCATTCGTTTTTAACATTAAAAATATCCCGGATTTTGTTTCATTTCTGGGAAGAACGATAACTCGGTAAACGGTATCGGCATCAGCACACGGTACACTTTCTCTTCATTAAAAAGATGCCAAAGGTATTCCCCACGCGCCGGATCACCAAACGGATCAAAGAATTGTAGAGGATCGCGATAACGGCAGATATCAGCCAGATCAACCATTGAAACATCAGGGAAACGTGCTACATCGAGCCATCCGCAATCATCCTCGGCTGCCAATTCGCGTAAACGTTCATACATCAACTCTTTCAGTGCATTAGCCGGACTGATATTAGTCGGAATCATCATAACCGAACCCGGTTGATAAGTATAAGGAGCATCTCCCTGAGAAACAAACATATCTTTAATAGATCCTTGATGGCAAGCACGATCACGGATAATATTCATCGTTTTCACTCCTTCCGAAACATGGCCCTGCATGATTTGTGCCTCCGCTTTCAGCAAGTAAATCTCTGCCAAACGTAAAACAGGATAGTCCACTCCACCATAATTAATATCAAAGGTTGAACTCAACTCACTCGGGTTCAGGTTACGGAATTTACCTAATTGCCACCAATTACAGTTCCACAAGTTAGGCTTGTTCTGCCCATTCGTTTCATTCTTCCACCACGCCCGTTCATGACTTTCAAGAGCTACATCCATTACTTTGAGCTGTTCTTCGGTGTAATCGTTCACCTTACCCGGCTCAATATAAAACTCGGGGCCTAATTCACGTCCGGCAGGTTCAAACACCCACAACCCGATAGGAGCTCCACCACTGTTAGGACCGGTTACCCAGCCTTTCACCGAACTCCACATACGACGGGTAATGTCTCCGGTTATGGTGTACTTTCCGGTACGATCATAGAGATTCTGCAAGTCATAAGGAGTCGTTCCGGGCTTCGGACTTTCGGCATTGAAACGATCTACCTGGCCATAGTCCATACATACGTCCTTGAAGCTGTAATTATGTTCCCACATCGGTATATCATACAGCAACGTCAGCCACGAAGTAAGATTGCTTCCACCGGTTGCTCCGTATTTACCTTCACCGGCAAACCCCATAGGTATCTTGTTTCCTGTACCGACTCCTTCTTCTGCCAATACACTGAACATAATCTCGTTATTTCGTTTGGTAAATACAGCAGGGAAATATTCTTCCAACTTATAAGTTCCGTACACGCCGGCAATGATATCGTCACACAACTTCACTGCATCAGCATATAACGTTGTCTTATCTACACCATCAGCTGTTGTTTCATTAATCTTGTTTCCATACATTTCTGCACGGCGGATATAAGAAGCGTGGAATATTTTCATTTTTGCCAACATACCGGCTACGGCACCTTTGGTAACACGACCATAAGCAATGCCCGAACGGTTATCCAAACACTTGTCCAATGCATAGGCCATCTCGTCATAGAGGAACTTGAACATCTCCTGGCGGGTTGCTCGCGGCACATAATCCGGCTTCGGTCCGGTAGGCTCTATAATCAGAGGTACACCGCCATAATAACGATACAATGTAAAGTAAGCATAAGCCCGGAGGAAACGAACTTCTCCCATCAGCATTTCAGTAGCTGATCCGGTGATCGTAGCTTTATCCAATGCAGAATGTCCTGCATTCTCATCAATCACCTCTTTATTGGTTTCCAGCCTCTCAAGTATCAGATTTGCCTGTGCAATATACGCATAATGCTTTGACCACAAATTCAGTACACTACCCGATGTCGAAGTCAGGTCGAACGGACCTTCATTCATCAATGAAGGCATCATAAACCGGTCACTGGTCATAATTCCATCATTGACATGCCCTGCATTAGCATACAATATAGCTACATTACGTAAAGCAGCATCATAGGAAGTATAGAAAGTTTCAGACGGAAGTTCTGTTTTCGGTAACTGGTCGAAATACCCCTCACACGACACTAAGGCGCAAGAGGTTAAAAGGGCTAATAATATTTTTTTCATGGCAGTACCTTATTAGTATTTAAAATTAAGTGAGAATATATGAGACCGGGCATACGGATAAGCCGAGATATCGACTCCCGGAAGAATACGATTATTTACAGAGCTGCCACTACGTACCTCAGGATCATATCCCGAATAGTTCGTTAAACAGAAAACATTGTTAATCGTATATGTCAGAGCCAGGTCCTTAATTTTCCAAGCCTTTAATATATTTTTCGGCATACGGAAAGTTACAGCCAGGTTATTCATCTTCAGGAACGAACCATCTTCCACCATTTCAGAGTTGGAAGCAGCCCACATATACCCGGACCAATCAATTGCACCAGGACCTGTAAAAGTACCGGTAGGATTATTAGCAAACCAAGCATCTTTATAGTATACGGCCGACTTATTACGAATATCGCCATTGTTCATCAGATTGTATACATTACCATTGATTATATCATTTCCGTATGACCAGCTGAAGTCCATAGCCAGTTCAATGAATTTCCAGCGCAAACGGGTGTTCAAGCCACCGATAAATACCGGATTCACATCTCCTATCACGACACGGTCACTCATATCCACTTTCCCGTCTCCATTGGTATCTGCAAAAGATGGGAATCCGTATGGCATCTCTCTTTCAGTGGCATACCACCAAGGAGAATCAGCACTGCCTATACCATTATAGTCAGAATGCCAATTACTGCGAATACCTTCCATTTGCAAACCATAGAACAGTCCGAGAGGATATCCCTTTTTTATCAGGACATTTTCCGAACCCGAAGCAGAACCCACCGGACGCCCTTCCAACATCTGTGTCTCAGCACCTAGACTCAGTACTTTGGACTGATTGGAACTAAAGTTCACTGTTGCATTCCACGTAAAGTCTTTCTTATCAATCAGCACACCGCCTACACTGATTTCAAATCCACGGTTACGTACCGAACCGATATTCCTGGTTACTTTTCCAAAACCGGAAGTACGTGGCAGATTCTGTTCAAGCAGCATATCACGAGTTGTCTTGGTATAGAGATCCAATGAAATATTCAGCCGGTTATTAAACATATCTAAATCGAGACCGCCGTTAAACTCTTCCGTTACTTCCCAACTGATTTCGGGGTTTGCCATACGGCTGGTGTACAAGGCCGGAATAGCTCCGTCACCAAAAATGGCTTGTCTCTGGCTGGAAGATAAGGTCTGTGCATAAGCATACGGAGCAATCTGATCGTTACCTACCTGACCATAGCTAAAACGTAGTTTCAAGTTATTAACGTTCTTCTCCAACCAAGATACATTCTTAAAAAATTCTTCTTCTGAAACTCTCCAACCCAATGCTCCGGACGGGAAAAATCCCCAACGATTATCAGGGCTGAATTTAGAAGAACCGTCAGCACGCATAGATGCTTTCAATAAATAACGCCCTTTATAAGAGTAGTTAGCCATCAATACCCCCGAAAGCATTGCTATCTTCTCGTAAGATACACCGGGAGATTTCACATGATTACCACTTTTTGCATCATAAATACCTTCCCATCCCAAATCGGTATTAAACTGAGAATATTCCTGATTAAAGGTTTCATACTTGTTGGTATTAGCCTCGTATACGGCATTTACCGAGAGACTATGTACTTTGTTGAACACTTTATTAAATCCGGCCTGGACTACTCCACGCATATTTAATCCACTTTGCGTAGCGTATGTGGCCAATCCGTTATTATCGTAGCCTCTCTGAATGGTTTTCGGGATAAATTCTTTCACTTCACCTTTGGGTATACGCACACCAATACCTCCTTTTACAAACCAGTTATCATTGATATTGTAAACCAACTCTGCCTGACCGAAGAAAGTATTATTCTTGTTAGAGTAATCAATATCTTTTAATTTTCTATAAGGGTTATCCATCTTACCTGTATAGTAAAGGTTATCATCTATCTCCTGAAAAGTCCATTCTTTAGGAACAAGCGGAGAGAAAGTCTGTATTTCGTTAAAAATATTACCTTCTGTCCAGAAAGCACCGCTACGAATATTGTGTTCATATGAAAGATTTGTGTTCAAAGTCAATTGCGGAAGCAATTTAATGCTATTATTCGTTTGGAAATAGAATCGTTTAAATCCGGTATTGATGGCAATACCGTCTTCATTCATCAACGAAAAGATTGTAGAGTTCTGTATGCGGTCTGTTCCCCCTCTGTAAGAAACTTCATAATTCTGTTTAGTACCATTCTGCAAACAAAGATCGGGATAGAATTGGAAACGGGAAGGATTGGTATTCCATATCTGATCTTTATATTCCTGATAGAAATCAGCATTTTGCCAGCGTCCGCTCATAATCATATCACGCATATACGCACGCATATAGTCTTCCGCACCCAGCATTAGAATAGAATTTGCCAGTTTACTGATACCGTAAGTAGCCTTCACAGAGATTTCACTCATACCGGCCGATCCTTTCTTCGTAGTAATCAACACAACGCCATTAGCCCCCTGTGCCCCATAAATGGCAGTTGATGATACGTCTTTCAGGATAGAGATACTCTCGATTGCATCAGGAGAGATAGTAGCCAAAGGACTTTCCAGAGGATCGTCCGAAATAGGGAGAGGAAAACCATCGATGACATACAGAGGTGAACTACCTGCCGTAATAGAACTGGCTCCACGAATCTTAATCGTAATTCCACCACCCGGCGCACCATCATTGTTCATTACCTGCACACCGGATATTTTTCCTTTCAAAGCCTGCTCCAGACTTAACGGGTTGGTTTGCATGAACTGATCGGAACTCAAACTGGATACAGATCCGGTCAAGTCCACTTTACGCTGAGTCTGATAACCGGTCACTACCACCTCGTCAATCAATACTCCCGCATCCATCAGTACATCTATCCGATTTTGGCTACCTACAGTTTTTTCAACCGTATTCATACCAATCATTGAGAAAACAAGTACTTGTCCCGGAGATACATTTTTAATTGTATACTCCCCATTCTCATTAGTAATCACCCCATTGTGTGTTCCTTTCACTTGTACAGTGGCACCAATAACAGTTTCATTACTGCCTTTCTCTCTCACCGTACCCGAAATGCTCTTTGTGTTTTGAGCAAATCCACCTGCAGACACCAGCACAAACATGCATATTAAGAAGACGGTTTTTATCCTGCCTTCCGTATCTGCTCTAAGGTTGTTCAGATCTTTTAGATTCATAATATTAGTAATTTAGTCATTAAAAAGGATTCATACATTTTTAGTTTGTTTGTTAAGTCCCGAAGTCGGATCAGGACGAGTCCATTTTGTGTGGTTCCATACTGAGTTGTTGTTTCATGCATATTTTACTGTTTGTTGTTTCAGCAAAAGTAAGCGAAAAGAGAACCGAACCGTAAAACAATAGATTATTCACTGATACGCATATTCATATTTACATTAAATATTTCTATAGTGAATATAAATATCAGTTTGTGACCATAAGTATCTTTTTGATTCGTTTTTATTTCAGACTTTTGTGTTGTACGTAATTAAGAGACGAATGAAGAAGAGCACTTTTACCCTGATTTTATTTTTTTCTTCTGTTATCCTATATGCACAACAGAACGAACTTATGTTCCACTCCCTGGGTAGTCAACACGGACTTACCTATAGTGCCGTACGGGATATTCTGCAGGATTCAAAAGGATATATTTGGATTGCAACCCTCAAAGGACTGAACAGGTATGATGGATACAACATCAAACAATATTATAAGTCAGATGACGGACTCTCTTCAAACTGCATCGAGAAACTGCTACTCCTCGGTCAGGATACTCTATTGATGGGTACCAATGAAGGACTGTGCTTGTATGATATGATGAGAGAGAAGTTCACCACTATTGTTCCGCAAACCAAGGCCCCACTATATGTATTGGACATGGCCTACGACGGACGTTCAGTTTTCATTGCGTCCGATTCCGGGCTATATGCATATAGTAAGACAGAGCAAAGTATGCCACTACTCCATAAGGGATTGATTGTAAAAGTAACGCTGGATATGAATGGAAATGTATGGGCAGTGAGTCCAAATACGATTTATTGTTTCCGCCCAAACGGACAAATGACCAGAAAAATCACAGCTACTGAGGTTTCTCCGGATTATCCTGTCGAGTTTACTTCTATTTATAAAGATTCGCAGGGGACTCTATGGCTGGGGACGACCGAAAACGGACTGTACCGATACAACAAAAACTATAATCAATTCGTATCCGTGGAGTTCGCTTCACAAGACAGAAAGGATATGCGTTATATTCGCTGCATCCAAGAAGATATGCGTGGAAATTTATGGATCGGAACCGAAAACGGACTTTTCATCTATGACTATACAGATAACAGCTACATACAATATCGGCAGCATGCAAAAGATGTCCAATCCGGACTGACCGATAATGCGATCTATACTATTTATAAAAGCCGGGGTGACATTATGTGGATCGGCACTTTCTTCGGAGGGGTCAGTTACACCAGCCTGACCGAAAATAATTTCCACTACCTGATAGCAGATAATGGGAAACAATACCTGAAAGGAAAAGCAATCAGCAACATCATTAAAGATAAAAACGGAGCTTTGTGGTTTGCATCCGAAGATCATGGAATTTCTATTCTTTACCCGGATGGTCACATCAGGTATTTAAACAAATCGACACACCCGTCATTAAACGGAGATAATGTCCATGCATTAGCCGAAGATCACTCCGGTAATATCTGGATTGGCAACTTTATCGATGGGTTGCAAAAAGTCGATTTAGCAAAAGGCTATATTCGTTCATATAAAAACATAGCAGGGGGACACGCGGGACTATCCAATAATTCAATCTATAAACTTTATGTTCATAATCCTGATACTATGTTTATAGGAACCAGCCAAGGTGTCAATATCTATCATTTCCGGACCGATTCATTCACTCCCTTCCTTCCGGATGTATTCCGGCTTATACGTATTGACGACATCACACGTGATCTCAAAGGAAATATCTGGTTTTCCACACATTTCAACGGTATTTTTCGGTATCATATTCCGACCCATAGTATCCATCGATATCAAAAAGGAGTGACAGGCTGTAAAACAATGACCAGCGATAATATTTATTGTAGTTTTGTTGACTCCAAAGGAGAGGTCTGGTTCGGTACCAGCAACGGAGGATTGATGAAATACAATGCACGTGCAGACAGTATACAGGCATTCGGAAAGGAGAATGAACTCCGGCAAAGAGATATTTATTCCATACAGGAAGATAGCTTTGGCTATTTATGGATGAGTACGGATAACGGTATCTTCTCTTTCAATCCGGAAAGTCGGAGTTTTGCCCATTATAAAGTATCCGATAATCTGGTTTCCAACCAGTTCAATGCCTGTCCGGGCTATAAAGATCCTGACGGTACCCTTTTCTTTGGCAGTATCAATGGGGTATGCTTCTTCCGACCGGAAGGACTGAACCATAACAGTCCTACAAACGATATTCATCTGACTTTCTCGGATTTCAGGATTTTTAATAAACACGTACAACCATCACCGGACGGCATTCTACAGAATAATATCGACAGCACATCTGTCATTCGCTTACCTCACGGTATGAATACCCTGACTTTTGATTTTCTGGTAATCAACTATAATGAAAATTGCCAATCACAACTTTCCTGTGAATACTATCTGGAAGGTATGGAGACCGAATGGAATGCAACACAACAAATCCCACAATCAGTCACATATACCAACCTTGATCCGGGCACCTACCAATTTCACGTACGGGTCATAGGAAAAAACGGAGTTGTATTCGACCGTCGGAAAATAACCATTAACATTCGTCCTCACTTTTTGCTGAGTGGTTTCATGATCACTATTTATTCTCTTATCGGACTTCTTATCAGTTTTATAATTGTCCGCTTCTACCAAGTGCGTATGCGAGACAAAATGGATATCCGCATCGAAAGAATGGAAAAAAACAACCTGCGCGAACTGAATAAACACAAGCTGAATTTTTTCACTTATATCACCCATGAGTTTAAGACTCCTTTATCTATCCTTATGGCTGTATTCGAAGATATATCAATCGGACGAAACAATACAATTACCGGTGAAGAAATGAAAATCATCAATCGGAATATCCAACGGCTTCAATTCCTGATCAATCAACTTTTGGAATTTCGTTCTGTAGAAACCGACCATGCACGCATCGAATATGTCAAAGGAGATATTATGACTTATGGACGCAGCATCTTCGAACTGTTTATTCCCGTCTTCAGACAAAAGCAGATTGTTTTTCAATATGCAACTTCAGCCGACTCTTATTATACGGTATTCGATAGAGACAAGATAGAGAAAATCATCAGTAATCTGCTCAGCAATGCTTTCAAACATTCTGATCCTCAAAGTGAAATAAACTTCAGGATTGATGTAGACAAAGCTTCCGGACAATTGATTCTCTCCTGTCATAACAGCAGTTCATATATTCATCCGGAACAGCGGGAAGCTGTCATGCAGCCTTTTCACAAAACCGATTCATCCGATCAAAAGTATTCCAATACGGGTATTGGACTGGCTTTGGTGAATGGTCTAGTTCAGCTGCTTTCAGGAACAGTTGAGATAGAAAGTCATCAAAATAGCGGTACGACCTTTAAAGTAAAATTACCTTTGGTCGAAGACTCTAAGGATATGATTGCACCGGACGAAACTTTGGATATCGTTAACTCACCCGACGTAGTGGCAGATACTGTATACCTGCTCAATAACTCCGGACTAAAAGAGGATATGAATGCTGCAAATGCCGAGAAAAAGATGACTGTACTTTTGGTGGAAGATAATCCGGATATCAATAACATTTTAAAAAGTAAGCTACTCCGTTTATATAAGGTGAAAACGGCTTATAACGGACAGGAAGCTGTAGAGTTGCTAAAAACACATATCATCGACATTATCATCAGTGACATTATGATGCCTTATATGGACGGATATGAATTGAGTAAATATATTAAAACTTCTCGTGAGTACTCCCATATCCCGGTCATTCTCATCACTTCACAGCCTTCGAAAGAAAACGAATTGCAAGGTTTATCTGCAGGAGCCGACGCCTATATCGAAAAACCATTCACTTTCGATGAATTGAATCTTAGAATTACCAACTTGCTTAAAGCCAAAAATAATATCCGCGAACATTATCACGACATGAAAATATTCCAACTCAATGAAGAACTCAACAACAAAGACGAGGAATTTATCAAATCATTGACACAATTCGTCATCGAACACATTGAGAACCCGGAATTGAGTGTCGACCAACCGACCACTCACATGAATATCAGTCGAACTCAACTATACAATAAACTGAAAAAACTATTAAACCTGAGTGCAACCGAGTTTATCAATAAAATCAAGATCGATGTTGCTAAAGTAAAGATTATAAAGACTAATCTGACTATTGCTGAAATCTCATGGCAACTCGGATTCAATAATCCCAGCTATTTCAGTAAGACATTCAAGCGTTTTTGTGGAGTGACACCTAATGAATTTAAAAACGGTAAAAGCCAATAGACAGACCGTTTTGCCACTTTATTCGGTCCATTACGCCTTAACAGTGATCTGAGACATCCATTATTTGTAAATGTCGAATAATCGTCTTTACTCCCATAAACATTACCTATAAAGGTAATTTGAGCTATTAATATTCTTAATATTATATGAATATATGCTCAACAACATACATACCAGTTCGTACCTGTTTAAAATATTATGTATATATTTGCCATTGTTAATCCAAACACAATGAAAACAGGAACAATATTCAGTGTCGAGGAATTTGCCATCCATGACGGACCGGGAATCCGAACAACGATATTTCTCAAGGGATGTCCTCTACGCTGTGCATGGTGCCATAATCCCGAAGGTATATCGCCACAGCCGCAATACATGATTAAAAAAGGAGTTAAAAGTATTTGTGGATATCAGATAACTGTGGAAGAATTGGTTACCATGATCGAAAAGAACCGGTCCATTTATACGCTCAACCGGGGAGGAGTTACACTAACCGGCGGAGAACCCTTATTTCAACCGGATTTTGTTATCGAACTGCTCCGACAACTTCCGGACATACATACGGCTATCGAAACAAGCGGATACGCAAACACTCACATTTTCAATGAGGTTACTTCTTTAGCTGATCTTATTTTATTCGACATCAAACATACGGACCCGGAAATGCACCGGAAATATACAGGAGTGGATAATGCGATTATACTGGAAAATCTTGCTTTACTCTGTAATTCCGGACGAGATTTTATCATTCGGATACCTTTAATCCCGGGTGTTAATGATACCCGGGAAAACATGAGTGCCATTCTTGAAAAAATCAAAGATGCCAGGAACCTGATACGTGTCGAAATCCTTAGATATCACCGTACAGCAGGTGCCAAATACGCAATGATCGGAGAAACGTATCATCCTCCGTTCGATACCGGAAAGGCGCCACAAATCTATAATGTATTTGAAGAAAATAATATCAAAAATCTAATTGTATGAACGAAAGAATTAACTATCTAAAAACGTATATTTTAGATAAACGACACCATTCACAAAGGAGAACACCGTCAAGTATCGGGCTGGACAAATTGAACACAATTTATGCCCAACAAGGTTTATCTCCTGTAGAACGTGCTACAGCCTGTTTCGCAGCTTTGATGAACGCTGAACTCCCGGTTATACTTCCGGGTGAAAAGATCGTTTTTACCCGTACCCTTACGCAAGTACCGGATATATACACCCCTGAAGAATGGAACGAAATAAAAAACAAATATTACATCCACGAAAAAGGTACGGTATGTAATATCTCCCCCAATTACGCTTATACCATTCAACACGGACTGGAAGCGAGAAAACAGGAGATCCGAAAGCGTCAGGAAAATCCCTCCTTAAATGAAAAAGAGAGAGTATTCCTCAATAGCATGTACCAATGCATCATATCCATACAGAAACTAATTGAGAAGTATGAACAATATGCATTGCTCAATAACGAGACAGAAATTGCGCACACTTTACATACCATAAAGACCGAAGGCGCTCAAAACTTCAGACAAGCTCTACAGCTTTTGAGAATTCTCCACTTCTCCATTTGGGAAGCAGGCAACTATCACAATACCCTCGGCCGCTTCGATCAATATATGTATCCTTTCTATCAGAGGGACCTGGAAAATGGAACACTCACCAAAGAAGAAGCATTCGATCTGCTTGAAGAATTTTTCCTTGTATGCAATAAGGACAGCGACCTGTATCCAGGTATGCAACAGGGTGACAATGGGCAGAGCCTGGTTTTGGGAGGACGCGATCCGGAGGGCAAATACTTATTCAACGACCTGTCCCGAATGTGCCTGCAGGCAAGTTACGAATTAAAACTAATTGATCCTAAAATCAACATTCGTGTAGACCCAAAGACCCCTGACGAAATATTCTCTTTAGGTTCCCGTCTGACCAAAATAGGGCTGGGTTTCCCCCAATACAGCAATGATGATATCATCATTCCGGGACTTATACGGAAAGGCTATTCCAAAGAAGACGCATACAATTACGTAGTGGCTGCCTGCTGGGAATTTATCATCCCTAACCGAGCCATGGATATACCTAACATTGATGCCGTTTCTTTAATCGGATGTGTAGACCGGTGCCTTGAAAAACTAAATACCTGTTCGGACTATTCATCCTTTTATACATTGGTGGAGCAGGAAATACAAAAGGAGGTCAATGCGATCTGCGAGAAACACCGCAATCTCTACATCATCCCTTCTCCAATGATGTCTTTACTGATGGACGGCACCATCGAAAGAGCCAAAGATATTTCGGAAGGTTCCTACTACAACAACTACGGAATCCACGGAACAGGCATTGCAACCGCTACCGATACCCTTGCTGCCCTGAAAAAATACTATTTCGAAGAGCAAAGCCTGGATTATACAACCCTGCTTACTGCCATAAGAAGCAACTTCAAAGGCTACGAAGAGTTACAAAAAAAATTAAGAGAAGAAGCGCCCAAAATGGGACAGGATAATGACTATGCCGACTTGATAGCCAAAGATCTTCTCGACTCTTTTGATCGGTCATTGGCCGATAAACGAAATGAACGCGGAGGGGTTTACCGGGCAGGTACGGGTACCGCTATGTACTACATTTTCCATTCCAATCAATTACGTGCCACCCCCGACGGACGTAACGATGGCGAGATAATTCCTGCTAATTACTCCCCCAGCCTGTTTTTAAAACAAAAAGGTCCTATATCCGTCATAAAATCTTTTACCAAACAACATCTGGACCGTGTTGTCAACGGTGGTCCCCTCACCCTGGAGTTCGATCAATCCGTATTCAGCAATGACGAAACCATTGAAAAGCTGGGTATGCTCGTGAAAACCTACATCGTTTTAGGCGGCCATCAACTACAACTAAACACAGTCAGCCGGGAGACACTGCTACATGCCCGGAAACATCCCGAACAACACAAAAATTTAATTGTCAGAGTATGGGGATGGAGCGGATATTTTGTGGAATTAGACGAATGTTACCAAAATCACGTTATCAATCGGATCGAATTCGGTCTATAATACATCTGCATTATGAAAAATACAGCAAAGAATTTCATGTTTTACGTTGCCTTCGTGGCATCATTGGGAGGATTACTTTTTGGATTCGATACCGCAGTGATATCCGGAGCCGAGAAATCCATCCAGGTGGTATATGATCTATCCGACTTCAGCCATGGCTTCACCATTGCTATCGCTTTGATCGGTACAATCATCGGAGCTTTCGTCTGTAGTAAACCGGTAGAAAAACACGGACGTCTGAAAGCACTGAAAATTATTGCTTTTCTCTACTTTGTTTCTGCAGTGGGCAGTGCTGCCATCATCGATTGGTATTCCTTTTTATTCTTCCGTTTTGCCGGAGGTTTAGCTGTCGGAGCCTCATCCGTAGTCGGTCCCATGTACATTGCCGAAATATCCCCCTCGCGTTGGCGCGGCCGTTTTGTCGCATTCTTCCAGTTTAATATTGTACTGGGTATTGTACTGGCTTACTTTTCCAACTATTGGATTCATGGCATTGCGCATGATTGGCAATGGATGTTAGGAGTTGAAGCCATTCCTGCCATCGCATTCGCTCTTCTATTATACACCGTACCTGAAAGTCCTCGTTGGCTGGTAAAGCAAGATCGGGAAGCCGAAGCCCGACACGTCATAAAGAAGGTCAGCAATGCAGATATTGAACAGGAAATTCATGAAATCAAAGAATCCCTGGTAACAATAGGAGCCAGTGGCGAAAAACTGTTTCAGCATAAATACCGGAAACCGATCCTCTATGCTTTCCTTATAGCTACTTTCAACCAGTTATCAGGTATCAATGCCATTCTCTATTATGCTCCGAGGATTTTTGAGATGTCAGGTGTATTTACCGACTCAGCCATGATGCAGTCTATTGTTATCGGACTGACCAACCTTACTTTCACTATGATCGGAATGATCCTGATAGATCAGGTAGGACGAAAAAAACTCCTCTATATCGGTTCCATCGGTATGACCCTCTCTTTGGCCTTAGTAGCCAAAGGTTTCTACCAAGACGCATTTTCAGGTTACTATATGCTTATCTGCCTGATGGGGTTTATCGCTTTCTTTGCCATTTCACTGGGTGCCGTCATTTGGGTATTAATCTCCGAAGTCTTCCCAAACAATGTGCGCTCCAAAGGGCAAGTATTAGGCAGCATGACACATTGGGTGTGGTCCGCCCTCCTTTCATGGATGTTTCCCGTTTTCATCCGTACAGGAGGTACCTTCATTTTCAGTTTCTTTGCCATTATGATGTTCCTAAGCTTCTTCTTTGCTCTCAGGCTACCCGAAACAAAGAACAAGTCTCTGGAGCAGATACAAAAGGAATTGACCAATTAACAACTTACGAATAATGAACTAAAAATATGAATCGTATGAAAACAAAACTGATCATTTTATTAATACTCACAACCATGATACACACAAACACCGTAAATGCCCAACATTCACAATTGAAAAGAGCCGATTTTCAACAAACAATTGACGGAAAGCAAACCGATCTCTACTTTCTGAGAAACAAAAACGGCATTGAAATTGCCATCACCAATTTCGGAGGACGAGTCGTTGAATTCTGGACTCCGGATAAAAAAGGGCATTTTGAAGACATCGTCCTCGGACACGATCATGTGGACAAATATCTCCATTATAAAGGTGAAAGATTTTTGGGAGCCACTATCGGACGGTATGGCAACCGGATCAACAAAGGAAAGTTTACCCTGAACGGACAAACTTACCAGTTACCCATCAATGATACTCCCAACAGTCTACATGGTGGCTTTAAAGGATTTGATATGGTAGTATGGGATGTTGAGCAGCCGGACAGCCAGACTTTACAACTCACGTATTTATCCAAAGATGGTGAAGAGGGGTATCCGGGAAATCTCCAAGTATCCATGAATTACAAGCTTACGGATAAAAACGAATTTATTATCACTCACCAGGCTCAAACAGACAAAGAAACGGTCATCAACCTCACCCATCATTCCTTCTTCAACCTGCACGGTGCAGGCAATAAGGATATCAATGACCATATACTCATGATCAATGCGGATAAGTTTACTCCTGTCGATCGGACCCTAATCCCCACCGGTATTCTCCAGGATGTAGAAGGGACCCCGATGGATTTTCGTCGCCCCACACCTATCGGAAAGCGAGTAAATGATTCGTTCGAGCAACTAGAGTTCGGTCACGGCTACGACCATAATTGGGTATTGAATCGCAAAACCTCCAACCACCCCCGAACTGGCAGCAACCGTTTATGAACCCGCCTCAGGAAGATATCTTGAAGTATGGACCACCGAACCCGGACTACAATTCTATGGCGGTAACTTCTTTGATGGTACAATGACCGGAAAGCACGAAAAGAAATACAACTACCGGGCTTCCCTCGCATTGGAAACCCAGCACTATCCGGATAGTCCTAACCAACCGGCATTCCCGTCAACAACCCTCTTACCCGGAGATACTTACAAACATATATGCATCTATAAAATCAATGTACAATGAAAACCACAAAACATTTATCTGTCGCAGCAGTACTAACCGTACTGATGCAAATGGGGTGTCAGTCTCACACAGACAATACCCGGCAAACACTCCACTTGCCCGAGCTAAACGAAGTCCGGATAGAAGATGCTTTCTGGAGTCCGAAACTCGATATCTGGAGGAAAATAACCACTAATGATGTATTAAACAAATTCGAAGGGAAATACACTCCTTTTCCCGGATCGACCGACACGCGTAATGCTTTCCGGAATTTCGATCGTGTAGCTGAAGGGCAGAGAGATATCAAACAGCACGATGGTCCCGAATGGTATGACGGACTCGTTTATGAAAGTATCCGGGGTATCGCCGACTTTCTTGCAAGCCACCCCAATAAAGAACTGGAAAAACGAATCGACGGATATGTAGACCGCATCTATGCCGCTCAGCAAACAGAGCCGACCGGATACATCAACACCCATACCCAACTTATGGAAAACAACCATAGATGGGGAGACAATGGGGGACTCCTTCGTGGACAACACGATGTATACAATGCCGGGATGCTGATCGAAGCCGGAGTACATTATTATCAGGCAACCGGCAAAACACGTTTGCTTGAAATTGCAACCCGCTTTGCCAATTACATGGCAGATTATATGGGTCCGGAACCACGCAAGAATATCGTTCCCGCACATTCCGGCCCCGAGGAAGCCGTAATGGCATTATACTGGTTGTATAAAAACGAACCGGAACTGAAAGATAAACTTTCCATACCGGTCCGGGAATCAGATTATTATAATCTGGCCACTTTTTGGATAGAAAACAGAGGGCATCACTGTGGCTTTCCATTATGGGGAACGTGGGGATACCGGAAATCGGAAAAATGGATTAAAGACGCTTGTTATCACCAAGCTGAATTCGGCACACACTCTCGTCCCAGTTGGGGAGAGTATTCACAAGATTCGATCCCTGTACTCGAACAAAAAACAATTGAAGGGCATGCTGTGCGAGCTACCTTGATGGCAACCGGTCTAACCGCGGCCGCACTTGAGAACCAATCACCCCAATACATCGAAACAGCTAAACGTCTTTGGGAGAATATGGCAGGCAAACGGATGTTCATCACAGGTGGAGTCGGCGCTATTCACGAAGACGAAAAGTTTGGTCCGGACTACTTTCTGCCCACCGATGCATATCTGGAAACCTGCGCAGCTGTCGGAGCCGGTTTTTTCAGCCAACGCATGAACCAATTAACTTGCAATGCCCGCTATATGGACGAAGTGGAAAGAGTGCTTTACAACAATGTACTGACTGGCGTTTCTTTGTCCGGTGATAAATACACCTATCAAAATCCCCTGAATACCGATAAGCCCGACAGGTGGGAATGGCATGTATGTCCATGTTGCCCACCGATGTTCCTGAAAATCATGGCTGCCATGCCCGGTTATATCTATGCCTATCAGGGAGATAATGTCTATGTCAATTTATTCATAGGAAGCGAAGTACGTGTCCCTGTCGGTAAAAGCAACAGCGTCCGATTGAAACAATTAACCTCTTATCCCTGGCACGGCGCTGTTTCCATTCAAGTCAATCCCGACAAGGCAAGTACCTTCTCTATAAAAGTCCGTATTCCCGGATGGGCACAAGGTACAGAAAATCCATACGACCTTTACCAATCGAATCTAAAAGCACCGGTCAAGTTAAAAGTTAATCAAGAGGATGTACTTTTGAGGATCGTAGACGGATATGCAGAAATCAACCGGGAATGGAAAAAAGGCGATCACATTGAGCTTGAACTACCCATGCAACCTCGCCTGATCACTGCAAATAAAGCAGTCGAAAACTTACGGGGACAAGTCGCATTGGCGTCAGGGCCTATCATTTACTGTTTTGAGGATGCCGATAATCCGGAACTGCAGACATTCAAACTTCAGGCACAAACACCTTTGGAACTCTCCCATGACAGTAATCTGCTCAATGGAGTCAATATCATCAAATGCCAGGGTGATATTCCGGCAAAAGCCATCCCATATTATGCTGTGGCCAACAGGGAAGAGAGCCATAGCTATAAAGTATGGATTCCTCAGAAATAAGAGCCAGACGATTCCTACAAACAAATTTATTCAAGATGAAAAAGAAAGTATCACCATTTATACGTAAATTTGCGGAACGAGAATCATCTTAATTATAGATTATCATTATGGAAAAGAAAACAATCGTAGCACGTGTAGAAGTGCTACCCGGCAAAGAACAAGCATTTCTACAGGCGGCTGATGCTCTAATCAAAGGTACAAGGGCAGAAGAGGGGAATATTAGTTATAACTTATATCAAAACCCATCACAACCCGTAGCTTTCATTTTCTACGAAGAGTACAAAGACCAGCGTGCCATGGATATACATGCGGCATCCCCCCATTTCCAGGCTTTTGGAAAGGCGATCAAGGAAATGCTGGCATCCGATTTGATAATTGAAACTTTTTAAATAGATACGAGGGTGCTTCAATGCACCCTCATATTTATCACTTCATTTATTCGGCCACGGCCAATGTCAACACACTGATCCGTACTCCTTCAACTTCAAAAAGCGTAGATGCACAGGCCACAGTTGTAGATCCGGTAGTCAGCACATCATCAATAATCAGTACATGTTTCCCTTGGAAACAAGCTACATCACACAATTTGAAAATACCTTCCACATTTTCCGAGCGTTCAAAAGTCGATTTACGGGTTTGAGTCTCTGTATTCTTTTCCCGTATCACGCTCTTCGCATTCAGCGGAATCCCCGTCACAGAAGATATACCACGGGCAATCCATTCACTCTGATTGTATCCTCTCAGCTTCTGTTTTTTCTTATGCAAAGGTACAGGAACAATCACATCCACATGATCAAAGAAACCACAAGAAATTAATTCTGCCGCCATATAGCGTCCCATCACTTCGCCCAGTTCTTTATATCCGCTATATTTCAGCAGATGCAAGATGCGTCTGAAATCACTACCTTTACGATAAAAGAGAAAGGAAGAAGCTCTTTCAAGAACCGGAATACGTCCCCAGAAAAGACACTCAACCGGATTATCCTTTCGCAGATGAAATCCGGTACGGGGTAAGTTCATATTACAACGAATACACAAGCACTCCTCTTCTTTCGACAGCGGAGCTCCACAAACCACACAACAACGTGGGAACAAAAGAGACCAAAAAGAGTCGAACCAAGTATTCATGTGATGTTTTTCAGTTTAGTCAATACCCGGAAAGTTACATTTCCAGTGGAGGCATCTCTTTCAGCAGCCGTTGAAAGACAGGATGTAAAGGGCCATTCGTCGCAATGATATGATGTCCTTCAATAAAATATTCACTTCCAAAGAAATCAGTTACTTTTCCGCCGGCTTCCAACACAATCAGTGCCGCAGCCGAGTAATCCCATTTCCCGATAAAAGCTTCCGCCCAGGCATCAAAACGTCCGGCCGCCACATAACAAAGAGCCGATGCAGCCGAGCCATTCATACGAATTCCTCCTACCACTCCATACAATTGTTTCAGTAAATATTCCGCAGTCCGTTTGTATTGCCGATGGTTATAAGGAAGTTCAGTGATTACAAACGCCTCTTCTATGTTTTCTATTTTCGAGACATGCAGTTCATCTCCGTTCATCCAAGCCTTCCCACCTTTCCAGGCGTAAAAACATTCATCCCTGCAAACTTCATACACCACTCCTAAAAGTAATTCTGTACAGCTCCTCAATGCGATACTGACACAATAAGGAGCATTGTCATGAATGTAGTTAGTCGTCCCGTCCAACGGATCAATAACCCAGCAATAAGGCTCATTCTTATAAACGGCAGAACCTTCTTCCGCAATAAACCCGGCTTCGGGCAGCAATGCAGACAGTTGTGCCACTAACAAGCGTTCAGATTCTTTATCAACATACGACACATAGTCATGCGCATGCTTTTCCACCACACGCTCCCGACTAAAGCTCCTCCGTTCTTTTCTCAAAAAATTCCCGGCTTCAGTTGCTATCCGGCATACCTCAGTAGTAAGTTGTTGAAGATCCAGTTCCATATTCGATTTTTAACGTATTTCGGCAAAGATAAATGATTCTTTTGAAAAAACATTGCAGCATTCGGCATATCTCTGCGTCTAAAAGACATAAAAGACTTAACTATGCAAAAATTCAGATTGACAATGCTATTTATCATTTGCGGCAACGGATTTGCTTATGCGCAAACATTCAACGAAACGCCCATACCTGCCTTTACACTGCACAAAGAAATGAAAACCCCTCAAATCTTCAAACTACCCGAAATAAAGAATACTTTGTCAGAAACCAACCCTGCTTTCAATAACAGTATGCCGTTAGTCAAACAATACGAACTGAGAAAAAAATTCTCCTATCTGGATCCCGTCTTCACCGGTTATTTTAATCAGCAACAGTACCGATTGTTCAATTCCCGCTATTTCGGATACGAATTATACGGTTCCAGTTATTCACTCCGGGGGAGTAGGTACTCAGAATATGGCAGGTGGCAGATTGGTATATCGTCTTAACAGACAACTGGCTATCCGGATAGGTGGCAATGCCTATCAATACCGCTCTAACGGACGGATGTTTAATGATTTTACCCTTAACGCAGACCTTACCTATCGTCTGAATAATTGGCTGACCGCTTATATTTACGGACAATACCGGCTGGACTGTAATCCCAACTCCGGTGTACAAGGTTTCCCGTTATCTCCACAATCCCATTACGGCGCTTCATTCCGGATAAACCTCCTGGAAAGAAAAGAATATGGTCTCGACCTAAATCTGGGTACCGACAGAAGTTACAATGCTGCTACCCGGCAATGGGAAAATACTTATAAGATAGGCCCAACCATACGATTAAAATAACCAACCCAATATAAACCTGACTATGAAGAAAGGGCTATCCGGTACCGCCAATTTTACCGGATAGCCCTATTTTACAATCAATCTTATTTACATATAAACACTTTACACTCACCGGGAGCAAGCTTTACGACCCATCCGGTAGAAGCCTCAGCCACAAGGCTGCCTTCTATAACATCATATACCCGATCCAATGACAATCCTTCTACCGTCTTTACATTCAACTCCACGTCTACGGGTCCGGATATCCGGTTCAGACAAGCTATTGCTTTGCTTCCGTCACTCAACGGCTTCACCCAGACATCATAATGATCGGCACGAATGGCACGCTCTGCCTGAATGCCCAGCGGATCCTGATTGATAGCAATCAGATCCTTATTCAAAAGTATTTGTAACGTACTATCATTCATCTGCCGTACATCATTGCCACAGAGTAATGGAGAAGCCATCATGCACCAGAGAGCAAAGTGGGACTGATATTGTTCATTCGTACAACCTTCCGATTCATAACCGATACTCTTACTTTTTCCGCCAATCCCCACAACAAGCATATCCGGATCATTCCATCCGCCGGGTCTTGCATATTCACTAAGCGGTGCATTTATTTCAAGAATGTTCAAAATGCCACGTAAACCTCCCTTTTCGTCTGTCGAACGATTCCACAAGTCGCCAATATCACCGGATACTCGCCATAAATGTCCGCCGACTTTCTTCGCCCATTTCCAAGGTTCACGCTGTCCCCACTCACAAATTGAAAAGACGATAGAACGGTCGGTCGCTCTCAATGCCCTCCCCATCTTCTCATATCTTTCCATCGCTTCTACTCTTCCGGCAGGTGCATTGCAATAGTCATACTTCAAAAGATCAACACCCCAGGATGCGAAATCCCGTGCATCAATTTCTTCATATCCATAACTGCCACAAACCCCACCACAAGTTTTATCAGCGGCATCCGAATAAATTCCAAGTTTGAATCCTCGCTCATGCAAGTAATCGGCCACATATTTGATGCCTCTCGGGAACTTTGTTTTATCAATTTGGATATGACCGTCAGCTCCCCTTTCAGGCAACTGCCAAAAGTCATCGATATTAATATAAGCATACCCCAAATCACGCATTCCGTTTTCTACCATTGCATCTGCAGTTTGCAACAGTAGCTCCTCTGTCAGGTGACGTCCGAATGTATTCCAACTGTTCCACCCCATCGGAGGAGTCAGCAACAACTCATCTCCTATATTAATCAGTAGTTCCTGTGTATCGGTTCCAAGGGCATTCTCAGCTTTCAGCATTACTTTGTACGTTCCCTTTTCTACTACTTTTCCCTTGATTATCCCCGTTTCTTTATCCAGCTTCAATCCCTTGGGAAGATTTTCAGCATGCCACTTTATCGGTCGTTCTCCGGAGGTGGGAATATAAAACAAAAAAGGGGTAGCAGGATAGTTTCCCACCACATGAGGGGGATTAATACACGGTTTCCCCTCAAAAATAGCGGTTCGCACTTCGCTCGCCTGTACTGTCGGACTCGCCAGCATCAGACATAAGCAATATAAAAAAGAAACATAACTTGTAATTTTCATACGTTTAAAAAGAATTTATATAGATTTTATTTTAATGTTACAACAACCATTACCGGATTATCCTCTTCATCCAATCGGTTTATCAATTCATCCAGTTCTTTTTTTCTTTCCGGCAGTAAAGCTTTCGAATAGCGTTTACCTTTACTCAGATAACCTACCATCCGGGCATTTGCCAACTGATTTCCCAACCCTGTTCCGGGAGGAGTAAAATCAAATCCTGCCGCCAAATCATCTTTTATAATCACATTTGAAAAACTCTTCTTCTGTTTATCATACAATCCCACAAAGCTTTCATTCTTCAGGACATAAAGCACAAAGAAATAACGGTCTGACTCAAAAACCTGTTGTACTGCAATTGATTGAAAACGTTTTCCGGGATCTATTTCATTGGCAGATACATCCACATCCTTCCCCGAACAATCAAATTTCCATGCCAATGTCTTTTTTCTGTTGGCATCAATTTTATAAATCAGATTCTCCAACGCAGGTTTAAAGTAAATATCGCCCCCATAACAATACATTACATCGCGGGTAGATAGGTTAACACCATATTTCTTTCCAGGTTCCATATATCCTTTCCAGATCTTTAGTTTCTTCCCATTTTCATCGATAAGGAACAGTTGTTGGGGATTATCCTTTCTCATAAAATAATTATTATCACAATAGAGAATAGATCCCTGACCGTCTACAGCTCCGGTACCCATATTCAGGTGAGGAGCCGGTATACGACGGAGAAATTTACCATTGAAGCCATAACAGATTATATCCTGGAAATCCTGAACATACAGTTTTTGGTTATCAGGGTCAGTAAAAAACAATAATCCTACCGCATATTCTTCAGGCCCCTGTCCTTGCCGGCCTATCTTATTCATAAACTTACCATTTTTATCGAACCGATAAAAACTTCTGGTCTGTGCGTCACCCGCAATAATCGAGTTTCCGGCATAAATAATACTACATTCATTCCCCAGCAGACAATTATCAGTAGTCTCTAAAGGGAAATAACGTACATCAGATGCCAGTTCACTCATTAATACCGTCTTAGGACTTTGTGTAACAGCCTTTGCCAAATTCAGCGTGACGGCAGCTGCATTCTTCTGAGCAAATAGTGGAAAAGCCAACACATGGGCTAATAAAATGCAAAATGTAAATGATTTCATAATACCTCCTATCTTTTAAATTTATAAAGAATCACTACCGGATTGGCTTCATCCCCGATATTCAATACATCAGGAGCCTGCTTTAGATATCCTTTTTCACGTAAAGCCAAAAGAATATCAGCATTCACCACTTGTGCGCGTCCCCCATCCGCCATTACATACTCCGGCCAGAAAGGTATCCCTCCATCTATATCATTATCCATGCCAATTACATTGCCGCCTGGAATGGCAGCACTACATTCCAAATAATCATCCGGAATACGCTGCGATTTCAGTTCACCGGTCTTCTTATCGAATCTTTGTATAAAAATAGCATCTCCTTTGTACAGACGCAAGTAAAGATAGTGAGGAGATTCGAACAGATCATAGACTCCAATAATCTGATCCGTTTCAACTGTATTATCCCTGAATTTATTAATATTAGCAATATCCACATAATATTCAGTCGGGTTTTCCCGTTTCAGAACATAAGCCGGCTCTATTCCATTAGCATAAATCCCGGCCACCGTATCATTGCATGCAGTAAACAGCAGTACCCCTTCTGTAGAAGGAGAAAAGCAGATTTCTTTCATGAAACAAACATCCTGAGAGAGTCCTTGTGGAAAAAGAGACTTAGACTTTAACAGCAAACCATCAGCCTGTTGCAATGCGCCTGCCCATGGTGCTTGTTCAAAAGGCTTCATGACCAATCCTTTCAATGCTCTCTTCCCATCCGCAAAGACATACATTCCACCGGCCTGCTTCACCGTTGTATCATTCCGTAGAAAACTTCCGTCATACGAATACACCAATGCATCCCCTCCATACTGGAATATAGATAATTCTTTATTGCTATCATCAACCGCAAGTTCACTTATCATACTATACTCTCCCGGCCCATTTCCCTGGCGGCCGACCCGACGTATGAACTTACCCTTTCGATCAAATTGCAACACTTCTTCAGTCTTTCCGTTATACATAAACATGTAATCCGTCGTCACCTGCAGATTCAGCAGATTGCTAATCAGGCATGAGTCTGTTGTTTCCAAAGGAATATATTGTATGCTCACCACATCTTCTTTCATGGAGATAGGTGTCTCTTTCTGCAAAGCAGAGCGTACATTGACAATCGGGCATTCGGATAAAGAAGAAGATTTTGGCTGGCAGGCCACCAGCCCGAGCAGCCATAAACCGTTTAACAATAATATTGTGTTTTTCATAATGACTGTCTCTCAATATTTATTTTTCAGGGATATGTATACAAAGATACATTTTCAATTTGAAAAATCACTTAAAATCAATCATTTTTATCCCTATTTATAAACCCGACAATCAAATACCATATAAATTTAGTGTGATCAGTCCGGAAAGGTTGGTTGTTCAAGCCACCTTAGCATCTCCGCCTTACTCCTTCTGCAAGTAGCCAGCAATGCTTCTAAATTACGTTTATCCCGTTCACCCATATCAAACCCCGAATTGATGCCCCTCGGATGATGAAGATGATATAACGGTCCTTTTACACGTGCAATGGGCAACTCTAATATCTCCAGACGCTTCACTCTTTCGGCATCTTCGGGACCCCAACCATAAAACGCTTCATTCTCTCCGCCTGCCCGCAGATAGGCAACCCTGTTCACAAGAAAAGCTCCTCCCACCGAAGGTCTCATCCCTATTGAAGTAGCATCCACCTTTTCCAACACTGATACGTCCTTGCGGATTCTGTCACTCATAGCTTCATTCAGAAAGATAAAACGCCCGTCATACGGGAAACACATCACACAGCCCGAACAAATCCTGCCGACCGCTTCTCTCAACTGAACCGGCGGAATAATCACATCCGTATCCCAGATACCTGCAATCGGGAACTTAGCCGATCGCAACAATATATTTAAATAACGTGTCCGGTAGAACACCGGATCATCATCTTTCACAAACCGATAGCGTAACCTCTCACACGTCTCAGACAAATAAAAACGTTGCTCCGTATCCGCCTCAAGAATATCCACAGACACCTCTGTCTGCTGTAGCAGCAAAGAAAGGATAAACCGAAGATTCTCCGCCCTCTCCGGATTATCTACCCGCAAGGGGATGAGAATGCTAACCTCTCTTGTCAGATCCATACCGCCTCCCTTCCAGATGTAATCATGCCCTTCTCACAGTACTCCATCAGTTTCTCGACTTTTGCATTGAATACATCCAACCGATGCAACAGGCAAAGAATAAAAAACACCTCTTCGAAAAGTGAACTTTCCCTGACTCCGGGCAGTGAGTCTGCTATCCAGTCAATCAGGTAAATTAAATGCTCTTTCATTCGTAGCACCTTGATGTCTTCCTCACCTTTCCTCCGGGACAACCGGTAATACAGATAATAAGCGAGACCACAAATACCTTTCCCGATGCCTAAAGTTCCGATCGCCCTACTATTAATCGTGTTAAATACCCTGCAATCGATCTGCCATAGAATCTCGTCGGCATCCCCTTCCACAAAGCCCTCCTGCAACAAATACTCAATTCCGACACCTACTCCGCACAAACCGTCACCATAAGTCACCGGAAGTTCCAAAGAACAATTCTCCATCACCTCATCCAGCAACACTTCTGCTTTCTCTTCCCACTCTTCTTCAGCCGTCTGCCGATAAAGACGATAGAATCCGATGATTTTTCCCATTTCTCCCATCATCCCCGGATTTTCTATCCCTCTTACGCTTTCCATATTTTCTTTATTGACGTAATCAATCATTTTATTACACCGACCAGGCAACCACTTCCGGAATTTGCCTTTCCTCTTCCGGGGGAAACGTTCTATAATCTCCATAACAACGGGTCAGATAAGCATCGTATCCTGACGGAACCGGAAACTCCACTCCTTCAAATCGTGCAGTATCCAGATATTCCACCTCATCCAGCCGCAAATGAATACGGCTCTCACTCAAATTCCGCTCAAAACTGTTCGACAAAGCATTCTCATACTTACCATCCCAATCATAAATGAAAAGATCCAACTGTAATCCACCGAACTGCATCGGCTCGACCGGAGTCTTTTTATCCGGAACATACCGGCTGTGCCGATCTCTCAACCGCGCCTCAACCAACCAGCTCCATGGAGCCATGGCCGGTTCTGTTTCCGGAGTCTGAAAGAAAATATCCTGAGGCAGTTCCGGTACACCCTTCTCCAGAAAGAGTGCATAATCACTCCTTAACATCCCCACATCCGTATCTGTATCCCAAGGAATAAACCCCTGATGCCGGATAGCTCCCAGCAGTGTACCATAATCGAGCCAATAATCAATATCGTGCTTCTTGCAGACAGTATCGAAAGACTGCAATAAATAAAGCATCCTCCGATGTGCCTCCTTTATATCTATATTCATAATTTATATTTTAATATTCCGGCCAAATACCGGTTTTCCTCTTTACTCCTGATAGCAATACGAATATACTGCTTTCCATACATTCCCCTCTTCAAGCTACAGTCTTTTACCAGAATATCATGCTCTCTCAGCAAAACTTCCGCAAGCTCTCGGGCGCTGTACTTATGGGTCACTTCACATAAAAAGAAGTTTGCTTGTGAAGGAAATACCGCTAAATAGCCTACCTCCTGAAGTTCTTCAAAAAAGAGCGCTCTTTCCTCTCTAAAGCGGGCACATGCCTGCCGGTAGGCGATGGTGTATTTGTCCAGAATCTGTAAATAGTACTCCGCCAAAGAGTTTATATTCCAGACCGGAAGTTTCTGCTGTAATTCATCCATTAATTTATGGTCACCGGAAACAGCAATTCCCAATCGTAATCCGGGAATTCCATGTGACTTAGACAGGCTCTTTATCACCACCAGATGATTATACTCCTTCAATATCTTGTCATCAATCAGAGAAGTTTCCTCTCCGCCCTCCGAAAAGTCAATAAAAGACTCATCCACAATCAGCCGTATCGAACGCTCCTGAGTCCATCCCGCTAATGAAATCAAATCCTCGTAAGGAATACTATTTCCGGAGGGGGTTATCCGGATTCAGCAACAGTAATGAAGTCACTCCCTTATCCTCAAAAAATGTTTTCAGGTCGCTTACGGTATAGCGATAACCTGGCCCCAACGGCAAGAAAGTCTCTATCCGGTCATCACGCACCAGATATTCTTCAAATGTAGGAAGAATCACCCCCATTCTACCGGGAAGCAGCTCCATCAGCTTTCTTATCAACTCTGCCGCGCCATTCCCCACCGCGACAGCCTCCGCAGGAATGTTCCAGTGCTTCGCCACCAATCGCCTGTTTACATAACTCCCCGAAGGGTATTGCCTGAGCAGTTTATCAAAATTAGCCTTCAGTTCTTCCAGCATCCTTTCTGTCGGGAAATGTGGATTCACCAGATAAGCAAAATCAAACAAGAAAGGAAAACGCCAATACCCTCCATAACGTTTTTGGTAACCGGACAAAAGCCCTTCTTTCTTACCAAATAGCGTTTCGGCAATATCTAAATCCTGCATGTCATCTATCTCATACCACTTTTCACCCTCAAGCGGCAAAGCCTTCAACCCGGCTTTATCCAACAAAGACAAAACGGCCAGTATTTGTTCGTAATATGCACTATTATCAAAACATTTGCAATAGGCTTCCAGAAAAGGTACGTACTTACCTACAGAAAACTCCTTACTAAAACGATAGATATTCACCGTCTTAAAATAAGTAGAAGTTTTTTTCGTACGAAAAAGTATGTTTAGATACAAAGTCCACAATAAACTGCTTTTCATCCACAGTCACCATAGTCCCGTCCATCCAACTCTTATAACGGTCTACTACTGCTACATCAGGATACGGTTCTTCGAGCACTCTTTCAAGTATTCTCTTCTCAAAAACAATATCCGATTCTAACAATAAAGTATCATCAGACGCTAAGTGGTGCCGTGCCAGAAACAGAGAATAAATATTATTAGTATATGCATAGTAAGGGTTTTCCAGATAATAAATAGGAATTCCGCAATATTCATTTCCCAGATACGCCCGTAGTTTGTCACCTTGAAAACCAATCACAAGCACAATCCTCGATAGTCTTGCGACTGCCAGGTTTGCCAGTAACCGATCTATGATCCGGATACCGTTCACCTCAATCATACACTTAGTGTCGTACCGGGTCAATTCTCCCAGACGCCTACCCATTCCTGCTGCCAATATAATAGCCTGCATATCTGCCCCCTTATTAAGTTCCTAACTCCGGCTGACTCTTCATACAATTCCTCTTTTCCTATCTCAAACAGGAAGTACTGCCACGACATCCAACCGAGTATTATGAAGATAAGCTAGCATTTCCACGGTTTAACATGACACAAATTAGGTTTTCCAATTACTAATTCGTAATTAGAGGGTGAAGGACAAAGATATTTGTATAAACATTCTTTACAAGCAGGCAATGAATCACGAGTCCAATGCCACATCTTCCCTTGTTTCATCTCTTGAAATACCCAGTCCTTTACATAACCATCAATTGTTCCTATTGACTTTGAATTAAAATTTGGGTATACCTTTCCGTCACAATCAATGTATAATGTACCAAAAAAGTGCGTATTCACTAACTGGTGAGCAAAAATATCTTTTTTCGTTCGACACAAAGCCATCACATCCTCAAGGGTCTGGAAAACATATTTTTCAAAGAAATCCAAGTTATCAATTGTATAAAATGGATAAATATTAGCTTTCAATTTATAAACATCAATAATTCGGCTCACTTCTTGAAATTCTTCTTCAGAAGTCACTGCAAAACAGTATTCTACACGTTCATTAGGTAAAGCAACACAGGCACTTATTGCATATTCATTTACAGGATAATCAATCAAAAATTTTATAGACACAGATGGGTCATTCAATAGCTTAGCTCTAATCTGCTCATAATCAACAGATTGTTTATAATAAAGATAAAAACACTTTCCAAAAGAATGTTTTTTAAGTTCATTCAACAACTCATCTAAGAAAGGATATGACAGTACATTTCCACCTACAAAATTAATTAAAGTGACTGGAGTGTGTTTAAGCTGTTCTAACAAACGACATATCTCATTGTAGGAAAGCCGATTATCTTGTTTACGGCACCATACAATTTGTTTATCAACAGTTTGACAATAACGACAATTTATGGAACATTCACCGGTCAGACGCATCGTTACAACACGTAGATTATTTACAATTTTTTGTCCAAAAAGCTCCAAATTATTCATTGTTTCGACATCATTTTCCAAATTCTCATTCACACTAACTTCAGGCACAATAACTAATGGTTTCTGCCTAAACTCTTCCTGCGAATATAAGTCACCGATAAAATTTCGCCGAATTTCGGACACAAATTCCGTTACTTCAGGAACATTCAAATCATCCTCTGTTAGTTCCATACAATACAAATTCTCTTTTTTCATCAATTCCATAACAATCGTACGGACAGGATCTGTAAGTTTCCATGTCACTCCTTTCCCAGACAGAGAATCGTATAGCAATACGGCTTCATGGTTTGTCCATACGAAAACATACGATTCTAAAAAAAACCAAAATCTCTTCATCACGCAAAAATCATTGTATTAACACTATTATATAAATCTGGAGCGATCTCCAACATAGAAATCTTATCGCTTAAATATTCTTTATATTCGTTCTCATCCATAGCAACTTCACAGACAGGAAGACCGCCTTTAAAATCGAATTGAAATAGACAGTGAGGGCAAAAATCCGCTTGATAGCAATGCTCACATTGCTTACTTATCGCCTCATAATAGCGATTGTACTTTTCCGCAATTTTTACACAATCAATTTTTACGACCTCCTCTATCTTCCCCAATACATGTTGAAACCCAATTCTTTCGCAGGCCAACAAATCACCACTCGGAGTCACAAAAAGCTTTCTTCCAAAAGGCAAACACGTACCCGCAGGTATACGTGATTTTTTTTTCTTCTTATTCAAAAGTAACTCTACGTAATGTCTGTACGAGTTACCTATATGATAATAGAAAAAATAACCTGCCTCCTTTATTTGAACTGAATTTTTTTCGCGAGTCCTTAATAACTCAGTAGACTCTATAAAAGGACGATATATCCTCTGAAATAATTTCAATTTATCCAACTTTATTCCAGAATAGGTAATCGTTTCTATCCCAGGAACTTTATTAAACTCTCCATAAATAAACCGATGCACTTCCTCTATATCAGAGTAATGATTCAAAACAGAATTAAAATGCACCTTACGTTTAAAATAGTCAGGATAACATTTTGCCAATAATTTCACATTAGCGTAGACCCTGTCAAATGAGGGCTTTCCTCTTTTATCTATTCTCAACTGATTATGCACACGGTTTCCATCTAAACTTATCAATAAAGAAATCTCATTTTTCACCAAAAAATCCATATAGCGATCTAGCAATATGGCATTAGTTGTCATACTAAATAAAAAAGTCAAATGATTTTTTAATTGAAACGTTTTTGCATATTTTACAATTTGCTCAATTAATTCAAAATTAACCAAAGGCTCCCCACCATAAAAACCAAACATGATATTTCCACCTTGTGACAAATTTAGATCTGAATTCCAACAATCAACTAAATAATCAATCACTTTCTTAGCTTGCTCAAAACTCATAGAATTATTTCGTGTATTCATACCTGCATGATCATATAAGTCTCCGTAACAGCAATAGACACAATTTAAATTACATTGATGTGTAACTTGGAATACTACATTATTCACATTAGCCAACTGTTGCACTACAATTGCATCAGAAATTCGCCCTGCCAAATATTTCTTCAAATCAACACACTTAAAAAAACCATTTTCTTTTAAATAATTATATTTTCTATAATAAAACTTTATCTCCTCTATCGGCACTGAAGGAAATTTCTCCTGAAGAAAACCGTATATATTACTCCTATTTTTATCTGATGGCAATTTCATTAATTCTTCAACTATGGGATGGCAATTTACCATGGATGAATTTTGCATATCATACAAATATCCATTCCCCCTTTTACTTTCAAAATAGATAGTAGATTCCATATATACTTATTTTTTTAAATGAGCTATCACAAGAATTGGATTTTGTTCATCATCCAATGAATTTACAAAAGTTACTAAGCGTTCACTTACTGTTCCTCCCTCCTCTTTTTTCCTCTGAACATAATCTTTCAGTTCGTACGGCCAAACAGAATATACCATCGTATTACCAGACACCCCAAGTGAGGGATAGAATATCATTCCACCATCAATATCATCTATTAAACCATTTCCTGCAACAGCTACTGTCTTTCCTGACAGCTTGTCATAAAAAGCTAAGTGCGGCCCCTCTTTTATTTCTCTCCAACCTGGAAAAGCTTTTAAATTGACCCAAGATATCAGTACATAACGTTCACTTTCATATACACGACTTATCCATTTCTTATCATCAATCAAGCGAGCTAGTTCACAATTTTCAGCTTTCGATCTTATTACATTTTCATTCCCATTTGAGGAACGAACAATTTTAGACATTTCTCGCAGATACAATCGATTATAATCATTTAAAAAACAACGATTGTCTGGTTTTAATCCTTTTAAATCCAAGTCCCATCGTTTTTGTAGACCAACATCAGCTACAACATAAACAGCATCCGTGAAACAATTATAAAAAAGAGTTGTATCTTTATACTCCGAAAAAGTATATGACATTCCATTAGCATCTCCCGGAGGATCAAGGAATAAACTATCTGGAATAATTCGAATACCTTGTATTATCTCTAAATCAGAATTCATCCAAAAGATAGAATCCGGGTAATTTATCACCACATATTTTGTATTTGCTTTCAACAAAGCAACAACATTTTTCAATCCCCTAGCTACTTGCATTGCATTTCCTTCACGATAAGATATTCGAGTTTCTTTTCCAGTGAACTTCCCATTGGTATCAAACTGTATGATTTTATCTCCAATTGTATAGAAAAACATCCGATGGTTATCATAGAAAATACTATATCCCCAGCCATTGGTTTCCTCACCACGACCTTGACCTAATGCACCAATATGTGATATAAATCGCCCTTTTTCGTCAAATACATCTCCTGGAAAAACAATCCAATATGGCTTCACATAAGAAATAAGCTCCTTATTTCTTACATAACTTTTAGTTGTTTCTAAAGGAACGTAAGTAATACTATCTACAAAGGAAGAAAGACTCATCGACAGAGGGTTAGCTATGGCATCTCCAATACGAATAATAGAATCAATAACCTTAACCTCCTCCCGCTTTACACTATGTGAAGAACAGGACAAGAATAGAGAAACAAATAAAAACAAATATATTTTTTCCATCTACAATAATATTTAAATAAGCAAGAAGTGGAAAACGCAATCGCCCCCACTCCTTCCTATCATTCTTTCTAAGCATAAACTACTTATTTACAATAAGCACAGATTTTTCATCATTTTACTATTGTTCCATTAGATTTATATAGATGAGCTTCCGAGTTAATTGTATTATAGTAAGAGTATACCCCACTTCCTTCACACATACAAGAACATTTACCTGCGTAAGTATTGGCCACCTGATTTGCAGTAGTACCCGCACAATAATTACCTCCAACCAATCGATCCATTTCTTTCTCCTCCAGACATTTTTTGTCTAGATTACCAAGTTTCAATACTGAAATTTTTTTCATAATAATAATTTTTATAAGTTAATACTATAAATTCAGCAGAGTGGCCTTTCAAATCCACTCTAGCTCTTTCATTCCCTCTTGCATGACATTCAAAGTATAGTGTTTCAAATAGACATTTCTACTTTGCTGCCGCATAGCATTCTTTTCGTCAATTGATAAAGACAAAATTCGAACCATACTGGATTTCAATTTCTCAATAAATACTTCCGGGTAAGCATCCACATCCTCTATAGATATAGCATATCCATTTAGCCCTTCCTGAATCATATCTTCTAAACCTGTAGAAGCTGTGCCAATGAGAGGTATTCCATGCATCATCATTTCTATAGCAACATAACTGCATTGTTCTTGAAGAGAAGGAAGAACACCTATATCTGATATTTGATATAACTGATATAATTTCTCCTTTCTGATTCGACCAGTAAAAGTAACATGGCTCCAAATACCCTCACACTCAGACAAATAAGCAGAATAATCCCCATCACCTACCACTAACAAATGAACATTAGGCAAGCAATCTAAAAGCTTTCGAAATGCATTAATTAGATAGTACACACCTTTGATCTGATTTAGTCGTCCCACGTAAAGAATTATTTGATCTTCCACTTTAAATGACAAATTACCTTTTTGAATTTTACGCTGTTCTATATCTAAAATCCGTGCTTCGTCCACCAGACCATTATATAATAATCTTATTTTTTGTTCCACAATCCCATAAACATTTCGAAGCAAATTATAAGTATGCTCCGATAAACAGACCACTCTGTCTGCTTTCAGAAAAAAGTCCTTATTTGCAACAAATTCTTTATAGACAATTTTCTCTGTAGCATCCCTGTCAGTGGATACTTTACCCAGAAGACATTCCAAATAGCTTCCGTTTCTCCTTTTCATGGTGTACCATCCAACGTAATGTATTACAATTATAATACGACAACTAGAAATAATCTTCTTTAGGTTCAGAATGAGTTCTGAATGACTCAAATAATTTACCAGAAATATATTATCTTCTTCTTCATTCATACAAAATCTCAGCGACTCTGCTAAATCCAAACAGTAACTTTCATGTCGCATCTCTTCTTCCTCTGTTTCAGAAGGAAACCATAAATATCGAACTCCATCTGACCACCCTTCTTCTATTACATTAGTGCCAGATTCCAACTTTACAATTGTCAACGCACTACAAACATCCATTCTCCAAATATTAATAATTTGTTGAATATATGTGCCTATACCATAAAGGGATGCAGAACTACATTGATCAATTATATATAAGTGTTTCATAATATAGATTTTCAACTTCTTATTAACCGGCTACAATATTATTCTATTAGATTTGCAAGGTATGCCCACCTTACTTCATATCCAAATATTATCAGAAAAGATGTACCGAACGTAGCCTTTTTTTATACCGAACGTCATATACCTATAGAAATAATCCTTATAAACAGAAATATATCTAAAAAACAGATATATTTGCCTCTGACAAATAATCCTTTTTAACCACACAAGCATGAAAAACATAATACCAATCTTCTTTGCAATCAATGAAGAATACATTGACCATTGCTGTACCTCTATAGTATCTATTCTTGAGAATAATAGATATTTGAATATAAGCATATACATTCTGACAGATTATATTTCGTTAGAAAGCAAAGAGCTCCTTCAGGAAATAGAAAATGTATTTACCTGTGTAACTATCCAATGGGAAATGATAGATTCAGAATCATTCAAGCAACTCAAGAAAAAAGGAGGATACATCACCGAACACACTCTTTATCGTTATGCCATCGCAGATCTTTTTCCCAATCTGGATAAAGCCCTATATCTGGATGCAGATTTAGTAATCAATGGCAGCATAGAGCCATTGTGGGAACTGGATTTGGAAGGTTATTATTGTGCAGGAGTGGATGATATCTTTATAAGACGAATCAATTATAGAAAGATACTGGAACTAGCGGAAAAGGATGTATACATCAATGCAGGCGTACTGCTGTTGAATCTGAAAGACCTTAGAAAAGATAAAATACAGGAAAAGCTATTGCAACACACATCAATTTATATAAACCGGGATCGATATCAGGATCAAGATGCAATTAATTGTATATGTAAAGGCAAAATAAAGCTAATTCCCAATATCTATAATTTCACTACCAGTGAAACTTTGCATACCCCTGAAATGTTATCCGACATCATCATCATTCATTATACCGGAAGTATAAAGCCATGGCATCAAGAGTACACTTGGCAAGTATTAAAAGAGCTATATTGCAAATACAATAGCTCTATGGACAAAATCAAAGATCGACTTTTATCAAGGTGGATGGAGCGAACGATTGAGCTTTTTCAATTAAGCCAAAAAACGAACGATACAGAATTAGAAGAGGAGGCAGATAAATTACTGAACAAGATAATAGACCACTGCTCTCTGGCTGTTCCTATCACTTACGAGAATGGGTTATGTGGCATTGGAACGGGAATTGAATATTTACTGCAAAAGAAACTGGTCGAAGGCAATAGTGATGAAATACTACATCAAATAGACTCCGCTGTATATTCAGTCATTGAACAAAAGTCTTTGACTGACCTTGGATTAGGAAAAGGAGTTTCGGGCTTAGCTTACTATTTCTATTCACGTCTATGTACAAGAGAAAACTTCAACACTCCCACAGCCTTAAAAATAAAAGAATATCTCTTCCACCTGATAAATTGGATAGCAGAGTTGCTTCCGGATACAAATAATCGGCCTGTATTATGCGAAGTTTATCTGGTTCTTAGCCTGTTACACGAACTAAACATCCCTCAAGCACCAATAGAGACATTAATGCGCAATAGCCTGTCCCAAATAACAGGCTATTAGTTCCGCAGCTACTAATACTTATATAAAAATCAGAAATCTATCAGTGTCAGGCCATATTCATTATTTCAGCTTCACTACAATCAACGCAGGATTCAATTCTTCTTTTAAAGGTTGAGTTCTGACAGAAATCAAATAATTGCCATCTTGGGAAATATACTCCGGGAAAAAAGTATCACCCTCCAGATAAGGAGGAAGCTTACCTGTAGGTTCACCAAAATAATCCATCTCTTTTTTTGATAATTTTAGTTCGAAAAGATCCGCCTGATGATTTGCCTTATCATAGAATGCAGTTAAGTAATATTGCTTCTTCTGATCTATGTCTACTGTAATAGCCCCTAAGACTAATCCATTAGCAGTCATACTGAACAAAGGAACGTATGGCATGTGCAAAAACAATTCTTCGTCCGGATTTTCCAAAGAGTAGCGCAATCTATCGTTAGATCTCAGCTTTCCCCAGTCGATTATATATTCAGGAGAAAGAGAGTGCTTTACCGTATCCACAGAGAAAATAGTGTCATTAAGCAACTGCTTAAAGTACAACTTATCATGTAAAGATGAAAATTGGGCTTCATGAGGGAAGAAACAAACTTTTTTTGCCTGATAGTTTTGTTGATATGGAATAGCCCCCCTCTTTTCATCCCGTCGATAGAACACAAGACGTTCTTTTTCATCTCCTCCACTCTGAGCTTTAAAACCTATAAAGTTCTTGTCCGACATTGGATAAATGGCAGAAAACATGTCCGGAAGTGCCTGATAGGATTCAATAAACTTCCCATTTAAGGAGTAAACATTAACTTTATTATTTAAGTCTGTAATCAAAACACGATTGTTTATATAAAGCAAATTCATCAACATTGTATATTCCTCCGGACCACTTCCTTTCTGAGCTATATCACAAACAAATTTTCCGGAATGAGAAAAAAGAGAGCACTTCTTACCATATCCTATGATAAAATACTGATCGGTCATTATTAACTGGCTCACGTATGGAATCAGTAACGAATCATTCGTCTCTAATTGCACGACCTCTACACTTTCCGCAATATCATATACAGATTTCTCCACCGGATTCTCGATGGCATCGGCTAAGTCTATTACAGGATAAAGACTATTTTCTTTCTTACTACACGAGTAAAAGAGAAATGTACTTAAACAAAAAAATAAAAGTGATTTCATAATACCGGTAACTTTAAATGATTAATAATGATAATATATCAAAATGGGATTATCTCCAGGTTTGTTGCTTCTCAGTGTTTCATCACTATTTGCATTGATATACCCCGACTTTCGCAATTGCTCTATTTCGCCAGAATTAATACTCGATACATAAATCTTTTGAAGAGGAAACGAATACTGGAAACGGATTGGAATATCACCATTCAAATGGTTTATATATCCTCCGGAAATACCATTAGGAGGATAATTGACTCCCTGAAGAACCTTATTTTTTATATCATATCGCATAAAGCATAAAGTTGGACACGGATGTGGAGCTTTTGGATGATAACAACATAAATAGAGACTGGAGTCTGTTTCTATGGCCAAAGAGTTCCCACTGACTCCAATTCCTTGAACATGATCTATTTTATCGCGTGTATTACCATTAAACAAACGATACACCGGAAAAATAGAATCAACAGTTACCTTATACAAAGTGGTATAAGGCTGAACAATTGGGCTGCCACTTCCCCCATTATTCCAAACCAACATGCTTCCATCTGATTGATAAGTGAAACTATAATAGCTAACCTTACACAAAGCCAAAGTGTCAGACGGAACAAAATAGTTCAACTGATGTACCATTTCCCCCTTTTCTGAAAATACGGCTCCGCCAAAATAATTCTTATCAGTCAATGGCATACACCATGGTGAAAAAGCAGCCAGGAATTTTTCATTCAGTCGATGTACATATTGAGAATGATATGGCATATTATACAATTCAGCAATATTTCCTTGATAGTTACCATCATAATCATAGACTTCTGTAGTGCCCTCTGAACCGCCTTCCTGATTCAGATAAAGCAATTCCTTGAATTCATCAGCTCCAATCCATAATTTTAAAGACGAATAATCGTTGGATATAATCTTCTTTATAAGCTTTCCTATCGTATTTAAAAACTCCCGCATCACTACCGGCCAATACGAAAATATAATCTTTAGTTACCGCCATACTGAGTATACTGGCACGAACCGGCAATTTCACAAAATTATCCAACTGGACATACGAAATGCTATCTACCAATTCCTTCACTGAGATGGAGTCCTCTCTATCTAAAACACTGGTCATCTCAACAATCGGACAATCAGATGGCACCTGAGCTAACAAATCAATCTTCTCTGAATGAAAAGAAGAGCAACCGATCAGATGCACCAATATACCCAAATACAAGGCCAATCGAACTTTATTCATACCAATTTATATTTAAAACAACAATCCAACATTCTAGATTTCGATAAACAGACAAATCTATTTTTTCAAATGAGCTATTATAAGAACCGGATTATCATCTTCTCGCACGCGCTGCATCAAGTTCAGTATTTGTGGAGCCACAGTCCGTCCGGCAGACTGTTCCTCTTCTATAAATTCTTTCAACTTATAAGGCCAGATGGTAGCTAAAAGCTTTTCATTATACGCCCCCCAAGAAGGAAAGAAAGCCTTCATTCCACCCAGATCATCTACAACCTGTTTCACGGCAAACGTCTCACCCGTACGTTTATTGTAAATAGCTGTTAATGGAGGAGTCTCAGGCAGTTTGCGCAGCTCCCTGAATGGCATGCATTCATAGACAGATAAAAAAACAAAACGCTCTGTTTCAAAAACACCGGATACCATATATTTGTGATCCAGCAGTTTAATCATTTTTGCGTTTTCCAAATTACCCGATTCCCAACATTTAAAAGCTTCAGACAACAATCCATCTTCATATAGATACCGGGTAGGAAACCGTAATTCTTCATCTAACTCCACCACCCAGCGAGGCATCAGGGAAGTGGGGGTAACAGTAAAAACTGTATCCGTATAAAAATTATAAAATAAGGTCGTATCTTTATAGTAACTCGTGTACTTAAAACGAGGATCTCCGCCACTCATGGACGGTGCGCCCCCTTTCCTGCCCCACGGCATCATACTGCGTTTGGCTACAAACTCGTAATCCGTATTTATGAAATAAACCGTATCCGGAAAATTATAAAACATCAGGTTTTCTCCTGCCGGAGCAAAGCAAACCTGATTGACCAAATGTCCAACCGGTGCAGTGTCCATTGTTTTCTGGGTAAACCAGCTAAGCTCTTTCCCTGTACACTTCCCCCGGTCATCATATTCTATTATTTTAGAGGCATTCCCATAGAAATGATTATTCAAATACACTATATCAGCCACATGCACATAGATATCTTCACAAGCCCCTTGACCCTGGCTCCCAATACGGAACAAGAACTGCCCATTCCAATCAAAACAATAGTTTGAGTAAAATATGTATTGGGGAGAAAAGGTCAAACGCTGATAATTACCTAACATACAATTCGGATTCGTTTCCAAAGGAATATAACTGACACTATCCACCAGCTCCGAAAGCATCATTTCCTCCCGAACATTCTTTATCGCAGTTGACAAATGAATAATATTATCTCGAACAACAGGATTAGGATCCACTGTTTTTTTGTTACTACAAGCCGTGAAGCCCAATACCATAACACCCAGTATCAATATCATTCGCATAGCTTTGTCCATCATTAAATTAGAAGTAAAAATACATAATATTTTTCACACAAGACCAAATAACAAACTCTATATTTAGCTATTTCTTTAAATGAGCAATTACAAGAATCGGGTTTTGCTCATCATCCAGTGAATCAGCAAGTGCAATAAGACGATCACTCACGGCTTCTCCTTTTGCTTTCTTCTCTTGAATATATTCTTTCAGTTCAAACGGCCAGACAGAAGAAACCATTGCATTATTACAAATACCATATCGTGGAAAAAATGTCATTCCATTATCAATATCATCTATCAGACCATCTCCGGCTATGGCTACAGCCTCCCCTGTCCTCTTGTCATAAAGAGCTATATGTGATTCATTATATCCTCTCCAGGCCGAAGAAAAAGCCTTTAGATTCAACCACCATAAAAACAAATACCGTTCTCCCTCACTGACATGATATACCCACTTTTTATTATCAATTAATTGAGCTAATTCACTATTCTGTGCTTTCTCTTTCATTGTTTCTACATTTCCTTTTGACGAAGAGACTATTTTAACATACTCATCTAAATACAATTTCTTATAATCATTCAAAAAGCACCGATTATCCGCCTTTGAACCTTTAAACTCAAGAGTCCACCGCTTTTGGAGCCCTGTATCCGTTACTGTATAAATAGCATCTGTAAAACAGTTATAGAAAATTGTCGTATCTTTATAATCAGAAAAAGTATAAGGCATTCCTCCACCAACTCCCGAAGGGGTGAGAAATAGGCTATCCGAAATTATTCTATCGCCATGTCGAACGTTTAATTCGGCATCCATCCAAAAGATAGAATCAGGATAATTTACGATCAAATAGTCCTTTCCAGACTTTACCATAGCATATACATTTTTTAATCCAGAAGCTATTTTTCCCTCAATACCTTTATCACGATATGCAATCCTAATTTCCTTTCCTGTAAATTTTCCTTTTGCATCAAACTGGATAATCTTGTCTCCTTGTGTATAAAAGATGTTGCGATCACGATCATAGAAAATACTATATCCAAAACCACTTTCCTCACCTGGCCCTTGCCCCAGTGCACCAATATTTGCTACAAATCGTCCTTCTTTATCAAATAAGCTTCCCGGATAAACGCCCCAATAGGGTTTTACATAAGAAATAAGCATCTTATCTTTTACATAACTTTTTGTTGTTTCTAAAGGAACATAAGTAATACTATCAACAAAAGCTGAAAGTTTCATTGGAACAGGATGCTCCATTGCATCGCCAATGCGAATGGTACGATCCACAACCTTAACTTGCTCTTGCTTGGCACCCCCTGAAATACAGGAGGTAAACAGGAAAATGAATAAAAATAAAAAGATCTGCTTCATTTACACTACCTATTTAATGAATAAGAAGGTGAATACGAGTATTCCAACTTCTCAATAATAATTCTTCTATTTTAAAGTTGCAATCATCAAAATCGGATTGCTATCCTCAGTCGCACTTTCCAAAACTCGGATTAGCTCCTTTTTCTTGGACTCATCTATTACGGTAGATGATTTTATTTGGTCGATATCAATCCAGTTCTCATCACCGCCGGGTTCTAATATATCTACCCAGTATTTACCGGAAGAACGGCTGTCAACAGTAAAATCACCTCCACCTAAATCATTATCTAACACAAAATCACGTTTCATTTGACGCAAAGGAAAGCTAAACCAGGGGACATCACGCTCGGTTATTGCACTTTGTCGCTTCTGCAGTCTAACACTTCCATCTTTTTTATTATAGCAATAGGTATATACCTCCTCGCCTTTACTACCCACCAAATAAATGAAAGCTTTAGTCGGATAGTAGGACTTGATCGAAAAATAATCGAAAGCCTTTCTATCTTTAAACCATAAGTGAGTAACCTCATAGTCTCCTTTCTCTTCTCTTGTACAAATTACATATTGAGACAAGAGGTCATTCGTCGCATCGTCATAGCAATAAATTGTATCAGTATCTGGATATTTAAGGGTCAGTTGATTATTGTAAGTGTCTATACTGGTTTGATATTCCATCCAAAGATTAATCATTCTACCTTTATCGACACAGTTAGCTATAATTTGCTCTTCTCTACCCATATGTGCTGGATTCTTAAATAATTTTTTTTCTTGAAAAGCCGTGTCCAAAAAAGCAAAAGACCACAATGAATCTTTATCTATTAATTTATATAAAGCTATATTCTGAGCAGCAAAGAAATTTCCATTATATAAGATATATTGACTATATACAGATGAGAATAGATTATTGATTGTCTGCTGATCAACTATTTTCTTTTTAAACTCTCCCTTGAAATTATATACCAAAATACCATTGTTATTAGAAATAATATAGACCTCCTTTTTATATTCATCAACGAGAAAGGTTGAAAAATTGACATATTCTCCTGGAGCTTGCCCTATACTGCCAATTCTATTCAAAAATTTCCCCGTTCGGGAAAAACGATAAATATAAAATTTATTAAAATCATGAATCCATATATCATGTTCTGTCACTTGTATTCGTCTTATTTCACCTAACATAGATTGATCTGTCATTTCCAAAGGAACAATTTCTAGTTTTTCAGCAGATTCACTCAGCAAAAGTGAAGGTACAGTCGATACATCCTCAGAAAGATTAATGACAGGTATTCCTGACTTGGATATAGGCTCTTGCTTCATATTGGAACTGCATCCCAATAGCGTAATTATTAGTAATAATATAGACTTCATCACAATTTATTTATTAGAAACAACATATTTTTCCATCATAGGAACCTACTCTATTATTTTAAAGTTGCAATCATCAAAATCGGATTGCTATCCTCAGTCGCACTTTCCAAAACTCGGATTAGCTCCTTTTTCTTGGATTCATCTATTACAGTAGATGATTTTATTTGGTCTATATCAATCCAGTTTTCATCACCGCCAGGTTCTAATATATCTATCCAGTATTTACCGGAAGAACGGCTGTCAACAGTAAAATCACCTCCACCTAAATCATTATCTAACACAAAATCACGTTTCATTTGGCGCAAAGGAAAGCTGAACCAGGGCACATCACGCTCGGTTATTGTGCTTTGTCGTTTCTGCAATCTAACACTTCCATCTTTTTTATTATAGCAATAGGTATATACCTCCTCGCCTTTACTACCTACCAAATAAATGAAATCTTTAGTCGGATAATAAGAAAAAATGGAAAAATAATCGAAAGCCTTTCTGTCTTTAAACCATAAATGAGTAGCTTCATAATCCCCTTTTTCTTCATCTGTAAAGATTGCATATTGAGGCGAAAGTTGGTTTGTCGCATCATCATAACAATAAATAGTATCGGTATCCGGATATTTAAGGGTCAATTGGGCATTATAAGTATCCATACTGGTTAGATATTCCCTCCAATAATTAACCATTCGGTCCATATTGGCACGGTTGGCTATAATCTGTTCTTCTCTACCTACATGCGCCGGATTTTTAAAATATTTCTTTTTTTGAAAGTCGTCGCCCAAAGAAACGAATGACCACAATGAATCTTTATCTATCGGCCTATACAATCCGAAATTTTGAGTAGCAAAGAATTTTTGATTATTCAAGATATATTGATCATACGGAGATGAAAACAACTGCAAAATCATTTGAATGTCAATAATTTTTCTTTTAAAGTTTCCTTCAAAATCGTATGCTAAAACACCGTTAGTATTGGCTATAATATACACCTCTTTTTTATCTTCATCGACAAGAAAAGTTGAATAAGTGGTATATTCACCCGGACCCTGGCCGATGCTACCTATTTTATTAAGAAATTTTCCCGTACGGGAAAAACGATAAATATAGAATTCGCGTCCATGATCTATCCATATATTATGATCAGTTACTTGCATTTCCGTAATATCACTCAATACAGATTCATCTGTCATTTCCAAAGGAACAATTTCCAATTTCTCCGCCGCCTCACTCAAAAGAAGTGAAGGTACAGTCGATACATCCTCAGAAAGATTAATGACAGGTACTCCTGACTTGGATATAGGCTCTTGCTTCTTATTGGAACTGCACCCCAATAATACAAATACGCCGATTAGCAATAAGGACATGTGTTTCATAGCCACAATTGAATTAAGATTTATTGTTTGTGCATAAGGTCCCCACTATCCAATATTAGAGACGAGAATCTCCCTGCAAATGTTTTCACGGCTACAATATACTACATTTTCGTAGTATATAATCTTTTTTTGCAGTTTTTTTTCTCCCATACATCTTTTATAACCTAAACCTAAATAGTATCATTTTGTACCATAAAATATTTCTTAACTGTAGCCAGCTTACGAGTGCTAATCCTATAAATTTTATTATTATCCATCTTTATATGATATGCCCCGTCCTGAAGTACACAATCTACAATACGCTCTTTATTTACTATAATTCCTCTATTTATCAGCAGAAAATCGGCAGGCAATTTTTCCAGAATCACACGTAGGCTTATTAAAAACAGAATACTGTTCCTACCTCCTATTTGTAATATACAGTAAGGCTTGCTATATTCCACAGCAATTAAATCCTGATACAAACATTCTCCATAAGATTTCTTATATGAAAACGTTATCTTATCTTCTCTAAACTCTATTTTATCCATGGCTAACAGATTTGAATTACATCACTCAAAAAGGGACCTCCCTCCTTGGTTCAAAGTTAAATCATGTTGAACCAATTCGCAAATTATCTACCCGGACAAATTCATGAAAAATAATGCGATATAAACCACTGTATATAAGTACAATAGACATGAAGCGCACGATTTTAACCCTAAATACCCGGACAGTTACAAGCTTGTAATACAAGTCAATTTTACCATTATACCTACTTTAGCCCTCTATATCCACCAATATAATGCCAACGGTTCTTCCAAAAACCTTCTTATGGTCCACTCCTATAAAAGACAATATTTAGTCTATACCTTCTTTTGAATTTTATAAAAAAACATTCGTTCTTTTACTCCAATATTACCACTATAGGATTGTCTTCTTCTTTACTACCCGTTTTCTTTTTCACTTCATCACACAACTCATCAGGTTGCAGCAGAGCTATAAAACAGCCATCAGAACTTACTCCCCTAACTCTGAGAGATTGTCTATTAACTGTATCCAACAGTCTATCTCCGCACATCAACACAACTCTATGATCAGCTTTATAATATAGTCCACAAAAAGCCTGCCTATTTTTAGTATAGAACCCTGTATGAAAATGAAAATAAATACATCTCTCATTTTCCAAAGCATAATCAATCATGATTTTCTTTTCACATCCACCTTCTTCCAACCGATCTTGATATTGCCAAGCCCAATCCCCTAGCTCGAAAATTAAATAAGGTTTAATTTTACTATCCGACAGCGTATAGATCGTATCGTTGAATGTTTGTTTTAATCTAATATCATTCTCAAACCGCCATAAGGAAGGACTATTAATGGCTGTGTAAAACTTTCCACCATTGGCAAATGAAGCCATTGTCAAATCACCGCCATAAGATGCATAATCCCCTAAAAGTTCCGATATAGATTGTAAATCATCCATAGGAAGTAAATCTATCGGTAAACCTACTATATCTGTAATGTGATTAGAGTTTTCGTCTATACAAAACAAGGGTGACTTGGAAATATCAAGTTTATTATGTCCCCATAGTTTACCATAAGTAACATATAGATAGCTTTGCTGCAAATTATAGCGTACATTATCATCTATACAAATTCTATCTTTATAATTACCAGCTAAATCATACAATATTAAATCATTACCCCAACCTAAAACATATATTATGTTTTGGTCATAATCAACCCAATAGTTCACTTTTCCCCAAGCATCTTTAGCATATCCCTGCGGGTCTGTTCCGACATGACCTATATCCCGAATAAATTTACCGGTAGATCGATCAAAAAGTTTCAGGCATTGATTTACGGAAGATACAAGTATGGCATGCTCTAACACCCGCATATCCGGCATTTCTCCCACAAGGCTACTATCATTTGTTTCCAATGCTACATATCTCACATTAGAAGATATTGTCTGTGCCGTTATCTTTCCTAAAGCATTCATTGCTGCACCCACATTTATCTTATTATCCGGCTCAACATTTTGCATACATGAATACAAAACACATATAAAAATTACATACAAAACTTTCATACAGAATTCATTTTAAGATGTCATTATTATATCACAACCTTTGATCTGTATTATACAGATCAAATTCAGCAGACCACATAAAGTACAATGACGAAATAAACAGTTTCATACCCTATGAAATTAAATTAATTAACGGGAGCGCCTCCAAGCAGTCCTTTCCACAACTACTATTCTCTATATTGCAGTCCATAAAAGCACATATTGTTTTCACCGATTTTATCACCTCCCGTATACGGCAACAAGATCAAAGAATCTGTAAAAGCCAAATCGGGATAGATAGATGCACCGGCAGGAATCACATACTCTGCACTATTCAAAAAATCAGGTGATATACACATGACGGAAAAGGGCTTTCCTCCCACTCCATGACCATCTAAAGGCCCCTGTTGAATACGCCAGAACACATTATGATAGGCATCGTAACACAATGGGAAATAATAACCGGTTTTGAGGCATCCGAAACCGGGCTCCGACCCATTTATATCCGGTAAATGGAAAAAAGGATCTGTAAAGGTAGAAGGAAAATCATATTCTTTACTCTTTTTTGCAGACAGATCGTAAACATAAACTTTGGAAGACGCAGGGAAATTATAAATCAACCGGTCACCGTAGGGAAGCACGTTGACACAACCCAGTAATTGCATATCTCCCTCTTTCCTTATCACATCAGGACAATGTATCTCCACTTCATCCCGTATATTCCAATCGTCACACGAAACAATCAGCACTTTCTTCGGATATTCTCCCGTAGTATCTTTCTCATAAAAGTAGAGGGGTAAAGCCACTCTTCCATTCGCAGCATCAAATCCGAAGAAGCTATACACGCTAAAGTAAACAGTAAGATCGGGAACGGCTATTCCATACCCTTCTTCCTTAATCTGCGGAAAATCATTGAGAAGTTTCTTAGACACCACTTTTCCATCCTGACCAACCCGATACAAACCACCGGTATTCAGTATGATAAACGAATCTTTATAATAGCCGATCCCTTTGGGAGCAAGTATCTGATCCGGACCATCCTTAGCCAGAGCTATTTGCTTTAATGGCCGGCGATCAGCCAGATTCAGGATGTCAATGGAATGAAGTTTTCCATTATAAACAATCAGACACTCTTTACCATCGATCCGGGCTGAAGTAGAATAGCAAAAAGTACCGGCATAGCTTTGTAAATAATCATCATTAACATCAAATGCAAAAGCTTCTATTCTCTGAAGTTCTGTTTTCACCTGCGTTTTTTTCTCTCCACAAGCAATAAGACCCAGAATCAGCATCAAGGTCCATACATTAACAAAAAAGGTGTTCTGTTTCATATTAGTCGTTTTGCAACAAAGCTTTGGGTTCATGAGCAACGTATCAATCCCCTAAGGCATCAAGTAAAAACATATATTCCGCTTCATTCTTCTGCCTGTTTATCAATAAATAAGGCTTAAAATTATTTCTCCAAAAATAAGGATTGCATTTAATAAAAGCAAACTTTTCAGCGAGAAACAATACATATATTTATTTGCGAATCAATAAAATACGAATATATCGTAATTTAGTGTTGATAATCAGGCGGGTATTAAACAAATCATAGAGACGACCACACACTCAATAGACAAAGCTCGACCAAAGAAATAGAGAAACGTAAGGAAACAGAGTGTTTCTATGACAAATAGTTGCAATATACCGTTCCCAGCTAACCGAACATTGGTAGAAGCGGCAAGAAATAGAAATAAAAATGAATAAAAAAAGCAATGATATACAACAAAAGCGAATAAATCCAGAGAAATGGCATAATCATGCAAGCAGGATATGAATAAACAGAATATGGTAAGTTAACTTCATGAAAGGAGTAAGTTAACTTCCTGTCGGTAGAAAACTAATTCTTTGCCAACAGGATGTTAACTTACTAAAAACGGAGGATAAATCAGTGACCCAATTGGGGAAGAAAGAGGCTGGTTGCATACTGAAAAAGAAAAAGCACCGATAGAAGAAAGAAAGCAAACAGCAAGCACAGGAGACAAGTAGACAGACGGATCAAGGAATATCATATCCAAACATCCGCCAATCAGCAAAACAGCTACAATATAGACAAACACAGAAGCCAAATGCAGCGCATTTTTTGCGCTGCATGAATCTTCATCCGAATTTATCCGGTTACAGACAGAGCTTACCGGACAAATTGTAAATTTGACAAAATGAAATTAACTCGTCATTTAGGAGGGAAATCGACTACAATAACGAATTTACTTCTGACTGGTATTTTTTTATCTGTCATTCCGGGTAAAAGTTTAGCCTGCCGGATCAGCCTTAAGGCTTCTTCATCCAACTCTTTCAGCCCACAAGTTCCCTCGCTCTTATTCTTCATAGCCCCGCTCTGAGGATCGAGATCCCATCCATAACTGATGCCTACACCTGTAATTGTTCCGTCTTTTTCTGCTATGCCACGCACAAGGACGCGCTTGCCCTTTTTCGGATCCCAATCTTTATATTTATTATGAGTACGGAAATAATCAATGGCATCAGGAAGTATAGCTGAATATGGAGATACACTCCACACTGTATCCGCCTCCGATGCTACTTCGGACTGAACGGCAGTCTTTACCGGTTCCTCTTTTGCCGGTTGTTGTTCCTGCTCCGTTATTTTCTGAACCGGATTAGCAGAAAGTATCAGACTTTCTCCTTTTGACTTAAACTTACCGACCAGAATATAGTTATTATCGTCAACGGAAATCGAATTCTTTAATTTTGTAAGTCGATCTGATTCTTCTTTAGAAAAACGTTCGGGTCTAGCAAGGACTTTTTCCAATTCATCAATCAAATCTCCCGGATCGAGATTCATCAGAAAACGTCCGTCCTGAAAACAGTCGTACGGATACTCGACCGGAATGCCCCCAAGTTCATCAATCACCAATGTACAATAGGTCCCTTTCAGGCTATGCTTATCTATCAAAACATTCATTGGAGGCATACCCTGCCCATTAACAACCTCTGTTATGATGTTGACCCAATAATGTCCGGGAAACTCCGTATACGTATGCTTGGGAATATCCTGAGTCCCGAAATTGGCGGTAAAAACAGGAACCAAACGATTCTCTTTCGCATCATAGTGATACAAGGAATCTTGTACGGCAGACCAATTAAAGATGAAGAAGTCAAAAGAACCGGCATTCCGGTTACTGCTCACTTCATTGCTGTAATCATCATAAGTATAATAAGGAGTCGAACTGATGGATTGCAATACATTTCCTTTGAGATCTTGTTGCCAAAGCACAAATTTATTTTCTAAATCCTGGAAAGGCAAGATGCCCATAGTCAATAGATTCTTTTTCGTATCTACCCGGAACACTCCTTTAGGAACTCGGGCCGGCAAAGGTATCGGAGGAAGTATATTTCCATCCAAGTCAAAAACCAATAGTTGATTTGAAGTCCACGGAAGCATATAAATCCGATTATTCACTTCATCGATCTGAGCATCATAAATATTGGTATACTCACCGGGACCTTGCCCAAGCCCGCCAATTTGACGCAGGAAAGTCCCATTCTTATCAAATAGCTTACAAGGCATTAAATAACTTCCCAAAAGCATGTACCGGTCAGAGACCGCCATATATCCGGACTTGACTAATGCCGTATCCCGGGTTTCAAGCTTGATAATCTCCAGGTCGTCTACCAACTGGCTGAGCCGTATCTGCATGGTATCTTTTATCAACCCGACGTCCAATACCACTATACTGTCAGTACCGGCCTGTTTCCAGGTCGCTACCAAAGGACAATCATCCAAAGATTTCTCATCTGATGTTTTTATTCCCGAACAAGAAGCATGCAAAAGAAGTACTCCGCAAAATAAAAGAGAATGAAGTGATTTCATAGTTTGTGTATTAATAAATAAATCAATGGCAAAGGTAGAGAAAGAAAAAGGAAAAGAAGAAAAAGGAAGCGGACATTACAGTAGTCATTTCCCATTCTTTATCAACACTTTATATTATCAAACATACAATACTGGCGGACATATCACCTGAAACTGCTTCTTTTTCGTTATTTTTGCCTGCACAAAAACAAATAGAATGATGGAACATCCACTTAATCAATTTAAATACTGTCCGAAATGCGGTTCTGCCGCTTTTGAGATTCACAACGAGAAGTCTAAACAATGTACCGATTGCGGGTTCGTTTATTATTTCAACCCGTCATCGGCTACAGTGGCACTGATCTTAAACGAAAAAGACGAGTTACTGGTATGCCGCCGTGCCAAAGAGCCGGCGAAAGGGACGCTGGACCTTCCGGGTGGCTTCATCGACATGAACGAAACGGGTGAAGAAGGAGTAAGCCGGGAAGTAGAAGAGGAGACCGGACTAAAAGTGAAAAAGGCAACCTACCTGTTTTCCCTTCCGAACATTTATATCTATTCCGGGTTTCCTGTACATACGCTCGACATGTTTTTCCTTTGCCAAGTGGAAGATACAAGTCACTTTGAAGCAATGGATGATGTGGCGGACTCGTTTTTCGTCCCATTGTGCCAAATTAATCCCGAAGAGTTCGGGTTGGGCTCTATCAAAAAAGGGTTAAAAAGATTCCTGAAAGAGAGGTAAAATACATAAAAACAAGTACTTTTGTCAAAACTCTGAATTATGAAAAAAAAGATATCACGATTGATATGTGCCGTGGCATGTTGTGTGCCTGTCGCCTTGCAGGCACAAACCAGCGAGAAAATAACGTCTCCCGTAAATCTGTATAAAGAAGGGAAAGAGCTGTTCCTGCAAAAGAACTATGCAGCCGCAATGCCTCCCCTGCGCACATTTGTCCGCCAGAAAGCGGACGTGAACCTGAAAGAAGAGGCTGAATACATGTTGGTATGTTCGGCGTATGAATTGAAAGACCGTAATGCCATCGCGCAACTACGCAACTATCTGGACACCTATCCGGATACTCCTCACGCAAACCGTATTTATGCACTGATTGCCTCTGCTTATTTTTATCAGGGCAACTATGATGAAGCTCTCGCCTTGTTCAACTCTTCCCGCCTTGATTTGCTGGGCAACGAGGAACGGGATGACATGACCTATCAATTGGCTACCTGCTACCTGAAAGTCGGCAATGTCAAAGAGGCCGCCATCTGGTTCGAAACCCTGAAAGCAAGCAGTCCCAAATATGCGAATGACTGTTCTTACTATATCTCATACATACGTTATACGCAAAAACGGTATGACGAAGCACTGAAAGGCTTTCTCCCCCTGCAGGATGACGCAAAATACAAGGCATTGGTGCCCTATTATATCGCTGAGATTTACGCCGTCAAAAAGAATTATGACAAGGCACAGATCGTAGCACAAAATTATCTGTCTGCCTATCCGCAAAACGAACACGCCGCGGAAATGTATCGGATTCTGGGAGATGCCTATTATCATTTTGGAGATTATCACAAGGCGGTCGCCTCTTTCCGGAATTATCTGGAAAAGGAAAATACTCCACGAAGAGACGCACTTTATATGCTGGGACTGTCTTACTTTCAGACCGGCGTATTTTCCAAAGCTGCCGAAACACTCGGAGAGGTCACTACCGAGAGCGATGCACTCACTCAAAACGCATACCTGCACATGGGACTCGCCTATCTGCATCTGGCTGAAAAAAACAAAGCCCGCATGGCATTCGAGCAGGCTGCCGCCTCGAACGCAAACCTGAAAATTAAAGAACAGGCCGCCTACAACTATGCATTGTGCATCCACGAAACATCTTATTCGGCTTTCGGCGAGTCGGTAACTGTTTTTGAAAAATTCCTCAATGAATTCCCGAACTCAGAATATGCGGAGATGGTAAGTAGCTATCTGGTAGAAGTGTATATGAACACACGGAGCTATGAGGCGGCCCTGAAGTCAATCGACCGCATCGCACATCCCGGTAAACGCATTCTGGAAGCAAAGCAACGTATCTTATTCCAACTGGGCACACAAGCATTCGCCAATACACAATTCGAACAAGCCATCGGTTATTTCGACCGCTCGCTCGGACTCGGACAATACAACCGCCAGACCAAAGCCGACGCCCTCTACTGGAGAGGCGAAGCTTATTACCGCTTGAACCGTATGGAGGAAGCTAAACGGAACTTCACCGATTATCTGCAATTGACCCAGCAGACCCATAACGAGATGTATGCCCTGGCACATTATAACTTAGGCTATATCGCATTTCACCAGAAAGACTATACACAGGCACAAAACTGGTTCCGGAAATATATCAGCCTGGAAAAAGGGGAAAACAAAACGGCACTGGCCGATGCTTATAACCGCATCGGAGACTGTTATCTGGATGTGCGCAACTTTGACGAAGCCAAACATTATTACTCACAGGCAGAAGCGATGAATACTCCTTCGGGAGACTATTCATTCTATCAACTCGCACTTGTATCGGGCCTGCAAAAAGATTATTCAGGCAAAATCACTTTGTTGAATCGCCTGGCAGGTAAATATCCCGCTTCCCCCTATGCCATCAGCGCCCTGTACGAAAAAGGCCGTTCTTATGTATTGATGGACAACAATCAACAGGCCATCGCTTCGTTCAAGGAACTATTGGCTAAATATCCCGAAAGTCCTGTCAGCCGCAAAGCAGCGGCAGAGATCGGATTGCTCTATTACCAAAACGAGGACTACGACCAGGCTATTAACGCTTACAAGCAAGTCGTCCAAAAATATCCGGGAAGCGACGAAGCGCGTCTGGCCATGCGTGACCTGAAGTCGATCTATGTGGATATGAACCGTATCGATGAATTTGCGGCGCTGGCTTCGGCTATGCCGGGCAACATCCGCTTCGATGCGAGCGAGCAGGACTCACTGACTTATATGGCAGCTGAGAAGATTTACATCCGGGGACGAGTGGAGCAGGCCAAAGAGAGCTTCGGAAAGTACCTGCAAACTTTCCCGGATGGAGCATTCGGACTGAACGCACACTATTATCTCTGCCTGATAGGCAAAGAACAAAAGAACTACGACATGATTCTGGAACATTCGGGCAAGTTGCTTGAGTATCCGGACAATCCTTTCTCGGAAGAGGCATTGATTATGCGTGCGGAAGTACAATTCAATAAAGTACAGTTTGCCGATGCACTGGCAAGCTACAAAATGCTGAAAGAAAAAGCAACTACCGCCGAACGCAGACTGCTGGCCGAAACCGGTATGCTCCGTGCGGCTTATCTGCTAAAAGACGATACGGAAACCATTCATGCGGCAACTGCCTTATTATCGGAAGCCAAACTAAGCCCGGAACTTAAGAACGAAGCCCTGTATTACCGTGCCAAAGCTTATCTGAATCAGAAAGCAGACAAAGCCGCCATGGGCGACTTGAAAGAACTGGCCAAGGATACACGTAACCTATACGGTGCAGAAGCAAAATTCCTGGTAGCCCAGGAACTGTATAACTCACAGAACTATGCCGCTGCCGAGAAAGAGTTGCTGAACTTCATCGATCAAAGCACACCGCATGCCTACTGGCTGGCGCGTGGCTTCATCCTCCTGTCCGATGTATATGTGGCTATGGATAAAAAGTTGGATGCCCGCCAGTATCTGCTGAGCCTGCAACAAAACTACCATGCTGACGATGACATTGAGAGTATGATTGAAAGCAGACTGAACAACCTTAATAAGTAACAGAGTATGAAATATAATAATTATATCCTTTTAGGAATTGCTTTTACTGCACTGCCCGTTTCGATACAGGCTCAGACGCAGCCCAAAGATACGACTGTAAACCGCACCGTAATAGTGGAGCAGCAATATAATCCGGACATAATGGATGCTGCCAAGGTAAATGTCCTCCCCAAAGTTGAAGAGCCCTCCGTAAGCAAAAAGGAGGTGGAGTACGCTACATTCACAACTCCCGCCACTTCGATTCCGGCAGGGACTATAGGCGCTTACACCGGCAAAGAGATACAACCGGGATTCATCCCGGGTTATGTTCGCCTGGGATATGGCAATTACGGTAACCTGGACGTTTTAGCCAATTATCTGTTCCGTCTCTCGGACAGGGACAAACTGAACGTGAACTTCAAAATGGACGGAATGGACGGTACGCTGGATATGCCCTTCGGTGATACCCGAAAATGGAACGCTTTCTATTACCGTACACGGGCCAATGTAGACTATGTACACCAGTTTGCAAAACTGGATTTGAATGTAGCCGGTAATTTCGGCCTGAGCAATTTCAATTATGAACCTTACGGATTCAAAAAGCAGAAATTCACCTCCGGTGACGTACACTTCGGAGTAAAATCAACAGACGAAACCCTGCCCTTGCAATACCGGGCGGAAACCAATCTGATGCTATACGGACGGCAGCAATGCCAACTCTTCGGAGGGGTAAACGAAACAATGGTACGTACTCTGGCAACCGTAAGCGGTTCAGTCAGTGACGAGCAGACAGTAGCTATCGGATTTGCCATGAACAACCTGATCTACGGGAACGAACTGAAAGAAAATAAAGACCGGATAAAGGATATTTTCAAAAAACCGTACAACACTTGATCTGAATCCTTACTACGAATTGAATAATGACAGTTGGAGAGTACATGTAGGCGCCAACGTAGACCTCTCTTTCGAAAACGGGAAAGCTGTCCGCGTGTCTCCGGACGTGAAAGCTCAATATGTATTCTCGGACAGTTACGTACTATATGCCAAAGCAACAGGAGGCAGACAATTAAACGACTTCCGCCGGCTGGAAACTTATAATCCGTACCTCGATCCGGGACAGGAGGTAAAAGACACTTATGAACAACTGAATGCCGGACTGGGATTCAAAGCCAGTCCGACACCCGGACTTTGGTTCGACATCTTCGGCGGATACCAAAATCTGAAAGATGATTTATACCAATCGGCAGACGCCTGGGAGGGTGGAGACGGAGCAAACTACATTGGTTTGGGACAGACCCATACAGATAACTTTTACGCAGGTATCAAAGCCAGCTATGAGTACAAAGACTTATTTGCTATTTCAGCAGGCGGAACTTATTATCATTGGAATGCGGACGCTCAAACAACCGGTTCAAAATCCTCCGATTATAATGAAGCGTTACTGATGAAACCGGAGTTTGACCTCGGAATTCACACGGAAATTCATCCGATAGCCGCGCTTTGGCTAAACGCAGGCTACCAATATACCCGCAGGGCCGAACGTTATACCGGACTTTACGCGAAAAGTATTCCTGCCGTCAGCAACCTGAGCTTGGGAGCCACATACAGAATCTTTAAAGGAATTTCGGCATATGTAAAGGCTGACAATCTGCTGAATAAGAAATATCAGTACTACTTATACTATCCGGTTGAAGGAATCAATTTTGTGGGGGGACTGAGCTTCCGGTTTTAAAAGATCCTCAAAACCAGATCCGGTTATTTAGTAAAACTCAGGAGTTAAAGAAGTCATCGGTCTGACCGGAGGTAAAAAGGCCGAAGTGAATTATTACCGGGAATTTACTTCCGATTAAAGGCTTTCACTCCTCTAACTCCTGAGTACAAAAAATTTAAAAGATTCTTATAAAAAAGGTCTTTTTTTGCAAAAAAAATCAGATTCTCTCTATATTATAAGGTAAAGAAAACGTTTTTTTCTACTTTTGCGGGCAATTTATATGTTTTAATATCACAGATATGCAGAAAAACCTTGTCATTGTCGAATCTCCAGCAAAAGCAAAAACGATTGAAAAGTTTCTTGGGAAAGATTTTAAAGTCCTCTCAAGTTACGGACATATTCGCGACCTGAAGAAAAAAGAATTTTCTATCGATATAGAAAAGAATTTCAAACCCAAATACGAAATACCCGCAGAGAAACAAGAGCTGGTTAATAAACTGAAAGAAGAAGCAAGCAAAGCAGAAACCGTATGGCTCGCATCCGATGAGGACCGGGAGGGAGAAGCCATTTCATGGCACCTTTACGAAGTCCTGAAATTAAAACCTGAAAATACGAAACGTATCGTTTTTCACGAAATCACCAAAACAGCTATACTGAAGGCTATCGAACAGCCACGCGACATTGACATCAACCTGGTGAATGCTCAGCAGGCACGCCGTATCTTAGACCGTATCGTGGGTTTCGAACTTTCACCTGTTTTGTGGAAAAAGGTAAAACCTGCACTTTCTGCTGGTCGGGTACAATCGGTTGCCGTACGTCTGATCGTAGAACGCGAACGTGAGATACAGGCTTTCAAGAGCGAAGCTTCTTATCGTGTCACAGCTGTTTTCCTCGTACCGGATGCTGATGGCAAGCTGGTAGAAATGAAAGCAGAACTGGCACGCCGCCTGAAGACAAAGAAGGAAGCCCAAAAATTCCTCGAATCATGCAAGGCAGCCACATTCTCTATCGAAGATATCGTAACCCGCCCGGTAAAGAAAAGCCCGGCAGCCCCATTTACCACCTCAACCCTACAACAGGAAGCTGCCCGCAAACTCGGCTTCACTGTAGCGCAAACCATGATGGTTGCACAGAAGCTTTACGAATCGGGATTAATCACCTATATGCGTACCGACTCGGTAAATCTGTCCGAATACGCCACAGAGGGAAGCAAAGTTGCCATCGCACAGATGATGGGCGACCAATATGTGCATCCACGCCATTTCGCTACGAAGACCAAAGGAGCTCAGGAAGCGCACGAAGCTATCCGCCCGACTTACATGGAAAACCAGACCATCGAAGGATCGGCTCAGGAAAGAAAACTATACGACCTGGTTTGGAAACGTACCATAGCCTCACAAATGGCAGACGCCGAACTGGAAAAGACAACGGCAACCATCGGTATCAGCAACGGTAACGATAAATTTACCGCTACCGGAGAGGTGATCAAGTTCGATGGTTTTCTGCGTGTATACAAAGAATCGTATGATGACGACAATGAACAAGAAGACGAAAGCCACCTGCTGCCCCCTTTGAAGAAAGGACAAATGCTGGAACATCAGGGAATCGTAGCTACCGAACGTTTCACACAACGTCCGTCACGCTATACCGAAGCCAGCCTGGTGCGCAAGCTGGAGGAACTGGGAATCGGACGTCCGTCAACCTACGCACCGACCATCTCTACCATCCAGCAACGCGAATATGTGGAGAAGGGGGATAAACCGGGAGAAGAGCGCTCGTTCGATATACTGACCTTGAAAGATAATCAGATTACGGATATCAAACATACGGAAATTGTCGGAGCAGAGAAATCAAAACTATTGCCAACGGATATCGGCACTGTAGTCAATGACTTCCTGACCGAATACTTCCCCAATATCCTGGATTATAACTTTACGGCAAACGTTGAAAAACAATTCGACGAGATAGCTGAAGGCGATAAGAAATGGACAAGCATCATGAAGGATTTCTATAAGGACTTCCATCCTTCAGTAGAAACGACACTGGCTACCAAAACCGAACACAAAGTAGGTGAACGGATTCTGGGAGAGGAACCTAAAACCGGAAAGCCCGTATCGGTGAAGATCGGACGTTTCGGCCCGGTAGTACAGATCGGTACGGCCGATGACACAGACAAGCCACGCTTTGCACAGATGAAGAAAGGACAGTCTATGGAGACCATCACTCTGGAAGAGGCACTGGACTTATTCAAACTGCCGCGCAAAGTCGGAGAATTTGAAGATAAAACCGTAACAATCGGTACCGGACGCTTCGGACCTTATGTATATCATAATTCTAAATATGTGTCTTTGCCCAAAACTTATGACCCGCTGGAGGTCACACTGGACGAAGCTATCGAGCTAATCCTGGCTAAACGTGAAGCGGAAGCGAAAAAGCACATCAAGAAGTTTGATGAAGATGCAGAAATGGAAATCCTCAACGGCAGATACGGACCATACATCGCTTACAAAGGAAATAACTACAAAATACCCAAAGACGTGGTACCGGTCGATCTGAATTACCAGACCTGCCTGGAAATCATAAAACTGCAAAGCGAAAAAGCAGAAAACGCTCCGAAACGCGGACGCTACGCTAAGAAAAAATAGCCACATTCGGGCATCCCGACTGAAAAGTACAAATAATACAGATTATACTTACTTTCTCTAAAAAGTAGATAAGGTCTGTATTATTTGTACTTTTTTTGTTTTTCAAACTATTATTCAGCAAGTTATCATTTTAATTGTTTATCTTTGTAGAACAAACAAAACGAACAGTCTATGAAGAAAGTCATTTTAGCAGTCGCCTCCATTGCATTGTGGACTTCTTGTATCGAGGATGAGAAAGATTATTCTCAGATTATCGAAACACGTGTAGCAAATTGCGAAACATCCAAAGATTTCAGCGTACCTGTCAAAGAGGGATATACCACCTTTGTCACCTCCGGAGAAGATACCCTGGCAATGGCTAATGAACCTATCACCATCCGTATCCCCAAAAACGCCACAATATCGACTCGTGCCGAAGGAGACGGTATCAACATCAGTTATACGATTCTGGACGAAGGATCGGAAACAACTTACGCAAAGGTGTGGCAGGCCATCATGTTCGAAGATACGCAGAATGGTGATTACGATTACAACGATTTGATTATCCATGTAAAGAATACCGCCAGTAATCACGCCTACCAGCATCCCACCGAGACTTGGCAAACGATAGAGATCCAGCCCATCGCATTGGGAAGCACCAAGACGATCAAACTAGGGTGTATCCTATCCGATGGCTCAACGCACATGATCAGCGATGACGTCAGAACTGATTTATTCGGCGGAAGACAGGGATTCATCAATACAGTCAATGACAATGACCCGATACGTTACAAACTGGCTTCAACCAATATAAAAAACTATGCCATGCCCAAGAAAGAAAAAACCTCAGCAGCGTGGGTAGCCTGGTTCATTGAGGTAGACGGAAAACGGATGTACGCTGCCAGCTCAGACATCGATTACAAATCCTACGATATGGTAAATAAGGAAAATATGCCTTATGGCCTGGCCGTTTCGAATGGTAATGGCACGTTCAGCTATCCACAGGAAAAGAACAGTCTTTTTGAGACGTATCCGGGCTTTAGCGATTGGATCAACGGTAAAGTAAGCTCCATCGGCAGTTTCCAAAAAGAACTTGTCTACAAATATTGCTCCGGCGGCATTATCGGCGAAGACGGTAAATCACATAAGATCTGGGATTATCTGGATTTAAACTAACCTGAAATAACCGGTCATTATTGGCAGTGGCGATCCATGGCATAAAAAGTGCTTGGATCGCCACTGTCTGTTTTATCCCCTACCTTATGGCAAGACTCCCCCGTAATACAACATACGGGATCTCTTTAGCAGTTGTGTCCCGGCTAAAGAAACCCCGTAGTTTCTATTTTTGTTCAAAGAACTTCTTACATTCTATCCGGCACCTCAATGCCCAGCAATCCCATACCTAAACGGACAACCTTGGCAATATTGGCAGACAGAGCAATACGGAATAACTTCACGTCTTCATTTTCTTCACGCAAGATACTGAAATCATGATAGAACTGATTGTACTCTTTCACCAGGTCGTAAACGTAGTTGGCGATACCCGACGGGCTATAATCTTCACCTGCCTGGCGCACTACCGCAGCAAAATCGGCAACCATCTGAATCAATCCCTCTTCCTTCTCGCTGAGTTCGATATTGGCCGGAAGTACTTCCGGAATCACGATACCCGCTTCGGCGGCTTTGCGCAACACAGACCGGATACGTGCATACGTATACTGGATAAAAGGTCCTGTATTACCGTTAAAGTCGATAGACTCTTTCGGATTGAAAGTCATATTTTTACGGGCATCCACTTTCAGGATAAAGTATTTCAGTGCACCCAATCCAACGATACGTGCAATATCGTCCGCCTCTTCTTGTGTCAAACCGTCCAGTTTGCCCAATTCCTGAGAGGTTTCTTTGGCTGTCGCAATCATTTCGGCCATCAGGTCATCAGCATCCACCACCGTACCTTCACGTGACTTCATCTTGCCTTCAGGCAGTTCGACCATACCATAAGAGAAATGCACCAGGCTCTTGCCCCACTCAAATCCGAGTTTATCCAGCAAGATAGACAATACCTGGAAGTGATAGTTTTGCTCGTTACCTACCACGTAGATCATTTTATCGATGGGATAATCGGCAAAACGCAGCTTAGCCGTACCGATGTCCTGAGTCATGTATACCGAAGTTCCATCGCCGCGAAGCAACAGTTTGTGATCCAATCCTTCGGCTGTCAGGTCAGCCCAGACAGAACCGTCTTCCTTCTTGAAGAAGAAACCTTTCTCAAGGCCTTCCATCACTTTCTCTTTACCTTCCAGGTATGTATTGGATTCATAATAGATTTTATCGAAACCGACTCCCATCTTACGGTACGTTTCATCAAAACCGGCGTATACCCAGTTATTCATCATCTGCCAAAGCGCACGCACTTCCGGATCACCGGCTTCCCATTTCACCAACATCTCACGCGCTTCATTCATCAACGGGGAGGCAGCTTCCGCCTCTTCCTTCGACATGCCTTTCTCCATCAGTTCAGCTACTTCAGCTTTGTAATGCTTATCGAAAGCGACATAATAATCACCTACCAGATGATCGCCTTTTTTGCCTGATGATTCGGGAGTTTCACCCTTGCCATACTTTTGCCATGCCAGCATCGACTTACAGATATGGATACCGCGATCGTTGACAATATTGGTTTTAACCACCTTATTGCCGTTCGCCATGACGATATTGGCCAACGCATTACCCAACAGGTTATTACGAACGTGGCCCAGGTGAAGGGGTTTATTGGTGTTGGGAGAAGAGTACTCAATCATCACCAGCGGGGCATTTTCATCTGCCGATACAATGCCATATTGCGCATCGGTATGAATTTCATTAAGCAGTTCGATCCACGTAGCCGACGCAACGGTCAGATTCAGGAAACCTTTGATCACATTAAAAGCTGCCACAGCCGGTTCATTGGCTTTCAGATACTCACCGATTTCCTGTGCGGTTTGCTCCGGGCCCTTCTTCGACATTTTCAGGAAGGGGAATACCACAAGGGTGAGGTGTCCTTCAAACTCTTTTTTCGTCTTTTGCAGCTGCACCTGCGCGGCAGGTACATCCTGTCCGTAAAGTGCTTTGAGTCCGCTGATTACGGACGTCACAAGTTTATCTTCTATCTTCATATCCAAGTTATTATTCTGCGCGCAAAGATACAAAAAAAGGAGACGCTAAAGCGCCTCCTCTCTTAATTTCTTTTCAACTATAAATGCTTATTTTATAGCATCTGTCAGCTCAGCACCCGGTTTAAATTTAGCAACTTTCTTTGCAGGAATCTCAATTGCCTTCTTGGTAGAAGGATTGATTCCCATTCTTGCTGATCTTTCAGCTACAGAGAATGTACCAAATCCAACCAAGGAAATTTTGTCACCAGCCGACAAAGCTTTTGTAACCGAAGAAAAGAAAGCTTCAAGCGCTTTCTTAGAATCCACTTTACTCAAGCCGGATTCCGCTGCCATTGCATTAATAAGTTCAGCCTTATTCATAATACGTAAATGATTAATTAATATATGTTACACAAAAGATATCCTTAAAATCCTCACAAATATAAAGTAACAAAACAATATATCAAATAAAAACATCAAAAAAACACATCAAATTGTTGAAAAAGAACTAATAGTAGATTATTTTTCTGTTGTAGAACAGAATTTATTCGTATTTTTGCGTTCATTATGATGTGCGAAGAAGCTAATACGCACATTATCACATTAATTACATTAACAAATAAGAAGGATGCCTACTGTAACAAAAAACCTGATAATTATCAATGTTCTCCTGTTCCTCGCACAATTTGTAGCACAAAGCTATGGGATCAACTTATCCGACTATCTGGGTCTGCACTTTTTCCTTGCCGACAATTTTAATCCGGCACAGCTATTCACTTACATGTTTATGCACGGGGGATTCACCCACATCTTCTTTAATATGTTTGCGGTATGGATGTTCGGACGGATTCTCGAACAAGTATGGGGCCCGAAACGTTTTTTATTTTATTATATCCTCTGCGGCGTGGGCGCAGGCTTACTTCAGGAAGGAGTACAATACATACAATACGTGACCGAACTGTCGCAATATACCAGTGTAAACATCGGTACGGGTATCATCCCTATGAGTGAATACCTGAACATGATGACTACAGTGGGAGCTTCGGGAGCCGTGTACGCCATCTTGCTGGCTTTCGGAATGCTGTTCCCCAACCAGCAGTTGTTCATCTTCCCGCTGCCTTTCCCTATCAAGGCAAAATTCTTCGTTATCGGATATGCCCTGATAGAACTGTATGCAGGTTTTGCCAATAATCCGGGCGACAACGTGGCGCACTTCGCGCATCTCGGAGGAATGATATTCGGATTCATCCTGATCATGTACTGGAGAAAAAAGAACAGAAACAATGGGACATATTATAACTGACCTGAAAGAAGCGTTTCGTAGAGGGAACGTCTATATTCAACTGATATTCATCAACGTTGGGGTATTTGTCATTACAACGCTGATCGGTATCTTACTGCAGTTGTTCAACCGGAGTGCCGCCGGTATCTTCGAGCTGCTGGCTTTGCCGGCTTCTTTTACCCGATTTGCATGGCAGCCATGGTCTATCTTCACCTACATGTTCATGCATGCGGGATTTCTGCACATCCTGTTCAACATGCTATGGCTCTATTGGTTCGGGGCGCTGTTTCTGTATTTCTTCTCGGGCAAGCACCTGAGAGGCCTTTATATAGTAGGAGGAATCTGCGGCGGACTGCTTTATATGATTTCTTATAATGTTTTCCCGTATTTCCGTCCCATGACCGCCTACTCCACCATGGTAGGCGCATCGGCTTCGGTGCTGGCTATCGTCGTGGCAACAGCCTACCGGGAGCCGAACTATCCCGTACGCCTTCTCTTCTTCGGCAATGTACGGTTGAAATATCTGGCCCTGATCGTGGTGCTGACCGATCTGCTGTTCATCACATCGAGCAATGCGGGCGGGCACATCGCCCACCTGGGTGGAGCACTGGCAGGACTCTGGTTTGCAGCAAGCCTGAACAAAGGGAAAGACATCACTTCATGGGTCAACAAGGCGCTCGATGCCATCGCCGCCCTGTTCAGCGCCAAAACCTGGAAGCGGAAACCCAAGATGAAGGTGCATTACGGAAACAATACCCGTCAGAACGACTACGATTACAACGCCCGCAAGAAGGCACAATCGGACGAGATAGACCGGATTCTCGACAAGCTGAAGAAGTCGGGATACGAGAGTCTGACAACAGAAGAAAAAAAGAGCTTGTTTGACGCAAGCAAAAGATAGCACATGAAGCATATAGGCAGATTAGCCCTATTCTTATGTCTGGCTGTCAACGCATTCTTCATCGGAATGTTACTGTTGACAGCTTACAGCCCGTATATCAATCCCGAAGTGCATCCGGTGCAGTCATGCCTGGGACTGACTTTTCCCATTTTTCTCGTCATCAACTTCTGCTTTCTGATCTTTTGGCTCATCGTGCGTTACCGTTTCGCACTGGTACCCCTACTGGGTTTCCTCCTTTGCTATCCGCAGTTGCGCACCTATATGCCTGTCAACCCGGGAACGGCCGGACAACCGGAAAACAGCATCAAACTCCTTTCGTACAACATCATGTCCTTTGGGAACATGAAGAAAGAGAACGGACAAAACCCCATCCTGAATTATATAAAAAACAGCAACGCCGACATCGTCTGCATGCAGGAGTATGCCGGCTCCGAAACCGCCAAGATACATCTCAGCAATAAAGAGATCAGGCAGGCATTAAAGGATTATCCGTATCACAACATCAAGCAAGTGGGAAAAACCGGAGCAGGCAGTCAACTGGCCTGTTACTCGAAGTTTCCGATTCTATCGGCACGCATGCTCGACTACCGGAGCAACTACAACGGCAGCATGGTTTACGAGATCAAGATAGGAAAAGACACCGTGCTGCTGATAAACAATCACCTTGAGTCGAATAAACTTACCCGAGAAGACAAAGTGGTGTATGAAGACATGCTGAAAGATCCGAAGGCGGGAAAAGTGAAAAGCGGTGTACGGCAACTCGTCAATAAACTGGCAGAAGCTTCGGCCATCCGCTCGGCACAGGCGCGCACCATCGCTCAGGAAATAGCCCATTCACCTTATCCGTCGGTCATCGTTTGCGGCGACTTTAACGACTCCCCGATTTCGTATGCCCACCGGGTCATCTCGCAAGATATGGACGATGCTTTTACTGAATCGGGATGCGGGCTGGGCATCTCATACAACCAGAATAAATTCTATTTCCGGATTGACAATATTTTGGTCAGTAAAAACCTGAAAGCGTCCGGATGCACGGTGGACAATTCCATCAAAGACTCAGACCATTATCCCATCTGGTGCTATATTACGCTCCCCGATTAATCGCAAACGACAATCCCTTTCAGAAGAATCTGAATAGCTTCGCCCGTTACGGCTCTTCCCCAAAGCACGCAAAGGAAGAATTGTTCTTTTGTTCATGATTCATCAGCCTTGCAAGCAAAAAGACAGGAAAAAGACCGATCCGCTAACTCGTCTTTACAAAAAGAATGCCCAACCGGAGGCCGAACAGGAAGAAAACCGGGTCATTGAAGGGTCAAAGCCGGGGATTAAGTAAGAATAAGTCCGGATTCGATACTAAAAGCCTCTTCGTTTTCCGAAAAAGAAGTAAGCATTTCCTTCAAAAGACGGTTACATTTTCTAAAAACGCTTACTTCTTTGCACTGACATCTCCATACGTTTTGAAAACTACGTTTACTGCTCCGGAAAACACGACTTATTCCGGCTCTTCATGCTCTAACCGGTTGCTCTCCGAACCACCTACCGGAGTATCAAAAAGCCTAAAATTCCCCTCCCTGAAGAGCACCGGGAATATTTACTTCCAGATCGCTTTCTTTCTGACGGAAAATAAAAACCGGACAAAGCAAAACGATAAACCGGGAAACGAAATAGAGACGTTTTTCCGGCCCCTCCTGTCCCGAGAGTCGAAAAAAAGAAAACTGGGAGGTTTCATTTGACATATTGCCAAAAAGACAAACGATACTTCCGCCAATATCTGTCGAAGCGTCCCAAAAATCCCCTTCACATTCAAATATTTGCCTCCTAATTACTTCTGAATGTGAAAAAAAAACTATATTTGCAGCCTTGTATGCGACAGAAATCAATTAAAATGTAATCATAATAAATTAAAAGTAAAATGCAAAACAAAGGATTTGTAAAGGTTTTTGCGGTATTACTCACGCTGGTATGCGTGTTCTACCTCTCTTTCTCCTTCGTGACTCGCCATTATACCAATAAGGCAAAAGAGTTTGCGAAAGGCGACGTGAAGGTAGAGCAGGATTACCTCGACTCTCTCTCCAACGAGAAAGTATGGTTGGGTAACTATACGCTGAAACAGTGTCGTGAAATGGAAATCAGTTTAGGTCTGGACCTTAAGGGAGGTATGAACGTTATCCTCGAAGTGTCTGTACCCGATGTTATCAAAGCATTGGCTGACAACAAGCCCGACGAAGCTTTCAACAAAGCACTGGCCGAAGCTGCCAAACAGGCAACCACCAGCCAGGACGACGTGATCACACTGTTTATTAAAGAGTATCACAAAGTTGCACCGGGTGCCAAACTCTCTGAACTCTTCGCGACACAACAGCTCAAAGACAAAGTAAACCAGAAATCATCAGACGCCGAAGTTGAAAAGGTGCTGAGAGAAGAAGTAAAAGCTGCCGTAACGAACTCATACAACGTGCTTCGTACACGTATCGACCGCTTTGGTGTGGTTCAGCCCAACATCCAGAGCCTCGAAGACAAAATGGGACGTATCATGGTGGAACTTCCGGGTATCAAAGAACCCGAACGTGTAAGAAAGCTGCTTCAGGGATCGGCTAACCTCGAATTCTGGGAAACATACAACGCCAAGGAAGTAGCTCCTTACTTGCAGGCTGCCGACTCTAAACTCCGCGCAGTCCTGGCACACGAAGCTACCGTCAACGATACAGTTGCCGCAGTAGATTCAACCGCCTTGGCTGCAGCAGAAGCTACTCCCGATAAAGCAGTCAGCGCTGCCGACAGCCTTGCTGCCGCACTGAAAGGCGGAGAAAAGAAACAGCAGGCTTCTTCTGCCGATCTGGAACAACTGAAGAAAGAGCATCCGCTACTGGCTATCCTGAGTGTAAATCCGAACGGAGGCCCTGTGGTAGGTTATGCAAACTATAAAGATACAGCGACTGTCAATTCATACCTCGCTATGAAAGAAGTGGCTGCCGAGTTGCCGAAAGATCTTCGCCTGAAATGGGGTGTTTCTCCGTTCGAATACGATCCGAAAGGACAGACTTTTGAATTGTATGCCATCAAATCAACCGAGCGTAACGGTAAAGCACCGCTCGAAGGTGACGTTGTAACCGATGCTAAAGACGACTATGACCAATACGGCAAACCGTCTGTAAGCATGTCGATGAACTCTGACGGCGCACGTCGCTGGGCATTGCTGACCAAGCAGAACATCAATAAGTCCATCGCCATCGTATTGGATAATTATGTATATTCCGCTCCGAACGTAAGTAACGAGATTACAGGTGGTAACTCACAGATCACCGGCCACTTTACTCCGGAACAGGCAAAGGACTTGGCTAACGTATTGAAGTCCGGTAAGATGCCGGCTCCTGCACACATCGTTCAGGAAGACATCGTCGGTCCGTCACTGGGTCAGGAATCTATCAACGCAGGTATCTTCTCATTCGTTGTCGCTCTGATCCTGTTGATGATCTACATGTGCTCTATGTACGGATTCATCCCGGGTATGATTGCCAACGGTGCTTTGGTACTGAACTTCTTCTTCACACTGGGTATCCTTTCATCTTTCCAGGCTGCGCTGACCATGTCAGGTATTGCCGGTATGGTGTTGTCACTCGGTATGGCGGTGGATGCGAACGTGTTGATCTACGAACGTACCAAAGAAGAGCTTCGTAGCGGCAAAGGCGTGAAGAAAGCATTGGCGGACGGTTACTCAAATGCCTTCTCTGCTATCTTCGACTCCAACTTGACTTCTATCATCACCGGTATCATCCTGTTCTATTTCGGTACAGGTCCGATCCGTGGTTTCGCCACGACTCTGATCATCGGTATCCTCTGTTCATTCTTTACAGCCGTGTTCATGACCCGTCTGGTTTACGAACACTTCATGAGCAAAGACAAACTGCTGAATCTGACATTTACTTCACCTATCTCTAAGAAGATGCTGGTAAATACACACTTCGACTTTATGGGTGGCAACAAGAAATGGCTGACTATCACAGGCGTGATCTTGCTGATCTGTATCGGTTCGCTGGTAACCCGCGGTTTGAGCCAGAGTATCGACTTCACCGGTGGACGTAACTTCAAGGTTCAGTTCGAAAATCCGATCGAACCGGAACAGGTACGTGAGCTGATCTCTAACAAGTTCGGTGATGCCAACGTAAGCGTTATCTCTATCGGTACCGATAAGAAGACTGTACGTATCAGTACCAACTACCGTATTCAGGACGAAGGTAACAATGTAGACTCTGAAATCGAATCTTACCTGTACGAAGCATTGAAACCGATGCTGACTCAGAACATCACACTGGCTACATTCATCGACCGCGATAACCATACGGGCGGCAGTATCATCAGTTCACAGAAAGTAGGTCCGAGTATCGCTGACGATATCAAGACTTCAGCCATCTGGTCGGTTGTATTCGCTCTGGTTGCTATCGGTCTTTATATCCTGATCCGCTTCCGTAACATCGCTTACAGTGCGGGTTCTGTAGCAGCACTGACCAGTGATACACTGATGATCTTAGGTGCTTACTCACTGTGCTGGGGCTGGATGCCGTTCTCTCTGGAGATCGACCAGACTTTCATCGGCGCTATCCTGACTGCTATCGGTTACTCAATCAACGATAAGGTGGTAATCTTCGACCGTGTGCGTGAATTCTTCGGCCTGTATCCGAAACGCAACGTAAAACAGTTGTTTGATGACTCTCTGAACACAACTCTGGCACGTACCATCAACACCTCTTTGAGTACATTGATCGTGTTGCTGTGTATCTTCATCCTGGGTGGTGACTCTATCCGCAGCTTCGCCTTCGCAATGATCCTGGGTGTTGTCATCGGTACACTGTCATCTCTGTTCGTAGCTTCTCCGATTGCATATATGATGCTGAAAAACAAAAAAAGGTTCGGCACCTGCAACTACTACAGAAGAATAAAGCCTAATATATAAGGTATAAAAAAGCCTCCTCCGCGTAATTGTGGAAGAGGCTTTTTATTTTCTGACAGACCTTCCCTTCACAGAGACACGATCGAATGAAAAAGAAATAAAGGGGCGTGAATACAAGTGCAGTTTACTCAATCTTCCTCATGGTCATTTGACCAAGGTGACCACATCGCATACAAAAAGTAAGTGCATTCTTGCCCCGCCGGGAAGAATGCACTTGCACACAAACAAAACAAACAATAAGCCGATCTGTCACAGATGGGCATTGGCCTTAATTAGAACTTTCACAATCTCACCGGGAGGTATCCTGATGCTTCTTCTCAAGATTCATCTTTGCACCCGGTTTGAATCTCACCGTCTTTTTCCCCGGAATAGTCATTATCTCTCCCGTAGACAGATTATAACCTTTACGGGCTTTGCGCTCTTTTACTTCAAAGGTTCCGAAACCTACCAATGTGACGGATTCTCCCTGATGTAGCGCCTCGGCAATAGCCTCCATCACACCTTCCACCACAATGGCAATCTGCTCTTTCTTTAAATTGCTTTTAACAGCAATACTTCTAATTAAATCAATCTTCTTCATGTTTAGCTTTTTATCAATTATTAAATAAACGTTTCAAAAACTACTGTCTCACACATCGAATCTGGAAGCCGGCTGCAGAATGATATACAACACCTTCTTCTATCACCTTCTCCGATGAAACTTTACTTCCTCTACCCATATACTGCTTACCAAAATCATCGATAATCGTAAAGTAATCACTCAACCAATAATATCCGACGCCTGATTCACGGAGTTGACCGTCAGCAACACTACGCATTCCTGAAGCCGGAAGAAATTTACCATTGTTAAAGTTCCAGCCATTAGCCCAACTGCCAACTTTATTTTCCGGTGTAAATCCATACTGCATATACTCCCGTCCTTTAGGCAGTCTCCACGTTCTATTATCAGGTAGTTCCCCTTTGGAGATCTGCGTACTTACATACTTCTGTGAATACCCAATCAAGCGGCACGGGTCCCCGCCGCCATTTCTGAGGTTAGCATAAGTATGCAACTCTTCCGACGCGAAAGCCATCCAATTGGAAGACCATGTACGCCCGGTGCTTACCGGATCAAACCAGGTAACGGGACTTCCCGTATTGCTCCATGCAACGACTCCGCGACTTTGAAAGAACGCTCCGGTCTCTTCTTTACTGTCCGTAAATACCAATGTGGCATTATCGGTTCCACGACCTGAATTAGATACGGTTACATTGAATTCCATAGCTTGAGCATATTTCCATACTGCATAGACATCTGTATCCTGACCGGGTAGCGGTGTGTAACTTGAACCTAAACCATAGAACTGCCCATTAATCATCCAACCGGTAAAGAAGAAATCCTCATTGCTGCATTTGAGCCTGGGAACTGCCAGAGTCACGTTCTGTCCAGGCATCACATATTCATCCTCAGGTAGCATATCACCAGCATGACCGGTTCCTGAAGGCAAGTTCAGATGATACTTGATCTTAAATCTTTTTGTCCATTCGGCAGATACCTGCATGTTACTTAGAACGGGTATATTGGCCCCAAAAATGTAATGCACACCTCCGACGCTCCAGCCGGTATGTATCCACGCCGGATCACTGCATACCAAACGGGTAGCGGATAAAGTCACCATCTTGCCCGGAGCTATCTTCTGTAAAGCGGGTAAAGGAGTTACCGAAGTGGTCCCTACCGGAGCATTTGCCAGATAGCTTACTTCATAAAGCAGCCACTTAGCAGTTATGGTCATATCCCCATTGACAATGACCGATGTTCCCGGTGCCTTCTCTTGTCCACCTACCAGCCACGCCTGATGTACCTGCAAAGGATCACTGCTATGCAGTTGAACCGGCAACATCACGCTACTTCCCGGCGCCACAATTTCAGAACGCGGATAGCCGGGTACTGTTCCGGACGGTGGCTGCGGTGAGTAAGTTACTTGATAATACCGCGTCCATTCGGGATATATTTTAAGGTCATTTGTCACGATCGTATTTCCGCCAAAAGCGCCTGCCGTCCATGCAGTGTGTTTCCACCTCGGATCACTGCAAACCTGTAAACCTTGGGCTTCCGTTGCTAAAGTAACCGATGAATTCTGGGCTACTTTCACAGGAGACGGCAAAGTACCGGTGACAGTAACACCGGCAGGGGCACCCGCAGGCGCCTTTGCCAGATACTCAACCCAGCAGTCACGTGACCATACGGCAAAAGCCTTCCTGGAACCGGATGCATGCATCACATAGTTTGCACCCAATCCATGATAAACTCCATCGATGCTCCATCCGGTATGCACATAACCTGGATTACTACATACCAACTGGTTCGTCGAAAGTTTGATACTCGTACCTCCGGCAGCAACATAGACTCCCGGAACCGTTCCGGACACTAAAGCCGTACCTGCAGGAAGATTAGAGTCATACTCTAGAGAAGCACCTTGGCTAAAAGTCGCATAAAAACTGCCAACACTAGTGTTTATAGTAGTATTTTCTCCCAATCCAAGATTATTGCCCCAGCCGGTATGAGCCACAGACGGATCACTGAGAGTCAAAGGGGTAGAGGGCAGCGCAAAAGGTTTGCGTTGCTCCACAAAATGATTGGCCGGCAGTTCCGAGGTTAATGTTGCTCCTCCCGGCGGATAAGCATAATAAGTGACAGTAGCTAATTCCGGCCAATCGGTAGACGTATTATCTACGACACAACGAACCGGAAGAGCCACGTCCAAAGCAGTTGCTTGTATTGCAGCATCCCCTCCCTGAAACCACAGCGAAGCAGGTTGCCATCCGATACTGCCGGAAATGACAGAAGAACTCCAGTAGTGTCCGGAGACACCCGGTTGCTCGATAAAGGTTCCATCTTCTTTGCGTGAACCCGATGCCGGAAAGTAAAATCGATCCTTTATCAATCTCCCGTGAACAACTTCACCAGTACCGTCTGTCGCAAGTCCCCCTATCGGTAACCAAGATCCTTCAGTTCTATATATACTGTTCAAGACAGCTTCTAAACGTTCTTTCACAGGCATCTTCCATTTCTTTCCCGGAGGAGCCCATCCGCGCTGCGTAAGATAACGGCAGATATCACCAATACGATTACCCGGATTATGAATATGTATCAATACATTCTCCAGATCTGCTCCGGGAGCTAAAGAGGCGGGATTAAACTTAGGAATGTTCGGAGACTGATTGGTTTTCCATACAGGATTCACTTCTGCTGCATCGAGCTGACGCACATCAGTTGCGCTGCTTCCTCCTTGCAGTGCAATTAAGGAACCATACAGAAAATATACTCCCTGTTTTTGGTTTCGGGCAGCAGGAACATACGACGGAACATCATCGAACGTCAATCTGCCTTGTGCCGCGTCCCAATAAATATTAGATGCGGCAGGGAGATCGTTATACACCCGATTCTCTATAACAACGACGGATTCTCCCGCAAGGCCCGACAATTTAGCACTTTGTGGGCCCGCAGCCTCCTCGACAAAGAAGTAAACAGGGACAGAAGGAGAAGTAACGGAAGAGATGACCTCGCTATCCCGGTCCGGAGATGCGGGAGATATTGCCAGTCCAGACTTAGACGTACTTTCAAGAATACGGATCTGGTTGAAATCTCCCAACAAGAGTCCTTGAGAACCTGAAGCATAATTACCGGAAACACCCATACCGGCAGCTTTCAGCTTTATTTCCCTACGCAATCCTCCAACCTGAACATCAAGGGTCGTTTCTCCCTGCGCCCCCTTGGCAAAATCCAACTTAATGGCAGTCGAGTCTGCGGAGATCGAAGTAGTTTTAAGAGTCACACCGGCTATCCCGGACGACATGCTTACCACTCCCGGAGTAACCGTACTTCCCGGACGGCTGTACGCATTGGTCCCTATCACACATACCGTAACATCCTTCTGTTCTTCATCCGTATAAAGCACATAAGAAGAATTCGTCAGCCCCAAATAATAAACACCATTACCTGTTATTTCATGCGAATCGTCTACCACCGTAACATTGCAAAGAATTCCGCTACTACCCGAAGGAGCAGCAATCGCCTCATCCATCGTAGAATAGCCTCCTCCTTCCACACGTACCAGATTTAGCGTATAAAGATAGTTTCTTTTAAATGCCAGCTTTTCTCCTTTACTGTTTTTCAGGCTTGCGCGATAATAGTGAATCGGTCCGTTATCAAACTTACCGGCAAGAATAACATCCGAACGGTCAGCCGGGCCACCTGCCGTTTCATATACATAAACAGGATAGTCTTCACTTCCCATACCTGCGGTTGTATGCCCGGCGAATCCTGTTGAAGAGGCTATAATCGGATTGTCCAACCGGGAAGCACTACCCGATTTATGACCATAATCGGTAAATTGAGCCGTAATAGGTAAAGTTTCATTCGCATTTCCATATTCAAAAGCAAGTGCTCCTTGTACCGGTACGTTAATAACAGATACTCCAGTCAAAATAAAACCATCGGAAGCATGTGCACCGGAAGCATCTACGTATAATTTAGATACGATCCGTTTTAGGCGAAGAGGGGTACCGACAGTTCCTACAGTAGTACCTGTAATAATCTGTGGCAATGGACAATAGGCCGACATCGGGATCTTCTTCCCTGTAAAAGGAACTGTCGCTTGCGGAATTGCTAATGCAGAATTACCCGCCACAGGAGAATCCGACGGATTGCCATACAGAAGAAGATTGGTAACTGCATCGGATAAAGTTGTCGTAGTCGTAAGACTTCCCAACTTCGCCTGTATCAATTCATCGGCATTTGAAATCAACAGCAAAACCACTGAAGAATTGCAGGCACTTAATTGTGCATAAAGCTCTCCGGCCGAGGTCATATTGGCTTGTACGGCTTCCAAGAAAGTCGCATCTTTATCATTCCCCAGAAAAACCAACACCCAGGGAGGTCCCATAATAGTTTCATCGGCCGCTGTCCCCGAACGTGTGGCAGGAGATTCATAATCACTCCCTTTATGAAGAGAAAGAAATACGTTCACTTTACCTTCAGGAGCCTCCGGAAGCAAGGGTGAACCTGTTACCGGAGAATCATCTGAACAGGATACCGGCAGAAAAGCCAATATCCCACACATAAGTATCCCAAGAAAGGATTTAATATTTTTATTCAAACACATTGTATCTTACTATTTTAAGTGACAGATTTTCCATTACTATTGGCGGATGCAACGAGCATAATCAGAAGTAGCACTGAACATGCCACCAGTAATACCGCCGTCTCCTTGCGAAATCGTTACAGTAACCACACGGTTATTATTTCTACTACCAGCGGTTATATAAGAAGCCGCAATACCTGGGATTCCTATATATACTGTATGATACGGAAAATAAGTATTTAAGATAGGATAAAACCTTCCTTCCGAACTATCTTGATATGGATGAAGTAGAGCAGCCATTTCGTACACGGCAGGTAATCGCCATGTTTTGTTGTCCGGCAACTCTCCGGCAGCCAATTTCGCATTTATTTCATTTAGAGGGATACCTACTAAACGACATACATCACCAACTCCTCGTTTTAGCCCCTCTACACTATGTATCAACCTCCTAGCGTTATCATAATCAGTCGGCAGTAGTGACGGAATAGTTACACCATTTATGGGAAAGTTAGAATTAGCAACCTGATGGGAGCACTTACTACCCTTACTGCCAGTAGGTGCAAAAATAAAGGTTGCATCAGTAGAACCCGGATTAGAAAGTTCCAAATTAGTTGATGCAAACGGGGTCTCCGGTGTATTTGCCCAATAAGGTTCTATCTTGACATCAGTGCTAGCAACTATTTCATCTCCAAAGCTATAACGAATACCATTAACCAGCAGTCCGGTACACATCTTGACAGGCGAAGAGTTTACTGCTGATTCAACATAAAATAAGGAATGTTTCTCTCCTATCTTTACGAAGATAGTAGTGCTGGGAAAACGCCAATAAAAAATAGCTCCGGGATATGGAGGAGTAGCAACATACTCTATTTTACAAAGTTTAGTCCATTCAGGCCTAATCTCCACTTCAGTGTTTCCTATCCCATCAGCACCGACCACATATGAATCACCAAAATCAAAATGCCGTCCATTTACAAGCCATCCGGAATGAAAATACTTTGTTACCACTTTACTCCCTTCACGTACTTCGTAATCATTGAATTTTGTAGACAGCGCTGGCAATGTTATCGTTTCTCCTTCGTTCAACAATGCCGGTGGCGGAACGCTATACAAATTATTTTCTTGATTCAGAGGATCGGTATTCGAATAAACAACACGATAAACTTTTGAATAATTATTCTCAGAATCAACAACGCAACGAATGGCTCCAGACACCAACGCAGTGGTCCAATCTTTTATGGAAGTACTTGAATATCTAAAGCAAAGTCCTCGGGCTGAACCACTAATCGCGGCAGAAGCAGACCAATACTCCCCGCTATCCCCATATCTATTAGCAGGAAGATAATAGCGGTTATTCGTACGAATTCCATTGCTAATAACAAAACTACCATCATCCGAACTGATAGAAATAGAGTTCCAATTCGGAGTAGAAGAAATAGTTTCCCGAATCCCATCGCCCAAAAGCTTCAGTTCATCTAAAGTAGGCATCCGCCACTTCTTATTCCCCGGCCCCCATCCTCTTTGGGTTATAAAGCTGCAAATATCGCCTTTCAGATTCTTAGGATCATGTAATCCTTCCTGAAGAATCAAATTCTCATCATCTCCCCCAACAACAGAAAATGAAGAGATGTAAACAGGAGAAGAGATATTGCCCCATTCCCTATCGCTCCTACGTGGGGCCAGAAAATCATACCCTCTTCGGTACCCTTGTAAAGACCCCCAATAAAAAAACGCCCCCTGAAATTTCTCATGTTCCGCTCTGCATCCCGGTGCAGGAGTATCATCAAAGGTAAACCTCTCGAGAACCCTATCAAAATAGATATTAGAACCAGCAAACTCCACTCCTTCCACAGCGATTGTATGCGCAAATCCTCCTGCCATCAATAGCAAAGTGTCCGCAAGAGAAACTTTGTTCCGTTTTATGGTAAGAGTTCCCATGCCTGTTCCTGTATCCTGGTCATAGCTGTAATTGATCTTAGTCCGTGTCATATCAAATTTAGAACTCACAGGATCACCTGTAGAATTATAAGTATATAGTACAGGAGATAGGCTGACAGATACAGGAGGCAAGTTTTTGGTTGTAAACGTAACAACACTCTCAGAAGCATACGAATAACCGACATTGACCCGTGAGAAAACGATCTTTGCTCCGGGAATCGTATCATAAGCAGCCGTATTCTGCCATGGTTCTACACTTACATTTACATCGACATTCAGCGGATTCACGGTCAGCATATATCGATAGTAAGTGTTACGCCCAAGTGAGTAGTCAGCCGGAATATCCGTACTCTTTCCCAATAATATTTGCCATGTTTCTGACGCTCCATTACGTTCAGCCTCTATTTCCATAAAAGAAGCACGCCCCTTCCCTGCCGTATTATCCCAAATGTACTCCGGCAAGATAAAGCTATTCTTTCCCTGTACAACAGATGTATACGGATATCCTGAGGGAACATCTTTCTCTCCGGCGATAGAAACAGGTGTAGAAAACGAACGCGTATCAGTAACCGTAAGCCCGCCGGAAAGCGGATAAGCAGAGGGGGAAAGAAAAGAGAACGAAGGTAACTGTTTAACAGTGACCTGCCTGATCTTTATATCTTCATCCGTATTTTTTCGTATCTCCAGACTCGCCTTTGAAGCAATGCGCTCCAACTCAACCGAGAACGCTGAATTCCAGGTTAATCCTTCATCCACACTGACTTCCCCTGTGACCGGAGTTGAAGAGGCTGCATTTCTTATCCGGATATCCAGATGCTTGCATACCACAAACTCTGCCGTATCTACAGGTAGAGTAACCGGTACACTTTTAATTTCTGATAAAGATGGCTCTCCGGTTAATGCGGAATTCATGCCCGTCGTTTCATTACCGATCACAAACAAATCGTAATCACCCGGACGAAGATAGAGTTTAAACACTCCCCCTGTATGCTCTAAACCGGATGATGAAGGATCACTTAAATCGGCACGGCGATTCATTTCCACCTTTCCACTGTTTTTCGCCACAGCAATTACACGCAAGCGCTTCAGAGTCACTCCGGATTCACTTCCTCCTAAAGTGACATTACGAGTCATAAGTTCTACTTCTACCGGATTGTCTCCCGAAGTATATCTTCCTATTTTATCTTCCAGTTCACAAGAGATAAAAGACAGTAGCAAAAAGAATATATATATTCCTTTTACACATCTCATATACTTTTTCTTTAATAAGCTCATTTTATGCAATCAATTTAGATTCAGTTCATTAATAGTATACTCCGCCCTCTACTTTTAAAACTTTATACACTCTCAAAAGAAGGTGTTTTGTGCCGGCCTACGCCTACCTTGTCCTGACAAAGTAGCTTCATCCCGACGACAAAACAACCTTCCAACACGAGAGAGGCACGAATTCACTCTAAAAAACAAATTCTATTTACCCATAAAAACATCCGTAGCCACTCCGTTTGAATTCTCACTTTCCTTGTCAGACCTCCGGAGTAGTACTGACAGTTTCCCAGCCATTTACCCGCAAAGAGATAATGACTCCGTCTTTAGAAAGCACCAATTCAATCAGATAGGTATCCTCTCTATCCAAATCCTCCTGAGTATGGTATGCGGGAGAGGACATAATAGCATTGATCAAATCTTTTGTAAATCCCGGAATAACATCTGTTCCATCGGGATTCAGCAATTTAAGGAACAGATGCCCGTCAGTATACAGGCGCAATACATCAAACTGGAAAACACGGGTATCATCCGCTTGAGATGCGCTATAATAAGGAACATATATAATCGTACCGGCATCGGCCGGCGTAACATTTTCTGAGTTAAAGCGTCCGTTATCAGAGGTGATACGGGCTGATGAACCATCAGCGATTCCCTTCACACGGACTTCTATCTTATTCGTGTTTTTCATTAAGTCTACTACACCTGTCCCACCGTTATCAGCTGTGATCTCCACGGAGTCCAGGCGCCCAAAGAACAACTCACCAAGTGAGTATTCCAAATTTTCTTTCTGCTCAAAATACGCTTTTACACGAAAATCCGAAAGAGTGGTAATCCCCGGAGAGACAGCCGGGCTAAACTGTTGAGGAATACCTGTCTTAAAAATGCCAATCTCGTAATCACCAACCTTACCTCCCAAGCATAAAAAGGTCCATTTCCCCTCAGGAAGGTCAATAGGCATCCGGTAGCCATTCTTCAAATGTGCTCCTTTGTCCCGAAACATTTTGCGATAAATGCCGAGGGAGTCGAACGCATACACATCTATATGGTGGACAGCTTCTCCAAAACGATCGCCTTCACCCGTATGCAAAAGATAACGTGGCTGTAACATAAACATCCGTGAACATTTACTCAAGTCCTCGTAAACACAACTGCTAAATAAGGCTGTATAGAGAGCCAGTCCTAAAATGAGTGAAATAAGTAGAAAAAACGAAGTGCTGTTTTTCTTCCCGACAAATATCATATATCAACTAATATAAAATAAGAAACATTCAAATTGTATCCGGTGCGGGGTATTTCCCGCACCGGAAAAAGACAGAGTAAAGTTAAACTTCAGGCTTAACCTGAACTACAGTCCACTGACCTATGCTTACAGTAAGATCTACAGAAACAGTTTCCGGATCGGGGTTCGGAGTTACAGGAGGAACCGGAACATCCATAATATCCTTGATATCGGCAAGGTCAATAGAATAGACGTTGCCAGCTTCAAAATCTGTAATATAGTTAGTAGCTGTATTATCCTTTAAAGCGACCACATTAAGCCACTGTGGACCTACAACTGGAACACCATCTGCTCTAGTAAACTCAACTTCCATAATGATATGAATTGAGTTCTTCATAACATCTTCTTTAGTAGTAGGGAGAGGCAAAGTGTTATCCTTTTGAGGGAAGAAGTTATATCCATCAGCCTGTCCAGGGGTAATTTGAGCTACTCCGGCTCCTGCCCCCACTCCTCCTAAATTATCATTGAACATTTTCTCAAACTTACCAGATGGAGCGTATTCTGTATTCCAAGCAGCCGATGCAATTCTAGTCAATGAAGAAACACCTCTAGTAAGCTTGATATTATTAATATAAATACCTTTTACCTTCAAATCTGTAAGGTGTGTCCAAGAAGTACCCAGACTACCCTTTACTTCCACACGCGCCATATCAGGGCTTATTGTCGGAGTGCAAGTTGCATTTCCACCACTTCCTGGATTTATCGTTGCTCCTCCAAACAAACGCACTTTACTTGATGTAGCTGATCCTTGACGAGTGTTTACATTATCAGTTTCAGTACTATTATCACCATTAGCCTCTACCTCAATCCACTGTGCCGCACCAGAAACTGTAATAGTGGACATTGAACCAGCTGTAATGTTTTCACTAATTGTATTGGTAATTGCACCACCTTGTGAAACACGTGCGATAATTTTTACAGGTCCATTAATAGTCACTTTATTCCCCGTAGTAGTCTCAGGATCAATAGCTCTACTCGAAGCTCCGCCGAACTCTGGCAGCTTCACAGTTAAAGCTACCGTCTTAGGAGTACTCTCCGTAATTTTCTCATCGTTGCTACATGCAGCGAACGTCATGGTTGCAGCCATTAAGGCCAGAATCGATTTTGTAATTCTCATTTTAATAAAAATTTAAATTCAACAATAAATAAAGAATCATTAAACTTCTTATAGTATTAAGGTATAAGTATAGTGTACTTTACTCTTCAGAAGCTATTCGCTCCAGCTCCTCCTTCAGGCCCATAAATCTGGGAAGAAGTGCTGCAATATCAGAGTCCATTTCTGTACGGTATACATATTTAGTATCTTTACGGCATGCCTCCAACAGAAGTTCTGCTGCCGCTTGGTAGTCTTCCAAGCGCACATTCACAATCGCTCGGAGATATTCAACCGCAGCTGTTTGAGGCAGTTGCTTTAACAAATCTTCCGACTTTGCATGATAGCCCAAACAAGTCAAGGCAACAGCTGTATTGTAGTCCGGATATTTCTCCAGGATACCCAAAGCTCTCTGATATTCACGATTGGACAGGGCCTCAAGTCCTTGGGCATACTCCTCACGCTCAGGAGTAAGATGGTTCACACTGTCACCCGCTATATCAAAACGACGCGCCAGAGTAGCATCAGCCAAGTCGGCAACAGACGCAATTACGAATGTCAATGTATCCGCCGGAGGAAGACTCCATACGCTATGGTCCGTAGCGAGCACGTTTCCCCGAAGAGTTATATGTAATTTCTTCATTCCCTCACGTACCGGGATGCGATACATATACAGATAGGAGAAGTCTTCCGAAGGATCAGCTGTTTGATTGACCATTGCACTGTCAGCATAAGGGAAGCGGATAATACGGTCACGAATCAAATCCTGATGATCCCGGTTATATTCATTCTCTGCAATCGCTTTTCGGAAGTAGCGATGGGAAGCGATCTCAATAGAATCCCGGCGAGTGAAACTGTAGTTACGAATATCCTCAAGACGCCCACCGGACAGATAAAGTTCCTGAAAGCGGGAAGGAACATCTTTAACTGTCATTGCACGAGGCAAACGGTAAGCCGGCCAAAAATCCGTACGGCGATCGTATTTTTTCTGGTACGAAGCACGTATACCAACCGTATCATAACCGGCGATGAATTTTTCCACGCTGCGTTCCAAGACATTACGCTGCATACGTTGCTTCAAAGTATTACGGTTTCCCTCTGCTTTCGTACTGATCCATCCATGACGCTTATCCATAAGTGCCTTCCACCTCAGATAAGCCAGACGTCTACGTCGCTCTGCTTCATAGACCTTCCAGAAAAGCCTCTGCCGTGCAAAAATATCTTTGCGGATACCTTCACGATCCACAAAAGCACTGTCATATTTACTCTCCGGTATAATACCCTTTAGGAAATCATCGTATGCTTTATACTGGCTTTCCTGTGTACGGATAAATTCTTTTCCCCGCAGAATAACAGGAGACAGCAAAACAGAAGAGTCTTTTTCTATCAGTTCCGGGTACATTGTCAACTTCCAGCAACTGTCCAATAGGACTTTAGGAGCTTTTACATAAAACATCAGGGTGACCTCGCCATTACGTTCCAAGATTCGCTCTATACTTTTACGCTGAGCAACAATATCAATGCGATCCATATCAATTGATTTCCAGATATCTTCTTCAAGAGAATCAACCGAAGAAACGGGATTGTCAACAACCACACTATCCCGGAAACCGACAGTTTCGGAGACTGTAAAAACGCTATCCGCAGAAGAAGTATTCGGCAGCTCGACAGTAGCTCCGCCAGCCTGCATAAACAAACGCATAGTCAAAGGAGATTTTGAACCGCATGAATATACCAGCACACAGAGACAGAGCACCCCTAACATTTTATAGATACGATACCCTATCGATATAGTGACGAACTTTTTTTGATGTATCATCTTACAACAGAATAAGAAATGAGATTAATAGAATTAGAATAAATAGACTATATTCACTGCCAACTTGGTCGGAATCAGACGTGCTCCCTTAAAAGTAGCCACTTTCTGCCCGCATGCCTTACAAACATATTTATCATAATGGGTCCACAAGACCCCAAGACCTGCCTCAAACTCTAAATTCCAATGAGGAGAAAGAGGACGATTGTACCCCAAAGAAAGTCCGCCTCCAAAACCGTAGCCTTCGTAACGATATTTATCGCCAAAAACTCCACCGACATTATACATGGTGCTCACTCCGTGAATTCCAAGAAAATAAGAACGCCCATAAGATTCACGGATCCAATAACGCACTCCGGGAGAAGCAGACAAATTGCGAAGCCTCGCATCTCCAAAAGAGAAGGGATTATATTGAAGAGGAAAGTGGAAGGTCCAACGATGGGAAAACTTCAGCCCGAACTCAAGATTCATATTGGTAGTACCCCAACCCAAAACATTAGTTTGCAAAGAATAAACCTGCCCACGAGCTATTTCGACCCCTAAAAACGTAGAAGAAACAACCAACAGAAAGAGAAACACAGATCGCTTAAACGCCATAACTATTATTCAACTTGTTTTGCTTAAAAAAACATTAAACTTATCGGATACATAAAATCCGCAATATCTTATACTCCTCTACCGAACCACATCAAGATTCAATTGTTACGGTTACAAAAACCATAGAACATCTATTTTAATCTTCTTACACAGATCAAGTTCATCTATCTCAATAGGATAGATAGTGATAGAAAGTACTCCTGATTATCAGCGTTATATACATAATATTGTTTCAGCAAATGTTTTTCTATGCGATAGGCACATGTCGATTTTAAATAGATCGCTGTATAATAATATATTATATCAAAATCCGGCGAAACATATTATGAAACATTTTAATAAAAACATAAATATATCAAGCTATAATTTACAAAACTAAAAATGAAACTACATTACAAAAAAGAGCACATCTCATGCACCAATTATAAAAGTGAATCGTATGAGGGATTCGGGATTGGAACGCTTACAAGCGGCAGTAACTTCAATAGTCAGACCTTATCTGTTAAAACTAATTTCCTGATCTTCATTCTTGAAGGTGAAGTGGAGATTATTCCCAAAGAAGGCAAAATAAAAAGGGTAATAGCCCAGGAATTCTTTTTCATCTCGGCATTATCCACTTACGAGATACAGGTACGAGTCCCCGGACGCTACATTTATATGAGCTTCCTATACAATGACATTAAACTATGTGAGAAACACATGTTAGAGAGCTATCTAAAAGAAGTGAGAGAAGCATCTGAAGAGGTCGGAATACTATCGGTACGCCACCCGCTGAACTTATTTCTGGAATTAATAGATGCCTACCTGAGAGCCGGAGTCAACTGTAAGCATTTGCACTCCATTAAGGAGAAAGAACTCTTTATTATTTTGAGAACAAGCTATAGCAAACAGGAAATAGTAAATTTATTTCATGAAATCATAGGAACGAATATGAGCTTCAAAGCTGCTGTTTTACTGCATGTTGATCGCGTGAACAATCGTGAGGAATTAGCACAGGCAATGGGAATGAGTATTACCGATCTTGCCAGAAAGTTCAAGGTAGAATTTGGCGAATCAGTATATTCATGGTTGCTGAAACAAAAAAACAAGAAAATTATTTATCGGTTGGCGCAACCCGGAGCCAGTGTAAAAGAGATTGTGTATGAATTCGGCTTCTCTTCAGCGGCCAGTTTCAATAAATACTGCAAAAAGAATTTCGGTAATTCCCCAAGAGAGTTGGTCAGGCAGCTCAAAGACAAGCATATTGATAATCAGAATCTTAAAATATAATCTCGGAAAAGGTGAAGTAAATGGTTGCTTTGGATAAGTGATTCTTTTTGCAGGTGCATTATCTTTGCCCTGTCAAACAAGAATCACTAAAGTAGAGTTTTGTAGTTGAAAGAGCAGAAAGCATGTTTTGTCAGGGTTTTACCCTCGTTATCTATCCTATTGAGATAGATGGAACAGCAGAGGTCCCAAACGGGACAAATCATTTAAAATACCTGCTTACACACGATATACCTTTTCAAAAAGCAATCAGATATGCCTTCCTATGGAGGCTACGACCTGCTCGTTAATCTTATCAATGACCTCACTATTAAAAGACTGAAGATAAATCTGGGTCGTTGCCTCAGAAGTATGCCCAAGCCCTTCGCTGATAGATGCGATAGAAAATCCCTCCTCTTTGGCAATAGTCGCCCAGCTATGGCGGGCAACATAGGTAGTCAGTACAAGAGGCAGGTGCAATCGCCTGCCCAACCGTTTGAGTAGGCGGTTAACATTACCCAATGCATAACGATACTGCATATAAGACGTACGGTCCGAAAAAGACGTTATATACGGCAATACATACGGATAAGAACTCCGATACTTCTCAATCAGAGCTGCGAGAGGAGGAATCACACGGACTTGCATGCGTTGCCCCGTTTTATTACGCTCATAATAAATGATTCCATTGATTATCGAGTCATGTTTAAGAAAGACAATATCGACAAAAGGCATACCACGGGCATAGAAACTAAACATAAAAAGATCCCGGGCACGATCCAATAAAGGTTCGGAGGAAAGATCAACAGATACTATACGGGCAATATCATGCTTACACAACGCACGCTTCGCAGTCTCCTGAGTTTGAAGCTTAAGCTCCCGGAAGGGAGACTCACAACCCATATTTATCCCCTGCTTTTGGGCTTTGTTATAGACAGCGCGGAGATTGCGAATATACATATTCACAGTATTTTCAGAGATACCGCGCATACGTAGAAAATGAATATAATCCGTAAGAAAACAATAAGTCAACTCGCGAAACGTAATCTTCTGACCACGCAAAAAACGTCGTAAAGAGTACAATCCGCTAAGGTACAGGCCGGCAGTACCAGAACGCCCCTCCTGCCGAAGCCTCTCTATCTCACGCACAATAAAAGCATCGACATAACGCAAATTGCGCTCCATACGATACTTATCCATCAACTGAGATAAGCTGAACCCCGGCATATTCTGTTGAAGAAAAGCAAAAATCTTCAGCAATCGTTCACGCTCCTGAGAAATGGCATCATTGATAAGTCCCAGATCCTTGCGCTTAAGATTACCGGTTGATGAATAGACAACACGCTCACGATCTGCAGAGAAATTAGAAGTATGAATCTTCCACCCAAGAGAATACTCACTTTTACGCCTGTGATAAACCACACGGATAATCAGAGGATAAATCTCACAATCATTTCTACGATGGGTATTCAACAACACCCTGATACTTAACTTTCCAATTTTCTTCTCCAAAATAAATTATTATTTATAGATTCATTATATTAAATATAAAATGCAAAAATAGAAATTCTCAACGTCCCTATAACAAATAAAAAAGAAAATAGATGAATTAGAATTATAGATAAGAACTGAATTAACATAAAATGAATAAATAGCATATCATAATCGGGTATCGAATCTAAGGAATGATATGTATCATCCTTATTATCATTTGAAAAGTTGAGAAATCTCCAAACTGAGAATACCCTTGTATTGTAGAACACGACACACATCAATATAAATCGGCTATATATATAATAAGGTATAAATCACATCCAGTCCGTCATCACAAAAAGGAAAGTGGATCCAAACAAAAAACGCAGTTAATCGCTATTGATTAACTGCGTTTCTATCATTGTAGCCCCGAGGAGAATCGAACCCCTATCTAATGTTTAGGAAACATCTATTCTATCCGTTGAACTACAGGGCCATGATAGATATCGGCTGCAAAGATAGCGTATTCTCCTGATTTGGCAAACCCGAAAGAACAGATTTATAAAAGAAGAAGAAGCAAACACATTCATTTAATCCATAAGATAGAAGAGAGATAGTAGAATAGGGCAAGAGACGCCAAAAGTGAAAGAAAATTCAAATAAAATACAGACAGATATCTATCTATTAAACGAATTAGAAAGCAATAAGTCAAAAAACGATCTAAACAGAGATATCAAACTGTTGTAGTCAGAGCCCATATCTGAACAAAATGTAGACAATTTGCTTACTCCAGAGAACAAAATTGCAATAAAACAGTTCTCTTTTAACAAAGCCCCACAGATAAATCAGAAAAGATTTTGTTAAGTCACTTAACTTTGCGAACTTTGCCTGCCACATATACAGGAAAGTGACAAACAAAAAAGACACGCTGGTGGTTAATATTCAAAGAACACACTAACACCGGTTCATGTTAATCCTAAATTTAAATATATAAATAGAATTATGGCAGACGAAATGATGGTTAAAGAATTGGAAGAAGTGGTTGTCCGCTTCTCCGGCGATTCCGGCGACGGTATGCAGTTGGCCGGCAACATCTTCTCGAACGTGTCGGCTACGGTTGGAAATGACATCTGTACATTTCCCGATTATCCGGCAGATATCCGTGCTCCGCAAGGGTCACTGACGGGCGTATCAGGTTTTCAGGTACACGTCGGTGCAAGTAAGATATTCACTCCGGGTGATCATTGCCACGTATTGGTAGCTATGAATCCCGCCGCACTGAAAACACAAATTAAATTCTGCAAACCGCAGGGGCTGGTCATCACAGATTCCGACTCTTTCGGAGAAAAAGACTTGGAAAAAGCACAGTTCAAGACAGGCAATCCTTTCGAAGAAATGGGAATCACACAGCAAGTGCTTGAAGTCCCCATCTCGTCGATGTGTAAAGAAAGCCTCAAAAATTCAGGGCTGGACAACAAAGCCATGTTGCGTTGCAAAAACATGTTCGCTCTCGGTTTAGTATGCTGGTTATTCAACCGCAACCTGTCTGCTGCCGAAAAAATGCTGAACGAGAAATTCGCAAAAAAACCGGAAATTGCCGCTGCCAACATCAAAGTGCTAAATGACGGCTACAACTATGGAGCCAACACACATGCCTCTACTTCCACTTACAAGATTGAAAGTAAAACGCCGAAAGCCGCAGGACTCTATACCGATATTAATGGTAACAAAGCCACTTCATACGGTTTGATCGCCGCTGCCGAAAAAGCGGGATTGGAACTTTATCTGGGATCTTACCCCATCACTCCGGCTACCGATATCCTGCACGAGCTCGCCAAACATAAATCGCTGGGCGTGAAAACCGTTCAATGTGAAGATGAAATCGCCGGATGCGCTTCGGCTGTAGGTGCAGCATTTGCAGGCGATCTGGCTGTAACGACTACTTCAGGACCGGGTGTCTGCCTGAAAAGTGAAGCCATGAACCTGGCTGTCATTGCCGAATTACCACTGGTTGTGGTCAACGTACAGCGTGGAGGCCCTTCTACCGGTATGCCGACCAAGTCGGAACAAACAGACCTGTTGCAAGCCCTTTATGGACGTAACGGTGAAAGTCCGATGCCTGTCATTGCAGCTACTTCACCCACCAACTGTTTTGATGCTGCTTATATGGCTGCTAAAATAGCTCTTGAACACATGACTCCGGTAGTACTGCTGACCGATGCCTTTATCGCAAACGGTTCTGCCGCATGGAAACTACCCAACATGGATGAGTACCCGGCTATAAATCCGCCGTATGTAACACCGGATATGATTGGCACATGGACCCCGTTCCAACGTAACGAAAAGACCGGCGTACGCTATTGGGCCGTTCCCGGGACCGAAGGATTCATGCATCGCATCGGTGGGCTCGAGAAGAGCAGTGAAACAGGCGTTATTTCCACAGAACCGGAAAATCACCAGAAAATGACACTTCTGCGTCAGGCCAAAGTCGACAAGATAGCTGACAGTATTCCTGAACAGGAAGTACAAGGCGATGCTGATGCCGACCTGCTGGTAGTAGGCTGGGGTGGTACTTACGGCCATCTTTATTCGGCTGTAGAGCATATGCGCAAAAATGGAAAGAAAGTGGCACTCGCTCACTTCCAGTACATCAACCCGCTGCCTAAGAACACAGCCGAAATACTGAAAAAGTATAAAAAGATTGTAGTAGCCGAACAGAACTTGGGACAATTCGCAGGATATCTGCGCATGAAAGTACCCGGACTGAATATCAGCCAGTTCAACCAGGTAAAAGGCCAGCCGTTCGTTACGAGAGAACTTGTAGAAGCATTCACTAAATTATTGGAGGAATAAGAGATGAGCGAAACAGTATATACAGCAAAAGATTATAAATCAGGTCAGCCTCGCTGGTGTCCGGGATGCGGTGACCATGCTTTCCTGAACTCCTTGCACAAGGCTATGGCCGAACTGGGAGTAGCTCCGCACAACATTGCCGTGATCTCCGGTATCGGCTGTTCTTCCCGCCTACCTTATTATGTCAACACATACGGCTTCCACACCATCCACGGGCGTGCCGCCGCTGTTGCGACAGGTGCCAAGGTAGCTAATCCGGATTTAACCATCTGGCAAATCTCCGGTGACGGTGATGGTCTGGCCATTGGCGGTAATCATTTCATCCATGCGGTACGCCGTAACATCGACTTGAATATGATCTTATTGAACAACCGCATCTACGGGTTGACCAAAGGTCAGTATTCCCCGACTTCCGACCGCGGATTCGTCAGCAAATCATCTCCTTACGGCACTGTAGAAGATCCATTCCACCCGGCAGAACTCTGTTTCGGCGCGCGTGGCCGTTTCTTCGCACGTTGTGTTGCGGTAGACGGACCGGCTTCTGTCGAAGTATTGAAAGCTGCAGCCAACCATAAAGGAGCATCGGTTGTGGAAGTTCTGCAAAACTGCGTCATCTTTAATGACGGCACACACGAATCGGTCGCAACGAAAGAAGGACGTTCTAAAAACGCAATCTATCTGGAACACGGCAAACCGATGTTATTCGGCGAAAACAAAGAGTTCGGCCTGATGCAGGAAGGTTTCGGTTTAAAAGTGGTAAAATTAGGTGAGAACGGCGTGACAGAAAAAGACATTCTTATCCACAATGCTCACAGCATGGATAATACGTTGCAACTGAAACTGGCATTAATGGAAGGACCGGATTTCCCAATCGCACTCGGTGTGATCCGTGATGTGGAAGCTCCTACCTATAACGATGCAGTCGCCGAGCAGATTGATGAAGTGAAAGCCAAAAAGAAGTATCATAACTTCCAGGAATTGCTGATGACCAATGAAACATGGGAAGTAAAATAAAATCCCCCTGTTAATCCCTATAAAGTAAGAAGGAGTGTCATATAACGTTTGTGACACTCCTTTCTTTTTTAATTCGGCTCTAATCCGTATCGCGGAAAATGACCGGCAATTAACAATAACTTCGACAAAAAATTTTCTCAGATGCCCCCTGTCTGAATGATCTTGCTACGTTGGGATTAGGAAAATGAACACATTACAACATTGACAGAAAAAGCGATTACAATTGAAGAATAGAGAGTTAATTCTCTTTTTCTTTATATTCCATAAAGATCTTTTTCATTTCATTCCAAGCCGCCCCGGCTCTTTTCTGTATCTCCATGTCTTTATGAATAGAGGGATTAAAATAAAAGCAGAATCTCGAATCTGCCGTAACCGCATAGTCATCAAAGAAATACAATGCCAGAGCCTTGTCACCTTTGACAATTTCTTTCAGTACAAAGCTGCAACATTCATCGTCTTCACCCACAACCATTGATTGCTCGCCAATTCTCACCCACATCCCGGTATCCAAACAACTCAATTCCAAAGCATCTATAAAAGAATACATTTGCTCCACGTTCCCTAACTGAGTAAAATCAGACAAATATATCTTACGCCATTTATATTCGTCCGTATTTACATATACCGATATTGCATGCCCATTCACACCGCCTAATTTATAGTATTCATCCAGCGGAAAATCCAGGCTACTATATTTTCTCAATGAATCGGGAGAAGCAGTCTTACTTTCAACAGTAACAAAAGAGTCTATTATGAGTTGTTGGGGTAAAGCGTATTTTCTATTTCTTGCCGCCGGATCGTATGCCTGCCCATAACGAGATTCCATATCTATCACTGTATCTGTTTGATGGAAATCTTTTATATTCCATCTTACCCTGCCTGATTTATCGCAGAAACCTAATTCGTCAAATTCTATTGTTTTCTCTCTTTCAATATGAAATCCGGTTTTCCGGTCATACGTATAAGTACGTGCTTGTTTCACAATCCCATTTCGATGATAATCAAACTCTTTTCTGTACAGCGCTCCTTTTTCAGTATATAGAAACACGCAATAATCTCCTTCTTTCATATAGAGTGCATCTTGGCAATCGGACATAAAGTTACTCAATAATGGCTCATAACTACTATGTATAAAGTCACATGTTGAAGCTTTTATCGTGTCATCCACTTTAAATCCCGAATTGACTATTTCATGACTCTCATACATGCTGGCACTATAACCGACATACTCTTTTTTATCATTGAAACGAAAAACACCTATTACTCTCGAATCGAAGGGATTTATATGCAGTTTCGAATGATGAAAAAAGACAGTACCATTTTTCCCCTTCTCCGGATACGCATCTTTCCAGAAGAGTTCTTCAGGTATAGGAGAATAAGCGCCACATACTGTCGACAAACAGACTGTAATATAAACAAACGCTACGATGGCAAATGCCAAAATCGAACTTAAACGAAGAAGTCCACCGGCTTTAATGCCATAGCGGCATAAAATCCCGACAGAAAGAATTACTCCCAAGAATATAATGGCACCCACTGCTTCCCGCCACAACGTCCCGGGTTCAACCCAACTAATAAATGATTGCCATAAAAAAAACCCTAAAATCAGCAAAAGTACAAGAATAATAATACCACCTCCTGTTTGTGCCTTATATCCAAGCAAGAAACTATATGAAAAGAAAAGGCTATAACATAGCAACTTTAAGGATAACATCCCCCCGACAAAAACACTGAGCATATCACTAGTTAAGAAAATAAGCCCGTTAATTATCAATAATGGAATCAAAACCCATAACAGGACTGTTATATATATACTCATATTTTTTCTTTTATTATTCATGATATTTTTCTGTCTTTAAATATAACGCCCATACCATATTAACAAAAAAGAAAGTGTCTCACTGAGGTAACAAGTTAGTGAAGCAAAGATACACAAATAAACAGGGAAATATATTTCTGCTAATCTATATTTTAGAAAGTATCCGGATTCTCTTCAAACTTTGATATGATTCTTATCCGCCTTAGGATAAAGTTGTTGATATATAAGGTGGTGCCCGATCTGCTTTGTAGTAAACGCCTCACTTTATCGAGGCGGAAAAATCCGATTCCGCATGATAGCATCCTGTAAAAAAGGAGTACGGTCAAAATCCAAGATAACTCCACATTCGGTCTTTATGAATACGACAAGTCCCCCAATGATATGCGCAAAAGAGTAAGACGCCTTTTCAATTATCAGAGAAGGGAAGCGCATTGTTTCTATTCTGTATATGCCGGAATACCCGGATCATTTTGTCCATGTATGCTCTGGTCTGTATTTCTTTACAAACAGCTCCGGTCTGTCCGTGGCCAGCACATCCACCCCGAGTTCAATAGCTTTCCGGTCAGACTCTTCTACATCGTCAGTACCCAGTGCCAATGCAAGCACCTTCAATCCTTTCTTATGGCACCGTTCCACCAGGAGCTTATCCAGTGAATCGATCCGAATAACCGCAATATTGGGATTTATTTCAGCTATAACCTTATCAAGTTCGGCACCACCTCCTACATACGCCTGTAATGTCCGAATTTCAGGAGCCACTTGGCGAAAAGCTTTTGCCTCCTTGTCCGACCAGAAAGTAAATGTACAATTCTCTAACATTCCTTCCCTGCGAACCAGATCCAGCAACTGTCCAAAGTCTCCCGTACGATAATCGAGCGTCAGCTTCAGACCGTTCTGTTTAGCCTTCCGCAATAAAACGTCCAACCGGGGAACACACTGTCCGCTGAACTTTTCGCCAAACCATGAACCTGCATCCAATGTATCGATGTCTGCCGAAAGCCACTCTCTAATCAGCCCGGTTCCATTCGTCGTACGATCCAAGGTAGAATCATGCAATAAATAGAATACGCTGTCCTTACTGATACAAATATCACATTCCATGAAGTCAATCTTATACTTTATACATGAATCCGCCGAAGCCAGCGTATTCTCCGGAGCAATACAGTCCGCTCCCCGGTGTCCGCTCAGTTCCGGCAAGCGGATAGGTTCACTCTTACATGCTCCCATCCATAAAGCTAAGAATGCATAAACGACTATTGAAAATATCTTAGAAAATCTTTTTTCCACTCTGACTATACTCTATCAATGTTTTATAATAGTAGCGGCAAAGATACACAAATCTCTCCTTGCTTGTTTACCTTCAGAAAGCATTTTATAAAAAACAACCTGCCTTTTTTCTCCCCAATCCACATTCCGGGAGCAAAAAGACAGGTTGTCTTACAATCAGTTATCTGACCGGTTTATTCTTTCTCGCCAAAAGCAAGATCACCCGCATCACCCAATCCGGGAACAATATAAGAGTGTTCATTTATCTCAGGATCGATAGCTGCACACCAGATTGTAGTTTTATCCTCCGGCAGAATACTGGCTATATGATCGACAGCCCTTTGGCTGGCAATAATCGAAGCAACATGAATTTCAGACGGATGTCCCTTCGTCAACATGGCCTGATAACTCAGTTCCATACTTCCGCCGGTGGCAAGCATCGGATCTGTAATGATAAGAGTTTTCCCGTCGATACGCGGTGAAGCGATGTATTCAATATGTATGTCGAATTTCAACGTATCCTTGTACTTACGATAAGCAGAAACAAAAGCGTTCTCGGCATAATCGAAATAGCTCAGGAATCCTTGGTGGAAAGGTAACCCGGCACGAAGAATCGTACTAATAACCAATGGATTGTCCGGTGTTCTGACAGGTGCTATCCCCAATGGAGTTTGTATCTCCTTCACCGAATAAGCAAACGTCTTGCTCATTTCATAAGCCATTACCTCGCCGATACGTTCAATGTTGCGACGAAAACGCAAACGGTCGTTCTGAACCTCAACGTTCCTTATCTCTGATACATACTGATTCAATATTGAGTCTGTCTCACTTAAATTAATAATCTTCATCTTTTCAACTGCGTTTTAATATTCAGGTTTTATACGGTGCAAAGTAAGTGATAATCTTTCAATTTGCAACGTTCAGTTTGCAGATATTGTTACGTAAACATAAAACGGTTTCTATTAAAGAAAAATTTCTCTAATATATTCTTTGTTTCCAAAGAAAGCATTACTTTTGTAGTCGATTTACAAGGGGGATGTTTAAAAACATTCCATTCGGAACGCCAGAAAGAGATAATAAACAATATACCAATTTTAATTAATTCAAAAGAAAATGGCAAATTTAGATTTAAGCAAGTACGGTATTACAGGTGTAACTGAAATCCTGCACAACCCGTCTTACGATGTTTTGTTCGCTGAAGAAACAAAACCAGGTCTGGAAGGCTTTGAAAAAGGTCAAGTAACAGAATTGGGTGCTGTAAACGTAATGACTGGCGTTTACACAGGCCGTTCTCCTAAAGATAAATTCTTCGTTAAGAATGAAGCTTCTGAAAATTCAGTATGGTGGACTTCTGAAGAATACAAGAACGACAACAAACCTTGTTCAGAAGAAGCTTGGGCTGACCTGAAAGCTAAAGCCGTTAAAGAACTTTCTAACAAACGCCTGTTCGTTGTTGATACTTTCTGTGGTGCTAACGAAGGTACTCGCATGAAAGTACGTTTCATCATGGAAGTAGCTTGGCAGGCACACTTCGTAACTAACATGTTCATCCGCCCGACAGCTGAAGAACTTGCTAACTACGGAGAACCTGATTTCGTATGCTTCAACGCTTCTAAAGCAAAAGTTGATAACTACAAAGAACTGGGTCTGAACTCAGAAACTGCTACAGTTTTCAACCTGAAGACTAAAGAACAAGTTATCCTGAATACTTGGTACGGTGGTGAAATGAAGAAAGGTATGTTCTCAATCATGAACTACATGAACCCGCTTCGTGGTATCGCTTCTATGCACTGCTCTGCTAACACAGATATGGAAGGAACTAGCTCTGCTATCTTCTTCGGTTTGTCTGGTACAGGTAAGACTACTTTGTCTACTGACCCGAAACGTAAATTGATCGGTGACGACGAACACGGATGGGACAACGAAGGTGTATTCAACTACGAAGGTGGTTGCTACGCTAAGGTTATCAACCTGGATAAAGAAAGCGAACCGGATATCTTCAACGCTATCAAACGTGACGCTCTGTTGGAGAACGTAACAGTAGCTGCTGATGGCAAAATCAATTTCGCTGACAAATCAGTAACAGAAAACACTCGTGTTTCTTATCCTATCTACCACATCGAAAACATCGTTAAACCGGTGTCTAAAGGTCCTCACGCTAAACAAGTTATCTTCTTGTCAGCTGATGCCTTCGGTGTATTGCCTCCGGTATCTATCTTGAACCCGGAACAAGCTCAGTACTACTTCCTGTCTGGATTTACAGCTAAATTGGCTGGTACAGAACGTGGTATCACTGAACCGACTCCGACATTCTCTGCTTGCTTCGGTGCTGCATTCTTATCATTGCACCCAACTAAATATGCAGAAGAATTGGTTAAGAAGATGGAAATGACCGGTGCTAAAGCATACTTGGTTAACACTGGATGGAACGGAAGCGGTAAACGTATTTCTATCAAAGATACTCGTGGTATCATCGACGCTATCCTTGACGGTTCTATCGACAAAGCTCCTACTAAGGTTATTCCTTTCTTCGACTTTGTTGTTCCTACAGAACTTCCGGGTGTTGATCCGAAGATCCTTGATCCTCGTGATACTTACGCTGATCCTGCACAGTGGAATGAAAAAGCAAAAGACCTTGCCGGTCGCTTTATCAAGAACTTCGCTAAGTTCACTGGAAACGAAGCTGGTAAGAAGTTGGTTGCTGCTGGTCCGAAACTCTAATCAGACAAAGTTAACAACTTTAAATAATCGAAAGGCGACTCTGCAAAGGGTCGCCTTTCTTTTTTTGTCCTGTACCGCACAAGAACCTACCGACTAAAAAATCTCTTCTCAATTAACATTGTTAATGCCGCTTGCATATCACTTTCTTCCTATATGCAAACAACAAGTCTTTTGCGCCTAAAAGATTTGTTATCTGTCATCAAAACACTTATTTTAAGACCATGTTAAAACAAGTATTTCAACAACCCAATGTACATTCTTCATCTTGCTGATTTTCAATATGACAGATAGAAAAGAGCCCTATTCCTGAAAGATATCATCCATTTGCTCTTCAAAGACATAATTATCATTCTGATAAGTACCTCTCGCTTCGAGATCAAAAGAAAATATCAACCGAACGATATAATTCCCCGGTACGGAGACGAAATAAATCATACAAAGAATGAAATTTGCGTAAAGAATGGAATTATTTAATTTCCCAGAATACAATCAGCCCATTGGCAAAATCAACAACCTGATAAACGATATAATAAAAGTAGTGATAAACATTTCAACGGAAAAGTCGGCTAAGTTCTAACTGGACTTATTCTTTGTCCTATATATTGTTTGTTCTAAATCAGTTTTCTCAAAATTCCATCTACTACCGATGGAATACAGATTCGCCTCTAAATCCTTATATGGGACAAAAATAAAACGAATTTTAATAAGAAGCAAGAGATATTAATAAAATATTAAAAAATATAGGTTCACATTTACTATTTTATTTTTGATATATAGAGTGTCCCTTGTAAAAAAATGAAAGAATAAATCTTTTTGGGTAGAAACTTTGAATTGATTATTCGCTTATATTATTACTTTTTTCTGTAATATTTTCCGTAAAACTAACCATTTGTCTATTGCATATTTACGCATATCTATCTTTTCATATCACATTTCGTGTGATAATCAACCATATATATTCCTTCTATCCAAGTTCAGTTAGAACTGAGATAGCATTTATACCTATATTGCAAATAAACGAAATATATATACACTATTATAAAACATGACAAAATAATCCAAATGCCCCCTTTAAATAACTAAAATATAATTTTTAAGAAATGCCTATGACAAAGTAAAGACACAAAAAACTAAATGATACGGAGGAACACATTTCCATCTGTACAATCAAATCTTGAAAGAATTAACAAACGAATGTTTAACCGAACAATTTAGTGTATGACAGAAAAAACTAACCTGTTTCCGAGCCTAATCCGGTTTCGAGAAACAAATCGCCTGAAAATGGCAATCGCTGCTTCTATTATGCTATGGTGTGCTACACCTCAGCAAGCGGCAGCCGATACTTACGAAAAACACGAAATCGCCTCCGTACAACAGCAGAAAGTGAAAACGACAGGTACGGTAGTGGACCAGAACGGAGAAGCCATGATCGGTGTATCCGTCAAAGTAAAAGACAATGCTACCATGGGTGCCATTACTGACCTGGAAGGAAAGTTCTCTATCGACACCCCTAAAGGCGCTACACTCGAAATCTCCTACATTGGTTATAAAACCGTTACAGTCAAAGCAGAAGGTACAGCTCTCAACATTACGATGCAAGAGGATGCCGAAGTATTGGATGAAGTTGTTATCGTGGGCTATGGTTCACAGAAAAAAGTGAACGTAACCGGCGCTGTAAGTATGGTAGACTCTAAGGTAATTGAGTCACGTCCGGTCTCTAACGTATCACAGGCTTTGCAAGGTGTGGTTCCGGGTTTGAACTTGACAGTTCCTACTGCCGGTGGCGCATTGGATGCAGGAATGAATATCAGTATCCGTGGTGCGGGTACGATCGGTGACGGATCCAGTTCTTCTCCTTTAATCCTTATCGATGGTATGGAAGGAGATATGAACAGTATTAATCCTAACGATATCGAAAATATTTCTGTATTGAAAGATGCTGCCGCATCTTCTATCTATGGTTCACGTGCCCCGTTTGGTGTTATCCTGATCACTACCAAGAGTGGTAAAGCAGGCCGCACAAGCGTTAATTATAGCACTAATGTCCGTTTCAAATCTCCTATGTCGATGCCGGAAATGATGGACTCATGGAGTTTTGCCAACTATTGGAACGAGGCCGGTATCAACCAGAACGGTAATATCAAGTTCACTCAGGATGTAATGGATAAGATTCTGGCATTCCAGCAGGGAACCTTAACAGGACCGGATGCTGCCGGAATTTCCTGGCAAGACGGTGAGTGGAAGAAATATGCCGGTGCATGGGCCAATACAGACTGGTTTAAAGAACAGTATCACAGCATCGTATCCAATGAGCACAACATATCAGTGAATGGAGGTACAGATAAAGTGACTTATATGGTTTCAGCCGGTTACATGGGCGATAAGGGACTGACTCGCCATGGAGATGACCGCCTGACTCATTATAACCTTTCAGGTAAAATCAACGCAACACTTTCTAAATATGTGAAGTTAATGTATAACACCAAATTTATTCGTGAGGATTATGACCGTCCCTCTTACCTGACGAGTAATTTCTACCACAATATCGCTCGCCGCTGGCCGACCAATCCGGTAAAAGACGCCAATGGATATTATCTGGATCATAGTGAAATTATTCAGATGGAAGAAGGTGGACGTGATGTGACTCAAAAAGATCAATTCTATCAACAGATTCAGTTGGTTGTTGAGCCTTTGAAAGACTGGTTGATCCATGCTGAGGGTAACATGAAGATTGTCAATAATCAGAATCAGTGGGAAGTATTGCCTGTATATTATCACGATGGCGAGGGAAGCCCTGTTGCCATGGCATGGTTCGACGGATATACTCCGGGAATGTCACGTGTCAACCAAAGTTATTGGAAAGACAACAATTATTCTCTAAACCTGTATACTGATTATTTCAAGCAGATCGGTGATCATTACTTTAAAGTGATGGGAGGTTTTAATGCCGAATTGTATAAACGGACAAACTTATCAGGACAGCGTGATGAGTTGATCACTCCGGATGTTCCGACATTGAATACCGGTACTACTGAACAGAAAGCAAATGGTGGTTACTCCCACTGGGCAAATGCCGGTTTCTTCGGTCGTATCAACTATAACTATAAAGAACGTTATTTGTTGGAAATCAATGGTCGCTATGACGGATCTTCCCGTTTCATCGGAGACAAACGTTGGGGCTTCTTCCCATCATTCTCTGCCGGTTGGAATGTTTCTCGCGAACCCTTCTGGAGAGATCTGGAACACATTGTGAATAATTTCAAGATCAGAGGTTCATGGGGTGAATTGGGTAACTGTAACACAACTGCTTTCTATCCTTTCTATCAGACAATGCCTACAGGTGTTGAAAACAGCGGTTGGCTGATCAATGGAAAGAAACCGAATACAGCTTCTGCACCGGGCATTGTGAGTGCTGAAATGACATGGGAAACCGTTCGTTCATGGAATATCGGTTTTGACTTCGGTTTACTCAACAATCGTTTGACGGGTTCATTTGACTATTTCGTTCGTAATACACTTGATATGATTGGTCCGGCTCCACAATTACCGGCAACACTGGGTGCTACGGTTCCTAAGGTAAACAATGCGGATATGAAAGCATGGGGTTTTGAAGTGGAAGTTTCTTGGAGAGACCGTATTAAAGATTTTAATTATGGAGTGAAATTCGTTCTTTCCGATGACCAGAGAAAGGTAACACGCTATCCGAACGAAGAACTGAATAGAAACCAGTGGTATGCAGGAAGAATGGATGGTCTGGTTTGGGGATATGAGACAGTAGGTATTGCCAAGACAGATGCGGAAATGGAAGCACACCTGGCTTCATTACCCAATGGAGGACAAAGCCAGCTAGGTAGTAAGTGGGCTGCCGGTGACATCATGTACAAAGACCTGAACGGAGATGGTAAAATTTCTTCGGGAGACGGTACTTTGAATGATCTCGGCGACTTAAAGGTGGTAGCCAATACTCAATTACGATTTAAATATGGTTTGACACTAGATGCATCCTGGAAAGGTTTCGATTTCAGTGCTTTCTTCCAAGGAGTAGGCAAGCGTGATGTTGTTGTCGGAGGACCGTATTTCTGGGGAGCTAACGGACAAGGAATGTGGCAGGCTGCTGCTTTCAAAGACCACATGGATTATTTCCGTCCGGAAGATACAGAAAGTGTATTTGGACCGAATGTAGATGCCTATTATCCGAGAGTCATCTTTGGCGGTGGCAGCAGTGAAGGTGGAAAGAATACTCTGACACAGTCACGTTACGTACAGAACGGTGCTTATATTCGTTTGAAGAACTTACAACTGGGTTATACTTTACCAAGCACTATCACAAAGAAATTTGCTGTAAATTCACTTCGTGTATATGTTTCGGGAGATAACTTATGGACAGGTACAAAGATGAGGGTATTCGACCCTGAAGTACTGGGTAGCACCGGTGATGCAGGAAAAGCATATCCTTTGGCAAGAGTGTGGTCTGTTGGTCTTAACGTAAACTTTTAATTGATACTTTTTATGAAAATAACATTCAAATATATAACTCTATCTCTGTTGGCCGGAGCGTCTTTACTGACCTCTTGCGAAGATTTTCTGGACAGAGAGCCGTTGGATTCGGTTACTCCGGATACATATCTTAAGAATGAAAGTCAATTGGCTGCCTATGCTATCAATGCATACAGTTTCAATATTCATAGTGGATATAATGGAGGTCCGATCGTATCAGACAATGGCACTGACAATCAAGCTACTGCATCACCCAATACGACTTATTGGGAACCGGGACAGTGGCGTGTAGGTACTTATGACGCATGGGGATTCGGCACTATCCGTAACCTGAACTATTTCCTGGGAAATCGTGATCCCGCGTTGGGAAGCAGGAGAAATCGAAGGTGTTGAAAAGAACATTAAACAATATATCGGCGAGATATATTTCCTCAGAGCATGGGAGTATTTCAGCAAGCTACAGAATCTTGGAGACTTCCCTATCCTCACTAAGGTATTATCTGATAAGAAAGAAGATCTTATCGAAGCAAGTAAGCGTCGCCCACGCAACGAAGTGGCACGTTTCATCCTTAGCGACCTGGATAAGGCTGCCGAACTGATGACTAACAGCCCCGTAGGTGGAAAAAATCGCCTGACACGTAACGCAGCATTACTGGTGAAGTCAAGAGTTGCTTTATCTGAAGCTACCTGGTTGAAATATCATAGAGGTACCGGACGTGTGCCGGGTGACGATACGTGGCCGGGAAAACAAAAAGATTACTTGAAGGACTTTACCATTAACGTCAATCAAGAAATTGACTTCTTCTTAACAGAAGCCATGGCTGCTGCCAAAGAAGTAGGAGATCAGATCACATTGACTGTGAACAGTAAAGAGGTGAATCCTACCTCTTCAGCTTCGGGATGGAATCCGTTCTTTGAAATGTATAATTCTAAAAATCTGGAAGATCTGTCAGAAGTTGTATTCTGGAAAGCTTATGATAAAGCACTCAGTGTAAACCACAATGCTACTTATTACACTTCTCGTGGAGGTGGTAATTATGGTTTTACAAAGGGATATGTCAAGACGTTCCTGATGGAGAACGGTTTGCCATGGTATGCTTCGAACAGCCAATATCAAGGAGATGACCATATCTATAAAGAGTTTCAGAACAGAGACTACCGTTTGAGACTGTTCTCGGCTTCGGAGTTGGATAGACTGCAAATGAAACAAGAGCCGGTAGAGAGTGATCCGACGACATGGAACGTACCTAAGATCCTGGAATTACCGGAAGGAAGAAACGTAACCGGTTACCACATCCGTAAAGCCATGTCATACGAAATAGCTCAGGGAAGCGGTGGTGATACTCACTTCTTGTCTGATTACGGCTGTGTTGTATTCCGTGGTGTAGAAGCTATGTTGAATTACATGGAAGCTTGTTACGAAAAGAACAGCAACCTGGATGCTACCGCAGAAAGTTACTGGAAAGCAATTCGTACACGTGCAGGTGTAGATCCGGATTTCAACAAAACAATTGCTGCTACTGATTATACTAAAGAAGATGACTGGGCTATTTATTCAGCTGGTCAGCCGGTAGATAAAACATTGTATAATATCCGTCGTGAACGTAGATGTGAGTTCATTGCAGATGGCATGCGAATGTGGGATTTGAAACGTTGGCGTGCGCTCGACCAAGTGAAGAATTATGTTATCGAAGGATTCAACCTGTGGGGAGGCGGTGCTGCTGAACTTTATAAAGACGATAAAGGTGAAAGTCGGTTGATTACAACCGGTGATCAAGCAAATGTTTCAAGTCAGGCTGCAAGCGGCAATAACTTGTGCCCTTACAGAATGACAGAAAAAAACAATACAATGTATAATGGATATACATGGACACCGGCTTGCTACTTGTATCCAATCGTATTCAGTGATTTCATGCTTTCATCTCCTGATGGTGATGTGAACAACTCACCTATTTATCAGAATCCGGGATGGCCTATTGAGGATGGTGCTTCAGCATTGGAATTACCGAATTAAGGATAAAGAAAAACCTAACATTTTTCAATAGGTTATTTTCAATAAGCGATTTATCGCTACTACGTGAGGCCTGTAAAAGGAAATCGAATCCTAAGGTCTCACTAAGCTAAAAAATCTTACCCAAGTTTACGCAGTTCAGCGTATTCTTGGGTAAGTTGTTTTTAAATGGTATTAAGTGCCATTTGGGTTATTCCTTATTATAGCTTTTATCAGAGACAAGAATGGGATGGTAAAATATGGTGTATCGGAAACACTATAAAGTCACACCGTCCATCTCCACTTTCAGTTACATTCAAGTGCATGACCGGTGACTCCATCAATCTAATATTTCTATTTTTATATTTCTTCCTTGGAGAGGGTATGGGGGAATCCGATTGTGTTTCCGTGCCTTTTCAAATTATTAGCAAAATAGCTTGTGATTTTTTCCAAGTTCTTTCAGTACTTAGGAATTATACGAAAAGACAACAGATAGCTCTTAGGACCAGTTAACCATTGCATTTGCAATTATTAGTATTTATTATGGGGTCAAAGATAATAAGAAGTTAATATCCCCGCAACTTTTTACTATATTTTTTTATACCAACATAATTTATATAATAAAGATTTAATAGAATTAAGATTTTTATTTATCCGGTTAGCACTGAGATGGCAGAAGAAACATGCGGATAGCGTTCACAACTCTTCCCATAAACAATAATCAACTATATTTCAGATGCATATATAAGTAAAAGGTAGAAAATAGGTATTATACCTCCCACTCAGAAGCATTAAAATATTCGACCAAGCATCTTCACCGTTTTACACTCCGTTTAGTACACCATTAATAATCAATCTAATACAGATGGTAAAAGTACTGAAAGAACCTATCTCATGTAGCTCTATTTTTTCCAGATAGCAATCAGCATAGTTCAGCAAGGTTATTGAACAGACTTAATATTATAAACCAAAAGCTAATGCCTATGAGAACCTGAAAAAATCCCCTCAAACCGATGTAGATTAGACAGTCTGATCTATATCCTCCAAATCACATTTTATGTTTAACCGAATAATTTAATGTATGACAAAAAGAACTTGCCAATTTCCGAAGCACACATGCCTTCGAGAAATCAACTTTTTGAAGATAGCAGGTATCAGTCTCCTGCTATTCTGCACGACATCACAAATTGCCGTAGCAGACAGTTATGAAAAAAATGCTGTCACAGCCACACAGCAGAGTAAAACAGAGAAAATAACAGGTAAAATAGTCGATGAGAGCGGAGAGGCCATCATCGGTGCCTCGGTAAAAGTACAAGGAAGCACTATCGGTACCATCACCAATATGGAAGGAGAGTTTATGATACCGAATGTCCCCAACAAGGCCGTACTCGAAATCAGCTACATCGGATACAAGCCCTTAGAAGTCGCTGTCGGAAAATCCAAAGATTTACGCATCACGATGGAAGAAGACACTAAAACGCTGGATGAAGTCATCGTAGTAGGTTACGGTACGACTTCTAAACGTAAAACAACCGCCGCCATTGCCAGTGTCAATACAGAAGACATTATCAAAGCACCGACGGCAAACATCACCCAAAGCCTGGCAGGACGTGCTCCCGGTCTGTTGGTCACAACCAGCGGAGGCGGTCTGAATAACTTTTCCAGTGTCTCTATCCGTGGAGGGGGCACTCCGCTTTATGTAATAGACGATGTGATTTCCGAAGAGCGGGATTTCCGCAATCTGAATGCTGAAGACATCGATCAGATCACAATCCTGAAGGACGCCGCTTCTACCGCCGTTTACGGAGCACGTGCTGCCAACGGTATCGTAATGATAGTAACCAAGCAAGGCAAAGCAGGGAAAATGAGCGTCAATTATAACTTTAACTATAACTGGAGCCAACCTGCCAATATGCCCAATAAGCTGGATGCCCACGATGCAGCCTTCTACAAGAACATGAGTATGACCAATGACGGATTGGCACCGGCCTATACGGACGATGAACTGGAACTGTTCCGCAACGGATCAGATCCACGCAGATATCCTAATACGGACTGGCAAAAACTCTGTTTGAAGAACTTCGCACCGGAAATGCAACATACCCTGACTGTCACCGGTGGTAGCGAAAAGATAAAAGCATATACCTCTTTGGGGTTCTACGATCAGAAGTCACTCTATAAGTTCGATGTAAACAGTTTCAAACGCTACAACTTCCGCACAAATATCGTAGCAGATTTCAAAGAAATAGGTTTGAAAGTAACTTCCAGCATCGAAGCTTACAAAACGGACTTAAGATCGCCTAATGCCAAATCGGGAGACAGCTATTATCACACCTGGGGACACATCCAGAATAAAGCCCCCTGGGAAATAGCATACAATCCGAACGGACAAATATTCAACACACCGGATAACCCATTGATGGAGATCTCCCCCGACGCCGGATACACTAAAAACGAAAACCTCAGTGCCATAGCAAACCTCGCACTGGAGTGGAGCGTACCTTATGTACCGGGCCTACGATTGAAAGCACTGGGTAACTACCGTATCAACAACGACAAGTCAAAAAGTTGGAAAAAATCACCTTTAGCATACGATTGGGATGGCAACCCCAACGATCCCGGTAAACCTTCACTGAGCAAGTCTTATTCAAACTGGTCATCATACACCGTACAAGGCTTTGCCAATTATGACCGTACTTTCAATCAGGTACACACAATCAGCGCCACAGCCGGTATCGAAGCCTATAAACTCTTTAAAGACGATGCCTCGTTATCCCGCGAAGAATATTTGCTGGACGTAGACCAGATCGGTGCAGGTCCTGTATCTACAGCCAAAAACAGTTCTTCGGAAGGTGAAGAAGCGCGTGCCGGTGTAGTAGCCCGACTGAGATATGACTATGCCAGCAAATATGTGGCCGAAGCCAGCCTCCGTTACGACGGTAGCGACAATTTCCCGCGAGGTAAACGCTGGGGAACATTCTATGCCGGCTCTCTTGCATGGGTCATTTCGGAAGAAAGTTTCTGGCAGACATTAAAAGACCGTCATATTTTCGACCAATTCAAGGTAAGAGCTTCTTATGGCGAGATCGGTTCAGACGCCATCAGACGCTATGCTTACCTGCAATCATACGGACTGAACGACCGTGGCTACCTGCTTAACGGAAGTTGGTATCCGGGATTTTCCGAAGGTGCCTTGGTCAGCAAAGACATTACCTGGTATACTACCTGCGACTTTAACATCGGATTCGATTTCGGATCGCTCAACAACCGTCTTTCGGGTTCTGTAGACTATTTCCGCAAGAGCACCAAAGGTTATCTGACCTCTCCGTCGGCAGTAGCTTATACCGACCCGTTGGGCATCGCATTACCCCAAGTAAAGTCAAATGGCGAGTTCATCCGCCAAGGTGCCGAGTTCATCCTGCAATGGAAAGAGAAAAGAGGTGATTTTGAATACACACTTTCGGGCAATTTCACCTACTTCGACCAATACTGGAACATCAATCCGAACGAAGCGGAAACCGATACCAAGAACCCATACAAACGTACTACACAAGCCAAAGGATATTGGGGTATCGGATACGACTGCCTGGGTTATTATCAGAATCAGGAAGACATCATGAACTCACCCAAACGTCAGAGTTCCGTCAACTTAGGTGCAGGCGACCTGAAATACAATGACTTCAACGGCGACGGTATCATTGACGGTTCCGACCAGCACCGCATCGGCAAAAACAGTATGCCCCGCGGCCAATACGGCTTCAGTGCCGACTTGAACTACAAAGGCTGGTTCATGAACATGCTGTGGCAGGGAGCTACTCCGGCCGACCTTTATATGGGCGGTATGATTCAGGGAAGCCAAAGCGGCAGCGGTTATCCTCCTGTTATCTATGACTTCCAGACCGACGTATGGACTCCGAATAATACGGGAGCCCGCTATCCACGTTTGAGAAGTACGGCAAGCTACAACGGCAGTAACAACTACGGCAGCTCAGACTTCTGGCTGATCAACACAGGCTATCTTCGCCTGAAGACATTATCCATCGGCTACGACTTCAAACATAAACTACTCAAAAGAGTGGCATGGATGAATAAATGCAACGTTTCTCTGAATGGTTATAACTTACTGACTTTCAGCAAAGCGAATAAGTTCGACATCGACCCGGAAATCGGCGACGGCAACCTCTACACCTATCCGGTTTCAAGAGTATACTCCATCAGTGTCAACGTAGGATTCTAAATAGTATGAACTTAAAAAGAAGACAATATATGAAATTCATAAAATACATCACTCCTGCGCTCTTTTGCGCAGCACTGACACTCCAGAGCTGTGAACACTTCCTGGATACGAAGCCTATGGAATCTTATTCGGAAGACCTCGTCTGGAGCCTAAAATCGACAGCGGACGCTTTTGTATTGCAAACCTACAACAATGTCCTCCCCTTCTATCACGATATCCGCACGGAGGAGCAATGGACCTTGAATTCGGTCATGCGCCAGAACTGCCCGAATGAAGCCAGAGATCTTATGAACCGTGACTGGTCATGGGGATTCAACCAGTTCGGCACCATCCGCCGATGTAACCTGATCATCGAAAAATCGCAAGCATCTACAGGTTTGTCCGATGCAGATAAAAAAGCATTGGTAGCCGAAGGAAAGATGCTGCGTGCAATGACCTATTATTATATTGCCAAGCATTGCGGACGTGTGATCTGGGTAGACCATGTATTGGCTGAAACGGATGAATTCAACTTACCGCTCACAGAATCTATCGACAAAACGTACGACCTGATCCTGAAAGATATAGATGATGCCATCGCAGGACTGCCCGAAACCTCCCTGCAAGGGCGTATCAATGCCAATGCAGCCCGTGCGCTGAAATCAGAAGTATGCCTGACAGCTGCTGCCTACAGCACAGACGACACCCGCAAGAAGTCACTCTTCGAACAGGCCGTAGCTGCAGTAGACGGTATACAAGGATACACACTGGACAGCAATTACGGCAGTATGTTCAACCAGGATGGTGCCAGGACATCTCCCGAAATCATTCTGGCACAATATTACAGCAAGGATAACACCAACGGTGCAGGTACACTTATGCAGGAGATGCTTCCCAACCAGAGCAACAAACGCCTGGAAGACTACGGAGGACGTCCGTTCTTCAATCAGGACCTGGTGTTTGAATGCTGGCTGCAACACTCACCTTCCCAGAATCTGGTGGACGATTATTTAGTAATAGACCAGATTACCAACCAAGGAGTGAAATGGAATGAGTCGACCCAGTTCGTGAACAACACGACACCATTATCCAATGCCGACGTAGCCGACATGGCTGTAGATGCCAAGGAGCTGGATGACAACAGCCTGGCATATCAGACAAACAGCAACGCTCCGGACGTGCAGATCAATGACTTTATGTACAAGAACCGTGACCAACGCTTCTATCACTCCATCCAGTATGATTCGTGCATGTTCTACAATGAGCTGATCACTCTTCATAAGGGCGGAAACCTGCATAGGACAGCCGTAGACGGTAAGACACCGGGCAACGGATACATCCCCATAACGAACTACATCTGGCGCAAATATATCTATGTCAATGCCGAACGCATCTTCTGGAACAATCCGACCGACTACCATTATGTCATCTTCCGCTATGGACGTGCATTGTTGAATAAGGCCGAAGCCTTACTCGGACTTGCCCAATACGATGCCTCCAAAGTGAGCAGTGCGGTAGCCACATTCAACCGGACACGTACCACTCACGGCAATCTGCCTCCTTCCATCGCCACTTCACTGGCCGACGCATGGCACGATTATAAGATTGAACGTCACGTAGATCTGGCTCTGGAAGGCGATTACTACTGGAGTCTGTTACGCTGGGGCATGTACGGCGGCGAAGCCAATCACGGGAAACCCGCAGGAGACATCATTCCGGAATTGAGTTCACCGGCCACCTTTGTTGAGATCAGCCAAGACAGACATCGCATGTTTGTAGGTACTGTAGGATATACCAATGCCGACCGTACATTCTCCAAGAAACGCTACCTGTTCCCGATCACACAAAGCATCATCAATGCCAACTCCGCCATCAATGACAGCGACCAGAACCCGGGATGGTAAACCTAACAGTTCATTCATTAAATAAATTAAGAAGAAAATAATATGAAGAGAATCAAATTATCAGATACTAAATGGTTTATGTTACTGCTGCTGATGTGTGTTCCCATCATCAGTTCTTGCAGTAAAGAAGATCTGCCCGCCTACGAAGAGGCGGAAATAACCAAAGTAGGTGCTTATCACCGCTTCTACTCCGGTGATAAGGATGCCATCACGGGAGAAAACATTGTAGCCGAAAAAGAGCTGGACCGTACAAACAATATCGACTCGGAGCACGGTGTAGCCACTGCCGTATTTACAATTCCTGCCGCAGGGGGCAAATTCACAGAGGCCGAACGCGCTAAAGTGTCATTGAGTAACCTCGTGGTTTACGTCAATGTATCTACCGCCGCCCGCGTCACCCCATTGGACGGTTCACCCAAATTCGGTGTTCCTGCCGATTGGACCCGGGAGCATAAATACAGCGTAATGGCTGCCGACGGTACAAAGAAAATCTGGACAGTGAAAGTTACTCTGAATAAATAAGTCCCCCACTCGATTATGACTCGTAGAAGTCACAGATTCAATAGGTAAGTATTGCTTAATTATCAGATGTTCTCTGAAGCCGTCGGGTAAACATATTTATGGAAATAAATAGTAACCCGGCGGCTTCTATTTAGCCTCAAGTGATCCACTAATACAAAAAAATCATATACCTTTGGATACCCAATTCATCTTATTCAATAATACATTTAAAGCAAGAGACTACATACCATGAAAAAGTATCTGCACATCCTACCCGCCTGCTTTTTATTTTACGCTGCCGCCCATGCACAGCAGAAAGATACTGTCTACGTCACCGACTTCGGAGCAGTCCCCTACTCGTACGAGAACTGTGTTACACAAATACAGGCTGCCATCGACGAATGTAAACGCACGGGAGCCAAAGTGCTATCGCTGCCCGAAGGCCGCTATGACATCTGGCCCGAAGGAGCCATCCGCAAAGAATACTACATATCGAATACATCCACCGAACAGGAATGTCCCTCAAAAGTAAAGACCGTGGGACTGATGCTCCATGAAATCGATGACCTGACCATCGAAGGAAACGGAGCCACCCTGATGTATCATGGGAAAATGACGACCATCGCCCTGGAACATTGCAACGGGGTGAGAATAAACAACCTGCACATCGACTTTGAACGTCCTGCAGGATCTGAGATTCAATACCGGAAAGTGACCGGAGGAGAAACTGAAGTAACCCTGCACCGCGATACGCGTTATGAGATTGTGAACGGAAAGATCCGGCTGTATGGCGAGGGATGGCGTTCCAACAGGAATCACTGCATCGAGTACGACCCGGATACGGAATCTTTCACCTACAGCCAGGGGTGGAATACACTGTCGGCATCCGATGCCAGAGAGATTGCTCCGGGCATCGTCCGCTTCAATACCCCGGCGGAATTTATGCCCAAAGCAGGAAACACACTGACCGTCCGCGATATTATCCGCGACCAGGTGGGGCTTTTCATTCTTGAAAGCAAAAACATCACGCTGAGCAGGCTACAGATGCACTACATGCACGGGTTGGGCATCGTCAGCCAGTATACCGAAAACATAACGATGGACAGAGTCAAGTGTGCTCCCCGCCCCGATAGCGGCAGGTTATTGGCAGCCTCAGCGGATATGATGCACTTTTCGGGATGTAAAGGAAAAGTAATCATAGACAGTTGTTATTTTGCCGGAGCACAAGACGATCCGGTCAATGTGCACGGAACCAACCTGCGCGCCCTTGAGAAAATAGATGCGCAAACCCTGAAGTTACGCTTCATGCACGGACAGAGCTATGGATTCAACGCTTACTTCAAGGGAGATACCGTCGCCTTTGTCCGGGCAGCCACCATGGAACGCTTTGCCTCGGCAACGGTCAGGGACGTAAGGCGAATATCGGACAGAATAGTGGAAGTACGTTTCGACCGGGACATTCCGACAAGCCTGGAGCTCAATCACGATTGCGTAGAGAACATGACCTGTACCCCCGAAGTGGAAATACGTAACTGCTACTTCACACGAACCAGTACAAGAGGAACTCTGGTCACCACTCCAAGAAAGGTGGTGATAGAGAACAATACGTATTACAAGACGGGCATGAGCGCCATACTGATTGAGGCCGACGCCGAAGGCTGGTACGAATCGGGACCGGTCAAAGATGTATTGATCAAAGGCAATACCTTTATAGACTGTGCCTATAATGGAGGCCCCGGCCATGCTGTGATCGCCATACATCCTTCCAACAAAATCATCGATGCCGAACGCCCGGTACACCAGAACATCCGCATAGAGGATAACACGTTCAGAACATTCGACTACCCGGTGCTCTACGCCAAGAGTACGGCAGGACTCTTGTTCAGGAACAACACCATCGTCCGCACGGAAACTTTTCCTGCCGTATCCGGCAATCCGTACGTTTTCTATCTGAACGGCTGCAAGAAGGCAGTGATAGAAGGCACCGTATTCGAAGGAGAGACTCCCCGGCAGAGTATAAAAACAGAGAATATGAAAAGAAAAGACCTGAAAACAACGATCAAATAATCCCTTACGCTTATGAAAAAGCCTTCATCAACCCCTGCTCCCCGCCTGGCCTCACTGGACATCCTGCGCGGTTTCGACCTTTTCCTGTTGGTCTTCTTCCAGCCGGTATTGTGGACATTGGCACATCAGCTCAACCTCCCATGGCTGAACAGTATTCTTTTCCAGTTCGATCATGAAGTATGGGAGGGGTTCCGTTTCTGGGATCTGGTAATGCCTCTTTTCCTCTTCATGACAGGAGCCTCCATGCCGTTCTCGTTCTCCAAGTTTAAAGACAATCCGGACAAAGGACCCGTTTACCGCAAAATCATCAAACGCTTCATCCTTCTGTTCATCTTCGGAATGATTGTACAGGGCAATCTGCTGGGCCTCGACCCGAAACATCTGTATTTATACTCCAACACCCTTCAAGCCATTGCCACAGGCTATCTGATTGCCGCCATCATACAGTTGCATTGCAACTTCCGCTGGCAGCTGATCGTCACAGCCCTGCTATTACTGATCTACTGGATACCGATGACCTTCCTGGGCGACTTCACTCCGGAAGGAAACTTTGCCGAGAAGGTGGACAGGCTGGTACTGGGGCATTTCCGCGACGGAGTGTTCTGGAATGAAGACGGCAGTTGGAGCTTCTCTGCTCACTACAACTACACCTGGATCTGGAGCAGCCTCACTTTCGGGGCTACCGTGATGCTGGGAGCTTTTGCCGGAAAGATAATGAAAGCAGGCAAGGATAATCGCCGGAAAGTGGTACAGACCTTGCTGATAATCGGCATATCCCTGATAGCCTTCTCGCTGATATGGAGCCTGCAAATGCCCATCATCAAACGGTTGTGGACAAGCAGCATGACGCTTTTTTCCGGCGGACTTTGCTTCCTGCTGATGGGTGCATTCTACTACCGGATAGACTACAAAGGACACAGCCGCGGGCTGAACTGGTTGAAAATATACGGCATGAACTCCATTACGGCTTATATCTTGGGAGAGGTCATTAACTTCCGTTGCATAGCAGCATCCGTCAGTTACGGACTGGAGCAATACCTAGGTGGTTATTATCAGGTGTGGTTAAGCTTTGCCAACTATCTGATTGTATTCCTTATCTTACGGATCATGTACAGGCAGAAGATATTCCTGAAGATCTGAGTGGAAAGATTGGAAGTGTCAGCCATCTGCAGAATCATAGCGCAAAAAGAAACCGAATAGCACTTTTCGCTAACAGAGCTCCTATTCATTTCGGATGCTTCAGGAGAAAAAAGAGCCGAACGGCAGCTTTCGGCAGTGAAAAGTCGGGCTCCGGGGGTAAAAGAGCCTTGCTTTTCGGAAAAAGAAGTAAGTATTTACTCCGAAAGGAGTAAGCATTTACCCGGAAAGAAGTAAGCATTTTCCTAAAATGTCCTTATGTTCCGGAAATATCTCCTATTGTTGTCCGGAATATCTCCTATTGCTATCCGAAACGGGTCTTGGCGGAAGAATTTTTCCTCCCGTTGACCATTGCAGACAAAGCGTTGTACACTGACAGAAAAGCAGGAAGGAGACCGGGAAAGGAGCCATTTACCGGCAGAACCGTCATTCCACCTTCAAAGTAAAAGCAAACAAGCTCAAAGATGGGAAATGTGATATCGGACTTTACACGCAGGGCGCGTTTTTTTCGCCCGGACTGCCAGTCGGTCCGAAAGAAACGATTCTGAGGAGGTCCGATAATCAAAGTGACACTTTGCTCACGGGAGATCCCGGGAAGGGGAACACGCATAATAAAATAGAACGTTTAACAGATATTTTTTATAAGTATGAGACTACATGTACTATCACTCACATGCCTGCTGCTTACAGTAGGAGGCACAGGGTCGGTCGCAGCCCAAAAGCCACAAAACTATCCGTACGGTGTTCCTTCCGAACCCTGGGAGGAATCTTTCGGAAATCATCGGGCGGTACTGCAAATAGAAAAGCCGGCACAAATCGCGAACCTCGACTTCCAATGGCGGCGTCCGGACAAAGATGCAGGACACAGACGATTTCTTATCATCCACGCTGCAACGGGAGATACCATCCGGAATATCCGCCGGATAGAGGTGAACGACGAACACTGCCGTTTGCAGTTCGGTCCAGTGGAACAAAAAGGCACTTACTACTTCTACTACCTCCCCTACCAAGTGCAAAAGGGATACGGATTCTACAGTGGCGGATACCTTCCGAAAGAAAACGAACCGGATGCAGCTTGGCAGGCTCAAGGCGTGTCAACCCTGAAAAGCACTCGGGCCAAAGTGGTCAGAGTAGAGTCGCGGCAGGCTTTCGACAGTTTTTACCCGATGGAAGTTGCCGCAACGGCCCGGGAGAAAGAGAACTACATCAACCGGCACAAAGCCTCCCTCTACCTCTTTGCCGAAGATCGCAGGTTCCCCATCCGGATGCGCAGCAACCTCCCCACCAAATGGCTGGCAGACAAACAGGGAAAACTGTTTCGGGGAGAAGCAGCCCCCAATGAATACTATACTTTCCAGATCGGGCTTTGGGCAGCCGTGAACCAAGCAGACAAGATTGCTTACCGGGCTTCTTCCCTGAAGTGCGGCCGGGAAATAATACCGGCAACAGCCATTACCTGTTTTAATGTCGAAGGTACCGATCCTTACGGAAAAGCGTTCAAAAAAGAAGTAAACGTCCCCAAAGGAGAGGTACAGGCTCTCTGGTTCGGAATAGATATACCCGACGGGCAGAAGGAAGGTATCTATACAGGCACCATCACCCTCAGCGATGCCGACGGAGCACAAAGCTCGATCCCCTTGAGTATACGGATTGCGGGAAAGGCATTGCCCGACAGAGGTGACAGTGAATTATGGAGATGCAGCCGCCTGAGATGGCTTAACTCGACATTGGGCATAGCCGATACACCTACCGCACCCTACACAGCCATGACTGTGAACGAGAACCGTATCGGTTGTCTCGGGCGTAGCATAACGATAGACGAAGGCACAGGACTGCCCGCACAAATCCGTTCATGGAACAACGACGTGCTGAGCAGTCCCATAGAGTTTGTCATCCAAACCGCCGGTGGAGTGAAAAGCCTGAAAGCTGTCCCCGAACTGACGGAGCGGACAGAAGGCCATGTAGCAGGCAACTGGAAAGCCGAAGACGAAGATATGACAGTCAGCTGCAAAGCAATCATGGAGTTCGACGGATGGATAAACTACATATATACCATCACCCCAAAAAAGCAGATACAGGTGAAAGACGTCCGTCTGGTATTGCCGGTCAGGAATGAAATAGGAACTTATTTTCTGGGCATGGGGCTTCCGGGGCAACCTACTCCTCAACAGTATGACGGTAAATGGGATGCCCCCGAGAAAACGGTGAACAACTTCGGAGTGTCCATCCCCACCTCCAAAGAGCAACAATGGCTGTGGCCGTTCGACAGTTTCTGGATCGGGAACGAGCATGCAGGTATCCACTGCGAATTCAGGGGAAGCACCTACAGCGGTCCGCTATTGAATCTGTACCGTCCGGCCTATCCGGAAAGCTGGTTCAACGGGGGTAAAGGCGGATTCGCCATACGGAAAGAGGCAGACGGAGTGAAAGCTGTGGCATACAGCGGAGAGCGCATGCTCGAAGCGGGCAGTTCCATTACATTTGATTTTGCCATGATCATCACTCCGGTGAAAATGCTGGATATGAAAAGCCAGTTTACAGACCGCTATTACCACAATGGCCCCAAACCCACACCTTCACAAGCCGACATCGAAGCAGGAGTACGCATCATCAATGTCCATCAAGGCAATGACTACAATCCGTTTATCAACTACCCCTTCCTGACGGTAGACAAAATGAAAGAGTTCACCAAAGAGTGGCATGCCCGGGGATGTAAAATAAAGATATACTATACGCTGCGCGAACTGAGTAATGCCACCGCCGAGATATGGGCCATCCGCAGCCTGGGAAACGAAATCCTGAGAGGCGGAAACGGCGGGGGATTCCCATGGTGCCGCGAGCACTTCGTGACGAACTACACACCGCAATGGTACGAACACTTTGACAATGCTGACAAGCAGGGTATCACTGCCGATGCATCTATCCTGACAGCCGAAGGAGACTCCCGATGGTACAACTATTATATAGAAGGATTGCGCTGGATGGTGCAGAACATGGACATCGACGGTATCTATCTGGACGACGTTTCCTTCGACCGCCGTATCCTGAAACGAATGCGCCGGGCTATGGAAAGCGTTAAGCCGGGATGCCTCATCGATTTACACTCGAATACGGGATTCTCAAGGGGACCCGCCAATCAATATACGGAGTTTTTCCCGTATGTAGATAAGCTGTGGTTCGGCGAAAGCTTCCTTTATGATAAAATGACACCGGCCAACTGGCTGGTCGAGTCATCGGGCATTCCTTTCGGACTGAGTGGCGACATGCTGTACAGAGGTGGGAACGCATGGTTGGGGATGCAATATGGAATGACCGTCCGTTATCCATGGTACACCGAAGGAGTCAACTGCGATCCGCGCCAGGTATGGAAGATATGGGATTCATTCGGCATTGCGGAAGCCACCATGCTCGGGTTCTGGGAAGAACATCCGGCTGTAAGCACATCGGACGAAGCTGTCAAAGTCACTGTCTATCGCAAACCGGAGAAAGTACTGCTGTCTTTAGGTAATTATTCGGATGAAGTGAAAACCGTAAAACTGAATATAGACTGGAAACAGATCGGCCTGAACCCACAAAAGGCAAAGCTGACAGCACCCGAAATACCGGACATGCAACAGGCGCATGAATGGAATGTAGACACACCGATAGTGACAGCCCCCCGGAAAGGTTGGATAATTTATCTTACCTCCGAGTAAACGTCACGTAGTCTGCACAAGATTCAAGGTTTTTCTTTATCTTTGTGCAGACTATGACAAACCAATACTAACTCTAATAACACCCAAACATGAAGAAACTTTATTCACTTCTCCTCACCGCCCTGTTTGCCTTGCCGGCGGCGCATGTCCATGCCACCGACTACACGCAAGGGCTCTCCATCTGGTTCGACACACCGAATACACTACAAGGCAGAGCCATCTGGTATGGCAGCCGCCCCGATCTCTGGAAAGGAGAAAGCAAACCGGAGAGTGCAGGAGACACTGCCCGGAACCCCGATGCCAACTGGGAGTCGCAATCATTGCCCATTGGAAACGGAAGCATCGGAGCCAACATCATGGGCTCGATAGAAGCGGAACGCATCACCTTTAACGAGAAAACTCTCTGGAGAGGAGGACCTAATACTTCGAGAGGAGCCGATGCCTACTGGAATGTAAACAAACAGTCGGCACATGTACTGAAAGAAATACGCCAGGCCTTTACCGACGGAGACCAGAAAAAGGCCGAAATGCTGACACGCAAGAACTTTAACAGCGAAGTACCTTATGAGTCGAACCGAGAAAAACCTTTCCGTTTTGGTAACTTCACCACAATGGGAGAGTTTTATATAGAAACCGGACTCAGTACAGTGAACATGAGTGACTATAAACGTATTCTCTCTTTGGATTCGGCATTGGCCGTTGTACAATTCAAGAAAGATGATGTAGCCTACGAACGCGATTACTTCATTTCCTATCCTGCCAACGTGATGGCAATCCGCTTCAAAGCCGACCGGCCGGGCAAGCAGAACCTTACTTTCAGTTACTCCCCCAATCCGGTATCGACAGGAAGCATGTCGGCAGACGGTGCCAACGGCCTCGCATACACTGCCCACCTCGACAATAACGGCATGCAATATGTAGTGCGCATTCATGCCATTGCCAAAGGCGGAACACTATCGAACGCAAATGGAAAAATCACCGTAAAAGACGCTGACGAAGTAGTATTCCTTGTCACTGCGGATACCGATTATAAGATCAATTTCGACCCGGACTTCAAAGACCCTAAAGCATATGTGGGAGTAAATCCTGCCGAAACCACCCGTCAATGGATGGACAATGCCGTAGCCATGGGATATGATGTACTCTTCAAACAGCATTACGACGACTACGCCGCTCTGTTCAACCGGGTAAAACTACAACTGAACCCGGACGCACAAAGCGCCAACCTGCCCACCGGCAAACGCTTGCAAAACTACCGGAAAGGACAACCGGACTTTTATCTGGAAGAACTCTATTATCAGTTCGGACGTTATCTGCTCATAGCCAGCTCAAGACCGGGTAACATGCCTGCCAACCTGCAAGGCATCTGGCACAACAACGTAGACGGTCCGTGGAGAGTGGACTACCATAACAACATCAACATACAGATGAACTACTGGCCGGCTTGCTCGACCAACCTCTACGAATGTACATTGCCGCTGATCGACTTTATCCGTACGCTGGTAAAACCGGGACAGAAAACAGCGCAGGCTTACTTCGGAACAAGAGGATGGACAGCATCGATCTCAGCCAATATCTTTGGATTCACCACGCCGCTTGAAAGTGAAGAAATGGCCTGGAACTTCAATCCAATGGCAGGCCCCTGGTTGGCAACGCATGTCTGGGAGTATTATGATTACACCCGCGACAAGAAATTCCTGAAAGAGACCGGATACGACCTGATCAAAAGCAGCGCCCAGTTTGCCACAGACTTTTTATGGCGCAAACCGGATGGAACTTACACCGCAGCTCCGTCTACCTCACCCGAACACGGACCGATTGACGAAGGAACCACTTTCGTTCACGCCGTAATCCGCGAAATTCTGCAGGATGCCATTGAAGCAAGCAAAGTACTCGGAGTGGACAGCAAGGAACGTAAACAATGGCAAGAAGTGCTGACACATCTGGCTCCCTACAAAGTGGGCCGCTACGGTCAGCTGATGGAATGGTCGAAAGACATCGATGACCCGAAAGACGAGCACCGCCACGTCAACCACCTCTTCGGACTGCACCCGGGACATACGCTCTCACCCATCACCACACCCGACCTTGCCAAAGCTGCCAGAGTGGTACTTGAGCATCGCGGCGACGGAGCAACCGGATGGAGTATGGGATGGAAACTTAACCAATGGGCACGTCTGCAAGACGGTAACCACGCCTACAAACTTTTCGGTAATCTGCTGAAAAACGGTACACTGGACAATCTGTGGGATACTCACCCGCCTTTCCAGATCGACGGAAACTTTGGAGGTACCGCCGGTATCACAGAGATGCTGCTGCAAAGTCACATGGGCTTCATCCAACTATTGCCCGCACTTCCGGATGCCTGGAAAGACGGAAGCATCAGTGGAATCTGCGCCAAAGGGAACTTTGAGGTAGACTTGTCATGGAAAAACGGACAGCTTGCAGAAGCAACCATCTTCTCAAAAGCAGGCGAACCTTGTACGGTGAGATACGGAGATAAAACTCTCTCTTTCAAAACAAGTAAAGGAAAAGTTTATAAATTGGCTTTAGATGCAGACCGACTGGTTATCAAATAATACTTTATTATAATTCTATCAAATAAAAATATCCCCGGAAGAAAAGTATTTTTTCCGGGGATATTTTTGCTTTATTACACAGAGTTCACTCCATCTGGAGAAGTATATTCATCATACAGAGATATCCAAACCTAATGTTACTGCCATCCGGATCTTACTACTAACGTTCTACTATCTTTATTGTAAAATCCAAAAAGTATCCTATTTAACATTTTGGTATTTCTCAACTCCAACATTCCTAAATATAAACACTATTAAACAGAACCGGATAGAAAACCGGAACGAAAAGACAAAACCTTAATGTAAAGCCTCAAAACAAAAAGACAAAAAATTCTTCTCAGGAAAGAGGTGCTCATTATTAATATTAAATAATGCTCACCTATATATTATGAGTGGAATAAAAGTGGGGTATAGTTCTCACGGAACTTATCGTTATTCAAGTGTTTCTGCAAATGTGTCTTAACCTTTGGCCTGTTCTTGTATTAATACTTTTTTGTTAACTTAGGCTAACTTGTGTTTATAAAATCACAATATCTCTCGGCAAAGATGCGATAACTTTTAATAATATGCAAGAATTTATAATAATAATTTTCTTTATCACTGCTCTTTGCACCACTATTTTATTAAAAAGCAGCAGATAATGAATAAAACGTGCCGCCTCAGAGGAAGGTGGTAGAAAAATAAGCCTCTCTCTATTTGCAAAAGGTTAATCAGCGGGACTTAGTAGTTCCTGTATCATTTAACATAATCAGCTTCCCGGACCAATACGACTACCCGTACAGGTGAAATAATAAAGAAAAAGGACGAATCAGAAGGTTCGAAGTTATATAAAAGCCGATTTATCACTTTTTTCCAAGTTCCGTGAGAACTTAATCACCTTTGGACAAACAAATTTAATAAACAAATCAGCATGGTTCAGAAAGGAGCAAGAAAAGAATGACATACATACAGTAACCTCTAATAATTATGCTTATGAAGTAGAAAAAACGAATCCTTTACAAACCTTATTCCGGAAACAAAATAAAATCCGGAATCCTAAAACAAACTATCAAATTAATGTTTAACCGAACAATTTAGTGTATGACAGAAAAAACTAACCTGTTTCCGAACCTAATCCGGTTTCGAGAAACAAATCGCCTGAAAATGGCAATCGCTGCTTCTATCATGCTATGGTGTGCTACACCTCAGCAAGCGGCAGCCGATACTTACGAAAAACACGAAATCGCCTCCGTACAGCAGCAGAAAGTGAAAACAACAGGTACGGTACTGGACCAGAACGGAGAAGCCATGATCGGCGTATCCGTCAAAGTGAAAGACAATGCCACTATGGGTACCATCACTGACCTGGAGGGAAAATTCTCTATCGATGCACCCAAAGGTGCTACACTCGAGATCTCCTACATTGGCTATAAAACCGTTACAGTCAAAGCAGAAGGTACAGCTCTCCACATTACGATGAAAGAAGACGCCGAGGTACTGGATGAAGTTGTTATCGTGGGTTATGGTTCACAAAAGAAGGTGAACGTAACCGGTGCTGTCGGTATGGTAAACTCCGAAGTACTCGAAGCCCGTCCGGTACAAAATGTATCACAGGCATTGCAGGGTGTAGTACCGGGTCTGAACCTCTCGGTAGGTAACTCCGGCGGTGCACTGGATAGCTCAATGAGTATCAATATCCGTGGTGCCGGTACCATTGGCGACGGCTCCGGATCTTCTCCCCTTATTTTGATCGATGGCATCGAAGGTGACCTGAACTCGGTTAACCCGAACGACATCGAAAATGTATCCGTACTGAAGGATGCAGCCTCTGCTTCTATCTATGGTGCCCGTGCCGCATTCGGTGTAATCCTCGTTACAACCAAGAGTGGTAAGAGCGGCAAAGCAAAAGTCAGCTATAACGGTAACGTACGTTTCTCCGATGCGCTTTGTGTTCCGGAAATGATGGACTCTTATCAATTCGCACTCTACTTTAACCGTGCAGCCGAAAATGCCGGTGACTCAGGCCCATTCAGCCAAGAAGCGCTCGACCGTATTCTTGCCTACCAAGCCGGAACCCTGAAAGAGACAATGACCATGAACGAACAAACCCGTAAATGGCAGGCTTATGGCGGTGCTAATGCCAACACCGACTGGTTCAAAGAATTCTATAATGACTGGGTTCCGTCACAAGAGCACAGCCTGAGCATCAGTGGAGGTTCGGAGAAAACGCAGTATACCATCAGCGGAAGCTTCCTCGATCAGAACGGTCTGCTTCGCCATGGTAGCGATAATTTCCAACGCTATACGATGAACGGTAAAATCACAAGCCAGATTGCTGACTGGTTCACTGTCACTTACTCAACCAAATGGACACGCGAAGACTTTGACCGTCCGTCCTATCTGACAGGTCTCTTCTTCCATAACATCGCCCGTCGCTGGCCGACCAACCCGGCTTACGACCCGAACGGACATCCGGTAGACGGCATGGAAATCGAACAGTTGGAAAACGGTGGAAAACAGATCAATCAGAAAGACCTGAACACGCAACAGCTACAGTTCATTTTCGAACCCATCAAAAACTGGAGAATCAATGTGGAAGGTAGTTTACGCACAACGAACACGAACGAACATTGGGATGTATTGCCGGTATATGCATACAACGCAGATAACGAACCGTACCTGATTTCATGGAACGGCGGCGCACTCGGCCTCTCTCAGGTAAACGAGTATTCATATAAAGAAAACTACTACACGACCAACATCTACTCGGACTACTTTAAACAGTTTGACAGCGGACACTACTTCAAAGTTATGGCCGGTTTCAACAGTGAGCTTTATAAAACCCGTTATGTCCAGGCTCAAAAGAGCACACTGATTTCAAGTTCGGTGCCTACCATCAACACAGCCACCGAAGACCCGAAAGCATGGGGAGGATATGCCCACAATGCCGTAGCCGGTTTCTTCGGACGTATCAACTACAATTATAAAGACCGATACATGGTGGAAGCTAACGGACGTTACGACGGTTCGTCACGTTTTATAGGTGACAAACGCTGGGGATTCTTCCCTTCATTCTCTGCCGGATGGAACGTTGCACAAGAACCATTCTTTGAAAGAATCGCCGAAAAATGCAGTATCGGTACATTGAAACTCCGCGCTTCTTGGGGACAATTAGGTAATACAGATACCAAAGACGCATGGTATCCTTTCTATCAGACTATGCCGACAGGCTCCAACTATGGTTGGTTGCTGAACGGAGCATTACCCAACTATGCCAACAATCCGGGCATTGTCAGCATGAAGAAAACATGGGAAACCATCGAAACATGGGATGTCGGTTTGGACTGGGGATTGTTTAACAACCGCTTGACCGGTTCGTTCGACTACTTCGTTCGTTATACTTACGATATGATCGGTCCGGCTCCCGAATTAGCAGCATCTCTGGGTACAGGAGTGCCAAAGATCAATAATGCGGATATGAAGTCCTACGGTTTTGAACTTGAACTGGGTTGGAGAGACCGTATCCGGGATTTCTCTTATGGCGTGAAATTCGTTCTGTCTGATTCTCAGCAGAAAATCCTGAAATATCCGAATGAAGACTACAACATCGGTACTTATTACAAAGGCCAGAAACTCAATAATATCTGGGGATACAAGACAATCGGTATCGCACAAAGCCAGGAAGAAATGGACGCCCATCTGGCAAAAGTAGACCAATCGGCCTTGGGTAGTAAATGGGGAGCAGGCGACATCATGTATGCCGACCTCGACGGTGATGGCAAGATCAGCACAGGAAGCAATAAGCTGGGAGATACAGGTGACCGCGTTATCTTGGGTAACAGTACACCGCGCTTTAACTACGGTCTGACTATCGATGCAAGCTGGAAAGGAATCGACTTCCGCGCATTCTTCCAGGGCATCGGTAAACGTGACTATTGGCTGCAGGGCCCGTACTTCTGGGGATCAACCGGTCTTGGACAATGGCAGGCTGCCGGCTTCAAGGAACATTGGGACTTCTGGCGTCCGGAAGGTGACCCTCTGGGAGCAAACACCAATGCTTACTACCCACGTGTAGCAAGAAACGGCGGTAAGAATACGAATGTACAGAGCCGTTATTTGCAGAATGCAGCTTATTGCCGTCTGAAAAATATCCAGATAGGCTATACTTTGCCTAAAACATGGACAGAAAAAGCAGGTATGTCGTCTGTACGTGTCTATGTATCCGGAGACAACCTGCTTACTTTCTCTGATATCACAGGCATCTTCGACCCGGAAGCAATCGGAAGTACATATGATGCGAACAACGGTAAACTGTATCCGTTGCAGAGAGTCATTTCAGTCGGTTTAAATGTTAACTTCTAAAAAACACCAAGATTATGAAAATTAAAATGAAATATATCGTGGCGCAGGCTTGCCTCGTAGCGGGAGCATCCATAGCTCTGACTTCGTGCAACGACTTTCTGGACAGAGAGCCGCTGGATCAGGTCACCCCGCAAGAGTATTTCCAGACTGCAGACCACCTGGCAGCATATACCATTTCAAAATACAACTCTATGTTCTCAACACATAGCGGATGGAATGCCGGTACGGTAAACAATGATGGCGGTACAGACAACATGGTAGTGGGTGGTTATAACTCTACCTACTATGAAAAAGGAATCTGGAAAGTACCTTCAAACAATGACAACTGGTCCAACGGATTGTCACTGGCCCGTTATTGCAACTACTTTTTCGAACAGGTGCTGCCTAAATATGAAGCCGGAAAAATTTCGGGGGCAGAAGATGATCTCAAACACTACATCGGTGAAATGTATTTCATGCGTGCCTTGATATATTACAACCAGCTACGTAAATACGGAGATTATCCTATCATCACTGAGGTACTTCCGGATGATGAAGCGATACTGATTGAAAAGAGTGTACGTCAGCCACGCAATAAAGTGGCCCGCTTCATTCTCGAAGATCTCGACAAAGCCATCGGGTTAATGAAAAACCAAGGCTTCATGAACAACAATCGCCTGAACAAGCAATGTGCATTGCTGATCAAATCACGTGTGGCATTATACGAAGCTACATTTGAGAAATATCATCAGGGAACAGGCCGCGTGCCGGGTGACGAAACATGGCCGGGAAAGAGCGTACATCCGAATTTCTCACTTGATGTAACAGCCGAAATCAACTTCTTCCTCGACCAGTGTATGGATGCAGCCTCACAAGTAGCGGACGCTATCACACTGACTGAAAACACAGGGGTATTCAATCCGCTCAGCGACAGCGAATATTCCGGTTGGAATCCTTACTTTGAAATGTTCTCTGCCGAAGACATGAGTGGTTATTCCGAAGTTCTTTTCTGGAAAGATTATCTTCGTTCGGGAAGTATCAACATCAGCCACGGTGCTCCCAACTATATTTATTCAGGTGGAAACAATGGAATGTTGAGAAGCTATGTACAGACTTTCCTGATGGAGAACGGATTGCCCTGGTATGCCAGCAACAGCGGATTTAAAGGTGACAGCAGAATTCAGGAAGAAAAGGAAGGACGTGACCAGCGCCTGCAACTTTTCTTATTCGGTGAGAAAGACAAACAGGCTCCGAGAGCCGATGGTGACGGCACTATGCCCGAGTTCGGCGAACCTGCTCTCTTTGAATTGCAGGAAGTCAGAGACTTGACGGGATATCGCATCCGCAAATGCCTGACTTATAAGAAAGACCAGATCATCTCCGGTTCCGACCAGTCGACCACAGGATGCATCATCTATCGTGGTGTGGAAGCTTACCTTAACTATCTGGAGGCATATTACCTGAGAAACGGTAAGGTCGACGGAAAAGCAGCCCAATACTGGACCGCTATCCGCAAACGTGGCGGAGTGGACACAGACTACGAAAAGACCATCCGCAATACGGATATGAGCAAGGAAGTAGACTGGGCAAAATACTCCGGTTCTACATTGGTAGACGCAACTTTATTCAATATCCGCCGCGAACGTCGTTGCGAATTCATCGGCGAGGGTATGCGTTGGGACGACCTGATGCGTTGGAGAGCTATGGATCAGTTGCTCACAACCAAATATATTCCGGAAGGATTCAACTTCTGGGATGAAGCTTATGATGACTATGTGGCAATGAAGAATGACAAAGGCGAGCCCAAATACAAAATTGTATCAGACGGTAGCTCAACGGCCAATATGTCAGCCAAAGAATTGGGTAAATATGTACGTCCGTACTCAATCGTCAAAGCAAACAACGCTGTATTTGACGGTTATACATTCGCTAAGGCATACTACTTGTATCCGGTGCCGATACGGCAAATGGAGCTTTTGTCTCCGGACCGTTCAGTCAACAATTCTGTGCTTTACCAGAATCCATACTGGCCAAGCAAAACAAGCGAACCTGCTATCGAATAATAGTTTTCCAATAGGAACTAAAATATAAAAAGTATTGATTTTTAGTATATAATAAAGTTGTTGTGGTAAGAGATTTATAGCAGCTACACAAATTTGAAAAAGGAAAATTGGGAAAAGGGCATCCGTGAGGATGTCCTTTTTTATATTATTATATAGGAAAAAAAAGCATATATAAACAGAAAAGGCTGTGCCAAATTACACAGCCTTTCGTTAGATAGATATCCGCAAATATTAGCTCTTATTGGCGCGTTTACGTTCAGTTTCATCCAGAATAACCTTACGCATACGCATTGCTTTCGGAGTAACTTCTACATATTCGTCTTCCTTAATGTATTCCAAGGCCTCTTCAAGAGAGAACTGTACAGGAGGAATCAAACGGGCTTTCTCGTCAGAACCGGAAGCACGCATATTAGTCAACTTCTTCGACTTAGTCACATTTACAACCAAATCTTTTTCGTGAGCATGCTCACCCACTACCTGACCTGCATACACCTCTTCCTGAGGGAAAATAAAGAATTTACCACGATCCTGCAATTTGTCGATAGCATAAGCAAATGCAGTACCACTCTCCATAGCGATAATCGAACCATTGGTACGACGTTCTATGTCTCCTTTGAACGGCTGATATTCCTTAAAGCGGTGTGCCATGATAGCCTCACCTGCCGAAGCCGTCAGAACATTCGTACGAAGACCGATGATACCACGCGAAGGCATATCAAATTCAAGGTTGATGCGTTCACCGGTATTCTCCATCATAGTCATCTCACCTTTACGGCGGGTTACCATATCGATGATCTTACTTGAATATTCTTCAGGTACGTTAATCGTAAGCTCCTCAATCGGTTCACATTTTACTCCATCTATTTCTTTATAGATTACTTGCGGCTGTCCGACCTGTAACTCGTAACCTTCGCGACGCATGGTTTCGATCAAGACAGAAAGGTGAAGCACACCACGGCCTGATACAACCCATTTACCGTCTTCTTCGCTCTTACGTACGCGCAAAGCCAGATTCTTATCCAATTCCTTGGTCAGGCGATCATGGATATGACGTGAAGTTACAAATTTACCATCTTTACCATAGAACGGAGAGTCGTTGATGGCAAACAGCATACTCATAGTCGGTTCATCGATAGCAATAGGTGGCAATGCTTCCGGAGTTTCATAATCACAGATCGTATCTCCGATCTCGAATCCGTCAATACCTACCAAAGCGCAAATATCTCCCGAAGAGACCTCAGTCGTCTTCACACGACCCAGCCCTTCGAATACATGAACCTCTTTAATCTTAGATTTCACAATGCTGCCGTCACGCTTAGCCAAAGACACGTTCATGCCTTCTTTCAGTGTACCACGATGAACACGCCCTACAGCAATACGGCCTGTATATGAAGAATAGTCAAGTGAAGTGATCAGCATCTGAGGAGTACCCTCCAATTGCTCCGGAGCAGGAATGTTCTCTACAATACAATCCAGCAAAGGCACAATACTGTCCGTCTGCTCTTTCCAGTCCGTACTCATCCAGTTATTCTTGGCCGAACCATAGATTGTCGGAAAATCAAGTTGCTCTTCGGTAGCATCCAGGCTGAACATCAGGTCGAAGACCATCTCGTGTACTTCGTCCGGACGACAGTTCGGTTTGTCTACCTTATTAATAACAACAATCGGTTTCAATCCGATTTCCAAAGCTTTCTGCAGCACAAAGCGCGTTTGCGGCATCGGGCCTTCAAAAGCATCAACCAACAGAATGCATCCGTCGGCCATGTTGAGCACACGCTCTACTTCGCCACCGAAGTCGCTGTGTCCCGGGAGTATCAATAATATTAATCTTAGTTCCGTTGTAATTGATAGAAACGTTTTTAGAGAGGATCGTTATCCCTCGTTCACGCTCCAAGTCGTTGTTATCCAGAATTAATTCTCCGCTTGTTTGGTTGCCGCGAAACAAGTTTCCGGCTAAAAGCATTTTATCGACGAGAGTCGTTTTCCCATGGTCAACATGGGCAATAATTGCAATGTTTCGAATATTTTGCATATAATACCTATTATTTGGCGACAAAGGTACAAAAATTGGATTAGAAAAAAGGGATACTATAGAAAATATTTCCTGCAATTCATTGTGGGATAAAAGATAATGCCTATCTTTGCACGCTCAAAGAAACATTTTATAGATCAATAATTTTATTAATTATGTATTTAGACGCTGCTAAAAAGCAAGAAATCTTCAGTAAGTACGGAAAGTCTAACACTGATACTGGCTCAGCTGAGGCCCAGATAGCTTTGTTTTCATACCGTATTACTCACCTGACTGAGCACATGAAGCTCAACAGAAAAGATTATAGTACAGAAAGAGCTTTGACTATGTTGGTAGGTAAACGTCGTGCTTTGCTCGACTACCTGAAAGCAAAAGATATCACCAGATATCGTGATATCATCAAAGAGCTCGGCTTGCGTAAGTAATCACTTACTGCGAACAAAATTTAAAAGCCGTTTCCTCTCTATGGAGGAAACGGCTTTTATTTTTTATCTTTCTCCCTTGCTTGGATATAAAATTTCATTAATTTTGCAGCAAAACGAATTAAATTATAACCTTTTACCGGGAAAATACATTCAACATTATGGATACAAGCAAAATCGTAGGAGAAAAAATTAAATCACTCCGTGAGAACAAAGGAATCTCAATAGAAGAACTTGCCGAACGCTCAGGATTGGCCATTGAACAAATAGAACGTATCGAAAACAATATTGACTTGCCTTCATTGGCTCCACTTATCAAAATAGCCCGCGTATTGGGCGTACGTCTGGGCACTTTCCTCGACGACCAGGACGAAACAGGTCCGGTAGTCTCACGCAAGATGGAAGCTACAGACACGATCAGCTTCTCAAACAACGCCATCCATTCGCGCAAACACATGCAGTATCATTCACTGTCCAAGTCAAAAGCCGACCGCCATATGGAGCCGTTCATCATCGATGTAGCCCCTACACAAGACAGTGATTTTGTACTTTCTTCTCACGAAGGAGAAGAATTCATCATGGTCATGGAAGGTGTCATGGAAATCAGTTACGGAAAAAGCACTTACCTGCTCGAAGAAGGTGACAGTATCTACTATGATTCCATCGTCCCCCATCACGTTCATGCTTATGAAGGACAAGCCGCTAAAATCCTGGCAGTAATCTATACACCTATTTAATGATCAGCAATGATCGCTCTACACATTACTAAAAACATGCAACTATACGAAAGAACACTCGGACAATGGCTTGAACATTGGGCCGAAACAACACCGGACAAAGAATATATTGTATACTCCGACCGCAACTTGCGCTTCACCTGGAAGCAATTCAACAAGCGGGTAGACGATATGGCGAAAGGATTGATTGCCATCGGAGTGGAAAGAGGTACCCACGTCGGAATCTGGGCAGCAAACGTACCGGACTGGCTTACCTTATTATATGCCTGCGCAAAGATAGGTGCAGTCTACGTAACGGTAAACACCAACTATAAACAAGCCGAACTGGAATACTTGTGCGAGAACTCGGATATGCATACGCTCTGCATTGTCAACGGCGAAAAAGACAGCGACTTTGTACAGATGACCTACACCATGCTTCCGGAACTGAAAACCTGCGAACGAGGACATCTGAAAAGCGAGCGTTTTCCTTATATGAAGAACGTAATCTACGTAGGACAGGAGAAACATCGCGGAATGTACAACACACAGGAGATCCTGTTGCTAGGCGATAACATAGAAGACACCGAGCTCAACGAACTCAAGTCGCAGGTCGATTGCCACGATGTGGTAAACATGCAATATACATCAGGAACAACCGGATTTCCCAAAGGGGTTATGCTGACACATTACAATATCAGCAATAATGGTTTCCTGACCGGAGAACACATGAAATTCACGGGCAATGATAAACTCTGCTGTTGTGTTCCATTGTTCCACTGCTTCGGTGTAGTGCTGGCCACCATGAACTGTCTGACTCATGGTTGTACTCAAGTGATGGTGGAACGTTTTGACCCGCTGATCGTATTAGCCTCTATCCATAAAGAGAGATGTACAGCACTTTATGGAGTACCCACTATGTTTATTGCCGAACTGAACCATCCGATGTTCGATATGTTCGATATGTCGAGCCTCCGCACCGGTATCATGGCCGGCTCACTCTGCCCGGTAGAATTGATGAAGCAAGTGGAAGAGAAAATGTATATGAAGGTTACCAGTGTATACGGACTGACAGAAGCAGCCCCCGGAATGACTGCTACACGCATTGACGATCCGTTTGACGTACGTTGTAACACCGTAGGGCGTGACTTTGAATTTACGGAGGTAAAAGTGCTCGATCCTGAAACTGGTGAAGAATGCCCGGTCGGCGTACAGGGGGAAATGTGCAACCGGGGATATAACACCATGAAAGGATATTACAAGAATCCACAAGCTACGGCTGAAGTGATAGACAAAAACAATTTCCTACACTCAGGAGACTTGGGAATCAAGGACGAAGATGGGAATTATCGTATCACAGGACGTATCAAAGATATGATCATCCGTGGTGGAGAGAATATCTATCCCCGTGAGATAGAGGAATTCCTCTATAAGCTCGACGGAGTGAAGGACGTACAGGTATCGGGCATCCCATCTAAAAAATATGGAGAGGCAGTAGGGGCTTTCATCATTTTGCACGAAGGAGTAACCATGCAGGCTTCGGACGTACAAGACTTCTGCCGGAATAAAATCTCCCGCTACAAAATCCCTAAATACATTTTCTTCATTGACGAATTTCCCATGACCGGGAGCGGTAAGATACAAAAATTCAAACTGAAGGATTTAGGACTGAAGCTCTGTGAGGAGCAAGGTATCCAGATTATATAAAGCAGATATGCATGATAAGTGATTAGCGTCTGACGCTAATCACTTATCACTGTCACTATTTTGCCATAGGCAGAGTAAAATAGAAAACAGTTCCTTCTCCCTGTTTGGAACGTACCCAGATACGCCCGCCCATCTTTTCGACAAGCATCCGGCAGATAGTCAGTCCCAATCCTGTCCCTTGCACAAAATCATCTATTTTTCCGAAACGCTGAAAGATGGTGGCCACCCTTTCTGCCGGAATACCTTTCCCCGTATCAGACATGTAAAACTGTACCATATCCGCCTTCTTCTGAAATCCAAAATGAATTTCTCCGACAGAAGTAAATTTAATGGCATTGGTAATCAGATTAACCAAAACCTGAGAAATACGTTCCCAGTCTCCTTGTATGCAAAGTTGCGAATCTACCTCGTCCAGCACAAGCCGAACTTCCGGCTTAACCGATTTCACATGCAATTCATATAACTGTAAACAGATATCTTTCAGCCTCACCGGGTGATAAGAAAGCTCCAAGGAACCGGCTTCAAGTGCCGAAAGATCAAGAATATCATTAAAGAGATTCAACAGAACAGTCGAGTTGTGTTCCACAATATCGGCATACTGTCGCTTTTCACACTCATTGTCCGCTTCAATAATCAGTTTGGAAAAACCTACAATCGCATTCAGAGGAGTACGGATTTCGTGGCTCATATTAGCCAAAAACGAAGATTTCATCCGGTCGGCCTCTTCTGCCTTAATCCGGGCAGCTATAAGCTCCTTTTCCGTCTTCTTGATTTCGGTTACATCCCACGATACTCCGATAATATAAGGATGCTGACCTCCCGAAGGGACAACTGTTTTCATTGTAGTGACCGTACGGACCTCACCGCTCATAGTTGTATAATTCTCCAGATATTCAATACGTCCCAACTTCATCACCTTCAAATCGTCTTCCCGGAAATGTTCGGCATCTTTCTTGTCCGGGAATATATCTGCATCCGTACTACCGACAGCCCTCTGGACAGAGATTCCGGAATGCTCGGCAAAAGCTTTATTCCAATAAAGATAACGAAAATCATTTCCGGTATCCTTCACAAATAAATAGACGGGAATATTGTTCAAAATGTCATTCATCAACGAATTGAGACGTACAATCTCACTTCGCTGGGTCTCATTGATCTTAGCCATCTCAGTCTCCTGCGAGACATCGCGACACATACATAACAAATACTGATCATCCAGCGGAAAAATACGATTTTCATAATGATGGAGTACCCCGTCCAGCATTAATGAATGTTCAGCTGTCGAACTCTTACCGGTATGGATGACTTTATCCATGTTGTGACGAACACTTTCATACGCTTCTTCGGGAACAATATCTTTTACATTTGAATTAATAATACTATCGGAGGTGGTACCTTCCACATGATTTGTTGTAGGAGATGAAGCCAACTCCACAATGTTCGCATTATGGTCAAAAACAGTCAGCATATCAGGCAATGCATCTAAAATCCGAGTACTGTACCGTTCACGGAATCGCCCTTTTTTCAGAGAGTCGAGTTCGGAAGAGAGGCCTTCCACCTTCTTTTCCAATTTACATACAATTTCCAGTAGTTCCTCTTTCGTTTTATGCTCGTAATGTCCCATGGATTTGAGTCTATTTAAATCTGTTTTGTTGTATATAGCATCACATTACTTGCAAATATAATACATATATCCAAAAAATATCCTACAAATCGAAGTTATTATTGATTAAAAAAGTCGATAGCTTTTGCCCTACTACTCAGAATGTTCTATCTTTGCACCACTTTATATTTTAAACAATTTACATTTATGTCCACAGAATTATTCTCTACCCTGCCCTACAAAGTGGCAGACATCACGCTTGCCGACTTCGGTCGCAAGGAAATCGACTTGGCAGAAAAAGAGATGCCCGGCCTTATGGCTCTTCGCGAAAAATATGGAGAATCCAAACCATTGAAAGGTGCCCGTATCATGGGATCACTGCACATGACTATCCAGACTGCCGTCCTGATCGAAACACTGGTAGCCCTGGGAGCTGAAGTGCGTTGGTGCTCTTGCAATATATATTCAACTCAAGATCATGCTGCAGCAGCTATCGCAGCTTCAGGTGTTGCCGTATTTGCCTGGAAAGGAGAAACATTGGCAGACTATTGGTGGTGTACCTTGCAGGCCCTGAACTTTGAGGGAGGCAAAGGACCGACAGTGATTGTCGACGATGGCGGGGATGCCACTATGATGATCCATGTAGGTTACGAAGCAGAAAACAATGCTGCTGTATTGGACAAAGAAGTACATGCCGAAGACGAAATAGAATTGAATGCTATACTGAAAAAAGTGCTGGCAGAAGACAAAGAACGCTGGCACCGGGTAGCGGCTGAAGTGCGCGGAGTTTCGGAAGAGACAACGACCGGCGTGCATCGCCTATACCAGATGCAGGAAGAAGGCAAGTTGTTGTTCCCTGCCTTCAACGTAAACGACTCGGTTACCAAATCCAAATTCGACAACCTGTATGGTTGCCGCGAATCATTGGCAGACGGCATCAAACGTGCCACAGACGTAATGATTGCCGGCAAAGTAGTTGTGGTATGCGGTTATGGCGATGTAGGTAAAGGCTGTTCACACTCTATGCGTTCCTACGGAGCCCGGGTGCTGGTTACAGAGGTCGATCCTATCTGTGCACTGCAGGCTGCCATGGAAGGTTTTGAAGTAGTAACAATGGAAGACGCCTGCAAAGAAGGTAACATCTTTGTTACTACTACCGGTAATATCGATATCATCCGTATCGATCACATGGAACAAATGAAAGATCAGGCTATCGTTTGCAACATCGGCCATTTTGACAATGAAATCCAGGTAGATGCACTGAAACATTATCCGGGTATCAAACGTGTCAATATCAAGCCACAGGTAGACCGCTATTATTTCCCTGACGGTCACAGTATCATTCTGTTGGCAGACGGTCGGTTGGTAAACCTGGGATGTGCCACAGGCCACCCGTCATTCGTAATGAGTAATTCATTTACCAATCAGACATTGGCCCAAATCGAGTTGTTCAACAAGAAATACGATATCAATGTATATCGTTTACCTAAACATCTGGATGAAGAAGTAGCCCGCCTACACCTTGAAAAAATTGGTGTGAAGCTGACCAAGTTGACTCCGGAGCAGGCTGCCTACATCGGTGTGTCTGTTGACGGTCCTTACAAAGCGGATCATTACAGATATTAAAAAAGTTACGATTGGACGATTTACGAATAACGACTGAAATTACTTTTTCTCACTTCAGGATAGTAAATCGTCTAATCCTAAGTCAAACTTCAATTGTAAATTGTAAATCGTCTAATCGTAAATGAAAAAATTTCTTCCTGACCTGATTGCCATTCTGGCATTTATAGTTATCTCTTTCATCTATTTCTTCCCTGCTATCACCGAAGACCGGATTCTCTTCCAGCACGACACCGTGGCCGGAGCCGGAGCCGGACAAGAAGCCAAAGAATATTATGAGAGAACAGGTGAACGTACCCGCTGGACCAATGCACTCTTCGGAGGTATGCCTACCTACCAGATGTCCCCGAGTTACGACTCTACCGAGCCGCTGACATTTGTACAGAAAGTATATCACCTTTTTCTTCCGAACTACGTATGGCTCACATTTATCATGATGCTCGGGTTCTATATCCTGCTAAGGGCATTCGGCATACCGGCATGGCTCGCAGGGTTAGGAGGAATCATTTGGGGATTTTCGTCCTATTTCTTCATTCTGATAGCTGCCGGACATATCTGGAAATTTATTACTTTAGCCTATATTCCACCTACGATAGCAGGTATAGTACTTGCTTACCGAAAGAAATATCTGTTAGGAGGTATTATCACCGCTTTATTCATGGCTATGCAGATATTGTCCAACCATGTGCAGATGACTTATTATTTCTTGTTTGTTATTCTTTTCATGGTAGGCGCATTCTTCGAAGACGCCTGGCGAAAAAAAGAACTCCCCCAATTCTTCAAAGCTACCGGCGTGCTGATTGTTGCAGGACTGATTGGAGTATCCATCAACCTCTCAAACCTATACCACACTTACGAATATAGTAAAGAAACGATGCGTGGTAAAAGTGAACTGAAATATGAAGGAGCTGCCGCCAAACAGACTAGCAGCGGCCTCAACCGCGATTACATCACTCAATGGAGTTATGGTATCGGTGAAACATTCTCCCTGCTGGTCCCCAATGTCAAAGGAGGTGCTTCCGTACCGCTGTCACGAAGTGAGAAAGCAATGGAAAAGGCTAATCCGATGTATAGCAGCCTCTACTCACAGCTAACTCAATATTTTGGCGATCAGCCGATGACAAGTGGTCCGGTCTATGTAGGCGCATTCGTACTAATGCTTTTCATTTTGGGATGTTTCATTGTAAAAGGTCCTATGAAATGGGCACTACTGGGAGCTACCATCTTCTCTATCCTACTTTCATGGGGTAAAAACTTCATGGGACTGACAGACTTTTTCATCGATTATATCCCAATGTACAATAAGTTCCGGGCTGTATCCTCTATTTTGGTAATTGCCGAGTTTACTATTCCTTTGCTCGCCATCCTTACCCTGAAGGAAATACTCACCAAGCCGGAATTATTGAAAGAGAAACTGAAATACATCTATATCAGTTTCGGATTAACCGGGGGATTGGCACTGCTCTTTGCCATTGCTCCCCGTCTGTTCTTTCCTACCTATATTCCAGGTAACGAAATGGCAGCTCTGCAAAATGCCCTGCCTGCCGACCAACTATCGCCCATTATTGCCAATCTTGAGGAAATGCGTGTACACCTTTTCACCTCTGATGCTTGGCGAAGTTTCTTTATCGTCACCATCGGCACCCTGCTTTTACTGGCCTATAACGCCAAAAAGCTGAAAGCAACCTGGACTGTTGCCGCTATTGCTCTATTATGCCTGGGAGACATGTGGAGCGTAAATAAACGTTATCTGTACGACGAACAGTTTATCCCGAAATCAGAGCAGACTGCTACATTCCGGAAAACACAGACAGATGAACTAATCCTGCAAGACCCATCACTGGATTATCGTGTACTGAACTTTGCGGGCAATACATTTGAAGAAAACAATACCTCTTATTGGCACAAGAGCGTAGGCGGTTATCATGCTGCAAAGCTTCGCCGTTATCAGGAAATGATAGACCATCACATCGCTAAAGAAATGCAGGCAGCCTATCAGGAAGTAGCTACAGCCGGTGGACAAATGGATAGCGTAAACGCTGCTAAGTTTCCTGTATTGAATATGCTGAATACGAAATACTTTATATTCCCTGCCGGACAGCAAGGTCAAACAGTCCCCATTGAGAACCCATATACTTTCGGAAATGCATGGTTCATAGATAAAATACAATACGTGAACAATGCAAACGAAGAAATCGATGCCATCGGGCAAGTCGACCTGCAACAAACCGCTATAGTAGACTCTAAGTTTAAAGAGGCACTGAAAGGAGTGAACGAGGGGTACAAAGACTCACTGTCTACGATTCGTTTGACCAGTTATGAACCTAACCAATTAGTATACGAGACTTCCTCACCCCAAGACGGTATAGTGGTTTTCTCCGAAATATATTATCCGGGGTGGACGGCAACCATTGATGGCAAGCCCGCCGATATTGCCCGTGCAGACTACATTTTACGTGCTATGAATGTCCCGGCAGGTAAACACACCATCGAAATGCGTTTTGATCCGCAAAGCCTGCATATTACAGAAGGTATTGCATACGGAGCGATGGCGTTATTGCTGGTAGGAGTAATAATCCTGATATGGATCTATCGAAAAAAAATATAGTGAAAACAGCAAATAATCATTAATTAAATGATGAAAGAGGGTGTTTCATAACTCACCACAGATTACACGGATTTACACAAAAACGTTTTTAATACACTGATAACCAATGATATTTATCTGTGTAAATCAGTGTAATCTATGGTGAATACGAGTTTTGACACATCCCTCTTTATTGTTTTAATATAATAACGACAAGGATTATAATAGACAAAGGAAGTTCACAATAATCTTCAAGCAAAAGTATATGATAATTGGATGTTCCGGATGGAGGTTATACATCAAAACCAACATTACACAGGAAATCTTCTTTTAGCATTCTGTCAAAATGTATTTTGAGATTCCTCAGAATCAATTCTTTGTGCCCTGGAAACAAGAAGAGAGTAAAAAACGCAGGAATACCCTTTTCCAGGAAGTCAGAGAGTCGGAAAATACAGTGAAATGCTACCATAAAGACAAGATACCAAGGGCATTTACTCTTAGGAAGAAACCTGGAAATCTCATAAACATTCGGAATAACACTTTTAAAAAGAGTCCTCCAAACTCTGTTCTAGAAGAAAAAGCAGTTCTTTTTCCCTAAATTAAGGGATGTTTCGAGAAGGAAAACCGATGCTTTCATCAGAATACAGACTTCTTATTCATAAGAAGTTAACTTCCTACTCTCAGGAAATTAATTCTCTGTCGGCAGGAAGTTAGTTATTTGCCGACAGGAAGTTAACTTCCTTCCGATACCTCTCACATAATTTCCCGGTAACAAGTGATCTGAAAAGAAATATCTGATGATTCCTCTTCTATTTCGCAACATTTCGCCAAAGCAGATGCCAGCAGAAAAATAAAACAGCAAACATTTTGATACCGAACAGCGCTCTAAGCTATCAAATAAAAAGCGCTATCCTTCCTCTGAATAGAGGGTAAAAGACAGCGCTTGATCTATCACTAAGAATCTTCTTACATAGTAGCAGGTAATGTTACCTTGAAATTTGGATTTTCCGTATGTTGCTGATGAATAATCCCAACCATTTTCTTCACAATATCAGGATTTTCGGCAGCTACATTATGATCTTCATGGATATCTGTCGCCAGATTATAAAGGAAAGGAGTACCTTTCTTGACAACCATTTTCCAGTCTCCCATACGTACACCGATCTGGTTCGTTTCATTAAACTCCCAATAGAGAAAATCATGTTTTTTCTGGTTCTTTTTACCCAGTATGGTCGGAGCAAAAGAGATACCATCAAAATAATCCGCTTCCTTTTTCTTATTCACATATTTTTTCGTGAAGTTCTTCACGCCTGTCAAATCACACAAGGTAGGCATGACATCGTAGAAAGCACATTGATGATCATTCACTGTTCCGGCAGCAACCTGACCGGGCCAACGGACAATAAACGGAACACGGATACCTCCCTCGTAACACTGGCGCTTCAAGCCACGTAACTTTCCGTCACGCCCGAAGAAAGTAGGATCGGCTCCGCCTTCCTCATGGGGCCCATTATCACTGGTAAAGATGACAATCGTATTCTCATCAAATCCTTTCTCTTCCAACTTCTTCAGAACTTCGCCCACATAATAGTCCAAACGGGTGATCATACCCGCAAACTGTGCATGCACATGGGTAATGGCGTTATATCTGGATCCTTTTTGACCACCAAAAGCTTTGTCATCAGCAAACTGTGTCTTATAATGATTCAAAATAGAGTCTTCCGGTTGCACTAACTCTGCATGCGGCAAGGTATAGGTAAAGATTCCGAAGAAAGGTTGTTCACCATCCTGTTTCTCGATCCATTCCATCGCTTTCTGATGAATCAGATCAGCTGAGTATTGAGTACGTTTATGATAATCTGGACCGTACATCGGATATTTGATATTCTCTTCCATCACAACACGTACAACACCTGTATCACCCAACGACGGACTATAACGATTCAGAAAATTGGGATAATAGAGATGTGCCTGAAATTGACAGATATATCCGTAATATTCATCGATTCCTCTTTTATCCGGAGTGGACGCCGAGCCTTCGTATCCCCCCGCCCATTTACCAAACATACCGGTTGTATATCCGTTATCTTTCATTATTTCGGGCAGAATGACATGTTCCGGATCATAGGGATGTTGTCCGACAACTGAAAATTCTTTATTATCGCCATACATCACTGTAGACGCCTGAGTCCAATACTCTTTATTACCACGCACTTCGCAATGTCCGGTATGTTGTCCGGTCATCAACGATGCGCGCGAAGGTGCACTCACCGGACTTCCGGCATAGGCTTGCGTAAAGCGCATGCCTTCACGGGCCATGTTGTCAATATTAGGGGTGCTGATGTATGGCTGTCCATAGCAACCCAGATCTCCATACCCCATATCATCACACATAATAAAGATGATATTCGGTTTTTGAGGGGTATGGGCCTTTTCTTTATGGGCAAATGCTTGCGGACTGCCTAATCCGACAAGTAATGCACTACTATAAATAATTTTTTGATTCATTCTTGGGTTTGTTTCGAGTTCATTTGGTTTTAACTTCACCACAGATAACACAGATTTTCACAGATTAATAATTTATTTTATTGATAACAAGATTAGAAGTTCTGTGAAAATCTGTGTTATCTGTGGTGAAACAGGTTCATTGCTATTCCGTTTCAATTATTCCCACCCCGGATTGTTAGGTGCAAGTGCCGGATTCAAGATAATTTCTTGAGTAGGAACCTCATAAAGATAATATCTCTCCTGCCAGCCTTCACCTGCTTTGATAGGGTCCGGTTGTAAATAAATATATCCTTCTGTCATGGCTCCGTCGGCAGGGTCCGGTCCACCGGTCGTTTCATTCAATAAGAACTGGGCACCATGTCTGAACTTATCTTTCGTCATCCACATTCCTTTAAACTGGCGGTTAAGGAACCAGGGCGCCATTCTCCAACGGCGGATATCGTAGAATCCGAAGCCTTCACCCATTAGCTCGACAATACGTTCACGGCGCACTTCCCATAAAACAGGATCTACCAGAACACCTTGTTCATTTCCTTTCGGATAATAGCGTCCACGGTTCGGATCAAAACTATCATCAATATCGGCAACCTTCATATCGGCCACACCGGCGCGTCTACGCAACTTATTAATAGATTCGTCGGCCACTGCCTGAGTGAACTGTCCGGTCTCACACATGGCTTCGGCATAATTCAATAAAACCTCTTCGATCTTAAAGATAGGCTTATCCGATGTGTTCAGAGTGACACCTCCGTTACGGTTCGTTTCCCAGTTGCTCCAATTCTTCCAGAAATAATATCCCGAGCGGCTTCTCACAAAACCTGTAGCTCCGATACCCCCCATAAAGTTTGGTGAAGAAGGTACCAATGAAGCACTCCAGTTCTGTCCGGGAAGGCGTTTCATACCAATACCGGGATTATCACAGGATTCGTTAGGACCCATAATATCGATATATTCACGATCTGCCGGATCATCGGTATAATCCCATGTTCTGGGATCTTCTTTCGTCTTCACCTTTGCTTTCACTTTATACGGTGGCATTACTACGTGATATAAACGCGGATCACGGTCACGGAAAGTAGCATAGGGAGTTTTATCTCCATGATAATTTGCAGAAGTAGCAATCGGCTTGCCATCTTTACACAGATAAAGGTCAACAGTATGCTGATTCATCTCTACATTGTGGCTATCCATATGTTCCAATGCACTAAAATTGGCCATCTTGATGTCTTGAACAAACTCCATATACAAGATGACACCCGGCACTTTGCCCAAATCTTCTGTTGTCCACATCTCTCCATATCCGGCTGCGGGCTGACCGTCTGTTCCGTAATAAAGAGTAGGGTAATCATTCATCAACAGACGGGACACCCGAATACATTCGTCAAAGAACTTCTGAGCTCCGTCTATTCCGTGATATTTGCGCCAAGTGGCTTCACGCAACGCAAATCGTGAGATAGCCGCACGAATACAATCGCGATTAATGGTATTTGCACCATCTTGCTTCTCAAAATCTCCAATATTCGCTTCAGCCCATTTCAAACGGTTCAATACGGAATCGGCCACAATTTCGCGGTCAACACGGGGACCGTAAGCCTCAGGAGAATTTTCGTTAAGGGCCGTATTAACCCAAGGCACCGCCCCAAAACGATTGATAAGCTCCATGTACCAGTATGAATGGAAAAAATACCCTACTGCACGCCAATGGTCCTTTTCGGCATCGGTCATTTCCGACTTATCGATGTTAGCAAGCAAAATATTGGCACGACGGAATGTGCCGGAAAAGCCCCAACCATTGCCCGAAGCTACACTCTGAACTCTTCCGAAAGCATAGTCATTGCCCGACTCATTGGCACGGCTTTCCAAGTATCCGGCATTCATATCACCTGCATAGCAGGAACCTTGTCCGGTTCCGTTAATGGTATTGGCTATATTATTATCCTTGAATATCTCATAACAAGGCCATGCAAACGACTTAAAGTTATCATAAGATCTAAAAGCATTATTTTCTGTCAGACTGGTGACAGGCGCATGCTCCAGAAAGCTGTCATTACATCCGGCCAGTCCGATTCCGGCTAAAATAGCCAATGATAGATATATCTTTTTCATTTTTAATTCTTGATTATGCGTTTATAATGTAAAGTTGATACCAAACGAAACGGTACGGAATGCCGGATAGTTCCAGCTCAGAGTTTCGGGATCGATACCTGAAGGTAATGAAGAGAAAGTTGCCAGATTTTCTACACTGACAAAACCCTTTAACTGATTTAAGCCGATTCGGGATATCCATGTTTTAGGAACGGTATACGACAAAGTAACGTTCTTGATGCGGAAGTAAGCGGCATTAGATAAATATTTATCTGTCTTACGTCCGTAATTGGAGCCGACTGTAGGATTTTGTCCATACATACGCGGATATTTGGCATTCGGATTTACGGCAGTGTAATCTCCATTGGCTGCATCTACCGGCCTCCAATAGTCAGTCAAACCATCAAACAGCGGTTGGTATTTGATATCGTTTACTGAATAAATATACATCGGGAATACCAGGTTATTGGCAATCCATGCATCACGCTGGCCGGTTCCCTGCATCATAATATTCAAGTCGAAACCCTTATAATTAGCACCGAGAGTAATACCATACAGATATTTAGGCAAGCTATTGCCTATTACTTTCTGGTCGCCGGGATTATCTAATGTACCGTCTCCGCTATCAATCTGATTTGTACTTTTGTCATCATCACGGAGATTTTTGAACTTCAAGTCACCGGGACGTGGACTGACACCTTTAATAGAGGCCACTCCATCTTTAAGTTTCCAACTATTAGTATCTACAAAATCATCTACCGTATAGAATCCGTCCACTTCATATCCCCAGATTTCTCCCAGTCTCTGTCCCGGATAAAAATTACTCAGCAGCTTAGAAGCAGCATTGTCGTCGTACTTAGTAATTTCAGAATAGCTATCAGAAAGATTGAATCCGACACGATAGTTGAACTTACCGATACGGTCTCTCCAGTTCACTGCCAGTTCCCAACCACGAGTACGCATATCGGCTGTATTCTGGAAAGGAGAACTTGCACCTACCACAGCAGGAAGCTGCATACCCGGAGCCAACATTCCTTTTGTATCACGCTGATACCAGTCGAACACAACATTCATACGATTACCGAACATATTCAAGTCGAGTCCGATATCCGTAGTGGCCACTTTTTCCCAAGTAAAGCTTGTACTTACCAGATTCGGTAAAGAGTTGATAGCAGTTACATAATCACCTCCAGACAGCCAACCGTTGTATTTATTGCTAACGCTCATAGTTGGGAAGTATGCATAGTTCACTACATTTTGGTTACCGATCACACCGTAAGATGCACGAATCTTCAGACCATCAATATAATTGCGCGTAACTTCCATAAACTTTTCCTGAGCTACGTTCCAACCCAAAGATACAGATGGGAAGAAACCAAAACGGGAATCTTTCGGGAACTTGGATGAACCATCGTAACGACCGTTCACTTCCAGCAAATACTTATCCATATAGTTGTAATTGACCCGGAAAAATCCTCCTCGAACAGAGTATTCATTATAACTGTCTGTCGCTTTTAGGTCACCTGTACCCGAACCCAATGCCGGTACTTCAACAACAGCCTGATTATAAGACAATACATTTACACCTTCTGTATACTTGGACTCCTGGTTGAAACCGGCCATTACACTGAAATGATGATCTTTGTTGAGATCGAATTTGTATGTTCCGTAAATATTGAAAGCATTGTAGTCGGTAAATTGCTTCTCTTTCTGCAAATAATCTTTTGCTGCATTCCAGATGTTATTACCTCCCTGAATATCTGTATACTGAGTTTTTCCGGTATAGAAATTATAATCATACATGTTCTTGTCAAATGTATACTCGAATACTGCCTCAAAACCTTTGAACGGTTTCAGAATAGATTTCACGAAAACACGCGGATTATCATACGACTTTTTCCATTTATTTGCTAACAATACCTGGTTGCGCGGTGTGTTGAAAGGCAAATCCTGAGAAATTGTAGAACAAACATCCGAAGGCATATTACCTTCCGGCTGATAAGAAACCTGATTACTGCCAAACATACTTCCCAAACCGGAATTAGGTTGCGACTGATTGGTACGTGCATAACTCATAGTCAACTCCTGGGTAAACCATTTGGTTATATCAGCAGAAATATAGGAATTGATGTTCAAGCGCTCATAGGTGTCTTTATCGGTGATCAGCACACCGTCCGTCGATACATATCCCGCCGACATACGATAACGCAATTTATCCGTACCACCGGATACAGAAAGATTGTGGTTCATCTGGAAGCTGGTCTCCATAAAATTCTTATAGGGATCATGCTCATTCAAATAATACAAAGCTCCATCCGTATCTGCGAAAATACCGTCACCTACAGTTTTGATAGATGAAGGATCCTGCCTATACTGTGTGAGGTATTCTTTCCACTTTGAAACGCTGGGTGAACCATACGACCAATAAGCATCAGAATATCCCCCGTCCTGATAAGCCTACAGATAATCCATCAAAGATGCCTGTTTAGGCAGATTGGTTGCAGTAGCAAAACCAAAATTATTGTTATAATTCAGACGAAAGGCCGTAGCTTCTTTCGGACGCTTGGTAGTCACTAAGACAACACCGCCGGCTGCACGTGCACCATAAATAGCTGCCGAAGCGGCATCTTTCAATACAGTTACGGTCTCAATATCTTCCGGATTCAACATATCGAGACTCCCCTCTACGTTATCAATCAAGATAAGGGGAGCGACATTGGCACCATAAGATCCGTCGCTATTCTTGATACCCACCGAATAGGCACCACGCAACTGGAATGACTTTCCGCTACCCGGAGCATTTCCACTATTAGAAACCAGCAGTCCCGGAACTGTACCTTGCAATGCATCAGAAGCCGTCATTATGGGACGATCGCCAATAATTTCGTCCATTTTAATAGATGAAACGGCCCCCGTCAGGTTCGCTTTCTTTTGTGAACCGAAACCAACTACCACCACTTCATCCAAAGTACGGGAATCATCCTTCAGTACTACTTTCAGAGGGGCCCCCGCTATGGCTTTCAATTCTTGCGTTACATAACCAATGTAAGAGATAACAATAACAGCACCCGGACTTACCGACAAGGAGAAATCTCCATTTATATCACTGATAGAACCATTTTGAGCATTATTTTTCTCCATAATGGTAGCTCCAATGACCGATTCACCCAAAGTATCCCTGATATTGCCTTTCACAACGATCTTATTACTCTGTTGTGGCGTTGCAACCACTACCGGGGTACTCTTCAGAATAACCTCATTGTCTTTGATAACATAGCTGATACCGCTATCTTTAAACAAAACATTCAGCACTTCCTCTATGGAACCTTCACAATGGATGTCACGGATCTTTGCATTGCTCAAATCGGCCGCCTTGTAGAAGAACGTATATTTACTGTTCTTCTCAATAACTTGAATAGCCTGTTTAATGCTCATTGCTTTTCCCTGCACGGTTATCTGTCCTTGCACGGCAAAAACGGACATAGGATACAGGAGCATAAACATAATTACGCCTGTCAGAAAACGCCTGTTACAGACGCTAAAACATAGTCTCATGTCTTTCATTTTTTGATTATACGATTAATTAGTGATTGATAAAAGCGATTATTTATAAATAATGATTTTCTGTGTTTCTTTTTTAAATTTCAAATTCATATTAATACAAATCTTTTCGATGACTTTAGAGGCAGGGTCATCATAGCGCATATAACCCGTGAACAAGTCATTGCGAGCTACTTTCCTATCGAGTTCTACCGGAATGTGGTAAATATCATGAATAGCTTCTATTAAATCATCCATACGCATGTCGACAAACTTATAACGCCCTTCATCCCAACTGATATTACCTATGTTCTTTAATATCACTTCATCTTTCTCGGGATGAAAAACAATCTGCTGCAAAGGTTTCATTTCAACTTTTCTCTGTGAAGCCTTCACATTGAAGTCAACCTTTCCACTAAAAAGAGTCACCTCCGCACCATCCTGACAGGTAGACTGCACACGAAAGACCGTTCCTTTGACTTCGACAAATGCCTGATCGATATATACTTTAAAATTATGTCCTTTACGCTTAGTTACTTCAAAAGTAGACACTCCCTCCAGCCATACTTCCCGGTTACTCATAAAATCCTGTGAAAAACGAAGACGGCTCCCAGCCTGCATCCAGACTTTTGAACTGTCGGGAAGTACATACAACCGGCTATTTGAAGAAACAACTTCAGTATACTCAATTATACGCTGTGAAGCTGTATGCCCTTTATCAAAAAAGAAAATACCACCTCCGATAATCAATAAAGCCGTAATACATGCGGCTAGTGCAACCCTCCAATATCTGAGTTGAAGTTTCTGACTACGCTCAACAGGAGCCTGGCATCTGGAGTCAATCTTATCCCAGATCCTTCTTTCAATAGCACCATTTTCCACTATATTTTTTGCCGCATCGAATTGTTTTTTCATTTTCGTCTCCACAACATTCCAATGTGCCAGCTCTTCCATTTCTTCCGAAGAAGACTCACCTGCAATCAATTTGCGGACAAGCCTATCATATTTATTAGAAATCTTCATATTCTTTATATTTCTTTCCAAAAATCCAAGCTATATTTATAAATCTATCCATAAATACACTATTTATAAAATTCCCCCCTATATGTTTTCGGCTTTTTTTCTGTTTTATAAATTGAGTATGCTATATTTGTAATTCAAACGTAACGCTTAATGAACGAAAAAGAAGCAATTATTAAACTAAAGACCTGCAATGATAAAGCCGCCTTTGCATTCCTCTATCGCTCTTATTGGGCTAAGGTTTACAATTTTACGCGACTTTACATCACCTCTGCGGTCGATGTGGAAGAAATCGTTCAAGAAGTTTTTATTAAAATTTGGGAGAATCGGGAAGCTTTGGATGAAGAACAAAATTTTGCCGGATACTTATTTATCACGATGCGCAACCTTGTTTTCAACCGTTCCCGTAAGAATCTGAATGAACCCTTCTACCAACTATCAGTGATAGAAGCTGTCGAAGAATCATACGATATAGAAGAAGAATTGGACGCAGCCAATCTGCGCACACATATCTCAGCACTGATCTCAATGCTGCCTCCCCGGCAGCAGGAAGTGTTTCGTTTAAGCAGGGATGAGGAACTTTCTTATCGCGAAATTGCAGAAAGACTACAAATATCAGAAAGAACAGTGGAACACCACATCTCCGATGCCCTAAAGTTTCTACGAAAAAACATCAAACTCTATTTACTGTTCCTTTCATTATAAATGAAGTAGCGCTGCTCTTCCCCGTTGGGACAGAACAGCGCCGATCATCAGTTTTTTATGAAAAACGAAACTTTCTTTCATAGAGAGGTATTACACTTACATAACAATTCTCTCTTCACAGAGATACTATTAACACTATATATAAACATGATGATTTTCATTAATAAATCAAAAATAAACATTTCTATAAAAATAAGAAATGGAAATCGACTAATAGAACAATTATGCCGATAAAAATGTTCTCTACATTTTTAGTAAACGTTTACTTAGATACCTTACCGGATACCAGACGGACAAGAATCCGACAGCAAAAACGGTAATAAATATCACGATGACATCCCACAAATGTACACTGACCGGATAAGCATCAACTACAAAATTTCCTGCAGCACTACCTCCACCCAATGAAATAATCCCGTACGTCATCTGAACCCAGCACAACAGCAATCCGAGTACAATTCCGATTATGGCTCCATAAAAGGAAATCATACATCCTTCAAAAAGGAAAATACGCGAAACCAACCGATCATTAGCTCCAAGCTTGCGAAGCGTATCCACATCTTCCTTTTTATCCAGAATAAGCATCGACAACGAACCTATCACATTAAAACAGGCAATCACTAAGATAAAAGTGAGAAACAAATATGAAACCAGTTTCTCTATCTCCATGATACGAAATACATCTTCCTGTTGTTCGTAGCGGTTACGAATAACAAAATCATCTCCCAGTTCTTTCTTAATCTTTGCTTTGACGAAGGAAAGATCAGAGCCGGGTTTTAACTTTAGTTCTATTGCAGACACTTCGGTAGTATAGTCAAGCAAACGTCGGGCAAAATCCAACGAAGTAAGAATATACTGTCCGTCATATTTCTGCTGATTGACCACAAACACAACACCGGGCGAATACAAATAATCCATATTAAAGGAAGCAGCCGGATTCGCCATATTAACCTTTCCGCTCCTTTTAGGAATATATATCTGCAACGGATCAACAAATCTGATTCCAGTCCCCAATGTAGAGACAAGCTCTATTCCCATCACCCCGTAATCAACAATAGAATCATTCAGCAAAAACTCACCTGCACCATAAAGGATACTATCTATCGCAGTCAACTGCTCAAAATTGTTTTGTACTCCCTTTATGACGGCCATCGTCTGGCGGTCCTTATATTGTACCATCGCATTCTCTTCAAGTGTTTCAGTCAGCACATCTACTTCCGGCATCTGCCGGATAGCTTGAATACGAGGGGCCTGTGCATCAAAAACTTTCCCTTCGGCAATCGTCACTTTCAGTTCCGGATCAAATACAGTAAACAGATCGGCCACTGTATCCTGAAAACCGTTGAATACGGAAAGTGTACACACCATCGCCATCGTAGCCAATGCCACTCCACACACAGAAATAGCAGAAATGATATTGATGGCATTGTGCTTTTTCTTTGAGAAAAGATATCGCCGGGCTATGTAGAAGGGGAGGTTCACTTCAACAAAGCATCTATCTTTTCAATGTAGTCCAACGAATCATCCACGAAAAACTTCAATTCAGGAATGATACGTAACTGATGACGAACACGAGTACCGAGTTCGAAACGAATGGACTTCATATTATTATTGATATTCTTTACCATTTCTTCACTCTTTTCAGAAGGGAAGATACTAAGATATACACGAGCTATACTCATGTCGGGACTGATACGTACAGCACTTACTGATACCAGTACACCGGGCATAGCTTTAGTCTGCAACAGGAAAATCTCACTGAGTTCTTTCTGTAACAGACGTGATATCTTGTTTTGTCTCGTTGTTTCCATAAATTTTTCTACGTAATTATTTTATCAAACAAGCAATTAGTACTTGTTACAATAGAACACAAAGTTATAGAAATATATCGTTTGATAGGCCAATAATATGTTATTTTTAATTTTCATTATTGAATTATTATTCAAAAAACGATCTTCACGGAAAGCACATAAGCAGACGTTACAAGAAAACATACACTTTTGAAATAAAATGTCGGTCTGAAATAAACCGACTCTACAGAAAAGATTTAAAGCAATTATCAACGAATACAAGAAGATGGACAGCCAGCTATTACAATCACTTATCACAGCCCAAACAACGAAAAATCATTCTACTTTTTACGAATTATAGTCAACCCGTCACGTAAAGGCAGAATTACTTTTTCTACCCGTTCATCATGTGCCACCAACTCATTGAAAGCCTTGATTCCGATCGTCTGGTGATCATTGCTATGTGGTTCTTCAAGCACATGACCATCCCACAAAGTGTTATCAGCTATGATATAACCTCCTACAGAAAGATGTGCAAGAGTCATTTCATAATAATCAATATACTTACGTTTGTCACCATCCACAAAAGCAAGATCAAACGTAATGCCCAATGCAGGTATTAACCGGAGAGCATCCCCAATATAAAATTTAATTTTATCAGCATAAGCTGAGTTTTCGAGCCAGGGACGGGTAAAGTCTTCTTGTTCATCATTAATCTCGAATGTGTGAAGCATTCCGCCCTCCTCAAGCCCCTCGGCCAGACAAAGAGCGGAATAGCCACTATAAGTCCCTATTTCCAATATTTGGCGAGGCCGTATCATACGAACAAACATCTTCAACATACGTCCCTGCAGATGACCGGAAGCCATACGAGGACGCAGGAGTTTAACATGCGTATCCCGATAAAGAGATTTCAGGTATTCACCTTCCTCATCGATATGCTGCAAGATATATTCGTCTAAAAGATCGGTCTCTTTCATCTCGTCTCTTATAAATAACGGTTGCTATTAGGCAACACACTATCACCGGCATGCTTCAAAGCATCTTCCACGACATTGATTTCGAGGAAAGAAGTCTGCGTTCCGGCTTTACCGCTACTCAGATAACCCACCATATCAGTTGGATGCAAACGTCCTTCTTTCAACAAACGGCGCAGAGCTGCAAAATAGTACTCCTGCCCGTTGGCAAGTTCAGGCATATAAATCGCTTCCACACCATAAGAAAGTGCAAGGTGACGCATAGTCTTCTCCTTATAACAAATTGCAAGTACCGGATATTTACCACGGAAAGCTGCTAAATTGCGTGCAGTACGCCCCTGATAGCTATCCGTAATGATGGCACGTATCTTTAGCTTAGTAGTTGCTTTTACAGCTTGTTTAGCAAGGAAAGCTGTGACATCATTACTGTTTTCGTCCAAAGGAATGCGAATGTCATTCTCCTCCAACTTGTCCTTCTCAGCCTGTGCAGCAATCTTAGTCATCGTTTTCACGGCCTCTACAGGATATTTGCCATAGGCAGTCTCACCACTCAACATCAAAGCGTCTGTACGATAATAGATTGCATTGGCAATATCGGTTACTTCCGCACGAGTCGGACGTGGATTATTAATCATCGTATGCAACATTTGTGTTGCCACGATTACCGGTTTTTTGGCAAGGATACATTTGCGTATCAACATACGCTGAATTCCCGGAATACGTTCCTGCGGTACTTCAATACCCAAGTCACCACGAGCTACCATTACTCCATCGGCAACTTCCAGGATCTCATCAATGTTATCGACACCTTCCTGATTTTCGATCTTGGCAATAATGCGGATATCACTATTGTGAGCGTCCAGTATTCCACGGATATCAAGCACATCCTGGCGGTTACGCACAAAAGAATGAGCAATGAAATCGATATCTTTCTCTATGGCATAAAGGATGTTATTACGATCTTTCTCGGTTAAAGAGGGGAGATTGATACGAACACCCGGAACGTTTACACTCTTACGGCTCCCCAAAGTTGCCTCGTTCTGGACTTCACAAAGTAAGTATTCGGTTGTTTTATCAATAACTCGCAATTCAAGGTCACCATCATCTATCAAAATAGTCCCCCCTACATTCAGGTCATGCACAAAATTCGGATATGAAACGGCAATGCATTCACGGGTAGTCTCACGATCGGGATCTCCTACGATTTTAACTTTCTCACCGATCTGATAAAGTATGGGGTCCGCATTGGCAGTGGTACGCACTTCCGGTCCCTTGGTATCCATAAGGATGGCAATGCGATTGGATACGGCACGCACATTGGCAATCAACGCCTCAAAACCTTCACGACTGGCGTGGGCTGTGTTCATACGAACCACATTCATCCCTGCATCAAACAACTCTTTTATAAAATCTACATCGCAACGTCTGTCTGAGATGGAAGCTACGATTTTAGTCTGTTTCAGCAACATAATCTATCTACCTATTTATATTTATACCTATTTATCTAATAAAGCTTCGAGTGCCAGACGATATGAGTTCAATCCAAATCCACAAATAACACCTTTACAAGCACAAGCAATCATAGATACATGGCGGAACTGCTCACGGGCATGAACATTGGATATATGAACTTCAACTACAGGAGAGGTTACGGAGCGGATAGCGTCCTGCAAAGCAATGGAAGTGTGTGTATAAGCTCCTGCGTTCAATATGATCCCATCCACATCGAATCCGGTTTGCTGAATAATATCTATGATTTCCCCTTCAACATTCGACTGGAAATAGCCCAATTCCACATCGGGATATTTTTTACGAAGTTCAGCCAAATACTCTTCAAATGTAACGCTTCCATATATAGAAGGTTCACGCTTGCCCAAAAGATTAATATTGGGACCATTAATAATTTGTATCCTCATAACACAATCCTGCTATTTTTAATACCTTTGTCTTCGAGAACAATATTTCAAGGTGCAAAGGTAGAAAAAAGAAATGAAATTAGAGGAAAAAACAAAAAAGAAGGATGAGCAAGGGCTGATTATCAAAAAGTACCAACAGTATCTGAAACTGGAAAAGTCCTTATCCAAAAACACACTGGAGGCTTACTTGACAGACCTGGAGAAGTTACTAAGTTTTCTATCAGCCGAAGGCGTGGAGATACTTGAAGTCAGCCTGACAGATCTTCAACGCTTTGCTGCCGGATTACATGATATTGGTATCCACGCCCGTTCACAGGCACGTATCATTTCAGGTATTAAATCCTTTTTCCACTTTTTGATTATAGCTGATTATATAGAAGCCGATCCCAGCGAATTGCTGGAAGGTCCCAAAATCGGATTTAAACTTCCGGAAGTACTGACTGTAGAAGAAATAGACCGGATTATTTCGACAATAGACCTGAGTAAGAACGAAGGGCAACGAAATCGGGCAATCCTGGAAACGCTTTACAGCTGTGGATTACGGGTTTCCGAGTTAACCGGACTAAAACTATCAGACTTGTACTTTGACGAAGGTTTCATTAAAGTAGAAGGAAAGGGCAGCAAGCAACGATTAGTCCCTATCTCTCCCAAAGCGATCCAGGAAATAAAGCTTTATTTCTTGGATCGAAATCGGATCAATATAAAAAAAGATCATGAAGATTATCTGTTTTTAAGCAGGCGAGGTACCCATTTATCACGAATCATGATCTTTCATCTCATCAAAGAGCTGGCCGATATGGCGGGAATTACCAAAAATATCAGTCCGCACACATTCCGCCACTCCTTTGCGACACACTTACTTGAAGGAGGCGCCAATCTGCGGGCTATCCAATGCATGTTGGGGCATGAGTCTATTTCGACTACCGAAATCTACACCCACATCGACCGCAATATGTTGCGAAGTGAAATCATAGAACATCATCCACGCAACATCAAATACCGACAAGAAAAAAAGCCGTTTCGGTAAACAATAGAGGCTGATTTGGTGTTGTTTAAGAAGGAAAATAGTGCTAAACAACCCGTAAACACGATAGTTTTCATTAAATTATAATAAAATTAAGAGTGTATTTGCCTAAATGTATAAGAATTAATATCTTTGCGTGGCATTTATGGGCAATCCACAGATGCATATTGAATAGACAAAATTTCAATTACAAACATTTAATTTATACCTAAAATGATCAAGAAGTTGTATTTGCCTTTACTTATGGCATTGGTTGTTGCATTGTCATCATGTAGCAACAAAATGGGTGCACTGTCATCTGATTACTTCACTACGACTCCTCAGGTACTGGAAGCTGTAGGTGGTAAAGTTCCTGTGACTATCAACGGAAAGTTCCCTGAAAAGTATTTCAAAAAGAACGCAGTTGTTGAAGTAACTCCGGTTCTGAAATGGGAGGGTGGACAAGTTAAAGGACAGCCTGCCGTATTCCAGGGTGAAAAGGTAGAAGGTAACGACCAGACTATCTCTTACAAGATGGGTGGTAATTACACGATGAAAACTACATTCGACTACGTTCCTGAAATGGCAAAATCTGAACTTTACCTTGAGTTCAACGCAAAAGTCGGAAAGAAAACAATCGCTATCCCTGCTGTAAAAATCGCAGACGGTGTGATCTCTACTTCTGAATTGATTAACAACACTTTGAGCAGTGCTAATCCGGCTTTGGGTGACGACGCTTTCCAACGTATCATCAAAGAAGCACACAACGCTAACATTATGTTCCTTATCCAACAGGCTAACATCCGCTCAAGCGAATTGAAGACTGCTAAGGAATTCAACAAAGAAGTTGCTAATGTAAACGATGCTGAAAACAAGAAGATCAGCAATATCGAAATTTCTGCTTACGCTTCTCCCGATGGTGGTGTGAAGTTGAATACAGGGTTGGCTGAAAACCGTGAAGGTAACACAACCAAACTGATCAACAAAGACCTGAAGAAAGCTAAAATTGAAGTTCCGGTTGATGCTAAATATACTGCACAGGACTGGGAAGGTTTCCAAGAACTGGTTTCTAAATCAAACATTCAGGATAAAGAATTGATCCTTCGCGTTTTGTCTATGTATCAGGATCCTGAACAAAGAGAAACTGAAATTAAGAACATCTCTTCTGTTTACAAAACTTTGGCTGACGAAATCTTGCCGCAGTTGCGTCGTTCTCGTTTGACTTTGAACTATGAAATCATCGGTAAGTCTGACGAAGAAATCGCTAATCTGGCTGCAACAGATCCGAAACAGTTGAACGTAGAGGAAATTCTGTACGCTGCTACACTGACTAACGACCCGGCTAAGAAAGCTGACATCTATACTAAAGCTTCTCAGCAGTTCCCGAATGACTATCGTGCATTCAACAACTTGGGTAAACTGGCTTATCAGGCAGGTGATCTGGACAAAGCTCAATCATACGTGAAGAAAGCAGAAAGCATTAAATCTGCACCTGAAGTAAACATGAACTTAGGTCTGATCGCTCTTGCTAAAGGTGACAAAGCTGCTGCTGAATCTTACTTAGGCAAGGCTGCCGGTGCAAAAGAACTGAACGAAACACTGGGTAACCTGTACGTAGCTCAGGGACAATACGAAAGAGCAGTTAACGCATTTGGTGATACTAAAACAAACAGTGCTGCTTTGGCACAGATCCTTGCTAAGGACTACAACAAAGCTAAAAACACATTGGCCGGTATCGCAACTCCGGATGCTTACACAGACTACCTGATGGCTGTTCTGGGTGCAAGAACTAACAACACTTCTATGCTGACAAGCAGCTTGAAGAGTGCTGTAGCTAAAAACCCGGCTCTGGCTAAGAAAGCTGCTACAGATCTTGAGTTCGCTAAATATTATACGAATGCAGATTTCATGAGCATCGTAAAATAAGCGAGACTTCATTGAGCAAAACATAAAAAAGAGAGTTGTCCGTCACACAAATGACGGACAATTCTTTTTTTTTATCCACAAAACCCTTACTTTCGCAAAAAAGAATGAAGAATGAGAAAGATAGGGCTTCTATTTATTACCATATTTTGCTTACTTGCATGCAAAAACAACAGTTCCAGGATCAGTCTGGAAGGCGAGATCAAGGGATTGACTAATGACACACTCTACCTGTATGGGACAGATGCTTTGTACGATCGTATAGATACGATTTATGCAGAGAAAGGCAAGTTCAGCTACAACCTCAATATCGATTCTACAGTAATTGACACACTGACTACAGCCGTACTCCTGATAAACGGTCATGTAGAGTATCCTGTTTTTTTGGATAAAGGAAATCAAATTACGATCAAAGGAAATATTGATGATCTCAGCTATCTGGACATAAATGGCAATGAACCAAATACGAGTTTGAGCCTTTTTATGAAAGAACAAAGAGGCTTAGGCAGTGCATCAGACAAAATGATGCAGGAGAAGGCCGAAACATTTATCCGCCAACACAACTCTTCATTGGCAAGTGTTTATCTGCTGGATAAATACTTTGTACAGACTCCGCAACCGGACTATATCAAAATTAAAGAAATAACTGAGGCTATGACAGGTGCACTCCTCGACCGCCCGTATATCGAGAATATCAGCGACTACATCGATCAATTGGAAAAAGTGACTGTCGGGAAATCTGCTCCTTACTTTAGTTTACCCAATGAAAAAGGCGAGAAATTATCACGTTCTGCCGAGAGATTCAGAAATAGATATCTCCTGCTTAATTTCTGGGCTTCATGGTGTGATCCGCAACCTGAAGCCAATGCAGAATTAAAAAGACTGAATAAGGAATATAAGAAAAACAAAAATTTCGCAATGTTGGGAATATCACTCGACATAGATAGAGAAGCATGGGAAACAGCCATTAAGAAGGATACTTTGAGCTGGGATCAAGTATGTGATTTTACAGGACTTAGTTCGGAAACAGCCAAACAATATGCCATACTGACGCTTCCTACTAATATACTGCTCTCTCCCACCGGCAAAATTCTAGCAAGAGATATCCAGGGAGAAGCGCTTACCGGTAAGCTGAAAGAATTACTAAAAACGGAAGAGAAAAAAACAGGGAAATCTATCCGCTAAACCGAGTTACTAACCTAAAATCATTGAAAACACGTGCTAATAAAAGTATTCGGAGCGGCTGTACAAGGCATTGAAGCAACCCTCATTACAATAGAAGTCAACAGTTCACGAGGATGCATGTTCTACATGGTAGGTCTTCCTGATTCAGCCGTTAAAGAAAGCCATCAGCGTATTCTGTCTGCCTTACAAGTGACCGGCTACAAAATGCCAACCAGCAATATAGTCATTAATATGGCTCCGGCAGATATTCGCAAAGAGGGTTCATCCTATGATCTCCCCTTGGCCATTGGCATGCTTGCAGCTGGCGAAACAATCTCATGCCAGAAGCTATCACGTTACATGATGATGGGTGAATTAAGTCTTGACGGAACTATCCAACCCATCAAAGGAGCCTTACCTATAGCCATCAAAGCACGCGAAGAGGGATTTGACGGATTAATCGTACCTTCACAAAATGCACGGGAAGCGGCGGTAGTCAATAATCTGTCAGTATATGGAGTAAATAATATACAGGAAGTAATTGAGTTCATCAATGGTAAACGTGAACTGACACCAACCATAGTCAATACCCGTGAAGAATTTTATGCGTGTCAGAGTGATTTTGAATACGATTTTGCAGATGTAAAAGGCCAAGAGAACGTTAAACGGGCACTTGAGGTAGCGGCGGCAGGAGGACACAATTTAATTATGGTAGGAGCCCCCGGAAGTGGTAAATCAATGATGGCCAAAAGATTACCTTCCATACTTCCCCCCTTATCCTTAGGAGAAAGCCTTGAAACAACCAAAATACATTCGGTCGCTGGTAAATTAGGACGCAATTCCTCTCTGATATCTCAGCGGCCTTTCAGGGACCCGCATCACACCATCTCACAAGTAGCGATGGTAGGAGGAGGCAGTTTCCCACAACCGGGAGAGATCAGCCTGGCACATAACGGGGTACTCTTCCTGGATGAACTCCCGGAATTTAATCGTAGCGTGCTTGAAGTATTGCGTCAACCCCTTGAAGACCGGCGTATAACCATTTCACGAGTGAAAAACACTATTGACTATCCGGCCAGCTTCATGTTGGTAGCCTCCATGAATCCGTGCCCTTGTGGCTACTACAATCACCCGACAAAACCATGTGTCTGCAATCCGGGACAAGTACAAAAATACCTGAATAAAATATCCGGCCCCCTGCTGGACCGAATAGATATCCAAATTGAAATAGTTCCCGTACCATTTGAAAAGATTTCAGACCGGCAACAAGGAGAATCCAGCGCTACCATTCGCCAAAGGGTAATCAAAGCCCGCCAGAAACAGGAAGAAAGATTTTCCGGCTATCCGGGAACTTATTGTAATGCCCAGATGACCAGCAAGCAACTTTCTTCTTTTGCACAACCTGACACGAAAGGGCTATTACTGCTAAAGAATGCCATGGAACGCCTGAATCTTTCAGCCCGTGCCTATGATCGTATCTTAAAAGTATCCCGCACAATAGCTGATTTGGAAGAAAGCGAACAAATACAACCCAGCCATTTGGCAGAGGCAATCAGTTATCGGAATTTAGATCGGGAAAATTGGGCCGGGTAACGTCAAGAATAAAAGCATTATGAAAAAGAGCTTTCTTATTATACTCTGTTTAGCTTTACTATCTTGTGTGACCGGATGTAAAGATTCAACTCAGACTTTACTCAAGAAGTCTGTAGAAATGGAAGGTATTTCTACAGACAGTATGCTATTTTATCTTCAACAAATACAGTCCCCCAATCACCTGAGTGACAAACAACGGGCAGAATACTGCTTTCAATTGTATAAAGCCACATTGTGGAAAACCCAAAAGCCCAAAGATTCACTATTAAAAGTCTGTATCCCACTTTTCCTACATGTTGGAGATACTGCCCAATGGTTGCAAGCCCAACTGGAACAGGCCAATAGTTTCTTCTATAAAGATCAGCCGGATTCTATTTTACATTCTGCCCGGGAGCTTCGGGACAAAACAAAGTATATGACTCCCACCCAACAAAGATATTACTATAACATACAAAAATTCACCTATTTCAATCAAAAAAAGTATCCAGAAGCACTAAAATTGGCTAATAAGGTGTTGGCCCTGAATAACCCTTCTAATGACACTCTTTCTTTATTTTATGATCATCGGACCCAATTGGAAATATTAAGAAAAATGGGAAAGACCGATGAAGTCATAGAAGGGTATTACAAAATGTTGGAATGGTTTGCTCCTTCCAAAGAATATCATTATCTAACTTACACCATAGCCGAAGACATCGTAAACTATTATCTAGGACAGCAAGACTTCGACAAGGCACTGGAATCTGTGCAAAACCTCCGCCTGTATCGTCGCAATCGCTATGATATACCTTACTACCAATTGATCCGAGGCCAAATATTCCAGTCCCTGCATCAATTGGACTCGGCCGGATATTATTATAAACAGGCAGCTACCTCAACTTCACCCTATATCGCCATTGAGGCTACCTCACGTTTATACCAGCTGACAAATGCGACCCAGCAACCGGAACAGGCATATTATCTGGCTAAAACAGAAGATATACTATATAAAGACCTCACATCAAACCTCAAAGCAAAAGAAACCACCAGAAAATATAATGAAGTAAAGCTCCAGAACGAACTCTATCAACTACGCCTTACCCAACAAGAAAAAGAGCTGTGGATGATGGGAATAGCAGTTATTTTATTACTTATAGCTCTACTAATACTCTTTTTCTATCATCAGGAAAAGAAAAAAAGACTAGTATCGGAACGAAGGCTACAAGCAGAACAGGCCGGAGAGGAAGCTCGTCGGCTACAACATGAAAATGAACTATTACATAAAGAAGCCGAATTAAGTGCACTGCGCGAAAAAGAGATCATCATGCGCAACAAAGAAAGCGAGATGCGTGAAGCTTTGTTCCGTCATATTTCTTTCTTTCAGAAACTTCCTTCTCTCCACATCGAGAACTCTACAGATGACAATCCGAATAGGAAGAAAATTACTGTAAGCGATGCAGAATGGTGTGAAGTGAAGCAAGCGGTAAATGACGCATTTAATAATTTTGTTGATCGTCTGCAAGAAGATTATCCGCAACTCAATGAAAAAGATATCTGCTTTTGTTGCCTGGTAAAGATTAACGTGAACATACAAGATCTATCGGATATCTATTGCGTCAGCAAAGCGGCCATAACCAAACGCAAATACCGAATTAAAACAGAAAAGATGCATATTTCTGACGAAACTCTCAGCCTGGATGCCATTCTTCAAAACTTCGGATAGTATTTGTCCGCCTATCCGAAGAGGCTATATTTACATAACCATTTATAAAACAACAATTTAAACTATATTCATACAATCATTCTTGTCCGCCTGTTTTTTTGCCTTCTCTTACCTTAATATCTAATTTTGCTGTTACAAAACGCGTTTGATTATTCATCTAATTATTTATGCTTATGAAAACAAGAATGATCTATCACAGTTTGGCAATCTGTTGTCTATTGCCTGCTTTTGCTTTTACAACCGGTGAAAACGACCCATTTATCAAATCGCCTACTGTTGCCAAACTAACAAATACCCCTAACGGTCCGCTAATCAGTTGCGATCTGAAGGCACTAAAAGATACTGTAAACTTCCCATTGAGCCAGTTAACAGAAGAATTACAGATTGTAAAATTAGACAATCGGGACGAAGCACTTATTGGCGGCTGGATACGAACAACCGTCGGAGAAAAATATATTTTAGTGAGCAATAACAAACAAACTCCTTATAAACTATTCGACCGGACAGGTAAATTTATCACCAATATCGGATCTTATGGACAAGGCCCGAATGAATATCTAAACACTTATGCCGAACAACTGGACGAAGCCAATAATCGCATCTATATCCTACCCTGGCAAAGCAGCAAGATATTGGTATTCGACTTGAAAGGTAATGCATTGGATCCTATCCCCCTGTGCCTGAGAGTTCCTAAAGGAAAATTCCGGGTAAACACAGCTAAGTCAGAAGTCACAGTCACAGTCCTGCCATTCCCTAAATGGCCGGCAGTAGTCTGGACACAAGATTTAAAGGGTAAACGTAAAAACTTTGTAGCACCGGGAAGCCTTGCCATGCCACAAGACTTCAGTAACGAAGTGTCAATGGGGAATAACACAGCTGCCTACGATGTGATGTTAATGAAAATCATGCCACAACCAAGTGTAGATACCCTCTACCATTATAATGCCGCCAGCAACAAACTGGAAGGACGTTTCACCGTCAAGTATCCTTCAAATGATAAAATCCCCTGGCATGCATATTATGAAATCCCTAAATATTTCATCGGTGATGTCTCTTTCCCAATACAAATAGACGAAAGTACATTCTCCGGCTCTAAACCGGCTTATTACATGGTTGACAAAAAAACATTGCATGGCAATTATGTGCGGCTTTACAACGATTTTATCAGTACCCCGAGTCAGACGATCTATCCTTCGTTCAACAATGGATATTATGTCACTAATATGGAGCCTATGGCATTGAAAGAGATACTAGAGAAAGAAGTAAACAAAAAAGGACTGACCGCAGATAAAAAGAAAAAGGTACAGAACTTGATCAAGACGTTAAATGACAATGACAATAATATTGTAATGTTCGCCAAACTGAAACAATAACAAGATGGTTTATAGAAAAATCTCCCTATAGAAGAATTTTTATTTTTAGATACAGAAGACCGGTAATATTCCTAATAGAACGTTACCGGCCTCTGATTGTTTCACTTATTACTCTTTATTTCCGAAAAAACTGTTCTGCACGTCCCGGTGAAAATAGTTCCCATAAAGAAGCTACTGTCCAACCCGGAGCAAATATATCATTATAATATCCTTTCCCGTTTTTGCCATAATCCCAATTGGTATGTTGCACTACCTCAGGATAATATCCGCACTTAGCCACTCCACACAGATGCCCTTCATAAGGGAGTAACTGACGCATTGAAGTACTGATTACTTCGGCAAACTGTGAGAAACGAGGTTCGCTATACTCTTTGGAAAGCCAATTTAGTATAGAAGCAAATTCAAAGATAAACACATCGATGTGATTGTTTTCCACAGATACATTGCCCCATCCGCGCGTCTTGAGCCCAATATCTCCCAACATCTGTCCGGGCGCAAAAGGTACATCCCACAAATAATACCATGACAAAGCAAAATAAGCTGCTTTTTTTGTCAATCCCGTATAGTGTTCACGTTCTTTGCCCTGACTTACCAAAGCTAAATAATAAGTAGCTGTAGCCGCATATAAAGAGGCCTCTTTATCCTCACAGTTTGCATCAAGAGTAGACGAAAAATAATCCGATTTAGAGATTAATTCTTTCTCCAGATATTCGGCGGTCCGTTTAGCACTTTCCAGATAACGTTTATCCTTGAAATATTTATACCCCATCACTAAAGGCAGAGTAGCCGATGGTGTACTTCCGCCACTCTTATCTACAATAGAAAGATCATCCTTAAATTTACGGGGAAAACTTCCTTCCGGATTTTGCAACTGCAGGAATACATCAAGCATTTTACGTACCTTCGCTTCCCACTCAGGATGTTTACGTCCGTTTCTTTTCTCAAAATCCAGATAATGAAATATAGCATAAATACCTTCGGACTGACGCCGAATGCTAAATACCGTCTCCTCATAACCGGTACGGTAGTCAACGAACTCTTTGAAAAAACCTGCAGGAGAAAACCCATTCACCAAATAAGTATCAAAGACTTTCGCTGCATTCTCTTTTAAATCAGCCCGATTATTCTTCCAGCCATATTCCCAGGCATTAAATGCGTTCAGCAAAACTCGTCCCACAAAACCAACCTCTGCCGAACCTGTATTTTGGCAATCATCAGTACGCATATGTACCCCTGAATTATAGTTCAGAGGACGATCACCTACAAAACTCTCAATAAAAAAATGGCTAAGAATCTCTTTAGTATAATCAGGAGTATAATCCGTTTCCACAGGTTTCGGTTGAAAAGTATCATAGCAATATTCCCAAGTATGACTTACAAACTCGGCAAAATCCTCCCCTTTTCCTTCATGAATTTCCCAGGTTAGTGAAATACTCTCTCCTTTCTTTAATAGTTGGAAAGCAGTGACTGAAGGTGCAAGTGTAAGTTTACGAATATAGGTTTTTGGAGCCTCTTTATACGGAAAACCAAATGCCAAAGCAGCCGTTCCATCCAGATTTTCAAATCCGGTGAAACCGAGTGAAGTAGTTCCCGAAAGAATCACCTCACCTTCCTTATGAGTACTCAAAGCGTCCTGAATATATTCTGCCCGGCGGACCACAGTCATGTATTTCTTTTGTTTTTCATCAAAAATACCGGTCAAAGGCGTGCTCAATCTATCTTCACGCACTACCCAGCTATCGGAAGTATGAAACGATGGAGCCTCTTTAGGTGAACGTAAATTACGACGATACCAGAAACCTGGCAAATAAAACTGGCAATCATCATGACGAAAATCCGTTCTGATTCGCTCTTCAAAATTGAAGTACACATCTTCCATAGCCGTCAGAACCACCGTTACCTGCTGTTTATCATCCACAGTTGATATCTGCTGAAAGATAGTTACCGGTATTTTCTCTTTTGCTTTCCACTCATAATCGAAATAACTATCCGATAGTTTACTGAGAGTAAGCGGATATTCCACAGCCGGATTCCCCGGGACTTTAAGTGCCAAAGAAGCTTGTGACTTTTCCGGAGAATAATTAGCTGCCCCTGCAGTTCCGGAAAAAGCTACTGCCAGACACACCATTGTCTTTAAAATCATTTTCATAAGGGTCTTTTCATTTTAGTAATTTCTATTTGTCGAATGATGATGACAAAGTTACCCTAACCGGCAGTTCTTTTATAAAACAAATAACCCAATTAATGACAAAAATGTCCTAAACACATAGATTCATAACAATATCCGACCTTTTTTTAGCATTACCCTATAAAGTCCTTTGGAAGTACCCCGAATTGTTTCAAGAAACATTTAGAGAAATAAGAAGGCGAATTAAATCCCACTGTATAACAAATTTCATTGACGCGACTCTTGCCCTCTTTCAGCAATTGTGCCGCTTGCTTTAAGCGTTCCAAACGGAGGTACTCATTCGGGCTTAAGTCCAATACACCTTTAATTTTTCGATAGAAGCTGGATCGACTCATCTTCAATGCATCTGCCATATCTTCCATGCTGAACTCCGGATTATGCAGATTAGCCTGAATAATATCATTCAACTTCCATATAAACTCTTCATCGGCTTTGGTCAAAGCCATCGTATTGGCTGCCACAAAGGGTGACTTCGCAAAAGTCTGACGTAACTTTTCACGATTATGAATCAGGCTGGAAATATTTGCGAGCAGATATTCCACAGAGAAAGGCTTTTCAATATAAGCATCAGCCCCCAGTTCCAATCCTTCGATTTTCGATTGAATATTAGTCTTGGCAGTTAGCAGTACAACGGGAATATGACTATAACTCAAATCTGACTTAATAGTTTTACACAGTTCAAAACCATCCATCTGAGGCATCATTACATCACTCACCACCAGATTAACATAATGATTATCTAAAACAGCAAGTGCTTCAATTCCATTCATAGCAGTTAGAACCGAATACTCCGTTGTAAGTTGCTTCCTGATAAAAGCTAACATATCCGGATTATCTTCTACCACTAGAATCATCGGTTTCTTTTCTTTCGTATCGGTTTCTTCCTGTTCCCATCCACAAGAGTTCTCCTCAACCTGTGATACGTTTTCAGCCGAGAGAGTAATTGTAGAATCTTGATTCACCGGCAAGGTCAAGCAAAAGCAATTCACCTCTTCACCCTTTTCCATCATCAGACTACCTTGATGTAATTCTGCCAAAGAACGTGATAGGGCCAACCCGATACCTGTTCCGGTAGTTACTTCATCTTCTTTATCCAACCGTACGAAAGGTTTAAAAATCTCCTCTTTCATTGTATCAGGAATCATCTCCCCATCATTAAAAGTTCGTATGTGAAATACTTTTTCGTCTGTTTCCAAAGAAATCCGGAGATAAGTAGAGGCATATTTCACTCCATTATTCAGCAAGTTACTGATTATTTTTGTCAAAGCTTCCTGATTGACATCCGCCATAAAGCACTCCTGTGGAAGTTCTAATATAAAATCCAATCCTTTTTGCTTGGCCAAAGAAGTAAAACGGAGATAGGTTTCACGAAGCACTGCAACAACGTCACATTCAGTAAAGTTCAACCGGAATCCCCGTGTTTCTGTCTTTCGAAAATCCAACAACTGATTGGTAAGATTCAACAAACGCTCCGTATTCTGCTTCATGATATACAAATCCTCTTTCGTTTCCGAATCCACTTCCTTTTTCAGGATAATATTTTCCAAAGGACCTTTAATCAGGGTCAGCGGGGTTCGTATTTCGTGAGCAACGTTGGTAAAGAAATCAATCTTAGCATGATAGACTTCCCGTTCTTTCTCTTGTTCAAGCATTTCCATTTGGCGATGTTGCTTCCGATAATTCCGTCTTTTAAAGTAGAAGATGACACAGACCAGACACCCCATGAAAAATAATACATAGAAACAATATGCCCATCCGGACAAGTAGAATGGAGGAAGAATAGAAAGATGAAGTGAAGTCTCCTGTTCATTCCACACTCCGTCACTATTAGAGGCCTTTACTTTAAACACATAATCGCCATAGCCTAAATTGGAATAAGTCACCAAAGGGCTTTCTCCTATTGTCAACCAGCCTTCGTCAAAGCCCTCAAGCTTATACATCAGTTTATTCATCCTTGGAGCCTGATAACTTAGAGCAGCGATACGAAAAGAAAAAGAATTTTGATCGGCAGTGAGTACCACTTTGTCAGAAAACGTAATACTGCTCTTCAAGGGTGAATCGGTTTCTCCAACCGGCACCTCTTTATTAAACAGCAAGAAATCAGTAATAGCTACTGCCGGCACCTGCCTGTTTTCAGCGAAAGTTCGGGGATCAAATGCTACAAATCCGTTAATACTACCCAAATAAATGTTACCAGCCTCATCTTTAAATCCCGAACGGTAATTAAACTGGTTGGTCGGTAAGCCATTAGCAGTAGAGAATACTTTCATTTCCATGGTTTTGGGATCAAAACGGACCAACCCATTATTTGTAGTAAGCCACAAAAAACGATCATCATCTTCCACAATCTGGTAAACCACATCATTGGGAAGTCCATCTTTCAGCCCATAGCGTGTAAATGTTTCCGTATCAGGATGAAATAGACAAAATCCCCCACCTTGTGTAGTTAGCCATATCTGGCGATACGAGTCCTCAAAAACACTCAGCACTTTATCATATGGCAGACTCCTTTCATCCTCGGCATCAAATACATAGTTTTTCCATCTTCGTGCACTTACGTCATAACAATAAGCTCCATTGGCATAAGTTGCCAACCAAAGATTTCCATAAGAATCTTCTTTAATATCATAAACAAACTTACCATTCAACTCCGGAATGCAGTCAAAACTATCCTGAGTACGGTTGTAACGCAGTAAACCAAACAGTGTACCCAGATAAATTTCTCCGGCAGAAGTCCGACAAATAGAGAAAATGCTATTATCGTTCAACGAATGTGGAGTATGACCTTCCGTATACGTCCTCAGAACCACTCCCGTCCGTGTATCAATCACCCGAAGTCCTTTAGAGAATGTTCCCACCCACAAATGACTGCCATCCATGCACAAACCATGGATATTAGTAAATCCGGCACTTGGCTCAAAAAAGTGGAATTCTTTCGTTTTCGGATTAAAGTGATTTAATCCGCCGTCTTCCGTTCCTATCCACAAAGTACCGTCATCCGCCCGACAGAATTCACGTACCCGCTTACCATGCAGACTATTTGCTATATTCTTAGGATAATATTTTGCAAAATAGGTATATTGTCTGGGATAATAATCCACTCCTCCGAAATAAGAACCGATCCAGAGCCCTTCTTCACGATCTTTATATAAAGCATAGATAGCATTGTCTGACAAAGAATAAGAGTCATAAAGAGAAGCACGTAAATGAATGAATTGCGCTGTACGCAAATTATAAATATAAATCCCGGACTCAGTCCCTATCCACAATTCATTATCAGAATATGGCAGCAGATCACGACAAAAAATAGATTCACCACTCTCATCGATAGCCAACAGGTTACGCACTTGCCCCGAAGTCAGATTCAACTCACTCACACCTTCCTTCACAGAACCAATATACAAACAATTATAGTTTCCTTGAACTATTTTGGTGATTACTCCTCCTTCAAATTCTCTTTTACCATCTTCTGGCGATCCATAAGGATGCACAGTTGCCAGATTATCTTTGGAGTAATAAAGACCATCACCATAAAATCCGAGCCAAAGAGTTCCACCGCTATCGAAAGTAAAACATTTGATATTGGAAGAAATCTCACTTAACGGATAATTGCGAAGTAGTTTTTGACGAGTATCGTAACAGAACATTCCCTGAGCCTCCACAGCTATCCAAACCCTGCCTTGCTTATCCCCTGCAATCATTGAAACAGAACGTTCTATCCTTGTCTTCTCCAAGCTCTGGCAATCGAATTCCTCAAAAGCCTCCTTCTCAGGATAGTAAATATATACTCCTGCATCAGTACCGACCCAAATGTTACCATTGAAATCTTCGTAAAGCGAAGTGATAAAACTGTTTCCAATGCTACGTGGATTAGCAGCATCATGCTTAAACTTACGAAAAGACAATCCATCATACCTGTTCAAGCCATCTTTGGTACCAAGCCACATGAACCTCTTCCGATCCTGCAGAATCGCATTAACCGTATTCTGTGACAAACCGTTTCGGATACTCAGGTTCTTAAAATAATAATGTTCTTCAACCGATTGCGCCTGGCAAAAGATTGTAATGAAAAAACAGGCTAAAACGCAGAATGTATTCTTCATGATGGAGTGAAAGGATTACAACTCTACAAATATAGGCCAAATGGAGTCCGAAAAATAGAATAATTATCCCAATCTATGAAAAAATAGTCCTAAATAGTCTCTTAAAGTTCTACAATCCTTTTCTGATGACAAAACAAGAGGTCTCCATTGTCATTGTGCAAATGCATACCATTGCCCTCACAATAACGGAAAAAGCTACAATCAGCACACTCTCCCTTACGGGCCCACTCACGATTACGAAATACCTGAAAACGTTTTTCCCACACTTCCATAAAATCATCTTCATAAATATTGCCCTGATGGAAATTACTGCGAATGCTGGGACACGACGAGATCGAACCATCTGCCAAAACAGAAGCTACACTGATACCTGCATTACAGGAATAAAAATGATCACGTACTTCACTTTCATATTTACCGAGAAAACCTTCACAACCATAACTCAAGTGGACACGCCCCTCTTTCCGTACCTTCTTAATGAATTCCAGGACTCCGGTAAACTCCTCGTCTGTTAGCTGGAATTCCGGATGATTGGCTGCACGCCCTACCGGAAAAATAGTAAAAATACGCCAATTACGTACTCCTATAGTGTACAGATAGGCTTTCAGCTCTTCCAGATAAGAGTAGTTTTTCCGATTGACACAAGTCACGACATCCCATGTCAGTTCCGGTTCATGCACTAACATCTTGATAGCTTCCAACGCTTTTTCATAACTATCCGGATTGCCGCGCAACCAGTTATGTTCCTCCGCAAATCCATCCAGACTGATCGTAACAGCATGCAGGCCGGCAGCCATCAGACTATCGAGCCGTTCGCGGGTCAAATACAACCCATTGGACACAATCCCCCATGGATAACCTTTGCGATAAAGAGCCATCCCCACCTCTTCAAGATCATCCCGCATCAGCGGTTCACCTCCGGTTATGATGATATTAACCTCATTAGGATTGACGTGCGGCGTAATCGAATCTACGACTTGAAGAAAATCCGCTGCAGGCATATCCTTCTGCTCCGACATTTTTCGACAATCACTGCCACAATGCTTACAAGCCAAGTTACACTGTAATGTACATTCCCAGAAAAGTTGACGCAACGGATGCAATTCCCTGAGGTTATTTCTTATCTTTAAGGCTATTTCCAACCCCAGGCGTTTGCGAAGTGACAATCGTCCAGAATTATTTTTCATTGTCTTTTGCTGTCTCCTTCTTGATTTCAATTGTTTTATCAATACTTGTTTCTCCACGGTACCAATGGCTGCCACCTGTAAATCCACCGGCTTCTACCTCGACACTATCCTTAGAATAAGTACCATTGGCATCACCATCCACATCGCGAACGATAAAACGATATTTTTTAGATGGAAACTCCGTCCTTTCAGTAGCAAAAGCTCCATCTTTATCAGTGATCAACGTATCCGGATAACTGAGCCATTCTTTGCCATCGCCCGTATGCACAGCTCCGGTGACCACTTCTATACCCGGTACAGGTTCCTGCGTATCCGCATCAATCACTTTGCCCTTCACCCGATATTTAGCAGAAGGCATCCCATATTCTACAGGTATATCTCCACCTCCATTGTCACAAGACACAAATCCAAACAACATAAGTAATCCTGAAAGCGCCCGATTACTGTATCGTAGCCATTGTTCGTTTTTCTTTTTCATATATAGAATTCGCGTTTAAAGTCCATCTCATTTTAATAAACGCAGAAGTAAGTGTAATACTGCATCTGATATCCTTCTTTTTTATTCCGAAAGTAATGTTTATTTTTCTATGCGAATACGGGCATCAACGGCAACAACCTCCTTTTCTGTTGCCAGCAACGGATTTATATCCATTTCTTTGATTTCTGTCGCAAAACGAAGCAGTGTGGATAAGCGTACAATAATTTCTGCAAATTTATCCTCGTTTACTCCTTTTTGCCCACGAGTTCCCTGTATTATTTTATAGGCCCTGAGGGAATGAATCATCGAATAAGCCTCTTCATAAGATAAAGGAGCCAAACCGGACGAAACATCTTTCAAAACTTCCACAAAGATGCCACCCAGTCCACAGAGCACCACGTGCCCGAACTTTTCTTCATATTTAGCCCCGATAAACAACTCCGTTCCCTTCAGCATAGGCTGCACCATGATAGCACGTGCCTCAGGTATCTGCATCATGCGGTCAAACTCAAACGCCAAATGCTGTTCACCTTTAATATTGAGTACCACTCCTCCTACATCCGATTTATGAACCGGCCCCACAACCTTGGCCACCACCGGAAATCCACAGCGTCGCGCGAAAGCAAGTACTTCGTCTTTATTACCCGATACAAATTCTTCGACTACCGGAATACCGGCAGAATGAAGCAACGCCTGAACATAATGGGGTTCGATATAGCCGTTCTGCGGAATAGAATCAATAATCCTACGAATGCGGGGTACATCTACACCAAAAAGTTCAATTTCCGGAACAGCAGGTTTTGGAGCATTTATGATACGTGACAAAGCAGTTCCCAACATCACTTCATCAGCAAAGTTGACATGACCTTTCTCTAAAAAAAAGGCAACCTCTTCACCGGCCGTACGCACAGAAGGAAGAACCGGGAAAAGTGGCTTTTTACAAGTCAGCATCTTTTGATGCAATACCTCATAAGTCTCAAACATAGTCACTAATCCCGGTGTGCCGAATATGGCGAGAATCGCATCTATGTTTTCGAACTTTTCTTCACAATAATCAATGGCAATACTTAAGTGCTCGGGGGTTCCGGTTGCCAAAATATCAATCGGATTGCCTACGGAAGCCCCGGGAAAAAGCTTGCTCTTCAACTCTTCAGCGACCGGACCCTCCAGTTTAGGTACATTGAGTCCACCTTTCGAAAGAGCATCAGTCAGCATCACCCCCGGTCCACCAGCATGAGTGACAATAGCGAAATTCTTTCCTTTTAACTCAGGCAAAGTAAAAATACAACCGACGGTTGTCAATTCACCCCGCGAATAGCATCGCACTATACCGGCTTTACGAAACAAAGCTTCCACAGCTGAATCAGAACTGGCTATAGCTCCCGTATGAGATGATGCAGCGCGACTTCCGCTCTCCGAACTCCCTGCTTTAATAGCCGCGATTTTACAACCCTTACGAATCAATGAAGAGGCATGGAACAGCAGACGATCCGGATTCTTGATGCTTTCTATATAAATCAACTTGATCTTGGAGTCTTTCCGGACATCAAAATTTTCGTCCATATATTGCAATACATCTTCTACACCTATTTGCTTAGCATTACCCACCGACCACACAGAATTAAACTGAAGTCCTTTTGTCACTGCCGATTCAAGAATAAACACCGCAGTAGCGCCGGAACTGGAAATTAGATCTACTCCATGTGGATTCAGATTGGGAATGGGTTGCGTAAACACACTGTGATGCCAGGTATTCATTAATCCGATGCAATTCGGGCCAATTAATGACGCTCCATATTTATTAACAGTTTCAAGAATGCGCTCTTCCAATAAAGCGCCTTCCTGCGTTTCTTCTCCAAATCCGGCCGAAAGAATTATGAAAGCCCGCGTCTGCTTCTCTGCGGCCAGTGTTTCCACCACCTCCGGACAAAGAACTGCAGGAATAGCAAGAATAGCAAGATCTGTATCGGGTAACTCCTTTGCATCGGCAAAGGAAGGCACTCCCTGCACTTCTGTTTCTTTGGGATTGACAGCCCGAAGTTCTCCCTGATAACCACCGTTAATCAGATTCTTCAGAATAGCGCCGCCCGGCTTATGTGTATTGTTCGAAGCCCCCACTACGACAATACTCTGGGGACAGAGTAACTGAGTTGTAATCATAGATTGCATATTATACGATTATTCATTCACAAATATATTGTTTTAGAAACAACCGACAAACAAATCTCACCTAAAAGATACAAAGCAAGAAGATCTCCGAACTGGCAATATTATCAGGAAATGACTGTTTTTTCCACTACTATCCTTATATATCTCATAAAAAACAGATATTAGCAAAAGCCTCATCTGTCAATAATACACCGGCTTTCCATCCTCCAACAAGAAAGGACGCTGCATACGGCCCATATAAGTATTTCCACATACAAGAAACAAAGACCGGACAGGTACCTCTCCAAAGTCGAGCGTACGAGAATCTTTAGAAGTCACTTCTTTAACCGGTTGCCAGCCGTCTTTCCAATAATACAAAGTATATGCTTCATAACCCAACTCTAAAACCCGCTTTACATCATACGTAAGAATACCATTCAGCACAGTGGTCTGCCGGATCGGAGTAATGAAGTGAATGCTATCCGGAGTCATCACAAACGGATTCCCTGTCGGAACCAACTTTCCTTTCTTATCCGCCATCTGAAAATAAAGTAATCCGTAAGGTAACACACGGTGCAGCACACTGTTGCTTTCTACTCTTCCCTGCGACACTACTTTGAAAGCTCCACGGTTAAAAGTAGCTATATAAGCCACCGTATCCGATGTATGTACAGGTAACCGGACACTATCGGACAAATAATATTCGTCAGTTACCTCTTTCAGTAAACGATTGACCAATTGTGTATTCCAACGGTTACGCCCTATTTTCGGCTCTGGCTGACGTTCATAGCAGACACGCTGTACCAAAGGAGCAATCCATTGATTCCGTTCCGGTTCGCGCTCATAAGGAGAAAAATAGAAAAATTTTCCATTTTCATCGGTAAAGCTGTTATAAGCATGTCCTCCATTCACTTTGCCATGGTATGGAAGAATATCAAGATTCAGGGGGATACCGACAGCACGCATCAACTGTACAGCATTCAACGCCAGATGATCACAGGTGCCCCCTCCCAGCTTTTCTATCAACTCGATAGAGAAGTCCCCCGGTATTTTGGCAGCATCATGAAGATATTTCTTTCCATGCTGTGAGTTAAAGAAGAAAACAATCTCTCTCATGGTAGCCCCTGCTCGTGCCAACGAGTCGACCGTCATTTTATAACGTGTATAATAGTAAGAACGCCATCGGTCCAAAGGCTCCTGTTTTAACCGATAAGGCAATATATTCCGACAAAACTCTCTAAAAGATAATTGTTTGCACCAAGGATACTTTTGCCAGACTTCAAAAGCCAGATCTATGTTTTCTATCAAATAGTCGGCTGTTATACACGTTAAGTCCGGCTCGGGTTCTTGTTGTATATAACAACTATCACTCTCCCGAAGCAAATAACGGATAGTTCCTTTACCAATCATATTTTCAATCAAAAAGCAGGCAGCTTTATGTTTCAACGAATCGCCTTCGTAATGCCCTAATACTTGTTGAAGTTCCTTCCGATTGTCTCCCGCCAATGTGAGAGCCTGCTCCAATGGCGCATCATGTACCGGGGTGCAAGAGAAACAGAGAAGAAGTAAAAATAATATGCCGGTAAAATGCTTCATCAGGAATCAGTCTTTAGTCTTTTAAGGTTAATAAAATGATCTCTTCCAAAGATATATCGTTTTTTGCAATTATCCGGAGAAAATACAGCCTTTTTTATCCTGGCAGAAAAATTGGCATCATCGTTTTTGTGCTTCCATACAAAAAACGGTTCTTCTTCAAATTTGGTGGTAAGTTTTCTTTTACTCATGGAATCTAATTCAGTTTTCGGAAATGTAAGCCCTCTTTTATAGTTGACAAAAAAGCAAGTATCCCGGCTTTCGCCCGAAGAGTCCATCCGTGAGGTAAAGAAGCGAATCTTAGACTAAACCATTTGAAAATCAAGATCTTAAAAAAACAAGACTTCTGTCCTTAAAAGCTTTGCTTTAACACAGAGTTAAAACTTGTTCTTTGGATGTGAATAAAAAGTTCTTTAAATGCAAAAGACTTGTTATCTGCGCACAAGAACCTGACAACCTGCAAAGGACATTAACAATGTTAATTGAAGAAAGGTATAAGGATGAAGATACCGGTTCAGACGGTGTAAACTCACTTCCGAAACTTGAGTTATCTTATTCATCCGATGTCTGTTTTTTTCTTATTAAAGCAAGCAAAAAGGACAATTATCAACTTGAAAATAAAGAAATAAAGAATTGATCACCAAATTTGAAGAAGAACCCCAAAAACGCATTTCGACCTTCCACCCTCTGTTTTAGAAGGTAAATCGGGAATAGAAATCTGAAAAGCAGCAAGATAGGATTGCTTTCTTATCCATTTATGTCCTTGAAAGCATTTCATCTTCCTTACTATCTTTAGCGGAAACGGTCTGTTCTGTATCTCGTCCCGTATATGCAGGCTGATGAGCCCAGGTATGCGGGACGAGGTAAAGAACATATAATATCACCTAATATTCTTATACCAAAGATATTACATAACCAGGATGTTCCTTTAGAGTTATTGAGCTTTCCCTGATAATTTCACATAAACAGGAGATGACGGGACATTACAATAAATAGCAATATCTTTATTAAAATATCCCGGAGATTCAGCTTTATACTTTATTTTAATCACCAAGCTATCTTTCAGGGAGACAGGCCTCCGACTATATTCTACCGAAGTACAGCCACAAGAAGTAACTATATTTTCAACCGTCAAGGAAACCACTCCAAGATTTTTTATAATCAACATTGCTTCTTTTTCTTCACTCCAATCGAAGACTCCCATATCAATCGTTTCGGGTAAGCTTATTTTCGTCTGAATCAAATCTCGACTTTTACATATACTATCAGATAAAATCAAGTTTAAATACAGAGTCCTCACATTAGGATTATGAATCGGGTTTCCGATAGCAATCACTTTATTTCTATTATCAAGTAGAAAAGTTTGAAAAGCCAAATTGGATGGGATTTTATTTATTTTATCGAAAGAGCCTTTTATATCAAGACACACAGGATACGAAAAATCATTATATTCCAAAAGATGAACCATCTCTTTTTTATCTCGAGGATGAAGAATAAATATAACTTTTACCGTATGATCCGATACAGAATCAAGGTAAGAAATAAAGTCTTTCCAAACGGGCAACTTAAGTTTACACCCCATACAACCAATGGAATCGGCATAAGTCACTATTGTATATCGGCTATCTTTAAGAAACCATTTTACCGTATCTTCTCCCATAGTAGTAAATACCAGATCATCAGGATAAATAATTTCCTTTCCATCCCACTCATCAATCATATGAGCAATCCGAGATTTATCAGAGTTTTGACAAGATACAAAAAGCAGGATACATACAAAAATAAATATAGCCCTCATAAGCAACAAGCATTTTACACAAACCACGAAACCCGAGGCTAAATATACAAAAAAATAGCCACACAAGCCCAAAACAGATAAAATTTTTAATAAACACGTATATTAACACTGTTTTTTTTTAAAATAAGAAGTAAATATAAACTATATTTGCAAATAATAACCTTTAATAAAAATAGTATGAAACAAACTTTATCCAAAGCTGTAGTAACTATAATTATAGCATGCACAGCATTGTACGCCTGGAATCATAAGCAACCGGTTTTAACCAATGTACAGTTACAAAATCTGGAAGCAATAGCCGCCGGTGAAGAAGGGGCATGTATTAGATGGATAGAACAAACGTGTTACTATAGTTTCTCAGAGGAACATGATAATGAACCACATTATGAGTGCAATGGTTCGAGTGGACAAGCAGGAATGACATCTTGCGGCGTAATAAATAATAAAAAGCCAACATTTGGCTATGTAAAAGGCACTTGTCTAATATGCATAGAACATTAACCTTAAAACAAACATTATGAGAAAAGCACTTCTAACCGTTATTTCCTTTACATTGTGTCTGTACATCACCTCCTGTAGCCAATCATCCAAACCAGAAAAAGCTAGAACAATAGAAACAATTGCAACGGATGCACAACAGACATTATCTTTTAATCACGAACCTTTATCCATTGACCCAATCGGCATAGGCGATATTATTGTCACCGATACATTTCTAATATTAGCTCTAAATAAAGAGGAGAATATGCTGCATGTATACAACCTTCCCCATCTGCAATTTCTTGGAAGTTTTCAGAAAATAGGAAACGGACCGGATGAAGTTATACTCCCTAGTGCTTTTACACAATGGTTTAACAAGGACGGGCAGATACAACTTGTAATGAGATCCTATCAAAAATTCACAGGTTTATTAAATATATCCAAGTCTTTGATAGAAAATAAGGCTATTTATGATAACAAATATACCTATAATGCTCCCAAAGGAAAGAATAGTTTTCAACAGTCCAGCGTTTCATATCTTTTAGGAGATTCCATATTTCTCATAAACAGGAGTATCATAATGCGTCCACAAGACAATCAAAATGATTTTTTTGAAGTTTACGATTACAAAAACGACAGCATCCTGCGCAGTTTCTACGCCTCCAATTTCCCCAAGGAGTTGCTAGAACATCACGGAAGAGATCAAGCTTTCCAAAAAGATATTGCAATCAGCAATGATTGCAAGAAGATGGTCATTGCATACAGATTCCTCAATATGATAAGTATAGTAAATATTGAAAAGGAGGAAATTAATAACCTATTCACTGATGGAAATAAATTAAATTGGGAACAGGTAATAGAAGGCACTCCCAAACCTTATTATACCAAAGTACACTGCAATAATGCATATATCTGGGCCATGGCAATAGAGGGGGAAGACCCTTCAACATTCCGCTCTCGCCTGGATATCTTTGACTGGAAAGGCAATTATCTATGTAAAGCCCATCTGGACAAATGGGTTTCCTCTTTCAGCATAGACGAAAGAAACCAAACCATGTATGCTGTAACTGCAGATGACATGCTTGTTCGATACAACATCAAAGAACTACTGGACCAGCTTCCCTAACGGCTTTTCTTCTTCATATAACAGCCCCATACTCTGCATTGAATTCAACGAAGAGTATGGGGTTATTATTCAAATCATCCATCTTATTTATAAAGAATTCCTCAGAAAGTCGTTATCTTTGCACGTTCCCAAGTAGATAACAATAAATACACGCAATATATCAATGGAAAAGAACTTTAAAAGAACTACCGTCACATCGGCACTGCCGTATGCGAACGGCCCCGTCCATATCGGCCATTTGGCCGGTGTATATGTACCGGCAGACATCTATGTCCGCTATCTGCGACTGAAAAAAGAAGATGTACTTTTCATCGGAGGCTCCGACGAACATGGGGTACCCATCACCATCCGTGCCAAAAAGGAAGGTATCACTCCGCAGGATGTAGTAGACCGCTATCACTTCCTGATTAAGAAATCATTCGAAGAATTCGGTATCTCGTTTGACGTATACAGCCGTACATCGTCCAAAACACACCACGAACTGGCTTCAGACTTCTTCAAGAAGCTATACGAAAAAGGAGAGTTTATCGAAAAAACTTCGGAACAATATTATGATGAAGAAGCACACCAGTTTCTGGCCGACCGCTACATCACCGGTGAATGTCCTCACTGTCATTCGGAAGGTGCCTATGGTGACCAATGCGAAAAGTGCGGAACTTCACTGTCGCCCACTGACCTGATTAATCCGAAAAGTGCCATCAGCGGAAGCAAACCGGTCATGAAAGAAACCAAACATTGGTATCTGCCACTTGACAAACATGAAACATGGCTGCGCCAGTGGATATTGGAAGAACACAAAGAATGGCGTCCGAACGTGTACGGACAGTGCAAAAGCTGGCTCGATATGGGTTTGCAGCCGCGTGCGGTCAGCCGTGACCTCGACTGGGGGATTCCTGTTCCGGTAGAGGGTGCTGAAGGTAAAGTTCTCTACGTATGGTTCGATGCACCAATCGGTTACATATCCAATACAAAAGAACTGCTTCCCGATTCATGGGAAACCTGGTGGAAAGATCCCGAAACCCGTTTGGTTCACTTTATCGGAAAAGATAATATCGTATTTCACTGCATCGTATTTCCGGCTATGCTGAAAGCTGAAGGCAGCTATATCTTGCCGGATAATGTACCGAGCAACGAATTTCTGAATCTGGAAGGAGACAAAATATCCACTTCACGCAACTGGGCAGTGTGGTTACACGAGTATCTGGAAGACTTCCCCGGGAAACAGGACGTATTGCGTTATGTATTGACAGCCAATGCACCCGAAACCAAGGACAACGACTTTACCTGGAAAGACTTCCAGGCACGCAATAACAACGAATTGGTAGCGGTCTACGGTAACTTTGTGAACCGTGCGATGGTATTGACACAGAAGTACTTCGAAGGTAAAGTACCCGCTGCGGGCGAACTTATAGATTATGACAAAGAGACACTGAAAGAATTCTCCGATGTTAAAGCCGAAGTAGAAAAGCTGCTCAATGTATTCAAGTTCCGTGATGCACAGAAAGAAGCCATGAATCTGGCTCGTATCGGAAACAAATACCTGGCCGATACAGAACCCTGGAAACTGGCAAAGACGGATATGGAACGTGTAGGTACTATCCTGAATATATCTCTGCAACTGGTAGCCAACCTGGCTATCGCTTTCGAACCATTTCTTCCGTTCAGTTCGGAACGCTTACGCCAGATGCTGAACATGGATAGCTTCGACTGGGCAGAACTGGGACGGAACGACCTGCTTCCTGCCGGACATCAACTGAATAAGCCGGAATTATTGTTCGAAAAGATAGAAGATGCCACAATTGAAGCACAAGTACAAAAGTTGCTCGATACAAAGAAAGCAAACGAAGAGGCTAATTACAAAGCCAAACCGATCCGCGCCAATATCGAATTTGACGACTTCATGAAACTCGATATTCGCGTAGGTACTGTTCTCGAATGTCAGAAAGTGCCTAAGGCCGACAAATTATTGCAGTTTAAAATAGACGACGGACTGGAAACACGCACCATCGTCAGCGGCATTGCACAACATTACAAACCGGAAGAGCTAGTAGGCAAGCAAGTTTGCTTCATCGCCAATCTGGCTCCACGAAAGCTGAAAGGTATCGTCAGCGAAGGTATGATCCTGAGTGCCGAAAATAATGACGGCAGCCTGGCCGTTGTTATGCCCGGACGGGAAGTGAAGCCGGGAAGTGAAGTGAAATAAATAACTAAAGTAAGGGTGTATTCAGGACTCTATGAAAGGAGACCGGATACACCCTTTATTTTTACTAACGGTCGGGAGCGGAAATATAATATGGCAGAACAGTCGCTAAAAGAAAAAACAGCCAAAGGATTATTCTGGGGTGGATTCAGCAATGGCATCCAGCAATTACTGAACCTGCTGTTCGGAATTATCATCACCCGTATGCTGGATTCGACAGACTACGGTATGATTGGTATGCTGGCTATATTTACCGCCGTAGCCAACTCTATACAAGAGAGCGGATTTACGGCCGCTCTGGCCAATAAACAGACGTTCCGTCATGAAGACTACAATGCGGTGTTCTGGTTCAGTTTTCTAATGGGTGCATCGCTTTACCTGCTGCTCTTTTTTTGTGCCCCGTTTATCGCAGCATTCTATAAGACTCCACAGCTTATTCCTCTATCCCGCTTCCTTTTCCTGGGTTTTCTGATTTCAAGTTGCGGAACTGCCCATAATGCGGTATTATTTAAAAAACTAATGGTGAAAGAAAAAGCGAAAGCAACCATTACCGCACTATTGTGTTCAGGCACCATAGGAATTGTCATGGCATACAATGGAATGGCTTTCTGGGGGCTGGCCGTACAGCAAATCACCTATATTTTCATCGCTAATGCGCTGTTATGGTACTTTTCTCCGTGGCGTCCTACTTTTTCGTTCAATTTCAAACCTATCAGGGAGATGCTTCCGTTCAGCAGTAAACTGCTTATCACCAATGTATTTCATTACATCAATGATAACATATTTTCTGTTCTGCTGGGGCGCTTTTATACCAGTCAGGATGTAGGTTACTATACTCAGGCCAATAAATGGACCAATATGGGCTTCTCACTGATCAGTAACATGATCAACGGAGTATCTCAGCCTGTCCTGGTCGAAACCTCTTCCGACGCCATGCGACAGAAAAATATATTTCGGAAGATGTTGCGCTTCACCGCCTTTATCTCTTTCCCGGCCATGTTCGGACTGGCATTGATAGCCAACGAGTTCATCGTAATTGCCGTCACCGCCAAATGGCAGGCATGTGTACCCATCATGCAGATTCTTTGCATCTGGGGAGCATTTGTCCCCATTACTTATATGTACTCCAATCTCCTGATCAGTAAAGGAAAGTCGAATCTTTTTATGTGGAATACCATTGCACAGAGCCTGGTTCAACTCACAATGCTTCTTTGTACTATCTCACAAGGCATACTCGTCATGGCCGTGATTTATACGGTTATCAACATCGGTTGGCTGCTGATATGGCATTATTTCGTAAACAAGCAGATTCACATCACCCTATGGGAAGTCATGAAAGATATCACTCCGTACCTACTGATCTCCGGAGGAGTCATAGGAACCAGCTATTTCCTCACGATCGGCTTCCATAACCTATATGTATTGCTGATTCTTAAAATAGGAATAGCCGTAAGCCTTTATGTGTTCATCATGTGGATCGGCAAATCGGTGATCTTTTTTGAAAGTGTACAATTTATCCGGAAAAAACTCTTGAAATAAGTCATGAACATCCTGATCCAACAAACCAAAGCATTTCCTCATCGTGCCAATAGCTTTTATTGGTTCTATGCGCAACTGACCGAATGGCTGACTGCACACGGAGTGGACAGTAAGCTTTACTTTTCGTACCTGGAACTGGCTGACAGCGAATTTGAGAACGGCCTCCTGTTGCCCGATCATTATTCTCAATTCTATACACCCCGCAACATCGAAGCAATCTGTCGCTTCATTATCGACAAACAGATAGACGTGATTCTCGATTACTCCCATGTCATCACCGGAGATACACGCAAATATTACCTCGAAATCAAAAAAAGAAATCCCGGAATCAAAATATGCACGATGATCCACAACTGTCCCAGCCATACGACACAGTTAAAACAATACGAGTTATCTACACTCCGGTTCAAAGACGTGCATGGACCCAAGAAACTTTTTCAGTGGATGCTACCACAACTCTACATCAGCTTATTAAAAAAAGTGGTCAGCCATCAAAACCGTTCGGCATACGACACGCTCGACGAAGTGGTACTGCTGTCACCCGCTTATATACCCGAATTCAAGAAACTTATAGGCAAAAAAGACGCATGGAAGTTATCTGCCATCCCTAATGCCATAAAACCTGTGCATAGTAACATCCCGATTGAGGAGAAGGACAAAGAAATCATCTTTGTTGGCAGAATGGCAACCGAAAAGGCATTACCCAAATTACTAAAGATATGGGGTATGGTTCAGGATAAACTGCCGGACTGGAAACTCACCCTTGTAGGAGATGGTCCCCAATTCGGCACGTGCCGGCAAATTATTGCCGAGAAAAAATTGAAGCGGGTCTGCCTGACCGGCCATCAGATGTCGATCCCCTATATAGACCGTGCCCGGATTCTTTGTCTGACTTCCGTCATAGAAGGACTACCCACCGTATTTACAGAAGCAATGTCACTGGGGGTGATTCCTATCGGATTCGATTCTTTCAATGCGATCTATGACATGATAGATGACGGCATAGACGGATTCATTATTCCCGACAACAATTATGAACAATATGCAGAAACCATTCTACGGTTGGCACAAAATGACACACTCCGCTGCCGGATAGCCTACAAAGCTCAAAAGCGGAAAAACAGATATGACATAGAACAGGTAGGACCACTGTGGATGGAAACTTTCCGTAAACATGGATTAATTAAATAGGAGAACACAATGAAGGTCACGATATATCCATACTCTATCAACAAAGGTGATATACGCGTTAATCCGTATATCAGCGACTTCATCCATGCACTGCAACAGAACGGAATCACAATTGCCAATCCCCCGCACAAGAATCCGTTATTCAGCCTCATCCCAAGAAAAGCAGATAGCGATGCTTATATCTTTCATTGGCCGGAGAATGTACCCGACTACAAATATGGAATGTTGCAGACTCTTGCTGCTATCTGGCTTCTTTTCAAAATTAAATGCCACCATAAGAAGATCATCTGGTTCTTGCACAATAAGCAGCCCCATGTGATGAAACACCGATGGTCGAAAAAGTTATTGATACATCTGCTCCTCCGCAAAGCCGATTTGATAGTGACACATGCTACAGAAGGTATCAAAGTGGTTCAGGATCAATATCCGAAGGCTGTAGCCAAAACGGTATTCTTGCATCACCCTACTAAAAACCGGATAGAAGAATACATCCCCCAACCACCGGAAACCGACCTGCTGATCTGGGGAAATATCTCCCGATACAAAGGGGTACCGGAATTCGTACGTTTTGCTACTCAGCATTCATTAAAACTGAAGACTAAAATCATCGGGAAATGCAGTTCGCAGGAACTCCTGGAAGAACTACGCAAAGAAAGTAATGAGATGATCAGCATAGAGGACCGTAGTATTCCTTTCGAAGAGCTAAAACAAGAGATCCGCAGATCACGTTTCGTACTGGTACCTTATGCTGCCGAGTCTATCTTAAGTTCCGGCATACTGATGGACTCTCTCTCATTCGGAGCCAAAGTCATCGGACCGGCTGTAGGCTCTTTCAGGGACTACGCCGCCGAACCCTTGCTTAATGTATATACTTTCCATACGTTCGATGATATACAGGAACTCGTTGACAAGGCAAACGAAGCAACAGATATAGCCGGTTACAACCGGTTCCTCAATGTACATAGCTGGAACGAATTCGGCAAAAAGTTTCAAAATTTACTTCAGAAAATAATACAGTAATGAAAGTACTCTATACATTCGGCGGCATGCCCCATTATCTGAATGCCATGCTCAACAAACTTCATAACAAAGGAGTGGAAATCACCGTTATCACTCCTCAAAAAGGAAATGCCACTATCGGTAAAGGTGTAAAAATGGTAAAGGGAGGAACATACAGGCACCTCACCGCCATTGAGAAGAAAGCATTCTACGGAAAAAGCGCCTATCCCTCCCTACCGGAAATAGTACGTGAAGAGAAACCGGATATTCTGATAATGGGATGGCCCTATTTCCTGCAAGTGTTCTTTCAACCCCGATTGAGAAAGGCTATGAAAGAGTGCCGGACACGGTTGGTTATCCGTGAAATTCCCTTCCAGACCCCTCCCTACGGGAAAATAAAAGAATATTTCCATGAAAACCCGATGTATGATGAAAACATGCGGCTGGTCAGTACCGGAACCGGCTTTTATCTTAAACAATGGCTGACAGCGAAAATACGTAAATACTGCTACGCACGCATTACCGGAACGCTGAATTACTCGACCGCTGCATACGATATTCTTCCTTCCTATGGAGTGAAGCAGGAGCAAATACATGTCACTTACAACTCTACGGACACAGATGCCTTACTGAAGGAGAAAGAAGCCGTACTCACCTCGCCCCCGCTTCTTCCTCCTTCCTCCAAAAGAGCGCTACACATCGGCCGATTAGTGAAATGGAAAAGGGTGGATCTGCTGATCGATGCATTTACAAAGGTTATTGCCAGTCATCCGGACGCGGAACTGGTAGTGGTAGGCGATGGACCGGAGCTGGATAACCTGAAAAAACAGGCAGCCGACCTGAATCTGACAGAACAGGTTCGATTCATCGGTGCAGTATACAGTCCCAAAGAACTGGGAGCCTATATGAATGAATCGACTGTCTATGTACTCGCGGGCATGGGAGGATTATCCATCAATGATGCCATGACCTACGGACTGCCCGTGGTTTGTTCGGTATGCGACAGCACCGAACGTGACCTGGTAACGGACGGAGTGAACGGACTTTTCTTCAAAGAAGGCAATGCCGACAGCTTGAGCGACAAGCTCAACAAACTGTTTGCCTCTCCCGAACGTTGTGCCTCTATGGGACGTGAGTCAGAACGAATCATCCGCGAGAAAATCAACATTGAAACGGTCAGCAAACGTTATTTGCAAGCTTTCCGAACTTTTATGCAGTAAAAATGGAGTACGACCAAAAAGAATGATTATCTTTAGGCAGACATTAATCATTTAATAGCTCTACTACTATGACCGATCTTACCATTCTCATCGCAGTCATCGCATTGGCGTTATGGCCAATTGTATTCCTGATATCACGTATCCTGCACGAGCGGAACAAACGTGCGAAGCCATCGGGTGACACTGCCTCTGCCGAAACGGAAGAAGTGACAGAGGAAATGACTACCTCCGCACTGATCATGAGCATCCTTCAACAGCTCGGTTGCCAACCGGAAGTGAATGAAGAAAATCATATCAGCTTCAAGTATCAGGGAGACGATTTCCTTGTCGCAGCCGAAGACGGTCTCCGGTTAATCATTGTATGGAATCCTTGGTGGGCGTCCATCAGTATCGACAATCAGGCATTACCCTATCTGAAAGAAATTATCAATGCAGTCAATATGAACTCATTAGTGACCACTGTCTATGCGCTGGACGAGGATGAAAAAACATTTGGTATCCACAGTAAATGCCATATGCTCTTCGCTCCCGAAGAAGAGGAGCCGGAAAAAAGTTTCACCGACCTGCTGGACAGTTTTTTCACTACCCACAATACTATTAAAGAAAACCTGAAACAATTGGGTAACGGAATGCCGGATATGGAAAAGAAAGAACGAGTAAGAATCAAAGGATTTGCTGCCTACAAGGACAACAGCACGGAACTGAAAGGGGAATAAACTTCCCCTCTTCCTCTTGCCCGTACAGCCTATAAACGAATCATGTGAGCTTTAACGGGTTAATACCGACAGGATGCGTTCACAAGCATGCCCGTCACCATAAGGATTATGTGTTTCGGACATACGACGGTATAACTCCTTATTACGGAGCAGCTCAGTCACATTACTGACAATCGCCTCAGCATCCGTCCCCACCAGTTTTACAGTTCCCGCCTCTACTGCTTCCGGACGTTCCGTGGTATTTCGCATCACCAACACCGGCTTGCCAAGTGAAGGAGCCTCCTCTTGTACTCCACCGCTATCGGTCAGCAGCAAAGTGGAGTGCTGCATAGCGTAAATAAACGGCAGATAATCCAACGGCGAAATAAGATATACATTGTCTACTCCTGACAGAAGTTCGTATACGGGTTTCTGTACATTCGGGTTCAGATGTACCGGATATACAATATCCATCTCGGGATGCAACGCGGCTAATTCTCTAATCGCTTTACAAATATGTAAAAATCCTTCCCCAAAGTTCTCACGACGATGCCCGGTAACCAGAATATATTCACGTTGTCCCACTTCGTAACCTTTGTCACGAAGTTCCTGATGCAACTTTTCTTTGATTCCCGGCTTCTTCGAAATAATGTCAACAGCCATCAACAAAGCATCGATAACCGTATTACCGGTAACAAATATCTTCTTTGCATCGATGTTTTCCTGTAACAGATTCTGTTTCGATTTCCCGGTAGGAGCAAAATAGTAGGTACAAATACGGTCGGTCACCTGACGATTCATCTCTTCCGGCCAGGGAGACAGCATATCATAGGTACGCAAACCGGCCTCAACATGTCCCACGGCAACCTGCCGATAGAATGCAGCCAGTGAAGCGGCCATCGACGTAGTGGTATCTCCGTGTACCAGCACCGTATCCGGACAGAAATCTTTCAGCACATCGCGCAGGCCCAGAAGAACTTTAGTGGTGATGTCGTACAAGTCCTGGTTGGGTGCCATAATATTCAGATCGTAGTCAGGAATGATGTCGAACACTTCAAGTACCTGGTCCAACATCTGACGATGTTGTGCCGTCACACACACTTTCGTTTCAAAGTGTTCAGTATCTCTTTGCAAGGCTTTCACCAACGGGGCCATCTTAATGGCCTCAGGACGGGTACCGAAAACAAGTAATATCTTTTTCATTATACGATCAGACTATTTACGATGGTTCATTAAGACGATATGCCAGTTCTCTTTCTACTTTCTTACTCCGCAGAAGTCCAACTCCAATTTACTTTCTTCACGGGGCAACTCCACAAACGGAGTGTGACGTACCAGCCATACCACGATATCCGCTTTCTGATAAGCCTCCCGATAGTCAGTCAGATGGAAACTGGCATGTGAAGCGACATTGGGTTCTACAATCAGCACCTCTGCACGCGACTCAGATACAATGCGGGAAGCAATATATTTAGCAGGAGATTCACGCAAATCATCAATATTGGGTTTAAAGGCAAGTCCCATGCAAGCCACTACCGGTTCACGATCGTTCTTCTCGACAAATTGCTGACAAGCTTCCATTACTTTGTTGGCACACCAATCAGCTTTATAATCGTTCGTCTCACGGGCACGTTTGATGATTTGTGCCTGTTCGGGATAGTCCGAAACAATAAACCAGGGATCTACGGCTATACAGTGTCCTCCCACTCCGCAGCCGGGTTGCAGGATGTTCACACGCGGATGTTTGTTAGCCAATTCTATCAGTTCCCAGACGTTGATACCCGCTTTGTCACAAATCATGGACAATTCGTTGGCAAACGCAATCTGAGAGTCGCGCGAAGAGTTCTCGGTCAACTTACACATTTCTGCCGTACGAGCATTCGTCGGGTGGAGTTTACCCTGTACAAAGGCAGAATAAAACTCTATGGCTTTAGCGGTCGACTCGGGATTGACGCCACCGATCACCCGATCGTTATGAACTAGTTCATAAAGCGTATTACCCGGCAATACACGTTCGGGACAATAGGCTATGTATATTTTGTCTTTCAGTTCCGGGCGCTCTTTATAAATGACTTCAGCCATACGTTCGGTCGTAAATACCGGTGAAGTGGACTCGATAACAAACAGGTTTCCTTCTCTCAGATAAGGAATTACGGAGCGGGTAGCCGATTCCACATAGGTGATATCTGCACGGTGGTTTTGTTTGAAAGGGGTAGGTACTACCACAAAAAAAGCATCTGCCTGCTCAGGTTTCGAAACGGCACGGAGATTACCTGTTCGCACCACCTCTTTTACAATCTGATCCAGTTCCGGCTCCACAATATGTATTTTACCCTGATTGATGGTTTCTACTACCGAAGGATTAACATCCACACCTACAACTTCATAACCATGTCCGGCGGCCACGGCAGCAGTAGGAAGTCCGATATAGCCTAATCCTAAAAAAACAACCTTTTTCATACGTATATCTCCTTATCTATAAGTGCCGCAAAAGTACAAATAATATGTGACTTTGTACGGTTTCTCACCGAAAACCACTACTTTTGCCAAAACATTTCGATCGAATGAGAGTTTTAATAATCAATACTTCCGAACGTTTGGGCGGAGCGGCCGTCGCAGCAAGCCGCTTGATGGAATCGTTGAAAAACAACGGTATCAAAGCCAAAATGTTGGTGCGCGACAAGCAAACCGACCAGATCAGCGTAGTAGGTCTGCAACGTAACTGGTGGCAAGTATGGAGGTTTGTGTGGGAACGCATTGTCATCTGGAAAGCCAACCGCTTTAAGAAGAACAATCTTTTCGCAGTCGATATAGCCAATACAGGCACAGACATTACAAGCCTGCCGGAGTTTCAGCAGGCAGATGTCATCCACCTGCATTGGGTGAATCAAGGAATGTTGTCACTGAACGATATCCGGAAGATTCTGAAATCCGGTAAACCGGTAGTGTGGACCATGCACGATATGTGGCCCTGTACAGGCATCTGCCATCACGCCCGTGAGTGTACCAACTACCATCAGGAGTGTAACCACTGTCCATACCTGTATGGAGGGGGAAGTAAGAAAGATCTGTCCAACCGTATCTTCCGTAAAAAACAACAACTCTACAAAGAAGCACCCATTACCTTCGTCACTTGTAGCCAATGGCTGAAGGGACAAGCTGAAAAGAGTGCTTTGCTGACAGGAGAAACGGTAATCAGTATACCTAACCCCATTAACACCAATCTATTTAAACCCAGAAACAAGAAAGAGGCACGTAGCAAATGCCATTTACCCCAAAACGGAAAACTGATTCTTTTCGGTTCGGCCAAAATCACGGATAAACGGAAAGGCATCGATTATCTGATTGAATCGTGTAAATTACTGGCTGAGAAGCATCCTGAACTGAAAGATTCTCTAAGTGTAGTCGTTTTTGGCAAGCAATCGGAACAACTCAAGCCGTTGCTTCCTTTTAAAGTATATCCACTCAACTACGTGAGTAACGAGCATGAACTGGTAGATGTTTACAATGCGGTCGACCTTTTCGTTACTCCCTCACTGGAAGAGAACCTGCCCAATACCATCATGGAAGCTATGGCATGCGGAGTGCCTTGTATCGGCTTCAATGTCGGCGGCATCCCGGAAATGATAGACCATCTGCACAACGGGTATGTGGCACAATACAAATCATCCGAAGATTTTGCCAACGGCATCTATTGGGCACTGACCGACCCGGATTATCCGTCTCTCTCGGAACAGGCCAACCGAAAAGTAATCGCCAACTACTCGGAAGGCATTATTGCCAAAAGATACATTGATGTCTACAATAAAATAACAGGAAGATATGCATAGCCATCCCAGTCCCAAATTCTCCGTGATCACAGTGACCTACAATGCCGAAAAGGTATTGGAAGATACTGTGCAAAGCGTAATTTCGCAGACCTATCATCATGTAGAGTATATCATCATCGACGGTGCATCGAAAGACGGGACTTTAGAGATTGTCAACCGATACCGCAACCGCATCAACCAATTGGTGAGCGAACCGGACAAAGGACTTTATGACGCAATGAACAAAGGAATCGCCCTGGCAACGGGCGACTATCTCTGCTTTCTGAATGCCGGAGACAGTTTCCACGAAGACGACACTTTGCAAAAGATGGTTCACTCCATCAATGGAAATGAGTTGCCCGACATACTGTATGGCGAAACAGCCTTAGTGGATGCCGAGAGGCATTTCCTCCGTATGCGTCGGTTATCGGCACCGGAGACACTGAACTGGAAAAGTTTCAAGCAGGGAATGCTTGTGTGCCATCAGGCTTTTTTCCCCCGCCATACACTTATCGAGCCTTATGATCTGCAATATCGTTTCTCGGCGGATTTCGATTGGTGTATCCACATCATGAAAAAAGCACGTACTTTTCACAATACTCACCTTATCCTGATTGATTATCTGGCAGAAGGCATGACGACACAAAATCATAAGGCATCGCTTTTGGAACGATTCCGCATCATGACCCGCCACTATGGCCTGCTAAGTACCCTCGCACATCACGCATGGTTTGTGGTAAGAAGTTTCTCCCGCAACTCAGCTACTCCTTCCGATGCACCCTTCTGAATGACATGTATCGGACGGGAGCTATGTACATCCACCGGCTTCGGATCAATCAGATAGATTTCCGCGTTTCGGGGAACGTAGTTAAGCAGCCCCGCCGCCGGATACACATTCATAGACGTACCGATGATAACAAAAACATCAGCTTTCTCCACCCAATCGATAGCCGTCTCTATCTCCGGTACGGACTCACCGAACCAGACAATAAACGGGCGGAGTTGCGAACCATCTCCGGCAAGGTCACCTATCTTCACTTCAAATTCTTCGGGTTTCAGTTCTTTAATGTAATGCGGATTGTTTGGGTCGCGGCTTGAGCAGACCTTTGTCAGCTCTCCATGCAAATGAATAATATGACTGCTACCGGCCCGTTCGTGCAAGTTGTCAATGTTTTGGGTCACAATCGTTACCTGGAAATCTTTCTCCAGTTCGGCCAGCAGTTCATGCCCGCGATTCGGTTCCACTTCCAGCAACTGCTTGCGGCGTTCATTATAGAAATGGGTCACCAGTTCGGGGTCGCGTGCATAACCTTCGGGAGTGGCTACTTGTTCTACCGGATAACGATCCCACAATCCTCCTGCATCACGAAAGGTACTGATGCCACTCTCAGCGCTCATTCCGGCGCCTGACAATACAACCAGATTTTTCATACTAGCTTTTATTTTTAAGTAAACCGGCCTCACTCCCCACCTCTCAAAAGAAACGTGAAAGAAGGCCTTACAAATTTAACCAAAATCCTTGAATAAACGAATATATCGTCCAACATTCCATCATCCCTTAACCTACCTTTCATCACTTTCCGTCCTTGGCTCTACAGCCAGATATCATACGTTAACACACAATGAGGCGGTATGACATACTGACACGGAGAGATTTAACGTCCAAACAGGGGATGTCAATCGTTCTCTCTTCACGGAAAAAGCGAAAAAAGACAGAAAGAAATACAAACGATGCTTTTAAGGAACCTTATCTATCACAGTAACGAAGTTAGTCGATAATAAGAATTTTTAAAACCAAAAAGTAAAATCATTCAAATAAAACACTTACTTTTGCCGCTTGTTAATTTGCAACTGACTGAAAGTGAAATAGAACATTCAGTCTCCAACAAAAAAATATATGGATAAATTTAGTTATGCAATTGGTCTCGGAATCGGCCAGAATTTGTTAGGAATGGGTGCTAAAGGCATCGCAGTAGATGACTTTGCTCAAGCTATAAAAGATGTGCTCGAAGGAAATCAGACAGCCATCAGCCATCAGGAGGCTCGAGAAATCGTAAACAAGTATTTCGAAGAGCTGGAAACCAAAATGAATGCAGCCAACATCGAACAAGGAAAAGCATTCCTCGAAGAAAACAAAAAAAGACCGAACGTTGTTACCCTGCCAAGTGGACTACAATACGAAGTAATCACTGAAGGTACAGGCAAGAAAGCACAGGCTACCGACCAGGTAAAATGCCACTACGAAGGTACCCTGATTGACGGAACCCTGTTCGACAGTTCTATCAAACGTGGACAGCCTGCCGTATTCGGTGTAAACCAAGTAATCCCGGGATGGGTAGAGGCTTTGCAACTGATGCCGGAAGGTTCAAAATGGAAACTTTTTATCCCTTCTGAACTGGCTTACGGCGCACAGGGAGCCGGTGAAATGATCCCTCCTCACAGCACACTCGTGTTCGAAGTAGAATTAATCGAAGTATTATAAAAATAAAATCGTAAAGCAAAATGAAAAAAGTAAGTATTTTGGCTGCTGTAGCCATGGCAACAGGCTTGGCTTCATGCACAGCTCAGGCTCCTAAAGCCACTCTGAAAACAGATGTAGATTCATTGTCATACGCTATTGGCATCAGCCAGACTCAGGGGCTGAAAGATTTCTTGGCACAACGCATGGATACAGCATATATTGCCGAATTTTTGAAAGGCGTAAACGACGCTGCCAATAAAACAAGCAAAAAAGACGAAGCTTATGTACTCGGTCTCCAGATCGGATCACAAATGGCAGGTCCTCAGGCTATCAAAGGCATGAACCACCAGTTATTTGCTGATGATTCAACTATGACTGTTAACAAGGGCGATATTCTTGCAGGCGTATTTGCAGGCGTACTCAATAAAGATATGAAGATGCGTCCCGAAGAAGCTCAGGTATTGATTCAGAAAATGATGGAAAGCATCAAAGGAAAAGCTGCCGAAAAGAAATATGCTGATAACAAAGCTGCCGGTGAGAAGTTCCTTGCTGAGAATAAAACTAAAGAAGGAGTAAAAACCACTGCAAGCGGATTACAGTACAAGGTGATCACTGAAGGTAAAGGTGAAATTCCTAACGATACTTGCAAAGTGAAAGTAAACTACAGAGGTAAACTGATCGACGGAACAGAATTCGAAAGCACTTACGAACGTAAGGAACCGTTCGTGACTAACGTCGGCGGAGTTATCAAAGGTTGGACTGAAGCCCTGAAAATGATGCCTGTCGGTTCAAAATGGGAACTTTATATCCCGCAGGAACTGGCTTATGGCTCAAGAGACATGGGACAGATCAAACCGTTCTCTACATTGATATTCGAAATAGAATTGCTGGATATTGAGAAATAAGAAATTAACAGGCCTTATTTAAAAAGAACAGGAGAGATGCCGGACGTAATCGTCCGGCATCTTTTTTATCCGGATAATAAAAATAGAAAGTATACGATTTTTCTGTTTTTTCTGACTTTTATATAGAGAAATTAAAATAAATCTCTATATTTGCTTACTATTTGATAACAATTGGAATTTACATTTATTATTATGGAAAAAATAGACAACCTTGACAGGCAGATTCTGGAGATTATTTCTCAGAACGCCCGTATCCCTTTTAAAGACGTGGCAGCAGAATGCGGCGTTTCACGTGCGGCCATCCATCAACGCGTGCAGAGACTGATCGATCTGGGAGTCATTGTAGGCTCTGGTTATCACGTAAACCCGAAATCTCTGGGATATCGTACCTGTACTTATGTCGGTATCAAACTGGAAAAAGGATCTATGTATAAAGCTGTAGTGGCCGAATTACAGAAAATTCCCGAGATCGTAGAGTGCCACTTCACAACCGGCCCTTACACCATGCTGACCAAAGTATATGCACGCGACAACGAACACTTGATGGACCTACTGAACAACAAAATGCAAGAGATACCGGGAGTAACCGCCACCGAAACCCTGATTTCTCTGGAGCAAAGCATCAAGAAAGAAATTCCTATTCACGCAGATAAGTAGCCGATGGAGTGGTTGAATGAATATCACCTGTCAGGGTTGCTCATTGGTATTTGCACGTTCCTGATTATCGGCTTATTCCACCCCGTTGTGGTAAAAGCTGAATATTACTGGGGAACAAAATGCTGGTGGATTTTCCTGATATTAGGTATCGCGGGAGTAGCTGCTTCGTTGAGCACAGACAATATACTCGTTTCGTCTTTATTGGGCGTATTCGCTTTCTCTTCTTTCTGGACCATCAAAGAAGTCTTTGAGCAAGAAGAGAGGGTGAAAAAAGGTTGGTTTCCTAAGAATCCTAAACGAACATACAAGTTCTGAGACATACGGGAAAGAGTCAGTTTTTTGACTAAAATGCTTGCATAATTCATCAGAAAGCATTAATTTTGTCCCCGCATCCGATAGAAAGGATACATCGGGCTTATAGCTCAGTTGGTTAGAGCAACAGACTCATAATCTGGAGGTCCTAGGTTCAAGCCCTAGTTGGCCCACTGAAATCGACTATAGATCAAATGATTTATAGTCGATTTCGTTTTATATATACTCCAAACATTTTTTTCAATGATTCAGCCATAGTTTAAAAGCTGAAAGTTTCTCCTCGCTTATCGTAATTTTCTGTTTATAAGGAGGGCGCACAGTTACCACTATCTTTCCGTTAAAGAAAGGCTCGGCATGGTCAATGGCATCAATGCAGACAAGAACCTGGCGGTTGGCGCGAAAGAAACGCTCCGGATCGAGTTGTTCCATCAGTTTGTTTAAAGACAAATCTAGAATGTGTTCCTGACCTTTGCGGGTAACAGCAAACGTTACTTTGTTCTCGGAATAAAAATAGGCAATATCTGCCACTTGTAACGACCAGAAACGATCTACTCCGGAAATAAGAAAACGGGTACGGTAACGTTTCTCTTTGTATTGAAGTGCCTCAAGCAGAGTGCCTAAGTAATCTTCCGGTCTGGGAACAGCATTGGTCAGCAAGCTCTCATATTTAGTGATTGCATCCGACAGGCGTTTTTCGTCTATCGGCTTAAGTATGTAATCGATACTATTGACCGTAAATGCACGAATGGCGTACTGATCATACGCCGTAGTGAAAATTATGACGGAAGAAGGGTGTGCGGCAGAGAGGAAGTCAAAAGCATTGCCATCTGCCAGATGTATATCGAGAAAGATCAGATCGGGATGCGGATGCTCGTCAAACCAGGCAACGGCTTCGTCTACACTCCCCGGTATCAGAGTAAGCTCCCATTGAGGGCGAAGTCCGGATACCATGGAATGTAGCAAACGGGCTGCCGGAATTTCATCTTCTATAATGGCTACATTTATTTTATTCATACAGTAAAGGTACTTTTACGATAAATACTTTTTCATCGTTGTGGACAATTATCTCTTTGCCGAGCATCAACTGGCAACGATTGGACAGGTTCTTCAGCCCTACACCCGGCGATTCATGACTTTTTTTAGGCTGTATGGGGTTACTCACCACAAGATATCCTTCCTCTAACCGAATATCTATCTTCATAGGCTTGCTGAGAGTAATAGAATTATGATTGATGACATTCTCTGCCAGTAACTGCAAAGTCAGCGGAGGCAGCATACAACTAGTATAGCCGGAAGCTATACAACAGTTACAACTAATGCAATCTCCCAAACGAACTTTATGCAGAAAGAGATAAGATTGCAGGAATTCCAGTTCTTCCGTCAACGTTACCAATGTTTTATCCTGACATTGCAAAACATAACGGTATACACTGGACAAATGCTTGGTGAAATGAACAGCATTACCCGGGTTATATTCTATTTCAGCAATCAGTGTATTGAGACTATTAAACAGAAAATGGGGATTCAGTTGACTTTGTAAAGCCGCATAACGTGCAGTGTCGTTCTCTGTTTGTAGTTTTGCGGCCTCCTGTTGCAGTTTCAGGTTATTCTGAATAGAACGATTTGCCAATAATAAGCCCACAATGACAAGCTCTACGAGCCATACCACGATCAGGATACGCCAGCCTCCATTGGAGAAAGTAAATAGGTTGTCAATGCCTGCCAATAGCTTAGCAGCAATCAGCAGGCTATAGTTCAACAACAGGAATAACAAGATAACGGCAACATAAATAACTATTATCTTCCAACGATGGCGGATATTGAGTGCATACTGAGTGTTTATCCACGAACTGATCCGAAGCGTAGAATAACCAAGCACATTGAAAGCGGTAATAAAGAAGACGAATGCTCCCTTTGAATAGAGAACATCCGCTACTTTAGGAGTCAGCTCCGTATAGTTGACAAGCAGGAGATAGGAAAAGATACCTAATCCCGAGAATAACAGACCATATAACAGGACATTCCATTTCATGCGAACAAAGCTATCATATTTCGGGTAATTATCATAAACTATTTAATATTTATTCAAAGCTCTGATCAATTCCGAATAAGCCCCTTGTGCCGAGACTTTTGCCTGTACATGGTTCAGTTGGGAAGCTTGCCGGTACGTTTGGGCCTCAATCACCTCTATTACAGAGGCCTTCCCTTCAGTATACCGCTCCAATGCCATACGCTCATTTTCGAAGGCTTTACTCAGTGAGCCTTCGGTGAGGCGCACCTGTTCCATAGTCTGCGACAATGAAACACGGGCTGTCTCCACTTCCAGTTTCACCTGGTCGGTGACCTGATTCAAATAATCAGTAGCCATTCCTACTTTGAAAGAAGAGGCTCGCTTTTCATCACGTCTTTTTCCCCACTCAAACAAGGGAACGGATACTTTGGCATAAATGGCATAATTGGGATCCAAATCGGAACGGAAATCATAACCGGGAGCAGAATAGCTTCCATCTACACCTATATAAAACTGTGGCTTATACTTAGCATCCGTTAATTTTTTCGAACTTTCTGCTATTTTAATCCGGGCATAGGCCATCTTAAGTTCCGGACGATCTATTTCACCCTCACCCCACAGATCTTTATCCGCCCTAACGGCAGAAATCGTATCTTCTATTTCAGTCGGAGCATGAAGTTCCACGCCAATCAGAGAATTTAGTGCCATACGTCCTGTTTCCAGATTTCTTTTTGCTTGCAACAGTTGGTATTCCGCTTCATTCAGTTTTACCTCCGCCATCAGCAAGTCCTGCGGATCAACCAATCCTGCTTCCACACGCTCCCGTATGGTTTGGGAGAAGCTGGCAACCGAATTGCGATATTCCGTAGTTACACGGACTATTTCTGCACGCGCAACGGTGTTCCAATATTGCATATCCGTCTGATAGGATACTGCGGAACGGAAATAATCTGCCTGATGTATTGCCAGACTTTGCTGATGTTTAGCCATCCGGATACTTTCCAATAACCGCCCACCTGTATAAACCGGTTGTAACAAAGAAAGGGAAGCACCGTATTTCATATTTCTTCCTTCAAAAGCCAACGGAGTCTGCATCGAAAGCAAGTCGATATTCAATTGAAGAGGATTACCGGTATACTGAAAATTCGCCTCTCCCGACAGTTTAGGACGTAGATCCTTCTGTGCCGCTTTCTCCAATTCGATACTTGCAGCTATATTTTTGTCCGCAGCTTTCAAGTCATGGTTATAATCTAAAGCCATCGACCTGTACTTTTGCAGCAAACTATTTTGCTGAGCAAAAGCAACTGTCGGCACACACAGCAAAAAGATAAGCCATCTATTTATTTTCTTCATCATCATTTCTCTTTTATCTTATAAAATATTGCATATAATGCCGGAGTAACAAACAAAGTCAGCAAGGTAGCGAATGTCAACCCGAAAATGATAGTAGCCGCCATCCCGCCAAATGCTATGTCAAACAGTAAGGGGACCATCCCCAGTATGGTGGTTGTGGCTGCCATCAGTACCGGACGGGTTCTTGAAACCGTAGATTCGATCACGGCCGTATAAGGAACGACTCCTTCCCGGCGTTGCACATCTATTTCGTCCAACAGTACAATCACATTCTTAATAACCATACCCAATAATCCCAACCAACCGGCAATCGGGAAGAATCCGAAATCAAATCCCGTCAAGAGCATACCGACAGCCACTCCGATAATGGACAGCGGAAGAACACATAGAATAATGACCGGATCGCGAAAGTTACCAAACAAGGCAACCAGAATAACGACCAGTACCAGAAAAGCCAGAGGAAAGAATTTACCGATTGCCTCCATCGCCTCTCTCTGATCTTTGTATTGTGAGTCCCAAAAGAAAGTATAACCTTCGGGCACCTTCATCGCTTCAATCTCTTTACGAATTTCCCCATGCACTTCTGCCATGGTATACCCGGATTTTACTCCACACATGGCAGCCATAGACAGTTGACGGTTATAAGTACGCATCTGAGGCCACTCCCATGTCGTCTCGATTCGTTCGGTCACTTGCGACAAAGGTGCCGAATGCTCACCGTTCCATACAGAGAAATTACCTAAAGAACGAGCATCCGTAATGTCAGCTCCTTCCGACTTCAATAGTACAGGAACCTTTTTCTCATCATCGCGATAAACACCTACCCTGGTTCCGTCGCTGATCGATTTCACAGACTCCATCATCTGTGATTTGGTTATACCGAGAGCACCTGCCTTCACGGGATCATAAACCGGGCGCATCACCATCGACATATTTCCCCATTCATTGCGTGCATCTGCGACTTTTGGGTTACGACGCATAATCTCGATCGCCTCACCTGCCAAAGAGTCTAGAACAGCCGGATCGGGCCCCAGAAAGCGGGCTTCTATCATGGCTTCCGTCAGCGGGCTTAATTCGAACTTATTCACCTTAATCAGCGGTTCCGGATATTTCAAACGAATGGAATCCTGCAACAGAGCATTCAGTGCCCGCGACTCTTTGGAACTTTTACATTTCACTAGCAACTGGGCATAGTTGGATTGAGGACCGAAAGATATATTTGAAAGATAATAGCGAGGCGGAGTACGGCCGATATAAGACGAAACCATTTCGGTCTCTTCATGAGTACGGATATAATCGGATATTTCACCGGCTATCCGGTCCGTCTCCCCGATTGTTGTTCCCTCAGGCAGCCACATATCGACAGTAAAGTATTGCTTATCCAGAGCGGGCACAAAAACCTTCGGAATAAATTTGAAACTCCATGCCGAAAGCAACAACAGAACAACCAACGAAGCTATAGTCATCGTGCGATGCCGAAGTACCCAACGCAATGATTTCCTGAAAAGATGATAATATTTTCCATCAAACAGAGATGCTTTCAGCTCTTCAGGACGGGGACGTCTTACAAACTCCTGAATGAAGAACGGAGTCTGCGTTAACGCAAATACCCAACTGAACATTAACGAAACACCGATCACTACCACCAGTGAGGACAACAGCTCACCTGTGATATGGGGTGAATAGTAAATCGGAAGGAACGTGAGAATAGCAATAACCGTTGCCGCCAATAAAGGTAAAGCAGTAGACGAACATGCACGCATGATAGCAACCCGTTTACGCATTCCCCGTTCCATGTTAATCAGAGCAGAATCGGACACGACAATGGCGTTGTCAACCAACATTCCCATAGCAATGATAATTGCAGCAAGCGACATCCGTTGAAGGGCAATATCACATGCCATCATAACAATTAGAGTAGCAAAAATGGAGAACACCAGCCCGCTACCTATCAAGAGCCCATTTTTGAATCCGATAAAGAACAGCAGAATCGCAACAACAGTAATAACTGATATGATCAGGTTCAGGATAAATCCCTGATTTGCTACCGCCGATTCATAGCCCTGATCGTAGATAGAAATCAGTTCGTAGCCATCAGGCATCGATTGTGACAATTCACCGATACGCATTTTAACATTTTCAGCCATATCCACTACATTTCCTGTAGGTACGGTAGAAATGGCGATCCCAACTGCCGGACTACCATTTATGCGCATTTGATTAGCCGGAGGAGTCTGATATCCTTCCTCTATCTGTGCAATATCGGCCAGACGGAAATGCTCTCCGGTACGCGAAACAATGGTCAGATCACGAATATCATCCAGCGAATAGAAATTGCCGGTAGATTCTATACGGATGCGATTGGTGCCGGCATCAATACCACCGGCATCGACCATTTTATTCTGGGCTTCGAAAGCTCGCATAATATCCGCAGTCGTAACTCCACTTTGTGCCATAACAGAAGGACTGATCAAGACATCGATTGTCGGTGTTTGTACACCATAAATCTCAATTTTCGCTACATCCTTAACTTTTAGTAATTCATTCTTTATAAATTTAGCCTGGTCTTCCAGTTCCCTATATGTATGCCCATCACCGGTCAGTCCGTAAAATACACCGAGTACATCTCCAAAGTCATCATTTACGATAGAAGTTCCGGCCCCGGCAGGCAATTTATCTTGTACATCATTTACTTTCCGACGTAATTTATCCCATAATTGCTGCATCTCTTCAGCACGAATCTCTTTTTTCACATAAACCGTGATCTTAGAAAGTCCGGCACGATTCTCGGTTTTCAGATAATAAAGTTCTCCTAGCGACTGTATGGCTTCCTCTAAGATATCAGTTACTTGCGACTGCACCTCTGCGGGAGAAGCCCCCGGGTAGGAAGTCAGTACCAATGCTTGTTTGATAGTAAAGGGAGCATCCTCCAGCTTTCCCATTTTAAAATAAGAAAACAGACCTCCTGCCAGCACCAACACCAATAATAAAATAGTGACGGCTCTTTTCTGCAAAAAATACTTCACCAGCTTCATAATGAGTTTGTCTTAGTAGAGATTTCCACTTTCATACCATCCGATAAAAAACGAAGTCCGCTCGTAGCTACCGTTTCACTGGCCCTCAATCCTTCGGTTATGGTAACATAGCCACCGGGAAGCAGATTTCCTTTTTTCACTGTCCGTCGATTCACTTGTCGGGTATTCGTATCAATAACCCACACATATTCACCTTCCGAGGGACGATAACATAATGCCGTTTGGGGAATGGAAACACCTGTCAGATCCGTTGTTCCGGGAGCATCAAAGATTGCTTTTCCCGACATACCCGCCAATAATTTCCCTTCTTTATTAGGTAAAACAGCCGTTAGTAAATAAGAAAGATTATTGCGGGTTGTCCCCTTCGATACTTCCACAATCTGTGCCTTATAATACTTATCGGGCTGGGCATCAAAATAGATCCGGACACTATCTGTGGGGTGTGAGGCAAACGCAATATTCTGAGTAACATAAATCTCTATCTTCAACCGATTTATGTCAATAAAGGATATAACAGGCTGAGCCGGCTTCACATCCTGGTATTTTTCTATATAAACTTCTCCCACATAACCATCAAAAGGAGCTGTCAGACGAGTGTCTCCCAGTTCATTGGAAGCCGTATCGAAAGCAGTTTTGGCAGTAGTATAATCCGCCTTAGTCTTTTCATATGTACTCGCCGAAACATTATTCTTCTCATACAGCTTCTCTATCCGTTCAAATTCAGCTTTAGCTTGGTGATAGATGGCTTCAGCCCGTTCTTTGCGAATATGGAAATCACGCGGGTCTATTTCAGCAATAATACTGCCTTGTTTGTAATGGTTACCGGCATATACATCCAAACGATCAATAGGGCCTCCGACACGAAACGATAGCTCAGAGGTACGAAAAGGTTGTGCGATAAACGGGAACTCCGTTGTCTTGATCCCAGAGGCCGAAACTGCTTGTGCTGTCTTGACAATTAAGTCCTGACTCTGCTTACTGTCTTTATCCGTGCAAGAAAATAGCAACAGGAGAGCAGCTAATAATACACTTATCTTCATATCTTATCTTTTAAATTTTCGACAAAAATAGATAATCGGATAATTCAATAGGGGAGTAAAGATACTGAAGCCGGAAAACTGAAGGTTGAATCTGGAATATACCGGATGAACCAAGAAAGAGGTGGTCAGGAATCCTTGTTAAACAGGGTATGGTATAAAACAAGTCATCCCCTCCGATCTTTCGACCGAAGGGGATGAACCATCTGAAAAAAACGGCGACTACCTACTCTCCCACTGTTACGCAGTACCATCGGCGTGATCAGGCTTAACTTCTCTGTTCGGAATGGGAAGAGGTGGAACCCTGATGCTATAGTCACCTGAATAAGGTAGACATAATGTACAAAAGTAAATTCAGCGGTCTATTATATAAATAGTGAAGCTAAACGGATATATAAACCATTGAAGGCGGATAAAAGAAAGTCATCGGGCAATTAGTAACGCTCGGCTGTGATGTTACCACCTGTACACCTGCGTCCTATCAACGTTGTAGTCTACAACGACCCTGAAAGAAATCTAATCTTGTGGCTGGCTTCGTACTTAGATGCTTTCAGCACTTATCCAATCCCGACTTAGATACCCGGCAATGCACCTGGCGGCACAACCGGTAAACCAGAGGTCAGTCCAACACGGTCCTCTCGTACTAGTGTCAGAGCCACGCAAATTTCATACGCCCACGATAGATAGAGACCGAACTGTCTCACGACGTTCTGAACCCAGCTCGCGTGCCACTTTAATGGGCGAACAGCCCAACCCTTGGGACCTTCTCCAGCCCCAGGATGTGACGAGCCGACATCGAGGTGCCAAACCCCTCCGTCGATATGAGCTCTTGGGAGGGATCAGCCTGTTATCCCCGGAGTACCTTTTATCCTTTGAGCGATGTCCCTTCCATACGGAAACACCGGATCACTATGCTCTAGTTTCCTACCTGATCGACTTGTAAGTCTCCCAGTCAAGCGCCCTTATGCCATTACACTCTACCGCCGGTTACCAATCGGCGTGAGGGCACCTTTAGAAGCCTCCGTTACGCTTTTGGAGGCGACCACCCCAGTCAAACTACCCACCAAACAGTGTCCTCGCATCAGCGAGTTAGAACTCAAATAACCAAAGGGCCGTATTTCAACAGCGACTCCACAAACACTGGCGTGCCTGCTTCAAAGTCTCCGGCCTATCCTACACATCAATTACCCAAATTCAATGTTAAGCTATAGTAAAGGTTCACGGGGTCTTTTCGTCCCATCGCGGGTAATCGGCATCTTCACCGATACTACAATTTCACTGAGCTCACGGTTGAGACAGTGTCCAGATCATTACACCATTCGTGCAGGTCGGAACTTACCCGACAAGGAATTTCGCTACCTTAGGACCGTTATAGTTACGGCCGCCGTTTACTGGGGCTTCAATTCAATGCTTCTCTTGCGATGACATCTCCTCTTAACCTTCCAGCACCGGGCAGGTGTCAGGCTGTATACGTGATCTTTCAATTTTGCACAGCCCTGTGTTTTTGTTAAACAGTTGCCTGGACCTATTCTCTGCGCCCTCCCGTCACCGGGTAGGGACCCTTTATCCCGAAGTTACAGGGTCAATTTGCCTAGTTCCTTAACCGTGATTCACTCAAGCGCCTGAGTATATTCAACCCGACTACGTGTGTCCGTTTACGGTACGGGTACCTATAAGATTAAGTTTAGCGGATTTTCTTGGGAGTATGTTTACACGCACTATTACCGTTTTCCGGGGAAATTGGTATACTGTCAGGTTCGACTCTTATCCCGGATTTGCCTGGGATAATCAACATCTACACCCTTTAACGGACTATTCCGTCAGTCCGCGGCGTTGTCACTCCTCCGTCTCCACATCACTCTTATAGGTAGTACAGGAATATTAACCTGTTCTGCCATCGGCCTCACCGTTCGGCTGAGCCTTAGGACCCGACTAACCCTGATCCGATTAGCGTTGATCAGGAAACCTTAGTCTTGCGGCGAGGGGGTTTCTCACCCCCTTTATCGTTACTTATACCTACATTTGCTTTTCCACACGCTCCAGTAAAGCTCACGCTTCGCCTTCAACGCTGAGTGGAATGCTCCCCTACCGATACTTACGTATCCCATAGCTTCGGTAAAACACTTATGCCCGATTATTATCCACGCCAAACTCCTCGACTAGTGAGCTGTTACGCACTCTTTAAATGAATGGCTGCTTCCAAGCCAACATCCTAGCTGTCTTAGCAATCTGACTTCGTTAGTTCAACTTAGTGTTTATTTGGGGACCTTAGCTGATGGTCTGGATTCTTCTCCTTTAGGACATGGACCTTAGCACCCATGCCCTCACTCCTGAGATAGAACTAATGCGCATTCGGAGTTTATCAAGACTTGATAGGCGGTGAAGCCCTCGCATCTTATCAGTCGCTCTACCTCACATTAGTAACTCTCAAGGCTGCACCTAAATGCATTTCGGGGAGTACGAGCTATCTCCAAGTTTGATTAGCCTTTCACCCCCACCCTCAGGTCATCCGGAAGCTTTTCAACGCTTATCGGTTCGGTCCTCCAGTTAGTGTTACCTAACCTTCAACCTGCCCAAGGGTAGATCACTTGGTTTCGCGTCTACTCCTTCCGACTATCCGCCCTGTTCAGACTCGCTTTCGCTTCGGATCCACATCTCAAGATGCTTAACCTTGCCGGAAAAAGTAACTCGTAGGTTCATTATGCAAAAGGCACGCCGTCACAGCTTAAGCTGCTCCGACCGCTTGTAGGCGCATGGTTTCAGGGACTATTTCACTCTTCTATTCGAAGTGCTTTTCACCTTTCCTTCACAGTACTGGTTCGCTATCGGTCTCTCGGGAGTATTTAGCCTTACCGGATGGTCCCGGCTGGTTCACGCAGAATTCCTCGTGCTCCGCGCTACTCAGGATACCACTACGCTTCGGTTACCTTAGAATACCGGGCTATCACCGTCTATGGCACGACTTTCCAGTCGTTTCTTCTCAATAACTGTCTTGCGAGAGCGTGGTCCTACAACCCCACACATGCCGTAACATGGGTGGTTTGGGCTAATCCCCGTTCGCTCGCCACTACTAGGGGAATCATTATTTATTTTCTTTTCCTGCAGGTACTAAGATGTTTCAGTTCCCTGCGTTAGCCTCCAACCAAGTTGGATGACATTCCTTCAGAATGCCGGGTTGTCCCATTCGGAAATCTTCGGATCAAAGGTCATTTGCACCTACCCGAAGCTTATCGCAGCTTATCACGTCCTTCATCGCCTCCGAGAGCCAAGGCATCCGCCATGCGCCCTTATTTACTTTCTTTTATCGCCAGATTCATCTCCTTTTCTTAAAAAGGATCTGAACCAAATGGTTCGATATATACTTTTAGCTCTTACTAAATTTACTTTTTCTGTACATCATGTCAAAGATCGTTTGATTACACGCAAGCCTGTTAGGTCGCGGTATCGGAGTGGAGAATAACGGATTCGAACCGTTGACCCTCTGCGTGCAAGGCAGATGCTCTAGCCAGCTGAGCTAATCCCCAATCATACAAGATAAAATATCTATCTGTTGGTAGTCCCAGGCAGAGTTGAACTGCCGACCTCTACATTATCAGTGTAGCGCTCTAACCAACTGAGCTATAGGACTAGTTCAACCGTGTCCTGTTTTAGACTCGGCTTCTGTTTTCTCTTGTTTATCTCTATCTATATTGCTATAGATGGTTGATCTATATTCTATAAATAAACAAGTACCAGTAGTACAATTTAGAACCAATGAACGTCGTTTTCAACATCGCTCCAGAAAGGAGGTGTTCCAGCCGCACCTTCCGGTACGGCTACCTTGTTACGACTTAGCCCCAGTCACCAGTTTTACCCTAGGACGATCCTTGCGGTTACGTACTTCAGGTACCCCCGGCTCCCATGGCTTGACGGGCGGTGTGTACAAGGCCCGGAACGTATTCACCGCGCCGTGGCTGATGCGCGATTACTAGCGAATCCAGCTTCACGAAGTCGGGTTGCAGACTTCGATCCGAACTGAGAGAGGATTTTGGGATTAGCATACGGTCACCCGCTAGCTGCCTTCTGTACCCCCATTGTAACACGTGTAGCCCCGGACGTAAGGGCCGTGCTGATTTGACGTCATCCCCACCTTCCTCACATCTTACGACGGCAGTCTCTCTAGAGTCCTCAGCATAACCTGTTAGTAACTAAAGATAAGGGTTGCGCTCGTTATGGCACTTAAGCCGACACCTCACGGCACGAGCTGACGACAACCATGCAGCACCTTCACAGCGGTGATTGCTCACTGACATGTTTCCACATCATTCCACTGCAATTTAAGCCCGGGTAAGGTTCCTCGCGTATCATCGAATTAAACCACATGTTCCTCCGCTTGTGCGGGCCCCCGTCAATTCCTTTGAGTTTCACCGTTGCCGGCGTACTCCCCAGGTGGAATACTTAATGCTTTCGCTTGGCCGCTTACTGTATATCGCAAACAGCGAGTATTCATCGTTTACTGTGTGGACTACCAGGGTATCTAATCCTGTTTGATACCCACACTTTCGAGCATCAGTGTCAGTTGCAGTCCAGTGAGCTGCCTTCGCAATCGGAGTTCTTCGTGATATCTAAGCATTTCACCGCTACACCACGAATTCCGCCCACCTCTACTGTACTCAAGACTGACAGTATCAACTGCAATTTTACGGTTGAGCCGCAAACTTTCACAACTGACTTACCAGTCCACCTACGCTCCCTTTAAACCCAATAAATCCGGATAACGCTCGGATCCTCCGTATTACCGCGGCTGCTGGCACGGAGTTAGCCGATCCTTATTCATATAATACATACAAAACAGTATACATACTGCACTTTATTCTTATATAAAAGAAGTTTACGACCCATAGAGCCTTCATCCTTCACGCTACTTGGCTGGTTCAGGCTAGCGCCCATTGACCAATATTCCTCACTGCTGCCTCCCGTAGGAGTTTGGACCGTGTCTCAGTTCCAATGTGGGGGACCTTCCTCTCAGAACCCCTATCCATCGAAGGCTTGGTGAGCCGTTACCTCACCAACAACCTAATGGAACGCATCCCCATCCTTTACCGGAATCCTTTAATAATGAAACCATGCGGAATCATTATGCTATCGGGTATTAATCTTTCTTTCGAAAGGCTATCCCCGAGTAAAGGGCAGGTTGGATACGTGTTACTCACCCGTGCGCCGGTCGCCAGCAAAGAAAGCAAGCTTTCTTCCTGATGCCCCTCGACTTGCATGTGTTAAGCCTGTAGCTAGCGTTCATCCTGAGCCAGGATCAAACTCTTCATTGTAAAAGTATTGTTATATATCCCATAAGGGATGATATTAGCTCTGTTCAGGATGTCGAAAATTTATTGACGGTCATTTTTATATACCTATATAATAAGTATTGACGGTTCTAAATTTGACTTGTACTACTTGTATTGTTTATCAATGTTTCAAAGAACTCTTCTTTTTAAATTCTGCTTCGTTTCAAAAGCGGGTGCAAAGGTAAGGGGTTTATTTTAAACTGCCAAATGTTTTGGGAAGTTTTTTTTCAATGCCCGCCTTTTATTTCCAAGCCTCTCTGTGCGAAAGGGAAAGAAAAGACAGCCAAAGGCCCTCGCTCTGCGAATCGGACTGCAAAGATAACGACTTTTATAATAATGATCCAAATAAAAAGAAAATTATTTTTGTTATTCTGTAAGGCACGTCCTACGCCGTTGCAACATGTCAAAATTAAATGCTGTCCGTCTCTTGGAAAGCGGATGCAAAAGTAAGGCATTAGGAGATAAGAGACAAATATAAAAGGGGATTTTTTTGAAAAAAAATTGAATAAAAACGTAAAGGGCTGAGGGAGAGGAAGGTTCTGATAATTGATTATGGAAAAGGGAAAGGCCGGGGAAGAAAAGGGACACATTATTATATTATATAGGGGAAATTTATAGGGGAGAGGGAAAAGAAGATTGGATGCGAAAGGGAGAAGGAGAAGTGTTTGCGGGAGGAAATTGAGGAGAAAATAGCGAATTTAACGGGAGGTAAACAGAAAATACGACGGGGTTTAAGCAAAAAACTCGGTGGGACCTTGGCGGGAATTGAACGGGAATCAGACAGGAATCAAACAAAAATTGAACGGAAGACCGCGTTAACATTGTTAATGCGGTTGGGAAGATATTTATTTCAGGGGCGGAAAGAACAAAACTTTTGCATCGAAAAGACTTGTTATTTGGAAACAAAAGGCTTGATTTAACAGAGGGTTAAATCAAGTTATAGGAAGAGGAAAAACAAAAGGAGAAAAAGGATTGAGAATGAAGGAAATAGAGAAAAAGGGGGTATTTTCTGGGAAAAGGGATAAGTGGCGGATGGAAAGGGATAGTTGCGATTAGGACAAGCATGGGGGCAGGAGATTTTTAAAAGCAAGGTTGGGAGTGAAAGCAAGAGGAGTTTACTGTTAAAGACCAAAGGACATTGCTTAAAAACTAACCTTAGGAGGCACTGTCCACCATTTTGTGTAGCTAGATGGAGAGTCCCGATCCCTTTTTGAAAGCCACCAATATTCAGTTCCACCCAAAGTCATATTCAAGCTACACACCATTCTAAAGTGGCTTGGACACCTCCTTAACAGAAGCTTCAAAATGAAAATCTCTCATAACTTATAAAATATGCGCTTATGTTTTTATACTTTTGCATTCATATTCAGAAAAGAAATTATATGCGACTCGGACTTTTAACCGCTTTCATCCTACTCCTGTCTTTTACTACTTCCTGTCAATATAAGGAAGCACAGCCCCACCCTGCATTTAAAGATTCCATTGTCCTCGTAACTCCAGTGGAACCGCAACCAATTACAAGTAAAAGCCAAACCGCCTTTTATCTGGATTCCATCGGTCTGATGAATATCGCCGAACTTGATTCTACATTCATTATCCGGCTCATGTACGCCACTCCGGACAATTTTACCGGTCAACTTCTTTATACTGATTTGAAAGAAGCATATCTTCACCCGGACGCAGCTAAAGCTCTTTTAGAAGCACATCTGTTACTTAAAGCCCAATATCCCAGCTACCGCCTGATAATTTATGATGCAGCACGCCCGATGTCCGTACAGAAAAAAATGTGGGATGTGGTAAAAGGGACCTCCAAGTATATGTATGTATCTAACCCCTCACGAGGAGGAGGTCTGCATAATTATGGATTGGCAGTAGATATCAGCATAGCCGATTCACTAGGACATCCGTTACCCATGGGGACAGAAGTGGACTATATGGATGCAGCATCACACATAACAAATGAAGCAAAATTAGTAAGAGAAGGAAAAATAACGCAACAAGAACGAGAAAACCGAATTCTACTAAGACAAGTTATGAAAAGTGCAGGATTTCGTGCACTTCCCAGTGAATGGTGGCACTTTAACCTATGCAGCCGAGACGAAGCCAAACAGAAGTACAAACTCATAAACTAAAGTAAGATATGTATCTTTCTCCGGAAACCATCTTGTTTATCCGGGAGCATCGCAATGACGATGTACACTCCCTGGCATTACAAGCAAAGAGATATCCTCAAGTGGACATGTCTCTGGCTATCGTTCAGATAGCCGGATGGCAAGCTACCGTTTCTAAAATACCAAGTTGGCATGCAACAGAAGGACTTTTATATCCGCGCCATCTATCATTAGAGCAATGTTCATCGGAAGTTACCGCACTCTACAAAGCTTCACTGGTACATGGAGAAGGGTTAGTCGATCTGACCGGCGGATTCGGCATTGATTGTGCCTTTCTCGCTACTCAGTTCAAAACAGTCACCTACATAGAACGCCAGGAGGAACTTTGTGAACTTGCCATGCACAATTTCCCATTACTGGGGCTGAAACATATTCGGGTACAAAATGGCGACGGAGTGGAATATCTACAACAGATGCCGGCTGTAGACTGTATTTTCCTGGACCCGGCACGCCGCAATGAACATGGTGGAAAAATAGTAGCCATATCCGACTGTGAACCCAACGTAGCCACATTGGAAAAGTTACTACTCGAAAAGGGTAAGCAGGTAATGATTAAACTTTCACCCATGCTCGATCTTTCCTTGGCTATACGAGATATGCAGCACGTATCCGAAGCCCATATCGTCTCAGTCAACAACGAGTGCAAGGAGCTTCTGTTACTACTCCGGCCCGGTGATGATTCTCCGGAGATTCCATCTGCAATGTCTCAGCCCATCGTCTGCATCAATTTTGCAAACCAGGAAATACAACGTTTTGTTTTCACCCGCGAATCAGAACAAGCCACCGAGTGTTCATACACCCACGAAATAGGAACTTACCTGTATGAACCCAATGCCTCTATTCTCAAAGCCGGTGCTTTCCGCAGCATCGCTTCTTCGTTTCATCTGAGTAAACTTCACGCCAACAGCCATCTCTACACCTCAAACGAACGAATAGAAAAGTTTCCGGGACGCATCTTCCGGATAACCGGTTACTCGAGCCTCAACAAGAAAGAATTAAAAAATATTTTAAACGGATTAGATAAAGCGAATATCACCACCCGCAATTTTCCACAATCCGTAGCCGAATTACGGAAACGACTGAAACTAACCGACGGAGGTGATATCTATCTGTTTGCTACTACTTTGAACGATGAAAGAAAAATCATCATCCGGTGTGAGAAAGCATAAAATGAGGAGAGGCAACGTCGTCCCGACGCTGCCTCTTTCTCTCAATCAATTTATAGAAACTGTTTGTCCCAACGAATATATTTCATCTGATTGTCCATAGGGCTTTTCTTTCAACATCCCCTGGACCTTAACCACAATCCTATATTTGGATTCAGGTTCTTTCAGTGTATATTCCCACGAAGTAGGTTCACCTTCCAAAGAAATCTGATGCTCCAGCACCGCCCCTTTGTAAACCTGAACATAAACGGATAAAGGACGTTGTATCTCTTCCGGAATCGCTGAAGGTAGTTTCCACTCCAACACCGCATCATTATCAGGTGTCAGTGACGATTTCAAATCGGTCACCGGAGGTAAGGAAACTCCATCTTTAAAATCAATGATATCGCGATCCTGGCAACCTGTGACGGCAAGTATACAAAGCATCACAGAAAAAAAGTATAATATTCTTTTCATAATCGTCTGTTTTTTATTAGTAACCCGGATTCTGTATATAATTTCCTTTCGCCCAGTTCATCTGTTGCTGAGGAATAGGTTTATATTCATCTCTTCCCGCAACAAAGACAGCATTATTCATCCAAGAGAAACGGGTTTTCTCTTTTTGGAAGTAAGCATTCATCGTAGGCTCCAGGATTCCCCATCTTTGCAGATCGAAGAAGCGTCTTCCCTCACATGCTGTTTCAAGACGATTCTCAAACATCAATGCTTTCCATGCATAGTCTTTGGTCCAAGCAGCCTCATCGGTATACAAGCTGACCTTATAATTCATGTAAGGAGTACCATCTGCCATCAACAAGCGAATTCTACTGTTATTAGCACGTTCGCGCAGCTTATTAATGATAGGACGAGCTTCTTTGTGACGATCCAACTGAATCAGGATCTCAGCTTTCCACAACAAGACTTCAGCATAACGAATTTGCTTCACATTCATCGAATTACGGTTTACAATGATACAATCGCAACCGGCAGGAACCAACTCTTTAACAGATTTCAAATAACCATAATCACCAGGGCTTCTGGAAGCCTTTTCCTCGTACAGCAAATCCGGATTATATTTATAAGGATATCCCGGGATAGCCGCCGTATGACTCAAACGAGGGTCAAAGCTATTTTCATCGAAATACTCTTTGTATCTTCCTTTCATTTCCGCATCGTTAAACGTATCGAACAAAGGCAATCCGTCTGTACCGGTTCTGAAGGCATTTGCCATATTAAAGCTCATCTTATGGAAGTCACAACATGGGAAATAAGGTTCCCAGGAAGGAGCATTCAATTCTGCACCATTGTTTGTATTTCCTCCGCTTGATGTTCCGTCGTTGATAGAATACTGGATTTCCCAAATTGCTTCTTTGGTAGCATTATCATATTCCGGCAAGAAATTTTCGGCAAAATCTTCACACAAGCCTACGTTTCCACCTTCTTGATCAGTGATCTCGTTGATATAAACCAAGGCACGTTCCAGAATCTTCTTATCCACTTCGACTACCTGATGTCTTGCATCCTGCTTGTACGCCATGAACAATAAAGCTTTGGCAGCCATTGCACGTGCGGCATTCTTGTTGATACGACCTATCTCCTCTTGTTTTTCAGGCAACAGTCTGACAGCCTCTTCCAAATCGGCAACAATGTGTTCCCACAAATATGTATCATCAGTACCATTGGGGCGGTTCGAAATATTAGTCACATCTTCCACCGTTCTTCCGTTCTCTTCATCCACCCAAGGAATGTATCTCCACAGAGTCTTCATAAAGAAATAGGTAGCTCCGCGCAAGAATTTCACCTCACCGGTACGTACACCTTTCAACGGATAGTTTTCATCAGTAACTTTAGACAAGGCATAGAGTGCTAGGTTGTATCTGGATATCGCTACATATCCTTTGAACCAAGGTCCGTCATTGTTCCCTACATTGGCAGTTACAGAAGAGAAAACTTCCATATCGTGCCAGGCCGACTGGTCACTTACACCCGATCCGCCTTTGTAAGCATCATCCGATCGGATAGAACCATGCATCCACCATGCATGAGCTTCCGACCAGGGCAGATAAGGAATCAGCGAATAGCACGGAGTCACAAAATCATCAATATGTTCGGGCTTTCCTAATAATAAATCATCAGCCAGCACCCCTTTAGGGTTAATATTCAATTGGTCGGCACAGCTCGTCACCAATAAGGAAAGCAAAAGGGCTGATGACAGAAATAAACTATAAAAGGTTTTCATACTATTTCTATTTAAAAGGTTATATTAACTCCGACTGTAGCGGTAAATGGAATGACATAGCCAAAGTCGCGGATTTCAGGATCGGGACCTGAGAAACGATTGCTATCCCACCATTTCTTGATAGTGAATACATTGTTAGCCGAAACATAGGCACGCAAGCGGCTGATCATTGCTTTCTTCACCATACTTTCCGGGAAAGTGTATCCCAGCTCTATCGTTCTCAACTTCAAGTACGAACCGTCTTTGAGGAAATACGTAGACGTACGCTTTTCATCATTGGTGTTACGAGTAGACAGAGCCGGAATGTTAGAGTCCGGATTCTGAGGAGACCAAGCATTAAATACACCTTTCAAGTGGTTGGTATTATTCACATCCTGAATGTTCCAGAAGTCACTGTATTCAATCCATGAATCCCAAACATCTCCGCCATGCACACCCTGGAAGAAGAGAGCTAAGTCTACATTCTTATACGAAGCCTGAAGATTCAAACCATAAGTAAAGTCCGGGTCACTGACACCAATCCATGTACGGTCGTAGTCCTGAGTGATACGTCCGTCTCCGTCAAGGTCTTTATAGCGAATGCGTCCCAAACCTTTTCCTGCCTGCTGCGGTGAATTGTCCACCTCTTCCTGTGTCTTGAAGATTCCGTCTGCCACGTATCCGTATATAGAGTTACGGGGGCGTCCGATGATATCATCCAACATACCGTTTCCACCATATACACTTCTCACATTGTCCGGCAATTCAGTAATCTTATTCTTGAAAGTCGCGATGTTTCCCGTAATGCTATAATTAAATCCCGATGGAAGACTGTTCCGGTATGTCAGCAAGATTTCAACTCCACGGTTTTCCATACTCGGACCATTCACATAAGTATCTCCACCTTCACCGAATGCACCGATATAAGGGGGCAAATAAAGCATATCGGTTGTCTTCTTATAAAAGTAATCGATTGTTCCGACCAGGCTCTGGTTGAAGAAACCAAAATCGATACCGTAGTTGGTCTGTGTTACAGTTTCCCATTTCAATGTCGAATTACCGGTGAGATATTTACGGAAACCAGACTGTAGAGAACCGCTTTCCTGTCCGTTCATAGCATAAGAAGTTCCGTTATAATCGGCTACATAACTACTTTGCAGGTATCCGCTATGAATGGCCGAGTTACCATTACGTCCCCAACTGAATCTCAGCTTCAGGTCCGAAAGAAAATCTACATTCTCAAGGAACGGTTCATTCTTAATTCTCCATCCCAAAGAAAATGCCGGGAAGACTGCCCAACGGTTATCAGCACCGAACTTGGAAGAACCATCATAACGTAATGTTGCCGATGCCAGATATTTGGAAGCATACGAATAGTTGAACTTACCGAAGTATGACAACAGAGCATAAGCATCACCCGAACCGGTAGCCTCTGTAATCTTGTCACCAGTAGCCGAACTTAAAAAAGCATAGTCTCTGTCTTCCAGAGTCAAACCGTCTTTACGTGCATAGAATGCTTCACTTTCAGCTTTCGTAAATTCCATTCCGACTACAGCTCCTATCGAGTGTTTTCCGAATTGCCCGTTATAGTTGATCTGGTTGGTCCACTGGTATTCCAGGAAATGAGTCTGATCGTTGCGGACATAGTTGAACTTTTCATCACGGCCCGAACCGTCTGCTTCACTCCATTTTTTATCGACTGCACGATAATATGAACCACGATAATCTACACCGAATGATGTTCTCAGGTTCAAACCTTTGATAATCATCAAATCGGCATACGTATTACCAATTACCTTCAGGAACTTATTGACATTGTCTTTCCCCAGAATAAGGTCCTTCACCGGATTACGATAGTCATCCATACCCACATCGAGAGAAGCACCACCCCAACCACCGGTTTCGGTATATACAGGAATGATAGGGGGTTCATTTGCAGCAAGCTGTGTATGGTTGGCTTCACGATAATTCATATAGTTCAACTCCAGGTTTTCACCTACTTTCAAACGACCATTCAATAAGTCATACTCCGAGTTCAAACGAGCCGAATATTTTTTCCAGAAAGTTTCAATCTGAATACCTTCTGTGTTTTCATAACCCAGGTTGAAGAAAGTACGTGATTTATCAGTACCACTCGATACTGAAATCTGATGGTTCTGCGATACTCCGGTACGAGATATTTCATCGATCCAGTTAGTATCGGCTGAGCGCATAGTCTGAGCTGTATTCAGCCATTCCACCGGTTTCACGGAATTAAGTACCGGATAACCGTTGCTGTCATAACTCCAGTCATAATCGAAGAAACGGACACTTTGCTTGATTTCACCAAGTTTATCGTCGTTTGCATACGCTTGCCAGATGGCACGTCCATACTCATCGGTATTCAACAGGTCGGGTTTATTAACCCATTTAGAGAACTGTACACGACCTTCGTAACTAATCTTCGATTCACCCTTTTTACCCTTCTTTGTTTCGATGATAATCACACCACCGGCAGCTCTCGAACCATAAATACTGGCCGAAGCCGCATCTTTCAGCACCTGAATCGATTCAATATTCGCTGGGTTGATATCACGCAGGTTATAGTCTCCTGCCAATCCGTCAAGTACGATCAGCGGGTTAGGCTGCGCATTCAGTGACGTAAGTCCGCGAATCTGTATCGAAGCATTTCCCCCAGGGCTACCATCTGTAGTAATAAATACACCCGGCAATTTTCCCTGTAAAGACTTCAATGCATTAGTCGAAGGATTCTGAGCCAAATCCGAAGTGTTGGCCATAGCAACCGAACCGGTAAGATCAGCTTTACGCTGTGTCATATAACCGGTCTGGATCACTACTTCGCCCAACATCGTGGCATCATCGGCCATCACCACATCAATCTGACTCAATCCTTTCACTGCTTTCTCCTGTGTAGCCTTTCCGATAAACGAGAATACCAGAATATCTTTATCGGAATTCACATCGACCGAATACTGGCCATTCAAATTTGTAATCGTACCCTTCGAAGTACCTTTTACCGAAACGTTTACTCCAATTAACGGATCACCTGTTTCCTTTTCGGTCACCGTACCCGTAATGACTTTCGTCTGGCTGATATCCAGATTGCCCGCGTATGCCATCAATGTCCCCGAGGACAAGACAACCACCCAGACCAAAAGCCTTCTCAACACTTCTTGCAGCCAGTCACTTCCGGAGGCCACAAGGCAAGGTCTTTCATGTTTCATATTCACCAATTAGATTTAATTAAAAATTTAAATAATACTATCATATGTTTTTCAGTCTGCCGAAGCCTCAACAGCAGGCAGCAACTGCCGGCGGGCTTCTTCAATACCTGAAGTTCCAAATACCTGTGCCTCCGGATCGCCATACCAATAAATAGTAGTGGCATAATCGGCCTCACCTCGTTTCCATCCCAGCATTTCAATATCGAACTTAAAGCTCTTATTGAAAGGAATACCATCCAGATGGCGGGTGCGATAGAAAGCATTATAACCGTGAGAGCTTTCCAAATCGGCTCTCGGGGCTCCTCCAAATGGAGTATAGAAAGGCACTACCGGTGCCCATGAACTATTGTAGTAATCTTCTGTGCCTGTACCGAAATGTGATGGGAAAGTATCGTCGTCCACCCAAATCTTTTCATCACCTTCACCATACCACAACGGGGCATGATTATAAAGTGAAAGTAAATCGCCTTTGTAGACACCTCTACCTTTCAGGGTAGCAAAGTTCCATTCTACACATTGGTCGGCCTCTTCAGGTTTATCGTGGATATAGATACCATTTTCCTGTCTCCATGAAGCATAGAAATACAACGAACGATCTTTATTCCACTTTAATGGAGCTACATTCACCTCCATTGTAGCAGCAACCGACCGGGAAGAGAGGTTAAGCACTTTCAGCACACCATCTTTTTGATAAGGCATCAACCAACGACTGGAGATATTTCCTTTTCCATCGGATGTCAGATACCAGCTATCTACCTTGGGGGCACCCATACCACCTCCGGAGAAGTCACTCAACGGTACCCATACGGTCTGCTTTCCGTCAAACCCGGCACTGAACACCAATTCCCGCATCAACTGGGCATATTGTTCAGGATTATCGATACGAATATTGAACTTCACTTCGTATACCGCATTTTCGCCTGCAGGCAGAGGGATGACCAATGAATCGGAAGGAAGAATACTCTTCTCCTCCCGGAGGATCTCACCTTTACGGCCGGCTACCGGCTGAAGAAGACGGTTGTCTACTTCGGCAATCTTCTGTGCCGCTCTCTCCACTACCTCCTTAGAAAAAGTCTCTACCTGTGTGCCTTCGGGATATTTACGGAAGTTGATGTGATAATACTTGGGAGTCGGATTCACTCCCGGCTCGTCTTCGAATGTCACTTTACACCCACGGGCATAAGGGATAGGCAGGAACAAGGTATTTCCTCCTTTACCTTCGGGCGTATAGCTGGTGTGTGCCTGTAACATTCCCTTTCCCAATCCGGGTACATTGATCCGCATCAGGTCATAAGCCGGAATGATCCAGCCCGGTTGATCAGAACCATCAAAATAAAACCGCCATGTACCCCGCTTGTCAATGGTAGTAATCCAGATACGAGTGATCGCTCCAGGTCCGACTTCGTCGAACATCACTTTCTCAATGCGGCCTGCCACCGTATCTACCCGTTTGATTCCAAACCCGTCACTATTGGCAAACCAACCGGCAGAATCGGGTGATACTGATGCACGGTCGTAGCTACTTTCCTGACGACAGGTATAAGAGGGAACCGGATACAGCGCCTGTTCCTCCACCGATACCATTTCGTCCAACAACGTTTCCAGCGTTACCGGCTTATCCGACACCTGGGAACTACATCCCCACGAGCAGAACAAGAGTCCTGCACAGACGGACCACCATAGATTTCTTTTACTTTGTTTCATACTTATATCCAATTTTGTGTTTATTATATTTTCGAGAAAGCATGTTCTTCTTTCACATTCTCCTCAGCCTCTTTATCCACTCCCAGCTCTTTTTCTATTGCCTCCAGTGACTTGCCCTTGGTCTCGGGCACACAAAACAAAATGAATGCGAATGCAGCAATGCTGAAAATGGCAAAGATTCCGAAAGCAACCGATCCGCCCAAGTTATTCAGTATCCAGGGGAAAAAACTGAACGGTGAGAAAAGTACATAACCAGCTGATTCCGGTGGAGAGTGACATAGCTGTTCCACGAATACGAGAAGGGTAAATCTCGGAAGTCACCACCCACATCAAAGGTGCCAGTGAAGCGGCAAAGAATCCGATATAGCATAACACGGCTATTAAGGCACCGATACCATTGGCTGCCGGAACTACGAAAGTGTAAACCAGGTACAGCAATGAGATGCCCATCCCCAGACTTCCGCAAAGAAGCAGAATCTTACGCCCTACTTTATCGACCAGCCACACAGCAATCAGGGTAAACAGCAGATTCACCACTCCCACCAGGATAGATTGCACAAGGGCAATATCCCCGGCAACACCTGTCATCTCGAAGATGGAAGGTGCATAATTGATGATGACGTTAATACCCGTGATTTGCTGTAAGGCGGCCAGTATAGAACCTATGAAAACCACTTTAGCCAAGTTACCCTTAAACAATTCAGTTACCTTTATCCTATCTCTACCTTCTTGTGTGTTTGTGTCGGACACGGTCATCTCACCGGCTTCCAGGTTCAGTTTACTGGCCACCTGCCTGGCTCTACCTGCTTTTCCACGAGCCGAAAGCCAACGTGGGCTCTCAGGCAATATACCCAATAACAACAGATAGGCCACACTAAAGAAGAACGGGAATCCCAACATCAGGCGCCAGTTCCGCTCATAGTCCAGCAATATATAATCTACAATGTAAGCAATTAGAATTCCTATCACAATAGCCAACTGATTGTAGGAAACCAGTGTTCCCCTCAGCCGGGCAGGAGATATTTCAGATATATAAATAGGTGCTACGGCAGAGATCACTCCGATACCCAGCCCGCATATCAGGCGAAAAACCAGCAGTGAAACCAAATTACCGGATAATGCGCAGCCCAAAGAAGAAACAATAAAAAAGACAGCTGACGAGAACATGACTTTCTGTCTGCCATAACGGTCGCTAAAACCTCCTCCCAGCAAAGCACCGCAAAGGCAACCTACGGTCAGAATACTTACCACCAATCCCAAAGCCATATCATCCAACATAAATTGTTCCTGTAAAAAAGGAACGGCTCCGGAAATACCTGCCATATTTAACCCTACAATCAATCCACCAAAAACGGTGATAAAAGTATATAGGAATAAAGGTTTGTTCTCTCTGTTCATTTCGAATCTAAATTTATAGTAGTTATACGATGTGTGATTGTTGATGCAATGTTAGCCAGAATAGTCCGGAAGAGGTATAACACAGGAAACAAACGATATAAAGATAGTAACATCTGGCAGAAATAGTGAAAAGCTATCAATACGGTTACCTGAAGATGTAACGAGAAAGGTAACCGTTGTGATAAAGAGTTCTTCACTAGAATCTTTTCATCGCAAATGACACAGATTAACCCAAGACATTATTAATAACACGGACCAGTTACTGTATTTCAGGTTGTCATCGCCTCCGATGGAGTAACTTTATAAAGCGTACGGAAACATTTAGTGAAATAAGCAGGCGAGGTGAAACCGGTCATATAGGCCACCTCACTGATATTGTATTTCCGGCTTTTGAGTAAAAGCATTGCTTTGTTAAGTCGGTAATTCCGCAAATAGTCGGTAGGAGAAACACCGAACAGTGTTTTCATCTTCCTATAAAGGTGTACCCTCGACAATCCCAGATGCTCGCTCAAGTCCTCAATACTGAAATCGGAGTTTTCGTATTGTGTATCGACAATACTCAGCAGCTTATCCCTGAACAACTCGTCCACCTTCATCAGTTTGCATACCTCCACATTGTCCATCGTACCGGCCTGAAGGTTCTTCATATAAATTTCCTTCATCTTCTGCCGTTCCGCTATAATGTTGATGATACGTATTTTCAGGAAATCAATATTAAATGGCTTCGGAATGTATTCATCCGCTCCTTCGGCAATGCCGTAGATGCGCTGGCTGTCTTCGGACAAGGCTGTCAGCAGTATGATGGGGATATGGCTGAAAGCAAGATCGTTCTTCACCCGGTTAACCAACTGGAACCCATTCATACCGGGCATTAATACATCGCTCAGAATCAAGTGAAAAGCATCACCCTGTCCCAACAAGTCCAATGCTTCATTACCATTACCTGCCACTTCTACCTGAAAATTGGCGGACAGCTCTTTCCGTAAGCTATATCGTACATCGGGATCGTCTTCCACGACCAGGACATGGTAATCATAGGTTTTAGAAAGCATTTCGTTGACCACCGTCGTATCCACCTCCATATCGTGATAACTGAGATTGAAGCGATCGGTCTCTTCCAGTATATACTCGTGTGTATAGTGAGCGATATCTTTATAAAGCCGGACGCTGAATAAAGTATACTCTCCCGGTTGACTCTCTGCACGGATTTCACCGTCATGCAGGTCGACATACTCTTTTGAAAGATTGAGTCCAATGCCAAAGCCTACTGTACCGAAAGTCTTATTACCGGTATAGAAGCGTTCAAACAGGTGTTCCATACTCTCTTTTGAAATTCCCCGCCCGTGATCCTCCACTTCCAGCAGGACAGTTTCCGCTTCACCGGTAATCCGGACAGAAATATCTCCCCCACTATCCGAATATTTAAAGGCATTCGAAATGATATTTACCAACACCTGCTCTATCTTATTGACATCTATGTAAATGTTCAGTTCGTCAATATTGGTAGAGAACCGGTAATGAATCTGCTTCTCTTCGGCAATACCGGTAAAGTAGTCGAAAACTTCCCTTACCATCCCGATCAAATCTACCTGACGCAAAATCAATTTCATCTTATCGTTGTCGATTCTTCGGAAATCGAGTATCTGGTTGACAATCCTGTAGAGCCGGTCTACATTCCGTTTCATCAAAGCCACGTCTTCTTGAATAGAAGGATCGAGCTTGGAGTTCTTTATCAATTTATTGACCGGTCCAAGTATCAGTGTAAGAGGAGTACGGATTTCATGGGAGATATTGGTAAAAAATTGTAGTTTCTGGTTGGAGATATTCTCAATCTGGCTATTCTTGACAGCCAGTTCTTCTTTTTGAGCTTCTACAAGCTGATTTTTATCATGCAGTTCTTTATTCTTATTTTTAACCCGGAGGTTCATGTACATTACATATCCCAGCAAAGGGATAATGAGCAACATCAATGCCAAAATCAGGATAGTAGAGTTGCGCAGGAACTTGAAACGAGACAATAAATTATCTTCTTCCTGCTTCTGCCGGTTGATTCTTTTCTGGTAGTGGTTGAGTTGTTCGGACTGTGCCAAAATGGTCTTCGCATTCCCCCGATTGATAATGGCAGTGTTCAATACATAGTTTTTCTTCACCTTTTCTCCATTAATAATCTGCATGGCCACCTGAATGGAAATAGCACCTCCGGTAGGGTACTGGAACGAGGCTTCCAACTTCTCATCGGCTACGGCTTGCAATCCGGCACCGTCACCATATACCCCGTCGATACCTATAAACCGGATACGTTTGCCGGACACGGAATCACGCTTCATGATGACGTCCCGGGCAGCAAGCGCCATCACGTCGTTGTGGGCATAGACCAGATCGATGTCGGCAAAAGTAGCTAACCTGTTGACAGCGTCATAAGCACTGTTATAATGCCATTTTCCAAAAACCTGAGTCACCTGAAAATTCTTATCACTACGAAGATGATCGATAAATCCATCATGACGCTCCATAGCAGGCGACGAACCTTCCAGTCCCCATATCTCGAGTATTTTGGAGTTGGGGGGCAATTGTCCGTTAATGTATTCACCAATGGCAGAACCAATGTTGTAATTATTGGCACCGATAGAGACCGTATATTCATCCGATTGTATCTTACGGTCGTGAATAATGGTAGGAATACCTTTCCGATAAGCTTCTACAGCCACATCGGTAATGGGAACAGCCTCGTTAGGCGAAATGATGAGTACATCCACGTTCTGGGAAATCAATTTCCGAATCTGAGATACCTGTCTGCTGCTGTTGTCCATAGCATTATATACCACCAACTCTACGTTGCGGTAATTGGAGGCCTCAATCTGCATTTCGAGCAATACGGCTTCGCGCCAGGAATCGGAGGTACACTGAGAAAAACCAATGACGTACTTTTTGTCTCCTTCCTCTTTGGGTTGGCAAGAGGACAAGAATATAGATAAACCTGCAAAAAGCAGAAAGGCCAGTCGGAATAGATTTGTGTTTTTCATGTTGCATTTTCCTTAATAATACATATATAAGACGTCCTGAAGCAAAGAAACAGGACGCCTTTTCCGGAAAAAATGAACGACAAGGTGTATCGGGACTCTGTGCCACTCTGTGGTGAACGATGACACGCCTCTGCCTACATCTTCCCCTTTCTATCCGTCGACTTTACCAGATAGACTTTACCGAGAACACTTCCAGGTTCTTAACTTCTATGTTGTTACCCCAGAAATGGAGCCCTTCACGATTGCCCTCACGCGGACTGCGCTTCATCGAATACGAATAGGCTCCCCCGTCAATAAAGACTTCGATGGAAGTGCGATCAATGTAGATGTCGGCTGTCAATTCCATGCTGGTGCGGTCGTCAGGTGAGTAGAACACTCCATTGATCAGGTTGGAGTTCATGTCATAGTCCACCAGAGGCTGACCGTAAAGATTCAGTCCGGCACTGGTAGCATGTGACAGTTTGATAGTTGTTCTGATCCGCAAACAATCCTTACCGGAGAACGCCTGTAAGCGTTGATTGGCCGCATCAGAGCTAAGTGAAGTCCAGTTTCCTACAGGCTGGAACAGTTGCTCGGTCTCTCTGACAGGCACACTAAACAGACGAACTCCCTTTGAGGTAGTGCGGAGTGTCAGTTCGTTGGGCAGCAACATCATTCCATTGAACGGCATACCGTCATGTGAGATTCGTCCCCATCCTATTTGTATGCGACGTCCGTCACCGGCAGGTATGTTACTATAAGTCTGGGCAGCATACATGCTTCCGGTATAATAATAGTATTTGCCGGCTTCCGGGGTAAACGTCTGTCCATCGAATGAGCCCAGCATATAGGTACCGGAAGCTCCGTACATCACCCATTTAGTGTGATTCTTATCGCCATCTACCGGTAATTCAAACAATTCCGGGCATTCCCAGAATCCGGTTACATGACTCTTATATTCCCAATTCTTCAGGTCGGCAGAATTATAAATCGAGTGTCCGTCCCGTTCATTAAGTACCATCACCCAATGTTTGCCGGGAGCATACCAGAAGACCTTCGGGTCGCGTGTATCCTTACTGTTCCATTTCGCTTTCGAGTCTATCACCGGGTTACCTTCATACTTGGTAAACGTACGTCCTTTATCGAGACTGTAAGCGATACACTGCCGCTGTTTCTCCGGATTATCCACTGTATAGGCAGCTACCAATGCCGGTTCGTTTTTCTTATTGAATCCGGCGGTATTATCATAATCGATCACGGCCGAACCGGAAAAAATAGTTCCCAGCTCATCGGGATGCAGAGCATCCGGCAGTTCCTCCCAATGTACCAGATCACGGCTCACGGCATGTCCCCAATGCATATTTTCCCATTCCCGTTCATAAGGGTTGTGCTGATAGAAAAGATGGTATTCACCTTCGTAAAAAACCAGTCCGTTAGGGTCGTTGATCCATCCCCGGCGAGTGGTGAAATGAAATTGCGGACGGTTTTTTTCTGCATACAAGCTATCTTGCCCCGCAATCACATCGTCCTGATAGATTTTCTCCAATCCGGCAGACTCCCCTTCATAGCTGATGCGAAGTGTCTTTCCTTTCCAGGAAGAGACATCGCAGAATACCCAGTAGTCGGGTTTCTCGTCAGCCAGACGGATTACGAAGTTACGTTCCGGAGTACCTTTTACCTCGAATGTCATTTTCTTCCGGTCCACTTGGTGGGAAACAGGAAGGTTGATATACTTCTTCGTTATCTTCAGCGTAACGTCGCCGGCAAATGAAGCAAACAGGTTACCGGCAAGCAGCGTTGCGGTAAAAAATAATTTTGTAGTCAAATGCATAGTTTTATTTTGTTAGTTAATAATGGAAAACCTGAGTGCAAGTTTACGGATTTTTTCAGGGATATGCTATCACTCAGCGTACAAAACGTATCACGCAAGTTACTTCAAGGGGGGACTTTACGGTAACATGGATGTAACGAGTTTGTCACTCAGCGTTCAAACGATCGTAAAGGGCACGAAATCTTACTCCTCTACTTTTGCATCAAATTATTAACGCATACTAAAAAACATGAAACGAGTTCTGAAGCTAGTATCATCCATTCTTTTATTATCAGTCATGGGCGGTCATCTCTACGCCGACGAAAAAGCAAACGTAGTAAAACAAGGTACGATCCGGGGACGTATCATCGACACTTCCAAACAAACACTACCGGGTGCCTCGATCTACATCGAGAACCTGAAGACAGGAGTTATCAGTGACGTAAACGGTTTCTATACCTTCGCCAACCTCAACCCGGGGACTTATACGGTAAAAGTAACTTATGTGGGATATGCCCCCGTAGAAATGAAAATAACCATTCCCGAAGGCAAGACACTCGAAAGAGATGTCATACTGAACGAAGGAGTCGAATTGCAGGAAATTGTAATAGGCGGTGCCTTTCAGGGACAGCGCCGTGCCATCAACTCACAAAAGAGCAGTCTGGGCATCAAAAATGTAGTTTCTGCCGACCAGGTAGGCAAGTTTCCGGATTCAAACATCGGAGATGCACTGAAACGTATTTCGGGTATCAATGTACAGTATGATCAGGGTGAAGCCCGTTTCGGACAGGTACGCGGTACATCGGCGGACCTCAGTTCGGTCACCATCAACGGCAACCGCATTCCTTCGGCCGAAGGGGATACACGCAACGTACAACTTGACCTGATTCCGGCCGATATGATTCAGACCATCGAAGTCAGTAAAGTGGTAACTTCGGATATGGATGCCGATGCCATCGGCGGATCTATCAATCTGGTCACCAAGAATTCACCCTATAAACGGACGCTGACAGCTACTGCCGGTTCGGGCTACAACTGGATCAGCGAGAAAGCACAGTTGAATCTGGGACTGACTTATGGCGACCGTTTCTTTAACGACAAACTGGGGGTCATGTTATCGGCTTCCTATCAGAATGCCCCATCGGGTTCCTACGATACCGAGTTTCTTTGGGAGAAAGACGACAAAGGAAACGTATATATCAACGACTACCAAATACGCCGGTACTATGTAACCCGTGAACGCCAAAGCTATTCGGCAGCCTTGGACTGGGATATCAGCGAAAACCACAAATTGATGTTTAAAGGAATTTTCAATAACCGGAACGACTGGGAGAACCGATACCGCACTACTCTGAAAGATATGGATGAAGAGGGAAAAGCAACTGTACGCGTACAGACTAAAGCCGGTACGCCGGACAATCGCAACGCCCGCCTGGAACGCCAACGCACGATGGACTTCACATTGGGAGGCGAGCATCTGTTCGGACCGGTGTCTATGGATTGGAATGCCAGTTACGCCAAAGCAACAGAGGAGCGTCCGAACGAACGTTACATTGATTTCCAACTGAAGAAACAGCAATTCGACATGGATCTGAGCAACGAACGCGAACCGCTGGCTACACCAAAGTCCGGTTCTACAATGACACTGAACAAAGATTTCGGCCTGAAGGAACTCACCGAACAACAGGAAGACATCAAGGAAAAAGACCTGAAATTCTCCATGAACTTCAAACTCCCCTTCCGGAACGGAAACAAACTGAAATTCGGTGCCAAGGTGGTACGCAAAACCAAAGATAAAGAGGTAGACTTTTATGAATACACTCCGAAAGATGAAGAGGCATTCATGACCAACAGCCTGCAGAACACGGTAGATCAAACCAACAAAAACTTCATGCCGGACCATAAATATCAGGCAGGCATTTACGCCGACAAACAATATGTAGGTTCACTGGACCTGAACAATCCCTCCCTCTTTGACAAAGAACAGGTGCAGGAAGAGTTAGCCGGTAACTTCGAAGCACGTGAAACCGTAAGTTCGGGCTACATCCGTTTCGACCAGAAGCTCACGGACAACGTAGAACTGATGACCGGGCTCCGCATCGAAAACACCAGCCTCAGCTATACCGGACGCACGTATGACGACGAAACAGACCAAACCTCGAAGACTGCCCGAGAAACGAACAGTTACATCAACTTCCTCCCGTCACTCCTCATGAAATGGAATGTAAACGAGGATTTCAAAGTACGCGGTTCGTTTACTCAGACATTGTCACGTCCGAAGTATTCTGCCCTGGTACCCAGTGTCAACATCAAACGTTCGGATAACGAAGTGACAGTGGGTAATCCCGGCCTGAAACCTACTCTTTCTTATAACTTCGACCTGAGTGCGGATTATTATTTCAAAAGTATCGGTCTGGTCAGCGCAGGAGTATTCTATAAGAAAATAGACGATTTCATTGTCAACCAAGTGTCTACAAACTACGAATACAACGGCAACCTATACAACCGCTTTATCCAGCCCAAGAATGCGGGTAATGCCAATCTGATAGGTATGGAACTCTCTTACCAGCGTGATTTCGGATTTATCGCTCCTGCCCTGAAATGTATCGGTTTTTATGGCACTTACACCTTCACTCACTCCCGTGTGGAAGACTTCAACTTCGAAGGACGCGAAAATGAAAAGGATCTGAGCCTGCCGGGTTCTCCGAAGCATACAGCCAATGCATCGCTCTATTTTGAGAAAAATGGACTGAACCTCCGCCTGAGCTACAACTTTGCATCGGCCTTCATCGATGAAATGGGTGAAGACACCTTTCACGACCGCTATTACGACCGCGTGAACTATCTGGACGTAAACGCCAGTTACACTTTTGCGAAACACTACACCCTCTATGCCGAAGCAAACAACCTGCTGAACCAACCCCTCCGCTATTATCAGGGGACTCAGGACCGCACCATGCAGGCTGAATACTACGGTGTAAAGATTAATGCCGGATTTAAGATCAACTTTTAACCGGCTATCAGAGGAGGTTGAACCCACGGTGCACCGCCGATCAGAAAACGCTGCACCGTGGGTCTGAGATCAAAACCGTCTTCTCGCATCACTGACGAAAAAACGTATTCAATTCATCAATAATCAATATAAAAATTCATATTTATGAAATTAAAAAACTTACTGATACTACTGTTTATCTCCATTGTCGCAACCGCTTCGGCCCAGCTCAAGGATTACTCTATGTTTGACAAGAAGTTTAACTTCTACATTGCTAACGACCTGGGACGTAACGGCTACTACGATCAAAAGCCGATTGCCGAATTAATGGGAACTATGGGTGAGGAAATAGGACCGGAATTTGTGCTGGCTGCCGGAGATGTCCATCATTTCGAAGGAGTACGCAGCGTGAACGACCCGCTCTGGATGACCAACTTTGAACTGATTTACAGTCACCCGGAACTCATGATCGACTGGTATCCCGTACTGGGAAACCACGAATACCGGGGCAACACACAAGCTGTACTGGACTACAGCGGAGTGAGCCGCCGCTGGACCATGCCTGCCCGTTACTACACCAAGACATTCGAAGAAAAAGGAGCCACCGTCCGCATCGTCTGGATAGATACTGCTCCTTTGATCGATAAATACCGTAACGAAAGCGCAACCTATCCCGATGCATGTCATCAGGATATGAACGGACAGTTGGCCTGGCTGGACTCGGTGCTGACTGTTGCCAAAGAAGACTGGGTGATCGTTGCCGGGCATCATCCGATCTATGCCGAAACCCCGAAAGACCAGAGCGAACGCAGCGACTTACAGAGCCGCCTCGATCCTATTCTGAGAAAGCATAAAGTAGATATGTACATTTGCGGACATATCCACAACTTCCAACACATCCGCGTACCGGGAAGCGACATCGACTATATCGTAAACTCTGCCGGATCACTGGCACGCAAGGTGAAACCGATTGAGGGAACTCAGTTCTGCAGCCCCGAACCTGGCTTCTCAGTCTGCTCCATTGATAAACAGGAACTGAACCTGCGGATGATCGATAAAAAAGGGAATATACTTTATACGGTAACCCGGAAAAAATAAATCACTCTCTTGAAAAATGCACAATTTTGAAAGAGCCGGCTTCTTCGTGACGAAAGAGCCGGCTCTGTTTATTATTTATCAGTCTTGGGCCTCAAATCATCTTTGGGAATCGTAGACTCATTGCCGTCACGCATAGCCATATAGTGAGGCGACATGATTTCGATGCCCGCTTCATTAAAGCGATCCTGAATATTCTGATGCAGGTCCGAATATATCTGAGCCAATTTATCCGCCTCACGGATATAAGCATTGATTTGATAAACCGGATACCAGTCACTCAACGAAGTTTCAAGCACAAAAGGACGCGGATCGTCAATCACCCCGGGAGTATTCAAGGCAGCCTCTATCAATAGCTGATGAACCTGACGCCAGGGAACATCATATCCGATGGTCACTTCCGAGTGAATAATCAGACCGTATTCGCGGGCCGAAGCGCTATAGTTCACTGTATGGGATGACATGATAAACGAGTTCGGAATGGTTACCACCTCATTCTTCGGTGTCTTGATCCGGGTCACCAAAGGCGTTTTCTCGATTACATTCCCGGTAGTATCATTCAGCTGGATCCGGTCGCCCAGTTTAAAAGGACGCATATAAGTAATGACCAGCCCCGCAATCACATTACCGATTACCGTGCTGGATCCTAAAGAAATGATCAGACCGACAAAAACAGATATCCCCTGGAATACTCCATTCTTAGCCCCCGGCAAATAAGGATAGATCATCGCAATCATAAAAGCATAAAGCAGAAAACGGATGATATGATAAGTAGGCATTGCCCAGTCGGGATAGAAGCCACCGAACTTGAGCCGCCCCGCCTCTACCTCACGGGACAAGTAGTGAACCAAGCGCACCAGATACTTAACGGCAAAACAGATGATAAGAATGGCAAACAAATTGGGAATATAATCGACTATACCTACCAGTATGTTCTTGATCGGGTTCCAGATATACGAAAATATCTGATAGGCCAGCCCCTTGGTCTGTGGGAAGATAGCGAACAAAAGGGGAACGGTAATCAACAATTGGAGAAGCATGATTACGTAGCGCAGCAAATTGGAAAGGAAGATCAACAGGTTGACCTGCCGCTGCGTATCCAATAACTCGTAATTCTGAATGGAGATCGGCTTCAGCCTGGTATCCTTCAGCTTTTGGATACGTACTTTCAGTTTACGGAACAGCCAGCCTGTAAGCCAAAACAACAGATACTGCCCTGCCAATACCAGGACAAAATACAGAATACGCTTACCCAGTTGCCACAAGCTATGCTCCTCCTTCAACTCTTTCAGTTTCTGTACTACAATCTTCCGCTTATCCGTTGCCAACTGCTCGCGCGAACGTCCTTCCCATAGTCCGTCCTGGTCGGTAAACGAAGCAATGACTTTATTGCCGTACATCAGATCGGTTACGATATCGCTGCTCTCGATATAGACAGAATCGGGATGCAGGGTAAACCGTTTACCCAACTGCATGATGGCCGCATCGATCATTTCGGCCCGCTGCAAAGGGGTATATCCCCCACGCTTGGTATACAAATAAAACAATGTATCGCCTTCGACCACTACCGGTACTCCCGGCGTAAACTGGCGAAGTGAGTCGATACGTGCCCTTTGCTGAGCTAATTTCACAGAGTCGGCAGCAAAAGCTTTCAGCCTCATCTGCTCCATTTCCATACGCATATTGGCTTCGCTCAGACGCGCCTCCTCCAGCTCTTTCTTCATATCTGCCATCCGTACGGAATCCGAATCGTTCCGGACTGCGGTCCGGGTAGCCACACTATCACCCGTCAATATCTCACGAACCGCCTTTCCCAACTGTGCGCACATATTGTTGGTCACCAACAGAAACAACAAAAGGCCGAATAATCTGTTCTTTTTCATATCAAAAACTCATAAAGTAATTGTCACCGGAATGGATAAACGTGCCAAACATACAGATTGTTTTTGACATAGCATAGATCGAAATCATTATATTTGCACCCGAATCCGTAATTTAAAGGTATAGACATGGATATATTACTGCTTATTGGAGGATTACTCCTCATTTTGATAGGTGCCAACTGCCTGACAGATGGTGCTGCGTCCGTAGCCAAGCGATTCCGTATTCCTTCCATCGTAATCGGCCTGACTATCGTAGCTTTCGGAACTTCCGCCCCGGAACTGACCGTTAGCGTATCGTCCGCCCTGAAAGGTAGCGCGGACATCGCCGTAGGTAACGTAGTGGGAAGTAATATCTTCAATACATTGATGATCGTCGGGTGCACCGCTCTATTTGCTCCTATCGTAATTACCCGGAATACTTTGCGGAAAGAGATTCCGCTATGCATTCTCTCCTCCATCGTCCTGCTGATATGCGCCAATGACGTTTTTCTGAATAAAGCTTCCAGCAACATACTAAGCATCTCGGACGGACTGATTCTGCTCTGTTTCTTCACCATCTTCCTGGGCTACACATTTGCCATAGCCTCACCCACAAACAATACTCAACCGGAAGAGGAAATCAAAAGCCTCCCGATGTGGAAATCCGTACTTTTCATTCTGGGCGGATTGGCCGGACTTATTTTCGGGGGACAATGGTTTGTAGAGGGAGCAAGCAACATCGCACGGCACCTTGGCGTCAGCGAATCTGTTATCGGACTCACACTGGTAGCCGGAGGTACCTCCCTACCGGAACTTGCTACATCGATAGTGGCTGCCTTGAAAAAGAATCCGGAAATAGCCATCGGTAATGTGATCGGCAGTAATCTGTTCAACATCTTCTTTGTATTGGGATGCAGTGCTTCCATCACTCCCTTGCGGCTGACAGGCATCAATAACTTCGACCTTTTCACCTTGGTCGGTTCGGGCATTTTGCTCTGGTTTTTCGGATTATTTTTTGCCAAACGCACCATCACACGGATCGAAGGAAGTATTCTGGTGTTATGCTATATAGCCTACACCACCTATCTGATCTATCAGATTTGATAACATCGAGACACATAGTTTTTAGTTTTCGTACGTGGTAATTTAAAGATTATCACGTATCTTTGCCCCCTCATCATAAATACAAGCTATGGCCATTACAATTAAAAAGGTATCGACAAAAAGAGAACTTAAAAAATTCATTCGTTTTAATTACGAATTATACAAAGAGAATCCTTATTCCGTACCTGACCTCTACGACGACATGCTGAATACATTCAATAAGAAGAAAAATGCGGCATTCGAGTTCTGTGAGGCCGAGTACTTTCTGGCTTATAAAGACGGAAAAATCGTAGGGCGCATCGCAGGTATTATCAATCACCGTGCCAACGCCACCTGGAACAAAAAAGATGTCCGTTTCGGTTGGATCGACTTCATCGACGACCTTGAAGTATCTTCCAGACTTCTGCAAACCGTAGAAGAATGGGGTAAATCCAAAGGGATGGAGAACATTCAGGGCCCTCTTGGATTTACCGACTTCGACGCAGAAGGTATGCTGATCGAAGGATTCGACCAACTCAGCACCATGGCAACCATCTACAATCATCCCTACTATCCGCAACACATGGAGAAACTGGGATTTGAGAAAGATGCTGACTGGGTGGAATACAAAATTTATATTCCTGACGCCATCCCTGAGAAGCACCAGCGCATATCCGATCTTATTCAGCGTAAATATAACCTCAAGATAAAGAAATATACCTCATCCAGAAAGATTGCAGCCGATTACGGACAAGCCATCTTTGAGTTGATGAACGAAGCTTATAGTCCGCTGTACGGATACTCTCCGCTTTCGCAACGGCAAATTGACCAATATGTTAAAATGTACCTTCCGATTGTCGACTTGCGAATGGTAACCCTGATCACAGATGCGGAAGACAAGTTAATTGCCGTAGGCATTTCAATGCCTTCACTTTCGGAAGCGTTACAGAAATCGCATGGACGCCTTTTGCCCCTCGGATGGTATTATCTGCTAAAGGCATTGTTCATGAAACGACGCGCCAAAATGCTTGACCTGCTGCTTGTAGCCGTGAAACCGGAGTACCAAAACAAAGGTGTTAACGCTTTGTTATTTTCCGATTTAATTCCGGTTTATCAAAAATTAGGTTTTATCTTTGCAGAAAGCAACCCCGAACTGGAAATGAACGGAAAGGTTCAGGCACAATGGGAATACTTTAAAACCGAACAACATAAACGTCGTCGTGCGTTTACTAAGAAGATAGACTAAAAACAATGGAAGAGAACGAACTGATACCTGTAGACAACAACCCTGTAGAATATACAGACGACAACATTCGCCACCTGAGCGACATGGAACATGTGCGCACCCGTCCGGGTATGTACATCGGTAAGCTGGGCGACGGTTCGCATCCCGAAGACGGAATATATGTCCTTCTGAAAGAAGTTATTGACAACAGTATCGACGAGTTCAAAATGCAATCCGGCAAGAAGATCGAAATCAGAGTGGAAGAGAATCTTCGTGTCAGTGTACGCGACTACGGCCGCGGTATCCCACAGGGAAAACTAATAGAGGCAGTCAGTGTGCTGAACACCGGTGGTAAGTATGACAGCAAGGCTTTCAAGAAAAGTGTCGGACTGAACGGTGTCGGCGTGAAAGCTGTCAATGCTTTGAGCTCAAACTTTGAAGTACGTAGTTACCGGGATGGTAAAGTGCGTTGCGCCACCTTTACCAAAGGAGAGTTGGTGACAGACCACACAGAAGATACGGAAGAAGAAAACGGTACTTACATCTTCTTCGAACCGGATGAAACTTTATTCCTGAATTATAGTTTCCGTCCCGAATTTATCGAGACGATGCTGCGCAATTACACATACCTGAACACCGGGCTGGCAATTATCTATAATGGGCAACGGATCCTTTCGCGCAATGGCCTGGTAGATTTGCTGAATGATAACATGACAGCTACCGGCCTCTACCCCATCGTACATCTGAAGGGCGAAGATATCGAGATAGCCTTTACCCATACCGGACAGTACGGAGAGGAGTACTACTCATTTGTAAACGGTCAGCATACCACTCAAGGAGGTACCCATCAAAGTGCTTTCAAAGAACACATCGCCCGCACCATCAAAGAGTTCTATAACAAGAATCAAGACTATACTGACATCCGTAACGGACTGGTAGCCGCCATTGCTGTCAACGTGGAAGAACCTATGTTTGAAAGCCAGACCAAAATCAAACTCGGCTCTACCAATATGTCGCCGGGAGGCATCACAGTAAATAAGTTCGTGGGTGACTTCATAAAACAGGAGGTAGACAATTTCCTCCACAAGCATGCCGATGTAGCCGAAATCATGTTGCAAAAGATACAGGATTCGGAAAAAGAACGCAAAGCTATTGCCGGAGTGACCAAACTGGCACGTGAACGCGCCAAGAAAGCCAACCTGCACAACCGGAAGCTGCGTGATTGCCGCGTCCACCTGAACGATGTGAAAGGCAAAGGGCTGGAAGAGGAATCGTGCATCTTCATCACCGAAGGTGACTCGGCAAGCGGCTCTATCACCAAAAGCCGGGATGTGAACACACAAGCCGTATTCAGCCTCCGCGGTAAGCCTCTCAACTCTTTCGGCCTGACCAAAAAAGTAGTTTACGAGAACGAAGAATTCAATCTGCTGCAAGCTGCATTGAATATAGAAGACGGTATCGAAGGCTTACGCTACAACAAAGTGATCGTGGCTACCGATGCCGATGTGGATGGTATGCACATCCGCTTGTTGCTGATTACTTTCTTCCTTCAGTTCTTCCCCGATCTGATAAAGAAAGGACATGTATATATACTCCAAACTCCTCTCTTCCGCGTACGCAATAAAAAGAAAACGCTTTATTGTTATACCGAAGAAGAGCGTGTAAATGCTATTAAAGAGCTTAGCCCGAATCCGGAAATCACCCGTTTTAAAGGTTTGGGGGAAATCTCGCCCGACGAATTCAGACACTTTATCGGCAAAGATATGCGTCTCGAACAAGTATCGCTGCGCAAAACAGACACGGTAAAAGAACTACTCGAATTTTATATGGGTAAGAATACAATGGAACGGCAAAACTTTATTATTGATAATCTGGTTATAGAAGAAGACATCGCATAAACATGAGAAGAGCTATCTTTCCGGGAACGTTCGACCCGTTTACCATCGGACACTACTCCGTAGTTCAACGCACCCTGACATTCATGGACGAAGTGGTCATCGGTATCGGTATCAACGAAAACAAGAATACATACTTTCCGATCGAGAAACGTGTGGAAATGATTCGTAAGTTCTATAAAGACGAACCCCGGATCAAGGTCGAATCTTACGATTGCCTGACGATCGACTTTGCCCGTCAGGTAGATGCCCAATTCATCGTTCGCGGTATCCGTACCGTGAAAGACTTCGAATACGAAGAAACAATTGCCGATATCAACCGGAAACTGGCCGGCATTGAAACCATTCTGTTATTTACCGAACCGGAATTGACCTGTGTCAGCTCTACCATCGTCCGCGAACTGCTTGGCTATAATAAGGATATCAGTATGTTCATTCCCAAAGGGATGGAAATGTAATAAACCCATGTGATCATGAAAAGAATAATATACCTGCTTATCGGTTTGTGTTCCGTTTTGGGACTACAGGCACAGAACTTTGGCTCACCCGCCATGCGAAAATTACAACTGGCAGAGTTCGCCATCTCTAATTTATATGTAGATACGGTCAATGAAAACAAACTGGTTGAATCGGCCATCATAGAAATGCTGGCACAGCTCGACCCTCATTCCACCTATTCGGATGCCGAAGAGGTGAAGAAAATGAATGAACCGCTCCAAGGCAATTTCGAAGGGATAGGTGTACAGTTTCAGATGATCGAAGATACGCTGCTCATCGTACAACCGGTGAGTAATGGCCCGTCCGAAAAGGTAGGTATCCTGGCAGGAGACCGTATCATCGCGGTGAATGACACAGCCATAGCAGGCGTAAAAATGGGAACAGAAGAAATCATGGGACGCCTGCGGGGCCCCAAAGATTCGAAAGTAAACCTGACCATTATCCGCAGAGGTGTGAAAGAACCGCTTTTATTTAATGTAAAACGAGATAAAATTCCAATCCTCAGCCTGGATGCCGCTTATATGATTCAGCCTAAAATAGGATACATCCGTATCAACCGTTTTGGAGCAACTACCGCCGAAGAGTTTCTAAAAGCCCTGAAAGAGTTACAGAAAAAAGGGATGAAAGACCTGATTCTGGACCTGCAAGGCAACGGAGGTGGTTATCTGAATGCCGCCATCGATCTGGCAAACGAGTTCCTGGGACAAAAAGAACTGATTGTCTACACAGAAGGACGTTCTGCACAACGCAGTGAGTTTTTTGCCAAAGGTAACGGAAACTTCCGTAACGGACGTCTGGTGGTATTGGTAGACGAATATTCGGCTTCGGCAAGTGAGATTGTGACAGGTGCCATTCAGGATTGGGACAGAGGAGTGGTGGTAGGACGCCGTTCTTTCGGTAAAGGACTGGTTCAACGCCCGATCGACCTTCCGGACGGTTCTATGATCCGCCTGACCATTGCCCGCTACTATACACCTGCAGGACGTTGCATACAAAAGCCTTATGACAGCAGCATCAACGAAAAACCGGGAAAAGGAAAAAGCAGTGAAAGCAGCATCGAAAAATACAACCAGGATCTGATCGACCGGTATAATCATGGCGAAATGGTCAGTGCAGACAGCATCCACTTCCCGGATTCACTGAAATGCCAGACTAAAAAACTGGGACGTACGGTTTATGGTGGAGGAGGTATCATGCCGGACTACTTCGTTCCGGTAGACACAACGCTATATACCGACTATCACCGTAACCTGGTAGCCAAAGGGGTAGTCATTAAAACCACAATGAACTTCATTGAAAAGAACCGAAAGGCTTTATTGGATAAATATAAGACATTCGAGAAATTCAATGAAAAGTTTGAAATCGACGACCAGCTATTGAACTACCTGAGAGAAGCTGCCGATAAAGAAAAGATTGAATTCAACGAAGAGCAGTACAACAAAGCCCTGCCACTGATTAAAGCGCAGCTGAAAGCTTTGATAGCCCGTGACTTATGGGATATGAATGAATATTTCCAAGTAATGAATGCCACCAATAAGAGTGTGGAGCGGGCACTGGAAATCTTAAATGACAAAGAGTACGAAAAGATATTGAAATAACGTTTCTATAACGGAAAACGATATACGGTGAATGACGAACAGACCATGCTTCCTGCAGCCTGTTCGTCATTCACCGTATGTCGTCAATAACTTATTGTAACCTTCTTCTTCTCACCGAACAACCACTTGTTAAGCCAGCGATTCACATAAATATTGGCTACCGCACAACCGGCCCCTATCACAGCTCCTGCTGCTACATCCGACGGGTAATGTACTCCTTCATTCATTCTTGAGAATCCCACAGAACATGCCCAGAAAGCAGATGGAGCTATCACATACCATTTAGGATAGCGGATACTCAAAGAAGTAGCCAGTGAAAAGGCTGCTGCCGTATGACCGGAAGGAAACGAAGGACTCGATTCATGACTACGTGCATCTACCCGATCCGGATAACGGTCGTAGGGACGCTCACGGTCAAAAGCATATTTCATACCATACGTAATCACGACTGCCTCGGCCACACTCGTACCGATGTAAATGGCATCTTTCAGCAACTCTTTATCTTTATCGATACCTGCATATACAGCCATCGCCACCGGTACACCTACCGCAATATAAGGTGCCGATTTAGAAAAGGCTTTGCTATAATTCCTCGCAAACTTACTATCAAGACTGTTTATTTTATGTAACGTATTGATATCCCAGTTCTGAGCATATCCCCCTACCGAAGAAAGCACACAAAAACAAATAAGCACAAATTTCTTCATTTTTCTACTAATTTACTATTTTGCAGCAAAGATAGATTAAAAAGACAGAGTTTTCGCAAAAAAAACCTATCTTTGTTCCCTAAGTATTATTTACCCTGACACCTAACTTTAATTCATGGCCAGAGAAACTCAATGTAATAGACAGACAGATTGTGCGCAATGTCCCAAAGCTACAGAAGGCATACTTGTTCACCGGAAGTTTCCCAAAGGACAACATTTTCCGCCCGACAAATGCACACAAAATTGTATCCTGTTTATACTACAAGGAGAATTACTGGTCAACAGTGAAGAGTATCCCGGCACCACATTACGTGAAGGACAATTTATTCTCCAGTCCATCGGCTCCAAATTAGAATTACTGGCACTGACAGACGTAAATTATGTAGTGTACTGGTTCAACGAACCACCCCTGATCTGTGAACAGCGCTATCATGAGATCCTGCAACAATCAGAAGCTCCGCTAACTTATACACCATTGGTTATGACACAACGCATAACCAACTTCATGAAAGATATTTGTGATTACCTCGATGAACAGATGCCTTGCGGCGCATTCATCGATCTGAAATGTCAGGAACTGATGTATCTGATCATCTGTTATTACCCGATACCCCAGTTGAGCAAGTTTTTCTATCCCATCAGCAGCTATACGGAAAGTTTCCAATATTTCGTCATGCAGAATTACGAAAAGGTGAAAAACGTAGAGGAGTTTGCACACCTGGGAGGCTATACCACTACCACTTTTCGCCGTTTATTCAAGAACATGTATGGCGTACCTGTATACGAATGGATTCTGAGCAAGAAAAGAGAAGGCATCCTGGAAGACCTCCAGCATACCAAACAACGGATCACCGAGATCAGTAATCGTTACGGATTCGACTCTTTATCACATTTTGCACATTTCTGCAAAGCTTCCTTTGGAGACTCTCCACGTGCCCTTCGTACACGTGCAGCCAGAGGTGAAAAAATTACTGCTTTAAAAACAGAATAGAAACCGCTCTTTTTACCCGATAACGGACAAAGCTTCATCCGAATCCCCTTCTCATTCTTCGGATCAGTCGGATACTTCTCCCACGTAAATGGATTTCAATCTTCCATCTTCCACCCTCCGAACAAGAGCTGGGATACAACACATCATGCTGATATCCAAATGTATATAACTATATCTCTATCTATTTATATCACTTAGAGTATTTTATTTTTCTTGCTATCTTTAGTGAAAATGGTCTTTTCTTTATCTCCTCCTGCATATCTGTGCCCATGAGCCCAGATAGCAAGGCTCACATAAACATATCAGAAGGTACGGTAATACTCTTATTTACAAAGTATTATAAATGATGTCCATTTGACTTGTTTTCTTCTTAATTCATGCACAGAAAAGAGAATTAGAGGAAACCTCGGAAAACGACCAATTAAATATAAGCATGATAACGACTCCAAAAGCTAACTTCTTAAAGACAAAGATTTTACTATTCTAACAGATTCACGACAAATCCTTTATACCCCCAACCGATCGTCCCGTTTACCCCATCCTCTCCGGACATTCAGGATTAAAGAATTATTTCTTTAATTCTTTGGTTAATCAATGTATTTCGTGTACTTTTGCACAATGAGAAAGAAGGCTCGTAAAACAGAAATTATAGTTCTAACAATTAAATAATTTAAAATCAATCATTTATGTGGTTAAGTAATTCATCTGTAGGAAGGAAAGTGGTGATGAGCGTTACCGGTATCGCCCTTGTCCTGTTTCTAACGTTTCACATGGCGATGAACCTTGTTGCGATCATCTCGGCTGAGGGTTACAACTTGGTTTGTGAGTTCCTGGGAGCAAACTGGTATGCGTTGGTAGCTACGCTGGGCCTGGCTGCCCTCTTCGTGATTCACATTATCTACGCTTTCTGGCTGACAATACAGAATCGCGCAGCACGTGGTAGCGAACGTTACGCCGTAGTTGACAAACCTAAAACCGTGGAATGGGCATCACAAAACATGCTGGTGCTGGGTATCATCGTTATCTTAGGTTTGGGCCTTCACCTCTTTAACTTCTGGGCTAAAATGCAGTTACCTGAATTGGTGCACAACATGGGAGGAGTAGCAGACACAACTTATGCTGCTGATGGTGTTTATCACATCATGAACACTTTCTCTAACCCTGTATATGTAGTGCTGTACCTCGTTTGGCTGGGCGCCCTTTGGTTCCACCTGACTCATGGTTTCTGGAGCTCTATGCAATCTTTGGGCTGGAACAACAAGATTTGGATCAACCGCTGGAAATGCATCTCCAACATCTATTCAACCATCGTTGTTGTATGCTTTGCTCTGGTAGTAGTCGTATTCTTCGTTAAATCGTTGGCATGCGGTGCTTGCTAAATTGTAAATTGTAAATGATTAAATTGTAAATAGCATTATGACTAAGATAGATTCAAAAATTCCTGAAGGCCAGCTCGCCGAAAAATGGAGTAACTATAAGGCTCATCAAAAACTTGTTAACCCTGCCAACAAACGTCGCCTTGACATTATCGTTGTAGGTACCGGACTTGCCGGAGCATCTGCTGCCGCTTCTCTGGGCGAAATGGGTTTCAGAGTATTCAATTTCTGTATTCAGGATTCACCCCGCCGTGCTCACTCTATTGCAGCACAGGGTGGTATCAACGCAGCTAAAAACTATCAAAATGATGGTGACTCGGTTTACCGTCTTTTCTACGATACAATCAAAGGCGGTGACTACCGTGCACGCGAAGCCAACGTTTACCGTCTGGCTGAGGTATCAAACGCTATCATCGACCAATGCGTAGCACAGGGTGTACCTTTCGCACGCGATTACGGTGGCACACTTGACAACCGTTCATTCGGTGGTGCACAGGTATCCCGTACGTTCTATGCCCGCGGCCAGACCGGACAGCAGCTGTTGCTGGGCGCTTATTCAGCATTGAGCCGTCAGGTACAAAAAGGTACTGTTAAACTTTACACTCGTTACGAAATGCTCGACCTCGTTGTAATTGAAGGACGTGCGCGCGGTATCATTGCCCGTAACCTCGTAACTGGTGAAATCGAACGTTTCGCTGCTCACGCTGTAGTTATCGGTACAGGTGGTTACGGAAACGCATTCTTCCTTTCTACCAACGCTATGGGTTCCAACGGTTCAGTTGCCATCCAGTGCTATAAGAAAGGTGCTTATTTTGCCAATCCTTGTTTCGCTCAGATTCACCCGACTTGTATCCCCGTACACGGTGACAAGCAGTCTAAGCTGACATTGATGTCTGAATCACTTCGTAACGACGGTCGCATCTGGGTTCCGAAGAAGATTGAAGATGCCAAAGCATTGCAGGCAGGCACTAAAAAGCCGACCGAAATTCCTGATGAAGACCGTGACTTCTATCTGGAACGCCGTTACCCGGCATTCGGTAACCTTGTTCCGCGTGACGTTGCTTCACGTGCAGCCAAAGAACGTTGTGATGCCGGTTTCGGTGTGAACAATACCGGTTTGGCCGTCTTCCTCGATTTCAAATATGCTATCGATCGTCTGGGTGAGGACGTGGTTCGTGCCCGTTATGGTAACCTCTTCGACATGTACGAAGAAATCACTGACGAGAACCCGTACAAGACTCCGATGATGATATTCCCCGCTATCCACTACACCATGGGTGGTATCTGGGTTGATTATGAATTGATGACTTCTATCCCGGGTCTGTTCGCTATCGGTGAAGCCAACTTCTCCGACCACGGTGCTAACCGCTTGGGTGCATCTGCATTGATGCAGGGTCTGGCTGACGGATACTTCGTATTGCCTTACACTATCCAGAACTACCTGGCCGATCAGATTCAGGTTCCGCGCTTCTCTACCGACCTGCCGGAATTTGCTGCAGCCGAAAAGGAAGTGAAAGATAAGATCCAGAAGATCAAAGCCGTAAACGGAAAACACTCTGTTGACTCTATCCACAAGAAACTGGGTCACATCATGTGGGACTTCGTAGGTATGGCCCGTACAAAAGAATCTCTGCAGAAAGCCCTGACAGGCATTGAAGAGGTGAAGAAAGATTTCTGGACCAACGTTCGCATCCCGGGTGATGTAAACGAACTGAACGTAGAACTGGAAAAAGCACTTCGTCTGATCGACTTCATTGAAGTAGGTATGCTGATGGCTCGCGACGGTTTGAACCGTGAAGAATCTTGCGGTGGACACTTCCGTACCGAATACCAGACCCCGGAAGGTGAAGCGTTACGTGACGATAAGAACTTCTCATACGTAGCTTGCTGGAAATACACCGGTGAAAATTCAGAACCGGAGTTGATCAAAGAAGATTTGAACTACCAGTTCGTAAAAGTTCAGACTCGTAACTACAAGTCATAATTCGGCTAATCAATTAAAGGAAAACAAAAATGGATAAAAATATATCATTCACACTGAAGGTATGGCGCCAGAAAGGCCCGAAAGCAAAAGGTGCTTTTGAAACATATCAAATGAAAGATATCCCGGGCGATACGTCGTTCCTCGAAATGCTGGATATCCTGAACGAACAGATTATTAATGACGGTGGCGAACCTATCGTATTCGACCATGACTGCCGCGAAGGTATCTGCGGTATGTGTTCTCTTTACATCAACGGACACCCGCACGGACCTGCGACAGGTGCTACTACCTGCCAGATGTATATGCGTCGCTTCAAAGATGGAGACACCATCACAGTTGAACCTTGGCGTTCTGCCGGTTTCCCGGTAATCCGTGACTTGATGGTTGACCGTTCGGCTTATGACAAGATCATGCAGGCCGGTGGTTACGTAAGCGTAAACACAGGTGCTCCTCAGGATGCCAACGCTATCCTTATCTCTAAGGATATCGCCGACGAGGCTATGGATGCCGCTGCATGTATCGGTTGCGGTGCTTGTGTAGCTGCTTGTAAGAATGGTTCTGCCATGTTGTTCGTATCAGCTAAGGTCAGCCAGCTGAACCTCCTTCCACAAGGAAAGGTAGAAGCAGCACGCCGTGCAAAAGCTATGCTTTCTAAGATGGACGAACTGGGATTCGGTAACTGTACAAACACACGTGCTTGTGAAGCAGAGTGTCCGAAGAACATTTCAATCAGCAACATCGCTCGTTTGAACCGCGATTTCATCATCGCAAAACTGAAAGACTAAGCACAACTTAGCATTTGATTAATAAGTAGGAAAATTCCCCACCGGTATCGGTGGGGAATTTTTGTATATGGAGAGCAGTGTTATCTCTTACGGCGCTTACGATACCAGATGATAAAGCCGGTCACAGGAAGTGAAGCACCCGTCAGGCTCGCAAGGAACATTATAATTTTACCGGGAAGCCCCCAGATGCGCCCGTCATGAATCTCCAGATTCATACGACGGAACTTATCGGCGGGAGAGGCCTCGGTATATTTACCGGCATAAGGACCGGCTCCTTTCAAAGAAACCAGTGTATACCGGTCAAAAAACAAATTATCGGTACGGTAGTAAGACCCTCTTTTATGTACAACACTGACCCGGTAAACACCATCGGCTTGTCCGGGTAAAGCAAAATAAAAGGTCTTGGCAGCAGGTTCTTCAAGGCGTAGCTGAGTATAAAGTCTGTCCAAAGGGTTTGTCACACGATTGACAACCTGCAATGTATCGGATACCGGTAAAACGTAGGGCTTCAACTCTTCACCACCCGAAGTGATGCTGTACACGCCTCTGCTAAACCAATTCAGGCTAAATATCAATCCGGTAAAACATAATACGGCCAGCACCAATGCAGCATAAAAACCCGCAACATTATGCAGGTCGAAGTTAAGCCTTGAAAAGGTAAAGGGGCGTTTCAGAGTCAACCGTTGCACAAGTGCCTTGCGTGTCCAGCTTCTGGGCCACCAAAGTATCACTCCCGTTATCAGGGTGATGAGGAAAATCAATACACTGTAACCAACAATCGGACTCCCGATCTCCCTGGGGAGCCATAAAGTGCGATGCCCGCTAAGCACCAACCGGAAGAAATCGAAATCACCGTTATGATTCACTACCGACTTCAATACCTGTCCGCTATACGGATTGATAAAAACAGTACTCATCCCTGCTTCCGGCTGATAGTAGTCCACCCAGGCCGCATCCGATCTTTCACCGTAAGTGATGGCTGTGGCCGAAGCTCCTCCCATGACAGAATCCGCTATCGCAAGTAAGCGGGAAGGCGGCAAAAACTCTTTCTCCAATGGAGCTACAAAGCGCCAAGGTTGTGTGGCATCGGTAATTTCGTCTTTAAATGCATACATGCAGCCGGTGATGCAGACTATGAATACCACAATACCCGAAAGCAATCCAAGCCATAAATGAAGTTTCGCACAAGCCTTCCGAAAAGTCTTATTCATCTCCTATCAATCCAGACGGAAGAAACCGCCGACAAACGTGGTTGAAACTTTAGCTCCCCTGACCGCAGTAGCCGCCTGAGGATCTACCTGATAAATGTAAGTACCCTCTGAAGCAGTGACCGGACGATAAACATAACCTCCGTCTACCAGAGCGGCAAAACGCCGTCCGCCATCTCCGTTATGCACCGGAATCTCTTTAATGTCACGTACCGTTTTATTATTAAGATCGATAATGCAGCATTTCAAACTCTTATCTCCCCAACGGTCGGCGGATGTCTGCGGACTGATGGTGCTGACCTCGGCAAATACCAGACCATTACCGATATATTTGATATGGGCAGGTTTCAATCCTCCCGAAACCGTCTCAAAGTCAAAATAGTAGTCATCAAAATGCGTCTCACCTTTAGGGATACGAAGGAAAGCAGCATTCTTGGTACTTTGTGAGAATCCGTTGGCAATGGCAGAATTAGACATGATGTACATATCGCCGGACTCTACCTTAAAAATACCGTTAAATGCATTCCACGAACCGGCAGGACCGGTACGCGTATCTTTCATCAATGTCTTAAACTGCATATCCGGATAAGAGTATACCGCAACAAAAGTAGTATCGGTATATAAAGTCTCAAAAGTGGAAGGGTTCATCGGAAAATAAGTAACGTACACATTACCTTCACTATAACACATACCCGTGATACTCGGCCATTCGAGTTGATTCAGCGGAAATACCGGAGCTTTGACCTGAGAAGTGATAGAAACATCACTGATATTTACGGTATATAAGGTCATTTGATCCCCACTCTCCTTATTAGCCGGAAGTTCAAGGCCGATCATGTTCTGCCCGTCCATTTGTGTAAACGCATTCAGCGAACTGTTAAAGACAAAGTCTCCACGCTCCGTCAGATAGCCGTTTGCATCACGTACAATTCCGGTTGCACTGGTCAGTCCCAGTCCGCCAATACTGAACACCGTTTGTCCGGCCTGTTCATAATCACGATATCCGTTTTGCTCGATACCTTTGGCCACCGCGTTGATTGTTCCGGACATCAATTCGGGTGCAGTAACCACATAATAAGTGGTAGTCCCATTGGAATTGATACCCAGGCTGAGTACATAGGGAGCAAAAGGAGTTTCCTCATTTCCCAATCCTTCTTCTTCACATGCCGTGACACCCAATAAAAGGCAGGCAGCAAGGAGATACATATAAATTCGATACATTGTAATCATCAGACTTTTTTATTTACTAAAGAAATATCTCAGTTTCACATTAAAGGCACGCCCGGGTTTCTGCAAGCGGTAGTTATCATACAGCTTTTGATTGGTCAGATTGGTACACTCCACAACCACACTATACTTTCCGTTGTCCATTGAATACCCCAATGCCAGATCGTGTGAGAACTGTTCGGGGATTACTTTTTTAGAGCTTTTTGCACCCAAGCCCGGGAACGAAAGATAATACGAATGAATATAATTAAGATTATAGTCAAACGTCAGCACAGAGTTTCTCCAAATCAAATCGTGAAAACGAACCCCTGCATCGGCATTAGCAAACAAATAAGGGATGTTCGGCAAACGCTCTTTATAGGTAATATTCTCTGTGATACCTTCGCCGACAAAGCTGTCCTTCGTCTTCTCATATCGCTGCCGGTCGGTAATGTCCTGATAAGTAAAACCGGCTCCCGTATGGAACAGATCTTTATAGTTATATCTGACAGCAGCCTCAACACCCTTTGTCAACACCTTACCCAGATTCTCGTAACCGGTGGTCGGATTACTGGTCAGGCTGACCCCTTTCAGGATAAAGTCTGTCGTATAACGATAAATGAAGTTTCCATCAGCCGAAAGTTGATGGGCCCCGAAAGTTTGAATGAAGCTCAACCCCAGATTCAAATTCCGGCTGCTTTCCGGTTTTAAATCCGGATTCCGCTGCTGAATCAACCCGTCCCCAAACATTTCGATACTTTCCGGCAAACGATAGGCATGCTCGTAAGAGAACTTAGCCTGCAAAGAGGGTAAGATATAATAAGTAGCCGCCGCACCGTATCCGAAATTGGTTTTATGATCCCGCACTTTTTCCCAACGGGCATTCTCTGTATATTCATCCAACCGCTTATAGGTAGAACTGTACAACTTATACATCTTTCCGAATACATTGGCATTCCAACGATCATAGCGGATCTGCCATCCCAAGCCTGTGATATTCTTAGTCAGTTGCTGAGGTACATTGTTGTTTTCATCATCCGGCCGTACTTTATCATTCATGGTTCTCCGCATAGCAGAAACCACATGGTTCAGTATCAATGATTGGTGACCGTCGATCACGTAACTGATGTTTCCGTTTCCTAACCATTCGCGGTTCTTTATCTTGGAATCCGTATAATACCCTTCTCCTGCAGAAGTAGACGGAACGGATTCTCCCAACCAGTTGTAACGGCGGGCGATGGTATCCACATTGAAAGTATTTACAGAATTATACGTTCCGTAAAGTGACAGCGAAAGTCCGTCAAGAAACAGATCGTCTTTCTTATAACGAATAGAAGGGATCACAGATTCACTCTTCATTTTTACGCCACCGTAAACGGCATCCATCGTAGCACCAGTCTGTACATCTTTATCATTCTTCGAAAGAATAATGCCTGCAAGCAGATAGTCGGCATAAGGCTTATTGGTTATTCCCGTCTCCAGGCGGATACCTCCTGACCGGTAGGCATCATTAAAGCGCCTTACCCACCGCTCGTTTATCTTCTTATTGGTAGCCAGATCGATGATGGGCACAAACACTTTATAATCATTGTCGGAATAGTTATAGAAAGCATTGGCACGCACCGTGAAACCTGTTTTCAGATGGGTATAGGCTCCATTCACCGAGACTTTATGAGTATTGAAAGAGCCAAAAGAATAGGTCGCATCCAGATAATTGGCATCTCTACGGCTGACGATATTCACCGCTCCTCCCAAGGCATCGGCACCCAGATTTACAGGTAATACCCCTTTATATACCTCTACACGCTCAGCCATGTTAGCCGAGATATTAGCGAGGTTAAAAGACGATCCGAAATTATCCATCGGTATTCCGTCCAAAAAGAATTTCACCTGATTGCCCGAAAATCCGTTCAGGCTGAAATTATAGTTAGACCCCATACCACCTTCCTCACGGATACGGACACTCGACACATTGTTCAATAATTTGTTGAGAGGTGCAGCGCTATTATACGCTTTCTTGATGTCGAGTACCGATATGGCATACGCCTGCTCCTGCTGCCGGCGAGCTTCAGATTTTCCAATCACCTGTACTTCTTCCAGCTCTTCCGCCTGGGTATCGATCTCTATGTCCGGAATCCGGTTCACTTTTCCGGCAGTCACATGTATCGGCACCTTTTTAGTTTTCACTCCTATGCCCGATACAACTATCGTCTGACTGCCCGCCGGCACATCATTGATATGATAAACTCCATTCTCGTTGGTATATCCGCCAATATAAACACCTTCAATGGCAACTGCAACCGGATAGTAAGGTTGCTTCTGTTGGTCGACGATTCGACCTGTCACTATACCTTTACTTTGTTGTTGCTGTTCGCCGGCATGCATAAGAACGGCTGACAGCATAGAAAAAAGACAGAATAAAGCTACTCTGTACAACACTTTGTGGTTCATTAATCACTCTGTTTAATTAGTCCGCAAAGGTACGTATATCGACACCGGACGACAATCACCATATTTAGGTATTCACCGAAACTCCGATACCTAAATACAATGATAAAACAATCTCTCTTCCAGAGGCCTGTCTCATTCGGATGAACGCTTCAATCGAATGCTGCGTGGCGAGGTACCAAATGACTTTTTACAGAAGTTTGAGAAATGCGGTAAAGATTCGAACCCGAATTTATAACAGATTTCAGAGATGGTAGCCTCTGTATTCTGAAGTTCGTAAATGATCTCCTCTTTGCGGCGGCTAAGCATCCACTCATACACCGGCTCATGAAAAACATTATCGAAAATCCTCCTGAATGTAGTCTGGCTATATCCTCCAAGTTTAGCAAACTCTTCAACAGTCTTCACCTTCTTATAGTTCTGATATACAAAGCACTCAAACGAAGAAGCATATTTTGAGAGAGGATGTACCAAGGAAGCCAGGTCATAATCCGAATAAAAATAACCGAGTATGAAAGCAAGCTCTTTCCGCTTTAATGATAAGAGATCCCGACAAATCTTCTTTTCGCTCAGATAAGTACGTGCAGACTCAAGAAAATGTTGAAGTTCGGGAATAATGGGTAAGGGTGAGGGAATTAACGGAGGATCAGTCTCCTTCATGATACGATTATACCGGATATCACAAAACAATTCAGGTTGATTAAACTGATAATAGATACATTCCACATCGGTCATGGCCAGCATTTCTATTTTCGAACTGATGGGCTGAAGCATAAATTCTCCGGCTTTAAGCATTGTTCCGGCATACTCCCGACTATTCACCAGCATTTCTCCCTTGATAAGAAACAAAATGAAATTCTCCTCACATTTTTGTGCAGGATAATGGAAACCACGTCTATGGTAAACATGGAAAATGGCATTAGGAACTGACTTTTTGCAGTTCTGACACATCATGGGATCTCCACAAACGGAGCTGGGCATATATACGGGTGTGTTTGTTTGTATGTTTACGACAAATGTAAGAGAATTATTTAGAAAGACAATAAAAGAAGGAATAAAAAAATAGCCCTACTTGAGCAGGGCTATCAAATGCATCATTTATTATAATATTATGGATAGTCCCATATTTGAAAACAGGATTCAAGTTTTATACTTGAATCCTAAAGTTTTCTATTTACACAAAATGATGGACAGTATCGAATACTACTTAGGAGTCTCAGTGAAATCCCAGCTATCAGCAACTGAACCGGTAATAGACATCTTCTCAACGCCTTTTAACGTCAATACGTAAGCAACACTTTGTCCGGCAGTCCAAGTTCCATCGGTAAATGTAATTTCTTCCGGAGTAGTTGTTTTATCACACAATATCGCACCACCAGCCTCAGCTTTGTAGTAAATTTCGAATGTAACGCCAGTTAAATTTTGAGGAATAAGCATGGCTGTGTAATCTGCTTCAACCAAAGTCTCGTTCGCAGTGCCACCGTTATCTGCTCCTGTAATAGAAAGTGCCTCAGTAGGTTCGACAGTATATGCTGTTGCTGTAGCATCGCTAGGAATAGTCCATGTACCTAATGTTGTCTCATTAGTAGTAGAAGTAGCTCCATAAGTATACACACCTTTGTTCTTGGCATTAATAACTATTTTATTTAAAGTGTAAGTAACACCACTTCCTTCTCCTTTTATTTTAAAACCAACCTTCGTCAACGCGTGTTTAAAATTTAAAGCAACCGCTTCTGTGGAACCACTCGTAGCTTTTTGCTTATTCATCGCTTCTGCTACCACCAAATCTTCCTGCTTTTCCACGGTCCCTTCCACAGTATAGGTCAGTGTAGGCGCTGTGTTAGCAACAGCTGCTCCCCAAGAAAGCTGTTTCGTAGTGTTAGGTGAAAAAGCAAAGAAACTTACTTGATCTGTTGCCGGCCAATAGAATACAGAGTTACCACTGCCCCATGCGGAGTTTTCTCCTTTAGTAAACTCAGCGCCAGATATCAGCGCATTAACTTTTGTAGCATCAGCAAATGCCCCAGTAGTAGAATAGGCATACGCCGTAAACTTTGTAAAAGCTGAGTTCACTAAAGTCGTAGCTCTTGTTGTCTTACTTACTGCCGTATTGAAACTAATTTCCACCGGCTGTACAGCCTTTTCAATCTCTTCATTCTGTGAGCAACCCGTAATTGCCATTGCAGCGACTGCTGCGAATAAAATCTTCTTCATAATAGTATGTTTTTTTAAGTTATTAATATTTTTATTTGTATGTATTTCTTTTTTCTTATCCAACAGGCAACTCTACATTCGTTTCGTCGTCCCAATCTCCTACATCACCACCAATGCCACCACCTCCACTTGGAGGAGTTTCCACATCATCTACTTTTATTTCATCTTCTATTTCAACTTCAACCAATGCCGGCGGTTTTGTTTCCTCTCCTTCTCCTCCTTCCCCACCGCCGGTAGGTTCTTGTACAGCTTCCGTTATATTAATCTTAACCTCCTGTACCGAATTGTCCACCTTAATAATCATCAGGTTCATCATCACCGGAAGTTTTATTTCTAAACGGGTAATAATAGCTTCCGGTAATCCAAAAGTGGTAAATACCCCTTCTATCTTCCCGGCTTTCACATTCAGGTCAATATTAATCGGATAGTCATCGCACATAGCATAAGCTTTTCCTAAAAAATAATGATCTGCCATCCCACCAATACTCCCTATCACGTTTGAAACATTACTTAATCCCTGCACTTTGATACTAAAGGAGTAAGTTCTTATCACCAATTTTGGTTTCAGCTTCAGAATCAATGTCTCTTCACTATTCTGTATATCCAAATCATCTATATTTACCACATAAAGCGGATCCGGTCCCCAAACCATCTTTTCTGTACCTGCAATACCCAACTTACAAAAATTGGTATAAGCCTGAATGGTTTCATAAGATTCCTCTCCACGAATTAAGACCGTTTCAGTATCGTAATTGTAAATAACAACAGCGTAGTGTCCCGAAGGAACTTTTACTTCCCCACCTGTTACCGACAAATACGTATCTATCTTTCTACCTTTTTTCGTCTTTCGGATAGAAAATAATCCGAACTCCTTCCGGCAACTTCTCCGTCACTCCGCTCCAATCCAGCCGCACTTCCACACCACTCACCGGATAATCGTCCAGAATATCCCGCCGGCTGCATCCCGTCACCACCAGAAACGAGAGGAGAACCATGCAAAGCAACCTTGTTATATCTTTCATTCATTATCATCTCCTTGCTGTTATAAGCCACACCAAAGATACTTTTGCCTTGGTGGGGCCTATGAAGTTATAGCGTGCACTACTTTTCCAAACCAAGTCTCCCTCATAAGGAGTGTACTTCTTGTACTCCGTAGTCAGATAACCTATGCCCAGGCTGAATTCAAACGAGAGATGCCGTGCAATCTGCTTTGCATATCCATAAGTCAGCCCTGAAGCTGCATAATATCTTCCTTGATAGCCGTCTCCTTTAAACTGGAAATCATAAATTCCCCCTTCGGCATAAGCTCCAATGAAATGTCCCGCCAAGCGATTCCTCCGCTTCCGGTTGCCCAACCAGCAACGACCTTCAACGCCTCCCGAAAGCAATTGATAGCAAAACTCCCGGCTACTATTGAGCCACCACGGACATTTATACTCGGCATTGACCGACCAGCGTCTGTTCAATGGTATTTCCACCTCTATATTCGGTGCCAATGCCAGGTCGTATAGCAGGTTGTTTTTCAGTGCAAGCACTGTTCTCTGTTCTATTATTACTGGTGTTTCTATTTTTCCCTCTTCCGGGACCACCGGCTGAGGATGTACGAATTTCACTCGGGGCAATACATTCACCGTACTCAAAAACACACCGGCAGCTTTATCATCCGGTATGGGTACAGGTGAATGTTCTCTGTATACATATAAAAGCGGTAAGATTTTATTCATAATATAGCGGTATGCTTCTCCACCGTTCAACCTGCGTAATAAATTCTCACATTTCATCCGGTCATCGCGGTGATAATCGATCAACATCAGCACATCCTCACGATCCGGAACGTGGAGGTCAGCCTGCACTCTTTCACGTAACAGCGACCAATCCTTCTGGTTTACACCAATCATCATTCTGGTCCAGGCATCCGGCATTGCTACCATGGCCCGGCTTTCTCCCGAAAGCAGAAAGAGAAAAACAAAAAGGGTCAGTATGCAGATACGGTTTTCCATAATTTGTCTGTTTGTGCAATACAAATATAGAAGTTCAAATCGATACATAATAATTTAATCAAAGCTAAATACAAGCTCTGAATGCTTCTGTGAAACGATTGAAAGGAATTTGCAAGTTTGGCGGTGAAGCACCCCCGCACTTGGGTAGCTTTCCGGCCAATGCCGGCCTCTAAAAGTGGGTACTGCCGTTGCTTAAATCTTCTTACTTACCACCTGACTTACTTATCCCGGCAAGAAAATAGATCTGTCTCTACGACATACGTTGTCCGACATGGGGGTGTCAGACCGTCCGACACCCCCATGTTAAACCTCCCGACATCCCCATGTCAGACTATGAAGAGTGGGAACCTAATGAAGAAAGCTTTTCGAGGAAAGTGAAGGGAGGTTAAAAGCAAAAGAGCTATTGCCGATGTTTAGCCCACTTGTAAAAGAGAACAGTAAAAAACAGTAAAAGAAACTCAAAGAGAGCCAATATTAAGAAGAATATTTGGATAATAGATAAGAGAAACCTACATTTGTACAGTGATTTTTTTCATAGTATTAGATTTAAGGTTAACAAAAGGTTGGAGTCAGGCGTGACTCCTTTTTTTTTGCCTTTTTTATCTGAGTAACTGGTAAACTCCTCCTGCCAGAACCCGAATAACGCCTTTCATTTCAAGTTCAAACAGAATAGCACTGATCTTATTAATGGGAATATCGGCCTGAACCATCAATGCGTTTATTTGCAGATCGCCCAGCTTTCCGAGAATATCGACAATTCTCAGTTCCTCGGCAGACAGATCCGGAAAGAGGTTTCGCTGTACGGTTTCCGGCTTGACACTTTTCAAATCGCTGTCCCAGCCCATTGTTTTCACAAAGTCCGATGCAGACTCCAGCAAAACCGCTTTGTTATCTTGTATCAACTGGTTGCATCCCTTTGAATATTCGTCCGTGACCCGCCCGGGAAAAGCAAAACAATCGCGATGATAGCTTCCGGCAATATCCGCTGTAATCAGCGAACCGCCTTTAGCGGCAGACTCCACCACAATAGTAGCATCACTTATACCGGCAACAATGCGATTCCGACTTATGAAGTTGTGTTTGTCCGGATTCGTTCCGGAAAGAAATTCTGTCAGCAATCCGCCTTGCCGAAGCATGTCGATAGCTGTCTTACGGTGAAGGGACGGATAGATGCGATCCAGCCCGTGAGCCAATACCCCCACAGTAGGAAGTTCGACAGACAGTGCTGAGCGGTGGGCATTGATATCGATTCCATAAGCCAATCCACTGACTACAAGCACATCCGGACACAGCATCTGCAACTCTTGCAGGAAGCTGACACAAATGTGCTTCCCGTAGTCTGTCGCATTACGGGTCCCCACCATATTAATAATGTGTAAGGCATTGAGATTGGCCTTCCCTTTAAAGAACAGCACGACAGGAGCATCGTCACACTCCCGTAAGCGGGAAGGATAATCTTCATCTGCCAGTGTAAAACAAGAGATGCGGTTATTCCGGGCAAACTCATATTCTTGCTCGGCACGCTTCAAGGCCTGCGGGGAGTCTAATGCCGCGACTACCGCCCGGTTCACTCCGGGCAAACGGTCGGGCAGCTCGGTACGGTAGCGAAATACATCGGTAGCACTTCCCATACCGTCTACCAGGCGCTTGGCACCTATATGCCCCACACCCGGTATTTGTGTCAGAGCAATGCTGTATATCCGCTCTTCGTCCGTACTCATTGCAGATAGGGTGCGAAGATCTGATCGAATAACTCACTGTCGCTCAAGCGTCCATTAACGACACATACGGTCTCTACGGTCGACTTAACGACTACTTTATCATCGCTTTTCCGAAAGATATCCTGATAGAATACATATTTGATGCCTTCTTTCTTCATATACAATTTGGAAACGAATTCATCGCCACTCTTCAACGGGGTTTTGAAAGCCATATTGATGCGGGCTACCACCGGATCGACTCCCTCTTCATGCAGTTTTGCAAAGCTTACGCCTACCGATGAAAGAAACTCGTGACGGGTATGCTCCAGATAATGTTGGTAATTCGCATTATTCACAATGCCTTGCAGGTCGCACTCATAGTCGCGTACCTTTAAAGTAAGTTCATAGATATACTTTTCCATTTTATTCAAGCCCTTTAAATTTTTTCAGTTCTTCGGTCGAAACCAATTTATATAACTTATCACTCGGACGTATCTTGTCCAGTTTCATTGAGAAGTGTTCTCCCTTTTTCACAGTCTCCACCGGTTTCAGATCTACACGAGCTTCGTCAAGCGTAGCAAACACAGCTCCGGTAGTAGGTCCGGTAATCAACAGTTTATCACCCACACTTACCTCTGCCGCTTCAACCAAGAATTCGGCCACACCAATGTTAGAGAAGTATTTGATGCCTTTACCCACATATATCTTACGCTCAGTGGCTGCCGACCCGTAGTTCTTGGTCCATTCGCCCAAACGCTGTCCCAAATAATAGCCATCCCAGAATCCCCGGTTGAATACAGTCTTCAGGCGCTCATCCCATGCCGCAATCTTCTCGTCGGTAAACGAATCATCCAGATATGCCCGGATGGCCTGCTTATAACATTCGACGACAGTACGTACGTATTCGGGACCGCGGGCTCGGCCCTCAATCTTGAACACACGTACCCCGGCATCTATCATTTTGTTCATGAAGTGAATGGTCTTCAAGTCTTTCGGCGACATGATATACTGATTGTCAACCTCAAGCTCTACATCGGTATCTTTGTCACGGACGGTGTAAGCACGACGACAGATTTGCATGCAAGCTCCCCGGTTGGCCGAATGATTCATCTCGTGCAATGACAGATAGCATTTACCCGAAACAGCCATGCAAAGCGCACCGTGGCAGAACATCTCGATACGAATGAGCTCACCACTCGGACCGCAGATATGCTCCTCCTGAATCTGCCGGTAGATCTCCGCCACCTGCTCCAGATTCAGTTCACGAGCCAACACCACTACATCGGCAAATTGCGCATAGAACTTCAGGGCTTCCGCATTCGAAATATTCAATTGAGTAGACAGATGTACTTCTTGCCCAATCTTGTTGGCATAGCTCATCACTGCCACGTCAGCCGCAATCACGGCCGAAATGCCCGCTTCCTTGGCCGCATCGACAATGGTACGCATCAATTCGATATCCTTATCGTAAATGATGGTATTCACTGTCAGATAACTCTTCATTCCATGTTCATCACAGGTCCGGGCTATCTCGCGTAAATCTTCGATGGTAAATGTATTGGCCGAACGTGCACGCATGTTCAGGTTCTCAATACCAAAATAAATAGAATCGGCTCCTGCCTGGATAGCTGCCGCGAGCGATTCGCGTGAGCCAACCGGAGCCATTATTTCAAAATCGTTTATCTTATACATAGTCACAAATTATAAGTTACGGAGTCGTAACTACTTACTGAACATATCCTTTTTCTTTGAGGTTTGCCATTATCTCCTTGGCAATTCCCATACCGATCTGTTGGCCCGCTTCCATGGCTTCCGCAGTCATCACAGGAGTGGACTCGGCCAGCTTCTTGCCTACCGGCGATTCATAAAATGCAGTGATCTTCTTCAGGTCGCTTATCGTCAGGTATCTGTGATAGATAGACACGTATATATCCAGAAACTGGGTGTTTGCTTTCTCCGATAATTGCTCCTCGAAGTTCTTCCAGAATTCATCCGGAACATTCGAATAAGTATGTTTCATCATCCCGATCATTTGCGGAACCATCGACTTCACTGTAGTCATGGCACCCGAAGCCTCAAGCATTTTGCTTAATGCCTCTCTGTAGGCAGCATCCTGGGCCGAGACGGAAGTGGCAGACAAGATAAAAGTCAGGCACAGAGCAATGGAAAATAGTCTTTTTTTTCATAATTTCTATCCAGTTAAATAAATGAATGAGGTGCAAAGGTAGGGGTTTTTTCCGTACTTTTGCAGCCAAATAATGAATAGAAAATCGTAAAAAGATGAAAATAGGCCACATAGACCTGGGCGAACGCCCTGTATTTCTGGCTCCGATGGAGGATGTCACTGACCCCGCTTTTCGCCTGATGTGCAAAAAGTTTGGAGCCGATATGGTATACACCGAGTTCGTCTCGAGTGATGCTTTGATACGTTCCGTCAATAAAACCACTCAAAAACTGACCATCTGCGATGAAGAACGCCCCGTCGCCATTCAAATATACGGTAAAGACACGGAAGCCATGGTGGGTGCCGCCCGGATTGTAGAAGAAGCACAACCGGATATATTGGATATCAACTTCGGTTGCCCGGTAAAGAAAGTAGCAGGGAAAGGGGCCGGAGCCGGCATGTTGCAGAATATCCCCAAGATGCTGGAAATAACCCGTGCCGTGGTAGATGCAGTCAAAATACCTGTCACCGTGAAAACCCGACTGGGATGGGATGCCGATCATAAAATAATAGTGGACCTGGCAGAGCAACTGCAGGATTGCGGCATTGCGGCACTGGCCATTCACGGACGTACCCGTGCGCAGATGTATACAGGCGAGGCAGACTGGACCCTGATAGGAGAAGTCAAGAATAACCCACGTATGCACATACCTATTATAGGAAACGGTGATGTGACTACGGCCGCTGGTGCCAAAGAGTGCTTTGAGCGATATGGTGTAGATGCGATTATGATAGGACGCGGCAGTATCGGCCGTCCCTGGATATTCCGCGAAGTGAAGCATTATCTGGAAACCGGAGAAGAACTTCCGCGGGAATCATTCGAGTGGTACCTCGATGTGTTGCGCGAAGAGGTGCTGAACAGTGTAGCCCGACTGGACGAACGCAGAGGGATCATCCATATCCGCCGTCATCTGGCAGCAACTCCCCTATTTAAAGGAATCCCCAATTTCCGTGAGACACGCATTGCCATGCTACGCACCGAATCGGTAGAAGAACTCTTCCGGATATTCGACGGACTCACCACAGAGTAGCACAGAGTTCCACAGAGTAGAGTGGACAAATCGATAGTTAATATGAGAGTTAATGTAGATTTATTTTAGTATATGTGTACGAACTTTATTTTAATAAAGTTTATTTATTCTCTGTGAGACTCTGTGTTACTCTGTGGTAAGTCCACCCCATCACTTGAACATCGGCACTGCGAACCACTTCTTGAACATCTTCGTCACCAATACATACAACACGAAAGCAGAAACAAATCCTGCGATCGCATCAATCAGATAGTGTGCCTGAATGTAAACAGTAGCTCCACAAAGCAACAGATAGAACGGCATCAGGCAGGCAAACAGTTTCTTGCTGGCACGCCATGCCATAATCATCAGAATGGTCGACACGCCCACATGCGAACTGGGAAAAGCGGCAGTCGGACGTTCTCCTACTTGCTGTGAGCCCTCCACCAGGCTGTAAAAGAATCCATGCTGATAACCGGGTCCGGGAAGCAACTCCTGATTGTGATTGAAATAATCGCCAATGGAAGGAAAGACGCCCTGCGAAACCGAATCCATGCCGATGGCAGGGAAATAGAACTGAGGGCCGGCAACCGGAACGAATATATAAATAAGGTAGTAGATGAAAAAGCAGGTGACCAGTACAAAAGACATCTTCTCAAACAGGTCGAACCGATAGATGAAATAGAACAACGTCACAACCAGAATCATAGGATAATAAGCGAAATAGCCCATGTTGAACGGCTCGCTCACCCACATCTGCGGAAATGCATGACAGAACCATACGGCAGGCTGTCCGCCGAACATCCACTGCTCGGCCGTAGCAAACAAATGATCCAGATTGGGGAAGACGCGGTTGAACTCGAAAGTATCCGGATACCAGTAGGATAAAAGGCTCATCTGGATGGCGATACGTACAAAAGCAGAAAACTTACACGGAGCCAGCCGATAGAGATACATCAGCAAAAAAGTCATTGCCGCAATCACCGCCCTATCCCACAACATGTGGAGCGGATGATCCATTCGTTGAAACATGAATAAAATCAAGATAGAAGTTAACAGATTGTATATCAATGTTATCTTCTCAACAGCAAACAAGCCCTTACGGCTTTCTACACGTTTAAATAAATCTAAAGCCATCCTTCATTCTTATACCAGGCAATTGTTTCTTTCACTCCTTTTTCCAAGTCGTACTCAGGAGCATATCCCAGTTCTTTCACAGCCGGAGTTATGTCGCATTGCCAATTCCTTTGTTTCATTATTTTATATTTGTCCGAATTCAACGTGCTGCTCTTTCCCGAACGGGTCGCTATAAATTCGGCGAGCAAAGATACGACTTTTAGCACAATTAACGGACATTTGATGTGAATAACAAACGGATCACCCAATTCTTTTTGAATCAGGTCGGAGAAAGCCCGACTTTTATATACCTTCCCGTCAGACAGAAAGTAAGCGCGGCGGGAAACCTCCTTCTCGATTCCCAGGAAAATGGCCTGTACAATATCTTTCACATATACAAATGTCAGATCTTGCCGCTTATACCCTACGGAGAAGTCCGTATGCTGCCGGATGGATTTTGCCATCAGGAAATAGTCTGCTTCCCGGGGACCGTATACCCCCGTCGGACGATAGATGACATACGGAAAACCGGGTATGCTCTGAATGTAGAGCTCTGCTTTCAGCTTGCTTAATCCGTAAGCCGTATTCGGAGCCGGAGTATCTTCTTCACTAATGGGTGAATAGTCCTTTTCGCGTATCGGACCGAATACGCTCAGGGTACTGATGTAGATGAACTGCTTGGGAATCATATTGAGCTCACGCAACGTGTCGACAAAGTATTTGGTCTGCAAATAGTTGACACGGTCAAAGTCGCTTTTGTCCGCACATTTGGTCACGCCGGCACAATGGACGATATAATCGAACTTATTATATGTCCCCTTATGCCCGGACAGTTGCGCCCGCAGTTCATTGGGATGTGCAAAGTCCAATTCAAGAAAGTGGATCTTACGTTCTTTCAGGTATTTCTTACTGCTGGATGCACGAATCCCCGCCCAGACGCCGAATCTGCGCTTCAATGCTTCCTGAACAATGAAACTGCCGATAAATCCGCTCGCTCCGGTAATTAGAATACTCTCCATAAAATTCTGGTCAAATGATAATTATTTCGTCGGTTCCACATGAATGCCTACATGGGTTCCTTTCCCAAACATCTCTTTCAGCTTGTTTTCAATGGCAGTTGCCGTACTATGTGCCTCTTCCAGAGTTATCTTCCCATCCATACGGACATGCAATTCGATGGCATAATAATTGCCGATTCTGCGGGTACGCAAATGGTGGGGCTGGCTCACTCCCGGGAAAGAGAGTACAGTCTGCTCAATCTCTTTCTCCACATCTTCCGGCAACGACTTTTCAAGCAGTTCGTCCACACACGGAATCAGCAACCGTACAGACACCTTCATGATAAAGAAACTGACTACCACCGCAGCAACCGGATCGAGCACCCGCCAATGATCTCCCAACAGGATGGCACCGCCGATACCGATGGCCGTCCCGATAGACGACAATGCATCACTCCGGTGATGCCAGGCATTGGCTATCACAGCCTGGGAGTTCAACTTCTTGCCCTGAATCACTGTATACTGATAAAGTATCTCCTTTGAAACGATCGACACCAGTGCCGCCACCAATGCCACTACACCGGGAGACTCCAACTGTCCGCCCCGCAAAAAAAGTATAAATGGACGAAGCCCCATTCCAAAAGATACCGAAACCGACACACAGAAGTAACAACCCGATGATGGCCGTAGCCAAGGTTTCGTATTTGCCATGGCCGTAATCGTGACCTTTATCCTCCGGTTTCCCGGCAATGCGGACAAAGACAATGACAACAATATCGGTGATGAAATCGGATAGTGAGTGGACAGCATCGGCCAGCATAGCCGCACTATGCCCGGCAATTCCGGCAAAGAATTTAAAAACGAGCAAAAGGAAGTTCACGATACTTCCCACGATCGTTACTTTATAAATTCCCTTCTCCCTGGAAGACTTTTCACTTTCCATTTGTTAGATTATTCATAATGTGAGGGGCAAATGTACATGAAAATCTTGAATTATTAATATTTAATCGCTTACTTTGTACTGATTGATATAAAACGAACCAATTATGGCTAAAAAGAAAGAAAAAAAAGCCGGCAAAAGAATGAAGAAGAAAGAACTGTCGAAGGCGGTTCTCGATTTCTTCCATGCCAAACAAGATGAGGTGATCAGCCTGAAATATATTTTCTCGGAACTGAAGTTAACCACTCATCCGCTAAAAATGCTTTGCATGGATATCCTGTCCGATCTCCTGGCTGATGACTACATAACCGAAGTAGATAAAAACAAATATAAGCTTAACAATCACGGCATAGAGATGACCGGAACCTTCCAGCGCAAAAGCAATGGAAAGAACTCCTTCATCCCCGAAGGAGGCGGAGATCCGATATTCGTCGCAGAGCGTAACTCCGCCCATGCGATGAATAATGATAAAGTGCGCATCGCCTTCTATGCCAAACGCCGCGGGTGCGAAGCCGAAGGGGAAGTGATTGAAATATTGCAGCGTGCCAACGATACCTTTGTCGGCACACTGGAAGTAGAGAAATCGTATGCCTTCCTCGTAACGGAGAACCGCACGCTTGCCAACGACATCTTCATCCCCAAAGATAAGCTGAAGGGCGGAAAGACCGGTGACAAAGCAGTGGTAAAAGTAACAGAATGGCCGGATAAAGCCAAAAACCCGATCGGGCAGGTGCTCGATATTCTCGGCAAAGCCGGAGATAACACTACCGAGATGCACGCCATCCTGGCCGAATTCGGATTGCCATACGTCTATCCGCAATCGGTAGAGAAAGCCGCGGATAAGATTCCGGCGGAAATTTCCGCCGAAGAAATAGCCCGCCGCGAAGATTTCCGGAAAGTAACCACTTTCACCATCGACCCGAAAGATGCCAAAGACTTTGACGATGCCCTTTCCATCCGCCCGCTGAAAGATGGGCTTTGGGAAGTCGGCGTACACATTGCCGATGTGACTCACTATGTGAAAGAGGGAAGCATCATCGACAAGGAAGCCGAAAAGCGTGCAACTTCCGTCTATCTGGTAGACCGCACCATACCGATGCTGCCCGAACGCCTGTGCAACTTCATCTGTTCGCTCCGCCCCAATGAAGAGAAACTTGCTTTTTCTGCCATATTCGATATTACGGAAAAAGGGGAAGTGAGAGACTCACGCATTGTACACACGGTCATCGAATCGGACCGCCGCTTCACTTACGAAGAGGCGCAACAAATCATCGAAACCAAAGAAGGCGACTTCAAAGACGAAATACTGATGCTTGACACCATAGCCAAGGCTCTGCGTGAAAAGCGCTTTACGGCAGGAGCCATCAACTTCGACCGCTACGAAGTGAAATTCGAGATCGACGAAAAAGGGAAACCCATCAGCGTCTACTTTAAGGAATCCAAAGACGCCAATAAGCTGGTAGAAGAGTTTATGTTGCTTGCCAACCGTACCGTAGCGGAAAAGATAGGAAAAGCTCCCAAAGGTAAAAAGCCCAAAGTGCTGCCTTACCGTATCCACGATCTTCCGGATCCGGAGAAACTGGACAATCTGGCTCAGTTCATCGCACGCTTTGGTTACAGACTCCGCACAAGCGGAACCAAGACGGATGTATCTAAATCGATCAATCATCTGCTGGACGACATACAAGGAAAGAAGGAAGAGAACCTGATTGAAACCGTATCTATCCGGGCCATGCAGAAAGCGCGCTACTCTACACACAACATCGGACACTACGGACTGGCTTTCGACTATTATACCCACTTCACCTCTCCTATCCGGCGTTTTCCGGACATGATGGTGCACCGGTTGGTGACCAGATATATGGATGGCGGACGCAGCGTGTCGGAAACGAAATACGAAGACCTGTGCGACCACAGCTCGAACATGGAGCAGATTGCAGCCAATGCCGAACGCGCTTCCATCAAATACAAACAGGTGGAGTTCATGAGCGAACGGCTGGGACAGACCTACGACGGAGTAATCTCCGGCGTAACAGAATGGGGACTGTACGTGGAACTGAACGAAAACAAGTGTGAGGGAATGATACCTATCCGTGACCTGGACGATGATTACTACGAATTCGACGAAAAGAACTACTGCCTGCGCGGTCGTCGTAAAAACCGTATCTACAGCCTGGGAGACGCAATCACCGTCAAAGTGGCACGCGCCAACCTGGAAAAGAAACAACTGGACTTCGCACTGGTAGAGTAACATTCTGTCAAAATGATAATCGTATTTGCTCAGATCGGCTTATTTACGGCCAAGAGTATGGGCACAAAGAAAAAATCGCTTTCCCTACGGGTTAGCGATTTTCTTTTTATTATCCCAATCGAAAAAGAAGCAACCTAACCGAAAGCAGAAACAGGAAAAACAAGAACAAAATGGAAGGAAGAAAGAGTATATGAAGGTATTTTATCTTTCCGAAAGCCTTCTTCATTCAAGAGCAACGGGAGGAGCATATAGCCTTATCCTACTTCAGAACCGGGATAAAGAAAGAACATGAAACCAAAGCTCCTTGTCTTTTCGAAAAAGAAGTAAGCATTTCACCCGAAAGAAGTAAGCGTTTTCGGAAAACACCTCCTTCTTTTTGCCGGAAACAAGGGACTCCGACCCGAAAAGCCCGGCTTTCCGATCCGAAAAGAGCGCTTATCGAATCCAAAAAGTCCGCCTCCGGGCTCTTTGGCTTCCTATCTGCTCCCTAAAAAAGAAAGTACATGTAAGCAGAAACAGCCATTCAGCACCTTTTTGAAATGAAATGAAGGCAAAATACATCAATTAGTCTGATGCAACAGCTCTGCCCGGTCAAACACCTTTTACCGATACATACCTTAATTCTGTAGAACACTTCCTTTTTTCATAGTCCTTGTAATAAAAGCATCTTTCAGCCGACTATAAAGTAAAGATTAAACCAAATGAAGTCGAACAAGAATGAATTTCTAAAACTACTGACGGCCTACCAGGGAATTATCCACAAAGTAAACCGGATATATTTCAGGTCGGAAGCCGACAGGGAGGACAATTTTCAGGAAACAGTCTACCAGCTCTGGCGGTCTTTCCCGGCGTTGCAGAATAAAGAGAAACCTGCTTCGTGGATTTATACGGTGGCAATCAACACCTCCATCTCGAAAGTAAGAAAGGACAGCCGCATCGAATTTCGTGACTCGCCGCCGGATGGAGAGCCTGTTGACCCCTGGGAACAACAGGAACAGGACGAAAACTGGCAAAGACTTGTCAATGCCCTGCAAAAGCTGAATGAAATAGACAAATCCATCATGCTGCTTTATATGGAAGACTATAGTTACGAAGAGATAGCCGGAATAGTGGGGATAAGCAGTTCCGCCGTCGGCGTAAAGATTCACAGACTGAAAGGTCAGCTACAAAAACAATTTAAAAAGTAAACGTAATGGAAACAAATGACATTAAAGAAACCTGGAAAGCGGGAATAGAAAGAACCATCAAACCGTATCCGGAAGAGAGACTGAATGAAATGGTCGTCAACTCTGCCAGAAAATCAATCAAGACAGTGTATCCCGGAACTGTTTTCCGGCTCGTTATCATTGCCGTGGCCGTTTTCCTCATCGTATCACAGTTCGTAAAAGAGCAAAACGCAACAAGAATGTATTTGGATATGGGCGCTTTGGCCGTGTTGTCCGTCTCTTATTTCCTCTGGGAACGCTCCGCATACAAGATGCGGAAGTATACCCATGGAATGCCCGTAAAGGAATGGTTGGAATACCGTATCAAAGAGATTGAGAAAAGCATCAGGTTCAATACCAAATATGACTGGATTGTATACACATGTTCCTTCCTTTCGGCAATCGGCTTCTACGTGTTTTACCTGATGGCAACGAACGTCGTCCCCGGCATACTGAACGTCATTGTTATTCCGCTCGGCATGTGCATTTACCTTCTGATCATCAAACGCTCTCTGAAACGGAATTACCGGAAAACCCTGCAAGAGCTGAAAGAACTGTACAGACAATTTGAGATTGAAGATCAGGAAGGGAGATGAAACGGGGGGTTACCATTCTGTCGTCACCAATCACAACAGGCACCGGGAGATTCGCATTCATCCCGAAAATCAGAACAAACAAAAAAACAATGCCTGTAAATGCCCTGTTGCTGCACGGATATCTAAAATAAATTTCCATCTTTGTAGTTCTATCAAGAGAATATAGTTATGAAGACAGTAATCATTGAAAACAAAGAGCAAGTAGAAGAAATTATCTCCCGCTGTGACATTTGCTTTGTAGGTATCACTGACCTGGAAGGAAATCCGTACGTAATTCCCATGAACTTCGGTTATCAGGACGGGGTGATCTATCTGCATTCCGGTCCCACGGGCAGCAGCATCGATATGCTGACAAGAAACAACCGTGTTTGCATTACCTTCAGTGTAGACCACGAATTGGTATTTCAGCATCCCAAAGTGGCATGCAGTTACCGGATGCGGGCCAAGAGTGTGATTTGCAGAGGACGTGTGAACTTCATTGAAGATCCGGAAGAGAAGCGCGAGGCACTCAATATACTGATGCGCCATTACAGTAGCCGGGAATTTGTGTATTCCGATCCGGCAGTCAAGAACGTAAAAATCTGGGAGATTCCGATTGACAGCGTTACGGCAAAGGAGTACGCAGTGCCGCATACAAAATGAATTCACCACAGATTACACCGATTTACACAGAATTTTCAGCCGACAGATAAGCAATCGGTCAGTCTGTGTCAATCAGCGTAATCTGTAATGAGAATAATCAAAGCGGATACTCTTCAAACGCATACAAGATAGTCGACAGATAGCGTTCTCCCGTATCCGGCAGCAATACAACGATCAGCTTTCCTTCATTTTCCGGCAGTTTTGCCAGCTCTGTAGCCGCATATACTGCTGCTCCCGAAGAAATGCCGACCAAAAAGTCCTTCTTTAGCAGCCAACTCACGACTGGTGCGGATGGCATCGTCATTTCCCACCTGCCTGATCTCGTCTACTACGGCTGCATGATAAGTTTTAGGAATAAACCCGGCACCAATCCCCTGTATCTTGTGCGGACCGGGAGCTCCACCGGACAGCACCGGCGAATCGACAGGCTCTACGGCAACGATTCGTACGGCAGGATTATGCTCCTTTAAAGCAGCTCCTACCCCACTTACAGTACCTCCCGTTCCCACTCCGGCTACAAAGATATCCACTTTTCCATCGGTATCTCTCCAGATCTCCTGACCCGTAGTACGGACATGGACTGCAGGGTTAGCCGGATTTTCGAACTGTTGCAGGATAACAGATCCGGGAGTGGCAGCCCTCAGTTCCTCGGCCTTGGCGATGGCTCCTTTCATTCCGTTCGCTCCCGGAGTAAGCACAAGCTCCGCTCCCAGTGCTTTCAGCAGATTCCTGCGTTCCATGCTCATCGTATCGGGCATGGTCAATATCAGTTTGTAACCTTTGGCAGCTGCCACAAATGCCAGGCCGACACCTGTATTTCCACTGGTCGGCTCAATAATAGTAGCGCCGGACTTCAACGTCCCTTTCGCTTCGGCATCTTCAACCATAGCCAGAGAGATACGGTCTTTCACGCTCCCCGCCGGGTTGAAATATTCCAGTTTTGCCACTACACGAGCCTTCAGCCCATTACTTGCATTGTAATTACTCAGTTCCAGTAACGGGGTGTTACCCACTAAATCTGTCAGTTTCTTTGCTATCTTTCCCATATCTGTCTATTTAGTATATATCTGTTTATTAATAATATGACAAAGGTAGTGCAGATTTAGTTCATTCTCAATACCATAAGTATGGTAAATTCATACTACGAATGAGGGAGAAGCCTCCCCCTTAAAAACATCAACCGGACCGTCAGGTTACCTTCCGTCCGCAATAAAATTACGAATATAATTCGCTACCAGGCAACAGCCGGGGACGTATACCTGCCCATGATCGAACCCCTGCAATTCGTATAGCGATACCTTCTTATTACCGATATTCTTTAGTACCGAAGCCAATAAGGCATTCTCTTCATAGCGGTCGGCCATCTCAAGATTCCGGTCGCCGGTAATCAGTACAAAAGGCGGTGTATCTTTACGGGCCTTGTTGCAAGGAGCATATTGGTCGATCACCGGAATACCCTCGGGCAACGAGCGTTCCTTACGTATCGTGAAGTGTGTCACAGTCTGTCCGCTGATAGGAAGATAAGCAGCTATGCTATCGGCATCTACCCCGTATTCCTGAAGATAAGACTTATCCAGTCCCACCATTAAAGTCAAATAGCCTCCTGCCGAATGACCGGTAACGAAAACACGTCTCGGTGAGCCTCCATACTCTTCTATATGTTTATAAGCCCAGGCCACGGCAGCGGCAGCATCCTCTGTATAAGCCGGATTCTGAGCTTTAGGACTCAGGCGGTAATTGACAGCGACGACTGCAAATCCCTGATTCATAAACATCTCGGGAACATGCTTTCCTCCTCCCTCCAATCCACCGCCATGAAACCAGACGATCGTCGGAAAGCCTTTCTTCCCGACCGGATAGTAAACATCGAGTTTGCAACGCTCTTTACGGTAACCGTCCGTTTCCCCCGCAGGAATATACGAAATGTCTTTTACTGTTTTGTACGTCTCCTGTGCCTGTAAGGTCAAGCCAATCAACAGGAGAATGAATGATAAATACTTTCTCATGCTATTAAGTGTTTGTGAATTACTTGGGCAAATATACTACAATAACGACATTGTTTGAAAAATAATGCGTTCCTTTATATACTCAATATCAAAAAAGTATAGAGAAATAACTGTATTAATCCCAATTTAATTACCTTTGTCAATATCATAACCTCCAAACACTTATTTTAATATGAGAAAGATCACCCTCATCATGTTTACGCTGCTAATCTGTGCAGCGCAACAAGTAAAGGCACAAACTGACAGTATGCTCATCCGGCCGACAGTAGATAAAAGAGTCGAACTACTTAGCATTATTTTCCGTTTAACGGGTAATCCGGAGTATAACAGAAACGATTTCAAACTCTACACAGACCGCATCGAATCGCATTTTTCTCCCTATAAAAACCACGAACTTATATCATTCGCACGCTCGTTGGTCAAGACTGACGGTGTTTCATACGATGCAGTGATGAGTATGGCCATCAATCTCGATAACCAGTTCAATCTGCCCGCAGATTATGGTTCACTGGACTCTCGCTGGAATCGGAATCAAGTAGGCCCATTCATAAAACTGCTAAAGAAGTTTGTCAAAGACAGTCGTTTCGATGCCTTTTATCACTCGAACGAGAACTTATATCAAGAGGCTGTAAGTCGTTTTATGCCTATTTACAAAAGCATAGATACCCAATGGTATAATGATTTCTACGGGCAGAAGTCCAACGACCGGTTTCACATTATACTTTCAATGTCCAATGGCCCGGGAAATTACGGACCGAGTGTCACTGACAAGGAAAACGTACACAATGTCTTTTCAGTCATGGGAGCATGGGTTACCGATTCCGTAGGAATGGTTGTTTATCCGCCTGAATTAATCTTGCCGATCTTAATCCACGAATTCAACCATTCATTCATAAACTTCGACCCGGAAATGTTCCGCACAAGCGGAGAACAGATTTATGCTGCGGTTGGCGAACAGATGGCGCGCCAAGCCTATGGACAATGGTCTATTGTCCTTACCGAAGCAATGGTACGCGCGGCAGTCATAAAATACATGAAAGACCATAACTTCCCGGCTGTCGAAATCACCAAAGAAACCGTCATACAAAAAACACGTGGCTTTGTCTGGATAAGCAAGCTGGTCGATGAACTCGAGAAGTATTCCTCTGACCGCACGACATACCCGACCCTCAACAGCTATATGCCGCGGCTGGCAGAAGCTTATACAGGCTTTGCCCAATATACCGCAAACTATGATTCTATCCGTCCCAAAGTAGTTTCGATCGACGAATTTACCAACGGCGATACAACCGTTCGGAGCGACATCAAAACTATTACTGTCCACTTCGACCGTCCTTTGGTGGGCCGCGGACACTCTTTCAATTATGGTCACCTCGGAATGGAAGCAATGCCTAAAATTATAAATGTCAACTACGCCAATGACAACCGTACCGTGATTATCGGAGTAGAATTGTTACCCGGGAAAGAGTATGGAATCACTCTTTTAGGACTCTCTTTCCGCACTCCGGAAGGAGATGCCATAAAACCCTACGAAATTTCTTTCAAGACGGCAGAGTGACACAAATTCTCTCTCATTGTCTGTGATCCAGGTAGTAAAAGGCAACCCCGTTTTGGACAAAAAGAGAAAGCAGATGACTGCATTAGCCTAAAATTGATTATCTTTGCACCCCAAAACGGAATATTATCAGAGTAATTGCTCTTTTTCAACTTTACAGGATTACTCTTCCATTTGATAGAAATACACAACTGATTGATAATATAAAAAAGACTATAATATTATGGCATTGCAATGTGGTATTGTCGGACTTCCAAATGTAGGTAAGTCAACACTTTTTAATTGTCTGTCCAATGCGAAAGCACAGGCGGCAAACTTCCCTTTCTGTACAATCGAACCGAACGTAGGCGTAATTACCGTGCCCGACGAACGTTTAAATAAACTGGCTGAACTGGTACACCCCAACCGCATCGTCCCCACAACAGTAGAAATCGTAGATATCGCCGGACTTGTGAAAGGTGCCAGCAAAGGTGAAGGACTGGGAAACAAGTTCCTGGCCAATATTCGGGAAACCGATGCCATCATTCACGTACTCCGTTGCTTCGACGATGACAATGTAACCCATGTGGACGGAAGTGTAAATCCGGTTCGTGACAAGGAAATCATCGATTACGAATTACAATTAAAAGACCTGGAAACCATCGAGAGCCGTATCCAGAAAGTACAAAAACAAGCTCAGACCGGAGGAGATAAAGCCGCTAAACAAGCTTATGACGTACTTGTTCAATTCAAGGATGCGTTGGAACAGGGCAAATCGGCGCGTACGGTAACGTTCGAAACAAAAGACGAACAGAAAATAGCGAAAGAATTGTTCTTACTCACCAGTAAACCCGTAATGTATGTTTGCAATGTGGACGAAGCAAGTGCGGTAAATGGAAACAAATACGTAGACATGGTACGTGAGGCAGTAAAGGACGAAGACGCCGAAATCCTGGTGGTAGCCGGAAAAACAGAAGCTGACATCGCCGAACTGGAAACCTACGAAGACCGTCAGATGTTTCTTGCCGAAATCGGCCTGGAAGAATCGGGTGTGGCACGTCTCATTAAATCGGCCTACAAACTGTTGAACCTGGAGACTTATTTCACTGCCGGTGTACAGGAAGTACGTGCCTGGACCTACGAAAAAGGATGGAAAGCTCCACAATGTGCCGGAGTGATCCATACCGACTTTGAGAAAGGTTTTATCCGTGCCGAAGTTATCAAATACGAAGACTTCCTTCAATATGGCTCGGAGGCTGCTGTCAAAGAAGCCGGAAAATTGGGTGTTGAAGGAAAAGAATACGTAGTACAGGATGGAGATATCATGCATTTCCGTTTCAATGTATAACTCATCCGGAATCATCTATTTTCATTCATAAACCGAAGAGGAAGGGTCATAACCCTTTTCACCACTGAGTAACACGGAGTATCACAGAGTTTTTTTAAAAACCAATAATCAACAACTTTAAATCTCCTCCGTGTTACTCAGCGTCCTCTGTGGTGAGTATCAACACCTCCTCCTGTTGTTATCCCTCCTCTCTTCCAACGAAAACTCCCGGTTTTCTACTACTATCTTCAAGCAAATCATTATCTTTGCGACCGGATATCATGCCTAACAAGCAACACATAAAATATCAATAAATATGGAAAGTACCAACAGACTTCGTTATCTTATCGCAGGAACCGGAGGCGTAGGCGGAAGTATAGCCGGCTTTCTGTCACTTGCCGGAAAAGACGTCACTTGCATTGCCCGTGGAGCACATCTGCAAGCAATACAACAAGACGGGCTCAAATTGAAATCAGATTTGAAAGGTGAACATGCTCTACGGATAAATGCCTGCACGGCAGAAGAATATAACGGAAAAGCTGATGTGATATTTGTATGTGTCAAAGGGTATTCCGTAGACTCTATCACAGAGCTTATCAAGCGGGCAGCCCACGACCGAACGATTGTAATTCCCATATTGAATGTATACGGCACAGGACCGCGCATCCAACGTCTCGTACCGGGAGTCACCGTACTGGACGGATGTATCTACATTGTAGGCTTTGTTTCCGGACCGGGCGAAATCACTCAGATGGGAACCATCTTTCGTCTGGTATATGGTGCACACCGGGGAATCCTTGTTCCGGCAGGGCTGATGGAGGCCGTACAGAGGGACTTGCAGGAAAGCGGCATCAAAGTAGAAATCTCTTCCGACATCAATCGGGATACCTTCATTAAATGGTCGTTTATTTCAGCCATGGCAGTCACCGGAGCTTATTTCGATGTCCCGATGGGAGAAGTTCAGAAACCCGGCAAAGTGCGCGATACTTTTATCGGACTCTCTACCGAGAGCGCTGCTCTGGGAAAGAAACTCGGAATTGAATTTAAAGAAGACATAGTCACATACAATCTGAAAGTAATTGATAAACTGGCTCCCGAAAGCACAGCATCCATGCAAAAAGATATAGCACGCGGACACGAATCAGAGGTACAAGGTCTGCTCTTTGACATGATAACAGCAGCCGAAGAGCAAGGTATCGATGTGCCTACTTATCGGGAAGTTGCTAAAAAATTCATCAAACAATAAAGAAATCAATATGAACAACCTTCTTTTATCTATCAACTGGAACCCAAATCCGGAATTATTTAATCTTTTCGGCATCTCAATCCGTTATTACGGACTATTGTGGGCTATCGGAATATTCTTTGCTTACATAGTGGTGCACTATCAATATCGTGATAAGAAGATAGACGAAAAGAAGTTCGAACCGCTTTTCTTTTACTGTTTTTTCGGCATCCTGATCGGGGCACGACTGGGACATTGCCTGTTCTATGATCCGGGATATTACCTGAATCATTTTTGGGAAATGATACTTCCGGTTAAATTTCTTCCGGGAGGTGGATGGAAATTCACGGGTTATGAAGGACTGGCCAGTCATGGAGGTACCCTCGGGCTGATCATTTCTCTCTGGCTCTATTGCCGCAAAACGAAAATGAATTATATGGATGTGGTAGATATGATTGCCGTAGCCACTCCTATTACGGCATGTTTCATTCGCCTTGCCAATCTGATGAATTCCGAAATCATAGGTAAGGTAACCGATGTATCCTGGGCATTCGTTTTCGAACGGGTAGACATGCAACCACGGCATCCGGCACAACTTTATGAAGCAATCGCCTATTTTATCCTCTTCCTGGTAATGATGTTCCTCTATAAGAACTATAGCAAAAAACTACATCGGGGGTTCTTCTTCGGACTTTGCCTGACAGCTATCTTCACTTTCCGCTTCTTTGTAGAATTCCTGAAAGAAAATCAGGTGGATTTCGAAAATAGCATGGCACTGAACATGGGTCAATGGTTAAGCATCCCGTTCGTAATTATCGGCATTTACTTTATGTTTTTCTACGGAAAGAAAAAGAGTGTAAAATGAAACATATAATTGATATTAAAACCTGGGAAAGAAAAGAAAATTATGAATTTTTCCTTGGTTTCCAGAATCCCACTATCTCCATTACTTCAGAAGTAGAATGTTCGGGTGCTAGAACACGTGCCAAAGCCGCCGGAGAATCCTTCTTCCTGCACTACCTTTATGCCGTGTTGCGTGCTGTCAATGAAATCAAAGAGTTCCGATTCCGCATTGATTCTGAAGGACGGGTAGTTTATTTCGATACAGTGGATATGCTGACTCCCATTAAAGTGGCAGATAACGGACGTTTTTTTACTGTACGACTTCCCTGGTATCCTGATTTTAAGACTTTCTACACAGAAGCCAAAGCCATCATTAGCGGAATAGATCCGGATAAAGATCCTTATGAAGCAGAAAAGACAGGAGGTAGTGATTTACTGGATGTAGTGCTCCTCAGCGCTACTCCCGATTTATATTTCACCTCACTGACTTGTACGCAGGAACATCGTCACGGTGGTAATTACCCGTTAATGAATGCGGGTAAAGCCGTTATAAGAGGTGGTGTATTAGTGATGCCCATCGCTATGACCATTCATCATGGATTTATAGACGGACATCACTTATCCCTGTTTTATAAAAAGGTGGAAGAGTTTCTTAAATAATTATTTTCCCCTGACTATCTTTTTGATATCATTCAGTTTGTTTAATGCCTCAATCGGAGTAAGATTATTCACATCCAGATGAAGTATTTCATCCCGGATCTGACACAAGATCGGGTCATCAAGCTGAAAGAAACTCAACTGCATACCTCCGCGATTCTCACTGACTTCTGCCAGCGGCTTACCCGAAATTCCCTGCTGGCGGTTGTCAGATTCGAGTTGCTTCAGAATTTCATTGGCACGTTTCACAATACTTTTAGGCATGCCTGCCATCTTGGCCACATGGATACCGAACGAGTGCTCACTTCCGCCCCTTTCAAGTTTCCGGAGGAAAATAACTTTGTTATCCACCTCCTTAACCGATACGTTATAATTCTTAATACGCTTAAAGGATTTCTCCATTTCGTTCAGTTCATGGTAGTGAGTAGCAAAAAGTGTACGTGCCTTTGCCTTCGGATGCTCATGGATATACTCTACAATAGCCCAAGCTATGGATATTCCGTCGTAAGTAGAAGTTCCGCGTCCCAATTCATCGAACAGGACAAGGCTTCGGGAAGAAATATTATTCAGAATATCAGACGCTTCATTCATCTCGACCATAAAAGTAGATTCTCCTACAGAGATATTGTCACTGGCACCGACCCGAGTAAAAATCTTATCTACCAATCCGATATGAGCGCTTTCGGCCGGAACGAACGAACCAATCTGGGCAAGCAGGGTGATCAATGCAGTCTGCCTTAACAGGGCCGACTTACCGGCCATATTCGGACCGGTAATAATGATAACCTGCTGGGTAGCGTTATCCAACAACACATCGTTAGCTATATATTTTTCTCCGATAGGCAGTTGCTTTTCAATTACCGGATGCCGCCCCTGACGAATATCCAATACATCATTATCTTCAATCACCGGGCGGATATAATTGTTCTCTTTGGCTACATTGGCAAATGAAAGCAGGCAGTCAATGCGGGCTATCTGGTTAGCATTGATCTGGATGGCAGGTATAAATTCACTCAATGCCTGTACAAGTTCTGTATACAGGCGAGTCTCCAATACCAGGATCTTGTCTTCGGCACCCAGAATTTTCTCTTCATATTCTTTCAGTTCCTGAGTGATATAACGCTCCGCATTTACCAACGTCTGCTTACGTATCCACTCTTGCGGCACTTTATCTTTATGCACATTCCGCACTTCAATATAGTATCCGAAAACACTGTTATAAGCAATCTTCAAACTAGGTATTCCTGTCAGTTCACTTTCACGTTGCTGTATCTTAAGCAGATAATCTTTGCCAGAATAAGCAATCTGCCGAAGCTCATCCAATTCCGTATCTACACCATCTTTTATGACTCCCCCCTTATTTATCAACAGAGGAGGATCATTATTAATCTCTTTTTCAATCCGGTCACGAATAGAAATACAAAGATTCAACTGCTCACCGATTCGGTTCAAACTCGGATTATCGGCCTGTTGACAAGCCTCTTTAATAGGTTCAATTGCTTGTAAAGCAACTTTTAACTGTACTACCTCACGAGGAGAAACACGCCCGACGGCTACTTTTGAAATGATACGTTCCAAATCTCCGATCCGATGCAGTTCGTCTTCAATCAACTCCCTGAAATCCGGTTTACGAAAGAAGTATTCTACTACATTCAGCCGGTCATTAATGGGTTTCTCATCTTTTAAAGGAAATACCATCCAACGCTTCAACAGACGGGCTCCCATAGGACTGATAGTCTTGTCAATAACATGAAGCAAACTGCTGCCACCATCGTTCATGCTACCGATCAACTCCAGGCTGCGCACTGTAAATTTATCAAGACGCACATATTTGTCTTCCTCGATACGTGCCAGCGAAGTGATATGTCCTACCTGTGTATGTTCCGTCATATCCAGATATTGCAGGATAGCTCCGGAAGCTATAATACCATTCTTGAGATGCTCAACCCCGAATCCTTTCAGATTCTTTGTTTCAAAATGCTTCAGCAACTTCTCCCGGGAACTGGATTCGGTAAATACCCAATCATCCAGTTCAAAAGTAAAGAACTTACTTCCGAAATTTCCCTCAAACATTCCGCGTTTCCCACGTTCGAAAAGAATCTCTTTCGGAGCAAAATTATTCAGCAGCTTATCTACATAGTCAAAAGGTCCTTCAGCCGTCAGGAACTCTCCGGTAGAAATATCCAGAAATGCAATACCACAAGCCGATTTTCCAAAATGAACAGCTGCCAGAAAGTTATTTTCCTTATAATTTAAGACATTATCATTGATCGAAACACCCGGAGTAACTAACTCCGTAATGCCACGCTTCACCAATTTCTTCGTTGTCTTAGGATCTTCAAGCTGGTCACATATGGCCACCCGCTTACCTGCACGGATCAATTTCGGCAGGTATGTATCTAACGCATGATGCGGAAATCCCGCCATCTCAACGGTTTTACCCTTTCCATTGGCACGTTTTGTGAGAGTAATTCCTAATATTTCAGCTGCAATAATCGCATCGGTAGAATAAGTTTCATAGAAGTCTCCGCACCGGAACAGCATCACTGCATCCGGATGCTTAGCCTTCAGGTCAAGAAACTGTTTCATCATCGGGGTTAATTCAATATCATTGCTCACGGATAGTCTTCTTTTTAAGTTCATAAATAACAAGGCAAAGATAGCGGTTTCCCTCAAATCTACCTATCCTAACAGACAGTTTTACCATACCTAAAATAATGTATATTGATCGGTCTGCCCCTTATTCCGATAATAAGTTTGGCTATCATCATTTCTAAATAAACCTTTCAAAAAGAGTCTGTTTTATTAATAACTTTATTATATCCTTTAAAATATATTATAAAACACCGATTTTTATCCGAATTACTTGCTATTTTCGCAGGAAGTCGTACCTTTGCAATGTGTTTTTCATAGTATTAGATTTAAGGTTAACAAAGGTTGGAGCAAGGCGTTGCTCCTTTTTTTATGCCCATATCCCAACATCCTCCCAACCGGAAGAAGTATGAATCACAACAGTCTCCGATCCACCCCAAATATAGAATTTCAGAGCTTTCAACACTTAACAAATCACATTATTTTCTTAAAACGTGTTATAAAACATACTAATTTACTTGGTTTATTTGCTATTTTCGCAGAAAGCCGTACCTTTGCAACTGTGTTTTTCATAGTATTAGATTTAAGGTTAACAAAGGTTGGAGCAAGGCGTTGCTCCTTTTTTTATGCCCGTACTTATCTATCCCCCTCCATAAGGCTTCTCTAAAAAAGCTTTTAAAACCTTAACGTTTGGTCGGTTAATGATTTCCCGATAATTTAAATACCTATATTAGATCCCTTAATTAATCCGTTACACAATACAATTATGAAAAACAAATCCGCCTGTTTCTTTGTACTCTCCCTGTTTGTCTGCTCCATGTTTACTTCATGTAACAAAGAATCTACTACCGAATGTCAGACTATCGACTTCTCTACCCTTTTTGACGGCCAACCGGAAAAGATCCCTTTGAAAGAATGGGCAAAATCCATACACTTTGTCCAATTAGAAACCAATGATTCCATACTGATAGGTAATATCCGCGCAACAATCCTACATAAAGACAAAATACTGGTACATCACAATAATTTATCCCTTTTCGATCTGTCGGGCAAATTTATTTGTAACATAGGTAGCAAAGGAGGAGGTCCCACCGAATATAGCGGCATTAATAATGCTTGGACAGATGATGAAGGCATTCACATTTTCGACATAGACAACAAAATTAAAACATATAACTGGAACGGAAAATGGATAAAGACCGAACCTATCCCGGAAAGCAATATCAAAGAAGTATTTCCCCTTGCATCAGGTAATAATATAAAAGCCGGTTATATACAGAATATTACCGGAAATGAACCTCACAAAATTTACCTATTCAAAGACAGCACCATCCTGGCTAAAATACCCTATGGCAAATCCTTTCAAAAAGGAGAGATGACAATGGTATTCTACAATGAATGCTATCCATTCCATGCAGATGGCCGGACTTTCTTTAAAGAGATGTTCAACGATACCATTTTTTCCATCGATAATCAATATCAACCCATTCCACGTTGGTACATTGAATTAGGAAAATACAAAATAGCAGAAGATGCCCGCTACACATTAACCGATCCCAGAAAAAGTGTCTTTGACAATGCAGCGACTTTAACTCCCATCGGGAAATGGGATAATAAACTTTTCTTTTCTGCAAGGGCCAATAAACAGAATTATCTTTTTTACTATGACCTGAAAGAAAAGAAATCCAATAGCATTCAAATTTCTTACCCGGAAAATTCATTCGCCATACCGGAAGAACATTCATTCATACCTAAGTGTATGTCTGACGACGGAAAATATCTGATTTCGTATGAAATACAAGAGAATGATGAAAATCCGGTGATCATATTAGCGGAAAAATAATAAAGAAATCGGGATATAGTCTTTGTAAACTATATCCCGATTCGTTATCCTTTCAGCACATCTTCGTGCTCAAACCTATTGAATGAATGTCATCATTTTTATCTTTTGAGTAATCATATACCTAATCGATGATTACAAATATAAATACTAAAATTTAAATTATCAACAAATATAAGATTTTTATTTTCTGATTCTTCCTTTTCATACCTATTTTGTTTTTTAGCTATCTTCGTGGTTATCTGAAAATAATCATGTAAATTTGCTCCCTCATATAAAGCATATATTATAAATCACTATAAACAAAAGGTTATCGCTATGGAATATAATTTCAGGGAGATCGAAAAGAAATGGCAGAAAATTTGGGTAGACAACCATACCTACCAGGTAAATGAAGATGCATCCAAACAAAAATTCTATGTACTCAATATGTTCCCCTATCCTTCGGGTGCCGGACTGCACGTAGGTCATCCCCTGGGATATATTGCCTCAGACATTTATGCGCGCTATAAACGCCTGCAAGGATTTAACGTATTGAACCCGATGGGATATGATGCTTACGGACTGCCGGCCGAACAATATGCTATTCAAACCGGACAGCACCCTGCAATTACCACTGTTAATAACATCAACCGCTATCGTGAACAATTAGATAAGATTGGTTTCTCTTTCGACTGGAATCGTGAAATTCGCACTTGCGATCCGGAATATTATCATTGGACCCAATGGGCATTTATCAAAATGTTCAACAGCTATTATTGCAATGATGAAAAACAGGCACGTCCCATCGAAGAGTTAATAGAAGCTTTTAGTACCAACGGAACACAAGGTATGAACGTAGCCTGTGGCGAAGAAATGGACTTCACTGCCGACGAATGGAATGCTAAAAGCGAAAAAGAACAACAGGAAATCCTCATGAACTACCGTATAGCCTATTTGGGCAATACAATGGTAAACTGGTGTCCGGCTTTGGGTACCGTACTTGCCAATGATGAAGTAGTTGACGGTGTTTCCGAAAGAGGCGGTTATCCCGTTATTCAAAAAGTGATGCGTCAGTGGTGCCTGCGCGTATCCGCTTATGCACAGCGTTTGCTCGACGGACTTGAAACCGTAGAATGGACCGACTCGCTGAAAGAGACTCAACGCAACTGGATAGGACGCAGCGAAGGTGCTGAAATGAACTTTAAAGTGAAAGATTCGGATATTGAATTTACTATCTTTACAACCCGTGCCGACACGGTATTTGGAGTTACTTTCATGGTGCTTGCCCCGGAAAGTGAATTGGTAGCCAAGTTGACCACTCCGGAACAAAAAGCCGAAGTAGATGCTTATCTGGACCGTACCAAAAAACGTACCGAACGCGAACGTATTGCCGACCGTAGCGTAAGCGGCGTATTCTCCGGAAGCTATGCCATTAACCCATTGACCAACGAACCCATACCGGTATGGATTAGCGATTATGTATTAGCAGGTTACGGTACAGGTGCCATCATGGCTGTTCCTGCACACGATAGCCGTGACTATGCTTTTGCCAAACATTTCAATCTGGAAATCCGTCCGCTGATCGAAGGTTGCGACGTCAGTGAAGAAAGCTTCGACGCCAAAGAAGGCATCATGATGAATTCTCCCCGTCCGGGAGCTCCCGAAGGTGGACTCGTATTGAACGGATTGACCGTAAAAGAAGCAATCGCCAAAACTAAAGAATATATCAAGGCAACCGGATTAGGCCGTGTGAAAGTCAATTTCCGTCTGCGTGATGCAATTTTCTCACGTCAGCGCTATTGGGGCGAACCATTCCCGGTTTACTACAAAGACGGAATGCCTTACATGATTGATGAAAGTTGCCTCCCGCTGGAATTGCCGGAAGTAGCCAAATTCCTTCCTACCGAAACCGGTGAACCACCATTGGGACATGCCACTAAATGGGCATGGGACACTGTCAACAAATGCGTGACAGACAATGAAAACATTGATAATATAACCATTTTCCCACTGGAACTGAATACGATGCCGGGATTTGCCGGTTCATCCGCCTATTATCTGCGCTATATGGATCCGCGCAATCACGAAGCTCTCGTTTCTCCCGCCGTGGATCAGTACTGGAAAAATGTAGACTTATATGTAGGAGGTACGGAACATGCTACCGGACACTTGATTTATTCACGTTTCTGGAATAAGTTCCTGCACGATTGGGGTATCTCCGTAGCCGAAGAGCCTTTCCAGAAACTTGTAAATCAGGGAATGATACAAGGACGAAGTAACTTTGTCTACCGTATCAAGGATACCAATACTTTCGTATCTCTCAATCTGAAAGATCAATATGAAGTTACTCCTATCCACGTAGATGTCAACATCGTATCCAACGATATCCTCGACCTGGAAGCTTTCAAGGCTTGGAGACCCGAATACGAAACTGCCGAATTTATTCTGGAAGACGGCAAGTATATCTGTGGATGGGCTGTTGAAAAGATGAGTAAATCTATGTTCAATGTGGTAAATCCGGATATGATTGTTGAAAAATACGGTGCCGATACACTCCGTATGTACGAAATGTTCCTCGGACCGGTTGAACAGTCCAAACCTTGGGATACGAACGGAATAGATGGCGTACATCGTTTCATCAAAAAATTCTGGTCATTGTTCTATGACAGAAACGGCGAATATCTGGTAAAAGACGAACCGGCTACCAAAGAAGAACTAAAAGCACTCCATAAGTTGATTAAGAAAGTAACCGGTGATATCGAACAGTTCTCTTACAACACTTCAGTAAGTGCTTTCATGATCTGTGTCAATGAACTTTCAAGTCTGAAATGCAATAAAAAAGAGGTATTGGAGCAACTCATCGTAGTTCTTGCACCTTTTGCTCCGCATGTATGCGAAGAGTTATGGGATACACTGGGAAGCACCACCTCTGTATGTGATGCACAATGGCCGGCTTTCAACGAGCAATACCTGGTAGAAGATACGGTTAATTACACCATTTCTTTCAATGGTAAAGCACGTTTCAATATGGAATTTCCGGCTAATGCCGCCAGCGACGCGATTCAAGCCACTGTACTTGCCGACGAACGCTCGTTAAAATGGACAGAAGGCAAAACACCGAAGAAAGTTATCGTAGTCCCGAAGAAGATTGTTAACATTGTTATTTAATACCTACACACAAAATGATTAGTAAACCCACAAAATCCGATGTAATGCGAGAGTTGAGAGATTATATTTTCATCACTCTCGGACTGATAAGTTATGCATTAGGCTGGACAGCTTTTCTGATTCCTTATCAGATCACTACAGGTGGAACAACCGGTATCGGTGCCATCATCTATTATGCAACAGGTTTCCCCATTCAATGGTCCTACTTCATCATCAACGCTGTCCTGATGACATTTGCTATTAAGATACTCGGTCCGAAATTCAGTATAAAGACGACATACGCCATCTTTATGCTCACTTTCTTCCTATGGTTCTTCCAACTGATCATTGTGGACGATAAAGGAGCTCCGCTTCAGTTGGTAGGAGAAGGGCAGGACTTTATGGCTTGCATCATCGGAGCCATCATGTGTGGTCTCGGATTAGGGGTGGTATTTAATAATAACGGCAGCACAGGTGGTACCGATATCATTGCAGCCATTGTTAATAAATATAAGGATGTTACTCTCGGACGAATGATCATGTTCTGTGATATCATTATCATCAGTTCATGCTATTTCATCTTTAACGACTGGCGCAGAGTGATATTCGGTTTCGTTACCTTGTTTATCATCGGTTTCGTTCTGGACTATGTAGTCAACAGCGCCCGTCAATCGGTACAGTTCTTTATCTTTTCGAAAGATTATGCAAAGATTGCCGACCGCATTACGAAAGAAACCCATCGGGGAGTGACCGTACTTGACGGATTGGGCTGGTACAGCCAGAATAATGTAAAAGTATTAGTTGTACTTGCCTACAAACGTCAGTCACTCGATATTTTCCGTTTGGTGAAAGATATCGATCCGAATGCTTTTATCTCGCAGAGTTCGGTAATCGGTGTATATGGTGAAGGATTCGACCGCCTGAAAATAAAATAAACTGCATACAATGAAACGTAAACTTGTTTTCGCAACCAATAATGCACATAAGCTGGAAGAAGTATCTGCTATCTTAGGGGATAAAGTCGAGCTACTCAGCCTGAATGACATCAATTGTCATACAGATATTCCGGAGACAGCAGAGACTCTTGAAGGCAATGCATACCTCAAATCATCTTTTATTTACCGGAACTACGGATTAAACTGCTTTGCCGATGACACGGGACTGGAAGTTGAATCACTGGGAGGTGCTCCGGGTATCTATTCGGCCCGTTATGCCGGTGGAGAAGGACACAATGCGGAAGCCAACATGTTGAAACTCCTCCACGAACTGGAAGGAAAAGACAACCGTAGAGCACAGTTCCGTACAGCTATTTCGCTCATTCTGGATGAAAAGGAGTATCTCTTCGAAGGAATCATAAAAGGCGAAATAATCAAAGAAAAAAGAGGTGATTCCGGATTCGGATACGATCCGGTATTCGTTCCTGAAGGATACGACCGGACCTTTGCCGAATTAGGTAATGAAATTAAAAATCAAATCAGTCATCGTGCTTTGGCTGTGAACAAACTATGTGAATTTCTTCGTTCAATCTGATCGATAAAACGAAATAAATAAAATGAATCCTTCGGCTGAATATAATTTCAAACCGAAGGATTTTTTTATACTTACCGATGTCGGCAGACGGCACTTCCCCACCCGCTACTAATGTGACCAAATATGATATCAAACATCAGGAGATGAATGGGTACATGCGAAATACATAACGAAGCTGAATAAAATTCATTTCAATACTTCATTCATCCTGAAACACTAAGCTTACATTACAAAAACATCCGGATGTTCTGCATTAGAACATCCGGATGTTTTATATCATAACATGGGGATCTTATTCAGCAAAACATCCCCATGTTATTACTCTATACTCTTTACTTTATTCTTCCGGACTCTATCCTTTTTCTCTGGTCCTTTATCCAATTTATCCCTCTTTTTCCTAAAGAGTAACCGCCATTCAATGGATCTTTCCTGTTTAAACACTATACACTTATTATTAACAGGTATTTCAACCGGTCTTGTTAATAACAAAAAATCGTATTATACCTTTATATATAAGTATAATACGATTCTTTTATATGATAAATACATTCAATATTAACCGGAAAGTTAACTTATTATTCACAACCTGTTTATAAGCCTAACTTAGCTGAAATCTCCAGCATCCGCTTAATCGGCTTTACCGCCTCTCTGGCAACTTCCGGGTCAACAGTTACTTCCGGGAATTCGTATTTAAGGCAATTATAGAGCTTTTCCAGCGTGTTCAGCCGCATGAAGTTACATTCATTGCATCCACAGGTACTATCGTTAGGAGGAGCCGGAATGAATGTTTTTTGAGGGCATTTTTTCTGCATCTCGTGTAAGATACCTGCCTCCGTGGCCACAATGAACCGTTGCTTGTCACTGTTCACTGCATATTTTAATAAAGCCGCTGTAGATCCCACCATATCGGCCAACTTTAATACCACACTCTTACATTCGGGATGCGCCAATACTACCGCATCGGGATATTGTGCTTTCAGTTCTACAATCTTCTCCACCGAAAACTGTTCATGCACATGGCAAGCTCCGTCCCACAACAGCATTTCACGTCCTGTAATCGAATTGATATAATTTCCCAGGTTACGATCCGGGCCGAAAATAATCTTTTCATCTTTCGGGAAACTTTCAACGATCTGTTTTGCATTAGTCGAAGTCACTACTACATCTGTCACCGCTTTCACAGCTGCCGTTGTATTCACATACGAAATCACCGTATATCCCGGATGTGCTTTCACAAACTCAGCAAACTTATCTGCCGGACAGCTGTCTGCCAACGAACATCCTGCATTCAAGTCGGGCACCAGCACCTTCTTGTCCGGACAAAGCACCTTTGCGGTTTCTCCCATAAAATGAACGCCACACATCACAAGAATATCCGCATCGGTTTTGGCTGCAATTTGAGCCAAAGCCAGACTGTCCCCAATGTAGTCGGCAATATCCTGTATTTCGCCTTTCTGGTAATAGTGTCCCAGGATTACCGCATTCTTTTCTTTTTTCAGTTCATTGATGGCTGCTTTCAGATCAATGCTTTTGTCTACGGGCTCGTCAACGAATCCCTTATTCACCCATTCTTCTCGATTCATTATATTCTTATTTTTTCTCTTCTTTTAAAAAGAAATCCTTTGTTAGTGATTATAGCCTGTTAATAGTGTTAGCAAATAAACCGGCTTTTTCTTGCCGGATAAGTTATTAGTTACTTATCTAAGTTTATAATCAGTTTATGAACGTGTCTATTTATTGATAATAAGCTATATTGCTAACTTCATTAACACCTTGTTGATAAAGTGCAAAGTTAAAAACTTTATGGATATAAACAGGCTAATTAGTACTGAAAAATCTGTTGAAGTATGCTTGGAAAGTTGAAGCTAACTTTTTTGTATTGTTCATATCCCGTTGCTCTTATACCTTCATTTGAATAATGCAAGAATTAGTTTTCAAAATATATGCTGATTCTTTTGACAGGTTTTAAACCGTTATCAACACCTATGTTAACAAGAAAAGAATTACTTTTGCAACATACTAACAGAAACGACATCATCATGCGAAAATTGAAAATAACCGAGCTGAACCGGATAAGTATAGAAGAGTTTAAAGAAGCTGATAAATTGCCTTTAGTTGTAGTGTTGGACGATATACGGAGTTTGCATAATATCGGTTCTGTGTTTCGTACGGCAGATGCTTTCCGGATTGAATGTATTTATCTGTGTGGAATTACGGCTACTCCTCCCCATCCCGAGATGCATAAGACAGCTTTGGGAGCCGAGTTTACAGTGGATTGGAAGTATGTTAATAACGCAGTTGAAACGGTTGATAACCTCCGGAGTGAAGGATATGTGGTATACTCTGTCGAACAGGCGGAAGGGAGTATCATGTTGGATGAGTTAACACTGGACCGTTCGAAGAAATATGCTGTAGTTATGGGAAATGAAGTAAAAGGAGTGCAGCAGGAGGTTATTGACCATTCGGATGGTTGTATTGAAATTCCCCAATATGGCACAAAACATTCATTGAATGTATCGGTAACAGCAGGAATTGTGATCTGGGATTTATTTAAAAAGTTGAAATAGTCTTGTAGATGATCTTTGTTAAATATCTTATGGTTTTAGAATAAATTACTGTATAATTATTAAAAATAAATAAATAGAAATAGTAATATTATTCTATTTATATGGTTTTTATGATATTGCAAAATAAACCTAAACCTAAAGATATTCTAAAACATTGAAAACATTATTAGTCTATATATTGGTATTTTCTTTGTGCTATACGAATGCATATTGTCAAAGTATACCAAGGGAAGTGACATTAGATGAAGTGATAAACAGACTATCTCTGGAATCATCATCGGCTAAAATAGAATTACTTAACTTCCAAAATGACTTATTGCAATACGAGAATTATAAGAAAAGCTTTCTCCCTGCATTTGTGCTGAATTTTAATCCTATCAATTTTAACAGGTCACTGCGATTATTGCAACAACCGATCGATGGAAGTTATTCTTATGTAGAGGACAATTCAAATAATACTAATTTTGGTACTACTGTACGACAGAAAATAAGCATAACAGGAGGGGAACTGAGTATTGGAAGTAATATAAATTATTTGAATGAGTTTTCACGTAAACAAAACAGTTTTAGTACAAATCCGTTTTTTATAAGCTATTCGCAGCAGTTGTGGGGAGGAGGAAAATTACAAAGGTTGGAAAATAAAATTGAACGTGCCAAAAACGAAGTGGCCGTGAAACAATATTGTTCAAACATTGCCCAGATCCAGCAACAAGCATTGACGCTTTATTTATCCGCCATACTGAGTAAGATGGATAGTGAACTTGCCATAGATATCAAACAGAGCAACGACACTCTGTTACATATTGCAGAGATAAAATTGAGGAATGGAAGTATCACTGAATATGATTACAAGCAGATGGAATTGCAGTCTTTAAACTTGCAATACATGTATGAAAATGCGGTCAGACACTATGCGGAATCAAGACAAAAACTTTTTACTTTTTTAGGAATAGAAAATAATGCCGAAATTACAATACCGGATTTTGACTTACCCTTAACCATCGATGCTCGGCTTGCAATCTACTATGTGAAAAAAAATAATCCAATTTCAAATCAGCAAGAGATTCAACAGTTGGAAGAGGAGAAAAACCTGTTCTCTATCAAATTAAAGAATAGGTTCAATGGGAATATAAGTTTAAACTATGGAATAAATCAGTATGCTGAAACATTGGCAGATGCTTACCGGCATGGAAATACAAGACAGTCCGTGATCATTGAATTTCAAATACCTATTTTTCAGTGGGGCATCAACAAAAATAATATCCGGATCGCAAAGAATAATTATGATGCAAGTCGGTTGCGAATAGAAAAAAAAATTTTTGAATTTGAGAACGAAGTAAAAGAAAAGATAAATGCTTATGATCATAGTGTAAAGCTTTGGCTGACAGCATCAAGAGCCTATGCGTTATCGAAAGAACAGTATAAGATGTTGACGAAAAAGTTTTCATTGGGAAAAGTGTCGGTATATGAACTTGCCACCGCACAAAAAGAGCGGAATGATGCTATGCAGCGTTACTACTCTGCCATCAAAGATTCTTACGAAAGCTTCTTTACATTACGTAATTTGGCTTTATATGATTTTAAAAAAAATGTCGAATTAGAAAAAATACTCTTCAATGATTAGTGATACAACCATACGAAAACTTGTTGATTATATCTCACTGAATGCCTGCTCTGTCAACTCTTCCGGTCTTTACAACGGAAAGTCAGGAATCTCTTTAGCGTTATTTGAAACTGCTAAATGTTTGCAAGATACTGAAATTGAAGATAAAGCTTTCAGCCTATTCCAAGAATCTTTAATAAGAAAAACAAATGATTATGGCTTTGAAAATGGTATGTCCGGAATAGGATATGTCCTTATTTATCTAATAACAAATAAATTAATTGATGCCGATTTTGAAGATTTGTTTGGAGACCAACGCGAAGCAATAATCAAACATTTTGAAAACATTGACAAGCAGCCGGATAAGCTGTTAGTTTCATATAAAATTATTTATTTTTTATTTGTCTTGGATAAATTACAAAAGCAAGATGAGAGAATATATTCAATTATTGAGAAAATATTTCAAGGACTGGAACTTTATTTATCACTTCAGTTTTTCGATTGGAAAAATATTTATTACATAAATAGTAAAGATTATGTATTACAAATGTATGAGGCTTATTTAAAGTTGGTCGATTTTTGCAATTATAAATATTTTTCAAAATCATTGATGGATAGTTACGTTACATTATATAGTGAGGGAAGAATTGCGAGTTCACTCGTTAGGGGGTATTATTTACATAGTATCATTACTAAAAATAATATGGTCGGGTTTAATGATGTAATAAGAGATCATATTAGATATGGACAAAAGAATATTAATCCAGCTATTCTCTTTTTGGACCAAAAGATAAATTTAACGGGAATCATAGAAAACGCTGATGAAAATCGTGTAAAAATTCAGCGTATAGAAATGGATTTGTTTGAAGAAAGTTTAGAAAGGATAAAAAGAATGGTTCGTCCCAATTGTATACATGTTGGATATCAATATGGATTGGCCCGTTATCTTGGCTTTTGCGCGAATAAAAAATTTCCTTTACTTTAATAACTTGATAACAATGTGTGAGATATCTGTTGTAATGCCTGTCTATAATGCCGAAATGCATATAAAAGATGCGATAGAAAGCGTCTTAGAGCAATCTTTTGTGGATTTTGAGTTCATCCTCATAGACGATGGTTCTACTGACCACACGTCTTCTATTATTCAGTCATATAATGATAAAAGAGTACGTCTTATTCAGAACAGTCATAATTTTATAGAGTCATTGAACCTTGGAATAGAGAATTCTTTAGGAAAGTATATGGCTCGCATGGATGGAGATGATATAATGCATATCGATAGACTAAAAATTCAATATGCGATTATGCAAGAATATCCGGATGTAACTGTTTGTGGAACTTGGATGAACAGTATTGGAACATATTCACAAACGAATGGTCTATTGAGTACCTTGAGTGGGTGGGTTGAACAACCACTGTTAAAATTTACAAAGGGAAATTTCTTATTTCATCCCACTACTATGATAAGGATGGATTTTTTGAAAAAGAATGCATTAAAATATGAGAACTACCCTTATGCCGAAGATTTTAAATTTTGGGTGGAGATAGCAAAGTCAGGAGGGAGATTTTATATTGACAGTCAACCATTACTCTATTACCGGATATCAGACAGTCAGGTCAGTAGCCAAAAAAGTAGTGAGCAAAGAGCAACAACAGAGTCTATAATTAATGAGGTTTTGGAATATCTGATGGAACTCAATAAAAATGAATATCCGGAATTGGCAGCAGCTTATGGTGATTTATGTAAGTTGTACGAAAAACAATTACTTACTAAATGTGAAGTATTAACTTTATTTCAAACTTTATTTTCAAAGAATGAAAAGAAGTTGAACCTATAATAAATTTAATAATAACTTTAAAATTCAACAACAATGAAAAAACTGACAAGAAAAAGTTTAAATGAACTGGCGAAAACAATGCCGGTAATTGAAGAGTCCTTGCAAATGAGCTACGTTGGGGGAGGAAATGGAACATCAGCTAATCCTTATACCCAAGCGGAATTCGATAACATGCTTAGCAATGACAACTGGAACGGTGGTTATGTAGAAGGAATGGGATATGTAGCTACCAATACGTATATTTATGGGAGTTCGGTATACTCGGGATCGGTATCACAAATGTATTATACATTTCCTGATTATGTCACCTCGATCTCCTCTACAGGGTGGGACAGATTTCTCTCCGAAGCTGTAGGGCTTACTCCGTTAGGATCACTCGTAAGCCATGTTTCACAAGACATCACCAATATGGAATTATCTATTTTGAGAGAGCTGTTGGAAAAGGGCTATAATGCTTCGTCTTCTTTCAACTTTGTTAAAACGAATATACCGTACGGAGGGACTCAAATTTCAGTTTATGATGCTGCCACGGGTCAGTTTGTTACATCAAGAACGGTTGGTGAATGAAATTCCCCGCATAAGATCCTTCGGCTTTAATGAAAATAAAACCTTATAAAAACATAGGTTATGAAATACCTTATATTATTGGCGTCGGTTATTTTTTTAGCGCAATCTTGCTCGGTTGCACCCTCCATGCGTGAATCCGCCCGATCGTACGACTGGGCTACGTACACTAATTTTTCCTGGCAATCAAAAATAGATAGCGCGATCAGCTCTTATCCGCTTTTATTGTATCCGTCATATGAAGCTAAGGGGAGCGCGGGGTTCACGGTACCGCTTTTTTATCATATGGATAAAAAAAAGCGGGCAGATATTGAAGTGAGGATAAAGTATAAAACAGAAAACTGCAATGACCTGTATTTGAAGCTGAGTGGGATTAGTGAATGCAGGGAGGTCACTTCCGTGGACACGTTTCGGTTGTCTGCTGCCAACACATGGAGGGTAGCCCGCCGGAGTGTGGATATAGCTTCTCCTCTGTTGCTGGGAGTGGCTCTTGAAGCCCAAGGGGAGAAGCCCTGGAAAAAGGATTTTCCGGTCGATCCTTTAGGATCGGCGGATAATTCCTTTAAGCCCGGGGAATACTCTAAAATATGGATTGACTCTTTGGATATCTTAATTGATGGAAAATATGCGGTTGAACCCCCATCATTGAATAACGGTGCAACGGCTTCCGTTCGGGAATTGGATGTGATACCCGTGAACGGTGACGATCTTAAGTCTCTGTCCTTTTCCGATAAGAGGATACTTGCCATCGGAGAGAGCGTGCATGGCACCGGAACGATGAATGACATGGGTGTTGAAATAATCAAGAATAGGATCGAACACGGAAAATGCAGGCTCGTCTTGTTAGAAATGCCCCTGACATTGTCTTTCCATATCAACCGGTATTTGGAGGGGGACGAGCGGTTCAAGCCGGACAGTATCGCTTCCTCTTTTGACAAGGTCTTATTTTCTTCTTCATCCTTTGTGTCTCTTATGCGATGGATTAAAGAATACAACCGGCATTCGGAAGAAAAGGTGAGCTTCTTTGGCATTGACCGGAATATTTACCGCTTACAAAGCAGTATCGACCTGTTTTACTTCTTTTACACGCTCCGCAGAGGTAAAGGCGACGAAGGCTTGAAAGCGATATGCAATTCTCTTCTGTTGTCGGACGAGAAGTTCCCTTTTAAAGGGGCGGACTCTGTGTTGCATGCCAATCATGGCTTCAAGGGCATACTTACCCGGCGAGAAGCGGAAATAATGAGTTATTGCCTGAATGCGGAGGAGGAAGCGACCGTTGATGAACTGAATCGTTTTCGGGGTAGGGATTCCGGCATGTACGAGAATGCGAAGTTCTTAATGAAAACAATGCTTAAAAAAGATGAAACGACTACCGTATATTGTCATTTGGGGCATGCGAATTATACAAGTATCGCTGGATGGCTGGGATCGGACATGCGCCCTTTCGGAGAATATATGAAGGGTTCATACGGTGATGACTACTCCGCCGTGGGACTGCTTGCCGGAGGGGGAAGTTATTTGACATGGGTATTTCCTGGTAAAATGGGAATAAGGCGATTGCAGTCTTCGTCGTCTGCCGGATTGGAATACTGTATCGAACGTTCGGGTATCAGTCCGTGTTATCTGTCGATGGATAAACTGTCCGATGCGGATGTTTTGAAAATGAGATATATAGGAAATACAGAATCGAAAATTGGACAATTCCAGTGGGTTTTTCCAAAATGTATGATGGACGGAGTGCTGTTCACAAAAAACGCGTCCGCCATAAATAAGAGGGAAGAGTTTTTTAAAATGAACTTAGACTATCATGTCCAAACTTTATTTGCTCTTATGTATTTGTATGAAAAGAAAAGAAAATGGATTCCATGAACCTTTTCTCCGAAATATTCGGAAAAAAGGTGGTACTTCCTCTGACTTTATCGCTATTTTGGAATCCATAGTGGCATAATGCCGATTATGAAATGTTATGGTATTCTAAAGGGCTGAGAGATGGTTTGGCGAAAGAACGAGAAGTCAGAGGAAACTAAGTATTGATAATCTTTATAAATAATATTAAACATGAATTCAATAACAAAACTCCATGTATTGTTTTTCTTTGTATTTATATTCTATGCCGTATCATGTACCGCTAAATTAGAGAAACAAACATATACGAATGTATATGATTTACATTTTGCTATGCGTTTCGATTCTGCGGTGGTTTATCCGTGGCGTGAAAATGGAGCATATAGCAATTATACTATCCCTGCTTATATACAAGATTCAAATCGAAATTTGTTCGCTAAAAAATATTTTAAAGGATTTCCTTTTTCTAAGCGGTTAAGATCAGAGTACGAACAGAGAATTTTGCTTCCCAATAATAACATAAAAGAAGCTGTAATCGGATTTGAAGGTAAAGGTGATAATATAAAACTTGTCTCTATCATCTTGGATGCGATAGGTAAACAGGAAAACATTCTTTTTTCTGACACCTTAAGATTCAGGCCTGACAGTATATTAAGCTTGGTTACCCAAAACATTAATTTGAATAATGCGGAGATGTTAAACGTACGGATTAATGTGGAAGGAGAAATTGATAAGAATGCTTATATTGCTTTCTCTCGATTGGACATACTGATTGACGGTAAACCTATCGACGAATTTCCTGTTCGAACCCTTTCCCCGTTGATAGTAGATAAAAAAATTAACTATACGGGTATAAATGTTGATAGAAAAATAGGATTGGAGCAAATCAATGAAATCAATGATAAAAAGATTATCGGCTTAGGGGAGTCAGTCCACGGGAATGACGGTATAAAAAATTTAGCGTATCAATTGATTATCCAGGCAGTGGAAAGGTTAAATTGCAAATTAGTACTGCAGGAAATGCCCCTCGAACAATCATTTGCCTACAATAGGTTTATACAAGATGACAATTATGAACTTGATTCTTCCTTGGTTATCAACCATGCTACAATTAATTTTTTAAAAAGATTGCGGAGCTTTAATTCTGGTAAAACGAAAGATTCTAAAGTTAAATTATATGGCATGGATTACAATTCAATCCTTTCTTCCACTCAAAGTTCCGCTATGGATATTTTTGATTTTATTACCGGGCTTAACAAAAAATCGCAGATTCCGGAAGTTGATCAATTATCCCTGCTGTTAATGAAAAAAGATCGTAACTGTGCGATAAACTTTCTTGATATTCATCGAGATAAGATAAAAAAACTTCTTACTGCTGAAGAAATAGAATGTATCTTGCATATTCTGAGGGTTTCAAAGCAAGCCGGAGATGGCGGAATAGAAAGATTCATACGGCGGGATTCCATTATGTTCGTAAATGCAAGATTCTTAATTGACAAGTTCGCCAAAGACGAAAACGTAAAAACGGTAATCTACGGGCATGCGGGACATATTAATCCTATTTCGAGTTATCCTGCCGTACCTTGTATTCCTTTCGGGAGGTATATGCGCAAAGCGTATGGTGAAAGTTACTCTCCTTTGCTATTTCTGATAGGAAGTGGAGAAGCCATGGCATATGATGAGCATTATAACAGGAAAGATAATTGGTTGAGTAGTCCTCCTGAAAACAGTATGGAATATTTTTTAAGTCTTATTGATGACAATGTTTTTTACACCCCCTTAACTGTCGATTTTAATGAATTAACACTGTCTCGACTTCAGGGGAGTCACCATATCCCACAAGAATTTTATCCATTTAACTTATATCAAAGATTTAAAGGTGTGTTTTTCATAAAAAGTACGGATTGTACCCATAAGGATGAAAAAGAAATCTCTTTTGAGAAAGCTTCTGATAGGCTTATAATGAAAATAAAACAAAGACAGGAAAAAATAAAGGAGATACAGAAGCGGATAGAAAATTTATAAAAACACCGGTTATGAAATACTTTATATTATTGGCATCGGTTCTTTTTTTAGCGCAATCTTGCTCGGTTGAACCCTCCATGCGGTAAATCCGACCGATCGTACGACCGGGTGAGTGAAACTAATTTTTTTATGCAATCAAAAATAGATCTCAATATATGAATATTGCATTTTTAACAACATTAAATCCGGCTGATATAAATAATTGGTCGGGAACGACATTTCATTTGTTTCACGCTCTAAGCAGAAAGCATCATGTAAAAGTGATTGGACAGAATACCCTTCCTCAGGCAGCGTATTTTACCAAAGATAATTGTATTAAAAAAAATCCATTAGAGAACTATGTTTCTGTTTTCGGGAAATTATGTACCGAACAATTGACGAATTATGATCTTGTGTTTTTTGGAGATTTATATTTAGCTCCTTTTCTGGATGTAAATGTTCCGGTCGTGCATCTTAGTGATGTGACATACCACTCATTCCAAAGCTACTTAAACCCACTAAAGAATGAAGAACAGATAAAGAAAATAGAAATGATGGAGAAGAAATTATTGAATAAATATACTGCCATCATTTATAGTTCGGAATGGGCAAAGCAAAGTACAATAAATTATTATGATATAGAGCCGGGTAAAATTCATGTAGTGGAATTTGGGGCAAATATCCCTACTCCTTCAGACTATAAAATAGATATACAGACAGATATTTGTAATTTAGTCTTTATCGGAAAAAATTGGCAGAAAAAAGGTGGAGATAAAGTTTTAGGGGCATATAGAAAGCTTAAATCCGATGGATTTCGATGTACGCTTACGATTATTGGTTCTATTATTCGGGAACCTTATGATGAAGATGAGAATTTAGTTATAATTCCTTATTTAGATAAATCCCAACCGGAACATTTGGAAAGATTTTGTAATATCTTGCAGGAAGCTCATTTTTTAGTACTTCCTACAGAGTTCGACGCATTTGGAATTGTGTTTTGTGAAGCATCGGCTTATGCTGTACCCAGCATTGCCGCCAATGTGGGTGGAGTGAGTCAACCGGTACGTGAAGGGAAAAACGGGTATTTGCTCATGCCGGATGCTACAGCTGAAGATTATGCTGAGAAAATAAAGTCGGTTTTCGCTGACAAAGAAAACTATCTGAAACTCCGGATGTCATCGCGGCAAGAATTTGAAACCCGTCTTAATTGGGAGGTATGGAGCGAGAAAGTAAATAAAATATTGGAAGAAATTGTAGAAGAACATCATAAGAATAATGGGAACAAACAACAGTGATTTTTATCTGCCTGTATATGTCATTAACCTTAAAGAGCGCACGGAACGGCGGCAGCATATAGAGGAACAGTTTCAAGGGAAGGTAGAGTTTGCTCTCCATTGGATAGAGGCAATCGAACATTCCATTGGAGCAGTTGGATTATGGCAAAGCATGCTAAAGGCTGTACAAACAGCTATCGACAAAAGGGATGATATCATGATCATTTGCGAAGACGACCATATATTTACCCCCGCATATAACAAAGATTATTTGTTTGCCAATATAATAGGAGCAAACGCTCAAGGTTCCGAGTTGCTTTCGGGAGGTGTCGGAGGATTTGGCACAGCGGTACCAGTGGACACAAATCGCTATTGGATGGATTGGTTTTGGTCTACGCAATTTATCATTATTTTTAAGCCGCTATTTCAAAAGATATTAGACTATGACTTCAAAGACACTGATACGGCAGATGGAGTTTTATCTGTCCTTGCTAAAGATAAGATGACTATCTATCCGTTCATCTCCGTTCAAAAAGATTTTGGCTATTCGGACGTAACCGTTTATAATGGGACTCCGGGGATGATAAGCAACTATTTTTCTCAGGCGAACTACCGCTTGAGAATGATTCATCATGTTAGTCATAAATTTAAAGAACAGGCAAAAAGATGAATTCAAGAATACAAAAGCAGGAACAACCTATATGTTCACCAAAAATTATTTTGCCTAATCCGAACAAAAAATCTGATGTGATTGCCAGATCTGAGGAAGTACAAGCCATTATTGACCGTATGCCCACCTACTGGGCAAAATGGGTGATACTATGCGTAGGGGTACTGATGGGAATGATCATATTACTTGGTTTTTTGATACAGTATCCCGATACGGTAGACGGACAAATATCAGTAACCGCAAATGCAGCACCGGTACGTTTGGTCGCTAACAGTAACGGACGGATTACGTTATTTCAACCCAATAAAGCATTACTGCATAAAAACGATGTGATTAGTTGTATTGAAAGTGGTGCGGATTACAAACATATTTTATGGATTGATTCTTTTTTGAAGACACTTAGTGACAAAAGCACAATTCGTGTTGCATTGCCCGATACGCTGTTGCTTGGGGAAGTCAGTTCCGCATACAATTCCTTTTTACTTTCCTTTTTACAATATGAGCGGTTACTTACTTCAGACATTTATTCAACCATGCGACAAAAATTGCAACAACAAATTATTTCTGACGAAGCAGTCATTGCTAATTTTAATAATGAGCTGCGATTAAAAAAACAAATATTGGATAACTCTCAAAACCAATTGAGTAAGGACAGTATATTGCTGTCGATGAAAGGAATAAGCGAACAAGAATACCAGCAAAAGTTCTCGACACATCTTTCTTTAAAAGAATCACAATTAAATTTGCAAAGTAACCGACAGATGAAACAATCGGAAATAAGTCGTAATCAATTGGAAATACAGCGTATCTGTTTGGAAGAAACTGAGGCTAAAGAGAAAGCCTATTCCGATTATATTACTCGGAAGAATGAACTTTCAAATGCCATTAAACTCTGGAAAGAGCATTATTTGCAATATGCACCTGTAGAAGGGGAGTTAGAATATCTTGGTTTCTGGCGGAACAATCGTTTTGTACAGTCTGGGCAGGAGCTATTCTCCATCATTCCCGATAAAACTAACATCTTGGGTGAAGTAGTGATACCTTCTTTCGGTGCAGGAAAAGTAGAAGTTGGGCAAACAGTAAACGTAAAAATGGACAACTATCCATATGATGAATATGGATTACTGAAGGGAGTGGTGAAATCTGTTTCACGCATTACCAACAAGATAAAAACTCAAAATGGAGACATGGATACTTATCTGGTAATCATATCTTTTCCCGATGGTACATTAACTAACTTTGGGAAAATATTACCCCTCGATTTTGAAACAAAAGGTACAGTTGAGATTATCACCAAACGAAAACGTTTGATTGAAAGACTATTTGATAATTTAAAATCAAAAGGAGAAAAATAAGAATATGCTACTCCACCGTTTTCCCGTAGAATACCAAATGGATTCGCAAGACTGCGGACCCGCATCCCTTAAAATTATTGCTAAGCATTTTGGTAAGTTTTACTCATTGCAGTTCATGCGTGACCGTTGCGGCATTACCAAAGAAGGTGTATCGCTACTTGATCTAAGTACCGGGGCAGAAAGTATCGGGCTGCGAACGCTTGCCATAAAATGTACCATTGATGATGTGGTGAACAGCATTCCGTTTCCTGCAATTGTGTTTTGGAATGACAGTCATTTCATCGTGGTATATCATTCTGATAGGAAATACATATGGGTCTCGGATCCAGCAAAAGGACGCATAAAATACACGCATGAAGAATTTCGAAAGGGTTGGTATCAAAGGGATGAAAGCCAAGGTGTATTACTTGCCGTGGAACCAACTACTGATTTTAAGAATAGTAAAGCTGAACAAGAACAGAAGAGAAACAGCTTTTCGAGCATTCTTAAATATTTTTTTCCATATAAAAAGAGCTTCGGGTTAATATTTATTATTATGCTCGTTGTTACTGTCTTACAAGGTATGTTACCATTTATCTCTAAAGCGGTGATTGATGTCGGCATTAAAACTTCGGACAGGAACTTTATTAATATGGTACTGATAGGGAACATCTGTATCTTGTTGAGTGTAATGATTTTCAATGTGTTGAGGGATTGGATCTTATTGCATATCACGGCGCGAGTAAATATTGCTTTGATTTCTGACTACTTGATAAAATTGATGAAACTACCTGTTACTTTCTTTGAGAATAAGCTGCTGGGCGATATTTTGCAACGGGCACAAGATCATGAACGTATACGCAGTTTCATTATGAATAATTCTTTGGCATTGATATTTTCAACGCTTACATTTGCCGTCTTTAGTATTATTTTATTGATTTACAATACTATAATTTTCTATATATTTTTATCAGGATCGGTTCTGTACGCTTGTTGGGTGTTACTGTTTTTGAGCATACGTAAAAAACTGGATTGGGAATATTTTGAACTTTTGTCCAAAAACCAAAGCTATTGGGTGGAAACCGTTTCGACTATACAGGATATCAAAATCTACAATTATGACAAGTACCGGCGGTGGAAATGGGAAGAAATTCAGGCACGGCTTTATCATGTCAATAAGCGTGTTCTTGCCATAACCAATGCTCAAAATCTGGGTGCCCAATTTATAGAAAATATCAAAAATATGGCTATCGTGTTTTTCTGTGCTATGGCGGTTATCAAGGGTGAAATAACATTTGGAATAATGATTTCTACACAATTTATTATTGGTATGCTCAATGGTCCGCTTGTGCAATTTATTAATTTTGTGGTATCAGCGCAATATGCCAAAATCAGTTTCTTACGCATCAACGAGATTCGTCAGTTGGAAAATGAGGATGAATTACTTTCTATTGGCAGTACAACCATCCTTCCGGAAAGAAAAACGATTCTATTAGAGAATATACATTTTCAATACACGCCTAACTCTCCTTTGGTTCTGCGTAATATTTACTTACAAATACCGGAAAATAAAATCACGGCAATTGTGGGAGGAAGTGGTAGTGGTAAGTCAACTCTTCTGAAACTATTGGTTCGGCTTTATAAGCCCAGCCATGGAGAAATAAAAATGGACAAGATGAATGTAAGTGCCATTAATCTACGCCAATGGAGAAACATGTGTGGGGTGGTAATGCAAGATGGAAAAATATTCAGTGATACCATCTTGAATAATATTGTATTAGATGATGAACAAATTAATTATACGCGTTTGAGGGAAGTTTGTCGTATCGCTCAGATTGAGGATGAGATAAACGCGATGCCTAAGGGTTTTGAAACGACCATTGGAGAAACCGGACGCGGGTTGAGTGGAGGACAAAAGCAGCGTTTGTTGATTGCTCGTGCGCTGTATCGGGATCCGAAATTTCTCTTTATGGACGAAGCCACAAACTCTTTGGATTCAATAAATGAACGAAAAATTGTGAATGCCTTGAACAATGCATTTGAACAGCGTACTGTTGTTGTTATTGCTCATAGGCTTAGTACCATTCGTAATGCTGATCAAATTGTGGTGTTGGACAAAGGTTTTATCGTTGAGACCGGAACTCATGAAATATTGATGGAGAAAAAGGGGCATTATTTTGAGTTGGTTTCTTCACAGGTACAAGATTAACGAAGAATATCTAGGAGCATGTATCAAAAGTCACTCCTATAACACACTTATAAGATAATATGAATTTGAGAATAACCTATTACTCAAAGTATAGGAAATGAATCTGGAAGGATACATTACAATTGTCCGCTTTCTACCAACAGTATCACTCGTTCGGTTAACTTATCTTCTCCTTCGGGGTCATATTGTTTTTTTAAACTGGCTCCGAAAAGAGCGGCAAATGTTTGATAGAATCCTGCTTTAAAAGGTCCCATAAATGCTTTTACCAGTTCATAAGAACTTTGATGGCTTTGCCGGTCTATCAGCTTTATCAACAGTTTGCCTTGTGCAAAAGAGAGCTTTTTCATTCGTGGAGTATATTGCTCCTTCAATCCTTTTTCCACCCGTTTGATATGACGTTGGCGGGCTTTTTCGTTGGGCAGGGTCTGTAAGTATTCGTAAGTTTCAATGATGGTGCGGTTAATTTCTCTGGCAATAGGATACACTTTCTTCACATTTCTCACCAATTTATAATATTCCATCTGCTCTTTTCTGTTTCTGAATTTTAAAGGCTTGAATATATGAATGGTCGGAATCTGGAAAGCCGGGATTGTATCACCATTATACACACACATAGGTACCAGGTATCCACCGAGATTTGTTTTTTCCTGTGCCAGTGATTCGGAAGAAAACAATAAGGCGATAGATAACATTAAAAGTCCTATGGTAAGCCTCATATTCATTTTGCAAAAATAAAGGATTAAATTTATATTAATGGTTTTCCTTGCAGCATTAACCTATTTAAATTATCTTCGACAATTCGTTTGCTATTTAAAACACAATAATCACACTCGATATGAACGAAAGCATATCTATATTGAGTATATTCCTACTTGTTAATATGACGTTGATAACTTCTACTTGCCATGCTCAGAATCGTTCGGATTATCCTTGGGAAGAGGTGATGGAAAACTTGTCTATATCCGATGAAGAAGGAGATATACGTAATTGGGAGAATGAATTGGAGGAATTAACCGATCTTGTTAACAACCCTGTTAATATAAACTCTGCCACCAAAGAGCAGTTACAGCGGTTTCCTTTTCTTAATGATGTTCAGATTGAGAATTTACTTGCGTACATTTATATTCACGGATCGATGCAGACTGTCTATGAACTTCAGTTAGTGGAGGAGTTGGATCGGCAGACTATTCAATATCTGCTTCCTTTTGTCTGTGTAGAGCCTGTTGATAAGAAAGAGTCTGTTACGTTAAAGCAGATTTTAAAATATGGAAAACATGAAGCGGTGACTCGTATGGATGTGCCTTTGTATAAGCGTAAGGGATACGAGAAAAATTACTTGGGTCCTGCTGTTTATAACTCGGTGAAATATGGATTTCACTATCGGGAAAAGGTTTATGCAGGTATAGTTGCCGAGAAAGATAGTGGCGAACCTTTCGGAGCTTTACATAATAAGCAGGGATACGATTACTACTCTTTCTATCTACTTCTTCATGATATAGGAATACTGAAAACTGGAATTGTAGGAAACTATCGGTTGAATTTCGGTCAGGGACTGGTACTCGGACAAGGTTCTATGTTTGGAAAAACAGCTTATTCTTCGTCTTTCACTTTCAGGAGTACAGGTATACGCAGACATACTTCTACCGACGAATATAATTATTTCCGTGGGAGTGGCATAGCTCTAAAATGGAAACAATGGACACTTTCCGTATTTTATTCACATCGTTCGTTGGATGGAGTGATAAAAGGCGGTGAAATTACCTCGATTTATAAAACAGGTTTACACCGAAGCGAAAAGGAAGCTGATAAAATGAATCAATTGACTATGCAGATGAGCGGAGGAAATATCAGTTATACCGGAAATAGTTATCAACTGGGTATAACCGGTGTTTACTACTGTTTTAACAGGTCTTATGAACCGGAACTTAAAGACTATTCAAAATACAACCTACATGGTCGTTCTTTTTATAATCTGGGTATGGATTATAAATATCGTTTTCATCGTTTTTCTATACAAGGAGAAGCAGCTTTGGGGATCAGTGGTATGGCTTTTATGAATCAGGTGCTTTATTCTCCTTTACAAGATATCCGGTTGATGTTGGTTCACCGTTATTATTCCCATGATTATTGGGCTATGTTTGCTCATTCATTTAGTGAAGGAAGTAGTGTTCAGAATGAAAACGGATGGTATCTGGCTGCTTCTGTAAATCCTTTCAACCGTTGGACATTTTTTGTTTCTGCCGATCTGTTTTCTTTTCCGTGGTGGAGGTACCGGATAAGTAAGGCCTCGAAAGGAGTGGATCTGCTCTTTCAGGCAGATTACGTTCCGTCGAAAACGGTTGATATGTATGTGAATTACCGTTATAAACAAAAAGAACGTGATGTGACCGGTACGCAGGGAAAAGTGATTCTGCCCACCTATCATCACCGGCTGCGTTATCGATTGAACTATTTACCCTGCTCTTCGTTATCTCTCCGGACAACAGTCGATTATAATCATTTTCATTCATCCGGAAAAACGGCTGGACAAGGTTATCAACTGACGCAGACGGCTGGATGGAAACTTCCCTGGTTGCCTCTGACAACAGAATTGCAAGGTAGTTATTTTCATACAGACGATTATGATTCACGCATTTATATCTACGAGAAAGGGTTGCTGTATTCTTTTTATACTCCATCTTTTCAGGGAGAAGGTATTCGCTTGGCTATTCATTTTCGCTATGATATGAACAAGCATTGGACAGCAATTGCCAAGCTTGGACAAACCACATATTTTGATCGTGATGAAATAGGTTCCGGCAACGACCTGATCAGGGGAAATAAAAAAACGGATGTACAAATGCAGCTGCGTCTAAAGTTTTAGTAATTTTGTAGAAATTCAAAACAGTTTCTAAGTTTGAACGATTAAACAGAATTAAGTATGACTATTATTTTTCCTTCTCCTATATTCGGACCGGTTCATTCACGTCGGTTAGGGGTCTCACTTGGAATAAATTTGCTTCCTTCCGATGGAAAAGTATGTTCTTTCGATTGCATTTATTGTGAATGTGGTTACAATGGCGAACATCGTCCTAAATCTTCATTACCGACCCGCGAAGAAGTCTGTATGGCTCTGGAAGAGAAATTAAAAGAGATGAAAAGCAACGGACCTGCTCCCGACGTACTGACTTTCGCCGGAAACGGTGAGCCGACTGCTCATCCTCACTTTCCGGAGATTATCGAGGATACACTTGCTTTGCGTGATGCTTACTTTCCGGATGCAAAGGTGAGTGTGCTCAGTAATGCTACTTTTATTAACCGTCCGGCTGTATTCGATGCGTTGAACAGGGTGGATAATAACATTTTAAAGTTGGACACGGTGGATGAAGAGTATATCCGGACTGTAGATCGTCCGAACGGACGATACGATCTGAATGGAACAGTCGGACTTTTAAAAGCTTTTAAAGGTAATTGCATCGTGCAGACTATGTTTATGAAAGGAAAATATAAGGGGAAAGATGTGGATAATACTTCTGACAAGTATGTACTTCCCTGGTTGAAAGTTGTAAAGGATATTGCCCCAAGACAGGTAATGATTTATACGATCGATCGGGAAACTCCCGATCAGGACTTGCAAAAAGCTACTCATGAAGAGTTGGATCGTATTGTGGCTCTTCTCACGAAAGAAGGACTTTCGGCATCTGCTTCTTATTGAGAAGTATTCTTAAATGTATCATTTATAAAAAAGATTTGGATATGATGAAACCAATTGCTGTCAGCCAACTTAGTGATAATTTCTTTGAAACCATCAGTAAAGAATGGATGTTGGTAACTGCCGGTAATAAAAATGCTTTTAATACCATGACTGCCAACTGGGGTGGTATCGGATTTCTGTGGAATAAACCGGTTGTTTATGTTTTCATTCGTCCGGAAAGATATACGTTCGGCTTTATGGAGAAAAGTGATTATTTCACTCTTTCTTTTTTAGGGGAGGAGAATAAAAGTATTCATAAAATATGTGGTTCTAAGTCGGGACGTGAGGTGGATAAGATCAAGGAGACCGGATTGAAACCGATGATTACCGATAAAGGCAACGTTCTGTTCGAACAAGGAAGGTTGAGTCTGGAATGCCGGAAATTATATACTGATGTGTTGCGGAAAGAAAACTTTCTGGATCCGTCTGTGTATGAACAATGGTATACTACACATGGAGGTTTGCATCATGTGTATGTGGCGGAGATTACGAGTGCATGGATAAAAGATTAATCTTAATAGCTTAATTTATGAAAAACAATTGTCTGATATGTTCCTTATTGTTTGCTTCGGGAATTCAGAATGCTTGGGGAACTCAAATAACAGACCGTAAAGCGAATCCTGATCAAGCGAAACCCAATATAATTCTGATTATGTGTGATGATATGGGGTTTTCTGATTTATCGTGTTATGGCGGAGAAGTACACACACCACATATTGATTTTCTGGCGGAAAACGGGATACGTTTCAGTCAATTTAAAAATACGGGACGCAGTTGCCCCAGCCGGGCGGCTTTGCTGACAGGTAGATATCAACACGAAGTAGGTATGGGCTGGATGACTGCTGTGGATGAACATCGTCCGGGATACAGAGGACAGATATCGGACCGGTATCCTACAATCGCAGAGGTATTTCGTGAAAATGGGTACCACACTTATATGAGCGGTAAATGGCATGTTACCGTTGAAGGAGCATTTACCCAACCTAATGGAAGCTATCCAGTTGAACGGGGATTTGAGAAATATTACGGTTGCCTTTCGGGAGGGGGCAGCTATTATACTCCCAAACCGGTATTTTCGGGTTTGCAGCGCATTACGGAGTTTCCGAAAGACTATTATTATACCACAGCCATAACCGATTCTGCCGTTAGTTTTATCCGTCAACATCCGGTTGATGAACCTATGTTCATGTATTTGGCTCACTATGCTCCTCATCTGCCCCTTCAGGCTCCAAAAGAGAGAGTAGAGGCTTGTCGGGAAAAGTATAAAGCGGGATATGACGTATTGCGTAAACAACGCTTCGAACGCATCCGTCGCAATGGCTTAATCGACATTGAAAGAGAACTTCCGGTATTTGAAAAAGAGTTTGGAGGAAAACGTCCCGCATGGAATAGTCTTACTCCGCAGCAGCAGGAACGATGGATTACGGAAATGGCTACTTATGCTGCCATGATTGAAATTATGGACGATGGTATCGGAGAAGTAATAAAAGCCACTAAGGAAAAAGGTATATTTGATAATACCATATTTTTATTCTTAACTGATAACGGTGCTACCAATGAAGGCGATATGATCACGCAATTGCGTGCAGATTTGAGTAATACTCCATTTCGCAGTTATAAGCAATGGTGTTTTCAGGGAGGTACGAGTGCTCCTCTGATTATCATGTACGGAGGCGGACAACCTGATGGAAAAAAGGGAGCGGTTCGTCACGAATTTACACATATTATCGATCTTTTTCCCACTTGCCTGGATATGGCTTCTATTGAATATCCCCGGGAATTTCGAAATCATGCCATTGATGCTCCTGGAGGCAGAACGATTCTTCCGGCGTTGAAAGGAAAGAAATTATCGAAAAGAGATTTGTTTTTTGAACATCAAACCTCCTGTGGCATTATATCCGGAGACTGGAAGTTGGTTCGGGCTAATGGTAAGCAGCCGTGGGAACTGTTTAACCTGTTACAAGATCCGTTTGAACAGAACGATTTATCTGCCCGTTACCCGGATAGAGTGAAAACATTGGAAAAAAAGTGGAATCAATGGGCAGAAAAACAACAGGTATTTCCTTTTGAATACAGACCATGGACTAAGCGTATCAATTATTATAAATCCCTGTATCCTGATCAATCCGGAAAGGATTTATGATCCCAACCGTTATTCCAGACCATGAAGATGTGTTGAAAACACCGCAAATTACACAGATTAACATAGAAATGATTATTAAATCTGTGAAATTTGCGGTAGCGGGCTATAGTAATTTTTTTCTTTTCAGATACATCCAATATCCTGTGACAGGTAATGAAGTTCCTATCAGGGCAGCGATAAAAGTGACGATCTTTGAAAACATTCCCGCATAGGTGCCAAAATGTAAAGCACGTACTATTTTCCAGATAGGTGCTCCGCGTTTTACTTCCGCATCAAAGATAAAACTTACGATGTCTCTGTACCATTGAAATGACCACATCAATCCGGTGAGTGCACATACTAATAAGATAAGTGCTGCATATAATCCCAGTACAGAGTGTAAATCGAACATTAACCTTCTTCTGCCTTTTTGATGTTCTATAATCAACCGGCTTTTCTTCCACTTGCGCGGCCAGTATACTGTAAGTCCGCTGATCAGGATAAAGATGAAAAAAAGGGTAGAAATACCTACAATCATTTTACCTGTCGTACGGGTATCATCCATAAGCCACCGATGAAGCTTCATTACGATCATCAAAGGACTTTCTCGGATGGAATCATATCCCATTATTGTCAGAAGCTCTTCTTTGAATACAAGGATGGCGCCTGTAAAACAAATGATGCTGATCAGGATCCCTGCCGGTAGTGAAAGCCATAAGTGAATGTAACGGCAATATTTTTTTATCTTCATTTAAAAATGGTAAGAGATTACTGCTGAGAAATTACGTGGATCGATCTGATTGATATAACCTCCGCGATAATACGAATTGTATCCTAATGCATCGAACAGGTTGTTCAGGTATACACGGGCAGTAAACTTGTGGATACTATAGGCCAGCTGGGCGTTTATTGTAGTATAACCGGGCATGTCAAAAGGCTTTTCGTTGGTCATGGAGCCGTGTCCGTCCGGCTTGATTGCAAAATCATTAACAGGACGTTTACCTACGAAATAGACTCCTATACCGGCTGATAGTCTTTTTAATACTCCTTTGTCGAATCGATATTGAATCCATCCGTTAGCAGTATGTTTCGGGGTATTCATCGGGGCTGAACCATTTTTAAAGGCCGGGCTGTTTTCGTATTTTGCATCCAGATAAGCGTAACCCATCATTACTTGGAGGTTTTCAAGTATACTTCCGCTTAATTCGGTTTCAATACCTTTTCTTTTCAGACTTCCCGCTTTATCAAAATAACCGGTAGGTTGAGTAGTTCCCGGATGATAAGTACTATAAGAGAGGTTTTTAGTAAGGATATCGAAATATGTCAGGTTAAAGCGCAGGCGGTTATTCAGCCAATCGGACTTGATGCCCACTTCAAACTGGCGGGTCTTCGACGGACCTATTTCATCTCCGTTCTCCATTCGTCTGGCTGCATGGAGAAGGCTGGTAGTAGTTGTATATGAACCGAACAAATTAATGTTCTTTATCGGAGTCAGCATGATGCCTAACATCGGATTCCAGGCATCTCCGGTAGTGGGACCTGCACTTGTGCCGTCCTGACTGCTGATATAACTGTATCTCAGTCCCAGGATAGCCTTTATATACTTATTAAAAGTCATTACTTCCTGTGCCATTATTCCATAACTTGAAGAATTGGATTCTACCGGGGTTTCGGGAACAAATTTAACCGCGACAGGTAGCACATTCGAGATGCTCGGGGCCAGTACGTTGATAGTGTCTATATTGACAGGGGTATAATTGGTGATCGACAGATCGGTGTTTTTGTAGTCGAATCCTAATTGGAATGTATGTTTAACAGGGCCGGTGAAAATATCTCTGCCGATAAAGTCAAGCTGGAAAGTTGAGTTGCGGTCATCGCGTAATGAACGTGAAATCGTTCTTCTACGCATGTTATATTCTTTATTGACTACGGTTTTTACGGAAGTACTTGTATTATCCACTTTATATGAAGAGCCGAAATATGCTGCCCGCACACTGATATTATCTGTCAGCTGGCGAGTGATGCGTGCGGCATAAGTCAGCGTCTTGTTGTTTACGTTATCGTTTTTGAATCCCAGGAATTTGTTGTGTGGCATGTCGTACAGATTCTCTTCCGTATCTTTCGATAGATTGACTGAACTGGTATAAGGAGTACGGTTATCATTCAGATAATCCATTTCTATGGTAACGCTTGTTTTGTCATCCGGACGCCATTCTAATGAAGGGTTGATGTATACGCGATTGGAATGGATAACCGGACGATAATTATCCGAACGTTCGAAGGCACCGTTCATACGGAAAGCGATCGTCTGATTTTTATCCAGAACGGACTGTACGTCGAATGTGGGGCGGAACAATCCCCAGCTGCCTGCCCGCAAAGATACTTCTCCTTCATTGGTGAACTTGGGTGTTTTGGTTACTACGTTGATTACTCCGCCTGCACTTCCGAGGTCGTTTCCGATACCTTGTGTGACGGCTGCGGAACCTTTGATGACCTGTATGCTTTCTACTCCCTGCATTTCGGATAAAGCAGAGCCGGTACGGAAATCGGAATCTATCCGGACTCCATTCTTTAAAATAGGTACTCCCCGGTATCCGCGGATGGACATGCTTTCTCTTACTCCGCCATACGATCCGAAAAGAGTAACTCCGGGTACATTTCTTGCGACATCGGTTACGGTAAGTGCCCCCTGTTCGGTAATCGATTTTTCTGAGATTACAGAAATACTCTGTATCTGTTCACTGGGACGTAAAGGCATGCGGGTGATGGCATCCAGTTTTTTCGGTTGTTTATATCGTTCTCCGAACACTTCTACAGTCGATAGTAAATTATCGTCCGGTAAGAGCGTAAACGAGAGTTGCGCTACACTTCTCGAGGTGAGATCGACTGTACGGGTTTGAGTGACATATCCTACAAAGCTGACATTTATCTTGTAAACTTTACGTGCCAGATTACGCAGAATAAATCGGCCTTCACTATTGGTTGTTGTTCCGATGGTGGTACCTTCTATTTGGACAGTGGCCGAAGCCAATGGCGTATCAGTTTCGTCATAGACTACTCCACGGATGGCAGGGACTCTATCGACAGACTCTGGTTCTGTGGCAAAAAGTAACGATGGGAATATTAGTAAAACTAATAAAAGCAGGGTACTATAAATTTGCTTCATACATTTAACAGCATTAAATTAATATTAAAATTTAGCGAGCCGCAAAGGTATGTGTACCTGAAAGAGTCTACAATACCTATAAAAAGGTATAATGCAATGTGGAATCCATAGAATTGGTGAGTTATATAATAAAGAAAGCGGATGAAAGTGATGATTTATTCACTTCCATCCGCTTCGTGTGTGCAGATAGTATCAGATGATTAATTTATAATTTCTTTGGCTCTGTCCAACGCTACATTTATATTCGGGCAGATGTTTTGTTTTCCCAGTAATTCATAGAAACCCGACTTCTCAAGGGTTTTGTGTACTTTCTCGTTTACTCCCGAGAGTACGATAGTGATCTTTTCCTTTTGAGACATTTTACAAAGGCTGGTCAGGTTGTGAATACCGGTCGAATCGATGAATGGAACTTTACGCATACGGATGATGCGTACTTTAGGACGGTCACCCAATTGTGCCATTGTTTCTTCAAATTTGGTGGCAATACCAAAAAAGTACGGACCATTAATTTCATATACCTCCACGCCGGCAGGGATTATCAGATGCTCTTCGCATGCGGCAATGTCCAGTTCGTCATTCGGATCGATTTCATCTTTGATGACAGATATCTCGGTTGTTTCCATCACACGTCGCATAAACAGGATACAGGCGATCACCAAACCTACTTCGATGGCAATAGTCAGATCGAAGATAATGGTAAGGAAGAAGGTGATCAGCAATACGGTCACATCCGATTTGGGATTCTTCAGCAATGCTTTGAATGTACGCCACTCACTCATATTATATGATACGATGACTAATACACCTGCCAGGCAGGCCATTGGGATGTATTGCGCCAGAGGCATCAGAAACAGGAGGATCAGCAATAAAACTATAGCATGAATGATACCGGCTACCGGTGTTTTACCGCCATTATTGATATTAGTCATTGTGCGGGCAATGGCTCCGGTTGCGGGGATGCCACCAAATAACGGTGTGATCAGATTGGCTGTTCCTTGTGCGATCAGTTCGGTATTTGAATCGTGTTTATCTCCTGTCACACCGTCGGCTACGGTTGCCGATAGTAATGATTCGATAGCTCCCAATACAGCGATTGTAATGGCTACAGGGAATAAATCCTTGATGGCTTCCCAGTTGAGGGTGGGTATGGCTGCTTCGGGCAATTCTGATTTGATGGTAAAACGATCGCCAATGGTATCGATGGAATCAATGCCGGCATATGTCTTTAATACATATACCCCTATCGTTACCACAATAATAGCAATAAGAGAACCCGGTATCTTTTTCGAAAACCGCGGAGTAATGGCAATAATGATGATGCTGAGAATACTTACGACAGCGTTCCACCAGTTGACTGTGTCGAAATGCCGGAAATAGATCATCCATTTTCCGATAAAGTCTCCCGGAACTTTCTCTCCACCGAAATTCAATCCGAATATGTCAGCAATCTGGGTTGTAAAAATAGTGACGGCTATACCGCTGGTAAAGCCTACAATGATCGGATAGGGAATAAATTTAATAATCGCTCCCAATTTAAATACTCCTAATAGGATCAGGAGTATGCCGGCCATCAGTGTAGCTACGATTAATCCCGCTTCTCCATATTGCTGGATGATGCCATAAATGATGACGATGAATGCTCCGGTCGGTCCTCCGATTTGTACCTTGCTTCCTCCGAGCAAAGAGATGATGAATCCTGCAATGATAGCTGTAATAATTCCTTTCTCGGGTGATACACCTGATGCGATACCGAATGCGATGGCCAGAGGTAAGGCTACGATACCTACTATGATACCTGCCATCAGATCTGACATAAACGTTTCCTTAGAGTAGTTCTTCAAGGTAGAGAATAACCTTGGTTTGAAATCCAACACTTTCATTTCCTTCTTTTACTTATATAATGTGATAAATGTCGTTATAATCTCCGTTTTGCAAAGTCGAGGTTGCAAAATTACATAAAATAAATGGCAATATTATGTTTTTGAACATCTTATTTATTTTAGATCGGTTTTGTCTATGTTCTTATAGATATTATTAATGGATAAAGTTCCGTGTTTTTTGAACTAAATCCTTATATTTGCGTTATTAATAACGGCATATAATCGACAAACGTAATTACCAATCTAAAATAAATCAGATTATGACTAAAAGTATTAAAGGCACTCAGACAGAAAAGAATTTGCTGACATCATTTGCTGGAGAATCACAGGCAAGAATGCGTTACACTTATTTTGCAAGTGTAGCTAAAAAAGAAGGTTACGAACAGATTGCAGCTATCTTTACAGAGACTGCCGATCAGGAAAAAGAGCATGCAAAACGTATGTTTAAGTTCCTTGAAGGAGGTATGGTTGAAATCACTGCAAGCTATCCTGCCGGTGTTATCGGTAATACTCTTCAGAATTTGCAGGCTGCAGCGGCAGGCGAACATGAAGAATGGTCTTTGGATTATCCGCATTTTGCAGATGTTGCAGAACAGGAAGGTTTCCCAATGATCGCTGCTATGTATCGCAATATCTCTATTGCAGAAAAAGGGCATGAAGAAAGATACCTTGCTTTCGTAAAAAATATAGAAGTTGCATCTGTATTCGCTAAAGAAGGCGAAGTTGTATGGCAGTGCCGTAACTGTGGTTATATCGAAGTGGGTAAAGAAGCTCCTGAGGTATGTCCGGCATGTCTGCATCCACAAGCATACTTCGAAATCAAGAAAGAAAATTATTAACAGATTGCATTTTGCAGAAAGGTGGAGCTATACTTAAATATAGCCCCACCTTTTCTTTTATCTCTCTGTTGAGTTATTTTTTTCTATTTACCGGCATGCGGATAATCGACCGTGTAGTGAAGACCGCGGCTCTCTTTACGCTCCATGGCCATACGCATAATCAGATAACCTACATTGATCATATTACGCAGCTCACATATTTCTTTAGATGCTACACTACGCTTGAAAAGGCTTTCGGTCTCTTCATATAAGATATCCAGACGATCCCATGCACGTTTCAACCGGAGATCGCTGCGGACGATACCTACATAGGTACTCATGATCTGATTGACTTCTTTCATGCTTTGAGTAATAAGTACCATTTCTTCCGGTGAGCGGGTACCTTCGTCATTCCATTCCGGAATTTCTTCGTTATAAGTATATTGGTCGATAACCGATAAACAATGTCTGGCAGCAGCATCTGCATAAACCACTGCTTCTATCAGTGAGTTTGAAGCCAACCGGTTGCCACCATGCAAACCTGTACACGAACATTCGCCGGCAGCGTATAGCCGCTCGATAGAAGATTGGCCATTCAAATCCACTTTAATACCTCCGCAAAGGTAATGAGCCGATGGTGCTACAGGGATATATTCTCTGGTAATATCGATTCCCAGGCTCAGGCACTTCTCATATATATTGGGGAAGTGTTTTTTAGTCTCTTCCGGATCTTTATGAGTTACGTCGAGGTAAACGTGGTCGTCTCCACGGTTTTTCATTTCATTATCGATAGCACGCGCTACGATATCACGCGGTGCCAGAGACAAACGGGGATCATATTTCTGCATGAACTCTTTCCCGTCCATGGTACGAAGTACACCACCGTATCCCCTCATCGCCTCGGTAATGAGGAAAGAAGGACGATCGCCCGGATGGTAAAGCGCTGTCGGGTGGAATTGTACGAATTCCATATCTTTTACGGTTCCTTTTGCCCGATATACCATGGCAATGCCGTCGCCGGTTGCTACAAGCGGGTTGGTTGTAGTCTGGTAGACAGCCCCTACTCCACCTGTTGCCATTAATGTCACTTTGGCCAGATAAGTATCCACTTTCCCTGTTTTCGGATCGAGTATGTAGGCTCCATAACATTTGATGTTCGGTGTCTGACGGGTGACGGTTACTCCTAAATGGTGTTGTGTCAGGATTTCGATGGCAAAATGATTTTCAATAACCGTTATATTCGGATGTTGTTGTACGGCTCGAATCAGGCTGTCCTGAATTTCGGCGCCGGTATTATCTTTATGGTGCAGGATACGAAACTCCGAATGACCTCCTTCCCGGTGAAGATCGAACTCTCCTTTTTCGTTTTTATCGAAGTTTACACCCCAACTGATCAGTTCTTGTATCTGTGCGGGAGCTTCACGTACGACTTTTTCTACAGCGGTACGGTCACTGATCCAGTCACCGGCAATCATTGTATCTTCAATATGTTTTTCAAAATTGTCTACCAGCAGATTGGTCACTGAGGCCACTCCTCCTTGGGCAAAATAAGTGTTTGCTTCTTCCAGCCCGCTTTTGCAAACAAGGGCAACTTTTCCTTTATGTGCCACTTTTAGGGCAAAACTCATTCCGGCGATACCAGAACCGATTACGAGGAAATCGAACTTTTTAACCATAAGTTTTAGTGTTTATCACCGCAAAGCTACAAAATAAGTTTTTTCGTTGTGCTTTTCGTTGCCATTAATTCATAAATTTACTAACTTTCCGCCAAAAATCTGACAAAATGAACCGTATCTTTCATGCTCGCATTGTCTGGTACCAATATTTCCTGCTGGTTGTATTGGGTGTTAATGCTTTTGGTTTCTTATGGTGTAAGAATATTATATTAGCTACTCTGATGATGTTGTTTCTGATTGTTGTTATCGAACAGATCATACATACTGTTTATACCGTTACGGCAGACGGCCTGCTGTTACTTAATCATGGCCGTTTTATCCGTAAGAAAACCATTCCTATTGCAGAAATTACTTCTATCCGGAAAGTCCATTCTATGAAATTCGGAAGTTTCTCTGTAACCAACTATCTATTGATAGAATATGGAAAAGGGAAATACGCTTCTGTACTTCCGGTGAAAGAAAAGGAATTTATGGAACTGATTGAAAAAACAAGAAACTTAATTTAGTGAACTATGAAATACCAGGTTATTATTATCGGTGGAGGGCCTGCCGGCTATACGGCTGCTGAGGCTGCCGGGAAAGCAGGACTGAGTGTGTTGCTTTTTGAGAAACAAAATTTAGGAGGTGTTTGTCTGAACGAAGGGTGTATCCCGACAAAAACGTTACTCTATTCGGCTAAAACCTATGATGGTGCTAAACATGCGTCAAAATATGCTGTAACGGTTCCAGAGGTCTTTTTTGATCTTCCTAAGATCATTGCTCGTAAATCGAAGGTGGTACGTAAACTGGTTTTAGGGGTAAAATCGAAGTTAACGTCCAATAATGTTACTATTATAAGTGGAGAGGCAACCATTTTGGACAAGAATACGGTTCGTTGCGGTGAAGAAACTTATGAATGTGATAACTTAATTCTCTGTACAGGTTCCGAAACTTTTATTCCTCCTATTCCCGGAATCGATAGTGTAAACTATTGGACACATCGTGAAGCGTTAGACAATAAGGAGTTGCCGGCTTCACTTGCCATTGTGGGCGGTGGAGTGATCGGTATGGAGTTTGCGTCCTTTTTCAATAGTCTGGGTGTGAAGGTGACCGTTATTGAGATGATGGATGAAATTCTGGGAGGCATGGATAAAGAGCTTTCCGCCCTGTTGCGTGCCGACTATGCAAAGCGGGGCATTCAGTTCCTGTTAAGTACCAAAGTCGTTTCATTGGCACAGACGGAAGAAGGTGCTGTGGTTTCTTATGAAAACGCCGAAGGGGCAGGAAGCGTGATTGCCGAAAAGCTATTAATGAGTGTGGGACGTCGTCCGGTGACAAAAGGCTTTGGGCTTGAGAACCTTAACCTGCAACGGACAGAACGTGGAAGTATTGTAGTGAACGGGCAAATGGAAAGCTCGTTACCCGGAGTCTATGTTTGCGGTGATTTAACCGGATTCTCCTTATTGGCACATACTGCTGTCCGTGAAGCAGAAGTAGCCGTACATGCAATTCTTGGAAAAGAAGATAGGATGAGTTATGCCGCTATCCCCGGGGTAGTTTATACTAATCCTGAAATAGCCGGTGTCGGGCAGACAGAAGAATCTCTGACTGCAAAAGGCATTGCTTACCGTGCCGTAAAACTTCCCATGGCATATTCCGGACGTTTTGTTGCTGAGAATGAAGGAGTGAATGGAGTATGTAAGGTGCTGCTTGGCGAGGATGATACTATTTTGGGAGCACATGTTTTGGGTAATCCTGCTTCTGAGATTATCACGTTGGCAGGGATGGCTGTAGAAATGAAACTGAAGGCAGCCGAGTGGAAGAAGATTGTTTTCCCACATCCTACGGTTGCCGAGATTTTCCGTGAAGCATTATAAGAGTTACAGATTGCAGGTTACGGATTATAGTGGGGTGCAGATTAATCATGTAGCGAACTGCAGTCCGTAACTTGTAGTTTGTCATTCGTAGCTTGTAAGCATTATGAAGAAACTGAACTTATTTATTTTATTCTCTTTTTGTTTTTCGATTATCACTTGGGGACAAGCCAATTTTGCAGCGATTGATTCACTTATTAAAAAAGAACTGCCTCAAGGTTCGGAGGTTGGTATTTCCGTGTATGACCTGACTGCCCGAAAGACACTTTACACCTATCGTGATACCAAACTTTCGCGTCCGGCATCTACCATGAAACTTTTGACTACCATTACTGCGCTTGCCCGGTCGGACGCAGATGAACCTTTTCGTACTGAAGTGTGGTATAAAGGTACAATAGAACATGATACACTTCGAGGAGATATCTATGTGGTTGGCGGATTCGATCCGGAGTTTAATGATGAAGGAATGAATGCATTGGTAGAAGAGGTGATTACTTTCCCTTTCTCGGTATTGAAAGGGAATATCTACGGAGATATATCGATGAAAGATTCTCTCTATTGGGGAAGCGGTTGGGCATGGGATGATACTCCCTCCTCTTTTCAACCTTATCTATCACCATTAATGTATCATAAAGGCATGGTGAAAGTGACAGCTGTTCCGGGGGCGACACGAGGTGACTCGGCACGTTTAAGCTTTGAGCCGTCATCGTCTTATTATACTATGACCAATGAAACTAAAACACGTACATCCTCTGCCGGTAAGTTTTCTGTGTCAAGAGGTTGGTTGGAAAATAAAAATAATCTTATTGTCAGTGGAAATGTAGAGAATAGAAGAATAGGTGATGTAAATGTATATTCTTCGCAGGACTTTTTCATGCATACTTTTGTCGAACGTTTACGTAATAAAGGTATAGAGATTTCCAATCATTATGCTTTCGACAGTTTCCGGTCTGACAGTCTTTCTATCTGTATGGCACGTTGGGAGTGCCCGGCTCAGGATGTGATAGACCAGATTATGAAAGAGAGTGATAATTTGAGTGCGGAAGCACTGCTTTGCCGTTTAGGTGCCCGGGCCACAGGTAAGAAGCAGGTTTCGGCTAAGGACGGAATTGAGGAAATATATCGGTTGATTCAGGATTTGGGACATGATCCGGATAACTATAAGATAGCTGATGGTTGTGGATTGTCCAACTACGACTACCTCTCTCCTGCCCTACTGGTTGATTTTCTGAAGTTTGCTTATTCGCGGACAGATATTTTCCGGAAATTATATAAGGCCCTTCCGGTTGCAGGCATCGATGGAACATTAAAAAATCGGATGAAACAAGGGGCGGCGTTTAAGAATGTACATGCCAAGACCGGTTCTTATACTGCTATCAATACATTAGCCGGTTATCTTAAGATGGCTAATGGACACCAAGTGGCTTTTGCCATAATGAACCAGAATATACTTTCAGCCGCTAAAGCAAGGAATTTTCAAAATAAAGTATGTGAGATACTGGCAAACCATCAATGACGAACGATGAACCCTCTGTGGAAACCACAGTCGGTTCATCGTCCCATTGATCGTTAACGGTTTACCATTAATGGTTCATCGTTCATATTCTGCCCAGTTCACGTTTTTCATGTCTCCGCTTTTAGCCAGTTCGGCGTGCATTCCTAAAGCGGCTTGAATGGCATGAGGAGTCTGTGACTTATTACCTGCCAGTTTCAGGTAATCCCATAAAATCTGTTTGTAATCCGGGTGTGCACAATTCTCGATGATTGCTTGTGCTCTCTCTTTCGGACTCTTACCGCGCAGATCGGCTACTCCCTGTTCGGTAATAACGATGTTGACAGAGTGTTCGCTATGATCCAGGTGAGAAACCATCGGAACGATAGAACTGATCTTACCTTCCTTAGCCACTGACGGACAAGTGAAGATAGAGATGTACGCATTACGTGTAAAGTCGCCCGAACCGCCGATACCGTTCATCATTTTGGTTCCGCCAATGTGGGTAGAGTTTACATTACCATAGATATCCGCTTCAATGGCTGTATTGATAGAGATGATGCCTAAACGGCGAACTACTTCGGGGCTGTTAGAGATTTCTGACGGACGGAGGATCAGTTTATCACGGAAAAAGTCCATATCGTCATATATACCCTGCAGACAATCGTTGGTTACGGTCAGCGAACAGGCACTGCCGAATTTTACACGTCCTTCGCGAATCAAACCGATCACAGAGTTCTGGATAACCTCAGTATACATTTCGAAGGCAGGAATTGTTTGGTCACGTCCCAATGCACCCAAAACTGCATTGGCGATGTTGCCTACTCCCGATTGTAACGGAAGGAATGTAGAAGGAATGATACCGCGTTTCATATCGGCAGCCAGGAAGTCGGCTACGTTCTGGCCGATTTTATCGGTGATAGGATCGGCTGCTGCAAATGAGCGGGCTTCGTCGGGCCAGTTTGTCTCTACTATACCTACGATTTTTTTCGGATCGACCTGTATGTAAGGTAGTCCGATGCGGTCACTTGGTTTATAGATCGGAATTTCACGGCGATAAGGCGGATCGAGTGGTTCGTATACGTCATGCATTCCCATCATGTTTTTGCTGTGTGCACTGTTCAGTTCGACAATGATCTGGTCGGCCAGGCGGCAGACGGTCGGAGCAATTCCGCCGGCAGCCGTCAGATAGATTTTTCCGTCCGGAGTTACTTCGCAGGCTTCGATAATGGCTACATTCACTTTTCCCATGAATCCGTAGCGTACCTCTTGTGCCATTTGTGAAAGGTGAATGTCATTATAGGCAATCTCACCGTTGTTCACAGCTTTACGGAAATCGGGGTTGGTAGTGTAAGGGGCACGATAGCGGATGGCTTTTACACGTGATAATATACCGTCACATGAATCTCCGGTAGAGGCTCCGGTAAAGATGCCGATTTGGAAAGGATTTCCTTTTGCGTGTTCCGCTTCCGCTATTTTTGCTATTTCGGAAGTGACCGCTTTGGCCGTTCCTGCGGGTGTGAAACCGCTGAGGCCGATGTTGTAGCCATGTTTGACAAGGCTGGCAGCTTCTGCTGCAGAAATGGATTTGAATGCCATAATTATAGTATTATTTTCGTGTTAGGAATAATTATTTCAATATTTTCTATTCAGAATTTCGGACCAGATAATGGCTTTTCGGGCTTCTTCAGCCGAATGAATGGTAAATTCCGGGTCGTTGGCCGGAGTCGTTTCTATTTTCTGAGAAACTGTTTTGTTCTTTTTTACTTCCACTTTCTGAGAAGTGGGTTGGGAGTGTAACGGTTGGTATTTTCGCGTGACTTTCAGGACTTCCGGTTCTTCAGTATCCGGAATGGGTACGAAAGGTTTTTGGGCAGATCTTTCTGTTTTGCTCTTTTTGATCTGTCTGATAAGAGGTAATGCGAAAGCAGCCATAATGACGAGGACTTTTACAATATCATCCATAGTACTTTTATTTTCTACAGTCCGCCAAAGTTATACATTTAATCTGATTGATACCAATATTTTGGCATGAAAAAAGGGCAGCTTCACAGCTCCCCTTAATTTTTTTAACCTAAACCTTAACTATGAAAAAATCTAATGTTTCTTTCATTGCACAAATGTGTGAAATAAAATTAATAGTGCCAAATCCTTACGCCATAAATGTTTGTTCTATTAACATAAATTATCCTTTTAGCTCTAAATTGATAAGTTAAGGTGTTATTTTGGTTTCATTTTACAACTTTTTGAGGATGAAGCAGTATCTTTGCGGACGCAAATTTAAATTCTGAATTTATGAACGAATTGACGGGAGCGGACTTTAAATCCGCAACTGCTGATGACAACAAGAAGTTGTTTATCGAGACTTATGGCTGCCAAATGAATGTGGCAGATAGTGAAGTAATCGCCTCTGTGATGCAAATGGCGGGTTATTCGGTTGCCGAAACGCTGGAAGAGGCTGATGCGGTGTTTATGAATACCTGCTCTATCCGTGACAATGCCGAACAGAAGATTTTGAATCGTCTGGAGTTCTTTCATTCGATGAAGAAGAAAAAGAAGCACCTTATTGTAGGTGTATTGGGGTGTATGGCCGAGCGGGTAAAAGATGATCTGATAGAACACCATCATGTGGACCTTGTAGTAGGACCGGATGCTTATCTGACTCTTCCTGAGTTGATTGCTTCGGTAGAGGCCGGTGAGAAGGCAATGAATGTAGAACTTTCGACTACTGAAACCTACCGGGATGTGATTCCTTCGCGTATCTGTGGTAACCATATCTCCGGATTTGTATCCATCATGCGCGGATGCAATAACTTTTGTACCTATTGTATTGTGCCTTATACCCGTGGACGTGAACGTAGCCGGGATGTGGAGAGTATATTGAATGAAGTGGCCGATTTGGTATCAAAAGGTTACAAAGAGATCACTCTGCTGGGGCAGAATGTAAACTCTTATCGTTTTGAGAAGGAGGGGGGGGAAGTAGTTACTTTCCCAATGTTACTTCGTCTGGTGGCTGAGGCTGCACCGGGAATACGTGTCCGTTTCACCACTTCGCATCCCAAAGATATGAGTGATGAAACCTTGGAGGTGATTGCACAGGTTCCTAACGTATGCAAACACATTCACCTTCCCGTACAAAGCGGAAGTTCGCGTATCCTGAAATTGATGAATCGCAAATATACGCGTGAATGGTATCTGGACCGGGTAGCGGCGATCAAACGTATTGTGCCCGATTGCGGACTTACTACCGATATATTTTCCGGCTTCCATTCCGAAACGGAAGAAGACCACCGGGAATCACTTTCGTTGATGGAAGCTTGTGGTTATGATGCAGCATTTATGTTTAAATATTCGGAGCGTCCCGGTACTTATGCTTCCAAGCATCTGGAGGACAACGTTCCCGAAGAGATAAAAGTCCGTCGGCTGAATGAAATCATTGCTTTGCAGAATCGTTTGTCGGCCGAATCCAATAATCGTTGCATCGGTAAAACGTACGAAGTGTTGGTTGAAGGTGTTTCGAAGCGTTCACGCGACCAGCTGTTCGGCCGGACCGAACAGAATAGGGTAGTGGTATTCGACCGCGGTACCCATCGGATAGGTGATTTCGTGAATGTGAGAATCACGGAGGCCAGTTCTGCCACATTGAAGGGTGAAGAAGTCTTCAGCTAATCCGGGTTTTTGTATATAAGATAAAAAGGTGTAGTCATCAGGAAGGTATGACTGCACCTTGTTTGTTATATGGCTACATTGTTTTATCTTTGTGCGTACCTTAGAAAATAGAACACTATGAAGAACAAATTATTTATTTTATTTGCATTTTGTATTTCAGTCCATGTTTATGCTCAACAGCCCTCCAGGGAGATACCTTTAAAATATGGAGCTACCAACATTGGCAAACGTCAGGATGATGCTATGAAGCGGTTTCGCAACAATCGCTTGGGAGAGTTTATTCATTGGGGACTGTATGCTATTCCCGGTGGCGAATGGAAAGGTAAAGTATATAATGGGGCTGCCGAATGGCTGAAATCATGGGCTAAAGTCCCTGCTGCCGATTGGCTGGAATTGATGAAACAATGGAATCCTGTTAAGTTCGATGCCAGACAATGGGCCCGGATGGCCAAAGAGATGGGAGTGAAATACGTTAAGATTACGACAAAACATCATGAAGGTTTCTGTCTCTGGCCCAGTCAATACAGTCAGTATACCGTAGCGCAGACGCCTTATAGAAAAGATATCTTAGGTGAATTGGTGAAAGCCTACAATGATGAAGGTATCGATGTACATTTCTATTTTTCGGTGATGGATTGGAGTCATCCGGATTATCGTTATGAGATTACATCGAAAGAAGACAGCATTGCTTTCAGCCGTTTTCTGACTTTTACCGACCATCAGTTGAAGGAACTGGCTACCCGTTATCCGACAGTCAAAGATTTCTGGTTTGACGGAACTTGGGATGCAAGTATCAAGAAGAACGGTTGGTGGACAGCTCATGCCGAACAAATGCTGAAAGAACTTGTACCGGGAGTTACCGTTAATAGCCGGCTTCGTGCCGATGATTATGGTAAGAGGCACTTTGACAGTAATGGCCGTCTTATGGGAGATTATGAGTCGGGATATGAACGGCGTCTTCCCGATCCGGTAAAAGACTTACAAGTGACTAAGTGGGACTGGGAGGCTTGTATGACTGTTCCCGAAAATCAGTGGGGATATCACAAAGATTGGTCGTTGAGCTATGTTAAAACCCCGATAGAGGTGATCGACCGCATTGTGCATGCGGTGTCGATGGGAGGAAATATGGTAGTGAATTTCGGTCCTCAGCCCGATGGAGATTTCCGTTCGGAAGAGAAAGAGTTGGCGATGGCATTGGGGTGCTGGATGAAGAGGTATGGTGAATGTATATATGGATGCGACTATGCCGGATGGGATAAGCAGGACTGGGGATACTATACCCGTAAGGGGCAAGAGGTATACATGGTTGTATTTAATCGCCCCTATTCGGGGCTTCTTAAAGTAAAGGTTCCCAAAGGTACCGAAATAGAAAGAGCCGTTTTGCCGGATGGACAGGTGGTAAAGGTAACTGAAACTGCCCGGAATGAATATAATGTGGCCATGCCTTCGCAAGATCCGGGTGAGCCGTTTATAATCAAACTACAAGTTAAGGAGGCTTCCGGAGCAGCAGACGGATATCGGGACGCATTAACGTAACGGTACCCCCGTCACGCTATGCACTTGCTTTAACAAACCATTAAAATAAAATATCATGAGAAAACTATCTTATTTAATCATCGTGTGCTTATGCCTGTGCAGTGGTGTCATTCCTCTGATGGCACGTCAGGTCACGGCTTTCAATACCGGCTGGCAATTTAAGAAAGGTCCTTTTGCTACAGATCCGATGCGAGCCGCCTCCCAATGGGATGGAAAGTGGGAAACGGTCGAAATTCCACATACCTGGAATGCCATGGATATGCAGGTACAGTCGGGCTCTTTCTACGAAGGGGCAGGCTACTACCGCAAAACACAGTTCTTTCCCCACGACCTGGAGGGTAAGCGTGTTTTTTTGCGTTTCGAAGGGGTAGGAGCCTGTGCCGAAGTGTATGTCAACGGGAAACTGGCAGGTACGCACAAAGGTGGTTATTCTGCCTTTGCATGCGAAATAGGTACAGCGCTCAAACTCGGTGCCGAGAATGAAATCATTGTTAAAGCCGACAATAAAGCCCGTCCCGATGTAATTCCGGTCAATCAAAACCTTTTCGGTGTCTACGGCGGTATTTATCGTCCCGTATGGCTGATTGTAACCGAACAGAATAACATAACGGTTACCGATTGTGCCTCGCCGGGTGTCTACATCACCCAAAAGGATGTATCGAAGAAATCGGCCGATATCACCGTAAAAGTAAAATTGGATAATGCAGGACTTCAACCTGCTGCTGTAACACTCGAAAACACTATTTATACGCAGGAGGGTCAGAAAGTCGGTACACACAGCCGGTCGTTTGACTTGAGTCCGCAAGGGACACAAACTTATTTGTCCACTTTTAAACTGAAGAACCCACATCTCTGGCAGGGACGTAAAGATCCGTATCTTTATAAAGTTGTCTGCAGGCTGATGGCAGACGGAAAAGTAATCGATGAAGTGGTGCAGCCTCTCGGGGTGCGTAAGTATGAGATAGTAGCCGGGAAAGGCTTTTTCCTGAACGGAGAGAAGTACTCGATGTATGGTGTGACCCGTCATCAGGATTGGTGGGGATTGGGTAGCGCCCTTAAAAACGAACATCACGATTTCGATTTGGCTGCCATTATGGATGTGGGAGCCACTACTGTCCGTTTTGCCCACTACCAGCAATCAGACTACCTTTATTCCCGCTGTGATACATTGGGACTGATTATTTGGGCCGAAATACCTTGCGTGAACCGGGTAACCGGATACGAAACTGAGAATGCGCAAAGCCAGCTTCGCGAATTGATCCGCCAGAGTTTCAATCATCCTTCCATTTATGTATGGGGGCTTCACAATGAAGTATATCAACCACATGAGTATACAGCTGCATTGACCCGTTCTCTCCATGATCTTGCCAAGACAGAAGATCCGGACCGTTACACCGTTTCGGTCAATGGGTATGGTCACATGGATCATCCGGTCAACCTGAACGCAGACATACAGGGTATGAACCGTTATTTTGGCTGGTACGAGAAAAAGATACAGGACATCAAGCCATGGGTGGAACAACTTGAAAAAGACTATCCCTATCAAAAATTGATGTTGACCGAATATGGTGCCGATGCGAATCTGGCTCATCAGACCGAATACCTTGGGGATGCCCTGAATTGGGGAAAGCCTTTTTATCCGGAAACATTTCAGACTAAGACACATGAATACCAGTGGAGTATTATCAAAGACCATCCGTACATCATTGCTTCTTATCTCTGGAATATGTTCGATTTTGCCGTACCTATGTGGACTCGTGGCGGTGTGCCTGCCCGTAACATGAAGGGGCTGATTACCTTCGATCGTAAAACAAAGAAAGACTCTTATTTCTGGTATAAAGCCAACTGGAGCGAAGAGCCGGTACTCTATCTCACACAGCGTCGCAATGCCGATCGTGAAAAGCGAACGACAGCCGTTACCGTTTATTCCAATATCGGAACTCCGAAAGTATACTTGAATGGGCAGGAACTGAGTGGCATTCGCAATGGCTATACCGATGTACATTATGTGTTTGACAATGTATCACTTGCCGACGGAAAAAATATACTGAAAGCTGTAGTCTCAACTAAGGGGAAGGAATATACTGACGAGATTGAATGGAATTATTCCGGTGAGAAAAACAGGGAAATCGATTCATATGAAAATAAGAATGAACATTCGGGCTTTTGATCGTAGATTTCAAAATTTCCTACGAAAATGTATTTTGATCTTCCATCTTCCACCTCCTGTTTTTAAGGACCGAATAGATCATAAATTTCTGATAAACAGATAAAAATTCGGATTTTTATCTGTTTATATCCATTATTGTATTTTGTTTTTCTCGTTATCTTTAGTGAAAATGGTCTTTTCTTTATCTCGTCCCGCATACCTGTGCCCATTGTCCCGGGTACACAGGCCCATCAGCCCGGGTATGCGGGCCGATGAGCCCGGGTATATGGACTCAGATAATGATGCCATATAAGGAAATAACATTCTTATTGTAAGCGTGTTATGAAAAGAAGATTATTAACTTGTTTTCTTCTGAATTTGCTTTTTGAAAGGAGTATAAAGCCGTATAACTTTAGAAAACCTCTTTAATATATTGTGTAGGTGGAACTTTATAGAATTTCTTAAATCGTTTTCCGAAATATTTGGCATTACAAAAGCCTAGAAAAGTGGCTATTTCCGTAACTGTATATTGTTGGGTAACCAATAAAATTTTAGCTTTATTCATTTTGAAATAATGCATGTATTCTGTAGGTGTCTTGTCTGTAATTTCTTTTATTTTGGTGTAGAATTTGGTACGACACATTCCCATATCAGCACTTAACATGTCAACTGTATAGCTTTCTGTTGAAAGATTCTTTTCCAGAAGCTTGTTCACTTTGTTTATGAACAGTGTGTCCTCTTCACTTTTTGCAGTTGGTGAAGGCAGATTGTCCGACAGGTTTTTCTCCAGGAGTTTCATGATACGTTCATGCTTATTGATAAGTATTTGTATATCCATTTTGAGTCTGCAAATATTGATTGCGCGCGGTTCCAATTTATCTACTCCACAGTCCGCATGGGCAAGATAACTTCCGTTATCATTGTTACTGATCAGGAGAATGACAGGAATATGAACCATGCTTGTATTCGATTTTATTTTAGAACAGATTTCCTTGCCGCGTATGCCGTTTACCGTTTCGTCAATAACGATAATATCCGGTAGCCGATCTCCCGAGAAATGTAATATCTGTTCCGGATTTTCAAGGATCGTTATTCTGAAAAGTATGGAGAACGCCTTATGCAAATAGTTGCTTAACTCTGTATCTGCCATAACCAGCAGTATGTGATGCTGTTTTTTATCGGGACGGATGATTTTATCATCTTTCATTACAGGAGGCACTACTTCCGGACATTGGATGGTATTACAATATCCGTTGATAGGTACAGTAACCCGGAGAGTTATTGACCGTCCGTGATAGCTGCCAATCAACTTTCCACCATGTAAGCGGATTATCTTTTTTATAATTTGAAGACTTCCGCAATAGTGTATTAACATAAATGTAGAGATGAACGAAAGTATCTTTTTGTGACTTTGCCTGCATTCCGGTCCATTGGTTATCTGGAGGTTCCAATGCTTGATGCTGTGTGACACGTCCATATTTATGCAGCCTTTGCAAGGTGTGGCTTCTATCATTTTATTCAGCAGGCATTGCAGAGCGGCAGTCATCGTTATTTCGTCCATCCGGCAACTGATATAACTGAAGTCTTTATTAATATTTAATTTTATTTGACGAGTATCGGCATACGCCCGGCATTGGTTGACGATTGAGGTTATAAAAGTGTAAAGTTCGAATTCAATGGGAGAGGAGCCCGGATGCAGTTCATTCTCCTTATCGTCGAATACCGCAATGTTCTGGTAGCAACTCATAATATGACTGGTGTATCCGAGTATCCGCTTTATCTTTTGGGATGTAGATTCGGAGAGACTGTCCGAAATGATTTCTTCCAGTAGGTGGTGGATCAAAGTTAGCGGTGTCTGAGTTTTATGGGTTATGTTTAAGATCAGTCTCAGCTTTTCGTGAGGAAATAGCTTTGTGCTGTATACCATTCGGTAATATACGATAAGGGAGATAAGTAACCCTATTGCCAGGCCCTCAATAGGATAAGACCATGACGATTGCCATAAGAACATTGGAATAATGGTGGCCGTTTGAAACTGACTCGCGAAACTTTCATTCATTTCAATAAATGTATTGGTTGGGCTACAGGGGCATGCGTAATTAAGTTGTATGTCCATTAAGATAATTAGTAAGAAAGTGAGAATTGATTTCATAATTATAGCTAGATAAATTTTAATTTTATGTTTCTATTCAATCTATGGTTTTTTATACATTTTTTATTCCTGTGAATATCTTAACTACTGTTGTTGCTGCAAGTATATGATTTTTTGAACATCCTGATTGGGTATAATCTTTCAAAAGAAATGGGTAATATTTGGTGCAGAATTGCGATGTATATCTTTTTCGTAATAAAGACCCTTTTGCCATGAGGAGTTATTTATTATTTTGAACTGTCAAGTCTCTTTCTCTCTTTTATGCCCGAATGGTCCTATTTTATATGTTTTTTATTCCTATTTAGATGTCGATTGGCTATATTGAAGATGCTATATAGGGCTTATTGGGTGGGTAGAAAGAAACCTCCAACGGAGTATTTTCTCTAGTTGAATCAGATTCAATTTAGGGATGCCTCTTCTCTATATGTAATACCTGTCTTATGCAACTATCTTTTGGATTATAAGTTGTTGATATACTGATGAAAATATCTGTTTCTGATTTTTGGATATGATGATTTTTTTTGATTGAAAGGGATATCTTGGTCAATCCAAATTTATAAAAATAGTAGTATAATCAAGGGCTGATGCGATTGTGTCAAGTGTTAATTCGATGTGCTAATTGAGGTTAAATGTAGATTATTACTTATTATTACCTGTATATGGGGTAAATATCGACATTGTAATACTATGTAATAAATTGTAATACACTGAAATATACCCATAATGTAAAGGTTTCTTTTTAAAGGGAAAATATTAAAATAATCTGAATTTGATATGAAAAATAGGACAGTGGCAAACATCTGCTTTTCTGTGTCTGTTTGAGGCAAATATTTGAAGACCTGCTTACCAGCATCAACAATGGGCCAATTGTGAGTTTATTCTCTGTCAGTCAGTGAAATCTATGAGGGAACTTTGAGATAATATTGTAAAGTATTACATTTGTTTGCAAAAACAAACAGTGATGAAACGTTCTAGGTTATTTTTATGGATTTTGGGGATATTGATGCAAGCATTTTTAATTAGTATGCACTTCTATCAGAGGAACATGGAAGCAATGTATACCGAAACCGAGTATCTTCTGAAGGAAGTTTTGAATGAGGAACTACACAGAAAGCAATTAGAGTTAAATATGTTTTATGTTTCTAGAATAGTAGTCGATACTGTTCCTTTAACCATTCGTGTTACAACTAGTGAGGGAGTTAAGACTTATACTGTTGACCTCCAGAAAAGTAAAAAGAATATTTCACAAAGTATGGCAGAGCGATCTTGGCACTCAATTGTTTGTATGAAAAGTTGTCTATCTACAGATAGTTTGCAACAACTATGGAACGAAAGGCTCAAGAAATCTAAAATTTTTGCTAATACCGACATACATATATCAATAACTCATTTGGATAATACTACCTCTTATTTTAAATGTAAAACTTGTGACGACCTGTGTTTCGGTACACACAAAATTACTTTTTATGTAGGTAATAGATGTGAAATTGAGATCACTGCTTTCTGGTCTTATTTATGGCAAGCTATATATCAGTATAATAGCACTCCATTTGAAGTAATAGGTATTGTGGCAGCTGTTCTTATCATTATTTTCTGTAGTTGGTATCTGACGAAGAGATATATATCTAAAATTCGAAATGATAGAAGGCGTTTAGCCAATGATCGGGATCGCGAGAGAAAGGTTCGCATGCAATTGGAGAAGGATCAGAAGAGATTGGAGGTAAAGCAAAAAGAGTATGAAAGACGAATTAAAGATCTTTCTTTAAAAGGTGAAGAGCGTGAAGAAGAACGAAAAAGTATGGAGAAAATATTGAAAGAGTATAAGATGCAGATTCAAAAACTTAAAGAATTAAGAGAATCCGGAAAAGAACCGTTACTTTACATACTGAGTTCAAAAGTTACTTTTGATTCCTATGCAAAACTATTGATTTGTGGTGATCAGTCGATATCTCTAACTTCGCAGGCATGTCAACTATTGGATACTTTCCTGAATGCTCCTGAATATATTTTAACATACGAGGAACTATTGGAATGTTTATGGAAAGATGGTAGTGGAGACATGATTCGTTTGCGAGTTGCAATTTCTCGTTTACGTATTGTGCTGAGTGTAGATCCTGAGATTTCTATTTTTCAGAAGGATATTAATAAATATCAATTAGTACTACCTGAAAAGGGTTAATTTAGGACAGTTTTTATGCAATGTAATAAATTGTAATGTATTACATGATATTTTATTGGTTAATAGCCTTTAACTTTGGAGTGAATAATTTAAATTTATATTTTATGAAGATGAAAAACTATTTAAAAGCAGCTTTTCTTTTGGTTGCTATCGTTTCTGTTTGGGTTTTAAAACCGATAGAAAAATCTCAGGATGCAGATCCTCTTTTGTTACAAAATGTAGAAGCTTTGGCAAGTGGGGAAGATTCTTCTCAGACTCATTGTTATGGACGGGGATCTGTAGATTGTCCCGTTAGTCATGATAAGGTAGATGTCGTATATGACTCCTACAGTCTAGGAGAATAAAGTTGGCTCAGTATTTCTTCTTGAAAGAGGAATCGATTTAGGAAAGGGGGGATTTCAAATACTTATAGCAGAACTCTTTAGTCAGCTCTAAATTAAAAAGATCATGGGAAAATATATCAGTATATTGATCTTAATAGAGACTATTCTTTTAGGATGTCACTCGACAAAAGAGAAGATTGAGTTTTCAAACAGAGTGATTTGTAGCGATAGCATATCGCGAGAACTGGTTGTTTTAAATGATACGTTTTTATTTTCGTATCCTTTGCAAATAGAATGTATAGACTCAATGCTACTGGTATTGGATAATGTTAATAATAATTTCTTCCATCTGTTTACTCTAAAGGGTGTACCCATAAAATCATTTGGAGAAAAAGGGCAAGGGCCTATTGACTTTATAAATGTGGAATCATTCAATTTATCTGAAGATAGGGAAACCATGTATGCCTACGATACGTCATTACGTAAAATAGTGAAATATGATGTTTCTTCTTTTTTAAAAGATTCATTGAAATCTGAGGTTATACAGGTGAATTATGATAGCTTGCCTCAAGCCGAAGTGCCTACAATAGTCTATGATATGCTTTCTCTTAAAGATTCAAACTTTCTTGTAAAAGCAAATCATAAGGGCCTTCGGTTTGGATTATTAAAAGATGGAAAGATTACTCAATTATACAATTCTTTCTCAGATTGTGTAAATACGAACGATGACGAAGAAGTCTGGTCAGTTTTCTGTAGCAATACCAAAACTAAATTAAGACCTGACAGGACAAAGATGTTGAATGCAACCTATCTTGGAGGAGTATTGGAATTGTTTGATTTGGATGATAATTGTTCCTTATCATTGGCAAAGATACTTTATATTTACGAGCCTAAATATGGTATTGCCGAAGGGGCAATACCTAAATATGTTGTTTTCAATGAAACGACTCAGATTGGTAGGTCTTTCACATGTCATTGGAGTGATAACCCTATCACCATTGGTTGGAGCTTGATAAAACATACATCAATGGCAGGCTTCTTTTCAAAGAAACAGTAAGCAGCAATGGCTGAAGAGCATTGGCTATAGAGTTTTTGAATCAGCGGTGTCTGGATGTTCAATCTGTGTAATATTTTTCAATTTATTATTTTAAATGCTCCCGATTATACGGTGAGTGATGAGGATATCATTAAGTTTATTTGGAAAGGCGAAACGAGTATTCAGATAAATACGTTTTGTTCTGCCGGAAACAAATTAGGGAAGAGATTGGAGTAAGCTGGTTGTGACGTTTGCTTCAGGCGTTTTGGAACCGATTGTTATCGTATGTTGTTCATAGAGGATCTTGTTGGCAATGATTTGATATAAATGGCAATAAAATTGATAGCAGTTTATCCAAAATCTCTTTTTACCTTTGCTGCCAGTTATTAACACTTATACTTTGAAGCCATGAAAAACTATATGAAATTAATCTTTGGGTTAATAGTCTTGATCGGGTATTGGCCTACCACGAAAATTCCTAAGAGAGTAAATTCCCTATTCTTGCAAAATGTAGAGGCGCTTGCCGGCAGTGAACACGTTACCAATTTAGGTTGCTTGGGTGACGGATCTGTAGATTGTCCTATTAACCATATCAAAGTAGAACATGTGGTTCAAGGATTTAGTCTTGGGGAGTGAGGATTCATTTTATATAAATCTCATCACACTAGAATCATTCATTGCATTATCAATTAGGGTTAGAAAGGGAGTGAACGATCTACGTCCTGGGAAAAGTCTTAGAATCGTTCACTCCCGGATAACCTTTAAAAAAGGAGGTTGCCCGGCACGAAGATAGCGAAAAATTTATTGGAATGAGTAAATGTAGCATTTACTTTTTCTACGGCGGAGGTGGCTACCCGAAATATCCTTGCTCCCATACGTGTTCTGATGGAGTAGGACGTTGCTACAAGGTTTATGATGATTAGGGAAACTGTCATTTTGACGGTAGTCAAACATATTCTTGTGCCTGCTAACTATTAAGAAGAAGTTATATCAAAAGTTTAGAGTTTCTTCATTTCCTTTTTTAAAATACAGGAGAGGAGATGATTACTACAATTTTCTTGGTATAACTTCCTGTATTGTTAATTTAATGTAATAAAATTATGAAGAATATCTTGTTAACACTTCTCTTGTTTATACTTTTTTCATGTAAAAGCACTGGAGATAAAACCGACTGTGAAGTATTACATGTCGATTTGGTTGAACGCCCTGTTCCAACAGAAGAATTATTTTCTAAAATATCTGTCATTCCATTGGAAACCAATGATAGTTCCTTTCTTGTAAGGCCTGTAAAAGTTATTATAAAAGATAACGGATATTATATTGTCGATGAAGGGGTTCCGGCTGTGTTTTCTTTTGATGAAGAAGGGCACCTCCAAGGCTATCGTGAAATATATGATGCCGTTATTAAAGAAAAAGAAAATGCAGTGTATATGCTATCTCCATTTGGCTCTCTTTATGTGTATTCTCTGGATGGAAAATTCATAAAAGAAATAAAACTGCCAACGAGGTCTAATTATCAATTGATAGAGGAACTGGATAGTAAGTATTTCGTTACATGGACATTACCTGCTTCTGAGAATGAAAATTGTATCAGCGTTATTTCTAAAGAGTCTTTCAATAATGTGAAAGAATTTTGGCATGTCCCTCCCGTTCTCACTACTCTGAATTCTAAACCTTTTTATAATTATGAACATAAAGTATATTTTTCGAATCCTTATCAAAATGAAGTATATGAAGTAAGGACAGATAGCTTACGGGTTGCATACCGTTGGGATTTTGGAAAAGATAATCTTGATTTGAAGGAGTATGGATTCACTTTATTAGAGGATCAAAAGGTTGAGGAATATAAATTAATGTTGCAGTGTTTACGTGATTCTACTGTACCTTATTTATTAAGGCATCAATTTCAGAATAAAAAATATTATTATACCATGTTGACGTTTGGCTTTCGGCATCGGATAAATCTGTTTTATCGAAAGGATGACGGCAAGAGTTTCTTTTTTGAGAAAACAGCGGAAGGTGTTTTGCTCCATCCTTTAGCCTTTAATGAAGATTTTCTGACTTGTATTGTTTTCAATGAAGACTTTCCAAACTATGAAAAAGTGCTTCCTTCGGAGGAATATAAGAAGCTGGAAGAGCGTTTAGAAGATGATAACCCCTGTTTAATCAAATTTTATTTTAAATGAAAAATCTTATACTGGTGTTAGGTTGTTTTTTCTTTCTAATCTCATGTCAGCAGACCGAGAAGGAAAGACTTGAAGAACTTGTTAAAAATTGGAATGGGAAGGAGGTACTATTGTAAAGAAAGTGATACTGGATAGATGGGATATATGCATCTCGGTGGATAGTAATGATGAGCGACTCTGCCTGATGACAAAGGAAACGGATGGTGGAGAAGAGCGTTATCATTATTATTGTTATCAGTTAAACTGACTTTTTTATTAGGGTGTTACGGGGTTGCTTGATATGTATATTTTTTGTTTTTCAAATTTTTCTTTATGCAGGGATGGAACAGACAAGCGGGAGGAGGCTTTGTTATTTTCGGGCAATAACCGTGATGAATTTGAAACGGTACTGAATGCAATCTATCTTGGAGGAATATTGGAATTAGTTGACTCGTACAAGAGTTCTTGTTTGCGTGTGAAATGAACAGAATACTTACAAACTGTTTTGTATATCCCTAAATTTGTTATTTAATTTTTTCTATATTTTAGTTTCTTGTTAAGAAATAATATTATTTTTGTCGGTAAAATAAATCGAAATGACAAAAAATAAATTGCTTTCGTGTGTTATTGGAGTGATAATCCTATCACTATTGGTTGGAGCCTATTTCTATCAACGAAATAAGGTGGCTGTACATCAACAGGCGGAGAGGCTATTCGTACAGATGCTTCAAGAAGAGATAGAAAGAAAAGAAAGAAATTTAAATCTATTTCATCTGTTTTCTGAGAGTTCATCTGATACTTTACCTTTGAAAATTTGCATTATCACAGAAGAGGGGAAAAAAGAGTATGAGGTTGATTCCCTGAAAAGTAAAAAGAACATTTCTCAGAACCTGAGAAACCGGTCAATACACTCTATATTATGTGAGAAATCCCATTTATTGCCGGATTCTTTAAATGAACATTGGCAGAGTATGCTTAAGAAAGATCACATTGATACAGAGTCCACTATACATGTGCGGATGGAAAATCTTCAAGGAAAGATTATTAGTTCATCAAGTCACGATGGTGTGTGGGATACTTCTTCTGGGATTATAACTTCATATATAGGTAATCGTTGTGAGATAGAGGTCATCGGTCTTTTAGCTTTTAGTTGGAAAACAATATTATGGTATCATTGGCAACCTTTTGGATGGATTGTAATTTGTTTGTTATTGATGCTTTTATTTATCTGCTTTTATTATAAAAAGGTGAATCGCCCTCCGGAATTAAAAGAGGTTCCTTATGAGGTTGTCGTTGAAAAGGAAGTCGTTGTTGAGAAAGAGGTCATTCGTGAGATAATAGTTGAAAAAGAAACATCTCCGGAAAAAAAGGCACCTTTAATAAAGCAAATTTGTAAAGTAGAAGGACAACTATATGGTTTACGTTATGGAGTTGTTTTTGATTCCCAGAATAGAGTTCTTAATTGTAATGGCAAGAAAATGTCTTTGTCCCCCCAACAGTGTCAGATTCTAAAGCTTTTTTTAGATGCTCCCGATTATACTGTGACTGATGAGGATATTATTAAGTTTATTTGGAAAGGTCAATCGAACGTTCAGATAAATACGTTTTGTTCTGCCGGAAACAAATTAGGGAAGAGATTAGAGCAAGCTGGTTGTGGTGTTTGTTTCAGGCGTTTTGGAAGCGATCGTTATCGTATGTTGTTCATAGACGACCTTGTTGATAATGATTTGACATAAATGGCAATAAAATTGATAGCAGTTTATCCAAAATCTCTTTTTACCTTTGCTGCCAGTTATTAACACTTATACTTTGAAACCATGAAAAACTATATGAAATTGATCTTTGGGCTTGGTTTAATAGCCTTGGTCGGGTATTGGCCTGCCGCGAAAACTCCTAAGAGAGTAAATTCCTTATTCTTGCAAAATGTAGAGGCGCTTGCCGGTAGTGAACACGTTACCAATTTAGGTTGCTTGGGTGACGGATCTGTAGATTGTCCTATTAACCATATTAAAGTAGAATATGTGGTTCAAGGATTTAGTCTTGGGGAGTGAGTGCTCTTTTATATAAATCTTATCACACTAGAATCATTCATTGCATTATTAACTTGGGTTAGAAAGGGAGTGGACGATCTACGTCCGGGAAAAGTCTTAGAATCGTTCACTCCCGGATAACCTTTAAAAAAGGAGGTTGCCCGGCACGAAGATAGCGAAAAAATAATTGGAATGAGTAAATGTAGCATTTACTTTTTTTACGGAGGAGGTGGCTCCCCGAAAGAGAGATATGGGAGAAAAATAATTAACATCATAAAAGTAGATTATGAGTAAAAAGATTTTTGCGGCCCTGATAGTCGCTGTAGTCGCAACTTTTGCAGGCTACAATATATATCAGTCACAGAAAACAGAGAAAATAGTTTCAGACTTGGTGATAGCTAATGTCGAAGCATTGGCAGGCGATACTGAGGGCGGTGCTACTATCACTTGCTCCCGTACGTGTTCTGACGGAGTAGGACGTTGCTACAAGGTTTATGATAAGTGGGGAAACTGTCATTTTGACGGTAGTCAAACATATTCTTGTACCTGCTAACTATTAAGAGGAAGTTATACCAAAAGTTTAGAGTTTCTTCATTTCTTTTTTTAAAATACAGGAGGGGGAGATGATTACTACAAATTTCTTGGTATAACTTCCTGTATTGTTAATCTAATCTAATAAAGTTATGAAGAATATCTCGTTAATCCTTCTCTTGTTTATACTTTTTTCATGTAAAAGCACTGGAGATAAAACCGACTGTGAAGTATTACATGTCGATTTGGTTGAACGCCCTGTTCCAACGGAAGAATTATTCTCTAAAATATCTGTCATTCCATTGGAAACCAATGATAGTTCCTTTCTTGTAAGGCCTGTAAAAGTTATTATAAAAGATAACGGATATTATATTGTCGATGAAGGGGTTCCGGCTGTGTTTTCTTTTGATGAAGAAGGGCACCTTTTGCATAAAATAGGTAAAAAGGGACAAGGCCCCGGAGAGTATCGTGAAATATATGATGCCGTTATTAAAGAAAAAGAAAATGCAGTGTATATGCTATCTCCATTTGGCTCTCTTTATGTGTATTCTCTGGATGGAAAATTCATAAAAGAAATAAAACTGCCAACGAGGGCAAATTATCAATTGATAGAGGAGCTGGAGAGTAAGTATTTCGTTACATGGACACTTCCTGCCTCTGAGAATGATAATTGTATCAGCGTTATTTCTAAAGAGTCTTCCAAGAATGTGAAAGAATTTTGGCATGTTCCTCCCGTTCTCACTACTCTGAATTCTAAACCTTTTTATAATTATGAACATAAAATATATTTTTCGAATCCTTATCAAAATGAAGTATATGAAGTAAGGACAGATAGCTTACGGGTTGCATACCGTTGGGATTTTGGAAAAGATAATCTTGATTTGAAGGAGTATGGATTCACTTTATTAGAGGATAAAAAGGTTGAAGAATATAAATTAATGTTGCAGTATTTACGTGATTCTACTGTGCCTTATTTTTTATGCGATCAATATCAGAATGATAAATTCTATTATATCATGTTGGTGTTCGGGCTTAAGCATTCGAAAAATCTATTTTATCGGAAGGAAGACAGTAAGAGTTTCTTTTTTGAAAAAACAACAGAAGGCATTCATTTTGAACCTTTAGCTTTTAATGAAGATTTCCTGACTTGTATTGTTTTCAATGAAGACTTTCCAAACTATGAAAAAGTGCTTCCTCCGGAGGAATATAAGAAGCTGGAAGAGCGTTTAGAAGATGATAACCCCTGTTTAATCAAATTTTATTTCAAATGAAAAATCTTATACTGGTGTTAGGTTGTTTTTTCTTTCTAATCTCATGTCAGCAGACCGAGAAGGAAAAACTTGAAGAACTTGTTAAAAATTGGAATGGGAAGGAGGTACTATTTCCGACAAATCCTAGTTTTACGTTATATGGAAAAACTCCTGTCGATTTTAAAATCCCTGTTTCGGATTATAAGATCGTGACCTATGTCGATTCGTTGGGTTGTTCCAGCTGTAAATTGCAATTGCCTAAATGGAAGGAATTTATGAAATATGCGGATTCTATAGTAGGCTATCAAATACCGGTTCTTTTTTTTCTTCATCCTGCTAATGTTCGCGAGATGAGGTCTGTGTTAAAACAAAATCGTTTTGATTATCCTGTTTGTATGGATACGGAAGATACTTTTAATAAAGTGAATAAGTTTCCTTCACAGCTAAATTTTCAAACTTTTTTATTAGATAAAAACAATCATGTAATTGCGATAGGAAATCCGGTCCATAATTACGATGTAAGAGAACTCTATATCCATCTTATTTCAGGAGGAATAGATGGAGATTCTCTTTCAAATATGCGAACAGTGATAAAAATAGAGGAAGATATGGTTGATTTGGGGAGTTTTGATTGGAGACGAGAGCAGCATATAACTTTTGAGATACACAATATTGGTAATAATAATTTGGTCGTTTATGATAATAAGACATCTTGCGGATGTACTTCTGTTGAATATTCCAAAGAACCCGTTCAGCCCGGAAAGTCTTTAGCAGTTAAAGTAACTTATAAAGCAGACCATCCGGAACACTTTAATAAAACTATTATACTATATTGCAATGCTTCCGCTTCTCCTTTGGAATTAAAGATAACTGGAAATGCTAAATAATTGGAGCATAATGAAATAAATTTCTATAGGGCGAGTGCTGCCAGTTGTCTTATTTGTCTTTGATAGTCGCTGTAGTCGCAACTTTTGCAGGCTACAATATATATCAGTCACAGAGAGTAGAAAGTATCATGTCGGATTTGACGATGGCCAATGTAGAGGCGTTAGCTGGTTCTGAGATTAATGATGAGGATTGTGTCAGTGCATCTAATCGTTATTGCTCTGTTTTGATAGTGACCCCAAATGGGAATTATCTAGAAACTTATTTTGACCAAAAAACAAAGTACTGATTCTTATAAAAAGTGGGGATAGAAATATTAGTTTTGACTAGTCAATTTTATCCCCTAATTTATTATTATGAATAAAATTGTATCGTTTTTTATTTTAATTCTTGTTTGTTCTTGTTCAGATAGGAAAGAGCATATAGCAAATATTCTGTCAATGAATTCTATAGATATTAAAACTAATAGGATTAATAAAGACGAAGTAATTGCTAGAGGTGCATTTCCTTTTGAAATGATTGATTCATTATTCTTTCTTTTCAATGGAGATCCTTCGTCTGGAGCATTGGTTTTATGTGAATCGAATGCTTCCGAACTGGGACACTTCTTGCAAAAAGGAAATGGTTTTGGAGAATGTATCACTCCTGGATATATAGGACATTGCAATGATACTATTTATGTTTCTGAACGTTCTAGAACAAGGCGAATGACTTATTTACTATCAAATCATAATGATAGTTTGCAATATAAGTGTCTTGAAGATGTTAGTCCTAAAATGAATTCAGAATTTTATTATCAGATTTGTCGTCTACAAAGTGGTTTATTTGTAGGTGCCCGTTTATTTGGAAAAGAACATTTGTTTACATTGTTAGACGAAAGTTTGGATACACTTACCACTTTTGCACGGGTGCCGATAGACATTGAGGAAAATGCAAATAATAAGCTCGCTCCTTTTATTGGTCATTTATGTATAGATGATAATACGGTTTATTATGCTTCTAATGACTTTTCTTATATGGCTGCTTATGATATTTTATCTGAGAAAGAGATAAAACCAGTATTTGAGAGGATGTATATATCTCCAATAATCCAAAAATCAGCGAATGGGATTTCATTAGATAAATACAAACATCTTTTGGGCTTTGGTGATATCAGGGTTTATCAGAATTATATTTTTGCGACGTATATAGGGAAACCTGATATAACAATGGATCAAGAGAATGATATTTCAGCTTTAGTCCCCACTCATTTGCTGGTTTTTAATAAAGATGGAGTTCCAATTGTAAAATTTAAGTTTCCGTTTAAAATAAGATCATTCGTGTTTACCAAATCCAAGATGTATCTATTAGATGTGGATTGTAATATAGAATCTGTCGATTTGGTAGAGTTGTGGAAGCATTTGCCCGATTGAAGTGGGATAGTGACTTTATAGAATAAATATGAATAATATGAGATTTAATTTAGTCGTTTTATTTGTAATTTTACTTTCTTTCTATTCTTGTGGCAGGGAAGAAAAAACTGTGTATGATTTTCCTTTAGAACAATCGCTTAAGAGTGATAAGGAAGTTAGTTTAAACAAGGAACTATTAGCTCCCTATCTGATGTGTTCTTATGATTCCACTCTGTGTCTAATAGATTGGACTGCCAATCCGATGGTGCATGTTTATAACATGAATACAGGGAAAGAGATGGTTGCTTTTGGGAATAAAGGCATGGGGCCGGATGATTTTCTATCTATATCCCAAATGTATGTAGATATGGGCAAGCGTTCTTTGCTACTGTATGATCAGTCTTTACAAACTATAAGTTCTTTTCAAATTGATAGTTTAGCTCAAGGCAGTCTTTCAAAGATAGATTGTGTTTCAGCTCCTAAGTTAGGAATGAATAGGGTATATGCTTATTCGGATTCCATATTTTACGGGAGTGGGACTTTTGAAAGTGGCTTGATAGCGAAATGTAATCAGAAAGAGATTTTAAATCAATATCTTCCTTTTCCACACACAGAGCAAGCGGTAAATCGGGATGTAAACTATTTGTTGTTCCAGGGGGATCTTATTATGAAGCCGGATAAAAAACGTTTTGCTTACTTGGCGTATGAGTGCGATTTATTATCTATTCAGAAAGTGGTAAATGATACGTGCCTGGAAAGTGTAGTACATTTGAATACGTATACGCCGGTATTTGAGAATCAATCTACTAACGAAGTGTCTTCTGTTAATGTCTCTACCGATTCTCCTAAAGGATTTCTTCGTGGGGTAGCCACTGAAAACTATGTTTATGCACTTTACAGTGGGCAAATTGGGAAAAATAAGGCAATAGCAAATGAAGTTTATGTATTTGATTGGGAAGGACGTGCTGTAAAGAAAGTGATACTGGATAGATGGGGTATATGCATCTCGGTGGATAGTAATGATGAACGACTCTGCCTGATGACAAAGGAAACGGATGGTGGAGAAGAACGTTATCATTATTATTGTTATCAGTTAAACTGACTTTTTGGTTAGGGTGTTACGGGTTTGTTTGATATATATTTTTTATCTTTCAAATTTTTCTTCATGCAGGGATCTTTTCTCGAATTGTGTAAATACAAATAATGAAGAAGCATGGCCGTAATGAATAAGAGCTAATTAGAATTTGACAGGACGAAAATGCTGAATGCAATCTATATTGGAATAATCTGAATTGTACAAGAGTTATTGTTTGTGCTGAAAATGAACAGAATGCTTATGAACAGTCTTGTTTGTTTTTTTAATTATTTTCTTCGATGTCTTTGTTCTTGTTGTAAATAATCTTATTTTTGTCAGTAAAATAAATCGAAATGGTAAGAACGGTTTTTCACTTAAATATATTGATATGAAGTATATTCGGTTATTGCTATGCATTCTGGGGATAGTGTTATTAGCATTTCTGGTTAGTTTGTATTTCTTTCAAAGAAATAGAAAGTTGATGCACATAAAGGCGGAAAAGCTGTTTACACAAGTATTGAAAGATGAAATGAAAAAGAAAGGGGAGGAATTGGATTTATTTTATTCTTTTTCCGGGATATCAAGTGACACGATACCTTTAACTATTTCGATAATGACCGAAACCGGATCCAGACAGTATAAAGTGGATGCTGGGAAGAGCCGGAAAAATCTTTCTCAGATATCGAGAGAACGTTCATTACACTCTGTTATTTGTTCTGAGAAGCAGTTATCTCCCATGACTTTGAGTCAGACCTGGGCGGATAGTCTGCAAACACGACATATTTTGGCAAGAGCTGCGATACAAATAGTAACTACAGACTTGGAAAATAATACCTTATATAAAAAGAGTCGGACTGTCAATCTGTCTCCAGAGTTGAAGTTTGTTGTTTATTTGGGGGAGAGATGTGAAATAGAGGTTTCCGGTTTTTTATATTATACTTGGTGGTCGGTTTGTAGATACCATTTCTTTCCATTCGGAATGATTGTTGGTATAGCTTTGTGTTTGATTGTTTATTTGATCTATTTGTTTAGGGTGAAAAACCGTTTGTTTAAAATACAATCTGAGCGTTGGCTGTTAGCGGAGAAGCTAAAAAGAAGGGAAGAAAAATTAGTAGAGTTAGCGAGTATACGGGATCAATATGCGCACCAGATTGAAGTGCAGCGATCTGACGCTCGGGAGAAGGACATATTGTTGAAGGATCTGGAGCAAAAGTTGAAAGAGTGTGAAGATCAGATAGCCGATTTAAATAAGTCAAAAGAAAAATTAGTAGAGTTAGCGAGTATACGGGATCAATATGCGCAACAAGTTGAAATGCAGCGATCTGATGCTCGGGAAAAGGACATGCTGTTGAAGGATCTGGAGCAAAAGTCAAAGGCGTACGAAGGGCAAATAGCGGAATTAAAAAAGGCAAAAGAACTGTTGGGAACAAAATCTCTGGTTTATAAATTGAGCCCTATACTGACCTTTGATGCATATAAAAAGATATTGGTGTGTAATGAAGAAATAATTCCACTTAATCTTCAGTCCTCTACTCTCTTGCTGGCTTTCTTAAATGCTACTGATTGTCAATTGACACGTGAAGAAATCGAGAAGTGTTTATCTGGAAGGAGCCGGGAGTGCCTCCGGACAGCTAAGCATCGTTTATCTAAGGTACTTCAAATCGATCCTTCTATTTCTATTGTTCAGCACAACAGAGATCTTTTTCAGCTGCAACTGCCGGAAATTGAGGCCTTGTAACGCTTTGTAACGCGGCAAATGATGATGATAAGAAAAATATGGTTTATGTTTGTATGCATTTTAAACGCATATAGACATGAAAAAAACTTTAAAAGTAGCTATTCTTCTTATTGCTATTCTTTCTATGGGGCACTGGATGCCTGTGAAACAAGTTCGTGATTTAAATTCTTTATCACTTCAGAATGTAGAAGCTTTGGCTAGCGGAGAAACTCCTATTTATACTTCTTGCATTGGTACAGGTTCTGTGGACTGCCCAATTCAACATGATAAAGTGAAGTATGTGAGCCAAGGATTTAGTTTGGATTATTAGAAATATTAACTTGGTTAGAAAGGGAGTGGAACGATCTACGTCCTGTGAAAAGTCTTAGAATCGTTCACTCCCGGATAACCTTTAAAAAAGGAGGTTGCCCGGCACGAAGATAGCGAAAAAAAAATTGGAATGAGTAAATGTAGCATTTACTTTTTCTACGGAGGAGGTGGCTTCCCGAAAGAGAGACACGACAAATAAAAGAATTACTAACCTCATAAAAAATATGTAGATTATGAGTAAGAAGATTTTTGCGGCTCTGATAGTCGCTGTAGTCGCAACTTTTGCAGGCTACAATATATATCAGTCACAGAGAGCAGAAATGGAGATGTCAGATTTGGCAATGGCTAATATAGAAGCTTTGGCTAATGATGGTGAATCTAGTACTGAAACGACTTGGTCCTGTAAAGGAACGGTTGGTACATGTGGTGCAAAATGTGGATTATGTGGTACCACAATTCCTAAGTCAAAAGGAACATTAACAGGAAGTCATAAATGTAGTATGTAGTTTTATAATAGGGCTGACTTTAAAGGGTAGGCGTTGATTAAACTATATAATCTGGCAGATTTTTAGTCAGCTCTAAATTAAAAAAGATCATGGGAAAAAATTTTAGTATATTGATCTTAATAGGGACTATTCTTTTAGGGTGTCACTCGACAAAAGAGAAGATTGAGTTTTCAAACAGAGTGATTTGTAGCGATAGTATATCGCGAGGACTGGTTGTTTTAAATGATACGTTTTTATTTTCGTATCCTTTGCAAATGGAATGTATAGACTCAATGCTACTGGTATTGGATAATGTTAATAATAACTTCTTCCATCTGTTTACTCTAAAGGGGGTACCTATAAAATCATTTGGAGAAAAAGGGCAAGGGCCTACTGATTTTATAAATGTGGAATCATTCAATTTATCTGAAGATAGAAAAAACATGTATGCCTACGATACGTCATTACGTAAAATAGTGAAATATGATGTTTCTTCTTTTCTAAAAGACTCATTGAAATCTGAGGTTATACAGGTGAATTATGATAGCTTGCCTCAAGCCGAAGTGCCTACAATAATCTATGATATGCTTTCTCTTAAAGATTCAAACTTTCTTGTAAAAGCAAATCATAAGGGTCTTCGGTTTGGATTATTAAAAGATAGAAAGGTTACTCAATTATACAATTCTTTCTCAGATTGTGTAAATACGAATGATGATGAAGAAGTCTGGTCAGTTTTCTGTAGCAATACCAAAACCAAATTAAGACCTGACAGGACAAAGATGTTGAATGCAACCTATCTTGGAGGAGTATTGGAATTGTTTGATTTGGATGATAATTGTTCCTTATCATTGGCAAAGATACTTTATATTTACGAGCCTAAATATGGTATTGCCGAAGGGGCAATACCCAAATATGTTGTTTTCAATGAAACGACTCAGATTGGTTTTGAGGACATATATGTAACCAATAATAGTATATATACATTATTACATAGTATAGGGAGTGAAACTTTACCTTCGGAAATTACTGTATTTAATTGGGAGGGAATTCCGATAACTAAAATTAAAACAGGGTGCTCCCTCTCTAATATTGCCGTCGATGAGAAGGATAACGCAATCTATGTAATTGCCGAGAACGAACAGAATGCTTATGAGCTTTCTTGTTTGTCTTTAAATTGATTTATATTTTGTTTTTTTACGGAAGTGGGACTTTTGAAAGTGGCCTGATAGCAAAATGTAATCAGAAAAAGGTTTTAAATCAATATCTCCCTTTTCCACAAACAGAGCAAGCGGTAAATCGGGATGTAAACTATTTGTTGTTCCAGGGGGGATCTTATTATGAAGCCGGATAAAAAACGTTTTGCTTACTTGGCGTATGAGTGCGATTTATTATCTATTCAGAAAGTGGTAAATGACACGTGCCTGGAAAGTGTAGTACATTTGAATACGTATACGCCGTTATTTGAGAATCAATCTACTAACGAAGTGTCTTCTGTTAATGTCTCTACCGATTCTCCTAAAGGATTTCTTCGTGGGGTAGCCACTGAAAACTATGTTTATGCACTTTACAGTGGGCAAATTGGGAAAAATAAGGCAATAGCAAATGAAGTTTATGTATTTGATTGGGAAGGACGTGCTGTAAAGAGAGTGATACTGGATAGATGGGGTATATGCATCTCGGTGGATAGTAATGATGAACGACTCTGCCTGATGACAAAGGAAACGGATGGTGGAGAAGAGCGTTATCATTATTATTGTTATCAGTTAAACTGACTTTTTGGTTAGGGTGTTACGGGTTTGCTTGATATACTTTAAAAATGAAATATACGTTGTATTTACTTTTTCTATGGAGGAGGTGGCTCTCCGAAAGAGAGACACGACAAATAAAAGAATTACTAACCACATAAAAAATATGTAAGTTATGAGTAAGAAGATTTTTGCAGCCCTGATAGTCGCTGTAGTCGCAACTTTTGCAGGCTACAATATATATAAGTCACAAAGAGCAGAGGTGACAATGTCGGATTTGGCAATGGCAAATGTGGAGGCATTGGCAGATTCTCGCGAATCGTCGGCTGATTGTACGTTTGGGAATGTAAATTATGATCAGTATTCCAATACTTTGCATTGCAGTGGTAATGGTACACTTTGTTGTAAAAAAACAGTAGCAGGATAGGAGCTTTATTCTTTATTATAGAGTTTGGAGGTTGTTTGGTAGCCTCCCACTCTTTATTAAGTCAATATTATTATGGTGACAAAGTGGAAAATTACAGTTGGGCTACTACTTATACTATTTTGTGGTTGTAGCCAAGTGAAAGAATTGCATGAAAGCAGTACAATTATTTCTTTTAAAGAACATACTGATGTAAATGCGGATAGTATATTAGAGTTATCTTTCTTAAAGCTTCAAACAAAAGATTCATGTTTGGTAAAGAATGTTGGGCTTATTAGAGAATTAAATAATTGTTTATTAATATTGGATTCTGCCAACTCTAATTTGTATGTTTTTAACAAATCAGGAGCTTTTGTAAATCAGATAGGACAGAAGGGAAGTGGCCCCGGTGAATATATATTGTTATCTTCATTTTTTGTAGACAATAATAAAAATTATATTGCCGCAATTGATATTGCCCAAGATAAAGTATTGTATTACAATGCGACTGATTTTAGTTTTTTGTACGAAAGGAGATTACCTTTTAGTACATCTTGCTGTTTACAGTTAGAGGATGGTAATTTGCTTTGGAATAGTAGAGAATATACAGACTCTAAATTATCTGACTTCTATTTTGTGGTTACAGATTCTTTGTTTGATATTATAGATTATAAAATGAATAAAGAGTTTAAATCTGGTTATACAACAGGGCCTTCTCAAATGATATATAAGGTTGGAACCAATGTATTTGCATATACTCCTTTTGATTTGACGATTTATAGAGTGGGTACTTCTGAGATAGTTCCTGCTCATTCTTTTTCATTTGAGGGTACTGATATCCCTTCTTTAGATTTTCTGAATAAAACTAGTAATCAGGGAAACTCTAATTACTTATATGATCTGATTCAATCCGATTATATTTCTTATTATTGTGTAGAAGAAACTGAACGTGATTTGTTTGTATGCTATATGAAAAATAAAGAAAAGTATATAGGGTTGTATGATAAGAATACTGATAGAACGTATAATTATCCAATTAAAATATTTCAGGATCAGTTAAAGGTCGGTGAACTGAATTATTTTAGTATAGGTTCAGTTGATGATTATCATGTGGCTCCATTGGATGTATTATCCTTAAAAGATATGGCAGGAAATGGATATGTGTTTGATGATAAGTTGTCTGAATTGCTAACAATATCGAACGAAGAGGATAATTCTATATTATTATTTGTTCGGATTAAAAAATAGAACGCTGTATGAAAAGTGGGTTGATCTGTTGTTTAATGCTCTGCATATTATTGGTTGGTTGTGAAGGTAAAAAGGTGAAAGGTATTAAAAATATGGTAGATAGCTGGATGGGAAGAGAGATTCTTTTTCCCAATAGTGTTTCATGTATGGCTTTAAAGGAGTCTAATTTGGGACTTATTGAGCGGAGGACAGATTATACTATCGTTTCTTATATTGACTCTAGCGGATGTACTGCTTGTAAAATGCAATTGAGAAAATGGATGGAAGTGATAAACTGTTTTGATTCATTAAATACGAATGTCAAATTTCTTTTTTATTTGCATCCGAAAGAGCCAAAAGAAATCACTTATTTATTAAAACGTGATGGTTTTGAGTATCCCGTTTTTGTTGATAGATTAGATTCATTTAACATATTAAATCATTTTTCTACTGATATTAATTTCTGTACATTTCTGCTTGATAAAACTAATAGAGTAATAGCTATAGGTAACCCTCTTTATAGTAAAAAAGTTAAGGATTTATATAAGGGTATTGTTTTGAAAAGGAAAGAAGTAACTGTCTCTGGAATTTTACAGACAGAAACGACGTTGCCGAAATCTTCTATTGATATGGGAAGTTTTTCTTCTGAGAAATCCCAATCTTGTATTTTTACTTTATATAATATAGGTAAAAATATGCTTGTCATTGATGATGCGGTTACATCTTGTGGGTGTACTTCAGTGGAGTATTCAAAAGAACCGGTTTCGCCAGGGAAGTCTTTGGATATCATTGTAACTTATAAAGCGGATCATCCGGAGCACTTTAATAAAACTATTACGGTATACTGTAACTCTTCTGTGTCTCCATTGCGATTAAAGATAATGGGGAATGCTAAATAGTTTGAAATGAAATATATTTGTTGAACTTTAAATTTGATTATTATGAGGAAAAAACTTGTTTTAAGTGTAATGGGTATTCTATTGATTTTAGGTACTGTTACAAATGTAATGTTTACAAGAGCGGAGAAGTCTTCTGATAGAGCCTGGTTGGCTTCTATTGAAGCTTTAGAAGCTTTGGCTGAAGATGAAATAGGGGGCAGTCCGGGTGGATGTGGAACTGCGGTTGGGACTGTTTTGGAAGAGCAAGAGTGTAATGGGCGTAAGGTACTATCTCGTTATCTTGTAAAATTCTCCTGCACAGGTTCAAGGACGGGGGTATGTCAATCTGGTACTATTTATTATTTTTATGATTGTTATGGAGCACAAATTGCAGAAAATGATTTTACGAGATCAATACCTTGTCAATAAAAAGATTGCTTGGTACCGTATAGTATCGGTTTTATTGTTTCTTAGTGCTTTTTCTTCTTGTTCTTTGGTGGAGAAATCAAAGAACGAAATATATATAGCTGATCTGGATAGTGCCATTCAGAAAGATTGGTATTTGTATTCTGATGTGTTTAAATCTGTAAGAGTGATTCCTTTGGCAATGGATAAATCTGTGTTGCTGGGAGACGTTAATAAAATGCAGGTTTATAAAGGTCATTATATTGTACTTGATGAAGAGATAGCACGCGGAGTATATCTTTTCGATTCTAAAGGGCGGTTTATCCGTAAGATAGGTGATGTGGGCAGTGGACCGGGAGAATATTCTAAGCCGACAGATTTTACGATTGATACAAAAAAAGGGGAAATATATATATTCGATTATAGTCAAAAAAAGATATTTAAGTATGATATTGCTTCGGGAAAGTATTTAGGAGTTTGCAATGTTGAACATCGATTGAATCGGATGTTTTTTTCAAAGGGGTACTTGTACGCAAATATTGATTATCAATTGGAAGATGAACCTGGACAAGAGCATTACCTATTACAAAGAATCGACTTTGATAATGAAGGTAATGTAGAAATGTTTTTTAAAGTAGCTGATTACAAAAAGGGTTGGGACGGGATAGCTCTTCAAGGGAATATGTTTTTTAATTTAGGAACTGAGTCTGCTCTTTTTGTTCAGGACTTTATGGATACGATTATCTATGTGAATGGGGATCAGGTTATTCCTTATATGGTAGTGAAGAGTCAGGATTGGGTGTGTAAAACAGATTTAGAAATACTTGGGACTACTGATAATCCTTCGGCCAAAGGATTGGCTATGATGAAGCTGATTCAGCATTTAGGGGCACAAAGAAGGGCCTATAATCTATCTGATGTGTTTGTGAACGACTCTGTTATTGGGTTTTCGTATATGCAAGGAATGATGGGGACGGATGCGTTGTATGATAAGAGTACGGGTGAAACTATGGTGTTTGATCGCTCTAAAGATGATGTGTTGTTCGGAGAGCAACCATCACACAGGCAGATACCTACTTTTTTGTATGCGAGTGATAGAGGTGTTTTCTATTCTCTTAAACCCAGTCATTTGCCTGAGATGAAGTATTTTATCTCTCAAGGCCTTGTGAAGGATGAAGTGATTGGGAAAAATGATTTGGATTCTTTGGATGGTGATGCAAATCCGGTGTTATTGTATTATGAATATAAAGATTAAGATAGTATTAATAGGATTGGTTATCAGTAACTTCTTTCTTCTATGGAATGTTGTAACACAAAGGATAAAAGTATATGACGGTTTGGATAGGATAAATGATCTAAAAGAAAAGGTTGATAGTTGTGGAGATTCATTCTTTAATTATATAGATGTGAATAGTGACCTTACTTTTGATATTAAACCCATTGATACTTTAAAAAATGTGCAATTAGTATATTGTTTTTCCGAGTATATGTGTGAGGAATGTGTACGACAGGATTTATGTGTATTATTGGATATTCAGAAACGAATTGGTGCAGATAGGATATTAATACTTACGGCATATGCTGATAATCGGAATAATCATATTAGGTTGAGTAATTTATTGCGAAAATTTCGATATAGGAATATAGATTATTCTTGTCTTGTTTTTCCTAAGCATAATAGGACTGGAATGGATCAACGTTACTTTTATTTTATAGATAAGGACGGGAATTGTAAATATCCTTTTTATCCTCTTAAAGATCACCTTGAGTTGACACAATACTATTTAGGGTTTATTGCTAAAAAGATAGTATGAAGAGGACTGAAATATTTATAGCGACCGGTTTATTTTGCCTTGTTTCTTCATGCGGGGGCAGAGACAGACAAGTGGAGGAGGCCTTATCCCTTTCGGGCAATAACCGTAATGAACTTGAAGCGGTGCTGAAGCATTATGAAGGAGATGGCCGGAAGCTGGAGGCGGCACGCTTCTTGATTGGCAATATGCCCGGAAGTTATGGAGCTAATCCGATAGTAGAGCAGGATTGTTCTGCTTTTTACGAGGCTTATGATTCATTGGGACAAAAGTATGGCTATCGGGTAGGAACGGAATGGGGGAAACAGGTAGATAGTCTTTGGCAAAATTTTAGTAATCGACATCGGGTGAGACAGGAGCTTAACTATGATATTACCCGCATGAAGGCGGAAGATTTAATCCGGGAAATTGATCTGGCATTTCGGGCATGGGTGGAGAATGTGCATTCAAGAAACTGTTCGTTTGAAGATTTTTGTGAGTATATACTGCCTTATAGGCGACAGAATGGCTTATTGATTGACAATGCACGCCGGGAGTTCAACAAACGGCATCAGGGAAAGTATTTTGTGAAAGAGGGAAAGGATTGGCAACAAGAGATCGATTCGTTGTTATACGAATATAAGTATCTGACTCATTCCGGTTTTTGGGGGACGAAGATTCCGATATGGAATGCGGCGACTCTTGAGAAGATGCGTCATGGGTTATGTGCACAGCGCTGTTGGTATAACTCTTTGTTATTATCATCATTGGGGATTCCGGTTGCCATTGACTTTGTTCCGGCATGGGGAAACCGAAATAATTCGCATACCTGGAATGTGGTGCTAATAAACGGGGAATCGCATGCTTTTGAGGCGTTTTGGGATAATGATCGCTGGAAATATAAGCGGATTTATAATAACCGGAATGATGATGAGCTTTGGGGAAGATTCCGCCTTCCGAAGGTATACAGATATACCTATTCAAATCACATTGAAGGACCGTTGGCAGATGTAGAGGTGGATAAAGCTGATATTCCGGAGCTATTTCGTAGTGTGAAAAAGGTGGATGTTTCTTCGGAGTATTTTGAAACGGCCGATGTAACGGTGGAGTTGACAGGTGAGGCGCCTCAAGGGGTGAAATATGCGTATTTGGCTGTGTTCGGATATCAGGACTGGCACCCTGTGCAGTGGGGAAAGGTAGAAAACGGGAGGGCTGTCTTTCGGGAAATAGGTAAGGATATGGTTTATTTACCCGTTTATTACAAGCGGGGAGGATTATTGCCCGCAGCAGAACCTTTCAGATTGCGGAATGACGGAACGATGGAGAAGCTGAGCGGAAATGAAGGAACAGAGGAGGTTGCCGTGAGGATGGTGACGGGAGCGCCGGCTTATGATCAGAATAGGGAATATCTGGGGTGTATGAAAGGAAGCCGGATAGTAGGATTACTTGATGGAAAATCAGAAGAAGAACTGTGCAGATGGACGGACTCGCTGGCTCTGCAGTCGGTTGTACGGAAGGTGTCCGCACGATTACCTTACCGTTTTGTAAGGTTATTATTACCGTCGGATAGCATTGCTTTGGGGGAGCTTTCTTTTTATACGGAAGAAGGACGGATCGGGAATGTGAGGATAATTACTCCGATGAGAGCTACCGGAAGGAATGAAGTGCCCGGGATGATAACCGATGGTTTGGGGGCGACGGGCTATAGAGGCAGGGTGGCAGAAAGGCTGGTAGATATAGATCTGGGAAAAGAGTATATGGTCAGTCATATTGGAATGACTTCTTACCTGAAAACACAGTTGTTCTGTCCGGATGAATTTGAGTTAAGATATTGGGATAATGGTTGGAAGACTGTGGAGCGTAAGCAAGCTGATCATAAAGGGTATCTTGTATTTGAGAGAGTGCCCCGGGGAGCATTGCTGATGTTGAAAAACTGTCGCTGGAAAGGAAAGACGGCAGAGCGTATATTTACTTATGAAAAAGGAGATGTGAAGTGGGAATGATTGCTATGAACGAACAGTTGCCTTGCCATTATTGTTAAACCTCCTTAAGGAAATGCCTATTCGTCACTTTTTATTTGTTATTTTGCACCAAATTCGGGTGGAGTGTGTCCTGTCGTTTCGGGGTACACTTAAATATGCAGATAAAACCAATGAATAAACTCACTATAAATGCCTGTCCGCTATGTGGGGGCGCACATTTGAAACGTGCTATGACCTGTACGGATTTTTATGCTTCCGGTGAACAGTTTGACTTGTACACCTGCGAAGATTGCGGATTTATTTTTACGCAAGGAGTCCCGGTAGAGGCGGAAATAGGCAGATATTACGAAACACCTGATTATATTTCCCATTCGGACACGAAGAAAGGTGCCATGAATGCCATTTACCATCATGTACGTCAGTATATGCTTGGAAGAAAGGCGCGTTTGGTGATGAAAGAGTCTCATCGAAAAACCGGGAGGATACTGGATATCGGTACAGGTACCGGTTACTTTGCCCATACGATGCAAAACAAGGGATGGGAAGTAGAGGCCGTGGAAAAGAGCGGACAAGCCCGTAATTTTGCACGCGAACATTTCGGGCTGAATGTGAGGCCGGAGGCTGCATTGAAAGAATTAGTTCCGGGAACGTTCGATGTAATCACGTTGTGGCACGTCATGGAGCACTTGGAACATTTGGACGAAACGTGGGAATTGTTACGTGAACTGTTGACCGAGAAAGGGGTATTGATAGTGGCTGTGCCTAATTGCTCGTCGTATGATGCGATGAAATACGGGAAGTACTGGGCTGCTTATGATGTACCCCGTCATTTATGGCATTTTACGCCTGCCACGATTCAGCAGTTCGGGTCGAAGCACGGATTTATTCTGGCAGCCCGTCATCCGATGCCGTTCGATGCTTTCTATGTATCGATGCTGACGGAGAAACATAAAGGTAGTGCATACTCCTTTGTGAAAGGCATGTGGACCGGAACGGCGGCATGGTTGAGTGCCCAGGCTAAAAAGGAACGGAGTAGTTCGATGATTTATGTATTCAGAAAGAAACGCTGATGAAGAGTAAAAGCAGAAATAACGCTGTGTCATATTTTGATATGCAGTTCATCACTTCCAGTATCAGTACCACGTTGGTATTGCTGTTACTGGGGCTTGTGGTGTTCTTTGTATTGGCGGCCAATAATTTGTCTGTTTATGTGCGGGAAAATATTAATTTTTCCGTGCTTATCAGTGATGATATGAAGGAGACAGATATTCTGAAGCTTCAGAAACGGCTGAATAATGAACCTTTTGTGAAAGAAACAGAATATATCTCGAAAAAACAGGCATTGAAAGAGCAGACGGAAGCCATGGGGACCGATCCGCAAGAGTTTTTGGGGTATAACCCGTTTACGGCTTCAATAGAAATTAAATTGCATTCGGACTATGCGAACTCCGACAGTATTGCGAAAATAGAGAAATTGATTAAAAGAAATACCAATATACAGGATGTGCTTTATCAGAAAGACTTGATCGACGCGGTAAATGAAAATATCCGTAATATCAGTCTTGTTCTGCTGGCATTGGCCGTGATGTTGACATTTATCTCTTTTGCGCTGATTAATAATACAATCCGGCTGGCTATCTACTCGAAACGTTTCTTGATACATACGATGAAACTGGTGGGAGCGAGCTGGGGATTTATTCGTCGTCCGTTTTTGAAAAGGAATATATGGAGTGGGGTTCTGGCTGCTTTTATTGCAGATACGATCCTGATGGGGGCCGCTTACTGGCTGGTATCCTATGAGCCTGAATTGATTCGGGTAATTACGCCCGAAGTCATGTTACTGGTATCGGGCGCAGTATTGGTGTTCGGTGTGGTCATCACTTTCTTGTGTGCTTATCTTTCTATTAATAAATATCTGAGGATGAAAGCAAGTACGCTATATTATGTGTAATTCCGGATTTATAGATGTAAATAAATTAATGTAAATAACAATGGGTGATAAACAAAAATTTGCCTTCGATAAAACGAACTTCATTCTGCTTGCTATCGGCATGGCAGTGGTTATTCTGGGTTTTATCCTGATGACAGGGCCTTCATCGTCGGAAACGGTGTTTCAGGCGGACATTTTCAGTGTGAGAAGAATTAAGGTGGCTCCGGTGGTCTGTTTCCTGGGCTTTATTTTTATGATATATGGCGTGATGCGCAAACCCAAAACAAAAGAATAAAACAGGATGGAATGGTTTGAAGCACTGATCCTTGGATTGATTCAGGGACTGACTGAGTATTTACCGGTAAGCAGTAGCGGGCATTTGGCCATTGGTTCGGCTTTATTTGGTATAGAAGGAGAAGAAAATCTGGCATTTACCATTGTGGTACATGTAGCCACTGTGTTCAGTACATTGGTGATTCTGTGGAAAGAGATAGACTGGATTTTCCGTGGTTTATTTAAGTTTGAGATGAACAGTGAAACACGCTATGTAATCAATATCTTGATTTCGATGATTCCTATTGGTATCGTTGGGGTGTTTTTTAAAGATGAAGTGGAGGCCATTTTTGGCTCGGGATTACTGATTGTTGGCTGCATGCTGTTGCTGACGGCTGCGTTACTGTCGTTTTCGTATTATGCAAAGCCACGCCAGAAAGAGAACATCTCGATGAAGGATGCATTTATCATTGGCCTGGCGCAGGCGTGTGCAGTATTACCGGGATTATCTCGTTCGGGCAGTACGATTGCAACCGGTTTGTTATTGGGTGATAATAAAGCGAAACTGGCACAATTTTCTTTCCTGATGGTGATACCTCCTATATTGGGAGAGGCGCTGCTGGATGGTATGAAGATGATAAAAGGTGAGGCTATTGCGGGCGATATTCCTACTTTGTCATTGATAGTAGGTTTCATTGCGGCTTTTGTTTCAGGTTGCCTGGCTTGTAAGTGGATGATTAATATCGTGAAGAAAGGTAAGTTGATTTACTTTGCTATTTATTGTGCAATAGTTGGAGTGGTCACCATTGTCGTTTCACAATTGCAATAAATTGCGGATGAATTTTAAAGAAGGAGAAGTACTTTATTTTAATAAACCGTTGGGATGGACGTCTTTTAAAGTCGTGGGGCACGCCCGTTACCATATGTGCCGGCGGATGAAAGTGAAGAAATTAAAGGTTGGACATGCAGGTACACTCGATCCCTTGGCAACAGGGGTGATGATTGTTTGTACAGGCAAGGCTACCAAGAGAATAGAGGAGTTTCAGTATCATACGAAGGAGTATGTGGCTACCATACAGTTGGGCGCTACTACTCCGTCTTACGATCTGGAACATGAAATAGATGCTACATACCCTACGGAGCATATTACCCGTGAGTTGGTGGAAAAGACGTTGAAAACGTTTGTTGGCGAGATACAGCAGATACCTCCCGCTTTCTCGGCTTGTAAGGTAGATGGTGCACGCGCTTACGATTTGGCCCGTAAAGGCCAGGAAGTGGAGTTGAAACCGAAATTGCTGGTGATTGATGAGATAGAGTTGTTGGAGTGTAATTTACCGGAAATTAAAATACGGGTGGTTTGCAGCAAGGGGACTTATATTCGTGCATTGGCACGTGACATCGGAGAGGCTTTGCAAAGCGGGGCGCACTTGACCGGGCTGATACGTACCCGTGTGGGAGACGTTAAGTTAGAGCAGTGTCTGGATCCGGCAAAGTTCGCGGAATGGATAGATCAGCAAGATGTTGAGATATCTGATTGAAGTAAAAAAATAGAAAATAAAATAATTAATAAACGCACATTATTATCATGAAACTGTCGCAATTTAAATTTAAGTTACCCGAAGAAAAGATTGCTTTGCACCCTACAAAGTACAGAGACGAGTCGCGCTTGATGGTACTCCACAAGCGTACGGGAGAGATTGAGCACAAGATGTTTAAAGACATCCTGAATTATTTTGATGATAAAGACGTGTTTGTATTCAACGATACCAAGGTGTTTCCTGCACGCTTATACGGAAATAAGGAAAAAACAGGTGCGCGTATCGAAGTGTTCTTGTTGCGCGAGTTGAACGAGGAATTGCGTTTGTGGGATGTATTGGTAGATCCGGCACGTAAAATCCGTATCGGCAATAAGCTTTACTTTGGGGATGATGACTCAATGGTTGCTGAAGTAATTGATAATACTACTTCACGTGGGCGTACGCTTCGTTTTCTGTATGACGGACCTCATGATGAATTTAAAAAAGCATTGTATGCATTAGGAGAAACTCCATTGCCACATACGATTCTGAACCGTCCGGTTGAAGAGGAGGATGCAGAACGTTTCCAGTCTATCTTCGCTAAAAACGAAGGGGCTGTGACAGCACCGACTGCAAGTCTGCACTTCAGCCGTGAGCTGATGAAACGTATGGAAATTAAGGGAATAGACTTTGCATATATCACATTGCATGCAGGACTCGGAAACTTCCGTGATATCGATGTGGAAGACCTGACAAAGCATAAAATGGACTCTGAGCAGATGTTTGTGACGGAGGAGGCTGTCAAGATAGTGAATCGTGCTAAAGATCTGGGTAAGAATGTATGTGCTGTGGGAACAACTGTAATGCGTGCTATTGAAAGTACGGTAAGTACAGACGGACATTTGAAGGAATACGAAGGATGGACGAACAAGTTTATCTTCCCTCCATACGACTTTACTGTGGCAAATGCCATGGTATCAAACTTCCATATGCCGCTTTCTACGTTATTGATGATTGTGGCTGCTTTTGGTGGCTACGATCAGGTGATGGATGCATATCACATAGCGTTGAAGGAGGGTTACCGCTTTGGTACTTATGGAGATGCGATGCTGATTTTGGATAAGTGATGAAAGTATATTTGGGATTAGGTACCAACTTGGGTGATAAGGAGCTAAATCTTCGTGTTGCCCTACAAAAAAATAGAGGAGCGGATAGGGAAAATCATTTCTCTTTCCGCTTTTTATGCTACTGCTCCCTGGGGATTTCAGTCGGAAAACAACTTTCTGAATGCTGCGGTGGGAGTGGAGACAGTATTGTCCCCTGTCGGGATACTGGAAAGTACTCAACGGATAGAGCAGGAAATAGGGCGTTTGCATAAATCACGGGACGGTGTGTATAGTGACCGCCTGATTGATATTGATCTTTTGCTCTATGGCGATAAGATACTACAGGATGAAAGTCTTATAGTGCCTCATCCGTTGATGACCGACCGTAAGTTTGTTCTGGAACCCCTTGCCGAGATTGCACCGGACGTTGTTCATCCGGTGTTTCATAAGACGATTAAAGAGCTATTTCTGGCTCTTTCGTGATTTGCGAACCATCAGGTGTCGGGGAAGGTAGGCTACGCAGCCGATCAGTACGGCATACAGTATGCGCAAATCGTCGAAGGGCTGGTGATTCAGATGACAGATTAAGGCGTAAATACCCACTGTGACAGCAATATACACCAATAATGTAAAAGCGGTTTTTAGTTTATTTTTCATAAGGTAGTCTGTTAATACGAAGCAAAAGTAGCAATAAATCCAAAATATTATCTACCTTTGTCCCTGAAATGAAATGTGGAAAGATTTGAGTAGCTTGCAACCACAGAAAAAAATGCTAAAACAACATTCCCTTCTGTATGCGTTTTCTACTCTTTTTTGAATCTTTGCCCTCATTCATAATTTATAATTCATAATTCATAATTTTATTATGGGATATTTATTCACATCCGAATCGGTGTCTGAAGGACACCCCGATAAAGTGGCCGATCAAATATCGGACGCTGTGCTTGACAAACTGTTGGCTTATGATCCCAGTTCGAAAGTAGCTTGCGAAACCTTAGTAACTACCGGACAGGTGGTGCTTGCGGGAGAAGTGAAAACAGGTGCTTATGTTGATCTGCAACTGATTGCACGTGAAGTGATCCAAAAGATTGGTTACACGAAAGGCGAATACATGTTCGAAAGTAATTCGTGCGGTGTACTTTCTGCCATTCATGAACAAAGTGCGGACATTAACCGTGGTGTAGAACGCGAAGACCCGATGAACCAGGGAGCAGGCGACCAGGGTATGATGTTTGGTTATGCAACCAACGAAACAGAAAACTATATGCCGTTGTCTCTTGACCTGGCACATAGAATACTTCTTGTGTTGGCCGATATCCGCCGCGAAGGTAAAGAAATGACTTATCTTCGTCCGGATGCAAAGAGCCAGGTAACCATTGAATATGATGATAACGGTACTCCGGTACGCATTGATACGATTGTTGTTTCAACACAGCATGATGAATTTATATTACCGGCTGATAATTCTGCCGCTGCCCAACTGAAGGCTGATGAAGAGATGTTGGCAGTGATCCGGAAAGATGTGATTGAGGTGCTGATGCCTCGTGTCATTGCTTCTATTAATCATCCGAAGGTTCTTGCTTTGTTCAATGACCATATTATCTATCATGTGAATCCGACCGGTAAGTTTGTGATCGGTGGCCCTCATGGAGATACAGGACTCACCGGACGTAAGATCATTGTGGACACTTATGGTGGAAAGGGAGCTCATGGTGGCGGTGCTTTCTCCGGTAAAGATCCAAGCAAAGTAGATCGTAGTGCTGCTTATGCTGCCCGTCATATTGCTAAGAATCTTGTTGCTGCCGGTGTTGCCGACGAAATGCTGGTACAGGTTTCTTATGCTATCGGTGTGGCTCGTCCTATTAATATTTATGTAAATACATACGGACGCAGTAACGTGAAGATGAGTGATGGAGAGATCGCCAGAAAGATCGATGAACTGTTTGACCTTCGTCCGAAGGCTATTGAAGACCGCCTGAAACTGCGTTATCCGATTTATAGTGAAACTGCTGCTTACGGGCATATGGGGCGTGAACCTCAGATGGTGACTAAGCATTTTCAATCTCGTTATGAAGGCGACCGGACTATGGAAGTGGAACTGTTTACATGGGAAAAACTTGACTATGTGGACAAAGTAAAAGCCGCTTTCGGTTTGTAATCAGCGTAGCTTTACAGCTATTTATTATAGAAGGCTGCACTTGTTTTTAACCCGATATGGGGAGAAAACAAGGCAGCCTTCTTCTTTTCTCCTTGAAATTTGGTACTTTTGCAGCGTGTTGAACTAAACCCATGCAAGAAATGAACCAAATAACTTCCGTATGCGTATATTGCGCTTCAAGTACAAAAATAGACCAGACTTATTTTGATGCAGCCATGAAATTAGGGCATCTGTTGGCAAACCGGCATATCCGTTTGATAAATGGAGCGGGGAATATAGGATTGATGCGTTCGGTGGCTGATGCAGTATTGCAGAATGGGGGAGAAGTGACCGGAGTAATTCCTCATTTTATGGTAGACCAGGGATGGCATCACACGGGATTGACAGAGCTTATCGAGGTAGAAGGTATGCACGAGCGTAAGAGGTTGATGGCTGAAAAGAGTGATGCCGTGATTGCACTGCCCGGAGGATGCGGAACTTTGGAAGAGCTGCTTGAGATTATTACCTGGAAACAGTTGGGGTTGTATCTTAACCCGATCGTGATATTAAACACTAATGGTTTCTTTGACCCGTTGCTGGAGATGCTTGAAAATGCTATAGAAGGTAATTTCATGAGGAAACAGCATGGAGATATCTGGCATGTGGCACATACTCCGGAGGAGGCTGTAGAGTTGGTTTATTCCATACCGGTGTGGGATGGTTCTATTCGTAAGTTTGCCGCTATATGATTTTTGTCCAGGACTCTCTTGGCGCACAGGAGGCAGATACTGTGCAGCATGTAATTAGTGCAGCCGGTGCTCCCCAGAATACGTTGGGTAGCCGGGTGGATTTACAGGCGGTAAGTGAGACCGTGACCGGGGCGGAGGGTATGCCGATTCCTTATTCTCCAAGAACTGACGATGGGTTGGCTATGATACTGTTGGGATGTTTTTTTTGTTTCTGCGTATGTGTTGGCACGCAGCAAGAAGTTTCTGTTGCAACAGGTGAAAGATTTTATGTTACATCGTGAAAGAACGAGCATTTTCGCTTCTTCTACGGCGGCTGACATGCGCTATTTGCTATTACTTATCGTGCAGACCTGCGTTCTTGGAGGTGTTTGTATTTTTAACTATTTTAATGATGTCAGGCCTGCATTGATGGAGCGTGTTTCGCCGCATATACTTTTGGGAGTTTATGTGGCTGTTTGTTTACTCTATCTTTTGTTTAAATGGATTTTATATTCGTTTTTGGGATGGGTGTTTTTTGACAAAAGCAAAACCGATATATGGCTGGAGTCTTATTCTACGCTGATTTATTACCTTGGATTCGCTTTATTTCCGTTTGTTTTGTTTCTGGTCTATTTTGATTTGAATGTCACCTTTTTAGTTTCAATTGGTTGCGTTTTGGTAATTTTTACTAAAATATTGATGTTTTACAAGTGGTTAAAGCTTTTTTCCTGTAATATTTATGGGGTTTTCCTTTTAATTTTATACTTTTGTGCCCTTGAAATCGTACCTTGTCTGATAGTGTATCAAGGTATGATTCAGCTAAATAATGTTTTGATAATAAATTTTTAGGACGTTGAAAATTAAGAAAGTATTAGTGTCGCAGCCAAAGCCTGCTTCAGAGAAATCTCCTTATTACGACATTGCTGAAAAGTATGGTGTAAAAATAGATTTCCGCCCCTTTATCAAGGTTGAGAGCGTCTCTGCGAAAGAATTCAGACAACAGAAAGTATCTATTTTAGATCATACGGCTGTTATATTTACATCGCGTCATGCGATTGATCATTTCTTCCATCTTTGTACGGAGTTGCGTGTGACGATCCCTGAGACGATGAAGTATTTCTGTGTAACAGAAGCTGTTGCTCTTTATATTCAGAAGTATGTGCAGTATCGTAAGCGTAAGATCTTCTTTGGTGCTACGGGCAAGATCGAGGATCTGATTCCTTCGATTGTGAAACATAAAACAGAAAAGTATCTCGTCCCGATGTCGGATGTACACAACGATGACGTGAGGGATCTGCTGGATAAAAATAACATCCAGCATACGGAATGCGTAATGTATCGCACTGTTAGCAATGACTTTATGGAGGGAGAGGAGTTTGATTATGATATGTTGGTATTCTTTAGTCCTGCCGGAGTATCTTCGCTGAAGAAGAACTTCCCTGATTTTGATCAGAAGGACATTAAGATCGGAACATTCGGATCGACTACAGCACAAGCTGTTCGTGATGCCGGACTCCGTCTTGATCTTGAAGCACCTAACGTGAAAGCTCCTTCAATGACGGCTGCCCTCGATTTGTTTATTAAGGAAAACAATAAAGGAAAATAAATGAAACGGTAAACAATAAATGGTGAACGATGAACAAGCTAAGTTATCTGTCCGTTGTTTACTGTTTATTGTTTACCGTTTGTTATTATTATGGCAAATACCCTGTGCAAAGCCGAAAGGCTGAATAGTAAGATTCTGATTGAGAAGATGTTTGCGGGCGGCTCAAAGTCGTTTTCCATCTTTCCGTTGCGTGTGGTGTATATGCCTGTTGAAAATCAAGATGTTCAGGCATCTATTTTACTGAGCGTTTCGAAAAAACGATTTAAACGTGCAGTAAAAAGAAATCGGGTGAAACGCCAGTTGCGTGAGGCTTACCGGATGCATAAACATCAACTTTTGCAGATTCTTACTGATAAGCAGCAACAGTTGGCTATTGCCTTTATCTATCTTTCGGACGAATTAACGTCCTCGGCCGAAATAGAGGAAAAGATGAAGATTCTACTGGCTCGTATTAGTGAGAAACTGGTATGAAACGCCTGTTGTCATATATATTGTTGCTTCCTATCTACTTTTACAGAGCATGCATTTCGCCCATGACTCCTCCTTCATGTCGTTTCACTCCTACTTGTTCGCAATACGCTATTGAAGCGATTAAGAAACATGGCCCTTTTAAGGGACTTTATCTTGCTGTCAGACGAATTCTCCGTTGTCATCCCTGGGGTGGATCGGGATACGATCCGGTTCCTTAATAGTCTATGGACATTCTCGATATACATACACATCGGATGCCTGTTGAACTTGGACAGGCGATACAAAATTGTCAGCCCGCAGAGTTTGATCCGTTGGCCGGTGCTTATTATTCTGTCGGAATTCATCCGTGGTATCTGACTCGTGAAAACCTTGACCGGCAGTGGGAGATGTTGCTTGCAGCGATACAGTGTCCCCAGGTTCTGGCAATAGGTGAAGCCGGTCTTGACAAATTGGTTCGGACGGACTATATGTTGCAACAGGAAGTATTTGAGAAACAGGCTATGCTTGCACACGAAATGAAATATCCGTTGGTGATTCATGCAGTGCGTTCGGCGAACGAAATTATCTGCCTGAGGAAAAAAATGAAACCCTCTAATCCTTGGATTATACATGGGTTCCGTGGAAAGAAAGAACTGGCTTTGCAGTACATCCGGGAAGGGATCTATGTTTCATTGGGTGAGAAATATCAGGAGGAAGTGCTTTGGGGCATTCCCTTGGAATATTTATTTTTGGAAACGGATGAAAGTATGATAGATATTCATTGCCTTTATGAACGTGCTGCTTTGCTATTGGAGATACCTCTTTGCAAACTTATGCAACAAGTGCGTCAAAACATTAATAACGTCTTTTTTAGGCAATAAGAGTTGCTTGTTACGATAAAGAGTCGTACTTTTGCCCTAATTAAACTTTAAAACTTATTATCATTCGATGAATTTTGTAGAAGAACTAAGATGGCGTGGAATGGTGCATGACATGATGCCCGGCACAGAAGAGTTATTGGCTAAAGAACAGGTGACTGCTTATGTGGGTATTGACCCGACAGCCGATTCATTGCATATCGGACACTTATGTGGTGTGATGATATTGCGTCACTTCCAGCGTTGTGGTCATAAACCATTGGCTTTGATTGGTGGTGCGACCGGTATGATTGGCGATCCTTCGGGTAAATCGGCCGAACGCAATCTGCTGGATGAGGAAACACTGCGTCACAATCAGGCTTGTATCAAAAAGCAACTAGCTAAGTTTTTGGACTTCGAATCTGATGCTCCTAACAGAGCTGAACTAGTGAACAACTATGATTGGATGAAGGAGTTCACTTTCCTGGATTTTGCCCGCGAAGTAGGTAAGCATATTACTGTGAACTACATGATGGCTAAGGAATCGGTAAAGAAACGTCTGAACGGTGAAGCCCGTGACGGATTGTCGTTTACTGAGTTTACCTATCAGTTGTTGCAAGGTTATGACTTTCTTCATCTCTACGAAACCAAAGGATGTAAACTGCAGATGGGAGGCTCTGATCAGTGGGGAAATATCACTACCGGTACTGAACTGATTCGTCGTACTAACGGTGGTGAGGCTTATGCATTGACTTGTCCGTTAATCACCAAAGCTGACGGTGGAAAATTTGGTAAGACCGAATCGGGTAATATTTGGTTGGACCCTCGTTATACTTCTCCTTACAAGTTCTATCAGTTCTGGCTCAATGTGAGTGATGCCGATGCTGAGCGCTATATTAAGATATTTACTTCACTCGATAAGGCAGAAATTGACGGACTGATTGCCGAACATAATGAAGCTCCGCATTTGCGAGTGCTCCAGAAACGTCTGGCAAAGGAAGTAACTGTGATGGTTCACTCTGAAGAGGATTACAATGCTGCAGTAGACGCATCCAATATCTTATTTGGTAATGCCACTTCCGATGCGTTGAAAAAGCTGGATGAAGATACATTGTTGGCTGTGTTCGAAGGTGTTCCTCAATTTGAGATCTCACGTGATGCGTTGGCAGAGGGAGTGAAAGCGGTTGATTTGTTTGTCGACAATGCCGCTGTATTTGCTTCAAAAGGTGAAATGCGTAAATTGGTTCAAGGTGGCGGTGTCTCTTTGAATAAAGAGAAGCTGGCTGCTTTTGATCAGGTGATTACTACTGCCGACTTGCTTGATGAAAAGTATCTGTTGGTTCAGCGTGGTAAGAAAAACTATTATTTGATTATTGCAAAATAAAGAACTTCTTTCTCCCCGTTTTGTGTCAGGACGACGGAAGAAGTGAAGTTTCGCTATAAATAAAAAGGATGGATTCTTAGAATCCATCCTTTTTATTTATAGAGTGGATAGGTTAATGCTTTTTCCCTTTGCCTGCCGGGAGTTCTTTCAGCAATTCTTCTACCGCTGTTTTCAATTGTGTATCTTCCCCTTTGACGATTGTTTCCGGTGAGTTGGCTACTTTAATATCCGGTTCCAACTGTGTGTTTTCCAGATAGCTCCCATCCGGAAGTCGATAGCCTATGACAGGAATACCGAATACCAGAGACGGGTCTTGCAGACGTTCCCAAGAAACGCTGGTCATGGTTCCCGGTACGGGCATACCTACCAATTTACCTAGTTTCTGATGGCTGTATACCCATGGTGTGCCATGTGCATTCGAGTAATTGGCTTCACACGTTAGCATGATAGACGGCTTGTTCCATCGGCGGCTGGGCATATCGCAAGCTTCGCGTCCGCGGACGACTTGGGTGAAATACTTTTTACCACTGAACAATACTTCAATATCTTCGTGAAGGCGGCCGCCGCCATTGAAACGGGTGTCGATAACGATTCCTTCGCGATTATTGTATTTTCCTAAAATATCTGAGTAGACAGAACGGAAACTGTCATCACCCATCGATTGTATATGTACATATCCCAGACGTCCGTCAGACCATTTATCTACATCGGCCGCGCGTTGTTTCACCCAACGTTTGTAGAGCAGATTATTGAGTATTCCGTTGCCGATCGGGATAACTACTTCTTCCCACCGTTCACCGCTTTGCGGATTGTATAATGAAACGAGTGTCTTTTTGTTTGCTTTGTCGTTCAATAACGTATGATAGTCTGTTTCAGGGGTTATTTCCTGTCCGTTAATTTTTTCAATGATAGTTCCGGCTTTTACTTTCGAGCGGGCGTGATCGAAAGGGCCCTTCTCAATCACTTCCATGATCGATGCGCCTTTTCCTTTATAATTCCAATCTGTAAGTACCCCCAGACTGGCTGTGGCATCTCCCGGTATAGATGGAGAGAAACGCCCGCCGGTATGTGATACATTCAGTTCTCCCAGCCATTCGCTGAGTAATTCGGCAAAGTCATAGTTATTATTGATGTGTGGCAAAAATTTACGATAAGCAGCAGACATGGTATCCCAGTTTACTCCGTGCATGTTGGCGTTGTAGAAACGTTTCTGTTGTTGCTTATATACATGGTCGAACATATATTCTCGTTCAGCAGCCAGATCCATTTTCATCTCTGCCTTATAGTTGATCGGCTTCAGGGTTTCTCCGCTGAGGTCCATCTTTTGCATGGTATTACCTCCCAGGACAAACAGGGATTTTCCATCTTTGTCCATATCCATAGAAGCCCATCCGGCATTCATTTTATGAAGCAGTTTGGTCTCTTTTTTACGGAGATCCATTTTCCATAGATCAAATCCGCCCTCGAATGCTGACAGATAGTAGAGAGTTTCGCCGTCTTTTGAGATAATAGTACTGCCCAGGTTCGAAGAGTTGGGAGTGAGGCGTATGATGCGATCCTCAAGACCATTCAGTTCTACTAGGATGTTTTTGATCTCATCTTTCTTCTCAGTATCTGTTTGGGGATCCTTCTTCTTATCTTTTTTCGGGTCAATTGAGGCTTTTTCTTTATCTTTCTGTTGTTCCTTTTCCAGTTCTTTTTGCAATTCATAATCTTCTTTGCTCAGGCGGAACTTGTCGAAAGCATCTTGATTGAGAAATACCAGCATGGCATCATTCTGTGAACCCCAGGAAGCATGTGCACGCATACCATATCGTTCGGTTGTGAACAAAATGGCATTGCCGTCCAGTACCCAACGGGGAGATCCGCTCATGTAACCGCTGTTGGTCAGGTTGGTAATCGGACTGTCCCCCTTTGCACTTACCAATCCTATATCCGAGTAAGGATCGTGTCGGTTGCCGATAAATTCGAGGGTGAACCATTTGCCGTCAGGTGACCATTGATAGTCGAAGTTTCCATCTGTGCTGAACCAGGTGGAACCATCGGTGATCTGACGAACTTTTTTCGTATCCAAATTGATTACCATCAAACGGTTACGCTCCTCTATAAATGCCAGCTCTTTACCGTCCGGTGAGAACTGCGGATAGGCCCGTTCCACGGTTGCGGATGGTAACAGCACCTCTTCTTCGATGATGGTGGCATTGGGGAAATTAGCTTCTTCCTTACGGGCTATTTTAGCAAGAAAAAGTTGCCAGTTGCCGTTACGCTCACTTGCGTAAGCCAGTGTACGATTGTCCGGAGCAAATGTTAACCCGGCTTCGCGTGCGGGTGTATGGGTGATTTGCTTTGTAGTTGCATAATCAGTTGAGGTTACAAATACTTCTCCCCGTACGATAAATGCAATTTGCTTCCCATCCGGTGATACAGTCCCTGATGTTGCCCCGTTTGTAAAAGTCAGGTCTGCTATTTTGTCCTGATCATCACGGACAATATCTATGTTTATTTTCTGTGGAGTGGCATTATCCTTTTGGGTATATATTTCTCCGTCGTATGCATAGCATAGCGTTCCGCCGTGACTCATTGACAGGAAACGTACCGGGTGTGTTTTGAACGATGTTACTGCTTTCAGGTCTTGTGCGTTGTCCAATGGAAAACTATAAACATTAAATGACCCTTTCCGTTCGCTTAAAAGATATACGCTTTTTCCGTCCGGTGAAAGTACGGGATTGCGGTCTTCTCCGGCATGATTGGTCAGGTTGGTATGTTTTCCTGTTTTAGTGTCGTACAGCCAAATGTCGCGGGTGATGGACGAAGTGTGGTGTTTCCGCCATTCATCTTCAAAACCTTTACGATCCTGATAGAGAAAGAACTCTCCTGATGGCGCATAACAAACGGCTTCGGCCGGAGTACCCAGTACCTGCTCCGTACGTCCTCCGTTCACGGGAACCTTGTATAGTTCTGTCATGGCTGTTGTCGGGAACAAAGCACTTTGTGACGGATCCTGGATGGATGCTGAAAAGAGAATATATTTTCCATCCGGTGTAAAAGCCGAAGGCAGTTCGGATGAAGAATGGGTAGTCAGTCTTTGTGCTGTACCTCCTGTCGCAGGCATTACAAAAATATCAAAGTTGCCATTACGATCACTGGCAAAAGCTATTTGTTTACTGTCGGGTGACCAAATGGGGGTACATTCATACGAAGGCTGTGTTGTGAGCTGGATGGCTGTTCCTCCTCCGGCAGATACCTTATAAATGTCTCCTTTGTAGCAAAACGCTATTTCTGTTCCGTCCGGCGAAATCTGTACATCGCGCATCCATAGCGGTGATGCGGCATTGCCGGTAAGCGTGGTGAGACCCAGTGCAATACATACAAAAAGTTTTCTCATACTTACTGAATTTATTTGTTTACTTTATTGATTTCTGTAAGTACAAAGGTAGCAATTCGCTTCGGCTAACGAGACTTATTATACAAAAAAGTCTAAAAATATTTGGAAAATAGCTTGCATGGCATTATCTTTGCATCGCTTTTTAACAGAAAGCGCAATAGCTTGTCCTATGGTGTAATGGTAGCACAACAGTTTTTGGTTCTGTTTGTCTAAGTTCGAATCTTGGTAGGACAACATACAATCGGATATATTTTATAAAAAAGCCCTAAAACAGACAGTTTTAGGGCCTTTTTTGTATCCCTTTATCTCACCGAATAAAACGCTAATTTGAATTACTGTCCTCAGTAGGTCCTCTTTCGATATTTTAGTATTTTGTACCGGATGAAATTCTATTCTATAATCTGTTCTTTATCTTCTTGTTGCCTTCTCTGTTGCCTTTATGTTTTTCGAAGAACAAAGGAAAGAACTCCCGGTGGATTTTTATTATCTTAAATTTCTCTTCTTTCTCTTTCTTTTTACCTATTTTTGCCTATTCGTTAATACTAAAGTCTGATAATCAATGAAACGTCGCGATTTTCTGAAATGTTCACTTGCCGTGGGAGCAGGTTTGGCAGCCTCTCCGTCAACCTATGCGTTTAATGGCGAAAGCAAAGAGACCGGTAATGATTCTTCCAAACTGTCAAAGGCTCCTGCCACAAAGGGAGGGAAGCCGCATATCATTTTTATTATGAGTGACCAACATCGTGGAGATGCTTTACATTGCATGGGCAATAAGGCGGTTATTTCTCCTAATATAGATAAACTGGCTCAGGAAGGCAGTTTGTTTGTGTGTGGTTACAGCTCTGCACCCAGTAGTACGCCTGCACGTGCCGGTTTGCTCACGGGGATGTCTCCATGGCACCATGGGATGCTGGGATATGGGAAGGTGGCTTCCAAATATAAATATGAAATGCCTCAGATGTTGCGTGACTTGGGTTACTACACTTTCGGGATAGGAAAGATGCACTGGTTTCCACAGAAAGCTTTGCATGGTTTTCATGCTACGTTGGTCGACGAGAGCGGACGCAGTGAAACCCGTGATTTTATCAGTGACTATCGGGAATGGTTTCAGTTGCAAGCTCCCGGGAAGAATCCGGATTTAACAGGAATCGGCTGGAATAATCATAATGCCGGGACTTATAAACTTGAAGAGAGGCTGCATCCTACAGCCTGGACAGGTCAGACAGCTTGTGAATTGATACGCAATTATGATAGCGATCAACCTTTGTTCCTCAAGGTCTCTTTTGCTCGTCCTCATAGTCCGTACGATCCTCCGAAACGATATTTGGATATGTATGAGAAGGTAGATATTCCTGTACCGTTCGTTGGAGATTGGTGTGGGAAATATGCTGAACGCAAAGATCCGGAACGGGTTTCAAAGGATGCGGCTTTTGCAAATCTAGGCGAAGAGTATGCTGTCAATTCACGACGCCATTATTATGCAAATGTGACATTTATTGATGACCAGATTGGACAGATCATTCAGACTCTAAAAGAGAAAGGAATGTACGAAAATGCAATCATTTGCTATACGGCCGATCACGGTGATATGTTGGGAGATCATTATCATTGGCGGAAAACCTATGCATACGAAGGGTCGGCCAAGATTCCTTATATCATAAAATGGCCTTCTGCCATGACTACACAGGCTATCAGAGGAAAGCGGATTGAACAGCCAGTAGAGCTACGCGACTTTTTACCTACCTTCATTGAACTTGCGGGAGGGACGGTACCGGATGATATGGATGGAAAATCTTTGGTAGCCCTGGCCTCAGGAAATAAAAACGGCTGGCGAAAATATATCGATCTGGAACATGCCACCTGCTACAGTGCCGATAACTATTGGTGTGCGTTGACTGATGGTAAAATGAAGTATATCTGGTTTATTCATACGGGTGAAGAGCAACTGTTCGATTTAAGTTCAGATCCCGGTGAACAGAAGAACCTTTCCGGAAATAGTCGTTATGCAGATAGGCTGGTTGAAATGCGTAAAGCGATGGTTGACCACTTGCAAGAGAGAGGAACAGAGTTTGTAAAAGATGGAAAGCTGGCGGTAAGAGATCAAACCTTACTTTATAGTCCCAATTATCCGAAAGATTGATTTATTCATGATAATTGGAGTATCATTTATTCCCAAATCCCGTTTTCTTTTCTTATTTTTGCGTCGTGTGCGTAAACGGAGTTTATCTGAGCGACACCTAATGTAAACTTATAAATAAGAAATATGAAAACAAACTATGAGATTCGCTATGCTGCCCATCCGGAAGATGCAAGAAGCTACGACACCAAGAGAATTAGAAGAGATTTTCTGATAGAAAAGGTTTTTTCAGCCGATGAAGTAAACATGGTATATTCCATGTACGACCGTATGGTGGTAGGTGGGGCCATGCCGGTAAAGGAAGTGTTGAAATTGGAAGCTATCGATCCTTTGAAAGCTCCTTATTTTCTGACCCGTCGTGAAATGGGTATTTTCAATGTCGGGGGGCCCGGTGTCGTGAGGGCGGGGGATGCGATATTTCAGTTAGATTATAAAGAGGCACTTTATCTGGGGGCAGGTGACCGGGACGTTACCTTTGAGAGTACGGATGCTGCACATCCCGCTAAATTTTATTTTAATTCACTGGCCGCTCATCGCAATTATCCCGATAAAAAGGTGACTAAAGCCGATGCTGTAGTTGCTGAAATGGGAACGTTGGAAGGTTCGAATCATCGTAATATCAACAAGATGCTGGTAAATCAGGTGTTGCCCACCTGTCAGTTGCAGATGGGGATGACCGAACTGGCTCCGGGAAGTGTGTGGAATACGATGCCTGCACATGTCCATAGCCGTCGTATGGAGGCTTATTTCTATTTTGAAGTACCGGAAGAGCATGCTGTGTGCCACTTTATGGGTGAGGTTGACGAAACCCGTCATGTGTGGATGAAGGGCGATCAGGCAGTCTTGTCACCGGAGTGGTCTATCCATTCGGCTGCGGCAACTCACAATTATACTTTTATCTGGGGTATGGGAGGTGAGAATCTTGATTATGGTGATCAGGACTTTTCATTAATTACGGACTTGAAATAAACTGTCCGGTGTGGAAGTTCCTTTTAGGAAATGAAAGTGAGATAAGTTTTTAAAAACATTATAAGTATGGTAAACTTTTCATTAGAGGGCAAAGTGGCATGGGTCACAGGTGCATCTTACGGCATTGGCTTTGCCTTGGCTACTGCTTTCTCGGAGGCAGGAGCGAAGATCGTATTTAATGACATCAGCCGGGAGCTGGTTGATAAAGGCTTGGCCGCATACAAAGAATTGGGAATCGAGGCCAGGGGATATGTGTGTGACGTTACCAGCGAAGAGCAGGTGAATGCTTTGGTTGCACAGATCGAGAAAGAAGTGGGAGTGGTTGACATTTTGGTGAATAATGCGGGTATCATCAAGCGTATACCGATGTGTGAGATGACGGCAGAGCAATTCCGTCAGGTGATCGACGTAGATCTGAATGCTCCGTTTATCGTGTCGAAGGCTGTTATCCCTTCGATGATTAAGAAAGGGCATGGAAAAATCATCAATATCTGTTCGATGATGAGTGAACTGGGACGTGAGACTGTATCTGCCTACGCTGCTGCCAAGGGTGGGTTGAAGATGCTCACACGCAACATTGCATCCGAATATGGAGAATTCAACATTCAGTGTAATGGCATAGGCCCGGGGTATATCGCTACACCTCAGACAGCACCTTTGCGTGAAGTGCAGTCGGACGGTTCGCGCCATCCGTTTGATTCATTCATAATATCCAAGACTCCCGCTGCCCGGTGGGGAACACCGGAGGATCTGATGGGGCCGGCTGTCTTTTTGGCTTCGGATGCTTCGAATTTTGTGAACGGTCATGTACTTTATGTAGATGGCGGTATTTTGGCTTATATCGGTAAACAACCTTAATGAATCTGATCAATACAATTGAATCAATGAAGAAAGTTTTTCTTTTTGTCGCAGCCGTTTTGTTGTGCCTGGCTTGTAACGAAGCGGGCAGAACAGTATCTGTCACGGTGTCCAATGCCACCTCACTGGAACGAAGCGGCGAGATGGTAGAAGTTTCCATGGGTGAGGTTTCCTCTAAATTGCATTTACCCGATACGGCACAGATAGTAGTGGTAGATGCCGAAGGACAGCAAGTACCCTATCAAATAACTTCTGACGAGAAAGTGATATTTCCGGTCACTGTGCAAGCGAATGGCTCAGCCGTTTATACGATAAAAGTGGGTATTCCTCAAGAGTGCCCGGTGAAGGCTTGTGGAAGATATTATCCCGAACGGGTGGATGACGTGGCTTGGGAGAACGATCTGACGGCCTTTCGTGCTTATGGGCCTGCTTTGCAGGAAACCGGAGAGCGTGCTTTCGGATATGATATCTGGACGAAGTATAATACTACTGAGCCGGTGGTGGAAGCTCGTTATGAAGGCGAACTGAATCCGGATATGAAAGCTAAAATAGCCGAACTTGGAAAGACGGACCCCAAAGCCGCGCAGGAACTTTACCGCTCTGTCTCTTATCATGTGGACCATGGCAACGGGCTGGATTGTTATAAGGTCGGCCCTACGTTGGGGGGAGGTACGACTGCATTGATGGCAGGGGATACAATCGTTTATCCGTATTGTTACGCTACCCAGGAGATACTGGATAACGGTCCGTTGCGTTTTACTGTGAAACTGGTATACAATCCATTGGTCGTAAAAGGAGATTCTACTATTATCGAGACACGGATCATTACATTGGATGCGGGTTCATATTGCAATAAAACAGTTGTCTCTTATACGAACCTGAAGGAGACGATGCCTTTAGCCGTCGGTATTGTATTGCACGAACCCGATGGGGCCATTGTTGCAGATGCGGCAAACGGATACATGACTTATGTGGATCCGACGGATAATGCCGGTGGTGACAATGGTAAGATCTTTGTCGGTGCTGCGTTTCCTACTTTGGTGAAGGAGGCAAAAGCAGTTCTCTTCCCGGAGAAAGAAAAGAAGGAACTGCGTGGAGGTGCCGACGGGCATGTGCTGGCAATCAGTGAGTACGAACCGGGAGCGGACTTTACTTACTACTGGGGGGCTGCCTGGAGCAAAGCCGACATAAAAGATAGCGCTGCCTGGAATGCGTATATGGCCGATTTTGCACAGAAGGTTCGCAATCCGCTGACGGTTACAGTGAAATAAGAGTGCTGCCGGAAGCTGCTTATAGCCCGTTTCTTAGTCTTCCATTTGTCTTATATTCCTTATCAGCCCGCTATATTTGGCCCTCTTCACGGCACTGCCTTTGAAGAGGGCTCTGTATTTCTCTTCGCTCAGTTGCTTCCAGTCTTCTTTCTTCATGTTCATGAACTCCGGTGAGGGTTGCAGTTCCGGTGTCCGGCAGGGAGTGGCAAACCGGTTCCAGGGACAAGCTTTCTGACATTCGTCACACCCATACACACGGTTTCCCATAAAGGGGGCGATAGAGTCCGGAATTTCGCTTTTATTCTCGATGGTGAGGTATGAAAGGCAACGGTGTGCATTCAGGCTGTATGGCGTCTCTAAAGCTTTTGTAGGGCATGCTTGCAGGCAACGGTTACATCGGCCGCAGCGATTGGGTTGAGGCCGGTCGTATGTATCGGCTTCCGTATTCAGAAAAAGCTCGCCTAAGAAGAAAGTGGAACCGGCATGGGGAATGATCAGTTGGGTGTTCTTTCCGATCCACCCGAGGCCGGCACGCCAGGCCCAATAACGTTCCGGTACGGGCGCGGTGTCACAGAACATGCGTCCGTTCAGCTCCGGTACGTCTGATTCTTGTATAAAGCGGAACAGGGTAGCCAGTTTTTCACGCATGAGATCGTGATAGTCCTTCCCGTAAGCGTACCACGCGAATTGATATTCCTCGTCAGGTATACGGGTGGCGGGGTAATAGTTCAGTGCTACGGAAACCACGCAACGAGTGCCTTCGACCAGCAAAGCCGGGTCGCAGCGTTTGTCGAAATGATTCGCCATATAAGTCATTCCGGCTTGCCGGTCCGCATCCAGCCACATTTTCAAAGCATTCTGATGGGCTTGATCGATTGGCTCGGCCGGGGCTATGCCGCAAGCAGAAAAGCCGAGGCGCAAGGCTTCGGCTTTCAGGGCTTTACTGTTTATCTTCGTTTCCATTATAGTAACCTAAACTCGTATCCTTCTTCTTTCAGGAAGTCGATGGCACGGGGAAGCGCATATTGCAGGTTTCCGTTGTTCCAGGACTTCAGCGAATCATGGAAGGTTATGATAGACCCGTTGCGGGCATATCTCATCACATTGGCCAGCACTTGGGGCGGACGCAGCTTCTTACTGTAGTCTCGTGTGACAAGATCCCACATGATGATTTTATAGTGACGCTTCAACGTCATATATTGCATCCAGCGCATATGTCCGTGGGGTGGACGGAACAGATCCGTTTTCATCATCTCGTTGGCCTTGTCCGTGTTGGCCAGATAGTTTGACGACAGATACTCGAATCCGCGGATATGGTTGAACGTATGGTTGCCGATGCGGTGTCCGCGCTCTACTACCATACGGAACACATCCGGGTGCTTACGGATGTTGTCGCCTACCATGAAAAAGGTTGCCTTGATGTTGTGTTTGTCCAGCAGTTCCAGTACCCAAGGCGTCACTTCCGGGATGGGACCATCGTCAAAGGTCAGGTAAACAGCCTTTTCGTCAGGGTCCATCCGGAAGATGGCGTCGGGATAGATTGCGCGGAAAAACCAAGGCGGTTGCTCTATAAACATCTCCTTCGGTTACAGATTACTGGTGGGCTTTCATGCGTCCCACGTATATGTTATATAGTTCGTTCACCTTCGGGGTATAGTTACCGGCGAGTTTCGACTTATATTTCTCCATCATTTTGGCTTCCATATCCAGTGCGCTGAGGTGCATGATAAATTCACGCTGCGACATGAGCAGATGATTGTCGTCCAGGCTGAGGTACCAGGTGAGGTATTCTACAGACTTGTTTGCCAGTTCATCGATAATCTGGTCGGCTTTCGTATTGTTTCCCAACTGGTAGTAAGCTTCTGCCATTTCGAGTGCTCCGTTCTGTACATCGTAGGGCACGTTGAAAGCCGGAATCATCTTTTCGGCGTATTCCAGTGCTGCCAGCGCTTTGTCCTTTTTGCCTTCTTTCATCAGCTGGGTGATCAGTTGGGCAAAGATGCGGCGATGGGTGTAGCACATGCGCATCGTATTCTCGTCGATGTAGATGCCGGGTTTGTCGATGCCTCCGAACTTGAACTTGTTCATCAGGTTGTCATACATCTTTTCACTGTCGATGGTGGCTCCGAGAGCTTCCGTATCGAACGGTGTGAAGCGGTATGTCAGACCCTCCTGAATGAAATGCTCGCGCATGTTCAGCTGATTGTCCGTACCGACGGTGATGGCCATGTAAATGGGGCGTTCCCAGTTGGCATTGGCCAGCATTTCGAGCATCATCAACTCGCTCTTGTAGAGAGCCCGTTTCGGGTTACCCTTTTCGTCTTTGAGCGATATGTGCATGTAGTCGGGGATGGAGTCACCCAATGCCTCCGGAATCATCATACCCGAACGGCGAACGGCTTCTTTGTCGATTTTGACAACGATGCTGTCGGTCGGTATCACTGCTTGTCCGTCTTTGGTGCGTACCCAATATTTCAGGATGTTCTTCAGCTCGTAAGGATTATCGCCGAACTGGGCACGGATATTGTTCAGTGCTTCCGGATTCTTGCCGTTCAGCACCTCTTCTTCGGCGGCTTTGTAGGCTTTGTCGATCTGCTTCTTGAAATCCGGACGGATGGGGACGTATTCGTTTTGACCTTCCATGTATTCCGTTCTGTCCCAAGTGATGGGCAGTGCCGGAGAGTCGTAGGCCGGACGTTTCATCTGGTCGATGTACCAGTCGGTCTGGAGGTAGCTCAGGTTACAGGTACGTGCGTCGGTGCGGAAGCCTTCGGTTTCTTGGTTGTACCACAACGGGAAGGTATCGTTATCACCGTTGGTATAGATGATCGGGTTGCCGCTTTCCTGAAGTGACATCAGGTAGTTCTGTCCGAAGTCGCGTGCCACGTAGCGTCCGCTGCGGTCGTGGTCGTCCCAGGTCTGGCTCGCCATCTGTATGGGTACGAGCAGGCAGACTGCCGACGTGAGGGCTGCTGCGGGGACTTCCTTCATGTAGTTGCGCAGCAGGTGTACGATGCCCGCCACACCCATGCCGATCCAGATGGCAAAGGCATAGAAGGAACCGGCGTAGGCATAGTCACGTTCGCGCGGCTGTCCGGGTGTCTGGTTGAGGTAAAGCACAATGGCGATACCGGTCATGAAGAACAGGAAGAATACCACCCAGAACTGCTGGATACCTTTCTGACCGCGCCATGCCTGCCAGAAGAGTCCGATGATTCCCAGTATGAGGGGGAGACAATAGAAAACGTTGTGTCCCTTGTTGTCTTTCAGTTCTTGCGGGAGCATGTTCTGGTCGCCATACAGAAGGTTGTCGATGAACGGTATGCCGGTGATCCAGTTGCCGTGTTCTATTTCGCCGCTGCTTTGGATGTCGTTCTGCCGTCCGGCAAAGTTCCACATGAAGTAGCGCCAGTACATGAAGTTGAGCTGGTAGGAGAAGAAGAACTTGATGTTGTCCCACTGGGTTGGCATGTTCACCATCAGCATCTCTCCGCATTGATCGTAGGGCACGTCGTAGCCGGTGATATCTTGCCAGGACTTATAGTAGGCGGTGTGTGCCGAGCTGTACATGCGGGGGAAGAGCATGTTTTGCGCGTATTCATATTCCACACGTCCCGGCAGTTCAACGTAAGAGTCTTTTTCGTCGGGTGAGGTTTTCTCTTTACGGACGTATTTGGTGTCTGTACTTTTCTGGCGGGGTACGCAATAGCCGTCTTCCACATCGAGGGCCACTTTCGAGGAGTAGGCCGGTCCGTAGAACAGCGGACGGGTTCCGTACTGTTCGCGTCCCAGATACTCACCCAGCGTGAAGATGTCTTCCGGGGAGTTCTGATCCATCGGTGTATTGGCTACCGAGCGGATCACGATCAGGGCATACGAGGAGTATCCCACCATGATCATCATCGTACAGAGCAGGGCGGTGTTCATGGTACGGGCCGACATGCGTATCTTTTCGTTCAGCTTTGACGCGAAGAGGTAGGCCGCCAGTACTCCCAGCACCAGGATACCGATGATGACAGCACTTGCTCCGTGCCCGTAGAAGGGGATACCGAGCATGGCGATGGTCAGCAGAAAAGAGAGGTTCATGCGGGTGCGGCTCTTCTCGTTGTAGCTTTCGTATATACCCCAGATGATGGCGGCTGCCAGCAGGGCTACATAAACGATGACACCGGTGTTGAACGGCATGCCCAGTGAGTTGACGAACAGCAGTTCGAACCAGCCGCCTACTTTTACGACACCGGGAACAATACCATAAAGTACGGCTGCCACCAATACCATGGAGCCGGCCAGTGCCAGCAGAGATCCTTTGGCGTTGGCGCCCGGCACTTTCTTGTAGTAGTATACCAGTACGATGGCCGGCAGACAGAGCAGGTTGAGCAGGTGCACACCGATGCTGAGCCCGGTCAGATAGGCGATCAGGATGATCCAGCGGTCGCTATGCGGCTGGTCGGCTACGTCTTCCCATTTCAATATCAGCCAGAAAACGATGGCCGTAAACATGGAAGAGTAGGCGTATACTTCGCCTTCTACGGCCGAAAACCAGAATGTATCGCTGAATGTATAGGCCAATGCGCCTACCAGTCCCGATCCCATGACGGTGATCAGTTGTCCGCGGGTGATGTTCGTTTCGTCTGTGATGACGAGTTTACGAACCAGGTGCGTGATGCTCCAGAAAAGGAACAGGATGCAGGCACCGCTCATCAGCGCACTCATGTAGTTCACCATTTTGGCTACCAGTGCCGGATCGCTGACGAATTGTGTGAAAAGGTTGGCGGTGAGCATAAAGAAGGGTGCTCCGGGGGGATGGCCTACTTCCAGTTTATAGGCGGTGGTGATGAATTCCGGGCAGTCCCAGAAACTGGCTGTGGGCTCTATCGTCATGCAATAGACGGTTGCGGCGATCAGGAAAGTGATCCAACCCACGAGGTTGTTTACGGTTTTGTACTGTTTCATTCAGACTATAGTTAGTTACATATTATCATGATACACGGGCGCAAAGATAATGATTTACGTGAAGATAGCCGTAGAAAGTGTAGAGTTTTAGGAGTTTGGAGGGGAGAATTAAGAAACGGTAACGGTTGGTCTTGAATTAATAATAAGAATAGTTGAAGAAGAATTATTGTATGGGAGAGCAAAGATCATGTTTCAAAAGACGTTCGTCTGATGCAACAAAGATAAGACGCTTTTTTCATCTGTGCAAATATTTCTACATTGTTTTAATTATCAGTCATTTATATCTTCCTTTGGCCTTCAGTGAGCAGAGCCAAAACCGTGTTTCAAAAAAGGAACGTCTTTTGAAACACAAGGGTCGTTCTATCTATCTAATTTACACAAACTTACCGCAAAATAAAAGCTGTATTCACAGCCTGCCATAGCCGGCCTGTCCATTCTTAATGGGAAGGCCTTGCTGAGTATGATCTATTTTATTCATTTTTAAACATTTGAGTTATGAATACGAAGACAAAACTTCTGTATGTAGGCTTTCGTGCGTTAAGCACATGCTGTCTGTACGCGGCTTTTTTAATGATAACATCGTGTGGCGACAATGTTGTGAACCCCGACAGCCCGGAACCGGACGGAGAGGATATGATTCCTGTTACGATCAGCCGGGTTGAGGATGGCAGCTATATGGAAAGTCATGTTGATACTCCCGACACAACCGGGGGAAGAACGCTTGTAGACGAATGGGTGCCGGTGAAAGAGCCACCCGCCAGCAGGGCCATACCCGCTGCCGTGCCTTACGAGGGGCCTTCAGCGGTACGGATGACGCTCCGCGAAGAGCCACAAGTCACTACCCGGGCCTCTACATTGGGCAACGACATTTATTTCCGGTTGATCGCTTTCCGTAAAGTAGGCAGCAATTACGTATTCCAGTCGGCTGCGGATTTTACGACGAACGGGGCTTCCGCTCCCACACTCAGGCTAGGAAATCTGCTCACCAGAGCAGGAACTGTCCGTGTGATCGGATACTCGTTCAATAGTACGGCAGGGATGGGAACGATCCCTTCATCCTATACTTATAACAGTACTTCCGTCACTATCCCGAATATGAACAGTGACTTTATGGTCTATGACTCGGGGGACATAGCGAATGTGAGCACAATCAGCCACAACCTGTCGGTTAGTTTCACGCAAAAACTCTGCAAGCTGACGGTTAAACTATCCTTGTCGCAGTTTGGGAGCAACACGTTTACCAACTGTACGGGGGTATATGTTTCTCAGGGCGGCAATACGTCTGCCTGGACGATAGGTCCCTCTACAAATAATGTAAGTGCCAATACCGGAAATACACCTACATTCAATATAGCCAATAATTCGACTGCCACTGTACGGTTAGTCCCTTTTTCGGGTTCCCGGGCAATCACGGTACATATCGGTACGTTGAAACTTAGTAATTACTTCAATGCGAATAACCGGAATATCACCTCAAGCCAGAATGTACAGTTGCTGCCGGGAAAGAGTTATACCATTACACTGAAGTTTGAGTTAGGGGTACAATTGGCGGCAAGCGACATTAACCTGACACAAAACGGATGTACGGCAAGTGATAAAAATTATTTGGCGAAGTTAAGATGGGCCACAGGAAATTTGAAGAGTACCGGAAATACGAATTACGTATGGACTTCTTCAACAGATAGAGGTTATTATTATACATTTTATAGCACTTATACAGGGAACAAAACAACCAATAACACAGATCCATGTTCTAAATTGAATACTGCGTACTATGGTACAGGGTGGCGTACTCCATCTGAAAATGACTACATTTCATTATCCCGATGTACAGATAAGGTGTTGACAAATGGTGGCATGTGGTTTATGAATAAAAGTATTGGTGTTTTTCTATTAGCTTCTGGAGGAATTGGTTGGGGTGGAAGTAGTTCGACTGGTGATCCTACTAGTGATGGGGGTACAGGAGGACAGTATTGGAGTTCGACATATAATAAAAACGATGCTAAACGCTTGGTCTTTGCTAATGGTTCAGCAGGAATAGGCCTTGATTATTTGGCATCCGGGCTGGCAGTTCGTTGTGTTAAATAATTAATTGTTATTCATGACCAAGATCTTCAAAGGTATATAAATTACGGATTGATTAGGTCTTTTGAATAATAAAAGCCACTAAATAAAGACTTTTGTACAACACGCACATAATTAGATTATTGGACAATTTTTGAGAAGAAGTGGAGATCAATTTATGAACCACCCTTTTATGGACCAAGAAGGTTGACTAAGATGCAAATTTAACTTTGGAGAATGATGTTTCAAAAGACGTACGTCTGATGCAACAAAGATAGGTCGCTTTTTTCGTCTGTGCAAATCTTTTTACATCATTTTAATTATCAGCCATTTATCTATCCTCCTTGCATCCAGTGCGGAGAGTAAAAATGATGTTTCAAAAGACGTACGTTTTTTGAAACACCATTGTGTATTCAAGACCGTCATATCTGATTGTAATACACAAACTTACGCATAATAAAAGTTGTATCAAACAGTCTTTCCGGACTTATACGAAGATGTATAGGTCCGCAATGCATCTTTGATACGATTATTCACTTTAATATCTTAGTATATGAATAGAACTTTTATTATGCGAGAATGTCTCGGTAAAGCCTTATGGCTGTGTTTTTGCCTTTCGATAGCAGGATGTGCCGAAGATGACAGAATGACTCCCCTGTCTGCTGACAGCGGGAATACTGCCGACGAGTTAATTCCTATCCATATCAGTCTGACAGGTGACAACGACTATCATTCTTCCTCTTTTAACGACGCTTCGACCCGTAGCCACTCTCCCCTGATCGCCGAATGGGTGGGAGTAAAAGCTTTCTCCCCTACACGCACAGGAGAGCAACCGGACTACGAAGGTCCCCGGATAGCCTCGATGGAACTGACGGAAGATACCCTGCCCCGTGTAAGTACCCGTGCAACAGTGCCTGTGGGAGTCTATTTCCGGCTGATTGTTTTCCGGAAGTCCGGAAATAACTATGTCTTCCAGTCGGCTGCCGATTACGCCTCCAATGGTACGGGCACTCCTGTACTCAAACAAGGGAAATTGCTGACACGCTCCGGAACGATACGTGTGGTGGGCTACTCCTTTAATACCACTGCCGACTTGGGAACTATACCCGCATCATATACTTACAACAGCAGTACAGTGTCTATCCCTGACATGACCAAGGACTTCATGACCTTCGATTCCGGAGATATAACAAATGTAAATAGCCTGAGCCACAATCTTCTTCCGGTGAGTTTCAGCCAGAAGCTATGTAAATTGACGATTACCATCAGTCCTACCGGATTTCCAAGCAATACGATCACCAATTGCACGGGTGTATACGTAAAGCAAGGTGGAAATTCCACATCATGGAAGATCGGTCCTTCGACCAATGTGGTAGCCGCCAACACGAATAATACGGCGGCATTCAGTCCGAGCACGGCCCTGAGTACAACCATACGCATGGTTCCGTTTGCAGGGGCCAGAACGATTACAGTGCATTTCAATACGCTGACAATAAGCGGACGGACCATTCCCAATAATACGGAAATCACCTCCACCCAAAGCATACAGTTGAAAGAGGGAAAAAGCTATACGATGAAAATACAGTTTAAGAAAACCATCGGAATTAATGTACCCTCCGGAAGTATCAATTTAACTACAAATGGTTGTTCCTCAGCCGATAAGACAGCGTTAGCCAAGCTGATCTGGGCAGACGGGAATCTGAAAAGCACCGGATCTGCTAATTATGTGTGGGGGACTTATTCAGAATATGGATATTATTACACATGGAAAAGTACATATACGGGAAATACATCACTCAATAATACCGATCCTTGCCCAAAACTTAAAAGTGATTACGGAACGGGGTGGCGTACCCCTTCAAAAGATGAAATGGACAAGTTATCCAGATGTACGAATAAAGCTGTTGTAACCAACGGAGGTAATAAGGGATTTTGGTTTATGAACTCAACAATAGGACTTTTCTTACCATTTGGTGGATCTCACGGTGGCGCTACAGGAAGTAAGACAACTCCTCCAGGCAATGCCGGTTCAGAAGGAGCTTACTGGTGCCTTGATGCTAATGGTTCAACATATGGTTATCTACTATATTTTACTACTGGTGGTGAATCCCGAACAGGCCACTATCCAAAGACTAATGGACAATCTGTCCGTTGCGTGAAAAACAAATAATAATATTCACTTTTAAACTTAACAAATCATGAAAACCGAACTTAAAGGCTGGCTTGCGGACAATACCGTGACCACCGACAACAAAGAAGACAAAATCTTGGTATTAGAAAGCGCCGGAAACCTGACACTATCCGATGTACTGGATGAAATGAAGAAAGAAGATACCGGCTTGCGGGCAGAGACTTTAAAGCATGCCGTCGACCTCTTTCAGCGTACGGTATCGGAATTGGTACTGAACGGATACTCTGTCAATACGGGGCTTTTTCGTGCCGTACCACAGTTTCGCGGTGTTATAGACGGTGGAGTATGGAATCCTGAGAGAAATTCTATCTATGTTTCTTTCAATCAAGATAAGGATTTACGTGAAACTATCGCACGGACCGGCGTGAAAATTCTGGGAGCCAAAGGTGACCCGGCCTACTTCATCGGCGGTGAAGACGCTGCTACCCGAGCTACGGATGGTAGTGCAACTGCCGGACGTAACTATCGTCTGCAAGGAAAGAATATTAAAGTAACTGGTACAGACTCTGCAGTGGGTATCGTATTGATTGATGAGAAAGGTACGGAAACAAAGTTGCCGATGGATATGATCGCCGTAAACAACCCTTCGGAAGTATTGGTGCTACTTCCTGCGGACTTAAAAGACGGAGTCTATGAATTACGACTGACTACCCAGTTTTCAACCGGTAATAAGTTGCTGAAAGTACCTCGTACAGTGATACGTAGCCTGGTTATTGGTCTTCCTTCGGGAGGGGATGGTGATATTGTAGATGATCCTACAGCCTGATTCTTGGGAAAGAGGTTTTCCTTACTCGGGGAAACCTTGCTTCCCGGTGGAGGGAAACTATCGTTCCTTGGCTTAGGAAAGAGGATTGTGCAAAAACTCCGCCCTGCATCACTTCACATAAAAGATGAAGCAATGCAGGGCGGAGTTTTTCTATGGAATAAGGCGTCCTTTGTCAGGCTTTGCCATCCTCGTGGCAATGACAATGCTCGCCCAGCACCCGGTGAGGCAGTGTGCCGTGTCCCAGCAGCTCGATCGGGCAGTTGAAGTTCCGTTCCAGCCATTCGGTGTTGACGCTTGCGGCCGGGTGATAGTCCAGTGTTTCGTTCACGCAGGCGATGTTCTTTACCTGTTGCAGCACCGTCCCGATGTCATGGCTGACGAGGATGATGGCGCAGTCGCGGTTGATCTCCGCCAGCAGCTGGTAGAGGCGGGCTTCGAAGCGCTTGTCGATGTAGGTGCTCGGCTCGTCGAGAATAAGCAGTTGCGGGTCGCTGATAATGGCTCGTCCCAGCAGGGCGCGTTGCAGTTGTCCGCCGCTCAGCTGTCCGATGGCCCGGTGTTCAAGTCCCTCGAGTCCCATGCGGTGGATCACTTGTCGGGCTTTCTCGCGGTGACGGTCATTGAAACGGCCGGTCAGCGACTTCTTGGAGCTGAGTCCCGAGAGGACTACCTCGAGAACCGAGATGGGGAAGGAGCGGTCGATCGAGTTGTACTGCGGGAGATAGCCCGTCGTGAGTGGTTCGTGATATTTGATGATTTCTCCTCCTGTGGGGCGAAGCAGTCCCAGAATGCATTTGATAAGAGTTGTCTTGCCTCCGCCGTTGGGCCCGATGATGCCGAGGAAATCGTGCTCGTAGACCTCCAGATCGACATCGTGGAGCACCGTGCGTCCGTCATAGGCGGCGGAGAGTCCTCTGATGGAGAGGAGGGGGGAGGAAGTCGCTGCTTCCGTATGCTTGTGGGGTTTTCTTTCTTTATCCATGAATTGCTTGAGGTTGGTTATTAGTATCCGGGTTCACCACGGAGGCTTCTTGCCACATTCAGCATCTCTTCTTCCCAGTCGTACGAAAGGGGATTGATGGAGATCACCTGGGTGCCGGTCTGCTTCGCGATGATTTCGGCGTTTCGGCGGTCAAATTCCGGTTGGACGAAAATGACGCGTACCCCTTCCTTTTTACAGAGATCCATCAGCCCTTTCAGGTGGGCGGGCGACGGCTCTTTGCCTCCCTCTTCGATACTGATCTGATGCAGTCCGTAGTCGCGGGCGAAGTAGGAGAGTGCCGGATGGTAGATGATGAAGGCACGGTCGGCGCCGGGCACCGACAACGTTTGCCGGATCAGGCTGTCTGTCTGCTCGATGCGTTGGCAGAGCGAGTCATAGCGAGCCTTGTAGTATGCTTCGTTCCCTTTGTCGAGTACGGTGAGCGCCTTGAATGTATTTCCGGCTATGATCAACGCGTTGGCGGTGGAGTTCCAGATGTGCGGCTCCACACCTCCTTCATGGCGGTGGTCGCCGTGATCGAAGGCGGACTCAAAGATCAGGTCCACCCCTGTTGAGGTGTCGAACACCTGGATATGAGGAGTATTGTTCATCAACCGGTCCATCCACGAGCGTTCGAATCCGATATAGCCGATGCGCAGATATGCCTCACTTTCACCCAGCGATACCAGTTGCTGCGGGGTGGGGTCGTAAGTCTCGGGGCTGCTGCCTTTGGGCACCATGCTGCGTACGGTGAACTTATCTCCGGCAATGGCTTCGGTGAAGTACCGTTGCGGTTCCATCGTGACGGTGATGATCCGCTCTCCCGCATCGCCTTTCCCGCGGCCGGAACAGGCGGAAAGGAGCAGGAGGAAAAGGAAGAGAACAGTCTGTCCTCTCATTCCTCTCCCGGGGATATGGGTTACTATTGACTGATGTGTTCGATTCATTCTCATAATGTTTATCCTTTCTGTTTTAATGTGGGTTGCGCGTTACATTGCGTTACGGCCGGAGAGTCCTGGGATCTCTTCTTTGCCCTCAGTATCTCCCTTTTGCCTCCCGGAGGTCCGGGCAGACGTTCAACGATGAATCCTGCCGCTTGCAACATCCTTCTTACCACTCCTTTAGCGCAATAAGTGGTCAGTATTCCTTCTTCTTCCATCATAACGTACAGCTCATCGAATAGTTCTTGCGTCCACATCTCAGGTTGTTTCTCCGGTGCGAAGGCATCGAAATAAAGGAGGGAGAATAACGATGTACGGTCAGTGATCAATGATGAACGGTCCATGATTGTGAAGTCTCCCTGTATCTTCCTCAGGGTGAAATGCGGAGTGATCCGCACGTCTTCTCCCCAGGGCGATGTATGGAGGGCTTTCATCCATTGCGCGGCCTGTTCATCGCCGGTCGTTAATCGTTGTTCACCATCCCCTCCCGGTCGGTCGTTATATCTCAGTTTCTCTACCGTTTCCCATGGCAGCGGGTAAAGCTCGATGCCCGTATAATGGATCTGTCTGCCCGATCTTTCCGCTTCAATCAGTGTGAGCAATGCGTTCAGCCCCGTTCCGAAACCGATTTCAAGGATATGGGGTGCAGGAGAAGCAGAGGCTTTCAGGCCCATGTCGATAAAGATATGAGAGGACTCCGTCAGAGCCCCTTTCACGGAATGGTAGTGCTCGTTCAGCTCCGGAACGAAGAGGGTGGCACTTCCGTCGGCCGTATATTCAATGATTCTTTCCATATTCTTCTTTACATAACCAGGTTCAGGGCTTCCTGCATGGCTTTCAGCAGGATGATGTAGCGTATCAGTTTTCCGGCGAACATCGAAGCCGTGGTCAGCCATACATTGCTCCTCATATATCCGAGGGCTATGGATATCACTTCACCGATGGCGGGCAGAAAGGCGAAGAACGCCATCAAAGCGCCTTTCCCCTGAAGGAAGCGTTGCATCTTGTCTATCTTTTCCTTCTTGACCTTGAAGTATTTCTCGATCCAGTCTATCCTGCCCAAGCGCCCCATATAGTAACAGGTCATCCCTCCGGCGGTGTTCCCCAGCGAGGCGGAAATGAGGCAAAGGGTAGGATCGAGTCCCAACTTTACCAGTCCCAGCAGCACGATCTCCGAACTGAACGGGACAATACTTCCGGCCAACAGTGCCGAAATGAACAGGCCGGGATATCCCCAGTCGATAAGTATCTGTGAAACGGTTTCTATAAAAGCGTCCATATATTAAAGCAGAATAAAGCGATAAGGGTAATCATCGAACCGATAAAGAAGAGGTTGGACGATTTGCTGTTGGTCAGTACAAACAAGTGTCCCACTAATATACTGATGCCTATCAGCAACAGCGAAAGCAGATTCATGCTCAGGGCGGGTTGCAACACAATGAACAGGAAGATGCAGAAGTTGAGGAAAATAAGAAAGTGCAGATAAGCGCGTGTCCGTATCTTATCCTCATATCCTGCCACGATGCAATGTATCGAACTGACTATGTAGAGGATGAATAGATAGCCCAGCGTGACGACTTCCCATAGTTGGAAGTCACGGCCGAAGTCAATGTCCCGGAAGTCGGCCAGATGGATGAACGGTTGGTAGAAAAGCTCTATTTCGTTGTGAAAAAAGGCATGTCCCAATAAGAACCAGTAGGGGATGCTCCAACCTATTATGGAACCGCAGAAACTGCGGAACGTGAGCGACTGAAAACCGGATGCACCCATCAGCCAGATGGGGATGAAGTACGTCAGCTGAGGAAACGCCACACTGCCGGCGCTCAGCAAAGCAAACGAATGGAACAGATAACCGGCAGGACGAGGCTGCTGATAGCTTTTGAACAGGAAATAGAGCGAAATGAGAAAGGTTACAGCAGCGACGTCGCCCGCATAGAGCAGGTGCATGCCGGGGCAGGCCGTGATGAGCAGAAAGTAAAGTGAGGTTTGTACGGATGCTCTCATGCGGATGATGGCAAACGTATTGTTCAGCTCTATCAGGAAATAGCCGATACCGGCAAAGAGCAAAAAGCTGACAATGCGGTTGGCCCATGCGGGTATGTTCACGATATTCCACAGCGGGTAGGACGACTCCTTAACTTCCAGTCCGGGCAGGAGAACGGAGGTCAGCACCCAACAGGCAATACACGTAAAGATAACGATGGGCAGCGTAAATCTGCCCGCCGTTATCCGTCCTTGTAATCTTTGATTCCTCATTATAAATCGAAGCCGATGTCGCGGCGATAATTCTTGTCTTTGAAGTCAATCATGTCGGCCACTTTGTAGCATTGTGCCAGTGCGTCGGCCTTGTCGTTGCCATACGAGCAGATGGCAAGCACACGTCCGCCGGAGGTCACTGCCTGTCCGTCCTTCATGGCTGTTCCGGCATGAAACAGAATGCTGTCCGTTGCCCGGGCTGCTTCCAGTCCGTTGATGGCATATCCTTTCTGATAGGCTTCGGGGTATCCTCCGCTGACCATCATCACACAAGTGGCTGTACGCGGATCGATGACAAGCGATCGGGCGTCGAGGTTACCTTCGGCCACCCCTTCCAGCAGTTCTACCAGGTCGCTCTGTATGCGCAGCATGACACTTTCGGTTTCGGGATCACCCATACGGACATTGTATTCGATTACCATCGGTTCGCCTTTCACGTTGATCAGCCCCAGGAAGATGAATCCTTTATAGGTGATACCTTCCGCCTTTAGTCCGTTGACAGTCGGTTCGATGATGCGGGTACGTACCTTTTCCATAAACACTTCGTCGGCAAACGGAACGGGAGTCACACTGCCCATACCGCCGGTATTGAGCCCTTTGTCACCTTCGCCGATGCGTTTGTAGTCTTTGGCTACGGGCAGCACCTTATAGTGGTCGCCATCTGTCAGTACGAATACCGAACATTCGATACCGCTCAGGAACTCTTCAATGACAACGGTTGCCGAGGCATTGCCGAACATACCTCCGAGCATCTCTTTCAGTTCTTTCTTGGCTTCTTCGAGAGTCGGCAGAATCAATACTCCTTTTCCGGCACAAAGTCCGTCTGCTTTCAGCACATAAGGAGCTTCAAGTGTTTCGAGAAATGCCAGTCCTTCGTTCAGGGTATCGGCTGTCACGCTTTGGTAGCGGGCTGTCGGTATGTGGTGGCGGTGCATGAATTCTTTCGCGAACTCCTTACTGCCTTCCAGCCTGGCTCCTTCTTTCGACGGGCCGATAATGGCGATGTTTTTCAGGCAGGGGTTACTTTGGAAGTGGTCATAGATACCTTCTACCAACGGGTCTTCGGGGCCTACCACAATCATATCGATACTTTCTTCAAGAGCGAATGCCCCTAAAGCGGCGAAGTCGGTTGCTTTGATATTCACGTTTTCACCTACTTCACCGGTTCCGGCATTGCCGGGTGCAATGAACAGCTTCTCTACTTTCGGACTTTGGGCGATTTTCCATGCCAGGGCGTGTTCACGGCCGCCCGAACCTAATAGTAATATCTTCATGTCTTTTGAGGATTTATATCTTTATAAATAGTCTTCGAAATAACGGGTTATCTTTTCATGCAGATGTACACGGTCGCGGCCTGACACATTGTGCTTGTGGCACGGGTAGATGAAGAGGTCCGGATACGTGCGGGCATCGATGCACGCTTTCATAAACGAGAGGGTGTGCTGCGGCACGCAGGTGTCGTCGTGGTCATCGTGGATGATCATCAGATGTCCTTTCAGGTTGCCTGCCAGGTTTTTCAGGTTACACTCTTTATATCCTTTCGGATTGCTTTGCGGGGTATCCATATAGCGTTCTCCGTACATCACTTCGTAATACCCCCAGTCAATGACGGGACCGCCGGCCACGCCCACTTTAAATATTTCGGGATAGCGAAGGAGAAGGGCAGTGGTCATGTGACCGCCAAAGCTCCAGCCGTGTACTCCGATACGGTTCCCATCGACGTAGGGGAGGCTTTTCAGGAATTCGGTTCCTTTCACCTGGTCTCTTCCTTCTTCGATTCCCAACTGGCGGAAAGTTACATTCTCAAAATCGAGTCCCCGATTGCTACTTCCACGTCCGTCTACGGTAAACATGATGTAACCTTTGTTGGCCATATAGATATCCCAGCCTCGTGCACCGTTCTGCCAGCCGTTGGTGACCAGTTGTGCGTGAGGACCGCCGTATACGTATACGATAGCCGGGTATTTCTTGTTCGGATCGAAATCGGCCGGTTTTATTAATCGGTAATATAAGTCCGTCTTGCCATCTGCTGCTTTGATGGTACCTGTCTCGATACCCGGCATCTTGTAGCCGGTGAAAGGATCGGCTGCTGTGAGCAGATTGACGCTTTTACCACTTTGCACATCGATGATATTGATACTTCTCGGGACAGTCGGTGAGTTGTATTGGTCAATCAGGTAGCGTCCCGAAGGGCTCAACTGGCCGCTGTGTACGCCTTCTGCACTGCCCAGGGGAGTACGTGTTCCGGTTTTTGTATCCAGGCGGAACAGGTTGTTCTGCAATGGCGAGAACTCTGTGCTGGCAATAATAATCTCTTTTTTCTTGGTGTCGAAGCCCAGAACCTCTTTTACCAGCCAGTCTCCCTCGGTCAACTGACGGATTTGCCGGCCGTTCGTATCGTACAGGTAAAGGTGGCTGAAGCCATCTTTTTGGCTCTGGTAGATGAACTTGCTGTTATCCCAAGGCAGGAAAATGATAGGGTCCTGCGGCTCTACATACTTGTCGCTCTTCTCTTCAAAAAGAGTGGCCGTCAATTCGCCTGTTTCAACATCATATCGGCACAATTTGGCATGATTTTGATTGCGGTTCAACTCGATCAGATAAAGGCTCTTTTCATCCGGCGCCCAACTGATGTTAGTGAAATAGCGATCGGTCGGGTCTCCGGCATTGAGATAGATACTTTTGCCGGTAGTGGGGTTGTAGATGCCTACTTTTACCTGGTGGCTGGTCATCCCTGCCATCGGGTAGCGGATGTTGTTGACTTCGGCAATGGGAGCTGTGACATCGACCAGGGGATATTGGGCTACCATACTTTGATCCATCCGATAGAATGCGAGCAGATTGCCCGAGGGACTCCAGAAAGTTCCTTTCTTAATTCCGAATTCGTTGCGATGAACAGACTGGCCGCATACGATACCTTCCGGTTCGTTGGTTACGGCCCGATCGTCCACATACAGATTGTTGCCTATGGTATAGGCTACATGTCCCGTTTCAGGGTGATAATCTCTATTGGCACCTTCCTTTGGCAATGGACGTGTGCTGATAACCTCACGGTAGTCGAAATCGTATACGATGTATTTATCCGGCAGGGCGATCAGCATAAGGCTTTTCTTCGGCCATGGGAAACTGACATTGTAGAAGTGTTGCAACTTACCGTGATTTCCGGCTTCCAACGCCTTGTTTACTATGTTGCGGGTGGTGAGCGGTGTTTCTTTTCCATTTTTAGGGTTTATCATGAACACTGCTTCTATTCCCGGTTTGATACATTGGTCACCCCACCATTGCAGGCCGGATATATTCTCGGCAGAACGGTAGGTAGCTCCACCCGGAATCAGATCCTCCAAGGTCGGCATTTTCGGTTCTTGTGCCATAATGTTTGGTATTAGTAAAGATAAGAGCATTACTAACAAAGCACTCTTTTGTTTACTGTTGGTTTTCATGATTTGCTTTATCATTATTTAAATCCTTTGATTTATACTCTGTCTGATTTCGTCGTTTCCGGGCGGATGACAGCGTCATACTTTGGTACCGTATCGTTTATCTTCTATGACTGCCTGTTCATCCGTCTGCATATTTGTGTTCGGAACGGTTTAGTCCTCCTGGGGCTTTTTGATTTTGGGCTCACGGTTGCCTTTGAATTCTCTCGGTCTTCTGTCTCCGTATTCCGAATTACGTTCTTCGCGTGGTCTTCTTTCTCCTCTGAAACCGCCTTCCTCCCGGCGCGGCTTGAACTCTCTTCTTTCCTTCGGAGCACGTTCACCGTTTTCATCACCGCCTTCCTGGCTTTTGAATTCCTTATATTTACCGTCGAAAATCTGATATTTACGGAATTCACATTCCAAAGGACCGTTGAATAAAGGAGTTTTTACGCTCGGTTTCAGGCCAATCTGATCGAAACACTCTTCACGATAAGAAAGTATCCATGCATCGTTACCCACAAAAGCGTGTTTCAGGCGTTCGCCGATCATATTGTACAGTCCCAGCAAGTCGTTGGTCGAAATACGTTCTCCGTAAGGGGGATTGGTTATAATGATCGATTTTTCAGCCGGCTGTTCGAATTGCTGGAACGGTTGCAATTTCAGGATAATGTCTTTTGATACCCCTGCTGCCTTCACGTTGTGCGTTGCGATTTCGTTGGCTTTGGGATTGTTGTCATAACCGTATATCTTGTGGGTAAATTCACGTTCCTGACTGTCGTCGTTGTAGATCCGGTCGAACAGGTTTTGATCGAAATCTCCCCATTTTTCAAAAGCAAACTCTTTGCGAAACACTCCCGGCGCGATATTACGGGCAATCAGGGCTGCTTCAATGGGAATAGTACCTGAACCGCACATCGGGTCAATCAGGTCGCATTCGCCTTTCCATCCGGTCATCAAAATCATACCGGCGGCCAGAACTTCATTTAATGGAGCTTCTACGGCTTCCTGACGGTAACCTCTGCGGTGGAGTGATTCGCCCGATGAATCGAGTGAAAGCGTACAGGTAGTCTGTGCAATGTGTATATTCAGTAGTACATCCGGTCTGCTGATACGCACAGAAGGACGTTTTCCATTCAATTCGCGGAAATAATCGACAATGGCATCTTTTACTTTGTATGAGACAAACTTGGAGTGGCGGAATTCATCGCTGAATACTACTGCGTCGACAGCAAAGGTTTTGTCTACATCCAGGATTTCTTCCCAACGGATGGCTTTGATTTGTTCATATACAGCATCAGCGTCTTTTGCGGTGAAGTGCTTAATTGGTTTTAAAATACGGATTGCGGTACGCAGGCAGAAATTTGCTTTGTACATCATCTCCTTGTCACCGGTAAACGAGACCATGCGGCGGCCTATTTGTACGTCGTTTGCCCCAAGTGTTGTCAATTCCTCAGCCAGTATCTCTTCCAGTCCCTGAAAGGTTTTGGCAATCATTTCAAATTGTTCGCTCATAAAAATGGATAACATGCCAGTATGCTAATGTTCCGGTAATGAACCGGGCGACCGGCGCTTTAATGTTGTTAATTATATTATTTTTTCGCTTTTGTCTGTACGATTCTTGCCCCTGCCGGTATGTTCTCTGTCACCCAGATGTTACCGCCTACGGTCGCATCACGCCCGATGGTAATCCGGCCCAGAATGGTGGCATTGGAGTATACAATCACGTTATCTTCCAGAATCGGATGACGTGGAATGCCTTTAATAGGTTTGCCGTCAGCATCCAGGGGGAAGCTTCTGGCACCCAATGTCACTCCCTGATAGAGTTTCACATTATTACCGATGATACTTGTCGCACCAATCACTACACCGGTTCCATGGTCGATCGTGAAATGTGTGCCGATTCTTGCTCCCGGATGTATGTCGATACCGGTTTCGCTATGTGCCATTTCGGTGATGATACGGGGGATAAGCGGTACACCTAATTCCAGAAGTTCGTGGGCGATGCGATAGTTGCTGATGGCTTTGATGGCCGGATAGCAGAAGATCACTTCACCAAAACTTTGTGCAGCCGGGTCACCGTTGTAAGCAGCTTCCACATCTGTAGCCAGGACACGGCGCAAGTGCGGTAGTTTGCTGATAAACTTGGCAGCCAGGCGCGCTGCTTCTTCACGTTTGGCCTCGGTACATTCATCGCACCGGTCACCATTACCGAAACATAAACCGGCGAGAATCTGCTCTGTTAGCAGATTGAACAGCTTTTCTACATTGACACCAATGTGGTAATTGATAGTCCGGCTGTTGACTGTTGAGTTTCCGTAATATCCGGGAAAGAGAATGGAACGCGCTAATTCGATAACATCGCACAATACCCGTGGCGAGGGTAGTGGCTCACCGTCTTTATGTTGGTGAAACAGTCCTTTGTATGATTCGCTTTCCGATAGCTCATCGACTGTCTGTGTCAGGATGTGAGTGAAGTTCAGTGGACTCATTATGAGACTATTCTAATTATATTGGCTACAAAGATATGAATAATTGCGCATAAAAAGTAGTACGTTTGTTATCGAATTTAAAAAAAGGATGTATTTTTGTTGGGTATTACACGATAAATCAAAACAATGAGGCATAGAGCAAACCTGGCAATTGTATTTTTTTGTTTGTTATTACCGTTAACAGGCTGTAAGCAAAAAATAAACCGTTCTGATTCCGCTTTTGGGGGTATGAGCATAGACTCTGTGGAACGTTGTGCTCAGGATTCATTGTTTAGTAATACCCGATATTCACGTTCTTTGTTGCGACACGCCATGGCGGATGCTCCGGATAGCCTGTCTTATTATTACCTTTTGTCATTTTATTCCAAATCTTATTTTGTTACGGCAGACTTTGATTCAGTCTTGTATTACAATCGGCTTGTGAAGCGCTTTTGTAATGAAGTGGAGCTTTCCGCGGAAGTGCATGATCTGCTTTCGACTGTTTATAATATGGAAGGCAACGTCTTGATGCAGTGCACTCAGCCCGATTCGGCTATTATCTCCTATAAAAAAGCCTACGAAGAAAGGCTTCAAGGACAACAAACGGACTATCTACCGGACTTGTGCATAAATTTGGCTGATGCCAATGTGCATAAGGGAGATTATGCGTATGCCGCTTATTATTATCGTCGCGCACTGTTCATTTGTGATTCTCTCGGATTGCCCGATCGTAATAAATTTCCGGTTTACTATGGTCTCGGACAGACTTATATGGAATTACGTGATTTTGAGCTTTCCAATCATTATTATGAACTTGCAGGAAACTTTTTTCCTCAGATGAGCGTGTCTGAGAAATGGACTTACCTGAATAACCGGGGAAACCATTTTTATTATAAAAAAGACTATCCGCAGGCTGTTCATTATATTGGGCGTGCATTAGAGGTCGTGAAGTCTTATCCTCAAATGGTTTTTGAACAGAATTTGTGTAAGGCAAATCTTGGAGAACTTTATGTGATTACCAATAAACTGGATTCAGCGCAATTATATCTGGACGAGAGCTATCGCTTCTTTTCCGGAATCGGGAATCAATCGGCGCTTTATTACATAGAGACTCAAATGATCGAGCTTGCACTTAAAAAGGGAAATGTCGCTCTTGCCGGAGATATAATCAGACGATCAGCCGATTACGGGCATATAGATGCCAATATGATCAATATCCGTAATCACTATCTACAGCATTATTACGAGCAGGTGGGAAACTATAAAAAGGCTTATGAATATCAGAAACACGATCTTCAACTTAATGATTCCATCCGTAATGAACGTGTCAGGACGCGTGTAGCCGAACTGGATATGCGTTACCGGCAGGATACGATTGTGATGCGGAAAGAATTGGTGATCGAGAAACAAAAAGGAGAGATGGAGGTGCTGAAACTGACAACCTATATATGGGCTCTGATCGGTATTGTATCTGTTATTGTAGCGGGACTTGTTTATTGGTATATGAAGAAGAAACGCATGTTTCTTCAGGAACGGCATATCAACCAGATCAGCCGTTTCCGTATGGAGAATATCCGGAATCGTCTTTCACCGCATTTCACGTTTAATGTATTGAATCGTGAGATCAGTCGGTTTAGGGATGGGGAAACGTTGTGTGGTGATCTGACAGAATTGGTGAAACTACTTCGTAAGAGCTTGGAATTGACAGAGAAACTCAGTATTTCTCTTTATGATGAACTGGAATTTGTGAAGACTTACATCCATCTTGAGCAAGGACGTCTCGGAAGTGATTTTTCAATGGATGTGAAGATCGAGGAAGACTTGGATATTCAGCAGGTTGTCATTCCTTCAATGGTAGTACAGATACCGGTGGAGAATGCATTGAAACATGGATTGGCCGGAATTGACGGTTTGAAGTTACTTGGTATATCTGTTTGCCGAAAGGGAAGTGGAATCCTTATTGATATTTGCGATAATGGACGTGGATATTCTCCACAAACTTTATCATCTACACGTGGAACAGGAACAGGGTTGAAAGTGCTTTATCAGACTATTCAGCTATTGAATGATAAGAATCGCGAGAAAATACGTTTTGAAATCAAGAATCTGGTGAATAATGGACAGACCGGAACACAAGTTCTAATCTATATACCATTGGATTATTCTTACAATTTATAAAGATAGGAAATTATGTATAAGGTGATCATTATAGATGATGAGAAGGCGGCTATTGAGACCTTACGCCGGGATCTGGAGGTGCAGACTGATCTGGAAATAAAAGGGACTGCCGGCAATGGGGCAAAAGGGAAGAAACTTATTATGGATATACATCCCGATCTTTTGTTCCTGGACATAGAGTTGCCCGATATTCAGGGAATCCGTTTGCTTAGTGAGATTCGTGAACAGGTGTTGTGGGATATGAAAGTCGTTTTCTATACTGCCTATGATAAATATCTGTTGCAGGCCTTGCGCGAATCGGCTTTTGATTATTTACTGAAGCCTTATGATATAGAAGAACTGAATTTGATTATTGAACGTTACCGCAAGACGATGGCTTCTGCTCGGCCTCTGCCTTCTTTTGCTTCTGCTGTGGGTACTTTGATGCCCGGTAGAGATTTGTTTATGATTAGTACAGTAACGGGATTTAGATTTCTTCGTCTTGAAGAAATAGGTTATTTTGAATATCTGAAAGATAAGAGGCTGTGGCAAGTGGAACTTTTTAATCAAACGAAACTTTGTCTGAAAAAAAATACGACTGCCGGTGATATAATCGGCTATTCCGACGCATTTGTACAAATCAGTCAGTCGGCTATTATCAACATCAATTATCTGGCAATGATAAAGAGCAAACAGTGCTTACTCTATCCTCCTTTTAGTGATAAAGAAGACTTGATTATTTCACGCGGATTCTTGAAAGAACTACAAGAGCGCTTTTGTATAATTTGAAGTTTTTCTGTCGGATAGACTCTTATTTTACCGCTTATACTCTGACTGTAACCATATAATCGGCTTTCAGATAAAAAAGGGTTGCTATGCTTTTACTTTGATTGTATCTTTGTGAGGTACGATTACTCTTAAAAACAACTGAGATGAACAGTGTTAAACAATTAAACAACTCTCTTGATAGTTAACTGGTTGGGTAAAGCCGGAGCTTTTTGTGAAAAAACTCCGGCTATTTTATGATGTTGTTATCTCAAATAATCTTTTTTATTTCTTCTTTATGTTTCACGTGACACAAAAAAAGACCGAAGCTGTTAGCAACGGTCTTTTTTAGAGTATTTAATGTGTTAGATCTTTAAGAAAGAGTAAAGTGTTTGGAGATTATAGATTAGGGTTATCCATTGTAACGGTCATCTCCGGAGCCAGTATAAATTCACTTTTCCGGTTATTCCATTTATAATAGTTTGTGGTAATGGTTTTGCCTTCGTACGTATAGCGAACCAGCAAATCGTTCTCCCAATTATTTTTATTGCTGTTCCATTTCATAGTCTGACTTTCAATCATGCGTTTATTGTCATCGTATTTATAGTTATATTTCATATAATTGGCTAGGGAAGAGCCTTCTTTCTTATAAACGGTTTGTCCTATTAACATGCCGTTTTCTTCTTCGGAGTTATAAATAAGATTGTTATCATAGTTCCGGGCGGAAACTGCAACGCTGCTTACCAAAAGAACTGCTGACAATGCTACTGTTTTTAAAAATCCTGTTGTTTTCATGATATCTGTTTTTAAGTCTTTAAATTGTCATATTTCTACCATTTGTTGGCTTTAACGGTGGCAAAGTTACATATTAAACGGATATAAATGCATAAAATCGAAAGAATTTTATCATATTGTCAGTATTAGGACCTTTGAGTTACTTTCTTTTTGATAAGTATGCTGACAAAAAGATATCCGGCAGATTGTTTGCCGGATATTTATATAAACAGTAAGCATTTTTAGATGGATCTTTCATAGCTTTCTGTACGAATGGTTAATGATTGTTATCAATGTGCCTCCAGCCAGTTTGTACCCCATCCGCAATCTGCTTTTAAGGGAACATGCATACGATAGGCTTTCTCCATTTCCTCAATAACCACTTGCTCTACTATTTCTTTCTCTTTTGCCGGTACACTGAAATTCAGCTCATCGTGTACTTGCAAAATCATTTTTGCTTTCAGGCCTTCTGCTTTGAAACGTTCATAAATACGTGCCATAGCAACTTTGATTATGTCAGCTGCGCTTCCCTGTATCGGAGCATTGATGGCATTTCGCTCTGCGTATCCGCGTACTACGGCATTACGGGAGTTAATATCCGGTAAAAAGCGTTTGCGATGGAAAATCGTTTCCACATAACCGTGCTCGCGTGCCACCTGGATACTCTTGTCCATATAGGATTTTACTTGCGGATAGGTTTCAAAATAACCGTCTATCAGCTCTTTGGCTTCTTTGCGGTCGACATTCATGCGTTCCGCCAGGCCAAATACGGAGATACCGTAGATAATACCGAAATTGGCAGTCTTGGCCTTACGGCGCATATCGGCGGTAACCTCTTTTATATCTACCTTATAAATCTTGGCAGCTGTAGCCGCATGAATATCATAGCCACTGAGGAAAGCATCGATCATGTTTTTGTCTTCACTCAGGTGTGCCATTATGCGTAGCTCAATCTGTGAATAGTCGGCGGAGAAGAAACTGCAACCATCATCCGGAATAAAAGCTTTGCGTATCTCTTTACCGTCTTCGTCCCGGATCGGGATATTCTGCAGGTTAGGGTTACTTGAACTCAATCTTCCTGTTGCGGTAACGGTCTGGTTAAAGGAGGTGTGTATACGTCCGGTTTTGGGATTGATCAATTGCGGCAGAGCGTCGATATAAGTACTTAATAGTTTCTTAAGTCCCCGGTATTCCAAAATCTTACCGATAATATCGTGCTTATTTCGCAAGCTCTCCAATACCTCTTCTGAGGTGACGTACTGTCCGGTTTTTGTTTTTTTAGCTTTCTCTACTATTTTCAATTTATCAAAAAGTATCTCTCCTACCTGTTTGGGAGATGCAATGTTGAATTCTCCTTCGGCGAGAGTATAAATTTCTTTTTCGATACTTTGCAGTCTCGTAGTGAAGTGTTCCGACGATTGTTTCAGAGCCTCCGTATCTAAACGCACTCCGTTGCTCTCGATATTGACAAGAACAGGGACCAGAGGCATTTCGATTTCATAGAATAACTTCTCGGCATCATTTTTCTTTAATTCCTGTTCCAGTATATTTTTAAGTTTTAGTGTAACGTCTGCATCTTCGCAGGCGTACAGATAAACTTCTTGAGGGGAGAGGTCGCGCATATTTTTCTGCCCTTTGCCTTTTGGCCCTATTAACTCTTCAATATGTATGGTTTGATAATGCAGATAGATTTCGGCCAGATAATCCATGTTATGACGGAGTTCGGGTTGGAGGACATAATGTGCTACCATGGTATCGAAGAGTTTACCTCGGACTTCAATCCCATAGTTTTGCAGAACGAGCATGTCGTACTTTATATTCTGACCGACCTTGAGTGACTTCTCGTTTTTGAAGACAGGTTCGAACTCCCGAACGATTTTGATTGCCTCTTCCCGTTCGGCAGGTACCGGAACGTAAAATGCCTGATTTTCGGTAATACTAAAACTCATTCCAACCAATTCTGCATCCATTGGATCCGTTCCGGTGGTTTCCGTATCTAACGCAAGAATTTCGGATGTAAGTAGTTTTTTAATAATTTCGTTTCTTTTCTCCTCTGTATCAATTAATTGGTAGTCGTAGCTTAATGAATTTAAGCTTTCCAGATTTGATTTTTTTTCTTCATTCGTATGATCGGGCGTAAATTCTTCAAAGAGATTGCCTTGAACCGGGCCGTTTTCCTGATTAAATAATGTACCGGCGATAGGGGAGGCGGGTGATGATTCTTTTTTGAATATCCGTTCCATCAGTGTGCGGAATTCCAGCTCTTCAAATATTTTACGCAACGTGTCCTCATCTGCTTGTTCCCGGACGAGTGAGTTCATATCGAGCCGGATAGGTACATCCACTTTGATTGTTGCCAGGAATTTGGAGAAAATAATCATTTCCCGATTCGTCTCGACTTTTGTCTTCAGTGCTCCTTTCAACTGATCGGTATGTTCAAGCAGATTTTCTATACTCCCAAACTCGGCAATTAATTTTTGGGCAGTTTTTTCTCCCACACCCGGACACCCCGGAATATTATCGGAAGAGTCGCCCATCAGTCCGAGCATATCTATCACTTGTGCCGGTGATTGAATATCGAATTTAGCTTTTACTTGTTCTACCCCCATAACTTCAAATTCTTTGTCTCCATATTTGGGGCGATACATAAATACATGATCCGTTACCAACTGACCATAGTCCTTGTCAGGAGTCATCATATAAGTAGTGATACCCTGATTGCCGGCTTCTGTTGCCAGAGTTCCGATTACATCGTCCGCTTCATATCCCGCTACCTCCAGGATGGGGATTCGGTAAGCCTTGATAATATCTTTTATAATAGGTACCGAAAGACGGATTGCTTCCGGAGTTTCTTCTCGTTGAGCTTTGTACTGTTCAAAAGCTTCGTGGCGGAATGTGGGTCCCGGTGGATCGAATGCAACTCCAATGTGGGTGGGGTTCTCTTTCTTCAGCACCTCTTCCAGGGTGTTGACGAATCCCAGTATGGCTGAAGTATTAAAACCCTTGGAATTAATGCGGGGATTTTTAATGAACGCATAGTACGCCCGATAGATAAGAGCATAAGCATCCAAGAGGAATAGTTTGCTGTTTTGATTCATATTTTTCAGTTTTTTCATGGTAAAAGTACAAAAAAATACCGTATTAACCGTTTTATTATTACTTTTGTGCTCAAATAGTGTGTGCATGGATAGCTTATCTTTAATAAAGTCCCCGATTACTACGGAGCTGGAAGATTTCAAAAATCTATTTGATAGTTCTCTGTCCAGTTCAAATCTTTTGCTTAATAATGTGATTGCTCACATCCGGCAGAGGAATGGTAAGATGATGCGCCCTATCCTTGTGTTGCTTGTAGCAAAGCTTTACGGAGAAATAAAGCCTGAGACATTACATGCGGCAGTATCCCTTGAACTTCTTCATACGGCAAGTCTGGTGCACGACGATGTGGTAGACGAAAGTACAGAACGTCGCGGACAGTTATCAGTGAATGCTATTTTTAATAATAAAGTAGCAGTGCTGGTAGGCGATTTTCTTTTGGCAACAAGTCTGGTGCATGCCGAACGTACTCGTAATCATGATATAATCGGTGTGGTAGCGTGTTTGGGACAAGATTTGGCAGAAGGGGAGATACTTCAACTCTCTAATGTCAGTAACCGGGAATACTCTGAAACTATTTACTTCGATGTGATCCGTAAGAAGACGGCTGCCCTTTTTGCCGCATGTACTAAAGCTGCTGCTCTTTCAGTAGAAGTTACCGATGAAAAGGCTGAATTTGCACGTCTTTTTGGTGAGAACATCGGAATTTGCTTTCAGATTAAAGACGATATATTCGATTATTTTGAGAGTAAGGAGATTGGAAAACCGACCGGAAATGATATGCTGGAAGGTAAGCTTACTCTACCTGCTTTATATGTACTGAATACCACGACTGATGCGTGGGCTCAGGAAATGGCCCTTAGGGTAAAAGCCGGTACGGCTACAGTAGACGAAATCACCCGTTTAATTGAGTTTATCAAGCAAAACGGGGGAATAGAATATGCTGTGAAAGTGATGTATGAATACAAAGAGCGTGCTCTTGACCTATTGCGCACTTTGCCGGATTCGGCAGTAAAAACCTCCTTGATTACCTACTTGGATTATGTGGTCGATCGTGATAAATAAGTTTCTTATTTATTTCAGTGTTCTCTTTTTCCATGGACTGTTTGGGTTCTCTGTGGCCTGACGGTAAAGACGGATGTATAGTTCCTGCTTCCTTTTTTCAGTAGCTTCCATTGCCTGTCCTAATAAGAAACTTTTTCCTACCTCAGTCCAATCATTAAAAGCTTGTATGCATTGTTGTCCGGCCGAGCAAATATAGTTCCATGCAAGGCTTTCATCTATAAATCCCGCATCATAAGCTATGCGTGTCAGGCATACCATTCTTCCCATATCCCATGCAAGTACCCCTCTTTTTAGCTCCTCTTCTCCTATTTTGAAGGTTTGATCGGCTTTTATACAAGTGATGAAATGGTGCAGATTATTGCATTTGCGGATGAAAAGTTCTATGCCGAAAAAACGTTCGCGTATCTTTTCTTCCAGTTCTTTCGGATCATATTCGGCCACTAAAAAGGGTAGGAGAATGCTGAATGAAATGCGGTCGCCTTCATCATGCAGGAAATGAATCATTTCAATAACAGCCGTTTCATTTTTGATTCCGGGGTTTCTTAAAAGAAGTTTGGATAGGGTTTCTTTGCTTGCTCCGGTTGTCAGGCTGTCTACGTAGAAGTCTTCCTGTAAACTGGGAATCAGGCTGATTAGTAGATCCGTTTCTTTTGTGCTCTCTAAATTCTCCCTTTGTTGGTTCCGGTTGAATGGTTGAAATAATGCTTGTTCTGCCATACTCTTGTTTATTTTAATTCTTTGTTAACCGAAAAGCGTGAGAACTGTTGCTCTGTATCTTTCCTGGGGCTTCGGCAAGCCGTTATGATGATACAAGCAACAGTCTCACGCTCCATTCGATATATAACAAGAGTATATACGTGAAGGTGCGTGAGACCCGTTTGCTTATTACCTTTCATAACATGAATTTTGCCGAATTCCAGGAAAAAGATAATAATTGAAACGTTCTCTAATACAATGAATTAGCCTATTCTCTGTGGGCTAATATCTGCGCAAAGATAGAAAAATCTTCTGACTTCTCTGTAGCTAACTTTAGTTTTTCTTAAATAAAAATACCGTGTCACCCCACATGAATAAAGAGGACGACACGGCATGACATATTTGATTGCTAATGTAGCCTTTAGAAAAATTTCAGCTCTTCACCTTTAATTTCAGATAAAAGAAGATTAGCCAAACGGCTGGTTCCTAAGCGAAACAGCTCGTTGCTGAGCCATTCTTTACCCAATACTTCTTTTACGATGGTATAATAAATCAATGCATCGTTTACGGTATTGATGCCGCCTGCAGGTTTGAAACCGACTTTGTTTCCTGTCTGTTCGTAGTACTCTTTGATAGCTTGGCACATTACATAAGCTGCTTCCGGGGTTGCTGCCGGTTGCTGTTTTCCGGTGGATGTTTTGATGAAATCGGCTCCGGAATACATGGATAGGATAGAGGCTTTTTTAATGTTAGAGGCAGTCTTTAAAGCGCCTGTTTCGAGGATTACTTTCAGATGGTGTTCTTTGCAAGTCTCTTTTAATTCCATGATTTCTTCACACATCGTTTCGTAGTCGCCACTCAGAAATGCCCCTACGGGAATTACGATATCTATTTCATCGGCTCCGTCAGCCAATGCCATAGCTGTTTCTGCTATCTTTACTTCGGTAAATGTCTGAGAAGAGGGAAAGCCTCCTGATACACAGGCAATGTTTATACCTTCTACCTCAAGTGTGTCTTTTACTACTTGTGCAAAATTCGGATATACACAGATAGCTGCAACGTTCTTCAGGTCAGGGAATTCATCATCAAACCGATTTACTTTTTCAGTGAATCTCATGACACTTTCATCACTGTCTGTTGTATTGAGAGTGGTCAGGTCAATACAGTTGAAAAGGAATTTCTTCACTTCTTCCGTATTGTTTTCGGGAACCTTTTTCTCGATTAATGCAGCAACCTGAACCTGTACATCAGCATCATTCAGTTGCGTGTCATACTTGGCCAATGCCGTCAGGTACTTGTCTTGAGGGGTATCATTCATTTCCATGTTCACTCAGTTTTGGATTATTGATATGTCTTTTGTTGTCTCTTTGGGTTTTCTTTTCCAGATTTCGTGCAAATGCTTCTGTGAGGTTTACCCCGGTCTGGTTTGCGATGCAAAGGAGTACCCAGAGTACGTCCGTTATCTCGTCGCTGATATCGTCTTTTTCACCTTCCTTGAAAGATTGGTCTCCATATTTACGGGCCATGATACGTGCCAGTTCGCCTACTTCTTCGGTGAGAACTGCCATGTTGGTCAATTCGCTGAAATAACGTACACCGTATTTGTGTATCCATTCATCAACGGCTTTCTGTGCTTCTTCTAATGTCATTATTCCTTGTTTTTGGTATCGATGCAAATAGTTACAGGTCCGTCGTTCAATAACTCTACTTTCATGTCGGCTCCGAATTCTCCTGTTTTCACTTCTTTCCCTAATGCACAACTCAAATCATTGCAGAATTGTTCGTAAAGTGGGATTGAAATTTCCGGTTTAGCAGCCTTTATGTAGGATGGACGATTTCCTTTTTTAGTAGACGCATGTAGTGTGAATTGACTAATAACCAATATGTTACCTTCGTCTTCAAGGATTGATTTATTCATAACTCCGTTTTCGTCGTCAAAAATACGGAGATTTACGATTTTCTTGCATAACCAATCGATATCCTCCCAGCTGTCCGTCTCTTCGATGCCTACCAGGATCATCATTCCTTTCTGAATAGCCGATTTGCAGTGCCCGTCAATCGTGACTGATGCGTGGCTGACGCGTTGTATAACTACTCTCATTCGAATTATATTGCTTAATCTTTGTTATTGCAAAGATAGCTATTTTTAATGATTATCGAGACCCTCTTTTATGATTTTTGCCTTTGATTCACCTATTATGGCGGACACTTCTTCTATGGTGGCTTCTTTGATACGTTTTACGCTCTTGAACTCTTTCAGCAGGGCGGTTTTGGTTTTCTCGCCAATTCCTTTGATATTGTCCAGGGCAGATGCTACTTGTCGTTTGCTTCGTTTATCCCTGTGGAAGGTAATGGCAAAGCGATGTACTTCATCTTGTATCTGTTCCAATAGGCGGAATAGGGGGCTATGTTGTTTGATGCCGATGGTTTGAGGTGGAAACCCGAAAAGAACTTCAGATGTACGGTGTTTGCGATCCTTGGCGAGTCCTGCAATTGGAATATCTAACTGTAACTCTTCCATTACTTGTCTGACCACCTCCATTTGCCCTTTTCCGCCATCGGTGATAATCAGGTCGGGCAGGGGGGATTCTTCTTCTATAGCGCGCTGATAACGCCTTCTGACGACCTCTTTCATTGAGGCGTAATCATCAGCGCCCACAACCGTTTTGATGTTGTATTTCCGATAATCGCTTTTCGATGGTTTCGCCTTTTTAAAAACAACACAAGCTGCTACCGCATCTGTTCCCTGGATGTTTGAGTTATCAAAACATTCTATCTGCATAGGCAGTCTGTCCAAGTGTAATTCCTGTTGAATCTCTTTCATCAGGCGCATGCTACGCTGTTCCGGATTCAACTTTTCGGCTTGCTTCATCCTATCTGCTTTGTACTGTTTCACGTTGAGTAGAGACAATTCCAACAGCTTCTTTTTGTCTCCTCGTTGAGGAATGGTGAAAGTGACATCATTCAGTTCTATCTCGATGTCAAACGGGACGATGATTTCGCGTGAAGCGCTCTTGTAGCGTTCCCGCATTTCTATAATTCCCAGTGTCAGCAATTCCTCTTTTGTTTCATTCAGTTTCTTCTTGTATTCGAAAGTGAAAGCTTGGTTAATGGCTCCGTTTGTGATATGCAGATAGTTGATGAAGGCTGACTTTTCGCCGTCTTCTTCGATGGAAAATACATCTATATTGTGTAATACGGAGCTGACAACCTCGGACTTTGAACGATAATTTTCGATTAATGCATACTTTTCTTTCACCTTTTGCGCTTCTTCGAATTTCATTTCTGCGGCAAGGTCCTGCATGCGCTGGTATAACAATCTGCTTATCTCCTGGGTATTCCCTTTCAGGATCTCTTTTATCTCGGCAATATTTTTTAGATATTCTTCCTGTGATTGCAGGCCGATACACGGGCCGGCGCAGTTCTTTATGTGATATTCAAGGCATACATTGAACTTTCCCGCACGGATATTCTCCGGTGAGAGGTTGAGGTTGCATGTACGCAGAGGGTATAAGTGTTTTATTAAATCGAGCACTGCGTGCATGGATGGGCTATGGCTGTACGGGCCATAGTACGAAGAGCCGTTTCGGATAATACGCCTGGTCTTGAATACTCTTGGAAAATATTCGTTTTGTACGCAGATGGACGGATAGGTTTTGTCGTCTTTTAGCAAAACATTGTAACGCGGCTTATATTTTTTGATTAGGTTGTTCTCAAGCAGTAGTGCATCTTCTTCTGAGTTTACCACGATATAACGTATGTCTGCGATCTTGCTTACCAATACCCGGGTTTTTCCGGGCTGATGCTCTTTGCTGAAATAGGAGTAGACTCTCCGCTTCAGGTTTTTGGCTTTCCCTACATAGATGATAGTTCCCTCTGCATTCAGATATTGATAAATGCCGGGCTTCTCAGGAAGATTTGAAACAATTCCTTTTAGATATTCGCTGGTTTTAAGTTCTTGATTTGTATCCATGAAAAAAGGGCATAGCGATTATCGCTATGCCCTGCAAATATATTCATTTTATTTATAACGACAATACTGATTGTATATCTACGTCTTGGTCGTTTTCAAATACTTGTTTTCCGTTCAGTTCCTTTAACTCAATGATGAAGTTTACGTATACCTTTTTCGGATGGAGCTTTTTCACGAGGTTGCAGGCGGCTTTCATAGTACCTCCGGTAGCCAGTAAGTCATCGTGCAGCAATACGACGTCGTTCTCGTTCAATGCATCTTTGTGTATCTGCACGGTGTCTTTGCCATATTCTTTATCGTAACTTTCTTCCATTGTTTCGGCAGGGAGTTTGCCGGGTTTACGGATGGGGATAAATCCTGCCCCTAAGCGGGTGGCAAGAATCGGTCCCATAATGAAGCCTCTCGATTCGATGCCTACTACCTTGGTGATTCCTTTATCCTTGTACATTTCGTACATAATATCCGAAAGTTCCTGAAGGCGTTCCGAATCTTTGAATAGTGTGGTTACATCGTAGAACAGGATTCCGGGGATTGGAAAATCGGGTACCTCACGGATGCTTTTGATAAGCTTTTCTTTGCTCATAATCATTCTTTTATGTTGTTTCTTTAAATGTTTTGTTTCACGTGAAACGCAGCAGTCTATCGTCCCGAAAGCACCAATAATACATTGATGTCGCTTGGTGACACGCCGGGGATGCGGCTTGCCTGGGCTATTGTTTCGGGGTCGATCTTCTTCAGTTTTTGCCGGGCTTCGGTCGAAAGTGATTGAAGGCTGTCATAGTCGAACTTACCTTTTATTTTAATACTTTCCAATCGTGCCAGTTTGTCTGCTATAATTCTTTCCCGTCCAATATAGCCTTCATATTTGATTAAAATCTCAGCGGCCTCCAGAATCTCTTCTTTTCGTTCATCTGTGATTTTATCCAGTTCCCGTTTAAATGCCGGTACATATTCGGAGATATTTTCTATTGTAATCTGTGGACGGTTAATCAAGTCGATCAGTTTGCATCCTTGACGCAGGGGAGTCGTTCCTAAATTCTCAAGTGCATCGTTTATTAATGCTGCCTTGATCGAATAATTGCGGGTAAAGTTTACGATATTTTCGACTGCTTCTCTTTTACTCTTTAATAGAGCATAGCGGTCTTCTTTTACTAATCCCAGTTTATAGGCTCTTTCTGTAAGTCGCATGTCCGCATCATCCATACGAAGTAGAATACGATATTCTGCTCGTGAAGTAAACATACGATAAGGCTCATCTACCCCTTTGGTCACCAAGTCGTCTATTAATACGCCGATATATGCCTCGTCTCTTGCTAAAGTGAAAGGTTCTCCACCGTGGCAGTTGATGTGAGCATTGATACCTGCAATGATACCTTGTCCTCCTGCTTCTTCATATCCGGTAGTACCATTTACTTGTCCGGCGAAGAAGAGGTTTTTGATTTTCTTCGATTCCAGCGTATGTTTTAGTTGCGTTGGATCGAAATAATCGTATTCGATGGCATATCCCGGACGATAAATCACCAGGTCTTTAAAAGCAGGGATCTTTTTTAGTGCTTCTATTTGGATCTCCATTGGCAATGAAGAAGAGAATCCATTCAGGTATAATTCTTGTGTGGTTTCTCCTTCCGGTTCAAGGAATAGCTGGTGTTGCTCTTTGTCGGGGAAGGTGACGATCTTCGTTTCGATGCTAGGGCAATAGCGCGGACCGATACTTTGTATTTGTCCGTTGAAAAGGGGAGAATCCGCTAATCCGTTACGAAGAACATTATGTGCTTCTTCATTAGTAAAGCATGTCCAGCATTGCAATTGCTTAAGGTGACGCACGCTGGTATTCATGAATGAAAACTTGTGAAAGTCACATTCTCCATCTTGGGTATCCATCAGTTCATAGTGTACACTTCTTCCGTCAATCCGTACGGGGGTTCCGGTTTTCATCCGGCCGTACTCAATGCCATGTTCTGCGATGGATTCGGTTAATTTATACGATGCCGGTTCTGCCATGCGTCCACCCGGGAGTTGGGTTTTTCCTACATGCATCAATCCGTTCAAGAAGGTTCCTGCTGTTAATACAATACATCTGGCGTGAAACGTCACATCCCAAAATGTTTTTAATCCCACAACTTCACCGTTTTCAACGATGATTTCCTTTACAGTATCTTGCCAGATATGAAGGTTCGGGATATTTTCTAATATTTCGCGCCAGGCCCAGATAAACTTGTTTCGGTCACATTGGGCGCGGGGACTCCACATGGCCGGTCCTTTCGAGCGGTTTAGTATGCGGAACTGGATAGCTGTCTGATCTGTTACCAATCCCATATATCCGCCTAAAGCGTCTATCTCACGTACAATTTGTCCTTTAGCAATCCCTCCTACGGCGGGGTTACAGCTCATTTGCGCTACCTTGTTCATATCCATAGTGATCAAGCAGGGTTTTTGAGCCTAAGTTTGCTGCCGCTGCTGCTGCTTCGCAGCCTGCATGTCCGGCACCAATTACAATAACGTCGTACTTAAAATCCATTGAATCAATGTTTATTTCTTAACCGCGCAAAGTTACGAAAAAGTTGCCAGTTGCGGGTTTTATGCAATAAGTTTTAAGGGTTTATAGGGATCGCCAATTGCAGGATTGTTTTGTCAATAAGCGGCTGATCGGGGGCACTTACTTACATAATGTTTGCAACTTGAGTATTTTGAAAACTTGAATTGTAAATAGAATGTTCTTAATAGACCGGGTTCCGAGGTATTTTATGCATCTTTTGTCATAGATGACCAAATGAAGTTAACTTCATACTTCTGTGAAGTTAACCTTCTGTCGAGAGGATATTAATTCTTTCCAAATATGAAGTTAACATCCTGTTGGCACGAAGTGCGTTTTGGGTTGGGGGGAATTAGCTTTTATCCTTAAAGAGTTGTTTGCTATCCTATAAAATACCTTTTTCATTTCCAGAATATATCAAAAGTGTTTTTGCTTTTGTGTGTCTTAATGTGTTGAATTTGTACTTTTTGCTTTTAATAATGTCATTATTCTACGTTTATATCGAATATATTGTTCGTGTAAATGGCAAATTGTTGTTTTATTGATATTACGAAAATCGAAATACAGGCATTTTTTTTAATGAGTCTTCCGGTTGGTCGGAAATAGAGCGTTTTAGAACGGTTTGAAAATACAGAATGACAGATAGACAGTTGTCTTCCTTTGAAAAATTTGGAAGTGGCTGAAAAGAATCGTAAGTTTGTCATCATAAAGTATTTTAATTATGAATAAGACATTTGTCGGTTTTATCTTTTTATTGTTTTTAGTGGGCGGAGTAGTTTCTTGTCAACGTTCCTCGTCACCGTATCCGTATTCTTTGAGATATGCCGATTCTTTGATGGAGATATCTCCTGAACGTACGTTGGCTTATCTTCGTAAACTTGATGTTTCTACTTATTCAGCGGGTGACAGGGCATACTTTAGCTTACTGTTCACGCAGGCTACTGATAAAAATATGCTTTCTCTTCTTCCATGTGACTCTTTGATTGATACTGCATTAGATTATTATATTAAAAAAGATGGTGTCAATTGGGCTAAAGCTTGGCTTTATAAAGGCCGGATTCAAAAAAAAATGAATATGACTGAACAGGCTTTGAAGAGTTGCTTTACTGCTCTGCAGGGAGTTGAAGGAAATACCGGGGAGGAATTAAAACTGAAAGGAATGCTATATGAAGATATGGGATCGATTTATTTACATCAATCTCTTTATCAGAAAGCGTTTGATGCGTTTTATCGCTCTTATCAATGTGATTCTTTACTGAATGACCATAGATTGGTAATGTATCCTTTGTCAAATATGGGGTGGGTGCGTGTGATTCAAGGAAAAACGGTAGAAGCTTTTTATTATTTGAACCAATCTATACAATTAGCTTTGAGATTGAATGATTCAGCTTTTGTTAGTGATATATATGAACGAATGAGTTTGAATTGTGAGAATGTCGATTCTGCTTTCCTATATGCCCATTTGTCACATCAATATTTGACAAAGGATGGCGACTCTATTAGTTTATGGTTAACATTTGGTGATTTGTATTTAGACAAGCAAGAACTAGACTCTGCTGAATATTATTTAAAGCGTATACTTGATACTGCTGATTTTAAAAGGAAGATTCTAGCGTCGTATTCTTTGGCTGAAGTCGAGAAGATTAGGGGTAATTATCAACGGGCCTTTGAATATCAGTCTTATTATGGTGATAATATAGATTCTATTTTTTTGTTAAATAAAGCCTCCGATATTGAGCGCTTAGCGTATAAATATGATTCAGAAGCAAAAGTAGTAAAGGAAAAGGAAAAGCAGAGGTTTTTAATTCAGCAACTTTGTTATGGAGGAGTTTTGTTTCTGCTGGTTATTGTTGTAATTTTTCAACGTGTTTATCGGCGTCGTCAAATAGCTCGATTACTGTACGAACAGCGTATAACTTATTTAAATGAGAAAACAGCCTTATCTCAATTACAAATAGAACGTTTGGAAGTTCAAATTTCTGCTTTAAAGCAGTCTGGCATGGAGCGTGAACAGGAAATAGATTTGAAACAAGCAGAATTATGCTGTGTTATTGATGAAAAAGCACGATTGCGTAACTGTTTGTTTATGGAAACTTCTATTTTTAAGCATATTCGAGAACTAAGCACTCAACCCAGGTTGGGACAAAATGGAACAAAGGGGAGTCCGAAAGTTCTTCTTATGAAAGAACAGGAACAATTGAAAAATATATTGTTTGGTATTTATGATGATTATATTCGATACCTTAAGGGTACTTATCCTAAAATAACAGATAATGACTGTATTTATTGTTGCTTGAAACTTTGTGAATTTGATGATCAAACCATAGCTTATTGTTTTGGTAATGTAAGCAAGCAAATTGTAGCGCAGCGGCGTTTACGATTAAAGAAAAAAATGGCTGAAGCCAATTGAACAGGCCCTCTTTAGCTTTTTAGAGTATTGGTGGACATAAATGTTATCATACCCCATTGCTTTATATCTGTTAATCTGCTATTTACAATGTTTAAGATGTTATCTCTTTTCTTCTTTTTAGAAGAAGAAATGTGGTAACTTTGCTTTTGAAATAAAAAAACACATAACAATGAAAACAAAGATGATTGTATTAGTGGGGATGCTGTTTACACAAATAGTATTCACGTCTAATAATGTTTATGGAGAGGATGTAATGGCTATTATGAAAGATAGACATAAGGTACATTTGATTACTCATAAGGAGGCAAATCTGCAGAGAAGTACTCTACTTGTTGCTTGTGGTTATATTGAAGAGAGCCAACTATTTTTAAATTTTAATTCCTCCTTAGAAAATAGAAAGATACAGGTTGTTGATTCCGAAACAGGGCAGACTGTTTTTGATGATACTATAACAGGTACTTCTTTCTCTATCTTTTTGGAAAGGGATTCTGATAGTTTTGACATTTATATTGGAAGGTAAAATTGATTTTAATTAGAAACTCAAAATAATACGAGATGAAAGAAATATTTAAATTAATATTGTTATTAGTTATACTTAGTGGATGTATTGAGAATGACGAAGAAATCATTTTGAATAATAGCGATTTAGAGGATGTATCTGAGTATAAAAGAGCCGAAGACTTGATATGTCAATTCAGTGAGAGAATAGATAAGGAGAAAGGTGGTACGAGAAGTAGTACTTCACAAATTATATTATCTTTAGCCGGTAAGAAATCTGTTGTTATACCGAAAATAGCTACAAGAACTGGTGAGATAAGTACGGATAGTGTGAATATGTTCATATTTGATACAGAAAAGGATGGACGATTTGGATTTGCAATAGCCACCGGAAAAGCTGAAGTAGGAAGAGTTTATGCTTATGTGGAAAATGGAATCTTGTCAGATACTATAGAAAATGAAGGTATGGCTTATCTCGTTAGTCAGATTCCGGATATTATAAAACAGGATCAGTTGAATCCGAATTTAACAAGAAGCGGTGAACAAAGAACGACACATGTTTCTATACCATTGGTAAAGACTGAATGGAATCAACATTATCCTTATAATGCACAAATGCCGACAAACGGAAAGTGCTCTATAAGTTATTATTATGCGGGTTGTATTCCTATTGCAGTTGCTCAGGCGATTACTTATTATAGAAAATGCCCGGTTGCTTATGATTGGGATGCATTTACTGTAAATACTGGGATATACGATACTAATCTAATAGCTCCTGTATCTCAATTTGTAAAAAAGGTGGCGGATGGTATTAAGGTCGGTTATAAATGTGATGGAACAGGAGCAAAAAATTTAGGTTCAACCAATGACTTCTTGAAAGGATGGGGATATAACGTTGAAAGGCATAAAACGAATGACGTTGATAAGAATTTATTGTATAAGTGTCTTATAACTAAGAATGTTGTTATCTTTGGGGGAAAGAAGAAAAAGAGTACAGGACATGTTTGGCTAGTTGATGGTGGAGTTTTTGAATATTCTGGAAATATGATGATTGGCTGCACGAATATACAGGTAAAGGCAATTCATTGTAATTTTGGATGGAATAGAGCTAATAATGGCTGGTATGCTATTAAGGATGGGGCTTATAATAGACCCGCTAATAGCGCTTCTCAAGATGGCAATAATCCAACTAATGATAAAAATTCACCGAATGGTAATTTTTATACTGAAAATGATTACATCTATTTTCATGAAGCGATGGGAACTGAAATTTTGTGGTAAAATATAAACTTATAATTATGAAAAAGGTATTCTTTTTGTATTGCATTTCTTTATTATGTATTTATGGATGCAATGATGATTCTGATAAATATTCTTCTAATTTTCTGAAGAGTAGGGAAGTGACTCTGAATGCGGAAGGAGGAGATATTACTGTAGAAGGAAGAGAGAAGTTTATACTTGTACAGACAGAAGAGATTCTAAATCAGGATACTATTTTCAGTATAGGCGAGATTAATGGCGTTGAATATCAGGGAGGATGGTATCAATTAGAGGTTAATGGAAAAGAAATGACTCTCAACTGTGACAGAAATTTAACGGGAAATAAGCGGAAAGTTGTTTTGCATTTCCAAGGGACCGGTAATTCATTTGATGTTTTTTCTCTGACACAATTAGAATAATAAGATTTCGCCTTTTAAGGATAGCCGTTTCTCAAACTGGCAGTTCTCTGTTTATATTCCTTTGTCGAAATCTGCGTTTGGAAAATAACCTAAACAATGGGCTGTCTTGTCTTCTTCTTATCCGTTTCTTTGGTCTGCGAAGCCAGTTCGTAACACGGTTTTATGCAGTCCGTGCCCAATCGGTCCCAAAGGAGAAGAATTAATTTCTGACAGGCTCTATATTTAACTATAAAGATGGGATGGAATGATTGCCATGCATGATTCCTATCCCATCTTTTATTTGAGGGAGAATTACTGCTTTCTCATAGCTAGTGCCTTATTCTCTGCAGCTTCCATAATTTCACGTTCTCCAGGACCCTTGTCGTTGATTCCGCAAAGGTGGAGTATACCGTGAATAATTGTCCGGTGGAGTTCTTCTTCATAAGGAGTGTTGAACTGTTCCGAGTTAGTCTTCACTGTTTCCAGGCTAATGAATAAATCACCTGAAAGACGATTGCCCTCGCAATAGTCAAAAGTGATGATATCTGTATAGTAATCGTGTTGAAGATATTGGCGGTTCACTTCCAATATTTTTTCGTCCGAACAGAAAATATAGGCGATTTCACCGATTCTTTTTTCATAAGTGGCGGCTACGGCTTTGATCCATTCGGTAGTCTCACGTTTTTTGATATCGGGCATTTTGATACCCTCTGTCTGATAAGTTATAGCCATATTATTTGATTTTTAATAATGATCGGAATACGCAGTTTTCGGGAGAGTTACCATGCTTCCGATGTACTTTAAAAAAAGTATTTCTTTTTTTAAAAGACAAAGATAAGAATTTTAATTGAGGATAAGCGCAAATTGCAGTAATAAGGCTGATGAATAGCGGTTTAAACTATACTGTTCCGTTACTTCCTTGGGTTGGTAGTGGTTAGGATCGTTTTCAAAGAACTGATTTCTATGATTTTCAGACACTATTTGTTTGCCAATATAACCGAAGCTCCGAAAAGCAGAAGTGATATAGAGGAAAATCGTGAAATGTCAAATTAGACAGGTTGTCCGGTCAGAGTATTATTGCACAAGAAGAATACTATCTTTTGAGACCGTAACTATTTTGTTTTTTATATATTTGCAAATGACAATTATCCAGGTCGGATATTACTATTACATACAATACTATGACAGAGTTCAGATACAGTATTTGCGAACCACTTAATCCGAAAGTGATAGAAAAAGGAATGATAGCCCCTGACTCCGTTATCGGGTTGTTCAATGATTTTCAGTGGGACTATTATTTAAAGCAGATAGAAGTCGCTGAAACGAGGAAAATGGACATTTATTTTTCTCCCTCGCTGGAAGTGGAGAATAAAGCGAATAAAAACGGGCTTACGATCTCTGCTGTCGGCGATCCGGAAGATCCTGAGTTTTATATTTTTTACAAACGTCCCATAAGCGTGGTGAAGAAGCAGTTTTTTCGTAAACCGCAAACGGTCGTGGAGGATTATGTCAGTGAGATCACTGGTCAAACGAAAGAGGATGTTATTGAATGTCTGAATGCCCTTATCAAAAACGATCAGGAATTCCTAAGGAGAAAAATTGCATAAAGAGTAGTACCCCGAGGATAAATGAGATAGAAAGCCTTTTAGATAAGCAAAATACGGAAGCTAAGAGCAACTTTTGGAAGATTGTTACTTAACAGTACTGATCAAGTCGTTTTTGTAGCACCCGAAGATAAAATATAAATCGTTTAAAAAGAATAACCGAATCAATGAAAATAGTAATAAAGGAAAAAGTAATACCGTATATTTTGATTTCCCTGTTCAGTTCCATCGGACTTTCAGCGTACGGTTACAAGGCAGAGGGACAAGGCGGTAGCAAAGCGGTCGTTTGGTCGATATCCAAAATTGATACGATGCAAAAGAATGTACAACGTAACGATGAGCGGAATCCTAATATACAAAACATCGAATATCTCAAAAAAATATTTCGGCAAAAAGCTGTCGATGAAATATCCGAAAATATAGTTTATCCGTTGAAGAGAACATCCCCTATACCGAGTGTTGAGAATGCAGAGGAATTGAAAGAAAGATTCGATTCAATCTTCGATGAAGACTTAATCCGTATTATTACGAGTTCGGATATTGATCAATGGTCGGAAATGGGATGGAGAGGAATAATGCTGGACGATGGCATACTTTGGATGGATTACGACGGAAAAATTACAGCTGTGAATTATCAAAGCAAATACGAGAAAAAGCTTGCCAAGAAGCTTACCTCCAAAGTAAAAGGTGACCTATCCTCGGATTTGCGACATAACTTCAAAGGGGAAGTATATAAATTTAAGACAAAAAATTATTTTATAAGGATAGATGAACTGAAAAACGGCATGTACCGGTATGCCTGTTGGAAAAAAGAGAACCCAGAATCGACCAAGCCGGATTTAGTCTTGGAAAATGGAAAAATAGAATTTAGTGGAAGTGGAGGAAATCACGTGATTACATTTAAAAATAATATCTATGAATACAAGGTGTTCCATAATAAAATAGCCGCGTCGGGGATCGCGGACATCACTCTTGTTGTAGAGAAAAATGGCAAAGAAATACTCTCGGAAGATGGGAAATTGGAAGGTGACACCACCCAAACTGATTAGCGGTACGAAGATCTTATGTTTAGTTCTAAGCTCACATATAATTTGAATCACACCATTTCCAAATCATTGGTCTGATGGTGAAAACTTACGAGGTATGCAAAGTACGGAATATTAATGCTGTCTGACTTTTGTCAAATCGCTATCGACAACTTGTTATTTTTCAATTACTGTTTATCAATCAGATAAATACTGGAAAGTATATGGGATATCAACATCCTTTGTACGCAAGGGAAGAGCTACCAGGCTCGAAGGCAATTTCGGTACGCAAAAACAGCATTACTCGCTATCAAAAATCAAGGCACGGAACAGGAAAATAGAAATCCTGTGGATTTTCTTTGGAATACATACGGCAAACGCCATATTAATGATTGACAAAATCAAAAACAGGCAGAGGGAAACCGCATAGTATGATTATAAAGAATCTATTAGAAGAAGTTGTCAGGCTTCTTCCGGAACATCATGCCCAAACGGATAAGATTTTAGGTCAGAGAGAGAAACTATAATAAAAATGGCATATGAGATGATATTAGCAAGTCATCTTCATATGCCATCTTACTTTTAAAGACATTTACTGAATATCTTGTAGTATGGGTGTTTGTGCAGGCTCAGAAAGCCCGTTCTTTAAGGTGTCAGGCTTACTGGCTTCTGACTTCATCTGGCAAACTCGCTAGAGATTGTGAACACATCGGACAGAAACACCGGACTTCCTGTTACCGTTAGCGTCTACGAAGACGTCATTTTTAAGGATGTAAAGACCATAGGCTGAATTACCGTTGAGGTCACTACTCCAGTAGTAGCTGCCTGTACCATTGGTATAAGCGGTAGCAGTAGTACCACTGCCTTTGTCGCCATCTCGATAGCCTGCAGCAGGCAAAAATAGACCGGTCGAGCTATTCATAAACCACATACCTTGGATACCGTTATACTTTACCAATTGCTTGTTGCTACAGCGGGAGAGACTTATGAATTCACTTCTTGTTGGAGTACGCCAACCACTACCGTATATACTTTCGTCAAGACGTGTACAAGGATCAACAGCACCATAGCCTGTATACCCAGATGATACATATACATTCTTCCATATATAATAATAACCGTAATCGGTAGTAGAAGAAGCCCATGTCAGATTATAGTTGCTTTGGGAATTGAGATTACCTTCAGCCCATCGGAGTTTTGATAAGATGGTTTTGTCATTTTCTGTACACCCATTTTGCGTAAGATTAATGTTACTTGCGGGTACATTAATTCCAGGACCCTTTTTAAACTGTATTTTTAGTGTATAGCTTTTCCCTTCCTTCAACTGTACACTTTGGGTGGACGTGATTTCGGTGTTGTTGTTCACAGTCCGTCCGCCTACCGTCAGTGTATTGAAATGCACTGTAATCGTTCTGGCCCCTGCAAATGGAACCATGCGTATGGTTGTATTCAGGGTCGTGTTCGGACTGAATGCCGCCGTATTATTCGTGTTGGCGGCTACCACATTGGTCGAAGGACCGATCTTCCATGATGTGGAATTTCCACCTTGCTTTACGTATACACCCGTGCAATTGGTGATCGTATTGCTTGGAAATCCGGTGGGACTGATGGTAATTGTCAGTTTACATAGCTTCTGGCTGAAACTCACCGGAAGATTGTGGCTGAGGCTGTTTACATTCGTTATATCTCCGGAATCGAAGGTCATGAAGTCCTTGCTCATGTCAGGGATAGACACTGTACTGCTGTTGTAGGCATACGTGGAAGGCATATCTCCCAAGTCGGCAGTGGTATTAAATGAGTAGCCCACCACACGTATCGTTCCCGAGCGTGTCAGCAGTTTCCCTCGTTCGAGTACAGGAGTGCCCGTACCATTGGAGGCGTAATCGGCAACCGACTGGAAGACATAGTTATTTCCGGACTTCCGGAAAACAATCAGCCGGAAATAGACTCCCGCAGGCACTGTTGCACGGGTACTTACACGGGGTAGGGTATCTTCCGTCAGTTCCATCGAGGCTATCCGTGGACCTTCATAGTCCGGTTGCTCTCCTGTGCGTGTAGGTGAGAAAGCTTTTACTCCCACCCATTCGGCGATCAGGGGAGAGTGGCTACGGGTCGAAGCGTCGTTAAAAGAGGAAGAATGATAGTCGTTGTCACCCGTCAGACTGATATGGATAGGAATTAACTCGTCGGCAGTATCCCCGCTGTCAGCAGACAGGGGAGTCATTCTGTCATCTTCCGCACATCCTGTTATCGAAAGGCAAAAACACAGCCATAAGGCTTTACCGAGACACTCTCGCATAATAAAAGTTCTATTCATATACCATGATATTAAAGTGAATAATCGTATCAAAGACGCATTGCGGACCTATACATCTTCGTATGAGTCCGGAAAGACTGTTTGATACAACTTTTATTATGCGTAAGTTTGTGTATTACAATCAGATATAACGGTCTTGAATACACAATGGTGTTTCAAAAAACGTACGTCTTTTGAAACACAATCTTTAGTTCTCGCACAGAATATACGTAAAAGAGATAAATGACTGACTGTTACAATGATGCAGAAATGTTTGCACAGACAAAAAAAGCGTCTTATCTTTGTTGCATCAGACGTACGTCTTTTGAAACAAGATTTTATAATGTAAGATGTTTATTATCAGAATAATCTGTCTTCCTTTAGTAGATTTTTTAGGTATACTTTTTCTGGACTCTAGTTGTCAGAGTCTTTGGAGAAGTTAACATCAGAATTTTTGGTGTATGCAGAACATGGTAAAGTTTGTGAAGTCAACTGTCATAATAGCTCTTTGACGGAATATCTCTAAGTGAATAACTACTTTAGACACTCCGGTACTTTCAACCATCCCAATGCTGCCGAACTGTCGTTACGGATTTCTGCCGGAGATAGCCCTTGGATACCTAATTCTTGTTGATGTTCTTTTTAAAAGAAAAATAAGTAACTGATTAAAATGGCTGCAATAATTCCGGCAAAGTCGGCAATCAGTCCGCACGTGACCGCATTACGTGTTTTCGTGATGCCTACGCTTCCAAAATATACTGCTAAAATATAGAAGGTGGTGTCCGATGCACCGCGAACGACACAACTGACACGTCCGACAAATGAATCGGGTCCAAACTGTTTCATGGTGTCGATCATCAGGCCATTGGCACCGCTGCCGCTCAGTGACTTCATTAAGGCCGTTGGCAGTGCTCCCACAAAGCCGGTGTCCAGTCCGCAAAATTCTACGATTGCCCCAATGCCGCCGACCAGTATATCCATGGCACCCGAGGTGCGGAAAACAGCGATTCCAACGAGAAAAGCCACCAGATAGGGGATGATCCGGACCGCAGTGGTGAATCCCTCTTTGGCTCCTTCGACAAAGGAGTCGTACACATTGATTTTTTTCCGGATACCTGCTATAATGAACAGTAAAATGACCGAGAATAAGATTACATTAGCAATCAGAGTGGAATAAACTCCCATCTCTTCACGGGAAAGTGTAGTTGTCAGATAGATAATTCCGCCGAAGAAAAGGCTAAGGCAACCCATTAGTGTCAATATAGCTTTGTTTATCAGGTTGATGCGTTGGGAGATGCTGACGGCAATGACTCCTACGAGTGTAGAGATGAAGGTGCTTAGCAGGATAGGGATGAAGATGTCTGTAGGTTGGGCCGCTCCCATTTGAGCCCGGTAGACCATGATGCTGATCGGGATAATGATCAGTCCCGAAGTGTTAATCACCAGGAACATAATCATCGGGTTGCTGGCTGTGTCTTTTTTCGGATTCAATTCTTGCAGCTCTTTCATAGCTTTCAGTCCCATGGGAGTGGCAGCATTGTCAAGCCCCAGCATATTGGCGGACATATTCATGAAAATAGATCCCATGACCGGATGTCCTTTCGGAATGTCCGGAAACAAGCGGCAGAAGACCGGACTCAGCCAGCGTGAAAGGGCATTAATCAGGCCGCTGTTCTCGCCAATCTTCATTACACCGAGCCAAAGCGACAACACACCTGTCAGGCCGAGAGAGATTTCGAATGCCGTTTTAGATGAATCGAAGGTGGAGTTGATGATCTCTGTGAATATTTGGGTATCGCCGAAGAACAAAAGTTTGCAGACGGCAACTACGAAAGCAATCACGAAGAATGCGATCCAGATGTAATTTAAAACCATAAATATGCCCGTTAATTTTCCTACAAAATTAAGAATATGTTTCCACTCATTTGCGGCTTTTTTGACTATTTTTGTCCGTATATAACTTTGTAGACTCAAATATCCCGATGAAAGCGATAGAAATTCAAAAAGAACTGGAGACTTATATTGATCCGGTAAAAAGGGAATATCTTCCCGGATTCTTTAAAACCGGCAAGGGGCAATATGGTGAAGGCGACCGGTTTCTTGGAATAGTGGTTCCTGCAACCCGGCTTGTAGCGAAGAAGTATAAGAACGCGCCTTTTGAGGTGATGGCGGAGCTTTTACAATCCGAATGGCATGAATGTCGCTTATGTGCATTACTGATGATGGTGGAGCGGTTTAAGAAAAGTGGTGGAGAGGAGCGGGAAGCGATCTACCGTTTTTATCTGTCGCAGACGGAGCGCATAAATAATTGGGACCTTGTGGACCTGTCGGCACCATATATTGTGGGTGAATACCTAAAGGATAAGTCGCGTGATGATCTTTATCGGCTGGCGGAAAGTACTCTGCTGTGGGATCAGCGTATTGCTGTCGTATCTACGGTTACCTTCATCCGGAATAACGATTTCATCGATATTCTCCGTCTTTCGGAATTGTTGCTGCAACACAAACATGACTTGATGCGGAAGGCTATAGGCTGGATGCTGCGTGAAATGGGAAAGCGGGACAAGACCCTGCTGTTGCAGTTTCTGGATAAATATAGCAAAGTGATGCCCCGCACTATGCTGCGTTATTCCATAGAGAAGCTCACGGACGAGGAGCGGAAGTTGTATATGGAGCGATGATCCGCATTGAACGGAGGAGAAATGGGCTTTCAGAACCGGAAGTGAGGTCGGTGTGTAATGAAAATGTCCGACAGAAGAACCATTGGCTTGAACTGCTTCCGAGAGAGAACCGTTGGAAAACTTTGTACGGGATATAAGTTCCGGTGCAGCGAAAGAGATCAGCTGTCCGGAGTCAGACAATAAAGAACGGCAGATTTGTCGGAGGAACCTTTGGGCTTGTCTTAGCCTAAACAAAGCTTAAACGTACTTCGTAAAGGAAAAACTCTGTGAAACTCTGCCTTACTATGTAGCGAAATCTATATCTTTGCTACCTATTTATAAAAAAGGAATGGAAGAAGATTTTAATATACGTGATCATCAGCTGACCAGCAGAGAGCGGGATTTTGAAAATGCCCTCCGGCCATTGAGTTTCGAAGACTTCAATGGACAGGATAAAGTGGTAGATAATCTCCGTATTTTTGTCAAGGCAGCTCGTTTGAGAGCAGAAGCACTGGACCATGTATTGCTTCACGGCCCCCCCGGATTGGGTAAAACCACTTTATCGAACATTATAGCCAACGAACTGGGAGTAGGATTTAAGGTAACTTCCGGACCGGTACTCGACAAACCGGGTGATTTGGCCGGCGTCTTAACCAGTCTCGAACCTAACGACGTGCTGTTTATCGATGAGATTCACCGCCTTTCACCGGTAGTGGAGGAATATCTGTATTCGGCCATGGAGGATTACCGGATCGATATTATGATCGACAAGGGCCCCTCGGCGCGTAGTATCCAGATCGATCTGAACCCGTTTACATTGGTGGGAGCCACTACCCGGAGCGGATTACTGACGGCACCTCTGCGTGCCCGGTTCGGTATTAACTTGCATCTGGAATATTACGATGACGATATTCTGAGCAACATTATCAGCCGTTCGGCCGGCATACTCGATGTGCCCTGTTCGTCTCAGGCTGCGGGTGAGATTGCTTCGCGCAGCCGCGGGACACCTCGTATAGCCAATGCGCTGCTGCGCAGGGTGCGTGATTTTGCACAAGTGAAAGGGTCCGGTTCTATCGATACGGAGATAGCCAACTATGCGCTTGAGGCGCTAAATATCGATAAATACGGACTGGACGAGATAGACAACAAGATTCTCTGTACTATTATTGATAAATTTAAGGGTGGTCCCGTGGGGCTTACGACTATTGCCACTGCACTGGGCGAAGATGCCGGAACGATTGAGGAGGTCTACGAACCGTTCCTGATCAAAGAGGGATTCCTGAAGCGTACTCCCCGCGGACGTGAGGTGACGGAACTCGCCTATAAGCATTTGGGGCGCAGTCTCTACAATAGTCAGAAAACACTGTTTAATGATTAGTGGAAACACTATTAATCACAAAAAATAACATGGCCGGATTAAAATCCCTGGTAAAAGATACAGCCTTGTATGGGTTGAGTAGTATGGTTGGCAGGTTCCTGAACTATCTGTTGGTGCCTTTATATACCGCAGTTCTGCCGGCTGCATCCGGCGGATACGGAGTGGTTACCAATGTGTATGCCTGGGCCGGGTTGATTATGGTACTTTTGACGTTCGGTATGGAGACCGGTTTCTTCCGTTTTGCCAATAAGTCAGAAGAAGATCCGGTGAAAGTATATGCCAATTCACTGATTTCGGTAGGGGGCATTTCACTGATATTTGCCATTCTCTGCCTGACGTTTCTCCAACCGGTCTCTCATCTTCTGGAATATGGCGATCATCCCGATTTCATCGGAATGATGATTATAGTGATGGCACTCGATGCTTTTCTGTGCATTCCGTTTGCTTATCTGCGTTTCAAGAAGCGGCCCATTAAGTTTGTTGCCATTAAGTTTGTCTCCATCATTGCCAACATTGTTCTGAACTTGTTCTTCCTGTTGCTGTGTCCGTGGTTGCATGAACACTTTCCCGCTTGGGTCGATTGGTTCTATAACCCGACCTATTTGGTGGGGTATATCTTCGTTTCCAATCTGATAACAACCTGTCTGCAGCTCTTTTGCCTGATTCCCGAACTTCGCGGTTTCGCTTACAGGGTTGATAAACAGTTGTTGAAGCGGATGCTTATCTATTCTTTCCCGATATTGATTTTCGGGTTGGTAGGCATTCTGAATCAGACGGTAGACAAGATTATCTATCCTTTTCTCTTTGCCGACCGGCAGGAGGGACTGGTGCAGCTCGGCATTTATGGGGCCGCCACTAAGATTGCCATGGTAATGGCCATGTTCACCCAAGCTTTCCGCTATGCCTACGAGCCTTTTGTGTTCGGCAAACAAAAGGAAGGGGATAACCGCCGGATGTATGCACAGGCGATGAAGTATTTCCTTATTTTTGCGATGTTCGCTTTTCTGGTGGTAATGTTTTACCTGGATCTTTTGCGTTATATGGTGGCACCTGATTATTGGGCGGGACTGAGCGTTGTCGCCATCGTGATCGGAGCGGAAATATTCAAAGGTATCTATTTCAATCTTTCGTTCTGGTATAAGCTGATAGACGAAACCCGTTGGGGAGCATACTTTTCCATTGTCGGATGTGTCATCATTGTAGGAATGAATGTGATGCTTGTCCCCACTTACGGATTTGTGGCTTCGGCATGGGCTTCGGTGGCCGGATACGCTGTGATTACGATCCTTTCTTATTGGATCGGGCAGAAGAAATATCCCATTCACTATGACCTGAAACACCTTGGTACGTATGTGCTGTTTACAGCAGTGCTTTATGTGATCGGAGAGTGGGTTCCCATTGAGAATATCGTGCTCCGTCTGGCTTTCCGTACTGTATTGTTGCTGATATTTATGGCTTATGTTGTTCGGAAAGACTTACCGCTGAGCCAGATTCCTGTGATTAACCGAATTATAAAGAAGAAATAGTTATGAAAGCAGACAACCGAAACATTTTTGCCATTAAGGCGTTTCTGAGAGAGTATCTCGATCTGAGAAAGGATAAGGACAATGAACTGGCAACCGTCGACTCTATCCGCAAGGGAGTTGAGTTTAAAGGAGCTAATCTCTGGATTCTGATTTTTGCCATTTTCATGGCTTCACTCGGACTGAATGTCAACTCGACGGCCGTGATTATCGGTGCCATGTTGATTTCTCCGTTGATGGGCCCGATTATGGGGGTGGGGCTGTCTGTCGGTATGAACGATTTCGAGTTGATGAAGCGTTCCCTGAAGAGCTTCCTGATTACAACTGCATTCAGTGTCACGACGGCGACTGTTTTCTTTCTTTTCACTCCCATCGCTGAGGCGCAGTCGGAACTGCTGGCGCGTACGTCACCGACCATTTATGACGTTTTCATCGCACTTTTCGGCGGACTTGCCGGAGTGGTTGCCCTCTCTACCAAGGAGAAAGGAAATGTGATTCCGGGAGTTGCCATTGCCACTGCGCTGATGCCTCCTCTCTGTACGGCCGGTTACGGATTGGCTTCGGGCAATCTGATCTATTTTCTGGGCGCGTTCTACCTCTATTTCATCAATTCCGTATTTATCAGTCTGGCTACGTTTATCGGTGTGAGGCTGATGCATTTCCAGCGGAAAGAGTTTGTGGATAAGAACCGGGAAAAGAAAGTGCGGAAATACATCGTATTGATCGTAATCCTGACCATGTGTCCGGCTATTTACCTGACTATGGGAATTATCCGAAGCACCTTCTTCGAAGCGGCAGCGAATCGTTTCGTTTCCGAACAACTCAACTTCGACAATACCCAGGTCTTGAATAAGAAGATTCATTATGAAGGAGATTCATGCGAAATCCGGGTTGTGCTGATTGGTCCGGAGGTGCCGGAAGCTTCCATTGCCATTGCCCGCAGCAAGATGAAAGATTATAAACTGGAGAATACGAAACTGATCGTTCTGCAGGGGATGAACAATAATGAAGCGATGGATATGTCGTCTATCCGTGCCATGGTTATGGAAGACTTCTATAAAAACAGTGAACAACGCCTGCAGGAACAGCAAGTCAAGATAGCCACGCTCCAGCAAAGCCTCGAACGGTATAAGTCTTACGATGAAATGAGCCGGAAAATTATCCCGGAACTGAAAGTACTCTATCCGTCGGTGACGGCTTTGTCTATTTCGCATACCATCGAGACAACGGTCGATTCGATGAAAACGGATACCATAGCGCTCGCCGTATTGAAATTCACCCGTCATCCGAAGAACGAGGAAAAAGCGAAAATCAGTGCATGGCTTCAGGCGCGGGTAGGGGCGAAGAAACTTCGGCTGATTGTTGAAGAGTGACGGTAAGCGTGTCGCCAGAGAAAAGAAGATGAATAAACATGATTTATATAAATGAATAAAATGAAAGTGATTACCTCTTTCCACAACGGAAAGAGGTGGGGGGAGGCTCTGTTTCTGGCATTGCTTTTACTCTATCCGGTTTCGATGCATGCCGATGAAGGTATGTGGATGCTTGGCAATTTGAATAAAGAAACCCGTAAGACGATGAAAGAGTTGGGTTTGCAGATGCCTGCCGACCAACTTTATAGCACCAGGCACCCGTCTCTGAAAGACGCTGTGGTCAGTTTCGGAGGATTCTGTTCGGGAGTAGTCGTCTCCGAAGATGGCTTGGTGTTTACCAATCACCATTGCGGATTCAGCAGCATACAGCAACACAGTTCGGTGGATCATGATTATTTGAAAGATGGGTTCACGGCACATAGCCGGGAGGAAGAATTGCCCAATCCCGAGCTGTATGTCCGGTTTCTGCTTCGTACGGAAAACGTAACCCGGCGGGTACTGAAAGCTACGACACCCGGTATGACCGAATCCGAACGCAGCCTGGCCATCGATTCGATGATGGTGTTGCTGGGAGATGAAGTCACTAAGAAGGACTCTACACTGGTCGGCATTGTGGATGCGTATTACGGTGGCAATGAGTTTTGGCTTTCTGTTTACCGCGATTTCAACGATGTACGCCTGGTGTTTGCTCCACCGTCTTCCATCGGTAAGTTTGGTTGGGATACGGACAATTGGATGTGGCCCCGTCATACTGGCGATTTCTGCGTCTTTCGTATCTATGCCGGTAAAGACAACCGTCCTGCCGACTATTCACCCGACAACGTGCCCTATCGTCCCGAATACGTGGCTCCCATCACATTGGATGGATACAAAGAAGGTTCATTCTGCATGACTCTGGGTTATCCCGGTAGCACGGAACGTTATCTTTCTTCGTTTGGCATCGAAGAGATGATGAACGGCATGAACCAGGCTATGATCGATGTCCGCGGAGTGAAACAGGCCATTTGGAAACGTGAGATGGATCGCAGGGATTCCATCCGTATCAAGTATGCGTCAAAATATGATGAAAGTTCCAATTACTGGAAAAACAGCATCGGAACCAATAAAGCGATACGCAAGCTGAAGGTGCTTGACAAGAAACGGCAGGCGGAAGAAGCACTCCGGCAGTGGATTCAGAAGACTCCGGCAGAACGTGAGAAACTGTTGCATCTGATGTCGTCGCTCGAACTGAATTATAAGGACCGCAAGGAGGTGAACCGGGCGATGTCTTATTTCGGGGAGTCATTTATCAATGGTCCCGAGCTGGTGCAATTTGCGTTGACTATCCTCAATTTTGATTTTGAGGCGGAACAGAAACAGGTCGTGGCCCAGCTCCAGAAATTACTCGATAAGTATGCAAATTATGACGTTTCCATCGATAAGGAGGTGTTTGTGGCCATGCTGAAGGAGTATCGGAGCAAAGTGGATAAGGCTTATCTGCCCGATCTTTATCAGACCATAGATACACTTTACGGAGGCAATGAACAGATGTATGTCGACACGTTGTATGCTCATTCGGAACTTACCTCCCCCCGCGGCTTGAAGCGTTTTCTGGAGCGTGACACAACTTTCCACATGATCGATGATCCTGCAGTCTCGCTGGGCATCGATCTCATTGTAAAGCTCTTCGATATGCGTAGTCAGATGGCTGAGGCTTCCGACAATATAGAGAAGGACGAACGTGAGTTCAATGCTGCCATGAGACGGATGTATGCCGACCGTAATTTCTATCCCGATGCCAATTCTACCATGCGGTTGAGTTTCGGTACCATTGGCAGTTATTCACCTTACGATGGGGCTGATTATGGCTATTACACTACGGTGAAGGGTATTTTCGAGAAGGTAAAAGAGCACAGCGGCGATCCCGACTTTGCCGTGCAACCCGAGGTGCTGTCCCTGCTGTCATCGGGTGATTTCGGGCGTTATGCCGATACGAAGGGAGACATGAATGTCTGCTTTATCTCAAACAACGACATCACAGGTGGAAACTCCGGCAGCGCCATGTTCAATGGCAAAGGCGAATTGCTGGGATTGGCGTTCGATGGAAACTGGGAAGCCATGAGCAGTGATATTGTTTTCGAGCCCGATGTGCAACGCTGCATTGGGGTCGATGTGCGTTATATGCTCTTTATTATCGAGAAGTTTGGTAAAGCAAGCCATCTGATACAAGAACTGAAAATAGAGGGGTGAGGGCATCACTTACCGCAGAATAACGCAGGGTACGGTTTCGACATACCTCCTAACGTTTCAGTATAATAACGATTACTGCCGAAATAATCAGCAGAATACCGATCCCGATGCTTTGGGTAAAGGGTTCGCCGAATATAAAGATACCTACACAAACAGCTGTCACCGGCTCCATGGCTCCAAGTACGGAAGTGAGCGTGGAGCCGATGCTTTTTACCGCCCGTACCAATGCCAGGTTGGAGACCACTGTCGGGATCAGTGCCAGGAGTACCAGGTTTCCACCCGTGTGCCAGTCAGGGATGGTTTGTATGCCTGTAGTAGTACCTATGCCTGCCAGCAATAAGAGCGTGCCGAACAGGAAAACATAGAAAGTAAGCCGTAATCCCTTCATCTGTCCGATTTTGAGCTGGCTGACCGTAACCAGATAAAGTGCATATCCCAAAGCCGACAGGAGGACGATAAATAATCCGAGGGCGGTAATTCCTCCCGAACTGTCGCCATAAGAGAGGCAGGAGACACCGACCACTGCGAGGGCGATAGCAAAGAAGCGCCACGTCGATTTCCTTTCGCGGAAGAAGATCATCATGATCAGAGTGGTCAATACCGGATACATGAAATGAATGGTGGTGGCTACGCCGCTTGCCATAAATTTATATCCCCAGAACAGAAAGACTGCGGACATCAGATACAGAAAAGCAAGTAACATTAATGACGGGATCTCTTTCCGCTTGATATGGAAAGACTGCTTGTCTAGCAATAGGATGCATCCCAATGCCAGGCAGGCAAACAGGAACCGGTAGAACAGAATGGACTCGAAGTTCATTCCTTCACGCATGGCAGGGATCGTGAAAAGAGGAATAAGGCCGAAAGAGGCCGACGACAGCAAACCGTAAAGGAAACCATTCAATTTGTTCATACCCGAAAACTATTACCTGTTTTTTTTAATTCACGCAAAGGTAGCACTTTTAAAGACAATAATAAAGAGGGGAAGGATTTTTACTATGGGGGATCGCAACTCGTGTTCACTGCGGATTCCACAGCTTTCCGCAGATAAATATCATTCGTTACCCATAGGTCAGGTTTACTCTTTGTTGCTCTGCGGTGGATGTTGTCATTTTGACTTTTTGCTTTTCCGACCCATTCAGAATCGTTTATTTCGGCCCTCTCTCCTGTGGAGGTAATAAAAATGGCTGGATTTTGCATCAGGGAAAGGATCCGATGCTTGAGAATTCTTCTGTTTCCTTTCTGATTTTTGCTATAAGCGGTGATCTGTGAGCAAATAGACCTTTCGGATAAAAATATAGTGCCTTTTTGATAGTTCGTTCGTGCTCCTCTTCGGATACCAACCGACTCGGAAACGGGAGCTTTTATGAAGAATGTACCGATAGAGTGGGTCTCTTCTTCCGATGCAGCAGGCATTTGCTCCCGATGCAGTAACCTTTTGGGGTAAATGCAGTAAGCATTTCATCCGGGAGCTTGCTTGTCGGAACGGGAAAGCCCGGCTCTCCGTCTCACTCAGACGGTAGCTGAGTGGGATGAAGCGCCGGGCTTTCGTTCGGGATCTCTCTGAAAGAGTGATCTTATAAAGAGGGAAGGTTGGTCAGAAACGGCTATTTGAATCCTTTTGTAAGTCCGTCAGCCGTTTTTCCTGTCCTTTTGTATTTAGCTCTTTTTAGGCTTTCTTCTTGCCCATCCTTCTTCGCTGAAGTCGGGTTCGGCATCTTTAAAGAACTGTTTCCATTCATCTTTGCCTTTGGGGCCGCGGGCTGCGGAATATCCCCGTTCCTCACGGCTTGGCTTTTTGCCTTTCCGGCTGTCGGCTTGTTTGCTGTCTTTGCTGCCTTTGCCTCTCTCTTTGCGGTCGGCAGATGGAGCGCTGCTTCTTCCTCTGCCACCCTGATCGTTACCTTCATTCCGCTTTCCACGTCCTTTGTGCTCTGTAGATGCCTCTTCTCCGGCTACCTCTACTGTGACTTTACGTCCGTTCCAGTTTGTCCGGTTCAGCGCCTTTACGACGTTTTGTGCTTGTTTCTCTTCCACTTCGAAGAACGAGAAATTCTTCATCAGGTCGATGCGTCCCAATTCTACTCTTCCTCGTGTGTTATTGTTGAGCAAGGTGATCAGTTCGTGAGGGAAGAAGTTATCCATCTTACCCAGATTGATGAAAAGGCGGGTGTAACCCGGTTCTGCCTGGCGGCTGCTTTTTCCTTCACGGCTTTTTCCGGCGCGTTCGCTGCGGCTATCAGTCGGCACCTCTATTTCTTCGCGGTTGCGATAATAGTCGACAAACCGGTTGAACTCATGCGATACCATGCGCTTGATGAGGTCTTCTTTACTCAGCCACTCCAGTTTACGGTAAATCTCAGGCATGAAATCATTGATATCCTCCTCGTTTACCTTTACTTTTTCAAGATCGTCTATCACTTTGAGAAGCTGTTTCTCGCAGATCTGCTTACCGGTAGGCATTTCACCGGCAATGAATTTCTTACCGATGATGCGTTCTATTTCGCGCATCTTTCCTTTTTCACGCAAATTGATGATGGCGATGGATGTACCTGTCTTTCCGGCACGTCCTGTACGTCCGCTACGGTGCGTATAACTTTCCGTATCGTCCGGCAATCCGTAGTTGATGACGTGTGTCAGGTCGTCTACGTCCAGTCCGCGTGCGGCTACATCGGTGGCTACCAGAATCTGGATGTTGCGGATGCGAAACTTCTGCATCACCGTGTCACGCTGTGCCTGTGAGAGTTCTCCGTGCAACGAGTCAGCGTTATAACCTTCCTGCATCAGTTTATCGGCAATTTCCTGTGTCTCTTTGCGGGTACGGCAGAAGATGATACCGTAAATCTGCGGATAATAGTCTACGATGCGTTTCAGGGCGGCGTATTTATCTTTTGCATGTACGGTATAGACCACATGCTTCACGTTGCTCGTACTTTCGTTCTTGCGTCCGATGGTGATCTCTTTTGCATTGTGAAGGTAGTTCTTCGAAATACGGGCTATTTCCGGGCTCATAGTGGCCGAGAAAAGCAGTGTGTTACGTTCTTGTGGAACATCTGCCAGGATGGCATTGATACTGTCCGTAAAGCCCATATTGAGCATTTCGTCCGCTTCGTCCATCACTACGTTTGTGACAGTGGCAAGAGATACCGTTTTGCGTTCCATCAGGTCGAGGAGTCGCCCCGGTGTGGCAACAATGATATGCACACCCCGTTTCAGGCTGCGTATCTGGCTGTCGATGGATGAACCGCCGTATACGGGCAATACTTTCAGCCCGTCGATGTATTTGGAATAGTCGTTCAGGTCGCCTGCTATCTGGAGGCAAAGCTCGCGTGTGGGGCAAAGAACGAGTGATTGAGGTATTCTGTTTTTTTACGTTAATTTTCTGGATGAGGGGCAAGCCAAACGCTGCGGTCTTACCCGTCCCTGTCTGTGCAAGAGCTACTACATCATTATTCTCTCCTAATAGGTATGGAATCACTTCCTCCTGTACCGGCATGGGATTCTCGTATCCCATCTCTTCAATAGCTTTACGTATCTCCGGAGAAACGCCAAGCTCTTCAAATGTCTTCATTAAATCTCTGTATATCTTTATTTTCGGGTGCAAAGATACGCATTAATTGTGAATAATGAATGATAACAATAAATAATGATGAACAAAAAGTGCGTTATTCCAGTAAGATGGTGCGTAGCCTGTGTATGTCTTCGGACTGAAGGCCGATTGCCTTTCGCAGATAGGTGGGTACATCACCGTATTTCCGCTCTATCTCGTCTTTGGCTGCATTGAGAAAGTCTTCTTTTGCCGAAAAGAGGGTGGTGATGGCTTCCTGTGAATTGACCGGCAGGTTATAGGCGTATTTGGAGGCTTTGGGGATGTTGAAGTAATCGTTGCTCAAACGGTAATCTTCCATAATGATATCTGCATTGACATCTAAAGAGGCCAGTATCAGTGCGGATACAATGCCTGTCCGTCCTTTTCCCGACGAGCAGTGAATCACGACCGGATAACTGTTTTTATCGAGCAGGATGTCGAAAATCTCTTTATATTCCTTTTGGTATTTTGCCACCAGTTCACGATTCATCGCTTCTACCATGTGGTAAATGGTATCTGTCTTGATCTTCTCTTGCTGTATGCCGTGCAGGATATGTTCCATGTCGCCCGTGTTGATGGGGATATGTACTACATTGAATCCCTTTTGCAAGGGAGGTGTATTATGGAGTTCGCTCTCGGAGCGCAGATCCAGAATGGTCTTGATACCCAGGTTTTGCAGTTTCCTGAGGGCAAAGCAATTCAGGCTGTCTATCTGTGCCGAACGGTAGAGCTTGCCCCAACGTACATGCTTTCCGGTGGCGGATTTGTAACCTCCCAAGTCACGGAAGTTTTGAATGCCGGGCATATTCACGTTGCGGGGAGCCACTTTCACACGGTATTTATCGTTGAACACCAGCATGTAATAAGAGCGCCTGGAAGGATCGTTGGTCACAATCGTCATTCGCGCATCGGAGATATTGGCCATGGCAACCGGATTATCTTCGGGTATGAATTCCGGATTGTCGGATGTATATACTTTCACCTGCCCCTTGATGAGAGGAGTCGTTTCCCATTTAAGAATACAGTTTCCTATATTATTCTCTTCGCAAACCACCGAAATGTTAGGAGACATGTCTGTGCACGAAGGCAGAATAAGTAAAATAGTTAGTAAATTGAACAGGTTCTTGTACATAGTTTGTATTTGTCTGAAAGCACTGATTGCAAAGATAGGAATTCTCGTTACATGGTATAATTACTTTGCGATAATTAGGCAACGTTAATAGTAATTAGCTACGAATTGCAGGCTACAAGCTACAGGTAACCGTGCCGGATGACTGTACATTCATTCGCAGTTTGTAGCCCGTAGCTTATTGCTTTCAACGGTAGTTGGCCGCAAACTCCCCGGATATGGAGTTGTTGAAACTTTTGCAGACTTCGGCTGCAAAGTCTTGTCCGCATTGTATCACTTTATCCCAGGTCTCTTCACTCAGGTGTTGCAAGTCACGGTACCGGACGTCGTACTTTAGCATGCCGTAGATCAGCCCGGCATTAAAATTGTCTCCTGCACCGATAGTGCTGACTGCCTCTAATGGCGCGACAGGATACTCTTTGGATATTGCGTTCGTACGCAGTGAGATTCTTTCGGCTCCGGCTGTGCAAAGGAAGAGCGGACAATAGAACTTTATCTTGTCCTTGTAGATTTTTTCTACGTCTTTGATTCCGTACATATAATAGAAGTCTTCCAAAGAACCTCTTACAATGTCGGCATATTCCAGGTTCTCGATAATGGTCGGAGCCAGTTTCATCGCTTCATTCTTGTGTGAGGATCGGAAATTGGGATCGTAGTATACAATCGCTCTTTTTTCTTTTGCTATGTCCAGCAGCTCCAATATCTTATCACGCAATACCGGATTGAGAGCATAATATGAACCGATGACAATGATGTCGTCTTCATTGATGGACGGGAATAAAACGTCCAGCCGCTGTTTTGGGTAGTCTTTATAGAAGATATATTCTGCATCGCTGTGTTCGTTGAGGAAAGCCAGGGATACGGGCGATTTGCCGTCCGGAAACACGTTGACGTGATCCGTCGGGATGTGATTGTCACGCATGAATTGCAGAATGATGTTTCCTACATGGTCATTCCCTGTTTCACTGATGAAGCATACATTGACTCCCATGCGTCCCAAAGAAACGATGCCGTTGAATACAGAGCCTCCGGGAACGGCTGCCGAAGGCTGGTCGTTTCGGAAGATGATATCGAGTATAGTCTCTCCGATGCCGATTACTTTACGCATAGTTTTCTTGATTTTTCGCCCAAGTAGCCACCGTGATGGCGTTTGGAGTATTCTTCAATAGTAAATTCGGTCCTTTTCATGGTTTGCACTACGAGAATATCGCCGATGACGGTCATTACCGTAGTCGAAGTGGTCGGAGTCATCCCCAGGGTACAAACTTCGGCAGGATGTCCTGTGCTCAGGCATACATCCGATTCGCTGGCAAGCGGACTGTCCGGATTGCCGGTGATGACAATGAATTTCAGACCCGGATTCAGGTTGTGGGCCAGCTGGGTTAACTCTACGATTTCACGGGTTTTACCTGAATTTGAAATCAATAATAACAGGTCGTTCTCTTGCAGGATGCCCAGATCGCCGTGTTGTGCCTCGCTGGGGTGCAGGAAGACAGAGGGAATTCCGGTCGAACAAAACGTAGTGGCGATGTTCATCGCTATTTGTCCGGCTTTACCCATGCCGGAAGTTACAAGTTTGCCTTTTTTTCTGTGTATTTGTTCCACTATTAATTCAACGGCCTTTTCGTAGGCATCAGTCACAGGAATATTCAGCACAGCTTGTGCTTCCTTTTGCAGGAGTTCTTGAATAGATTCAATCATTATATCTTAATTGTTAATTCATTAAATGTGTTTGCTACTTCATAATAGGAGGACAGAGGGTGACGGGTGAATCCTCTTGCCTGTAATTCGCTGAGCACGGCGAGCAGTGGGTTGTAGAAACCATCTGCATTGTAGAAGATCACTTTCTTCTGATGATAGCCGATGGAAGCGGCTGCCATGACATGAAATACCTCATCCAGCGTGCCTATGCCGCCGGGAAGGGCCACCAATACATCCGATTGTTGCAGGATGATATCCTTGCGGTCGCTCAGGTCGTGTGTGGCGATTATCTCATCGGGGTATGTACTTACTTTGCCGTTTTCTTCCAGTTTGGAAGGTACTACACCGATGACATGTCCCCCGTTTTCTTTGACTGCTTTGGCCACGCATTCCATGAGTCCGAGGTTGGCACCACCATAGATAAGTGTCTTGCCGTTTTTCCCCATCCATTCGCCAATCTGATGGGCGGCATCGAAGTATATCGGGTCGATGCTGCCGGATGCGGAACAGAAAATTCCTATCTTCTCCATAAGGGTTATTGATGTTATAGCTTACAAATATCTGCAATTTTCTATAAACGACAATAAGTTTTATTGTATTTTTGTGTCCTCAACCTAACTTAATAGTAAGAATGAAGCAGTTAAGTACCCGTGCAGAAATGCAATATAATATACATACCCTGTCCAATGGACTTCGCATTATTCATGAACCCTCTTCTTCGAAGGTGGCTTATTGCGGATTTGCCGTAGATGCCGGAACCCGTGATGAGGCCGAAAATGAACAAGGAATGGCTCACTTTGTAGAGCATCTTATTTTTAAAGGTACCCGGAAACGGAAGGCTTGGCATATCCTGAACCGCATGGAGAATGTGGGTGGCGATCTGAATGCGTATACCAATAAAGAGGAAACTGTGATCTATTCGGCATTTCTGACTGAGCACTTCGGAAGGGCACTGGAACTGCTGGCGGATATCGTTTTCCATTCCACCTTTCCGCAGAACGAAATCGAAAAAGAGACAGAGGTGATTATCGATGAAATACAGTCGTACGAAGACACTCCTTCGGAATTGATTTTTGATGACTTTGAAGATATGATCTTTCGCAATCATCCGTTAGGACGTAATATCCTGGGCAGACCCGATCTGCTGAAGAAATTCCGGAGCGAGGATGCCATGGCTTTTACTTCCCGGTTTTATCAACCCTCCAATATGGTATTCTTTGTCCTGGGTGATTTCAATTTTCAGAAAATAGTCCGTCAGGTGGAGAAGCTGTTAGTGGATCTTCCGTTGGTTACGGTTGAGAATCAGCGTACGATACCTCCGCTTTATGTACCCGAGCAGTTGGTTGTTCACAAGGAGACCCATCAGGCACATGTGATGATTGGCAGTCGGGGATATAATGCCTATGATGACAAGCGTACCGCATTGTATCTGCTGAATAATATTCTGGGTGGTCCGGGGATGAACAGTCGTCTGAATGTCTCTCTGCGCGAACGCAGGGGACTGGTCTATACGGTGGAGTCCAACTTAACGTCATATACCGATACGGGGGCTTTCTGCATTTATTTCGGTACCGATCCGGAGGATGTGGATACTTGTCTGAAACTGACTTACAAGGAGCTGAAACGGATGCGTGATGTGAAGATGACCTCTTCGCAATTGATGGCTGCCAAAAAGCAACTGATCGGCCAGATCGGGGTCGCTTCCGATAATAACGAAAACAATGCGCTGGGAATGGCGAAGACTTTTCTGCATTACAATAAGTATGAATCATCCGAATCTGTTTTCCGGCGTATCGAAGCCTTGACGGCAGAAGGACTGTTGGAGGTAGCCAATGAAATGTTTGCAGAGGAATATCTCTCTACACTGATTTACAGATAAGAAAAAAGGAAGAGGGTGCATCTGAGGATTGACATTACTATTAGACACACAATTAATACTTATATAAATCTTTACGATGCACTCTCTGACCTTGGAATATATAAACTAAAAAAACATCCTGGTGCGGGCTGTATATGAACCTATAGAGCCGTGATGCAGAAAGTGCTAAATAAGGATATGCCTGAGCGCAAATACATCGTATTTTTGTGCAGGCTTAACTCTGTTACGGAGGGTATAGGTAGAAGTATCTTCTTTGAATGTTATCGGTCTCTGAGCATCCGTCTTGATAGCGGGATGGAAGTTATTGCCCTGTTTATACGGATTGGCTGAATCCGAAACCGATTTCTTAAGCAGTATCCCCTGATTGAAGTCAAACAGATCGTGACCGGAGTTATCAAAAGAGGGAACATTGTGAGTGTGGCTTTTTACGGCAGTAGTGACCGCCACCCCGTTATTTACGGGCTGTAGAGCACTGCTTTTCTGGGTACCGAATACCAAAAACAACAGGCATAACATTAGTAGTTTGATGTATGCTGCCATAATTGGCGGCAAATGTATGGATTAATATGGCTTTTTGGTCCGGGTGACTCTGCTTTTTCTCGCTTATTAATTATTTTTAATAGTATTGGATTGAACCTGTCGGGGGATGTCCGTCGGTGAATAATGCCTGCATATCTTCTGCTTAAAAAGATTGCGTAAAAATGTTTAAAGACCGCTGTCTTCCGGCTTATTCAGCTTATCTTTGCTCGAAAACATAGAATTTATGATGACATTAATCCGTATTACGAGTGCTGACGATTCACGTCTGAACCGTTTGATTCCTTTGTACGAGGAGTCTTTTCCCGAAAGTGAGAGAAGAAAAATCGGGCAGTTGAAGCGAATGATTGAGAACCATGCCCCAATGTATTTCAATGCTATTGAATGTGATGGAGAATTGAGTGGAATGTTTGTATATTGGGATATGGGTGACTTCTACTATCTGGAACATTTGGCTGTATTCCCTGAGATGCGGAATAAAAAGATAGGGCAGCAAGTGCTTGATTATGTGGCTGAACACCTGAAAGGGGTACGCCTGCTCGAAGTAGAACCTACAGAAGATGAAATGACTACCCGTCGTGTGAATTACTACCGGCGTAATGGATATGAAGTGCTGGATAAAACTTATGTGCAGCCTTCTTATCATGCGTTGGAAGATGCTTGTCCGCTTTGGATTATGGGAAGTGAAGATTCTCCCCGGTTGGCTGAGCAGGTAGAAAGAATCAAGGAGGAGGTGTACAGGCAGCAAGTCGGCTGACCCTTGTACAAACCTTGTATATTTGTCGATATACTATTGATTCCACAGATTAGCAGAGATTGATTGTCCTATTGGGGAATCTGTGTTAATCTGTGGAATCTGTATTTGTACCGGATAAAGAAGTTGGCTGTTGTAGCTTTCGGATTTTAAAAGATTGACTTTGCAATTCCCATTTCCAATCCCCTTAACTCGGCAAGTCCTCGCAGGCGTCCTATGCAGGAGTATCCCGGGTTCGTTTTCTTTTTAAGGTCATCCACCATCTGGTGTCCGTGGTCCGGGCGCATGGGGATCGATACTTTTCTTCTCTGTTGTAACTCCAGGAAGGCTTTCATGACGTGATACATGTCCACGTCTCCTTCCAGGTGATTGGCTTCGTAGAAATTACCTTCAGCATCCCGTTGGGTACTTCGGAAATGGACAAAGTTGATCCGGTCTCCGAACCGTCTCATCATACCTTCCAAGTCATTGGCACAGCTTACACCGAGTGATCCGGTACAAAGGCAGAGTCCGTTCGATTCGTTAGGGACGGCATCGATCAGTGCCTGAAAATCTTCTGCACAGCTCATGATGCGTGGCAAACCGAGAATGGAGCAAGGAGGATCGTCCGGGTGGATAACCAGCTTCACACCGGCTTCGTCTGCCGTCGAAGTTATTTCTTTGAGGAAATAGATTAAGTGGGTGCGTAACTTTTCTGCATCGATGCCTCTGTATCGGTCCAATTCATGCTGAAATTGCTCCAATGTGAAGCTTTCTTCCGAACCGGGAAGCCCGGCAATCATATTACGGACAAGGAGCTGTTTCTCCTTTTCGTCCATCTGTTCAAACCGGATTCTCGCTTTCGTTTTTTCTTCATCTGTGTATTCGGTTTCGGCACCCGGCCGTTTCAGTAAGAAAAGATCAAAAGCTATGAAGGCGGCGCGTTCAAAACGCAGGGCTTTGGAGCCATCGGGGAGGGTATAGGCAAGATCCGTACGAGTCCAGTCGAGCACAGGCATAAAATTGTAAGTAACGATATGGATGCCGCATTGTCCCAAGTTACGCAAACTTTCTTTATAATTCTCGATGTATTTCCGAAAGTTGCCAGTCTGGGTTTTGATATGTTCGTGTACCGGGACACTCTCTACTACCGACCATTTCAGGCCGACAGATTCGATCAGTTCCTTTCGTTTCATAATTTCTTCGACGGTCCACACTTCACCGTTGGGAATGTGGTGTAAAGCGTTAACAATACCCGTAGCTCCGGCTTGTTTAATATCCCAAAGGCTGACAGGATCGTCCGGTCCGTACCAACGCCAGGTTTGTTCGGATAAAAAGAGTTTGTCTTTTGGTAAAGTCATGATATCTGGTTGATTCATAAGTCTGTTTTTATTTGAGGTTGGTTTAATCAGTCAGTGTGTCTGTTCTGTCTCTTCCCTTTTCAGATATGTGTGGGATCAGAAGTTAGACTTTCTTTACATCGCAAAGGCATTGAATCCTCCATCCACTACCGCCACTGTACCCGTTACAAAGCTTGCTGCGTCGCTGATGAGGTATTGAATTGTTCCGCATAACTCTTCGGCACGTCCCATACGCCCGAATGGCGTTTGACGGATTACGTCTTGTCCCCGTTGTGTATAGGTGCCGTCCGGATTGGTTAGTAGTGCACGATTCTGTTCTGTCAGGAAGAATCCCGGGGCGATGGCATTTATACGGATTCCTTCACCAAACTTTTTGGCAATCTCCGTGGCCATAAATGCGGTGAAATTGGAGATCCCGGCCTTGGCAGCGGCATAGCCGGCCACACGCGTCAAAGGGCGGAAAGCAGCCATGGAGGAGAAATTGACGATAGCGCCCGCTCTTTGCTCCACCATGGGTTTCAGGAATACTTGTGTCGGCAGTATCGTACCGGTCAGGTTCAGATCCAATACTTTCTGGAATTCATCTATTTTCAGGTCAAAGATATCGCCTGTAGGTGAGATCGTAGCTCCCGGCATATTGCCTCCTGCCGCATTGAGTAATGCATCTATCCGCCCATAAGCTTTCAGTATATCCGCCAGGTTCTGTTCAAGTATCTTCCGGTCGAGTACATCGGTTGTCAGAAACAGCGCTTCACCTCCTTGGGTACGAATTGATTCTACAATCTTATTACCCACTTCGGTTTTACGTCCGAGGAGAATGACTTTGGCACCTTCTTCTGCCAGGTGGGCTGCAATTGCTTTTCCTAATACTCCCGTTCCACCGGTAATGACTACTACTTTGTCCTTTACACTAAATAAGTTTGCCATACTATTGCTTTTAAAGGTTAGACTTCTTGTCTTGTGGCTTCGTTATCGCACACGCAGAGCGCAAATATAGCTATAAAGTTGATGGGATGGTTTAAAAAAAGAGGGAAATTCAAGGGGATCGCTCCCTTTTATTGAGAATCGGCACATGTTTTCTGCAGTATCAGCAGGCTTTCCGGTCCCATATTAAACAGAAGGTCGATGATGCTCAGGTTGGGTAGAAAACCGTAGCGGGCTTCGAATACCTGATAGTAAGGCTGAGGGATAAATTCCGGATCTGTCCGGTGAAAATCTTTCTTGGGATGGATCGCTTCGCGAAAATCGATTTCGTTCGGGGCAAAGTCTGTTTTATATTCTTTCGTCCGTTCAATGGCAGGCTGTATATCTATCAGTTCGCAAACCAGTCGGCATAATTCTTCGTTGAAGTCCGTCAGAAATTCATATTTTTTCTCATAGAACGGGCGAAAATCATCTTTGTAATATTCAAAAAATGGAGTACTGTTATAGGCCGACTCTATTGCATTCCAGTGTAGATGCCTCCAATTCCCATGATCCGAAATCCGGATATCTTTCATCGGGCATTTAGGCTCTTCCGGTTTTACGATGGGGATAGAAAGTGCCAGTTCGCCTTCCGGTCCGGCAATGGTACAACGGTTCCGGTAGGTCTGCTTCATGTAATGGTCGTGTTGTTCGATGAATATTTTATCGTAGTTCAACAATTTGCTGTAGTATTCTACAGGAGCCAGATAGGCAGAAGAAAGATAGGCAACTTTCATTGGTAATTGATGATTAGTGATTACTTGATTGTTATTATATAATTTGTTATCCGGGGATACGAACTATTTTACCGGTTGGAAGAATCGTTCCCAGCGGTATCCGCTAAAGATTCCCGTATGGTCTGTTTTTGAGAACCAGATTCGTGAAGCTTTTCCAATGACATGATCCTGCGGTACGAAACCGAACAGGCGGGAATCGGAAAGATTTACCGAATTATTGGAAGCCATCCAGTAATAATCTTTGGTGAAATAACAATGTTGTGAAGGACGTCCTTCGATGTAGAGCGTATCGTTTCGGATCTCCGCCTGTTTACCCTCATGCAGTACCAGCGTGTTTCGTAACAATGTCCGGTTCCACGGATATACCCGGACTGCTTTTCCTTTACCCGGAACAATAAGTGGTTTAGCTTCTTCCTGTAAGCTTTGTTGTAAAGGCTGTATCCAGCTTTTCCCGTTCATAGCCTGATCGAGCAAATAATACTCATAGCGGCTGAAGCTCCGTACATTTTTTCCTTCGTGTTGTCCCATCAGTTCATTAGGGCCAATAGAAAGAATAGAAAGCAATGAATCCAGTTGCTGTTCCTTGGTTTGCGGATACGTATATAGTTGTTTCCGGTCCGGTCCGAGTTGTGTGCTACGGTCGACCACGTTGAAGAGTGAATCGATAAGTAACGTATCCCCCGGTACACCGATGCATCGGCTTATATAAATCTCTCTTCGGTCTATAACGGGTTCTTTGATACCCGCAGGGTTATTGAATACGACGATGTCGTCTTTATGTATGGGACTTTCTCCCCAGCGGTGGTAGGAGAATAATGACATATAGGGTACACGAAGTCCGTAGCTCCATTTATTTACCAGAATACGTTCACCCTGAAAAAGGGAATTCTCCATACCCGCCGAAGGTATCAGGCATGAGGTAAAAGCAAAGCCGCGGAGCAACAGTACGATGACCATTGCTCCGGCAAAAGCTATAATCCATTTGAGTCCCTTTCCCATTGATTACTCAGTCTACCCACTTAAAGATGCGGTTCCAGCGGATTTTACCATCGAACCAGTTACGGTCTTTATCTAATGATAACCATACGACGATCGGTTTACCTACTACGTGATCTTCCGGTACGAATCCCCAATAGCGAGAGTCGGCGGAATTATGACGGTTATCGCCCATCATCCAATAATAATCCATCTGGAAAGTGTATTGGTTTGTCTTCACACCGTTGATGTAGATTCCGTCTTCTTTCTGTTCCAGTTTATTGCCTTCATAAGCAGTGATACACCGTTCATAAATGGGCAGATTGTCCGGGGTCAGTGTGATGGTGGCACCCTTTGCCGGAATCCAGATAGGGCCGTAGTCACTACGATTCCAATGGGTATTTAAATTCAGGGGATACACTTCTCCGGAGTATTCTTCCGGTTCTATTACAATCTTACCGACTAATTTTTTGTTACCGGATAGAGTGTCATACATCTTCTTCGTTAACGGAAGATGATAAACAGGATTCAGTCCACCTTGGGCATTTCGTCCGTCCAATCCCAGCTCAATCAGTCCCTCTTCATAGCCTGCTCCTTCGGGAGTTAGTCTTTGGTCGGCTTTGCTGATACCCAGTTCGCGGAACATTTCTTCCGTGATGTACGGGCCGGTAGTTTGCACAAAATAGTTGAATTGCAAGTTTTCCGGGTTTTCAATGGCCTTGCCATCAATCATAACCTGACCGTTGATAATCTGGAGTGTATCTCCCGGAAGTCCTACACAACGTTTTACATAGTTCTCCCGGCGGTCTACCGGACGGGTAACAACTTTACCATATCGTTGAGGGTTTGACAGTATCTCTTTCCGACCGGCATTATAGTATAAATCATACACTGTCTTCTGCTGCTCCCGAGTCAGGCTGTCCATGTCGATCGGGTTCGGGTAAATCTGCTTTCCGATGTTGTACGCCAATGTATAAAAGTCTGCATCCTGGAAATTCAGTGCGACGGTATCTCCCGCAGGGAAGTTAAACACTACGATGTCATTCAGTTTCACTTTACCGAATCCGGGTACACGTTTGTATTTCCATTGCGGCCATTCAATATAGGATTTAGTATTCAGAATCGGCAATGTATGTTGTGCCAAGGGCATTGATAGCGGTGTGTTCGGCACACGGGGGCCGTAACTCATTTTGCTCACGTAGAGGAAGTCTCCAACCAGCAGCGATTTTTCCAGTGACGATGATGGGATCTGATAATTCTGAAAAACATAGATGTTTACGAAATATACTGCTACCAAAGCGAAAACGATGGCATCTACCCAACTCATCACACTACGGACCGTCGGGTTTTTAGATTTCTTCCAGAACGACCAGGGAATCTTTTTGGTGATGTAGATGTCGAAGATGAAAGGAACTACGATCAGTCCCCACCAGCTTTTCACCCAAATCAGGAATATCAGATACAAAAGAATGGCAATGGAACACTTTATCCATTGAGTACGTGTTGCTTTTCTCATGATGTTAATCTTTTAAGAATGGGAATAAATCACTCATACCCAGATAGCCTTCATGGGCTGCTGTATACTCAGCCGCCAATACGGCTCCCAATGCGAAACCTCCCCGGTTTTTGGCATCGTGGGTGATGGAGATACTGTCTGCTTCGGAGTCATAGCGGATGGTATGGATACCGAATACTTCTCCTTCGCGAATAGAGTGGATCGGCAATTCATTGGTTGCATGTGCTTCCTCTTTTACCCAGACGCTTTTGCGTTTCATATTTTCAAGGATTCCTTCTGCCAGTGTGATCGCTGTTCCGCTTGGTGCATCGAGCTTGTGTACGTGGTGGGTTTCGCTCATGGTTACGTCATAGGCGGGGAATTGGTTCATTATCTTAGCCAGATACTTGTTGACAGCCGAGAAGATAGTTACTCCCAAACTGAAATTAGATGACCAGAATAAGGTCTTTCCACCTTTGTTACACAGTTCTTTTACTTCGTCACCGTGCTCTGCCATCCATCCGGTACTGCCCGAAACCAACTTTACACCTGCTTTGAAAGCTTTCATATAATTGCTGTAGGCTACCATGGGATTAGTGAATTCAATGGCCACATCTGCCGATTTGAACGCTTCGGATTCGAAATCATCCTGGTTGTTGATGTCGATAATGCTGACAATTTCGTGTCCGCGACTGAGGGCAACCTTTTCGATTTCTTTGCCCATTTTTCCGTAACCTATTAATGCTATTTTCATTGTTTTACTGACTTTATAGACTTTATATCCAAAATATTAGTCGCAAAGATAAGATTTTTATTACATTTGTCGAGCACATTAACGTCTTGTTAACAATGGAACAACTCCTGCACTATGTGTGGAAACACAAAATCTTCCCTCTCCATGAACTGCAAACAACCACCGGGCTGCCTGTTGAAGTGATTGATACCGGATTGCCGAATTCTGATTCCGGCCCCGATTTTTTTAATGCCAAACTAAAAATCGGTGGTACGCTTTGGGTAGGTAATGTCGAAATACATACTGCTTCTTCTGATTGGTTTCGTCACGGACATGACCGTGACATAGCGTATGACTCAGTGATTCTGCACATTGTCACAGAGATCGATTGCGAGATATATCGTTCCAATGGGGAACCGGTTCCGCAACTCCGGTTACCTTGCCCCGAACAGGTGAAAGAGCATTATGATGAGCTTTGCCGGGCAGATATACACCCGCCTTGCTATTCCATTCTGGAAACCCTTCCTAAATTAACGATTCACTCCTGGCTGACCGCTTTACAGACAGAGCGCTTTGATCAGAAGAACCGAACCATAACTCGGCGACTCCAACGTTGCAATCAGCATTGGGAAGATGCTTTTTTCATCACGTTGGCACGTAATTTCGGATTCGGGCTGAATGGAGATGCTTTTGAGACTTGGGCAAATCTGCTCTCGTTTCGTGCCATTGATAAGCATCGTGACGATCTGACACAGGTGGAAGCTTTCTTCTTCGGACAAGCCGGTTTGTTGGAGGGAGAATCCGCCGACGATTATTTCAGTTGGATGCAGAAAGAATTCCGTTATTTGCAACACAAGTTTGAACTTCCTCCGGTGATGAATCCCTCTTTGTGGCGTTTCCTCCGTCTTCGTCCGGGTAACTTTCCCCATGTGAGACTGGCACAATTAGCTTCACTTTATTACAGAGAACGCTCTTTGTTTTCACGGGTCATGGAAGCGGAGACTCTGAAAGATCTGAAACATATTTTTGCCGGTCACACTTCTGCTTATTGGGAAGAACATTTCATGTTTGGCAAATCCTCCCCACGGAGAGAGAAAAGTATTGGTGCCGGTGCAAAGGAGCTGATCATTATCAATACGGTCATTCCTTTTCTGTATGCATATGGCCTGCATAAAGCCGACGAACGGCTGTGTGAGCGTGCGGCCTCATTACTTGAAGAACTGAAAGCTGAAAATAATTATGTTACCCGTATGTGGAGCGGAGCCGGCATTCCGGTTCAGACAGCGGCAGATAGCCAGGCGTTGTTACAATTGCAGAAAGAATATTGCGATAAGAAGAAGTGTCTTTATTGCCGTTTCGGCTATGAGTATCTGAGACATAAATAATTCTGTCCCTCCGAGTTGGATATTAGGAAGATATATTATCTTTGCCCGCTGAAAATGCGGGGTGAGATTCCCCGTTCTAAATCCATTCGTTATGAAAGTGAAAAGATTTGTGCTTTGTCTGTTTATGCTTACCCTGATAGGGGGTATTTGCTTTATTTCCTGTGGAAATACTTCGAAAGCGAAGGCAGAGAGTGATGTTGCTGCGGAGACGGCTGAGGAGACCTTCCAGTCGTTTCTGAAGAAATTCACCTCAAGTGCTTCTTTCCAGTATACCCGTGTCAAGTTTCCGTTGAAAACTCCCATCACCTTGATGACGGACGATGGGAATAGTGAAAAGACCTTCCCCTTTACTCAGGAAAAATGGCCGTTGCTGGATGCCGAGACTCTGAAAGAGGAACGCATCACTCAGGAAGAAGGAGGAATTTATGTTTCTAAGTTTACGGTAAACGAACCGACACATAAAGAGTTTGAAGCCGGATATGAAGAGTCGGAAGTAGATCTTCGTGTGATCTTCGACTTGATTGATGGTAAGTGGTACGTGACCGATTGCTATACCGGATGGTATGGATACGACCTTCCGATTGACGATCTGAACGAAACTGTGAAACAAGTGAAAGAAGAAAACGACACTTTCAAAGAATTGCATCCGTAGGAACGTAAAAAACGGTGGGAGAGAAGGGCTAAGAGGGCTCTCCCTTTTTTCGGATACCGGTGCGTCAATTTAAGAGGGATGTATCAAAATTCGTATTTGCCACAGAGTAACACAGATAACTATCATTAGTTATTAATGGATGAGGCTCACTCAGTGAAACTCTGTGTTACTCTGTGGTGAATTACATTTTTTATCAAAATGCCGAACGGACGGCAATGTTGTATTTGGCAAGCGTAGTGCTTTTATGGATAGCTTTCCAGCTCTTTCGGTCTATTTGTGGGGCCAGATACTCCCAGAACGTTTTCATCTTAGTCACCAGTTGTGCTTCGCCACCTTGTATCTGTGTCTCATAGTGTTGGAAAACGGCTGTGTGCAGTGCTCTCAACTTTTCTCTCCATTCTTCAGGCATAAGTTTCCTGCCTTCTTTATATTCCCAACCCAATGCAGGGTTTGCCAATAATCCGCGGCCGATCATCACTCCGGTAAGTTTCGGAAACTTTTCGGTGATGCACCGGATGTCTTCTATGGTCAGGATGTCTCCGTTGTAGATAACAGGATGTCTGCATGCTTCGTAGAAAGCTGTAAAGCCCTCCATATTTACTTCTCCTTTGTATTGCTGGATACCTAAGCGGGGGTGAACGATAATCTCGGTCAGCGGAGCCGCATTCAATAGAGGCAACAGGGTCAAACATTCATCCGGCTTTTTCCATCCCAAGCGCATTTTTACTGAGAAGCTCACATCGGGATACTGTTCGATCTGTTTGAGTAATGTTTCCACTTTATCAGGGTGGGGCAGCATGCCCGATCCACATTGCCGTTTTGCCAACATCGGGAAAGGGCAACCGAGGTTAATGTCCATCTCCCGATAGCCTTGTTCGATGAAAAGGGCGATTATTCGCTCTGTTTTGTCCATCTCGGAGGCTATAAGTTGTGGAATGAGGTGAGGAACCCGGTTGTTTTCGGGAAGAATATCCCGTACATCCTTATGGCGGAATTCTCCCCGATCTATTCGTACGAAAGGAGTATGATAGACATCCACACCGCCGAAAACGGCGGCATGGGCATTGCGATAGGCTGCTTCGGTATAACCTTGCAGCGGAGCGAGGTGGATAGGTAATGTATTCATCTGTTTTTAGAACATAAACATGGCTACACCTACGATGCGGTTGTTACCAACGGAGTGTGTATCGATGATTTTACCGTTTTTAAGATACAGTGAGCCATAAGCGGCGGAAGTATAGGTATATTCCACTCCAAACTTCCAGTGGTTGACATTATAGGTCAGTTCAGCACCGGCTGTCACCACTTGGTCCACATTGGTTCCTGTTCCGTATACTTGATTGGATGCCAGGGCATCGCTTGTTCCCATATTCTTGACATATCCCAGGAAGATACCCGGTTTCCATTTCTGTCCGTATACTACGTTCAGCCATGAACTGGATACCCGGATCGGTGTATACTTTTGTTCTCCGGTCCGATTATCGATGGATTTGATTCCGAATCCTCCCAGCATGGAGGTTTGTGTCAGGTTGGAGCCTAATACGGTTTTAGCACCTACAAACCAATCTTTATTGCTATACTTCACATGACCTTCGTAAGACAGGGTGGTGATGCGCTCGTTCACTTTATAGACTTGGTCCTCTACTTTAGACTCTGTACGAGGCTTCAGAGAGAGCAGTTCGATTCCTGCTCCGGCTATCCATCCATTGGCTTTATAGTCGAGTCCCAGATAGAACTCAGGAACACAACTGTTCTTTATATAAGTCTGACTTTTACCGACAATACCTTGTGACAGATACTGTGATTGCCAGATAGCTGCTCCCGTCAGTTGGAACCCTTTGTGTGTATAGCGGTAACGAATTTGTGGAGCACGGCTGAACGGTTGGAAAGGTGCTCCGACCGAAAGATTCAGGATTTGAGGTGATACGTCACCGAAGAGCGGATGCCAGGTTTGTCCGAGCAAAAGAGCCGAACGTCCCCAATCCAGGTTCAGGTAAGCATGACGCAAGCGTATAGTAGAGTAAGAAGTACCTGAACCGCGGAAGTCTGCTTCCACTTTGGCGGAAGTCATGGCGCGTCCCAGTTTAGGTCCCTTTACATCCAATCCCAGGCGGGTATATAGGGTGTAAAAGCTACCGTTGGCAGTTGCATTTAAATCTCTGCCATTGCTATCGAATACTTCGTCTTTGGGGTACATGTAAAACAATCCGTCTACTGTCTCTTCGTTGGCACGACTGTTGTAATAAAGGTCTGTGCGAATCTGTCCGTAAAACTTATAACTAAAGTCCTTTTTTTGAGCAAAACTGCTTATTGCCATTATCAGGCAAGCAGATAAAATCAGATGCTTCTTCATTTTTTGTGTTATTTGTTAGATACATTAGGGATTTACCCGTTGAAGTTATTATCTTAAATCAATGCAAAGTGGTTGTTTCACGCTGCAAAGGTAAGGAAATCATCTGACTGACCATAAAAAAGGAGATCCGAAAGTAAACGTTTTCGGGAAAGGTTGTAAAATAGCATCGGATGGAGAACGGAATACTGAAATAAAGTATATATTTTTGCAAGATAAAAATAGAATAGACCATGAAAGTAAAGAAGATCAGTATTGCTAATGTGGAGGTCGATGCACTTCCCGAATTACTGGATAAAGAAAAGATCGGTTTCCAACCCATTGATAATGTGAATTGGGAAGCCTACCCTTATCGTCCGAAAGTGGAGTTCCGTATAGCACATAGCGATGATGCTGTTTTGTTACACTTCAATGTAAAAGAGGCCAGTGTACGGGCCAAGTATGGAGAAGACGATGGCTCCGTATGGACTGATTCCTGTGTGGAGTTTTTCTCTGTACCTGCCGGTGACGGTATCTATTATAACATCGAATGCAACTGTATCGGAACCATTCTTATTGGTGCAGGAGCAGAACGCAACAACCGTGAACGCGCTTCTCGGGAAGTGACAGATCAGGTGAAACGTTGGGCCAGTCTGGGACGCCAGCCTTTCGATGAACGTATCGGTGAGTGCAACTGGGAGGTGGCATTGGTGATTCCATATACAGCTTTCTTCAAACATCACATTACCTCTTTGGACGGGAAAACAATCACAGCCAACTTCTATAAATGTGGCGACGAACTGCAAACTCCGCATTTCCTCTCATGGAATCCGATCAAAATAGAAAAGCCGGATTTTCACCGTCCCGACTTCTTCGGTACGTTGGAATTTGAATAGTCTGTGATGAACCTGCCTCTAAAGGGCCTCGATACTACTAAAAAAGGTGTAGCCTTCTTTCTGAGATGGCTACACCTTCTTTTATAAGCAGAGAATGGTTTCTATTTTACGATTCCACGCTTAGACTCTTTGACAAAAGCCACTATATTCTCTATCTCTTCGCTCATGGGAACCTGGTCTATAATTTTTTGCACTGCATCCTGCAGGCTGAAGTTTCCCTGATAGATCAGGCGATAAGCATTGGCTATGTGGCGTAGAACTCTTTCGCTCGTATTTTTATGTTGTTGCAATACTACGGCATTTACTCCGTGATATTCTACCGGGTTACCGGCCATAATGCTGTATGGGGGCACATCTTTTGAAATACGGCAACCGCTCTGTACCAATGTCCATTGTCCCACATGACAATATTGATGGAGGGTAACATTGCCACTCAGGATGACACAATCATCCAAGGTACATTCTCCGGCGATGGTGGTGCCGATACCGGCTACACAATTATCTCCGATTTGTACATCGTGACAAATGTGGACTTTATCCATCAAGAAATTGCCATTGCCTATTTTGGTAGCATTCCCACCGAAAGTAGCCCGACTGATAACTACGTTTTCGCGGATATGGTTGTTATCCCCGATAATCAGTGAACTTTCTTCTCCTTTGTAGTGGAAATCCTGTGGTTCTGCTCCTAATACGGCATGTTGATATACTTTATTACCTTTTCCCAGCCGTGTACCATTCAGCACACTGGCATAGGGCATAATGATACAGTCGTCCCCTATTTCGACATTATCTTCAATGTAAGCAAACGGTTGAATGATCACATTCTTTCCGATTTTTGCCCCGGGGGCTATCGATGCTAATGGACTAATCATAATTGTATTGTATTTAAAGTTAATCTTCTCTTCCGCCGCCCAATGCCTGATAGAGGCTCACTACAGCCTGCATCCGGTCGAAGGTGTCGTTTACCTGAGATAAACGGGCACTGAGCAAAGACTGTTCGGCCGACAATACCTCCAGATAAGTAGACGTCCCTAATTTAAACAATTCTTTTGTATATTCGGATGCTTTTTCTGAAGATTCTACCTGTAATTTGCGGGAAGCAGTTTTTTCAGAAGCACTCTGATATTGATACAATGCATTGCTTACTTCACTTCCGGCATTCAACAAACTCTGCTGGAAGGCCAGTTTAGCCTCTTCCTGTTGTGCCTTGGCTATCTTCAGGCGGGCAATGTTTGCACCACGGTAGAAGAGAGGCTGGGTAAGCGAACCAAGTACAGAGGCAAGCAGTTTACCAGGATTGATAATGGCACTACCGGCGCTATTGGTCCAACCGGCCGAGCCGCTGATAGTGATTTGCGGATAGAAGGCGGCACGGGCCGAATTTGCATTGTAGTAAGTACCGGCCAATGCCATTTCGGCTGCTTTCACATCCGGACGGTTAGAGAGTAGTTGCAAAGGAACGCCCACTGAGAAATCTTCAGGTAATTGCTGCTCTTCCAGAACCCCCCGTTTGATAGTCTGTGGTGCTTGTGCCAATAGCATGGACATAGCGTTCTCAGCTTCACGGATACTCTTCTGGATAGCCGGAATAGACGCCAGTACTTGTGCATAGGCAGCCTTGCTTTGTTCCACCCCTGCAGAGGTAGTGTTGAACATAGCCGCATCTTTCATTGCCTGCATGGTTTCAACATTACGCTTCATGATGTCGGCAGTCTGTTCGGTAATATCGAGCTGACGGTCGAGCATCAATAAGGTGTAATAGGTATTGGCAATGCCCGAAATGATCTGAGTCTGTACAGCCTGACGATATGCTTTGGTTTGCAACAATGTTACTTGTGCACCGCGTTTGGCATTCAGCAACTTGCCGAATAGATCGATCTCCCAGCTGGCTGTTGCCGGCAACGAATAGGTTTTGGTTGCGGCATGCTTATCAAAGCTGCTGATGGTTCCTTGTGGTGACAATCCGAGTGAAGGAGCGTAAGCCAGACGGGCTGACATCAGTGATGCCTGTGCCTCTTTCACTTTCAGCGCAGCAGTCAGCAGATCTGTATTGTGGGTTAATCCCTGTTCGATTAACGCTTGCAGTTGAGGATCGGTGAAGACCTCTCTCCAAGGCAGATTTCCGAAGTTGACAGTATCGGATACCAGTGTATCGGCAACAGATACTGTGTCCCGGTAAAGACCGGAGGCTTCAATATCTTTAGGTCTGTCATATGATTTGTAGATGTGGCAGCTGCTCAAGAGAGCAGTTGCACACAACATACCTATAATTTGTTTCTTCATATTCTTTTCTTTATTCCTATTTAGCGTATTGTTCAATTTCTGTTTCTGCATCCGTATTATCGATGTCTTCCCATTCAATAGGTTTCACCTTCTCTTGTAGATACTGGAAGATAACGAACAAAGCAGGAACCACGAATATCTGGCATATCATACCGATAAACATACCGCCTACCGCAGCCGTACCCAAAGCACGGTTACCATTGGCACCTACGCCCATGGCAAACATCAAAGGCAACAGGCCGACAACCATGGCCAATGAAGTCATCAGGATCGGGCGGAGACGGGCACCTGCACCCAATACGGCAGCCCAAGTGATACTCATACCCATCTTACGACGGTCGAGAGCAAACTCTACAATTAGGATGGCGTTCTTTGCCAACAGACCCATCAACATGATCAATGCGATCTGCATATAAATGTTGTTGGTAGCTGCTCCCAGTATCGGAAGGACATTGTTTGCCAATCCCATCAGGTGGGCGAAAATGAAGCTACCTGCCAGACCGAACGGTATAGAAAGCAGTACGGCAAACGGAAGAATATAACTTTCGTATTGTGCACTCAGCAACAGATAAACAAATACGAAGCAGAGGACGAAGATCATCGCAGTAGTACTGCCGCTCGAACTTTGTTCTTCACGCGTCATACCCGAGAATTCATATCCGTATCCGGTAGGCAACGTCTGTTCTGCCACTTCCTGCATGGCTTGGATGGCCTGACCAGAACTGTATCCGTCAGCCGGCGAACCATTGATAGTCATTGCCGTAAACATGTTGAAACGCTTGATATTGTCCGGTCCGTAAATACGTTTAACGCTCATAAACTGAGTGATAGGAGCCATCTCGTTGCCGTTGCGTACTTTAACCGAGTTCAGTGACTCCAGATTGGTACGGCTGTTCGGATCGGCCTGAATCATTACACGGTACATCTTACCGAACCGGTTGAAGTTGGACGAATATAGACCACCGTAATATCCTTGCAGGGTAGTAAGGATGTCGCTCGGAGACAATCCGGCCTTCTTACAAGCAGCGGCATCGATATCGATCATGTACTGCGGGAAGTTCGGGTTGAACGAAGTCTGTGCCGACTGAATTTCGGGACGTGCCTGTAGCTTGGTGATAAAGTCCTGAGCTACTTCATAGAATTTATCCAGACTACCGCCTGTCTTATCCTGTAAGTTCATTTCGAAACCGTTGGATACACTGTAACCCGGAATCATAGGGGGAGCGAATAACAGTACGCGGGCGTCTTTAATCACTTCACGGGCTTTCAGATACAGCATACCTGAAACGAAGTCAGAACGTTGAGCGATGGAACGCTCATCCCAGTTCTTCATTTTACAGATAAATGAACCGTAGCTGGGACCCTGACCGGCGATAAAGCTATAACCGGCGATCATGGTACGGCTTTCGATAGCCGGGTCGGAGGCCAGTAGGCTATCTACCTGCCACATCACTTCCTGAGTGCGTTCCAGTGAGCTTCCGGGAGGCATATCGACTACTGCCATAATCGTTCCTGTATCTTCATTCGGTACCAAACCGGTCGGAGTCACTTTCATCAGGAAGATGAGCAGTGCGAAACCCACTACTACGGAGCCGATGGTCAGCACCGGTTTCTGGATGAAGAAGAGAACACGTTTTTTATATTTCTTCAATACTGTGTCATAAGCAGCATTGAACGAAGCATGGAAACGGCTTGCCAAAGTCGATTTCTTTTTAGCATCAGGATCGTGGGGTTTCAGTAAGATGGCGCACAATGCAGGACTCAGTGTCAAGGCATTTACTGCCGACAAGGCAATAGCGATAGCCATAGTCAGACCAAACTGACGGTAGAATGTACCGGAAGTACCGGTCATAAAGCTTACCGGAATAAACACGGACATCATAACCAATGTAATGGAGACGATAGCGCCACCCAATTCGTTCATGGCGTCGATGGAAGCTAACCGAGCTGATTTATAGCCTTGGTCGAGCTTGGCATGGACACCCTCGACGACGACGATGGCATCGTCCACCACTATGGCAATGGCGAGTACCATGGCACAGAGGGTAAGCAAGTTGATACTGAATCCGATGATGTAAAGCACAAAGAATGTACCGATCAATGCTACCGGGATCGCGATGGCCGGAATCAGTGTCGAGCGTAGATCCTGCAAGAAAATGTAAACCACGATAAATACCAAGATAAAGGCTTCAATCAAAGTCTTTACAACTTCGTGGATAGAAGCAAACAAGAAGTCGTTGGCATTTTGTGAGATATTTACTTTAACTCCCGGCGGGAAAGTCGATTCTGATTTTTCAAGCAAGTCGAGGATGTCATTGATGATGGCAGTCGCATTCGAACCGGCTGTCTGGAATACGATAACCGTTACGGCAGGGTGACCATTTACGTTGTTAGAGAATCCGTATGTCAGACGACCTAACTCGATTGTGGCAATATCTTTCAATCGGAGCACCTGCCCGTCAGAATTGGCACGGATCACGATGTTCTCAAACTCTTCCTGGCTCTGCAGACGTCCTTTATAACGCAGCGTATATTGGAAAGTCTGTTTGCCCTGTTCACCAAATGAACCCGGAGCAGCCTCGATATTCTGTTCGGCCAATGCTGCCGAAACATCGGTAGGCATCAGGTGATATTGGGCCATTACGTCCGGTTTCAACCAGATACGCATAGAATAGTCTGCACCGAGCACCATGGCGTCACCTACACCCGGTACACGTTGAACTTCCGGTACGAGATTGATTTTAGCATAGTTCTCAAGGAATTCGTTATCATATTTGTCATCCGAACTATACAGGGAGAATACCAGCAACATACTGGTTTGTCGTTTTGAGGTAATCACACCTACCTTGGTTACTTCGGCCGGCAACAGACCCTGTGCTTTGGCTACACGGTTCTGTACGTTTACGGCAGCCATATCCGGGTCCGTACCCTGTTTAAAGTAAACCTCGATAGAGGCCTCTCCGGTATTGGTGGCAGTAGAAGTCATGTACATCATGTTTTCTACACCGTTGATCTGCTCCTCCAACGGAGCAATCACACTGTTTAATACAGTTTGTGCATTGGCTCCCTGATACGTCGTGTTGACACGTACAGTAGGAGGGGCAATATCCGGATACTGGGAGATAGGCAGCGACAGCAGGCCTAACACACCCAGAATCACTATCACGATGGAGATAACCGTTGATAGTACCGGACGATTAATAAATCTATCTAATTTCATATTCTGCTTTTTGAGTTAACTCGTTTACTGATTTTTGCGTTCTTCCAAAGCTGCTTTAAAGCGTTCGGCCGATTCCTGCTGGGTGAGCGGCTTGATAGTAGCACCGTCTTTCAGGGTGCTGACGTTTTCGACAACGATTTTGTCGCCGGCTTTCAGTCCTGCAGTGACTACATAGTTTTGTCCATCGTTGAGATTTAATATTTCTATTTCGGTATTTTTCACAGTGTTATCCGGCTGGAGCAGATATACGAATTTCTTATCCTGTATTTCGTAAGTTGCTTTTTGAGGGATAACGATTACATTCTCCTTGCTATAAGGAATCTGGATGTTACCGGTACCGCCTGTTCTCAACAGATGTCCGTGATTCGGGAAAGTGGCACGCATGCTTACAGCACCTGTGTTTTGGTCGATGACTCCGCTTACCGTCTCTATTTTACCGCTATCGGCATACAACGTTCCGTCAGCCAATGTCAGTTGAACAGCCGGGAAGCTATTCAGAAATTCAGTCTGAGAACCGTCCTGACGGATCAGGTTCAGTAATTCCTTTTCTGTCAGTGAAAAGTAAACGTACATCTGAGTGATGTCCGAGATCACAGTGAGAGGTGACGGGCTTGAAGCGCTTACCAAGCTACCTACACGGTAAGGGATTGTTCCGGCTACACCGTCCGAAGGGCTTGTTACGCGTGTGTATGCCAGATTTTGGTTAGCGCTGATCAGCTGGGCTTCGGCAGATGCCAATTGAGCTTTTGCAGATGCAAGTGTATTTTCAGCCATTTCCAAATCATAGTCGCTGATGATGTTTTTCTTGTTTAATTCACGTTTGTTTTTTACAGTGATTTCCTGAGTAGAAACATTCGCTTTAGCTGTGGCTACAGCGGCTTTTGCTGCACGGGCGGCAGATTCATACTGCACCGGATCGATGACGAACAGTACCTGTCCTTTTTTGACCATAGATCCTTCATCAATATTCAGTTTAGTGATAAACCCGGAAACCTGCGGGCGGATTTCGATATCCTGTTTACCCTTGATTGTGGCCGGATAGGAGCTTTTCAGATTGACAGTGGTGGGCTGCAATGTCTCTACTGCACATTCGGGAGTTCCTCCCATGTTGAAGCCCTTTTTGCCGCAACCCGACAACAAGGCTAAACAAAATGCAAACAAAACAATTTTACTTTTCATACCTTCTTTATATTCAATTTTTAATGATGTTCATTTTGTGGCAAAGTGGTTTATCGTGATAACCTTATCAGGTATAGGTGAAAACTGATTACCCTTAATTAGTTTTCCGCGACAAAAGTACTCTTTATTTTCTATACCGTTGTTTTTTAATATCTGTTTTTAACGATGTTTTTCTCTAATTAATATAGGTGTAAAGCTCAAAATTACTTCAGATGGGTGCGAAACAGGCGGGGGCAGAAAAAAGATGATAAAAAAACAGTGATCCGGAAAATTCCGGACCACTGTCCCTGTTGTCATGGAATCTTGTTTCACATATTCACTTTGTGGCGTACGGGGGTCAGGATGAAACTGAATTCATAATCCTGATAAGGTACACGGTATTTCTCCAGTGGAAGTGTTCCCCAACTGTTGACACATCCCAGACCCATCTGTACTTTATCGATGCAAAGGTTAGTGAAAGGAGCTTTCGCTACTTCAGGAGAGTGGCGTTGGTCTTTTTGTACTCCGTCATCCAAAGACTCGATGCTATAGTTCAAGGCAGAGGCGGAGAAAGGAGCGTCACCTACAAACTGCAGACCGTTTCCGCTGATATTCAATACTCTCCACCAGCGCAAATCGGTTTTGGTACCGGTTTCTTGCGGACGGATGTACGGGTAGAACTGTTCGGCAACTGTCTGGCGATATTTGCCAATTAAAGTAGAGTGATTGCGGTCGGCATAATTTTCAACCGGACCACGGCCATAATATTCCACTTCATTGAAGTTTTCGGGCATTTGCATTTGCATGCCGAAACGGAACATATCAGAAACCTTTTCTTCTTTGCCGGCTTCCATCTTTTGAGTTACTTTGACCGCTCCCTCATTGTTGATAACATAAGTCAGGAATAGTTTTCCTTTTACAGCTTTCATTTCATATTCAGCCTGAACGATTGCCTGTTCGTTTTCGATACTTTGTTTCAATGAAGTCAACTTCAGTCCCGGATTTTTCCAGACAGCATACCGGTGCTGTAATCCTGCTCCATAATCATTATCGGTAGGAGCACGCCAGAAGTTAGGAGTCAGTTGAGCTCCCGGATTTAATAATTGCATACCATCTGCTTCGTAACGAGAGAGATATCCATTGTGCTTATTGAATTCGATTATGAAGTTTTCGCCTTCTACAATCAGATAATTATGGTCGTTGTCCTTAATGACCGGTACGACAATGTCAAGATTAGATGCTTTCTGGTTCTTTAATTCCAATGCTTTGGCTGTATACGGACGGATAGTCAGCTGGTCATATGCTACTGTACTTCCTGCCGGCATCAGTGTTTCGGCAGCTTTCAACTTATAAGTTACGTTGAGCAACAACTCTTTACATGGACAGATCTTTTCCGTATTCAGATTCAGTTTGAGAGTCGCTGTTTGTTGGGGAGCCACGTTCAGGTCCTGAACGACTCCGGTTTGCATTACTTCACCGTTTGCCAGTAATTGCCACTCCATATAATAAGCGGACAAATCCCGGAAGAAGTTTTCGTTATATACCTTTATTTCTCCCTTTGACAGATCGCCGGGAGTAGTCCAGATTGACTGGTAGAAGTATCCCACTTCATGGGCATGCGGGTTGGGGCGACGGTCGGGGCTGATCAGTCCGTTGTCGTTAAAATTATTGTCCGAAGCATCGTTTTTATTGAAGTCACCGCCATATCCGTAGATGTCTATTCCATCCTTATTTTTCCAATGGTTCGACTGGTCTACAAAGTCCCAGATAAAACCTCCCTGATATTTGGGATATTTGCGTATCAGATCCCAATACTCTTTGAAGCCCCCTTGCGAGTTACCCATAGCATGAGCATATTCACATTGGATCAAAGGTTTGTCTATATTGCCTTCGCTGTACTTCTTGCAGGCGTCATAATCGTAATACATCGGGCAGAAAATGTCTGTAAATTCATTGGTACCCGCCTGCTCATATTGTACGGCGCGTGTTTTGTCCTCGTTTTTGATCCATGTATAGCACTGTTCGAAGTTCGGGCCGTATCCGGCTTCGTTTCCTAATGACCAGAAAATGATGGAAGGATGGTTATACCCTCTCTGTACATTGCGTTGGTTGCGTTCCATGTGTGCTTTTTTGTAAGATGGATTTTTGGCAAGTGTTTCTTTGCCATATCCCATTCCGTGCGACTCGATATTGGCCTCTGCCACTACATAGATACCGTATTGGTCGCAAAGGTCATACCACAGATTGTCGTCCGGATAGTGACAGGTACGTACCGCGTTAATGTTCAGCTGCTTCATACGCAGAATATCTTGCAGCATGCGTTCACGGGAAACCACGTATCCTCCGTCCGGATCCATTTCGTGGCGGTCGGCACCTTTAAAGAGCACCGGTTGCCCGTTCACCAGTATCTGTCCGCCCTTCAATTCAATTTTGCGGAAACCTACTTTTACCGGGATCACTTCCAGCGTGTTGCTGCCGTTTTTCAGGGTTGCAGTCAGTGTATATAAGTTGGGTGTTTCTGCTGTCCATTTTTCAGGATTGCTCACGTCCATGACAACAGACTTTTGTCCATTTCCGTTAACCTGTGCCGTAGCAACACTTTTTCCTGCCGGATCTGTCAGGTTCAACTCTACTGTTCCGCTTCCGTTCAGATTGAGTGCCACGTTCAATGTACCGTTTGTATAATTGCTGTCCAAGTCGGGAGTTACACGGATATCTTGAATATATTTTTTATTGCGGCTGTACAAATAGCAGTTACGTCCCACTCCCGAGTAGCGGAAAAAGTCCTGATCTTCCAGGTACGTACCGTCACACCAGCGGAATACCTGAAACGCAATCAGGTTCTTGCCCGGTTTCAGATATTTGGTCAGGTTAAATTCAGCTTCCAGTTTACTGTCTTCGCTATATCCCACATATTTACCGTTGACCCATAGATACATGTTTGAAGTGACCGAACCAAAGTGGGCGAATATTTCTTTTCCTGACCATTCGGCAGGAATAATGATTTCTTTCCGATACGATCCTACATGGTTGTTTTCTATGGGCACATAAGGAGGATTGTTTTTGTATTGGCTTCTCCAGGCGTAACCTACGTTGACATAAATCGGATCACCGTATCCGTTCATTTCCCAAACACCGGGGACTTTCATCTGTCCCCAACCTTTATCATTATAGTCTGTCCGGTAGAAGTCGGTCGGTCGAGCATCTGCATTTTTCACCCAGTTGAATTTCCAGATGCCATTCAGGGTCATAAAGTTGCTTGAGTTTTCCTTATCGGCTTTTGCGGCTTCTTCACTTGAAGAGTAAGCAAAGTAATTGGTGTGCATCGGTGCACGGTTTACCGCATTAATTTCGGGGTTTTTCCATTCGTCATGTTGAGCCATGGTCGCCAGGCTACACATCGCCAGGCAGCAAGTCAGCAGTTGTCTTTTCATGGGGTTAATCTTATTAGGTTTGTAAATTGTTGGTCAAAGATACGTTTTTTGTCTTGTCGGACAGAGTCTTTTTGGATAAATTAGTGTAAAGTATAGCATTAATTAATGGATAAGGCTTATTTTTGCAGCATGTTAAAAGACAATATATATAGAAAAAAACGACTCATCCGTAGTCTGTTGGGAGTTGCTGCTCTGGTAGCTACCCTTTATTCTTGTGCCAGTATGGGACGTCCGGATGGGGGACCTTTTGATGAAACTCCACCCCGCTTCATCGGCAGTACGCCGGCAGCAGGAGCCGTAAATACTAAAAAGTCAAAGATTGTCCTTGATTTCGATGAGTTTATTAAACTTGAAAAGGCCAGTGAAAAGGTAGTGGTTTCGCCTCCCCAGTTGCAACAACCGGAGATTAAACCCGGAGGGAAGCGGATTACTGTAAACCTGCTCGACTCTTTGAAGCCCAATACCACCTATACAATCGATTTTTCGGATGCGATCGTCGATAACAACGAGGGCAATCCGCTCGGTAATTTTGCGTTTACATTCTCTACAGGGGCCTCTATTGATACAATGGAGGTATCGGGCACCTTGCTTGAAGCTTCTGATCTGGAACCCATTAAAGGTATGTTGGTGGGACTACATTCCAACCTGAATGACTCGGCTTTTACCAAACTTCCTTTTGATCGTGTAGCTCGTACCGATAGTCGTGGACACTTCACGATTCGTGGGATTGCACCGGGCAAATATCGTATTTTCGGTTTAATGGATGCCGATCAGAATTTCTTCTATAACCAAAAAGGTGAAGCGGTGGCTTTCAATGACTCGCTGATTATTCCCCGCTTCGAAGAGCGGATACGCCAGGATACTGCCTGGGTCGATTCACTGACCATCGATACGATTGTTGAGCAGAAATATACCTACTTCCTGCCCGATAATATTGTGCTTCGCTCATTTAAAAAGCCTTCTGTTTCACAATACCTGGTTAAGAGCGAACGCCTTACTCCGAATAAATTTTCTTTGTATTTTTCGGCTCCGGCAGATTCTTTGCCTGTGTTGAAAGGCTTGAATTTCGACGAGAAGGATGCTTTTGTGATAGAAAAGACATTCCGCAACGACACTATTCATTATTGGATACGCGACTCTTTGCTTTATCAGCAAGATACACTTACGTTGAGCCTGAACTATTTGTACACTGATACGTTAAATCAATTAGTTCCTCGTACGGATACGCTAAGGTTGGCCGCAAAGAAAGTGAAGAAAGAAGAGCCTAAAAAGAAAAAGAAGAAAGACGATGAGCCGGAACCGACTAAGTTCTTGTCGGTAAACACACACGCTCCTTCGTCTATGGACGTGTTCGATTATATCACCATGACTTTTGAAGAACCGGTAGCCCGCTTTGACAGTGCGGCTATTCATCTTCGCCAGAAAGTAGATACGATATGGACCGACGTTCCTTTTGAGTTCGAACATGATTCGCTCGATGTGCGCCGCTATAACCTCTATTATGATTGGGAACCCGGAGGCGAGTATGAATTTGCCGTCGATTCCACAGCTTTTCATGGCATTTACGGGCTGTTTACCGATAAGATAAAGCAAGCCTTCAAGGTTCGTCAGATCGAAGAATACGGTAATGTGTTCCTCAACATAACCGGAGCAGATTCTATCGCTTTTGTCGAACTGTTGGATAATCAGGATAAAGTTCTTCGCAGGCGTCCGGTGATTGACGGGAGAGCGGAGTTTTACTATCTGAATCCCGGCAAATACGGAGCCCGGTTGGTAAACGATACCAATGGCAACGGAGTGTGGGATGCCGGTGACTATGAGAAGGGCATACAGCCTGAGATGGTATACTATTATCCGCATATTATTGAATTTAAAGCAAACTGGGATGCTACTCAGGACTGGAATGTGACAGCTGTGCCTCTGGATAAGCAAAAGCCGGACGAACTTAAAAAACAGAAACCAGATGAAGATAAGAAGAAAAAGACCCGAGATAGTCAAAACGCAAACCGTAGCCGCCGCAATTAGGCGGAAAGAGTGGATATGTCTTATTATCGCCCTGCTTTTTGCTTTCCCATCATCGGGCAATGCCCAGTGTGAAGCAAAGAACGATGCGTTTAAGTCCGGTGAGCACGTCATGTACGAACTTTATTTCAACTGGAAATTCATTTGGAAGAAAGTGGGACTTGCCAGCCTTACCACTAACTCGACGACTTATCACTCCGAGCCGGCCTATCGGGTCAATTTATTGGCCATTAGCAGTAAAGAGGCCGACTTCTTCTTTAAGATGCGGGATACGCTGACAAGCGTCATGACTGAAAAGCTGGAACCCCGCTATTTTCGGAAGGGAGCCGAAGAAGGAAAACGTTATACCGTCGATGAAGCCCGTTTCTCGTTTCGGAACGGCATGTGTTATGTCAATCAAAAACGGGTGCGTAAAGACGGGAGTATCACCGAGACGGAGCAAAGTGACAATCGTTGTATCTATGATATGCTTACTATTCTGGCGCAGGCCCGTTCGTTCGATCCAAAGGAATATACCATCGGTCAACGTATCCAGTTCCCGATGGCGACGGGGCGTAGAGTAGAAGAACAGACCCTGATTTACCGGGGAATTAAGAAGATTACTGCCGAGAATGATACTACCTATCGCTGCCTGATATTCTCACTCGTGGAATATAATAAAAAGGGAAAGGAGAAAGAGGTCATAACGTTCTATGTGACGGACGACCGGAATCACCTTCCGGTACGTCTGGATATGCACCTTAACTTTGGTTCGGCCAAGGCATTCCTGAAGAGTGTCAGTGGTTACCGACATCCTCAGACTTCTATTGTCACAAAGTGAACGGAACTTCGTCTTTTTTGCGGAATACGCTCGACTCGAAGGTAGCTATCAGTCTGCCTTCCTGATCGGTTACATCTATCTGATAATAACCTGTGCTGCGTCCGGTATAGCGTTCGCGTGCTTCGGCATAGAGTGTGTCTCCGGGGCCGCTGGCGCGCAAGAAAGTGATATTGGAAGAGAGCGAAAAGGCCAATGTGCCATGTGAGTTAGCTGCTGCCGCAAGTGCCAGATCGGCTAAAGTAAAGATGGCGCCTCCCTGTGTCCGTTGTCCCGCATTCAGATGTTCGGGTTTTATTTCCAGTTTTGCTTTGCTGTATCCTTCTCGTATCTCGATCAGCTCTACACCCGCATTGGTGGCAAACAGGTCGTTTTTGAAAAATTCTTGTGCTGTCATTTTTATATCTGTTCTGAATTAGCCACAGAGGACGCGGAGCATACAAAGCTATTACTTTGTTCCCTCCGCATCCTCTGTGATGTTTTCTAAATACAACTTTCTGAAGCTTTTTATTTATTCAGTTTCCACTCAAATCCGTCCTTAGTATCTTTAATTTCGAATCCCAATGCAGTCAGTTCGTTACGGATCAAGTCACTGGTTGCCCAGTCTTTGTTGGCTTTTGCCTTCACACGTTGTTCCAGCAACATATCGACCACTTTTCCATAAGCGGCTTCACGTCCGTCCGACGAACCGATTTCTTCTTTCAGACCCAGGATATCGAAGCAGAATGTATGGAATACTTCTTTCAGGTCTTTCAGGTCATCGGCAGAAATGGTGTTGTTGCCGGCAATGATATTATTGATCATCTTGGCTCCGTCAAAGAGATGTGAAATCACAATCGGAGTATTCAGGTCATCGTTCATTGCTTCAAAACACTTCGTGCGCAAGCTTTTTACATCGACGTTCGAAGTAGCTGCGGGAGTGATTTTTTCCAGACTGTCTACTGCTTCCATCAGTCGGCTCAGTCCCTTTTCTGCTGCTTGCAAGGCTTCGTTGCTGAAATCCACCGGACTGCGGTAGTGTGCCTGCAAGATAAAGAAACGTATGGTCATCGGGCTGTAAGCCTGAGTCAGCAATTTGTGCGAGCCGCTGAAGAATTCATCCAGCGTGATGAAGTTTCCGAGACTCTTGCCCATCTTGGTGCCGTTGATGGTGATCATGTTGTTGTGCATCCAATAGTGAACCATATCGTCACCCTGTGAAGCTACCGACTGTGCGATTTCACATTCGTGGTGCGGGAAGATAAGGTCCATGCCTCCTCCGTGAATGTCGAAGTGTTCGCCCAGATACTTACGTCCCATAGCTGTACACTCGGCATGCCAGCCGGGGAAACCGTCACCCCATGGTGAAGGCCAGCGCATGATATGTTCCGGTTGTGCCCGTTTCCAAAGAGCAAAGTCGGCAGGATTATGTTTTTCTTCCTGGCCGTCCAGCTCGCGGGTTGTATTCAGTACATCGTCCAGGTTACGTCCCGAGAGTTTGCCATAATGGTAGTCTTTATTGTATTTGGCTACATCGAAATATACCGAACCCTGGCTTTCGTATGCATAGCCGGCATCCAGAATCTTTTTTACCAATTCTATCTGTTCGATGATATGTCCCGAGGCATGTGGCTCAATGCTGGGGGGAAGTACGTTCAGTGCCTCCATGGCTTTATGATACCGGTTCAGGTAGTATTGCACTACTTCCATGGGTTCCAATTGTTCCAGACGGGCTTTCTTGGCAATCTTATCTTCGCCTTCATCTGCGTCATGTTCCAGGTGGCCTACGTCGGTAATGTTACGCACGTATCGCACTTTATAACCCAGCCGGGTGAGATAACGGAAAAGTACGTCGAACGTGATGGCCGGACGGGCATGTCCCAGATGTGCATCGCCATATACCGTCGGTCCGCAGACATACATGCCCACATGTGGAGCGTGCAAAGGCACAAACAGCTCTTTTTTTCTATCTAAAGTGTTGTAAATCGTCAGTTGATGTTCCATAACGTTTGAGATTTATTCTGTTTTAAACCACAAAGTTAGAATAAATAATTTGAATTGGGACGTGTTCTGCCGGATTATTCTCTGTAAGTATATGTGTCTGATGTAAGATCGGGCCACTCATACGAAAAATGCATTCCGATCTTCCATCTTCCACCTTTTTCTGTTTACTTATCTAATTATCAACGAAATGAATGGGTGGAAGATAGCGTTTTCAAGCCGTTTATCTTCCACTTTCATCTTCCATCTTCCACCCACTGTTTTTGATGGATAAGGTATTGATCTGTAATTGTATATAGCGTGCTATCTATCTGTTTATGCCGTTTAAAGCATTTCCTTTTCCTTAGTATCTTTAGTGAAAATGGTCCGGACTTTATCTCGTCCCGCATGTCTGTGCCCATAAGCCCGCATACCTGTGCCCATGAGCCCGTATACCCGGGCCCACCGGCCCGGGTATACGGGCTGAGATAAGTTTAGTATGATGAATGATAATATACTTATATATAACGCGTTAATATCATGGAGAAATCAACTTGCTTTCTTATTAATTTCTGTGTTTAAACTGTTGTCTCCCCCTTCTCGGGTGCTTTTGTAAAGAACTTGTTTACGACTGCAGCTACACCGTCCTCCTCGTTGCTAAGGGTAATGTAGTCGGCGGCTTTCTTTACCGGTTCCTGTGCATTGCCCATGGCTACACCTAATCCGGCAAATTGAATCATTGAAAGATCGTTGTAGCCGTCGCCTACAGCCACCATCTCTTCCCGGTTCATGTTCAACTTGTTAAGTAAGACAGATAAAGATTGTGCCTTGTCTATTCCCTGTGGCACCAGTTCGAGGAAGAAGGGCTCCGAGCGGTAAACACTCAGTTGACCTTGCAGTTCTACCGAAAGTTCGGCTTCAATGGGAATCAGACGATGTGGCTCACCCACAATCAAGCACTTAGGAAGCGGCAGACGGATATCTTTCAGAAAATCTGTGGAAGGATATATCTGCATTTTATTGAGGAAAGCCTCTTTCCGGACATACACGTCATCGGGATATTCAGTGATGATATATTGCCGGTCGTAAGTCAGGATGGGAAGTTGGTTGCGCGTGGCGCATTCATATAGCCGAGGTATCACTTCGTCCGGCAATACATTGGCATAAACTATCTCTCCGGTACTCCAGTCGATAATTTCCCCGCCATTGTAGGAGAGGATAAATCCGCCGAATTCCTTCATGCGAAGTTCATCGGCCAAGGGTACAATACCGAAGGTAGGACGTCCCGATGCAAGTATCAGTTTCACACCCTGTTGCTGTACACGTATCAGTGCTTCTCGGTTGTGTAGAGTTATCTCTTTTTTAGCGTTGGTCAGTGTTCCGTCCAAGTCGAGTACGAGGAGTTTGTATTTCATCAGTCGCTTTTGTTTGGTTTTTGAGGGTGCAAAGGTAGTGGTTTTTCTGAGATGAATATTGAATTAACTTAGATTTACTGAGAGCTTATAACCATTTCTGGGTATAGTTACGAGTTCTATGGTAGGGTCAATAGACAGGTATTTGCGTAGTTTTGATATTAAATTATTTATTCCTTGTTCATTTCCATTTACTTTCCCCCATAGTTCTTCTTCTATTTGCCGACGTTCAACAAGTTGTTCTTTATAAGCAACCAAAAGTTTAAGTAGTTTGTATTCTGCCTCGCTCAGTTGTTTAATCACTCTCAATTCTTTAGTGCATAGCAATTGGGTGTCTGTGTCTAATATAAGAGAACCTATCTTTATTTGATATGGATGTGAAATCGCGTATCTTTTGATATATGCAATTAATTCATCAATTTCAAGAGGTTTTTTCAGATAAGCTACTGCACCTGCACTTAGTGCTTGGACTACCAATTGGCTATTTGTGTGTGAAGATATAAATAATATAGGAGTATTAGGGGCTATTGCCTTCAATTCCGGGACAGCCTCAATGCCATTTTTATTTCCGATTTCTACATCGAGTACGATCATGTCTGGATGTGTTTCTACGATACAAGCCTTTGCTCCGTTTAATGAAGTTTGATAAAGAACTTCATAACCTTCTTCCTGCATAATCCTGGTACATATATGTCCAAGTGCGATATCGTCATCAATAAAAAAAATTTTGAGTTTTTTTCCCATCTTTTTGTCTTATTTTGAAATATAAAAAGTAAACGTACTTCCTTCATTTTCTCGACTTCTTAGTCGTATTTTTCCACCGTGTGCCTGAATTATATATTTAACGTATGATAATCCTATACCATATCCTTTCTGGATTTGCGATGTTTCTCGGGGAACCTGATAGTACTGACTAAATATCTTCTTTTGGTATTTATGAGCGATTCCCCAGCCATTGTCTTTCACTTCTATTTGTATGCCTTGACTAATTTTAACTATTTTTATTTGTATTTTCACTCCATCATTAGAGTACTTTAGAGCATTTTCTATTAGGTTCTTTATGGCATTCTCTATGTAGAGTTGATCGGCTAAACACTCTATGTTTGGTGACTCGTTCACTATTTCAATACTATGTGGTTTTGAACTTAAGTCTACACAGATATTTCCGATGGCTGTTTTAATTACTTCTTCTATGTTTATTTTTGTCCTTTGTAAAATGATGTGCTGTGTTGTACCTCTGGCACAGATTAATATGGACTCAATTTGTGTTGTTAAGTGTTTGGCTCGTTTGATAACTTCGTTCATTAGTTGTTTCTTTTTGTGGTCTGATTCATTTTTTTTGAGCCAACAAGTTAGAGTTATAAGTGCATTTAATGGTGATTTTAGATCGTGGACTATTCCATTTACACTTGCTTCGCGATTTTTTAATATTTCGTTCTTTTTGCGAATGACGGTTAGCTGAAAAATAAGACATCCTAACACTATAGCAACAATCAATGTGGATGCTATTAGAGAATAGAGCATTTGAGATAAGATCGTGTCATTGGGAAGTCCTGATTCTATTTGTATGTAGAGGAGTCCTTTGGTGCCAATTGGTTTTTGGTTTATAATGATTTGAAAATGAGATTGTAGATGAGCATTTCCAACAGAATCTATTATTTGTTTTTCTTTATTACGTAGAGTAATATAGTGATTAATGTTTAGGTCGTAGAGTTCATCTTGAAAAAGACTATCAATGATTGATAGAATCGGAGGTTTTTGAATCGCTAGTAATCCATCTTGTTTAATTTGTGTAAGGAGTTCAGAGACGTTTCGCGCTACTCCATTTTGCTCTAAATGCACTAAATCAATGGTGTCTCCTTTATATCCAGCTCGTTCTTCTTCGGACATATATTCAACAGATTTTATAAAGATTGTAGAGTGCTTTGATTGTTCTATATGCATGGATCGAAGGCCTACTTCCTTTTCGATAGCGTTAAAAAATGCTTTATTTATTTTTTCCGTATATTGATTCTCATATTTCTGATACATACTGTTTATCCAAAAAACTTGAAGAAGGATCAAGGCTATAGAAGATAAGATGGTAAGCAGTAGTTCTTTTTTCATGATTTTTTTGTTTGAGGTGTGACAAAGATATAAATAGATATTTAATTGATGAAAGAAATGGTTTCTAATAATTTATATAATTAAAAAATATAGTTTTGAGTATATAGATATTAGGTGTTTGTTATAAAGAATTAAAGGATATTGCACTATGTTTGCAACATACCCAAATTATAATAAGATGGAAAAAATATTAGAGAAATTGTCACCGGAAGGTATGACAATTTGTCCAACGGAAAGTTGTGATCCTTATTTTGTTGGTTGTGGCATTGATGAACATCAAGGGTGCAATTCGGATTCTTTTTGTTTAGGAGATGACTTTGATCATTGTATGGCAATGACATAATCGGGTATCTATATTATTAAAGTGTCTAAAAGATAATTGCTATATTCCTCTTGTGAATCCTTGCTGACAGGCATTTATATTATTTATATATGTACGTCCCCTTAGTTCGGATATATGTTGCTAAATATAGGTAGTCAACCTTGGATCATTGCATTGGAACCTATAAATGTTATGGTTCAAGGTTGATTTTTATTTAATATTTGTTATATGAGAAGTCTGTTTTTAATATTCTTTTTTTGCTATGTAACTGGGAAAGCCCAGGACAGAGCGTGTGTCGTGAGTGAAAAGGATAGCATTCCTCTTTCAAATGTATATATCTGTTTGAAAGATAGGAGAGTCATAGCTATCAGTGATGAAAAGGGGGTGTTCTCATTAGAGAAATATGATTCGTTGTCATTGAATGATACTTTATATTTTTCTCATATTAATTATTTGCACAAGAAATTGTCTTATGGTGATTTAATTAAAAATAGATGTACCGTTTTTTTGATAGAGAATAATCGGGTTTTGGAAGAAGTATCTATTTTTAGCAATAGGCATTTAAATCGCTTTTTGCATTATGAAATATTGTCTCCATTGAAAAGAGGAGTCTATTCGTTTGCTTCGGTCTTGGTAGATGGGCAGATTTATATTGTAGGAGGGAGTACATCGTGCGGCCCCTTTCAGAGTAATATACGTTCTACTTTATTTTGGGAAAAATATAGTAACATGATGTATAGATATGATATCAAGCAAGATAAGTGGGAGACGATCAGGCATAAGTTTAGAGAAAGGGCATATCATACGGCGGGTTATTATGATGGAAAAATTTTTATTTTAGGGGGAAAGAGATTATCTGAAACCAGAATTGTTGATTATCTGGATAATGCAATAGAAATATATGATATTAAGCGTGATACCGTCTGGACAGATTATACTAATCCGCATCAAGCGACTTTATTGGGATCCGTTGTGTATAAAGACAATATGATTGTTTTAGGCGGTGTTAAAAAGGTTTTGCAAAATAATGAAGGAGTCTATTCGGATGAAATGCATTTATGGAATTTAAAATCCGGCTACTGGTATGAGTTGGGAAAAATGCCGATTAGGCAAGCTCCTGAAACAATTCTGGTTGATCATTGTATTTATTTAATCGGAAATCGTAACGGTGGCGGCTGGAGTATTGAATGTTATAACTTATTGACAGGCGCATGGACCAATGCCGGACATTTGTTATATCGGCTTGGCTGGCCCAGTTTAGCTTATCATAATGATATAATTTATATTTTTGAACAAGGTGTTGTACAGACGTTTAATATAAAAAGCAGGCAAGTTCGTTCGTATATGATAGATCTGAAATTGAAATCTCCAGCTTTGTATTACTTTGATGGGAAATTATATATTTTGGGCGGATTTTATATGGGAGATCCTTCGCGCAATGTATATAGTGTTGATCTGAAGGAATTTGATAAAACAGAAGTCGATTATTATTATAACAATGTAAGATGAAAAATATTTAATTGCAGCCCGGTTCTTATACCATTTCTTTATGATGGGAATACTTTTTCTATAAGATTATTTATTAGCAACTGATATATCACAAGGAATTGTATAAATATAGTCTTCAGTCAAAGCAGGATAGTGAGAAAATTAACTTCTTCTTTTGTTCTCAGCGGAATAAGAGATATGCCATCAGATAGGTCATTTTGTTAGCTTCGTTTTGCTGATATATGCGGGATTGGAAGTACTTTATTATAGGATTGACCCTCTTTCTGTCCGCATGACATTCAGGATAGGAAAAAAGTCTTAACTTTGTGCCGTTCAGGTTGATCGGGACGAATAACATACAATAAAAAAGACTCTTTATGTACAGCATACTAATCATTGAAGACGAACAGCGGGTGGCCGATTTGCTTCGCGTCGGTTTGGAAGAGAACGGTTACAACTGTCTGGTAGCTTACGATGGAGCTATGGGACTGAGAATGTTCCGTGCAAATACGTTCGACCTTGTCATTTCGGACATTGTGCTCCCCAAGATGGACGGATTTGAATTGTGCAAAGAGATTCGGGCTGCTAACCCTGCCATTCCTATCCTGATGCTCACCGCATTGGGCAGTACGGACGACAAACTGGATGGGTTTGATGCCGGAGCGGATGATTACATGGTGAAACCCTTCGACTTCAGGGAGCTGTATGCTCGTATCCGGGTTCTTCTGAAACGAAAACTTGCAGTAGTGACTGATGTGGAGGAAGAGTTAAATTATGCAGACTTATCCGTAAACCTGTTGGACAAGAGCGTAAAGAGGGCGGGACGGGACATTAAGCTCTCTCCCAAAGAATACAACCTGCTGGTATATATGATCGAGAATGCAGAGAAAGTTGTCAGCCGGATGGATATAGCCGACAAAGTGTGGAACACGCACTTTGACACGGGTACGAACTTCATTGATGTCTATATCAACTATCTCCGTAAGAAAATAGACCGTGACTTCGATACTAAACTCATACACACAAAGACAGGCATGGGATTTATTCTCACCGATAAGTTATGAAAATAAGAAGTATCCTTACCATCAAATATGCAGGTATCACGGCCACTATCTTTCTCGTGTTTATGGCCACTATCTATTGTGTGAACGAACATCTGCGCAGTGATTCTTTTTATCGTAGCCTGCGAAGCGAAGCTATCACTAAAGCCCATCTGTTTCTTAACAATCAGGTTGATGTAGAAACCATGCAGTCGATATATCTCAATAATCGTCAGTTCATTGATGAGGTGGAAGTAGCTGTATACACTCCCGATTTCCGGATACTCTACCACGATGCGTTGCACAACGATATCATTAAGGAGACTCCCGGAATGATCGATGAGATTGTCCGGAAAAAGGAGATCGACTTCCGTACAGGAGACTATCAGGGGATAGGGATTTTATATGAGTTCGGGGGTAAAAATTATGTGGTGACAGCTGCCGCTTACGACCGTTACGGACATATTAATCAGGTCATAATGACGCGGCTGCTTCTCCTTTTATCTATCGGCGGACTGAGTGTGCTCGTCATTGTGGGTTATATGCTTGCCAAAAGTTCACTTGCCCCTATCCGTAGCATCGTACGTAAAGCCGAGGGTATCACCGTCACTCAAATCGACGAACGGTTGCCTGTCAAGAACGAGCATGATGAACTGGGAGAACTAGCCCTTGCCTTCAATGCACTGCTGGACAGGGTGGAAAAGACTTTCAATGATCAGCGGATGTTTGTGAGCAATGTATCACACGAACTTCGTACACCTATGGCGGCACTGTCGGCAGAACTTGACTTGGCGCTGCAAAAGGAACGTACTGTCACACAATATCAAAATTCAATACACAATGCGTTACAAGATTCCCAGCGCGTCATTGAACTGATAGATGGCTTGTTGAACCTTGCCAAAGCGGATTATTATCCCGAGCAAATCAAGAAAGAGGAAATCCGGCTGGATGAATTGCTGTTGGATGCCAATGAGCTTGTGCTCAAAGCCCATCCGGATTATCACATAGAACTGATTTTCGAGCAGGAGGCAGATGATGACCGTGTGTTGACTGTGATCGGGAATCCGTATCTGCTTACCACTGCTTTTGTGAACCTGATAGAGAATAACTGCAAGTATTCTGATAACCGGACGTCGTTTATCCAGATCTCATTCTGTGATCAGTGGACCATCGTAAGTTTATCCGACAACGGTGCCGGGATGTCCGAAACGGATAAGGAGAACTTGTTCAAGCTCTTCTACCGCGGAGAGAATAAAAACCAGGCTCAGGGACATGGTATCGGAATGACGCTTACAAAGAAGATACTCACCCTCCATAAGAGTGAGATCTCGGTGTATTCACACCAAGGAGAGGGCACTACCTTTGTGATAAGGTTTCATCATTTATAATTCCGGTAAGATTGTAGAATCGATCTCTTCCGATCCGGCAAATTCTAATACTTTTCTAATACTGCTCTAATTTGTTTCTAACTACCTTCTCATAAGGTGGTTTGTACCTTTGTGGCGTTAAAAACGAACAGAGTGTCTACTTATTAAAGCGCAAAGATTATGATTTGGAGAAAGAAAGAAAAAAAGAAAGCGCAGTATCAATTTAATTCCGAACGGGTATTCCTGGTTGCCACGCAACCTGCTAAGACTGCATATTCTTATTTCCAGACTTCGAGTGTGGGACTGAGTGAAGAAGAGATCGGGCAACGACAATCCGCCTATGGTAAAAATGAAATCTCACGAGAGCAAAAGAAGAATCCACTCGTACTTTTCATCCGTACGTTCATCAATCCGTTTATCGGTGTGTTGACGGCGCTGGCTGTCATCTCTCTGGTCATCGATGTAGTAATGGCCCGTCCTGAAGACCGTGAGTGGACAGCTGTTCTGATTATTATCTCGATGGTAGTTTGCAGTGCCATTCTCCGCTTCTGGCAGGAGTGGAAAGCAAGTGAAGCTACTGACTCATTGATGAAGATGGTCAAAAATACCTGTTTCGTAAAGCGGTTTTCGGGAAGTGAGGAGGTTGATATTACGGAATTGGTACCGGGTGATGTTGTTTGCCTTGCTGCCGGTGACATGATTCCGGCAGACATCCGCATCATTGAATCGAAGGATCTATTTGTCAGCCAGGCATCACTTACCGGTGAGTCCGATCCAGTAGAGAAATTTCCTGAAATAAACGGTAGGAGACACAGTCACGGAAGCGTCATCGAGCTTGACAATATCTGCTACATGGGTTCCACTGTTATCAGCGGATCTGCCAAAGGAATCGTTTTCGGGACGGGTAACGATACCTATCTCGGAACGATAGCCCGAAGTTTAGTGGGTGAACGTGCGACTACCGCTTTCGACAAGGGAATCAGTAAGGTCAGTTTCTTACTGATACGCTTTATGCTGGTGATGGTTCCATTCGTCTTCTTTGTCAACGGTTTCACAAAAGGCGATTGGTTCGAGGCATTCATATTTGCCTTATCGGTGGCTGTGGGATTGACTCCTGAGATGCTTCCGATGATAGTCACAGCAAACCTCTCGAAAGGTGCTGTATCAATGTCGAAGAAAAAAACGGTCGTGAAGAATCTCAATGCCATCCAGAATTTCGGGGCCATGAACATTCTTTGTACCGACAAGACCGGTACGCTGACCTGCGATAAAATCGTATTGGAGAAGTATATCAATGCGGACGGCAGCGATGATCATTCCCGAAGGATATTGCGCCACGCATTCCTTAACAGTTACTTTCAGACAGGTCTCAAGAACCTGATGGACAAAGCTATCCTTGCCCACGTACGCGAAGAAAATCTGGAACATCTGACGGAAGGTTACACGAAGATTGATGAGATACCGTTTGATTTCAGTCGACGTCGGATGTCGGTAGTTATTGAAGATCAGCAGGGAAAAAGGCAAATCATCACGAAGGGAGCTGTGGAGGAGATGCTGAATATTTGCTCTCATGCCGAGTTCAACGGTCAGGTATATGAATTGACCGATAAACTCAGAAGTAAGGCAAAGAGAATCAGTGATGATATGAATCGTAACGGGATGCGGGTACTTGCCATCGCACAAAAAAGCTTTATCAGCAAGGCACGGGACTTTGCCGTCACCGACGAGGACGAGATGGTACTTATTGGTTACCTGGCGTTTCTTGATCCCCCCAAGCCCTCTTCTGCCGAGGCTATCCGCCAATTGCGCGAATATGGTATCGAGGTTAAGATACTTTCCGGTGATAATGATGTAATCGTGAACGCCATTGCCCGGCAGATAGGCATTGATACGTGCCATTCGGTAACAGGGGTTGAGCTTGAAGGCAAGGACGGGGAAGAATTACGTGAAATAGTGGGACAAGCCACTCTCTTTTCCAGGCTGACGCCTTTGCAGAAGAGCGAGATAATCATGATTCTTCAGCAAAATGGCAACACGGTAGGATTTTTGGGTGACGGGGTGAATGATGCCGGAGCATTGAGGCAGTCGGACATTGGTATTTCCGTAGATTCTGCCGTGGACATTGCGAAGGAGAGTGCCGATATCATTCTTTTGGACAAAGATTTGAGTGTGCTCAAAGAGGGTGTCTTGGAAGGGCGTAAGACCTTTGGCAATATCACCAAATACATAAAGATGACCGCCAGTTCCAATTTCGGCAATATGTTCAGTGTGATGTTCGCCAGTGCATTTCTGCCGTTTCTGCCCATGTTGCCGATACATCTGCTCATTCAGAACCTTTTGTATGATATCTCGCAAACTACCATTCCGTTTGACCGGATGGATGCCGAGTTTCTGAAGCAACCCCAGAAGTGGGACGCATCCGATCTGAGTCGGTTTATGATTTACATCGGGCCGATAAGTTCCGTTTTCGATATTGCCACCTATTGTTTGATGTGGTACGTGTTTGCCTGTAATTCACCTGAGCACCAGACTCTCTTTCAGTCCGGTTGGTTTGTCGAGGGATTATTGTCACAGACATTGATCGTACATATGATCAGGACTCGTAAGATACCGTTTTTTCAGAGTCGTGCCACCTGGCCGGTGCTGGGGTTGACCTTCCTGATCATGGCAATGGGCATAGCTATTCCTTTCACATCGTTTGGCCTGTCGATAGGACTTGAACCGTTACCGTTGAGTTACTTCCCCTGGCTGGTGCTTATCTTGGTATCCTACTGTGTTCTTACACAATTTATGAAGAGCTGGTATATTCGAAGATTTTCGAAATGGTTATAAAGACGGGGAAGAAGTAGGCTGAATCGAACTCTATTTACTGACTGAATTACAAGAATGGGAAATTATGAACTATATTGCAATAGTCTGTTGGATGCTTTTCGGGAGCGTCCTCCGCCTTTGCGCCCAGACGTGTGGCGCCACTTATATTACCGAGTTCCAATATGATCTGAAGAAGAGGACGAACTGGTGCAACCTGTTAAGATTGGACGCATACGTGCCCATCGGTACGAAGGGAATCTTGGAGTTTGCTTCGATACACGTATATAAGACGCGTCCGGAACGGATCATTAATGACCTGCAAACCTTCTCGAATATTGAAGAGGATAATTTGCCTTGTGCCATTGCTGTGCTGGGATATACCCGGCTTGTCGGAAATGTCACTTTGTTTGCCGGGATTCGCAATCTGAATGAAGATTATTTCACAACTCCTTGTATGTCACTGTTTACAAACAGTTCGTGCGGGATATTCCCTACTTTGTCCGCTAACTATCCGATAGCCAATTATCCTCTGGCTGCATTATGTCTCGATTATAAGATGACGCTGGGCCGGTTCGGTATTGAAAGCAGTCTGTACAACGGTAAAGGGTACAACGGATGGAGTAAAGGTAAGCATCCGTTCACATTCAATCCCCGCAAGGACGGAGTATTCAGTATAACGGAAATTAATTATCAAACAGAATATGGAAAGTGTTTTGGCGGTTTCTCTCTACATACTAACGGTGATATGCCTGATGTGGCTGGAGAGTGGAAGACCCGGGAAAGGGAAAAGAAAGTCTCCCCGAAGATGACGTTTGCCTGGTGGGGGTATGCAGAACGAAAGTTATGGAGTAGAGTTCGTCAGGAGGTAAACCTGTTAGTACAATACACCCGTACTTCTTCTGTGTTCAGTGAATGTAGAAATTATATGGGAGCAGGTGTGACGTGGATTTATGTTCCGGGTGGTCAGAAGCGGCATGAGGCGGGCTTGTTCCTGTCTGCCGCTCAGTTCAAATCGTGTAATGAAGTTGCCGGAGAAGTGACATATCGTTATTCGTTTAATCGGGATACATATATACAGCCGGCAATACATCTGATAAAGAATGGAGGAGGGCTTCATGAAGTTTTTCTGATAAGGATGGGGTATATATTGAATGGTGGAAGAGTCAGATAGTTGATGCGGGGAAACGATGTAAATGGTATCGGAGGGAAAAGAGTGGACCGGGATTTTAGGTTCAGCGATTTTTAGGGCGGGAGAGGAGATATGCTGTCAGATTTAGATTGGGTGATAAAAAGATTCTGAATGATAATTTTCTAAAAAAGAGAGAAATAGAAACTCTCTAAACAAAAAATGCATATATTTGTCTGATAAGTAACCATAAAAACACAAAAACATGAAAACTCGGGCATTACGAAGCTATCTATGCTTTACTTTACTGGCTACAGCCTTTCTGCTGGGACTGGCCGGCTGTGATAAGGAGGAATCCGAACCGTTAAGAATTGGAGACGATTCATTTAATAATATTGAAAATGGTGTCTGGACTGCTTATTATCCGAATACAAATCAGACGTCTATCGCCATTTATGGAGGAGTAAAACCCTATACCGTAAGTAGCAATTCTGATATCCTCAAAGTGAATATGGATAAGCTTTCGGATGCTTTCAACTACGAAACACTGGGCGTTGGTGATGCGGAAGTGACTATTACCGATGCGAAAGGAGAATCCGTCGGTTTAAAAGTGAAAATAGATTATCGGTCTGATAAAATGAAGATCGTTAAGCTGGATGCTTATGTGAAAGGCGATAAGATGACGGTGGCTGCACAAAAGGAACTGAAAGAAAAAGCCTTGGCTTCCATTCCTGTAAAAGCAGGAGGCGGTTATCAGTTTATATATACAAAGGATCAAGGGGGAATTGTATATGTCTATCCGGATAAATACGGTGAGAAATATAAAGAAGGGACTTTCACCCGTAGTTCTCTTGCGGTTGGGAATAGTTCATATCGGAAATATGAAATAAAGTTGGATGGTATGGAAAGGACATATATTGTTCAGAGATATTATCCGTCGAAGACACGAAGTGTGGCTATGGTGCCTTATGGCTTTTATGAGGATCTCCTGGATCAGTTTACAGATGACTATCCCGAAGTGGAAAGTGTATACACCATGCAGGTTGTCAGTGCGGTTTTCTGATCTTGAATGTATGAGAGAACCGGCCTGATAAGCAGCGGGAAGAAGGCTATGATCCTAAAAGTCGGGCCCACTCTCGGTTGGTTAGTGCCGGAAGCTGCTCGGTATCTGTAATAAAGGTTTCGGCCAGTTTGCGCTTTTCTTCTTGCAGTTGTATAATTTTCTCCTCTATGCTGCCTTGAGTGATAAAACGGTAAGCAATCACCTGATTGTTTTGTCCGATACGGTGGGCTCGGGCGATGGCCTGTGATTCGGCTGCCGGGTTCCACCAAGGATCGATAATGAATACATAGTCTGCCTGTGTCAGGTTGAGGCCTACACCTCCGGCTTTGAGTGAGATAAGAAAAGCCTGTATCTTGGGGTCACGGTTAAAGCGTGCTATTTCTTCCGGACGATTGGTTGAAGAGCCTGTCAGGAAGGCGTAATCCCATTTGCGTTTACGAAATTCACCGGCAACTAATTCCAGGTGTTTAACGAAAGAAGAGAAGATCAGAACTTTATGTCCTTCGCTGCGGAGCGTTTCGAAGGTTTCTATAATCTGATATAATTTACCCGAATCACCGATGAAATCGGGTAAAAACAATTGCGGATGACAGGAGAGTTGTCTTAGACGGAGGATTCCATTGAGTACCGTGAAAGATTGTTGTCCCTTCTCTGCAGTCTGTTCCAGTAAGATGTTCCGAAGGCTGTTCTTTTCATGTTGATAGAGTTCGTTTTGTCTTTCTGTCATATCGCAATAAACTACTTCTTCGGTTAATGATGGCAGTTCCGGGGTTACCTCCTGCTTACTTCTGCGTAGGATGAATGGTGTGATGAGCTGACGTAAGCGATCCTTCATTCGTTCGTCTCCTTGCCGGATGGCATTGATAAAATGCTTGCTGAAAGTGGTTTCATTTCCTAAAAGTTCGGGTTGAAGAAAATGAAATTGTGCCCAAAGGTCTTTCAGTGAATTTTCGATGGGAGTTCCTGTCAGGATCAGCCTGTGTCTGCTGCGTAGCTGTATGGCTGAACGAAACGTGAGGGATTCGCTGTTTTTAATGTTTTGACTCTCGTCAAGGACAATGCATTCGAATGTATATTGGCTTAAGGTTGCTATGTTGTTGCGCATCGTACCATAAGTAGTGAAAATCAAATGATAACGGTCGAAATATTTTTTCAATCGGGTAATTTCGTTGGGTGAACTTCCATTGTATTCCATCATTGACAGATTGGTGAAACGAGATGCCTCACGTTTCCAATTATGTAAAAGGGAGGTAGGTACGACTATCAGGGTACCGTGTAAGGGGGATATCCGGTTTTGCTTTTGAACCGGTTCCGGAATTTGTGGAACTTGGGGGGCGATCCGGGAGTTTTCTTCCTCTTTGCTTTGCATGGGAAAGAGTGAAAATTGTCCCTTTTCATCGAAGAATACTTGTTTTTGAGGGAGGCAACCCGAAGTGCTTTCCGCTTTTTTCAAATCGATTGTTTCCCGAATTGCTTCGGTTGTATTTCCCGGTTTGTAGACATATTGCAGGAGAGCGAGTGTCTGTAAAGTCTTGCCCAATCCCATATCATCGGCCAGGCATCCGCCAAATCCTTCAAGATAGAGGTTTGCCAACCATGAAAAGCCTTTCTGTTGATAAGAGCGAAGATTAGCCTTAAGCCCGATGGGTACGGGAATTTCTTTGCTCAGCAGCGTTTTGATGCTTGTGCTTTGTCGGTCTTTTTCTAAGATAGATTCTATTACACCGATAAAGGGGCGTTTCAGACGGATCGTTTTGTCTGATTCTTTGCCTGCTTCAAGAAGGTTGGCATACTTGCTGAACCATTCTTCGGGTAGAAGGACAATGTGTCCGTCGGGGAGGATATATTCTCTATTGCCTTCCAGTATGTTTTTTCGGAAGCGGCTGAAAGGAATTCTCTGATTGCCGATGACAACAGTGATGTGTAGGTCAAACCAATCGGGACCGTCTTCACAACTCTGTTCTATCCGGATTTCGGGAAGATAGTACGGTTTGTTTTGTGTATCACTGGACAAGACAAACTCTTCGAGCAACATTTGGCGATGGTGGCTGATCCATTCGGTAATGTTCTTTTCGGGAGCCGCGGATGATAGCTTGAAATGGGAGTCACTGATGCATTGCAAGCCGGCTTTCTGAAGCAGATGTACAGCTTTTCTTTCAGCGGTTGAATTACGCTGGAAATAGTGTATGACGATTTCCTCCTCTTCTTGCTCACGAAAGACAAATTTCCTGGTTTCATCGGAGGGCTGCGGTGAAAAGGACTGTTCGCCGTAACGAAAATCAAGCCGTAACAATGTATCGTTATAAATCGTATCTTCAAGATAGAGATAAGCATTACACGGACGTTTCTCTCTGACGACTTTTAATCCTTGTATACTGATGTCGTGATAACGTGCGAGAGGAATTATGATATTATCTATATATTTTTCGGTTAGTGAAGCATCTGCGCTGATACGTTCTTTTTTAGTGAAGGGTAACAAACGTGAGGCTTCGATGTGGCTAAAAGTATATAAATCCATACCCAGCAGCAGAGTGGCAGGATTTGAGGTAAGGACGACGACAGGTTTCTGCTCCATTAATGAAACCGGAGTATCATCATCGTAGCACTGCAACTGATAACTGAAGTGTTCTTCGGTTACTTTGAATGAAAAATGAGTTTTTAGGTTGTGAGGATGGACGCGGTACGCGTGGTGTTCATAAAGTTGTTTGCTGCCACTTGGCTTTTGATAGAACGGAAGCTGTCCGTTACATATCAGTTCTAGCATTTCCAAGAGCTTTTTCTCGATGAAAGGGCGGATTTGCTGCTTTAGTTTATTGCTGTCCTCGGTTAGTTTACGGAGGAATTTGGGAACTGTCTTCTCACGTGAATAGACTCCCATCAAATATTTCTCAGTATAGTGTGAAGCTATGTCGATAGCTTTTTGTTCCGCTTCATTCATTTTTTTCAGGGCATCGGGAGAAGCATGAAAAGCCTGTTCGATCACTTCCAACGTATTGTCCAAGGCCCGGCCGACGGTGTACGGTACGAGCAATAGTCCCAAAACAGGGTGCTCTACGAGTACAATGACAACTTGGTTCGTGGTAAGTGCTTCTTTCATTCTATCGGGTTTGGAGGATCAAAGATACGGGATTTTATGTAATTTTGCGGTATGATGGAAAAAAACAAACGAGTCTTGTTGGGAATGAGTGGCGGTACAGACAGTTCTGTGGCTGCTATGTTATTGCTTGAAGCCGGTTATGAAGTAACAGGGGTTACTTTTCGTTTTTATGAGTTCAACGGTTCTACTGAATATTTGGAGGATGCCCGTGCGTTAGCTGCTCGTTTGGGTATCGGTCATATTACGTATGACGCTCGCAAAGTTTTTCAAGAACAGATTATAGATTACTTCATTGATGAATATATGTCCGGTCATACTCCGGTTCCCTGTACTCTTTGCAATAATCAGTTGAAATGGCCCTTGTTAGCAAAAATCGCCGATGAAATGGGCATTTTTTATTTGGCTACGGGACATTACGTGAGAAAACAGTGGATAGATGGGAATTATTATATTGCACCTGCTGAAGATGTGGATAAGGATCAGTCCTTTTTCCTGTGGGGGTTAAGGCAAGAGATTCTGCAACGTATGTTACTCCCGATGGGTGGAATGACTAAGTCTGAAGCACGTGCTTATGCCGCCGGGAGGGGATTTGAAAAGGTCTCGAAAAAGAAAGATAGTATCGGTGTTTGTTTTTGTCCGCTCGATTATCGTAGCTTTCTGAAGAAATGTCTTTGTGATGAGTCCGGAGATAAGAACCGTAACATATACAGAAAAGTAGAGAGAGGACGATTCCTCGATGAAAGCGGCAATTTTATAGCTTGGCACGAGGGATATCCTTTTTATACGATTGGCCAACGTAGAGGATTGGGCATTCAGTTGAATCGTGCTGTTTTCGTAAAAGAAATCCATCCGGAAACGAATGAAGTGGTATTGGCATCCTTGAAATCACTTGAGAAATCAGAAATGTGGCTGAAAGATTGGAACATAGTGGATGAATCTCGTCTGTTGGGCTGTGATGATGTCATAGTGAAAATACGGTATCGGAAACAAGAAAACCATTGTTCGGTTACAATCACTCCTGAAGGGTTGCTACACATACGATTGCACGAACCTTTATCTGCTATTGCAGAAGGACAAGCTGCCGCTTTTTACAAAGACGGTTTGTTGTTGGGAGGAGGGATCATAACGATGACCGATCAACGATGAGTGGGCTGCGCTATTTACATTATATTCATCGTTGATCGTTCAAAACCACCGGTCGTTCATCACCGTTCATTCAAAGCAATCATTTCTTCAATATAATCTCTTGTATTGCTTAGTCTTGGAACTTTATGCTGACCGCCTAATTTTCCTTTCTTCGCAAGCCAGTCATGAAAGAGGCCCTTGCGTGCTACAATTACTTCTAATGGCTGGAGAGCAATATCTTTCCATCGTTTTGCTTCATAATCCGAATTGACCTCTTTCAGGGTAGCATCCAGTATCATTGCGAATTTCTCGATGGAATCGGGCATTTTGGCAAATTCAATAAGCCATTGATGACGGCATTTGGCATTTGCATCCATAAATACGGGAGCAGCAGAATATTCGCTGACCTGAGCTCCTGTTTCGGCGCAGGCTTTGGCAAGTCCTTTCTCGGCATTATCTACGATTAGCTCTTCGCCGAATGCGTTGATGAAGTGCTTGGTACGTCCGGTAATGACGAATTTATACGGATTCTTTCGGGTGAATTTTACTGTATCCCCAATCATATAGCGCCATAATCCACAAGAGGTGGAAATCACCATTGCATAGTTCTTATTTAATTCTACTTCTTCCAGGCAATAAGTACGGGGATTTTCTTTTTCTACATCCTCCAAAGGAATAAACTCGTAGAAAACACCATAGTCGATCATCAATAGCATAGACGGGTCGGAAAGGTCATTCTGTGTGCCGAAATAGCCTTCCGATGCATTATAAGTTTCGACATAATGCATTTTAGAAGAATGAATGACTTGTCTGTATTGTTCGCGGTAGGGGGTAAAAGCCACACCGCCGTGGAAAAATACTTCCAGATTGGGCCATACCTCTTCTAAGGTTTGTTTGCCTGTTTTCTCAAGGATACGCTTGATGAGTACCAGCATCCAGGAAGGAACACCGGAAAGGTTGGTCACATCCACCGGTATGGTACTGTTGGCGATAGCTTCAATCTTAGCCTCCCATTCGTCCATTAACGCGATTTGTTTGCTTGGCACGCGTATCAGGTTGATCAGTGGACTGACATTTTGAATCAATATGGCCGAAAGGTCGCCCACCAGGCTGTGGTTGGAGTTGAGGTTCGGGCTGTGGCTACCTCCCAGAATTAATCCTTTACCGGAAAAGAAACGACTTTCGGGGTTCATGCGAAAGTAGATTGCAGCTGCATCTTTTCCGCCCCGGTAATGAATATCCTCCAAGGCTTCCTTGCTGACCGGGAGGAATTTACTCTTATCGTTTGTTGTACCCGAAGATTTGGCAAACCAGCGTATCTCCGAAGGCCACAACAAGTTTTGTTCGCCCGCGCGGAGACGCTCTACATAAGGTTTAACTTCTTCGTAGGTTTGTATGGGGAGGCGATTTTTAAAGTCTTCGTAATTGCGGATAGATTTATAATCGTACTTCTTTCCCCATTCGGTATTTTCTGCTTGTTTCACCAGACGAGTCAATACCCGGTGTTGTATTTCTCCGGCTTGTGTATCGTAAAGATCTATTGCTTTTAAACGGGAATCAAAAACTTTGCTTATAATCTTTGTAATATTCATTGCTCTTTAACATATAATGTTTAGTCGTGCAAAAATAGCCTTAATTATCTTTTTTTTCTATCTTTACGACGGAAATAATAGTTAAAAGTGAGGATATGTCATGCTTTTGTATGTAATAGAGTAGCTTTTTTCTTTTAAATACGTAATATTCAATAAAAAAAGAGCAGCAATGAAGATCGGAATTCTTACATCAGGCGGCGATTGCCCCGGTATAAACGCTACAATTCGTGGGGTATGCAAAACAGCTATTAATCATTACGGGATGGAAGTTGTAGGGATTCACAGTGGTTTTCAGGGACTGTTGACGAAAGAAGTAGAATCGTTTACTGAAAAATCTTTGTCCGGATTGTTGAATTTAGGCGGTACCATGCTGGGAACTTCGCGGGAGAAACCGTTTCGTAAGCAAGGCATTATCTCGGATGTAGATAAACCTGCGTTAATACAACGTAATATTGCAGAATTGGGTCTTGATTGTGTAGTGTGTATCGGGGGGAATGGTACACAGAAAACCGCTGCAAAGTTTGCTGCGATGGGAATCAATATTGTTTCTGTGCCCAAAACAATCGATAACGATATCTGGGGTACCGATATCTCTTTCGGATTCGACTCGGCAGTGAGTATTGCTACGGATGCTATTGACCGGCTTCATTCCACGGCGAGTTCGCACAAAAGAGTGATGGTGATCGAGGTGATGGGACATAAAGCCGGTTGGATTGCTTTATATTCGGGCATGGCAGGTGGAGGCGATGTTATTCTGGTACCGGAGATACCTTACAATATTAAAAATATAGGAGATACGATTTTAAATCGCTTGAAGAAAGGAAAACCCTATTCGATTGTGGTGGTTGCCGAGGGCATCCAGACCGATGGACGTAAACGTGCTGCCGAATATATTGCTCAGGAGATTGAATATGAAACGGGTATTGAGACACGTGAAACTGTATTAGGTTATATTCAGCGTGGTGGGTCGCCTACACCTTTCGACCGTAACTTGTCTACCCGTATGGGAGGACATGCAACAGAACTGATCGCTAATGGACAGTTCGGTCGTATGATTGCTTTGAAAGGGGATGAGATATCTTCTGTTGCATTAGAGGAGGTAGCCGGAAAGTTGAAGTTGGTGACCGAGGAACACGATCTTGTGGTGCAGGGACGCCGGATGGGAATCTGCTTTGGATAAACAGTGTCTGTATTTGGATTACACACTGATCTCTTCGGTTGATATAATTTCGTCGATCTGTTGATTTTCTGCGGTCAGAGACGTTTCTGATTCGGGAGTCGTATCTTCTGCAGGTACATTATTCTGTGTTTTGGCTTCTTGTACACTTGCCATAAACTCAGGATCTCCTTTAATCTTTTTGAGGGTCATCTGTGCTGCATTCTGTTGGGATTCTTTTTTAGAGTATCCTGTTCCTGATCCACCGAGTATGCCTTCGATTCGCACTTCTGTCTGGAATACAGGATTATTTTCTTTGTCGAGGGACTGCTCAATCAATTCGAAAGAAACTTCCATCTTGTTTTTTTGACTCCATTCAATCAATTTTGACTTGAAGTTGACCTCCTTACGTGAAAGTTTATCCAAATCGATATAAGGTTCGATGATTCTTCTTTCCATGAACTGTTTGCAGCATTCATATCCGCGGTCAAGATAAATTGCACCGATGAAGGCCTCAAATGCATTGCCATACATGTAGCTGTTGTGGGAGGAAGAGCGTGTCGAATATTTGATGAGTTTATCCAAGCCTATTTCGACAGCCAGTTTGTTCAAAGTCTCACGTTGAACGATTTTAGAACGTGTATTGGTCAGGAATCCTTCCCTTTTACCTTCGAAGTGTTGATAGACAATATCTCCTACGATGGCGTCAAGGATGGCGTCACCGAGGAATTCCAGGCGTTCATTGTTCAACGGACGTCCTTTTTCCGAACGTACTGCCGTTGATTTATGCAGTAGAGCCTGCTCGTACAGCCTGATGTTGCGGGGATAGAACCCGAGTATACGGTAAAAACAAGAATAAGACTCTCTATCCTTGCGGAACAGGAGTCTTATCTTATCTATTTTATTACGTAACACGACTTTATTCAGCGTATTTCTTGAAGATTACACAAGCATTGTGACCGCCGAATCCGAATGTATTCGAAAGGGCAACATTAATTTCGCGTTTCTGTGCTTTGTTGAACGTGAAATTAAGATTATAGTCAATGTTCTCGTCATTGTCACCTTCGGCATGATTGATAGTCGGAGGAACGATGCCGTTCTTAATAGCCAGAATACTTGCAATTGATTCTACCGCACCGGCAGCGCCCAACAAGTGACCTGTCATTGATTTGGTTGAACTGATATTCAACTCAAAAGCATGTTCACCAAATACTTCTTTGATTGCTTTGGCTTCCGATATATCTCCGACCGGAGTAGATGTTCCATGAACATTGATGTAATCCACTTCTTCAGGACTCATCTCTGCGTCTTCCAGGGCATTCTTCATCACCAATTTTGCACCGAGTCCTTCCGGATGAGATGCTGTCAGGTGGTGAGCATCAGCAGACATACCTACGCCGGCAACTTCTGCATAGATTTTTGCGCCACGGGCTTTTGCATGTTCCAGTTCTTCAAGAATCAAACATCCACCACCTTCACCCATTACAAAGCCGTCACGGCTTGCACTGAACGGACGAGATGCAGATTGTGGTTCGTCGTTACGAGTTGACAATGCATGCATAGCATTGAAACCTCCTACACCGGCAGCTGCGATAGCGGCTTCCGAACCACCGGATACAATCACGTTTGCCTTACCCAGACGGATCAGGTTGAATGCATCGGCGATGGCGTTAGTAGAAGTTGCACATGCAGAACAAGTTGCGTAGTTCGGGCCGTGGAAGCCATACATAATAGAAATCTGTCCGGCAGCAATATCTGAAATCATCTTAGGGATGAAGAACGGATTGTACTTAGGACCGTTTTCTTTGTGAAGGGCGTAATTACTCGTTTCCTCCTCAAATGTACGTATACCACCGATACCGGCACCAAAAATAACGCCGATTCTGTTTAAATCCTCATTTTCGATATCAAGACCCGAGTCTGCAACTGCTTCTTTGGCAACGGCAACGGCATACTGTGTGTACAGGTCCATTTTACGAGCCTCTTTGCGGTCGATATATTGAGTTGCATCGAAGCCTTTGACTTCACATGCAAATTGAGTCTTGAATTGCGATGCATCGAAATGAGTAATAGGTCCTGCTCCACTAACCCCGTTCACGAGGTTCTCCCAGAATTCCGGGACATTATTGCCAACAGGAGTAATGGCGCCCAGACCTGTTACTACAACTCTCTTTAATTCCATACTGATGAAATCGAATTACTTAGCGTGTTCTTCGATGTAAGCTACAGCATCCTGTACTGTGCCAATCTTTTCAGCTTGGTCATCAGGAATAGAGATACCGAATTCTTTTTCGAATTCCATGATAAGTTCTACAGTGTCAAGAGAATCAGCTCCCAGGTCGTTAGTGAAGCTTGCTGTTTCTGTAACTTCTGATTCTTCTACGCCCAATTTATCGACGATAATCGCTTTCACTCTTGATGCAATTTCAGACATAACTTTAAGTTTTTAATTAATAATTAGTTTTATTTCTTTAAATTTGCGGTGCAAAGGAATAAATATTTATCGTCCTGCGCAAATTTTTGATTAAATAAATGCAATCTTTTGCACATTTTTCACTGTTTTGTGCACTAAAAGGTCTGATTATGGGAAAAAACATCGCTATTTTTGCTTCCGGCTCCGGTACAAATGCTGAAAACATTATCCGGTATTTCGAAAAAAATGCTTCTGTTAGAGTGAGATTGGTTCTTTCTAACAGGAAAGATGCGTATGTTTTGGAGCGTGCATGTCGTTTAGGAGTGCCTTATAGGGCTTTTCCGAAGTCTGATTGGGAAGCTGCGGAGTCCATCTTGGATTTGCTGCGTAAATATCAGATAGACTTTATTGTGCTGGCCGGTTTTCTGTTACGTATTCCGGATGCACTTTTGCATGCTTATCCTGATAAAATTATAAATATTCACCCTGCACTTTTACCTAAATTTGGCGGAAAAGGGATGTATGGCGACCGGGTACATGAGGCGGTGGTAATGGCAGGTGAGTCCGAAAGTGGGATTACTATACATTATATAGATGAGCATTACGATGAGGGAAGTACTGTTTTTTCAGGCAAAATGCCCGGTACTTCCCGGAGATACCCCTGCGGATGTGGCTAAAAAAGTTCATGCATTGGAATATGAATGGTTCCCCAAGATCATAGAGCGCGTTGTAAACAGCTTATAAGATGATCGGGGACATTCTCCACAGATTATATCCATGATTATTTAGTTATTACGATCCGATACGCACCTTCCTCTCTTCTTAAAGGATAGTCTCCCCGAAGTTGTTCGAAGAGCCCCGGGTGAGATTTCAGGGCATCACTGTCTCTGCGAGGATCGTAAATCATAAGGGATGCCTCTTCATAAGTTGCAGTAGAAATCAGTTTATTCTTCGGTTCCGGAGGAGTAATCCGATAGTCGGTTTCTATCCGGAAGAACCGGCATAAGGCTTCGAGTGACATTCGGGTTGCATTTGCTTTCCCGTCCGCTGAATATCCGGCGATGTGGGGAGTGCCTATAATTACTTTCTCCAGCAGTTCAAGGTCGATATCCGGTTCATGTTCCCATACGTCAATGACAGCATCAGACAGAATGCCGGACCGGAGAGCTTCAAGCAGTGCTTCTGTTTCGATGACTTCACCGCGTGAAGTGTTCATGATTACCGCTCCTTTTTTCAGTGAATGGAAGAAATGCTTGTCCGCCAAATGATACGTTTTATATTTCCCCTCCTTATATAAAGGTACATGGAAAGTGATAATATCGCATTTTTCGGCTATACTTTTTAAAGAAGCGAACATTGTACTTTCTTCTCTCTCTTCTCTCGGAAGGTCATTCAGCATCACTTGTATTCCTAATTTTCGGGCTACATCAGCTACTTTGCTTCCTACATTTCCCACACCTACAATACCGATGGTCATTTGATTCAATTTCATACCACGGGTTTGCTGTAAGATAAATAGTGCGGATTGGATATACTGTGCTACGGAAGCCGAATTACATCCCGGAGCATTAGTCCATGTGATGCCGGCTTCACGGCAATAAGCCGTATCGATGTGGTCGAATCCGATCGTGGCAGTTGCGATGAACTTTACTTTGCTTCCGGCAAGCAGTGAACGATCACAACGGGTGCGTGTACGGATGATTAACGCATCGGCATCTTGCACTAGTTCAGGCGTAAAATCTTTTCCGGGGACGTATATTACTTCGTCCGCTATTTGTTCGATAGCTTCTCTGATGTAAGGTATTTTGTTATCTACAATTACTTTCATGATTGGTCAGGGGTTTGCATGCAAAGGTAGGAAATAAAAAGCAGGAAAGATTGGCTATATGGAAAATATTGCATAGATTTGCCCGGTAATGCGCATTACGATAAGTTTGAACTTAGACAATTTATATTCATAATGAAGTGTATCCACATTATTACTCCGGTAAAAGATTCTATCGAGTTGACGTTGCAAACGGCTGAAGCTATTTTAAAATCAGATTTCACCGTTCCTTTTCATTACACTATTTACAATGACTTCAGCACCGATGAAAATACGAAACAATTGAAGGAGGCATCCCTTAAGATGGGATTTGAATTGGTCAATCTGTCCGAGATCACTTCTCATCCTTCTCCCAATTATTTGCTGGTGCTCCAGATGGCACAAGAGAAGGCCATTGCCGCCGAAGCGGGATTGTTGATCGTGGAATCTGACGTGATTGTGAAGAAACATACTTTACAGTCTCTTTTTGATGGTGCGCAGGCTCGCAAAGATTGCGGTATAGCTGCCGCGGTGACAGTAGATGAACATGAGGCGATCAATTATCCCTATTTATATGCAAAAGGCAAAGAGAATCAAGTCTTCCCGGAGAAGAAGCATCTTAGCTTCTGCTGCTCTTTGCTGACGACTGACTTTTTACGTGCTTTTGATTTCCATTCTCTGAACCCGGAGAAAAACTGGTTTGATGTGACCATTTCTCATCAGGCTCTTGAAAAGGGTTTTGTTAACTATCTGTTTACTACCTTGACTGTTTGGCACCGTCCGCATAGTAGCCGTCCGTGGAAACAGTTGAAATATACTAATCCGCTTAAATATTACTGGTTGAAATTTACTAAAGGATTAGATAAAATTTGATGGTATGACAAAGAGGCTGACGAAAATTGGTGTAAACCCTGATTTTCAGGAATTATCTTCGTTTGTACATGAGCTCCCTACTGTATTCGAAACAGGGGGTAAAGTGATTTACAAAGGACGTAACGAGCTTAAAGAGTTTGATGTAGAGGGTAAGAAGCTGATTGTAAAGTCCTACCAATTACCTCATCTGTTGAATCGTATTATCTATAATTTTTTTCGTGCCTCAAAGGCCAAACGTTCGTATTCCTATGCTTTGATGCTCCGTAAATTGGGTATCGGATCACCGGCGCCTGTGGGATATTATTCTACAGGTTCATGGCTTTTGTTCGGTAGAAGTTATTTTGTGTGTTTGAAGTCAGATTGTCCTTATACATATCGTGACTTTGAAAAAACGGTTTTTCCGAATCAGGAGCAGATCTTACGTGCCATAGCCCGGACTACAGCCATGTTGCATGAGAATGGACTGTTGCACAAGGATTACTCTGCCGGTAACATTCTTTTTCGAACAATTGATGAAAAAGTAGAAGTGGAGATCATCGATTTAAACCGTATGCGTTTTGGAAATGTGGGTATAGAAGCGGGATGTAAAAATTTTGAGCGTCTTCCCGGTACTCATGAGATGTTTGCCATATTAGCCGAAGAGTACGCCAAAGCCCGTGGCTTTGACGTACAAACTTGTTTGGAACTTATTGAGCAAGCTCATAGTCTTTCAGATTAATATATTTTGATTTTTTTATTCCTGTTATGTAGAGGAGTCTTTTGAATCCGGTGATGACACGTGTCTGAAAGTCAATAATAGGGCGTGTTCCTTTCCATGGTGTCATGTCGAGGTATTTAAAATATTCTTGTTTCAAAGGGTGCATACTGTCATAATTCCATGGCTTTTTATTGGTATAATGAAGAATTGCCGGGTGCAGTAAAGCTTCTTTTAAGCCGCTATGCTCTTTCACCTTGTGACTGTAAGTTCGGCGGTAGAACGTGTCTTGCACATTCCAGCGGAAAGGTACGAATAATTTGTCCTTATACAACAGTGCATTGAGAAGATCTTGATCATTGAACCGGATACGATCGGAATGTGCCAGAAAATACTGTTCACACATTTCGTCTATTTTGTGTTCCCTCCAATACTTCAGGTTGATCAATAATACTCCGGCATTAAAATAAGAGTACTTCTTGTCGTATTGCAAACGGGAATAGTATTCCTCTTCGTCACTACCGATATCTTCTATACATCCTATTGCATATTGCGTAATATCTGTATTCCAGAATTCACTTATATCATTCAGGACCACAATGTCACAGTCTATATATAGGATTTTGTCAATATTTACAGGCAGTATCCGGGATAAGAGACAACGATAGTATGTTGCAATCGAAATTCTGTTTCCACTTTTCTTGATGGAAAAATTGTTTAAAAGATCTTTTTCCGGGAAATAAAAACAGATTTTGTTTCCGTATGACTCTGCAATGCTGGAAAGTGCTTTTTGATCGGCCTCCGGCAAAGTACTGGCTATGATATGAACACAAAATTCAGAATTACGATTGTTGGCGAACAATGAAGTCAGGGTTACAGCACAGTGAATCGTAAAGTTAGAGTCGATGTTACATGCAATGTGTATCATGGTGATTGAGTTTATGGTTTGTAGTTATTACATTTCTCCGCTTTGTCCAGTCGCTTTGAAATATTTGTCTAAAACAAGAAGTGAAATGAGTCTTTCCCGTTTCTTGTTCTGGAACTGTTTTATATATTCGTGGGCATGATCGATTATTTGTTGAGCCTTTTCCGGATGGTTTATGTAATAAGTGAGTTTCTCTTCAAAATCAGAAAAATCATTCTTGATTTCGATGTAATGGTAGTCGGGAATTAGTTTTCCTTCCATAAACCAGGTTTCGCAAGTAGGGCGGGTCATCACCGCAATAGAGTTGGAAGACATGACCCATTTCAGGTTAGATGCAACATCGTTCCCTTCAAGTGACAGAATAAATTTGTATTCCAGATGTTCCCGGATCGTCTTCTTGGCAACCATCCATTCCTGAGGTATACCTGTTTCGTGACCTACTACTCCGCAGTCGCATAGAGGATGATTTATATACATTTTTATAAATTGAGTCCGGATACGACTGTCACGGATCTTACCACGAAAAATAGCACAGTCCTTTTTGGTTGTGAAAGATCTTTTATCATTTACAAACATAAAATGGCGAAGTGCATCTAATTTTAGGATAACGGAGTTTTGGTTATCACCAGCCAACAATCTGCTTTTTACAATGGTAGGTGAATCCGGTGTGAAATAAACATCTCCCGGACAATATTGCCATCTTAAATCAGGACTGAACCAACGTGTATATTCTCTGGCATCAAAAAAGTAGGCCTTGTGAAAGTATGACATTTTGTAGTTGCCTAACTTTCCTCTGTATATCAGATACCTGATTTTATTTTCTACATGCGTTCCCTGCGGGATGGGATGATTATTTCCGGATAACCTGTTATAATAACTAACACGCTCTTCAATATAGGCCCTGTCCGGACGTTTTGATAGTTGGGCGATTGTTCTCTTCAGCTGCATTCTATAAAAATAGGAGGGAATAGCCATCTTCAACATATCATAAGCGAAGTAGATGAATTTAGGCGGTTTCCCACTACGCAATTTATATACCAGACTGTCACCCATTTTTATTCTTGTTTTAAGTATTTACTTACTCCGTTTTCGCAGTAAACTATATTTTTTTTCATTGTTTTTCCGGAAATATTCTGCATTCTTCTGGTCACTTTCCATGCTTTCGTGTCCATGCCACAAATGATATACGATGCCGGCGAACCTTAAAGAACGTTTTTTGCAGCCTTTCCGTTGTAAACGGTGAGTCAGGTCATCATCTTCTTTTCCCCAGCCTTCAAAAAATTCATCATATCCGTTAATTGCCAGAAAATCGGATCTCCAGAAAGACATGTTGCATCCTAGTCCGGAAGATACGTTCTTTTTGTATCTGTCAGCAAAGAAATTAGAAACCGGTGTAGAGTGAATTGCTGTCTCAGCCCTGTTTTGTATACCGATTGTCCAAGGATAAATTCTTCGGTTTACTTTTGATTTACAGATTTCTTCTGTTAGTTTCTGCCCCAGATTCACTCTGGTTCCCCTCAAATAATGTCCTGGTTTCGCTAATCGTTTGTGGTCTTCTACAAATTTGTTGTGGAGGAAGATATCTCCATCTATTTCAATGATATAATCTCCTGTTGCTGCCGCAACAGACTTGTTGCGCATCATAGCCAAGCGAAAACCTTTGTCTTCTTGCCATAAATGTATAAGAGGCACCGGAAAATCTTTTTTGAAAGACTCTATTAAATCTTTGGTTTCTGAAGTGGAGCCATCATCGCCAACAATGACCTCGTCGGGCATAACGGTTTGGAAACGAACACTGTCCAGGCATACGGACAAAGCCTCCGGTCGATTGTAAGTAGAGATAATAAGAGTTGTTTTCATCTTAGTTCAGTTATTATTTAAAACCGGAAAAAGCTTTATGTTACAGCTTCTTCCAAGGTGAGGATGATACAAATGTAATACTTATTTTGAAATAAAGGACTTTTATATTGCTCTTATTGTTTAGATATAAAGAATTGATCTCATAGCCGTAGCCAAAGAGGTTGCCACTCGTCTTACAAAGAAGAATTCTGTTGTCGATTTTACCGTTCTTGCCGGAATATATTTTCTGTAGGTGATAATTACTGAGGCATACGCATTAAAATAATTATATACGAAAAAGCGTCTTAGGGTGGCTGCAACTCCTATTTCCCAATTCCTTAAATAATCATAAGTATGTGCTATTTCGAAAGCATCATTGATATACTTCTTCTTTAACGAAGAAGGCGGCAAAATAATAATGTGATTAATAAAATGAAACGTTTTTTGAACCAACTTTTTGGGCTTCCTTACTTTTATGTTATTTTCGGCAGCAAACTGAAATTGCTCATGTAACGCTTGTAAATATTGAAACTCTTTGAGCGGATTACGTGTGCTGTTTGTAATGCTGCCCGGTCGGGTTCGATAATGGTATTTAGGAGTCTGCAATAAAACGATTTTCCGGGCTTTATGAAATACTTTATAACATAAAGCTATGTCTTCAAAACTCCATCCTACCGGAAAACGGAGTTCTGTAAACAATTCACGTTTGAATAGTTTCTCCCAGATATAATTTTGGATTATTTTGTCTTCAATTAAAGTCGCTATTGCTTTTTGAGAACTAAAAATCTTTGTCTTTTTTGATTTATATTTTACTTTTGTTCTGTTGGGCAGTTCTGTATAGTGTGTACAAATTGAAATATCAGCTTGATGTTCGTATATCAAGTGATATAGAGTCTCGTACATATCCTCATCAACCCAGTCGTCACCATCAACAAAACCGATGTATTCTCCCGTAGCCACGTCTAACCCTGCATTACGTGCATCGCTGAGTCCTCCATTTCTTTTATGGATAACTTTAATCCGTTCGTCTTGTTCGGCAAATTCATCGCAGATAGCAGGCGAATGATCGGTTGAGCCGTCATCTACCAAGATGATTTCAATATTTTTGTAGGTCTGATTGATTAAGGATTGTATGCATTCAGAAGCATATTCTGCTATATTGTATATAGGCACAATGATGCTAATAAGCGGCAGAGGTTTATTTACTTCCATTCTTTTAAGCAGGTTTAGGTAATTGCTATATTCTATATTTTATATAGTTTGTGCAAAGATAGAACGTTTATATTAGAATGTTACTAAAAAATGGAGAAAAGTGGGATACTTTTATAATATTTAGAGGTTCTAAAACTAAATTGGGGTCTAAATGTAAGTGTAACAGCACTGTTTGTTCTTGTCGGCGAGTTATAATTTTTGCTATATGTGACTTTGATCGGAATTAATAGGGGGGATAGCTTTTGTGGTGGAGAGTGATTGAAAATGGAATGATCTGTTTTAATATATTGGTTATTATTTCGATAACAAATGTTAGTTATTGGGCTTGAAGTAAGAAATATAGTGTAGGTTTATGCGATGATTTATAAATTCACTAAAGATTTTCTGTTATCTTTGTGCCCTAAACATAAATAAGATATAATGAAGGAATTCTTTCAACTCATGCGGCGGTTTGTGTCGCCTTACAAGAAATTTCTGGGATGGGCTGTATTCTTAAACTTGCTGTCGGCTGTTTTTAATATATTTTCGTTTACTTTATTGATTCCGATTCTTCAGATTCTTTTTAAGATGGACAATAAAGTCTATGAGTTTATTCCTTGGGATGCTGCGGGAGAGGGCTTGAAGGACATCGCTGTGAATAATTTCTATTATTATGTGACTCGGATGATTGAAATAAACGGTCCTTCTCTTACATTGCTGTTTTTGGGTTTGTTCCTGGCATTCATGACTTTATTGAAAACATCGTGCTATTTTGCTTCTTCCGCAGTGATGATTCCTTTGCGTACGGGAGTCGTTCGTGATATCCGCATCATGGTTTATTCTAAAGTGATGAGTTTACCATTGGGTTTCTTTTCAGAAGAGCGCAAGGGAGACATCATTGCCCGTATGAGTGGTGATGTGGGTGAGGTTGAAAACTCGATTACAAGTTCATTGGATATGTTGATCAAGAATCCGATTCTGATTGTCATGTATTTTGGAACGTTGATTATCACCAGTTGGCAACTGACTTTGTTTACATTGTTAGTGGTTCCGGGTATGGGATGGATCATGGGTAAAGTAGGTAAAAAATTAAAGAGGCAATCACTTGAGGCGCAGGCTAAATGGAGTGATACGATGTCTCAACTTGAAGAAACTTTGGGGGGGACTCCGTATTATTAAGGCTTTTATCGCCGAGCAAAAAATGATAAATCGTTTTACGGAATGCAGTAATGAGTTTCGTGACGCTACCAATAGGGTTGCCATGCGTCAGGCATTAGCGCATCCGATGAGTGAATTCTTGGGCACATTGCTTATTGTGGTTGTATTGTGGTTTGGCGGATCACTGATATTAGGAAATCACTCTTCCATTGATGCTCCTACATTTATCTTTTATATGGTAATTCTTTATAGCGTTATCAATCCCTTGAAGGAATTTTCGAAAGCCGGATATAATATCCCTAAGGGACTGGCTTCTATGGAGCGTGTCGATAAGATACTGAAAGCAGAAAATAAGATTGTGGAGATTCCGAACCCGAAACCGTTGAATGGGTTGGAAGAACAAGTTGAGTTCAAAGATATTTCTTTCAGTTATGATGGGAAGAAAGAAGTACTTCAACATATTAACCTGACTGTACCCAAGGGTAAAACCGTTGCTTTGGTTGGGCAGTCCGGTTCAGGAAAGTCTACGTTGGTAGATTTATTGCCACGCTATCACGATGTGCAGGAAGGGACGATTACTATAGACGGAGTCAATATCAAGGATGTTCGTATCTCTGATTTGCGCAGCCTGATAGGAAATGTCAATCAGGAAGCTATTTTGTTCAATGATACATTCTTCAATAATATTGCTTTCGGCGTTGAGAACGCGACTATGGAGCAGGTGATTGAGGCCGCCAAAATAGCCAATGCACACGATTTTATCATGGAGAAAGAAGACGGTTACCATACTAATATCGGTGACCGGGGCAGCAAGCTCTCCGGGGGCCAACGCCAGCGCATCAGCATAGCCCGTGCCATCTTGAAGAATCCTCCCATTTTGATTCTTGACGAGGCTACTTCCGCTTTGGATACTGAGTCAGAGCGTTTGGTACAGGAAGCGCTGGAGCGTTTGATGAAAACACGCACGACGATTGCTATTGCCCACCGCCTCTCTACCATCAAAAATGCAGATGAAATTTGTGTGCTGTACGAAGGGGAAATTGTAGAACGCGGAAAACACGAAGAATTATTGGCTAAAAACGGATATTATAAACGACTGAATGATATGCAGTCACTATAGACATGACAAAAAAATGGCAATATTTATGTAGATGCCTTTTAGTATTAGTTTTTATAGGAGGAGTTATCCCCGCAAAGGCGCAACTGGTAGAGCGAGTTTGCCGTACCGATTATAAAATAAGCCCCGAACGAAAAGGAGAACTTCTTCTGGAGTTGGACAATATCAGCTTTTTCAAAGACAATGAATTTGCCGGTACAGTGATAAAAGGCTATTCATTGCCGGGACTCTGGATACAACCCAAATTTGTATATTATCCTTTGAAGAATATCAAATTGGAAGGAGGAGTCCATATGTTGTGGTTTAGTGGGGCTTATCGATATCCGAGTGTTTCTTATCAAGACATAGCACTGTGGAAAGGTGAACAATATCAGAAAGGTGCTCATCTTTTGCCTTTTTTCCGGGCACAAATATCGATGAAATCAGTAGACTTGATTTTAGGGAATATATATGGAGGCTCCAATCATGGACTGATTGCACCTTTGTATAATCCGGAGTTGAATTTGACTGCCGATCCGGAGACGGGTTTTCAGGTATTGGCAGGTGCTCCCTGGATCGATCTGGATGCTTGGATTGATTGGCAGAGTTTTATCTTTCGGGATGATACTCATCAGGAAGCTTTTACTGTCGGATTATCTACACGGTTCAAGTTGAATGCCCCTTCTTCGACTTTCCATTGCTATATTCCTTTGCAAATATTGGCGCAACATCGCGGAGGCGAGATCGACACGATTCGTGAGAGTTCAGTACAAACGTTGATGAACGGTGCCGTAGGGGCAGGAGTGACGTGGAACATCGATCGCCGGATTTTGAAGCGTGTTAATGTAGAACTTGATGCTGCCGGTTATTATCAACAGAAAGGTGAGTTATGGCCTTATCATAAGGGCATTGGAGTCTATAGTAGTGCTTTTGTTGATTTGGGCAACTTCCGCGTAAAGATGGGGCATTGGATCTGCAACGATTTCATTACGATGTTTGGAATTCCCTATTTCGGAACAGTATCTACCAAGAAAGAGGGTATAACTTATGATAAACCGCAAACTCTGTTCTGTTCGATAGAGTATTCCCGCATGTTCGGGAAGCATTATGCACTGGGATTGAAGGCCGATGCATATCAGTTTTTCCCGGGGACAATGCGGAGTGCCAATGGAGAATTAACTTCTCCCGGTAGCACTACCAGTTTTTCTGTCGGAGTCTATTTCCGGATTAATCCATCATTTTTATTGAAGAAGTTTTAGAGTCTATTTTCTTCCGAAGTCTGCCGGGATTTCTCCCCATTCTCTGGTTTCCCATTTCAATATGGGAGTGGTATACTTATTTTCTTTAAGCCATTTTTCTGCGCGTTCTATCAATACAAACAGGGCTTCAGTTTCTGCCGTACGGGAGAGTTTCGTCTTGCATTTTTTTTTTGTTTCACCCAACTGATTGCGTTTGCACTGTCGCTATAGATTGGCATGTCGAACCCTTTCTGCTTCAGCAAAGCAAGACCGTGTACGAGTGCCAGAAACTCGCCGATATTGTTGGTACCTTTCATCGGGCCGAAATGAAAAATTTCTTGCCGGCTTGCCACGTGGACACCACGATACTCCATCGGGCCCGGATTGCCACTGCATGCAGCGTCCACAGCGAGGCTGTTTTCTATGACTGCTGCCGGTAGCATCTCAGTGGAAGGTCCGGTTGTTTTTTTCTTTGCATTTTTACCAATATAAGCATAAGGTGATGCAGCGAAAGCTCGTTCTGCTTCTTCCCGGTTATCAAAAGATTTATATTTGGCACTGTCATATCCCTTCACCTGAAGCTGACATTCGGTCCAGGAGGTATAAATACCAGGAGTGACTCCATCCCATACAACGTAAAATTTTTGTTTGCCCATATTTGATGTTTCAACTTATCGGGTGGTAAAGGTACGAATATATTCCATTACCGAACAACTTTCGTTTGTCAGTTGTTTTAATTTAAAAGAATCAATCTAATAAAGAAAGGAGTATTTTTATGAAAAAATCCTTCGAAGAGGCCCTCAAACACAGAAGGACCTATTATTCGATAACAAACCAGTCTCCGGTTTCTGATGAGGAAATAGAGCGGATTGTCAATTTAGCTGTCACTCATGTGCCTTCTGCTTTCAACTCTCAATCGACTCGTGTAGTGCTATTGTTGGGTGAGAATCATAAGAAATTATGGCATATCGTAAAAGAAACATTGCGAAAGATCGTCCCACCGGAAGTTTTTAAAACGACGGAAGCCAAAATCGACAACTCTTTTGCAAGCGGATACGGAACTGTTTTATTCTTCGAAGATCAGTCGGTCGTTAAGGGATTGCAGGAAGCATTCAGCAGTTATAAGGATAACTTCCCCGGGTGGTCGCTGCAGACTTCTGCGATGCATCAGCTGGCTGTATGGACGATGTTGGAAGATGTCGGCTTCGGAGCTTCTTTGCAACATTACAATCCGCTGATCGATGAAGAAGTACGCCATACCTGGCATTTGCCTGAAGAGTGGCATCTGATTGCCGAAATGCCGTTTGGACTTCCGGTACAGGGACCTGGCGATAAAGATTTTAAAGATTTGGATACCCGGGTCAAGGTATTTAAATAAGGTTTATTTGTTTCACCGAAGGAGGGGATATCGTTTTATCTTTGGTCAAGACTTGTTGAGTAGCATTACATCGCTTTGTGTGCAATGTGTTATGATTAAGTCTTTTATGAAAAAGAACGGCATCCTTATCCGAGTTTGCATGCCTGTGCTCATAAGCCCGCATATTCGGGCTCATGGACACAGGCATGCGGGCTTATGGGCCTCCGTATTGCCTGAAAAACAGAGGGTGTAAGACGGAAGATCGAAATGATTTTTTGGGGTTCTTCTTCGAATTTGGTGGTAAGTTTTCTTTTACTCATGGAATCTAATTCAGTTTTCGGACGTGTAAGCCCTCTTTTATAGTTGACAAAAAAGGAAGTATCCCGGCTTTCACCCGAAGAGTCCATCCGTGAGGTGAGGAAGCTAATCTTAGACTAAATCATCTGAAAATCAATGTCTTTAAAAAGTAAGATTTCTCTCCTCAAAAGCTTTGTTTTAACACAGAGTTAAAACTTGTTCTTTGGATGTGAATAAGAAGTTCTTTAAATGCAAAAGGCTTGTTATTTGCGCACAAGAACCTGCCAACTGCAAAAGACGTTAACAATGTTAATTGAAGAAAGGTATAAAGATGAAGATACCGGTTCAGACGACGTAAATTCACTTCCGAAGCTTGAGCTATCTTATTCAGCCGATGTCTGTTTTTTCTTATTAAAGCAAAAAGGACAATAATCAACTTGAAAAAAAAGAAATAAAGAATTTACCACCAAATTTGAAGAAGAACCCGAAAAGTTACCATGTGGGTCATTCGGTGTTCTCTCAATAAATATCTATCTTTGTGCGAAAATGCCGTTTGCTTATGATCCGTATATTTCTGACCGGCTATATGGGAGCCGGAAAAACCACGTTAGGAAAGGCTCTCGCACGAGAACTGCACATCCCATTTATCGATTTGGACTGGTATATTGAAGAGCGTTTTCACAAAACGGTCGGAGAGTTGTTTTCTGAACGGGGAGAAGCCAGTTTTAGGGAACTTGAAAAGAACATGCTACATGAAGTAGGTGAGTTTGAGGATGTGGTGATCTCTACAGGAGGAGGGGCGCCTTGCTTTTTCGATAACATGGAGTATATGAATCGGGTGGGGACTACCGTCTTTCTGGATGTAGACCCCAAGGTATTGTTTAGCCGGTTGCGGGTTGCCAAACAACAGCGCCCTATATTGCAGGGGAAGAAAGATGACGAACTACTTGATTTTATCGTACAGGCACTCGAAAAACGTGCGCCTTTTTATCGTCAGGCTAATTATATCTATTGTGCAGACAAACTGGAAGACCGTAGTCAGATTGAAACATCCGTGCAACAACTGCGTAAACTTTTGAACTTACATATAGCAAGCTAAATTTTAAGAAACCTTATTTTCTGCTTCGGCTATCCCTTTTTTCTTCTCTATCCTTTGTTCAGTCGGCCAATATTACTATCTTGCAGTCGCTGTGAGGTTTTATGCCTGTCAGTGTGTTACAACATAAATAAAACGATCAGACAATTATGGAAACTTTAAAAGAGAAATTCGAAGCCCTGGCCCATCGTATCCAATCATCCGGAAAACCGGCTGCCGCATGGTTCCCTCAATTTACACCTGTCACTTTGTTGAACGCCGAAAATTGGTGGGAAGCACTTGCTGTGTGCGAATATGCCTTGGACACCCATGAGGACGAAGCACTGACAGCCGGATTTTTTGAATTAATATTCAGTGCATACGATTGTAACGTAGAAGTGGATCTTAATGAGGAAGAGTATGCCTACTGGTGGGAGAAAGTGATCAGTGTATGCGATCGTGTGGCTGTATTCAACGGTGCCGGGTGGTCACAGAAAGGTGCACAATATTCGGAAGCCCGTTATGGGAAACGTGATCTCAGCCTGTTATTCCCTTGCTATGAAAAAGCGGCGGAAATGGGAAGCCCGGAAGCAGAGGCAACCGTTGCTTATTGGCGTTATATGGGTTTCTACTGCGAACAGGATAGGGCAGAAGGAGAGCGTCGATTTGCAGCTTTATCCTCACCCGAAGCTTTGCTATGGGGAAAATATTACCGGGCTTATGCCGAGCAGCACACCGGCAGTAAAGAGAAAGCCCTGCTTATGCGAAAAGAGTTGCTTGACGAACTTCCCGAAGGCCATCGCCTGCGTGCCCATGTATATGCCGCGATGGGCGACGCACTTGATATAGAAGAAGGAAGTGTGGCTGAAGAAGCGGCATGCTATGAGAAGTCGCTGGAACTTGTTCCTAATCTATATTCTTTAAAAAATCTGGCAACTCTCTATTTCCGCTATCCGGAACTAGGGAAGCAAAAAGAGCTGGCGTTTGAGTTGTGGGAGAAAGCCTGGCATGCAGGTGTATGGTCTGCAGCTAATTTCCTTGGATATAACTATCAGGAAGAAGAGTGGCTCGATATGCCTAAAGCCATTGAATGGCTGGAGAAAGGGATGCTTTATTGTGAATCATATTGTGCCTATGAATTAGCATTGATCTATCTTTATAATGATGAGTATAAGAATGTGGAACGTGGGTTGATGTGCCTGCAGCGCTGTGTCGACGACAATTATGTAGAAGCTATCGAGACGCTTGCCAATGTTTATTTCAACGGTGAATTGGTGGAAGAGAATATCTCGTATGCCGTCTTTTGCTTGGAAAGAGCTATCGAGCTGGGGTCCGGTAGTGCAGCCTATCGTATCGGCTGGATGTATGAGCGTGGATTGCTTTCTGAAGAACCGGATTATCAGAAGGCTATGGAGTATTATGAAAAAGCTGTGTCTATGGACAGTGCTGACGGGTATGCACGGGCGGCTCTTTATTTGGCTAATGGTTATTCCGGAGTTACGGATGCCGGGAAGTCAAAGGCCTATTATGAAAAAGCGGCAGAGCTGGGTTCATGTTTTGCAATGGTAGAATTGGCATTCTTATACGAAAATGGTGAGGTGGTAGAACAAAGTTATGAGAAAGCTTTCGACTTGCTCCAAAAAGCTGCCGGACAGGAGTATCCTTATGCGATGTATCGTGTAGGACTTTATTTGGATAGGGGAGTCATCGGTGAGCCACGGCCCGAAGAAGCGTTTGCATGGTATGCAAAGGCAGCCGAACGGGGAGATGGAGATGCGATCTTCGCTCTTGGGCGTTGCTATAAGAATGGAATTGGTACGGAAGAGAATCCGGATAAGGCTCTTGAATGGTTTACTAAGGGTGCAGAGAATAACGAACCCCGTTGTCTTACAGAAATGGGGTTGGCTTATGAATACGGTAGTGGGATAGAAGAGAATCCTCATCAAGCTGTTGAATATATGACAAAGGCTGCCGAACAAAATTATGGTTATGCCCAATTTAAAATGGGAGACTACTTTTTCTTTGGTTACGGTGCCTGTCCCGAAGATAACAAACAAGCTGTGGAATGGTACGAGAAGGCTGTTGCAAATGATATACCTTTGGCTATGTTGCGTATGGGTGAATATTACCTTTACGATTATGACAAACTGAATGAGTCGGAGAAAGCTTTCAGCTACTTCAAGAAAGCGGCTGAAGCAGAATGTTATAATGAAGGGCTGGGAATCTGCTACGAGATGGGTATCGGTGTGGAAGACAATGAAACAGAGGCATTCAAATATTATACTTTGGCTGCGGGCAGTGGCAATGTTATGAGTATGTATCGCACCGGATTGTGTTATTACAACGGAGTAGGTGTAAAACAGAATTATACAGAAGCTTACCGATGGTTTAATGATGCCGCCGGAAATGACAATGTGGCTTCGTATTATTATTTAGGTAAGATGCTGATGTATGGCGAAGGCTGTGTGCCCGATGCGGAAGCAGGGCTTCAATGGTTGATGAAAGCTGCTGAGCATAATAGTGACAAGGCGCAGTTCGAATTGGGCAATGCCTATTTGATGGGTAATGGAGTAGAGGAGAATGATGAGATCGCTATGGAGTGGTTTGAGAAAGCAGCCGAAAACGGAAACGCGAAAGCCTTGAAAATTACTGGAAGAAGACAACGATAAAAACAGAATGGAAAAAGAAGGTAATAATCTGTTTCAGGTCAATCTTAAAGGTATGATTGCCCTGTTGTCAGAGCATATTTATAGTAATCCGAATACTTTTGTCCGGGAGTTATTGCAAAATAGTGTGGATGCCATCACTGCATTGCACAACATCGATGAAAATTACTCCCGGACGTATTGATGTCTTCCTGAATGGGGATGGCTCGATGGTCTTTCAGGACAATGGAATCGGACTGAAGGAAGAGGAGGTATACCGTTTCCTCACAGTGATAGGTGAAAGTTCAAAGAGAGACACTCCCGATGCCGACGATTTTATCGGTCGGTTTGGTATCGGCTTGTTGTCTTGTTTTGTGGTGACCAATGAAATCAGGGTAGAGAGCCGGTCGGCAATGGGGGGAAATCCTGTTTGCTGGTGCGGAAAGGTGGACGGTACTTATCAGACTACTTTCCCCGATGAAGAGTGGGAGATCGGTTCAAGGGTTGTGTTGAGGCCTAAAAATGAATGGGCTCATCTGTTCGAATACGAAGTGTTTAAAAAGATATTGGTAAATTATGGAGAAGTCTTGCCATATCCTGTCTATTTACATGGTGGAGAAGAAGAAGAGTTGGTTAATACCCCATCGCCCGTCTGGCTTGATCCGAAAGCTACCCGGAAAGAGTTATTGGATTATGGGACAAAGGTCTTCCAATCGTCTGCCCTGGATGCATTTCCTATACGGACAGAGCATGGACGGATAGAAGGTGTACTCTATGTATTGCCTTTCCGTACGCAATTCTCTGTGCGTAATTCGCATAAAGTATATCTGAAGCGGATGTTGCTTAGTGAGGACGATTGCAATCTGTTGCCTTCTTGGGCATTTTTTATTCGTTGCCTGGTGAATGCCGACGGACTGCTTTCCACAGCCTCCCGCGAATCATTTGTCAGCAACGATTCATTGAAAGATGCCCGGAAAGAGATTGGGGTCGCTATCAAGGAATATCTCCGGGCTTTGGTGCAGAACAATCGGTCCGTTTTTAATAAAATACTGGATGTTCATCACTTTCACATTAAAGCCATTGCTTCGGAAGATAATGAGTTACTTCGTCTGTTTATGGATTATCTTCCGTTTGAGACGAATAAGGGAATAAGAAGTTTCGGTAGTATCCGTTCGTCAAATAATACTATTTATTATACACGCAATCTGGAAGATTTCAGGCAAGTGCGCAGAATAGCCGGTGCACAAGGCAGGCTGGTAGTTAATGCTGCTTATACATTCGATGAAACGTTGTTGAAAAAATATATCCGGCTTAATCAAGAATTGTCTTTAGAGGAGATTTCACCTGCCCGTCTGTTGGAAGAGTTTGCCGAAGTAGAGGGTAATAAAGAGCACCGGTCTTTTGAAACGAAAGCCAGTGAACTTTTGAAACGTTTTGGGTGTATTTGCCGGTTGAAGCATTTCACTCCGGTGGATACTCCGGTTATATTCGTAGCCGAAGAAAAAGAAGAGAACAGTAAAGTCGCCAATAATCCGTTGGCGGCGGTATTGGGCTCGGTAAATGCCAAAAAACGTTTGCCACCCACATTGACTTTCAATGCCGACAATGAGATGGTGCAGACATTGCTGAGAATCCAGGGAGACAACAAGTTGTTTCAGCATGTTGTGCACATTCTGTATGTACAATCGCTTTTGCAAGGAAAATATCCCGTGAACAGTGAGGAGATGGAACTTTTCAATCACTCTCTTTCTGAATTGATGACTGCCAAAATGAATGATTTTATAAACTTTCTCAATTAAACGAAAGCATGAAATATACACTTGAAATACAAAAATTACTGTTGCAGGCACAAAACGACAACCTGCATCCCCGCGAAAAGGCCAATTTGCTGAGAGAAGCTATTCGCATTGCAGACGAGAATGAAGATGTACAATGGGCTGTGGAGATGAGATTGGATCTTATTTACGAGCTAAATCTCCTTTCGGCTGATGCTGAAGAAATTGCTGTGTTTTCTAAAATCCTGGACAGTTATGAAAATCATAAGGACCAGATAAATGAAGATGATATTTTATGGAAATATAAATGGATATGGTCTTGTACATTCGATCTTCCCAGCATACCGATGGAACAGGTAGAGGCAGTGGGAGAAGATTATAAAACCCGTATCTTGCGAAATGGTTACTCGTTGCGTACGTACTATCATCGTCTGTCTGTGGAGTATACCAAAATGAGGGAATACGCGAAAGCTAAAGAATGCATTGATAAAATGTTGGCGGAAAAAATGGATGATCTGACTTGTGAGGCATGCGAACTGAATTTTATGTTGGATTATTATCTTGAAACCGGGCAGTTTGAGGAAGCTTATAATCGTGCCCAACCTTTAATTACCAGACAGGTCTCTTGTTATGAAGCTAACCTGAGAGCCTATATGAAGTTGGCTTATTATGCCTGTAAAGCCGGGAAGCCGGAAATTGCTGCCGATATGTGTGCACGGGCTGAAGAAGCCTTGGTTGGGAGAGAAAAAGATGAATATTTGTTGCTATATCTCGGGTTGTTTATTGCCTATTATTTTATGACCCATCCGGATCGGGGCTGGGAGTATGCAGAGCGTTGTATTCCCTGGAGCCTGAATACTAATATGCAGAAAAAATATCGTTTTTCGTGTGATATGGTAGAGGCTTTGAGTTATGAATCCCGTGAAGAAGTCAGTTTGTCCCTGCCGGAAGAATTTCCGCTTTACCGGGCAGACGGAATATACTCAGTAGCTGCATTGCGTGATTATTTTTATAAACAAGCTACCCAATTGGCAAGCTTGTATGACACACGTAACGGAAATAACGGATATCAGGAACGATTATTTAATGTCAATTTAATTGGCAACCTGTAGATTAATACGTATTTTTGCCGTCCAATTATTTATTAAAAACAACTGAATAACAGAAAAATGAGAAAGTGGCGTATTGAAGATTCTGAAGAACTTTACAACATCACAGGTTGGGGGACTTCATACTTTGGTATTAATGACAAGGGTCATGTTGTTGTTACACCGCGGAAAGATGGCGTAGCCGTCGATTTGAAAGAATTGGTCGACGAGTTGCAGTTGCGTGATGTAGCGGCTCCGATGCTCGTACGTTTTCCGGATATTTTGGATAACCGTATTGAAAAGACTGCCTATTGTTTTAAACAGGCATCTGAAGAATATGGATATAAAGCCCAGAATTTTATCATCTATCCGATTAAAGTGAACCAGATGCGCCCGGTTGTTGAAGAAATAATCAGCCACGGCAAGAAATTTAATCTGGGACTTGAAGCCGGTTCCAAACCGGAATTGCATGCTGTAATTGCCGTCAATACCGATTCTGACTCTCTTATTATCTGTAATGGATATAAAGACGAAAGCTATATCGAGCTTGCTTTGCTGGCACAAAAAATGGGTAAGCGCATTTTCTTGGTCGTTGAGAAAATGAATGAACTGAAACTGATTGCCCGCATGGCAAAACAGTTGAATGTGCAGCCTAATATCGGTATTCGTATCAAACTGGCTTCTTCGGGAAGCGGCAAGTGGGAGGAGTCCGGAGGGGATGCCAGCAAGTTTGGTTTGACTTCCAGCGAACTGCTCGAAGCACTCGATTTCCTCGAGAGTAAGGGAATGAAGGACTGCCTGAAACTGATCCATTTCCATATCGGAAGCCAAGTGACAAAGATACGTCGCATCAAAACAGCATTGCGGGAAGCCTCTCAATTTTATGTGCAGCTTCATGCAATGGGATTCAATGTTGAATTTGTTGATATTGGCGGAGGGCTTGGAGTCGATTATGACGGAACCCGTTCGTCAAGCAGCGAGAGTAGCGTGAACTACTCTATTCAGGAGTATGTCAACGACTCTATTTCTACGTTGGTAGATGCCAGTGATAAAAACGGTATTCCCCATCCTAATATCATCACGGAGAGTGGCCGGGCCTTGACAGCACATCATTCTGTGTTGATTTTCGAGGTGCTCGAAACGGCTACTTTACCTCAATGGGATGATGAAGAAGAGATTGCTCCGGATGCACACGAACTGGTACAAGAACTTTATGGTATCTGGGATACGCTGAACCAGAATAAGATGCTCGAGGCGTGGCATGATGCCCAGCAGATACGTGAAGAAGCACTTGATTTGTTCAGTCATGGAATTGTGGACCTGAAAACGCGTGCTCAGATCGAACGTCTTTATTGGTCAATTACTCGCGAAATCAATCAAATAGCCGGTGGGTTGAAACATGCCCCCGATGAATTCCGTGGATTGTCCAAGTTGTTGGCCGATAAATATTTCTGTAATTTTTCACTTTTCCAATCACTGCCGGATTCTTGGGCAATCGACCAGATTTTTCCGATTATGCCCATTCAGCGTCTGGATGAGAAGCCGGATCGTTCGGCCACTTTGCAAGATATAACCTGTGATTCCGATGGGAAAATAGCCAATTTTATCTCTACCAGGAATGTGGCACACTATATGCCGGTTCATAGCTTGAAGCAGAAAGAGCCTTATTATGTTGCGGTATTCTTGGTAGGAGCTTATCAGGAAATTCTGGGTGATATGCATAACTTGTTTGGAGATACAAATGCAGTACACGTTTCTGTCAATGAGAAGGGATATAACATTGAACAGATTATTGATGGTGAGACGGTTGCCGAAGTGCTTGACTATGTACAATATAGCCCGAAGAAACTGGTTCGAACCCTGGAAACATGGGTGACAAAGTCCGTTAAAGAGGGAAAAATTTCGGTAGAAGAAGGTAAAGAATTCCTTTCCAACTATCGTTCGGGATTGTATGGATACACTTATCTTGAATAAATAGAAAGGATTACAATAAACAACGAACAACAAACGACGAGCTACAAGTTACGAATACTGCATGATATCAGTCTCGTTTCTTGTAGCTCGTGGCTTGTAATCCGTGGTTCATAACTCATAATTTGTAATGAAAGAAAAGATGAAGGAAAAACTGACAGTCATTAAAGTCGGAGGTAAGATTGTAGAAGAAGAAGCTACATTAAATCAGTTGTTGAATGATTTTGCAGCCATTGAAGGGCATAAAGTGCTGGTGCATGGAGGCGGACGTTCGGCAACGAAAATAGCCGCGCAACTGGGTATAGACAGCAAAATGGTTAATGGCCGCCGTATCACTGATGCTGAGACATTGAAGGTGGTGACTATGGTTTATGGCGGGCTGGTGAACAAAAATATCGTAGCCGGATTGCAAGCTCGCGGTGTCAATGCTTTGGGATTGACCGGGGCGGATATGAATGTAATCCGTTCAATGAAGCGTCCTGTGAAAGAGGTTGATTATGGTTTTGTAGGGGACGTAGAGCGTGTGGATTCTACGCTACTTTCCGATCTGATTCATAAAGGTGTTGTTCCTGTGATGGCGCCGTTGACGCATGACGGACAAGGGAATATGCTCAATACGAATGCAGATACCATTGCCGGAGAAACAGCAAAAGCCCTTTCTGCTATTTTTGATGTGACTTTGGTTTATTGTTTCGAAAAGAAAGGCGTGCTTCGTGATGAAAATGACGATGAGAGTGTCATCCCCCAAATTAATCATGCCGAGTTTCAACGCTACATTGCCGAGGGGGTTATTCAGGGAGGAATGATACCGAAGCTTGAAAATTCTTTTGAGGCAATTAATGCAGGTGTGTCTGAGGTTGTAATTACCTTAGCATCAGCTATTCATACAGATGGGGGAACTCGGATAAAAAAATAATTCAAAAAAAATAGGAGTACTTCTGTAACTTTTCACCAGCTCATCCGTCAACTTAATAGAGATGCAAGAAATCAGCTTCCGAGACGACATATTGCCATTGAAGGATAAACTCTTTCGTTTGGCACTCCGAATCACTTTCGACAGGGCCGAAGCAGAGGATGTTGTTCAGGATACGATGATTAGAGTGTGGAATAAACGTGAAGAGTGGACACAATTCGGATCTATAGAGGCATATTGCCTGACTGTAGCAAAAAATCTGGCTATAGACAGAAGCCAAAAAAAAGAAGCTCAGAATGTAGAACTCACACCTGAAATGGAAGAAGAATCCGAAATATCCGGGCCTTATGATCAATTGGTCAATAATGAACGGATGTCGATTATCCATCGTCTGATTAACGAACTTCCTGAGAAGCAACGGCTCATTATGCAGTTGAGGGATATAGAAGGAGAGAGCTATAAAGAAATAGCAAAAATCTTGAATCTGACAGAGGAACAGGTAAAAGTGAATCTTTTCAGAGCAAGACAAAAGGTAAAACAAAGGTATTTAGAGATTGATGAATATGGATTATAAGTATATAGAACAGCTTTTAGAGCGATACTGGCAATGTGAGACTTCTCTGGAAGAAGAATCGGAATTGCGCTCTTTCTTTTCGGAGGAAGAGGTGCCTGCTCATTTGCTCCGTTACAAAGAACTGTTTGTTTATCAGACTGTTCAACAGGAGGTAGGGCTGGGAAAAGACTTTGATGCACGTATTCTGGCTCAGGTAGAGGCACCTGTGGTAAAAGCAAAACATCTGACAATGGTCGGAAGATTTATGCCTTTATTTAAGGCTGCTGCCGTGGTTGCATTGATTTTATCATTGGGCAATGTAGCACAACATACATTCTTTGCCGATGAGGCTTTGGATTATAATTATGATGCTTACAAGGACACATACGACGATCCCGAAGTGGCTTACAAACAAGTTTCTTCTGCGTTGATGATGTTGTCTGAAGGTATAAATAAATCGCAGGATCAGGTCGTAAGAGACAGTGTAAAGGTCGAACCGGTTCGTGTGATGAAGGAATAAAATAATGAAGAGCGTTCTTTTAATGTGCTGGATGGCATTGCTGTCTGTGGCTGTTTCGGCCCAGGACTTTGCTTCACGTTTCATGGCTGAACATCAGGCAGATTCCAATCTGACTTGTGTTACGATCAGTCCGAAAATGATGGAGGAGATTATGAAAAGCGATGCTGAAAAAGATAAGGAGGTGCTGGATATGATCTCTAATCTCAAAAGCATGCAGGTGCTTACTTCTGATGTGGAAGGAAAAAAGTATTTCAATGCAGCTTTGAAGGTGGTAGAGAAGAATTCCGGTCGGTTTGAATCGTTTCTTTCTTTTAAGGACAAATCTGAGAATTGTCAGATTATGGTTCGTAAGAAAAAAAGTACGATTGTTGAACTGGTGATGTTGATGCACGAAAAGAATCACTTTGCTGTGGTAAACTTTACGGGGAATATGAGTCCGGAGTTTATTGCACAAATAAAAAGACATTTTCATTTGCTTTAAACATATAATATAGTTAGTGTGCTTAATTAAAACAACTTTTTGACTTGAGGCTGTGAAGTTTCAATTCTCTCAATTTCAATAAAAAACTAACTAAATAAATGGGCTACCGCGTGATGCAGTAGCCCTTTTATGTTTATACTACGTTGTCTTCATAGAGCGAAGTTAAACTAAGAGAGAGTTTTTATATTTAGAGTTTCTGTAGTCCTCTTTTAGAAAAGTTTATTTGCGGGTTGCCTTTATAGGCTACGTTTCCACTGCCACTGACTCCTCCTGTCAGATTTTCTGTGGCGTAACATCTTATACTGCCCGAACCGCTAATACGTGCATTGACATTCTCTACTTTTAATTCGGTAGCATTAATGTCTCCCGAACCGGCAATGTGATATTCGGCCTCGGTCGATTTGCCGTCTAGCAGTACATTTCCCGAGCCGGAAATGTTTACTTGGGTGTCGGATGTACTGATTCTTTTCAGGTTGACATTTCCTGAACCGTAAATACGTGCTGCCAGTTTTGTGCATGAGAAACTGTTTCCGCTGATGTTTCCCGAGCCATAAATAGACATTTGCAGTTCATCATGGCTTTTTATTCCATTTGTAAAAGTGGTATTTCCCGATCCATATATAGATAAGTGTTTTAATGATGGAGAAGATACTCTGATCTCGAGTTTCCCACTATTACGGATGGAGGTATTCTTTTTGAATTTAATCGTTAATGTTCGACCGCTGACAGAGGTTTCCATCAATTCAACTATATTGTCGGGGCCATAAATCTGAACGGTGGGGGCGCCCTGTTTTTGTGTATAAACAATATCCGAACTACTCATCGATTTTATTTGGTCGAATGAACCGACTTTTATATTTTTAGTGATGTAGTTGGAACTTCCACTGATTTGCTTTCCTTGCGAACAGGCTGTGATGCTGAGTAACAAAAAAGTAATTGTAAGACTCGATAGTATATATTTTTTCATGCTCTTCTGATTTGTTATATTAGATATTCTTGATAGTTCCCACTCCTTTTTTACTGAGTGATTTTATAGTAGGGCTACCTTTATATTTAATACTTCCCACTCCTCGTACGGCTGCATCAATGGACTCTGTTGCATTACAGGTTATATCTCCTACGCCTTGTGAACTGGCTTCCACTGCGTTGGCTCGTAGATTTCCCGCTTCTATGTTGCCCACTCCTTTGGAATGAAGAGCAGCTATCTGAGCTGTGCCTTCAAGCTTTACATCACCTACACCCATCGACTGAACGTTCAATTTTTGGCAAGTCAGCGATTGAATGTCCACATTACCTACCCCTTTACTTTCTATATCAAGATTATCCGTAGTTAATCCATTTTCGATATGTACATCGCCCACTCCTTTAAAGGAGATACCATTTAAGGTGGGAGATGTAATGGTTATTTTCATCTTTTTGAAGTTGCGTACCTTTTTCGATTTATCGATACTCAAAAATAGTGTATTGTCCTTTACGGCTACTTGTATCAGTGCTACGATGTTATCCGGTCCGTAGATTTGCAGATCCGTTTTTCCGTCTGTGGATTGTGTATAATAGATGTTGCCCACAGTCCCCGCATCAATCTTATTGAACTCCTTCACTTTATAGTCTCTTGTGATGAGCTTCTTGCTGGGTTGGATACCTTCACCTATTTGTATACAGCTACTCAATAAACCTGTAGTTAGCAGTAATACCGATAACATTCTGAAAATTGTTTTCATTTTATTTCGTTTTTAGAGGTTTCTATTGATTTAGACGTAAGTCGGCTATGAAAAGTTGCATCTATCTTTCTTTTTTATGCAAAATAATCCGTTTATTTGTATTTATAATTAAGAGTAACATTGGATAGGGTTATCGAAGATAAAGAGTTAGGGCGTTTGGTTGTACGCGATAATGTGCGTGCAAAACGGCTTGTTTTTCGTACGAAAGCGGATGCTATTTACATTAGTATACCTCTGGGAGTTACGATGCGAGAGGTAAAAGAGGCAATAGAGAAGTTGCGTCCCCGATTACTGGATTCCAGGCAGAAGTTGGTGCGCCCTTTGATTGACCTGAACTATCGGATTGAGACAGAATACTTCAAATTATCACTGGTTAGTGGTAAACGAGAGAGGTTTTTGGCACATTCAGAGTTGGGAGAGATGCGGATTATCTGTCCTCCAACAGCTGATTTTACAGACTCGAATTTGCAGGATTGGCTTCGAAAAGTGATTGAAGAAGCTTTGCGACGGAATGCAAAGATTATCTTGCCTCCCCGGTTGTATATGCTTTCAGAGAAGCACCGTTTACCCTACGAGAGCGTGCAGATAAATTCGAGCCGTGGGCGATGGGGAAGCTGTTCCTCTCGTAAAAAGATAAATCTCTCTTATTTCCTTGTATTGTTGCCAAAACATCTGATAGATTACGTCCTTTTGCATGAACTTTGCCATACTTGCGAGATGAATCATGGAGATCGCTTTTGGGACTTGCTAAATGGGCTTACCGATGGGAAAGCATTGGAACTACGCGAAGAGTTGAAGAGGTACAAGACTGAGATCTGACATGACAGTTACAAAACAAATGTCGTAAAGTTCTTCCCACCACAGATTTCGCCGATTATTACAGATTGATTGTCTGCACGGATAATCGGCTTTTAGTTTTTCATGAGTGTGAATCGAATCTTTTATATTCTATGGTTTAAACTGGAAAAGCTCTTGCCTTCTCATTTTTGTGGCAGCTGTTTGATACCGTCAATATCCTTTTCAAAACGGTAAGTACCTCCTTTCTCACTTAGGTCAAATGCGGCTACTGTTTCAGTTTGATTGTTTACAATCATCAGTGCACTTTGCTCTGCGAAGCGTCCGACTTCGATGGCAGTAGGTTCCTCTTTGATCTGTTTATTCATGATCAGACTGTCATTAACAAACAGTGAAATAGAATCACCCACGAAGCCTTTTGTCAACTGAATGGAGTATGTTTCACTAAAATGACGATTAGCTTCTTTTTCTCGTTGTAATCTTAAACTCATATATACAAAGATGACCACGACAAATATGACGGCAAATGCCAAAATGCCGTTTCCTACCATAAATTGCTTGTTAGTGTTAAGACGATGTGCCATAATGTTATTCTATTCTCTTTTTATAATATCCGTGATAAAGATAGTGATTTGTTTTATTCATTACAAGAATAACGATACCTTTGCTGAAATTAACTGTGAAAAACGAATGGTAATGTCTTGGGAAAAAACAATTTTTGGTTGTTTGATTGGAGGGTATGCCCTTCTTGGTTTGTTAGGGGGGAACTATGCATATGAACAAGAAGTAAAGGCATTGCATGTATATGCGGATAGTGTTTTTCATGAAGCTTTTCATGTAGAATTGCAAAAACGAGGTATGGATCAAGTGGAAAGTTGGAGATATGGATGTGAAGACTCTTTCGTCTCTTCAGTGGATACAGCCTTCAAAAAAGTTACTATACAGGACGAGTACGGTACGTATAGTTTTCGGGTTGATGCAATGAAGATTCGCAAAAATATCGTGTCTTCCCCTGGAGAGCAAGGACTGCATACTGTTGTTTGTTTAACACATCCTTTGAGTGTAGATACGTTGAATATACTATGGAGGACTATGTTGAATGAAAGACAGAAATTTCCTATTCGTACAGGATTAAAATTAACTGTTTCTGATAATAATGGAGTGGTCCGCTCTTCTTTTAGTCCGGATAGCCTTTCTTGTTTATCTTATTCTTCGATATTTACTTATTATGTAGGCTATAGATGTGAAATTGAAATCTTAGGGTTTGTATCTATATCTTTTTTCTCAGTATTTGTAAATATAGTTTGGACTCTTATTGGAGTTGTTGTTGCTTTTGTGCTTTGTGTGATTCTTACAATCTATATATATAAGTTGTCTGTTCACCCTCCTAAAATAAAAGAGGTTACTACTTATATTCAGACAGTTGCTGTTAAAAAGGGGACTCTGCCTATATACGATTTGAAAGATGATCTTAAACTGGATGTTGGTAAAGGTGTATTGATCTGCGAAAACATGGAAGTATCTCTTACTCCCCAGCAGCGTGTTCTTTTAGTTTTGTTTATTAAGGCTGAGAATCATACTCTGTCTATGTCTCAAATTATGGCAGATGTTTGGCCGGGAAAATCTATTTCTCCCGATTGTTTCCATAAAGCAATAGAACGTTTGCGTGATTTGTTAAGGCAGCTTCCTATGACCATACAAATTGAATATTTAGGGGAGGAAATTTATCAGATGCAAATTTTATAATGTTTGTATTTGAGAATTTTGTATAAGCTTTCGGATCTGCTTTCGGAGGTTTATATAGGCTTTTATTGTTTGTCAGTGAATGTCAGTCGATTCCTTCTTGTTGTTTTTTTATTCCTTTTCTTTTTCCATAGATTTGTAACCGTTAAAAACAAATCGGAGTATGAGAAATTTTTTTGTAAGTGCCTTTTTATTATTAGTCGGTATTGCCGTTATGACTGTTTGCCGAATGAATAATAAGCAATATTTGAGTGAATTGGCTTTAGTGAATGTTGAAGCGCTTGCTACAGGTGAAGGAGATGTTCCTACAAGTTGTTATGGCAGTGGTAATGTAGATTGCCCTATAAGCGATAGCAAAGTTTCCTATGTTATGAATGGGCGCAGTTTTTGAAAGAGTATTAATTTAAAAAGGAGTGAGTTGTATTATTAGTGTTTAGTAAACCCACTTTGAATCAGTCCAAGGAGGGACTAAGATATGCTTCAAATATAAAATAAAACAATTAGAGATAAGAATGGGAGGAAAGTTCTTCTCACTGATTTCTTGAAATATGAATTTTAAAAAAAATATTTATGAATTATAAGAAGAAAATTATTTGTCTTTTGGCATTATTTACAATTGTTGTTGTAAATGTGCTTAATGTCGTTGTGAAATCGGATGATGCTGAGACATTAACTCTATCTGGAATAGAAGCTGTAGCAGCTACTTATGAAAACAGTCCGGGAAACTATACTGGAGCCCATAATCAATATTGTACAAGTCCCAAAAATGCTACAGGATGTGTTTCGGATCCTGATCCAACCCGCACTTGTTCATATTCAATTTTTTGTAAAAAATAATAGTTACTTGTTCAAATGTTACCGGAAGAGGTGTTTTCCTCTTCCGGTTTATTCTAATAATATGTTAGTTATGAAGTACTTGAATTTGTTTATATTCGTGTTGTTGTTGGCAGGATGTAATCGACCTGTTAAACACTCCGATATTATCCAAGCCGATACTATGGTAAGTATCATACCCCAAGAGGATACTATCACATTATCTGCTCTCTTTTCTAGATGTGAAATTGTAAAATTGAATGATATTGTTTTAGCGTCAATAAATAAAGTATTTAAGTATGATTCTTTGTGGATTGTGCAAGGAAAGTCTGATCAGGGTGGGGTCCATTTGTTTAATAATGAAGGCCGATATTTAAAAACCGTTTTGAAATGGGGGCAGGGACCTGAAGAAGCATATGATATTTGGAGTATTAAACTATTAGATGGATCTATCTATTTATTGATTAATTCTGGAACAGAAGTTGTGGAATATTCTTTGCAGAAACAAAAAATGGTAGAGCGCTTTCGGCTACCGTCTGAGATACTTTCAGCTACAGATTTTGTTGTTGATAATGGTGGAAATTATATATTCTTAAAATCGATCTCCCGAGAGAAAAAAAAGGAAGAGTATAAACTTTATGTGTATAATAAGAAAGAGGGGACAATCGTAAATAGAATATTGAATATGGATAAAAAGTCTAGTGAGTATATTTCTTTTGATCAAAGTGATTGTTTATATCGTGTTCAGGATGAAATCTATTATTACGAGGTTTTTAGAAATGGTATTTGTCGGTTATCTGCTAATGATATGACTGGATACATCGCTTTTAAACAAAATGAATATACTTTTCCGGAAAAAGAACTTTATAATGAAGATCATACATTTCAGTCTTTTATAGATGTTTGTGAAAATAGTCCTTTTATTTGGGCGCATCGTAATTTATTTGAAGGAGAGCGCTTTGTGAGTTCTACTTATATGTATAAAAAAGAACTGTTTTGGAATATTATAGATAAATCTGATTATAGCGTACATTCATATAAATGGGTATATGATGACTTGATATTAAATGAGGTTGTCCCTGTTGAAGATTATTTATATCGTGCTAATGTTCAGGAGAATATCCATTATTATACATTGTCTTTTTACGATTTTGATAGAATTATGCAGTTGAAAAAGAAGTGTAAAAAAAGCGTAGGAGAAAAGTGGATGGTAAAACTAGATGATATGTTAGATGAAAATTCAAATGATATAATAGTTTGTTTTTATGAGAAAAAGTAATGATATAATTTTTTATTCGTTGTTAGCATTGTGTCTATTTACTAACTGTCTGTTTATAGGATACTACTATTACCAACAAAACAGGGAAGTACTGTTGGGGCAAGAGTTGGAACATCAGAAAAAACAAAATTATGAATTAATAGTTAATCAAATAGAATCAGGGATTATTCCACATGTAATTTCTGATAAAAAAGAATTTGCAGGATATTTTGTCCTTGTGTTTCCTAATGGTATTTGTGATGTTTGTAATAAATGGTTGTTTAAACAAATCTCTGAATTATCCAGTACTTCGGATTTAGTGGTGGTTGTCCCTGATAAATTGAAGAAGAATATGGAAATCTATAATACCGTTTATAAACTTAAGTTGTCGTCTATTTTTTTGTTCGGAAAAGTATGCCATGCCTCAGGAGGAATTTAAAGATATGACATATATATTCTATTGCTCAAAAACTGGAACGGTTTTATATCCTTTGGCACTTCATCATAAAAATATAGACTTGGACTTGTACTTTAAATTAGTAAAGTCAATAGATTTAGATTTCTTGTAACACAAGGGATGCTTTTCTATATTTAAGTAAGAGTAGCTCTGTTGGTTGTAGAGTAAATGATTACTATAAATAATTGCTTTGTTCTCTGCCTTTGATGTTGTATAACATACCATTTTATCTTGCTTATCCAGAATAAACTACCTTTCTTTGTATCATGATAGTTCAGCATAGCTATCTACAATTAAATAACCTTTATTGATACGTATGAAAATAACTTTTGGACAACAAACGACCAAAGTAAAGCAACTGGCTGATAAGATCAGTTTTGATATCTCGATGGGAGTATATAAATCGGGAGACTCATTGCCTTCTATTAATCAGCTCAGTCAGGCGTATGAAGTTTCCCGTGATACTGTGTTTAAAGCTTTTCTTGATTTAAAAGAAAGAGGGATTATTGATTCTACTCCGGGAAAAGGGTATTACGTTGTGGGGAGATTGAAGAATGTATTGCTTCTGCTTGATGAATATTCTCCTTTTAAGTATGCACTTTACAATAGTTTTGTAAAGCGTTTGTCTATCCGCTATAAAGTCGACCTGCTGTTTCATCAGTACAATGAACGTTTGTTCAATACCATCATCCGTGAATCGTTGGGGCGGTATAATAAATATATTGTGATGAACTTCGATAACGAAAAACTGTCTCCTAATCTTTATAAGATAAATCCATCCAAACTTCTTCTTCTTGATTTCGGTAAATTTGAGAAAGAGGGGTTTTCTTATGTTTGTCAGGACTTTGATCAAGGATTCTATAATGCGCTATTTCAACTGGCAGATCGATTGAGAAAATATCAAAAACTCGTTTTCGTGTTAGTAGATGATAGTATGCATCCCCGGAGTAGCCGTGACTTTTTTGAGAGATTTTGTGCCGATCAACATCTTGGTTGTGAAGTGGTGAGTGATATTGAGGGACTTCAGGTTCGCAGAGGAGAAGTTTATATAGCAATTCGCCAAATAGATGTAGTAAGTATTATTAAGAAAAGTAGGGTTGAGGGATTGCAATGTGGGGTTGATTTTGGCTTGATCGGATATAATGATACACCTGCTTATGAAGTGATAGATCAGGGAATAACTGCACTAAGTGTGGATTGGGAAAAGATGGGAGATAAAGCTGCTGAGTTTGTTTTGCAGGGGAAAACCATACAAGATTACTTGCCTACGGAGGTCAGGTTAAGGGCTTCTTTATAAAAGAGCTTTTCAGACCTGTGTGTCAGCACAGGTCAGCATAGGAAGATTGTTTAATAAACTTAATAATATAGTATGAAAAAGTATCCAAAAATCGGGATTCGTCCCACCATCGATGGACGTCAGGGCGGCGTTCGCGAAAGCCTTGAAGAAAAAACAATGAATCTGGCAAAAGCTGTTGCCGAGTTGATCACTTCTAATTTGAAGAATGGAGACGGAACCCCTGTGGAGTGTGTGATTGCAGATGGAACCATCGGACGTGTGGCTGAAAGTGCTGCTTGTGCGGAGAAGTTTGAACGTGAGGGGGTAGGAGCCACTATCACTGTCACTTCATGCTGGTGTTACGGTGCCGAAACAATGGATATGAATCCGTATTATCCGAAAGCTGTTTGGGGATTTAATGGAACAGAGCGTCCGGGAGCTGTATATCTGGCTGCTGTGCTGGCAGGACATGCACAGAAAGGACTTCCGGCATTTGGCATTTATGGTCGCGATGTACAAGACTTGAATGACAATTCTATTCCGGCAGATGTAGCTGAAAAAATTCTGCGTTTTGCACGTGCGGCTCAGGCTGTAGCCACAATGCGTGGCAAATCTTATCTGTCTATGGGCAGTGTTTCTATGGGTATTGCCGGTTCGATTGTAAACCCGGACTTTTTCCAGGAATATCTGGGCATGCGTAATGAATCGATTGATTTGACAGAGATTATTCGTCGTATGGCCGAAGGAATCTATGATAAGGAAGAGTATGCCAAGGCAATGGCTTGGACTGAAAAATATTGCAAAAAGAATGAGGGCAATGACTTTAATATACCTGAAAAAACGAAGACCCGTGCACAAAAAGATGAGGACTGGGAGTTCATTGTGAAAATGACAATCATCATGCGCGATCTGATGCAGGGAAACCCTAAATTGAAAGAACTCGGATTTAAGGAAGAGGCTTTGGGGCATAATGCTATTGCGGCAGGTTTCCAAGGGCAGCGTCAGTGGACCGATTTCTATCCGAATGGCGACTTCTCTGAAGCATTACTCAATACTTCGTTCGATTGGAATGGTATTCGTGAGGCTTTTGTCGTTACAACAGAAAACGATGCTTGTAACGGTGTGGCTATGCTGTTTGGTCATCTGCTGACGAATCGTGCACAGATTTTTTCAGATGTACGCACATATTGGAGTCCGGAAGCAGTGAAACGTGTGACCGGTAAAGAGTTGACAGGAATGGCTGCTAACGGTATTATTCACTTGATTAATTCGGGGGCAACTACTCTTGACGGAACCGGACAGCAGACGAATGCTAACGGAGAACCTGCGATGAAACCTTGCTGGGAAATTACAGAAGGAGAAGTTGAGAAGTGTCTGGAGGCTACTACCTGGTATCCGGCTAATCGCGATTATTTCCGTGGAGGTGGTTTCTCTTCCAATTTCTTATCAAAAGGAGGTATGCCTGTAACTATGATGCGGTTGAACCTGATAAAAGGTCTTGGTCCAGTGCTGCAGATAGCCGAAGGCTGGACAGTAGAGATTGATCCGGAGATTCATAAATTACTTGACGAACGTACGGATCGTACATGGCCTACTACCTGGTTTGTTCCTCGTTTGTGTGATAAACCGGCCTTTAAAGATGTATATTCTGTGATGAATAACTGGGGGGCCAATCATGGGGCGATCAGTTATGGACATATTGGGCAGGATGTGATTACATTGGCTTCCATGCTTCGTATTCCGGTTTGCATGCATAATGTAGAAGAAGACCAGATTTTCCGTCCGGCAGCTTGGAATGCTTTTGGTATGGATAAAGAAGGAGCAGATTATAGAGCTTGTACTACTTATGGGCCTATTTATAAATAACCTTTAGAAGAGTACAACATGATTAATCGATTTATATTAAACGAAGTTTCTTACTTCGGTCCGGGAGCACGTGAAGTGCTCCCCAAAGAGATTTCACGTTTGGGGCTGCACAAAGCATTTGTCGCAACAGACAAAGATTTGATAAAGTTTGGAGTAGCTGACAAAGTACTTAAGGTGCTGGAAGCTGCCAAGATTCCTTATGAAATATTCAGTGAGATTAAGCCCAATCCTACAGTGTCGAATGTGAAAGCCGGTGTCGAGGCATTTGCATCTTCCGGTGCAGACTTTATTTTGGCTATAGGTGGCGGATCTTCTATGGATACGGCAAAGGCGATTGGTATTATTACCAATAACCCGGAATTCAGTGATGTCGTTTCATTGGAGGGAGTGGCAGATACCAAGAAGAAATCTGTTCCCATCATCGCGTTGCCTACTACTGCAGGAACTGCGGCAGAGGTGACTATCAACTATGTGATAACGGATGAAAAGAACCAGAAGAAGATGGTTTGTGTAGATCCTAATGATATTCCGTCTATTGCGATAGTGGATGCTGAGTTGATGTACACACTTCCTAAAAGTCTGACTGCAGCTACGGGACTCGACGCACTGACTCATGCTATTGAAGGTTTAATAACCAAAGGGGCATGGGAGATGAGTGATATGTTCGAAATTAAAGCTATTGAAATGATCAATCGTTATCTTGTGACTGCCGTTGAAGAACCATCGAATGCAGAGGCACGTAACGGTATGGCAGTGGCTCAATATATTGCAGGTATGGCTTTTTCGAATGTAGGTTTGGGAGTTGTGCATGGTATGGCACATCCGTTGGGAGCTATTTTCGATATTCCTCATGGTGTGGCCAATGCTCTATTATTGCCCATTATTATGGAGTTCAATGCTCCTGCAGCTCTTGACAAATATGTTGAGATAGCTAAAGCGATGAATGTGTATTCTACTGACATGACTAAAGAAAAGGCGGCAGAAGCAGCAGTCGAAGCTGTAAAAACATTATCTTTGAGGGTCAATATTCCGCAACACTTGTCGGACTTGGGTATTCAGGAAAGTGATCTTGACCGTCTGGCCACAGCAGCGTTTGCTGATGTATGTACGCCGGGCAATCCACGGGAAGTAACAAAAGAAATTATTCTTGATTTATATAAGAAAGCATTATGATAACCAATGAACATATCGAGCAATACCTTGCTCAGGCACATCGCTATGGCGATGCCAAATTGATGTTGTGCAGTAGCGGTAACCTTTCATGGAGAATCGGTGAAGAAGCGCTTGTTTCCGGAACAGGTTCTTGGGTGCCGAATTTGCAGAAAGAGAAAGTATCCATTTGTAATATTGCTACGGGTACGCCTCAAAACGGTGTGAAACCTTCCATGGAAAGTACCTTTCATCTGGGGATTCTTCGTGAGCGTCCGGATGTAAATGTCGTTTTGCATTTTCAGTCGGAATATGCTACGGCTGTTTCTTGTATGAAAAATAAACCATCTAACTTCAATGTAACTGCGGAGATCCCTTGTCATGTAGGTAAAGAGATTCCTATTATTCCTTACTACCGTCCCGGTTCTCCGGCGCTTGCCAAGGCTGTTGTGGAAGCGATGAAAGAACATAATTCTGTATTGCTGACTAATCATGGGCAGGTGGTATGTGGCAAGGACTTTGATCAGGTATACGAACGTGCTACTTTCTTTGAGATGGCTTGCCGTATCATAGTTCAATCCGGAGGGGGACTATTCGGTCTTGACGCCGGAAGAGATTGATGACTTGGAGGTATATGTATTGGGAAAGAAAACAAAATAGATAATGACTACCAGCTTATGAGTACTTACTTAGCAGCTGACTTTGGTGGAGGTAGCGGTCGGATTATGGCCGGTACCCTTACCGAAGGTAAGCTAAAACTGGAAGAGGTATATCGTTTTGCCAATCGGCAGATAAAACTTGGAAACTGTGTTTACTGGGATTTTCTTTCTCTTTTTGAAGAAATGAAAAACGGACTTCGTGTCGCTGCCCGGAAAGGCTACGAAGTAAAAAGTATGGCTATTGACACCTGGGGAGTTGATTTTGGGTTAATAGATAAGGATGGTAAGTTGCTGGGCAACCCGGTCTGTTATCGTGATTCCCGTACGGATGGTATACCTGAAAGAGTGTTTAAACAGATTGATCAGACTGTTCATTACGCTGAAACCGGGATTCAGGTGATGCCTATCAATACTCTGTTTCAACTTTATAGTATGAAGCAGAATGATGATGTGCAACTCCGGGTGGCTGATAAGCTATTATTTATGCCTGACCTGTTCAGCTATTTTCTTACCGGAGTAGCGAACAATGAATATTGTATCGCTTCTACTTCAGAGCTACTGGATGCTCGTCAGCGTAATTGGTCGGATAACTTGATCAGTGAGTTGGGATTACCCCGTCAGCTTTTTGGTGAAATCGTTTTTCCCGGAACTGTCCGTGGCAAATTGAAGCAGGAAATAGCAGATGAAACCGGTTTGGGATGTATCAATGTCGTTGCTGTTGGTTCGCATGACACAGCCAGTGCCGTATTTGCCGTTCCCTCCAATGAACCCAATCGGGCTTATCTCAGTTCGGGAACCTGGTCTTTACTCGGGGCAGAGGTAGATCAACCGATTCTGACAGAAGAAGCACGTGTGGCCGGATTTACGAATGAAGGCGGAATACAAGGTAAGATACGTTTTCTACAAAACATAACTGGGCTTTGGATTTTACAACGTTTGATGGCTGAATGGAAAGAACAGGGAAAGGAAATCAGTTATGATTGTGCAATAGCTGAAGCTACAGTGTCGGATATCCGTTCGGTGATTGATGTGGATGATTCTGCTTTTTGCAATCCCGACCATATGGAAGAGTCGATCATTAAGTATTGTCATAAGCACCATTTACGGACACCAGTCTCTCAAGGAGAATTTGTTCGTTGCGTTATCGAGTCATTGGCATATCGTTATAAATTGGGAGTAGAGCAGATGAATCGATGTCTGCCGGCACCGGTCAAACAGCTTCATATTATTGGAGGAGGCTGCCAGAACCGTCTGCTAAATCAGCTTACTGCCAATGCTTTAGGTATTCCTGTGTATGCCGGTCCGGTAGAAGCCACTGCTATCGGCAATATTTTAGTGCAGGCAAAAGCCCAAGGCGAAGTCGATTCTTGGGAAGAATTAAAAGAAATTATCATAAACAGTGTAGAACCTCAGGTATATTATCCTGAATAACCCGACAATTCATGAAAAACACCAACCGTTCCATTCTCCATAAAGATGGAGTAAGTTATATCCTACCATTTATCTTAGTGACCTCTTGTTTCGCTCTATGGGGGTTTGCTAACGATATTACCAATCCAATGGTGAAGGCTTTCTCGAAAATATTCCGTATGAGCGTCACTGATGGAGCACTAGTACAAGTCGCTTTTTACGGGGGATACTTTGCAATGGCCTTTCCTGCTGCAATGTTTATTCGCAAATACTCTTATAAAGCCGGTATCCTGTTGGGACTGGGGCTATATGCTTTGGGTGCCTTGCTGTTTTTCCCAGCAAAGATGACAGGCGATTATTACCCTTTTCTGCTCGCTTATTTTATTTTGACATGTGGACTCTCGTTTCTGGAAACAAGTGCTAATCCTTATATATTATCGATGGGTACAGAAGAGACGGCGACCCGACGATTGAATCTGGCGCAGTCGTTTAATCCGATGGGATCATTGCTCGGCATGTATGTTGCCATGAATTTCATTCAGGCGCGTCTGAATCCTATGGATACGGTAGAACGCAGCCAATTGTCTCCGGCAGAGTTTGAAGTATTGAAAGAGTCGGATCTCTCTGTGTTGATTGCTCCTTATCTGATTATAGGATTAGTAATTCTAGCGATGCTTTTTGTGATACGTGCCGTTAAAATGCCTAAGAATGGCGATAAGAACCATAATATTGATTTTATACCCACATTGAAGCGTATCTTTAAAATTCCCCATTATAGAGAAGGAGTCATAGCACAATTTTTTTATGTAGGTGCACAGATTATGTGTTGGACTTTTGTTATCCAATATGGAACGCGCTTGTTTATGTCGCAGGGAATGGAGGAGAAGGCTGCTGAAGTGCTTTCCCAGGAATATAATATAATTGCTATGATTATTTTTTGCATAAGCCGTTTCGTGTGTACATTTATTCTTCGCTACCTGAATCCGGGGATGCTTCTCAAGATTCTTGCGATTGCGGGTGGTGCTTTTACGTTAGGTGTGATTTTTTTGCAAGACATATGGGGATTGTATTGTTTAGTAGCTGTTTCGGCTTGTATGTCACTAATGTTTCCCACGATTTATGGCATTGCTCTTCGTGGTTTGGGTGATGATGCCAAATTTGGGGCTGCCGGTTTGATTATGGCAATTCTGGGAGGCTCTGTGTTGCCACCATTACAGGCTTGTATTATTGACCAACATACATTGTTGGGTATGCCTGCTGTAAACTTGTCTTTCATACTTCCTTTTATCTGTTTCGTAGTGATTATCATTTATGGACATCGTACGTGTGCACGTGTGAAGAAGATAAAAGCTGAACGAGGCTAATATCATTAAGAGTTTAATGTATCGTTTGGCTAAATTTTTGAGTAAATGTTTTCTTCTGCTAATGTTGCTAAGCTCTTGTAGTCAAGTATCATCGGCAGAAGAAACACTCTTCTCTGTTCCTACAGATATGGCATTAATGAAAATTTGATAATAGGAGGGTATTATCTTCCACCTTTCATTTTAGTAGAGAAAGCAAGTGCAATAGCTTGGTATATAGCATAATGTATCTATTGTCTTATCTGCTTATGTCTATAAAAGCATTGTGTTTCCCTTCGTGTCTTTAGTGAAAAAGGGCTGAATCTTATCCGAGCCCGTATGCCTATGCTCGTGGGCCCGGGTATGCGGGCCGGAGTAAAGATCGGATGAAAGATGGTAATAGTCTTGTTTATAAAGGTTTATGATGTAGTGCGAATCAACTTGTTTTCTTCTTTATTTGCGCAGGGAAAAAGGTCTTTAGGAAATTTCTCTAAATTGTAAGCAAGTTGACATTCAACAAAGTCGCCTATTTGCGAATTGATGGAAAGTATTCAAGATAGCGACAATAATTATATTTTCTATGGTCGATTGAAATGTAGATAGTTCCTGTTTTTTTCTTATCATTTCTTTTTTTTCTCTAATATTTTGTAGTCGAACAGATTATTTATATCTTTGCACCCGAAACGGATGAAAGGTGGAGGGGCGATTAAGCTCCTTTTTTTGTTCTTAATAGTTAATCAATGATAGAAAAAAGAACTGTTTGTCAGATTGTTGAAGAATGGCTGGAGGATAAAGACTATTTTCTGGTAGAAGTGACCGTCAGCCCTGATGACAAGATTGTGGTCGAAATTGACCATGCAGAAGGTGTTTGGATTGAAGACTGTGTGGAGTTGAGTCGCTTCATTGAGTCGAAACTGAACCGTGAAGAGGAAGATTATGAGCTGGAAGTAGGTTCTGCCGGAATCGGACAGCCATTTAAAGTATTGCAACAGTACTATAACCACATCGGCCTGGAGGTGGAAGTGCTGACTAAAGGCGGACGCAAACTGAGCGGGGTCTTGAAAGATGCTGATGAAGAAAAGTTTGTTGTGACCGTACAAAAGAAAGTAAAACCCGAAGGAGCCAAACGTCCTCAATTGGTAGAAGAGGATGAAACCTTCACCTATGATGATATAAAATATACTAAATACTTAATTAGTTTTAAATAATTATGGCCAAGAAAGAAGAAACAATCAGCTTGATTGATACATTTTCGGAATTTAAGGAACTGAAGAATATCGATAGAACCACGATGGTAAGCGTGCTCGAAGAGTCGTTCCGCAGTGTGATCGCGAAAATGTTTGGCACTGATGAAAATTACGACGTAATTGTGAATCCGGATAAGGGTGACTTTGAAATATGGCGTAACCGTGAGGTAGTGGCAGACGAGGATTTGACTAACCCGAATATGCAAATTTCGTTGACTGAAGCACAAAAAATCGATGCTTCTTACGAAGTGGGTGAAGAAGTAACCGATGAAGTGATTTTCGCTAAGTTCGGTCGCCGTGCTATTTTGAATCTTCGTCAGACACTGGCTTCTAAAATTCTTGAGCTTGAAAAGGACAGTATTTATAATAAATACATTGATAAAGTAGGTACTATCATCAACGCAGAAGTATACCAGATCTGGAAAAAAGAGATGTTGTTGCTTGACGATGAAGGAAACGAGTTATTGTTGCCGAAAACAGAGCAGATACCAAGCGATTTTTATCGTAAAGGAGAAACTGCCCGTGCAGTGGTGGCACGCGTGGACAACAAAAACAACAATCCGAAAATTATCCTCTCGCGTACTTCTCCGGTTTTCCTGCAGCGCTTGTTCGAGATGGAAGTGCCTGAAATAAACGATGGCCTGATTACCATCAAAAAGATTGCCCGTATTCCCGGTGAACGTGCCAAGATTGCGGTAGAATCTTATGATGACAGAATTGACCCTGTAGGAGCCTGCGTAGGTGTAAAGGGAAGTCGTATTCATGGCATCGTACGTGAACTTCGCAATGAAAACATTGATGTGATTAATTATACATCTAATATTTCATTGTTTATCCAGCGTGCTTTAAGCCCGGCTAAGATTTCTTCTATTCGTCTGAATGAAGAAGAACGTAAAGCAGAAGTATTCTTGAAACCGGAAGAAGTATCGTTGGCTATTGGTAAAGGCGGTTTGAATATTAAACTGGCCAGTATGTTGACTGAGTACACCATTGATGTGTTCCGTGAGTTGGATGAAAACGCGCAGGATGAAGATATTTATTTGGACGAGTTCAGAGATGAAATCGACGGATGGGTGATCGATGCTATCAAGGCTATTGGCATTGATACGGCTAAGTCTGTATTGAATGCACCTCGCGAAATGCTGATTGAAAAAACGGATCTTGAAGAAGAAACGGTGGACGAGGTATTACGCATTTTGAAATCGGAGTTTGAAGATAATGAATAATAGATCAATGCGATGATGTGCCGATATGCCAATAAAAAGAAAGGGCGTATAGGAATTGGCACATTGGCATATTGAACGATTATCAAATTATTCTTTCTCCATTATTCTTTAAATTAAAATATGACGATAAGGTTAAACAAAGTTACAAGAGATTTAAATGTAGGAATCGCGACGGTAGTTGAGTTCTTGCAAAAGAAGGGGTATACCGTTGAGGCAAACCCGAATACGAAAATTACCGAGGAGCAGTATGCTATGCTCGTGAAAGAGTTCAGCACAGATAAGAACCTTAGACTTGAATCGGAACGTTTCATTCAGGAACGTCAAAACAAAGATCGCAACAAGGCATCTGTTTCTATCGATGGTTATGATAAGAAGGAACCGGAGAAGACTGTTGCTGACGATGTGATTAAGACGGTCATTCCGGAAGATGTGCGTCCGAAGTTTAAACCTGTCGGAAAAATTGATTTAGATAAACTGAACCGGAAGGTTGAGAAAGAACCGGTGAAAGAAGAGCCAAAACCACAACCTGTAGCTGCTGAGGAAAAGAAAGTAGCGGAAGAGGTTAAGCCTGTTGTAAACGAAGTGAAAAAAGAAGAAGTCACTGTGACTCCTGCTACTTCGGAACCGAAACCGGTGAAAGAAGAACCGAAACCGGTGGTGGTTGAAAAGCCTGTTGAAACAGAAAAGAAAGTGGTTGAGGAAGTCAAGAAAGAAGAACCAAAAGTCGTGGTGTCTCCAGAAAAAACAGAGAAGAAAGAAGAGAAACCGGTAGCAGAAGCACCGGTTACTCCAGTAGAGAAGGAAGAGGAGGGCGTATTTAAGATCCGTCCGACTGAGTTTGTATCTAAGATTAATGTTATCGGGCAGATTGACTTGGCTGCATTAAATCAGTCGACACGTCCGAAGAAGAAATCGAAAGAGGAAAAGCGGAAAGAGCGTGAAGAGAAGGAAAAGCTTCGTCAGGATCAGAAGAAACAGATGAAGGAAGCCATCATCAAGGAAATCCGTAAAGAAGATAGTAAACAAGCTAAGGTCGTTGGTAAGGAAAACCTTGATCCTAACGGTAAGAAGAAACGTAATCGCATCAACAATAATAAGGAAAAAGTAGATGTGAACAATGTTGCTTCTAATTTTGCACACCCTACTCCAAACAGTGAGCGTACGAATAATAACCGTGGAGGAAATCAACAAGGTGGCGGCGGACAGAATAGAAACCGTAATAACAATAATAAAGACCGCTTCAAAAAGCCTGTAGTAAAGCAGGAAGTAAGCGAAGAAGATGTAGCAAAGCAGGTTAAAGAAACGTTGGCTCGTCTGACAAGCAAAGGTAAGAACAAAGGTGCCAAATATCGTAAAGAAAAACGTGACATGGCGTCCAACCGTATGCAGGAACTGGAAGATCAGGAAATGGCAGAAAGCAAGGTACTGAAACTGACAGAATTTGTGACTGCTAATGAATTGGCAAGCATGATGAACGTATCTGTAAATCAGGTTATCGGAACTTGTATGAGCATTGGTATGATGGTTTCTATCAATCAGCGTCTGGATGCAGAAACGATTAATCTTGTGGCTGAAGAATTTGGATTTAAGACTGAATATGTCAGTGCAGAAGTAGCCCAAGCCATTGTTGAAGAGGAAGATGCGCCGGAAGATCTGGAACATCGTGCTCCGATTGTTACAGTCATGGGACACGTAGACCATGGTAAAACTTCGTTGCTTGACTACATTCGTAAAGCAAATGTAATTGCAGGTGAAGCCGGAGGTATCACACAGCATATTGGTGCATATCATGTTACATTGGAAGATGGACGTAAGATTACGTTCCTCGATACTCCGGGACATGAGGCATTTACTGCAATGCGTGCCCGTGGTGCAAAGGTGACCGATATCGCAATTATTATTGTAGCTGCCGATGATGATGTAATGCCCCAGACCAAGGAAGCCATTAATCATGCAGCAGCAGCAGGTGTTCCTATCGTATTTGCTATTAATAAAATAGATAAGCCTCATGCTAATCCCGAGAAAATTAAAGAGACATTGGCTCAGATGAATTATCTCGTAGAAGAGTGGGGTGGCAAATATCAGTCACAGGATATCTCGGCTAAGAAGGGTCTCGGAGTTCCTGAACTGATGGAGAAAGTACTTCTTGAAGCAGAAATGCTCGACTTAAAGGCAAATCCGAATCGTAATGCTACGGGTTCTATCATCGAATCAACTTTGGATAAGGGACGTGGATATGTTGCGACTGTATTGGTCTCTAACGGTACGCTGAAGGTGGGTGATATTGTACTTGCCGGAACAAGCTACGGCCGTGTAAAAGCCATGTTCAATGAACGTAACCAGCGTGTAGCCCAGGCAGGGCCATCGGAACCGGTATTGATTCTGGGTTTGAATGGTGCTCCTGCTGCAGGTGATACTTTCCACGTGATTGAGACTGATCAGGAAGCCCGTGAGATTGCCAATAAACGTGAACAGTTACAGCGTGAACAGGGGCTGCGTACTCAGAAACTGTTAACACTGGATGAAGTGGGACGTCGTATTGCGCTGGGTAACTTCCAGGAACTGAACGTAATTGTGAAAGGTGACGTGGATGGCTCTATCGAGGCCTTGAGTGATTCGTTAATCAAGCTGTCTACCGAACAGATCCAGGTAAATGTGATCCATAAGGCTGTAGGTCAGATTTCGGAATCGGATGTGACATTAGCAGCTGCTTCGGATGCCATTATTATTGGATTCCAGGTACGTCCATCGGCTTCCGCACGTAAGTTTGCCGAACAGGAAGGTGTGGACATACGTTTGTACTCTGTTATCTATGCAGCTATCGAAGAGGTGAAGGCTGCTATGGAAGGTATGCTTGCTCCGGAAGTGAAAGAGGTAGTAACTGCTACTATCGAAGTGCGTGAGGTATTCCACATTACTAAGGTGGGTACAGTAGCCGGTGCTGTTGTGAAAGAGGGCAAGGTGAAACGTTCGGATAAGGCTCGTCTGATCCGTGATGGTATAGTAATCTTCTCAGGTTCCATCAATGCTTTGAAGCGCTTTAAAGATGACGTGAAGGAAGTAGGTACAAACTTCGAATGTGGTATCAGTCTTGTTAACTACAACGATTTGAAGGTAGGTGATATGATTGAAACTTACGAAGAAGTAGAAGTGAAGCAAACTTTATAATTCTCACGAAACTGAAAATATACGGAGGCACAGAGTGATTACAACTCCGTGTCTCCGTTTTCGTTTTACATAGAATGACGACCATAGATATTATCATACTGATTGCTCTTGGAGCCGGTGTTATTGTCGGATTTATGAAGGGCTTTATCCGGCAGCTTGCTTCCATTCTCGGATTAATTGTGGGGCTATTGGCAGCAAAAGCTTTGTACACCTCACTGGCTGTGAAGTTATGCCCTACGGTGACCGACTCCATGACTGTGGCGCAGATACTGGCATTTATCATTATCTGGATCGCTGTGCCGCTAATCTTTACATTGGTGGCTTCAGTATTAACCAAGGCATTGGAGGCGGTTTCACTTGGCTGGCTGAATCGCATGCTTGGAGCCGGGCTCGGAGCTTTGAAATATCTTTTATTGGTGAGCTTGGTTATCTGTGTCATTCAGTTTATAGACTCCGATAGTCAGTTGATTAGCCAAACAAAGAAGGAGCAGTCCTTGTTATATTATCCTATGGAAAGCTTTGCGGGGATCTTCTTTCCCGCAGCAAAAGAGGTTACACAACAATATATATTCAAATAAAAATGATGCAACAAGAAGAACCCAATAAATATGTAAAAGAACTCACGCAGGAGAAGTATAAATACGGCTTCACTACGGAGGTACATACAGATATCATAGAGAAGGGACTCAATGAAGACGTGGTACGTTTGATCTCGTCTAAAAAGAACGAGCCGGAGTGGTTGCTGGAGTTCCGTCTGAAAGCTTATCGTCATTGGTTAACGCTGGAGATGCCTACTTGGGCACATTTGCGTATACCGGAAATTGACTATCAGGCAATCTCATATTATGCCGATCCTACGAAAAAGAAGGAGGGCCCGAAGAGTATGGATGAAGTTGATCCGGAATTGATAAAAACATTCAATAAACTCGGCATTCCACTGGAGGAGCAGATGGCATTGAGTGGTATGGCTGTGGATGCAGTGATGGACTCTGTGTCAGTGAAAACGACCTTTAAGGAAACACTGATGGAGAAAGGTATTATTTTTTGCTCATTCAGTGAAGCTGTGCGTGAACATCCCGACTTGGTGAAAAAGTATCTCGGATCTGTTGTTGGGTATAGAGACAACTTCTTCGCGGCATTAAACTCGGCTGTATTCTCAGACGGTTCTTTTGTCTATATCCCCAAGGGGGTACGTTGTCCTATGGAACTCTCTACTTATTTCCGTATTAATGCTGCCAATACCGGTCAGTTTGAACGTACATTGATTGTGGCTGATGACGATAGCTATGTTTCCTATCTGGAGGGGTGTACAGCTCCAATGAGAGATGAGAATCAATTACACGCTGCTATTGTCGAAATCATGGTACATGATCGTGCGGAAGTGAAATATAGCACCGTGCAGAATTGGTATCCGGGCGATGCCGAAGGCAAAGGTGGAGTTTATAATTTTGTGACAAAACGTGGCAATTGCAAAGGAGTAGACAGTAAACTTTCATGGACCCAGGTTGAGACAGGTTCGGCTATTACATGGAAATATCCGTCTTGTATTCTTTCCGGGGATAATTCTACTGCAGAGTTTTATTCTGTAGCTGTGACGAATAATTATCAGCAGGCAGATACAGGTACTAAAATGATTCATTTAGGTAAGAACACCCGTAGTACGATTGTCAGCAAGGGTATATCTGCCGGGAAGAGCGAGAACTCTTACCGTGGGTTGGTCCGTGTAGCTGAAAAGGCTGATAATGCCCGTAATTATAGCCAGTGTGACTCATTGCTGTTGGGTGATAAGTGTGGTGCACATACTTTTCCCTACATGGATATCCATAATGAAACGGCAGTTGTAGAGCATGAAGCGACTACCAGTAAGATTAGTGAGGATCAGATATTTTATTGTAATCAGCGTGGTATTTCTACAGAAGATGCCATTGGATTGATCGTAAACGGCTATGCTAAGGAGGTACTTAATAAACTTCCAATGGAATTTGCCGTAGAAGCTCAGAAACTACTTACGATCTCTCTTGAAGGCAGTGTAGGATAATGAAGACGAAACGTGTTGGTTGGCTATTGATATTCCTGTCCTATGTTGGTGTAGTACTGGCACAAAACCTTGACGATCAAGAAAGGAGGTGGGCGATCAGTGGCTCTTGGGGAGGAAATTGGCCGATAGTCACAAAGAATACACTTTCGGGAAAAGCTGTTTCTGCAGGACATATACATACTTTAATGTTGGAGTATTATATTCCTTATACCCGTTTCTCCCTGAAAGGAGGATATACAGGTGAAGAAATAGGTTTGAATCCAGGTATTTCTGCCTCAATGAGTAATCTGGAAATAGGAGGGCGGTATTATTTCTTACCACAACGGTTTGCAATCCAACCTTATGGGGGACTTTCTACTGGATGGAACCTCTCTCCACGAAGGCAGGAGGGGATGGGCAGTAGCAGTTATTACGATCCTTCAAGGCAAGAGTTTCGTAAAGATTACGATTATCGATACCGAATTAAAGAACCATTATTCACAGTTTCTCCTGTGGTGGGAGCTGATATATATTTTCTTTCTTGTCTTGCTCTCACCTTGGAATATAATTTCCGGATGGGCATTGCCGGAAAGATAAGTGGAGAGATAGAGAAGACCAATTCTCGTGGAACCGGATTTGTACGTAGCAATGGGATGCGGCAGACCGTAAGTGTAGGGGTAAAGGTTAACTTCCCTTTTACTATTACGCAGACGGACGGAAATTCCATATTACAATGGTTGGACGAGGTTATTTTTGGAAAAGAATAGATAATGAAATAATTGATAAGATCATGTTAGAGATAAAAGACCTGCATGCCAGCATTAACGGCAAAGAGATATTGAAAGGCATTAACCTGACGGTGAAGCCGGGCGAAGTACATGCCATTATGGGACCTAACGGTTCGGGTAAAAGTACGCTTTCGTCTGTTCTGGTAGGTAATCCTGCTTTCGAAGTGACGAAAGGAAGCATCACGTTCTATGGTAAAAATCTTTTGGAATTGAGCCCTGAAGATCGCAGTCACGAAGGTATTTTTCTTAGTTTTCAGTATCCGGTGGAGATCCCGGGCGTGAGCATGGTGAACTTTATGCGTGCTGCTGTCAATGAACAGCGTAAGTACAAAGGATTACCCGCTTTGACAGCCAGTGAGTTCTTGAAATTGATGCGTGAAAAGCGTGCAGTGGTCGAGTTGGATAATAAATTGGCCAATCGTTCGGTAAATGAAGGTTTCTCGGGTGGAGAGAAAAAAACGGAATGAGATTTTTCAGATGGCTATGCTCGAACCCCGTCTCAGTATCTTAGACGAGACTGATTCCGGACTCGATATCGATGCGCTTCGTATTGTAGCCGAAGGAGTAAATAAACTGAAAACTCCCGATACCAGTTGTATTGTCATCACCCACTATCAGCGTCTGCTGGACTATATAAAGCCGGACATTGTACATGTTCTTTACAAAGGACGTATTGTAAAGACTGCCGGTCCGGAACTCGCTCTTGAGTTGGAAGAGAAGGGATATGATTGGATTAAGAAGGAATTAGGAGAATGAGTTTAATTATGAATGCAGAACAGCAATATATAGATCTCTTTTCTCAGTGTGAAGCGATGATCTGTCGTCATAGCGCTGAGGCGTTGAATGCCCCCCGGGCAACAGCTTTTGCTGATTTCGAACGTCAGGGGTTTCCTACACGGAAACAAGAGAAATACAAATATACGGATGTCAGTAAATTCTTTGAGCCGGATTATGGGTTGAACTTGAACCGGCTGCCCATTCCGGTGAATCCTTATGAAGTGTTTAAATGTGATGTTCCGAACATGAGCACTTCATTGTTTTTTGTAGTGAACGATGCATTCTACAATCAGGCGCTTCCTAAGTCCGGATTGCCTGAAGGAGTTATCTTCGGTAGTTTGAGAAATATGGCTGAACAGCATCCGGAACTTGTGAAGAAGTATTATGGTAAGTTGGCTGATACTTCGAAAGATGCGGTTACGGCTTTTAATACAGCTTTTGCACAGGATGGAGTATTGATGTATGTTCCGAAGAATGTGATCGTCGATAGACCTATTCAACTGGTCAATATACTTCGTGCGGATGTTAATTTCATGGTAAACCGCCGTGTGTTGATTATCCTTGAAGAAGGGGCTCAGGCCCGTTTGCTTATTTGCGATCATGCAATGGATAATGTAAACTTCTTGGCAACTCAAGTTATTGAAGTGTTTGCAGAAGAGAACTCCGTTTTCGATCTTTATGAATTGGAAGAGACTCATACCAGTACAGTGCGTTTCAGTAATTTGTATGTGAAACAGGGAGCAAACAGCAATGTATTGCTTAATGGAATGACACTTCATAACGGGACAACCCGTAATACGACAGAAGTTACCCTTGCCGGTGAAGGTGCCGAGATCAATCTTTGTGGTATGGCCATTGCTGATAAAAACCAACACGTGGACAATAATACCTCGATAGATCATGCCGTGCCGAATTGTACCAGCAATGAGTTGTTTAAATATGTTCTTGACGATCAGTCTGTGGGAGCTTTTGCCGGTTTGGTACTGGTACGTCCTGATGCGCAACATACCAGTTCTCAGCAGACAAACCGTAACCTCTGTGCTACTCGTGATGCCCGTATGTATACTCAGCCGCAACTGGAGATATATGCCGACGATGTAAAATGCTCTCATGGAGCTACTGTAGGTCAACTGGATGAAAACGCTCTTTTCTATATGCGTGCTCGTGGTATCGCCGAAAAGGAGGCCCGTCTGTTGCTGATGTTTGCATTTGTCAACGAGGTGATTGATACCATTCGTCTGGAGGCGTTGAAAGATCGTCTGCATTTGTTGGTTGAAAAACGTTTCCGCGGTGAACTGAATAAGTGCCAGGGATGTTCTATTTGCAAATAATCAGTGATAAAATGAATATTCATAAGATACGTGAGGACTTTCCCATACTTAGCCGTACGGTATATGGCAAGCCTTTGGTTTATTTAGATAACGGTGCGACTACTCAGAAGCCTCGCCTGGTGATCGATTCGATTGTAGACGAATATTATTCGGTCAATGCGAATGTACATCGGGGAGTTCATTTCTTGTCTCAGCAGGCGACGGAGCTGCATGAGGCTTCACGTGAGACTGTACGTCAGTTCATTAATGCCCGTAGTACTCGTGAGGTCATTTTCACTCGCGGGACAACGGAGAGCATTAATTTAATTGTCTCCAGTTTTGGTGAAGAGTTCATGCAAGAGGGTGATGAGGTGATTGTTTCAGTGATGGAACACCACAGTAATATCGTACCTTGGCAGTTGTTGGCGGCCCGTAAAGGGATTGCGATTAAAGTCATTCCGATGAATGATAAAGGTGAGCTGTTACTTGAAGAGTACGAAAATCTTTTTTCTGAACGTACTAAGATTGTCAGCGTAACCCAAGTGTCCAATGTACTGGGAACAATCAATCCGGTGAAAGAGATGATTGCCACGGCACATGCTCATGGAGTACCTGTTATGATTGACGGTGCTCAATCCATTCCTCACATGAAGGTGGATGTACAGGATTTGGATGCTGACTTCTTTGTTTTCTCAGGTCATAAAATATATGGGCCTACCGGAATAGGCGTCTTATATGGAAAGGAAGATTGGCTCGAACGTCTTCCGCCTTATCAGGGTGGAGGAGAAATGATTCAGTCTGTCTCATTTGAAAAGACTGTCTTCGGTGAATTACCATTTAAATTCGAGGCTGGAACCCCAGACTATATTGCCACTACCGGGCTTGCCAAAGCGCTGGACTATGTCACAGGTATTGGCTTAGACCCAATAGCATTACATGAACATGAGCTTACAGTTTATGCTATGCAACGGCTGAAAGAAATTCCGAATATGCGTATTTTTGGTGAGGCTGAGCATAAAAGCAGTGTAATTTCATTCTTGGTAGGCGATATACACCATTTGGATCTGGGTACCTTGCTTGATCGATTGGGTATTGCTGTCCGTACGGGACACCATTGTGCAGAACCGTTAATGCGTCGTTTAGGCATTGAAGGTACGGTTCGCGCCTCATTTGCCGTGTATAATACAAAAGAGGAAGTTGATGCTCTTGTAGCTGGTATCGAACGGGTCAGTAAGATGTTCTGAGGCATGTGTATTCTGACAGATATTGAAGTGTCGTGAAAGCTGTTGCTTTTGCGACATTTTTTATGTTTGATAGGGGCTTGCTGAAATGTGTTGAATGACTTTAGGACTCTGTCTTTAACTCTTTTGGGGAGGAGGTCTGTTTTTCCTCCGTCAACTAAGGGAAGGCGGAGCCGTACAGTATTACTTCCAACGACCGATCCGTATAAATAGATAATAAATGAAGGATTCCTGCAACCTTTTTCTTTCTTTATCGTCTAATATTAATATAAACCTCTAAATGAAACAAGAATTATGTTATTAGCAACCACTCCAATCATCGAAGGAAAACGAATAACCACTTATTATGGCATTGTGTCCGGAGAAACTATTATAGGTGCCAATGTCTTCCGTGACTTTTTTGCCAGTATTCGTGATATAGTAGGCGGACGCTCCGGTTCATACGAAGAAGTGCTTCGTGAGGCAAAAGATACTGCTTTGAAAGAAATGTCTGAACAGGCTCGCCAAATGGGCGCTAATGCTGTGATCGGAGTTGATTTGGATTACGAAACAGTTGGGGGGAAGTGGCAGTATGTTGATGGTAACTGCTAGTGGGACGGCTGTGTTCTTGGAATAACAAAGTAATCATAAAGACCATACGGGTGTTACGGAAGTCTGTAACACTCGTATGGATTATATGTTTACCTATTGTTAACGACCTTTGATGATTTCCATTTTATCAATATCGGGTGCCCACCCGTACGAATTATACAGACGTATCGTGTTATAGCCTGTGCGAAGTTTAACCTTGATAGTTGTTGTAGCTGCTTGATCCCATGTACCGGAATAAAGGTTAGACTGTTTATATTCTGTTCCGTTTACAGCTATTTGGATATCGCGTTTATCACCTGAATAATAAGTTAACTTAAGTTGATAATCTCCTCCTTTGCTAATATACACGTTTCTGAATTCTGCCCAATTGGAAGGTGAATTTCCAAGATTTTTCATAATATATTCTCCTGAGGCTCCTGATTTTGGTGTAAAATGAGCTGCCTGTTTGTTGTCTGGCAGAAATTCTTGCATGAAAGCATATTCAGCTTCATAACATGTCCGGTCGTGACGTTTGCTACCTTCAAGTCTTATTAAAGCTGTTCCATGTGCAGGAACTAGCGTTTCATAGTAATCGGTGAATGTTCCCATTTCTTGATGGTTCCATAGATCTCTCACTCGTACATCCCCTGATAAATAGAGCTTATCGAAATCGACTCTGATCTGCTGATCTGTATTGCTTCTGTTATATAGTGCTACTGCACGTAGTTTGCCTTCACGTTTCTGAATGGCTTTTGATAAAATCAGATAGTCTTTTCCCCGTTCAATGGCTTCAGCCTGCAGACCTAATGAATCCTGATTTAATGCGATCACTTCCTTATTGGTAATGATCGATAAAGTTTTTTCAGGAATTGTACGAAGATCGCATCCGATCATTAACGGGGAGGACAAGATAGACCATATTCCAAAATGAGTTTTTTCTTCGTCTTCCGTGAGCCCTCTTCCTACTTCAAGCATATCCATGTCATTATAGTGCCCCGGGCTTGCGTAAGGTGCTAAGTAGAGATTTCTTTCAATGATTCGGTCGATTGTTGTGAATCGTGGATTGATGTCTGTATGGATTCGCCAGGAACCTGCCAACTGGGTAGCCCAAGTGCCCGGAAACTGCCAACGGCATATATTATATCGAACATCTGTCCGTCCTGTCCGTCTGATCGCTTTGTAGATATCCGTATAACGTTGCTGCTCACTTTGTCCGGTTGCTTCACCGCCACACCAGTCTATTTTAATGAAATCATATCCCCAGTCTTTGAGGAAGGTTTGGCAGTCTATATCGTCGTGTTTCCAAAGTCCTACACCGATACCGAGTGTATCTGCGTCATAGATGGAGCCACAAGTGTTGCTGCCCGCATCAGAATATATACCGGCTTTCAATCCTTTTGAATGAATATAGTCGGACAGGACTCTCATCCCATTCGGGAATTTTTTCTTATTGGCAAAAAGACGTCCTTCCGAATTTCGTCCTCCAAAGTATCCGTCGTCTATGTTCACATATCCATAGCCTACATCCTTCAGACCCCGGTTGACCATGGCATCAGCTGTTTCTTTAATTAGTTCTTCATTAATATGTACTCGGAAGGTGTTCCATGAACTCCACCCCATCATGGGAGTATTTGTGTTTTGTGCCGTGACAGTTGTGAAAAAGCTTGCCAATAACAGGAGGCAGCAATAAGTAGTAACTTTCTTCTTTTTCATAAGGTGTTGTTTTTGTAAGGTAAAATAGCCTGTATATCCCTGTCCGGTGGTAGGTATATACAGGCTAATTTATATTATTAGGAAAGATGAATTACCAACCCGGATTCTGGACCAGATTTGAATTTACATTCAGGTAATCCTGTTTGATCGGACTCAAATACTGTTCATCCCTGAAGATGAATGGTTGAGCATCCAAACGTGCATTTTTATAATACTCTTCGTTGGTTGTACCGTAAGAGTTCAATCCGATCATACCATTTTCCATACCGCTCCATTCTTTCAGGGCAATCAGCCAACGGCGATAGTCGTATGACATATGTCCTTCGAACATCAGCTCTATGGTTCTTTCACGATGAATTACCTCACGAAGTTTGTCTCCGGACGGAAGTCCTTTGTAGGAAACTTCTACATTAGGAATACCGGCTCTCTGGCGGATCAGGTTGAAGTAAGTAAGTGCATCTCCTTCCAGTGTTCCATTGTATTCAAAGTAAGCCTCTGCATAGTCCAAATACAATTCTCCTAAGCGGATGATAGGGAAAGGGAAAGCTACCAGAGAGTTGCTGGTACCACTAACAAAAGTTTCTGGATGAGCCAGTTTGGCGATAGCATACGATCCATATAATTGGTCACTTCCCGCATCACGTGTTCCATTTTGCTCTTTGAAGCGCATTTTGAGGTTAATGGTGTCTCCGTTGATCAGGTAGTCCCCGCGGTTGAAGCCGATAGAACCATAGAAACGTGGTTCACGGTTGCGATGGAGAACTGCTACCGAATCCCCTTCGGCTACTGTGAAACGATGTGCATAATCAAACTCCGGATCTTCATCTATCGGAAGTCCGTTCTTGGTCAGATACATGTCCGCACTGAAAGCCGTTGCACCTAAAGCTCCATAAGGTGCTCCCGAGGAAGTACTGATACCTTTGGGAATTACGTGTGTTTGAATAGAGTTTCCATCGGCCCATGTTTCTTTCCAGCCACTATATCCCCAGATCAGTTCTTTATTCCATGCGTCTACAACCAGGTTACGTGCATTGGCAATGGCTTGGTTGAATTCCGGCAGATTACCTTTCTTTGTATACTTATACAATTCTGCTCCGGCTTGATGTGCCATGTCGATTGCCTTTTTACATTCGTCCATGGCAGTTTTCCATTTATTCTTGTCATAAGTCAGGTTCATGAGCAACTGTCCGTCCTTGTTCTTGAAATTCTTATACATATCAGCATTCCCATTGAACTGTGGGCTGGCTGCGTACAAGTACATTCTTGCCTTTAGTGCTTGTGCAATGACTTTTGTAGCACGACCGTAGTTGGAAGCTTTCACTGTCATAGGCAGGTCGGCAGAGGCATTATCGAACATTTGAGCAATTCGGCTAACGCATTCATCATAGGGTACACGCGGCTTGAAAAGTTCTTCTTTGGGTGCATTAAGAGGGATTGCTTCGTCCAGTATGACTATAGGACCGTAGTTCTGTAATAGCAGGTAGTGGTAGTAGGCAATCAGAAATTTTACTTCACCTTTCCAAAGTACTTTCTTGGCTGCGAGGTCTGCCTCTGAGATTTGTGATGGCTTTACATCATCAATATTATCCAAGAACGTATAACATTGGCGGATACCGTTGTATGAACTTTGCCACACATCAATGATCGGATCAGCAGAATTGTACAATCCTTGTTGCATTCTCATAAAGGTGAACCAAGTAGTGGTCCAGTGGGCAGATCCGACAGTTTCCGGAGTTGTGCACCAACTGAAGTTCTGACGGAAGTTCAGATAATTGGGAATGAAAGAATAGCAGGCGAAGACAAAGTTCTCGGCAGTCTGTTCGTTCTTGAACGCATCAGCCAAAATAGGGGTGTCATCGGGTACAATGTCCAGATAATCACAAGAGTGTAAGCTAGCTCCGATTAGTAAAGCTACAATTATATTTTTTAGTTTCATAATTATTCAGATTTTTAAAAAGTGAACTGTAAACCGATGGAACCCATGATTTGTGTCGGATATTTTAATCCGTTTGAGGTATAGAGCTCCGGATCCCATAATTTAAATTTAGAGAATGTCAGCAGGTTTTGTCCGCTGATATAGGCACGTAAAAATTTATAAGAGTATCCTAATTCCACGTTTTTAAGTCGGATATACGAACCATCTCTCAGCCAGTAAGTAGAGTTGGGGTTATTATTGTTGTTTTTCCCGTTTGTCAGTCTCGGATACATTGCTTCGGGGTTCGGGTTTGCCTCTGTCCAATGATTATCGGCAACAAATTGCATGACACCATACGATTCTCCACCGAAAGGATGGATGTCGCTCAACATGATGCTTCTTTTGCCTACTCCTTGAAAGAAGATGGAAGCATCCCATTTTTTGTACTGGATACTGACTCCCAGACCATAGCTGATTTGGGGTAATTCCGGATTACCAATGTAAGTTTGATCGTTTCCGTCGATCTTTCCGTCATTATTGAGGTCTGCATATTTAATATCACCCGGTTGCACAACTCCGGTTAGTATTTGTTTTGGACTGTTGTCAATCTCTTCCTGATCTTTGAAGAGTCCTAATGCAATATAGCCTTTATACTGATTCAGGGGGCGTCCTACTTGTGACATGTATGCATATTCGTAGTCCGGTTCGTCTATTTCCATATATTGGTTCTTAGCGTATGTGAAAGTACCTTTGGCAGAGATCATGAAGTCTTTGCTGACAGCGTGATTATAGTCCAATGACATGTCAACGCCTTGATTGCGTACCTTACCCAGATTACCATAGGGTCGGAGATCTCCGGTGATACCACTTTCTGCAGGGATTGTATTACGTCTAAGGAAGATGTCTTTACGGTCTTCTCTAAAGAAATCTACGTTGAGGCTTAATTTGTTGAATAATCCCAGGTCGAATCCTACATTATACTTTTTACCGATTTCCCATGTCACCTTTTCAGCTCCGTAAGTAGTGATGGTAGCTCCGTTAGATGAGGTTTGCCACTGGTCACCGAATACAAATCCGGCTCCACCCAAATCTACTTTAGTAAGATAGGGGAAACGGTTGGAGCCGATATCCGCATTACCTACCAATCCGTACGAAGCGCGTATTTTTAAGTTGGAGATAACTTTTGTCAATGGTTCGAAGAATTTCTCGTTGGAGATAAGATAGCCGACAGCGAGTGAAGGGAAGAATCCATAACGGCTTCCTTTTTCGAAGTTCTCACTACCATTGTAGCCGAAGTTGAATTCAGCCAAATAGCGTCCGTCATAAGCATAGGTAACACGTCCGGCCAGCCCCTGATTACGTTCCGGCAATGTATTGTAATAGTTATTGTCAGGATTGTTCAGATTGTATTCGCGCTGAAGATATACCAACATTGCTCCGACATCATGTTTATCACCGAACATGCGCTGATAGTTCAGTGTAGCCTGCAGGTTCATCAGACGGTCTCCAGTAGTGGAAGTCGATGTCTCAAGAGCGGTACGTCCCTTACTGATAGAGTTATAATCATAAAGATAGCTTCCGTCTTCTTGCTCCTGAGGATTCTGCAATTCATAAAAGTAAGGTGAAAAGGAGCGATTGACAGTCGTCTTCGACCAGTTTTTAAAAGAAACCAGTGCTTTAAAATTCAATCCTTTGGTAAGGAAGTCAAGTTTCTGTTCCAGTTCGAAAGCCGTATTAATGGTATATGCGCTTTGCTTAGAACTACCTTGTACCATACTTGCATAAGGGTTGCGATAAATACTGAATCCTCCGGAACCGATAGGACCACCTGATTTGTTTCCGAATATAGTGTGATCTTCACGGTTGATATTCGGATATACAGGTGCAAAATACATTGACGGAGCTTCCATTACGTATTTATACAAATCGTCCATACTGGTTGACGGACCATTGTAATTGACTATTTGCGAGTTGATTCTCACATTTACTTTGGTACTTGATGTCAACCATGCTCCCACGTTACTTTGGAACGAGTAGCGAAGATTCTGTATATTGTTGTCGAATGTGTTATTCGGATCTTTTTTCAGCATACCATTATCATTATTGATGGAGGCGCTGATGAAATAGTCTACTTTCTTTGTACCACCCATTACATTCAGGTTGGCTGATTGGTTCATGGAGTAGTCTTTAAACATATAGTCGAACCAATCAACGTTGGGATATACATACTGATTTCTGCCTTCAAGCGTTCCTTGAATTTTATCATCTGAGAAAGCCGGTGTACCATCCGGGTTACGGGTCAGAATGGCTTCATTTCTCAATTTCATGGCTGTTACTGCATCTGCCAGTTTGAGTGTACGTGTCGGTGCGGTAAATGTATTATCGATGCGTACATTGATGCGTGCTTTTTCAAGATCTTTACCGGTTCGGGTAGTGATCAGGATGACACCATTGGCACCGCGTGCTCCGTAGAGGGCTGTAGCCGAGGCATCTTTCAATATTGAGAAGTTTTCGATAGCTTCCGAGGGAATAGCGTTCATATCTCCTGCCGAAACTTCGACACCATCGATGAAGATCAGAGGATCAGTCGTTCCACTGAAGGTTGCGGCACCGCGTATCCAGAAGTTTGCTCCATCGGCACCCGGCTCACCGGTGCGTTGCATAGAAATCACGCCTGCTATACGTCCGGCAAATGATGTACTCAGGTTACTGGAAGGTACTCGAAGTTCAGCCGGTTTGATGGATTGTACAGCACCTACAACACTGGCTTTTTTCTGTGTTCCGAATCCTACTACCACTACTTCTTCCAGACTCTGGGCGTCAGGTACCAATTTGAAAACAACTATCTTTTTCCCTTTTAGCAGAATTTCAACAGGGGTATATCCGATAAAGGAGGCTACTAATGTGCTATTTTCCGGAGCCATTAATGTAAAGTTCCCTTCGACATTGGTTACTGTTCCCAATGTACTATTGCCTTTTATTACGATATTTGCTCCCGGAATCCCTTCTCCGTTTTCGTCAAGAACCTGACCGGTGATTTTGATTTTTTTTTCCTGTTGAGGTGCTTCTGCCGTAGCTTTGGTAATTGTGATCTGACGGTCGTTGATGTTGTACTTCAATCCCGCTTCTTTAGACAAGATATTCAAAATCGATTCTACATTCTGTTTATCTATCGAAACAGACACTTTCTTCTGCAGTACAGGTAAAAGATCTTTTGAATACAAAACGACAAATTCACTGTTTTTTTCGATGTATTCAAACACTTCTTTTACTGTTTTATTAGTTGCGTGAAGCGTAAAAACAGTTTGCTGGGTATAAGTTTCTACAGCATAAACCGGAGTAGTGATACTCGGTATAAGTAAAAAAATACTAATTAATAAAAAAAAGGACGTAATCCTCCCTGCCTTATGACAAGGAATTGCTTTCTTTTTCATACATTTACATTGATTTTAGTTAATCATTAAAAGTTTGTGATTTAATAAAAAGTCATTAGAGTCGGATAATATGGGCGTATTATCCGATTTTCTTTTTTTATCTGCTTTCTTTCTACATAATAATGTGTGTTTTTTAAGGTTAAACATTTGTTTATTTTACTTGTATTATTCTATATAGATTACATTGTTTTTCATTGTGTATTCGGCAGGCAAGATAGATAGAATTGACTTCATTACCTGATTTAAATCATCATTTAAAAAGAGTTTACCAAACATTTGTTCGTTCTCTATCTCAGCATCACACCGGATGTTTTGTCCGTAATAATCTTGCAGCCGTAACAAAACTTGCTTTAGGCTTTCTCCCTGCAAGGTCCATATCCCGTCAATCCAGCTGATATAATCACGGGCATTTACTTTTTCTTTTCCTGATATACCTTCCTGATTAAGTTCTACTTTCTCGTTAGGTACCATCTTTATATGATGATTTTGTTGGTCTTTTACATTGACCGAACCTTCTACCAATACGACTGCGGCTTTTTCCTGATTTTTATAAGCCGATATGTTGAAGGATGTACCCAAAACGCGTACTTCAAATCCGGAAGTATTCACGATAAACGGTTTCGAAGTATCATGTGTTACGTTCAGATACACTTCTCCTTCCACATAAATTTCTCTGTATTTCCCTTCAAATGCACGGGGATAGATAACTTTACTCCCGGAATTGATCCATATTTTACTGTTATCGGCTAAGACAATCTGTGAACGCTTACCTTTCGGGACAATAATCTGATTGTATTCCTCTTTAATGTCATCTTCCACAAGTTTATTAGAGTTGACCTGCACCTGACCTGTTGCCGAATAGACGATCTGGGCATTATTGTCCAATTCTATCTTCTTTTGATCCGAAACCACCAGCGTAACTTCTTTTATATCCTGTGGAATTTCTGTTTGCAGACTTTGTGCTATTTTATTCAGATCATGTCTCTCTTCATCATTCAATAAAAGAAAACAGCCGGCTCCTATTAACAGGGCTACAGAAGCTGCAACTGCCGAATATTTCAGAATACTGAACAACCTTGCCGTCTTATTGCTCTTCAAGGCAAGACGGACCGGGGTGTTGTCGGCATTTATTTTTGCCTGCACTTTTGCCCATATATCCGGTTCACCCGTTTCTTCGGGGAGACATCGGTTCCAGAGAAAGTCGAGCTTATCATATTCGGCTTGTTCTTCCGGAGATTCAAATGATATCTTTTCCGGATGATCGCCATCCTTATTCAGGCGTGAAGCAAATGATTTAAACTTATTCTTTCTCATTATTTTAATAGGATTACATTAATAAAGACGCAGTTTACTTGAGAATGTCCTATTCGGATTCCATTTTTTTTAGATTATTTTCTGATTTATTTTTTCAGACCATTTGAAATGATCTCTAATGCTTTGGCAACGTGGACGTTAATGGTCTTAACCGAGATATTCAGCATATCGGCTATTTCTTTATAGGGTAGGCGCTCTATCTTGGCAAGAGCGAAGACTACCTTGCATTTTGGAGGAAGTGTTTGAATGAGGCTATTGATTTGAGCTATCTCTTCCTTGCTGATCATCTCTTCATCGGGAGTTTGCAGATTTCCGATTATTTGAAAATCATCTATTTCTTCCCATGAAGCAATTTCACTTGAATTTTCCGCTTTTCTCAGATAGGAGATGGCTTTGTTATGAGTTAATGTGAGCAACCAAGCTTTTATATTCTTGATTTCATCTATTTCTTCCCGGTGTCTCCATACATCCAGAAAGACGTCGCTGACTACTTCTTCAGCGGTTTCTTTGCTTCGTACGAAACACTGTGCATAGTAGAACAAGTCTTTCGAATAGCTATTAACAAAATGACGGAAAGAAGTCTCTTCTCCTTTCTTTATCTTGCTGATATATTCTATGTTGTTGTTCATATATAGAGTAATGGTTACCATATGTGCGCTGCAAAAATATAAAATATAAACTTCTTTTCTTAATATTTATTACATTGTTTCGCTTCTTAATTTAATAATATATGGTATTTAAAAGCTCGATCACTTTTACTTGCTGCTATTTGCAGGTTTTGTGTTAGCCATAAATGAAAGGCGGAACACTGTCAGGTGTCCCGCCTTTGGTATCTGTTTGTAGGTTTATCGTAGTAAGATTACTCTGCTACCAACTCTATTACCCGGCTATTGGTTTGTGAAGTTGTAAATGCATTCAATCCTATTTTCATCAGATAGTCACCGGAGAAGATTTTTTCATTACCCGACAAATTGGATTTCCGACCCGGCATCAGATTAATTTCCTTCACCCGGTACATCTTTTGGGCATCAAGCCCCCGGAGCTTTACCGGTAGTAGTTTCTCGCCGAAACGCGGATGGATGTCGTAGGTAAAGAGGACGGCTTTCGAAGCATCGGGGGCAGTATACATCACTGCCATGTGGTTGCCATCATATGGAGATACGAGACGATATTGATCACCATCTAGAATGACAGGTTTCAAGCGTTTATAATTGGCTACTACTTCCTGGCAATAAGTAAGTTCATCTGCTTTCATGTCTTTCAGTCCGATGTCGAAACCGAGTTTACACATACTGGCAACATCGGTGCGGAATTTCACACTTGTTTTGCTGTTCCAGCTTGTTACGTGTGCACACATCGCTTTGGCCGGGAAGAACTGTGAGAAGCCCCACTGAATGAATAAGCGTTCTACCGGATCGGTATTATCCGAACACCAAAATTCGGTGAAGTACTTCAGTGCTTCATAATCACAACGTGCACCTCCACCGGAGCAAAGCATCATGGGCACATTAGGATATTTCTCTTTTACCCGTTTCAATACATTATATATACCGCGCACGTGGTCGACGTAGAGCTGTCCTTGTTTATCTTTCAGGTAAGGCGAATAAATATTAGTAATCGGACTGTTGCAATCCCATTTAAAGAAGGCTACATCGGGATTCTCTGTCATAATCTTATCTACGACACCAAACACGAAGTCTTGTACTTTAGGATTGCTCAGGTCAAGTACCAACTGATTACGGAAATAATAAGTTTCCCGGTTCGGGTAATGGATAGCCCATTCCGGATGTGTTTCGAACAGGTCACTCTTGGGATTCACCATCTCCGGTTCAATCCAGATACCGAATTTGACACCGGCTTCTTTCGCTTTCTCTACTAATGCAGGGATTCCTCCGGGAAGCTTACTTTTCATCGCTTCCCAATCGCCCAGGCCGGCATGGTCATCGTTGCGCGGATGTTTGTTGCCAAACCATCCGTCGTCGAGCAGGAACATATCTACGCCCAGGTGTTTGGCCTCTTTCATCAGTTTGCCCAGTAATTCTTCATCAAAGGTGAAGTAAGTATTTTCCCAATTATTAAGCAGAGTCATTCGGTCTCCCTTGCCGTCTTTCAGTTGGTAGTTGCGTGCCCAATTGTGCAGGTTACGGCTGGCTTCACCCGTACCGTTGTTACTCAACGTAAAGATAAACTCCGGGGTGGTAAATGTTTCGTTTGCTTTCAATTGATAGTCCGAGGCGTATGGATTGATAGCAGGGATGATTCGTAAGTTGCCTTCATTGTCCACTTCGAAAGTAAATTGGTAGTTGCCTGTCCATCCGATGGTGCCCAATACTACTTGTCCCTGATGCTCCTGAGCGGGCTGTTCCAGTCCGAGTTCAAAAAAAGGTTGCATGTGCATGGCAGCACGGCTACCTAACTTCGTATCGAGAATCTTTTTGCCGGGTTGCAATTGCTGTGTACTCATCTGCACCTCTTTAGCCCAGTCACTGCTGAATTCGGTGAGATAATATTTTTGGTTTGAGAAGTAAAGCATTGTCGAAGCATAACGCCATAACACGACCGGCTTCTTTTGTTGATGCTTGATCTCGCTCCATGTTTTGATGACATTTTGTTTAGGATAGGCTACATAGTGCAGTGTGACGTCCACCGGATATTGGTCATCTTTCATCCGGATGATGGTTTCTGTTCCACCTTCCACTGCTTTCTGTTCCGAAGATACATAACGCAGGATCGTGCTGAGATTGCCATCGTTGTTCGTAATGGCTACAGCCGGTTCGAAATAATCTTCTCCACCCGAACCCGGATAGACTTCCCATCCTCGTGAGGAGCCGGAAAGGTTTTTCAGGTCTTGTTCGTTCAGTAGTCTGTCACCCAGATAAGATTGATACAGACGTCCGTCCGGAGCAACTTCCAGGATAAGGTCCGTCCGATCTGTCGAGATGCGAATCTGTCTGGACTCTTGTGCATTGACATGAATACAAGCTACAAGAATCAGTAATGTTGCAAGTAATTTTTTCATGGTATTGTTGTTGATGTTATGAAATATGCATTGTGTGTGCAAAGTAAGATAAACTTCATTATATTCACAAATGAAACGGGAAGAAACAAATGGATGTTTGTGGTTCAGAGCTCTGTTTCTTAAGCGTTCTCCGGCAGATAGTGGCTTTTAAAAGAGCTTCCGGGGTAGTGGAAATATCATTCCGGTACTTTGTTGTTACATAAATAAAAATATGTAATTTTGAGGATCTTAAAATAAAACAGGATGAAAACAGGTATGAAGCTAATTCAGGGAGCTTTGTTTGTGCTTCTTTTTTTGTTTGCCGCCTGCACACCTCACAGGCGCCCGATTCCCGACGAAATGATAGGAGAACACAGAATTCACCGGGCGGACGGACTCATGACACAGGATTATCGTTTGTCAATTAGTCCGGTCAACGATTCGGTGTATGATATAAAGTTGTGGGAGAGGAAGAGTTCTTCAGAATCTCCGGAAAAGGTATATTACGATGGATTGCGTTTCCATTATCGGGATACGGTGCATATCTTCACAAAGCGCGTCACGAGTGGTACCGAAACTTATCGGGTGAATAGACGTCGGGTGACCCGTGATAAGAATCCTCGTATCTGGTATACCCTAAAATTAAGTAGTACCGGGTTTGTGATGTCCGACTCATTGGTGGAGCGAAAAGGGGCTTCCGATGAACAACACCGAAAATTACTTTATAAACGTTATGGCAGACTGACTTTCCGCGAAGGTAAAATCATTTTCCTGAATAGCCGTTGTCCGGCATTCTATGTGAAGAAGGAAGAGAAATAAAGTGCATAGTGCCTGTATTCGTTTTTTAGAGGCGGGAGATCAGCAAAAGTCGAAAATATTTGGTTATCTCGTTTAGATTCAATACTTTTAGACTTTCGTTAAACCTCTAAATATTGTACGTCTATGGATAGCATTCTTTTTTGGCTTGTTCCGTTTGCCTCTGTTCTGGCTCTCTGTTTTGCGCTCTATTTTCATAAACAAATGATGAAGGAGAGCGAAGGTACTCCACAAATGATTAAGATTGCCGCTGCCGTGCGTCGGGGCGCTATGTCTTATCTGAAACAGCAGTATAAAATCGTTGGCTGGGTATTTCTCGGACTGGTGATTCTGTTCTCTGTAATGGCTTATGGTTTTCAGGTGCAGAATGCCTGGGTACCGATAGCTTTCCTGACCGGAGGTTTCTTTTCCGGTCTTTCCGGCTTTTTGGGAATGAAAACAGCTACTTACGCATCGGCGCGTACGGCTAATGCTGCCCGTACGTCATTGAATGCCGGATTGCGAATAGCCTTCCGAAGCGGAGCTGTGATGGGACTGGTAGTAGTCGGCCTGGGACTGCTCGACATCTCTTTTTGGTATCTGTTGCTCAATTGGGCGATACCTGCCGATGTGCTGACACCCACTCATAAACTCTGTATCATCACTACTACGATGCTGACTTTTGGTATGGGTGCCAGTACGCAGGCGCTTTTTGCCCGTGTGGGAGGTGGCATTTATACAAAGGCTGCCGATGTGGGAGCCGATCTTGTGGGAAAAGTTGAGGCCGGTATTCCCGAGGACGATCCGCGTAACCCTGCCACCATTGCTGATAATGTAGGTGATAATGTGGGTGACGTGGCAGGAATGGGTGCCGATTTATACGAGTCATATTGCGGTTCCATTTTGGCAACGGCTGCTTTGGGTGCGGCCGCCTTTATTCATACGGACGATACGGTTATGCAGTTTAAAGCTGTAATTGCTCCGATGCTGATTGCCGCTATCGGCATCATTCTTTCTATAATCGGTATTTTTTCAGTACGTACTAAAGAGAATGCTACCATGAAAGATCTGCTTGGTTCGCTGGCTTGGGGGGACAAACTTGAGTTCGGCTTTGATTGTAGCAGTCACTTTTTTTATCTTGTGGTTATTACAATTGGACAATTGGATGTGGATTTCTTGTGCGGTAGTTGTAGGATTGGTTGTGGGTATTGTTATCGGCCGTTCGACGGAATATTATACTTCCCAATCTTACCGGCCTACTCAGAAATTGAGTGAAAGTGGCAAAACGGGGCCTGCTACAGTCATCATTTCGGGTATAGGACTCGGCATGTTGTCCACAGCTATTCCTGTGGTGGCGGTGGTAATCGGTATTATTGCTTCCTATCTGTTGGCTTCCGGTTTTGATTTCAATAATGTGGGAATGGGACTTTACGGCATCGGTATTGCTGCTGTCGGTATGCTTTCTACATTGGGCATTACGCTTGCTACGGATGCTTACGGTCCGATAGCCGACAATGCCGGTGGCAATGCGGAGATGTCCTCTTTGGGTAAGGAGGTGCGTAAACGCACCGATGCGCTCGATTCGTTGGGAAATACAACGGCTGCTACCGGAAAAGGTTTTGCCATTGGCTCGGCTGCTCTTACGGGGCTGGCATTGCTGGCTTCTTATATTGAGGAGATCCGCATTGGGTTGACTCGTCTTGGTAATTTGGTACTTACTTTTCCGAATGGAGACACGATCAGTACGGCCAATGCTACCTTTGTGGATTTTATGAACTATTATGAGGTAAATTTGATGAATCCGAAGGTACTTTCCGGTATGTTTCTCGGTTCGATGATGGCATTCCTGTTCTGTGGTCTGACTATGAATGCAGTCGGACGTGCTGCCGGACATATGGTAGATGAAGTACGCCGCCAGTTCCGTGAAATGAAAGGTATCCTGACCGGGGAAACCGAACCGGACTACGAACGTTGTGTTGCTATTTCTACAAAAGGAGCACAGCGGGAAATGGTAGTGCCTTCTCTGATTGCCATCATTGCTCCAATCCTTACCGGACTAATATTTGGTGTTCCCGGTGTATTGGGACTGTTGATTGGCGGACTGAGTAGTGGTTTTGTACTTGCTATCTTCATGGCCAATGCCGGTGGAGCATGGGACAATGCGAAGAAGTATGTGGAAGAAGGCAATTTTGGAGGTAAAGGTAGCGAGGTGCACAAGGCTACTGTGGTAGGTGATACGGTAGGGGATCCATTTAAAGATACGTCCGGCCCGAGCCTGAATATCCTGATTAAACTGATGAGCATGGTTGCTATTGTTATGGCAGGATTAACTGTTGCCTGGAGCCTGTTCTGAGAAGGGACATCATTCACCACAGAGTAACACGGAGTTTCATCGAACGAGCTTAATCTATTGATAGCTGGCGATATTCATCTGTGGTAAATACGAGTTTTGAAGTGAATCCCGAGAGTTTTGAAATAGACCGGAAAGTCGTTCAAAACATAGATGATACATTCAAAACAGTTTCTTAGTAGAGTATTTAATTGAAGAAGGTATGGAAGAAAAGGAAACTTTTGGAATACCTTCTTCAAAAATTTATAGAAATGGGGAAGTACTTGACCTTGGTAATATTCCTTACTTTTTTTGACAGTTCCAGCTTATTCTCTCAAGTTGGAGGTAGAATTGTCGATGCAAAAACGAAGCAGCCTTTAGTTGGAGCAAATATTTATACTGATTTGGGGGTAGGAGTATCTGTTGCGGATAAAAAGGGTGAGTTTATGATAAATAATGGAGAGTTACTACGAGATGCAGATACTCTTTGTTTTTCTTTTGTCGGATATTGTACAAAACGTTTTTCCGTAACCTCTTTGTTGCAAAAGAAAAATGTGATTCTATTGCAAGAAGAACCTTTTGCTTTGGGAGAAGTGACGGTTTATGGCATAAAGAAATCTTATTTACGTTTACCATATACACAAATATCATCGATGCCTGTACCGCTATATTCGTTTGCAATGATTTCATTGGAGAAGAAGCTTTATCTTACAGGTGGAGATAGATCTCAGATAAAACCTCCAATGGGTTTTAGTTTAACAGGATCCGGAGGATTGCCATCAGGGTTTGTTTATGAAAAGTATAGTAATAAAATATATGTCTATGATATTATATCAAATACTTGGACTATCATAAATAAAAAGTTAAGAGAACGTGCTTACCATTCGGCTCTTTACAATGATGGTAAAATCTATGTTATAGGTGGAAAACGTTTTTCAACGAATCGGAAGATTGAGTATCTTGATGAAACAGTGGAGATATATGATATCCATCGGGATACATTATTGACAGATCCGGTAAATCCACATCAAGCTGCTTCGGCAGCTGCATTTGTTTACGATGATAAGTTGATTGTTATGGGAGGATCTACTTATCGGATTGAGAACGGATGGCAAAAATATTCAGATAAGATACACATGCTTGATTTGAAGGAGGGTGTTTGGTATGAGGCAGGAAAAATGCCTTTGGGGATGGAAACAAACGGGATTCTTGTGGGACATACTGTTTTTTTATTCGGAGGATATAGACAAAGGACTCTATCAGATATACTTACTTATGATTTGATTACCGGTTTGTGGAGGAAAAGAGGAAAATTATGGTTCTCGGTCGGTAAGGCAGCTCTGGCTCGTGGTGGAGATAAGGTTTATATTTTAGAAAATGGGGTGATACAAGTGTATAACTTATATACCAACGAGATAAAAGCATATCAAATTGATCTGAAATTACGGGAGGGGGGACTGTATTGCACTGATGATAAATTGATTATAGTGGGTGGATATAGTGAAGGGATCGATGGCAAGTTAGGAGATGCCGGAGTTTATGAGGTGCGATTGTCCGACTTTAATCGTACCGAACTGCATCTGATTAATCGGGAATGAAGTATCTTATTCCTTTCCTACAGAAAATATACTTTGATCTTCCATCTTCCACCCTCTGTTTTTAAGGCGGATTCAATGTTAAACGGTTGATGGTGAGATGGATGTTGTTCCTTCTTTCAGGATAAATGTGGTTAATAGCATTTTGTTTTCCTTTATATCTTTAGCGATTATGGCTTGACTCCTGCTCCGTCCCGCATGCCTGTGCCCATGAGGCCGTGTACGCGGGCTTGTGAGCACAGGCATGCGGGCTGAGATAAAGTTATTATGACGGACGTTTATTCTCTTATTCTTCATGTGTTATAGATGGGATGACGGATGCTTGCCTTCTTCATCTTTTGGCTGAAAAGGGAGATCTTCTTATTCTGGATAGTAAGATGAGATTCGGTTCACTCTTTTGTTCATTTCCGTTTAATTGATTACATTTGCCGTGTTAAATAAAAGAAACGATGCTCTTACCCTGGTTAAACGAAGAACTGATAGAAGCCGGTTGTGATGAAGCCGGACGCGGTTGTCTGGCAGGTGCGGTTTATGCTGCTGCCGTTATCTTACCGAAAGATTTTGAGAATGAATTGTTGAATGACTCCAAGCAGTTGTCGGAGAAGCAGCGATATGCTTTGCGCGAAGTGATTGAGCGGGATGCGGTTGCCTGGGCCGTCGGCATTGTTTCGCCCGAAGAGATTGATAAGATAAACATCCTGAATGCATCGTTTCTCGCCATGCACCGGGCGGTAGACCGGCTGAAAACCCGTCCTCAGCATCTGCTGATCGATGGAAACCGTTTCAAGAAGTACCCCGACATACCTCATACTACTGTTATAAAGGGAGATGGCAAATATCTTTCGATAGCTGCTGCTTCTATCCTTGCCAAAACTTATCGTGATGACTACATGAACAAACTGCATCAGGAATTCCCATGTTATGACTGGGAGCATAACAAAGGTTATCCTACGAAAAAGCACCGTGCGGCTATTGCCGGGCACGGTACTACTCCGTATCATCGCATGACTTTCAATCTGTTGGGCGACGGACAGTTGGAATTGTTCTCAAAATAAACTTTCCTTAAAACCACTTTATCTTTCTGAAGATCACAAAGGAGAGGGCAGACAGGAATACGGATACCAGGATGATCAGCAGGAAGGCATGCGGCATCTCCTCAAGATGTATGTCTACGTTCATGCCGTAGAAACTGGCTATTAACGTGGGGATCATCAATGTAATGGAAAGACTTGTCATACGTTTCATGATCGCATTCACATTATTGGAGATGATGGATGCAAAGGCGTCCATGGTTCCGGTGAGAATGTCACTGTAGATGTTGACCGTATTGAATGCCTGCTTCAGTTCAATGATCACGTCCTCCACTAACTCTTCATCCAGATAATCGGTATCCTGAAAGATGGTTTTCAACTTGCCGATCATCACTTCATTGCCACGAATGGAAGTATTAAAATAGACCAGTGTCTTCTGTAACTTCATCAATCGCAGCAGGTCCTCGTTTCGGATGCTTCGTTCCAGTTCTTTCTCGGCAGCGGTGATGTCTATATTTATCTGTTTCAGATACTTCAGGAACCAGACAGCCGAAGAGTAGATCAGTCGGAAAATCAAGTCGAGCTTATTGCGTACTTCGATGCCTTTCCGGCGGGTATGTTCGATGAAATCGGGAATCATATCCGTCTGATGATAGCACACAGAAACAATGATTTCATTGTTGGTGATGATGCCGATGGGTACGGTGGTATAAGGGATACTGCTTTGAGCGTTCTGGACCGGTATACGCAGTATGGTCAGCAACCAGTTGCCTTCCGTTTCCGTACGCGGACGTTCGTCGGTATCGGCGATGTCATTTAAAAAAGATTCAGGAACTTTCAGGGTTTCGGTCAGGAATTTGAAATCACTGCTGTCCGGGCATACTACATTGACCCAGCTGTTAGGAAGCCATTGTGCTTTTTCCACAAAGCCGGCCTCACAATAAAGATATGTTCTCATCTTATTGCCTCCTTTCGTTTGTTAATGTCCGAGCAGAGGCATTACCGCAGAATGACTCTGTTCGTGTTAGTTAATACTGTTGTACGTTCGCGGGTTTGAATCGTCCATATTCTGTTTTATTTTTAAAGCGGCGCAAAAATAAGGAAATCATTTCAAATCTGCGGCATTTTTTCTTCCTTTTTGTCCGGCGGGGAGATTGCTTAACATAGATTAAACGTGTTCGTAATTAACTTTTTTGTACCTTTGCACCCGAAAAATAGAACGACAATTTAATTTTAGAATATTATGAGTAAGAAAGCCCTTTTAATGATTCTTGATGGTTGGGGATTAGGCGACCACGGGAAAGATGACGTAATCTTCAACACTGCTACTCCTTACTGGGATTATCTGATGGAGACCTATCCTCACTCTCAGTTACAGGCCAGCGGTGAAAACGTAGGTTTACCCGACGGACAGATGGGTAACTCGGAAGTGGGTCACCTCAATATCGGCGCAGGACGCGTAGTTTATCAGGATTTGGTGAAAATCAACCTCTCTTGTCGTGACAACAGCATCCTGAAGAACCCGGAGATCGTTTCAGCTTTCTCTTACGCAAAAGAAAACGGAAAGAATGTTCATTTTATGGGACTGACTTCGGATGGTGGCGTACATAGCTCTCTGGACCATCTGTTCAAACTTTGCGATATTGCTAAAGAATATAATATTGAGAACACTTTCGTTCATTGCTTTATGGATGGACGTGACACAGACCCGAAGAGCGGTAAAGGCTTTATCGAACAACTGGAAGCGCATTGCGCCAAGTCTGCCGGTAAAGTGGCTTCCATCATTGGCCGTTATTATGCTATGGACCGTGACAAACGCTGGGAACGTGTGAAAGAAGCGTATGACCTGCTGGTAAACGGCATTGGTAAGAAAGCTACCGACATGGTGCAGGCTATGCAGGAATCTTATGATGAAGGGGTAACAGACGAGTTTATCAAACCGATTGTGAATGCCGGTGTAGACGGTACTATCAAAGAAGGTGACGTGGTGATCTTCTTCAACTACCGTAACGACCGTGCCAAAGAACTGACTGTAGTTTTGACCCAACAGGATATGCCGGAAGCAGGCATGCACACAATACCGGGATTGCAGTACTACTGTATGACTCCGTACGATGCTTCGTTCAAGGGTGTGCATATCTTGTTCGATAAGGAAAACGTGGTTAATACGTTGGGCGAGTATCTGGCTGCTAACGGAAAGAAACAGCTTCATATTGCCGAAACAGAGAAATATGCTCACGTAACATTCTTCTTTAACGGTGGTCGTGAAACTCCGTATGATAACGAAGACCGCATCCTGGTTCCGTCTCCGAAAGTTGCAACTTACGACTTGAAACCGGAGATGAGTGCCTATGAAGTGAAAGATAAACTGGTGGCTGCCATCAACGAGAATAAATATGACTTTATCGTGGTGAACTATGCCAATGGTGATATGGTAGGTCATACCGGTATTTACGAAGCTATCGAGAAAGCGGTAGTTGCCGTAGACGCGTGTGTGAAAGATACCATTGAAGCAGCCAAAGCTCAAGGTTACGAAGCTATCATCATTGCCGATCATGGTAACGCTGACCATGCTTTGAATGAAGACGGTACCCCGAATACGGCTCACTCTTTGAATCCTGTACCTTGTGTATACGTGACAGAGAATAAAGAAGCGAAAGTGGCAGACGGACGTTTGGCAGATGTGGCGCCTACCATCCTGCATATTTTGGATATGGTTCAACCGGCTGAGATGACAGGTTGCAATTTGATTAAATAATTAATAGCTTTTTACTACAATAGCTATCAGCATAAAATGAAGTGTTTTCGGGAGGCTTATACCTCTTGAAGACACTTCTTTTTTATCTAAATGCTTGTTGCTTCATATTTAATGAGTTATCTTTGCTAACCTTACACAAAATATAAAGATGAAACAGCTTATATTGTCAGGGATGTTCGTTGTATGTGGATTGTCCGTATCCCTTGCTTCTGAAAAGTGGGCTGTGGATAGCATAAACTGGCATCGTGCAGAGCAGAAAATGCAAGAGAAGGATTTTCAGGATGCAGCACTGACATATAAGGAATTGATTACGAAAGGAGATTCTTTGTTTGTGGATTATGCCGGCCGGCATGTTGAGGATATGCGTGAACAATATTCCATTGACGAGTTGGACTTACAAAACGGAATGCAGCAGAAGAAAATATGGAAATTGGTGTTTATCACCATTCTATGTCTGGTCGTTTTGTTATTCGTAGGACTTCTCTATTTGAGGAGAGCGGAGAGAAAACTTCTATTTTCCAGAGAAGAGTTGCAAAAGGCAAAAAGGCTGGCCGAAGAGTCTGTCCGTAATAAGAGCGTATTTCTTTCCAATATGAGCCATGAGATAAAAACTCCCTTAAATGCGTTGGCAGGTTTCTCTGAAATTTTGATTACTCCGGGAATTGACGATGAAGTTCGTGCGCAGTGTAATGACGTGATCAGGTTAAACTCCGATTTATTGTTGCATTTGGTAAATGACGTAGTCGATGTTTCGTGTCTGGATGTGGCAAATATGAGATTCTCCGTGGTTCCGCATGAGGTGGTGGCTTTATGCCGGAATGTGGTGGAGATGCTGAGAAATATCAAACAGACTTCTGCGGAGATGATTTTTGAGACAGAATTGTCTGCTTTGGAAATGGAAACTGATCCGTGCAGGCTCCAGCAAGTGTTGATCAACCTACTGGTCAATGCTACAAAATTTACGAAGGAGGGATATATCACATTGACATTGCGGATAAATGAAGCTGGGGTACCTGAGTTTATGGTAACGGATACCGGGTGTGGAATTCCCCTTGAAAATCAAGAGGCTGTATTCAGTCGGTTCGAAAAACTCAATGAAGGCATCCAGGGTACAGGGCTGGGGCTGCCTATCTGTAAGCTGATCATTAATCGTATGGGAGGAGACATCCGGGTTGACTCCACTTATAGCAAAGGGGCCCGTTTTATTTTTACTCACCCTTTGAAACAGGAGGAAAACCGATGAAGAGACTGGTTGTTCTATTGTTTGGTTTGGTCGGTGCCGCCTTGTTTATGTCGGCTGCCAATTCGGGTGATCGTGTACTGCGTGACAGTATCTTTCATGTCTATCGGTCGATGCCTGCCGACACCACTCGGACCGTTTTTGCGAAAGAGGCTGCAATGGGACACGTTAAAGAAAGCTGGGCGTTGGAGTTACTGGATTCGGCATTGGTGTTTGCCCGGGAGATAAAAGATGTGGAGGGTGAGTTGGAACTCCAATACGGGATTTTTCGTTACTATACGTTCAGGATGGACGGTGAGAATATGGAAAAGACGTGTGCCACCCTGAGGGAAGCGTGTTATCGTTATAAGAAATATGACAACTATTTTCTGGCTTTGCATTATGTGCTCCAGTTGAAGGGATCGGAGGGGGACACGGAGTATGCCATTCTTGAATCGAGAAAGATGCGTGAAGAAGCTGTGCGTTTGCATGTCGACCGTGGAGTGTTTTTGTCATATATCACGGAGGGAAAGTCGTATGTTTTCGCGCGAAATACGGAAAAAGCAATCGAACAGTATCTGAAGGCACTTGAGATTGAAGGAACGACTTTCGGGGACAAACTCATGGTACATGGATATCTGGCGAGTTCCTATTACCTGAAAGATAAATATAAGGAGGCTCTTGGAGAATTGAAAGCACAACGGCAATTGATTGACGGAGTAATTAAGAAAAAGCCGTCTATGCTTGGAGTGTACAGATCTACTCTGTTGACCATCGAGTTGATGTATTGCAAGATTTATCTGGGCATGGTCGACGCAGATCCTTTGTGGATACATCTCAATGAAGCTGCCAAATTTTATGATGATGACTGTTTTTCGGCTACAGCAGTCAATTATCACTTTTCTTGGGCGGGATATTATTATTTAAGACAGGACTGGGAACGATGTTTCCCTGAATTTGAACGTACATTGGCTGCTTTTAAGGGTACTCAGCCTATGTATGAGATCGAGATTCGGAGAATAATGGGAGATGCCTATGTGGATGCCGGCCGATATGAAGAGGCTGCCCGGACTTATAAAACAGCGGCTGTGATGTGCGATTCTGTAAATAAAGCTACTTTGCGGATGAATGAAGAGACGGTGGAGGCCAACTATCGTATCCGGAAAGCTTTGCTTGACAAAGAATTGGGAGAGAAGCGCTTTTTGCAAGTGGCGGTAGTAGGATTGTCTCTGTTTGTTGTTTTGTTGGTGTGGGGAGTGATACGCTTGATCCGGATTCGGGGAGAGTTGGTGAAATCTCAGAAGGAAATGGCGGAATCGTATGCCGTGGTCGTAGCAACCGATAAGATGAAAGAGTTTTTTTTGCGGAACATTACAGATGAAATACGGGTTCCTCTGGATACTGTGGTGGAATTGTCTGACCGCCTGTGCCGGGAGACGAATTTGAAACAGGAAAAACAGCAGGAGTATTCTGCAACAATCAAGAAGTGTGCTTCAAAACTGATTGGCCTGATATTCAATGTGCTGGACCTTGCCCGATTAGAATCGGGAATGATGAAGTTTGTGGTAGAGGAGTATGATGTGGTTCAGTTATGTACCGATGCCAGGCTGATGGTGGAGATGCAAACTGAAAATAGAACGAAAGTTGATTTACACACGGAACCGGATATGCTGCTGATCGATGTGGATACCACCTGGTTTATGAAAATGCTTGCTTCTGTGCTAAAATATCCCGAAGAAAGTGAGGGGCTTTTCAGGGTGAAGTTCATCTTGTCCCGCCCAAGCGAGGATTATTTGCAAATTAAAGTTGTAAACAGCCCCATTTTTATGACTGCCGAAAGTGAAAAGGAGTTTGATGTTTTGCATACTATCAATCGGCTGTACTTAGAAACTTTCCAAGGTAGCTATCAGTTACTCGAAGAGAGTGGTGAGCGGATGATTATCATTACATATCCTGTGTCATGATTGCAGATGATTCGTATCCGGCATGAGAAAGCGTAATTGTTTTTGTCTTTTAGGATACGTTTTATCTTCTTGTTATGCAAATTCCCGGCGAAAACGATCTGTCGAACCATATATTTCTGTAACTTTGTCTTTAATAAACGTAGTGATAATAGATGATCTGTTATGCAATTAGCCACTATAAGATTATAAATTTTATCGCTAATTATTTGTTTGTCAATATTCTAATTTACATGATAATCTATCAAACTCAGGTGGCTTTACTATCAGATCTGAATATCTCTTTAAGAGTATGAAAAACTTGAGAGATTCCTTCTATTTACACTTAGGTAACTTGTATAATATAAACCGATAATTATGATTCAAATAGACAACGTTGTTGTGAGCCTGGATGTGCTTCGCGAGAAGTTTGTGTGCAACTTGGATGCCTGTAAAGGTGAGTGTTGCATTGAAGGTGATGCCGGGGCTCCGGTAGAACTGGAAGAGGTGGAGAAATTGGAAGAGGTGCTTCCGGTTGTTTGGGATGAACTGTCGCCCGAAGCTCGTGCGGTAATAGATAAGCAAGGCGTGGTATATACCGATCGGGACGGTGATCTGGTGACCTCCATTGTGAATGGCAAAGACTGTGTATTTACTTGTTACGATGAAAAGGGGTATTGCTATTGCGCCATCGAGAAAGCATATCGGGGAGGAAAAACAGACTTTTATAAACCGGTGTCTTGCCATCTGTATCCTATACGGGTAGGCAATTACGGACCTTATCAGGCAGTGAATTACCATCGTTGGGATGTATGTAAGGCTGCTGTATTGTTGGGTAAAAAGGAGAATGTTCCGGTCTATCGCTTCCTGAAGGAGCCGTTGATTCGTAAATTCGGTAAGGAGTGGTATGATGAACTGGAGATTGCGGTAAAAGAATTGCAGGATAGAGGGATGATATGAACAGACAGGTAAAGAAAACACTTAAGATCAGCGGCATCACGTTGGGAACAGTTCTTTTGGTGCTGCTTGTTGCCATTGCTTTTGTGATTAATTTCATCGTAACTCCGAAGAAGCTGACTCCGGTGGTGCTGGATGCTGCCAATCAGACTCTGAATGCACACCTGGATATGGAGAGCGTAGAGTTGACTTTCTTTTCAACTTTCCCACAGTTCGGATTGAAGGTGAAGAACGGTAGTTTGGTGTCTAAAGCCTTGAATGATAGTAGCTGGTGCAAAACCGATTCGTTACTGTCTTTCAAGGAATGTGTGCTGACCGTCAACCCGATAGCATATTTGACGGAAAATCGCATTGTTGTTCACAATCTTTCGTTGGAAGAGGTAGCTGTATATGCCTACCGGAATAAAGCCGGGAAAGCCAATTGGGAGGTAACCCGTGCATCGGCCGATACGATACCGGCCGATACTGCATCGACCGATTTTAATAGTGAGATTGATATCCGGAATATAGAACTCAAACATGCCAATCTTGTTTTCGATGATCGGAATACGGATATTTACTCACGCATCGATGATGCTAATCTGAAGTTGAGGCTTTCGCTGACAAAGGGTATTTCTACTTTAGGGTTGAAATTTGACAACAAAAATATTCTTTTCTGGCAGCAGGGAGAACTGTTGGTCAATAAGATAGCTACTTCTTTACGGACAGATATTATGGTGGACAGGCAGACAGCTGTCTGGAAACTGAAGGATACGGAACTCGATGTGAATGGTATCCGGCTGGATGTAAACGGAACTTTCCGGCGGGATACCGTGGCGAAGACAATCGGTATGGATCTGGAATATGGTTTGCATGCCCCTTCGATGGAGACGGTGTTGCGGATGATTCCGAAATCGTATGTGAAGGACAGTAAAGTCTCGGCTAAAGGTGAAGTTACCGTTAGCGGTAGGGTGAGGGGTGTGTATGGTGACAAAAAGTTGCCTGCCGTTTCACTCAAGATCGGTATCAAAGAGGCTTCGGCACAATATAAGGATTTGCCATACGGTATTGATGAGGTAACGGCAGATTTTGATGCGTATGTCGACTTGATGCGTCATCAGCCTTCGTATCTAAACCTGAAAATATTCCATTTTAAAGGGGCGCATACTGAAGTTTTGGCCGATGCGAAGGTAGACGATTTGCTGGATGATCCGTTGATTACTTTCCATACCCAGTCGACTGTCGACCTGGATGCACTGGCTAAAACCTTTCCATTGCAGGAAAGCGTGACAATCACGGGAAAACTGGATGCGGATATGGGAATGAAGTGCCGCCTTTCTACTTTGAAGAAGCAGGATATCGGGCGCATGAAGTTGGGAGGCAAACTTGAATTGAAAGATTTTGAATTGAAGGATACTGCTAAGGATTTCGATTTTCTAGGTAATGCTACTTTCCGTTTCCGTGATAATGAAACCTTGCAGGCGCAGATGGATGTCCGTAAACTGGTGTTGAGAAGCCGTTTTCTCTCTTCTGACATCGAACGGTTGGTTGCCAATGTTTCTTCGACTAATCCGCAGGATACCAACCGCATTGTCTCTTTGCAGTGCGATATGGAGGTCAGTAAGCTCCGTGCTTCGATGGGCGATTCTATAAAGTTATACAGTGCCCGTACAAAAGCACAAGCTGCACTGGGGCCTCAGGAGGTGGATGTAACGAAGCCGGCGATTGATTTTTCACTTCGTGCCGATTCGCTTTTCTTCAGTGCGGCAGGAACTCGCATGGCTATGAATGTGGCGGGCATCAAGATGAAGGCTGATAAGCTGAATGACTCCCTGTGGATGCCTAAAGGGATTGTTGGGTTCAATCGCTTACGTTTCCGTACGCCGGAATTCGGCTTGCCTATTCGCATGTCAAAAACAGCGGTGACGGTGGATGGCCCGAAGATTACTTTAAAGAATGCTTCTGTCCGTATCGGACGCTCCAATATGACGGCTACAGGCGATATGATGGGTGTTTACAGGGCAATGACGAAAGGAGAGAAGTTGACGGCACATTTGTCTCTTACGTCTGATCTGATCGATTGTAATCAGTTGATTAATTCTCTTTCTTTCCCCGAGGATACTACGGAAGTGCTTACCGACAGCGTACCTTCGGAGATGAAATTGTTTGTGATTCCCCGAAATATAGATTTTGAATTACAAACAGATCTGAAGAAGGTCATTTTTGAGAAAATGCTGTTTGAGAATGTACATGGAGCGGTAGATATTAAGAATCAGGCCATACATCTGGAAGATCTTTCAATACGTGCCCTCGATGCCGATATGAAGGCTGTGATGGTCTATAAGGCCGGTAGTCCCCGCGGCGGATATGCCGGTTTTGATTTTAAGATCCGAAACATCAATATTGCGAAGCTGGTCGACTTTGTTCCTGCACTCGATACGATAGTGCCTATGCTTCGTTCTTTCAAGGGCCGGGTTATGTTTGATGTTGCTGCCGATGCCCGTTTGGATTCGGCAATGAATATCCGTATCCCCACTCTGCGTTCGGCCATTCACATCAAAGGAGACAGCCTGGTCCTGATGGATGGTGAAACCTTTGCTGAGATCTCAAAGATGTTGATGTTTAAGAATAAAAAAGAGAATGTATTCGATAGTATCTCTGTCAATGTGACGGTACACGACGGTAATGTGACCGTCTATCCTTTCCTGGTAGAGATAGACCGTTATAAAGCTGCTGTTGGAGGTGAGCAAGGATTAGATATGAACTTTAACTATCACATCTCCATCTTGAAGTCTCCGTTGCCGTTTAAAGCGGGAGTGAATATTTCGGGCAATCTGGACAAAATGAAGTTCCGTATAGGTAAGGCCAAATATAAGGATGCGGTTACCCCTGCTGCGGTACATCGGGTGGATAGTACCCGCATGAATATGGGCAATGAGATTGTTAATCGTTTCCGACGAGTAGTATTGGGACGACAACCTCGATAAGCCCGGGAGGAATTCAAAGAAAAGCGCCGGTCCGAAGGATTTTCCTTCAGCGCCGGCGCTTCTTCGTTGTAAGATGTGAGGTTGGTGTTTATATTACGAATTATGCATCGATATTTGCATACGTTGCATTTTCTTCAATGAACTCGCGGCGTGGACCTACGTCTTCACCCATCAACATGGAGAAGATATAGTCGGCTTCTGCTGCGTTGTCGATATTAACCTGTTTCAGCATACGGTTTTCCGGATCCATAGTCGTTTCCCACAACTGCTGGGCATTCATCTCACCCAAACCTTTGTAGCGCTGTGTATGGATTGCATTTTCCGAACCGCCACCATAAGTGTCGATAAACTTCTGGCGTTGCGCATCTGTCCAGCAATACTCTTCTATTTTTCCTTTTTTGCAAAGGTAGAGCGGGGGAGTGGCAATGTACAGATAGCCATTCTGGATGATCTGTGGCATATAGCGGAAGAAAAAAGTCATGATCAGTGTGTCGATGTGTGATCCATCGACGTCGGCATCGGTCATGATAATGATTTTATGATAGCGCAGCTTATCAATATTGGCAGCTTTGCTGTCTTCTTCCGTTCCGATAGTGACACCCAGTGCCGTGTATATATTGCGTATTTCTTCGCTTTCAAGCGCTTTGTGATACATGGCTTTCTCTACGTTCAGAATCTTACCGCGTAGTGGAAGAATAGCCTGAAATGCACGGTTACGACCTTGCTTAGCTGTACCGCCGGCAGAGTCTCCCTCGACGAGGAATAACTCACACTTCTGCGGGTCTTTGTCCGAGCAGTCGGCCAGTTTACCCGGAAGACCGCCACCTGACATAGGAGATTTACGCTGTACCATCTCACGCGCTTTGCGGGCGGCGTGGCGTGCAGTAGCAGCCAAAATCACTTTGTCTACAATTGCTTTAGCCTCTTTCGGGTGTTCTTCCAGATAATAGTTTAGTACTTCGCCTACCGCCTGATCGACAGCACCCATTACTTCGTTGTTTCCCAACTTAGTTTTAGTCTGTCCTTCAAATTGGGGTTCAGCTACTTTTACAGAGATCACAGCTGTCAGACCTTCACGGAAGTCATCGCCGGAGATTTCTACTTTAACTTTCTCCAGCATTTTGCTGTCTTCTGCATATTTCTTCAGTGTACGGGTCAGGGCGCGGCGGAAACCTGCCAGATGCGTACCACCTTCTATAGTATTAATGTTATTGACGTACGAATGGATATTTTCTGAAAATCCGGTATTGTACATGATAGCCACCTCGATGGGGATGTTTTGTTTCTCTGTGTTTAGATAAATCACATCGTTAATCAAGTGTTCGCGTGACGATTCGATGAAACGTACAAATTCTCTTAAACCCTCTTCCGAATAGAAAGTTTCGTGTTTGAAACTGCCGTCCTCATTCACTACGCGACGATCTGTCAGCGAGATGCGCAGACCGGCATTCAGATAAGCCAATTCACGTAAACGTGAAGCCAGAATCTTATAATCATAAATGGTTTCGGTAAAGATACTGTCATCGGGCCAGAATTGCTGTTTGGTTCCTGTGTGGTCCGCTATTCCTACTTCTTTAACGGGATAAAGCGGTTTACCGATTTCATATTCCTGCTGATAGATTTTACCGTTGCGGAATACCTGGGTAGTCATGTGTGTAGACAATGCATTCACACAGGACATACCTACACCGTGAAGACCTCCGGATACTTTGTACGAACCTTTATCGAACTTACCTCCGGCATGCAGTACGGTCATGGCAACTTCGAGGGCAGATTTCTGCTCTTTTTCGTGGAAATCTACCGGAATACCACGTCCATTATCCTGTACGGTGATAGAGTTGTCTTCGTTGATAGTTACTTCGATATGGTCGCAATAACCGGCCAATGCTTCGTCGATAGAGTTGTCGACAATTTCATATACCAAGTGATGAAGTCCCTTTACGCTGATGTCACCAATGTACATCGCAGGGCGTTTTCTAACTGCTTCAAGTCCTTCCAATACTTGGATACTATCTGCTGAATAAGACCCGTTATTGGTGGGATTCTGTTCTTCGCTCATAATTTGATTCCTAATTATAATAACAGAGCAAATATAGTGAAAATATCTGAGTTAGAGAAGAATGAAGAGTGAAAAAAGAAGAATTAAAAATAAACCCGACCGGGTAATTGAAAGCATAAAAAGCCGAACTGAAAAGTCCGGCTTCTAATATTATATAGAGTCTGTTATATATCTTATTTCTTAAGCAAGCTTGTTGATGTAAATGGCCAACTTAGATTTCAGATTGTTAGCTTTATTCTTATGAATAACGTTTGTCTTAGCTAACTTGTCTACCATCTTAACGATGCCCGGATACATAGCAGTTGCTTCTGCTTTGTCAGTAGTTGAACGAAGTTTTCTAACAGCATTTCTCATGGTTTTACCATAATATCTGTTACGAAGTCTTCTAGTTTCTTCTTGTCTGATTCTCTTGATTGATGATTTATGATTTGCCATCTCGACTAATCTGTTTTAATTCGTTTATTTTTTTAATTGTAGCCCGTGGGGGAATCGAACCCCCCTTTCAAGAATGAAAATCTTGCGTCCTAACCGATAGACGAACGGGCCATCCTGTTTTGAGCATTTCTGCTCTTTTTGTTTCACTTTGCTTTCGTTCTGTATCGTTGTTTCCCGATTGCGAGTGCAAAGGTAGGGCTTTTTTTGAAACTACCAAACTATTCGCGGAAAAATTTTCTGATTATTTTTGATGGTTTTTCGTTTTTATTTAGGTTATGTGTTGATAATCAATTTCTTATTTGCTGTTTTATTTTCTGGCGAAAGAATGATTTTTTTTTGAGATAGTAGTATTCGATTGTCCATTTCCTCTTTTTTTGTAGCTTTGTTACCGGAAAGAAAAGTTAGAGCTATGTTGCAAAAAACGGTTGGAATCGTTCTTCATGTATTAAAGTATAACGATACATCGAATATCGTAGAGATGTATACTGAGTTGTCAGGGCGTGCGTCCTTTTTGGTCACCGTGCCTCGTTCTAAGAAGGCTACTGTCAAATCGGTGTTGTTTCAACCATTGGCTTTAATCGAATTTGAGGCAGATTACAGACCGAATACTTCACTTTTTAGAATTAAGGAGGCCAAATCTTTCAGTCCCTTTACTTCTATTCCCTATGATCCTTTTAAATCGGCTATCGCTCTTTTTCTCGCTGAATTTCTTTATCGTGCCATTCGTGAGGAGGCTGAGAACCGTCCGTTGTTTGCCTATTTACAACATTCTATATTATGGTTGGATACCTGTAAGATTAGTTTTGCTAATTTCCATCTGGTATTTCTGATGCGTCTTTCACGCTTTTTGGGGCTGTACCCCAACCTGGACGATTATCATGCGGGTGACTATTTTGATATGTTGAATGCCACTTTTACGTCCGTTCGTCCTCAACTGCATTCTTCTTATATACAGCCCGATGAAGCCGGACGGTTGTTGCAGTTGATGCGTATGAATTATGAAACCATGCATCTTTTTGGAATGAACCGCACAGAAAGAGCCCGTTGTCTGGCTATTATTAATGAATATTACCGGTTGCATCTTCCCGATTTTCCTATACTGAAATCACTGGATGTATTGAAGGAGCTGTTTGATTAGTGCTTCATGCATATTGGAGGGATATATATTATAGACAAGCCATAAACAAAATACCCCGGATGCGAGTCTGGCTTGCATCCGGGGGTAGAAAGTATTTCTGTTTTGAGACTTATCCCAATAACTCTTTTACTTTAGCTGAGATCGCGCGTCCTTCGGCCAATCCTGCCAGTTTTTTAGAAGCGACTCCCATTACTTTTCCCATGTCTTTGCCGCTGGTAGCACCTACTTCAGCAATAATTTCTTTCAGTGCGGCTTCCAATTCTTCGGCACTCATCTGCTTAGGCAGATAAGTTTCCATAACTTGCACCTGAGCCAATTCTGCATCAGCTAAGTCCTGACGACCTTGTCCTATATATATTTCTGCGGCATCCTTACCTTGTTTTACCAGTTTTTGCACGATTTTCAGTGCATCTGCATCTGTAAGGGTGTCATTAGCTCCCGGAGCTGTTTTAGCTTCCAAAAAGAACTTTTTTACATTTCTGAGAGTTTCGAGAGCTACTTTATCTTTCGCTTTCATTGCGTTTTTAATGTCTTCGCTGACTCTTTCGAATAAATCCATGATGTTATTATGATTTAACGATTTACGGTTTACAATTGGTAAATCCGGGTTAATGATTCGATATTTTACTTTAATTAAAATGTGATAACTCCACTGTCATCTATAGCCTCTTCTGTTGCTATCTCTTCTTCCAGTGCGGCTTTTGCTTTGATTTTACCCAAAGTTGTTTTGTCGCGTAAGTAAGTAGGAGAGTCCTCTACCATGGCGATGATGTCATCGTTATCCAGGTCTTCTGCATTGAAGAGATAGATATGCCGGCGTTTACGCAGATTGCGTGTTCCGATTCCACTGGCACTTTCACCGTATGCTTTGCGGATGCGCTCTTTGTTCTTCTCCTTCTCTTCTTCCAGTTGCAACTGTCGCTCTTCTTCTTCCTGACTGCGTTTTTCGTGCAGGTCGTCCATGCCCGGTACGTCTTCTACACCGAAACCGGTAGCCAATACGGTGATCTTTACTTTCGTATCCAGTGAGTTGTCCATAGCTACACCCCAGATCACTTCCACACCTTCGCGGAATTTGCTCATGAACTCGTGTACTTCGTTCATTTCTTCCATCATCAATTCGGAAGCAGGACAGAAGGAGACGTTCAGCATTACCTTCTTGGCGTTGAAAATATCATTATTATTGAGCAGAGGTGAATGCAGTGCATCGTCTATTGCTTTGGTCACACGGTTTTCTCCTTCGCCGAATCCGGTACTCATGATGGCTACACCGCCGTCCTTGAGAATCGTTTTCACATCTGCAAAGTCCAGGTTGACCGTACCTCGCATGGTGATAATTTCGGCTATGCTCTTGGCTGCGATTGATAGCGTATCATCTGCCTTGCCGAATGCATTCATAAAAGTCAGGTCGGAGTAGATTTCACGCAGGCGTTCGTTGTTGATCACCAGCAAAGCATCTACATGTTGTGCGATGCGTTCTACACCGTCCAGAGCCTGAATAATTTTCTTTTCGCCTTCAAAAATGAAAGGGATGGTAACGATTCCGACAGTCAGGATGTCCATCTCTTTAGCGATACGGGCGATGACGGGAGCGGCTCCGGTTCCGGTTCCTCCACCCATTCCGGCAGTGATAAACACCATTTTGGTACCATCGTTCAGCAGAGTTTTGATGTCTTCGATGCTCTCTTCGGCAGCATCACGTGCACGCTCCGGACGGTTTCCGGCACCGAGTCCTTGTGTGATGGAACGTCCCAGTTGCAGTTTGACCGGTACGGGAGACTCAGCCAATGCTTGGTTGTCGGTATTGCAGAGAACGAATGTTACGTCGTGTATGCCTTCCCGGTACATGTGGTTGACGGCGTTACCTCCACCACCTCCTACACCAATCACTTTGATGATTTTCGGTGAATCTGTAGGGAAATCGAATTGTACTATCTCGTCCATATTATATTGTATTATGAATTATCACTTTATTTCATATCTTCGTCAGAGAAAATTTCATTAGAGAGTTTGTCGAAAGTCGATTTAAACCAGTTAGGTTTATTTCTTCTCTCTTCTTCCCTTCTTTTCTTCTCTTCCAGCTTGCGTTGCTTTTCTTCTTCTTTCCGCTTTTTCTCTTCTTCTTCTTTCTTCTTCTTGGCAGCGCGGGCAGCGGCTTCCTGTTCCTTCAGACTTTCGTCTTCTTCAAACATGTTCACCGGTTCGGGCTGGGGCTGAGGTTGTATATGCGGCTGTGGAGCGGGTGTTTCCAATAAACAACAGTTTTCGTTGCCCGCAATAAGCAGTCCGAATAAGGTGTTTTGTGTACCGTCTTTCTTCACAACGTCTTCGTCTGCATGGATGGTATTGCGTACGAAACGTGCGTTTCTCACCTTCTCTATTTTACTCCGTTTGCGTAGAACCTCGTCCAGGTCTTTCAGGTTGGCGGCCCCTCCGGTGATGATGAGTCCGGCCAGAAGTTTGTCGTCATATCCCGAAAGTTGAATCTGATTCCATACGTTCGCGATAATCTCTTCGGTACGTGCCTCGATGATATTATTCAGTTTACCTAACTCTATCGTTCTATTTCCGTCTTCCAATTGGCAAGTAGCAGGTTCTTCGCCTTCTTCCTCTTCGTAGAAAGCATTGCCATATCTGATTTTCAAACGTTCGGCCTCTTCTTCTTCCATCTGAAGAGAGACGAGGTCATGGGTAATACTGTTTCCTCCTAGCGGCAGCACAGTGAGGAAGCGGAGGATATTATTCTTATAAATGGAAATGGTAGATGTGTCGGCACCAAAGTCGATCAGTGCGCAGCCGGAGCGTCTTTCACTTTCCGTCAGTACTGCATCGGCAGTAACCAGAGGTGAGATCAATAGGTCTGCTATTTCTATTTTAGCCTGTTCGAAGCAGCGTTCCAGATTTTTCTTGAGCGAAGCACGTGCTACAATATTCAGAAAACGCCCTTCAATGTGGCTTCCGGCTACACCGACAGGGTCGGCTTGAAGATTGTTTCCTATTTTGTATTCTTGTGGAGCAACGTCCAGTATATCCATATCGATCAGTGGTATCTCGAGGTTCTCATCACAGATTGAGTCGACCAGTTCCTGAGAAATAATAGTTTCTTCTTCAAGATCGCGACTTACCACATTGCGCACCGTACGGAGCGATTGTCCGCCGATACCCACATAGATCTTGGCAATTGAGTTATTGAGAGCCCCCTCCAGTTTATTGATGATTGAAGTCAGGCTTTGTGCCGTTTTATCCAGATTATAGATCACTCCTTTCCGGATGAAAGAAGACGAATCCTCCCTGGCATAAGCTAATACCTGTATACTTCCATCACTATTCTTCTTTCCGGCTATACCGGCTATCTTCGATGAACCCAGTTCAATAGCGGCGATAAAATCTGTTGTTGCCATATAAAATCCTATTTTATTCCCTTTCGTATTATAGACTTATCTCTTTAACACAAAGGTACGTTTAGCTGTTTACAAATTATTGTTTCTTTTTTGTGCAGATAATCTGATTTCCAAATTCCAGGCTGATACGCGAATATTTATTCCATCCCACCTGGTTGAGCCCTTTTTCGTAAAAGGTCTTCAAGCGTTTCAGTTTATCCTCAAAATGTTCCAGTTTACCCAAATAGATAATATGATTGCCTACCCGGGGAACCAATTCGATTTCTTTTCCGGGCAGCACGTTAATCTGTACAATCTGGGCTTCCCAGAACGGATTGTTTTGCAAAAATACACCAAACTTATATAAATCCTTCATTGCAAACGACTTTTCTACATTTCCGGTGACAATTGCCCGGTGTGCTACGCATTTTGCATCGGGCGGCATCATTTTTCCTTTGTTATCCAAATAGTAGTTTTCACCGTTGCTGCTCATGATGTGGAGAATCGGTACGCGTTGGGTTACTTCCACGCAAATTTTGCCGTTTGGCGTTTTATAGCATTGAGCTTCATTGATGAGTGGATGTTTATCCAACTCTTTTTCCAATGTTTTGGTGTGTACCCGGTCCATTTTCTTTCCAACGGGATAAATGCCTTTCTTCTGCAGGATGGCAGCCACCTCGTTCTTGGTAACGAAACCGGCATTGAGTGTATCCTTGATCACTAATTCCATGTCACGGCATACCTGATGGGCAGGTTTGTCGTTGAACACTGTCACAGCTGCTATAAGGTAGGCTATGAGAAGTAACATGACGATGGTCAGAAGAATTCTTTTTATCATAAGGAAATTTATTGTTTTGACGATTTACAAATTAATTGTCCGAAGGAACCATTCTTCGGGACAATAAGTCACAAATACCCGGAACATAGTTGTCTATGTCTCCTGCTCCCAATGTAATTAATACTTCGATATGTTTTGCTTTCAGTACATCGAGTATTTCTTCTTTCTTGCACATGCTTTTTTCAATACCCGGACGTAGGTTGTCATATATCAGCCGGCTGCTTACTCCCGGAATAGGTTGCTCGCGCGCCGGATAGATATCTACCAGTATCACTTCATCGAGTAAAGACAGACTGTCGGCAAAATCTTTGTAGAAGTCGCGGGTACGGGTATAGAGGTGTGGCTGAAAAACCGCAGTGATCTTTTTGTCCCGGTACAACTCACGCATGGACATCACGCTTTGTTTAATCTCGGATGGATGATGTGCGTAGTCACTCAGGAATACAATCCGGTTATTCTTGATTTTAAAGTCGAACCGGCGGTCCACACCCCGGAAACTGGCCATTCCCTGTTTGATCTCTTCAGGTGTGACTCCGTTAAGGTGGGCAAGTGCCATCGCAGCGACACCATTCTCTATATTTATACTTACCGGTACTCCTAGCTGAATGTTGTCGATACGAATGTCAGGCCCTACGAAGTCAATGAAGATTTCTCCGTTTCCGATGCGAATGTTCTCAGCATGAAAGTCTCCCTCGTCACGTGAGTAAGTATACATCTTCACTCCCTCTTTCACTTTCGGCTGTAGGGAAATGCCTTTGCGGATAATCAGTGCTCCTCCGGGCTGAATCAGTGTGGTGTAGTGTTCAAAGCTTTCCAGATAAGCCTGTTCGGTGCCATAAATATCCAGATGATCCGGATCGGTTGCGGTAATGACAGACATATAAGGAGACAACCAATGGAATGAACGGTCAAATTCGTCTGCTTCAATCACCGTATAAGGGCTGGTTGAAGAGAGTAGTAGATTCGTTCCGTAATTTTTGGAAATACCTCCCAGAAAAGCAGTACAACCTACATGTGACTGATGAAACAAGTGGGCCGTCATCGTTGAGGTAGTGGTTTTACCATGTGTGCCGGCTACACAAAGTCCTTTGCTGGAACGGGTAATGGTGCCCAGTACTTGTGCACGTTTCTGTATTTCGAATCCATTATCACGGAAGTAAGTTAATTCGGCATGTTCCTGAGGTACGGCAGGGGTCAGGACTACCAATGTGGTAGCTTTGTCTTTGCAAGCCTCCGGTATGAGATCGATATTCTCTTCGTAATGGATCTGTGCTCCTTCTTCTATAAGATGTTGAGTCAGTTCACTGGGAGTACGGTCATAGCCTGCCACTACTTTTCCTTTAGAAAGAAAATAGCGGACGAGGGCACTCATTCCGATACCGCCTGCCCCGACAAAATATACAGATTGAATCGTTTCTATATTCATGATTGTTGCGCTAATTTTATAACTTCTTTTGCAATAACGACAGCAGAATCCGGTAAAGCCAGATGTGCAATGTTTTCACTGAGTTCGCTCAGCTTCTCGGCATTGGCGATCGTTTCCAGTGCTACCGGTAATAGTTTGTTTTCTGCTTCCGCATCCTTTACGTAGATGGCTGCTTGTTTATTCACCAAAGCCAAAGCATTTTTGGTTTGATGGTCTTCTGCCACATTAGGAGACGGAACCAGGATAACGGGCTTATTCAGCAGGCAGAACTCGGAAATAGACCCTGCACCGGCACGTGAAATAACCAGGTCGGCAGCAGCATAAGCGGCAGCCATATCTTTGATAAAGTCCGTTACAAACAGATTGGGTATCTCTCCCGCTGCTTTTACAGCTTCTGTCACTTGTTGATGATAAATCTTTCCCGTTTGCCAGATGAACTGCACGTCTGTAGTCCGGCGAATCAGTTGCAATCCCGCAATCAATGTGTTATTGATGGTGCGTGCCCCCAGGCTTCCACCCAAAATCAGAATGGTCTTCTTTTCCGGATTCAGCCCGAAAGAACGAATAGCCTGTTCACGTTCCGGTTTTTCCGCCAGCAGATTCTGACGTACCGGGTTACCTGTCATAATGATTTTATTGGCAGGAAAGAATTTCTCCATTCCGTCATACGCCACACAAATTCTTCGTGCTTTCTGTGCCAATAGTTTATTGGTTACTCCGGCGTATGAATTCTGCTCTTGTATTAAAGTAGGTACTCCCATCATTCCCGCCATTTTTAAAGTAGGACCGCTTGCATATCCGCCTACTCCTACTGCTACCTGAGGACGGAATTGCCGGATAATGTTTCGTGCTTTCCATTGGCTGCGTACCAATTTTAATAATACGGCGACATTTTTCCACAGATGTTTACGATCGAATCCTGCTACAGGCAATCCGATAATCTGATAGCCTGCATCCGGTACTCGTTGCATTTCCATTCTGCCTTCGGCTCCTACAAACAGGATTTGTGCATCGGGACGTAACTCTTTTATGGCGTTTGCAATGGATACGGCCGGAAAGATATGCCCTCCGGTACCACCACCGCTGATGATGACTCTTAAGGCATCACCCTGTCCTTCTTTATTATTTTCTTTATTCATATTACTCTTCAAATTTAGCATCACTGTTTAAAACCTCTGCTGTAGGTTCGGCCGCAGTCTGTGCCTCGCTTGCAATCGTCTCATTTCCTTCACTCTGGGTGAGCAGAGGAGCAGGATTTTCTTTTTTCTCTTCCAGATAAGCGGTATAGCGGCTGACACTCAGTATCATGCCAATGTAGGCACAGTTGATCAGTGTACTTGTACCTCCTTTACTGATTAGCGGTAAAGGTTGTCCTGTTACAGGAAATAGTCCGACGGCTACCATCATGTTCAATATGGCTTGTGATACCAACATCAAGGCAATACCCATGACGAGGAATGCCGGGAATGTACGTTCGCACTTTTGGGCGATTCGGCCTGTCCGGACCAATAGCCAGATGTAGAGTATGACTACAAAGGCGCCTCCTACCAGCCCCAACTCTTCAATGATAATGGCAAAGATGAAATCGGAGAATGCCTGGCTCAGGAAGTCACGCTGAATGGAATTTCCCGGTGCCTTACCTATCACGTTACTGGTAGCGATGGCAATGCGTGCATGAGCTATCTGGGCATCTTTGTCAATATCGAATTTGGCTGCCGGAACTTCTTCTTTCTCCGTAAAGTTGGTAATACGACTTTTCCAAGTGTCAAACCGGTGGAGGAACGGGATATCGGTATCCTTCGGTATGGCCAGCAAAAATACTGCTCCCAGACAGCCAACCAATGCCAGACCGCCCAATAACATGGCTAACTTCTTGAATGCAACACGTCCGATGAACATCATCAATACTACTACTCCGAACAACAGCATAGCTGTCGAAAGGTTTTCAGGAGCGATAAGCATACATACCAGTCCGGTCAGTATCATGATATACTTAAAAGCTTTCGGATTGGCCCCTTCATCATCCTGCTTTTTGGATAGAATGAAAGAAACCGCGATGATTACTGCCATCTTGGCCAGTTCTGAAGGCTGGAACTGTAACCCCATAAAACTCATCCAGCGGGCGGCTCCGTTCACACGGTCACCTGTGATGACTCCCATCAAAGTTACGAAAGCCAGCAATACTACCGAAATAGGGTAGAGGAAAACCGGAAACACCTGAAACCACTTATAAGGGATGTTGTGCATCAGGACCACTACGACCGCACCTACCATCAGGATGATGGAATGTTGTGTGATGGGTCCCCAGTGGTCGCCACTTTTATAAGTCAGCGTACTGGCAGCACTAAACACCTCTATGATAGAGATGAGGCAGAGGCAAAGGAAAATAATCCAGATTACCTTATCACCTTTGAATATGTTCTTTAATAGATCCACTGCTTTAAGTTTTTAGCTCTTCGGAGCCTGAACCTTTTATGGCTCAGGACTCTGATTTTTATAATTCTCTTACATACTTCTTAAACTGTTCGCCACGGTCTTCATAGCTTTTGAAAAGGTCAAAGGAGGCGCAACATGGACTCAACAATACTGTTTCGCCCTTTTTCGCCAGCTTGTAAGCCGCTTCTACGGCATCCTTCATGCCGGTCTGTACTTCGGCTACAGGGAGTCCGAGACGGTCGAAAAACTCATGAAGCTTTTCGTTGTGCAATCCCAGGTAGACCAGTGCCGAGCATTTTTCCCGTACCAGTTCTTCTATTTCCGTATAATCGTTTCCCTTGTCTTTTCCTCCGAGAATCAATACCGTTTTAGTAGTCATACTCTGCAAGGCATACCAGCAAGAGTTTACATTGGTTGCTTTGGAGTCATTGATAAAATCAATGCCACGTACGCGTGCCACCTTCTCCAGGCGGTGTTCTACCCCCTGAAAGTCACTGAGCGCTTTCCTTATATCTTCTTTGGTGATACCGGCAAGGTTGGCGGAGATACCGGCGGCTAAAGAGTTATAAAGATTGTGTTGGCCGGTCAGGGCCAACTGTTCCTGTTCCATATTGAAAGCGATCGGTTCGGTAATTACTACTTCATGGTCTTCCACATAGGCGATAGATCCTTCTTCTTTGATTGCCGAGAATGGATACAGGTGGGCACGAATGCCATGTTTGTCCAGTTCACGTTTGATGATAGGGTCATCGTTCCAGAAGATAAACGCGTCTTCCGAAGTCTGATTCTGCGTAATACGAAACTTTGCATTAATATAGTTCTGCATACAATGGTCGTACCGGTCCAGATGGTCCGGCGTAATGTTCATCAATACAGCGATATCGGCACGGAAGTTATACATGTTATCCAACTGGAATGAACTCAATTCGATTACATAATAATCATGTTTCTCTTCGGCCACTTGCAATGCCAGGCTTTTACCGATGTTTCCGGCAAGTCCCACATTTAGTCCTGCGCTTTTAAAAATGTGATAGATAAGCGAGGTTGTGGTCGTCTTTCCGTTCGAGCCGGTGATACAGATCATTTTGGCATCGGTGTATCTGCCGGCAAATTCTATTTCCGAGATGATAGGTGTGCCCTGTTCTCTCAATCTCAGAATCAGTGGGGCGTCATTAGGAATTCCGGGGCTTTTCACAACTTCGTCAGCACTCAAAATCTGTTCTTCTGTGTGTCGGCCTTCTTCCCAGGCAATGCCATGGCCGTCAAGGAGAGTTTTATACTTATCCTTGATAGCAGACATATCCGATACGAAAGTATCGAATCCTTTTACTTTGGCCAGAACGGCTGCTCCCGCACCGCTTTCACCGGCTCCTAATACTACAATTCTTTTCATGATTTTTAGGTTTCGATTTATCAACCGGAATTTGTCGATCCGTCGATAGATCTTTTTCTTTATGCTACAAGTTTTAGGTTCATACTTTGTGATTAGCGGCAGGCACTTGTAGCTCATAGCCTGTTGCTCGTCACTTCTGTTATCTAATCTTCAGTGTTATAATTGTAATAGCTGCCAGCACGATGGTTACAATCCAGAAGCGGACTGTGATTTTTGATTCGTGGAACAACTGATCGGGCTTCGTAAACTTTACGCTGCATCCCGGCTCTACCAGACTCATCGAAGTACGGAAATGGTCGTGTATCGGGGCCCGCTTAAAGAGGCGTTGTTTTATACCCTTTCTTTTTCCGGCTTTATAATAGAAGCGCTGCAGAAGTACTGAAAGGTTTTCAACCAGAAATATACCGCAGAGAATCGGGATTAGCAATTCTTTGTGAATAATAATGGCAAATACCGCAATGATACCTCCAATGGTCAGACTGCCTGTATCCCCCATGAATACCTGGGCCGGATAGGCATTGTACCATAAGAAACCGATCAATGCTCCGATAAAGGCGCATATAAAGATTACCAGTTCCTCACTTCCGGGAATATACATGATATTCAGGTAACCCGCAAACTCGATGTGGCTCGATACATAAGCCAATATGCCCAGCGTTAGTCCGATGATGGCGGAATTGCCTGCTGCCATACCATCCATACCATCATTCAGGTTGGCTCCGTTTGACACGGCTGTCACGACAAAGATGGTGATAATGACAAACAAAATCCATCCGGCTGTTTGAGCGTGTTCTCCCATAAAGCCTACAAGGTCGGCATAGTCCAGGTTGTTGCTTTTGAAAAAAGGAATCGTGGTCTGGGTAGATTTCAGATCGTGAGTGCCATGTATTACTTCGATTTCGTTTTCCGATTTCTGAACTTCTATGTTTTCACGAATCACTACGTCCGGACTCAGATATAGAGTCAGTCCGACAATTAAGCCGAGACCCACCTGACCGATAATTTTGAATTTACCGTGAAGCCCTTCTTTATCCTTTTTGAATATCTTTATATAATCGTCTGCAAATCCTAAAGATCCCAGCCAGACGGTGGTGATCAGCATCAGTATCATATAGATATTATGCAGTTTCCCCAATAACAGACAGGGGATCAGGATTGCTACGATAATGATGACACCCCCCATGCTGGGCACTCCTACTTTATTGACGCCGAACGGATCGATTTTGGCGTCACGCTGCGTCTCGGTGATCTGTTTCCGTTTCAGCAGATTGATGAACTTATCTCCCCAGATACTGGAAATAAGCAGTGCCAGGATGATAGCCATCAATGCACGGAACGAGGTGTACCCAAACATTCCGGCACCCGGAAAGTTGAGTTTGTGTAGCCATTCAAACAGATAGTATAACATAACTTTATTTACGGTTAGACGATTTACGCTTTTCGATTGAATAACATCCGGTGCTTATAAGCGGGGGTGTTTCAATCAGATCTGCTTAAACAGTCAATGAAAAAATCTCTTTTAAAACTTCTTTATCATCAAAGTGATGCTTCACTCCTTTGATGTCCTGATAATTCTCGTGTCCTTTTCCGGCAACCAGAATTACATCTCCTTTTTCTGCAAGCATACAAGCCGTGCGGATAGCTTCTTTACGGTCTGCGATGCTTAGCGTTTTTTTCTTATCCTCAGTATCCAGGCCTGCCAGCATGTCGTTGATGATATCCTGCGGCTCTTCGAAACGGGGATTATCCGAAGTTATGATGACTCGGTCGCTTGCCCGGGCTGCTTCTTTTGCCATGATAGGGCGTTTCCCTTTATCGCGGTTACCGCCTGCACCTACTACGGTAATTACCTTGCCTTTTCCTTCGAGTACTCCATGTATGGCGTTCAAGACGTTGACCAGGGCATCCGGTGTGTGTGCATAGTCTACAATGGCTGTATATCCTTGTGGAGAACGGATGGCATCGAAGCGTCCGGCAACCGGATGCAGCGTACTGAGAGCAACCAGCACGTCCTCTTCTTTCTTGCCCAGCAATACGGCAGCACCAAATACAGCCAGTAAGTTTGATGCATTAAATTTTCCGATAAACTGAACTGCGAGTTCATGGTTGTTAAAGTCGAGAAGCATCCCCTCGAAATGAGATTCCAGTACTCTTCCTTTGAAGTCGCTCAGACTGCGGAGAGAGTAAGTATATACTTTCGACTTGGTGTTCTGTGTCATCACCAGTCCGTTTTTATCGTCCAGGTTGGTCAGACTGAACGAGTTCTTAGGCATATCGTCGAAGAACTTCTTCTTTGCTTTCAGGTAGTTCTCTACTGTTTTATGATAGTCCAGATGATCGCGTGTCAGGTTGGTGAAGATGCCGCCGGCAAATCTCAGTCCGCTGATTCTTTTTTGTGCGATGGAGTGTGAACTGACCTCCATGAAAACATATTTGCAACCTTCGTCCGCCATGCGTCCCAATAAACGATTCAATGTGATCGGGTCGGGAGTGGTATGTTCGGTAGGGATGGCTTCATCATCTATATAATTGCATACCGTGGAGATTAATCCCACTTTATAGCCGAAGTATCGGAACGTATTATATAATAAGGTGGCAATCGTTGTCTTTCCGTTTGTTCCGGTAACGCCTACCAGTTCCAATTTTGAGCTCGGATTTCCGTAGAAAGTCGTAGCTGCTTTTCCTACGGCATCTTCGCTGTCGGCAACCTGAATGTAGGTAACTCCTTCTGCAAGTTCTGCAGGTAACTCTTCACAAAGAATGGCCGTGGCACCTTTTTCAACCGCTGCCGGAATGTAGGCATGTCCGTCGGTCTGTGTGCCGTGCATGGCCATAAACAGATGGCCGGACTCTACCTGTCTGGAGTCGATGTCAACCCCGGTTATCTCGATATCCTGATTTCCGGTAATTTTCACCGGTTGGATAGATGTTAGAATCTCTTTTAGTTTCATACCTTAATCTATAATAATCAATTCAGATGGATACTGATGGTTTGTCCCTTCTTGATGGTAGTTCCCTGGGGCAACGACTGGCTCTTTACTTTGCCGACTCCCGACAGGGTTACTTTCAATCCTTTACTTTCCAGCAGGTATACAGCGTCTTTGGCACCCATACCTATTACGCTGGGCACAAAGTTGCGTAATTGTTCTTTTCCCTGCAGGATTACTGCTTTGGGGGCTGCCTGTGCATGTCCCCACACCTCTTTGTTCTTTTTAGCCTTAAATTCAGCCTGTGTCTGGATATTTAGGCCTTCCAATACTTGCCTTGCTTCTATCATTTCGCCTGCTTTTACATCGGGAATCACTACTGTATTGGTATCGATTGCATTCCTGATGTCCAAGCGTAAATCTTTGGCATACACTCTTTCGGCTATTTTGCTGAATACGCTACCTGCCATTAAACCTCCCGAAGCGGGAAGTCCCGGTTTCTGTATAGAAACGATGCAGCTGTATTTCGGAGCTTCCGAAGGGAAATATCCGCAGAAGCTGACCAGATAGTTCACCCGTCCCGATTTATATCCGGCGGCACCTTGTGAGATCTGTGCCGTACCAGTTTTACCCGAAACGGCAAATTGCTTGGAACCTGCCGGAGCAGCCAGACCTTCGTGTACCACCTTATAGAGAATTTCCTGAATCTGCTTCAAGGTCCGCTCCGAACAGATTTTCGGATTGATGATTTCCGTAGGATACTCTTTCACTATTTCTCCGTTCTTAATGGCTGCTTTCACAAACTTCGGCCGTACCATAACTCCGTTGTTGGCAATGGCGTTATAGAATGTCAGTATATTCATGGGAGGTACCTGAGTTTCATAGCCGATACTCATCCATGGCAGAGTGGTCTTTGCAAAATAGCGCTCTTTAGGACCTTTTATGTTGGGTTTGCCTTCTCCTGCTATTTGCAGTTGGAGGGGCTGGTCGATACTCATTCGTTTCAGTCCGTCGACAAACTTTTGCGGATTACTTCCATAATATTTTTCGATAATGCTCGAAGTTCCTATATTGGAAGATACTTCCAGAATTTGCGTAACCGTCAGGTAGCCATATCCTCCTTTATACCAGTTCCAGTCTTTCATGGGCCGACCGTGCATCATCTTGATACCGTTTCCCGTATCTATACCGTCTTCCGGAGTGATCTTGCCATCTTCAAGGGCCACCATGATAGAAGCTGTTTTAAATGTTGATCCCGGCTCGAGCATATCGCTGATAGCGTTATTCCTCATTTCGTAATAATTGCCATCTCCGGCTTTCGTCATGTTGACAATGGCTTTTACTTCGCCGGTTGCCACTTCCATCAATACGGCCACACCTACGCTGGCATTCAGCTCTTTTAGTTTATCGGTCAATGCCTTCTCGCAGATATCCTGCATGCCTACGTCGATGGTAGAAAGCAGGTCACAACCGTCTACCGGAGGAATATCCACAATGTTCAGGTATTTATTCATCACCTTTTGCCGGTGAGTAATTCCGTCATGTCCTTTGAGGATAGAATCAAAAGCCAACTCGATACCATTTTTAGCTCCCTGGGCCGTATCGGCATATAAGTCACCCAACGTACGGGCGGCAAGTGAACCAAAAGGTTTCTTTCTTTGGTTATAAGCCAATTCATGGAATCCGCCTTTGTATTTGTTGAGGTTAAACACCGGAAGGCGTTTAGCTTCTTTATATTGAATATATGAAATACGCTTCGGATAAATCAGATAGTTACGGCTTCCCTGTTTGCGCCCTTTCTTAAGGTGAGTCTTAAATTCCGAAGCGCTTTTATCAGGGAATATTTTATGAAGTCCTTCGCATATCTCGTCCAGATGATTCATCAGCATGGTGTCTTTTTTTTTACTCCACCGGCTTTGAAGTCCATATATATACGGTATTCCGGCAGCGAACTGGCCATCAGTTTGCCGTCGGACGAAATGATGTTTCCGCGGTTGGGTTTCACCGTTACATTCTCCTTGACGAAACGGTCGGCCACATCCTGCCAGTATTGTCGTTCGGCAAACATCGTGATGCCTGCTTTGACAACAATGGCTACTCCTATCAGTCCCATCAACAGGATGACGAAGAAGTAGCGGGTCATTATATTTTTCTTGTTTACAGCCATCTTCTATTTCGTACTGATTAAATAAGGTGGATGGGTTGATGTCTGCAAGTCACTTTCTTTGGTCGATATATAATCCTCTATCCGCGACTGACGGCTTTTTTCCATCAATTCCGAACTTCGTGTCAGTGCATCATATTTTATGTCGATCAGTTCTTTTTTCAACTTATCTATTTCGATTTGCTGTTGCTGGCTTGCGTAGCGATTATGAATGTAGAAAATGATGAGCACCATAATCAGTACCAGCAATTTAGTCTGGCGGCGAAAAAAGTCGGTAGCCAGAATATCACCTCCCAGAATACTTTTCAGGGAGTTGCTTTTCTTCTTTTTTGCTTCTTTATCTTCCATTTCACTTCTCTTGTTTCACTCTGTTCCCTTACTTCTTCTCGGCTATTCTCAACTTGGCACTGCGCGACCGGGGATTGCGTGTTATCTCATCCTCGTCGGGTACGATCACTTTATTGTTTACCAGGCGGAAAGGTGTCTGTAAATTGCCGAAAAAGTCCTGTGTGGTCTTGCCTTCTACATTGCCGGTTTTCATGATGTTTTTCACCATGCGGTCTTCCAGTGAGTGGTAAGTGATTACCACCAGTCGTCCTCCGGGCTTTAATGCTTCTGTCGCGGCCATCAGCATCTCTTTCAGGGCTTCCATCTCCTGGTTCACTTCAATGCGGAGTGCCTGAAAAATTTTAGCTAACTCTTTTTTCTCTCTTTCGCGGCCGAAGAGAGGCTTTATGATTTCAAGAAACTCACCGATCGTTTCTATTTTCTGTCCGGTGCGTGCCTTCACAATGACAGATGCCAGTTTGCGGCTGTTCTTCAGTTCGCCATACAAGTAGAAAATGTCGGCAAGGCGTTCCTCCTCATATGTATTTACCACATCGGCAGCCGTAATGCCTGCACGTTTGTTCATGCGCATGTCCAGTTTCCCGTCAAAGCGGAAAGAGAATCCCCGTTCGCTGTCGTCAAAGTGGTGGGAAGAGACGCCGAGATCAGCCAATATAGCGTCTACCTCTCCGATATCGTGATAACGTAGAAAATTGTGCAGGTAACGAAAGTTGCTTCGTACAAAAGTAAAATGCGGATCATTTACAATGTTGCGCTCGGCATCTTCGTCCTGGTCGAATCCTAGCAGGCGTCCTCCGTCTCCGAGCCGTGAAAGTATCTCGCGGGAATGTCCGCCACCGCCAAAGGTGACATCTACGTAAGTCCCGTCGGGAGATATGTTCATGGCATCTACACTTTCTTTTAGCAGTACCGGTACGTGATATGTTGTTTCTTCTTCTTTCATTTTAGCTCGTTGTTCGTTGTTCTCCGTTCTTCTTTCATAATCTCTTCCAGGGCTGCTCCGAATGCTTTGGGTTCCATAAAGAGTTTTTCCGCACGTTCTTTCGCCCAGATTTCTATCTTATTGTCTACCCCGATAAAGCGTACGTCGCTTTGTATACCGGTGATTTGCAGATAGCGTTTCGGTATCAGTATACGTCCGTTGCCGTCCATCGTGATGATTTCGACGTCACTGACGAACTGGCGGAAGATAAGTTGGTGGTTGGCGTTCCATTTATTCAGTCGCTGCCGAAGTTCGTCCAGTTCTTCATTCCAGACCTCTTCCGGATAGAGCACCAGGCAGTCTTGAAATACGTCTTTGCGCATGATGAGCTTGTCTTCAGAGCCGGACTGTAGTTGCCGTCTGAATTGGGCGGGGATAAAAACTCTTCCTTTCGCGTCCGCCTTTGCTTCAATATTGCCTAAAAAACGTATCATTTCACCTTATTATAATAAGCGACCGTAAAAGTAGGTATTTCCCCACAATTCCCCACAATTTTCCACCAAAAACTTTTTGAGAAGTTTTCAACCGATTGTTAATTGCTTATTCGTCTGATAATGAAGAATCTTCAGAGATGCTTTGCTGGTGGGGGATAACATCGGTTGTCTCCTTGTCGGAACCGTTTTGTGACTTTGCAGACTTGCGTCCGTATTTAAGTTGCAGGCTGACAAAATCGGTTTTCCGCACATTGTTCAGGAAAGCGGGTGCGGCCTTAAAGCAAATACGGGATACCCATACTTTGTTGGCGGTGCATTCTTCCGGTTTGTCCACTGCTTCACTGGTGATACTGGGGTAGAAATTGCCCAATCCATCGATGGAAACAGTACGCCCTTCCTTCAGGTGAGCGGCAATAATATCCGATAATTGAGTAAGTGCAGAGAGTACGTCTCCGTTTTGAAGAGAGCTTCTTTCTGCGAGTTGATTAGCAATTTGTACACTGTTTACGGGTTTTTTCTGTAAAGCGCGTGTAGTGGCATAATATCGTTCTTTGGCGATACCTTTGCTCTTGTCTACTTTCTTGGTAACTGCGTAATTGATGGACATTAGTATTTTAGGTTTTTAATATGAATACATTTCCTTTTTGCCTCTTATTATATAGGTATATAACATCTATAAGTTATATCTGAAAACATCCGGATGTTTTAATAGATAACATCCGGATGTTCTGATATAAAACATCCGGGTGTTTTGATATATAACATCCGGATGTTTTAATACCTTAATTTTAGACAAAGGTATGTGAAATAATGGAGATATACAAGGAAGGTGTAGGTTTAATTAGTTGAAGTGTTAGGTTTAATGATTCGTTTTGCTTATTTGGCAGGACTTATATTCAGTAAGCACGTTGATGCAGATGTTCGATGTTATATTGTCTCCGGATTCTCCTGTGAAAGAAAAATATAGAGCAGGGTTTGATTCTTTGAGAGAGGTCATTAATCAAGATAGTAATCCTGTGTTATTGAAGTATCGTTTAAAAAATGCCGGATAATAAAAAGAGCAGAAAGGGAATCACTCTCTTTCTGCTCCTTGATACACAACTAAAAATCTGCACTAAAATGATTTATAGAAATCGACAATGCATGTGGCCTATTGTCTAAAGTCTTTCAGTTCTTCCTGTAAACGCTGGCGGGTGAAAAAGATACGGCTCTTTACTGTCCCGAGCGGCAAGTCCAGTTTCTCAGCTATTTCACGGTATTTGAATCCGGAAACGTGCATAGAGAAAGGCACTTTATATTCTTTGGGTAATGAATTGACGATGCGGTGCATCTCTTTTAAGTCGTAACGACTTTCGGTACTGTCGAGTCCTGATTCTTGCGGAAGACTCAGATGATAAAGATTATCGGTCTGATCTACAAAAGTCTGATCGCGTACTACTTTGCGATAATTATTGATGAAGATGTTGCGCATGATGGTGTACATCCATCCTTTAAAGTTAGTGTCGGGAGTATATTTATCTTCGTTATCTAACGCTTTAAGAGAGGTTTCCTGCAACAAATCGTTTGCTTCTTCACGGTCGGTTGTTAGTTTGTATGCAAAGCGAAGTAGCTCTTCCTGAACTCCAATTAAATCTTTTCTGAAGCTTAAACTTTTCATAACGTTGCTTTTTAAATTGTGAATATTCGTTGTTTTTCGATGATGCAAGTTTACGGCATTTTTTAGACAGTGACGGGGGAAAATTAAGCTTTAAACAGGGTAAAAACTGTCAAATGATAGATTTTGGGTGTATTTTGATAGTTTTTGGGTGTTTTTGGGACGCTGGGTTTTCTATCTTTGCGTCGGTTTAAATATGAATGGGTGTGAAGAGAAATACTAGACATAGGATTTGGCTTGCATGGATGTTACTGATGACATTTATGCCCTTGTCTGTCGTGAAGGTTTTTCATAATCATTCCGAAGAAACTTCGATAACCTGTACAGACGCACATTCCGGAAAGTCCCATCACACATGTGAGACTTGTCCCATCTGTCAGTTTATGCTTTCTCCATTTATTGAAACCCCTTCTACTCTTCTGACTTATACGCCCCTTTACGTAAAATGGGAGAGTGGAACTTTTCAGGATAAAAAGCTTTCTATCGCTTTCTATCCGCATTATCTTCGCGGACCTCCTCCTGTTTTTTATCATATCGTTTAAATTGCGAAGGCAGACTGGATTTAATTTACCGTTTGTCTTCTTACTCTGTTTTATTTAACTAAGACGATTTAAGTATGCGTATCGGATTTTTTTCGGGTATGCTGGGAGGGTTATGTTTAATCTCTACCTTGCATGCTCAAGAGCCCGATTCACTGAAAGCCGTGTCCTTATCTGAAGTGGTGGTGACGGAGAGTTATCAGCATCTGAAGAATAAGAACTCCACATGGCATATGGAGGTGGTAGGGAAAGAGTTTCTGCGTGAACACTTCACAGGGAACTTGATACAAACTCTTGGAACACTTCCGGGAGTACATTCCATGGATATCGGTTCGGGCTTTTCTAAACCTATGATTCGCGGAATGGGATTCAACCGGATTTCGGTTGTAGAAAATGGGATTAAGCAGGAGGGACAACAATGGGGAGCCGATCATGGACTCGAGCTGGATGCATTTAATGCCGGTCAGGTAAGTATTCGCAAAGGTCCTGCTTCCTTATTGTATGGTAGTGATGCAATGGGAGGGGCTATTGAACTTGTTCCATTACCATTGCCTGCGGGTAACCGGTTATTCGGTGAAGCGAGCTTGTTGGGGAAATCCGTCAACGGTACATTGGGAGGTTCACTGATGCTTGGGATCAAAAAAGATGCCTGGTATACCTGGGCAAGGTATTCGGAACAACACTTTGGGGATTATCGTATTCCGACGGATACTATTGTCTACCTCACCCAACGTATGCCTGTTTATCACCGAAGGCTTAAAAATACAGCCGGTTTTGAGAGAGATGTCAGTTGGGCTGCCGGATTTAGAAAAGAACGGTATGTCTCTTCTTATTGGGTGAGTAATGTTTTTCAGAAAACAGGGTTCTTTCCCGGTGCACATGGCATTCCCGATGTGTCGCGTTTGCAGGATGACGGGGACAGCCGTAACATAGAACTTCCGTACAGCCAGGTGAATCACTTGAAAGTTTCTACCCGGCAGAGCCTTTTGTACGATAAATGGGCGCTGACGTGGGATATTGGCTTTCAGAAGAATCATCGCGAGGAGTGGAGCCGGTTTCATACTCATTATGATGCTCAGCCTGTACCGGACAAAGATCCGGATAAGGAACTGGCTTTTACGTTGAACACTTATAGTTCTGCTGTTAAGCTGAAGTTGTTTGCTTCTGCCGTATGGCAACACACGGCAGGATGGGATGTACAATATCAGAGGAATACGATTGCCGGTTATTCATTTCTTTTGCCTGCTTACCGGAGATTTACCACAGGGGCTTTCTGGATGACCACTTATCGTCCGGGACCCACTCTGTCCTTCAGTGGAGGACTTCGCTATGATTACGGAAAGATAGATGCATCCGCTTATACCGATCCTTACTTGGCAATATATCTGCGGGAGCAGGGTTATGGTGATGAATTTATCCGGAAGTATGAATGGCGTAGTTACCCCGTTCGTCGCCATTTTGGCGATTATTCCGGTTCACTGGGGTTGGTATGGAGTCCTTCCGGAGGTCATCTTCTTCAGGTAAATGTCGGCCATAGCTTCCGGTTGCCGGGAGCCAATGAATTGGCATCGAACGGAGTTCATCACGGCACTTTCCGGCATGAACAGGGAGATGCAGCGCTTGCTTCCGAACGCGGTTGGCAGTTTGATGTTTCATATACCTATGAAAATGGGCCGTTGTCGGTAAGTTTGTCACCATTTGTCAGCTGGTTCAGCAATTATATTTTTCTTCGGCCTACCGGAGAATGGTCGATACTGCCCCATGCCGGACAGATTTACCGGTACACCGGTGCGGAAGCCCTGTTTGCGGGCGGTGAGGCTGCAGTGGGCATTGACTTCCTCCGACACTTTAACTATCGTGTCAGTGGAGAATATGTCTATACTTATAATTGCGATGAACATATTCCTCTAAGTTTCTCGCCTCCTGCTTCACTCCGCAATACACTGACGTGGCGATATAAAGAGTTCAGCATTTATGGTGAGGTACAGCATATTGCCGCACAACACCGGGTGGCACGAAATGAAGATCCCACTCCCGGAGCGCAGCTGTTGAATGCCGGAGTATCTGCCAACCTCCGGATAGGGGATATATGGGTCGAGGTGACTTTATCAGCCCGGAATTTATCCGGTGCCAAATACTTTAATCATCTTAGTTTTTACCGGAAAGTAGAAATCCCCGAACCGGGACGGAACTTTCAGATTTTAATTAAAGTACCATTTAAAAGTTTATTAAAATGAAAACAAAAAATTATTTGTCAATAATCAGTATCTTATTTTTTTCTTTTCTGTTCGTGTCATGCTCTAAAGAAGACGAAGGTGATACGATAAAACCCGTCATTGATCTGCTGGAACCTGAAGAAGGCGCTATATTAAGGATCGGAAGTTCTCATGGAGTACATTTTGAGATGAATCTTCACGATAATGAAGCGATTGCTTCCTATAAGATTAATATTCACAACAACTTTGACGGTCATTCGCATACCAGGGCATCGGAAGCAGGAATAACCAAGCCTTTTACATTTGAAAGGACCTATACGGATAAGGCCGGACAGAAAGATGCATACGTACATAACCATGATATTAAAATACCGGCTGACGCCACTCCGGGAAACTATCACCTGATGGTTTACTGTTTAGATCAGTCGGGCAATGAAACTTATGTAGTACGTAATATTGTGTTAAGCGTGGAAGGAGGTGAAGAGGGAGAACATCACCATGATGAACATCACCATGATTAAATAGAATACCTGAGCCTGAATATGAGTGGGGCCATACCGACGGATGAGGAGTTAGAAAATCCCGTCCCCAGGTATGGTCTTCTTTTGTGTGTCGTTCTTTATTGCTTGATAATTAGCCTTCTCACCTCTCTTTTTTCATCCTCTTTTTCTGATAAACGACCTCTTTTACCCTTTTTTGATGGGACAAAATCTGTATTTTCTACCGATTTATTGCGATTAATAAAAAAGAACAGTTAATTTTGCGCAATCATTTCATCTAAAAAGAATGGCTGACGACTCTTTATTTTTAATAGATATTGATAAGATACTTCAGACGAAAGCTCCGAAGCACTACAAGTACATACCAAAGTTTGTCGTCTCCTATCTGAAGAGAATTGTACATCAGGAAGAATTAAATGTTTTTCTGCGCGATTCGAAAGATAAAGTGGGAGTCGATTTTCTGGGGGCTTGTCTTGAGTTTCTGGATGCAAAGTTGGAGGTGAAAGGTCTGGAAAATATTCCGAAAGACGGTTTATATACGTTCGTGTCCAATCATCCGCTGGGAGGACAGGACGGTGTTTCTCTCGGATATATTTTGGGACGTCATTTCGATGGGAAGGTGAAGTATCTGGTGAATGATTTGCTGATGAACCTTCATGGCTTGGCACCGTTGTGCATTCCTATTAATAAAACAGGCAAACAGGCAAAAGATTTTCCTAAGATGGTAGAAGCCGGATTCAAGTCGGACGATCAACTGATAATGTTTCCCGCTGGACTTTGTTCCCGGCGGCAGAACGGAGTGATTCGCGATCTTGACTGGAAGAAAACATTTATCGTAAAAAGTGTTCAGTTTCAGCGCGGTGTGATTCCTGTCCATTTTGAAGGGCGTAACTCTGATTTCTTTTATAATTTGGCTAATTTATGCAAGGCACTGGGGATTAAGTTTAATATTGCTATGCTTTACCTGGCGGACGAGATGCTGAAAAATCGCCATAAAACATTCACCGTCACTTTCGGAAAACCCATTCCGTGGCAAACATTCGATAAGTCGAAAACTCCGGCAGAGTGGGCACAATATGTGAAAGATATCGTGTATAAACTGTAACAGATTAAGGAACAACTACTAACAAAGTATATGGAAGAAGTTATTGAACCGGTAAGCAAGGAGCTGATTATAGCTGAGTTGACTGAAGACAAGCGATTGCGTATGACCAATAAGAGTAATAATCAGATATACATTATTACTTATCAGGACTCTCCTAATATTATGCGGGAGATCGGGCGTCTGCGTGAGATTGCCTTTCGGGCTGCAGGAGGCGGTACGGGGCTGTCAATGGATATCGATGAGTATGATACGATGGAGAATCCGTATAAACAATTGATTGTATGGAATCCTGAGGCAGAAGAAATTTTAGGAGGCTATCGGTATATTCTGGGGACGGATGTGCGTTTTGACGAGCATGGTGCTCCGGTTCTTGCTACTTCGCACATGTTCAATTTTTCGGATAGATTTGTGAAGGAATTCCTGCCTACCACTATTGAACTCGGGCGTTCGTTCGTTACATTGGAATATCAGTCAACCCGTGCCGGGAGCAAGGGGCTATTTGCTTTGGATAATCTGTGGGACGGATTGGGGGCATTGACGGTTGTGATGCCAAATGTAAAATATTTCTTTGGTAAAGTAACGATGTATCCCAGTTACCACCGTCAGGGAAGAGACATGATCCTTTACTTCCTGAAGAAGCATTTTGGAGATAAAGACGGACTTATCACTCCGATGAAACCGCTGGAAATGGAGACGGATGAGGCTGAACTGGCAAGGATTTTCTGCAAAGATTCATTTAAGGATGACTACCGGATACTTAACGGTGAGATCCGTAAACTCGGTTTTAATATTCCACCGTTAGTGAATGCTTATATGAGTCTCAGTCCGACCATGCGTATGTTTGGTACGGCTATCAATTACGGTTTTGGAGATGTAGAAGAGACCGGTATCCTGATTGCCGTTGACGAAATCCTTGAAGAGAAACGGATGCGTCATATCGAATCGTTCGTGAAAAACGATCCGGAAGATTGCCAGATAACTTCCGGGGTGAATAAGGTTTTCACACCGAAAGTCGTTACACCGCAGGAAGACTGTTCCCGTTGATTTTGCGATAAAGATCCAGGGCAAAGACATCGGTCATGCCCGAAATATAATCGAGCACCGCCTGTACTCTCTCGTAGAGTGCAGGCGCTTTTATATTATATTGTCCCGATACGCGGTTAATGAGCAGCTGTGAGTAAGCCTTCTCCGGCGAAGTGACGGCATCGATCATCAATTCAAGGAGTGTATTGATAACCCTGAACCCCGCCAGCTCAATGTCCAATACATCCCGTGAACGGTAAATCTTGCTGAAAGATACCTCCGAACAATGCTTGTATGCTTTTCCCGGACGTTCTGATATATGCTTGATCAGAGCCCCTTCAAAAGTTCCTGAAAGTATTTCGGTTTCGTTATTTAAAAATACCTGAGTGCACTCCTTTATCAACAACCCGATAACTGATGAGCGGAGGTAAGCGATCTGTTCGTTCGTGTCTTTGACAATATCGAACGTTTTTCGGATATGTGTCTGGCGTTCATCTGCGAAATAAGCTAACAACAGTTCTTTGGTTTCTTCTGTAGTGAGGATTTTCAATTTATGGGCATCCTCGATATCCATCATCTGGTAACAGATGTCATCGGCAGCTTCTACCAGATAGACCAACGGGTGGCGTGCGTATTTTAAAGGACGGTCGCTGAGCTGAATAAGACCCAGTTCCGTTGCGATACGGCGAAATCCCTCTTCTTCGGTGGTGAAGAATCCGAATTTGGACTTATTTCCTGCGAGGCTTGATGAAAAAGGATATTTTACGATAGAGGCCAAGGTTGAATAAGTCAGGACAAATCCACCTTTCCGACGTCCTTCGAATTGGTGTGTCAACAATCGGAATGCATTTGCGTTCCCCTCAAAATGTGTCAAATCATTCCATTCCATCGGTGAGAGCTTCTCTTGGAGCTGAGCTCCTTTTCCTTCTGAAAAGAAGGTAGAAATGGCCTTTTCACCGGAGTGACCGAAAGGAGGGTTACCCAGGTCGTGCGCTAGACAGGCGGCAGAGACGATGGAACCGATCTCGGGCAGGAAAGAGTCTTGCAGTTCGGGCTGTCGGGCGAGGATCGCTTTCGATACATCGTTGCCTAACGAACGTCCTACACAAGATACTTCAAGGCTATGTGTCAGTCGGTTGTGAACAAAAATACTGCCCGGAAGGGGAAAAACCTGGGTTTTATTCTGAAGCCTTCTGAAAGGGGCGGAGAAGACAAGACGGTCATAGTCCCGCTGAAACTCCGAACGGTTTTCCTGACGCTCTTCGTGAAACTCTTCCATGCCGAAACGCTTAGCTGAAATCAATCTTTTCCAGTCCATCATGATCTTTACAATTTGGTATTTGCACATTATTTAACTGCAAAAGTATGAATTTTAGGCTCAAATTGCGTATTTTCGCCCGTTAAATAGTAAACAGACTGAATATGAACATACAAGTAATCAATAAATCGAAGCACCCGCTTCCCGCATACGCGACCGAACTTTCTGCAGGAATGGATATCCGCGCTAATATTTCCGAACCTATCTCTTTGGCTCCCATGCAACGATGCCTGGTTCCTACAGGACTGTTCATAGCTCTGCCACAGGGATTTGAGGCGCAAATTCGTCCTCGGAGCGGACTGGCTTTGAAGAAAGGGATTACTGTGCTGAATTCTCCCGGTACCATCGATGCAGATTACCGTGGTGAGATTTGCATCATCCTGGTAAATCTTTCGGCTGAGACGTTTGTCATAGAAGATGGGGAGCGTATTGCACAGATGGTCATTGCGCGCCACGAACAAGCTGTATGGAAAGAAGTTGAGGTACTGGACGAAACGGAACGTGGCGCGGGTGGTTTCGGACATACCGGAAGAGGATAGATGTTCGGTCGAATCAATAATTGTAGTAAAATGAAAATAAATAAATTGCTTTTCGGAATGCTGCTGCTTCTGTTGGCTTCCTGCGGTTCATCCCGCAAGGTGGAGAAACAATCGGAGCAAGTTGCCGTTCAGGAAATAAATCTCACTCCGGAGCAGCAACGTAAATATGACTATTTCTTTCTTGAAGCATCGCGCCTGAAAGTGAAAAAGGAGTATACGGCTGCTTTCGACCTGTTGCAGCATTGCCTGGCCATCAATCCGACCGGTTCGGCAGCTCTATACGAGATTGCCCAGTATTATCTTTTCCTTAAACAAGCGCCGCAAGGACAAGAGGCATTGGAGAAAGCAGTCGCTTATGCCCCTGATAATTATTGGTATAGTCAGGCATTGGCCGGTCTGTACCAACAGCAGGATCAGAAAGAAAAAGCGATAGGAATACTCGAAAAGATGGCAACGCGTTTTCCCGCTAAACAAGATCCGTTGTTCAACCTGCTCGATTTATATAATCAGAAGGAAGACTATGGTAAAGTTATTTCTACCCTGAACCGTATAGAGGAAAAAACGGGAAAGAATGAGCAGATCACCATGGAGAAGTTTCGTATCTATCTGCAAATGAAGGACGACAAAAAGGCTTTTGAAGAAATAGAGAGCTTGGTCAATGAGTATCCGATGGACTACCGCTATCAGGTGATTCTGGGAGATGTCTATATGCAGAATGGCAAGAAGCAGGAAGCTTATGATACTTATAAGAAAGTACTTGCCGCAGAACCGGACAATCCGATGGCATTGTTTTCATTGGCTTCGTATTACGAGCAGACCGGACAGAAAGAACTGTTTGAACAACAGATGGATACTTTGCTACTGAACCGGAAAGTTCCTTCGGATACAAAGGTGAATGTGATGAGGCAGTTTATCGTCCAGAGCGAACAGGAGGGAAAAGACAGTACACAGGTTATCGGACTCTTTGACCGGATGATGCAGATGGATATGGATGATGTGCAAATTCCGATGCTTTATGCACAGTATCTGCTATCCAAAGGAATGGAGGCACAGTCTATTCCGGTATTGGAGCAAGTAGTACAGATAGATCCTACCAATAAAGCAGCACGCATGACTTTATTAGGTTCCGCCATCCGGAAGAATGATTATGAGCAGGTGATTAAGATCTGTGAGCCGGGGATTGAGGCAACTCCGGATGCCTTGGAGTTTTATTTTTATCTGGTTATTGCATATAATCAGGCCGAACATTGGGACGATGTACTGGAAGTCAGCCGGAAAGCACTAGAACATGTCACTCCGGAGAGTGACAAGCAAATGGTCTCCGATTTCTATACAATTATAGGTGATGTATATCATACCAAGAAGTTGATGAAGGAGGCATATGCAGCGTATGATTCAGCTTTGGTTTACAACCCGTCCAATATAGGTGCACTAAATAATTATGCTTATTATTTATCGGTAGAGCGCAGAGATCTCGATAAGGCAGAGGAGATGAGCTATAAAACCGTAAAAGCCGCACCGAACAATGCTACTTATCTGGATACTTATGCCTGGATTCTTTTTGAGAAGGGAAACTATGCTGAGGCCCGTATCTATATTGACGATGCCATCAAGAATACCAAACCGGAAGAAGAGAGCAGCGTGGTGTTTGAACATTGCGGGGATATCTATTTTATGACCGGTGACGTAGAAGGTGCTTTGAAATATTGGAAGAAAGCACTGGAACTGGGCACTGAATCGAAAACACTTAAACAGAAAATAGAAAAAAAGAAATACATTGCAGAATGAAAGGAAGTAAGTTGAAACAAACTGTCATTAAACAGTCTTACCTGCTGCCTTTGCTACTTATGGTAGTTCTGCTTGCAGGTTGTAAAACATCAAAGGTGGTCAAGACTACACCGGTAGAACCGGCTTATCTGTCATCTAAACTGCAACTGACAGTGCCCAACAAAAACGGCAGTATGACCGTAAGCGGCAGCATGAAGATGAAAAGCGGTGAACGGATCCAGTTATCTGTCCTGATGCCGGTATTCCGCTCGGAAGTAATGCGTATGGAAGTTACCCCGGATGAGGTGTTACTGATTGACCGTATGAATAAACGTTATGTGCGGGCAACCCGTGATGAGCTAAAGGGAATACTGCCCGAGAATGCTGATTTTGACCGGTTGGAGAAACTTTTGTTCAAAGCTTCACTTCCGGGTGAGAAAAAGGAGCTCACAGGACGTGAATTGGGAATTCCATCTCTGGAAAAGGCAAAGGTGAGACTATCTGATTTCTCGACTGCCGAATTCGAATTAATACCTACTGAGGTATCGTCCAGATACACTCAAGTAGCATTGGAGGATCTGCTAAAAATGCTGATGAAACTATGAATCGCTTTCTTTTGATTCTGATAAGCTGTCTTTGTCTGACAACTACGATTTCAGCTCAGTCCAATAAACTGATCAAAGAGCTGGAAAGTAAACGTGGTGCCCTGCAACAACAGATTGCGGAGACTGAGTCATTGCTGAAGAACACAAAGAAAGATGTGGGTAGCCAGTTGAACGGACTTGCTGTCCTTACCGGACAAATAGAGGAGAGAAAGCGCTATATCATTGCCATAAACAATGATGTGGAGGCTGTAGGCCGAGAGATTGCCGGATTAGAGCGGCAGCTCAGGGGACTCCAGCGGGATCTGAAGGATAAGAAGAAGAAGTATGAATCTTCCGTACAGTATTTGTATAAGAATAAGTCGGTTGAGGAGAAGTTGATGTTTATCTTTTCTGCTAAAAGTCTCGGGCAGACCTATCGTCGCCTTCGTTATGTGAGGGAGTATGCCACTTATCAGCGTTTGCAGGGGGAGGAGATCCTGAAGAAGCAAGAACAGGTGAATCGTAAAAAGAAAGAGCTTCAGCAGGTGAAGGTTGCTAAAGAAAATCTGTTGCGCGAACGGGAAGGTGAAAAGGCTAAACTGGAAGCACAGGAAAAAGAAAAACGTGAGATCGTTGCCGGTTTGCAAAAGAAACAGAAAGGATTGCAAAGTGAGATTAGTAAGAAACGGCGTGAGGCCAACCAACTAAATGCAAAAATTGATAAGCTGATTGCCGAAGAGATAGAACGTGCACGTAAGCGTGCTGAAGAGGAAGCTCGCCGGGAAGAGGCGGCCCGTCGGAAAGCAGCTGCCAAAGAAAGTAAATCGTCTTCGACGGGAGGCGGTACGGTTCCAGCAAAGAAGAAAGCAGAACCTTTGGAACGTTTCACCATGAGCAAGGCCGACCGTGAACTCTCGGGTAATTTTGTAAGTAACAGAGGTAAATTGCCGATGCCTATTACGGGACCCTACATTATTACCAGCCATTACGGACAATATGCTGTGGAAGGATTACGTAACGTAAAACTTGATAATAAAGGAATTGATATACAAGGGAAACCGGGTGCACAGGCCCGTGCTATTTTTGATGGAAAAGTGGCTGCCGTGTTCCAATTGAACGGACTTTTCAATGTACTGATACGCCATGGTGATTATATCTCGGTATATTGTAATCTTTCATCCGCTTCCGTGAAATCCGGTGATACGGTGACGACCCGGCAGGCTATCGGTCCGATTTTCTCGGATGGTAGTGACAATGGACGGACTGTTCTTCATTTCCAGTTGCGCAGGGAGAGGGACAAACTGAATCCGGAGCCATGGCTGAACCGATAAATGCTTTCAGACAGATTATGCACATACATAACAACAAGTCGTTTTTTTAATCTTAAATGAATACAACACATGCGAATCATCACTCTACTAATTACCTTATTTGCTTTTGGGATAACACCGTTACAGGCATTCTCCTATTTTTCTTTTAAGAAGTATCAGGTAGAAGACGGATTATCACATAACACAGTCTGGTGCGCCATGCAAGATAGCTATGGCTTTATATGGCTGGGAACGAGCGACGGTTTAAATTGCTATAACGGACGTGGTAACAAGGTTTACAGAAATGTCCTGAATGATAAGTTTTCGCTAGAGAACAACTTTGTGCAGGCACTTTTTGAGGAAGAGAACCACAATATATGGGTCGGAACCAACTGGGGACTTTATATCTACGACCGTGAATACGATCGTTTCACTTATTTTGATAAGAAGACCCGCTATGGCGTTTTTATCAGTAGTGAGATAAAGAAAATAATAAAGTCCGAAAGCGGTTTGATCTGGATTGCCACTTTGGGACAAGGATTATTTGTTTATAATCCTCAAACGGATGTGTTGACACAGAATAGTCTTCAGACCTCTTTCGTATGGGACGTTTGTGAGAATAACTCTGGACATATCTATGCCTCTTCTTTACAGGAAGGTTTGCTTTGCTTCGATGAAAACGGTAAATTCCTGCAATCCTATCCTCTTTTGTCTGCCGGCAATAATCCCGATAATTATCGTATCAACTGTTTGCTCGATATCCGGAGTGATATCTGGTTCGGTGCGGGGAGCAACTTGTTGTACTGTCTGAACGAGCGTACCGGCAACCTGGACTGCTATAATGCATCCCATCTGAATTTCGGTGCGATCCGTTGTCTGCTGAACTACTCGGAAACAGAGCTTCTGGTGGGTACCGACAATGGGCTCTACCTTTTTGACTTACATGATAAAAACTTCTCACGAATCGATAATCCGTCAGATCCCAGAAGCTTGAGCGACCAGTCTATCAATGCAATGATGCGCGATGCAGAAGGTGGAATCTGGGTGTTGACTAATTTGGGAGGAGTGAATTATCTGGCTAAACCGACTAAAAGATTCGATTATTATCCTCCTGTTTATCGGGATGGAGGTGTGGCTGCCGGAAAAGTAGTAGGTCCTTTTTGCGAAAATGCTGCTGGGGATATCTGGGTGGGTACTCGTGATGGGTTGTGTTTCTTCGATGTCTCCACTCATCAACTGACCGCTTATCCGATAGGCGGAGGCGTGGATAAGAAGTACGACATACGTTCTTTGTTGTTGGATGGCGAGCGTTTGTGGATTGGTACTTATGCCGAAGGGTTGAAGGTACTCGACCTCCGGACCGGCCATGTGAAATCGTACAATCATCTGCAGGATACTCCGAACACAATTTGCAGTGACGATGTCCTGGCAGTATATAAAGATCGAAGCGGGGATATTTTTGTAGGAACCAGTTGGGGACTGTGTCGTTACAATCCCCGGGAAGACAATTTCTCGACAATTACCACAGTAGGGTCAATGGTCTCTGTGGTTGATATTCTGGAAGACATGTACGACAATCTTTGGATTGGTACATCCAACAGCGGTGTGTTTCGTTTTAATACCCGGAACGGGCATTGGAAACATTTCCAGCATGAAAGGAATGATTCGACTACCATCACTAATAATTCCGTAATTACATTATTTGAAGATCTGAAAGGTACCATGTGGGTTGGTACCAATGGAGGCGGACTTTGTTCGTTCGATCCGAAGACCGAAACATTTATTGATTTCGATCCGGATAATACAATATTGCCCAACCGGGTCATCTACTCCATTGAACAAGACAAGACCGGTGACTTCTGGATATCCAGTAATGCCGGGTTGATAACGATCAATCCGATCACAAAGCAGCATTTCCGCCAATTTACGGTGAATGACGGACTGCAAGGCAATCAGTTTACAGCCCAATCTTCATTGAAAACAGCAAGTGGTAAACTCTATTTCGGCGGAATCAGTGGCTTCAATTCTTTTGTCCCCGATCAATTCATGGATAATCAGTACATCCCTTCCGTATATATCACCGAAATACGCCTGCCTTATACGACGGATGAACGGCTGGTGCAGGATATTCTTCATCTGAAAGGTCCCCTCTATCGTGCGGAAACCATAACGTTACCTTACGAACATAATACTTTCTCTGTGAGCTTTGTAGCCTTGAGTTACGAAGATCCTTTGAAAAACCGTTATTCTTACCGCCTGAAAGGAGTAGATAAAGAGTGGGTTATTAACTCCGAACAGAATACGGCTTCTTATACCAATTTGCCTCCGGGCAAGTATGAGTTTGAGGTACGGGGTTCGAACAACGATCATAAATGGAATGACCAGACTACTTCCTTGCTGATTGTAGTCACGCCTCCATGGTGGCTGACTATATGGGCATATTGTGTCTATACACTTCTCCTCCTCGGTCTTGCCTATTATGCAGGCTGGCATTGGAACCGGCATGTGAAGAAGAAATACAAACGTCGTATGGAAGAGTACCAGACTACGAAAGAAAAAGAGGTCTACAAGTCGAAGATCAGTTTCTTTATTAATCTGGTGCATGAAATCCGTACTCCACTGAGTCTGATCCGGCTTCCTCTTGAGAAACTATTGGAAGATAAACGAGAAGGGCGGGATGCCAAGTACTTATCGGTAATCGACCGGAATGTCAATTACCTTTTGGGGATTACCAACCAGTTGCTCGACTTTCAAAAAATGGAAAATGGTGGGGTGCAGTTGAGTCTGAAGAAGTGTGATATCAACCAATTGGTAAGTGATGTTCACAGCCAGTTTACGAGTCCCGCCGAACTGAAAGGCATCTCAGTGATGCTCGATCTGCCGGAAGGCGAGATCTTTGCTTCGGTCGATCGTGAAAAGGTCTGCAAAATTATCGTCAACCTGATAGGTAATGCAGTAAAATATGCCCAAAGCCGTATCGATATCAAATTAGTCTCTTCCGATGAAGGCTTCCGGGTTTCGGTGAGTGATGACGGTCCGGGTATTCCGGATGTTGAAAAGCGGAAAGTATTTGAGGCGTTCTACCAGGTGAAAGACGGAAAATCGGGAGCAGTAGGTACAGGTATCGGTTTGGCTTTTTCCAAATCACTGGCTGAAGCACACCATGGTACGTTGAGCCTTGAAGATAGTGTATATGGTGGATCCTCTTTTGTTCTCACTTTGCCTTGGGGTGAAGAGGCTGTATCCGAAGAACCGGAAGTAGTGATACCGGATGGTCGGGAAGCGGCTGACGAAGAACAGGGTACCGAGTTATCGGGCAGTAAATTTACCATTCTGTTGGTGGAAGATAATGTCGACTTGCTGAATCTGACCCGGGAATCTCTGAGTACCTGGTTTAAAGTCTTGAAAGCTCAGAATGGCCGGCAGGCACTTGAGGTACTTGCCAACGAGACAGTGGATGTGATTGTCAGTGATGTGATGATGCCGGAGATGAACGGTCTGGAGTTAACGGCAAAAGTTAAGTCGGACATTGAATACTCCCATATACCTGTCATCCTGTTAACTGCAAAAACGACACTGGAAGCCAAGGTGGAAGGCTTCGAGTGTGGTGCCGACGTATATATTGAAAAACCGTTCTCTATCCGTCAGTTACGCAAGCAGATTGAGAATTTGCTGAAGCTGCGTCAAGCCTTCCATAAAATGATGGCTGAATTATCAGGTGGCAATGGGGCTGCCCCTATCAGCCCGGTAGAATATTCTGTGTCTCAGAAAGATTGTGAATTGATGGCTAAGGTTCGGGCAGCAGTCGAGGCACAGCTTTCGGACGAGAACTTCTCCGTTGATACACTGGCAGAGTCACTCAATATGAGCCGTTCCAATTTCTATCGTAAGATAAAGGCCTTGGCCGGTATGCCGCCCAATGATTACCTGAAGACTATCCGTTTGAATAAAGCTGCCGAGCTGCTGAAAAGCGGAGTGCGCATAACCGAAGTGTGTGAGAAAATCGGCTTCAGTTCTTCGTCCTATTTTGCCAAATGCTTTAAGATTCAGTTTGGAGTATTGCCGAAAGATTATCATTGATACAAGTGCGGACTCCGCATTATCCCAAGATATATGATGCACTACAGGGGATAGATGGCTGTCACCGCTTAAACAATCAGTACCCTCTTTACTCTTTTTCCATCAACTGAAAGGAGAGTAAAGAGGGTATTGACAAAGAGGGGATGTATAACTGTGTATACAATAGATCAATCGGATTGTACTATTTAATTTGCGTTCCTTCTTTGCAAGGTTTTCCCAAAACAGGCATCCCGTTTGCATCCCAGCTTATTTTTTGCAGACGGGGACTACGGGAGTCTGTTGCTCCCGGTGCATCGTTGGGGATTTTTCGGGCATGATAAAGCATGTACCATTCCTTTTCATCCGGTGTAGGGACAAAAGAGGGACTACCCGGTCCGAAAACACTGTCTTCGGGTTGCTGCTCAAAGACAGGAGTATCCTGTTTCTTCCAGGATGCCGCATTGGTCAGGTCACTTCCGGCATCAGCAGTCAGCAGTCCGATGCAATAGTAGGGAGTCCAGCTTCCACTGGCACAGTAGTATATCAGCACTTTGTCCTTGTTCTTCGATTCAAAGAATTGTGGGGACTCGTTGACGTGGATTGGGTAAGCTGTTTTACTGCCATCAGGTGAGATCCATTGACGTTCCCATTCATATTCCGGTTCCGCAATCATCACCCTGTCCGACGAGAGTGTCCACGGATTTTCCATCCTGGCAATATAGATACATTGAGTTTCTGTTTCAATCCGGCGCTTAGGCCATCCACACCAAATGAGATAACGCTGACCCTGATGCTCGAATGTACTGGCATGGATTGCCCAATTATCGTCTTTGTCAGTTTTAATTCGTCCTTTCATCACAAATTCACCTTCCAACGGGTTGGGAGAACTGTTTTCTATGACATAGATGTGGTGATTGTCCATGTTGCCGTCATCTGCTGCGAAATAAACATACCATTTCCCGTCAATCCGGTGTATCTCCGGTCCCCAGAGGTGATAAGAGTTGGAGATTTCTTTTGGAATCCATACTTCTTTCCGGGCAGCATGTTCCAGGTCGGTGATGTCATTGGTTTCCCAAAGGATAATTTTATTCTCGGCTCCTTGCGTGTAATAATATTTGCCTTCGTGAAAGACAGCCCATGGTTCTGCTCCTACTGCCAATAGTGGATTGGTATAAGTAGCTTCGGAAGGAATCTCTTTAGTGGCAGAAGCTTTCTTGTTTTGACAAGCCGGACAGCAGGTCAGTACCAACAGGAGTAAGGGGATATGTTTGAGTTTCATAGGCTTTGGGTTTTAACAATATTGCAAATTAAACACGTTTTGGGACGAACGGAGACACGTCCGGCTCAAGTTTAGACTATTTTAACGTGAAATCCCGACCGACATCTTTGCTTTGATATCCCGGGAAGAAAATCCTAACAAGATGTCGTGGCTACCCCGGTCGATGACAAATCTCCGGCTACCCGTATCATAATGTGAGAATGCTTCTGCCGGAACAGTAATTTCTATACTCTTTGTTTCGCCCGGTTCCAGATATACTTTCCGGAAGCCTTTCAGTTCTTTTTCCGGATGTTCCACTGTCGTATCTTTGTTGGATACATAAAGTTGTACGACTTCTGCGCCTGCCGTTCTTCCGGTGTTGGTGAGTTTACAGGTGACTGTTACCGAACCGTCCGTTTTCGGAGTACCGACAGTCGGTGCCGAAAGTTTAAAACGGGTATACGACAATCCGTAACCAAATGGATATTGTACTTCCCGTTTCAGTTTATCGTATCCACGATATCCGACAAATATACCTTCGGCGTACTCTACATGCTTGTCTCCGTCCGGATCGTAGTAGCTGTGAAAAGTGGGATTGTCTTCCCATCGTTTCTCAAAAGTGATAGGTAATTTCCCCGAAGGATTGAGCTCCCCGAAGAGTGTACGTGCGATTGCCGTTCCGGCTTCCTGGCCTCCGTACCATGCCCATAGTAGTCCTTTCAGGGAAGGTTCCCAGCTTTGCATCTCTACATTGCCCCCTGCATTGACGATACCTACTACGGGACGTTTAGATTGCAGCGTATTCTGCAGTAATTGTGCTTCGTCTTCGGGGAGTTCGAAGGTACGGTCTCGTCCTTCTCCTTCCGTATCTGAGTTGAATCCGATGCAAGCCACTACCAGGTCGTTTCGGTTCAGTGCTTCAACGAATAAATTGTTTGAGGCATTCTTCTGTTTCCATATAAAATTGACAGCAGCACCTCCGCCTTTCTGGAAGTATTCTATCTTCAGGTCATACTTTTTACCGGCTTCCAGCATGCAACGATAAGTGGAATTGCGGAAAGCACCTTCGTGCCATTCGTCTGCGATGAGTTTTCCATCGATATATAGTCTGTATCCATCGTCTCCGCCAAGGGTGAACAGGTATTCATCTGTTTCCTGTGGACAGATGGTTCCATTCCATCGGACGGAGAATTGCTCTTTGGGCATCTCTTTTAATCCCGTACCACCCGACCAGGAATAGTTTATTTTCGTCTCAGTCTGTTCCACTTTCGGAGTGCCTTCTAAATTCATGTTATCGAAGTACTGAGCACGGAAGCCTTTTTGCTTTCTTTCAGTATCGGTAAAAATAATAGTCGGTAAATAGTCGTATACATCCAGATATTCTACCCGGATGTCTCTTTCGGCGGCTTCTTTGCGTATACCGTCCAATACGGATACATATTGGAACGGATGTACTTCACCACTGCCGCCTCCGCAAACATATCCTTGTGCGTTTTTACCTACTACAGCGATTGTTTTCACTTTGCCGGAGCGGATTGGAAGGATCTGGTTGGTATTCTTCAGCAATACCAAGCCTTCACTCGCCACGTTCAAAGCGGTTTGGGCGCATTGCGGATTCTTCAGTGGGATATGAGTATCCGGCTGCTGTGTTTCCCGGAATCCGAAAGCAAGGAGAGTTTGCAGGATGTGGCGTACCTTTTCGTCTATCGTTTCGATTGTGATATCACCTGTCCGTAAGTAGTACTTCAGTTCTTCGGGTTGCATCTTGCTTCCGGCAGGCATCTCGAGATCGAGCCCTCCTTTTACGGCAGGGATGCAATGATGAGTCGATCCCCAGTCGGACATCAGGATTCCCTTGAAGCCCCATTGCTGTCTTAGTACATCTTTCAGCAGCCACGGGTGTTCGGTAGTATAAATTCCGTTCAGCAGATTGTAGCTTGACATCACTGCACCTACTTCGGCTTCTTGTACGGCTGCCCGAAAAGAAGGGAAATAAATTTCGTTTAGAGTTCGTTCATCAATATCCGAACTGATATGATCACGATCATAATCCGAGTTATTGGCGATAAAGTGTTTGATGGTAGCCATGACCCCTTGCCCTTGTACGCCTTTTATATATCCGGTTGCCATGCGTGAAGTGAGATACGGGTCTTCTCCCATATATTCGAAATTACGTCCACACATCGGAGCACGGTAAATGTTGACTGCAGGACCTAAAAGGACATGTACTCCTCGTGCGCGGCAATCTTTACCCAAGGCGCTTCCGTATTCCGTAGCCAATTGTTCGTTCCAGGTGGCAGCCAGCATCAGCGCACACGGATAAGCAGTAGAGGGCCCGTGTGTTCCCAGCCCTTGTGGCCCATCGCTCATCTTCAGTCGGGGGATGCCGAAACGTTCCAGCGGACGGGTATACATCCAATTGATACCCCCTATATAAGACAGTTTTTCGTCAAGGGTCATTTGTGAGAGTATTTTTTCCGCTTGTTGTTCCACATCGGCAGTGAATCGTTTTTGGGCGGTGCTAAAAAGACATTGAAGGGTGAGTACTCCCCATAACAGGAGTCGGCGGCAAGAAGTTGCCAAGGAGGTAGTTGCTTTCATTTTAGTAAGATTATTGGTTTGTGCAGGTCTGTTGTGAATTTACCACAAAGTGCACGGAGAGCATGAGAGGAAATCTTCTTTGAGATATGCTGACTTGTTTAACAGTAAGCTACAACTCCGTGTCCTCTGTGGTAAATCTATATTAGAGTTCGCTGATTTCCGAGTACAGTTCAATCATGCAGGAATTTTCCAGCAAGCTTTTGAACTTGTCTTTCCGGTTGCCCGACCAGTCGTTGTTCAGCAGCCCGTTTTCATCGCGGGTGTACTGCCAGGCATAGTCTGCATTGTCGATCATAGCTTTTACATAAGTATCGTTTTTGTCAACTTTGTAAAGGGCTTTCAGACCACGGAAAAGGATGACGTTGAACCATGGGCTAGACGGGAAAAACTTCATTTCTCCTTTTACCGTTGGTTGCGGTTTCAGGAAATGCTCGTAAGATCCCTTGGCCGTTTGTTGTGCATCTTTCAGGTATTGTTCGTCACCGGTGGCCTGATAGAGCAGTACACCTGCCTGAATCATCTGTCCGCTGTTGTACGTATATTTGGCATAACCGATCTTGCCTTGCAGGTTCTTGTTGTCCCAATAGACAAAATCCGACGGATCGCGCAAATTATCGCGTGTCCACTGGTAAGTTGCCATTGCCTGGTCGAGGTATTTTTTATCTTTGGTCAACTTGTAGAGCTTCATGCAAAGAACCGTTGCAGGTGCGTTCGAGCAAGTGTTCTTTGATTCCTTTTTCTGTTCGCACCAGTAGATTCCACCTCCCAGTTCGTCCGACCACCCGGAGTAGATGTAGTCGTGCAGGGCGATGGCTTTCTTTAAGTACTCTTTGTTCTTTGTCACGGCATAATAGTCGCAAAAGTCAATCGCTACCCAATCGTTGTCATCATAGTAACGGTCGTTTTGTCCGGCGAAGGCCGGATAAGACTGATAACATTCCGGCTGGCGGGTGGTATCCCAGTACAAGTCGAGTCCGGGCTTGATCTGTTTGTCCATCAGTTTTTTGTACTTCTTGTTGCCGGATGTTTTATAAAGCGATACGCAACCTGACACCATTGCCGAATAAGGCCATAAGAAGGATACTTCTTGTTGAGTAACTTCCGAACCGGTGTTGGCTGTATATGTAATTTGTTGTTTGGGATTCCGTGGATAAGTCTCCATCAGCAATCCATACTTCTTTACCTCATAAAGAGACAGTACTCGTTGAAGGAGTGAATCGGCTCTCTGAAGGTAGATTTTACCTCCCAACTGTGCCGACAGGCAAGCCGGAACGAGCAGGAAGGTGAGGGCAATGAATGATTTTCTCATACTTGTATTTAAATAATGGCAATCAGTAGTTGAGTCGGGGGTACGGTCTTTACAGGCCACTATCCGGTTGTATACCCTACACCCGACAACGACTCAACTATTGATTTGCAAAATAATAAAATAGCAGATAACAGTTGAAAGCCTCCCTTTCATGAAAGTATCCCATCACAGGTAAACAGATTTCTGCAATGTCCCCTTATAGGGAGGCACTCCTTTTATTTTATTTTCTCAAAAATAGCTTTGATTCGTTTCATATCCAATTTCGGAGTACGGTCATAATAGTAGATACCGTTTTTCTCCTGTTCCACGTCAGTCAGCTGAGTATAGCAGAAACCTGTCACATGCGGTGAGTCGATAAAAGCATCGATCTGACCTTCCAGACGCTTGTAGAATGCTTCTGCATTTTCAGGCATACCACCGTATCCCCATGAGTTTTTGCGGTCTTTCTCTGCCATCCAGGGGATACCGCCGAATTCGTCAACCATGTAAGGTTGTCCCTCGTAAACGGCCAGGAAGTCCTTGTCACGCGCATTGCGGTAAGGCTCTTTACCTTCTTCCATTTTTAGCTGTTCAGTCAGTTTAGCACGATCCTGCTCGTAGTTGTGTACGCTCCAGATATCTGTTATCACATGGTTATCACCACTGGCGTCGTTTACCGGACGAGTCGGGTCGATGGCTTTGGTAATGTTGTATACGTCACGTACCAAGCGGACATAAGCATCCGGACCGCCACCCCAGGTTTCATTGAAAGGAGTCCAGGTTACGAGTGAGGGATGATTGCGGTCACGAACCACTACTTCGCTCCATTCACCCAGGAAGTTACGCGCAGCCAGCTCCTTGTTTACATCGAGCATCCAGCTTGCCGATTCTCCCCAGGTGATGTATCCCAGTTTGTCGGCCCAGTAATAATATCTCTCTTCAAATACTTTCTGGTGAAGACGTGCCCCGTTGAAACCGGCTTCTTTTCCCAATACGATATCGTTCTTCAGATCTTCATCGCTCGGAGCTGTCCAGATACCTTCCGGATAGAATCCCTGATCGAGTACCAGACGTTGGAAGTAAGGCTGGTTGTTCAGATAGAAACGTCCGTTGGCTGTGTGCACTTTGCGCATACCGGCGTATGATTTCACTTCGTCCAGTACGTTGCCTTTGGCATCTTTTACCTGATAAACGAGATCGTATAAGAACGGATCTTCCGGCGACCACAGTTTCATATTCTTCACCGGCAGAACTACTACCGAACTGTTGGCACAATTTACACTTTTCTTGGCAACGGTTTTATTTCCGTCTTTCAAGATGATTTCCAATGTGTTGGCCGATTCATTATAAAATTCCGGTTCGATGATCAACTGTTTTTGGTCGATGTCCGGGCGTACGAATACTGACTTCAGACCGTCGGTTGAGACAGCTTCCATCCATACAGTCTGCCAGATACCGGTAGTACGGGTATAAGAGCAGCCTCCCGAATAATAGTTACCGCATTGCTTTCCTCCGGTTTGTAGTCCGGAACGGAGATCATCTTGTACGAATACCACCAGATTGTGAGTCTTTCCGGGGGTAACATAGCGAGTCAGATCTACGGCAAACGAAGACGAACCGCCGAAATGACGTTGTACGAATTTACCATCGACGTAGATCTCCGCACAATAATCCACAGCACCGAAGTTCAGGAATATCTTTTTTCCATTCCAGTCCGATGGGATGGTAATATTGCGTTGATACCACATCTGTTCGATGAAATCGGTATAGCCTACTCCCGAAAGTTTACTTTCCGGGCAGAAGGGTACAGTGATGTTCTTATCAAACTTCTCTGCCGACTGCAGGCGGCGGTCTTTTCCTGATTTACCAAAATCGAAATCGAATGTCCAGGTCCCGTTCAGGTTTAGCCATTGTTCCCGTTCGAACTGTGGACGGGGATACTCCGCTCGCGGAGTATCTGCACTGAAACAGGACCAGCTGTTCAGCATGAATAGCATTGCTGCTGCTAAAAGTTTTTTCATTGTAATTGTGTGTTTGAGTCCTTCTTTCCCCTCCACTTGCAGGCAGGGGAGAAAGGAGGACTTGTGTATGAATATTGAGTTATTATTATAATGGTTCGGAGTGATTATTCACCTCTCTATCGGGAGGCTCCCACTACCGGAAATTCCGTTATTCTTAATGTAGTGCATCCATAAGGAATCAGGGTGATTTCTGTTTCCGGCCCTTCGCCTCCGCTACAGAAAGAATAAGGTTGAGGCCCTGCCATTTCGTTGTAAAGTTTCCATGAAGGTACCAATCTTGCTTTCATCCGTATTTCTATCGGGGCATTTTCCTTATTCCAGGGGAATACGGAAGATTGCTTTTCCGTATGAATCGTTACACGGGCATGTTCGTTCGCTTTGTTACGATTGAAATCAACCAATCCATAGTTCCATGGTTCGGTAGGAGTCACTGAGTAATAATACGGACCATACCACGGCTCTTCAAACTCTTTCTTCTCCCATTTTTCTTCCATCTTCAAGGCAAATACCAACGGACCGCGTTCAATGGTTACCGAATTCTCATACCAGGTGCTGGCAGTGACTTCCATCGGCAGATGGAGTTCCACCCGGTCCCCTTTTTTTCCAGTTGCGGTTGACAATGGCCATCCGGCCTCCTTCGGCATGTTGAAGAAGTTGTCCGTTGACTGATATTCCGGCTTGTTTGCACCATTTCGGGATACGTAATTGGAGAGCGAAGTTTACTTCTTTCCGTTTTTTGTCCATTGATTGGAGGGTGAAACTTATTTTGTCATCCATCGGATAGTAGGTTTCTTCACTGAAAGTTACCGTACACCCATCCGCTACTTTGGCCGTCACTTCCGATGGTGCGTATGCCGTAACAGCCAGTCCGCCGTCAGGAGTGGCATACCAGAGGCTTTGGGTGAATTTAGGCCAACCTTGGTGCATGTTCGATGCACAACAAGGATATCCCGTCAGCAGCCCGAAACAGTTGTCCGTTCCTCCGTGATCCTGATCGAAATTGCGACGGTGGCGTGATACCATCACCTGGTTGGCTTGTTGGAAATATTGTTTTGTCATAAAATCGTCTGAAATCTGGGTGGGCAGTGCATTGAATGCAATCCTTTCCAGATGGTCGGCGAAGTCGATATCTCCCGTGATCTCTACCATTTTTTCCAGCGAGTACATCAGTTCCACAGCTGAGCAGAGTTCTGAACCTTGGGTCGGATTGTTGCCATGCAATGCCTCGTCACCACCATACATACCCTGCGGTTGTCCGTGGAACTGGCGAATGTCACGAAAAGCACGTTTAACCGCATCGAGATACATTTTGTCGGGCTCTTGCTGATAATAGATGACAGGCTCTTTGATACCTTGTGCCAGGTTGACACAGTGAATCGTATTGATACGTTTCAGGTCTCCCCGGTTCACCATATCTACAAAGCTGAAACTTTGTTGATGAATCAGTTTGCCGAGATCGAGTAGGAATGAATCACCGGTGATATTATAGAGCCAGTATACGGCCTGAAGATTATCGCAGGCACGGAACTCTGCCCAAAAAGTCCAGTTGCCGAGCGGCTTTTCCGGTAACGTTTTCAGTTGATAACGGAAATAGTCGGTCATAAATCGGATGACCCGTTGATCGTTCGTGGCAGAATAATATTGCTGGAGTATTTTCAGCATCACCATACGCGGCCACCAGTCGTGAGAGTTATCCCGTTGTATGCCGGCCTCTCCGGGATAGTCTTTGGCCGGACCGAAGAAACCGTCTTCCCGCTGACTTTTTAAAGCCCATTCTATCCAAGGTTGCACTTTAGCTTTCAGTTGCGCATCGTCCAGGATATATGCCAGAGGAAGTAAACCGTCAATCCAGTATGGTCCTCTTTCCCATTGATCACCGTCACCGCCGAGCCAGCCGTTGCGTTCGCCCATCACCAGCGGATACAGTTTGTCCATTTGCCCGGTTGCCCCGTTTTTCTGCCTTACCAACATTTCCTGCAACCATCCTTTTGCCTTAATGCTGCCTAACGGTAGTTCCATCAAAGGTTTGCGCACCAATGGATAGCGGTTGTTGGTATAGTTCTCGGGGGTATCGGCCCGGAGCCCGCTTCCCAAGGAAGAGAAGCAGAGGCCCAGTCCGATGAGCAGATATGTAAATGTATTTTTTTTCTTCATGAGTGTCTTTCGATTAATGTTTATCACCGGGTATCTTTTATTCTCTTGTGTTCGGGAAAGCCGAAACCCGCAGTCTGGCTGCTCCCATCGGAATCAGGGTGATTTCTTCTTTTTCCCCTTTCGGAGCGTCCATTTCAGGAAGTTCGCTACACAAGTCGTATTGATCGATAACCCATGAAGGAACCTTGCGTCCGATAGCTTTTACCTCGATAGGTGTACTTGCGACCGTGAACGGGAAGTTGTCAGCCGGCCATTCTTTGTGTACTACTTTAAAGTCTTTCAAAGGTTCGTTCTTACCGAGTACCAATGCGTAGTTCCAAGGAGTTTTTGCATAGATCTCGTATGTCGGCCATTGGCTGGCGTCAGCGCCTTCCTGCCATTTAGAGTCACCGATAGCCGTAGCGCGGCTGTCCTTTTTCACATAATCTTCGTCAATTTTCAGTGACATTGTCAACGGACCGTAGTCTACGCTTACACTGTTTTTGTTCACTTGCCATGTACGCATCGAAAGTTGCATCGGCAGTTGAATCTCTACTTGGTCATTGTCTTTCCATTCGCGATTGATGCAGGCATATTGTCCGGCTTCGGGGTTAGCCGCTACTTTTTTGCCGTTAACAAAGATAGTTGCACCCTCTGTCCATGAAGGGATTCTCAGATAGAACGGGAAACTTACAGCTTTCGGAGTATTTACCGTAAACCGGATGGTTTCCTCGAAAGGATAATTCGTCTGCTCGTGAAGGGTTATTTCGTTTCCGTCACCCACTTTCACCGTTGCTTTGCAGGCGGCATACATGGCGGCCGCTACACCATTATCCGGAGTAGCCAGAATCAGATGCTCGGCATAATAAGGCCATCCCTGTGCGTGGTTATGCTGGCAGCAACGGCTGCTGAACGGGTTCATTGCCAGGAAAGGTCCCCGGTTGTCGATGCCCGGATGATGATTCTTTGAGTCGCTGACCGTCTGGTTAGGGCAAGTGATGTAACGTAATCCTTTGAAATCCGGCATCACGGCAGCCGGATAACTGTTGAAAGCCACTTCTTCGCAGTGTTCTGCCCAAAGCGGATCGCCCGTCATACAAAGCATCAATTCATCGGAAGCCATCTGTTCTACCAATCCGCAGGTCTCTACTCCCTGACGTGGGTCGATAGAACCCATGCGGGCATTTTCGTCGGCACCGAACATACCGCCCGGTACTTGTCCGAAAGTACGGCGTATCAGATTGTGTACATTATAAGATGCTTTCAGCATGGCTGAATCTCCTGTCATCATATAATAGGTAGCCGGTTCGCGGAAACATTGTGCGATGTTTACATTGTGCCAGTTCGGCAGTGCCGACGGGCGGGTCCAATCTGCTGTGTTCCGGTGTATCTTCTCAGCCAGTTCCAGTAAGAATTGATCTCCTGTGCGGTTATAAAGCCAATATACGCTTAACAGGTTATCTCCGCCACGGCTGTTTTCCCAATAGTCCTCCAGGAATTGTTCGTCCGGTACACTTAACTGCCATTTAAAGTAATTGGTCATCAGGTCGATTACCCGTTGGTCATTTGAATATTCATAATAGGATTGCAGACACCAGAGCATAATCATCTGTGCCCATAATTCTCTTTTTCCGTTCCGCTCGTTGATGGGACCAAAGTATCCGTCGGGCTGTTGGCTGGCGAATGCTCCTTCGAGCCATACTTTAGCTTCATCAATCATTTTCTGATCCTTTAATATATAAGCCAGGTTTCCGTATCCTTTCAGCCAATAGGGGACTTCTTCCCATCCGTGATCTCCTCCTTTGGTCAGCCAGGCATTATTCTCTTTGCCCAGCCATGCACTGATCTCATTCAGGTGACCGGTCAGACCGTCTTTCTGTAATTCGAGATATTTCTTCAACCATCCTTCGGGCTGAATACTTCCGACGGGCAGTTTAATGAAATTCATCGGTTTCAGTGGCAAGCGGTTTCCTACATAGTTTACGTTGGTTTGTGTACAGTCGGGGCGGTTCACGATGGTTACTGCCGACGATGATTGATCGGAAGTACACGATGCTGCCAGTAATCCGGCTGTAAATAGGATTCCGGCCAAGCCTCCTTTCAGACTTTTCATCTTTTTCATGTTTGGGTGTTTTTACTTATGGTTATTATTTAGGGGTTATTTCAATACAAATCAGTAGCTTCATCTGATATCATGCTACAAAGTTTGTGAATTCTGTATGAAATGTGCGACACAAACTATTCAATAAATAGCAATTACTGACCAATACGATGCGAAATGCGGGTTATGTGAATATTAGAAGTATAAAAAGAACAGATTCTTTTGTTTATTGAGCAGTATTTATCCCTTTATTCAACGAAAATGTTTTTTCTTTGTAGCATCTTAATAACAGAAAGCTATGAAAACAAAGATCTACCTGCTATTTATTACTACCTTATTCTTCTGCGCCGGTTGTGGCAACAAGAGCGGCGGACAGAAACAGGAGTCGGTAAGTGCGGCAAAGGATACATATGTAAATCCTTTGTTTCCGGAAGGGGCCGATCCGAGTGCTCTTTTCCATAATGGTAAGTATTATTATACCCATGGAACGGAAGATAAGATCATGCTTTGGGAAACGTCCGATATCACTGATATGGCTCATGCGGTTTGCAAGATAGTGTGGAAGCCTCAGGATCCATCCAACAGTTGTCATCTCTGGGCACCGGAGATTCACTATATCAATGATAAATGGTATATATATTATGCAGCCGACGACGGCAATACGGATAATCACCAGTTGTACGTACTTGAAAACTCTTCACCCGACCCGATGGAGGGAAAGTTCGAAATGAAAGGAAGTATCATAACCAATCCCGAATGGAATTGGGGGATACAGGCCACCACTTTCGAACATAAGGGAGTCCGCTATCTGGCCTGGTCCGGATGGTCCAAAAGGAGAACCAATGCCGAAACTCAATGTATCTATATTGCCAGGATGAAAGATCCGTGGACACTCGATTCACCCCGTGTCCTGATATCCAAACCCGAGTATGAATGGGAACGGCAGTGGGTCAATCCGGATGGCAGCCGTACGGCTTACCCCATTTATGTGAATGAAGGGCCTCAGTTCTTCCATTCGAAAGATAATAAGACGTTGATTCTATATTACGCTGCCAGCGGTTCGTGGTCACCCTATTACTGTGTCGGGATGTTGACTGCCGATGCCGAGAGTGATTTGTTAGATCCGGCTTCCTGGACAAAGAGTTCGGTTCCGGTATTTCAGCAATCGTTGGAGAATGAAGTTTATGGTCCGGGTGGACTCTCCTTTGTTCCCTCGCCCGATGGGACTGAATGGTATATGATTTACCATGCCCGTCAGGTGACCAATGGAGACACCGGGAGTCCTGAAACCCGTAATCCGCGAATACAAAAAATAGGATGGGATGCCCATGGAATGCCCGATTTAGGGATTCCGGTTCGTGCAGGGGTTGCCTTGCCAAAACCTTCGGGTACTCTTTTGAAATAAAATAGTCATTTAGAACATTTTTTCCTTAGTCTGACAGGTAGCCGCCTACCTGTCCCGGGGATCGTATTGCATCATTAATAGGTTAAACATAATTTGAAGACAATGAAAAAGAGCATTTTAATTGCAGTTCTGACAGCGTCGATAGCTACTTCCGCTTTTGCACAATGGAAACCGGCAGGAGACAAAATCAAGACAAAGTGGGCTGAGCAGGTGAATCCTGAAAATGTATTGCCCGAGTATCCACGTCCGGTGATGGAACGGGGAGAGTGGAAGAACCTGAATGGTTTGTGGAATTATGCCATCACCGAGAAAGGAGCTGCTCCTTCAGCTTACGAAGGTCAGATTCTGGTTCCTTTTGCCATAGAGTCCAGCCTTTCGGGTGTTGGTAAGAAAGTCGGCCCCGACAAAGAACTCTGGTATCAGCGTACTTTCACAGTACCCGCTTCCTGGAAAGGTAAAAAAGTGATGCTGAACTTCGGTGCTGTAGACTGGAAAGCTGATATTTGGGTCAATGACATTAAGGTGGGACAACACACCGGAGGATTTACTCCTTTTTCACTCGATATTACGGCTGCTTTGGCTACTAAAGGAGACAATAAACTTGTTGTGAAGGTATGGGACCCGACAGATCGCGGACCTCAGCCTCGTGGCAAACAGGTAAACCGTCCGGAAGGCATCTGGTATACGGCTGTTACCGGTATCTGGCAAACTGTCTGGATGGAGCCTGTGGCCGAACGTCATATTACTAATGTTCGTACGACTTCGGACATCGACCGTAAGAAACTCACAGTGGACGTTACTACCAGTACCAGCTGTCCTTCGGAAGTTGTCGAGGTAAAGGTTTTCGATGGTAAACAGCTGGTTGCTACCGGAAAAGGATTGAACGGCCAGACTATTGACATTCAGATGCCTGCTGATGCCAAACTGTGGAGTCCTGCTTCTCCGACTCTTTATTCTATGCAGATTGCCCTGTTGAGCAATGGTAAAGTGACCGATAAAGTAGATAGCTATACAGCTATGCGCAAATACTCTACCCGCCGTGACAAGGACGGAATTGTACGTTTGCAGCTGAACAATGAAGATGTGTTCCAGTTCGGTCCTCTCGATCAAGGATGGTGGCCCGACGGACTGTATACAGCTCCGACAGACGAAGCGTTGGTTTATGATATTCAGAAAACCAAAGACTTCGGATTTAACATGATCCGTAAACACGTGAAGGTGGAACCGGCACGTTGGTATACGCACTGTGATAAACTGGGTATCATCGTATGGCAGGATATGCCGAACGGCGACCGTGAACCGGAGTGGCAGATGTACAACTACTTCACCGGCAATGAACTGAATCGTAGCGAGGAGTCGGAACAGATCTATCGCAAAGAGTGGAAGGAAATCATGGATTATCTGTACAACTATCCTTGTATCGGTGTATGGGTTCCGTTTAACGAGCGTTGGGGACAGTTCAAGACTGAAGATATCGCGACATGGACAAAGAAGTATGATCCTTCACGCTTGGTGAACCCGGCAAGTGGCGGTAATCACTTCCCTTGCGGTGATATTCTTGACTTGCATCATTATCCCAATCCGTCACTTGACTTCTACGATGCCGGACGTGCTACCGTGTTAGGTGAATATGGCGGCATCGGCCTGGCACTGAATGAACATCTTTGGGAACCGAACCACAACTGGGGATACGTGAAGTTTAATTCACCCGAAGAAGTAACCAAACAATACGTTGAATACGGCAATGAACTGTATCGGTTGATTTCAAGAGGTTTCTCAGCTGCTGTCTATACACAGACTACGGATGTAGAAATGGAGGTGAACGGACTGATGACATACGACCGTAAAGTGATTAAGGTGAATGAAGCTCAGGTGAAAGCTATCAATACAAAGATATGCAATTCTTTAAATAAGTGATTAGAGTAGGGTGTCGATAGGTACACAGGTTTTTGATTAAGGTAAAGATTGTTGAAGGATACTATTTAGATTGAAACATACTAATAAATAAAATAATGAAAAAACTATTCACAATGGCTTTAGCAGTCGGTATGCTGTGCAATGCGCAGGCAGCCGACCTGTATAAGGCAAGTAGAAATGTTGCTTTGCGTGCGCCGGCGGTGCCTCTCATCACTTCCGACCCCTATCTGTCCATCTGGTCGCCCACAGATGCGCTGAACGAAAGCAGCACTATGCACTGGACCGGAACGGAACATCCTTTGTTGGGTGCTATCCGTGTAGACGGGAAGACTTACCGCTTTATGGGGAAAGATAAATTGAATCTTGAAACCCTTGTACCCATGACCGATACCGATACCTGGCAGGGGAGTTATACTTTCGATGAGCCGGCTGCGGGATGGAACGCCCTTTCGTTCAATGCTGCCGGATGGAAAGAGGGACAAGGTGCTTTCGGTACTCCCGATATGCCTCGTGTCCATACTCGCTGGACTACTCCGGACATCTGGGTTCGCCGCGATTTCCAGATTAACGATGATATGAACGGAGAAACCATCTATCTGAAATATTCGCACGACGATGTATTCGAACTCTACCTGAATGGTGAAAAGCTGGTTGCTACAGACTATTCATGGAACAACGACGTATTACTCGAACTATCGGATGCAGCCAAGAAGAAGCTGCAAAAAGGAAAAAACGTACTTGCCGCACACTGTCACAACACAACAGGAGGTGCTTATGTAGATTTCGGCCTTTATCGCCTGAACAAACAGACGACAGGTTTTGAGACGGCAGCCGTCCAGAAATCGGTAAGCGTACTCCCCACACAAACTTACTACACGTTTACTTGCGGTCCGGTGGAACTGGACCTGGTGTTTACCGCACCTTTGATGATGGACGACCTCGATTTGTTGTCTACTCCCGTTAATTATATTTCTTATCGCGTTCGTTCGCTGGACAAAAAGCAACATGATGTGCAGATGTATGTGGAGACCACTCCGCAGCTTGCCATTAATGAACTGACGCAACCTACCCGTTCGAAAGTGATCCGCCGTAACGGTATCAATTATGTACAGGCAGGGACTATCGACCAGCCTATCCTTGCACGAAAAGGAGACGGTATCTGTATTGATTGGGGATATGCTTATCTGGCAGGAAATATAGGTGCCAATACAGCTGTTAGCCTGGGTAACTATTATGGCATGAAGAACGAGTTTGTTACCAAGGGTTCTTTGTTGCCTACACAAGCCGAGTGCGTGACCCGTCGTGCCGACCAGATGCCGGCTATGGCCTATACTGACGATCTGGGTAAAGTAGGTACCGATGGCAAATCCGGCTTCCTGATGTTGGGTTACGATGATATTTATGCTATCGAATACTTCTATCAACCTCGCATGGCCTACTGGAAGCATGATGGTAAGGTAAGCATCTTCGATGCCTTTGAGCGTGCCAAAGCAAACTATGCGTCTGTCATGGAACGTTGCCGTGCTTACGACGAAATGATTCTGAACGATGCAGAAAAAGCAGGTGGCAAAGAATACTCTGAACTGTGTGCATTGGCTTACCGTCAGGTGATTGCCGCCCATAAGCTGTTCAAGGATGCGGATGGTAACTTGCTCTTCTTCTCTAAAGAGAACAATAGTAACGGTTGTATCAATACTGTCGACCTGACTTATCCGTCTGCTCCGCTCTTCCTGGCTTATAACCCCGAATTGCAGAAAGGCATGATGACCAGTATCTTTGAATATAGTGCCAGCGGACGTTGGAACAAGCCTTTCCCGGCTCACGACCTGGGAACTTATCCTATTGCTAACGGACAGGTATACGGTGGTGACATGCCGATTGAAGAAGGTGGAAATATGGTAGTCCTGGCTGCTGCTATTGCCAAGGTAGAAGGTAACGCCGACTATGCTAAGAAGTATTGGGATTTACTGACCATTTGGACTGATTATCTGGCGGAATACGGACAAGATCCCGAGAACCAACTCTGTACTGATGACTTTGCCGGACACTGGGCACATAACGCCAACCTTTCGGTAAAAGCGATCATGGGTGTAGCTGCCTACAGTGAAATGGCCCGTATGCTCGGTATGGATGATGTAGCCGACCGATATGCTGCCAAAGCCAAAGCAATGGCTACCAAATGGGAACAAATGGCTCGTGAGGGTGATCATTATCGTCTGGCATTCGACCGTGAGAATACCTGGAGCCAGAAGTACAATATGGTTTGGGACAAGATGTGGAATCTGAACCTTTTCCCCAATAATGTGATTGAGAAAGAAATTTCTTATTATCAGACCAAACTGCAAAACCCTTATGGACTTCCGTTGGATTCCCGCAAGGAATATACTAAATCCGACTGGATTATGTGGACTGCTGCCATGTCTTCTGATAAGGCTACTTTCGAGAAATTTATTTCTCCGGTATATAAGTATGCTAATGAAACCGTATCACGTGTTCCGCTGAGCGACTGGCATCATACCGATAGCGGTAAGTTTGTCGGCTTCAAGGCACGTTCCGTGATCGGTGGTTATTGGATGAAGGTATTAATGGATAAAATGCAGAAGTAATAAGAACCGGTATATAATTAGGGTTTATTATCAAGGGTTGTATCAAAAGCTTGTTTTGCTTGGATACAACCCTTTTTTCTTTCCAAGAGATGTTATGTTGCCTGTCTGTTCTACTTAAGTTGGTGTCGGTTTAAGCATGAAGTGGCTGTCAAGGGTGTTCCGGCACCTCTGTAACCCGGAAGTCCGTACCAATCAATCCCTCTTCCGAGTAGCCTTCACAATGAATCACGTATTCTCCGTTCTCCTGATCGTTTAGAAAGAAGGATACTTGTGCTCTACCTTCCTTGTCGGTTTTTACTGTAGGATTCCAGTACAGTGTATTTCTTTGTTCCGAATGTTCGAAGAATGAATGATCGGAAAGAGTAGGAGTATAAAATTCTTTTGTCTGGTTATAACCTATCCACTGGCAGATTTTATTATTCGTTGCTATAACTTCTCCTTGTATCGGACGGCTATATAATACGATAGTGCCTCCATAACTGCTAAATCCTCCAAACTGAGTGGACGTCTGTTGCAGGACTTCTACCCGTTCGATTCTGGATGCCTCCATGCTATATACAACTTCAGGATCTTTGGCAATATACCCATCCAGTACCAAGGCAGCTACTGTTCCTCCGGGAAGTCCGTTGATGTGGGCATACTGTAAGTTACTCTTTGTTTTATCCGGATTAGGAACCATGGTGATGCCGGGCACTGTTCTCAGTAATTGACGGACATCTCCAAAACTGTTGCTTGCTTTCACTTGAGTACTTGTTTTCACGAATCCTTCACTATAAGGACGCCGCTTTTCAATCGGATCTTTTTTTCGTGCGGTTACTTTCACTTCTCCTAATTCGAATAGCTGTTTGTCAATCTCCTTTTGGGGGATGTAGGACTTGGTAATATCCCATTGTACATGAAAAGAACTATCAGGTGCAAAAGGAGAAGGCATATATTTCACCGATGGAACCGGAATGGAATCATCAAGTTTGATCGGATAGGTTTTCCCATTCTTGTCGGTGGCTGAGAGCATGACTTCCTTTGTTCCTTCAAAAGAGATTCCCGATAGGCTGAAACGTTTTTGTCCATCCAACGGACAGGTAATAAATTGTTTGAGTGAATCTTGACGTAGGATAGCCTGAAGTTCAACAGATTTAGCCTTCTGTTTATTTATATTTTCCACTTTTCCTGATAGGATGAGAGATTGTTCCATAGGATATCGGGGGAGATTGTCGGGCTGGTTGAAAACTTCAAGTGAGTAGCGTCGCCATCCTTGTGTCAGCAATAGCAGTTCTATTTTAGACAGGCTTTCAGTATCTTCCGGATTCCAGTAGCTTAATGGTTGTTCCGTTTGCCCTTTCAGGTTGCTACTAAGAAATAAGTAGGTACTGAAGTTGTCACGGATCGTTGGTTGCTCTAAAAAAGTTTGTGCAACTGCCAGCGAGAAAGAACCCGGTTGGGGAATTCCTTTCTTATCAGTACTACGGATATTCACCGACATTTTTCGATGTCCTTCTTGTACCGAAATAGTAGATGAAAGTTTTAGGTTGAGTGTTTCGGGAAAGTGAGTAAATACCAGCCTTTCACAATAGGCATGATAGTCTTCATCGATCAGGGTTAGTGTGAAGACGCCCGTAGGAAGTTTATCTAAAGGCAAATCGAAAAGTGTACGCGGTTGCGAACCATCGACGGGTAGTACGGCAATCAACCGTCCTTCTTGATGGAGGATAAGTGAATAAACCGAGTTTTTGGTTGAAGGGCCAATATTTTGAGTCAATAAGATACGTAATGCTTCTTTCAGGTGTTTAACAGTCATCACAAACCCCTGCTCGCTTATCGAAGGTATTTTAAAGTCTGTGTTATCTCCTGCCAGACGGGCAATGTATTTTTCTTTTTTCTGTGGGATGAAAAAGAAACTTCCTTTGCCCAAGTGACTGGTAGCAAATTTACGGATACTGTCTCCATGGGCATTCAGTATGACCCCTTCTGTTTGAACCCCTTTTCCGGTATTGGCATCCACTACTTCGAATGCTATTCGGGAGGTGAGTCCATTGATTAGATTTCCTCCTTCCGGGAAGAATCTCAGTTTAAATTTTGTTGTCTGCTGGGGAATGTTGTCTTTTTCTGAATTTCCATAAATCGTTAGTTCACGATGGAAGAAAAACTCCGGATCAAAATTCTGCATCCATCGGGTATAGGCACGAAGTTGATAATGGCCGGCGTGTAGATGTTCCGGGATCGAAAGGCTACCGGAGGCTGCTCCGTCTGCCAAAGGATACTTGACTTGTTTTACAATTTCTCCTTTACTATTTGACAGATCTATGTATACAATCCTGCTGGCTTCGGTTGCTGAGGAAGAGAGTGTTTGATACACTTTAAACCAAATGGTTTCTCCGGCATAATAGTTGGTACGGTCTTGATGCAGATATAATTTCTCTATCGGATTTTCACGGGCATACCGGTTGAACCGGGCTGACAAAAGAGTATCGCTTACGGCTTTTTGTGGGGCTGCTGCGCAATGGATGGTGCATAACAGACAAAGAATAGTTAATGCTGAATGTATTTTCATAATGAACAAAGGTAGTGAAAAAAGATAATAGTGACTGACAGTATTCCAACTATCAGCCACTATTGTCATTGAATTTACAGTTTTCTGTTTATTTATAAACTTCCAGTTCGTAGATACGTGTATCTCTGCCTCCGGTGCTCTGTGTAGGACGAGTCACAAGCAGACGGATGTAACGTACTTTTCCGTCATAGTTCAGCGGACGTGAAACGACATTTGCATGGTTACCGTCGATAGCATCCAGAGTCGTCCATTCATCGCCCGGGTTCATTTTACCTTGCAGGAAGCAACCATTGGTAATGTATGAGTGACTTTCCTGTCCGGCGTTCACCATCTTCCAACCACTGATGTTTTGTGCTTCACCCAGATCGAAGTCTACGTAGTTCGGAGTCTGCGAAACGTCACACCACTTTGTATCCGTTTTACCATCCAGCAGGAAGTCCGGTTTTTCTTCGTCGTTGGTATATCCGGAGCAAGCAATGATTTTAGCTCTTTTCAGGATATTTTCGCGTACTGCTTCTTCATCATTTCCGGCAGTAGCTGCATTACCTACGTTATTGGTGCGGAAAAGAGTGCCGGCAACGGTTGTAGCCGGTTCATTTTCGGCAACCAGAGTAGCAGCAAACAAAACCACTTTCTCATTTCGGGGCAAGATTACGCTGGTAGCTCCCTTCGGAATATCCATACCAAATTTGAACATATAAGTGAATTCATAAGGCTGATCACCGTTGGATGCATGGCGGTGTGTACCTACATAGGCAATCTCAGCATCTTTCAGGTATCCTTCGGTGTGTCCTTTATGTCCCCATTGGCCGATGAAGCCGGTATAAGAAGGTACAACGAATGAAGCGGTCTGCTTGCCAATGCGGAAGTCGGCCTGATTGTCTCCTTCGGTAGAGGCGGCGAGGATATAGAGACGGTTGTATTTGTTTCCCGCAGGCAGTTGCAAGGTATCACCTTCACAAGTCATTCCGTTCGCAATCTCTTTTTCTCCCAAGCGGAAAGTGATCTGACCGGCTATCAGTGAGTCCGGCAGAAGTTCGGCTGCAAAAGAATAGCCCGATTCGAAGTCGCCTTCTCCACGGAATTCATTATAAGAAGCACATTTGCGGTCGTAGTCAAGCGGTAAAGCGGCATATTCGATCGGAGACGCCTCACGTCCCGATGGTTTGAGGCGTACTTTGTAAGTTCTTACAGAATAAGGAGTGATGTTTACCTGCAACTTGTTTCCTTCGAAAGTTGCATTGCCGATTGTCTTTTCTGTACCGTTGGCTTCGCTGGCACTGATGATTTCCCCTGCAAAGGTCAGTGTGGCGCTCTGTGCTTTCCGGCCTTCGGTTTCGTATACGCGTACTACATACTCATCGGTTTCTTCCGCTTTCTTCAGTGCCTTGATCAATACATTGCGGTTGTCCGAAGCGACAAACGAGAACGATTTTCCGACATTTCCTTTGTGCTTTTCCGTACGGAAGGCTTTCAGTTGCTGGTTCAGCTTTTCGGCTTTCTCTACAGTGGCAGGTTTATCCAAGGCTCCCTGATGCGGTATCAGGCTGTAGGTGAAGGTATGATGACCGAGATCCTGATGATCCTGATATGCGTAACCTCCGCGTGTTTCCGGTGTGTGGAGCAGGGTGAGGCGGATCGTATGGTTATCCGGCTTGTCCCATCCATATTTGCTGTCGTTCATCACCGATACACCATAACTTCCGTCACGATCGGTCAGGTCGGCCCAATATTGTGCATATACTTCGTAAGCTGTTTCGGTATTGTTGCCACGTTGTATGCTGCCGATACCCAAGTCGTACGTAGCCTTTTCGTTTTCAAGATTGAGCGGGAATTCGGCTTTTAACAATGCGTTGGTCGATTGCCAGTCTATTTCGTTATAGAAGTCGATGCGTTCTGCACGGCTACCTTCATACAGACGTATGTATTGACGGAAGACAGATTCTCCGTGACGTTTCTCGACACAAAGCGATTTACGTAAAGTTCCGTCTTCAACCAAAGTTATTTTCACGTCATCCGTAATCGAAACCGGAGTACGGTCGGTTGTCTCTTTCAACACTTCCCATGCCGGCCAATTGTATGACTTGTTCTGAGTGAAGAGTGCCAGGCGGATTGCTTTCCCGGCTTTCACCAGCTCTTTGCCGTTCTTTTTGTCAGTCAGAGAGACGATATCTCCATTTTTATCCAATGTAATCTTGTACAGAGAGTTTTCCAAGGTATTGACGTTCGTCGAGACGTTGCTTGCACCGGTTCCTGATGTGCGTATGTCATATACCACATATCCTGTAGCCGGAACTGTTGCTTCTACCAGGATGCGTGCTTTTCCGTCGGTATAAGAAATGAGCTGAGCCGATACTTTTTTGCCCTTTTCATCGTACACCGTTATCCCTTTGGGGGCTTTTGGAAGGTCAAGTTCTATTTCCGCAATATCTGTAACCGCAAATCCGAGTGCATTATAAAGGATTACCGGAATACCGCTGACCCGTGTATCCAATTCCCTGCCGATACCATGAATGGAAGAAGTCAGTACATTGGAGAACTGTTTCAGTGAGATTAGTTCATCGTTCCATGAAAATTCATAGGCACGCGGTATACTGGTTCCTGTCAGGTCATCGTGGAACTGATGATAAATGAAGCGTTTCCATGCTTCATTGATGGTGCTTCCCGGATATTTGGCCTGATTCAGCCATTCGGCAGTTACGGCAGCTCTTTCGGCCGCATCTCCCAGTAATTCGTTCTGGCGGTTGTACAATTTCATGGCAGCCTGTGAGGTGTAGCATCCTGTACCGTGAACATCCATCAACAGTTCACCGTCGAATACCGGTAATTCCGGATGATTCTTATAAGGAAGGTAATCTTTGTAAAGCTGGTCGCTGGTTGCACTGACAATTTCTACCGGACCGTTTCCGCGAAGTCCTTTTTCCACTGAACGGACAGAGGCCAGTGTCGGTGATCCGCCGATATCGCCTGTACCGTAATATCTGTATACTGTATTAAGTGGTGTACGGCCTGCCAGTTCTTTCAGTTGTTCGTTTTCTGAAAGGTCTTCGTCGTTCCATCTTCTGCCATAATCATATCCATGTGCCAGCATGATAGACGATCCATCTATTCCTTTCCACAAGCCGATTGTAAACGGATGCTTGCTCTTACCATAGAACGGATGCACACGCCAGTCCAGCTTTTGTGAAGAGAAACCAATCAGGCCGCAGTGCGAAGCGATAGTAGGCAGTGTCCAACCAAATCCGAAACAGTCGGGCAGGAAGATGTCCGTGCTTTCCACTCCGAATTCTTGTCTGTAATACTGTTGTCCCAGCATAATATTGCGGATGAACGATTCAGTCGAAGGTACCAGAGCGTCCGTTGCATCCCAGCTACTTCCGGAAATGTGCCAGCGGCCTTCCCCGATGTACTTTTTCATTTCTTCGTATTGTGCAGGATAGTACTCCTTCATCCAGGCATATTTCACTCCGCCTTCAAAGTTGAATACATAGTTCGGATACTTTTTCAGCAGAAACAGGTTCTGGTTGATCGTGTTCCATACATACTCTTTAATGGTAGTCTGTACATCCCAGTTCCACTGAGTGTCCAGATGGGCATCTGCCACCATGTAGGCTTTCGCCTTTTTCTCCTGTTTGTTCCCTTGAGCGTACGAGGCTCCTCCGGACAACAGCAGGGTAGCTGCCAGCATAGCAATGTGTAATTTCATGTTTGCTTAATACATTATTTAATTAATAAATGAGGAATTATACAAAGGTGACCAAATTCGCAGAAAGGAGATGAAAAATACTGTTCAATAAATAGCAGAATCTGTTCAGATGTGCTTTTAGAGCTCTGTGAGGGGGATTGAAATGTTGAAAAGAACAGATTTTGTTGTTTATTGAACGGAAATTATCGTCTTATTAGTTAAAAATAACTTTCCTTTGCAATGTTTCGAAACCGTAAAAGCTATACTATGAAATACATCCCGTCTTATATTCCGAGGATTATTTCCATAACGATGCTTTTATACATTAAAGATTTATAGAACCTGTTTTTTAAATTTATGTACTATGCGTAAAAAAGAACAAATGTTTTGGCTCGCAAGTCGTAGCAGAATGTGGCGCATACCACTTTGTATGGCTGCCTTTTCGCTTTTGCCAAGTGCCTACAGTTTCGCTAGCGCCGAAAACCCGGCAACAGAAACTGTATTGGCAGTGAACTCCGTTCAACAACAACGGACCGTAAAGGGTATAGTTATCGACGCCAATGGCGAAGCGGTAATTGGTGCTAACGTAAAAGAGCCGGGGAGTACAACTGGTACCATCACCGATATGAACGGTGAATTCTCGCTGAGTGTCGGCCCTAAAGCTACACTTGAAATCTCATTTATTGGTTACACAACACAAAAAGTAAACGTAGGCGCATCAAACACAGTTAAAGTTATTCTAAAGGAAGACACAAAAGTACTCGATGAAGTCGTTATTACCGGTTTCGGTATGTCACAGAAAAAGGCAACACTGACGGGTGCCGTTGCTGCAATTGCTTCTACTGACATTGAACGTTCCAATGCAACAACAGCATCAGGTGCATTGGTTGGTAAAATAGCAGGTATCAATACCCGTCAGAATGATGGACGTCCGGGTGCTTCTACACAACTACAGATACGTAATATGGGTGCTCCATTGTATGTAATTGACGGTGTTGTATCTGATGATGGACAGTTTAATAACATGGACTTTAACGATATAGAATCTATCTCTATATTGAAAGATGCCTCTGCTGCAATTTATGGTGTGCGCGCTGCCAATGGTGTAGTAGTGGTTACATCAAAGAAAGGACAGCGTAATTCGAAGAATTCCGTATCTATTAATGCTTACTATGGTTGGCAGCATAATTCACGTTATGTTCAGCCAGCTAAGACTAAAGATTATGTGAACGCTTATGTCTCTGCAGAAACTTGGGCTAAAAAGGCGGACAATGATCGCAGGTACAACAAAGAGGAATATGCAAAATGGATGGCCGGTACTGAGAAAAACTACCAGGGTTTTGATTGGAGCGACTATATTTGGATTACTGCTCCTCAATCATATATTAGTGCGAATCTTTCAGGAGGTACCGATAAGGCTAATTATTATGTAGCAGTTTCTCATATCGATCAAGAAGCGACTGTACGTGGTTACGGTGGATTCAGACGTACAAATGCCCAGATGAATATTGATATGAATATTTCTGATCGTTTCAAGATTGGTGCTACGATGAATGGACGTATTGAAGATCGTCACCATCCGGGTGTTCCGGGTGCGGATGATACATGGTTGCCTCGTTTTGCAACAATGAAGAATCAGCCTACAAAGCGTCCGTATGCCAACGACAATCCTTTATACCCACAACTTGTCTCTGACCAGAAAGAAACAAACTTTGCTCTTTTAAATTATGATACCAGTGGTAAAGTATCTGATGTATGGCGTGTCCTTCAAATGCAAACAACTGCTGAATATGAAATCCTGAAAGGATTGAAGGCTAAAGGTATGTTGGGCTATTATTATGCTTACAATGAACTGGATAATCAGGAATACACATTCAAATTGTATGGATACAATGAAAAAACGGGTGAGTATTATGAAACGGCTGCTATGGATAATCCTTATCGCGAACGTAATCGTGAGAAGGTAGAGGATCAATTTGCTAATTTCCAGTTGAACTTTGATCGTAGGTTCGGTAATCATTCTATCAATGCTGTTGCTTCTTTTGAGGCTACACAACGTAAGCGCCCCAAATCATGGGTACATTCAGTTCCGGTTGCCAACGGTATGGATCTGATTCGTTTTAAGGAGATTGTGGAGTATAATGATACTGGTAACAATACGGAAGCTCGTATGGGATGGTTAGGACGTATCAATTATAGTTTTGCTGATCGTTATCTGATCGAATTAATTGGTCGTTGGGATGGTTCTTGAAATTTAAACCGGAAAATCGTTGGGGATTCTTCCTTCTGCCTCTTTGGGATGGAGAATCTCTGAAGAAAATTTCTGGAAAGAAAGTAAGATTGCCAACGTGTTTTCTAATTTGAAGATACGTGGTTCATACGGTGTGGTTGGAGATGATAATGTGAGTGATTATGCTGCATTCGATTACCTGCCTGGTTATAAATACAATAACGGTGGTGCTGTATTGGATGGCGATTGGGTTGTTGGAACTGAGACTCGTGGTTTACCTAATAAAACTTTATCATGGATGGAATCTAAGATCCTGGATATTGGTGTAGATATGGGCTTCTTTAATAACCGTTTGAATGCTCAGGTAGACTTCTTCCAGCGTATTCGCGATGGAATTCCTGAATCTCGTTATGACGTGTTGATTCCAAATGAAGCAGGTTTCTCTTTACCAAAAGAAAATTTGAGATCGGACAAACATGTTGGTTTTGATGCAATGGTAAACTGGACCGATCATGTTAGTGATTTCAATTATAGCGTTGGTGCTAATATGACTTATTCACGTTTCTGGGATTGGGAACAATATGATACACGTCATAGCAACTCTTGGGATGTTTATCGTAACAGTATTTGGCATCGTGTTGGTTATGTAAATTGGGGATATGAAGCTGTTGGCCGTTTTACAAGTTGGGAACAGATTGCTACTTATCCGATAGATAACGATAGAAAAGGAAACAAGACAGTTGTTCCGGGTGATATTATGTATAAGGATGTCAACGGTGATGGTGTAATAAACTATATGGATGAGCGTCCAATCGGTTACCGTAGTGATAGTACTCCTACACTCAACTTTGGTATTAATTTGTCGGCAAGCTGGAAAGGTTTTGATTTGGCAATGGACTGGACGGGTTCGGGTATGACATCATGGCAACAGCAATATGAAACGGCTCGTCCGTTCCAGAATGATGGTAACAGTCCGGAAGAGGTATTTAAAGATGCTTGGCATCTGGCAGATATCTGGGATGCAGACAGCCAGTTGATTCCCGGAAAATATCCGTTAATTCGTTTGAATAATGAAGAAACAAGTGCTTATGATAAGAGTACATTCTGGCTGCATAATGTGAAATATATTAAGCTGCGTAATCTGGAGTTTGGTTATACTTTGCCCAAACGGATTGTTGCGAAAGCTGGTATCAGTAATTTGCGTTTATATGTGTCTGGAACCAACCTGTTCTCTATCAGTAATATACCTTTTATGGATCCGGAGTGCATCGATTCAAATGGTTTGGACTATCCGACGATGCGTGTGGTTAACTTAGGTATTAATCTCAAATTTTAAGTAAACAATGAAAAACAGATATTTTTTAATGGCTCTTGCTGCTGCAGGAGTATTATCGTTGAGTAGCTGTAATGGCTTTCTGGATACGAAGCCAAACGACATTATGACACAAGATCAGGTGTATGCTGACCCGGCGTTGGTGAAATCTGTTCTGGCTAACTTTTATGGCCGTATCACTTTTGGACAACGTAATGAAGCAGTAGAAGATTATTTTATGCTGGATGAGGCTATTCATTATGATAACAATAGTGAGGAGAATATTGACAGAAATAAATGGCGTCCTTATGACTATACATTGATTCGTAATTTGAATCAATTCTTACAGGGCATTAAAGGATCTACTGCTGTAGATGAGGAGACTAAGAGACTTTATGAAGGTGAAGTTCGCTATATTCGTGCTTGGACTTATTTTTGTATTGCCCGTGGGTTAGGTGGTATTCCAATTGTAGGAGATGATGTATTTGACTATACCGGTGGTATGGATATTACTACAATTCAGGTTCCCCGCTCTACTGAAGCTGAAACTTATGACTACATTATTAAGGAGTGTCAGGAAGCGGCTGCTATGATGAGTAAGCAGACTAATAAAAATAATTCTCGTGCAAACTATTGGGTAGCAAAAATGTTGGAAGCACGTGCAGCAATTACGGCAGCGTCATTAGCTACATACAATACGGTGGCCGAACATCCTCAATTGAGGACTGCTGGTGGTGAAGTAGGTATACCCGCAGATAAAGCAGAAGGCTATTATCGTACAGCTTTAGCTGCTGCAAAGGAGGTTATCGAAGGAGCTGCAGATGGTACGGCTTCTCCATATAGATTGATGTTAGCTGCTGATAAAACTTCAGAAGCTTTGGCTGATAACTTCTTTAAAGCAGTTTGTGAGAAAAGTGGTAATACTGAAGTTATTTGGACACGAGACTATGCTACTCCTGGCTATGGTCATGAATTTACAAAGAATTGCTTACCTAAAAGTATCGAACAGGATACTGGCAGTGATAGAATGTCTGTATTATTGAATTTGGTTGAGGCTTATGAATCAACAGATGCAACGGAATCAGAACGTGGTAAAGCTGCAAAGTTCGATATAGGTACATTAGATGATCCTAAATTCTTTGATGATCCGATGGATTTGTTTGCAGACCGTGATCCACGTTTGGCGGCTACAGTTCTTTTACCGGGCTCCACTTTTGATGGAAAATTAATAGAATTACAGGCTGGACAACTGAACAAAGTAAATGGTCAATGGGTAGAAAGAACAGGTCGTAGAAATGAAACGGATGCCCAAGGACGATTGATTACTGCCAATAATGGTCCGTTCGGAGGTAATGAACGTGAAATTAACCGTACAGGATTTTTCGTTCGTAAATATCTGGATAAAACTCCTTTGGCCGGTACTCAAGGTACAAAATCAGCTATGTGGAATGTATATTTCCGCATTTCGGAAGCTTACTTGATTGCTGCTGAGGCTTCTTGGGAATTGAGTCGTAATAACAGTGATGTAGAAGCTCTGAAATATATCAATGCCGTTCGTGAACGTGCTGGTATTCAGTCTCTAACTTCTATCGATCACCAGAAAATTATGCATGAGTATCAAGTGGAATTTGCATTTGAAGGTCATCGTTGGTGGGATTTGAAACGTTGGATGGAAGCTGATAATATTTGGACTGGAAATGAAAATGATCGTACAGCACAGCGTCTTGGCTTATGGCCTTACCGTGTAGTTGCAGATGGGGATGCTAATAATGGTAAATGGGTATTTGTAGAAAAGAATATGCAGACATTAGATTTATGGCGTAAACCGCTGAAGTGTACTGATGTTCAGTATTATTCAGAAATCGACAATGGTTGGATTAATAATAATCCGAAATTGGTTAAAAACCCGTATCAATAATCTAAAATTAGAAGAGACAATGAAAACAATATCAAAGATTTTTTCAGTATTGCTGTTAGGAGCGATGATGTTTACCAGTTGTATGAAAGACAACTATGACGCTCCTGAGTCAATGTTGACAGGTCGTGTGATGTATAATGGTGAAGCATTGCAACTTCGTGGCAATGAAGCTGTACAATTACAGCTTTATCAACATGGTTATGCTAAACACGATCCTATTAATGTGTATGTTAATCAAGATGGTATGTATTCTGCTAATTTGTTTGATGGTGAATATCAGATGATAACAAAGAGTGGAAATGGCCCTTGGACTTCTGAAGGGCGTGATACTATCAATGTAACTGTTGCTGGCAATACAGTGCAGGATGTTGAAGTTACTCCTTATTATCTGGTAAGAGATGCACAGATGACCTTAGAAGGTAATAAGGTAATGCATCTTTTAAAGTAGAAAAAGTTGCAGGTGGAGGAATTGACCGGGTATTTTTCATGTTAAGTACTACTCAGTTTGTGAATGATGCAGAACATAATGTAGACCGTTATGATGAAACTGATAATTTGGATGCTTACGATGAAACAGGTAAATTATACACTTTTGCCACAAGAGACTATACGGATAATAGTATGTTCCAAACTGCTTTGAAAAGAGGCACATTGTTCGGTCGTATTTGCATCTGGCCTAAAGGCTCTGATCAGGGTATTTACTCTAAAGTAATCCGACTGAAATAATTCATATCAATGTTTAATGTGGGGAGGGTGTCGGGTTTCCTGGCACCCTTTCTGTTTAAATAAACTTTTTATTAACTCTTAAAATAATTGTATTATGAACAAAAGTTATTTTATTGGAATATTAATATTTGCAAGTATGACAGATATAATGGCAAATACATCGAAAAATGAAGAAGTAGAGGCTATTGTTTCTAGCATTGAGCAAACGGAATTTAGTGGTTATCAATTAGTTTTGCTTACTGGCGCTGGTAGTGGTATTATTCAATCAGTAGAATTGATCAATAATAAAACAATTAGAGTTTCAGTTATTCGGGGCTCACATGTTAGAATAGACCATCGTGCAAATGGCTTACCTGTTTATACGGAAAACTTCTTTATGGATGATAGTTCCACTTTTGAGTTTGAAGCTACGACCGAAAGTTTTTTGATTGAAGCTGATTATAATGGGGAAAGTTCTAGTAGTGGTACTAAACGATATGAAACAAGAATGTATGACTTAAAGTGGGTTCCTTAAGAGATAATAATGGTTTGTAAATATGACTGTATTTTAAAAATAAATTAATATAAATGAGATACTCCCCTTATTTTGCCTACATTTTAAAAGCTTTAAATAAGGTAATCTTTTTATTGTAATGATATGAAATTCTTTTTATTTTCCCTTTTTACTGTTTTTTCTTTCTGTGTTCCTTCCATTGCACAGCAGTATTCCAACCCCGTTATTAATTACAGCCTTCCCGACCCTACGGTTATCAAGGCAGATGATGGTTATTATTACCTGTACGCAACGGAAAATATCAGAAATCTTCCTATTCACCGATCGAAAGATATGGTAAACTGGAGCTTTGTGGGTACGGCTTTTACCAATGAAACCCGCCCTACATTTGAGCCGAAAGGAAATCTTTGGGCACCGGATATAAATAAAATCGGTGATCGGTATGTGATGTATTACTCCATGTCTGTTTGGGGTGGAGAGTGGACCTGCGGGATTGGTGTGGCTACGGCAGATAAACCTGAGGGACCTTTTACCGATCATGGAAAACTGTTCCGGAGTAATGAAATAGGGATTCAGAATTGTATCGATCCTTTCTATATAGAAGATGGTGGTAAGAAATACCTTTTTTGGGGAAGTTTTCATGGCATTTATGGAGCAGAACTAAGTGATGACGGGCTCTCCCTGAAAGAAGGAATGAAACCACAGCAGGTGGCAGGCACAGCCTATGAAGGAACTTATATTCACAAACGGGGAGGCTATTACTATTTGTTTGCCTCTATCGGTCGTTGCTGTGAAGGATTAAAGAGTACGTATACCACAGTGGTGGGGCGGTCGAAATACTTATTTGGCCCTTATGTAGATAAAAAAGGGGAATCGATGCTGGAGAATCATCATGAAGTGCTGATTGATAAAAATGAAGCATTCGTGGGTCCCGGGCACAACTCGGAGATCGTAACAGATGATAAAGGAGCGGATTGGGTGTTTTATCACGCTGTCAGTGTGGCCAATCCTGAAGGAAGAGTGTTGATGCTCGACCGTGTAAACTGGAAAAAAGGGTGGCCTGTTGTAGAGGGTGATACACCGTCGTTGCAAGCAAAAGCACCTGTTATCCGGCACAAATAAGGGAGTAAACATCAGTATGCTACCTACTTCTAATGGTATGGATACCTGTATATTACGTCTTATTCCGTAATCTTTATCTTGTCCCGCGTACCCGGGCTGCCGTGCCCGAGTACGTGGATTCATGGGCACAGGCACCCGGACTCATGGGCCCGGGTATACAGGACGAAGTAAAGATCGCACCATTTCCAACTAATTAATAGAGAAAAACAAAATGGTTCTTCTTCAAATTTGGTGGTAAGCTTTCTTTTACTCATGGAATCTAATTCAGTTTTCGGACGTGTAAGCCCTCTTTTATAGTTGACAAAAAAGGAAGTATCCCGGCTTTCGCCCGAAGAGTCCATCCGTGAGGTGAAGAAGCTAATCTTAGACTAAACCATCTGAAAATCAATATCTTTAAGAAGTAAGATTTCTGTCCTCAAAAGCTTTGTTTTAACACAGAGTTAAAGCTTGTTCTTTGGATGTGAATAAGAAGTTCTTTAAATGCAAAAGACTTGTTATTTGCGCACAAGAACCTGCCAACTTGCAAAAGGCGTTAACAATGTTAATTGAAAAAAGGTATAAAGATGAAGATACCGGTTCAGACGGCGTAAACTCACTTCCGAAACTTGAGCTATCTTATTCAGCCGGTGTCTGTTTTTTCTTATTAAAGCAAGCAAAAAGGACAATTATCAACTTGAAAATAAAGAAATAAAGAATTTACCACCAAATTTGAAGAAGAACCATTTTTCGTATGAGAGACGTCCGGTTTCGGAAGATTCTGTGGAACTCTGTGTGGCTCTGTGGTGAATGATGCCACATCCTCAGCCGTGAGAACCACAAATGATTTCTTTTAATATTACCGGATGTTTCCTGACCTTACGGATGGAATGGACAAATTTCGGTCAAAAGCCTGCTACATATGTTCCATTATTGATAGTAATCGGTTTATCCCCCGTTTTTGGTCAGTTTTTGCTATTTATTGAATAATAATTATCCTCCTTTCTCCAATATTTCCCCAATCTTTGTAACATGAAAATTTAAAATCTGAGGCAAAAACATGAAAAACAAAGTACTGATCATAGTAGCTATCTTATTACTTCTTCCCAATGCAATGGCATGGGCACATCAGCCCGCAGACGGAAACCTGAAGCATTTTACAAAGAAAGACGCGACGACGGCGATGGATGCTTTTCATTCTACTTTTTATAATCCGGATATGAAGTTGTATGCCATATCTTCGGATATGAAAGGAAGAGCTGCCATCTGGGTACAGGCTATCTATTGGGATATGATTATGAACGCGTATAAACGTACGAAGGCTCCTAAATATCGCCGGTTGATAGAAGAGGTGTATCAGGGAGGATACGAACAATATGATAAATACAATTGGGACAATAAAATCGAATGGTTTATTTATGATGATATGATGTGGTGGATTATTTCGCTGGCACGTGCTTACGAAATCACGAATGACCCGAAATACCTGGCACATGCCTCTTCGGGATTCTACCATGTCTGGAAAGAGTCGTATGATAAAGAAAGGGGGGGCCTGTGGTGGAACTTCAAGCACGATGGAAAGATGGCTTGCATCAACTATCCGACTACGGTGGGCGCCATGACTCTTTATAATGTAACCAAAGATCCCGATTATCTGGAAAAGGCAAAAAGTGTATATGCATGGTCGAGGGATGTTTTTTTCGACAAGGAGAAAGGCCGCATAGCAGACAATATGCACTATCATTTCCAGAGACAGAACGGTATGGACATAGACTGGACAACCCAACTTTATAATCAGGCTACATTTATCGGTTCGGCCGTGATGCTGTACAAAGCAACCGGCGAGAAAGCTTATCTGGACGATGCCGTTCTGGCTGCCGACTACGTCCGCAACGAGATGTGTGATGCCGATGGATTGCTTCCGTTCAAAAATGGAGTGGAACAGGGAATTTATGCTGCCATCTTTGCACAGTACATCATTCGCCTGATAGAAGATGGCAATCAGCCCCAATATATGGACTGGCTTCGTCACAACATAGACGTGGCGTGGAACAACCGGGATGTAAACCGTAATGTGACATTCAAGGATGCAGCCAAACCCTGCCCGACAGGTGTGATGGAAAGCTATGATGCCAGCGGATGCCCCGCACTGATGAAAGTGATTTCTCCATTCAAATAACAACACAAACACGTGACAACAAAAACACATGAGTAAGAGGGTATTAGTTTTGATTGTTTTGTTTTTGGGCCTGGGGCGGCGTCTTTTCTCAAACCGCCACAGGCACAAAAACGAATTTCCAGACAGCAGAGTCGTGGAAACCGGAAACAGATGTGCGTGCCGATGCCGTGATGGTATACGGAACGCTGGATAAGAAAGGCGTTACTTTTGAGCAACGCGTTCAATCGTGGAGAGACAAAGGATACCGGGCCGAGTTTATGACAGGGGTAGCCTGGGGAGATTATCAGGATTATTTTCTTGGAAAATGGGATGGGGTGAAAGATCACCTCAAAGAGGGCCAGCGCGACCGCGAGGGGCGGGAGATTGCGCACGGGCACTTGATTCCCTATATTGTGCCTACTGAGAGTTTCATCCGTTACATGCAGGAGAAGCAGATCAAACGGGTGATCGATGCGGGCATTACTTCTATTTATCTGGAAGAACCGGAATTTTGGATGCGGGGCGGATACAGTGAAGCCTTCAAATCCGAATGGCAAAATATTATGGATTCCCGTGGAGAGCTCAACATGAATCTCCTGAGAATACCTACTTATCGAATAAACTGAAATATTATCTGTACTACAACGCGCTTAATCAGATATTCACGTATGCCAAAACGTACGGCAAATCGAAAGGACTGGATGTGAAGTGCTTTGTGCCTACACATTCACTTGTCAACTATACATCGTGGCAGATCGTAAGTCCCGAAGCGAGCCTGGCTTCGCTGGATTGTGTGGATGGGTATATCGCGCAGGTCTGGACGGGAACCGCCCGCGAACCGAACTATTATGACGGAGTGAAGAAAGAACGGGTATTTGAGAATGCTTTTCTTGAATATGGATGTATGAAATCGATGACAGCCCCGTTAAACCGCAAGATGTACTTCCTGACCGACCCCATCGAGGACCGGGCGAAAGACTGGCTCGATTATAAAATAAATTACCAGGCTACTTTTGCCGCCCAACTGATGTATCCGGCGGTAGACACATACGAAGTGATGCCTTGGCCGGACCGTATTTATCAGGGGCTGTACCAAGTAGCGGGAACAGACCGGAAAGAACGTATTCCGCGTGACTACTCCACACAGATGCAGATTATGGTGAATACGCTGAACGACATACGGACTTCGGAAACTCAGGTGAGCGGTACGCACGGCATCGGGGTACTGATGGCAAATTCGCTGATGTTTCAGCGTTTCCCCGGTCATGATGGCTATGACGATCCGCAATTCAGCAGTTTCTATGGACAGACCCTGCCGTTATTGAAAAGAGGAATACCGGTGGAGTTGGTACACATGGAGAATACTCCGTTCGGCGACACATTCAAGGGGCTGAAGGTGCTTGTAATGTCTTATTCGAACATGAAACCGATGGAACCCCGATATCATGATTTTCTGGCAGACTGGGTGAGAAAAGGCGGAGCGCTGATCTATTGCGGCGAAGATATCGATCCTTATCAGTCGGTGCTTGAATGGTGGAATTCCAACGGAAATCAATATAAGGCTCCTTCGGAACATTTGTTCGAGAAACTGGGACTGGACAGAGTACCTGCTGCCGGAACTTACCCTTGTGGAAAAGGTATGGTGACCGTTATACGTGAAGATCCGAAACACTTTGTGCTGAAAAGCGGAAATGACTGGCAATATTTCGATGCGGTTTCGGCTGCTTACAGAAAGAGTGCCGGGAAAGAAGTAGAACTGAAAAACAGTTTCCTGCTCGAACGGGGACCATATACCATTGCTGCCGTATTGGACGAAAGTGTATCGGATGCTCCGATGGAACTTTCGGGGGTGTATATCGACCTGTTTGATAAGGATCTTCCGGTATTGACACATAAGGTGATTCGTCCGGGCGAACAAGGTTACTTATATAATGTCAAACGGATTTCGGGACGGGCAAAGGCGAAAGTGCTTTGCGGTGCTTCCAGGATATACGATGAAAAGGCAGGAAAACGAAGTTATTCGTTTGTAGCCAAGAGCCCGTTGCATACGACTAACGCTTCGAGGATATTGCTCCCTAAACAGCCGATACGGGTTTGTGTGAACGGGAAAGAAGAACCTCAGCCGGAGAAATTGTGGGAAGAGCGTTCGCGTACCCTGCTCTTGAAGTTCGAGAACGACCCCGCCGGCGTGCAAGTAGATATTGAATGGTAAAAACTATAAAAAAAGAATCTGAAGTTATGAAGCTTAAACTATCGACTCTGTTCTTGGGTGCAGCTGCCATGCTGAGCAGTTGTGGGGCACCGCAGGACGTCAAGAGTGAAAAAAGTGAGATGCGTGCACCGGCCTATCCGTTGGTGATGATTGACCCTTACACCAGTGCCTGGTCGTTTACGGATAATCTGTATGACGGACCGGTGAAACACTGGACCGGTAAGGACTTCCCGTTCTTGGGTGTTGCCAAGGTAGACGGACAGATTTACCGTTTCATGGGAACGGAAGAACTTGAGCTGCTTCCGCTGGTTAAGACCTCGGAACAAGGCAGATGGACAGCTAAGTATACAACAAAGAAACCGGCTGACGGCTGGCAGAATGCCGACTTTAATGATGCGGCATGGAAAGAAGGAGAAGGTGCTTTCGGTACTATGGAGAATGAAAGTACAGCCAAGACCCAGTGGGGAGAAGAGTATATCTGGATACGCCGTAAAGCGGATATTAAAGACAACCTGCAAGGTAAAAATGTATATCTGGAATATTCTCACGACGATGACGCCATCATCTATGTGAATGGCGTGAAGGTGGTGGATACCGGTAACTCGGCTAAAAAACATATGCTTGCCAAACTGCCGGAAGAGGCTGTGGCCGCACTGAAACAGGGAGAGAACCTGATTGCAATTTACTGTAATAACCGTGTTGCCAACGGTCTGATCGATTGCGGTCTGTTGGTAGAGAAGGACAATACACAGAACTTTACTCAGACAGCAGTACAGAAATCGGTAGACGTGCAGGCTATGCAGACCAACTACGAATTTACTTGCGGACCGGTGGACTTGAAACTTGCGTTCACTTCACCTCTCTTTATGGATAATCTCGATTTGATGACTCGTCCGGTGAGCTATCTTACCTATGAAGTGGCTTCGAATGACGGAAATAAACATAACGTAGAACTGTATTTCGAAGCAGGACCGCAGTGGGCACTCGACCAGCCTCATCAGGAAGCTGTAGCCGAAAGCTTTACAGAAGGTAATTTGCTATACCTCAAGACGGGAAGCCGCAACCAGGAAATATTGGGTAAAAAGGGAGATGATGTCCGCATTGACTGGGGATACTTCTACATGGCTGCCGATAAGGAGAACAGTTCATGCGCTACCGGAGAGGGAAAGACCCTAAGAAAGAGTTTCATCGACGGAAAATTGACATCATCCAAGACCGATGGAAGTGACAAGCTGGCACTGGTTCGCTCACTGGGTGAAACGAAGAAAGCGGAAGGACACTTGCTGCTGGGTTACGATGACTTGTACTCTATTCAGTATTTCGGTGAAAATCTTCGTCCGTACTGGAACCGCAATGGAAACGAAACCATTCAGTCACAGTTTGCGAAAGCTGATAAGGAATATGATGCAGTGATGGATAAATGTGCTGCATTCGATGCTAACCTGATGAAAGAAGCTACTGAAGTAGGCGGACGTAAGTATGCCGAACTCTGTGCATTGGCTTATCGCCAGGCAATCGCTGCCCACAAATTGGTGGAAGCCCCCAATAAAGACCTGCTGTTCCTCTCAAAAGAGAACTTCAGCAACGGTTCGATCGGTACGGTGGATATCACTTATCCTTCTGCTCCTTTGTTCCTGGTATACAATCCGGAATTGGCAAAAGGTCTGATGAACCACATCTTCTATTATAGCGAAAGCGGAAAATGGAATAAGCCGTTCGCTGCACATGATGTAGGTACTTATCCGTTGGCTAACGGCCAGACATACGGTGGAGATATGCCGATCGAGGAATCGGGAAATATGCTGATCTTGAGTGCAGCCATCGCCATTGTCGAAGGAAATGCCGACTATGCGCAGAAACACTGGGATGTATTGACAACCTGGACCGATTATCTGGCTCAATATGGACTCGATCCGGAAAATCAACTTTGTACAGACGACTTTGCCGGACACTTTGCACACAACGCCAACCTGTCTATCAAAGCCATCCTGGGTGTAGCGTCTTATGGCTATCTGGCCGATAAGCTGGACAAGAAAGAAGTGGCTGAGAAATATACACAGAAAGCCAAAGAAATGGCTGCCGAATGGGTGAAGATGGCAGACGACGGCGATCACTACCGCCTGACTTTTGACAAGCCCGGAACATGGAGCCAGAAATACAATCTGGTATGGGATAAACTGATGAATCTGCAGATATTCCCTGAAACAGTTGCACAGAAAGAGATAGCTTACTATCTTGGCAAACAGAATCAATATGGATTGCCGCTGGATAACCGTGAAACTTATACCAAGACCGACTGGATTATGTGGACTGCTACACTGGCACCGGACAAAGCTACATTCGAGAAGTTTATCGATCCGGTTTATCTGTTCATGAACGAGACGACCGATCGCGTGCCGATGTCTGACTGGGTATTTACCGATCGTCCGAACCAGAGAGGTTTCCAAGCTCGTTCGGTAGTAGGCGGATACTATATCAAGATGCTTGAGAAGAAGTTGAAAAAATAAGATTCTGTCCACAGGTTACACGGATTTTCACAGGTTAATTATTTTCCCATTGATACTGAAGATTAAAAAAACTGTGTTAGTCCGTGTAATCTGTGGTGAATTTAAAACTATTAATATCATGAAGAAATTAGCGCTATTACTTGTTGGCGTATTGGGTACTGCTTTCTGCACTTTTGCAAAGAGCACGACAGAACCGGTGGATTATGTAAGTCCACTGGTCGGTACCCAGTCAAAGCATGCTTTATCTACCGGAAATACATATCCGGCTATTGCCATGCCTTGGGGAATGAACTTCTGGGTGGCACAAACCGGAAAGATGGGGGATGGATGGGCTTATACCTATGATGCCGATAAAATCAGGGGATTTAAGCAGACTCACCAGCCCAGCCCGTGGATTAATGACTACGGGCAGTTTGCCATTATGCCTGTTACGGGAAAGGTCGTGTTCGATCAGGATCAGCGTGCGAGCTGGTTCTCGCATAAAGCTGAGGTTGCCAAACCGTATTATTATAAAGTATATCTGGCCGATCATGATGTCACGACCGAAATTGCTCCGACCAGCCGTGCGGCGATGTTTCGTTTCACTTTTCCTGAGAGTAAAGACTCTTATGTAGTGGTAGATGCTTTCGACAACGGTTCGTATGTGAAAGTGATTCCGGAAGAGAACAAGATCATCGGCTACACAACCAAGAACAGTGGAGGAGTGCCGGAGAACTTTAAGAATTATTTTGTACTGGTGTTCGATAAGCCGTTCACTTTTACCGCAGCAGTTACCAACGGCAACATCCGTCCGGGTGAGCTGGAATCGAAAGATAAACATGCAGGTGGTATCATCGGGTTCTCTACACGTCGCGGAGAGACGGTCAACGTACGAGTGGCTTCTTCTTTTATCAGCCCCGAGCAAGCAGAACAGAACTTGAAAGAGCTGGGTAAAGACAATCTGGAAGCTGTTGCAGCCAAAGGACGCCAGGAATGGAACAAGGTTCTGGGACGTATTGAGGTGGAAGACGATAATACCGATCATCTCCGTACATTCTACTCTTGCCTTTATCGTTCGGTACTTTTCCCGAGAAGCTTCTACGAACTGGATGCCAAAGGGAAACCGGTACATTACAGTCCCTACAACGGTAAAGTGCTGCCGGGATATATGTTTACCGATACCGGTTTCTGGGATACATTCCGCTGCCTGTTCCCGTTCCTCAACCTGATGTATCCTTCGATGAACGAAAAGATGCAGGAGGGACTGGCAAATACTTACAAGGAAAGCGGATTCCTTCCCGAATGGGCAAGTCCCGGGCACAGGGGCTGTATGGTAGGTAACAATTCCGCTTCAGTAGTGGCTGATGCCTATCTGAAAGGATTGAAAGGTTACGATATAGAAACTCTTTGGGAAGCTGTGAAACACGGTGCAAATGCTGTTCATCCGCAGGTTTCGTCTACCGGACGTCTCGGTTATGAATATTACAATCAACTGGGCTACGTACCTTATAATGTAGGCATCAATGAAAATGCCGCCCGTACGCTGGAATATGCTTATGATGACTGGTGCATCTATCAGTTGGGTAAAGCCTTGAACAAGCCCGAAGAGGAGATAGCCGTTTATGCACAGCGTGCCATGAACTACAAGAACCTGTACGATAAAGAGCATAAGCTGATGCGTGGCAAGAATAAGGACGGACAATTTCAGTCACCGTTCAATCCGCTGAAGTGGGGCGATGCCTTCACCGAAGGAAACAGTTGGCACTATACCTGGTCTGTATTCCATGATCCTCAGGGACTGATCGACCTGATGGGCGGACAGCAAGGGTTCAATCAGATGATGGATTCTGTCTTTATCCTGCCTCCTGTATTTGATGACAGCTATTACGGCGGTGTGATTCACGAAATCCGTGAAATGCAGATTATGAATATGGGACAGTATGCACACGGTAACCAACCCATCCAGCACATGCTGTATCTGTACAATTACTCGGGACAACCGTGGAAAGCACAGCATTGGATTCGTGAAGTGATGGATAAACTCTATACACCCAATGCCGACGGTTATTGCGGTGACGAAGATAACGGACAGACTTCGGCATGGTATGTATTTTCTGCTATGGGATTCTATCCCGTTTGCCCCGGAACGGATCAGTACGTGATGGGTACGCCGTACTTCAAACAGATGAAGCTGCATCTGGAGAATGGCAAGACCGTGCAGATCAGCGCACCGGGCAATAGCGATGAAAACCGTTACATTGCGTCAATGACCGTAAACGGTAAAACATTGACTCGCAACTACCTGACACATAAAGAACTGATGAACGGAGCGAAGATTACGATGAAAATGTCGTCTACTCCCGAACAAACAGCGTGGAGTACGCGAGTCGGATTTCCCGTATTCGTTCTCTAAAGAGGTACGTTGAGGCTGGACAGAAACAGATTACTTAATAAAAACCAATCAAGATTATGCCAGGAAAAAATTCAAAGAAAATGATCGGAGCATGTGTCGTTACTGCGGCACTGCTCTGTGCGCCTTCAGCACTGAAGGCTGAAGGTATGTTGTCGCATTATACTTGTGTGGCAGATGCTATTCAGAAAGACAACCGTCCGGAACCCGCTAAGCGTCTGTTCCGTTCGCAGGCTGTAGAAAACGAAATCATACGTGTACAGAAACTGTTGCGTAACTCAAAGCTGGCCTGGATGTTTACCAATTGTTTCCCCAATACACTGGATACCACCGTACACTTCCGCAAAGGCAAAGACGGCAAACCCGATACTTTTGTATATACAGGAGATATTCATGCCATGTGGCTCCGTGACTCGGGGGCCCAGGTATGGCCTTATGTACAACTGGCCAATTCCGATCCGGAACTGAAAACGATGCTTGCCGGAGTTATCAACCGCCAGTTTAAATGTATCAATATCGATCCGTATGCCAATGCGTTCAATGATGGTCCTAAAGGGGGTGAATGGATGAGCGACCTGACGGATATGAAACCTGAGTTGCATGAACGCAAATGGGAGATCGACTCGCTTTGCTATCCGTTGCGCCTGGCTTATCAGTACTGGAAGACAACAGGGGATGCCAGTATCTTCGATGAAGAATGGATACAGGCAATCACCAACATATTGCGTACTTTTAAGGAACAACAGCGCAAAGACGGTGTGGGTCCGTATAAGTTCCAACGTAAGACAGAGCGTGCTCTCGATACAGTGACCAACGACGGACTGGGTAATCCGGTGAAACCTGTCGGACTGATTGTTTCCACTTTCCGTCCTTCGGACGATGCCACGACATTGCAGTATCTGGTTCCGTCCAACTTCTTTGCCGTATCTTCACTCCGCAAGGCAGCCGAGATACTAACAACCGTGAATAAAAAGACGGCTTTGGCCAATGAATGCAAGGCTTTGGCAAACGAGGTGGAAACAGCCCTGAAGAAATATGCCGTTTACAATCATCCCAAATACGGAAAGATTTATGCTTTCGAGGTGGACGGTTTTGGTAACCACATGCTGATGGACGATGCCAACGTTCCGAGCCTGCTGGCAATGCCTTATCTGGGTGATGTGTCGATTGATGATCCGATTTATCAGAATACCCGCCGTTTTGTATGGAGCCTCGACAATCCTTACTTCTTCAAAGGTAAGGCAGGCGAGGGCATTGGCGGACCACACATCGGATACGATATGGTATGGCCCATGAGTATCATGATGAAAGCTTTCACCAGCAAGGATGATGCGGAGATCAAGTCGTGCATCGAGATGCTGATGAATACGGATGCAGGTACAGGCTTCATGCACGAGTCTTTCCATAAAGACAATCCTGAGAAATTTACCCGTGCCTGGTTTGCATGGCAGAATACTTTGTTCGGTGAGTTGATCCTGAAACTGGTGAATGAAGGTAAAGTGGATATGCTGAATAGTATACAGTAAGAATATAACGAAACAGAAATGAATGAGATTCACCACAGAGTAGCACAGAGTCCCACTGAGTTTTTAGACAGATGAACAAATAAAGAATAGTTTGTCCTTTTGTTCATCTGTCTAAAAACTCAGTGGGACTCCGTGTCGCTCTGTGGTGAATAAAACTCAAAACAGTTTAATAATGAGAAAATTAGCTATGTGGGCACTGGGTGCCCTCTTTGTAGCCGGTTGTGCAGAGACAGAAAAGGCTACTACGGATTCCGGTTTGGTAAAGAGCAATTTCCAGACTGAGGTGGGCGGAAAGAAAACCGATTTGTATGTACTCCGTAATCAGAACAACATGGAGGTTTGCGTCACTAATTTTGGAGGACGTATTGTTTCGGTAATGGTTCCCGATAAAGAAGGGGTGATGCGTGATGTAGTGTTGGGCTTCGACTCTATTCAGGATTACATCAGCAAGCCTTCGGACTTCGGTGCCAGCATCGGTCGTTATGCCAATCGCATCAATCAGGGAAAATTTACTTTAGATGGAGTTGAATACCAGTTGCCGCGCAATAACTACGGACATTGCCTGCACGGTGGTCCGAAAGGATTCCAATATCAGGTATACGATGCCAAGCAGGTGGGACCGCAGGAACTTGAGTTGACTTATCTTTCAAAAGACGGCGAGGAAGGTTTCCCCGGTAATATCACCTGTAAGGTTATTATGAAGCTGACAGATGATAATGCCATCGATATCAAGTATGAGGCAGAAACGGATAAACCGACCATTGTCAATATGACCAACCACTCTTATTTCAATCTGGACGGAGATGCAGGCAGCAATGCCGATCATCTGCTGACTATCGACGCCGATGCTTATACTCCCGTGGACAGTACCTTTATGACCAGTGGCGAGATTGTAACAGTGGAAGGTACTCCGATGGACTTCCGCACACCGACTCCGGTTGGAAAACGCATTAATGATTTCGATTTCGTGCAGTTGAAGAACGGTAATGGTTACGACCATAACTGGGTGTTGAATGCCAAAGGCGATATTACCCGTAAGGCCGCTACTCTTGAATCACCCAAAACCGGTATCGTACTCGATGTATACACTGACGAACCCGGTATTCAGGTATATGCAGGAAACTTCCTTGACGGTTCGCTGACCGGAAAGAAAGGTATTACTTACAATCAACGTGCTTCTGTCTGTCTGGAGACTCAAAAGTATCCCGATACTCCGAACAAACCTGAATGGCCTTCGGCTGTATTGCGTCCGGGTGAAACCTACAATAGTCATTGTATCTTCAAATTCTCGGTAGATAACGGAAAATAACACAAGCGTTTTTTTAGTTGTATTGGCATAAGGAATATAGGGTCTGGCAGATCTGCTTCTATATCCTTATGCCTCTTTTTATATCCTGTTTTTAATTCATATCATGACACATACACAAACGATCACACCTAAAAAGCGTATTAATTCGATCGATGCCTTGCGGGGGTTCGCACTGATTGGCATCATGCTCTTGCATTGCATGGAGCGTTTCGACCTGACTTTAGCTCCGGTTGTGGAGTCTCCTTTCTGGCAGGCAATAGATACGGCAGTATACGATTCACTCTATTTTTTGTTTTCCGGGAAATCATACGCTATGTTTTCCCTTTTGTTCGGTTTGAGCTTTTTCATGCAGATGGAGTCTCAAGCAGCTAAAGGAGTCGATTTCCGGGGACGCTTCCTCTGGAGGCTTGCCTTATTGTTCCTGTTTGGCTATATCAACGGATTGGTCTATATGGGAGAGTTTTTTATGGTCTATGCCGTATTAGGAGTCTTCTTGATTCCTCTTTATAAAGTTCCCACCAGATGGTTGCTGGTGCTATGCGTTTTGCTGTTTCTGCAGATACCGGCAGTCATTAGTTTTGTATCTCTGCTCAGCGACAATGTGGCTAACGAACCGACTGCTGCGGCAGCCTATATGGACCGGCTTTTTGAAAGGGCGGCCGATGTCTTTATCAATGGATCACTGATGGATGTACTGAGTTTCAATACGTTCGACGGACAGTCGGCCAAATGCCTGTGGGTATTCAATAATTTCCGTTACCTCCAGTTATTGGGACTGTTTATTGCCGGAATGCTGATCGGGCGTCAGGGTATTCACAAAAGTGAGGAAAAGATGGTGAAGTACAGTCGTCTGTTTTTACCTTATTGTCTGGCTTTCTGGGCAGTATTTTATGCTGTTGCCTTCCTGCTTCCGGTATGGGGAGTGGACGGGTTTGCGTTGCGGGTAGGACAGACTCTTTTCAAGACGTATGGCAATCTGGGACAGATGATGGTTTATTTCTGCGGTTTCACTTTGCTGTATTATCGGTATAAGGGGCAGAAAGTGCTCGACCGTATTGCTCCGGTGGGACGAATGAGTGTGACGAACTATATGGCGCAGTCGATAGTCGGAGTTTCCCTATTCTATGGTTTTGGCGGGAACTTTGCTGTCGAGTTCAACTATTTGCAGAGCTTTTTGCTGGGAGCGGCTTTCTGTGTCATCCAGATTGCTTATAGCAATTGGTGGATTAAGAGATTCTACTATGGTCCCATGGAGTGGCTGTGGCGTTCGCTTACCTGGTTTCAGGTGGTGCCGTTGTCAAGGCGTAAAGCTTCGCTTGGATAATAATGTGTCATATAGGTATATTGGTGATATTTAAAACAGATATTGGCTTATGTTTATAAATTCTTTAAGGAAATCCCCTTTTTCCTGTTCTCCGGGATTGATCCTGTTGGGGGCGTTTACCCTGTTATCTGTTCCTGTGTATGGGCAGCAGATACAACAGGCGGAAAGACAGGTGCAGCAAGTTCCTTTCCTTCAATTCAACTTCGATGAACAGGGAGGAGAGACAGCCCGTAACAGTGGAAGAGGAGGCTCAAAATATGATGCCCGGATCAACGGAGGTACGGTGGAGTGGGGGCCGGGTCTGCAGCAGGGAGCGGCAAGACTCAGTAACAAAGGACACTTCAAGTTACCGGACGGAGTCCTGGCACATGTGAAAGATTTCACTTTGTCTGTCTGGGTCTATCTGAATGAACAGTCTGACAACCAAACGGTGTGCACGTTTGCTTGCGGAACAGACCGTTACCTGATTTTGACAACCCAAAGAGGGAATGAAGAGAACGGCGTTTCTCTGGTTATGACGAAGACACAGGAGAGTGGAAATCATACCGACAAGGAAGAACGCATTGCATATACCCGTCAGAAAGGTAAACTGTCGGCTAACGCCTGGCATCATCTTGCTTTCACTCTGAAAGGGAGTGTCGGCACTCTTTATGTAGACGGAGTGAAAGCTGAAATAAAGACGGACTTCACCGTGAATCCTTCATTGTTAGGTAATACGACCGATAATTACATTGGCCGGCCGACCTGGCCCGATCCATATCTGAATGGCGGGATTGATGATTTCAGGTTGTATGACTATGCCTTGACAGACCGGCAGGTATACGAACTTGCATCGGTAGCGGACGGGCGGTTGGTGCAGGAAGACAGGGACGGACTTTCGTTGGGCGATTTGTCGGCGGTAACCACCGACCTTGTGTTGCCTTCGTCCGGTAAGAGCGGTACTACCATCTCGTGGAGCTCGGCTCAGGGGCAGTACATCAGTGACAGTGGAAAGCTTTACCGCCCCGATGCGGGAACCGGAAACAAGAAGGCAACCCTGACAGCAACGGTCCGGAAGGGAGACGTGGCTTTGACTAAAGACTTTGTTTTGACCGTCAAGGATATAGGGACTGAACCGGAAGATGTGAATGTCTTTTCGATGCAGACGGGAAATCCGACTGTGCCTGCTTATCTGGCAGACGCATCTTTCTATTATGATGACCGGACCAAGACTTTTTATGCTTTCGGAACCAATGACGGAGCGGGTGGTGAAAATGTGTATCCAGCCCAGATGTGGTACTCCAAGGACTGTAAGGAATGGAAGAATGAAGTGATCGCCTTCCCAAAATCATGGACGGACTATGCCGGGACCTTGTGTGTATGGGCTCCCAGTATCGAATACAATCCGGATACAAAGAAGTATTATCTGATGTATAGCATTGCTTCGAATACCTTTGTCGGTATGGCGGACGACCTCTTGGGGCCGTGGGAAGATGCCAATGGGGCAGCTCCCGGTAAGATGCTTTTCAAGGGATATGACGGACAGTTTTTTATGGATGATGACCGGACGATGTATATTGTAACTGACTCCTGGCACTTTAAGATTATGAAGTTGAAGTTCGATGAGGCCGGAAAGATCTATATTGACAACAGTGATCCGGTATTCGCCAAAAGCGATTCCAATCCATTTATCGGCACTTACCACTATACGCAGATAGAAGAGATAAAAAATGCTTTTGAAGCTTCGTTTATTTTTAAGAGAAATAATTTATACTACCTGATGTGGTCGTTTAACGGTAGTGAGAATTATAATGTCCGATATGCCGTAGCCGATAAGATCACGGGGCCTTACCGGGAGATCAACCGGTCTATGACTGTTCCTGTATTGCAACGTGATGATGCCAATCGGATTTTGGGTCCCGGACATCATTCGATGTTCTGTTACGGAGGGCGTACGTTTATTGCTTATCATCGGCAACATTATCCTTTTGTAGACAGTAAACGGCAGACTTGTATCGACGAAGTTTTCTTTAATGAGGATGGAAGTATCCGTCCCATTACTCCAACCCACAAGGGGGTAACGGTTGCTCCCGATGTTCCGGGCGATCATCGTACGAATCTTGCTTTAGGAAAGCAGACCTTGACCTCTTCGGCGAGGGTGTATGATGATTCGGAATTTGCTCCCCGCTATCGTACACACGGCATTTCATTCTGTTATGCCGGTAACTTTGCCGTAGACGAGAATTACGGGACCCATTGGGATCCCGGAGTCGGTGCACATAAGCCTTGGCTGATTGTAGATTTGGGCAGCGAGTGTAAAGTGGATGAGATAGAGACAATTTTTGAGTTTACAAGCCGTACTTACAAGTATAAACTCGAATATTTGTCACAGAAAGAAGCCGGCAGTCTGGATGCAGCCTCCGGCAGTCATTTGTGGAAAGTGTTTGCAGACCGGAGTACGGACGGTGTCGGACAATCTCCGGTGACGGATACGAAGCCGGGCAATTCTCCGGTGAAAGCAAGGTTTATCCGTCTGACCATTCTGGAAGGGGTTGACATCCCCCTGAGAGCAGACGGGCTGGACAAGAAGAATGCCGAAAATGCATTAAGTATTTTTGAATTGAAAGTTTTTGGAGAAGATCGGTCGGATGACCTGAACCGTATTTTTAAGGCGGAAAGCTTCCATAACCTATATGGGATAGCTCTTGAAAAGAATGCGGCCGAGAACGGATTTATCATGGGGCAGATCGATAATAACGATTATTTGCTCTACCGGAATGTAGATTTAGGCAAAGGGGCAGGCACGTTTACAGCTAAAGTTGCTTCAGGTACCGAAGGCGGGAAGATAGAGGTTTATCTGGGTTCCTTGAAGGGAAAACCTATCGGAGTGCTCGAAGTGGGCAATACGGGTGGCGACCAATCCTGGGAAATCAAGTCAACGTCTCTTGAACGGATTGCGAGAGGGCGGCAGGAGAAATTGTATCTGCTGTTCAAAGGTAAGACCGGTACCGAGAACCTATTGAAACTGGATTGGTTTCAGTTTACTAAAGACCGGATGAAATAATGATTGTATTATATTGAAAAAAGATTATATTATGGGAAAGAAAAAGATTAGTACCGGAGTATGGCTGCTGGGGCTGCTGATTGTGTTTTGCTCTTATACAGGAGTTGCCGGAGCAAAAAACAGGTCAAAAACAAAAACCGTGACAAAGTCGGTTCCGTTGGGCGATCCTTTTATTCTATTGCACGATGGAACTTATTATGCTTACGGAACGCATGCGGCCGACGGTATTGAAGTGTATACATCAAAAGATCTCAGGAAGTGGAAACTGCACGGGCTGGCACTTCATAAAGATGATGTTTGGGCGGATAGCCGCTTCTGGGCACCGGAGATTTACGAGATCGACGGGAAGTTTTATATGTATTATACGGCAGACGAACACATCTGTGTGGCCATAGCCGATTCTCCGTTAGGTCCGTTCAGGCAGAACGAGAAGAAACCGATGGTTGCTGGCGAGAAGATGATCGATAGCTCCCTGTTTATCGATGAAGATGGAAAACCTTATCTTTTCTTCGTTCGCTTCAATGATGGCAATAACGTATGGGTAGCGGAATTGGAGGACGATTATATGACGATTAAAACGGAGACGATGCGTCCTTGCATTCATGTTTCGCAGGCATGGGAAGAAGTGTGGCCGCGTGTGAATGAAGGATCTTATGTGCTTAAACATAACGGATTGTATTACATGACTTATTCCGGTAACAGCTTTGAGAGCCCATTCTATGGGATCGGATGTGCCACCGCTACGGATATCATGGGGGAATGGACCAAATACCAGGAAAATCCGATTTTGCAGAAACCGGGGAATTTGCAGGGAGTGGGGCATAGTGCCATGTTCAAGGATAAAAAGGGCAGACTTCGCATTGTTTATCATGCGCATAAAGATAAAGAGCATATTCATCCACGGGGCATGTACATCGGTAAGGTCTATTTTGAAAAAGTGGATGGTATAGACCGCATGCGGATCAACAAGGAATATATTGCTGCGGAATTGGTCGAATAAACCGGGGGGTAGAAATCGATATAGGCGTAAAACGGATGGATGAATCCGGAGAATCTGTTGTTCGATAAAAAGGGTGTAGCTATCTATATGGTGAGGCTACACCCTTTTGTTGTTGGGGCTACACCCAGATATATCTATATGGGGTGTCTTTAGTTTGTAATAGCTATTGAATATATATTGTTTTTGTATTTCTATTTTTGTTTAATATACTGTCAGGATTGAGAGAAAAATAACATGGATATGTTTTGTGGAATAGTAAAATTTGGTAAATAATTTTTGCTGCTGTTACATTACAGGTAATATTGGTCTAATTTTCTGATTTTGGCTGTATTTTACTGTTTATTGACCAGTAATTATCCCTTTCCCCTTTTTGTTTTACTGATCTTTGTATTCAGAAAATTTAAAAAAAATACTACTTTGCTACTATTTATATATTGGTTTGGAAAAATACAAACTAATTAAAAAAGAACAAAATGAAAAAATTTGTATTTATTGCTGCTGTATTGGGATTTACTAATGTATTTGTTGCAATGACACAGCAGAAGAATTCGCCTATCCCTTTGCATAACAATGGTATTGAGACTTTTACAGTTTATGAAGCTGATGGCTCGAATTATTGCTATAATGGTGGTAGAGGGGCTACCTCTTGTTCTATAAGTGGTGGAATAGATATAAAAGGAGGGGGAGCTAGTGCAGCATGCGATGTTTCATGTCAAACTGGTTATTATGCTTGTTGTGGTATTCGTTGTACTTGTGAAAAATATTAAAGTGTATGAGGAAAATAGTAATATTGTCCTTGGGATTATTGTTTTTTCTGTTCTCTTGCCAAAGAGAACAGAAAAATGTTACCCAAAGGATAGAAGTAGACTTATCACATATCGATACAGTGAAAATATCTGCATCAAGAATAATAAATTTAGAAACTGTGGATAGTTCTTTATTGTATGATATTTGCGCTTTATTCAAGCAAGATGACCGTTACTTTATATGGTCAAGAGATAATGCTTATGTTTTTAATGATAAGGGTGATTTTCTTTTTAATATATCATGTAAAGGGCAGGGGCCTGGTGAGTATTTAAGTTTTGGATGTATGTTTATGGAGGACGGGGAGGTATGTATTTTTGATCAAGATAAACAGCAAATACTACGTTTTGATATAAATGGTAAGTTTATGGGAGTTCAAAAGGTTCTTTTGGATGAAGATGCTCCTTCTCCTTCAATGATAATTCCGATTGGAACGGAACGTTACTTAAGTACAAATAGATTTGGGGGGGATTATCGTAAAATGCCAGTGCTAAGCTTCTGGAATAAAGACTTTTCATCTCAGCAAATCGTGAAAGGACGTTTCATGAATGATGGTATCCATTTTCCTGATGCTTTTTTTGTAGGAGAAGAAGGTCGGAGAGTGTTGTATTGGGAGCCCTTGAAGGATACCCTTTTTACCGTAACAGATAATTTTCTTGTCCCTGAGTATAAAATAGATTTTGGTACTTATGCGATACCTGAAGAGGAGGGAGCTAAAGATATATATGCTCGAATAATGTATTTAAATAAGCCGGAAAATCAAAGCTGCGCTTCTGTCGCAAGATTCTATCAGATAGATGGATATTATATATATTTTACATTTATGTGGTATGATCGTGTTTACTTATGTAGATATAGTGAGAAAACAAAGAAATCAGAAATATTTGCAATTTTGACAGATGAAATGCAACTAAAAGAATGCTCTTTCTTCAAGATTCTAGGAGATGATATTGTTATAGCTTTTGAAGATAAGGGTAATCTTGAGAAAAATCCTTCACTTTGTGTGTTTAATAAAAAAATATTAGATATATGACCTTAAAATGGATGATAACTTCAATCAAAAATAGAAGTATATCGTTTGATTTGGATAAAAAATCATTGACTCTTAGAACTCGTCTATGAAAATAAGGGAGATTCTTGAAGATAGTTTATTAATTGTTAGATTTTCTGTTTATTCTTGTAGAGACTGTCTTAACTTCTTGATTTCTGAGTTAGATTGCTCTAAAAAGCAAAGTAAAATTAAAATGGCTATGTTGATAGCTAATATTCCAGTTAGAGACCTACATGTGAAATGTAAAGAGTTTGATAATCCTAGACTGTATCGGGTTGATTCACTCTCATTTGATTTTGATTATTCTTTGACTCCATATGTGTTTAAACATAAGGAGCTGTACTATATGGCTTATTCCGGCAATAGCTTTGAAAGTCCGTTCTATGGGGTAGGCTGTGCTACGGCAACCGATATAATCGGCAAATGGACCAAATACGATGAAAATCTTATCTTGCAGAATCCCGGCGCTTTTGCAGGGTGTAGGGTATAACACTATGTTTAAAGATAAAGAGGGAAAGTTTCGTATCGTTTATCATGTACATATAGCAAAGATTATGTTACTGCAGAGCTGGTAAAGTAAGGCAGAGAAAGCGATTTGATAGTATGATTCTATTTATCTGTATCAGCTTTCAAAAAAGTATTTAAAATGCCTTTTTTGATAACTTCCTCTTCCTTCCTTTCTGTTCAACCGGAAGGATAGGAGGGTGATAGTCGGGGTGAATGCAACGAAAAGCCGGGCTTTTTGGACTCTGAAGCCGACATTTCCTAGAAAAGGAGTAGGCATCTGGTACAAAAGAAGTAAGTATCTACTCTAAAAGAAGTAAGCAATTTCTGAAAATGCTTACTTCTTTTTTGAAAATCTCTTAATGTTTTGCACGATTACATATATTGTTCCATAATAGAGAGATTATTTTGCTCCTTCTTTTTCTGGTTGACAAGCACAGAAGACTACTCTCTGACTTTCCAAAAGCGCTTTATTTTTGCGAAAAACAAACACGAGTACTCTTACTTTCTCCTTTGGGTGTTCATTGTGTTGTGAAAACATCAGGATTCCTGCAATATGATAAACGGAAAAATGAAATAGAGACGATTTTTAGTACGAACCCGACTAATGTGCTGAAATAATCAAACCTGAGAAGGGTTGTTTAGCAAACTGTCAAAAATATAAGTGATCTTTTCAGAAGTTATTTCTTTCTAATGCATCCTTTGTTGTACCGGATTTATTGTTATTTTCTTTTAAGGATATGTTTGTAGTTATTATCTTTGTCAGACTAATGAACTAAAACTGATTATTATGAAAAAGATTTGATTATGGTTAAACTCTTATTGATATGTCTGGCAACGATAGTAATGATCTCTTGCGGATCGGAACAGGAAAAGTTAACCGTGTATATTCCTGATACGTGTACGGATACTCTTCAATACGAAATCTACTTGCCGGAAGAAGAAGGATTGAATATTTTCTATGATTTGTGTGTAACTGATTCTTTTTTGTGCTTTTTTGGACACACGTAATGATACATTATTAAAGATCTTCACTGCTACAATTCCTCCTGCTCTTGTCGGATTGGGGATGAAAGGAGAGGGCCCGGATGATTTTCTTTTTCCTTTTTTTGAGAAATCGATAGGCAGAGAGGGCAAAGGAAAGCTATCGTTCATTGAGTTGAATAGTTGGAATAAAAAGATTGTTGCGATTCATTCGGCAGCATCTCCCGCTCCTGTCGCTGTTTCTGTCGTTGAGGCACAACAATTGCCGGAGATGCCTGTAGTCAGGGATTATAATGAAACAGACTCTTGTGTATATGGCATTGATGTAGATATGCAGCATGGTTTGTTTTTCATTTATGATAAGCATACTGCCCGTGTTAAGACTGTGGATTATCATCGTGATATTAGGTCCGGATATCCGGAAGGACATTTATCTTATCTATACGAAAGTTGTTTAATGGTAAATCAAGATGCAAAGGCAGCTTGTATGGGATTGCTGAATCTGAACTCTCTCTGTTTTTATGATTTAAAAGGAAATCTGATGAAAGAAATAGTGATAGGGAAAGAGTTGAAATCCCCGGAGTATGACCCTGAGTTTCTTGATTTTCCGAATGCACCTAAATATTTCATTTCTCTTTGTGGTACTCCCAATTATCTTTATGCCCTTTATAACGGTTTCCCGGGTACTTCGGGTAAATCAAAGATTATGGTCTTTACCTGGCAAGGTGCTCCGGTTGCCATCTATCAGACAGATGTAAAATTGGAAAGAATTGCTGTTGCTCCATCCGGTAGATATGTATTGGGACTGAATATAACGGAAGAAGGAGGGAGTGATGTGCTGAAGTTTGAACTTTAGGTATTAGCTGAATCTTGCTGAAGAATATTCTGACTAATGTATTGTTCGGACTCTCGGAAGTTCCGGTTGAACAATTTATGCAATCATCAAATGCCTTTTCCGAGATTGGATTCTTCCATAATGAGAGTTGCAGTGAATTCACTTAAGGCCTACCTTAAAGTGATTTCACTGCAACTCTTCTATCTCAGCTATGTGTTTATGTTTATGGCGCTACTTATATAGAGCAAGTACATATTATTGTTTCTTATTCAGGAAGCGTTTAGCCAGATATTTTCGTACCGGTTCATCGTATAGCTTCAAGCATAGATAAGCAAACAATATGTTCCATGCGTAAACGCATAAGGCAACTTGCCAGGTCTCTCCTAATGTGAAAAGTTGATTTTTGATCAACCATGCATAGAACAAATACATGAATGGATAATGTATCACATAGATCGGATAAGATATATCTCCCAGGAATTTACATATTTGGGTTGACTTCTTATCCGTGGTGGTTCCCGATGCTCCTATCCAAAGCAGGATGGGGAAAGCTATGATAATACAGAATGCTTCATAAATGCCGTTTGTGCAGATTGATTCCGTTCCTTCCAAATAAGGCACTGCGAACAAGGCGATCATTACAAGGGTACATATCCAGAATGCACCTCTCAACTTCATGGGCTTGAAGTTACGCGATAAGAGCATACCCATGGAGAAGGGGAAAAGCATTCTTAATAATCCGCCTATAAAGTTTACACCGTCCAGTGTCCAGCCGACTCCTATGTTTCCATAACCCGAGACATTGAAGATGGCAAATGAAGCCAATGCTACTCCCAGTAATACTACAACTATGGTCAACGCTTTATTTGACAGACGACGAATGAACAAAGCGTAAAGGATATTGCCTATGTACTCGAAGAATAATGACCAGCAGGGGCCGTTCAATGGGAACATTTCGCCATTGCCGCGAACCTCGTAACCTACACCCGGCATTGCAGGGATGAAAAAGATGGTACAAAGAAGAGACAACATCACCATCGATATGCCGATATGTGTTCCGTCCCATTGTACAGAACCCTGGATATAGAATGTGATAGCACCCACTATGGCACCCATGATTACCATCGGATGAAGACGTATCAAACGGCGTTTAATGAAATCTTTCATGGTGAAATTCTTACCCCAACGATCATCATAAGCATAACCGATAACGAAACCTGAAAGGATAAAGAAGAAATCTACTGCTAAATATCCGTGGTTGAAGGTATCGATAGTGGTACCACCGGCAAAAGCATAGCCTTCGAATACATGATACCATATAACCATAAGAGCGGCTACTCCCCGGAGCCCGTCCAGTAGATGATAATGCGGCTTGGTATCTGCAAAAACTGTTGAAGAGATATTCGACATCTGTGTTTTATTAGTTAGTTAATATTTTCAGATGGCAAAGATACGGCTTGCAAAATGAAGTTCTTTTGCTTAAAAGCAAAAAAGACCGGCCGGGAGCTATTTTTTAGCGCGTACCCGGCTGAGTGTATAAATGGAAATACCCAGAAATGCAGCGACATACTTCAGCTTTACCCGATTGATCAGTCCGGGGTAGCGCCTGTTGAACTGTTCGTATCGTTCCTTGGGAGAAAGCTGGAGTCTTTCCACAAACATGTGACTGAGTTCTTTGTTGACGTCCTGATGCAAGATCCTTCCCCAGTTGGCTATATCGATATACTTTTCGTAAAGGGCGTTCAGTTCGTCTATATGGAGAACGTAGATTTTGCAATCCGAAAGGGTTTCAATACTCTCTATGGACGGCTGTTTATAATATAACGAATCCATGCCGAAAGTAACGTCACCTTCTTGGCTGAACCAGGTGGTGGTATCTTGCCCGTTGTGATGAAATACAGAACGGGTGACACCTTCTTCGATGAAATAAACCAGGCGATCCGTTATTCCCGATTGCACTATATAAGTATCTTTGGGATAATACTTTACCTGCATGTTTGCCTGTAATGCCTGGAGCGCTTCATCCGAAACCGGGTATAACTGCCTGATTTTGTTTATGATGTTTTTCATTGGAGAGGAATTCATTATTCTGTTTACAAACTTACATAATTTTATCAATTCCTAAAAATTATCGATCTTAAATCCGCCCCTTTGATGTGGAAGAGAGGTAAATTTAATAAATAGGCATATAGATATAAACAAAGGTTGTCGGTCCTGACAGCTGTCCTTTGTGTTTTATGTTGGGGCTTTAGGGGAGCTGGAGTAAGCGTTGTGCTCGTTTTGACTTGCCCCTTAAAGAAGTTTAACGCCTCTATGTGCTTATATTCAGACCTTTCCGTTAACTTTGTCTGAAACATAAAAACCACGCAACTATGAAATCTTTTTATCCTGTCCTTTACTTATGTTTCTTATTCGGATTACTTCCGTTTCTGGGCAGTTGTTCGGAGGAGAATGAATCTTCCGGTACAATCGAAATGAATCAACTGCCGGGCACTGCACAATCTTTTTTATCTAATTACTTTCCGGGACAAACTCCGGAGAAAATAGAAAGAACGAATACCGATCAGGAAAATGCCCGGTTGCTTTATCGTGTTGTTTTTCCCAATGAAGTTAAAGTGGAATTTAGTGAAAATGGAGGATGGAAAAGATTGATGATTCCGGATCAAAAGTTACCCGGGTCCTTAGACTCTCTTTGGGGAAAGATTATTGAATATGTACAGCAACTTTTTCCCGATGATCCGTTTATCGGTATAGAGAATGCCTGTTATGGGGATTGTGTGTTGTTAAGTAGCGGTAAGAAAATAGCGTTCTATTATGACGGAACGTGTATCGGCTATGAAATGGATATAAAAGATGAATCCGGAGTGCCGCAACCTGTACGTGATTTTGTTGCAACGTATTTTCCTGATGGAGTTTTCCAGGCGGTGGTGGAGCACATTCCGAATGAGAATGTTACTGCCGGCTATTCATTCTGGTTGGAGAATGGATTTAAATGTGTGCTGAATGATCGTGGTCAGTGGACAGAAGTGAATGGAGGTACAGAGTTGCTGCCGGTTTCGATTCTGGAGACTTTACCTGCAAAAGTAACCGAACAATTGTATCGGGATTATCCGGCTGCACAAGTTACTTACATTCGTTTGGAGGGTACCTGTTATACCATTCAGGTCAGCAAGACGGTGTATGTGACTATCGATCCGGAAAGTAAACCGATAGTAGTACCTGTGATGCAGGCACAAGCTTTGGCTGAAGAGTACTTTGGCAAACTGCGTTCCATTTCCATCAGTCATCCGCTTCATACGGATGTTTTGAATTTCAAGGTCTGTTTGCCGAACGGATTTAATATGCTTGTCAACGAAGATGCCAGCGAATGGTTGAATATAGATGGGAACGGATTTGCATTTCCTGAAAAGCTGGTAGCATCGCTTCCTGAAAAGATTACCGAATATATTTCGGCACATTCGAACTCCGAAATTACGAGAGTCGATCGTTCGGTTGCAGCTTCATTTTTGGTGGAGTTGACGAATGGTGACGGACTGATGTTTGATTCCCAGGGGAGGTTTTCTTGGAAAAGAAAAAATAGAATTGAGCATTTCCGAGAAAACATACAGATATATGCGACATCAATTTCCGGATGACCTCAATATGTATTTCTCTTCTTATAGCATAGAGGGGTGGATTTATAAATTGGGAGACGGATCACAGGTCAGGTTCGATCGGGATGGTAACTTTGTGGAAATGATCGCTGCGGCGAAGTAGCGATACGGTCTCAACAATGTATTTCAGTTGGAAATACGTTAGAAATTGGCACAGATCACACAGAAGTATATGAATAATTGATGTTTAATGCAGGGTATTGGTATGCCTCTGTGTGATCTTTCAAATATTAAAAAAAGGGTTGGTATATGAAATCCGGACATTAAAGTGAGTTCCGGATATCCAACTTCCAGGGATTCTCGATGGTCTTTATTTCTTTTTGTGTAATGAGTGAAGCCATTGTTTGTCCCATTTGTTTGAAGTCGGTAGACAAAGTGGTGATTCCTCCGGCCAATATTTCTTTAAGCGGGGTGTCATTGTAAGAAATGATTCCGAAGTCTTTTCCCGGTGCGAAATTCTGTAGTTGGGCCTGTTTAAGCAGGTCGACGAGATCCCGGTCATTAACGACCATGAAGGTTTCCCCCTTGCCTGATTTCCCTGTTCCGGACGGAGTCGGTATATTCATGCGTGAAATGGTATTCTTCACAGAATGCGCAAAGCCCGTTATAGCGCTCGATCGGTTCTTTTTCTTCTTTCTGAACCATTATGATATGATCATATTTCTTTAGGTGGGGAAGTCCGTATACCAAGGCTTCGTAGGTGTCTTTTTCAAAATTCTGTGCGACAGAAGAGTATTTTCCGGCCAGTTCGGGATGGAAATGGTCGAGTAAAAAGACACGACCCGATAGGCTTTCCAATAGTGGGGCTATATTAGTGAATTTACCGGGCATCAGAATATAGGTTGTGTATTTATAATTGGCTTCGTTGATCAGAGTTTCAAAAACCTTTCGGTTGTAATTATGAAAATATAGATCTACATTGGCGGTTTTCCTGATGGATGAAATAAATGAATTGTAAAGATCTTCTTTGAATTCATTGAATTCGTTGAAAAGAAGGAATATATTCAGCTTTTGTGCGATGCGGGTCGTTGCTATATAATAACCTACACCCGGAGTCGAATCAATGATTCCTTTTGATTTCAGTTCGCTTAAACCGGCGAATACCGTATCTCTGGATAGATTATAGTTTTTCCTGAATTCGTTGATAGAGAGAATCCAGTCACCTTTCTTATAACTACCGTTATTGATACCGTCTATTACGTGGTTTACTACCTGTTTGTATTTTGATTCGTTCCTTTTCATACTTTTGTTTTTGGTGCTGCAAAGATAGGATAAAAAACGTAAAAGGGTACAGCTACTGTCCGGATATCGTATATGTTTTGTAACATAATAAAAATACATACCAGTTCGTATCAGTTACGATAGGTTTCATTATCTTTGCACTGTTGCTCGGATTGTAAAGATTCACAGGCAAAAAAAGGAGCGGAAGAAACAACAAACTAAAAATAAAACAATGAGAACGTACAGATTTATGTTTCCGGTACTACTTGCAATGACTGCAACCGGAAGTTTGACGGCAGGGCCGTCTGATAAAGGGAGCTCCGGTATTCGGTTTCCGGAAGTAAACCAAGTGAAAATAGAAGATACATTCTGGAAACCCAAATTGAATCTTTGGCAGAAAGTGACGGTAAACGATGTTTTCGATAAGTTTGAAGGAAAGCATCTGGAACATCCGGGAGAATTCTGTAATACGTTCGAAAACTTCGATCGTGTGGCGAAAGGTGAACGCAATATCGGACGGCATGCAGGAGCTCCCTGGTTCGATGGGCTTGTTTACGAGACTATCCGTGGAGTGGCAGACCTGATGGCAAGGCAATCGGATGCGGCTTTGGAAAAACGGGTGGACGGATATATCGATCGGATTGCTGTGGCACAGGCGTCTGAACCTAACGGGTATATCGATACTTACACTCAACTGATGGAAGCCGACCATCAGTGGGGAGAGCGGGGAGGAATGCTCCGTTGGCAACACGATGTATACAACGCCGGTATGTTGGTGGAAGCGGGCGTACACTATTATAATGCGACCGGAAAAACAAAATTACTGGAAGTGGCAACTCGCTGTGCCAATTTGATGGCTGAATATATGGGGACTTTTCCTAAAAAGAATGTGGTTCCTGCACATTCGGGTCCGGAAGAGGCTTTGGTGAAACTGTATACCTTATATAGAGACAATCCGGGACTGAAGAAACAGATCAATGTTCCGGTAGTTGAGCGGGAATATCTCAGGTTGGCTGAATTCTGGATCGAAGGTAGAGGAAAACATTGCGGATTCCCGTTGTGGGGGACATGGGGTAACCCTGCTGCCGAACAATGGATACGCGACCGGAAATACGAGGCTCCTGAGTTTGGCAATCATACCCGTCCGTCATGGGGAGACTATGCACAGGATTCTATTCCGCTTTTCGAGCAGAAGACAATCGAGGGGCATGCTGTTCGTGCCACCTTGTTTGCTACCGGAGCAACGGCTGCTGCACTTGAAAATCGTTCACCGGAGTATATAGCTGCCGTCAGCCGTTTATGGGATAATATGATTGGTAAACGTATGTTTATCACCGGTGGGGTAGGTGCTGTTCACTTTGACGAAAAGTTCGGGCCTGATTATTTCTTGCCTACGGATGCTTATCTGGAAACTTGTGCTGCTGTCGGTGCCGGCTTTTTCAGCCAGAGAATGAATGAACTGACCGGTGATGCTAAATATATGGACGAGCTGGAACGTACTTTATATAATAATGTCCTGACAGGCATTTCTCTTTCGGGTACACAATATACTTATCAGAATCCGTTGAATTCCGCCAAGCACGCCCGTTGGGGATGGCATGATTGTCCTTGCTGTCCGCCCATGTTCTTGAAAATGATGTCCGCAATGCCCGGATTTATCTATTCACAGAAGGGGGATGATATCTATGTAAACCTCTTTATCGGCAGTGAAACGGAACTGAGCCTATCGGATCAGAGTCGGATACGGTTGACGCAAAAGACCGGATATCCATGGGATGGTTCTGTTGTCATGACTGTTGAACCGGAGAAAGAAAAAACTTTTTTATTAAAAGTACGGATCCCGGGATGGGCACAGGGAGTCGAGAATCCATACGATTTGTATCGTTCGGAAGTGAAGTCTGCTGTCAATCTGAAAGTAAACGGCAAATCTATCGCAATGAAAATATTTAAAGGATATGCCGAAATTCAGCGGAAGTGGAAAAAGGGAGATAGAGTAGAATTGACATTACCTGTTCAGCCGCGGTTGGTAACGGCCAATGAAGCTGTAGCGGATCTGCAAAATAAGGTGGCCATTGCTGCCGGTCCTTTTGTATATTGCCTGGAAGGATGTGACAATGAAGGGGTGGCTGATCTGAGACTCGATACGCGCGCTCCTTTATCGATGACTTTTGAAAAAGAACTGCTGAATGGAGTTAATGTAATTAAAGGCCAGGCACTGGATAAGACAGGAAAGAAAGTGTCGGTTTCGGCTATTCCTTATTATGCTCTGGGCAATCGTCAGGATAAAGGCTATGTCGTTTGGATGCCCGCAAATAAATGACATGAACGAACATAAACACAATTACAACATGAAAATAAACTGTCTTTTAGCCTTGGCATTGTCTGCTTCATCATTGGCGGCACAAGATGCCGTTATCCGGGTGGATGCCGGTAAGGTTGAAAATAAAATAACTCCCTATTTGTACGGAGCTTGTATGGAAGACGTAAATCATGAGATTTACGGTGGTCTTTATGACCAGAAAATTTTCGGCGAGAGTTTTGAAGAACCTGTTTCCATGGATAATTTTATCGGGTTTACCCGTTGTGAAGGGGTGTGGAAACTACAAGATGGCCAACTTTCCGTACAGGCACATCCGGGAGCAAAATTGGTATATGATGACACGCAGCTTTCCGACGGAACGGTCGGGGTCGATCTTAAATTTACGAACGGTACTTCATCCTCCAACAATGCCGGACTTTTACTGCGTGTCGGTGAATATGGAGGCGGAGCCGATAACTTCGATGGATATGAGGTCAGTCTGTTTGCTGATGGAAAGCGCTTGCTGTTAGGGAAACACTTGCATAACTGGCAAGAGTTGAAAACGACTCCGGTAGATGTAGATCCGATGCAATGGAACCGTATGGAAGTGAAACTGGATGGAGATGAACTGGTGATTCTGCTGAATGACTGTGAGGTGTTGCGTTTCGAAGATCGGGATACCGGTTTGCGTAATGGGAAAGTCGCTTTCCGAAACTGGGGAGCCGATGTATCTTATCGTAGTTTGACTATCGGAAGCAATACTCCTGTCAAGCTGTTGACCAAAGCAACTCCACAAGTCAGCGGGATGTGGGATGCTTTTGCTGACCTGACTGCCGCTGCTGTTTACAAACAAATTGCAGATAAACCTTTTCATGGCCGGTATGCGCAGGAGATAGAGTATCTGGTAGGAACCGGTAAAGTGGGTATTGCTAACCGGAGCCTGAATCGTTGGGGAATATCTGTACGTCAGGGAGAGAAAAAAGACCGGCAGCCTTTATTTAAAGGGAAAAGCAGAAGTCCGGGTAGCCTTGCAGAGTGTGGATGGTGAAAAAGAATATGCTGTGCAGTGCATTCGGGCCAATGCCGGTGACTGGAAGAAATATACGTTTGAGCTAACTCCTGATAAAACCGATGAAAATGCACGCCTTGCTATTTATCTGGAAGAGAAAGGACGCATTCAGGTAGACATGGTCACCCTTATGAACGGCGCGGACCGTCAGTTTTGCGGGTTGCCGCTGCGTAATGACATCGGGCAGGCAATGGTGGATCAGGGTTTACGCTTTCTCCGCTATGGCGGCACCATGGTCAATGCACCTGAATACCGTTTTAAGAAGATGATTGGAGACCGTGCGGAAAGACCTCCTTATAAAGGTCATTGGTATACGTATTCTACCAACGGTTTCGGAATTGAGGATTTCCTTCATTTTTGTGAGAAAGCCGGATTTATGCCTGCTTATGCAGTGAATGTAGAAGAGTCGGCGCAGGATATGGCGGATATGATCGAATACCTGAACGGATCGGTAGATACGAAGTGGGGTAAGAAGCGTGCAGAGAACGGACATCCTGAGCCTTACGGGTTAAAATATCTGGAAATTGGAAATGAAGAAGTTATCTGGGGAGATATTGAAGCCGATTATCAGCATTATATCGATCGATTTAATGATATTTATGAGGCTGTTCATGCCAAGGATCCGGAAGTGCAGTTTATTCATTCTGCCTGGTGGCGTCCCGAATCACCTAATATGGAGAAAGTATTTAAAGCACTTGATGGTAAAGCAGCCTATTGGGATTACCATCCTTGGACGGATGATCTTGGCAGTCACGTAAATATAGACCGGGAGTTGACGGATATGAAAGCTAAATTCCTGAAATGGAATCCGAAGACAAGTATGCGTTGTGCTATTTTCGAAGAAAACGGTAATCTGCACAACGTTCAGCGCGCCATTGTGCATGCTACTGTTCAGAATGTGGTTCGTCGCCATGGTGATTTTATTCTGACCACCTGTGCGGCCAATGCTCTTCAACCCTATTTGCAAAATGACAACGGCTGGGATCAGGGACAAATTTTTTTCACTTCGGGACAGGTTTGGGGTATGCCGACTTTCTATGCACAGCAGATGTCTTCGGCCCATCACCATCCGCTGCGGTTGTGGAGTGAGACAGTGGGAGAACTGGATATGACGGCCACTACGAACGAGGCACGCGATGAAGTGATTCTTCATGTAGTCAACACTTCCTCTGAAGTGCGGGAGACTCAGGTTAGTCTGTCCGGTTTCATTCCGAAAGGGAATATGGAAATATATACGCTGAGTGGAGAGTTGAATGATGAGAACCTTCCGGATACGCCTACATGGATTCTGCCGAAAGCTACCTGGAAGCAGGCTCCCGGATCTGATTTTACCTATTCATTCCCCGGTTATTCGTATACGATTGTTGTACTTAAAAAGTGAGTTGTTTTTATGAAAATAGGATATCTTAAACCGGGTATTCTGCTTCTCGTCCTGTTATTCTCTTTCCGTCAAGATCTTTTTGCCAAGAAGAGAATCACTTCGTTGAAGTGTGAATACATTGAAGCGCCTTTAGGACTTGATGTGCAGCGCCCGCGTCTGATGTGGAAAGTGGACACTTCCGATGTGCCCAGTAGGCAAACGGCCTATAGGATTTTGGTCTCTTCTACTCCGGAACTGTTGCGACAAGGAGAGGCTGATATCTGGGATTCCGGCAAACAGAAGTCGGATGAGCAATTGGTTTCTTACGCCGGGAGTACGTTGCGTCCTCACACCCGATACTGGTGGAGGGTAGAAGTGTGGCTGAATAATAAGAAGGTCGTTTCGGAACCTATGTGGTTTGAAACCGGAAAATTTTCGGCAACGGATTGGGAAGCTTCTTGGATTACCGATGGGTATGATAAAGACTACGAACCCTCTCCGATGTTTCGTAAAGTGTTCGATGTTTCCAAAGAGGTTGCTTCTGCCCGTTGCTATATAAGCGGTTTGGGGTATTACAGGCTGTCCTTTAACGGGAAGGCTGTCAATGATCATGCACTCGATCCGGGGTTTACGGATTATAGTAAGCGGGTGCTTTATCTCACGTATGATATTTCCGGACTGCTCCGGCATGGTAAAAACTGTATAGGGGTTCAGTTGGGCAATGGCTGGTTCAATGAGCAAACTCCTGCCGTGTGGCACTTTCATGAGGCACCCTGGCGAAAGCGCCCGCAAATGATTGCTGAGATACATCTCTGTTATACTGATGGCAGCAAGGATATCATAACGACCGATACTTCATGGAAGACATCTACAGGACCGCTCCTGTTTGATAATCTTTATGTAGGCTCTTTCTATGATGCCCGTCTGGAACAGAAAGGGTGGGATACGGAACTTTTTGATGATGTCTCTTGGCAACATGCTAAATTGACTGCGGCACCTGCCCCACTGATCGAAGCACAGAAGATGCCTTCCATTACTACAGCAGATACTCTTTCTGTAGTGTCTGTCAACTGTATCAGTGATACTTGCTACGTGTTCGATATGGGTATCAACACAGCCGGAGTTCCCCGTTTGGAGATAAAAGGAGAACGCGGAACCCGGATTCGTTTAAGGCATTCCGAGATGCTTCAGAAAGATGGGAATATCGACCAGCGTAATATTGACATGCACTTACGTCCTCGCAACAAACGTGAAATTATCCAGACGGATGAATATGTCCTGAAAGGAGAGGGGGTGGAAACTTTTATTCCACCATTCACGTATCACGGATTCCGCTATATAGAACTGACCTCCGATCGTCCCCTTACTGTTGCGGACGTGAAACTTCAAACCCTCAGGATGCATAGTGACGTGGCTGAAGTGGGGAGTTTCAAATGTTCCGATCAGTTACTCAATACTATTTTCAATATTTGCCGAAACTCATATCTGAGTAATCTGTTCGGGATACCGACCGATTGCCCCACTCGTGAAAAGAATGGATGGATGGCGGATGGCTTTATGGTGCAGGAGGCGGGTATGTTCAATTATGACAGCCGGAATGTATATGCCAAGTGGGTGAAAGATATGATCGATACGCAGGAGGCGAATGGCAATGTAGCCGGTATTGCCCCGACTTCCCGGAGGTGGGATTCCAACTGGGCGGGGCCGCTTTGGGATGCGGCCATCTTCATTGTGCCCTCTTATCTTTATCGTTATACCGGTGATATCGAAACCATGCGTCAGGTGTATCCGGCTGCCGAACGTTATCTGAAGTATATCGAAACGACGGAAGATGAACGGGGATTGATTAATCATGGATTGGGTGACTGGTTGTTCTATAAGGCTGAAACACCGGTCGATTTTATGGCTACCGGTTTTGTGTATTGGGACAACCTGATGATGGCACAGATGGCTGAACTTACCGGACGTGTAGAAGACAGACAAAAGTATCTGGCAAAAGCCGAAGAGCTTAAGAAACGGATTAACGATCATTTTTTTGACTCTCAGACTGTGTCTTATGCGAATAAAACGCAACTTTCATATGCCTTGCCGCTTTATCTTCATATTGTTCCCGAAGCATATAGGGAACGTCTTGCCGAGAATCTGCATAAGATCATAGCAGCCAATGACTATAGTCTTGATTTCGGGTTTATCGGCAGCGTAATGGTACCTGATGTCTTGGCGGAGACCGGTTATGCGGAAACGGCCTATAGGATGTTGACAAAAACTACATTACCTTCATGGGGATATTGGATCAAAGAAACCGGGGCGACTTCTTTGTACGAAACCTGGGACGTGACCCGCCGTATCGGAGATGCGTCTCTGAATCATCCTTCAATGGGGGCTGTCAGTGCCTGGATGTATAAGTATCCGGCAGGTATACGTCTTTCACCGGATGCACCGGCTTTTAAGAAAATATTAATTCAGCCGTGTTTCCTGTCCGATCTTGATTTTGTAGAAGCCAGCCATGAATCGATGTATGGCACTATCCGGGTTGATTGGAGACGGGAAGAAGGGAAGATCCGGTTACATCTGGTTCTGCCTTCAACGGCTATGGCTACTGTTGTTTTGCCCGGGCAGAAGCCGAAAGCTGTGAAGGGGGGCGAACACATTTTTGTCATTCCCGAATAGTAAATATGTTTGTATAGGATGAAGATGCGTCAAAATTCGTATTCACCACAGATTATACTGATTTATACAGATAATTAGTATGGGTTGTCAGTAGATTAAAATCGTTTTGTGTAAATCTGTGTAATCTGTGGTGAGTTATGACACCTTCATCCTATACGAATGACAGGGAGAGGGGAAAATCAGATTTCCAGTCCGTCCAGTATCTTCAAATACAATTCCAATGCCTCTTCTATTTCTTTAATCATGATATATTCATCGGCCGTATGCGAACGTGAAGAACGGCCGGGGCCTATCTTGACTGAGGGGAACACCATTAAAGCTTGATCCGAGAGAGTAGGAGAGCCGAAAGGCACGCGTCCCAGTTTCTTTGCTTTCTGTACAAACGGGTGGCTTTCTTCGATACGTGAAGAGTTGAGGCGGAACGAACGGGCTTCAGCTTTACAAGAGATATGCTTTTGTATTTCAGTAAACAACTCTTCGTTAGAGTACAGTTCGTTGCTACGCACATCTACTACAAAACTGCAACGGTCGGGAATGACATTGTGCTGCGTACCGGCATTGATCACCGTAACACTCATTTTGACAGGTCCCAGTAATGGTGATTCTTTTGCAAAGCGGTAGTCGCGGAACCAGGCAATATCGTCCAGTACTTTATATATCGCATTGTCACCTTCATTGCGGGCGGCGTGTCCTGCTTTTCCGGTAGCTGTGACATCGAGCACCATCAGGCCTTTTTCGGCAATGGCAGGTTGCATTTCGGTGGGTTCTCCTACTACGGCAAAACTGATGGGGGGAAGTCCCGGTAATACACTTTCGATACCGCCTTTTCCGGATACCTCTTCTTCGCAGGAAGCCAGATAAATAAGGTTATAACTTTGTTGTTTGCGGCATAGTTGCAGAAACACCTGTAGGAGTGTTACTACACTGGCACCGGCATCATTGCTGCCCAATCCATAAAGTTTTCCATTCTCTTCGCGTGGAGTGAACGGATCTTTCCGCCAACCGTTGACCGGCTTTACAGTGTCAATATGGGAGTTGAGCAGGATTGTCGGCTTTTTCAGGTCGAACATAGGGCTCAGGCACCAGATATTGTTTCCTTTACGGCCCGTGGTCATGCCTTCGGCCTCGATATAATTTTGCAGATAGTCGGCTGCTTTTTCTTCTTCGCGGCTGAGCGAAGGGATGCTGATAAGAGATTTCAGCAAGCCGACAGCTTCGGATGTAATGGATTCGTCTATCATTTCTTTTTTGCTTTGAATGGATGCAAATGTACAAATAATACTTGAATCTTTCAGTTTGTCAGACAACTATTTATCAGGCGCTATATGGCTAAGTGCCTGACTCTGTTGAGCAAAATAATTCAGTATTCACACCTGATAATTCCAAATTAAACGATACCTTTGCAGACGAATAACTAACAACAAAGGATATGACTTATCATCATTTATCTGTCTTGGTCCATCGTCAGGCTGAAAAGTATGGCGACAAGACAGCCCTGAAATACCGTGACTATGAGAAGGCGCAGTGGATACCTATCTCTTGGAATGAATTTTCGCAAACTGTAAGGCAAGCCGCCAATGCTATGGTGGAATTGGGAGTACAGGAAGAAGAAAATATCGGTATTTTCTCTCAAAATAAGCCGGAATGTCTGTTTACGGATTTTGCCGCTTTTGCCAACCGTGCAGTAACTATTCCGCTTTATGCAACCAGTTCTCCGGCACAGGCTCAATATATCATCAATGATGCCCAGATACGTTTCTTATTTGTAGGCGAGCAGTTCCAGTATGATGCTGCTTTCAGTGTGTTCGGCTTCTGCCCTTCACTTGTACAATTGATCATTTTTGATCCGGCGGTAGTGAAAGATCCGCGTGATATGAGTTCTATTTACTATGACGAGTTCTTGGCTAAAGGAAAAGATTTGCCACACAATGAAGTAGTGGAAGAACGTACGGCACGTGCCAGTGCCGAGGATTTGGCAAACATCCTGTATACGTCCGGTACTACGGGCGAACCTAAAGGAGTCATGTTGCATCATTCTTGCTATTTGGAAGCATTCCGCATTCATGATATCCGTTTGGTAGATATGACCGATAAGGATGTTTCGATGAACTTCCTGCCGCTGACCCATGTGTTTGAGAAGGCATGGACTTATCTCTGTGTGCATAAGGGCGTACAGGTCTGCATCAATCTTCGTCCGGCCGATATCCAGACAACCATTAAAGAAATCCGTCCGACATTGATGTGTAGTGTCCCTCGTTTTTGGGAGAAGGTGTATGCCGGCGTTCAGGAAAAAATAGCCGAGACCACCGGAATAAAAAAAATGCTGATGCTGGATGCTATTAAAGTAGGCCGTATCCATAATTTGGATTATTTGCGGGTGGGTAAGACGCCTCCCCGAATGATTCAGCTGAAATATAAGTTTTATGAGAAGACTATCTATGCTCTGCTGAAAAAGACCATCGGAATAGAGAACGGTAACTTCTTCCCGACAGCCGGTGCTGCTGTTCCCGATGAAATTTGCGAGTTTGTACATTCGGTGGGTATCGATATGCTGGTCGGATATGGTTTGACAGAATCTACGGCAACTGTTTCGTGTACCTCGAAGACGGGCTATGATATTGGTTCGGTAGGTCAGGTGATGCCGGAGGTAGAAGTGAAGATCGGCGAAGATAACGAGATTCTGCTTCGTGGAAAGACCATCACGAAAGGGTATTATAAAAAGGCGGAAGCGACGGCTGCAGCCATCGATGAAGAAGGTTGGTTTCATACCGGTGATGCCGGCTATTTTAAAAATGGGCAGTTGTATCTGACAGAGCGTATCAAAGACCTGTTTAAGACATCGAACGGAAAATATATCGCTCCTCAGGCATTGGAAACCAAATTGGTTATCGACCGTTATATCGATCAGATAGCTATTATTGCCGATCAGCGTAAGTTTGTATCTGCACTGATTGTACCGGTATACGGTTTTGTGAAACAGTATGCCAAAGAGAAAGGTATCGAATACAAAGATATGGCCGAATTGTTGGAGCATCCTAAAATTACTGCTTTGTTCCGCGCACGTATCGATACGTTGCAGCAGCAGTTTGCCCATTACGAACAGATTAAACGATTTACGTTGCTTCCCGAACCGTTCAGCATGGAAAAAGGGGAACTGACTAATACCCTGAAGTTGAAACGTCCGGTAGTGGCACGCAACTATAAAGAGGTAATTGATAAAATGTATGAGGAGTAAGAACACAAAATTTTGTATATCTTTGCTCCCCATAATTAATGAAAACCATAAAAAAGAAGTATGATTACTATTGAACAACTTAAAGACGTGAAAGAGCGCACTGATGCGCTGAGGAGGTATCTTTGACATCGACGGGAAGAAAATTCAAGTCGAAGAAGAACAATTAAGAACGCAGGCTCCGGGTTTCTGGGATGACCAGAAGAAGGCCGAAGCACAAATGAAACTGGTGAAGGGACTGCAAAAGTGGATTGAGGGATACAATGATGTCAAGACACTGACAGACGAACTGGAACTGGCTTTCGATTTTTATAAAGACGAACTGGTTACCGAACAAGAAGTAGACGAGGCCTATGCAAAGGCATTAGAGCATGTCGAGAATCTGGAATTGCAGAACATGCTTCGTGATGAGGCCGACCAAATGAGTTGCGTACTGAAGATTAACTCCGGTGCCGGTGGTACGGAGAGTCAGGATTGGGCATCGATGCTGATGCGTATGTATCTCCGTTATGCCGAGACCAATGGTTATAAAGCAACCATGGCCAACTTGCAGGAAGGTGATGAAGCGGGTATCAAAACCTGTACCATACAGATTGAAGGTGACTATGCCTACGGGTATTTGAAAGGTGAGAACGGTGTACATCGTTTGGTTCGTGTTTCCCCTTATAATGCGCAGGGTAAGCGTATGACTTCTTTTGCTTCCGTGTTTGTCACTCCATTGGTGGATGACAGTATCGAGGTAAATATTTTGCCGGCCTGTATCTCTTGGGATACTTTCCGTTCGGGAGGTGCCGGTGGACAGAACGTTAATAAGGTAGAGTCCGGCGTTCGTTTACGCTATCAATACAAGGATCCTTATACCGGTGAGGAAGAGGAAATCCTGATAGAGAATACCGAAACCCGTGACCAACCCAAAAATCGTGAAAATGCAATGCGTCAGTTGCGTTCTATTCTTTACGATAAAGAATTGCAGCACCGCATGGCAGAACAAGCTAAAGTGGAAGCCGGTAAGAAAAAAATCGAATGGGGGTCACAGATACGAAGCTATGTCTTTGACGACCGTCGTGTAAAAGACCATCGCACTAACTTCCAGACCTCTGATGTAAACGGAGTGATGGATGGAAAAATAGAAGGATTTATCAAAGCCTATCTGATGGAATTTTCTTCGGAAGAAGCTTAAAAATAACAGAATTGTAACATCCTCCGGATTTTTCTGCTCCGGGGGATGTTTTTTTATTTCCTTTCTTTGTCCGTCATTTTATTCTCTATATTTTTGGCAGGTTAAAAGATTTGTTCTTACTTTGTTAACGTTGAACTTTAAAGCTAACGATTATGAGTAAGAATAAGAAAAAAGTAACACACAGCAAGAAAGAAGAAGAACAAGCCAAAAAGGTTGTTAAGATAGTTTTTGTCTCGCTGGTTATCCTGGCATTGGCTATGATTATCGGTTTTTCTCTTTTGGGCTGAGAGTGAGTGATTAGTGACTGACAATTAGTGATTGGTACCGGGTGGATGAATCGTACTGATCACCGGTTATTAGCTGCTAATCACTGCTAATAAATCGCTAATCACTAAAAAGACGGATGAACAAGCAACTGATTACTATTTTTTCTATCTTCTCAATTACTTGTCTGGGAATGGTTTCTGCCCAGGAGTCTAAATCTTTTCTTCCTGAGGTGAAGAAAGAGTCATTAACCTTCAGTTCGGAGGACAATAAGTTTAAACTGACTTTCAATGGTCGTATCCAGGCAGACGGAGCTATGTTCTTTGGAGAAGACTACCAGCCCATAGGCAACGGTGTCGGATTCAGGCGTGTACGTTTGGGAGCTACTGCTGCTTTTGGCAAAAGGTTGTCCGGTAAGATAGAAATGGATCTTACCGACGGTGGCTTTTCATTGAAGGACTGTTTCATTAAATATGCTTTCCCGAATGGGCTTTATTTTAGGGCAGGTAATTTTAAAGAGAGTTTTGGCATGGCTGCAATGACCTCCTCGGGCGATTTGTGGTTCATGGAAAAGGCGAACGTGGTATCTGCATTTGCTCCGGAATATCATATCGGTGTACAGGGAACCTGGGAACATGACCAGTTTCTGGGAGTAGCGGGTGTACATTTTAAAAAAATAGAAGGTAACAAAGAGAAAGACTATTCCGAAAGTAATAATAAAGCGGGGGAGGATGAAGGAATATCGGTTACAGCCCGTGCTGTCTGGCAACCGGTTTCGGCAGATAAGGTAAAAGGTCTTCATTTGGGAATAGCCGCATCCTATCGTACTCCGAAGACAACAGTCGGTTCGCTGATGCCGAATACTGTGAGATATAGTACAAGATCACTTTCTTATATTAACAAAATCAAGTTTCTGGATACATCGCCGATTGCTTCTGTCAGTCACGATTGGTTGGCCGGTGCTGAACTGGCCGGATTTTACAGAGGTTTTCGCTTTCAGGGAGAGTATATCATGAACAATACGGTACGTATGGAAGGGTTGGCAACAGAGAAGTTCAACGGCTTCTATGTGCAGGCGGCTTATCTTTTGTTCGGTGGGCAGCAACGATATAGTAAATCGCGTGGAGCCTTCTCGCAGCCATCGTTCGGACGCAGTTGGGGGGATATAGAATTGGCAGCCCGTTTTGACCGTATCGACCTGAACGGAACAGAAGTGATGGGGGGATCGTCCAACGGATGGACATTCGGAGTGAATTATTATGCTACCCGGAATCTTAAATTTCAGCTCAATTATTCATATGTAGATAATGATAAATATGCCAATGCCTTCGGACAGGCAGCGGTAGGGTATAAATCGAACGGAGAGATTGCCTATAAACCCGAGGAAGTTGATGAATCGTTGGGTAAAGGAGGGAATGCTTATGGTATTCTGGGGCTTCGTATTCAATTGAATTTTTAAATAATATATGTCACAGGAAATAGAACGTAAATTTCTCGTTAGTGGAGATTATAAGTCACAGGCTTTTGATCAGAGCCGCATCGTTCAGGGATATATCAGTAGTGCCCGTGGAAGAACGGTCCGCGTACGCATACGTGACGGAAAAGGCTATCTGACTATTAAAGGAGCTTCGGATGCCTCGGGAATAAGCCGTTACGAGTGGGAGAAGGAACTGTCTCTCGCGGAGGCTGAGGAACTGATGAAGCTTTGCGAACCGGGAGTGATCGATAAGACCCGTTATCTGGTGCGTAGCGGGAAACATATCTTCGAGGTAGATGAGTTCTATGGAGAGAATGAAGGACTTGTTGTGGCTGAGGTGGAATTGGGTTCGGAAGACGAAGTGTTTGTAAAACCCGGCTTTATCGGAGAAGAGGTTACGGGTGACATTCGTTACTATAATTCGCAGTTGATGAAAAAACCGTATACTACCTGGTTGTAGCTAACAAATAATCCGTATATTTGTTTCTTTAGTTAAGAGTTCAAGAATAAAGATATATGGAACAACTGTACAACTACCTGCCGGAAAAGCTGGTGACCTTTATCCTGGTTACCTTGTTTTCACTTTTAATAGGACTTTCGCAACGTAAAATCAGTTTGAAACGTGAAGGAGAAACCACTCTTTTCGGTACTGACCGCACCTTTACGTTTATCGGAATGCTGGGGTATCTTTTGTATATCCTCGATCCGGAAGAGATGCACCTTTTCATGGGAGGTGGTTTGATACTCGGCATTCTTTTAGGGCTCAACTATTATGTGAAGCAGTCCCAATTCCATGTATTCGGGGTGACGACTATTATCATCGCACTGATCACCTACTGCATTGCTCCGATTGTGTCTACACAGCCTTCATGGTTTTACGTCATGGTGATTGTTACTGTTTTATTGCTTACCGAACTGAAGCATACTTTTACGGAGATCGCGCAGCGAATGAAAAACGATGAAATGATTACGTTGGCTAAGTTCTTGGCTATCAGTGGTATCATCCTTCCGATGTTGCCTAATGAAAATATTATCCCTGACATCAACCTGACGCCTTATACCATCTGGCTGGCCACAGTAGTGGTTTCGGGTATCTCATATCTTTCCTATTTGCTGAAGCGGTATGTCTTTCGTGAATCGGGGGTATTGGTGTCCGGCATTATCGGCGGGCTCTACAGTAGTACGGCTACAATCTCGGTACTCGCCCGTAAAAGCCGTAATGCACACTCGCAGGAAGCATCCGAATATGTTGCCGCCATGCTTTTGGCTGTCAGCATGATGTTTTTGCGCTTCATGATTCTAATTCTTATTTTCAGCTCCACTATTTTTACTTCTATCTATCCTTATCTATTGATTATGGCTGCCGTTGCAGCCGGTGTAGCCTGGTTTATCCACACTCGTCGGAAGCGGACACCCGACGCTGACCTTGTGGAAGAAGAAGATGACAGCAGTAATCCGTTGGAGTTCAAGGTGGCTTTGATTTTTGCAGGGTTATTTGTTATATTTACCGTACTGACACACTATACCTTGATTTATGCCGGGACAGGAGGGTTGAACCTGCTGTCGTTCGTTTCCGGTTTTAGTGATATTACTCCTTTTATCCTGAACTTATTGCAGGGCACGGGAAGTGTAGCGGCTACTGTGGTGATGGCTTGTACCATGCAGGCCATTATCAGTAACATTGTGGTCAACATGTGTTATGCGCTTTTCTTCTCGGGTAAGCAGAGTAAATTGCGCTCGTGGATATTGGGCGGATTCGGATGTGTAATCGCAGCAAATGTTGTCGTACTTTTTTTCTTTTATCTGATTTAATGTGCGTTATCGAACGACTTCTGATAAAAAAGAATAAAAATCACTCTATTTCACCTTTCTTAACTCCGAGGGTTTCGTAAACGAATATAAAGTCGATATTTTCGTTGCCATTCTGTGACAAATACTATGATTTTACGTCAGATAGACTATAAACTAAAACATAACTTCACATGAGAAACAAACTACTACTATTGTTGCTGTTGATGTTCATGACATCCGGCATGATGTATGCCCAACAGCAAAAAACACAGCAATCCCAACAACGTACGGCAGCTCCATCTTATACATTGAAAGGCGTGCTTCTTGATTCGTTGACTCAGGAAGGCGAACCTTATGCTACAATTAAGATCGCAAAAAAGAATGCTCCTCAAAAAGCTCTTAAAATGGCTGTAACCGATTTGAATGGTAAATTCCAGGAGAAACTGACTGTTGCTCCCGGAGAGTATATTATTACCTTATCATCTGTAGGTAAAGTCACGATCGTGAAAGACTTTACTGTCAAAGCGAGTGAAAAGGTGATCGATCTGGGAAAATTAAATATGGCCGAGGCTACTAACGAACTGAAAGGTATAGAAGTCGTTGCTCAGAAGCCACTGGTAAAGGTGGATGTAGACAAAATTGAATATAACATCGAAGACGATCCTGACTCGAAGACCAATACCGTAATGGAAATGCTTCGTAAAGTACCGTTGGTAACAGTGGACGGCGAAGATAACATCAAGGTAAATGGCAGCAGCAGTTTTAAAATCCATGTAAACGGTAAGCCTAATAATATGATGAGCAATAACCCGAAAGACGTGCTCAAGAGTATGCCGGCCAATACCATTAAACATATTGAGGTAATCACTTCTCCGGGAGCTAAATATGATGCAGAAGGTGTGGGCGGTATCCTGAATATTGTGACTGTCGGTGGTGGATTCGAAGGTTATACTGCAACTTTCCGTGCCAGTGGTAGCAATCGTGGTGCCGGTGCCGGTGGATATGCTACTATCAAATCCGGAAAACTGACTATTACAGGAAATTATAATTATAACTACGATACATCGCCTAAAAGCTATTCGGACAGTTACCGTGAAAATTATGATTCGGAAGATCAGAAGTATCTGGAATCGAAAAGCTCTTCCGATTATAACGGCAGTTTCCAGTACGGCAATCTTGAGGCCAGTTACGAAATTGATACATTACGTTTGCTGACAGCGTCATTCGGTATGTACGGCGGTGCCAATGATAATAAGAGCGACGGGTTGACTACAATGTGGAATGCCCAGAGAGACCGATTGGCTTATCAATACCGCTCGTTGAGCGACGGAGACGGTTCCTGGTATTCTATGCGTGGTAATGTCGATTATCAGCGTACCTCTAAAAAGAACAAGGACCGTATGATCACTCTCTCGTACAAGATCAGTACACAGCCGCAGAACTCTGACTATTATACGGACTATAAAGATATCAAAGATCCGTTTGAAATGGATATCGTTAAGAAATTCTTGCTGAATAACTCTCATTCGGATGGCAAGACCAATACTACCGAACATACATTCCAGGTGGATTATACTACTCCAATCGGAAAATTGCATACTATTGAAGCCGGAGCTAAATATATCATCCGTAATAACCTTAGTGATAACAAACTGTTCGAAGCCGAGGGCGTCAGTGACAACTACGAATACAACAACGACCGTAGTAGCAAGTATAAACATCTGAATGACATTCTTGCCGCTTATCTGGGATACACACTTCGTTATAAAACATTCTCATTCAAGCCGGGAGTACGTTATGAATATACGTCACAGGATGTGAAGTATCTGGCAGGAGCTATCGGACCTGAAGCGGATTTCAGTACCAGTTATAACGACTTTGTTCCTTCTGTAACCATGGGCATCAAGATCGGTAAGACACAGAACTTGCGCGGTGGATACAACATGCGTATCTGGCGTCCGGGTATCTGGAACTTGAATCCTTATTTTGACGACCGCAACCCGATGTTTATCAGCCAGGGTAATTCGAATCTGGAAAGTGAAAAGAGCCACTCGTTCAACCTGAGCTATAGTATGTTCAGCATGAAGTTTAATGTCAATATCTCTCTGCGCCACTCATTCGGAAACAACGGTATCGAACGGGTCAGCCGTTTGATTGGTAAGGGTGGTGAAGAGTTCCCCGGAGGACATCATGCTCCCGAAGGTGCATTGTATAGCACTTACGAAAATATCGGTAAGAACCGTAATACAGGTCTGAGCCTTTACGGTAACTGGAACGCTTCTCCCAACACCCGTATCTATCTGAACGGTGATGGCAGCTACGTTGATATTAAGAGTCCGGCTCAGGGATTACATAACTATGGATGGAATGCCTCTTTATACGGTGGTATCCAGCACACCTTCCCATTGAAGATACGTGCCAGTCTGAATGCCGGAGGAAGTACTCCTTACATCAGCCTGCAAGGTAAGGGATCGGGATATTATTACTATAGTCTGGGTGTGAACCGCTCTTTCATCAAAGACCGCTTTACAGTGAGTGCCTATGTAAGCAATATCTTCGAGAAGTATCGTTCGTATAATAATACCACTATGGGTGAAAACTTCTTGTCGAAGAGCAGCAGCCGTTATCAGAGCCGTAGCTTTGGTATCAGCCTTAGCTACCGTATCGGTGAGTTGAAGGCCAGTGTGAAGAAAGCCGCTCGCAGTATCAATAATGATGACGTGAAAGGTGGCGGCGGACAAGGCGGTCAAGGTGGTGGCGCTAATTAGGAATTTGCGTCCAACCGTGAACAGCAGTCCGTAAAGAAGAAAGTGTGTCGGAACTAAAATGACCACTTGAAACAGCTACAGATTACAACCCAAAACATAAATAGCCCTATCGAACTCTATTTTAGAGTAATGATAGGGCTATTTTCGTTGTTGATAAGGGTGGACGTTTCTGATTCCAATTTCTCCTTCTTTAAGTTTGAGTCCTGACATACCCTTTTCTTTATTTAAATGCCGGTGTCTTACAAAAAGAATGCCGTAAGCGTAAAGAGCAAATGCCGGTTTATAAAGAATGATCTGCCGGCATCTCTTTCCCCGACCAGGCTTTCAGGTTGGTCCATTCGGCAGGAGGGGCACTCCAGAAAGGATCGTCGGCGGGTAGTCCCAATGGCAAGAAACCGGTCAGGCACAAGTAAGTACTTCCTGTATTAATGTAGGACTCCGACATTTGAACCTGATTACCGGAGAAACCTATCTTCAACCAACCCTTTGTGTCGAAATTGGCAGCAGATCGGAATTGGTTCTCTATAACTTTCGTCATGCCGCAGCGTACCTGTGCGGGAACAATTTGTTGCGGAAGGAGATGCAGTAAAGCTGCTTGTCCCAATGCGTGAAATACTCCGGTACGATAGACAATCGAACGTCCGATTACCGGATATGTTCCTTCCGGAGAAATGAAACGCTCCAATTGTTCGGCATAGCGTCCTAGGCGTTTTTGCTGTACATTCAGAAATTCACTTTCCGGCATCCGGTGCTTCTGCATGACGACTAATACATCGGTAAGCATAGGATGAATCACGAAGCTATTGTAATAATCGAGGTGGAATTCTGCTCCGTCTCCATACTGGGCGTCTCCTTTATACCAAAGATCTCTGAACTTGCGTACCCCATAATTGAGCCGCGTTGTATCACATTCTCCGGTGAATTCTTGCAGGGCTGCTTCCACGATGGAGGCAAACAGCAGCCAGTTGCTTTCATTGGGCTTGATAACACGGCTTCGTTTTAACTCCGTCACCACTTGCTTGCGGGCAGCGGGTGAGAGGTTGCCCCATAATTGTTTAGGTGCACGCAATAATCCTTCTGCCAGAAATGCGGCATCTACCAAGGGTTGTGAAGGTTCTCCGAAGATCAGGTAATCGGGTGAGGACGGATTCACTGCATTGCTGATCCCTTTCACCGTCAGTTCGATGTATTTTTTGCGTAATTGTCCTTCGGGAGTATCGTCTTCTCCTAGTTCCAGCCATGGAGCAATGCCGCATACGGTTCGTCCCACTGCCTCCAGATAAGAAAAACGTTGCCGGTTGGGAGCAAGCGATTCGTAAGGCATTTCCTTTTTCAGTGTTTCATTGGCCAGGTTACTGAGTACGGGATCGGCCAGGCGTACAAGAGTTTTTACCCAGATCTCCCGATCGGCAGTTCCTGTGCGTGACTGTGCCCAAAGGCAAGGGACTGCCGCCCATCCGGTCAGCAGTCCCCATACAATCGATAAAATGATCCGTTTCATTAGAGCGGTCTGTCTTCTTTATATTCTACTGTCACTTCGTCTGTAAGTGGTTTCTTGCCGGGAGTAGTCACACGAATGATATTCTCTCCCGAGGTGAGTTTGACATTTTTCCACACAACGGTTGAGTAGGTGTCCGCCTTTTGTTTACCACAACTGACACCGTTTACAAATAGTTCGGCTTCCGGGGCAGTGGTGAAAGCCATGAAGGTCTGTTCCGGCTGATAGCGGAGCCGACAGCGTTTTTCCGCCAGATAGATCATCGGTTCCTGTTTATTCCAGTTAGCTTTGTAGAAGTAGAAAGCATCTTTTCTCACTTTTCTGTCGAAGGTGACAAGTCCTTTATCGTTGATACCCGGACGGTCGCCTTCCGTACGATGAGCTGCCCCGAAATCGAACATGTTCCAAACGAAAGTACCCCATACGAAGGGACGTTCGGCAATGATTTTCCAATTCTCCATGTGGTAGTAAGTCTGCCAGTTCTCGGGATGCCACCAGCCTGAAGCCGACGGTTGTTTGAGTGAGTCCTGCTGATGATAGATGCTGGCTCCTGCCCCATATTCACTGATGCCGATGCGTAGTTCGGGGTGTTTTTTATGTGTACGGTCCAAAAAGGTTGCCAGTGTTTTCGGAGTACTTCCATACCAACCGTCGTAACGGTTCCAGGCTATGTTTTCGGTAATGAAGTTCAAATTGCCGTCCTGGTTACTGGCCGAAGTTGTCGGGCGGGTAGGGTCTTCCTGTTTTGCCAGTGCATTCAGTTCTTTTACATATTCTACGGGATTGTCACCCACCTCTTTCAGCTCATTAAATAGTCCCCAGAAGCAGATGGAAGGGTGGTTGTAGTGCTGCCGGATCAGTTCGATCAATTGTTGTTTACCATTTTCGCGGAAGGAAGCTTGGTCTACAAAACCTTTATCTGCATATCCTCCGGGACCTACAAACGGAATCTCGGCCCAGGTTACAATACCGTGTTTATCCATCAGGTCGTACATATAGGTAGCTTGAGGGTAGTGTGCCAGGCGGATGGCATTGACTCCCATTTCGCGCATCAGTGCCACATCTTCTTCGTGATGCTGCGGGCGGAGTGCATTGCCTACTTCTGCGCGGTCCTGATGGCGACAGACTCCATGAAGCGGCAGGTGTTTGCCATTCAGAAAGAATCCTTTATCCGGATCGGTATGATAATAGCGCAATCCTAATGGCTGCGTTACACTGTCGATTTGTTTGCCGTCTTTGTGAAGACTGATACTGACCTGATACATAAAGGGATCTTCGCAACCATTCCAGAGACGTGGTTTCTGAATCAGTAGAGGGAGTTGTTCCAGAATATCAGCCCCCTGTTTCAATGACACGTTGCGGCTCTCTTTGCAAATCACCTTGGTGCCATCCGTTACCAGGACCTGAAGTTCGGCAGTTCCGTCGGCTGCACGGTTGGATAGGTTAACTTTAGCGCATACTTTCGCTTCCTGCGGGCTGACGACCTCCTGTACCAGATAAACTCCCGGCGAAGCGTAGTCCAAAGGTGAGATACAAGTCTCATCGGTTATCAGCAGATGTACGTCCCGATAGATTCCTCCATAAAAATTGAAGTCACCCACCAGCGGCATGATGTCTAACTGTTCACCGTTGTTGGCGCGTACCAGGACAGAGTTCTTTTCTCCATATTTCACCAAGTCCGTGATTTCGAAGATGAAGGCTCCGTATCCGCCTCGGTGCTCACCTATATGCTTGCGATTAATAAATACATCGGCTATACTGTTTACTCCGTCGAAACGAAGAAAAAGACGTTTACCTTTCCATTCGGGGCGGATGTACAAAGCTTTCTCGTAGTTGCCAATACCTCGTTTATAATCTATTTTGCCGGCAAGTGCGTCTTGTGCATTCCAGGTGTGCGGCAAGTCCACCCGCCGGGTGTCTCCCTGTACCTGATGCGAAAAACGGAAATTCCAGTTATTGTTGAGTAGAATATCCTGACGCTGGGCATGGAGCGAGATGGAAAAGAGAAGTAGGAAAAGAAAAGTACTTAAACCTTTTTCTCGACCCCTCCACCACAAGGAGGGAAAATAGTTACATTTCTGCTGTTTCATATGTTCTTGATTATGTATTGATTAATGATGTTATTATTGAGATCATCGGTATTTCTCTATCCGTTTTGTAATACGTCCGCTTTCTCCGGTCCGCCTGGTTCGGGAGTTTCTTGTGGGTGAATCACATCGAAATAATAGATGCCTTGCTCCTTCAGATATTCCAGGAAAGACGGTAACCGCATGCAGAAACGACTCCAGTCTTTCTCTTTGGGCGATGTCCACGCAGATTCTGCCAGTGCTATCAGGCGTGGGAAGGTCATGAAGTCCAACCGTTTTCCGTCTGCAATCCGTTCGGTCCAAAGTGTGAACTGCATACCCAGTATCTGATCTTCGTATCCTTTAAAAAGATGACTGATCGGTTCGGGGAAGGCATATATGTCTTGCAACGGATTGAATCCATCCCAATAGCGTCCCACTTTATGTGAGGCATCCTGTACGAAATCGCCATACAGCGGGCGACGTGGAGTCAGGACTACCTGATAGCCTTGCTCAAGCGCTTTCAGCAACTGGTACTTACGGTCGTGGCGCCACCACATAACCAACGCTTTGGAGGGGGAGATACCAGCGTCCACTATTTCGTCCCAACCAATCATTTTTTTACCTTTGGCCGCTACCAGATCGGCAGCACGGCGGATGAAGTAATGCTCCAGTCCGGTTTCATTGATCAGCCCTTTTTCCTTTATGAAGTTCTGGATTTCAGGATCTGTGAACCAGTTCTGATTGCCGTAGTGCACTTCATCACCTCCAATATGGATATAGGGAGCCGGGAAGAGGGCTACTATTTCATCGAGTACATCGCTGATAAAACGATAAGTTTCTTCTTTGCAAGGATGGAATGTGAAATGCTTCCAGCGTCCTTCTCCTCCGCCCGATACTTCGGGATAAGCGCGGCAAACCGCTGTGGCATGTCCGGGCATATCGAATTCAGGAACCACCATAATCTGGCGTTCGGCCGCATAAGCCACAATCTCTCGTATATCGTCCTGTGTATAGAACTGCGGAGCTGCTTGGGCATCATGCCAATTGCCAACGGCCCCTATTTCCGTCAGCTTAGGGTATTTTTTGATTTCAATTCGCCATCCCGGTTCGTCTGTCAGATGCCAGTGGAATACATTGAGATGGAGTAAAGCCATTAAGTCGAGGTATTGTTTAACTTTCTCTTTGCCGAAGAAGTGGCGGCTTTCATCGAGCATAAATCCGCGCCATGCGTAGCGTGGCGAACTGTAAATCCGGCAACAGCGGATTTTGCCCCGTTCGTGCCGTGCCAGTTGTTTAATGGCTTGGCGGGCATAAAATGCTCCTTTCGCAGAAGTGGCATCAATGAAGATAGAATCCGGTGTAATTTCCAGTTGATATGCTTCATCCGAGTATTCTATGCCGATAGCAGGTAGAGACTTAGAGATAGTAGTTCGTACACACTTAGCCGAAACTTCGTCATAAGAGAATGTACCTTTATGTGTCTCTATCGCAGAAGGAGCGGGGAATAGCTTTTGTGCTTGTAAGCCTTGAAAAGCAAATAGAGCAAGAAGAAGAAATTTTATTCTCCCTCTTGCTGTATTATGAATGAATAATGTTCTGTTGGTTCGTTTCATCCTATGTCTTTAACTTGTTAGCATTCTTTCTTACTTAAATACTTCCATTATGGGCCTTCCGATCCATACTTGTGGCTGCTTGAGTTTGAAAATGGCAGCTACGGTAGCAGCTACGTCAAACTGCATCATGCTGGCCTGAATTTCATGCCCTTTCTTGATATTTTTCCCCGAGATGATGAACGGAGTCTCCATCTCCTGCATTGTCTTTCCTCCGTGCCCTTTATTGATTCCGCCATGGTCGGATGTTATTATAAAAATCGTTTCATCCAGTATTCCGGCTTCTTTCACCGCATTCATTACTTTGCCGATGTATCCGTCTATTTCTTCGAGTTTGTGATAATAGGCTGGTGTATCATGACCTTCCTTATGTCCCACATGATCCGGATTATCCCAGGCAATAAGTGTTAAAGTCGGCTTTTTCTCTTTAATGTACTTCACGGCTTTTTCGCATAGTTCCGTAGGATATTTTTCATAGTTAATCCCTTGGTTATATTTGTTTACTGCCAGCGTATCCACCAGATATTTGATGCCGACCCATTCGTAGAAGGTGCCAATTTCAGCTTTCGGATCAGCTTCGCGGAGCAATTGGAATATAGTTGGAAAAATGCCATTTTTACTTAATTCTTTCGAAGGAAGATCCGGAGTACTTGAATTCCAGGTTGTGTATCCGTGTAGTTCCGGGCCTGCTCCCATGAACATAGATGCCCAGTTTACTGCACTGGACGAAGGGAGTACAGAGCGTTTGGTCAGTGTGTAAGAACCATCATTCATTAATTGTTTGATATGGGGAATATTAGCTTTCTCTACACTGTAGGCACCCCAGCCGTCCAGTCCAATTAAGACTACATGTTTAGCTTTCCACTTGCTGCCGGCATGGCAATTGGGAGCTATCGTTAATAAGCAGATAATTAAACAGGCAAATTTAAACAGTTGTGTTTTCATGATACTTCTTTATTATAAAATTATTTATCTAAATCTTTTCTACGCTTCAGGGCTTCCAGAAAGTAGTAGTCTGCATAGTTCAGAGGTACGTCAATTTCACTATTGTGCGGAATACTGCCTACGCTATGCATCAGGATAAAATTGCCGTTAGTGCCCAATGCGGCCCGATAGTCAGGTGAGGCGAGACTATGCATAATGCGGTCTGCGTATGCTTTGTAAGAAGCGGCATCGGATACTGCATATGTGCTGATTTCATACAGGGCAGAAGCGATGCAGGATGCAGAAGAAGCGTCCCGGGGTTCATTGGGTATATTGGGTGCATCCATGTCCCAGTAAGGTATCAGATCTTCGGGCATGTGCGGATCATTTTTCATCCTATTGAATGTTTTCAGTGCCTGGTCCAGATATTTGCGGTCTTTCGTTTCACGATAGCAAATAGTGAAGCCATAGATAGCCCATGCCTGCCCGCGTGACCAAACCGATTCATCAGCATATCCTTGTGCTGTCTGTTTATGACGTACGGAGCCGTCCGAAATATTGTAGTCCACTACGTGATAGCAACTTCCATCAGGGCGGAAATGCTCGGAAAGAGTACGGTCTGCGTGTGCTACGGCTACTTTATAGAAAGTGGAATCACCGGACAGTTTGGTTGCTTCGAACAGAAGTTCCAGGTTCATCATGTTGTCAATGATAACCGGACATTCCCAGCCTCTTTCACTTTGCCAGCTATTGCCTTTTACATCCCAGCTTTGAATGACTCCGGCATTAGGGCGAAAACGGGTACAGAGTGATTTGGCTGCCTGTATCATTACGTTTTTATATGCAGCTGTATCGGGAGCGAGCCTTAGGCCGTTACCAAAACTGCAATTAATGATGAATCCTATATCGTGATGCCAGGTCAGGTGCTCGGCCGGGCGAATGGCTTCAGTATATTTTCTGGCCAGTGGAAGATAGCTGGTGTCACCTGTCAGTTCGTACAGATACCAGATGCTACCGGGAAAAAATCCACTGCGCCAATCGGCATATCCGCAGTAATATACAGATCCATCTCTATTGAGAGTTACAGGATTGAGACATTTTCCGCTTGCTTCGATGGTGTCGATGGCCAAACCGAGTTGTGCTTTGGCAAATTCTACATTTTCTGTTATAAAAGACGGTACTGTGGGTTTGTGGTTTGAGCAAGCCACACATATCATTGCGCAGGCTGCTCCCAATAAGGGTTTTAAGTTCATGTTTTATTGTTTTTTTATGGTAAAAGAATAATTTCCTGTTTTATAGATGTTTGTTGCTGTGAGTGTAATGCGACAAATCGATTTACCCCATACATTGGATAGCCGGGTATCTGTTAATGGGATTATTTCTGTTTTCACATCGAACAGTTGTTTATCATATTCTATGACGGCTTTCTTTCCTTTTACTTCCAATTGAATTTTTCCCGGTATTTCCGTATTCACCTGCCCCCATGTCATGAAATTGATTTGATTAGGCTGTTTGGCTGTTGTCAGACGGAAAGAATCTGAAATCCGTAATTGTCCTTTCTGAAGTGAATAGGAACGTATCCATGATTCCACTTCTGCTTCGGCCGGATAGGCTGTTGCTATATTGGCTGTGAATGTGTTTTTCCTCTTGTCAGCTTGTACTTGTGTTGCTTTATATGTTGCTCCGTATCTCTGGGGGACGCCATTAATCAGGGGGAGATTGTGATAGTTGCTCTGCATAGTCCAAATGGTGTAGCGATCCTTGCTGAATGTCTGGCGTGTATAGGTCCCTACTCCGGCATCAATAAGAAAAGGAGTTTGGTCTATCCAGAAAGAGAAGGTACCTGCGTCATTATGATTATGGCTCTCGTCGTTATATCCTCCTTTAGCGGCCAGAAAGTTTCCTTTATTGTCAGTTATATAGCAGAATTCGGTTTCCGGATACCAGGAGAATGGGGGAGTCAGATGTGCCGCTTGAGTTTCTTTTAGTTCGTTCGCAATCTTTATAGCAGCAAGCGTACGGTATATATCGCGTCCGGAAGGGAGTTTATTGGTGTTAATCATAGCAGCGAATCCTTTCATTTCGTTACTGTTTACAGCCTTGCCATACCGGAATATCAAGGGAGCGTCTCCACTGCCTTTCGCCGAAGCATCAGCGAAATTAACCACCCATCCTTTGCCCACGTATGAACGTGATATATATTCGCCCATATTCTTTATCATGGGATTATCGAAGATGGAGACAGTTCCCCCGGTAACGGCTGACAGTAATTCCAGATAATCAAACATTTTTCCGGCGGCATGTCCCCAATAGGAGGGGCCTTCCTCACATGCACCGTCGGTATGGGTATAGTTGATGAATTTATCTACCGAAACCATACTGCGGTATATTGCCTTCGCTAACATTTCTTTATCATTTTCAAGCAGCATAAAACACATTAAGGCGTTGCTGTTACACCAAGGATTCCAGTTGTTGACCAACATTCCCGGTCTATAGTTCACTGCCATCCACCAGAAGTGATCGTTATTCATGTAAGGATCCAATATACGCTGTTGGAGCGTATGCCGTAAACGTTCGGATATAGCAGGATTGAGCTTGTCAAACTCTTTGTGCATGTAATAATAGGTCCATGCGAGTAAAGAGCCTAAGTCACCTGCTGTCAGGTCTATGATGTTTTCTTTAAAATCGGGTAATGAGCGGTGAGACTGTTGTGCATTCAAATGGGCGGCCAATGCCCAGGAAGTCATCTCGCAGGAATGATATACACCGTTGATCAGCTGATCGATAAATCGTCCTTTCCCTTCTGCGAGTTCAGCGAGTAGCAGGTCGGCTATGGCATTGTTATTATTGGCGAAAGGAGTTTCCATAACGCTACGGTTGCCGCTGCGTTCAAATTCCATATAATCAGTAGCTTTCACAACCTGCCATTGATAATTCAACTGCTTCTCTCCGCGAAGGATACATTCATTCTTGAAAGAGCCTAAAAAAGTGTCCCATCCGGTTCGGTCGGTATAAGCAGGATAAGTGACCCATTGTTGATTTAATATAAGCACTTCCTGCAAACTGCTTACGTTGGCCTGTTTTTGAAGATAGTTCCGTTCTGTATAGCTGAGAGCTTTTACAGTACAGCATAGCAAGAGAGTGAATATTAATAATTTCTTCATCGTAATAAAATTAAGATTTTAACGTAGGCAAAGTAACACAATTTATTGCTATTTTATCTTACTAAATGGTTCTTAATGCTATATAATTTTTCTATTTTAGTTGGATATTTGAGGGAATCAACCTTCAAAAGAGGAAAAAATGATAAAAGAGTCTGTTTAGAACTTTCTTTTCAGATGGAATAGAGGGCGTGTGTCGAAACTCACCACAGAGGACACTGAGTAACACAAAATGAGTTCTAAGTCATTGATTATCCATGTTGATAATCTGTGATAATCCGTGTAATCTGTGGTGAAAAGAGTTTTTGACACAGCCCTTTGGTTTATAAGAATCAGTAGCTTAAACGTATTTGTTTAATTCCAGCCCGAATTCTGGGTCAGGGATTTGTTCATATCAGTTTCATGTTTTGGGATTGGCCATACATAATATTGGTCTCCTCCCCATGTGTAAGGATAGGTGATAGTCCCCCATACATCTTTCATCCCGGCTGTACCATCAGCATTATTAAATTTACTTTCTTTCCATGTTTTCCAACGGAGTTCTTCGTAAAAGTCAACTCCTTCACCTGCTGTTTCCCAGCGGAATTCATTCTGGATACGAACGCGCATATCTTCCTGTCCCTGAACCATAGTGGCAGTATTGCTGTTCAACAGTGCAACACCGGCACGTTGGCGTACTTTATTCAGCCATTCGATGGCCTCATCGGTTTTACCCTGCTCATTCAATGCTTCTGCCAATCCTATGACGACAGTTGCGTAGCGGATAATTGGCAGGTCAATCGGAGATTGTTCACGATTGGTCATCTCACTTGAACCTTCAGCAACAAATTTGCGGAACAAATAGTATAAATGGCTCTGAGTGTCAGTACGTAAGTCATAAGGATAATCGGTGTCAGCACCATAGTAGGGCCAGCGTGAAGTGAAGGTGTGGTCTACACTGTTTCCCGAACCGTCATATGTAGCATATGGAGTGATGACAGTTTGGGCTAAACGAGGATCGCGGCTGTCATAAGCAGCTTTGATACGAGCCTCGTTTCCTGCCGGGAGATATAATGCTTTTGCCTTGTCACTCAACTTCTCCAGACGTCCGTCTACTTTGGCTTTTATTTTTTTTACCATGTCGTCTAATGCCTCTTCCGTGCCGTCAAAGCCGATTTCGCGATACTGTGCTTTTACTGTTACCGGATCGGTATTACGCAAGAAGAATACTTCACGATCCTTAATATCTAAGCTTGAGAAACCAGGAATGTATTCATCCCAGTTAAATTTACTGCCGTCTATATTTTCGTAGGTTTCTACAAAATCCACACTGGCTAACATAGTGTTCCAGCAAGAACCAAATGTAGTACGACCACCATAACGGAAGCTCATGGAATTTCCGTAAGTGCTACCATTATTATCGATACACTGCAAAGAGAAGATAGCTTCATCACTCTGTTCATTAGCTTCTTTGAAGAGTTGCTTGTAACCATCCTGAAATAATGAATGTCCCAATTCACCTACTTTACGGAAATCTGCTTCCGCTTTGCTCCATTCTTTGGTCCATAGATAGATTTTGCCACGTAATGCATAAGCCACTGATTTGGTGACATGACCCCATTCTGCTTTACCGGTAGCGATACGGTCGGGAAAATTCGGATCATTTATTGCGTCGGTTAAATCTTGTATGCAGAAATTCCATATATTCTCTTCGCTTTCACGTGGTTTGTCTGCCTGATCAAGTTCCATAGGCGTATTATAATAAGGAACACCCCTGAAAACTGCATTCAGTTTGTAATAATAAAATGCACGCAATACTTTTGCTTCGGATAATAATTTACCTTTTACGCTTTCACTTATCGGTGCGTCGGGTAGATGTACAATGGCATCATTGGCACGGTAGATACCTGCATAATGTTGTTTCCAATAGTCTGAGAATATTCCGGAACCGATGGAAGCTGTACCGGCCAGTAGCGGATAATCGTTGTCACGGCAGGTTGCTCCCACGCTGAATGCCTCCATTAGATAAGCCTCTTTTGCTACATAACCTTCGCGCAGGGTAGCGTAGATAGATGCTACTCCCATAGTACAAAAGTTTTCGTTACTCCACATACTGCCCGATGATGCTTTATCATATGGCTTTGTGTCCAGTAAATCTCCTTGGCAACTGCTTATAGCAATTGCTGTGGCTGTTAATATGAATAATTTATTTAATAGTTTCATAAGATTTCAAGATTTATTTAGAATGTTATATTGGCACCTATTGCAATTGTCCTAAACGGAGAATAGCCCATACCGGTAGCAGATTCCGGGTCTTGGCCTTCAAATCCGGTAATTGTCAGCAGATTTTCAGCTGAAACATAAACACGTGCATTTTGCATAGCAATTTTTGAAACCCAGTTTTTCGGTAGAGTATAGCCTAGAGACAAGTTCTTCAATTTAATGTAATCACCTTTGTACAGCCATAAGGTTGTATTGCCATGACGATTTTGTACATAGCCGTCTATATAAGCCATACGTGGATATTTTGCGTTGATGTTGGTACGTGGATCATCCGGATTTTCGGGATTGTAGAAATAATGATTTTCAGCAACCCGTTGTGCGATAGTACTACCCCATTCAGTAGATGCGGCGTTGTATCCTGTGGTTGCCCCCCAATATATGCTGAATCCGGCAGCTCCTGCCCATACCATAGAGAGGTCGAATCCTTTCCATGCGGCAGAGGCCTGAAAACCGAAATTGTATTTAGGCTTATTGGAAGTTTTTTGGAAAGTATAGTCATTATCATCGCCATATACTCCATTATTATTGGAGTCGGCATAGATGTAATCACCATACCAGATCTTGTTTTTAGCAACCGTTTTCCCCGGTTGAAATTCATATCCGGCTGCGATCATATCTTTCACCCATGCCATATCTTTTTCTGTACGGATCATACCGGTCTTAGGTCCTCCTTGAGGGTTTACGCTGCCATCCGCATTGTAGTAAGAGCCATTGCCATGATAAACGTTCCGTAAATAGTATTCGTTCATCATGCGGCCTTCAACAATGGGTGTTGTGCCACCACTGGACACTTTACCGATATTATCTTCCCATTTACCACCGGTCAGTTTATTATTCGGATCTTCTACCCATGTTCTTTCATAAGTGCCGTTATAGGCATCGATATTGCTTTTGTTGTATGAGAAGTTACCGTTAATGGAGTAGCTTACCCCTCCTATGTTATCACGCCATCCCAGTGATAACTCGACTCCCTTATTGCTCACTTTGGCGAGGTTCTGACGGGGGGCAGTCATTGTTCCGAATACATAAGGAATAGTCGGGCGGTATAAGATACCGTCAGTTTTCTTTTGATACAGGTCGGCACTTATGCTCAGACGGTTCTTTAATAAATTAACATCAATACCAAAGTTGACAGAGGTGGTAGATTCCCATTTCAGTAAGCTATTGGCGATGGCACCCATATACAATGCAGAATTTAAGGCATTTCCAAATACTGCGTTGGTGGTACTGTATACCGACATGTATTCGTAGTTACCAATTTCAGAGTTACCTAATTTACCCCAGGATGCACGGACTTTCAGGTTATCCAGCCAGATACGGGTATTTTCCATGAAGCTTTCTTCTGAGATGCGCCATGCACCTGATAAGGAAGGGAAGAATCCCCAACGATGATCTTTGTGGAAACGTGAGGAGCCGTCATAACGGAAATTTGCCTCAAATAAATACCGGGAATTATATGCATAGTTCACGCGTCCAAATACAGAACGTGTGGCATAATCCTGGGTTGCACCTTTGGTACTTGTCATTTCGGTTGCTTCATCAAACTGGTTCAGTGATTCGTCGATCAAACCTTTCTTTGCGGCATCTACAGTATAGTAATTCTTATAGAATTCCTGATAGCCTAACAGCGCGGATACATCGTGTTTCTGAGCAAATGTATGATGGTAGTTTAACAGGTTTTCCAATGTATAAGAGTAATTGGACTCATAACCGAAACTTGTACTTAATTGAGAAGGAGGAGTGATACCATCGACAATTACCCCGTCACTGAAACGTGTCTGATAAGCAGGTACTCCCCATTGGCGGGTTTCGTAGATGTAACGGTTGTAATTGAAATTGAAATCCCAGCTTAAATCTTTAAAGAACTTGACCTTGCTAAATAGGGTCGTGTTGAAACGGTTGTAGCGTTTGAAGCCATCATTCCGTGCCAGTTTATATAGTGGGTTATTGGCTGTTGCACGTTCGTCCGGACATTCCGGGTAGCCGAAACTTCCGTTCCATTCGGGATAAGTACCGGCTGTAGATTGTCGGAGGAAAGTATTGGCATTGCTAAAGTCACCCACTTCACGATCCATTTGTGAAGCATAAGTACGCGTACCTAAAGTCAACCATTGAGTTGGATTGGCTTCAATATTGGCACGTACAGAATAGGTCTTGTTGGCTGTATTGTCTACAATACCTTCATTATCCTGATAGCGGGCTGACAATAGGAAACGAATTTTGTTAGATCCTCCTGAGACTGAAAGGTTATGTTCGTGTATCATACCTCCTGAGTATAATTCTTTCAGCCAGTTGGTATTTGGGTATGCGATGTAATTAGGAACACCGTTTTCATTTACTCCATTGGGATCTTTTGATTTCTCTCTCCACAAATCGATATACTTTTGGTCAAAAAGAGTACCGGAGCCAACATTTTCGCAAGATTCGTTCATTAATTCCATATAATCCGCATAGTTACTCATCGTTTCGATCATGCGTGTCGGGCTGTTGAAAGAGATGCGTCCACTATAGTTTACCTGTATTTTGTCTCGATCACCGCTTTTTGTTGTGACTAAGATGACTCCATTGGCAGCACGGGCACCATAAATAGCACAGGAAGCTGCATCTTTTAGAATAGAGATATTTTCTATGTCCTGAGGGTTAATAGCATTCAATGAACCTTCCATACCATCTATGATAATCAAAGGTGAGGCATTATTCATTGTGCCGTTACCACGTACCCGTAAGGTTGTGTTATCTTCTCCCGGCATTGCCGAGCCTGAACTGGCTTGAAGTCCTGGACTTAGACCGGCTAATGCCGAAGATACTGTCGTAATGGGGCGTGATTTAGTTTGTTCTTCAAAATCAACAGAAGATACGGCACCTGTTAAATTGGCCTTTTTCTGTGTGCCATATCCAACTACTACTACCTCATCGAGTGTTTTGCTGTCTTCTTCCAATTGGATGTTGAAAGACACCTGGTTGCCACTTACTTTGACCTCTTTATTAAGATAGCCGATGTAAGAGATTTGCAGTGTTGCGTTGGACGGTACTTCGAGACTAAATTCTCCGTTCAGGTTTGTGATGACGCCAATAGTTTTATTACCTTTCACAATGACGTTGGCTCCGATAATCGGTTCTCCATTTGCATCTTTTACAATACCTTTAACCGTTCTGCGCTGTTGGGGGACTGCTGTGATCGCATCTCCGTTTTCAACTGTCTCTTGTGAAGAAACAGCCCAAGCGCTACCGCTTAAAAGCATTATTAACGATGTACTTACAAGTACCCTTTTAGAAGATAAGGGTAGCAAATGTAATTTGCTTTTTCTCATAATACTTTAGATTGAGTTAATAAAAGTGTTAAATACACCACAAAACTACGGTAACTGATCTGATCCGATGTGATACTTTTATTCTCAATAAGGACACTAATTATTCATAGTCAATTTGGAGTCTGCCTTAATCCGTATTTCCTATATGGCTTTTATGTACAAAATTTTGCGATAGGATACTTAATTAGATAGAAATATTGGACATAATTTGTTCTTTTTCATTATCCGTATACTATTAAACTTTACAAAATATGAATAACATGGTTGAACTATGTCGTGGAAGAGCCCCCTCTATGCTATTTTTGTTCGCAATATAGGCACTAATTGTTCTTAACTAAGTAGAAGTTCCAGAAGAACTTTGGCGATGTCGCTGGAGAAAGAACGTATTGAAAAGGAACATATTGAAGAGATGAACCAAGCTAAACTACGATTCTTTACCAATGTGAGCCATGAGTTTCGCACTCCTTTAACTCTTATTATAAGTCAGGTAGAGCTTATGTTACAAAAGAATACGATACCTCCATCTTTGCATAATAGTATTTTCAGGATAAGGAAGCATGCCCAACAAATGAAACTTCTAATTTCAGAATTGCTTGACTTTCGGAAATTCGATCAGAACTATATCCAATTAAAACTATCGGAACAAAGTCTGAATACATTTTTAGAAGAAGTCTATCTTTCTTTTTCTGCTTATGCCTCTCAGAAGTCCATTTCTTACCATCTGAAGCTGTTGGAGCAGGATATATCTATTTGGATAGATGACTGGCAAATGCGAAAAGTTTTGTTTAATTTGCTTTCGAACGCATTTAAACATGTTCCGGATAAAGGAGAAATAAGCATATTAACCTCTACCACACCGGATCAGGTTGTTATTGCAGTTAAGGATTCCGGGAATGGCATTAGTAAAGAAGAACAGGAACGGATATTTGATCGTTTTTATCAGGCGGACAATCGGAATAAAGCGATTCATGTTGGCACTGGTATCGGACTTGCATTAACGAAAAGTATCATTCAGCTACATCATGGTACAATTGAGGTAGAAAGTGAGTTAAATGAAGGAAGCTGTTTTATTGTGAAGTTACCTAAAACCCGTGATTGTTTTGAAAAGGATACTGAAGTCGTTTTTCTGGAATCTCCGGAAAAGGAACCTATGGTACAAGAGAATACCATACCGGATGAGAATTTTATGAAAAAGGATGATTCTACATTCGAAACTCCCTTGATAGATGAACGGGAAGGGAAACGGAAAGTATTATTGGTAGAAGATAATGTGGAGCTTTTGCAGGTACTCAAAGAAATATTTTCATCACTTTATCAGGTGGTGACGGCTGCTAATGGCGAGGAGGGACTGAAACAGGCTTTTGCAGAAGTTCCCGATTTGATAGTGAGTGATGTTATGATGCCGGTAATGACAGGAACGGAGATGTGTCTGAAAATAAAGAATAACATAAACCTGTGTCACATTCCGGTTGTGTTGTTGACAGCACTTGACACTGTAGATCAAAATATAGAAGGGCTACGCCGTGGAGCAGACGATTATATCACCAAGCCTTTCAATGCAAAAATCTTAATAACCCGTTGCAATAATTTGATTCGTAACCGCTTGTTGATGCAAAGCCGTTTTGCCAAAGATCAGATTTTAGAAATCAACCTGTTGGCAGCTAATCCAATAGATAAAGGTTTCTTGGATAGAGTGATTAAGGTGGTAGATAAACATATTGATAATGAGGATTTTGATATTGGTATGTTATGTCAGGAACTTGGAATGGGGCGAACATTGTTGCACACCAAATTTAAAGCATTGACAGGGATGACACCCAATGAATTTATTCTAAATCACCGGTTGAAAATAGCATCGCTGATGTTAAAGAACGAACCTTATTTACAGGTAGCAGAAATATCCGATAGATTAGGTTTCGGTTCTCCACGCTATTTCAGCCGTTGTTTTAAAAATCAATATAACGTTACTCCGATGGAATATCGCAAAGGAGCTAAACAGGAAAATCTTAAATGACCTAAGGCGGATACCAGATAAGGGGAATAACATCTGAAAGTAAATTCATGCTCGTAAAGAAGACTATTTAATCAATATGGACTCATGGTCTATTTAAATAGCTGGATTAAAAAGAATCTGATGATAGGTAAGAGAAGAGAGGCTTTGCCGTAATATCGCCAAAGTTCTTCTGGAACTTTTTTCGCGCCAGATAAAATAGGTCACTGAAATGCTGATAGTGATGTAACTGAGCCATGCCCACCAAGTAAGGTACCATGGGGTATTGATATGTATTTGTAATAAGATCTCTTGTGCTTTGCGCATTTTCAGGGAGTTGCCTTTTTGCCGTACGTGTAACACGTAGTCTCCAGGATCCAGATTGGTGTATTTCAGGCTTGTTTGTGAGGTGAGTGACCATTGCTTGTCAAAACCTTCTAACTGATACTCATACCAAGTATTATTCAGTATATCCACATAGTTGGAAGAAGCAAACTCAACAGTCAGGTTATTTTGGGTGGCATTTAGATTTATTTCCCGGACAAAAGGGAGCCCTTCTGTCAGTATACGACTTTTGTCATCCGGACTTATCCGTGCGTTGTTGACGGATAAACTTGAAAAATAGAGCTTAGGTTTGGGATATTCTTTGTTCAGGTCTTTTTCCAGAAAAGAACTAAGCCCTCCTGTACCTCCGATAAATATAGTATGGTCACTACACATCCATACACCACAACCATTAATGATGGATGAAAGGGACAGTCCGTTATCCAGTTCAATGGAACGGAATGATTCGGTGGTTGGATTAAACAGTGTGATACCCCGATCACTTGTGATGAGTATGTTGTCTGTCGAAGTCTGTAGAAGATTATAGCAATAATTACTGAGTAATTGGTTCTGCTCGGGAGTATAGTTGATGCAGGTCTGAGTTTGTTCGTTATAACAAAAAAGTCCTGAACCTAAAGTGGCGATATAAAGATATTGATTGTTACCTTTCAAAATCTTGCTGATGCCGAACTGTCCAATGGATGCAGGCAGACTGAATGATTTGACTTCTTCAGGGTGTTTCAGATTTATACTATATAAGTTAGTACCTGCCGACAACCAGAGAAAACCTTTGGGATCAATGGTGAAAGTTTGATAGTAATATCCGTCATAAAGCAAGCGGAATTCATTTGTATCGGGATTCATGGAAAAAACTCCGTTACGAGCGGAAACGATTAGCTGGTCGTTATAGAAAGATACTTGGAAGATAACATCATTGGGCTCTTTGAGGCCTTTCGTGGAATGATTGAGGTAGTTGTAAAAACGTCCGGTCTTGCGGTCGAACCGGGAGAGCCCTCCCATATGTGTACCGATATATAAGCAGTCTCTTTTAGGGTCGTAACAAATACTTTTCAGATTATTGTGGGGCAGTGAGTTGGGGCCTCCGGCAGTGTAAGTGGTGAAATGTCCCGCTTGTCGGTCTAAGCATGCCAATCCACCACCATCGGTGCATATCCATAGGTGGTGATCTTTGTCCTCGGTCATAGCCCCGGCGAACGGGTAGTTGAGACAGTCGCTACGATCGGGATTATAAGTGTAGTAATTGAATGCGTTGTTATCCGGGTTAAAGTAGTTGACTCCTCCATAATAACTACCTATCCAGATAGTGCCTTGTACATCCTGATAGAGTGAAAATATAGAAGAATGGCTGAGTCCTCCCGGGCGTTGTTCTTGCTTGATGAGGCTGTAGGTTTGGGTGCTTGGATCATATTTTTGTAAACCGTCGAAGGTCCCGAACCAGATGTTTCCTTGCTGATCTTCTACAAATTCACGTATTTGTTCGCTGGAAATGCCGTTTGGTGATGAGGGGTCATAAGGAATGCGGTTGATTCGTCCGTTCCGGTTGATACGGTATAGCCCTTGTGTACGGCAGCCTACCCAAAGTTCCTGACAGGAGCTTTGAAAAATACGATAAACATCTACTTTAGGGATCAGGCATTGAACCCTCCCTTTGTTTTCCGTGGTATATAGACCTTCTTTGGCACCGATATAAAACCTGTTGCCATTTATCGTCAGATAGTTGATGGATGATATACCTGTTTTTAATTGAAAGTCTAATTGATTGTTTTGGGGGTTGTATCGGAAAATAGAGTCGTGTCCGGCACACCATATCTCACCGGCATGAGATGTTAGAGCATAGACAGATCCTTGACGCAGACGTTCGAAAGTCTCTTTACGAATATCGTATTTCAGTAAAGCATGGTCAACAATCAGAAACACATCTCCGTTTTGACTCCCTGTAATGGCACTAACCTCATTCCCTATCAGGATTTTCTGATCCGGTCGATTTCCGTTTTGTATCCATGCCTTATAAACGGCCATCTTATTACTATTGTAGATGTTGACTCCTTCACGTGTACCAAACCACATTCTACCCAGCTTATCTTGATAGATAGCCATAACGGACGATTGCGAAAGACCTTCTTCTCTACCTATGTGCTTAAAATATCCGGCGTAAGATAATTGAACGATGAAAATACCGATCAAAGATAAGGCTAATTTATGTCTATTCATAGTTATTCCGTATTTATAAACGCAAATATATAAATAACAGATAGATTTAGTATATCAACTCTATGAAAAAAGTATATAAACAGAAATAAACCTCCCTGGTATGTAACAGATAGGGAGGCTTGTGGAGGAAATCGTAATTTTATCGGATGCTTTCCAGTATTTTCGGTTTCAGGATAGCAGTCCACAGATCGTAACCGTTCTGATTCATGTGCAATCCGTCCTGTTTGAAGATGTCTTTTCTTAGCTTTCCATTGTTGTCGTACAGACAGGAGGCTACGTCAATATAAGTGAGTCCCCCTCTCTTCGAAGCATATTCCTGAAGCAAAGCATTTATGATTTCATGCTTCGGAATCATCTCTTTGCGTGCGAGTGAAGGCTTATAGGAGAGAATAAATATCGGAATATCCGGATAGTCCCGTTGCAGGCGATTGGTCAGCAAGCGGAAGAAGTCGAATGTCTCGCCTACAGTCAGATCCTCGGGAGTGCCTGCGAGGTCATTTTCTACGTAAATCACAATACTGCGGGGGTGATATCCCCGGGCGATTACATCATAATTGTAGAGCATATCCCGGAGCGCGGCACCTCCGTACGAACGCCGGAGAATCTTTAGCGGAGCCATGTCCCGATAGATATTATCCCACAAGTTAATGGAAGAACTGCCTAGAAAGAGTACGTCACAGGAGGTATCCTTCAGCATTTGGTTTTCTGTTTGGTATCGGTCTATTTCACTTTGATACCGGGTTATCCATTTCGTGGGGTCGGTGTGTCGGACGGGAAGATATCCGATGAAGCGTACTGAATCCTGTGGCGTCTGTGCCTCTGCCGGAATGCTATTCCAGCAGAGGAGAACTGTGCATAAAGCGATAAGTATTGATTTTATCATTTATTTCTTTACATTGAATCCCAGTTTTTTTAGTCCGTTTTGTACATCGGGATGGCTCATGAAGAGTTTCCACAATAGTCCTGTCCGGTAGTTTTCTATCATTACGGCTATCGGGCCTTGGTCGATGGCCAGATATCGCTTCGGATACCAATCGGCAGTTTCGCTGAAAGCATCATAGAATCCGTAAGGACCGAATACTTTGTCTCCCATTTCGTACAGGTGATGCATTACTTGCAGTGACTGATCCGGTGTGTAGACAATAGAAGAGAGAGCGGCAGTGGGAGAGATGACTCCCCGGTCGTCACGTTCCAATGGTCCATGAGCAGCATATCCGTCCACGGAATAACTGGCGGTCAGTCCCCAACAGTCTGGTCCGTAGCCTTTGTAGTGCTTCGGGTTGCGAATGCAGTATTCACGGTTTACCAGTGTGAGATTTCGCATTTCGTTAAAATAGCTCGGACAATACTCGTCTTTCAGCCCCACCGGATCGAGTCCGAGGAAAGAGTATTGTGCCCAAAATAACGGACCCGCTTCTCCACCCTGATAGCGGAGGTGCAGTTCGATGCCTTCTACCTTGTGGGGTGAAACGATGGCTCCGTTTTGTGCCCATCCTTCATGATAGACTGCTGCCGGTACTCCATGGGTAGGAGAAGCAGCGGCAAGGATATACATAATCAGACATTCATTGTAGCCATGTACCGGGAAATTCATTTCCCAGCCATATTCGGGACTCCAATGCCAATAAAGCACATTCTGTCCGCCATGGCGGTACCAGTTCCAGTCCACTTCCCGCCACAACTTGTCTATACGTCCGGCAAGTTTTTTTTCTTCCGCCGAGCCTTCTGCATAATATTGGTGTACGGCCAGCAGACCTTGCATCAGGAAGGCTGTCTCTACCAGGTCGCCTCCGTTATCCTTTTGTCCGAAAGGCTGTACATGTCCTGTCTCTCCGTTCCACCAATGCGGATATGCACCTTTAAAGCGGTCGGCTTTCTCCAGAAAACCGACTATTTTCTCCATACGCCGTAAGCCTTCTTCCCGGCTGACGTATCCCCGATCAATACCGGCCAGGATAGCCATAATGCCGAAGCCGCTGCCTCCTGAGGTAACAATCTCCGGCCCTCCTGCCGGGTATTCGCCATCCATGTGATAGCGCTCGCGTGCCAGTCCGCTATTAGGTTCGGCAGCATCCCAGAAGTAGTTGAAGGTTCGTCGCTGGACGGTATCCATCAGAGCGTCATCTGTCAGTGATGTGGCAGACGAGGGCTTTTCTTTTGGCTTGCATGCTACAAAAAGAAAAAGAGCGAAGAGGACGAAGAGGAGCTTGCTGTTGTGAGTGACAAGTTGGATATTCATAATGATTTCTTGTTTGTAATGGTTTTTGTTTCACCACAGAGTAACACGGGGTTTCACTGAATTTTAATCTTTTGTTTATAGCATATTAAGAGAAAATCATCTCTGTGGAACTCTGTGTGACTCTGTGGTGAATCTTATTCTTTTCTATTCCCTTGTGTATCCGGTTCAATGCAGCGTAAACCGTGCTGTTTTCACATTCCGGCTATCCGGGCCTATCATCACGTCGAAATCGCCCGGCTCAGCTACAAACTTCAAGTCGGCATTGTAAAACTTCAACATTTCCGGAGCTATTGTAAAGCGGACGGTTCTTGATTCATTCGGTTGCAGATAGATCTTTTCAAATCCTTTCAGTTCCTTGACCGGACGGGTGACACTGCCCACCAAGTCACGGATGTAGAGTTGCACCACTTCACTGCCGGCACGGTCTCCGGTATTAGTTACGGTGACGGAGGCTACCAGTTCATTGTCCATTCCGATGGACGAACGGTTCAATGTGATGTCACTGAATCGGAAGGTCGTATACGACAGTCCGTATCCGAACGGATAGAGAGCATCATTGTCCACGTCAAGATAGTTGCTGCGGAATTTCTCGAACCATTTGCCTTCTTTCAGCGGTCGTCCGGTATTCTTGTGTGCATAATAAAGTGGGATCTGTCCTACACTTTTCGGGAAAGTCATGGTCAGTTTTCCGCCCGGGTTGACTGCACCGAACAATACGTCTCCGATAGCCGGACCGGCTTCCGAACCCCCGAACCATACGTTCAGGATGGCAGGGACATGCTCCTGTTCCCAATTGAGTACCAGCGGACGTCCCGTAAACAGTACGAGAACTACGGGCTTTCCTGTTTTCAGCAAAGCCTCCAGCAGAGTGTGCTGTACATCCGGCAGATTGAGGTTGGTGCGGCTGCTGCTTTCACCGCTCATCTCCGACGATTCACCCAATGCGGCAACAATCACGTCCGCTTGTGAAGCTATTTTCAGCGCTTCGTCCAGCAGTTGTTGATCGGTGCGGTTGTCGCGGTTCAGCGAACGGCCGAACATGGTTGCCCTCTCTTCATAAGCAGCATCACCGATCAGGTTACTGCCTTTGGCATAAAGTATTTTTCCCTGATTGCCCACCCATTCGGTCAAACCTTCTACCAGAGAAGGACTTTTGTCCAGTACGGCAGCTACGCTCCATGTGCCCGGCATATTCGAACGGGTGTTGGCCAAAGGGCCGATCACTGCAATAGTACCGGTAGGAGAGAGAGGAAGTACAGGTGCGAGGGTAGGTGAAAGTCCTTCATTTTTCAGTAGCACGAAGCTTTCTCCCGCAATTTTCCGGGCTGCGGCACGGTGCTCTTTTGTGAAGATGTCACGTGCCGGACGTTTCAGGTCGCAGTATTTATAGGGATTGTCAAACAACCCCAGTTTGTATTTGGCTTCCAGGATACGGCGACAAGCTGTGTTGACTGTTTCGACCGATACTTTGCCTTCTTCGACAGACTTCTTCAATGTACCGATGAAGCCTTCACTGACCATGTCCATATCTACTCCGGCATTGATGGCCCGTGCCGACACGGTTTGCAGGTCGCCGATTCCGTGTTCTATCATTTCGGAGATTCCGGTGAAGTCTGTTACCACGAAACCATTAAATCCCCATGCACCGCGCAACACATCGGTCATCAGCCATTTATTGGCTGTTGCCGGCACACCTTCCACTTCGTTGAAAGAAGCCATTACACTACCTGCTCCGGCTTCTACACCGGCCTGATAGGGGAGCATATAATCGTTGAACATCCGTTGGCGGCTCATGTCTACGGTGTTATAATCCCGTCCTGCCTCGGCTGCCCCATACAGAGCAAAGTGCTTGATGCAGGCCATGATTTCATCATTGCGACTCATATCTTTTCCCTGGTATCCACGCACCATGGCCCGGGCTATCAGTGCACCGAGGAAGGGATCTTCGCCCGAACCTTCGGATACCCGTCCCCAGCGTGGATCGCGACTGATATCTACCATCGGACTAAAGGTCCACGAAATGCCGTCGGCACTGGCTTCAACGGCGGCGATGCGTGCCGATTCTTCGATAGCCGGAATGTCCCATGTACACGAAAGTCCCAAGGGGATAGGGAAAATGGTCTCGTATCCGTGAATTACGTCCATCCCAAAGAGCAGAGGGATACCCAGCCGGGAGTTCTCTACGGCCAGATGCTGTACGTCACGAATTTTATCCACCCCTTTCAGGTTGAACAATCCGCCTACTTCACCTCGCTTTATCTTGGTGGCGATGTCGCTGCTTTTAGCTTGTCCGGTGGTGATTTCACCAGTTACCGGTAGGTTAAGCTGACCTATTTTCTCTTCCAGGGTCATCCGTTTCAGCAGATTGTCGAGGAAACGGTCCATATCCTGAGGAGGTTTTTGCGCTTGCAGCCCCAACGGGAGTAAAAGTGCAAGCAGAATGAGTAAAGAATATTTCTTGTTCATAACTGTATATGTTTTTTTACTTCACCACAGAGGGCACAGAGTTTTAATCTCTACGGGATATATAAATCTCTGTGGGACTCTGTGTTACTCTGTGGTGTGCTCTTAATAATCCGGGTTCTGTACCAGTACGCCTTTTGATTTATCTATTTCGTCCTGCGGAAGCGGTAGCAAGGCATTCTTGGGTTGATAACCCGTTTTGCCTGCAGCATGGAGCACTTGCGAAGCGATGCCCCAGCGTACCAGGTCGTAGAAACGTCCCGATTCCAGTCCCAGTTCTACCCGTCGTTCGTGGCGGATGGCATCACGCAGCACGGTCTGATCTAATGAAGTCACTTTAGGCAGAATGTCCGGGTTGTTGCCACGGGCGCGGGCTCGTACCATTTCCAGATAGTTGGAAGCTTCACCTGTTTTACCCAATTCATTGGCCGACTCGGCAGCCATCAGCACCACGTCACCATAGCGGATAATGCGGATGTTTACCCAAAAGCCGTGCCGGGTAAACTCTTCACGGAGTGCCGGGTTGGTATAAGCTTTCTTGTTAAAATAAGTACCGTCGGCCTGAGATACCGGAGACTCTCCATAAGGTTTGTTGGTATTCTCGGGAGTGATCGGATCAGTATCCGAACGACGGAAGTAAAGCAGCGTAGCATCTTTGCGGGGGTCGCCCGGTTCGAACGCTTCACCCATCAGCTCGGTACCCATGTGCCATCCCCAGCCGAGGTCCCATTGGCCGGAACCGCGTACACCTTGTACTTCGCAGAACTGGCTGCCGATTTTATCGCTTGCGGGCAAAGCGGCAGTAGATGCGCATTGCAACTCGAATACCGACTCACTGCTGTTCTCGCCTTCATCGGTGAAGATGACATCATAAGGAGTATTCAGATTGTATTGCCCTGAATTCATTACATCGGTCGCAGCGGTATACATGTTCTGCCAGTCATTGCGCATCATGTACGTACGGGCATGCAGTGCACGGGCGCTTCCCCAGGTGAGTCGTCCCAGATAAGCGGACTGCCATTGACGGGGTAAAAGCCCTTCGGCCTGTGTCAGGTCGGAGTCGATCTGTTTGTAAATTTCTTCGGCGGTGGTCTTCGGCACGTTTGCTTCCGAGGCGTCGTTCACTTTGAAAGTGACCAGTGGCACTTCGCCGAATGCACGAACCAGGTTGAAGTAACAATAAGCACGGAAGAAAAGGGCTTCACCCTTGTTACGAAGGTCGTTCTCCTCCGTCAGGTTACCTTTCTCAATCGTCTCTATAACATCGTTACACTGGTAGATGACGGCGTAATTCTGACTCCAGTAGGCTTTTATCAGTCCGTTGCTGGCGTTGTACTGAAAATCATCGTACATCGCAGCCTGATCGGCCCCGTCACTGGCGGTACTTCCTTTTTCCGAATCTTCCGAACGGAAATATTCGATGGCAAAGGCGGGGATACCGGCGGTGATGTTATAATTACGCATCATGGTGTAAATGTTGAAGACCTTTCCTTCGGCAAGTGCTCCGGGATTATCGTCTTCGGTAAACTGTCCCTGTGGGTGACGGTCCAGAAAATCGTTGCAACTGCTGAAGCTCAGAGCCGATACAGCTAATGCAATGGGTAGAATGTATTTATTTAGTTTCATACTCTGCTTCGTTAAAATGTTAAGTTAATACCAAATGTATAGACTGCCGGTACCGGATATGTCCCGTTGTCCACTCCGAAAGCAATGGCTGACCCACCGATTTCCGGTGTGTAACCTGTGTTGTGCTTCCATGTCTTCAGGTTCTGTATGTTGACGTAAACCTTCAGGGCCTGCATACGTATCTTTGACAGCAAAGTTTTGTCGAAACTGTAGGCCAGTTGCAGGTTACGGATGCGGAAGAAGCTTCCGTCTTCGATGAAGTATTCGGAGTTCTCGCTGTTGATGGCGTGCTTCGTATTCAGCAGGGGTTGTGTGTTCGAAGTGCCTTCTCCGTGCCAGCGGTCGAGACGTTGTTCCATATAGTTGAACTGCGCCCAATTATAGTTGTCCCACGTACGATAGATCTGGTTGCCGCCTTGTCCCATCATTTCCATGCTGAGTTCCCAGTTCTTGTATGAGAGTCCGAGGCTGATGCCATAGGTTACGTCCGGAGTCGGATCACCGATTTTTGTACGGTCGTCCGGTGTGATTTTTCCGTCTCCGTTTACATCGGCAAACTTCAGGTCACCCGGAGTGACGGTTGCCAGTGTGTTCACCGGAGAAGCATCGATTTCAGCTTGGTTTTGGTAAACACCGGCTACTTTATAGCCGTAGAAATAACCGATCGGGTAGCCTGCCATTGTATAGCTTTGGCTCTTATCGCCTGCGATGATGGAGTATCCATCCTGTACCAGACTTTTCACTTTGTTGCTGATGGTAGTCAGGTTTGCACTGACAGAGTATCCCCAGTCACCGATCTGATCTCTCCAGGAAGCCATCAGTTCGACACCTTTGTTCTCAATCTCTCCAAGATTGCCGATGCCCGGTACGGTTCCCGACAGACCCGGTACGGTGGCGAGCAGGTCCTTGGTATTCTTCTTATAGTACACTCCTTCGAAATGGAAACGGTTACGGAACATATTGGTTTCAAAACCGGTTTCCCATGCTTCTACTTTCTCCCAACGGAGACGTGGGTTGGGCAGATAAGCCAGTTGGTAGCCCGGATAGATGATAGCCGGTTTGCCGAATACGGCAGCAAAAGCATTTTCCAACAGAGGTTCTGCCGGATAAGCCTTATCCATATTCTGGTTTCCCAGTGTACCCCACGAACCTTTCAGTTTCAACATGTCCAGCCACGTGATATCTTTCATAAATTCTTCTTCGGTCATCAACCATCCGGCACCTATGGAGTAGAAATTCTGCCACTGGTTGCCGGTATATGCGAAAGCTGAAGAACCGTCGCGGCGGAACGAACCGTTGAACAGATATTTACCTTTATAGTTGTAGATGATACGTGCCAGCATAGATACGGTGGTGCGCTCCCATTGTGTACTTCCGTTGGTGGCGGTAGCCAGGTCGCCGATGCTGACGAACCATTTATCGGGATTGTTCGGAATCACCAGTCCGATGCCCTGTCCGCGGGAAGCATCCAGTCCGCTGAGCGAATTATAATAGGTTGTGAAGCCGGCGGTGGCAGTCAGGTTATGTGTACCGTCGGCAAAACTGTTTTGGTAAGTCAACAGATAGTCACTCTGAACCTTGGTTTCGTTTTGCTTGTTCTGGCTCACTTCTGTTTTTCCGTTTCCGAGCGTAGCAACGTTCCCGGCCACGGTTGCGTCATATACCTTGATAATCGGTTTGTAAGTCCGGCTGTCATTGGTGGCATAGTCCATAGAGAACATTGCCTTAAAAGTGAAGTGTTTCAGGAAATCTACTTCACCATAGATGCTTCCAGATGCCCGGTAATTGACCGCGCGGGTGGTGTTGGCACGCAGATTGACGTCTACCATCGGATTGTTCATCTGTGCTTTCTGGAATTCCGGCAATGAAGTATATAGTCCGTATTCTTCGTTATATACCGGAGCCACCGGAGTGGTACGGATAGCGTTCAGAACCGTTTTGCTGTCGGCCGGCAGCATGCGTGCTCCGTTGAATTGGAAGCCTACTTTGATGTCTTTGGTAATCTTATAATCATTACTTGCATTGATGGTCACTTTGCTGTATTTTTCATGCTTGATGTTTCCCTGTTCGTGAGAGTAACCCACGCCGAGATAGAAGCTATGTTTTTCAGAAGCACCTGTGATGCTGACATTGTTGTTTGTAATGAATCCCGTCTGGAAGATCTCGTCTTGCCAGTCCGTATTCGCATTCCAGTTGCTGAAGTCGAACAGGGCATTTCCCTGGTTTGCCATTTGTTCGTTATAGAGTTCCTTAAACTGGGGTGCATTCACCATTTTGATTTTGTCTACTACGCTTTTCCAGCCGAAAGAGGTGTTGATGTTGACCAGCGTCTGTCCCTCTTTGGCACGTTTGGTGGTTACGATAATTACACCGTTGGCACCACGCACACCGAATATGGCCAGTGAGGAAGGGTCTTTTAATACTTCCATCGACTCAATGTCTTCCGGATTCAGGAAGTTGATGTTGTCGTTGAACAGTCCGTCTACAACATACAGTGGTTTGTAACCATTGATGGAGTTCGTACCGCGGATACGTATTTCCGGATCGGCACCGGCTTGTCCGGAGTTGACGATCTGTACACCTGCTATCTTTCCTTGGAGGGACGATAACGGGTTGGTTGCCGGTTTGTTGGCTATTTCCGAACCCTTGATGTTGGTGATAGAACCGGTCAGGTCGCGCTTCTTGGCACTACCGTAACCGATAATTACTGTTTCGGCAAGCATTTGTGAGTCGTCTTTAAGCGTGACATTTATCACAGTTTGCTGCCCCACTTTGATTTCCTGCTTTTCATATCCTACATACGAGAATACGAGTACATCGTTGGGCGTTACCGAAATGGAGTATTTGCCATCCATATCGGTAACGGCCCCGGTAGAAGTGCCTTTTACCAGGATAGATGCACCGATCAGGGGCTCGTTAAATGAATCTGTAACAGTACCTGTCACTGTCTTCGTTTGAGCCATGGCCACCGATGTGCTCAGTAGCAGGCAAGTCAGGACAAATACACTTTTCAGCCAGGAGGCTCTCTTCTGCCGAAGAAGTCGTAAAGGTTTAGTCTTCATTGCATTAAATTTTACCATTGTATAACTCTTTTGATTTAACACATCTTCTGCCAGCTCTCTTTCAGATACTCGATAGTTATATCGACGGCAAAAGTATCCAATGAAACAAATAAAAGTCGAAAAAGATGTGAACAGATGGAAACTCCCTGCACTTTTAACATATATCGGACTTGGAATCCGACAAATGTAGAAGAAGTTTCTAGTATGATATATTTACCTTATGATGGTTGTTGGATTCTATATAATTGTATGGAATTATGTGCTTTAATTAAAGAGCTTTTCGAATTGCATCTATTATCTAATTGTTAATTGTCTAGGCTGGATAAAATAAACAATGATGCTAGAAAATTTTTTCATGATAGATGGTGTCCAAAATGGCGAAATCTCTATTATCAACTCATAAAAAACTAGTTATGATTAAAAGAAACGATTTTACTGACAATGTTAGTTGGGGCACTGTTTGCTTGTGATGATAAGTCCTCGATAATGCTTATACCAGTATTTTCCAACGCCAGTTGATACCGGAAGAAGTGACTACGCTAGCCAACACTTCCTTTGCGGCGACAAGTGGAAAAGGGGGTACTATCAGCGGTGTGCCCAGCTCTGCACAGTATCTCTATTTTATGGCTAATATCAAAACAGATGTCGGTCAGGTATTTCCCGCTGTCGAGGGAACGACAAGTGCTGATGCCAGACTACGCCTGAATCGTTTACAAGGTACAGCGCCCAGTGACTGGACTGCCAATGCTTTCGTAGATTATTGTACGCCTTTGGCTTCCGCATTGAGTTTCTATCCGGATGTAACGATCTCAACACCGAGATATCCCCGTATGAGTGAGTAATATTCCGTGGCGGCTATCAATACCTTAATAGATTTTTGATAGGAGTTGTATGTTTTATATATAGCTCTTTGAATGGACCGGCCATAAATAATTCGCCCGGGTGATATTTCTATCATCCGGGCGAAACCGTTTAAATTTTTACTTCGATATTCAGTTTACCGCCAAGCCCCCTTTCAACTATATCTATCAGGGTTTTCAGGGTCAAGTTACCTCCATCATTCTCTACTTTAGAGATAAACGTACGCTTTTTATTAATGCGCTCGGCCAGTTGTGCCTGCGTCATTTCTTTCTTCTGACGGGCATTGCGGATTTGAACACCAATGCGCAGTGTTTCCAGCTCACGCTCCAAATTGTCTCGTCTGGGTGTACCTTTTACACCGTAAATTTCATCTTTAAATTGATCTAATGTTGTTATATCCATCATTACCTCCTTTTTTTATCATCATAATATTGGGCCATCAATCGGACAGCCTTGTCTATCTCTTTTTTAGGGGTTTTCTGCGTCTTTTTCTGAAAACCGGAAAGCAAAACCACTAATCGTCCCTTATCGAAAAAACAGAAGACACAAAATATATCGCTCCCTAAGGTGATACGCATTTCATACAGACCGTCTGTGCTCTCCATGTGTTTAAGATACTTCGTCGGGATACATTCTATATATTCTAAGATTTTAGTAATCTTGTTTTGTACTTTTGGAGATTGCTCCATATAAAGTACGACTTATGCAAAAGGAGTTCCCTAACCTTCTTTACCATTCGACAATGGTAACGTATATATTACATATAAACAAACGAAAAGTTCAGCAATTACAAAGATTTATGATTCAACTACCCTTTCAACCCGGAAGACGAAGGCAAGCGATAGACGTACTTTTTCCTCTTTTCTCGCACAAAGATAGGCCGCAGACGTTCATCCATCAATGACCGCTACGCTATTTCAGCACAAAATATCCTGCGCTCCTACGTCGTGCGGTATTTTCTGCCGAAATTCATTGCCGGCTGCCCGTCCGTGTCTTGATGGATGTTTAAGAAAAAAGGAAAAAATGTGTAGGGGCTGCGCTGGTGATACCGGAAATTATGTGCACCTTTGTGTGTGATTCCACACCCATATTAATTTCGTAATGGGGCAACAGAGCCGTGAATCACTTGATTACGAAAAAATAATTTTGAAAAATATGGCAAATACTAATATGGAACACGGAGAAATAATACTATACCAACCAGACAATACTATAAAACTGGAAGTGCGAATAGAGAATGAAACCGTTTGGTTGACACAAGCACAAATTGTTAACTTATTCCAGTCAAGTAAAGCCAATATCAGTGAGCATATAAGAAATATATATGACTCAGATGAATTATCTGCTGAATCAACTGTTCGGAAATTCCGAACAGTTCGAATGGAAGGTAATAGAAAGGTTACCCGCATTCTTGAATATTATAATCTGGATATGATTATTTCCGTAGGTTATCGTGTGAATTCCAAGCGAGGAGTCCAGTTCCGCCAATGGTCAACAGGAGTACTTAAAGAATATCTATTAAAAGGCTACGCAATCAATCAGCGCGTGGAGCAGTTGGAAAACAAAGCAAACACCCATGACCGGCAACTGGAAGAGTTAACAAACAAAGTCGACTTTTTCGTCCGGACTTCATTACCTCCTATTGAAGGTGTCTTTTTCAACGGACAGATTTTCGATGCCTATGTCTTTTCCGCTCAGTTGATAAAGTCTGCAAAGTCATCTTTAGTATTGATTGACAACTTTGTCGATGAAAGCGTGCTCTTACTATTGAGTAAACGTTTGCCCGGAGTGACTTCTATCATATATACCAAGCAAGTAACTCCACAGTTAGAATTAGATTTGACAAAGCACAACAGTCAATACCCCCAATAGATATACGTACCTACCAGCACGCACATGATCGATTTTTAATTATAGATAATTTAGAGGTCTATCATATAGGAGCTTCACTTAAGGATCTTGGCAAAAAACTTTTTGCTTTTTCTAAAATGGAAATGCCAGCCAAGATAATCACTGATTTATTATAATCCTTATTCACACAAGGACAGGTCGGCTGTCCGTCCGTGTCCTGATGGATGTTTAAGAAAAAGGGAAAAGAATGTGTAGGGGCTGCGCTGGTGATACCGGAAATTATGTGCACCTTTGTGTGTTCCCCCAAACGTCAGCATTGCTGGTTACTTGGGGGCTGATGAAAGACGGCTATTTGATAGCTTTAGATAAACGGTTCTGCTCCCGTGCCTGATACTGTAATGGGTCGGCATATTTTTCTTTCTTGCCTTGGCATTGAAAGTTTGATAGTTCAAACGGGTCAGCAGAACCGTTCTATTTTCGTTAAATCACCCTATACTAATGGTGTTCAGTAAACAATCCTATCAATAAAAGTGTTTCATTGTATTTTTTCGTCCGTTTGCTATGGTATTTCAGAAATAATCACCATCTTTGTAATGCGTTATGTGATTTTTTTGATGTAGAATAAAGGGACTGCATTTCTTTGTTTTACACTAACTGTAGGTGTATAATTTTATATGCCTACAGTTTCTGGATAAAAACGGCTCTGCTCCCGGGACTAATACCGTAATGGGTTAGCATATGCTTTTCCTTGCTCTGCATCGAAATTACATAACGCAAGCGGGTCAGCAGGGCCGTTCATTTTTCCCTGCCCGATTATACGTTTGTGCTATGGGCAAACCTATTATTAAAATCCTGTATTTCCATCGGCGGAGAACCAACGCAAGCGGATGGTATCGGTTGGAATATATTTTCCAGCGAGGTAAGAAGACTCTACGTTATGTGCTTTCCACTCGTGACCCTGAATATTTAGTTTGTTTCTGCTCCCCCTGCATGGTCGAACGTTCGGAAATGATTGTTTTTGTGGCTGAACTTCTTTTAGAAATTCACAAGGTGAAATATTCACATTTAAAAGTTACGCCAAGTTATGCCTATGCTACTCCTAAATATAAATCCCGAATCAACCAAATGTGCAAAAAGAGCCGTTATCACAAAACGCCTGTCATTATAGACGGACTATAGCACTTTAATCTTTCATGATCAATTTTCTTTTATAATTGGCCTTGGATCTAAATCCCGCTCACCTAACCAGTTAGCTCGCCGAACCGCTGTCACTCTATCCCCCCGGAGGACAGCGGTTCTCTTTTTGCTTTGCAATTATCAGACTAAGTGATGCTATTGGGTTTAACCTTAAGATAGATTATCGGTCAGGTTAGTGAGTTTTCAAATCAATATCAAATAAGAATCTGGAAGAAACAAGGCGGTTGGTATCTTAAAACATAAACTCTTTAATGGATTGTATCTAAGTGTTTTATGATGAGTCCTGCTACCCGGGCTGATATAACATAGTATACCATTTTCGGTTAAACATTAAAGGAAAACAAAATGCTCTAAACGATATTTTTACTTGAAAAGTGAACTTCTTTCTGTTGTAAGTCAGTGAATTAGTTCCTGATGTGCTCCCAAAACGGCGGGTGTAAGATGGAAGATCGAAAGGCGAAAAATGGTTCTTCTTCAAATTTGGTGGTAAGTTTTCTTTTACTCATGGAATCTAATTCAGTTTTCGGACGTGTAAGCCCTCTTTTATAGTTGACAAAAAAGGAAGTATCCCGGCTTTCGCCCGCAGAGTCCATCCGTGAGGTGAGGAAGCGAATCTTAGACTAAACCATCTGAAAATCAATATCTTTAAAAAGTAAGATTTTTGTCCTCAAAAGCTTTGTTTTAACACAGAGTTAAAGCTTGTTCTTTGGATGTGAATAAGAAGTTCTTTAAATGCAAAAAACTTGTTATCTGCGCACAAGAACCTGACAACCTGCAAAAGACGTTAACAATGTTAATTGAAGAAAGGTATAAGGAGGAAGATACCGGTTCAGACGGCGTAAACTCACTTCCGAAACCTGAGCTATCTTATTCAGCCGGTGTCTGTTTTTTTTGTTTGCATTTTTCGGATAGCTTATCTGTTACAGATAAAAAAAACCCGCTAAAACTACAGTTTTAGCGGGTTTCTGTCTGTAAAACATTGAAAGTTTGTGCGGATGATAGGACTCGAACCTACACGTCGCGAGACACCAGATCCTAAGTCTGGCGCGGCTACCAATTACGCCACATCCGCTCACTAAATGCTCACTCGTTTGGAGTTTTGCGCTGCAAAGATAGATACTTTTTCCGATTTTACAAATTTATAGGCAATAAAGTTATTCACTGAGGAATCTGCGGGCGATCTCTATCAATGTATCTTTTCCTCTTATTTCGTCTTCTTGCATCATATCTGCTTTAATACTTGGTTCCTGTTTTGTGATATCGATGTTTTGTAAAGCGGGTTGTAGAACTGCTCCTCATAAATGTGGAACAATTCTACAATCCGTCTTTTTATTCCGGCTCTTTCTTGAAGACTTAATTCTTTTATATACTGATGTTTATGATTTGCTTACTTCACCAATATTTTTTGAGGTATAATTATTGGAGTATAAATGCAAATAGGTATTTGTAGATTTAAAAGGATTAGCCAATGAGAAATTTGAAAGCGATATTGATTGTATTGTTGTGTCTGTGTGGTATACATGTGCAAGCACAACAGTTGGAAATAAAAGGTTTAGTGACGTCATCGGAGGATAAACAGCCGCTTATCGGAGCTACGGTTGCCGTAAAAGGGGTACCGGGAAGGGGAGTGGTAACGGATATGGATGGCCGTTACACTCTGAAAATAGAACCATCAGATAAAATCCTTGTCATATCCTATATAGGAATGAAATCGTCTGAGGTCAAAGTGCCGAAGAATGGAGTCTTGAATGTGGTGTTGCAACCCGAATCACTTAATCTGGATGAAGTAGTGGTGACCGGATACGGAAATTTTTCAAAGTCATCCTTTACCGGATCAGCTAACACCTTACGGGCCGACATGCTGAAAAACGTACCGGTACTTTCTGTAGAACAGAAGTTGCAAGGTATGACAACGGGGGTAAACATAACTTCCGGTTCCGGTCAGCCGGGAGCTAACCAGAGCATCCGTATCCGTGGTATGGGGTCATTCAATGCATCCAATGAACCGCTTTTTGTTATTGATGGTATACCGGTCACTTCCGGCAGTATGGGAGCCGGTACGGGAGCTGATGCCGCCTATATGAATAATGCCAAAACAAATGTAATGAGTACCCTTAATCCTGCCGATATCGAGAATATTACGGTGATAAAGGATGCCGCCGCCGCTTCTCTTTACGGCTCGCGTGCCGCGAATGGAGTGATTCTGATCACTACCAAGAAAGGAGCGGTAGGACGGACTAAAGTCACTTTGAGTGCCAGCGGAGGTTTTTCTAATGCAGCTGTCAACTTCCGTCCCACATTGAACGGTGAACAACGCCGTGAAATGATTTATGAAGGTCTTTATAACTCTGCAGTAGACAAGGGGCTCCAATCTCCCGAAGCATATGCAAATGCCAATATTGATACATATGCAGGAATACCGGAACTGGGATATACTGACTGGAGGAAAGAACTGATCCGAACCGCTCATAATCAAAACTACGAGGTGACTGCTTCCGGAGGCAACGAGCGAACTACTTTTTATGCTTCTCTCGGCTTTAACCGTCAGGAAGGTTTGGTCGAGAATTCTAATCTGGACCGTTACTCTGCCCGCCTGAACATGACACATAAAATAGGTAGCCGTGTCGAAGTAGGAGGTAACATGATGTTCACCCAGATAAGCCAGGAGATGAACGAGGAGCGCGGTTCCAATATCAATCCCTTTCTTTGTGTTGCTGTATCTGCTACACCTTCTATGCCTGTGCGCGACGCTTCGGGCAACTATGTGGGGTCCTATGCAGGCACCAATGTGAATCCGCTTCGTGACATCCGTACTGACTATAACCGCAGTCGTATGACCCGTATGTTTTCCACCGGTTATGCTTCGGTAGATATCATCAAAGGATTGAAACTGAAAGAGACTCTGAGCTATGACTATACTGTACAGAAAGATTCCCGCTATTTGAATCCGCTTAGCGGGGCAGGCCCCAAGAGCGGAAGTGATGCTCAGACCTCAAAGGGATTTACCGAATATGGTAAGTTATTGTCATCTACTTCACTCAACTATACCCATACATTTGCCGCTAAACATCACCTTGACATTTTGGCTGCCTATGAATTGGAAAGCTATCAGAGTGATAAAGCTATGGGAGAGAAGGCTAAGCTTCCTTCGGATGTGTTGCTTGAGCCGGATAATGCCGCTGTGCTGAAAAGCTTTGTTTCTTCTACACAGGCATACAGAATGATTTCTTATCTGTCCCGTTTGAACTATGATTACGATAATCGTTATTACATTGCAGGTAGTTATCGCCGCGATGGCAGTTCACGCCTTGCTCCGGAAAGCCGGTGGGGAGACTTCTGGTCTGTTTCCGGTATGTGGCATCTGAGTAGTGAACCTTTTATGGAGGCTGTGAAGCCGGTATTGAACGATGTGAAAATCCGTGCTTCTTATGGTGTCAATGGTAATCAGCCGGGAGCTTTTTACGGATATATGGGGTTATACAGTTATGGGCAGAACTATATGGGGGCAGCAGGTTCATACGAGTCTGCTCAAGCCAATCCCAAACTGAAATGGGAAAAGAACTATAATCTGAATATTGGGCTTAGCCTGACTTTTATTGACCGTATCTTTGTGAATCTCGAATACTACAACCGCGATACAAAGGACTTGCTTTATAATCGCCCTATCAGTTCCACTACCGGTTTTCTGAATTATCTTGCAAATATCGGTCAGCTTAACAACAAAGGGGTGGAGTTCGAACTGCGTACAATTAATTTTGCCGGTCCTGACTTCAACTGGACATCGGTGTTGAACTTGACACATAACCGTAATAAAATCGTGGCACTGGACGGAGATATAAAGCAATCTGTCGAGGGCTCTTGGTTTATTCATAAAATAGGACTTCCTTACAATAGTTTTTATGTGAAAGAGTTTGCCGGAGTAGACCCGTCGACCGGGAAAGGGCTTTATTATCTCAATACGCAAGATGAAAAGGGGAATTATAATAGGGAGATGACTGATGATGCTTCTAAAGCACAAGCTATTCCGTATAAATCTGCTGATCCTAAGATATCGGGAGGGTTTACTAACATCCTTTCTTATAAGTGGTTTGATCTGGGACTTACCTTTACCTATTCGCTGGGAGGATATTCTTTTGACAAGACAGGTACTCTGATAGAAACTGACGGTAGTAAAGAAAAATCATACAACCTGCCTGTATATGCTTTGGACCGTTGGCAGAAGCCGGGAGATAGAACTGATGTTCCCCGTTTTGTATTGGAACAGGGAGCCGGACCACAAAATTCATCCCGCTATATTCACAGTACCGACCACATCCGCCTCAAGAACCTGACACTTGGTTTCACACTTCCTGGCAGATGGGTACAAAAGGCATTGATAGAGAATGCACGTGTCTACTTCTCTGGAAGTAATCTGCTGACATGGGCCAAATGGAAACAATATGATCCTGAAGTACCGGTTAATGGTGAGGTGTTCTGCGAGGCTCCTCCCATGCGTACCTTCAATTTTGGGGTTGAGATAACTTTCTAATCATTCATCATTATTAATATTCAGATATATGAAACGTACACTTATATACATGTTTGCCGCTATGTCGCTTGTGGGTTCTTCTTGTTCCGGCGACTGGCTGAATTTGAATCCATCTACTTCTGTGACTACTCCACAAGCCATCCGTACGCTTGAGGAGGCGCAAATAGCTTTGAACGGCATTTATCGCATTGCTGCTTCACATAGTTATTATGGCGACAATTATCTCTATTATGCCGATTGCCGTGGTGAAGATGTTCAAGCGCGTGTCAGCAAGGGAGCCGGAAAACGTGTATCACCTTATTATGAGTTTAATGTTACGGCAGATGATGCCTTGAATATTACCCGTGTATGGAATCAGCCTTATAGTGTCATTCATCAGGCAAATAGCCTGCTGGAAAGAATAGAGTCCGGTGCGGTGGTTACTGATGATGCTGTTGCTCTCAACTGCATCAAAGCTGAAGCGCTTGCTTTACGTGGATTGGCTTTGTTCGATCTCACCCGTCTGTTTGCTATGCCCTATACCTTGAATAACGGAACTTCTTTGGGAGTACCCATCGAGATTAAAACGACTTTGCCTACTCACCAGCCTGCCCGCAATACGGTAGCCGAATGTTATCAGCAGGTGATAGACGATATGACAGGTGCATTGAAACTCTCGGCACTCTCTGCTGATAAGAAAAACGGTTATCTTAATGTATGGAGTGTCAAAGCATTACTTTCACGGGTATATCTTTATATGAATGATAATGAAAAGGCTCTTGCATTGGCCAAGGAAGTGATGAATAACGGTGGATTGTATCAGTTGTTCACACATGATGAATACCCTACTGTATGGGGAAAAGATTTCAGTTCTGAGTCACTGTTTGAATTTTACTACACTCTTTCTGAGCCTGATGGTGGGACGGGGGGAGAAGGTGCTCCAATGGTTTATGCCGATAATGTAAAGGACTGGAACAACCTTGTACTGACCAAAGCATTCCTCGATCTGTTGGGAGAAGATCCGGATGACGTGCGTCATTCATTGAATCGTTTGCCGGAGAAACCGGAAGAGGACATATTGCCCGAAGGTTCCAAGGGTTATCCTAAATATCTAAATAAGTATCCGGGCAAGACCGGAGATAATCCGCAGGATAACGACATCTGTATTATCCGTCTCTCCGAAGTTTACCTGAATGCTGCCGAGGCTGCCTTTAAGTTGGGGGGAGCAGAGAACCTAAAGTTTTCTTTGGATTGCCTTAATGCCATAGTGAGTCGTGCCAATCCTGTGAAGTCCGTGAAAGAAACGGAGTTGAGCCTGGAGCGTATACTGAAAGAACGTCGTAAGGAATTGGTAGGAGAGGGACATGCTTTCTTCGATGCTATGCGTAATGGTTTGTCTGTAAGCCGCACCGGTGGCTGGCATTTGCCTTCTGTAGCAGCTGCTGCAGTTATTAGTCCGTCTGATCCGCGGGTAGCATTACCTATTCCGCAGGCAGAGATAGATGCTAACCCGAATATGGTGCAAAATCCGCATTAATGCTTTCTGAGCCGTCAGATATATCGGATAATGAGTAGAAATACTTATGTAGTCGTATAACCAGATCCTAAGTCTGGTGCGACTACCGGTTATACATACCACATTCGCTTAATAAATATTTACTCTCTGATTTTGCAAACTTATGAGTAATAAAGTTATTCACTGAGGAGTTTACGGGCCATTTCTATCAGCGTATCTTTTCCTCTTAATTCATCTTCTTGCAGCATATCTGCCTTGATGTCCGGTTCAATGCCAAACTCGATGTGATTCATCTCCGCATCAAAATGGGGGCTGGCAGAGAAACGTACGCTCCATCCGTTGGGCAGTTCGGAAGTAAAAGGCATACCCGAACCTCCTCCGGTTTTGTCTCCGATGGTGGTGACATTGGGCAGACAACGCATGTGGTTGACAAAGTCATTGGTCGCACTGAAAGAGCGGCGATTGGTTAACACTACTACCTTCTTTTGCCAGCGTACTCCGTTGGCAGGCTCCAGATAGATGGCATAAGGCTTGGAGAAGTCGTTGTGTCCGGTGCCTGTCTTATGGGAGATGTATCCCGTCAATATCTTTTCATTGGTGAAACGGGAAGCGATACGGGCGGAGTTGGTTGCATTTCCGCCGCCATTGTCGCGCACGTCGATAATCAGTCCGTTACATACCGACAGATAGGAGAGCACTTCGTCCAGATTACCGTTACCGACCGGGTCGGCGAAACTTTCGTACCGTATGTAGCCGATATTATCTTTCAGTATCTTGTATTTAAGGCCTGCTGCCGTGCGATAATCCGTACTGGCGCGTCCCAGATAGGAATCTTCCAGCAGGTCTGCACGGAAGTTGCGGGGATAGTCCTGATACCAGGCGTCGTAATAAGACACGTTGTGAGCCGAGGCCAGATTGACATGTCCGTCCTGTAGTTCGTAGAGCATTTCGCTCAATACTTCAAATAGTCCTTCGCTGCCCATATTCGGGGTGATAAGCTTTTGATACCGGGTGTGAATCTCGTCCCAGTCTATCTGTTTGTAGTCGAGAAAACAGTATTGCTCGTCGATGATTTTCCACAACTGCTCGAAATTTCCCTGTGGATTATTGACAAACTCCTCTTCCCGAATGCAGGAAGAGAGAAGCCCCAGACAGAAAATCAGGCAGAAACCCTGTTGCAGTATTCTATAAATGATCGGATTCTTCATGGCGCTTTTCTGTTAATAGGCTCTGACAGCCGGTGGCAGGGGAGTGCCGTTCTTGTTGCGGATGCGGAACAGGTCGTGTACAAATCCCACCATGAATACTTGCGAATACGTGTGTGTCTTAATTCCGTTCAGTTTGGATTGCTGAAGATCGCACAAATAGCTGAGGCGCATTTTGGTATATCTGATCGGGAAGTCGACCGATAGCATCTGCCGCAATGCGGGCTGATTGTGCAGGGAGGTGAAGCGGATCACTCCGCTGGCATGTCCGAGTGTGAATATCTCATAATAGGACTGCCCGTAGTGGGGGGAGAACATGACCCCTATTACCGGCAGATTGACCTGATAGCGCAAAGCCAGCGGATAATTTTTTATCTTGGTATGCCAGATGGCCATTCCCGAAGCGTCGAGGTTGATGTAGGCGCGTGCCGAGGCCGGATTGTTCGTATTACGTAAGTTGTAGACAAAACCGCCGTTGAAGTCTCCCATTCCTCCGGCAAGCAACTTAAAGTTGTCTGTAATGCGGAACTGATAATGCAATCCGTAGTTCCAGTTCACCAGTCCGGCAAAGGTGTTGTTGTTATCTACCCGGTTGTGAGTGTATGCCAGGTTTGCCTGAAAAAAGTTCTGAACCGAGACATTGCCGTCACCCAGAGTTGTCATACGCATGGTCTCACGGCTGATGCGGAACTCGATTCCCTTGTATTCCTGCGGAGAAAGGTAGGTGTCGAATACATTGGTATATCCCACACCGTACATGGTGGCGCGTGTCACATAGCGGGTAGCCTGAAGTGAGTCTGTGCCGTTGCCATTTCCGTTCCCCCCGAAAGAGGGGAGAGCGGTTGCTATCATCAGTAATAGCAGTATGCTTGTTTTTACTTTCATACGCAGTTTTATCTTGGACTTGTGCTAAAACAGTTTCATCTGTCCGGTCATTTCGTCGAGTATGTCGTTTTCTGTTTTATCACTGTCCGGGTCCAGATTTTCCGGCTCTTCCCCGGTGTCATCTTCTTCGTTGTTTTGTGGCGGATCGGGGAAGCGGGTTGGCTCCAGTTCATTGATGGTTTCTACCGTATAAGTCGTGAGGCGTTTCCCTTTCGCTTTAAAACCTTTGACGGCAATGAACTCTTCGGCGTCGACGACAACAGGGTCACGGAAACTGTCATGGCCTCCGAAGATGATTTCCAATCTTGGATAATACTCGTCTGTCATCAGGATCAAGCGATTGTGTTTGTTCTCGCCCAGGTAATTCTGTTTGCGTGTAGTGGCTTCAAAGCAGAAACGTTTCAGGTACGGATAATTCTGCTGGTCGGCATCGTAAAGGGCAACTGTCCATATCTTATTGGGATCGAACTTCTCGACGATGCTTACATTGTCTTCGTAGTGATTGCTCAGGTCGAAGTTCGAAGTATAAAATTCTCCGGTATTCAGTACAACCAGAATGTTGTCGTCGCTCTGGAATTCACCCAGATATTCGCCTCGTCCGTCGTAGTTGAGACGGAGCACGTCACGGTCAAACCATACTTTACGTCCGCCCAGTGTGGAACCACCCCGTTGTTTCAAAACAATTTTGTGTACCGGCAGGCGTGTCAGGATGACGCCTTGGCTTTGCCGGCTGCGAATGGTCACTTCACTAAAGTCACGTTCGAAGATGATGCGTCGTACACGCGGATTCGGTTTCAAGGTGACTTTGATAATTTCCGCTTCCCCATTGGGGTTGGCGCTGAAGTAGGAAATGCGTGAATCGGGCTTGCCTTGAGTCACGTCGTATTCACGGTCACGCACGATGGAAGTGACTGCAAACCGTTTGATGTAATGTGTTCCCTCTGCGCCGTCACGGTAGGCTACGTTGTAGATGGTACGTTTGTCATTCTTCTTAAAGACATTGACGTAAATCACGTTTTTGCCCACAAACTTCTTGTCGGCTACCGGAGTCACCATGTAACGTCCGTCGCGATAGAATATAATCACATCGTCGATATCCGAACAGCATGCCACGAATTCGTCCTTCTTTAAGGACGTTCCGATGAAGCCTTCTTCACGGTTGATATAGAGTTTTTCGTTGGCTTCCACTACCTTAGCGGCTTCGATGGTGTCGAAGTTGCGCAACTCTGTGCGACGGGGGAAGTTTTTGCCATATTTCTCTTTCAGCATTCGGTACCATTGGATGGTATATTCCACGATATTGGCCAAGTGGTTGTTGATCTCGGCAATATCTTCGTTCATGCGGGCGATCGCCTCTTCAGCCTTGTCGGAGTTGAACTTCAGGATACGCCCCATCTTGATTTCCATCAGGCGGAGGATATCGTCCTTTGTCACTTCGCGTATGAATTGTGAATAGAAAGGAGTCAACCGTCGGTCGATATGTTCGCAGGCGGCATCCATGTCTTTGGATTGTTCGAACTCTTTATCTTTATAAATACGTTCTTCGATGAATATCTTTTCAAGTGAGGCGAAATGCAGGTTTTCCTGTAGTTCGTCTTTCTTGATTTCCAGTTCCTGGCGGAGCAGGGACAATGTATTGTCGGCCGACTTTCTCAACACATGGCTGATGGTGAGGAAGTGCGGTTTCTGGTCGTCAATGACGCAGCAGTTGGGCGAGATGCTCACTTCGCAGTCCGTAAATGCATAAAGGGCATCGATTGTCTTATCGGACGAGGTGCCCGGTGCCAGGTGGACCAGAATCTCGACGTTGGCCGCCGTATTGTCGTCTACCTTGCGTATTTTTATCTTTCCTTTATCAACAGCTTTCAGGATGGAGTCGATGACCGAAGTCGTGGTTCTGCCATAAGGGATTTCGGTGATAGCCAGCGTCTTGTTGTCTACTTTATTGATCTTAGACCGTATCTTGACTGCTCCACCGCGTTCGCCGTCGTTGTATTTCGATACGTCAATAGAACCTCCGGTCTGGAAGTCGGGATATAGTTTGAATTCCTCGTTACGCAGATAGCTGATGGATGCGTCGCACAGTTCGTTGAAGTTGTGTGGCAGTATCTTGGATGAAAGTCCTACGGCGATACCCTCTACACCTTGCGCCAGCAAAAGCGGGAACTTTACCGGTAAGGTAATAGGCTCCTTGTTGCGTCCGTCGTACGACAACTTCCATTCGGTGGTTTTGGGGTTGAATACTACATCGAGTGCAAACTTCGACAAGCGTGCTTCAATATAACGAGGAGCAGCAGCACCGTCACCGGTAAGGATATTACCCCAGTTTCCCTGGCAGTCAACCAACAGGTCTTTCTGCCCCAGCTGTACCAATGCGTCACCGATGGATGCATCGCCATGAGGGTGAAACTGCATGGTATGTCCTACGATGTTGGCCACCTTATTGTACCGCCCGTCGTCCATGCGTTTCATGGAGTGCAGGATGCGGCGTTGCACCGGTTTCAGTCCGTCATTGATGTGGGGCACGGCTCGCTCGAGGATAACGTATGAAGCATAGTCCAGAAACCAATTCTGGTACATTCCTGTAAGTTGATGTTTAATGCTTTCGTTATGTGAGTCCGCCGGCTTATAGTCAGAATGTCCTTCCGTAATCTCGTTGTTCTCTTCGCTCATAAAATCAAATTTCCCTCTGGTTTTAACAACAAATTATCTTTTTTACACCATTATTGGGTGATGTGCAGGCAAAAATACGAATTTAATTGAAAAAAATCATTTACTTTGCAGATTATTTCTGAGTCTGGCTTACAGGCAGATGTACGAAATGTAAATTGTAAATGATTAAATTGTAAATAAGACGATGGCACAAGAAGATGTTTTTAAGAAGTTAGTATCACATTGCAAAGAATACGGTTTTGTGTTCCCCTCAAGCGATATCTACGACGGACTGGGCGCGGTGTATGACTACGGACAGATGGGTGTTGAACTGAAAAACAATATTAAAAAATACTGGTGGGACAGCATGGTGTTGCTGCACGAAAACATTGTCGGTATTGACTCTGCAATCTTTATGCACCCTACCATCTGGAAGGCTTCCGGACATGTGGATGCATTTAACGATCCGTTGATTGATAATAAAGACTCTAAAAAACGCTACCGTGCCGATGTGCTGATTGAAGATCAATTGGCTAAGTACGATGATAAGATTAATAAAGAGGTGGCCAAAGCTGCCAAAAGATTTGGTGAAGCTTTCGACGAAGCTCAGTTCCGCAGCACCAATGGGCGTGTTCTTGAGCATCAGGCAAAGCGTGATGCATTGCACGAACGTTTCGCAAAAGCGCTGAACGATAACAATCTGGAAGAGCTCCGTCAGATCATTGTTGACGAAGAAATAGCTTGCCCGATTTCCGGTACTAAGAATTGGACAGAAGTTCGTCAGTTCAATCTGATGTTCTCTACCGATATGGGTTCTACTGCCGATGGTTCGATGAAAATCTATCTTCGTCCGGAGACGGCACAGGGTATCTTTGTCAATTATCTGAACGTACAGAAGACCGGCCGCATGAAAGTTCCTTTCGGTATCGCTCAGATCGGTAAAGCTTTCCGTAACGAGATTGTAGCCCGTCAGTTCATCTTCCGTATGCGTGAGTTCGAACAGATGGAGATGCAGTTCTTTGTTCGTCCGGGCAGCGAATTGGAATATTTCAAGAAATGGAAAGAAATTCGTTTGAAGTGGCACAAGGCACTGGGCTTTGGTGACGATCATTATCGTTTCCACGATCACGATAAATTGGCTCACTATGCAAACGCCGCTACTGACATTGAGTTCTTGATGCCATTTGGTTTCAAAGAAGTAGAAGGTATTCACTCCCGTACGAATTTCGACCTTTCTCAGCACGAAAAATTTTCGGGAAAGAGCATTAAGTATTTCGATCCGGAACTGAACGAATCGTATACTCCGTACGTAATCGAAACGTCGATCGGTGTTGATCGTATGTTCCTCAGTATTATGTCGGCTGCTTATTGCGAAGAGCAACTGGAAAATGGTGAAAGCCGCGTTGTATTGAAATTGCCTGCTGCATTGGCACCGGTGAAACTGGCTGTAATGCCGTTGGTAAAGAAAGACGGACTGCCTGAAAAGGCTCGTGAGATCATTGACAATCTTAAGTTCCACTTCCATTGCCAGTATGATGAAAAAGACAGTATCGGTAAACGTTACCGTCGTCAGGACGCCATCGGTACTCCGTACTGTGTGACTGTTGACCATCAGACATTGGAAGACAACTGTGTGACATTACGTAACCGCGACACTATGGAGCAGGAACGTGTGGCAATCTCTGAATTGAATAATATCATTGCCGACCGGGTAAGTATTACCTCGTTGTTGAAAACAATCCAATAACCCTTTAGCGAATGAACAAAAAAATCTATTTATTGCCGTTGCTGTTACTGGCTCTTATCTTTGTTTCCTGTGAGGAGACGAAAGAAGCTACGAAGTTTGATAACTGGCGGGCACGTAACGAAGGATATATCGATTCTTTGAAGACGGTATTTGATGAAAAAACCGATCCGGAACTGAAAGCTTTTGAGCCGGAGATAAATCCGAAGTTACGGATTTATTATAAAAAGAAGATCTCGAATGATACAGGTGCTATTCCCCTTTATACAGATTCCGTGAATGTGTTTTATCGTGGAAGTTTTATTTTTGGCGAAACATTTGACCAGAACTTTACGGGAGCTGATCCGGGGCCTTTTGATTCACCTACTAAATTTGTTATCCAAACATTTATTACGGTTGGTGGTGTCTCCGGTTGGGCTGAGATATTGCAACGTATGCGTGTCGGAGAAAGATGGCTTGTTTATATTCCGTGGGAGTTGGCTTACGGAGCAAGTGGAACTGACGATATTCCAGGCTATTCAACGCTGATCTTTGATATGCAATTGGAAGAAATATTGGATGAATAAGAATATGTAATAGAATCTCCCTGATTATTAATGCAATGGAAGAATAATCAGGGAGGATTTTGTATGTTAAGGTTTAGTATGCAGTGGTTTTACTTTACTAAATAGTTGATTTTATCGGGGTTGCCACTCCACTAATGGATAACTCCATCCATTAAACATTTTGGTACTTGGTATTCCAACTACTTCATGGATGATATAACCTTCTATATTTATAGAGTGTGATTTAGAATCCATATTTTGAACATCTATCCGGATTTCTTGGTTATACTTTACTTTTGCTAAATTGCGTTTACACACATTTAAATCTATTGAGATATTTCTTTCTTCTTTTTCTGCAACTTTCCATTTCTTTTTACCTTTCCATTCTAATTTTAAAACTAAAAATAAATTACTCCATGATTTATATGGTGGGAGGTTCTCTTTAATAATAACGGATTTAAGTTCATGTACATATTTGTATTTGGATTTACCTTCTGGAATCTTGAATTCATATTGATATGATGTTCCAATCTTTCCATATTTTGTTTCATATACAGTTCTTGTTGTTACTTCTGATTCCTCTTGGTTAACTCCTACTTGCCCATATAGAACAGGAACGGGTAGAATTTTCTCCTTAATTGATTTTACGTACATATTTCCTTTTTCAAATGCAATTACGGTATCATTTATTTGCATTTCCATTTTATGGTTGAATAGTGCTTGAAATGCTCTAGGCATTTCTGTCATGATTTCATCTTCGCAAAATTCAAGGTCTTTATATAGCGGATATTTAATACCCGAGGCACGAATCCATTCTGTTTGTTCTTCATAAGTCATGTAAGATAGTGTATCAAGGGTGTTATAAAACTCTTTTGCACTATTGAATACAATTCTGGAATCTTCTTCTTTTTGCGGATTTACTTGATTAGTCACCGTTTGATCCAATTCTGTTTCATCACATGATGAAAGTAGAATTATTGACAATAGCAAAAATAATTTAGATATGGTTTTCATATATAAAAAGATTTATACTCTTTGAGAGAAAGAGCTTGTTATTATTTAAAAATAAAATCTCAGATTTCATTTGTTGTAAATTCTCCGGTATATGCTTTGCCATCCAGTATTAATTCAATATTATAGTTTGATTCACTTTGATTGTTGCCTAAATCGATAGAGATACTACAATCGTTTGTTGAAACATTGTAATGAATGGCTTCTCCCGTATCTAAATTCATAATTGTGACAACTGCAGTTTTATTTGTTTCTCTGAAAATAAGATCAACCGTATTTCCGCAGATAAAAGCTTCTGCGGGACAAGGTGGGGGCAGAGAACGTTGATGGTGCTGAGTTTCTACTTTCATTTTAATTTTCTTTCTTGAGGCCATTGTTTCTGCATTTATATAGCCAACACTAATGAATAAGAATAGGGTAATTAGACAGGTTAACTTTTTCATGATAAATAAATTTATGTTTCTGCAAAGATAGTCCAATACCCAGGTGATGATACTGATGTGAGATAACAATTGAAGGATTTATGATTGCTGATAATCAGTTGTTTATGAATTTTGATATAACAAGGAGGAGGAGCCGTGTGATAAAAGTTCATAAAACTCCTTCTGAAGGAGAGCTTTCATTAAAGATTATAGAAAAGGTTTGGGGACTGATTTGTTTTTTTATGCGATACTTTCTTTGGGTGAGTGCTTGGTTACTTTCAACTCTCATACAAAATTTGATTGTAGAGGTAGATAGACGCAAATATTGTAGAATGCAATAGAAGAGGTCTTCTTGTGTTAGTTTTGGATATTGTTCTCGTAACTTCTGAATTGCTTCGATGAAAACTTCGTTTATCTCTTTCTGTATGGAATTAATTTCTTTCTGTTTTTCTTCTCTTTCTTTTTTAAATTTGGCTGTTTCTATTGCATGTAATTTTTTATATGATGTGGAAGTATGAAATAGTCGTGTACATATTTGAAGTGTTCTTTTCCATAATTCAACTTGTTGCTGCTTTAGTTCTTCTTTTTTTAATTCTTTATTCCTTTCCGCAATATATGTATTACTATCAATTAGCGTTTTGATTTTCTCTTTTAATTCATCTTTTTCTATTTGGTTATTTCTTAATTCACATTGTATTTTAATGTATACTTTTTTTCTTTTATTATCTTTATAAAGAAAGATAAATGTGATACACGCAATGAGTAATAATGTAGTTACAATAAGAAAAGCTGTATGCTTTTGCCGTTTTATAACTTCGGCCTGTTGTAATGTCTCTGTCGCATGTTGCTTTAGTATGTGACTGATTTCCGCACTATGGTTTAAATCTTGTATAGAATCATATAGAATGAGAGACGTGTCATTGTATAGAATTGCATCATTTAATTCTCCTTGTTCTTTTTTTATTTCATATAGAGCTTGGTATGCCGATGCCTGTGTATTTAAGTCTGAACTTTTTTTAGCTAAATTGATATAATAAAAAGCAGAATCCAATTGATTCAGATTGTGTAATATTTCTCCTTTCCAAAAATACATAGCAGATAGATCGCTACTGCGTGGAGCATATTGAATAGAGCGTACTATATAACTATATGCCGCTTCATAGAGGTTTTTATTGTCATAAATCCGGGAAATATCACAAAATAAGATAGACTGCCATGTAGAGTCATTGGTACTTGATGCAATGGTGAGAGCTGTTTGGTAATATTTAAGAGCTTTCTCAAACTGTTCTTGAATAGCATATATGCTTGCCATTCCTCGAAGTGGGTATAGGATATTCTTGCTATTGTATTGTTTATAAATGTAGTATGCGTCTTTATATACTTCTAAGGCTTTGTCATAAAAATCTTGGTTTTTATAGCATGTACCCAAATTATCGTATATCAAAGTTAATAATGTGTCATGATCTGATGTTGCTTTTTCTGCAATGAGATAAGAGTTAATGGCTTTTGCATAATCATTATTGTTTTGATAAAATCGTCCTAAATAAAAGTATGCTTTTGCTTTATTGTTATCTTTTGATAAGTGATCATAATGATTTATAGCAATCAAAATTAATGAATCGTTGATTAATTGATGGCCGGCTTTATCCTGTGCTTGTGCTAATAATAATGCGTATTTTGCGTTTTCTGAAACAGATAAATCTGTTTGATTTATTGTTTTTAATAATTTAAACGCACTATCGGGTTGATATTCCATAATGGAATCTGCTAGAAAGATGGTTCTGTTTATTTGCTGATGCCGTGAACAAGAATAAATGATAGTGAATCCTAAAAATAACAGTATTATATTTAGTAAATATTGTCTCATCTTTATATTTTTGCTTATTCGGAAGGTAAAGGTAACAAATTTTGTAAAAATAATAATTGATATTACTTTTAAAATTTTGATAGAATGGAATATATCAACGATTTAATCCGACGGAAAGACCGCCTTTTATCGGAAGACGAAGCAATGAGTTTACTTGAAAATGGAGAATACGGAGTGTTATCTATTTCTTCAACTGAAGAAGGTGTTTATGGCATTCCCATTAATTATGTATGGGATAAACAACAGTCTATCTATTTTCATTGTGCTCCCGAAGGGCATAAGCTTTGTATACTTCAAAACTGTAATCAGGCATCGTTTTGCGTGGTAGGACGCACGCGCGTTGTTTCCAATCAATTTAGTACCGAGTATGAAAGTATTGTGATTAACGGGACTATGATTTGTCAGTTAGAAGAAACTGAGAAGCGAAAGGCATTGGAACTTCTGCTTGATAAATATTCTCCAGAAGATAAAAAGGTGGGGTTGAAGTATATAGAAAAGTCTTTTCATCGTACCCACGTCTTGAAACTTGTTATTAAAGTAATATCCGGTAAGTGTAAGAAAATAAATCAGCCCTGTCAGGATTATTAAGAAGCCCCTACCTTATCTCTCCTTTATTTATCTTTTGTTTTTTTAGCATGGGTTATTTTTCTTTCGCAAATGTAATCTGGATTACATCTTTTATAAATGAAAATCCTTTTCTTTGCATAAATACATAGCATAATACATACTATGAAGGTAAAAGAATATATCCAATGGTTACTCCCTTCGCGTAAGTGGAGAGTACTTGCGATCATTATAACAGGTGTGATTGTAGGTGGAGGAGCTCTTTTTCTTTATATGCTCCGGGCACATACTTATCTGGCTGATGATCCTTCGGCCTGTGTCAACTGTCACATCATGGGACCTTATTATGCAACCTGGTTCCATAGTTCGCATAGCAGGAATGCTACGTGCAATGACTGTCATGTTCCCCACGAAAATCCTGTGAAGAAATGGGTGTTCAAGGGAATGGATGGCATGCGTCACGTTGCTGTATTTCTGACACGGGGCGAGAAGGATGTGCTTCGGGCCAATAAAGAGAGTGCGGAGGTGATTATGAACAATTGCATTCGTTGCCATACACTACTGAATACGGAATTTGTAAATACGGGACGAATAGATTATATGATGTCTCAGGTAGGTGAAGGGAAAGCTTGTTGGGACTGTCATCGGGACGTACCGCATGGCGGAAGCAACAGTGCTGCCTCCACTCCTGACGCATTAGTACCTTATCCGGATTCTCCCACACCGGAGTGGTTGAGAAAGATGATAGAATAAATAAAAAATCAAGATAACAAATTATGGAAAAGAAACTGAAATCATGGCAGGGATGGCTGTTGTTCTGCGGAGCGATGGCAGTCGTTTTTGTACTCGGGCTTGTAGTCTCTTCACTGATGGAGCGCAGGGCGGAAACGGTAAGTGTTTTCAATAACAAACGGGTGGAGATTACCGGAATAGAAGCCCGGAACGAAGTGTTTGGAGAAAATTATCCCCGGCAGTACGAGACGTGGAAAGAAACGGCAAAAACCGATTTTAAAAGCGAGTTTAATGGCAATGAAGCGGTAGATGTGCTTGAACAGCGCCCTGAGATGGTGGTGCTATGGGCCGGATATGCATTTTCAAAGGATTACTCGACTCCACGGGGGCACATGCATGCCATTGAGGACATTACTCATTCACTTCGTACCGGTGCGCCGATGGATGATAAAAGTGGTCCGCAGCCTTCTACCTGCTGGACTTGTAAGAGTCCGGATGTGCCTCGCATGATGGAGGCGATTGGAGTGGACTCGTTTTATAACAACAAGTGGGGAGCTTTCGGCAGTGAGATTGTCAATCCGATAGGTTGTGCAGACTGTCATGAACCGACAAATATGAAATTGCATATCAGCCGTCCGGCTTTACGAGAGGCTTTTGCCCGCCAGGGAAAAGATATAGACAAAGCGACTCCACAGGAGATGCGTTCGCTGGTATGTGCGCAATGTCATGTAGAGTACTATTTTAAGGGGGATGGTAAATATCTGACTTTCCCTTGGGATAAGGGATTCTCGGTAGAAGATATGGAAGCCTACTATGATGAGGCCGACTTCGCTGATTATACACATGCGTTGAGCAAAGCCCGTATACTGAAAGCGCAGCATCCGGATTATGAAATTTCTCAGATGGGGATTCATGCCCAACGCGGAGTATCGTGTGCCGATTGTCATATGCCCTACAAAAGTGAGGGAGGCATGAAGTTCAGCGATCACCATATTCAAAGTCCGTTGGCTATGATCGACCGGACTTGCCAGGTGTGTCATAGGGAGAGTGAAGAGACTTTAAGAAATAATGTATATGATCGCCAGCGTAAAGCGAACGAAATTCGCGGCCGTTTGGAGCAGGAATTGGCTAAGGCACATATTGAGGCTAAATTTGCATGGGACAAGGGTGCGACAGATGTCCAAATGGCAGAGGCATTAAAGTTGATTCGCCAGGCTCAGTGGAGATGGGATTTCGGAGTAGCTTCGCATGGAGGCGCATTCCATGCTCCGCAAGAGATACAACGTATTCTGGGGCATGGGCTTGACAAGGCTTTGCAGGCCCGGTTGGCTATTTCGAAAGTACTGGCTCAGCACGGCTACACGGCTGACGTTCCGATGCCTGATATTTCGACAAAGGAAAAAGCACAGGAATACATCGGTCTGGATATGGAGAAGGAGCGTAAGGCGAAAGACAAATTCCTGAAAACAATAGTACCTGAGTGGTTGGAGAAAGCGAGGGCCAACGGTCGTCTGGCTAAACTGTAGACTATGTGGCAGAAACCTTGGGGATATAAAGAGGGGTTCGCTATCTGTGGCGGGCTCTTTCTTACAGGCACTTTCCTGCAAATAACGATAGGAAAATGTGAGCTTTCCATTCTTTCATACCCTATGAATGTGTGCGTGGGAGTATTGTATCTTGTTATCTTGTTACTGATCTACGCCTTTTCGCAAAAGAGTTATTTCATCCGGTGGATGGGAAGCTGCCAGGCTGCCGTTTCATCTATGGTATCAGTCGCGATGCTGACTGTAGTGATGGGGCTGATTCGCCAAGTGAAGTCCGATGTACCTCTGTTAGGTGCTGAGAGCTGGCTGGGGTTTTCGCAGATGTTGTCGGCATGTTCGTTTGTGCTGTTGTTCCTTTGGATGATCACTTTGTTGGGACTGACCACAATTCGGAGGATACACCATTTCCGCTGGTGTGATTTTCCTTTTGTATTGAATCACTTGGGACTGTTCCTTGCACTGACCGGTGCTATCTTGGGCAATGCCGATATGGAGCGTTTGCGGATGACTACAAAAACAGGACAGGCAGAATGGCGCGCGTTGGACGAGAACCAGAAAATGCGGGAGTTACCTCTGGCAATAGAACTCCAGGACTTTACGATTGATGAATACCCCCCGAAGTTGATGCTGATAAATAATGAAACAGGTGAGGCATTACCGTCAAAGAAACCGGAAAACCTGTTGATTGAAGAAAATTTTCATACCGGACGATTGCTTGATTGGGAAATTGGTATCGAGAAGAAAATACCTCTGGCTGCCAGTGTAGCGACTCAGGATACGTTGAATTTTGTAGAATTTCATTCAATGGGGGCTACTTATGCTGTTTATCTGAAAGCTGTGAATAATAAGACAGGACAGCAGCGTGAAGGATGGGTGAGTTGCGGGAGTTTTATGTTTCCTTATAAAGCTATCCGGCTTGACGATCAGACCAGTCTGGTGATGCCGGAACGTGAACCCCGTCGTTTTGCATCCGAAGTCAAGGTTTATACGGAATCGGGATGCCGTGATTCGGCTACGATTGAGGTGAATAAGCCTTTTGAGTTGGAAGGGTGGAAAATATATCAATTGAGTTATGACGAGTCGAAAGGGCGTTGGAGTGATATCAGCGTATTCGAACTGGTTCGTGATCCATGGTTGCCGGTCGTTTATACCGGTATCTGGATGATGATAGCGGGAGCTGTCTGCCTGTTTGCCTTGTCACAGAAAAGAAAGGAGGACAACACATGAGTTGGGATCAATTTGTGATTTTTGCCATTGTAGCACTTTTATGCTGGGGAATCGGTGCGGTTGCCGCCTGGAGAGGAAAGCGGCAATGGATGGTCTATACGGCTACATTAGCGGGATTGGCTGTCTTTTTTGCCTTCATTCTCGGGATGTGGATCTCTCTGGAACGGCCTCCGATGCGTACGATGGGTGAAACCCGTTTGTGGTACTCTTTCTTTTTACCTTTGGCAGGTATCATAACGTATAGCCGCTGGCGATATAAATGGATTTTGAGTTTCAGTTTTATTCTTTCGCTGGTGTTCGTCTGTATCAATCTGTTTAAGCCTGAGATACACAATAAAACTTTAATGCCTGCTCTGCAGAGTCCTTGGTTTGCACCGCATGTTATTGTTTATATGTTTGCTTACGCTATGTTGGGAGCGGCGGCTGTCATGGCTGTTTATCTGCTTTGGATCAAAAAGAAAACTCCGGAAGAACGTGAGATGGAACTGTGTGACAATCTGGTCAATGTGGGACTGGCATTTATGACGCTGGGAATGTTGTTTGGTGCATTGTGGGCAAAAGAAGCTTGGGGGCATTATTGGAGTTGGGATCCCAAAGAAACGTGGGCGGCTGCTACGTGGCTCGGTTACCTTTGCTATATACATTTTCGGATGAACCGGAGGCAAAAAGTGCGTACGGCGCTTGTCGGACTTCTCATTTGCTTCGTATTACTGCAGATGTGCTGGTATGGCATTAATTATCTGCCATCGGCACAGGGGACCAGCGTACATACGTATAATCTGAATTGATAAATCGTTAACTACTAATTTAGAACCGAGTTATGAGAATCACAAATCTATTTTGGACAGTTGTGCTTTTAGCCCCACTGTCTGTCTTTGCACAGCAACAGAAAGAGAATCTGTTTACGATTGATGCACAGATACGTACCCGTGGTGAATACCGCAATGGAGTATTGAATCCTCGTCCGGAAGGAGAAGAACCCACTTTCTTTGTTAACGAGCGTGCCCGGCTTTCTTTGGGGTATCAGCGTGACAGGTTACAGATGAGACTTTCTGCACAGCACGTAGGAGTGTGGGGGCAGGATCCTCAGATTGATAAGAATGGAAGGTTTATTTTGCATGAAGCGTGGGCTCGCCTTGACTTCTCAAAAGGATTATTTGCGCAGTTGGGAAGGCAACCGTTGTCGTATGATGATGAGCGTCTGCTTGGCGGACTGGACTGGAATGTGGCCGGGCGATTTCACGATGCATTAAAATTGGGATATGAAAGTAAACTGCATAAGTTGCATTTGATATTGGCTTTCAATCAGAATGATGAAAACCGTTCATACGGAGGCACTTATTATGCTTCCGGAGCGCAACCTTATAAAACGATGCAAACGGTTTGGTATAACGGTCATTGGGCTAAAGATTTCACTGTTTCGCTGCTTTTTATGAATACCGGATTTGAAACGGGTACGGAGGGAAATGGTAAAACAGCTAATATGCAGACAATGGGCACTTATTGGGTATACACGCCCGGAGCGTGGCTGTTCAATGGCAGCGCTTATTATCAGTTCGGAAAGAATAAGGCTGACAAGAAAGTATCTGCTTATATGTTTAGCTTGAAAGCCGGTTATAAAATTGATCCGAAGTGGAGCGTAAGTCTGGGTACGGACTATCTTAGCGGCGATCCCGATAGTAAAAAAGTGAGCACTTTTGACCCGTTATATGGAACACATCATAAATTTTACGGAGGTATGGACTATTTCTATGCATCGGCTTACAATAAGGGGTTGTGGGATAAGATTTTGAGCGTAGACTTTAAACCGACTAAGAAATTGAGTTTCTCGTTGAATTATCATCACTTCTCTACTACATATGACGTTATGGCTACAGATGGTAAGGAAGGACGCTGCCTGGGGTCGGAATTGGATATGCAGGTAGATTATACTTTGATGAAAGACGTAAAACTGACTGCCGGTTATTCTACTATGCTTGGAACTAAGTATATGGATATAGTAAAGGGAGGCAACCATAAAAGTTGGCAGGACTGGGGCTGGTTGACACTGAATATCAATCCACGCATTTTATTTACTAAGTGGTAAGATTGGTACGGGAGAAAATGCTATCTTTGCTCAAAAGACAAGCATCGTGGTAAAAGTAGAGTTTACAGACGAATATCAAAAGATTTTGTGGCAGATATCTTTGTTTAAGGATATGGATAACAGTTTGCAACGTCGGCTGCCACAAGAGCTGGAACTTTCGGTGTACGAGGTTGCCAGAAAAGAGATCGTATTGAAGCAGGATACCTATTGCAATCATTTATATGTGCTACTGAAAGGGGAACTGGAGGTTAATATTGTCGATGTGGCGGGAAACCTGGTAAAAGTAGAAGATATTCGTGCTCCCCGTGCTTTTGCCACTCCTCATTTGTTTGGTGATAAGAATCTTTTACCTGCTACGTTTACTGCCAGTGAAGATTCTGTATTGTTGATGGCTACCCGTAGTTCCGTTTTTAAATTGATTAGTTCTGTACCCGATTTGTTGCATCGCTTCTTGTGTGTGACGGGTAATTGCAACAAATGTACGGTTACCCGTCTGCGCATCCTGTCTTATAAGATGCTGCGCAGCCGTTTGGTCTATTATTTTATGGAGCATAAGATTTCTCCGGATACAGCCTTGCTGGAGCACAATCAGGTTCAATTGGCAGAATATCTGGGAGTGACGCGTCCGGCACTCTCGAAGGAGATAAATAAGATGATGAAAGAGGGGCTGATTTCGATCAATAAGAAAGTAGTGACGTTGGAAGATATGGCGGCACTCAAAGAATATATCTGAAACGGTATCTGCTACAGATACCGTTTCAGTGCTTTACTCCAGATTCTATACCCCTCTTCTGTCAGGTGTAATCCGTCCGTAGTCAGTTCTTTTCGCATCACGTTGCTGTTTTTCTCCGTAAATAATGGAAAGAGGTGGATAAAAGGTATTTTCTTTTCTTTGGCAAGTGCTTCAAGTTTGCGGTTAATTTCGGGTATCAGGTCAGTTTTCCCGGTCATCGTTTTATATCGTCCGAACGATTCGTTGATAGGCAGAAGACTCTGTATATAGAGTTTGGTGCGTGGTGATTCGGTTTGGATTTTCTCAATGACTTTGGTTATCAAACTGACTACACTATCGGTGCTCAGGTCGTGTGACACATCGTTGATTCCGGCCATTAGGAAAAGTTTTTGGGGAGTCCCCGGTAAGATCTGAAAAAGACGTTGACAGATTCCCAATGCTTCGTCACCGATGATCCCCCGATTTCTTATGTTTTTTTTATTTAGGCGCTTGCTCCAATTCCCACCATTTTCCGTGAGACTGTTGCCCACCATCACAATATCTTTGGGGCTGATGGGTGTTTCTGTTTCAAATTGCAGGAAGCGTTTGTAATAATGATCTGTATATACCTGTGCGGGAGGACAGATAGAGGCGGCTACTGCATTGGCTACCAACGAACGGAGACGGACTATGCTATGCCGGTCTTCCGGATGAACAGCGTTGACCAGCAGAATGACGGCCGTGTCGTTGTCCGGATCGATGATGATGGAAGTTCCTGTATATCCTGTATGGCCAAAGGTATTCGGACTGAAAAGATCACCCTTGTTTGAGGCATAGGGAGAGAAAATATCCCACCCCGGAGTACGGCCAAATGCGGTTAGCTCACGGGGAACTGTACACATGGTTTTTACTCCCAGCGGGCTGAGGATGCGGTGACCATTGTATTCGCCTCCGTTGAGAAGAGCGGCTGCGAGGATGCCAATGTCATTTGCATTAGAGAAGATACCTGCATTGCCGGAGATCCCTCCGTTCAGGATACGTGCCAATGGATCGTGTACTTGCCCGCAGAGTACGCTTCCGTCTTTTTGTTTTTCGGTAGGTGCAATCCGGTCCATCCAGGGACAGGCCACCGTATTGATCCACTTTCCGTCCTGCTGTTGTATGGTAGGCAGATAATCCGTGTATTGCATTCCCAGTATATCGAAGATATTTTCTTTTGCAAAGTCTCGCAAGCTTTGCCCGGTAATGGTTTCGATGATATGTTGCAAAGTGATGTAATTAAGGCAACTATACTGAAATTTCGTCTGAGGTTTAAATTCACGTTTGCAAGTGGAAATATACTCCATCAGTCCTTTGGGGTTGGGAGAACCATATTTTTCCTGCAGTTCGGATACCGGTGCATAAGGAGGGAGACCTGAAGTATGTGTCATAAGGTCTATGATACGAATATCCTTCTTCTCCCCGTTTTCTCCCCGCCATTCCTGGAAGTCGGGGAGGTAAAAGCTGACACGATCGAGCAAACGAAGTTGTCCTCGTTCAACCAGAATCATAACCGAAACAGCTGTTGACATAGATTTACTGCAGGAAGCCATGTCGAAAACAGTGTTTATTTCCATCGGCTCTACATTGGGATAGATTCGTTTGTTGCCATAAGCCTTGAGATAAGCCATTTTGCCATGACGGATGACAGCGAGTACGGCTCCCGGTATTTCTTTGTGATCGATTGCCCGGTGAATAGCTTCATCGGCATGTAACAGGCGATGAGAGTCCATGCCCACTTGCTCGGGAGCTACACGTGGCAGAGATTGTGCCACAGCTTGCAGACTACAAAGCAATATTGAAAAGGTAGTGAGTAAAAACCTCACACCTTTCCCCTCTCTTGTTGAGGGAGGAGAAAAGTTGATTTTGTTTTCCATGCTCAATGGTATTGTGGGTTAGAGTGGTTCGGTTATCCGGCTTTATAAGCATCTATTGCTTTTTTCACGGAACCGTGCATCAGCAACAAGGCTTTTGCTTTATCATATTCAAGTCCGAGTTCTTCAATAATCATACGAGTACCACGGTCTACGAGCTTCCGGTTGCTGAGTTGCATGTTGACCATTTTGTTACCTTTCACGCGTCCTAATTGAATCATTACCGAGGTTGTGATCATATTCAGGATCATCTTTTGTCCCGTTCCCGATTTCATACGTGAACTACCCGTTACATATTCGGGACCCACGATCATTTCGATGGGGATATCGGCCTCTGCTGCCATTGGAGAGTTCGGGTTACTGGTGATGCAGCCGGTCAGGATACCATGCTCGCGGGCTGCATGCATAGCTCCGATTACGTAAGGGGTGGTGCCTGAGGCTGCAATACCGATAACCGTATCTTTGTCATTGATGTTATGTTCTGTCAGTTCTTCCCAGCCCCGGGTAGTATTATCTTCAGCGTTTTCTACCGGATTGCGTAAAGCAGTATCACCGCCTGCTATCAGGCCAATAATTAATGTGGGGGGCATACCGAAGGTAGGTGGGATTTCTGAAGCGTCGAGTACTCCGAGGCGTCCGCTGGTGCCGGCTCCCATATAGAAAATGCGTCCCCCCTGTTTCATTCGGGGAACTATTTGTGTGACTAGTTTCTCTATTTGAGGAATTGCTTTCTGTACGGCAATAGCTACTTTCTGGTCTTCCTTATTGATGTCTTCCAGTATTTCGCGGACCGACTTCTTTTCAAGATCGTCGTAAAGTGAGGGCTGCTCAGAGATTTTGATGAAGGAGGGTTTATCTGATTTTTCTATATTACTATTCATGTTTTTGTTCTTTATTCATATTTTTACTCGTGAAACTTAATCAATCCTTCCATCGGACTTTGGATAATGGTTCCTAAGTGTACTCCCATTATTTTACATGCTTCGGAAAGTAACTCTCTGTAATAGAATGCTACAGAACCGATGAAATGAACCGGGGCGTGCTGGTAATCGTACTGCATCACGTTGCGCTTCAGGAATTTCTTGAAGCTGTTAAGGACCAATTCACGTATGACCGGTTCGTCAAGGTGTTGAACCAAAAAATGGGGAGAAACTTGCAAGGAAACGGTTAGGGAATGGTTTCCGATACACCCGGTCGATGATTTCGGCGGGGGTCAGATTGAACTGTTCCAGAAATTTTTCTTTAAGTCCCGGAGTCATCTGGTTTTTAAGGATGTCGCCTACCAGCAGTTTGCCCAATACCGCACCACTGCCTTCATCGCCCAGTATAAATCCTAGAGGAGATACATTGGTGACAATGTTTTTACCATCGTAATAACATGAATTCGATCCTGTACCCATGATACAGGCAATACCCGGTTGATGACCGCACAAACTTCTGGCAGCAGCGAGCATATCCGTACTAACCTCGATTTCTCCACTGACTTGCAGATGCGAGGCTATGGCTTTGCGCATTGTCTCTATTTTGTCGGGGAAAGCACAACCGGCTCCGTAAAAATGAACAGCCTCGAACTTGTTTGTCTTTAACTGAGGAATCAGTGCAGTTGCTATTTCATTACTGATTTCTTCTTCAGACTGAAAGAAAGGATTGGTACCTTTCGTAGAAATTTGTTGGATCAACTGTCCATGTTCTACCACACACCAATCGGTCTTGGTAGAACCACTGTCTGCTATTAATATCATATTTTTATATATATTTTTTTCTTATACAGAATATATCCGATACACCAGTTCAGCCCTACGAACAAGATTGCGAATGCCAGAGAACCGGGATAGTCTCCAAGCACGGGTTGAAGAATTGCGTTGTACACGAATCCGTGTAGGCTGATGCTACCTCCGTCATAAGGTATCAGTATGCTGCCCAGGAGAATGGAGAGAACGGCTCCCATCACATAAATAAATAAGGGGTTGACACCGAATGATTCGAAGAAACGGCTCCAGCGTGTATAGCCTCTCACATCGATGATCCATACAAGTAATGCCAGGAAACTGGATGCCAACCCACAGGTGACGATAGCGAAAGTAGGTGACCATATCTTCTTGCTGATGGGACAACCGTAGCTAAGCAGGAATCCGGCGAAAGTGAGAATAGTGCCAATGAGGAACAGACGCTCTATCTTTTCATGGATATCTTTTACTTCCATCAGGAGTTTACCCACACAGAAACCTATCAGTACGTGTGCGATAGAAGGGATGGTACTTAACAGACCTTCCGGATCAATGCCATTATCCTTGTACATATGTGCTTCACCCAATACGGTACGGTCTACTATTGATAGGATGTTACTGCTGTTGTATTCGAATCCGTTTCCGTTGATCAGGATGATGAAATAGCCGATCAACAGGATGGCAATCAGATAGGGGATATATTTGTGCTTCATAATTAAAGCGATGATGGCTGTTGCACCGTAGCAAAGCGCCAATCGCTGCATGACACCCAGAATGCGGATGTGGCCGAAAGTCCAGACCGACTCATACAGACGGGAGAAGAATGAAATATCTTCACCGGAGAGTGAATTCCAGGTACGGCAAAACATGGAGAACCATGCGATTCCCAAACCAATGGCAAAGATTACGATGGTTCTTTTAAGGATTTTCAAAGCGGCCGAGTGGCTGAACTCAAAGTTATACTTTCTTAATGAGATGTAGGTAGAGATACCCATGATAAACATAAAGAAAGGAAATACCAGATCGGTCGGGGTTAAGCCGATCCATGCCGCATGCCCAAGGGGAGCATATACATAACTCCAGCTGCCGGGGTTGTTGACCATAATCATACCTGCGATAGTGATGCCTCGCAATACATCAAGAGCGAGTAGGCGTTTGTTGACTGTTTGATTCATTGTGTTTTTTATTTAAGTGTTAAGTTATTTTCTTGTTTTATAGGCCGGGTACACTGATCGACCAGATATGCAATCGATACATAGGGGATACCGGTATTGGTGGCGAGGCCGATTTCACAGGTACGACTATTTGAGTAACCGATACCGATACCGGCTTTCGTCAATTGCGGACGCAGCTTGCGTAAAGCATAAGTGTTGAGTTCCGGCTGCGTGAATCCTTTGTCTCCGGCAAAACCACAACAACCGACCTCTTCCGGAATGAATACTTGGGTTGAGCAAAGCTTTGCGAGTGAGATTAGTATATTCGCCAATCCCATTTTGCGCATGGAACATGTGATGTGTATGGCAATCGGTCGGTCGGTTGGGGTAAATTCCAGTTTGTCCCGCAAGAAAGTATAAATGAATTCTGCCGGTTCATATAACTTTATCTTTTGGATAGTGGCACGCATGCGGTGTAAGCAAGGACTTTGGTCACAAAGCACCGGATAACGTCCCTGTTCGCTGGCTTCCCATAAAGCGGCTTCCAGTTCGGTCGATTTACTGTCGGCGATATCCAGCATACCTTTGCTTTCCCAAATGGTTCCGCAACAGAGTTTTTCCATTTTAGGAGGGAAGATGACCTCGTATCCGGCTTTTTGAAGCAGGGAGAGCATTTGTTTTACCAAAGGTTGATCTACAGGAGAATCTTTTGCCAGCCCCATCGTTTGATTGATGCAACTAGGAAAGTAGACTACCTTGTTATTCATTGCCGGAGTCTGATCGCTTTTCCGTATTTTATAGCTTTTGGGCATGGCTGGTGTCCATTGTGGGAGTCCCCACGCACTGTGCATTTTCCGGGTAATGGAGGTCATTGTTGATGTCCCCAGTAAACTATGTGCCGCATTGGCAAGTGATAATACTGGGCGCAAAGTACTTTTGATTCCTGCAAAATGATTGGCAGCAAACTTACCGGCTCTGTAACCGGTACTTCCGGGAGGAAACTCAGCCTGACGCAGGATATGGGTCAGGTCACCGGTATTGATACCCATCGGACAAGACATAGCACATAAACCGTCGCCGGCACAAGTCCGGTTACCAGAATACCGGTATAGCTCAGATAACGTTTCCAGTAATTGGGGATTCTCACCGCTTTTCTTCAAGCGTGAGATCTCTCTTTGAATAACGATACGCTGTCGTGAGGAGAGTGTAAATCCGCATGACAGGCAGTTTACTTCACAGAACCCACATTCGATGCACCGGTCTATCTGTCGGGTTACTTGGGTATCTTGTCCTATTGTCAATGGAGAGAGGGGTTTGAAGTGCTTGATATGGCATTGAGGATCATCATTAAAGATAACTCCCGGATTAAATAATCCTTTGGGGTCGAAGAGTTGTTTTACTTCTTTCATTATTGCGTAGGCCTCTTCTCCCCATTCGTATTCTACAAATGGAGCCATATTTCTTCCTGTGCCGTGTTCGGCTTTTAGTGAACCATCATATTTGTCTACTACCAAATCTATTACATCATTCATCAGGGCTTCGTACCGTTTTACCTCAGCCTCACTGCTGAATGACTGATTGATGATAAAATGGTAATTGCCTTCCAGGGCATGACCGTAAATGCAGGCATCATCGTATCCGTGGCGAGCGATGAGCTGTTGCAGTTCGGCGGTTGCTTCAGGAAGATCCTCGATATGAAAAGCAACGTCCTCGATCAGGCAAGTCGTTCCTGAAGGGCGTGTTCCACCTACAGATGGAAAAATACCTGCCCGAATTGCCCAGTATTTTGAATATTCTTCGGGTTGATCCGTAAAATGGACCGGAATATATGTATCGAATGCTTTTAATGCCTCCTCGATGATGGCGATATTCTGATTGAGTTCTTCCTGTGTACATGCTTTGGTCTCGGTCAGGACAGCGGTCAACCCTTCTCCTGTCGGATCATTGACTGAAGCCAAGGATTTCCAGTCGAGTAATTCCGCACCTTTTACAATCCATTCTCCATTTGCGTTGACGAGTCTTTTCATAGCTACCACTGCACGGCATGCCTCTTTGATATCGCTGAAGTAGAGCATGGCACTGGCTTTATACGGATAGTCATACTCTGTTTTCATGGTTACACCGGCAAGGAAAGCCAGTGTACCTTCTGAACCTACCATCAGGTGAGCGATAATGTCGAAAGGATCGTCGTATACGAGGAACGGGAGAATATTCAGGCCTGTTACGTTCTTGATTGAATATTTGTGGCGGATGCGTGCGCTAAGCTTCTCGTTACTGCGTATCTGGTCACGGAGTTCGCAGATGCGCTGGAGGAATTCGGGATAATCTTCTTTAAAATTCTCACGTGACTCCTGACTATCTGTATTGAGATAATATCCGTCAGGAAATATGATATGTACAGATAGCAACATTTTATCACTGTTGGCATGTGTTCCACAGTTCATACCCGAAGCATTGTTCATCACGATTCCACCCACCATGGCACTTTTTATAGAAGCCGGGTCCGGGGCAAATTTACGTCCGTAAGGTGCTAAAATCTCGTTTACTCGCTGTCCGACAATGCCGGGCTCCAGATAGATTTTTTCGTGGTCGGGTGAAAGCTCGTAGTTTTCCCAACCTTTTCCGGCTATAATCAGAACAGAGTCACTAATGGCTTGGCCCGAAAGGCTGGTTCCTGCTGCACGGAAAGTAACCGGTATATTGTACCGGTCGGCTAGATAGATGATTTCTATTACTTCGTCATCATTGATTGAATGAATTACGATTTGAGGAATCAGTCGATAGAAACCGGCATCTGTCCCCCACGCCAAACGATGGAGTTCGTCAGTAAATAATCTGTCTCGCGGGATAAATCGTCCGATATCTTGCAAGAACGCACTGTAGTTTCTTTCCATTTTCATTGTTTCTCTGTTTGTTTGGCACTCAGCCCAATTTTTTATTTATATAAATAGTACTTTTGCGATAGCCGTCGAAAGTCGTCGACATCTTTGTACCAGTAATCGCGGACATCTTCCCAACGGTTGCGTTGACTGAAGCGCTCGCGTATCTCTTTAGAGCCACTGACGAGATCGAACATATGGAAGCGCTCTTTATCGGCATGGTCGAATACGGCACGATCCGGATAGAGGGCGGTTACTTCCTGCATCACGTAAAACTGTATCTCGCTTAGTGAGGCTTTGTTAAAATCTACAATATGCACTTGTACTCCTTGCAGATGCTCTTCTTTACCTACTGAGTAGAAAGGCTTGAGATGCATCGGCCGGAATATTACTCCCGGCAGGTGCAGGCGATTGAGGTTATCTGCCAGTTTCTCTGCTTCCACCCAACGGGCAGCAAACATCTGGAACGGAATGGTGTATCCTACACCAATTGACATATAACCTAGTTCACCGAGTATCCCGGATACCGGATAAAAGAAAGCGGAATGCGGATGCGGGATATGGGGAGACGAAGGAATCCATTGCAGCCCTGTCTGAACGTAGTCCATCTTGCGCTTCCAACCTTTCATTTTCACAACGTGCAAGTTGCATGGTTTACTCAACATCTGTTCGCCATTGAGCATCAGAGCCAACTCGCCACAAGTAAGCCCGTAAAGGTACGGAATTTTAAATTGGCTGACAAAAGATATATATCCATCTTCTACCACATTTCCTTCAATTTTTAATCCGCCTATGGGATTGGGACGATCGAGAACGATAAATTCTTTGTTATTTTCGGCGGCAGCTTCCATCGCTACTCCCATCGTACTGATATAGGTGAATGAACGGCAACCGATATCTTGTATGTCGTATACCAGCACATCGATGTCTTTTAGCATTTCGGGAGTCGGCTTGCGTGTCTTGCCGTAAAGTGAATAAACAGGCAATCCGGTACTGGAATCGTTGGCGTTATCTACTTTATCACCGGCGTGTACATCACCCCGTACACCATGTTCGGGGCCATAAAGGGCTACCAAGTTGACATTGGGTGCTTCGTGCAGAATGTCAATGGTGGATATTAAATGATTGTCAACGCCGGTCGGATTGGTAATTAATCCTACGCGCTTTCCTTCAAGGCATTTGAAGTTTTGCTCTTTCAGGACCTCAATTCCGGTTTTTATACGGATTCTCGGAGGTCTTGCTCCCGGTTCAGCTCCTCGTGAGAGGAGAGTGGAGGTCATAAAGACGAAAAAAGTGAGTAATAACTTTAATATACTTCTTCTATATGTCATATTCTCAGTATGTTTTAAATATCCGGTAAATAGAAATGGGTTTATTTTGTTTTTTGGGGAATACCCTCTGCTTTCTTGCCATAGTTGGGATCTATCTTAATAAAGGCGCATACGGCTATTGTCGCGGTACAACAAACCATTACCCAGATAAAGAAGTTTTCGTATCCGATCAGTTCCTGCAACCAACCTGCAGCCATACCCGGCAGCATCATACCCAATGCCATAAAAGCGGTGCAGATCGCATAGTGTGCTGTCTTATGTTCACCATCGGAGTAGTAAATCAGGTAAAGCATGTAGGCTGTGAACCCGAAGCCATAACCGAACTGCTCGATAAATACACATAGGTTGATTATCACAAAATTTTGTGGTTGGAAGTAGCCTAGATATACAAAGGTGAGACAAGTCAATGAAAGGCTCCATGCCATTGGCCAAAGCCACTTTTGAAGTCCTCCTTTTGCTGCACAGATACCTCCGATAATGCCTCCCAAGGTCAGCCCGATGATACCGATAGTACCGTAAACCAATCCGACTTCAGCTGTTGTCAATCCCAGTCCGCCTTTGTCAATGGGATCAAGTAGGAATGGGTTGATTAGTTTCACTAATTGTGCTTCCGGAAAACGGTAGAATAGCATGAAAAGGATAGCAACTCCTGCTTGTTTTTTGCGGAAGAAGGAAGCGAAGGTTTCTATGAATCCACTGAAAATAGCACTGGCACTATTTTCACCTACTACTGCTTTATCGCTGTCGGGCTTTGGCAATATACATTTATGATAGAGACAGAAGGCGAGGAAGAGTCCTGCCAGAATAAAGAACGTGATACTCCATCCATATTTAATGCTGCCTGTCCATATTTCAAGTCCACCTGCGAGCATCACCAGCAAGCCTTGGCCGGCAATTGTGGCAATGCGGTAGAAAGTGCTGCGGATACCTACATAAAGTGCCTGGTCCTGTACGTTGAGTGCCAACATGTAGAATCCGTCTGCAGCAATATCATGTGTAGCCGAGCTGAATGCCACTAGCCAAAAAATGGCAAGGGTCGTTTGGAAGAAGTTTGACATAGGTATGGTGAAAGCGATTCCTGCCAGTCCGGCACCTACCAATAGCTGCATGCTGACTATCCACCAACGTTTGGTTTTTAATAAATCGACAAATGGACTCCAGAAAGGTTTGATAACCCATGGTAAATAGAGCCAAGAGGTATAAAGAGCGATATCTGTGTTGGATATACCCAGATTTTTGTACATAATTACCGAGATAGTCATTACGGCTACATAAGGTAATCCTTGTGCAAAGTAAAGAGTCGGAATCCATGCCCACGGTGATATATTTTTGTTTTTCATGATAATGGTGTGTGTTTAATAAAGTTTATCTATCGTTGCCCCGATGTAATAATGCAGCAAGATGGTGTCGTATGTATAACCTTGCTCGCCCATGACGGCTGCTCCTATCTGACAGAGTCCTACTCCGTGTCCCCATCCGGCCCCGGTAAGGATAAAGCGATCCGGTATTCCGTTTGTGACGTCTACTTTATCAATGATGAAAGCAGAACTATAGAGGTGTGATGGGGAGAGGGTACGACGTATTTCCAGTTCTTTGCCAATGATCATGGTCCGTTTAGTACCTATTATTTTGAGTCTGACAAGTCGTCCGGAAGTTCCCCGTTCCACTGGTACCAAGTCGAGAATTTGTCCGTAGTCAATTCCTGAGCGTTTCAGAATCAGTTTGGACAGTTCTTCCTGTTCATATTCTACTTTCCAACGATAAAAGTCGGTAGTTTCCTGATCATAGTTATTCAGTACCTGAGACAGTACTTTCTTGTCTTTTGTATTACAGAAGGCTTCGGGAGAAGTACGTATCCATCGCTCGGCTTCGGCTTCTTTACACAGATCGGGTAGATCGGTTGCTTTTTTGCTATCTCTTTGTTTGGATAGGTATGGATGTCTGATATTTTCCCAACAATACTGAAACTCTTCAAAAGCCCCACCGCAACATTTGGAGAAGCGCGCATCACAAATAGTTCCTTCCGACATAAGTACCTCTCCTCGGGTGGCAGAGATGGCTTGCCTCACCATGTCGGTTGAGGCACGGGTAATACCTTGGTAACGTTGGCAATGATCGTCGGCACAGACATCGAAGTGAGTATGTGCGTCACGTTCATACCAGCGGATTAGAATTTTATTTTCGGCCTCTTGTGCAAGGGGTGGAAAAGAAGATGTAGAGTAGGGCACTTTCTCGGGAGTGGTATTACTTTTTTCTCTATCTTTGGAATAGGGTAGGGAAAGCCCCGCTAATAACCAGCTTCTTGAAATCACAGCATGTGCTTTCAGTAATTCCAGACTTGCCGTTGCACTCATTTCAGAAGAGATCACACTGGTCAGGTAATCTTCCACATGAATTACGTTGATTCCCGTTAACTTTTTATTTTCTACAATAATTTTCAGTGCTCCGATAAAACGCTGGTTTTCCTTTCGTTCCCAATGAAAATTGATACCGATGGTGACATCCTGCAGTTCAAAAGCATCGCTTTTTTCGTGTAGGGGCTCAAACAGCAGTTCGTCATATGAATGCCCTTGCCAGAGGATGTGTCCGTTATCATAGGTCACAACCTGTTTGCCGCTGACCTCTTCCCCGTTGATATGATAGGGGGTCAGCAGTATGAATTTGATTTGAGGTTCGAATAAAATGCCGACCTGTACTTTGGGTTCTTTCATAATTGTTGTTTTATGCGTTCTATCAATATGCGGAAGGCTGCCGGTCTCAGGCATACTTCACCGAGAATGTCGGCAATATCATTTGCTGTAATTTTTTCAAAATCCTTTTCTTGTGGAGTGATGAACACTCCCCCCATGTCTACTGATGCAGGGCTGATCAGGATATTGGTATCCCCTTCGGCTGTGTAGCAGGAGGGACGGTGTTTGTTGCGGGGAAAGATGCAGACAATCCAATTTTTCTGTTCTTTCCATACCAATACATTCATCATAGGCTCATCTTCACCCGATGTTGAGGGCATGGCCTGGTATACGGTATTGAACAACATGATAGCTGTTTCTTTACTTCTCGCCTCAATTACCAGAGTTGCACGGGGGTAATCGTTTAGTGCCCAAAGAGTAGCATCTTTACAGGTGATTACTTTCTCTCCTCTTTTCTCTTTCCACTCTTGTTCGATAGGTAGAAAACCTTTATTACCTGCTTGAAAATGCAGATGGTCGGGAGCCGATGCACCACATTGGGGACCATTGTAGAAGATTATATAATCTTCGGCATAAGTAGCCAGGTCGAGCATATCACTAAAGCGATGTAAGATACGCTGTTCAACATGTTGTAGCTCGGGAACTGTCAAGTGCTTGGGAAAGATAGGAAATGGGTTGACCAATATCTGGTAGTGTTCTCCGAAAGGAATGCCTTTTTGCATCGGTGGAAGATTGGCCGGACACAAGAAGCATTTACGCTCTTGAATCGATTTACTATCTACTTTGGCAGCAGAAGAAACAATACGTGCCGGGTTGAACTGTATTCTGTACAGGCAACCGTTCACTTTCACATCTTTTATTCGTACCCGTTTCAGGGCAGCGTAATTGTTTTGTGCCGTCTCCCAAGAGGAGAGCTGTTCGCTCAGTAGAGTTTCTATTTCTTTGTTCATCTTTGTTTCTTATTTAATGCAATTCGTGCCTGTAATTCCCAAGTGCGTATGCGGTCCTTGTAAAGGTTGTGAGCATTCATCTTTACGATGTCGAGAGAGGCATCCGAGTTATCATCCCAACGGCGGCATAGATAAACGACTTCGTATACGCGTCCGATCTGATACTGGCGTGAGAAATTCAGTCCTAATGCGTAATCTTCGCCATAGCTGGTATTGGGTACCTTCAATTCACGGAGTATTGGTGTGTAGAATGCACGAGGAGCACCTAACCCGTTGATGCGTAGTGCATTGTTACGCCCGTTTTCTGGTGTCCATTCTTTGTGATCAATAATGCCCGGAGCGATCATGTTCATATCAAAATCTGTCATCATATAGGTGCCTACTACCATAGCACAGTTTTGTTCGTAAAATGCATTGACCATGACCTGCAAAGTACCGTCGTGGGCATATACGTCGTCACTGTCAAGTTGGACAGCAAATTTACCGCAAAGAGGATGGTGAACTCCCAGATTCCAGCAACCGCCTATACCCAAATCATTACGTTCGGGAATCAAGTGGATCAGGCGTTCATCGTCTTTAAATTCATCAATGGCTTCGGTGGTACCGTCGGTAGAGTGATTGTCGATAATGATCAGGTTGAATTTGAAATCTGCTTTCTGGCTGAGTACAGAACGGATGGCATCGCGTATGGTACGAATACGGTTGCGTACCGGAATAATCACAGAAGCTTCGTATGGGAAGTTGCCGGTGTTGAATTCTATTTTCTGGAATTCAGGCTTCAGATAACCGCCTATCTCTTGCAGATGTTCGGTACATGCCTCTTCCATCTCAATCTGTCGGTCACGATTTTTAGGATCTACATAGTCGAATATTTTTTCACCACTTTTTCGGGTGTCGTTTTCTACTTCCGAATAAAGGTATTCATTGATATGTACTAATGGATATTTCTGTGAAAGTTTAAGGCGCAGATCGTAGAATCCGGCAAAGTCATAGTCGGATTTCATTCGTTTGGCGGCTTCTTTCAAGGCTGAGGCTTTGAAAAGGAGGACAGAACCGAAGTTGAAATCGTCACGGAGACTTCCGAACTGGTAATCGATGACCGGGGCATTACTCTGTTTACCTTCTGTCACTTGATAATGGTCGGCGTATACCATGCCGGCAGCCGAATCTTCGGCAATGTGAATCATCCGTTCAAGGGCAAATAGTCCCAGTTCAAGTGATGTATATTTGGTATAAAGTAATGTGTAGCTTGCATCCGAATAGGTAGCAATGGCGTACATGGAGGCGCTGTTGGTAAGCTTGTCTACATAAAGTAGTTCGCATCCTGGTAGTGGATCGAAGCTGGGTGAGGTGACAAGAAGGTAGATTTTTTTCACCAAACCTGTTGCTTGTAATCCTTGAACTGTTCTTTCTGCTTGTACTGCTCCCGCGTAAGGGATGAAGCAATTGATTGTTGATTTCATATATGCTTATGTTTTGATTTGTTTTATTCTTTCCACTCAAGTAAGCCTGTTTCACCACTGGTGGCTGTAAACAGTACTTGATGGCGGCTGATGGGGAGTACGGTGTTAATCAGTGAATTGCCGATCTTATGTTTCCACAATACTTGTCCGGTACTTGCATCCAATGCAAAGATAAGTCCTTCTTTGGTACTACTGAATACTATACCGTCTTTTTCCATCTGCATGGATGGAGCATGTTCGTAGCCAAAGCCTACATTAGATGCCCAGATCTCTTTCGGAGTGTCGCTGATGGTGGAATAGCATACGACACTGTCATTCATCGTTTTGCTATAAATCTGATTTTTGTTTGCGGATAGACCGATTGTTTCTCGAACCATTGACTGGAAGGTACGCCAAACTGTTTTTCCTGTTTTTAGGCTGATAGCGGTCATGGCACGTTGTGGGTCGGTGATGAATACTTTTCCATGTGCTGCTACAGGCCATACGGCAGCAGGGGAGAAGTGCATACGGGTCAGTCCGCCGGTCCACTTCCAGAGTTCCTTGCCGTTGGATTTATTGAGAGCATAGAGAGTATTGTCCCATGCACCGAATATGACCTTGTCACCTTCTACCAGAGGTTTTGTTTCGATGTAACCTTTGATACCGGTATAAGTCCATACTACTTTACCATTTTTGATACGAATGGCGCGAAAAGTGGAATCACTGCCACCTATGTAAGCGATACCTTTTTCAATAGTTACCGCTCCCAATACCGGTTGGGCAACCGTAACCCTCCAGCGTTCTTTACCGGTTACAGCATCCAATCCGTAGATGTTGTGGTCAGCGGAGCCAAAAACCACAATCCCGTCGGTTGCGGCAGGTGTGCCCACAATGCGTTTCCCTGATTGGAAACTCCATAATTTACGTCCTTCCTTCAGGGTGTAGCAAGTTAGGAAACCCAAGTCATCGCCTACATAAACTCTGCCTTTCCAGAGGGCAGGTGAACAATAGATGCCGACACCGGTCTGCACCTGCCAGCCTATTTTTACTTGTGGATACTCTTTATTCACCGAAAAACTGGGATATTTCACTGCCTTTCCGGTACGGTTATAATAAGATTTGGTGAGTGATAGGGCAGTCCAGCGTTTCATTGGTTCATCTATGCGTTGCTCGTAAGTAATGATAGAGTCCGGAGTGATATCAAAAATGCTATAGCCGCTTGAACCGTTTTTGTCACGTAGGTTTGAGCGGGTAAGAATACCTGGTATACCGTCGTATGAGAGGAAGCGATTACGATGATAGTGTCCTCCGATAAAAGTGCGGATATTGTATGGACGTACGGCATCGGTAACATCATACCAATTGTCCACATCCCCATCCTGCATAGGATAATGGGTGACCAGGATTACAGGCTTATCTTTTCCAACTTTATCCATTTCTTGTTTCATCCATGTGATGTCTTGCGGTACTACATGCCCGTAGGCCATACGCATCAGTGGTCCTGAATTAAACCCTAAAAACAAGAATCCTTTGTGTTCGAATTTAAAGCGTTCTCCCCCCGAATATTTCGCTGAAAGCAGTGCAACCTGAATCACTCCACTTTGTTTCGTGGTTGCCCGGTATAACGTAATATTTCACTTTCAGTCGGTCCAGGATAGATTTTACAACTAACATGGTCGTGCGATCACCCTCTTCGGTAAGGTCTCCGGTGACTAATACAAAGTCTACTCCCGGTGTGGCGTTAATTTGTTCGACGGAACGTTTCAAGTCTTCTGTCGGCTTCGGATTGTTGGGATTGAGATGTATGTCTGTCAACTGTGCGAAGCGGAAAGAACCTGTTACCTGTGCCCGTGCGGCAACAGGTAACAGGAAAAACAAAATGATTACGAATATAGAAAGTCTTCTATTCATAGATGATGATTTTATTTGTTATAACTTTACTGTTTATATAACTTTAGATCCTGTGGGTAACCTCCTTATAAAAAGGAGGTTAAGAATCTTCTGTTTTAGTGTTCGAAGAAAGTCAGTATGGCTTTCATCAATAGTTCTCTTTCTGTGACTGTACGTATCGCTTCGAATGGGAATCCCAGTACGCAGGTTTTATAATTCCCTTTATAAGCTATGCCGGCACTCAGATTGTTTTCCGAATATCGCAGTATAGTGAATGCACCTTGTGCAGCCGGTTCAAGAGCATCTGGCGACTCTACGACATATGATTCCGGGTTTAGATCTTGATAATAAGTGTAGCTTCCTGTGATTTCCGGGAATGGAGAGGCTACACTTTTCACTTTTCCGTTGCGGGCAGCCTGTCCTACACGCCATTTGTATTTCAATACCTCCATAGCAAACTTTTTGTCTTCTTCATTGGCTTTCACCAGACGATTATCCCATAAGTCCGATGCCACATAGGCGCCTGATACGAAGAAATTACCTCCTGCCTGGCAGTAGTTTGTGATGGCATTCTGCATCTCTTTACTAAATGTTTTAAATTCCAATGGGCGGATTCCACCACGTCCCATTTTTGTCTGGCATTGTTTCCCTAATATAAGATCTACGTATTTATAGTCATTCATACAGATTTGTGTTTCTCTCTCTTTAGGAGAAGAGTCTGGATGGACGATACTTTCGTCACTGCAAGATGTAAACGAGTAGCCTGCTTTCAAAATCGCTTCCCCGTGTATAGCAGGGTAGTCAAATGTATTACCGGCAATTACCATTGTTTCGTGTGTACCGTAACTATCACCAAATCCGGAGGCGTCGTCATCCATCCATGGTATCTGTCGGCGAAACTCTTTCATCGGACCGATGTAACTTATGTCGGTTTTGTAGGGTACTCCGTGGTCTAGCTCGTCTAAGAATCCGGCTAAAGTATCTGCGTCTGCCGTAAAATCTGCGGGAGCACAGACCCGGTCAAATCCGTTTATGATCAATACGGTTCCTTTGTCGTTAAAAGTTTTTCCGATAGAAAGGATTTCTGATGGAAAGCTTTCTCCTCCTTTGTTTAAGGCGGTCACTTTGAAACTGCAAACCACCCCTGAAGGGATAACCGTTTGATAGGTTGGAGAATTTACAATCACACCATTATCGAAGTCGCTGTCCCCGATACGCGTATACACAATATACTGGTCGGCTTTTGCGGTGGTTTCCAACGGATCGTCTACCGGTTGCCAGGAAAGTTTGATTCGGTTGCCTTCTTCAAAGCGGAGACTCATGTGATCGACGGGTAAAGGTTGTACTACGTACTCCATTTTATATTGGGAGCAGATGAATTGTAGAATTCCTTTGTAAATGGCACGACTGACAGTGAAGCGGAAACGAGGATCAAGTCCGTAACGCATGTCGGCAAAGTTTTGGTGTGACAATAATTCTAATAACATCGTTGGTACTCGCGGTACACGCGCTTCGTAATAAGATTGATTCCACATTCCCCGGCGTGTCCATTCGGGTTCATACAAGGTACGGACATCTTTCACGATATTTGATTGTACCAGATCGCATAAATCACGTGAGGCATATCGTGAGGCACCGTTTGCATATGCACCATTATAAGCCGAAGTATGAAAGATACCGAGTGTGCCGATAATTGTGTCACCATAAGTGGTACCGGCATCCGAATGGAAAGCAAAAGCCATGTCCACCGGGATGTTTAGTCCTTTTTCTGTAGGGTTGGCAGCAGAACCTCCTGCGAGGTAATTCACCCAAATTCCACGTGACTTGTAATCGTCTGTATAGTCGTTCTTACCATGACTGTCTGAATAAACACTGTCTGGTATGCCGGCCCATTGCATCCAGTATCGGGCTGCTTCGCAGAAACGAGGATAGCCACTAATCTCGTATGGATAGTTCACCTGAACTTTCGGATGATAGGTATCGGTTATCATTGTGTCCGAACTTTTTGTATTTACCGTAGCTCCTTCTTCGGAGATACTTCGGGCAATATTGCCGTAACCGCCGCCTATCTTTACTGCATCAGCTGTTACCAAGCGTCCTTCTTTGGCCGATTGATTACTAAGGACGATTTTACAATCTGTTTTACCGATACCGAAGCTAAAGTTTCCCAAGTAAATCCAAGTCCCTCCACCCATCTGTTGATTTACCTTGAATTGTGATTTACCGCCTTGGTGATAGACAGTATAAAGGGCATCTTCCGTGCTGTTATTTACTGTTTTATAAGAAATGTATACGGCATACCGTCCTGCCCGAGGAATTTCAGGTATCCATTCGGCAACGCTTACAGTTCCTTTTTTGGTGGTTTCTACTTGACGGTAGGTACCTTCACGAAAAGGATTTTCGAAGTCTTTATACATTCTCTTTAAGTGGGCGAATCCTGCTTCTTCCCCGTTTTTCCACATTTTACTTCCGTTTAATTCTGAATAAACCGAATGTCCGTCTCTGCATCTATCGTTGTCGACAATGATTTCAACAGTTTGTGGGTCTCTTTCTCGAGGAAGAAGTACTGTTGCACCGGCATTTTCAAGCATTGGAACAAGAAATGGAAGTACATAACTCTGAGTATAAAGGTCCTCTACAGTCTGAAAGATTCGTGCACGTTGCCATTCCCAGCGAGTCAATTTGGATTCGTAATAAAAGCCGTGACTTTGCCATAGAGCAATGTGACGGTTTTGCAATCCGTTTGTGTGGGTATAAGGAACAGATAATCGGGTAATCAGAGGTGTATCTGCTTTGTAGCTGAATGTCGGAATTTTTCTCCCTCTTGTATTACGAAGTGCCAGAGGAATTAGCTCTTCGATGGCATGGTGGTCTGTCCGGATCTGTAACTTGCGTTTTGCTAGCTCTGGAGGGAGTAATGCTTTGATGCCTTGATAAATTTTGCTAACATTGTCTGTGCGGAAGGGAATATACGAACAGTTTATGTTAGCGAAAAGTATCAAGTCATTTCCTTCTGTATTAACAGAATCGATATGGATTTTGCCTACAGAGATTTCTTTCCGGGCAGTTTCATTCAGAAAGTCTCCTATCTGTGAACGAAGTTCCTTAGATAGCTCTTGGGTTGCTGCGGCTTGTGGGAATAAGCCGGCTGTAAGCAGCAGAATCAGGGAGGTAAGGATTGGTTTCATTATTATGTTAAGTTAATTGTTTTTTTAATCAAAAAGCACAGACCTATAAAAGTAAACAAGGCATTGAATATCAATAGCTCATAACTGAATTGATAGCCGTGAAACCAAGTCTCCGAATTTTTTTGTAAGATGAAGCAGAGGATGGGTGAAAGGATAGATACTAATGGGATGTATCGATCGCGTACTTGTCTTTTTGTGAGAATGCCAAAAGCAAACAATCCCAGGATGGGGCCATAGGTATAGCTGGCAAGGATATAAACAGCATCGATGACACTGGTGTTATTCAGTAAGTTGAATATGAAAATGACAATTCCCATGACTATGGCCATGCCGACATGTACCTTCTTACGTGTTTTTCGTACAGTGTCTTCCGTCTTTCCTTTGATTCCCAAGATATCTACAGTGAACGAGGTTGTCAGTGCTGTTAAGGCCGATCCGGCCGCAGAATAAGCGGATGAAATCAGTCCAATAATGAACAAGATGCCTACGATGATAGGAAAATACCCTCCTGTAGCGATCATAGGGAAAAGTTCGTCGCTCTTTGCCGGATTTGTGATACCTTGGTGTGATGTGAATGTATAGAGCAGTACCCCCAGCATTAGAAATAAAAGAATGATAAAAAATTGGGAAATGCCACTGGTAATCATATTCTTTTGTGAGTCTTTAAAGTTTTTGCAACTCAGATTACGCTGCATCATGTCTTGGTCGAGTCCTGTCATAGCTATCATTGTAAACACACCGGCCAAAAACTGCTTGAAGAAGTAACGTTTGTCATTCACGTTATCGAAAAAGAACATGTGTGACAAAGCACTATCTGAAACAGTGGAAAACATTTCTGTGAAACTGAGCTTAAGATCAGTGGAAATGTAGTAAATGCATAATACAACAGATACTATCAGACAGAATGTTTTCAGTGAATCGGTCCAGATCAACGATTTAACTCCTCCGCGGAATGTGTAGAGCCAAACCAATGCCACAGTGAGAATTACATTCATGATGAAAGGCATGTGGAAAGGTTCAAAAACCAGAAGTTGCAATGTGAGACATACGAGGTATAAACGTACGGCTGCTCCCAATATTTTGGAAATGAAGAAGAACCATGCGCCTGTTTTATAGGAAGAGGTACCGAAACGGTTTTCTAAGTATTCATAAATAGATACAAGGTTCATCCGGTAGAATAAGGGTATCAGAACAAAGGCGATAATAATTTGTCCGGTTACAAATCCCAATACCATCTGTAGATATGAAAAATTACTGATGCCTACCATACCCGGAACTGATACAAAAGTAACTCCTGATATGCTGGAGCCGATCATGGCGAAAGCCACTACATACCAAGCTGATTTGCGGTTACCCACAAAGAAGCCTTCGTTATCAGCCTTTCTTCCTGCAATGTACGAAATGGTAAACAGGATCAGGAAGTAGGGGGCAATAGTGATTAATACCGCTACAGGTGTCATGCTTTTCAGATTAATGAATGAAATATTTTATTAGGGCTAGTCAGTTGTCTTGATAGAGTAGATAAGGCTTTCGTTGTATCTTGAACCTTTCGACATCTCTTTTCCATCTTGCTTTTATTTCATCAGCACTTTTACCTCCTTCTATCATTTTACGTACATAGTCGGTACCGACCAGTAATTCAAAAAAAGGTCTGAAAAAACGATCTCCCATATTCAGATTATGATAGGCGTCAATTAAGTAGTCTAAGTTTATTCCTTTTTTCCAAATTTCTTCGTCACTAAGATTACTCAAGTTTACTCCGTGGCATAATTTGTTAAGTTGCGGCGGATTTTTTGCTCCTGGAATACTACGAGGAGTGAAATTGTAATTGTATCCGGTCATATTAGGATGGCCGTATACTTGAAAAGGTAGAGTGGTGCCACGTCCCAAGCTTACTGGAGTCCCTTCGAAAAGGCAGATGGAAGGGTATAGATAAATCGCTTTCATGTTCGGTAAGTTAGGCGAAGGAGGAATGGGCAGGCGATACATTGTCTGGTGTGTATAGTTCTTACAAGGAATGACGGTCACGTCGCAAATTCGTGAAGAAGGTAGCCATCGTTCGCCATTGACCATCAAGGCAAGTTCGCCTAGTGTCATTCCGTGTACAATGGGGATAGGTAATCCGCCTACTCCCGATTTATATTTCATATCCAATATTGGTCCGTCAACATAATGGCCATTTGGATTTGGTCGGTCCAGAATCAGTATTTTGCGGTCATATTCTGCGCAGGCATCCATCAAACGCACCATAGATATATAATAAGTGTAGAAGCGTAACCCCACATCTTGTATGTCTACAATCAATATATCGAACTTTTTCATGGAGGCTTCACTCGGTTTCTTCGACTTTCCGTTGTAAAGAGAAAGAATGGGTACTCCTGTTTTTGAATCGATTGTACTGGATACATGTTCGCCGGCATCAGCATTTCCACGGAAACCATGTTCTGGTGAAAAAATTGCAACTACATTAAAGTTGTTTTCCAATAATATATCCAGCAAGTGCTTATTTCCCACCATTCCGGTGTGATTGGAAAATATAGCAATTCGTTTATTTTTTAGAATTGGAAAATATGCTTTAGTCTGCTCAGCACCTATAATTACATCGCTCTTTTGTGCTTGAGCAAAGAGAGTACTACATAATAAGACGACTATGAGTAGGATCTTTTTCATAAAAATAGTATTAGGAGGAAGTTCTTGTTGTAGCAAAGATACTTTTTATTTTAATATCAAAAACAATTATTTAGAAATATTTTATATTATAATTGATAATTTACAGATTGGTTGTTACAGAGTAAAACTTTTTAGCTAAAGGTGTAAAATTCTTCCTAATTCCATAGCTATCAAGACTATGGAAACAGGAAGAATCTCTGTATTTACCAGGTATGGTTGATTACCAACCCGGATTATTGGGGGCTAATTGTGGATTTAAAGCTATTTGTCCGGTTGGAATCGGATATAAATAATGTTTTTTATCGTATATACGACTACCATCTTTACTTCCGTCAATATATTTACCAACTTTATTGGCTTCACAACCATCCATGTCATTGGCTACGTTAGCACCTAAGATGATATCGGGGTATTTGGTTGTATCCAATTTATCGAGTTGATGCCAACGTATTAAATCCCAATATCGGTTATCATTATCGAACATCAGTTCACAACGGCGTTCACGACGAATCTCCCAGATTAAATCGCTAACCCCATGGTTATTTGCAGGATCACTGAAACCGACGATAGGGTTTAGATGTGGTAATCCAGCACGGTCTTTTAGTAAGTTGATAGATTTATCCAAGTCATCTTGAGTGATATTACCTAATTCAGCGCAGGCTTCCGCATAATTTAAATAAATTACTGACAACCAAAATAAAGGAGCATGAGTATAATTCTTTCCTGATTGACTTCTAAAACCTTCCGGGATAGCTTCATTATCGTATTTAGCCACTCCATAACCTGTCGAAGAAGTTGATTCCATGCCGGTGTTAAATCGTGTAAATCCTCTGCCATTATACAGGAGTACTGTATCAATTGTTTGGGCCAGTCGTTTATCCCGGACAGCGAGAATGGCTTTTAAAGATAAATGTCCGTATTGGAAAGGTGCTTCGTCACTTTTATTCAAAGAAGTCAATGCCATGGGCTTACCATCTTTAAACAGGTAGGATTCGAACGCATTTTTACTCATACCGCTGATTTGAGTGGATGAGCATGTGTAGTCGATAGTGGAGTGCATGAGTAATCCTTCTTTGTATGCTTTGTATAAAATCATTTCCGGATTACTGCTTAAATCTGTCGAGTTATAATTCCCCTGATAAGAGGTGTTTAATTTATAACCTTTGCTCATAACGGCCAGACATGCTTCTTTGCAGGCTGTGAGGTATCTGGCAGCACCTGTTGCATCGGGGGCTTGCTGTCCATCTTCATTTTTGCGATATTTACGAAAAGTGCCTTCGTAGAGGCATACCTCAGCTTTCATTGCGTTGGCTAATGAACGGCTCCAAGTCGTTTTACTGGGAATATCTTTGATATTGGTTACCGCAAAGTCCAGATCTTCCAGCACTTTGTCCATCACCATATCCCGATCCTCGCGGTTGCCATATATTTCTCCTTCATCATTGATGTTAAGTGCTTTGTCTATCCAAGGTAGATTACCATACATACGTACTAAGTGATAGTATTGCCAAGCTCTCATTAAGCGGGCTACTCCGAGCCAATGATTTTTGGTTGCTTCGTCCAATGAAGCAACTGTCGGTACATTCTCGAGCATGATGTTAGCGCGGCGAACCTCAATCCAGCCATTTTTCCAGGCAGCACTTGTTGAGGGTGCATTGTCCGGATAAGTCCATTTGGCAAAGCTCATTCCGGCTTGATCGTCAGATAATGTCTTGAAATAGAAATCACCGTAACCATTGCCGTTACCATATCCTAAGAATTGTTCGTAGAATGCATTTGCATATCCGGATATATTTCCTTCACCGGTCCAAAAGTTATCATTGGTAAAAGAGTCCAGAGGACCTTTGTCTAAGATACTGTCACAACCGGATACTACAGCCAATGACAGCAGACATGCTATATATTTAATTTTTTTCATATAATTCGCTATTAATTGTTTATGGTATATTAGAAAGTAACTTGTAAACCGAACGATACGGTACGATACATCGGGTCTACTCGTCCCCAAGTTCCATTGCCGTAATCACTGCTTCCGCCATTGGCTATAGCTTCAGAAGTATTTACTTCCGGGTCTACAGGAGCATTACTCTTATTTATAAGTTCGCAAATATTATTAGCACTGAAATAAACGCGTACTTTATCCATGTAAACTTTACGTGTCCAATCTTTTGGTAAGGTATATCCTATAGTCAAATTTTTGAAACGTAGATAGGCCATGTTTACCAGGTATTTACTTTGCGGATAGAAGTTATGATTACCTAAATCAAGTACGCTGACTGTACCTTTTCCTGCATTACCCGGCCACATGCGTGGGAAATCAGCATTAGGGTCCGGATTTTCATCTGTCCAATAATTAGCTTGATTTGCATAAATCGCATCGGCACCACGCATCATTGGCATTACGAAAGCTGATTGTGTCCATGCATCACATTTGCCTACACCTTGAAAGAACATATCAATATCTATTCCTTTCCATTCGCCACCCAGACGAAAGCCGTACTGGTAACGGGGAGTGGTATTACCAATCACCTTTAAGTCTCCGTGATCTTTTACCGTACCTTCACCTCCATTAATTTCTTTGTCGTTATTCAGATCTTTAAATTTAATATCCCCCCGGACCGTAAACAAATCCGTCTTGTTCTAATTTTTTCTGAGAAGCAATCCCTTCTTTATAAGAACCGTCAGCGTTAAAATCGTCTTTTGTAAAATATCGATCGGTCTCAAATCCCCATATATCTCCATATACTTTACCGCTATAGTTTTCATTCAAGAGTTGGCTGTCGTTATCCCATTTGGTGATGACAGTCTTGAAATCACCTATACTGGCATTGGCATATACGTTTACTTCATTGAAATGATGACGCCAATCAATACTTAATTCCCAACCACGTGTGCGTAAGGTACCTGCATTGATTTTCGGTGCACCTGCACCTAGCACGTCCGGCATTGTCTGACCCGGTGCTAACATATCTTTGGTTGTGCGTTGGTACCAGTCAAAAGATATGTTCAATTCGTTATTGAAGAAACCAAAATCACCACCGATATCCAGTGTTTGAATACGTTCCCATTTTAAGGTCGGAGAGACCAAAGAAGGAAGATCGTAAGCTACCACTTTGTTACTGCCGTTCAACCAGTGTGTATTGCCGTCTGTTCGTTTTGAGACAGTTGAAATGTACATGTTGCTACCTACTGCCTGGTTACCGATTTCACCATATGAGGCACGTATTTTGGTGTTGCTGACTACTTTTTTGATGGGCTCGAAGAATTTTTCCTCACTGATACGATAGCCTACAGAGCCGGAAGGGAAGAATGCCCAGCGATCACTTGATGGGAATTTGGATGAACCGTCGTATCGTCCGTTCAATTCCAACAACCAGATACCGTTATAATCATAGTTGATGCGTCCGAACCATCCGGCAGTACCCCATTCGTTATGCGTTCCACCTACAGTTTGATCTCCTGTTGCCAGGTTGAATTCAGGTAGTTTATCATCCAATAGCCCTTTACGTTGTGACCAATGATTCTGATATTCACCTTCTTCAGCATTGGCACCGATCATAAAGTTGAAATGGTGGTCTTTTGCAACTGTTAGTTCGTAATTAGCGAATACATTTAATGCGTAAGAATTGTCGCGGACTGAATTCTGATATACCCATGTATCTCCATTAGCTCCTGCTGCGGTAGTAGGAGTATTTAGTTTACCTCCCCAAGAGTTCCAACATATTACGGGTAATCCTACTGATTTGGTCGTTTTATTGTTGATATTAAATGTATAATCGGCATTCAAGGTTAACCCTTTGATAATAGTTGCTTTTAAGAAGGCACCTATACGAGTATAAGAGTCATTAGTCTTATCATCTCCTGCTTGTTTAAGGTATGCGATATCATTTTTCATATCGATTCCCTGATAAGTACCATAAGGACCGAAGAAACTTCCCCAGCGCCACATATACGTATAAGTATTACGGCGGGTATTAGGGGTGGTGTATGCCTTGTCACTATAACTGAAGCGGCCACCGATTTGTAACCAATTTGTTATGTCGGAAGTGACATTCATATTAGCGTTGTATTTATTCAACTTATCCGGGTTGAATGTCATCACTCCTTCCTCGTGATTATAGCCAACGGACAAAAAATAGGATGTTTTCCCACTGGTTCCCTGTATTGATATATTGTGACTTTGTGCGGGTTTCCAGTCTCGAAACATAATTCCAACCACGTCCCAATCTGCATAATATAGTGCGCTACCATCTTCTCCCAAATCAAAATCATCACCCGGAATCATTTCGCGATATCCGGCTTTTTTACCTCCGTGTCTTTGCTTCCAAGCTTCAGCTTTTGCTATGAAATTGTCATCCATGTACATACCGAACAATTCATTCTCGAGATTGGCACGAGTGTTGGCCGCACGCAAAGCTCTGGCCTGTGTAGCTACATCCGGATAGTTCGGAAGTATGGTTGGTGTATCCCAGGAGAAATTATTGGTATAATTGATTGTGACTTTATCTGTTTTCTTTGCAGATTTTGTTGTTACTAATATAACACCAAATGCTGCTCTTGTACCATAGATAGAAGTGGAGGCTGCATCTTTCAAAACAGATATATTATCGATATCCTGTGTATTTAAATATGAGATATCGTCCATTGGCACACCATCTACGACAATAAGCGGGTTACTGGTTGCACTGTTACTCAGTGTTCCGGTACCACGGATAGTCATGGTTGGTTTGCTGTTTAGTTTTCCACTGGTATTAGTGATGGTCAATCCCGGTACTACACCTTGCAGAGCTTTGGACACATCGGATTGTGGACGGGCTTCCAAAGTCTTGCTGACATCTACAGTGGATACTGCTCCGGTAAGGTTTGCCTTTTTCTGGGTTCCATAACCTACCACTACCACTTCATCTAGTAATTCGTTGTCCTCTTTCAGGACAACTTTCATGCTTTTAGTTGCTTTCACATCTTGCGGTTGGTATCCTACAAATGTGATTTGCAGAGTGGTACCTACTTTTACATTTAGTGAAAATTTGCCATCCATGTCGGTTACAATCCCATTGGTTGTCCCTTTCTCTACGACACTGGCACCAATAATCGGTTCGCCGTTTGCATCTACTACTACACCCGTCACGGTTTGTATTTGCATTTGTTCAGTCACCTTGTAACTACTGCCGGAAGCAGTTTGATTAGCCATTGCATTGCTGCTACCTATAATTAAGGCAGTAATAGCCATGGCTATAAGGAGGTTGCTGTTCGCTAATCCTCGTTTCTTGCGATCTTCATTCATAAAAGATAGATGATTTAATTGTTTTGTTTTTCATTTGATTTCTCAGGAAAATGCAGGTAAAGGTAAAATAGGAGGGTAGGCTAAGCTATCCTTGGTTTGGATAATTATTTATCATAGGCATTTCATTTAAAGGTTTTAATTTTTATGTTATCTCTATTTGTTTTTAATAAGTCCTGTTAATCCTTGTTTTTGGCCAGTTTAATTAATATCAATTGGCTTTGTTGATTCTTTTAAGAGATAAATTGTTTATTATTAACAAAGGTTTAGAAACTCTTTGGAGTTCTACTATGGCAAAGATATATTTTATTTTAATATCAAGAACAAATATTTTATATAATTTAGATTTATATTTGTATATTCACATTATGACGCTTCTCTGTTTTATAAAAATGATCTGTGAATACATTTATAAGCGATGGTTCTTAAGGTTTAGAAACATTTTTTTAGATATTGTGCGCGCTTTTAGGACTCTTCGATGTTCATGGAGTGAAACTCGATTAAACCATTCATAGGTGTCTCTTCTATAACATCTATCTCTACTCCGAATTCCTGTGCTACTTCTTGTAAAATATCTGGATACGCATAAGCTAGTGAGCCTACAAAGCGGATGGGATAGTTTATATAATCGTATTGGCATACGTTGCGGTTAAAGAAACTACGGAGATTGTTAGTTAATAGGTTATATACATATTCATTATCCATATAATCTCCTAAGAAATACGCAATGGTTCCTAAAAAACGATTAGGGAAAGGAAGATTATATACAGATTCCATGACATCATTGACCGAGATACGAAACTTCTCATGAAATTCATTTGCCAATTCTTTGGGAGCTAGTCCTTTAAGAAGGTCAGCTAAAAAAAGTTTTCCAAGAACGGCTCCACTGCCTTCATCTCCTAAAATATATCCGGCAGCTTTCACATTTTTGACTATAATTTTACCATCGTAAAAACAGGAATTTGATCCGGTACCCAAGATACAGGCAATTCCGGCTTCACATTTAAATAAACCACGAGCTGCTGCCAGCAAATCGCTTTCAACCTGAATGGGAGTTTTGAATTGTGCCACTAAAGAGGCACCTAAGATATTTTTCTTTTCATATGAACTGCATCCGGCACCATAGTAATATACTTGATCCAGTTTTTTTTTGAAGAATGATTCCGGTAGTCCCAACCTGACGCTTCTGCTAATTTCTCTTCTAGTCTGGAAGAAAGGGTTTAGCCCTTCGGTAAACACACGTTGTACGAGATGATTGTCTTCAACCAATGCCCATTCCGTTCTTGTAGAACCACTTTCCGCAATAAGTTTCATTTCGCAGCCTTTTTGATTTGGATACAAATATATAATATTTTTTGTAATTTGATTTGTTTTGATCGGAAAGTTTTTTCATATCAAATAAATGCATTCGGAAATGTAGTTCCCTCTTTGAATGCTTGTGCGGAACAATCTTTTGTTTTTATCCTTGTGTCGGACCTGATCAAATCATTCTTATTTAATAGATTGTATGAAGTTTATAAAAAGAAAATCTCAGCCGGATTGACTACCTGGCTGAGATGAATTGAAATATTAAATCTTATAATGGTTATCTGCGGTTAAATCCGGATTTTAATTTATCCGATATTTCCTTCTTTAATCAGATATTCGGCAATCTGGACAGCATTCAGTGCGGCTCCTTTTTTGATTTGATCACCTACAATCCAGAAGGTTAATCCACAGTCATTGGTCAGGTCTTTACGGATACGACCTACATAAACGGGATCTTTGCCTGCCAGGAACAAGGGCATCGGATATTCTTTCTCGGCAGGATTGTCTTGCAATACCAATCCTTCACCTTTGGCAAAAGCTTCACGAGCTTCTTCTATCGAAATAGGACGTTCTGTTTCCACCCAAATACTTTCAGAGTGAGCACGAAGTGCCGGAACACGTACACAAGTAGCACTTACTTTCACGTCAGAGTGCATGATTTTGCGTGTTTCGTTATACATTTTCATTTCCTCTTTCGTATATCCGTTTTCTGTGAATACATCAATTTGAGGAATCAGGTTGAAGGCCAGCTGATACGCAAACTTTTCAACAGTGACAGGTTCATTGGCTAAAACCTGACGATACTGTTCGTAGAGTTCGTCCATAGCTGCTGCACCGGCACCGCTCGCTGCCTGGTAAGTAGATACATGCACAGTTTTTATATGAGAAAGCTCTTCGATGGCTTTCAGTGCGACAACCATCTGAATGGTTGTGCAATTCGGGTTGGCAATCACACCACGTGGACGATCTTTAGCATCAGCTGCATTTACTTCGGGCACTACCAAGGGTACATCGGCATCCATACGGAAAGCGCTGGAGTTATCAATCATTACCGCACCATACCGGGTAATAGTCTTCTCAAACTCTTTAGACGTGCCTGCACCGGCCGAAGTGAAAGCAATGTCCACCCCTTTAAAGTCATCGTTGTGTTGCAGAAGTTTGACCTCGATCTGTTTACCGCGGAAAGTATATTTAGTTCCGGCACTACGTTTAGAACCGAACAAAACTAACTCGTCCAACGGGAAATTTCTCTCATCGAGCACGCGTAGAAACTCTTGTCCTACGGCTCCGCTTACGCCAACAATAGCTACTTTCATCTTTTTCTTTTGTTTTTATGTGAATACTCTCCTTACAATTCAAGCCAATCGTAAGGATTTGGCTGCAAAATTATAACATTTTGCAATATAATCAGCATTTTAGAGAGAAGATTTCTCTTTGAAAATCTCTTTCCTTATGAATTGGCGGTGTGATAACTTTTTTGTTATTTTGCAGATAAATACAAAAATACTGATATATGCATTGGTTTGACCTCAGTTTACAACTCCCGATAACAGACCCCACGTGGGTGTTTTTCTTGGTTTTGATCATTATTCTTTTCGCACCGATGATATTAGGACGTCTGCATATACCTCATATTATCGGCATGATTTTGGCCGGAGTGGTTATCGGTGAATATGGCTTTAATGTTCTCGAGCGGGACAGTAGTTTCGAATTGTTCGGAAAAGTAGGCCTCTATTATATCATGTTTCTGGCCGGACTGGAAATGGATATGGAGGATTTTAAGAAGAACCGGACAAAAGGACTGGTCTTCGGATGGTTTACATTTATCATTCCGATGGCATTGGGGGTATGGAGTAGTATGGAATTGCTGGGATATGGATTTACTACAGCGGTATTACTCGCCAGTATGTATGCTTCCCATACACTGATTGCCTATCCCATTATCAGCCGTTATGGATTGTCCAGACTCAGGAGTGTAAATATAACCATCGGCGGTACGGCGGTAACGGTTACGTTGGCTTTGATTATTCTTGCCGTCATTGGTGGTATGTACAAAGGAACTGTCGACGGTATGTTTTGGGTGCTGTTAGTGGTGAAAGTTGCATTTCTGAGTTTTCTGATCGTTTTCTTCTTCCCGCGTATCGGTCGATGGTTTTTCCGTAAGTACGATGATAGCGTAATGCAATTTGTCTTTGTACTCGCGATGGTCTTTTTAGGTAGTGGTTTGATGGAGTTTGTCGGTATGGAGGGTATTTTGGGAGCTTTTCTTGCCGGACTTGTATTGAATCGCTTGATTCCGCATGTTTCTCCTCTGATGAATCGGTTGGAGTTTGTCGGAAATGCCTTGTTTATTCCATATTTCCTGATTGGTGTGGGGATGATAATCGATGTCCGAACCCTGTTTACCGGTGGTGAAGCTCTAAAGGTTGCCGTAGTGATGACCGTATTCGCTACTCTAAGTAAATGGTTGGCAGCTTGGATCACACAGAAGATTTATCATATGCAGCCCAATGAACGAAGTATGATGTTCGGTTTGAGCAATGCGCAGGCTGCTGCTACGCTGGCAGCAGTATTGATAGGGCATGAAATCATTATGGAAAATGGAGAGCGGTTGCTGAATGACGATGTGCTCAATGGCACGGTAGTAATGATTCTCTTTACGTGCGTCATCAGTTCGCTTGTAACCGAACGTTCGGCAAGGCGTTTTGCTCTGCACGAAGAGATGCAGTTTGAAGATAATAAAGAGAAGACAGAACAGGAGCAGATTCTGATTCCGGTAGCAAATCCGGATACCATTGAAGATCTGATTAATCTTGCCTTGGTCATCAGAGATACTAAACAGAAAAAAGAATTGATCGCACTCAATGTAATCAATGATAATAACAATTCGGAAAATAAGGAATTACAGGGTAAGCGGAATCTGGAAAAGGCGGCAATGATTGCTGCTTCTGCCGATGTTTCGGTCAATATGGTGAGTCGTTATGATCTTAATATTGCTTCGGGCATTATTCATACCATTAAGGAGTACGATGCTACAGATGTAGTGATCGGTTTGCACCGTAAGGCAAATATTGTCGATTCATTTTTTGGTAATCTGGCCGAAAGCTTGCTGAAAGGTACCCATCGGGAAGTGATCATCGCCAAATTCTTAATGCCCGTCAATACACTTCGGCGTATTATTATTGCTGTGCCGCCAAAGGCTGAATATGAAACCGGATTTTCCAAATGGGTAGAGCACTTCTGCCGCATGGGAAGTCTTTTAGGATGTCGGGTACATTTCTTTGCCAACGAGCAAACCCTGATGCGACTGCAGCAGTTGGTAAAGAAAAAGCATGGTAGTACGCCCACTGAATTTTCCAGGTTGGACGAGTGGGATGATCTGCTTCTACTGACCGGGCAGGTAAATTTTGACCATCTGTTGGTGGTTATTAGTGCACGGCGCGGATCTATCTCATACGACCCTTCATTCGAACGTCTACCCAATCAGCTCGGAAAATATTTCTCAAACAACAGTCTGATTATATTGTATCCCGATCAGTTTGGTGAACCACAGGAAATTGTTTCATTCTCTGATCCGCGTGGCTACAACGAGTCTCAACATTACGATAAGGTAGGTAAATGGTTCTATAAATGGTTAAAGAAGAATTAATGGAGAACTGGCAACAGAGAACAGAACTCCTTTTAGGAGCGGAGAAGATGGAACGCTTGCGGAAATCGCATGTGTTGGTTGTCGGATTAGGAGGAGTAGGTGCTTATGCAGCCGAAATGATTTGTCGTGCAGGCGTAGGGCGAATGACAATAGTAGATGCTGATATTGTACAGCCCACTAATATTAACCGCCAGTTGCCGGCTACTCATGCCACTTTGGGTATGGAAAAAGCGAAGGTGTTGGAAGCACGTTTCAGAGATATTAATCCGGAAATAGAGTTGACTGTATTGCCTGTTTATCTGAAAGACGATAACATACCCGAACTGCTGGATGCTGCACGTTATGATTTTATAGTCGATGCCATTGACACCATAAGTCCAAAGTGTTATCTGATTTATCATGCTCTTCAGCGACGCATTAAAATAATATCGAGTATGGGTGCAGGAGCAAAGAGTGATATTACACAAGTGCGTTTTGCCGACCTTTGGGATACTTATCATTGTGGTCTTAGCAAGGCCGTCCGGAAGCGTTTGCAAAAAATGGGGGTAAAGCGTAAGCTTCCCGTGGTGTTCAGTACGGAACAGGCGGATTCGAAAGCAGTATTGCTGACTGATGATGAGAGGAACAAGAAATCCACTTGCGGAACTGTGAGCTATATGCCGGCGGTGTTTGGCTGTTATTTGGCAGAGTACGTTATCAAAAGATTGTAAGATTATGATTCATTTAGAAGGTATAACCAAGAGTTTCGGCTCTTTACAAGTATTGAAAGGGATAGATTTGGAGATAACCCAAGGAGAAGTGGTAAGCATCGTGGGACCCAGTGGAGCGGGGAAGACTACTTTACTTCAGATAATGGGTACTTTGGACAGTCCCGATGCGGGGATGATAAACATTGACGGTACCAATGTAAGCCGGATGAAGGAGAAAGAGCTTTCCGCTTTCCGTAACAAACACATTGGATTTGTCTTTCAGTTCCATCAGTTGTTACCGGAGTTCACGGCACTTGAAAATGTAATGATTCCTGCATTTATAGCCGGAGTGCCGACTAAGGAAGCTTCGATGCGTGCTATGGAGATTCTTGATTTTATGGGATTGAAGGAACGGGCATCTCATAAACCGAATGAACTCTCCGGCGGAGAGAAACAGCGGGTAGCTGTAGCCCGTGCATTGATCAATCAACCGGCAGTTATCTTGGCCGATGAACCTTCCGGAAGCTTGGATTCCCATAATAAGGAAGAATTGCATCAACTCTTTTTTGACCTGAGAAATCGTTTCGGACAGACTTTTGTGATCGTGACCCATGATGAAGCATTAGCAAAAATCACCGACCGTACGATCCATATGGTAGATGGAAATATCATTTGATTACTCAAAACAGATGTAGTGGCTGATTCGCTCCAGATCTTGAGGCGTAAACTCTTCGTAGAGAGAAAGTTGCTTCAGACTTTTTAATATTCCTTTCTTTTTTCTGTATTCTACGATTATTTTGGCTTGGTAGAAGTTGATGTAAGGATGAGCTTTGAGCCGTTCGATACCGGTTCGGTTGATATTCAGCCGTCGGGTATTGCTGGTTGCCACGTTAAACCAGGGGCGGAGCTTTTCTACATCGAGATGTATCTCCTTCAATTGTGCTATATCATAAAATCCTCCTAAACGGTTGCGATATCCTGTTATCATCTGGGCAATTCCACTACCTATACCGGGGATCTTCTTCAGTTCCGTTGTGTCTGCACTGTTCAGTTCGACTACTGTTCCGGCTGCATATTTAAAAAAATTCAGTGTGTCTTCTTCTATCTTTCGGGTATAGAGGCGAAGTGTATCTTTGGGCTTTGCGAGCGTAGCTATATAAATATAAGGTAGGAGCATTTCGTATTGTTCCTGCGTTAATCCGTATACTTTCCGGAAGTCTTCCGCCCGACGGAATTTTCCACCTTTATTTCGATACTTTAGGATGTTCTTTGCCATCCATGCCGGCAGTCCCAAATCAAGGAATCCGACAGAGTCGGTGATATTAGGGTCAAATGTAGTCAGACGGACTGTTCGTGGGGGCTGAAAGCGGTTATTGTGTGAATATATCTTTTGTTCTTTTTCGCGGATGGAGGACATAAAACCGGCATATTCCTTTTTAAACTTTTCCGTATCGTTTTTTGCCGTGTTCTCTTTGACAGGGATCAACCATCCGGCCACAAATACAAGAATACACAAAACGGCAAGTATCAGGATACCTTGCCGTTCTGCACGTGTGAAGTAAAAGAAGTCTTTCCACATTTTTATTTCAGTAGCCCCAGTTCATTAATGAAGATCACTGAAATGGCAATCGGGGCTACGTATTTCAGAATAAAGATAATCAGTTTATAGGTAGGAACTTTCAGGGTACCGTTATTCGTGATTTCCGACCAAACGAGTTTCTTATCCAGATACCATCCGGTAAAAATGGAAATGAGTAATCCGCCCAATGGCAACATCAGTTTGGCAGTTACGAAGTCGAACAAGTCGAACATACCCAGTCCGAAGATGGTGAACTCCTTGGTAACTCCCAGAGAGAGTGAACAGAGTATCCCTAACAGAATACAACCTGTCGTCACTAACCGGGCAGCTTTTCCCCTTGTAAAGTTGAACTCCTCGTGCAGGTAGGCCGTAACCACTTCGTGCAATGAGATGGTAGAAGTCAGAGCTGCCAGTGCCAGCAATACGTAGAACATCACTGAAAAAATATATGCCAGTATCGGTATTCCGCTGAAAGCCTGTTGGAACACGTTAGGAAGGGTTATAAAAATTAAACTGGGTCCGGCGTCCGGTTGAATTCCTACCGAAAACGCTGCAGGAAAGATGATAAAACCGGCTAGTACAGCGACAAATGTGTCGATGATTCCTACGCTGAAAGCCGTTCGGGTGAGGTTGGTGTTTTTGCTGAAATAGGAGGCATAGGTACACAGGCATCCCATTCCAAGGCTGAGTGAGAAAAACGCTTGCCCCATAGCTCCCAGAAATACATTGCCATCTACTTTACTGAAATCTGGTTTTAGCAGAAACTCTATGCCTTTGCCCGCTCCCGGCAAAGTGACAGAGCATCCCACCAGTATTAAGATAATGATGAAGAGGGTCGGCATCATAATTTTAGATGATTTTTCGATTCCCTTCTCTACCCCTTTCACGATGATGAAATGGGTAGCGAGTAAGAATAACGTGAGCCATAGGGCCGGACGCCAGGGATTGCTGGAGAAACTTTGGAAAGAAGAGATGAACTCCGCCGGAGTTTTACCTGCAAAACTGTTGCTGACAGCTTCGAATATATATTCTAATGTCCATCCGGCCACTACAGAGTAATAGCCAAGAATAAGGAATCCTGCCAAAACTCCCATTCGTCCTACCCAACGCCATTGAGTGCCGGGAGCCAGTATCTGGTAAGCACGGGCAGTATTAGCCTGTGAGTGCCGTCCGATTAAAAATTCAGCTATCATAATCGGTAGTCCGAGTAGGAGGATGCATCCCAGATAAATAAGAATAAAAGCAGCTCCTCCATGATTTCCCGTTTCATAAGGGAATCTCCATATATTGCCCAGTCCGACGGCTGACCCTGCAGAAGCTAATATCACACCCAGTTTACTACCAAAGTTTCCTCTTTCTTTTTTTGTCATAAAAAGTATATGTTATCTTACAATTCGATAGATTTTCTCGCTTTAAACGTGCAAATATAGAAAATGTTCCTTATATTTGCGATTCATCTGTAATTTATTTAGGTATGCTATCGTATATTAAGAAATATCCCGTATCGCTCTTTATCATTCTTGCGGTCATCTATCTGTCGTTCTTCAAACCTCCTTCAACGGAGATTAGTAAAATTCCTAATATCGATAAGGTCGTTCATATTTGTATGTACTTTGGCATGTCCGGTATGCTATGGCTGGAGTTTTTACGGGCACACCGTAGAGACCACACTCCGGTGTGGCATGCTTGGGTAGGAGCATTCATTTGTCCGGTGTTGTTCAGCGGATGTGTAGAATTGTTGCAGGAATATTGTACGACCTATCGTGGAGGAGACTGGATGGACTTTGCAGCCAATACCACAGGTGCGGTATTGGCCAGTCTGATAGGATATTTTATTGTCCGTCCACGTATATTAAGTAAAAAGTAGACTTTTATAAAAATTCAACAACCGTGCTCAGTTTGATACCATTCGATCCTTTGATCAGGATGGTGTAGTCTTTAGGCTTTTCCGTTTGCAGTTCCTTTATCACTTCCTGTGCATTGGCATAGGTGTGATAAGGAGGATGAGTTGCTGTAAATTGTTCTCCAACCAGCAGGACTTTCTCAAAAGAACATTCTTGCAGGAAGTCCACGATTTTGCGGTGTTCAGCTGCACTTTCCGCCCCCAATTCACGCATATCGCCTAATATCAGCATTTTCTTTTTCACAGTCATATTACGGAAGTTCTGCAGAGCTGCCATCATGCTGGTCGGATTGGCATTGTAGGCGTCTATAATTAGTGTATTATCCGCGGTTTTTTTTAGTTGTGAACGGTTGTTGCGGGGAGTATATCCGGCTAGTGCTTCATCTATTTTTCCGGCTTCCACTCCAAAGAACCGACCGATAGTAACGGCGGCCAACGCATTTGGGAAGTTATATTCGCCGATAAGCTGAGTTTGCACTTTGTGCAAGTCACCATCTTTGCCTGCTTTCCATTCGAAAGTCAGATAAGGGGAATTCCCGGTCACATGTCCGTTTACATAAAGTGCGTCTTCACTTCCGTAGGGAATCAGATTCAGGCCATGAGCGATGTCCATCAGATAAGCATTATCATGGTGTATAAAGACGGTAGAATCTTCCTTTTCACGGAGATAGTCATATAATTCTCCTTTGGTGCGGATCACTCCTTCGAAGGAACCGAATCCTTCCAGATGCGCTTTTCCCACATTGGTGATCATTCCATAATCCGGCTCGGCAATGTGTACCAGAAATTTTATCTCTCCGGGATGATTAGCCCCCATTTCGATCACTGCCAGTTCATGTTCTGCTTTTAGGCGAAGCAGAGTCATGGGCACTCCAATGTGGTTGTTTAGGTTTCCTTCTGTGTAGAGTACATTGTGAGATTTCGACAAGACAGCAGAAATCAGCTCTTTAGTGGTTGTTTTCCCGTTGGTTCCGGTAATGCCGATCACTTTTGTACCCAGTTGGCGGCGGTGATAATTAGCCAGTTGCTGAAGGGTTTGCAGGCAATTGTCCACCAGAATGATATGTCTGTTGTTTTCCGGAGCATATTCGGCTTCATCTACGATGGCGTATGCACAGCCGTCTTTTAATGCTTGAGCTGCAAAAGCGTTTCCATTGAATGATTCGCCTTTCAGGGCAATAAACAGTGAACCTGCAGGGCAGTTGCGGCTGTCGGTGGTCACTACGGCACAATCCAGGAATATCTTGTAGAGAGCAGAAAGTTTCATAATAATCGGTTTTTCTCTGTTGTGGGTGCAAAATTACATTTTCTATTTCAGATTATCATTAAACAAGAAAGAATTTCGCTTGGTATAGGAAATGACAAGCATTACGATGCTGATGCATAGATTGAATACAAAAGCAAACTGCTGAGATTTGATGTGGAATACAGTCGACTGGAAGAAGTCGATAATGAAGGGACATAGCAGGATGGCAAGATAGTTCATCGCCATTACGAATGCCAGTGCCAGTGTCACTTTGCGTGAAATAGCCGTATGGGTTGTCTGGTTGTAGACAACAGGTTGGATAACTCCGTACCCCAGCCCGACCAGGATACATCCCGGAGCTATCACCCATTCTTTGGGTGAGATCCAGATCAGTGCCAGTCCGATGCCGATACTCAAAAAACTGTAGAACTTTGTTTTCTCTTTCAGAGTGCCTACGATCCGGTTCAGAAAAAAACCGGGAGTCATGATAGCCAGAAAGAAGAGAGAAATCATAATACCGGAGTTACCACTGGTGAAATGATATTCTTCCATCAGGAATGGCAGGTTGAAACTGACTACCAGTACCAGAAAGGTAGCCAGTCCGTAAACACCCATAATGCCTGCAAGATGGCGAACGTGAATGCCGTATTTGCTGTTACCGGTATCTACATCTTCTTCTTTGTCTGCCGGGGCTTTGTCGTTGGTAAGCGAGGTACTGCCTTCGCTTGCCATGCTGCGTTGCAGATATACCGAGAGTACGAGTGAAATGATTGGAAGCAGATAGACGACGAATGGGAGATGCCAGTTGACTTCAGCGAGGTATCCGGTTACTGCCGTAGCTACTACCAGTGTTATGTTGGTGATGGCCGAACTTAATCCGAACTGTTTCACACGGTATGAACCTACGAAGTATTTGGAGATTAATCCGGTGGATAGCGGGACGATCAGTCCGGAGCCTACTCCCAGTAAGGCACTCACGGCAATCAGTTGCCACATCTGTCCCGACAGCAGGTAGAGCACTCCGCTTAGAGCAAAGATGGCAAGTCCGGCTTGGAGCAGACGGATGAAATTGACCCGTTCCGTCAGTTTACCTGCCAAAAGGATAAATGGGATAATCAATAGTGAAGGCAGAGACGAAAGCATTTGTATGTCCAGTTCGGTGGAGTGTGGAAAGATGGCGGAGAGCTTCCCCAGAATAGGAGAAACCGCCAGCCCCGGTAGGGCATTCAAGGCCGAGATAGACCAGATGCCGATGAGGGTAATAAGGGGAATAGTCCCATGGCCAGTTTGAATACGCATAGTTATATAGGTATTATAAAGTTTAGGTGTGTGAAGAACAAACGATCCGTTAGAATGTTCGGCACACAAGCAGCAGAAAGTGTGTTGGGATATCTTCCTATTAGGGCTGGAGATAACTTATTAACTTTTCCGTCGCCCCCCTTTTTAATAAACCCCAAATAATGTAAAACCGAAGAACTTTCATATCCTCTCACTGTTGTTGTGGGAAATTCGACGGGGAAAATCCCCATCGCCTAAACCTAATTAAAAATAAGAGTAATTATGGAAGATTTAAATTTCAGAAAAGGTGATGCTAAAACAGAAGCATTTGGTTCAAACAGAATGTTACAACCCTCTCCGGTAGAGAAAATACCTGATGGTCCTACTACTCCGGAAATCGCCTATCAGATGGTGAAGGACGAAACTTTTGCTCAAACTCAGCCCCGTCTGAATCTTGCTACATTCGTGACTACTTATATGGATGATTATGCAACGAAGCTGATGAACGAAGCTATCAATATCAACTACATTGATGAGACAGAATATCCTCGCATTGCTGTGATGAACGGTAAATGTATCAATATCGTTGCTAATTTGTGGAACTCTCCGGAAAAAGATACCTGGAAAACCGGTGCATTGGCTATCGGTTCTTCAGAAGCTTGTATGTTGGGTGGTGTAGCTGCCTGGTTGCGTTGGCGCAAAAAACGTCAGGCCCAGGGTAAACCATTTGATAAACCTAACTTTGTCATTTCAACCGGTTTCCAGGTTGTTTGGGAAAAATTTGCTCAGTTGTGGCAGATTGAGATGCGTCAGGTGCCTTTGACGCTGGACAAGACCACACTTGACCCGGAAGAAGCCCTGAAGATGTGTGATGAAAATACAATCTGTGTAGTTCCAATCCAAGGGGTTACATGGACCGGTCTGAACGATGATGTTGAAGCCCTTGACAAAGCCCTCGATGCGTATAACGCTAAAACCGGTTATGATATTCCTATTCACGTAGACGCTGCCAGCGGTGGTTTCATCCTGCCGTTCCTGTATCCTGATACCAAATGGGACTTCCGTCTGAAATGGGTTCTTTCCATCAGTGTATCCGGCCATAAGTTCGGTCTCGTATATCCGGGTTTGGGTTGGGTTGTCTGGAAAGGCAAAGAATATCTGCCCGAAGAAATGGCTTTCAGCGTAAACTACTTAGGAGCTAACATTACTCAGGTAGGTTTGAACTTCTCTCGTCCTGCAGCTCAGATTTTGGGACAATATTATCAATTTATTCGTTTAGGATTCCAGGGATACAAGGAAGTACAATACAACTCTTTGCAGATTGCCAAATACATCCACAGCCAGATTGCTAAGATGACTCCGTTCGTCAACTACTCGGAAGATGTAGTAAACCCGTTGTTCATTTGGTACATGAAGCCGGAATATGCAAAGAACGCCAAATGGACTCTTTACGATTTGCAGGATAAGCTGGCTCAGCATGGCTGGATGGTTCCGGCATATACATTGCCTGCCAAGCTGCAAGATTATGTGGTTATGCGTGTCGTTGTCCGTCAGGGATTCAGTCGTGATATGGCCGACATGTTGCTGGGCGACATTAAGAATGCTATTGCCGAACTGGAAAAACTGGAATACCCGACATCCACTCGTATTGCCCAGGAGAAGAATCTGCCGGTAGAAGCCAAAGTATTTAACCATACCGGTAAACCACAAGCTGCCAAGAAATAAATAATATGAATTAGTATGGACAAAAAAATATCTATTTCCCAAATAAAAGAGGTTGTGCAGCAGGCCTACGAACAGGTAAAAGGTAATACAGGCGGTAAGAATGCCGATTATATTCCTTATCTGGCCAATATAGACAAAAACCTTTTTGGTATCAGTGTCTGCCTGCTGAACGGTCAGACCATTACCGTGGGTGACTTTGATTATCGTTTCGGTATTGAATCCGTATCTAAAGTGCATACAGCCATTCTGATTCTCCGCCAATACGGGGCACAGAAAGTGCTTGAGATGATCGGTGCGGATGCTACCGGACTTCCTTTTAACTCTATCATTGCCATCTTGTTGGAGAATGACCATCCGTCTACTCCGTTGGTAAATGCCGGAGCCATCTCGGCTTGTTCCATGGTGACTCCGATTGGTAATTCAGATAAGAAATGGGACGCTATCGTACAGAACATTACCGATCTTTGCGGTTCTGCTCCACAGTTGATCGAAGAACTCTATAAGTCGGAGACAGCTACCAATTTCAATAACCGTTCTATTGCCTGGTTACTGAAGAACTATAATCGTATCTATGACGATCCCAATATGTCACTGGACCTTTATACTCGCCAGTGCTCTTTGGGGGTAACTGCACAGATGTTGTCGGTGGCTGCCGGTACGGTTGCCAATGGCGGTGTGAATCCTGTGACTAAAAAGCAGGTGTTCGATGCCGAACTGACTCCTAAAATCACATCTATGATTGCTACCGTAGGCTTCTACGAACATTCGGGCGACTGGATGTATACTTCAGGTATTCCTGCCAAGACCGGTGTAGGTGGTGGTGTGATGGGAGTATTGCCGGGTGTATTCGGTGTATCTGCCTTTGCTCCTCCTTTGGATGGCTCGGGCAACTCGGTGAAAGCACAGTTGGCCATTAAGTACATCATGAACAAATTGGGATTGAATGTATTCAATGGTGCGAGAGTGACCATCGTCGATTAGAAGTAGCGGTAACGCTTTACCGTTTTTTTGTTTAGGTTGCTCCGAGGGCGGTTTCCGCCTGAGGGGCAACCTTTTTGGGGTATTATCAGTCTGCTTTTATCAGCGGCAATGTAAGTATGAAGCGGCATCCCTTGGTATAAGTCTTATCTATGATGAGGCTACCTCCTAGCTTTTCGGCAATAATCCGACAGATGGGAAGCCCTAACCCTGTTCCTTGCGAAAAATCGTTCAGCTTGGCAAAACGTTCGAATACATACTCTTGTTGCTCCACTGGGATACCTTTCCCTGTATCGGTAACGGTATATACAATCTGTTTTTCTGTGGGCGAGATGGTGTAAGCCAGCGTGATATTCCCCTTGTCAGTGAATTTAATTGCGTTGTGTAGCAAGTGGGTCAGTATCTGCGCTACCCTTTCCGGGTTGGTCAATATCATAAGTGGTCCGCATGACGGTTCGAAACGGAGTGATACCTCTTTCTTTATACTGTTCCGGGTTCGTTCGATGCTGAGCAGGCAACAATTGTTGATGTCTTCGGGCTTATCGTAGGGCAATATTTCCGACTGGTCTAGGTAAGAGATGTCGAGTACGTCATTGATCAGCCGCAGTAAATTGCTGCTGCTGATTTCGATGATCGAGGCGAACTCTCTGATTTCATCATTATCTTCTTCTTTGAAATAGTTGCTCAGTACCTGAGAGAATCCGACGATTGAATTAAGAGGAGTGCGAATTTCGTGTGACATACTCTGGATAAAAGTTGTTTTCATCCGGCTTGCGTTTTCCGCCTGTTCTTTGGCTTTGCGTAATTCTTCTCCGTTTTCTACCAATTCTTTGTTCTGCTGTATCACTTTGGCTTCCGATCTCTTCAGTTTTTTATTCAACTTTGAGATGTGGAAAAGTAACATCGTTCCTGCCACCAGAATAATGACCAGCGAGACAAGTGCGATATTGATTTTCTGCAATTTTTCTTCCTGCATGTGCAGCAGTAGTTCATTTTTTTCTTTGTGTAGCTGTTCTACTTCCATAATGGTATAGAACTCGTTGGTTGAGTTTTGTATTTCCTGGCTTCGGATGGAGTCTGTTGCCAGGATATAATCCCGATAATATTGGGCAGCCCGGGCCTTCTGGTTCATTTCCCAATAGATGTCGCCTTGTTTCTGGGTGAGTGTATAGTCCAGGTATTTGTTAATGCTCGATGAATCATTCTTGATCTCTTCTATCACGTCAAGTGCTTTCCGGTACTGTCCGGTGTTCCGGTAGTATTCTATTTGTATATAGAATAATCCGCTTTTATAGAGTGTGAGTGATTTATCTTTTTCGAACAATTGCTCCAACTCCACAAGTGTTTTCCGGGCTTTTTCGTATTCTTTTGTTTCCAGATAATATAGAATATAGGCTTTCTGTACAGTGAATATCTGATATGAACTCCTGGTACATTTCGATCCTTTTTCCAGTGCTTTCAGCGCTTCGTCGGGGCGGTGCATTTCAAGAGCGCATTGGGCGAGTGAAGCATATTGAGTGGGCAGATTGATATCTTCTATTTCATTTTCTTCAATCAAGGCTATTTGTTTCCGGAAGTTTTCATAAGCCAGTTTAGGATTCGATTGAGTCATGTAGACCGTCCCCAATGTACGGTAACATTGTACGATTCCGGGAATGAAATTATCAGCCTCCGCTGACTGAAGCATTTTCCGGGCTTCGTAAATGGCAGTGTTGGTTTGGTGTTGTTTGATATAATAGATAATCAATCGGCTTCCCCATGCAAAGTAGAAATATTTCAGTTCATTATTCCTTCGGCTGATTTTCTTCACGCGGTCTACCATGACAAGGATACTGTCCGGATTGTTTTGATAGTAGTAATAATCCAGTTTCAGGGCCACGGCAATCACCTGCATCCGTTTGTCATTTTTTTCTTGAGCCATGCGCGTAAGAGTATCATTTGTTTGCAGAAAGTCCGGATCTTTGATTTGTGCCTTACATCTGATCAAGTATTGTTGAAGAGTACTGTCCGTTTTAGCGAACAGGTCTTCGGCTTGGGCTTCGAATCGCGAACAAAACAAAACCAGCAGGAGTGCTATGAAGTGACGGTACGGTTTGGAGGACATATTTTTGAGTAGTCTTGATAGCTGCAAAGATAACTTTATTTTTAGTGTGCTGATAGCATTAGGACATTTATTTTTCTTTATCTTTGCGTCAATCAACCGTAATAACAGAAAATGGATTCAACGATTTTCAAAAGCCTGAATGTGAACGGTCGTTTACTTGATCTTTCCATTCCGCAGGTTATGGGTATACTCAATGTTACACCCGATTCTTTTTATGCAGGTAGCCGAAGCCGGACAGAAGCCGATATTGCTGCACGTGCCCGTCAGATACTTGATGAAGGGGCCTCTATGATTGATATAGGAGCTTATTCGTCACGTCCGAATGCCGAACACATCTCGCCCGAAGAAGAAATGCGGCGTTTGCGTACCGGTCTGGAAATATTGAACCGGAATCATCCGGGTGCTATCATTTCAGTTGACACATTCCGTGCCGGAGTGGCTGAGGAATGTGTGAAGGAGTACGGAGTGGCTATTATCAATGACATTTCGGCCGGTGAGATGGACGAACAGATGTTTCCGACGGTGGCTCGCCTGAATGTACCTTACATTATGATGCACATGCAAGGTACTCCTCAAAACATGCAAAAGGAGCCCCATTATGAAAATTTGCTGAAAGAGGTCTTCATCTATTTTGCCCGGAAAGTACAGCAATTGCGTGACTTGGGAGTGAAAGACATTATTCTCGATCCCGGTTTCGGCTTCGGCAAAACGTTGGAGCATAACTACGAACTGATGGCGCATCTGGAAGAGTTCGGCATTTTCGAACTTCCCTTGTTGGTGGGAGTTTCCCGCAAGTCGATGATTTATCGTTTGTTTGGAACCACACCGCAGGAAGCACTCAACGGGACAACAGTACTCGATACGGTAGCTTTGATGAAAGGTGCCGATATTCTCCGTGTGCATGATGTGCGTGAAGCTGTCGAGTCGGTTCGGCTGATAGAGAAATTAAAAAGTGTATCGGCTTGTTCCTGATACCCGTATACTTAACCCTTAATACTTTAGTCCCGTGTTTTTGAATTTGGCATAAAAGATTTTATTGATATCCTGTTAGTGGCTTTCCTGCTTTATTACACTTATAAGCTGATGAAAGCCTCCGGATCTATTAATGTGTTCACCGGTATCCTGGTGTTTATCCTTATTTGGCTGGTTGTATCGCAGGTGCTCGAGATGAAGCTCCTGGGCTCCATTTTCGACAAATTGGTGAGTGTGGGAGTCTTGGCGCTGATTGTTCTGTTTCAGGATGAGATCAGGCGCTTTTTGCTGACCCTGGGTTCGCACCAGCACGCCAGTGCCTTGGTACGTTTCCTTACCGGCAACAAAAAAGAAAAACTCCAGCATGATGATATCATGCCGATTGTGATGGCTTGCATCAGTATGGGAAAGCAGAAAGTAGGGGCCTTGATTGTTATGGAGCGTAATGTACCGCTTGACGATGTCATTCGTACCGGTGAAATTATCGATGCCAATATTAACCAGCGGCTGATTGAGAACATTTTCTTTAAAACAGCCCTTTGCATGATGGCGCAATGGTAATCAGTAAAAACGTATTAAAGCGGCCGGATGTATTCTTCCGGTATCCCACAACCTAGACATACCCAAAGAATTGGGACTTCGCCACCGGGCGGCAATGGGTATATCGCAGGTTTCGGACGCTTTGGCCATCATTGTTTCCGAAGAAACCGGAGCCATCTCTGTGGCATGGCGCGGTCAGTTCTATTTGCGGCAGAGTGCCGAAGAACTGGAAAGCCTGCTGACAAAGGAAAGCTAAATATCACGCTCTCATACAAAAAATGGTTCTTCTTCAAATTTGGTGGTAAATTCTTTATTTCTTTATTTTCAAGTTGATAATTGTCCTTTTTTGCCTGCTTTAATAAGAAAAAACAGATATCGGCTGAATAAGATAGCTCAAGTTCCGGAAGTGAATTTACGCTGTCTGAACCGGTATCTTCATTCTTACACCTTTCTTCAATTAACATTGTTAACGTCTTTTGCAGGTTGTCAGGTTCTTGTGCGCAAATAACAAGTCTTTTGCATTTAAAGAACTTGTTATTCACATCCAAAGAACAAGTTTTAACTCAGTGTTAAAACAAAGCTTTTGAGGACAGAAATCTTACTTTTTAAAGATGTTGATTTTCAGATGGTTTAGTCTAAGATTCGCTTCTTCACCTCACGGATGGACTCTTCGGGCGAAAGCCGGGATACTTGCTTTTTTGTCAACTATAAACGAGGGCTTACACTTCCGAAAACTGAATTAGATTCCATGAGTAAAAGAAAACTTACTTTAGTGAAAATGGTCTGAATCTTATTCGGGCCCGCATGTCTGTGCCCAATAGCCCGAGTATGTGGGCCGATGAGCCCCGGTATGCGGGGCGGAGTAGAGATCGTATGAAAAATGGTAATTATCTTGTTCATAAAGGTTTGTGATATGGGGGAAATCAAGTTAATCTCTTCCTTATTTGTGCAGGGGAAAAGGTCTTTGGGAAATTGTGTGAAGAGTAATGAATCAATAGTGTATTTGCATGTGGCTCAGTTGGATAATGTCAGACTGTTATTGATAAGATTTATAGATGAAACTGGAGGTAGAAAAATTATATTTTATTTGCAATCAACTCTTTTTTTGATTTTCTTTGCAAAAGAAAATGATGAACAATGAAATTTATCTATAGTATCTTATTTGCTTTACTTTGGATAGGGGTTACAATTACTTTTGGATCCTATCTTTATCGTATGGGTCTGCCTATTGTAAATGCAAGTGCACAAAAACTCTTGTTGCGTACAATTGATGAAGACTTGGAATGTAGATTCCGAAAATTGAAACCCAATCAGGCGTACGTTACCGGAAAGAAACATACAAAGAATAAGAAAGTAACCCTTACAGATAAGAGCGGGACTCACAATGTACGTCAATTTGCCATTGATACTGTTTATACGGATACATCTTTTGTGCATAGAGTTAAACAATCTTACCTTATAGAGCGAAACTCTATTAATGTGGATTCTCTGAATCAGAAATGGCAGTTGAAACTTCGTATGGATGGAATCTGTGCTAATACCGGAATAAAACTAACAAATTCTCTAAAGAACGGAGAGCGGATATCGGCATCGAGTGGGCTAAATGAACCCGATTGTTTTTTATTAGCCTATAGTACAGGGGTCGGTTATGGTATAAAAATGGATGCTTTTATAAGACCTTTTTGGGCGACCGTTGTTTTAAAAGCGCATTGGAATAATATCTGGACTTGGAACTATGTTCTTTTTTCACTGATCTTTTGTTTGTTTTATGTTCCGGGTGTTCGTCTTTTTCTTGTTCAAGTTTTATCTAAGTTCAGAATAGTAGATAATCATGTTAAATCGTCGCAACCACTTGCTCAACAAAAAGGTGAATTTGTTTGGGAGGTCGATGGACTTACATTTGATTATCTGCAGAGGAGTATCACTTATCATGATCAGACTTGTATACTCCGAAAACAAGTTGCTGAGGTATTGTTGGCATTTCTTAAAGCACCCGGCCATTTGTTGTTGAATGAAGATCTGAAAAAACTATTCTGGAAAGAATTGGATAATGTCGATTCTTTTATGGAACGCAGGAACCGACTGATAACTGATTTACGTACCGATTTAAGGAAAATAGGGGCTAATCTTAGCGTTACCTTGGTAAATGGAGGCTATCAACTCCACTTTAGTTTAGAAAATAGTAAGAAATCAGTGAAAAATCAGTGAGAAATCAGTCTTTCTCACTGGCGGTGGGCGAGATAAGCCATACCTTTGCAATAAAAACATAGAGTATGAAAAACGCAAAAATTACTATTGGACTTATCGGGCTATTGCTAATAGGTCTTGTTTCTGTGAGAAAAGAAGGAAAGGTACAAGAAGCCGGTTTGCTATTGCAAAATGTGGAGGCTTTGGCTACAGGAGAGCCGTTCCCCGATGGAGATATAGCCTGTATCGGTGACGGATCTGTGGACTGTCCGTTCACATATCTGAAAGTTGAAGTAGTATACCGTGAAGAATAATGGGCCGTCCCATTAAAATTATCGGCTATTTATGCTTTCTGATGGCACTTTGCTCATGTAAAGAGACCAAAGAGCAGCAAATATCCCGTTTGATTCACGAATGGGAGGGTAGAACGATTGTCTATCCCGCTGATATGACATTCAGTGTTTTGGGAAAGGACAGTGCCGGTTATTCGTTTCCCCAAAATGAATATACCATAATGACTTACGTGGATTCGGTGGGCTGCACCAGTTGCAAATTGCAACTTCCTACATGGAAATATTTCATTTCTATGGTCGACACAATGGCCAATGGAAAGGTATCTTTTCTCTTTGCTTTCCATCCGAAAAACAAAAAAGAAATCTCTTTTCTATTGAAGAGAGATCGATTCCTTTATCCGGTTTTTATCGATGAAAAGGGAGGTTTTGATGCTTTGAATCATTTCCCTTCGGATGTGAACTTTCAAACTTTCCTTTTGGACAGTCAGAACAAGGTGATTGCGATTGGTAATCCTGTCCATAATAAAAAGGTGCGTGACCTTTATTTGCAAATTATTACCGGACGGCAAACCGGAGTCGCTACCTCTTCCCAAACAAAAGTGGTTTTGGATAAAAACCTCGATGAAATGGGCGATTTTGATTGGAAAACTCCCCAGACTGCTACTTTTAGTTTGCGGAATCTTGGCGATCATCTTCTGATTATCGAGGACATAAATGCTTCGTGTGGCTGTACATCTGTTGCTTACAGCAAGGAGCCTGTGTCTCCGAGGAAGTCTGCCGATATTCAGGTTACTTACCGTGCAGAACATCCCGAACATTTTGAGAAGACCATTACTGTATATTGTAATACTCCCACCTCTCCAATACGTTTGAAGATTCGGGGTAATGCGATTGATGAAGAATACTAATAGTTAACCTTAAAAAATTATGGAGAATGTTAGCCTATGGAAAAAGTTTGATTTAGAAGGCAATTGGATTGCTTTTCCGTGGAAATGATAAGCGGGATAAATAAAATGATAATCAACTAAAATAAAAAAAATGAAAAAGAAAGTTAAAGCAATGATTGCGTTCATAGCAGTGATAGCAGTGTCTTTTATTGGATATAATGTGTATAAAGTACAGAGTACAGAATTATTATCCGATATAGCAATGGCCAATGTAGAAGCATTAGCTAACACTGGTGAAGGCGGTAGTTCAACAACATATTGTTGTGGTAATTACGGTGATTGTATGAAGGTTATGTTACCTAATGGTACCACGACTGTCATCAAGGGAATTAGATTAAATTCTCCATGTATTAATTAGAACAAACGGTTGCACAATACATTTGTCTTTAATTTGTATCCACAAAATACTAATTATAAAATTAAAGAATAGATGTATGCAATAGTTTAGAAAGAGAAAAGCTTCATGTCGTAATGGAATATATCGATTCGATATATTCCATTATAAAAAAACATTTAATAATATTGAATCATGATCAAACGACCGTATTTAAGCTTCACCCTACTCCTCTTGTTATCTATGTGTATCTTGGAGGGATGCGAAAAAGAGAAATCCCATACAGTTCTGGAATTGTTTTCTGAATCCCAATCTCTGTCTCCAAAGAAGGACTTTTATGTTAATGAAGATTCTATAGCAATAATAGAGGGATTAAGTTGTGACGGAAAGAATCTCATAGTTAATGACTATCACTCGGGATGTTGCTATACGCTGTTTGACAAAAAATCAGGTGAATATATCGCTCGTTTTGGGACTATCGGACAGGGGCCGGCTGAACTGCCTTCACCCTGTTATGGCTACTTAACGGAAAGCGATTTCACTGTTTTTGATGACCAAACACGCATTGTGATGAAATACAGTCTTGACTCTTTACGCAACAGTCGCAAGAAGGATGGTTCGCCGGTACGTCTGGCGCAATATAAAATTCCGGAGGCACAGATTTCAAAGCTCATAGCGATAGACGATACGACTTTTTTGTGTGCCGGGACATATAAATCCCGTTACCAATATCTGTTATTTAACAAAAATGACAGTGTGCTGGATTACGGTGTGGATGTGTATAATGCTGCGGATAGCGCTTTTCAAACATACACCAGATATCTTTCTAATCAAGGAAATTTAGTAATGAACCCTGAGAAACATACATTTGCCGGTTCAATTAACTTCTCGTCCAACATAGACTTTTTTGAAATAGTAAACAATAAAATTGAGTTGATAAAATCGTTGAGGTTGGGAGATCCAATCAATAAACCCGTTAATGAAGAAGGTATTTATTATGTCGATCTAACAGAAAATACTCAGACGGGTTATATAGATCTTAGCGCTACCTCTAAGTATGTTTATGCTTTGTATTCTGATAAAAAAATGTACGAAAATAACCGAAAATCAGATACCGTATTGGTTTTTGACTGGGATGGTAATCCGATTAAAAAATATTCGTTAGATACTGATGCTTATTATATTGCAGTGGATAGTACCCAACAGAGTTTGTTTGCTGCTGTGAAAAATAGTTCAAGTGGATGGAAAATAATATGTTATGCGCTAGATTAATGATTCACACCATATATGGATTTAGTCTTCCTGCCGATATATTTCCATTTGTTTTCACAGATAGTGAAGAAAGTACTTCTTTTGTCGTTTTATGAGTGGTGAAAGATTCGTTATATCGCTATCGGTTAAAAAAAATAGGAGGAAGAAGAGAATTGTATGTTTGGTTATGGCGGTATTTACTGGTTATAATTTTTATATTATGAAAAATTTCAGTTTAATTGTAGTGGGAATATTGTTTATATATTGTGTTTCATCTTGTCGGAAACAGGTTGATAAGGGATTTGAAATGACCGTTGATCTGTCTATTTCTAATCCATATCTGCCGATGTCTGTATTGGTGGACACCATTGAGTCTGTCAGGCTGCAATTACCTTCTCCTTATTTTTGGGGTATGGTCGATAATGTAATTTCAAAAGATTCTTGTTATTACATTTCGGATAGAAAGCAAGAAATGGCATTTCGATTTAGCAAGAATGGTACTTTTTTGAATGCGATTGGTCAGCGGGGTGAGGGACCGGGAGAGTATAGAGAGATGGACTCTTTTTTCGTGGGAAAGGATTGTGTTTATGTCTGTGATATGAGTAAACGGACTATTTATTCTTACAGTTTTGATGGAAAATTTCTTCATTCGTTGAGCTTCCCTTATTCTCTTGTTTTCAATGATGTTGTTGAGTTGCCGGATGGCCGTTTTCTCTGCCATCGTCCTTCTCAGTCTGAAAACTGTAAAGGGCTTTGGATTCTGGATCAGAAAGGGAGAAGAGTGAAGAACTTATTAGAATATGAAAAAGGGACTCCTTGCAAGAACTCCTATTGGAATACACTGTGTGCTCAAGAGGATGGAACTATAAAAATCTATAATCCGGTAGATGGAAGCTATTATCAATATGATGCTGTGAATGATACGGTGGTAAGAACCATGAGGCAGAAGTCTAATTTGCCTATGTTGGCGGATTTTCACTGCTCGGACCGGGAATTGTACGAAACGAAAGAGGAGTGCACATACAGTCTTTTTACAGTGGATGGAAAGAATCTTGTTTTCTCTCTTTGGTCTTTTAATTCACCCAATAAGGGAATGTGGTCTGTCTATTTTAAGAAGGATGGGCGGATAGAGCAAGGAAATTTGACCAAGATGGATATTCCTGGATATTCGGAAATGGGACGTCCGGTTTCATCTAATATCCCTAATACATTTGTGACAGTTTATACAGATGAATTCCCGGATGATGCATTTCCGTCCGCTTATCAGCAACAGGAGATAAATGAGCAAACTGCGATACTTAGCCTTTTGAGGTTAAAATGAGTATTAGGGGTATGAGAAGGGATGATTGTCTGTTAGTAAGTTAGCGAAATAGAACCAAGATGGGAACCAATGAAAAGGTTAAACTTAAAAATCAATAAAGAGATACCGGAAGAAGAATTCAAACGCTTTCTAAATAGAATGCTAAACTTGATTCTCTCCTCTGGATAGTGCAGTCTCATGTATTGATGTATGTGTATAGACATTGATTGACGAAGGGCTGATTCCTTTATCCGACTTTTATCGATGAAATGGGCGATTTTGATTGGAAAACTCCCCAGACCGCTACTTTTAGTTTGCGGAATCTTGGCAATCATCTTCTGATTATCGAGGACATAAATACTTCGTGTGGGTGTACATCTTGCTTATAGCAAGGAGCCTGTGTCTTCGGGGAAATCTGCCGATATTCAGGTTACTTACCGTGCAGAGCATCCCGAACATTTTGAGAAGACCATTACTGTATATTGTAATACTTCCACCTCTCCAATACGTTTGAAGATTCGGGGTAATGCAGTTGATAAAGAAAACTAATAGTTAATCTTAAAAATTATGGAGAACGTTAGCCTATGGAAAAAGTTTGCTTTAGAAGGCAATTGGGTTGCTTTTCCGTGGAAATGATAAGCGGAATAAATAAAAAGATAATCAACTAAAGTAAGAAAATAAAATGAAAACAAGAATGAAAATTACGATTGCGTTCGTCGCAGTGATGGTTCTGTCGTTTACTGGTTATAATGTGTATAAAACACAAAAAGCAATCCAGTTGTCAGATGTAGCTATGGCAAATGTAGAAGCATTGGCTGATGGCGAAGGAACTAATGCCGGCTATTGTTATTTGGAAGATACTTGGAGTACAAAAAGAGGTTATAAATATTTTTGCGATAGTAAAACTGATAAAAATACAATCTATCCATGTCCATCTTCAATGGAGTCTGGGTGGTATGATGATAATAAGCAGGATCGGTGTACTAAATAAAGTTGGTCTTTAGTTAGATAATTATCTCAAAAGTAGATATTGGTTTCTTGCTTCCCTATAAATTTCGTTCAAATAGAGGCACGAGAAAATCACATCTATTTTTGAGATAAAAAAACAGTTGGAAGAGCTACTGATTTATTTTGTTTCAAATAATAATCACAATATAAACTAAATTAAAAATATGCATATCATTAAAGTGATATTTAGTCTTGCACTAATATTGAATATTTGCGTTAGTTGTCATGAAAATGATGACACCGCATACTTCAATGGTAAAATTCAAACGATTGAAGATAGTATCAAAGACACGAAGAAAGCTACATTGAAAATACTTCCATTGGATGGAGCGAATTTTGGATGGCTATCCACATACGACTCACTGATGTTTTTTATGAATCCTAAATTACCGGATCGCTTTTATAATATATTTAATATAGACACCGGAAAAGAAATAGGCACTTTTTGTTATAGAGGAAGTGGTCCTGGGGAAGTTGCCGCTTTGGGTCCGATTTTTCATTTCTTTAAAGAAAAAGGGGATCTGAAAACTCTACTGTTCGCTCCTAATGAAGAGAAGCTATTTATCTGGAATATAACTCAGTCGATCAAGCGGGACACCACTGTTATGGATAAGCAAATCTCCTATCCCTGGAGAGAGGAGAATGGAGGTGCTCCATACTATTTGATGTTTCTGAAGGATGAAAATACATTAATTACAGAGTTACAGTCGTTCCCGCTTAATGATAAAGAAGCTACTTTGCCCGCTTATCAAAAACGGACACTTGACACGAATAAGTTGCTGAAGAGCTTTTCAAGCTATAAGAAGTCGATAAGGAATGATGAAGCTTCCATTCTGCCGGAGTCTTTTTTCTACTCGAATGATGCCATTAAACCGGATGGAACTAAAGTGGTGCAAGCTATGGTTCATCTTGCGCAATTGAATATTCTGGATCTTGAAACAGGTCATGTGAGCGGCTATCGTTTGGAAGGTGAACCGGACTTTTCTGTTTTTAAAAGTGATGAAAAAATAAAGTCGTATTTTACAAGGGTTCAGGCAGATGACAATTACATATATGCAGTATATTGGGGAAAAGAGCGTTGGGAACGTTTTGAGACTCCACACATGAATATCATTCATGTATATGATTGGGATGGGAATCTGGTACAAAAAATAGAGACGGATTATAGCATTGGGCAGATGTGGATAGATCCTATCCGAAATAGATTATATGTGACAAATCCCCAAATAGATGACGTGCTTTATTTAGACCTGGATGATTTCTTGGTTCCTAACACAGGCTTATGAATTCATCAACTAAAATAATAGGATTGCCTCCGATGTCAAATTCAATCCTAAAACATGAATATTTTAGAAAGAATAAGTCTGAATAGAAAATAAGCATTTGTTTTAACTATGAAATATGTATTGTTTATCCTGTTAGTTTTAACTTTGGCAGCTTGTCAATCGGAGAAAGATAGGCGGTTGGAATATGCTTTGGAATTTGCCGGCGATAATCGCGTGGAGCTTGAAAAGGTATTAGAACATTATAGAACTGATCCGGAAAAATTGGAGGCAGCTCGTTTTTTAATTCGTAATATGCCGGGATGGTATTCTTATGAAGGAAATGAACTTGATTCTATTCACCATTTATTAGTTGGGGTTTGTGAAGGGCGTTCTATATCTAAAAGGGAGAAGAATAAATGGAACAGAATTTCCTTTGACTCTCTCTCCAAGATATATGACGCCCAAGTGATAACAGCGGAATATTTGATAGATAATATAGACCTGGCTTTTGAAGTTTGGAGGAAATATCCTTGGAATAGAAATTTGCCGTTCGATGATTTTTGCGAACTGATATTACCTTACAGAATAGCCGATGAACCTTTATCGGATTGGCGTAAATTGTATTATGAAGATTATGGAACTCTACTCGATTCTCTTTATAAGGGGGATGATGTTATTGAAGCTTCTAAGATCATTGACGGGAAACTGAGAAAGCTGTATTACATCTACAATACTGATTTTCGGGTACCTCACTTGAATGCTGTTTTTCTTTATCATAACCGGATTGGTTATTGTCGTGAAGCATGCGACCTGACAATATATGCTATGCGTGCTTGTGGTATTCCTGTTGCGACCGACTATTTTGTTTATTCACCCGATTATCAACATTATCATTGTTGGACGATGTTGCGTGACACAACGGGAACTTTTCTTCAATTCGGATTTAATGAGTTTGAAGCGTCACGTGATACCTTACGGCATGACGGAAGGAAAAAGGGGAAGGTGTATCGCTATTGTTTCGGTATGCAGGCGGATAAAAACTCCGGAACTTCGGGAAACAGGCAATTATCTCCTGTGCTTAAGAATCGATTTGTGAAAGATGTGACATCTGAATATTTTGGAAGTAATGATACGACAATACCGATACAAATGTCTGGAGAGCAATATATCTACTTAGGGATATTTAGTCCCGGCGGATGGATTCCTATAGATATGGCACTTGGTAGTGCTGGTAAGGTTACTTTCCGGGATATAGAACCCGATGTGATTTATCAGACTCTTTATCAGGGAGATGGGGGAAAACTGTATCCGGCAGGATATCCGTTTATATCTAAAACGGGGGGTGGGTTTGTTTTGCTGAAACCCAATATCGATTTGATGGAGGAAGCTATATTAAAGCGGAAAATGCCTCAGCAAAAGACGATTGCGGAATGGGCTTATCGAGCTATCATAGGGGCAAAAGTTGAAGCAGCTGATGATTTGGCATTTATGCAGGCGGATCTGTTATGGCAATTTGAGGATACGCTTACCACTAATTATTGTGTGTTGACTCCGCTTCTAAGAAAGAAGTATAGATATGTTCGTTATGTTGCTCCGATAGGGAAAAGAATGGAGTTGGCGGAACTGGCACTGTTTAAGGATTCATTATGTAAGGAGAAGGTTCGGTTGGGGAGAATAAACAGTATAGAACCGATTGCAAAATTAGAGTATGTTACAGATGGTAATATACTGACTTATTTTCAGGCACGTGATACATCTTGTTATCTGGCCTATGATTTGGGGGAAAGTACGCTGATCGAAAGAATTGTTTTTTCTCCGCGTAACGATGATAATTACATTTGGCCCGGGGATAATTATGAGTTATTCTATCAGGACGGAATAAATGGATGGAAGTCGTTAGGCAGCAAGGTGGCTACAGAAAGAGAAATTGATTTTCTGGTGCCACAAAATGCTCTGCTATGGTTGAGGAATCGCACAAAGGGACGCGAAGAGCAGGTCTTTATTTATAAAAATGGAAGACAATATTTTGCATTTGATTTATAACAACTTACCGGATTAAGACAATTGTTCTTCCGAAAAAGTATATATTTGTGTGTCAGACTTTAACTGGGAGAGTACTATGAGGCCGTTTTTTATTTTATTAAGTGTTAGATTTTGTGTATAAGGGGAATGCCTATTCTCTATTTTATTCAAAAACGAATGATGAAGTGCCGGTTGTAGACATAAAGGGTTGCCAGTTGGAAAATAAAAATTCTTTTGGATTCTGGGGTGCTATCGGGGTTGAAGGAGAAGCGCTGGTAAATGCAGTAGAGGCTTCTTGGGTTAAAGCGGAAGTTGGTCGTCTGAACCCAGTTGTAGTGGAGAAATTGGGTTTAAATAAATGGAATAGTATCCAGGAATCTGACAATCCGGTATTGGCATTTTATAGATTTAAATAATTTGAAACGTGATAGGACTGTAAAGTACTAAAGATTGTGGAGGCAAATGTATGAAGAGCTTTGAAATTTGTAACTGGTTGCTACATTGTATGTACTAATAAGATGAATAGTTATAAGTTGTGATTACTTGTGAAGTAGAAGGTGGCTAATGTGAAACAACATTTGATAACGGTTCTATTGTCTAAATATGAATAATTTTACAAAAGAAGTTATGGATAAAGTGAGTATCGTGCTATTATTGGTATTAATTTGTGGATGTTCTTCGATGAATCAGAAGATGAATGATGGAATTGAAAGAATACCAATAGATGTGCATAATGTGTCTCGAGATGCTTCATTATTTATCGATAAAATAGAACTTGTACCTTTAGAGACAAATGATTCATCCTTATTACATAAATATAGAAAAGTCATGTATGATAAAGAAACGGATGTTTATGCTGTTTATACTCGTGAGCAAGTCATATTTACATTCTCGGGTAATGGGGCTTTTATTAGTAATTCGAAAAAAATGCAAGGGCAGGGACCTGATGAATATCATATGGCAATAGACGTAAAATTTAATCCTTATTTACAAGGACTTGATTTGTTAAATCCCTATGGTACAATATATACATATAGTTTGGATTTTAAACTTTTAGCAAAGAGAAAAATAAAGCCGGAATTTCCGATTGATCATCTTATAGCTTTCAATACTGAAGAATATATTTTTACTTATCCTTCTTTATGGACAGATCAAGAGGTAGCATTTGCTAATTTGAGAACACAGCAGATATATAATGCTAACTATAACGGTACGATATCCAGTGGGAATTCGATGGATAAGGAATGCTTTTATAAAATAGGAGATAATTTTTATTTTATTCCTCCCGGCATTAATTATTATTTCTATCGGATAGATACTAAAGAGATGAAATTTACTCCGATGATATACCTTGATTTTGGTGATTCGGAGATAAAGGAAGAGGGGTTACCGGGGCGTGCGGCGGGTAAAAGAACTGATTTAGATGAAGAGAGGTTGAGGGTTGTAAAAGAAATGCAGGATAGATCTCAATTTTTGAAGCATTCTAACAATCACTTTGTTCCCTTAATTAAATTTTTTAATGAAGACTATGTTTATGTCTATTTTGTAAAGTCTACTCAAGGTTTCGGAAGTAACTTTATTTATAATCGGAAAACGAAAGAGAGTTTTTTGACTAATGAAGGGAAGCCTTTTATTATGAATTGTTGTTTCGCTATAGTCGATAATATATTGCTTTCCATACATCAACCTGAATATGTGTCCAGACTCGTTGATCAGCGCTTCATGTCTTCGGAAGAAATACGTAAGATGGAGCAAATTAAGGAAGATGATAATCCTGTTATTATAAAATATTATTTGAAAAGATAAATGCAGCTTGTTGGGCTATATTCTTAAATGAAAAAGAACGGAAAACTCTAATTCATCATCAAGCTCATATACGGCTGCATTTCACCCAGTATCTTTTCCGATAATTCGGCAATGGTCATTCGGGTATGTACTCCGGGCAAGCGGACTTCACTGGTCATACATTTTCCTTTGCAGAGATAGTAATAACCGTTATTGACCGAAAGCTGTTCGTCAGTCAGTTCGATATTCATTTCCACTTCGGGACAACCTGCTGCATAGAGTTGAAGAACTGCCCGGGCATCAATGATGCGTGCCATTCCTAATGGGACACTTGGCAGGGATTCTACAGGGGGAAGTTGAAGAATAATCCGTTCAGTGCCGTTTCTTAGTCCGGCCCGGTAGAGTAATTGTGCCCGGACAGCCTCATTGTCAGCAAACAACTCGTTGATATACGAGCTATCATCGTGTTTATAGACAACAGCTATACCCGTTACTCGATTATCCTTCCGGGCAATGAGAACGGTATTTTGTGTCAAGGCAAGATCGGCAAGGACTACTTTAAAATCTGTAGGCGTATGTTGTAAACAACAGGCACGTTCGGATAGCTTGCCGGTCAGGTATTGATAATAATCTTCTTGATATTCCGTCGTTTCTTCAATCATGGTATCCGGTTCCGGACCAATGGTCAACTCTGAAAGTGAGAAGACTTTGTGGGAGATACGGAAAGCGGGAGTATAGCCTGTTTTGGCGTAATAACCGAATAGCCAGGGTTCGGCAGGAATCAATGTACTAAACAGAACACCGTTACGGAGCATGCGGGCAAAACTCTGTGATAATAACTCCCGCATCACTCCTTTCGCACGGTAATCGGGATGCGTACACGCACCGGAGATATACGAAGTAGGTACTATTTTATTGCAGAATGTCATTGGATAAGGGAGCATTTGGAGCGCAGCAATCACTTCTTCGCCACTTTGAATGGCTAAGTTGACTTCGTTATTGTAACGAAGCCGGAAGTAAAGTTCGATGAATGCCTCGCTATCATCGAAACAAAGTTTCCATAATGATTTTACCTGCTCCTTTATCATTGGATTATGCTACCATTTTATCATTTCTACAGGCTGCTCTTTCAGGCAAGCCATATATTTCTCCAAAATAGTTTCCGGGTGGTACGAAAGCTTGGCTTTGCGTAACCCTTCTATTCCTAAATCTTCTTCTCTGTTGATGTAAATATATTGTTCGGGGATGTGATTGGCAAATTCGTAATTGATCATGGCATAAGCGCCATCGATGCTGGTATCTGCTTTTTCTACATGTACACCGAAAGTTTCTTTATTGATCGGCATGCCGAAAGTGAAGGCTACAATCTGTCCATTGACGTGCAGGATACCTCCCGTCAGTCCTAACTCTTCGAAATGATTGAGGGCGTAGATCAGGGCACGTCGCTCGTTTCCGGTCCCTTCCTGTTGGTCGCAGTCATTGGCTTTGCACCATTTGGCTTCTAACTCCAGGCATTCCTGTATTCGGTCTTTGGTAATCGGAGAATACTCATAGTCAGGATATGTATTGCGGAATTTGTTAATGTGATTCCGTTTGGACTGGAATTTTTTTTCCTTTCAGTGTTGCGAGATCACTACGTAAATAAATATAATCGGCATAATCACGGTCAACCGTAAAGCCAAACTGACCGGGCATAATGGCCTCGAGATCTTCGCGCATACATGAGCAGACTCCCAACATGCAGAAAGGTTCACCCTCCTGTCGGGCATCTTCAATCAGTTCGTTCAGTACTTCTTCAAGATTGCCTTCACCAACCGGCATCATATAGGCCAATTCATCGCCGGCCCAGAATTTGAAAACCAGAAAGTTATTGATAATGGCAAACTTGGTGTGATACAAGAACCGCCAACTGCATAAGTTGGAAAAAGAGAGGTCGCAGTTGCGACGGCAACTATTCATCGTGTAGGCTGTGATGGTATCCTTGTCTTGGATCGTTATATCTCTGAATGCGATCATAAAGTTGTTATTTCCTTTTTAACTGTTTATATATAACAAAGATAAAGCTATTTTGTTAGAGAATTCCTAATAATCGCAGAATAGTTGGGGTCAACAATGCAGTAAAAATACCGTTGAGGGTTAAACCGAGGCTTGCATAGGCACCGTATTTACTGCTGATATCCATGGCTGTTGAGGTGCCGACGGCATGAGCGGCCGTACCCATCGAAAGTCCTTGCGCGATAGGGCTGCCTACATGCATGATCTTCATCGTTTTGAAACCTAATACTGCACCCAGTAAACCCACACAAACAACTACTGCTGCTGTCAGAGACGGGGATTCCACCCAATGTCTTGGTTACCTCCATTGCAATCGGAGTGGTGACTGATTTGGGAGCAAGTGACAGGATGACTTCCTGTGAGGCTCCCATAAGCTTAGCTATCAGTACGACTGAAATAACGCCTACGATGCAGCCGGCCAATTGGGACAGAATGATAGGAAGCAGCTGCTTCTTAATCGTTTCGAGTTGCAGGTATAGAGGAACTCCAAGAGCTACGACTGCGGGCTTTAGCCAGAATTCAATCAAGTGTCCGCCCTGATTGTAAGTTTCGAAGGAGATATTTGTCAGTTTAAGGAAAATGATGATGACTGCAATAGTCAACAAGATGGGATTGAGTAGGAGTATTCCTGTCTTTTTTTGTAAAAGCTTGGCAAAGAAGTAAATCCCGAAAGTGATTGCCAGCAGGAAGAATTCATTTTCTAAATAATTCATTTGAGTTTACGTGTTAATTGATGGACCCATCCGGTGATGACAAGCACAAGAAGGGTACTGACTAGAGTAGCTATCACAATCGGCCAGAACTGTGCCGCAATGATGTCGAAATATAACATCAGGGCTACTCCCGGAGGAATAAAGAAAAAACCAAGATTAGCAACTAGAAAGTCGGACATTCCCTGCACCCAATGCAATTTGATCCAACCTAATTTCAAAAAGAGGGTGAGCAGCAACATCCCGATGATGCTGGACGGGAGCTTAATCCCCGTGAGATAAACAATCAATTCACCCAAAGCCAAACAGCCAAATAAAATGGCACACTGACGTATCATACTATTACCTATTGATTTTTGAAAACGTTGCAAAGTTATGAAAAATAGAGTTAGGGTAGCAACTAATAAGGCACGAAGATTCTTATTTAACAGTGGGGAATTACAAAAAAATAAAGAAAAAGTAAACGAAATGGATTACTTTATATATTTTTGCAAAGTGAAAAACGAATATACATAACGAATATTAACCACTAAAAACAGAATTGATATGAAAAAGAGTTTGTTAATCAGTGTTTTCGCAACACTCGCAATGATGATTTCTTTAAATGCACTTGCACAAGAAAAAGCGACAGGTAAGGCTTATAAAGCTATTCAGAAAGATGAAAAAGTAATCAACAAAGATTTGCAGAAAAAAGCCATTAAAGAAGCACGCAAACAAGCGAAGGAACTGACGAAAGAAGGATTCAAGACTCCGGTAGGAAAGTTACCGTTGGACAAACAACTGGAGAATTCATGGGAAAAACAGATGGAAATTGATATGAATGGCAATCCATACTGGTATATTGCCACATCAAGAGTGATTGGTGGAAACCAGTCGGCTGCAGCTATGCAGGCTACCAACACGGCCAAGATTGATATCGCCGGACAGGTTCAGACAAAGGTTACACAGTTGATCGAATCGAAAGTAGCCAATGACGATATGGGGCAGGAGGAAGCTGCCAGTCTGTCGAGCGCAGTAGCTGCCGGTAAGAGTATTATCAGTGGAACGCTGGGACGTACTATTCCTTTGGTTGAAGTATATAGAACGTTGCCTAACAAAAATGTAGAGGTAATGGTAACCATCGGTTATAGCCTGGAAGCTGCAAACAAAGTAGCTGTCAAAGCACTTAGCGAAGAATTGGCTAAAAAATCACCGGAATTGGCAAAGGAACTGGATAAACTCGCTCAGTAAGTTTTAATATAAATAGGCAAACTGAATGAACGTAAACAGGCTATTAGGAATTTTAGCTATACTTTTACTGACTGCCGCCAACGCTCTTTATGCACAGAAACCCGTGAAGGTGAAAGGCGTACAGGGGCGTTGGCAGGTTAGCGATGACATCACATTGAAGCAGGCGGAAGAGAGGGCTTTCATGGAAGCGAAGAAAGCTGCTCTGCAGAAAGCGGGTGTGATGGAAAATGTGTGGTCGGTATTTGGCCAGATCACCCAGGAAGACGGCCAGGAGCTTCATGAAGCTTATTCGCAAATGAATGTGCTGGCTATCGGGGGAATGGTGAATGTTACTAATAAAAAAGTTGAAGAGGTTTGGGACACGGATACCCGTAGCCTGTATAAGGTAGTGACCATTGACGCCGAGGTTCGGAAAGAGGACAAGTCGGATAGTTCGTATGCCCTTGAGGTGAAAGGAGTGGAAACACTCTATCGTGAAGGGGATGTGTTTCACTGTAAGCTGACTATACATGGTACGGATTCATACTTGAAGTTTTTCTGGTTCGACAGTAATGGGGGGGCTCTGCTTTATCCTAACAGTTATGAACCGAATACATTGTTGAAAGCCGGTAAAGAATATGCGATCCCTTTTAGTAATGCTGTCGACTATCGTATGGAGAAGCAGCATGGTAAGGAAAGCGAGAAGATAAATATGATGATGGTGGCTACCAAGGAAGATATCCCATTTACTAAAGAAGTCACTTATCAGAATGTATTGGAGTGGGTGTACTCTATCCCGGCGGTTCAGCGTTGTGCTTTTTATGATATGGTATTGATAAAATAGTGATTCCCGAATCACTGACCGTTAATCATTAATCACTTATTATGATGAAAACGAAACATTACTTTTCTTTCGTTTTTGCTTCACTTTTTCTGATACCGTCCGTTATCACAGCACAGGACGTGAACTATCAGAAGGAGTTTGATACTTTTCAAGAGAAACAGCAAAAAGAATATAAAGAATTTAAGAATAAAGCAGACGAAGAGTTTGCCACTTTCCTGAAGGAAGCGTGGCAAAAGTATAATGCCTCTATGGAGGATTCGATGCCCACTCGGCCGGAACCGGTGAAACCGACACTTTTTGATAAAAAAAAGCCGGTTCCTGCTCCGGTAGAGATTAAGCCGGCGGTGCCTAAGATACCCATAGCCGATAAACCGGGTGTAGGAGGCGAAGTGAATGTGGAAGTCAAGAAGCAGGATCTGCCGGTAGTGGCTGATAAACCGGCTCCGGGTGTTTATGTTCCGGGCAAACCTTATACCCCTGTAAAGGTAGATATCCCAGCTCCGTTGCCCGGAAGTTCAGCGCATCGCAATGCGATTGAGTTTTATGGAACACGGTTTGAAGTGGCTACAGACGTGATTGACGGTTTTGAATTGGGTGGAACAAGCGAAAGTAAAGTGGCAGGTGCCTGGAGTCGTTTGTGTAAAGCCGATCATGAACAGTTGATTAACGATTGTATTCGTTTAAAGAAGGAGCATCAGATGAACGACTGGGCATTTTTAATGTTCATCAAGCAGTTGGGAGTGCAGGTGTGTGGTGTTGCCAAAAAAGACGATGTAGCTTTTCTGCAGATGTTCATCCTCAATAAATGTGGATATAAGGTGCGTTTGTCCAAGATAAACGATAAATTAAAATTATTGGTGGCTCCGGCAGGAACTATTTTCGGCATACCTTATATTACCTTCAAAGGTGTGAAGTACTATGTCTTTGAGGCGGATAAAGATGGGTCAATGGCTGTTTATACATATAGTCAGGATTTTGCCAATGCGAAGAATCTGGTATGTATGGATCTGAGCGCCGTGCCTCAATTCGGCATGCAGGAGTTTAGCAAGACAGTGTCTCCATCCGAAAAATCTCTCCTTAAAGTCAATACGGCAGTCAATAAGAATCTGATGGATTTCTATAAGGACTATCCGCAATGTGAAGTTGCTGTTTACTACAAAACCCCTATGAGCAAGGAGTTGAAGAGTGCTCTTTACCCGCCTTTGCAGGCGGCAATAAAGGGGAAATCGGAGAAAGATGCTGCGAATATCCTGATTGATTTTGTGCAGAATTCATTCCAATATCAGACGGATGGTGAACAATTTGGGTATGAAAAGCCTTTCTTCATGGACGAAAATTTTTATTATCCGGCTTGTGATTGTGAGGATCGAGCCATCCTGTTTTCTAACTTGGTGAAAGATTTGTTGGGACTGGATGCTGTGTTGCTCGACTATCCGAATCATATCGCTTCGGCTGTACGGTTCAACGAAGATATTTCGGGTGACTACATCCTGTTGGATGGTAAAAAATATCTTATTTGTGATCCGACTTATATCGGTGCTCCGATAGGAATGTGTATGGACCGTTTCAAGAGTGTACCCCCGGAAATAATCCGCTAGTGTTAAATATTATAATAATTGCAAGTTCGGGGTAAAAAATACCCCGAATTGCAATGTTGATATTGCAATATTGTGTACTTTTGCGGCGTGAAATAACACACCCTACTGAATTTATATACAATATTAAATATCTATGCTTAATTTAATTAACTCTATCGTTGCGCGTGCGCAAGCAAATCGTCAGCGCATTGTCCTTCCCGAAGGTACGGAAGAACGTACTTTAAAAGCTGCTAACCAGATTTTGACAGATGAAGTTGCAGATTTGATTCTTTTGGGTAACCCGGAAGAAATTAATGCAGCTGCTGCCAAATGGGGACTCGGAAATATTAATAGGGCTACTATTATAGATCCTGAGAACCATCCGAAGAAAGAAGAATATGCGCAGTTATTGTGCGAGCTTCGTAAGAAAAAAGGTATGACTATCGAAGAAGCCCGTAAGTTGGTGCTCGATCCGTTGTACTTGGGTTGTCTGATCATTAAAAGTGGCGATGCTGACGGTCAGTTGGCAGGTGCCCGCAACACTACGGGTGATGTACTTCGTCCGGCACTTCAGATTATTAAGACTTCTCCGGGAATTACATGCGTTTCGGGTGCTATGTTGTTGTTGACACATGCTCCGGAATGTGGTCAGAATGGTTTGCTGGTGATGGGTGACGTAGCCGTAACTCCGGTTCCGGATGCTTCGCAGTTGGCACAGATCGCTGTTTGTACTGCACGTACGGCACAGGCTGTAGCAGGAATTGCTGAACCGAAAGTGGCAATGCTTAGTTTCTCTACTAAAGGTTCGGCAAAACATGAGAACGTGGATAAGGTGGTAGAGGCATTGAAATTAGCTAAAGAAATGGCACCGGATTTGAATATCGACGGTGAAATGCAGGCAGACGCTGCATTAGTGCCTTCGGTAGGTGCAAGCAAAGCTCCGGGGTCTCCGGTTGCCGGCGAGGCTAATGTACTGATTGTTCCTAGTTTGGAAGTTGGTAACATTTCTTATAAACTGGTTCAGCGCTTGGGGCATGCCGATGCGGTAGGACCGATTCTTCAAGGTATTGCACGTCCGGTGAACGACCTTTCACGCGGATGCTCTATTGAAGACGTATACAGAATGATTGCAATCACAGCTAATCAGGCGATTGCTGCAAAGAATGGTAAATAATTAAATCGAAAATCAGATATGAAAGTTTTAGTATTGAACTGTGGTAGTTCATCTATCAAATACAAGCTGTTCGATATGGACAGCAAAGAAGTGATTGCCCAGGGTGGTATCGAAAAGATCGGTTTGAAAGATTCATTCCTGAAATTGACTTTGCCGAATGGTGAAAAGAAAATTTTGGAGAAGGATATCCCCGAACATACCGTAGGTGTGGAATTTATCTTGAATACACTGGTAAGTCCCGAATATGGTGCTATCCAATCACTCGAAGAAATCAATGCCGTAGGTCATCGTATGGTGCACGGAGGTGAACGCTTCAGTAAATCAGTACTGCTGACTAAGGAAGTGCTTGAGGCTTTTGCTGCCTGCAATGATCTGGCACCTCTCCACAATCCTGCTAACCTAAAAGGAGTTGACGCCATTACAGCTATTCTGCCGAATGTTCCGCAAATCGGTGTATTCGATACTGCATTCCACCAGACTATGCCGGAGCATGCATATCTGTATGCTATTCCTTACGAATTGTACAAGAAGTATGGTGTGCGCCGTTATGGTTTCCACGGAACTTCTCACCGTTATGTTTCTCAGCGCGTATGCGAATACCTGGGAATTAAACCGGAAGGTTTGAAACTGATTACTTGCCATATCGGTAATGGTGGTTCGATTGCTGCTATCAAAGATGGTAAGTGTATCGATACTTCTATGGGACTGACACCGTTGGAAGGATTGATGATGGGTACTCGTTCCGGTGATATCGATGCCGGAGCTGTTACATTCATCATGGATAAAGAGGGCCTGACTACTACGGGTATCTCTAACCTGCTGAATAAGAAAAGTGGTGTAGCCGGTATGATGAACGGCTCAAGTGATATGCGTGACTTGGAAGCTGCCGTTGCCAAAGGTGATCCGCAGGCTATCCTGACTGAACAGATGTACTTCTATCGCATTAAGAAATATATTGGTGCGTATGCCGCTGCTTTGGGTGGGGTCGATGTTATTCTGTTCACAGGTGGTGTTGGTGAAAATCAGGCGACTTGCCGTGCCGGTGTTTGTGAAGGACTGGAATTCCTGGGTGTGAAACTCGATCCGGAAAAGAACAAGGTTCGTGGTGAAGAGGCTATTATCTCAACTGATGATTCAAGAGTGAAGGTAGTAGTGATCCCGACTGATGAAGAATTGCTGATTGCTTCTGATACAATGGCTATCTTGGATAAATAAAGGTTGATAAGTAATTATAGATAAAAAGCCGGAGGCGGAGATCTACTCTCTGTTTTCCGGCTTTTTTATATGAGGCAGGTTAGAGATGGCAGTTTGGGTTGAAGGGTAATTGATGCTCGGTGATCTATTTAACAGAATATTCATATCTCTTTCTCCTTTTCTTCTTTTTAAAATTTTTATCTTTGCTATCACTAACTCGAATAAACTTAAAATAGTACAAGAATGAAACGACTTTTTTATTTCTTTCTTTTTGTCTGTGTGGCAGTTATAGCCAATGCTCAGGCAAAATATGTTTTCTATTTCATTGGTGATGGAATGGGTGTCAATCAAGTGAATGGTACGGAAATGTATCGTGCCGAAATCCAGAAGGGCCGCATTGGTGTAGAGCCTTTGCTTTTTACACAGTTCCCGGTGGGGACAATGGCTACTACTTTCTCTGCCACTAATTCCGTGACTGATTCTTCGGCTGCGGGAACTGCTCTTTCCACCGGCGAAAAGACTTATAATGGTTCCATTGGGATGGATGATCAGAAGAATCCTTTGCAGACAGTTGCCGAGAAAGCAAAGAAAGCCGGTAAAAGGGTGGGAGTTACTACCAGTGTCAGTGTCGATCATGCTACTCCTGCTGCTTTCTACGCACATCAGCCGGATCGGAATATGTATTATGAAATAGCTACCGATCTTCCTAAAGCAGGTTTTGATTTTTATGCCGGTGCCGGTTTCCTGAAACCAACCACTACTTATGATAAGAAAGAAGCTCCGAGCATTTTCCCGATGTTTGAAGAAGCCGGTTACACCATTGCTCGTGGGTATAACGATTATAAAGCCAAAGCTGCTGCGGCAGGTAAGATGATATTGATTCAAGAAGAAGGTGCCGATACGGGCTCTTTGCCTTATGCTATCGATAGTAAAGAAGGAGACCTGACTCTGGCACAGATTACAGAAAGCGCCATTGACTTTTTGACTAAAGGCAAAAACAAAGGTTTCTTTCTGATGGTAGAAGGGGGTAAGATAGACTGGGCTTGTCACGGGAATGATGCCGCTACGGTGTTCCACGAAGTGGCGGATATGGATAATGCCATCAAAGTTGCTTATGAGTTTTACAAGAAACACCCGAAAGAAACTTTGATTGTGGTAACTGCCGACCATGAAACAGGAGGTATCGCATTGGGAACCGGAAAGTATGCCTTGAATCTCAAAGCACTTGAGAACCAGAAAGCATCTGCCGAAGTACTCTCTAAAAAGATCAGTGATTTGCGCAAAGCTAAGAACAATCATGTAGCTTGGGAAGACATTAAGAATCTGCTGTCCGAAGAGATGGGCTTCTGGTCTGTACTTCCTATCACCTGGGCGCAAGAGAAGAAACTGCGTGACGAATATGAAAAGTCATTTGTAAGAAATAAAGTGGAATTTGCCGAAAGTATGTATGCCAAGACTGAGCCGATGGCTGCTAAAGCCAAAGAAGTGATGGATCAAATCGCTATGGTAGGCTGGACAAGCGGCGGACATTCTGCAGGATATGTGCCGGTATTTGCTATCGGTGCCGGTTCCGATCTGTTCATCGGTAAAATGGATAATACGGAGATACCGAAACGCATCGCAAAAGCCGGTGGGTATAAATAACCCGTTAATTTATCCTCAATATTCTCTATCTTTCAAAGAATTTCTTTAGCTTTGTCTTATGAATTTTCAAAGAAATACAGATATGACTAAGTTTGAAATAGAAGAAAAGATAGTAGATATGCTCAAAACCGTATTCGATCCCGAAATTCCGGTAAACGTATACGATCTGGGACTGATTTACAAAATAGATGTTTCCGAGGATGGAGAAGTATCTATTGATATGACCTTGACTGCTCCTAACTGTCCTGCGGCAGATTTCATTATGGAAGATGTACGTCAGAAAGTAGAGTCGATTGACGGGGTAAACTCTGCCACAATCAATCTGGTTTTTGAGCCGGAGTGGGATAAAGATATGATGAGCGAAGAGGCTAAGTTGGAATTGGGCTTTTTGTAACCATTGTCAGTTTACCTCTATTCTTAAACGATCCATTCTTACAGTATGAAAAACGTATATTTCCTTTCTGATGCCCACTTGGGGTCACGTGCCATAGAGCATGGACGTACGCAGGAGCGGCGCCTGGTCAATTTTCTCGACAGCATTAAGCACAAAGCTGCCGCAGTATATCTGCTGGGCGATATGTTCGACTTTTGGTATGAGTTCCGTTTGGTTGTTCCCAAAGGTTATACCCGTTTTTTAGGGAAACTCTCCGAACTGACTGATATGGGAGTAGAGGTGCATTTCTTTACGGGAAATCATGATATCTGGTGCGGCGACTATCTGACTAAGGAGTGTGGGGTGACGATTCATCGTGAACCGGTTACCACTGAGATTTATGGAAAAGAGTTCTACCTGGCACATGGTGACGGGCTGGGAGATCCGGATAAAAAGTTCAAGTTGCTACGTACTATGTTCCATAGTCGTACGTTACAGACTTTGTTCTCTGCGATTCATCCCCGATGGAGCATTGACTTGGGATTGAATTGGGCCAAACACAGCCGGCTGAAGCGTGAGGGTGGAAAAGAACCGGATTATATGGGAGAAAATAAAGAGTTTTTGGTGCTTTATACCAAGGAATACTTGAAAAGTCATCCTAATATTAACTTCTTTATTTACGGTCATCGCCATATCGAACTTGACCTGATGTTGAGTGCTACGGCGCGAATACTTATCTTGGGGGACTGGATCAACTTCTTCTCTTATGCTGTGTTCGATGGTGAGAACCTGTTTCTTGAGAACTATATCGAAGGAGAAACCCAACTTTAACTTTTCCGGATTCCAATCGTTATGCCGGGTCAGATAAGCCCTTCGTCAGCAAAACTATAAAAGCAACCGTCGCAGACAATGACATGATCCACCAAGGTGATGTTCATCGTTTGCGACGCTTTTTGTATGGCGCCCGTCAGGCGTTTGTCCTCTTGGCTGGGCTTCGCATGGCCCGATGGGTGATTATGAATCAGGGCTATTTGTGTGGCACGTCCTATCAGTGCTTCTCGTAAGATGGTGCGTACATCGGCATAAGTTCCGTCAATGCCTCCTGTACTGATACGTAATTTGTTGATTACTTTACATGCTTGGTTCAGAAGCAGAATCCAGAACTCTTCTTGCGGCAGATCACACATCAGTGGATGGAACAGCTTGTAGATGTCCTCTGAACATCTGATCTGTTCCCGTTCTTTGCTTTCCTGCAGTTTACGCCGCTTGCCTAGTTCCAGAGCGGCCATGATGGTGAGGCTTTTGGCCGGTCCCATGCCTTTGAATGAAGAAAAGTTCCGTACTTCCCATTTCCCCAGTTCATTCAGGTTGTTGTCGCAAGTGGCAAGTATTCTTCTCATCAGTTCAACGGCACTCTCTTCCGTATTGCCCGAACCTATCAGGATGCCCAATAGTTCAGCGTCGCTCAATGCTTCGGAACCTTTTGTCATCATTTTTTCGCGTGGCCGATCGGCTTTGGACCACTGCTTGATGTTTAGTTTCTGTTTGTTCATGATTTAATGTGTTTTGCGGGATAAGGTTTTGTTGAAGCATCTTTATTTATAGAAGTTCTTGCGGAAAGCCTCAAATTCGTTCCTTCCCAGTATACAGCGTTCCCACCAGGCACGCCAGAATCCTGTGCCGTATCCGATAAGTTGGATGAAAGAAGCAGCGATGGAATAGATGCCGATGCGTAAGCTTTTGTTTTGCAGCGCAGAATCCAGGCAGACCAGTAAGGCATAAAGCAGAATCGGGACGAGGCTGAACAAGCAAAAGGGAGTGCATAATAGTAGAAGTGCAACTCCTAACGTGAATACAGCCGGCAGCAAATGGACGACTTTCAACGATTCGGGATATTTTTTGTAGAGATTGATACGTGCAATACCGGAGTTGTGCACTTGCTTGAAGAATTTCTTAAAATCCGTACGTCGTTTGTGGTATACCCAGGCATCGGGAAAGAGACGGCATTGGTATCCTCCCTTGAATATGCGGATACTGAAATCGATGTCTTCGCCGAAACGCATATTGGAGAAACCTCCTAATGCCTGATAAACCTCCCGGCGGACACCCATGTTGAAACTTCTCGGATAGAATTTATCCATTTTCTTTTTGCCTCCGCGGATGCCTCCCGTGGTGAAGAAAGAAGTCATGGAGTAATTAATGGCTTTTTGTATATCGGTGAAAGAACTATGTGCCCGGTCCGGCCCTCCAAAGGCATCGGCCGGGGCGGTCTGCAGTTCTTTCTCTACTGCATCGAGATATCCTTCGGGCAAGATACAGTCCGAATCCAGTATGATGAGATATTCGCCGTTGCTACGTTCGGCACCGTAATTACGGGTTTGTCCGGGACCGGAGTTCGGTTTGTTGTAGTAATGTATATCCAACTTTCCCTGGTATTGGTTCACTATCTTTTCGCAAGGGACAGATGATCCGTCTTCTACAACCACGACTTCGAAATCCTTGAAGTGTTGGGCTGTCAGGCTTTGCAATAGTTCGTCCACTTCGTCGGGACGGTTGTAAACGGGAATAATAACGGAGTATCGCATCATATATGTATAGTTAATCTTCATATTTAATATTGGCAAAGATAAATTATTATTTTCCGATAATCTCTTTTAATGCACTCTTTTTGTCCATTATGCTTTGTCTTGAATACCTTTGGGGTCAAAGTGGTGTTGGTTTAAAACCAGGAAGCCTTTGGTTTTTAAAGGTAGTGGGTACAGCCTTTGAAGATAGGAGCGCGGCTTCTCCACTTTCGATGTTTTCAGGCTTCTTTCCATAAGTTTGGTAAAGATTTCTGTAGAATGGTTGAATTTGTCTTATCGTAGGGGACAGGGAGGTCATAGAGTTTTTCTCTCTTTTAGATATGCATATATCATAGTTCCAATCTCTGTAGTCTTTGTGCTTTTTGGGGGGGATGAAAGGTGGCGATAAAATAGAACTCCCTGCATTCCAACCGGATATTCCGGCAGAATGCAGGGAGGCTGTGTTAATGAGTCTGTGTATACTTATGCTTTCACACGACCTACGTAAGAACCGTCACGAGTATCGATCTCGATTGTTTCGCCTTCACTGATAAACAGCGGGACACGAACGGTTGCACCTGATTCTACAGTAGCCGGTTTCAGGGTGTTGGTAGCAGTGTCGCCTTTCAAGCCCGGTTCTGTATAAGTAACTTTCATCTGAACTTTGATAGGCATATCAGCATAAAGCACGGTTTCGGTAGATGCATCCGATACAACTTCTACTACTGCACCTTCCAGCAAGAAATCTACACCGTTGATCAGGTCGTGAGCGATCGGGTGTTGATCGAATGTTTCCTGATTCATGAAGATATAATCTTCACCTTCTTTGTACAGGTACTGATAGGGACGACGTTCAACGCGTACGTCTTCCAGCTTCTCACCGATATTGAAGCGACGTTCGAGAACGTAGCCGCTTACTACATCTTTCAGTTTTGTACGCATGAAGGTGTTACCTTTACCCGGTTTAACGTGGAGGAATTCGATACAGAAATACAGTTTGCCATCCATGCGGATACAAGTTCCGTTCTTGATGTCTTGAGCATTAATCATACTTGATATTCTTTATTTTATAGATTGTTATTGAGTTATCTTTGAACCTTTTCGGGTGCAAAAGTAATCTAAATCGGCAAAAAACACAAAATGTTTTGACTAAAAATGACTTAACTCTTGGTTTATTTAAAAAAAGTGCCTATTTTTGCAGCCCGAATCCGTAGAAGTAATAACATAAAAACAAGATACAGTAATGAAAAGAACATTTCAACCCTCTAACAGAAAGAGAAAAAACAAACACGGTTTCCGTGAGAGAATGGCTACAGCTAACGGCCGTAGAGTATTGGCTGCACGTCGCGCTAAAGGTCGTAAGAAACTGACTGTTTCTGACGAATACAACGGAGTGAAGGCATAAGTATTAGCCATTGCAAACGAATAAGAAGAAGTGAAGGAGGATTCCTTTGCTTCTTTTTGTTTTAGAACCGGTTCCAATTTGATAACGGTATCAGGCGCAAGGTGGAAAACCCAAAGAGAGGGTTTTGATACGCTTTTTTAAAAACTCGGTGAAAGTCTGTGATACTGTGTAACGAAAATAGTATCTTTGTCCGCATTAACAGCTTATAATTATGACGATAAAAGAATTTTTTTCTTTCAAGGCCAATAGATTCTTCTGGATAAACATCATAGCCATGGTTGTAGTGGCTGTGCTCATAGTGGTTGGCACACTTAAAGGACTGGATATATACACACGCCATGGCGAAGCTGTAATAGTGCCCGACGTAAAAGGAATGTCTGTAAGCGAAGCGGAAAAGATGTTCCGGAATCATGGACTGACTTGTGTGGTGTCCGACTCCAGTTACGTAAAAAATAAACCTTCCGGCATTATCCTGGATCTTAACCCGTCGGTCGGGCAGAAAGTGAAAGAAGGACGAACAATCTATCTGACAATAAATACCCTCAGTACTCCTTTGAGTGTGGTGCCTGATGTGGCCGATAACAGTTCCGTGCGTCAGGCGCAGGCAAAGTTGATCGCCGCAGGCTTTAAACTTACCGAAAACCGGATGGTGAGCGGAGAGAAGGACTGGGTATATGGCGTGATCTATCAGGGACGCCAATTGCAGATTGGAGATAAAGCTCCCATCGGCGCTACGCTGACTCTGATGGTAGGTGACGGAGTGCAGTCTACCGCAACCGATTCTGTCGATATGGTGGAAAATGCTGCTATGTCTGTTGAGGATTCCGGAACAGATGATGATTCCTGGTTTTAATATAAGAAACGTATACGTAGAAAAAACGCATGATAGAAGAATTGCCTGACGATATTGAACAGGACGAATTGGATGATATAGAACCCGTAGGTGACGAAAACCAGCTCTATGAACATTTCCGCGTGGTAGTGGATAAAGGGCAGGCAATGGTCAGGGTCGATAAATATTTGTTTGAACGCATCGTCAATGCTTCGCGCAATCGCATACAGAAAGCGGCTGAAGACGGTTTTGTCATGGCCAATGGTAAACCGGTGAAGAGCAGCTATAAAGTGAAACCTCTGGATGTGATTACGGTGATGATGGATCGTCCCCGTTATGACAATGAGATTATTCCGGAGGATATTCCACTTCATATTGTCTATGAAGATAAATACCTGATGGTGGTGAATAAGCCGGCCGGACTGGTGGTGCATCCGGGACACGGAAACTATCATGGTACGTTGGTCAATGCCATCGCTTGGCATCTCAAGGATAACCCCGATTACGATGCCAACGACCCACATGTGGGATTGGTGCACCGCATCGATAAAGATACTTCTGGATTACTGGTTATCGCTAAGACACCGGATGCCAAAACCAATCTGGGCGTCCAATTCTTTAATAAAACTACTAAGCGTAGATACCGCGCACTGGTATGGGGCATTGTCGATCAGGATGAAGGTACCATCGTAGGCAGTATTGCCCGCAATCCGAAAGACCGGATGCAAATGGCCGTTATGGCCGATCCTACCCAAGGGAAACATGCCGTCACCCACTACCGGGTGCTTGAACGTCTGGGATATGTCACTTTGGTGGAATGTATTCTTGAAACCGGGCGTACGCATCAGATACGTGTGCACATGAAGCATATCGGTCATGTACTCTTCAATGACGAGCGGTATGGCGGTCACGAAATCCTGAAAGGGACTCACTTTAGTAAATACAAACAATTTGTAAACAATTGCTTCGACACTTGTCCGCGGCAGGCTTTGCACGCCATGACGCTGGGGTTTGTGCATCCCGTCACTGGCGAAGAGATGCATTTTACTTCGGAGTTGCCGGACGACATGACCCGGTTGATAGAGAAGTGGAGAGGTTATATTAGTAACAGAGATTTAGAATGAAACGCAACATTGCCATTGTGGCAGGAGGCGATACCTCCGAAATCGTAGTTTCCCTGCGTAGTGCACAGGGCATTTACTCCTTTATCGACAAGGAGAAGTATAATTTGTACATCGTAGAAATGGAAGGTCGGCGTTGGGAAGTGCAATTGCAGGACGGAAGTAAAACACCGGTGGACAGAAACGACTTTAGTTTTATGAATGGGGCGGAGAAGGTCGTGTTCGACTTTGCTTATATCACCATTCACGGAACACCGGGAGAGGACGGACGTTTGCAGGGCTATTTCGACATGATACGCATTCCGTATTCATGTTGTGGCGTACTGGCCGCTGCCATCACTTACGATAAATTTGTCTGCAACCAGTATCTCAAAGCATTTGGTGTGCGTATCTCCGAATCGTTGTTGCTACGTCAGGGACAGGCTGTCTCCGATGAAGATGTGGTGGAAAAAATTGGCCTGCCTTGCTTTATCAAACCCAATCTGGGAGGATCCAGCTTTGGTGTGACTAAGGTGAAGACGCGCGAACAGATTCAACCTGCCATTGCCAAGGCTTTCAGTGAAGCTGAGGAAGTGATGATAGAAGCCTTTATGGGCGGAACAGAATTGACTTGCGGTTGTTATAAGACGAAAGAAAAATCGGTAGTCTTTCCGTTGACCGAGGTCGTGACACATAATGAATTCTTCGATTACGATGCAAAGTACAACGGACAGGTGGACGAGATCACTCCGGCACGTATATCGGAAGAACTGACCCGGCGTGTCCAGACTTTAACCTCGGCTATTTACGATATATTGGGATGTTCCGGCATTATTCGAGTGGACTATATCATTACGGAAGGTGAGAAGATCAATCTTCTGGAGGTGAATACCACACCGGGTATGACCGCTACCAGTTTTATTCCCCAGCAGGTGCGTGCCGCCGGACTGGATATAAAAGACGTGATGACTGATATTATAGAAAATAAATTTTAGCTGTAAGCTGCGGGCCACGAGCTACAGTCGGCAAGCCGCACCGATTCCGTACGGGATAGAGCGGTGCAGCCTTTGTAGCTTATCGTTGATTACCTGTAACTCGTTGCTCGTCACTTGTAGTTTATAAAAGAATAAAAGCTATGAATACAACAGAGTTTGATGAAATCCGTCCTTACAACGACGAAGAACTCTCCGGGGTTTTCGAAGAACTGATTGCCGATCCGGCTTTTCAGAAGGTGGTTGCCGGGGTGATACCGGATGTACCCTTTGAGATGCTGGCACAAAAGATGCGTGCCTGTAGAACGAAACTGGAATTTCAGAAAACCTTTTGCTACGGTTTGCTATGGAAACTTGCAGGCGACTGTACGGATGGTATTTCATTGGATCATACGGCTATTCCGGACAAGAGCAAAGCATACACCTACATCTCGAATCACCGTGACATCATTCTTGATTCCGGTTTCTTATCTGTATTGTTAGTCGACCAGGGGATGGATACGGTGGAGATTGCCATTGGCGATAATCTGCTGATTTATCCGTGGATCAAGAAGTTTGTCCGGGTCAATAAATCATTTATCGTGCAGCGTGCACTGACCATGAGGCAAATGCTTGAGTCGTCTGCCCGCATGTCCCGTTATATGCACTATACAATCGGAGAAAAGAATCAGTCCATTTGGATTGCACAACGTGAAGGACGTGCCAAAGACTCTAACGACCGTACTCAGGACAGTGTACTCAAGATGCTGGCAATGGGGGGCGAAGGGGATGTGGTCAGCCGTCTGATGGAGATGAATATTGCTCCTCTCGCTATTTCCTACGAATATGATCCCTGCGATTACCTGAAAGCACAGGAGTTCCAGCTGAAGCGTGATATAGAGGGCTATAAGAAAACGATGGCAGATGACCTGAAAAATATGCAGACCGGTTTGTTTGGCTATAAAGGCCGGGTGCATTTCCAGACGGGAGCTTGCCTCAATGACCTGCTTTCGACAGTAGATCGCTCTTTACCGAAACCAGAGTTGTTTGCACGTATCTCTACGTGGATCGATCAGCGCATTCATAGCAATTACCGTCTTTATCCGGGCAATTATGTAGCTCACGATCTGTTGACTGGTAAGAATGATTTTGAATCCCACTATACGTTGGCCGAGAAGGAACGTTTCGAGGCTTATGTGGAAAAGCAGCTTGAAAAGATAGAGATTCCCAACAAAGATATTTCTTTCTTGCGTGAAAAGCTGTTGTTGATGTATGCCAATCCGTTGACCAACTATTTGGCCGCTCGTCAATGAGAATATGGACGTTACATATCGTCCTGTCTGTATTGTTTTCCGTCTTCCTGTTTTCCTGTAACGAAGATGATGGTGCTCCTTACCCTTCCGTGAGGTTGGAGTTTCTGACTGCAGAGTCGGGAGCAGACGGTCGGTTGCAAACGTTGGTTACGGATAAGGGAGAACGTCTGGTCGTGGCGGAGGACCGCACTGAATCGGAGCTGTTACCCAATTCCTCTAGCCGTGTGGTGAGCAATTACGAAGTGCTTTCGTCGGTAGGAGGGCGGAAAGAGATACGCATTTATGCATTAGCTAATACGGTTTCTCCGGTTCCGCTGCCTGCCGGAGAGTTCCGGAATGGCTTGAAATTCGATCCGGTTGATATGCTCAGTATCTGGATGGGGCGTGATTATCTGAATATGACTCTCTCTATCCGGGCACAGAATGCGCGGCATACGTTTCATTTCATTCAGGAGTCTGTGGAGCGGGATGCTGTAACCGGAAAGCTGAAAGTCCATTTAATGCTCTATCATGACGATGGGGGAGATGTGGAGGCTTATGCCAAGCGGGCTTATGTCTCGGTACCGTTGAGGCAGTACACGTCCGATATCGGGGAATCAGTGATCATTTATTTCAGTTTTCATACGTATGACGGGGAGGTGCAGACCTATCAGTTTGAATACGTACCCAGTCACTTAACCATTAATTACTAATTATATGTCGAAAATGAATTCAATGCTTATGGGAATATGTTTTCTTTTGTCTTCTCTCTTTTCTTGCCAGCAGTCGAAAGGGAATTTCAAGACAGTGCCGGTGAAGGAGTTTGCTTCGCTGATTGAGGATGCAAGTGTGCAACGGCTGGATGTCCGTACCATGGCTGAATATTCGGAAGGCCACATTCCGGGGACGATCAATATCAATGTGCTCGATGATTCGTTTGCGGTTATGGCAGACTCCACACTTCAAAAAGATAAACCGGTGGCTTTATATTGCCGCAGTGGCAAGCGAAGCAAGAAGGCGGCTGCCATTCTCAGTGAGAAAGGATATAAAGTGTACGAATTGGATAAAGGATTCAATGCCTGGCAGGAAGCAGGCGAGAAAGTGGAGAAATAAGAATGAACGATTATTGAACAATGAATGATCAACGATGAACAGGCTATGTATTATTATCGTTCGTCGTTGATCATTTATTATGGATCGTTCAAAAATCGTTATGGTAGATTTTCCAGCAGTCTTTTCAGTACCACTGTCGCCGAGATTTCACGGTTTGCGGCTTCCGGGATGACAATGGATTGCGGACTCTCGATAACATCATCCGTCACAATCATATTCCGTCTTACAGGGAGGCAGTGCATGAAGTAGGCATTATTGGTGACGGCCATCTGACGGTCGCCTACGGTCCAATTACGGTCTGTACTCAGAATCTGTCCGTAGTTGTCGCCTGTATAAGCTGCCCAGTTCTTGGCATATATAAAGTCGGCTCCTTCGAAAGCTTTCATCTGATCATATTCTACCCGTGCGTTTCCTACAAACTTCGGATCGAGTTCGTAACCTTCGGGGTGGGTGATGACAAACTCATAGTCTGTGGCATTCATCCATTCGGCAAACGAGTTGGGCACTGCCTGTGGCAATGGCCGCGGATGGGGAGCCCAGGTCATTACTACTTTAGGGCGGGCTGTCTTTTTGTATTCTTCAATGGTGATCAGGTCGGCAAAGCTCTGCAACGGATGACGGGTAGCTGCTTCCATAGAGAACACCGGGCGTCCGGAATGTTGTATGAACTGATTGATGATCACTTCATTATAGTCATACTCACGGTTTTCGAAGCGGGCAAACGAACGTACACCGATGATGTCACAATAACATCCCATCACCGGGATGGCTTCCAGCAGATGTTCCGGTTTGTCACCGTCCATGATGACGCCGCGTTCGGTTTCCAATTTCCAGGCCCCTTGATTGATGTCCAGTACAATTACGTTCATACCCAGGTTGAGAGCAGCTTTCTGGGTGCTGAGACGGGTGCGGAGGCTGGAGTTAAAGAAGATCATCAATAGAGTTTTATTACGTCCCAGTTCCACATATTTGAACCGGTCTTTCTTGATCTCGAATGATTCGGCAAGGGCTGATTTCAGGTCGCCGATGTCTTGTACGCAAGTAAATTTCTTCATAATTGTCTTTGTTAGAATGAATATACCTTTTCCGCAAAGGTATGATAAAATTTTCAATTGGCAGGCTGCGCCCATGAAAGATACTCCGTTTGCCGTGGAGACAGGAAGGTGCTGTTGGCCAGATAGTCCTTGTTGTTGGCGTAGATAAAGAGCACACTACCTTTTTTGATTGTGTCGATAATCGGTTTGGCGAGTGCTTGCGGCAAGGCGGGGCATCCGAGGCTCCGTCCCAAGCGTCCGGCAGAAGCGGTGATGTTGGGATTGGCATATGCGGCACCATGCATCACGATGGCGCGTTGTTTGGCTTGGTCGTTAATTCCTTTTTCCAGCCCGTTCAGCACCAGGGAGTAACCGTTGCGTCCCTGATAAGTGTTTTCGGTCAGGTAAAAGCCAAGCGAACTTTTGTACGAACCGTTTTTATTGGAGAATGAGGTTGCATAGTTTCCTCCGCTATTTTTGCCGTGTGATACGACGGAAGTATATAGCAACTTTTTGTTTTTCATATCGAGCACGTAAAGGCGCTTCTCGGTAGATGGTTTTGAAAAATCGATCAGGGTCATGATGGACTTGCTTTTCTGCTCGATTTTCTGATAGCCGGTCACTGCCTGTCGGAAAGCTGTATAGCTGACAATCCCGTCCAGCTGCATATCATCGAACAGTTGATCTATTTCGTCTGTCTCCGGAGTAGAGGCTACAGAAACAGGCTCACTGGCCGGTGCATGGTTGGGTACTTCTGCCAGTGGGAGCAGAAACAATAGGAGGAATAGAAATACTTTTTGCATAGGAAACTGAGAAAATAACGGCGCAAAGATACGGATTTCTATTCCAAAACAAAAATAATTGTCTCATTTACAGGAGCCCAGTCGAAAATAAACTTGGAATGTGATGTTGCATTCCGTACACACATGTGCGAGCGGGGCGTGGTGCCCAGAGACGGGCTGTACTCTATAAGTGCTTTACGGGGCTCGTTTACCGGGACTCCGTGAATGTATCCTCCGTCTGAGAATCGGCTGGCATAAGGCGCAAAACCTCCGGTGGCGGTGGAACCGTCTTTGAGGAATATCATGCGTGTCTTTTTTTTCCTGTAGGACGAATATCCCTAATGGTGTCTCTTGTGCATACGGAGGGCGATGCCTTCCGGTAGTGGCGGGGTTCATACTCCGTACGGTCCATTGGGCTTCACCGGTTTGTTCCAAAGTCATTATGTTCTGGTCTCTTCGGTCTATCATGATTGTTTTGATGAAGTGTGTCGTATCCGGGAGCACTTTGACGTACCTCTTGGGTACATACCACTCTTCGCCAATATAGATAGGGGATACCTTGACGAAATTCTCTCCGTCGGCCAGGAAGCGGACCAGCGAACCGTCTTCTCCATAACGTTCGGGCACAAGCGTATCGGTGAGCAAATAGAGCGGGACGGACTGGTAGCGCTCTATGCCCAGCGTGTCGGCAATGCGTTTATAGGCATTCCGTTTGTAATGGCGTACCAATGGAGCCTCGCCGTTCCGGTTCTTATAGTTCTGCAAGATGCCCCATTGCGAGGGTGTCTGCTGAATGTTTTCGAGCAGTGCCAGGCGTTCTTTGATCTTATCCCATTGAAAACTGCGGGTCGTATCTTTGTACGGATACGTATCTTCAAGAGTATATTTATCATAGAGCAAATCTTTCTTGATCTCTATCTGTTCTGCGGAGATGGCTTTGGGCTTCTCTTCCGGAGGCACCGTTTCCAGTGAATCCGCTACACCGGTGACTTGGGGCTGTGGCAAATTTGTTCTGTTTTCTCTATTGCATGCGCAGAGAAGGCAAGAAAGGGTGAGCAGGTATATATAGGCTGTTTGCTTCATAATGGGATAGGTTTGGAGTTCATTTACAAATATAATGTTTTTTATAAGGAATAGCAAGGCGTTTTGTTCTCGTATTACTAATAATTTGCATAATTGCCTCCGTTTTTGTCAAGAGTAAGTTTACGCTTCCTTAACATAAGCGCTCTCCGGATTATACTATTTATACTTTTCGAATCTTGTCCGGTGGTGTAGGCCCGGATGCAGTCGGAAGGGTAGAGGGATCAACCGTCTCCAACTGCCGGATCAACCGTCTTTGGGTCGGAACGCAGGCTCTTCCGACAAGAAACCCCGGCTCTGTTGAAGCGTAATCCCGGCTCTGTTCACGAGGGGTATCGGCTGTAAAAAAAGAAAGGGGAGAAGCAAGAGCCTTTCCCCATTATCGCATTTTAAATTGAATCTATGGTATGATTGTGTCTACAAAGATAGTACAATCCGGAGGTTAAGTCAAGCTTTGAACCGATTATTTTCCTGACTTTCGCCGAAAGTATCACTGACGTGTCTGTCCGTCACCCTCTATGATCCATTTGTAGGAAGTGATCTCTTCCAATCCCATCGGTCCGCGGGCATGCAACTTTTGTGTGCTGATGCCGATTTCTGCTCCCAGCCCGAATTGTGCTCCGTCGGTGAAAGCGGTAGATACATTGGTATATACACAGGCTGCATCTACCATGCGGGTGAAAAGCGCGGCGCGTTCCGGGTTTTCGGTGACGATACTTTCGCTATGTCGTGAGCTGTATTCCTGGATATGTCCGAGTGCGTTCTCAAAACTATTCACAGTTTTGATTGCCATTTTGTAGTCCAGAAATTCAGTTCCGAAGCTCTCGGGGGTGGCAGGTTTCAGCAACCCGGCAGGATAGTGTCCCTCGAGTGCCTGATAGGCTGACGGATCTGCATAGATAATCACCTTGTCGGCTTTGAGCTTTTCACAAAGGAGAGGCAGATCGGACAATCTGCTTTCGTGAACAATCACGCAATCGAGTGCATTACAAACACTCACGCGGCGTGTCTTGGCATTATGGATGATGGCAGCTCCCTTGGCCGTATCTCCGTATTCGTCAAAGTAGGTATGGCAGATGCCTGCACCGGTTTCTATTACCGGTATAGTAGCATTTTGCCGTACAAAGTTAATCAGGGCGCTACTGCCGCGAGGAATGATCAGATCTACGTATCCGGTAGCGTGCAGCAGTTCCCGGGTTGCTTCACGGTCGGCCGGTAGCAACTCGACCATGTGAGTGTCTATGTTAAACTGTCGGAGTACCTGGTGTATCACTTCTACGATGGCACGATTCGAATAGTCAGCGTCGCTTCCCCCTTTCAGGATACAGGCGTTACCGCTTTTCAGGCAAAGCGAAAAAACGTCGAAGCTGACATTGGGACGAGCTTCGTAAATGATGCCGATGACCCCGAAAGGAACACTTATCTTAGTGAGTCTCATGCCATTGGGACGAATGCTCTCTTTCAATATCCTGCCCAGAGGGGAGGGGAGAGTGGCCACGTTGCGTATATCGGAAGCGATTCCCCGAAGTCGTTCTTCGGTCAACCTCAGTCGGTCGTATTTCGGATTGTCGGGTGACATCCGTTCCAGATCTTTCCGGTTCTCAGAGAGGATGTAGGAAGTCTGTTCCAAAGCAGCTTCTGCCACGGCATTCAGTATTTGGTTGATCCGATCGTCGGGTAATAGTGCCAGATGGCGGCCGGCTGCCTGTACGGCAGCAAAAGTATCATTCAGATTCATAATGCAGTTCGTTTATTCAATGTAAAGGTAGTCATAATGGACTACTGCTTTTTTTCCATGTTTTCCGATGGAGTCCCGTGCCTGCATGGAGTCACAGTTGACTTTGCCTACACCTACCGGAGTACCCCGGTAATCAATGATGCGCACGATGTCGTCTTTCTCAAATTCTCCTTCAATGCGGGTGATTCCGACGGGAAGAATGCTGACTGCCTTGTCGGAGTTCAACACTTCGGTAGCCTGTTCGTTGATATGTATCTCTCCCTTAGCGAAACCTTCGCTATGAGCTATCCATTTCTTGATACTCGATACGGGTTGGGATGCGGGGATAAAACGAGTGCAAACCGTCTCTTCGGGATGCTCTATGAGGTTGATAAGGATGTTGTCGCGTTTGCCATTGGCAATAATTACTGTAATACCTTCATCTGCCACTTTGCGGGCAATGTTGGTTTTGGTCAGCATGCCTCCTCTCCCGAAACTCGATTTGCTGGTCTGAATGTAGTTACTCAGGTCTTTTCCCTGTCCAATCTCCCGGATCACTAATGAGTCCGGATCGGAAGGGGAACCGTTATAAATGCCGTCGATGTTACTCAGGATGATAAGGGCCTGTGCATTCATCATTGAGGCGATGAGGCCCGACAGTTCGTCATTGTCTGTGAACATCAGTTCGGTGACGGAGATGGTGTCGTTCTCGTTGACGATAGGAATGACGCCGTTCTCAAGCATCACCGTCATGCAGTTTTTCTGGTTGAGGTAATGACGGCGTGTACCAAAATTCTCTTTGGTGGTGAGTACCTGTCCTACAGCAATGCCATGATCGCGGAACAGCTCGTAATATCGGTTAATGAGTTTGGCTTGACCCACTGCCGAGAACAATTGGCGCTGATCTACGCTGTCGAGTTTCCTGAGGGTACGTATTTCGCTTCGTCCCGAGGCAACAGCTCCCGAAGAGATAAGAATCACCTCTACTCCGGCTTTATGCAAGGCGGCTATCTGATCGGTTAGCGCAGACATCCGGGTGACATCCAGTGTTCCGTCCTGTCGGGTCAGTACGTTACTTCCCACTTTTATGGCTATTCGTGTAAACTCCTTTTTCATTATGCTGACGATTTGAAAGCACAAATATATGGATTTTTGTCGATATGTTACCTCTCCCATACGGATATCTTGAAAGAGAATGTCTGTATGGCAGAGAGGAGATCGGGGGGAATTTATTCGTTTGCCTTTTCGCGGTTTCTCACTATTTCCATTGCATTTTCATAATCGTCTTCATTGACGAGGACAGCTATTTCCTGTCCGATGTAGTAAGGTGCCAAAGCTGCGAGCCCACCTCCGTCTTTCAGGATAGATTCTATTCCATTGCTTTCGAGCAATCCTTTGATGAACTCTGCTTCCCAAGGCGAACCGGTGAAGACTTCTACTACGCGGGTGTCTTTATCTTCTTTCATAATGGTAGGGATATAATGTGTTTATCTCTTACAAATATAACAAAAAGAACTTAGATAAAGTTGTTTTACCGATAGATTATTCTAAAGTTATTCGTTGCACTGTAATGTTCTCGTTGAGGAACATGGAGGCTGATTCAATAAATTTGTCTTCGGCCTCTGTGGTGTAAAAGCGGCATTTACCTTCCCGAGTGCACTTCATGTCCATTTCGGGATGACGGTGAAGGTAATCTTTCAGACTGGTAGCCACATATTCTCCCTGTGCCACCACTTTCACTCCTTGGGGAATGAATTTTTGTATCTTGGGCAATAGTATCGGGTAATGGGTACATCCCAGAACAAGGGTGTCTATCTGCCGGTCTTTGGCAAGTAGGTTGTCGATGTATTTACGAATAAAGAAGTCGGCTCCTTCGCCGTTGGCTTCATTGTTTTCAACCAGTGGAACCCACATGGGACAAGCTTCTCCGCTTACTTTGATATCCTCAAACAACTTATGCACTTCAAGCGGATATGATTCTGATTTGATGGTACCGGCTGTAGCCAATATTCCTACATGGCGCGTTTGGGTCATACTGCCGATACACTCTGCAGTTGGGCGAATGACTCCTAGCACCCTCCGGTCCGGATCTATATTCGGAAGGTCGTTCATTTGTATGGTTCTCAGTGCCTTGGCCGAGGCTGTGTTGCAAGCAAGTATCACCAGATGACAGCCCATCTCAAACAATTTGTTGACAGCCTGTAAGGTGAACTCGTATACGATTTCAAAAGAACGGGTCCCATAAGGAGTCCGTGCATTGTCGCCCAGATAGATGTAATCGTATTCCGGCAGCGCTTCCCTGATTTTGCTCAGGATGGTCAGCCCACCGTATCCGGAGTCGAATACACCGATAGGACCAGGTTGGTATGGAAGGGATTGTTTCATAATGGGGATATGGTTAAAAAGTTACGAGCTACAAGTAACAAGTCATAACGCATTTTGCATGGTACTTGTAGCTTGTAGCTCGTAACTTATTGCTCTTAACTCTTATTTGATGCCCAATTGGGTTTTTACTTTCGGAGTCAGGTTAATGCTTTGAGCTTCGTTTACGTAAGGTATCGGAGTACGTGCCATATCGAAAATGTAGATAACACCTTCTGCTGCACCTACTGCTTTGATAGCGTCATCCAGCTTCTTATATACCGGAGCCATCAGGTCATTGTTGGCTTTTTCCATATCCTGCTGAGCCTTAGCCTGGAATTGTTCTTGTCTCTGCATCATGTCTTCCAACTCTTTTTGTCTTCTTTCTGCAATGACAGCAGGAAGAGAGTCTTTTTGCTGCATGAATTCCTGGTATTTCTTGCTGAATTCTTCCTGAGATCTCTGTAAGTCTTGTCCGAGTTGTTTGTTCAATGCTTGTAACTCAGATTGTGCTTTGGTATATTCCGGCATGGCCGAAACAATTTCCATCGCATTGATGTGACCGAATTTAAGATTTTGTGCAAATACGCCCATCGGGAGTATTAACATCATTAAAAGTGCAATTTTTTTAAGCATAGTTTTATTATTTATTTGAATGATTACTTTTAAGTTATCGGGTGCAAATGTATGAAATTAATTTGAATATCCTAATTTCGCCAGCACTTCATTGCTTACATCAATGCGGGGAGTGGCAAAAATAATGCTTGAAGCAGATGCTCTGTCTACCACTACTGCATAACCGTTTTCCTCTGCTACAGCTTTTACCGCATTGTATATTTCGTCTTGAATAGGCTTCATTAACTCTTCTCTTTTCTTAAAAAGTTCACCTTCAGGACCAAAGTATTTACGTTTGAGCTCTGAAGCAGCTTTTTCTTTTTCTACGATGGCATCTTCTTTCTGGGTCTTTTGTGCGGCCGTCAGTTTAGCAGATGCAGCTTGATAGTCCTTAAACATCGTTTGTGCCTCTTTGGCTAATACTTCGACTTCACCCTGCCACTGTTTGGTTGCCTGGCTCAATTGTTCGTTGGCACGTTCGTAAGCCGGAATGTTCTTCAGGATATACTCCATATCGATCAGGGCAAACTTTTGTGCTTGGGCTGTCATACCTACGGCAAACAGCAAGATGATAAATAGAACAGACTTTTTCATAACGCTTAGTTTTTAGTGAAACAATTAGAATTCCTGGCCCAATACGAAATGGAATCTGCTTCCACCTGCGCTCTTGTCGCCAAGTACTTTGTCGAAACCGTATGCCCAGTCGATACCCATCATACCAATCATCGGAAGGAAGATGCGGACACCCACACCTGCCGAACGTTTCAGGTCGAACGGATTGAAGTTTTTCACATCATGCCAAGCATTACCGGCTTCCAGGAATGTTAACGCATAAATATTGGTACTTGTTTCCAGCATTAGCGGATATCTTAATTCAAATCCGATACGGGTATAAGCATAACCTTCTTGTCCGCGGTACGGAGTTAAAGAACTGTTTTCATAACCACGGAGGGCGACACTCTCAGTTGCGTAGCTTGAATATCCGGTCATACCGTCACCACCGACATCGAATGTACCGAACGGTGATTTCTTATATTTGTTGTAGTGACCCAATATACCGAATTCAACACGTGTCATTAATACCGGAGTCTTTTTCACTACAGTCGGGTTCAGCAATGGGATGTATGTTTTTGCTTTGAATTTCCACTTGTGGTATTCTACCCATTTATGCATCTTGTTCATATCGTTCTGGTTGTACTCGTTGTACTTGCTGTAGTCTACTCCATCGAACAATGAGTAAGGTGGTGTGAACTGTACGGACAGCGAGAAGTCAGAACCACTACGGGGATAGATCGGGTTATCGTAAGAGGCGCGGGCCAATGTCAAGCCTATACTCAGGTCATTACATTTACCGTTGGTCACCGGGAAGTATTGCCAGTCTTTCAAGATATATCTCTGGTAAGAGAGCTCGGCTGAAAGCTGGAAGTAGTCATCCGGCCAGTTCAGACGTTTACCCCATCCTGCTGACAGACCCCACATTTTGATTGACTTATCCGGGTCATAATAGTTCTCGTAATTGTTATAGTTACCATAATTGTACATACCGTAGCCACCCAAGCCGCTGTAATAACTGTTGTAGTAGTTGTTATAGTAGCTTGAATTGTAGTAACGGCTACTGATATCGGTCTGTACGGAGAAGAATGCTGACAGAGAGAATGAATTCGGGCGTTTACCTCCGAACCAGGGATCAAAGAACGAAATGCTATACTGTTGATAGTATTGTGCATTGGTTTGTCCACTGATGGTCAGTGTCTGTCCGTCGCCTTGAGGCAGGATACCGCGATAATTTTCTCCCGGATGCAACAGGTTCGCCAAAGAGAAGTTCGTAAACTTCAGACTTAACTTACCGATAACACCTGTTTGTCCCCAACCGGCAGAGAACTCTACCTGGTCATTTGCTTTCGATACAAGATCGTAAGCGATATCTACCGTTCCGTTTACAGGGTCCGGCTGGATATCCGGCTTGATGTTTTCCGGGTCGAAGTGTCCCATTTGCTGGATTTCACGCATAGAACGCATCAGGTCCTCGCGGCTGAACAACTCACCTGGACGAGTACGGAGTTCACGGCGGACAACGTTTTCGTACAAACGGTCATTACCATTGATCTTGATCTTGTTGATACTGGCTTGCCGACCTTCAAAAATTCTCATTTCCAAGTCAATGGAGTCATTATCTATGTTTACTTCCACCGGATCCAGTGTATAGAACAGATAACCATTATTATAATAGAGGTTACCGATAGCATCTTCGTCGGTTGATAAGCGTTCATTTAACAATTTCTGGTTATATACATCCCCTTTCTTCATGCGGAGCATGTAGTTCAATTGCTCTGAAGGGTAAAGCGTATTACCTACCCATGTAACGTTGCGGAGATAATATTTATCGCCTTCTTCCAGTTCGATGAATACGTCTACGGTCTTATCGTCAAATTTGGATACACTGTCTTTCACAATGCGTGCATCGCGGTAACCCAATTCGTTATACTTATCAATAATCAACTGTTTGTCCTCTTCATATTTCTCGTTGACAAACTTCTTGGTGCGGAATAAGTTCAGCAGTTTTCCTTTTTCGTTTGTCTTCTTCATCACGCGTTTCAGCTTAGATGTCTTGATGGCATGGTTGCCGGCAAAAGTGATGGCATGTACTTTTACCTTTTCTTTCTTATCGATGTCAATATCGACTAATACCTGATTTTCATTGGCAGGATCATCTCTTTGGGTGATAGTGATTTCAGCATTCTTAAATCCCTTATCGTCGAAATAGCGTTTACTTAAAACTTTCGCACGGTCTACCAGGTTCGGAGTGATCTGACTACCCTTTATCATGCCCAGTTTGGTTTGCAGGTCTTCACGTTCCGACTTTTTCACACCGTGATAGCGTATATCGGAAATACGTGGGCGTTGGGCCAAAGTGATCTTTAACCATATTTTATTACCTTCTATTTTTTCAGCGGTAATCGATACATTAGAGAACAGACCATGACGCCAGTAGCGTTTGATTGCACCTGTGATTTCATCTCCCGGTACAGTAATGGTTTGTCCTACAGAGAGTCCGGACAGTCCGATAAGAACATAATCTTCGTAGTTCTTGACACCTTCGACTTTGATGTCGGCTATTTCATATTTTTTCGGTGTCCCGGAATACATGATAACGGGTTTTGATTCGTCAGTGTTAGCATCTTGTGCTACGCCCGGCAATGCAAAGCAAAACAGGCTGATAAACGTTACGAATATGAAGGAAATACGATAATGCATTTATGTTATAATTAAGTTTTGAGTTAACTGATTTGTTCGCTGGTTTTTCCGAATCTGCGTTCGCGTTTCTGGTAGTCACAGATAGCCTTGCACAATTCTTCTTCCTTAAAGTCGGGCCAGAAAGTTTCACAGAAATAGAGCTCCGAATAAGCACATTGCCAAAGCAGATAATTGCTTAAACGAACCTCTCCGCCTGTCCGGATCAGCAAATCCGGGTCGGGCATAAAGTTGGTTGTCAGATGTGTCCGAATGCTTTCTGAAGTAATTTCTTCAGGGTTCATTTCTCCATTTTGTACCAATGTGGCAATCTGCCGTGTAGCTTCGGTTATTTCCCATCTGGCAGAATAACTGAGGGCAAGTATCAGGCACATACCTGTATTCTTGGAAGTATGTTCTACACAAGCATTCAGGCGCTCCCGTACATTCTCAGGTAGTTTGTTGATGTCTCCGATGATACGGAAACTGATATTGTTTTTCATAAATGTTTCCTCTTCGATAGAGTCGAAAAGGAGGCTCATCAATGCAGCGACTTCATCCGAAGGCCGGTTCCAGTTTTCTGTAGAAAAGGTATATAAAGTAAGGAATTTGATTCCTAACCTGGCCGCCTCTTCAGTAATGATATGCACAGTCTCGGCTCCGGCCTGATGTCCAAAACTCCGTTCGTGTCCGCGTAGTTTGGCCCACCGTCCGTTACCGTCCATGATAATTGCTACATGCTTAGGTATCCGGTTTAAATCTATTTGTTCTTTATAGGACATTTCGTTAGTTGTTGTTCTGTCTTTTAAAACCAAATTTATTGATTCGTCCGCGCCATACTTCGTTGGCACCACCGTTACTCCATATTACCCAGATAAAGTTATTTTTGTCTACTACGGTTGAGTAATTGTTTCCTCTGTCTTTGAATTCGGCCGGCAGGAAGATTTTCTTGTTGGCTTTATACCAGGCAATACCTGCTTCCGATGTATAGATCGTTTCAAAATTTCCTCCGAATGCCAGAAAAGCATTATCATAATAGAAGAAAGACGGATTGTCCAGTTTCGGACAATAGGCGGTACTCGAGGAAGTTTTTAAAGGTATCCAAAGCAAACCGTCTTGTGAGGTCCATGCGATGGAAGTCGTATCGTTTGCATTACGATTGTTACCCATTACGGCTATTGTCTGGATTCCTGTTGCTGTCAGGTAAGAAGTTGCAGACAAATTCTCCAAGGGGAAGTCCGCACCTACTGTTTCGGAACCAATGTTCCACGCTGTTGCTTCAGGATTAGTTATGGCAAATGTAGATTGATCACCATTATTAATAATACCGGCAATTCCGGAGATACCCAACAGATTACCTTCATTTTTCGGGAAAGGGGCGATCAGCATCTCTACTTTACCGTTTTTATTCAAATCGGTTGCAACATTCCATAATGCTCCATCAGATGAAACGTATGCACTTTCACCGTTTGTGGCATATAGTTTTCCGCCGAAAGAAATAATGGAGGAAAGCTTGATGTTGTCCGGAAGCCCTGTTATGGATACTGGTGTCCAGCTTCTTCCTTTACTGATAACATCTCCGGATGATTGGTATGCAGTCGTATTCGATGTATAGATCAACAGATCTTCATTCAGGGTAACTGATTTCTGATATCCGCTATAGTTTGCGAAGTTATCTGTCATTTTGGTCCAGTTCATGGAATCCGGGTCCTGTTGATGTACACGTACCGAAATAGTATACTCTTTGGTATATTGCATGTCGGCAGCCCACACTTTTATTCTCATCGGTTTTTGCATAGTGCCTCTGAAGTCGATAGAATCGGAATAGTTGAACAGAGTATCCTGACCCTCTGCGTTTTTGGCAGTGATTATTCCGGAAGTTGTGGTCAGTGTCTTGATAAGAATACGGTCAATAATTGTATCGGAGCCTACAGGTAGTGAATCCTGGTTATAAATAAGTCCTACTCCATCGGGACCAAGTTGGTCAATTGTAAATTTATAGTTTACCCCATGTATGGTGTCAAGTGCAAATGCGTGTATGGTAGCATCCGGGCTATATTCAATTTCTTCTGTGTCAAGGCACGAAGTAACGGCAAACGATACAAGGAAGAAACTTACAATTACTGATAAAAACTTTATTCTCATTTGAAAGATTGTGTTTATTTACAAGTTGCAAAAATAGGAACATTTTTCTCTATATTGAACATTGGAGGGAAGTTTTATATAAAATTATAGATAATCTGCTCGATTTTGTCGATATAAAACTCCTTGAATGCAGCGAATTTAGGTATTTCTCTTCAAGTAATGCCTGAAGGTCGTACAGAAATGTTTTTCTTCCGAATAACTAATTTTATCGCTTATTTCAGGTGCTTTAACACCGGAATAAATCAGTTTATCGCTCTTTTCTATGATGACTTCATCCCATATTCCGGAACGGATAAATGACTCCAGAAGAATTCTTCCTCCTTCTATCATCAGCGACTGTAGGTTGCGTTGATAGAGGGCAGACAATATTTGTGGCAGAATATCTGTCTGGTAATTGAGTGTGATGTATTCCAGGTTTTCTTTTCCGGAACGGGGATGTTCCGTAAAAACGAGCGTAGATACGCTGTTATCCGACAAATGGGAGGTTTGAGGGAGTGAATGATTACGGTCCATCACTATTCGCACCGGATTGTGTCCGTACCAGTTGCGTACCGTGAGTGCCGGATTGTCCAGTAGTGCGGTTCGCGTACCGACCATGATAGCGTCCGACTCTGCTCTTTTTTTGTGTACCAGCATGGAAGTGAGAGGAGTCGATAATATGACAGGTTGTCCTTCCGTACGTTCCAGGTCGATGAAACCATCGGCTGATTCTGCCCATTTCAAAACGATGTAAGGGCGGTGAAGGGTATGGAAAGTGATAAATTTCCGTATAAGTTCGCGACATTCCGTTTCCAGAACTCCGACAATGACTTCGCATCCGGCATCCCGTAACTTTTGGATTCCTTTGCCTGCTACTTTGGAAAATGGGTCTTGGCATCCGATTACAATCCTGGGAATTTGTTTCTCTATGATTAAATCAGCGCATGGGGGGAGTTTTTCCATGGTGGGAGCAAGGCTCGAGACTTACATATATAGTACTGTGTTTCAGTAAAGACGGATCCTTTACAGAGCGGATCGCATTGACTTCGGCATGTGCTTCTCCGCAACGGATGTGATAGCCTTCACCGATTATTTGTCCTTCACATACGATGACAGCTCCTACCATTGGATTGGGAGATACGTTGCAAAGACCGTTTTTTGCCAGTTGGATGCAACGCCTCATGTATTTTTCTTCTTTCATCTTTTAGGCTGATAGCTATATTATTTGTACTTTTGCACCCCAAAATAAGGAGAATGAACCACGTCACCACTTATATCCGCCAGGCTTTACACGATATTTATCCACCGGGAGAACTCAGGAGTCTCACAAAAATCATTTGTTGTGATCTGCTGGGTCAGGATGCTATTGATTATTATCTGGGCAAAGATATAACATTATCTGCAAACGAGCAGTGTGATTTAGAAAGCATTGTCGAACGATTGAAGAAAAACGAGCCGATCCAATATATTCAGGGCGAAACCTGTTTTTATGGGTCTATGTTTCGGGTAGCTCCGGGTGTGTTGATTCCTCGTCCTGAAACTGAGGAGCTGGTTGATCTGATAGTGAAAGAAGCTGCAACCGGTACCCGTTTGCTGGATATAGGAACCGGTAGCGGGTGTATTGCCATCAGTCTGGCTAAACATATTCCGCAGGCTGTGGTCACCGCATGGGACGTATCGGAAGAGGCTCTTGCCATTGCCGGGGAGAATAATCGGGAATTGAAGGCCGGAGTGCATTTTGAGAAAATGGATGTTCTGTCTGCAGAACCTGTTGGTGATGATCAATATGATATGATTGTCAGTAATCCTCCTTATGTTACAGAGAGCGAAAAAAACGAAATGGAACCCAATGTGTTAGATTGGGAGCCCAGACTGGCCCTTTTTGTGCCGGACAATGATCCGTTGCGCTTTTATCGGCGTATCGCATCTTTAGGAAGAAAAATGTTACGCCTGCACGGCAGGCTCTATTTTGAGATCAATCGGGCTTATGGTGAAGAGGTTCTCCAAATGCTTCACGAACAAGGGTACGAAGAACTCCGTTTGATAAAAGATATATCGGGTAATGATCGAATTGTAACCGCCAAACGATGAATACAATAACAGAAGAAGAAGCGTTAAATCGCATGGCTGCCTATTGTTCCGCAGCCGAACATTGTAAAGCCGAAGTGAATGAAAAACTCCAGAAATGGGGCTTACCTTATGAAGTGATTAACCGAATCATCGATCGTCTTGTTGTCGAGAAGTTTATTGATGAAGAACGTTATTGCAGAGCGTTTGTCAACGATAAGTTCCGTTTTGCCAAATGGGGTAAAATGAAGATTACACAAGCTCTGTATATGAAAAAAATTCCTCGTGAGGTAACTTACAGGTATCTGAATGACATTGACCGGGAAGAATATCTTGCGATTTTAGGAGATCTGATAGCAGCAAAACGTAAAAGTATACATGCCAAAGATGAATTCGAGCTGAATGGGAAATTGATTCGTTTTGCCATGAGTAGAGGATTTGAAATGGACGATATCCGTCGCTGTGTGCAGGTAGAAGAAGAGTAAGTGACAAATAACAAAAAAATAATACGGATTCTTCTTTTTAGTCTCGTTCCATTTCCGTATTTTTGCATCCTGTAATTATCATAGTTAGTTTAGTTATGAAAAATTTAGAGAGATTATTCGCCGAGAAGTTGTTGAAGATTAAAGCTATTAAGCTTCAACCGGCAAATCCGTTTACATGGGCTTCCGGATGGAAATCACCGTTTTACTGCGACAATCGTAAAACCCTTTCTTATCCTTCTCTTCGTAGTTTTGTTAAGTTCGAGATTACACGTTTGGTTCTGGAACGTTTCGGACAGGTAGATGCTATTGCCGGAGTTGCGACGGGGGCTATCCCTCAAGGGGCTTTAGTGGCTGATGCATTGAATCTTCCGTTTGTGTATGTTCGCTCTACCCCGAAAGACCATGGTCTGGAAAATCTTATCGAAGGCGAACTTCGTCCGGGAATGAAAGTCGTTGTTGTGGAAGATTTAATCTCTACCGGTGGAAGCAGTTTAAAAGCTGTAGAAGCTATTCGTCGGGATGGTTGCGAAGTTATTGGTATGGTAGCTGCTTATACTTACGGATTTCCTGTTGCCGAACAGGCCTTTAAAGATGCTAAAGTGCCTTTGGTAACATTGACTAATTATGAAGCTGTGTTAGATGTTGCACTTCGTACCGGTTATATTGAAGAAGAAGACATTGCAACGTTAAACGAATGGCGCAAGGATCCGGCTCATTGGGAAACCGGAAAATAAAACTGATTTTTTTGATGATTAAAATATAGAAAGAAGAGCCATTCGGACAGAATCTGTTCGGATTGTTCTTCTTTTTTCTTTATAAGTAAGATAAATAAGATGACTAAATTTGAAAGTAGTGTCAAGGTGATACCTTATAGCCAGGAACGTGTGTACGAGAAACTTGCCGATCTTAGTAACCTGGAAGCTATTAAAGATCGTTTGCCCGAAGACAAAGTGAAAAATATGAGTTTCGATACTGATACACTTAGTTTCAATGTGGATCCTGTAGGACAACTGACCCTGAGAATTATTGAACGGGAACCCAGTAAATGTATTAAGTTTGAGACTACCAATTCGCCTCTACCTTTTAATATGTGGATTCAGCTTGTGGCTGTATCCGAAGAAGAATGTAAACTAAAGGTAACTATTGGGCTGGAAATCAATCCGTTTATGAAAGCGATGGTACAGAAACCTTTGAATGAAGGATTGGAAAAGATGGCTGATATGTTATCTATGATACAATATTAATAGCTATGGCACAGAAACTTTGGGAAAAATCAGTTGAGGTAAATAAGGATATAGAGCGATTTACCGTTGGACGTGACCGTGAGATGGATCTTTATCTTGCAAAGCATGATGTACTTGGTTCGATGGCTCATATCACGATGCTCGAAAGTATCGGATTGCTCACAAAGGAAGAATTAGCTCAGTTGCTGACCGAACTGAAAGATATATATGCTTCTGCGGAGAGAGGCGAGTTTGTAATAGAAGAAGGAGTTGAAGACGTGCACTCGCAGGTAGAACTGATGCTTACGCGTCGTTTGGGTGATGTCGGTAAGAAGATTCATAGCGGGCGTTCTCGTAATGATCAGGTGTTGCTTGATCTGAAACTTTTCACTCGTACTCAGATCAGAGAAGTAGCAGAGGCTGTAGAGCAATTGTTTCATGTTCTGATTCGTCAAAGTGAGCGTTACAAGAATGTTCTGATGCCGGGTTATACTCATTTGCAAATTGCGATGCCTTCTTCGTTCGGGCTTTGGTTTGGAGCGTATGCTGAGAGTTTGGTAGATGATATGCTTTTCCTGCAGGCTGCTTTTAAGATGTGCAATAAGAATCCTTTGGGCTCCGCTGCCGGATATGGCTCTTCATTCCCGCTGAACCGCACGATGACTACGGAATTGCTGGGATTCGATTCTTTAAACTATAATGTAGTGTATGCCCAGATGGGACGTGGAAAGATGGAACGCAATGTCGCTTTTGCCTTGGCTACGCTTGCAGGAACGATTTCTAAATTGGCTTTTGATGCTTGTATATTCAATAGCCAGAATTTTGGTTTCGTGAAGTTGCCGGATGAATGTACAACCGGATCAAGCATTATGCCACATAAAAAGAATCCGGATGTGTTCGAACTGACACGTGCCAAATGTAATAAGTTACAATCGTTGCCGCAGCAGATTATGATGATTGCCAATAATCTGCCTTCCGGATATTTCCGTGATTTACAGATTATAAAGGAAGTCTTTTTACCGGCTTTTCAGGAGTTGAAAGATTGTCTGCAGATGACTACCTATATCATGAATGAAATTAAGGTGAATGAGCATATCCTCGATGATGATAAATACCTTTTTATTTTTAGTGTAGAAGAGGTGAATCGTCTGGCACGTGAAGGTATGCCATTCCGGGATGCTTATAAGAAAGTAGGGCTGGATATTGAAGCCGGTCACTTTTCGCATGACAAGCAAGTACATCACACCCATGAAGGAAGTATTGGCAATTTGTGTAATGATGAGATTTCCGCATTGATGCAACGTACCATCGAGGGTTTCAACTTTCAAGGTATGGAACAGGCGGAGAAGACCTTGTTGGGGCGTAAATGATCCATCCAGACCATGCATAGAGTTATCTCTTTTGCATGGTCTTTGATTATAAAATATCCTTTTCCACCTTTATTGAAATATTTTCATCGGAAAAAGTTTGGCAGAAAGGTAGAAACTACTTATCTTTGCACCCGTTGAAAAAATGCGGAAATAGCTCAGTTGGTAGAGCATAACCTTGCCAAGGTTAGGGTCGCGAGTTCGAGTCTCGTTTTCCGCTCTCTTTGAAAGGATGCTCGAATGGTGGAATGGTAGACACGAAGGACTTAAAATCCTTTGGCCATTGCGGCTGTGCGGGTTCAAGTCCCGCTTCGAGTACTTGAAGGGACGAACGGTGATTTTCACTGTTCGTCTCTCTCTTTTTATCCCTATTATTCGTTGGAAATGAGTAGTTTAGCATAAAGAATTGATTGACTGTTTTAGGTTCAATATGCTCGTTATTTTTGTCGTAGATAAATCCGTCAGGAAATACCAATTTCTGCAATCTCCTTCTTCCTTCTAATCCTTGTAATTCCCATAAATTGAATAAGTTAGAACGCATTGCGAACGCATAATCAATGAATTTATCAAGGTTCAATATTTCTGTGTTCACCTTTGAATATTCTACCTGTAAACCTCTGATTTCTGCCTCTAATCTCGTCATTACCTTTACGCAAATCTCTTGTTTCTTTGTATCGGAACAAAGTGCATAATTGGTTTCGACTTGCTCCAGTTCTTTTTCCTTTGCTTTGATATTGGATTTGATGGACTGGGCTCTTTCTTTATTTTCTTTATTCATGTTTTCAAAGGTGATGGTTAGTTGCAGTTTTAAAAGTTCTGAGACTTTATCAGATAGTACATACTTGTTTGCTTCTTCCTCAAAGGCTTCATGTACGTTTTTGGTTGAACTGTTATACTTGCATCCTTTGCGGCTGCAAACATAATAACCAATATCGGTACGCCCGAATTTCTTTCGCATCTTAGTTGATATACTTGCGGATAGATTATTGCCACAACAGGGACATTTGATGCTGCCTAGTAATGGTGCATACTCCTTATCTATCTTTTGTTCATATCCACTATGGTTTTTGGATAACTCTCCATTTACTTTCAAGAAAATTTCTTTTGGTATCAATGGAGGATGATTTCCTTGTACAATATCCCCTTGCAAGAATTTATGTGCCATATAGCCACAATAAAAAGGGTTCTTGAACAGTTCTGATAGCTTCTGTTTACAGATATGGAAACCTTCTGCTGCCAGTCTATGCCTGATTTCTTCGTTAGATAGTTTGTTATTGGCTTTCCAAAGGAATGCTTTTCTTATTAGTTTCCCTTCTTCATTGATGGTTATAATCTGCTCTTTCTTTGTTGTCTTTTGGTCATATCCTCTTGGAGCTTTACCAATCCATCTACCTTTTAGTAATGCTTTTACGCTGTTTTCAACAGTTGTTGCTCTCTTTTCGTCATTTTGAAACCTTGCATTTGCAAGTTCCATGAGTTGCATATACTTTCCGACTGGTGTACGTGGGTCATAATTTGATGTTGCAGATACTACGTATGCTCCTCTAGCTTCTACCTCTTCAATAATGGTTGTACTTCCCGTTCTACTGAAACGGGAGGTACTGAACACTATGACGGTTTTTATTACTTGGCTACTGCCTTTTTTATTACTCTGCTTGATGAAGGCTAACATACGGCTAAATTCTTTGCGTTCCTTATCGCTCTTTGCTGATTCGTATGTTCCTCCAAACTCACCGACAATATTGTATGAGTGCATGTTTGCGTACTCTCTGCATTTGTCTATTTGCACCTCTAGACTTTGACCGTCTACTTGTTCACTGGAACTAACACGGGTATAGATGATGGCATTGCCGCCTACTTGTTCTTTTTGCTGTTTTTTGCCTTTAGCAAAGCCTTTTAATTCAAAATTCTCCATATTGTGTATCTTTTTTGTTATATGCCTCATAGCTCAAAAGTGAAAAAGCATATAGTGTATCAATTAATTCTTTTGCATCCTCTTGGGATATTCCTTTGAAGTTGCGGTTCTCTTTGATGGTATCTAAGTTTAAATACTGTGCATTCATATTGTATTTCTATTACAAAGTTCATTATTAGTAAATTAAAGGGAAAAAGAAAGTGAATGTTAGACTGTTTATTAGTATTATTTTGCATTTCACTATTCCGCACTCCGCATTTCCGCACTATCCACCTCAGAAAATTCGTTCTCAACTTCTTCATTAGCTTCGTGCTTGGCACAATATTCTTCATATTCCTCTATCCATTTCTTGATAGTCTTATCGCTTTTACCGATGATTTTAGCTATTTCTCTATAGCTTTTGCCTTCTTTGTAAAGTTGATGGGCTTTTTCTTTTTCAGGGGTAATATCAGCTTCCCCCTTCAATAATTTTTTTCATCGGCATAGCCTTCTTCCTTGAATTCAATAAAACAATCATCTCGTTTCTCTATAGAGCAGACAAGGACACGCCCTTCATGTAAAGTTATGGGACAGCTTCGGGCTTTTAGTTGTTTTATATAAACTTTATTTATCTCTCCTGTGGTCTTCCCGATACAAAAGCAAGCATCTATAAAGTTGCTAATTTGCTTACTGCCTCCAAGTCTATCTAATGTGATAACTCCTTTACTTTGCAGTTTTGGAGAATGTCCTAACAAAAGAATGCTTGCGCCTAACTTGTTCATAAATGTCCTAAATTCAATGGTGAACCTTGCAGCTTGTTCCGTATCAGATAAATTAGGATGTAGACACGTGATGTTATCAACGATGAAGACTTTTATGTTAGATTTGCTTGCAGCCTCTTCCAGTCGCATAAATAATCTTTCTCTTCGTGCTTTAAAATCACATTCCAAATCAAAATCAATTCTTGCTCTGATTAGGTTTTCGGAAAATTCATATCGTTTTGTACATTCTTCATTGGAATATCTATCGCATAGTTGGGACATATTCATTTCATAATCGAAGTACATTACTTTTTCGCCACCTTTGGCAATCTCTTCTGCTATTTGAAGTGCAAGTAAGCTTTTACCACAATTTGTTTCTCCGAATAAAATGGTAAGTTCCTTTTCAAACCATAAATTCTTATATAACGCTTTGCGTTTTTCTTCTTTCATACCCTCATTAATAATCTCATTCATAGTGCTGTAATCAAATACAGTCTCGTTATTATCTATTTTCATTATTCTGATTTTATTCGTTTTACAATATCATTTATTATCGTTTGAGCTCTTTCGATATTGCAAAGATATAGCTATGAAATGGGCTAATAACTACTATTTTGCGAGTTGAGTCTGTATTGTTCAGATATACAGCGTGTTATGAATAAGCAGGGGATTTTACAGGGGATTTTGGGGAGAAATTGAGGGGATTTCAGGGAAGGAGGATGGGGTTTTAGGGGCAGGAGTGATTGTTGAAGTACTGAGTTTACTTACTCAGTACTATTAAAGCGGTTAATAATGTTCTTCATATCTTGAAAGGATGTAATCTTAAAGATTTCTGTTCCAATCTCAATATAGCCATTAATATTCTTATTTGGCTCTTTTTCAAACAACTCTTGAATTGATACTTCTAGTGCTATGGCAATCTTCTCCAAAATGGCTACGGAAGGATTTCCATTAATATGGTTAGATAATCCTACTCTATTAATTCCCATTTTGTCAGCCAATGTCTGAACAGTCATTCCTTTTTCTTTGATAACTTCTTTTATTCGTAGTCCCATAACTCTTCTTTTGTATTATGTATGCAAATATACGTTTAGTTTTAAATTGTATATTGATTGCAATACATAAAAGAAGTTAATGTAGTTCTAATAATATACATTTTTATTTTGATATGTATATTGAAAGCGCTACATTTGTAGTGTAATAAGTAATCAATAACACTACGATTTATGAGACGATACAATAAGCAACAAGTAATGAAAGATGCCCATAGATTATATGGTAGTGAGTTTCATAGAAAAGGTCGTTCTTGGAGTGAATGTCTGAGAGCAGCTTGGGGTTGGGAACATGATGCTGTTAGAGCTCGTGAAGAAAAAGCAGCAAAGCTTGATGCTATGATTGCAGGGAGCTGGATTGCACATAAAGAGGGAGTAGACCAAAGAAGAGATGAAAGAGCTTGGGAGAGAGGTCTCACAAGTGATGAAATATCAAAAGCAATGGGCTATGGTACTGGTCGATATTGTGGAGATTGAAATATTCACTTCTGTAACTTTTGAATATGAATTGATTATCAGTGATTTAATGACAAATAGGTTTGTGTTAGATTCAAAAACGATAGATTTCCATTAAAAGAGAATATTATGAGTTTAAAGAACAGTTATGTAACAAGTGATTATATAGAGTGGGACACAATGCTTTCGTTAGTCAGAAAGTTGTACCGTGATAAGGAATACCGTTTTTCTCTATTGATTGGCTGTGGCTCTTTCTTCGGATTACGTATATCAGATATTCTCGCTCTTACGTGGTCTATGTTATTAAATGATGAAAAGTTTGTTATCATAGAAAAGAAAACGGGAAAAAGACGTGAAATAAAAATCAATTCAAATTTTCAAAAACACATTGCTGATTGTTATACGGTTTTAGGTGTAACAGATAAAAATGAGAAGTGCTTCATTAGTCGCAAAAAGACGGTGTATTCTACACAAAGAATCAATGTGTTATTCAAGTCAATAAAAAACCAATATGGATTGAAGGTGGAACACTTTTCTACTCATTCAATGCGAAAAACATTTGGGCGCAAAGTTGTTGAGGCTGCTGGAGAAAATTCTGAATTTGCTCTCATCAAACTATCAGAATTGTTTAATCATGCTGATGTAATGACTACACGTAGGTATTTGGGATTGCGGACAGAGGAATTACTTGAAACGTATGATATGTTGTCTTTTTAATCAGAGAATAGTTCTTTTACATTAAAATAAGCCGTTCACAGATAACGTTTTCGCTGAACTTTTACTATTTTTGTACCGTTGCAAATAGCAACTACATAATTTAGGAAGCGTTTAGCTATTCTGCATTAGTGAATCTCGACAACTCACCATGTGGCAGGAATAACGGAAAACGTTCTCCTTAGGTTTGTTATATATGTTTCCAACAATATATACTGCCTAAGGTGTGAGCGACTTTTTCTTATTCGTCACAGGGCAGTCGAGAGCCTACTAATGGGATAAGTTAAGTTGGCTCACACTTCTTTTTATAAACCTAAAAAACATACTGATAGAGCCAAAGGTGTTTATTTTAATATGATGAAACACATTGTTAATCTTTGCTTTTTTTTTAGTCTGTTATCTTTGAACATGTATGCAGATAATTGGGATTTTGTGGATATGGGAGTTCGTGCCGATAATGGAGATATTCTTTATTGGTCAACAGGAGATATGGTCTTGTTACAAAACGGAGAAATTAAAATTGCTGACTATGGAGAATTTGGCAGTCAGTTTGGTTGGGGGGATATAACAGGAAAAGTAACGGGGGATAATTTGAATGATTATGGTGGAGTCAATTCTCTTAAAGAAATATCAGGTAATAAAGATTATGATATTGTAAGAGCGAAATTAGGAAAACCATATCGATTACCTACATATACAGAAATAGACCGATTATTTAAGAATTGCTCAGAGGAGTTTGTGAAAATTCCACGTAAATTGAATAGTGTGGATGAAAATGGAGTGCCATTATGGTTGCAAGGTCAATGGATGTGGCAGCATGTTATCCATACTCAGAAAAGAACGTTTGGAGGATGGCTTTCTGTTAAGATAGATGGTTTATTAGTAAATGTGCTTTCATCTGAAGGTAAGGTCTTATTTGAAGGGTTGTATAGTTATTCTAACGGTGTATTGAAATTTTGGGATTTTACTCTTTATTTGGATATGGATAGGAAGCTGATAAAAGATAATAGGGGTGAGTATTTTAAAAAAGTTTCAAGTCAATCCAACTCAATGGAAATTTGTGGTTACATGCTTACAAGCAAAATAAACGGTAATAAATTATTTTTTCCTGTATCACATTCATATAGTGCAGTAAATACGGGAAGTGGTGTTTTAATTATGAACAATAACCAAAAGCTAAGTTATTGGACAGGAACATTATACAATGACGATTTTCGATATGCTGCATCGCTGATGTTTGCATCTGATGGGTGGGGGATAGGGTATCAAAAAAGAAGTTCGCACTTTCGTATAAAAGCAGTCAAGGGTGGGAATGGTTCTGTAAATTCATTACAATCAATATCCACAAAAATAAAAAGTAATGATAACAAGGTAATATCTTCCGAAATTAATAGAAAGGAGGGGCATTTGGAACAATCAGTTACAGAATATAGCTTCTCAATCTCCTATTCTTTTGGAGGGAGACAATCGGTTGCAAAGCCTCAATATTCGGGAGGTGAATCAGGTTTACCCCGTTTCTTTATGAAGAACGTAAAGTACCCTACTTTAGCACAAGAAAGTAATATTAAAGGGAAAGTTGTAGTACAATTTCTTGTAAACGAGGATGGTAGTTTATCTAATTTTAAAATTGTTCAGAGTGTACATCAATCCCTTGATAACGAAGTTTTGCGTGTACTTATGTTATTACCTGAATTTATTCCTGCATCAGATGAAAAAGGTAATCCTATCAAAGCGTATGCCACAATTTCTTTTACCTTCGAAACAGGTTATCTGTAATGGAGTTATTGATACAACTAAACAATCAAGTAGTAAAGACTTCAAGAAGAAGTGAGAGTGTTAAGCGGTGGTATTTTCCACCGCTTGTTTATAAGATAATATTCACAAATCTTGGGAGTGAATATTATGAGTTATTTACCTCATTCACAATCTCATTTACTATTTTTCTAATGGTAGAATATTGAGCTTTAAAAAATTCACGTTTATCATTTAGCCTATATTTTTCCAATTTTTGATGTATAAGTTTTTCGGCTAAAACACAATCAACAGTCTCAAATTCTTCAGCAACTAAATATTTATCTGGAACACCAGTACTATATAATTCTTTAGCTCTAGTCTCAGTTTCTCTTCTAGTTAATCCTACTTTAAAAATATCTTTGTCATGAGAAGCATTTCTCATGATATATATATATCCTTTGTTTTTAGAGTTTATCAACGGTTTTAGATTATTCGTTATTTTAATAGGTTCATTGGTTACTTCATGCCATGTTTTAAGAACACTCACCCAAGTTTTTCCATGAATTGTGTTACCATTTTTGTCTTCACCTATTTCGTTTGATTTAAGTATCTTCCAAAAACCGTCAGATTCAAGTTTAAAACTTTCATTGTATGTTATAGTTTGAGAAGCATAATTTTCTCTCTGTTTTTTTAAGCACCAAACGTCTCTTTTTCTTAGTTCATAAGATGGCGGAACAAGTTTGTCTCTTTTAAAAATCTTTGGTTTATTAGGTTCAGTACCTAAAATAGTTGTATGTTCTTCTAATATTAAATTTTCTTCATAATTTTCTATATATGATAAAAGATGGATACAAAGTCTTCCTACCTCAAATAAAGGAACATAATTTTTTGTTTTCTCTTTTATTTCATTATAGATTTGTTCCCACTGTTCAGATGGAAACTTATTATCTCGATACATAAAAGCTTCTAAGTCATCGGTTGTTGTATCAAAAGCGTTACCCAAATCTTTTTGTACATACTTGGCTTCTAATTCTAAAGTTTCAATATTAAAACGAAGGAGAATAAAAGTTTTCCAATATTCTTTATTTTCCCAAAAACGAATTTTTTCCATTTTGCTCTCTGGAGAAGGTTGTATTTCTTGCTTACTTGGGAAGCGCATTAATTCAGTAATCTTGGGTATATTTACATCAGAGTTTTTCTCTCCAGCGAGAATTATCACAGATATTTCATTTACTCTTTTAATAATTGAAACCCCTCCGATTATATATTTAATATCTTTGTTCTCTAATGCAAAATCAATATCAATCGGATTATTTGTTACATTGAAATTATATATAGTATTATCTTCAAATGCTTTAACTGACTCGTCTAAATTGGGACAATCTGTGGATGTTACATAATCTATAAAGTCAACAAAATCAATCAAAAAATCTTCTTCTTCAAGCAATAAAAAAGTATTTAATTCAGCTTGATAACTGAAAAAAGCTTCCATAACATTAAATGAGGATGGCATTGTTCTTAAGCCAGTATTCCAAGCTCTTGAGTTAAATTCTTCTAAATAATATCTTAGGTCTTGGTCTATATAAAGTCCAGCACCATTTTTTTGTTGAGCTTCTAAAATAGCAATAGCTTTTTTTGTCTAAGAGAGAAATCTTTTCTATGTTCATCTGTTTGATGTCTATCCAATGACTTTAGGATTTTGTCATATCTTGGATTATCTTTTGTGGGTAATGCTATCATATTAAGAAAGCTCATTCTGTCACTTCGCGTCATAGTTAATTAATATTAGAAGTTAATTCAATGCTAATATAGGTTTTTTTTTGAAGATTCCTCGTCAAAAGAACTGCAACTTGAAAATAAAATGATTATGTGATATTCACAAAGAATATAAGTGAATATTGTGATTTGATGTATGTTGTTGATTAATAATGTTTTATGCTGTTTGTGGAAAATGGAGGTAAAATTGATATTCACTTTTATCCAATAAGCTATCTTTTTGAATATAAGTCGATGGCTATCAAAGATGATTTCTTGTAGCCATACAATATAATTCATATCTTTACGGCAGTCTAAATGCTGTTAATATGATATTATCACAAGAAGAAAAAGAATACTTTCAATTATTCAATGATATGATTGTGGCTCTATATGCGGATAATACTGTAGAGCCACTTAAAGATATTTGCCGCCAATGTATAGCAAAAGAGGCTGAGATATTTTCAAGTATGTCAAAGCACTTGGAGAAGATGCGTAAAAGGAATAATGATATTCAAAATGCTCAGTATCTAAAAAACTTGGTTAATGGTGTTATATCTATGCTTGGCAATGAAAATATTGTTCTATATGACAATATTGAAGAGTTGGATGTGGAGCTTAGAAGACAAATAAAAATAAGTCTTGCAACCTTTAAAAGTCTTGATAATGAGTTTGTGAAGAACAAACCTATAGAAGCTATTTGCCAGTATATTTATGAAAATTCATTTCTTAAAGAATTGGATGCTAGATTGATACTTGGATTAAAGAAATTGTATTCGGATGTCAATGCGATTGGTAAAGACGATAAAGATGTTCTAATTATATTCATAAAATACTTCTTATATGATATGCAGCATAAGGTTAAGTATAACTATATCAATATGCTAATTATCGAAAATCAGGAGCAGCCAATTATAGAAGATAAAGCAAATACACTACAATCATTCCTCTTCTATGCCCAAAGAACAGCAGGTATTTGTTATAAGAAGATTGTTGTTAATGAAGCGATTTTGCTTAATGATGATGCTATTGTTGAAATTGAAAAAGAGGCTTCTGTCGGTAGTTCATCATCCAAAGATATATCTAATGAAAAAAACAAAGTTGGTATAGAGATAGATAAGGAGAAAATATTAGAAAAATTGTGCCCTTCTTTTAACAATCGTGAGCAAGTTAAGAAAATACTTGAAAAAGTAGATGAAAGGTTTGAAATAAGCAGCGGTGAGTGTTCAAAACTGGATATAGCTACTCTTTGCCTTATACTGAAAGAAAAGTGCAGCTTATTCAACAAGAATATGAGGAACTTTTCAGACTTTAAAGAATATGTCTGCTTATATTATGGAGTTGTTAATCCTTCTTATAAGAAAAATGATTGTATTGTTAGTAAGGGTTCAAGTCTTTCTCGTTTCGATGAATTATATAATGATAATGGGGCTTTTTGGAATTTATACTTGCGCAAGAATAACCAATTTTGATATAATGTGCGGAAGTGCGGAGGCGCGGAGTAGGTTTATTGCAGTTGCTAACTTGATTCCGCATTCCGCATATCCGAAGTTAATACTATATTGAATTGATATAATGAAAATAAGTGTATCACTTTATATCTGTAAGAGGATATTCTGATACACTTTTAATTTTCAATATATAGTTTTTAAAGTTATACTCTTAAGTAGCTTTTTCGTTGTTTTTGAATGAGTTATCATTGAAATACTGCCGTCGTCAGGGGTGGTTGTTATACCCCTCTAATAAGAGATTTGCCCAATCTATTGGCTTTTCTTCTTTCTCAAATCTAATGAGACTGTTTAAGGTGTAGCCAAATAGTCTTGATAGAAATTTCTTATCAATTAAAGAGTAGAATGATAATTCATGCCTGTTTTTTGTTATATAGTCCCTTATTTCTTCGTTATTGAGATGAACTTCCAAGCGATGTAATTTTGATGGATTGTTATAGTAGTCATCTATGTACCTTTTATCTGAACTATTGGCTATTTCCGTTTTTTTATTATATGCAATAAGGGTACTACCTTTGCTTTTGTCTTTAATCGCCTTTTTCTGTTTAATATTGACGGTTAAGTATTTATCCTTGTCCATGTTGCCGCTAGAGGTGTAAGTTATTTCAGGGCGGTCTTGTTTGCGGTCTATAATTCTTTTCCCATTCAGGATTGTCGTTATTTGCGGATTTCGGATAAGCCTTCGTATTAGTCGGGCTATGTCTATTGACATATCCAAGCATAAGTCTAAGGTCGTTATATTGTGCAATTCTAGTCCCAAATTGCTTTCTATGAAATCTAGATAGTATATTTCATCTGTATATAAGACACGGTTAGAAATACTAATCCATGCTTTATTATATCCATTGGTGTGTATATTGCTTGCCTCTTCATCATCGTTGATACCAAGCCTTAATTCTCCAAATAGTTTATCTTTTCCCATATCGTCATAACGAATTTCGTAGACGAACTTAAAATGCTTGCCTTGTATTCTCCGCAGATAGAAGTACATAAAATCAATTTCTTCTCCTACTTCCTTTGTTTTGATGATATTAATATTGTACGGTTCTTTGATTTCATAACATAACCGTAGCATATCTATATTCAATCCATATACCTTATTCATGTTCTTCAATTTTATTTTCGTTATTATTGGGCTGGTTTGGAACATTAGTCCAGTACTTTTTTAGTCCGTTAGAAATAGCCTGTGTATGTGTTGCTGATTTGGTTCTGCCTTTTAGGCTTTGGCTAATCTTTTGTTTAGTGGTATCATCCAATTGACGATACTGCCTTTTGTAATTGTTATCCATATTTTATTCATTTAGTGTATATATAAATATGTAGTTAGATAAGAAAGTAAAGTCTAATAAGCTGATTTTTCAAAAAAATATCTGGGAATTTTTTATGAATGGCTAACGGTTGGCTCTTTATCACACCTACTAAAATACTATTGTTTCAGTCCGAGGTTACAGTGGTAATGTTTTGATAAATAAGTGTTTAATTGCACTTTTGCGAGCGTGCTCTTATTTGTTGTGTATATTACCGTACTTGCTAAAAAGGCTATAATATTTTACTTTATAATTCTACTTTTGTACTCATTGTGTATGTTTTTCCAAATTTTATCGTCAGATATACAAACTTTGATTATTTTTGAACTTTTCTTATTCAAAATAGGACGAAAATCTTCGCTTGCTTTCTCATTCATAAAAAAGAACACGCTAAAATCCACGAGGTTCAGCATGATAACATGCTTTTTTATATTAAATATTGATAGTGTGCCTTCTGGATTTTTTGTGGTAGATTGCTTTGAGATAATTTCATACGAATAATAATCATTATCTTCTTTATGTGAACAGTCTTGATTGTCGTACTCTTTGCGTGAATATTTAAGATTATCATTTAAATCTGCCCTCATCTGCTCTTTTAGCTTTTCATCAATATCTAATTCAGAAAACCATTTATGAGAGGATATTGAAGTTCTCCATACTAATGATATGATAAACAGATTGAATATATTAGGGTTTAGGTATTGCCCTTCTTTGTATAATTGCGAACAATTATTTCCTCTAATCTCATTTTTTAGTGGGAACTTTATATTCGAATTAATATTGTGAAAGGCATGAAAGAAATGATTACTACAATAAGTTTCTACTATTGCAATTCTATTTTCACATTGGTCACACAGAATATAATCTTCTTTGGGAGATTTCTGTATTTTGCGCTTTTGTCCATTTTTATCAATCTCGTACATGAACCCATCAGAGAATAGCCTATCATTAAAGAATTTAGGTAATATGTGTGAATTCCTTTTGTTAGCTTCACGTATTTTACATAATAAACAAATCCGCTTTGAGTTTTCTTCCATAAATTGCTAATTGTTGATTCTGTCTGGAAACAAAAATAATAAATTAAAATCATTAAAACCTATAGGAAGGCTTTAATAATGTAGGCATTGATGTTTTCGCTCTAAACTCTATAATGATTCGATTAGTTTAAGTATTTGTGGTGTCGTTTGCAAATAATCCACTATCTTTAGAAAATGATTCCAAAGGTTCAATATTTCATCCGTTAAGGGTACGAGCGTCTAGTCAGAAGCCTTGTAAGCCAAATGCTTACGAGGCTTTTTAAATTTATTACAGGCAATATATAGAAATAGTTCATGTTCTACGTGCGTATATTAGCTTCTCTTACAAACATACATTTCGATCTTCCATCTTTTACCTTTTTATACTTACTCCCTTAATAGTCAATGTGATGAATGGGTGGAAAATCGCGTTTTTAGTCCGTTTATCTTCTGCTCGTATCTTCCATCTTCCACCTGAATATTAGAGAACCTTATAATCGATAATATGCTGATTTACAATATTAAGAAGCATGTTGATTAACTAAATACGTTGTTTAAAGCATCTTGTTTTCTTTTATTGTTTAGTCGAAAATACTCTGTTCTTTATCCTGTCCCTGCTGTCTGTGTTCACGAGCCCACGTATCTGTGCCCATAGGTCCGCATACCGGAGACCATGAGCTCGCGTACCAGGGCTGAGATAAAGATATTGAGATTCATTATAATAGGCTTGAATACAATGTCTTAAGAGTAGGGGCAAATATAGTTGTTTGGTTTATGATTTGTAAAGAAGAAAAGAATCGTTATGCTCTATCGGGATGGTAATTGGGATAAGGTTATATTGGTTAAGATCATTTTCTTTTTAATTCCGATCCATAAATTGAGACTGGGATTACGTATCACACTTCTAATGTGAATTACTTTAGTCGGGTTATTGTATTCTCTTTTGAAAATACTTCTGAGGATCTTTATGCTTTTAGGCTATTGCATGGACTTTCTTGAGATTCTTCTTCTTTTTTATACCTAAAAAAGTACTACTTTTGTAATAAGCCTTTGTCTTTTTGTAAAAAGGATATTGATACTTTTATATATGTTCTAATTATCAGTGATTTGTATTACTGAGAAGTATAATCGACTGTTAAACACACACGCATTAAATATGAAGTTAAAGTTTCTCTTTCTGTTTCTAAGCTATAGCTTATCGATACATTCGCAAAATAACTTATTGTATGCTGACTCGTCAAAAGATTCGCTTTTTTTTTTGAACAAAAAAAGGCACTGCTTACGGCAACATGGCATAAACCTTTCAGTTATAGCAGTATTCAGAGCAATCATACTCCTTTAGGCCCCTATATGGGGAATGGAGATGTAGGGGTAGTGGCATTTACATCGGACAATAGTCAGACATTAAAGATATCGAAAGTGGATTTTGTTACGGATGGCTGGACAGACTGGGCAGGCAGTGGTCCGGCTGCTTTGCCCATTGGCGGGGTGAATATCACTGTAAACTCTCCGGTATATTCCGGCTTTGTCACAGTCAACCGGGCGGACCCTTCCGGATTTAGTTATCAGATGGACCAGTTAAATAGTGAGTTACGAATGACTACTGCTACTGCTCAGCAGGTTAAAATGGTCAGTTGGATGGGAGTGAATGAAAATATGATAATAACTGAGTTGACCACCTCTTCAAAAACTCCGGTTCCTATTTCGGTAGATACTTATGCTGATAATCAATCTGCTTCTTATACAACTACAGCACAGGTGAATGGACAAATAGCTCAAGTCACTCGGCAAACGAAGACTGATGCGGTGAGATGGATTTCCTGTGCCGGTATATCCACTAAAATAGTGGGAGTTATGTCTAAACCGGAATGCCTGTCCGAGTCGATGGTCCGATCAAATTTTCAGCTGACAGCTTCCGATACGGTTCTCGTTGTGGTATATGTTTCGGGAGGTGGAAAAGGAAATGATCCGCAACTGCCAACGGCCTATAACAAACTGTTGACTTTAAATAAAGCGGATGTGACTCAATTGAAAATGGCGAAAAAAGCATGGTGGAAAGATATGTGGACCCGTTCGTATGTGGAAACGAATGACGAGTTGTTGAATCGTCACTACTTGTCGTCCATTTATTTACTGGCTTCTGCCTATAACGAACATTCACCGGTATCCGGTGGCATGTATGGAGTCTGGAATATGGATGACAAAATGATGTACCATGGTGATATCCACCTGAACTATAACAGTCAGGCGGGATTCTATAGTGCTTTTTCATCCAATCGTCCGGAAATAGCCTTGCCTTTCTATAAAACGATAGAGTTGCTGATACCCGAAGGAAGACGGCGGGCAAAGGAAGAAATGGGAATTATGCATCCATCATGGGAAGGAAAGTCTTGCAGGGGAATACTATTTCCTGTGGGGGCCTTGGGTATCGGGGTATTTTATAATTATTATTGGCAACAAACCATGAATGCTCCGTTCAATGTTCCTCTGTTCAGTTGGTATTATGAATACACCGGTGATTTGAACTTTTTACGGTATCGGGCGTATCCTTATATTCGTCTTTGTGGCGATTTTTATGAAGACTATATGCAGAAGGAGACATACGGCAAATCATATCGTTATACCATAACGACAGGAGGACACGAGGATTCGTGGGATCTGAACCCTCCTTCCGATTTAGCTTTTGTGAAACAGACGTTCGGTTTGTTAGTGAGGTACAGTAAGTTGTTGGGAGTAGATCAAAAACGACGGAAGAAATGGAACGACATTTTGTCTCATCTTCCGGAGTATAAGGTGATAATGCCGACCAAAACACCTAATCAAGGCTTGCCTGTCTATGCGAAGAACGAGGCCGGATGGGATTTGCCAAGCCATGCCATACAGCTGCATGCTGCCTATCCCTGTGAAATACTGAATTTACATTCGGACTCTACAGCCTTGCAGATAGCCCGAAACACATTGTATTATTATGAGGTTTCTCAAAAGGGATTTACCAATACGATGAACGAATTGGGATTGAGTGCTTTTGTGATGGGGGCCCGTATCAGATTTGATCCCGATCTCTTATTGGAAAATATGAAGACTTTGATAAAAACGGCCGGAACTAATTTTCTGATTATCGACGGGCATCATTGTACTGAGAAAACTGCTGTTATAGAGACGGTAAACTCAATGATGCTCCAAACGGTGGAGGGTGTCATCTATCTTTTTCCATGTTGGACACAAACACCGGCTGCGTTTACGAGGCTTAGAGCAAAAGGAGCCTTTCTCGTTTCTGCCGATTATGACGGAACGTCAGTGGGCGGTCTGAAAATCTTTAGTGAGAAAGGAGGTATATGCAGACTGAGCAATCCTTGGAGGGGAAGAAAACTTCGGGTCACCGAGAATGGAAAACCTGTCTCCGTGAAAGAACAAAACAATGTCTGTTCATTTATTACCCGAAAAGGAAGCACTTATACGATAGTAGGTCTTTAACGGTAAGAAGCGTCATTCTTTTGTGAGAACAAAAGTGGTACTAATGGAATATAAGTGCTGTCAATCAAAAAAAAAGCCGGAATGCAACACGATACATTCCGGCTTTACTTTCCTAATCAAACCTAATCTAACAAACCATTTATGAAGCTGTCCGGCCGCCGATTACCCGCATCGCTGCCGTGTAATATTCACATGGAACGGAAAGCAATATGCTGCCTATACCTTTGTCTTTCATAGCCACTTCGATAGATGCGGCTTTCAGGAGGCTTTTGACACTTGCTACTTCCCATGGACTGCCCGCGAACACTTCAATCTGAGAAATCTTTCTGCTTACTATCATTTGCTCTTAATTGTTTAATGGTTACGGATGCAAATATAGCAGGTTGTTTGTTCATTTAAGAACAATTTCTGTTCAGATTATAACACTTTTGTTGCAAACGTTTGCTCAATTTCGTATTTGATTGTTTTTTGTTGTTTTTGAGACATGATTATTTCTCGTCATTCTTCCGAATTTCCACTCGTCGGATTTTACCGCTAATGGTCTTAGGCAATTCGTCGACAAATTCGATGACGCGTGGATATTTATAAGGAGCTGTGACTTTCTTCACATGATTCTGGAGCTCTTTTACCAGGTCTTCCCCTTTGCGTTCACGATACTCTTTGGCCAGAACGATGGTAGCTTTCACTACCTGTCCGCGTATTTCGTCGGGAACGCCGGTTATGGCACATTCTACTACGGCGGGATGTGTCATCAATGCACTTTCCACTTCGAACGGACCGATACGGTAACCGGAACTTTTGATTACGTCATCGGCGCGTCCCACGAACCATAGATAACCGTCTTCATCTTTCCAGGCTACGTCGCCAGTGTAGTATATTCCGTCGTGCCATGCTTCGTGTGTACGCGAGGCGTCCCGATAGTATTCTTTGAACAGTCCCAGTGGCTTTCCTTTGTCAGTCCGGATTACGATCTGTCCTTGCTCTCCGGCTTCTACCGACCGTCCTTCGTAATCGATCAGATCAACATTGTATTGTGGATTGGGCACCCCCATACTTCCCGGTTTGGGTTCCATCCATGGGAAAGTGGCTACTGTCAGTGTAGTCTCGGTCTGTCCGAAGCCTTCCATCAGTTTGATGCCTGTTAACTTTTTGAATGTGTCGAAAACAGCCGGATTCAAGGCCTCACCTGCAATGGTGCAATATTCCAATGACGAAAGGTCATATTTCGTCAGGTCTTCGTGGATGAGGAAACGGAAAATGGTGGGAGGGGCACAGAGTGAAGTGACATGGTAATTTTGTATCTTTTCCAATATATCGGCAGGAGTGAACTTTTCATGATCATATACGAATACATTTGCTCCGGCAATCCATTGTCCGTAGAGCTTTCCCCACACTGCTTTTCCCCAGCCGGTGTCGGCAATGGTGAGATGGAGGCTGTTTTCTTTCAGATTGTGCCAGAAACTACCGGTTACGATATGCCCCAATGGATAAGTGAAGTCGTGTGCAACCATCTTAGGCTCTCCGGTTGTTCCGCTGGTGAAGTACATCAGTGAAATGTCATCGTTGGTGTTCGGATGTTCCGGCTTTACGAAAGGCGCCGCATGCTCGATGCCCTGATGGAAGTCATCAAATCCTTCGGGTATTTCGGGCCCTACGCTAACTAAATGCTTTACAGTAGGAGAGTCCGGCATAGCATCTATTATGTGTTTGGTGACCACTTCTTCTCCGGCAGCCACAATCATTTTTATGTCGGCTGCATTGCAACGGTATACAATGTCTTTCTTGGTTAGCAGGTGTGTAGCCGGAATAACGACTGCCCCTAGTTTGTGCAGGGCAATGATGCTGAACCAGAATTCATAGCGTCGTTTCAATATCAGCATGACCATATCACCATGTCCGATACCCAGGCTCTGAAAATAAGAGGCTGTCCGGTCAGTATATTGTTTCATATCCGCAAAAGAGAACTGGTGGTGTTCACCTTTGTCATTAGTCCATAATAAGGCCGGTTTGTCTGGTTGTTCGGCAGCCCAGGCATCCACTATGTCATATCCGAAGTTGAAGTTGTCCGGAACGTGTATCTTTAAGTTTTTCACAAAGTCTTCCTGTGAACTGAAGGAAGTTTGAGATAAAAATCTATCTATCATCTTGTTTATTTAAATAATTACATGATTACTGCCAGGAAACGTACTGTTTTCCCGTCGAGTGCTTTCATTCCATGAGGTAGTTTTGAATTGAAGTACAGGCTGTCCCCTTCGTTTAATATCAAGTCTTTTCCATCTATACTGATCATCATGCGGCCTTCAAGTACCAGGTTGAATTCCTGTCCGCTATGACTGTTATAGTGTATCGGCTCGATGTCGGGTTTGGGTTCGACAGTTACAATGAACGGGTCGGCATTCCGGTTCATAAAACCTGCTGCCAGTGACTGGTATTTATAAGCCTTTGTGCGCTCAATACTGGTTCCTTTTCCTGCACGGGTCAGGAAGTAACTACTCATCTTGGGCTCTTCGCCAAACATCAGAGCGTCGAGAGCGATTCCGTATTTACGTGCGATTTTTTGCAGCATACTCACTGAAATGTCGTAATCTCCCGTTTCTGCGAGGCGATATTCTTCCGCTGAAATCTCGCAATCACGGGCGATGTCTTCGGCCGTCAGTTCGAGTACGTCACGTAATCCGCGCAGACGTTCTGCTATTTGTTTAATTTGGTCGTCCATATCAATTTTAGTGTTTAGTGATTATTTGTTTTATATTTTGTGATTACAGTGTCCGGCCACTATCTTGATGCTTTCATTGCTTTAATGATGGCAGAGGTGAATCCATTATGTTCCAGTTCGTTGATGCCTTTAATGGTAATTCCGCCGGGTGTAGTCACTTTGTCGATCTCAACGCTTGGATGGGTGTCATTGTTCAGTATCAGTTCGGCGGCACCTTTTACAGATTGGGCAATCATATCCATGGCATCCGATGGTCGGATTCCCATTTCGATGCCCGCTTGCATGGCAGCCTGAATATATTTCAGCACGTAAGCGATACCGCAGGAAGTCAGGGCGGTAGCCGCTTCCAATTTGTCTTCAGGCAAAATCATTGCCATACCCATCTCGCTGAATAGATTGACCATCAGTGCTTCTAATTCTTGGCCGGCATTTCGCGAAGCAATCAGTGTCATGCTCTGTAATTCACTGATAGCTGTGTTGGGGACAATACGGAACATAGGCATTTCAGGTTCTACTACATCATGAGCCAATTGTTCGAAACTGATACCGGCAGCAACAGAGACCAGAATCTGTTTGCTTCTTAGTTTCATTTCTCGGAGTACACCTCTGATCAGCCAAGGTTTCACAGCTAGAATCACGATATCAGCACCAGTAGCAGCTTCAGCATTATTGCGAGTGATAGCAATAGAAGGAAATTCTTTCTTTAGTGCTTCCAGCTTTCCAATGCTGGGGTTGGATACTATTATATCGGAAGCCGGAATCAGCTTACCTTTTGCCAGTCCGCAGGCAATGGAGCCCCCCATATTTCCTGCACCAATGATAGCTACTTTCATATTATATAATTATTTAGTCTGTTTCTGACAAAGGTATAAGTAAAAAGTGAAAATACGAGCAAACGTGGCAGGTATTTTCACTTTTTCACTTTCCTTATAAGGATGCTGATTATTAACCGAGTACTTTTCTTAGCCGGGCGAGGAATTCATCGGCTTCCTCTTTGCTGAGGCAGAGAGGAGGCAACAATCGGATTACGTTCGTACCGCTGGCACCGGTAAATACTTTTTGTTCGTGGATCAGGCGGCTCCGGATTTCCTTTACCGGTTGGTCAAATTCCATTCCGATCATTAATCCGCATCCGCGCACTTCTTTGATTTCATTGAATTTTTTCAGTTCTTCCAGCAGATAGGAGCCGATGTTGGCTGCATTTTCTACTAAATTCTCCTGTTCGATGACATCCATTACTGCCAATGCAGCCGAGCAAGCCAGATGATTGCCCCCGAAAGTTGTTCCAAGCATGCCATATACGGGTGTAAACATAGGACTGATCAGTACTCCGGCCATCGGGAATCCGTTTCCGATTCCTTTGGCAACTGTAATAATATCCGGTTTGATTCCGGCATATTGGTGAGCGAAGAATTTGCCACTACGTCCGTAACCGCTTTGTATTTCATCCAGAATCAGGATTGTTCCGTGTTCTGTACAGGCTTTGCGGAGCTCTTGCAGGAATTCGGGAGTCGGTATTTTGATACCGCCAACTCCCTGTATACCTTCAATGATGACAGCACAAATATCTTCTTTTGCCAATTCGGTTTTCGCAGCCTCTATGTCATTTAGCGGAAGGTAGGTGATGTGTCCGTTGGCATTGATCGGAGCTATAATTTTAGGATTATCTGTGGCCTCGACTGCTAGTGAAGTGCGTCCGTGAAAAGCTTTCCCAAAAGAGATCACTTTGGTACGTCCGTTATGGAACGAAGCCAGTTTCAACGCGTTTTCATTTGCTTCGGCACCACTGTTTATCAGGAATAGGGAATAATCTTCATACCCGGATATTTTTCCGAGACGTTCGGCTACCTGTTGTTGCAGCTTGTTGATTACGGAGTTTGAATAGAAGCCCAGGGTTGCCACCTGCTTGCTAATCATGTCAACATAATGGGGATGAGCATGTCCGATAGAGATAACGGCATGGCCTCCATAAAGATCCAGGTATTCGGTTCCATTCTCGTCCCAGACGTGACAACCCTTTCCTTTTATTATGTTTATATCGAAAAGTGGATATACATCAAATAAGTTCATTGTTTCTTCTTAGAATGCAGAGGGCTTGAGGCGCAGGCCTACCGTTTCCTCCAGGTTAAACATCAGGTTCATGTTGTGGACAGCCTGTCCGGATGCACCTTTCAATAAATTGTCGATGCAAGAAATGATCAGTAATTTATCGCCGTGTTTTTCCAGGTGAATCAGACATTTATTGGTATTTACTACCTGTTTGAGATCTATGTTTTTATCAACGATGTGGACAAACGAATCTTTGGCATAATATTCCTCATACATGCGTACGATCTCTTCCAATGCTACTTTTGTTTTCACTACCAAAGTGGCAAAGATGCCGCGGGGGAAATCGCCGCGATAAGGGATAAAATCAATTTCCGCATCAAAACTGTTCTGGAGTTGTTTCAGCGATTGCTTGATTTCAGGAACGTGCTGGTGTTCGAAAGCTTTGTATACACTCATATTGTTGTTACGCCAGCTGAAATGACTGGTTGCACCGGGTTTTACTCCCGCTCCCGTGCTTCCTGTAATGGCGTTTACCATTACGTCCTCATTTAGCATCAGGTGTTTTGCCAGTGGGAGCAGTCCCAGCTGGATGCAAGTTGCGAAACATCCCGGATTAGCCACATGCTTTGCTGTGCAGGTTGCACGACGATTTAGTTCCGGCAGACCGTATATGAAGTCATGATCCGGTGAAGCTATGCGATAATCCATTGAAAGGTCTATAATTTTCAGTTCCTCCGGGATATTATGGCTTTCCATAAATTTCTTCGTATCCCCATGGGCTGTACAGAAGAACAGTACATCGATGTCTTCCAACGGAAGTTCGTCTGTAAAAGCCAGGTCACACTCTCCGTAAAGTCCCTCGTGTACATCAGTAATTTTGTTTCCGGCGTTACTGGTACTGTTGATAAATACGATTTCAGTCTCGGGATGATTGATAAGCAGGCGGATAAGTTCGCCTGCTGTATATCCTGCTCCACCAATGATTCCTGCTTTTATCATACCTCTTCGTCCTTATGGTTAGCATAGTAAACACGTAGTGGGGTAGAAGTCACCTTGATGAAGCCTTTTGCATCTTCGGCCGTCCAACCCTTTTGCATTTCTCCATATTCACCAAACTTGGTCTTTACCAGGTCGTCTTGTGATTCTACACCGACAGTAGAGAATGACAACGGACGGAGCTCAAGGATGGCTGTACCGTTCACATTACGTTGTGATTCTTGAAGCATTGCTTCGATATCACGCATCACCGGTTCCAGGTATTGGCTTTCATGAAGGAACATACCATACCAGTTAGCTACCTGATCTTTCCAATATTGTTGCCATTTGCTCAATGTGTATTTCTCAAGGAAACGGTGTGCACCGATGATCAACATTGGAGCGGCGGCTTCGAATCCTACACGTCCTTTGATACCGATGATAGTATCACCTACATGCATATCACGGCCAATACCGTAAGCAGCACCTATCTCTTCCACTTTTTGGATGGCGGCAATTTTATCTTCGAACACTTCTCCATTCACGGCGTGAAGTTCACCATTCTTAAATTCAAGGCGCAGAAGTTCACTTCCCTCTTTCGTTACTTGCTTCAGGTAGGCCGTTTCGGGCAATCCTTGTGCACTGTCTAGAATTTCTCCGCCGCAGATTGAAGTACCCCATAGTCCGACATTATAAGAGTATTTTAGTTTTGTAAAGTCTGCTTCGAAGCCATTTTTGTTCAAGTAGTCGATTTCTTCCTGACGGCTGAGTGCCATATCGCGGGTCAGCGTAATAATTTCTATGCCCGGAGTCATGACAAGGAATGTCATGTCGAAACGAATCTGGTCGTTACCGGCTCCTGTCGAACCGTGTGCAATGGCTTCCGCACCAATCTCTTTCGCATAGCGTGCGATGGCCAATGCCTGGAAAATACGTTCGGAGCTGACAGAAATAGGATAGGTACCGTTACGTAGTACGTTACCGAATATCATATATTTCAAACTTTTTTCGTAATATTCCTGAGTGACGTCGAGTGTGACATATTTCACAGCACCCAGTTTGTAGGCATTCTCTTCATTCTGTTTCAGTTGTTCTTCGCTGAAGCCACCTGTGTTGGCACACGCTGCATACACTTCATATCCTTTTTCCTTGGCCAGGTACATTACAGTGAAAGAGGTATCGAGGCCTCCGCTGAATGCAACCACTACTTTCTTTTTCTGTTCCATAGTGCTGTATATTTTAAATGTTATTTCTTTCTTGTTCTTTTTTTATGTTATGCGGATCTGTCGGATCATATAGCATAGCGGTGCAGATGCAGAATTTACGGTCCTTCGCCATCAGTATTTCATGGTTTATGCACCCTTCACATCCTTTCCAAAAGGCTTCGTCGTCGGTCAGCTCGTTAAAAGTGACCGGTACATATCCCAATTCCGTATTCATTTTCATCACGGCTGCGCCGCTGGTCAGACTGAATATTTTAGCTCTGGGCCATCGTAAACGAGCCAATTGGAAAGAGGCTTGTTTGATACGTTTGGCCAGTCCTAATCCCCGGAAGTCAGGGTGTACGATCAATCCTGAAGTAGCAACGTATTGCTTGTTTCCCCATGATTCAATGTAGGTAAATCCGGCAAATACATCTCCGCAAAGAGCTATGATTGCTTTTCCTTCTTTCATTTTGGTGGCTACGTACTCGTGTGTACGTTCTGCTATTCCGGTTCCGCGTACTTTTGCTGCGTTTCTGATTGTCTCCAAAATAGTGTCAACGTAAACCTCATGCGAGGCGTCGGCTACCATAACATCTATTTGTTGAGTGTCCATTGTTGATTTAGTATAGAGTATAATTGTTGTTAGTTAGTTGATATTCGGAATAATGAGAGACAGGAAATGTCGTACGGCAGTGGGCGTTGCCCCTTCACGTAGTACCAACATAATGGTATCGTCTCCGGCAATTGTTCCCAAAATGGTGTCAGATTCACGGTTGTCGATGTCGTAAGCCATGCTGCTGGCATAGCCGGGGCGAGTTTTGATTACTGCGATATTTCCGGAAAACTGAAGGGAAATGAAGCCATTGTTCATCAACATTTCACTGGCACTCTGGTCGCCGACACGTTTGTACATGATGTCGTTGGGTAATACGTATACATATCTTCCGTTCATGCTGGCGGCTTTGGCCACTTTCAGTTGTTTCAGGTCACGTGAAAGAGTAGCTTGTGTCAGTTCAAATCCTTCCTGACCTAATTCTTGCAAGAGTTCTTCCTGTGAACCTACTTCCTTACTGGAGATAATCATTTTGATGGCGTCTAACCGGTTTGCTTTCTTCTTCATCTTGTATAATTATTCTAAGAACGACGCAAAAGTATGCAATATTTTGGAAATAGTATGCATAAAAAGCTGTTTTTTTACTCTTTTTATACATAAAAATAGCATGTGATGTAGAAATATGCAGAATTTGGATTGGAAGTGATATATAATTTAGGGGGGGAGTAATTTTTGGGGTGAAAGTAAAAAGAGGAATTTAGATTGATCCGGGAATTCTCTCAGAATTTAGGTATGATCCCAAGTTTTCAAACTGAGCCACAATCCTTTAATTCCGATTCTTTTTCTTAAAAACAAACAAGCCACTCAAATAGAGTGGCTTGTTTGTGCGAATGTCGGAATGAGGCGACTCGAACGCCCGACCCCTACGTCCCGAACGTAGTGCGCTACCAACTGCGCTACATTCCGCTACTTGCAAAGTGGTGCCACCAGGAATCGAACCGGGGACACAAGGATTTTCAGTCCTTTGCTCTACCAACTGAGCTATGGCACCTTTGTGATTGCGGGTGCAAAGATAGGTATAATTTTTAATACTGCAATAGTTTGGCAAAGAAAATATGAAATATTTGTCCAAAGGGAGTGGAAATCTTTTTTCTTGTTTTGATTTTACGATGATCTTACGTCTTTCTTCAACGAAAATGATATTAATACGTTTCTGTCGGTGAATTAATGAAGTTAGGAATGGACAGCAGACAAAGAAGATGTATGAAAATCTGTAAGACTTAGTATCTTTGGGTTAGAGACTGTATGAATATGCATAGATGCAACCGGAAGAAAAGGTTTCTTAAAATGTGGTCATCCTCAATAAAATAAACGTTTGTCTTTATTATATGTATAATGCTATTTCCTTATCTTTACCGCAAAATTATGTAGCGGGTAACTGCGGACATGTTCATAACAAACAAAACAAATAAGATTTCCAGTTAGAAGTATATGATGATCTACATTATCTTTAGAGTCTTTATAATCATTATTCTTTTTATTTGTGCCAGATATTGGTATTTGTGGAGAAAGATAAGTGTGCAAAAGAACGAATGGGTGGCTCAAACCAAGGAATCAGATACGATTTTACGTAGTATGAACGCTTGCTTTATCTTGATAAATAGTGACTTGGTGGTGATAAGGACCAATTATTATGATTTGAGTGGAATCTCAGAAGAGCCTGAGTCCTCCGGTAGAGTCGGTGATCTACTGAATTGTAAAAACGCTGTTCGTAGTGGCGGAGGATGCGGGGCACATAAAAATTGCGAAAATTGCATGATTCGCCATACTATTGAGAATGCATTCTGCCATAAAAAGGGTTTTCATAAATTAGAAGCATCCATGAGGCTGCTCAGTTCGGATCATCAACAGATTATTCCTTGTGATGTTTCTGTCTCGGGTACTTACTTGAATAATGAAGGTCACGAACAGATGTTACTGACTGTCTATGATATTACTGAATTGAAGAATATGCAGCGGTTGCTGAATATTGAAAAAGAGAACGCTGTTTCTGCCGAAAAGTTGAAATCTGCTTTTATAGCTAATATGAGTCATGAAATTCGTACCCCACTGAATGCGATTGTCGGTTTTTCCGGTTTGTTGGCTTCTGCGGATGATGATACGGAAAAAAAGATGTATCTGGATATTGTAGCGGAAAACAATGATCGTTTATTGCAGATAGTGACGGATGTACTCGACCTTTCAAAAATAGAGTCGGGTAGTCTGGATTTCCATTATTCCGAATTTGATGTAAACGATTTATTATGTGCTCTGCATGGCATTTTAAACATACGTCTGAAAGACAAGCCCGAAATTAAACTGATTTGTAAGGCAGGAACAGATGAATGGATCATTTATTCCGAGCAACATCGTATCGTACAGATAATCACAAATCTGGTACATAATGCGATGAAGTTTACCCACAGTGGGGAGATTTGTTTCGGATGTCGTCCCCAAGGAGAGGACGAGATTTACTTTTATGTTTCTGATACAGGTATTGGCATTCCTGCCGGAGAACAGGATAAAATATTCGACCGATTTACCAAATTGGACCATGAAGTACCCGGAACAGGGCTGGGACTGACTCTTTCACAAACTATCGTACAGAATCTGGGGGGAGAAATGGGAGTCGAATCGGAAGTGACAAAAGGATCTACCTTCTGGTTTACCCTTCCTTTGAAATCCTGAGCAGATTTATGAAAAATAAGAGGTTGTATCCGGTAGAATATAGAATAAACTTTCGGATACAACCTCTTTCATTCAGGTAGATAGATACACTTTTAACTTTGTTTCTGTGGGGTGTCCTTATCGGATGAAACAGAGCCGGAACCTGTCGATGGGGCAGAAGTTGTACTACCGATAGTGGTAGCGCTGCTTGTTGCCGGACCGGCGGTAGTTGTTGTTGCCGGAGCAACTTGTGGTTTAGCTTGTGTTTCCCAGTGGAACGGTTCGAAAGTACTGTTCGGGTCAGCCCATGATGGCTTTTTAGCTGCATAAATGATAAACGGAGCAATCACAACAACCAAAGCACCGATAATCAATACAGAGAACCATACCGTGTTGCTACCTGTAGAAATCTGGCTGGGCGGGATAAAGCTGAGGATAAACGCCAGTAATGAACCGAGGAAGCCGAGGCCGCCGACAATCCACATCAAGCCGTTACCTTTTTTACCGATACGGAACGGACGGTTAGCTTTCTTCATGTTATAGCGCAGGTAGATGGCACCGGAGAACATAAGTAAGTACATCACCAGATAAAGAATAACTGTCAGCTGTGACAAGATCTGATAGAAGCTCTGTACGGAAGGCATAACCACAAACAGAAGGCTCAATACGGTAACAGCACCACCCTGAACGAACAGGATATTTTTCTGTACACCCAATTTATTGGTTTTCTGGAAGAACGGAGGCATATAACCGGCCTTACCTACGGCAAAGATACCTTTGGACGGACCGGCAACCCATGTCAATACACCTGCCAACACACCGAATGCAAGAGCAATGGCGATGATCGGTGATAACCAGGATGCATGGATATATCTAAAATAGTTGTCGAAGCCAACAAGTAAACTCTGTGTCAGGCTGATATCTTTGGCCGGGATAATGATACCTAGTGAGAATGTACCCAAGACGAAGATGATTACAGTAATAAGTGCACCGATAAATACTGCTTTCGGATAGTTCTTTGAAGGGTTTTGCATATCCTTTACGTGGATACCGCCCATTTCCATACCGGCATAAAAGAGGAAGATACTTGCCGCTAATACCACGTTATCGAAATTCGTAAGGTCGGGGAAGAAGCTGCTATGGAAGTCAAGGTTGGAATGCCCTCCGGATGCCAAGTAAACAATACCCAGGATAATCAGCAGGGCAGCGGGGATGATGGTTCCCACCATACCGCCTATTTTAGCTACTTTACCTACCCATCCCATTCCTTTCAGTGAGATGAAGGTAGCCAGCCAATAAATGATAAGCACAACGGCCAGTGTATAGTATTTGTTGCTGGCCAGTGTCATGTCGTGTGTATCATTCATTCCGATGAAAGCGATAGATACAGCACCGAATGTCAATACAGTCGGATACCAGATCGTACTTTCAATCCATTGTACCCAGATGGCAAGGAATCCCAATTTCTTTCCATACGCTTCGCCTACCCAACGGAACACACCACCCTGTTTGTCCTGGAACATGGCAGCCAATTCCGCCGCAACGAGTGATGTCGGAATAAGGAATACGATAGCTGCGAAAAGATAATAGAAGGCCGAACTCATTCCATATACGGCCTCGGCAGGAAGTCCGCGTAGGGATACTACTGCCGTTACGTTCATGATCGCCAGGGTGAATACCCCCTAGTTTCACTGCTTGTTTAATATTTGCCATAAGTTAAGGTTTTAAGTGAAAAATATTTTTAAGTCAGTGTCTATAACAACGTTTAACGTGAGATGTTTTAGTTTACTAACGTCAAACTTGGTTAATTAACATCGGTGAAGAGTGAAATCACCGGTTCCTCTATTGAATCCGGGTGGGTATCAAACAAATCGTGTAGGACTCTTGTTCCTTCTGCATAATAAAATAACCTATAAAATATCAGCGCTTATGAAAATGGCTCTTTCTGATTTTGCTTTGCGGAAGAAAGGGATTTACGGCATTTTACATGTCATCATCCTGCTGCTTTCCCTGTTTCTGGTCATCAGCATCTCGATAGATACGTTTAAGGGTATCCCTTTTTATACCCAATCGGTTTATATGAAAGTTCAGCTATGGATTTGTGTCTTATTTCTGTTTGATTTCATTCTCGAGTTGTTTCTTTCGAAAAATAAGTGGCACTATCTTAGTACGCATTTCATCTTTTTGTTGGTGGCGATACCTTACCAGAATATTATATCCTATATGGGATGGACTTTTTCACCCGAAGTGACTTATATGATTCGTTTTGTTCCTTTGGTCCGGGGCGGCTATGCGATGGCTATTGTGGTGGGGTGGCTTACTTATAATAAGGCTTCCGGACTGTTTGTTTCCTATCTGACTATGTTGCTTGCTACTGTTTACTTTTCAAGCCTGGCTTTTTTTGTACTCGAACACAAGGTCAATCCCTTGGTGACCGGTTACGGAGATGCGCTTTGGTGGGCATTTATGGATGTGACTACGGTAGGTTCCAATATTATTGCTGTCACCGTGACGGGACGTGTACTTTCGGTGTTGCTGGCGGCACTGGGTATGATGATGTTCCCGATCTTTACGGTTTATGTCACCAGCCTGATTCAAAAAAAGAACAAAGAGAAAGAGGAGTATTATAAACAATTGGAGGCAGCTGACGAAAGTAAGCCAAAATAACTGTTCAGGAATAAGTATGCCTAAAAAATACTGCCCATCTGCACGTAGCAGACAGGCAGTATCCCAACTAATTAAACTTTGTATGATGTCATCAGTTAATATGCTTGTTCAGTTCATGCCATTTATTGATTTCCGGAAGGATACCCATAGCGATCACTTCATCACGTAACTTGCATAAGTGAGCGTAGCTCTCTTCCATTTCTTTTTGCTCTTCGGGAGTTCCCTGTATTTCCTTATAGCTCACACCTTCTTTCGTGATAGAAGTCTCCATTGCCATCAGGATATGATCGAACTTTTTGTCGGATACGTACGTTCCTGCCGGCCAGCGGAAAGGTTGTCCGCCCATGGCTGCTGCAATCATTTCGATAGACAGATAGGCCGGACTTTGGAATGAAGAGCGCCCGCGCAGGTCGATGATATGCTTTCCACCTTGGATGACGCGTATTTTCAGGTCTTCCCAATCCTGCATAGGCATACGTGGAGTATCTATAATTTTAGTAAGCGCTTCACCTTGTACTTTGGTGGTAGAAGCGAATACGGCCATCTGTTCTCCGTGTCCGCCATACGTACGGCAATTTACTATTTCAGATGCGGGAATATGAAGGTATTTCACTAGTTCGTTTTGCAGACGTGTACTGTCCAAAGCTGCTAATGTTGATACTTGTGACGGTTTCAGTCCGGCATAGAGTAAGACAATCAATCCGGTGATATCGGCAGGATTGAATACGACAACCACATGTTTTACGTCCGGGCAATATTGGCGGATATCTTTACCAAACTGGGCGGCGATTTCTGCATTACCTTTCAGTAAATCTTCACGGGTCATGCCTGCTTTACGGGCAGCACCACCGGAGGACACAATGTATTTGGCTCCCGACAAAGCTTCTTTGATGTCTGAAGTGTAGGTCAGGTTTACCCCCTCGAACGCACAGTGATACAACTCTTCAGCCACGCCTTCCAAAGCGGGTGCATAGGGGTCGTACAGGCAGATGTTCGGAGTCAGTTTCATCATTAAGGCAGTCTGTGCCATGTTAGAGCCAATCATTCCGGCAGCTCCTACAATCGTAAGTTTTTCGTTGGTTAAGAATTCCATAATTTATATCTTTTTTAATTCGACAATTGCTTTGTTTTTTTGTTTCCGATGCAAAGATAACTTGTTTATGTGCAGGTTGTTTATCGAAAAAAGTTTTGCGCTATAATGAAAAGTTATCATTTGCCAATGATAACAAGCAGATGCGGCAATATGTTTTTCGGCGGCTAATCATTCTTACGTCTGTTTTTTATTTATCTTTGCAGTAAACAGAATGAAGATTATGAGCATTGAATTAGGAAAATTCAACCAGCTTGAGGTAGTCAAGCAGGTCGATTTCGGTATGTATCTGGATGGGGGAGAAGAGGGAGAAATCCTGTTGCCCACCCGCTATGTACCCGAAGATTGTAAGTTGGGAGACTGGTTGAACGTCTTCCTTTATCTGGATAATGAAGAACGGTTAATAGCTACTACATTGACACCTTTGGTACAAGTAGGGGAGTTTGCCTGCCTGGAAGTATCGTGGGTCAACCAGTTCGGAGCTTTTCTTAACTGGGGATTGATGAAGGATCTGTTTGTCCCTTTCAGCGAGCAGAAGATGAAGATGCAGGTAGGGAATAAATACGTTATCCATGCCCATATTGATGATGAAAGTTTCCGGATCGTAGCTTCGGCCAAAGTAGACCGTTACTTATCTAAAGAGAAAGCTTCTTATCAGCCTGGTGAAGAAGTGAACATCCTTATCTGGCAGAAGACAGACCTCGGGTTTAAGGCTATTATTGAGAATATGTATAGCGGCTTGCTGTATGATAGTGAAATATTTCAGACTTTACATACCGGCGATGTACTGAAAGCATACGTCAAGCAGGTACGCGAAGATGGCAAGATAGATCTGATTCTCCAGAAGCCGGGCTTTGAAAAGATAGATGATTTTTCAAAGACACTTCATCGCTACATCACAGAGCATGGGGGATGGATTGGACTTACAGATAAGAGTCCTGCCGAGGAGATTTATGACACGTTCGGTGTTAGTAAGAAGACATTCAAGAAGGCCGTTGGCGATTTGTACAAGAAGCGTCTGATTCTTCTTCATGAAGACGGCATCGAGTTGGTACGTCCCTAAGTTGAATAGGGAAAACCCTACGTATGAATAGATAGAATCATTAGGGTGGGGAGTTTCCTCACCCTATTTTTGTGATATTAGAAACAATAAAAACTAAACGACATGCGAAAAGTAATCATAACTCTTTGTTTCTTGTTTGTTGCATTTGTTGCACAAGCCGGAAGAATCAGCGGAATAAATATCCAAAGCTCAGGTGAAGCGATTCTTGTCTTTGTGGATGGCGAGCAAATCTGCACTCCGACGGAGACTTGTTTCATTGCTAATTATTCGGGCAGGCACCGGATAGAAGTATATGCAGTACGTTATATACCACGTACCGGACAAAGTGTGAAAGGCGACTTGCTGTTTCAGGAATGGGTCTCAAATCCCGGTATGAATATCAGGAATATTCGGGTGGGCTATAATGATCGTCCTGATTTCTGTCCCGATCGTCCGGTGCGTCCCGGCTATGATGTAGTGATGAACCGTACAGAGTTCGACCGTTTTCTGAGAACTGTGAAAGACAAACATTTCGACTCAGACCGTAACAAGCTGATTGAAACTACACTTGTTTCGACAGGCTTCACTTCCGACCAATGTCTCCAATTAGTAAATCTGTTCAGTTTCGATAGTGAAAAGATAAAACTGATGCAGGCTATGTATCCACGGATTGTTGATAAACCCAATTTCTATCTGGTCATCGAAAGCCTGACTTTTCAGTCGGATAAAAACAAGATGAACGAATTTGTGAGAAAATACCATAATCAACGTAACTAAAACCTATAAGAATTATGAAAAAAATACATGTTTCGGCGATATTAATCTTGCTTGTTGTTATGAGTAGTTGTGCAGGCTTGATCATAAACTTCAAAAACAGTCAGCTAATGAGTATCCAGAAAGGAATGACACAACAGGAAGTGAAGACGATTCTTGGAAAGCCCAATTACAGACGCTTTGATGGAGCAATGGAAGAGTGGGAATATCGCGGGTATCTTTCCAAAGCAGGGCATTCGGTGATTTGTGTTAACTTTATCGACAACCGTGTTGTTGGGTTGGATTCATTTAGAGACGGTGCACCGACTGCTCCTCCTGCCCCTTCCTTTTCTTTAGGCATAGGTGGTACAGTCACTGCTTCGGACATAGCTCCCGCTTGTGACTATAGAGCCATGAGAAACGATGAGTTTGCCCGCTTTTTAAATGATGTAAAGAGTAAAACTTTTGATTCGGACCGGACAGATTTCATTGAGAAAGCAACCCGCTCTACCGGATTTACATCAGAGCAATGCTGCAGATTGATAAAACTTTATAGCTTTGATGATGATCGGACTAAGGTACTGAAGATACTTTATCCGAGCGTAGTGGATAAAGATAATTTTTCCGCAGCAATAGACGGATTGGATTTTCTGTCGAATCAGGATACAGTGAAGAACTTTGTGAGGAACTATAATAGAATTAAATAGACTTAAGATATGAAACGAATATTGATATTCTTTTTGGTCATAGGAATCACTGCTATAAGCAGTGTGAGTATGGCAGCCATGAGCAATAGCCGCATTCGCAAGGAGACTCGTTTCCTGACCGATAAGATGGCCTATGAACTGAACCTGAGCACAGGGCAATATAATGATGTATACGAAATCAATTACGATTTTATTTACTCCATTCGTTATCTGATGGACGATGTGATAAGGGGAGAAGAGTGGGCACTCGATAAATATTATCGTACCCTGGACATTCGTAATGATGATTTGCGTTGGGTGCTGACTGCTTCACAGTATCGCCGTTTTATAGGGGTCGATTATTTTTATCGACCGGTTTATGCCAGTGGTGGCAGTTGGAGTTTCCGTATCTATATTCGGTATACAAACCATAATCATTTCTACTTTGGCAAACCGTACCACTATAACAGCTATTGCGGTGGACACTATCGTACTCATTATCATAACAGCTATTATCGCGGACGCTATCGACATGATTTCTATTCGGGTTCGCACAGTATAAGAGATCATCGAAATTATAACACGCATCGCCGTTCCGATTTCGGATCGGTAACCATACGTTCCAATTCGGGACGGAGAGATGAGGTGAGAAGAGGAGTGTCCCAAAGAGAAAGCTCATCTTCACGGGATAACAACAGAGTGACTCCTGGGAATGCTACCCGTACCGGCAGAGAAACCAGAAGTACGGAAAATAACCGGAGGACGAATACTGTCCGGAAGAGTGAAAACATATCTACTCCTCATAGAGTAACACCGGAGCGTACGGATAGCAAACGTAGCAATAGCCGTAGTACTTCATCCCGCTCTGCAGAGAGGGGGAACAGAGAAAGATAAGTGCTATTTGCCTTTCCTTTCTGTTTCCGTATTATTTCTTTAAAATTTCAGGAGTTGAACCAGTCAGGATAAGAGGTCAGAACATCTACCTCTTGTCTTGGCTTCGAGGCTTTGGCAAACTATTGTATGCTGTCTCTTTGCAGATCTTTCTTTGCCTCGCCGGTTACATTAATTTCCGGGCGGATGCTGTCGGCTGCCACTTCACTGATGATTCCTTTTTTCACTAATCGTTCGGTTATTAAACGGTAATAGCCTTCCAGGCTCTCCTTCAGTTGCATATCATTGTTAAACGAATTCCGGAAATGCTTCGGCTTTGGAATAATGGAAGCCAGAAAAATAGATTCTTCGGCTGTCAGTTGAGACGGTCGCTTTTTAAAATAATAGGTTGCTGCTTCCTGCACCCCATAAACGAGCGGTCCCCATTCTACTATATTCAGATATACTTCGTACATTCGTTCTTTGGAGGTAAGGCGTTCTGTTTCTATCAGCCAGACAATCAGAGCTTCTTCCAGTTTACGGGCTATGTTTTTGTTTCGATTCAGAAATACGTTTTTCACCAACTGCATGGTGATGGTACTCCCTCCGCGGGCAAAACGTTTCACTTTCAGATCTTGTATCAACGCTTCGCGCATGGCTTCAGGAAGGAATCCCCGGTGGAAGTAGAAAGCTCCGTCTTCACTTTGCATCACAGACATTTGCAACAACGGAGAGATGCTGTCCAATGGTGTGAAATGTTCCCAGGAAGGGCCGATTGGAAAAGTACGTACCGGTTGGCCGTTTTCGTAAGCCGTATAGATAAATTCTTCCGACATTTTACCAAGATCTGTGACCCCGTAGTTTACAATGCAGAAATTCCTTTCCTTCAGTTCCGATTCCAATTTCAGACTGTCCAACAGGGCAAAATTTGCATCTAGAAAAAAGTGATAGGCCAATTCGCCACTTGTCTTTATACCTTCCAGGTTACTGAATAATCCTTTGGGAAGTGAACCGAACAATTGGTCTGCCGGAAACCAGGGTTTGTCTACGGCTGCTGTGAAATGCCATTGCTGTTTTTTCTTTTCGGCTTTCAGGTAAGGGTGAAACTGCATTTGATTGAACTGTACCACAGTAGTACTATCCAGTTCGGCGGATTCTTTGCCTACAAGAATCCGGTAAGATACTTGACCACGATCCAAATTGACCGTTTCAGGAGAAAGAGCCTTGTGATATACTTCGAGTCCACTGACAGCCGCTTGCCCGGTCAACTGAACCTGTCCGCCATTCTTTTCCGATTTTGTCAGGCTATAAGTCAGGGTATCCAGACGAATATCGGCATCGAAACGGCGTTTGAGGTAGGGTAGGATGATTTTGTTGTTCTGTTGTGCATAGAGTTCTGCTTTCAGGGTATGGCTGCTTCGGTTTACTTTTCCGCAGGTGGTCCAATGTTGGGTTGTCGAGTCTTCATGTACTTCGATATCCGAGCGAAAATGATTTTGCCGGACCGTTAGTTTGGGAATATGGATGTTTACGAAGTTACGGTCTTTCCGTTCAGTAATGTCTATTTGACACAAGGTCCCGTTTTCCGGCAGGAAGCCATAGAAAAGATTCAGTATCCGGTTTATTCTGTGGGCATAGTCGGTCTGAACCTGTCCGGATGAAGTCTCTCGTTTTCTTTTCAAGAAGAGAAAATCATAATTCGCCATGCTGTCTGCTTTTATAAATGAGGCCTTCAGTTGGTCGACGGTTACATTACGCACTTCAATTTTTCCCCGAATCAATTTCCAAAAGTTGAGGTGCATGTTCAAAGTATGCAGGGTGAGAAGGGTATCCCGGTTGCGGGGAACTATAGAGAGATTTTTCAGTTCGATTTCGTTTAATCCTTTCATTCGCAGGTCCTCATAGCAGATAGATAATCCGTATTTTTGTTCGGCATATAGTATTCGTTTGTCGGCCGTCCGGCAGAGAATTCCGTTACGCCTCAGATATAAACCTGCCAGTACGAGGATCAGGACACTTCCTGTAATGATGAGAGCAATGCTCCCTTTCGTGCGATATTTTCCCATTTCAATATGTAAACTATGGATTTATCGGCTGCAAAGTTATACAATTCCCGGAGGATGAATAGTGCTATTCCCGGAAAAATATTATATCTTTGGGAAATCTATCATAGGAGGTACCGTGAAAAAGTTGCGAACAGATCGACAGACCCTCAATGACTTAGGAATTGTGGAAAGTACGTATGGCGAGAAAACTCTTTTCTCGCTCTTTGACATGACGGAAAGTGATGGAGGAAAGAGGTGTCTGGAAGAGTGGCTGGTTCACCCTTTGTCTGATTGGAAAGCATTGCACGAAAGGCAGGAAGCGATCCGCTATCCGGACTTTCCGGAGATACGTATTTGTAGGGAAGAACTGGATTTCATTGAGTTTTATCTCAGCCAGGGAGATCGTCCGACGAGAGTGAGCTATTTGGAATCTGCCTTTTCATATATCTTCCGGCATTTCAGGGCTACTCCCGAGCGTTATGTCATCCGTAGGGGGACGAAGTTGCTTGAAAACGTTTTGTTGGAGCTGAAAACTTTTGCAGATCATGTGACGGAACTCTCTCCCCGGTTGATCCGTAACATTGCCGCCACTATTTCAGAGATCTATCAGGCTACAGAATTGGGAAAAATGGTTGATTCCTGCGGGCAGGAAGATAGCTTTTACCGGACCGACCGTTTGGATTACATTTTCCGTTATCGACGAAATCATACCATTGCAGCTCTTCTTTCTATTGTATATCAATTGGATGCCATTCGTACCATGCATCGGACAGCAGTGACGAAAGGTTGGTGCTTTCCTTCTTTTACTAATGATAGCAAGTTTATGCTGTGCAATTTCTATCATCCGCAAGTGAAAGATGCTGTAGCGAACGATTGGGAGATGGAGAATGGGAATATCTGTATCTTTACCGGGTCGAATATGGCGGGTAAATCCACGACTTTGAAGGCAATAGCATCTGCTGTATGGTTGGCTCATGCCGGATTTCCGGTACCGGCTTCCTCGATGGTTTGCCCTATGTTCGATGGTATTTTTACTTCTATCAATCTGCCGGATTCTCTGAGAGATGGTCGCAGCCATTTCTATGCGGAAGTATTGAGAGTAAAAGAGGTGCTGGAACAGATTAACAAGGGGCATCACTGTTTTGTACTTTTCGATGAATTGTTTAGGGGAACCAATGCGCGGGATGCTTTTGAGGCATCGGTTGCCGTAGCAGAGGTGTTGAAAGCAAAGGCATATAGCCGTTTTTTGATATCTACACATATCATAGAATTGGCCCGTAAATTGGATGGAGATGACGCCTGTTGTTTTTATTATTTAGAATCTGCGATAGTGGATGACGAGTTGATATGTAACCATAAAGTGAAGCCGGGTATTTCAGAGTCAAGAGTTGGATATTGGATTGTGAAGAAAGAACTTGCCGGATTTGAGAAATAATGTAACTGACTCTTATAGGAAAAATTGTGAATAATAGATATAATTGTAGATTATTTTAATTTAAAAACAACGACAAGTATGAGAATTAAATTATTATTTTTGATAAGCATTCTGTTCTGTACAGGTAGTTATGCACAAGAGACGGTTACCGAACCTGATTTTATAGGTGAGGTGTTAGTGTTAAATCCGGATAACAGCACGACTCCGCTGGAAAAAGCTACTGTTAAAATCAAAACAAAAGCCAATGCTTCGGTATATTTGGTAGGTATGGGTAAAGTGAAAACAAAGATAAATGTAGATGGTCCTAGCGCTCAGGTACGATTACATCAGGGAGATGATTTTAAGTTGATTGTGAGAGCTGTGGACAACAATACCGATCCAATGTCTATTATTAATATCTTTCAGTTCGAAACGGGTAAGAAGGTACGTAAGGCCGAGTTATCTTCTTTGAGTACATTTGGAGGAGCCTCTAGCAATAATCTGGAACTACTTCCGTATACAGCTAAAAAATATGGAGAAAGTTCTTATCTGATCACATTGAAAGAAAAGCCGGTGGGCGAATATGGGATAACGGTTCGTAATCCTAATTCTTTGGATGAAAAAAATATCATTGTGGCTTCATTTGGAATCGATCAATAATAAACACTTATAGCCGGATTGCTATTACTGCAAATGTAAATGTGTCAAAACTCGTATTCACCATAGATTACACCGATTTACACAAAACGATTTTAAATCTACTGATAACCAATAATATTTATCTATGTAAATCTGTGTAATCTGTGGTGAGTTATGAAACAACCTCTTGTCGGCTACTGCTGTTCCAACTCAATGACAGCGCTACTGTAATCACCGGATAAACCAATAGGCAAGCCTTGATTCATCAGGAAATCGCCACTGAAAGATTGTCCGTTGGCTGACCCTGTTGCAGCACGGCTTCCCGGATAGATGTTCAATTCTTTCACGTTGTATTTCTTGTCGGGAATCAGACCTTTGAAACGCATCGGAGCACTAACTTCACCGATATGTGATTTTAATTGGTAAGCATAGAATACGGCACGACTCTTGTCCGGCAATACATACATCATGGAGGTGCGGTTACCTTCGTAAGGAGATAAAATACGGTACAGGTCGCCTGTAAACACTATGTTACGGATACTTTCGTAAGTCTTGATAGCCTCTTTGGCAAAGATTACTTCTTTTTTTCATTCATGGTGGACGGTTGTAAATCCATTCCCAAAGCTCCCTGCATAGCTACGTCAAAGCGGAATTTCAGTGGAGTAGTGCGCCCGGTCTGATGATTCGGACTGGCAGAAACATGGCAACACATTGCTATCGAGGGAAAGAACTGTGAATTGCCCCATTGAATAAGGATACGTTGCAAGGCATCGGTATTATCGCTGGGCCAGTATTCCTCGAAGTAGCGCAGTGAACCGTAATCCAGACGGCCTCCTCCACCAGAACAAAGCATAAAGTGTACGTCGGGATGTGAATCGCGTACTTTCTTAAAAACATTCAGTAATCCCCGTCCGTATTCGATCCATATGTGTGACTGTTCGTCGGCAGGTAAATAAGTGGATCCCGGGTTGGTTACAGCACGGTTACAGTCCCATTTCACAAAAGCTATCTGAGGGTTATCTTTCAGAATGTCGTGTACACTCTTATATACAAACTCTTGTACTTCGGGATTCGACAGGTCGAGTACCAGTTGCCGGCGAAAGAGAATATGTTCACGTTCCGGTTGCTGGATTACCCAGTCAGGATGTTTTTCGAATAGTTCACTTTGGGGGTTTACCATTTCGGGTTCCACCCAGATACCGAACTTGATATCATTATCCGTACATTGTTTTACCAGCCATCCCAGTCCGTTGGGAAGTTTTTCTTTGTTTACCACCCAGTCGCCAAGTCCTGCGTCATCATTGTTGCGGGGATGTTTCTGTCCAAACCATCCGTCGTCCAGCAGGAAGAGTTCGAAGCCCATCCCTGCAGCATCTTCTATAATTGATTTCAGTTTGGGTTCGTTAAAGTTGAAGTAAGTGGCTTCCCAGTTGTTCATCAGGGTATAACGTGAATTTTCTCCGTGGCGTAAACCATATTTACGTGCCCAACGGTGGAAATTACGACTGACCTGTCCGTTTCCTTTTGTACTGTATGTGTAGAGGAACGAAGGAGTTTGGAATACATCTCCTTTTTTAAGTTTGTAGTGTGATGCGTACGGATTCATTCCGGCAAGTACACGGAGTTCCTGATTGTTGTTTTTTTCAAACTCCAACTTGAAGTTGGCAGGCCATGCCAGAGCCATCCCTATCACTTCTCCATTGTCTTCAGTCATCCGTCCGTTCAGGGATAGCAGACACATGGGATGAGCAAAGAATGTGGCACGGGTTCCTAATTTGGAATCTATCACTTTGATGCCTTCTGTCAGTTCTACTTCACTCATGTTGCATTCTCCGGCCCAGTCACCGGCAAAGTGAGTGAGTCGGTAGGAGGAAGACTTAAAGGAGAGCTGTGCGGAAGCAAACTGGTAAAGTGTTACCGGTTTCTTTTCAGTATGCTGATATATAGTCCATTGTTCTATAAGGTCGCTCTCTTCGTATGCCTTATAGAAAAGTTTCACTTGAAAAGGATATAGCGGGTCTTTCAGTGAAATCGTAGTCAGTGTTATGCCGGGTTCCGGAGACTCTTGTTTCACGTTTTCAAAGTTCAGTAGTGTAGAGGTATTACCGTCTGCATGTACTGCATGAAGGGCCACTTCGTTTTGTTCTCCCATTCCATAAGTCGAATATGCCGGAAAGTTATTGCCCTGTTTCTGTAATACATCGGTGTCTGCCAGGCGTGGGCCATAATAAACTTGTCTTAGTGACTGATTGGCAACCCTGAAAACAAGTGCTGTGTTGCGTGTCGTAATCTGAATCAGTTCTTGCGCTGGCAGTGAACAAAAACTCAGGACAAGGCCGATTAATATAAATGTTCTTTTTAGCATTGTACTTTATTTGAGGGCCTTATCCCGCTACTTTCCCAATTGGCGGGTAGGAATTGCTATTGGTTTTTCCAATCTGCTTTGTGGGGGGAGGAGAGTGGGAAAAGGCCGTATTATTATTGTATTTTGATTACAACCGGTTTATGGATATCCATTACCTTAATAGGTACGATAACTCCGTTTAATTCTTGATTGGGAGTTGTTCGAGCCTTTTTGCCGTTTACCGACACACGGGCCTGTACCGGAATCCCCGGCAGTTCGATCCGGTAGGCACGTTTTCGGGGCTGTCCTTCATAAGTCCCTTCTACCGGAGATACAGTGATGATCGTCTGTCCCCCTGATTTCTGATAGTTGAGGCGTGTGGTGGCATACTTCCCTTGCAGGTAGTCTTGGGTCAGTCCGTCGTCTTCGTACAGGATATAAGTATTGTTTGCTCCTTCTTTGCCCGGATAACAACGTACGATCAATTCTGTGAGCGGGGTGGAACACATTCGTTCCGTATAAGGCTGCATCGGCAGAGGACAACCTCCCTTGATGAACAATGGAAATTGTTCCAGCGGGCTTTTCGTTTTGATCACTTGTCCGCCTTCTTGTCTTTCTCCGGTGAAGAAATTATACCAGTCGGTTCCACCGGGCAGCCAGACCTCTTGTGTGGCTATCTTTTTTTCTCCTTCTCCCTTGGCGGTGATGGGAGCACCCAACAAGAGGTCACCGAAGAGAAATTGTCCCGGATACTGATAGGCTTTTTCTTCGTCCGGATATTCAATGTACATTCCCCGGTTAAGTGGCAACATATCTGTATGGCATTGGCGGACGGAAGAGTAGATGTAGGGCATCAGTTGAGAGCGTAGGTGGTAAATCCGGTGCATTGCCTTTTCTGCTTCTACGCCCCAGAGCCAGGGACGGCGGTCGAGTTTTTCGTCGTACACCGAGTGGATGCGGAGTGAAGAATTCAGCAATCCGAACTGTGTCCAGCGAGTGTAAAGTTCCGGGTCGGTTCCGTCGTAGAATCCGCCAAGGTCATGTGCCCAGAAGAAACAACCTGCATTGCCGCTGGTGGTAGTCAGGTCGACCTCAAAGCGGAGTAAGTTCCAGTTGCCCACAGCATCACCGGAGAATTGAATCGGGTGACGATGGTCGCCCCATCCGGCCCAACGGCTGAAACCTGCACCGCGAAGGTGGTTACCGGACGAATAATTATAATAGATGTGATTCATCCAGGGAAGATGTTTCATATTTGTTCCCCGTACCAGAGGATATAGATAATCTTGTTGCCAGTCGAGCCACCAGAAGGCTACTCCCATGGAATCACTTTCCTGATGAGCATGTTTCATGAAAGCATTCATATAGTCACGGTTACCTGCGTCAAACAGGGGTACACCTGTTTGCTGGGTATCGACTCCCAAATCTCGTACAAAAGCTTGATAACTATCTTCGTGCGGACGGATGCCGTCATGTGGATGTTCGTTCAGTACTACGTAGATATGATCGTCTTTGAAGTCTTTTATCAGTTTCTCCGGTTCGGGAATCAGTTTACGGTTCCAGCTATAGCCTGTCCAACCCCGTGTGCCGGCATGTCCGGTTCCGACTTTGGCATTTTGTGTATGCCATCCCATATCGAACACCATGATATCGAGGGGAAAGTCGTGTTCACGATATTCCCGTACCAACTGGCGATAATCTTCGTCTGTGTAGTTCCACCAGCGGCAATACCAAGATCCGTGTACATATTTGCGGGTCATCGGTGATGGTCCGCTGACTGTCTGAAGTGATTTCAAGGCTGCCTTGTAGTCATTACCGTAAACAAACAAATACAGATCCTGAACATGGTTACGGTCACGTGTCGCCACCCATCCGTTTTTTAGGACTTCCTTACCGGTATCGTTAATAAGATACCAGCCGTCCCGGCTCAATAACCCTTCCTGGCGGTCGATGGGACCTTCTACGTCATCAAGCGTTGTCACTGCTCCCAATAGATTCCGGCTTTGGCGGCTGGCTATGTACCAACGTTTTTCTTTAGGGGAGTCTCCGTTTCGGAAATAGACAAACAAGTTGGTTTGTCCGAAGGGAAATCCGTCATTGTAATACTCGACACGCATGGCGGGAGTGGTCATGATGTAACGGTTGCCTTCTTTACGCTCTACTTTTACTTCGGTACATCTGGGGGTACGGTCTACAGCGAAGAGGGTAGAGTCGTTCAGGAACTTTCCCTGCTGTGCGTATTCCATACGTACCAGATGGTCGGTGATAAAGGTAAAACGGCTATTGCCTATGACTACTGGGTTTGAACTGGAGGATGGCAGGCAAAAGAGTAGCCCGGCTATCCAAAGGATGGTTCGTTGGATGTTTCTCATGTCGTTTTTATTTTTGTTAAATGAACTGTTCAGGTTATCTCTATATCTTCTTTTTATCCGGTAGACCCTCGTATACTCGGACAAGGGTTCACCGGATGTTTCTCCCTTTATGGATTCTGTTCCAAGACTCCCGGATATGAATCGATCTCACGTTGAGGGATGAATTCGATTGCTGCCGGATCGTCAGCTGAAATGGTCAGGCGGACCGAAGTTGCGGCTCCACGGTCGTGAGTGCCCGGATAGGTACGGTTCATGGTCAGTCCGTTGCGGAAGATGTCGAAGCGGCGATGTCCTTCGAAAGCCAACTCCTTGCGGCGTTCCTCCAATACATATTCCAACATGGTTTTACCGGGTTTCATGTCACCGGCCGAAAGTGCGGGTATGTGTGCCCGGGTACGGATTACGTTGAGGTCTGCCAAAGCATCACCCAATGCCGGTTCTTTGGCATAGGCTTCCGCACGGTTCAGGTACATTTCGCCCAGACGGAGAACAGTTGGTGACCACAGCTGGGGTTGGTTTTCTTGTTTGGAGCATTTGTATACGTAGTACTTCGGATAGTCATTGCGTTTTGCCATCAGATTTTGGATGGTCACGTAATGTTTTTCGTATGTGCCCGGGGTGGGATTGTCTTTACCCGATTTCAGTCTCGATTCTACGTAATAGCCTCCGGCATCCTGCTTCATGGTCAGTGTGTCTTTGTATTCATACTTCGACAAATAGGCATCTTTGATCCGGTAGTTTCCGTTTTCTTCTATGATTTCGTTCCAGCGGTAATACTTTCTGGGGACTCCATCTTCTTCGGAGGATTCGATATAGATAAATTCTTTACGATATTCACCTGTCTCGTCATCTTTCAGGTATTGCGGAACGATATATCGTGAGCGCAAGTCCTCCGGATATTCCGCATACGCATCCCGGAGTGGTTCGGAAGCATACAACTCTCCCCAGCCTACCCCATCGATATTGGCATAAAAGCCTCCGATAGAGTTCCAACCGTAGTCGTCTTTATCTTTAGTACAACGGATGGCAAAGATGATTTCCGGATTATCTTCCGGTACCAAAACATTGGCTGTAGCATAAGCTTCTCCTTCCAGTAAAGTACGTCCTGAACTTTCGATTACTTCGGTAGCGTATTCGGCAGCCAGCTTATTGTTACCCATGTACAGATAGACGCGTGACAACAGAGCCTTGGCTGCACTGGGACCGGCGTAGATGTTCGACTCCGAATTCAGCAGTGTTTCTGCTTTCTTCAGGTCTTTCAGGATTTGCTCGTAAGATTCCTTTACGGTGGAGCGCATTGGATAGTCGTTTATGTCTGCCGTCAGTTTCAGGGGAATCCCGAGGTTGGTTTCCGGTGACTGATTGTAAGGACGACCGAAGACATTGACCAGTACAAATTCCAGCCATCCTCTGAGGAAGTAGTTTTCACCAATCAGCTGGTCCATCTCTTTGCTCTCTCCTTCCTGTGCTTTCTCAAGTATTTTGTTGGAGTTGATGATGGAGCGGTAGGCCCATCCCCACATGTTCGACATATGGTAGTTGTCCGTGATGCGCTGGTAGTTGTAGATATACATTAATGCATCCGACGACACTCCGCTCAACGAAACGTTATCACTGGCCAACTCGCCTGCATAGTGCCACCCCTGGTGGAAGGCTGTCTGTTTAAATACGGCATAGTTACCACGGGTGGCAGACAGCAGAGATTCATAACTGCCATCCAGCTCGTCCTCTGTCAGTTGGTTGTAGGGGAGTTCCTCTATGGAGCAAGCCGAAAGTCCGATCAGAGAAACGAAAAAGCAAGATACGATATGTTTGATTTTCATAATATGACGTGATTTTTTAGAATGAAACATTAAGGCCGAACACGATTCTTCTGCTCAACGGATAGATAGTACCTGCATAACCGTCGGTACTGCTGTCCGACAATTGGGGAGATACCCCCCGAGAATGGGGTAAGCGTGAATAGATTATCAGCACTGCAAGAGACGTTGACCCGTTGCAAGCCCAGTTTCCCGCATAACTTCTCCGGTATGGAATACCCCAGTGATAAGTTGCGCAAGCTGAAGTAATTGCCTTTCTCCAAATAGCGTGAAGACGATTTGTTAGAGTTTTTGTTACCTCCGTTAATGGCTTTCGGATGCGTGGCGATGTCTCCTTCTTTTTCCCAGCGTTTCCAGCCGCTTTTCAGTTTCATTGAATTGTAGTCGGCATAAGCACCGTCGGAATCGAGCAATTCGCGGGATTGGTTATAAAGCAGGTTCCCGTATACAAAGTCGAAGTTGGCAGTCAGTGTAAAACCTTTATAGCTAAACGAATTCATCCATCCACCGGTAAACTTCGGTGCGGCAGAACCACAATATACACGATCGGCTTTATTGTAAGAGTCGGTAGTTGTGCGTTTGCCATTCTCATCGGTGGTATACCACAATGGAGAACCGTTAGCAGGATCTACACCGGCCCATTCTCTCAGATACCATTCATCCATATCCCGTCCTTCTTCCAAGCGTTTCAATCCCTTCAATTCCGGTTTCCCTCCATAAAGTTCGGTAACCCGGTTTCGGTTGAATCCAATGTTGAAGTCACTGGTCCACTGGAATTTTGAGGTACGGATGACATCTGCATTAAGACTGATTTCGAGGCCCTTATTATTGATGGCACCTACATTTTTATATTGTCCGGTGTAGCCTGATATATTGGGTAGCGGGGCATAGTACAGTAAGTCCGAGGTGTTTTTATTGTACAGGTCGATGGTGACTCCGAAGCGATCGAAGAACCGTGCGTCGATACCGATATTGGTGGTGTAACATTTCTCCCACGACAGGTCGGCATTCCCCATCTGTGAAGGGAAGTAAGCTACTTCGTCATTATACATCATTGAGGAATAGAGCGGGTAGTGTCCGTAGTATGCTCCGGGAGTGTTACCCAGAGAACCATAACTGACTCTCACTTTTAGTTGGTTGACAGACTCACGAAGAGATTCGAAAAAAGTTTCGTTCTGGATATTCCAGCCGCCACTGACTGTGAAGAAGTGTCCCATACGATTGTTTTTACCGAAACAAGATGATTCGTCCATGCGATACGATACTTGTCCCATGTAGCGGTTATCATAGTCGTAGTTGGCATTGAACAGTGCCGATTGGGTGGCAATGGCGTCTTTGTATCCACCGATGGATTTAATACCGGTTGTTACGTCCAGAATCTCTCTGCCGGGCTGTATGCCTCGTCCTTCGGCGGAAGTCGATTCGTAAAAGTGGCGGGTATATTCGTAAGCTCCCAGTGCGTTGACTTTGTGTTTGCCGAATGATTTCTCAAAACGTATCATTTGGTTGGTGAATTGCTTGGTCAGTAGTGAATTAGAGTTGGATAACGACCCTTTGTCCGATTGCCCCGAACGCGAACGCTTGTCCGTGTAGCTTTCGGAGCGGTTACTGATATAGCGAATATAGTTGTTTGACTCGAAACGCAACCAATCCGTAATCTGATAATTGAAATTAATGGTTCCGTCAACCGTCAGTTTTTTCGAACGGCTCCAGTTCCATTGCAGGTCATACATGTCGTTGATTCCGTCACGTCCTCTCCAGTCTTGTTCTTGTCCCGAGCGGATAGAACCGTCTTCATTGTAAGGGAAATCCCAAGGGAGGTAGAGATAAGTGTTGTACACGCTGCGTTGCTGACTGTCTGTGCGCGAGAGCGAACCTGAAATCTTGGTTGACATGGTGAAGCGGTCTGTAAACTTCACATCATTGTTGGAACGGAAAGTGAAGCGGTCCAATGTAAAGTCCTTAATGGCTCCCTCTTCGCGGTAGTAGTCTGCCATAACAAAGGAACGCATACGACCGCTGCTTCCGGTATAGGTAATGTTTGCGTTGGTATATAATCCTGGTTTGGAAGCTTCTTTAAACCAGTCTGTGTTGTGTTTCAGAAGTTCTTCTGTGAACCACGACTGATTATTCCAGGATTTCTGATAGTCATAAAGTTCTTGTGAATTCATCATCTCAAGGCGCCCGGTCGATAGTAAGGATACACCGGCATTGACCGATACACTATATTTGTTGGCATCATATTCACCTCTTTTGGTGGTTACTACAATAACACCGTTGGCGGCACGCGAACCGTACAATGCGGTAGCCGAACCATCTTTCAGCACACTGATATTGTCTATCTCGTTCGGGTTCAGTCCCGGATCCTCACCTACAATCACACCGTCGACTACCCAAAGTGGAGAGACAGACGAGTTCAGTGTGCCTTTACCACGAATACGGATTTTGCTGGCTTGGCCCGGTTCGCCGGATGAACCTGAGACATATACGCCGGATACTTTTCCTTGGAGCATACTTCCTACTTCCAGTGTGTTTACGTCTTTCAATTTATCGGCTTTCACTACGGCTACCGATCCGGTTACGGCCGACTTCGTCTGTACGGTGTAACCTACTACGACAACTTCTTCCAGTGTTTTAGTGTCTTCCAGTAATTTGATATTGAGCGTTTTTTGTGAATCGATTTTGATAGTTTGTGTCAGGTATCCGATGAAAGAAACAATCAGTTCCTCACCGGCAGCTGCTTCGATGGAAAATTCTCCGTCGATATTAGTACTCACACCTGTACCTGTGCCCTTTATCATGATGTTGGCTCCGATGATAGTTTCTCCTTTGATGTCTTTCACCACTCCTGTAATATGACGTTTTTGCTGTGCAGCGTCTGTTTGAGTTGTTTTTGCCATCAGCATGATGTTGTGTCCTTCCATGGCATAACCTACATTGGTGCTACGGAATAGAGAAGAAAGTACATCAGCTACCCGTTGCTGACTTACATTGACGGTTTTGCGTTGATTTACATCTACCTCCTTCTCGGAATATACGAACAGGTAATCTGTCTGGCGTTCGATTTCGCCCAGGATTTCCCGTATCGGTTTATTGTTTTTCGAGATAGATACCTTTGTTTCCTGAGAGTTCGCATTGCCGGCGAATACTCCCGAGATGAAAACGAAAAGGAATAAAACTATCATTTTCATAGTATGTGAAATTGATTTATTTACGATTTTACTTGTTTTTATCAGAGTGTTTTTCATACATTTGTACACTGTGTTAATTAATACTCACTAAGTTTTCGCAGACTGGGGTGTTGTTAACCCGGAGCCGGAAGTGTGCCACCACTTTCGGCTCTTTTTGTTCTTATGTTTTCATTGGTTCCTGTTTTTAGTTTAAAGTTAATACTTGTTTTTAATTTATAGTAATGGTATTACTGTCTTCATCCCGTTGATAGGTGAATTTACATTTCAGTTGAAGCACCTTTAATACGTGCTCTACACCGTCTCTGATACGAAATTTTCCGGTGAACCGTACATTTGCCAGGGACTCTTTTTCCAAAATGAATTTTACATCATAGTATAGACCTAACTGGCGGATAATTTCGTCCATGCGCGTATTGTCGAAATAAAGGATTCCTTGCATCCACAATGCCCGGTTCCACTCGTTGATACTCTCTTTCCGGAGTTGACCGGCTTTGCCGAATAACCGTTCGTTAGGTTGCAGTTTTACTTTCCTGCCGGTAGTGGTTTCGTTTACTTCTACCGAGCCTTTCAGCAAGACTGTTTCGAAAAAGTCCTGATCTTTATACATCATCACATTAAATTCGGTACCCAATACTCTTACTTCATATTCTTTGGCTTGTACGATGAAGGGTTTCTTTTCATTTTTTGCCACCTGGAAATAACCTTCACCGTCCAGTGTCACTCTACGCTCTTTCCGGTCGAAGTGGTCGGGAAACGTAAGTGTCGTATTTGAATTCAGGCATACTCGGGTTCCGTCACCTAATGTTAATTCTGCCCGTTGTCCTGATGGGACATGTATTGCTTTCAAATCAGGTGTATCTCTTCCTCTCTCCGGAGCCAGGAAATAAACAGAGGTAACTGCTATGAGGAAAATAGCGGCTATTTTAATGAACTCCCTGATATAAGGAAGTGTCAGCCATTTCTTTTTATCAACCGTTGCTGCCGGTTTCTCTTGCCAAAGGGTGATGTCGTGCAACTTTCTCAGGGCAAGATACTCACGCATGTGTTGTGGATCGGCATCCAGCCATCGGACTACCATTTGCTTTTCTTCCGCACTGGCATCTCCTGTAAGATATCTGTTTAGTATCTCTTGATTCATAATTTATACGAGTTCTTGATGAACGTTTTTTACTCCGTTACATCTATAAGACGATAGAAGTGAATACAACCCTAGTCTGTTTCTTGATTTTTTTTAGTGGAAATAGAAAAAGAAGTAAAACAAGGGAAGATAATCTTTGAGTGAAATCCGGAATTCTTTAAGCGCCCTTGATATGTGATATTCCACTCCTTTGACTGTGATGCCCAGATTTTCAGCTATTTCCTTATTCATTTTATTCTCGAAACGACTCATTTTAAAGACTCTTCGGGTTTGTTCCGGGAGTGTGCGTAGGGTGGCTTGGATAATTTGGTTAACTTCTTCGGAAAAAATCTCTGACGGGTCACAAGCTTCCAGGCTGGATACACGAATATCCAGTTCGCGAACATAAAGTTCACTCAACTCGGACATGGCATTCAGTTTGTTTTGTTCCAGACGTAAGTAATCCAGTGATTTATTTTTCAGAATGGTGAGTAACATGGCCTGAGGGGAATTTATGATATCAGTTTTCAGTTTTTCCCACAATTTGATCAGTGCTTCGGCCGCAATGTCTTCTGCTACCTGTTCGTCGTGTACATACGATTTGGCAAACAAGAAAGACTTCCTGTAATAAAGAGTATAGAGAGCGTTAAAACTGTTGATATTTAAGTCGTCCATTCTTGTATACTGTGTTCCGGGATATTTTTCTGTATGATCTAAAAGTGCCGCAAGGTATGAAAAAAAAAGCAAAAGAGGATTAATAGTTGTGAGTATTTCTGTTTTGCTTCTTTCCCGGGGATGGTGTCTGCTATCGTATGTTTTATTTGCTCTTTTTTATAGTGTCCGCAAATGTAGGTGAGGTGTTCGTTGTCGAACATCTTTTTCCTTCTTAGAATCTTTGATTATTAGGAAGTTATGTTTTTGGCATATTACTTGTATAACAATGAAGGAGTGAGTTGTCCGGTCGTGGTATAGCTCATTCTTAGATTGTAATTTTGATTGGTAAAGGGTGGAATGGGAATTTCGCCCTTTATTTTTTGTATGGCCTGAAAGGTGATAAAAAATAAGGGTAGAACCATTGTCCCACCCCTATCACTTACAATAATAATAATAATAACTTCTCTTACTCAATGGGCTGTCCTTTGTAAAAGTCCAGAATCTTTGTACGGAACAGATAGTCATATTTGGCCTGAATCCGGTCGGACAATGCCTTAGTCAGATTTAGTTTGGATTCATTGTACTCGACCGAGGTCGCTTTTCCATTGTCGAACTTTTCACTCATCAGGCGGAAGGACTCTTGGCTGGCTTCTACTGCCGACTCACTTGACTTAAACTTGCTCTCGGCAGCTATGGCATTGTACCATGCTTGTTGGATTTCTTTATATAATACCTTCTTGGTATTGTCCAGTTGCAATGCCAGATTGGTTTGTTGCAGGCGCGCAGTGCGTACACGGTTGCGAGTGGCCAGGCGATTGAATAAAGGTATGTTCAGACTGAATCCGGCATATTTATTCAGGTTGTTCTTCATTTGGTTGCCAAAATTTGAACCGGCGTTACCATTTACCGTATAGAAGTTTGTACCTAATCCTGCAGAGAAGGACAATTGCGGATAGTAACTGCTTTTTGCTATGCGGACATTCTTTTCGCTACCTTCAAGACGATATTCGGCTGCTTTGATGCCCGGTTTGTAGAGCATGGCCTGGTTATAGATTTCGTCGGGTGAAGTAAGGGGAGAGAATTCCAACTCCGTATCCGGTGTGGCAAGTGAGAAGTTCTCCGGAGTCGGAAGTTCAAGCAATTGACTTAAATCGAGTAGAGCTAACCGGTAATTGTTGTCAGCCTGTACCGCACTCATCTCATCTTGTGCAACGCGAGCTTTGGCTTCGGCAACTTCGGCGGGAGAAGCTTTTCCTACTTCATGCAAGCGTGTGATGCGGTTCAGTTGTTCTTTGCTGAGTCCTACCTGACTTTGTGCCACTTTGCTTAACTCTTGATTAAAAAGCACTTGCAGGTAAGCGGAAGTGACATTGATTGCCAAATCTTCTTTTGCTTTATTCAGGTCTTCGATTGCTGCTTTCAGGTTTAGTTTGGTAAGTGCATACTGGTTCGGTAATTCCAGACCGGTGAATAACGGAATATTTGTACCCAGGCTGAAGCTACTGCTACCGCTGTTGATATCATTATAGGTGTTATCTACCGGCGATGCTGTACGTCCCCAACTCCAATTTTGCGAAGCACTGCCGCTAAGGTTGGGTAAGCGTGCCCATTTGGCGGTATTCACCTCCACTTTACTCTGTTCGGCCGAGTTTGCCGTTTGTTGCACATTGATATTATGCTCAATGGCATAATCGATACACCGGCGTAAAGTCCATCCTTCCTGTGCCTGTGCAGTGTAAGCTGACAGTCCGGTCAGTATCAATAAGTTGATCAATATTTTATTTCTCATATTATGCATTGTTGGTGATTCATACTTTCCCTATATTATACGAGAGGTTTATTTGTCTTTCTTTTCCGAAGCTCTTACTTTTTCCTTTCCGGTCAGACCTTCCTTGATTTCCAGTTTGATACCGTCACTCATGCCGGTTTTAATCTGGCGGCGTTCAAACTTCTGTTCGGGTATACTGTCGGTCATTACCCATACAAACGTACTGTCGCCACTGAATTCGATAATGCCTTCGGGAACTGCCAGAACTTTTTGCGCACGTTGAAGCACGATTTCTGCATTGGCGGAATATCCGGAACGGATTTGTACAGAGTCCGGTGCATGAACGGCCGCTTTAATTTCGAACTGATTGGCTCCGTTCTCTTCTACACCTTTCGGAGAAATATATTCCAGTTCGGCATCGAATGTAAGATTTTGCAAAGCTCCGATAGTCAGTTTCACTGGCATACCTTCATGGATACGTCCCACTTCTGTTTCGTCAATCTTGCCTTTGAAGATCAGATCGTTCATATTGGCTACTGTGGCAATAGTCGTACCGTCATTAAACGTATTACTCATGATTACCGAGTTACCTACTTTGATCGGTACGTCCAGAATCAATCCGTCGATGGTCGAACGAATCAGCGTACTGCTGAAGGAAGCGCTGTTTTTGGTGATACCTTCTTTGATAATCTCCAGTGCATCTTTTGCAGTTTGCAATTCTTCACGTGCTTTCTTTATTTCTACTTCGCTTTTTTCGTAATCTTCTCTGCTGATTAACTTGTCGTTATAAAGCTTCTTGATACGTTCATGATCTGTTTCGGCTTGCGCGGTACTGATCTCTGCCACACGTACACGGCTCTCGGCTGAGTTCAATTGTCCCAGTTCCGGGATGACTTTTACTTTAGCGATTACTTCACCTTGCTTAATGGTCTGCCCGGCCTCTTTGTATACTTCGGATATGATACCCGATATTTGCGGTTTAATGAGTACTTCGTCTCGCGGCTCTACTTTGCCGGTGGCAACCGTAGTCTTTTCCAGATCCGCAATCTCCGGGGTAACGGTTTCATATACGGTTGTTTTAGGCTTTGATTTCTGGTACAGGAAAATGAATGTCCCAATGAAGATGGCGACTACCACTACCAGTAATGTAATTTTCAGATACTTTTTCATCTTGTTTTATATTTTGAATTATTATTTTCTATCTTGACTGTGTATTCTTTGTTAACCGATGCTGTCTTGTCGTCCTTTTTTTGTGCGGGAGACAGAGAAAGATCGTACTTTATTCATCCCTGATAGCTTCTATCGGTCGGATAGCCATTGCCCTGTAAGCGGGTGCCAGTCCGGCGAGTAGTCCCAGCGTCACCAGTAACAGGCAGGTTCCGATAGCCATACCAAAAGACACCTGGAAGTGGGAATAATGGTCCTTACCGGAGTTGACGCCTATTTCCATTAATTGCAGGATCAGTACACCAAAAGAGATGCCGGCCATGCCTGCAATGGTAGTCAATACCATACTTTCTGATAAAATCTGTTGTAAAATGTCTTTCGGACGGGCACCGATGGCACGCCGGATACCTATTTCGGTGGTCCGTTCCTTCACGGTCACCATCATGATGTTCGATACACCGATAGCCCCTGCCAGCAGAGTGCCCAAGCCTACCATCCAGATCAATACATGGATACCGGTAAACAGATTATCCATCATTGAGAACATGGCCTCCGCATTCAGTTTCATAACTGCCTGTTTGTCATCCGGCGATATATAATGGGCCTCTTTAAGGATGGCTTCTATCTCCGGTTCAAGGTCGCTTACCTTTTTCCCCGGTTTCACGGTATAGCATATCACGTCGATACGTTTTCCCATGTTGTAGGCTTGCTGCATCGTACTGAAAGGTAGCACAACGGCTTCCGAAGCCCGGCCCTGGATGTTCATGTTTCCTTCGGACACACACATGCCTATCACCTGATAATAAATGCCGTCTACCCGTACATATTTACCACAAGGATCTTCGCCCGGGTTGAAAAGGCTCTCGTAAACACGTTTGCCGATAACGCACACTTTGCGTCCCTCGCGTACGTCTACGTCGTTGATAAATCTTCCGTAAGCCATATCCTGGTTTTCAATCTTTGCATAGTCCGGATAAAGCCCTTTCACGCTGCAATCGTACTTTTTCTCTCCATAAATGGCTGTCGATCCCCAGCGGGCTATCGATGGAGTGATTACATCGATGTCTTTTACTTTTTTGCGGATTCGTTCAATATCTGCGTTTTCAATATCCCAATAGCGTCCTTTGCGGAATCCCTTGTAAGCCTCTCCTGTCTTTTGTGAGGCCATGAAACCCGAGTTGGTTGCGAAGCCTTCAAATTCGGCTTGCATCATCTCCTGCATTCCTTGTCCGCCTCCCATCAGGGCCACCAGCATGAAGATGCCCCAGAATACTCCGAATGCCGTCAGTAGGCTTCGTGTTTTGTTTCTTGTTATCGTGACGAGGATTTCCTCGCACGTATCCATATCTACTCTCATAATCAATCTGCTCTAAGTGCTTCAATAGGTCTGATACTCACTGCTTTCTTTGCCGGGAAGAATCCTGCCAGTGTTCCTGCAACGACCAAGGTCAGTGTGGCTTGTATGGCAATGCTGATATCCACCGTCGGATTCAGGAATACGGTTTCCGAAAACATTCCTACATCTACGGTTTGTTCTCCGGCCACTTTATTCATCCATTCGGTAGCGGCGATTCCGGCTACCATCCCGATGTATCCGAATAGTGTTGTGATGGTCACGCTTTCCACGATTATCAACCACAGGATAGAGAATGGTTTGGCACCCAATGCTTTGCGGATACCGAACTCACGTGTCCTCTCTTTTACTGTGATCAGCATAATGTTCGATACGCCTACGATACCACTCAGCAATGTGAAGATGCCGATCACCCAGATGGCTGTACGCAAGATGCCCATAGCGTTTTGTGACTGTAGATAATTGGTAAAACGGTTCCATATCCACAGTGCGCTGTTATCCGATGGGTCAAAGCGGTGTTTGGCGCCCATTACTTTGCGATAGGCTGCCTCGAATGCTTCGTTTGTTTCAATGGTGGTGAGCCCTTTGGTGGTGAAAGTCAGGTTATTCAGTTTATCACCTTTGTTGTAGATTACTTGTAAGGTGGAGAAAGGAATATAAGCCTCGCTACTTCCCTGATCGCCCGGATCGGTGTAAAGGCCTACGACTTGATAAGAGACTCCACCGGCATTTACAAACTTTCCGATAGGTTCTGTTTTGCTTTTTCCGAAAAGGATTTCAGCCGTTTTGGTGTGCAGTACAATTACTTTCCGTCGTTCTTTGAGATCGATGTCATTGATGAACCGTCCGTCTGTCGATTTTACGGATTCCACTTCGGTAAAGTTCGGATACACACCTTCCAGTGAAAGGTTAACGTACTCCTGTCCGTAACTCAGGTTTACATTACTTTGCCATTGGCTGGCACCTACACTGATGATGTTGTCGCTGAAGTGCTCCATGGTGGCATCCAGGTCCTTATTGTCCAACTGGATGCGTCGTCCTTCTTTTAATCCGTCGTAAGGTTTCCCTGTCCATCCCGGATATATTTTTATGGAGTTCAGCGCCCGTGCCGATGATGACTTTTCAAAAGCATGGATCAGTCCGTTTCCGGCTCCCAACAGCACTATCAGCATGAAGATGCCCCATGCTACGGCGAATCCGGTCAGTAACGTACGGAGTTTGTTCCGCTTGATGGTACCGTATATTTCTTGCCAAATGTCAATCATATTTATATCTGTTTTTATTTCATGTATCCATCCTTGCCGAATGGTGAGGCATCATGATTCAGGTTCTCTTCAATCCGTTCGATTATACCATCCTTGATGTGGATAATTTTATCTGTCTGATTGGCAACTCCACTTTCGTGGGTGACTACGACAATGGTCATTCCGGTCTTGTGCAGGTCTTTCAGTATTTGCATCACCTCTACGGACGTCTTACTGTCCAATGCACCGGTAGGTTCGTCGGCCAGAATAATCTGAGGCTGTGTAATCAAGGCACGGGCAATGGCTACACGTTGTTTCTGACCTCCACTCATTTCATTGGGCATGTGATGTGCCCAATCCTTGAGTCCCAGCTTGTCGAGGTACTCCATGGCCAGGGCATTACGTTTTTTCCGGCTTACTCCCTGGTAAAATAGAGGTAGTGCGACGTTTTCCACTGCATTTTTAAATGAAATCAGGTTGAATGACTGGAAGATGAAACCGATCATCCGGTTGCGGTATTCCGCGGATTTAGTTTCGCTCAGGTCCTTAATCAGCACGTTGTTGAGGTAATACTCTCCGTCATCGTAATTATCCAATATACCTAGTATATTGAGTAAAGTAGACTTGCCGGAACCTGATGCTCCCATGATGGAAACGAATTCACCCCGCTCGATGTCGAGATTGATGCCTTTGAGTACATGGAGTGGGGCTCCGTTGTTGTAGGTTTTGTTAATGTCTTTTAAGTGTATCACAGTTTCATCTATTTAGTTTCAAATTTCTTATGATTTGTTCTATTAGACGTACGGCTGATACGAAAAGTTGCAAACGAAGTGAACTTTTTTAAAAAAAGATTTTGTAGACTCAATCTTCTTTACGTAATTTGTGTGCAATAAACATTTAATATTAACTAACCCTTTAAATAAGAGTATCATGAATTCAAGCATGGAGAAGCCCTATGTGGTGGGTATTGACATTGGCGGAACAAACACTGTCTTTGGAATTGTTGACGCGCGCGGAACTATTATAGCAAGCGGTGCAGTGAAAACTCAAGTATATCCTACAGTAGAAGAATATGCAGATGAAGTATGCAAAAATCTTCTGCCGTTGATTATCGCAAATGGCGGGGTGGATAAAATAAAGGGTATCGGCATTGGCGCTCCTAATGGGAACTATTATACCGGAACCATTGAATTTGCTCCTAACTTGCCTTGGAAAGGTGTATTGCCGTTGGCTTCTATGTTCGAAGAACGCTTGGGTATACCGACTGCCTTGACAAACGATGCTAATGCTGCCGCAGTGGGCGAAATGACTTACGGAGCCGCCCGCGGTATGAAAGATTTTATCATGATTACTCTGGGAACAGGTGTCGGTAGTGGTATCGTTATCAACGGACAGGTGGTTTACGGTCATGACGGTTTTGCAGGCGAACTCGGTCACGTGATTGTTCGTCGTGACGGACGTATCTGTGGTTGCGGACGCAAGGGCTGTCTGGAAACTTACTGCTCGGCTACAGGTGTGGCACGCACTGCACGTGAATTCCTCGCTGCACGTACCGATGCCAGCTTGTTGCGTAATATCCCGGCTGAGAGCATTGTATCGAAAGACGTATACGATGCAGCCGTACAGGGAGATAAACTGGCTCAGGAGATTTTCGAATTTACAGGTAATATTCTGGGTGAAGCATTGGCAGACGCTATTGCTTTCTCGAGTCCGGAAGCTATTATCCTGTTCGGTGGTTTGGCAAAATCGGGTGATTACATTATGAAGCCGATTATGAAAGCCATGGAGAATAACCTTCTGAACATTTACAAAGGTAAAGCAAAATTGCTCGTTTCTGAGTTGAAGGACTCTGACGCTGCTGTGCTGGGTGCCAGTGCATTGGCTTGGGAACTGAAAGACTTGAGAGACTAAACGCCCTATTAAAGTGATTATTTAGCGAGAGCTCCGGAAGTCATTCCGGAGCTTTTTTTGTCTGTACGGGCGGGAGCTTCGGGATGTACTCCAATATCGTTTTGTCAAAGATGTCATTTTGTATTTTCTATCGCTTCAAGGAGGGCATATTCCGATCTTTGGTTTGAGATCCGTGGAAAAAATGAATTTCAGTTGATTTCCGGCAGCTCAAAAAGATGTCTTATTGAGCTTAATTCTCACCGGAAGAAGGGAATATTCTTTTATTTTGTTTCGTGTGATAGCGAATCTTGTAACTGAACTTCGAAATGCTACTTAGGATACTTCTCTGTAACCGGAGCCAATAAGTGAAAAATAGCTTTGATTTTAGACTATTCATACCTCCTTTGGAGGAAGTTAATGATTCGTTTCGACTTTATTAATAAAAGACTCGGACGTTATTAACAAAAGACTTGGACGAAATTAATAATCTCTTTCGTCTTTTTCTGTATATATAGTCTCAAAGTGATCAAATTCTGCATGAATACTCTTTTCTTATTCTTTTTTTATGCAAAAAGATCCACAGAAGCTCTTTGTTTGAGAAAGGGGTGGTTAGCAAATTGTTTGAAAGGAGAGTATAATGATTCTATTTTATAAGATTTAGCGTCTTTTTGTCGGAAAAGGTAGGAGTGATACTTGTCTTGTGTTACGAATAAAAAAGAGGAAATCTTGCCGGAAGATTCCCTCTTTTTTATCTCGAATCGGAGAGCAGGGCTGATTAGCCGTTAACTCTTTTTTCTTTGATTCTAGCTTTTTTGCCGGTAAGAGCACGCAGGTAGTACAGTTTAGCGCGACGTACTTTACCAACCTTGTTCACTTCAATGCTGTCGATAGCCGGTGATTCGATCGGGAAAATTCTTTCTACGCCTACAGTTCCTGACATTTTACGTACAGTAAAACGTTTCTTTTCTCCGTGACCTGCAATTTTGATAACAACACCGCGGTACAACTGTACACGCTCTTTGTTACCTTCGATAATACGATATGCTACTGTTACAGTGTCTCCTGCTTTGAAGCTCGGGTGCTGTTTTCCGGTAGCGAATGCTTCTTCTGCAATTTTAATTAAATCCATTGTTGTTTATTATTAAATTGTTTTATCGTTACAACGCAACATACCAGGCAACTCTCTCCTGACAGCGATTGCGCGAAAGCGGTGCAAAGTAACGAATTATTTGCCGGATAGCCAAATGTTTTTGTATATTTGTAGCATTATTAAGTACTTAAGGATATGAAACAAAATTACGCAAAGATTATTTCAGGATTCATTCTGGCGGGGTTGCTGACATTTAGTTCTTGTCAGTCGACGCATGAGATGGCAAAAACCGATTACCAGATTGCCAAAGTAGAGGGAAGGATGATTGACATTGACGCCAAATGGGACACCCATCCCGATGCAGATGCCGTGGCAATATTAAAGCCTTATAAAGAAAAAATAGACAACATGATGTATGAGGTGATTGGTAGCAGCGAGCAGAAGATGGACAAAGGACATCCCGAGAGCTTGCTTTCCAATCTTGTAGCGGAAGTATTGCGTCAGGCTGCAACCAAGGTGCAGGACAAGCCGGCAGACATGGGACTGGTGAATATGGGAGGATTGCGTAATATTTTGCCTGCCGGAGATATTACGGTGGGAACGGTATATGAGATATTGCCATTCGAAAATTCGCTTTGTGTAATGAAGATGAAAGGAACACACCTGAAAGCATTGCTCACAAGCATTGCATCGTTGAAAGGAGAAGGGGTGAGCGGTATCCGAATGGAAATTACCAAGGATGGAAAATTACTGAATGCTACGGTGGGCGGCCAGCCGATCGATGACAATAAGCTGTATACCGTGGCGACAATCGATTATCTGGCTGACGGTAATGGAAGTATGGAGGCTTTCTTGCAGGCTGATGATCGTGTGTGTCCCGAGGGAGCCACGTTACGCGGGCTTTTTCTTGATTACGTGAGACAGCAGACTGCTGCCGGAAAGAAGATCACTTCGGCACTGGATGGCAGAATCACTGTGAAATAAAAACGTTATAGATTATAAAACGATAAAATCCAGTAAATTATGATATTCCCAATCAATAAAAAACATACGTTCTTTTCCAAGGAAAAGACACTTCTAACTTTCTTTTTTATTCTCTTTATTTCTTTTTCTGCATTTGGGCAGCAGGATAAAAAGCTGATTCTTCTGCAGACCAGTGATGTGCATAGCCGCCTGGAACCTATCAATCAGGAAGGTGACCGGAATTATGATAAAGGCGGATTCGTACGTCGTGCCACATTTGTGAAGGAGTTCCGCAAAGAGCATCCCGATATGTTATTGTTCGATTGCGGAGATATTTCGCAGGGGACACCTTATTATAATATGTTCCAGGGTGAAGTCGAAGTGAAGATGATGAACGAAATGAAGTATGATGCCATGACTATCGGTAATCACGAATTTGATTTTGATCTGGATAATATGGCCCGTTTATTCCGGATGGCTGATTTTCCGGTGGTTTGCGCTAATTATGATGTAAGTGCTACGGTGCTTAAAGACTTGGTGAAACCGTATGTCGTCTTTGAAAGAGACGGTGTCAAGATCGGAGTTTTGGGATTGGGTTGCCAGCTTGAAGGCATGGTACAAGCCAATAAGTGTGTAGGAGTGGTTTACAATGATCCGGTAACTGTAGCGAACGAAGTGGCTGCTGTCCTGAAAGAAAAAGAGGGATGTGACGTAGTGGTTTGTCTTTCTCATCTGGGTGTGCAGTATGACGAGAATCAGTTGATCCCTAAAACACGTAATATCGATGTTGTTCTCGGAGGCCATTCGCATACATTCATGAAAGGTCCCAAGACTCTCCTCAATATGGATGGCAAGAATGTGTCGCTGATGCATACCGGTAAGAGTGGTATCTATGTAGGGCAGATGGACTTAACACTTGAAAAAAAGAAATAAGAGGACGTTGTAAAAATCTGTGGCGGATTCCTGAAATACCGTCTATGAAATACCTCCCAGACAAACTATGCTAAAACAACTACTAACAGTTGTGTTTCTGCTGAGTGCAGGCACTTTGTGGGCACAACAAGCTGCAGGACTTCTGCCTGTACAGGAAGATACACATTGCAAAGAATGGGTAGAGCAGACGCTCTCCCGTATGAAACTGAAAGATAAAGTCGGGCAATTATTTGTTTATACCCTGGCTCCACGAGCAGATAAAGATACTGAAAAGTTAGTGGGCAAACTGACCCGCAAGTTCAAAGTCGGGGCCTTTCTGTACTCTGAGGGAACAGTAGAAGATCAGGCAAACCTGACCAACTATGCGCAACGCCAGTCGAAAATTCCATTAATGATTACCTTTGATGGTGAGTGGGGACTCGCCATGCGATTGGAAAATACACCGGTGTTTCCACGTAATGCAGCATTGGGCTGTATCAGCGACAATACCTTGATTGAGGCTTATGGGCAGGAAGTGGCGCGTGAGCTTCGTGAGATAGGTGCGCACGTTAATTTTGCTCCGGATGCGGATGTTAATACCAATCCTGAAAATCCGGTCATCCATGTCCGTTCGTTTGGTGAAAATCCGAAAACTGTGGCTGAGAAAGTAATAGCTTATGGGCGTGGATTGGAGACCGGTGGCATTTTGTCTGTCTCCAAGCATTTCCCGGGACATGGTGACACGGATGTCGACTCACACCAGGCATTGCCTGCCGTTTATTATAATCGTGCACGGCTGGACAGTGTGGAACTGTATCCTTTTAAAGAAGCCATTCAGGCAGGATTGGGAGGTGTGATGGTGGGACACTTACAAGTGCCGGCCTTAGAACCTGACCGGATTACCCCTTCTTCATTGTCACATAGCATTGTGACGGATCTATTGAGAGGAGAGTTGGGATTCAATGGATTGGTATTTACCGATGCGCTCGCCATGAAAGGAGTAGCTGCCGAATCGGATGTAACAGTGAAGGCTCTGAAGGCCGGTAATGATATGGTGCTGGTACAGCAAAATGTAGAAAAAGCACAAGAGAGTGTGGTGCAAGCCATAAAAGACGGACGTCTCACGATGGAAGAAATAGATGCGAAATGCCGTAGAATTCTGGCGTATAAATATCGTTTGGGATTAAGCAGGCGACCGATGATTCCGGTAGACGGATTGAGTGACCGTATTCATACTCCTGAAGCGCAGGCTTTGGTAACCAAGCTGCGTACGTCGGCAGTGACCGTACTTGGGAATTATTTTCAGATCCTTCCTCTTACTGCAACAAAGGGTGAGATAGCCGTATTAACAGTGGGAGATGAAGGCAGCGATGCTTCTTTCATCGAGGGGTTACGTAGTGAATTACCATTAAAAACATTCCGGATGGATAAAAATACCGGGGAAGAAGAGCGGCGGAAGATAGTGAAAGAACTGGGAAACTATCGGAGGGTGGTTGTCTGTATAACGGTGCAGGATAAAGAAGCGGGTGAGTATCGTTCGTTTTTTGCCGGGTTCAGGCCCCAAGCTCCTGTGGTCTACGCTTTCTTTACTTCCTATCGGGCACTGGCGTCGTTTGAAGAGGCTGCCGCCCGTTCGGCTGCTGTTGTCCTGGCACATTCCGGTGAGGAGGATTTGCAACGCTATGTAGCCGATGTGGTGTTGGGCAAAGCTTCGGCAACGGGACGTTTATCCATGCGTATCGGCAATACATTTGCAGCCGGTTCCGGTGTAGATGTGATATCCGGTAGCCCAGCGGGCATAGCACCCGAAGATTATGGTTTGAAATCATACAGACTCCACCGGATAGACTCGGTGGTAGCTGCCGGGCTGGCGGCGAAAGCCTTTCCCGGATGCCAGGTGTTGGTATTGCGGCATGGACAACCGGTATATGATAAATGTTTCGGCACTCACTCTGTAACAGACACTACTCCGGTACGGGCGACCGACCTTTTCGATCTCGCTTCATTGACTAAAACCAGTGCCACACTGCTGGCCGTGATGAAACTCTATGATCAGGGACGGATCGAGTTGACAGATGCTGTCTCTAAATACGTGCCTGCTTTGCGGGCTACGAACAAAAAGAATATCACAATCAGGGAACTGTTGTTACATGAATCCGGACTGGTGCCTTATATTCGTTTTTATCGTGATGCAATCGATGAATACTCGGTGACCGGCCCTTTTACACAAGGATTTGTAGACGAGTGGCACCATACCCGTATGGGAGAATATACTTATGCCTGTTCCGATTTCAAGTTTAAGAAAGGATTGGTTTCTGCAACAAAAACCTCCGGGCATACGTTGCAGATAGCCGATGGATTGTGGCTGGACAAGAAATTTAAAGCTGCGATGATGAAGAGTATTGCGCAGTCGGAACTCGACCGTAAACGTTTTGTATATAGTGATATCGGATTTATCCTGTTGCAACAGGTGGTGGAAGCCGTTACCGGCAAGACACTCGATGCTTATTTAGTTTCAGAGTTTTATCGGCCTATGGGATTGGAACATACATTGTTCCAACCTTTAAACCGTTATAAGAAAGCGGATATTATGCCGACTGCTGCCAATGATTACTTACGTCGGCAGGATCTTTGCGGATATGTGTATGATGAAGCTGCCGCCTTTATGGGAGGCGTAAGTGGCAATGCCGGATTGTTTTCAACGGCCCAAGAGTTGGGAAAAATCTATCAGATGATTCTGAATGAGGGTGAACTGGATGGAAAACGCTATCTTCGGCCGGAAACCTGCCGTATATTTACTACGGAGAAATCAGCTGTCAGTCATCGTGGACTGGGGTATGACAAACCTAATCTGAAGGATCCGAAAGCAAATGCCTGTGCATCTTCGGCTCCGGCTTCTGTTTATGGGCATACCGGCTTTACGGGTACTTGTGCTTGGGTTGATCCGGAGAACGACCTGGTCTATATCTTCCTGAGTAATCGTCTTTGTCCCGATGCCTGGAATGGAAAGCTGAACAGCATGAAGATACGACAAGCAATCCAGGAAGTGATTTATCAGTCGTTATATACACCGGAATAGTGGAAGTGAATGGCTTTTTACAATATAAAATGAAAAGAAGATATTTATTGGCTGGTTTAGTTGTATCAGCGCTTTTGGGAGTAGGAGCGAAAGTTCCTGCTTCTATGGATGCCCCTGTCCGTGAGGTTTTTCATACTCCTCCCGGTATGTCTGCTCCTATAGAACCTTTGTTGCTTTATCAGGCTTCCCAGGATGAAAAGTGCCGTCACTGGGTAGATTCTGTCTACAATCGGATGAATCTGAGAGAGAAGGTGGGGCAATTGTTTATTTACACCATTGCGCCCGTGCAGACCAAGCGTAATATGCAGTTGTTGCGTGATGCGGTTCATACTTATAAAGTCGGTGGATTACTTTTTTCCGGCGGAAAGATACAGAATCAGGCTACATTGACCAACGAAGCGCAACGGATGGCCCGCTGTCCGCTGCTGATTACCTTTGATGGTGAATGGGGGCTTTCCATGCGTTTGCGTGGTACTCCTGTCTTTCCGAGAAACATGGTATTAGGATGTATCCAGGACAACCGTTTGATTTATGAATATGGGCGGGAGATGGCCCGACAGTGTCGTGAGATGGGAGTGCAAGTCAATTTTGCTCCGGTGGCAGATGTGAATATCAATCCGGACAATCCGGTCATCAATACCCGTTCGTTTGGTGAAGATCCGGTGAAAGTGGCCGATAAGGTGATTGCTTACGCTTCGGGGCTGGAGAGTGGTAAAGTCCTTTCTGTCTGCAAGCATTTTCCGGGACATGGTGATACGGACGTGGATTCTCATAAGGCACTGCCTGTGTTACCATTTACGCGCGAGCGCTTGGACAGTGTTGAACTGTATCCTTTTAAAGAAGCTATTCGTGCCGGGGTCAGTGGTATGATGGTAGGACACTTGCAGGTACCTGTCATCGAGCCTATAGGTGATTTGCCTTCATCCTTATCCCGTAATGTGGTTTATGGACTTCTGACCGAGGAATTGGCATTTAAGGGACTTATCTTTACCGATGCCCTTGCTATGAAGGGAGTTGCCGGCAATAAGAGCGTATGTTTGCAAGCTTTGCAAGCCGGGAATGATCTGGTGCTGGCTCCCCGCAGGCTGAAAGAAGAAATGGACGCTGTATTGGAAGCGGTGGAAAAAGGAGAACTTCCGGAAGAAGAAATTAATGCAAAATGTCGGAAAGTACTCACTTACAAATATATTTTGGGGCTGGAACGTAAACCGTTTGTGAAACTATCGGGATTGGGAACCCGTATTAATACACCTCAGACACGTGATTTGATTAGCAGGCTGAATCTGGCTGCAATTACTGTGCTGAATAATAAAAATGATGTATTGCCTTTGCATCCCGATCTGAAAGAGGCGGCCATACTGAATGTAGGCAAACCGGAAGAGATTGAGCCTTTTGACCGCAAAATGAAAAAGTATACTTCATTTGCCCGTTTTCAATTGCGTAAAGATCTGCCGGAAGCCGAGCAACAAAAGTTGCGTGACTCTCTTGCTGCCTACCGGCGTGTTATCGTTACTGTGACAGAGCAGCGCCTTGCTCCCTATCAGTCGTTTTTCGCCAAGTTTGCTCCGGAATCTCCTGTAATATATGTATTCTATACGCCGGCTAAGTCGATGTTACAGATACAGCGGGCTGTATCGGCTGCTGAGGCTGTGGTATTGGCTCATGCCTCTCGTGACGACGTTCAGGAACGTGTGGCTGATTTACTTTTCGGTAAAGCAACGGCAGATGGAAGACTGTCGGCCAGTATTGGCGGATTGTTTCCTACCGGTTCGGGTGTTACGATTACTCCGCATACTCCTTTCCACTTTGTACCCGAAGAATATGGAATGAAATCGGAAGTGCTCCGCCGTATCGACACGATTGCTTTGGAGGGAATCAAGGAGGGAGCTTATCCCGGTTGTCAGGTTCTGGTGATGAAGGATGGCAAAGCTTTGTATGACCGGTGCTTCGGATACCATACAGATACAAATAGCGAGAAAGTGAAGCCGACGGATATTTATGATTTGGCTTCTCTGTCTAAAACAACAGGAACGTTGTTGGCCATAATGAAGCTTTATGATAAAGGTCGTTTCAATCTGACCGATAAAGTTTCAGATTATCTGCCTTTCCTGCGCAAGACGAATAAAGAGAACCTGACCATTCGTGAATTGCTCATGCATCAGTCTGGCTTACCTTCCGGTCTGCTTTTCTATCAGGAGGCCATTGACGGGAAAAGCTATAAAGGTTCGCTGTTCAAGCAGTCGAAAGATGCCTTACATACGGTACGGTTGGGTGTCCGTACCTGGGGAAATCCAAGATTCCGGTTTAATAAGGGGATGGCGTCTAAAGAGAAGAACGGTGATTATACTCTTCAGGTTTGTGACAGTTTATGGTTGAACCGGTCGTTCCGTGAAGAGATACGGAAGAAAATAGCCGAAGCACCGTTAAAAGACAAGAGTTATCGTTATAGTGATGTCGGGTTTATCTTGTTGCAGATGCTTGCAGAAGAGCTTAGTGGAAAACCGATGGATGAATATTTATGGCAAGAGTTCTATCAGCCGATGGGATTGGAACATACTGCCTATCTGCCGTTGCGTTACTTCGATAAAAAAGAGGTAGTACCTTCTGCAGTAGACCGTTTCCTGCGTAAGACTACTTTGCAGGGATTTGTCCATGATGAGTCGGCTGCTTTCCAGGGGGGAATTTCGGGTAATGCGGGGCTTTTCTCTAATGCTCGTGAAGTCGGACGTATTTATCAGATGTTGCTCAATGGAGGTGAGTTGGATGGAAGACGTTATCTCAGCAAGGAAACTTGTGCTCTATTCACTACCGAAAAGTCTAAAATCAGCCGTCGCGGTTTAGGTTTTGATAAGCCGGATGTGGTGAATGAAAGTAAAAGTCCGTGCGCTGCTTCTGTTCCGGTTACTGTTTATGGGCATACCGGATTTACAGGAACTTGTGCCTGGGTAGATCCCGACAATGGCTTGATTTATGTATTTCTTAGTAATCGTACCTATCCCGATGCTTGGGTGAACAAATTATCTAAACTTGAGATTAGGGAAAAAATTCAAGAAACGATTTACGAAGCGATGAAAGAAAAGTAATCATTACATATATAGGTCTATTATACATCAATTCCTGATAGAGCGTTGCTCCGTCAGGAATTTGTGTATAACGTCCTATGGTTCATGATGTTTGATATGCTGATATTTCTATTTAGTACTATTGATCCACCGGGATATTCAGGTTATAAATATGGGTTTCACTTTCTAAATGTAAAGAAATAAGTTTGAGAATAGTCAGGGATGGAGAAAAGTATTAAAATTAATAGTAAAATGAGTGCCCTACTCTAAGTTCTATCAGAACTTTCCGAAAGGAGTTAGGGGAAATTGGAGAGCATTTTCTCATAAGTATTAATATTTAATTGGTTTTTAGATAGTGAGATAGGACTAATTGAGAAGACTTCTATATGTGTCTGTTTACCCTCTTGATCCTACTTTTCTACCTGTATTAGATTTAACTTTCGAAGACAAAGTTAACTGTATTTTTTATAAATACAATAAACAATACTAAAAAATAATATAAAATAAATCTTTTATTGATTTGTTTTTCTACCTAATATAAATGATAAAGTAATATAAAAAAGAAAAGTAATCCTTTCATGTCATTTTAAGTTCTGATAGGACTTGGCATTTCTGCCGGCCTGCTCTCTCCGAACTATGTGTTCGCTACGTCTTTAGAGACTTATGAGAACCAGTCTGTAGCTGCTGTTCAGCAAGCAAGGAAGATTACCGGTACACTGACCGATGCTGTCGGTGAACCTATTATTGGTGCTACTGTTTTAGAAAAAGGAAACCCTTCCAATGGTACGATTACCGATATCAATGGTAAATTCTCTCTTTCGGTCCATCCTAATGCTGTGATCAGTATTTCGTATATAGGATACATAACACAAAATATTAAGATAACTAATCAAACCTCACTGAAAGTGGTTATGATGGATGATACCCAGGCGCTGGAAGAAGTAGTGGTAGTAGGTTATGGTTCGCAGAAGAAAGCGAATCTGACCGGAGCCGTATCTTCTGTGAAAATGGATGAGGTACTGGGTGACCGTCCTATCTTGAATGCATCTGATGCTCTTCAGGGAGCCGTGCCGGGACTGTTTGTATCTAATGGAGGTAATGCTCCCGGAACCAGTAAGTCGTTCCAGATTCGTGGAGCCTATTCGGTGGGTGTCAAGAACTCGGACGGTTCATACGGAAACACCATTAAGCCACTCGTATTGATTGATAATGTGGAAGGTGACCTCGATATGGTAAACCCCGAAGATATCGAGTCAATCAGTGTACTGAAGGATGCAGCTTCAGCAGCTATCTATGGTGCACGTGCAGCCGGTGGTGTAATTGTCGTTACGACTAAACGCCCTAAAGGTGCTGCTAAGTTCTCATTGAATTACAACAATAACTTTGCTTTCGGAACAGCTGTCAATCTGCCTAAACAGGCTCCGCTGATGGACTATCTGCAAGCTTATCTGGATTGTGGATATTCAGATGCCTATTGGTCGCTCGGTTCGCCAAGTGTCAGCAAATGGATGGAATATCTGAGTGAATACCAGAAGAACCCTTCTGCTTTCAATACGGTGGGAGACGGTATTTATATGGATGAATCCGGTGTACCATACTATTTGAATGAAAAAGATCTTTATAAGAACTTTATGGAAACCAGTTTCCAGATGACTCATAATATTTCCGCTTCAGGAGGTACGGACAAACTGCGTTATCGTATTTCGGGTGGATATACTTCGAATGACGGTGTATTGGTGTCCGATCGTGATAAGTTTGAACGTATGAATATCAATACCTTTATTTCGGCAGATGTAACTAACTGGTTCACTCAGGAAGTGACTATGAGCTATGCGCATAGTCTACAGACTTCACCCGGTGGAATGGGAGGTGTGTATAATACTCGTTTGGTTTCATATTATCCGGAAGGAGATCTGCCGGCATCAGTCAATACGTTGGCAAACGAGGATCTTCCTTTGTTCATTCCACGCAACCAGATCTTGTTGTCGAATCCGGTAAACAATAATAATGACAATCCGCGTATCTTCCTGAAATCCATATTGAAACCACTAAAGGGACTGGAAGCTGTATTTGAATATACATTTGATAAAAACATCTATGATTACCACTGGTATACAGGACAGTATGACTATACTACCATTCAGGGAGGAAGTTCAAAATCATTTGTAGACGATTATCTGAGAAAGTACAAACAGCATACGAATTATAACGCTATCAACGTTTACGCTACATATAGTAAGAAATTCGGTGACCATAATTTCAAAGTAATGGCAGGATTCAACCAGGAGTCGAGCTATCAGGAAACATTGGATGCTTATTCTTACAATCAGGCGGTGATAGACGTACCGGCCATGGGATCGGGAACCGGCACCATCAAGGCTACCGACTCATACAGTGAATATGCCGTACGTGGTGGATTCTTTAGAGTCAACTATAATTATCAGGACAAATATTTGCTGGAAGTGAACGGACGTTATGACGGTTCTTCTAAATTCCCGAAGAGCTCTCGTTTCGGTTTCTTCCCTTCTGTATCAGCCGGTTGGCAGATCGCTCAGGAGAAGTTTATGGAGTCTACCCGTAACTGGTTGGACGGATTGAAGATTCGCGCATCATATGGTGTGATCGGTAACCAGAATGTGAATCCGTATACTTTCACTCCGACAATGAGTGTCAGCAATAAATCTACTTCCTGGATTATCGACAATACGTATGTCACCTCTATCAGCTCGTTGCCGGCTTTGGTAAGCCAGAACTTTACATGGGAGAAAGTAGGTACGGTCAATGTCGGACTTGATATTAACTTATTCAACAATCGCCTGAATGGTGTATTTGAATGGTATCAGCGTAACACTAACGGCATGCTTGCTCCGGGTGTGCAGCTACCGGCTGTCGTAGGTGCAAGCGCTCCTTATCAGAATACTGCCGATATGCGTACACGAGGCTGGGAGTTGAGCTTGAACTGGCGTGACCAGATCGGTAAGGTGGGATATCGTTTGGGATTCAACTTGTCGGATTATAAATCGAAAATTACCAAATACGATGATAATGCAACCACCAAGTTGCTGAGCAGTTTCTATCCCGGACAGGTGATGGGAGAGATATGGGGCTATATAGCCGATGGTTATTATTCTGTGGACGATTTCGAAGATACATCATCCTGGAAACTGAAAGAGGGAATAACCTCGATCAATGGTTATAACGTACGTCCGGGTGATGTGAAATTCAAAAACCTCCGTGATGATGAAAGTTCTACTAATGTAATTACCAGTGGTGACAATACATTCGACAATCCGGGTGACCGTAAAGTGATCGGTAATACGACTCCGCGTTATCAGTATGGTATCAATCTGGGAGCTAACTATGCCGGTTTCGACCTCAATGTTATCCTTCAGGGAACAGGAAAGCGTGATTACTGGATTTCGAATGTCTTGACTTTCCCGATGAATGGTGATAACTTCATTCCGTTGTTTGACGGTTTGAGTGATTACTGGATGCCTAAAGATCCTGACAACGGTGACTGGACCGCAGTCAATCCGAATGCGAAGTATCCTCGTCTGTATGGTAACCGAGGTAATTCCGGTTCAAACCTCCGTCAGAGCGACAAATACTTGTCTGATGCTTCTTATCTCCGTATTAAGAACATCACTTTGTCTTACAATTTACCAAAGAAGTGGTTGTCTCAGATCTTCCTTTCACAAATGAAGGCGTTTGTCAGTGTTGAAAACGTAGCTACTTTCACCTCTTTGCCTTCGGGTATCGACCCGGAGAGAATAGAATGGAACTATCCGGCATTCCGTACAGTTTCGTTCGGTATAAATATCACATTATAAACTCTAATCTGATACATGAATATGAAAAAGATATTATTGTTTTTAACCCTCTTTACAGGGATGATACTGGCGGGATGCAACGATAGCTTCCTTGAGAAATATCCTGTAACCAGCCTGACGGAAGAAAATGCATTCAAGTCGTATGACAATTTTAAGGCCTTTATGTGGCCATGTTATGAAATGTTCTCTAATACGAATATCGCCACTTCTACAACGGCAATCGGGCGTAACTCTCACTATATGGGTGATGTGTATGCCGGATACCTGAATCAGCGTGGAGCCAGCAGTCAGAATAAATATGCGTTTCAGACAGTGACCAATGCTACGTCGGGTAATGGATGGAACTTCTCTACATTCATTCGCCGTATCAACCTGATGCTTTCGCATGTGGATGATTCTGATATGACAGAAGCTGAAAAGAATCACTGGAAAGCTGTTGGATATTTCTTCCACTCATTTTGGTATATGGAGTTGATAGACCGTTTCGGTGATGTGCCTTGGATCGATAAACCACTGGACGAAACCTCTGAAGAAGCTTACGGAACGCGGATGCCTCGTCTGGAAGTGGCTGATAAAGTCCTGGAGCGCTTGCAATGGGCCGAACAAAATATCGGTGATGCGTCCGTTTACGAGAAAAAGGACGGTTCGAATACTATCAACCGTGATTGTGTACGTGCGGCTCTTTCACGTTTCACACTTCGCGAAGCAACTTGGCGCAAATATCATGAATTGGGTAGTTATGACAAATACTTCGATGAATGTATCCGTGTATCGAAGCTGTTGATGGCGGATTATCCTACATTATATTATGGTACCGACGGACAGCCGGCAGCCGGATATGGTGAAATGTGGACAACAGAGGATCTGAGTAAGGTACAGGGAGTCATTCTGTATCAGCAGTGGCTGGAAACCATTAAACCCGGACATTCGTGCTATTATGAACACACCTCTTCACATGATATAGAAATGCATCAGGGAACGGTAGACTTGTATTTGTGTAAGGATGGCAAGACTATTTCCCATTCAGACCAATATCAGGGAGATAAGGATATTTATGCTACTTTCCGCAATCGTGACCCGCGTATGTATCACACCATCATGCCGCCTTATAAGGTAAAAGATGGTAAGGGGGGATTATTCCACATGGTCTTATACCAGTGATCCTGCCGATCGCGAATATATTGATATCATGGGAGCTAACGAGTCGTGCAGTAATCCGGGTATTGGCATGAAGCGCTTGCCGGGACAAAACTGGAGTGCTTCATTGGTACGTCGTGTTCCTAACCTGCAAGGGGGCGCACAATACACAATTGAAGGAAAGAAATATGGACCGCATGCCTATGTGGCTTCCCGTTCGGGATATTATGTATGGAAGAACTGGGATAATTGGGAGGAAAACTATAATAATGCCCAGGTGAATACTGCCGACAAACCTGTCTTTAAAATTGAAGAGGTCTTGTTGAACTATGCAGAGGCTATGTTCGAAACGAATCAATTTACACAAACCATTGCCGACGAGACGATCAACAAGTTGCGTAAACGTGCCGGTGTAGCCGATATGGTAGTAGCCCAGATTGATGGTAACTTTGACCCGAAACGTGGAAAATATTATCCGAAAGGAAATGATAACGGCATACTCGTTGATCCGGTATTATGGGAAATCCGTCGTGAACGTATTATCGAATTGATGGGCGAAGGATTTGGTTTTTATGATGTACGTCGCTGGAGAATGGCTCCTTGGTTCGTCAATATGCAGCAGAAAGGTATGTGGATTTCAAAGACGGAACTCAGCTCACTGACGTTGCTCAACGAAATGACCGGAACTTCAGACGGGGCGAACGGATCGATGACCGAAGGGTATATCTATCTATTCAACGATCCGTTGAAGGAAGGAAAAGGCTGGCTGGAGAAATATTATCTCTATCAGGTTCCGTTAGAAGAAATAGCTCTTAATCCTAACTTGACACAAAACCCGGGATGGGAATAAAAGGATCTGTAGCCGTTCTTTTTAATTAAATTTTGAGAAGAAGGGAATGTGTCAAAGGCACCACAGATTACACGGATGAAATAGTAAAATATAGGTTATCCGCATGGATAGTCTGTTATAATCTGAGTGATCTGTGGTAAGGAGGCTTTTGAAACATTCTCTTCTTTTTGTTTTGAAAACTTTAAATGAACATTATGAATCAGAAATTATTACTCGGAAGTGCACTGCTCGTGGGAATGGCTTCTACACAGCAGGCGTTGGCCCGGCAGAAGAAAGCAAAGGAACAAACCCGTCCGAATGTCGTTTTCATATTGGCTGACGATTTGGGATACGGAGACTTAAGCTGTTATGGGCAGGAAAAGTTTGAGACTCCTAATATCGACCGGTTGGCACAGAACGGAATGCGTTTTACCCAATGTTATTCGGGAACAACGGTTAGTGCTCCCTCACGTTCGTGTCTGATAACCGGAACCCATAGCGGGCATACGGCTATCCGTGGAAATAAAGAGCTTGCTCCGGAAGGACAATTCCCATTGCCGGAAAACTCACAGACTATTTTCAATGATTTCCGTAATGCCGGTTATCGTACAGGTGCCTTTGGTAAATGGGGGCTTGGCTATATCGGTTCCGCGGGGGACCCTTACAAACAGGGAATCGATCAGTTTTACGGATATAATTGCCAGTTGCTGGCACACAGCTATTATCCCGATCATTTGTGGGACAACGATAAACGGGTAGATTTGCCGGACAATAATCTCAATGTGCAATATGGGAAGGGTACTTATTCGCAGGACCTGATTCACTCTAAAGCATTGGCTTTTCTGGATGAAGCCGCTAAGGAGAAAGATCAACCTTTCTTTATGTGGTATCCTACCATTATTCCGCATGCCGAACTGATAGTACCTGAAGATAGTATTATTAAGAAGTTTCGTGGGAAGTACCCCGAGAAGCCTTATCGTGGAGTGGAGCCCGGAAGTCCTGCTTTCCGTAAAGGAGGATATTGTACTCAGTTCTATCCGCACGCTACATTTGCTGCAATGGTCTATCGGTTGGATGTATATGTAGGGCAGATTGTACAGAAGTTGAAAGATATGGGAGTATACGATAATACCATTATCATCTTTTCGAGTGATAATGGTCCTCATATGGAGGGTGGTGCCGATCCGGACTTTTTCAACAGTAATGGCATATGGCGCGGGTATAAACGTGACGTGTACGAAGGTGGTATCCGTGTACCCATGATCATATCGTGGCCCGGACACGTACAACCCAGTACGGAAACCGATTTCATGTGTTCATTCTGGGACTTAATGCCCACTTTCAGGGAAGTGTTGAATCCGAAAGCGGATACCCGGAATATGGATGGTGTCAGTATACTTCCTCTGTTACAAAACCGTAAAGGACAGAAAGAACATGAATATCTTTATTTCGAATTTCTTGAGATGAATGGGCGTCAGGCAGTCCGCAAAGGTGACTGGAAGCTTGTTCACATGAATATACGGGGAAATAAGCCCTATTACGAATTATACAACCTGGCTTCTGATCCGTCGGAGAAGTACAATGTGCTGAATCAATATCCCGAGAAAGCGGATGAATTGAAAGCGATTATGAAAGAAGCCCATATAGAAGATTCCAATTGGCCTTTATTTAGATAAATAGTGATTGATAAAGTTGTCAAATGAAAGGCAAGCATACTATGTATTGCTTTTAAAAAGGAAGAGGCTGTCATGTGATATAACAGCCTCTTTTGTATATATAGTCAGGTACCTCTGCTCTTTTTAGAAGGCAAGACCTACCCTGAAGCCGAAGTTGTTCAGCTTGTCTACATTGTAAGTCAGCACATTGGCCTTGTTGGTAGCATAGCTGTAGTAAACGGCGATATGGAGACCCGGACCGTAAGCCCAAGGGTATACGTTAAGACCGATTTCCGGTGATACGTAGAATCCCCAAGTATTATCGCGGGTTTCGAACATATTGTAGTTAGAACGTACTTTCGCATAATTGGCACCCAGCTTGACACCGAAATAAGGTTGCCATGCTCCGCCACGATTCATTTGATAACGTGCAGCGGCACCAAAAGGTAACTGGAAGATGGTATGTTGCTGGTCAGTATTCACGGTTCCTTCGCCAACAGGGAAAGTTGCGCGTGGGAAGTATTCGTGGTTACTGCTGTAGTTCATAAAAAGTCCGAGTCCGAGATTAGGAGTTACAAAGTAACCGCCTTCGAAGTTCATACCCCATCCGCTGGCTTTATCGGCAAAGTGATTCTTCAGTGGTGCGTTGAACTGCCAGTCCACGTTAGCGTATCCATTATCTGATAACTGTGCCTTGGCCGGCATGGCAAAGGCCAGAGCAAGGGCCGCTATGGCCAGTACTCTAAGAGAAATATATTTCATTGTTTTCATAACGGTTCTTGATTAAATTATTTGTTAGTGAGATAGGGTGACTGTGCAAACGACTGATTGATTGCGCGAACAACCAGAGTTTGGTTCACTTTACCGGAATAGCTTGCAGGTCCGCTCAGGAAGCTGCTCCACAAAACGGGGAGTTTTTGTTTTTCACCCTCAGGAGCTTTCAGGTTCATAATCTCAGTAAGGAATGAGTTGGTTGTAATGCTATAGTTTACAACATACGGATAATACCAGCCGCCCCAATTACCCCAGTAAGGTGCATCCCAGTATCCGGGATAGTTCCACCACCACTCAGGTTGTCCGTAATCGGTGAAGTAATAAGTACTTTGAACGTAACTTACCTGTATACCCAGGTCGGCAGCATCTTTATTGTCTGTATATGTAAAACCTTTGCTATTCAGGTTTTCTTTGTACGCATTGATGATAGCTTCTGCTGCTTCACCTTTCCAGTATTCCGGATCTTTTTTATCTCCGATGACGAGAACGCTGTCAGGGATGTAGTACGTGCTGAATTGTTTGAAGTCAGCTTTCTTGTCGTAGTTGGTGTAAACCAAATAGTCATTGTCCAATTTGTCCATGTCAGGGTCTTTTTCGCAGGCTGCGAATGCAAAGACCGCCAATAAGATGGGAATTAATCTCTTCATATCTTTATAATGTTTAGGTTAATTAAAAAAATCTTGCCCTGGTACCTTAAGGCGTTTGCAGAAAATAACAAGACTCTTGTTAAAAGGTTCGCAAAGAATAATGTTAAAATGCAGTATGATTACTTGGAGGCTTTGGTGAAAGATCTATCTTTGTACAAAATTAAAACCGAAATAAATATGAAGAACCTACGCATCTGGCAGACACTTTCCTTATGGCTCGTCTTGCTTGTTACATCCTTGCCTCTGTCTGCCCAAACAGCTTTATTAGAGAAATTGGGTAAGATTGCCGACATCACCGGAACCCAACCCTTGGAATCTACAGAATTTGTTGAAAAATATGTGGCTTATTTCACACAGCCGTTAGATCATCGTCATCCGGAGAAGGGTTCTTTCAGTCAGCGTGTTATTGTTTCTCATGTCGGATTTGATCGTCCTACTGTGATGGTTACCGAAGGCTATGGCGCTTCTTACGCCTTGGGAGCCAATTACCGGGAGGAATTATCGAAACTATTTAATACTAATATGATATTCGTGGAATACCGCTATTTCCTTGAATCGACTCCTACTCCTAAAGATTGGCAATATCTGACAGCCGAGAATTCTGCCGAAGATTTACATGCCGTACGGGAGGCTTTCCGTTCCATCTATCCCGGTAAGTGGATTGCCACCGGCATCAGTAAAGGAGGACAGACGGCAATGCTTTATCGTACTTTCTTTCCCGAGGATGTGGATATCTCTGTTCCATATGTGGCTCCGCTTTGCTATGGAGTTGAAGACGGGCGTCACGAACCTTTTTTAAAGATGGTATCTACTCCCGAAGCTCGTAAGAAAATTGAAGATTTTCAGTTGGAGGTGTTGAAACGTAAACCTACTTTGTTACCTCGTTTCGAGAAGTATTGTGCCGGAAAGAAATATAAGTTCCGTGCTCCTGTAGAGGAGATTTATGATTATTCGGTGCTCGAATATTCGTTTTCTATCTGGCAATGGGGAACTCCGGTCGATCAGATTCCTGCCGTTACAGCTTCGGATGACGAACTCTTTAAACATTTACTCGCTATCAGCGAACCGTCTTATTTTGAGGAAGAGGGTGCCAATACTTCTTTCTTTGTACAAGCTGCCCGCGAGTTGGGATATTATGGGTATGATATCCGTCCATTCAAAAAATACCTTACCATTAAAACCAGTAAAGATTACTTGAAGCGTTTGATGCTTCCCGAAGAACTCGGTGATATGAAGTTTGATAAGACTCTGAGTCGGAAAATAATTCATTTCCTGAAGAACAATGATCCGAAAATGATCTTTATTTATGGGCAGAACGATCCATGGACGGCAGCAGGTGTCACCTGGCTGAAAGGGAAAAAGAATATTCATGTCTTTGTGGAACCCAACGGAAGTCATTTGGCCCGTATCGGCACTTTGCCTCAAAAAGAGAAAGAAGAAGCCATCGGATTGATAAAGAAGTGGTTGGAAGAGTGATCCCATTCTTGCCCCTTTGTAGATGAATAGAAAAGTTACAGAGGTGTTTTCACCACAGATTACACAAACCTGTACAGATGAAGGTCAAATGGATGACTGTCTGTATGGGTGATCTGTGATAATCCGTGTAACCTGTGGTGACCTCTGATGTTACAAACTTATATCAGTGGTTTTAACATTTCCGGTATCTCTACTTTGTCCAGATCCAGTTCGTTTAAACGCTTCTTGCCTGCCTCTGTGAGGCTGAAGTACATCTGGCGTTTGTCTACTTCACCCAATGCCCGTCGGATGAGTCCTTTATCTTCTACCGCACGGATGACTTTCGACGTATGCGACGGAGCCATTTCCGTTCGTTCGGCTATAGCAGTCGAGGTAATTTCCTTTCCGGCTTCGCGCAACGCACATAGCACCATTGCTTCGTTCAGCGATATTCCATACACCTCTTCAAATGCCGTTTCGAAAATGGAGAGTGCTTTGTAGATATCGCGCATCTTACATATTGTATTCATACTTCCTTATTAAATAAACAGATTGATGTTAGCATTATCGGCACGTTCCATATAAGTGGCTACTCCGCCTACCGTAACTTCATCAAGCAACTCTTCACGTTTTACTCCCATCACATCCATCGACATTTGGCAAGCAATAAACTCCACCCCGTTCTCCAGAGCCTGCTGCCGTAGGGATTCCAGTGAGTCGATGCCTTTCCGGTGCATGATGTATCGCATCATCTTTCCACCCATACCTCCCATGCTCATTTTAGAAAGTTTCAGTTTCAGCGAACTGGATGGGAGCATTGTACCAAACATCTTGCCGAAAATGTCTTTCTCCACTTTGGGCTTATGCAATTTCTTAATCACATTCAGCCCCCAGAAAGTAAAGAAGATAGTTACTTTTTGTCCGGTGGCAGCTGCGCCGTTGGCCAGGACGAAAGTGGCAAGTGCCTTGTCCAAGTCGTCACTGAACATAATCAGAGTTTTACCTTTGCTGTCACATGTCGTAGTTAGGTTACAAGCCTGGGGTTCGCCTTTCTCAATGACTACTACCGATTTCCCTCCGGTACTATCCTTGGAGATAAATTTATTTCCGGTAGAGTTGCACCATGCGGCAGCATCCCGCGAGAATCCCGGGTCTGTAGCCACAATTTCAACTCTCTCGCCCGGAACAAGCGTATCCATTGTTTTCTTCATCTTTAGGACCGGGCCCGGACATTGTAATCCGCAGGCATCCACCCGGATTGTCTTAGGATTTGCAGCCGTTGTAGTTTGGGGTGCCTCAGCTGCCACAGAAGGTTCCGCCGGGCTGTCTTGCGCAGAAGGCGTGTCGTCTGTTTCTTCATTTTCGTGCAAGATGATGGGAGCGGTAGCAGCACGATAGGTCTTCAATCCGCCGGAGAGGTTATATACTTCTTTGAAACCGTGCTGGATCAGGATGCGGTAAACAAGATATCCTCTCAGCCCTACGGCGCAGAAGGTGTAGATTGGCTTGTTCGAAGGAAGTTCAGCAATACGGTCACGTATTTCATCCAATGGTATATTTACTGCTCCGGGCAGTGAACCCAATGCAAATTCGTCCGGTGTACGCACATCCAGCAGGAACACATCTTTCAGTTCGATATCTCTCAGGTCGCGCCAGTATACGGGTTTTACTCTGCCGAGGATGATGTTTTCGGCTACATAACCGGCGATGGCTACGGGGTCCTTTGCCGAAGAGAAAGGAGGCGCATACGCCTGCTCCACTTTCATCAGGTCATAGATCGTTCCCTCGTGTTTGATGACAAGAGAAAGTTCGTCAATTCGTTTGTCCACGCCATCATACCCCACAATTTGACCGCCATACAACTTGCCTGTTTGGGGATCGAAGGTTATTTTGATACTCATCGGCATAGCGTCCGGATAGTATCCTGCATGCGAGGCCGGATGAGTGGTTGAAGATGCATATACAATGCCCGCCTGCTTTAACCGCTTTCCCGGAAGTCCGGTTGAGGCTACTGTCATGTCAAATACTTTTGCGATGGAGGTACCGATGGCTCCTTCATAAGGAATCTGTGCACCCAGCAGGTTGTCGGCAACAATACGTCCCTGTCGGTTAGCGGGTCCGGCAAGATAGTTCAGCCAAGGTTTGCCCGTAATGGGATGGCGGAATTCAATGGCATCACCGATGGCATAGATCGATTCGTCGGAAGTCTGCAAATAATCATTTACTGCGATACCTCCCGCTTCACCGATCGTAAGTTCGGCAGCTCTTGCCAGCGTTGTCTCCGGGCGCACGCCGATAGATAGAATCACGATATCCGCCAGGATGGATTGTCCGTTCTTGAAGACTACCTTCACTTCTTTGCCTGCTTGCTCAAACGATGCGACAGCTTGCTCCAGGTATAAGTTGACACCCTTCTCCATCAAATGTTGATGAACCAGTGCTGCCATTGAAAAGTCAATAGGTGCCATCACCTGGTTGCCCATCTCGACAATAGATACTTGCGCTCCCAGTGCGTGCAGGTTTTCTGCCATTTCCAGTCCGATGAATCCGGCCCCGATCACGACAGCCCGGCGGGGAGGCCGATTGTTGACATATGCTTTAATGCGGTCGGTGTCTGCTACATTCCGCAAAGTAAAGATGCCGGTTGAGTCAATGCCCGGTAATGGTGGGCGTACAGGAGATGCACCGGTGGATATTAACAGTTTGTCATAACTCTCCTCGTAAGTGTCTTCACTCTTAAGGCGGACGGTTACTGTCTTTTTCTTCCGGTCGATAAAAATAACTTCATTCTCGGTACGCACGTCTACCCTGAAACGTACTCCGAAAGCTTCGGGAGTCTGTACGAATAGTTTCTCACGCTCTTCGATAACGTCCCCTATATAATAGGGCAGTCCGCAGTTGGCATAAGATATGTACTTTCCTTTTTCCAACAAGATGATTTCCGCTGTTTCGTCCGAACGTCTGATACGGGCTGCAGTAGTAGCTCCTCCTGCTACGCCTCCAATAATAATAATCTTCATTTGAATATATTTTCGTTTTAAAATAGTTTCCTATGGAAATAAACGTTTGCCGACTTAAAAAGGTTCATGGAAAAGCTTAAAAAATTAACAAGTATGGGTTATCTTACTTACGGAAGTGCAGTTACACCAAAAGATATACTACTATCTCCTTATCGTTTGTGGAGTGATACAGGTATGTTAGATATTAAAACATGGGGATGTTGTGTGTGATAACATGGGGATGTTCTTGTATACAACATGGGGATGTTTTGCACTAAAACATCCCCATGTTGTTCAATCTCCCATTAAAGGGAAAGACTGCCGGCCCGTAATGTTTTGCTAACTGTGTTTTAATGTCGGAACATGTATCTGAGAAGGATTTGCATGGCAGGGAGCGAACAGCGTGTCGTTCAGTCGTTGCAATGCCTCTCTCTTATCTTCTGCCCTGATGACAAGTGAAACATTGTTGTTATTACTGCCATAAGAGATCATTCGGATCGGGATGGTGGCCAAAGCATTTATGATTCGGGCTTCAAATCCGGCGCATTGCCACTGCATGTTACCTATGGCCGAAAGGATGCACATGTGGTCTTTTACCACCGTGGCTGCATATCGTGAGAGTTCGTGGAGTATATGCGATAAACGCTCTTTGTCGTTGATGGCAACAGATACATCAGAACCGGACGAGGCGAACAGGCACAGGGAAGTGTGGTATTTGGCAAAAGTATCGAATATTTTGCTGATGAACAGATAGGGGCGTAACGTTCGGTTCGATTGGAATTTAATGTAATAAATATTGTCTCTGGCGGTAATGGCCTTTATGTTTTCTCCGCTTTGTGAATTTGAAATCAAAGTTCCTCCTTCTGCAGGCTCCATCGAACATAGCAAACGTATCGGTATGTTGTTTTCTCTTGCGGGCAGGATGCAGTGAGGGTTGAATCCCGTCCAGCCGCAATAGGCCAGTTGTTCGGCTTCGTCGAAACTGAGCTGCTTCACCATTGCCGGATGCTTCACAAAGCGCGGGTCACAACTGTGCAACTCTTTGCTGTCTGTCCACAGACATACTTCTTGTGCCTGAAGAGCAGCTCCGATCAGTGTGGCTGAAACATCATCTCCGCCTTGTTTCAAGTAACAGGTTTCGTTGTAAGCATTCCGGCAAAGATGTCCTTGAGTAAGAAATACATTGGTCGACTTATGCTCTGCCAAGAGCAAGTGTAGCTTTGTACCGATGTATTCCATGTCCGGTTCTTCTTCCGGAGCCAGTCGCATGAAGTCGAGGCTGTTGAGTAGTCGGTTGTTGATTCCCTGCTCTTTCAGATAGAGGCTGACTAGCATACTGCTGATAAATTCTCCCTGTGCCAGTATGTCTTTCTCGTCGACAGATGTAAAACGTTGGCGGGTAAAGTTCCATAGAGTCCGGAAACGATCGATGATGGAATCGACCGCCTGTTGCTTGATCGATTCGTCATTGAATAGTTCGTTGGCGAAATCGATAAACCTGAATTCAAGCCTGCTTATCTCGTCATGCGCCTGTTCTGTATCTCTGTTGAAAAGATGGGCAGCTATTCCGGCCAGACGTTCCGTAGTCTCTGTAGTGGCGGACAGAACGATTATTTTGGGGATACTGTTGTCAATCAGGCGGAGCATTCCTTTCATTCCCTGTACTGAGCCTGTGGGAATCTTACCGAATTTGTAGATTTTCATTTCTCTATTTTTTTTAGTTATACGATTCTTTTTTCTTATCTGTCTCCTTTTCATTTTAGTTTGTTTTATCAAAATGAAAAGGTGGCATTTGCCTGTTCAGATGATCCCTTACCCGTTAAAAACCGCTTCTGAGCGATCAGAAAAGGGGTAGGGAAGATTATCGGGCGCTGGGTCATGAATAAAAGTTCAAAAGACATGCCATTCGGAATTTTATTTTTCAGCAGTCCGATCATTTGCGTTGTAGCAGAAAACCATTATATTTGCACACCCTGTTTTTTACCATTCACATTTTAACTTATCAGATATGAGTAAAATTCTGATTATTGATGACGAAGTGCAGATTCGTGGTCTGCTGGCACGTATGATGGAACTTGAAGGTTACGAAGTGTGTCAGGCCGGCGATTGTAAGACAGCACTCAGACAATTGGAACTTCAAATGCCCGACGTGGCTTTGTGTGATGTATTTCTGCCGGATGGAAACGGGGTGGATCTGGTGACGGAGATGAAGAAAAAATCTCCGGGAGTGGAGATTATTCTGCTGACGGCACATGGAAACATACCTGATGGTGTGCAGGCAATCAAGAACGGAGCTTTCGATTACATAACGAAGGGAGATGATAACAATAAAATTATTCCCCTGATCAGTCGCGCTGTAGAAAAGGCACGGATGAATATCCGCCTGGACAAACTGGAGAAGAAGATGGGACTGATGTATTCGTTCGATTCCATACTCGGTGAATCGAAAGCATTGAAAGAAGCGGTTTCGTTAGCCCGTAAGGTATCGGTGACTGATGTACCTGTATTGCTGACGGGTGAGACGGGAACCGGAAAAGAGGTGTTTGCCCAGTCCATACATTATAGTAGTAAGCGTGCCCGGCAAAACTTTGTGGCAGTTAACTGCTCTTCGTTTAGTAAAGAGTTGCTGGAGAGCGAGATGTTCGGGCATAAGGCGGGTTCCTTTACCGGTGCGCTGAAAGATAAGAAGGGACTTTTTGAAGAAGCCAATAACGGAACAATCTTTTTGGATGAAATCGGTGAGATGGCTTTTGAGTTGCAAGCCAAGCTGTTGCGTATCCTCGAAACTGGCGAATACATCAAGATAGGTGACACGAAGCCGACCCACATTGATGTGCGTATCATTGCTGCTACAAACCGTAATTTACCTGCCGAGATAGCTGCGGGACGTTTTCGTGAAGATCTGTTCTATCGGCTCTCCGTGTTTCAGGTACATCTTCCGCCTTTGCGTGAACGTACGGGAGATATTAAGATACTGGCTGAATCGTTTGTCCGTTCCTTCTCCGAAAAACTTTCACATCCGGTCAATAGGATTGCTCCCGCTTATCTGGAGGCCCTATGCCAACAACCCTGGAAAGGAAATATCCGCGAATTACGTAATGTAATCGAACGCAGCCTGATCGTTTGTGAGGGCGACCGTCTGGATGTAGACGATCTTCCGTTGGAAATACAGAACAGCCACTACGAGAAATCCGACGAAGGAATGCCGGGCAGTTTTGAACTTTCGGCTATGGAACGCAGGCATATAGCGAGGGTATTGGAGTATACTAAAGGCAATAAAACAGAAGCAGCACGTTTACTGAAAATCGGATTGACTACTTTATACCGAAAAATAGAAGAATATAAGCTCTGAGTCGCGCGTGAATATCGTTGCCTGAGTTTTATGCTTCTTTCCTTTTCAAAATAAAACGAACCTTTTCATAATGATAGGGTATCTTCGTACAAGACGAAGATACCCTATTTGTTTTATATCTCTGTATGATAGTGACTTATCTTATCCTTGACTGTTTCTGGCACGCATTTGGCATGAAGAGTTACAGGTAAAAAACATAAGTATAAACATTTTAATTAAAAGGTAAAAAACATGGGAATAACAGTTTCATTTATTTTCTGCCTGTTGAGCGGGTTTGCCTGCTTCTGGCTGTTTTGGAAATGCGTTGACTGGTTTGAAACAATTTAGAGAGGAGAATTTATTTTATGTACACAACACTATTTGTAGTAGGTATCATACTTTTCAGTTATTTGACGTATGTGCTCATTCGTCCAGAGAAGTTTTAATTTGAAAATAAAGCAATGAATACAGAAATTTTAGGAGTGGCGGTGCAGATTGTCCTGATGGTGGTATTAGCTTATCCGTTGGGACGTTACATAGCCCGGGTTTATAAGGGAGAGAAGACTTGGTCGGACTTCATGGCGCCTATAGAGCGAGTGATTTATAAGATATGTGGTATTAATCCGCAGGAGGAGATGAACTGGAAACAGTTCCTCAAGGCGTTACTGATCCTGAATGCATTTTGGTTTGTATGGGGAATGGTGTTACTGGTATCGCAAGGTTGGCTTCCGCTCAATCCCGACGGAAACGGGGCTCAAACACCTGACCAGGCATTCAATACTTGCATCAGTTTTATGGTAAACTGTAATTTGCAACACTACAGCGGTGAGAGTGGTCTGACTTATTTCACTCAATTGTTTGTCATCATGTTGTTCCAGTTTATCACTGCTGCCACAGGAATGGCTGCCATGGCCGGAGTTATGAAAAGTATGGCTGCCAAGAGCACTCAAACGATTGGTAACTTTTGGCACTTTCTGGTGATCAGTTGCACACGTATTCTGTTACCGCTTTCATTGGTGGTAGGTTTCATTCTGATTTTGCAGGGAACACCGATGGGCTTTGACGGTCGGATGCAACTGACTACACTCGAAGGACAGGAGCAGATGGTATCCCAGGGACCTACGGCTGCGATTGTTCCCATTAAGCAATTAGGAACCAATGGTGGTGGTTATTTTGGTGTCAATTCTTCGCATCCGTTGGAGAATCCTACCTATCTGACTAATATGGTAGAGTGTTGGTCGATTCTGATCATTCCGATGGCGATGGTATTGGCCTTGGGCTTTTATACCAATCGCAGGAAGTTGGGATATAGTATCTTTGGAGTGATGCTGTTTGCTTATCTGGCAGGTGTCTTTATCAATGTCGGTCAGGAGATGGGAGGTAATCCGCGTATCAGCGAAATGGGAATTGCCCAGGATCATGGTGCGATGGAAGGAAAAGAGGTACGGCTTGGAGCCGGAGCCACAGCCCTATGGAGTGTCACCACAACGGTTACTTCCAATGGTTCGGTCAATGGGATGCACGATTCGACTATGCCGCTCAGTGGAATGGTCGAGATGCTGAATATGCAGATCAATACTTGGTTTGGCGGTGTTGGTGTAGGATGGCTGAACTATTATACCTTTATTATCATGGCCGTTTTTATCAGCGGACTGATGGTGGGGCGTACGCCGGAATTTCTAGGTAAGAAGGTAGAAGCCCGGGAAATGAAAATAGCAACCTTCGTCGCTTTGTTGCATCCGTTTGTAATTCTGGTATTTACTGCCATCTCAAGTTATGTCTATACACATCACCCCGATTTTGTGGAGAGTGAGGGCGGATGGCTGAACAATCTCGGATTTCATGGTCTCAGCGAGCAGCTTTACGAATACACCTCATCGGCTGCCAACAATGGTTCGGGTTTCGAGGGACTGGGTGATAATACATATTTCTGGAACTGGACATGTGGCATTGTACTTATCCTGAGTCGGTTTATTCCGATCGTCGGACAGGTAGCCATTGCAGGACTATTGGCTCAAAAAAAGTTTATTCCCGAGAGTGCCGGTACCTTGAAAACGGATACTGTGACTTTTGCAGTAATGACTTTTGCCGTCATTTTCATTGTTGCAGCTTTGTCTTTCTTCCCTGTACATGCGTTGAGTACAATCGCCGAACATTTAAGTCTATAAGAATAGCAGGATAATAAAGTTATGAAAAATAAGATGTCAGCTTCTATGTTTCAAAAGGAGCAAGTAATAGAAAGTATCAGGCAGTCGTTTGTGAAGTTGAATCCGCGAATGATGATAAAGAACCCGATTATGTTTACGGTAGAAGTGGTTACCGTTATTATGCTGGTGGTAACGTTACTCTCTCTCTTCACTCCGGAATATGGTACTTTCGGATATAATTTGTGTGTGTTCTTAATTTTGTTTGTGACCTTGTTGTTTGCCAATTTTGCTGAAGCAATAGCCGAAGCCCGTGGTAAAGCACAAGCCGACAGCTTACGCAAAACGCGTGAAGAGACTCCTGCTAAACTGGTAATAGGAGACAAGGTTCAGACCGTAAGTAGTTCTAAACTGAAAAAGGGGGATGTTTTTGTTTGTGAAGCCGGTGATACGATCCCTGCCGATGGAGAGATTATTGAAGGATTGGCTTCCATTGACGAAAGTGCCATTACCGGTGAATCTGCTCCGGTGATCCGTGAGGCGGGTGGAGATAAAAGCTCTGTGACCGGTGGTACCAAAGTGCTTTCAGATCATATCAAGGTATTGGTCACACAGCAACCGGGCGAAAGCTTTCTTGACAAAATGATTGCGTTGGTCGCCCTGACCATTTTGTTGGCAGGCTTTACACTGGTCTTTGTCATCGTATGTGTTACTCTGATCCCGTTTGCTGACTATACCAGTCTTGAACATCCGGGAACAGCTATCTCGATTGCAGCCATCCTCTCTCTGTTTGTCTGTTTGATTCCGACTACTATCGGAGGATTACTTTCTGCCATCGGTATTGCCGGTATGGATCGTGCATTGCGTGCCAATGTGATTACAAAGTCGGGTAAAGCGGTGGAGACGGCAGGAGATATCGATACACTGTTGCTTGATAAAACCGGTACTATTACGATTGGTAACCGCAGGGCAACGAAATTCCATTCGGCACCGGGAGTCGGTCCGCGGGAGTTTGTAACAACCTGTCTGTTGGCTTCGCTTTCGGACGAGACGCCCGAGGGTAAATCTATTGTAGAGTTAGGACGTGAATCGGGGGTACGGATGCGGAGTCTTCAGACGGCCGGTGCCCGGATGATTCAGTTTACGGCTGAAACCAAATGTTCGGGTGTTGATCTGGCCGATGGCACACAGATACGTAAAGGAGCGTTCGATGCGATCCGTAAGATTACGGAAGCAGCTGGGAATAAATTCCCGAAAGAAATAGAAGAAGTGATCAGTGAGATCTCTGGTAATGGAGGTACACCGCTGGTAGTGTGTGTCGACCGGAAGGTGACCGGGGTTATCGAGTTGCAGGATATTATAAAACCGGGCATTCAGGAACGTTTTGAACGTCTGCGCAAGATGGGAGTGAAGACAGTGATGGTAACCGGTGACAATCCTTTGACCGCCAAGTACATTGCCGAAAAGGCGGGGGTGGACGACTTTATAGCTGAGGCAAAGCCTGAAGACAAGATGGAATACATCCGTAAAGAACAACAGTCCGGTAAGTTGGTGGCGATGATGGGAGACGGAACGAATGATGCTCCTGCATTGGCGCAGGCAAATGTCGGTGTGGCAATGAATAGCGGTACGCAGGCAGCCAAGGAGGCCGGCAATATGGTCGACCTCGATAATGACCCAACTAAATTGATAGAGATTGTGGAAATCGGAAAGCAGTTGCTGATGACTCGTGGAACCCTGACTACTTTCTCTATTGCCAACGATGTGGCAAAATACTTTGCCATTGTACCTGCTTTGTTTATGGTGGCCATTCCAGAGTTGGGTGCACTCAATATTATGAATCTGCATAGTCCGGAAAGTGCTATACTCTCTGCTGTCATATTCAATGCCATCATTATCCCGATCCTGATACCATTGGCGCTGAAAGGAGTACAATATAAACCGATCGGTGCATCGGCTTTGCTCCGTCGGAACCTTTTAATCTATGGGTTAGGAGGAGTGATCGTTCCCTTTGTCGGAATCAAGTTAATCGATTTGGTTGTCAGTTTATTCTTTTAAATATTCAAGCAATGAAAACATTATTAAAATCTATCAAGATAACTCTCGTCTTTTGTGTATTCTTCTCTGTATTTTATATCCTCGTGCTGTGGCTGTTTGCACAGGTAGCCGGTCCTAACCGGGGAAATGCAGAAGTAGTTACCTTAAACGGAAAAGTGGTAGGGGCTGCCAATGTAGGACAGACTTTTACGGAAGAAAAATATTTTTGGGGACGCCCCTCATGTGCCGGTGATGGCTATGATGCAACCAGTTCGGCAGGTAGCAATAAAGGGCCGACCAATCCTGAATATCTGGCAGAGGTGGAGGCACGCATCGATACTTTCCTTATTCATCATCCGTATCTGGCACGCAAGGATGTACCTGCCGAGATGGTGACAGCCAGTGCCTCGGGACTGGATCCGGACATCACTCCACAGAGTGCTTATGTACAAGTGAAAAGAGTGGCGCAGGCACGTGGCATGAATGTGGAAGAGGTGAGAAGAGTCGTAGATAAAGCTGTAGAGAAGCCGTTGCTGGGGATATTCGGAACCGAGAAAGTAAATGTATTAAAGTTGAATATAGCTCTGGAAGAGTTAAAAAACAGATAGAAAGTAAAGATGAAAAATGTCATAAATAAAAACACGATTTTAGCCTTGATGGTGATTGGAATGATGTGCTTCTGGGGAAGTATGAACGCGAATGCCCAACAGCTTAATGTTCAGGGAGATCTCGTAAGTTCATATGTCTGGCGCGGAATGTATCAGACAGGAGCGAGTATCCAGCCGACTTTGGGATTTAGTGTCGGAAACTTTTCATTGACCGCATGGGGCTCCACCGATTTTGACGGAACTTCTGCTTCGGCCGGAGCTGCTGCCAAGGAGATCGATCTGACGGCTGCATACACATTAGGTCGTTCCGGTCTGACCGTATCGGTTGCCGACTTGTGGTGGGCAGGACAGGGAGCACGTAAATACTTTAATTTTAAGAGTCATGAAACGGCTCACCACTTTGAGGCAGGAGTGGCTTATACTGTGCAGTCCGAAACATTTCCTTTGTCTGTTGCATGGTATACCATGTTTGCAGGGCAAGATAAGAATGCGGAGGGAGGCCAGAATTATTCGTCTTATGTTGAATTCAACTATCCCTTCAGAGTGAGAATGGTGGATTTAAACGTAACGTGTGGAATGGTTCCTTATGCCGCTCCCCAATACAATTGTGATGGGTTTGCCGTAACCAATGTTGCTTTGAAAGGAACTACTCAGATCAGGTTCACTGACAAGTTTGCTTTGCCTGTATTTGCACAGGCTGTTTGGAATCCCCGTATGGAAGATGCGCATTTAGTGTTTGGTATTACTTTAAAGCCATGAAATCAGATATAACTTAGGAATTTAAAAAGTGGTTAGTCAACCCGTGGCAGTAGCGATACTGTTACGGGTTATGCAGTATAAAAATTGAAGAAAAGATGGATAGAGAAGAAAGTGTACAGCATTTCCTCGACTTGATAAAAAAATCCCGTCGTGGCAAGTTTAAGGTTTATATCGGTATGATTGCCGGTGTAGGCAAATCGTACCGGATGCTCCAGGAAGCACATGATCTGATTGATAACGGGGTGGATGTCCGGATCGGATATATTGAGACACATGGTCGTGCCGGGACGGAAGCCCTGTTGAAAGGTTTACCTGTTATCCGGCGCAGGAAACTGTTTTATAAGGGGAAAGAGCTCGAGGAGATGGATCTGGAAGCGATTATCCGTATTCATCCCGAAATTGTAATTGTAGACGAACTGGCACATACCAATGTGGAAGGAAGCTTGAATGAGAAACGTTGGCAAGATGTGATGACACTGCTTGATGAAGGGATTAACGTGATTTCGGCAGTCAACATTCAGCACATCGAGAGTGTGAATGAAGAGGTGCAAGATATCGCAGGTATTGAAGTGAAGGAGCGTATTCCCGATAGCGTTCTTCAAGAGGCTGATGAGGTCGTAAATATTGATCTTACGGCCGAAGAACTGATAACCAGACTTAAAGCTGGAAAGATATATAAGCCGGAAAAAATACAGACTGCACTCAATAATTTCTTTAAGACCGAGAATATCCTGCAACTCCGTGAACTTGCACTGAAGGAGGTTGCCTTGCGAGTGGAAAAGAAAGTAGAGAATGAGGTTGTGATGGGTATTGGTTTGGGAGTTCGTCATGAAAAGTTTATGGCGTGCATCAGTAGCCAAGAGAAGACGCCCCGCCGTATTATAAGGAAAGTAGCCCGTTTGGCTACCCGATATAATACCTCGTTTGTCGCTCTTTACGTACAAGTTCCCAAAGAAAGCATGGAACGTATCGATTTGGCCAGCCAGAGACATCTGCTGAATCATTTTAAGTTGGTGACTGAGTTGGGTGGGGAAGTCGTCCAGGTACAGTCGAAAGATATATTAGGCAGTATTGTGCAGGTTTGTAAGGAGAAACAGATATCCACTGTTTGCATGGGTTCCCCAGGCCTTCGCCTGCCGGGAGCATTGTGTAGCGTGCTGAAATATCGCAGATTTTTAAATAATCTGGCACAAGCGAACATAGATTTGATTATACTTGCATAAAAAAATGATTTAGTCTTAGTTATCCATTATGAATATAAAAACCAAACTACTTTTCGGCATTGGAATATTGGCCGGAATGATTATTTTACTGGTAACACTTTCAGTAGTAAACCTTCAGATTCTAACGGCCACGGAACCTGATAGTCCGGTTGCCATGCCTGCTTTGGAGCGTGCGCTCTTATGGATCTCCGTAACAGGTGGCATTTGTATCCTCACGGGTTTGGTCCTGCTTATCTGGCTACCCCGTTCTATTAATAGGCCGGTAAAAGAACTGACTTGTGGTATCTTGGAAATAGCCAATCATAATTATGAAAAGAGATTGGATATGAGAGGATACGAAGAGTTCAGGGAAGTTTCGGATAGTTTTAACCGCATGGCTGAGAAACTGACAGAGTATCGTGACAGTACATTGGCTGATATTCTTTCTGCAAAAAAATTCCTTGAAGCCGTTGTTAACAGTATTCATGAGCCGATTATCGGCTTAAATACCGAACGGGAAATTCTTTTTATCAATAATGAAGCATTGAATGTACTCAATATGAAGCGTGAGAATGTAATCCGGAAGTCCGCCGAAGAACTTTCTCTGAAGAATGATTTGCTTCGCAGGCTGATACGTGAGTTGGTGACTCCCGGTGAGAAGAATGAACCTTTAAAAATTTATGCGGACAATAAAGAAAGCTATTTCCAAGCCTCGTATATTCCGATTGAGAATGCGGCGGCAGAAGAAGGAGAGGCTCGAAACCTGGGAGACGTTATCTTGCTGAAAAATATTACAGAGTTCAAAGAACTCGATTCTGCAAAAACCACTTTTATCTCTACCATCTCCCACGAACTGAAGACTCCTATTTCTGCCATAATGATGAGTCTTCAATTGCTGGAGGACAAAAGAGTGGGCTCTTTGAATGGCGAACAAGAACAATTATCGAAGAATATAAGGGACAATAGCCAGCGCTTACTCGATATTACCGGAGAGTTACTGAACATGACGCAGGTGGAAGCCGGCAAGCTTCAAATGATGCCTAAAATTACGAAACCTATCGAACTGATTGAGTACGCCATCAAGGCCAATCAGGTACAGGCTGATAAGTTTAATATACAAATAGAAGTTGACTATCCTCAAGAGAAGATACCGAAACTATTTGTAGATAGTGAAAAAATAGCTTGGGTACTTACTAACCTTTTAAGCAATGCGATTCGCTATTCGAAAGAGAATGGCCGAGTAGTGATTGGCGTAAGGCATAAAAAAGAGTATATCGAGCTCTATGTGCAAGACTTTGGCAAAGGAATCGATCCAAGATATCACCAAAGCATTTTTGATCGTTATTTCCGTGTACCGGGAACTAAAGTTCAGGGTAGCGGTTTGGGATTGTCCATTTCGAAAGACTTTGTAGAAGCACATGGAGGGACATTGACCGTACAGAGCGAACCGGGTAAGGGGAGTTGCTTTGTGATAAGGTTGAAGGCATGATAATGCTGGAAATTATGGAGATAGACTTGTGATTCTGTGGGATTTTTTCCTAGAAAAACTATTTATGACATTATTATATTAAGGTTTTTTATTATTTTTGCCGACGTATTGATATAATATGATACTTGTCTAAGTTAATCTTTTAAGTGGATAATAATGCATTCTGAAATCGCAGAAGAAAAATTACTGGTCTCCCAATTCTCCCAAGGAAGCCATATAGCGTTTAAGGCATTGTTTATGCGTTATTATCCGAAGGTGCGCTCTTTTATAATGGGATTGGTTAAATCGGAGAGTGAAGCCGAAGATTTGACACAAGAAGTTTTTCTCAAACTGTGGACGCACCGTGAGAAATTTTGTGAAGTAGAAGTGTTCGGAACCTATCTGTATGTCTTGACTAAAAATACAACTTTCAATTATTTGCGTTCCCGGCAGAATCGTCAGGATAGTCAGGGGACAGAATGGGTAGAAGAGTCTACAGACACGACTCCTTATGAAGAGTTGGTTGCTAAAGACTTGCAGCTATTGATTGATATGGTGGTGGAGAATATGCCTCCTCAACGGCAAATGATTTTTCGGTTGAATCGGGAGGCCGGACTGACCAATGCAGAAATAGCGGAGAAGTTGCAGATTAGTAAAAAAACTGTTGAGAACCATCTTAACTTAGCGTTGAAAGAACTGAAAAATGCTTTGTTATTCTTTATATTTCTCTATTTATGTTAATACGGTTGGGGATATATCCGGATTTATGCGTCCTATTATAAATTAGTGATAGAATGAGTTATTTAAAAAATATAATTACTTACTTTTTTCATCATCCGGCATCGGACGGGGTGGTGGAAAGAGTACATCAACGACTGGCCGATACAAACAGCGGACAAGAGAAAGAAGAGGTCTTGTCCGGTATTTGGGAACAGATCGGTTTTCCACAGGCGGATGAACATCAAACGCTGAGAGCTTTTGAAAAGCTGGAACAACAGATTGGAGGAGATTCTTTAAAATCGGAATCTTCTTTTTCGCGTTTTCGTATTCCCCGATGGAGTTGGATTGCTGCTTCTATCATCGTCCCCTTATTACTATTGTTCGGTTCCGCTTACTTATATAAAGAAACTCTTACCATTAAGAACGAACTTAGCAATGTGACTTTCATTCAATATTATGTTAGTAATGGAAAACGGGAGCAAGTCACTTTACCCGATCGATCGAAAGTTTGGCTTAATTCCGGTTCTTTGCTGATCTATCCGTCTGCGTTTATAGGAAACGAACGTGAGGTCTATCTGGCTGGTGAAGGCTATTTCTCGGTGACAAAAGATAAAGAATGCCCATTTATTGTAAAAACGAACTCTGTTTCTGTAAGTGTACTTGGTACGGAATTCAATATAAACGCTTATCCGAATATAGATAAGGTAGTGACTACTTTGGAAGAAGGATCTATCCGTATGTCGCTGAATCGTTTCGATTCATCCTATTTGTTAGAGCCGGATGATCAGATTGTTTATATTCCGTCCACCGGACATATAGAGAGAAAACGCGTGAAGGCTTCTGATTATTCTGATTGGAGAGGTGGAGGTTTGTATTTCAGTAATAGTCCATTCAAAGAAGTGATACAGACTATAGAACGTACCTATTCGGTTCAGGTACATTTGCAGACTTCTATTTATCAATCCAATAATCTGACTATTCATTTCTATCCTAATGAGTCCATCGAGAATATTATGATGTTGATTAAAGAAATGATCCCTGGACTTGAATACCAGATAGAGGGGAAAGATATTTATATAGATTAAGGCTTGGCCTATATTATCATTTGTTAACATTATATCGTTGGGTGTAGTTAAACAACAGACTGTCCTATTGTAAAAGCCGCCAAAGGACGGCTATTGTTTAACTAAAAAAAATAATATTATGAACAAAAATCGATCAATCCGAGTGGCAGCTTTTTGCCTTGGTTTGATGTTGGCGGGTTCTCTGCAAGTACATGCCCAAAAAGTAACATTTCGGGATGGAACAGTGTCGTTGAAACAAGCGTTTGAAAAGATCGAAGCATCTTCGAAGTATAAAATCGCTTATAATGATTCACACCTGAATGTTTCTCGTAAAGTTTCGTTGAATCAAAAAGAAACCGAAGTACTGGAGATATTGGCAACTATCCTGAAAGATACGGGTTATACGTACAAAAAGAACGGTAACTACATTGTGATTGTTCCCGTGGAACAAAAGCCGGCTTCAAAAGTCAAAAAGGTAAAAGGAGTTGTGAAAGATGCCAGCGGTGAAGCGATTATCGGAGCAAACGTATTGGTAAAGGGTACGGCAACAGGCGTGATCACCGATATGAACGGAAGTTTTGAGTTGGAAGTGCCGGGTAACGCAGTATTGCAGATCACCTATATTGGATATGTACAGCAGGATGTTGCTGTAAAAAACCGGGACCAATTGGCTGTGTTACTGAAAGAAGATACTAAAACCTTGGATGAGGTTGTTGTCGTAGGTTATGGTACAATGAAGAAAAAGGACCTGACCGGTGCAGTAGCATCAGTGAAGATGGACGATACTCCCCTAAGTACGATATCTACAGTGAGCCATGCGTTAGCCGGAAAAGCAGCAGGTTTACAGGTAAATACAATCAGTGCCCAGCCTGGTGGCGGCACAACGTTTCGGATTCGTGGAGCTGCTTCGACCGGAGCAGGCAATGATCCGTTGATTATTGTGGATGGATTTCCTGTAAGTAATGCAGGTAATGTGAGTGTCGGTTATAACAGTGATAATGGTACGACTGACAATATATTGGCCTCGATCAACCCCAATGATATCGAATCAATTGAAGTATTGAAGGATGCCAGTTCTACTGCTATTTACGGTGCACGTGCGGGCAGTGGTGTTATTATCATTACAACCAAACGGGGAAAAGAGGGTAAACCGAAAGTTACCTATTCAGGATCTGCCACTGTGCAGACTATGGCTACTAAATATGAAATGCTGGATGCACAGGATTTTATGATTCAGTCTAACCGCTGGTTTAAAGAAAAGTGGATGTATGATAATAAAGTCGGCATTTATGGTGGTAAAAATGAATCGGAGGCCGGCAGTGCATATCATCCCAAATATTCGGATGCGGATATTGCGAATCCGGTAAATGATACAGATTGGTATGATCGTATTACTCGTACGGGTTTTCAGACACAGCATAATATCTCAATCAATGGAGGTACGGAGTATACCAAATATCTGATTTCTGGTAACTTCTTTAATCAAAAGGGCATTGTAAAGAATAATGGCATGTCGCGTTATACTGGCCGTGTAAATCTGGATCAGAAGCTCAGTAAATATGCAAAAGTAGGTATCAACCTGACAGTGAGTCGTAATACATTGGACAATGTTCCGTTGGGAGCAGGGCAAAATGAATATGCCAGTATTTTAGTGTCTGCTGCTCAGTTTAGTCCACTATTGTCTGTGAAAGATGAAAATGGTGATTACAGTCTGAACCAACAGGCTGCTTATATTCCAAATCCTGTTTCGCTACTTGAGATCAGTGATCAGACGACTAAAGAACGTTTCCTGGCCACTCCGTTTGTTGAAATCAAACCAATCAATGAGCTCACATTGAAAGCCAGTTTTGGTATCGATCGTAACTATCAGCGTCGTGAGGTATACATGCCTAAAACAACTCTTTACGGAGAAAAGGCTGATGGCCGTGCAGACATCGGGCAATATGACAGGTCTGATTATTTGTTAGAACTGACTGCCAATTATGCAAAACGTTTGGGTGATCATAATCTGAATGCTTTGGTTGGATACTCTTTTCAAAGATTCACCAGTAAGTATCTCAATGCGGGTAACCAAGGATTTCTGACAGATGCCTTTCTGTTTAATAATCTGGGTGCAGGTACTTATGAAAAACCATGGGTTGGTTCTTCCGCTTCTAAAAGTGAAATGGCCTCTTTCTTCGGTCGTGTAAATTATACCTATAAAGATCGTTACTTGGTGACCGCCACTCTTCGTGCTGATGGTGCCTCTAACTTTGCAAAAAATAACCGTTGGGGATATTTCCCTTCTGTGGCTCTGGGCTGGAGATTTACGGAGGAAAACTTTGCCCGGTCTTTGAATTTGGATAAAGTGCTCTCTAACGGTAAGTTAAGATTAAGTTACGGACAAACAGGTAACTCGAATATCGGAGATAAATCAGTCACTTATTATGGTACAGGATATAATAAAGTTTTCGGTAATAAAGAATATACAGGAGTCTATGTCAGTCAGATCGGTAATCCGGATTTAAAATGGGAGACGACAACCGAGTGGAATGTAGGATTGGATCTGGGGTTCTTAAACAATCGTTTTAATGTAACTGCAGAATACTTTCATAAGGTAGTTTCTGATTTGCTTAGTTCCCGTAGTGTACTTTCGTATAATGAAGTAGGTTCGATTGCTGCCAATATCGGTAAAACGCAGAGTCAGGGATTTGAGTTGACAATCAATACAAAGAATTTTGATACAAAAGATTTTAGTTGGAATACCGATTTTACTTTCTCGTTCTATCGTGATAAGTGGAAAGAACGTGATGAGAATTGGAGCCCGAATCCATACGATATGTATAATGCTCCGTTGAGAGGATACTATATGTATTTGTCTGACGGGCTGATTCAGCCGGGGGGAGGAAGTATCCTGGATGCCGGGGGCTCTACCGGGACAGGTGAAATTAAAAGATATTGATGGATACGCATACAATGAAGACGGAACTTATAAGACCGACAAACATGGCATTCCATTGAGGACTGGAAAGCCCGATGGAAAGATAGATTATGCGGACGCTGTCTTTAAAGGTTGTAGTGATCCGGGTTATTTACTGGGATTGAATAATACTTTCCGTTATAAGAATTTCGACTTGAATGTTTATTTCTATGGTCAGTTGGATTTATTAAAGAGTGGTTCTTATAAAGATTATTGGATTGTCGGTTCAGGAACAATGACCGGGGTGAATAACTTATATCGCGGTTATAACATGCCTACTTCGGCCAAAGAAGTGTGGTCGCATGATAATACATCGGGTAAGATGCCGGGTTATTTTCAGTATATGAGTAATTATGGATATGGAGACTATTTCTTGGAAAAGAGCTGGTTTATTCGCTGTCGCAATATTACGCTGGGATATACATTGCCTGTTAAGTCGGCAAAGAAACTGGTTTCCAATGTACGTATCTACGCCGATGTGAACAACTTGTTTACTATTACTCCGTATGATGGTTTGGATGTGGAAACAGATGATTCTTATTGGGCATATCCCAATGTACGTAGTTTTAGTATTGGTCTGGATATTACTTTCTAAGCAATAAAAAAATAAAGAATGATATGAAAAAGATAATTTATATATTTTCCCTGTTTATCACAGTAATTGGTTTATTAGGCTCTTGCATTAACCTGGAATCCGAATCATATGACTCAATTAATACAACTATATTTCCTACTAATGCAGATGATGCTGATGCATTGGTTATTGCAGCAGCTTACGGTCCGTTCCGTGCAGATGGGTATAGCGGATTATTTCAATGTGCTAAAGGTGGTTTGGCCTCTAATACAGATATGTCTACCGACCTATTGGATTGTAAATGGGGAGATTCGTGGTGGCCGGCTGTATTACAGTTGAATTTCACTGCTACCTCTGATATTCCTACTTCTTTTTACGGAACATGGGCGAATCATATCGGAAAGATGACATTGACATTAGACCGTATCTCTGGTATTGATATGAAAGAAGAGGAAAAAACACGTTTAATTGCCGAAACACGTTGTGGGCGTGGATGGTTGGCATATATTCTTTACGACTTGTATGGCCCTATTCAGATTCCTTCATTAGAAGTTTTACAGAATCCTACCCAAAAGGTTATTGTACCCCGTTCTTCAAAAGAGGAAACAGTGAAGTTGATTGAAGATGACTTGAAAGCGGCAGCTGAGGTACTTCCTGCTAAATATAGTAAATCTGATGAGAATTTTGGACGGTTCACCAAAGGACTGGCATATACGGTGTTGATGAAACTTTATATGCATGAAAAAGAATGGGGCAAGGCTGTGGAATGTGGCAGAGAAGTCATGAAATGTGGATATTCGTTGGTTACTAATTATAAGGACATTTTTACTTTAGACAATGAGGGTAATGATGAAATGATCTTTTCATGCATTGAAACCAGAGGAGTAAACGAACAGATGTGGCATGCGCATGTGTTGCCAAGCAACTATCCTACAACTAATCCGAACATACAAAAATGGAATGGTTATCGTATGCCATGGCAGTTTTACCACAGTTTCGATCCTAAAGACAAGCGCCTGGAAGTTATCTGTAGTGAATATGTAGGAACAGATGGAGTGACATACAATGAAACTAATCCCGGTGAGTATTTGGATAAAGGGGCTTTACCCATCAAATATGGAGAAGATCCGACACAAACCAGTGAAAATAGTGAAGTCGATGTGGTTGTTTACCGTTATGCCGATGTATTGACTCTGATGGCTGAGGCATTGGCACGTAGTAATAATGCGGTTACTCAGGAAGCTGTGGACCGTCTGAATGATGTACATACACGTGCAGGACTGGCTGCTTATCAGTTGAGTGATTTTACCTCACTGGACGATTTTCTTGGAGCTGTTCTTAAAGAACGTGGGCATGAATTATGGGGTGAGGGTTGTCGTCGCAGTGATCTGATCCGCTATGGATTGTATATCGACTATGCTATCAAATACAAAGGATCGACTACCGCAAAAGAGTATATGAACCTGATGCCTTTGCCACAGAGTGTCATAACGGAAAGCAGTGGTCAGGTCATTCAGAATGAAGGATACTAATGCTTCTTTAGAGATTATTATAAATTAATTCAGAACGGATTTCGCAATGTGTCATGGAGACGTCTTATGATTTCTAAATTGCCGAAGTCCGTTCTTGCACAACTAGAATTGAAAAATTAAATCATGCTTTTTAAGAGAATACGTGTTACAATCTTATTGCTCGGACTGTTGAGCTTTAGCTTGAGGGTGTCGGCACAAATTGTTTTGAAGCACTCTGATTGGGAGTGGAAAATTTCAGAAACCGGATGTGCCGAACAACTAATATTTAAAGGTGAAAAACGAAATGATACCATACCTTTCTTTCGTGAAGGAGAACATGCCGGTCCATCCTTTTATGCAAAACGGGAAGGTAAAGAAGTGCGTGCATCCTGGATTCCGGATGGATACGCCTCCTATCGGAGCGAGATAGACGGAGTTCTTTGCCGGATATCATATATAAAAGATCATGGTCAACCTGCATTAAGGGTAAAGCTGACAAACAACTCACCGGTGCCTTATCAACCTCAGAAGGCCGGTCTGAAGTTGGGCATCGATACATATATGGATAAATTTCCGGATTGGTTTGGTAAATACTTTCCAACCTTGATGAGAAACGAAAAGACCCATTTTTATGGCTATCTTCAAACCCCTTCCGGACATACATTGGGACTTGTATCACAGCAGCCTGTAGCATCCTGGAGTGTAGATTATAATCTGGGCTATCAGGATCCGGCCCCATTTTGGTTTATGGGGCATCGCATCGAATCATTAAATCTCGATTTATTGAATGAATTGCCTTTGCCGGCACGTCATCCGCAGAATCTGTATGAACTGAAACAGGGGGAAAGTAAAGAGTGGATTTTTACATTTGTCAATGTGGGTAATTTGGACAATCTGGAACATGCCATTGCTCGAGTTTCGGATATTCCTTTGATTGATATCCGTCAGACTTCGCATGCTGCACGTGAGGAAGCATCGTTCACACTTACTGCCGATAATCCTAACGTAAAGGTGACCAATGATGCCGGAAAAGAACTGCCTGTCGTACTGACTAAAACCAAAGGGAATCGTTGGATAGGAAAAGTCCGGTTGGAAGATGCAGGTCTCTATACCCTTTCTGTCCGTTCGGGCAATAAAGTTGCCGAAGCGATATGGACAGTACATCATCCTTGGCAATGGGTGATGGAAAAGGCACGTGAGAATGCAGCCCGTTATCATCAGAAACCGACGTCACATGCTGAGAGTTGGTATGGGTTCTATTCGGCTTTTCTTGCTGCCCGTTATTTCCCGAATGAGTCATTGGATAAGCAATTGAGCAATTATTTTGATCGGCTTTACAACAAATTGCATGATTCGGTAAAAGTGGAACCGTTGTATTTTAAGACACGTATTCAAAATACCTCTACTACTATTGGAATGTTGGTAGATAAATATGAGGCACAGGGAGATTTGGAAGATCTGAAAAAGGCGTCGAAGTTGGCTGACTGGATGATCGCGACCTCCCAGCGCGAAAATGGTGCATATTATAATCATGGAACAGTCTATACCAGTGTGATCTATATCGCTAAAAGTGTTTTGGAACTGGCTGTCCTCGAACGTAAATTGGGTGAACAGGATTTGTTTTGGAGAACATGTGCCGACCGTCATTTCCTGTCTGCAAAAAAGGCGGTTGACCAACTGGTTGCGTCACAAGGAGATTTTCAGACAGAGGGAGAATTGACCTTTGAAGACGGTATGATTTCTTGTTCAGCTTTACAGATAGGTATGATGGGAGTCATCGAGCAAGATGCTGTTGCACGCAAATATTATACCGATGCAATGTTGAAGATACTGAACAGCCATGATTGCCTTACTCAACTCCGTGTACCCGATGGGCGCCGTCGACAAGGAACTATGCGTTATTGGGAAGCGCAATACGATGTACAGATGCTTCCCAATATGTTTAATTCACCCCATGGCTGGAGCGGATGGCGTGCGTATGCTACTTATTATGCTTATCTGCTGACAGGTGACGAGAAATGGCTGGAACAAACATTTAATGCGATGGGAGCTTTTGCCAATTTGATTGATTATAAAACGGGGCAGTTGCGTTGGGCTTTTGTTGTCGATCCGCATCTTGAAGTAGAACAGGCGTGTAGCGCTGATACTAAACTGGATTTTTCTGATCTTAGTTTTGGTAATCCGCATCCGAAATTATATGATACCCGTAAGTTTGTTATTGGTGAGCAATATGTCAATATGATTAGCGATTGGCAGACGGTCAATACTCAGGATAATGATGTGCACGAATTATTTAAATGTATCGGTGAAGCTGTTCTGACTAACGCTTTTGTCATAGAACGTCCGAATGGAGAAGTCGTAGGATACAATTGCCGTGTAACCCGGAAGGGGAATACATTGACTGTAAAGGCAGACGAGAAACAGATCGTGAATCTACATTGCAACTTGAAGCATTCTTTCTCTGTGTCTTTCGATGGTAAAACCTGTTCTTTGCCTGAAGGATATTGCGATTGGGCTTTTGGGCAGTCCGGTTATTGACTTTACAATAACTCCTGTTAATCCCATATACTCATAAGACGAAACATACGATATGTTTCAGTTTGTGAGTGTATGGGATATTTTTATGAGAAACTGTTTCTGTAGTAAGCTTGAAAAATAGTAGGAATACGTATCTTTGCATAAAATGAAAAAACACTAACATAAACACAAAATGAGACATTTGTTTTTATTGGCAGCACTATTTTGTGCCTGCATTTCTTATGCACAGATTCGTGTACAAGAACGACTTCCTAAAAGTAAAACCGGTTTTGCTTTGACTACTGCGAAAGCACGGGCTAAGATTTATTACGATGCGAATGATGCGCTTGTTATCAAGAGATCGGCAGAATTGTTTGCCCGCGATATTCAAATGGTGACCGGTCAAAAGCCTGAACTGATTCAAAAAAGGGAAAGAGCCAAAGCTCTGGTTATTGTCGGAACCATTGAAAAGAATCAATGGATCCGTGAGTTGGCGCAAAAAGGAAAAATTGATATCCGGCCATTGCAGGGTGCTTGGGAACGGTATTTGATTCAGACTGTCGACAACCCTTCTGCAGGAGTAGCCAAAGCATTGGTTATAGCAGGGAGTGATCGGCGGGGAGCGGCTTATGGCCTGTTCTCTATTTCCGAAATGATGGGAGTATCCCCTTGGTATTGGTGGGGTGATGTCCCGGTAAAAACGCACAAGGCTTTGTATGTAGATGCTCCGCCCACATATTCTAAAACACCTTCCGTGAAATATAGGGGTATTTTCCTGAACGATGAAGATTGGGGGCTGAAACCCTGGGCTGCTAAGACCTTTGAGAAAGAACGCGGTAATATTGGTCCCCGTACCTATGCGAAGATTTGTGAACTGTTACTGCGTTTGAAAGCTAATCATCTGGCTCCGGCAATGCATCCCGTATCTACCGCTTTTTATCAGATTCCCGAGAATAAACTCGTAGCAGATACGTTTGCCATTGTTATGGGCTCCAGCCATTGTGAACCCTTATTGTTGAATACGGCCAGCGAGTGGCATAGCAAGACTATGGGACCCTGGGATTATAATGCTAATAAGGATAAGATTAATGAAGTTTTGGGCAATCGTGTGAAAGAAAATTGTGCTTATGAGAATGTATACACATTAGCCTTGAGAGGATTGCACGATGCTGCCATGGGTGGAGGAGACGTACCGATGAAAGAGAAAGTGAAAATGCTGGAGAATGCTTTGAAAGACCAGAGGAGCCTGCTAACCCGGCATATTGATAAGCCTGCCGAAACCATCCCGCAGGCATTCACCCCTTATAAAGAGGTGCTGGAAATCTACTCGAATGGATTGGAACTGCCGGATGATGTGACCATTATCTGGGCGGATGATAATTTTGGCTATATGAAGCGTTTGAGTGGCCCTCAAGAACAAAAACGTACAGGACGTGCAGGTGTATACTATCATATTTCTTACCTCGGTGTACCTCATAGCTATTTATGGTTTAGTACCACTCCTCCGGCATTAATGTATGAAGAGCTTCGCAAAGCGTATGATACTACGGCCGACCGTATCTGGTTGGCAAACTGTGGAGACCTGAAAGGGGCTGAGGCACAAGTATCGTTTTTTTCTCGATATGGCTTATGATATCGACCAATTCAACGAAAATAATGTGCATACTTATCCTGCCCGTTGGTTGGCAAAAATCTTCGGAGAACAATATTACGATACATTGAAAGACATTACCTGCTCACATATAAATTTGGCTTTTTCCAGAAAACCGGAATACATGGGGTGGGGATACTGGAATAACTATTGGGGTGGAGGTGAAAAACGTACCGATACCGAGTTTTCTTTTATAAATTACAATGAAGCCGGGAGGCGTTTGGCTGAGTACCGGCGGATCGGTAAAAAAGCAGAGGAAATGTTGGCAACTGTAGATAAAAAGGCAAAACCGGCGCTGTATCAGTTGTTGTATTATCCGGTGAAAGGGGCCGAACTGATGAATCGTATGAATATGACCGGTCAGCTTTATCGGCAATATGTTCGTCAGAAACGTGCTGCTGCCGATGATCTGAAGAGAGAAGCAACGACTTGTCACGATAGTTTGGAGATTATTACCGACGGATATAATTCGCTCTTGGACGGCAAATGGAAATACATGATGTCACTAAGACAAAATTATGATGGAAGCAGTTCCTATTTTATGCTTCCATTGATGGAAGAAAGTTATGTAGCAACGGGTGATCCGAAGTTGGCCGTTCAGGTAGAAAGTGAGCAATTGAATCGGGGAGGTTTTAGTTTCCGGGCTTTACCCGTGTTCAATACTTACTCCCGTAAAAGTCACTGGATCGATGTTTATAATCAGGGGGGGGAGGAATGTTGGACTGGAAATCGGAACTTTCTGACGAGTGGATCGTTTTGTCTCGTCAGTCGGGCAGTACTCGTACTGAAGATCGTATCCAAGTATCGATCGATTGGAATAAAGTACCATCAGGAGAGAAAGTCACAGGATTTATTGAGTTCTCTACCGGAATGCAGAAAGAACGGGTGCTTGTTTCCGTATTCAATCCGAAGACTCCGGTACGCGACGAATTACAAGGACTTTTCATAGAGGAAAATGGCTACGTATCTCTGCCCGCTACAGCCTTCCACCGTAAGTTTGAGAGTGAAGATGTCAAGATGAGTGTACTTCCCGGTTTGGGCTTTGAAGGTGCTGCCTTGCAAATAGGAAGTCCGATAGCTCCCTTACAGATGTATCGTTCGTCCGAGGTGCCTAGAGTGGAATATGATTTTTATACTTTCAATGCTGGAATGGTTGATGTGTATACCTACGTACTGCCCACTTTCCCTTTGCATGCTGATCGGGATTATAAACTACCGGAGCATACCAATTCGGATACCAAATATAGTGTCCGTATCGATGACGGATCTATTTCTACTCCATCCACTTCAGCCATAGAATATTCCCAGATCTGGTATGACAGTGTGCTGAAAAATTGTAGAGTGAATAAATCCACTCTTTATGTAAAGGCCCCCGGTAAGCATACATTGCAGATTCGCTGTGGAGATCCCGGAACTGTGATTCAGAAAATCGTTATTGATATGGGTGGGCTCAAAAGGTCATATTTAGGACCTGAAACAACTCTTTGCCGTTAATATTATTTTTAATTAACATTCTTGCATGCAGGCTTTCTATGAATATTCTATTTCTATAAGTAGAGAGAACATATTTTGAATATCTAACGAAAAAAGAAATTTATTATGAAGATCTGTTCATGCTTGAATAAAGGAGTTATGATTGCAGTGGCAGTTGTTTGTTCTGCCAGTTTACAGTCTTGTCTGGATGACAATGATAAGTATTATTATGTGGAAGGATTTCCTAATGCTCTTGTTACGGTGAAAAATGCGACTGATGGTTCATTCTTCTTACAGCTGAATGATAGCACGACTTTGTTGCCGACCAATATGTCCTCTTCACCTTTTGGAGATAAAGAAGTCAGGGCATTGGTGAATTATGATGAAGTGAGTGAGTCTGGTGGCAGATATGATAAGGCGGTACAGGTGAACTGGATAGATAGTATTTTGACGAAATCGATTGCCCCGGATTTAGGATCAGAAAATGACGTTGTTTATGGAACAGATCCCGTGGAAATAGTAAACGATTGGGTGACTATTGCGGAAGATGGTTATTTGACCCTACGATTCAGAACAAAATGGGGTGATTATAATAAAGCCCATTTCGTAAATTTATTGTTGGGGCAAAATCCGTCTGACCCATATGAGGTTGAGTTTCGCCATAATGCATATGGCGATACATATGGTACGGTTGGTGATGGTTTGGTAGCCTTTAAGCTGGTGGGACTTCCGGATACGAATGGAAAAACGGTTCCGTTGACTTTGAAATGGAAGTCATTTAGTGGAGATAAATCGGCTGTATTTGATTATTGTACTCAAAAAACCGTTACACCGGCTAAACCGGCCATTGTTTCTGTAAGGAGCAATTTAAATTTAAAATAGTTTTCTTGGGCATACTGCGTTTCTATTCTTTTTGAATTGAGATCGTATTACTTTCCGAATATTCAGAAGTGCATAGAAGCGCAGTATTGTTTTCATTAACATTGTTAATGGCATTTCTCTTTCATTCTTTTTTTACCGGCAAAAAACAAGTCTTTAGCATCTCAAAGACTTGTTTTCTATTATTAAAGAACTTATTTTAACATTCTGTTAAATCAGGTGTTTCCCAAATACAAAAGGGAGAACGTTAACAGATTGATAATAAGTAACATATTGTAAGTTCAACTTCTTCTTCTTTATTTGTCTCTTTTGAAGTCGAATCCGTATGCTTGTTATATTAGTACATTCGTTTGGAGGTGGAAACTACTTTGTTGAAATTCTCTAGGATATCGACTGTTGTGTTGTTCCTTGACTGTTTCAAGCCAAGATACATTTAGATATGTCTTTTCCTGATGCTGAATTTAGTTTATCAGTAATTTGCTTAAAGGTCAAAGACGTGGTGAGAAGTACCTTTTTGATGAATGAGATCATATAGTAACCGCGATCTATAGTGTAGGTGTATTTGAAAAAAAACAATGTGTTAGGGTGAAACTATACATGGTGATGTTGTAGGTTGTATTTGGATTGATAATTCATTGTTCAATAGTGAATTATCCTGTTGATAACTTCGGTTGGTATCTGTTGATAACTATGTTAATAACTTTGTTGACAACTGCGTGGGGGAATTAAGTGTCTGGAAATGTTAGGCAATAAAACAGCGTTTAAGAGTCTAAATTTCTTAAACGCTGATTTCTGGGTGTTAATGGAATTTGAGATTTGCCTAAGGCACTCGTAGGTATGAATTGGATACTAATCAATGATTTTCTATTTCTTTACGTTCCACGCATTTACTTTTTTTTATCGACAATTAGGTTGTTTCCCCTTTTTTCCATGCTTTGTGCAATTTTGGTGTAAGATGTTATTTTACAGTTATTTTATTGATTTTCATGACATGATAAACACCGGCATAATCGGCGGCAAAGCCTTCGTCTGATTTACCCATATCAATAACTTCTAATTCCACATATACAGGTGTTCCATTTTTGATTCCTTTTGTTTCACCATCATACTTTTGTAGGAGTTCTCCTGTTTTATCAACAATCCAATAATCAGTGGAATCCCCTTCTGAAGTGAAAGAACGTGTTTCATGTCCGATGATCAATTTACCTTTTACGGACAAAAGTTTCTGGGTAGGAGTGTCCGGTGTCGGTATAGCTTCTTCGTCTGGTATTTCATTCGTCTTGGAATACCTCAAAACCAACTCGCCTTTTTTTGAGAATCAAACTGTCCTGAGTCAATTGCTCTACTGTTAGTGTATCTGTAAAGGATATACTTTGGTGGTTGCCGATGCTTATACCGGAAAGGAGTAATAAGTTTCCTTCTTTCTTCCATTTCTCATATTTCAAAGTGGCCATATTGATGGAAGAAGCACTTCCGTTTGCTTCAAGCGTGAATCCTTGTTTTAAATTAGATATTCCGGGAACCGGTTCCACCCAAGAGCCTTCTATCGTAACATCATTACAAGCCACCAAGGTAGTTATGGCAAGGACAACGGTTAAATTTCTAAATATCTCCATTTTTGTTATTCTTTAAATTATATCCCTAATACTATATTTATATCTATACTGGGTTTCAGGTTAATATCATAAATAACTCTCAAGATTAGTTCACTATGTTACATCAGACGGCTGCTGACACGCAAAGAATGGCTCTCTGAAGGTACTTTTCTTTTTATTATTTTAAGCTGTTACACTTTTTAGCTTGGTCATGTGTCTCTATTTTTAGTATCTGTAGCATCATGATTTATGCAAAAATAAATGTTTTGTTTTGATATACAATATATTCTTTGGGATCTGTTAGTCACTTTTTTATTTCATAAGGTGAGCAACGGAGTTTGTAATGCTTTTGAATGTTGAAATGGAAAAATTGAGTATTTTCCAGCTTGTTGATAACCTTTTGAAAAGCTAGTTGATTGATATGGAGGTAAAATACTTAATTTATTGAATTGTAGTCTGTTAACCTGTTAATAACTTTGGTGTATATCTGTTAATAACTATGTTGATAACTGTGTTAAGAATCTAACTATAGGAGAGTATGTGGCAATAAAAAAAGCGCCCAAGAGTGGAAGCCTCCTAAACGCTAATTTTCTTTTGGTAGCGGGACCCGGGATTGAACCGGGGACCTCATGATTATGAATCATGCGCTCTAACCAGCTGAGCTATCCCGCCATTGTTTCTCGATTGCGGGTGCAAAGATAGAGCCTTTTTTTAAATCTCCAAAACATTTTCTATCTTTTTTGTGTTTAACTTAAAAAAAAAGATCTTTGAAAGTACGATGGACAGGCTGTTCCTGACCCGGAAAGAAGAGATGTAATGAAGAAAGTGAATTAATTATGCCTTGTAATTAGAAAAAAGTATTTATCTTGGCACACACAATCAATAATGAATGAAGCTATGAAAAAAGAGAAAATACATTTGGAATACCTTCTGAATGCGACCTCTAAAAATATTCTTTGGTCAGCAATTAGCACACCTACCGGTTTGGAGGACTGGTTCGCAGACAAAGTAGTATCAGATGATAAAACGGTGACCTTTTGTTGGGGCAAAACCGAACAGCGTCAGGCCGGTATTGTTGCGATTCGGGCATATTCGTTCATTCGTTTCCACTGGCTTGATGACGAAAATGAAAGGGACTATTTTGAAATTAAGATGAGTTATAATGAATTGACGGGTGACTATGTGCTCGAAATTACTGACTTTTCTGAAGCGGATGAAGCGGATGATTTGAAGGAATTGTGGGATTCTCAGGTGAGTAAGTTACGGAGAACATGTGGTTTTTAGTTAACTTTCGACCAAAAATTTTTCGCACTCCTTTTTTTGTGCTAATTTTGTATCTTAATTGCATGAAACTATTAAGATGCTACGCATAAAAAGATTAGATATTTTTATAATAAAGAGTTTTTTATTACTCTTTGTCGGTACATTTTTCATCTGCCTCTTCATCTTCATGATGCAGTTTTTGTGGAAGTATGTAGACGAATTGGTGGGAAAAGGGTTGGAGATGAGTGTACTGGCTCAATTCTTCTTTTATTCTGCGTTGAGTCTGGTACCGATGTCACTACCCTTGGCAGTGTTGTTGGCTTCTTTGATAACGTTTGGTAATTTTGGTGAACGTTTTGAGTTGCTTGCCATGAAAGCGGCGGGGATTTCATTACTTAAAATCATGCGCCCGCTTATTGTTCTCGTCTTTGCCATTTGTTGTGTATCCTTTTATTTCCAGAACGTCATCGGTCCACAGGCGCAAGCCAAGTTGGGAACCCTGCTTATTTCGATGAAGCAGAAATCTCCTGAAGTTGATATTCCCGAAGGAGTTTTCTATGATGAAATAGATGGTTATAACCTGAAAGTACAAAGGAAAGACCGTAAAACGGGTATGCTTTATGATGTGATCATTTATGATTTCTCCAACAACTTTGATAATGCTCGCATTATAGTTGCTGATTCGGGACGTTTGGAAATGACCGCTGATAAACAGCATCTCTACTTGCATCTGTACAGCGGCGAGATGTTTGAGAATCTGAAAGCACAGAGCATGAGTTCGAAGAATGTTCCTTACCGTCGTGAGTCTTTCCGGGAAAAGCATTCGATTATTCAGTTCGACTCAGATTTTAATATGGCTGATGCCAGCATCATGAGCAATCAGTCCACTACCAAAGATATGATAAAAATACAGGCATCTATCGATTCTATGACCGTATTGGCCGATAGTATCGGAAGACAGTATTTTGTTGAAGCAAGTAAGGGACCCTATCGTACAGCAGTCGGATTGACGAAAGAAGATACCTTGAAAATGCAGGAAGCGCAGATTCGTGACTATAATGTAGATAGTCTGTTTGAGGCTGCTACGTTGATGAATAAGCAGAAGATTATAGCATCAGCTGTTGGGCGTACAGAGAATCTGTCGAGTGACTGGGGATTTAAGAGCTTTACGATGACCCAGAATGACTTCAGTATAAGGAAACATAAAATAGAATGGCACCGGAAGATCACGATTTCTCTATCCTGTCTTTTATTCTTTTTCATTGGTGCACCTTTGGGAGGGATTATTCGTAAAGGTGGATTGGGAATGCCTGTTATTGTTTCCGTACTTACCTTTATTATTTACTATATAATAGACAACACGGGTTATAAAATGGCCCGTGATGGAAAGTGGATTGTGTGGATGGGGATGTGGATGAGTTCTGCCATTCTGGCTCCGCTTGGATATTTCCTGACTTATAAATCGAATAAAGACTCCGTTGTATTGAATACGGATGTATATATCTCTTGGTTCAAAAGAGTGTTTGGGGTACGTAGTGTCCGACATCTGTCCAAGAAGGAAGTTATTATTCATGATCCGGATTATCAACGTCTTCCGTTCGATTTGAATGGCCTTTCAGAGGAGTGTAGGGCTTATATGCAAAAGAACCGATTGGCCAAGGCACCCAATTATTTTAGCCTGTGGATGTCCGGCGGGCAAGATCAGGAAATTATCGCTATAAACAGCCGTATGGAAGCATTGGTTGATGAGATGTCTAATACCCGTTCACTGATACTACTTCAGAAGTTGGAAAAATATCCGATTATCCCTGTAAATGCGCATGTGCGCCCATTCCATAATTATTGGCTTAATATGGCAATAGGAATTGTGATTCCTATTGGTCTGTTCTTTTATTTCCGGATTTGGGCTTTTCGTATACGTCTGAATAAAGACATGGAGCGGATTATCGCATTGAACCGGGATGTGGAATTGACAATAAAAGATATTAATAACGAAAACAAGATATAAAAGTATGGAACCAATCAGACTGAATACCATTGAAGAGGCGATAGCTGACTTCAAAGAAGGTAATTTTGTAATTGTGGTAGATGATGAAGATCGTGAAAATGAAGGTGATTTCATTATTGCTGCCGAGAAGATTACTCCGGAAAAAGTAAATTTCATGCTGACTCACGGTCGTGGAGTACTTTGTGCTCCAATCACAGAAGAACGTTGCGCTGAGTTGGAACTGGATATGCAGGTGTCGTCCAACACTTCAATTTACGAAACTCCGTTTACTGTTACTGTCGACTTGCTTGAGGGGTGTACAACCGGAGTTTCCATGCATGACCGTGCAATGACTATTCGCGCTTTGGCTGATCCGAAGACAAAACCTGCCGACCTGGGGCGTCCGGGACATATCAATCCTTTGCGTGCCCGCTCTCGCGGGGTACTTCGTCGTGCAGGTCATACCGAGGCAAGTGTCGATCTGGCTAAGCTTGCCGGATTATATCCTGCCGCTGCATTGATCGAAATTATCAATGAAGACGGCACCATGGCCCGTCTGCCTCAGTTGGTAGAAGTAGCCCGTCGCTTCGGATTGAAAATAATCTCCATTAAAGATCTGATTGCTTATCGTCTCCAGATGGAGTCTATTGTCGATAGAGGTGTTGAAGTGGATATGCCTACACAGTTCGGGCATTTCCGTCTGATACCTTTCCGCCAGAAATCAAATGGAATGGAACACATTGCATTGATAAAGGGAACTTGGGATACAGACGAACCGATTCTGGTGCGTGTGCACTCTTCTTGTATGACGGGTGATATCTTTGGTTCATGTCGTTGTGAGTGTGGTGAACAGCTTCACAAAGCTATGGAAATGATTGAGGCTGCCGGTAAAGGGGTGATCGTTTACATGAATCAGGAAGGTCGTGGCATCGGCCTGATGAATAAGATTGCTGCTTATAAACTTCAGGAAGAAGGTTATGACACGGTAGATGCCAATCTCCATTTGGGTTTTGATGCCGACGAACGTGATTATGGAGTCGGTGCACAGATTTTGCGTGAGATCGGAGTGAAGAAGATGAAACTGATGACTAACAATCCGGTGAAACGTATCGGTCTGGAAGCCTATGGGTTAGAGATTACCGAGAATGTGGGAATTGAGATTAAGCCGAATCCTTATAATGAACGCTACCTGAAGACTAAGAAAGATAGAATGGGTCATACGCTTCATTTTAATAAGTAAACTGTCTATTTGCTTTCATATATCAAATATTATAGTTTATTTTGCAATCAAATTCACTCAACAACAATAAAATAGATACGAAATGAACCAACTATCAGACCGTTTGAACAGCTTGTCGCCCTCGGCGACTCTTGCTATGTCGCAAAAAAGTGCTGAGCTGAAAGCTCAGGGTGTTGATGTAATTAACCTCAGTGTGGGAGAACCTGACTTCAATACTCCCGACCACATCAAAGAAGCTGCCAAGAAAGCGGTAGATGACAACTTCTCTCGCTACTCTCCGGTTCCGGGTTATCCGGCTTTGCGTAATGCTATCGTAGAGAAACTGAAGAAAGAAAACGGTCTGGAATATACAGCCGCTCAGATTTCTTGTGCAAATGGGGCAAAACAATCTGTATGTAACACTATTATGGTGTTGGTGAATCCGGGTGACGAGGTCATTGTACCTGCTCCTTATTGGGTAAGCTATCCTGAAATGGTGAAACTGGCAGAAGGTACACCGGTGATTGTGACTGCCGGTATCGAACAGGATTTCAAAATTACTCCTGCGCAACTGGAAGCTGCCATTACTCCCAAAACCAAAGCATTGATACTTTGCTCACCGTCTAACCCGACCGGTTCGGTTTACAGCAAAGAAGAATTGGCTGGTTTGGCTGCTGTGTTGGCAAAGTATCCACAAGTCATAGTCGTTGCCGACGAGATCTATGAACACATCAATTATATCGGAAAACATCAGAGCATTGCTCAGTTCCCCGAGATGAAAGACCGTACCGTGATTGTTAACGGTGTGTCAAAGGCGTATGCGATGACCGGATGGAGAATTGGGTTCATAGCCGGCCCGGAATGGATTGTGAAGGCTTGCAATAAACTTCAGGGACAGTATACTTCAGGCCCTTGTTCGGTATCTCAGAAGGCTGCCGAGGCTGCTTATACAGGTTCTCAGGCTCCGGTTGAGGAGATGCGTCAAGCCTTCGAACGTCGTCGTGACCTGATTGTAAAATTGGCAAAGGAAGTTCCCGGATTTGAGGTAAATGTACCGGAAGGTGCTTTCTACCTGTTCCCTAAATGCAGTTCTTTCTTTGGTAAATCAGCGGGTGACCGTAAGATTGAGAATTCGGATGATCTGGCGATGTATCTGCTTGAAGATGCTCACGTAGCATGTGTAGGCGGTACTTCTTTCGGAGCTCCTGAATGCATTCGCATGAGTTATGCTACCAGCGATGAAAATATCGTTGAAGCAATTCGCCGTATTAAAGAAGCATTGGCGAAGTTGAAATAAGATTCAGCCAATCAGATAAAAAAGGAGGGTGTTATCTGTGAAAAGGTGCATCCTTCTTTACTTTTAGAGTATTTGGTTTCGATACTCTGTTCTCTAAAGAGACATTACAACACAAAATATACACAACACATGAAGAACATTTTTTTTATCTGCTTATTCTTAAGCATGAGCCTCGCCGTATCCGGTAAGAAGGCTCAAGTGAGTATCTCCTGTCTGAAAACCGAGATGCTTGTAAATCCCCAAAACATTGATTGTCCCTCTCCCCGTTTGAGTTGGGAGATTTTATCTGATGTGAGAGATGTAAGACAAGTCTCCTACCATATCCTCGTATCCACTTCGTTGGAGAAATTAAACCGGGAAGAAGGTGATTTGTGGGATACGGGTGATGTGGCGTCCGATCAGTCCGCATATATTTCGTATGGCGGCGATATGCTCGATAGCCGTATCCAATGTTATTGGAAAGTGAGGGTAAAAACCAATAAAGGTATTTCCGCTTGGAGTGAACCTGCCAGTTGGGAGATGGGACTGTTGCATCCGTCGGACTGGCAGGCTGTGTGGATAGGGAGAGCTTTTCCACAAGATAAACTGGAGGGGAATACGCGAGTCCCTGCCCGTTATCTGCGCAAACCTTTCAATTTGAACTCGAAGAAAGTGAGAAAGGCTACCCTGTACATTTGCGGATTAGGATTTTATGAGACCTATATTAACGGAAAGAAGATTGGAGATCAGGTATTGGCTCCTACGCCTACGGATTATTCCAAATCGGTGAAGTATAATCGGTTTGATGTGACCGGACAATTATTAAAGGGAGCTAATGCCATCGGTGTCATCTTGGGCAACGGACGGTATACTTCGATGCGTATGCCGGGAGTGCGCCATTTTGATGTACCTAAAATGATTGCCCAACTTGAGGTATACTATGAAGATGGAGAGAAACGGGTGATTGCGAGCGATGCTTCCTGGAAAATAACGGCCGAAGGTCCCATCGGGACAAATAATGAGTTTGACGGTGAAGAGTATGATGCAAGAAAAGAGATGCCGGGATGGAATACATATCCGTTTGATGATACGAAATGGCTTCAGGCAGAAGTTGTAAGCCTGCCGGGAGGAAAGTTGGAGGCCCAACTCAATCGTAATATGAAAGTGATGGATACCGTGAAACCTATCGGTATTACCGAATCGGCTCCCGGAGTATATATTCTGGATATGGGACAAAATATGGTCGGTTGGCTTCGCATGAAAGTAAAGGGGCAATCCGGCGATACGTTGAAACTGCGTTTTGCCGAGTTGTTGCAGAAAGACGGTTCTATTTATACGGCAAATCTGCGAACGGCACATTCGGCAGATACCTATATCTTAAAGGGAAATTCTATGGAAGAGTGGCAACCGACTTTTACTTATCATGGATTTCGTTTTGTTGAATTGACGGGTTTCAGGGAAAAACCTTCTCTATCCGACTTCGAGGGACAAGTGATTTATGATGAAATGGAGACTACGGGTAATCTGGAAACCTCCGACCCGATGATCAACAGGATTTACAAGAACGCTTATTGGGGTATACGTGGTAATTATCGCGGCATGCCTACCGACTGTCCGCAACGTGACGAACGTATGGGGTGGCTGGGTGACCGTGCGGTTGGTTCGCAAGGAGAAAGTTATATTTTTAATAATCATCTTCTTTACGCCAAATGGCTCGATGATATTGAACAGGCGCAGAAAGAAAATGGAGCTGTACCCGATGTGGCTCCTAACTACTGGGACGTTTGCACTGACAATATGACCTGGCCCGGTGCCTATTTAATCATAGCAAATATGCTTTATGATCAGTTTGGCGATAAACAACCCATCATCAAACATTATCCTTCGATGAAGAAGTGGATGCGTTATATGAAAGATAAGTATATGGTAGATCATATTATGACGAAAGATAATTTTGGAGACTGGTGTATGCCTCCCGAATCTCCCGAACTGATCCACTCTAAAGATCCTTCACGTATCACGGAAGCTGCGGTGCTGGGAACAACCTTTTATTATTATTTGTCCAATTTGATGGTACGGTTTGCAGCGTTGGCCGGTTATCCGCAGGATGCTGAAGATTTTCGGAAAGAGAGTGAACTGGTTAAAGAAGCTTTTAATTCAAAATACCTTCATACGGAATTGGGGTATTATAGCAACAATACAGTTACTGCAAATATCCTTTCCCTGCGGTTCGGCATGGTTCCTGAGGCTTATAAGGAAGTCGTGTTCCGGAATATAGTTGAGAAAACAACGAAAGATTTCAATGGGCATGTCAGTACCGGCCTGGTCGGTATCCAGCAGTTGATGCGCGGACTATCGGATTATGGAAGAACTGACCTCGCCTATCGGATAGCGACTAACCGGACTTATCCGAGTTGGGGATATATGGTAGATAATGGAGCAACCACAATCTGGGAGCTGTGGAATGGTAATACAGCCGATCCGGCTATGAATTCTGCCAACCATGTGATGCTGTTGGGCGATCTGATTGTATGGGCATATGGCTATCTGGGAGGTATCAGCAATGCTCCCGGGAGTGTCGGTTTTAAACAGATACAGCTAAAGCCTTACCCGGTAGATGGCCTCGATTTTGTGAATACTTCGTTTCACTCTATCTACGGTGAGGTGAGAAGTCATTGGAAAAAAGAGGACGGTTCGTTCTGTTGGGATATCTCGGTGCCGTGCAATACTTCTGCTTTGGTTTATGTGCCGGTAGCAGATAAAAGTATCGATCCGAAAGAAAAGAAGCGGATCGTCGGAGAGGGGGGGACTTTTCTCCGGATGGAAGGTAGTTATGCTGTCTTTAGTTTTCCTTCGGGAAGTTATCAATTGAAGACGCGGTTATAATTTGCCAAACGTCTGAAAAGAAATAAATAAAGGCTGCTTTCCATTAGGAAGGCAGCCTTTATCTTTTTTGTTGGGGATTGTATTATTCAGCTGGGTGAATTGCTTCAGAAGGACATACATCTGCGCAAGTACCACAATCTGTACACTGCTCAGGATCAATTGAGTAAATATCACCTTCAGAGATAGCGCCAACCGGACACTCGTCAATACAAGTTCCGCAAGCAATACAATCTTCACTAATTACGTAAGCCATTTTGTTTGATATTTTAATTATTAGTACTAATTTGTAGGTACAAAAATAGAGTTTTTAATCATTAGTTGGTATCGTTTTTGATTAAAATGTTTTAATTTGTATATCTTCTAAATAAGGAAAACACTATTTTTGCATTGATTATTAAATACGTATGCAATTATGCCTTTAAATTTACCCGATAAGCTTCCTGCGATAGAACTATTAAAAGAGGAGAATATCTTTGTGATAGATAACTCCCGCGCAACACAACAAGACATCCGTCCGCTACGAATTGTTATCCTCAACCTGATGCCGTTGAAGATTACGACAGAAACAGACTTGGTGCGTTTACTCTCAAACACTCCGCTTCAGGTGGAAATTTCTTTTATGAAGATTAAAAGCCACACCTCGAAGAATACACCGATAGAGCACATGAAAACATTTTATACCGACTTCGACAAGATGAGAGAAGACAGGTATGACGGTATGATTATCACCGGTGCACCGGTAGAGCAAATGGAGTTTGAGGAAGTGAACTATTGGGATGAAATAACGGAGATATTCGACTGGGCACGTACCCATGTCACCTCCACACTCTATATTTGTTGGGCAGCACAGGCGGGACTGTATCATCATTACGGTATCCCCAAGTATGCTTTGGATAAGAAAATGTTCGGCATTTTCAAGCATCGCACGCTGCTTCCGCTGCATCCCATCTTCCGTGGCTTCGATGATGAATTCTATGTGCCCCATAGCCGGCATACGGAAGTGCGAAAGGAAGATATACTGAAAGTACCGGAATTGACATTACTTTCCGAGTCGGATGATTCGGGGGTATATATGGTGGTAGCCCGTGGCGGACGTGAGTTTTTTGTTACCGGGCACTCCGAGTACTCTCCACTGACACTGGATACGGAATATCGCCGGGATGTTTCGAAAGGGCTTCCCATCGAGATTCCCCGTAACTATTACGTGAATGATGATCCGGACAAAGGACCGCTGGTGCGTTGGCGCGGACATGCCAACCTGTTGTTCTCCAATTGGCTGAACTATTTCGTCTATCAGGAGACTCCTTATAATATTGAAGATATCCGATGATAAAACAACGTAAAATAGAATTGCTGGCTCCGGCCAAAAATCTGGAATGTGGCATAGCTGCTATTGATCATGGAGCGGATGCTGTGTATATCGGTGCGCCGAAGTTTGGTGCCCGCGCGGCGGCAGTCAATTCATTGGAGGACATAGCTGCTTTGGTAGAGTATGCCCATCTGTACAATGCCCGGATTTATGTGACAGTCAATACTATCTTGAAAGATGAAGAACTGCAAGAGACGGAGAAGATGATTTGGGCTTTGTTCCGTGCCGGTGTAGATGCACTGATTGTGCAGGATATGGGAATCACCGGCCTGAATCTGCCGCCTATTCCGCTGCACGCCAGTACCCAGATGGATAACCGTACGGTGGAGAAGGTGCGATTTCTGGCTGATGCCGGTTTCCGGCAAGTGGTGTTGGCGCGCGAACTTTCGCTGCGTGAGATCAGCAAGATACACGAAGCTTGTCCGGATGTACCTTTGGAAATATTCGTGCATGGAGCTCTCTGCGTCAGCTATAGCGGGCAGTGTTATGTTAGTCAGGCTTGTTTCGGGCGTAGCGCCAACCGGGGCGAATGTGCCCAGTTTTGCCGTTTGCCGTTCAGTCTGGTCGATGCTGAGGGACGGGTGATCGTGAAGGACAAGCACCTCCTTTCACTCAAAGACCTCAATCAGAGTGACGAATTGGAAGCACTGCTCGATGCCGGTGCCTCTTCTTTCAAGATAGAGGGACGACTGAAGGATGTCTCTTATGTAAAGAATGTGACGGCTGCCTATCGCCGGAAGCTGGATGCCATCTTTGCCCGCCGCAAAGAGTACGCGCGTGCCTCGTCCGGGAGTTGCCGTTATGCCTTTAACCCTCAGCTCGACAAGAGTTTCAGCCGGGGCTTTACCCATTATTACCTGCATGGACGTACCAAGGACGTTTTTTCGTTCGACACCCCTAAGTCGTTGGGCGAGGAGATGGGTACGATGAAAGAGGCAAGAGGAAACTATCTGACCGTAGCGGGATTGAAATCTTTTAATAACGGTGACGGGGTGTGCTACATTGATGAGCAAGGCAGGCTGCAAGGCTTCCGCATCAACCGGGTGGAGGGCAATAAGCTTTATCCGCAGGAGATGCCCCGTATCAAGCCCCGTACGGTGTTATATCGAAATTTCGATCAGGAGTTCGAAAAGATTCTGGCTCGTAAGTCGTCCGAGCGCAGGATAGCTGTGTCTGTCCGATTGACGGATACTCCTTTCGGATTCGCCCTGACACTGACAGATGAAGATGATAACAGTGTAACCCTGTCTCTGGCACGTGAGAAAGAGCCGGCACGTACACCACAGGAAGAGAATTTGAAAACACAGTTGGCTAAGTTTGGCAACACCCCTTTCGAAGCGGTACGCATCGATATCGATTTTGCCGGGAACTGGTTTCTACCTGCTTCGGTACTCGCCGATTTTCGCCGGCAGGCCGTTGAGAAACTGATTTCCGCCCGCCGTATCAATTATCGGAGGGAATTATTTGTACTGAAACCTACCGCTCATGCCTTTCCACAAAGCACGCTTACCTATCTGGGAAATGTGATGAATGCACAAGCCGTTTCTTTCTATGCCGGGCACGGCGTGGCAAGCATCGCTCCTGCTTTTGAGCGGGCACCGGCAGAAAAGGCGGTATTGATGTTTTGCAAACATTGCCTGCGCTACAGCATGGGATGGTGTCCTGTCCATCAACGGGAACGCTCTCCGTACCGTGAGCCTTATTACCTGGTGTCGACAGATGGTAAACGCTTCCGCCTGGAGTTTGACTGTAAGAACTGCCAAATGAAAGTGAATGCCGTATGAGAGAGAAGGTCCGGTTCTGCGTAGCCTTGTGTTGTTCGGTGGTCATGGTTCTGTTGGCCTCTTGCCGTTATTCCCTGCCCGATCTTCCGGCGGAGGGAATGAGCCGGAAGACCAAAGACTCTCTGACTTACCTTTCCAAGTATCATTATACGTGGAATACGAACCTGGAGGTGTTGGACGATTCGGTTCGTCTGGAATATCTTCCGTTGAAGGATGCCTATGTCAATCTGTATAAAGGTGACCGTGTGGTTGTGGCAGAGTTTTCTGTCCATCCGCAGGACAGTGTAGACAGTATCTGGGTAAAAGTAGCCCATTCTCAGGAAGTGCAGGGGTGGGTACGCAATAAAGAGTTGGTGCGTTCGTTCGTACCGACTGATAGTATTTCGCAGTTCATCCATCTGTTCAGCGATACCCACGCTTCATATTTCGTTTTCATATTCGCCTTGTTTGTCGGGGTCTATCTGCTCCGTGCTTTTATGAAGAAGCGGTTACAGATGGTTTACTTTAATGATATCGACAGCGTCTATCCGTTGTTTCTTTGCCTGTTGATGGCATTCAGCGCTACAGTCTACGAGACGATGCAGGTGTTTGTACCCGACACTTGGGAGCATTTTTACTTCAATCCCACCTTGTCTCCGTTCAAGGTGCCTTTCATTCTTTCGGTATTCCTGACTGGCATTTGGCTGTTTATCATCGTCACTTTGGCCGTACTTGATGATCTGTTCCGTCAGCTTACTCCTGCCGCTGCTGTTTTCTACTTGCTGGGACTGATGTCGTGCTGCATTTTTTGTTACTTCTTCTTTATTCTCACCACACACATCTATATCGGCTATTTCTTTCTGGCCTGTTTCATCTGGCTTTTTGTAAAGAAAGTACGTAGAGGCTCCGGCTATAAATACCGTTGTGGGAACTGTGGACAGAAGCTTCGGGAGAAGGGACAATGTCCTCACTGTGGGGCTGTTAACGAATAAATCGGGAATGTGGTATGAATGTTGGGGAGGTACTCTCCGTTGGTTTAAAACCAAGAGGAGTTTACCCAGAGAGGTAAGGGGCATTGGTTTTAAACCAACACCCCTTACCTTTTAAACTAAAAATTAGTCGATCTTATGTCTGGTTTTATTATATTAGAATCGGCATCTTATGTCTACCCCGAAGTGTACCGGACGTCCTTTCTGCATAAATCCGTTGCCCATTGATTCGAAGTAGAAAGTAGCATACTTCTTATCCAGCGCATTGCGAACCCAGAAGTCGATTTGCCCGTTCCCCTTCGCCAGGCTGACACGGCCGTTCAGCGTTCCGTAGAATGACTGGCTTACATCGTTTTGCTCTGTCCAGTAGATGCGTCCGGCACCATTATAATTCACGTTCACCTGTACATGGTCCAGCCAGTGGCGGGGAGCAATGCGGAAGATGTATTGCCCACCCACGTTGAGAGTATGTTTCGGTACGAAAGGTACATAATTGCCGTCATAGCTGATTTCATTTTGTCCCCGGTCGATGGTTTTATAATCGGTGAACGTGGCATACGTATATCCGTAGCTTGCGTTCATGCTGAGAGCATCGGTCAGGTTAGCACGCAGTGCCGCTTCAGCCCCATAGCTCCGGCTTTTGCCGGCATTGACCGTAATACGCCCCAATCCGCTTTTGGCAAACTGGGCGATTTGCTGATCACGCGTATCCATCAGGAAGGCGGCAAGATCCATCCATAGCTTACCTTCCCACAGAGTGAGGTGACTGCCCACTTCGTAATTCCAGGAATATTCGGGCTTGTAGATGGTCGATGCTTTCGGATCCGCATTCTCACCCGCATCCGGAATATTCGACAAGATGCGGTCCGCGATGGCCTGTGGCATGCCTTGAGTCACGAGGCGGTCGAAGATCTGTTTCGTGCCTGCCTTGATCTGTCCCTGCATGTCGTTTTGCATATTACCCTGTATCAGATCCGAGAACATCTGTATATTGTATCCTCCCGAACGGTATCCGCGTGATACGGTGGCATATACGTTGTTACCCTTCTTCCATTCGTATTGCAGGGCGAACTTGGGTAATAGCTGCAGATAGTCGTTGCTGAACTTGCCGTTCAGGCGTGGTGAACTGGTCTGTTCCAGGCGAACAGGCATGAAAGGGCTTGTCATGTTGAACTGATAGTCAATGGTACTGCCCGAGTTGTATTTCATCCAGTTCTTTTCGTAGTCCAGACGCAGTCCTACGGTAGCCGAAAGCCCTTCTATCAGCAAGTCACGGAAGGTGGACTGATGATAGACTGCTCCACTGAGGATCGGTGTGTGGAAGCGTCCGTCCACCAACAACGTAGGGTTCGTGATGTTCAGGTTCATTTTCATTCCCATCGCCGAGAGATCGGGGAAGTGACTGTTGATGCCTTTCTCCAGCATTTCTGTCACCCCGTCTTCCTTGAATGTAACCGGTCCGTTGGTGGTGAGCCACTGATAGAACCCGAAGGCACCTGTGGTCCATTCCCAGCGTCGTCCGGATTTCGATTTGAGGACGATTTCTTCGGAGATCGTGGTCAGCTTCTGCTTCTGTTCCAGCACATAGATATTGGCAGGAGAGAAGTCTTGATCGATAAACATACGGTCACGCAAGTGTTGCAGTCCCGTTACCGAACTCAGTGTGAAGTGGTCTCCCTGATATTCCAGATTCAACCCTGCATTCAGCAGATTGCGATAGTAACTGCTGGGATCATTGTAGGCCGGTTTCAGGTAGGTTCCCGTGTGCTTGTCATAAGCTCCGTAAGCATATCCTCCCTGATCGCTGTACTCATAGCTGACGTTCAAGTCCAACTTCATGTTCTCGCTGGGCAGGTAGATGCCTCGGAACCGTCCTCCGGCAGCCTGGCTTTTGTCTATCTTTTTGTTAAGGTAGGTATTCTTGAAAAAACCTCCTCCGTATTCATAAAATGCTCCGGTGGAGAAGGCAAACTGATTCGACATGCGGTGATAGTGAGTCACGGAAGCATTGTAATTATCGTAAGTTCCGGCACTCAGTCGAAGGTCGGTGCCTTGATAACTGAAAGGCGATTTGGTGTGTACCTTGATCAGTCCTCCCATGGTGTTGCGTCCATAGAGGGTTCCCTGCGGACCGCGCAACACGTCGATGCGCTCAATGTCGGCATAGTTGAAGTCGAAAGCTGATTTGTCGATGTAAGGGACATTGTCTACGTACAAACCTACTGACGGTGTATTGATGCGTGAACCGATCCCACGGATGTAGATGGCGGAAGTCAGTTTCGAGCCATAGTCGGGGATGAAGATATTCGGAACAAGTGCCGTCAGGCTCTTGATGGAGTTCACCTGATTGGCCTGCATATCCTGTTGTGAGAGCATGGTTACCGCGGTTGGCTGTTCGCGTAGTTTGCGGTTTTCTTTCGGAGCTGCGATGACTACAATCTCTTCCACATCTATCACTTTCAGTGTGTCTTTCGGAAGCTCTTCAGCCCATGTGCCACCGGCAGAAAAGAGGGCAAGGGCAATAAGAATACTGTTTTTCTTCATGTGCTGTATCTTTTCATTGATTCGTTTGCAAAGATGCAGCAAAAAATGTTAAACGGCAATCCTCATTTATTAGGATATATGCTTTCACCATGGATTCACCACATAGTTCGCTATATGCGGTCTGCCTCCACATACCCGTTCATCACCGCATAGATGGTTAGGCCCGAAACCGATTTGATGCCCAGCTTTTCGGTAATGTTCTTCCGATGCGTGATTACGGTGGTCAGGCCGATATTCAGTTTGTCCGCGATCTCTTTGTTGATCAGTCCTTTGGTGATCAGGACCAGAACCTCGATTTCGCGTGCCGAGAGTTCGTGTCCGGTGGTCGGCGGGGTAGGAGGCATGTCCTTTACCGGATAGCCGTCATGGTGTGCATGCTGGTGGAGCTTTAGGATGTCTTTCACCAACTGTTCCTCTGCCTGATAGATGTTGAGTATGGGGACGCCGGAGAGTTGGAACTGGTGGCTGTCTCCCGCCAACACGATGGTTTTCCGCTTTCGGGGGAGGAAGAAAGCGTTGTGCTCCACATAAATCTGTGCCGAGATGAAGTAGTGGGCATACATGTCCGGGGTGTCATCTGTCAGTTCGCCGAAGCTATGGAACGTGCGGATGACTGCCATGGGGATCATTCTCTCCAGGATTGTTTTCAGTCCCAGGCTGGTGAGGGTGTTCGCCTCTACGATAGCTATTTCTGGTTGGTGATTCATCATAAGTCTATGGATTCATAAATTGTGCTACTGCTTCTGCGCATCGTTCTCCATCGATTCCCGCCGAGACGATGCCGCCCGCATAACCGGCTCCTTCGCCACAGGGGAAGAGACCGCGTAAGGTGATGTGTTGCAGGGTATCCTTGTCTCGTACGATGCGGACCGGAGAAGAGGTACGGGTCTCTACCCCTATCATTACGGCTTCGTTGGTCAGGAAACCGTGGCTGCTGCGCCCGAACTGTTGGAAGCCTTGTGACAGTCGTCCGGCAATGAATTCCGGCATCCAGAAATGCAAGGGAGAGGATATCAATCCGGGGCTGTACGAAGACTCCGGCAAGTCGTAACTCAGTTTCTTGCGTGTAAAGTCCACCATGCGTTGTGCGGGTGCCGTTTGGCGTCTGCCTCCTTGCAACCAACACTGGCGTTCCAACTCTTCCTGGAAGTGCAGCACAGCCAGTTCGGGGAAGGTTTCTTCTGCTTCATTGTTTACCGTTAACCGTTTATCGTTGATGATGTCTTCCGGTTGTATCTCCACTACCATTCCCGAGTTACTCCACCGGGATCCGCGATTGGATGGCGACATTCCGTTGACTACCACCTGTTCGGGACCGCTGGCCGCCGGTACGATGAATCCCCCAGGACACATGCAGAAACTGTATACTCCGCGGCCGTCCACTTGTGTGACGAAACTGTATTCGGCAGCCGGCAGGTATTTACCTCTTCCGCTCCGGTTGTGGTATTGTATTTGGTCTATCAATCCTGCAGGATGTTCCAGACGCACTCCGACGGCTATTCCTTTGGCTTCGATAGTCACGTTGTTGGCGGCCAGCCAGCGATATACATCTCTTGCCGAATGACCTGTTGCCAGGATGACCGGACCGAGGAATGTTTCGCCCGTATTCGTCTCTATTCCTTTCACTTCTCCCTGTTCGATGATCAATGCATCCATCCGTGTCTTGAAGTGTACCTCGCCTCCACATTCAATAATCGTATTGCGCATATTCTCTATCACCCGTGGCAGCTTGTCCGTGCCGATATGCGGATGGGCATCTACCAGAATGGCCGTAGAAGCACCATGTTGGCAGAATACATTGAGTATCTTGTCCACATTCCCGCGCTTCTTGCTTCGGGTATACAGCTTTCCGTCCGAGTATGCACCGGCTCCTCCTTCACCGAAACTGTAGTTCGATTCTGGGTCTACCCGATGCTCTCGGCTGATCTGTGCCAGGTCTTTCTTACGTTCGCGCACATCCTTACCACGCTCCACGACGACAGGACGCAGCCCCAGTTCTATCAGCCGTAATGCGGCAAACAGTCCTCCGGGGCCTGCACCTACCACAATAACCTGCGGTTTTCCTTCCACATTATTATATATAGTATGTTCGTACTCATCGTCCTTAGGCATTTCGTTCAGGTATACCCGAACTTTGAGATTGACGTAGATCGTGCGTTGGCGGGCATCAATACTCCGTTTCAGTGTACGCAGGGCGGTAATATCGCGCTGATTCAGTCCTTTCTCCTGTGAAAGGTATGCTTTGAGTTGTTGCTCGCTGGCGGCAATTTCGGGGAGGATGCGGAGTTGGTATTCTTGTATCATGGTTTACCACAGAGTGACACAGAGTTTCACTGAGTCTTTTTTAATTAAACAATATATCTTCTGATGCCTTCTTTGAGGCTTCTTACATTAAAATTGATAAGCAGGCCATATTTGATTCCTGATAGTTTTAAATAGGTTATTAGCTGTGCGGTGTGAACGGGATGTAATTCTTCTACAGCTTTTATCTCTATTATAACAGCATTGTTGACTACAATATCCAATCTGTAACCTGCATCTACTTTAATGTTTTTATATACTACGGGTAGTGCTTTCTGTTTTTCTACGTTTAATCCACATTGAATTAATTCGTAGCATAAGCATTCTTCATAAGCACTTTCTAGTAATCCGGGTCCTAAAACAGTATGTACTTCATAAGCTTTCTTTAGTATCAGTCCTGTTAATTCATTTATCTCCATGTTTTAATGTTTAATGGTAAGAACTCTGTGTGACTCCGTGTTCTCTGTGGTGAACTCACCCGAAGAGCGTCCGGAATGCTTCTTCCACCTTTCTTACCGGCACCAGTTCTATCCTCAGCTTCTTTGTATCGATGCCCTGCATGTTGTATTTAGGTAGGATGAACCGTTTGAACCCGAGCTTCTCAGCTTCACCGATACGTTGTTCGATCCGGTTTACCGGACGGATTTCACCGGATAATCCGATTTCTCCGGCCATGCAAACCTCAGGTTCGATGGCAGCATCCATATTGGATGAAAGGATGGCACTGATAACAGCCAGGTCGATGGCAGGGTCGTTAACCTTCAGTCCTCCGGCAATATTTAGAAAGACATCTTTTTGTGCCAGCTTAAATCCGACACGTTTCTCTAATACGGCCAGCAGCATGTTCATGCGGCGAATATCGAATCCCGTTGCCGAACGTTGCGGATTGCCGTAAACCGCAGAGCTGACAAGTGCTTGCGTCTCTATCAGGAAGGGTCTTACCCCTTCGATGGCAGATGCGATGGCTACCCCGCTCATGCCTTCGTGGTCCTGCGACAGTAACAATTCCGAAGGGTTGCTGACTTGGCGAAGCCCGTCTTGACGCATCTCATAGATGCCCAATTCAGCGGTACTTCCAAAGCGGTTCTTGATGCTGCGCAGAATACGGTACATATAATGCTGGTCTCCCTCGAATTGGAGTACGGTGTCTACGATGTGCTCTAGAACCTTCGGTCCGGCAATGCTGCCTTCTTTGTTGATATGCCCGATCAGCAACACCGGGGTATGCGTCTCTTTGGCAAAACGGAGGATGGATGCCGAGCACTCCCGGACTTGCGCGATGCTTCCCGGTGACGATTCGATGCTTTCGGTCGATATCGTCTGTATGGAGTCGATGATTACTAGGTCCGGACGTGTATTTTTGATATGTACATAGATCTGTTCCAACGATGTTTCGCAGACAATCAGGCAGTCGCTCGAAGTTCGGGTTAACCGGTCGGCACGAAGTTTCAGTTGCCTTGCGCTCTCTTCTCCCGAGATGTAGAGTATCCTCCGCTCAGGCATGTGGAGCACGGTTTGGAGCACCAGTGTGGACTTCCCGATGCCGGGTTCGCCACCGATCAGTACCAGCGATCCGGGTACCAGCCCGCCTCCCAGCACCCGGTTCAGCTCCTCGTCGTGCATGTCGATGCGGGGTTCTTCATCTGCTTCGATCTCGCTCAGGGTGACGGGTTTGGCTTTGGGCGATTCGATGCCAGATACCGGACGTTTATTCGGAACTTCCTTGCGAACAATCTCTTCTACATAGGTATTCCATTCGCCACACGAAGGACATTTGCCCACCCATTTGGGTGATTCCTGTCCGCAGTTACTGCATACATAAACGGTTTTCTCTTTTGCCATTGATCTCTTGATAAATAGGTCTCAAAGTTACGCATTTCGTCTTTTTCTGCCAAACAGAATATAGCTTTTGACTCCTGAACCCCGTGAAGTCGTTTTTCTTTTTGCTAAAGCCTCTGACCGATTGTCAGTGAAATGGATGGATTACTGACTCTATGGAGCGTATCATGCGGTTTCGCTGACAAGCTCTGTGTAGAAAGACAGTGATCCGGAAATGGAATCCGGATAAATACTCCCGGATAACTGCATATCCGTCACTTCTGTTATCGGTTTATTGGGGTTTGGATCTCCGGATTATTAACTTCGTGCCGATAAACTGTTAACTTCATCGGAATACGATGTTAACTTCCTGCAAATAGAGTGTTAACTTCCTGTAGACAGAGGCTTCGTTTCTTGAAAGGAGAGCCTTGCCTTAAAGGATTTTCCGGTATCTTTCCGTCTGCTTTGTCCCTTGGCGGATACTGCCGTGAGATGGCATAAAGAATCTGTTTTTGCTTCCGGGCGTTGTCGGAGATAGTACGAAGAGGTATTGCTTTGACTTTTGGCGAGAAATTCTGAATATACCTGTCAAACTGATAATTGCCCGAATGGCGTGGATGCGTTTTTTTCGTACTCCGTCGGCATCTGTTCGGAAAAACGGATTCTGAGGCCTCCTGAATATCATTTTGACAAATCGATACTAATCTCTCCTGCCATCGACTCGTTCATCCTCCGGCGTACTTCGTCCGGCGAATATCCGTGTCCTAACAGAAACATCAGTTTTGTTACGGCCGATTCGGTAGTACTGTCGTGTCCACTGACGATGCCCGCCTTCAGCAGATGATATCCCGTTTCGTAACGTTCCATCTCTACAGTACCGGCGCTACATTGGGTTACGTTGACAATGACAACACCTCGTTCGCTGGCATCACGAAGCCTCCGCAGAAACCACTCCTTGCGGGAAGCGTTGCCCGAACCATACGTTTCGAGTACCACTGCCTTCAATCCTTCGATGGCGAGTGTAGCGGCTACGACATTCTCTTGTATGCCCGGAAAGAGTTTGAGGATAGCTATATTGGTGTCCAGCAGATAGTGAGGATGCAGTTCGCGTTTCTCCCCTTCAATGTGAATCTGCACATTGTTATATTTAATATGTATCCCTGCTTCTGCCAGTACCGGATAATTGAACGAACGGAAGGCGTTGAAATTTTCCGCACTCATTTTGGTCGTACGATTGCCACGCATTAACCGGTTTTCGAAAAATATACATACTTCAGGAACCATGGGATTACCGCTTCTGTCGCGTGCCGATGCTATTTCGATGCTGGTCATCAGATTCTCCTTGCCATCGGTACGAAGCACTCCTATGGGCAGTTGTGAACCTGTCAGGATAACCGGTTTGTCGAGTCCTTCGAGCATGAAGCTGAGGGCTGAAGCGGTGAAGGCCATCGTATCCGTACCATGCAGGATGACAAAGCCGGTGTACTGGTGGTAGTGTTCACTGATGACGTGTACCAGTTTCCTCCAGGCTTCCGGTTCCATGTCCGAAGAGTCCATAGGCGGATCGAATTGGTAAGAGTCTATCGGGAAGGTAAACTTCTGAAGTTCGGGTACATGCTTCTGCAATTGCTCGAAATTGAAGTTTTCGAGTGCTCCGGTTTCAGGGTTTTCTATCATACCGATGGTTCCGCCCGTGTATATTAACAATATGGAAGTATCTGATGGGTTCATAGTCCTTAAATGAAGAATGTATTGTTGCAAAGATAATGATATATCTTGTAAATGGCAGCAAAGTGTCAAGAAAGTGATCCGCTTTATCCGGAGAAAAAGCAATGGGCACTATAAAAATGTAATTGTCCTATGTTACATTTTTACCCCTCTTTCTGGGGCTTTCTGTGCTTTTATCGCAAAATAATCGCAAAAAGTGATAGATTGAATGAAATTATTCTTATTTTTGCAACATCTTATCAAAATCGAACGTAGAAACAGAAACAATGATGCAATGCTATCCACATACAGTCACATCGATGTGTACCATGATTGGGACACAGGGGACAATGGGGATGACCCCTAGGGGTTAATATATAGTATGATGTGTATCTACGTGATTCACGCTTACAGGAAGTAAGCAAAACTCAATTTTATATTTTATTATTCGTATCAACAAAGATGGTTTTGTATGCCTGAAAGAGCGTACAAGGCATTCCATTAAATAAGTATCTGCATGAAAGTAATGAAATTCGGCGGAACGTCCGTAGGTTCCGTGAACAGCATTTTAAGCGTAAAGAAAATCGTAGAGTCTGCCGGTGAACCGGTAATCGTAGTAGTGTCTGCATTGGGCGGGATCACTGACCAGTTGATCAGTACCTCCCGAATGGCCGCCATGGGCGATGCAGCTTACGAAGGGGCATACCGGGAAATAGTTCGCCGCCACGAAGAGATGGTGCAGGGAGTGATTCCTGCCGGAGAGACTCAGACCCTGTTGCACTATCAGGTGAATGAATTGCTCGACGAACTGAAAGATATCTTTCAGGGTATTTATCTGATTAAAGATCTTTCTCCGAAAACGTCCGATACCATTGTCAGTTATGGTGAACGTCTGTCTTCACTGATTGCGTCAAGACTGATCCAAGGGGCTGTATGGTTCGACTCACGTACTTTTATCAAGACAGAAAAGAAACATAATAAACATACACTGGACACGGAACTGACCAATCGGTTGGTGCGGGAGGCTTTCAAAGAAATCCCCCGGGTTTCGCTGGTACCCGGATTCATCTCTTCGGATAAGGTTTCGGGAGACGTAACGAATCTGGGCAGGGGCGGTTCCGACTATACCGCAGCTGTTATTGCCGCAGCTCTCGATGCCGATAGTCTGGAGATTTGGACGGATGTAGACGGCTTCATGACAGCCGACCCGCGTGTGATCAGTACGGCCTATACTATCAGCGAGCTGACTTATGTAGAGGCTACCGAACTTTGTAATTTCGGTGCAAAAGTGGTGTATCCGCCTACCATCTATCCGGTATGTCACAAAAACATACCGATCCTGATTAAGAATACTTTCAACCCGGATGCCCAGGGAACGGTGATCAAACAACACGTAGACCACACGAAGAGCAAAGCCATCAAAGGGATTTCGTCCATCAACGACACGAGCCTGATTACCGTACAGGGTTTAGGTATGGTGGGCGTGATCGGTGTCAACTACCGCATCTTTAAGGCGCTGGCAAAGAATGGAATCAGTGTGTTCCTCGTTTCGCAGGCTTCATCGGAGAACAGTACCTCTATCGGTGTGCGTAATGCCGATGCCGATCTGGCTTGCGAAGTGCTGAACGAAGAGTTTGCCAAAGAGATCGAAATGGGTGAGATTTCGCCTATCCAGGCAGAGAAGAACCTGGCTACGGTAGCTATCGTGGGTGAGAACATGAAACATACGCCGGGCATTGCCGGAAAGCTGTTCGGTACGCTGGGACGAAATGGCATCAATGTGATAGCCTGTGCACAGGGAGCTTCCGAGACCAACATCTCGTTTGTTGTCGATTCAAAGTCGTTGCGTAAATCGCTGAATGTGATTCACGACTCGTTCTTCCTCTCCGAATATCAGGTGCTCAACCTCTTTATCTGCGGTGTGGGCACGGTGGGAGGAAGTCTTGTCGAGCAGATCCGCCAGCAGCAGAAGAAGCTGATGGTAGAAAATGGCCTGAAACTCCATGTGGTAGGTATTATCGATGCGACGAAGGCGATGTTCAGCCGTGCCGGATTCGATCTGGCCAACTATCGCGAAGAGCTGAAAGAGAAGGGAGTGGACAGTTCGCTGGATACTATACGTGACGAGATTATCGGCATGAATATATTCAATTCGGTATTTGTGGATTGTACGGCCAGTCCGGACATTGCCTCTCTATATAAGGACTTCCTGCAACATAACATTTCTGTGGTGGCGGCCAATAAGATTGCTGCTTCATCGGCTTACGAGAATTACCGTGAACTGAAGCTGATAGCCCGCCAGCGTGGTGTGAAATATCTGTTTGAAACCAACGTGGGGGCCGGACTTCCGATTATCAATACCATCAATGACCTGATACATAGCGGTGATAAGATTCTGAAGATCGAGGCAGTGCTTTCGGGTACGCTGAACTATATTTTCAATAAGATCAGTGCCGATGTTCCCTTCAGCCGTACCATCAAGATGGCGCAGGAAGAGCGTTATTCGGAACCCGATCCGCGCATCGACCTGAGCGGTAAGGACGTGATCCGTAAGCTCGTGATCCTGGCGCGTGAGGCCGGATACAAGCTGGAACAGGAAGACGTGGAGAAGAATCTTTTCGTACCGAATGACTTCTTTGAAGGTTCGCTGGAAGACTTCTGGAAAAAAGTGCCTAGTCTGGATGCTGATTTCGAAGCTCGCCGCAAGGTGCTCGAGAGTGAGAATAAACATTGGCGTTTCGTTGCCAAGCTGGAGAACGGCAAAGCATCCGTCGGTTTGCAGGAAGTGGACCGCAACCATCCTTTCTACGGACTGGAAGGCAGCAATAACATCATCTTGCTTACCACCGAACGCTATAAAGAATATCCGATGATGATTCAGGGATACGGTGCGGGTGCCGGAGTGACGGCGGCCGGTGTATTTGCTGACATTATGAGCATTGCAAACGTATAAAAAAGAAGCTTATGAAACACATCATCATACTGGGTGACGGAATGGCCGACTGGGCTGTAAAGTCGTTGGGAGACAAGACGCTCCTGCAATATGCAAAAACGCCTTATATGGATAAACTGGCCCGTATGGGACGGAACGGACGGTTGATAACCGTAGCCGACGGGTTCCATCCGGGAAGTGAAGTAGCCAATATGTCGGTTCTGGGATACAATCTTCCGAAAGTATACGAAGGGCGCGGACCACTCGAGGCTGCCAGCATCGGTGTCGATTTGCAGCCGGGCGAGATGGCAATGCGTTGCAATCTGATTTGTACGGAAGGAGATATCCTGAAGAATCATTCGGCAGGGCATATCACAACAGAAGAGGCGGATGTGTTGATTCAATACCTTCAGGAGAAACTGGGGGACGACCGGGTGAGGTTTCATACCGGGGTGCAATACCGCCATCTGCTGGTGGTGAAAGGCGGAAACAAGCAACTCGACTGCACCCCTCCGCACGATGTGCCTTTGAAGCCTTTCCGTCCGCTGATGGTGAAACCTTTGGTACCGGAGGCCGAAGAGACTGCTAGCCTGCTCAATGAACTGATCCTGAAGTCTCAGGAACTGCTGAAAGATCATCCGCTGAACCTGAAGCGGATGGCTGAGGGGAAAGACCCTGCCAACAGCATCTGGCCGTGGAGCCCGGGTTACCGTCCGCAAATGGAACGTCTGTCCGACACCTTCCCGCAAGTGAAGAGGGGAGCTGTCATCTCGGCCGTCGATCTGATCAACGGTATCGGATATTATGCCGGGCTGCGCCGTATTGCGGTAGAAGGGGCAACGGGGCTGTACGATACCAATTACGAGAATAAAGTGGCCGCCGCACTGGAGGCCCTGAAAACGGACGACTTTGTCTATCTGCACATTGAAGCCAGTGACGAAGCCGGTCATGAGGGTGATGTGGCGCTGAAACTGAAAACGATTGAAAACCTGGATAGCCGTGCCGTAGGTCCTATCTACGAGGCTGTGAAGGAGTGGGAAGAGCCGGTAGCGATTGCCGTATTACCCGATCATCCTACTCCCTGCGAACTGCGTACGCATACCAACGAGCCGGTCCCGTTTTTTATCTGGTATCCGGGTATCGAGCCGGACAGCGTGCAGACCTTCGATGAAGTTGCAGCAGTGGAGGGCAGTTACGGATTGCTGAAAGAGGATGAATTTATTAAAGAGTTTATGAACCGTTAAGGAATAGGAACAGAGTTTGTTCACCACAGATTACACGGATTTTCACAGATGAATGATTTATTTTTATTGATAAAAAGATTGAAAGTTCTGTGAAAATCCGTGTAATCTGTGGTGCACCGACTCCGAAACCATTTATAAAAATACCCATGAAATATTATAGTACTAACAAACAAGCTCCGCTTGCTTCGCTTGAAGAAGCGGTAGTCAAAGGACTTGCTTCTGATAAGGGGCTATTCATGCCCATGACCATCAAGCCCTTGCCTCAAGAGTTTTATGACGAGATAGAGAATCTTTCTTTCCGGGAAATCGCTTACCGGGTGGCAGATGCTTTCTTTGGAGAAGATGTTCCGGCGGAAACGCTGAAAGAGATCGTTTATGATACGTTGAATTTTGATGTCCCGTTGGTGCCGGTGAAGGAGAACATCTATTCCCTGGAGCTTTTCCACGGTCCTACATTGGCTTTTAAAGATGTAGGTGGACGGTTTATGGCCCGTTTGTTGGGATACTTCATCCGGAAAGAGGGGCGGAAACAGGTGAATGTGCTCGTTGCCACTTCCGGAGATACCGGTAGTGCGGTAGCCAATGGCTTTTTGGGGGTAGAGGGTATTCATGTGTATGTGCTCTATCCGAAGGGAAAAGTCAGCGAGATACAGGAAAAACAGTTCACTACGCTGGGGCGGAATATTACAGCCCTGGAGGTGGACGGAACGTTTGATGACTGCCAGGCGCTGGTGAAAGCAGCCTTTATGGATCAGGAACTGAACGAACAGTTGTTGCTGACCTCGGCTAACTCTATCAACGTGGCACGTTTCCTGCCGCAGGCATTCTATTATTTTTATGCCTATGCGCAATTGAAGAAGGCCGGCCGGGCAGAGAATGTCGTCATCTGTGTGCCGAGCGGAAACTTTGGTAACATTACTGCAGGCTTGTTCGGCAAAAAGATGGGCTTGCCCGTCCGCCGTTTTATCGCCGCCAACAATAAGAATGATATTTTCTATCAATATTTGCAGACAGGACAGTACAATCCCCGTCCGTCCGTTGCCACCATTGCCAATGCGATGGATGTGGGTGATCCGAGCAACTTTGCCCGTGTGCTCGACCTGTATGGCGGTTCGCATGCAGCCATCGCTGCCGAGATATCCGGAACGACGTACACCGACGAGCAGATTCGTGAAAGCGTGAAAGCGTGCTGGCAGCAGACGGGTTATCTGCTCGATCCTCATGGAGCATGCGGTTACCGTGCATTGGAGGAAGGCTTGCAGCCGGGTGAGACAGGCGTATTCCTCGAAACGGCCCATCCGGCCAAATTCCTGCAAACGGTGGAGAGCATCATTGGTACCGAGGTCGAAATACCTGCTAAGCTCCGGGCTTTTATGAAAGGCGAAAAGAAAAGTTTGCCGATGACGAAGGAGTTTGCTGATTTCAAGAGCTATCTGCTGGGCAAGTAGAGACTCTCCCTTGAGGGCACAGGGTGATGTAGATGACTTTTGTTATGGATTATTAATGTGAATGCTTTGCGCTTTCTATGGTGAAATATGCTTTTCCCACAGCCGGCGGCTCTTTTCCCGGATGGAGATGCTGACGGGAAATTGTTTGTGAAAACGGTCTCAGAGATACTTCTGGGGGGGAGTGGCGGGGCTTTTTAAAAAACCTCCCGCCACTTTTTTTGCCTGCAGGCATCTCCGGTTTCGCTTCCGCCTGCCCGCGGATTTTCTTCGTTCCGCATGCGGGTGAAAGTCTGTTTTTAGTGTAAAACTAAATAATCGTAATCTGCTTTCCGCTCCGGACTTTATCGTCTTTCTTTCTCCGAACTTTCCGTCTCCCTCTTTTGTTGTACGGGAATAAAAAAATAACCCTCGTATGATGAAGAATAAGAAAGTGGAGGCCAATCTGAGTATGGTGGTTTCCAAAACCTTTAGCGGATTGAACATGAATGCGTTGAAATATCTGCTTCCCGTATGGGTCAGTCCCCTTTCGGGAGTTACCCTCCGGTGCGTGTTTGCCGCCATTGCTTTCTGGATCATCGGGATGTTTGTCAAGCCCGAAATTTCCACCCGGAAAGAAAAAATATTCCTTTTTCTCCTGGGAGCCTTGGGCATCTATGGTTTCATGTTTCTTTATCTGATGGGGTTGAGTAAAACGACTCCGGTCTCGAGTTCCATTTTCACCAGTTTGCAGCCTATCTGGGTGTTTGTGATCGCCGTGGTCTTCTTCAAGGAGAAGATCAGTGCGATGAAGATAGCCGGCATCTCCCTCGGACTCGGCGGGGCCATTCTTTGCATTCTGGCTCAGAAGAGTGACGATCTGGCTTCGGACGCCCTGACAGGCAATATGCTCTGCCTGTTGAGTTCGATCGCCTATGCTGTCTATCTGGTGGCAAGTAACCGAATCCTGAAGTCGGTCGGAATGTTTACAGTATTGAAGTATACCTTTGCCGGAGCGGCTTTTTCAAGCATCGTCGTTTCGGCTGTCACCGGTTTCCATGCTCCGGTATTTTCCGGGCCGTTACACTGGTTTCCGCTGTCGGTGCTCCTCTTTGTCCTGATATTCCCTACGGTTGTCAGCTACCTGTTGGTACCGATCGGACTGAAATATCTGAAGACTACCGTGGTGGCCATCTATGGGTATCTGATACTGATCGTGGCAACCATCGTCTCTCTACTCGTAGGACAGGACCGCTTCAGCTGGTCGCAGACCATTGCCATCGGCATGATCTGCGTCAGTGTCTATCTGGTCGAAGTGGCCGAGACGAAGGAGAAACCGGTCAGTAATTCAGATAAACCAAGTAGTCTCCCTCCGCATGGATCGTAAATTCGGTGCCTGTCGCTTCGTTCAGCGTACCCTGCCACCAGTTACTGAAGTCACTGAGTGGATATACCAGCCCATCGGCCCTCAATCCGGTGGCGTTGAAGTTGAAGATGGAGATTTGTTGTCCGGGATATGACTTGAAACAGTTCCTCCCCGATGCCGGAATAAACATTCCGTGGTCCGTCAGCATCGTTACCTGCGCTCCTGCTTTCATATAGTCTATCAGCAGACTGATGTTTCCCAGGGTATGGTCTTCCCGTTTGCCGGTTGCACCCACGAGGATGATTGTTTTTTTGCCTTGGTCGAGCAGGAAGTGTACCGCTTTGGTCTGATCGTTCGTCTCCTGGTCGTCTATCTGGTGGAAGATGGTCCTGAACCGTTCTTTGTTATCCGGTGAGAGCGAGTCTCCGTCGCCGATGATGGCATCGGGCGTAAATCCCCTTCGGATGTGTTCGTCGGCAGACCCGTCGCAGCACACCACGTAAGGCGCCATAATCAGCATGGTTTCCGGCATTGAGTGGGTCGGATATTCGCCGTTGCCCAGTATGACGGCGTCCATATCGATATCATTTACTTTCATAATGCATCATTTGTTTCCATTTAAAGTAGCCAAAGATAGCGATTATTGAGTAAAGTCCGTAAAGAGCGGATGTGAAATAAAGCTCTTTATAGATGTAGAGTCCGCAACATACCACGTCGACCACGATCCATGCCCACCACTGTTCGACGTACTTGCGTGCCAGCATCCACATGCCGATGATGCTCAGCGCCGTGGTGAACGAGTCGAGCCAGGGGACGTTGCTGTCCGTAAACCGGATCAGTATCCAGGCGATGCCGAAGAAGGCTGCCAGGAATACCAGCAATAGGGGGAGGTATCTTTTCAAGGGTGTGTGCGTGATGGGCAGCTCGGCCCGGGTCTCTTTTTCGCTTCCCCGCATCCAGACCATCCAGCCGTAGGCGGCCGCGAGCAGATAGTAGATATTGATGCCGAAGTCGGCATACAATCCTGCTTGGTAGTATACAAATATATAGATGGCCGGCATGATGATGCCCGCTATCCAGAGATAAATGCTTGCCCGGTATTCCAGCCAAAGGTAAATCAGCCCGACAAGGGCACCTGTGATTTCGAGATAGTTCATGGCTTAGAAGCGGATCGAGATGTTACCCATTACATTTGTACCTGCCTGGGCGGCATAGCCGGCATAATTATAGCGTTCGGGCTTGCCGTCCTTCAGCGTATAGCCGCTTCCGGCATACCCGTTGTTTTCATACTTTTCGTTGAAGAGGTTGTAGATGGTGAATCCCACTGTAACCGACTTCACGTGTCGCAATTGGAATGTATATGCCAGATTGAGGTTGCTCACAAAATAAGCATCGAGTGTCTGCTCTGCTTGCTTGGCATTGCTCATATACTGCTTGCTGACGTACTGTGACTGGAGGGCGGCTTCGAATCCTTTGTGGCTGAACGAGAAACGATTATTCAGTATAAAGTCCGGAGAGAAAGCGATCGGGGTGTTACCATGTTCCACTTCGATCGGGTTCTTCCACTCGTCTTCGTACAGTTTTTCGGTGAAGTTTTTCACCCGGTTCTTGCTCAGCGTACCGTTGATGTCCCATTGGAACCATCGGCATGGCTTAACTCCTAGCATCAGTTCTACGCCCGTCCGGTAACTGTCCGGCACATTGCGTGCCATGGCTTCGCCTATTTCGTTCAATTCTCCGGTCAGCACCAACTGGTCCTTGTAATCCATATAGTAGAAGTTGACTCCGGCGCTCAACCATGTGTTGCGGTAGGTATACCCCAGTTCGTAGTCGTACAGTTTTTCCGCCTTCGGATATTCGTCTGCGTTACCGTCGGTATAGTTGTTTCGTGTAGGTTCTTTCTGGGCAACGGAGAAAGAGGCGTAAACCCGGTTGTTGGAGTCGATATCCCAGTTCAGTCCGGCTTTCGGGTTGAAAAAGTTGAAGTGATCGTTGACTGCGAGCTTTTGTAGTCCGTCAGTGTTGTAATCGTACTTGTCATTGTCACCGTGTATCTTATAGTTGATGTAGCGGTATTGCAGGTCGGCATACGCGTTGAGGCCTGCCACCAGATTGTAGTTGGCTTTCAGATAGAGGTTCCCGTCCGTCTTCTTGGCTTTGTTACGGTAATATTCGTGGTCGGGCAGCAACTCGCCGATATAGTTCTTCACCCAGATCACCCGTCCGAAGTGCCATCCGTCGTAGTAGTTCAGTGCGCCGCCCAGCGAAGCGTCCAGCTTCTCATTCCGGTAGTTCACCGAGAATACGCCGCCGCCAAAGTGATTGTCCATCTTCTTCTGCCGGATCAGGTCGCTTTTTTCCACTTCCTTTCCATCGTACATAAACGGATGCAGGCGATACTCTTTCAGGCTGCGATCCTCTTTATACTCCTGATAGTAGCCGTCCCCCTTTGTATAATGGAGTGCCGCATTCAGGTTCCATGCTGCCGAGAAAGTATGATTCAGCAAGAGCTGATAGTTCATTTGCAGGTAGTTGTCCGTCTGGTCTTTGTAAAAGCGGATGTGTCCGTCGTCATCTGTGTACATGCCGCATGAGTTGAAGCGTCGGCCATATTTCTTCATCTCTTCCTTAGTTGCATAATTCCAGGCATGATACGTCTTTTCTTTACCGCCGAAGGTGATGAACTTCACCGAAGTATTGTCGGCAAAATATCCACCCTGTGCGTAGAAAGAGTACAGGTCTACTGATGCCCGGTCTATGTATCCGTCCGTACCGATGTTGGACAGGCGGGCATCGAATGCCCAATGATCCTTCAGCAGTCCCGTCCCGAATTTTACTGTCTCTTTGTGAGCGTTGAAGCTACCGTACGAGGCGTTTATTTCGGCATAAGGTTGCATTGAAATACCTTCCGTCTGCATATTGACACTGGCTCCGAAAGCGCCTGCGCCGTTGGTCGATGTACCCGCACCGCGCTGCACTTGTATATCCTTTACGGACGAAGCAAAGTCGGGCATATTTACCCAGAAGAGTGTATGGCTTTCGGCATCATTCATCGGGATTCCGTTGGCTGTGATGTTGATGCGTGTCCCGTCTGTTCCCCGTACGCGCAGTGTGGTGTAACCGATACCTGCTCCGGCATCACTGGTGGTCAGTGCCGAAGGAGTCATACTGAGCAGAAAAGGGATGTCTTGCCCGAAGTTCTGCTTTTTGAGTTCTTCTTTCGAAACGTTGGTGAATGCCACCGGGGTTTTTGAAGTGGCACGTGTGGATACTATCTGCACCTCTTGCAGATTTACTACTTTCAAGCTGTCTGTCTCGCCCGCTTGCGCGAAGACACTTGCTCCGGCCATCAGACAGCCGGCAAAAATCATCTTTTTCATGTTGCTAATTTGTTTTTCTCTACGCCGGCATTACCCGGATCAGGTCAAAGGGTATGTTCTCAGCCCGTCATGTTAAGGCACCCCTACTAAGTGAATCGGCGGCAAATTTACGCTTTTTGCTTGTGTAAAGCAAGAAACACTTCGCTATTTGATAAAAACATTGTAGCTTTGTCCGCTGTTATTAAATGGACAAACTCTAAAATTGTATTATTATGCTACTATTCCAAACTACACAACAAGTCGCTGATTCCCTGCAAGTGGCGGCTGAGAAGCTGGACCAGGCTATAGCCCAGGCAGACGGGCTCGATAAGTTGGGACTGATCACCCAACAACTGATAGACTCGGGCATACAGGCCGGAGGACATATTCTGAAAGCGGTCATTGTATTTTTGGTCGGACGTTTTCTGATCCGGATGCTGAACCGTCTGGTCGGCCGGGTGATGGATAAGAGAAACGTGGATATCAGTATCAAGACTTTTGTAAAGAGTCTCGTTAATATCCTTCTTACCGTACTATTAATTGTTTCCGTGGTAGGCGCATTGGGCGTCGAGACGACTTCGTTTGCTGCTTTGCTGGCTTCTGCCGGTGTGGCTGTCGGTATGGCGCTTTCCGGTAATTTGCAAAATTTTGCCGGCGGACTGGTTATTTTACTGTTCAAACCCTATAAGGTAGGCGACTGGATCGAAGCACAAAGTGTTTCCGGTACGGTCAAGGAAATTCAGATATTCCATACAATCCTGACAACTGCCGACAACAAGCTCATCTATGTGCCCAACGGGGCTTTAAGCAGTGGAGTGGTGACTAACTATAGTAACCAGAAGACCCGCCGCGTTGAATGGATCTTTGGCGTCGATTATGGTGAAGACTATAATAAGGTGGAAAAAGTGGTACGTGAGGTGCTGACCGCCGATAAGCGTATTCTCAATGATCCTGCTCCGTTTATAGCTCTGCATACGCTGGATGCCAGTAGTGTGAATGTTGTAGTCCGTGTTTGGGTGGAGAGTGGCGATTATTGGGGCGTTTATTTCGACATAAACAAGACGATTTATGCTACGTTCAATGAAAAAGGCATCAATTTTCCCTTCCCGCAACTTACGGTTCATCAGGCTCCGAATTGATGAATATTCAAAAAGGGTGGCTACTTCTGAAGAAGCAATCACCCTTTTTGCAAATTTATATTTAACCAATTAACACACTCCGAAATCTTCTGTAGGATCATACGTGTTGTCTGTGATGCCTAACAGAAGGTTTATCTCTCTCCGTTTATCCAGATCCTTGAAATAGGTTTCCACCACTTTGTAAAGGTCAAAACTGAATGTAGATCCGGCGGCCATATCCAATGACTCTACCATCTGCTCTACTGCCTGGTGGATTCTTTCTTGATCGATCAGGTGCAGCTCATTACTGTGAATAAGATATTTCTCCATAACCGTTATTGTTTTAAGATTCTACAGTTAAAACATTCTCAAAGAGGATAAGGTTCAAACTGTTTTTTCTTATCTTTGCCATTTCTAAAAGCAGGACCTTAGATCACCAAGTGAGAAATATTCGATAATGAATCAATTTTTAGATTTTGACCAGAAACTGTATGCTGAACTCCGTAAAGGCAGCGAGCACGCTTTTGTTACTGTTTTCGAACGGTATAACCGCTTGTTGTATGCGCTGGCTTATCGGTATTTTAAATCAGGTGAAGAGGCTGAAGACGCAGTGCAATATACTTTTATGAAATTGTGGGAGCAACGTTCCAGTTTTGAATTTCAATCCGGCATCAGAAGCCTGTTGTTCACCATCCTGAAAAACTACATTATGAACGAGTTGAGACATCGGCAGATTGTCTTTGAAAAGCATTACGAGATGGCTCAACGGAACGAAGAAGCGGATGACAGTTTTCTGAAGAATTTTGAAGATAAAGATTTCAGGGAACATCTTCGGACTGCCATCGGTAAACTACCTCCTCAAAAACAGAAAATATGCCGCCTGAAAATAGAAAAAGGACTTTCTAACCAGGAAATAGCGGACGAGATGCATATCACGGTGCCTACCGTAAAGTCCCATTATACTCAGGCCATTAAGATACTCCGTGCGGAGATTGAATCGTTAATTGTATTACTTCATGTATTGTGGATTCATTTTTTAGAGTGAGCAGCAACTCATACTTTTAAGTTGATGAAGTGTTTTTATTATTAGATAAAGAAAAGTCGAAATGAAAATAGATGATGCGATTATAGATAAAGTGCTCAATAACGAAGCTTCTGTGGAAGAAGCGGGATTGGTTGCGGAATGGTTTGCTACAGAAGAGGGTAGCGAATATTTGTCGGGGCGTTTGGAGAGCGAGTCTGCACGGCTCACCGAAGAACGGGCCCGGGAATGGTTAGACCATCCGGTGCCGGAAGAACGGATGCGGGAACGCTTCATCGGGCAAATAAAACCTGAGAAAAAAATAGTTTCTTATCGTCGCGGACTGATAGCGGCAGCGGTATTGATTCCTTTTTTATTCCTTAGTATATTTCTTTGGTTTCTGGCTGACAGAACCGGAGTCTTTTCTGCCACAGAATATGCTGAATTAAAGGTTCCTTGCGGAGAGCAAATGCAGGTTGTTCTGCAAGATGGAACAGTTATACAGTTGAATTCGGATACCCGTTTGCGGTATCCCAAGAAGTTCGGTCTGTTCAGTCGGAGTGTGGAGTTATGGGGAGAAGGCTTTTTTGTGGTCGCTAAGGATAAGAAGCGTCCGTTTATCATCGATTTGAAAGGTGTTGAAGTAAAGGTCACCGGAACTAAATTTAATGTAAAGGCATATCCGTCAGAACCCAATGTATGGGTCACCTTGGAAGAAGGAGGCGTGCTGTTGAAAGATACCAAGAACAAGGAATATCCTCTTGTACCGGGTGAAAGTGCCGAATACAACCGGACATCCGGAATTTGCCAGATAACCAAACCGGATGATATGAGCCAGATTTCATCCTGGCGTTCCAATAGCCTGAATTTTTATCTTACTCCGCTGAGAGATATTATAAAGGTCATGGAACGGCAGTATGATGTTCATTTTGTGGTGCGTGATTCCACCCTATTGAATAACAGGTTTACTCTATCTACCAGCAAAGTGAATGTGGACGATGTATTGCGTGATTTGGAAGCGGTTTCATGGATACGTTTCTTGCAAACGGAAGATGGGGGATTCGAAATTCAGAAGGAAAAATAGATTGATTGAATTATTATTCTATAGATAGATGCAGACCCTGTTCAGGAGCTGCATCTATTTTTTTAGATAAGCTCTTATATGGAAACTCATACTTTCTTTCGGATGGGGTGTTAGCTTATGTAGTAAAAGGGCCTTTAAGAATATTTAATTTCAAGTATGAACCGGATATCTATACACAAGAGATATCACAGCAAATATGTGTTTATATGAAATATCTGTTTACACTTTTGATGGCCTGTCTGTCATTGTCAACTACTTACGGTACGGTACATCATCCATCTTCTTCTGTTTCGTCCGGACGATGGGTGGTTTGGGCGGAGAAACCTGCCACATCATGGCAGGATGCATTTGTCACCGGCAATGGCCGCCACGGGACGATGGTGATGGGGCAACCGGGATCGGAACGAATAATCTGTGTCCACGAGGAATTGTTTATAAGAGGATGGGATCGTCATAAAGTAGCGGTTCCTTCAACAGCTTCGCTTCTTCCGGAAGTGCGCCGGTTGATAGAATCCGGGAGAAGCGATGCAGCAGATGAGTTGATGACCGATGAAGCTGACCGGCAATTGGTTGCTATGGGAGCCGTACAGCGCTGGCCTCTTATACCCCATCCAGCTTTTGATCTGTGCATTCGGTATACCGATACCACTCTACAGGCAGAGAATGGCTATAGAAGACAACTTGATCTGGAAACGGGTGAGACTTCCGCCTTTTGGGGTGGAAGAGGAGGAGTGACGGAATCTGTATTCTCATCCAGAGAGCATAATGTCAATGTGCTCCGTCTGAAAGCAACCGGACAAAGAAAGATAAATTTAGTGTTGGGGCTTAAGGAGACTCCGGGACGTGAAGGAGTTCATTTTGAGCATAATCTGGATAGTGCTTTCTCATCGGTGAGTACAGAAGCATTTTCAGGATGGTTATCTTACCGTGCCGCTTACAAATATGATGCCGGTGGTTATGAGGGATTGGCCCGAGTGTCTCTTAAAGGGGGGAAGTATGATTACCGAAGGTGATTCTTTGAGAATAGCAGACGCTGACGAGGTACTCGTTCTTGTGAGAATTACTCCGTTGGAGAATGCAAATTTGTCGGTACGCCCTTCCGTGCAAAGGGAGTTGTCACGTTTACCGCTCGATTATAATACTCTGTTGTTACCTCACAGTCGGAAACATGCCGAAATGTTTCGCCGCATGCAATTGGATTTAGGCTGTTCTTCCGATTGGAAAACGACTTCGACAGAGAAAATGCTTTCCGATATTCATAAGCATGGGGTTACTCCTTTGTTTCTTGAGCAGATTCATGCTATGGGACGTTATTTGCTTATTTCTTCATCCGGCAAGTATCCTCCTCCTTTACAGGGAATCTGGGGAGGAGGATGGAAACCCGGATGGATCGGTGGCTTTGTATGGGATTCAAATATCAACTTGGCCGTCTCGGCAGCATCTATGGGCAATTTGCATGAATGTGCGGAATCTTATATTGGTTATGTGGAGAGTCTGCTTCCCGGATGGAGACTGAACGCGCGAAATTATCTGGGGTGCAGAGGCTTTATTGTTGCCCATTATAATGATCCGGAAAGTGGATATCTCACCCATTTCGGACGGTCTTTTCCCTGGATGTGCTGGCCTGGTGGTGCCGGCTGGAATATACGTTCTTTTTATGAGTATGCCATGCTGACCGGTAATGAGGCTTTTCTTAAGAAACATGTGTTCCCGCTATACAGGGAAATGGCCGACTTCTATGAAGACTACTTGACTATGGATGGTGATAGCTTATATCACATTTGCCCCAGTGTTTCTCCCGAGAATGCTCCTCCGGGGACTGACACCTGGTTGAGCAAAGATGCTACAATGGATGTTGCTATTGCTAAAGAAGTGTTCCGTTTGCTTCTTGAGATGGGGCGTACATTTCGTGCTGACAAAAAAGAATTGGCTAAATGGAATAATTACCTGCAACGGTTGCCTTCCTACCGGATTAATGACGAAGGAGCCTTGGCCGAATGGATTGATGAAGCTTATCAGGACGTATATAATCACAGACATCTTTCTCATCTCTATCCGGTTTTTCCCGGTTCGCAGTTGGGTAAGTCGGAGGGAGATCCTCGTCTTATACATGCAGCACGTATCGCATTAAACAAACGTTTTGCTTTCGATACCGGTTCTGCCCATGGATTAATTCATGTGGCTCTTCAGGCAGTGCGTCTGGGCGATATAGATAAGGTAAAAACAAATCTGGACCGTTTCAGTCGTCGTCATTATTTATATGACGGATTGGTCACTTCACATGATCCGGAACATCAAGTATACAATTTGGATGCAGTCTTGAGCATCCCACGCCTGCTAATGGAGATGCTGGTTTATACCGAGAAGGGAAAAATAGAACTTTTGCCGGCCTGGCCTTGTGATTATGCCGATGGTTCTATAAAAGGTATAAAAATCTATGGAGGACATACTTTGGACATTACCTGGAAAGCGGGAAAATTGATAGAAGCTGTTTTGTATGCACGGCAAAATGAACGGTACGAGGTGGTTTGTGGGGATGTTAGAAGGCATGTACAACTACATAAGGGCAAGACCTATCATTTCCCTGCATCTTTTTTTGCAGAAAAATAAAAATAGCACTCATACCTTCTTTTCGATGGTGTGTTAGCTTATATAGAAAGGCCTTTTTATAAACTATAAAAATAATTAATTTAATACTGTATGAAATGAAAACAAGAACCAGAACGAAAATGCTGTTGCTCTTAGGAGTTCTTTTATTTGGCTTCACTGTTTCGGCATGGTCACAAAAAGTTTCTTTGAATTTTAATAATGAGAAGGTAGAAAAAATACTGTCTTCTATAAAAGCACAAACAGGAATGGGGTTGGTATTCAGCGATCAGTTGATTGATGTGAATCGCAAAATTTCTATTCAAGTGAAAGATGCCAGTCTGGATGAAGCATTGTCTAAACTGTTGGCAGGAACGAAGGTAACTTTTGAAATAAAAAACAATAAGATTTATTTTATTGAAAAAAAAGCGGACCAACAGTCCGGTTCCCGAAAGAAAAAAGTATCCGGAGTGGTGAAGGATGCTACAGGCGAACCGATTATTGGTGCGAATGTCGTGGAAAAAGGAGTCGGTACCAATGGGGTGATAACAAATCTGGATGGGGAATTCACACTGGAAGTTCCGGAAAATGCTTCTTTGATTATCAGTTATATCGGTTATCTCCAACAAGATGTGTCGACAAAAGGAAAAGATGCGTTTAACATCATCATGAAGGAAGATACGAAGACCCTGGATGAGGTGGTTGTAGTAGGATATGGGGTTCAAAAGAAAGTAAACTTAACGGGAGCTGTCGCTGCTGTCGATTCCAAGTCGTTGCAGAATCGTCCGGTAACAAACGTTTCGAATGCGATTCAGGGACTTTTGCCCGGAGTAACGGTTATCTCCGGGACGGGGCAGCCGGGAAGTGATAATACAACCATACGGGTACGTGGTGTCGGGACTCTGAATAATTCTAATCCGATGTATGTGGTAGACGGTTTGCCGGTATCCAGCATAAATGAAGTGGATCCCAGCGATATCGAGAACATCTCGGTACTGAAAGATGCTTCTTCAGCTGCTATCTATGGTTCGCGTGCGGCAAATGGAGTAATCTTGATTACTACTAAAAAAGGAGGAGATAAAGCTCCCACGCTTCGTTATGATGGCTATGTGGGGTGGCAGAAACCTACGGCTCTTCCTGAATATCTGCACTCGTGGGAATATGCGAAGTTATATAACAAAGCTATGGTTAACGAAGGAAAGAATCCGATCTATACAGATGAAGAGATCGAAAAGTTCAGAAATGGTTCGGATCCTGACAATTATCCGGATACAGACTGGCAGGGATTATTTTATAAGACCGGTTTGCAGCATAGCCACCGCGCTGAAATTTCAGGTGGTACGGATAAAATGACCTATATGTTTTCTGCTGGTTACTTGGGACAGGACGGTATTATAGATATTGCTAAATATGACCGTTATTCGGTGCGAGGCAATATGAATGCCAAGATGGGCAAGTTCACGGCAGGTATGAATCTTTCTTTTACTTATGGGGAGGCACAAGAACCGGTGAGTGGTTTTACCGGTGAAATGTCTAACATCTTTTCGCAGATCAATCAGATAGCTCCTTTCATTCCTTATAAATATTCAAATGGATATTATGGATATGCCAATGATGGTAATCCACTTGCATTTATTGAAGAAGGTAATTTACGTACTACCAAACAGCATATTACCAGAGCCATCGGAAATGTAAGTTATGAACCGATTAAAGGGTTGAAAATTCAGGAAATCGTGGGTTACGAATATAAATCAATTTCTGATGAAAAATTCATTAAGGATATTCAATATTATAACTGGAAAACAGGTGAGCCTACAAAGTATCAGGGACCTAACAATCAAACTGATGAACGTAAAAATGGTCTGAAACTGAACTTACAGACTTTGGTCAGCTATAACAATACGTTTGGAAAACATACTGTAGGTGCATTGGCAGGATACGAACAGGAATATTACCGTGAAGACTGGACAAAAGGATATCGGAAAAACTTTCTGAACAATGATCTTTGGGAGTTGAATGCCGGTTCACCTGATGGTCAGACTGCAGATGGTTCGGCTAATGAATATGCTTTGCGTTCATTCTTCGGACGCTTGACTTACGACTATGATAATCGTTATTTGGTTGAGGCAAATATCCGTCGTGACGGAACTTCACGTATCTTTAAGGACTCACGTTGGGGAGTATTCCCATCTTTCTCTGGTGCATGGCGAATTATTAATGAGCCTTTCATGGAAGGAACCCGTAATGTGTTGTCAGATCTTAAGCTGAGAGGCGGCTGGGGAGTTTTGGGTAATCAGGCTATTTCTTACTATTCTTACCAATCTGTACTTGATCAGGCTAATTATTCGTTTGGCGGAACTGTTGTACAGGGGGGTAGCACCGGTCGATGGAGCTAACCGCAATTTGATCTGGGAGACTACCGAGACTTTGAACTTTGGACTTGACATGGGGTTTCTGGGCAATCAATATACTTTATCTATCGAAGGATACCGCAAATTGACGTATGATATTCTGATGAAATTACCCGTAAGTACCTTATATGGTTTAAATGCACCTTATCAAAATGCAGGTAAAGTAAAGAATACCGGTTTGGAGATAACGGCAGGTTATAAATTGAATACTCATGGCTGGAATTTTCAGGTATCGGCAAATGCCGCATATAATAAGAATGAAGTGATGGACCTGAAGAATGGTGGTGCACGCATTTGGAGTGGTAAATATTTCAACCAGGAAGGATATGCCATCAACTCTATCGGAGGATACATTGCCGAGGGACTTTTTAAAACTGAAGAAGAGGTTGCTAATAGCGCAACGATTCCCGGCACTGATACAGCACCGGGCGACATCAAGTACCGTGATATTAATAACGATGGAAAAATCGATGGAGAAGACCGTGTCTACATTGGTAACACCATGCCTAAGTGGACATTTGGCTTGAATCTGTTTGCCGAATGGAAAGGACTCGATGCTACTTTTCTGTTCCAGGGAGCAGCTGATGTGCAAGGCTATCTTGCAGGTCCGGGTGTAGTAGGTGAAATGATTGGAGCTAAGGGAAAGCCTTCTTATATGTATCGTGATTGTTGGGATGCTGAAACCAATCCGAATGGTAAGTTTCCGAGAGCATTCTCTTCTTATCGCCAGAACAACAGTATTTATAATCCCTCTTCTTTCTGGATTGTCAACTCTTCATATTTACGTTTGAAGAACTTCCAGTTGGGATATACACTTCCAAAAGAGTGGTGTAATATGATGGGAATTTCACGAATCAGAGTTTATTATAGCGGGCAGAATCTGCTTACCTTTACCAAATTTGATAAAGGGTTCGATCCGGAATCACCCGAAGGAGGAAGCTCTTATCCTCAGGTCAAAACAAATACATTTGGTTTAAACATTACTTTCTGATAGATAATACATATGAAAAAGATAATATATAGTTTGTTGTTTGCCGCTTTGTTCTCGGCATGTAGTACCGATTTTCTAGATCGGAATCCTTTGGACAAACCTTCAAACGAAGCCTTTTGGAGAACTGAAAAAGATGCCATGGCCGCAGCTACAGGGTGTTATAATGGTTGGTTTTCTATGGATGAAGTGATTTATGCCGACTGTGCGTCGGATAATGCTTATAATCCTTTTACTTGGGAAGGCTGGGCGGTACAGGCTGCAGGTACAGCGACCCCGACCGATCCGGGTTATAGCTATATGGGGTATGGAAACATGGTTCGCTATAATAATTTCCTGGAGAATATCCATCGCCCCGAAATGAATGAAGATTTACGCAAACGCTTGATAGCCGAAGTACGTTTTCTGCGTGCATGGGATTATTTTCAGAAAGTGACGCATTATGGTGATGTGCCCTTGGTAACTTCCGTTCTTGAAATTAAAAATGCCAATTTGCCACGTACTGAGAAAGCGAAAGTGGTTGAGTTTATCTTGAAAGAACTGAAAGAGATCGCTCCGCAACTTCCCGAATCTTACTCCGGAAGTGATGTCGGACGTATAACTCGTGGTGCAGCTTTGACACTGAAAGCTCGTCTGGAACTGTTCGAACATCAGTATGATGATTGTATGGCTACTTGTAGCGAAGTAATGGGATTGGGCTACGAACTGTTTCTTGATTATAAAGGTTTGTTTAAGATTGCGAATGAAAATAATTCGGAAGTTATTCTGGATGTACAATATGTAGAAAGCCTGTACGGTAACTGGGTTTTGGGAGTATTGCCTCCGGCCAGTGTGGGCGGATGGTGTTCTATCAATCCTACTCAATCACTGGTAGATGCTTTTGAGTGTGAAGATGGAAAAACAATCGAAGAGTCTGAGGTATATGATCCGAAAGAACCTTACCTGCACAGAGACCCTCGTTTGGCTGTTACCGTATTAGCTCCGGGAAATCTATACGAAGGAAAACGTTATGACCCAATCGATGTGAAAGATCCGAATGGAGATTATTATGCTCCCTACGGACGTTCTAAAACAGGATATCTAGTTCGTAAATATGTGGACGATTTGTCTGATTATGCAGATATGTGGGATTGTGGTATGAATGCCATTGTTATGCGTTATGCAGAAGTGCTGTTGATGTATGCCGAATGTAAAATAGAGCTGAATCAGATTGATAATTCCGTTTACGATATTTTGGACGACATACGTACCCGTGCTAAAATGCCGGTTGTAGACAGGACCCGATATACCGGTCAGGAGAAATTGCGTGAATTACTCAGAAGAGAAAGACGTGTGGAGCTTGCTATGGAAGGACTTCGGTGGTTCGATATTTGCCGTTGGAAAATCGGTGAACAAGTGTTGAACGGGAAGGTATATGGTTGTTTACTTGGAACGGTCGATCCTGTAACCGGTGCCCTTTCATTGACAAATGAACGAATTTTTGTTGAGAACCGGAAATTTGATCCGGCAAAGCATTATCTGTGGCCTATTCCGCAGACAGTGATTGATGCCACTCCGGCAATTGTACAAAATCCCCATTATTAATTTCTCTCTATTTGATATATGGTTAAGGTAACAGAGATGTTTTTCAGGATATTTTTTTTCTGTAGTATGCTTGTATTCTGCTCCTTCCCTGCATTGGCAGGGGAGGCAGAGGCAAGAGTGGTGTTGAACATGAATACCGGTTGGGCTTTTCATCGGGGAGAAGTTGAAAGCGGTGGGCAGCCCGGTTTGGATGATTCCGGTTGGATAGCAGCTATCATCCCTCATATTATGCAATTAGAGAAGAAGCATTGTGGAGGAGATATTATTTATGATGGAGTCGGGTGGTATCGACGTACTTTCAGAGTACCGTCACAATACAAAGACAAACAAATAAAAATTTCGTTTGAAGGAGTCATGAATGCTTGTGAAGTCTATTTGAACGGACAGAAGATTAGTGCTCATCGGGGAGGTTATGTCGGTTTTGTAACAGATATTACTACCCGGATAAACTGGGACCGGGACAATCTGCTGGCAGTTCGGGTTTCTGCCGAATATGATCCACTTACACCTCCTGGAAAACCACAGGCAGGTATGGACTTCTATTACTATAGCGGGATTTATAGAGATGTGGAAATGGTTATCAGTGATCCGTTACATATCACTCATGCTTTAGAAGAGGAAGAGGTAGCTGGAGGAGGCATCTTTGTTACTTATCCGGTAGTCGGAAAAGAAAAAGCCGTGACCCATGTTAAGGCTCATGTCAGAAACGAAGGGAAACGAAAGAGGAAAGCCCAACTTCGTACACAACTGATAGATAAGAGTGGAAAAATAGTGGCCTGTCAATTGACTCCTTTTCGGTTGTCAGCCGGTGAGGCCATTCATCTGGAGCAAAATCTGGAAATAGTACATCCATCGTTATGGCATCCCTATGATCCAAACTTGTATACGTTGCAAAATGAGATTGTTGAAAACGGTAAGGTTGTAGATTGTCATACTGAATCCATAGGTATACGTACTATTGCTTATACCCGCGACGGAGGTTTCTATATTAATGGCGAATCACTTTATCTGCGTGGAGCCAATCGCCATCAGGCATTTGCACATATAGGAGATGCAGCTGCTAATTCTATGCAAGAAAGAGATGTGATCGATTTGAAGCGGGGCGGATGCAATGCCGTCAGAGCAGCTCATTATCCGCAGGATCCTGCATTTTTGGCTGCTTGTGATAAGTACGGGTTGCTGGTAGTGGAGTGTATCCCCGGATGGCAGTATTTCAAGAACGATTCTACATTCATTTCCCGTCTTTATGAAGTTGGGAAGCAAATGATTCGTCGGGATAGGAATCACCCTTCCGTCATACTATGGGAAACAGCGCTTAATGAAAGCCGCTATCCGGCAGAGATAGCCCGGAATCTATATGCTATAGCACATATCGAATATCCCGGAGATCAGATGTACACTGCCGGCGACTACTTTGGACATGCAGACCGGGTAGACTGTTTCGATGTTTTTTATAAACAGGTATCCCGTTTTCCAAAAGACGGTGATGTGATGAGTAATTATCCGGAGGACCAGATCGCAGTGAAACCTTTGTTTTGTCGTGAGTGGGGTGACGGAGTAGGAGAAAAACCTAGGGTAAGCCTGATGGAAAATGAAGAAGAGCAATTGAAACAGTGCAGAGGGCGTTTTTTGCAACTTAACGGGCATGGATATTTCGACTGGTGCATGCTTGATGCTAATCCCAGAATGGGAGGACATTTTTTGTGGAGTTATAATGATTATGCACGTGGAGCAGAGCAGGAAACCATGTTTTGTGGGATAGTCGATATAAACAGATATCCTAAGTTCAGTTACTATATGATGCAGAGCATGCGTGATAAAGAAATATCCCAACCGGGATTATATGATGGGCCGATGGTATTTATTGCATCACAAAACACTGCTTCACGTTATGTTTCGTCAGTAAATGAGATCACCGTATTTTCCAATTGTGACGAAGTACGCCTTTTCCGTAATCATCATTTGATTGGAAAACAGATGCGTAAGGAGCGTACTCCTCTCTATCGTTCCATTGTAGAAAAAGGTGGGAGTCCCTGTTATGTTTTTAATGCCGGTACTTATGAGGCCGGTGAATTAGTGGCAGAAGGGATAGTAGATGGAAAAGTCGTTGCTACCCACAGTGTACGCACTCCGGAACAACCTCGACAGGTCAAAATCTGGTTGAAGGAAGAGAATATACAACCTGTGGCGGACGGATCGGATATGATTCCTGTCTACTTTAAGGTCTGTGATTCAAATGGTACTCTTGTCAATACATCGGATGTCCGGATACATATTTCCGTATCCGGTGAGGGAAGTCTGATCGGGGATGGAATAGAGCGTATCGGGATTAATCCCCAGTTGGTGGAAGGCGGAGTAGGATATGCGCTGATACGAACGACTTGTCGTCCCGGTAAAATTCATATTTCGGTTACGGCAGACGGACTCCGGGGGGACACCCGGGAAATTGTAACCCGGAGATACGACGGGGTATTTGTACCTGAAGGGTATCACGTTCCCTATTCCGGAGATGAAGAAGAGGGAGTTGTTGTAAAGGCTACTGCTTGGGAAAACGTCATCCGTACAAAAACTCCGTTAAAAGTGGTTCGGGTTGAGGCTACTTCGGAACAGAAACGCTATGAGGCTTCTCATATTACAGATGGAGATGATTTTTCATGGTGGATTGCTGATGATGAATCTCAGCCCCAGATCGTTCTACTTGAATTGGAACGATCTGTGAATGTGTTTGCCAGTCGGATTCGTTTTCAGAAGGATAGTTCTACTTATACCCATAAAGTCGAAATTTCTATCGACGGAAAGAATTGGGAGACTCTATACGAACGAGAATGTACCGGATGGGATTTTAAGCCTGTGCAGATCGGTAAGGAACTGAAATATATGCGCCTTACCATTGAGAAAAGCTCGGAGGGAGCAGCCGGATTGGCTGAAGTTACATTGTATCAATAAATGAAAAAAGTAATGAATATGAATTATCGAAGTTTGACTCTATCCATTCTGTTAGGAATGATAGTACATTTCACTGTGGAGGCACAGACCTTGCCGGAGAAGCAATTTTTCCATCCCGACCGGGTGAAATATGACAAAGATTGTTTTACTATCGAAGGAAAGGATATTTTTATACTCAGTGCTGCGTTCCATTACTTCCGTTGCCCGCAGGAATTGTGGCGTGACCGCTTCCGGAAGATAAAAGAAGCCGGATTCAATACTGTGGAAACCTATGTCCCCTGGAATTGGCATGAACGGAATATGCCGAAGAGTGTGGACGACTATTCGCAATGCAATTTTGATGATCTGAAAGCATGGCTGCATATGGCACATGAAGAGTTCGGATTGTATACCATTGTCCGTCCCGGTCCTTTTATTTGTGCCGAGTGGGCCGGTGGTGCTTATCCGCGCTGGCTTGCCAAATTTTGCCCGGACAGCTATGATACCAGTTTCTGGCTTCGGAGCAACCATCCTGAGCACATGAAATGGTCGGAGCATTGGTACAATGCTGTTTGCCGGGTATTTAGTGAGGAACAACTCACTCGTAAGCAACCGGGTGAGAAGGGTATCATAATGGTACAATTGGAGAATGAATACATTTACTTTGATATGGAGTCCGAGAAAAAGGAAGAATTTCTGCGGGTACTTTCGGATGCTTGCATCCGAAATGGCATTGATGTCCCTCTTTTTACTTGTGTGACTCCCGAAGTGCGCGGTTCTCATGATCCGGTGATCAGCCAGCTGTTTGACATGGATAATCAATATGTATGGTGGAATATGCACGAGGCTAAATCACGTATAGAGAAGTTAAAGGCCGAACAACCCAATGCACCTGCATTTGTGTGTGAGTTGCAAGGTGGCTGGTTCTCTACCGTCGGTGGGCGTCTGAGTGAAGACAGTTATCTGGACGGACGTCATGCCCGGGGGATGGCTTTGATGGCTATGGCGGGTGGTTCTACCGGATTGAATTATTATATGTTCTTTGGCGGTACTCATTTTGCCGGATGGGGAGCCCGTCGTATGACTACTACTTATGATTATGGAGCTCCGCTAAAGGAAAACGGAGGGGTCGGTGAGAAATACGCTGCAGTGAAAGGAATTGGTGAGGTGGTCGATAAGTTCGGGGGACTGCTTGTCAGAAGTCGGCCTGTCCGGTTCGATGTGCAAGGAGCCGATAACCTGACTATTGGGATTCGCCGGGCTGCCGACGGAACTTTGTTTGTCTTTCTGTTGAATCGTGATAAAAAACAGGCATTCCGTCAATTAGTCAATTTGACTGTTGAAGGGAAACCCATGAGGATAGATTGTCAGTTGGCAGCTTTGGATAGTAAGTTGCTGGTGGTGCACGCCGGAACTGATACGGTGGAGTGGTATCCGCGTGAACAAACTTTGCCGGAACGTCCGGTCGCTTTACCTTTACCTATCACTATTACAGATGTCTGGCGGAAAGACGAAGACTTTCGTGGAGACTGGATACCGTTGCGTAAAGGTAAATCTCTTCCCGAGTTGGGAGTCAATGATTGCCGTTATTCAATGTATCGTAGTCAGGTGAATCTTACCCAGAAAGAAGTTGACCGCTATGGTTCGCTGGTTTTTGAACTCTTCACCGGTGATCCTGTTTACGTCCGCGTGAATGGGGAATTTGCTGAGCGTGTATCGAAGGACGAGCTGGACAATACTTTTATCGTATCCGGGCTTTTACACAAAGGCGTTAACGAGATCATTGCCATTTACGAGAACCGGGGGCATGCTCACGGATACCGTCCGATGGAGGAATTAAGCGGAGTCAAGCAGGCCGGTTTCGGACGCAGGCAGACAGGTATTCAGCCTATTGAAGAATGGTTTGTAAAATCTGTCGGAACGGACGAGCCCCGTTTGATGCCCGCTGTATTTGCTGAAGATGCGGGGTGGGAAAAAATTCTGCTCGATCAGCAAACGATTGATAACCTGGCTACCTTGCAAATTGCCGGATTGGAGAAACCGAAATGGCCTGCTGCCTGGATTTTACAGGAGAAAGCCGGTTGTGCCGTCTATCGTACATGTATCCGCTGGACACCAGAAATGATTCGTGAAGGGATGACTGTCCTTGAATTTGGTTGTATAGATGATGCCGGAACCTTATGGGTGAATGGTGTGGAAGTAGGTACGCACGAAGAGTGGGATAAACCTTATGTAATCAATGTGGCCCCTTTCATTCACGAGGGCGATAATGAGATAGCTATGGTGGTGAGTAACCGGAGCGGGGCAGGTGGTCTGCTCAAGGGAGTCCGTTTAAAACAGGAGTTCGAGGTGATCAAGAAGCTGAACTGGGAAGTTTCCACCGATCTCGGAGGAATCTGTCAGGACTGGAATTTGGGAACGGGAAGCACAGAGGGCTGGTCTGTTGTGAAGTTATCAGCCGATTATCCTTTGGTGCGTAAAGGAGAGCTAACCGGAACAGTCGATGGCGGACGGGATGCATTGCTTACCTGGTATCGTCTCGAATTCAATATGCCCCGGAAAAATCCTTCGGTATGGATTCCCTGGAAGCTGATTGTAAATGCTACCGGAACGGGATATATGTGGTTGAACGGACACAATATCGGACGCTATTGGGAAGAGGGGCCGCAACGAGAGTTCTATCTTCCGGAGTGTTGGTTACGTGCCGGAGAAAAGAATGTGATAATACTTGGATTACGTCAGTCCGAAACGAAAGGTGCCTGCCTGTTTGGTGCTGAGGTGGCTCCTTATACAGAGGATGTCGAATGTATGGAATAATAAGAGCTGTCATGAAAAAATATTTGTATGTATTGATTGCATGGATGTTGCCTTTATGTAGCATCCATGCACAAGCTCCGGTCTGGAATCCGGATAATGGAAATGGGACGTTTACTAATCCTATTATGTGGGGTGACTGGCCTGATCCGGATGTGATCCGGGTGGGCGATGACTTCTATTTTGTCTCCACAAGTATGCATTATGTTCCCGGTTGTCCCATTGCCACATCGAAAGATTTGGTGAATTGGAAGATGGCAGGATATGCTGTCGACCGATACGATGAAGATGCACGCTATGATTTGAAGGGGGGCGATCGTTATCTGCGTGGATCATGGGCTGCCACTATCCGTCATCATAACGGTAAATTCTATGTTGGCTTTTGCACTCCTTCTTGGGAAGGAGAGGGCCCCGGGCACTTTTCCATTTGCATTGCCGATGATGTGAAAGGCCCTTGGGAACGGACTATCTTTCCGGAATACCTGTATGATCCGGGATTACTGTTCGATGACGATGGCAAAGTATATGTTTTCCACGGACAAGGGACACTGTATGTTACAGAGCTGGCTTCCGATGCTAAATCTGTGAAGGGAGAGAAAGTGAAGATATGGGATAAGCGATTTAAGAATGCCCATGAATTCGGAGGAGGCTATGGTATGGAAGGTGCCCATGCTTATAAGATCAACGGGAAGTATTATCTCACTTGTCCGGCCGGTGGAACCGAAGGCTGGCAAATATGTCTGCGTTCCGATAACATCTATGGACCCTACGAACATAAACTGATCATGAATGATTCCGGTTCTTATCCCCCCAACGGTTTGCATCAGGGGGGGATGGTGCAGTTGAAGAATGGTGACTGGTGGTTTATTATCATGCAAGACAGAGGCCCTATCGGGCGTGTACCTCATTTGGTACCGGTGAAATGGGTAGATGGATGGCCGATGCTTGGCAGTGGTGGTAAAGACATTATTACCTATCCGAAACCTGAGGTCGGAAAGACCTATCCGTTCGCTTCTCCTGCCACAACGGATGAATTCAATACATCTTCGCTCGGACTTCAATGGCAGTGGAACCATAATCCGGACAATAGCCGTTGGTCCCTGAAGGAACGGAAAGGACATATGCGACTGAAAGCCTCGTATGCCGAATCGTTGAAGACAGCCCGCAATACATTGACCCAGAGGGTACAGGGACCTTCTTCCGAAGCAACAGTCGAACTGGATGTCTCCGGACTGAAAGACGGAAATGTAGCCGGTTTCGGTGTATTTGAATTCCCCTATGCCTATGTGGCTGTAGAGCAGACTAATGGTGAAAAGAAAATTGTAATGTGTAATGATGGTCAAACGATTGAAACAATCGATCGTTTTGAAGGGAACAAAATATGGATACGTGCCCGTGTGATGGATGTAGGTTTCCGTGCCGTTTTCTATTACAGTACCGATGGCAAGTATTTCCTTCCCATCGGTAATGAACTTAGTATGGGGCTTGGGCTGGTCTGGACTGCCAATCGTTTTGCCTTATTCAATTTTAGTAAGGAGAAAGCGGGAGAAGACGGATATACCGATTTTAATTGGTTCCGTTTCACCAATAAATAATAAAAGGCGGGGATAACCTTTTCGCCATAGATTGGGAGTGTGCCGAAACTCATTGCAGAGTAACATAGAGTTCCACAGAACGAATTTAACCTATTGATAGCTAATGATATTTATTAGTATAAATCCGTGTAAGCTGTGATGAGTGCGAGTTTCGACATACTTTCAATCTGTGGCGATTTCAGGTATATGGCACATTTACCAGAACTTATTTTGTTCGGCATTGTATTCGAACCCGATCGATTCCAGTTTTCCGATCAGTATGTCCTTGCTGATATTCATATCTTCACAGAGTTCGTCGAGCGATGCATAGCAATCGCGAAGTTTCATGTTGATGACGCTAAACAGCATCATCGGATCTTCAGGAAGTTCCATAATTATTCTTTTTTTAAAACGGCTGCAAAGATACGGTAACTCTGTGTATCCTGCAAGAGCACTTCTTTCTTAAAATCATCCAAAGGTGACTATCCTTATTTTTCAAAATAGTAACATAATATCGGATTGCCTACCGTGGTCAGTATCGGTTCTTTAGACACTTCACCTGTCTGTATATCCAGTGAGTAGATACCTTTTGCTTTAGCCGATGAGTTACCTATCAACATACTCCCTTTATAAAGGGAAAGCATAACCCCGAAACCGTTGGACAAGTCAAGTCCTTGCACTTTTTTCATGGTTTTATTGTACAGATCTATTTCTACTGCAAGATCGGCGATGGCTGTGTGTCCTTGTTCTCCCGGTTTGTAGTAACCCGGCATATTGATGTAAGCATACGCTTTTCCATTACCTACATACCGGATGGCGGAGATAAATCCGGCAGTCTTTTCTTCTCCGCTGATGGCGGCTCCTGTGATTGTCCATTGATAAGTCGGGTCGAACTCCGTTTCTCCGGCTTTGATACGCAGAACTCCGGCATTATGCCCTTTGACCATACCAAAGCCTCCCATACACGAAATGTAGATGTCTTTCTTCTCGTCCATGAAGATGGAATAGCGGTCGATTGGGCGGGTTGGCATAGAGATGCCGCTGGTCTTGTCTGTTATCATTTTCAGCAACTTATCCGTTTGGGTGTCAATGATGGCAATGTCGCTGTACGGGCGATCCTGTGGGGGAATCCATCCACCCACCATCTGGCTGAGGCCTACGAATAGGAGTCCGTCGCGCAGTAACATGGCGGATGGATCCGGATTGCTGTCGGATACTCCTAATGAAGTCAGGTCTATCTCTCCTTGCTGTGTCATGGTAGTGGGATCGAAGATAGCGATCTTGCCTAATCCTGCCATGGATAGATAAGCTTTGCCGGTAGACGCAAAAACGATATTGGTGGCGGAAGAGTTGGGTGGCAATTTCATTGTTCCCGTTCTTGACAGCTGCCCGTTGTTCCGTGTATATTTCACTAACTCGTTCTTGCTATCGCCCATGTATCCCGGAAAAACGAAAATATCGTTCCCTTCGATAATCGGGTATGATCCTCCGTACGGAATGGGAATTCCGTTGTTGTTATTTGTATTTTGTGGAAACTCGTCACGGATCAGTTGCAGGTAAGCTGCTCCTGTCATTCCGTCGGGATTGGGCAGGATGGTTGCCAGAGCGATGTTGGCATCGGTGGTCGGGACTTTAGGGTTCGGATCTTTTTCGCATGCAGAAAATACGAGTGCAGTGCCGGCAAGTGCCAGCATCAAATTTCTAATCTTCATAGTTTTTGGGTTTTTAAAATAAATAATCTTGTTTCATTTCAATACATATCTTAACCTTACTCCCCAGTTACGTCCGGGTAGGGGACGATTGAACTCAGACATCATTCGGGCATCAGTCAGATTATTCATTCGTGCCGAAATGATGAACCGTCCGTTCATAAAGCTGTGTTCTATTCCGATATTGGCCGAGAAGGTGCGTGGAATTCTCCGTTCCTGAAACCGGCTTTGTTCAAAATCGTAGAAATATTCTTCAACAAAAGAACCGTCTGTAAAGATACGGGTGTTCTGTCCCTTGCCTCCGAACAGATTCTCTTTATGATATTCTAGTCCGGCATTTGCCAGAAGGTAGGGAATGTTAGGCATCCGACTACCTTTGGTCGGGTTGGTTATATGGGTATTCGGTTCAAATTTCCGCACATCCCGTAAGTCCTGGTAGGTCATGTTGCAGTAGCCGTAAAGCCAATGAGTCAAGTCCGCCTTGACCTCTACTTCAACTCCAAGGGTACGCATTTTTCCGAAGTTTTGATATTGAGACTGGAGATATCCTCCTGTAAACCGGATCATATTCTCAAGATATCCATAGAAGGTATTTACTTCTACCTGTAAGTTGCTGGCATCCTTTCCGGTGCGGTCTAAAAGAAAACCCAGGTTTACGCTTGTATTGCGTTCAGGAAGCAGGTTTCCGGAAGGGGCGACTGTATATCCGTCACCCAAAAGTTCGCTTTCGGCCGGCAGGCGTACGTCATATCCTACCGAGAGTTTACCCATGAAATCCGGAGTAAATCTATAGCGTAGAGCGTTGCTGATGCCAAAATCCCGTTTCAACATATCCACTTTCTCGGCTTCCGAAGACATGATACTGCTCATGTGAGTATTCATACCATACATATAATATTTCACGTTGAGCGAATTCAGGAAGATATCATTGTCGGTGCGGAAATCGTATCCCAGTCCGGCAATCCAGCTTGCCATCGTACTTCTGAAATTGGTTTTATAACCAACAACTTTATTTTTCAGGTCATCTTTCGGGTGTCCGGATGCGAAACTGAACAGTGAGTTCAAGTTGATAGAATGATTATTATTGATCACATAGTTCAGATGCAACTTGTGGGTGATGGTGTGTTTCTCGTTTCTGGCATTCGAGGCCCATTTGCCTATCTCTCCTCCATATTCGGATACAGCAGGATAAGTCGTACCGTCCCAGTTGTATCGGTAAGCAGCGGTATCCACCATGTGGAATACCGTGTAGGCATAGGCCAGATTCGATTCCATATCGAGCCCTTCTGTCAGGAAGTTTTCTTTTTCCAGTTTGTTGGCGAAAATGAAGGCGTCTGAGTAAGTGTGGGCTTTCTCAATATTATATTCAATACCTTGTATCTCTTTGAAAGTGTGTATAAAGACAGGTTCGAACTCTGCCAAATCGAACCACCATTTACGAGCCTTCAGGCTACCTGCAACAGCCAGTTTCTTGAATTTGTCATGGTTGCGCTTAATGATAAGCCCTTCTTCAAAAGGAGATTCCATCTTATAGTTATTGTCAGAGTAAGTATAAAATCCTCCGCCTCCGAATTCTAATCCTTTGGTAGCGATGTTGCGTTTGGTTACTAACGAAAGTTTGTGTGTGTTAAAACTTTCGATACTGTAACTGGCATCGAGGTATTTAGGCGGATACTCTCTGATGACAATATTTACGGCTCCCCCCCACAGAAGAGCCGCCAAACCTGGCCGGTACCACTCCTTTGTAGATTTCGATTCGGTCGATCATGTCTACCGGTATGTCATTGATATCGATGAAGTCTGAATTGTCATTCATCGGGCTACCGTCTATGAAAAAGCCGATACGTTTTCCCTCTAACCCACGTACGGAAACACGGGATGAACTGCCTACCCCTCCTGTGTTGCGGATAGTTACACCTACCGTTTTCGACAGAACATCCTGAACATTACTGACTGTTCCCTGCAACTGTTGCATACTTATCACTGACATGGGCATAGCCTGTTCGCGCAGTTGGCGGGCTTCGCTTTTGGCTGTGACGACAACTTCACCCAACGACTGAGTTTCCGGTTCTAGACGAATCACTAACTTCTTGGTTTTCAATTCGGAGATTCTGACCTCTTCTTGTCGGGTACGATATCCCATATAGGAGATAACAATTCGATAGTGTCCCGCAGGGACTTCTATTGAAAATTCACCGTTCTTATCGGTGGAAGTCCCTTTTTTCAGTGACTCTACGTATATATTGGCCCCCACCAGTGTTTCTTCATTATTGGCATCTATGATGACTCCGCTTAATTTTCCTGTCTGCACTTGTGCATGAAGTAAGTTGCATGCGGTAAACAGGATGGCGGTTAAAACAAGTATCCTATATTTCATGGCTTTCTCTCCTTATTTCGATAAATGTCGGTCGAACTTCAATGGTATAAGGGGCCCTGGTGCTACTGTTAGGCTTGGCGGTTTCGGCAGCCTGTACCCGTAAGGTGATAAACAGAGTTTCGGGAACTCCGGATAAATTTACTTTCATATTTAGTTTTTATGTTTTGGGTTGATGTTTATGATTTACTGTAATTTACCTATTAATGGGGATTGTACCGATGTATGGGTTATCGTAATTTTGTATCAGTTCTCCAATTGGGGACAAAAGTAGAGCCTTATCGGCTTTTACTGCTTACGCGAAAAGGAACTTGACTTTAACTTAAAGGAATAATGATGGTTACTCGGTTAATGAAACATGATTTGTGTGAAATGGTGTTGGAATGGCCCATGCCGAACATCGTAAAAGGAAAACGGACGGAAAAAAATAACTACCGGATTGACAATACGTATTTGAAAGCGACATTTGAAGAGATATCTACTCCGTTGTTTTCGATTATGGATCAACATATATCCAGTGAAGAACCTATTAAAATATATACTCGGGCTGACGACTATCATGCCGTTTGGTTTTGTGCCACTTTTGCAGGACATGCTACCTGTTGTTATAACTCTGTAATCCGAAGTGAGGAGTGGAATAAAGGAGATGCCAATTTGTTAAAATGTGACGGGGTAGACTCTTGTGTTCACTTTCCTAAAAACACGCCATTCCATATGATGGAAATCATGCTGTCACATGATTATCTCCGTGAACTTGCCATACACTATCCCGATTTGCTGGGCGGTAAAGATTTTGAAACCGTCCTTTGTAATGGTCAGTACAGGGCGTACCGGAAAAATCGTCCGTTTGGTCCGGTGTTTATAAAGCGTTGCACGATATCAGACTTTCACAACTCAATGGCAATATGGCATCTATGTATGCAGATGCTAAGATACGGGAGATCCTTTCACTTTTTCTGGCCGGGCAGGAAGAAGAAAATTATCTTCATTGCTCATGTACTATCGGGATAACATGTGATAAAATTCATCATGCTAGGGCCATTATTGAGCAGGAATATCTAAATCCTCCGTCACTTCACCAGCTGGCATTGCGGGTGGGTACCAATGAATGTACGCTTAAGCGAGGATTTAAGACAGTATTTGGTACAACCGTATTTGGTCACATCTTTGAGTATCGCATGAAGATGGCTTGTCGCTATCTATTGGACAGCAGTAAGACGATACAGGAGATTGGGGCGTGTGTCGGTTATGAATATCATGCTCATTCTCTACTGCTTTCAAGCGAAAGTTCGGACTTACTCCTTTGGAATACAGATGTAGCCGATTGTCCGGTTCTTGAATAGGCTGTCTCAACTCCTCCTTCACATTTGTTATTCTTTGCGATATTTTCTCCGTAGGCTGAGGTCTATCACATAAGTTGTGGTAAAGTTCGTCTATAAGAACTGCTATTTGTCCGGACTGAAAAGAGGATATTCCACTACTGTTTCCTTTTCGGAGATCAGTTTCTCTATTTCCTTTATGGATACTGAAATCTTTTTGTTGATTTTCGTGCAATTTGTTTAGAGTTCCGGTGAGATTGGAAAATACCTAAAAGGTACTGTTGTTGTTTTTTGTAATATTTTGAAAATCAGATTGCTGCAAGTCTTAATTTTGATTTTATCCACCGATAATATGCTTGAAACGGCTATTTTCTGCCACCTACCAGAAAAAAGAAATCCCTGATAATGCTTGATTATCAGGGATTTGATTGATTTTTCTTTTGTTCTCAGTGATCCGCCTGGGGCTCAGAACCCAGGACCCCAACATTAAAAGTGTTGTGCTCTACCTGCTGAGCTAGCGAATCAATCCTTATTTGCGTATCAGTTATTTCCTGATTGCGGGTGCAAAGGTAGTGACTTTTTTATATCTGCAAGCTTTTGGATGAAAAAGTTTCATTTATTTTTAGTATTTTCCTCTGCTGATTGATTATCAGTGACTTCGTGCCTGTCATATTTTATTTTTTCTTTGTTGATAATGAAACGCTGATAATAGGACAACATCAAAGTGGTGAGTGGGAGTGCTATGATCATGCCTAGCATTCCGAGTAAAGATCCCCAAATGGAAAGGGATAAGAGAATAATAGCAGGGTTGAGTCCTGTGATCTTTCCCATAATTCGAGGGACAAGGAAACCGTCTTGAATGGCTTGGACAACGATGAATACAATAAGAGCACCTGCCAGAATTACCCAGAAGTTTTCACCGGTATCAGCAGCCTTAAGGATGGCAAGTACGATGGTGGGCAGGAAGCCGATGATTTGTAGGTAGGGTACCATGTTGAGTGCTCCGATAAATAGCCCTAGAGCAATGGCCATCGGGAAATCAATGATCAGGAATCCAATGCTGAACAAAATCCCTACACAAAAAGCAACAAAGGCTTGCCCACGGAAATAACGGTTCATGCCATCCTGAATATCATTCACCAGATTGGAAGCGAAAGTACGGTATTTACCTGGAAGCAAGTGTAGCCAGCCTTCGGCTATAGACTCATAGTCGAGCAGAATAAAAACTACATATAATAGAATAATGAAAGAAGCAAAGACACTAAACAGGATATTGATGGATTCCGCGACAAGGGCCCAGAGTTTAGGGACCGTTTCTTTAATGGTATTCATTATATTCTCTTCACTCAGGATACGGTTGAGTGCCTGAAGGTCAATGTGCTTGTGGATAAACTCCGAAAGAGTAGGAGGGACAGTGCCGGAACTGTAGGCACCATTGGTCAGATAGGTTACCAGTAGATCGTTCATGCGTCCCATTTCGGCAAGCATGGGAGGCACCAGCAGATAGAAAAGGGAAATACCCACTATGGTAATACTGAACAACGCGCAGAAAATAGAAATGATTCTACTTTTGAAACGTAATTTGTACTGGAAGAATTTGACGAGTGGGTAAATCATATAAGCGATGAGCCATGCTACGAAAAAAGGTAGCAATACACCGCTGAGCCTTTTAAAAAGTATGAGTAATCCCACAATGAGCGCACAGCAGATAGAACCGCGTATGAAACTATCAAATGTAATTTTTTTCCTTTCCATGATAACCTGATATTTGATGTGCGACCTCATCGGTATGACTTGGCTTTACTGCCGTGAGGTCCTTATGATTTTTCTCGATCTTCTTGTAAAGCGCGTTGGTAACATTCCCGACAGAGCGGCTCGTATTGGGCTGTTTCCCCCAGTAGAACTTGTTTGTCATTCTTTACGGTACGGTGTGAAAAAGAAGCCAACTGTCCGCATTTCACGCAGATGGCATGTACTTTCGAAACTTCGTCGGCAATAGCGCATAGAGCGGGCATCGGGCCAAAAGGAATTCCTTTGAAATCCATGTCCAATCCGGCTATAATGACACGCACCCCGTTATTGGCCAGTTGATTGCATACATCTATCAATCCACTGTCGAAGAACTGTGCCTCGTCGATGCCTACTACATCTATTTCGGATGTAAAGAGCAAAATGCTTGCAGAAGAGTCAATGGGTGTGGAGGAAATGGAATTACTGTCGTGTGAAACAACGTCGCCTTCCGAATAGCGGGTGTCAATGGCAGGTTTGAATATCTCTACACGTTGACGAGCGAACTTAGCCCGCTTCATGCGGCGAATCAACTCTTCCGTTTTTCCGGAAAACATAGAGCCGCAAATTACTTCGATTCTTCCTCTTCTTCTAGTCTCTTGTATATGATCTTCTGAAAATAATACCATGCTGATGTATGTTATAATTGCTTGCAAAAGTAATAGTTTTATTGGCTTCTCAGTGTTTTTCATTATTTATTTCTACATTTGCCAAGTCATTCAAAGAGAAATTCAGATGTAGATATGCAAGCATTGCTGAACGACATAGAGCTGGATATTCAGGAGCTTAAGTACCTGATGGAAATCATTTCACGCGAACCGGATTCCGTTTTGCGCGGAGTGGCACGAAGAAATATTGTGCAAATGCGAGGACGACTGGATGCATTATTGGAGCTGTTGGATGCAAAGCCTGTGATAGCGGCCGACGCTTCTGAAAGTCCGGAGAACAGACCTGTAACGGAAACAATAGAGGTTGTGGAAATCCCGGCTTTAAAAGAAACTGTGGCTGACATTCCAGAAAAAAAACGAAGAAGCCGCAGTAGCAGAAGACTCCCAGGAGGCAGTCGAGCCTGGGCCGTTGAGTTTGTCTGAAGCGGTTATCGAACAGGTACCTACTGTGGAACTTGATCCTGTGGCTGATGAAAAAGAAGAAGTATTCGAATCGGTATCGGTTCCACAATCAGAGGAACCGACTGTGAAAGTTGAGACTAGAGTGGCTTCTTCACCCATCTTGGCCGAACGTATCAAAACTGCAGGTGATTTGCGTCGTTCGATCAGCTTGAATGATTCGTTTCGCTTCTCCCGTGAATTGTTCGGAGGAAGTATGGAACAGATGAATAATGTGTTGCATCAGATTGGTGAAATGAGTTCATTGGATGCAGCTCTTGTTTTTCTGTCTTCAAAGATCAAGGTCGATGAAGAAAATGAAGCTATGAATGATTTTGTAGAGCTTCTCAGGAAACATTTTATATAATGAATATTTAAAGAGAGATATGGGAAAACTATATGTGGTACCGACACCGGTCGGAAATTTGGAGGATATGACATTCAGAGCTATTAAAGTTCTGAAGGAGGCCGACTTGATTCTGGCTGAAGATACCCGTACTTCCGGAATCTTGCTGAAACACTTTGAAATTAAAATGTAATGCAATCCCACCATAAGTTTAATGAACATAAAACGGTGGAGAGTGTTGTTAATAGAATAAAGGCAGGCGAAACAATCGCTTTGATTTCGGATGCTGGAACGCCGGGAATCTCTGATCCGGGCTTTCTTGTGGTTCGTGAATGTGTACGTAACGGTATCGAGGTGCAATGTTTGCCGGGTGCTACAGCTTTTGTTCCGGCATTGGTTGCGTCGGGATTGCCAAACGAGAAATTTTGTTTCGAAGGCTTTTGCCTCAGAAGAAGGGGCGCATGACAAAGTTAAAATCACTGGTAGATGAACACAGGACGATGGTATTTTATGAATCACCCCATCGTTTGTTGAAAACGTTGACACAGTTTGCCGAATATTTCGGGCCTGAGCGCCAAGTGTCTGTATCTCGTGAGATTTCAAAGATTCACGAAGAAACGGTTCGCGGCACTTTGAGTGAACTGATAGAACACTTTACCGCTACCGACCCTCGGGGCGAGATTGTGATTGTACTTGCAGGAATAGACGATTAATAATAACTTCATTTAAAAACGTAAAATGTAATCGTATGAAAAAGTTAGCAATTTTATTAGTATGCGCAGCTATGTTGGCTTCGTGTAACGGCCTGGGTGGTGGAAGTAAAGACCTGAAGGCAGAAAATGATTCTCTTTTGATGGAGTTGACCCAGAGGAACGCCGAATTGGATGAAATGATGGGTACTTTCAATGAGGTTCAGGAAGGATTCCGTAAAATAAATGCAGCCGAGAGTCGCGTAGATTTGACTCGTGGAACTATCTCTGAGAACTCTGCTACTGCAAAACAGCAAATAGCATCTGATATCGAATTCATCACAAAACAGATGGAAGAGAACAAGGCACAGATCGCTAAATTGCAGGCTATGTTGAAGAGTAGTAAGAATAATTCGGCACAGCTGAAGAAGGCTGTTGAGTCTTTGACTCAGGAATTGGTTGCCAAAACTCAACGTATTGAGGAACTTCAGGCTGAATTGGCTTCTAAGAATATCCGTATTCAGGAATTGGATGCCGCTGTAACCGGTCTGACTGCTGATAAAGAATCGTTGGCTGCCGAGAACGAAGCAAAAGCCAAGACCGTAGCTGAGCAGGATAAAGCAATTAATAGCGCATGGTTTGTGTTCGGTACCAAGTCGGAACTTAAGACTCAGAAGATTCTTGAAAAAGGAGATGTGCTGAAAAGTGCCGATTTTAACAAGGATTATTTTACTCAGATTGATATCCGTACTACTAAGGAGATTAAGTTATATTCAAAACGTGCTGAGTTACTCACCACTCATCCTGCCAAATCTTATGAACTGGTTAAAGATGATAAGGGCCAGTTGACTCTGAAGATTACAAACCCGAAAGAATTCTGGAGTGTATCTAAGTATTTGGTTATCCAAGTTAAGTAAATTGTATAAAATAATTATAGCTGATAAGGGCACGGATTGCACAGCAAGTAGTCCGTGCCTTCTTTTTTGAACTGTACCCGATACTTTAATATGAAATATAAGAACCTGTTTTTTGATTTGGATGATACTCTTTGGGCCTTTTCTCAAAATGCGTATGATACGTTTGAGGAAGTTTATGACAAATATAGACTGGGACAGTATTTCGATTCGTTCTCTCATTTTTATTCTCTTTACCAAAGACGGAATACGGAGCTGTGGGTTGAGTACGGAAACGGACAGGTGACTAAAGAGGAACTGAACCGACAGCGTTTTTTATATCCTTTACAAGCTGTTGGTATAGATAATGAAATGCTTGCAAAACGTTATTCTGATGATTTTTTCTCGATCATTCCTACTAAAAGTCGGTTAATGCCGTATGCAGAAGAGGTACTTTCGTATTTGGCACCCAAATATAATCTATATATTCTTTCAAATGGCTTTAGAGAGTTGCAATCCCGCAAGATGCGTTCGTCAGGTATCGATACCTATTTTAATAAAATAATTCTTTCGGAGGATCTGGGGGTGATGAAGCCTTGGCCGGAAATATTTTATTTTGCTTTGTCGGCTACACAGTCCGAACTGCGTGAATCGCTAATGATAGGTGATAGTTGGGAAGCGGATATTACAGGTGCCAATGGCATAGGATGCATCAGCTTATTATAATGTGTCTGGGCGTGCCGATTTTCCGTTCCGTCCTACTTATTTAGTGACTGATTTGAAAGAGTTGATGGAACTATTGTAACATTTATAGATATATTGTATTTTTGCGTTCAATATAGAACGCATAAAAATACAACTATGGACACTCTCTTACCTTTCGCTTTACTCTGTTTTACCTCTTTCTTTACGTTGACTAACCCCTTGGGAACAATGCCTGTCTTTTAACCATGACCCATGGTATGACTGATAAGGAGCGACAAGCTGTTGTTCGCCGTGCTACTTTCGTTTCGTTTATCACTTTAATGGTATTTGTTTTTGCCGGACAATTCCTTTTTAAGTTCTTTGGTATTTCTACCAATGGATTCCGTATTGCAGGTGGGGTTATCATTTTTAAGATTGGTTTTGATATGTTGCAGGCCCGGTATACTCCAATGAAATTGAAAGACGAAGAGATTAAAACTTATGCGGATGATATTTCGATTACTCCACTTGCCATACCGATGCTTTGTGGTCCGGGCGCAATAGCAAATGCTATCGTGCTAATGGAAGATGCCCATACGATTGAGATGAAGGGAACGCTAATTGGCATTATTGCTTTGATTTATTTTATTACTTTTCTGATATTGCGCGCTTCTACCCGATTGGTCAAAGTGTTGGGCGAAACGGGAAACAATGTGATGATGCGTTTGATGGGGCTTATCCTGATGGTGATTGCAGTCGAGTGTTTTGTTAGTGGATTACACCCGATATTGGTAGGTATCTTGAAAGAAGGGCTGCTTTAAATAAAGAATTGGATATTATTTAAGGAATAAAATGCCCGGATTACATAGTGCAATCCGGGCATTCTTTTCGATTGGGTCAATACTTTAGAAAGTATTCTTTTAATTAGCGGCTACCACCGGCCCACCAAACTGGATCGGTATATACATACTGACCGTTTCCGAAGGCGGCTTCTACGTTCGGGTTTGCACTTACGTCATCTGCTCCATAAGGTGCGCGAAGCGGGAATTTATAGGGATTGTCTAGTTTGATGTACTCTTCACCCATTGCTTTCAAACGACGTACATCGTTGTAACATTCTGTTGTTTCGCCGAAAGCTCCAAGGAATGCAATATATTTCTGTACCATTACCTCTTTTACCGGATTGGCATCGAACAATGGTTTTACATTGTTTGTGAAATACTCTTCTGCTTCAGTAGCTGTAATCGCTTTAGTAGTTTCTTTAACACCTCCGTAAATTTCTACTGTGGGGGCGCTGAATGCAGCTGAAACTCCTGTCTCGGCATTTGCAATAGCTGCTACTACAGCATCTTTTAAAGCTTCGGCTGCCTCGTCTTTTCTATTTAACCGAGCTAATGCTTCAGCTTTCAGGAAGAGTAACTCATGATAGCTCATAAGTAAGGTCGGACATGTCTGTGAATATACGAATATAGGAGTGTTATATGTATACTTAACAGGCTCTGCTGTACCATTGTCAGCCATTAAGAATCTAGGGTCGTCAGCACCTGTTACTTGGACAGATACGGCTTTATCTTCTTCAGTTGTCATACCCTGACCAATACAGAAGATGCGGCGTAGTCTCGGGTCGTTACGTTCAATCAACTTATCTGCGAAACTTTTGCTGGCTGCTAATCCGTCACGACTCCATTGGAAGTCAAATAGGGGGTTGATGTTTGTTGCATCATAGATAGCAAATGCGGCCTGCTCCTCAATAGATGTATATGATTTGTCCACATACTCTAATATCTTCTGTAAATCGGCTTCTTTTGAAGAAGAACGAGCTAGTAGGTGCATTGTATAGCGAGCTTTCAATCCATAGGCAAGTTTTAACCAAGCTTCGCCTTTACCCCCATATATAAAATCATAGTCTCTTATCTTGTCACTTTTATCACCTTTAGGTAGATCGGTTATTGCAGCATCCAGATATTCCATAATATCAGTATAAATTGCTTCCTGTTTGTCTAATTCCGGAGTCAGAAACTGAGGTTGTCCGTTTGCTAATTCGGGAAGGGCAGCCTGGCTGAAAGGAGTGTCACCGAATGAGTCTGCGATCAGTCCGGCATTAATTGCTGCCAATACTTCACCGATACCTTTTGTCGTATAATTGCCCGTAACTTCATTAGAACTGATATTAATAGCGATACGTGCATTCTTCAATGTAGAGTATAAATTGCCCCATACATTGTTAAAAGTAGAGGATGCCGAGGGCTCTCCGTTACGTTTCTCCGCATTTGCCAATTGGTTATCCACTCCAACCATATGTTCTACATAAGTAGAATAATATGTATTAAAGTCACCTCCGATGTTGCTAAATGCGGTTGCTGTGATTACATCCGCCAAAATGAATTTGGCAGGAACACTGGTTGTATGGTCTTTGTCTTTATTGATGTTGTCCATTGTGTCTTCCGAGCAGGAAGCAAATGCAACGGAAATCAATGCCACAGACAAGATACCTTTTGATAAATTAAATATTGATTTCATTTTTGTCCTTTTTAGAATTTAACTGTAATACCAAAACCATAGCTTGATGTTCCCGGAAGAGAGAAACGCTCAAAGGCACCGGCCATGTTGTTGTTTCCCTGTGATGATTCGGGGTCAATACCATTATCCATTTCTGACCAAAGCAACAGGTTACGTGCAAAGACATTCACTGTAACTCCTAAATAAGATTTATTCAGTACCGGATAGCTGAGGGCGATTTCACGTAGTTTCAGGAATGAAGAACCATATACTCCGGCCTCAGAGATTGTACTCAGTCTGTCGAAATAGTTATAAGCATTTTCACCGCTGATTTTAATATCGTTGGGTGCATAAGAACCGTCGGCTAATTGTTTAACGGCTGGTTTCTCAAAGTAGAAGTGATCTGCTTTACGATAGTCTGCTGATTTCTGAGTAACACCGTAATAATCGAGTGTTGAAACGGATCCGGCATACATGCATCCACCTTGTTTCCAATCGAGTACGGCCGAAAGACGGAATTTGTAGAATTCAAATGTTGTATTGAAGCCCATTCTGAAGTCCGGAGATACATTTCCTAATACTCTGTTTTCACCTAATGTCGGCATACCGTTTTCATCTACGACAATCTGGCCTTCCTCGTTTCTTTGATAGCTTGTACCATAGATAACCGGGAATTTGTCTCCTGCGCTCAAACGTACCTGCGGATCAACAAAACCTCCTAACATGATGCTTGATACACCGGGCGCCAGTTTATCAACGTAGTTATCGATTTTTGAGAAGTTAAATGCAAAATCCCAGTTGAAGTTCTTTGTCTGAATTGGATTCACACTCAAAGTGATTTCGTGTGAATTGGTATGTACGGAACCACCATTGGTGATCAATTCGCTATATCCGGTAGAAGTAGCCAAGGGTACTTCGAAAATCTGATCTTTCACATTCTGGCGAGAATAGGTGTAATTCAGTGAGATCAAACCATTCCAGAAGCTGAAGTCTGCACCGATTTCGTATGATTTGGTGTTTTGGGGTTTCAGATTCGGATCATAAATCTTGTAGTATGGGATATATGAGCTGATTGATCCGATAGGATATTGTATAGGAGTACCTGATGAGAATCCGCCGCCGTAAACCGGTGTTCTATAGTAAGAAGGATAATAGGTACCTGCCTGACCTACTTCTGCATAAGAAGCACGGATTTTACCATAAGTCAAAACATCGTTTTTCAATGCTTCCAGTTCGGTAAAAATGAAACCGAGTGAAACTGAAGGATAAGTGAATGAACGGTTGTTGCGTGGCATAGACGAAACAATATCATTGCGGACAGTTGCATTCAAATACAACATGTTACGGTATGCTAATGAAATGTTACCGAAATTACCAACGGTACGCTCGCGATGATAGGTTCCTGTAGACGAATAGATTGATGCGTTAGCTATATGGTTCCATCCGGAAATTGAAGTTACTTCCGAGATTGTATTTGTATTTTGAAGAATTATCGACTAATTCATTACCATATAACACGTTTAAATCAAGTTCCGGAGTGATTTTCCAGTCATAAGTAACAGTTAACAATGAATTTATTTCATTGTTTGTAACGCTTTGCTCTTCAATGCTACCTGTTCCGTTGGAGTGTCCATATCCCCATGTGTCGGTATAGTTAGTGGTATAAGCATCGGTACCTAACTGGTATTTTACATCCAGTTTATGATCCTCGGTACCGAAATCGGTAGAATACTTAGCGAATGCATTTCCAAAGAAACGTTGGGTACGTTCTTTAAAAGAGTTGTTTTCAACTGCCCAATAAGCACCGTCGAAACCGGTTGTAGAGCGATACGTGTTCTGAGTATAAGGGTCACCTTCAGCGTGTGATGGGATACCGCCTAAATCGTAGCTTGACGGTGCACCGTATACCGTTGCCATGATACCGTTGTTGGCGCCGGTCTGTTTCTTGATTTTAGAGTAAACGAAGTTTCCGTTGAAACCAGTTGACCAATTCTTGCTCAGCTGAGCTTGTGCAGTCAGTTTTGCATTATAACGATCCATACCGGTTGAAGGTACAATACCGTTTGCTGTAGTGCTGCCTAATGACAAAGAATAACTTCCTTTATCAAGGCTTTGTGCTACGTTTGCACTGCTGTTCCAGGTAACACCTGTATTGAAGAAATCTTTAGCATTGTCGTATGCACGGGGAGTAGCCCATGGGTCCAGTCCTGCCTTGGCACGTTGGTCTACATAATATTGTCCCTGATGCTTTCCGAATTTCTGAGTGTAACTGTTGTCTGTGTTACCACCATATTTAGGGTCATTGGCAAGTTCTGAAATCAGAGGTCCCCATGAACGAGAGTCAGACGGGCTAAAAGCACCGTTGAATCCTTGTGCGAATTCTTTTTGGAAATCGGGCATGGTAGAGACCTTATCGAATGAAAGACCTGTATTGATTGTAACTTCCGGTTTACCTTTACGTGCGCCTTTACCGCTCTTGGTGGTGATTACTACCACACCGTTTGATGCACGCATACCATACAGAGCAGAAGCAGCCTGGCCTTTCAGGATGTTGATGCTCTCAATGTCATTCGGGTCGATATCTACCGCACGGTTCGCATAGTCGGAGCCTGTAACAGAGTTGAAAGTGTCCAAGTCAGTAGATGATGAGATAGGCATACCATCTACTACGTACAATGGAGTATTATCTCCTGTAAATGAACGTGAACCGCGAATAGTCATTTTAGAAGAAGCACCCGGCATACCTGATGACGGAGATATTTCCACTCCTGAAACCTTACCTTGCAAAGCGCTGGAAAGGTTGCTGCTTGAAGCCTGAGTCAGCTTATCTCCTTTAACATCCTGCACAGCATATCCTAACGCTTTTTTCTCTTTTGAGATACCCATTGCTGTTACTACAACTTCGTCAAGTGCCTTAGCATCAGTCTTTAATATCACGTTGATTACCGGTGCAATTGCTACCTCAGCAGTCTGCATTCCGATGTACGAAATCTGCAAAGTCTTTGCAGAACTGTAACACGATCTAACTTCCTTATAATGTGATTGTTATCAACGGTAATTGAACTTAGTAAAAACACACAAAGCTTGCGTTAGTTATTTGATAATCAATTAGATAATGTAATCTAAAATTTTAAAAGACTTCATGTGATACATTATATAGTACTCACAATATCTTGATAACAGTCTAAAACTCAATGCTATAATGTTTGTTCATTTCAATAATAAATCTACCATTTTTATTCTTCAGATAATATCTCAATTTTACATGTATATATTTCTGATAAAATTTCTAATTGTAGAGAATTTTACCTTTCTTCAATTTTTGCACAAAATAAATGTTGAATATTCTCTTAAATATCTTCTGATTTGAGAGGTTCTGTTCTTACTTTGTCCAGCATAATCATATAGATATAATAATAAGACTACTATATCCAGTTTCAGATATAGTAGCCTTATTATTAAATGGTAAATACAGATTATATTTCCCTTGATTAATATCCTGTATTCTGCTGATCTTTCATTGACGGATTTGCATCAATTTCATCTTGAGGAATTGGTAATAAAGTCTTGTAGAAATCACGATTAAAACTACGTGCTTCCTCTTTCAATGCTTGTTGCCAGCCTTGGTCTTCTTTCGATGTATAACGAATAACGGTTTCATTATTACGCATTGCATCAAAAAGCGATGTCCTTCACCTATTAATTCTTTTCTTCTCTAATAAAACTCTATCTACTGTAACGGTTGTACCCTTTACTGTTTTATTCGGATTAGCCCGTTTAACAATTGCATCCAAATATTCTACAGCTTTATCATTCTGATTCCCTAGCTTGGCAGCAGCCTCTGCTGCATTTAAATATACCTCAGACAAACGGACTAACGGAACATTATTATAACGTAAATCGCTCAGTCCATCTGCTGGATATTTGTTCAGAAATACAGTATTTGTCCCATATTTTCTTGAAATCTTTAGTGGTTGGAGCTAAAACACACCCAAACGTACGTCATTCGGATCTTCATTAAGTAGATCGAGAAATTTTTAGTGGCAATTATGTCTGCATACCCATCTTCATTATATAAGTAAGCAATACCTTCACGATCTGTCCAGTCTGTGGAACCGGTGATAGCTATTTCAAAAAGCATCTCGTTAGAATGAACTCCACTTATTTTACTCCATGCACCCACATATTCTTCATTCTTCCAAAGTTTATAAGGAGAATTTTTAATGATATCTTCAGCAACATCCAATGATTTTTGATTATCACCTTGAGTTAAGTATACTCTTGATAATAAAGCCTTTGCTGCCCATAAATTAATATATCCCGGGGTAGAAGATTCTGATAGCGCCTTAGAATTTATAGCTTCATTCAAATCTTTAATCACTTGTGTGTAGACCTCAGAAACTGTATTTCTGATTAACTTACTATCTGAACCTAATACTGTGGTAACCACAGGAATACCCAAAGAGTTGGGAGCATCAGGGGCTGTATATGTTTTACCGTATACACGTACCAAATCAAAATGAGCCATAGCCCGAGCAACTTTGCTTCTGCTGCATATTGGGCAATAATATCCGCAGCCTCTTCTTTATCAGTCAGTTTTCCACTTTCTGCAGCTTCAATAATTCGGTTTGCGCGTCCAATCACAATATAAGGTGTTTGCCAGATACTGGGTGCATTATCAGCTGTTGAATAGGTCATATCATAACATAGCTGAGAACGGCTGCCGGACTTTTCCGTTTGCATATCTTCACCTCGTACCTCACCGTAATAAAACATACGGGCAGCATAATAGTCCTTAAAGTCGGATGTTCCTTTAATTATCTGATACATACCGGCGCGCACAGAAGAAAGGTCAGCACTTGTAGTGACAGCCTCATCTGCTTCGACTTGATCGCCTGGTTCTACATCCAACCAATTGTTTACACACGAAGATAGGCCGATGATTAAAGTAGCACCTATCAATGCTTTATATATTGTACTCTTCATACTTATTTTCTTTTTAGATTATTAAAACCAATTTCGAGACCAAATGTATATGTTCTTAATGCAGGCATTTCGAAAGTACATAAACCATCTACCGGCATTTCGGGATCAACCAGCAAATCTTTTGATTTCCAAGTCAGCAGATTGTTAGCAGAGAAGTAAACCCTTGCTTTGGAGATACCCATCTTAGACAATAAGCCTTTGGGGCAGAGAAACCAAATGAAAGGTTTTTCAGGCGGAGATAGTCAGTGGGCATCAACCAACGTGACGACAGTACACGTGAATTACCGTATTTAAATTTCGGTAATTTAGCATTGTCCCCTTCCTGTTTCCACATATCTTCCAATTTATAGTATGAAGGAACTGCGCCATAAGACGTATAAGTACCGCCATTATCGTGTAGCCAAGTTGCATAATCTACTGCCTTCCCTCCTAATGAATAAGTCAGTGTCAGATTAAGGTCAATAAATTTCCATTTTACGAAATTGGTCAATCCTCCCTCTACTTTCGGATCATGATGCCCGACTATTACTTTCTGCGCTTCAGAAGTCAATGTTGTAGTCTCATTGGTTCCATCATTTTTATAATACATCTCATTACCGGTTTTCGGATCAACTCCTGCATATTCAAACATGTAGTAAGAATAATATGGTTCACCTACTGATGTATTAATGCGCCATCAATCTCATCTGTCTGAATACCATCCAGTTTGACCAGCTTATTCTTATTATGTCCAATGTTAAAAGTAGTTGTCCAGATCAAGTCCTGAGTCTGCATATTTGTTGATGACAGACTAATTTCAACACCTTTATTCTCTAATGAACCTACATTCTGCAAAGTAGTAGGGGCGAAACTTATTGGATCATAATAGCCCGGAACATACGAAATCCGTTTATTCATTAACAAATCATTTGTTTTACGCGTATAATAATCCAAAGTAAGGCTTAAACGATCCCAAAAGGTTAAATCCAACCCAAGATTAAAAGCCTTATTCTTTTCCCATTTCAAATCAGGACTACCAATACCGATAACTCCCATACCTGACTGGCCGTTATAAATTTGTCCGGCTCTATACATATTGATCATATAACTATAAAAAGTACTTGGTTGTGTCCCATTTACGCCATATGACAAACGGAGTTTACCATCTGTTATTACATTTTTATAGACTCTAAAATGATTCTTGCATAAATCTCCAAGATCCGGATATTGACCAAAATTTCCCCAACGATTATCCCTTGACAAACGAGAACTTCCATCACGGCGATAACTAACGCCTGCATAGTATGTATTATCAAAATTATAATTTACACGTCCTAAGAAAGAAGTTAAACGAGATTTATCACGGTTACTATTAGAAGATGTTTCTCCTGCATTTGCTATTTCATTTTTATAGCCAGGATACTGAGAACCATGAGTATATACCCACGAGTCTGTGAAGTCTTCAGTTTCAAAACCAAGTAAAGCATCTAAATTATGCTTTTGAGCAAATGTTTTAATATAAGTCAACTGGGTTTGGGTTGTCAATGTTTCCAATGTTCGGTTATAACGTTGGAATACGCCATTGAGGAACGTCCGTCATTACTACGTGGATCCCACCATACAGACTCTATTGAGGAAGTATAATCAAAGGCTATTTTTTCACGTAGTTTCAACTCATCCCAAAGAGTAACAGTGGCTGCCAAAGTATTGAAAGAACGAGTAATTGCATTACGATCATAATTATATGTCCGAGTTTGCACAGGATTTGCACCATTCGTTAAAGGAAAATTAGAACTAAATGTTCCATCCTCATTATAAGGTACAGTGGAAGGTGATGCAGTCCAAAAAGCATTCATGATAGGACTGGCAAAGAAGTACCTTCATTAGTCATATTTTGAAGAATACGTGAAAATAAAGTAGAAGCTTCCACTTTACACGTCCTGTTTCGTGAGAAAGATTTGCATTACCTGTCATGCGCTCTAAGCCGGATCGTGCAGTGATTCCTTCTTGCTTTGCATAAGCCAAAGATGTATAGAATTTGGTTTTTTCTGTTCCTCCCTGGGCACTGATTTCGTAATTTTGGTGACTGCCATTCTTGAATAAGATCTCTTTCCAATTAGTCCAACCATTAACTGGTTTTGCAGCAAAAGCATCAATATCATCTTCCAAGGCAATTTCAGCTTGAGCTGCAGTCATGCCTTCTTCATCCATATAATAGTTTTTCAAACCAAACTTAATCAGTTCACGCCGATCATCTCCATTTAAGGTCGGACGGTAATTAACTGCTATATTGAAAATCCCCAGTCGCTACGGAAGTTGAACTGAGTCTTTCCTGTAGCTCCCCTTTTAGTGGTGATCACAATAACGCCATTAGCAGCACGTGAACCATATAAAGACGCTGCAGCAGCGTCTTTGATAACTGTTATCGATTCTATATCGTTACTGTTTAAAGTTGCCAATACATTGGTACCGGTACTATTATATCCTTCCCCCGTATTCGGAGTATTAAAAGCACTGATATTCCCTGACTGTACTGGAGTACCATCAATCACATATAAAGGATCATTTCCTGCATTCATGGAGCCCATTCCACGAATACGTACAGATGTAGTAGCTCCCGGTGCTCCTGAAAATGAACTGATTTGTACTCCCGGAATAGAACCTGCAAGTTTATCCTCAATGGCCATAGTCGGTATATCTTGTAACTTTTCTGTAGCCATAGTAGATGCCGCACCCGTAAAAGTTGATTTTTTAAAAGTACCATATCCTGTTACTACTACTTCATCAAGGACTTCAGTGTCTGGTTTTAATATAATTTTCACAACAGGCCTAATTGCTACCTCAGCAGTCTGCATTCCGATGTACGAAATCTGCAAAGTCTTTGCAGAACTACAATTATATCATAACTTCTTTATTATAAGAGTTTTATAGCAATACCGAGAACTTTTACCTATAATACAATATTAATGATTATATATCTGAATATCAATTACATATTATAAGAGCGCTAGTAATAAAAATCAAATAATCCCTATATCGATCTCCCACTATTGTAAATGTAATCCGCTTATTGTGAATGAAATATAGATTAAAAAGTATACGACTGAAAAAAGAATGTTATACTTAATAGTTCCAAACGAAAAAGAAGTCATAAAGCAGTCTATTATTATTATCTCACATAAATGGCTTAGAGATGAAAAAAGATAATTACTAATTTGATATTTATATAAAAGACAGAGAATACAAACCTAAATTTCTCCATAATGGGATTAATAAGCTTATGTGTTTAATAAACAGCCAATTAAATCATTTATTTATGTAGGAAGTTAGTTTTAACTCAATGTTAAAACTAACTTCCTACATGCAAAGAATTAGTGATTTTCAATTAGAAAACAAGTTCTTTCTAGAAGCGATATTTGAGAACTGTGATTCGTGTTAACAATGTTAATAGTCAATACATTTACGTAAGGCTTAAATCTTTGTTACATATAAGATACTTTGCGATTATTTTTTAGACTTTTCTAAGTCTCTTACAATAGTTATGTCCATTATATTAGTATAAACCTGTGTTGTTTCACACTTTTATGTCCCAATAGCTTTTGTACAGTAGTAATATTGACTCCACTGTATATTAATAATGTGGCATTGGTATGGCGAGCGGTATGGAACGAAATACGTTTATTTAGCCCTGATAATTTTGCTATGATCAATAGTTCCTTATTCACATTTGAATTATCTCTAAGCTTAAAAAAATCGGCAAGATCATCTTGATATTTATTCAAGACTTCTATTCCTTTCCCCTCAAATAAAAGATAAAGCGGAAGACGTACTTCCGTGTTCGTTTTCACAGATTTATAAATAAGCCAAGTTTCTTGATGCATTTTCACTATGTTTTCAGGGATAAGTTGGTGAAGTCAGAATATCGTAATCCCGCATACAACAACAAAGAGGAAAGCATCTTTGGTCTTTTCCAGTTTAGTGAACCGTCCCCCAATTCCAGACTTTCATTTTCCTAATTCTCCGGAGAGAGGTGAGTATGATTATTCTCAACACTCTTGATCTTATATTTCCGAAAGGCATATTTCTGTATTTCCATATATTCTTTATTTATGGCTACATTAATATGACGCTTTAGATGTTTCATGTGTTTCGCAATTGTGTTAGTATGATATCCTTTTGCTGAAGATAGTGATCAATGAGGATATAAATTCAAAAGTCAATTCAGAAAATACACATCCTTCTTATAACTCCTTAATAATTCTAATGTTGAGAGATGATTGCGTTTTTGTACTTTCCTTCAATGAAGATTTTGCTATTTCGTTGCGGAAAATGCAATAAATGAAGTGCTGTCGTCTTGATTTTCCATAGAATTCTTTAATGAATCCAATGAAATCTGTTTCCTGCTGCCACAATCCCAACTCTTTCTTTCTATTTCTGCCATAAACTCGTAAAGCATGTGATTGATAGCATCTGCATTAGATGGTTCTTAACCATTCTCTTCTTAAAAATCCCATTGATCGGGACCAAGTAAACTTTGGTAGAGAAATATTTCTTTTTTCTGTTTAAATAGGCCTCAACCTGTACTAATGCCATATTTTTATTCAGGCTCTTTTCCTATTATACACCAAACTGTAAATAATTTTATCCATTTCCTTTATTTTTAATTAATACTATGGACAAATAAGACGTGCTTGGGTACTATATTAGAATTGAATAAGATTTAATATCTGCTAAAACCTGTTATTTTTTATATAGAAATAACTAATTCGACTTTTGAAAAGTGGCTAATTTATATTTATAAAAACTTCCTTAACAGAAAAACAAGCATTATTTTAGCTCTTATTAAGGCTTAAACACACAAAATATGCAAAATGTATATGAATAGTGCTGCAACATGTTAGCAATATAAACCCGTTTAGTTTTTTAGGATTTCTATGTTATTAGACATAAAACTGTGCTTTTAGATAACGATTTGTTATATTTGCAAGGTTTTTTATAAAAATGATTGTCTGTTTCATATTTTTAATATATTTGCATTTTGTTAGAGTAAAGAAACAATTAATGTAAAGTTAAACTTTAAGAGAGAATTTTGAAAAGAAAATTAATGCTGTTATTGACTTGCCTTTTTAGGGATATATAGGTCTAGTAACTGCCCAAACTCAGAAGGTAACAGGTGTTGTTATTTGAAGAAGACAAATAACCAGTTGTTGAGCTCTGTATTGGCTAAAGGCACCACTGTAGGTGTTATTACTGATGTAGATGGTAAATTTACATTATCTGGTATACCAAGTTCTGCAAAGACTTTGCAGATTTCATATATTGGTATGCAGACTGTTGAAGTAGCAATTAAGCCTGTTGTGAAGATTACGCTGAAGCCTGATACTGAAGTATTAGACGAAGTAGTTGTAACAGGATATGGTAACTTTAAAAAGTCATCTTTCACGGGAGCAGCATCGAGTATTACAACGGAAAACTTCAAGACGTTCCTTCTTTGAGTGTACAGGATAAACTTGCAGGTTCAGTTGCCGGTGTACAGATTACATCTACTTCCGGACAACCGGGTGCTGTGGAATCTGTGCGTATCCGTGAATGGGATCAATCAATGCCGGTAATGATCCGTTGTATGTGATTGACGGAGTACCTGTAATGACCGGTGACGCCAGTGAATTTACTTACTCAGTCTGGTAACAGCTTACTGTCTACTATTAACAGTAATGATATCGAGTCAATGACAGTAATTAAAGATGCAGCGGCTGCTTCGCTTTACGGTTCGCGTGCTGCAAATGGTGTTATTGTAATTACTACGAAAAAGGGGCTTCAGGAAAATTGAAACTCAATGTAAGGGCTGACTGGGGATTCTCTAACAAGGCTATTGATTATCGTCCTATTCTGAATGGTGAAGACAGACGTGACATTTTGTATATGGGTTTAAAGAACTATGCTCTAAATTCAGGTAAGGATGAAACTTATGCCGTGAACTATGCAGATAATAATATTGATAAATATGCTGCAAAACCTTGGAGTGGATATACTGATTGGGAAGATGTTCTTTTCAGAAATGGTTCTCATCAGAATTATGAAGTGAATGCCCAAGGAGGAAATGAGCGGACTAAGTTTTATACTTCATTCGGATATACCAAACAGGAAGGTATTACACTTCAGTCCGGTTACGAGCGTATTACGGGACGTGCAAATATGAGCCATACGGCGGATCGCGTTACAATCGAGGCAAGTACGATGTTTACGAATTCAACTCAGAATGTAAACTCGGAAGGAACAAGTTTCTCAAGCCCTATCATGTGTCTGGCCATGACAGCTTCTCCTTCTACATTCCCATATAACGAAGACGGTACATTCAGCACGAGTTTCCCTGCTTTGAATGGTGCCAATCCCCTTCAAACTGCAACATATAATTATGATCGCAGTACAATTGTACGTACCCTGAACACACTGTCTGCAACGTGGAATATTTGGGATAACTTGAATATTAAAGAAACTTTAGGTTATGATTTTAACCAAACAAATAATCGTGTGTGGTGGGATCCGCGTTCTAATGATGGACGTTCTTCAAAAGGAGTATTTCAGCGCTATATGATGAACAGAAGCAAATTGAATACTCAAACTCAGCTGACTTATAACAAGACATTTGCGGAACACCACAATATCGATGTATTGTTAGGTTTCGAAACAGAAGATTATAAGTACGATTATACCTATACTAATGGTAATACTTATCCATCTTACTTACCGGAAATTACGAATGCAGGCGTTTCTAGAGGTGCCAGTAACATTAACAGTTATCGAATGACCTCCTACTTGGGACGTTTAAATTATGATTATGCCGGCAAATATTATGTAAGTGGTAGTTTCCGTCGTGATGGTAGCTCACGTTTATCAAGAGACAGCCGTTGGGGTAATTTCTGGTCAGTATCTGGTTCGTGGAGACTTTCACAAGAAGCATTTATGGAGTCATTATCTAATGTTATTACTGATGCTAAAATACGTGCTTCTTACGGTGTAAATGGTACACAACCCAAAGACTACTATGGATATATGGGGGTATATGAGTTTGGATATATTATAATGGGAATGGTGGTTCGTCAGAGGCACGTTTCTATAATCCCAGTCTGAATGGGAAAAGAACTATGCTACAAACATTGGTATTGACCTTACATTATTCAATAGATTGACTGTTTCTGCAGAGTGGTATAATCGTGAAACAAAAGACTTGTTAATGGATAAACCGATTTCTGCAGCAGTAGGTGTTATCAATAGTTCGGGTGTTGCTAATATGCTCGTTAACGTTGGTTCATGAGAAACCGTGGTTTTGAATTGGAATTGAAGTCCACTAACATTCAAAACAAAGACCTTCTTTGGACTACTTCTTTGAACATAGGACACAACAAGAATAAACTGACCAAACTGGATGGTGAACAACAGGAAATTATCAGTGGAGTTTCTATCCATCGTAGGTCAACCATATTACTCAATCTATGCGTATGAGTATGCAGGTGTCGATCCTCAGACAGGTAAAGAACTGTATTATATAAATGGTGAAGACGGCAGTCGTGAAACAACAACAAATTCTGCTGCCGCTAATAAACAATCATTGGTTCTATCGAACCTAAAGTACAAGGCGGATTGACCAATTATGTTAGTTGGAAATTTATTGATTTCAACTTGACCCTGACTTATTCACTGGGTGGACATGCTTATGATTACGCCACCTGGCTGCAATCTAATGGAGGTACCTATCATTATTTAGGTAATGTTCCGGCTTATTATAAAATGGAAGATACTTGGCAGAAAACAGGTGATAATGCCAAACTGCCGCAATTTGCATACGGTAATGCCAATAAAGCTTCTTCTCGCTGGTTGATGTCTACCGATCATTTACGTGTAAAGAATATGACCTTGGGATTCACTTTACCTCAAAGTTGGTCGTCTAAAGCCGGTATAAGTAAGTTAAGAGCTTATGTTTCAGGAAACAACCTATTGACTTGGAAGAAAAAGAGCTTGTACGTTGATCCGGAAGTTCCTGTTGACGGATTGTGTACATTCGAAACTCCGGCTCTCGGACTGTTACATTTGGTCTTGAAATCGGTTTTTAATCAAGTAGAAACAATTTATGAAAAAGAATTTATGAAAAGATATATAAATCAATAACACTGGTTGCTGCTATTTTAAGTTTGTCTTCCTGCGGGAATGATTGGCTGGATAGAAAACCTGCCGACGGGATTCCATCAGAAGATGCTATCACTAACTATAATGACGCTCTGACTGCACGTACAGGTATGTATGATGGCATTCAGGGAACTCCAATGCTACCAGCTATTATGGTGCCCGTATGTTTTATTACGGCGATGTTCGTGACGATATGCAGGCAAGAACTCAAGGTATGCGTTCATCATCGTGCTATGAGATGCTCTACACTGTAGATGACGCTCCTAACATGTGGAATATACCTTATAATGTAATTCGTGCCAACCGTTTGATCGAAGCGATCAATGAAAAAAGGTAACTGATGCAACGGAAGCACAAATTGGTAAAATATATTCAGAAGCATTGGTTGTCAGGGCATTGGTTCATTTTGACTTGGTAAGAATCTATGGTATGCCTTATACGGCCGACAACGGAGCTTTGGGGGTACCGGTTATCGTGAAACCTTTGGAAAGAAATGATTTGCCCTCCAGAAATACAGTGGCAGAAGTTTATACACAAGTTATCACAGACTTGACTGATGCTATTAACTCAGGTTATCTTGCTAAAGATCAGACCCGGATATATTAATGAATGGGCAGCAAAAGCCTTGCTTACCAGGGTTTATCTGACTAAAGGTGATAATGAGAATGCACTCAAAGTTGCTGAAGATATTATAACCATTCTCCATATAAGCTTTGGACTAACGAGGAATATGTAATGCATGGTATAAAAGCAATGGAGCGCATACAAACGAAATGATTTTGAAGTTGTAAATGCAAGTAATGATGACTGGACTGACCGTAATGGTATTGCTTATTTGCTGAATGAAAACGGATATGCGGATGCAATAGTGACAAAGAGCTTTATGAATATGTTGAGTCAGGATCCTAAAGATGTTCGTATAGGTATGGTACTGCCTGCTCAATATGATAAGGATCTTCAAGAAGAATATGGCGATGCGAAAATCTTCATTAATAAATTTCCGGCGGATAAAGACGATGTAGGTGAAATGCGTTTAAATAATCTGCCATTACTTCGTCTTTCGGAAGTTTATCTGAGTGCTGCAGAAGCGGCAGCTAAACTTGAGGGCATCAGGATAAAGCAGCCAAATATCTGAATGAAATTGTTCAGAGAGCAAATCCGGAGGCCAAAGCCATTTCGGAAGCAGATGCTACAGTAGAAAGAATTATTCTTGAAAGGAGAAAAGAAATGATTGGTGAAGGGCAACGTTACTTTGATGCATTGCGCAATAATGAAACAATCGTTCGCTATAAAGATGAAGGTGATAAGGGATATCATTATTCATTGATTAAAGAATCGCAAAGCTTTGACCGTACCTACTTCAGAGCTATACTTCCGATACCTGTTGATGAAACCAATGTGAATCCTAATTTGAGAGCTCAACAAAATCCCGGATATTAATTGTGGTTTAATAACATAATCAAAAGGCTGCTTTCCTAAAAAGGAAGCAGCCTTTTTTATTACACATGAATTGAATTTCTTATTAGGCTCCATTATGATATTTGTTGTATATTAATCAAGGATGTCATTAATCATTTTACAATCGAAAGTTATTATCTGTTTTGAGATATCTATGGAAGTGTTTTGAAAATACTTATCTCATAAACTATCTGTAATTGTGATACTGCCATAAATTTCTACCATTGGGAAAGGAATAAAATATCTATATAAAGCTAGTCGTCACTTGCTGCCGCGGGAAAAAACAGTAGAATAATAAATGGGACAAATGGTCTTATTACTTCTGATAATTAGATTATTACGTAACTTTTATAAGATATATAAAGTACAACTAATTGAGGTTTTCAGAAAAACAGATCATCTGTAATATGCAGATAATAAGATATTTATTAAATACAGTTTCTTTCTATACTAAGTTCAATCTGAATTTGTAATAATCATATTATAAGATAGTTAGCACATACTACAGTTCTGCAAAGACTTTGCAGATTTCATATATTGGTATGCAGACCGCTGAGGTAGCAATTGCACCTAATATTAGAGTAATATTAAAAACAGACTCAAAAGCACTTGACGAGGTTGTGGTAGTTGCTTACGGAACACAAAGTGCTCGTACGGTGACCGCATCTGTATCTACTGTAAGAGCGGACGCTTTGAAAGATGTGCCAAGTGTAAGTTTTGATCAGATGCTTCAGGGACGTGCGTCAGGTGTTAGTATCACCACTCCGTCAGCAGGTGTAGGGCAGGCCCCGATTGTGCGGGTACGTGGTGTGAACTCGATTACTTCCGGTACTTCTCCTCTGTATGTTGTCGATGGAGTTCCTATCGAATCAGGCAATCTCTTATTTGGCTAATGCCAACGCACTGGCTGATATTAATCCGGCCGATATTGTATCTATGGATGTATTGAAGGATGCGGCGGCAGCTGCGTTGTATGGTTCGCGTGCTGCGAATGGAGTTATCTTGATTACCACTAAGCAAGGACAAAGTGGTAAAGTCAAAGTAAGCTATGATGGTTTTGTCGGTTTCTCAAATGCAACCGATTTCTATGAAATGATGAATGCACAGGAATATGTCGACTTCAAGAATTTGGCCGTAAAGAACCGTTATGGGACAGATGAATTGTCACTGACTACCGGCTATGTTTCTCCTTATGGTAACAAAGCGTTTAACATGATGAAAGATGCCAATGGTAACTATGTAGATACTGACTGGAAAGATGCTGCCTTCCAAAACGGATTGTCACAGAGTCACTCTGTTGCTGTAAGTGGCGGATCGGATAAAGTGCGGTATTATCTATCCGGTAACTATACAACGCAAGAAGGTATTGTGAAAGGTGATAAATATGACCGTTTGGGAGTAAAGGCTAATATTAACGTGCAGGCAACCGACTGGTTGAAGGTTGGAATGAATACCAACGTGACAACCGGAACGACATCTTACGTAGATGCTGCCCGTAGAGGTTCCAACTTTGCGGTAGGAGGATTTCCGCGTCTGGCATTGATCAATGCGCCTAACTTGCCGATGTATAATGAAGATGGTACTCCCTACTATCTGGCTCAAGGTTTGGGTTATGGAGGGAATACGGTATTCAGTACATTCTCTAATCCGGCTGCCATTTTGTCTTTGGGCAATGGATTGAGTTCTGACGTAACCCGTTTCATCGGAGTATTTTATGCCGAAGCAACTCCGTTGAAGGGGCTGTCATTGAAGACTCAGTACGGTGTGGACTATGCACGTATTGAGGAACAGCGTTTCTGGTCTCCGCTGCATGGTGATGGAGTAAATAGCAAAGGTCTGGCAAATGCCTATAATACCAAGAACAACAGATGGACTTGGACTAATACGGCAACTTATAATTTCTCTTTAGGGCAGAATAACTTTAATTTGCTGGCTGGTACGGAAGCGTCTGAAAGAAATAACTCTCGTTGGACCGCACAGCGTAAAGATTTACAGGATGATAAATTTGTTGTATTCCAAGGTCCTTTTGGTTCGGCAACTGCCGGTGGTAGCTTGTCCAACAATACCATGGTCTCTTATTTCGGACGTATCAACTATGATTATGCTTCTAAATACATTGTATCTCTTAACTACCGTCGCGATGGTTATTCCGCTTTGAGTGAGAAGAATCGTTGGGGTAATTTCGGAGGTGTTTCCGCTGCATGGCGCGTATCCGAGGAAGGGTTCTTCAAACCCTTGCGTAATGTAGTCGACGACTTGAAGATAAAGGGAAGCTATGGTGTGGTTGGTAACACTGATATTTACGATTATGCTTCGAAATCATTCTATTCAAGCTACAACTATGGTATAAACGGTACTTATGGCCTGGCTCAGATTGCCGATCCGAACCTGAATGGGAATCTTCGGAAAAATATAGTATTGGTTTCAATGCACGATTGCTGGATAGAATCAGTGTGGACTTTGACTACTATTATACGAAGTCTTCCGATTTGATTCTGGATGTACCTCAATCACCGTCCAAAGGTATTCCGGGCAATATCATTACTACCAATGCCGGAAAGATGAAGAATAGCGGTATTGAACTGACCGTCTCGGCCGATGTGATAAGAAACAGTCAGTTTACATGGGAAACCAGCTTTAACATTACGACTAACAAGAACAAGGTGATCTCACTGGCTGACGGTGTAGAGAATATTCTGAAAGGGGATAATGGCGGTTTAGAGATTACGAATATCACTGTACCGGGAAAATCTATCGGACGTCTGTATCTCTACCCAACTGCCGGAGTAGATCCCAAGTCGGGGCGTAGGGTATTTATTACTCCAGAAGGTGACAGAACCTTACTGATGTTCGAAAAAGGGGGATGGTTCTATGAAGATGGAACAGAATATGCCGGTGAATTTGAACCTGTTGATTGTGGAAATACACTTCCTACCTGGTACGGTGGCTGGACCAATAACTTCAAGTATAAAGGTTTCGACCTTTCTCTGTTTTTCCAATTCTCGGGAGGTAATAAGATTTATAACGGAACTAAAGCCAGTGTGAGCGATATGCGTTACTGGAATAACTCTAAAGATGTATATAAGAAGTACTGGACTCCGGAACGCACACATGCAGAGTATCCTATGCCGATATACGGTGATAATTACTCTAATGGTTCGGCATTGCCTATCAGCGACTTAGTGGAAAGAGGAGATTATTTACGTTTGAAGAATGTGTCACTGGGCTATACATTCAATACAAAGAACTGGTCGAAAGCTGTGGGAATCTCTGCACTTCGTCTTTACGTCCAGGCTCAGAACCTGTTCGTGATTACAGGTTATAGCGGTATGGATCCGGAGACACTAACCAACGTAGAGAGTGCGACTTTGTCAGGTGGTACGGATAAGAATACGTTACCTCAGGCACGTACGTATACAATCGGTGTGAATCTGACATTCTAATATGGTTTTATAGTAACAGATAAAAGAAACTACAATGAAAAAGATAATTTTATTTTCGACATTATGTGCTTCTCTCTTTTTAGGTAGTTGCAGCAGCAGCTTCCTCGATCAGGAGCCTCCATTATATGTAAACGAGAACGATATTTTCACAAGTCCTACCCGAATCGAGGCAACTCTGAACGGCTTGTATGCTGCAATCAAGAACACGGGGACTAAGTCCTTGATGGGAGGTAAGTCCTATCTGGTGTTTGACAACAGGGGAGATGATGTTATTAATATCTCGAACAACCTGGTGACTTTGTTCAATACCTACAACATGAATGTAGGCATTACGGATGCCGAGAATGCCGACACTTGGACATACGCTTATCTGGCCATTAATAAAGTAAATACTTTCCTTCAGTCTCTTGAAGGTGCCAGGGAAGTTGCCGGTGAGAATTATGACCGCTATGTGCAGGAAGCTAAGTTTGTCAGGGCTTTGGCATACTACTATTTGAATAATTTGTATCCGACTCCGTATTCTGTGAATCCCGATGCAAAATCTGTTCCGTTGCGTCTTACTGCCGAAGCCGGAACTGAAAACAACAATATGCCCCGCTCTACGGTAAAGCAGATTTATGAACACATTCTGTCTGACTTGGAGAACATTTCGGCATTGGATACCGAAGTGAATACTTATACAGGGGTCACACATGCTACTCAGGCTGCTGCTAACATGCTTAAGATGAGAGTTTATATGGCAATGAACGAATGGGACAAAGCCATTACAGCCGGAGAATTGGTGACCGGATATAGTTTGCCGGAAGACGTAACATTGATTTATAAGGCTCCGTACTTCAGTCAGGAGAGTATCTTCTCTTTGCCAATGGCAGACACTAATATCCCGAACACTCAGCAGTCATTGGCAGAATATTATTATGATGGCAAGATTATGCTGATCGATACAAAGAGCGGGATTATGTCAAAACCTGATTATTCGTTGGCTACCGATAAGCGTATCATAGCCTTTAAGGGAGAGAAAGACTTGTTGATGAAGTTTACGGATGCAAAAACTAAATTGCAGTGGGTACCCATCTTCCGTTATGCCGAAACATTGCTGGATCTTGCCGAGTGTTATGCAAACAAAGCCGGGGGCGAAGCTACGGCCAAAAGCCTGTTGAAACAAGTCAGAGGCCGCTCGGTGGATGCGGCTACCGATCCGTTGAACATCGATAATCTGTCGGGTGATGCACTGAAAGAGGCAATTTACAATGAGAAGCGCCTTGAATTCATTGGTGAGGGTATTCGTGGTATCGACATTATGAGGCGTGGTGAACACTTCATTAAAGTAGGCGAGAATGAGACGATCAATGTCGGTCCGTCCGATGAAAAATATACTTGGCCCATACCTCAGGTTGAGTTGTTGCTCAATAAAGATATTAATAAATAAATAGTCAATAAATAATAAAGAATCGCTCAGGTAGAAACACTTGGGCGATTTTTTCTTTTAGTATGTTACGAAAATAGCTATATTTGTCGCCATATTATAATAAGGTATAAAGTAGAATGAAAGAATTTGTAATATCCGAAGCCAAAGTCGAAACAGCTGTTCTGGTGGGTCTCATTACGCAGACGCAAGATGAACGCAAGACTAACGAGTATCTCGACGAACTGGCATTTCTGGCTGAGACAGCCGGGGCGGAAGTAGTGAAAAGGTTTACGCAGAAGTTGCCGACGGCTAACTCAGTGACTTATGTAGGGAAAGGAAAACTGGAAGAAATAAAAGAATATATAAGGATAGAGGCTGAAGAAGACCGGGAAGTGGGAATGGTCATTTTTGATGACGAACTTTCAGCCAAGCAGATACGTAACATCGAAGCGGAACTGAAGGTGAAGATACTGGACCGTACTTCGCTGATTCTCGATATATTTGCCATGCGTGCCCAGACTGCCAACGCTAAAACTCAGGTGGAGCTGGCCCAGTATAAATACATGTTGCCCCGTCTGCAACGCCTTTGGACTCACCTTGAGCGTCAGGGTGGTGGTTCCGGAAGTGGTAAAGGCGGTTCGGTAGGACTTCGCGGTCCGGGTGAGACCCAGTTGGAGATGGACCGCCGTATCATCCTGAACCGTATGTCGCTGCTTAAAGAACGCCTTGCTGAAATAGATAAACAGAAGTCTACCCAGCGCAAGAACCGCGGGCGTATGATCCGTGTGGCCTTGGTGGGTTACACCAACGTTGGCAAATCGACCATGATGAACCTGTTGGCCAAGAGTGAAGTCTTTGCGGAGAACAAGCTGTTTGCCACACTCGATACGACGGTGCGCAAGGTGATTATCGATAATCTGCCTTTCTTGCTCTCCGATACCGTCGGGTTTATCCGTAAGTTACCTACTGACTTGGTAGATTCCTTTAAGTCGACCCTCGACGAAGTACGTGAGGCCGACTTGTTGGTTCATGTAGTAGATATTTCGCATCCCGGATTTGAAGAACAGATTGAGGTGGTGAACAAAACGCTGGCCGATATCGGAGGAGGCGGGAAACCGATGATTTTAATATTCAATAAGATAGACGCCCATACTTATGTAGAAAAGGCGCCGGACGACCTTACCCCAAAACAAAGGAAAACTTGACACTCGAAGAACTGATGAAAACGTGGATGGCCAAGATGGAGGACAATTGCCTGTTCATCTCCGCCCGTGAGAAAATCAATATAGACGAACTGAAGAGTGTGGTTTATCAGCGAGTGAAAGAATTGCACGTACAGAAGTATCCCTATAATGACTTTCTTTATCAGACCTACGAAGAAGAAGAGTAATTTGTAGTTTGTAACAAGAGGAGTATGGGAAAGACTTACCGTAGACTGACTGAAGATGAAGTGCTTCAGTTGAAGAGCCAGTCGTGTCTGGCCGATGACTGGAATAAGGTTGCAGTAGCCGAAGAGTTCACAACCGAATTTGTACATCACACCCGTTTCTCGGGTGAGGTGAAACTGGGAGTGTTCCATTCGGATTTTATCCTGCCGGGTGGAATCAAAAAACATTCCGGCCTGAGACATGTCACCCTGCATAATGTGACTGTTGGTGATAATTGCTGTATCGAGAACATTCAGAACTACATTGCCAACTATGAGATAGGAAACAATACTTTCATTGAGAATGTAGATATCATCCTGGTGGACGGCTTGACTCAGTTTGGCAACGGAGTAGAAACTGCCGTACTGAACGAGACGGGAGGTCGTGAAGTGCTGATTAACGACAAACTCTCTGCCCATCAAGCCTATATCCTGGCTCTTTACCGGCATCGTCCGGAACTGATCAGCCGGATGAAAGAGATTACAGACTATTATTCCAATAAACACGCTTCGGCGGTGGGAACCATCGGCAACCATGTGATGATTCTCAATACCGGTTCTATCAAGAATGTGCGTATCGGGGATTTCTGCCGGATCTGCGGGACGTGCCGTCTGTACAATGGGAGCATCAACAGTAACGAGTCTGCCCCGGTGCATATCGGACACGGCGTTATTTGCGATGATTTTATTATTTCCTCCGGTTCCCATGTCGACGACGGGGCCATGCTGACCCGTTGTTTTGTGGGACAAGCCTGTCAGTTGGGGCACAATTATTCCGCTTCCGACTCGCTGTTCTTTAGCAACTGCCAAGGAGAGAACGGTGAAGCATGTGCTATTTTTGCCGGGCCGTACACCGTCACCCATCATAAATCGACCTTACTGATAGCCGGTATGTTCTCGTTTATGAACGCCGGTTCAGGATCGAATCAGAGCAATCACATGTATAAACTGGGACCGATTCATCAAGGAACGTTGGAAAGGGGAGCTAAGACTACTTCCGATTCATACATCTTATGGCCGGCCCGTGTAGGCGCTTTTTCGCTGGTGATGGGGCGTCATGTGAACCATGCCGATACATCGAACCTGCCTTTCTCCTACCTGATTGAGCAACAGAATACCACGTATCTGGTTCCGGGAGTCAACCTGCGTAGTGTGGGTACCATCCGTGATGCCCAAAAGTGGCCGAAACGTGACAAACGTACAGACCCGAACCGGCTGGATTATATCAACTATAACCTTCTCAGTCCGTATACCATTCAGAAGATGTTTAAGGGACGCTCTATCCTGAAAGAGTTGAAGAGGGTGTCGGGCGAGACTTCGAAATCTACTCTTATCAGAGTGCCAAAATTAAAAACTCCTCGTTGAATAGCGGTATACGCTATTACGAGATAGCCATCCATAAGTTTCTTGGCAACTCCATCATCAAGCGTCTTGAAGGGATCAACTTTAAAGATAATGAAGAGATACGCCGGCGTCTGAAGCCGGATACGGAAATCGGGGTAGGCGAATGGGTGGATATTGCCGGTTTGATTGCTCCCAAAAGTGAAGTGGAGAAGCTGATAGACGGCATTGAAAGCGGTGAGATTAACCGTCTGAAGAGTATGAATGCCTGTTTTGCCGCCATGCACGATAATTACTATACTTACGAATGGACATGGGCTTACCATAAGATACAGGAATTTTATGGCTTGAATCCCGAAACCATTACAGCAAAGATATCATCGCCATCGTTCGCGCCTGGCGTGAAGCGGTGGTAGGACTTGACCGCATGGTATACGATGATGCTCGCAAGGAGTTCTCACTTTCGTCTATGACGGGCTTTGGTGCCGACGGTTCACGTGACGAAATGAAGCTCGACTTCGGTCAGGTTCGCGGCGATTTTGAGAGTAATCCGTTTGTTACCGCCGTGCTGAAGCATATTGATGATAAGACCGCTTTGGGAGAAGAACTGATTAACCGCATCGGGCAATTGGCGTGAGAGAGGGTACGAGTTATATAATATTTACTATGAAAATACATATCTTATTTGGAATGATCGGGTTCATTCTGCTGTCCGGTTGTAACCGGGCAGCAGAAAAGAACCCTCGTTTTTATGATGCCGGCGTTTCCAGGGAACTAGCCGGGCACCGCAAGGCCCAGATTAAGAATCTGAAGTATGAACTTAGTTTCAATATCCCGCGACAGAAAGAGGCTGCCATTGAGGGCGATATTACCTTGCGCTTTGATTTGGCTTCCCGACAGGAAGTCCTGATAGACTTTCGGGAAGAGCGTGAGAAGATCAAAGAGGTTATAGCCAACGGAGTGCCGGTGGACAAGGTGCGTTTTGAGAATGAGCACATCATTCTGCCTGCTTCGTCGACAGTGGAAGGAGCGAATGGAATACGGATTCGTTTCACCGCCGGCAATCAGTCACTGAACCGGAACGACGAATACCTCTACACATTGCTGGTGCCCGACCGTGCCCGTACCGTATTCCCCTGTTTTGAGCAGCCCAATTTGAAGGCGGAGTTCACTTTACAGCTTGAACTTCCCGCAGACTGGAAAGCTGTTTCTAATACATACATCCGGAGTGAGACGGTAACCGACGATCGTAAGACCGTCTGTTTTGCACCGACCGAACCTCTTAGTACGTACCTGTTCTCGTTTGTAGCCGGAAAGTTGGAGCGTCGGGAGTATACCGGGACGGACGTACCATCGCTGCTTATTACCGGGAGACCGATCCTAAGAAAGTAGCTCAGTTGGATATTGTCTTCGGGCAGGTGATGGCATCGCTCCATTGGCTTGAAGAGTATACTGGCATTGCATATCCGTTTGCCAAGTACGATTTTATTGTTCTGCCCGGTTTTCAGTTTGGCGGGATGGAACATACAGGGGCTACCTTATATAATGATAACGGGATTTTCCTGAGTGAACACCCTACGCCGGACGAGGAGTTGAATCGGGCTGAGCTGATTGCCCATGAAACGTCGCACATGTGGTTTGGCGATTTGGTTACCATGGATTGGTTTGACGACGTATGGACTAAAGAAGTTTTTGCCAACTATTTTGCAGCCCGGATTGTCGAACCCCTGTTTCCGGAGATCAATCACACCCAGAATAAACTCAAGACCTTTACGGCAGCTTCACTTTCCGAGGATCGTACTATGGGGACGAATGCCATCCGCCAACCGCTTGATAACTTGCGTAATGCCGGATTGATCTATGGGCAGATCATCTATAACAAGGCTCCCGTGATGATGGAAAAACTGGTCGACAAGATGGGGGAAACCAATTTCCGGAGTGGTATACAGGAGTACCTGAAGACCTACTCGTACGATAATGCCACCTGGGACGACCTGATCCGTATTCTGGACAGTAAGACGACCGAGGACCTGGCCGCCTTCAGTGATGTATGGGTGAACCGGAAAGGGATGCCTACGTTAACTTTCCGGACAGACGGGCAAGAACTGGAAATTCGCCAGCATGATCCCTACAACCGGGGATTGTTCTGGCCGCAACGTTTTGCCGTTACTCTTTGCGGAGAGCGCGATTCGGTGATCCGGGTGAATATGACAGATACCCTGTTCCGGATGCAACTTCCGTTTGTGCCTTCGCGCGTATTGCCCAATACCGATGGTAGAGGCTATGGGGTATTTGTGCCCGACGAGCCTGCTCTGCATTGGCTGGCGGCACATTGGTGGGAGATAGAAGATGATACGGCCCGCCAATCGCTGCTGATGGTGCTCTATGAAAATTATCTGGCCAAACACATCTCGGCGGACGACTGGGTCAACAGCCTGATAACAGGGCTTCCGGCCGAGAAGAACGCTTTGGTGGCTTCTACAGCCAGTGGTTATCTGGCGAATGTCATGTGGGAGATAGCTCCGGCAAACCGGGCAGAAGTAGAAGCCCGCATTTATACGATGACACAGAATCATCCGTTGCCTTCGTGCCGGATACAATTGATGCGCCTTTTCATGCAGAATGCCATTTCCGAACCGATGGTGAAGAAGCTCTACATTTTGTGGCAACAGCAGTCCGACAAACATCTGAACCGACAGGATTATACAACTTTAGCCTACGAACTGGCTATTCGCATGCCTTTGGAGAGCGAACAGATACTCCGCACACAGCGGGCACGTATTGACGATCCGGATCGTTTGCGGCAGTTCGACTTTATCTCACGGGCAGCCGTATCCGATACTGCGCGGCTCGATACTCTGTTCAACAGCCTGCTGGCGGCAGAAAACCGCCGGATAGAGCCTTGGACGACTGCTGTCATTCGATACCTGAACCATCCGTTGCGTGAGGATCAGTCGGTGAAGTACATTCGTCCGGGACTGGAGGTGCTGGAAGAGGTACAACGCACCGGAGATATTTTCTTTCCCAAAATTGGGCGGCAGCTTTGCTGGGCAATCATCTCGGTTCATCGGCTTACGAAGAAGTGGTACGCTTCCTGAACGAGCGTCCCGATTATTCACCGCTTTTGAAGAACAAGATACTGCAGGCAGCCTATCCGTTGTACCGGGCAAACAATTAAAATAATCACCGGAATGCTTGGCTTTGGCACTCCGATGTTGTATCTTTGCTAACAGATTCATGATTTAGATTCAAATTAGAATGCCATAGAAGAGGAAGCCCGCGAAGCTTCCTCTTTTTTTGTATCCCTGCCTTCCGGTGTCTCCAACCCTGTGGCTTTCCAACCCTTCAAGACGGTTGCTTCGTGCTCCGGAGAGCCTTGCTTCGCCCAAAACAGACACTGGCATTTGCCCGAACAGACACCGGCATCTTGCAGAAGAGAGGCTCTTCCGGAATGGCTCCCGCTTTTCTGTGGAAACGCCTTCCGAACGTTAATAATAAGTAAATCCGCTCTTGACAAAATCTGCCACTTTATTCATACTTTGGAAAACTATTCTTACCTTTGCCTCACTAACTAACATTACGTAATAAAATTAAGAGATATGGCAACACCTCCGTTTAAGTATCAACCTATGTTCGAACATGGGGAAGATAAAACCGAGTATTATCTGCTTACCAAAGACTATGTGTCAGTAAGCGAGTTCGAAGGAACACCTGTGCTGAAAGTACAGAAAGAAGGTCTGACAGCGATGGCTAATACTGCTTTCCGCGACGTATCTTTCATGCTTCGCCGTGCGCACAACGAGCAGGTAGCGAAGATTCTGAGCGACCCGGAAGCAAGTGAAAACGACAAATACGTGGCATTGACTTTCCTGCGCAACGCTGAAGTGGCTGCCAAAGGTATACTTCCTTTCTGCCAGGATACCGGTACGGCTATCATCCACGGTGAAAAAGGACAGCAGGTATGGACAGGCTATTGCGATGAAGAAGCTTTGTCATTGGGTGTTTACAAGACATATACGGAAGAAAACCTGCGTTATTCACAGAATGCTCCGCTCAACATGTACGACGAGGTGAACACGAAGTGCAATCTGCCGGCCCAGATCGATATCGAGGCTACGGAAGGCATGGAGTACAAATTCCTGTGTGTGACCAAGGGTGGTGGTTCTGCCAATAAGACTTATCTGTATCAGGAGACAAAAGCGATCCTGAATCCGGGCACTCTGGTTCCGTTCCTGGTTGAGAAGATGAAGACACTGGGTACAGCGGCTTGTCCTCCTTATCATATTGCATTCGTTATCGGCGGTACTTCGGCTGAGAAGAATCTGCTGACTGTGAAACTGGCTTCTACCCACTATTACGACGAGTTGCCGACTACCGGTAATGAGTATGGTCGTGCTTTCCGCGACGTAGAACTGGAGAAAGAGGTACTTGCCGAAGCCCAAAAGATCGGTTTGGGAGCACAGTTTGGCGGTAAATATCTGGCACACGATGTACGTATCATCCGTCTGCCCCGTCACGGAGCTTCTTGTCCGGTGGGCTTGGGTGTATCTTGTTCTGCCGACCGTAACATCAAATGTAAGATCAATAAAGACGGTATCTGGATTGAAAAACTCGATTCTAATCCGGGCAGTCTGATTCCCGCAGAACTGCGTGGCGCAGGTGAAGGCGATGTAGTGAAAATCGACCTGAACCAGCCGATGGCGGATATCCTGAAGGAACTGACTAAATATCCGGTAGCTACACGTCTGTCACTCAACGGTACGATCATCGTAGGCCGTGATATCGCTCACGCTAAACTGAAAGAACGTCTGGATCGCGGCGAAGATCTGCCTCAATATATCAAAGACCATCCGATTTATTATGCCGGTCCGGCTAAAACTCCTGCCGGCATGGCTTGCGGTTCGATGGGACCGACTACTGCCGGACGTATGGATCCCTATGTGGACTTGTTCCAGAGCCATGGCGGCAGCATGATTATGTTGGCAAAAGGTAACCGTAGCCAGCAGGTGACCGATGCTTGTAAGAAGTATGGCGGTTTCTACCTTGGTTCAATCGGTGGTCCGGCTGCTATCCTTGCCCAGAACAATATCAAGAGCATCGAATGCGTAGAATATCCGGAATTGGGTATGGAAGCTATCTGGAAGATCGAAGTAGAGGACTTCCCCGCATTTATTCTTGTAGATGACAAGGGTAACGACTTCTTTAAGCAGATAAAACCCCGTTGCGGGTCTTTCCGCAAAAAATAAGAATGGGTAAGTGACTATTAATAATAGTTGTTTATCATTTTAACTCGAGTGAGAGGCGTCTGTATGCTGTGTTATACAGATGCCTTTCTCATTATAAATACCTTGATCATTATCAGTAAAACGAACCACCGATGGAACTACAAAAGAATCCTCAACACATTGTCTGGCTGGACGTTGTCCGCTTCGTAGCCATGTTTACCGTTGTCTGTTGTCACTGCACAGACCCTTTTAACTTTTATCCGGGCACACCGCCCAATATTGGCGAAATAAAACTCTGGGGTGCCATCTACGGAGCCTTGCTTCATCTTTGCGTCCCCTGTTCGTGATGATTACCGGAGCACTGCTTCTTCCGGTGCGCGGCGAGATCTCTGTCTTTTATAAGAAACGCATTCCGCGCGTCCTGTGGCCGTTTCTGATCTGGTCCGTTATCTACAATCTGTTTCCCTGGATCACCGGAGTGTTGGGCATCAAACCGGAAGTCATTCTCGACTTTTTCCCTTATTCGGGCGAGGAAGTGATGCGCCAGTCGCTGCCTGTCTCTTTGGACTACATTGCTCAGATTCCTTTTAATTTCTCCATAGTAGATGTACACATGTGGTATATTTACCTGCTGATCGGTCTGTATCTTTACCTCCCCGTCTTTTCTGCCTGGGTGGAGAAAGCATCCGATAAGGCGAAGCTGTGGTTTCTCGGTGCATGGGCTGTCACTCTGTTGTTGCCATACTACAACCAGTTTGTGGCACAATACCTTTGGGGAACCTGTTCATGGAATGCGTTCGGCATGCTTTATTACTTTGCCGGTTTCAATGGCTATCTGTTGTTGGGACACTATCTGCGCAACCTTGACTGGTCTTTGGGTAAGATCCTGGCAATCGGTCTGCCGATGTTTGTAATAGGATATGCCGTTACCTTCTTTGGCTTCCGCTACATCACGGCTTTGCCGGAGTTTAGCGACGAGATGCTCGAACTCTTCTTCACTTATTGTTCCCTGAATGTAGTGATGATGACCATTCCCGTGTTTATGCTTTGCAAGAAGGTGAATTTCCATTCGGAGGGGATCAGGAAGGCACTTGCCAACCTCACTTTGTGTGGTTTCGGCATCTATATGATACACTATTTCTTTACCGGCCCTTCCGTAGTGTTGGTACGTACGTTAGGTGTACCTCTGGGTATTCAGATACCGGTGGCGTCTGTTTTTGCCTTCGGTGCTTCGTGGCTGATTGTGTGGACTGTCTATCGTGTGCTGGGCAAGAAGGCGAAATGGATTATGGGATAAAACTGTAATTAAAGCATATTATTTATGAATCGTAAATCAATACTATTAACAATTTTACTTTGTGTCGCTTCTTGGGCAATGGCTTCTCCGGTAACCGGATTGTTGGAGCGCATTGACAAAGGAGCTTCGAAGAAGTTTATTATCGAGCAGGTGAAGTCCGATGCCGACTTCTTTGAACTCGACCAGAAAGGTGATAAAGTCGTTATTCGTGGAAATAACTATGTAAGCATTGCCACCGGGCTGAATTGGTATCTGAAGTATTACGCAGGTATTCATCTCTCATGGAACGGAATGCAGGCGAAACTGCCGGCTGTACTTCCGCCGGTGACAAAGAAAGAACGCAGGGAAACAACATTGCCCTACCGCTACGACCTGAATTATTGTACTTTCTCTTACTCTATGGCTTTCTGGGATTGGAACCGATGGGAGAAAGAGATTGACTGGATGGCTCTACACGGCATCAATATTCCTTTGGCGGTGACCGGAGCTGAGGCTGTGTGGCACAATGTACTTGATAAGTTGGGATATACCAAGACAGAGATCAATGAATTCATTTCGGGTCCGGGATTTTTTGCCTGGTGGCTGATGAATAACTTGGAAGGTTGGGGTGGTCCCAATCCCGACAGCTGGTATACCCGGCAGATTGCTTTGCAAAAAAAGATCCTGAAGCGTATGCGCGAATACGGTATAGAGCCGGTGCTTCCGGGCTATTGCGGTATGGTACCCCATAATGCGAAAGAGAAACTCGGCCTGAACGTATCCGACCCGGGAACATGGTGCGGCTACCGTCGTCCGGCGTTCCTGCAACCGAGTGATCCGCGTTTCGAGGAGATTTCTTCTCTTTACTACAAAGAACTTGAGAAACTGTACGGCAAAGCTAACTTTTACTCTATGGACCCCTTTCACGAAGGGGGAAACACTGCAGGTGTCGACCTCGATGCAGCCGGTAAGGCAGTGATGAAAGCTATGAAGAAGGCCAATCCGAAGGCTGTCTGGGTGGCTCAGGCCTGGCAGGCAAATCCGCGTCCCAAGATGATTGAGAACCTGAAAGCTGGAGATTTGCTGATACTTGACCTGACCAGTGAGTGCCGTCCGCAGTGGGGAGATTCTACTTCCGAGTGGTATCGCAAGAACGGATACGGGCAGCACGATTGGATCTATTGTATGCTTTTGAATTATGGTGGCAATGTGGGATTGCACGGAAAGATGGACAATGTGATCGATAACTTCTATCTTGCCAAAGCCGATCCGCATGCAAGCGCTACGCTGAAAGGGGTGGGAATGACTCCTGAAGGGATTGAAAACAATCCGGTGATGTACGAGCTGGTGATGGAGCTGCCTTGGCGTCCCGACCGGTTCACGAAGGAAGAGTGGCTGAAGGAGTATGTAAAAGCCCGTTATGGCGTTGATGATCCGGTGGTACAGGCTGCCTGGACCAATCTGGCGAACTCTATTTATAACTCGCCGAAGAACCTGACCCAGCAGGGGACACACGAATCTGTATTTTGTGCCCGTCCGGCGGAAGATGTGTACCAGGTGTCCAGCTGGTCGGAAATGAAAGATTACTACCGTCCGCAGGAGGTGATAGAAGCTGCCCGCCTGATGGTTTCCGTAGCCGATCGCTTTAAAGGTAACAATAATTTTGAATACGATCTGGTAGATATTGTCCGCCAGGCACTGGCAGAGAAGGGACGTCTGATGCAGAAAGCTGTGACTGCCGCTTATCGTGCAGGTGATAAACAACTCTTTGCACTGGCATCGGGAAAGTTCCTCGACCTGATTTTGTTGCAGGATAAACTGTTGGGAACCCGTCCGGAGTTTCGAGTAGGAAAGTGGATTGAAGAGGCGCGTGCGTTGGGTGATACACCCGAAGAAAAGGAATTGTACGAATGGAATGCCCGTGTACAGATTACGACCTGGGGTAACCGGAACGCGGCCGATTACGGTGGTCTCCGAGACTATGCTCACAAAGAGTGGAACGGCTTGCTGAAAGATTTCTATTACATGCGTTGGAAACTATATTTCGACTTTCTTTCTCAGCGGATAGAGGGAAAGACCCCTGCGGAAATTGATTTCTATGCCATAGAGGAACCTTGGACGAAAGCTGCCAATCCCTATTCTGCCGAGGCGGAAGGAGACTGCATTGAAGTAGCGAAGCAGGTGATGCAAGCGGTTGAATAAGACTTTTCTACCACAGATAACACAGGTCATTGTTTTTGATAATCTGTGTAATCTGTGGTGAAAACAGTTTTATATACCTCCTTTCCTCAGAGTTAACCGTTGTCATTCGTTTGTTTTGTTGTCCCTTTCCATATCCGCATCATATAATATGCACAATGCGTAAATGCGAAAACAAACGAGATGATCAGCAATGCTTTACTTTCATTCCAACCTACAGTCTGCTGATGCCATAAGCCGGTAATGACACAAAGCAGAGACAGTGCAATGCCGATCATGTTCAATGCCGATTGTCCCCGGCGATTTTTCACACCATGTTCCAGTTTACTGTGTTTCATGCCGTAGCCGACATAGATGTCCAGTCCGATCAGCATCCACAGTACTAATCGTATCCAGGTATCGGCTGGAAGGAAAAGCATCATGCACAGACAAGTGAGTATTCCCAGAATGGGGACGAGAGGCACAAACGGAGTTTTAAATGAACGGGGTATGTTCGGCATGGTCTTTCGCACTACGAGGACGGCTGCGCATACCAGTGTGAAAGCCATCAGTGTACCGATGCTGGTCATCTCTCCCGCCAGGCGTGCCGGAACAAATGCGGCTAGCAGGCCCACTATCAGCATAAACAGGAGGTTGCTGCGCGCCGGTGTACGGAACTTCTCGTTGATGTGTGAAAAGAAGGGGAAGTAGTCCGTCATGGCTCATGCTCAGGAAAACACGGCTTTGCCCCAATAAAGTAACCATAATGACCGAACAATAGCCGAACAGGATGGCAAGAACGATGGCACGGTTCAGCCACGGATAATCCGGGTGAATGATGCCTGTTGCATCGGCATGTCCCATGTGTTCGATGGCAATGGCTACCGGTGCGATGCCCTGCTGGCCGCTAAATTCGGTATAATGGGCTACTCCTGTCATTACGTGGGCAAACAGCATATAAAGTACGGTACATACCAAGAGTGATACCAGGATACCGATCGGCATATTCCGTTTCGGATTTTTTGTTTCCTGTGCAGCCGTACTGACGGCATCGAATCCCAGGAAAGCAAAGAAAACGATGGCGGCTCCACGCAGGACACCCGAGAGACCGTATTCGCCAAGTGTACCTGTATTGGCGGGGATGTATGGAGTATAGTTGTCGGCATTGATATATTTCCAGCCCAGGACAACGAATATGGCGATCACCGATACTTTGAGAAATACAACGATGCCGTTGAAGATGGAGCTGCCTTCTGTTCCGCGAATCAGGAAGATGCTCATCAACACTACGATCAGGAACGCCGGGATATTGACGATTCCCCCATCCCATGGGCAGGCGGTCAGGGCTTGCGGCAGATGTATATCGAGTCCTTCAAGAAAGACGACGAGATATCGGCTCCAACTGATACTGACGGTAGTGGCTGCTACGGTATATTCGAGAACGAGATCCCAGCCGATGATCCAGGCTATCAGTTCGCCCATGGTGGCGTATGAATACGTATAAGCACTGCCTGCCACCGGAATCATAGAAGCGAACTCAGCGTAGCAGAGTCCTGCGAAGCAGCATCCTAGTGCAGCTATGGCGAATGAAAGGGTGATGGCCGGTCCGGTGTAGCCCGCTGCTACGGTGCCGGTGATTGAGAAGAGTCCTGCTCCGATGATAACACCGACGCCCAGTGCTACCAGACTCCAGGGGCCTAATACTCGTTTTAATGATTTACTGCCCGACACATTGGCCTCTGCCAATAGGGCTTCAAAGGGTTTCTTTATGAATAATCCCATCTTCTTGTTTTTTCTTTACTGGTTATGGTTGTATTTGGAATAGGTAATTCTTTTCCAGACTTAGCTATTTATTTGAAGTTGCAAAGATAATTAATTCATAACACATACGGTCATAGGATGTTCACTTTTAGGGATTGAGGAGGTGTCAAAACCCACCACAAAAGACGCAGAGTAACACTGAGCCGATTCTAAGTTGTTGATTATTCATAAAAAGACTCTGTGCTACTCTGTGGTGAAAAGAGTTTCGACACATCTCTCGGAAGTGGATTTGTAGTTCTTTTTGTCAGTAATTAAGATGCGAACCGAGGAGCCTGCTTTGGCGAATGTCTCACTCACAATGTGCTGATAGATAGTATTGTACCAACGTGAAAATACCTTTAAAACCAAAGCCCCGTTGGTTTCAAAGGAAAGGGGGCTTGGTTTTAAACCGATAGGCCTTAGGCTTTAAACCAACGGGGCGTATGTTTGTATGGGGAGGAGTGTAGACTTTTGTGGCTTATCCCACCCATTCTTCGGATATTCCCATTCTATTCCAGGTATTTCGTGATCTTTCCACTGATTTGTAAAAGTGAAATCTCACATAACTTGGTATCGTATTCAGCCGAAAGTATGCGTTCTTCGGCATCCAGCAAACTTTTCTGCGCTTCCCGCATTTCGATACCCGAAAGGTTGCCTAGCATGTAGCGTTCCATAGCTATCTCGTGATTCTCTTTGGCGGCTACTAGATTCTGTCGTTCCAGTTTCAGCATTTGCAGATTATTCTGGTAGGCCTGCCACAGATTGCTAAGGTCTGCTTTAAGCCCTTGTTCCAGTTGTTCACGTTGAAGGCGGGCATTTTTTATGGCAATGCGTGCATTGTTCTTTTCGCGTCGGCGATTTCCATCGAAGATGTTGAAGCCTACCGTTACTCCCAAATTGGCTCCCAGATTACCTCTTTGGCTATTAGCGGCAATATCGTACTTATTGAAGGTATATCCGTATCCGGTATTCATCTTCAGGTAAGGGTAGTTGCGCGAGTTTACTTTCTTATAGTCCAGCATGGCGAGCGTGTTGTTTTGTTCAGCTTTCAACAGTGACGCGTTCGTCAGTAAGGTAGCATTCCACAACTCTTCGAATCGAAGCCCGGCATTCACTTTTATAATGCTGTCTTCTATCACGAGCGGTTGATCCACATCTTCGTTGGCCATCAGTTCGTTTAACTGGATGCGCGAGGTATGCAGCAATTCCTGTTGCTTCATGTATTTGGCGCTGTCGGCGTTGAAGTCCACTTTTGCCTGTTGATAGTCCAGACGGGAGAAGTTACCGATGTGGTAACGTTCTTCTACGATTCGCAGGCGCTCTTTCGACAAAGATACCGCATAACGGAAATTCTGCAAGCGGATTTTTTGCTGAACATAGTTGTAATATTCGGCTGCCAGATTGGCTATCAGGTCCTCGATGGCGATACGGGTATTGGTTTCTCCCTGTAGTTGCAGCTCTTTCAGTTTCTGGTAATTGGCTGTAATGTTAAAGCCATCGAAGATGGTCCAGTTCAAGTTCAGACCCACATTCAAGGTTTGGTCGAAGACACCGTTTTCTTTTACTGATTCTCCGGTGGCCCGGACCTTGGTATTAGTGTTGTCCACTGTCCCCTTGTATCCTGCCGTAAAATCGAGTGTCGGCAGATAGCCTGCGTTGCCCGGGGTGGCGTTGTTCCTGCTCACTTGCTCTTCATTGCGGACTATTTGCAGGGAGTAGTTATTCTGAAGTCCATACTCCAGGCAGGATTTCAGGGTATATATTTGTGGCTGCTGTGCCTGCATGGCAAAAGGAGCACAGCACAATGCTATGATAGATAAGACGATCTGTTTCATTCTTGCTTTAATTTATTACTTCGGTTCGTCGAAATATAACTGTAAATGGCAGGTACGATGTACATGGTCAGCAGGGTAGATACCAACATACCTCCCACTACAGCCGTACCCATTGCGATACGTTGGTTGCAACCTTCACCCGAGGCGAAAGCCAGCGGGATTAATCCCAGGATGGTAGAAGCACTTGTCATCAGGATAGGACGCAGGCGTTGTAACGCCGCATCTTTGATGGCTGTCATCTTATCCTCACCCGTTTCTTGTTTCAGGTTGGCAAACTCTACGATCAGGATACCGTTTTTAGCCACCAGTCCAATCAGCATAATAATGCCGATCTGGCTGAAGATGTTCATTGTGATACCTCCAAAATACATGAATACCAATGCGCCTGCAATAGCCAGGGGGGACGGTCAGCATAATGATCAGCGGGTCTTTGAAACTCTCGAACTGTGCTGCCAGGATCAGGTAAATCAGTACAATGGCCAGAATAAAAGCAAACATCAGACTTGAAGAACTCTCGCGATATTCTTTCGAATCACCGGTCAATGCTGTGCGGAACGTGTCGTCCAGCGTCTCTTTGGCTATCTTGTCCATTTCGTCCAATCCTTGTCCGATGGTTTTTCCTTCGGCCAGTCCGGCGGAAACAGTGGCCGAAACGAAACGATTGTAACGATACAGTTTCGGAGGCGCGATGCCACCGGTCAGTTCAATCAGGTTGTCCAATTGCACCATATCTCCTTTGTCACTACGAATGTAGATCGATTTCAGATTGGCAGGTGTGTTACGTTGCTGGCGGTTGATTTCTCCTAAGATCTCATATTGCTTGCCGTTCATATAGAAGTAGCCCATTCGCTGTCCGCTCAGACCGTATTGCAGGGTCTGTGCGATGTTACGTGTACTTACCCCCATGATGCTGGCTTTGTCGCGATTGATATTGATACGTGCCTCCGGTTTGCTGAACTTCAGGTCTACGTCTGCCATCTGGAATACCGGGTTCTCGTAAACCTTCGCCATGAACTTGGGCAGTACTTCCTGTAGCTTTTCGATATTAGTGGCCTGCAATACGTATTGGACGGGCATACCGCCACGCCGTCCGCCAAAAGAAGATGACTGCTGGACGAATGAACGCGCCATCGTCTTTTTCTGTACTGCTGCCGACAATTTTTCAGCTACATCCATCTGGGTGTAGTCACGGTCTTTCATGTCTTTCAGCGTGATGCGCACATTACCGCTACCACTCGATACACGGGCGGTTACCGATTCGGCATCCGGTACAATCGAGTCTACGAGGTCATTGATGTCTTCCGTATAGTCCCGGATGTATTCATAGGTCACACCTTCGGCTCCACGGGTATTGATACTGATTTGTGAACGGTCTTCCAACGGAGCCATTTCTGCCGGGATGTAATTCCACAAGAAGGCAATGATGCCAATGGTAATTGCTACAAAAGGCAGGGCAATCCAACGTTTATGGAGGAAAACAGCCAGTGAACGACTGTAGAGGCGGTTCATTCCTTCGAAGAAAGGTTCTGTTTTCAGATAGAACCAGTTCTGTTTCTCCCGTTTTACCAGTAACTTGGTGGCTAGCATCGGAGTAAAGGTCAGAGCCGCAAAAGAGGAGATGATAACCGAACCGGAAATAACAATACTAAATTCACGGAACAGTCGTCCTGTCATCCCCTCCATAAAGACGATGGGGAAGAATACGGCAACCAGCGTAATGGTGGTAGAGATGACAGCGAAGAAAATCTCTTTAGCCCCTTCGATGCCGGCCTCTTTCGGAGGCATACCTTTCTCAATGCGGACATAGATGTTTTCCGTCATTACGATAGCGTCGTCCACCACCAGACCCACTGCCAGCACAACAGCCAGCATGGAGAGCACGTTGATGGAGAAGTCCGCCAGATACATAACGAAGAAAGCACCGATCAACGATACCGGAATCACGATGCAGGGAACCAGCGTAACACGCCAGTCGCGCAGAAAAAGGAAGATAATAATGATAACTAGGATGAAAGCTACGTAAACGGTTTCTTTCACTTCGCTGATAGAGGCACGGATGAATTTGGTGTTATCGAATCCGTAAGAATACTTCACGTCTTCCGGGAGGTCCTTCTGCATCTTCTCCATGCGTTCATATACCGCATCGGCTATCTTTATATGGTTGGCACCCGGCTGGGGGATTACAACGATTCCCACCATGGGTACACCATTCATCTTCATGTAGCTTTTGATGTCGGCAGGGCCCAGTTCGGCTCGTCCGATATCACTGAAACGGATGATGCGGTCGTTCTCTTCTTTGACGATCAGGTTGTTGAACTCTTCTGCAGTGTGCATCAGTCCCAAAGTACGGATGGTAAGTTCTGTTGTATTTCCTTCGATACTACCTGAAGGGAGTTCCACGTTCTCTTTGTCTACCGCATTCTTCACGTCGATAGGAGTGATCCCGTAACCGGACATCTTGATGGGGTCGAGCCATAAACGCATGGAGTATCGTTTCTCTCCCCAAATGGAGACACTACTTACGTCAGAGATCGTTTGCAACTGTTCTTTTACAGTCAGGTCGGCAATTTCACTGAGTTCCAGCAAAGAACGTTTGTCGCTTTGCAAAGCCACCATAAGGATAGGGGTGGCATCGGCGTCGGCTTTCGATACGGTAGGAGGGTCGCAGTCGCGCGGGAGATAACGTTGGGCGCGTGATACCTTGTCACGCACGTCATTGGCAGCTGTTTCCAGGTCGACGGAAAGCTCAAACTCTACCGTGATACGGCTTTGTCCCTGCTGACTGACACTGGAGAGTGAGCGGATGCCCGGAATACCATTGATGTTCTGTTCCAGGGGTTCGGTGATCTGATTCTCGATGACATCGGCATTTGCACCCGGATAGGAGCAGGACACCGAAATAATAGGGTTATCTACGGATGGATACTCCCGGACACCCAGGTAGTTGTACCCGATCAGTCCAAAGAGCAAAATGATGATGGTCAGTACCGTTGAGAGTACTGGCCGTCGTATACTTAATTCGGATATATTCATAAGGCGGTCGGGAGTTAATTGATATTATCCAGTGTGACAGGTAATCCTGTACGGAGTTGAAGGGTTCCCGAAGTGATGATGGTATCACCCATTTGTAGGCCCTTTATGACTTGTACTTCAGCTTCGGTACGGATACCTGCGGTTATTTCTACCGGTTCGGCTTTACCCGATTTATAGAGGAATACTTTATCCTTACCCATCTCAGGTACGATGGACTCCGATGGGATGGCGATGGCATTCGGGATTTCTTCTTTTTTCAGTTGGATGCTGGCGTAACGTCCCGGTAGTATTGCCCCGTTACTGTTAGCATACAGTGCACGAACGGTCAGTGTACGAGTAGACTGATCGATTCGTGATTCGGTGGCATATACCTTTGCGGGGAAAGAGCTTAACTTTCCTTCCAGTTCGAAGTTGAGGTTAGTTCCCTTTTTTACCTGACTGGCATAACGCTCGGGTACGGAAAACTCTATTTTCAGAGGAATGATTTTTGTCAGTTTGGCTACGATGGTAGTAGGTGAAGCATAAGAGCCGACGCTGACCTGCCGGAGTCCGATCACCCCGTCGAAGGGTGCGCGAAGTTCGGTCATGGCAATATTCGCTTTTACCAAATCAATATCTGCATTCAGGGTGGCCAGTTCCGTTTTTACCTGCTCGTAAGCTTCCTTACTGACGGCATCCCGTTCGAGCAAAGCATTTTGGCGGAACACACGGTCTTCGGCAAGTTTTAGTTGAGCTACAAGACGTTGCAACTGGGCCTGTAATTGCCGGTCGTTCACTTTTGCCAGTAGTTGTCCTTTCTTTACGGTTGTTCCTTCGTCAAAGTTGATCTCAACAATTTTTCCCGAAGTCTCAAAAGAAAGATCCACCTCCTCGTCAGGCATCAAGCTACCGCTGATTTGAATCTGGTCTGTCAGCAATTGTGGTTTTATGATTTTGGCGTTTACGTTCAGAACCCTTTTATTGATCTGTTTGCCTGTCATCACTTTGTCGGCTGCTGCCAACTCTTCATTTGCTTTAGGAAGTCGGGAGTAAATTCCCCAACCTATCAGTCCGGCGCCAACCAAGATGACGATGCCCCATTTTACCTTTTTATCCATGTCTTAGTATTAGTATATGTCTGTTCTAAGGTTAGACTAAGAGGGTGGGAAAAGGTTTAATCGGAAAATTAAAATATAGATTTATTTTTTGTGTTAAGGTGTCTTATTGATTATGTTTTCTTAATCTGTGATCAAAAATGGCCCGTAATGGATTGAAAAAACGCATTAATAAACTCAAATCGTCTGTTAGGATTTCAGCATCTCCTTTCAGTTGTTGCACTTTAGGAAGTCTTTTCCCGTAAGACGTAATAAGTCCTTTATCTAAAACTACGTCTGCACTATATAATAGTTCATTAGGAACTTCTGATATTTTGGATAGATGACCCACTAACATTCCGAACTCTTGATATGGATAATTTTGTAACTTGATGTTGACTTGTTGTCCTTCTTTTATCTTTCCCGAATTTTGTATGGGAAATTGTAGTCTGGCTTTTGTTGTCATAGAATCAATGGGAACAACAGAAAAAATAAGCTCACCTGATTTGACGTTTTGATTCTTACTCCAATATGTAGTAAAACTTACTTTACCATCTATAGGGGTAGTAATTAAATAATTTTGTTTCCAAGTTTCCGTTTGCGCTTTTAATAAGTGCGTGCTTTGTAGAAGTTTATTTGTTAGCTCCTGCCTGTCGGTGTTATGCTTTAATTCTATTTTTTTTAGATCAGAGCGTAGTTGTTTTAATGAGGATTTAATGTTCAATATGTTGACTTCCATATCTACAAGTGAAGATTGGAACTGAAGCCTGTTTTGGTGTCTTTGTTCTATTTCACTTTCAGAAATGACTTCCTTTACAAACAGAATGGAATCTCGTTGATATTCTTTGTCTGCAAGTCTGATTTGTGTTTTTAAAAGTTCTCTCTTTCTATTCTCTTGTACTAATAATTGCTTTTGTGCCTGCTTTTTTTCTTGTAATGACAATACTTCTTCTTCAAATAGTCCGGAATGTAGAAAATTGTATAGCTCAGTATAATTGAGCTTAAGATCAGCATAGCGTCCCTGTACTTCTCCTAATTCAAGATCATTGCGCAAAAAATCGGGTTCGGGAATTACTGAAAGGCTATCTTTTCCAATTGTGTTTTCTAGGACTGTAATGTAATGATCTAAAATTTTCATGTCTTTCCATTGTGCTGGTGACTCTAATATGGCAAGGACTTGTCCTTTTGTTATACTTTCTCCTTCTTCTGTGAATATGATTTCTATTTTTCCATTTACTTTGGAAATTAGATTTGCTGGCGGATTTATGGTTGTAATTTCAACTGTAGCAGGTACAATATCTGGATATCTTATAAATCCAGAAACGGAAATAACCAGTAAAAGAAAAACGAAGAAAATGGTTATTCCCCATCTTAATATCCACGTAGGACGATAGTTGTACAACTGGTCTCTATAGACTTGGCGTAACTGAATTTTTGACATGATGTATTATTTTATCCAATCTCTAATTGACTAGAAATTAGGTCGTAATATATTCCTTTTAAATTTATAAGTTCTTGATGAGTCCCTTGTTCCACAATTTTTCCCTTTTCCATGACCACTATATTATGGGCATTTTTTACAGTACTTAATCGGTGCGCTATTACAATGGCGGTTTTTCCTTCTAAGATGGTTTCCAAATTTTTGGAAATCTGTTTTTCATTATTCGTGTCAAGAGAGTTTGTCGCTTCATCCAGGAATATGAAGTCTGGGTTTTTGTATATCGCCCTAGCTATTAGTATACGTTGCTTTTGCCCTTGACTTAATCCTGAACCATTAGTTCCAAGTGGAGTGTATAGCTTTAAAGGGCGAGCATTAATGAAATTTTCTGCGTTTGCCAGTTGAATCGCTTTCACTAGTTGTTTTTGATTTACGTTCATTTCTTCATCTTCCAATGTGATATTATATAAGATAGTGTCATTAAAAAGTTTACCATCTTGTAATACGGCACCGCAACTATTACGCCAACGATATAAATCGATATTATCTAATGGCACTCCTCCGACTTCAATTTCACCATTTGTTGGTTTATAAAACCTGAGTAACAATTTTAGTAAAGTGGTTTTACCGCTTCCGCTTTCCCCTACGATAGCTGTAATCTTTCCCTCCGGTATCTCTAAATTTATATTGTCTAATACTTTGTTTAAATTAGGGTTGTAGTAAAAATCTAAATCTTTCACCTTAATGCCTTTTTCTATAGGAATGGAAACTTTTGATTCAGATATTTCTGGTTCTTCTTCCCAAATGACCTCGTTTACACGTTTAAGGCTGATGCGGGCAAATTGTAGGGAATGTACATAACCAATCATACTTTTTATGGGGGCATTCAGTTGCCCTAATATGTACTGAGCTGCCATCATCATACCTAGCGTCATTGTTCCTTCTATTACATTTAGAGCCGCAATATAAGTAATAAAAAGCCCTTGTAAATGGATGATAAAAGAGGCTCCGGTCGCTTCTATCTGGTCGAGATTCATGTTTTTTACCCGCAAACCATAAATTTTAAAGCGGCTGAGTTCCCATTTCCATCTTCGTTTGTTCGCGATATTATTTATCTTTATTTCGTTCACATTTTCTAATAATTCCAATAGATCGTTCTGATTAGTGGCCCTGCATCCGAATAGTTGATTATCTAGTTTCTTTCGTTGCTTTAGAAAAAGAAATATCCATCCGGTATAAACTGTGTTACCGATCATAAATACAAGGAACATATTACTTTCGTAATAGAGCATAAGCAGGCTGTAGATGACAAAGAGTAGGATATTGATGAAGATTCCCAGAAAAGTGGACATGATAAATGACTGTATACGTCCGTGGTCATCTATTCGGGTTAGTAAGTCGCTAACCATTTTACGCTCAAAAAAAGTAATGGGTAAACTCATGGTTTTGCGGAGGAAATCACTGACCATTCCCATGTTAATCCGCTCTGACACATACAGCATAAGGCGGCTTTGGATAAAGTCAGATGCCATTGAACTAAATGCCAAAATCATACCTGCTATCAGCATGGTGTTCACAAATTGGATATTACCGGACCCAATGCCGAAATCTACAATGGATTGGGATATGAAAGGGGAAAGTAGCCCGATCAATATCCCTGCAACCATACCTACTATAACTTGTCCTAAATATCGGTGATGAGGTTTCAGATATTTCATAAAATGGCTGAAAGAGGCTCGGGTTTCCATTTCGTTCATGTTGTGAAATTCGGGAGTCGTTTCTAATATCATGATGGTTCCAAGTCCGTTGCACATCTCCCACGCTTCCCTAAATTCTTTATGGTTGTAATGGGTAAGTCCTTGTGCAGGATCTGATATATAAACTTTTCTATTCGTGATTTTATGGACTACTACGAAATGACTTTGTTTCCAGTGTACAATTAATGGCAATGGCATCTTCTCTATTAAATCTTCGAATGTAACTTTGATAGCCAGTGTTCGGAAACCAATCTCTTCTGCTGCCCGGCCAATGTCGAACAATGATACGCCTTCGCGAGTTGCATAACAGCGATCCCTCAAATATTTCAATGAAAATCTCTTGCCATAATTTTGGGCTATAATCTTCAGACAGGCTGGTCCACAATCCATTTGGTCATGTTGAATGTAAGATGGAAAGTTTATTCTCATAGTTGTTCTTTGGATTTTCTTTTTCGAGATTTGCAGATGGTTTTTCCTTTTTTATAAATATTCCTTCTGATTATTTTCTCGGTAAAGTTTGGAACTGGGTTATATAATTTTCTTATACCTAAATATAAGTATGGATATAATAATTTATATAATGATCTTTGTAATTTATATTGTCTCCTATTAAATAGAAAGTAGTTAATATACAGTTAAATTTGTTCTTGGCTTATGTGTATTTGTTCTTTCTTTAAACGTATTTCTTTTTAAGAAAAAAATAAATAATATACATGATTGAAATAGCAACTATAATGTAATATATAGGACTATATACATAATTTAAAACTCTTGATGTAATGGACCAAAAAACACTGTATGAACAGTAGACGCTAATACTGTACAAAGAATGAACCAGTATAAGAAGGAAACCATTTTCTGATTTAACGTACAAATAGGCTAATATAAACCCAAAGCATGCCATTGAAATCATTGTATAGATACTACTCGTATGTATTATACCAAAGAGTAGTGCTGTTCCCGTGATTATAATCCATTGATTCATTTTACCTTTGAATTTATTGATAATAATGATTCTAAAGCATAATTCTTCTAAAATAGGGATTAAGAATAGACTATATATGAATCTCGGAAAATTGAGTAGTTCTTGTTTCGCCAATGATATGTTTTGAGGAATTGGGGTAATCATCCCTATAGCTATACACATGGATATAGTTAAAATGCAAACAGAAAGAATTGTTTTCAAAGAAAGACTCCTATTGAAAGACGAATGACATCGAATATTTTTTCTGAATATTAAGATAAATGTAGCGAGACTGAATAGCGTCATGGGGCGTATCCATGGAGTTGTATTTTGCACTAAGTTTCCAATAATTAATACCGTTAAAAGACTAATTAAGGGATATGCAAGTATGACAATTAGGAACGATAAAAAAAGATAGATTTTTTTCATGTATTTTTTGAGTTTTGTTTGCAGATAAACCCAATTTTAACTTCAGAGAATATCTGCAAACTGTTAATGTTAATTATGAGAAAATTTATTTGCTTCCATAATAAATGTGTTTATGGCAAAAGAAATGAGTCCAAATCGTCACGATATCATGTTCCGGCTTAGGCTTGGTTTGATCATATCCTAATCCGTTACCGCAGGCCGGGCATCCGTCTATATCCCATCTCCCGGTTTCGTTCCAAGAAGTTCCATAGATTGTTACAGCCGGGGCTGCATAACCATAACCATCAACATAACCACCTTGCCAAGTGTTATTCTCTAACATTCTAAAAAACTCATCTTGGCTAACTCCTCCTTTAAGAGAAGTCTGCTCTTCTATATTCACTACAGGATATTCACTCAATTTATTTATATTCAGTTTTTTCATATTGTTAAAATATTAGTAAGACGTTGGTTGTTTCTTGACTTTTTCGTGAAGCAGTATTTTTTGCTTTTCGACCTGTTGGGCGGCATGGTATGTCAGGGAAACCATGGCAGATATAAACATAACTTTTGTCTTAATCTGCATTGCAATGTTCTGTTTTTATTAGCAGTGTTTACATGTTTAGTTATTCTTATTTTATTATTTATTTCCTTATGACGGGAAAACATATTTTTAATATTCTTCAATTTTATCCAGTTGATATAGATTTTCGCTATTCAATAAGTAATCATACCCTGACGACATGTCCTTTTGTTGGTCTTCTTGTATATACCTTTCATATTTTCTAATTCGATCATTTTCTTTCATGGATCCATAGTCTTTAAATAATATATTGCTTTGCCATGTGTTCGTGAAATACGGAGTCGCTATGAAGTGTAATTTCTTATGGGTGTTTATGTGAGTATGCCCTATAGGTCTGAACATTCGGTAAACTGTGAGGATACCTTTGTTAGAATTCGGAATATCACCTTTATAACTTTGTTCATCGTTCCATAAATACACACCCCTAAAACTTACCACATGTATCTCTTTATTATTCTCAAATTCTGAAAAATTGGTAAATCTCTCATCAAATCTTTCGTCAATATCCATAAAACAAAACCATTCGGATTGGAAGAAGGCACTTAAATCGAGTAATATATTTCTATTCTCTAAATCGTTGAACCCACTTCTTTTCTTTTTCACTTTTAATATAATTTTGTCATGGATTGCTAGATCCCAAGTTCGATCCGTACTTTCATCATCCAGCAAAATGATACCGTCAAAATAGTTTGCCATATTTGTTAGAAAACCTTCTATCAGTTTTTCTTCGTTGTACGCTTGGCAGAGGACTATCTTTTTATGCCTTTTCCGAAATGCGGCGGGGTGTCTGATTTCGAAACCGATAAATTGCTGTAGATATGTATAGCACAAGTCTTTTGCATATTGATTGTCTTGCCAGTCGTAAATGACTTTGTTAAATTCACTTCCCCAAATATCTTTGTTAGCAATTGCTTCCGAAGGATAATTCATTTTTCTCCAATCCGAGATGCTATGTTTATTGATACGTTTAGAGCGTTCGTTGGGATCATAATTTTTTTCCCGATGAATAGTCTTTGCCTCTGGGAGGATGAATTTTTTGATACCAGACATGTCCAACCGTGCACGCATATTATTATCTTCTCCACCCCATGTGATGAATGTTTCATCATAACCATGTAATTTGTATAGATGGTTACGTTCTACCATCAAATTACCCCACGGGATAAAATCCAACTCTTTTATATTATTTTCTGTAAGTTCCTGCTCATAGGGTACATATGCCATCATTGCGAGGATATAGTGCATGGGATATTTCTCTATGGCATCTCTCATTTGCCATATAATATCAGTGAGGAATTCTACTTCAGGATCTATTTGTAGGATATACTTTTTGGTAGCATGCTTGAGTCCTACATTTAGTACGGAAGCATGGTTGCGAGGAGCATGTTTTCGTTCATTAATAATTAGCTTCCAATTTATGAATGGATAATTTTGAAGCAGCATTAGAAGTTCTGACTTTTCATCGGGGTCGTCCAGAACAATGATTACCTCAATACCGTTTCGTTGTAAATAGGGTGCATTATGTGGTAATACTTTTCTGAACTCCGTATATCTTTTATAGAAAGACATAACGATACTTACATCGAAGTTATGAATAATATCATTATTTAAATCGATGAGTTTCTTTTCTGTTGTGGGTTTATTTACGTTCATGCTATCAGTATTTTTTCATTAAACAGCATTTGGATAAACTCCACAAATATTTTAGGTTCCTTTTTGTATGGACTCATATTTATAGCATCTTTTATTAAGCAACTTCTTTTAAAAAGGGCTATAATTTCAGCTTCTTCTTTACCAAAACTTGAATGGACTTTGTTGTTGGCTGTATAAGCTAATACAAATTTGGTATCAGAAAATTTAATAAGGTGAAAAGCATCCGATAACCTAAGGTGAATTTCCATAGGGAACGTATATAATTGTTTGTGGTTGGCTGCTACTTCTAAAATTAAGTCGTTAAGCGATTGCTGGGTTTGGCGATACTCATTGTCCAACAATTCTTTGTTTTTAATAATAATGCAGTCTATGTTTTTGCTCTTTTCTGTATTTTGTACATATTGAATATCGTTCATGATCAAATTCAAAGGGATGTATTCGTTTAAGCTTCCCCCTATCCGTCCCTGAAACTTATTAGCGAATTGTTGGCTGAGGTTTTGGGGTGTGATAAGTCCTCCATATCCTTGCTCTCCAATCACGATACATGGTTTACCTAACATTATTCCTGTGTAAATAGAAATACCATCCCCGATGATTATATCATTTGATAGAATTACTTTTTCGATATTCGATTCTTTTACATTGATAAGTGTAATATTAGAATTGAATATAGGGATAAGAGGATCTCCATTATAAAGTATTGTGATTCTATAGTCTGATAAAATATTTAATAAGTTACTGATATAATAGACCGGTGAATTTTTAAGGTTAGGGTGTGCGATAGCTATTAATAGTTTGGGGCTATTTTTATTTCTTATTTCTACATTTTTAGTAACGACTGGTATAGAAAAATATGGTAAGACAAACATTTTGTCTTTTTGAAAGAAACTCTCCAAGAGCTGATTGAAGCAATCACAAAGTATTATTTTTTCTACTTGTTGGTCTTCACTTAAATATTCGTCTTTTAAATACTCTGTATTTATGAAGTGTATGATTGGGATATTTGATTTTCTTGCAAATTGACTAATGTGGCTCAAACCTGTTTTGCCATAAGTAAGAATAATCTCTGCTTCTTCTGTTTTTATATGACTTGACGGGGGGATATATAGATAATCACTGAGATGATTTTGAGATTTACATATAAGGGTGATATCATTGCTATCATCTTTATTATCCAGAATCTTTAGTATTCTATTACAAAAGTCAACTTGTCGCTGGTTGGAGACGTCTAGGGAAAAAAGTATTTTCATAATTAGTAAGGTTTCTTGGTTTTCAGTAATAATAAAATTATTATTTTGTTAATATATGACTTTTTTTTATATGAACATCCTCCAAAAAGATTTTTTTATTTTTAATTAACTAATTAAAAAAAACGGTATGCAATGCCATTCTTGCTGTTATTGAATAGTGAGACGAATAGTATGTACTCTGTTGATATCTGAGTAGTTACGCTTTCTTTTGCTGTATCCCTTCTATTATAAATCAATGCTGTATTTTCGCGTTTGGTGAAGGTGGCGGTCGCTGACTGGCCTGTTATACTTTCGGAGATAAACGATAAACTCTCTCCGATGGAGCGAACCATATCCGGGGTAATCTGTATACATATGAAAGCCTCATTATCTTTTTAGTAAAAGAGTGAGGACTTATTGTAACAGCCATCGAATCATCCTCTTGATAAAGTGCGACGGTTCTTTTCTTCTTTGCGGATTACGAACTAACCAACGGTATTTGTTTTTGATATTAAACGATTGTATACAAGTATGTTATGATGAATCTCCGTTTGTTTATTCCGGCCCTGGTATGCGGGCTCATGGGCCTTGGTATACGGGCTCATAAGCCCGGGTGGCGGGGATGGGATGAAGAACGGATCATTTTCGACTAAACAGTAAAGGAAAGCACAATGCTCTAAACAATGTATTCAGTTAATAAATACGTTCCTTAGTGTTGCCTATCAGCGTCTTAACGATTGGATGGCACTCAAGTTGACGGGTGGAAGATAGAAGATGCGGGTGGAAGATAAACAGGCTGAAAATGCGATCTTCCACCGCGTCATTGCATTGATTATTAATGGAGTAAGTGGAAAAAGGTGGAAGACGGAAGATCGAAACGTATTTTTTGTAGGAGAAGCAGTTGCTCTGCCAAGTGAAGCATTAAAATAGAATAAAGAATATTCTCTGAAAAATAGCAGAGATTCAGTATGCCGCACGGTATTTTCCTTCCTCCTTATCCTCAAGCATACTCAGATAGGAAGTGTAGCGTGATTCGCTGATGTAGTGCTCTTCTACTGCTTTCCGAACAGCACAACCGGGTTCTTGGCGGTGTGTGCAGTTTCCATATTTACAGTTTGCCGAAGTTTTGAATATTTCGGGGAAGTAGTGACCTATCTCTTCCTCTTCCATATCGAAAGTACCAAAACCTTTGATTCCCGGAGTGTCGATAATGTATCCGTCTCCCGGTACAGGGAACATTTCGGAGAAAGTGGTGGTGTGCATTCCCTTGTTGTGATAAGCTGATATTTCCGCAGTCTTGACTTCCAGCCCCGGAACAAGGGCATTGATGAGGGTTGATTTACCCACTCCCGAATGTCCGGAGAAGAGGGTTACCCGGCCTTTCAGTTCCTCGCGTATGGCATCGACTCCTTCACCGGTCAGTGCGGATATTTTAAAACAAGGGTAACCTATTTGGGTATAGAGCGTGATGAGGCTGTCCAGATAATGCAATTCGTCTTCATCATAAGCATCCACTTTGTTGAAAAGAATCTTCACCGGTACCCGATAGGCTTCTGCCGATGCTAAAAAGCGGTCGATAAAAGTGGTTGAAGTTTCGGGATAGTTAACAGTCACCACCAGCATACATTGGTCGAGGTTGGCTGCAAGAATATGTGATTGTTTGGAGAGGTTCGATGAACGGCGGATGATGTAATTTTTCCGATCTTCTATCTCACTGATAAAGGCTGTTCCTTCCTGATTGAGTATGATTTGTACACGGTCACCTACGGCAACGGGATTTGTACTCCGTATGCCTTTCAGCCGAAAATTACCTTTGATCTTACATTCAACCAGCTGCCCGTCATCAGTTTTCACCTGATACCAGCTACCTGTATTCTTTATTACTAATCCCTTCATGTTTTATAAGCAGCTAGTTACAAGTTACGGGCTATTAAGAAAACTTTGAGGCGTTATACACAGATGTGTATGGTAGCCCGTAACTTGTATTTCAATTATACGGTCATAATTTCTTTGTCCTTTTCAGCCAGCATTTCTTCAATTTTGGCAATGTATTTGTCATGAACCTTCTGCAGTTTAGCTTCTGCGTTCTTTTGTTCATCTTCAGCCAAACCGTCTTTTACAGCTTTCTTCAGTGCATCGATGCCGTCGCGCCGTGCGTTACGGATACTGACTTTGGCTGTTTCACCCTCAGCTTTACATTGTTTGGCGAGTTGCTTACGGCGTTCCTCGGTAAGAGGTGGAATACCGATGCGGATAATTTCACCGTTATTCTCCGGCATAATGCCGAGATCGGAGTCGATAATGGCTTTTTCAATAACCCGGAACATGCTTTTATCCCAAGGTTTAATCGTGATGCTGCGTGCATCGGGAGTGGTTACGGCAGCTACGTTGCTGATGGGCACCATGCTTCCGTAAGAGTCTACACGGATACCATCCAGCAAGCGTGTGCTTGCTTTTCCGGCGCGGATGTGTGCCAGTGCTTCTTCCAGATACATCACTGCCATATCCATCTTCTCTTGTGATTCTTCGATAATCGTTTTTACGTCTACCATCTTATTAAGTATTTATAAAATTGGCACTTTGATTCATTTTGAAAACAAAAGTAGATTATTTTTTGATTATCTGCAACTATCTATAGAGAGAAATGCGTTGCCTGACGTTTCTCTTTCTAAATAGTATTATTGGTAATTATCGCAATAGGTGGTAGACGGGCTGCTGATATAACGTCCGCTTAAGTTACAACTGGAACCACTGAGGTGACTACAATTGGAGCATCTTTTACCGCCGGATGAAGAAGATGATTTTCCTAAAAGTGAAAGCAGAAAGAGAGCGATTAGTACAATTAGTAAAAGGATGAGGAAATGAGCTACAATTAAGACAGTGGCTGTTGAACCAATTAAATAAGTTAATGTACAGATACACGCATGTTTCCATCCACCTTTGGGAAGTACTTTATTGAAAATAATACCTGTTTGCACAGATTGTCCGACAAGAAATCCAATTCCTACCACAGGCAAAAAGCCTACAAAGAAAAAGCCACAAATGATAGCGCCTATGATACAGATGCCCCAAGTATATATTCCCCATGTCCAATTGAAAGTTGCGTAGGAATTGTATTGCACATCATTCAAGGTATTGAAAAAACACATCCATTGATTAAATACAACTGCACCGAATATAAAGAAATTAATGATGGTCCATAGCCATCCTATTTTATCGGGAGTGCAAAACCAAATACTATTTGCGCCCATTGAAAACACATAAAATAGTTCTAACAAACAGACGGTAATGAATAAACTGAGGTTTATCGTATGTTCGCTGTCTTCTAGCGGAGTACTTTCTCCACGACGCATTCTAAGGATGAATAGCACAATAGAAAGTCCTAATATGATATAAACTAAAGGGCGGCAATCATAATTTGTTTGTCGAAACCAGTCGCTGAGTGTATTTGTTGGAGCTTTTGCGGGAGGTGTTGGAGTAACAGGTCGTATGTAGGTCGTACTTACGTATCCATATCCGCCATTGAAGGATACCTTTGCCCATTCTCCATCTATTGATTCTACATTTACGATTCCTCCATGATTTATTGTTCCGATGACAGGAGCATTTGTGCTTCCATGACTACGTATGTTTAGAAAAGTATTGGCGGTCACTTCATACTTTTCCAAAGCTTGGGTAGAGAGGACTATAATGAATAGTCCGATACAAATGAACAGGAATCGTTTGAATGTTTTCATCAGTTTGTTATTTACTGGGTTTTTATGTCTTTTACAGAGGGCGTGATGATAACAGTTGTTGGCACTCGGATTAAAGATACTAATTGCTCTAATTCTGAATTTTTGATTCGAATGCATCCTTCGGTCGCTCGGGTCCCAATAGATAATGGGTCGTGGGTGCCATGAATCCCAATTCCTTTATGTCCGGGTGTTTCTAACCGGATGAAATGATTACCGTATGCACCCTCTATTTCACCTTTCCCATCTCCAAAATCGTGTTTCCATTTAGAAGCATCTTGGATATCGATTATTTTAAAAGTTCCTTCAGGAGTTTTTAAATCTCCTTGTTTTTCCTTGTTGCCATAATTCTTTCCACAAGCTATGTCGGCAGTGAATAATTCTTGGCCCTTATAGTCTATTAAGCGTAATTTCATTTCATCTTTTGAGATGAGAAGAATGTTCGCATTCTTAATTTGTGCCATTTGGGCAGTATGGTAGTAGTAGAAAGCTACTGCCATACCGCCTATAGAAAGGATAAATGTTAGATGCGATACAATTAGATACCGTATAATTTTCTTTTTCATTGTATTATGCTTAGTGTACAATTACTTGGCAGGAGAAGATTTTACTTCCCTCGTACCATATCTCGTACTGATAAGTACCTGGAGAATACACGTCACACTCTGGACTTCCCCAGCTTGTTAAATAAGAAACATTGTTATCAGCTCCGACAGCAGGTGTATACATACCATGTTTGTAAGTGTATCCGTTCGGCGAGTTCTTGTTGGCAATGAGTACACCATTGGGACGATAGATTTTGGCATACAATGTAATATTTCTGGCCCCGTTTAGACTTGAATAAATAATCTTTGGTTTCAGGTATTGTAATTTATTTCCGTAAAGCGGCTTCCCATAATCTTCTAAAATAGTCCCTTTATCGTTTGAGTTGGCAAATAACATTGTTCGGATTTTGATGGGACACTCAACTGGTTTTGAAGAAACAGTTACAGCCTTTTCTGAATTGCCCTGAATTTGCACTCCGGTTGAATACAATAATTCTCCTTCGGACCAGAATTCTATTCGGTAAGTTCCAGAAGTGTACGCATCTCCGGTTGTATTTCCCCAACCGGCTAAATTAATATATCCGGATCTGTTTAGAGTTACTTTTTGTTCATTAGTATATCCGGAGGGTGATCCTGTTCCAGTCATTAAGTTCCCCTGTGGAGTGATAATTTTATATTTGATGACCACTGAACTCTTCCCCGCAGGATTTTCATAGAAAATACGTGGAGACAAGTACTGAGTGGTGGTGGGGAGCTGTGTCCCAAATTGAGTAAGAATATTGTAACTTTTATCAGTATTTCCAAAAAGTGCCTTCGTTATTTTTAGTCCGTTCTCACTCTTTGCTTTTGACGGTTGCTGGTTGGTTGGGAGTTGAGGCGAGCGGCTAACCATAGCATTTGGGGTAGCATAGATAACTTTATATTTATCTGTTTTCCATGGATAATATCTAACATCTTTTATTTTGGCATTTTCTGTTGTTTGCTCTTGATATATAAAAACGGGAGTTTCGTCATCTGCAAACGAATAAATAGCCAATACACCTTCATGTGTGGAGCTGTTGGATAAGACAAATGCAAATTCTGTAAACTTCGTATATCCGTTAGCCAGTCGAGGGTAAAGTACTGCATTAGGTTTGACTTCTATAGGTTGTGCAAACAACTGCCATTGCCCCGTCCCTGTTTTATAGTTGTTTTTCTTTATAAAGTCTACGAGTGCCAGCCGACATTTTGCTGTCGGTGCTCCTTCCATAGCTTCTTTGCTTCCCCATAAGTTATTCAACAATTCAAAATCAGTTTTACTTAGGGTATAATTGGTAGATACATATCCCTTTTTCTCATTAGCTTTAATGTATGACCATCCATCTCCTTCTTTTTGGTAAGTGATGAGCTCCGAACCATAGGGCAGAGATTGGATACGATTATATTCTACATTTGCATTTTTATCGGAACGTTGCAACAAGCTGGATACGTATACATAGGTACGCTCTGCATCCCGATCAATGGTCATAGGTTTATACCAATATTGATGGCCGCAAAAGCCTATAATAGCGGCGATAATCAGGAACGACCACAAACCTCCGTGCCCCTTTTTAGGCGAAACTGTAGATGTTCGTCGGTTAGATGGAGTTCTTGGAGGAGGTGGCGGCGTTACCCGTGATTGTGTGGGGGGAGTAGAGGTCCGGTATTGTTTGATAGTGAATGTGTACGTTGCAATTTGCAGATCATTCTCAAAGAATTCAATAATCCATTGGCCAGCGGAGAATACATTTCCAGACATACTTCCGAAGCCATTCAAGGGATATGCAGATCGGGAACCTGTGAGAGGGACATTACCATACCACGTATAACCGGACTTGCTGTTGCTGGCTGTCATGAGTGTCCTGTCGGGAGCGTATAATTTGTACCATATATCTACACTGCTCCCTCCTCTTAATACTCGATAATCAATTCGAGGCTGTAAATAGCAGCTACGAGTATCGAGCTCGGCCTGGTTCGAAGGAATGGGATCACCTTTTTCGTCAGTATTGGCAATTACCAATCCGGTTATTTCAATGGAAGGGGATGTTTGCCGGGGAGGAGTTTGTGGTATTCTTTCCTGAGGGGCCCTTTCTTGTATCGGGTTTTCGCGGGTATATTTCGTCATGAACTTTTTGAAGTCCTCAAAAGTTTTAGAATCTTTTGTATAATATGTTTTGGCTATTCCACGAAAATCTTTGCTCCAGGTAATGATGTTTTTGTTATTGCTATGCAATTTGTCTGATGCGATTAGAATGGAGATATACTGCTCACATTCTTTTCGGGACGTTTCGTTAAATGTACCGTTTTTCCAGAAATTGGCTAAGAAACGGACAGCATTCCATTCATCTCGGTCCAGTTCATTCTGATTCTCGTATAACTGCGAATAAGTGCTTACCCATTTTTTTGCATTTTGTTTTAATATGATATTTTGAGATTCACTGTTGACAGGTGTCTGAAGAGGAGCCGAAGAGCGGGGTGCAGAACTCTGATATAATTCCTTTAATGCATTTTGGAATACTAAAAATGTAGTTTCGTCTTTAGTGTAATACTTCCTGGCGATGGTACGAAACTCTTTACTCCATACAATAATTTCTTTATTATTGCTGTGTAATTTATCCGATTGTTCAAGAGTGCTTATCAGGTCCATGCATTCGCTGGTAGCATCCGGATCAAATTTTTTTCGCCAATAGTCGGCCAGTGTCTCTATAGCAGTCCATTCTGCTGTAGAGAGTTCTGTTTGTTTGCTTTTAAGAAATCGACAAGCTTCGTTCCACTTGCCGATTTCCAGTTTTAATAAAGTCTTATCCATTTATAGGGTTCTGCTTTGTTCTGTTTTTTACTCTACTGATGCTTTGTCGATGATTGCTTTTGATTTTCTGAGTTCTTCTTCACATTTTACACCGGTGATTTTGAGATCGAATTCAAGTTTATCATTTTCTACATAAGCTAATCCGTGCAAGATACCTTCCTGGTCAATCTGATATGTAACTGAAATCTGGGTACCTTGAGGCCAGTCTTTGCTCAGTTTAAGCGTATGGTCGTCAATTAGTGTGCAGAATCTTTCTTCCACGATACTTTCTGTTTCCATATTTGTGAAATCACTTTCAAATACTTTCACAGATACACCTCGTTGGTTAGGAATAGAAGTAGTAAAGGTTTCAATTCGTTTTGTGGGTAACGAACTATTTGCAAAAATGAGGTTTTGCACCATGCTTTGTCCTTCAATGATTACGTCGGTACCATATGTTTTACTGGTGACATTGACCACTGTGGTGCGATCTCCACGGAGAGGAGCCGGTTTATCATCACTTTCTCCTTCTTCATAGTCGCGAACTGCTTGTGAATAGGCGGCATTCATAGCATAAATTGCCGCTCCTTTGGCTACACATTCATCCGGGTCGGTTAGTTTGGCATCACAATTGAATTCTTTATCTACCCGTTCCTTTATTTGTGGCATGCGGCTACTGCCTCCCACCAACAGTATTTCATCAATATTATTGTAACCTTTTTCTTTGGCAATAGCAATAACCTTCTTGGTGGCATCAATCGTTTCGTCCAGTTTCCTTTCTGTCAGTGAATTGAATAACTCACGGCTAATCTCTATACGTGCGGAATTGCCTTCATATTGGTAAGTTGCTTTCGCTGTCTGCTTGGCTGTCAATACTTTTTTTCTTGTCTTCTGCAAGTAATAACAACTCATATTTTAGGTCTAATCGGTCTTCGAACGAATAAGAAGTGTTATTTTGTTCGTTAAAAGCTGCCAGCATATATTCAGCTAATGCGGTATCCCAGTCTACTCCTCCTAAATGATGGTCTCCACCTGTGGCTATTACTTTAATGGCACCACCGTTCACGTTAATCAAGGTAACGTCAAATGTTCCGCCTCCGAGGTCGTATACTAAAACCGTTTTTTTCTGATCAGTCTTTACACCGTAAGAGATCGCGGCAGCCGTAGGCTCATTGATGATAGAAAGTACATTTAAGCCGGCTATTTCTCCGGCCTGCTTGGTTTGCATACGCTCTTTGGTTCCAAAATAGGCCGGACAAGTGATAACGACATCTTTGATCGGTTCCGGATTATCTCCCAAATCGTTGGCATCTTTAACCAGCTTTTTTAAGATGAAAGCCGAAATTTCTGTTGGGTCGTAATGATAGGGAAATTCGTTTGTATTTTTATCGAAACTGTCATCTACACCTATATGGCGTTTTATGAATACTGCCGTTTTGGTAGGTTCAGTGGCCAACATACCTTTGGCTTCTTTTCCCACGACAACATGGTCCATATCCTCAAAATATACAGCGGATGGAGTAGTGGCATCTCCTTCGAAATTGCGGAGAACAATGGCTTGGTCGAATTTATCTACTTGTGCAATGCAACTGTAGGTGGTACCCAAATCGATACCATATACACTTCTGGTATTGTCCATAGTTATTTATCTTTTTAGAATTTTTTTTAGATGAGTTGATTATTCTGATTTTTTATATACAGTGACTGTTGAGGGTTGAAATATTTTGTTTGTGGTAGTATTTCGGAAGCCTCCGTAATGAAATTCTTTAATAGTGCCGGCTTGTTCCGGGGTATCAGTGATCACTGTCCGGATGGCTGTTTGCTCTTTAGGTGAATATGCGCTGCCTATTGTCGGTTCAAAATACTCTAAGTCGTATTCGTCTTCTAGAATATCTTGAATATGCAGTTTACAATTTTCCACTTCTCTCAATAATCTCGTATAAGTTTCAGGGGAACTTTTAGCTTCTGTATTTTCATAAAACTTATAAGTTTTCGTGAGTCGCTCATGCATTTTTATCATGTTTTTCAGAAGAGGTTTTACGATTTCCGCATGAAGATCCCGGTTATGACTTTGCAGTTCTTCATGAAGATCCTTAATGATTTTATCTTTGTAAGAAGAATCTTCCAATAGTTTTTTTAATGCATTTATTTGATCTCCGATTTGAGAAGGGAACGAGTGATCGGGATGCGTCGCAGGCTCTATGGAGCGTTCATCGTTTGGATTCCTATTCTCCAGGTTCTGCTGCCGTTCTTCAAGTTCTTTTGCTAATTTATCCAACTTTTCAGCACGTAGATTCAACTCTTCTTCTTTTTGTTGAAGCTCTTGGATTTTTAATTTCATTTCTTCTTCTTGTTCGGGAGAAAGTTGTTCCTGTTCATTGGGGGAGGATGTCGCCTCATCGGTAGCTGGAGAGGGAGTGTGATTGGGCATTCCGGTTGAGATTAACTGAGCAAGATTAGCTTCAAATTGGCTCATTCTTTCCAATAGCTCTTCCATTTTGTTATTTTTACTTTTGGGCCATTCCATGTTGTGTGTGTTTATAGATTAATATAATAGATTTTTATTTCTGGTTTTACATAAAGTATGAATACTTTTTATTAGATCAAATAACGAATAATTGTGTGTTTTTTAATCTTGTCTCGCAAATATATAGTTTGTAGTTGTGAAAATCAAACATATTGCTTTATAAAATTGTTGTAAAATGATTTTGTACCGGATATCCGGTACAAAATTGAAATCAGTAAAGACTTCTTTAATTTATATTGATGGTTGGTACTGCTTTTAGTGCATTAATTTAATATGAGCTTGATACAATATTAGAATAATTGTAGTTGTCCATCATAGACTAATTTAAAGTTAATGGTGGATCTTTTTTCAAAGAAGGGTAACTATAGCAGTCAATATCTTCATAATATAATAGTTAAATAAGTATTGACTAGAGTGTTTCTATTTTAGAGATGTTCTTTATTGGTTTATTGTTTATCATCGGTCTTTTCTAGGTTTATTTAATCGGTTGTGCTTATCATAAAATATTTTCTTTACCGTTAATAATCAGATACAACTTGAATTTGAGAAACGACTTAGTTTAACACTCTCCATGAGTTATAACCTTTTAAAGTCTTATGAATCAATGTTTTTTAGTTAGGTATATACTTGGGGAGTGGAATCCACAAGTTAATGTTTGTATATTCACCCAGTAACACTTATTTGATGAAAATTGTCGGAGGAGGTAGAATTTATTTCCTCAATTCAAAAAAATAATAAAAATACGTATGAGAAACAGATATGTCAGGTATTTGTATGTATATTATGGGTAATAATATTTGAAATAAAGAGAATTGTCTAAATAGAATAGAAAGAGGATAACTATAGTTTCCCAATTATTTATTTAGTTGGGAGCATTACGATGATGATGTACTTTTTCTTGCTACCATTCAGATTCTTAGTAGAAATCATTTGTTAAACAATAGATTTTAGTAACTTTAGCCTCTGAGAGCATAGCGGTAATTGCTATTGTTAGATACTATAGATTCAGTACTCATAATTATTTCTCTTGATTATTATATTATTCATAATATTGAACTCACGTTAAATATAGATAAAATGAAAAAGATCAATGCGGCTTTGGTAATATCTCTGTTTGTAATGACAGGATGTGGAGGAAATAAACAACTGACAGATGATTGCATCACGGTTGATGTTAGTGCGGATTATCCTAAAAAGGAACTGATCCTTCAAGATTTTATGGATGTGGAATACGTTCCGTTGGAAACTACTGACGATTTTATAACTCAAGGTATTGTGAAAGCTACCGGCAAGAAAATTCTGTTGGTTGCAAACAGGATTATGGATGGTAATATTTTTGTGTTTGACAGGGCTACTGGTAAAGGGGTACGGAAGATTAACCGTTTGGGACAAAGTGGTGAAGAATATTCGCATATTACGTCTATTGTTCTGGATGAAGATAATAACGAAATGTTTGTTGTAGATTATCCTGCAAGGAAAATATTGGTATATGACTTATATGGAGAGTTCAATAGAAGTCTCCCATTTCCAGATACCTGCTATTATGAGTTTTTATCGGACTATGACCGGGATCATCTGATTGGTTATAAAAGTTATTTGCCATTGATAGAAACCGACGAATCATGCCATGTACTTATTTCCAAGAAAGACGGAAGTGTTACACGAAAAATTCAAATTCCTTTCAAAGAACTCGAGACACCGGTTGTGACGAAAGATGAGGCGATAGTGACTCCAGGTTTTTTTCTGATAACCCCGCATGATGGTAATTGTCTGCTGACGAAAACATCATCTGACACAGTATACAATTACTTACCGGATGGCACTCTCAGTCCATTTATTGTACGGACTCCTTCCATTCATTCTATGGATCCTAAAGTATTTCTTTTTCCGACTATTATCACTGATCGGTATTATTTTATGCAAACTCTTGATAAGAAGTTTAATTTTGAAAAGGGGAGAGGTTTCCCGACCAATGATTTAGTGTATGATAAACAGGAAAAAGCAATATTTCAATATACCGTATATAATGATGACTTTTCTAATAAACACCGGGTTGCATTGGGACAGCAACCCGAAAAATCTGTAGATGAAGAAATTGTAACCTGTCGTGCTTTAAATGCTTCAGACCTTGTCGAGGCAAACGAAAAAGGAGAACTGAAAGGTAAGCTAAAAGAAATTGCTGCGGGACTGAATGAAGAATCGAATTCGGTGATTATGTTGATAAAACGCAAGAAATAAAGATAGTAAAGGCTAGAGGATAGGTAGGTATTATATCCATGCTCATACGCCGTTCGAGGGAAAGTCCATTTCCATATCTGAGAGTAGTAATACCGATTATCGGGGCTATTGATGATAAAAGGTCTGCTGTAAGAAAAAGAAGGCGAACAAAGTAGAACGCGAAAGATGAAGAATGAAGAACGGGTTAACAGGTAGAAGTATTCCATCTACTTGTTAACCCGTTCATAATAAGTGTAGTTTATGAAGTTAATTGTGTACCAATGTACCGATTTCTTCTCCGGTAATCACTTTTTTCAGGTTGCCTACTGTATCCATATCGAATACTACGATCGGCAGATTATTCTCCTTACACATACAAGTAGCTGTCAAGTCCATCACTTTCAGTCCTCGTTTCAGCACTTCATCGTAAGTGATGTCGTGGAACTTGGTTGCCGTAGGATCTTTCTCCGGGTCGGCAGTATAGATACCGTCTACGCGAGTACCTTTCAACATGACGTCTGCTTCTATTTCGATACCGCGAAGCGATGAGCCGGTGTCGGTAGTGAAGAACGGATTCCCGGTTCCTGCCGACATGATGACGATTTCGCCATTTTCCATGCATTCAATAGCTTTCCATTTACTGTAGAATTCACCGATAGGTTCCATGCGTACGGCTGTAAGTACACGTGCTTTCACACCGGCCGCAACTAATGCCGAACTTAAGGCAAGGCTGTTAATTACTGTGGCCAGCATACCCATTTGGTCACCTTTTACCCGATCGAAACCTTTATTGGCTCCACTCAGTCCACGGAAGATGTTACCACCACCGATAACGATGCCGATTTGTACGCCTTGTTCATGAATCTCTTTGATTTGTGCGGCATATTCGGCCAATCGCTTTTCATCGATGCCGTATTGCTTTTCTCCCATCAGGCTCTCACCGCTGAGCTTCAACAGGACTCTTTTGTATTTTGCCATACGATTCTGATTGTTGGTTTACTTTTTTGCAAAGATACGCGATTCCTTTTAATGGACTATCTTTTTTGCTAAAAAAGCTTGTACAAGTCCGCGAAGCGACAGGTAGATAATAAAAGCCATCCACAAGGCATGATTTCCCATTACTTCTTGGAAGATGTAATAGGTAAGAAAAAAACTGGCAGAAGCGATGAACATGGAGAAAAGCATCTGGCGGGTAGCGGTGGCACCTATGAAAATGCCATCCCATAAAAAGGCGGAAAATCCGGCAAGGGGAATGGCTAATACCCAATAAAAGTAAGTGTCGGCTTCCTGGATAACGGATGATTCGTTTGTCAGTAATCCCAGAAATGATTGTCCACCAATACCGTAAAGAAGGGTGAACCCGGCTGATAATCCGACACCCCATCCGAATAACTGTCGGACGGTACGGTGAAGCTCCATACGATTACCGGCGCCAATATAACGACCGGCAAGTGCCTCGCCTGCATAGGCAAATCCATCCATAATATATGAAAAGAGGGTAAACAGCTGCATTAATAAAGTGTTTACAGCCAGTACTACTTCGCCTTGGGCGGCTCCGGCAGAGGTGAAGAACATCGTTACAGCTACCAGGCACAAAGTACGGAGAAAAATATCGCGATTTACCTGAAAGAACCGATACATGGCTTGTTTTTGCCAAATGCCTCTCCAATGGACTCGTTTCCGCAATTGTTTATAATAACGTAGCCATAAAAGCAGAGCCATCAGGAAACCTGCATATTGGGCTATAAGCGTTCCGAGAGCTACTCCTTCTACTTTCATTCCGAAAAGGAATACAAAACAAAGACTTGCCAGGATATTCACAATATTCTGCGTAATAGCGATATACATCGGAAAACGGGAATTCTGCATTCCGATGAACCAGCCGGCAAAACCGTAAAGGCCGAGCATGGCAGGAGCCCCCCAGATGCAGATACGAAAGTAGAGAGTGGCCAGACGTTCTACTTCGTCGGAAGTCTGTATGAAAGCAAATGCGGCTTTTTGGATGGGATATTGCAGAGTCATCAGACAGAGTGCGATAAACAATCCCACGCCGACTGAACGTAGAAGCAGTTTTGTTACTTCTTCCAGATTACGTTGTCCGAATGCTTGGGAAGTCATGCCGCTGGTGCCCATCCGTAGAAAGCCGAATATCCAGTAAATGATGTTGAACAGCATGCCACCTACAGCAATGGCTCCGATGTAGGCGGCCGATCCCAGATGTCCTACAATAGTGACATCGACCAGTCCCAATAACGGGACTGTGATATTGGAAATAATAGAGGGAACGGCTATTTGCAGAATCCGTTTGTTTCCGTTACTGATGTGCATTTGTTTATTCATTGACATGCAAAGTTACATGAAAAACAGAGAATATGAAAATGATGTGAACAATCATGTAATTATATTGGTTCGCAACGTTCTCAATACAGGAATTAATATTATTTTTGTCTGCATATTGAAAGATATCTTACAGACAATTAACAAACATCGCAGCGAGGCAGCATCATCAATTTGAATTTAATAACTAAATGAAAAACATATGAAGCAATTTATTCTAATAATGATTTGTATATTACTACAAGTCATTCATGCGCATGCAGGGTCTAAGGACATAACGTGGAAATGGGATTATTCCGAAGCGGATGATATTTTTATTGATTTGCTTGGCAAGGCGGCTACTGGATTTATGGAAACGAATACGCCTAACTGTTATGGGGGGAAATTAGTAGTAAAACTTCCCGAGGGATTACATTTTAAGCAAACAGAGGCACCTGCTTTTTTGTTGATTGGCAATGCGGAAGAAATAGCTTTTAACGTTGACGTAAATGATAGTATGGCTATTCTTTCATTAAAGACATCTTCAGTACAAACTGTTCCGTCAGAAGCTATTAATATTACACTTAATCCTAAAGCGATTAAAGGCAAACTCAGAAAAGGTATGAACACAACCGGTAGGTTGAGTTTTCATCCATCAGAGATTCCTACCGTATTTAAATCGCCGATAACGGGTAGAACGTATCATTTAGTGTTTAATGATGAGTTCGATGATGGAGTGATAGATACTTTAAAATGGGATACGAGAAGTAGAAGAAGTCCTTTTACCCGTAGAGGTATGTATCAAGAGAAACCTTACTATGTGCTGTGTCATGAGGATTGGACCAAAGAGTTGCATGGCGAACTTCGTTTGGAAGTCTCTAAATACCCGACACAAAACAATGTTGTGATGACCGGTGGGATTTTATCACTGGGCAGGTTCATGGCACGTTATGGTTATTATGAGACAAAGGCTTCATTTAGAGACTGTATTGGTGAAGGTTACTGGCCTGCTTTTTGGATACATTTTGATGAAGCCGATAAGTATGGAAAAGGAACTGAAATTGATGTTTTTGAATATATTCCTAAAGATAAACAAATCTTTCAGACACTTCATTGGTATAAAAAACAAGCAATGGAGGAGCAGCAATCAGAAGTGCAACATGCAGCTCTGGATTACGATAAAAGTGGGCAATTTAAAGAACACCGTTCGTCTACCAAGTATTTTGTATTGGATGAAGCTCAGAGTAAAGAGCATACATTTGCTGTGGAATGGACCCCCGAAGAACTGATTTTTTACACAGATGGTAAGGTTACCCGTCGGGTGAATCGGAAAGATGATCCCAAACAAGTGCCAAGTGCTTACCAAATGGTTTATTTCTCTTGTTCCGCAGGAGAATGGGGAGGTAATGTGATGGAAAATCAAGTACCTGCCTATGTCTATTTTGATTATTGCAGATGTTATCAGGAAAGTGATCAGGATGCTATTTACACCGTTAAAGGTAATGGGATGAAAGTTCCGGCGAGCCGGCGTGTGGGAAAGCTCTGAATATAACAAAGAGTCAGGCTCACAAATATTGAAAATAATAGTGAGTATGTGACTTGGGAATACACAATATAAATACTATCTTTGTAGGGACCTAACTAAATAAAAATGAAGAAGATGAAAACCTTGACTTTATTTCTTTCCTTGCTCTTTTCTTTCCCGTTTGTGCTTTCGGCTCAGATGGTGGGAGAGACTTTGCAGAAGGTCTCTGCTGCCCTTGATAACAGACAGTGGGACCAAGCTGTTACTTTGTTCCGCCAAGCGGTAAATACCAATGTAGAGAAAGCCGAAATGTTCTATTGGACAGGTGTGGATAAGAGTCTGGAAGTATCATCCAGGATAGGGCGGGAACTGGCTGCTTATTACAAAAAATCACGCAGCTATGACAAAGCGTATCTTTTTTACAAAGAGTTGCTTCAAAAATCTCCGAATGATGTTAATTGTCTTGTGTCATGTGCTGAGATGGAAGTATGCCGTGGGCGGGAGTCTGAAGCTTTGGAGACTTACCGGAAAGTACTGTCATTGGATGCGGATAATCTGGCAGCCAATATTTTTATCGGTAATTATCTTTATTTGAAGGCGGAGAGAGAGAAAAAACAGTTAGAAGCAGATTATAAAAAGATTAGTGCTCCCACTCGGATGCAGTATGCACGCTATCGTGATGGTCTTAGCCGTGTGATGAGTACCGGATACGGAAAGGCAAGGGAATATCTTCAAAAGGTGATCAGTCAATTCCCTTCTACTGAAGCTCAAAAGACATTAGAAAGAATAAAGCTTATAGAAAAAGAGGTGAACAGATAACTGTTCACCTCTTTTTCTATATGTTGTTACCGGGCTGTGCGTATGGGTAAATCAATAGGTCCTTCGACAACGGAACGCGTTTGTGTTTGTCCTTGTTTGGGGCCGGGTATCAGTGGACTGTATGTCAGGACGTGACGGATACGGGAACGTTGGTCGTTGGTAAACCGGTCTGAGTAACTTACGGAATAATCCATAATATTAGTAGAAGTAAATGTCTGATTGGTCTTACAATTTTTACGTTTTACCAGATAGTCAAACGTGAAGTTTGCCGGATCATTCTTCGCGGTGTAGGCGTAATCAGCGTCATACTCCACTTTATTATAAGTAGGGGTGTCGTCACAATAATCCGAATCAAAGCAACCGTCATAAATACCTTCGTCATTTTCAGAAAAAGCATGGTGTAAGCCCAGATAATGACCTAATTCGTGAGCTAATGTTACGGTGATGTCTGCTGTACTATATTGGGTTGAAGTTGACTGGTCATTAATGAATAAACTGTTGATGGAGACACTATATGGAAATTTCAGATTTTGTTTCTCTAAATAAGATTTTTGTGTTTTGCTCAGTCCTTCCAGATAATTGCTTCCTACTGTGGAAAAAGGTATATGTGCAATTCCCAGTGTGGTACTGTTTGTACTCTCATCGTCCTTGAAGTTGTATACCATTACGTTGATATAGTTATTCGGTTCCCAGATGTATTTTACATATTTACCTGTTTCGTCATTCATGAAGACATCACAGTCGATAGGGTAACTTTCCTCCCATAAAACATATTTCACTCCCGGAGTTGATAAGGGTTTCCCATCTTCATCAGTAGTAGCCAGCGTAAAAGTCAAGTTCATATCCACACTTTTGGTTTTATCTTTATAAAGCTTGTTGACTGTATCTAATATTTTGGCTAAACGGTCTTGTTTAACGTATTGTAAAGGATTGTTTTTATCTTTATATAGTACATGGAAAATAACCGGGAGGTTATAGTGATACTCACCTGCTGTTGTACTTCTTCCTTGCTGGCTAATGCTGATGGTTTTCTTGATTCCGCCGGAAGTAACGACAACTGTCATATTTCTTTCGGCTTCATCCAGGTTAGCTTCCACAACAATGCTGAGTGATTGATTGCTCGTTCCTTGATTAGGAACGAGATTACATGCTGTAGAAGAACTTGCTGCTGTCCAGGAGTCACTACTGGTAATGTTTACGGTTAAAGTAGCCCCGTCACTGCTGATGTTTTCAAAAGTTGATTGGGATAATTCAAGTGTAGCATCGGAGGTGGAATCCTCACAACTACTGAAACCAATAAGTACTAAAAGTATAACGAATAAATATTCTGTTTTCATAAAAGAATGTTTTTTTATAAAGAACACAGGGTCAAAGATAATGGTTTAAACTTTAAATCTCAATTTTAAAGAATGTATTGTACTTCTTTAAATAGATATCGACGGATCTTACCCGTCTCGTCTTGTAGAACTAAATGACCATCGGCTTCTACTTCTACAATTCCGGCATTAAATGTTCCTTCTGAATCTTTATAAAAGTGTATGCCTTCTTTGCGGAAGAGAGCTGCCTGATAACGATCGGTGATAAATTCAATATCTCCTTCCTGTAAGATCTTATAGTATTCTTTTATCCGCTGAAGAACTTGTGCGAGTATTTCCATACGGTCAGACTCCCGGTGGGTGATCTGTATGATTGAGATGGGATTGGGAGCAGAACTGTGAAATTCTTTCTGATTGATATTGATACCTACTCCTGCAATACTCTGGCTGATATGTATTCCCATCAGATCGTTTTCAATCAGCATTCCGCAGATTTTTTTGTCCTTCCAATAGATGTCATTCGGCCATTTTATAGAAACGTCTCCTATATATAGATCAAGTGTCTCTTTAACTGCTAAAGAGGCGATTTGTGAAAGCAGGAATTGCTTACGTGCTTCCAGGAAAGTTGGATACAACACGAAGCTGAACATCAGGTTTTTTCCGTCTTCCGATTCCCAACTGTTTCCGCGCTGTCCTCTGCCTGCAGTCTGGAAGTCTGCCACCACTGTGGTCAGTTCGCTAACCTTCTCCTTTTCGCAGAGGGCATTTAAATAACCGTTGGTGGAGTCTGCTTTTGCAATATGAATAAGGGGGACAGGGAAAGATTCAGGGCAGGGCATCATATTCGGTACGTAATTTTTTGGTAAACTTCTTCATTACTTCATCGTAAGAATGATCTATCAGTTGCTTGATCAGCTTGTCATCCGCATCCCGGTCAAAGTAGACTTGATTCCAATACTTCTTGTGAAAATGATAAGCTCCTTCGATGGCCGAATAGTGCTCACGTAATTCGATGGCATAGTCCGGATCACATTTCAATGAAATCGTATTGGCCCTTTCCAGATCGATCAGGGCGAACATTTTATCCATTACTTTCATGACGAGTGAATATTCGTCGAATGGGAAGCATTCTGTGACTGCTTTTTTCCGGAGGCAGTATTCTCTTGCTGATTCTATATTCATAAAACTCTAAAATAATGGCGGATAAAACGCCTCTTTTATATGTTCAATTCTAAAATTTCCGGTTTTGCCTATCACGGTGATAATATCAAACCGTACAGGTTCATCTATTTGGAATAACTTGATATATGTATCGGCTGCTATTACAGTGCGCCTGATTTTTTGTGGAGTGACGGCGTCTTGAGGAAGTGCGAAGTCCGTATCGCTTCGGGTTTTTACTTCTACAATAATCAGTTCTCCGTTTTTAGCTGCCACAATGTCCAGTTCGAAATGTCCTTTACGCCAGTTACGATGCCGAATTACGTAGTCATGCCGTTCCAGATAGTCGACGGCGGCGTCCTCTCCGGCTTTTCCTAGAAGGTTGTGTTCTGCCATAAAGAAGATTTTTATATTTATAGGTCGGTCCGGTGATAAAACATGGATGTGTATCGGCCGACCGGACATATTATTTCTGCAAATTTACTCTTTTTATTCTTTGAAATTACAGAAGTAAAAGTAAATTTGCAAAGAATATGAGAAAGAGAGATAAAAAATGTAATAAGGCAACTCCGGACGAACCTAAGCGGGAACGACGGATGAGCATATTGCTGAGCGAAGATGAGCAGCAGATTGTGGATCGTTATCTGGATAAGTATAAGATAACGAATAAATCACGCTGGCTTCGTGAGACGATTCTCATGTTTATACATAAAAATATGGAGGAGGATTATCCTACTCTTTTTGGTGAACACGATATGAGGCGTTAGACGTATGCTGGATGATTCTTATTTTATGAAGCAGGCCTTGATAGAGGCTGTTAAAGCAGGAGAGAGAGGAGAAGTCCCTGTTGGTGCTGTAGTGGTCTGTAAAGAGCGGATCATTGCCCGTGCGCATAACCTGACTGAAACACTGAATGACGTGACTGCCCATGCTGAAATGCAGGCCATTACTGCCGCTGCCAATGTTCTTGGTGGGAAATATCTGAATGAATGTACTTTATATGTCACAGTGGAACCTTGTGTGATGTGTGCCGGTGCTATTGCCTGGGCTCAAACGGGAAAGCTGGTGTTTGGTGCCGAAGATGATAAGAGAGGCTATCAGAGATATGCTCCGCAAGCACTCCATCCTAAAACAGTTGTTGTCAAAGGAATATTGGCTGATGAGTGCGCCGGGCTGATGAAAGACTTTTTTGCTGCTAAGAGGAGGTGATAGTTCACCACTGCCCCTATTCTTTTATTTCTTCGTAGTCTACGTATTCTCCTTCGTTATCATCAAACAGTTTTTTGTGCTTGGCTCCTGTCCCAGTGATGATTTCTTCTTTATCATTAGCCTGAGTTTGGTGGTAGTATCTTCTGCTTCCTGAATTATTATTGGGTCCGTTACGATCTGAACCTGACGAGGGCGAGCGTTTTCCAAGTCCGAAAACGGCTCTTAATACGCTGCCTACAAGGGCCAATCCGATGATTATAACGGCTATGACAATAATGAATAAAAATCCTAAAATGTGAAACATGGGCTATTTGTTTTATGCATTGTTTAAAATTTGTAGTACAACAAACGTGCCAGAAGGATTGTTTATTTATTTTTTCTTGTTAAAAGTGAAAGAATGATATACCACACAATAACTGCTGAGAATCCGCTGATACCCAGAAACAGTAGTAATGGAATGCAGACAATCAGAAATATGAAACTTACCTTATTATCTTTCCAAGAAAGATTTTTGAATTTCAGAGAGAACATGGGAATTTCAGCCACAAGCAACCATGAAAAGAGCATTACCATTATAATAAGGTATATAACATTGCAATGTGCCAGCAGAAAATCTTTGCCACCTACGATTAACGCTCCCCAATAGAGGGCATTGGCCGGTACCGGAAGGCCTATGAAAGAACTGGTTTGCCGCTCGTCTACGTTAAAATTAGCCAAACGTAAAGCAGAAAAAATAGAGATAAGGAATGCCAGATAAGGGATATAATCTCTTAATCCTGCCAGAAAGTCGGGGTATATCAATCCGGGTTCTTTCAAAAATGAAAAAACAAGTAAAGAAGGGGCTACTCCAAAACTGACGTCATCCGCCAGTGAGTCGAGTTCTTTTCCTATCGGAGAATATGCATGAAGCAGTCGTGCCAGCATGCCGTCGAAAAAGTCGAAGACAGCACTTAATATAATGAAGATAAAAGCTAGTTCATACTTAGCTTCAAAAGCCATCACGCCGGCAATGCAGCCTGAAAAAAGGTTCAGGCAGGTTACTGTATTGGGTATGTGGCGGGTTATAGCATTTGCCATTATTGTTTCTTATTTTAATTTGGCGATAACAGTTTGGTTACCGGTGGTCAATTGTCCCATGCTGACACAGATTTCTGTGCCTAACGGGAGATATACATCTACACGTGAACCGAATTTTATGAATCCCAAATGCTCGTCGATATAACATTCTTCTCCCGGTTCGGCATATGTTACAATACGTCTTGCCATTGCACCGGCTATTTGCCGTGCCATTACCTCTACTCCCTCAGGAGTTTCGATGACGATCATTGAACGTTCATTTTCTGTACTGGCTTTCGGAAGCCATGCTTTCATGAATTTACCATTATCATGAGTGACTTTCTTGACCACTCCGTCTACCGGATACCAGTTGGCGTGTACATTTAGTATGCTCATGAAAATAGATACCATAATGCGGCGATCGTGGAAGTATTCATGTTCATCTACTTCTTCGATGACTACGATTTTTCCGTCTGCCGGTGCAACTACAATCTTTTCTGTATCCTGTCCGAAAAGCCGGATGGGACAACGGAAAAAGTTAACCATCAACAGATAGACGACGATACTTACCAAAGCCACCAGATAGAATGGTATTTTACAATCAATTCCCCAGTAAAGAGCCAGATTTATGATCAGTAGCAGAAAAAAACTACCCCATAAAATATGTGTTCCTTCACGGTGAATTCTTATCTTTTTTAATTTCTTAAGTCGACCCATTTGCGCTATTTAATGATAATTATCCGCAAAAGTATACTTATTTTAAAAATCCAGCAAGCATTTGCAGGTAGAAATGACTTATGTTGATAACTTTTTGAAGTTTATCTTTGTTAGTAGCTGTAGACATTGTAATTTTATGGCTTCAAATTATCAACCTATAACTATGCAGGATTTCGTTCATTTACACGTCCATACGCAATATTCTCTTCTGGATGGTCAGGCCAGTGTCAGTGCATTGGTCGATAAGGCTATGAAAGACGGGATGAAAGGTATTGCCGTTACGGACCATGGAAACATGTTCGCCATTAAAGAGTTTACGAACTATGTTAATAAGAAAAATGGAGGTCCGAAAGGAGAAATAAAGGACCTGAAGAAGCGGATTGCAGCTATTGAAGCCGGTGAAGTGGAGTGTGCGGATAAAGATGCCGAGATTGCTGACTGTAAAGCTAAAATAGCGGATGCGGAAGGGCGATTGTTCAAGCCTATCATAGGCTGTGAGATGTATGTGGCTCGCCGTACAATGGATAAAAAGGAGGGAAAGCCTGACCAGAGCGGGTATCACCTGATTGTGCTCGCCAAAAACGAGAAGGGGTATCATAACCTGATAAAATTGGTTTCGCGGGCATGGACCAAAGGTTACTATATGCGTCCCCGTACAGACCGGAACGAGTTGGAGAAATATCACGAAGGTTTGATTATCTGTTCTGCGTGCTTGGGCGGTGAAGTGCCCAAAAAGATAACTCAGGGATTGTTGGCGGAAGCAGAAGAAGCCATCCAATGGTATAAGAACCTGTTTGGAGACGATTATTATCTGGAAATGCAGCGCCATAAAGCGACAGTGCCTAAAGCAAATCATGAAGCTTATCCGTTGCAGGTGAATGTAAATAAGCATTTGATTGAATACTCCAAAAAGTATAATGTCAAGTTAATCTGTACGAATGATGTTCACTTTGTCAACGAAGAACATGCTGAGGCGCACGATCGGCTGATCTGTTTGAGTACGGGAAAAGATCTCGACGATCCGAACCGGATGTATTATACGAAACAAGAGTGGATGAAGACGAAGGCAGAGATGAATGAACTCTTTGCCGATGTGCCCGAAGCATTGAGTAATACACTTGAGATTCTGGATAAAGTAGAGTATTATTCAATCGATCACGCACCGATTATGCCTACTTTTGCAATCCCCGAGGACTTTGGTACAGAAGAAGGATATCGGCAAAAATATACGGAAAAGGATCTTTTTGATGAGTTCACCCAAGACGAAAACGGCAACGTGGTGTTGAGTGAGGAAGCAGCCAAAGATAAAATAAAACGTTTGGGAGGCTATGATAAACTGTACCGTATCAAACTGGAAGCCGACTATCTGAAAAAGCTGACTTTCGACGGAGCTAAGAAGTTTTATGGTGATCCGTTGTCACCGGAGGTCAAAGAGCGGCTGGTCTTTGAATTACATATTATGAAGACCATGGGTTTCCCGGGATACTTTCTTATAGTACAAGATTTTATTGCCGCCGGGCGTAATATGGGAGTCTCCATTGGTCCGGGACGTGGTTCCGCTGCCGGTTCTGCCGTAGCCTATTGTTTGCAGATCACTAAAATAGACCCGATCAAATACGATTTGCTGTTTGAGCGTTTCTTGAATCCCGATCGTATTTCATTGCCTGATATCGATATTGACTTCGATGATGATGGTCGTGGCGAAGTGTTACGTTGGGTGACGGAGAAATATGGACAGGAAAAGGTGGCGCATATCATTACCTATGGTACTATGGCTACGAAACTGGCTATCAAAGATGTTGCCCGTGTCCAGAAACTTCCGCTTGCCGAATCGGATCGCTTGGCCAAATTGGTTCCGGATAAAATTCCGGATAAGAAACTGAATCTGAAGAATGCCATAGAATATGTGCCCGAATTGCAGGCGGCTGAAGCATCGCCCGATCCTTTGGTGAGGGATACGATGAAATATGCCAAGATGCTTGAGGGGAATGTGCGTGGAACGGGTGTACATGCCTGTGGCACTATTATTTGTCGTGATGATATCACGGATTGGGTACCGGTCAGCACGGCTGATGATAAAGAGACCGGCGAAAAGATGCTGGTTACCCAATATGAAGGTTCGGTGATCGAAGATACCGGATTGATCAAGATGGACTTTCTGGGGCTGAAAACATTGTCTATTATAAAGGAGGCTGTCGAAAATATTCGTTTGAGTAAAGGAATGGAACTGGATATCGATTCCATTTCAATCGAGGATCCGGCTACTTATAAACTTTACAGTGACGGACGAACGATCGGTACTTTCCAGTTTGAGTCTGCCGGTATGCAGAAGTACCTGCGTGAGTTGCAACCTTCTACGTTTGAGGACCTGATTGCGATGAATGCCCTTTACCGTCCGGGTCCGATGGATTATATTCCTGACTTTATTGATCGTAAACATGGACGTAAGCCTATTGAATATGATATTCCTGTCATGGAGAAATACCTGAAGGATACATACGGTATTACGGTCTATCAGGAGCAGGTCATGCTTTTGTCACGTCTGCTGGCCGACTTTACGCGTGGTGAATCGGATGCCCTCCGTAAAGCGATGGGTAAAAAATTGCGTGATAAGTTGGATCACATGAAACCCAAGTTTGTAGAAGGCGGAAGGAAAAACGGACACGACCCGAAAGTTCTTGAAAAGATTTGGGCGGACTGGGAGAAATTTGCATCGTATGCGTTCAATAAATCACATGCCACCTGTTATTCTTGGGTTGCCTATCAGACTGCTTATCTGAAAGCCAATTATCCGGCTGAATATATGGCTGCTGTCATGAGCCGAAGTTTGTCGAATATCACTGATATTACCAAACTGATGGACGAGTGTAAAATGATGGGAGTACAGACGTTGGGACCGGATGTGAATGAAAGTAACCTGAAGTTTACCGTAAACCGGAATGGAAATATACGTTTCGGATTGGGAGCCGTCAAAGGTGTGGGTGAGGCTGCCGTGCAAAGCATCATGGAGGAGCGAAAAGAGAACGGTCCCTTTAAAGGTATCTTCGACTTTGTGCAGCGTGTCAACCTGAATGCTTGTAACAAGAAAAATATGGAATGCCTGGCACTTGCCGGTGGATTCGATAGCTTTCCTGAACTGAAGCGTGAACAGTATTTTGCTGTGAACAGCAAAGGAGAGACTTTTCTTGAGACATTGATGCGTTATGGCAACCGTTACCAAGCTGATAAGGCTGCCGCCGTTAATTCTTTGTTCGGCGGAGATAACGTTATCGATATAGCGACTCCCGAAATTCTACCGGCGGAACGTTGGAACGATTTGGAGAGACTGAATAAGGAACGCGAACTGGTAGGTATTTATTTGTCGGCACATCCGCTTGATGAATATGCCATTGTGTTGGAACATGTTTGCAATACACATATGAGCGAGCTTGATGATAAATCGGCTTTGGCAGGAAGAGAGATTACGATGGGAGGCATTGTTACCAGTGTCCGCCGGGGTATCAGTAAGAATGGAAATCCTTATGGTATAGCTAAAATAGAAGATTATTCCGGTTCGGCAGAGATTCCTTTCTTTGGAAATGACTGGGTTACTTTCCAAGGCTATTTAGGTGAAGGTACTTTCTTGTTTATCAAAGCCCGTTGTCAACCTAAACAATGGCGTCCCGATGAACTTGATGTCAAGATTACTTCGATGGAATTGCTGCCCGATGTCAAGGAACAACTGATAGAGAAGATTACGATTCTGATTCCGCTTGCCGAACTTAATTCGGCTTTGGTAACCGAGCTTGCTTCTTTAACGAAAGAACACCCGGGAAATACGGAACTTTATTTCAAAGTAACGGATACGGAGGGGAAGATGTATGTAGACCTGATTTCCCGTCCTGTGAAACTTTCGGTTGGCAGAGAATTAATTTCCTATTTAAAGGAACGTCCCGAACTTGCGTTTCATATAAATTGATTATCTTTGCCGCATAACAGTGATAGATACTTAATAACTAACAATTAATAATTATAGAAAATGGCTTTAGAGATTACTGACAACAACTTTAAGGAAATCCTCGCAGAAGGATCACCGGTTGTTATTGACTTTTGGGCTCCTTGGTGTGGTCCTTGTAAGATGGTAGGTCCTATCATCGATGAACTGGCTAAAGAATATGAAGGAAAAGTGATCATGGGTAAATGTGATGTAGACGAAAACAGTGATCTACCTGCAGAATTTGGTATCCGCAATATTCCTACTGTTCTATTTTTTAAGAATGGAGAATTGGTAGACAAACAAGTCGGTGCCGTAGGTAAACCTGCATTTGTAGAGAAAGTTGAGAAATTATTATAATATACTTTCATTAAAAATATTTGTTTATGGGACTGGAAGACGATTTTTTGTTAAATGACGCCGATGATGAAAAGACCATCGAGTTCATCCGGAATTATTTGCCTCAGGAATTGAAGGAAAAGTTTTCGGAAGACGAGTTGTACTATTTCCTCGATTTGATTGATGAGTACTACTCTGAAAGCGGAATCCTAGATGTTCAGCCCGATGCTGACGGTTATGTTGACATCGACTTGGAGCAGGTAGTAGAATTCATCGTGAAAGAAGCCAAAAAAGATGAAGTGGGTGAATATGACCCGGAAGATATCTTATTTGTGGTGCAGGGAGAAATGGAATACGGCAACTCTCTGGGACAGGTGGAGTAAGCCAGTCTTCGTAAACCAAGAGATAAAAAGCGTGTAGAAACACTTCTGCACGCTTTTTTGTTGCATGTATGTGTGATAGTTTACTTCGTCTTGATTCTTCTCCTCCTACTAAAGTGCATTATGTTTTTTTGAAGTATCAGGTGTGTATAAGAGTCCGGATATTTGCTTGAAAGTGGGATGAATAAAAGCCCGGTTTAGTCTGTTTTTACGAAATAAGATATACTAAATTTCTTCTAATGCATAGTATTGGTAGTCTCTTACAACGGTCTGAAGAAATTTTTCATCGTTTATATTTGTTTGATCTACAGATAGCAGGGCACGAACTTTGGGTGCCAATTGTGCGATATGTCTTGTCCGATCCTTATGATGTAATTCTAATGCTTTACTGATTACGTTTATTTGTTCCAAAGACAGGTCGGCAGCTGATGGAAAACTGGGATGATATCCTTTAGTCAGATAATCGAACTCGTCAAGACTTACCTGTATTTTGCGATAGTTCTTTTCTTTAATTACCATTGTACCGGCAGCCAGATCTCCCAAACGTTGGCTGTTTTTGGTCAATAGTATGACCAGTACGCCCAATCCTCCGGTAATAGTTACGTCTATCCCATAGAGCAACCACCTTAGCAGATAGGCGCTCAGGCTGGGTGTCGTACCGTCTGCTTTTACCACACGGATATTCATAAGTTTCTTTCCGGCACTCTGTCCTTGGTTAAAAACTTCGCAAAGTAACGAGTAACATAGTACAGGCAGATAGATGAACAGGAACAACAGGAAAAACGTACTTCCGGAAAAAGCATGTATATTGAGTTTCCCCAATATATAAGAAGTGGCAAGAATGTAGATAAACAGCAGAAAATAGTCAATAATACGAGCCAGTATCCGTTCGCCAAGGCTGGCGGGTACCTGACTGATTCGTACGAATTGTCCTGTGATGATAGTCGATTCTGCCATTTCTGATTAAACACATTTGGGTTCCGGCTGCAAATATATCATAATTCTCTTACTTTTGCTTCCGGTTTCGGACAAAACTTATCCGGAACTGCAACCAAGCAGATGTGAAAGGATGCTGGTTGTTTTATTTCGGGTGCGTTCAGAGAGAAGGAGTCGCGCAAATAGATTTTTTTTTCGCGTTTTTGCATGAAAAAGATATCTTTATCTCTCTTTTGGTGACAGTCGCTATTCTCAAAATCTTCCTGATAGAGAAGTAAAGTACATAAATAGAGTATTTGTATACGGATTTTCTTGCCTTTTCGGGTAAATATTCCGGTTCTATCATTAAAACATTAGCTTCTTTCGGGAAAAGAAGTTAATGTTTTAATGATAAGAAGTTAGTCTTTTGCCCGTAAGAAGTTAATGTTTTGTCCGTAAGGAGTTAATTTCGTAAAAGACAGAGAAGAAAGTTATGTTTTTCAATGCTAATTGGTACTTTGGCATGGGTATTGGTAATCTGTCTTTGTGTATGTAAAATGAAAAGTATTAAAGCAAAGTGTTTGTGTCGTATGGTGGTTTCCAGGTTCTGTGATCGAGCTAAGGTGAAATGACTGGCATTCCGGTTTTGCCTAATGGCAAAATAAGGGCTTCTTTTGGTACTACTCGCAACCTAGATCGGAAATAGATGCGTATAGTTCCATCAGAAATACAAAATGTCATTATGGGTTACAACTATCAGAATGTAAGATTCTCCATCGGTGATGATGGTCATTCTATTTGTTTTTAAGCAGAGTTAATCCGATTTCTTCTAAAGTGTGACAATCATAGTCGATTCTGTCATTTCCGGTTAAACATTTTTTAGTTTTGGTTGCAAATATATCATAATTCTCTTACTTTTGCTTCCGGTTTCGGACAAAACTTATCCGGAGCCGAACCGGTTGGATGAAAGAGGTAACGTTTATACGTCGGAATATTGAGAAATGGAAAGAGACTGAGAAGGTGGTGGAGCAGGCAGATAAACTGACTCCTGACCGTCTTGCCGACGCTTATACGGAACTTACGGCAGATCTCGCGTTTGCACAAACTCATTATCCGTCTTCCCGCATTACTATTTATCTGAATAATCTGGCTTCGGCTCTTCATAATGTGATTTATCGCAATAAGAAGGAGAAATGGACCCGTATCTTTACTTTCTGGACGCAAGAGGTTCCGCAAACGATGTACCATGCTCGTAAAGAGTTGTTGGTTTCGGTCCTGATTTTTTTGGCCAGCGTATTGGTGGGCATTGTTTCAGCAGCGAATGATGATAACTTCGTCCGCCTGATTCTGGGCAACGGCTATGTGGATATGACACTCGATAACATAGCGCGTGGTGAGCCGATGGCTGTGTACAACGGTTCGGAAGAGGTACCTATGTTTCTGGGCATTACTTTAAATAATATCATGGTTTCTTTCAATGTCTTTGCAATGGGGTTGCTCACCAGCTTTGGAACAGGATGGTTACTGTTTAATAACGGAGTGATGCTCGGTGCTTTTCAGACCTTTTTCTTTAAACATGGTTTGTTGGGCGAATCCATGCTTGCGATCTGGTTGCATGGGACTTTGGAAATATGGGCCATTATCGTAGCCGGTGCTGCAGGGCTGGCTTTAGGAAACGGGTGGCTGTTTCCCGGAACTTATTCCCGTAAAGAGTCTTTTATGAGGGGAGCCAAGAAAGGGCTGAAAATTATAGTAGGTACAGTTCCTATCTTTATAATGGCCGGATTTATCGAAGGTTTTATCACGCGTCATACCGAATTACCCGATGTTTTGCGGTTGGGCATCATTCTATTGTCACTGTCATTTATTATCTATTACTATATTTATTTACCAAACAGAAAAACTCATGGAATCACAAAAACCTAAAATTGCTTTATATGTGAAGCGTCCTTTTGGTGATAAACTGAATGCGACCATGGACTTTATAAAAGAGAACTGGAAACCGATGTTGAAGTTCTGTACCTATTTGATTCTGCCGTTATGTCTGATTCAAGCCATCAGCATGAATGGAATTATGGGAGGAGCAATGGGAATTGCAGCTGCCAAAGAGGCCGGGACCAATTCTTTAGCGGCCATCGGAATGCAATTCTGGGTAAATTACGGACTGATGTTTCTCTGCTATCTGGTAGGTTCTATATTGCTGACTTCTATTATTTACGGACTGATGCAGGTTTATAATCAGCGCGAAGAACGGTTGGCCGGTGTGACGTTTGCCGACTTGAAACCTTTTCTGTTCAAGAATATAAGACGGCTGCTGGTTATGGTACTGTTCTGTATAGGCCTTACTATAGTGGTGGGCATTGTTATGGGGATTCTGGTTGTAGCTTCTCCGTTCACGCTTTTGCTTACTATTCCGTTGCTGATAGCCTGTGCAGTGCCGTTAGCCTTGTTTACTCCGATTTACTTGTTCGAGGAGATCGGCATTCTTGCAGCTTTCTGGAAAACTTTCCGTCTGGGATTTGCCACATGGGGCGGTGTCTTTTTAGTATCTCTGGTCATGGGTTTGATATCCAGTGTATTGCAGGGAGTTACTACGACTCCGTGGTATATTGCCACTATCGTAAAATACTTCTTTATGCTGAGCGATACACAGAATGAACTGACCATCTCTGCCGGATATAGTTTCATGGTCTACCTGTTGGCTATCGTCCAGACTTTTGGTGCCTATCTTTCTATGATATTTTCTTTGATTGGTATGGTATATCAATACGGTCATGCCAGTGAGGTGGTAGATAGCATTTCGGTAGAAAGCGAGATAGATAAATTTGAGCAATTATGATCGACTTTAAATGACGTTGCAAGCTGATACATTGGTCTGCGATACCGCAAGGGTTGCTTTTTGGCAATCCAATCCGGATTATGACTATAACCGTGAACTGATGACTCCTGAGATTGATATCTACGGGTGGCTCAGTATGCAGCTCTCCAAGTTACTTCGTGCCATTTTCGGAAGTCGTTTTGCTGAGGAGTATTCCGGCATTATCCTGATTATTATTGCTATTCTCATCCTGTTGCTGATCCTCTGGTTTCTTTATAAAAAGCGTCCCGAGCTTTTTATGCGTTCACGCAGAGGTCCTGTAAACTATAGTGTCCACGAAGATACCATTTACGGAGTCGATTTTGATGCAGAGATCAGGCGTGCCATAGACCGCAAGGATTACCGGGAGGCCATCCGTCTGCTTTATTTGCAGACCCTTAAACTGTTGAGCGATGACGGCCGGATAGATTGGCAACTTTATAAGACTCCTACAGAATATATTTATGAGGTAAAGCAGGAGATGCTTCGTACTCCTTTCAGGAATCTGACCCATGGTTTCTTACGGGTACGTTATGGTAATTTTCCCGCTTCCGAGTCTCTTTTTGAAGAGCTGGCAGCTCTGCAAACTCAAATCAGGAAGGGAGGGGATGTATGAGAAGCAGTCGTTGGTTTATTATCGGGATCGTTCTCTTTTTGCTGATCATGTTTGTGGTAGAATCTCATCTGCCGAAGAAATTCGTCTGGAATCCCACCTTTGCACAACATGATCACCAGCCACTGGGGTGTGCCGTGTTTGATGATGTCTTGAAGTCCTCTCTTCCGGATGGATATTTTCTTTCGCGCAAGACATTCTATCAGTTCGCTGCTGACAGTGACTCCTGCCGGAGTATTCTTGTCATTACTCAACATGTCAATCTGGTGGAGGCGGATCTCAATGCTTTGCTCGATCTGGCCCAAAGGGGAAACAAGATATTGATAGCCGCTTCCTCTTTCAGTACTTCACTGTCTGATACGTTGGGATTCGACAATTCGTATGCTTATTTTAATCCGAGACGGATGAAAGAGTATGCGGGCAATTTATTGGAGCGTGACAGTGTCTGCTGGATTGGGGATTCAGCAGTATATGATAAGCGTACTTTTCGTTTTTATCCTCATTTATGTGGCATTTACTTCACAAAATACGATTCGTTGTCTCTACCCTTAGCTACCAGTCGGATTGATTCGATGCAAATGTTCAATGACAGTTTGCCGGATTGTTTTCCGCCCGTGGCCCTTAGTCGTCCGGTAGGGAGCGGAGAGATTGTTTTGGTCACTACTCCGTTATTGTTTACCAACTATGGAATGCTCGATGGCGACAATGCAGCCTACCTTTTCCGTCTGCTTTCTCATCTGAAAGGTTTACCGGTAGTCCGTACCGAAGCCTATGGGGCGGGAGCACAGGTTGAGGTATCTCCTTTTCGTTACTTCCTTTCCCAGCGTCCTCTGAGGTGGGCGCTTTACCTGACGATGCTGGTATTGGTGCTCTTTATGGTATTTACCGCCCGCAGAAGGCAAAGGGCTATTCCGGTGATTCGTGAGCCTGCAAACCGTAATCTCGAGTTTGCCGAGTTGATCGGTACTTTATATTATCAAAAGAAGAATCATGCTGATCTTGTGCGCAAAAAGTTTATTTACTTTGCTGAGAGCCTGCGGAGGAATATTCAGGTGGATGTGGAAGATGACAGTGATGACAATGCCTTGTCTAGGCGGATTTCCCGGAAAACAGGGACTGATGAAGAAAAAGTCCGGAATCTGTTCCGTAAGCTCCGTCCCGTGATTCGCGGGCAGCAGGAAGTCGGCGAGACGTTGATGAAAGATCTGATTGACGGGATGAACGAGATAGAAAAGCCTCAACCCTGACCTTTTTTCGGAAGAAGAAAGCTGTGGGAGGAATGAAATATGAATTTGATAAATAAAAAGAATATGGAAGAAAATATGAATGATATGCATGGAGAAGAAACTCCGCGTACCGATTTGACTCTTTTTTCAGAGAAGATGCAGGAACTGAAAAGCCGGATCGCTTCCGTTATTGTGGGGCAGGAACGTACTGTCGATTTGGTGTTGACAGCTATTTTGGCTAACGGTCACGTCTTGATAGAAGGAGTGCCGGGAGTAGCCAAGACTTTACTTGCCCGCCTGACAGCCCGTTTGATAGATGCCGACTTCAGCCGTGTACAGTTTACACCCGACCTGATGCCGAGTGACGTCCTGGGTACGACTGTTTTCAATATGAAAACCAATGAATTTGATTTCCATCGGGGACCTGTCTTTGCCAATATCATATTGGTAGACGAAATTAACCGTGCACCCGCCAAAACGCAGTCCGCTCTTTTCGAAGTCATGGAAGAACGTCAGGCCAGTATCGACGGAACAACTTACCGGATGGGAGAACTATATACCATTCTGGCAACCCAGAATCCGGTGGAGCAGGAGGGAACTTATAAGTTGCCTGAGGCCCAACTCGACCGTTTCCTGATGAAGATTACCATGGACTATCCGTCACTTGATGAAGAAATCAATATCCTGGAACGCCATCACACTAATGCCGCCTTGGTAAAACTGGAAGAGATACAACCGGTAATTACCCGTGAAGAACTCCTTTCTCTTCGTCGATTGACGGAAAAGGTATTTGTTGACCGTACTCTGCTTCAGTACATTGCCTTGATTGCCCAACAAACCCGTACCAGTAAAGCTGTGTATCTGGGAGCTTCTCCCCGTGCTTCGGTGGCTATGTTGCAGGCATCCAAAGCCTATGCTCTCTTACAGGGACGTGACTTCGTAACGCCGGAGGATATTAAGTTTGTAGCACCTTATGTGTTGCAGCATCGCCTGATTCTGACTGCGGAAGCAGAGATGGAAGGTTATTCGCCTGTCAAGGTGACTCAGCGGTTGATTGATAAAGTGGAAGTACCCAAATAATTATGTTCCTGACCAAACGTTTCTATATACTCGTCCTTGTCGTCATCCTCTTGTTAGGTGGCGGATACCTGTTCGGTTCTCTGTTTATCATCGGACAGTTAGGGCTGCTTGCGCTGCTGCTTGCTCTGGCTTTCGATGGATATCTGTTGTATCGCACCAAGGGTATCCAGGCTTTCCGTCAGTGTGCCGGACGTTTTTCTAACGGTGATGATAACGAAGTCAGCCTGCGTATAGAGAGCCGTTATTCCTATCCCGTCCGTTTGATCGTGATAGATGAAGTGCCGGTCATATTTCAGCAAAGGAATGTACACTTCGAGCTGTCGCTTTTACCTAATGAGGGAAAGACGCTTACCTATCGGTTGAGGCCGACTCGCAGGGGAGAATACGGTTTCGGATTCATCCGCGTTTTTACGACTACCCGAATCGGATTAATATCCCGCAGGGCTACCTGTGGCAGACCTGAAACCGTTAAGGTATACCCTTCTTACCTGATGCTCCATCGATACGAGCTGCTGGCTATGAGCGATAACCTGACCGAACTCGGTATCAAGCGTATTCGTCGGGCTGGGCATCAGACTGAGTTTGAACAAATCAAAGAGTATGTAAAGGGAGACGATTATCGCACCATAAACTGGAAGGCCAGTGCACGCCGTCATCAGTTGATGGTAAATGTCTATCAGGACGAGCGCAGTCAACAGATATACAGCGTGATCGATAAAGGGCGTGTGATGCAGCAGGCTTTCCGTGGCATGACATTGCTGGACTATGCCATCAATGCCTCGTTGGTGCTTTCGTATGTAGCTATGCGGAAGGACGATAAAGCCGGGCTGGTTACGTTTAACGAGTATTTCGATACGTTTGTTCCTGCTTCCAAACAAGTCGGTCAGATGCAGACTTTGCTTGAGAACCTCTATAAACAGGAAACAACATTTGGTGAAACGGACTTTTCTGCCTTATGCGGGCACTTGGGCAAGCATGTGAATAAACGTAGCTTTCTGGTGCTTTATACCAATTTTAGTAATATGACCAGCCTGAACCGGCAATTAGTTTACCTGCAACAATTGGCGCGGCAACACAGAGTATTGGTTGTATTCTTTGAGGATGCCGATCTGAAAGAGTATATAGCGGGCAAGTCGGTGACTACCGAGGACTATTACCGTCATGTCATCGCAGAGAAGTTTGCGTTCGAGAAGAGACTGATTGTGTCAACTTTGAAACAGCATGGCATTTACTCGCTGCTGACAACTCCTGATAAGCTGTCGATTGATGTGATCAATAAATATCTGGAAATGAAATCGCGCCAGTTACTCTGATACGGGTTGCGTATTGAGGAAGAAGACAGCTATACCTATCATAATGACTCCCAGTAGTCCGTAGAACAGCCGGGCACGTCTTCTACCGACATTCCGTACGATCAGTTGTGCATTTTGAGCGGTGAAGAACCAGTTCCAGTTGAGTATAGATGCCAGCAGGGCTATGAGCCCTGCGGTGGCAAATATTCCCTGTACAAAATATTGAGGGGCCATTCTTCGGATGATTAGTCGTTGATCACTATTTTTCTTGTTCCGTCCTCCAGTTCCTCAATGGTTACTTTCACGGCGTCTCCCGGCAATAATTCTTCTACCAGCTCCGGCCATTCGATGAAACAAAGTGCACCGCTATAGAAGTAGTCTTCGTATCCCATATCGTATACTTCGCTCAGCTTCTTGATCCGGTAGAAGTCAAAATGATAGATCAGTTCTCCGTTCTCGTCCGAACGGTATTCGTTTACAATGGCAAAAGTCGGTGAAGTGATGACATCCGATACTCCGAGCTCCTCGCAAAGTGCCTTGACAAAAGTCGTTTTACCTGCTCCCATCTTTCCGTAGAGTGCAAAGACCGTGTTATCGCCCATGGCTGAGATGAACTCGCGGGCAGCTTCGTGAATTTGTTCCAGTGATTGAATCTTGATTTCCATACTTGTATGTTGGTTTATTGTTTCTTTCTGAAAAGGCTCTTTCCTATCTTACAGGCAATATAGATAAGAATAGAAAAGAAGATGATGGATGCTCCCGAAGGAACATTCAGGCGGTAAGAGATCAGCAGACCTCCCAGGCAACTCAGATAGCCGATGGCAATCGATAACCAGATAATGCGTTTAAACTTGTTCGTAAACAGGTTGGCTGTCATTTGCGGAATGGTCAGTAACGAGATTGCCAGTACAATCCCCACCATGCGCAGACAGGAAACGATGGTCAGGGCAATGAACATCATCAGGATATATTCCAGCACTACGACCGGGATGCCTTGCGAACGGGCAAATTCACGATCGAAAGCCACGTATATGATCGGGTGGATAAACAGGGTAAAGAACAGGATCAGCAAGATGGCAAGAATGCCCAGCATGAGTAAGTCCGTCTGTGTGATCGTGAGGATATTGCCAAACAGATAGGCTGAAAGATCGGGTGCGAATCCCGGTGACAAAAAGCTGAACATGATTCCCAGTGCCATACCCAGCGTCCAGAACATGGCTATGGCCGAATCTTCGCGCATGTCTTTCCGTTTACTGAGCCACTCTACCCCGAAAGCCGATAAAACGGAGAAGACAGCAGCCGATAAAATGGGAGATATGCCTGCATACAATCCCAGTCCGATGCCGCCGAAAGAGGCATGGGTGATACCGCCGCTGATGAACACCAACCGGCGAGTCACGATATACGTGCCGATAATGCCGCAGGCAATGCTTGCCAGAAGACTCCCCAGGAGAGCGTGTTGAAAAAATGTATATTGTAGTAAATTCATACGGTTCAGCAGTTAGGAGTGTGGAGGGAACAGACGGATCAGGGATGGATTCTCCGTTCGCCGACTACCAGAAACACTTCGTCTTTTATTTCATCAGGAAGGCTGATCCCCCTCAGTTGCAGGCTACGTACCCATCCGGCTACATCGGTGTCCTGCATTGTATAAAAGACATCGCGGAATTTATCCGCCTCTTCCGGTGTATAATCTTCGGGTGCCCGGCCGATAAATGTATCCAGTTCTTCGTCGTCATAATACTCTATCTGTTTACTGACGGCAGCCAGCAGGCTGTCACGTTCGCAAACTTCGTGCTGTCCGCAGCACTCTACGTCGACTTCCTTTACTTCCGGAAAACTGTCCAGTTCTCCGTTATCTATTTTCTTCTGCAGTCTTTTGTTGCGGATATACCCGGCAATCATTGCCACGATGGCGAGCAACACCAGACCAACTATAAGTATCCACATAATTACGAATCAAATTTTCGCAAAGGTACTTATTAATTTGTATTATTCCGTATATTTGTCCTTGCAATGTGCTAAATGAACTAAAACAGAAACATCCCGATCATGAAAAGAAAACACCTGATTACTGTCCTTATGTGGTGTGTTGCCACTACCTTATGTGCTCAGACCCCGGTCGAAAAGGGGCTTAAAAGTATTAACCGCCAGGCTGCCGAGGCTTATATCGGATTTTTGGCCGATGATGAACTTCAAGGACGTGAAGCCGGATTTCACGGTTCACGTGTAGCTGCCCGGTATATCGCTTCGCTATTGAAGGAAATGGGTATCCGTCCGTTAGGCGAGAGCTATTATCAGCCGTTTGATGCTTACCGGAAAGAACGCCAGCAGAAAGGACGACTGGAAGTGCACCCTGACTCCATTGCCAAACTGAAACAAGTGGTGCATCAGAAGTTGTCTATGAACAACGTATTGGGTATGATTCCCGGAAAGAAGACGAATGAATACGTGATAGTAGGTGCACATTTCGACCATCTGGGCATTGATCCCGCTTTGGATGGCGACCAGATCTACAATGGTGCCGATGATAATGCTTCCGGAGTATCGGCGGTGTTGCAAATAGCCAAGGCTTTTGTGGTAAGCGGACAGCAACCGGAACGGAATGTAATTTTTGCTTTTTGGGACGGAGAGGAGAAAGGGCTTCTCGGATCGAAATACTTTGTGCAGGAGTGTCCGTTCATTAATCAGGTCAAAGGATATTTGAACTTTGATATGATTGGCCGCAACAATCAGCCGCAAAATCCCAAGCATGTGGTTTATTTCTATACAGAAGCCAATCCGGCTTTCGGGCGTTGGCTGAAAGAAGACATTAAAAAGTACGGCTTGCAGTTAGAACCCAATTACCGCCCTTGGGACAAGCCGGTGGGTGGAAGTGATAACGGCTCGTTTGCCAAAGCCGGTATTCCCATCATTTGGTATCATACCGACGGTCATCCCGATTACCATCAGCCTTCTGACCATGCAGACCGTCTGAATTGGGATAAAGTGGTTGAAATATCTAAGGCCTCTTTCCTTAACGTCTGGAATCTGGCTAACGAAAAGGATTATTAAGAACGAAATGAAAACTAAACTAACTAATTGTGTAAAAACCGTATTACTTTCTTTTATGCTGGGAGTGCTGTTTGCTTGTTGTCAGGGGGCGGCCTCTTCCGGCAATGCAGGAAAAAATGCTTCCCGGGTGAGGATTGCTTCCAATGACTCTGCGAAGCTGGTTCCTGATAAAGCCCTGAATGATGCGTCTTGCGTACTTGCAGGTTTGCCGGTTGATAAAGCAAGCGGAAAGCTTTACGCACTGACTCGGACCAAGGAATGGAAGAACCATGCCCGTTACATGGATCAGATATGGAATGTTTTCCGGCAGACGGCTCCCCGGCTGGTAGCTTTCTCACAGACGGAACTGGAAGACATCAATACTCGTTGCCATACTCTGTTTTATCCTTTTGGCGGTCCTGACTTTTTGTTTGCCAATGCGTTCTTCCCCGAGATGGACACTTATGTACTGATCGGGTTGGAACCTGCCGGCACTGCTCCGAAAGTGAAGCATCCTTCTGCCGAAACTTACCGGTTGTATCAGAATGCCGTATCGAACGTACTCAATCTGAGTTTCTTTAACGATATGGATAAGGAACTGGCCAATGATACCATCGACGGGGTTGTCCCCATCTATTCGTTATTGATGGCCCGGGGGAACCGTAAGATAGTCAGCATTCAGGAAGTGTGGTTATCGGAAACCGGAGATCTTTTCGAAAGAAAAGAGGGGGATACCATCCGGAACACATGCAGTGCAGGGATGGAAGTCCGGTTTTTCCGTCCGGGCGCTTCCCGATTGCAGACCCTCTATTATTTCTGCACAGATATCAGTAACGAGGGGTTGCAAGCCAACCGACCGTTACAGGCGTTTATGGACCGTTTTGATGCGGAGACCACAGCAACATTTGTCAAGTCGGCTTCCTATCTGATGCACGAACCTGCTTTTTCGCGCATACGCGAGACGATTCTTCAGAAATCGTCTGCTGTTGTACAAGATGACTCTTCCATTCCGTTGTCCTGTTTTGATCCGGAGGTGTGGTCGGTTACTTTGTACGGTACCTTCTACAAGCCGATCTCCACTTTCTCTCAGTATCTTCAGCCGCAATTGCGCGATGCCTATCAACTGGGTGATCCGAACCCCCTTAATTTCAGGATTGGCTATGCACGGCAATCCAATTTGCAGGTCGCAAGAAGAAAATAGTCCCGGTTAATGACTTTTCGCAAGAAGGTTAACCGGGAATTAACCCTCCTCCTAACCCTTCCTCATTAGTTTTGCGTCCTAAATAAAATGCAAGGGGGATGTGTCGAAACTCTTTTCACCACAGCCTCTGTTAGAAAATAAAATTAAGCTATGAGGAAGAATTTTTCAACTATCCTAATTGTCGGTGCAGCCCTTTTACTGGCTTCGTGTGTACAACAAAAAGAGTCTTTCAGCCCTGTAGACTATGTGAATCCTCTGATGGGGACGGAGTCTACTTATGCTTTTTCACATGGGAATACTTATCCTGCGGTGGCGGTTCCCTGGGGAATGAATTTCTGGAGTCCGCAGACCGGAGAGAACGGTAGCGGCTGGATGTACACGTATACCGACAGCCTGATACGGGGGTTCCGCCAGACCCATCAGCCCAGTCCGTGGATTAACGATTACGGTACTTTCTCTATTATGCCGCTGTCCGGTGTGCTGAAGATGGATCATAAAGAACGGGGAGTACTTTTCTCACATACCCAAGAGGCGGCGGCTCCCTACAGTTACAGCGTTACGTTTGCCGACGGACTCCGGACAGAACTTTCCGCTACTTCACGCGGAGCGGTATTCGAAGTCACCTTTCCGCAGGACTCTGCCCAGTATATCGTTGTGGATGCCTACAACGGTGGAAGTGCGTTGACGATTGACCGGGAGAATCGGTGCGTGACCGGTGTGGCGCGTAATCACAATGGCGGGGTACCGGATAACTTTGCCAACTATTTCCGAATAGAGTTCAGCCATCCCATTGCAGAAGAAGGCGTGTATGACGGAGATACACTGATGCGCCATCGGCCGACGTTGGAGAGTGATTATACTTGTGCCTACCTCAGGTTTAATGTGCCGGCGGGAGAGAAATTAACCGTCCGTACCGCCTCCTCGTTCATAAGTCCTGCACAGGCGCTTGTCAATTTCAGTCGCGAAGTGGGAGGCAAGAGCCTTGCCCAGGTGAGAGAAGAAGCCCGAAAACAATGGAACAGTTATCTGGGACGAATTGAAGCGGAGGGAGGCAGCGAGGAGCAATTGCGTACCTTTTACTCTTGCCTCTACCGGACCCTGCTCTTCCCCCGCGAATTTTATGAGTTCGACGCTCAGGGGAAACCTGTCTATTACAGTCCTTACAATGGGAAGATACAGGATGGCTATATGTATACCGATAATGGATTCTGGGATACGTTCCGTGCCGTCCATCCCTTGTTTACCTTATTATATCCGGAAGTTTCCGAGCGGGTTACCCAATCCATCCTCAATGCTTACGATGAAAGTGGGTTCATGCCCGAGTGGGCGAGTCCAGGCCACCGGGAATGTATGATTGGTAATAATTCCATCTCCTTGTTGACAGACGCATGGATGAAAGGCATTCGTACCATCTGTCCGGAGAAAGCTCTTGAGGCAATGATTCATCAGACCGAGGCCCGGCATCCCGGAATCAGCTCGGTGGGACGTGACGGATTCGGGTACTATGACCGTTTAGGCTATGTTCCCTATCCCGAAGTGCACGAGGCCACGGCCAAGACCCTTGAATATGCTTATGCCGACTGGTGTGTCGCACGTTTTGCCGACTCCATTGGCCGGAAGGAGATTGCCGATACCTATTACCGGAAAGCCCTCAACTACCGGAACCTTTACTATCCCGACTATGGATTCATGTGGGCAAAAGATGCCAATGGGAAATGGAGAGACGCTTTTGACGCGACGGAATGGGGAGGCCCTTTCACGGAGGGCAGTTCCTGGCACTGGACGTGGAGTGTGCTGCATGATCCCGAAGGCTTGTCTCGATTGATGGGAGGACATACAGCGATGGAAGCCCGTCTCGACTCTATGTTTACAGCTCCCAATACCTATAATTACGGTACTTACGGTTTTGTTATCCACGAGATAGCCGAGATGGTGGCTCTTGACATGGGGCAATATGCACATGGCAACCAACCTGTGCAACATGCCATCTATCTATACGACTATATCGGCCGGCCCTGGAAGGCCCAGAAGCACGTCCGCGAAGTGATGGATAAGCTTTATCACTCCGGCAGCAAAGGCTACTGCGGTGACGAAGATAATGGGCAGACTTCCGCCTGGTATGTCTTTTCCGCCATGGGATTCTATCCGGTTTGTCCCGGTGTTCCGGAGTATGCCATGGGATCTCCGCTCTTCCCGAAACTGACATTACATTTGCCCGACGGAAAGAACTTCACAGTGAAGGCGGAAGGCAATAGCCCGGCGAACCGGTATATCGGGAAAGCCCTGCTCAATGAAAGTGAATTTACCCGTAACTACCTGACGCACCGTGAGCTTACTTCCGGAGGAGAGCTGGTGTTATGGATGGACAGCGTGCCCGATTCCCGGCGCGGTACTCAGAAGAAAGACTTGCCTTACTCTTACTCCAACGAGCACTAATCGGCGCATACGTTTGCCAATTCTATAATTTTTCGTATTTTTGTTGCACTATGAAACGGATGACGCATTTATCGAAGAACAGTATATGAGAAGGTTGGGATGTTTGTTTGCTATCGGAATGATGTGGCTTTGCATAGTCGATTGCTTTTCGCAGGGACTTCTTTTCTATGGGAACGAAAAGCGGATTAGTGAGCGTGCCACCTATTCTGTATTGCGTGAAGGGCACGAGCGCACTTTCACCAACGCTTTCCGTATCTCCTTTGATTATCTGGTCCGGAATGTGGAGAGTCCCGGTTACATCCTTTATCTGGAAGACCGGGATGCCGGGAAAACTTATAGTTTTACGTATCTGCACAAACCCGGCGACCGTTGTTCTTTCTCCTTCAACGAAGACGGCAAACGTATCTTTTGTACTTTCGAACTGGATAAGGAAGACTATGATCACCGCTGGTTGCCTGTTTCCATAGCTTTGGATATACCCGCAGACTGTGCCCGAATTACGATTGGCAAGCGGAGCAAGGAGATCTCCAACCTGGGACTGGAGCCGACAGGATTCTCACCGCATATTTATTTTGGTAAATGCGAATACATCCTGGATGTGGCTTCGTATGCCATCCGTAACTTGTCTCTTACCGACGGTGAAGAGATCATGATATTTCCTTTGAACGAGAGCAGCGGAGAAGATGTGCACGACAGCCGGGGACATGTTGTGGGACAGGTCACCAATCCTGTGTGGCTGATTAATCAGTCCTACTACTGGAAAGAACTTTTTACGGACTATTCTTCCACGCCTTCCGGTCTTAACTTTGACAAGACACACCAGAACATCCTCTTCTTTAATCAGGACTCTCTGTCCGCGTTCGACCTTTACACGCACGAATTATCGAAGACACCTTATAAGACCCCTCTTCCGGTTCAGCTTCGCCTGGGTATGAACTTTCTGGATGAGGCATCCCGTGAGCTGTATACTTATGAAGTGGCCGATTCGCATGGCGATGCCATGGTGGCGGTGCTGGATCTTACTACCAAAGAGTGGCGTCCGGCCAGTTCCGACTATCTTTGCCAACAGCTCCATCATCATTGCGGATTCTTTCATCCGGGCGAAAGAAAGTTTTTCCTGTTTGGCGGTTACGGAAGCCGTAGGTACAGCAATACGTTCCTGGCGTACGATTTGAATACCTGTCGTTGGGATACACTGGCCTTCTCCGGCGACCGGGTGATTCCCCGTTACTTTTCGGGCATGGCTGTGAGCAATGATTACAAGCGGGTATACCTCTACGGAGGCATGGGCAACGAAGCCGGTGATCAGAATGTAGGGCGCAACTATCTGTACGATTTATACCGGATAGATATGCAGACCCGTTCGGTGCAGAAACTCTGGGAAGCGAAAGCACCGGCGGTCAATCGGGTGGTACCCCGTAATATGATACTCTCTGCCGATGAAAAACACCTGTTCCTCCTGGGATATCCCGAATATCTGCCCAATTCCACTTTGCAGTTGTACCGGTTGTCTGTGCGTGACGGTGAGTGTGAAGCGGTGGGAGACAGTATTCCCATTGTTTCGGAAGAGATTGCTACCAACGCCAATCTATACTTCAATGAAGAATTAAATGAGTTCTATTGTTCCGTCCAAGAGTTCGAGAAGCACGGGCAAGTGACTACCCGTCTATACTCCCTGTCTGCTCCGCCGGTTACATTGGACGATGTGGAATACTATAGCCGGAGGCGGAATGCCCTGAATGCCGGTCTGCTGGGAGCAGTCGTGGGTGGAGTATTATTGTTGGCGGCCTGTGTATGGGGCATCATGCACCATAAGCGGAGGCGGGACAGGATGTCTGCCGAGACCGCATCTGCCGGAGTACGTCCGGAAGAAGTGTCCGATATATCGGAAGTTCCGGCTGTGGAGTCACCGGAAGTGAAAGAAGAAGAAGTTGAGAAAGAGCCTTCCGAGTGGGAAGAATTGCCGGCGGTATTGCCGCCCGACAAGAATGCTATTTTCCTTTTCGGCATGTTTACCATTCTCGATAATGCCGGACGTGACATTACCTATATGCTCAGTCCCAAGCTGCGTACTATCTTTTTGTATATTCTGCTGAACAGTGTAGGCAAGAGGGGAGTGCTTTCGTCTGACATGAATCAGATATTCTGGCCCGATAAGTCCGGCAGCAATGTGAAGAACCTCAAAGGAGTTTCCATGAATCATGTGAGGAAGATATTGCAGGATGTGGACGGCATCGAACTCGTATACCGCAACGGATACTTCTGCATGGTGTTTGGCGAAGAGTTTTATTGCGATTACATTCGTCTGATGAACCTTACCTCTCCGGAGAAAAAGAAAAAAGAGACTCCCGGTGCCATACGTGCGGAATGGTTGGAAATACTTTTGCGGGGTAAGTTCATACCCGCCGCCGAGTCCGACCTTTTCGATTACTACAAACAGAAAGTGGAAACGCTGATCCATTCTCTTCTGCCCGGCCAGTTGGAACTGGCTTACCGGGATGCCCGGTTCAGTATCGTCATCCGTCTTTGTAACATCCTCTTTATAGCCGATCCTTTGTCGGATCTGGCACTTGCTTATACCGTTTGTGCCCTTCGGAAGCAGAACAACCAGGAGGAAGCCATCAGGCGTTATGCCGCGTTTACGAAAGATTATAGACGGGTGATGAACGAGGAGTACGGCATAGCTTTCGCTGACATCAAGGTCTGAGATTCCCTCCCGATTGTCAGTTTGTCAAAATGATAAAGCAACCTCTCTGCTTTTGGTTTTTTCGGCCGTCGGGCGGGGCATGACCGGAAAAACGCCGCCATTTCGTTTATCGGTTTATCTTTCTGATGGTATAGATACCTGTTCTTGCTAATTAAAGACGGTGACGAGCCTCTTCGCATACCTTGTGTTCGCTTTAGAGAAGAATGCCTGTCCTTTTGATACATCAAACAGGACTTCTTCAACAGACCAACCGGAAGTAGAACGGGCTTCTCAGAGCCTTTGTTCCGGAACAATATATGATAACTGCCAAAACATATAGAGATATTTAGAAAAGAAGTAAGCATTTTCCGAAAATGCTTACTTCTTTCTGACCAAATGCTTCCTTCTTTTTCCGAAAAGTAAGGTACTTTTCATCTCCGATCGAGGCTTTGAAGGTCGGTTACCCCGGTTTTTCGTGTTCAACAACCCGGTTCTTGCCGTATTTCTCTTCCGGTTGAGCTCTTTTGGAAGAAGACCTCGTCAACGGAAAAGGCTTTTTGCTGTCTTTCTGAAACCTTGGTTCTTCTTTGTGCTATCTTTGTGTATTTTTTAATGAGTGGAAGTCAATGTCTGGACTGCTGTAGGGTCGGGTTAACAAGAAATATGAGAGGTTAATCGCTTCGTTAACCCTTATTTAATCCCTCTCTTAAGACCATGGAGATACCTTTGCTTTCGTCTTTAGTTAAAAAGAGTCAGCAACGCCTTGCTTGATTCCTAATGTTAATTTTAATTCATTATTATTATGAGAGAACGAAAATTAGTAGAAAGAGCCGTAAGGATTTCAGGGATGTTTGTCCTTCTTTCGGGTATGGGACTTCAACCTTGCCTTGCTTCTCACAGCTACAATGCAGCATCTGCCGGAGTGGTGCAGGTAGAACAGCAGAAACAGAAAATAACCGGTTGTGTTCTTGACGTCACGGGTTCTCCGCTTCCCGGGGCTTCTGTATTGGTAAAGGGTGCTCCCGGACGTGGAGCAATCACCGATATGGATGGTAACTTCTCGGTTGAAGCGGAACAGGGAGAGCAACTTGAGATCTCCTTTATTGGAATGGAAACACAAGTCGTGACCGTTTCCGCAAAGACCCGTCTGCAGATCACCCTGAAAGAGGACAGCAAAACCTTGGACGAAGTCGTGGTGGTGGGTTATGGTACACAAAAGAAAGCCAACCTCACCGGAGCCGTAGCCAGTGTTTCGGCAGAGACATTGGAGAGTCGCCCGATCACCAATCTTAGCCAGGGACTACAGGGTATGATCGGTAACCTGAACATTTCCGCCGACAACGGTGCACCGGGCAAAGGATACGGGTTCAACGTTCGTGGTACTACATCTATAAACTCTTCCGGACCCTTGGTACTGGTCGATGGTGTGCAGATGGATCCCAACATGATCAATCCGGCCGATGTGGAAAGCGTATCGGTATTGAAGGATGCGGCTTCGGCTTCTATTTACGGAACACAGGCAGCCTATGGTGTCGTGCTGATTACCACCAAGAAAGGTAAAGACGAGAAAGCCAAGATCTCGTTCTCGTCCAACTGGTCTGTCAATTCGCCTACACGTAAACCGGAGTACATGGATTCGTGGACATTTGCCAATTTCCATAATCTGACCAACCGCAACTCGGGTGGAGGCGATTACTACGATAAGAACTATATGGATCATATCTATGCCTATTATACCGACCCGAAACACAATCTGCCGGTATTCATCGATCCGTCCAATCCCAACAAGTATCTGTATTGCGGCAACACCGACTGGATAGATGAAACCATCAAAGACAACACCCTGATGCAGCAGTACACCCTGTCTCTCAACGGAGGTTCGGGCAAGACCGCCTATTACGGTTCGATAGGTTTCCTCGACCAAGGGGGAACACTGAAACATTATGACGATAAGTACCGCCGTTTCAATGTCAACCTGAACCTGACTTCGGACGTCACCAATTGGTTGCAGGTGCGGTTGAAGACCGTCTACAACAACACTTACCGGGATGCTCCTTACGGAAGTAACAACAGTGACGAGACAGCACAGATCAACAGTGCATTCTACGGTGCCGACCTTCGTCCGATGATGCCGGTATATCATCCGGACGGAAACTTTTCCGGTCAGGGCAGTTGGACGAATATGGTGGCTACCCAGGCCATTTCGGGCGAGCGCAAGAATAAGGAGAACGACCTTTGGCTGACCGGCGGTTTAAAAATCACTCCGCTGAAGGACTGGACCATCAATGTGGACTATACCTATAATATGTATATCCTCTCGAAGAAGCAGCACGGTAAAGAGATATTGGAGCATACGGCCAATCCGGACATTGTAACCGTATTCCCGCATACCACTCCGAGCCGCGTGAAGTTTACCACCGACGACAACTATTACCAGACGTTCAATGCCTATACCGACTACTCCAAGTCTTTGGGTAAACACAACATTAAACTGTTGCTGGGATATAATTACGAAACCAAGAGCTACCGCTGGTTCAATGCCGAACGCGAGAACCTGATCAGTAATGATCTTGCCGGTCTGGGACAGGCTTATGGAGAGAAGTACAACGGGAGCGGCCAGCACTCCTGGGCCACTATGGGATATTTTGCCCGTATCAATTATAACTACGATGAACGCTATCTTCTGGAGTTGAACGGACGTTATGACGGTTCTTCCAAGTTCCCCAAGGACAAGCGTTTCGTATTCTTCCCCTCCGTATCGGCTGCCTGGAGAATTTCGAGCGAGGCTTTCTTCGAACCTGCCAAGAAGATTGTAGATGAACTCAAGATCAGGGCCTCTTATGGTTCGTTGGGCAATCAGTCGGTTGGCGGCGACTATCCTTATATCGCTACCATGGGCACCAATGGCGAGATGGGATACCTGGTGGACGGAAAGAAAATAGCCAGCGTGAGTCCCGGCGGTATCGTCAGTCCTTACCTGACTTGGGAGACTGTACGCCAGATTGACTTGGGTCTCGACTGGGCATTGCTGAACAGCCGCCTGTATGGAACCTTCGACTGGTACATGCGGAAGACACTCGATATGGTGACCAACGGTACACCGCTTCCTGCCGTACTGGGAACAGGAGCTCCGCAGGCCAATACTGCCGACCTGAAAACAACCGGTTGGGAGCTTTCAATGGGATGGAGAGACCGGGTGAACAAAGACTTTTCGTATGACGTAAGTTTCGTATTGTCCGACTATCAGGCAGAAATCACGAAGTTCAATAATCCGCAGAATTTGCTCTCTACCCATTATGTAGGCAAAAAGTGGGGTGAGATCTGGGGATTGGTAACCGAAGGACTTTTCCAGTCGGCAGAAGAGGTAAGTGCCCATGCCGATCAGTCGGAGATCTATGGCGGTGGCTGGTATCCGGGTGATGTGAAGTACAAAGACCTGAACGGTGACGGCAAGATAAACAAGGGAAAGAATACGCTTGACGATCCGGGTGACCAAAAGATTATCGGTAACAGCGAACCGCGTTACAGTTATGGTATTAAAGGCGGATTGCAGTGGCGCGACTTTGACTTTGATGTATTCTTCCAGGGCATCGGCAAGAAGGATGTAGTGTTGGGAGGCAACCAGTTCTGGGGCTTCGGCAACGAATGGCATGTACCTTTCAAACATGCACTCGACTCATGGACCGAAGATAACCGCAATGCTTACTTCCCCCGGTCTACCTACGACAACGTGACCGGTAACCGTGAAACGCAGACCCGTTATCTCCAGAATGCCGCTTATCTGCGCCTGAAGTCTATCACATTGGGATATTCTTTGCCGAAAGCGCTCCTGGCCAAGTGGAAGATAGATCATGTGCGTTTTTACGTAAGCGGACAAAACCTGCTGACGTTCGATCACCTGTTTGACATATACGACCCCGAAACAGTGAGTCTCAGCACTTATCCGCTGACTAAGTCTGTTTCATTCGGATTAAACATTACCCTCTAATACGATAACGATTATGAAAAAGAATAAGATATTACTGATAGCGGCAGTGGCATGTACTTCCATGTTCTCTTCCTGCTCCGATTTACTGGACTTGTATCCCGAAGATTCTCTCTCGGATCCGAAATTCTGGACAAGTGTACAAGACCTTGAACTTTATGCCAACGGCTTTTACGGTATTTTACCGGGGGCGCAGGGACCTGGTGCCGATGATGAATCGGACTGTTACGTGAACGAGAAACCGAAGACCTGGATCTTCAATCTTGAAACGATTCCTACTTCCGGTGGCGGATGGGGAAATGGAGACTGGGGAAACATCCGTTCCTGCAACTATTTTATGGCTCGTTACAAACAGGTGAAAGGGGATGAAAGCCAGATTAACCGTTCGGTAGCCGTGGTCCGCTTCTTCCGTGCCTGGGAGTATGTGTACAAAGTGAAACGCTTTGGCGATGTGCCCTGGTATGAAACCGAGTTGCAGATGGACTCCGAAGAACTGTACAAGGGACGTGATTCCAGAAAAGTCGTGTTCACACACATCCTGGAAGATCTCGATTTTGCCATCGAACACCTTCCGAAGCCTAATGAAACCAAAACCGGCAATATGCATAAGTATGCTGCGTTGGCTTTCAAGTCGAGAGCTTGCCTCTACGAAGCGTCTTTCCGTAAGTATCACGGACTGGGCGACTACGAAGAGTTGTATCGTGAAGCAGCTGATGCAGCCGCACAGGTGATCGAAGAGGGAGGTTACTCCATCTATAAGACCGATAAGCCTTTACAGGATTATTACAACCTGTTTGTACAGGAAGATTTAGCCTCCAATAGCGAGTGTATCATGCCCAGGGTTTATATCACCAAGCTATTGATGCACAACAACACCCGCCAGATGGAAGAGTCGTATACAGGTCTGAGCCGTGCCATGTTCGAACAATACCTATGTGCCGATGGTCTGCCCACCGCAGTCAGTCCGGGATACGAGGAGGCCGACATGCCGATGGATGAGTTGATGCAGCGTGATCCGCGCCTGCGCCAGACGATCGATAATCCGGAACTTCCTTTTAAGGTGCTGAGCGATGGTACGAAACAGTTCAATGCCCTTCCCATAATAGATACCAAATATTGTACTACCGGATATTACGTGATGAAGTATCACTCTACCGATCCCGAACAGTGGAACATCGGGCAGTCTACACTGGATGTGTTTATCTTCCGTTATGCCGAGGTGCTGTTGAACTATGCCGAGGCGAAAGCCGAATTGGGTGAATGTACCCAGGAGGTATTGGACCAGACTGTCAATGAACTGAGAGACCGTGTAGAAATGCCGCATCTGAAAGTAAATGTCGGTTTCACCGATCCGAACTGGCCGGATTATGGTTATGAACTCTCTCCGCTGCTTTACGAAATCCGCCGCGAGCGTGCAGTCGAGTTGGTAGGCGAAGGCTTCCGTTGGGATGACATTGTACGCTGGAAAGCCGGCAAGTTGCTGGAAGCACCGAAGAGTATGCTTGGAATGAAAGTATCGGATAAGCTGAAAGAGCAGTACGACTCCTTCTCCCGTGAATTGACGCAGGACAATCTGCTGATTGTTTATCCGGACAGGACAACCCGCAAATGGGACGATAAACTCTATCTGCATCCGTTGCCTATCGACGAGACAACGATGAATCCGAACTTGTTACCCAATAATCCCGGATGGGAATAAACATTTAAAATGAGAAGAATCATGAAACAGAACATACTGAAGGCAGCCATTCTGGCTGCCGGATTCTGCTGCACAGTGGGATGCAGTGACAATGACAGCGATCTGACCATCTACATACCCGATGCGGGAACTGCCGTGAAAGCCAATTTCTACATTGAAGACGAGCCGTATGTGCAGACTTTTAATGTGGCCGTTACTCCCGAAACCTATCCGCAACTGACGGAATACGGACTGCCTAATGATGCTGTGGTACATCTGCAAGCCGATCCGGGCAAGGTAGACGAGTATAACGCGAAGAACGGAACCGAATATGAACTGCTGCCGGAAGCCGCTTACGACCTGACTGAAGAGGTATTGGTAAAAGCCGGGACACCGAAGTCTGAGGAAGCCGTAATCACGGTTCATGCAAAAGGTAACATCGAGGCGTTCAAGGAGTATCTGCTGCCCGTAAGCATTACTTCGGTGGAGGGAGCGGTAGCCGATCATTGCTGTCAGACCATCTACTTCATCTTCAGAGGTTCGATGGATGCCAGCAACATGGAGTTGCTCGACCGTACCGGATGGGAAGCATTGAGTGCTTCGTCCGAAGAGCCGAAAGAGGGCGATTGGGGACACAGCGGACTGAAAGAAGCTTGTCTGGATGGCGATCTGAATACTTTCTGGGGTACCGACTGGAGTACTCAGCATCCGCAACCACCTCACTGGATTGTTATTGACCTGAAGAAAACAACCCATATCCAGGGATTCGCTTGCCAGGCACGTGAAGAGGGGTATGACGGGCCGAAAGAGGTGACTGTGGAAGTGAGCGATGATAATGCCACCTGGACGGTAGCCGCTAAGTTTAAAGATATTCCGGCACAGGGTGAGTTCCGATCCTTCCTGCCCGCTGCTGTAGATGGACGCTACCTGAAGGTAACCATCACAGCCGTGAACGGCGGACCGCATGTGACGATAAGCGAACTTAATTTATTCTGATATACAAAACTGTAAAATAGACGAACACATGAATCTAAGAAATTTCTTTTTAGCGGCGGGAATCGCTGCTGTAGCGGTACCTGTATGGGGGGCAAAAGGCCCCCGAACCCTACGGGCTGACTCCCAGTGCGAGACAGGTAGAGTGGTATAACCGGGAGATGATCGCTTTCTTTCACTTCGGTATCAATACCTTTGAGGAGTATGTAAACGAAGGGGACGGACGTGCTCCGGCAGCTATATTCAATCCTACGGCCCTCGATTGCGGACAGTGGATGCGTACCCTTCAGTCGGCCGGTATCCCCAGTGCCATCATTACAGCCAAACATGCCGATGGGTTTTGCCTTTGGCCCAGTAAATATACGGATTATGGAGTGAAGAACTCTGCCTGGAAGAATGGAAAGGGAGACGTTGTGCGCGAGTTTGTGGATGCTTGCGAGGAGTATGGCATTAAGGCGGGCATCTATCTGGGTCCGCACGACCGGCACGAGCATCTTTCTCCCCTTTATACTACGGAGAAGTACAAGCAGTATTATGGTCACCAGTTGGAAGAATTGATGGGTGACTATGGAAAAGTCTGGGAAACTTGGTGGGACGGTGCCGGAGCAGACGAACTGACTACTCCCGTCTATACTCATTGGTATAAGATTGTGCGAGAGAAGCAACCGGACTGTGTCATTTTCGGGACCAAGAACTCGTATCCTTTTGCCGATGTGCGTTGGATGGGAAATGAGTCCGGCAAAGCCGGTGATCCTTGTTGGTCGACTACCGACTCTGTATGCGTCAGAGATGAATGGAAGAACTATGAAGGGCTGAACGAAGGAGTAAAAGGCGGTGATGCATATATCCCTGCCGAAACCGATGTATCGATCCGTCCCAGTTGGTTTTATCATGCTGAGGAAGACAGCCGCGTGAAAAGCGTAAAGGAACTTTGGGATATTTATTGCACTTCTGTCGGTCACAACAGTGTGTTGCTGCTCAACTTCCCGCCTGATCGTCGCGGACTGATTCATCCTACCGATTCACTTCATGCTGCCTTGTTGAAGCAGGGATTGGATGAAACCTTCGGAAACAATCTGTTGGCTAAGGCCAAGGTGAAAGCAACGAACGGACGCGGAGGTAAATTCCGTCCGGAGTTCCTGACAGACAACAATAAGGAAACTTATTTTGCCGGCCGAGACGGAGCCAAAACCTCGGACATCGTTTTCACTCTTCCCCGGCAGACAGAGTTCGACTGCCTGATGATTCAGGAAGTGATCGAATTGGGACACCGCACGACGAAGTGGAGTGTGGAATACTCTAATGATGGCCGTAACTGGACCCCGATACCGGAAGCAACCGATAAGCAGACGGTGGGGTATAAATGGATCGTACGTTTCGAACCGGTAAAAGCCAAACAGGTACGTCTTCGTATCCTCGACGGATTTGCCTGTCCTGCTATCCATACATTCGGAGTGTACAAACAATCGGCTTTATTTCAGTAAAAACAATAGGTAGTTGGGTTGAATATAGGTTTGGGCTGTATCACACAGGCAGACATAGGTTTTGTTGGCGGATACAGCCCTTGGTTTTCTTCCCCTGCCTTTTCTTAATATCAATAGTATGCTAAATTTTAAACATCTGTTTCTGGTAAGCGTTGCTCTGTGGTCGGTAGTAGGAATGGTTCGTGCCCAGGAGTTCGATCCGAAGCAAAGCTACGAGATCCATACCCAGAACGGACTTGTCCTGGACAATCAGGAGAGTCTGGATTTAGGTGGTAAGATATTTATTTCTAAAAAGGAACCCCATAAAGAGTCGCAGGTCTGGAATCTGATTCCTTGTGGTGACGGCTGCTACTCCATTGTCAGTCCGCTCACCGAACTGGGAATTGACAATAGCGGCAATGGAAGCAAGGAGTGTCCGGTCATCCAATGGGACCCTAATAAAGAAAATCCCAATCAGCAATGGCGTATCACGGCTTTGCCCAATGGGAATTATTTGTTCACCTGTGTAGCGAGTGGTTATAACCTGGGCTTCCCGGATGCCGGTCTTGTGGCCGAGCCGGTTTACCAGCTCAAACCGGATGCGCAGAAAATAAGCCAGCAATGGAAAATCGTGAAATCGAATCTGAAAGTGGTGGCTGAGGCTTTTAAAACCCGGAGTGATAATGACTGGGAGAATGAACGGATATTTGCCGTTAACAAAGAAGAGGGGCGTTCTACGTTTGTCCCCTTTGCCGATACGGAAGAGATGAAGAGCGATCCTTCGTACACCCGTCCTTGGATACGCAATCAGTCTTCCCGTTATCTGTTGCTGAATGGTGACTGGAAGTTTCATTGGGTGAAGCAACCTTCCGAACGTCCGGTGGATTTCTATAAACCGGGCTATGACGTGTCTGCCTGGAAAGAGATTCCGGTTCCTTCCAATTGGGAGATGCTGGGATACGGAACCCCCATCTATACCAATATCACCTATCCGATACGCAACAATCCGCCCTTTATACAGGGACAGAGAGGATATACGGTAGAGAAAGAGCCTAATGCGGTAGGTTCCTATCGGAGGGAATTCTCTCTGCCGGCCGACTGGAAGAATAAAGAAGTGTTTATCCACTTCGACGGAGTGTACAGCGCTATGTATCTGTGGATCAATGGTAAGAAAGTCGGGTATAGCCAGGGTGCCAACAACGATGCCGAGTTCAACATCACACAGTATGTGAAGCCGGGTAAAAACATATTGGCAGTCGAAGTGTATCGCTGGAGTGACGGCAGCTATCTGGAAGACCAGGATATGTTCCGCCTGAGCGGTATCCACCGGGATGTCTATCTGGTAGCGACTCCGAAACTTCGCCTGCGCGACGTGCATCTTACTTCTGTCATCAGTGACCGTTTCGACAAGGCCGACTTATGTGTCAAAGCAGACGTGAAGAACTATGGCAAGTCTGCTGTGAATGCCTCCGTGCGCATAGCTCTGCTGGATGCCGGTGGCAAAACTTTGCGTACGTTTACAACTGCGGTCGGTAACCTGGCTGCCGGAAAAGAGATCTGTCTGCCTGCAAAAGCAAGTATTCGTGATCCCCAACTCTGGAGCGCCGAAACACCTTATCTATATACTGTGAATCTGGAATTGCTGGATGCTTCCGGCAAGGTGCTCGAGGCAACTACCCAGCAATATGGTTTCCGCAAAATTGAAATACGTGACAATAAAGTGTATATCAATGATGCATTGGTGTTGTTCAAGGGTGCCAATCGTCACGATATTCATCCCCGTTTCGGTAAAGCGGTACCTGTAGAAAGCATGATAGAGGATATTCTTCTCTTTAAGCGTTTCAACCTGAACACCATTCGTACCAGTCATTATCCGAATGATCCGAAGATGTATGCTCTGTTTGACTACTATGGACTTTACGTAATGGACGAAGCCGATCTGGAATGTCATGGCAACATGATGCTGACCAAGCGGGAAAGTTGGAAAGAAGCCTTTGTCGACCGGGTGGTACGTATGGTGGAACGGGACAAGAACCATCCTTCCGTAATCTTCTGGTCGATGGGGAATGAATCGGGCGGAGGACCCAATTTCGAGGCCGCTTATCAGGCTGCCAGAGAGATTGACGCACGGTTCATCCATTATGAAGGAATGAATGATGTTGCCGATATGGACTCACGGATGTATCCATCTATCGAAAGTATGATAGCTCAGGACAACGAGCCGCGCAATAAACCTTTCTTTCTATGTGAGTATGCACATGCCATGGGAAATGCTGTCGGTAACCTGGAAGAATATTGGGACTATATTGCCAATCAGTCTAAACGCATGATCGGAGGTTGTATCTGGGACTGGGTGGATCAAGGCATCAATAAACCCGGAGAAGCGCCGGACCGTTATTATTTCGGGGGCAGCTTCGGTGATCGTCCCAACGACAATGATTTTTGTTGTAACGGACTGGTGACACCCGACCGTAGAGTTACTCCTAAGTTATGGGAAGTGAAAAAGGTATACCAATATATGACTTTTGAAGAAGTGGGAGAGAACAATGTGGGGTTACGCAATCATTATTCATTCCTGAATATGCGTCATTTCAACCTGCGTTATGTCATCCTCAAAGACGGGGTGCCTGTTGCGGAAGAGGAGTTCGGGCTGCCTGACGGCAAGCCGGGTGAACACCGTACGATCCATATCCCTTATCTCCGTCACTTGACGGAAGATGCCGATTACCACATCAACTTGGAAGTGAAGTTGAAGCATGACTGCGTCTGGGCTAAAGCCGGACATGTAGTGGCAACGGAGCAGTTCTTACTAAGAGAGAGAAAACAGAAAACGGAGGTTCCGGAACTCTCTGCTTCCCTGCAGGTGGTAGAAGAACGTCAGTACATCCGTTTCCGTGCTCCGGGTACCGAGATTTCATTTGATTCAAAGACAGGCATGATGATCGGTCTCCGATATGACGGACAAAACATGATACACGGTCAGCAAGGACCGGCGTTGAACTGGTATCGTTCCATCAGTAATGATCCTCGCGAATGGATTCAGCCTGTGGTTGTATTGCGTGGTTTTGACTGGAAACTGGCGGAAGATGGAAAGTCGGCGTCTGTTCAGTCTCAGATAGAGGTCAAAGTTGGGCAAGTCAATATACCGTATACAGTCAGATACCGGGTTTACAGTAACGGCAGGGTCGATGTGGCAGCCGACTTTACGACAGAAAGTAATTTCGATCTACCTCGTCTGGGCTTGCAAATGTTCCTCAATCCTTCACTGGAACAAGTCGAATGGTATGGCCGCGGTCCGATGGAGAACTATCGTGACCGGAAGAACGCAGCCTACATGGGATGCTACAAAACGACTGTTATGGATATGGCCGAGCATTATGCGCGGGCGCAAACAATGGGCGAACGCACAGATACACACTGGCTGGCGTTGACAGACGGACAAGGGAAAGGACTCAGGATCACCGCAACGGATACGTTGGATTTCAGTGCCCAACATTATACAGATAAAGATTTATGGCAGGTAAAATATGGACATGATTTGTCTGATATCCGCCGTGCGGAGGTTGTTCTCAATTTAGATTGCATTCAGCGTGGATTGGGCAATGCCAGTTGCGGACCGGGACCGCGTCCCCATTATGAAATCCGGAAGGATACGGTTTATAGTTATTCTTTCCGAATGGAACCATTGAGATAAGGATTGTTATCCGGACAAGGAGACCTATGGTTGTTCCGGATGTTGAATCTGTTTGAAGTTTTGCGCCCTGCTCCTCAAAGTCGGAACTTTGAGAGAGCAGGGCGCAATATCTTTCGAAGTGTGTCTCGCAAAGGTCTTGTCTATCTTATTCCTCTCCGACCTTGATGCCGAAACCGGCTTTGCGCAAATCGTCCCAATATCCGGGGTATGATTTGGAGACTACTTGAGGTTCGTCTATTTGTATTGTCGGATAATGAATTGCTGCCGGAGCAAAAGCCATAGCCATGCGATGATCCTCGTAAGTCTTGATAACGGGACATGTCTGTTGTTCCACGCGTTCACCGTCCCAAGAAAGGATACTGTCGTTTTTGTCATGCAATATATACCCGAGCTTTTTCATCTCTGTTTTAAGGGCTTCGATCCGGTCTGTCTCTTTTATTTTGAGGCTTTGCAGCCCGGTGAAGCGGAAAGGCACATTGAGCAGTGCACAAGTCACAACAAAGGTCTGTGCCAGGTCGGGAATATCAACAAAATCTTCATCCAGCCGTTCGACACATGTGCCATTCTTCTTCAGTCGTATACCTGTTTCCGTATATTCGGTTGCCACTCCCAGGCGGGCAAATACTTCTGCTCCGCGGCTGTCGCCCTGATAACTGTGGCGGAACAGTCCGGTCAGTTCTATATCTGCTTGGGGAGACAGGGCAGCTATCTGATACCAGTAAGAAGCTGCACTCCAGTCGCTTTCGACGGTAAACGGAAGGCAGTGGTAAGGTTGTGGATCAACCTGGATATTCTGGTCGGATGTCCACGAAGCCGAGGCGCCGAAATCTTTCATCAATTGCAAAGTCAGGTTGATGTAAGGTCGTGAAACGATTTCTCCGGTCAACCGGAGTTGCAAACCGTTTTTCAGTACCGGACCGATCATCAACAGGGCTGATATGTATTGTGAACTCACATTGCCCTTTAGGGTGATTTCGCTGCCCGTGAGCTCTCTACCCTCAATCCGTAAGGGTGGAAAACCCTCATTCCGAACATATTCTATATGGGCTCCCAGTTCGCGCAAGGCGTTTACTAATATCTGTATGGGTCGTTGCTGCATCCGTTCCGTTCCGGTGATGGTATGGATACCCGGAGTACTGCTCAGATAAGCCGTCAGAAAGCGCATGGCCGTTCCGGCCGCAAGAATATCAATCACTTCATTGCCTTCGGTCAGAGCTTTTATCATCACCTGCGTATCATCGCAGTCGGACAAGTTCGAAGGCACATCGTCTCCTTTTGACAGAGCATGGATGATAAGGGCACGATTGCTGATACTTTTGGACGCCGGAAGCTGGATAGTGGCCTTTATCTGCGAAGGCGCTGAGAGTAGATAACGCATGGTCTTTATTTCTATAGTTATATTCGGTTGCAAAAATAGGAAATCTATTCTTTTTTGCCTCTATCCTCTTCCTAAAATATTAAAGATATGAACGGAATCCAATATACATTAACGAAGCGAACAAACAGCTAAAAAATAGGTTGTTTAAGGTCCTAAGGACATTTTGTTTATAAAAAAATGTCAAGAAGTAGCTCCATATTTCTGTAATATGATACCAAAAGACTTGTGTAGTTACGGGGTTAATGTAGTTATTTTACTTTTGTATCAACAAAGAAAGGATTCTGATGCCAAACAGGGATAGTGAGAAATTGATAACGGATGGTTATACTACGACTTTATTGGGGGATGAACTTATGGTTTGTGAGAACATGAAGCACATTCGTGTGACGTCTGTTCCGTCCTACACCGAAGTTGGGATGATCATTTTGTGTTTGAGAGGTACTGCCAAGATCTGTATCTTTGATAATATTCATATTCTTGCTAAGAATGAACTGGCGGTTATTCTGCCGGGGCAGTTGGTTTCGATAACCGAACTAAGTCCTGATTTTCTTTGTAATATAGTTGTGCTGTCGCGTGCGCTTTTTGATGATACGTTGAGTGGGTTCAGTCGTTTTTCTCCTCTTTTCTTTGTTTACATGAGAAGCCATTATTGGTATGAATTGACAGGAGAAGAGATTGAGCGGTTCAAACTTTTTTATGGATCACTCTCACAGCGGGCAAAAGACCCTACCCATTTTTTCAGGAGGGAGTCTGTATTGTTGTTACTGAGAATCTTTTATCTGGATATCTATAACGAATATTACAGCAAGTCTCATTTGATGAAAGGGGGATCGGATATGGGTAAGAGTAAGCTGGCGCATGATTTTTTCTGTTTAATTATGCAGCATTACCGGGAACACAAGGATGTCGCTTTCTATGCCGATAAGTTATGCATCACTTCCAAGTATCTGTCAATGGTGATAAAAGAGGCGAGCGGAAAGACAGCAAAAGATTGGATTGTAGAGTATGCCATATTGGAGATCAAAGCCATGTTGAAGAACTCTACCATGAATATACAGGAGATATCTATTAAAACGAACTTTGCGAACCAGTCGTCGCTGGGGCGTTTTTTTAGAAAGCACACAGGAATGACGCTTACAGAATATCGTATGCATCGATAAATAGTGGCTTAAATGAAACAAGAAAAACAAACCGAACTGTTGCGGACTCAGCAGATGCTGAATGAAGTGAACCGCAAGTTGTTAATGACGCTTGGGGTCGCGGAAGTTTTTCCATGGAAGTGGGAATTGGCAGAGCATATGGTATGGTTTGATGCCCGTCCGTCGGACGATCCTGCAGGATGGGAGATTTTTCATAATGATTCGTTTCCGGTTTCTATAGCGCGTGTTTATCAAGGCATCTATAAGGAAGACCGCCTTCGGGTGATTGAAGCTTGTCGGGGGATACTGAAAGGCAAAATGAAGAAAGTGGTGGTCGAACTTCGTTTCTGGGCTAAAAAGAGAGAGGGATTCGTATTGGAGTGGTTGGAAATGCATGCCATTCCCGGGAAAGTTGATGAAAATGGCAGACTGTTGACTGTAGAGGGATCGCTGATGTCCATTACCAGGCGAAAGGTTATGGAAGAAGAACTGACCGCAGCTAAAGAGAAAGCAGAAGAAGCCAATCGGTTGAAATCGGCATTGATTGCTAATATGAACCATGAGATACGTACACCGTTGAATGCGATTGTAGGTTTTGCATCTTTGCTCTCTATCATAGATGACGAAAAAGAGCAGCAGGAGTATATCGGATTGATACAGAGTAATACGGAGCATCTTTTGCGATTGATGAACGATGTTATCGATCTCTCCAATATTGAGTCGGGCGTTATGGACATAGTCGGTTCGGATGTAGTCCTCGATTCATTGATGAAAGAGATGGAATTGACGTATGTTCCCAAAGCAGAAACGAACAACCTGGTTTTGGCTTGGGATCGGGAGCAGTCGAATGCTCACATCTATACAGATCGGGACAGGCTGATACAGATATTGGAGCACTTATTGGATAATGCTATTAAATTTACAACAAAGGGGACCGTTCATTGGGGGTATCAAGAGAAAGAGAATGGTCAAATTAGGTTTTATGTGACGGATACCGGATGTGGTATTCCTAACGATAAAAAGGAAGTGATATTTGAACGATTTGTGAAACTTGATAGCTTTACCCAAGGGCTTGGATTGGGATTGTCCCTTTGTAAAATTATTATTGAGCGTATGCACGGAACGATTGGAGTGGAATCGGAAGTTGGAGAAGGATCGACTTTCTGGTTTACTATCCCCAATTTATCCGACAATCATATTTAAAATCTACGGATGAGTGACCGTGAGGTTCCCTGAGAAGGACTTCTGTAGCAAGTTGATGATTCCCATCAGCTTGATGTTTGTTTTGTTTGTGATGAGGTCACCGTTTCAGCGGAAACAATGATCCCACGTTGGCACTTCGACAGATAGATCTTTTTGTCTGTCGGGGTGCCAACATTCTTTTATTTTAGACAGAATGTTGGAGAATCGGTAGATTTACACTACTTTTGGTACCACAATCGGATGTCCGGTTGAATTAACCCTTTTATAACGACACGATATGAAATTTGTTAACCGATTCTTTATGATTCTTGTGGCACTATGTCTGGTTTGTCCCGGCGTTAGTGCAGTTGTTAATCCCAAACCTTTTGTGATTCCCGAACTGAAAGAGTGGAAAGGTGCCGAAGGGGCATTTGTACCGACTGAAACAACAAAAATAGTCTGTCCTGCCAATCAGCCGGAACTATTGCGCATTGCCCGTATGCTGGCCGATGATTGTGAAACGATGTTCGGTCACAAACCGGAGGTAGTACAAGGTAAAGGCGGAGCCGGTGATGTTATTCTTGCCATTCGTGCAGATAAGAAGTTGGGCAAAGAAGGCTATACGGTGAAAGTTACCGATCGTATCTTGCTGACTGCTCCCGAAAGCATAGGGGTATATTGGGGAACCCGTACGCTGCTTCAGATTGCGGAACAGAGCGAAAATCATCAGTTCCCGAAAGGTACTTTGCGTGACTTTCCGGACTACGCTATGCGTGGCTTTATGATAGATTGCGGTCGAAAGTTTATTCCTCTTTCTTTCCTTCAGGATTATGTGAAGATTATGGCTTATTACAAGATGAATACTTTGCAGATTCACTTGAATGATAATGGCTTTAAACAGTTCTTCGGGCACGATTGGTCGAAAACTTATGCAGCCTTCCGTTTGGAGTCGGATACTTATCCGGGCTTGGCTGCCGAAGACGGCTATTACACCAAGCGTGAATTTATCGATTTACAAAAGTTGGCTGAGAACCTTTACGTAGAAATCATTCCCGAGATTGATGCTCCGGCGCATACTCTTGCCTTTACACATTATAAACCGGAGATCGGCAGTAAAGAGTACGGCATGGACCATCTCGATCTGTTTAATCCTGAAACGTATAAGTTTATGGATGGACTATTTAAGGAGTATCTGGAAGGGGACGAACCTGTATTCCGTGGAAAGAAAGTGCATATCGGTACTGACGAATACTCAAATAAGAAAAAAAGATGTAGTAGAGAAGTTCCGTGCTTTCACCGACCATTATATCCGCTATGTAGAGAGCTTTGGCAAACAGGCTTGTGTATGGGGAGCACTGACGCATGCCAAAGGTGATACACCGGTGAAATCGGAGAATGTGATCATGAGTGCTTGGTACAATGGCTATGCCAACCCGAAAGACATGATAGAGCAAGGCTATAAATTGATTAGTATTCCTGACGGGCTGGTATACATTGTTCCGGCTGCCGGATACTATTATGATTATCTGAACACGAAGTATTTGTACGAAAATTGGACTCCTGTACAGATTGGAAAGGCTGTTTTCCCGGAGAAAGATCCGTCTATCCTCGGTGGTATGTTTGCCGTATGGAACGATCATGTAGGCAATGGCATCTCGACAAAAGATATTCATCACCGCGTTTATCCGGCTTTGCAGACTTTGGCTGTGAAGATGTGGACCGGAAAAGATGTATCTGTTCCGTATGCTGACTTTGATAAACAACGCAATGCCATCAGTGAGGCTCCGGGTGTTAATCAACTCGGCCGTATCGGTACTACACCGGGATTGGTGTATGAACAGGCTTCCGTTGCTCCCAATAGCGAGACTCCTCACCGTGAAATCGGTTACGATTATCTGGTAACATTTGATATTGACGGAGCCAATGAAGCAAAGGGTACGGAACTGTTCCGTTCTCCGGATGCCGTATTTTATCTTTCCGATCCGATCCGTGGCATGTTGGGTTTTGCCCGTGACGGTTATTTGAATACATTTAGTCACCGTATCCACAAAGGTGAGAAAGCAACCATCGGTATTAGTGGTGACAATAAGTCGACCCGTCTACTTATCAATGGACAGGTAGTAGAGGAAATGAATACTCAAAAACTTTACTATAATGCCGGGAAAGATTCTATGAATTATGTTCGCACTTTAGTCTTCCCGCTAGAGAAAGCCGGAAAGTTTGATAGTAAGATTACAAATCTGAAGGTTTATAAGAAATAAGATAGTAACTCAATAAGATAGAGGGAGTTAAGCCGCGTGCTTAACTCTCCTTTCTTTTATATTTAAAGTTGAGCCCCTGGCCGGTATATTCCGATCAGGGGCTCAATTGCTATTTATCTATTTAAAGAGAATTCTGTCAGGTTCAGATTTGTACATGTCTGAATATAAATCGTCTACATGGGACTATTACATATGGGGCGTATCCGATTTTATGGAAGTAGCCATACTCAAATGTTCATCCTATGATCCATTTGCTGCCCGGTATGAATGAAATGAGTTTTGAAGTTATGAAGCAACAGATAAATGTACTGATTGCAATGCATGGTATAGCGGCAACAGTAGGCAGTGCCAGGGTATACTTAAATACTGTTGCCCATAATCCTAGCCAGAAGATATGCATTAGATACATACCGTAGCTGAGCTTTGACATTTCTGTTATGATTCGTGGAGCTTTTGAGCTATTGATACACGTAAACATGAGGAATGTACCCGCTGTGAGCAGTACACAGTTGATTGTACAGAAGGCCCATCCTATTTCTATTACGGGAGTGGAAAGAGTCTCACCGGGTATAGCCTGGCTATAGAATGAATAGATGGTTAATACGGCTCCGATAACCATTAAAATGGTTCCTATGATGAAACGTTTTGAACGACTCCACGTAAGGTGAGTATGTATATAATGTGCCAGCACGAGGTAACCTAGATAGCCTGAGAAGTACCATAGCATGTGATATTCGTTCCAGAAACATTGTCCCCATACTTCACCACACCAACGGTTGAGATATGGGATGCATGTTGATAACAGAAACAACCCTATGAAGAAGCGTTCTTCTTTTGCCGAAGCTTTTCTCAGCCATGGAGATATTATAGGTATGAATAGATAAAGACTGATTAGAGGATACATAAACCATAGATGTCCTGCAAGTGTCGGGAAGTTCAAGAAAATTCGTGATAGATCCGTTAATGATGTCTCTCCGTTTATCTGTCCCCACAACATTGGTAAGGTGCTGTATAGTATCATGAATATAAAAAATGGTGGTATGATACGAAGGAATCGCTGGCGATAAAATTGCCATGTAGTTTGTTCTTCTTTCATCGGAGCAAGGAGAAAGGCGGAGACAATCATGAATAATGGTACTGCCATGCGTGAAAAGCCATCGTATACAGCTACCCATAAGCGGTCTGCTTCACTGGCCAAATAAGATTGCGGTCCGGCCATGTCCGTGGATCCGGCGGCACCGTAAAAGTTTTCACTGGAGTGTACAATCATAACGAGAAAGCACGCAAATACGCGTACATAATCTAAAAAAACAATGCGTTTCATTTTCTGTTTGAGTTTTTTATTAATAAGATGTTCTTTGTGTTGTCTTTTTTATGTGCAGCATTATTCATAATAGAAATATTTCATTGATTTTCAGGGCGCTGCTTTATTTGACGCAAAGATAGAAAAAAACTTGAGATACTGAGCAACAAACGGAAAGAATCCGTGCAACTGCATTGAATATTCAACATTTTTTTTAATATCCGATATCCGGTACTGTTTGATAAAACATAAATCCCGGTTAAATATCCTGTTTGGGGGAGCACCTACGTCTGCACCGTATGATAGTTCTTAAGTGCTCTAAAAGAAAAAAGCATCGATAATCTTACAATTATCAATGCTTTGTGGTTAGTCGGGGTGACTGGATTCGAACCAGCGACCACACGCCCCCCAGACGCGTACTCTAACCGGGCTGAGCTACACCCCGAATTGCGGATGCAAAAGTAGAATTTTATTTTGAATAAGCAAAATATTCGGATGGATTATTTCTTTTAATTTGTTTTTTCTTGCTAAGGAAGCGCTCTGGGAAGTAGTAATCTAATTAACATTGTTAATTTGAAAGTTTTAGGTTGAACGTTTTTTTTGCAGATCACTTGTTCTTTATCAACAAAGAACAAGTGATCTGTTTCTAAAAGATTAGTTTTAACAGAGCGTTAAAACTAATCTTTTAGAAATAAATAATTAACAATATAATCTTTTGATAAATAATGTGTTATGGGATTCTTTCTAATAAATCCCAGAACCGTTGTGGGAGGTGGATATTCTCTGTAGTTGTGGCTTTAGCAAATAGTGGAGCTATTTCTTGAGGAGTAAATCCGGCTATGCCACATCCTATTTCCGTAACCAGAAAAGTCATTTCCGGATGTTTATTTGCAAATTGAATAAATTCGTCTACATAAGGGCGGATTGTTTCTACTCCACCCTGCATGGTCGGTATTCCGTAAGTTTGTCCTTGCAAACCTACACCTTGTCCCCAGATGGCACCCCATTTGTTCATTGCCAAAAGGGCGGCGCCACCGCCATGATGCCCGGACAGATTGCTGCCGAAAACGAATATTTCATTGGGTTGCAATCGTTCGATGTGATTGGAGGTAACTCTTTGTTTCATTTATCTTATTTTCTACATTCCCATACATTCCCGATAGAAGTCGAACATTTCGAAAATGGTATCTTTATCTGCTGTCCGGTTGATACTGATATCGCCGATTTCCTTTAGGAGTGTGAAATTTATGACACCTGCACTGTTTTTCTTATCATGTTGCATGAATTCGTATAAACGGTCGTATTGCTTACAGTCGAAGTGGAAAGCTCCATAATTATCTTTTATAAATTGGATGGTCTGACGCATTTTCTCCTTTGGGAAGCCGGCTTTGAGATGTGACAGATAGAGTTCACAAACAATGCCCCAAGCTACGGCATATCCGTGAAGAACCGGACGATTCTCAGCAAGCGCCAGACTTTCGAAAGCGTGTCCTACGGTATGTCCCAGGTTTAATGCTTTGCGGATGCCGTGTTCGAATGGATCTTGTTCCACTATATCTTCTTTCACTTGTACGGAGTGGCCTACCAATTTTTTCAGATATCCGTAATCCATCTTCTCCGTATCGAATGCAAGCAGTTCAGCCCAGTGAGAGGTGTTGCTGATCAGTCCGTGTTTTAGCATCTCGGCGTATCCCGAAAAGAAATTATGTGCATCGAGTGTACGGAGAAACTCTGTTTCGATTAATACACTGGCTGCCGGTGCAAAGGCACCTATCTCGTTTTTCAATCCGTTGAAATTAATGCCGGTTTTCCCGCCAACAGAAGCATCTACCATTGCCAGCAGGGTGGTGGGAATATTGATATAGGCAATGCCGCGTTTGAAGGTTGCGGCTGCAAATCCACCTAAATCAGTGACCATTCCGCCCCCGAGATTGATGAGGAGCGAGTGACGGGTAGCGCCTTTTTCACTTAATACCTGCCAGACAGAGGCCAGGGTTTCGAGTGTTTTATGTACGTCTTCGGCTCCGATGGTGATTTCGACAGCATCTTTCAGGATTGATAAGCCTGCCAGTTGAGAAAGGCAGAGACGGTGAGTATGATCGTCAGTGAGAATGAACAGGCGGTCGTGTGGGCAGTTGTCGATGGCACGTTTAAGACTACTTTCCAGATCTTCACAAAGGATGACTTCTTGTTTACTCATAATGGTTCTATGTTTTTTTATGTACTGCAAAGATAGGAGTTCGGAGATAAATAGTGAAACTTAGCACTTAAAAATGTAAAACATGGGGTTCTGTTTGTGAGAAAAAGCTATCTTTGTGACATTAAATTTAGATAAAATGAAAGCATTATTACCTGTATTCTGCCGTCCTTTAGGATATGTGATTCTTGTTATTTCTATGTTTATTCCATTCCTGTTATTGATGCAAGGAATGGTAACGGACAGTAACTTATTATTTTATAAAGAGTGTATTAAACTGCTGATGATATTGGGAGCAATGATGATTATTTTTGCTTTATCACGTAATGAAGGTCGTGAAACAGAGATTATACGGAACAAAGCTACTCGTAATGCTATTTTTCTGACTGTACTTTTTTTGTTTGGCGGGATGCTTTATCGGGTAGCAACAGGAGATATCATGACCGTAGATACCTCTTCTTTTCTTATTTTTCTTATTATCAATGTACTCTGCCTTGAATTTGGTATGCAAAAAGCGCGAATCGATAAAATCTTTAAAAGATAATTGTGTTTAAATTAAACCTTTTGCTTTGAAGGTTGTCAAACAAACGATTGTTATTATTCAACCTACAGGCAAATGAAGAAACTATTGATCTGGACGGTGTTGCTGCTGACAGCTACCCTATCCACTTATGCGCAAAACAAAATTGTAACCGTATCGGGCCGTGTAATAGAGGCCGGTACGAAGGAACCGGTCGAACTCGCTGCTGTGCAGTTATTATCTCTCCCTGACAGTGCTCAGGTAGCGGGTATGACCACTTCGACACAAGGCTACTTTTCTTTATCCAAGCAGAAACCGGGAAAATATCTGCTTAAAGTATCTTTCATCGGGTATGTCACCAAAATTATTCCTGTGCAGCTAACAGCTAATGTTCCTGCAAAAAAGATGGGGAATATTGAACTGGCAACTGATGCTGTCATGCTGCAAGAAGCGGTTGTGGTAGCAGAAGCTCCGCAAGTGACGGTTGTAGAAGATACGTTAATGTACAATTCCAGTGCTTACCGTACACCTGAGGGGGCTATGTTGGAAGAATTGGTCAAGAAACTTCCGGGTGCTGAAATTGATGATGACGGTAATGTGAAAATCAATGGTAAGGATCTGAAGAAAATTATGGTTGATGGTAAGGAGTTTTTCGGTGGAGACGTGAAAACCGGTTTGAAGAATCTTCCGGTAGACATGGTCGATAAACTGAAAACTTATGATAAAAAGTCGGATCTGGCACGTGTGACGGGGATTGATGACGGTGAAGAAGAAACGGTACTCGACTTGACAGTGAAAAAAGGGATGAATCAGGGATGGTTTGGTAATGCAGATTTGGGAGCCGGTACTAAAGATCGCTATACCGGACGAATGATGCTGAACCGCTTTGTCGATAAAACCCAGTTCTCTATTATAGGCTCGGCGAATAATGTAAATGATCAGGGATTCTCCGGAGGGGGTGGCGGTCCGCGCTGGCGTAGTAACAATGGCTTGAATGCTACTAAAATGTTGGGTGCCAACTTTGCGACCCAGACCAACAAGCTAGAACTGGGAGGTAGTGTACGATATAACTTCCAGGATGCTGATATCTCAAGTATCAATTCTTCCGAACGTTTCCTTCAGAATGGCAATTCATATTCTAATTCGAATAATAAGAACCGGAATAAAGGAACAAACCTGAATGCTGACTTCCGTATGGAATGGAAACCGGATACTTTGACAAATATTATCTTTCGCCCTAATTTCTCCTATGGGAGGACAAATAATGCTTCTCGCTCTGAATCGGGCACTTTCAATGAAGATCCTTTCAATCTGATCGTAAATCCAAATGATTATCTGAATTTTGATAATTTGTCTGACGATCCGTTGAAAGACATTCGTGTGAATGCCACCAATAGTGCTTCGTTGTCTAAAGGCAAAAGTCTTTCGGGAAACGCCACTTTACAGGTTAACCGAAAATTGAATAATAGAGGACGTAACCTGACTTTCCGTGGAGTCTTTGGATATGGTGATAATGATAACGATCAGTATACACAGTCTGAAACACGTTATTACCAATTGCTGAATCATTTGGGAGGTGACTCTATCCTATATCGTAATCAATATATTACAACTCCTACACGCAACTATAACTATACGGCCCAAGTGACTTATAGCGAACCCATTGCCAAGGCCACTTTCTTGCAGTTCAGTTATCAGTTTCAGTATAAATATAGCAAGAGTGACAAGACCACGTTCGATTTGCTCGATTATCCGGACTGGGCTATCGGCGGAGCTCTCCCTTCCGGGTATGAGTCTCATGCAGTGGACAGCTTGAGCAAGAATGCTGAATATCGTTATTATAACCATGACGCTTCAGTGGGGTTGCGTTTCATTCGTCCGAAGTATCAGTTGAATGTGGGCATGTCTTTCCAACCACAGAATTCTACCTTGTCTTATAAAAAAGGAGACTATATGATTGATACAACACGTACTGTATTCAACTTCGCACCGAATATGGACTTGCGTTTTCGTTTCTCAAAAGTTAGTCAGTTGCGTTTCACCTATCGGGGACGTAGCAATCAGCCTACTATGGAGAACTTATTGCCTATAACCGATAACTCCAATCCGTTGAATATACGTATGGGTAATCCCGGATTGAAGCCTTCTTTTGCACATACGATGCGTTTGTTCTATAATACATATAATGCAGAGAAACAGCGTGGAATCATGACTCACTTTAGCTTTACAGCTACACAGAACAGCATCAGTAACAGTACTCGCTATAATGAAGAAACCGGTGGATTGATTACACGACCGGAGAATATCAATGGTAATTGGAATGCGTTTGGTATGTTCGGTTTCAATACAGCTTTAAAGAATAAGAAGTATACGATTAATACTTTCACTAATGTGAACTACCAGAATAATGTGGCGTTCCTTTATAATCAGGATACGAAAAACAATGATAGAAATACAAGTACAGGCCTGACATTAGGTGAGAGAGTAACAGGTTCCTATCGCAATGATTGGTTTGAATTTTCTTTGAACGGTTCGATCAATTACACAGCCGAACGCAATAAACTTCGTCCGGAGAACAATCAGGAACCTTATACATATTCTTATGGAGCAAGTACCAATATTACGATGCCTTGGAAAATGACTTTGGCTACAAACATCGCCAATCAAAGTCGTCGCGGCTATCGTGACTCAAGCATGAACCGTGACGAACTTATCTGGAATGCACAACTTGCCCAGTCATTGCTGAAAGGTGCTGCTACTGTTAGTTTTGAGGTTTATGATATTTTGAGACAACAGAGTAACATCAGCCGTTCATTGTCAGCCGATATGCGTTCGGTATCCGAATATAACGGTATTAATAGTTACTGTATGGTACACTTTATCTACCGTCTGAATATCTTCGGCAGTAAAGCTGCTCGAGAAAAGATGATGAATAGTGGTAGAAGAGGTTTTGGTGGACCCGGTAGAGGTCCCGGCGGTGGCTTTGGTGGCGGACATCCCCGCTTTTAATAAGATATCTTGTTAACACAGGCAACTTCCCTCCGGACCGATGCAAAATCTCTTTAATTTTGTATCGGTCCGGAGGGATTATCGTTTTGAATCGGGACAGTTGTTGTTCGTATCCGATATTTTCCATACATTTGTTCTTTGTATAATCCGCGGAGGGAGAATATGATAGATTGGAACTACATAGCAAGTGTAATAGCTACCGTTGCCTTTGATATTATTTATTTCGGGGCTATTATCGGTACGATTGTCATCGTGATTCTCGACAATCGTAATCCGGTGAAGACAATGGCATGGATTCTGATCCTGATGTTTCTTCCGGTTGTAGGGTTGGTTTTCTATTTCTTTTTTGGGCGTAGCCAAAGGCGTGAGAAGATTATCGGTAAGAAAAGTTATGACCGTTTGCTTAAAAAACCGATGGCAGAGTATTTGGCGCAGAACTGCTGTGAAACGCCGAAGGAATATGCACGGCTGATACAGCTGTTCCAGAATACGAACCAGGCTTTTCCGTTTGAGGGAAATCGGGTCGATATTTACACTGGCGGATATTCTAAACTACAAGCTCTGTTGAGAGAGCTGCAAAAGGCGAGGCTTCATATTCATATGGAATATTACATCTTTGAGGATGATCCTGTGGGACGATTGGTACGTGATGTACTGATCGAGAAAGCGCGGGAGGGAGTCGAGGTGCGTGTGATCTATGACGATGTAGGATGTTGGCATGTTCCTCATCGCTTTTTCGAAGAGATGAGAGATGCAGGAATTGAGGTACGCAGTTTTTTGAAGGTCCGTTTTCCCTTGTTCACGAGTAAAGTGAATTATCGCAATCACCGGAAGATTGTGGTGATTGACGGACGTATTGGATTTATCGGTGGAATGAATCTTGCCGAACGTTATATGCGTGGCTTTTCGTGGGGAATCTGGAGAGATACGCATATATTGCTTGAAGGAAAAGCGGTACATGGTCTTCAGACTGCTTTTTTGCTCGATTGGTATTTCGTGGATCGCACTCTGATCACTGCTTCGCGCTACTTTCCTAAGATAGAAGCTTATGGCAATTCTTTGGTACAGATTGTGACAAGTGAACCGATCGGTCCCTGGAAAGAGATTATGCAAGGGTTGACAGTAGCCATATCCGGTGCTAAGAAATATTTCTATATGCAGACGCCTTACTTCTTACCTACCGAACAAATTTTGGGTGCAATGCAGACTGCTGCATTGGCAGGAGTAGATATCCGGTTAATGTTGCCTGAGCATGCGGATAATCGTGTTACACATTTGGGCTCCTGTTCTTATCTGGCAGATGTATTGCGTGCAGGAGTCAAGGTCTATTTTTATAAAAAGGGTTTCCTGCATTCTAAATTAATGGTTTCGGATGATATGCTTTCGACAGTGGGGTCTACCAATCTCGATTTCCGTAGTTTTGAACATAATTTTGAAGTAAATGCCTTTATGTACGATATGGAGACAGCATTGCAGATGCGGGAGATTTTCTTGCAGGATCAGCGGGAAAGTACTCAGATTTTCCTGAAGAGCTGGGAAAAACGTTCTTCGCGTCAGAAGGCAATGGAGTCTGTAGTTCGATTATTGGCTCCGTTGCTATAAGGAAAACCTTCTTCAATCTATCTGAAGAAGGAAAAATTGACACTTCCGTATACCCTTCTTTCTATAAAGTGGGGATGATCTTCAAAGTTATTCTTTTTGCCATGTTCCAGAACGAACAGACCATCCTCTTTCAGCAGGTTGTTCTTGAAAATTAAATCCGGAATTGTTTCCAACTCTTTTAGTTCATAGGGAGGATCGGCAAAAATGAAATCAAACCGTTCATGACTGCCATTTATGAATTTAAATACATCTCCACGGATAGGCAGGCATTTGTCTGTTTGCACCTCTTTCATGATTTTGCTGATGAAAGCATGATGCGCTCCGTCTTTCTCCACACTGATGACGCGGTCACACCCACGTGAAACCAGCTCTATACTGATACTGCCTGTACCGGCAAACAGATCGAGAGCAACAATGCCTTCTTCAAAATCCATGTAATTGGATAATACATTAAACAGATTCTCTTTGGCAAAATCTGTTGTCGGACGTGCCTTGAAGGTTCTGGGCACATCAAATCTTCTTCTTTTATATATTCCGCTGATTACTCGCATGTTAATAAGGCTTGCATGTCAATATTGCTTGCAGGGTTCATTATGAATACCTGCTGTATGTATTTACGTAACTCCTGCATTAGTTTCTCTTTATCATAAAATGCACCTGTCAGGTGAAGTTCGTCCCGTTCCTGATCAAAATTCAACTGCTTCCAGAGATAGAGCAGATAGTAGATTCGGTCACCTGTTTTGCGACATTCAAATGAATTGGCAAGAAGCAGATGTCCACGTTCATAACAGAAAAAAGTCGATGGCATCACGGCGAATAGAAGCATATATCTTTTTACTGTTGCCTAATCTGCTTTTCGCCGAAAAATATTCTGCTAATGGAGCTGCTTGTGAATAAAATCTTGCTTCAGGATACTGATCGGATAAGAACTGGCAAGTACTTTTGTCCATACCGAAGATGACTACGGCATTATTCTTTTTTAAAATATTATATTTTACCGTTTCATTTTCTTTGGGAGTGTGGTTATGGTAGAATATCATTTCGGACTGATCATCCTCAAACAGTTCAAGGGGGATTAGGGTGAAACGCTTGTCTGCCATCAGAATGTTTACCCGTTTGTAAGTATGATTCAGAAAGTCCAATTCACGGAAAGCCTGTTTGAGATTGGCTGTAAGAGATAATGAAGCCTCGACCTCCTTCTCAAAGAAAGAGAGCGAACTATCGTGAATCGGATTGTAGATAGAAAAAGAAAATCCATCCGTACTAAGACGGATGGACAATGTATATTGTTCCGATTTACCAAAGTCAATCGTTTCTGCAATTGCTCTATCGGGCATATTCGGATTATTCCCAGTTACCTGCTCCGTTGTTAGGAGTATCGATAGAACCTACCATCAAACCTGCGTATTTACCCAGTTTGGTTTGAAGGTCTTTCAAGTTTGCAATTTCTTGCTTGTCAAGTCCGTTCAAGTATACATCATATGGAGTGTTGGCCTGGAACAAGAAGATAGGAGCTCCTGATTTAGTTGTATCGTTTTTAGTGTACATTTCGAACTGTGCACCATTACCGAACGGAACATATCTCAAAGAGTCTGCATTGAATGACTTATCGTAGATCGTATCTGTTACGGCAACCCATATTGTATCACGTTTGAAGCCCATCAGGCCGGCAGCTTCAACTTCTTTCCAGTTGTTAGTCTTTTTAGCCTTGTTGATCAGAGCCATGGCTTTCTTTTCAGTCATACCGTCTTCCAGCTGCTTGTCGCTCAATACGCCTTCTTTAGATACGAAAGGAATCTTTTGTGTCTTAACGAAATCGATCAGTGTGTCAAAGCTTGCAGTATACTGCTTGTAAATGTTACGATATTCTGCCTGAGCTTTACGAATATCAATCAAGCGGGCAACAACTGCTTTGTCTCTGTGCTTTTTAGCTTTTTCGAAGTTGATAGGACCCATGATACTAGCATAGCAAATGTAAACCAAAGCAATGGCGCATACACCTAGTACGATATTAAATACTGTTTTCATGATAAATATGTTTTTTTTAGTTTATATTCGTAGCGCAAAAATAAAATAAATAAATCTAATTAACGATAGTTCTTGTAACTTTTTTCTCGTACAAAAATGATAAATAACTATTTAGAGCGGCAAATTAAGGAAAATTTTTCTTATCAGCCAACTTTTGAGCAAGAAATAGCTGTAAAATCTCTTTCGGAGTTTCTACTTTCTACGGCTAATGATACGGTTTTTGTGCTTCGTGGATATGCGGGAACAGGAAAGACTTCTCTTGTCGGGGCCTTAGTGAAAGCGATGGATAAGTTACAACAGAAATCGGTTTTACTGGCTCCTACGGGAAGAGCGGCTAAAGTATTTTCTGCTTACGCAGGACACCCGGCTTTTACCATTCATAAAAAGATATACAGGCAGCAGTCTTTTTCGAATGAAGTAAGTAATTTTTCAATTAATGATAATCTGACTACTCATACATTATATATTGTAGATGAGGCTTCCATGATTTCGAATGAAGGTTTGTCCGGTTCGATGTTCGGTACCGGACGTCTGTTGGATGATTTGGTGGAGTTTGTCTATTCCGGTGCAGGGTGTCGTTTATTGTTGATGGGAGATACGGCTCAGTTGCCTCCGGTAGGAGAAGAGCAAAGTCCGGCACTTGCTACCGAGGCATTGAAAGGATATGGACTGAATGTCATAGAGGTTGATCTCACACAGGTGGTACGTCAGGTTCAGTCGTCCGGTATTTTATGGAATGCCACTCAGATTCGGCAGTTGATTGCTGAAGACGAGTGTTTTTCGCTGCCTAAGATAAAAGTAAGCGGATTTCCGGATATACAGGTGGTACGTGGCGACGAGTTGATCGATACCCTGACCGACTGCTACGAAAAAGACGGAATGGACGAGACGATTGTGGTATGCCGTTCCAATAAACGGGCTAACATATATAATAAAGGTATACGTGCTCAGATTCTTTACAGGGAAGATGAACTGAATACGGGTGACTTACTCATGGTAGCGAAGAATAATTACTTCTGGACAGAGAAGTATAAAGAAATGGATTTTATAGCGAACGGAGAGATTGCTGTGGTTCGTCGGGTGAGGCGTACTCGTGAACTGTATGGTTTCAGGTTTGCTGAAGTACTTCTTGCGTTTCCCGATCAAAATGACTTTGAGTTGGAAGCTAATTTGTTGCTTGATACGCTTCATTCGGATGCACCTGCTTTACCCAAAACAGAAAACGACCGGCTTTTTTATTCTGTACTTGAAGACTATGTGGACATCACCGTCAAGCGGGAGCGAATGAAAAAAATGAAGGCTGACCCACACTACAATGCTCTACAGGTGAAGTACGCTTATGCGGTGACCTGTCATAAGGCGCAGGGCGGGCAATGGCAAAATGTTTTTCTTGACCAGGGGTATATGTCGGATGAGTATCTGACACCTGATTATTTCCGTTGGCTGTATACAGCTTTTACGCGTGCATCGAAAACTCTCTATTTGGTGAATTATCCGGAAGAGCAAATAGAGTGACCGGACTATAAATAAGACAGGGAACCCATCTCGGGCTCCCTATTTCTTTTGTGTAACTTAATTTATTGTCAGTGCATGAATATGAATCTCGTTGTTTAGCGGAAGTTGTTTGGGGTAACGTAATTGCCTCCATCATCATTGGTGTCGGCTACGTCCCACCATAAACGAGTTCCCTGTGTATCTACATCTTTCGGACGGTTCGGGTTAGATACTTCACTGTCCGGGTATCTCAGGCGTTTGATGAACTTCCCGTTTGCAACTTCACCCCCTGAGTTATTGCCTCCTTTAGGTGTTTTCATATAGCGGGGATAGTCTGTACGGCGGAACTCTGCCCATCCTTCGTTACCGTTGGGATATACGGCAATCCATTTCTGGGTGATGATTTGTTCCAACTGTGCTTCTCTGTCACCACTCTTGAAGGCTTGTAAGCCTTTCAATCCTTCCATGTATTTGCTGATCTTTTCTTGTCCTTCCTCGTCAGCACCAATCTGATAGTAGTTGAAGGAAGCTTCAATGCCTTCCTTATAGAGATCTTCAGCGGTACCTTTAGCACCGGCCCATCCTCGGAGAGCGGCTTCTGCCCGGAGGAACAGGCTTTCGGAGTAACCCAGCCATACTATTTCGCGTGCATAACACCACCAATGTTTGCGGTCGAGTTTTTTCTGATCTTGCTTGATGAATACACGGCTTGGAGAATAAGTCGTTGTGTAGCTTCCTCCCAATGAAGTCTCACCGTTTTCGCAACCATTGAAGTCTTTTGTCATGTCTTCTTTGGGTTCGGTTTGGTTCAGGTCCTCAAGAGCGGTCGGTCTCCACCACAATATTTCGCAACGTGGGTCGAGAATGGTCGATTGTTCTTTATAAGCTCGTTCCATTTCTTTGGATAACACTACGTTAGCACTCCAGTTGTACAGAAGTGTGTAGATGTTTTCGTTACCACCCGTGATGTACGAGTATTTGGGAGTCTGCTTCATATTATCATCATCGTTTTGCATCAATCCGGCAGGGTCGGCCATGGCTTTCTCACCCTGTTCTTTAGCAAGTTGGGGATCTACATTCGATACACGTAGTGCCAATCGTAAACGAAGGGTATTGGCAAAACGAAGCCATTTGTCTTTGTCGCCTCCAAAGCACTTGTCGTTTTCACCCAGGCTGTATTGTGCAGTAGAAGGAGTGTTGTGCAGTGCAGTGATGGCCTGATCGAGCATTTTAAAGATAACGTCGTATACATCTTTCTGATCCATGTATTTCACTTTCTCGTCTGTGGGCATTGCACCTTTTACGTAGTATTCCAATGGAATGGCTCCATAAGTGTCTGTTTGCATAGAGATCAGGAATGCGTAGTAGATACGGGTCATATAGAACGCATTGTGATAGCGTTCTTTTCCGCAGAACCAGAATGTTTTGATCAACTGACTGTATTCTTCTACAGTGCGGTTATCGTAGAAGTGCTCCCAGCGTCTTTTGGACCATCCGTCGTTATAACCGTAGGTAGGCGAGTTGGTCACGAATCCGCTAACGTTGTTGGCAAAGTAAGCAGCGTAGATGTCATGAGTCAGGTTGGTCGTAACCTGATAATCATTATACAGTCCTTCGTAAGTTAGGTTGGCGAACACCGAACCGATGGCGCTTTCCGTGCCTTGAAGGCTTTTCAGTGCACTGGGTGTCAGTTCGTAGTCGATATCGATTCCGTCAGGTGTGGCACCGATTATTTCCGGATCGTATACCGGTGCGTAGGGATCGGTATTCATTTCTTCGAAATCATTACATGCAGCCAGTCCTAACAGGAGAGTGCACATGGCAAGCGATTTGTATATTTTGATTTTCATACTGTATCTTTAATTTATAAAATTAGAAACCAAGGTTAACTGAGAATCCGAATGTACGGGTATAAGGTACAGCCATAAAGTCGATGGCTTGAGAGAACATGGTTGTGTCGTAACCACCTTCCGGACTTGTTCCCGGAGTATGTTTCAACAGATAAGCCAGGTTACGTGCTACGAACGAAACATTCAGCGAGTTGATCGGCGTTTTCTTCAGCATGCTTTTGGGGAATGTATAGCCGATGGCCAGTTCCTTCAGCTTGATGAAAGAAGCATCATAGATAAAGTCTTCTGCGTTCTGTGCTCCGTAATAGTTGGATGCTGAGATCTTCTGAGTATTGGGTGTTCCGTCTTCGTATACACCCGGGAAGATCATCATAAAGTTATCGCTTTCTCCACGATTCATAGTACGTTTAGCCATACCCGAGCCTGTTGCGTTCATTTCGGAGATAGAGATGATATCGCCACCGAATTTCATATCGAATATGGCCGACAGTGTAATGCCTTTGTAGGTGAACGACGGAGATACAGACATCAGCAAGTTAGGCTGGATGTTGCCGATAGGTTTAGCCAGGCGTTCGTCAGCATCTGTGGTCGTCATAGGCAAGCCGTTCTCTTTATTTATAATGATGTTGCCCTGTTCGTCACGTTTGTAGAGAGTCTTGGCATAGATTTCACCCAATTTGTGACCCGGGCGTGCACCTACGTTGATCGGGAAGTTAGAGTCGCCATTGAAGTAGATGTAGTCTACACCGTCAGCCAGTTTTTCTACGTTCGATACATTCTTGGCCAGATTGACATTCAGATCGAAAGAGAAGTCTTTCAATTGTACCGGTGTAGAGTAGATCATCATTTCGAAACCTTTGTTGGTGATCAGACCGGCATTGACCCATTTACCTCCACTCCAGGGAGCAGCGGCGGGCACTTTCATGATCTGGTTCTTCGTGCGGCTATAATAATAGGTAAAGTCAAATCCCAAACGGTTGTTGAGGAACTTCATATCCAAACCTGCTTCGTAAGAAGAAGAGATTTCCGGTTTCAGCTGGTCGTTCATTTTCACGTTCGATTTGCTTGGAATCAGCTCACCTTTTTCAAATTTAAATCCGTACGTATTGTATAACTGATACGGGTCCGTATCTTTACCTACTTGTGCGGCAGACAAACGTACCTTGGCGAAAGTCAGCCAGTTGGGCAGTGTTTTGTCCAGTGAACGGACAAAATCAGAAACGACAAAACTTAAGTTGGCAGACGGGTAGAAGAAAGAGTTGTTCTTCTTCGGCAGTGTAGACGACCAGTCGTTACGGGCAGTCAAGTCTAGTGACAGATATTCTTTCCAAGAGAGTTGCAAAGATCCGAATACTGAATTTGTTGCGCGTTCATGTCCGGTTTCTCCGGCAGTGTTCAGCATATTGGCTGCATTGAAAATCCATTGTCCCTTATCCAGCATATTGCGTACGCCGGCATTCAGTGATTCATAATTCTGGTACATGAAGTTACCACCTACCGTGAATCCCAAACGGAAATTGTCAGTCAGCTGTTTGTCACCCATCAATACGATTTCTGCGTTCGATTCGAAGAAGTTCTGCTCCTCGCGGTTCATTTCGTCATCGGTGATATCTTTGATACTGCTCTCACCGTTGATACCGTCACCTGCGTTCGTTTCTTCGATTCGGGTACGATAATAATCGAATGCATATTTGGCAGACAAGTGCAACCAGTCAGTAAAGTTGATTTTCATTCCATAATATCCGAATGCTCTCCAACGTTCGTCAGAGTTGTGGCGCTGGTTCAGGACGTAATAAGGGTTACGGATACCGGCAGTAGGACCTGTCCAGTTTACGTGTGCATTGCCATCTGTCGAATATTGTTTCAGGTCGTCCAGGCGAATATTGTTAGGAATACCCATCAATTGAGCGATTGCTCCGTAAGTACCGAAGTAAGGACGATCTTCTGCTTTGGTACGTGAAAGTGAAATCTTTCCGTCCATAGAGAGATATTTGTTCATTTCCATTCCGGCATTCAGGTCGAGGTTGATTCGGTTGAGCTTCTCGTTCGGGAATACGCCCTTATTGTTCGAGCTGCCGAAAGAAGCACGAAAGTGCGATTTATCTGTTACGTTGCTCACCGATACATTGTGGTTTTGCGCGAAACCGGTATCGAAGTAATCTTTCAGTTTGTTGCCGTATTTAGAGAATGCATAGGTATCGCCGTTCCAGGCTTTCTGCATGCTTCCGTCCAATACCGGTCCCCAACTGGAAGAGTCTGTCGGATCATATTTGGCATAATATTGAGACAGAGGATTCTTGTTTTCATCCTGAGTCACAATGTGGCCCTGTCCGTAACGATCTTGCATTTCAAGAGTTTCGGCTACCTGGCTCCAAGTGAAGTTGCCGCTATAGCGTACTCCCGAATCCATCTTTCTTGCTACCTTTTTTGGTTGTGACCAAGATCACACCGTTACCGGCACGCGAACCGTAGAGAGCGGCGGCATTCGGACCTTTCAGTACAGAGATCGATTCAATATCTTCCGGGTTGATATCGACGGACGAACCACCACGGTCGACACCACCGTAATAGGTAGCATCCGAGTTATTATTGTCACTGAACGGTACACCGTCTACAATCCAGAGCGGCTGGTTGTTATCTGCGAGAGAAGAGTTACCGCGGATTGTAATCTTGGTAGAACCACCCAGGCCAGTTCCGGCTGTATTCATTTGCAGACCGGCTACTTTACCTTGCAATGCACTGGTCACTGAAGGATCCCCTGTCTGGTTCAGTTGGTCGCCTTTGATTTCCTGTACGGCATATCCTAACATTTTCTTCTCACGTTTGATGCCCAAAGCGGTTACAACCACTTCACTGATCATCTGGGTATCTTCACTCATCGTTACATTCAGAATGCTTTCTTTAGCGGGCAACACTTGTTGTTTGTATCCGATATAGGAGAATACGATTTCAGCTTTCGGATCATTGACAGTCAGGGTGTATTTACCCTCCAGGTCGGTAATGGCTCCTGTGCTGGTACCCTTAACAGATACATTGACGCCGATCAGCGCCTCGCCGTTAGCATCTACAACCGTACCGCTGATCTGACGTTTGGCCGATGCCTGAACCGGATCCTGTTGTTTGGAAGCCTGAGACAGATAAACAATGTTATCCTCGATTTTGTATGTCAGGTTTTTGCCTTTGAGCGCAGTATTCAACAGTTGTTCCAGGCTTACATTCTTTACGTTCAGATTCTCAATCGGCATGTTTGACGATTGGTCATCATAAAAGAATTGATACTTAGACTGAGATTGCACCGTTTTGATGACTTGCCCCAATGTAGTGCGGGAAGTTGAAAATGTGAATTGTGCAAATGACCACTGGATAGGAGCGGCAGCTAAAAGAAGAACCAGCGATGCTTTGAGCAGCCTGGGTCTTTGAAATAGGATTTTGTTTTTCATTGACTATAATTAAATTAATTAGTTAACTTTAAAAACATACAAGGTTTAAGCATTGTATTTATAATATAAGTCAACGGCTTTTGTACCCTTGATGTTAATAAAACAAGTGTCCCGAAAGAAACACTTACTTCAGTTACTAACTTTTTTGAGAATTATTTTATATGTCCCTGAGGATGCGTACGTGTATCCGTATTGGATTCTGGGTATGCACCCTCAGGGGATATGAGTTGTCTAAAGAGAGAGGACTATTTCATCTTGGAGAATGAATAGGGAGCATCATCATCGTTGATGCCTCTGTTGAGGTTGGGGTGTGAACCCATTTTGAATTCAATGGTTCCGCCTTGCAGCAGATCGGCATGTTTCAGATAGTTCCGGGTTGATTCTTGCCCGTTGACCCGGAGGGATTCGATATAAAGATTCTCCTTACTGTTATTCTGTGCATCGATCACAAGATTATTGCCATTTTCAAAGTGTAGCGTTGCCTTTTTGAATAGAGGGGCTCCAATGACATACTCATCTGTTCCTGGACATACCGGATAGAATCCGAGGGCTGAGAATACATACCAGGCAGAGGTCTGTCCGTTGTCCTCGTCGCCACAGTAACCGTCAGGACCCGGAGTATACATGCGGTCCATTACTTGACGAAGCCAGTATTGCGCTTTCCAGGGCTGTCCGGCATAATTGTACAAGTAAATCATGTGCTGTATCGGTTGGTTGCCGTGTGCATAGTTACCCATGTTCATCACGGTCATTTCGCGGATTTCATGAATCACCTGTCCATAATAACTGTCGTCGAATACAGGAGGAACTGCAAATACGGAGTCCAGCATCGTGATAAACATCTTTTTGCCTCCCATCAGATCGATTAATCCTTGCGGGTCGTGAAATACCGACCAGGAGTAATGCCAGCTGTTACCTTCTGTGAATGCATCTCCCCACTTCAACGGAGAGAATGGTGACTGGAACTGGCCGTTTTCATTACGGCCACGCATCAGTTTGCTTTCTTTGTCGAATACATTCCGGTAGTTCATGGCACGTTTGGCAAATAGTTCAATTTCTTTTTTCGGTCGGTTCAAGGCTTTAGCCAGTTGGTAGATGCACCAGTCATCGTAAGCGTATTCTAATGTGCGGGCTGTATTTTCATTGATTTTCACGTCATAGGGTACGTAGCCCAGCTTATTGTAATACTGATACCCCAAGCGTCCGGTAGAAGAGACTTCCGTATGTACATTCTCTGTACCGTGAATCAGCCCTTCATACAGAGTTTTCACATCGTCTACCTTTACTCCTTTCATGTAGGCGTCTACCAATACTGAAGCAGAGTTATTGCCTATCATACAACCTCTGTGTCCGGGACTCGCCCATTCCGGAAAGAAACCGCTTTCCTTATAAGTATTGATAAGTCCTTCTTGTATTTCTTTGTTTACCGATGGGTACATCAGGTTCAGGAATGGAAACAAACAACGGAATGTATCCCAAAATCCTGTATCGGTGTACATATATCCGGGGAGTACCTGACCGTTGTAAGGACTATAATGAACCGGTTGCCCGTCTGCCGTAAACTCATAGAATTTGCGGGGGAATAGCAGAGAACGGTAGAGGCAGGAGTAGAATGTACGGTACTGGTCCAGATTGCCGCCTTCTACTTCTATTTTACCTAATACATTGTTCCAGGCATCATTCCCTTTTTGTGCAAGTTGCTCAAAAGAGTCGTTACCCAATTCTTTAAGGTTCTGAGCCGCTTGTTCAAAACTAATGAACGAAGAAGCTATACGGGCATGCACGATTTCACCTTTACGGGTACTGAAACCAATGATGGCTCCCGTATGGTCGGCTTTCTGCTCCAAGTTGCCTTCTTCCAGCTTTTTGTCTGCAAAAGTGCCTTTGTAAGTGAAAGGTTTGTCGAACTCGATAACGAAGTAGTTCTTGAAATTCTCGGGCACTCCACCACTGTTACGGGTGGTGTAGCCGATTATCTTGTTCTCTTCCGGAATTACTTTTACGTAGGAACCCTTGTCGAATGCGTCTACTACAATGTACGAGTGTTCGTTTTCGGGAAAGGTGAAACGGAACAGAACCGCACGTTCTGTCGGAGTCATTTCGGTCACTACATCGTGCTCGGCCAAATATACTTTATAGTAGGAAGGAGTTGCTATTTCACCTTTATGACTGAACCAACTGGCACGTTTTTCTTCATCAAACTCAAGTTTGCCTGTGACGGGCATGATGGAGAATTGTCCGTAATCATTGATCCATGGGCTGGGTTGGTGGGTTTGCTTGAATCCCCTGATTTTGTTGGCTGTATACGTGTATTGCCATCCGTCCCCCATCTTGCCCGTTTGCGGTGTCCAGAAGTTCATTCCCCACGGACGTGCAATAGCGGGATAGGTGTTCCCGGTTGATAATTCGAAAGAAGACTGCGTTCCCATCAGTGGGTTTACGTATTGGGTCCAGTCTTTGGCCTCAGCCATTAGTGAGCAAGCTATAAGGCAAGCGGTCAAAAGAATTTTTCTCATGGTGTGGATAAGTGTATTGCTATATGGATATTATATATTTTCTATCATCGGTGCCGTGTAGGCTACATATTCGTATAATCTGTGATGAAACAGAGTACTTTCTTAGGGTTGGGTCCGCCGGTCTGTCATTTCTATTTCCAACGTACTGCCTGCTATGATATCGTCATGCGTAAAGAATGGTTTATCCAATGGTTTTCCGTTCAGTGTCATGCTTTTGATATACTTATTCTTTTTCGAGTTATTCTTAGCTATCACTGTAAACTTTTTGCCATCGGGCAGGTTTACTACGGCTTTATCGAATGCGGGGCGTCCGATAGAATAAACCGGTTTCCCCGGACATACCTGATAGAATCCCATAGAATTGAGTACATACCAAGCCGACATTTGTCCGCAATCTTCATTTCCCGACAGTCCGTCTACGGCATTGGCATATTGGCTACGGTATACGCTGTCTACCAATTCTTGCGTCCTCCACGGACGGTTCACATAGTTGTACATATGAATCACGTGGTGGCTGGGTTCGTTGCCGTGGGCATATTGTCCGATCAGCCCGCTGATGTCCGAGGAGGTTGTTTCGCCTTCCAGTGAAGAGTCGGCGGTAAACAGAGAATCCAGTTTACCGACGAAGGCATCTTCGCCGCCCATTAGTTTTACCAATCCTTCGATGTCGTGTGGAACGAACCAGGTCCATTGCCAGGCAGTCCCTTCACAATAATCATCGTTGCGGTGAGTTGAAGAGCGTGGATTGAAGGGAGTGCGCCATTCGCCCTTACTGTCCAATCCGCGCATAAAGCGGGTTTCCGGATCGAAGTAAAACTCGTAGGCTTTTGCGAAACGTGCGTATTTGTCCCGGGTGTCGTAGTCGTTCAATGCATCGGCAAATACTGAAATACACCAGTCGTCATAAGCGTACTCCAAGGCCTTGGCAACCGATTCGTTTTCGCGGTCACACGGTACGTAGCCGATTGAGTTTTTATAATATTTGGCTTTCGGCATCAGATGGGGTAACACCAGATCGGGGCATTTGATTCCTGTTGTATCATATTCTGCCGCACGCACGCAGGCTCGGTAAGCTTCTTGGATGTCGAAATTACGATCGCCTTTCATATATGCATCTACAATGACGGGAACGGCATGGTAACCAATCATTGTACCGGTATAGTTGGAAGCCATGTCCCACATTGGGAAAATGCCCCCCTCCTGATGCTTTTTGATCAGTGAACGGATGAAAGCATTGTTCAGATCCGGATCTATAATGGTCATTAGCGGATGCAGTGCACGGAAGGTATCCCATAAAGAAAAAATGGTATACATCGGATTCAGTGTATCTCCTTGATGTACTTGCAGATCCATACCCAGATAACGTCCGTCTACGTCCGTAAACAGATTCGGGCTAATGGCAGTGTGGTAGAGTGCGGTATAGAAGATGGTTTTGTCATTTTTATCATTGGTAGTAATATCAATCTTCGATAACGTTTCATTCCACGCTTTGCGTGCGTCTTTACGTACTCCGTCAAAATCCCAGTCTGGTATTTCAGTTTCTACATTTTTGCGTGCACCCTCTATGTCCACAGCAGAGATTCCGACTTTGACAAACACTTGTTCGTCTTTGGTCGTGTCAAAGTGAAGTAATGCTTTACAGGTAGGCAGCAGTCTGCCTCCATCGTCGAGTGCCATCGAATCAGTCACCAACGTGTAGGTGAAAGGTTTCGAGAATTTTGCATAAAAGTTGATATATTGGTCGAAAGCCCAGTACATGGTCTTTTTTACGGCCGCAGATTTCAGTGGGGCTGATGACCTCTATTTCCATCTCTTTGTTGGTCTGCCGTTGCAGACTGTAGTCCAAGTCGAGGATGAATCCTGCTTCTTTACTTTCAGGAAAAGTATACCTGTGGATAGCTGCCCGTTTGCTTGCAGTCAGTTCGGCTTTTACTTGATAAGTATCCAGGAAGACTGAGTAATAGCCCGGTTCGGCAGTCTCATTTTGATGTGAAAAGGCAGAAGCATAAGCCATCTGCTGGCTCTGTGAACCTGTGGGGAGGTACTTTTGTTCGCCCACCGTAGGCATCAGTAGTACATCTCCATAGTCGCAACAACCGGTTCCACTCAAATGGGTGTGTGAGAATCCGTTGATGGTGGAATCTGCGTAATAATATCCCGAGCAGGCATCCCACCCATCTATGCGGGTGTCTGGGCTGGGAGAAATCATGCCATGGGGGACAATGGCGCCCGGAAAAGTATGACCGTGTCCGCCTGTACCGATAAATGGGTTGACGTAGGCTGCGTAATCAGTCATGTCCGGCGAGTTTGTGCAGGAGTTCAGAGACAATAAGCCTCCTAAACATCCCGCCAGGAATGTTTTAAATTTCATGGTACTGTATGTTTATTTTAATTGGTTGCTCACTTGTTACGTGAAGAAATAAAGATATTGTCTCCCACAATCTTATAATTGATAGGTATAGAGTTGTCCAACGATTGGAGTACAGACTCTATATTATCTTTTTTCTTCAATACACCCGAGTAAGTTTTGTCGGACTTAATGTCGGGTGAAAGAATGATTTTCACATCATAAAAGCGTTCTAACGTCCGGGTGATGGCAAAAATGTCCGCCTGTTCAAACGGGATCAGGTCATTGTGCCATACGGCATCCAATTTGGCATCTACTTGCTTCACCACCAGTCTGCGGGTTGTTTTATTCAGTTCGGCCTTTTGTCCGGGCGAAAGAATAATCATTCCTTCATCGTGGTTTCCTCTCACTTCTATTTCTCCTTCGATCAAGGTTGCTTCTGCCAGTTTGTGACTCTTGTCGCACTTGAAATTGAAAGTGGTTCCCAACACTTTGATACGCATAGCCTCACTTTCTACAACGAAAGGACACCGACGGTTTTTAGTGACTTCGAAATAAGCTTCTCCATCGAGATATACATCTCTTTCGGATTCTGAGAATTCCTTGGGATATCTCAGGGTGGCCGATTGATTGAGCCATACTTTTGTGCCATCGGGCAACATCACTTCTTTCACTTTGCCATCCGTGGACGAGGCCGTTATCATATTCCGGGTCGGATCGGCCTGATAGTACAGGTATCCGCCTCCGGTGCCTATCATCAGTGCGAGCACGATGATAGCGGCATATCGCATCCATTGGTGCATTCTGATCACTTTGCGGCTATGTGCATCTTCCTGAGCCAGTTTCTTGTATAGTCGTGCTTCTGCCCGGGCAACTTTTTTCTGATCCGGAAAGCTGTCGTGTCTGCCCAAATGATATACCTCTTCCATTCGGAAAAGTCGGCGGGCATTATCGTCTGATTCTTTGATCCAAGCGTTCACTCTGGCAAAATCTTCGTCAGAACATTCGCCTGTCAGATATCTCATCAATATGTCTTCGCTCAGATTATTCATCTTTTCTTTTTCATTATATAATAGAAACAACTAAATCTTTAAAAACACTTATCTATTTGATAAAAAATAGTAGAAATAAAAACCATAAATGGCCGAGACGGTTTCGTAGGAACTTCAGTGCCTTGTACATGTGGGCTTCTACCGTACGTAAAGAGACTCCCATCACGTCGGCTATTTCTTTATTCTTCATTTCGTGCAGATAGCTCAACTTAAACACTTCCTTGCATTTGTCCGGTAGCTCGTTAATGGCTTGGTAGATTTCGTTTCGCAATTCGCGGTCTTCTATCCGCCGGATTACTTCGTTGTTGTCCGGCTGATAGAATTCCGCTCGTTTTTGGTTGATTTCTTCCACAGCAGCGCAATATCCGTTCTCTATGCTGCGATGTTTCAGCACATTCAAGGCCCGGGTATATACCGCCCGATAGAGGAAGGCTTGGATCTGGTCGCCTATTACCATGGAATCTCTTCGTTTCCACAGTTCCACGAATACATCCTGTACCACATCTTCTGCTTCTTCATCGCCCACCAGGCGGGTGGCGTAGAACATCAGGTTCGGATAGTACCTCCGGAACAGGGCTTTGTAGGTTATATCAAATGTGTCGTCCATCTTTTTTAGCTGCTGGTTTTGGGTGTGCGGGCTACAAGTTATTGATCACTCGTAACTTTCTCCTTTCCCATTTCAAACTCAAGGGTTGCACCACTCATAATCTGTTCATGAGTAATGTAACTTTTATCATAGGGTTTTCCATTCAGTTTGGTTGATCGGATATAGATATTCTCTTTGCTGACAGCCGGAGCTTTGACAGTGAATGTTTTCCCGTTGTCAAGGTGCAGTTGCACTTCCGGGAAAAGGGGAGTACCTATTTCATATTGACCGCTTATCGGATTTACCGGATAGAATCCCATGGCGCTGAATACATACCAAGCCGACATCTGGCCGCAGTCTTCGTTTCCGCAGAGTCCGGCAGGGCTGTTCAGGTAGAGTTCGTTCATTACTTTTGCCACATACTCCTGGGTTTTCCAGGGTTGGTCTACCGCATTATAAAGGTAGATGACGTGATGGCTCGGTTCGTTTCCGTGAGCATATTGGCCTATCATTCCGGTACTGAAGAGCGGAAGTTCGTCGTCGGCCGAAGGATGGAAGGTGAACATGCTGTCCAGCTTTTGTGCAAAACGTTCTTTTCCGCCTGTCAGACCGATCAGTCCGTCTATGTCATGCTGTACCGACCAGAAATATTGCCAACCGTTACTTTCGCAGATATGCGGTGTATAAGCATCTGCTTTAAAGTCTTTCTGAAATTCTCCCTTGTCATCACGAGGTTGCATGAACGAGGTTGCCGGATTGTATACGTTACGATAGTTTTGCGACCGCTTATAGAATTCGTCCGCAATCTCTTTCTTTCCCAGTTTTTCTGCCATGCGGGCAATGCAGTAATCATCATAAGCGTATTCAAGTGTTTTGGATAACGACCAGTTTTCGGCATTATAACTATCTTTTTCATTGAAAGGAACATATCCCAGTTCTTTATAAGCACCAATTCCGCGGTAATTGTCCAGGTTGGCAGTGGCTACACAAGCTTCCAATGCCTTTTTTCGGATCAAAGTTTCCAATACCTTTCAGATAAGCATCCACGATGACCGGAACGGCATGATAGCCAATCATCATATCTGTTTCACTACCGTAGAAATTCCAAACCGGCAGGCGTCCGTTCTGTTCGTAGAAAGCCAGAAATGATTGAACCATATCGTTGGTACGTTCGGGTTCGGTATAGGTAAATAGAGGATGTGCGGCGCGGTATGTATCCCATAAAGAGAAAGTACTGTAGTTTACCCATCCGTCTGTGCGATGAATCTTTTTGTCCGGACCGTAATACGAACCGTCGACATCGCTATAAATGGTAGGAGCAAGCATGGTGTGATAGAGTGCGGTGTAGAAGTTTACCCAATCGTCCTTATGGTCGCCTTTGACTGCGATTTTAGAGAGTTGCCGGTTCCAGTTGTCCCGTGCAGCCTCACGATATTTATCGAAATTATCCTCCGGAACTTCGGCTGCCAGATTTTGAGCTGCTCCTTCCATGCTGACACCGGAAAGGGCTGTGTTGACAAGTATTTGCTCTCCTTTTTGTGTGTCGAAATCGAATCGGGCTATGGTAGCCGTACCCATTCGTTTTCCGTCTTTCAGGATGGCAGTTGTATCCATTTGAACGGCTGTAAAAGGTTTAGAGAAGCGTGTACGGAAATAGACATGCTGGTCGCGTGCCCATCCGTCGGAGAAGCGGTATCCCTGAATGGTTACCGAGTCGATAACTTCGATGTGCGAATCATTGGTAAAGTCCCAATTCATAGCTTTTTTCAGGTTGAGGAAGATAGCGGCTTTGGCTTCAGGAAAAGTGTAACGCTGAATGCCGCATCGTTCGGTTGCCGTCAATTCGACGTTGATGCCGTAATCTTTCAGCAGTACCTGGTAATATCCTGCCGTGGCATTTTCGTCCTGATGGGAAAATTTGGAGTAAATACCTAACGGAGCTTCTGCTTCTTTATAAGGCAGGGTGACGGGCATAAAAGAGATGTCATATAAGTCGCCTGCCCCCGTACCAGAAAGGTGGGTATGGCTGAATCCGGCAATAGTGCTATCGGGATAGAAATATCCGGAGATACGGTCCCAGCCGGGAAGTCCGTTGTCCGGACTAAGTTGTACCATGCCGAAAGGGACTTGTGCTCCGGGATAGGTATTACCGGTGAAATCGGTTCCGATAAATGGGTTTACATATTGGGTATAGTCAATAGTTGCCTGTTTAGGGGTAGACGTACAGGCAGTGAAAACAAATAAAAGAATAAATAGTGAATGAAAAAGTACTTTCATGCGGCTTGGGTTAGAGTTTTTTAAGTAATTGATTGATTTAGTGTGCAAAGGTAGAGAATATAAATGTAAAACGAAAGAGCTTGTGTGCTGATTGATTCGTCTTTTTGTATTTCGACTCGTTATCATGAGGGCGGAGGGGGGCATTATAAACAGCCGGGGGAGATAATATGCTTTCCGTTTCAGTGATCCCTTCTTAATGTTTTGAAAAACGGGATGTATAGATAAAATACATCTGTTCCCCGGCGTACAATCGAACGTATGAGATGATTTGGATGGAGTTCTTATAGGTTGAAAAGAGGAGAACCGTTGCTTTAAAAGCCAAAGGATTGTTGGTTTTAAAGGCAGGACCCTTTGGTTTTCAATTAATATCTTGAATCTTAAGTATCTGTTTGTTAGTGAATCATGGCTTATGGTATGCTTTGACTTTATCTTTAGTCGGTTGCATTGGATTTTAAATCTCCTTTTAGCGTTTTGTCAGGAAAGAACGCCATAGTAACTTTCAATGATATAGCACTCCGGAGGGTTGAACGGATTGTGACAGTACATATCGGGTGCATGCATAGGCACAGGCAGAACCTGCTAAAAACAATATTCCGGTAGAGGTCATCATATCTCCTAAACTTACCAATGGCGATACAATACCTCCGAATGCAAACCCGGTGGCTCCCAAAAGTGCCGAAGCAATGCCTGCATTCCGTCGCTCACACTCCATGGCCAAGGTGTTGGATGCTGTAAAAGTCATGCCAATCATCGAGAGTAGAGCGAAGATCAATAACTCGTAGATCCAAAAATCACATCTCAAGGACAAGAATACCATCAATAGTGCAGATACTGACAGCATGCCCCGGCTTCCTATATATAAAGCCCGTTCCATGGTAGGTAATTTTATCGATATGGCTGAAGAGATAACCATTGCTATCGCATTGATTCCGAAACAGAGGCTGAAGGATAGAGGAGAGAGTCCGTAGTGTTGCTGCATGATGAATGGTGCAGAAGAGATATTGACAAACAGTATTCCCATAGTGAAACCATATTGCAGGACGTAGCCTACATAGCGGCGGTTGTGGAGGACTTCTCCGAAACTATGGTATAAGTCTTGCCAACTCACAGTCTGTCTGTGTTTTGCCGGAAGTGATTCGTTCAAATGTAAGCTTCCGGATAGGAGAACCACTCCCATAAAGAATAAGCAGATAAAGATGCCTTGCCAGCTTGTTATCTGAGCCAGTATACCTCCTCCGATAGGGGCGATGACTGTAGCTATTCCATTTATTCCGCCGATAACGGCAAGCATGCCGGCCAGTTGCTGTCCCGAATACTCGTCGGTAGCTATGGAGCGGGAAATCACTACACCACCTGCTCCGGCAATGCCTTGTAAGAATCGGGATGTCACAAATTGTGAAATGGTATGTGAAAAGATGCACCCCACCGTAGCGAGCAGGAACAGAATCATGGCCAGAAGTAATGGAGGACGTCGCCCGTACTTGTCACTCAAGGGACCGAAAATTAATTGTCCGGCAGCCAAGCCAATCATGCTGGTGGTGAGTCCCAATTGTACCATAGAAGATGAAGTGTGGAAAAAATCTGCCATAGCCGGTAAGGTAGGCAAATACATGTCCATTATAAAAGGGCCGAAAGCACTTAATACACCTAAAAATAATAATAAGAACCGTCTGGAATTCTGTCTGTCAGTCATTGCTATTCTCTTTGATCAATATGGTTGCAAAATTACTCCATCTGTTAGGAATCGAATATAGGCTAATCTGTACAAAACATGTTGTTTTCAGAACAAAATAGCCCGAATATCAAAAATAAACCTACATTTGTTGCCTAAAACAGACTTTTATGAAAACAGACCGATTGCTTGCCGATACAAAAACGATCCGATATGAAGAGACCGACCTGGCCTCTTTGATATCGGCCCCATACCATTTCCGGTGTGGTATCTATCTGATTTGTACGCAGGGAGAAGCCGTTGTCTCTACCGGTGTGCAGAAATATATATTCAATGAACAGACAGAATTGATCTTCCTGACCGGCGGTTTGCTGCAAGTGCTCGAAACTTCAGGAGATTTACAGGTGAAAATGTTGATGTTTCCTAAAGAAGCATTTTTAAATGCCATGTTACCTATCGATACACCTTACTTTAATTATACTCACGAACATCCCTGTTACCATCATACTGCTGACGAACGGAGTCAGAAGACCTGGCGGCAGATCAATTTGTGGATGGATATGGCACAAATGTTGTTTACCGAACCGATGCCCCAGTTCAGGGGACAACAAGAGCACAACTTTTTGCAAAGTCTGCTTATGTGGCTGTTTAATACGATTCCGGAAAAATTGGCTGTCAGTAAGCAATATAGTCGTACGCAATTACTTTGCCATCGGTTTATGCAATTGATCCGTGAATATAGTATGCATGAACATCAGGTAGCTTTTTATGCCGAAAAACTTTGTATATCGTCTCGTTACCTGCATAAAATTACAGTTCGGCATTTAGATGGAAAGAAGCCTAAACAGCTTATTGATGAACAGTTGGTGGCCGAAATAAAAGTGCTGTTGAATGAGCCTCGTTTATCTGTAACAGAAATAGCTGAGCAACTGCATTTTCCGGACCAATCCTATTTGACGCATTTCTTTAAAAAGAATACGGGTATCTCTCCAAAAGAGTTTCGGGCGATCAAGAATCTTGGATGAGGCTGAGTCTGTCCACTCTTCTCCGTTACTGTAGTAGAAGGAGTAGAATAAACAAGATCATTCTTGCTCTTTCCGGGGGATAAAGTGAGTTTGTGATATGGACATTCGATGAAGGGGAATAAAATAGAAAGAGTCCGGTGCAGTACCGGACTCTTTACTCGGAGAGTCTATGATGTTTAATCTGACTTCTAACTTTATATGGGAACTTTCGGATAGCGTGGTACCCACTCGTAAGAGTCGGCCCCTTTAGATTCCTGCCAGTTCCAGTACCTTCTCAACAGCAGCGTTCAGTCCGTCCGGATTCTTGCCACCGGCTGTTGCGAAGTGAGGTTGACCGCCACCGCCACCCTGAATCAGTTTGGCAGCTTCTTTCACCAGATTACCTGCTTTCAGTCCGCCGGCAACCAGGTTGTCACTGATCATAACAGTCAGCATTGGTTTATTGGCATCTACTGTTCCGGCTACAAAGAAGAGATTTTCTGTAATTTCACCACGAAGTTGGAAAGCGATGTTCTTCACTACTTCGGCGGGCATCGGCAAGCAGAACTTAATGACTTTAATGCCGTTAATCTCTTGTACATTTTTCAGCAGGCGTTCTTTGACGGCAGCTTCTTTTTCTTTCATGAAGTCTTCCACCTGTTTTTTCAGTCCTGCGTTTTCGTCGATATACTTGCGAATGGCCACACCAAGGTCGGGAGTATTGTTGAAAAGAGCTTTCAAGTCGCTCAAAGTATCCTGGATCGTATCCAGCATTTCTTCTACGCGAGCTCCGGTATATGCTTCGATACGGCGTACACCGGCAGCTACCGAACTCTCAGAGATAATTTTTACCATACCGATATTTCCGGTAGCGGCAACGTGGGTACCTCCACAGAATTCAATGGATGAGCCAAACTGGATAACACGTACGTGGTCACCATATTTCTCGCCGAACAGGGCGATTGCGCCCAGTTCTTTCGCTTCTTCGATAGGGATGTTGCGGTGTTCCTGTAATGGAACATTGGCACGTATCTTGGCGTTTACCAGATGCTCTACTTTGCGGAGTTCTTCGTCTGTCACTTTCTGGAAGTGAGAGAAGTCAAAACGCAGAGAGTCCGGTGTAACCAATGATCCTTTCTGCTCTACATGTTCGCCTAAAACTTCACGGAGCGCTTCGTCCAGCAAGTGGGTAGCCGAGTGATTGGCTGCACAAGCGGCACGTTTGTCTGTGTCTACACATGCCATCATCGGAGCTTCCGGATGTTCGGGCAGTTTCTTTGTAATATGTATCGGAAGATTATTTTCTTTCTTGGTGTCGATTACTTCGATAGTCTCGAATTCGTTTACCAATACACCGGTATCACCTACCTGGCCACCGCTCTCTGCATAGAACGGAGTGTAGTCCAGTACGATCTGATACAGAGTTTGGTTTTTCTGTTTCACCTGGCGATAACGCAGGATGGAGGTTTCGTATTCCGTGTAATCGTAACCTACAAATTCAGTAGTTCCTTCTTTCAGTATGATCCAGTCACCTGTCTCTATGGCAGCTGCATTGCGGGCACGTTGTTTCTGCTGTTGCATTTCGGCATCGAACTCTTCGACATTGACTGTCATACCATTTTCACGCAGAATCAACTCTGTCAGGTCGAGTGGGAAACCGAATGTATCGTATAATGTGAAAGCGTCTTTACCGCTGATTTCAGTCTTTCCGTTAGCTTTGGTGTCAGCCATTGTTTTATCGAGCAGGCGGATACCGGTTTCCAAAGTACGGAGGAATGATTCTTCTTCTTCTTTGATAACCTTTTCGATCAACTCTTTTTGAGCAATCAGTTCCGGATAGGCATCTCCCATGCTGTCAATCAGAACCGGAAGTAATTTGTACATAAATGCCTGTTTCTGTCCAAGGAATGTATATCCGTAACGAACGGCACGACGCAGGATACGACGAATCACGTAACCGGCCTTGGCATTCGAAGGCAATTGTCCGTCAGTAATTGAGAACGCAATGGTACGGATGTGGTCGGCAATAACACGCATGGCAATGTCGTTCTGTTCATTTTTGCCATATTCCGTTCCGGCCATTTGGGCGATTGCTTTAATCAACGGCTGGAATACGTCCGTGTCGTAATTGGATGTTTTACCCTGCAAAGCCATGCACAGGCGTTCGAATCCCATACCGGTATCGATCACTTTCGCCGGAAGCGGCTCAAGAGTGCTGTCGGCTTTGCGGTTGTATTGCATGAATACAAGATTCCAGATTTCGATAACCTGGGGATGATCGTGGTTCACCAAGTCGCGTCCTGAAATCTTGGCACGCTCTTCTGCAGGACGGAGGTCGATGTGGATCTCCGAACACGGACCGCAAGGGCCTGTATCACCCATTTCCCAAAAGTTATCATGTTTGTTTCCGTTGATGATATGGTCTTTAGGCAAGTATTGCTCCCAGTAAGAGGCGGCCTCGTTATCACGCTCCAGACCCTCTTCCGGGCTACCTTCGAATACTGTTGCATACAGGTGTTCCGGATTCAGTTTCAGGACGTCTACCAGATATTCCCATGCCCAACTGATGGCTTCTTTCTTGAAGTAATCACCGAACGACCAGTTACCCAGCATTTCGAACATGGTGTGATGGTAGGTATCATGTCCTACTTCTTCAAGGTCATTGTGCTTGCCGCTTACACGAAGGCACTTTTGTGAGTCCGCGACTCTGTGGTATTTCGCCGGGTGGTTACCCAAAATAATATCTTTAAACTGGTTCATCCCTGCATTGGTAAACATCAGGGTGGGGTCATCTTTAATCACCATTGGAGCCGAAGGAACGATCTGATGTCCTTTTGACTCGAAGAAATTCTTAAACGAATCTCTGGTTTCTTTTGCAGTCAACATACTTCTATATATCTATTGTTGAGGTTAATATTCTGAAAAAAGCAGTGCAAAGATAGCTTGTTTTTATTATTTTTGCCGTATTAACAAGCGAAATATTTATAAGATGCGCAAAGTTTACTACATCTATAATCCGCAAACGCAGACTTATGACCGGATTTATCCGACTGTCCGACAACGGGCGCTGAGCATTCTCCGCCGTCTTTTTATAGGAATGGGACTGGGAGCCGGCAGTTTCATCATTCTGTTACTGATTTTCGGTTCTCCCTCAGAGAAGGAGTTGCGGAAAGAAAATAGCCAACTCTTGGCGCAATATAACGTACTCTCTCGTCGTCTTGACGAGGCGATGGGGGTGCTTCAGGATATCCAGCAGCGTGATGATAACCTCTATAGAGTGATTTTTATGGCCGATCCTGTTTCACCGGCTATTCGTCAGGCCGGTTATGGTGGTACGAACCGTTACGAACAATTGATGGATATGGCTAACTCAAAGTTGGTGATCAACACTACCCAAAAGATGGATGTACTGAGCAAACAGCTTTATATCCAGTCCAAGTCATTTGACGATGTAGTGGCAATGTGTAAAAATCATGATCAGATGCTGAAATGTATTCCCGCCATCCAGCCTATATCCAATAAGGACCTTCGGAAGACAGCATCCGGTTATGGGACACGGATTGACCCCATCTACGGAACAACGAAATTTCATGCCGGCATGGACTTCTCGGCGCATCCGGGTACGGACGTGTATGCCACGGGTGATGGTACGGTTGTGAAAATGGGATGGGAGACCGGTTATGGCAATACTGTCGAGATTGACCATGGCTTCGGATATCGTACCCGCTACGCCCATTTACAGGAGTTTCGTACTAAACTGGGTAAAAAGGTCGTGCGTGGTGAAGTTATAGCCGGGGTAGGAAGTACGGGAAAGAGTACCGGCCCGCATTTGCATTACGAAGTGCACGTCAAAGGACAGGTGGTCAATCCGGTGAACTATTACTTTATGGATTTGAGTGCGGAAGATTATGAACGGATGATTCAGATTGCCGCCAACCACGGTAAAGTATTTGACTAAAAGAGAAGAAAATCATGCAAAATACGGAGAGAGACCTGAAATTATATTACTCTATCAGTGAAGTTGCCCAAATGTTTGATGTCAACGAATCGTTGCTTCGTTTCTGGGAAAAGGAGTTCCCGCAGATATCCCCAAAGAAAGGGAGTCGTGGCGTGCGCCAGTATAGGAAAGAGGATGTGGAAACCATTCGCCTGATCTATCATTTGGTGAAAGAAAGAGGAATGACTCTGCCCGGAGCTCGCCAGAAACTGAAAGATAACAGGGAAGCGACGATCCGGAATTTTGAAATTATCGACCGTTTGAAGCAGATTCGTCAAGAGTTGATCGGAATGAGGGATGCTTTGGATGGGTTTTCAACAAGACGGGAAGAGGAGCAATGAGTGATTGTTCAAGCACTCATTGCTCCTCTTCCCGTTATTTAATTTATTGTTTTGTTAGTTTTCTACACGTGTCACCGACTTTATATTCGGAATCTTGCGCAGGTTGTTGCAAATAGCTTTTACATCTTCCACATCGTGCACATACAATTGGACCTTTCCTTCGAAAATGCCATCGTCCGTTTCCATATCCAGTTTCCGGATATTCACATTAAGCTGGCGTGAAATAACTTGTGTAATTTCATTCAGCAGCCCTACATTATCTATTCCTTTAATATAAATGTATACCAGGAACGAAAGTTTCTTGTGTGTATCCCATTCAGTGGCAATGATGCGGTTGCCGTAGCTGCTTTTCAGTTTGGCCGCTACCGGACATTGACGCTTGTGGATGATGATGCGGTCATTCTCGTCCATGTATCCCAGTACGTCGTCACCGGGGATGGGATGACAACATTCGGCCATGATATATTTCTTTTGCAGGGCATCTTCCGTCAGTTTGAGAATTTGTTTGGTGTTGATTTTTTCCTTTTCCTGCGGTTCTTTTTCCTCCTGCTGTTTATCCTTATTATTGCCAAAAGAGAAAGTCAGATACTTCATCCAGTTGCTGCTTTGTTTCTCTTTCAGTTCATTTTTGTCGGCATCTCCCAGAACGATGGTTTTGTTACCGATGGCTACAAGAAACTCTTCTTCGTTCTTCATGTTATGCAGTTTGCACAACTTCTCGATGACGGCTGCCTCCGGGCGGATCTCTTCTTTCTTAAAGAATTCATTTAACAATTCTTCTCCTTCTTTCTGGAAGGTTTTTCGTTCCTTACGCAGAATAGCCGCAATCTTAGCTCTTGCACGCGCAGTAGTGGCAAACACTTCCCATTGGGGCTGTACACGCTGTGACTTGGATGTCAGGATTTCCACTTGGTCACCACTTTGCAGCTTATGGCTTAGCGGCACCAGTTTATGATTCACTTTGGCACCTATACAGTGGCTTCCTATATCCGTGTGCAGTGAGAAGGCGAAATCCAGGGCAGTGGAGTTCTGCGGCATGGTTTTGAGCTCTCCTTTCGGGGTGAAGACAAAGATTTCCGAGGCGAATAAGTTTAATTTGATTGTATCGAGAAAGTCGATGGCATCCGGCTGCGGATCGTCGAGTATCTCTTTAATGGTACGCAACCATTTCTCCAGTTCGCCTTCGTCTTCGCTGCCTCCTCCTTCTTTATATTTCCAGTGAGCGGCAAATCCCTGTTCGGCTACATCGTTCATCCGCTCACTGCGTATCTGGACTTCGATCCACTGGCCATTATTGCCCATCAAAGTGACGTGCAGTGCCTGGTATCCGTTAGCTTTGGGGTGGCTCACCCAGTCGCGCAGACGGTCGGGATGCGGTTTATAGATTTTGGAGATAGAAACATAAATATCGAAACAGTCGTTCAGTTCCTCGTCTATGTTGCGTGGTTCGAAAATGATCCGTACAGCCAGAAGATCATAAATCTCTTCGAAAGGAACATGCTTGGTCTGCATCTTGTTCCAGATAGAGTAGATGGACTTCACACGTGCCAGGATTCGATATTTTAATCCCATTTTATCCAACTGCTCGCGTATGGGAGCGGTGAATTCGTTGAATACCATATCGCGTTCGGCAGCTGTTGCGTTCAGCTTTTCTTCAATCTCCTGATATTCTTCAGGATGTTCATATTTGAAACTGAGGTTTTCCAGTTCCGTCTTGATCTTATACAGTCCCAGGCGATTGGCAAGAGGGGCGTAAATATAAAGGGTTTCGCCTGCAATCTTATATTGCTTGTTGGGCAACATGGAACCGAGTGTACGCATGTTGTGCAGGCGGTCGGCAATCTTGATCAGGATCACCCGGATATCATCAGACATGGTGAGCAGGAGTTTCTTGAAGTTTTCTGCTTGTGCCGAAGCCCGGTCACCAAAAATACCTCCGGAGATTTTGGTCAGTCCGTCGACAATCTGTGCAATCTTGGCCCCGAAGATATTTTCGATATCTTCTACTGTATAATCGGTGTCCTCGACAACATCGTGCAGCAAAGCGGCACAAATGGAAGTCGAGCCAAGGCCTATTTCATTGCATACGATCTTCGCGACGGCAATGGGATGCATGATATACGGTTCCCCCGAGCGTCGTTTGATGCCTTTATGTGCCTGATTGGCGAAATTGAAGGCCTTGGTTATAATCTCAATACGTTTGCGGTGCTTGGTAGCAAGATAATCGTTCAGCAATTCCTGAAACGCTTGTTCAATCATCTGCTCTTCAGCTATTTCTTTCTGGTTCTCAGTGTCCATAATTTAGTCCTTTCGTTCCTTTTCTGCAAAAATAATCAAATTTAAACATCAGGCAAGCGAAAGGCGATTTATTTGTATATTTTCAAACGTTTTCCTGCGGAAATGTTAGTTCCCCGCAATCCGTTCCAGTTTTGAAGATCTTTTACGCGTACACCATATTTTGCCGCAATGGCTCCCAGGGTATCCCCGTTTTTGATTTTATAGTAAGTGGGTGTACCACTGCCGGCTTTGGCAGAGCTACCTCTCCTCTTGGAGGCTGAACTGTCGTCCCTGATGGCCACTGTACGCCGATTCTTGAACAGTTCGCCGGCACGGTGGGCATAAATCGTATCCTGACGGTCGATGAACGAACTGACCGCGTTTTGTGGAAGGCGCAGTGTGTACGACTTGCTTTCGCCCGGTATGATTTCTTTTTTATATTGTGGATTGAGACTTCTGATTTGGTCCATTGGGACGTTGCATAAGTCGGCGATCTGCTGGAAATGGAGGTTTTTGTTAACTTGAATCGTATCAGTGCTTTCGGGAATATTGGTTTCCATCGGGCAGATGTTGTGATCACAGTAATAGGTCATTACATAGTTCGCGGCGATAAATGCCGGTACGTAACCTCTTGTTTCTTTGGGCAGATAATTATAAATACTCCAATAGTCGGTTTCTCCTCCCGAGCGGCGGATGGCTTTATTGATAGTGCCCGGTCCGCAGTTGTAAGCCGCAATCACAAGATTCCAGTCATGATAAATGTCATATAGATCCTTCAGGTAGCGTGCTGCTGCCCAGGTTGCTTTTATCGGGTCACGACGGTCGTCCACCAGGCTGTTTGACTCCAGACCGTACATTTTGCCGGTTCCGATCATGAACTGCCACAAGCCTCCTGCACCGGCGCGCGATACTGCCGACGGGTTCAAGGCCGATTCGATAATAGGCAGATATTTCAATTCCAATGGTAAATTATACGCATCGAGGGCCTCCTCAAAGATAGGCATATAGAAGTTGCAGGCACTCAACATAAAAGAGACTTGATTCCGCAGGCGTCCGGCATACATATCAATAAATTTACGTACAATTTCGTTGTATGGCATCTCCATAACAGTCGGCATGCGTGATAGGCGGTCGATGTATACGGAGTCGCTGAACAGCGGGTTGATCTCCGCTGTACTGCAGTCTTTTCCTAAGTCGATATAATTCTTGGCTTTCCAGTCGTTGAGCAGGCTATCGAGAGGATAAGTCATACTTTTGGGAAGCTCGATGCTCTCTTGGCGTTCTTTGCCGTTGTCGCGAATCACTACGTCTACACTCTGTGCGTTTACCTTGGGTGTGGCAAACAAAAATAATAAAATCAGGGGGGCAATAGTTTGCTAATTTCTTCATTCTTATTTGTTCAATCTTCATGGGTTAAAATCTGAGGCTGCATTGCACGCCTACCGACTTGCTGCCGGGTTGCAACGGGTTGTTATTTATAATAGTAGGTTCCACCCTCATACTCAGGTCGGGTGATATGTCGAAATTCGATAGTTCCGCATCCACATAGGCGTCGATGATGGAAATCAGATATACACCGATGACGGCGAATATACTGAGATCCCGATAGCGCCGGTATGTGTCCTTTCGTTTGCGGAGCAGGTCTTTCAGTTGCGTATCGGTATAGTTATGATTCGGAGGAAGCAAATCCTGAAAACTGTTGGTATTAGGATTGTTATCCATAATATCCATATACGCCTGAGCATAGTCTTTATACATTTTCCCGTTCCAGCTCAATGCGTAAGCACATCCGGCAAATCCACCATATATAATAGGTAACTTCCAGTATTTGCGGTTATAAATTTGTCCTCCGCCCGGAAATACGATGGCATACCAGGTAGCTTTCGTCGGGTTAGGTACGAAAAGCTTCTTGGACATGACGGGTGGCAGGCTATCTGCCTTTACGACCGATGGCATGACGGGTGTTTCTATCCTTTCCAGGTTCTGTCGGTTGACTTCCTCCAGGCTGTCTGCCGTAACGATAGCGGGTTTCAGGTTCTCCAAACTGTCTATCGGTGGGAGGACGACTGCTTTCTCCACTTTCACACTGTCGGTGGCCGGAGTAGAAACGACCGGCTCGCGATGGCGGCGTGCCCGTGCTTTGGGGGCTTCGCGTACCGGAGAAATGGAGTCTTGGGATACTTTGACAGGCTCCTGTGCATACACATCAATCCCTGCTACCTGAAAGAAACAGAGAAGCAGGGCAATGTATAACGGGTATGTTTTAGTTTTTTTTGCCATTTATTTCTTCAGTGAATCGAAGATTTCCATGATACGTTCCAACTCTTCTTCATTGCTGAAGGGGATGCTTATTTTTCCTTTTCCCTTTTCAGAACAGGTCAGTTGTACCTTGGTGTTAAAGAATCCCGAAAGGTGCTGTTTCAGCATATTGAATTCTTCGGGCAGTTTGGCCCGTTTCGGGGTTATCTTTTTGGTTCCGCTCTTTACGGCTTCTCCCTCGCTCAGCGATTTCACGATCTCTTCTACTTTGCGAACGGAGTATCCGTGTTCCAGAATCTCTTCGAATATTTTAACTTGTAGTTTCGGATCGCCTAATGTGATCAATGCCCGGGCATGTCCCATGTCTATCTGCTTGTTTTGCAGGGCCATTTGTATCGGTGCCGGCAGTTTCAGCAGGCGCAGATAGTTGGCAATGGTCGTACGCTTCTTGCCGACACGTTCACTCAGCCGTTCCTGTGTCAGGTCATATTGCTCTATCAGGTGCTGGTAGGCCAGTGCGATTTCCACTGAATTAAGATCCTCACGCTGGATATTCTCTATCAGCGCCATTTCCATCACGTTTTCATCATCGGCTGTCCGGATATATGCGGGAATAGTATCCAGTCCGGCTTTCTGAGAGGCGCGGTAGCGGCGTTCTCCGGCAATAATCTGGTACTCGTCGTCCGAGACTTTACGTAAGGTGATGGGTTGGATAATTCCTATTTCTCTGATCGAATCGGCCAACTCCTCCAGTGCCGTTTCATCAAACTCACGGCGTGGTTGGTTGGGGTTGACGGAGATTTTCGACAGTTCTATTTCGTTAATAGACGAAGAACCTTCGGTTTTCACCTCTTCCATGGAGAGTAGGGCGTCCAGCCCGCGGCCTAATGCATTTCTTCTCTGTGTTGCCATATCTTCGTTTATTTACTGTTTCTGCTTATTAGTTCTTTAGCCAGCGCCAAATGATTTTTCGCTCCGGTGGACTCTGCATCATATAAGATGGTGGGGAGGCCGTAGCTGGGGGCTTCACTCAGTTTTACGTTACGCTGGATGACGGTTTTGAACACCAGTTCCTGGAAGTGGCGTTTCACTTCATCATAGATTTGGTTGGCTTGACGCAGACGTGAGTCGTACATGGTCAGCAGAAAACCTTCTATTTCGAGTGCCGGGTTCAGTTTCGATTTGATGATCTTGATGGTATTCAGCAGTTTGCTGATTCCCTCAAGGGCAAAATATTCCGCTTGTACGGGGATAATCACCGAATCGGCTGCCGTGAGGGCATTGATTGTGATCAGTCCCAGCGAAGGAGAGCAGTCTATCAAAATATAATCATACTCTTCCTTTAACGGAGTCAGCACTTCTTTCAGTATCTTTTCACGGTTTTTGAGATTTAGCATTTCTATTTCGGCGCCTACGAGATTAATGTGCGATGAAATGACTTTCAACGAATCAATTTCGGTGTCATGAATAGCGTCCTGTACGTTGGCTCTGTCGATAATGCATTCGTAGATAGTACATTCAGATTGCTTGATGTCGACTCCCAATCCGGAAGAGGCATTTGCCTGTGGGTCTGCATCAACAACCAGTACTTTCTTTTCGAGCGTAGCCAGCGAAGCTGCGAGGTTAATCGTAGTCGTTGTTTTTCCTACACCACCTTTTTGATTGGCCAAAGCAATTATTTTTCCCATATTATCTAAATTTATTGGCAGCGAAATAAGTGATAAATCCTCAGAGCGCCTACTAAAAAATAGAAACTTTGCTTAATCTGTTGATAAGTCACCTGTTTTGTTAATAACTGCCAGGTGAGATACGGGCATTTTTTCTCTTTTTAGCTTGCAAATATACGTATTAAAATTGAATATCGATTCCTTTTTTTACTCACTTGCAGAAGATTAAGATTTGTAAACGGGTAGTCTGCATGGCTAAACATCAGACCCTTTCTGGGTTTACATGAAAAGAGAAGTGGCAAAACATCCCCATGTTTTGGATAATAACATCCCCATGTTCTATCTTAAAACATCCGGATGTTGTTGTGTAAAACACCCGGATGTTTTTATTCCTCTCTTTTATAGTTATCATCTATGGAAAATGAAGAGACTTTCGCTTTCCTATTTGGTTCTGTTGTCGATACAAGTTCTTTTTGTTACTTTTGTGCATTTCGAAAACATAAAATAACAGATAAGGTAGATTGTATGGAAAATAAAAGACCTCTGATCCTCGTCTCCAATGACGACGGCATCATGGCAAAAGGTATTAGTGAACTGATAAAATTCCTCCGCCCGCTGGGCGAGATAGTGGTAATGGCCCCGGATGCCCCTCGTTCCGGCAGTGGATGTGCATTAACGGTGACACAGCCGGTGCACTATCAGTTATTAAAGAAAGATGTGGGACTGACTGTTTATAAATGTTCCGGTACACCGACCGACTGCATAAAACTGGCACGGAATCAGATACTCGACCGGAAGCCGGACCTGGTTGTTGGTGGAATCAACCATGGTGACAATTCCGCTACCAATGTGCACTATTCCGGTACGATGGGGATCGTGATCGAAGGTTGTCTCAATGGGATTCCTTCTATCGGTTTCTCTATTTGTGACCACGCCCCCGGAGCTGATTTTGATGCAGCAGGACCTTATGTCCGGAGAATAGCTGCGATGGTGCTTGAGAAAGGACTTCCGCCACTGACTTGCCTCAATGTGAATTTTCCTAATACTCAGGAGATAAAAGGGGTGAGAATCTGCGAACAGGCCAAAGGACATTGGAGCGGAGAATGGCAGGCTTGCCCCCGGAGAGACGATGCGAATTTCTATTGGTTAACCGGAGAATTTATCGATCATGAACCGGAAAACGAAAAGAATGATCACTGGGCACTGGCTAATGGATACGTAGCGATTACACCTACTGTAGTGGATATGACCGCTTATCATTTTATGGATGAACTGAAATCCTGGGAATTATGAAATATTATCTGATTGTTGGCGAGGCTTCGGGCGATTTGCATGCTTCCCACTTGATGGCTGCACTGAAAGAGGAAGACCCGGAAGCTGAATTTCGCTTCTTTGGCGGTGATTTGATGGCTGCCGTGGGAGGAACAATGGTGAAGCATTATAAAGAGTTGGCCTACATGGGGTTTATCCCTGTGCTGCTACATTTGACGACCATTTTTGCCAACATGAAGAGATGCAAGGAGGACATCGTGGCGTGGTCGCCCGATGTGGTCATTCTGGTGGATTATCCGGGCTTTAATCTCGATATTGCTAAGTTTGTGCATGCGAAAACAAAGATACCGGTTTATTATTATATCTCTCCCAAGATTTGGGCATGGAAAGAGTATCGGATCAAGAATATAAAAAGAGATGTGGACGAGCTTTTTTCCATACTTCCTTTTGAGGTAGGATTTTTCAAGGGACATCGATATCCCATTCATTATGTGGGAAATCCGACGGTAGATGAGGTGACCGCCTTCAAGGCGTCGCATCAGGAGTCCTTTGCCGATTTTATTGCCGATAGTGAATTGGCAGATAAACCTATCATAGCTTTGCTTGCAGGTAGCAGAAAACAGGAGATTAAGGATAATCTGCCCGATATGATCCGGGCTGCTTCAGCTTTTCCCGGTTATCAGCTTGTGCTGGCAGCTGCTCCGGGCATTTCTCCGGAATACTATGCCAAATTTGTAAAAGGAACGGAACTGGCGGTGATTTTTGACCGGACTTATCGTTTGCTCCAACAGGCGGATGTTGCCTTGGTTACTTCCGGTACGGCTACTCTCGAGACAGCTCTTTTCCGTGTTCCTCAGGTGGTTTGTTATCATACTCCGGTGGGCAAATTGGTGTCTTTTCTCCGAAGGCATATTTTGAAGGTGAAGTTTATCTCGTTGGTCAATCTAATTGCCGGACGTGAAGTTGTCAGGGAGTTGGTGGCCGATACGATGACGGTAGAGAATATGCGGGCCGAATTGGAGCGTTTGCTGTTTCGGGAGGATTATCGTCGCAAAATGTTGGACGGTTACGAAGAGATGGCACGGTTACTCGGACCGGCCGGAGCCCCCCGGCATGCAGCTCGTGAAATGGTGAAATTGCTTAAAAAATAGTTTTTTATTCAATAATAAACAGGAGACCGGTGCAGTAAATGCCCGGTTTTTTTATTTATAGGATATAAGGATTAACTAAAAAAAGAGATGAAAAAAATAAAACTACTTTGGATGGCAATGTTGACACTGATGCTGCCGGCATTGCAATCGTGTGACGATAATGATGGCTATTCATTGGGAGATATAGCGGTAGATTGGGCTACGGTACGTGTGGTCGGTGGCGACACTTATTCGCTGAATGCTGACCGTTGGGGAACTCTTTGGCCGGCTGCAACTGCTATTCCATTTTATAAGCCGATAGACGGGCAACGGGTGATTACTTACTTCAACCCACTTTACGATAATTATGAAGGATATGATCATGCTGTGAAGGTAGAGCATAATTATAATGTCCTGACCAAACAGGTAGAAGATTTGACGGCTGAGAATGAATCGGAATTTGGGAATGATCCGGTTTGGGTTAACAAGGATATGATGTGGATCGGCGGGGGATACCTGAATGTCATTTTCCGTCAGAATTTACCGGTTAAGGAGAAGCATCTTGTCAGTCTGGTTCGTGATATGCGGGCTACAGCTGCTGAAGGAGAGGATGATGGATACATCCATTTGGAACTTCGCTATAAAACATACGATGATGTGACCGCTCGCCAGGCGAATGGTGCCGTATCTTTCAACTTGAATTCATTGGATCTGACCGGTAAGAAAGGCATTAAGGTGAAATTGAATTCCGTAAAGGACGGGGAAACGGAAGTGGTCTTTAACTTAAAGGGTCAGTCAATGCCGGAGGAAGCAAAGCAGGTGACGCTTTCGGATGAAGTGCAAATAAAATAAAAGAAGGTTAGTTAAAAGAATAACGGGCTACAAACAATAAGTTTCTGCTATCTTTTGCAGGGTACTTGGTGTTTGTAGCCCGTTATTTTTTTGTGACTTATTTTTTGGTCTGCTTTAGAGCAATGTCAGTGCATATAGGTAAATAACGCCTGCCGGTATAGCCATTAGTGAACTGTCGAAGCGATCGAGCATACCTCCATGTCCGGGTAGAATACTTCCTGAATCTTTAATCTGCAATTGGCGTTTCAGCAGAGACTCTGTCAGGTCACCCCAAGTTCCGAAAATGACAACTACCAATGCCAGTCCCGCCCATTCTGCCCATGTCATGATGGGGAAGTAGCAGGCAAAAACAAATGAAGAGGCAATGGCTACAATACCTCCGCCAATGGAACCTTCCCATGATTTTTTAGGTGATATGCGTTCAAATAGGCGGTGTTTGCCGAAAAGTGATCCGAAACAATATGCCCCCGTATCATTCAGCCATAAAAAGACAAAGATGGATAGAGGCAATATCGGATTGTATGATACGCTGCTTGCTTCCGGATCATTCTGGAAAGCAAGCACATTCAGCATGGCAAAGGGAAGCGCGATGTACATCTGGCTCAGCATGGAGTAAGCCCAGTTTAAAACCGGATTCTTCTTTTTGAGATATAACTCGCTTACCATCAGATAAATGATTAATATCAGGTAAGGAATAAATATTTTAGAACCGGCAGCGTCGATACAGAAACCCATAATGGCCAGAAACAGATAAGCTCCTCCCAACATGGTGATAGTCCGGTTGATGCTTACCTCTCCCGATTGGTTGACGAGATGTCCGAATTCGCGTATAGTCAGAGCGCTGACAGTGACAAAAAGAGTGCCGAAAGCCAGTGGATCATATAGTATACAACCCACTATGATGGCTACGAATAATATTCCTGTTATGGCGCGTTGTAAAAAGTTGTTCTTCAAGGTGTTGTTACGTTTTTAGTTTTGTGATGCCGCTGACTCTTGTTGCGTATTGCCCTCTTGAGACTCTGTTGCTTGCGGAGTAGTTGTGTCTACATCTTCTCCATCTGCAGGATGAACGGCGTTTTCTTGTTTGTTATTAGCTGCCATGATTTCCTCCGAACGAGAAGCCCAAGGACGTTTTCCAAAGATACGTTCTACATCCTCAGCAAAGATGACTTCTTTATCGATCAGTAGCTGTGCCAATTCGTTGTGTTGCTCTTTGTGTTCCGAGAGAATCTGTTTGGCACGTTCATACTGTTCGTTTACCATTCTTTTGACCTCTTCGTCAATCAGTTCGGCAGTTTTTTCACTATATGGACGCTGGAATGAATACTCATCATTATTATAATAGCATAAATTGGGTAGCTTTTCACTCATGCCCAAATATGCGATCATGCCATACGCCTGTTTGGTTACGCGCTCAAGATCGTTAGCAGCTCCGCTTGATACACGGCCGATGAAAAGGTCTTCAGCAGCACGCCCGCCCAAAGTAGCACACATCTCGTCGAGCATTTGCTCTTTAGTCGTGATCTGTCTTTCTTCCGGCAGATACCAGGCAGCGCCCAAGGCCCGTCCGCGGGGGACGATAGTTACCTTAATCAATGGATTGGCATATTCCAATAACCAGGAAATGCTGGCGTGTCCGGCCTCGTGCAGGGCAATAGACCGACGTTCGGCTTCCGTAGTAATCTTTGTTTTCTTTTCAAGTCCGCCAATAATACGGTCTACTGCGTCCAGAAAGTCTTGCTTGCCTACGAATTTCTTTCCGTGACGCGCGGCGATCAGAGCAGCTTCATTACATACATTGGCAATGTCTGCACCCGAAAATCCGGGTGTCTGGCGTGCCAGTAAGTCTACATCTACCGTATCGTCTATTTTGATGGGGCGCAAGTGTACGCCAAATACTTCTTTACGTTCGTTCAGATCAGGTAAATCTACATGGATTTGTCGGTCGAAACGTCCGGCACGGAGCAATGCCTTGTCTAGTACATCCACACGGTTGGTGGCTGCCAGGATAATAACACCGCTATTTGAGCCGAAACCATCCATTTCCGTCAGCAACTGGTTCAACGTATTTTCACGTTCATCATTTCCGCCCATTGCAGGATTCTTACCGCGAGCACGTCCTACAGCATCAATCTCGTCGATGAAAACGATACAAGGAGCTTTCTCTTTAGCTTGTTTGAAGAGGTCGCGTACACGGGATGCACCTACACCGACAAACATTTCAACGAAATCGGAACCGGCCAAAGAGAAGAAAGGTACATTGGCTTCACCGGCCACAGCTTTCGCAAGCAACGTTTTACCTGTTCCCGGAGGGCCCACCAATAGAGCGCCTTTAGGAATTTTACCTCCCAGGTCAGTATATTTCTGGGGTTCTTTCAGGAATTCCACAATTTCTTCTACTTCTTGTTTGGCTTCTGCCAGTCCGGCTACATCTTTGAAAGTTACTTTGATGGAACCGCCTTTTTCAAAAAGCTGGGCTTTCGACTTTCCTACATTGAATACTCCGCCTGCACCTCCGCTGGCACCACTGCCCATGCGTCGCATGAAGAATATCCATAAAGCAATCAGGAAGACAATCGGCAGTACATTCCAAAGTATTGCACTGAAATAGTCTTTTTTCTTATCATAGCTGACAGAACCGTCAAAGTGCGTCTCCTCTTTTTCTTTTTGTAGAAAGTTATCCAGGTTCTCGCGTGAAGGGGCTTCCGTAGTGATCATCGGATTCCGGCCTACACGGGTGGAATCTTGTTTGAATACGGTTCCTACGTACTGGGGTTTGATATAAATCTCAACCGAATTATCATCATAACCGATCACTTTACTTACATAGCCGTCACGTACGTACTGCTGGAACTCATCGTAAGAGATGTTCTTACTGACAGAACTGCTTCCGTTAGCGAAATACAGCCCTAAAAGCATTAGGGCGATAATCATATACATCCAGTTCAGGTTGAACTTGGGCATATTTACTTTATTGTTGGGTTTCTTGCTGTTATTGTCCATACTGATAGATTAATCAATGTCGGGAATTGTAGTTAACTTGGCATCTGCCCACAGGTGCTCCAAATTATAAAAGTTTCTGGCTTCCGGTAGGAATACATGTACTAATACATCTGAAAAGTCCATAGCTACCCATTCTGCATTTCGCTGTCCGTCGATGGCAGAGGGTTTGGTGCCGGCACCTTTGCGGGTAAATTCTTTTATGGAATCTACAATGGCAATGACCTGGCTGGGAGAGTTCCCCTGACAGATTACAAAGTATTTGCATATCGTGTCGTCTATGTTTGTCAGGTCTGCTATGACAATGTTTTTACCTTTTTTTTCTTGTATACCTTCGGTTATCTTTTCTATTAATACTTTCGTTTCGTTCATTTATAGGTTGAAATTAAATAATCAATGTTCAGTTTCTGTTTATAACAAGGAAAGGGGATTCTTTGTTTTCTTGTCATAAACGTGATATTTTTTACAAATATACGCTGATTTATTGTATCAATGAAAGTAATGTGCTAAATCTATTTCATTTTTTGTTTTTTTTTAGGGATGCATCTCTTTGGAATCCGGCATATTAGATATTTTTTTAGAAAAAAAGAGCGAAAAGTATTTGTGATTAAAAAAAACTTTGTACCTTTGCAACCGCAAACGAGAAACAAGAGATGTTGATCGTAAGTCACATTGGGCTATGGTGTAATGGTAACACTACAGATTCTGGTCCTGTCATTTCTGGTTCGAGTCCAGATAGCCCAACAAATTCACATTATAAATAAGTAAAATCCCTCTAAAACTACGGTTTTAGAGGGATTTTTTATCCTTTTAAGTCTTTTTGATAAAACAGTTGTTCGGTAATATCTTCGGTGGCAGAGAACCGTTTCTTATCGTTCTTTCAAACGAAATAATATAATCTGTTGATATTATGTAGGTAAATGGGGAATGTTTATACCTGTTTTTAATGTGTAACACTTGAATTTAGAAAAGGCGTATCAAAGAGATTCAAAATCCCTTTGATACGCCTTTTACATAGAACTAAAATTATTTTCCTTTATTCTTCTTTGATTGATTCATCGATTACTTTTATTTTCTGCAATACTAATTCTAAGTCGGATTTTAATTTTTCCACCTTGCGGTTGATTTCTGTCAAAAGACTATTTCCTTTCTTAGAAGAGGTAGTCAGGAAGCCCAAATTATTTTCATAAGTTTGGAGTTCATTTTTCATGTTTTCGTATGTACGGACTAATTTCTCACGTTCACGGTAGAGTGACTGGGAGCCTCCACTTTGAATATTGCCGATAGAAGATTTGAAATTACTCAGTTTCTTGTTCGATGCACTGATATTAAATCGATCGAAAAGTTGGTCAATCAAACCGTGATATTGTTTATAAAGCCTGTCTTTCTCTTTAAACGGTACATGTCCGATACCATTCCATTCTTTCATCAATTCACGAACCTCTTTGCTTGCTTCATCGGCATCCGTCGTTTCGTCAATAGCAGTTAAGCGGGCAATGATTGCCTTCTTCTTTTCTAGATTCTCTTGTTCTACAGAACGTTGAGAAGAAGTGGCCTTGCCTTTTTGCTCAAAGAAGTAATCACATGCAGTAATGAAACGTTTCCAAACAGCGTCCGAGTATTTTTTAGAAACAGGGCCAATTGTTTTCCATTCCTTTTGGAGCTTGGTTAAGATTTCAGCCGTTTCTTTCCATTCTGTACTATCTTTCAGAGATTCTGCTTTTTCGCACAATGCCTTTTTCTTTTCCAGATTAGCATTCATACCTTCTTTCAGCAACTTGAAGAATTCTCCTTTCTTTTTAAAGAATTCGTCACAAGCTTTACGGAAACGCTCAAAGATTTTCACGTTCATTTTCTGCGGAGCAAAACCAATTGTTTTCCATTTGTTTTGCAGGGCGATCACCTCTTGTGTCTTGGTTTCCCATGCCGCAAATGTTTTCAATTGGTCAAACTCAATAGCTTCTACTATTTCACAGATAACTGTTTTCTGATCCAAATTATGTTGTTCAGTCTCTTTTAGAGCTTCGAAATGCTGCTGATGGCGACGGTTGACGGCTGTAGAAGCGGCTTTAAAGCGATTCCATATTTCGTCACGTAATTCTTTGGCGACAGGACCGGTGTCACGGAACTCCTGATGTAGTTTCTGTAATTGATGGAAAGCGGAGACTACATCTTGTTCATCGGCCAACTTTTCGGCAGCTTCACAGAGATGTGTTTTAATCTCCAGGTTTTTTTTGAAGTCGTATTCTCTGAATTCATTATTCAGTTTTAATATATCATAGAACTTTTCAACATGCAACTGGTAGTTCTTCCATAACTCGTTCACTTTAGCTTGTGGCACCAATTTCACTTCGTTCCACTGCTGCTGTAGCTTTTTAAATTCGTTGTAGGATTTGTTGGCGTCATCGGGTGATTCCACTAACTCTTTCAACTCTTCGATAATCGATAGTTTAACTTGTAGATTTTCTTCCTTTTGCTTTTCAATCTCAGCTGCCAAGGCACTTCTTTTTTCTTTAATAGCTGCCATCAAACTTTTGAATTCTTCTTCCACGCCACTGGGCTGAGCAATAAATTCTTCTTCGGCACCACCATTCTCTACGAACGTTTTTTTCGCAGCCTCGATTTCGGCATTATGAATTTTATAGAAAGTTTGCTTTAAACCATCCAGTTCCTGCTTGTTTGCATTTTCAGCATCTTGGGCAACTTCTTTTAACCGGAGCAGCACCTCTTCTTTAGTGCTTAGTTTCGAAGCATTTTCTGTCGGTTTTTCCACAATAGTTTCTTCAGCCGGAGTTTCTGTAATTTCTTCAGAAACCTCAACTGCTTTTTTTTCTTCTTCTAATTCCCCTTGTTTCAAAGGTTGGTTAGTGTCATGAGAGTCCATCATTGTATATTCGTTTTTAGGAAAACAGGATTTGTCTTTAAATCCATTAGATCACAAATTAATGAAATAAAATGATTACTTCATACTATTTTCCTTTATTTTTTTTTAATTGAGCCATTTTTTACGATAATAACACCGTAATCCCCATATACATCATCATGCCGATGATATCGTTCGTAATGGCAATAAACGGTCCTGTAGCTATGGCCGGATCTATTTTCATCTTTTCGAGTGTCATTGGAACCAAAGTACCGAAGATGGAGGCAAACATCACTACTGAGAACAGACTGATGGATACCGAATAAGTGACTGTGGCGGTTGCTCCGAAGCGGATAAAATTATAGGTATATACCAATAAAGAGATGATCGTAGCATTGATCAAGGCAACTACGGCTTCTTTGCTGACTTGCTTGAAAGTATTTTTGGCGTCAAGGGAACTGTTGGCCAAGCCTTGTACGACGAGAGCTGACGATTGAGTTCCTACGTTTCCGCCTGTACCACCAATCAATGGAATGTAAAGGGCCATTTCGGGATGCGCGGCAAAAGTGGAATCAAAGTTCCCCAATATCATAGAGTTGCCAATACCTCCAATCATACCGATTAACAACCAAGGTAAGCGGGCAGTAGTCTGGCGGAGTACATTATCGTCTGTTTCTACATCTTGAGAAAGACCGGATGCTAACTGGTAGTCACGTTCTGATTGTTCACGAACTTCGTCCATGACGTCATCTACGGTGATTTGTCCTACTAGTCGGCCTATACTGTCAAGAACAGGAATGGCAACCAAGTCATATTTCTCAATAATTTGTGCCACTTCATCGATAGGGGTGTCTACGTGTACTGAGATAGGATCCTTCTGCATTACATGTTTTACTTTAGATACAGAGGGAGATGTGATCATCTTTTTCAGTGGAAATATTCCGCGAAGGCGTTCATCATCATCTATTACATATACATAGTAGATATCGTCGAGTTCTTCGGCTTGTTGGCGCATCTCTTTCAGACATTCGGGCATACTCCAGTTTTCGTTGACGGTTACCATTTCCGTACCCATCAAACCACCGGCAGTATTTTCATCATACTTCAGCAGGTCGACAATGTCTCCTGCCTGCTCGATGTCTTCAATGTGCGAAAGTATTTCTTCCTGTTTATCCTCATCCAGTTCACGCATCAGGTCTACTGCGTCGTCCGTATCCATATAGTCAACGAAGCGTTTGGCAATAGTTTCTGATGGCAGGATGTCGAGAAACTCTTTACGAACGTCTTCATCCATTTCGACAAGTACATCCGCAGCTGTTTCATTATCAAGTAATCGGTAGACGAAGCGGGCTTCTTCCGGGTTCAACTCGTTACACAATTCCGCTATGTCAGCAGGGTGTAGGTCGATAAGAAGCTCTTTTACCTTATCGGCATCTTTTTCTTCGATAAGTTCTTTTACGTTGTCAATGTATTCTTCGTTCATAATTACAGCCTTACTTAACTTCCTATAATAATAAGGAAGATAAGTTTTGTATATTACATTTCCTACTTTGTTAGTTCAGTCCGATAATCCGGTTGGTTCTTTATGGATTTTCTATCTGAGAAACTGGTTCTATCGGAACTTTTAGTGCTTGTTCCACCTGATTTGTCAGGTGGATAAACTCTTGCACCGACAGTTGTTCCGGTCGTTTATTAAACAGGGCGTCTTCTGTCAACGGGCAATCTTTACCTAAAATCGGTTTGATTGAATTTCGTAATGTCTTTCGACGCTGGTTGAAAGTTGTTTTTACAATTTGTTTAAATAGCTTGGGGTCACAACCGAGCTCTTGTGTCTCGTTGCGTGTCATTCGTATGACTGCGCTTTTCACTTTGGGAGGTGGATTGAACACCTGTTCATTTACTGTAAACAGATATTCTACCCGATACCAGGCCTGTATCAGAACGCTGAGTATACCATACGTTTTACTACCCGGTCCGGCGGCGATGCGTTCGGCTACTTCTTTTTGAATCATTCCAGTACAGCAGGGGATCAGATCCTTGTTATCCAGCATTTTGAAGAAAATTTGGCTGGATATGTTGTAAGGGTAGTTTCCAGTTAAGACGAAAGGATGTCCGTCGAACAAACGTTGTAAGTTCATTTTCAGGAAGTCATCCTCGATGATGTTATCTTCCAATGACGGATAGGCCTCTCGCAAATAGGCTACTGATTCGTAGTCTACCTCTACAACTTTTACCAACCGTTCTTTCTTAACAAGAAACTGAGTGAGCACACCCATTCCCGGTCCGACTTCCAAAATTGGCAAATCGGGGAATGTATCTACTGTATCGGCAATGTCCTGTGCCACTTTCAGGTCTTTCAGGAAATGTTGTCCGAGAAACTTTTTAGGCTTTACTAATTTCATTTATCAACTAAATAACTACTTTTGCAGCAGACAAAGGTAATTCTTTTAAATGAAGAATAAAGAATTAGGGATGAAGAAACTAATAAAAAAGGCGCTGAAACTTATCTTACCATTGGTTTTGGGAGGCTTTATCTTATATTGGGTCTATCGTGACTTCGATTTTGTGAAGGCTACGGAAGTTTTGCAACATGGCACAAACTGGTGGTGGATGGCTTTCTCGCTTCTTTTCGGCATATTTGCACAGGTATTTCGTGGTTGGCGTTGGCGCCAGACGCTGGAGCCTTTGGGAGCATTTCCCCGAAGAAGGGATTGTGTTGATGCCATTTTCATTTCGTATGCAGCTAGTTTGGTTGTACCGAGGGTAGGTGAGGTGAGTCGTTGCGGGGTACTTGCTAAGTATGACAACGTTTCTTTTGCTAAATCTTTAGGAACTGTGGTTACCGAACGTCTGGTAGATACTGTGACTATTCTTTTGATTACCGGCGTTACGGTTCTATTGCAAATGCCTGTGTTTGTTACCTTCCTTGAGCAAACCGGAACGAAAATCCCCTCATTCATGCATTTACTTACTTCTGTCTGGTTTTACATTATTTTATTTTGTACAATCGGAGTTATTGTACTTCTCTACTATCTGATTCGTACGCTTTCTTTCTTTGAGAAAGTGAAAGGAGTTGTGCTTAATGTTTGTGAAGGAATTATGTCACTGCGTAATGTGAAGAATCTTCCGCTTTTTCTACTCTATAGTTTTTTGATATGGCTTAGCTATTTCCTGCATTTTTATTTCACTTTTTATTGTTTTGCTTTTACGGCACATTTGGGCTTACTTGCTGCATTGGTTATGTTTGTTGGAGGCACCTTTGCTGTAATTGTGCCTACTCCGAATGGAGCCGGTCCATGGCATTTTGCCGTTATTACCATGATGATGCTTTACGGAGTAAATGCGACGGATGCAGGGATTTTTGCACTAATTGTTCATGGCATCCAGACTCTGCTGGTTATTTTATTGGGTGTTTATGGATTGGTGACTATTTCTTTTTTACACCGGAAGTGACGGGGGTGGATTAAATATTGTATGTACCGAACGATATATATTTAATCTCTGAATCCGCTTTTTGAACTTTTTTTATTTGAATTTCTTCCGGTAATTCTTTCTTTTCCATTCTTTTTAGTAGCTTTGACCTTCAGAAATTGATTTAAAACCTATAAATAATTCATTTATGAGCACAATTCTTGATTTAGCTCCACAAAATGTATGGAAGCACTTTTATTCTTTGACACAGATTCCCCGGCCATCGGGACATATGGAAAAAATTACCGAATTTCTGGTAAACTTCGGTAATAGTCTTGGATTGAAAACTTTTGTGGATGATGCCGGTAATGTGATTATCCGTAAACCCGCCACTCCGGGGATGGAGAATCGTAAAGGAGTTATCCTTCAGGCACATATGGATATGGTTCCGCAGAAAAATAACGATACGGTTCACGATTTTGAGAAAGATCCGATCGAAACTTATATAGATGGTGAATGGGTAAAAGCGAAAGGTACTACATTGGGGGCCGATAATGGTTTGGGTGTAGCTGCTATCATGGCTGTTCTTGAAGATCAGAATCTAAAACACGGGCCATTGGAGGCTTTGATTACGAAAGATGAAGAAACGGGCATGTATGGTGCTTTTGGCTTAAAACCGGGTACGGTGAATGGCGAAATATTGCTTAATCTTGATTCTGAAGATGAAGGTGAACTTTATATTGGCTGTGCCGGTGGTATGGATGTAACAGCTTCTCTTGAATATAAGGAAGTTGCTCCGGAAGAAGGTGATATCGCTATTAGAGTGAATCTGAAAGGTCTTCGTGGAGGACATTCCGGATTGGAGATTAATCAGGGACGTGCCAATGCCAACAAATTGTTGGTACGTTTTATACGTGAGGCAGTAGCAACTTATGAAGCCCGCCTGGCAAGCTGGGAAGGCGGAAATATGCGGAATGCCATACCTCGCGAGGCACATGCTGTAGTGACTATTCCTGCTGAAAATGAAGAAGAATTGTTGGCTTTGGTGAAATATTGTGAAGATCTTTTCAATGAAGAGTTCAAAGCGATCGAAACTCCTATCAGCTTTACTGCAGAACGGGTAGAATTACCTGCAGGAGAAGTTCCTGAAGAAATCCAGGATAATCTGATCGATGCTATTTTTGCTTGCCAGAATGGTGTGATGCGTATGATTCCTACTATTCCCGATACCGTGGAAACCTCTTCAAATTTAGCTATCATCAATATTGGTGAAGGTAAAGCCTCTTTCAAAATCCTTGCGCGCAGTTCCAGTGACAGTATGAAGGAATGTCTGACTACCAGTTTGGAATGTTGTTTTTCTATGGCAGGTATGAAGGTAGAGATGACCGGAGGCTATTCCGGATGGCAACCCGATATTAATTCTCCGATTTTACATGCTATGAAGGAATCTTACAAGAAGCAGTTTGGTACAGAACCGGCAGTGAAAGTAATTCATGCCGGATTGGAATGTGGTATCATCGGAGCTATTATTCCTGGGTTGGATATGATTTCATTTGGGCCAACACTACGCTCTCCGCATTCTCCCGATGAAAGAGCTTTGATTCCGACAGTTCAAAAATTCTATGACTTTTTAATTGCTACTTTGGAGCAGACTCCAATGAAATAAATAAAGTCCATTGATAGTGAAAAGAGGTAAGCGTGGTGTAAACGCTTTCCTCTTTTCTTTTTAGTGTCTTTTCTACTTTTGAAAACTATCTTTCTTCCTGTCTACTTTATGACGGCCTGTCATTCGGATGTGAGATATTGTCAGTTGCAGCCTGTCTTTTTGACTCCCTTATTGTCCTGTTTTGTCTTTTGATTACCATCCGGGACTCTTTTTCTTGATATACATCAAGAAATGTGTTTTAAAACATGTTTTTATCTTGCTTTTGAGTACAACGTATCTGTTTTGGTTTTACTTTTGTGTTGTAAAACATAAAAATTAGGATAACAAAGTTTTTAGGTAACAGTTTTTAAGGTGAAAAGATTATGAAGATTGTAAGAAGTTTATTAAAGAATTTGGCTAATGCCAATCCTAACATTTGGGGATATGTGACGCTCTAAGCGTTTTTCCCTTCAGGTTTTCAGTGTGTATTAATTAAGGTAATTATTATTAGTATTTAAAGCAATGAAAAAAGTAGTAATGCATCTGCTGGAAAGATGTTTGAGAGAAGCCGGCAGAAATGAAATGATGAAGTGGGGATACACTAAATAAAAGTGTTCCCCACTTTTTTTATTTTGACTCAAGTTTGTTTCGTGTCGTTGAGTTTTGAGGCCGGGTCATTTTTTTACATGGAAGTTTACCTCGCCTCTGATCAGCTCTCCTTTTAATGTGAAGCCTTCCACTACCACCTTAAATTCTCCTTCAAGGTCAGAAGTATAGAATGAAAGTGTGGTATCTATTCCTGCTTCTGTCTCTACAGAGGGATTCCAGTATAGCGTATGGCGGAAATCCGGTCTACGTGATTTTTTGTCAGTAGCGTCTTTATATTCAGGCATCTTAAATGTAACAGGCAGTTGCGGACACTCGTAAACCGTTAGTCGTGAATCGTCACTAAGCTGTATGGAAGGTAAGTCTCCTCTTTGGGTAGTAAGTGAAATCATGCATTCGAATACTTCACCACCAAATCCATAACGGCCGTTATATATTTCGATTTTCTTCACCAATCTGGGATTATATTTTAAAATATCCTCATGGTCATGAATGGGAACACCGTCCAGCAGTACCAATGTATTTCCGATATTGAATCTTTTTTCTCCTTCTTTGAGTACTCTTAATCTACGTTTTCCATTAACTTTACGTATTATCACACTGCGTACGAATTCCACGAAAGTTTCTGTCATTGTATTGAATCGTGTGTATTCATCCAAATTGTAATTCAGATAAGGTTGAAGTCCATAACAAGATTGCAGAGGAATAGCATGATCCAATGAATCGAGCACTGTGACTTGCTGCAGCTGTATACCTATGCTCCTTTCCAACAGTCGTTTTTTATTCCGATAGAGTTTTAATGATGGCAGGTTTTGGGGTAACTTTTCACTGAAGGGTGATAAGATGTTCATTCTGAACGGTTCCCCGTTAATGTTCCATGCAGCGGCTACTACATCGTTTGTTCCATATACATGGCTTGTGTAGAACAGTGTATTTCCTTCCGATTCCACTTGTCCTTGCACATATCGTATATCTTTTCCTACGAAAGCGATGTCGGCTGATATAGGTTCATTTTGTACTTGCTTCAATGTTTCTCCTGTAGGGCTTTCTATCTGTCCGCAGATGATATGCCCTTCATATTCCGGTATCCATTTTCCGGAAAATGTTCCGGGAGTAGCGGTCACTTGTTTTCTCCAGGTGGATTCTTCAAGAGGCGGGAGGGTTACCAGTGAATCATTACGGCTTACCGAGACAGTAAGATCGGATACTTCATCCGGTAGTCTATTAATGGTCAATTCTACGAGTTGGCGTGTGTTGTAGTTCGACCGGGAAGTTTTTATATGAATATTTTCGGTGGTAGCCGGTTTCCCTTTCGGATATATCTCGGCAGAATCCGCTAGTTCAATAGGATCGGAGTCTGATACTCGGAAAGTGTTAATTACAGCAATGGATTTTCTGAAGAACACTTTTTCTCCTTCATTCCTCATATATCGTGTGTATCCGGTCAATTCATAAATTCCCGAAGGAGCGTCTGTAGGAATCTTGACTTTGCCCGAACCGCTCCCATTGTCAAGTGCCAGTTTAAGTTGTGCTTTAGGCCGTTCAGTATTCGATATTTCTACGTATCCCACTTTGCTGAAAGAAGATGGGCGAAAATGTGTGTCAATAGTATAAAATTTGAGCCATACTTCTTCACCGGCCAAATAACACGTTTTATCCGTATGTACGTATACCCGTTCATATAATTCTTCTTGTGCTTGCAAAATCAGACAGAATAAGATAAAGAGATATAGTGTGAAAATCCGTTTCATAATTGCCTCCTTTTGTTTAAGTTATTGATGATCGTTGGGCCAGAATGAAGGCTTGTTTTTACTTCCTCCGTTGGCTTCACATTCTGTACATCTCCGTAGGGCCCAGTGGTCAATGTGAGTGCCTGTACCGACTGGACGATAACCGGCAAGGTATCTTATCAGATATGTGCTATAGCCCTGTTCATCCATTTCGCTATCCGACACTTCTTCACAGCCACTGTATAGAGGAGGACGTTTAATTTCGTTGGGATGAATGTATATTCTCTTTTCAGAGATGTTTTTATAGACGCCTACATAACCGATCGTCCTTCGTTTGGGCTGACTGATACAACTAATGTTTCCTTGGATTTCAGAGGGTTGTGGAGTAAAGATTCCTCCCATTTCTTCATTCTGTTGCTGTACATTCAAGTAATATTCATATCCCTCTTTACTCAATGCCCGTTGCTGTACCTGTATGCTGTATAGTACAGTGAATCTGTCTTCATTGACCGGCACATCAAGTAGCTTATTATTTATGATCAGATGTTCTTTCAACTTTTCCGTAGAGCCAATCAATATATTTCTTGATATTTCCTTTTTCCAACAATAGAAAGTTGGATAATTGCTGTCTTCATAGATGCGGTTCATATCCGGATCAAAGTAGCAAGTTGTAATGTAGCTGGCTCTTATCTCCCAGTCTTCCCGATAGTTCCACATGTAGTATTGAGTTTTTCCGGGATCACCATGGGTCGATACCCGTATAGAAAGTGCTTGTTCAGGTTCTGGTTGTATCCACGAAACACTGTCTATTTCAGAAGATACCATCGGTGTGGAAGGAGACGAGGTATAAATCTCTCCGTCGTATTCTATCTCTATTCCGTAGGATACATCATCCTGCAATTCACCGATACTGACCTGGTATTTACCATCACCAAGAGCCGTTCCGAAATCACTTCGATAGCCGTCGCTGCCTACTACAGCAATTCTGGCATAAATGTTTCGATAATCTTCCGGCATGTCTTCGGATAGTGGAATACTTTTGCTTAATGAGAATATGGCTTCTGTATTAGCGATAATGTCGCCGGTTACTACCAGCAATTCTTCATCGGAAGAAGGTAGTTGTGCGTTGTATTCTGAAACACAACCTGTCAGGCAGAGTAGTAACAGATAGATTTTATATTTTGATTTCAGCATGATGTTAGAATTTTATGTTATACGTAATGAAAGGAATCGGAACTCCGAAAATAGACATCTGGTATCCTTTTATTTGTCCTTCTTCCGGCATATAATAAATAGAATACACATTCTTTCTTCCGGTGACATTGTATACCCCAATCGAAATAGAACTATGTGTCAACAGGGTCAGATGATGGCTGGGTTCTATATTAAAAGAGATGTCTGTACGAAAGTAATCCGGTATGCGGTATGAGTTTCTTTCCGTATAGTAAACTCGCATCGATTGCGTTGATTCATCATAATACTGTCCGGCAGGTATGGTAGTGGGGCGTCCTGTGCTATAATCCACGTTGATTGACATACTGTATCGATGCGTAAATTTGTAATTACCTACAAACTTAAAGTCGTGAGGCTTATCGTATTCTGTAGGATACCAGTCACCGTTATTCACCGGTTTCTCAATTCGTTTATCATTCTGTCTCAAGAAGGTACGTGAATACGTGTAACTCATCCATCCGTTGAGCTTACCGACTTGTTTTTTTACCTGCAATTCTACGCCATAAGCATGTCCCTGCGTGTTGATGACGTCAGTTTCAATATGGTGGTTCATAAGTAGCTTTGCTCCTCCACGATAATCCAGGTAATCGGACATTCGTTTGTAATATCCTTCCACAGAATATTCCCAGATGCCACTCGGAGAATTTAGATAAAGTCCGGCTGCGGCTTGCCAGCCTCTTTGGGGTTTGATGTTCACATCGCTCAACTTCCATGTATCCGTTGGCGACATAATGACAGTGTTCGACAACTTATGGATATATTGCCGCATCGAGTTAAATCCGGCTTTGACCGAGAAATTATCTGTGAAGGCATACCGGGCGGATAACCGGAATTCCGGCCCATGATAAGTCTTCATGAATTTTCCTGCTCCTGCAGTGATGGTGTCCGTTATGGTCGATTCGTGTGGGAGCATGCCTGATGCATATTGATAGTACGAACGTGGACCGAGTGCACTGAACAGTGAGTAACGGATACCTGCGTTGACCGATAGTTTGGGAGTGATTTCCCATTCATCACCTAAATAAAATGCCGTTTCCAAGGCTTTATCCTTTTGTAAAACGTCCTTTTTTACAAATGATTCACTTCCTTCAGGTTCATAAGTGCCCGAATTGATATGATAGAGCATGGACTTGAAACCAAAGTTGAGCGTGTGCTTATCGGCCAGTATGTTTGTGAAGTCTGCTTTGACAAAATACTGATTAATATCAAATGAAAGTTTATAAGCAGCTGATGCATTGACGGTCTCGCGGTTATTGTAATCGTAATGATCGTATCCGGCGGAGAAGTATCCTATCAGTTTTTCGTTAAATACAGCTCTCCATCGTGCGGAAGCATTGAGATTATTGTAGCCGTATTTTTCGTTTGAATTGAAAGCGAAACGGTCATGACTATAGTATCCGTAGACATTAAGACTATGTTTGTCATTGAATTTATGTGCCACAATAGCAGCCAAATCATAAAAGCCGGCGGTACCGTTTTTGTATCCGCTTTTCTCCGGAAGCTGCTTCATGATCCAGTCAGAATACGTAGTACGCCCACTTAGTAATACAGACGTTCTGTCTTTGATAATCGGAATCTCCAGATTCAGTTTACTCGTTACCAGACCGATACCGGCCGAACCGGTGAATTTTTCTTTATTGGCTTCTTTACCGGTGATATCTAGAATGGATGAAATACGTCCACCATATTGTGCCGGGATGCTGCTTTTATATATCTCGGCTTCTTTTACCATATCTGAATTGAAGGCTGCAAAAAAGCCGAATAAATGGTTCGGGTTATAGATGGTTCCGTCATTTAGCAGAATTAGATTCTGGTCGGTAGCTCCACCACGTACGTTGAAGCCGCTTGAAGCTTCACCTACTGTTTTTTACACCGGGTAAAGCCTGTACCATCTTTAAAATGTCTACTTCTCCCAAGGCCATCGGGATATTCTTCAATTGGGTTGGACGCAGTGTTTCTGCACCTAATTGCGTACTTTTCACATTTTGTATACGTCCGGAAGTAATGGTTACTTCGTCCAGCATATGTGTAGTTTCTTCAAGTTCGATGTCCAGTGTACCATCACTGTAAAGCATAATTTGTCGACGGGTATCTTTAATGTTAAGTCCTTTGATATCAATTTGTTTGTGTCCGGTAGGAAGTTCAAGAGTAAAGTTTCCCTTAACATCTGTTGTCGTCGCAATCCATGGGTCCTTTAAAATCAGATTGATGCCTATCATGGGCTCACCGGTTTTAAAGTTAGTAACTTGCCCTTTGAGTACCGCTTTTCGTGGTGGTTGCTTGATTCGTACATCTCCCACATTATACACTTTGTTTTCTGAAGATGCCTTTTCAGGTTCTCCGCTTAGGTAAGTATATACGTCACCATAATAACTTTCGCCTTTTTCCGGTTCTCCGGTCAGTTTAGCAGGTAATAGCGTGATGAGTTCCTGCTCTTTCAGCACGAATAAATTGTTTCCGGATACTGACAATTTATAGGGAGTCGGCTCAAGTGCTTCTTTTAATTGTTGCAGGGGTGAAGCTTTTCCTTTCACCAAAACCTTGAAAGGAGCACTAATAGTGCTGAAAAACCTATAGGGTGTATTTTTTTCTACAGTCTCCAATAAGGAGTCAATAGTTATACTGTCGGCAGGAAGTGAGAGGGGGTGTTGAGCCGTCATTTGTTGCGGCCATGCAAATAGTAGGGGCAACATCCATAAGTATGTACTTTTTTTCATCGTGTTTGTTTTTGGTCTATCAATTCTTCACAAAAGTTAGTAAGAGCGATTAATGAGGCATCAGCGTCATGGCGAAAATTAAGTTTATGTTTTCGTGCGTAACGTTTTATCAGTTTATGTTGCTCCGGAAAGATCTTGGCAAACGACTTGTTGTTACTGACGGGATAATATATCCCATTGTATTCCAGATAATATTTTACTCCGTATATGAAATATTCAGTTTGATGTTTGCGGGTTTTGGCTATTTTTTCTACGTTGATCTGAGCAACGGAGTATGTTTTTCGTGCCAGCAGTCTCAGTCGCTTTCCGTCTTGTAGTAATTCGTAAAATCCCTTATTGAGATCTGTCTTCTTTGTCGGACGGAAATAGATAAATGTAGTATTGTGCAGGTTGACTTGTTCGATTCCTTCATTATTGATAATCATGCTGTAATGGCTGTCAGGAGTCAGTGCACAAAGTTGGTCTTTGTGTAAATCCAAATGAAGATCCAGTCCCGGGTATCGGTTTCCTTTGAAGATAATCTCTCCTGTGGTAAATTCATCACCTTGAAAATAGGGAAGATTGTCGTATTGGGCAAGACTGTATGTTAATTCGATTTCACCATTGTAAATAGTAACATAGTCTCCTGCTGCTTTTAAGTAGTTTTCTATTGGATAAGTTTGCGAGTAAATGGTTTCTCCATTGAATAATAACGCAGTAATGGCCAGTATGTGCCTTAAGTAATGTCGGTTTTTCATAAAATGTTGTGCCTTAGTTTGTGATTAGATAAATGGTTCTTATTACAAAGATACCCGAAAAAGTTTTGCTATTTTGATTTTTGTGTTAAAAGAGATTAATTAGAACCATTAATAATCGTATCACGTTTGCCCTGTTCTCTTTTTTTAAGCTAAAAAGAACAAATCTTTAAACTTTAATTTGTTACTTTGTTAATTATGTATTGATACTTAAACTTTTAATATATGAGAATTAAACTGATTTGTATTATCGTGTTACTTTCTATGGGGATGATGTCATGGACATATGCTCAATCATACGATAGATTATGGAAGCAAGTGGAGCAGGCCCAGCAGAAAAGTTTGCCCCAAACAGTTGTCCGATTAACCGGTGAAATTTATCAAAAAGCTAAAGCAGAGAAGAATTCTCCTCAAATGCTGAAAGCTTATATTTGGCAGATGAAATTTAGGGAAGAGATTACTCCGGATAGCTTTTACGTGTCGTTGAATGGCTTAGAGCAGTGGGCGGTGACTACGGACAAGCCATTGGACCGTGCAATCCTGCATTCGCTTATCGGTAGTATGTATGCAGATTATGCTTCCCAAAACCGTTGGAAACTGAATCAACGTACGGATTTGGAAGAAGAAGCTCCCTCTGTTGATATCCGGGAGTGGAGTAAGAATCAGTTTGTAACTAAAGTAATGACAGAAATAGCCGTAACATTTCAAGACTCTTTGCTACTGCTCGATACTTCCTCCCGAAGCTACATTCCTTTTGTGGAACTTGGAGTAACCAGTGATTACTATCATCATGATATGTATCATTTGTTGGCTTCCCGTGCCATTACTTCATTGGAGAATCTGTCCGGATTTGGCCGTGATTCTTTAATAAATGTACGCATTGAAGAAATTTATCAGCATATGATGAATTCATATCGTCGGACTGATAATCACGATGCTCTGTTGCTTACTACTTTGGATTATTTGCAGTGGAAGAGGCTTACTGATATCGATTTTCGGCCTTATCGTGCTCCGGAGGGGAAACTTGGCTTGACACAGGATCCTTATTTGGCTGCACTGGACAAACTGATTGCCGAAAATAAGTCACATGATGTCTGTGCAGAAGTTTATTTGCTCAAGGCACAGGCGGCAATGGATGCAGGAGTGCCCGCTTCTGCGTTACAATTGTGCGAAGAGGCTATCTCTCGCTATCCGGACTATCGCCGCATCAATGCTCTGAAAGAACTGAAGCAAGAAATTCTGCGTCCCGATCTGACAGTACAATCCCCGTCAACAGTTTATCCGGGTGAGGAGTTTGATTTAAAAGTCAGCTTTAAAAATTTGAAAGACTTTACGGTAGAGTTGTATGTAATTAATTTACCGGCACGTCCGAATACGGTGGAAGCACCCAATGACGCATTTCTAAAAAAACATGGACGTTTACTTTCATCGGAACATTATGTTCTCTTCCCGTCAGATGACTATAAAGTGAAAGATTCCATCTACCACATAAAGGCATCTGAAACAGGACTGTACGCCCTCCGTGTTATTCCGGGTGTTAAGGTTCGTTCCAATGTTTCAAAATTTCTCTATTCTACTTGCTTTAAAGTTCTTACCCGATCTCTACCTTCTAATCTGAGTGAGGTAGCTATTCTCGATGCTATGAGTGGCAAGCCTTTGCAGGGTGTTGTTCTTTCATTCTTCGATCGACAGAACAAACAACTTCTGACAGCCACTACCAATACCGAAGGGAAAGTACAGTTTGCTTCGTCGGAAAAATATAGGTATCTGACTGCTGCCAAAGGGAATGATACAGCTATGCCGCAGATGTATTTATGGGGAGGAGATTATAATTTTGCAGACCATTCAAAACCTGTTTCTGTGGTAACTTTGCTTACCGACCGTTCTGTTTATCGTCCGGGGCAGACTGTCTATGTAAAAGGCATTGCCTATGAACAGTATCCTGACTCTGCCCATGTGATTGCGGGACAGGAATATACGCTGACTCTTTCGGATGCCAATGGGCAAGAAATCAGTGCAAAGAAGCTGCGTACCAATGATTTTGGATCTTTCACCGCAGAATTTGTTTTACCGTCCGTTTGTTTGAACGGTACTTTCAGTTTGAATACTCAAAACGGATTTCGTTCCATTCGTGTAGAGGATTACAAACGTCCTACATTTGATATTACTTTTGAGCCGGTGACTGAAAGTTATCGGTTGGGAGATCGTGTCGAGTTGAAAGGGAGTGTAAAAACTTTCAGTGGTGTGCCGTTACAGGATATTCCTGTTGCTTATACCATTACCCGCTCATTGTATACTTGGCGGATGTGGGGGATGAATCCGGTTATTTTGGCCTCTGACACTGTCCGTTTGGGAGTAGATGGAAACTTCGAAATTCCTGTGGATCTGAAACCAGACACTTCGAATCCCGATTTGGGAGACGGTGACAATACCTCTTTATATTATGACTATAAAGTGCAGCTTTCAGTAACCAATGTCGCAGGTGAAACGCAAACCTCAGAAACAAGTCTGCGGGCAGGAAAGACCTCTTTGTTATTGTTTGCTGATATATCCGGACTGATTTGCAAGGATGATTCTGTGAAAGCGACTTTTCGGGTAAATAATCTGGATCGTAAACCGGTCAGTGTCGAAGGCAGTTACCGGTTGTTTTTGATTTCCGATTATCAGAAATCAAAACCCTTGAAAGAACAGGACGTTTCCGATCAACCGGCTCTTTCCGGTTCGTTTAGGTCCAATGAAGAGATCTTGTTCTCCGATTGGAAAAAACTTCCTTCAGGTGCTTACAAACTTGTAGCTTCGGTGAAAGATGATCAAGGCCGTAAGGTAGATGCGGAAAAGGTAGTGATTCTTTTTGCTTCCGATGATAAGCGTCCTCCGGTATCTATGCCTTTGTGGTGTTATGAAGTGAATACCCGGTTTGATGCAGCACATCCTGCCCTGTTCTATTTTGGTACTTCCGAAAAAGATACTTATGTCTTAATGGATGTGTTCTGTGGTAATAAGCATCTGGAGAGTAAGCTTCTTCATTTGTCCGATTCTCTTGTTCGTTTTGAATATCCGTATCGGGAAGCCTACGGGAATGGTTTGGGTATTACCTTTGTATTTGTTCGTAAAGGTGTTGTTTACGAACAGGAGGTAAGCCTGATAAAACGTTTGCCCGATCATAACTTGAATATGCGTTGGGATGTATTCCGTGATAAATTACGTCCCGGGCAGGAAGAGGAATGGAAACTGACTATCCGTAATCCACAGAAATCACCTGTTTTGGCCGAAATGCTGGCTACTATGTATGATGCCTCTTTGGATAAAATTTGGAAGACCAACCAGTCATTGCAATTACATTATCAACTTTCTGTCCCCATTGCTCGTTGGAGGAGAGATTATGTTGGCTCAAACTATTTTTATTTTGGTTTCCGCCGGACTGATTTTAAGGTGCCTCCGTTTAGCTATGATCATTTTGACTTGCCTCCGGTTTTATATGCGGTTGCCGAAATGTTGTCGGTCACCAATGATGCTGCCCCGACTACCCGATATGCACGTCTGCGCGGAATGGGTGCTGCAAAACCACAAATGAAGAGCGCTGCCGTAGCCGATGTCGTTTTCGAATCTGAAATGGTTCCTGTTACGGAAGAGAGCGGAATGGCAATGTCAATGGACAATGCCGATATGGGTAGGACAACAGATATAGAGTTACGTACCGACTTTGCGGAAACTGCCTTCTTTTATCCGCAGCTTCACACGAACGTTCAGGGTGAGGTCAGTTTCTCTTTCCGTATGCCTCAAAGTCTCACGACCTGGAATTTCCGAGGATATGCTCATACACAAGATATGATGACAGGGCAGATGGATGCTACTGCTGTTACCAGTAAAGAGTTTATGCTTACTCCGAATCTACCTCGGTTTGTCCGGGTAGGAGATCACACTTCCATGGCTGCTTCTGTTAGTAATCTGACCGGTAAAAATCTGTCTGGTACTGTGAAACTGGTACTTTTCGATCCAATGACAGATCAGGTAATATCGACCCAACAGAAGAAATTTAATGCCGGAGCCGGACAGAGTGTCGGTGTAAGTTTCTTGTTCACAGTAACCGATAAATATGAACTTTTGGGATGCCGGATGATTGCCGAAGGAGGAAATTTCAGTGATGGAGAGCAGCATTTGCTTCCGGTTCTCAGTGATAAGGAGAACTTGACAGAGACTTTGCCCATGCCTGTTCGTGGCGAGCAAACACGTACTTTTTCTTTGGCCGATCTGTTCAATCACCATAGTAAGACTGCGACCAACCGCCGTTTAACTGTAGAGTTTACTTCCAATCCGGCTTGGTATGCAGTGCAAGCATTACCGGCACTATCACAACCTCGGAATGATGATGCTATTTCGTGGGCTACTTCCTGGTATGCCAATACAATGGCTTCTTATATCATGAATGCTCAGCCACGTATTCAGGCAATATTTGATAGTTGGAAACTCCAGGGAGGCACTAAAGAAAGCTTCTTGAGTAATTTGCAAAAAAATCAGGAAGTGAAGAATATCCTTCTTTCTGAATCTCCTTGGGTGATGGAAGCGACTTCGGAAAGCGAACAAAAAGAGCGTATTGCCACTTTATTCGATTTGAATAATATCCGTAACTGTAATACAGCAGCTTTGTTGAAATTAAAGGAACTCCAGTTACCTGATGGTTCGTGGAGCTGGTATAAAGGAATGGACGGAAGTCTTTTTGTCACCGACTTCATTGTAGAACAGAATGCACGTATAGCCCTGCTTACAGGGAAGCCGCTGGAGGGAGGAGCGCTGGATATGCAACAAGCAGCTTTCGGTTATCTCCATAAAGAAGCCTTGCAGGAATATCGTTCTATCCGTGAGGCAGAAAAGGTTGGCAATAAATCAGAGGGAATTTCACGAAGTGCATTGAAGTATCTTTATTTGATTGCTGTCTCTGGCGAAAAAGTTCCGGCATCGGTGAAAGAAGGTTATGATTACTTCCTATCCAAAGTTGCTCCATCATTGTCTCAACAATCCGTCACCGAGAAGGCCTGGTCGGCTATTGTATTACAGAAGGCAGGTAAGGTAAAAGAAGCTCAGGAGTTTATGGCATCTCTCAAAGAATATCTTACTCAAACAGACGAGCAAGGCATGTTCTTTGATAGGACTGATAGTCCGTATGCTTGGAATAACTTAAAAGTGCCTGCCCATGTTGATGTAATGGAGGCTTTTGAGATGGTAGGCAGCAATGCCACGATTGTTGAAGAAATGAAAATGTGGCTTTTAAAACAGAAGCAAACTCAACAGTGGGACTCTCCGGTAGCTACAGCCAATGCTGTTTATGCTTTGCTTTACCGGGGTACTAATTTATTGGATAATCAGGGAGACGTGCGTATTGTCCTTGGCAATGAAGTTTTAGAAACGATAAGTCCTGCCAAGACGACTGTTCCGGGATTAGGCTATATCAAAAAGACTTTTACCGATAAGAAGACCGTGAATACCGATGAGATTATCGTTGAAAAGAGAGATCCGGGTATTGCCTGGGGAGCAGTTTATGCACAGTTCGAAGAGAATCTTGATAAAGTGGTCCGCCAGGGAAGTGGGTTGAATGTTGATAAGAAATTGTATGTAGAGACGATTGTTAATAATAATCGCCGGTTACAGCCGGTTATCGGTAAAACTCAATTAAAGGTTGGTGATAAAGTAGTTGTTCGTCTGACCGTTCGTCTCGATCGTACAATGGACTTTGTACAATTGAAAGATCAACGTGCTGCTTGTCTTGAACCGGTAGAGGTCCTGTCCGGATATCGTAATGTCGGTGATGTCGGTTGTTATGTTGCAGTAAAAGATGCTTCTACCGATTTCTTCTTCGATACTTTGAATAAGGGGACTTATGTTTTAGAATACAGTTATCGTGTAGACCGTGCGGGAAGTTATGAAGCAGGAATTGCTACTATTCAAAGTGCCTATGCACCCGAATATGCTGCCCATTCAGCTTCTGCCCGTTACGAAGTTTCTCAGTAAATAGAACTCTGTCTTTTTTTAAGATGCAGATACTTGGATTATGTAAGTATCTGCATCTCTTTTTTATTTTTAGTTTATAATCTTTGAATTATATTATAATATTTTTATTAAAATGGTTTTTGTTGCAAATAAAACTTATCTTTGTAGGATATGATTGTTAAACCTTAAATCTATTTTTATGAAAATAAAAAAATTATTTACTATTCTAACAGTGCTTTGTTTCTCTGCTTTAGCAGGAGTTGTGTTTCTTAAATTCGTAGATAATAAAAAGAACGCCAGAGATATTGCATTGGCAAATGTTGAATCTCTTGCTAATGCTGAAGGCGATGGTATAGGGAATGAGGATAATCCATCAACTACGATAAAAAAGTGTGTAAGCTCCAGTGAATTTACAAAAGATGATTCTACGGGAGAGTATTATTTGGTGTGTAATTCAGGAACTACCGAAAGCGTTATTTACCGTTGTCCATCTGGTACTACCGAAGGTCACAAAGATTGGATATATAGTTTTCTTTATTGTACGAGATAGTTAACTAATACATGTTAGAATGATGGTTTTAAAAAATAAATGGAAGAATAGGTTTATTTTAATCCTTTTCATGGTCGGATTTGTTTTTTTTGCTTGTAAAGAAGAGACGGATCTTTACTTTAATGGTGATATAACAGTTATCAAATCGTTTGATAACGATACTTTGTTGTCTCCGGTAAAAGTAGAGCTTGAAGATATTTATGACGGTTCAGTATTAGCGTATGACTCATTATTGTTTTTTACTTCGCATAAATATAGTGATTGCTGGATGTATGTATTTAGTGTGAATAGTGGCAAACATATCGCTTCTTTATGTCCCAAAGGGCAAGGGCCAAATGACTATTTATCCTGTAAAAACTCTCAGCAGTTTATAAGGGAGAATGGCGAATTGAAGTTATGGGTCAGAGATAATGCCAAATCAGCTAGATTATTGAATATTACAAAGTCTATAGAGACAGGAGCTACTGTTTGCGATGCTATTATTCCCATGGATTGGAATAAATATTTCGTTTACCCGGCTACTACCCTGTTCTTTTTGAAAGATGGATATATATTAGGGCAAAATCAGTGTGAGGAACAGTATTCCAAAGGTAAAGAATATATTCCGCGCAAATTTTATTTATATAAAGATTCTTTGGGGAATAAAGTGAAGGAATATAAGTTGTTCAACCGACCGGTTATTTTGAAGGATGATAAATATGATGTTCTGAGTGGCATGTTTTACGCTAATCATAGTTATATACATCCAGATCAGACTAAAGTGGCCATTGCCATGCAGCGGGTTGCCCAGATCACCATATTAGATGTAAAGTCAGGAAAACAAGTAGGGTACAGGATGGATGATACGCTTGACTTCAGTGATATAGAACAAAATCTTGAGTGCATACGCTATTATTATACAAGTGCGGCTGTGAATTCACGATATATATTTGCCCTTTATATTGATCAGGCAGAAATGGGAGGTAAGTATCCTTTTAAATCAAAGACTGTCCATGTCTTCAATTGGGAAGGGCGGCCCGTATATAAGATACAGTTGGATAAGGAGATCTCTTGGATCACTTTAGATCCTCAAAATAATAGATTGTACGCTCAGGGTGAAGATGATTCGATTTGGGCTTATGACGTTTCCTGGCTTAGTAAATGAAGTATTGATGGGAAAGCTTGGAATTCTTAGTCTGATGTTCTGCACCATTGTTCTATTATCCTGTGGTAAAAAGAATAACGTATATCCGGAACTAGAAGCTTTTATCGGAAAAGAAATTATCTTTTCCGATAAAAACTTTAATACGGTTGGTAATAAGGCTTTTAAAGACCAATTTTTACTGATATCTTATGTCGATTCGGGTAATTGTACACCTTGTAGTTTGGAGAAGATGCAATATATGAAAACAAATAAGCGTCGGTTGCTGGATACGCATACAGGAGTTCTTATGATTGTGCATGAAAAAGATACTTTTACTGTTAATGAGGTGTTTAGACAAATGCATGTCAGTTATCCGATATTTTTTGATTCATTGGGATGTTTTAAAAAAGAAAATGGTATTTTTGATAATCCTTTATATCAAGATTTCGTTATAGACCGCTCAAATAAGGTAGTATGGTTGGGAAACCCTTTACGTAATAAGCAGTCATGGCAGCAATACGAGAAAGCCATATCTATGTTAATGGATAGTGGTAAATAGTTGCTTTAAGAGTATTTACAAAAGAAGTATGTTATCATGTCTTGTGCTTAAAAATATGTAATCAATGGCAGAATCTCACTGAAAACCCCTATTTTTGTACTCTAAACAACTAATAATTATAAAACAGAGACGAATGAAACGTAGTTTACTCTTCATATTTACTTTACTTACTATTACTTTATCGGCTGTAGCTCAACCTCGTATCTCTTCTAATAAGGAGACCCATCATTTCGGACAAATCGAATGGAAACGTCCGGTTTCTGTAGAATATACTATTACCAATACAGGTGATAAACCTTTGGTACTGACTAATGTTACCACTTCTTGTGCCTGTTCGGTTGCTAACTGGACGAAAACTCCGATTGCTCCCGGAGAAAAAGGAACAGTTAGTGCTACGTTTGATGCTAAAGCGCTAGGGCATTTCAATAAGTCAATCGGCATTTACAGCAATGCACAGCCTAGTTTGGTTTATCTGAATTTTGACGGGGAGGTGGTTCAGGAAATCAAGGACTTTACTAAAACACATCCTTATGCAATCGGGCAAATCCGGATTGATCGTACAGATATTGATTTTCCGGATGCACACAGTGGAGAGAAACCGGTAATCACATTAGGAGTAGTCAATCTTTCCGATCGTCCATACGAACCTGTATTGATGCACCTTCCGCCTTATCTGAAAATGGAAACTAATCCGACCGTCCTTTTAAAGGGTAAGAAAGGAACCATTACTCTCACACTCGACACCAAACAACTAATGGATTTGGGCTTGACCCAGTCTTCTGTTTATCTGGCTCGTTTTGCCGGTGATAAAGTGGGTGAAGAGAACGAAATACCTGTGTCAGCAGTCCTTCTTCCGGACTTTTCAGGAATGACCGAACAGGATAAGGCGGTCGCTCCTGTTATTCGCCTGTCCGAATCTAAGATTGATTTAAGTCAGGTGCTGGCCAAGAAAAACAAAGCCAGACGAGACATTGTTATCACTAATACAGGTAAATCTCCTCTGCAAATTAGCAAACTGCAAGTATTTAATCCGGCAGTGGGGGTTGCTTTGAAAAAAACTGTACTGCAACCGGGTGAAAGTACTCGGCTGAGGGTGACTGTTCTGAAAAAGAACCTTGGAAAGAAAAAGAGACATTTACGTATCCTGATGATCACCAATGATCCGGTGCAACCGAAAGTGGAGATCGATGTAAAAGCTACGAATAACGAATCACATAATTAATATCTGCCATGGAACATCCTGAGAATAACGAAGCGTATAAAGGTTTGGTTGTGAATGCAGGCATTGAACAACCGTCATCTGTAAATCCTTATCTGAAACGGAAGGTAAAGAAGCGTCAATTGTCGGTTAGTGAGTTTGTGGAGGGGATTGTCAAGGGAGATGTGACGATCTTGAGTCAGGCTGTGACTTTGGTAGAAAGTGTGCGTCCTGAACATCAGGCTACTGCCCAGGAAGTTATTGAAAAATGTCTGCCCTATTCCGGAAATTCAATCCGTGTAGGTATCAGTGGTGTACCGGGAGCCGGTAAAAGCACCTCGATTGATGTCTTTGGATTGCACGTTCTCGAAAAGGGAGGTAAGTTAGCTGTTTTAGCCATCGACCCGAGCAGTGAACGCAGCAAAGGAAGTATTTTGGGTGATAAAACTCGTATGGAGCAGCTTTCAGTGCATCCTAAATCATTTATACGTCCCAGCCCTTCCGCCGGTTCTTTGGGGGGAGTAGCCCGTAAAACCCGTGAAACAATCATTCTGTGTGAAGCGGCCGGCTTCGATAAGATATTTGTAGAGACGGTGGGAGTGGGACAGAGTGAAACGGCTGTTCACTCGATGGTCGATTTCTTTCTGTTGATTCAGTTGGCCGGTACGGGAGACGAACTTCAAGGTATTAAACGCGGTATCATGGAAATGGCAGATGGTATTGTGATTAATAAGGCTGATGGTAGCAATATCGATAAAGCCAAATTAGCCGCTGCTCAGTTCCGTAATGCTTTGCATCTTTTTCCCGCTCCCGATTCCGGATGGACACCGCGTGTACTCACATATTCCGGATTCTACAATCTTGGGGTAAAGGAAATATGGGATATGGTGTATGAGTATATCGATTTTGTGAAAGGTAATGGCTATTTTGAATATCGCCGTAACGAACAAAGTAAATACTGGATGTATGAAAGCATCAATGAACAGTTACGTGACAGTTTCTATCATAATGCCAAGATCGAATCGATGTTACAAGAAAAGGAGCAACAAGTGCTCAGGGGAAATCTGACCTCTTTTGTTGCTGCCAAGAGCCTACTCGATACCTATTTTGAAGATCTGAAATAATGATAAAGGTGTGTCAAAATTCTGTGGTGAGTTATGACACACCTTCCAAATCTGCTTTCGATTTACTTTGAGTCACAAAGTAGACTCCAAGAAATACTAATGCGATTGCAACTCCTTTTTCCCAGCCGAAGCTTCCGATTCCCATTAAAATAGCAGCAATAGAAGCAACAATAGGCTGTACATAATTATACATGCTTACTACTGTAGGGCGCATTAGTTTTTGCGCGGTCATGATGCAGATGTAAGCAATGAAACTTCCACATAGTACCACATAAAGTACTTGATAGATGGCGGCTGTCGAAATGCTGTCCCATTTAATGCTTGCTATATCCTGGTATGAGAAAGGAATATAACAGATGGATGCATAGATAAACATCCACTTATTAATCGTGATGGCCGAATAGCGTTGGGATAACCCTTTGAATACGGTTAAATAGATGGAGAAGCTAAGTTGCGCAATCATGCAAAGTAAATCTCCCCAAATGCTTCCTCCTCCTGCACTTACTGCCTGACTGCTTAGAATTAAGATTAACGCTCCCATTGCTCCGATAAAGATGCCCAAAACCTTTTTGTTGGTAACCGGTTCTTTCAGATAGATGGCCGCTACAATCATAGTGATGATAGGTGAAGTTGTTGTTACGATAGATGCGTCTATCGGAGAAGTGAGAGACAATCCGAATATAAATATCCCCTGATTGAAAACAAGGGCAAACAGAGAAGCAAAAAAAATCTTCACCATGTCACGGTGTCCTACCTGCTCTTGTTTGCAGAAAGCGGAAAGTATCCAGAAAGCTGCTGCGGCACCTACCATGCGGAAGGTGGTTACCGAAAGCGCTGAGAACTCTGCCAATGCCGATTTACCGATGGGGGACATCAGCCCCCACATCATGTTGGCTGTAAATGCCAATGCGTGTCCTTTCAGATTCTTATCAATCTCCATACCGAAAATGTTACCTTTATTGAAAACTGATGCAAAAGTAACCAATTTATCGTTTGAATTTTCTATATTTGTTTAATTTAAATGCAACCATTTATGGAACTATCAGCCAATTATATCAAACGAATTGAAATAGACGGATTATGGGACCGTTTCAATATAGTCTGGGACCTTCGTCCGGATGTCAATATACTATCCGGAATCAATGGAGTTGGAAAAACCACTATCCTGAATCGATCGGTCGGGTATCTCGAGCAACTGTCGGGTGAAGTGAAGAGTGATGAAAAAAACGGAGTACATATCTTTTTCGACAATCCCGAAGCTACTTACATTCCTTATGATGTTATCCGTAGTTACGATCGTCCGCTTATTATGGGGGATTTCACAGCCCGTATGGCAGATAAGAATGTAAAGTCCGAACTCGACTGGCAACTCTATCTGTTGCAGCGCCGTTATCTGGATTATCAAGTCAATATAGGCAATAAGATGATCGAGCTGTTGAGCAGCAATAACGAGGAAGAACGTAGTAAAGCAGCCACGCTTTCCATTGCTAAACGTCGTTTTCAAGACATGGTTGACGAACTATTCAGCTATACCCGTAAAAAAATAGACCGTAGACGCAATGATATTGCTTTCTATCAGGATGGTGAACTTCTGTTTCCTTATAAACTTTCTTCCGGTGAAAAGCAGATGTTAGTTATTCTGCTTACTGTACTTGTACAGGATAATGCCCATTGCGTATTGTTCATGGACGAGCCCGAAGCTTCTTTGCATATCGAATGGCAGCAAAAGCTGATATCGATGATCCGTGAACTGAATCCGAATGTGCAGATTATACTAACGACACATTCTCCTGCAGTGATCATGGAAGGATGGCTCGATGCTGTGACCGAAGTAAGTGATATTGCAACCAGCTATAAGTAGGATTTAACTAAAACACGACCTATGGCAATCAGTCTCAAAGACAATCTGACTTCTTCCTATTTCAATGCTGCTCATAAGTTATACTCTAAAAAGGCGCGCCGCCGGATTGTAGCTTATGTTGAGAGTTATGACGATGTAGCTTTCTGGCGTACACTGCTTGAGGAGTTTGAGGACGAAGAACATTATTTTCAGGTGATGCTTCCTTCGGCTACATCTTTGGCTAAAGGCAAGAAAATGGTACTGATGAATACCCTTAATACGGCCGAGTTAGGCAAAAGTCTGATTGCCTGTGTGGATAGCGATTATGACTTTTTGTTGCAAGGAGCTACTGCTACTTCACGTAAAATTAATCGTAATAGATATATTTTTCAGACCTATGCTTATGCTATTGAAAACTATCATTGTTATGCCGATAGCTTGCATGAGGTCTGTGTGCAAGCCACTTTGAACGACAGACACCTGATTGACTTCAATGAGTTTATGAAACGATACTCTCAGATTGCTTATCCACTTTTCCTGTGGTCTGTCTGGTTTTATCGTCGTCATGATACTTATACGTTTACTATGAGTGAATTCAATGCCTGTGTTCGTTTGCACGATGTCAGCTTGAGGCATCCGGAACGTTCTTTGGAGGCAGTGAGGCGTTCGGTAACGTCTAAACTTTCTGAGTTATCCACGCGTTTTCCACAAGGTATCGAAGAGGTCGATAAGTTATCGGTCGAATTAAAAGGACTTGGAGTGCTTCCTGACACAACATATCTGTTTATTCAGGGGCATCACATCATGGACAATGTCGTGATGAAAGTATTGACTCCCGTTTGTACAGCCCTGCGACGCGAACGGGAACAAGAAATCAAAAAAATTGGCGGAACATGACGAACAATTTCATAATGAACTGACTTGTTATCAAAACAGTCAGGTCAATGTGGAGGTAATGCTTCGCAAAAATAGTGCTTACAAAGATTTATACCTTTATCAATGGTTGAAAGAAGACATAAAAGAGTTTTTATATGGAACAGATAACCGAAAAAATAAATGACTTATTCGTTTCCTGGGGATTTGACTCCAGTGAAGTAGGTCCCATTATGACACTGGTACTGATTATTGGCATTGCCTTTTTAGCCGATCTTATTTGTCGTAACATTCTTTTAAGAGTAGTTGCCAAACTAGTGAAAAAGACCAAAGCAACCTGGGATGATATTGTGTTCGACCGTAAAGTTTTGATTTACCTCAGTCATCTTGTCCCTCCCATCATTATTTATGTGTTGATTCCTTTGGCTATTCCGAATGTAAGTGCCCTCGATTTTATCCGTCGTATCTGCATGATTTATATCATTGCGGTTTTTCTGCGTTTTATCAGTGCATTTCTGTCGGCTGTTTATCATGTATACAGTGAGCGAGAACAGTTTCGTGATCGACCATTGAAAGGTTTGTTGCAAACGGCACAAGTGATACTATTTTTCATTGGAGGAATTGTTGTTATCAGTGTATTGATAGATAAATCTCCGATGGTATTGCTCACCGGGCTTGGTGCTTCGGCTGCCATCCTGATGTTGGTGTTTAAAGACAGTATCATGGGATTTGTGTCCGGCATTCAACTTTCTGCAAATAATATGCTGAAAGTAGGTGACTGGATTGCTATGCCCAAATACGGAGCCGACGGTACGGTGATTGAAGTGACGCTCAATACGGTGAAAGTGCGCAATTGGGACAATACCATCACTACCATCCCTCCCTATCTGCTGGTCAGCGATTCTTTTCAGAATTGGCGGGGTATGCAAGAGTCCGGTGGACGGCGTGTGAAGCGTTCTATCAATATCGATATGAACAGTGTAAGATTCTGTACCTCCGAAATGTTGGCTAAATATAAGAAAATCCAATTGTTGACCGATTATGTGGAGCAGACCGAGCAGGTGGTGAAAGAGTATAATAAAGAACATCACATAGACAACTCTATTTTGGTCAATGGGCGACGTCAGACCAATCTCGGAGTATTCCGTGCCTATCTGACCAACTACTTGAAAAGTCTTCCCGATGTCAATAAGAACCTCACTTGTATGGTACGGTATCTTCAGCCCACCGAACAAGGTATTCCGGTCGAACTTTACTTTTTTTCTGCTGTGAAAGAGTGGGTACCTTACGAAGGAATTCAGGCCGATGTATTCGATCATCTGCTTGCCATTGTTCCGGAATTTGGTTTGCGCGTATTCCAGAATCCTACGGGAGAAGATTTTCGGGAGTGGAATAGAAGAAATTAAAAAAGTGTGTTATATTTGTGGCTAATAATACTATATTAGCTATGAATGCACTACAAAGCAACATTATTCGGGAGATCACTCCGTTGTCCGATAAGGATTGTTTCTACATTGCCGAACGGTATAAAACGGAGTTTACTTATCCCATTCACAATCATGCCGAATTTGAGCTGAACTTTACGGAGAAAGCAGCCGGTGTGCGACGGATCGTCGGTGATTCGGCAGAAGTGATCAGTGATTATGATTTGGTTCTGATTACCGGAAAAGATCTGGAACATGTATGGGAACAACATGATTGTCATTCGAAAGAGATCCGTGAAATAACGATTCAGTTCTCTTCCGATCTTTTCTTCAAAAGTTTTATCAATAAGAATCAGTTCGATTCTATTCGTGATATGCTTGAGAAAGCTCAGAAAGGTCTTTGTTTTCCGATGTCCGCCATCCTGAAAATTTATCCCCTTCTCGATACGCTGGCATCCGAGAAACAGGGGTTTTATGCTGTCATCAAGTTCTTGACCATACTTTATGAACTGTCACTTTTCAATGAAGAGGCCCGTACGTTGTCAAGTTCTTCCTTCGCGAAAATCGGCATTCATTCGGATAGCCGCCGTGTGCAGAAAGTGCAGGAATATATTAATGCCCATTATCAGGAAGAGATCCGCCTGAATCAGCTGGCTGATATGGTAGGAATGACTCCGGTATCTTTCAGTCGCTTCTTTAAATTGCGTACCGGTAAGAATCTTTCGGACTATATCATTGACATTCGTTTGGGGTTTGCTGCCCGCCTGCTGGTTGATTCTACTATGTCTATTGCTGAAATCTGTTATGAATGCGGGTTTAATAATCTTTCTAATTTCAATCGGATCTTCAAGAAAAAGAAAGAATGTTCGCCCAAAGAGTTTCGTGAAAACTACAGGAAGAAAAAGAAACTGGTATAATTTTATGTAGGAATGCCTACCGAAAGATAGGAATCTTTTCTCATTTGGTAATGGAGTAAATATTGTTTCTTTAATTGATTCGGTAAAAATGATTTTTCGACTAAATCTTGTACTTGTTCTGCCTTTTGGCAAAAGCTTATTAGCTCTTTATGAACTCTTTTGGGGGGAATGCCGATGCGGATACCAAATTCTATGAATTCTTTTCCTGTAACCGCACCGTCATTTCCGTTTAACGTATTCTCTTTAAACAAGCCACGTTGTAAAGCAAATACATGATCATCAAAAATATGCAGTCTGGTATTTAGCAAATCATATGCCGGAGCAAGTATAAAATCTCCAGAAGGAGTTTCTAACAAAGAGAAATTTTTAGCATGAGCATCTCCATTTGAAAAAAGGAAGTTGAAAATAACTAATCGAAAGAATTTTAGAACCTCTACAGATGATGCTGAGACGTACTGTTTGATAATATCCGCCATCTCTTCATAACTTAATACATCATATTTGTAGTTGGGACCTTTATTCCCCTTTGATATTCCGGCTAAAGAAGCAAAATCTTCTTTTCTGAATTTTCTTCCATTGGGTGCAATGTCAAAACGTCGTGTGATATAGGCAGGTTCATCATTTTGAAAAAAACAGAGCCCATTGGCTGCTGTAGGAATATTGTAAACTTGCGAGGCTATTTGCATGGTTAAGTGTTCATTGGCCGGACTTATCTCTTTGTTGGCATATTCAGAAAGTTTGGTTTTAAGTAACAATGTGGCTTGCTCCTGTTCCAGTGATAGTCTCATTTGCCCATTATCTACTACAAGAGAGTATTTTTGTTGAGCTCCGGATATAGACATGTGTTTGTTGTTATTCTGAAATTCTTTTTGTTCCGTTTCATTATTGTCCATGCCATTGTATGGCAGTATATGGTTTACCTTTTGGCTATTGAACAGCTCTTTCAATGCAACAGGCGAATAGGTTGAGAATCCCTTTTGTAAAGTAGAAGGACAGCAAGTTAATTCAATCATAGTCGAGAGGTTTTATGGTTACAGCCCCAGCCGTGTCGGTATGTGCTGTAGCTAATAAAATACCAAAATCATCTTTTTCATCAATCTGCAATAATCTTGCCTGAACGATGCGGTTGTGCCCTTCTGACAGCATGTTGGCAAAAAAAGGAAATAGATAATGGGAAGTATATTCCTGTTGTTGTTTTGTCAATGTCAGGCTTATGGAGGGCTTTGATGGATCATTGAAATATTCGTCATCATAGCGAAATTTATATTCGTTAGAAGATAATTCCGTAATAATGCCTACCCGTTCTTTATTCAAGTATACGACTCCTTGTCTCATAGATGTCCCTCCTTATTTTTAATTTTCAGAGAAAGTTCTAATCCTAATACCTCCAATATGGCATAGAGCTTTTGAAAATTAATATTTATTTCTCCATTTTCAATTTTTGTTATAGTATTGATACTGATTTGTGCTAAATCGGCAAGTGTTTGCTGATTTATACCCAACATTTTTCTTCGTTGGCGAATCTGTATTCCAATTTGTTTCATATTCCCAATATATTGTGAATTTGAAACAAAAATACTAAGTATTTGTTTGATAAGCAAGGAAATTCCCAATATATTGTGAATTTGAGCTTTTTGTGGCTTGAGTTATGTACCTTTATCATGAAATTCACAATATATTGTGAATTTGATTACGGCTATTTGTACTTTTGATTTTAGAATGACAGAGATTTCTTTTTGTTTGTAGAGTGTTTCTCAATTAACATTGTTAACTCCATTTCTCCGTTATTTTATTCTTGTGTGCAAATAACAAGCCTTTTGCATTGAAAACACTTGCTATTTGCATTTAAAGAACAAGCTTTAACGTAGCGTTAAAACAAAGCTTTGGGCGAGAGAAATCTTGTGCTTTAAAAACACTGTGTTTTAGTTCGTTAAGCACACTTTTTACTTCTTTGTTTCACTGAATCCTTTTCTGGTCAAAAGCCTGTATACTTGCTTTTTTGTCAACTACAAATAGGGGACTGACACTCTCTGCTACCTTCTTTTCGTCTTGTTTAGCGCCGCTATCAGGTATCTTCCTTTGGCTCCGATGTCGCTCCAGCAAGTGTTGGCAATCAGTTTCCATACCGTCGTTCCCTTCCTCCCATAGTCCGACAGCCTGAGTATGGAGTTTACTTCCCCGGTGTCGGTAATGCTCAATCTCTTTAGCGTGTCCATCAGTCCCGAGTAATTGTGCGTCATTGTATTGAAGGCGTATCCCGGTATCGGGAGATAAGCAGAATCCCCCTTCCGCTCTTCTTCCTCCCCTTTGGGGGGAGCTGAGGGGGGAAATTCTTTATTTTCCTCTGCTTTCTTTTCTTTTACTTTACTTTGTCCGGAATTGCATGCATTTTTTGCGTCAACGGCTACATGATGTACTACATTTTTCGGGTTAACAGGTGTTTTTTCCTTTTTGAACAGCTCTGGTTGCTGAATTTCTTGTAGTGCCGGGGGAGTGTCGGCTTTTCCATTTTCTTTTTCCGGTTTCACCATCAGGTAAGGGAGCTCCGACAACTCTCTTTTCCTTCGCTTTGTCGCTTCCATCCATACTTTCTGTATACTTTCCGAAGTCAGTATTCCGTTTTCCTGATAACTGTTTCTGTCCAGTATTCCTTTGGTGAACAGAATCTCGATGATCCCCTGCACCTCTTCTGCCTGCACCTCTCTTCCTGCCTTGTTTGCGAAAATCAGGCATTGTTCTTCATCCCATCGTATGTAGTATCCCTCCTTGTAAATCTTACACATCAGTTTCAGCACAATTGCCGACCCTTTTATTCCATATTTTGCTTCTATCACTTCCATTGCGTTCTCTTCCATGAAGTTTACGCCCACCGGAAAATAATTGATCCCGTCGTATGCTATTGCCATATTTGTTTTTTTAGATTAGTTGTTTGTACTTTCAATAATACATTTACCACAAATTACTCCGGATTTCCAAAGACGTTTTCACTTGATTCCTCAAAGTATAAATAATTCATCCGTGAAAATCCGTGTAATCTGTGGTGACGCCCTATACGATCGGTCTCCACTCCATGAAGTTCTCCACCTGGAATGTCGTCCATCGCTGTTCGTCCACATTCCAGTAGACTACTGCGCCTTCTATTTTTGTGGGATCATACTTCTTACGGAACTCCGCTTCGTAGTAAATCAATGTTGCTTTCACCAGTTGGAAACTCCCGTTTTGTTTTCGGTAAGCTACCGTCGCATGTCCATATTGCATATGGTCCAGGAGTGCTTCAAGTCGTTCTGCCATCCATTCGGCGCACGACTCGGTGTATCCTTTCTCGAAGACGATCCGTTTTTTCCATCTCAGTTTCATGGCTTCACTTTGTGATGCCGGGCTTTTCAACTTCTTCATATTATAATGATTTTAAAGTTTATAAATTGTTTGTCGGCCCGAAGGTAGAGTGTTTGCCGATTAGGTTGGAGTATAATAATTCATGGTGTGTTTTCTTGTCTATTTTATGCCAATGGATTTATCTCGTAGCATTTCGTTCCAGATGGTGTTTGTTTCCTTTAGAATAGTGCTGAACTTCAATGGAATGAATATTCCATTTCGAATATTCCCTAATAGTTTTTTGTCGTCTATATATCGTGCTAATGCAACTTGTGATGTCTCCTTTTTTATACCCATTGCCCCATCTTGATAGAGTGTGATTAGTAGCTTTAAGCATTCGTAGTGTTTCAAAACAATCCCTTGTATGGGTTTCTCCTTTTTTCGTCCTCTGTTTGACTTAAGGTCTCTATTGTCAGAGATTTGCTTGTTGTCCGTTTTGTTTTTTTTGAATTCTTTTTTTTTCTTCTTGTTGTTTGTTTTCGTAGTTCATAATCTTTTTAATTTTAGTGATTTTTATTTGTATAAAATGTTGCAAAGGTATGAACGAAAAATTTAGTAAACTTACAAATATAAGATAAATTGTGGAGTTTAATTTCTTTTTGGAGGTAAGCTGTTGGCTTATAGTGAGATAATTTGTTTAAGGAGAGATGTTTCAAAAAACGTTCGTCTATTTGAACGCAAAGATAAGGGGTATTTTCATAATAGCAAAATGTTTAATTAAAAAAAAGATTTGCACTCTTGCCTTTCTACCTTAATATATTAATTTCTAGATAGATATCTATGGATAAAAATCTCTTTTTTATCTGTCTGCTTTTATGTTTCGATACTGAAAAAATGAATACAAAAATAGTGTTCAAATAGACGAACGTTTAAAAACACGTTTTTTTAGTATAATTCGTTTGTTTATAGTTTCTTACCAGATAGGTAATGAGTAACTACAAGAAACCGTGGCAAGAGAGTACAAAGCTTGCCGTATATTACATAAAGTACTCGCAAGTGATTGAATTTCAAGTGTATGTAAGAAGTTCAAAGCCCCGGGAGAATGTCCTTTTCTGAAATAATCGTATAATGGAAGTGGAAAAAGAGACCGAAATATGGTTCGCTATGCGTGCCACTTATCGTCGAGAGACTGACGCTATGCGGTTGCTTGCGAAAGAGAACTTGGGCTGTTTTGTTCCTATGCAATATAAGATAAGTATAAAGAAAGGGAAAAAAGTCCGTGTTTTGGTTCCTATCATTCACAATCTGATTTTTATTCATGCTTGTCCTTCCGAAGTGAAACGTGTCAAGTCTATGGTTGCTTATTTGCAATATATCACCGATACCCGTAGCGGCAAGAAGATAATTATCCCCGACAATGAAATGCAGCGTTTCATCGCTGTAGCCGGTACTTACAGTGACCATCTTTTATACTTTCAACCCGATGAACTCAACTTGTCCAAAGGAACCAAAGTCCGTATTACAGGTGGTGACTTCGAGGGCCAAGAAGGTGTTTTCCTGAAAGTGAAAGGTGCCCGGGATCGTCGCGTAGTCATTGCTATACAAGGTGTCATAGCCGTTGCCATGGCCACTATTCACCCTGATCTTATAGAAGTAATCAAATAATTCATAATTCAAATTTATTATGACTCTTTCCGAAGAAGTAGCTTCCCTTCAGCGTGCCGCGCACGACCTGATGTATTTGGGCATGGACGGGAGTCCCATTTACAGCGATGACTTGTCCCGCCGCAACAATGAAGTTTACCGCTTGACCACAACATTGTATAATTCCGGTGTCCAAGGTTCCACGGTTGAAGAACAGGCCTCTGTCTGTCTCGCTCTCCTAATGGGTTACAACGCATCGTTCATCGACCACGGAGAAAAGCGCGAACATGTCCAGAAGATATTAGATCGTTGCTGGGATATCCTCGATACTCTTCCCGCTTCACTATTGAAGCTTCGTCTGCTTACCGCCTGCTATGGTGAGGTATTCGACGAGCCTTTGGCTGACGAAGCCCGTGCAATTATCGCTTCTTGGGATTCGGTATCACTTACTACTGAACAGCAAGAGGCTATCAACGAGTTTCAGACTGTGGTGGATAATCCTTATCCGTGGGAGTATGTTGAAGAATAAATTTGGATGAACGAAAGATAATATGCTTAATGTAGATAATTTTATCGGCGAAAATATTACTTTTCGTCGTTCCAGCATGTTTGCTCCTGATATTGCAGCAAACAGTGATCGTCTTCGCCAGGAGGTTGAAGGTAAGAGTTTATTGGTGATTGGTGGTGCGGGTTCCATCGGTTCTTCCTATATAAAAGCCATTCTTCCTTTTAAGCCTTCCAAACTTGTTGTGATCGATTTAAACGAGAATGGATTGGCCGAACTTACCCGTGATTTGCGTTCCACTTATGGGCTGTATATTCCGAAGGAGTATCGTACTTATACCCTGAACTTTGCAGATCCCATCTTCGAGCGGATGTTCCGTAAGGAGCAGGGTTTTGATATTGTAGCCAACTTTTCGGCACACAAGCATGTACGGAGTGAGAAAGACGAATATTCGGTACAGGCTCTGATTGAAAATAATGTAATAAAAGCCAAGAAACTGCTTGATCTGTTATCGGAATTTCCTCCCCGTCATTTCTTTTGTGTTTCTACGGATAAAGCAGCCAATCCTGTGAATATAATGGGGGGCTAGCAAGCGTATCATGGAAGATATGATAATGGCCTACTCCTCTAAATTTAAAGTCACTACTGCCCGTTTTGCCAATGTCGCCTTTTCCAATGGCTCCCTATTGGCCGGTTTTATTGACCGTATCATGAAGAAACAGCCTTTGGCTGCCCCCAACGACGTGAAACGTTACTTTGTTTCTCCTGAGGAAAGCGGTCAGATCTGTATGCTTGCCTGCGTTCTTGGAAATAATGGAGAGATTTTCTTTCCAAAGTTAGGTGAGGAAAAGATGATCACTTTTTCTTCTATCTGTGACCGTTTCCTCCGCACTTTGGGTTATGAAAAAAAAGAGTGTGCTACAGATGAAGAAGCCAGAAGATATGCTGCCGAAATGCCGGATGACAGCAAGATATATCCTGTTGTTTATTTTGAAAGTGATACCACGGGTGAGAAAGGCTACGAAGAGTTCTATGTGCCCGGTGAAAAGTTAAATTTGGAACGTTTTTCTTCTTTGGGTGTGATTGAGGATGCCAGTAAACGTCCTTTGTCTGAATTGGATTCCTTCTTTGATGAACTGGAGTCTCTCTTTGCCCTTCCGGATTGCCATAAGTCTGATATCGTGACTGCACTTAAAAGATTTCTTCCCAATTTTGAACACGTGGAGAAAGGAAAGAATTTAGACCAGAAAATGTAAGTTAATTAAATAATATACAATGGAATATCAAATCCCTTTATTTCAGTTGAATTTCAATGAAGATGAAATTCAGGCAGTAGCAGACACTATTCGTTCAAAATGGATATCTACAGGTCCTAAATGTGAAGAACTGGAGAATTTGTTTATTGAAATGATGAATGTGAAGTATGCAGTGAGTTTATCTAATTGTACAGACGCTTTGCATTTAGCTTGTCTAACTAGTGGCATTCAACCGGGAGATGAAGTACTTTGCCCTTCTTTGACTTTTGCTGCATCTGTCAATTGTATTCGATATGTGGGGGCAACACCTGTATTTTGTGATATTGTAGGTCCGAACCATATAAATATTGATCCGGAAGATATAAAAAGAAAAATAACTTCGAAAACAAAAGCTATTATCGTCGTTCACATGGCGGGTTTTCCTGCAAAAATGGATGAAATTATGTCCATAGCTAAAGAATATGACCTCAAAGTCATTGAAGATGCTTGCCATGGGCCGTTATCCGAATATAAAGGAAAAAAATTAGGTACAATTGGAGACGTAGCCACGTTTAGTTTCTTTTCGAATAAGAATATTAGCACTGGAGAAGGCGGGATGTTGATAACCAATAATGAAAAGATTGCATCTAAAGCCCGCTTACTTCGTTCACATGGTATGACCACAATGTCATATCAAAGAGCTAAAGGTCATGCTACCGCATACGACATCATTGATTTAGGTTACAACTTTCGTATGGATGATATACGTGCATCAATAGGTTGTGTTCAGATGCGGAAATTACAGGCTGATTTAGAGAAACGTGTTCGTGTCAGAAGCAAATATATTGAGGAACTTTCTAAAATAGGAGGGCTCATAGTCCCATTTGCAGATAATACAGAATTTGTTTCAAATTATATAATGCCGGTTGTTTTGGTTAACTCAACTAAAGATAAAAGGGACAAAATAAGAAATAGAATACATGCATCAGGTATTCAAACCAGCAACCATTATCCGGCAATACATAAATTCTCGATTTATAAAGATTATGGTGCAGTTTTACCTCAGACCGAATATGTTGCTGATAATGAAATAACATTGCCAATGTATGCCGATTTGACGGATGAACAGATTGAATTTGTAACTCACACTGTGGATGTTGCAATCAATGGATAACAAAGTAATATTAGTGGGTGGCTTCCATGAAATTATAGAGCTTTGTGAAGATAACGATATTGAAATAGCAGGTATAATTGATAACTATCTCACAAATGATACATATTGGGGATATCCGATCATAGGTACGGACGATAAAGCCAAAGTCTTGTTTGAAACATATAAGAATGTTCCGGTATTGATAACTCCGGATGTACCTCATGTTCGTTATAAGTTATACCATTATTATAAAAGTATTGGTTTCCAGGTGGCTTCATTAATCAGCCGGGATGCATCCATCTCCCGTAGTGCAATAATAGGTGAAGGAACAATAATACAGAGAGGTGCCAATCTCTCTTCAAATATCAAAATAGGACAGATGGTTAAAGTAAATACGAATGCCAATATTATGCATGACTGTCTAATCGGCAATTATGTTACTGTAGCGCCTAATGCTGTCTTATTAGGGAAAGTTGAGATTGATGACAAGGCTTATATTGGTGCTAATGCAACTTTATTGCCTTCAGTAAAAATAGGGGGAAAATGTAACAGTGGGAGCAGGTTCTGTTGTTACAAAATCAGTCCGTCCTAATACTGTAGTAAAAGGTAGTCCCGCTAAATGACTTTTTTCTCATCTATTCTATTTATTACGCATTTAAATTATAGAGAAATAAACAGTAAATATGCTTCTTGATAAAATACAGAATCTAATCATTCAGTCTGATATTTCTATCTTTCAATCGATGAAGAAGATGGATGAAGAGAAAGTAAAGCTTCTATTTGTCTTTAGAGGAGATTGTTTTGTTGGAATTTTAACAATTGGAGATATCCAAAGGGCTATTATCAAACAAAATGATACAAGTATGCAAATAAATAATATCCTTGATCAGAATAAGGTATTTGCGTATAAAGGTGAAAGCCTTGAAATAATAAAGAATAAAATGATTCATTTACGTGCGGAATGCATGCCCATACTCGACAGTAAAGGTGAATTGGTTGATGTCTTGTTTTGGAAAGATTTGTTTATTGATGAAGTACGTGTGGATGACAGGAAAATAGATTTACCAGTAGTTATCATGGCAGGCGGTAAGGGCACGCGTTTAAAACCCCTCACAAATGTCATCCCTAAACCCTTAATCCCAATAGGAGATAAAACAATTCTTGAGGCAATTCTGGATCAATTTGAATCTATAGGTTGTAGTAAATTTTATATGTCAGTAAATTACAAATATGATATTTTAAAATTTTATCTGGCTCAGTTGGATCATAAATACGATATTCGTTTTTTTAAAGAGGATAAGCCATTGGGTACAATTGGAAGTGTTTCATTACTAAAAGATAAAATATCAACTCCTTTTTTTGTTTCTAACTGTGATATAATTATAGATCAGGATTATAGGGACGTATACGATTATCATATTAACAATAGTAATGATCTTACAATTGTTACGGCTGTTAAAAGAACACGTATTCCTTATGGGGTTATCGAAACTATTGAAAACGGATTAATGACTGAGTTGATTGAGAAGCCTGAATTTACCTATATGATTAATTCGGGAGTTTATATATTACAGCCTGAATTAATCAATGAAATTCCAGAAAATGAATTATTTCATATTACTCATCTTATGGAGAAAGTAAAAAGTAGAGGTGGTAAAATAGGGTGTTTTCCTGTCAGCGAAAAGTCATGGACTGATATTGGAGAATGGAACGAATATCTAAAGCTACTTGGAATCTAAGATATTTATTATTTTTATAATTAATTGATAGAGTATACAATAAATGTTTTTGATTTAATAGAAGAAAGTGGCAAAGACAATTCTTGAAAAAACAATAACTGGATTTAAGTGGACAAGTACGAGTACAGTGATAAGCAGTATAGCTAAGTTCTTACAGATTGTGATTTTAACTCGTTATTTAGATAAAAATGATTTTGGCCTAGTTGCAATTGCATTACTTATAATATCATTTACAGATATTTTTTTTAGATATGGGAATATCTTCAGCTGTGATGTATCGGAAAAATATTACAAAAAACGAGTATAGTTCTTTGTTTTGGTTAAATATTGTAATGGGAATCATTCTATTCTTTTTATTATTAATTTCTACCCCTTTTATTGCAGAATATTATAAATTGAGCGAATTGAAATATATATTACCTTTATTATCTTTAAATTTATTATTTCTATCAACTTCTCGTTTACAAAGAACTATCCAGCAAAAAGAATTTAGATTTAAATTTGTAGCCTTAATAGATATCTTTTCTTCATGTTTAATGCTTTTGTCTGCTATGATTTTAGCAGTAATGGATTTTGGTATTTATAGCCTTGTTTTTTCGACTTTGATAGGTACTTTTTTCATAAGTATAGTATATTTAATATTGTGTTTTCATATAGAAAAAAATGTTAAGTTGCATTTTGCATTTAATGATACTAAACCATTTTTATCTATAGGATGTTATCAAATAGGTTCAGCTGTTTTTGATTTTTTTAGTCGTGAATTAGATATTATATTGATCAGTAATGTGTATTCTTTAGAAATGCTAGGCGTTTATTCTTTGTGTAAGCAATTAGTATTAAAAATATATTATTTAATAAATAGCATATTGCCTAAAGTTGTAACTCCTTTTTTAGCTACAATACAAAGTGATGTATTATTACTCAAAAAAACTTTTTTGAAATTGGTGCAAATAATTTCTATTATTAATTATCCACTTTTTTTTATAATAGCTGCATTTTCTCCATTAATTTTGCTTATAGTGTATGGTAGATCTTATCAAGAATATTGGATTATTTTGACAATATTGTCCGTCGTATATGGTATTAATTGTACAAGTACACCTGTCAGTAGTTTGCAAATTGCATTAGGTAGAACTGACATTGGTCTGAAATGGACAATTTGCCGTATAATATTATCTTGTCTTTTGTTAGGAATTGGAAGTTGCTTTAACTTTAATATCTTTATTACATTTATTTTATTTTGTACTCTGGTTTCAGTACCTTTAATGGTTAGGATGAATTTACATAAAATGATATCCGTAAATTTAGTTGAATACCTTACAAAACAATTATTTCCTTTAAAAGTTTCTTTTATTCTAACAATAATAGCGTTGCTTTTTCAGAAAATATATACTTTTAGCTTATTTGAACTGTTTTTAGGAATAATTTTATATATAGCTATATATTTGACAATATGTTATATTTTTAGAAAGAAATTATTTATTTCTTTACTTAGAACTATTAAAAATAGGAAAGAATGAAATCTAAGATTTTAATTGTAGGGGAGTCTACAGATAACCATGTTAGGCGGTTATTAACTCATCTCAATATTTTAGATAAAGAACATCAATTAGATATCGATATTTTTGATTTATATTTTCATTCTAGAGAAACCAGTTTTTTATGCTATAAAATATATAACACAAAACACTTGTTTTTTAGATTTTTATATAAAATAAAAATACTACGTTCATTGCTGAATTTGTTGGATGTTTATATTTCATTCTTACCTATTTTGAAACATCGTTATGATTTAGTTAATGTACATCTCTGGAATAGAAATTCTTTTTTTTTATATCCATTTTATAGAATAATAAGTCCTAAATTAATGATCTCTCCATGGGGAAGCGATGTCTATCGTATCAATGCTTTTGACAAACTGATAGCTAAATTATGTTATCATAAAGTTGATTACATTTCTGTTGCTCCTATTAAGTTTCGGGATGATATTGCGACGTTATTCAATGTACCGGATGGTAAATTTGTAAATTTAGGATTTGGTTCTGATACAATTGATGCTATTAATGCACAAAAAAAACTTTCGAAAGAAGAAGCTAAAAAGAAACTTGGGCTAGAAGATTCTTACATTATTACATGTGGCTATAATGCTTCTATTTCTCAGAATCATCATAAATTATTGGATGCAATAGAGAAAATCCAGTCGCAATTACCAGAAAATCTGTGTTTGGTTTTTCCTTTTACTTATGGCGGTACTGAACTCTATAAAAAAGAAATAAAACAGCGTCTTGAAACATGTGGCATTCATTATATTATGTATACAAACTTTCTTTCTTTAGATAAACTAGTTGCTTTAAGAAAATCATCAGATATCTTTATTCACATGCAGTCTAGTGATGCATATTCAGCGAGCGTTCAAGAATATCTGCTTTGTGATACTGCTGTAATTAATGCTACTTGGCTGAGATATCCTACTTTAGAAAAGTATGGAAAACCCTATAAACAGATTGACACATTTGAACAACTGCCAAACTCTATTTTAGAGATTTTGTCTGGAGATTTCCCAGTTATTTCTTCTAAATTGAAGTTGGAGATAATTAATAATGGTTGGAATGAAAAAGCGAAATACTGGATGAATTTTTATATTGAAAGATGCGCCCAGAAATCTAATGATAAATTTTGATGAAATAAATGTTTATTTATATAATAACTTTTTTGTTAGGAATTCTTTTAGATAGCTTTCGTGTAAATAAAAATATAAAAATAGTTTTTATCATTTGGCTTTATATATTTTTATGTTTCGGTTATATGACTGGCTCTGACTGGAGAGCGTATGAACTGCAATACCAATCAGCAGATTACTACTATTATAATGCTACCTATGAGAAAGGTTTTTATACTTTATTCTATTTTCTTAAATTATTTATTAGTGATTTCTTTATCACATTAGCTTTTTTGAAATGCATATATTTATATACGTTAATTCGTTTGTTCCGACAAATAACTCCTCTTTGGATTTCTTCTATTTCAATTTTATTGCCAATAAGTTTATTATTTATGTTGGTAGATAATCCATTGAGGTTTATGACGTCAATTATTTTTTTGAATATAGGACTGGGATATTTACTGAATGGCCATACAAAAAAGTTTTTAATGATTGCTGTTTTAGCTCCATTTTTTCATATTACTACTATTTTTATTGTTTTCATTTTATTGTTGATTAAATTTGATAATATTATATTTCGCTCCAAAAGGCTTATACTTATTGTATTATTTTTTATAGTTTCTTTTGCTTTTAGTTCTACAGGCCCTGTATCTAACTTAATATCACAGCTTATTCCTCAACTTGAATTATTAGGAACCAAAAATTTTGGTTCTTATTCAGTCGAAGATAATGATGCTTTTTTCACTATTGGTTCAATGATAAATGCTTTTCTGTTTATAATTATTGTTTCATTTAGGAATTATATTGTTGAACACAACCAACAATATGGAAAGAAGATATACTCATATATTATAATTTATTTTTTTCTATTCAGAATATTATTGATTGTGCCTAGTGGCTTTAGATTAGTAATTCCTATGGGATATTTTTTGTCAATAGCGGTAGCAATGTTACTAAAGAAAGGTAATTTACTCAAGTTGCTTTTCGTTTCATATTTTATGCTTCTCATGTCAAAGTCATTGTGGCAAGGATATGTGTATTTACCATACTCAAATAGCATTTGGTATATATTAACAGAACATAAACAGTATAGTGAACGAGATAATAATAATATAAACTTTTATAGGCAGAGAACAGGTAATTCATTGTAAAAAGCCGGAATATGAAGAAGATTGCAATGATCGTCAAAACAAATAGTTTGGAATTTGATGATCGAATACGAAAAGTGTCATTGGCACTTTCTAAAGATGCGGATGTGAAAATATTTGCATTGTTGAATGATAATACAGAAAAAGATGATATTACAAGTTATCGCATCCATTACCATTCATTTAGCTTGAGGTCTAGAGCTCTATTTCCATCAAAAAAACTCCTATTGCTTAAAACACTAGAATTTTACTTGAAAGTGATAATGCATGTAAGAAAGTATGATGTATTATGGGCGAATGATGAAAATACTTTTTTATTTCCTTTGTTCGCAAAAAAGAACAAGACTGTATGGGATTTGCATGAAATACCTGAATTGTTTTTGAATAATAAATGCAAGTGGATTTTCCATTATATAGAGCGAAAATCATTAAAAATCTTACATGCTAATCCTTTTCGTTTGGATTATCTTTATGAACAAGGTGTTATATCTGATAAGTCGAAACATAGTTATATCAGAAATTATCCAGACCATATCTTTTTGGAGAAGTGTATAGAATCACCTGTTTATGAAAGATTTATTAAATGGCTTAAAGGAGAAAAATATGTTTATATACAGGGAGTGGAACAGAAAGATAGGTATCCTTTTAATTCTATAGCTTGTGTATTAGATGCTACGAATTACAAAGTTGTAATTATTGGCGGTCTTGATTCCGATGAAAAAGTTGAATTGGAAAAGAAGTATGGTGATAAGTTTAAAGAACGGGTGTTTCTTGCAGGATGGACAAATCAGTTATCGTTATCTTTATATTTAAAAGATGCTATATTCACTGTGATATTATATACAAAAGATACTCCGAACAATAGGTATTGTGAAGCAAATAGGTTTTATCAAGCATGTTCTTTAGCCATCCCAATAATTTGTGGTAGTAATGAATCTATGAAATCAATAGTTGACGAATTTAAAATGGGTGTATACCTTGAATCCGACGGACGGGATTTGCATGAATTAATAGGTGCTGTAAAAATGGTAGATAGTAATTATTCTCTATATAAAGATAATTCTATACAATGCCGAAAAATGTTTATTTGGGATGAAAATATGGTAAAAAAAGAATGGTGGGATAAGTGAATTATTTTTATGATGGATACATTGATTACGTTAGATTATGAGCTGTTTTTAAACGATAAAGTTGGTACCATTGATAAATGCCTAATCGAACCGATGGAACAACTTAATAAAGTATGCTTAATACATGATATAAAAGTGACTATTTTTGTTGATGCAGCTTATATCTATAGGTTGAAACAACTCTCTGAAAAAAGTAAAGATGCAAGAAATGAATATAATAAAGTTATAAATCATGTGAAATCCTTATCTCAATTTGGACATGATATTGAATTACATATTCATCCTCAGTGGTTTTATTCTAATTTTGATAATAAAATCTGGAATTTAGATTGGGAGCATTACAAACTTTCTGATATGTCTTTTGATGAAGTTATCCCGAGATTTAATGAGTGTGTGCATCTTTTGGAAGAGATAGTTGATTCTAAAGTTATTGGATTTAGAGCTGGAGGATATTCAATACAAAATTTTAATTTGTTTGCTGATTTGTTGAATTCAAATGGTATCAAGATTGATTCTTCTGTATTACCACGAGCTAGGACGGCACGAGATAATAAAACTCATAATTATGATTACCGTTTTGTTCCGCATAAGGCTTTGTATCGATTTTTGACAAATGTTGTTAATGAAGACAAAAACGGTTATAACTGGGAGTTACCTATAAGTACTTTTCGACAAAATTTGATAGGCTATCTTCTTGATAAGAGAAAAAACATGAGAGCTTATCAATCTGTTAACTGGGGGGATGGGGGTGATGACCCTCTGCCATTTTATAAAAGAATTACAAGCGGAGTGAAAAAATTATCGCTATTCCATACTATTTCCGCCAGTATTGATTATCAAAGTTTTTTCCATATAAATAAAGTTTATCAGCATCATAAGCATTTGAAAAGTGATTTCTTTACAATTATAGGCCATCCAAAAAATTTCTCTCCAGACTCTCTGAGTTATTTAAACCAATTTCTATATCGTTTGGAAAAGGATAATATTCGAATAATCACTTTGAAAGATTTATTGAAAAATATAGAATGAAAAAAATAATAGTAATTTCTCCTTCTATAACAGCAACACATATTATAAAAAGAGTCACAGCTCTTCATCAAGCGGGTTTTATAGTTGAAGTGTTTGCTTTTAATAGAGGAGATGGTGTTGGAGGAAACTATCCTCCAGGAGTTAACGTTACGGACTTAGGACTAGTTCCCAACGGAAAAGGATATGTAGGAAAATTCTTCAGAGCAACTTCTAAACTAAAAAAAATATTCAATTTATATCGGAATGAAAACTGTATGTATTTTGCGTGTTCTTTTGATTTAGCTCTGATAACTTTACTGTTTTCAAATAAAAAATACATTTATCAAATTTCAGATTTAGTTTATGGCTATTTTCCTACCACTTTAATTAGATCTTTTTTTAAGACCATCGATAAATTAATTATTAAGAAATCAATTACTACAGTAGTTACATCTGAAGGTTTTATAAAGTATTTGGGAAGTAAAAATATTGCAAATAAATTTATCTATCAACCTAATAATTTACCCAAAGAAGTTTTAGGAAAAAATATAGAAATATCAGAATGTCCGACTAATGATCATTTTATTTTTTCTTTTATTGGATTTGTAAGAGCTGATTCTGTTCTCCTGTTTGCGAAAACTGTCGGTGAGTATTTCCCAAATTATAGCTTTCATTTCTATGGTAAAGCTATGAATATGACAGTAATTGATAATTTAATAAAAGAGTATCCTAATATCCATTATTTTGGCCCTTATAAATATCCGGATGATTTACAAAATATTTATGAGAAAGTTGATCTGGTCGTATCTTGTTATGATGTAAAATCTTTGAATGTCAGATTAGCTGAACCTAATAAATTATTTGAATCAATCTATTATGGGAAACCAATAATAGTCTCTTCTCATACATTTTTAGCTGAAAAAGTAAATTCAATGGGTGTAGGTTTCGGAGTAGATGCCAGTGATATGCAAACCATAAAAGAATTTATATCCGGACTAACTTCCACAGAAATAAAAAATAGAATTAATAAAATAAAGTCAATCCCCAAAGCAACAATGATTGACGATGGAGCAATTCAGCTGTTAAAAAAAATAGAAACGAACTTTAAGAATTGAATTGATAAATATAAACGATGATGAAAGCATGTTTTATGGGGTTAGGCTATATTGGCCTTCCTACTGCAATTATTGCAGCAAAGCACGGAGTACAAGTAACAGGAGTAGATATTAATCCTAAAGTGGTAGAAATGACCAATCAGGGTAAATTGCATATCATAGAACCTGGTATGCAGGATCTACTTGAAGAGGTCGTAAGCAAAGGTCAATTGATAGCTTCTACTACTCCCAAGGAGAGCAATGCCTATTTTATAGTAGTTCCTACTCCTTTTAAGGGGAATCATGAACCGGATATTTCATACGTGGAAGCAGCTACACGTGCTGTTGTTCCTTTTTTGAAAGAGGGAGATTTGTATGTGATTGAATCGACTTCTCCCGTCGGCACTACAGATAAAATGAAAGATTTGATATTCTCTCTTCGTCCAGAGTTGAAAGAGAAAATTTATATTGCTTATTGTCCAGAACGTGTATTACCGGGTAATGTTATTCATGAACTGGTACATAACGATCGTGTGATTGGAGGAATGAATAAGGAATCGACAGATAAAGCTATTGAGTTTTATAGCCAGTTTGTAAAAGGTACTTTACATCGTACAAATTGTAAAACGGCAGAAATGTGCAAACTAACTGAAAATTCATCCCGTGATGTGCAAATAGCTTTTGCCAATGAGCTTTCAGTGATTTGTGATAAAGCTGGCATCAATGTTTGGGAATTGATTAGTTTAGCAAATAAACATCCTCGTGTAAATATACTTCAACCTGGTTGTGGCGTTGGGGGGCATTGTATCGCCGTAGATCCCTATTTCATAACAGCAGATTTTCCTATTGAATCTCAAATAATAGCCAAAGCTAGAGAAATAAATAATTATAAAGCTTTTTGGTGTGCTGAGAAGGTAGAAAATGCGATGTTGAAATTTGAATTGGAACACCACCATAAGCCAACGATAGCTATGATGGGGCTAGCTTTCAAACCGGATATTGACGACCTTCGAGAAGCCCCTGCCAAGTATATTACAACAAAGGTCATGCAAAGTTGTAATAATGCGGATATTTTAATTGTAGAACCGAACGTCAGCGAACATAAGGTTTTTAAACTGACTGATTATAAAGAAGCTTATGCAAAGGCTGATATTGTGGTTTTTTTAGTAGCACACTCTGTTTTCAAGGCATTACCATATGTTAGCGACAAAGTAATTCTTGATTTTTGTGGCATTTATAAAAAATAATAATGTTATTATGAAAAAAGTAATGTTGGTTTTCGGGACTCGTCCCGAAGCCATTAAAATGGCTCCTTTAGTAAAAGAGTTCCAAATGCATCCTGATCAGTTTCAAACACTCGTTTGTGTGACAGGACAACACCGCGAAATGCTTGATCAAGTTCTTTCTATTTTTGCCATTGAGCCGGATTTTGACTTGAATATAATGAAACAAGGTCAAGATTTGTATGATGTGACAGCACGTGTCCTTTTAGGATTAAGAGATGTCTTTAAAGAGGTACATCCAGATATTGTATTAGTACATGGAGATACGTCAACTTCAACCACTGCCGCATTGGCAGCTTTCTATCAGCAGATACCTGTCGGTCATGTCGAGGCAGGTTTGCGAACTTATGATGTTTATAGTCCCTGGCCTGAAGAAATGAATAGGCAAATTACAGGACGTATCGCGACATACCATTTTGCACCCACATCGTTGAGTCGACAAAATTTATTAGGTGAAGGGGTGAAAGAGGATCGTATATTGATTACAGGTAATACAGTAATAGACGCTCTCTATTGGGTTGTAAATAAAATAAAAGGAAATCGGGAATTGGATGCTGAATTAGAGCATGTTTTAAAAATATCCGGATATGATATTCATCGGTTGGATAATGGCAAGAAGCTCGTATTGATAACAGGACACCGTCGTGAGAATTTTGGGGATGGGTTTATTTCGATGTGCAAAGCTATAAAAGCTTTAACCGAAAAATATCCTGAAGTAGATTTTGTGTATCCAATGCACTTGAATCCTAATGTAAGAAAACCTATTCATGAAGTTTTTGGAGATGATTTATCAACTTTAGATAATATGTTTTTTATTGAACCTTTGGAATACTTGTCATTTGTGTATTTAATGGAAAAGGCGACTATCGTTTTAACGGATAGTGGTGGTATTCAAGAGGAAGCTCCAGGTTTAGGGAAACCAGTATTGGTAATGCGTGATACGACAGAACGTCCTGAAGCGCTTGAAGCAGGGACGGTGAAATTAGTAGGCACAGATTATGACAAAATCATATCTGAAGTTTCCATGCTTTTGGATGATACTGAATATTATGAGGCAATGAGTAAGGCTGTGAATCCTTATGGTGATGGACTAGCTTGTGAAAGAATCATTGAAAAGTTGATTAAAATTGAATAATAAGCCATTGAGTGTATGAATAAATTGTTGCTCGGCCCATGTCCGTGCAAAATTTAAATATACTTCCGAGCAAGGCGGTGATAAAAATGTTGTTTTTTTGATGCTTTTGGGGAACTGTACCGGTTGGTTGCCGAAAAAAGGTAAGTTTAGTGCCGAACAGATTAAGGCTTACCGCCAAAATCTTAAGACCAAAGAGATTATTATAAAAATACGAAGTAAGTTGGATACAATGCTCTTAGATGTGTATTCGCCAAGAGGTGATCTGATAGATAAAGCACTGAACTACCTTCATTCATTTTGATTCCGACTCTTTGCTTATACCAAAGACGGTTTGTACACGATCGACAGTTTTATTGCAGTACGTTTCATACGCCCGTTGTTGGGTGAGCAAAGAACTCGTTATTCTTTGGCAGTAGCAAGCAAGATGACCCGAGTATCGGTCGCTTATTAATACCATCGTATTCATTTGTAAGATGCAGGGGGGCTGCATTGCAATACTTTAAGATGTTTTTCTGGGAAATAGTAAATTTATGAGAATCTTTTTTCAATAGCTATTGGACTAAGTAATAATGCGAATCAGCAGTTGAACTCTGATTCTTGTTTTAAAAAATTAAATAAATAAATGCGATGGCAATTTTTCCCATCGTATGTACCAAAAGTCCGGATGTTGATCTGACTTTCATCGCTCTTTGAATATTTGTTTTCTCATTCAGCCAGTTGAAAAATAATTCTATGGGTTGTCTGACCTTTGATACAGCGGTCGAGAATAGGTCTCTACCGGCTTTTTCTCTTTGAGTAATAACCGGTTGCTCCCCCTTTATAGCTTTGACGGGAGTGAGCATAGAAAGTCCTTGTTCTTGCTGTTTGTTTCCCCAAAAAGAAAAGTCTGAGTATATTTTATCAGCAAAGATGTCCCTGTTTATAATGCAATCAGCGGCTTCTCTTTTAAGGACTGTCAGGTCATTCTCCTCTGCGGATGATAAGATAATCATTTCAGGGAATGGAATGGTTCCCTCCCTACGGAAGGCTAAAGCATGGAGTTTGATACCGAAGTAATACATGTTCTTTGTAGAGCAGTAACCTTTGGTCGCAATTTCAGTAGCGACTTTCCCGGTTTTGTTCTTTCCTGCACAAGTAATAATAGGCATAGAGTCAATAAGTGATGTCATAGAATCGCAGTCTGCTGGTTTAAAGAATGTAATGAGATGCTTTACAAGTTCACTAATGGCCTCATTCATCAGGTTTAACCGATAGTTGAATGTCTGATAAGAAGGGAGGTTTGGGAACCATGAAAGCAAATACTCTTTAGTGAATGTATGTATCTCTTTGATGTTGAAGTATCGCTGATAGGCTCTACAAAATAGATATACGGTAAGCAGTTCCTCATCGGTAAAGATAGGATTTGCATTATTACTGAATCTCTGGCAGTAGAACTTCAGTGAAGACTGGTAAATATCGCAGATATACATATATATTTTTATAAGTTTTAGTTCTTTCTCCTTGGGAATCATAATTAGAATAATGAGTGGTTTTATTCTTCTAATATACTGATTTTCAAGGAAATTAAGAAATAAACAAACGAGATAATTAACTGAATAATAACTTTTTAACTAACTGAATCAAGCAGTGATTTCAACTGCTGATTCGCATTAATAATAAATTTTAAAAATCAACTCCCTTTTTGAATTTATTTAAGAGATAACCGTCTTTCGGAGGCTTTCTTTATGTGATATATCAAAATAGGACGCTAACCTTCAAAAAAGACGGAATTGTAGAATTAAAATATAAAATAGATGAACATATTTTCTTTATATTTTCAAATTCTCTGTGACATGGGCGCAAAATATTTCTTATTTCGCATCTCCTATGAAATTCAACGTAAATCGGGTTTATTACGGTTTAGATATCCGGTGAATTATGCATCGCAGAATTTTTTTTCATTAGAAGAATGGAAAGAGAAAGCGATGCCGTTCTTTTTTGATTCATCAAAAGAGGTTTCATTGAGTAATGTGCATACATATGATTTAGCTTCTGATTTCCAACGTGTTATAAAAGGGGAATGCTACTTTTTTTCATCTAAATGGTATAATTTGGGTGCTGATTATGATTGGGTGACTAATCCCGATACAAATTATAAGTATGACGTATCCAAGCATTGGACTGAGGTGGAGGATATTGTACAAGAAGCCGGAGATATCAAATATGTATGGGAAAAGTCAAGATTTTCATATCTCTATACAGTGATACGATATGATCACTCAACCGGAGAAGATCATAGTCAGTTCGTTTTTAATCAGATACAGGACTGGATTGATAAAAATCCTCTGAATTGCGGACCGAATTATAAGTGTAGTCAGGAGATTTCGTTAAGGGTTCTCAATTGGATTTTTGCTCTATATTATTACAAATCATCCCCTTTTTTAACAGAAAGTTGTTTTCAGAAGATTATAAACTCTATATACTGGCAGATAAAGCACGTCTATGGTAATATTAGTTTCTCAAGAATAGCAGTTCGTAATAATCATGCTATAACGGAGACATTAACATTGTATGTTGTTGGTTTACTTTTTCCCTGGTTTCCGGATGCGAAGTTATGGAAAGCGAAGGGAAAAAAGTGGTTCGAAAAAGAGATCGAGTATCAGATAGCAGAAGATGGAACTTACCTTCAGTTTAGTATGAATTATCATAGGGTGGTGATTCAGTTACTGACATGGGGCATTGCTCTTGCTGAAAGAAATGGAGAATGTTTTAACAAACATGTCTATCAGCGCGCTTATCAATCGGTCAATTTTCTATATCAGTGTCAGGAATTATCGAATGGATATTTACCCAATTACGGTTCGAATGATGGAGCTCTATTCTTTAAATTGAATGATTCAGATTATAGAGATTACCGTCCTCAGCTCGATGCGCTTCATTATTTGCTGACCGGTGAAAATCTTTATGATGATGTATATGAGGATAGAGGTTGGTATGCAAATAACTGGGATTGTATACATGTTGAGTTTACTCCTCTCAGACAAAAGATGGGATGTGTTTCTTTTGATATAGGAGGGTATTATTTGATACGTGAACAGGATACATTGACTTTTATTCGTTGCGGTAAATATAAGGATCGTCCGGCACACGCAGATAATTTGCATATGGATGTCTGGCATAAAGGAGAAAACATATTGATGGACGGAGGTAGTTATAAGTATAATACGGATGCTTCGGATATCAATTACTTTATGGGGACACAATCTCACAATACAATCATGTTGGATAATAATAACCAGATGCTGAAAGGAGCAAGGTTTATATGGTTTTATTGGTCGCAAGCTTTAAAGGCCTCTATACAGGAGTTGGATGAATCTTATTGTTTTTTAGGAGTAGTAAGTTGTTTCAGACAGTTAGGGCAAGATATAACTCATTCAAGAAAGATAATAAAGAAGAAAAATGATCCGAAATGGGTCGTTGAGGATATTGTTTTAAATAAACCTCAAGGGAGCAAAATACATCAACTGTGGCATACACAGTCTTCGAGAATAGACTTTAAATCAGTAGGTCATCATAACATTTCGTCTAAGGGCATGTACTCTGAATATTATGGACAGAAAAAAGAAAATAAGGAAATCGAATTTATAAGTAATTCAGAATCTATAACAACAATTATTCAAGTGATTTAAAATGAAAGTTCTTTATTTCCATCAACATTTTACGGTTCCTACTCAGGCCGGAGGTACACGATCTTATGAATTGGCAAAACGTCTCGTAGAACGTGGACATTCTGTTTGTATGGTATGTGGTGAGACTGCAAAGTTAGATTTACCCCGAACTCAAATCAAAAATGTGCACAGAGGGATGGTGGATGGAATTGATGTGATACAAATAGCTTTACCTTATTCGAATAAGGATGGGATAGCTAAAAGAGCATTGACATTTATAAAGTTTGGTTGGAAAGGAGTACAAATCGCATTAAAAGAAGAGTACGATTTATTGTTTGCCACTTCAACACCATTGACGGCTGGTATTCCGGGAATTGTGATGAAACTGTTCCGAAAGAAAAAATTTATATTCGAGGTACGCGATTTATGGCCGGAACTTCCTAAAGCATTGGGCATAAAGAATCCGTTTCTTCTTTGGGGAATGAGTCTTTTAGAGTGGATGAGTTATCATTATTCGGATGCTTGTGTGGGACTCTCACCTGGAATTTGTGAAGGCATTCGGAAACGTAGTCAGTCTGACAAGCGCATAGCTATGATACCCAATGGGTGTGATTTAGATATATTCAAACCTGCTCCAAGAGAGCTTTTGAAACTAAAAGGTATAAAACCAACGGATAAAGTTGCTGTTTTTACTGGAGCACATGGAATTGCTAATGGGCTGGATGCAATATTGGACGCTGCAAATGAATTGAAAAATAGAGGTAGGAGTGATATTGTATTGGCATTTATCGGTGATGGAAAAATGAAACCCCATCTGATGGATCGAGTGAAAAGAGAAAAATTGGATAGTTGCCGATTTTATGATCCGATGCCTAAGAAAGAATTAAATACAATTGTAGCATCGGCAGATGTGGGGTTAATGGTGTTGGCGAATGTTCCTGCGTTTTATTACGGAACTTCACCTAATAAGTTTTTTGATTATATTTCATCGGGATTAGCTGTTTTGAATAATTATCCCGGTTGGTTGGCCGATATGATTAAAAAAAATGATTTGGGTGTAGTGGTACCACCGAATAATGCACAAGCTTTTGCCAATGGTTTGATTAAGCTGGTAGATGATGATAATTATAGAATGAATGCCGGACAAAATGCAAGGAAGTTTGCAGAAGCTAATTTCTCCAGAATAAAATTAGCTGATGATTTTGTATCGTTTCTTGAAGAAATTTTTTCAACAGACTAATTTTTAAATTTTGGCTATATGTATCGTTCTTTTTTGAAACGTGTAATTGACTTTAGTCTTGTTTTTTGCACTTTGGTGATTTGTTGCCCTATACTTTTCATTATTGTTTTCTGGTTATATTTTGCTAATAAAGGTGCAGGAGTTTTCTTCTTACAAAATCGTCCCGGCAGAGATGGTAAAATCTTCAAAGTTATAAAATTCAAAACCATGACTGATGAGCGTGATTCAAAAGGTTGTCTTTTGCCTGATGCACAACGTTTGACGAAAGTTGGTAAGTTTGTCCGTTCTACTTCTATTGACGAATTACCCCAATTGATAAATGTGCTAAAAGGAGATATGGCTTTGATTGGTCCTCGTCCTTTATTACCTCAATATTTACTTCTATACAGTAAAGAGCAAGCTCGTCGTCATGAAGTTCGGCCCGGTATAACCGGCTGGGCACAAGTGAATGGTCGTAATGCTATTTCTTGGACAAAGAAGTTTGAATTGGATGTGTGGTATGTGGATCATTGTTCTTTCTTGTTGGACTTGAAGATCTTTTTTTTGACTATTAAAAAGGTTTTTGTACGTGAGGGTATCAGTTCTGATACTTCAGTAACAATGGAACCTTTTACTGGAAATAATTAAACGAATGTATTTATATGGTGCCAGTGGTCATGCCAAAGTGATCATTGATATTTTACGAGCCGGTCATGAATCGATTGAAGCGTTGTTTGATGATAATGTGGAGGTTACTTCTCTTCTTGGTCATCCCGTATTACGTCCGTCGGAAGTGCGGGGACCACTGATCGTCAGTATTGGAAATAATCGGATACGGAAGAGGATTGTGGATACTTTGTCCGTGGAGTTTGGATGTGCTATTCATCCTTTGTCCATTGTATCTGAGCTTGCTGATATTGGAGAGGGGAGTGTCGTGATGCAAGGGAGTATTATACAGGTGTGTGCTCAGGTAGGCAGGCATTGTATTATTAATACCGGTGCCTCTGTGGATCATGAATGTGTCATTGAAGATTATGTGCATATTTCTCCGCATTCCACTCTTTGTGGAAATGTATCGGTGGGGGAGGGGAGCTGGATTGGTGCCGGTACTACCGTTATTCCCGGTGTGAAGATAGGAAAGTGGAGTGTGATCGGTGCCGGTTCTGTGGTGACTAAGGATATTCCTGACCGTGTTTTGGCAGTGGGAAACAGATGTGAAATAATTAAGAGTATCTAAGAAAATAGAGAAAGCACTGAACTAAATGGAAAGAATATTGTATCTTTGTAAATGGATACAAATGATTGGGCATTATGAAAGCAAAAAGAGTTTTAAAGCAATATTCAGAGAAAGAAAAGAGCCAAACTATAACATCTATATTGGCTTCTTTTAGATTAGAGGGTATTGTTATCTCTGAAGAAAAGGCTTTAGCTATTTTTCAGAAGGTTCAGTCTCGTCTTCAAAACATTTCTCTATAATTCTTTCCATATACGTATAATTTAATTCCGCAGCTTTCTGAACAGCCTCTATGTAAAGAGGAAACTGTCGGTTGGTGAAGGCGGAAAAATTTAGTCTTGGATATCCCTGCTTTATTGCCATTAAATTGGCTAAAATGCGTGCTGTCCTACCATTGCCCTCTCTGAAAGGATGGATAAATAATAATTCAGCGTGGACTTTGGCTATATCTTTTATTAGTTGCTTTTGATTATTATAGCGATCGGGTAATTCTGATAAAATCTCTTTTTCAAGCGATTGCATAGATTGGGGGATGTATAGCGCAGCCGGAAAGACAAATCCTCCTTTTGAAATATTAACGGTTCTGTATTTTCCTGCAAAAGAGTATAAATCTTGAAATGCAAGTTTGTGAATCTTGCATATATACGCAACATTAAACTTAGTCTTTTCTGTTAGTTCATTTTCTAAGAATAATTCAGAAAACATAAAGCCTTCCAATTCTGCTATTGCAATGTCTTCGGCATTGCTTAGATTTTGAAGGTTGGGGAGAGTTTCTGATTCATTCTCCCTTGTGTCATATTTGCTCATTAATTTTCAGACTTAGTTGATTCTATGACAAATTTATCGTTTTTCTGAGAAAAATACTATTTATAGATATTTAATTTCATCAATATTATGAATAAGCGAATCTGGCTTTCGCTTGCTCACATGGGTGGCCGTGAGCAAGACTTTATAAAAGAGGCCTTTGATACGAACTGGGTTGTCCCTTTGGGACCTAACGTGGATGCCTTTGAGCAATCTTTGGTTGAATATTTACATGAGGACCGTCGTGTGGTGGCCTTGAGTGCCGGAACGGCTGCACTTCACTTGGGCTTGATTCTCCTGGATGTAAAACCCGGTGATGAAGTGATCTGCCAAAGTTTTACTTTTGCCGCCTCTGCCAATCCGATTTCTTATCTGGAGGCCAAACCTGTTTTTGTGGACAGTGAGAAGGATACCTGGAATATGGATCCGGTATTACTCGAGGAGGCTATAAAGGACCGTTTGCGCAAGACGGGTAAGCTCCCGAAAGCGATCATTCCCGTTCACCTTTACGGTATGCCTGCCAAGATGGACGAGATCATGGAGATTGCGGGTCGTTATGGGATTCCGGTTCTGGAGGATGCTGCCGAGGCGTTGGGTGCGGAACTGAACGGACGGAAGTGTGGCACTTTTGGTGAATTGGCCGCGCTTTCTTTCAATGGGAATAAGATGATCACGACTTCCGGGGGAGGTGCTCTGATTTGTCGCACGGAGGAAGAGGCCCGGCAAACAAAGTTCTACGCTACGCAGGCTCGTGATGCCGCTCCACATTATCAGCATACCCACATCGGTTACAACTATCGGATGAGTAATATTTGTGCGGGTATCGGTCGTGGGCAGATGTTTGTCCTCGATGAACATGTTGCCCGAAGACGGGCTATACATACTCTTTATACGGAGTTGCTTAAGGACGTTCCCGGTATAACGGTTCTTCAAAACCCTGATGGGAGGTTTGATTCAAATTTCTGGTTAACTTGTATCCTGGTTGATCCGAGTGTTGCCGGTAAGACTCGTGAGGACATTCGTTTGAAACTGGATGCTGAGAATATAGAGACTCGTCCTTTGTGGAAGCCGATGCATCTTCAGCCTGTATTTGTAGATGCTCCATTCTATGGAAACGGTACGAGTGAACACTTATTTGATATCGGCCTTTGTCTGCCTTCAGGACCGACATTGACGGATGAAGATATCAAGAGAGTAGTAGATACGATCAGACAAGATATGTAAAAGTATACCCGTTGGGGTATAAATAAATACTGTGCTCCCGCTTTTATACCATATCGGGTATAAAAGTGGGAGTCTTTTATTATACTTGTGCCCCAACAGGTATAATATGGAAAATCAAACGATAGCAGAATACGTAAAACAAATGCGTAGGGAAACTGGACTAACACAGGTGGATCTGTCAGAGAAAGTCGGTGTAGATTAGGTTTTGTACATGCGTTGAAACTGTTGATAATATGATACTTATAACTTTCCCTGAGTGATCGGTTCCAGATGCCCTGTTTTCCTTTGTCATCTTCCTGTAAATGTCCACCTTTGCAATGTTGATCAACGAAATGTGAATAAAATTAGTAGTAATAACATGAACAAAAGGAGATTAGGAATATGACTTTATTTTATAGAGCAGTACAATCGACCATGGCAACTAAGGCCGGTGACAAGAAGTGGCATTTGAATCTGGTGAAGATAGGTAAAACGGTGTCCACCCAGCAACTGGCAGAGATGATTGCGGAGAAGTCGTCATTGACCCCGGGTGATGTGCATAATGTGGTCCGGAACTTAATGACGGCAATGCGCAGCGAGTTATTGAACAGTAAGACGGTACGCCTGGAAGGGTTGGGTACTTTTACGATGAAGGCGCGTAGCCGGGGGAGGGGAGTAGACAAAGAGGAGGATGTCAATCCGAACCAGGTGGGGGCTCTTCTCTGTCACTTCACACCGAAATATACCCGGCCTGCCGCTATTGGCACTACCCGTGCATTGCTTCAGGGTGTTGAGTTTCAGAAGATAGGCAGTATCGGCACTTCGGGCGGTCATGATTCCGGTAATGGTGATGGAGACATTGTGGATGATCCGACTGCATAATAACTTTAATCAGATAAATACATGAAGAAGAATAGCTGGAATATCCTTTTAAAGGTGATTATAGCTGTGGCAAGCGCCATTGCAGGAGTGATAGGAGGGCAGGGATTGCTCTGATAGTTGACCGATCGTTTCGGTTGAAAAAATAAATGCCGGTATCTGTTCGGAAGAATGGGTACCGGCATTTATTATTATGGTTAGCAAAACCGATAATTAAGAATAATCTTGTATATTTGTGAGTGAAACGATTAATAGAAATGTGTTATGGCTAAACTTTACCCGATTGGGATACAGAACTTTGAGAAAATACGTAGGGAAGGCTATCTTTATATAGATAAGACTGCATTAGTCTGTAGATTGGTAAAAACGGGTTCATATTATTTCCTGAGCCGTCCCCGTCGCTTTGGCAAGAGTCTGCTGATATCTACTCTTGAAGCTTATTTTCAAGGGAAAAAGGACTTGTTTCGTGGTTTGGCTATGGAGGAGTTGGAAAAAGATTGGATAAAATATCCGATTTTACATCTGGATCTGAACACCGAAAAGTATGATACGCCCGAAAGCCTGGATCGAATATTGAACGATACGTTGGCTAAATGGGAAATGGTGTACGGGACTGCTCCTTCTGAAACTTCTATTCCTTTGCGTTTCAAGGGTATTGTACAGCGTGCCTGTGAACAGTCGGGGCAGCGGGTGGTGATTTTGATTGATGAATATGATAAACCGATGTTGCAGGCTATCGGTAATGAGGAGTTGGGAGAGAAGTATCGTGATACACTGAAAGGTTTTTATTCTGTGCTGAAAACGATGGACGGGTATATCCGCTTTGCCCTTTTGACGGGAGTTACCAAGTTTGGTAAGGTAAGTGTGTTTAGTGACCTGAATAATCTGAACGATATCTCTATGGACGAACCTTATGTGGAGTTGTGTGGAATTACAGAAAAGGAAATCCATCATTATCTGGAACCGGAAATTCGTCAGTTGGCGAAATATCAAAAGATGTCGTACGAAGATGCTTGCCGGGAGCTGAAGGAACGGTATGATGGTTATCATTTCACGGAAAATTCTATCGGTTTATATAATCCGTTCAGTATACTGAATACTTTTTATAAGATGAAGTTTGGCAGTTACTGGTTCGAAACAGGTACTCCGTCTTATTTGGTAAAACTTTTACTGCGTGATAAATATGACTTGCAACAGCTGGCGCACGATGAGGCGACATCAGATATGCTGAATTGCATAGATTCTACTTCGAAGAATCCTCTGCCGGTGATTTATCAGAGTGGCTATCTGACGATAAAAGGGTATGATGAACGTTTTGATATCTACCGCCTGGGATTTCCCAATCGGGAAGTAGAGGAAGGATTTATCAGGTATTTACTTCCTTTTTATGCAAATATTGATAAAGGACAAACAGGGTTTCATATAACCAGGTTCGTTTCTGAAGTGGAACAGGGAGATTGTGATGCTTTCTTTCGTCGTCTGCAAAGTTTCTTCGCCGATACTCCTTATGAACTGGTACGTGACTTGGAGTTGCATTATCAGAATGTTCTTTTTATTGTTTATAAGTTACTTGGTTTTTATGTCCAGGCGGAGTATCATACTTCTAACGGGCGCATCGATATGGTTTTGAAGACAGACCGATACATTTATGTGATGGAGTTCAAATTTGACGGGAGTGCGGAAGAGGCTTTGAAACAGATAGAAGAAAAGGGATATGCCGCTCCGTTTGCCAATGATCCCCGTCAACTGCTAAAGGCAGGAGTGAACTTTAGCTCGAAAACAAGGAATATTGATTGTTGGGTCGTGGATTGACTCTAAATTCCATATGATAATCTGAATATTACACATCTGTGTGATCTGTTAATCTGTGGTGAAAAAGAGTTCATTGAAGAATGTTCCCGATACGTTGAATCTCGTCTGTACTGAACTTACAGTTTTCCGTCACTTTCAGATTGTCTTCCAGTTGCTTGACGGAGCTCGCGCCGACGATAACAGAGGTTACCAGATCATCTTTCAAGACCCAGGCCAATGCCATTTCGGCTAAGGTCTGTCCCCGACTACCTGCCACTTCATTCAATGCTTTGATTTTATTGAATACTTGCTCGGTCAATTGCTCTTTCTTCAGGAAACCTCCGCGGGCTATTCTTGAGTCTTCCGGAATTCCATTTAGATACCGGTTGGTGAGCAGACCTTGAGCCAGAGGAGAAAAGGCGATAAAGCCCGTACCATTTTCTTTGGCTTGTTGCAGAATGCCTTGTTCTTCCGGTTCGCGGTTAAACAGGTTGTATCGTCCCTGATAGAGTAGACAATGCACGTCTCGTTCTTCCAGATATCGGTAGGCGAACTCTGCCTTTTCTTTGGGGTATTTGGATATACCGATGTAGAGGGCTTTACCTTGCCGGACAATATCGACGAGCGCCTGAAGAGTTTCTTCAAGTGGAGTTTCGGGGTCGTAACGATGGGTATAGAAAATATCGACATACTCCAGATTCATACGTTTTAAACTCTGGTTGAGACTGCTCATCAGGTATTTTCGGGAGCCCCAGTTTCCGTAAGGACCTTCCCACATATCATGGCCGGCTTTGGTGGATATGAATAGTTCATCCCGATAGGGCATAAAGGATTTCTTCATGATGAGTCCGAACGTTTCTTCAGCTGAGCCGTAAGAGGGACCGTAGTTATTAGCCAGGTCGAAATGTGTGATACCTTTGTCGAATGCAAAGTGAGCCATCCGGAGGCTGTTGGCTAATGTGTCAACATCACCAAAGTTATGCCAGAGGCCCAGAGAAACTTCCGGTAACAGTATACCGCTTTTACCACAACGACGGTACTTCATCCCACCGGAGTATCTTGCTTTATCGGCTGAATAAATAGGATTGATCATATGCTGAGATCTTTTGAAGATTAACTATGATGCAAAGATAATCGATTTATGGAGCAACATAGGTTATCAAAATAATAATTGTATTATGAATGGATAAAATAATACTGGATGGTTTGATGGAATCCCGATAATTTTGCATTATTGAAAAGCGTATGAACTAAAAACAGTGGAGACAGAATATGAAAGACATGCAAACAAAAATAGTAATGATAGGGATTCTACTTTCTACAGGTATAATGTTGAGGGCTCAGGACAATGGAGGGTGTGAGGATTGTCCGGCTTTTAATGCAGGAGGAAAAGTGGAAGTCCGTGGTGTAAAAGAGAGGATTATCGGAGATTTGTCGCAACCGGTCGCAGTTCGTGTAAGGACGCTGATTCAACAGATGACATTGGCAGAGAAGGTAGCTCAGTTGGTGAGCGAAAGTGATAGCATTCCGCGGTTGAATCTTCCTGCTTATAATTATTGGAATGAATGTCTTCACGGAGTGGCTCGTGCCGGTGAAGTGACAGTCTTTCCGCAAGCCATTAATCTGGCTTCTACCTGGGATACGGTGTTAGTCAAACGGGTGGCTTCTGCTATTTCTACGGAGGCACGGTTGAAATATCTGGAGATAGGAAAAGGGCTCACTTACTGGTCGCCTACTATAAACATGGCGCGTGATCCACGCTGGGGAAGAAATGAAGAGACTTATGGTGAAGATCCGCATCTGACTTCGCGACTTGGAGTGGCTTTTGTTAAAGGCTTACAGGGGGATCATCCGACTTATCTGAAAACTGTCGCAACAATCAAACATTTTGTGGCCAATAACGAAGAGAACAATCGTTTCTCCAGTTCTTCACAAATACCGACGAAACAGCTATATGAATATTATTTCCCCGCTTACGAGGCTTGTGTGAAAGAGGCAAACGCACAATCGGTAATGACAGCTTATAATGCTTTTAACGGAGTACCACCCAGCGGTTCGCATTGGTTACTCGATGATGTGCTGAGAAAAGAATGGGGATTCGATGGATTTGTAGTTTCTGATTGCGGGGCTATTGGGGTGATGAATTGGCAGCACCGGGTGGTAAACTCGCTGGAGGAGGCAGCTGCTTTAGGAGTAAACAGTGGTTGTGATCTGGAATGTGGTACTACTTATAAGGAAAAACTTGTTCAAGCGGTAGAACAAGGATTAATTTCAGAAGCTGCTATTGACCGGGCTTTGACAAGAGTATTAACGGCACGGTTTAAGTTGGGAGAGTTTGATCCGATGGAACTTGTCCCATATAATCATTATGATAAGAAACTATTGGCAGGAAAGAAATTTGCAGAACTTGCTTATGAGGCTGCTGTTAAGTCGGTCGTGCTATTGAAAAACGATGCTTTGTTACCTTTAAATAAAGAAAAGATTAAATCTGTAGCCGTAGTAGGACCGTTTGCCGATTACAATTATTTGGGGGGATATAGCGGACAGCCTCCTTATTCGGTTAGCCTTTTGAAAGGAGTGAAGGAGCTGATAGGTAAAAAAGGGAAAGTCACTTATCTGAACGGAATGGGAACCTCTGCGGATTCTATAGCGCAAGTGGTAAAAGGGGCAGATATAGTACTTGTAGCTTTGGGTAGTGATGAAAAAATGGCACGAGAAAACCATGATATGCCTTCTATTTATTTACCGGAGGAACAAGAGAAGTTTCTAAAAAAGATTTATCAGGTGAATCCGAGAATTGTATTGGTTTTCCACACGGGAAATCCGTTGACTTCCGAATGGGCGGATACACATATACTGGCTATTATGCAGGCTTGGTATCCGGGACAGGAAGCGGGTAGGGCTTTGGCCAATTTGCTGTTTGGAAATGAAAATCCGTCGGGTAAGTTGCCTATGACTATCTACAAAACCGAAGAACAGTTACCGGATATACTGGATTTTGATATGTGGAAAGGGCGTACTTATCGTTATATGAAAGGGGAACCTTTATATGGTTTCGGCCATGGATTGAGTTATACATCTTTTGAGTTCGATAATATACAAGGGAATGATACTTTGCAGCCGGATGCGATTTTACAATGTTCGGTCGAGTTATCCAATTCAGGTCAGTTAGCAGGAGAAGAAGTGGTTCAGGTCTATGTTTCGAGGGAGAATACTCCTGTTTACACATATCCGTTGAAAAAATTAGTGGCATTTAAAAAAGTAAAACTTGCTTCAGGTGAGAAAAAGAAAGTGGATTTTACTATAGCTCCCCGGGAGTTATCAGTTTGGGAAGATGGGAAATGGAGGATGCTTTCCGGAAAGTATACTTTGTTTATCGGTTCCGGACAACCGGGGTTGGCGAAAGGTATTACGAAAGGTTTTGAGGTTAAGATAAGGTAAAGTTAGTTTTTACAGGTTCTGGGGTAGTAGTTGTTTTTTTAAGGAAAGATTGTTTGAAGGTGATTTCTGTATGTACTTGTTCTCTGATGTAGAGGGTGTGCTGATTGTATCAGTATCAGATAAAATAATACTGGATTGTTAATAATAACTGCACTAATTTTACATTTGAGAAAGTTCCCCGATATTGGGATGAAATAAGTCTCAATTTCGTCTTTTAGATAAACTATGGTGGAATAACGGATGCATTAAAGGCAAAAAGCGAATAAAGAGTGTTTGTTTGAATTGCATAAGTGAATGATAAAATCATATTTGTTTGTTCTGCCGGTTGACTCTATTTTTGCATTATCACAAAATTAATCATTTAAAATCAGTGTAATAGTATGAAGAACATGATGTTGTTTCTGATGGCACTCTTAATGAGTGGCCATATGATGGCTCAGCAAACCATTGTTACAGGTGTAATTACCGATGCTAACGATGGATCTCCATTGATCGGAGCCAATGTTCTGGTTAAAGGTGCCGGAACCGGTTCTATTGCCAATGTGGACGGTAAGTATAGTGTTAACGTCCCAAATGGTAAGAATGTATTGGTCTTTTCGTGTGTAGGTTATAAAGAACAGGAGATCACTTTAAAACCCGGACAAAAAGTGCTCAATGTGACCATGAAAGAGGATACTGAACTACTGGATGAAGTAGTAGTTATAGGCTATGGCTCCATGAAGAAGAGTGACTTGACTGGTTCGGTCACCAGCATCAAAAGTGAAGATTTAATGAAAACAAACCCGATTAGTATTAATCAGGGACTCCAAGGGCGTATTGCAGGTGTGCAGGTTAACCAGAATGATGGTGCTCCCGGAGCCGGGGTAAGTATTCAGATTCGTGGTGCTAATTCATTCTCCACCTCTACCGAACCGCTTTATATCGTGGATGGTATTCCTTTTACCAGTAGTGGAATGCCGGGAACAGGCAAAGACGGTATGATGCAGACAGCCAATCCGCTTTCGACAATTAATCCGTCGGATATCGAATCTATTGAGATCTTGAAAGATGCCTCTGCCACAGCCATCTATGGATCGCGTGGTGCAAATGGTGTGGTATTGATTACTACCAAACGTGGTGCAAAAGGAAAAGATAATATCAGCTTCAGTGCTAATTTCGGAATATCGAAAGTAGTGAAGAAATTGGATATGTTGGATGGATATGCATATGCGATGTATAGGAATGAAGCAGCGCAGATGTTTAATGAATACGAGAATGCGAATGAAGCAATTCCATATCCGGGTACTTCCAAAGTAGATCCCAGTACCGGTGAATCTGTTTATTCTCCTGGACCGGAGGACTATCGGAATGGTACATATCCTAGCGTAAATTGGCAGGATGAAGTATTTGAAACAGCATTTTCCCAGGAATACAATCTGAGCGTGAACGGTTCGAATGATAAAGGATATTATGCAATCTCCGGTAATATTTTGGATCAGAGTGGTATCATTCATAACTCCGGATACAAACGTTATTCATTCCGTGCGAACTTGGCTCGTAAAGTACATGAATGGATTGAAATAGGTACGAATATGAGTTTTACCAATTCGCTGAATAAACTTGCTAAAACGAATTCTGTCAGTGACGGTATTATTCGTGGTGCTTTATTTTATCCGGCTACCGCTCCGCTGGATGATGAAACGAATAATGCCCAGTTGAACTGGTTCTCTTCTAATCCTTATGTATATACACGTGCTGCTAAAGATGAACTGACAACGAATAGTTTCTTTTCTTCTTCATTTGTAGAGATCACTCCGTACAAAGATTTGAAGGTTCGTCAGAATGTTGGTTTCTCCTACAATATCAATGAACGTGATGTGTATTACAACAGGGAAACAGTAGAAGGTAAAGATCCGACAAACGGATATGCTTCCAAGGCAGATAACTGGTCGAAAAACCTGGTACTTGAAACGATGGCAACTTATAATAAGACCTTTAATAGGAATCATTCGCTAAATGTAGTCGCAGCTTTCTCTTATGAAAGAGGGGATTATGGTAATAAGGCAATGGTAGCTACCGGATTTCCGCAAGACTTGACAGAAGATTTTGATATGAGTGCTGCTGTGAATCCTCAGAAACCGACTAGCGGGCGAGGAATGACTTCTTTGGTTTCCTTTTTGGGACGTGCCAACTATAATCTGATGAATAAATATCTGTTTACTGCCTCTTTCCGCCGAGATGGTTCCAGTAAGTTTGCGCCTGGTAATAAATGGTCGAACTTTGCTTCAGGGGCTATTGCCTGGAGAGCATCAGAAGAACAGTTTATTAAAGATCTGAATGTGTTTAGTAACCTGAAATTCCGTGCAAGTTATGGACAAACAGGTAATCAGGCGATTGGGGCATATGCTACCCGTGACTATCTGACTGTGGCCAATTATCCAATTAATGGTGCACTTGCCAGTGGATTTGCTAATCTGACTTGGAGAGGACCGGCCAATCCGGACCTGAAGTGGGAAACTACCAGCCAGTATAATGTAGGAGTGGATATGGGTTTCTTCCAGAATAGAATTAATCTGACTATTGATCTGTATTATAAGAAAACATCTGATTTGTTACAGAATATACAGATACCCCAAAGTACAGGTTTTTCAAATATGACGACAAATTTTGGTAACGTAACCAATAAAGGACTTGAAATTACGGGAAAATTTTATGCAATCACCGGAAAGAATCTCAATTGGGACTTTGATGCTAATATTTCTTTTAATCGTAATAAAATCAGTGGTCTTCCGGGCGATCAGTTTGCTCAAGGATGGAGTAAGGCTGATAATGTGTTCTTACAGCGTAACGGAATGCCGATCGGAACCATTTATGGATTTGTGGAAGACGGCTTTTATGATAATATAGCTGAGGTGAGAGCTGATCCGTTCTATGCAAAAGAGTCGGAGGCTGTATGTAAAGCAATGGTAGGTGAGGTAAAATATAAGGATTTTGATGGGGTAGCCGGTATTACGAATGCCGATCGTCAGGTAATTGGTGACACGAATCCGGACTTTACGTTTGGTATGACTCACAATTTTACTTATAAGAATTTCTCTTTGAGTTTTTTCCTGCAAGGCTGTGTCGGAGGTGATATTTTTAATGCAAACTTGCTTGAAGTGACTATGAGTGGTATTGGTAATATTCCTCAGAATATATATGAATCCCGTTGGACACCCGAAAATCGGGAGAATGCCAAATGGCCGAAAGCTTATGCCGGCTATGGGAGAACAATGAAGTTGTCCGACCGCTATGTAGAAGATGGATCTTATCTGAGAATGAAGAACATTAATCTGGGCTATAAGTTTATTTCTCCATTCAAAGGAATCGAATCTATCAATCTGTTTGCTTCCGTTAGTAATGTATTTACCATTTCGGGATATAGTTGGTATGATCCGGATGTAAATTCTTTCGGAAGTGATGCTTCCCGTCGTGGTGTAGACTTATTCTCATATCCAAGCAGTCGCACCTTCTCATTTGGTTTACAATGTACATTCTGATGTTTAACTCAAATCAAGAAAAGTCATGAAAAAAATAATATTCAAATCGTTTTTATTGTTATGGACGGTCTTGTTGGCATGTTCATGCAATGATTTACTGGATGAAAAGGCCTATGATTTTGTGTCGCCTGAGCAGTTGGGCGACAGTGAAAGTGCAGCTTCTCAGCTCGTGACAGGAGCCTATAATACGGTGATCACCAGCTTTATTGCTCCGGGATCTTATCTTTACCTGACCAATATGGACTGTGACTACGCATCAGGAGCTTCATGGGCATTCGGTAATGTGGGAGCGGGAAACCCACAAGGTTTTTGGGGGATAGACCACATGTGGCAAGGTAGTTATACGTTAATCCACCGGGCAAATCTGGGTATATCCAAGATTTCGGCAATGAGTAATCTGAGCCAGGAGAGTAAACAGGATGCTTTAGCTCAACTCTGTTTCCTTAAAGCATGGGCTTATTTTAATTTGGTGAGAAATTACGGTCCTGTACCTATTTTCCGGAAATCCATTTCGGAAGGAGAAGCTATGAGTCAACCTCGTGCATCGGTTTCGGATGTATATGCACATATTATCGAATTGTTGGAACAGGCTGAAGGTATGTACTCAAAAGATGATGCAGGTTTCGTGGTGGGGCATGCTTCAAATGGAGCTGCTAAAGCATTGTTGGCGAAGGTATATGTTACTATGGCTTCCGGGGCGATGTCCGGTGTGCCTATCGTGGTTAAGGGAGGAAATCCGAATATATTTGAACCACAACCTATCACGCACATTGCAAAGACTGTTGCAGGTTATGAGTCTTTTGATCCGGCCAAGTATTATGCGTTGGCACGTGACAAAGCTTGGGAGGTGATAAACGAATATACCCTGTTTGATAATTATATGGACGTATGGGCCATAGGAAACCGTAATAAGGGAGAACACATCTGGATGGCACAGGCCATCAGCGGTGATAAGGACTTTGGAAACACGATCTGTCAGGATTATGTGGGCATTTTCAAAGAAGACGGTACGATGGAAGGTAACTGGTATGGTATGCGCGATCACTGGTATCTGCTTTTCGAAGAACAGGATAAGCGTATTGTCGATGGAGTTATTCATCGATATGCGTCGGATGGTATATCCAATGGTAAGGTTATCTATAACTATTATCCCCGTTGGTATGCAGATAAAGTGGAGAATAAGGAGGTATATGACAGTCAGGGCAATGCTTTTGATGGTACGGAAGTCTATCATGAAGGTCAGGGGTGGACATTGGCGAAGTTGACAAAATTTACTTTTGTTACAGACCGGAAACAAAAAAACAGTGATTTTCACTTTCCGTTACTCCGTTTGCCGGATATCATGTTGATTTATGCTGAGGCTGTCAATGAATTGAATGGTGGGCCGGACGCTGAGGCCTATAATCAGGTGAACCGCATTCGTACGCGTGCACATGCCACTCCGTTCTCCGGAATGAATCAGGATGAATTCCGTTCGGCTGTACTGGAAGAGCGTGCCCGCGAATTGGCCTATGAAGCTGACCGCCGTTATGATCTTTTCCGTTGGGGTATCTATCTGGATGTGATGAATGCCATCGATATGGATGAGCATAATGTGACTAAACGTCGTTTGGAACGAAATCTTCTTTATCCGATACCTACCAGTGAAGTGAACTCTAATGATAAGATTGATTCTAATAATCCGGGATGGTAATGAATACATTCGTAACATTTAAAATTGAAGATGCAATGAAAACATTTAGATATATTTTATTCGTGTGGGTGATGCTGGGCTGTGGGCTTTTTGCATCATGTGAGGACGATGAAGTGGAATATGCTCCTTTGGCGGTTACAAGGGTATCTACCGTACTTGACCGTGAGCAGGGCATTGATCAGGCTAATCTTGCACAGTACATCATAGTGCAAGGTACGGGACTGAATGCTGTTAATTCAATTCTGGTGAATGATGTGCAGGTTGATTTGAAAGACGCATACATCACTTCCGGAGAAATTACTTTTCCGATTCCAAGAGTGATTCCGGGAGAAATAAATAATCTGATAACTTTAGGGAGTGGAAATTCTACAGTGACAGCTCCGATATCAGTGTTTATCCCCGAATTGGAAGTGAATGGAATGTTCAATGAATTTACACCGGCCGGTGATACAATGAAAGTAGTCGGCGATTATTTCGATCTTTATGAGATAACGACCGAATCGGGACAACTGTTCTTTGGTGGTAAAGAAGTGAAAATTACAAAATCAACGGGCAACAGCTTGAGTTTTGTATTGCCGGAAGATGCTGTAATGGGATCAAAAATTAAATTAGTCAGTCCGGTTTGTGGAGAGGTAACGGTTCCAGGTAAATATATGGAAAAAGGCAACATGCTGTGTGACTTTGATCCGTTTACCGGTTGGGGAGGTAGTAAATATGTGATAGATGGTCCTGTGCCTGCTCCGTACAGTGGATACTTCTCCCGTTTCAAGATCAATAAAGGGGATGCGAACGATTGGGACTGGAACGAGGTGACTACTATTGCACAGTGTGCTGTCGAATATTCTCCGGAGGTTATTGCCGATCAAAATAAATATTTGCTGAAGTTTGAAGTAAATACAATCAAACCATTGACTAAAAGGCAGATTCGTTTCTATTTTTCACAGATCAATTACGATTGGGAACCTTTTGCATCGGGACTTGCTCTGAATACAAATGGAGAATGGAAAACCGTTTCTATTGATCTGGGAGAGATGTGGAAAGGAGATATTCCTAATGATGGAGTCCTGCAGATTATGGGTAATAGTTGGGCGGAAGATACGGATATCTGTTTTGATAATTTCCGTATCGTTCCCAAAGATTAAGGTGTGCTTAGCAAAAAGCAGATTATAATCTGCTTGATGTAGGGTAGAGTTGGTAAAAGAGGGAAGTTTTTATGGAACTATCCCTCTTTTTAACTCAGCTTGCAATATAAATCTAACAAAAATGATAATGCGAAAAATTCAATATTTGTTTATTGCTTTGTTTATCTGCCTGGAAATCCAGGCACAAGACAAATTTAATATCAGGGGAGTGTTGCCCTGGCATAATTTTCTATCGGGACCTACTTCCTGGAATCTGTCGGATTACCGGATTTATCTGGATGAATGCCGGAAGAATGGTATCAATTTTATTGGTTTTCATAATTATACTGGTGGTGGAGAACGCTATGCCACCTATGTGGAACCTATGATAAAAATAGAATATAAAAATATTCTTCCGCAAGCTTGTTTTGATAATTCGATGACAGCCCGTTGGGGATATCTTCCGATGGCTGTGAAAGACTTTGCTTTTGATACGGGAAAGATATTTCAATTGCCTGTTGGTGCAGAAGCTTTTGGCAATAATGGTTCGATAACATCACATTCTTCTCGGGAACATTATGAAAAAGCTCAGTCCTTGATGAGGGATGTTCTGAAGATGGCACATGAACGGGGAATCCGAATGGCTATGGGATTTGAATTTGGAGTGATCCCTCCCGAATATTTTTCTTTGAATGTAGCCGGAGATTGTTTTTATTGGGCAGGTGAATCGAATATGATCCCCAATCCGAAAAGTCAGATAGCTGCCGAGATACATTATGCGGCAATTGATGATATCCTAAACACTTATCCGGATATCGATTATATCTGGATGTGGCTGAATGAACATTCATTTATGGGTGTCGATGTTCAGAAAGCACTTAGAGATAAACCCTTTGCCCGGGCTTATCAAGAGAATCAGGCACTCTTTAAAGAGGCTGCCGATTCATCGGCTCGTTTTGTCGGGGTATGGGCATTGGAATACATGAAATTGACTTATAAACATTTGAAATCAAAAGGCTCTCGTGCAAAGTTAATCCTTGGTGGTTGGGGAGGGGGACATCAGTTGCCTTCTTTATTGAAAGGACTGGATAGGGCCTTACCACAAGATATTATTTTCAGTTGCCTTAATCCGGATTTAGGAAAAAGTCCGCAACCTGATTTCTTGGAAGAGATTGCCCGAAACCGTAGTGTTTGGGCTGTACCCTGGTTGGAGGGGGATCATCAACTCTGGCATTTTCAGCCGAGGGTCAATATGATGCGTGAACAGGTAAAGCTTGCTGCCGAACAAAATCTGGACGGAGTAATTGCTATTCACTGGCGTACAGAGGAACCCCGTTTTAATTTTCGAACGTTTGCCCGTTTTGCTTCGGATAAGGGTGCTGACGAGAGTGTAGATCAATTGTATGACCGATATCTGACAGAGGAATTTGGGGAAGAAGCCGCAAAAGAAATGACTCCTTTACTTGCCAGAATGGATCGTGAACAGATTCAATGGAATGTACCGTCACCGGAATTTTATGCATATACTCCGGAATGGGGATTATTAGATGAAAATAATGTGCGAATACGACAAGAGTTGGTGTCTTCGGGAGAATCGTTATTGAAAAAGTTAAGAGGAGAGAAACGGGAGAATCTGAAACGTTTCATAGCAATGTTCCGTTTTGAACTGTTGTTGGATGAGGTAGATCGGGCTATGATGCCTGCTTTTATCTTAAAAAAGAAGGAAGTGCAAGGTGAGAAAATAAATGGTTCGCAGGAGTATATGGACGCATATCGGCTGTTAGTTTCAGCCCCTGTTAAAGAAATGTTTGATACTTATATGGAACGTGTTCATTCTCGTGGAGAATTGGGAGTACTTAGCTCTTTGAATCAACGTGTGTGGCGCGAATATAATGATCTTAAAATTTATCTGGAAAATAAAATAAAAGAAAAATGAAACGAATGGCATATCACCTGCTGGCTATCTTAATTTGGGGGATGGCAGCATCGGCTGTCAAAGCACAGATTTTGTTAACAGCTTCTGCTACGCCGATTGAAGAATATGCGGCGGTAGAACTTCAGCGGTATTATTATCAGCTGTCCGGACGCTTGTTGTCCATCGATCATGAAGAAGTACCGGACAGGAAAACGGAATTTGTTCTGACAAGACTGGATCATCCGTTAGTGAAGTCTTGGAGAGACAAAGGAGTATTACCTCTGAAGTCCATGCCGGGAGAGCAGGGATATGTCATTCGGACAGTAAAAGAAAAAGGCAGGGAATTGGTTGTCATTGCAGGTGTTGATGCCAATGGATTGCTTTATGGTGTATATGGGTTGCTGGAAGATCACTTAGGAATGCGTTTCTATATGAATGGAGATGTATATCCTGATAAGAAAGAGGTTCAGACGAGAATACCGTTGATTCAAGATGAACGAACTCCGACAGTGGCTATCCGTGGATTTCTTCCCTGGACTAATTTTCCGCAATCGGCTACCATTTATTCTTGGGATGATTGGCGTTACATCATAGATCAGGCAGCACGGATGCGTATGAGCTTCATTATGATTCATAACTATAACGGGTTTTGCGGACATAATGAACTGTTTCATAATTTTGAATACAAAGGGCATTTATCGCGTGGATGGATGCCTACTATAAAGACAGGACACGGATGGGGCTGTCCCGGATGGAATATCAACGAATATCTTTTCGGGGCATCTGAAGTTTATGATGATTATGATTTCGGGGCAGACTATGGCTTGCATAATGAAACGTTGACGAATGGTCAGATCAAAGAGAAAGGAGCAACTATATTCCGTAAGGTGATTGCCTATGCACACTTACGTGGTGTAAAAATAGGTTTAGGGTTAGATATTGATGTCGTTTTGCCGGAATATCAGTCTGAACCGGATAACAAAGACTTGATAAAGGTACAGGTCGCAGAAATAGCTCGTGAGTATCCGGAATTGGACTATCTGCTTTGTTTTCAATCCGAAGGTCAGAAAAATGAGGCTTTTTATGCCCGTTGGCGAAGAGTCTTTGATGGATTTTATGAAGAGATGAAGCGGAAGTCGCCTTCTACCCGTATAGCTGTATCGGGCTGGGGGCTAACTGCGGAATCGGTGAATAGTCTGCCTGAAGATGTCATTTGTGCTCCTATATCTTACTATTCGGCCGCTTTTGAGCCGGGAAGTGTTTATGGAAATCGTGAATACTGGGGATGTCCCTGGCTGGAACGTGATTTTAACAGTTCTGAGTATTACTATCCTTATAATGTAGATCTTTCGGAAACAATCCGGGCCTTTGGAGATGCTTCTGCCAATATGAACGGATTTTATGCGCTGACATGGAGATTGGCGGATGCTATTTCTCCAAAGATGTGGTACATCAGTAAGGCTCCTTGGTATAATCATGAAGTGCTGGACTCTTCGGAGAAAGTGTATCGGGATTTTGCACTTGCCAATTATGGAGAAAATGCAGTGGATGCCATTACTGACATTATCGATCAAAACGAACCTTTTGCTACCGATTTCGGTGAGTGTCAGGAAACACCCGGATTTAATCAGATGGTACATACTTATCCGTTGATGAATCTTTATTCGATGACTTTTGGGGGAAAGAATGGAAAGGATGTGGAGATAAAGGCCACCGGATATGCAGAGAAAAAAGGTACAAAAAATGCTCCTTGTGATGAAGGAGGAGAGTGCGTGGGATATATTATGGCTGATGACTGGTTGCAGTATCCGGCAGTTGATTTTAGTAATAGTCCCGAACGAATGTCCATACGGATTGCTTCTGCATCTTCGGGTGGTGTTGCTACTGTTTATCTGGATCGATTGGGAGGACCTGCTATCGCTCGGTTTGAAGTAAAGAACACGGAAGGTTGGCAATCCTGGAAATCATTGACCGTTCCGGTGAAAGGGTTAAAAGGTGTTCATACGCTTTATGTTCGTTTTCAACCTTTTAATGTAATAGCCAAAGCTGGGAAATTAGCTGATAAACAGCTGAAAACAATTGATAGTTGTATGGCCGTTACTTCGGATGTACTTCAACAATTGCGTCTCTCCCGATTACGAGCACGTATTCATGGAGCAGCATGCCATATAGCTTTGAATACTGATTTTGAAAATTATCAATGGAATGATTTACCGGGGAAAATGGATGAATGGGCGCGTAGCTTTTTGTATCGTATTGAAGATATTTCTTCCTATGGAAACATTATGAGTACTCAGAATCGGTTTGTGAAACAGAACTATGTAGAGAAGATCAACCAGCTACGTAAACAGCAACGGGTACAGGCTCCTTCGCATATTATAGCTAAAGGTACTCTTGAGGGAGCACAGATTAGTTGGCGTAATGAAGAGCCGGCAGTAAGTTCCTTCGTGGTTTGTCGTAATGGAGAAGAGATTGATACATTGGCGTCTGATGTGAATTGTTATCAGGATAAGTTTCATGGAGCAGCTTCGTATACGGTATATGCAGTGGATATTGAAGGGCATAAAAGCCCTTTGGGAATACCTGCCGATTGTCTGGCCGGGAGTGCTGACCGGGAAGCTCCGGTTATTGTGATTAATTCCCCGTTGACTTCAATAATGGAGGGAACTCCGTTGCACATTCGGTTTTCAGTCGTTGAAAATCGGTTACCGGAATTTGTATCCGGGATATTTCACTATCGGAGAACAGGAGAGAAAGTGTGGAAAAAAATACCATTTAAGCACCGGACCAGAGGTGTCTTCACATTAACCTTACCTGCTTCTGAGATTACGCGTCAGGGAATAGAATACTACATTTCGGTTTCAGATTCTGACAATGTATTTTGCTATCCGGGTTCGGCTCCGGCTCGGAATCATACGGTGGTAGTAACTGAGGTACCGGGAGATGATAAACCCGAAGTTCCGATGATAAAACCAATTTGTGGTAAACGTATGTTTTGGAGTCGTGTGCCAAATGTGGAAATGTATCGCATCTATCGTAGCAGAACTCCTAATTTTAAAATCGGAGCAGATACGTTTGTGACGTTTGTAGCGGGAAATACACAGAGTTTTGCCGATAATGGATTTGATTTCGACGGGACTTCTCTGAAAGGAACTTATTATTATTGCGTGACTTCCGTATCCTTTTGGGATCATGAAAGTGAGGCATCAAAAATCATTCAAATAGATTATTAATGAAAAGAATTGGAATATATATTGTTATTGTAGTATGCATCCTGTCTTGCATATCTTCGCGAAGGAACCTCTTGACAGAAACCAGATTGATGTTGGTTGATACGAGAGCAACTGAACATACGGCGGCATTGTTCTATAACTTGCGGCAACTGACCGGAAAACGGGTGGTTTATGGACAACATAATTATGAAATGGATGGGTTCGATTCGGATAGTACACGCTGGAGGGATGAGGCAAACCGATGTGATGCGTATGATGTGACGGGGGCTTATCCTGCTTTGGCTAGTTTTGATTTCCTTCATTTTACGAATCCTCGCAGTTGGGAAACAAAAGAATTGAATTACATACAGGAAAAATTCCATGTTGCATATAATCGGGGAAATGTTATTACGTTCTGTTGGCATTATTATAGTCCGGTGACCGGAGGAAATTTTTATGATACAACACAAGTGGTTCGTCATATCTTGCCGGGAGGTTCTTATCATGCTACCTTCAAAGCCGATTTGAAGATCATTGCTGATTTTGCACACAATGCAAAGGGCGATGACGGAGAGTTGATTCCGATCATATTCCGTCCTTGGCATGAGTTTGATGGTAATTGGTTTTGGTGGGGAAAAAATCATTGTTCGGTTGAAGAATTTAAAAAATTGTATCGGTTTACAGTCACTTATCTCAGAGATTCTTTAGAGGTGCATAACTTTTTATATGCATTTTCTCCGGACTGTGGTTTCACTACTGAGGCCGAATATCTGGAACGTTATCCGGGAGACAAATATGTAGATGTTGTAGGTATGGATAATTATTGGGATTTTCGTCCGGATGGGGGAGATACTTCCCTGGTAGTTCTGAAAGCCCGTATCCTTACACAATATGCGCAAAAGCATGGAAAACTTTCTGCCATTACTGAGACAGGTACACAGACACGTGATTCATTGTGGTATACACAATTGTTATCTATTCTGCGTTCGGAAGGGGTAGCCTTGAATTATGTATGCACTTGGTCGGGGTTTTCTCCTTATAAAGGACATCCGGCAGCAGCCGATTTTTGTCGGTTTAAGAGGGACACTTTGGTGCTCTTCGCTGATGAAATTCCTAATTTTTATACTTGGCACTGAACCTGCTTATAAATAATATCATGGAATGCTAAGATAGTATTAGGTATACATCCATCCAACGTCTATCTTTGCAATATCACTTTCAGGGTGGAAAGAATCTTATAAATAAAATATCTGATGATTATGAAAATCCTATCGACTATCCTATTAACCTTGTTGATTGTGCTTGGGGCGTGCACTTCTCCTCAGGTTTCTCCTGATCCTTTTGTCCGTGTGTCAAACGGACGTCTGACGGTGAATGGAAAACCCTATTATTATATAGGAACTAATTTTTGGTATGGAGCTATTTTGGGGTCACAGGGACAGGGAGGTAACCGGGAGAGATTACTTCGTGAACTGGATTATTTGAAGGCTCTTGGTATTAACAATTTGCGTGTTCTTGTTGGAGCAGACGGAAAAGATGGGATTCCGACGAAAGCTGAGCCTGCACTTCAGGTGGAAGCCGGTGTGTATAATGATACTATTTTTGACGGGCTCGATTTCTTCCTGTCGGAGTTGGATAAACGGGATATGTATGCCGTACTTTTCCTGAATAACAGCTGGGAGTGGTCGGGCGGATATTCCCAGTATCTTTATTGGGCGGGACATGGTGAAGTGCCTATGCCGAATGTAGCCGGATGGGATGCTTTTTCGAATTATGTGGCACAATATGCTAAGTCGGAAAAAGCACACCATTTGTTCCGGGATCATATTACTCACGTTGTAAATCGTGTCAATCGGTATACTGGAAAAAAATATAGTGAAGATCCTGCAATTATGTCTTGGCAGATAGGTAATGAACCCCGTCCGTTCGGTGAGGACAATAAAAAGAGTTTTGCAGCCTGGATTGCCGATTGCGCTGCTCTTATTAAATCTATGGATTCTAACCATTTGGTTTCTATTGGATCGGAAGGAATGGCCGGTTGTGAGGGGGATTTGTCACTTTGGACTTCTATCCATGCCGATGCGAATGTTGATTATACTACGATTCATATTTGGCCGAATAATTGGGGATGGATCGATAAGAAAGATATTCCGGGTACCATCGGGCAGGCAATAGAAAACACCTGCTCTTATATCGATATGCATGTGCAGGAAGCTTTTAAGATAAACAAGCCGCTGGTACTTGAAGAGTTTGGTTTACCGAGAGACAGTGTGAAGTTTACTTCGAATACTTCCACTGTTCAGCGGGACCGGTATTACAGAGCTGTGTTTGATATCGTCGAAAAGCATGCTGCCGAAAAGGGTGTTTTCCAAGGATGTAACTTCTGGGCATGGGGTGGATTTGCGGAACCTCAACATCTCTTTTGGCAAAGGGGAGATGACTATATGGGAGATCCCGGGCAGGAGGAACAAGGGCTGAATTCGGTTTATGCAACAGATTCGACGATAAATATGATAAAGGAGGCGGTAAGTGATATTAACCAGATAATTCAGAAACAATGAAAATGAAATTAATATGCTTTTTGATGTTGAGTGTGTTTTTTTATTTTTCCGGTTCGGGCTAAAAACACATTCGGGAAGAAAAAAGACAAAGTGACGCGCTTGCATTTTTATGACCTGAATAAGAATGGGCGGATGGACACTTATGAAAACCCTTCTGCTCCTGTGGAGTATCGTGTGGAGCATCTTTTGTCACAGATGACTTTGGAGGAAAAGGTAGGACAGATGCTTACTTCATTGGGGTGGCCCATGTACGAACGGGTGGGAGAGGACATCCGCCTGACCCCTCAGTTGGAGAAAGAAATCGGAGAGTACCATATCGGATCGCTCTGGGGTTTTATGCGGGCTGATCCGTGGACGCAACGTACGTTGCATACCGGACTCAATCCTTCGCTGGCTGCCCGAGCGTCCAATCGTCTTCAATCTTACGTCATAGAACATAGCCGTTTGGGTATTCCGCTGTTTCTGGCGGAAGAATGTCCGCATGGCCACATGGCGATTGGTACAACAGTATTTCCGACTTCCATCGGTCAGGCAAGTACCTGGAATCCGGAACTGATCCGGCAGATGGGACGTGTCATTGCTATTGAAGCAAGTGCTCAGGGAGCACACATCGGCTATGGACCGGTACTCGACTTGGCCCGTGATCCGCGTTGGTCGCGTGTAGAGGAAACTTATGGAGAAGATCCTTATCTGAATGGGGTGATGGGAACTGCTCTGGTACGTGGTTTTCAGGGAGAGACATTAAACGACGGTAAAAGCGTGATAGCGACCCTCAAACATTTTGCTTCGTATGGCTGGACGGAAGGCGGACATAACGGAGGTACTGCCCATATAGGCGAGCGCGAACTGGAAGAGGCTATCTTTCCTCCTTTTCGTGAGGCGGTAGGTGCCGGGGCATTGTCTGTGATGAGTTCATACAATGAAATAGACGGAAATCCATGTACCGGAAGTCGTTATTTGTTAACGGATATCCTGAAAGATCGTTGGCAATTCAAAGGTTTTGTCGTGTCCGATTTGTATGCTGTCGGAGGATTACGGGAACATGGTGTTGCCGGCAATGACTATGAGGCGGCCATAAAGGCCGTGAATGCCGGAGTGGATAGTGATTTGGGAACGAATGTCTATGCTGAGCAGTTGGTTGCTGCGGTCAAAAAGAGGGGATGTTGCTGTAGCAACGATAGATAAGGCGGTACGTCGCATTTTATCTCTCAAATTCCAAATGGGATTGTTTGATGATCCATTTGTAGATGAAAAGCAGGCAGTACAACTTGTTGCCTCTTCCGAACATACCGGACTGGCTCGTGAAGTAGCCCGTCAGTCAATCGTTCTGCTTAAGAATAAGGACAAGCTGTTGCCGTTGAAGAAGGATATTCGTACCCTTGCTGTTATAGGTCCCAATGCCGATAATGTGTATAATATGCTTGGAGACTATACCGCGCCTCAAGCCGATGGGACTGTAGTGACAGTCTTGGATGGAATTCGACAAAAGGTCTCTAAAGAAACTCGTGTGCTGTATGCCAAGGGGTGTACAGTGCGTGATTCTTCCCGTACCGGATTTAAAGATGCTATAGAAACAGCCCGTAATGCCGATGCCGTAGTAATGGTTATGGGAGGATCGAGTGCCCGGGATTTTTCCTCGGAATATGAAGAAACCGGTGCGGCAAAAGTCACTATAAATCAGATCAGTGATATGGAAAGTGGCGAAGGCTATGATCGAGCCACACTTCATCTTATGGGAAGACAACTGGAGTTGTTGGAAGAAATCTCCAGGTTGGGTAAACCGGTGGTATTGGTATTGATTAAAGGGCGTCCGTTATTGATGGAGGGAGCTATTCAAGAGGCAGAGGCAATTGTGGATGCCTGGTATCCGGGCATGCAGGGAGGGAATGCTGTGGCCGATGTGCTTTTCGGTGATTACAATCCCGCAGGACGTCTCACTCTTTCTGTGCCACGTTCGGTCGGTCAGTTGCCGGTATACTACAATACAAGACGGAAAGGAAATCGTAGCCGATATATTGAAGAACCGGGTACTCCTCGTTATCCTTTCGGTTATGGTCTTAGTTATACAACTTTTTCCTATACGGATATGAAAGTGCAGGTAACTGAAGGAAGTGATGATTGCCGGGTAGATGTAACAGTAACCATACAAAATCAGGGTACTGCAGATGGTGATGAAGTGGCACAACTCTATTTCCGGGATGACGTAAGCAGTTTTACGACTCCTGCCAAGCAGTTACGGGCGTTCAGCCGTATTCACCTGAAGGCTGGTGAATCCCGAGAAGTAACTTTTACTCTTGATAAGAAGTCATTGGCTCTGTATATGCAAGAGGGGGAATGGGTGGTCGAACCGGGACGCTTTACAATAATGGTGGGAGGCTCTTCCGAGGATATTGCCTGCCGACAAGCATTTGAGATAAACCGAAAATATACTTTTAAAATGTAAACGTCATGAACAGATCAAGAGATAAAGTGCGTTGTGCACTCAATCATCAGAATGCAGGTAGTATACCGGTTGATTTCGGGTCTACAGCAGTCACGGGTATCCATTGCCGTATTGTGGAAGCGCTAAGAAACTATTATGGACTGGCACCCCGTCCGGTGAAGATTGTAGATGCTTTTCAGATGTTAGGAGAGATAGATGCGGAACTGGCCGAAAAGATCGGAGTAGACTGTATAGGTATAGGTGGACCCAAAGATATCTTCGATTTGGATACGACTCGTATGCACGAACAGACAACCCCTTGGGGGCAACGGGTGTTGGTGCCTGAAGCAATGGATTTAACTCCTGATATGCGGGGAGATGTATATGTGTATGCCGGTGGGGATCAAAACTATCCCCCCAGTGCCGTGATGCCCAAAGGATGTTATTTCATTAATGCTATTGAGCGTCAGCAGCCCATTGAAGAAGATCGTTTGGACCCGGAAGACAATGTAGAAGAGTTCGGGCTATTGACAGAGAATGATCTGGCTTATTACTGTGCTGAGGCAGACAAGGCATATCAGACCGGCAGAGCTGTTGTTGCCAGTTTCGGGGGAACGGCTCTGGGGGATGTTGCTTTTGTTCCCGGTATGGGATTGAAGCAGCCCAAGGGGATTCGTAGTGTGGTAGAATGGTATATGTCTACTGCTATGCGGCAGGACTATTTGCATCAGGTATTTGAGAAAGAGATCGACATTGCCATTGCCAATTATGAAAAACTCTGGGCTGCATTAGGAGATAAGATAGATGTGGTGTTGACATGTGGGACCGATTTCGGTTCCCAGGAATCACAGTTTTGCTCTATAGATACCTTCCGTGAGCTTTGGTTACCACACTATCGACGGATGAATGATTGGATACATCAACATACTACCTGGAAAATCTTTAAGCATTCCTGTGGAGCTATTATCCCGATTCTACCCGGATTGATCGAAGCCGGATTTGATATTATCAATCCGGTTCAGATTAATGCCAAAGACATGGATTCCAGAAGATTGAAAGAGGAATTCGGCAGTCAATTGACCTTTTGGGGCGGTGGGGTAGATACGCAAAAGATACTGCCTTTCGGTACTCCCGATGAGATACGTCGCCATGTAATGGGGCAGTGTGAGATATTGGGCCGTGACGGAGGTTTTGTTTTCAATGCTGTCCATAATGTTCAGGCCAATGTTCCGGTAGACAATGTAGTTGCGATGTTCGATGCTCTAAAGGATATCTCTTGATAATTTTCAGAAAATACTATTTCTACCATGTTTGGCCTGTATTGATCATCAGATGGCTTTGAAATTCTCTTAAAGTCCCCTGATAGATCGGTTGGCAAATCGTAAAATCATCTCGCTGTACAATAAATTTATGTTAGGTAATCTTTAAGAAAGAGTATCTATATATTATTAATCTTATAAATGATAAAAGCTATGAACAACCTCAATGAATTATATGAAGCCATTTTGGCCGGTAAATTGGAACAGGCAGTCAGTGTTACTCGGGAAGCTGTTGCCGGAGGAGCAGCACCCCAGGAAATCATTAATGAATATATGATTAAAGCCATGGAAGCCATTGGAGCACGTTTTGAATCGGGACAAGTGTTTGTTCCGAACCTCTTGATGAGCGCCCGTGCCATGCGTGGTGCCCTCGATATACTCAAACCACTGATGCAAGGGCAGGTCAATTCGTATATCGGTCGGATTGTGATTGGTACGGTAAAAGGGGATTTGCATGATATAGGTAAGAACTTGGTTGCTTCGATGTTTGAAGGATGTGGGTTTGAAGTCATCAATCTGGGAGTGGATGTATCGAGTGATAAATTCATTTCTGCGGCATTGGAAAATAAGGCAGATATTATTTGCATGTCCGCACTGCTCACCACTACCATGAATTACATGAAGGAAGTGATCGATGCCCTTGAAACCTCCGGGTTAAGAGGAAAAGTAAAAGTAATGGTAGGAGGAGCACCTGTCAGCGATGCCTTTGCCAAATCTATCGGTGCCGATGCCTATACCAGTAATGCCAATGCAGCCGTAATAATGGCCAAGAAGTTGATAAACGCCTGTTGAATATGCCACTGGTGAATTCCCATATTGTTGAAGAGTGTCTGCCTTTCACTTCGTTGAGACTCGATCCGGAGGATATTAATCTTTCAATGGGAGCCGGTTACGTGCCTGATGCGGAGATACAGGCAATATCTGATGCATTGGAAACAGAGATTGCCGGAATTTGTACACCCCGCTTTCTGTATGCTCTGTTCGATGCCGAGCCGGCCGGTACTTGTGAGGTGGGAGTAAACGGTATTTCTCTGAAAACAGGATCTGTTATAACTCCTTATCTTAAAGATGCTGCGGGCTATGTACTCTTTGTTGCTACTGCGGGGTACGAGTTTGAGGCTTTTCAGCATAGGATAGGCAGTCAGGGAGACATCTTACGCGAATTTCTTCTGGATGCTTACGGTTCGGCAATTGCTGAAGCAGTTGTCCGTGAAGTATGCCGGAAAGTGGAATCCCGAATGTTTCCTTTGGGATACGGAGTCAGTCATCCTTACAGTCCCGGTTATTGCGGATGGCACGTCACGCAACAGCAGTTGCTTTTCAGCTGCTTGCCTGAATTTCCCTGCGGGGTCCGATTGAGTGATTCTTCGCTGATGTCGCCTATTAAATCGGTCAGTGGTATTATTGCTTATGGTCCATGTATTGTCAAACGGAAATATGGATGCGAACTATGCGGCAAAGCCGATTGCTATAAAAACAGAAATAAACTAAACAGATAGAATGTTATGGAACTATCACTATATATAAAAGATAAATTAGTATCAGGAAAACGGGTAGCCATCCCCATTATGACCCATCCGGGTATTGAATTGTTAGGGAAACAGGTATCGGATGCCGTAACGAACGGTGAAATTCATTATCACGCTATCCGTGCATTGAACGAATGTTTTCCGCAATCGGCGGCTTGTACCACTATTATGGATCTTACCGTGGAAGCAGAAGCTTTTGGAGCTCGACTTAGTATGTCCCCCAATGAAGTACCCAGTGTTTGCGGACGTTTGCTCACTGGATATGCAGATGTTGAGGCTTTGCAGATTCCTTCGGTCGAATCGGGACGCATGCCTCAGTATTTGCTGGCCGACCGCCTGGCAGCAGAAGGAATAGACAAGCCCGTGCTGGCCGGTTGTATCGGTCCCTATTCTCTGGCAGGTCGTCTATACGATATGACGGAAATTATGATGGCTATCTATACCGAGCCCGATACTGTCCTGCTTTTACTGGAGAAATGCACGGAATTCATTCTCCGTTATTGTCTGGCTATCAAAGAGACCGGAGTGGCCGGTGTTATTATGGCGGAACCGGCTGCCGGACTTCTTTCGAATGAAGATTGTCAACGCTATTCTTCGGTCTATGTGAAACGTATTATCGATGCTGTCCAGGATGATTCGTTTGCAGTTATTCTGCATAATTGCGGTAACACCGGACATTGCACTGCTGCTATGCTGGCTACCGGTGCTAAAGGGTATCATTTCGGAAATAAAGCGGATATGATAACTGCTCTCCGGGAATGCCCTTCGGATGTATGGGTGATGGGTAATCTGGATCCTGTAGGAGTGTTCAGGGTACTGACGCCTGAAGATGTTTTTGCACGGACAGAAGAACTTCTGACCTGTACCGGAGAATACGCTAACTTTATTATATCCACCGGTTGCGATACTCCGCCCGAAGTACCTTTTGACAATATTCAGGCCTTTTATCTGGCTGTAGAGAAGTACAATAAGGGTAGGTGAATGATAATACCAGTATTGGATAATATTGTACTTGTTTTCAAGGGGGGAACCCTCGTACTTTTGCATAGTATTCATCGTTAAATAAACGAATTATGATAAAGAGAATAAAGATATTAGCTACAGGTGCACTGCTATTGGCAGGATTGGGTGCTTGTTCACCTTCCGGAAAGAAAACAGGAGCGGATTCGACTGTCGACACTCTGCGAACGGCGGAAACAGTGAATTTACTGAATAATCTACGGAAGGTTCCCACACAGGGGATTATGTTTGGTCATCATGACGATCCGCTTTACGGTGTCGGCTGGGAAGGTGACGAAGATCGCAGTGACGTGAAAAGTGTGTGTGGTGATTATCCGGCTGTCATGTCGTTTGATCTGGGCCACATTGAACTGGAAAGAGAGAAAAGTCTGGATAACGTGCCGTTTCGCAAAATACGTCAGGAGACGATTAATCAATATAAAAGGGGAGGAGTGGTTTCTTTTAGCTGGCATCTCGATAACCCCTTGACCGGTAAAGATGCGTGGGATGTGAGTGATACGACGGTTGTAGCTTCCATACTGCCCGGTGGTGTACATCATGCGAAATTTATAAGTTGGCTCGATGCTGTTGCAGCCTTTATGAATACTTTGGAGACGGAAGAAGGTACAAAAATACCGGTTATTTTCCGTCCTTGGCACGAGCATACCGGCAGTTGGTTCTGGTGGGGACAAAATCTTTGCACGGCCGACCAGTATAAGGCTCTTTGGCGGATGACGCATGATCGTATGCATGCCCGGGGAGTAAAGAACCTGCTTTATGCTTATTCACCGGGATCGGAACCCAAAGATTCGACTGCTTATCTGGAGCGTTATCCGGGAGATGATATCATCGACCTGGTGGGCTTTGACACCTATCAGTTCGACCGGACACAATATATGGAGCAATTGGATAAGTCGCTTGCTATCCTGACTGAAGTAGGTAAGGCGCACGATAAGCCTATAGCCATTACCGAAACCGGTTTCGAGGCTATTCCCGATTCTGTCTGGTGGACACAGACTCTCTATCCGGTAATCAGCAAGTATCCTATCAGTTATGTGTTGGTGTGGCGCAATGCACGTGAAAGGGTAAACCACTATTATGCTCCTTATCCCGGACAGGTGTCCGCCGATGACTTTGTGAAGTTCTACCGTGAACCGAAAACTCTGTTTGTGTCGGACGTGAAGAACCTTTATAAATAGAAAATCAAATAAATAACGATAAAAACACTGTCCATTATGAGTCTGTTTAATGATAAAGTTGCTAAATTGCTTGCCGGGCATGAAGCACTGCTGATGCGTAAGAATGAACCGGTAGAAGAGGGAAACGGAGTGATTACGCGTTACCGTTACCCTGTACTGACTGCAGCGCATACTCCTGTCTTCTGGCGATACGACCTGAACGAGGAGACGAATCCTTTTTTTGATGGAACGTATCGGTATGAATGCGACGTTGAATGCCGGAGCCATTAAGTGGGATGGGAAGTACCTGATGTTGGTGAGAGTGGAGGGAGCAGACCGCAAATCTTTTTTTGCTGTTGCCGAAAGCCCGAACGGTATTGATAATTTCCGCTTCTGGGAGTATCCGGTGACCTTACCCGAAGATGTGGTTCCTGCAACCAATGTATACGATATGCGTCTCACTGCCCATGAAGATGGGTGGATATATGGCATCTTTTGTGCCGAACGGCACGATGACAATGCTCCCATAGGTGATTTATCGTCAGCTACAGCCACTGCCGGCATTGCCCGTACCAAAGACCTGAAAAATTGGGAACGTCTGCCGGATCTGAAAACAAAGAGTCAGCAACGTAATGTGGTGCTGCATCCCGAGTTTGTGGATGGAAAGTATGCACTTTATACCCGTCCGCAAGACGGATTTATCGATACCGGTAGCGGAGGTGGTATCGGATGGGCATTGATTGACGATATAACCCACGCCGAGGTTGGAGAAGAGAAGATCATCGACAAACGATATTATCATACCATCAAGGAGGTGAAGAACGGTGAAGGGCCGCATCCTATCAAGACTCCTCAGGGATGGCTTCATCTGGCACACGGAGTACGCAATTGTGCTGCCGGGCTCAGGTATGTATTGTATATGTATATGACATCGTTGGATGATCCCACCCGGCTGATAGCTTCTCCGGCGGGGTACTTTATGGCTCCGGTAGGAGAAGAGCGCATTGGGGATGTGTCGAATGTGCTTTTTTCGAATGGTTGGATAGCCGACGATGACGGAAAAGTATTTATCTACTATGCTTCGTCGGACACCCGTATGCATGTAGCTACCTCAACTATCGAACGGTTGGTGGATTACTGCCTGCACACTCCTCAGGACGGCTTTTCTTCCTCAGCTTCGGTAGAGATACTGAAAAACCTGATTGAACGAAATCTGAGATTGATGAAATAAGAAAACCAAGAATAGAATGACTGCCATGATTACACTGAAAGAGAAGATCGGTTACGGACTGGGCGATATGGCTTCGTCCATGTTCTGGAAACTGTTCGGGTCCTATCTGATGATTTTTTATACCGATGTATTCGGCTTGCCTGCTGCCGTGGTAGGAACCATGTTTCTGATTACCCGGGTATGGGATTCGGCTTTCGATCCGATCGTGGGAGTGATTGCCGATCGCACACAGACCCGCTGGGGGGAAATTTCGTCCTTATCTACTGTATCTTGCCGTTCCTTTTGCACTGATTGGTATTTTTACTTTCACCACTCCGGAGTTGAATGATACCGGAAAACTGGTCTATGCCTACATCACCTATTCTTTGATGATGATGGTATATTCGGCTATCAATGTGCCTTATGCTTCACTGCTGGGAGTGATGAGTCCTGACCCGAAAGAACGGAATACCCTGTCCACTTACCGTATGACTTTTGCCTATATCGGCAGTTTTATTGCTTTGCTGCTCTTCATGCCGATGGTCAACCTGTTTGGTGGTGCAGAAGACGAGCAACGGGGATGGATGTTGAGTGTGGTGGTGATTGCTGTGATGTGTGCGGCTCTGTTTTATCTTTGTTTCGCCTTGACACGTGAACGGGTAAAACCGATCAGGGAAGTACAAAACTCCCTGAAAGACGATTTGAAAGATTTGCTTCACAACCGTCCGTGGTGGATTCTGCTCGGAGCCGGAGTGGCAGCTTTGGTATTCAATTCTATTCGTGACGGAGCTACGGTTTATTACTTCAAGTACTTTGTTGTGGAAGAGGATTACTCCACGGTTTCCTTCTTTGGCGTTTCTTTTGTGCTGAGCGGCCTTTATCTGGCAGTGGGACAGGCTGCCAATATTGTGGGAGTGATTCTTGCAGCTCCGGTCAGTAACCGTATTGGCAAAAAAAACACATACATGGGAGCCATGAGTCTGGCTACTCTCCTTTCCGTTATCTTTTATTGGTTTGGGAAAGGAGACATCACCCTGATTTTTGTTTTTCAGGTGCTGATCAGTATCTGTGCCGGAAGTATTTTCCCTTTGCTCTGGTCCATGTACGCCGACTGTGCTGACTATTCGGAACTGAAGACCGGCAACCGGGCTACAGGTCTGATCTTTTCGTCTTCGTCCATGAGCCAGAAGTTCGGTTGGGCTATCGGAAGTGCACTGACCGGTTGGTTGTTGGCTTACTTCGGCTTTCGTGCCAACGAAGTGCAGAGTGTAGAGGCTATTCATGGGATTAAGATGTTTCTCAGCTGGTTGCCCGCTGTCGGAACAGTTCTGTCCGTCGTTTTCATCAGTATGTATCCGCTATCGGAGAAGAAGATGAGAGAGGTGACTTCAGAGTTGGAGAAGAGAAGAAAGGCTATTCAATCATAATTCAGACATCATATGGACGAGATTCTTAAACAAGAAATGCAGAAAGAGCTTACTACCCGTATTCTTCCTTACTGGATGGAACGGATGGTAGATCAGGAGAACGGTGGATTTTACGGACGCATCACCGGACAGGAGGAATTAATGCCCCGGGCCGATAAAGGGGCTATTCTGAATGCGCGTATTTTATGGACTTATTCTGCTGCCTATCGTCTGCTGGGTAGAGAGGAGTACAAAGAGATGGCAAACCGTGCCAAACGATACCTTATCGACCACTTTTATGATTCCGAGTTCGGAGGGGTCTACTGGTCACTCAATTATAGAGGTGAGCCGCTGGATACCAAGAAACAGATTTATGCCATCGGCTTTGCCATTTACGGACTGAGCGAGTTCCATCGGGCTACCGGAGATCCGGAAGCATTGATGTATGCCGTCCGTTTATTCAATGATATAGAGTCCCACAGCTTTGATGGGCTGAAGAACGGTTATTGTGAAGCGCTTACCCGTGAATGGAACGAAATAGCCGATATGCGCCTCAGCGAGAAAGATGCGAATGAACGCAAGACTATGAATACCCATCTGCATATCCTCGAACCTTACACCAACCTGTACCGGGTCTGGAAAGATGCACGGCTGGAACGTCAGCTCTACAACCTGATAGGACTTTTTACAGAGAAGATACTGGATAAGGACACATCCCATTTACAACTCTTTTTTCGATAACGACTGGCAAAGCAAATACCCGGTCGTCTCTTATGGACATGATATCGAAGCCTCATGGTTGTTGCATGAAGCCGCCCGGGTATTGGGAGACGCCGGACTCATTGCGGAGATAGAACCTGTTGTAAAGAAGATAGCTGCGGCTGCATCCGAAGGACTTACTTCCGACGGAGGAATGATATATGAAAAGAATCTCACTACCGGACACATCGACGGCGACTACCATTGGTGGGTACAAGCCGAAACCGTAGTCGGATACTATAACCTGTTCCGATATTTCGGTGATCGAGGGGCTTTGCAACATTCCATCGACTGCTGGGAGTTTATTAAACGACATTTGACTGACGATGTGCATGGCGAATGGTTCTGGAGCCTTCGTGCCGACGGTAGCCTGAACCGGGATGATGATAAGGCCGGCTTCTGGAAATGTCCTTATCATAACGGACGTATGTGCATCGAGCTGTTGGGCGAATAACTGTATTGTTTCCTGTTTCGTTAGATTGTTTTCCAAACTTTTTGTACTTTTGGGCACAATTTACCGAATATGAAAAACAAGCACGTCAAAAGAATAAACCTGCTTTTGTCCATCTTATTGGGAGCAGGTGTCTTCATTTTCTTCGGAGTATACTACTCCTACCATCTGCATTATCAGGAACAGTTCCAGATGTTTCTCTTTACATCCGACTATTTTGTCGAACAAGTATCCCATCCCGGGGGAATGGCGGACTATCTGGGAGGCTTTCTCACCCAATTCTATTATTATTCGTGGGCGGGAGCCGCTATCTTGACCGGTGCAATAGGAGGTATTCACAGGTTGATGGTTTGGATTGCAAACCGCCTGGGCGGACACCCGGCATGGTATCCGCTTACTCTGCTACCTTCTTTATGTTTCTTTATTCTGTTCTGCGACGAAAATTTTCTTCTTTCCGGAGCCATCTCTGTGGGAATGGTGCTGGGAGCACTCATCGGATATACATTTATTGAGAATAGGCGGATACGCCTGATTTATTGGGGAGTCGGCATTCCGCTGCTTTATCTGCTGGCGGGAGGATGTGCATGGCTTTTCATTCCATTGATATGGATAACTGAGTTTTGCCGGTTTGCCGGTAGGCGTCTGCCTTGGTGGATTCTGGTGGGAGGTACATTGGGAATTGCCGGAGTGACCTATTGGATATCCTTGGCTGTATTTCCATATCCGGCCGACCGCCTGTTGTGGGCGATCGGAAGTTATCGTTTTCCATTAGTCTTTCCACAAATGCAGGTGATAGCCTGGCTGGCTGTGATTCTGGTACCGTTATTGGTAGCTCGTTTGCCCGAGAAGATGACTTGGAGATACTACTCGGGAGCATGGGTTCTGCAATTTATCCTGATGTTGTTTGTTTTGAATCTGTATGGCAAATACGGTATCGGGTTGAATAAAGAGGAAGTGATGGGGTATGATTATCATGTGCGCATGCAAGAATGGGATGAAGTGATTGCGATGGCGGAAAAGAAAGCACCCGATACACCGATGTCGGTTTCTTGTCTCAATTTGGCTTTAGCAATGAAAGGGCAGCTGCCGGAACGTATGTTTAGTTTTTACCAGCGGGGGAAGGAAGGACTACTGATGTCATTTGTCAACGACTTCACCATTCCTTTGGTAGCCGGTGAACCTTATTATTACCTGGGATTGGTCAATGTGGCGCAGCAGTTTGTCTTCGAGGCTATGGAGGCCGTTCCGGATTACCGGAAGAGTGTGCGTTGTTTTAAAAGGCTTGCTGAGACCAATTTGATTAATGGCAGGTACGAAGTGGCCCGGAAGTATCTGCGTATCTTGCAGCATACCCTCTTTTATAAAGATTGGGCTACTGAAACTCTGGCTTGCCTGAATGATGAAGACCGGGTCAATGCACATCCGGAATACGGGAGATTGAGGAGGCTTACTCCGCGAACCGATTTCTTCTTTAACCCTGACCTGCCGGAGATGACATTGGAGTTCCTGCTTCATGCAAATCCCCGCAACCGGATGGCGTATGAGTATTTGATGGCTTGTACACTCTTGAAGAAGGATGTGGGACGTTTTGTGCATTATTATCCTTTGGGAGCCGATCTGGGATATTCTTCCGTTCCCAAGGGCTATCAGGAAGCGTTGTTGTTCTATTGGCTTATGAGCAAACACACTGCAACAGATACAATTCCCTGGAAGATAAACCCGCAGACAGAGAATAGATTGAGAGAATACGCACAGATTTTCACATCTGCCCGTTCGGCAGATGCATTGTCTGCCCGATTCGGAGATACATATTGGTTTTATGCAGACTTTAGATAAGATGGAAAAGATAAAATACTGTTTTAGCATGATAGGGCTGCTCTTCTTGTTTGCAGCTTGTCAAGAGAAGGTGACATCCCCTGCCAAGGTGGATACATTGCCATCGATATTCCCCGATTATGTCGGGGTTACCATTCCCTCTACCATTGCCCCGCTTAACTTCCGGGTGACGGACGATGGGGTAGAGGCGGTTGATGTCGTGATTGCCGGTACGAAAGGAAAGCCTGTACGGCTGAATGGAAGATCCGTAGACATTCCCGCCAAGCAATGGCACGAACTTCTTGAAAGTAATAAGGGAGACAGCATCGAGGTGAAAGTCTCTGTCCGCCAGGGGAAGAAGTGGAAAGAGTATCGTCCGTTTCCGATATATGTCAGTCCTTTCCCGATCGATTACGGGTTGGTATACCGTTTGCTCGCACCCGGATATGAAGTGTACAGCAAGATGGGGATCTACGAACGTGAACTTTCAACATTCCGCCAGACTCCTTTATTTGAGAATACGCAGGTGACGGCCGCCTGCATCAATTGCCATGCTTTCAACCGGACGGAGCCCACACCGTCGAGCGTACATGTAAGAGGCGGGCATGGAGCCACTGTAATCGACACAGGAGATCGGTTGGAATTTCTCGATACCAAAGCCGACGGGCAATTGTCGGCCTGTGTCTATCCGTACTGGCATCCTTCGGGCGAATACATCGCTTATTCGGTGAACAAAACCAATCAGGCCTTTCATCTGGGAGGAAAGAAGCCGATAGAGGTATTCGACCAGGCTTCGGATGTGGTGGTTTATCATCCCCGGTCCCATCGGATACTGACTACTCCTTTGCTGAGTACGGCTTCGTTTGAAACTTTTCCGGCATTCTCGCCCGACGGACGAACGCTTTATTTCTGTTCGGCCGAGCAGAAAGAGATGCCTGTCCGATACAAAGACGTGAAATACAGCTTGTGCAGCATTGCTTTCCATCCCGAAGACGGAACGTTCGGTGACCGGATCGATACGTTGATCTCAGCCCGCACGCTGGACAAAAGTATCTCTTTCCCCAAACCTTCGTTCGACGGAAAATACCTGATGTTCACGCTTTCCGATTATGGGAACTTCTCCATCTGGCACAAAGAGGCCGATCTCTGGCTGCTGGACTTGAAGACCGGAACCTATCGCAACTTGGAGGAAGTGAACAGTGACGACACGGAAAGCTATCACAACTGGAGCAGCAATTCACATTGGTTTGTGTTCAGCAGCCGGAGAGGTGACGGGTTGTACACCCGCCTTTATATCTCCTCGGTGGACGGACAGGGGCGTATAGGGAAACCTTTCCTGCTGCCTCAGCAAGATCCGTATACGTTCTACGATCAGTTGATCTATTCGTATAATGTTCCCGAGTTTGTGTCTGCTCCGGTGCAATGGGACAAGCGGGAGATGGCCAAAGGGCTGATGTCGAAGGAGCGAGTTAAAGTGAAATAAAAGATGAGTAAGAATATGGAATACAGAAAACATAGAATAGAGTATTTAAGGACTACTGTTGAATATTCCCTTTTTGGGGGTGAGGGAGGAACGAGAGAGGCGCATTTGATGTTTCATGTCGATCCGGAAGCGGGGAGTTATGAAGAGCAGCTGACGGCTATTCGTAAAGCATACCATAGGATACTGAGCAGGAAGGTGAAAATCAGGGGAATGGTACCCGTGTTTTGCCGTTACTTCCTGAGTGATGCCGCCAATCAGTGGGAGGCTTTGCAGGTTGTCTTGCAGAAAGAGCCGTCGTGCGCTGTCTCTGTCGTGCAACAGCCCCCGTTGGATGGAAGTAAGATTGCTTTGTGGGTCTATCTGACCTCCGAACCGAATGCCGCTTACAAGCATTACTGGACAGCCGGTGCGGGTGTGTCTTGCGGCAAATCGGAGCGGCAGATGAAAACCTTGTTGAAATCTTATGAAGCCGATCTGGTAGGAAAAGGCTGTACGCTGGCTTCCGATTGCATCCGTACCTGGATCTTTGTGCAGAACGTGGATGTGAATTATGCCGGCATTGTCAAGGCACGCCGTGAAAACTTTCTGGGGCAGGGACTGACCGAATCGACCCATTATATAGCCAGTACCGGCATAGAGGGACGGCATGCCGATCCGAAGATACATGTGCTGTTTGATGCCTATGCGGTAAAAGGATTGCAGCCGGGACAGGTGACTTACCTGCATGCGCTGTCTCATCTCAGCCCGACAGCCTTGTATGGAGTGACTTTCGAACGGGGAACTTCCGTGGAGTATGGCGACCGTCGTCATCTCTTTATCAGCGGTACGGCGAGTATCGATCATCGCGGTGAAGTGGTTCATGTAGGTGATGTCCGGGAACAGACCCGGCGGATGTGGGAAAATGTAGAGAAGTTGCTCGAAGAGGGCAAAGCCGGTTTTGAGGATGTGGCGCAGACGATTGTTTATCTGCGGGACGCTTCGGATTATCCGGTTGTGCGCGCTTTGTTTGCCAAACGCTTTCCTGATACACCGATACAATTTGTTGTTGCTGCTGTATGCCGGCCTGCCTGGCTGATCGAGATGGAGTGTATAGCGATCGTCGCTAACAGTAACTCCTCTTATGAATCATTCTGATAGATTATATTCGATTGTTCTTTCAAAAAAGGTATGAAATGCGCTGTTTGACAAACAGCGCATTTCTTTTTTCAGGTCCGTCTGGGAGAAGAAAAGCCCGACAAAAGGACTTTCTGCTCCGGAAAGCCAAGGTCCGGGGCTCCGAAAGCCGGGATTTGATGAGAATAGGCCGGAGTTTCGGAGAAAAGAAGCAAGCATTTACTCCGAAAGAAGTAAGCGTTTCCCGAAAATGCTTACTTCTTTTCGAAATATCTCCTAATGTTTTTCCGGATTACTCCTATTGTTTCCGATCGGAGGCTCAAAAGTGGACGGAATCTTTCCGGTTACTACTCTGAGATGAACAAAGCGGAAGTGATAAAAAGTTGTGTTTAGAGGGGTATCACTGTCTATCGGTTGCCTGTCCTCTGGAAAGTAGTGCGGTTTTGTTTGTCTTTGGCTTGTTTGGCCTACGAAAGCAATCATGCCGGATTGCCATAGGAGGCGTTTTTCGCAGAGTGCCTTTCCCTCGGGCCGAAAGAAAGCAATCTGAGAGGATTGAAATATCATTTGGACAGAATGTCAAAACCGCTCTGTTAAGCGGCAATGAATAAGACTCTGTGGTGAATTCAATACTCTGTCTCTTGCGGGTTGAAGTTACACCATCCTTGGGTCCACTCCGGATAACCGGTTTCTTCCCTTTCGCTGAATACTACGTTATCCGCTGAGGCCGGTGTGCCCTCCATGTCCGACGGATATCCGCTGATCCGGCAGTTCCGGAAAGTCACCGATGTGTTGTTGCCCATATACAGTGCCGCGCCGAATAGCCCGAGCATGCTTTCATTCTCAGGCCGGAGGCCGCCGCCATTGATAAAGTCGGGATGATTTACGAACGAGGCATCCCCTGAGGCAGGGCCATAGATCGTGACATCTTCAAAGGTGGCGGCTGTGGTAGGTGTCGCAGGAGTGTTCGTGCCATTATTGCTGCATTCGAAGGCATGAGAACCTGTGATGTCCGCTATTCGCGGATGGCGGATGCCCAGCAGATGCCGGCATGTGCCGCTATAGCCGTTGTCTATGTCGAAATCGTCGTCCCAGCAGTGATAGGCCACCAGATATTCCGCATGAACCGTTCCGCCGAACCATTCGAAGGCATCGTCGTTGGCATACGATACTTGCAGGTGGTCTATTTGCGTGCCGTTTCCTACCGAACCGAAGGTGATGCCGTTGATCTCCTGGTTTTTCTTGAACGGATATCCCGCAAACTCTACACGGACGTAGCTCAGGACGCCCGAATTATCCGCGTTGTTCGGACCTCCGTGCATGGTACGCGGGCCTCCCTCTATCTGCATGATGTCTTCATTGTTCCGGGCATAACCACATAAAATCAATCCTCCCCAGTCACCCGGTTTCCGTTTCCCGGCGGGCATTTCGGAGGTGAATACGATGGGAGCATCTACCGTTCCCCTGGCAATCAGTTTCCCGCCCGGTTCTACAATCAGGGCGGCGCGGGTTTCCTTGTCTCCTTTGATAACGGTGCCCGCTTCAATGGTCAGCGTCGAACCGTAAGTGACGTAACACCATCCCTTCATCAGGTAAGTGCCCCGTTTCAGGTATTGATGATCTTTTATCTCGAAGGTCTGTTCTCCGTTTCCGATGATATTCTCACCATAAATAATGTTATTGCCCTGTCCGTTGTTCTCGTCGTCCGTACAGCTGCTGCCGGTCAGGCACACCAGTGCTGTCAATGCGATAATCTTTAGTCTGTATCTGTCCATAGTTTGAAAAACAGGTAAAGCACCGGGCCAGCAGGACTGTCCGGTGCTTCATTCTGTGAGTGTATACGTGATTTATAACTTGGTCCAACCTTTGGTCCATTCATTGTCTGCTTTCACTGCACCTTTATAAGCCGCTTTTTCAAAGAAGCTGTCTGCTGACAGGTCGGCTCCTCCGTCCTGTGTTCCGATAAAGATATTGCTGAAGCTCAAAGTCTGGTTGATGGCATTGTGATTGCCTTCGGCTGTGAACAGGGCAGAAGAGTAACCGCCGTCACCGCTTGCCTTGATATCTCCCGCGATAGCGATGTAGTTCAGTACCGAAGGACCGTCGATCAGGAATTTCTCGGTCTGTTCTGTTTCGGTAGTCAGGTTATTGGCCTTGCCTGTAACAAGTGCATTGTAGATCTTGGCCTGAGTTCCGGCACGCAGGCGGATGCCTCTTTTGCCTTCGTCGTTGTTGGCGCCTATCAGTGTCAGGTTGGCCAGTGTCGGGCATGAGATCGGAGCGGCATCCATATTCTTGTCATAGTTGTCGGCCTCGATCAGGCAGTCGCATGTATATCCCAAAGTGGCGGGATCTTCCTGGTAGGCGACAAAGAATTGCCCTTTTCCGCTCCATCCCTCTGTCCAGTCGAATGAATCGTCGCTGTTGCTCACCGATACCAGATATTTGGCATTGACCGTACCTCCGAACCATTCGAAGCCGTCGTCGGTACCTTTGTATGCTTCGAGGTATTCGAGGGTCGTACCGTTTCCTACACCATAGAAGGTGAAGCCGTTACACTCCTTTTCCGTAGTGAACTTGTATCCGGCGTATTCCAGGCGAATGTACTTCAGGATACCCGAGTTGTCCGCCGGATCGGAACCACCATAAGCGGCATCTCCGACTTCCGATTTACCGGTCGATCCGATGTTGATCGGGGCTTTGCCGCAAATGTGGATGCCGCCCCATGCTCCCGGTTCTTTGGTATCGGCAGTCATGACAATCGGTGCGGAGGCAGTACCTACTGCTTCGATCTTGGCTCCCTGCTCCACGAGGATGTAGTCGATGGTGGCATCATCGCTTTTGGCGCTGATTGTCACACCTTCGCCGATCTTCAGGGTGGAACCGGCTTTGACGATATATTCTCCGTCGAGGGAGAAGTTGTAGCCTTTGGTCAGGATGACGGTTTTCGACCCGTCTACGCTTCCTTTCAGTGTTCCGTTGTTGGCGATCACCTCTTCGCTGTCGCCGTTTCCGCCGCCTTCGCCGCTGTTGTCGTCACTACAAGCTGCAAGTGAACACATTCCCATCAGGGCTGCTACGGCCCAAGAGTTGAGTTTTAGATAATTCGTTTTCATATTCATACTGTTTTAGGTTTATACTATCTGTTTGATTATTCATATAAATATTCTGTGTGACCCTGTGGCGAGCCTTAGAATCTGTACGAGACTCCTATTTCTGCACTGGTTCCCGGACGGAATGATTCTACTTCCACCTTTTGTCCCGTTGCCGGCAGCTCCTGCTTGAAGCGGATGGTACTGTTCAACAAGTCTTTCATCTGCAGGCGCAGGCTCAGGTGTTTGTTGATGGCATAGCTTGCTATGAAGTCCATCGTGTGCAGGGTCTGTTGCTTGATGTTACCTGTTCCGTAGATACCTACTGTCTCGATGCGCGGGCCTTGCACATTGTAAACCAGTGCCAGTGTCAGGTCGCTTTCTCCTCTCAGTTGAGGAGTGTAGCTGAGATCTGCATTGATCAGGAACGGAGAGGCTCCTTGCAGAGCGCGTTCCGAGTCGGTATATACCCCGCCTTCGGGCAATACGACGTTTGTGTACATGTATGAACCATTGGCTCCGATACGGAAGTTCTTGAACAGTTCTTTGCGGAATTCTATTTCCACTCCTGTGGCTATTCCGTCTTCGGCGTTGCGGAAAGAGCGGATCACTGTGCCGCCCGAAGACTCCTGAGTCTGTTCAATCGGCGATTTCAGTTTTTTTGAAATAACCCGTGACAGAGAACATATCCCCGTTGTTGCGTTTCGGAAAGAAATCATAGCGCAGGTCGATGTTATAATTATAAGCGTTTTTCAGTTCGTTGTTACCGCGGATATAGGCACTTCCGTAAGATTCCTGGTAGAGGAACGGAGCCATTTCGATAAATGAAGGGCGGGTGACAGTGCGTGATACGGAGAGGCGCAGGCTGTTGGTTTCGTTCAGGCTGTACTTCAGGTTCAGTGCCGGGAAGAAGTCGCCTTTGTCCAGGTTCGTTTTCTTCTCCTGTCCGCCGTCCGTCCAATAGCGTACCCATTGTTTGGCCTGCTCGTAGCGCAGTCCCACGTTGACCAGCAGAGATTCCATCGGGTAGTACTCTATTTCTGCAAACCCTGCCCACACATCCATTCCGGCGTAGTAGTTGTAACGGGGCTGTGCATCGATGTTGGCTTTTATCGTCCCGTTGGCTATGTTTTCCTGATTCAGATATCCGTTGGTATCATAAATGTTGGTGACGTCAGCGTTCAAGGCATTGATATCGTAGTAGAAGTTCACGCTTTCAAAGTCGCGTTTTTTGCTTTTGTAAGTACCTCCCACACGAATCAGGTTCGCATCTCCCCATTTGTACGAGGTGCGCAGATCTCCTACAATCTCTTTCTCTTGCAGTTCTCCGAAGTAGCGGTTGGTAGTCTGGTTGAGTTTAAAGAGGTTCAGCTTATCGCTGCCTTCGTTACGGAAGAAGACCACCTGCCGGCGATCCGGTTCGTCACTGTTGGTCAGTCCGTACGAAGCGCTCCAGTTTACATCCCACTGAGAAGTCAGTTCGTGGTGTCCCAGCAACTGGTTGTTCAGTAGTGAGTAGGCATGGAAAACGCTGTTGCTCGATGTGATGTTGTTCTTTTCGGCATCGATCCCCTCGCGGGACATATAATCGTTGATGGCATTGCGTGCATAGAACACGGTGAAGTTGATGTGGTCCGCCTGCCGGAACGAGTAGCCGATGTTGCCCAATCCGGCTATTTTCAGTGCGCTGGAATAACTGTCATAATTGAACTTGTCGAGGTGTGTGCCCTGAGCGGTCATAGTGGTCACGTAGGCGTCTTTCAAGATTTGGTTTTCGTTGCTGACACCTACCGAGGCAAGCACGCTCAGACGGTTTCCGTTGGGGAGTGTCCAGCTCTTGCCTCCTCCCAGGTTACCACCGAATTCGGGTAGTGAACGGTGCTTGCTGATAGCGAAGTTTGTGCCGAACGGGTCATTGTTGCGGGCGTAATCGCGGAACTCGCTTTTACCCATAGCCAGAATCCGGTCTTTATTCCTGAGGTTTCCCGTACTGAAGAGTCCGCCTTTCCGGTCGCTATAATAGAAATCTTTTCCGACAGTGTTGAAGCGTCCGCCCACGTTGAAGCCGATGGAGAAAAAGTCACTTCCCGTGTTCTCCTTGGTGCTGATGTCGATATGTGCGCCCGAATAGTCGGCAAAGGCTCCGGCGGCATATACTTTACTGACGGTGATGTTCTTTACGGTAGAGGCCGGGAAGAGGTCGAGCGGAATCAACTTGTTGTCCGGGTTGGGCGAGGCGATGGGCAAACCGTTCAGGGTGGTCGTGCTGTACCGGTCACCCAGTCCGCGTACTATCAGTTGTCCGGCGCTTGCAATGGAGATACCGGTTATTTTCTTGACTCCGTCCTGTACGTTCGATATACCTTTCAGGGTCATCTCTTTGGCTCCCATGTTTTCGATGGCAAGCGTTGCTTTCTGTCTCTCTTGCAGTAAAGCCTTTTCGCCTTCCAGGTTTTTCCGGGCCACTACGGTGACGGCGTCCAGCGTTTGCGCGTCTACTTCCAGTTCAAAGTTCAGTGTCGCATTGGCTTTCACTTTCACTTCATTCATCCGGAGTGTTTTATATCCTATATATTTCACTTCAATGGTATAGGTGCCGTTGCTTAGCGTCAGTGTGTAGTTACCGTCTACATCGGCTACGGTTCCGGTCGTGGTTCCGGCAATCTGTACGGTAGCTCCGGTCAGGGGTTCTTTGGTCTGTTTATCAATGATGGTTCCCTGGATGACCCCTGCTGTGATTCCTAAGGAAAATGTTGCGAGAAGAAGAGTGGAGAGAAGTCTCCCGATTTGTTGTTTCATGTCTTTTTATCTACGTTTTTCTGTCGGTGCAAAGTTGCACGATTCAGGTTACGGGGGTGATACATGCCCTATACGATTCGTTAACATCTGTGTTACATTCCTGTGTACCCTTTCCGCAGTGCTGCTCTCAGCGTCTGCTTGCCACAAATATTTAATCCATTCTCTTGGTGTGAATGGATAATTTCCTAAATTTGCGTACTAACAGCAAACAAACATATACTCCTGTAAACTACTTTTATGGATAACGATATTGAACGATTTCGGCAAATGGCGTCCATGGCGCAACTCGGATGGTGGGAAGCTGATTTCACAGCCGGGCATTATGTATGCTCAGAATACCTCTGCGATTTATTGGGACTTGAAGGAAATACCATATCTTTTACGGACTTCAGGAAACGGGTGCGTGAGGATTATCAGGAACAGATAGTCCGGGAGTTCAATGCTTCCATCCATAGGGAGTTTTATGAACAGACTTTCCCCATTCACTCCAAAGAGGGAATCGTGTGGTTGCACACCCGTTTGGGGGAGCGTGAAGAAATACCGGGCAGGGGAGTCGTTTCATTCGGTATCATGCAGCGGGTAGAAGCTCCCAATGATACTTCCGAGCGGGTTCTGGAGCGTGTCAACGACTTGCTGTACAGGCAGAACTCCATTTCCCATTCACTCTTACGCTTTCTCAAAGATGATAGTGTGGACCTCTGTATCATGGAGATATTGAAGGATATCCTCGATCTTTTTCATGGGGGACGCGTGTATATCTTTGAATATGATGAATATTACCGCTATCAGGACTGTACCTACGAGGTGGTGGCCGAAGGAGTGTTGCCGGAGATCGATAGCCTGCAACGTATCCCGACTGACAGTTTACCTTGGTGGAGGCAGCAGACCCTGTCGGGTAAACCGGTGATACTGGATTCATTGGACCAGCTTCCGAAACATGCAAAAGCGGAATATGCGATCCTGAGCCGCCAGAACATCAAGTCACTGATGATCACTCCGCTGATAGCCGGCGAACATGTATGGGGGTATATGGGGATCGATCTGGTGAAGAATTATCGCAACTGGAATAATGAAGACTTCCAATGGTTATCGTCTCTTGCCAATATCATCAGCATCTGTATCGAGCTGCGTAAAGCGAAAGACGAAGCTGTGCGCGAACGTTCTTTTTTGCGTAATCTGTTCCGCTTCATGCCGATGGGGTATATACGTATGACTATGGTCCGGGATGCTGCCGGACTACCTTGTGATTACCGGATAGCCGATGCCAATGATTTGAGTTCGGAACTCATAGGAATGTCTCTTTCCGATTACGTGGGATGCCTTGCCAGCGAGTTGCATGCGGACTTTAAGGCCAAGGTGGATTATCTTCTCGATGTGATGGAGGGCAGTGTGCACAAAGAGACTGATGTCTACTTCCATCGCACCCAGCGCAGTTCCCATTGCATCGTGTATTCTCCGGAAAAGGACGAGGTGGTCGCTCTGTTTCTGGACTCTACCGAGACGATTCGTGCCCATAGGGCTTTAGATCGCAGTGAGAAGCTTTTCAAGAATATCTTTGCCAATATTCCCGCGGGAGTGGAGATTTACGATAAGGATGGCAATTTGCTCGACTTGAACAACTGGGATATGGAAACCTTTGGTGTAAAAGATAAAGCCGATGTAATGGGAGTCAATTTCTTTGAGAATCCGAATGTGCCTCTTGAAATCAGAGAACGGGTACGGAACGAAGACCTGGTCGATTTCAGACTGAACTACTCTTTTAATAAGGCTTCCGATTACTACCATTCCGATAAAAGTAATATAATCGAGCTGTATACAAAGGTCAGTAAACTCTTTGACAGCCAAGGGAACTTCAACGGCTATGTGCTGATCAACATCGATAATACGGAGCGTATCGATGCCATTAACCGTATCCGTGATTTTGAGAACTTCTTCCTTTTGATATCGGACTATGCAAAAGTAGGTTATGCCAAACTGAACCTGCTGAGTAAACGTGGCTATGCCATCAAACAGTGGTTTAAGAATATGGGTGAGACGGAGGATATTCCGCTTTCATCCGTTGTGGGCGTTTATGATAAGATGCATCCTGAAGACCGGCAGAAGGTCTTTGACTTTTACGAGAAGGTATTGGCGGGTGAAGAGAAGGACTTCCGTAGCGAAATGCGTATCCTGAAACCCGGCGCTACCAACGAGTGGAACTGGGTACGGATGAATGTGGTAGTGACCAAGTTTGAACCGGAGCATGGGGAGGTGGAGATTATCGGCATTAATTATGATATTACGGAACTGAAGGAGACGGAAGCCATGCTTATCGAGGCGAAAGAGAAAGCGGAAACCATGGATCGGCTGAAGAGCGCTTTCCTGGCGAATATGAGTCACGAGATACGTACACCACTCAATGCGATTGTCGGTTTCTCGGGCCTTTTGGTCGATACGGAAGACATGGAGGAACGCTGCGAATACATCAAGATCGTACAAGAGAATAATGACTTGCTGCTGCAGCTGATCTCGGACATTCTGGACTTATCGAAGATTGAGGCCGGTACGTTTGAGTTCACCTACGGGGAGACGGATGTGAATATGCTTTGTGAAGATATCGTTCGCAGCTCTCAGATAAAGGTTCCCCAGGGAATTGAATTAGTATTCGATCCGCATCCTTCGGATTGCACTGTGATAAGTGACCGGAACCGGTTGCATCAGGTCATCTCCAATTTCGTGAACAATGCCCTGAAGTTTACCTCCTCGGGCAGCATCCATGTGGGATATGAAAAGAAGGAAGAGGGTGTGGAGTTTTATGTAAGCGACACGGGAATCGGAATCTCTAAAGAGCAACTGACGCATATCTTTGAACGCTTTGTGAAGCTGAACAGCTTTATCCACGGAACCGGGCTCGGACTCTCCATCTGTAAAAGTATTGTGGAGCAGCTGGGCGGCGTCATAGGAGTGGACTCGGAAGAAGGGAAAGGGGCCCGTTTCTGGTTCACCATTCCCTATATTAACAGCGAACAGTCAATCGTTAACGATTGATAGACGGTCCGGCTATAAACAACAAACGGTGAACAACACATACTATACTGTATGCCTGTTCACCGTTTGTTGTTTATAGCTGATCGTTTACCGTTTTTACATTCCCATTCCGAATGAGAACTTGTCAATTCCCTGATAGATGCAACTTGCAATACCCAGAGCTATGATACCCAAAGTACAAAGTACGAGACTCACTTTGGTGTAGTTATCACTGCGGAAAGTGGGGATCGGTTCTTCATTGGGATTGATATACATGGCCTTTACAATCAGTAAGTAGTAGTAAAGCGATACGACTGTATTGATCAGGGCAATGAATACCAATAGATGGAATCCGCTGTTGAATGCAGCCATGAAAATGAAGAACTTTGAGAAGAAACCCGCAAACGGAGGGATACCGGCCAGTGAGAACAGGGCAAGGGTCATGATAAAAGCCAGTTTGGGATTGGTCTTGTACAGTCCGTTATAGTCGTCTATCTCCACTTTGTTGCTACGTTGTTCCACAATTGAGATGACTGCAAATACACCTAAGTTTGCTGCCAGATAAACCAGTACATAATAAACCAGGGCAGTCATTCCCATTTCACTGCCTCCGATGACACCCAGCATGATGTATCCCGCTTGGGAGATAGCGGAGAATGCCATGAAACGTTTCAGGTTCTGTTGGCGGATAGCAAAGAGGTTGGCAATGGTGATGGAAGCAATGGTTACCCAGAACAACACTTCCTGCCATTGTGCCACCATCGGTGCGAACACTTTCATCAGGATGGTCATCAGCACGAAAGCTGCCGATCCTTTGGAAATCACACTTAAATAAGAGGTTACGGCTGTAGGCGCTCCTTCGTATACGTCGGCTGTCCAGAGGTGGAAAGGAACCAATGAGATTTTGAATCCCATTCCGGCAAAGAAGAACACGAATGCCATAATCTGAAGCATATTGCCTGTGATGTGTCCAGGGAGGTCATTGAAATAGAGCGTACCGGACGTACCGTATATCATTGAAAGACCGAATAGCAGCAATGCACTTGAGAACAGTGCGGTCAGGATGTACTTGGCACCTGCTTCTGCGGAGTGATGACGATATTTATCGAATGCCACCAGTGCGGCCATCGGGATACTTGCCATTTCCAATCCGATGAAGAACATCAGGAAATGTCCCGCAGAAATCATAAAGTACATACCCAGCAGGGTAGAGAGTGTCAGTACATAGAACTCTCCCTGCTTGATGCGGGTGTCTTCGCGTTTCAACCATTCATGGGCCATCAGTAGCACGATGATGGTACCTACGTTGAGCACTGCCTTGATGATGGTTTGCATCGGTGTGTACTGATACATTCCGCCGAAAGCCTCTGCCGGAGTTCCGGGAAAGAGGTTGATTACGGTGTGGAGGGTCATCAGGATCACAGCCGGCAAGGTGAGCGACCTGACGTTCACCTTAGGAGTGGCACCTTTTTGGTCCGGACAGGTCAACAGGTCGACAACAAACAGGATGAGGATAACTGCTATCAGTGACAGCTCCTCTTTCATATATAGAAATTGTGAATAATCCATCTTCTTTTAGGGTATTAAGTGTGAAACAACGGGCAATACACTCTCGCCAATCATGTGGCTGACCCAGAAAGGAGCCATACCCAGTCCGGCGACACAAATGATGAGACAGATGACGGCAAAGCGCTCGTCCCAGGTTGCATCCGTCAGTGCCAGATGATGTTTGTTGGTACACGTTCCATATAGAATCTTACCTACCAGTCGGAGGATATAGACTGCCGTGATCACGATGGACGAGCAAGCGATGATGGTCAGTGTACGATGGAATACATCGAAGTTCTGGAATGAACCGACGAAGATAGTCATCTCGGCTACGAAGCCGCTAAGTCCCGGAAGACCCAGGTTGGCAAGTCCGGCAATCACATAGCAGACACTGAGAAACGGCATCACTTTCATCAGTCCGTTCAGCTCGCGTACGTCACGGGTATGGGTACGTCCGTATATCATACCGATGAGGGCGAAGAACAGAGCTGTCATTAATCCGTGGCTGAGCATCTGAAGCACCGCTCCGGTAGCTGCTGTCTGGTTCATCATCAGGATAGCGAAGAGCACAAGGCCGCAGTGGCTTACGGAAGAGTATGCGTTGATGTACTTCAGGTCTGTCTGTACGCAAGCACTGAAAGCACCGTATACAACGGAGATACCTGTCAGGATCAGGAAGATCCAGCCCAGTTCGTTTGCAGCTTCCGGCATCAGGTACATGGCGATGCGGAAACAACCGTAGCCTCCGAGCTTCATCAATACGCCGGCATGCAGCATAGAGACAGCAGTCGGTGCCGAGGCATGACCGTCAGGACTCCAGGTATGGAAGGGAAAGAGTGCTCCCAGCACACCGAATCCCAGGAAAGTGAGCGGAAACCAGATGCATTGCTGCGCAAACGGAATGTTATGCAGTTGAGCTATTTCAAGAATGTTCATGGTTGTTCCGCCGGCACCGAAGAAGATACCCAGAATACCGATCAGCAAGAATGCCGAACCACCCATTAGCATCAGGGTCAGCTTCATGGCTGCATATTCTTTGCGTCCCGAACCCCATACACCGATGAGTAAGTACATCGGTATCAATGCGATTTCGTAGAACATGAACATGGTGAATAAGTCGATGGAGATAAAGAAACCGAATACTCCCATCGACAGGAGGGTGAACCACAGGAAATATTCTTTTGTCAGCGGCTGCAACTTCCAGGAGGCAAAGGTGCCGGTGAACACGATGACAGCGCTAAGCAGCAGCATCGCTACCGATATTCCGTCTACTCCCACCGAGTAGGCTATGTGAAGCGGTGCATACCATACCGTATCGGCACGGAACAACATCTCGGCTGTAGCTCCTGCCTGGCGCTCGCCCAAATAAAGGAACGTCAGCACAACACTCAGGATCAGCAACGCCGTACTTCCCGCTACCATCACTCCGCGGATGGCCTTAATGCTTTTGGCAAGGTATAACCCGCCAAGCATCAGCAGAGGAATGAGTACGAATAAGGATAAAAAGTTCATATCTTTTGTGCTTTATAAGATTAATATTAAGATAAGTATCAGCGCTCCGAGCAGGAATACATAAGCGTATTGCTGTACACGTCCGCTTTGCAATCCCCGTATCTCATCGCTTGTAGCATGGGTACCCCAGGCTATGAAGTTGAAGAATCCGTCTACCACGTGGCGGTCGAACCAGGCGATCGGTGTAGAGATACAACGGAAGATAATCCGGTGTGTGATGAACTGATACACCTCGTCGATGTAGAAACGATGATAGGCTGCACGGTGCAGTCCGGCAAAACGTTTGGCAAGTTTATCTGCCAGAGGTTGCTGCTGACGCAGGTACATGCAAGTGGCCAGGACGATGGACGCCACAGCAATCACTACACTTGTGACGGCTACTGATGTCTCAAGATGGATGGTATACGATTCACCGTTGGAGCTGATGAAATGTCCGAAAGGAATGAAACCGGCCACGCAAGTGACGGCGGCCAGGAAGATTAACGGAACAGTCATGGTCAGGGGAGATTCGTGGGGAGTATGTACGTGGCTTGTATCATCGCTTGTCGACTTTTGCCCCGGTGCTGTGCCACCCCAGAAGATGCCGTAGTAGAGACGGAACATATAAAAGGCGGTCATAGCTGCGATGACGGTCATCACCCAACCCATCGTCGGGCTATACTGGAAGCAAGCTGCCAGAATTTCATCTTTGGAGAAGAAACCCGAGAACGGAGGAATACCTGCAATGGCGAGACAAGCTATCAGGAAGGTGATATGCGTGATCGGCATGTATTTGCGTAATCCTCCCATAGCCGACATCTCGTTGGAGTGAACGGCATGGATAATGCTGCCTGCACCCAGGAAGAGCAAGGCCTTGAACATGGCGTGTGTGAAAAGGTGGAACATGCCGGCCATGTATCCCAACCCTCCGTGATGCGGATCGGAAGAGGTACAAACACCCAGTGCCACGATCATAAATCCGATTTGTGAGATGGTCGAGAAAGCAAGTACACGCTTGATGTCACTCTGTACGCAAGCCACGCTGGCAGCATAAAAAAGCGGTGAAAGCACCTACCCAACCAATCAGGTGGAGTACGTCCGGAGCATATTCGATGAAAAGCGGGAACATGCGTGCCACCAGGTAAACGCCGGCTACTACCATGGTGGCGGCATGAATCAGTGCACTGACGGGAGTCGGACCTTCCATGGCGTCCGGTAACCAGATATGCAACGGGAACATGGCACTCTTGCCGGCACCGCCGACAAACATCAGCCCGAGTGCCAGAGGCAACATACCGGCGCCACCGCTCAACATTGAAACTGTGTCGGGAGTAAATCCGAAAGTACCTCCGTAGTATCCGTATATCAGGATACCGATCAGGAAGCCCAGGTCGGCAAAGCGAGTCACGATGAATGCTTTTTTACTGGCGGCAATAGCAGCCGGACGGGTATAGTAGAAACCGATCAGGAGGTAAGAAGATACACCTACCAACTCCCAGAATAAGTACATCTGGAAAATGTTGGTTGCCACTACCAGTCCGAGCATAGACATGGTGAATAAGGATAAGAATGCGTAGTAGCGCTGGAATCCCCGTTCGCCTTTCATATAGCCGAAAGAGTAGATATGTACCATCAGGCTGACTGTAGAAATTACGATCAGCATCATCACCGAGATGGGGTCGAGCAAAATGCCCAGGTTGAACGTTAGTGTTTCCGTGAACGGAAGCCATTCAAAGTTATAAGGAATGAGTGTGGCAAACGTTCCGTCTGCCAGACGGGGTGCCGAGAAGTAATGTACGGCCGTGACGTACGAGAGTACTGTCACTGCTGCCAATACCAGCGTGCCTATGGTGCCCGCTGTTCGGTGGCTCATCCACTTGCCTCCTATCCCTAATGCCAGGAAGGAGAGGAAGGGGAGAAGAAGGATCAGAATTGTATATTCCATAATTTAGTTATTATTTCTATGATCATAATGACGTATTTACCACTTTAATTCATCCAGATTCTTTACTTGAATACTACGTATATTCCGGTAAATATTAATCATGATGGCGATAGCGATAGCCGTTTCCGCTGCCGAGATGGCAATGGAGAACAGGGCAAAGAAATACCCTTCGAGCTCTCCGGGAAAAAGGAAACGGTTAAATACGGCAAAGTTGATATCTGTAGCATTCAGCATCAGTTCTACAGAGATGAGGATAGCAAGTGTGTTGCGGCGGGTGAAGAACCCGTATATTCCCGCAAACATCATGATGGTAGAAACCACCAGGTAATATTCCATGTGTATCATCATATCGTCCTATCTTTTACGTGCAATTAATAATCCGCCCACGATACAGGCCAGCAACAGAATGCTGACTGCTTCAAAAGGCAATACATATCCATATTTACCACTGCTTAACAAAGCATGTCCGATGGTCTTGATACTGATTTCTACAGGTTCCGGATCGCTTGTCGGCACAAATTTGTGTGTCAGTGTAATGAAGAGCACCAGGATTGCACCTATAATCGTAGTGACAAGCCCTGCCAGGAATTTACTCCGTTTCAGGTGAGCGGCCCGGTCGCCTTCTCCACTCGTCAGCAGGATGGAGAATACATAGAGCACCACGATACCTCCGGCATAGACCATGATCTGTACCGATCCGAGGAAAGTGTATCCTAACAGAAAGTAGATACCTGCTGTGCCGAAAAGCACGAACAGCAGGTAAGTGGCCGAACGCACGATACGCTGCGTGGTCACTGTCAGTATGGACATGGCAATGATGAACACTGCCAGAAAGTAGAATACTACTGTTTCAAGTGTAAGTCCCATATTCTTTTATTCTTTTTTTCTTTTCGATTACTTTACTTCCTTCGCGGTTGAGTTGCAGGACAAGTTTGGTCCGGTCGAATACGGCATGCTCAAATACCTGGTCGAAGGTGATTGCGTCGTGTGGGCAAGCGTTGACACAGAGCTGGCAGAAGATACACGAACCAAGGTCGTATTCATACTTTGCCAGTATTTTCTTCTTTTTGCCCTCTTCGGTTTCAATGGTTTCGCTGGTCACTTTAATGGTATCATTGGGGCATGCCATCTGACACAACCCACAGGCTACACAACGGTGCTCATTGTTTTCGTTGTGAGGCATGTTCAATGTACCGCGAAAGCGGTCGAACATTTTGAGTTCGGCGCGGTTCTCCGGGTATTGTTCGGTCACTTTCTTTCGAAAATATACCTTGATGGTGGTTTTCATACCCGTCAGCAGGGAGCCGATGCCTTGCATCAGGCCGCCTAGATATGTATATTCTTCATTTTTCATCTTTTAGCCCTCCGGGTTAGAAGTGCAGTCCGAAGACTACGATTAATACCATGATTACCAGATTGACCATTGAAATTGGTACCAAATATTTCCATTCCAGGTTTAGTATCTGGTCAATACGCAGACGCGGGAAAGTCCATTTGATCCACATCAGCAGGAACACTACGAAGAATGCCTTTCCGAAAAACCAGATGAATCCCGGAATATAATCCATCACTGCATTGAATCCGTCCAGCCCGACAATGTGCAGCGGCATCCAGCCTCCCAGGAAGATGGTAGCGGCTACGGCAGCTACGATGAACATATTCAGGTATTCGGCCAGATAAAAGAAGCCGAAGTGCATACCCGAATACTCGGTATGGTATCCTGCCGTCAGTTCACTTTCTGCTTCGGGAAGGTCGAACGGACCACGGTTACATTCTGCGTTGCCGGCTATCAGATAGATAACGAAAGCGATCAGGGCCGGGATGTGTCCTTTGAAGATAAACCATCCGTTAGCCTGACTTTCCACAATCTCAGAAAACTGCATGGTACCCATCAGGACCACCATTGTGAGAATACTAAGTCCGACAGACAATTCATAACTGATGATTTGTGCACCGCTTCGCATAGCACCGATCAGTGAGAACTTATTGTTCGAACCCCAGCCGGCCAGCAGGATACCCACTACGCCTATGCTCGAAGCTGCCAACAGGAAGAAGACACCTACGTTGAAGTCCAGCACTTCCAGCCCTTTACTGATAGGCAGGCACGAAAAGGTGAGAAATGAGGCGATAATCACCATGAACGGAGCCAGGTTATAAAGGAATTTGTCCGAATGCTTCAGTTCGATGATCTCTTTGGTCAGCATCTTGAGCACATCGCAGAGCACCTGGATGCTTCCCCACTTTCCTACGCGGTTCGGACCCAGTCGGCACTGGAAGAAACCGCACACCTTGCGTTCCATATAAATAAGGAGAATGGCAAGTATGGCGTACAAAGCCACAATGCACACCCCGATAACGACACATTCTATGAATACAGCCAATCCCTCCGGCATGACGGAGGTTAATGTCTGGTGTATCCAACTTGTTATTATACTAAAGTCAAACATATACTATATTTACGATTAGACGATTTACTATTTACGATTGGAGTGATCCGGATTTAGGATAAGAGCCGTCAGGGCTTTCTTATCTGTCGATGTCCGGTACCACATAATCCAGCGTTCCGCCGATAGCGATCAGGTCGGCAATCTTAGCTCCCCGGCAGATGGTATCGACAGCCGAAACCAGTGGCAACCCCGTCGAACGGTAGTGCAAACGGTAAGGTGTCTTGTCGCCATGACTCTCGAGGAACACTCCGAATTCACCGCGGCTGCCTTCAACGGCGGTATAGTAACTTCCTTCCGGTACCCGGATGATGGGTTTCATTTTCTCCTGTATCGGTCCTTCCGGAATATTGTCAATCAATTGCTCGATAATGTTCAGGCTCTCCATGATTTCGTCCATACGCACCATGTAACGGGCAAAAGAGTCGCCTTCGGTATAAACGATTTCTTTAAAATCCACCTTATCGTATACGCCGTAAGGCATACGTTTGCGTACATCACATGCCCAGCCGCTGGCACGGCCTGTTCCACCGGTACATCCGAAAGAAATGGCATCTTCGCGACTCAGCACCCCTACACCTTTCAGACGTTGCCGGGCAATGACATTGCCGGTGAATACGTCGTGATATTCGTGGATGATTCCACGCAGGTAAGGGATGAACTTCTTTACTCTCGGGATGAAGTTCGGGTGCAGGTCTGCCTGTACACCTCCAATGGTATTGTAGTTCATTATCAAACGTCCGCCGCAAGTTTCTTCGAACATATCCAGAATCATTTCACGGTCACGGAATCCGTAAAAGAAGGCTGTCAATGCGCCCAGGTCCATGGCAAGACAGGAGTAGAATAGGAGGTGAGAGTCGATACGCTGAAGTTCGTCCATGATGGTACGGATGTATTTCACGCGTTCGCTGACCTCGATACCCATTGCTTTCTCGATGCACATGCAGAGTGCATGGCGGTTCTGGTGTGCTCCCAGATAATCGAGCCGGTCGGTCAGTGCCAAAGTCTGCGGATAGGTGAGGCTTTCGTTCATCTTCTCGATCCCACGGTGTATATATCCGCAGTTGGCGTCGAGCTTTTTGATGGTTTCGCCTTCAAGTGAGACGCGGAAGCGCATCACTCCGTGGGTTGCCGGGTGCTGTGGCCCGATGTTGACTACGTATTCACGGTCATCGAAGATCACATTCTCCTGAGTTTGATACGTTCCGTCCGGATTCAGCTCTATTTCCCGGGTCGTATCATACGTCTCTTCATTGTCCATACGTAGCGGATTGTCTTTCTCCGGGTTGTTATCTTTACGCATCGGATGGCCTACCCAGTCATTACGCAGATAAAGACGTCGCATGTCGGGATGTCCGATGAATACAATGCCGTAATAGTCGAAAACTTCACGCTCGTTGAAGTCGGCCGCTTTCCAGATGTCACTGACGGAAGGTATTTCCGGAGTTTCGCGGTTATTTGTGGATGTTTTTATCGCGATGCGTTCGCCGGTTACGGTCGATTCCAGATGATAGACTACTCCAAGTCCCCGGGTTACGTTCGGTGCGTCACCTTCGTCTGCCACTCCCCAGTCCATACCCGTTAGGCTTTCGAGGAAGTCCATCTGTTTTTCGTTACGCAGACGCAGCATTTCGTCGTGTAGTGCTGCGGGTTCTATGTATTTTATTTCTTCCATATTTTACTAATTAAAGCAGATTCATTTCCCTTCAGGTTTCTTCTCTTTCCGGTTTACTCCTCCGAAGAATTTCTCTATCTTCACTTTCCGTTGCAGTTGCATCATACCGTAATAAAATGCTTCCGGGCGGGGAGGGCATCCGGGAATATATACATCGACCGGGAGAATCTTGTCTACTCCGTTCACCACATGATAGGATTTGCGAAACGGGCCTCCGCTTACTGCACATCCTCCTACGGCAATTACATATTTGGGATCTGCCATCTGATCATACAGACGTTTCAGTACCGGAGCCATTTTGTTGGTAATGGTGCCGCATACCATGATCATATCGGCTTGGCGCGGACTGGCACGGGCTACTTCAAACCCGAAGCGGGCCATGTCGTAACGCGCGGCACCCAGTGCCATGAATTCGATACCGCAACAGCTGGTTGCGAAAGTAAGTGGCCACAGCGAGTTGCTGCGTCCCCAGTTGATAAGATCGTCAAGTACTCCCACAAAGACGTTTGCACCGCCTTCATTGAGTTCTTTGACCATCTTTTCCAACGATTCGTTGTCGATGAAGTCTTCATACGGGATAGACTTTATTTTAGGCTTTTTCATTATTTCCATTCCAGTGCTCCTTTCTTCCAGGCATAGGCAAGGCCCAGAACCAACACAACTAAAAAGAAGAGAATACTAATCAATCCCTGAGGTCCCAGGTCACGGGCTATGACGGCCCAGGGAAACAGAAATACTGTTTCGACATCGAACATCAGAAACAGAATGGCAAACAGGTAGTATCCTACACGGAACTGCATCCATGATTTACCGCGCGTAGGGATACCACATTCATACGCTTCGAACTTTTGTGCATTATACGACCGCGGCGAGATAGCGTTTGAAAGGGCTATCACCACACCGACAAAGGCAATTGCGGTCAGCAGAACGACAACTAACAATGTAAAATTCATAATCCAATAGTATGTTTAGATTGAATAATCTGAAGTAAGCAATAAGTTGACACACCTCTGAGTGACAACTGATTGAAAGAGTATTGACAGCTATCAGTGAAACAGTTTACATGATAGCATGGCTACTCGTGGTTTGTGACTCTTTAAATGATGATTTTCCTTAATCCGTAGACATAGTAGGTCAGTGGATCAGACGGATTGTATGTATGTGAGTGATTTGAATGGACAGAAAAAGGATTATTTCTCATTCTGTATTTATGAAAGATCATTTCAGGACGGATAAAACTTTTGTCCGTTGGTACATGAGAAATATCTGCATGCCCCATTTCACAGGGCATAATGGTGCAATAGAAATGAAAGCGTTCCAGGATATTCCGGCTTGCAGGAGTAGCTTGCGAAATGAAACATTCTTCCTGGTCCGGATCTTCTATTATATAAGAGGTGTTTGCCGCTTTCATCGTTACCGAATGAAGCAGCACGGCAAGCACTATTATTATATAATATTTTAAGTTTTGTTTCATTCCTATTTCTTAAACGGTTGCAAATATAGAATTTAATTTTATCTCTTTTGCAAACTCCACGTGACAAAAAAGGTTTTTTAATAAATCAAGGGAGTCAGAAGTTGGAGGGATTATCAACCGATTTCTGACCCGCCTCTACTATATATTATCTTGTATGATACAACAATGAAGCTTCTCTACTTGTTTCTAATTCCTTTTCCAAAAGTCAGAACTGAATAAAAGTAAGACGGTGAATAGTTCCAGACGTCCCAGTAACATCAGGAACGACAATAACCATTTGGCCAGATCAGGGAGTCCGTCCCATGAATAGGCCGGACCGCAGCTCCCCAATCCCGGTCCCATATTTCCGATACTTGAAATCACCGTCCCGATAGATTCTGTGAAACCTACGCCCATTGCCAGCATCAACAGTACACTGACAATGATGATGACGGCATAGATGAATGAGAATGCCAGTACCGTCGACAGGATGGCAGGAGAAATGACCTGTTTGTTCACCCGCACCGGAAGTACGGCGTTCGGATGTACGATGTGTTTAAATTCATTTCGTGACACTTTGGCCAGAATCACCATTCGGATGCATTTCATACCTCCTGTGGTGCTTCCGGCACAGGCACCTATCAGCATGATGACAGTCAGGGTACCCCAAAGTACCGGTACCCATTGCATGTAGTCGGCTGTTACAAATCCGGTGGAAGTATGCAGCGAAGCTACTTGAAAAAAGGCTTTGCGGAAAGATTCCTCAGCTCCCATCGGGGTGGTGCGGTAGAGCACTGCCGCAATGAATGCGGTAAAGAGAATCACTGACATCACGTACCACTTTAACTCGGCATTTTGAGATACTTTCTTCAGTTTACCGGTAAATAGCAGGAGAAGTAGCGTAAAGTTGATTCCGGAGAGAAACATAAAAACACCTATCACATATTCTATATAAGGTGAATTGTAATAGGCTATGCTGTCTTGCTTGGTAGAATAACCTCCTGTACCGGTCGTGGCAAACGAGTGGCAGATACTGTCGAACAGTCCCATGCCTCCGAATAACAGGAGAATCACTTCAATGGCTGTCAGTCCGGCATAGATAGTCCATATCCATTTGGCCGTCACACCGATACGGGGATGTACTTTATCGTAGGTAGGCCCGCTGGCTTCGGCGGCAAAGAGTTGTACGCCGCTCACACCGAAAATGGGCAGTACGGCAATGGTAAAAAAGACAATGCCCAATCCGCCTATCCACTGTGTCATGCTTCGCCAGAAGAGAAGTCCGTGGGGCAGTGCTTCGATATCGTCGAGAATGGTGGCTCCGGTACTGCTGAATCCGGACATCGTTTCGAAGAAGGCATTGGTTATGCTTGGTATATAATGGCTGAGGTAGAACGGGAGCATTCCGAATAAGGAAAACACGACCCATGCTACACTGACAATGACATATCCGTCTCGGCGGTTAAGTTGTTTTTCGGCTCCTTTGCCAAGAGCCAGCAGAAGGATGGCGACTAAAGTAGTCAATCCTGCCGACAACAGGAAACTGCTCAGGTCATCCTCGCGGTATATCAGCGAAACACCTGCACAGCAAAGTAACAGGCCTGTCTCTATCAGTAAGAGGAAACCTGTGATGCGATATATCATTTTAGAGTTTATCATACCATCAATTAAAGTACTTTTCTATCTTCTTGATCATCATGCTGAGGCAGAATACGACGACGTGGTCACCTGCCTGAATAAGGGTATCACCCGTAACCAGTATACCTTCTCCGTTGCGGATCAGGCCACCGATAGTGGTCCCTTTGGGTAGTCCCAGGTCTTTCACTTTGTTTTTGGTAATTTTGGCGTTTTCGGGTACTGTGAACTCTGCTACGTCCGCATTGGCAAAGGTCAGGCACTTCACATTCGAAACGTCTGCATCGAGCATCATCTGGTAGATGTGGCTGGCGGCAATCATTTTTTTATTGATTACCGTGCCGATGTCCAGGCTTTCCGCCATACCGATGTAATCGATATTTTCTACTTCCGCCACTGTTTTGCTCACTCCCATGCGTTTGGCGGCAAGGCAGGCCAGGATATTGGTCTCAGAGTTACCGGTCAAGGCTACGAAAGCTTCCGTGTTTTTCAGTCCCTCTTCAATCAACAGGTCCATATCCCGTCCGTCTCCGTTGATAATCATGGTCTTATCATCGAGCAACTCTGTCAGGCGGTTACAGCGGTTTATGTCGTTATCCACAATTTTTACCTGCATGTAATCCGGTACATATTGTGCTGTACGGACTGCGATGCGGCTGCCGCCCATAATCATCACATTGCGTACGTCGGCATATTCTTCCTTTCCGGCAATTTTTCGGATGTAAGGGATGTATTTCCGGGTAGTGGTGAAGTATACGATATCGTGCAGTTTGATGGTATCGTCTCCACGGGGGATAATGGTTTCGGTGCCCCGTTTGATGGCTACTACGTGATAGGGAATATCCGGCGCACCCAGTTCGGCCAGCGTGACATTCAGTATTTCGGCTTTTTCACGCATCTTTGTACCGATCAGGATAAGTGATCCTCCGCAAAATTCCCACCATTGGCGCACCCAACTCATACGCATGGATGATACGATCTCCTTGGCAGCCAGCATTTCCGGGTAAATAAGGGAGTCGACACCCAGTTTCTGGAAGAACTCTTTGTTCTTTGGCAGCAGGTATTCGTAATTGTCGATGCGGGCTACTGTCTTTTCGGCTCCCAGATTGGTGGCAAGCATGCACGCGGTCATATTCCGGCTTTCATCGGGAGTGACGGCGATAAAGAGGTCTGCCTCTTTGATGCCTACCTCTTTCAGTCCTGATATGGACGAAGGAGAGGCCGTAACAGTCATCAGGTCGAAGTTAGAACTAAGCGTACTTAGTTTCTCTTCGTCATCGTCCATCAGGATGATGTCCTGTTTCTCGCGTGAGAGTAATTTAGCCAAATGGGTGCCTACAGCTCCGGCACCAGCAATAATTATCTTCATTGTGATTGCAAATTGCGGTTCTATTGCGTATTGGGGGATTAAGAATGGGTAGCCATGCAGCTTTCCACAGGAGCATCCATTCGTAATTTGTTTTTAGTAATTACCTTGTAAATTCCTTCTTCATCCATCCCGCACAAGTGGTAGAGTTGCTGCACCGATCCGTGTTCAATGAACTGATCCGGTACACCGATGCGCCTGATTTCGGGATAATATCCGTTATCGGCCATAAATTCGAGTATGGCGCATCCCATACCTCCTTTAATGATTCCATCTTCTATCGTTACGATATGGCGGAACTTTTTGCCGACTTCGTGCAGTAGCTCTTCATCGAGCGGCTTGAGGAAACGAAGGTCATAATGCGCTACGGAAATGCCGGTATCTGCTTCAGCACGTTCGATGGCACGGGCAGCCAACTTGCCGATAGGGCCGATTGTAATTACTGCCAGATCGTTTCCGTCCTTTAGTTTCCGTCCTTTTCCCACCGGAATCTCTTCCAACGGACATTCCCAGTCCACCAACGAACCCCGCCCGCGCGGATAACGGATGGCAAAAGGTCCTTTGTCGGGCAATTGGGCAGTATACATCAAGCGCCGCAACTCATGTTCGTCCATCGGTGACGAGATAGTCAGGTTGGGGATCGGGCGTAGATAAGCCATGTCGAACACACCGTGGTGCGTAGGACCGTCTTCACCTACCAGCCCGGCGCGGTCAAGACAGAATACTACATTTAGTTTTTGTATCGCTACGTCATGGATAATGTTATCGTAAGCCCGCTGCATAAACGAGGAATAGATGTTGCAGAAGGGCAGTAATCCGTCTTTTGCCATACCTCCGGAGAAAGTCACGGCATGTCCTTCGGCAATGCCTACGTCAAAGGCGCGATCCGGCATACGATCCATCAGCATGTTCATGGAGCAGCCGCTCGGCATGGCGGGGGTGACTCCCATGATCCGTTTGTTCTTTTCCGCCAGTTCTACCAGCGTATGCCCGAATACATCCTGAAACAGGGGAGGCATCCCGTCCGTATTGGCTACAATACGTTTTCCTGTTACCGGATCGAACTTACCCGGGGCATGCCATATAGTAGCCTGTTTTTCTGCCGGACCAAATCCCTTTCCTTTGATGGTGTGGAGGTGTAGAATCTTTGGTCCCTGCATATCTTTAATATCATGCAGGATACGGGCTATGTTTTTTACATCGTGTCCATCGATGGGACCGAAGTATCGGATATTCATTCCTTCGAAGATATTCTGCTGTTGGGCTGCCAGAGATTTCAGGCTGTTTCCCAATCTTATCAAGGCCTTCCGACGTTCTTCATTGAGTAATCCCATTTTGAATAACAGGCGGGATGTCTTGAAACGCAGTTGGTTGTATCGGTTCGAAGTAGTGAGATTGAACAGATATTGTTTCATGCCGCCTACGCTGCGGTCGATGGCCATGTCATTATCATTGAGTATGATCAGCAGGTTGTTCGCAGTCGATGAAGCATTGTTCAATCCTTCGAAAGCAAGTCCTCCGCTCATGGATCCGTCACCGATAACGGCTACTACATGGCGGTCTTTTTCTCCTTTTTCTCTCGGCTGCCACTGCCATACCCAACGCTGCCGAGATGGAGTTGGAGGCATGACCGCAAGTGAATGTGTCATATTCACTCTCTTCCGGTGAGGGAAAAGGACGGATACCGCCTAGTTTACGGTTGGTAGAGAAAGCTTCACGCCGTCCGGTCAGTATCTTGTGTCCGTAGGCCTGATGTCCCACATCCCAGACAATACGATCATAAGGAGTGTTGTACACATAGTGCAGTGCTACAGTCAGTTCTACCACACCGAGGCTGGCAGCGAAGTGTCCCGGGTTGCACGATAGTTCCTTAATGATGTCCTGCCTTAATTCCTCGCATACCTCCGGCAATTGATCTACGCTCAGTTGGCGCAGGTCTTTGGGATAATTGATGGCGTTTAGCAAGCTATATGTTGGTTCATTCTTCATGATTCGGGCAAATTTAAATGCAAATTTAGTAAAAGAAAGCGGAAGGAGCATCTTTTTGATTGGAAATTTAATAAGTAAGAGTGGAAAGGGAGGCGGACTGACAACCTTATGGACTTATAAATGTGGTCTCCTCTTTCGTTAACATTGTTAATGCGGTTTTCCGGGTGTTTTCTTTTTGTTGGCAAAGAAGAAGTGTTTTGTGTTTAAAAGACTTGTTCTTTGCAAACAAAACGCTTGTTTTAACACTCTGTTAAATCAAGCATTTTATATACTGAAAGTGAAGTCGTTTAAGTTGTTGATACAGAGTGGATCGTTGTTGTTTCTAGTTTTTCTGCTATCCTGCTTGTCCGGGTGTGATGATAGATGGTATTTATCAAAACCACAATGATACCGATGCCGATTTTCAAGAAAGGAAGGGGCGATTGAGAAGGATGGGGGATGGGTGATCTTGTACGGATAAATAACGCTTGTTTGTTGGAACTGTTGTTTCCGTTGTCATCAGTTACCGGGCTTGGGTCGGTTGATGAAAGCTGCGATGTCATCCGTCACGTAAGAAGGAATAGAGGAGGGACGGCTGTATTCAAGAGGGGTTGACTTCCCTTCTCCTTCCTGAAACAGATGATTGAGTCGGGGATAAGATTTAAATATCGCATTCGGATGCTTTGCCAGGGCGGATTTCCATAATTCGAAATCTTGCATGGTGACCTGATAATCACGTTCGCCTTGAAGGACAAGTATGGGGAGAGTCAGTTTTCGGACCACTTCCAGAGGCTTATATTGATTGGCAAGCATCCAGTAAGCTTGAGAGAGATTCATGGGCAAAGGAGTTGTAATGTCGAATGTGTCTGTACCCAGCCTTTTCACGTTGTCCACTTGTTTCTGTAGTTCGGCTATTTCCTTTTCAATATCTTTAGTCGATGGGAGTGCAGAGGCGAGAAACTTCACCTGACTTATAAACAGATCTTCGAGTGGACGGGCTGCACCGGCAAGCAGAATAATCCCTGCCGGAACTTTATCGCTACGTTGGGCGATGCGGGGAGCCAAGGTGCCTCCCAGGCTATGTCCGAGAATGTAGATCCGTTCGGGATTTATTGTCGGTATGGAACGGGCAAGTTTAATTGCCGAAAGGGCATCATCCACTGATTCTTCATCGAAAGTAATTTCTTTGCCTGCAGGTGCGCTGTCGGCTCCATATACTTTGGTACGCTTGTCATAACGGATCACGGCTATTCCACGCTCGGCCAGTCCATACGCGAGGTCCCGAAAAGGTTTATTGGCCCCTACCGTTTCGTCCCGGTCGCTGGCCCCCGAACCGTGTACCAAAATGACTACCGGCAGATCTTTGCCGTTTTTAGGAAGAGTCAGTGTGCCGGGAAGCTTGAAATTCCCCGTACAAACCTGTATGTCTGTCTCTTTTATTTTATCTTGTACCGATGTCGTCGGGGGAGTGGTCTTTTCAGGCGGAACAGGTACGAAACGAATGGTATTCACCTTTCCGTCCGGATTGAACGCTGTGAGAAAACGCAATGGTAAGCGTTCGAACTTAACGTCGCAATAATAAACAGTCATACCGTTTATTGGTTCGGTGTTCCACTCTCCGTGCGACTGATACTTACCTGCTTGTTGTTCCAATTGCTTGAACAGTCCGTTCAACATCTCTACGGAAAGCATTTTCCGGATGTTATCGTCCAGATGTACATACACACTGTCTCCTTGGCCTGCAATCAGTCGGTCGAGAAGTTCGGATGCCTGTTGCGCACGATCCTGGGCTTGCAATACAGGAGTTACTGCCAGCAATAGCCATAGCAGGCAGATTCCTTTGAGTAGATTTTTCTTTGTCATAACTTGTTTATTAAGAAATCTCCGATAAAAAATAGAGTTCCGAGGAAAAGGATTCCGTAAATCAGCAGGGAGATAGAAGTCAGCCAACGGGGCTGTTTTTGCTCTCCGACCGCACGGATGCGTGCAAACGTACTGAACAGACATTCGGCGGCGGCAAACAGGACTATCAGATAGATGATCAGGTCGGTCCACGATTGTAGCCAAAGGTCTTTGAGATTACCTATCAGACATACCAATATCACGATGGCTACAAAATATGAAATACGCATTAAGTCTGTTTTCTTTGATCCCATAAGCGTCTCCTTTTCAGTTTTTAAGTTCAAATTCTTCCCTTTTTGTTGCTATTTCACAAACTTAAAATATTTTCTTTGAAAAAGGAGCTTTTCGGACTGATTCTGTTTTTCCGTTAACAATTATTATAAAGCTTGTAGGTGGGATGGCAGTAAAGTTACCGCTGAATTATCCGTATCTTTGTCGTAAACATAGAGGTATAAAGATATGAAGAAACTGATAATATTCGATTTGGATGGTACTTTATTGAATACCATTGCCGATTTGGCACATAGTACGAATCATGCTCTGCAAACTTTGGGATATCCGACTCATGAAGTCGCTTCCTATAACTTCATGGTAGGTAACGGCATCAACAAATTGTTTGAGCGTGCATTACCCGAAGGAGAGAAAACCGAGGAGAATGTGCTCCGCGTTCGTAAAGAATTTCTTTTGCATTATGACCGGCATAATGCCGACGAGAGTCGCCCTTATCCGGGAATTCCGGAATTGTTGGAAACATTGCAGGATAAAGATTACAAATTGGCCGTGGCTTCCAATAAATATCAGGCAGCCACCGAGAAGCTGATAGCACATTATTTCCCAGGAATCCGGTTTGTTGCTGTATTTGGGCAGCGTGAGGGAGTGAAGGTGAAGCCGGATCCTGCTGTGGTGCATGATATTTTGCGGATTGCCGGTGTTTCGAAAGACGAAGTGCTGTATGTCGGCGATTCGGGAGTGGATATGCAGACGGCTATCAATAGCGGAGTTACTTCCTGTGGAGTCACGTGGGGATTCCGCCCCCGTACGGAGCTTGAATCATTCTGTCCGGATTATATAGTAGACAAGGCGGAAACTATTTTGTCTATTGTTTGATAGAAAACAGAAAGGAGAACCGAAAGATGCGTAATGTCTTAGGTTCTCCTCTCTATAAAAAGTAATTATATTCGCTCGGTTATTTGATTTCGTCCGGCCATGGGCATGGCTTTCCGGTTGCTTTGAATGAAGGGCGTTGGCCGCCTACTTTGCGCAAATAGTCACCCAGCTCTTTAGATAAACTTTTCACAATGTCCGGATGTAGGGCTGCCAGGTCATTCTTTTCTCCTATATCTTCCGGAATATTGAACAACTCTTTTTTACCGCTGTCATAGTAGTAAATCAACTTCCAGTCACCTTTGCGTACGGTACAAGTCGGGCCGATGCCGGGACCGTCGTTTCCCCAATGATTAGGGAAGTTCCAGTGCAGGCTGCGTCCTTTGGACGGATCACCGGTATGTGTCAGCAGAGGCATAAAACTAATTCCATCGATCGGCTGTACCGTCTTATAATGTTTGATTTGTGCCATCTCGAGTATGGTCGGATAGAAGTCCTCGATAATTAAATATTTATCACATTTGGTATCCGGTTTTACAACTCCCGGCCAGCGGACGATCATCGGTTCGCGTACACCGCCTTCGTAAGCCGATCCTTTCCCACTGTTGAGAGGAGAGTTCTGCGTGTGCAGTTTTCCGTCACGCCATTCCGGTTCGCTGGACAGACCGCCGTTGTCGCTCATAAAGATGACGATGGTATTGTCTGCTTCTCCGTTTTTATCCAGCCAGTCCATCAGGTCACCCAGACTTTTGTCCATACCTTCGATCAGGGCCGCATAAGCAGCTTCTTTGGGAGTCAATCCTTTATTGATATATTTTTGATAGAAGCGTTTGTCTTTATCGATCGGAACATGGATAGCGTAGTGAGCCATGTAGAGGAAGAAAGGCTGATTGTATTCTTTGGCATGATCGAGTGCTTTGATAGCTTCGAGCGTCAGAGCTTCACTGACGAAAGTATCGGTTCCCCAGTATTTCTCTAATCCCGGAACGGCAAACCAGGGATTCGGTTTACCGTCCGTCCGGTTTCCGTAATTATTTTCACCCAGGTAGCTTGCCAATCCGCCTCCTGCATGTCCGGCTATGTTGACTTCAAAGCCCATGTGATAAGGACTTTCTCCCGGAGTGTTGACGGCGCCGAAATGTGCTTTCCCACAATGAATCGTGTGGTAGCCATTGTCTTTCAGGATTTCTGCCAGTGAGGTTGCCTGAAACGTGTGGTCGATATTGGGAACCTGGCAAACCCCGTTTACATTCCAGTCCGCTACATTGAATACATCGCTCGGGCGGTCTGTTTGCTGGCCTTTGGGATATGTCCAGTTGGTTACCCGGTGACGCGCGGCGTTAGTTCCTGTAATCAGGCTACAACGGGTGGGCGAACTGATGCTGCTGGCATAGGCTTGGGTGAACATCATACCTTGTTTGGCAAGGCGCTCCATATTAGGAGTTTCGTATACCTCGTTGTAGTGTGTCTTTTGGGTCCAGAAAGGCAGGGATGTATCTTGCCAGCCCATGTCGTCTACCATGAAGAGAATGATGTTGGGGCGTGTGTCCGTACGTCCGTTCGGCTGCTGGTGCTGGGCTTGCAGAGCCGGGGCAGCCAATGGAGCCAGTGCGAGGGGGATAATTATTTTCTTATTCATCGTAATTATATATTAGAGGATTATTTTCTGATGGTCATTTTTCCGGTTTCCTTTACCTGAATGTTTCTCAGTTCTTGTTTTCCGGAGTTCTCTGTCCATATTTTCAGAGTTCCCGGAGACAATACATTGAGAACCAATTTGTCCGGTGTCGAAGATAGAATCCGGACGGCCGCAGGTGACAGATATTTTTCCTGTATCCCGATAACCGCCCATCCGTCATGGATCGGACAGAGATGGAATAGACGGTCGGTAAAGCCATCCAGTTCTACAGTCTGTTTACCGGTCAGTTCAGTGGCTGTCTGATTATTCCAGTCGAATAGAATCACTCGTTTTTGTTGAGGTGTTGGTTTGCCGGTCAGTGTTTCGCGTAACAGATAATCCTTCGGGTCTATTTCGGCGGTTACTTTCCGGTGTTTGGGTGAGGTGTTGAGGTTATAACAAATGACGGATACAGCCTCGTCACCGGTAGGAGCGAATACCCTGTATGCCTTTCCGTCTTGCAGTGGATTGGTCAGTACCGATTCTGGGGTCGGAATGGCAGGGGCTTCCGGGCGGAATATTTTGCCCTCTTTATCGATCAGTGGGAAAATATTCTCTTTTACAAATTCTTTCGGAGAATCGGACAGGTAGACCGGGCCGCCTGAAATAGCCTTGGAACGAGCCATCAAACTGCCACAGATCGTATCGCTGGAATGAAACATATCGTGATCCGGCCATACGGTTTGCCCTTGCAGTAATGTGTTGGTGTATGACTGGAAGAGATGCGACTTTGCCATGTTCTCATTGTATTTCTTATAGTCAATGCTGACACGGGCAACTCCGCTATGCAGGGTGTGGTCCGTGTTAAGTACGTTTTGAGCCATGCAGTTCATCAGTCCCACCTGCTGTGCGTGAGTTTGCTTTTCCAATGCCAGATTACACTCTTTCGCCTGACGTACGACTTCAGTAGAGCCCATGTAAAGCGGTAAGGTGAATGCCTGATTGTCTACTTTAAGAAAATCGAATCCATGGGTTTTCAGAGAGTGAACGTAATACTGGTAGAACGTGTCGATATTCGGGGTGCTTTTACCGGGCAAAAGACTTCCATTGAAAGAATAGAGGCTGTTTTTTACATGGGTTGGAAAATCATTATCGGGGGAGATTCCCATCCAATATCCGGAGAGGGCATACCACAATCCTATCCAACGTATTTTATCTTTGTTTTTGTGTGCCATGATCGGAGCCCATCCGTTCGGGAAACGTTGAGGATCGGGGGTAAAACTTGTCAGTTGACGATTCTTGTTGGCCAGGTGACCATCGTCGATCAGTACGTAACGTACAGGAACTCCGGAGGTTTCGATGGCATCCAGGTCATTCAGGATTTTTGTTTCATCAATATCGAAATGGTAATGTTCCCAGGTACACCATCCCAGATAGTTCAGAGCCTCAAAATAGTTCTTTTCCGTGCGCTTTTGCAGGGCCGATACGTTCCGGTCGGATATCAGGGTTTCGTAAGCCTGCCGGAATACCTGATAAATGTTGCCGGCACTTTGAACCAGTGCTACCGGTACTTTGTGTTCGAGCCGGTCGGTTCCCAATGTCGATACATATAAATTGAGCGAGCCGTCGGTATTTACCTGAAACCAGCTGAGGCTGTTATCACCCGCTACTGCTTTGGTGAACAGATAGCTTCCATCGGTCAGTTGCAACAATAAAGCGTCTCCCAGTGTAGAAGGACGTGCGTTGGAAGGAATACCCGGATAGTCGTCCCGGGTAAGGTCTGTCAGATGATTGAACATCCAAGGTAAGAGGCGATTGGTATTGTTGGGCCATTCGTAATCTCCGGAGCGGGAATCCCGGCTGAAGAATGTCCCCCGTACATAAGACGGCAGTTGGATGCGGTAGCATATAGTGGTTGCATTCTCAGGAACTGCATTCTCATAAATGACCGGTTCTGCCGTTCTGTCCAGGCGGATGGTCTGAGGCATTGGAGAGGCGTTTACATCTTTAAACGATTTACCTTTTTCGTAGATAAAAGAACTTTGGGCAAATACAGCCGTCAAAGGAGCGACCGTACTTGCCAAAGTAAGCAAACTTATGATGAAATATCTTTTCATGCGTATGAATTAGTTGACAGAAAAAGCACTGAAATTTATAATATCGGGTAATGCAATGGATTGCAGTACGGTCAGCCGTAATGCCGTAGCTTCTACCGGATCGAATTTTTCGATGCGTTTGTGTCCGACAGATTCTCCGGAACAAACTGTTTGCCACTTTCCATTTACCTTGGCTTCTACTTTATATTGGCGGATACGTTCTCCGTTCTGTATGTTTTCTTGAATGATGCAGTAGTTTACCGGTTGCTTTTTGTCCAGTTTCAAGGTCAAACTTTTTTTCTGTCCCGATATCTGGGCTAATGGAGAAGAGAAGCGACGATTGATTTCTGTACCGAATTCTTTCAGGCGTTGTTCGTCTCCTGTAGGTATTAATCCGTTCGGGTCGGGTGTCAGGCCTAAAATCAGGGTAGCGTTCCGTCCTACTGATTTTTCATATTTATCCATTAGTTCGTTCAATGGATAGATGTTGTTTTCGTCATCCGGTTCCCAGAACCATTCGTGACGTCCGTTGGCTCCACGTAAAGGAGTATCTGCCATGGCCGGTACCCAGTATTTTCCATCTTTGTCGCCATGCTTCAACAGTTCGATTTGATCGACATTGCTTTCTATCCGTTTGTGATGTGAACAGGGAGCGGGGAAGGTGGACCAGCAGGGATAACCTACGGTACCGGTTTCGGAACCACCCCAACGGAAATCTGCACGATCTATATTATGATAGAACAGGCAATTAGGCTGATATTTATTCACAATAGGCTCTACGTCCGGTCCGTCTCCACGAGGATCATCGGCGCCGCCGTCAAACCAAATCATGTATAGATCTCCATAACGGGTACAAAGTTCGGTCACCATCTTTTCACACAGTCGTTTGTACCATGCTTGCCGGTTGTGAGCAAATTCTCCTTCTCCTTCTGCCTTAAAGTTATGTATGCCCAAAAGAGAATTCCACCGGATACCGATGTAGATACCCGGTTGTAAGCCGTATTTGCGGCAAGAGTTGACAAAGTCACGGACGATATCCCCTTTGCCGTCTCTCCATTTTACGGCTTTGAGGCAATAAGGATTTACGTCACTCTGCCAGAGACCGAAACCGGTTTCATGAGTGGCAGTCAGTACGGCAAACTTACATCCGGCTGCTTTGGCTGCCAGCACCCACTGGTCTGTGTTTAGTTCCGTAGGGTTGAATATGTTGTAATCTTCTATCGGATTGATGCGGTTGTTGCCTTGTCCGTAGCGTACTCCGTCGAACACATGCAGATCATAATGGAATACGGCTCCCATTTCCGCTTGATGCCATTTCAACTGAAAGGGCTTGGGAACGGGGATAGTAGCCTGTTGCGCCAAGCAATAGACTGAGCAAAAAAGTAAGAGTAGGGTGGTGTTGATTCTGTTCATGATTATTTAAGTTTTATATATTGGGCAAATGGGTCATTGGTCTTTTCAAGCCATGTTTTCAGTTGCCGGTTAAATGTATGGGTAAGTTTCAATTGTTGGCTGGCAATGTTATTCATTTCATGAGGATCATTGGTACGGTCGAAAAGAATGACATTATCGATCTTTCCGTCTGTTGCGTGTACGGCATATGTATATCGGTCGGTACGGAGTCCGCGATAACCTGTTGCATGGTTATCGAATTTTACGAAATAGTATGGTTGTACAAGATCTTTTTTGTTTTTTCCGGTCAGTACTTCATTGGACAGGTCGAATGTCTGTACTGTTTCCGGGATTTCTTTACTGAATCCCATCATTGACAGGAGTGTAGGGTATAGGTCGGCAAAAGCAATCATCAACGGGTCGCTTTTACGTGGTTTTATTTGATCCGGCCAAGATAGAATCATGGGGATACGCATAGACTCTTCATAGAAGATATCTTTTCCGGCATTTTCGTGAGCACCCATACAGATTCCATGGTCAGAGGTAAAGACCACGATCGTATTATCAAATAAATTATTTTGTTTAAGGGCCTCGATGATTCGCCCTACATTTTCGTCTACACCGGTGATGCAGGCATAATAGTTCCGGATGTTATTTCGGAAGTAGTCTCCCATTTCCGTACCTTTGGCCGGGATATCGGGACGTCCTTTGCAAAGCGCCTCTACATCCAGATCTTTGTATATCTCTTTATATCGGTCCGGCACCAATTCATATCCCGTGTGTGGAGGATTCATCGATACCACCAATGCAAACGGTTGTTTTTGGTCTTTCTGTCCGTTGATGTATTCGATAGCTTTGCTTGCCTCGTATTCCGGACCCCATTGGTTGACATAATAGAAGCTGTCTCGTGGAGCAGTGGTATTCCAGTACATCGGTTTCAAATGGTAATCATATGTTCCATAAGCTATCCAATGGTCGAAACCGTGGCGACGTTCGGGTGGACACCATTCGTTCCATGCCACTTTCCCGCGATTATTGTAAGTGTCTACATAGGGCTTGTAGGGTGCATCCAGATGCCACTTTCCGATGTATCCCATATTGTATCCCTGATCTTTAAGCACATCGCTCCAACAGCGGGCGTTTTGGGAAAGTTCCACTCCGTAAGGAGCGGTTTCGGAGTTACAGTTCCCGGTTACTTTACTGCCAATGGGATACATACCGGTCATTAGCATTCCTCTTGCCGGCGATGATACCGGATAACTACTGATAGCATTGGTGAAGTTAATTCCTTCGGAGGCAAGCTTGTCCAGGTGGGGAGTCTTTACAGGTTCTTTACCGATGCAACCGATGGCATCTCCACGATATTGGTCGGCCATGATGAAGACTAGATTGGGAGTCGGTTGCTTTTCTTGTGCTTGTAGTCCAGTGCTCAAAATAGGCATGGTAAGCAGTGCTTGAGGGATGATATTTTTCATAATGCTGTAAAGTTACTCTTTTTGGGGTAGAATACAATTTTTATTGATAATAAGATCTCCTCCTTTTGGGGGGAGGAGATCTTGTCTTGAGTAAGATATTTAATCTACTGAAAACTAATCTCCTTCAGGGAGACTGCTCGTTTCTATCTTCCATCCCGGATTTTGATAAATCGTAGAGGTTGTATAGTCGGTTGATCCTTCTTCTGCTGTCGTCAGACGGAAGTGGTCAAAAGCAATTGGATTTAAATATTTATTTTGGTTCCAATTATAGCCATTGTATGCAATGTTGTTTGTATTGATCCGGTAAGGACGTAAGTACTGACTTTCTGATTTAGCTGATACATTAGCATTATTGTTACCTGATTCAATCAGATTAATGACAGAGAGAGTGACGTCTGCAACTGGTATTGGGCTAGGAGTTTTGTAACGTTGATAATTTTCACTCCATAAATCGAATCCTTCTACGTGATAACCTTGCATCATGTCTAATGCACGCCAGCGTTTCAGATCATTTAGGCGTAATCCTTCGGCCGCAAATTCGATGCGACGTTCCCGACGAATATTATACAAAGTGGTTGAAACAAATTCAGAACCTGAATAGCGGGCAAAATCGATCTCTTTACTCAGATCTGTAGCGTCTATTGTTTTTTGAAAATCGGTATCCATTCCTGCTCGATTTCGTAAAGCTTTCCAGTATTTGGAACTGTTGGCATCAAGCGAGTTATTCAGTTCATAATCAGCTTCCATATAATTCAAGTATGCCTCTGCTGCACGGAATATGACACAGGCTGTAGTTGATGGGAGTGTAGGTCCTTGTGCGGCATCTGTTGCTAATCCCTTTTTTACTGAATAGCCGGTGGGACATTTGTTTTCGTCCTGTCCAAGTACAATTGGTGCACGATAATAATAACCATATCCTTTGACTAGATATTCAATGTTACTTCCTCCTTCAGATAAGAGATCTCCAGGTAATAAAGTATTATAAATCAGTCGTGGATCACGATTGGTTGCAACTGCTTCATAAGTTTTATCTCCTTGATAACCAGAATTGTTTGCGTATATTGGCAAGCCATTTTCCATCAAATAACTTTGCATCATACTACGAGTCCATCCGGTATTCCCACCTCCATTGCGTTGGATGTAACCGACAACAAAATGATTGACTGCCGGAGTTAAACTGGCGTCGTAGGCTCTCCACAATAACACTTCCGAAGCGTTAGCTAATGATTGGCTGTTGAATAACGACGGATAATCGTTAAATAAAGTGTATTTATCAGCTACTATTTGAGCGGCAGTTTTAGCTTCTGTCAGGAAGTATTTAATTTCAGAATCAATATTGATAGTGAAGTCCTTTAAATAATCTTTGTTTGCTCCTGGCCATCCCGGACCTCCTGGTACACGTGCGGTCCCTTTGTGGTATTTTTCCCAAGTACCTTCAAATAATGCCACACGACTTTTCATGAGGGCAGCACAGTCTTTGGTTAGGCGATTGCTCATTGGTGGGGTTGCTTTCATATAATAGTAAGCAGAATCTAAATCTTGTATGATGAAACGTGCTACTTCATTGCGTGGGCGCCGTTTACTTGCCTCTCTAACTGTTTCATAATCTTCCGAAATCCAATGTTTTAAGATAGGGAAATCACCGAGTGCAACTAATTTAGTAAAGTAAATATAAGCGCGAAAGAAATACATCTCTCCCAGATAGTGCATATTGTTAGCTTCTACTCCACTAAGTTCGCCGGCTTCCAGTCGGGGACGTACCTTATTGATGAAATAATTGACATTCCGGATTTTCCCAAAATCCCAAGCACCTCCACTTTGAGCCACACGTGTTTCTCCCTTTACAAATGAACCGTTTGGATTACTTGCTGCTTGGTTGTCACTATTATTGTCTGTTGCAAATACTCCCATACTGTATTGGCCTGGAGTGTGGGATGGAAGTTGATCATATAGATTAGCCGAATAGGCTGCTAAATCGCTTTCTGCCAAAAGATATTTGTCGGTAGGTACGGCATCTAGTGGCTCTTTGTCGAGAAAGTCATTGCAAGAGCATAAAACACTTGCTAAACTAAAAATATATAATAGATTCTTTTTCATTGTTCTTGCTTTTTAAAGAGTAATATTTAATCCAAATGAAATAGTCTTTGACAGCGGATAAGTCTTTCCGTTGCTAAATCCGTTACCGGCTGTTGCTTCTGGATCGAACATATCGGCAATACCACTGATTGTGAATAAATTCTCTCCACTGACATAAATGCGGAGCTTTTCAATTTTTGCTTTATTCATCCAAGCTTTGGGGAATGTATATCCTATTTGCAGATTTTTCATACGCATGTAAGCACCATTTTGCAGATAACGCGTTTGAGTTTGCTTGTTTTTGTTTCCTTTGTCTCCTAAGTAGGCTTTGGGATAGTAGGAGTTCAAATTTGCTCCGAATATAGAAGTTGTATTTTCAGGACGGAAATAATCAAGATGTTCGTCAAAACCTACTGATTGCCATTCTCCTCCATCTGCTCCCCAGAACATTGGTCCGCTCAACCATAAATCACGTTTCATGACTCCTTGGAAAAACATTTGAATATCGAAACCCTTCCAGTCAGCTCCTAAGCTTAAACCGAAACGAAGGCGTGGAGTGCTATTTCCGATTTTCTTTAAATCACCATGGTCTGTGGCAGTACTGTTTCCTTTGTCTACTATACCATCACCATTAAGGTCTCGATACATGATATCACCTGCACCCCAAACTGAACCTATTTTACTCTGATCATTGCTAGCCAGCCATTCGGTCATCTGTGCGTCTGTTTTGGCAATACCTTCAGTTTCATACCCCCAAATTTCCCCGATAGTCATTCCGTTGTAATAAAGAGTATTTCCATTAGAATCCCATAGGGCTTTAGAAGCGTTTGGATATGAAATTACTTTGGCGCGGTTGTCAGAAAGGTTAAATCCTATATTATAGTTAACTTTTCCAATATTATCTCTCCAATTGGCCTGTAGTTCCCATCCTTTATTTTTCAACTCAGCATTATTGGTATTTGGCAGAGCAGTTCCTAATATTGCACCGACTTCGGCTGCAGGGCCTACCATGTCTTTCGTTCTACGTATGAAGTATTCAAAAGTCATGTTCAGACGATTGTTGAACATACCAAGGTCGATGCCTAAATTGGTATTATAGATTTTTTCCCATGTGAGTGTACTGCTGACCATTCCAGGAACTCCGGCTGTTGTTGGTCTACTGCCGTCCATTAGCCAATTGCCACCATTGGCTGTTACACTTTGTGTTAAATAGAACGGATAGTAAGAGTCTGTGTTCTGGTTACCGAGCATACCCCATGATACGCGGGGTTTTAGTGTATTAATAATGTTGTTAATTGGTTCAAAGAATGATTCACGTGCTAAGTTCCATCCCAAAGAGAAAGAAGGAAATACATTCCAACGTTGATCTTTTAAAAAGCGGGATGATCCGTCGTAACGAACATTTACTTCAGCCATGTAGCGGTCTTTGTAACTGTAGTTGAGACGTCCGAAGAACCCGGCTGTAGACCAATCATTGTATTTTGAACTATTGATTTTATCTTCTCCCGTTGCTGCACTAATTTCTGGAATGAGACTACTAATCACGTCAGGACGTTGTGCGGCAAGTTCGCGATATACATATTCTTCGGTATTCATTCCGACTAAAGCTTTGAAATAATGATCTTTTATTTGTAATGTGTAATCGGTGTACACACTTGTCGTATAAAAGTTACTATTGTGGTATGCTGAACGTGCAAATGAAGATCCTGGTGAGTAACTTCCGCTGAAAGCCAATGCTAATGGATTACCGTTTACGTCGTGCTCATAGATTGGATTAAGGTTGGTTTGCTTATTTTGGTTGATGACTCTCATACCTGCTTCTGCATAGATATTCCATCCTTTTAGCGGATGAATAACTAATTGTCCCTGAAGATAAATATTGTCATTATGTGTTTTGGCACGTCCACCGTCAGTCAATTGATTGAGTTTTCCATTTCTCATATAATAACCGTTCGGATCTTTAAAAGGCATCATAGGCCACATACGTGCAATGTCATGATAAAGAAGTCCACCTTCCTCAAGATATACTGGATTGTCAAGATCAAAACGAACAAATTTGGTATTAATGTTGAAATCTACATATTTGTTGATTTGGGTATTGACTTTTGCTGTTGCGTTGTAACGTTTATAATTATCATTTCCATAACGAAGATTACCATCTTGGTTTAAGTAGCTCCCTGAAACATAGTATTGTAACTTCTCTGTTCCTCCATTTAAACTGATATTATGTTCGTTTGACCAGGCCCATTGAAAATGTTTTTTCCACCAGTTTACGTTATCATTTGCTTTTTCGTGGAAATGCCAGTTGGTACCGTTAGCTATGGTGGTGGTTGTAATCTCGCCTGCCATATACTTTTGGATACGGTCAATGGTCTCTTCATCAAAGATCACACTTCCTCCTTGATTAATGGCTGCATCATTGAAATAATTGGCAAAACGATAGGAATCAAGTTGATTAGGAAGGTTGGTTGGTCCGGAATAGCGGAAACTATTGTTATAGTTCACTTGCATTTTGCCCGCTTTTCCTTTCTTTGTAGTGATTAAGATAACACCGAATGCAGCACGTGAACCATAGATGGAAGAAGAAGCAGCATCTTTCAAGACAGAGATATTTTCAATATCTTCTGGATTCAGATTATTCATATTGCCTTCCATTCCATCAATCAGTATAAGTGGTGAGGCACTTGATCCTTTACCAATGGTTCCTGTTCCGCGGATGTTTACGTTCATTGTTTGTCCCAACTGTCCCCCTAAATCAGGAGTCGATAGATTTAAGCCTGGAACTACACCTTGCAGGGCTTGACCGACTTGTGATACCGGACGTGATGCTAGTGCTTTGGTATCTACACTTGTAACCGCTCCGGTCAGATTTACTTTTTTCTGAGTACCGAAGCCTACTACCACTACTTCATCAAGAGTTTTTGAATCTTCACTTAACTCAATCCTGAAGGATGTTTGTGTACCATTGAGAGGAATTGACTGAGTGGTGTAACCTATGTAGGAAACAGTCAGTATACCTCCTTTGCTAACGTTTTTCAATGAAAACTTACCTTCCATGTCCGTGATGGATCCATTGTTCGTCCCTTTTACTTGGACTGTGGCACCGATGATTGGCTCGTTGAGCTTTTTGTCAATCACAGTACCCGTAATGTTCAATTGCTGTGCATATAATGTAGTAATGCCAAGCAACAACATGAATAAGATTGAAATTTTTTTCATTCGTTTCTTATTTAAAGTTATACATAAGGTTTAATTACATGGCAAATGTACAGGGATTGAGAGATTACGTAGGGGCATGTCTATATCATTCAGCATACACGTTTAATTCAATACCATGTTTTTTTTGAATCTCTTTTGTATGTTTAGGCTTTATTTCGTTCTTTTGCAATAAATTGATTATTAATATGAAGAAGCTAAATCTCTTTTTATTGGTTTTGTTTATATGTAATTGTCCGGTCGTTTCTGGTTATGCTTTTTTTGATAGAGATATTCGTCTGTTAACTATGCAGGATGGGCTGGCGGATAATACTATTACATCTATCTACAAAGATCGGGATGGCTTTATGTGGTTTGGTACTAATAATGGCTTGAGCCGTTATGATGGTAAATTAATAAAAAACTTCTCTTCTTCACCAGCGTATATGTATGTTTCCGAAATTGTAGAGATGTCAGATCGATATTTGGGAGTTATCGCTGGAAATACTTTATATTGTTTTGCTCGGTCGCTGGAGAAATTTATACCGATCGTCCATGCAACGGATTATAGTTCTGTACATGTCTCTCACTTATTACCTATAGATAATAACTCTTTTTGGGGACTGTCAGGGAATAAATTATATCTATATACACAGGAAGAAGTTAAAAATGAGAAAGGAGAGGTTGTTCAGATTAAATTGAAATGTGAGAAACAGTATAAAGATTTGATTGATTCTGGTGATAATTTCTGTGCAATGTGTTATACTGATAATCATGAAATGTTATGTTTGGTTACACAGCAAGGAAATTTGCTATTGTTTCAGCCTGAATCTTCGGAGAAATCTAAAAAGATATCTTTGTGGAAAAATAAAACTTGGGATGCAACTTCGGTATTATATGATAAAGGAGTGGTATGGGTTTCTACTATTGGACATGGTATTCTGCGTTATTACGTTTCTTCTGGGTATATAGACAGAATTACTTATAAGGAAAATAATAAAGAAAACAGTCTATCCCATACAGATGTTTTTCAAATTATTCCAATTAATAATAATCGTTATCTTGCAGTGACTTGGAGTGGGTATACTTTATTATTTCAGGATAAGAATGATCCGAAAAGAATGATGACAGAAATATACTATAATACAGCTTCACAACTTCACCGCAACTTAGAAACAAGAATGATTTCAGCGTATTACGACCCCAGTGGGATTGTTTGGATAGGTACTAATGGGGGGAGGAGTGATTTATTCTGATCTACGGTCACAATTTTATAACCAATTTCATCAAGAGAGGCATAATGAAATTTGTGGTATAGTCATGGATAATAGAAAATATGTTTGGATGGCTACGTTTCATCAAGGGATTATGAAAAGTGAGCAACCTTTTGAACCAGGAAGACGAATGAATTTTACTAGGGTTGGTACTCCGGATATTCAAAGTAAAAATACAGTTCTTTGTGCCATTAATGATAATAGAGGTTCACTTTGGTTTGGAAATAGGGATGGAACATTAACTTCATATAATGAGGCAACAAAACAATTTCGATTACATTTTTTACAAGATAGAGGTAAAGTGAATACTGTGTCAATTTGGGCATTATATTGGGATACTAATCGAAATTTATGGGTAGGTACTAATGATGGAGTTTGGAAATTGAATATAGATTCTGGATTTTGCATAAAAATCCCTATTGAGATTTTGTTTAAGGACCCTACTCCTATTTGTATACGAGCTATTGCCGGCACGAAGGACGGAACTATATGGTTAGGTACAAGTAATGCAGGAGTTTGCAAATTGAAAATTGATTCTAGAGGAGAGATGTCTTTAGAGACAGGCTATGAGAAGAAAGCGAATATCAAAAATAATTCGGTTCGTTCTTTGTTAGTATCTTCTGATGGTAATGTATATGTAGGTTATATGGATGGTTTCGCTATTCTTTCACCTAAAAAGGATGCAATACGTGAGTATTATACAACTAGAAATGGATTATGTAGTAATTTTATAGGATGTCTGGTCGAAGATAACCGAGGACATATTTGGTTGGGAAGTAATTCGGGAGTCTCTCGTTACAGTAGGCATCAGCACCTTTTTTATAATTATTATATAAGTGGAAGCAATCGTTCGGCATTACTTGCTGATAATACACTATTTTTTGGCAATAATAAATCGCTCACTTATTTTGATCCGGATGACGTGGATGGTCATTTGGATGAAGATCAGGTTCTTATTACTGGACTTGAGGTAGATGGTCGTCCTGTAGGGATTGGGGATAAAATAAATGGGCAGACTGTATTGGCAGAAGGCATTTCATATACTAGTTCGATTACTTTGAATAATGAAAATCGTGACTTTGTTTTATCTTTTAATAATCTTTCTTATGCAGAGGAACAACAGAAGTACAATTACCGCTTATTACCATATCAGACGCATTGGTTGGTTTCTAACGATGGAGAGAAGGCTACTTATATGAACTTACCCGAAGGGGATTATACATTTGAAGTGAAGAATATTTATCCTGACGGGAAAGATGGAAAGGTTACATCACTCCAAATACATATTCTACCGCATTGGAGTCGTACATTGCCTTTCCGATTATTTATTTTACTGTTATTGGCCGGTGGTGTGGCTTATTTGATTCGTCTTGTCAAACATCGTCAGATGCGTATGGAACGTGAAATGCGCATGGAACATGAACTTCTGTCAGTAAACTTAGAGCGTGAGAAAGAGCGACAAATCCGGATGGAGCGTGAGAACTTTTTTACAAGTGCGGCACATGAACTACGTACGCCGCTAACCTTGATTCTTGCCCCATTACAGGAATTATTGGAACACATAAAGGCATCCGATCCGCTGTATAGCAAGCTATATACCATGTATAAAAACAGCTCCTCGCTACATACACTGGTCGATCAGTTGCTCTATGTACAAAAAATAGAGGCCGGGATGGTGAAACTGCGTTTGTCAGAAGCGGATATTGTGGAGCTAGTGAGAGAAGTAGCAGAGTCTTTTCGCCAAATGGCAGGGATAAAAGGATGTACATTTCAGGTAAGACTTCCGGAAGATCCTGTTTTCCTATGGATAGATACGGAGAAAATAACTTCGTCGGTCGGAAATCTACTATCTAATGCTTTTAAATACACTTCTCCCAATGGAGAGGTATTGCTCACTCTTACCCGTATGGAGCAGGATGGAAAGCCTTTTTGCCAGATAACAGTATCGGATACGGGTGAGGGAATACCGGATGAGTTTCAGAAGCGCATTTTTGACTCTTTCATTACGGGTGATAATTCACCGGCTTTCTCTACCAAAGTAGGCATTGGACTGCGGATTGTGAAAAATACGATGGATCTGCATCATGGACAGGTCATTCTTGATAGTGAGCCGGGAAAAGGTTCTACATTCGTATTATTGATACCGGAAGGTAAATCTCACTTTACCGGTGATTTATATGAAATAGTAGATTATCGCGGGCATGAAACGGAACCGCAGTTTCAACCTCTATCTGTACAGGAAAAATCGGAAGAAGGAGTTCCGGTCACAAAGAAAACATTGCTGATTGTTGAAGATAATGTAGATGTCCGTCAGTATATTCGCTCTTTGTTTGTGACAAAATACACGGTACTTGAAGCGGCTGATGGTGAGGAAGGGGTCCGGATTGCTACCAATGAGATACCCGATCTGATTATCTCGGATGTAATGATGCCGGTTAAAGATGGGTTTGCCTGTTGCCGGGAGATACGTGAACGGCAAGAGACCGCTCATATTCCTATCCTGATGTTGACGGCCAAGGCAGAAGATGCAGATGTATTGCAAGGATCTTATAGTGGGGCGGATGACTATATGATGAAGCCTTTCAATCCGGAAGTATTGAAAGCAAAGGTAGAGAACCTGATTCTTCAGCGCGAACGTCTGAAACGCATTTATACCAAAGCATTGATGTTGAAACGAGAATCGGTTGAAGATGAAGAGGCAGATGACGAATTTATACAAAAACTCATTCACGTGGTTGAGAAGAATCTGTCTAATGAGAACTTCAACGTTAAGATGTTGGCCGAACAACTTCACATGAGCCAGCCTACTTTATACCGGAAGGTAAAGCAACGTAGTGAGTTATCTGTGGTTGATATGATCCGGAGTGTGCGGGTGAGTAAGGCTGCTTCGTTGATTATGGAGAATCGTTACTCCATTCAGGAGATTTCCGAAAAAGTAGGATTCAGTGATGCCCGGACATTAAGGAAGCACTTTACGGAACAGTTTGGTGTACCCCCTTCAAAATATATGGAGAATAAATGAATAAATTTGAAGGAAAGAAAACTCATCACAGATTAACAGACTACACTATGAGAAGATCGGCCGGATTGATAATCTGCACATTGTAGGTTACTGTAATCTGTTGATCTGTGTTGAGAAAGACTTTCGACTTCATTCCTAAAAGTTAATCCTTCTTTTAAGTTGGTTTTTAATTCAGGATAATGGGTTTATATTTAGGAACTAATGCCTTCATAACGATCCATCCAATCAGGTAGGCTACCGAGCAGATACAAAAGATAACGAAATAACCAGCCGGCTTCCCGATAAAGCCCATAAATACCATTTGAGTTTTGTCGGCATGTACAAACAGCTCGCCGGCTGAATACTGGAGAATCATAGAACCTACTCCTCCTGCCATACCGCCAATACCGGTGATGCTGGCAATGGCGCTTTTAGGAAACATATCGCCTACGGTAGAAAAAATATTAGCCGACCATGATTGGTGGGCAGCTCCCCCGATACCGATCATAATAACCGGAAACCAGGGAGAGATGGTTCCTAATGGCTGGGCAAGTAATACCAACAGAGGAAAGAATGCAAAGATCAGCATAGCTCTCATACGTGCGGCATACGGGTTTAGCCCGGTTTTATGAATGATGATCGTAGGGAGTTTCCCTCCATAGATCGATAACATTGTTATAGCGTAAAGTGTAAAGATCAATGCTCTTCCCAATCCTTCGGAGGTTTTGATGTCGAACTGGGTATTCAGGTAAGAAGGTGCCCAAAAAAGGAAGAACCACCACACTCCATCCGTCATAAACTTACCGAATGCAAATGCCCAGGTTTGTCTGTAGGTGAAACATTGCCGGAAAGTCATACTTTTCTTTTCCTCGTTCTCTTTTACAGTTGCTGTGTAGGTTTCATGTTTGTCTTGCTCGATATATTCGAGTTCGGCTGAGTTTACAAATTTGTTTTTAGAGGGAGCCGTGTACATGAATACCCAAAATCCCATCCACACGAAGCCAAGAGCACCGATGATGACGAATGCCATTTCCCATCCCCAGGCTTTAGCCAGTAATGGAATGCTGAGAGGGGCAATCAGGGCACCGATAGAAGCTCCGGCATTAAAAATGGAAGTAGCGTAAGCCCGGTCTTTTTTCGGGAAATATTCGGCGGTAACTTTAATGGCAGCCGGAAAATTGCCGGCTTCACCGAGTGCTAAAATACAGCGTGCGACTAAAAAACAATACATGCTTATGGTGGCAAGTACCACTACTACATCACCGGTAGCAGCGATTAGTTCGGCTGCGCTATGCATTCCTACATATTCTTCGGTTATAATTCCACAGAAAGCGTGAAGGCAGGCACCGGCCGACCATATACCGATGGACCAAAGGTAACCTTTCTTTGTTCCCATCCAGTCGATAAACCGGCCAGCAAACAGCATACAAATGGCATATACAATAGAAAAGACAGCAGTAATGATGCCATAATGTGACTCGTTCCAATGAAATTCGGGTTTGATAAATTCGTCCCAGGTCAGCGATAGTACTTGGCGATCAAGGTAGTTTATAGTTGTTGCGAAAAATAACATGGCGCAAATCGTCCATCTGTAGTTTGTCATTTTCCCCATTGCATTTTGGAGTGTACTCATACTATTTGATTTAAAATTTTCAGGTTTAATTTCGGACCAAAAATACACATTATTTGATTTTATCCAATAATAACTGCTATTTAATTTGATGCTTCAAGGGATCTTTTTATGATAAATACACTAAAAGGAATAATAATTTCGTTATCGAACACAATAATTATCGTTTTCGCACACGACTATGTTTGTTCTATAATTGGGAGGAGGTGGCTGTTATAGCTCTTTTTCTTCGGATGAATCTGAATATATGTGCAGGGGATATATTCTTTGTAAGATTGCAATTGTAAATTATTAGTGATTTGTTTGGAGTGCTGACTCCGTATGTGTCTCGGTTGGTGGGTGAGGCCGGAAGAATCGGCTTGCTTTTATGTTCTTCCTTTTATTTTGTATTTTAAGATAGATATTTTATCTTTGCCTTAATTGAGACAAAATATAATTGAGATAAAATGAAAAACAACCGATTGATCATTACCCTTATTGCCTTGTTTCTCCTAGGATTCGGGCTGAAAGCCCAAACTGCTTCTACTGAAGAAACTGCTGCTCAGAAAGAGAAAAGAATGGAATGGTTTGCCCAGGCCAAGTTAGGAATCTTTATCCATTGGGGAATCTATGCCGTGAACGGAGTATCAGAGAGCTGGTCATTCTTCAATAACTATCTTCCTTATGAAGAGTATATGGCTCAGGAAAAAGGCTTTACGGCATCGGCCTATAATCCTCAGGAGTGGGTGAAACTGATTAAAGAAAGTGGTGCACGTTATACGGTCATTACCACCAAGCATCATGATGGCGTAGCTCTTTGGGATACGAAGGCGGGTGACCTCAGTACTGTGAAAAGTACTCCTGCCGGGCGTGACCTGATTGCTCCTTTTGTGAAGGAAGTACGTAAACAAGGGCTGAAGCTCGGATTCTACTATTCGCTGCTTGACTGGTCGCATCCGGACTATCCCAACAAAACCCGTACGGAAGTACGTTACAAAAACGATCCGGATCGTTGGGCTAAGTTTGTTAAGTTTAATTTTGGACAGCTTTCCGAGTTAAACAAAACTTGGAAACCTGATCTTTACTGGTTTGACGGAGACTGGGAACAAACTGCTGAGGCTTGGGATTCGAAGGGCATCATCAACCTGTTGCGTTCTACTAACCCGAATGTTATAGTAAACTCCCGTATTCAGGGGTATGGCGATTATGCTACACCCGAACAGGGAGTTCCTGTAGTACGTCCTGCCGACAAGTATTGGGAGCTTTGTATGACTATGAACGATTCATGGGGGTATCAGCATGCCGACACTAATTATAAGACTCCGTTTATGCTGTTGCGTACTTTTGTCGATTGTCTCAGTATGGGAGGGAATCTGCTATTGGATATTGGTCCGAAGGAAGATGGAACTATTCCTGCCGAACAGATTGCTGTTCTGAAAGAATTCGGCCGTTGGACTAAGAAGCATAAAGAAGCTATCTACGAAACACGTGCCGGCATCCCGTGCGAACATTTTCAGGGATATACCACACTGAATAAAGCGGGTGACATCCTTTACCTCTATTTACCCTATAAGCCTAATGGCCCGATCGAAGTGAAAGGTCTTGTCAATAAGGTAAATCGTGTATGGGTAGTGGGGAATGGAGCTATGCTGCCATATAAGGTTTATAATAAGAACTACTGGAGCGAGGTGCCCGGAAACCTCTATATTGATATACCCGAACGTGTACAGGATGAGCAGATCACTGTGATTGCCGTATTGCTGGACGGCCCTATCAAGCTTTATCGCGGAGTGGGACAAGTGATTGAAAGTAACTAAATAAAAAAATAAATTCTTATGAATATCAGATTAACTTCTTTATTCGTTTCTTTATTCCTTTCTGTTCCGGTATGGGCGGGCGGGCATAAAAATCTGCCCGCTAAAGGCGATCTTCATATTCCGGTTTTTGAAAATGTGAATGTGCGTTTCTCTCCCGATACGTATCCTGATAATTATAATGAAGCAGATGGTACGGGCGTATACCATTTGGTCAACGGACGTATCATTCTGAAAAAGATTACTCTTCCCGAATACAAACGAAATGTGTCGGTAAGCCTGAAAGTAACCCTCGCCTCCAATGGAGATCGTTGGGACAAATCGGGTTCTTGCTTTGTATTGCCTAAATCATCGGCTATTAACCTACTGACTATTGCCCGTGACGGCATGAAGTTTCCTTCGGTAGATAGTTTGAAGCTGGAGAAAATGGTAGGTATTGTTCCCGGAAAGGATTATTTACCTACAGTGGAGCTGATGCGTTTCATGACTCCGTTCGGTATAGGACACTATAGCAATAATAATGATTCGCTGAGCAGTAAACGTCGTCCGGTCTATATCCCCAAATGGGAAAGTAATGTCACCTGGCAACAAGATATAACCGATCTTTATCCGTTGCTTGAAGGCGAAGCCTATGTCGGTATTTATATCGATACATGGACTTCTGAAGGGTATTTGGTCAATGCGGATATCGACGTAAAAGAGAGTCGTCTGGCTTGTGACGTACTTCCAAAACGTCACGTGGAGCCGTTGATGAATACGGTTTACTACATGGGACAAAGTTATCCCGATATCTTTGCCCGGAGAGATGTATCTACTGATTTTACAGTTCCGAAAGGTGCCAAAAATATCCGGTTAAAATATATAGTGACCGGACATGGCGGACATAGCGGCGGGGATGAATTCGTGCAAAAACGCAATATCATTTCTGTAGATGGAAAAGAGGTGCTCAACTTCATCCCTTGGCGTGATGATTGTGCTTCTTTCCGTCGTTTCAATCCGGCTACCGGTGTTTGGTTGATTAAGCGCTTGGCTTCTTATATTGGTGAGAAAGGATATACGGAGAAAGAAGTGGAAGAACCTCTGGCTTCTTCAGACCTATCCCGTTCCAACTGGTGTCCCGGTTCGGATGTTGTACCCGAAGAGGCTGTTATCGGTACACTTGCTCCCGGCAAGCATACTTTTACAGTCAGTATTCCCGAAGCTCAGGCTGTGGATGGCAATAAATTGAACCACTGGTTGGTTTCGGCCTATCTGGTGTGGGAGGAATAATTATAGTGAATTAAGATTCACTGCGGTGACCCGTTCAAAGCCATAAGGAGATGATCGAACCCTGTATCTGCCGAATGGAAGCATAAAAAAAAGCCTCTTCTCACGAAGGGGCTTTTTAGGTTTACTTTCTTTTTATGCTTTTGCTCAAAAAGAAAGCAAACTTTAAGATGAAAAAAAGGGAAGTCTCACGACTTCCACAATTCTTCTAACCTTAAATCTAAATCTCTATGAAAAAAACGTAGTGCAAATATAGCGGTTTGCAATATACTGAGGTGTTAACGAAGTTCAGAAAGAAAGAATAAAAGCTAAGGACTGCAAAATTAAGATAACGGTTCCTGTTGTTTTATTAATTTTATCAAACTGTCATAAATCGGGTTTTGTTCCAATAATCGGGGAACCCCGGTGATGAACATTTGCTTGCGTGCTCTTGTCAATGCGACATTTAGTTTTCGATCTATGAATACTCCGTTTTCCTCTGTCAGGTTGGAAAGGAAACGGAGTTGATAAGGATAGTTCACACAGAAAGAATAGATTATCACATCCCGTTCGCTGCCTTGAAACCTTTCTACCGTATCGACTAAAATGGAGTTTAGTTCCGGAATACCCATTTTGACAATCTCTTTTCTTATTAATGCGATCTGACTCCGATAGGGAGTAATGATACCCAGAGTACGCATTCCGTCGAATGTTCCACCATATTGCTGGTAAACGTCGGCTGCGATTCGGGCAACGATCCGTGCTTCGGAATGGTTGACTTTGGCCGATGTACCTTGAGGTTCGGGTTCGGAAGGTAGAAAAACCATTCGTTGCACATCTTGGTTGTCTTCCATTTGATGAGGCAATCCCACCGGTAACAGGCGTCCTTCATAAAATGCCTGATTGGTAAAATGAGCTACTTCCGGATGCATACGTCCTTGTTTGCAAAGCATGTCGAAGGAGCGATGGTTCGGAGCCGATACCGATGCTGAGTCGGGAAAGAGATCCTCGGAAGAGGTTTGCAGGGTACGGTAGAGGCGTTCGAAAAGAGAATCCTTGAGATTTTTCAGTCCGGCGCTACGTAAGCCTTCATCGTAGATTTCCGATTGTTCGGTATTTTGCAATACGACGGCAGGCAATTGTTTATGATCACCGATCAGTATGAACTTGCCGACGGCATTCTCTCCATTTTCGCTCCGGGCACATAGGATACCTAATAGTTGAGGTTCCAGGATTTGGGTCGCTTCATCGATAATGGCTACATCGAATCTCTTCAGGCGGAACAGTTCGGGTTTTCCGGAGATGGAAGCAACTGTGCCTACAAAGATACGGCAACGGGCGATGCGTTCTGCTACTTCCGAGCGGCGGGTACAAAGAGAAAGTTCGTTTTCAATCAGATGATGCCGGTAAGCTTCGTCACAAGACAGCTCACTGCCGACACGAATAAAGTCGACCTCCGGCCGAATGGATGAGATGGCTTTGCAGATTTCGTCCACAGCCCGGTTTGTATACGAGAGCAGGAGGATTTGGGTCTGCGCTTCGCAATGGAAAGTTTCCACCATTTTTTTCAAGGCGCATGAGGTCTTGCCCGTTCCCGGCGGTCCTACCAATAGGAAAAAGTCTTTGGCAGCCAGTGCTTTTAGTGTGACCCGTGTAAAATCGTCCGGGGCGGTTAGAATCTGTTTGTCAAGCCCGTACTCGAATTCGGGCATTCGTTGTGCCAATAAAAGATCACGCCGTTCTTTGGTTGCCGAAGCGAAAGCCGATAATGCCTGGTACATGCTCCGGAAGGTAGTGTCCATTGTGTCGTGCTCTATTGCATAGAGGCTGTCCGGCGGAAGCACGGAACTATTCTGCTGAGTGGCACGCAGGCGTATACCTATCTCTTCTTCTGTGATGAACTCGATATTGCCTTTGAATACCATCTTATTGGTGACGTTATCTTCGTTCCGGTTGCGTTCATAAAGTACAATGGCATCCCCCTGACGGAAATTAGGCAAGGCCTGTGCTCCTTTTTCTACCTCAGAGGATATTTCGTTAGGTTCCGGGGATAGTTTATTTTCTCCGTATCCCTCTTTCCTTTGCTCAAGGAGGATATATGCTTTATGTTCATCGGCAGCATGATTCTCTTTGATGCGCAGATCGTAAAGAATCTCACCGGCTTCGCATTTCTCTGTCAGGGTAGATAGCCACAGGGCGGCTGCGCCGGTACGTCCTTCGTAATCGACGTCTCCGGACTTGGAAGTATACAGCTCTTTGGTTATGAAATTATAGAGTGCGTAGAAGTACGACTGTTCCAGCGGGGTAAGTGAAGCCAGTTTCTGCGATAGATTATCGATGGACGGGCGGAGATATTGTTCCCAAAACCGGCCGGATAATCCTCGTTCGTTGAGTATGTCGGAACGTATGGCTTGGAGTTTGGAGGCGGTATACTCCACACTGTTTCGTAACTGGATTCCATATTCATCAGATACGATCCGGTTGCGCAGATTGATGATCCGGCGCACCATGGCCCACGACGGACGTGCCGGATAAAGTAAAGGGTAGCGTGTGTAGAGCAGATAGGCTTTTACCCGGTGATGATCCATTCCCATCGAGTATTGCAGCACTGCCTGGTAGAGCAGCATTTGTACTTTATTGTTTTCTTTGGGCTCTACTTTGTTGCGGATGGAGAATTCGTCTGCTTTCCCCGATTTCATCTCAATAAACGATGACATGTCACGCTGCATGTAGTCCAATCGTCCTTGCAGTCCCAATGCTTCGCAAATGTACGAGGGCTCGAGCACTGCATCAGTCTTATCCAATTCATAGCCCGGTGCACGGAAGGTGTCTGTCACCACTTCGCGGATATGTTCGAAGTGTAGTTTGCAATCGTCAAAGAACTGTCGTTCCTTCTCTCTGTCACGTAGGTCGGTGCAGGCAGCCAGTTCAATCGGGTAACGGCGAAAGGCTTTTTGCATACACTCTCTGTAGTCCGGTTCGTTTTCTGCATGAATCCATTCGTCCAGGAAAAGGTTGGCTATGTTTCCCAGTAATAATGGCCGGGCATTGTCGATGGGTTGGAGGCGGGCCAGTACATAGTTGGCGGGATGATGGCCGTAATCACGAAAACATTCTGCCAACGAACTGATGTCGATTAAGTAATCCGGTTCGAGTACGATGAACGAAGGAGTCAGGACACCGGTTTCGTCAATGGCCACATCAAGTAGGTTGAGTTGTGCATGACACCATAAAATTTCGCAGGTTTGAGCAAACTCCTCGTTGATCTGCGGCACATTATAACGTATCCTCAGATATTCGTCAGCAATGGTATCGACCGGGGTTACATATAGATACTGCTCGTCGGCATATTGATAGCATACACGCATTCGCTCTATTCGCTTTTTAGCCGGAGGTGCTACGAGGTAAGTTGCGTCGGCACGCGGCAGTAAGTGGTAGAGTTCGCCGGGAATCTCGACTTCGTAAAGTTTACGTATAAAGAAGGCAAGTGTCTTGGCATCCCGCAGTAACTTTTCGCGTACAGGTTCCTCTTTTCGATTGAGAATAGCGTTTGAGGTCAGGCGAAAAGTGTGTAATCGGTTTTGTTCAACAATTGTCAGCCCTGCCCGTGCCGACACAAAACTGATCCGTGCCGAAAGGTCAGTCATCTGAAGACTTTCATCCTGCATTTGTGCCCGGCACAATCGTTCGAGCAAATCACGCAACTGTTTGTAAGCCACCGCCAGATTGCTGTCTGCTGTCCGACAGGCTGCAAGCAGGATTTCAAAAGATTCGTTTACCTCATTTTCCATACAGCAAAAATACATGATAATTCCCGGATTTTCATGCGGACGGATGAAAATGTGTACGAAAGTATCATTACTTCGATATCGGAGTTTCTGTAGGCAATTTGTTTTGTGAACTATCTGTTTAGTAATGTTTTTACTCGTTTATTCATAGGCTTCTCAAAATAGTAGTAAGAAAGCAGGCTTAATAGAATGATGATACTGAATAAAATCGGGACGGAAATGTACCATTCCGTATGAAGATTATTTTCTTTTTGCCATTCTGAATATGTCAATAAGACAAATAGATGGATCAAATAAAAACTGTAACTGATTTCTCCCCCTATCACTAGAAAACGGTTGGATAAAATGCGGGAAAAGATACCTTTCTGAAGTGAAAAACTAATCAGAATCACCGCAACAGGGAGCCAATAATAACATGAATATCGGTATACTTTAGGTATATCGGCGGCATAGAGGTAGAAAATTAAAAATAAGATAATAGATGAGATTTCAATGATACTTCCTTGCAAGGCAGTGATATTCTTGTTTTTCAAGCGTTCATACAATTGGAACAGTAACATGCCGACAATGAAATCCGGAAATCGGGTAATTGGATTGACATACCAGAAGCCTTTTATTTCATCTTCCGGAGTAAAGTACATGCCGACGACCATTAGTATCGCTACAATTCCAAAAACAGAAAGCAAATACTTGTAATTTTTTGCTAAAGGTATAAGGAATGGGAAGCAGATGTAAAAAAGCTGTTCACAGCATAAACTCCATGAAGGGCTGTTGAAAGAGAAAAAGTAGTCGGCTCTGGGAATATAAGCATTTGTCAAAGTGAGCGAAGCTAAGAAATGCTTAAGCCAATCTAAAGTTCCCGATGCTATAACGTAACTCCCTAAAATAGCAGCAATAAACAATGTCAGCCAATGTAAAGGATAAATACGTGCAATGCGTGCTACCCAGAAAGAGCGTTTGTCTATTTTGTTGTCTTTCAGTTTCTCTTGATAATTATATGCTATAATAAAGCCGCTTAGCACAAAAAAGAAGCTGACGCCTACAAATCCCTCTTTGAAAAAATGGGTATTGAAAACATTGTCTATAACATAGCAATGTGCTCCAAAAACCATTATTGCAAATATGAATCTCAACGATGTTAAAGTATTAATCATAATTTCGTATTGTCTTATCGTTTTTTTATTTTCATCATTAAAGATGTGATGTGTGTTGAATACTGCAAATATATGGAAAGTATAGTTAGTATGAATCAAGAAGTATGCTTTTTTCTTGTATGATAATGGAATAAATGAATTGTGGCTTGATATTCAAGCCGTATCGAGAGAAACTGATATATGCAAAGAAGAGTAGGTAATCAGGATCTACGAGCGGTTTTTGTCTTTAATCATCAATATGCTCATTTCATAAAGCAGATAGAGGGGAATAGCTACGATGCTGAGTGTGAAAGGGTCTCCTGTTGGAGTAATGACAGCAGCAGCGATGACAATCAGGACAATGGCATGTCTCCGGTATTTTCGTAAGAATGATTTGTTTACCAATCCAAGCAAGGAAAGCAACCAGGTTACCAAAGGTAGTTCGAAAGCCAGCCCCATGCAGAGCACCAGCATCATAAAATTGTCGATGTAAGAGTTCAGGGAGATCTGATTCTCTATTTCTGCGCTGAGTTGATAGGTAGAGAGAAAACGAAGGGTGAGCGGATAGACCATAAAATAACCTAAAAGGACTCCGATAAAAAACATGACCGTGCCGATGGTCAGGGCTTTGCGGACTCCTTTCCGTTCATTAGGGTAAAGGGCAGGACGGATGAAACGCCATATCTCGAAAAACAAATAAGGTGTGGCAGTGACTACAGACATCCAGAAAGCGGTGGACATGTGGATAAAAAAAGGTGCTGCCAGATTGATATTTACCAGCTTGACTTTAAACTCACGGGTAAAGAAGTCATCGGTAAGGTCGAATGCCTGTCCGATGTCCCGCAGAAGATGGTAAAAGATGAAATCGTTGTGGCAGGGAGCCAGAATGACATGGTCGAACAGATAGGGCATAGCAATGAAATAGCCTACAGCCAAAACAAACCATACACCTATAATTCGAAACAGCACCCGGCGCAGTTCATCCAGGTGATCCCAAAAAGTCAGTTCTTTAATTTCTGCCATTATTAAGAGAAAGGCGGTTGAAATTTACTTTCGTTCTATTTTCATTTCATGTAAGAGACGGAAACAAAACAGGATATCAGTTATCTTTCTTTTCTTTGTTTTCCGGTTCGTCGATTTCTTCTTTTGCTTTGTTTATTTCCTCTTTGGCTTCATTCACCCCTTCTTTAAAACTTTTCACTCCTTTGCCGAGCCCGCGCATCAGTTCGGGAATCTTTTTACCACCAAAAAGCAAGAGTATAACCAACAGGATGATAATCCATTCGGAACCACTGGGCATGAATCCTAATAAAAAAAGGTTTGTCATAACGGTATTGTATTAGTTTGTGTGCAAAGATAGACTATTTTGAATGAAAAAAGAAAGGCAGAATCATAAAAGCGAAAACCGGGCTCATAAAAACGAAAAGTGAAAAGCTGAAGGAGGTTAATGTCCGTTACTTTTCACTTTTCCGACTGAATCTTTTGGAGTTAATCTTGATAATATACTCTCTTGACCCGGGTTGAAATGCCTGTCAATACTTCATAAGGGATGGTTTCGAGCGCATCCGATAAGACGGTAATCGGTAATTCGTCACCGAAGATGATAGCTTGATCACCTTCTCTACAATCAATATCCGTTACGTCGATCATGCACACATCCATGCAGATATTTCCTACGTATGGGGCTTTTTTGCCATTGACAAGGCAATAGCCATGTCCGCATCCCAAATGGCGGTTCAGGCCGTCGGCATATCCGATGGGTATAGCAGCGATACGTGAGGGGCGTATCAGATGCCCTTTGCGGCTATAACCTACAGTATCTTCTTCCGCCACGTCCCGTATTTGGAGAATCGTTGTTTTCAAGGTACTCACGTTGTTGATGATTGAGTTATCGATCGGACTGATTCCATACAATCCGATGCCAAGACGAACCATGTCGAACTGTGCACCGGGGAAGCGTTCGATACCGGCTGTGTTGCAGATATGGCGCAGTATTTTGTGCGGGAATGCATCTTGCAGTTCCTTTGACATCTTTTCATATCGTTCTATTTGCTGCCGGGTAAAAGCGTCGAACTGGGCAGAATCACTGCCTACGAAATGGGAAAAGACAGAGCGGGGAATCAGTGCATTCTGGTTCTTTAACCGGCGAATCAGTTGCGGGATGTCTTTCTCTTCGAATCCCAATCGGTGCATACCCGTATCCAGTTTTACGTGAATGGGGAAGTTGGTGATACCTTCTTTTTCGGCGGCTTTTATCAATGCGTCGAGTAAATGGAAATTGTATACTTCCGGTTCCAGTTTATAGTCGAACATGGTTTTGAAAGCGGTCAGTTCGGGATCCATGATGATAATGGAGGCTGTGATCCCTGCTTTGCGAAGGTCGGAACCTTCATCGGCTACGGCCACTGCCAGATAGTCAGCGTGATGCTCCTGAAGGGTTTTGGCTATTTCGTACGAACCTGCTCCATAAGCAGACGCTTTCACCATGCACACCATTTTAGTTTCCGGTTTGAGCATCGAGCGGTAGTGATTCAGGTTGGCTACCATAGCTCCCAGGTTTACTTCCAGGATGGTTTCGTGTACTTTCAGTTCCAGTTCTTCCGAAACGAGGTCGAAACCGAAGTTGCGGGAGCCTTTTATCAGGATGATTTCATTTCTGAGTTTCTTAATTACATCTGATGCCAGAAGTGCCTTGGTATCGGGGAAGAAATATTTTTCTATATCAAACTTTGATGCGCATGAGGATATTTCGGCACCTACACCGATAATCTTTTCAATGCCGCGGCTGTGAACCAGTTGTGCCACTTTGCGGTAGAGTGTTGTCGTGCTTTGTCCGGTTTCCAGGATATCCGAAAGGATCAAAGTGCGCTTTAGGCCTTTTGACTGCGAACGCCGGTAAAGAAAGTCGAGAGCGATATCCAGCGAAGCAAGGTCCGAATTATAACTGTCATTGATCAAGATACAGTTGTTCTTTCCGTCTTTTACTTCAAGGCGCATCGCTACAGGTTCGAGCCGGGCCATTCGTTCGGTGATCTGGTCGGCCGGTACCATCAGGTACAGGCAGGCAGCGAGGCAGTTCAGTGAGTTCTCTATGGAAGCATCATCGATAAAGGGAATACAGAATGTATTGTCCATCTCCAGATAGCGGTAGGAGATGACGGTATGATCTTCTTTCTTCTCAACCCTGCTGATATAGAGCGGACGTTCGATATCCCTCATGCTCCATGCGATTTCACGGGCAGTCAGCATTGACTTTCCTACGCAGTTGCTTATCATTTCGTTGTCGCCATTGTAAATGACTACGTCGCAATCTTTAAACAGGCTTAGTTTTTCCATGCACTTCTCTTGCAGTGAAAAGAAGTTTTCCTGATGTGCTCCGCCAATGTTGGTCAGGATGCCTATTGTCGGCTTAATCATATTCTGTAACGGACGCATTTCGCCCATTTCCGAAATGCCGGCTTCGAAAATGCCCAGTTCGGATTCCTCGTTCATTTGCCAGACTGACAGCGGGACACCGATTTGCGAATTGTAGCTGCGCGGTGAACGCACGATAACCCGGTCGGGGCTGAGCAATTGGTGAAGCCATTCTTTTACAATGGTCTTTCCATTGCTGCCCGTAATGCCGACTACCGGAATCTGGAAGGAACCACGGTGTTGTTCGGCCAATTTCTGAAGTGCTTTTAAAGTATTGGGGACAATAAGGAAATTGCATTCCTGAGCCATTGTCACTTTTAGTTGCTCACTGTCCATGGTGAGCCCTTTGAAATCTTCGCTTGTGACTACAAAATTGCGCACTCCCCGTTCATAAAGGTCAGGGATGTAGCGTGCGCCGTTGTTCCTTTTGGTGGGAATGGCAAAAAAGAGGGTCTCTTCCGGAAAACATAACGAACGGCTGTCAGTCAGTAGCCAGTCGATGGCAGCAGGCTTGTTTCCCAGACGCCGTGCACCTATTTTTTCAACGATTGATTCAATTGTATATGACATAATATTAAAGCATTGGCATATTTGCACATTTATTGAAGCGCCAATCGGCACATGTTTGTTTCTTTTTCGAAATCTAAGTACGGGTATTTTCCGTTAAGTCGTTCTATTTTTAACACAATTTGTCCTAAAAATCTTTTATGCTCTTCCGACTCGGGATGGAAAGGTTTGTGCGCAATCGCTTTTCGTATCGTTTCACACTCTTTGATTAGGCTTTGGGTTTCGGGGGTGAAGAAAGTCTCCGAAAAACGCTCCCATAGATAATTGACGGTCAACGTGGATGGGTGTACCATGTCATCTGCATAGAAGCGATAGTCCCGAAGTTCATCCAATACTATTTCATAAGAAGGAAAGTAGCAAGTGACCTGTGGATAACGTTGCATCAGTCGGTCGATGGCAAGCAGCAGCACGCTTTTACTGAGTTGGTTGGCATGCATTCCGTCTCGTATGTGGCGAATGGGGCTGACTGTGAACAAGATCTTTAGTTGAGGATTCAAAGAGATCAATTCGTCCAATAGCAGGGTATAGTCTTCTACTATCTCGTCTATCTCAAGGCGGCGGCGTATAAAATTCTTTTCAGGCAATTTGTGACAGTTGGCCACTACCTTTCCTGTCTCTTTTTGTTCGTATACGTATGCGGTGCCGAAGGTCAGCATAAGCCGGTCAAGTTGTTTCAGCTCTTTATGTGCCTGTTCCACACGGGATTGGATATTCCGTAAGGTGTCTGCAAGGGTGGCGGCGGAGAAAGAGCCGTGATGCATCGGGCTGTGCCAACATTCACGATGCAGAAACAGATCGGATGCTTTGTATTGCTTTTGGCTGATGATTTCGCGCAAAGCCATTGAGATGGATCGTGGATTATATAAGATACCGAATGGATTGATATCGATCCGGAATTTATTTTCAGCAAGCAGGGTACCGATGTTCTCTGCAAAGCAGGAACCCATAATCAGCAGTTGCTGGGCATGGCTGATGGGGGTGAATCCAGATGGAATCTCTACCGGAGTATTCAGGTTCATAATCAAGTAATTCTATAAACGGGAGTACAAAGGTACATGATAATTTCGGGAAACGTATGCAAGCAGCTGAAAATATGCCGTATCGTTGTTGCGGATACCTGAAACGCTTGCCCTCTTGCGTAACCCTACGCATTCACGCTCCTGATTTGAAATACCATCTCCTGCAAAAGATGGTTCTTCTTCAAATTTGGTGGTAAATTCTTTATTTCTTTATTTCCAAGTTGATAATTGTCCTTTTTGCTTGCTTTAATAAGAAAAAACAGACACCGGCTGAATAAGATAGCTTAAGTTTCGGAAGTGAGTTTACGCCGTCTGAACCGGTATCTTCCTCCTTATACCTTTTTTCAATTAACATTGTTAACGTCTTTTGCAGGTTGTCAGGTTCTTGTGCGCAAATAACAAGTCTTTTGCATTTAAAGAACTTCTTATTCACATCCAAAGAACAAGCTTTAACTCTTTGTTAAAACAAAGCTTTTGAGGATAGAAATCTTACTTTTTAAAGATGTTGATTTTCAGAAGTTTTAGTCTAAGATTAGCTTCTTCACCTCACGGATGGACTCTGCGGGCGAAAACCGGGATACCTGCTTTTTTGTCAACTATAAACGAGGGCTTACCCTTCCGAAAACTGAATTAGATTCCATGAGTAAAAGAAAACTTACCACCAAATTTGAAGAAGAACCCTCAAAAAATCGATCTTCCATCTTCCACCCTCTGTTTTAAGGTGATATTTCACGTAAGTATCTGAACTACAGATATAGATTGCACACTTCTTAAGCAAATATACCTTTTAAAGTATTTTGTTTTTTCGTTGTTTAATTAGGAAATGGTGCAGTCCTTATTTCGTCCCGTGTACCTGAGCCCATAAGCCCCGGTACGCGGACCGGGATAAAGGTGCTGAGATAAGAAGTAAGATATTGATATACGATGCTTTATAAGTATAGCAAAATTAAGATGTTTATTTACTTAATTGGCAGGATAAAAAGAACCGCTGCTCTTTACGGGGGGCAATAAAGAAACAGCGGTTCGCATCAACTGGTTGAGTTTGTTGTAGAGATCTGGATTTAAGAATGTATATAAAGGTTCAAACTGAAAGAAAAAACTAAAATGAAAATGGAATCTTTGAAATAGGTATGAAACTCCGGGGACACATCGTCCAAATGATGTCTGATTTACAAAATCGGGTGGCGGTGCAGATCTGCCGGATACGGGATTTATACTTAGTGATATATGAGTAGCTTGGACTTAGTATCAGGCGGGAATATCTCACCTTGTGAACTTTGAAGATGTATTGGGCTGTATCGAGAATCGTTTCTTTCCGTTCGGCTAAACAGGAAGAAGTGAAACAGTCTGAATATTCAAAGTCCTTGGTTTCTGTGGCATAGTATAGAATCTTTCTGCCTCGCTGAATGATGTAATTCAATCTGTAATAACCATTGGCGTCGATTCCCCGGCGTTGGAAATATAAAATTCTGATAATAGGTTTGCCCATGGCTTAAACGTAATAGGCAGGGAAAAATGAACGGCCCTGCTGACCCGTTTGCGTTATATAATTTCATGCAGAGCAAGAAATAAATATATGCCAACCCATTACGGAGTTGGACACGGGGACAGAGCCGTTTTATCCAAAAGCTGCGGACATATACGATCATATGCCCGTAGCTAAAGTAAGACAAAGAAATATTTATTTCTCTATCTCTGCTTAAAAAATTATATAACGCATCACAAAGGTGAGAATTATTTTTGATTTAGCATAGCAAACGGTTAAAAAATGTATGAAATAACACTTTATCGGCTGGTAATGTTTTGCTGTATATGCTTTATCATGAAACTATCCGCTTTAGTTTTAATTAACTGCTGAAATTAGTTTTTGAACTAAATCTTTTCGTTATTTGTGTTCAAATGAAGAAAAGGTTATGAAAAGATTAACAGCAAAAGAAGAAGAGATTATGGGATTTTTCTGGGAGAAGGGTCCTTTGTTTGTGAAAGAGATACTGGCATTTTATGATGAGCCAAGACCACATTTCAATACTTTGTCTACAATTGTGCGCGGATTGGAAGAGAAGGGCTTTTTAGCACATCATACTTATGGCAATACCTATCAGTATTATGCGGTAGTCAGCGAATCGGACTTTAGTAAACGTACGCTGAAAAGTGTAATTAGCAAGTATTTCAATAATTCGTATCTCAGTGCTGTGTCGTCATTGGTGAAGGAAGAAGATATTTCGCTTGACGACCTCAAGAAGTTGATTCAGGAGGTGGAGCAAAAGAACGAAGAATAATTAAATGATGCGGATATGATGGGACTCTTTTTCGTTTATATAGTAAAGTCTTCTGTTTGCCTGGCAGGTTTTTATCTGTTTTACCGCTTGTTATTGAGCAAGGAGACATTTCACCGATTTAACAGGATCGCTCTGTTGACTCTGTTGTTGCTGTCTCTGTTGTTGCCTCTTGTTCAACTGACTACTATCGAACAGACAGAAGTACATCAGACGATGCTTACTATCGAACAATTATTGATGATGGCAGATATGCCGGTATCGGAGGTGACACCTGCCGAAGCGGTGACTTTATCCGGCATACAGATTCTTTTGATGGTTTATTTATCAGGAGTTCTCTTTTTCGCCTGCCGGCATATTTATTCTTTGGGGCGTCTGTTGATGCTGCTGAGGTCAGGGGAGAAAGAGAAGATGGAAAACGGAATGACCTTAGTGATTCATCAACAAAAGATTTCACCTTTCAGCTGGATGAAGTATATTGTTATCTCTAAAGTGGATTTGGAGGAGGATGGCAGAGAGATACTCATTCATGAGGCAGCACATGTTCGTAATCGTCACTCTGTCGATTTGCTGATTGCCGATATCTGTATTTTCTTTCAATGGTTCAATCCGGCTTCCTGGCTATTAAAGCAGGAACTTCAGAATATTCATGAGTATGAAGCGGATGAGTCTGTTATCAGAGAGGGAGTTAATGCCAGGCAATATCAGTTGCTACTGATAAAAAAAGCTGTTGGCACAAGGCTCTACTCTATGGCCAACAGCTTTAATCACAGTAAACTTAAAAAACGTATCACTATGATGTTAAAAGAAAAGTCAAATCCATGGGCACGATTGAAGTACTTGTATGTACTTCCTTTGGCCGCCATTGCTGTGACTGCATTTGCCCGTCCTGAGATTTCGGGTAAGATGGATGAAATCTCGGCCGTGAAAGTGAATGATTTCGTGCAAATAGTAGGGACTAAAGTGCCTGAAAAAAAGGTTGAGGTGTTGAAAGATACTGTGAAAAAAGATGCTCCGAAAGAAGAGGCTTTTGAAGTATCCCGGTTGGAAACGGTACCTACGCACTCGAAAGTAACCATAACGGATGGGATGAAAAGAAGCGGGATGGATTTGTTTTCGGTTAGAAATGCCGGTTCTCAACCTCAGCCCTTGATCCTTGTGGATGGAAAAGAGATAACCGGCGAGCAGATGCAACGGGATATCAATCCGGATATGATTGAGTCTATCAGTGTTCTGAAAGACGAAGCGTCGACAGCCATATATGGAGATAAGGCCAAACATGGCGTAATTCTGATTACACTGAAAGGAAAGGATGTGCAAAATGTGCTGTCTCTTTCTGCTTCGGATCCGGAAGACGGGGTGAAGGTTGTAGGAGTGGTCAAAGATCATCTGGATAAGCCATTGGCGGGGGCATCTGTATTTATTTCGGGAACCGTCTCGGGAACAATGTCTGATGCTTATGGACGTTTTGTTCTTTTGGCTCCCAAGAACGCTATGCTCCGTATTTCATATACGGGCATGACAACAGTTGAAAAGGCTGTGGCTCCGGAGGTAAACGTGACATTGAATCCGGCAGACTAAAAAATATTTATTGTGGGGTGCTACTCCCACAGACCAATGTGTCAAAACTCACCATGGAGGATAAGCCTTCTATCCCCGGTCGGAAGGATGGAAAAAAACGGGAAAATATCGATTTGAAAGAACTTTATCAATTATATAATGAAATAGATTCGTATATTAGCCAACGATATAACGAACTGTTTGGACTCTGAAGCCATGTTTATTCCGAGTCGGAGGATTACACTTTAACCATTATGTATTTATGAAGAGATTATTATCCGTTTTTCTATTTCTATTTTGCTGCGTTATAGCGGCCGATGCACAAGACGATGCCGCACAGTATGATTCGATAATGAATCTGATGAAAAATAAAAAGATTCCTTTGATGGAACGTTATTATATGACCGGGGATATCGAATATCTTTCACGGGAGCATCAGATTGCCGTGCTGAAGCAATTGATTCCGGAAGCGAAAGAGGTGGAGGATAAGGCGGTCATTACCCGTCTTTATTCCATTGTAGCCATGTTCGAAAATCAACTTGGACATATGACTGAGGCTAAAAACTATCTGGACAGTGCTTTTATGAATAAGGGAAAGTTTGAAAACAACAATATTTCCGGTATGATGCACTACATTGCCGGAATCTATTATTCGGATAAGAACCTGATGGAACAGGCACATGAGAATTATTATCAGGCTGCTGAGTATTTTAATCGCAATGAAATGAAGCCGGCCATCTTAACGGAGATTTATTATGATCTGTCTATCATTTACTCGATGTGGCAAGATGATGAGGGATTACATGAATTGTCGGAAGCGATGAAAGACTTACCGGTAGATTTCCCTTTTCAGCAGATATTGAAGTGGACCATAAAGGCGAAATACTTTTATGCCTTATATCAGAATGAACACCGGGTGGATTTGCTGGATTCTGTGACGAAGTATAACCAGGAGGCTTTTAAGGTCTACACATCCACCGAAAATCCTTATGACGTGGGATATGTCATATCCGACAATTATTTGCACCAGGCAATAGTTTACAGTGAGGCGGGAAAAATCAAGGAAGCCGAACAGTGCTTTGAAACGGGTAAGAAACTGATGAATCCTAAAAAAGATCGATGCCAATGTTTCGGTCAGTTATGTTTCGGGAGTAATTGCCTATTATCAGGCTGATTATGAATTGGCCGAACAACATTTACAGGACGGACTGCGTGAGTTGAAGCGGATGGATGAAGAGCAGGAGGTGGATTACTATCATGCTTTGATTGAATTCTATACACTGTTGGCTAAGGTATACGAGAAGCAGGAACTTTATAATAAGGCTTTGGAGGCAGCCCGTAATTCACTGAAATATGAAACTCGCTTGTTTGACAAAAATAGCAATAAGACGATCCAGAAATTACGGACACAATATAATCTGAATGAAAAGGAACGGGTTGTGGAGCAATTGTCCGCTATTAACGAAAAGAACCGACGGATTAATATTCTTTCGGCCATTCTTATTGTTCTGGCACTGGTCACTATCTTTTTACTTTTGAAACGCTATCGTTCGCGCCAGCGTATTCATGAAGGAATGTTGCAGATTGCCAAACTAAAGCAGCAGGAAGCTGAACTTCTGGTTAAGTTGCAGAAGACAAAACTTGAGGAAAGGGAACGGGAGTTCCAGTCTTTAGTGCATGAAGCGCAACAGCGTAAAGTTCAATATTATCTGGAAGGTCTTGAGGTGGAAAGAAAGCGATTGGCGAAGGAACTTCATGATAATGTTTCCAATGAATTATTGGCCATCAAGATGAAAATCACCGATGGAACAAGTAGCTGTGAGGAGATCATGGACACGTTACAAACTTTGCAAGCGGAAGTACGGGGCATTTCGCATGACCTGATGCCACCTATTTTCAAATACGCTTCGTTATCGGAGATTCTTCAGGATTATGTATATCAGCATAATCAGCCGGGGCAGACCGAACTGGAGCTGTTGCTCGAACCGGAGGATAACTTTGACAATTTATCGCAGAAGGTGTCGCTGGAGATCTATCGAATTGTACAGGAAGCTGTTGGTAACTCGTTGAAGCATGCACAAGCCACGCTGGTGAAGATTATCCTGGTGCGGGAAGATAACAAGGTGAAATTGACGGTTTCGGATAATGGAAGAGGATTTGAGCAACAGACCGGGAAGACGGGAATTGGTCTTACTATCATAAAAGAGCGTGTGGAAAACCTGAGGGGAACTCTGACTTTGAACTCTGCTCCGGGAAAAGGAACAGAGCTGATCGTGGAAATCGATCTGGAGAATCTGGAAAAATAAAAGAGAGATAACAGTTTGTTTACCACCGATTACGTAAACCGGGATAACCGTTTGGGTAATCGGTGGCGTTGGAGATATATCCTATTGTCAAATATTTATTTTATCTGATAGCTGAAAATGACAGGATTAGAGTCGCTGTCCAATGATTCTGTCAATTTATATAGTTTATCGGACATTTTATCCTTGAAAGATGGATGATTGTCTACGATAGCTTTGAGGCTGAACAGGGTCGTAGGATAAACCGTGAAGAATACACGGTTGTTGGCTCCTTCCACCGGTATGTATTGGTGTAAGTCTGTTTGGTATCCCGTATTTCGTATCTTATTGTATTTCAATAATTTGTTTTGCGTTTTATCAAATACATATACACCGAACAGATTCGTACTGAACATTAAATACTGGGGAGCATTTGCCACATTAGCCATTAAATATACATATCGATCCCAGGTGAATTTATTAAGCTCACGACAGGTGTATTCTTTGTCTTTAGCAGCTTCCGGAAAATTCTCGTTCATAAAATCGAAAGAGTAGTAAGGGGTTATCTTTCCGTCTTCCAGTTGGTAGATGGTGTTATCGAATTTTCTGGTAAATACAATAGGAGTGGTTCCATTCAGCCGGCTTCCTCCGATAAAACAATAAGGAGCTATTTCTCGGAGTGGTTTTAATAGTTCAGTCTTTTGGTTGTCCGGGGCTATTACTGTGATGGATGATGTGGATAACTGATTATTAATATATGTGGCATTTTCTAAATATGTCACTCCGTTGTCAATTGCTATTGAATGATAGTATCCTTGTAGTTTGGTAGTTTTAATGAAGTTTCCTTGTAAGTCATAATATATCAGTGAGGTCGGGTCAGCCAGGAATACTAAATTTTCATTTTGCCTGTCTATGGCTATATCCAGTATGCTTCCATATTCTCCTTTACCTATCCCTACACGGTGTATGGTAAATAGGTGTCTGCCTTTGTCATTGAAAGCCAACACTTGCTTCATGGATTTATCTAAAATATAATAGGTGTTTTTCCATTCTATTACCCGATTTATACGCTTTATCAATGCATTGTCTTTGGTTTCCAAGCAGAAGACTTGAGGATTTTTTAGGAAAAGAGTGTCATCCACTACTTTTTCTACTGTTTCTAACTTTGCGACCGAACCTGTTATTTCATTCTGGGTCATACATCCGCAGAACATTATAATCAATAGGAAGCTGGAGAAAAATATTTTTTTTATCATATTAAAGAGGTCTTTGACTAATATCTGCACTAAAATCATATTCGCATGCGATTATATCCATTATTATATTCGTATCCGATTGGTGTCAATGCCCCGATATTGGATAAAAAATTGAAGATTGAATTTAATTGTAGTGATTATGCGCAAGACAATGGGCGCTGCAATGCCGGGTAAGAAAAGTACTCGTTTTCGCATAGTGTTAACTTTTAAGGGATATTCTTATTATCGGTAAAGATACTAAAAATATTATGTAATAACGCTTCCTTTGCAACTCTTTTTATTTTATCTGGCTTTTTTCGCTTCTTTGTTAAGAATTCATCTTCTATATAAACCTGTTTATTTAATTGAGGCCTGAAGATACGATAATATTTCTTTCTCTTGTTCAGGATGGAACCATCTGATCTCTTCATCCCGTTTGAACCAGGTCATTTGTTTGCGTGAGTAGATACGTGAGTTCTGTTTTATTTTTTCGATAGCGAAGTCAAGATCCCACTCTCCATCCAGATATTTAAATATTTCCTTATAGCCTACAGTGTTCAGGGAGTTCAACTCTCGGTGGGCATATACGGAGCGGGCTTCTTCCAGCAATCCTTCGTCCATCATCTGGTCTACACGACGGTTGATGCGATCATATAATTCGGCGCGATCTCGCGTCAGTCCTATTTTTAGGATGTGGAACGGGCGTTCCTTTTTTTGTTGTGTACGGAAAGAGGTATAAGTTTTCCCTGTCATGTAACAGATTTCCAAGGCGTGGATGACTCGTTTGGGATTTTTTAAATCTACAATTTTATAGTACTCCGGATCCAGTAGCTTCAGTTCGGCACAGAGATTATCGAGTCCTTCTGTGTCATATTTATGTAGCAAGAGCTCACGAGTCTCGGCATCTACTGTCGGTATGTCATCAATGCCTTTGCAGATGGCATCCACATACATCATAGAGCCTCCGGTGAGCAGGACGACATGATGTTGTTGAAATAACTGTTCGAGAACACTCATTACTTCCGTCTCGTATTGGGCGGCACTGTAATAATCGGTAAGTTGCAGGGTACCTACAAAGTAGTGTGGAACCCGTTTTAATTGCTCCGGGGTCGGAGCAGCCGTTCCTATCTTAAGTTCGGCGTATAACTGTCGGGAGTCAGACGAAATGATACTCGTCTTGAAATATTCTGCTATGCGGAGGCTTAACTCCGTTTTTCCTACACCTGTAGGACCTATAAGTACAATTAAAGTTTTGGCAGTCATAACGATTGGTCATGTGATAATGTACCCATGTGACAGCATAGGGGGCGGGTAGTAAGATGTCATAACCCACCGGATGTGGTCACATGGGCATATTATTCAAAATTTATCTTCGTCGTATGAACTTCCACCTCCGGCTGCACCGTCATTTACATCAAATCCTTCGGCATCAAAGTCTTCCATATCGAAGTCCTGGTCACCGTAGAAGTTTTCATCCAGATCGAGTGAGCCTCCTCCGGCTGCCATCTCTTCGAAATCGACTGTTTGCTTGGGGGCTTCACCCGATTTCTTAGTACATTTAGCACCTTTTATTTCTTTTCCGGTGATGATTTCGGACAATTCGATGAAGAAACAACGTTCAGTCATGTAATCGAATACGTAAAGCAATTTTTGCTTTTCATCTTCAATCAACTCGTTGAGGCGGGTCTCTTTCATAATCCAGCTGTCCATTTCCGGATTATTGTCCATCTCTTCCAGTGTAATTTCTTTTTCTTTTTCCCAGTCATCATCACAGATAAAGAAAGAAGTCATCTGGTCGTTTGTATAGTTTGCTGCTTTCAGGATAGCTTCATGAAGATCGAAGAAAGTAGCTTCCGGGTCAATCTGTATCTCTCTGACGAAATCGTCAACCTCATCAGATATAATGGTAAATCTGTATATCATAGTTGTTACTGTTTTATTGATGGCGTAAAAGTAATAAAAAACCGAAAGATTGCAAATAAGATGGCTGGGTTTATTCCACAAAAAAGGAGGATGCTTGGAAAACATCCTCCTCTTCTTATTGATTTCTATTTATTTACCTGATAATTCCCCGTTCCGAGTTGCGAATAAAATCAACGATGTATTCTATTTCGGGGCTGGCCGGCACTTCTGCTTCAACCTTTGTGAGAGCATCCGAAGTGTTGAGTCCGCTTTGATAAATGATGCGGTAGGCATTGTGGATATTCTCTATAATCTCGTTCGAAAAACCACGACGACGGAGTCCGATGATGTTGATTCCACTGTAAGCGATAGGTTCGCGTCCGGCTATGATATACGGAGGAATATCTTTACTGAAACGGCATCCTCCCTGAATCATGACGTATCCGCCTACCCGGCAAAATTGGTGCATTAACACATTGGCACTGATGATGGCATTGTCATCGATGATGATTTCTCCGGCCATTTTGGTGGAGTTACCAACGATACAACCGTTGCCGATCAATGCATCGTGGGCCACATGGACGCCTTCCATCAATAGGTTGTTGTTACCTACAATGGTTCTGCCTTTAGCTGCTGTACCTCGGTTGATGGTCACGTTTTCACGAATCAGGTTATTGTCACCTATTTCGGCTGTACTTTCTTCACCTTTGAATTTCAAATCTTGTGGGATTGCTCCGATAACGGCTCCCGGAAAGATTGTATTTCCGTTACCGATACGTGAACCGTACAGGATGTTGGCATTAGCCATAATTTTATTGTTATCTCCGATGACTACATTTCTATCAATGTACACAAAAGGAGCTATCTCTACGTTTTCACCGATTTTTGCTTCGGGATGAATATACGCTAAGGGACTTATCATGCTTAATAAATTATTTGTTTTTTACTATTTGAGCCATGAATTCGCATTCACAGACTACTTTTTCACCAACGAAAGCATAGCCTTTCATGGTTGAAATGCCCCGGCGGATAGGAGCCAATAACTCAACACGGAATATCAGGGTATCGCCCGGAACTACCTTCTGACGGAACTTCACACCATCGATTTTCATGAAATAAGTAGAATAACGCTCCGGCTCATCTACTGAATTCAGAACGAGTAATCCGCCGATTTGAGCCATTGCTTCAATTTGCAGTACACCTGGCATCACAGGTTCCTGAGGGAAGTGTCCCTGAAAGAAGGGTTCGTTGGAGGTTACGTTTTTTACACCAACAATGTAGTTGGCACCAATTTCGATCACCTTATCTACCAATTGGAATGGATAACGGTGGGGGAGTAGTTCACGGATGCGGTTCACATCCATAATCGGAGCACGGTTGCAATCATAGGTAGGCGCCTGTATCTCGTGCAGGCGAATTTCTTTGCGCATCTGACGTGCGAATTTATTATTGATGGTGTGTCCGGGACGCGTAGCAATGATTCTTCCTTTAATGGGTTTACCGATCAGAGCAAGATCGCCGATGACATCCAACAATTTATGGCGGGCACATTCGTTGGGCCATACCAGAGGTTTGTGGTTAATGTATCCCAACAGCTTGGCATCCATGTGAGGGACTCTCATGACATCGGCCAGCTTGTCATAGTTTTCCTGGGACATTTCACGTTCGTAGATAACGATGGCATTGTCCAGATCGCCACCCTTGATGAGTCCGGCCGACAACAGTGGCTCGATTTCACGGACAAATACAAAGGTACGGCTGGGGGCAATTTCATCTTTGAACTTCTTCATATCCTCCAGTGTGGCAAACTGGTTGGGGATGATGGTTGAATCGTAAGATACCAATACGTTCAGGCTGAAGTTCTCATCAGGAAGTACGATGATAGACGATCCTGTCTCCTCGTCACGGAATTCTATTTTTGATTTGATGATATAGAAATCTTTAACGGCATTTTGTTCTTCGATTCCTACTTTCTCTATTTCTTGTACATAATATTGTGCACTTCCGTCCAGAATCGGAAATTCCGGTCCGTTGACTTGGATCAGACAGTTATCGATGCCCAAGGCATATAGAGCTGCCATTCCATGTTCAACTGTGCTTACTTTTACTCCATTTTTTGACAGCACGGTCCCTCTTGTCGTTTCACCTACATTGTCGGCTACGGCATCGATAATGGGTTGCCCTTCCAGATCCGTACGCTGTATTTTGTAGCCATGGTTATCCGGGGCGGGGTTAAACGTAACAGTCAGGTCAAGTCCAGTGTGAAGACCTTTTCCTCTCAGTGAAAAGCTCTCTTTCAGAGTTTTTTGTTTCAGCATTGGTTACTTATTTAATTGTTGTTTTAATTCTTCTATTTCTTTGCGGAGATTGCGTAACTCAATCTGCATCTCCGGAAGGCTTTTTTGTACAATGGATGCTTTGAAAAATTGTTTTAGCTCCATAGGGGGAGTTCCGATAAGTTGGCTACCGGATTTTATATTTCCGGGAACACCCGATTGGGCTCCCAGATTCACTTGGTTGCCTATTTTGAGATGTCCGGCAATGCCTACTTGTCCGCCGAACATACACCATTCGCCTACCTTGGTAGAACCTGCGATGCCCACTTGGGCAGCCATGACGGTATGCGAACCTATTTCATCGTTGTGGGCTATCTGGACCAGATTGTCCAACTTTACTCCGCTATGAATAACGGTTGCTCCCATGGTTGCACGGTCGATGCAAGTATTGGCGCCGACTTCTACATTGTCTTCCAGGATAACAATACCGATTTGGGGAATTTTTTCGTATCCTTGTGGGGTAGGGGCAAAACCGAAACCGTCTGCTCCGATCACGCATCCCGCATGCAGAATACAGTTATTACCTACCCGGCAATCATGGTATACAGTCGAGTTGGCGTACAAGATACAATTGCTGCCTATCTTGGCACCACCTCCCACAGTGGCATGCGGATGAATCACTGTGTTGTCTCCTACTTCCGCATGATCACCGATGCAAGCGAAAGGAGCTATATATACGTCTTTTCCTATTTTAGCGGTTTCCGCTACATAGGCACGTTCGTCAATACCGGTTCTTTTGGGTTTGCTCATTTCATACAGATTGAGCAACTTGGCAAGGCTCTCGTAAGCATTGTCTACTTTGATTAACGTTGCTTTTACTTCTTGTTCGGGAGTAAAATCTTTGTTCACCAACACAATGCTAGCTTTAGTCTCATATATATAAGGTGTATATTTCGGATTGGAAAGGAAAGAGATAGCGCCTGGTATTCCTTCTTCTATCTTTGCGAATGTATGTACAGTAGCGTTTTCGTCACCTATAATTTCCCCTTGGATAAATGCTGCAATTTGCTTAGCCGAGAACTCCATAATCTTACTTTAAAATTTAATTAGTACGCAAATAACGGACTTTTTTTTTATATATCCTTACTCTTTGATGAATATTTTATACTTATCTATCCCAACGCAAGTAGCAGATATAGTATTTCTTTACCTTTTTAGAGAGCAATGAAATGTTTAGCATGTCCGATGCTTCTGCAATATTTTTTATTGTTCCGTCCTTATAAATAATATCAATGCTGTCATCAGCCGAATCATACATGTTCTTTTCGATACTGGGGGTAGAGACAAAATAGTCCGCTTCGGAAAGAGTAATGCCTAATTGTCGGCTGATCAGTAAAGTCAATTCTTTTTTTCGTTCTTCACTAATAGGTTCGGAGCATATCTCCACCTTGAAGATGTTGCGATTAATCATACCCAGGCTTAATGTAGATAAAACCTTATCCGTGTGGGTACTCCATACCTTTAAAGCTGTCCAGATGTCATTATCGTCCAATTGAATAAAGTTCTCCAGACAGTCCGGGTTATTGTAAAACACTTCCGGATCGATGTGATTATACAGAAAAAATTTCAATGCCGGTGAAGCAAATAATTCGACTCCTTTCGAAGCGAGTTCTTTGGCACGTAACAGGGCACTGATCAACATTCGTTCATAAGCTACCGATGTTTTGTGCAGATAAACCTGCCAATACATCAATCGCCTTGCAGTCAGGAAATTTTCTATGGAATAGATTCCTTTGGATTCCACTACCAGATGATCGTCTGCCACATCAAGCATTTTGATGATACGGGCCGAACCGATGTTTCCTTCCGAGACTCCGGTGTAGAAGCTATCACGACGCAGGTAATCTAAACGGTCCATGTCCAGTTGTCCGCTTACTAACTGATGTAAGAAACGTTTGGGATATTCATCTTTGAATATCTGGATAGCCAAACTCAGCTGTCCGTTCATCTCCCTGTTCATCCGCTCCATCAGCATCAAAGAGATTTCTTCGTGAGATACTCCTTTGACAATGGTATCTTCAAGTACATGCGAGAAAGGACCGTGACCGATGTCGTGCAACAGGATGGCTGCCTGTACGGCTTCGGCTTCACTGTCGAATATAAAGTTACCTTTGGAAGCCAGTTGTGTGATGGCCTCGCTCATCAGGTAGAAGGCACCCAGAGAGTGTTGAAAGCGGGTATGCTGTGCACCGGGATAAACAACAGACGAAAGTCCTACTTGCTTGATGCGGTTTAAGCGCTGCAAAAGGGGATGCCGTACGATGTCGTACAGCAACCCCTTTGGTATGTTGATAAACCCGAATACCGGATCATTGATAATCTTCCGTTCGTGAGGCATTATAAAATAGCTTTCAGCTGTTCTGCCATTTGCTCTTGCACTTCTTTGGCAGCAGCACGGGCGGCAGCGGCAAAATTCTCTGTTTTATCTACATAAATAATTCCGCGAGAGGAATTCACAATAAGTCCACAGGTGCTGTTCATACCATATTTGCATACTTCTTCGAGAGAACCTCCCTGAGCACCGATACCCGGGACCAAGAGGAAGTGATTGGGGACAATTTTACGAATATCTTCGAAAGCACGTCCCTGAGTGGCACCTACTACATACATCATTTGTTCGTCGTTAGCCCATTCCTGTGATTTTTTTAGCACTTTTTCGAACAGACGTTCGCCGTTGGCATCTTCTGTCAGCTGGAAGTCATGAGAACCTTTATTTGAAGTCAGTGCCAGCAAGATTACCCACTTGCCTTCATAAGACAGGAATGGAGTAACGCTGTCTTCTCCCATATAAGGAGCTACAGTGACAGAGTCGATGTCCAGTTCCTCGAAGAAAGTACGGGCATACATTGCTGAGGTATTGCCTATGTCACCACGTTTGGCATCGGCGATGATAAACTGATCGGGATAATTCTCCTTGATGTAGTTCACGGTCTTTTCAAAAGCGATCCATCCTTTTACACCCATACTTTCGTAGAAGGCCAGATTGGGTTTATAAGCGATGCAATAGTCAGCCGTTGCATCGACAATTGCTTTATTGAAAGCGAAGATGGGATCCGGATCATCCAACAGGTGATCGGGTATCTTCTTGATATCTGTGTCAAGTCCTACGCAAAGAAATGATTTTTTGCGTTTGATGTTTTCAAATAATGATTGCTTGTTCATCTTTACTTAATTTACAAATTTACGATTTACAATTGAAGTAACCGTCCGTTACAATTCACTCTCTTTCAAGCGCTCCGCATTTTCGGCCACAGTCAGTTTATCGATACATTCCTGAATATCGCCGTCCATAAAGGCAGCCAGGTTATAAATGGTATAGTTGATGCGGTGGTCGGTGATGCGTCCCTGCGGATAATTATAAGTGCGGATTTTAGCCGAACGGTCACCTGTCGAAACCATTGTTTTACGCTTTGAAGCAATATCGTCGATATACTTCTGATGTTCCTTGTCATAGATAAACGTACGGAGGCGTGCCAGGGCGCGCTCTTTGTTTTTCGGTTGGTCGCGGGTTTCGGTACATTCAATTAAGATCTCTTCTGCTACTCCTGTATTCGGATTCTTCCAAATGTAGCGCAAACGGACACCCGATTCAACCTTGTTGACGTTCTGTCCACCTGCACCTCCGGAACGGAAAGTATCCCATTTGATTTCACCTTCGTTGATCACTACATCGAACTCTTCGGCTTCGGGTAGTACGGCTACCGAGGCTGCCGAAGTGTGTACACGTCCCTGGGTCTCTGTTGCAGGTACTCGTTGAACACGGTGTACTCCCGATTCGTATTTTAGTGTACCGTATACATTATCGCCTGTAACGCTGCAAATGATCTCCTTATATCCGCCGGCAGCGCCTTCATTGGCACTGGATACTTCCATTTTCCAACCTTTCGTTTCACAGAATTTGGCGTACATCCGGAAAAGGTCGCCTGCGAAGATCGCAGCTTCATCACCACCTGTACCGCCACGTATTTCAAGAATGGCATTCTTACCATCCTGAGGGTCGGCCGGTACCAGTAATAATTTGATTTCCTCTTCCAATACAGGGAGACGCTCCTGGCTGTTGTCCATTTCCTCTTTTGCCATTTCTCTCATATCAGCATCCGATTCGTTTGAGAGAATATCTTTAGCTTCTTCGATGTTAGCCAGTAGTTGCATGTATTCTTTACGGGCTTTCATCAAGTCGTCCAGCTCCTTGTATTCTTTGGTCAGTTTTACGTATCGTTTCTGGTCGGCAATCACTGCCGGGTCAGTAATAAGGGTAGACACCTCTTCGAAACGGGCTACAAGGCCGTCGAGCTTTTCTAATATACTATTGTTGTCTGCCATCTATTTCTTTTTCTTCTATTTCTCTGGGATTTGTGATTTTACAGATCGATTCTTTCCTATACATTAATATCTGAATTCACCGAATTCACTTTTGATAATCAGTTCTTTTTTATCACTCTCTTCAATACGTCCCACAATTTGTGCCGGGATACCGAAGGAGTCACTGATGGCGATCACTTCGGCTGCATGTTCCGGAGAGAGATATACTTCGAGGCGGTGTCCCATGTTGAATACCTTATACATTTCAGCCCAGTCGGTACCGCTTTGTTCCTGAATGGTTCTGAACAATGGAGGTACAGGGAAAAGGTTATCTTTGACTACACGTACGTCGCCTACAAAGTGCAATACTTTCGTTTGTGCCCCACCTGAACAGTGCACCATTCCGTGAATCTCGGGACGCAGTGCATCAAGCAATTTTTTCACTACCGGTGCGTAGGTGCGGGTAGGAGAGAGTACGAGTTTTCCGGCATCGATCGGAGATCCTTCTACTGTATCTGTCAGTTTTAGTCCGCCCGAATAAACCAGTTCCTCAGGTACTGCGGCGTCATAGCTTTCGGGATATTTCTCAGCCAGATACTTGGCGAATACATCATGACGGGCGGAAGTCAGTCCATTGCTGCCCATACCGCCATTATATTCTTTTTCATAAGTGGCCTGTCCATGAGAGGCAAGTCCCACAATGACATCTCCCGGACGGATATTGGCATTGTTGATAATATCTGCACGTTTCATGCGGCATGTCACTGTACTGTCTACGATAATAGTGCGGACGAGATCACCTACATCGGCTGTTTCACCTCCGGTGGCATATACGCCTACTCCCATTTCACGAAGTTCGGCCAGCAATTCGTCTGTTCCGTTAATGATGGCAGAAATTACTTCTCCGGGGATAAGCAACTTGTTACGTCCGATAGTAGAGGATACAAGAATATTGTCAACGGCACCCACACAAAGCAGGTCGTCTATGTTCATGATCAGTGCATCTTGTGCAATACCCTTCCAAACGGAGAGATCTCCCGTTTCTTTCCAATACATATAGGCCAGGCTCGATTTGGTTCCTGCACCATCAGCATGCATGATATTACAATATTCAGGGTCCCCACCCAAAATATCAGGGATTATTTTACAGAATGCTTGTGGAAAAATTCCTTTGTCGATGTTCTTGATGGCATTGTGCACATCTTCTTTTGATGCGCTGACGCCTCGCATCATGTATCGTTGATTACTCATGAGTTATTTGGATTTTGTATACAACGGCAAAAGTACAGCTTTTTTTCCTTATAGCCAACAAATTGGAGGATATAACGATCCGGTAATATGATGGGGGAGAGGGTTCATTCTTTAATTTGAAGTTTGAAATGAAAAGTTTAAAAGAATTTTGTGTACCGTTTCTGAATTGTTTGTGGGGAAAGGAAGCTCTTTCGACGATTCTTTGTTTTGACGGTTAAAGATGGACTTTAGTTGCCGCCTGAAATAGATTTTCTACCGCTGCTTTAGGAATATAGACAAAAAAATATTTTGTTTTGTAATTAATATCCTGAGTGGATGCCACTTTTCTATCAAAATTGTATGTCACGAAAATGACTGGGCCTGAAATGGGTTTTAAGAGAAATATGAAGAATGTGGGAATGTAAAAATCCCCTGACTCTTGCCTTGTATCGTGATCGACTAAGGCCAAAGCAGGGGGATTTTTATATCGGAACTTGCAAATAATAAGTAATGCTGTCTCGTTTTTCTATTTGAAGACAATCTCCTTTTTGGGGTAAGATCGTGCATTAACAATCATTGCCGGTGAGAAAAAATGTGTGTGACCGATCAGAATTTTACTTCCGGTGCTTTTTCCGTTCCTTCGGCGGCTTCGAAATAGGTACGTTTCTCGAAGCCGAATACAGAAGCAAAGATGCTTTTGGGGAAACGGCGGATAGATGTATTGTATGCTTGTGCAGCATCGTTAAAGTTTTTGCGGGCAACGTTGATCCGGTTTTCTGTACCTTCCAGTTGTGCTTGTAACTCAAGGAAATTTTGATTAGCTTTCAGGTCCGGATAATTTTCGGTAATGGCAAGCAGCTTGCCCAATGCGGATGTGACGGCTCCCTGTGCTTTCTGATATTCGGCTAACTTCTCCGGAGTGAGATCGTTGGCATCTACTTTGATCTGGGTAGCTTTACTACGAGCCTCTACAACTCCTTCGAGAGTCTCTTTTTCGTGCGAAGCATATCCTTTAACCGTGTTGACCAGATTGGGGATCAGATCTGCACGGCGCTGATATTGTGTCTCTACGTTAGCCCACTGGCTACTTACATTCTCGTCCATGGATACCAGTCCGTTATAGGCACTGATAGCCCAGATAATGATAACTGCCACTACGGCAATAAGGATAATAACTGACTTTTTCATATTGTTTCTTTTTGTATTACTGATTAATGACTCATGCAAATCAGAGGGAGCAAAAACTTTAATTCCGGATTCGCATATTTTATGGATTGATTTTTTAGAAACGTGAGCCGGCACCTCCACCGCCACCGGAACCGCCTCCGAAGCTTCCACCGCTGAAACCGCCTCCACCGCCGGATCCAAAACTTCCTCCTCCGAATCCTCCGATGAAAGGACCTCCTCCTCCGCGTCCCCGGTAATTGTCGTCATACGATTGTTGGCGTCGGACTACAGTATGTCCGCAATTGCGGCAGGTATATATAATGTCCTCGGTCTTTACTCCATTACGGTTCGATATCAATTTCGTGCTACTGCGCTGGAGTTGATGTTTCCCACATTTAGGGCAACGGGTACTTGCACGTACTGCCAGTATGCCGACCACTCCCGCTATCGTAATAAAACCTAAGATGACAACGAGAAGCATGGAGACAGATATCCCTTCTTCTCCACGACCTTCATCATCGTTTACCATCGAGCCGTCCAAGCGCTGGCATACAGCTTTTACTCCTGCCAGCATTCCTTGGTTCCACTCTCCTTTCTTGAGATAGGGGATCATCTCTTGCATTTGTATACGTTTGCATATGGCATCAGGCAGAATGCCTTCCAGTCCGTATCCGGTATAAAACTGGATACAGCGCTGATCGGTAACCAATAAGATAACCAGTCCGTTATCTTTACCTTTTTTGCCTACTCCCCATTGATTGAGTAGCTGATGGGAGAATTCAAAGCAATCTTTATCTCCGACCGATGGCACTATGGCAACAACTGTTTCAATCCCCGTCTGCTGTTCCAGTGCATATAGCATTGCATCTATTTCGTCACAAGCTTGCTGTGACAAGATGCCGGCAGGATTACAAACATACTGCATCTTGTTCTGCAAGTGCACTTTAGGGATGTTGTCTACGGTATATATTTTTTCTTCTGCTTTTAATGGGAGGAGTATCCATATAAAGAGCAGGTATGTGAGTATCTGTTTCATATCAGTGAATGTAGCGGTCTGTAAATTCTTTGACTTTCCGGGTGTATTCTTCCTTGTTCTCTTTATAAGATACGGCATGTGCAGCTCCCGGTACAATCCAGAGTTGCTTTGGAGCCGATTTGGCTTCATAAAGAGGATAGACCATCCATGTAGGCACGTATGTGTCTTTGTCACCGTGAATGAAAAACATCGGTAGATGACTTTTTTTTACTTGATTCAAAGAGGAGGCTTCTTCAAAATTCCATCCGTATTTTTTCTGGCATAGCCAGCTGGTTGTATTCATCAGTGGGAATGACGGGAGGTGAAAACTCGATTTCAGTTCATGTGAAAATTCATCCCATACACTGGTGTAACCACAGTCCTCAACGAAACATTTTACGAAATAAGGTTGTGCCTCTCCCGAAACCATCATGGTGGTAGCTCCTCCCATTGAAATACCGTGTACTACCATTTGGGTACTGTCCCCGTAAATCTGGTTGGCGATGTGCATCCATTGCATTACGTCCAGGCGGTCTTTCCAGCCCATCTGGATGGCGGGACCACCACTCTCCCCCTGATGTTGGAGGTCGGGCAATAGTACATTGTATTGCAAATCATGGTTATACAGGTAACCTATCATAAACATGCGAATGGCATTGTCTGTATAACCATGTACAATGACTGCCGTCTTTTTGGTTGGTTGCGGAGCCGCAATGTAATAAGCATGTAGCCGGATACCTTCCGGATTTAAAACAAAAGTGTCCCGAAGTGCATGAGCCTGATTGAGACTATCCACCCAGGGACGCAGAAAAGGATAATTCTTGTACATGAAAGGATAGGAGTCAGCATTTTTGGCACGTATCTTCGCTTCCGGACGAAGCGAATAATTGAGCATGAAAAAACTTCCGCCTATCGTACATCCGGTAAGCAGCAATAATAATGTTATGACGCCTATCTTAATTCCCTTTTTCATTTACTTATTCCATATTTCCCATGCGGCAAACGCTTGTAATAGTAGCATTTCAAGCCCATTTTTGGTTACTGCCCCATGCTCTTCTCCTTTCTTCATGAAAAGAGTGATGTTAGGATTATATAACAAATCGTAGAGTAAATGGTTTGGGGTTAGCAACTCATAAGGTATGGCAGGACAGAAGTCTACTTTCGGATACATACCTACCGGGGTACAGTTTACAATCACCGTATGCTCTGCCATAACTTCCGGTGTCAATTCTTCGTAAGTCAGCATACCTTCTTTCTTGGTGCGTGATACGAAAACACTGTCGATACCCAGATTCTTCAGGCCATGATAAATCGCTTTTGACGAACCGCCGGTACCCAGGATTAAGGCTTTTTTATGATAAGGTTGCAACAAGGGCTGAATGGACTGGCTGAATCCTATAATATCAGAATTATATCCCACCAGCTTTATTTTTCTTTTAGGGGTACGAATTATTTTAATAACATTGACCGCACCGATTTTTGCAGTGTCTTTATCCAATTCATCAAGGAAGGGGATTACCTGCTCTTTATAAGGGATTGTCACATTTAGTCCGCACAGATTGGGGTTCTCTTCGATCACCTCCATAAAATCATTGATTTCAGGAATTTCGAAGTTTACATATTCGGCATCTATGCCTTCAGATTTGAATTTTTCATTGAAAAAGCCGATGGAAAACGAATGTTTCAGTGGATAGCCAATTAAACCGTACTTTTGCATAAAGGGGGAAGATGTTAAATTAATATTTATTTCGTAGCCGTATAAAGTGTACAGATACCAAATGTCAGCCGCCTGAACTGAACTTGGCTGAAACCCACCCGTGAAATAACATTTTTCATAACTTCTCCTTGGGGAAAAGCTTTGATCGTTTGGGGTAGATAGCTGTAAGCACTGTTGTCTTTTGATAATAATTTGCCGAGAGTCGGGATAACTATCTTAGAATAAATGGTAAACATTTGCTTCATCGGAAAACGATCCGGAGTTGTCAGTTCGAGAATGACTAAATGTCCGCCTGTTTTGAGGACACGGTACATTTCAGAAAGTCCTTTATCCAAATCTTCAAAATTACGGATACCAAAAGCGACGGTGATAGCGTCGAAACGGTTGTCGGCAAACGAGAGAGAGGTACAGTCTTCCCTTGCAAAAGATATTTTTTCGGAAAGACCTTCCTTTTTTACCTTTTCACGTCCCACATTCATCATTCCTTCAGAAATGTCTGTTCCGATCAGTTGTTCGGGTTGCAATTCATGGCATGCCAAGATAGCAAAATCACCGGTGCCGGTTGCTACATCCATTATTTGTTGCGGACGGAAAGGTTTGAGCCAATTGATTGCCTTTCGCCGCCAGCTCCGGTCGATCCCTAACGATAGAGTATGATTCAACTGGTCGTATGCAGGGGCAATGTTGTCGAACATTTGTTCTACCTGTTCGCTCTTTTTCCCATCGTTGCTATAAGGTTTGATCTTTTCTTGTGGGTAGTTCATTCTTTTATTCGATTTTATTCACTACGGAGTTTACAGAGTTTTATGGATCGTAACAGTCTGCACGTTCCGCACACTCCGTATACTCTGTAGTGAATCTTAATTCGTTTCTGATTCAGGTTTCCTATTTTGCAAGGAATGCCATTACGTTCTTTTCGATACGTTCAGCAATGTTGCTGGTATCCTCTTTCACGAATTTTTCGCCGGTGATGTTTTCAAACAGCTCGATATAACGCTCGCTGATGCTTTCCACAATAGCAGGAGTCATTTCAGGAACTTTCTGTCCTTCTTTGCCTTGGAAACCGTTTTCCATCAACCATTCACGTACAAATTCTTTGGAAAGTTGTTTCTGTGCTTCGCCTTTTTCAAAACGTTCCTGATAACCTTCGGCGTAGAAATAACGGCTTGAGTCCGGAGTATGGATTTCGTCCATCAGATAGATGGTACCGTTGTGCTTTCCAAATTCATATTTGGTGTCTACCAAGATTAAACCGCGTTCCGCTGCTATTTCGGTACCACGTTTGAACAAAGCTAATGTATATTTTTCGAGGATGGCATATTCTTCCGGAGTAGCCAGTCCCTGAGCCAGGATTTCTTCTTTGGAGATATCTTCATCGTGCAATCCCATTTCTGCTTTTGTAGTCGGAGTGACGATCGGTTCAGGGAACTTTTGGTTCTCTTTCATACCTTCAGGAAGTTTTACGCCACAGATTTCGCGTACGCCGTTTTTGTAAGCACGCCATGCGCTTCCGCAAAGATAGCCACGTACGATCATTTCTACCGGGAAACCTTCGCAGAGTACTCCCACTGTAACCATTGGGTCGGGAGTGGCGAGTTTCCAGTTCGGACAGATGTCTGTGGTTGCATCCAAGAATTTTGCTGCAATCTGATTCAGCATTTGTCCTTTATAAGGGATACCTTCGGGCAACACTACATCAAAGGCCGAAATACGGTCGGTAGCTACCATTACGAGTTGTTCGCCATTGATGTTGTACACATCACGCACTTTTCCGTGGTACACACTTTTTTGTCCCGGAAAGTTGAAATCTGTTTTTGTTAATGCTTTCATACTTTTATATAATTATGAATTACAAATTACCAACGTTTTGCCGTTCTTTACTTATTGTAAGCCGTTCACCGTTTAATTTTTCCCGTTCGGCTTTCTTTTCCTTATCGAACTTTTCGTAAGCGTCCACGATACGTTCTACAAGCTTGTGTCGCACAATGTCTTTTTTATTCAGTTCGACAAAGCTGATTCCTTTCACTCCTTTTAGAATACGCAATGCCTGTACCAATCCCGATGTTTGTGAGGCCGGAAGATCGATCTGGGTCATGTCACCGGTAATGATCATCTTGGTATTCATTCCCATACGGGTGAGGAACATTTTAATTTGTTGGGTAGTGGTATTTTGGGCTTCGTCCAGGATGACTACTGCGTCATTGAGTGTACGTCCGCGCATAAAAGCGAGCGGAGCGATCTGAATGATGTTCAGTTCCATATATTCCTTCAGCTTGGCTGCCGGAATCATGTCTTGTAAAGCATCATAGAGTGGTTGTAGATACGGATCGATTTTATCTTTCATATCTCCGGGAAGAAAGCCTAACTTTTCACCGGCTTCTACCGCGGGGCGACTGAGAATTATTTTCTTGATTTCTTTGTTCTTCAGTGCACGAACGGCCAGAGCGATCGCTGTATAAGTCTTGCCCGAACCGGCCGGTCCGATAGCAAATACCATGTCGTTTTTGGCAAACCCCTCCACTAATTTCAGTTGGTTTTCGCTACGTGGAATGATGGGTTTCCCTGTGACGCTGAATACAATAACATTTCCCGCTTTTTCAGCTTGTGGTGCATTACCTTTAATGATGTCGATAATGACTTCTTCTTTCAGCGAATTGTATTCGGCACAATATTTTTCAAGCTTGGTGATATTTTCCTCAAAAGCGCACATTTCTTCCTCATCGCCCAGCACTTTGATGACATTGCCTCGGGCAACAATGCGTAGCTTTGGATACAAAGCTTTTATTAATTGTATGTTGGCGTTGTTTACGCCGTAAAAGATGACCGGATCAATATCCTCAAGAACTATCAGTTTTTCTATCATTGAATCAATTTAAAGGTTCACGCATATGCTGTGAAATGGACTGCAAATTTAATGAATCGTTCTCATACTTTGCAGATTCTTGCCGAATTAATTTGCGATGCTCTTTCCTGAAAAAGACAATTCCAGTATATTTGCACTCTGGGAACTTATAAAAAAGACTAATTATGAATCAATCTAAGTGCAGGAGCCACTTTGTAATTTCTATCTTTTTATGCTTTATATTGCCTTGTCTGGCGGGTTGCAAAAAGAAAGACATGTCTCTTAAGCTTAACGAACCGCGCAATATTAAAGGAGTGGTGAGCTATAAACGTTCGTTTGGAGATCTGAATGATGTACAGTTAAAAGCAGCACATGCGTGGGGCATTGCACCATTGGCTTCGCGCGAAGAAGCGGAAGAGATGGATGGAAAGTTGGTTCATATTGTCGATAATGACTTTTATGTGGTAGATTCACTCACTCATTCTATTCCTTATTTAGTGCCGCGCGCCAGTGCGTTACTCGATACGATAGGGGCAAATTTCTTGGATTCATTGACTGCTAAGGGGCTCAATCCGAATAAAATTATTGTAACTTCCGTACTTCGGACGGAGAATGATGTAAAACGCTTGCGTCGTCGAAATGGGAATGCATCGAAGAATTCTTGCCATTTTTACGGAACTACATTCGATGTGAGTTGGAAACGGTTTAAGAAAGTGGAAGATGAGGATGGACGTCCTCTTCAGGATGTGAGTGCTGATACTTTAAAGCTGGTATTGGCCGAAGTCTTGCGGGATGTTCGTAAGGCGGATAAATGTTATGTAAAGTACGAATTGAAACAGGGATGTTTTCACATAACAACACGCTAAGTGTGAGAAACGGTGAACGATGAACGAATCAACGATGAACGGGCTGCGCTCAGCCTATTCATCGTTTACTACTTATTTATGGTTCATTTTTTCTCTGTTTCTTCTTTCTTTTCTTCCGGATGAATCATATTTTTCACTGTTTCTCCGATAGGTAATTTGTCTAACACGCCCAAACTCGGCGCAACAGTTTTCACCAATGTGTTCAGGAAGTTGCTCGTGCCCCCATTTCCTCCGTCGAAGACAGTGATATTGCCTAAGTTTATATGTTCGAAGGCTTTTACCTGTTCGCCTGCTATTTCTTTCCACTGATCTACCATCTTGTATTGGATAGCAATCGCCGGATTCGATTCGGCTGCTTTAACCATGGCTTCAAAACCTTCTGCCTCGGCCAGCAATGAACGTTTCTTACCTTCAGCCTCCGCTTCAAGTTTTAATTGAATGGCTTTTGCTTCTGCTTCAGCTTGTGCCAGTGTCGCTTTGGCACGTGCTTCCGCTTCGCGAGTGATTTTCTCAGCTACGGCTTCTGCCTGTAAGATGGCCTCTTGGCGGGCAACCTCTGCCGGAACTATCTTTTCTGCTTTCAGAGATGATTCCACTTTACGTGCTTTCGCCTCTTCCACTTCTTTTTGTGCTATTTCCTTAGCGGTTTGCACGGCAGCTTCCGATTTAGCGGATGCCTCACCGGCTTGTTTATCGGCATTAGCTTGGGTTACAGCTAGTTCGGAGTTAGACAACGCAATCTCTTTTTGTGCTTCGTTTCGTCCGATGGCAGCTTTCTTTTGTGCTTCTGCCTGTTTGATTTCCATGTCGGAATTCAGTTCCGCAATGCGGCTTTCTTTTTCGGTATTGGCCTGTTCTATCCGGATGTTTTTTTCAGCTTCCGCTTTGGCTACCTGTGATTCCTTCTCCGCATTGGCAATAGCAACCTGAGAGATACGGTCTTTATCAGCGTTGGCTACAGAGATTTCTTGCAACTTCTTGGTTTCCGCAATGGCAATGTCTTGGTCTTTACGGGTTTCGGCCACTTTGGTTTCGCGTTCTTTTATCTGGTTGGCAATCTTGATAGCACCCAGTTTTTCCTGTTCTTCAATATTGGCCTGAGCTTCGTTCTGCGCTTTACTTTCGGCCTCTTTTCCTAAGTTGACAATATAGTTGGCAGCATCACGAATATCGCTGATGTTGATATTCATCAGGTATAAACCGAATTTGCGGAGTTCTGTATCGATGTTGTCTTTCACTTTGGAAAGAAATTTATCACGGTCGGAGTTCAACTCTTCAATTGTCATGTCGGCAATAACCAGACGCATCTGTCCGTAAACCACATCTGTAATCAGGTTTTGTTTATCGTCCATGGTCAATCCCAACATACGCTCAGCCGCATTTTGCATTACTTCGGGATCTGTGCTGATAGCTACTGTGATAGTAGTGGGTACATCTACACGGATGTTTTGAGCCGAAAGTGCTCCTGTCAGCTTGCAGTCTATCTGCATGGGTTTCATTGACAAGAATTCATATCCTTGTACAATAGGCCATACAAAGGCGGCACCACCATGATATAACTTTGCCGATTTCTTATCTCCACCTGTCTTACCATATACTACTAATACTTCGTCACTTTTACATTTGCGGTAGCGTGAAAGAATACCGATAAATGTAATTAAGATTACCGCCACAAGTATGGCAGCCATGATCATCATTTCCTGGGTCATAGTTCTCTTTTTTGAGTTTATTAATTATTGAATATATAAAGTTCCATCTTTATAAGCAGTAATTGTTGCTTTATCTCCCGTCTGGTATGATTTACCCGATTCCGTGACAACATCGATTTCTCTCATGGCTCCGTCACGACTGATCTGCACAGTGTACTTCTTTTCGTTCTGTTTGAAATAAATAGTGCATTCTCTTCCTACCAATTGTTCTGTTCTTTCCGAATGCGTGGTCTGCTGTAGTTGGTAAGCCTTTTTATATAAGAACCAAACGGCAAATACAAATATGAGTCCGATGGCGACACCCGTCAGGTAGGTCTGTATCTCGGTGTTATGCTGCAGATACATATACCAACCGAATCCTATCCCAAAGTGAGTTAATCCCTTAAAAGAAACCACACTGCTGATATCTGTGTCGATGTCAGCATCTGCATCGATATCACCAAAAAATATAGATAAGATAAATTGTACTGCGAAGATGCCTGTTGTGACAATAGCAATGGTGAGGAAAATATTACTACTCATGGCAATAGGTGTTTAATGATTTATTTTATAGATATAGTTCCCAAATATACACCTTTGATTTTTATATGCAAAGGTAAACTAATAAAAAAATGGAAGAATCGGAAAATGAATGTATATTTGTACCCTAAATTATTAAACAGAAATAGAAAAAACTATGAAGACAATCCTACTCTTTGCTCTGAGTCTGTTGCTCTCTTTATCCGTGTCGGATGTTTGTGCACAAGAGCGTGTTTATGACATTTCCCAGTTTGGCTTGAAAGCTAATAGTAAGAAAAATGCGTCTCCTGTGGTTCGTAAGGCCATAGCGAAGATTAAAGCTGAATGCCGTGATGGGGAAAAAGTGATACTTCGTTTTCCTGCCGGACGTTACAATTTTCATGAAGCGGGTTCTACCGTGCGTGAATATTATATTTCCAATCACGACCAGGACAATCCTAAAAAAGTGGGGATTGCCTTGGAGGATATGAAAAACCTGACTATTGACGGGCAGGGTTCCGAATTTGTGTTTTATGGAAGAATGATTCCGGTTTCTTTGCTTCGTTCGGAGAATTGTGTATTGAAAAACTTTAGCATTGATTTTGAACAACCCCATATTGCTCAAGTACAAGTGGTAGAGAATGATCCGGAAAAAGGAATCACGTTCGAACCTGCACCATGGGTCGATTACCGCATCAGTAAGGATTCGGTATTCGAAGGGCTGGGTGAAGGCTGGGTGATGAGATATTCATGGGGCATTGCTTTCGATGGCAAAACGAAACATGTGGTATATAATACCAGTGATATCGGTTGTCCTACCAAGGGAGCTTTTGAAGTGGCTCCCCGCCGGATTTGCTCTCCAAAGTGGAAAGATGCACGTCTGGTGCCCGGCACAGTGGTGGCTATGCGTGGATGGGGACGTCCGACTCCGGGCATTTTCATGTCGCATGATGTGAATACTTCCTTGCTGGATGTCAAAGTACATTATGCCGAAGGTATGGGATTGCTGGCACAGCTTTGCGAAGATATTACGCTTGATGGTTTTGGAGTCTGCCTGAAAGGCGATAATGATCCGCGCTATTTTACAACGCAGGCAGATGCTACACACTTTTCCGGATGTAAGGGAAAGATTGTCTCAAAGAATGGTTTGTATGAAGGAATGATGGATGATGCCATTAATGTACATGGTACGTATTTGAAAGTCATCAAGCGTGTGGATGATCATACGCTGATAGGACGTTATATGCACGATCAATCCTGGGGCTTTGAATGGGGACGTCCGGGTGACGATGTTCAGTTTGTACGTTCGGAAACAATGGAGTTGATTGGCAAGCAGAATCAGATTACTGCCATTCGTCCGTATGATAAGGGTGAGATACGAGGTGCCCGTGAGTTCAGCATTACTTTTAAAGAGGCAATCGATCCTGCTATTAACGAAAAAAGTGGCTTTGGTATTGAAAACCTGACGTGGACCCCTGAAGTGTTATTTGCCGGTAATACGATTCGTAATAACCGTGCTCGCGGTACACTATTCAGTACTCCTAAAAAGACGGTGGTGGAGGACAATTTGTTTGACCATACTTCCGGTACGGCTATATTGCTGTGTGGCGATTGCAATGGCTGGTTTGAGACAGGTGCTTGCCGTGATGTCACCATTCGTCGCAATCGTTTTATCAATGCGCTTACTAATATGTTCCAGTTTACCAATGCAGTAATCTCTATCTATCCGGAAATACCTAATCTGAAAGATCAGCAAAAGTACTTCCATGGTGGTAAAGATGGAGGTATCGTGATTGAGGATAATGAATTCGATACGTTTGATGCACCGATTCTTTATGCAAAATCTGTAGATGGGTTGATATTCCGTAACAATGTGATCAAAACCAATACAGAGTTTAAGCCCTTCCACTGGAATAAAGATCGATTCTTGTTGGAACGAGTGACAAACGTGAAGATTTCAGAGTGAAATCCGCCTCTGTAAAAACACTTATAAATGTATGAAGAGAATTTTATTGTTCCTTTTGGCCTGTTGTCCTATGCTTCTTTGTGCACAGGAAGATAACAGTAAGTATCTGGCCGGTGCAGTGCCCGTAGTCAACGGAAAAGTCATTTTTACAGAAGTAATTCAAGCTTCCGATATGTCGAAACGGCAGATCTATGATGCTTTGTTAAAATGGGCAGAGAAGCGTTTTACACCTTCAAAAGGACAGAAGGGGAGAGTCGCCTATTTTGATGAGAAAAAAGGGCAGATTGCATGTTTGGGTGAAGAGTATTTGCAACTTTCGGCAACGAATAGCTTCTTCTTGGATCGTGCTACTATTAAATACCGGCTGGTGATTAACTGCCTGGACGGTTCCTGTAAGATGGAGATGTACAACATTTCTTATTTTCATGGTGATGATACAGAGATGGAGGCGGAAGATTGGATCACGGATGAGACCGGATTGAATAAAGCCAAAACGAAAGTGGTTGCCAAATATGGAAAACTCCGTATCAAAACAATCGATCTGTTTGATGACTTGACGGAGCAGGTTACGAAAACGCTGGGAGGAGCAAAATCAGAGGTTCCTCTATTGGCAAAAGAACCTAAAGTTACTCCAGAAGTGTTCGATCGGGAACTTCCAAAGGCTGTGGAGCAGGGAGCTATGGCAGGGTATAAACATATTCCTGCTGATAAGATTCCGGGTAATATCATTAAAATGCTCTCTGAAGATTGGATGTTGATTACAGCCGGTACGGAAGATAAATACAACATGATGACAGCCAGCTGGGGCGGACTGGGGTATCTCTATAATAAGCCGGTTTCATTCTGTTTTATTTATCCTACACGCTATACTTATCAATTGATGGAAAAGAATGATACATATACTATCAGCTTTTATACAGAGACTTATCGGGATGCTTTGAAATATTGCGGTAGTCATAGTGGCGAAGATGTTGATAAAGTGAAAGGCGCCGGATTGACTCCTCTTACTACTCCTTCGGGCAGTAAAGCTTTCTCTGAAGCATGGATGATCATAGAATGTAAGAAGATGTTATCCCAGCCGATCACTCCCGGAGCCTTTGATACTCCGGAGTTGAAAGAAGCATGGAAGGATAAATCTTTGCATACGATGTATATCGGTGAGATAATGAATGTGTGGGTCAAATAAAGCAATTAATTATTGATAAGTATCCATTCTGAATTATCAATTAAAGCAGTATCTTTGCACGCAAAAACCAAGTGAACGGAATGAGCGTGCAAAGATATTTTATTTATTTAGCCTATGATGGCACCCATTATCATGGATGGCAGATTCAGCCTAACGGAATCAGTATACAAGAATGTCTGATGAAGGCACTTGCCACCTTTCTGAGGAAAGATACGGAAGTGATTGGGGCGGGACGGACCGATGCCGGGGTACATGCGTCTCTGATGGTTGCCCACTTCGACTACGAAGGTGAACCTTTGGATGTGGATAAAGTAGCTGAGAAGCTGAATCGTCTTTTGCCGCAGGATATTTCGGTCTATAAGGTCTGTCGGGTAAAGCCGGATGCTCATGCAAGGTTCGATGCAACAGCACGTACTTACAAGTATTACATCACTACTGTAAAATTCCCGTTCAATCGTCAATATCGTTATCGGATACATAATCCGCTCGACTTTCAAAAGATGAATGAGGCAGCCCTGACATTATTTCATTATTCGGACTTTACGAGTTTTAGTAAGTTGCATACAGATGTAAAAACCAATATTTGTAAGATTATGCATGCCGAATGGACTCAGGAGGATGAATATACCTGGGTGTTTACCATCCAGGCAGACCGCTTTTTGCGTAATATGGTACGTGCCATTGTCGGTACGCTTCTGGAAGTGGGGCGTGGCAAACTGTCAGTCGATGACTTCCGTAAAATAATAGAGCAGCAGAATCGCTGTAAAGCCGGTACTTCAGCTCCCGGAAATGCCCTCTTCCTGGTTAATGTAGAATATCCTCAGGAGATATTCGAATAAGCCTATAGCTTCTAATTTAAAGAATTCTATTATGTGGTTACTTCTTGCTTTTCTCTCAGCGACATTGCTGGGCTTTTATGACGTGTTTAAAAAGAAAGCGTTGAAAGACAATGCGGTTTTACCGGTGTTGTTTTTCAATACACTTTTTTCCAGTCTTATATTTCTTCCTTTTATTTTGTTGTCGGCATTTGCGCCCGGAGTGCTGGGGGGCACTATGCTCGATGTACCGGTGGTGGGATGGGAAGTACATAAATTTATTATTATTAAATCATTTATTGTTCTTTCCTCGTGGATACTCGGATATTTCGGGATGAAACATCTGCCTATTACTATTGTAGGACCGATTAATGCCACCCGTCCCGTAATGGTGCTTGTGGGAGCCATGCTGGTATTTGGCGAGCGCTTGAATCTCTATCAGTGGATCGGTGTGATGTTGGCCATTATTTCTTTTTTTATGCTGAGTCGTTCGGGGAAGAAGGAAGGTATTGACTTTAAACATAACAAGTGGATACTTTTCATTATTCTGGCAGCCGTAGCGGGTGCGGTAAGTGGCTTGTATGATAAATACCTGATGAAGCAGCTGCCTCCCATGGTCGTACAGTCGTGGTATAATGTGTACCAAATGTTTATTATGTGTCCCATTCTTGCGCTTCTTTGGTGGCCGAAACGTAAGTCATCTACTCCGTTCCGTTGGGATTGGGCTATCATTTTTATTTCCATCTTTCTCTGTGCTGCCGATTTTGTTTACTTCTATGCATTGAGCTATGAAGATTCCATGATTTCGATTGTCTCGATGGTTCGACGGGGAAGTGTGATTGTATCTTTCCTTTTCGGTGCTATGGTGTTCCGTGAAAAGAATTTAAAAAGCAAAGCGATTGACCTTATTCTGGTGTTAATAGGAATGATATTCCTATATTTGGGAACTAAATAAGAACGTAAAGAAACAAGATTATCAGATATGAAAAAGTCTACTCTTACCCTCCTGTTATTTATTCTGGGTATTTCTTCTTCCTTTTCTGTCGGAGCACAGGAAGCTAAAACGGTGTTTGTGAATATACCTGACTCGCTTTGTCCGTTGCTGTCATCAGTGAACCGGGCAGATTGTATTGATTTTATCGAAAGTAAAATGAAAGCTCAGGTGACCAACCGTTTCGGGGGCAAGTCGGAGATGACGGAGTTAAGTCCCGATTATGTGTCTCTGCAAATGTCTGACGCAAGCAATTGGCAGATGAAGTTATTGCCGTTGAATGACACAACGAAAGTGGTTTGCGCCGTTTCTACAGTTTGCGCTCCGGCATGCGACAGTCATATCCGGTTCTATACCACGGACTGGAAAGAGCTTCCCGCCACCGACTTTTTGCCGTCGGTTCCTCAGATGAATGATTTCTTCACCTCTTCCGATTCTACCGACTATGACTTTATCGATGCCCGCCTGCAAGCGGATATGACTTTGATGCAAGCAGAACTGTCCAAAGAGAATGGGACATTGACTTTTACTTTGACAACTCCGGAATATATGGAAAAAGAAACGGCGGAAAAACTGAAACCGTTTCTCCGCCGTTCAATAGTTTACACCTGGAAGGATGGGAAGTTTATCCCAGACACTCTTTGATGTATGCCTCCATTTCGGGGGTATGTTCTTCTACGCTTTGTAATAGTTTGAACTGTGCTTTGGTACGTACCAGGTTGTGTTCGGGATACTTGATCTTATAGTAAGTATCGCCGTTGATATAGTCTGCCAGGAAGCGTACACATTGCATGTAAGGGAAGAGAGCGGCTGCATAAGGCAGGTTCTCTATTTCGATCGGAGTAAGGAATGAACCGGCTCCTTCCAGATATCCCTTAGTAAATGCTTTGAATATCTCCATATTGAAATTGACATTGTCCAGATTCTTATCGTCTTCATCTCCGGTATTGGCTCCTGTGCGCAGGAAGTCTCCATAGTCGGAGAAGATAAAGCTTGGCATTACTGTATCGAGATCGATTACGCAGAGCACTTTACCATCTTCGTCGAACATCATGTTGTTCACTTTCGTATCACAGTGGCATACGCGTTTAGGCAGTTTGCCTTCGCGATACAGACGTTCGGCCTTACACATTTCATCTGCACGTTTTTCTATTTCATCCAGATAATACTGTACTTCGGCTACTCGTCCGGCTGCATTGGCAGCTACGGCCTCACGAAGTTGTTTCAGGCGGAACTCCATATTGTGGAAGTCAGGAATAGTTTCGCCCAATGTTGCCGGAATGTCAGCCAACATTGCCTGGAAGTTACCGAAAGCTGCTCCGGCATAATATGAATACTCGGGATTCACAGTCTCATAAGTTTTGGCACGTGGGATGAATACCATTACACGCCAATAGCTGTCACCGTCAAACCAATATGTTTTGCCTTCTTCCGTCGGGAGGAAAGTCAAGACTTTGCGATCAACGTCTGTCTCTCCAGCTTCCGTCAGTTTCTTGCGGATGTGTCCCGTCACGGCAGCAATGTTATCCTGAAGCATTTCCACATTCTGGAAAATTGCATGGTTGATGCGTTGCAACACATAATCGGGAGCGTCTGCTTCGGTAGTGTTAACTTTGTAAGTGTCGTTAATCAGGCCGGCGCCAAGTGGTTTGATTTCGCCTACTGTGCCTTGTACTTTGAATTTAGATACGATACTAAGTAAATCTTTCATGGTTTTTATTTTTAAGTTAGTTTATCTTGGTACGATTGTGAATCCCCATTTTGTATTCCTGGTTTGCCGGAATATTGTAACCCGGTTCCGGACGTGCACCCCAACTGTTGTAACCGGCTACGCCCTGTTGCTTCATGTCCACACATACTTCTACGAAGTTCCTTGGTGTGATATCATTGATATGCGTCTTTCTCGGCAGTTGATCTTTGGCTTTGCTTTCGTCGTGAACCAATTCGCCGGCATCACGGTTCAGCCATTGATAGGGGCGGGATACGGTTTCTTCTCCGTCAAAGTCTTCTACCGAATTGCGCAGTGCATTGAAACCGATCGTCTTGTCTGCATAAATAGTCAGTCCTTTACCGCCTTTTTTATTCAGGGTCAACCAACGGGTATCGGTATGGTGTCCGTTTTCCTGCGGACGTACGTATGGGAAGTACATTTGGTCGGCAGTCGTTTTATACAGGTCGATCAATGTACCCGCATTGCGGTCTATATAATTCTCTTCCGGTCCGCGTCCGAAATATTCCACTTGGTTCATTTCTGCAGGCAGACGGAAACGTACACCGATACGGGGTACTTCCAGTTTGGAGGCAGCCTTGCGCGCTGCATCGCTGCCGGGAGTGAAAGTAGCCATCAGGGTTGCTTCCGAGGCTTCGGTTTTGGCAGCTTCCATATCGGTAGAAGTGAAAGTGAAATCGGCTTTTACTACGCCCGAAGGAGAGATGCGGTATGTAACAATGTAAAGGTTGCCGGTAGCCAGCAGATAGTTAGCTGTCAATACGGCATCTTTGCCGTCCATAACGATGTTGGCGTCCACTACATTGAAGTTTTTGCTCGACTGTTTCCATACTTGCAGGCGTTTGGGGTTACCATTGCCATAGTCGTTGTCGTTCGGTGCACGCCAGAAGTTCGGCTGAAGTCCGAAGCCATCTTTAAAGTATTCGGTTCCACCTACCTTATAGGAAGAAACCAGACCGGTCTTCTTATCGAATACGAAGTTTACTTTTGAAGAAGACGCTGTCAGTTCATTGCCTTCTGCCGATACTTTCAGAGCCGGACCACCGGTAGCGAAAGTACGTTCGCCCGGTTCGATAGGCAGACGGAACTGTTCGTATGCTATTTCATGTCCAACGGGGATTAACGGTTCCGGTTCGGTAGTCGTTACGTTGAAGTATATAAAATACTCAGTTCCGGGTTTTGATTTCAGTCCGCTTGTCGCGATCGTGATTTCTTTGCTTCCCTGCGGTTCCACATTGACAGACATTTTGCCGCCTTTCACTGTTTTGCCATTGGCCTTAATGGTATATGAGATCATATACTTCTGCAGGTTCGTGAAGTAGAAACGATTCTTGACCAGGAATTTTCCATTAGCCGGATCCACCGCTTCGAAAGCCACGTTCTGGTGAACATACTTCACTTCGGCCATAGCCGGATGCGGAGTACGGTCCGGACTTACAATACCGTTACAGTTAAAGTTACCGTCGTTCGGAGTGTTTACCCCATAGTCACCACCGTATGTCCAGAAGTGACGTCCGTTTTCGTCTACTGCGTCAATGCCTTGGTCTACCCAGTCCCAAATGTATCCACCCTGCAGGTTCGGATATTTATAGATTGCTTTCCATTGATCCCAAAGGTTACCGTTTGAGTTACCCATGGCATGCGAATATTCAGAAGGAACAATCGGGCGGTCACTGCCGCGTTTGCCCATTTGCCTCCAGCCAGTCGGCACCCGGATATTGCGGAACATACATATCGGAGTTCCATTCCCATTGGGCACGTTCGTAGTTGACCGGACGGTTCATGATGTCTTTATCGGCATTCTTGACCCAAAGGTAAGTCTGGTAGAAGTTATAACCGTTGCCGGCTTCGTTACCCAGCGACCAGAAAGTCAGACTCGGATAGTTCTTATTACGTTCGAACATGTTGATTGTGCGGTCCATGTGCGCTTTCAACCATTCCGGATTGTTTCCCAGCGTACCGCCTTTAGCAAGATCATAGTACATGCCATGGCTCTCGATGTTTGCTTCATCGTATACATAAAGTCCGTATTCGTCGCACAATTCGTAGAAACGGCGATCTTGCGGATAATGGCACAGGCGAACCGTATTCAGGTTGTGTTGTTTCATCAATTCGAAATCTTTGCGCATCAACTCTTCAGTCATATAGTGACCGGTAGCAGGGTTATGTTCGTGAATGTTCACTCCCTTCAGCTTCAGCGGCTGTCCGTTGATGAAGAGGCATACATAGGGCTTTCCGTTGCGTGCCAGTTGCTCGGTCGGTTTAATTTCGATGCGGCGGAAACCTACGTTGAACGGAATGATTTCGTTCACTTTACCGTTTTCTTTTACTGTCATCACCAACTTGTAGAGGTTGGGGGCTTCCGAAGTCCAGGTCTTTACATCCGGAAGTGTCTGGTCGAAAGACACCGTACGGGTCTCTCCGGCCGCTACATTAGTTGCTTTCTCTCCGGTTGCCACTACTTTGCCATTGGCATCGAGCAGTTCGTATACCAACGTCATATTGCCGGCTGTCGAACCGTTGTTTCTCAGGTCTACGCCCAGTTTGAAGATACCGTCTTTGTATGTATCGTCCAGAGTCGATGTTACACGGAAATCTTTGAGCGCGGCTTTGGGTTGTGAGTAAAGGAATACATCGCGTTCGATACCGCTGATACGCCAGAAGTCCTGGCATTCCAGATAGGATCCGGTACTCCAGCGGTAAATCTTTAAAGTAAGGACATTTTTGCCGGGCTTCACGAATTTATTGATCAGGAACTCCGCACTGTTTTTAGAGTCCTCGCTGTAACCTACTTCCTGTCCGTTGATATATACGTATACACCCGATTTGGCACCGGCCAGGTGGAGGTAAATATCGCGTCCGTCCCAGTCGGCGGGAATATCGATGTCCCTGCGGTAAACACCTACCGGATTGGCTTCCGGCAAAGTAGGAGGTTGAGGGTTACGGGGCTGGAATTCATATCCGTGGTTGGTATAAATAGCTACTCCGTGGCCTTGTACCTCCCAGTTGCCCGGTACTTTGATGTCTGCCCAATCGGCTGTACTGATTGCAGGGTCGGTGATGTTGGCCGGCAGGTTTTTGTATGAATCTACAAAATAGAACTTCCAGGTGCCGTTCAGGAGTTGGTAGTACTTGCTTTTTTCAAACTTTCCGGTCAGGGCGTTTGCGCGGTTTTCGTAGGTCATAAATGAAGAACGGGGGTATTCTTTATTTACGGCTACCACCTGTACGTCCTGCCAGTAAGGTTTCGTCGGTTTGTTGTCGGCCGAAGCAAAGGTGGATGCCATCAGGAGGCCACCCAACATAAGGCTATTTAAGGTGTCAGATAGTCTTAACTTCATGTTTTGAGGGTATTAGAATGATAATTTATTTAACTTTTATATGATCAAAGCCTTCTCCGTATACGCCGATTACTGCGCTTTGCGAGACAAAAGCAGTCGGGTCACAGTCTTTTATCAACCGGAAGATAATGGTTGACTCCCGTTTTTTTGCCAGGACGAACATCATCTTCTGCTCTTTGCCGGTATAGAATCCGGTTGCATTGATAATGGTTACTCCCCGGTGCGGATATTCGTTGATGCGTTTGCCTATTTCTTCATACTTGTTGGAGATGATAAAGAATTGTACCGATTGGCGCGCACTGTTCACTACCTGGTCCAGTACGAAGCTGCAAACATAAAGGGTCACATATCCATATACTACCTTTTCCCAGTCTTTCAGTACGAAATAGCTGGAAGAGATAATGATCAGGTCACATATCAGCATGACTCTTCCCAAAGTGATGTCGCGGTATTTGTTGATGACAGCCGCGATAATATCGGTTCCTCCCGTACTTCCGTTGGCTGAGAAAGCAATACCGATGCCGCTGCCACAGAAAGAAGCACCCAACACGCAAGCCATGAACGGCTGATCGTGTAGCAAGGTTACGTTCGCGGTTAACTTTTGGATAACGGACAGGAAGAAGGTTAAAGTGAATACACCGAATATGGTTTTAAGACTGAATCGAAATCCCAGCACTTTGAGGGATACCATCAGCAAGACAGCATTGATGGCAAAGTAAGTGTATTGAACCGGGAATCCGGTAGCGAAATAAACAATAGAGGCAATGCCCGGTACTCCACCGGTGGTGATGTCGTTAGGAAGCAGGAAGAGAGTCCATCCGATGCCGTAAAGGATCATTCCCAAGGCAATCATTAAGTAGTCTTTCGTTTCTCTGATTACTCCCTGTTTAGAGGGCTTTGATATTTTCATCTTCATGGATGGGTTGTGTAGTCTTATAATCGGACACGGATTTCACGAACCGGCCGGCTTTGTGTAGCGAACTAACTGCCGGATGACTCGTGAAACCCGTGTCAAAAAGAAGTTTTATTATTTTGCGAAAGCGTGTCTGTAACCTTTCACCTTGTTCCATGCTCCACGAGTAAAGTCGGGGATAGCTACCGGGGCAGAGCTGTTTTCGATAGAAAGCTTGGTCAGGTCGGCCATACAGCACCATTCTGCAAGGTCATAAACGTCCATATCCAAAGGAAGACCGTTGCGCAGACAGTAAACCAGACGATAGTCCATGATGTAGTCCATACCGCCGTGTCCGCCTACTTTCTTGGCAGTTTCTTCCAGTTCTTTGTGGATCGGATGTTTGTATTTGTCCATCAACGCTTTTTTAACGTCAGCCGGTACAGAACCGTGTGCATTTAGCTTTTCGTGGTTAGGTACATCGTTTGAAGCAATCTGAGTCGGACGCATGCAATATTCTTCGATAGGATATTTGCTTGCATAGCCGTCAGCACCTACTACCTGATACATACGGCTGTAAGGACGCGGAGTCATCACGTTGTGCTGAATCAGGATAGTCTTACCTTTTTCTGTACGGATCAATGTAGAAGTCTGGTCACCGTTCTGGAAGTCTTTCACTTCTTTGCCGGTTGTCTTTTTGATGTATGCCGGACCGTTTACAGCTTTGGTATCCATAGATACGAGGTAGTTCATTTTGTCACCACGGTGAATGTCGAGCAGCTGGCAAGCCGGGCCCATGCCGTGAGTAGCGTATACATCGCCACGGTGGTTCTGGTTGTAATCCATACGCCAGTTGTTCCAGTAGTACGGCCAGAAGTCTTCAAGGTTGTGGATGTAAGCACCTTCTGTGTGCAGCACTTCACCGAATACACCCTGTTGAGCCATGTTCAGGGTAGTCAGTTCAAAGAAGTCGTATACACAGTTTTCAAGCTGCATACAGTGTTTGCGAGTTTTCTCTGAAGTGTTGATCAAAGCCCAGATTTCATCCAGCGTCATTGCCGAAGGAACTTCAATGGCAACGTGTTTGCCATGTTCCATAGCGTAGATAGCCATCTGTGCGTGATGTTTCCAGTCTGTTGCGATATAAACGAGGTCGATATCTTTACGTTCGCAAAGTTTTTTCCAAGCGTCTTCACTTCCGGAGTAAGAAGCTGCTTCCGGTAAGTTTGCTTTTGTCAGGATTTTCTGTGCGCCGGCTACGCGTTCAGGGATAAGGTCACAAAGGGCTACGATCTGTGTTCCGGGGATGTGAGTGAAGCGTTCTACTGCACCCGGACCACGCATACCCAAACCAATGAATCCGACACGTACCACGTCGAGTTTAGGAGTAGTCAGTCCGACTACATCTTTTTGTCCGGCGGGACGTACAGGCACTGGAGTCTCGATAGGCTTGATGGTTTGTGCTACGGCACCAGAGGTGCATGCAAACAGAGCAAGTCCGATAAACAGGGCATTTAGATGTTTAAACATGTTTGAATAAGATTTGATTAGTTAATAAAATTGTTGTTAATAATAGTGTTTCATTTCTATCGTGCAAAGATAAGAATACTTTTCACAACTCTTATCTTTTATGCGATTAAAACGTTCTCTGTTACATCTTTAATTCATAGATATTCCGGTTATTATTATAACAGGACAATTCCTGTCGGTCTACAGAGATGGCTGCTTCTGTTCTTTAACGGAAGTTGCCATCTCTGCAGCAGGCTGGCTTTTCTTTCTGCAAAAGCCTGATAATGTCATCTTTTTACAAGTTGTTTGAACCCGGTAGTGCAATGTTTGTCCGGGGTATATAATGCTGCGTGTAGTGTGTTGTGGGTTGCAACTCTGTCTTTCATTCTTCTGTTCCTTTTATGAGATTCTTTTCCTTTGTTAGGTTGCTCGAGCTTATTATTTACTTTTTGATATACGTTATAAATACACACCATTGGGGGGCTACCCTCGGTATAATAGTTTTAATTTATATTATTTTAATAAATGACCGGCTTTAAAACTACTTTTGATTTCTGAAAGAAGAATGACTCAATCGGTGTGATTCTGATAGTATATCCTGTTTTTTGCTGACTCGCAATTGGGGTAAAATAGCTCTGGCAGAGAAGAGGACTGCATAAAAAACGGATGTAAACTGCAAAAAAATACGTAAAAGGTGAAATTTTTCCAATATCTATGCATGAAATCTATTAAACGAAAGTTTTCTTTCTTTAAAAGGGAGGCGGCATTCGTTTAGAACCAACGCTCTATTTCATTAGAACTAAAGTTACATTAGGTCAGAAGATAAAATTCATTGCTCTTATTCCGCCTCTTTTTCACTTTTTAGCCGTGTGTCGGTTAATGTCGGAAAAGTGTCAGAATGTAGCCGTTTACACCTTTTGATGAAGATGAATGTGGCGCTTTTGCCGGAAAGGGTAGGGATGTGTATCTGAACAGACGGGAAAGGTGATATTCTGCAAAAGCCTGATTGCCGGAAAAGGCGTTTTTGATCACCGCAAAGAAAACTACCCGGATATAGCAGAAGCTATACCGGGTAGAAAATACAAAATGACATTATATATACACTCTTGACTTTTTGTCGGAGTGCATTAAGGGTTCAACTCGATCCATTCACCGGCTTGAGTATCTATGTTCAAGATATCCGTGCCGGATAAAGTATAGTTCTTATTCGGCTTCAATGTACCGGGACGGGCCATTTTCAACATGCCGCCTTTCTCCGAATAGATGCGTACCCGATTGATTTCTCCACCTTCCATCCGGGCCGATACCAGGAATGCACCCATGGCGCGTAAGTTTTCGAAGGATACATCTTTCCATTCTTTCGGTATTGCCGGGAAGATGCGTATTACGCCTGTGTGACTTTGCAGCAACATTTCTTGTATGCCTGCTGCAAAAGCGAAGTTACCTTCGAGCGTGAAGGGGCGGTAAGTGAAGCGGGATTTGCCGCTTTGGGTCTGGTCACCGTTGGCATGGAAGGTGTTCTTCAGGCAGAAGCATTCCGCAAAGGTTTTCAGGGCTTGTGCGGCACCTTCACCATCGAATGCACGGGCTTTCATATTGGCGAGCCAACTGTATGAATATCCTGTCCAGTAGTCCGGCCCTACTTTATCGAGTCTCTTCAAGGTGGCGCGGATGATGTGTTGTGACTTTTCTCCGTCGCTCCAGTCTATCAGTCCCAGCGGATGGATAGCCATGGCATGTGAAAAATGACGGTGTGATTCTTTGTAGGGATATCCTTTGGCGAAAGTGAGGCAACCTTCTTCGTCTATGTCGTAATCCGGTAGTTGGGCTTCCAGGGATGCCCAGTGTCCGGCTTCGTCGGCCAGGTTCAGTTCGTGTGCCAGTTCGGAAGTAGCCTTAAAGAGGAAGTGCATCATTGCCAGGTCATAATTGGTCATGTCGCTGAACCACGCTTGCAGGGAGTTGTCGAATATTTCGGGACTTGAACTGAATTCCAGTTTACGTACTCCTTCGGGGGTAACTTCTGAAATTTGCTCCAGATAGATTGCCACATCCTTGATGAATGGATAAGCACGCTCTTTGAGGAAAGTGCGGTCTGCCGAATATTTCCATTGCAGATAGAAGTGTTGTGCCAGCCATGCAGCTACGGTTTGCGACATGGAGTATTGTATCCATCCTCCCATGGGTTCTCCTGTCAGGGTACAAACCCCCGGTATATTCATCCCTTCGGTACCGAAATAGCGGCGGGTGTAGCGTTTGTATGCATCCCGTTGGTTCCACAACGTGTTCAGATAGCCCATTCCTTCGGTCAGGTGATTGCCTGTATAGGCCGGCCAGTAACTTAGCTGGGTATTTAAATCGTGATGATAGTCTCCCTTCCAGGGCGGAAGTTTGCCGTTATCGGCTGTCCATACAGCCTGCAGGGAGATGGGGTATGAGTGTTCGCGGGTAGTGGAACCGAATTTATACATTTCGTTCTGATACTGTTTTTGCAGTACAGAATCGGGTAGAGTGATCGATGATTGTGCCCAGTACTTGTCCCAATATTCCAGGTGTGCCTGATAATCATGCTTTAGACCGCGTTGCAGGGCGGCTTCTGCCTTTTCGGAAGCTTGCTCGCCGGATAAGGAAGAGGTGACGCTCCAGGTACCGTACAAGGTTTCGCCTTCTTGCTTCCAACAGACTGTTACGTCATACGAAAAGTCTCCGTATCCCTTTTGATGGTAGGTTATTTGGTTTCCTTCACGAACCACTTTTCCTTGTTGATAGCCTAATCGGTGCAGATCTTGTCCCGAAACCGGATCGAGGCTGCCATCCGGCTTCGTTTTATTGTATACAGGAGTGATGATGGAGGGTTCTATCGGGGTTTTCAGGTTACGGAATACAAACCATCCGATCGGTTCGGTAGCATGAACGAAAGTCTGCATTTGTGTTCCGTCTGCCCAGTCTGCTTCACATAAGGCATTGTTCAGGTAAAGTCTTACCTGAGTCGGAGTGCCGATCTGCTCTAATGGAAATTCGATGGCAGCTCCGGGAATCTTGGACGGCGCGGGATTCATGTCATAAGGCCAGTCCAGCTTTTTCTGTACGGGCAGATAGTTCTTTTGACGAATATGTTCTTTTACCCAGGAGAAGCGGAAGTTATCTCCCGACAGACTGTCTACCGGACGTAAATCCCATAAATCGGTTCTGTCCAGTGACAGGCGTAGGGTGGAGTCACGTTGCCATACCAAGGCACCGACGGTAGCATTTCCCAAGGGCATTGCTTCGTCCCACGACCGGGCAAGTCCGGTGAATACAAGATCACTCTCTGAAGGAGTGACCGGACAATAGTCATACGAGTTGCAACTGCTCCACAGACCACAACAGAGTAGTAATAGTAGTTTGATTTTCATAATATTAAAAAAGATCAGTTTATAATGTTCTACTTTCAGACTTGTGCTATTATAAATACAATGAGAATAGCAGTCACCATAGAGCGACCGCTATTCTTTTAATGTATTTTAAGATTCGTCTGACTATTTATTCAATAGCAATTCGATCGCCTTGCTACCCTTGCCTCCGGATTTCTCTTCGGATGCCGGGGCGAAAAGTGCATCCAACAGGTAAACGGGTAAACTCTTTGTCGGGTTGAAATGCCCGGATGACACATAATTACGGACAGACGTTAGTAACTGCTGCATCGCAGGTCTTTCATCGATTTTCTTTTCCGGATCGGCACAGAGCACGAATAGTTTTCCTTTTCCTACCTTAGCTTCGAACGAGATACCCAGTTTTTGGTTGGTCTCGTATGAGTCAATGCTCTGTATCAATGGGGTGATTTCTTTCAGTTCGTCGAGTTCCAGGGCTGTCGAATAGTTCAGGATGTCCCACCATTGCCAGTCGGCATAGTTCCGGGTGGGGAAGTCGCGAAAGGCGGGATGCTCGTTATCGATCAGTGTACCTACGATCATTGGATTCCAGTTGAACATAATCGGGTTCCAGAAATGGCTGGCGAAGTGCGCTTTGCGTCCTTTACACTTTTCAGGAATTAACAGTACATTCTTGCCTTCGTTGAGCCACTGTTTGGTTTCGTCATTCCAGGTACGGGTGTAGACAAAGTTGTGCTGTTCCGTTTTCGGTTGTTCCGGATATACCCACACATCCCATTCATTGTGTATACCGCCCAGCTCAGCCTTCAAGGTCAGTTTGCGGGCACTGTCCATCCCGTTCAAGGGGAGTTCGATGATTCCGAGTGAATCTACCGTAGCAGGTTGTATGCTTTTTGTCTTCAGGCTTCCTTTGTGGTATACGGTTCCGTCTTCACCGGTCAGTGTCCAGTTCAGTTTCCGGCTGTTCAGGGCATCTTTACCGAAATGGTAAATTTCCATTTTTGCCTTTAGTTTTTCCCCGTTTCTGAAAGTGCGTTTGGGTAAACGTGCCAGGAGTACGGTCGGAGCACACGATTCTCTGAACTTTTCGGGTGTTACCAGTCCTTTGCTTTCCCAGAAAGCGTCGAGGATGCCTACAAAGGCACTGCCCTGTCCGGGGAAATCGGCCAGTCCCAACAACTGAAAACCACCGGAGTTGCGAGTACGGAGCAGCGATTCGTTTACCTCTTTATATTGCAGCACCGTATGTGCTCCGGTTGCCCGGAAGAAATCGTTGGCTTGGTGCAACATGCCGTTTTTGGCAAGCCGTTCGCGGAATACCTCGAAATTGCGTGCTTCTACAACGCCGGTATATTTCTTCATTTCCTCAAAGTTGGGATACATACAGCGTTGTCCGGTTTCGTGAGCAATCACCGGTACATCGATATCCGATTCTTTGCAACGGTCCCAGTCAGTCGATGGCTTTCCTTCGTATACGGTAATCCATCCTTTCGAGGTGACATGCGACACATAGTACTGATCCGAAGGAGTATGAGTACGTGCGGTCGAGGCGCTATAGAGCCGTCGGTTATCATACTTCTGTGCCTTTTTTACCAGATCTTCCAATACGGCGAAGTCACCCTCGTTTTCGTTGCCGTTACACATCAGGATGAAAGAGGGGTGATTGCCATAGGCATCGAGAATGGCATACATCTCTTTTTCAAAGAAATCACGCCGGTAAGGATATTTACCCACATCTTTGATCCACATGGGAAGTTCGGCCTGGAGGTACATACCTACTTCGTCACCGGCTTCGAAAGCGGCTTCCGGCGGACACCAGGAGTGAAAGCGTACGTGATTCATTCCATATTCTTTAATGGTGGTGAAGATGCGTTTCCAGTCATCCACATTTGTCGACGGATAACCGGTCAGGGGAAAGACTGCACAATCCAGTACTCCACGTAAGTGAATGTCTCTTCCGTTCAGGCGGATATGATGTTTACCCTGCTCTACGTTCCGCATGCCGAAAGTTCGGGTTTGAGTATCTGTCTTTCCGTCTACGTTCCAACTGGCTTCTATCTCGTATAAATAAGGTGTGAATTCATCCCAGAGTTTCACCCTATTTCCCATCGGGAGCGTTTGGCGTATGCCTGTATGTACCTGAAGACTGTCTGCATTCAGTGTTTGGCGGACTATTATTTTACCTCCTTGCTCGCGGATGCATAGCTCCAGTTTTCCTGTCTGTCCGGTCTTTAGGGGAGCGGGTTGTACAGATACTTCCACTGCTTTCGAGCTGACATCGGGGTATACATTGATCTGGCGGATATGCGCTTTCTCCTTGGCATATAGTGAGATGTCTCCGGCTATTCCGTTCCAGTTAGTCTGCGTATATTCGGTTGTTCCATGGTTCCATTGATCCATCGGATATTTAAGTGTATTGTTTACGCAAATGGTCAGTGTGTGGATTCCCGGAGCAAGTAGCGGAGTCAATACGAACGTGTTCGGTGTGCTCAGGTGCTCTTTCATTCCTGCCTCTTTGTCATCCACGTAGACGGTGGTTTCCCAATGGCAACGTTCCAGCTTCAGGTAAATCTCCCGATCTGCCCAATCTTCCGGAATCACTACTTCACGTTGGTACCAGGCGGCTCCCTGATATTCGAATTTACGGCTTAAACGGTCTACGTAGCGTGCCGTATTTTTAATACCTTTACCTCCCTGGTCTGTCGATCCGGGGAGCATAATGGTTTCAGAGAGCTTGTCCAGATAGAGTTCCGAACCGGGAGTTTTACCGAATCCCATCGGATCCAGTTGGAAGCGCCACATGCCCGACAAGTCAAGAGCATCATTCGTTAGGGTTTGCGCCATAGCGGTCATGGCAAGCATCAATCCGGTCAGGAGCAGAATCGCCCGGTACCGGGTGTTTTGAAAAGATTGTTTCATGATAGAATGGTATTCATTAATTTCCGGTGAATTTGTACTCCTTGATGATTGTTATCCATTGAGGCGGCTATATCAAAGAAGTGTTCGGCTTTTGTTCTATTTCCCAGTCCCAGATGTCCCAGTGCCATCAGGTAGTTGCAGTGGATGCGGTTCTTTTTATCCATATCGTCTTCCCAAATCAAAAGATCGGGTAAAGATACGGCAAAATAATCCATCTTGAATCGGTCGAAGAGATGTTCTTCTCCATAAGTAATTAATTGGTTGAACCGGCTGCGTGCCTTTTCTTCCTCTCCTAATTTCCGGTATGCCAGTCCTTGGTAGAATATTTTATCCGGTTTCTGGTCGTTGTAATACATGGCAGCGGCTGGCTGGCTGTTTCCCGAACAGGCTTTGACGAACAGGCTGTGAGCCTCTTCCGGTCTCCCTTGTTGTTGCAGGATATATGCTTTGTAATAATTGAAGTCATTTTCCTGTGCTCCCGGTAGTTTCCCTTCACCCAGATGGGTAGGGTATATGTAGCATTCATCTATTAAGGCGAGTGCGTCATCATATTTTTTCCGGTTTATCAACTCCTTTGCTAGTTCCAGGCGTGCCAGCTGATATTGTGCGGGTACTTTACCTTCTCCTCCTTCCCACGGATGGAATTTTCTTTGGTCTATCCGTCGGATTGCTTCCCGATATTGCCCGGTTTGGTTCAGTAAAGTGACGTATTCCAAATACAGGTCGTCACGGGTCATTACGATATCTATGTGCTGTTCCAGAAAGCACAGTCTTTCTATGTGCGGACGGTTCAGCCGTTTGTACAATTGATCCAGTTCCATCAGTACACGGGCATCCGTGTGATCCAGGCGGAATGCTTTTTCCAGTAAGGCGACAGCTTCGTCCGGACGGTTCATTTTGTTGAAGTAAGCCAGTGACAGATTACGCCATACGGTGGGGAATGTCTCGTCTTCGCGCGAAGAGCGCTCCCAGGCTGCGATGGCAGTGGGATACCGGCGTTTATCATACCATAGATTTCCCAGGTAATAAAGTGCTTTGGGGGCTTTTCCTGCAAAGTCGACTACACACTGAAGGGCTTCTATCGCTTCCAGGGCATTGGGGAAACAATAATCGGCCGGTTCTTTTTCGGCAGTGGCAATGGCTATTTGTGCTTCGGCTGTTTTTCCTAGACGGATCAGGCACCAACTCTTGTAATAATGTAAGAGTGTCTGTTCACCGACAGGTTGGGCAATGGCAAGTTCGGCTACAGCCAGTGCTTCTTCAAATCGTCCGGCAGAAGTATAGTCGAGCACCAGTGCTTCGTAATCGGGTGCTCCACGCTTCATTAGGTTCCGAAGTTGGAGCAATACTGTTTCATTCCGGGTGATCAGGTATTTTTCGAACAGGCAACCGAAGTTGAATGTATCTGTCTTCAAGGAGTCTTCTATCCAGGCAAGAGCCTCCTCTTTTTGTTCGAGATGGCGGAGTATGATTGCTTTCAGATGGCGTCCGCGCAGATTGTGCCAGTTGTGGAGAAGGGATTTTTCAATCTCTTCGAGAGCTTCTTCCCAATTGCTGCGGGACACGGAAATCTGGGCCAGCGAATAGTAGCCTGCGTCTTGCCATGCCGCGTTCCAACACGATTTATAGAACGAATCGTAGGCCTCATCATCTTTTCCCTGAAATTTTAGAGCAAGTCCGAGGTTATAGAAAGCTTCTCCATCATAGGGGTTAGGATTCTTTTCGGTGAGTCGGGCAATGGCATTCCGAAGATATGGTTCAGCCTGCGCAAACTCTCCTTTGCGTATCAGCCATAGTCCCATGGCGTTGTTGCAACGTGCATCTCCATTGTCCCGGCGGAGTGCTTCCCGATAATAGTCGGTCGGGCAATAAGTGGCATGACGATATTGTTCCAGATGCAGTCCGGTCAGATAGAGTTCTTCGTTGGTTTTGATCTCTTCCGGTGCAAGGGCGGGTTTGGCTGCTTCCGGAACTGCTTTGATTGTTTCCGGTTCGGCCTTCCAACTTAGCTTTTTTCGTCCGTTGGTATCGTAGATAATGACTTCCGCTTCGTGAAGATCATTTATGGGGATCAGCCGGTCGAATATTTGTTCAGGCGAGAGGCTACGGATTTCCTCAAAGCGTATCACACCCGCTTGACGGACTACGATGCGTAATCCTTGCTGAGCCGAGGTGGCAAACAGCTTCAAACGACATTCTTCTCCTTCGGTTTCCAGATTCATTAAGAGTTCGGAGGAGGCGTTTTTCACAACTCCCAATTCCCGATAGGGCATGAAGTATTGGGTAAAAGTCTTCTCTTCATAAGGTTGCAACCAACTGAAGTCCGGTTGATTGTCCGTATAGACTCCGGTCATCAGTTCTATGTACGGACCGTCAGCATCAGTCAGGTTGCGGTCCCATGCCTGTCCGAAATCCCCGTTTCCCCAGGTCCATTGTTTTTTTCCGGGAGATATGTGATGATTGGCCACATGCAGGACACCTGCCTGTGTATCATTTTCGTACCCGCCTACAAAATTATAGTTAGACCGGATTGCCATGTAGGAGGTCGGTACGGGAATATTTTTATATCTGGAAATATCTACGCCGGCAGAATAATCCATTTTATAGTAGGTTCCGGTAGCAATAGGATAACGAGACACGTCCCGTTTTCCATGATCGAATACAGCGTTGACATCCGACGGGAATACTGACTGATAGCAGTCATTGACCGCTACGGCCGGATTGGCCCACCAAAGGAAAGTTTGTGGAAGCGGAGTCGGGTTGGAAACTTTTCCTTGTATCTCGAGTACGGCACGTCCCGGGCGGAGCGTAAATCCGGCTGTTCCTTTTTGACCGAACATCCGTTCCCGTTCGCTTACCCATACAACGACACTTCCGTCTTTACATCGTTCGATGCTGTAGTCCACCGGCAAGAAGGTGCTGGGACGGTGATGTTGAGGCCAGTTGAACTCAATGCCTCCGGAGATCCAGGGACCGGTGAGTCCTACCAGTGCCGGCTTTATTACGTGATTGTAATAGATAAAATGCCGTTGCTTTACCTTGTCGAATGCCATTTGAATACGTCCTCCCAGTTCGGGCAGGATCATGACTTTGATGTATTCGTTCTCCAGCCATACGGCATGATAACTTTTCTCTTCGCAGGTATCTTCAATTTTCTCGATGACCGGATACGGATATACGACTCCGCTGCTTCCCTGGTAGACACGTTTCTCCAGGAACATCGGGTTTTTCTCAGGGCGTCCGATGCCATAGGTAGGGAGCAGGATGTCTTCCTCCCATACATTAACACTTTCTTTCATTTTGTTCTATGTATTATTTGATTAATTCTTTTTCTATTTCTTCCAGTGTTTTCCCTTTTGTTTCGGGCAGGTTTTGGCGTATGAACAGGAATCCGGCCAGGCAGATACCACCGTATAGCCAGAAAGTTCCTTCGGCACCTATACTTTCATTCAATACCGGAAAGGTATAGGTCAGTATGAAACAAGCCACCCAAAGGAAGAAGGTAGAGATGGCTATAGCCATACCTCGTATTTTCACGGGGAAGATTTCGGATAACACCACCCAGACTACCGGGGCAAGTGACATAGCATAGCAAGCGATGGCAAGTACCACCAGTAGAAGCATGGGTAAACCGTTTACATCCAGGAAGTAGCAGGTTCCCAATATAAGGTAAATCAGCGCTAATCCTGCCGAACCGATCAGCATCAGTGTACGACGTCCCCATTTGTCTACCGTATAGATGGCGACGAACGTAAATATCACATTAGTAATCCCGGTCACTACGATGTTCATCAGTACATCGGAAACGGCATATCCGGCTGATGAAAAGATCTCGTGGGCATAATTGAAGATAACATTAATGCCGCACCATTGCTGGAATATGGCCAGAACGATTCCAATGATCAGTACTTTGCGCATTTCCGGGCGGAAGACCGATTTCCATTCATTGTTTTGCCGGTTGCCTTGAGATTGAGTGAGTTGGTTCAGTTCTTCCAGGGTTTGGCGGGCATACGTTTCCCCTCCGATGCGTGTCAGTGTCTTTTGTGCTTTCTCCTGTTGATGGACGGTAGCCAGCCAACGGGGACTTTCGGGGATGATGAACGATAACAGGAAGAAAATTCCTGCCGGGATCAGTTCTGCCCAGAACATCCATCGCCAGGCCCATTGCACACTTGTTTCGCTGAGTATATCGGAACCTTGTGTGTAGTATTCCCCGATTTGCCAGTTGGCCAATTGTGCCAATAAGATACCTAATACGATGGTGAGCTGGTTGAGCGATACGAATTTGCCGCGTACATGGGCAGGAGATACCTCTGCAATATATACGGGAGAAATGTTGGATGCGATGCCGATGCCCAATCCTCCTACAATGCGATAGAAGATGAAGTAGGAAAAATGATCGACTGCTCCCGTACCCCAAGCCGAAAGTGCAAACAGGAATGAGGCTATGACAAGCATCTTTTTGCGTCCGTATTTGTCGCTCCAGATTCCTGAGAGCAAGGCTCCTGCCAGGCAGCCTATCAGTGCGCTGCTCATAGCCCAGCCACGTAGAGCCGCAGAGTTTTCAATACCAAAGTAGGGTTCGTAGAAGATTTTAGCTCCTCCGATAACAACCCAATCATAGCCGAACAGTAATCCGCCCATGGCTGAGACGATGCAGATAAGTAGTAAATAGCCTCGTGTCTGTTTCATGTTATTAAATGGTTTAATTGATATTGCAAAGTAAGCGGGTTTGAGAATAGAAATAAATAGAGAAACCGATTAAAAAGATGGACTATATTTCTTTTTTATCTCTATATTTGTGACGTGAACCGATGAATCTTATTAGTATGGCAAAACAAAAAGACGGCTTTCTGGGCGAACAGGCATTGGTGTTGCCTCCTGCCATTGTGCAACGTATGAAGACTGATCCTGCAACTTCTATACTCTATATAACCGATATAGGCTATTATCCAAAGGCTTATAATCACTTTCGGGAGCGGGAAACTCCGATTGACCAGTATGTGTTTATCTATTGTACGGAGGGTAGGGGATGGTTCAGTCTCGATGGGCAGAAACACCCGGTAGTGCCTAACCAATACTTTATACTTCCTGCAGGACTTCCTCATGCGTATGGCGCTGATGAAAAGGAACCATGGACAATTTACTGGATTCACTTCGGAGGAACACTTGCTCCGCTTTATTGTACGCATCGTACCTGTAGGCTCACGGATATAAAACCGGGAATGCATTCGCGTATTAGTTACCGGACAGAACTGTTTGAGGAGATCTTTCGGGTACTGAAGATGGGGTATAGCTTGGAGAATCTTTCATATGCCAGCTCTGTATTCCATCATTATTTGGGATCATTGCGCTATCTCAGAGAGTATCGGGAGGCTTTTTCAGAGCATCGTCCGGCAGGAGAAGAAGATCCTGTAAATGCAGCTATTCATTATATGAAGGAGAATCTGGGCAAGAAGCTGACTTTAGCCGAGCTGGCTGATTACACGGGGTATTCATCCTCATATTTCTCTAATCTGTTTTTGAAGCGTACAGGATATGCCCCATTGAGTTATTTTAATCAGATTAAGATTCAGAAAGCCTGTCAGTTTCTCGATTTTACCGATATGAAAGTGAATCAGGTCTGTTATAGAGTGGGTATTGAAGATGCTTATTATTTTTCACGGCTGTTCAGCCAGATAATGGGAATGTCTCCCAGGGAATATAAAAAGGTAAAGAAAGGATAAAAGGAAGACAGCAAAGAAGAAAGGTGTGTCGAAACTCGTATTCACCACGGATTATCACAGATTAAGAGTGTTGATAACCAATGACGGGAAATTCACTCTGTGCTACTCTGTGTCCTCTGTAGTGAGTTCCGACACGCCTTCCTTCTGATAAATACTACATTTTTATTTTCTCTGCCAGTCTGATGTCTTTAGAGGAGGCGCCTACTAGAATTTCAAATTCACCTTTTTCAAATACCCATCGGTTTTGTTTGGCGTTGAAATACTGGAATGCGTCTTCACTCAAACCGATTTCTATCTGTTTGCTTTCTCCTGCTTTCAGATATACCTTGTCGAAACCTTTTAATTCTTTCAAAGGACGTGGCTCTTTAGATTGCATGTCGCGTACATAAAGTTGAGCGACTTCATATCCGTCTCGCTGTCCGGTATTGGTTACAGTGAATGAAACGACGAGTTGCTTCTGTTTTTTATCCGTCATACGGATGTTGAGGCCCGAATAGTCAAAGGTGGTATACGAAAGACCGAATCCAAAAGGGAAAAGGGGTTCGATACCTTTTTGATCGTATCCACGGTAACCGGTGAATATTCCTTCTGTATAATACACTTTCTTTTCCTTGCGAGTTTCATCGTAATGACCGCAGGCAGGTGAGTCTTCCCATCTTTTCTCGATAGTGAATGGCAGCTTGGCTGACGGATTCACTTTACCCGAAAGAATATGAGCTAAAGCATGTCCGCCTTCCTGCCCCGGATAGAGGGCGTGTACTACCGCAGGCACCTGATCGATCCATCGGGTCATGTTTATTCCGCCTCCTGCATGGATGGCAACTATCAACTTAGGATTTACTTTTACCAGTTCCTGAATTAACATATCTTGTCCGTAAGGCAGGTCGAAAGGACGGTCGCGCCCTTCCAGTTCGATACTGCCATCCAGTCCGGCACAGAAAACCACCAGATCGGCTTTGGCAGCCAGTCGTTTCGCTTCAGAAAAGTCAATATCACTTTGATAAGCATATCCCATCCGGATCTCTGCCGGTGTACTGCGTTGGTTGCAGAACTCCAGCCGAATATGTTTGGCATCCCCTTTTTTTGCGGAAATTGCGGTATTGCGAACATCGAATGATTGAGATTGAGAGGCATCCAATGCTAATGTTCCGTCTATCCATAAACGATAGGCACCTTGTGCGTCGACAAAGAATCGGATACTGTCTGTTTTCTCGACATCTACATATCCTTCCCAGCACACCCGATAATCATTTCCCAATTTACTTTCGTTGAAAGGATATCCCCACCATTCATAATTTACCGTGCGGTCGGTGCGGCGGAGAATCAATCCGCTTTCTTCTTTATCGGTTTCTATAGTTCGGTCGGCCGATTGATTAACACTTACAGTTCTTCCTGCCGCTACTGCTTGCTGTTGGATCATTTTATCCGAGAGTGTGGCAGAAGTGTCGGAAGATAGTGCATAATAGTTCGCTTCCAGTCCGGGTTTACCTTCTTTCGTACGGAATTTACTGTTACGGAATAAGCGGGGTTTGAATTGGTTGGATATTCCTTCCGTGTAAAGTACGGTTGCTTCCGGAAACTCCTGACGGATACCTTCTAACGCTGAAACTACATACCAGGGATGAACTTTTGAACTTCCCCCACCACCGTAAACGATGCTGTTTACATTGTATATTCTATCCGAAACGATAGCCGGATTGGCAGTCGGTCCGATCACAGCTATCACTTTGGGGCGGTGGATCGGTAAGGTATTCTGTTCATTCTTTAACAGGATGATTCCTTCACAAGCGGTATTCAGAGCCATCTGATTGGCTTGAGGATTAAAAGTCGGAATATCGGTGTCTTGCTGAGGCCTGTCGAAAAATCCCATTGAAATACAGGCACCATAGATGCGGCGCACTTTATCATTGATTACTTCTTCTGTAACCTTTCCTTCTTTGACAAGTGGGAGAAGTTCTTTGCGGGTGAACCAGTCATTGCTGCCCATCTCAAGATCCAAACCGTAGTTTGCGGCATTTTCGGCGGAATAGGTACATGCCCAGTCAGACATTAACATGCCTTTGAAGCCCCAGTCTTTCTTTAAAATATCGATCAGATGTTTGTTTTCAGTGCAATATACTCCGTTCACTAGGTTATAACCCGTCATGACAGCCTTGACACCTGCTTTTTGCACAGCAGCTTTGAAGGGAGGCAGATAGATTTCCTGTAAGGCACGTTCGGATACTTCGGTACTGACGGTGTATCGGTCAAATTCTTGATCGTTGGCTGCGAAATGTTTGATGGTAGCAATGACTCCTCCGTCTTGCACTGCTTTTATAAAGGGGACTACCATCTCGGATGCCAGATAAGGATCTTCACCAAAATATTCAAAATTACGGGCTCCTTTTGAAGCCCGATAGTTGTTAACTCCGGGAGCTAAGAGAAAATGAATACCTCTTGCACGCCATTCCTGAGCATACATTGCTCCTGTTTTCTCTGCCAGATTTTTATTCCAAGAGGCAGCCAGCGAAAGTGCTGATGGAAATGCGGTGGCGCGTCCGAATAATCCCCAGGATGCAACGCCCAGCGGACCGTCGGCCAGTTTGAATGCCGGTATTCCTAATCGTTCGCAGGGGTGCAGATAGAAATCATTGTATCCGGAAAGCAGGTCGATTTTTTTCTTCCAGAGTCATTCGTTTGATAAGATCGTCTACTCTTTCTTCAGTGGATAATGTCGTGTTCTGAAATGGGTACTGGCTTTGGGCATGTAGCTTGCAAGGAAAAAGCAGTCCTATACCCAGGCTCATGGTAAGGAAAATGTTTTTCATGTGTTTTTTCTGAATTAAATGTTTATTGAGTGATGTTGCAAAGTTCTAAAAAAGAGGGCTTATTGCAAAATAGAAAGCCCTCTCTTTTAGAATAAAGTGTGTTAAATTAATGTATAGCTTCTATCATTTCATTTCCGTTTCTTACGGGTTGTTTAATCAGTTCCGGCAGATTATAAGTTTTAGTGAACGTGTCATAAAAGTCCGGATCTTTTTGGGGCATCAGGAAGGGTTTCCCCGCTTTTCCGGTTTCCGGATCGAAACTGGCAAAGAAAGGGCGAGCCCAAAGCCCGTCCAACCGTTTGCTGCTGAAAACAAACCAGCGTCCGGATGATGACCATGTATGGAAACTCTCCACGTCGTTGCTGTTCACTTCATTTAAAAGCCGTATTTCTCCTGTATCCATTGTCAACAGACAAAGTTCGCTTTCCGGATGCCAGATGGAGAAGTTTCCATAATCCGACAGGGTGAACATCAGGTATTTACCATTGGGAGAAACCCTTGGGAAAGAGACACTTTTTCCCTGTTCGGAGGCTCTGTACACACACTCCGGCGTACCGAATTTACCGGATTCCGGATCGAATCCTATCCTGCACAGGTCATAACGGATACTGTCCAGCGGCATCTTCTCTTTATAAGCATTTCCCCGGCAGAAATACAGTGTTTTCCCGTCCGGTGTCCAGTTGGGGAATGTTTCCATATACCGCTCCCCGCATATCAGGGAGTCAGTGAGGAATGTTTTCTTTTCAGTATCATAAACTATCAGGTCGGCAGCCAGGTCGGATACCTCTATGGGTTTCTGTCCCGATGAATGGAAGAACTGCTGTATCTCATTCATTGAGAATGCAATGTATCTTCCTGAAGGATGCCAGGCCGCATAGGTTCCCCCGTTCTTGAATCCCTCCGGTTTGGTGTTTACCTTTTCCACTTTCCCGTTTTTGCATATCAGTGTCCCTCCCGACTTTCCCCGCACATGCACCATCATGGTTTCCGGAGAGTTTTGATTGAACGTATGGCAGTTGATGCACTGTTTGCCGAAATTTCGGTTCTCCGCTATCGGAGTCTCTTCATAACCTGTCAGGTCTCTCTGGTAAATCCCCATTTCGTTCCATAGTTCATATCCCGGGTACAGCAACCGGTAGACCAGGTACTCATCTATCGGTTCGTTCGATATGGTATCCTTGATATCCGCATAGCGTGTCCATTTCCCTCCCCTCAGCAGGGTGATGCGGATGAATATTTCTTTTCCCGCGGCTTTTTGGAGAAGTTTCTTCCATTTCTTTGTCGGTATAATCACTTCGGGACTCTTGCTTGTGCAGAGGATGTCCGCCGTCTCCCCTGTGCCAATTTCCGTTTGGAAGGCATCCGCGTTCTCCCCGATCCTGAAATTGGGAGGTGCAATATTCAGCGGGAATGTGACTCCCGCATAATCGGGATATATACGGGGAATACTGTCCGTGCAGGCATCCGGTTTGCCGCATTGGGCGGTGCATGCCTGCAGGCTCCAGCTGAGAACCGTGATAAGAAGGATATAGATTGTTTTCATGTCTTTACATATTAGTTCCTTATGATTTTGTCTCCATACGGACTGATGAAGTTCAGGTAATACCAGTAGGTGTTTCCAAACTCCGTTTTCAGCCTCTGCATTTGCCTGTTTTTATACAGGCTGTAATACCTTTGGAATCTCTTTTCGGTGTTTTCGCTGACGTTGAATCCTGATTTGGAAAACGTTTCCCCGTCCACTCCCAATTTGTATATATAGAGTGCTTCTTGGTATGCGGGTGGCATTTCCGGATATTTAAAGTGCCTGATGAACTTCAGGTTATCCACAAAGCGTACTACGTTATTGCTCAGCAGTAGGTCACTCATCAGGTATTCAAAAGCCATTCTGTTTGTCGTGTCCTGCTCACACAGATATTGTAATTCCGGTCCTATATTGATGACGTTTGCAAATCGTGCGGGATGTTCCTTATTGTTTTCAAGTGCCATGCGCAGTCCCGGTACACTGCCTGCATAAAGTTGTTTTTCCAATTCTTCGGCATCTTTCCGATAGAAGAGGGACTGCTTCAGGAGATTGATGAACCGTCGTGCCACTTCAGGTCTTTTGTTTACTATGTTGTATCGTGCCAGGTTAAGCAAATGGGGTGCCGTTTCTCCCCATACCACCATTGCTTCGAATTCCCACCGCTGTGCTTCGTTGATGTACCCTAAGTCTTCATATATAAAATGTCCGTACTCACTCTCACGGCTATCGCTGTTCCATGGGAAGTATAGCGCCTTGACTCCCAGTTTTTGTGGGTAATCGAATAGTTGATAAGGCAATTTTCCCGTATGGTACAGAGCCAGGTTGTGAAAGTAGGAGATCAACTGGTTGGTTCTTCCCGAGTTGATATATTTTTCGGTTTGTGTCAGTACATTTTCCCAATTCTTTTCTTTTACACTCTTTTCCGCCATTATCATAATGCGTTCGGGCATATTATATGAATGTATGAATATATAGCAAGCTCCAATGGCATATATGGTTATGAGGGCCGTAGAAATAATTAATTTTTTTTTCTTTCCGGGAACATTTATTCTACGCAGTGTAATGTTTTTCCATATTCCCGATATGAAAAATGCTACGCATCCAAGTATCAGAAGCCCTAAGAATACTCCGATAATCAGAGTCAGTGAATGATCCACAGGCAGCGTATAGATGAAAAGAGATACTGATGGGATCAATGATAATTGCAGTATGTCCGGTTGTCCGGTTATTTTTTTTATGTTGTAATGTGTCAACAGATAGATTCCCGCCAATATACCGGCTAATATAGCACTTCCTAATGCGGGTATGTAAAAGAATTGAATAATGAAATCAGTCAGATAACCAAGCAGTCCTTCCGTATGAATCTGCTTAAGAAAATATTCTTTAGAGAATAGAAATAAATGATGCTGTTCGTGATAGTATATCACATGTGACAGCACCCCTTGGTAACAAAGGAAATAGATGATAAAAAGGAGGGCGAAAAGTAGATACGGTAACCGTTTCATAAGTATAGGTGGAAGATAATAAGTGAAATGAGGGCATTCCAAATAGAATGCCCCCATTATCTAAAACACTATTATTAATAACCCGGATTCTGTGTGAGGGCAGGATTCAAGTCTATTTCACTCTGAGGTACAGGGAACAAATAGTTGTTGTCCGAGTATCTGCTTCCTGATAAAATAATAGGATCGCCCTGGTAAAGGATACACATCTTTCCGCCATCTACTTTCTTGTCGGGATCATTCGGATTGTCTACAATCTTATATTTCAATCCCTCAAATGGAGCATTCAGTACATCCTTTGCGATACCCCAACGACGAATATCCCACATACGTTTTCCTCCTTCCAGGCAGAATTCAACACGCCATTCGTTACGGATACGCTGACGGAGGTCATCTTGTGTTGCGCAATAGGTCGGTTTAGAAGGATCTGTATTTTGGAGTTCGGGCATACCTACACGACGTCTAACCTGGTTTACTGCGTCAAAAGCCTCCGGATCTAATCCCTGCAGCTCGTTTTTAGCTTCAGCATAAGTCAGAAGTACTTCTGCATAGCGGATGTGAACCCAATCTTTACCCATGTTCCAGCCATCTGACAGAGGATCCAAACTCGGATCTAACCATTTTTGTCCGTAATATCCGGTCTCTGTAGCATCATTATGTTGATTGATACCGGTACTACCGCTTGATGCTAAAGGAGCAACTTTTATTGTTACACCATACATTTCTTCACCGTCATGCAGAATGTCTACTTCCAAACGTGGGTCACGGTTCTTGAACGGATCTGTCGGATCATATATTTTAGATTTGCTGATAGGAGCTCCTTCACTGTCTTCGAATGCGTCTACCAGACTCTGAGTCGGGTTCATACCACCCCAACCTTTTGTCGGGAAACATTCCCAACCCATCAGATAATGGGTCTTATCCGGATAGTTGAACTGAGTAACAAGGATGAACTCATCACATCCGTCAGCTTTTTCCCAAAACAACTCTGCATATTTACCTGTATTATCTTTATCGTACAATTCGTACAGTCCCAGATCCATTACATTTTTAGCTTCTGTAGCCGCAGTGTCCCAGTTTCCATAATAAAGAGCTGCTCTTGCCTTCATAGCCATAGCTGCACCTTTAGTGACGCGTCCGTAATCAGAAGCTCCCCATTCTGTTGGCAAAGCAGCGATAGCTTTGTCAAAATCAGCCATTATTTTTTCATAGACTTCTGCTCTCGGCATGCGTGTTATACCTTCCATATCTTTCAAATCTAACGGCTTGTCAATGTAAGGAACGTCACCAAACGAGCGTATCAGATTAAAATAGATATATGCTCTGAAGAAATATACCTGTCCCAATGCCTTTGTCTTGTCGGCTTCTGGATAATCAGGAATTTCATCGATTTTAGAAAGGATCAGGTTGCACTGACGAACATTGGCATAATCACCGCTCCAACCTTGATCTGCAGGGTCATAAATACCTTTTGAAACATTGCCTGCCGCCCATTTGATACCCATTGTGGCGTTATCGGAGTTAATGTCGTTGTCTTGATCCCAAGTAGACAGATAACCATAGAGATCTGAGACTACTTTGTTTGCGTCATCCGGCGTTTTCCAGAAGCTACCGTCAGAAAGTTCTTCCTGCGGATAGCGATCCAGAAAGTCGCTACAAGAGCTGAACCCTACTACAAGGGCTGTTGCAAATATATATAAGTAATTCTTTTTCATATTTTTGATAGTATTGAGGATTTAGAATGAAACTTTTAAGCCTAATGAAACTTTTTCACGTTGGTATATGACCATCCACGTGTGCTCGATTCTTCCGGGTCAATATCTTCAAGACCACAGAATGTCAATAAATTCTCACCGGCTATGTATACTTTGATTCTGCTGACACCGATTCTGTTCAACCAACTCTTAGGTAGGTTATAGCCTAATGAAACGTTTTTCAAACGAACGTATGAGCCATCTTCCAACCAGAAAGAAGAAGTTACGAAGTTGGTCTGTGAATCTTTTGTAATACGCGGATAGCTTGCGTTGTGGTTTTCCGGTGTCCAACGATCCAAGTGTTTTTTCAGCACTTTACCGCCATTATAGAATGCGTATGAAGATTCGGCTTCACAGTATTTATCAACATCAAATGCACCTTGGAACAAAGCGGAGAAATCAAAGTCTTTCCAGAATAAATTAATGCTCAAACCACCTGTCCAACTTGGGAAGTTTTGTCCGATTACTGTACGGTCATTGGCAGCATCGATTTTACCGTCACCATTCAAATCGGCGTATTTGATATCACCTAATTTTTCTGTACCGGTACGTTTGGGTTCATTAGCCAATTCTTCTTCCGTATTAAAGTAACCAATTGCTTTGTAACCATAGAATGAACCGATAGGATAACCTTCCAGACGCCACAATTTGTTATTGTCAGGATCTTCTCCTTCAGTTCCTTCAAGGTTTGTAATGCGGTTCTTTACATAAGCGAGGTTTAAATTAACTGCATAGCTAAAATCTTTATTGATTCGATTATTGTGGAAAATATTCAAGTCGAAACCTGTATTTTCTACACTACCTGCATTCTGAACCGGTGCCGACATACCAAGAATACCTTGTACCGGGAGCTTCAATAGCATATCATCCGTTTTTTTCTTGTAAACAGAAAGCTCAAATCCGAGTTTGTTATTTAAGAATCCTGCATCTAATCCAATTTCATAGTTGGTTACAGTGGCCCATTGGAGTGCACTGTTTACGTATCTGGCTTCATAAGCAGTCGTATTCAGTGTGTTACCGAACATATAAGATCCATAAGCATAAGTTGCTACAGCGGGATAGATATCGCTCAACTCTTCGTTACCGGTACGTCCCCAACCCAAACGTAACTTCAGATTACTCATCCAATCCAGATTATCTTTAATGAAGTTCTCTTCTGAGATTCTCCATCCGGCAGAAAAAGCAGGGAATACACCCCAACGATTATCTTTCGGGAAACGTGAAGATGCATCTGCACGTAAGTTTGCTTCAAACAAATATCTGTCGGCATAATCATATTGGATACGACCGAAATATGAACGGCGGGCTAGTTCTGTGCCACCATCAGAGTTGGTTTGAGATGATTTGTCCAGTGTATTCAATGATTCGGTCAGTTCATCACTACCACCACCTTTACGTGTTGCTTCTGTGTATTTATAAATCTGCTCCCATTGTTCAAAACCAAACAATGCACCGATCGTGTGCTTTTGGAAAGATTTGTTGTAGTTTACCAATAATTGTGAAGTGTATTCATTCCAGATATAATATTTATCATATCCTTCTCTCAGACCGGAATCCGCAATGTTGGATCCTGAGCCATAAGAATAATGTTTCTTGAAATAATCGATATTACGAATATCGTTACGTACCGAGAACAAGCCTTTAACACTCAATTCCGGTAAGATATGTACAGTAGCATGCAGGATAGCATTTAACTGCTGGTCCATTTGACGGTAGAAACCGGTTCTTCCCAATTCGGCTACAGGGTTGGCTTTTCCACTGTAGTTAAATGTACCGTCTTCATTGTATACCGGCAACGTCGGGCTATTACGGGTTACCTCACTCATAAGTGTTCCGAAGCCTACGGCACCGTCTTCACGTGTTCCTCTATATCCGGATACATTCAGTCCTGCCGAGAACCATTTGCTAATTTCTGATTCAACATTGATACGACCTGTAAAACGATTGTAGTCATTTTCGTTTGTCAAACCACCCTGATAGAGGTAACCGACAGATGCACTGTAGTTTGTCTTTTCAGATCCACCATTGATTGAGAAATTATGTTGCTGTTCAAAAGCAAAATTTTTGAATGTTTCCTTATACCAATCCGTATTGGGGTGTCCTATTGGGTCACTTCCATTCCGGAAGAGTTCAATATCTTCATCACTATAAGGCAGACTGGCATTGGGATTTTCATTTTTCACAGCTTCGTTGTATAACATAGCATAATCTGCAGCACCAAGGAAGTTGAGTTTAGCGGTTGGAGTTGCCCATGCTACGCTACCTGAATATGAAACCTTGGCATCCTGTCCTTTTTTACCTTTTTTCGTTGTGATAAGGATTACACCATTAGCGGCTTGTACACCATAGATAGCGGCAGAAGCAGCATCCTTCAATACTGTCAGGCTTTCAATGTCTTGAGGGTCAATTGTATTCATACTACCCGGAACTCCATCAACAATAACCAATGGATTAGCAGCGTTCACCGAGTTCTTACCACGTACGGTGATCGTACCGGTCTGTAATCCGGGAGCACCGGAAGATTGGATAGCCGTTACACCGGGCATTGTTCCGGCCATTGCAGCAGAAACACTCGATACGGAACGAGATTCCAACGCTTCTGCATTAATAGATGATACAGAACCTGTTAAGTTAGCCTTTTTCTGTACACCATAACCTACCACCACTACTTCATCCAAAGTTTTGGTGTCTTCTTTCATGGTTATGTTGTAAGAACTTACTCCCGCTTTCAAAGAAACGATTTCAGGCACATAGCCGATATAGGTAACTTGCAATTCGTTACCTCCTACAGTTAAACTGAATTTTCCATCGATATCAGTAATCGTACCATTGGTTGGATTACCTTTTTCTACTACCGATGCACCAATAACCGGTTCGCCGGTAGTATCTTTGATGATTCCGGAAACTTTTCTCTGCTTTTGCTGTTGTGTTACCTGTACATTATTAGTTGTAACAGCAGCTGTAGATACTACGATCTGATTGTCTACAATCTTGTAGGTATATCCCGAGTTTTTGAAAACTTCGTTCAATACGGTTTCGATCGGAGCGTCGGATACGTTGATGGATACTTTCTTGTTCAGTTTTACCTGATTGTCATTGTAGAAGAAAGTGTAATCGCTTTGTTTTTCAAGTTCACGAAGTACATTTTCAATGGATACATTGGTCTTTGTCATTGAAATTTTTAGTACTTGAGCGAAGGCACTCACAGGTACCATAGCCACCAGGCTAACTGCTAAAGCAAAAGCCAGATGCTTTTTCATTCTTTGCGGACTAAACCACCGCATGTTGCATTTTCTCATAAATACGATTAATTATTAGATTGTAATTTAGATTGATAAAGTAAGCACAGGATACTTCTGAAGTATCACTGTACCAGGTTAACTTAGCTTACTGTTTTTCTCTCATTCTTTTCTTTCTTATTTAGGTTTAAAATTGATGTTTGGTATAAGTTCTAAACGAACTTGGGTGAGAAGGATGCGGATTAGAAAGTAGCGAGAGAGAATTATTGGTGAGAGAATTGGAGATACAGAATTTGAGAATAAGGCATAAAAAAGCCCGTCCATGTGTTACCATGAACGGGCTTTAACCCTCAATAAATAATGTGTTAAATTAATATCCCGGATTCTGATCGTCTTTCAACAATGGATTCAGGTCAATGGCACCTTGAGGTATAGGCATCAGCATCAAACGGTTATCCCAAACTTTATTAATTACGACATATCCGTTTGGAGCATAAGAAGGACCATTCATAGCCTTACTACAGTAATCATTACCATAACGCCGTATATCATCAAAGCGATGGCCTTCTGCTGCCAATTCAATACGCCGTTCATTACGTACAAAGGCCAGAGCTTCTTCTTTTGAAGGCATGGTAGTTGGCACATCCGGCATACCACAACGATCACGCAAATCATTCAATGCTTTTTGTACTCCTGTATCCCATCGAATTCTGAATACGTGCCTCTGCATAAGTTAACAATACTTCAGCATAACGAATCACCGGATAGTCTTCTTCTGCAGTCCAGGTATCGTATGGATCAAGAGTGACCATTTTACGATAAAAATATCCGGTCCATGATTCATTACCGTCTTTATTTATCAGATCCGGATCCCAACGGAAGTAGAATGTACCTTTAATGGTTTCATGCCATCCTTTGAAAGGGAACATCATAGACACATACAAGCGGCTGTCGCGGTTACGGAACTCTTTCATATAGTCATATTTCATAATATCTGTTTGTGGCACTTTTTCTATGAATTGAGATTGGCTCATATCTTTGAAATCTTTCCATATTTCCGCATAACGTTCTTTACGTTGTTCCATAGTGATGTCATTACGCATCGTTTTACCATCCACATCCCAATAGGCGTCAATCAAGTCCTGCATGGGTTCGTAAGAACAATATCCGTCATATTGAGAGAACGATTTAGGTATAAAATAGGTGTATCTGGTCCAGTCGTAATTGTTTGCATCAGCCATATACTCACGTGTTACAATATACTCCGGATTAGCGGGAGATGCATTACCTTTGTGCCACAGTGATTCATAACTGAACATACCTTTTACGAATTTATCTTTATCGATACCTTTGGCTGCATAGTCAATATATGCATCCATTTCGTCAGCTTCTTTTGCTGTGCGGTGGTAAGCGATGAGACACGGAATACAGAATGATGTCCTTAAGATATGATTTTTCCGGCTGAAGCCTCGGCTTCAGCATAGTTGCCGAAATATAAAGCTGCACGGGCACGGAGGGCCAAAGCACCGGCACGAGTAATACGTCCGGTTTCATACAGATAACTACCGTTATAACTGTCTGGAAGAATTTCAGCTATTTCAGCCAATTCATCTAAAATAAATTTACGAACAGTTTCTACTTCATCACGTTTTACATTGGGAGCGTCATAAGCCAAAACCTCTGTAATTACAGGAACTTTTCCGAATTTTGTGGTCAAATCCAGATAGCTTAAAGCGCGGAAAAAACGTGCTTCTGCTTTCATACGTGTTTTCAGTTCTTCACTGACTGCACATTTATCTATATTCGCGATAAAGTTGTTTACTATACGAACGGTACCAAAATAGTAGCTCCCATATCCGTTGGCTGTACTAATACCATTTTGCTGGACCATTTCGAAGTTTCCTTCCCAAGGTTTATGGCTATGCGCATTGTCGGTACACAATTCATCCCAGATGTCTACACCATCTAATGTGGCATAACAAGTGTTCAAAGCATACCATGCATCTTTTTCAGTCTGCCAAAAGTTTTCTGCTGCAATGTCAGCAGGTGGAACCACATCTAAATCGCAGGCTGTCAATGCTCCTGTGAGACATAATCCCAATGCAATTTTTCTTATATTGTTTTTCATTGTGAATTCTATTTTTTAATGAATGGTTTTAGAATGATATGTTTACACCAAATGCTACCGATTTAGTCCCCAGCGTATAAATCACACCGCCGGCTGTTTCCGGATCAAAGTCTTCCATCTTTTTATCAGCACGAACCGTGAAAAGATTCTCGCCTGTTACATATACTTTCAATGACTGTAATCCCCAGTTCTTCACTGTTGCAGATGGTACTGTATATCCCAGTGACAGAGTTTTGAAACGGAAATAATCGGAATCGAACAAATGATAATCACTAAAATTACGGTTGTAAGTTGTATGTACGCTACTTGCTGAATAGATGCGAGGATATGCCGCATGTGGATTCGGATTCTCTTCCGTCCATCTTTTCAAATGATATTTTCTCGGGCTGTCCTGTCCATGGTAGAATGGATGAACGCCATAAACATCAAATGCTACTTTCGTTCCACTGATTCCTTGTCCGAACATACTGAACTCAAAACCTTTATATTGCAGACTCAAATTTACGCCATATGTAAAATCGGGTACATCTTTACCAAGAATTGTACGATCTTCATCTGTGATTTCTTGCTTATATTCGATATCACGCTGAGGAACGAATTTAATGTCACCCGCATTGGGTACCACTCCACTCAAGGTGTAGTAATGTCCGGCATCGATGTCTGCCTGAGTATAAAGTCCGTCCGTTTTAAATCCATAGAATGAACCGATTGATTCTCCCTTTTTCAGAATGTACTTCACGATATAACTACTGGTTTGGATAATGTTGTCTGAACCACCTAAATTGGTAATTTTGTTTTTATTGGTAGCAATGTTGGCACCGATGCTATAATTCACAGCTCCAATTTTGTTCCGGTGATTCAAAGCCAATTCGAAACCTGTATTTTCACTTTTCCAATATTTTGCGATGGAGCTGCTGTAATACCGGTTTCCGTAGGTACATTGTATCCTAATAAGATATCGCTTGTATTTTTAATATAATAATCGGCAGTTACCCCCAGAAGTCCATTGAAAATGTCGAAATCCAAACCAATATCCGTCAAAGCAACTTTTTCCCAACCGAGAGTTTCATTAGCCGGTTTGGATTCACCGATACCAATCACTGGTGAATCACTGAAGTTATAATGATTTCCACTACTATAATTTTGGAAGTAATCATAATTACCCACATTGTTTATATTACCAAGTGTACCATAGGAGGCTCTGATTTTCAAATTATTGATCCACTCAATATCTTTCATGAAGCTTTCTTCACTCATTCTCCATCCGGCCGAGAATGAAGGGAAATATCCCCAGCGATGATCTTTATGGAAACGTGAGGATGCGTCTGCACGCATATTTACCTCGAATAGGTACCGATCCATCAAGGTATAATTGACACGAGCAAAATAAGACAACATTTTATATTCTGATGAACCTGCGCCATTGGTATACCCTGCTCCGGAGGTAGAACCTGCTTCCATATCCGTCAATGCGTCGGATGGAAATTCTTCACGTGATCCGGCCAATCTTTCGTATTTATAATGTTCATAAGATGTACCGACCAAAGCTCCGACAGCATGTTTATCGTTCGACCAATCATATCGGGCTGTTGCTGTATAAAGCATTGTATTTGTACTTTGCCAGTCCATGCTCATTTTATTTTTGGTAACTCCGGTTCCTGCTATTTCCTCTCCGGAAAAGTAGTTTATAGCATTGGGTTGTAAAGCCGTGTAGCTTTTGCTCTTATATTCATAACCCTTGAATACGCCTTGTCCACTGATTATAAGTCCTTTCACGGGTTTAATGTCAAATCCGAGATCGTACATTGTATTTTCACTCTTGGACTTACTCCAATCTTTCTTGCTCAGTGCACGAAGCGGATTGCCTGTAATAAAATTACTTGTAGCCGTCTGACCTCCATTTACAGTACCCCAATCACCATTTGACTGTTTGGCAACGAATGTAACCGGTACCATTGAGAAACTGGCTAATGAAGGCGCACCACAATCGCGGTCGGAATCATTACGTATATATTTCACTCCGGCTTTTACCGTCAGCCATTTAGTGATATCGGAACTCAAATTGGTATTCAAATTGTAACGCTGGCTGTCTTGTCCGGGAATCATATTGTCTTTATACACATATCCCAATCCAATAAAATAGCGTATTTTATCTGTTCCTCCACTGAAGTCCAGTGAATGTTGAGTGGTCAATACGTTCTTATCCAGTACCAGATCATTCCAGTCTGTGTTTGGATATAAATCGGGTTTGGAGCCATCTCTGAAATAACCAATTTCTTCTTCAGTGTAGCCTTGGTATTTCCCGCCTTTAGGATTGTAATTGTAAAGAGCTTCATTGTACAACTCTGCATATTGGGTAGAGTTGACATATTCCGGTTTGTAAGTCGGATTGCTCAAACCTACGTAACCACTATATGAAACGTTCATTTTATCGCTCTTTCCCTGTTTGGTCGTAACTAACACTACACCGTAAGCGGCACGTGAACCATAAATAGCTGATGAAGCTGCATCTTTCAAGAAAGAGATGGACTCAATGCTATTCGGATCAAGGTTAGAAAAGAATGTGGCGTCCGCAATTGCACCGTCAATTACATAGAGAGGAGATGAGGTTCCTAAGTTACCGCGTCCACGGAAGTTTATACTCGGTGTTTGTCCGGGGCGTGAGATAACCGTAACTCCCGGCACTGTACCTTGCACTGCTGACAATACATTTGTTTGTACACGATCTTTGATTTCATCGGTACTAACCGAAGCTACTGACCCTGTTAAGTTTACCTTCTTTTGTGTACCGTAACCTACAACTACGACTTCGTCCAGAGTTTTAGTATCCTCTTTCATTGTAATACTATAATCGGTTACTCCCGGATGGATTTTTACAGTTTGTGGAATATAACCGATATATGTAATTTGTATTTCATTACCGGATACCGTTAATTTAAAGTTTCCTCCTACGTCAGTAATTGTACCATTACTTGCTGACCCTTTTTCCACCACAGAAGCACCAATGATAGGTTCTCCGGTGGTATCTTTTACTTGTCCGGTGATACGCACACTTTTCTGTTGCTGAAGAGAAGAGGTTTTCGGATTTCTGCTTTTATGGCTGAGACAACAATCTGGTTATCTATTATTTTATAAGTGTAACCGGAATTGTTGAAAATCTGATCCAATACATTTTCAATAGGTGCGTCTGTAACATCTACAGAAACCTTTTTAGTAAGTTTCACCTGATTGTCATTGTAAAAGAAAGTATATCCACTTTTTTGTTCTAATTCCCGAATAACATTCTGGATAGAGACATTTGTCCTCTTCATGGATATTTTAAGAATTTGAGCATAGGTAGTGACGGGCACTATACAAACCAGACAAATGGCTAAAACAAACGCTAGTTGTCTTTTGATTTTTTGCGGACTAAACCACCGCAGATTGCATTTTTTCATAAATACGATTAATTATTAGATTGTAATTTTGATTGATAAAGAGGGTACATGATTCTTTTTTGCATCAATGTACCAGGGTTAACTAAGCTTTCAATTTTCTTTGTGCATTTCTTTCTTTTTATTTAGGTTTAAAATGATTTAATTCCTAAGTTCCGTATGAACTTGGTATACGGTAAGTTTCAAAGAGATAACTAATAATAATCATATTACATATAGAAAGAGGCCTATCTATAACTAATAGATAAGCCTCACATTTTTTATAAAAATCTATTGAATATCGTCAAACGCTTCTAATTACTGGTTGGATTCTGTGTTAAGGTTCCAGGATAAGAGTTAATAGCACTTTGTGGAATAAAATAAATAACCCGATAGTCTGTAGCCGGAATTTCAAGCATGGCATCATGTACTCCGGGATATTTGCGAGTTAATGTTTCACAATTGCGAAATACATCATAACTACGTTCTGCTTGATAGGCCAACTCTAATTGTCTCTCTTTTTCTATTCGCACCTTAGCATTAGAAGCATTTAAGTCATTATAGCCTCTTCCGGGTAAAGAGCGTTCACGAATGATATTCAGATCTGCTTGAGCATGAGAATAATCACCTTTTTTGGCATATGCTTCTGCACGATTTAAGTAAACCTCGCCTAAACGAGAGATAACAGGAGAATGTAATTGAGATTCAGCTTCTCCGCTTGCAGTTCCTTCATTCGAACATTTGAGAATATAGAATTTGGGTTGCCCACTTGAGAGTTCTATTTCATAATCAATAACACCGGAATAGGTTTGACCATCTGAATAGTTGATTGAATATTTTTCTTCACTACTGTTTATTAATGACAATGTGTATTAGTTTCCTCTTTACAAGTCACAGTGTTACCTCTCTTAGAAATGGGCAATTGTACATATGTGTACCCCGTATGTATGTTGTTTTTGTTGTATACATTCTTTATGAAACGGAATACTTCAACATATTTACCATCACTATCCGTGATGTAGCTTGGTGAAATGAAATTTGCTCGTGCATCTACAATTTTTTTCTTGTCAGGACGCCAATCGTTACGTCCCTGTTCATTTAATAAATCCATGTATTTGGCACTTGCATACATTTCTCCCCAACCTTGCTGACCAGCATAAGAATACATTCCACCGATAGAATTCCAATAATCCGGTTTTTCTGATGCCATGATTTTTACTACAAAAATAGATTCTTTATTATTTTCCGGCATGAATGTATTATATCGCATAAAATTTTCACGGGAGAGTAACTCATATTTTAGCCCACCTTCACTAGTGGTACTTTCAATAACTCTAGTTGCATAATCAATGGCCAACTGAGCATTTTCACTATTGGGTGCTTCATAAGTTCCACTCATAAATAAATAAATACGAGACAACATGGCCCATGCCGCTTCTTTAGATGCATATGCAGGACCTTCCCGTTTAGTTTCTCCATTTTCCATCAATCGAGCCGCTACTTTCAGGTCATCAATAGCTTGTTCATAGGTATCTTGAACAGTCGAACGATCAGGAAGATTAAGATTATTTACATCGTCTGGCGTACCATTTACAATAGGGACTCCCATATGTCCTTCCGGCTTGTCCCAATAAGGACGTCCGAAAGCACGTCCAAGATAAAAATACATCATACCACGGATGTAGTAGCATTCACCCAGTGGATAATCAATGGTTTTGCTTTTCCTTCATCAATCATTTTAATAATATTCGAAGCTTGTGCAATAGCTTTGTATCCAGAGTCCCAAAAGCTTTGTAGACGATAATTATCAGCATCACGGGAATAAGAAATAAAATCAAAAAAAGCATCCGTTGATGATTTATCTTTCGCCATATTATCACCCGCATATTCCCCTAAACGATGCATAGGATCCGACCAACTTTTTAATTGTGCATAGCATCCATTTACAAGTGACTCTAATGAAGAGGTAGGATCCTGAGTTATTTGTTCGGCTGACATTGAACCATAAGGAAGTCTGTCTATGTCACAAGCAGTTAAAGTAGCAACCGCACATAGTAGAGTTATTATCTTTTTCATATAATCGTTACTTTTAAAATGTTAAATTAAGCCCAAACATAAATTTACGTACAGTTGGATAAACCGAAGGTAATGCAGTACCTATTACAGAACCATCACTAGCCGGAATTTCCGGATCTACGCCTGAGTAATTTGTAACACAGAACAGGTTCTCTCCAGTGAAGAAAATTCTCATATTATTAATATAATATTGAGGTAATTTTAAGTTATAACCGATTGATAATGATCTCAATTTAAGATAGTCATTCTTTTCAAGATAGCGCGAGGAAGAACTGTTCGACTTACTCGTATTACTATAAGATGCCACCGGATGTGTAGCTATATCTCCCGGTTTTTCCCAACGATTCCATCCCTTTTGAAGTTTCATTTGATTTCGATCGTTATATGCTCCGTCTGAATCATATTCCTGGCGAGAATAATTATAGATTTGCCCTCCTACAGAGTAGCCAAATACTGCATTCAGATCAATATCTTTCCAGCGGAGTACAGTACTAAATCCTCCAAAGATGTCTGGAGATGAACTTCCACATTTCACTTGATCAGCCTCAGAATAATTACTTGTTTTCTGACGTGATAAAGTTCCATCTTCATTTTCTACGGTTTTATACCACTGAGGTGCCCCATTTTCCGGGTTTACACCTGCCCATTCTTTCAGATAATAAGTATCACATGGATAACCTGGCTGTAATACTCTTTTGGCTGTACCTGCAATCGATGTTCCATCTGAAATAATAATTGGCTTTTCTACAAATTGTCCCTCAGCGTTCTTTGTCTTATAGAGTTTCTTTAATTTGTTCTTATTATGTCCCAAGTTAATTTCTATATTCCAATCCCAGTCTTTCGTACGGATAATATCACCGCCAATGGACAATTCAAATCCTTGATTTTGCATTTCACCAATATTCTTCCACATACTTGTCACTCCTACTAATCCGGAAATGGGTACTGCATATAGAATGTTACTTGTGTACTTATTATACCAGTCAAAACTTGCTCTCAACCGATTATCAAAAAAAGCTACGTCAATTCCGGTGCCTGTAGTATAAGTCTTTTCCCAAGTAAGATCTTTATTGCCCAATTGTGATATCAAGGCTCCGGATTCTTCGTTATATTTAGAAGATACTGAATAGAGATCGTATTGGGGATAAAGTGAACTTGGTCTGTTACCTACTGAACCATAAGATATACGTAATTTCAATATATCAACCCAAGAGGCATGAAACCATTTTTCACGATTAATGTTCCATCCGGCACTAATAGAAAAGAAATTTCCATATTTTGCATTATCTCCGAAATTAGAGGCTCCATCGCGACGGAAAGATAGTTGTGCCAGATATTTATTATCAAAAGCATAGTTTGCATTAAATAAAAGAGACTGTACTGCCCACTCACTAATACTACCACCAACTTTCTCCGGTTTAGCTACCACGTCCAATACTTCGAAACCGGGAATAAATCCTATTCCATACATATCTGTTGCTTTGGCCCAATAATCGTTGAATTCATAAGCAGCCAACGCATTTATTGAATGTTTACCAAACATCTTGTTAAAACGTATGATATGATTAGAATAACGACGTACAGTGGTAGTTTGATATTCACGCATACGCCCATCTACCCCCTCTCCACTACTTGAGCGTGGATCTGTATATTCACTGTAATTATAACCTATATATTTATAGTTATTGACGGATGAAAAACTCAGCCAGTCAGTAATTCTAATATCAAAATCTAAATTACCCATAAACTCATAATTGGTAGAGTTCGATTTATTCCACTGCAGATCGTATAGATAATTACTATTAGAACTGTTCACCCATCCCGTATATCTATTGGGAACCAAATTCCCTTCTTCATCAAAAGGACTATCCCATGGCAATCTTTGGAACATGGAAGTTACATCATACTGTTTATCTTCAATATCCCGTCGCGATCCTGCCAGTGCAGGTTTTATACTTAGCCATTCAAAGGGTTTATAGGTTGTTTTTAATCGGAAGTTATATCGTGTGTAATCGTAACCTTTCACTGCTCCTTCTTCATCATAGACACCGATGGAAAGGAAAGATCTGATTTTCTCATTGCCTCCAGATAAAGAAACATTGTAATCTTGGGTAACTCCTGTTTGGGCAGCCAAATCAAACCAATCGAAATTACAATTTCGCAGTTTATCATTGTAACGTGAAAAAGTAATCGCCTCCTGATTTGAAAATGATTTATAGTAATCATATAGCTCCTCTCCATCCATCATGTCCATATTTCCTCCCTAACTTACTGATACCAACTTTTGCAGAGACATTTACTGTCATCTTTTCTGCTTTACCATTTTTGGTTGTTACAAGAATAACGCCGTTAGCTCCTTGTGAACCATAGATAGCAGTAGAAGCAGCATCTTTTAGGATAGTCATTGTTTCTATATCACTTGGATTCAAAGCACCGGCATTTGAACCAACAATCACTCCATCAATAACCCATAATGGAGCAGTGGTCCCACTTAAAGTTGCTTGCCCACGAATCACGACAGCTCCTCCTGACCCGGGTTGTCCCGACCCTGGAGCTACATATACTCCCGGAACCTTTCCGTTTAACATGTTTTCTACTGAAGGGGTGGTAATATCTTTTAGTTTATCACTCTTAACTGTTTGTAGCGCACCAGTCAAGCTCTCTTTTTTTTGTGTACTATACCCAACTACCACTACTTCATCTAATGTTTTGGTATCTTCCTTCATTATTACATTATAAGAGCTTACCCCCGGTTTGAGATTAATGGTTTGAGGAATATATCCAATGTAACTAACCTGGAGTTCATTACCTGTTACTATAAGAGAAAAGTCGCCATTCACGTTAGTGATAGTCCCGTTTGAAGAAGATCCTTTTTCTATTATAGATGCTCCTATTATAGGATCTCCTGCAATATCTTTTACTACACCGGTCACTTTTTGTTGTTTTTCTGTTGAACCGTTTGTTGCACAGTTGTGGTGGGCGTTGTATATATAACAATTTGATTCTCTACTATTCGATAGGAATATCCTGAATTTTCAAATATTTGATTTAGAACAACTTCTATCGAAGCATCTTCTATATTTATAGAGATTTTTTATCTAGCTTCACTTGATTGTCATTATAAAAAAGTATATCCACTTTCTTTTTCTAACTCTTGTAATACTGATTGGATAGAAGTGTTACTCTTTTTTATTGAAAACTTGAGTACTTGTGCAAATGTGCTGATAGGTATTGCACAAACTAAACTAATAGCAACAGCAATTGCTATTTGCTTTTTTACTTTTTGAGGATTAAACCACTTTTGATTGCATTTTTTCATAAATACCATAATTATTAGATTATAATTTAAATTTAACAAATAATAGACGTCATCCTTTAAGAATCCCGTGCTTGATTAACATGTTTCACTGTTTTTTCCATTTTTATTATTTGAATCTTTTTAGGATGTAAAATCATGTTCTACTTAAGTTCTTCGAGAACTATGGCGTTTTTTCCCTTTTATTATTTCTGTTTCTGGATTCTACTTACATTTTGATTATATTATACTTTTTATCATTTTGTATTTTCTATCCCATCTGTATTGCCTGCTTTTAACACCCAACTATGGAACAAAGAAAAAATACGGCTATTTTATTATTAGTAGAATAACTTATGACAGACAAACCGTGTTGTATACGATTTGTTTGCTACATAAATCCTAAAACGGGACGCTATATGATGCTTATAATATGAGTTTATTATATTTATGATAGTTGAATTGTAATCAATAAGAGGTAGTAAATAGCTTTTAAGAGGCGGACTTTTAAATTTCATTTTCGCACGATGTTAACTTTGTACAAATAGAGAATTAGTATCTTGAAAACAGGAAGTTAACTTCATGCAGATAGAAAGTTAATTATCTCTGTCCAAGAAACAAAGATGATGTGTCAATAACATGTATTTTTTCTCAAAAAACATGTTGAATTTGTATTAAAATGCTATTTATATTCGAAAACAAATGATTATAGCACTTTTCTTAAAAAGTATGAGTAAGTTAAATGTCGATATATTCTCCTTTATGTCAACGCAAAACGCAATTAACTATCTTTTTTGTATTTCTGCAATCATTATTATTTAAACACACATTTTTATATTCAAATGTTTTCGTTTACTATAAATTCTCTATTTTTCTTTTAAAATTTGTATTGTTTCTCCCTGAAAAATTGTATGTTTGCACATCACACCGATAGATTTATGACCGAGAAAGAGCTTATTGTATCATTAAAACAGGGGGACGAAGCTGCATTTACTGCTCTATACAGAATGTATTGGCCTAAAGTTCACAACTTTTCCTATTTATACCTTATTAAAGTTTAAGAAGTGGTACAGGAAGTTTTCGTAAAATTGTGGGAGGCTATCTTTCTGAAGAGAATGAAAGTTATTTCTTGTTTATTTTTATCATTTTTAATCAATTCTTAAAAGTTTTATTGAAAATGCCTATAAAACGATGTACTTAGTAAAGGTAGAATATGAAATTGAAAACGATTATGCAGCCGATCTTCAAGGCTATATCAAAAATTAATTTCAGAACTGACACCACGACAACAAAAGTATTTCATTTAAGTCGTGAGGAACATCTCAGTTATAAAGAAATAGCTATTCGATTATCTATCAGTGAAAAAACAGTAGAGCGTCATATTAATGAAGCCTTAAAATTTTACGTAAGAACATCTATTTATTTTTTATAGTTCTGAAATAATAAGGTATAGAGGAGATTATTTAATAACTTCATTTTAAAGTTTAAATTTTCTTTGGGGATGTTATGGAGTTGCGTGTATTTATAAATAGATAGGTAATAAGATTAAAATGAAACAAGCGACAAAGGAAATAAGGATATAATAAAGAAGCTACTGACCGATAGCCTATCGCCAGAAGAGCGAGAGAAACTAAACAACTATAAATTTGTGAATCAAGCAATTTATAGTCAATGGGAACAAGCTTCTGATATGTATACCGATGTCGATAAGGAAGAACGAAAACGTCATGCACCAAATAAAGAAAGGAAAAACCGGACGTTTTAGGCAAAGCTTACATCGGTATGGCTGGGTGGCATCTATAGCTTTATTGCTGATTTGCGGAACACTATCTTTAATGTTATTATCCAGAAAAGCAGAGCCGGAGGTTTGGTATGTACTGAACTCCGGACGCCAGTCAATGGATTCGGTAAGATTAGCAGATGGTACGCTTGTGATGCTGAACGCAGGGATCGCTTGACATATCCTAAAGTTTTCCGAAACAAGCGGGAAGTAACTCTTTCGGACAAGCTTTTTAGTGTTCATCCGGATAAGGTACATCCTTTTGTTGTGAAAAAAATGGATGTTACAGCTTTACACAGCATTTGAAGTCTTTAGTTTCGATGGTGATTAAAGTGTAGAAACGGAATTGCTTAACGGAAGGTTAAGGTAGAACCTAAGGATCACAAAGAACAAATAAAATAGAATATATCCTTCAGCCGAACGAAAACTAACGTGCCAGGTAAATGGTGATATACGTATAGATCGCGTAGATGCCAATTCTTATTCTGCTTGGCGTATTGGAGGACGGTTGAGCTTTAAAAATGAAACATTAGCCATGATCTTGCCTCGGTTAGAGAAATGGTACGGACAAAAGATCGATTGCCCGCAGAAAACTGCTGATCATTATCGCTTTACATTTACGCTGCGGAATGAGCCTTTGGATCTGATATTAAATATAATGTCGCATAGTGCGCCATTAAATTATAAATTAATAAGTAATGACTACTATGTTCTCGAAGAACTTAAGTAGAACACGATATTTTTGAAAGTAATGAATAAAATAGAAAGCTAAGTTCATACGGAACTTAGGAAAACAGACAAGAAATAAAATTTATACCAAGTTCGTTTAGAACTTATACCAAACATCAATTTTAAACCTAAATAAGAAAGAAAAGAATGAGAGAGAAACCGTAAATGACGTTAACCTGGTACAGTGATACTTCAGAAGTATCCTGTGCTTACTTTATCAATCTAAATTACAATCTAATAATTAATCGTATTTATGAGAAAATGCAACATGCGGTGGTTTAGTCCGCAAAGAATGAAAAAGCATCTGGCTTTTGCTTTAGCAGTTAGCCTGGTGGCTATGGTACCTGTAAGTGCCTTCGCTCAAGTACTAAAGATTTCAATGACAAAGACCAATGTATCCATTGAAAATGTACTTCGTGAACTTGAAAAACAAAGCGATTACACTTTCTTCTACAATGACAATCAGGTAAAACTGAACAAGAAAGTATCCATCAACGTATCCGACGCTCCGATCGAAACCGTATTGAACGAAGTTTTCAAAAACTCGGGATATACCTACAAGATTGTAGACAATCAGATCGTAGTGTCTACAGCTGCTGCAGCAGCGAAAGAGGTACAGGCTACCCAGCAACAGAAACAAAGAAAAATTTCGGGAGTTGTGAAAGATGCAATGGGAGAAGCCATCATCGGAGCATCGGTTATAGAAAAGGAAATCCGACTAACGGTACTATCACTAATATTGATGGTGAGTTTACTCTTAACACTGCCGGTAAGGAACTTCAGGTGACTTATATTGGTTATATACCTCAAGCGATTGTTCTTAAACCGGGAGTTAATAGTTATACAGTTACCATGAAAGAGGATACTAAAACTCTGGACGAAGTGGTGGTAGTAGGTTATGGTACTCAGAAGAAGGTAAATTTGACAGGTGCTGTGTCTTCTGTTGGAGCGGACGAATTGAAAGAACGTGTGAATACAAATGTTTTGGCTTCTGTTCAAGGGCAGGTCCCGGGAGTAACTATTATATCACGTCCGGGATCTACTCCATCAATTAATATGCGTGGTCGCGGTAACTTGGGAACATCTTCTCCTTTGTTTGTTATTGACGGTGCAATTGCTGATGCTTCTTTCTTTTCAAGTCTTGATCCGAATTCGATAGAGAGCATTTCATTCTTGAAAGATGCGGCATCTTCTGCTATTTACGGCTCTCGTGCAGCTTATGGTGTTGTATTGGTAAAAACCAAAGGTGGTAAAGAAGGTGATTTGAAGATCAGTTATGATGGTTCGGTCGCAGTGAAAATGGCGACTTATACACCTGATGTATTGGGCTCTGAATGGTATGCACGTTTGAGTAATGAGGCTGCTTTGAATGAAAACCCGAATACCAGTACGCTTCCTTATACAGATAAAGAAATACAAATGTTCCGCGATGGCTCTAATCCGGATATGTATCCAAATACAAATTGGTATGATTTAGTCTTGAAGGATGAAGCTGTTATGACAAAGCACTCTGTAAGCTTTAGCGGTGGTAATAAAGTGAAATACTTCACTTCATTAGGATATATGTATGATGATGATTTTACTCCTGGTGTAAAGAGTGAACGTTATAATTTGACTACCAATATTTCTTCAGATATTAAGTCTTGGTTGACAATGCGTTCTAATATCAATTATATTCAAAGCACTTCCGATAATGATAAAGGAGGAGTTGTTTATACACACTTGTTGACAATCCCGTCAACTTATGTTGCTCGTCAAAGTAACGGTGAATGGGGTAGCTATGAAGGTGGAAAGCCGGCTGCAACAGTAAATATGGAGCGTAACCCTTTACGCCGTTTGGAAGAAGGAGGTTGGTCGAACAGTAAGACTCAGAATACTTTGATAAATCTGGCTTTAGATATTAAGCCTGTAAAAGGACTGGTATTGACTGGCGAAATGATTTATAAAGCTTGGGATTATAAATCTAAGACTTATACTGCAAATAAAAGTAAGATTAAGGATTTCCAGACCGGTGCTGAGTTGAATGGTACAGATGTAACTAATTCTAAGATGGAGTACAGTTGGGAAGAAAACAGTCGCCTTACTTATAATGCACTGGCTAATTACGTTTGGAGTAATGAAAAACATAATGTGAATGTATTGGCTGGTGTATCTTATGAACATTATAAGTATCAGAAACAAAAATCATATCGTCTGAAATTCCCGACTAATGGTATGACGGACATGAATGGTGGCTCAAGTGCGCCAGATGATACTTATGCTGAAGGTGGAAGTAACGAAGACAAGCTGATGTCTTACTTTGGTCGTGTAAATTACTCCTTTATGGATCGTTATTTATTAGAGGCCAATATCCGTGCTGATGCTTCTTCTCGCTTTCATAAGGATAATCGTTGGGGTGTTTTCCCGTCATTCTCTGCAGGCTGGCGTATTAGTCAGGAGGAATTTATGCAAGATATCAACTGGATTAATAACCTGAAGTTGCGTGCATCTTGGGGACAGTTGGGTAATATCAATAACGTAGGCCAATATGATTATTTCTCTTCATATCAACAAGGAGGTAACTACAACTTTGAAGATGCTATTGTTTCCGGTATCGTAGAATCTAAACCTGCCAATCCGACTTTAGGATGGGAAACTGTTACTATCACTGATATCGGTGTGGATTTTGACATTTTCAATGGACTGTTGAATTTTACAGCCGATTATTATAACAAAAAGACAGATGATATCCTGTTGGCATATCCGAGTCCGAAAGAAATCGGTATTGGCTCTGATTTCAAGGTTTCACAAAATATTGGTACAGTAAGTAATAAGGGTTTAGAACTGAGTATTACACATAATAAAACTCTGGGTGACTTTGCATATACAGTTGGGTTTAACATGAGTAAGAACTGGAATAAAGTAACCAACCTGGGAGCGAATGACCCGATTATTGAAAGCCCATGGATTAAAAAGGTTGGTTATGCAATCGGTACTTTCTATGGATATCGCTCTGATGGTCTGTTGACTCAGGAGGATATTGATACCGGTAATTACATCACCGATGGTTTGGTGCCTCAAGCGGGTGATATCAAATATGTAGATTTAGATGGTGATGGTAAACTTACCGATAAAGATAGAACTTATATAGGTTGTGATGTTCCTGACATTACTTATGGTGTGAACCTGAATCTTCGTTATAAAGGATTTGAATTAAGTATGTTCGGTCAGGGAGTTACCGGTACAAAGGTAAACTTCAGTATGGAAAATGCCTGGGCATTCTCGGATTATGCAAGTCCGCGTAAATATCACTTGAAGAGATGGACGGTAGATAATCCTAACCCGAATGCAGCTTATCCTCGCATTTATCCTCGTACAAGTAAACATTCAACTTATAACCAATATTTCTCTGATTACTGGTTGTTTAATGCCGATTATTTCCGCATCAAGAATATAACTTTTGGATATTCTTTCCAAAAGCCGGTATTACAGAAGTTGAGTCTGGAGGCATTGAAACTCTATGTTGCGGCTGAAAATCCGTTTACTATTCGTGCTGATCACCGTATGGAAGATTTCGACCCTGAAACGGCTTCAGGACGCGGCGTTAATACTCGTGGTACGTCTTCGATTGCTTTTGGTGTAAATCTAACATTCTAACATTATTGATTATAAAAGATGAAAACTATAAATAAATTATTCAAGGGTATATTCTTTTGCACTTTAGTTAGTGTAAGTGTTAGTAGTTGCGACTTGGAAGTGGAGCCGCCTGCTAATATTGCGGCCGAAACATATTGGACATCTGAAAAAGATGCCTGGTATAATCTGAATTCAATTTATTCTGATGCGATTCCGGGTATTGGAATTTACGGAGATGCTTATTCGGATGATGTATATTGCCAATATGCACATGAATCTAAGGCAAAATATTCCAGCAAGATGGTTTCAGCCCTCTTTATGATGAAGGTTGGAACTTTGAGACAATTCGTAAGGAAAACTTGTTTTTGCAGAAAGTTGGAAATTGTGAGATGGATGAATCTTTAAGAGAAAGGTTCAAGGCAGAAGTTCGTGCAATGCGTGCCTGGACTTATTTGGGCATGACTATGACGTTCGGTAAAGTGCCTTTGATTACTGAAGTTCTGGATTATAACTCTCCTAATATTCCGCGTGACGAGGTAAGTGTAATTCGTGATTTTATTATGAAAGAACTTACTGAGGCTGCTGCAATATTGCCTGAGAAATACGCTGGTGGTTATCCAAATGAAAAGGGACGTATCACAAAATATGCTTGTTTGTCATTGAAAGCAAGAGCGGCCCTGTATTTTGGGGACTATGCTTTAGCAGAATCTACTGCGAAGGAAGTGATGGATAAGGGAGGCTTCTCTTTGTTTAAAATATCTTCTTTGTCGGATGCACAGAAGAAAGAGGCAGAAGAAATGAGTTTGTATATTGATTTTGCAGAAAAAGGAATCGATAAAGACGAATTCGTTAAGGGTATGTTTAATTATGAAGCTTTGTGGCATACAGAAAATGCTAATCCGGATAATCCCGAATACATTATGACTCGTCAATATGCTGCTTCCAGTTGGAATTATCAAGATATGACTCGTTATACAAGTATGCGCCCGAATCAGTTGGGTGGCTGGTCTTCTGTAACTCCGACACAGAATCTGGTAGATGCTTATTGGGAGTTGATGGCCACAGTGTACCGCAATTGCCTACTCCGGAAGAACGTGCTAAAGCGTATAACCAGATTAAGGCTGACTTGGATGCTTATCAAAAGCCTGAAGGAGAAGCTAAGTTTATTGCTTTCTGCCAGGAAAAGATAAAGAATGGAACATTGAAAGATTATAAATATATTCAAGAGTTCCGTAACCGTGATAGCCGTATGTATGTTTCTATCTTGATGCCATTCAAGAGTTGGTATGAATCTAATTATGGTGATAAGTTTGTGTATGAATGGATAAAGAATGGTAATAACGAATCAAAGACCGGATTTAACTTCCGTAAGATGCTTTCATTGGAAAATGATGCTAATGGCGATGGACAGGCGACCGGTGATTATCCTTGTATCCGTTATGCAGAAATTTTATTGATTTATGCTGAAGCTCATACACAGACTACTGGTTATGATGCTGCAACTGAAGCTGCTTTGAATCAGTTACGTGATCGTTGCGGTATGCCGGATGTGCCTTCTGGCTTGAGTAAAGAAGAAGGTCTGAAACTGATTCAGAACGAACGTCGTATTGAATTGGCCGGTGAAGGTTTCCGTGGTGACGATATGACTCGTTATAGCGATGATTACTGGAAAGAGCACATGAACAATGTACCTATCATGACTCCTGACGGTGATACGGAACTTACAATGAAATGGAGCTCTCGTATGCGTCTGAAACCAATTCCGCAAACAGCTATTGACTTAAATCCGTTATTGGCTGGCGATCAGAATCCGGGATATTAATTTAACACAGATATCTCTTAATTAAAGGTTGAAAAAGGGGGTGTCGGTTATCAGACCGACACCCCCTTTTCTGTAAATCTTTCTTTTATCATTATCTCTATCAATCTATTTGCTTGAATGTGTGTCTTTTTATACGTCTGTTCTTTTTATTTCTATTTCTTGTCGATTTAATCTTGCTGCTATCAGTATATTCTATATTAGCCTATATCTACTAAAGTGTCACAAGAGTATAAATCTTTCGTGTAGATATAAGGTACGACTTTCGGAAGCGTACATGGTTTATAATGAAAAGCTATCATCTTTTATAAATAGCGATTAAAGTATTTATATACAGATTATTAATACTATTATATAGTCGTTGTATGGAATGATTTTCAGGTATCTTTCTCTGAGCATAAATAGAACAATATTCAGTTGAGCCTGATAGTAAAGCTTAAATTGTATGTTTAAAAAGGAAAGCTTTGGGTGGCAGGAGGCCAATTCCAGGGAAAGTATAAGCTTTTGTGTAGAAAATACTTAGTTGGATTTTTGATAATCTTAGTTTATATTGTAGAATCTATGTTTAATAGCATGCATCTGTTTATTTGTAGAATATTTTGGGATTAATGTCGTTTTTAAAGTTTATATTTACTCATTGTTTAATACTAAAATCTTTTATTATGAGAGCTTTAATTTACGTAGTTTGCCTTATTGGGGCTATGTGCGGTTGGTCATGTTCAGACCATATTGCCGATTCGTCTGATTTATCTGTACAGACACGTACAATTGTATCTCCGGAAGGAGTTTCTACTTCAAATCCGGATCTGATTAGTGATTGGGAACATCAATCTTTGCTTACCCTTTCTACTGGTGAACGGATTAATACTCCATGGACGCCCGGTGCATCTCACTCTATGTCAGAAGAAACTGTATCGGATATCAAAAAGAAGATGGATGGACTATGCTTTTCATACTTTTAAGGCATTAATGAGTCTCCCAACAGCAATTATCTCTGCTTCTATAATGAATTGACAGGAGTTATTAAGGTGTTTTATTATATAAAAATGCTCAGGGAAATAACGGATTTCAGTGGAGAATCAGCACTGCCAATGGGGTAGGGAGTAGTTTATTGGCTTTGAACAGTTATATTTCTCCTTTGGATAACAGTTCTGACAAACCCAATTGTATGAATCTGTCTACTTTTGCACAAACACCAATTAATGGATTGACACCGGGATGGAATGGATTTGAGTTTGAAGTTCCTTATACTACGGATTACCGCAATATCAGTTTATCAATAAACAGTTATAATCAGGTGATAACTGATTTCAATTTTTCAGGTACAACCGAGCTGAAAACAGAAGGTACTATTACAAAAAATGTAGCTAACGGAGGAGGTACGACAAAAACGGCTGCTACTTTGGCCAGTTCGGGAGCAAAGAAGTATATGGATGAGTTGAAGAAAAAAGCGAATGGGCAACCCTCTAATATAGCAGGTGATGTGAAGTTGGGTAAGAAGATCGTTGATGCATTAACTTCTGGAAACTATTTTTCAGCAATAGCGAAAGGGCTGAAGTTTATTTTTGGATCTACTACTACCCGACCTGAAGTATCTAAAGTGAGTTTGACTACGACAGGGGTTGTAACGATGGGGAACTTCGCAATCTGGTTCGCATGATAATGTGGAACCACTATTTTCAATTAATTTGTATGATTTGATGAATGGTAATTTAGCTGCATTAAAAAAGTCTCCTTCTTTTAATTCTCTTGTATTGCCTGTAGATGTTACTACACGGTCGGGAGGAGAACGCTATGCAGGAGTTTGGACTTTGAAAGAGTCTCCTGTCATCCGAATGACCCGTTATGGACGTGTATTGAATTATAATATATCTGGTGGAGTATTTACTGTTGCCTCTGTATTGTTACCTTACTTAGATTCGAATGTAAATAAAAAGGCTTCTGTTATTTTGAATCCTTATTTGAGTCAATACGTTACTTCTATGCAAACTATGGTAGATGTGGTGTCTTGCGCGAAGTTAAATGGCGAGAAATATTTCAATGGTTATGCCATTTCAGATTTTATGTCGGAAGACCCCATATATGAAGATAAAGATTTGGCAATTCGTAAGTCTGCTTTTTCTGGATCGGGAGGTGAGATTTGTAATCAATCGATATCTGTTTCAGATTATAATATAGGGGATGGAGGAAATCAAAATATGTATTTTTTGATTGGGGAACTAATATAAAGGGTGATGAAGTAGCTGTGGTTACAGTTAATATAGCTTATAACTATAAGGGCAAAGTACACAATATCTCTATATCCCGGAATTATAAGGTCCAATATGTGCATGATCCTGCTACAGATGTAAAAATACTTGGTACTGCCGGAACTAAAAAAGTGGTAATTGTGAATAACTATCCCCAATTTGAATAATTTGTAAGGTGAATATAAAGGCGGACCAGTGATAAATTAATAGTCCGCCTTATATGATAAAGTGGTTATTGATAATTCAATAAGAAGAGATTGGGGTTAGTAGAGATCTGATGTTCTGCTTATATGGCATTTCTTCCATGCTCCTCTCGTAAAGTCCGGAATCTCTACCGGTATACTGCCGTTTAATACCGATTGTTCGCTCAGTTCTGTGATGCACGACCATTCGGCAGCGTCATATACATCCATATCCAATGGTAATCCGTTGCGCAAACAATAAATTAGCCGGCAGTCCATTACATAGTTCATTTCATTGGGCAGATTTCTGCGATGAGCCTCTGTACCGAAAGTGGCTGTGAAAGGATGTTTGTAACGCTCCATTATTTCCTCGAGTGCTTTCCCCCTCAAGAGGAGAGCCGGCGTCGGGTTCGAGAGCAATGCTGGGAACGGGATATTTCTGCGCGAATCCTTTTGTTCCACAAACTGTATGCAGGCGGCTGTAAGGACGTGGAGTTACTACGTTATACTGAATCATGATACTTTTGCCCTTCACTGTTTGTATCAAGGTAGTATTCATGTCACCCAATAAGTATTTCTGGCGGGCTTCCGGAGAGTCTGCTCCGAAGTTTTTACGGGCATATTCGGTCATACCTGCCTGAAGACTGGACAGAGAAACCAAGTAGTTCATGCGGTCTCCCCGATGGATATTCAGTATCTGGCAAACCGGACCAAGACCGTGGGTCGGATAAGGATTACCGGTATGTTCTATACTATATTTCTTTCCCCAGTGATTGTGAAATCCTCCTTTACTTTCGTCGGCGAAGTAGATAGAACGCAGGTCATGTATGTATGCTCCCTCTACATGGGTTATTTCGCCGAATACACCCTGTTGTGCCATGTTAAGCGTAGTCAGTGCAAACGGGTCATAGCAACAATTTTCGAGCATCATGCAGTGCTGTCTTGTCTTTTCGGCCGTATCTACCAACTTCCAACACTCTTCTACAGTCATGGCTGCAGGAACTTCAATGGCTACATGCTTGCCATGCTCCATGGAGTATACTGCCATGGGAGTGTGGGTCAGCCAGTCGGTACAGATGAATACGAGATCAATGTCATCCCGTTCGCACATTCGTTTCCATCCATCCGGTCCGGTATAGCCGTCCGGTTGCGGATAACCGGCTTCCCGAAGTATCTTTTGGGCTTTAACCAGATTGCCTTCCCTGATTTCACAAAGTGCTTTGATTTCGACACCTTCGATTTGCAGATAACGTTGCAGAGTCAATACACCTCTATTGCCAAGCCCTATGAAAGCAAGGCGTACCATCGGGAGTGGGGGATGTGCCAGTCCGAGCACATGTGTTTGCGAAGGAGTTTTCATGTGTAGTTAGGATGTTAGGGTTGTATATAAAAAAAGAGAATCTAATTTCTCAGATTCTCTTTAGAGCGGAAGACGGGGCTCAAACCCGCGACCCTCAGCTTGGAAGGCTAATGCTCTATCAACTGAGCTACTTCCGCAATTTTTGTGGGCAAAGATGGATTCGAACCACCGAAGTCGAAAGACAGCAGATTTACAGTCTGCCCCATTTGGCCACTCTGGTATTTGCCCTTTTGTTTGCTTTTGAGTCCCTTTGCTTTCTCTTAAGTAGGTTTGTTTCTCAATTGCGATGCAAAGATACAACTATTTATTTAAACTCCAAACAAAATCGATCATTTTTATTGCAGTAATTGCACATTCGTCTCCTTTATTACCCAGTTTGCCGCCGGCTCTGTCTTCTGCCTGCTCCATAGTGTTGGTGGTAATTAATCCGTAAATAACTGGTATATCGCCAGTTGCGTTCAGTTGTGCTACGCCTTGTGTCACTCCCATGCAAACATAGTCAAAATGTGGAGTATCTCCTTTAATTACGCAACCAATGATAATAATTGCATCTATATCGCTATTTTCCATCATCTGATTAGCGCCGAAGGTAAGTTCGAAACTTCCGGGTACTGTCTTTACCAGGATATTTTCTTCTTTGGCTCCATGTTTCTTCAAAGTTTTCACAGCTCCGTCCAGCAGGGCACCGGTGATGTTAGCGTTCCATTCGGAAACAACGATACCGAATTTCATTTCTTCTGCATTCGGAACTGAATTAAAATCGTAATCTGATAAGTTATGATATGCTGTTGCCATAATCTATATGTTTTGGTTGGTTGAAAAAAGCTCCCCAGATTGGTTTGGGTAGCTTTCTATATAATAAGGTATATACCCCGTTATTATTTTTTCAGCAGTTTAGCTTGCTCGATGTATTTATCGATATCCATTGCCTGATAAGACTGGAAGTATTTATCCTTAATCTTGGTGAAGGCTTTTACTGCTTCTTCGTTCTTGCCTTGCTTCATCAGGATTTCTCCGGCTTGGAGCAGGAAGATAGGGCTCAGGGTGCTGTTGTCTGCATGATCTGCCGCTTTCAGAAGAGCAGAAGTTGCTTTATCGAGTTGGCCTAACTGAGCGTAGCAGTTACCAATGGCACCTTGAATGGCAGGAGCTACCATCTGGTCGTCTCCACTGAAACCGTCAAGTGCTTTGATGGCTTCTTCATATTTACCTAAATTCTGGTAGCAGATACCGGCGTATGCCTTTGCCAGATTGGCTGCTTTAGTACCGCTAAACTGATCGGCTACTTTCAGGAAACCGATAGAACCGATGCTATCACCGTTCAGTGCTTGTTCGTATGCACTTTGCTCAAAGTACTGTTCGCTTTTGAAAAGAGCAGCCTGTGCTTTTTCTTCACGAGGTTCTGCGTAGAAATTCTTGTAGAGGATTGCACCTGCTACGATTACGATTACGGCTACAACGGCGCCAATGATTGCTTTTTGTTTTAACAAGAAATGCTTCCGACTGTGTCAGTGCATCTTCCACATTCAGTTCGTTGTTGTGGTTCTTTTGTTCTGCCATTTTTATATGATTCTTTTTGTTATTTTTTCAACTGGATATTTTGGTCAGCAAAAGTAGTTTTTTTATATATATAAACGAAATTTAGAGGCATCTTTTTTTGTTTTGCGACCTAAAACCCCGAAAATCTTTCTACTTTTGTAACCAAACTCAATGTGCACACATGATACTGAAGCGTATATCTATACTGAACTATAAGAACCTGGAGCAGGTAGAACTGAATTTTTCGGCTAAACTGAATTGCTTTTTCGGGCAGAACGGGATGGGAAAAACCAATCTGCTCGATGCGGTCTACTTTCTGTCTTTTTGTAAAAGTGCAGGAAATCCGATCGATTCGCAGAATATTCGTCATGAACAGGACTTTTTTGTTATTCAAGGGTTCTATGAGGCGATGGACGGAACACCCGAAGAGATTTATTGCGGAATGAAGCGTAGGTCGAAAAACAATTCAAACGTAATAAGAAAGAATATTCGCGCCTGTCGGATCACATCGGATTTATTCCTTTGGTGATGGTGTCGCCTGCCGACTCGGAATTGATAGCGGGGGGCAGTGACGAACGTCGCCGCTTTATGGATGTAGTCATTTCGCAGTATGATAAGGAGTATTTGGATGCTTTGATTCGCTACAATAAGGCATTGGTACAACGAAATACATTGTTGAAGAGTGAACAACCGATAGAAGAAGAGCTTTTTCTCGTTTGGGAAGAGATGATGGCACAGGCCGGTGAGGTGGTTTTCCGGAAACGGGAAGCATTTATCAGTGAGTTTATTCCTATATTTCAATCGTTCTACTCGTACATTTCGCAGGATAAGGAGCAAGTGGGACTGACTTATGAGTCACACGCAAGAAAAGCATCTCTGCTTGAAGTTCTGAAAGAAAGCCGGGTACGGGATAAGATTATGGGTTATTCGCTCCGGGGGATACATAAAGATGAACTCAACATGTTGTTGGGTGACTTTCCTATTAAGAGAGAGGTTCACAAGGACAGAACAAGACGTACCTGGTTGCACTGAAGCTTGCGCAGTTTGATTTTTTGAAGCGTACGGGAAGTACGGTACCTCTGTTGCTGTTGGATGATATCTTTGACAAATTGGATGCTTCGCGCGTAGAACAGATTGTAAAGTTGGTGGCGGGTGACAATTTCGGGCAGATTTTCATAACGGATACGAATCGTGAACATTTGGACCGTATATTATATAAGGTGGGGAGTGACTATAAAATGTTTCGTGTGGAGAGCGGAGCTATCAATGAAATGGAGGAAAAAGAGAGATGAAACGAAACGATGCGGAACCGATTGGAAAACTGATTCAGAAATATCTGCGTCAGGAGAGCTTGGAGTCTCCACTGAATGAGCAACGCTTACTTGATTCGTGGGAGACGGTGCTGGGACCTACTATTATGTCGTACACAAGGGATTTGTATATTCGTAATCAGGTGTTGTATGTACACTTGACCTCTGCTGCCCTCCGTCAGGAGTTGATGATGGGGCGGGAACTTTTGGTCCGTAATTTGAATCAGAAGGTTGGGGCTACGGTGATTACCAATATTATTTTCCGCTAAACGACTATTCTTTTATAATAAATGAAGGCTTTGTTTGTATCAAACGGAGCCTTCATTCTTTATGAACAGAGTCTCTGTTCGAAGAGAACGGAGATTCTATCTACAACTAAAATGTGGTGCTCTCAGTATTTCAAGAATGGGATTGTATCTATGACGGGCATCTTCAGCGCATTCAGTTCCTGACAGGCACGATCGTAGTAAGTCGGATTTTCTAAATCAAGGTTATTGTGTGCGTCCAGTCCGATAATAGCCGTGCATCCTTCATTGGCTGCGATATGCCAGAATTGCGGGCAAGGATAAGTCGTTATTCCCCGTGCTTCATTGATGGCTACATAGCCGATATTATATTCCAAAGGGATGTGCAATCGGGCTGCTGCCCGACAGATATGGCGGCTGACACTGATACAATGTTTGTCAAATTCAGGGTAGGAACGCATAAAAAGATCCGGATGTGCCAGGTAGGCGAACAGTCCGCTTTCCATTCCTTCGATAGTGCTTTCTTCATAAAGGTCGAGCATATCCCGATTAGTGGTATGATGCCCGAAGTAGGGAAACTTTTCGTCAGTATGGTAATGATGGTTTCCAAAGAGGATATAATCCAACCGGTACTCTTTGATGATTTCTTTCAGCCAGTGGATGTATTCGGGAAAGTATTCATATTCCAATCCGATTTTGATGCTGATTTGATTCCGGTATTTTTCTTTCAAGGCACGGATGCTTTCTATATATTCCGGTAAGTCCTCCGGGAGCATACGTATGTCCGATACAAAATCTGTGTGATACTTCCATGGGCCATGATCAGAAAAGCCCAATTCCTGAAAGCCACCTTTGATGGCACTGCGTACATAGTCTTCATCGTCTCCCACGGCGTGCATGCAGCGAGTGGTATGTGTGTGATAATTTGTTTTCATTGTGCTATAATAGTATCCATACGGAAGTCGAATGCTTCTGCGGGTACTTCTTCTATCAATTGAAACGGGAAACAAATGCCGACTTTGGGAGCCGGAATTTGAGGTAATAAACGGTCGTAATATCCTTTGCCGCGGCCTAAACGATGTCCGTACCGATCGAAAGCAACACCCGGAATCACAGCCAGATCTATTGTTTCGTAATCGGTGAATGGCGCTCCGGTTGGTTCGGCAATGCCATACGAACCTATGGCGAGATCTTGGGGCCTGTGTAAACGCGAAGTTCTAACTCGTCGCCTGTTACTACAGGCAATATGATTCTTTTCGACCGGCTCCACTTCTCAATGAAGGCGTGCGTCTGCACTTCATCCTTCATTGAGTGATAGAGCAATATAGTATGCCCTTTTGAAATTCGGGGCATGCCTCAAGAGTTATCAATACCTTTTCCGACAACGATTTAAGCGTAGAGTCGGAGTATTTCTTCTTCTCCTGTGCTATCCACTTGCGCAGTTGTTTTTTTCTTTCCATCTTTCTTTTCCTCCTTTTGAGGTTCTACGCTGATGGGAGCCTTTGGGAATGCTTCTCCACTTTCAAGCAACTCGACGGCCTTCTTCACAGTCTGATCGCTTTGGTTGAGATATTGAATATAGGCTTCTTTTCCCAGCATATTATAGATGATATTTCCGTAAATGCTCTTTTCCAGTAATTTATATGATTTCTGAATCAGGATGTTTCTTCGTTTCACCCCTTTGCTGTCAGCGTAGCGTATGAACTGTTCGACCAGTCCCTGACGACGCAGATAGTTTAAGAGTGATTCTTCGTCTTCGTACTTCTTCAACTTATCGCGGTTATTATCCGTGTAATGGAAGGTGAATTGGATGGTAAGTCCTTTGCTCAGCACCTCGGTCAGATATGAAGTCACTCCCGTGGTGTCTTGTGGGACGAATACATCCGGCATGATACCTCCTCCTCCGTACACCGGACGTCCGAGGGCGGTAGAATAACGCAGGTTTTCATCGAGCTTGATACTATCTTTTGAGAAGTACTCTCCATGTTCATATCGTGTCAGCCAATCCATTTCGTAGTTGCGGTCTTTACCATTCTGATAAGGGCGTTGAATGCAGCGTCCGGATGGAGTATAATAGCGGGCAATGGTCAGCCGGATGGCTGATCCGTCACTGAAGTCGATAGGCTGTTGTACCAGGCCTTTACCGAACGAACGGCGACCCACTACCATACCTCGGTCGTTATCCTGAATAGCACCGGTGAAAATTTCACTGGCCGAAGCCGAACCTTCGTCAATCAGCACGATAACGGGCATTTTCTGGCAACTGCCTGTTCCATTGGCAAATTCGTCGGCACGGGGATATTTGCGTCCTTCCGTATAGACTATCAGTTTACCTTCGGGCAAGAATTCGTTGACCATGCGCACTGCAGCTTCCATATATCCTCCTGTGTTGCCACGTAAGTCGATGATCAGCCCTTTGCAGTTCTTATGATTCAGTAAAGCAATGGCATTCAGCAACTCCACATGTGTAGTACGTCCGAATTTACTAACCTGTATATAGCCAAAGTCATCTGTCAACATATAAGCTGCGTCGATGGTGTTTTGCGGAATGTCACCGCGTGTGATAGTGAAGTTCAAAAGATCTTTCTCCGTAGCGCGCTTCACGCCCAGTTTCACTTGAGTACCCTTCGGCCCTTTCAGAGTGCGCATGGCACGTTCGTTGGTCACTTTTTTCCCTACAAACAAACTGTCGTCTACCATCACGATACGGTCACCGGCCATTAATCCTACCTTTTCGGAAGGCCCTCCCTGAATGACACTGTTCACATGGATAGTGTCGTCCTGGATGGTGAACTGGATACCGATACCGCTGAAGCTGCCTTCCAGTTCCGATGTCACTTCTTCCAGGTTTTGTGCCGGAATGTAAGTAGAGTGGGGATCCAGCTCTGCCAGAATCTGTGGCATTGCCTTTTCCACAAGGTCGGCCATGTTGACGGTGTCCACATACTGGTCATCGACAATGCGCAGCAAAGCATTCAACTTGTTCGAAGAGCCGTTGATAATGCCGAGTCGGTTGCCGGCAAAGTGTTTGGCATAAAATGTACCTATCAGAATTCCGATTACCACACTGATAGCGATGATGACAGGGGTAAACCGTGAAGAGTTCTTTGTACTCATATCTTTTTATAGTTATTGGCTACGGACGACAAACTACCGGAGAGTTGCGTTGTAGTCAGTTGTTTATGTATGTTGTTTCATTTTTCACTCGTATCGACAAAAACGACTTCAATACCTGCACGTTTCAGTAACTCTATTCCGTCTTCCAGGCGATAGTGTTCAGAGTACACCACTCGCTTGATGCCTGCCTGTATGATCAGTTTGGCACATTCGATGCAAGGTGAAGCAGTGACATACATCGTAGCACCGTCACTACTGTTGTTGGAACGTGCTATCTTGGTGATGGCATTGGCTTCAGCATGCAGAACATAGGGCTTGGTGACGTTGTTATCATCTTCACAAACGTTCTCAAAGCCGGATGGTGTTCCGTTATATCCGTCTGAGATAATCATTTTGTCTTTGACAATCAGTGCTCCTACTTTACGGCGTTGGCAATAAGAGTTTTCCGACCAGATGGAAGCCATGCGGATATAACGCTTGTCCAAATCTGATTGTTTGCTGTTTGCTGTGTCCATACGCTGCTATATTATTTATTGTTGTCCTTATCAACATGAAATACCAGGCATAACTCTCTTCCTCCCTCATCCTTGTAATAGATAAAGAGGTTGTCGTAATTCCCTTTGTACGAAGTAGCCCTGTTGAGTCCTTCGACAAATTTGTTACTAAATCCTAACGGATCATTTTCAGACCCTTTTACGGAAGCTGAGAAAGCATTGCTTTCGCCATTGGCACTCCAGGTTCCGGTGTAAGAATGTGACAAAAGCGTTCCGCTAAACTTTCCGCTGATGACATTGTCTGTAGTCTCCCCTTCGAATTTGATTGTGTATGCACCTTCTTTATTGATGTAATTCTTGATAGATTGTTCATATTTGTCTTTATCACCCCAGAAATCATAGGGTTTATGTTCGTTCTTTTTGGTAATATACGTCAGTTTCCATACTTTTCCGGTAAAGATACCGTTCACATCATCCGAATCGTTGCATCCGCTTACAAAAGGGAGCATCAAAAGTAATAATAATAAGTATTTATATTTCATTTTTTTCTATTTTTTTATTCCGTTTCTGATTAGTAATGCGTCAATCGTAGGTTCTTGTCCTCTGAAACGTTTGTAAAGTATCATCGGGTGCTCTGTTCCGCCTTTCGACAAGATGTTGTTACGGAAGGAATTGGCTACCTCTTCATTGAAGATTCCTTTTTGCTTGAACAGTGAGAATGCATCCGCATCCAGAACTTCCGCCCACTTGTAGCTATAATAACCTGCCGAATATCCTCCGGCAAAGATGTGTGAGAACTGGGTACTCATACAGGTTTCCGAAACTGTGGGCAATATCTGTGCTTGAGCCCATGCCTGACGTTCGTATGCCTTTACGTCACCTTCGAAGGGGGTATTGCGGGTATACCAGGCCATATCCAACAGCCCGAAACTGACTTGGCGAAGACAGGCGTACGCAACATTGAAGTTTGATGCATCTACCAGCCGGCTGATCAATTCGTCAGGCAACGGTTCTCCGGTCTGATAATGATTGGCAAAGGTATGCAGGAATTCTTTTTCAATCCCGAAGTTCTCCATGATTTGGGACGGGAGCTCTACAAAGTCCCAGTATACATTCGTTCCGCTCAAGCTCTGATAAGTTGAGTTGGCAAACATCCCATGCAAGGCATGCCCGAATTCGTGGAGGAAGGTTTCCACCTCGTCATAAGTCAGCAGTGCCGGCTTGCTTTCTGTCGGTTTGGTGAAATTCATGACTACCGATACATGTGGACGGCTGTTTTCACCGGTATCTTCTATCCATTGTCCTTTGAATTCTGTCATCCAGGCACCGGAACGTTTACCTTCGCGCGGATGGAAATCCGTATACAGTACGGCGAGGAAACTTCCGTCTTTATCCAGCACTTCGTAAGCATCCACATCTTTGTGATATACCGGGATATCCGGGTTCTTATGAAACGTGATGCCATACAATTTGGTAGCCAGTCCGAAGACTCCCGCTTTCACTTTGCTCAGTTCGAAGTAGGGGCGGAGCATCTCTTCGTTAATATTGAACTGCCGGTCTTTCAGTTTGTTGGAGTAGTAGCTCCAATCCCAAGGCATCACTTCAAAAGCATCTCCTTGTTCTGTACGGGCTAATTCTTGTACAGCTTCGTACTCTTTATGGGCGGTGGGGGTATATGCATCCAGCAATTGGTTGAGCAGTTTATATACGGCATCACCGGTTTCGGCCATGCGTTCTTTCAGTGTATATTCCGCATAATTGTCATAACCCAGTAATTGTGCGATTTCCATGTGGATATTGGCTATCTTTTTCACAATTTCCAGGTTGTTATATTCGTTATCGTGGGTACATTTTGTATTGTAAGCCATGTAAAGTTCACGACGTAAATCCCGGTTATCAGCATACGTCATAAAAGGAATATAACTGGGGGCATGCAATGTGAACACCCAGCCATTCACTCCTTTTTCCCGGGCTGTTTCTGCAGCGGCTTCGATGGCGCTTTCCGGCAGACCGGCCAACTGGGCTTCATCGGTCAGAGTCAACTGATAGTTATTGGTTTCTTTCAGGTTATTTTCACTGAAATCCAATGTCAGTTTACTAAGATTCTTTGTCAGCTCGCGATATTTCTCCTTGGCTTCTCCCTGCAGGTTGGCTCCGCGACGAATAAATCCGTTATAAGCGTTTTCCAGAAGCTTGGTTTGTTCCGGAGTCAGCTCTATGGAATCCTTTTGACCGTATACAACTTTGATACGTTCGAAGAGTTCCTGATTCAAGCTGATGTTATTGCTGTGTTCGCTTAACAAAGGAATCATCTCCTGGGCAATCTTCTGCAGGTCATCATTGGTTTCAGCACTGCGCAAATTGCCGAATACGGTGGTAACCCGATCGAGTAACTCTCCTGATTTTTCATAAGCAAGAATTGTGTTAGCGAATGTGGGAGCCTCCGGGTTGTTGACGATGGCATCTATTTCTGCTGCCTGGCGACTGATACCTTCACGAATGGCGGGTTCGTAATGTTCATTTTTTATTTTGTCAAAAGGAACAGTGCCATACGGAGTTGTATATTTCTCAAAAAATGGATTTTGTGCATTTGCTATATTTGTCATATTCAGTAATATCAATGTTACATTTACAAAATTACAAATTTCACCACAGAGTATCACAGACTTCCGTACAGTTTTCTTCTTATTTAACGTGTCTCACTACTGTTTTTACTACCATTTATTTGATTCTGTTGTGATTCGGGACTATAGGGCTTGGGAGAGGAAAATAAAAAAAGCTGTTCCGGGGAAACCGGAACAGCTTTTCGTATATTGTATCTTAGCTTGATTATTTAGCAGCGATAACGCGAGCCATTTCACAAACTTTGTTTGAGTAACCCCATTCGTTGTCATACCAAGAAACAACTTTAGCGAAGTTAGAATCCAAAGAAATACCTGCTTTAGAATCGTAGATTGAAGTGTTAGCGCAACCACGGAAGTCAGTTGAAACAACTGCATCTTCAGTGTAGCCCAGGATACCTTTCAATTCGCCTTCTGAAGCTTCCTTCATAGCAGCGTTGATTTCAGCCATTGTAGCAGCTTTTTCCAGAACAACTGTCAGGTCAACTACAGAAACGTCAGAAGTCGGAACGCGGAATGCCATACCAGTCAGTTTACCGTTCAATACCGGCAATACTTTACCTACAGCTTTAGCAGCACCTGTAGAAGACGGGATGATGTTTTCCAGGATACCACGACCACCTCTCCAGTCTTTCTTAGAAGGACCGTCTACTGTTTTCTGAGTAGCAGTAGCAGCGTGAACTGTAGTCATCAAACCTTTAACGATACCGAACTTGTCGTTCAATACTTTAGCGATAGGAGCCAAGCAGTTAGTAGTACAAGAAGCGTTAGAAATGATGTCCTGTCCTGCGTATGAAGTGTGGTTAACACCATATACGAACATAGGAGTAGAGTCTTTAGAAGGAGCAGACATGATAACTTTCTTAGCACCAGCCTGGATATGTTTGCGAGCTGTTTCGTCAGTCAAGAAGAAACCTGTTGATTCAACTACAACGTCAGCATCAACTTCGTTCCATTTCAAGTTAGCAGGATCCATCTCTGCAGTCAGACGGATTTTATTTCCGTTTACAATCAGAGCACCGTCTTCTACAGCAACTTCGCCTTCGAAACGACCGTGTACTGAATCATATTTCAGCATGTATGCCAAGTATTCAGCATCCAACAAGTCGTTAATACCTACGATCTGAATGTCGTTACCAAAGTTCTTAACTGCTGCACGGAATACCATACGTCCGATACGGCCAAAACCGTTAATACCTACTTTAATCATTTTGTTTAAACTTTTAAGGGTTTTATAATATTTGTTCAAATACTTTTCTAAATTCGCATTTGTTTCATTAGAATGCGGTGCAAAAGTAAGAAAATGTTTTTATATTCGCATATTAAATTCATATTAAATATAAAAAAAGATGGGAAAAAGTACTTTTTTACAAGACTTTAAAGCTTTCGCCATGAAAGGAAACGTGGTAGATATGGCTGTCGGTGTGATTATTGGTGGTGCCTTTGGCAAAATCGTTTCGTCGGTTGTAGCCGATATCATTATGCCACCTTTGGGGTTACTCATTGGGGGAGTGAACTTTACGGACTTGAAATGGGTAATGAAAGCTGCGGAATATGGGGCTGACGGAAAAGAGACGGCCGCTGCTGTGACATTGAATTACGGCAACTTTCTGCAGGCGACTTTCGATTTTCTTATCATTGCTTTTTCTATATTCTTATTTATTAAACTGATTACAAAGTTGACTCAGAAGAAAGCTGAGGCACCTGCTGCGCCGCCCGCACCTCCTGCACCTACAAAAGAAGAGATATTGTTGACTGAAATACGTGATTTATTGAAAGAAAAGCAGTAATTTTGCGCCAAATTCATAACATATCTATATATGCAAGAGAAAATTATAATACTTGATTTCGGTTCACAGACCACGCAGCTTATCGGTCGCCGGGTGCGCGAGTTGGATACGTATTGCGAGATTGTCCCCTATAACAAGTTCCCCAAAGGCGATGAAACCGTCAAGGGAGTGATTCTGTCGGGAAGCCCCTTCTCCGTATATGACGAAAGTGCGTTCAAGGTCGATTTGAGCGAAATCAGAGGTAAATACCCCATCTTGGGCATCTGCTATGGTGCACAGTTTATGGCGTATACCAATGGTGGCAAAGTAGAACCGGCAGGTACCCGTGAGTATGGACGTGCTCACCTGACTTCTTTCTGCAAGGACAATGTTTTGTTCAAAGGTGTGAGAGAGGGTACGCAGGTATGGATGAGCCACGGTGATACCATTACTGCTATCCCTGAGAATTTTAAAACCATTGCATCGACAGACAAAGTGGCTATTGCCGCCTATCAGGTAGAGGGCGAACAGGTATGGGGAGTACAGTTCCATCCGGAAGTTTTCCACAGTGAAGACGGTACGCAGATGCTTCGCAATTTCGTTGTCGATGTATGTGGCTGTAAACAGGACTGGAGTCCGGCGTCATTCATCGAGAGCACGGTTGCCGAATTGAAAGCTCAGCTGGGTGATGACAAGGTTGTACTGGGATTAAGCGGAGGAGTTGACTCTTCTGTAGCCGCCGTTTTGCTGAACAGGGCTATTGGCAAGAATCTGACTTGTATTTTCGTTGACCACGGTATGCTTCGCAAGAACGAGTTTAAGAACGTGATGCACGATTACGAATGCCTTGGCTTGAACGTGATTGGTGTGGATGCCAGTGAGAAGTTCTTCTCTGAACTGGAAGGCGTCACCGAACCTGAACGTAAACGTAAAATTATAGGTAAAGGATTTATTGACGTATTCGATGAAGAAGCACATAAACTGAAAGATGTGAAATGGCTGGCTCAGGGTACGATTTATCCGGACTGTATCGAGTCGCTTTCTATCACCGGTACTGTTATCAAGAGTCACCACAATGTGGGAGGACTTCCTGAAAAGATGAATCTAAAACTTTGTGAACCGCTTCGCCTGTTGTTTAAGGACGAGGTTCGTCGTGTAGGTAGAGAGTTAGGTATGCCCGAGCACTTGATTACCCGTCATCCTTTCCCCGGGCCGGGACTTGCTGTTCGTATCTTAGGTGATATTACTCCTGAGAAGGTTCGTATCTTGCAAGATGCCGATGATATCTTTATTCAGGGTTTGCGCGATTGGGGATTGTACGATCAGGTGTGGCAGGCAGGTGTTATCTTGCTTCCTGTTCAATCGGTAGGCGTAATGGGAGACGAACGTACTTACGAACGTGCCGTTGCTTTGCGTGCCGTGACTTCAACGGATGCTATGACAGCCGACTGGGCGCATTTGCCTTATGAATTCCTTGGTAAAGTGTCGAATGATATTATAAATAAGGTAAAAGGTGTGAACCGTGTGACCTATGATATCAGTTCGAAGCCACCTGCAACTATCGAATGGGAATAAAATCCTGTGATTGACTTTTAGCGATATTTTATATTGATATTTGAAATCAGCATTTTAAGTAAATGATTGCTTAATCTGCTGATTTCTTTTTATGATATCGGTTGAAGTCATTTATTCCGATTTACGATAGAAAATTTAGTTGTTGAAATAGCAAATATCTCTTTCATTACCGTATATGTATTATTGGGGGGAGAAACTGGAACTTTCCTTTGATATCTCGTTAGAAACCAAGATATTGTGGCCTTTCCTTCTTCCTTCGGTCAATGCTTGTTTTAATTCTATGTTAAAGCAAGTGTTCTGTATTTAAATAACAAGCCCTTTCGATGTAAAAAACTTGTTCTTTATCAGGAGATAAAGGAAGGTCTCACAGATAGTGTTAACAATGTTAATAAGGAGAAGTGTCTGGTTGAGGGCCATGTGCAAAGGATAGTCTTCCGTTTTTGAGTAAAATAGAAAAGGGAGATCCTCACGGACTTCCCTTCCCTTTTCCTTTTTTAAACCTTATGTAGTTGCTATAAATCTCTTACCACAACACCCTATTATACTAAAAATCAATACTTAGTAAAAAATTATATTGTTTTTGTATTTAGTTCCTATCGAAAACACTATTCCAATGCTTTACCGGCAGTCATCGGCCAGTAAGGATTCTGATACAACTGAGTTGTGTTGATATCTTCCGGATTGGTAGCGGTCAAAGACATATCTTCTATGCCGATCGGATCCAGATAAAATGCTTTACGCCAAGTCAGACCGTCATACAATTCATTATTGATTGAGGTTCTGCGAAGTGGGCGTAAGTATTTGCTGTCGCTTTTGGGCGAAACGTTTGCATCAAGGGTACCATCGTCCTTAATGTCCTTGTGATCTTTATAAGCGGCATCCCAGAAGTTGATACCTTCAATGATATAGGGTTTGGTCAGCAATTGATCCCAGGAACGCCATCTCTTCAGGTCGTCCCAGCGCATACCTTCACCGATGAATTCACAACGGCGTTCGCGACGGATATTATAGAGGGTAACATCCACCATTTTGCTGCCCGAGTAAACGGCTAAGTCATTTTCTTTGCTCAAGTCGGTTGCTGCAATAGTCTTGGCATAATCGTCGTCAACACCGGCGCGTGTGCGGAGTGCTTTCCAATACTTTTGTGCCTTGGCATCCAGTGAACCGGTTTTCTCGTAGCAGGCTTCCATGTAATTGAGGTTAGCTTCTGCAGAACGGAAGACAACACAAGCATTGGTCCCCAGCAGTTCGTCACCCTTAGTCTGTGCGTAATCGTAAGTGTGAGCTTTACGTGGGCGGTATCCTGTAAGGTCTTGAGTCTGTTTCTGTTCGGAGATGATATTCGGAACTCCGAAAAGCAGTGTTGTGCCGGCTGCTGCTACAGCCGGGTTTTTGGTATCACTGTGCAATACATCTTTTTCACCCCATACAAACAGTTGCAGACGTTCGTCGCGATTTTCTTTTTCATCCGAGATAGATACATCACCGTGATATTCGTTGCCTGCAGCATAAATAGGCAAACCGCTTTTCATCAAGAAAGTAGTAATGAATCCGCGAGTCAATCCGGTACGGTCACCGTTCTGCAGACGTGCAGGCGCACAATGTGAAACATTTAATGATTTGTCATACTGTTTCCACAACAACACCTCGCTATAACCGGAAGCATCCGGTGTGCTGAACATTTCGTAATACGGGTTCCAATTATAGATTTGTCCATACTCCGGATTTAGCACGTGTGAGTTTTCGGTCAGCGTGCAGTGGTCGGCTACGGCTGCTGCTGCATTCATGGCTTCGGTCAGGAAGAAGTCTATCTCACCGTCAATGTTGAACGTTTTGCCGCTGTTGTAAGACATTTTAGCACCCGGCCAACTTTCATCTCCCGGCACACGTCCGGTTCCCCGATGATATTTCTCGAAAGTAGCTTCGAACAGGGCTACTCTTGATTTATAGAGTTGAGCCACCTGCTTGTTGATACGCTGGTTGTTTTGGAAACCCTGGTCGTGCATACGGTTGATAGCTTCATCCAAATCTTTCAGAATCTGGCGGGCTACTTCATTGCGCGGAGCACGTGTACTGTACTCCAGTAAAATCTCTTCCTGATCGGGGAGAACTTTATCTACGATAGGATAGTCGCCATATTTCACCAATGCTTTGTAGTAGGCCATGGCACGGAAGAAGTAAGCTTCGCCGATGTAGTGTTTCAGGTCCTCAACCGATCCTTGAATCGATCCTTCTTTTTCTTTGGGAAGTACTTGTTCAAGCAGGTAATTCCATGTACGGATTCGGTTTAATGGAGCTTGAATCGATTTCCCGCTTCCTACCTGCCAGTTACCGGCAAAATAATCCAGGCTACTGTCGTCTGCCAACAGGTTGTCTGTGTTGGCATCGTTGCGTTGCATGCCTGAGTTCCAAGCCTGTTGGTGATATAGCTTATAATTTCTGGAGTCGTCCAGATAGTCGTTGTAGTAGTTATTGAGGTAGTTTGCTACCTGGTCTACTGTACTGAAGTACTTCTCAGGAGTTACCTGGCTGATAGGTGACCGGTCGAGAAAATCCTCGCACGAAGTTATCGCCAATCCGCCCATTGCTATCAATGAGCAGAAGTATATATGTTTTAATTTTAGTCTCATAGTTCATTCAATGAATTAGAAGTTAACGTTTAAGCCGATTGAAATAGTTCTCTGCAACGGATATAATTTACCCGGTCCCCAGTCTCCACCCAGTGTTTCCGGGTCGAATATATCACTGATGCCTGAGATTGTCAGCAAGTTGTCTCCTGATACATAAACACGTACCGATTCCATGGCGGCTTTCTTGGTCCATGCTTTGGGAAGAGTGTAACCTATTTGTGCATTCTTCAGGCGGCAGTAGGCTGCATTTTGCAAGTAACCGCTTTGCGTTTTTTGGTTTTTATTGCTGCTGAAGTATGGTTTCGGATAGTAGGCATTGGTGTTTGCTCCCAATGGGTCGCCTTCAGGACGCCAATAGTCGAGGTGTTCCTTGAATACGCATGATTGCCACATACCTCCGTTGGCTCCCCAGAAATACGGACCGTCCAACATGTAATCCCTTTTCATCACTCCCTGAATGAAGAGTGAGAAGTCGAGTCCTTTCCAGGAACCGTCCAATGTCAGACCGAAGTTGTAACGCGGAGTGCTGTTACCGATAATCTTTAAATCGCCATGGTCGTTTACTGTATTGGCACCGCTGTTCACACCGTCTTTTCCGTCAATATTGGCATACATGATATCACCGGCACCCCAGGCTGATCCCCAGTTCGGTTTTCCTCCGTTGGCTAAGTGCTTGTCCATCTCTTCTTGGGTTTGTGCAATTCCGATGGTTTTATATCCCCAAATCTCACCTATGGTTTTTCCTGTATAGTACTTTTCGCCCAAAGACAAGGTTTTATTCGGGTATTCCAATATTTTCTGCATATTGTCAGACATGACGAGGCGGACACCGTAATTGAACTGCTGAATGCGGTCTCTCCATGAAAGCTCTAATTCCCAACCATACGATTTCATATCGCAGTTGTTGATTTGTGGAGCGCTGGCACCCAATACGGAGGGCAGTGTAGGAGCCGGACCGATCATGTCGTATGTATAGCGGTTGTAGTAATCGAATGAACCTGTCAGACGGTTGTCAAACAATCCCCAGTCGATACCCACGTTCCATGATTCGATGGTTTCCCAGGTCATCAAACTGCTGACGATACCGGGCAGACCGGCTACATTCTGTTTTTTGCCGTTGATCAACCATCCCGAGGAAGCACTGCCTGTAGGCATGTTTTGGTAGAATGGATACCAAGCGTTCGTTTCACTGGTATTGTTATTACCGAGCTGTCCCCACGAACCTCTCAGTTTTAAAGTTCCTACCACTTGAGTCAGTGGTTCAAAGAATGCTTCGCGTGAGATGTTCCATCCTGCGGAGAATGATGGGAAAAGCCCCCCAGCGTTTGTCACCGATAAATCGGGAAGAACCGTCGTAGCGAAGGTTGGCCTCAAGCATGTAGCGTTCTTTATAGTTATAATTTAAACGTCCGAAGAAACCGGCGATTGCTTTTTCACTGGCCCATGAACTGGCTTTTTTATTGTCTTGTGTCAATCCCAAAGACGGTACTTCAGGACTGATCAGATCTGTACCGAACCCAGTCAGCCCGCTTGGGCGGTAAAGCTCACCATTGAAACCGACCATTATCTTAAAGTTGTGATCACCGAAGGTCTTGGCGAAGTCCGTATAAATATTGGTAGAAAAGTAGTCTTCACTTTCACGTGAGTCTTGTACTTCGGAATAACCGGCTGCATTATCGCCCCATCCTAATAAATAGGGTTGATTGTCGGCATCATAAGCGTAAATAGGAAGTACAGCCCATGATTGTTTGCGTGTATAGGTACGCATACTACCTTCTGCTACGATACGCCAGTCTTTTATGGGCTCGAAGATGGCCTGCAATTGTTGGGTATACCAGTTTTTCTGGCTGGTTTGTTTACCACCGTCTTCCATTTCGATTATTTCCATTTTCTGCTGATAATGTCCGTTCGGATCTCTTACCGGACAAGTCGGCCAACGGCGGGCGATATTATGGAAGAACAGACCGGTCATGTAAGTCGGACGGTCGTAATCTTCGCGTGTCCACTTGCTGGTGTAGTTCAAAGTAACCCAGTCGGTTAACTTTGCAGAAATTTTGGCGTTCATGGTGTAACGGTTGAACTGATCTTCACCGTGTCTTAGCAGACCTTTCTGGTCAAGAAAACTGCCACTGATCATATAAGTGAGTTTGTCTGTACCGCCGCTGATATTCAGATTGTGCTCTGTTGAGGGTACCCAATTTTTATAGAACTCTTTAAACCAGTCTGTGTTGGCGAAGGAACCTGTATAGTTTTGCCATTTTCCGTCATTACCGGCCTTCGCTCCATAGTATTCAGGAGTGTTCGGGTCGGTGTATTTCCCTGTCTGATAGTTTTTAATACGTTCCAAGGCCGCTTCGTCAAACACCAAACCTCCTCCATCGTTTGTGTTGGCACGGTTGAAGTATTGTGCGAAGGTATAAGAATCCACCATTTCCGGAATCTGAATTGCATCGGAGAAACGTACGTTACCCGAGTAATTCACACGAGTCTTACCGGACTTACCGCTCTTGGTTGTAATCATGATTACACCGAAAGAAGCACGTGCACCGTAGATAGAAGAAGAGGCGGCATCTTTTAATACTGAAATGTTTTCGATGTCATTCGGGTTCACTGTGTTCATGTCACCTTCGATGCCGTCGATTAATACCAACGGGCTTCCGCTCGAACCTTCGCCGATGGTACCGGCACCGCGGATATTGATACTGAGACTACTGTCCAGTGCGCCACCGCTATTACCTACTGACATATTCAATCCCGGAACCACACCTTGAAGGGCTTGTGATACGTTTTGTACCGGACGAGATTCGATTACTTTTGAGTCCACCATGCTGACAGAACCGGTTACATTCACCTTTTTCTGTGAGCCGTAACCTACTACTACGACTTCGTCCAACTGTTGAGAATCCTCTTTCAACGTCACACTGATAGGCTCGCTACTTGCTTTCACCGTAACGGTTTTGTATCCGATAAATGAAATTTGGATGGCGCCTCCTAGAGGGGCTTCGACCGAGAATTTTCCTTCCAGGTCGGTAATGGTACCTGTGTTGTTTGCGAGAACTTTTACGGCTACACCGATCATCGGTTCTCCGGTTTCATCTACTACAGTACCTTTTACTTTTACTTTAGCTTGTTGTACAGCTTCAATCGCGTGTTCTTCGTTAGTATCAGCCGTGGCTTGCTGAGGTGTTGCACACCAAAGCATGATAGAAGCGGCAATTGCCATTTTTAGGCGACTTGTTTCCCGAAGTCGTATCAGGCTTGGAAACAGGTTGGTTTTTTCTTTCATACACTAAATTGTTCGGTTAAACATAAATTTGAATAGTTTGTTTTTTGAGATTTTTCCGGTAAAGATTTATCTTGCCGGAAGTGATGTTTAAGTGTCTTTTTTGTTTCTACTCCATAAGCTTGTCTGATTAGGGTTATCTTATAATATCGTTTTTGTCTTGTCTGAGATGTGCTGATGGTACGGAGTTATGACTATTATAAAGTACTCCAGGTACTTATTTTTGAGTAGATATATGAGAATAGCTATATAAGGGGAAAAGAGAGATAAAGGTAGTAATGCTTTTACTACCTACCCTTTATGTAGGAAATATGTGTATCAGATCTCCCCCTTATATTGTATGTTTATGACTGGAAATGGCCTTTTGTGTTCTACTTGAAGTCTACTTGGATTTAACGAAAAGACAAGAATAGCTATGGATGATGGAACATATTTTAGTATTTATGCAAAAAAAATCACTTAATTTTATGGTTTATTAAAATGAATGTTTACCTTTGCCGTAAGTATAGCTGATGAATTATGACTATACTGCTTAAGTTAACTTAATATTAGTAAATAAAAAGTTGCTTTGATTATTTCAGAATAAGTACCTGGAGAACTTTGCCTTTTTATATATTTCCCTATAACATCATTTCTCCCATTTTCTTATTATACCTACGTTGCCGATTGGCTTGATAATTGGTGATGTTTTCGTCTTGATTGACTTTAAGATATCGATAAGTGTCTACTGCAAAGGCATGTATACCGGAAAAGAATGAAAGGGCAAGACTTTCCATATCATTTCAATAGCGATAATGAACGCAAAAAAAAGGTATCCTCACGGACACCCTTTTTCAATTTTCCTTTTTTAAACCTTATGTAGTTGCTATAAATCTCTTACCACAACCTCCTTATTATTATACTAAAAATCAATATTTATATATTTGATATAATTATTCTATAGCTGCTGTGTTTCTTTCTTCAGGCCAGTATGGGTTCTGATAGATAACCGATGAAGCTATTTCGCCTGACGGTGATAATAATTCGATCTGTCGGATAGGTATGGGATAGAGATAATGCGCTTTAGCCCAAGTATAACCGTCATAGATTTCATTATTCTTTTGTACAACAGAATAAGGACGTAAATAGTTGGATAATTTTCTGGATGAAACATTTGCCATAGCGTTGTCCGGGCCTTCGATATATTCGAACTTGGCATCTTCTCCTTCATAACGTTTGTAAGCGTCACTTCCCCAGAAGTTAAATCCTTCGGGAATAAATCGTTCGACCAACAGTCTGTCTAATGATCTCCAACGAATCAGGTCATCCATACGCATGCCTTCGCCAATGAATTCGCAACGACGTTCGCGGCGGATATTGAAAAGTGTCACATCGATCATTTCATTCTCGCCTTTGTATTTAGCCAAATCATTTTCTTTGCTCAAGTCTGTTGCGGCAATGGTTTTAGTGAAGTCTGGATCAACTCCTGCACGTATGCGTACAGCTCTCCAATATTCGGCAGCTTTTCCCGTAACATTCCCGTTATTCTTCATGCAGGCAGCTTCCATATAGTTTAGATAAGCTTCTACTGCACGGAAAATCACACAACCGGTTGTAGACTGAGCCTGTCCCGAAACATATTGTTTCTGGTCGTAAGAGAGACATTTACGAATACGATATCCTGTTAAGTCTTTGATTTCCGATTCGGCTACGATTATATTGGGGTAATTTGCGTCCTGATATGTTTTCATGGCATTGGTTGTAGCGTTGGATACGGCCGGTATCATATCTTCCTCACCAAATAAGAAGAGTTGCAGACGTTCGTCGCGGTTGGCTTTTTCATCCATTACCCGTTCGTCACCTTTAAAAGGATATGCGGCTGTGGCTGCATACCAAGGCATACCGTCTTTCATCAGGAAAGATTGTACATAGTTGTGCAACATACCGTTGTTGCCTCCCGAAGCTACATAAGCTGTAGCGCCGTGTGCGATGGTAAAGTCGCCGGAGTAATAATCACGCCAGAAGAGCACTTCTTCAAATCCACTCATGTCTTCGGCTGAAAACATATCGAAATAATCATTCCATCCCGAAATGTCGTTGTCATTTGCCGGATTGAACACACCGCTGTTAGGTGTCAGCTTAATGACATCGGCTACTTGTTCTGCTGCGGACATCGCCTGGTCCAGAAAGAAGTTTATTTCGGTATTGGCATCATACTTATAATCAGGATGCACTCGCTTACCCGGCCAGTTGGCATCACCCGGTACACGTCCCGTACCCTGATGATATTTCTCGAAAGTAGCTTCGTAGAGTGCTACACGTGATTTGATTAACAAAGCACATTGCTTGTTCAAGCGGTTGTTGCCGGCAAAACCATGGTCGTGCATGTACTCGGCGGCCTTGTCAAGATCTTCAAGAATGAAACGCGCCACCTTGTTACGTGGTTGTCGTACACCTTTTTCTATCAATATTTCCGCATTATCCGGTAATACTTCTGTGATAATCGGATAGTCTCCATACATCCTCAGCTTCTGGAAATATTTCCAGGCACGGATAAAGTACATTTCACCGATATAATGCTTCACATCGTCAGCGTTACCTGATATCTCTCCTGCCTCATATTTGGGGAGTACTTTTTCAAAGAAGTAATTGCAATAACGAAAAAAGGAGAAGTCCCAGTTGTCATTGGCTGCTTCTGTCTTCCAAACATCCTTGGTGTAGTAATTCTGGAGTCCGCTACCGCTGCTGCCGCCTGAAACCATATTGTCGGTAGCACCGTCATTGTTTACAGTACCCGCACTAAATCCGCTATGAGTAGAGAACAGATTCTGATATTTTGAAATACTATAAGCTGCCAAGTGATCTGCATTCTGGAAATACGATTCCGGTGTTACCTGATCCAGCGGCTCCCTGTCTAGGAAGTCGTTACATGATGGGAAAAGTAATACTCCCCCCTGTCAGTACACATAATTGTATGATTCTATTTTTTAGTTTCATAATGATTCGTTTTTTAGAAATTTACGGTTAAACCAATTGCAATTACTTTCTGTAACGGATATACTTTACCCGGATCGGTCCATTGGGTTCCCAGGTTTTCGGGGTCGAATACTCCGGTGATGTCTGATACAGTCAGCAGGTTGTCGCCCGATACATAAACACGTACTGATTCCATTCCTGCTTTCTTTGTCCATACTTTGGGTAATGTATATCCGATCTGGATGTTTTTCAAGCGCCAATACGAAGCATCTTGCAAGTAACGTGTCTGACGTTGCTGGTTTTTCGATGTACCGCGGATGACACGTGCGAAGTACGAATTGGTGTTAGCTCCCAAGGGATCACCTTCCGGACGCCAGAAATCCCAATGTTCTTTAAATCCGGCGGAAGCCCATTCGCCACCTCCGGAGAATCCCCAGAAGTACGGGCCGTTCAGCCAATAATCACGTTTGCCGATACCTTGTACAAAGGCACGGAAGTCTAAACCTTTCCAAGCAGCATCTATCGTGATACCATAGTTGAAGCGAGGGGTGTTGTTTCCGATAATCTGCCAGTCGCCCGAATCACCTACTTTGTAGTTACCTTGGTCCACTGAGCCGCTATTGTCGAGATCGGCATACATGATGTCACCTGCTGCCCATTTCTGCCCCATCGGCTGCTTGGCATTGGCAAGATGTTGGTTCATTTCTTCATCGCTTTGTGCGATTCCAATTGTTTTGTATCCCCATATCTCTCCTAGCTTCTGTCCTTCATAATAAGGATTACTAAGACTCTTGTCGGGATTGTTGTATTTCAGAATCTTTTGTTGTGCATCCGAGAGGACAAATTTCACTCCATAAGAGAAGTTTTTGATTCTGTCTCTCCAGCCGATTTCCAACTCGAAACCATACGATTTCATGTCGGCATTATTGATTTTAGGAACACCTGTACCCAGAATAGATGGGAGTTCCGGAGCGGTGGCAATCATGTCGTATGTGTAACGTACGAAATAGTCGAATGAACCGGTCAGACGGTTGTTGAATAATCCCCAGTCCAGACCGGCATCCCATGTTTCGATGGTTTCCCAGGTCTTTTCGCTACTGACGATACCCGGATTGCTGGCATAATTCTGGCGTACACCGTTTACTAACCATCCGTAGTTCTGTCCTTGCGGTAAAGTCTGGTAGAAAGGATACCAGGCTTCATTGGTGTTGGTGTTACCCAACTGTCCCCACGATGCTCTCAGTTTCAGTGTACCAATTTTCAACTTGTTGGCGGTTTCTTCGAAAAAAGCTTCACGGGCGATGTTCCAACCACCTGAGAATGACGGGAAGAATCCCCAACGTTTGTCGCCGATAAAGCGTGAAGAACCATCGTAGCGTCCGTTGGCTTCCAGCATGTAGCGGTCTTTGTAGTTCCAGTTTAAACGGGCAAAGAAACCGGCCACTGAGGTATGTCTGTATCCACCTGCTACACTGGGTTCACCTACTGCGGTATTAATTGTCGGTACGGATGGAGTAATCAAGGTTGATTTGTCCGCACTTACACTGCGGTCCTTGTACAGCTCGGCGTTGAAACCTACCATTGCCTTGAAATAGTGCCCGTTATCCAGTTGCTTGAAGTAATCTGAATAGATATTGGTAGAATAGTAATTCTCTTTATAAGCATATTCAGACACTTTTGAACCGCCTACCGGATAGCTGCCTACACCTGCATCCCATGTCATACCTACCGGGTTACCGTCTACATCGTGCTGATAAACAGGCAGTACTTCCCAATGTTGGTTATTGGCGGTCACACGCAAACTTCCTTCTACATAAATTTTCCAGTTCTTGATTGGTTCGAAGGTCAGTTGCAGTTGTTGTGTGAAGAGGTCCTTCTGGTTGATTTGTCTGCCTCCGTCTTCCAGCTGGATCAGTTCGGATGGTTCGGTCAGGTATCCGTTATCGTCATAGACAGGTACAGTCGGCCAGCGGCGTGCCACATTGTGGAAGAACAATCCCGTCAGGTAACTTGGACGATCATAATCTTCACGTGTCCATTTGGTTGAATATCCCAATGTAAACCAGTCTGTGATGTTACTTGTGATTCGACCATTTAAAGTGTAGCGCTGGAAGGTGTCTTTGCCATGGCGGATCAAACCTTTCTGATCGAGAAAGCTTCCACTGACAATATATTGAGTTTTATCTGTGCCACCACTGATGCTAAGATTGTGATCCATGGAAGGAACCCAATCTTCATACACTTCCTTAAACCAGTCGGTATTTGCATTCGATCCCGTATAGTAGTTCCATCGGCGTGATTGTTCGTTAAAGGTAGCTGATGATTTTAAGGTACCATCCTGGTATGCTTTGATGCGTTCCAGTTGCTCTTTACTGAAAACAGTACCACCATTATCATTTGCCGCTGCACGGTTAAAGTATTGTGCGAAAGTATAAGAATCCAGCATTTCAGGAATATTAGTCGCATCAGAGAAGCGCACATTACCCGAATAGGTCACTCTGGGTTTTCCCGATTGTCCGCTTTTGGTTTTTACCAAAACCACACCGAATGCGGCACGTGCACCATAAATAGAAGCTGATGCAGCATCTTTCAGTACTGATACCGATTCAATATCATTGGGGTTTACTGTATTCAGGCTGCCCTCGATGCCATCGATCAATACCAATGGAGACGATCCGGAGCCGTCGCCGATGGTACCTGTACCACGAATATTAATACTCATCTCACTATCCAGTGAACCACCACCGTTGTTGACGGAGAGGTTCAAACCCGGTACCACGCCTTGTAAAGCTTGCGATACATTTTGTACCGGACGAGCTTCAAGTACTTCGGAATTGACCATGCCTACGGCACCGGTGACATTAACCTTTTTCTGTGAGCCATAACCAACTACCACTACCTCATCTATCATTTCACTATCTTCTTTTAAGACAATGTGCATTGGGGTTGATTCGGCTTTTACAATGACCGTTTTATATCCCACATAGGATATTTCAAGTGTAGCACCTTTGGCTACATCGATGGAGAATTTACCATCTAAATTGGTGATTGTTCCATTAGGCGCGTCTTTTACTTTTACAGAAACGCCGATTAGAGGTTCGCCGGTCTGATCTACTACAGTACCGTTCGCTTTTACCTTTTGCTGCTGAATACTGGCAACTTCGTGTTTTTCATACGTATCTGCAACTGCTTGTTGGGGTGCCATACACCATAGCATGATAGATGCAGCAATTGCCATTTTTAGGCGATTGGTTTCCCGAAACCGTATAAGGCTTGGAAACAGGTTGATTTTTTTTGTCATACACTAAATTGTTCGGTTAAACTTCATTTTGAATAGTTTGTTTCTTAGGTTTCCCGGAAAAATGGTTTTCCGGAGTTTGTGTGAGGTCATTTCTCTGTTTTTTATCTCATAAGCTTTTTAAATTAGGGTTATTCTATTTATTGTGTTTTATGATCTATCTTTACATTGTTGCTTCAGGCTTAGTTCTGTTGGTACTTAATTGATTATGACAGTCTGATATGTTGTAATAGGCGTACAGATATACTATGGACCTCAATAATGTTATCTGTTGTTTATTAGTTGGTTATAGTAGATATTGACTGACCGGTAGGGGGATTGGGTTCCAATATTATTGAGTATTACTTATAGTCTACTATATTTGCCAAAGAAGTATATTCCTGTTTTTAAGCTAAAATGTATTTCATAATATACATGAAAAAATAAACCTTGAATTTATGATTTATTAAAAGATATTATTATCTTTGTCCCGTTATCTTCTTTTGCATTATAAATATGATGTGATTATTAACTTAATATTAGAAAATGTATTTTGATGCAAATTTATTGAAGTAAAGTACCAACAGAACTTTGCCTTTTCTATTTTTGAATTACTACTTTTTTCTTTTTGTTTAGACTGATCTTTTTTATATGTATTCCGACAAACGATTGCGGCAACCTGTCGACTCTCTCTGGCTATTTATATAGTGATTCAAAGTACGCTTGATATAAATAAGGAATACTGTTGTCATTGAGATGATAGACAATTGCTTTATATTTCGGGAGTAAGAATTGTCATTTTGTTGTAGGAGACTCTATTATCTATTAATAAATAATCAAATTCACTGTATTTTTTGTGGTTTCCCTCTTTTCTTTGCACACTTTTCGTGCTTTTATGCAGAAAATCTATATCTTTGCAACCTAATTTAACATTAAAAGGTATGAGTTACAATTTGTTGAAAGGAAAAAGAGGTATTATTTTCGGTGCATTAAACGAGCAGTCTATTGCCTGGAAAGTAGCCGAAAGAGCCGTTGAAGAAGGTGCTGTTATTACATTATCAAATACTCCTGTTGCTGTTCGCATGGGACAGGTTTCTGCTTTATCAGAAAAGCTCAATTGCGAAGTGATTGCTGCTGATGCCACCAACGTAGAAGATTTGGAGAACGTATTCAAACGCTCGATGGAAGTTTTGGGCGGACAAATTGATTTTGTATTGCACTCTATCGGTATGTCACCGAATGTTCGTAAGAAACGTACTTATGATGATCTCGATTATAATATGTTGAATACTACGCTGGATGTTTCAGCTGTTTCGTTCCATAAAATGATTCAGGCTGCCAAGAAGCAAAATGCAATTGCAGAATACGGTTCTATCGTGGCATTGAGTTATGTAGCTGCACAGCGTACTTTCTACGGATATAACGATATGGCGGATGCAAAAGCATTACTTGAATCTATTGCCCGCAGTTTTGGTTATATCTATGGTCGTGAGCACAACGTGCGTGTGAATACTATTTCCCAGTCGCCTACCTTTACAACTGCCGGTTCTGGTGTGAAGGGTATGGATAAACTGTATGACTTTGCTAATCGTATGTCTCCGCTCGGTAATGCTTCAGCCGACGAATGTGCTGATTACTGTATCGTAATGTTCTCCGATCTTACCCGTAAGGTAACTATGCAGAACCTGTTCCACGATGGAGGTTTTTCAAGTGTTGGTATGAGTCTGCGTGCAATGGCTACTTACGAAAAGGGGCTGGACGAATATAAAGACGAAAACGGTAATATCATTTACGGTTAAGGTAATGAAAATACGGAAAGACGATATTCTTCTTATTTTGCTGAGTCTGCTTTTCGCATCCTGCCGGGTGGGGAAAGCGGAACCTGTGGCGGACCCTATGGAAGAAGAGGGAATTTCCGTAGTCAGATATGATAAGCTGTTGGACGAATACGTTCGTTTCAACAGCTTTTCTGCTTTACAAAAAAATGAACCTGGAGTATGCCTTGCCCACCAAATTGTTGATTGAAGATGTATTGGCTATTGGCCAGGTGAGCGATGACCATATTTTCCAGCGATTGAAAACTTTCTATTCGGATACAACCTTGGTCCGTCTTATAGAAGATGTGGAGGCCAAATACCCGGAATTGGAATCGGTTGAAAAAAATCTGACCAAAGGGTTTGGGAAATTACAAAAGGAGATTCCGGATATCATGATTCCTATGATATATACGCAGATCTCGGCATTCAATGAATCCATTGTTCTGTCTGACAGCGTGTTGGGTATTAGCCTTGACAAGTATATGGGTGAAGACTATCCGCTTTACAAGCGTTTCTATTACAACTATCAGCGGCGTACTATGCGTCCTGACCGGATCGTCCCCGATTGTTTGGTGTTCTATCTGATGAGCCAGTATCCTTTTCCGATGGATTACTCCCGTACATTACTCGATGTAATGATGCATTATGGTAAAATCAATTATGTGGTACAACATCTGTTGGACTATTCCTCATCGGAAGAAGCGTTGGGATATTCGGATTTAGAAAGGGAATGGTGTAAAGAGAACCAACAGCAGATGTGGAGATATATTCTTGAGCAAGATCATTTGCATGCTACGGATCCGATGGTGGTACGTCAATATACCCGTCCGGCTCCTTTCACTAACACTTTAGGCGAGAATGCGCCTTCGATGGTAGGTACCTGGATCGGTACGAAAATCATCACCTCATATATGAAACATCATAAGAAAACAACTTTACGGCAATTGCTTGAAATGAGCGACTATGAACGTATGTTCACGGAATCGCGTTTTAATCCGTAAAATTTCAACTATTAAATCCCCTATTCATGGATACCGCTCTTTATCTTTTGCCCGTCACTTTGGGCGACACTCCGATCGAGTCTGTATTACCTTCTTATAATAAAGAAATTATTCAGGGCATCAAGCACTTCATTGTCGAAGATGTTCGCTCGGCCCGCCGCTTCCTGAAAAAGGTAGACCGTGAGATTGATATTGACTCACTCACTTTTTACCCGCTGAATAAACATACTTCTCCTGAAGATATTTCCGGTTATCTGAAACCGCTGGCAGGCGGTTTGTCCATGGGAGTGATTTCCGAAGCCGGTTGTCCTGCTGTAGCCGATCCGGGAGCTGACGTGGTGGCTATTGCACAACGTAAAAACCTGAAAGTAGTTCCGTTGGTAGGACCTTCGTCTATCATTCTTTCTGTGATGGGTTCGGGATTTAACGGGCAGAGTTTTGCCTTTCACGGCTATCTGCCTATAGAGCCGGGTGAGCGTGCAAAAAAAATAAAAGCTCTTGAGCAACGGGTATATGCCGAGCATCAGACACAGCTATTTATAGAAACACCTTATCGTAACAATAAGATGGTGGAGGATATTCTGCACAATTGTCGTCCGCAGACCCGCTTGTGTATTGCAGCGAATATCACTTGTGAGGGAGAATATATCCGTACTAAAACCATAAAAGAGTGGCAAGGAAAAGTACCCGACCTGACTAAGATACCTTGTATTTTTCTCTTATACCAATAACCTGTTTCAGGTGCTCGTATTCCAACTCGAAACACTCGCTGAAGAAGTGAGTACCTAAGTTGTGCTCTATTTGTTGGAAAGTCCATAACTTTCCTCCTTTGAATCGTGGATCGCAGAGAATGGAGTCGTCTTCCATATCGACAATGAACAGATAGACCAAACGATTGGTCTGTTCGTTTTCAAAATGATAGGAGATGGTAAATGTCGGTTTCAGATCAGAGGCCTTCGGAAAAGCATTGCTCAATAAGCGGTTGGCTCCCGCCGTCAGTGTCTCCCCGTATCGGAGATAACACTCCATCGGTATATCCACTTTGCCTTTATCGAGGATGCAGCTTTGCGGACGATTACAGAGGAACAACATGCCGTGGGTGGAAACAGCAATGCGTATCACCGGATTAATGTAGGCATTCTTATAGTTGATAGCTTCCACAGCCAGACTTTTTCCGATTACATCACCACGGGTATTGACGATGGGGACATATTCCGTATGCGCCATTACATGATTAAAGTAACGGATACCTATTTGATTGAGCAGGATGCTGAGAATAAATATAGTAGGCGGCAATACGTGATAAAGTACAAGTATGGAAGTCCGGGTGAGGGGATGTGCTACCAAAACCGTCAGGCTGATGACAGCAAAATGGAGAATACCTAAAATCAGTACGACCCGTGCGGATACAATGGCAGATTCTGCTCCTTGAGCAAACAACCGCCGGTTGCATTGGGCATTTTGACGCAGGTAGTGGCTGATGAACTTCCTCCTGTGCAGGAATAGAATAACCATCGGAATCAGTATGCTGACTTCAAGTGTAAGCGGCAATGCTCCTTCCGGAACGAAATCTCCGGGAATAAAGCTTGCCAGAGTCAGTAATGTCAAGATTCCCGTAGAGATATAGAGGATAAAATTGGGTATGCGGGCCCCTTTACGAGACAGAGACCTATACGAATAGATAAGCCCGATACCTGTACCGATATAGATTGATATGTCCTGTGTTATAAATTCGCATAAGAGGATGGAAACAATAACAGGGATAAAGCCCAATGACATATTAAATGCAGAAGAAAGTACTCCTTTGTTACCCATATGTTTTTATTGTATTATTTTGCCGTTTACTTGTAAAACAAACAAGGAGCCTGTTATGTTCTTACTACTTATTATTAAATCGGATATGTTTTTCTGCATGATACGAGGAGCGTACTAACGGTGCGCTTTCCACTTGTTCGAACCCTTTCTTCAGTCCTGTTTCTTTATAAACAGCAAACTGTTCCGGAGTAATGTATGCTGCAACCGGGAAGTGTTTGTGGGTTGGCTGCAGATATTGCCCGATGGTGAGGATTTTGCAACCGACGGAAATCAGGTCGTCCATTAACTCTTCTACTTCAGCAGGAGTTTCACCCAGACCAACCATAATGCCCGATTTTGCCGTAATACCGCTTTCGGCTATTTGGCGGATCACTTCCAGGCTGGTGTGATAGTTGGCGGCACTACGCACCTGTGGACTGATGCGTTTCACAGTCTCCATGTTATGGGAGATGATTTCGGGACAGGCTTTTATCACTTGGTCAACAAGCTCTTTGCGTCCCTGGAAATCGGGAATCAGTACTTCGGTAGTTGTTTCCGGATTTAGTCGTTTGATTTCACGAATTGTTTGTGCCCAAATGGGCTGCACCCAAATCAGGCAGATCGTCGCGGTCTACAGATGTGATAACTGCGTGTGAGAGTTTCATCAGGGCAATCGATTCTGCAACGTGGGTCGGTTCGTCGGGATCCAAAGGCAGAGGTCGTCCGGTCTGGGTATTACAGAATTTACAACTGCGGGTACAGATGTCACCGGCAATCATGAACGTAGCTGTCCCTTTTCCCCAGCATTCGCCCATGTTGGGGCAACGCCCACTGCTACAGATGGTGTGCAGGCAGTGCGATTCGACAATGCGTTTGGTCTCGGTATAGCGTTCATTGGCTCCAATGCTGATTTTAAGCCATTCGGGTTTGCGCACCCGTTTATCGTTTCCCATATAGTATTGTTTTTATTCTATGATTCTCCACAGAAGACACGGAGTACACAGAGTTTTATTTTAAAATTCAATCATTAAAATAATCCTCAGTGTACTCCGTGTCCTCTCTGTGGCGAGAACTGTTTCTTATAAATTATTCCGGAAGAAGTTCGTCAGCTTCGTATACAAGTGGTTACGGGTATTTCCGCCATAGATACTATGATTCCGGTTGGTGTATACCTGCATATCGAACTGTTTTCCGAGTTGTACCAGGTGCTCTGCATATTCTGTACAGTTCTGGAAGTGAACATTATCATCTGCCATACCGTGTACAAGGAGCAGGTTACCATGCAGGTTGTCTGCACGGCTGAATGCTGAAGCAGCTTTATAGCCTTCGGCATTTTCTTTCGGTGTGCGCATAAAGCGTTCGGTATATACTGTATCGTAATATTTCCAGTCTGTAGGTGCGGCCACAGCAACTCCGGCTTTAAACACGGGTGTACCTTCGCTCATACTCATGATGGTCATATATCCGCCGAAACTCCATCCCCAGATACCAATACGTCCTTTGTCCACATAAGGCAGTCCACCCAGATATTTGGCAGCTTCCACCTGGTCTTTAGCTTCTTTTACACCCAGGTTCAGGTAGGTGCATTTCTGGAATTCACTGCCACGGCCACCTGTGCCGCGACCATCTACACAAGCTACCACGTAGCCGAGGCTTGCCATGTAGGTTTCCCAACTGATTCCCCATTTGTCCAGAACCTGTTGTGAACCCGGACCGCTATACTGGAACATCAGTACCGGATAACGTTTGGCAGGATCGAAATTGACCGGTTTCATCATCCAGCCGTTCAGATCGACTCCTTCTGTTGTTTTGAACGTGAAGAATTCTTTTTGCGGTATGGCATATTCGGCCAGTTTCTGTTTCAGTTTATCATTTGTTACGAGAGTCTTCAAGACCTTACCTGTGTTGTCATTCAAGGTAATCAGCATCGGAGTATCGAGGCTGGTAAACTTGTTCATGAAATATTTCATCGAGCTGCTGAAGATGGGACTGTTGGTTCCCGGCTGATTGCTCAGTTTCATCTTCTTGCCCTTACGGTCTATCTTGTATACCGCCTGACGCATCGGGCTTTCTTCATTGCTGGTGTAATAAAACTCGTTGGTATCCGGATTCCATCCGATAAAGTTTTTTACTTCATAGTTGCCGCTGGTCACTTGTTTGATCAAGTTACCGTTCATGCTATACCAGTACAAGTGAGGATATCCGCTCTTATCGCTAACAAAGCTGAAATATTCGGGATAGAACTGAATGTTATCGAATACATTTTCGTTGATGTAATAAGGAGATTCGTCGCGTAGGGCCAGTTTGCACACTGTGCTGCGAGGATCGGCAAAATACATGTCGAAGCGGTTCTGGTGACGGTTCAGTGTCATGATGGCCAGTTTGTTGGGATCCTGAGTGAAACGGATGCGCGGGATATATCCGTCGGCGTCTATCGGCAGCTTCACCTGACGGGTCACTTTCGATTTGATGTCGAACGTATGTACTGACACCTTGGAGTTGGGGTAACCTGCTTTGGGATATTTGTAAGTGTATTCTCCCGGATAATCCTGCAGTGCATCATAACGCGGTGCTTCACCTGCAAACAGGGGGAAAGTGTATGATGGAACCTCCGATTCGTCGAAACGAACATAGGCCAGCATGGTATTATCGGCATTGAATTCCAGGGCACGGTTGAAACCGAACTCTTCTTCGTATACCCAGTCGGGAATACCGTTCAGTACACTGTTCAACTTGCCGTCTTCAGTCACTTGCGATTCGCTGTTGCCATACAAAAGCTTTACCAGGAAGATGTTATTATCACGGACAAACGCCACCAGGTTTCCGTCCGGAGAGAATACCGGGGCTTGCTGCGGACCACCGTCCGATAGCTTTTCAACAATATTGTTGGTAGTCACTCCTTTGTCGTTCCGTTTCACCGGATACAGGTAGTGGACTGCCGTATAAGAATGACGATAGATGGGCTTGGTTTCGGTTGCAATCAGTATTTTTGATCCGTCCGGTGAAAATTGGTAACTGTCGAATTTCTTAAAGGGGCATTCGCGGGCTTTTGTCACATCGAATACCACTTCCACCGGTTCACCCGTGCGGAAGGAATATTTCACGATCTGTGTACCTTCGGCATTTCTTTGTGTGTAGTGTTCGCCGTCAGGCATGGGAACCACACCATAAATGTTTTCGGGGCTGAACTTGCCCGAGTTAATTTCTTTCAGGTCGAGCGCTTTGCCTCCTTGTGCAAAGCCGGCAAGGCAGCACAGACAGAAAAACAGAAAAATGAATTTTCTTTTCATTGGCTTAGATGATTTTATAGGTTGTTTCTATGTGTCCGCAAAGGTAACGATAAACGGTGAGCCTTCAAAACAGGAGGGGTAAAATATCTGTGAAATAGCGTTGGTTAACGAAAAAACAGAGTCTCTGTTTGATACGGACAGAGGCTGTACGGGACACAAACGGAGGCTTTGTCCCTATGAAACGGAGGCTCTACCCGGCTTTGTTTGTGTATAGAGACAAAGGGAGAGAATCCGGAGTGTCTCCCGATAAAGAGATATGACTATATCGGTTCAAACTTGTACGCAATCGGTGAAAAACAGGTCCGGTTTTATCGGGAATTATCCCCCTTTCATCGGTTGGCGTACTGTTATTGACGAAAAAGTATTTCCGGGAGGTGGTAAATGGCGTATCTTTGCCCACAAAGATTAAAAGAAATAATTAACAATGAAATAATATATGGAAAAGAAAGAGTTTTCATCTCCTGCTCGGAGATACGGTAAGTTTTTTATCGCCTTTATTTTTATAACGGCAGGAGTGCTTTTGCTGGCTCGCAATCTGGGATGGATTTCTTATACCTTGTTTGGTATTTTGGTTTCCTGGCAAATGTTACTGATTCTTTTAGGAATTTACTTAATGTTGCGGCGTCAGATTTTGCGGGGCGGGATACTGCTTGCTATCGGTGCCTATCTGATCAGTCCGTATTTGGGATGGATGCCTGCAGGAATTCATGTCACTCTTTTCCCGATTGTCCTGATTGTTATCGGACTTGCTTTTCTGTTCAGGCCGAAACGAGCCCGGCACGAGCGTTCGCACCGAGGGAACTTTGCCAGTAGCCAATATAACTCAACAGATGGAGTGCTGCACTCCGAAAACACATTTAGCGGCATCAGGCAGGTGGTGCTCGATGAAGTGTTTAAAGGCGGAACTATACAAAACTCTTTTGGCGGGACGGTTATCGACTTGCGGCGTACGACTCTTCCCGAAGGAGAAACGTTTCTCGATATTGATTGTACATTTGGTGGAATAGAAATTTATGTGCCTTCCGATTGGAAAGTAGTGTTTCGGTGTACTACCTGTCTGGGCGGTTGTCAGGACAAACGTTTTGGCGGGGGTATGATCGATCAGAACCGGATATTGGTGATCCGGGGTGATTTGACATTCGGAGGTATTGATATAAAAAGTTGAAAATAAAACATGGATATACATCCTATACAAGAATCTTCCCGGCGGTGGATGACGGCATTGATATTGGCCGTTGTAGCAGCAGGGATACAAACAACTCTACTTTGGGGCTATGCCGGAGCCGACACGCTTCCGGCTGCAATAGACGGGATTTTATCTGTCGGATTGCTTTGCCTCCTGGCCTATCTGGCATGGTATGTCATTGGCCTTGTCTCTATATTGCAGACCGACTTGCTGATAGCCGCTTTGGCTCTGCTTTTCTGGCTGGCGGGAGGCTTTGCCGTGCAATATGTGCTGGAACAGAATATGGGACAAGTATATGCTCCTTTTGGTGAGACGCTTCCTTTCCGTATATTGTTTGGAGCATTGGCCTGGGGAGTGATGATGTTGTGGTATCGCTTGCAGTCGCTGAATACCGTTCAGGAAGAGATATTAGAAGAGGCTGTTTCGAGAGAGGAAGCCCTTCGTGAAGAATTGAGGCAGATTGAATGCCGCGAAGATAAAGCGTTGCCGGAAGAGGCAGAATGTATTGACCGCATCACGGTGAAAGATGGTACACACATTCATCTGATCCGTACCGACGAGTTGCTTTACATACAGGCATGTGGCGATTATGTCACATTGGTGACCCCTTCGGGACAATATGTCAAGGAGCAGACCATGAAGTATTTTGATGCCCATCTGCCATCAGCAGGATTTGTGCGTGTGCATCGTTCTACAATAGTGAACGTGACGCAAATATCACGGGTTGAACTCTTTGGAAAAGAAAATTATCAGCTCTCGTTAAAAAACGGCGTAAGGCTGAAAGTGAGTAATTCCGGATATAAATTACTGAAGGAGCGGTTGGAACTTTAATAACCGCTATCTATGAACAGGTGAAAGGGTGTAGCCATACGATGCGGATGACTACACCCTTTATGCCTAGGGCTACACCCTTTCCTCCGGATGGCTACACCCTCGGTTGGAGAAGATGCTTCATGTGGACATTGCTCACATTTTCTTTATTTATATAATCTTTTCAGACACTTTCTCAGATCTTCTAAGTTAACGTCAATCTACAGATGTTACGTGCTTTCGTATAAATTTAAAGAGCAGTATAAGGGTGAAGATACAGAAAAAAATAGCTAACGGCTCTTTTCTATAACTTTTTATGTATATTTGTACTGTTTACAAAAGCATGATATTCTATGACTAAACCGGCTCCGACGCCTTTATATAACGAATTTACTTTCTTTCTGAAAAAATACTTTTCCTATAAGGTACAGAAGATATCTCTTAATGCGGGTTTTACATGTCCTAACCGGGACGGAACGAAGGGATTGGGAGGCTGTACGTACTGTAATAACCAAACATTCAATCCCGAGTATTGTAAAACGGAGAAATCCGTCACCCGGCAACTTGAGGAAGGAAAGCAATTCTTTGCCCATAAATATCCGGATATGAAATATCTGGCTTATTTTCAGGCTTATACCAATACCTATGCCGAGCTTGAAGGACTGAAAGGGAAATATGAAGAGGCTTTGAGTGTGGACGGGGTGGTGGGACTGGTCATCGGCACACGTCCGGACTGCATGCCTGATCCCCTGTTGCGATATCTGGAAGAACTGAATAAGCACACTTTCCTTTTGGTAGAATATGGGATTGAAACTACCCGGGATGTTACTTTGAAACGTATCAACCGTGGGCATACCTATGCCGATACGGTAGAAACTGTCAACCGGACGGCTGCTTGCGGGATTCTGACCGGAGGACACGTCATCCTCGGTCTTCCGGGAGAGACCCATGACGAAATTATCGCTCAGGCGGCCGAATTGTCCCGTTTGCCATTGACCACTCTTAAAATGCATCAGTTGCAGTTGATACGTGGTACGAAAATGGCACGTGAGTTTGAGTGCCGCCCCGAGGATTTTCATCTCTTTAGTGTGGACGAGTATATCGATCTGGTAATCGACTATGTGGAACACCTGCGCCCCGATCTGATACTTGAGCGATTTGTTTCACAATCACCGAAAGAACTTCTGATTGCACCCGATTGGGGGCTGAAGAATTATGAATTTACTGCCCGCGTGCAAAAAAGAATGAAAGAAAGGGGTGCTTATCAGGGAAAGGCATACCTGGTTTAGAAAAAAAGAACTATTTTTGCGAAGCGAATGAGTTGCGAGTTACGAGTTGCAAGCTGAGAGGTACCGTTGGGTATTGTTGTTACTCGTACCCTGTAGCTAAATTAAACTAAAAAAAAGAATGGAACAGAAAACAAGAATTAAAGGAAACGTTCATTATGTGGGAGTTAACGACCGTAACAAGCACCTCTTTGAGGGAATGTGGCCTTTGCCCTATGGAGTTTCGTATAACTCTTATCTGATTGATGATGAAATGGTGGCACTGATCGATACAGTGGATATTTGCTATTTCGAAGTATATCTTCGAAAAATCAGAAATATCATAGGCGACCGTCCTATCAACTATTTGATTATAAATCACATGGAACCGGACCATTCAGGTTCTATCCGATTGATTAAGCAACACTATCCCGACATTGTGATCGTTGGCAATAAACAGACTTTCGGTATGATTGAAGGTTTTTATGGTGTGACCGGCGAGCAATATCTGATTAAGGATGGTGATTTTCTCGCTCTTGGACGTCATAAACTGCGCTTTTACCTGACTCCGATGGTACACTGGCCGGAAACGATGATGACATTTGACGAAACAGATGGCATACTCTTCTCCGGTGATGGTTTCGGGTGTTTTGGTACGCTGGATGGCGGCTTCGTGGATACACGTATGAATATCGACCATTATTGGGGCGAAATGGTTCGTTATTATTCGAACATCGTCGGCAAATACGGTTCACCGGTACAGAAAGCTTTGCAAAAGTTGGGTGGACTTCCTATCTCGGCTATTTGTTCTACGCACGGTCCGGTATGGACTGAGAATATCACGAAAGTGGTAGGCATTTATGATAAACTGAGCCGTTATGACGCAGATGAAGGTGTGGTAATTGCATACGGCAGTATGTACGGTAATACCGAACAAATGGCAGAAGCCATTGCAGCTGAGCTTTCGGCACAGGGCATCAAAAACATTGTGATGCACAATGTCAGCAAAAGTAATCCCTCTTATATCCTTGCCGATATATTCCGTTATAAAGGATTGATTATCGGTAGCCCTACTTACAGTAACCAGATTTTCCCGGAAGTGGAGTCGCTTCTGTCCAAGATATTGGTTCGTGAATTGAAAGGACGTTATCTGGGGTATTTCGGTTCGTTCACGTGGGCAGGTGCCGCCGTGAAACGTATGGCCGAGTTTGCAGAGAAAAGTAAATTTGAATTGGTCGGTGATCCTGTAGAAATGAAACAGGCCATGAAGGAGATCACATATCAACAGTGTGAGAACCTGGCACGTGCTATGGCCGGCCGTTTAAAAAAAGACAGAGTATAAGTTACCCCTAATTTATTAACCTGATAAAAACAATCGAACATGAGACTAATCATTCAGCCGGACTATCAGTCCGTTTCTCAATGGGCGGCACATTATGTTGCTGCTAAGATCAAAGCTGCCAATCCCACTCCGGAAAAACCTTTCGTTCTGGGATGCCCCACAGGATCATCTCCACTGGGTATGTATAAGGCACTGATCGACCTGAATAAAAAAGGAATCGTATCGTTCCAGAATGTTGTTACTTTCAACATGGACGAATACGTAGGACTGCCGAAAGAACATCCGGAAAGCTACTATTCTTTTATGTGGAACAACTTCTTCAGCCATATCGACATCAAACCGGAGAACACGAACATTTTAAATGGAAATGCTGCCGATCTGGATGCTGAATGTGCACGTTATGAAGAAAAGATCAAATCGTATGGCGGTATCGACCTGTTTATGGGAGGTATTGGTCCTGACGGTCACATTGCTTTCAACGAACCGGGCTCTTCGCTGAGTTCTCGTACCCGTCAGAAAACACTGACAACAGATACGATCATTGCGAACTCTCGCTTCTTCGACAATGATATTAACAAGGTTCCCAAGACTTCGTTGACTGTGGGAGTGGGTACTGTGCTTTCTGCCCGTGAGGTGATGATTATCGTAAACGGACACAACAAAGCACGTGCATTGTATCATGCCGTAGAGGGTGCCATTACACAGATGTGGACGATCAGTGCATTGCAGATGCACGAAAAAGGTATCATCGTTTGCGATGATGCTGCTACTGCCGAACTGAAAGTTGGTACTTATCGTTATTTCAAGGATATCGAAGCAGATCACCTCGATCCGCAGTCATTGCTGAAGTAATACAGGCATAAAAATAAAGAAGAGGATAGGCCGGAAGAACTTTTGGCTTATCCTCTTCTCTTTATCAGTCTGACACGAAAGTCTGTTGAGGAACTAATCTTTCAGACCGTCTTTGATCCCTTCCATTGCTTTCTCACCTTTTTTAGCAGCCTTTTGCGCACCTTCTTTTACGTCTTTGGCTGCATCTTTGGCTGTATCTTTGACTTTCTCAAATGCATCTTTGGTGCTTTCTTTCATGTCATCTCCTATTTTCTTTAACTTTAGGGCAGCATAAGTGGATTCCAGTTTTATCACTTCTCCTTTTTCGTCCGAAGTCATTTGTTTACTGAAGTTATTATAACTGTCTTTCAGTTTCGTAAATTGTTCGTCAGCCTTTTCCCAGTCGGCTTTTGTATAGTCTTGAGCGTTTTTCTGTACGCTTTCGATAAAAAGCTTAAAGCCCTCCAGATACGAATCTTTTGTTTGGCTGCATGCTGTGGCAATGGTCAGCACCAATGCAAAGAATAATACTTTTTTCATAATCAAATGCTATTGTTTGGGTTTTATATACTAACACCCTGCATCTGAAAAATGTTTGATGGGTCAGGCCTCTTCCAGTTCCCCTTTTCCCTGCCGGACGATGGCGGCTTCTCCTTCAGTGCAGTTCACAACTGTCGAAGGTTCAATCCCTCCGATACCTCCGTCGATCACGAGGTCCACTACGTCACCGAGTTTTTCGTCGATCAGTTCCGGGTCAGTGACGTACTCTATGTCTTCGTGCTCGTCATGAGGCAACGTGGTGGTCATGATCGGAGCATCCAGCAGACGGGCAATTTCACGGATGATACTGTTATCCGGCATACGGATACCTACTTCTTTCCGGTTTCGAAAGATTTTGGGCAACCGGTTAGTTCCGTTCAGGATAAAAGTGAAAGGTCCGGGCAGGTTGCGTTTCATCAACTTGAAAATGTTGTTGTCCACTTTGGCATATTCACTGATGCTGCTCAGGTCATAGCAAATAATAGAGAGATTGTTTTTCTTCGGGTCAATCTCTTTGATCCGGCAGATGCGTTCGATGGCACGCTCCTTCAGGCCATGGCAACCGATGGCATACATGGTGTCTGTGGGATAGATAATCAATCCCCCGTCGTTCAGTAGGTCTACAATCCGTTGCAGGTCCTGAGGATTATTATTTTTTTCGTAAAGTTTGAGTATCATAATTGTCTGTTATTTATGCGAATCACTTCTCTCACTCCTGATTCACGTTATTTTATTTTCTTTTTAAGAAAATCGAGTGCCTTTTCTACGGCTTTCTCTTTTACCTTCTCCTTCACGGAGTCTTTGTTGGCCGTTGTAGCCGAATCCAGCCCGAGTTTTTTCCCGATTTCGCTGATTGCCTTGTCTGTCACCGCTTCCACTGCCTGATTGGTCATGCTTTTCGTATCCAGTGATACTTTGGGTGAGGAGAAAGTACCTCCTATTTTCAGGTCGAGGGTAGTCAGTTTGGCGATATCACCTGCCGATGCCGGTAATTTGATCTTTCCCGAATAGTCGATGGTTTGGTCGAGTCCTGTGCTTCCGGAAAGATTCATGACATAGTCACCCAGTTTGATATCGAACGGCTTGGTAGATACTCTTCCGTCTTTGATGGTGAAATCCAGTGCCATATCTTTCACCTTCATCTCTTTGAGTTCAGGCTTCTTTACGGCTTCGGCTATCTGGTCGATTACTTTTACGCCGCTGAGGCTAAGATCTTGGGTCGAAAGGCTTCCGTTTCCCTGCATCGTATCCATGACAGGGCTCATCTGGTTGTCGAGTAAAGTCCGGATATGCATATTACCCGAAAAGTTGCCTTTCAGGTTTTCAAAGATAGGAGCCATTTGCTGCACCATATCCAGTTCTTTGTAAGCCTGTGCAAAACCGATATTTTCCATACGGAATCCTGTGTTCATTTCCGGCTTCTTCGGATCGGCGGTCGAATAGTATCCGTTCATAACGACACTTCCTCCCATGGTGTTCATTGACAGATTTGTCATATCGACTTTTCCGTCTTTCACAATAAGTTTGCCATTCATGTTTGTAAAAGTCATCTTGTCAAATAACACTTCTTTCAGGCCGGCATCCATCTGGAAGTCGATATTCTGCGGAACTTCGATCATACTGGCGGTTTCTTCGGTCGAAGATGCTTGTGATGTTTGGGCGGTACTGTCAGTTGTTGCCGTCATAAAATCGTTTAGATTCAGATGGTTCGACCGGACATTCAGGACACCTTTCAGTGTGCTCCCTTTAAGAGCATAGCCCATATAGTTCTCGAACCGGCAGTCGGCAGTAAGATCATTCTTTCCGATGGCTACTGTCGTTTCACTGAGTTGCAGATATTTCGGAGTGAATGTGAACAGGGATTTTTTTATTTCTACATCCGGCATCTCTTTCATTTTCAACTTCATATCACTGAGGGCAATGGTTCCCGAAGCGGAGAAACGATCGTATTGTTCCTTTTCGATGTATGACAGGTGTCCGGCCATTGTCATATCCGCACGAACAGTACCATTCAGCTCCATATCATCCAGCGGATAGACTTGCTTGATCATGCCCAGATTAAGTACCCCTTTGGCTTCGGCTGTAAAGTCCGGGTCGCTGACAGGTGTCTTTATGTCGGCTGTCAGACTAAACGGATTTTCCGCCAGTCGGAAACTGAAAGGATGTATGCTTATCTCGGTCAGGTCAATGTTACCTCCCGGATTCCGAACTTGTGCGTCGATGTTAATCTGATCGACTCCCGCCGGCAGGGATGGATATCGGAACATGGCGTTTTTTACAGCCAGTCGGACATCGAACTGTGGAACCGTGTCACCTTGCAGTATTCCTTTCGCTGTAGCTTCAAGAGTTGCTGTACCATCTGTTTTCAGATTCTTGAACTCTTTGGAATAAATGGCCGGTATCAGTGACAAGATTTCTTTGAATCCTATTTCGCTGGTGTTGAGTTTCAAATCCATGTCGATAGCAGGGTCTTTCAACTCTATCCATCCGTCAATGCCGGCTTTAATGGCGTTCAGACGGAATTCGTTCTTTTTCAGTGTAAATTTGTTGTGTGCCAGATCGGCATCTACATCCATCTTGGCGTAGACGTTAGCTTGTGAGAGGAAAGGGATACCGTTCATTTTATAAGTCAGGGCTTCAGTTTCGGCTTCCAGGCTGAGTAAAGTCTGGTCGCTACCCAGATCACCCGAACAAAGCGCATTGAAATTGTGTATGTCGGCGTACATCGCGGACTGCCGGTCGTCATATACCACATTCATGTTTTTGATGACAAAACGCTGGAGTTTAATTCGGAAAGTAGAAGATTCACCACTTTCTTGGGTTTCGCCGGCAGTGGATGAATCGGGTTTCATGATATCCCAGTTAGTTTTTCCGTCAGGAAGTACGATGGCGTGTAACCGGGTGTTTTCAACAGCTACTTTGGATACATCGTATCCGTCATCTCCAAAAAGCGAAAACAGGTTAATAGCCGCTGTTACCTCGCCGGCCTTCACCAATGTGTCGTTTTCAAATTCTCCGGTTCCCTTCAGCCAAAAATCATTCAGGGTGACGGAAGCTTTGGGGAAATTGCGGAATAAGCTGATATCAAGGCTACTAAAATCAAAATGACCGTTAAGCATTTTGTTGCCTTCCGATTTTACGATACCTTCAATCTTGCCACGGAAGGCAAAGGGAAGGAGAAACATCAGTATCAGAATGACGCCGATGACGATTGCTGTAATTTTGAATCCTTTCTTCATAATTGCACTGGTTGTTAGGTTTATAGTGATAACAAAGTTAGTAATAAAAGACAAGAAGTCCAAGGTTATCGGGGATTATGTTTTACTGTATAGTCCTCTTTTAATAGGGCGAATCCATCTCATCACAAATTATGCAGATTAACACAGATACTTTATATATTGACAATGAAATAAATTATTAATCTGTGAAGATCTGTGTAATCCTGTGGTGAAATAGATTACAGAAATAAACTTACCTTATTTCTTCTTTTTTCGTAGTTCCTCTGCTATACGCCATTGGATGGCTGCTTCTGTCTCTTTACCGACTTTTAATAATGCATCTCCGAAAAGTTCGTGTGCTCCGGGATGTTCAGGTTTCAGGCTAGTTGCTTTGTCGAGGTCTGATAAAGCCCCTTCTATGTTTTCTGTCTGCAGGCGAAGTTTGCCTCGGTTATAGAGTGCTTTGAACTCTGAAGGACGCAGGCTGACTGCCCGGTTCAGGCAATTCTCGGCATCGAAGAACTCTTTTTCGTTGAACAGCGTGATTCCTTTTCGTATCCAGGCGTCGATGTATTCGGGATAGAGCTCAATCGCTTTGTCATAATTGGCAAGGGCGGCCCGAACGTCATGCGCCTGAGTGATACATTCGTTTCCCATTAGCAAATACTCTCGGGCATACTTTTGCAGGCTTTTTTTCTGTGCCTCCATTTGTGCTTGTAGTTTCCTTTTTTGTTCCCGCAATAGGTTGACGACTCCCAATTTCCTGCGAATTAATCTTCGGGCGGCAGGCTTTTCTATATCATAACGGGAATGAATGGCCAGGAAAAACTGCTCGAGGCATGTCTCGAAATCTCCTTTGTCGAAAGCACGGGCAGCTGCGGCATACTGCACATCGGCCTGTGCTTGTTTTAATGCTTTGTCGATGGCTTGCCGGTTGTTGAATCTTCCGGAAAAACTGACAATCTCGGGACGGACAAAAATATCCGCGCGGCTGATAGGCTTTTTCAGTTGAATTCCTTCAAGCGATGTGCAACGGCTGAGAGCTACATAAGCTTGTCCGCCGGCAAACACTCCTCCGGTAAAGTCTATGACTACACGGCTAAAGGTCAAACCCTGGCTTTTGTGCACGGTGATGGCCCATGCCAGGCGGATGGGATATTGTGTGAAAGTACCCAGTTCTTCTTCCTCAATCTCCTTTTTCTCTTCGTTGTACTTGTAACGGATGTTGCGCCATGATTCCCGGTGGACATCACACTCTTTGCCATCATCGGTGATGACGTAGATGATACCGTCGTTGTCGATGCCGCTTACTACACCGATGGTACCGTTTACCCAACGGCGTTCAAAGTCATTTTTGATAAAGATGATTTGTGCTCCCGGTTTCAGGGTCAGTTCTTTTGAGGTGGGCAAGCTACTTTCGGGAAAGTCGCCGTTGATTTCGCCCTCAAACACTACAGGATCGCCGGGGAGTTCGGTAAGTTTCCGTTCATTGATGGTTTCTACCGTATCGCGGCGCGTAGCCAGAGTGATGTATAAATCTTCTTCCGAAGCATCAATTTGAGCGCCATAGCGGGTGTTGAGCAGCTGAAGGTCGGCTGCCCCTGCTGCTCCGCTCCGGATGTGGTCGAGTACACTGACAAAGACTGCATCTGACTGACGATATACTTTCTGTAACTCGATAGATACCAATTCGATCTCGTTGAAGACCCGTGCCGAGAAAAAATAAGGAGTGGGATAGAAGCGGTTGATAATTTCCCGTTCATCCCCTTTGATTACCGGTTCAAGCTGGAATACATCGCCTACCAGTAAAACTTGTTTTCCTCCGAAGGGGTCGCGCAGATTACGACTGTATACACGCAAAATGCGGTCTACGGCATCAATCATATCGGCGCGTACCATTGATATTTCGTCGATAATGACCAGTTCTACCTGTTCCAGCAATTTACGGTGTGGCTTGGTGTATTTAAAGAATTCATGGATGCGTCCCCGTTGCAAACTCAGATTCGGATCATCAGGAAGTAACGGATGAAAAGGAAGTTTGAAGAAGCTGTGCAGAGTGCTGCCACCGGCATTAATGGCAGCGATTCCGGTGGGTGCCAGCACGATGTGCTTCTTCTTGGTATTCTTACAGATGTATTTCAGGAAAGTAGATTTACCCGTTCCCGCTTTCCCCGTGAGGAAAACTGATTGACGAGTATACTGAATCAGATTCAGTGCATCCTGAAACTCCTTATTACCGGTGTCTATTGTAAATTCCACGTCAGATGATCCCGAAATGTTTTAATGCTTTTTGTATTCCGTCTTCGTCTACAGAAGTGGTTATGTAGTCGGCGGTTTCTTTGACATCGTCATTCGCATTGCCCATGGCTACTCCGATGGCTGCATGGCGCAACATACTGATATCGTTGCCTCCATCACCAAATGCCATTGTTTCTTCCTGTCCGATACCGAAATGGCGAATGATTTCATCTATTCCTTTTTGTTTGCGGATACCTTTAGCTACGATATCTGTAAATGCAGGAAACCAGCGTCCGGATTCGCAGTTCGGGAGTAAAGGCAATACCGTTTTCTCCTCTTCGGTAGTGATGAATGGGGTCATCTGAAAGATTTCGGCTTGCGTAGCCTCGGCTGTAGTTTGGATGGGCAGGATATCTACATGCAGGAAATCATGAAAGATTTCGTTAACCAGCTTGTTGGTATTGCAAACAGCTACGGTATGTTCGGCTACAAAGATACAGGGAAAGTTTCTCTCGTCCGAAAGTGCAGCCAGTGCCTTAACATCTTGTACCGGGATGGAATGTTTGTAAATCACCTCATCTTCAACGAAACAATACCCTCCGTTCATGGTGATGTAGCCGTCTATCAGTTCCCGTTCCTGGAGGGCGGTGAGGTTGTTGATAATCGCTTTCGGGCGTCCGGTAGCGATGAATATCTTGATACCTTTAGCTTTTGCTTCGGCTATGGCTGCGAGGGTAGACGAAGGAATTTCGTGAGTGTTGAAACTAACCAACGTCCCGTCTATATCGAAAAACAGGGCTTTTATCATACGTCTTTTCTTTAATGGAGCACAAATGTACTGAAAAAGCCTGATATAGAGTAACTGAATACCACAATGATGGTAAATTTTAACTGCTGTCTGCTAAAATAGCTCATTTGGTTTCATTATGAAACAGATGAATTGTACATTTGCAGGCTGAACCTAAAAATAGAACCCTATATGAAATATAACTTTGATGAAGTGATAGAGCGCCGGGGAACAGACTCGGTGAAGTATGACGCAGTATCGGAACGTTGGGGACGGAGCGACCTGCTTCCGATGTGGGTGGCCGATATGGATTTCCGTACTCCTCCTTTTGTGATAGAGGCTATCCGTCGGAGATTGGATCATGAAGTATTGGGGTATACTTTCGCTTGCGAAGCTTGGTATACATCCATTATCAATTGGCAGAAAGAACGTCACGGGTGGAATGTTACCCGGGAGATGCTGACGTTTACGCCGGGTATTGTGCGTGGATTGGCTTTTGCCCTGCAATGTTTTACGGCTCCGGGGGACAAAGTGATGGTGATGCCTCCTGTTTATCATCCTTTCTTTCTGGTGACAGAACACAACCACAGGGAGGTAGTCTACAGTCCGTTATTGCTGAAAGACGGGCAATATCAGATTGACTTTGAACGCTTCCGTGCTGATGTAAAGGGCTGTAAAATGTTGATTTTGAGTAACCCTCATAATCCGGGAGGGCGTGTCTGGACTCGGGAGGAGTTGGCCGAGATAGCAGAGATTTGTTTTGATAATCAAGTATTGGTCATCTCGGATGAAATTCATGCCGATCTGACATTGCCGGGATACACGCATCCTACGTTTGCATTGGTATCGGAAAAGGCTCGACGGAATTCACTTGTGTTTATGTCTCCCAGTAAAGCTTTCAACATGCCGGGACTTGCCAGTTCGTACTGCATTATAGAAGATGAGGCCATTCGTCATCGTTTTCAGACTTATATGGAAGCCAGTGAATTTAGTGAAGGCCATTTATTTGCATATCTTGGAGTGGCTGCCGCGTATAGCAATGGAACGGAGTGGCTGGATCAGGCATTGGAATATATTCAGGAGAATATTGATTTTACAGATGAATATTTAAAAACACATATTCCCGCAATCCGGATGATTCGTCCTCAAGCTTCTTATCTGATTTTTCTGGACTGTCGCGGTATGGGTGTTTCGCAGAAAGAATTAGTTGACTTTTTTGTTGACGGTGCACATCTGGCATTAAACGATGGCGCTATGTTCGGTAAGGAAGGCGAGGGATTTATGCGGCTTAATGTGGCTTGTCCGCGGAGTGTGCTAAGACAGGCACTGGATCAGATAAAGGAGGCATACGAGTTGAAGCATGACACAATAGCATAATTTGTGGAATTTATATAAAAAGACTTTCAGGATGAAAAAAAATAGTTTTGAGACACAAATATTGCATACTCCTTTTGAAAAAGAGGATGCATATCATTCTCTTTCAATGCCGGTGTACCACACCGCTGCCTACGAATTTGAGACTGCAGAAGAGATGGAAGCTGCTTTCTGTGGGCAGAAAGCCGGGCATGCTTATTCACGCATAACAAATCCTACGGTACAGTACTTTGAGCAGCGTGTGCAAAGAGTGACCGGAGCGCTGAGTGTGACAGCTTTGAACTCCGGGATGGCTGCGATAAGCAATGCTTTGATCACACTGGCAAGCGCGGGAGCTAATGTGGTGACTTCGACACATTTATTTGGCAATACCTATTCATTCCTGAAAAGTACATTGGAAGCTTTTGGGGTAGAAGTACGCTTCTGTGACCTGACATGTCCCGAAGAAGTGAAGCAACAGATTGATGGAGATACTTGTGCGCTTTTTTTGGAAGTTATTACCAATCCGCAGTTGGAAGTGGCCGATCTGAAGGCTCTTGCCGACATAGCACATAAGGCCGGAGTACCGTTGCTGGCAGATACGACAGCGATTCCTTTCCATGTATTCCATGCGACAGACTTCGGAGTTGATATCGAGATTGTGTCCAGTACGAAATATATTTCGGGAGGAGCTACCTGTATAGGAGGACTGATTATAGATTACGGCACTTTTGACTGGGAGCATTCCGCTAAGTTGGCTGCTCTGAGTGCAGATACCGGGAAGGAGGCTTTTACTGTCAAACTCAGAAAAGAGGTTCACCGTAATCTTGGAGCATATATGACCCCGCAGGTGGCTTATATGCAGACACTCGGACTTGAAACGATGGAAGTACGGTTTGCTCGTCAGGCAGAAACCTGCCTGAAACTGGCACAATGTTTGCAAGAACTGCCAGAGATTGAGTCGGTGAACTATACCGGATTGGAATCTAATCCGTTTTATGAATTGAGTACCCGCCAGTTTGGTTCTCTTCCGGGAGCGATGTTGACGTTTGATCTTCCGTCGCGTAAGATATGTTTTCGTTTCATAAATCGGTTGAGAATCATACGTAGGGCAACGAACTTATTTGATAATAAAACGTTAGCTATCCATCCGGCAAGTACAATCTACGGTTCGTTTACCGAGGATCAGCGTCGAGGTATGGATGTCAGCCAGAAAACCATTCGCCTTTCGGTGGGGCTGGAGCGGGCTGATGACTTGTTGGACGATATCATACAGGCCCTGAAAAGCTAAATTTATCATTTACAAACTTTATACAATGCTGCCAAAGAAAAAAAACCTGGAAGAAGAGAGAGCGAAACATACGGTTGATAGTCTTTATAAGGACTATGTTGACGACTTGTTTTCGTATGCTTTGGGATTCGGGTTTGACAAACAGACAGCGATGGATGCCATTCATGATGTGTTTTGCAGGGTATGTATCCGCGAAAGAGAAGTGCAGGAGATACAGAATCCTAAATTTTACTTGTTGCGTGCCCTGCGAAACCAGTTGATTGACACCTATAAACTCAAACGAAACTACTCGGAGGTTCTTACCGGTGAGATTACCGATGAACTTCCATATAAAATCAAAATTACCGTAGAGGATGAAATAATCGCAGCGGAAGAGCAGGCGGAAGTATCACAGAAAGTTGACGAGATTCTGAGTATACTTACCGAACGCCAGCGCGAGATTATTTATTTACGTTATATGCAGGAATGTTCTTATGAGGAAATTGCAGAGATTATGCAAATTAGTGTTCCTGCCTGTCGTAAATTGCTCTATCGGACCTTACTTAAACTGAAGCACAATAACACATTAGTGCTCTTCTATCTCTTACTTTCTATTAATGTTGGTTAAATAAGGCACCATTTTAAATTTTATTCGGGAAAAGTGGGCATGAAACCTGCGCCCGTTCGTGTTCTATGCAGACAATAGTGTTATTAAACTCTTAAAGCACCTGTTCTGAATGGAAAAAACGAAGCGGGATAGCAGACATATTGATCCTTTGAAAGACGAAGAAAAGTTCTTCCAGTGGTTAAAATTCAAGAGCGTTCGGATGAATCAAGAACACCTCTCGAAAGATGACTATGAACGCCTGCGTCAGCGAATCCATGTTTCGCTGCGTATGTTACGTCGGAAAAGAACGGTCAGGAGGGTAGCTTATTATGGTGTATCCGTATGCGTCATTATTGCATTAGGAATTGTTGCTTATCTGAATCATTATGAGAGAGTGGAACCTGTGCCGTCTGTTGTCGAAAAAAAAGCGGAGATTGTCTGGCAACCTTTGAAGTCGGAAGATATTCGTCTGGTTAGCGGTGATAGCATAACTTCGTTCCGGCAAAACGTGCAATTGCTCTTGAGCAAGGATGGATCAGCTATGGTATATCATCCTAATAGCGGGCAGAAGCGAATCAGAATGGAACAGGACGAGGTTAATGAACTGGTGGTTCCTTATGGTAAACGATCGAAGGTTAAACTGGAAGATGGAACGGAAATCTGGCTGAATTCCGGTTCGGTATTTAAGTTTCCTACTCATTTCTCGGGAGAGAAACGGGAAGTAAGCTTGAAGGGTGAAATGTATGCCGAAGTTACGGCAGATAGTAAAAAACCGTTTATCGTGCATACGGCCCATTTTGATATACAGGTATATGGAACGCGTTTCAATATATCGGCTTATGAAGATGAACCGACTCCTTCGTGTGTACTTGTAGATGGAATAGTCGGATTCCGTCCGGAATCCGGTCCTGAAATACGCATGAAGACAAACGAAAAAGTGCTTTATGATGGCAAGCGATTTGAAAAAAGAAAAGTGAGTGCGTCCAGATATACTTGTTGGAAAGAAGGCTATCTGGAATTGGATGATGCCAATATCATGGATGTACTGAACCGGATAGGGAGATATTATAATCTATCGTTTAGCTTCGGCGATAAGAAGCGGCTGACCGGTAGGAAGTGTTCAGGAAAAATTTATTTATCCGATAATATAGATAATGTATTGACAACTATATCATTGCTGTATTCTACTGATTACAGGAAAGAAGAACGGACTATTTTTATATCTGAGAACCCATAAAATGGTAGAGCCTATGGAATGACACTGAACACTATGACATACGCACACACAACCCCCACGAAAAGGATAGAGTGATATCCTTCCTCTAACTTACACACACGACTACGTATCAGAGCCGGGAAGCATGATTATGCCCTCCGGGAAGGGATGCAATGGCCTGAAACTAAGTATTATAACAACTGGAACAAAGCATGAAAAGAGAACGTATAGTAAGAACTGAAAACATTGATAGACAGAGAATAAAATATAGAGTATTGTTTGGTTTTATTTTCATTATGTGCTGTAACGGGGCAGCTTTACCGTCGGAGGACGGCAAGATGCCGGACTGGAAATTTTCTTTTAGTCTGAAACGTATACCGATGATCCGGATTTTTGATGAAATCGAGCAAAAAAGTGATTTTGTCTTTGCATGGTCCTGCGATATCGACAACGAGATTCATGAGGAAATCAGTATTTGTGTTACGGAAGAACCCATTCAAAAGGTAATGGAAAAGGTTTTAAAAGGATCGGGACTTGTTTATCAGAGACTCGACAGGCAAATTGTTGTTTATCGTTTGCTGGGACACAATGCCTGTAGAGTAGATTCTGTGAGAGTGATGACTAATATGGAACAGAATGACCGATAGACTACCGAAAATTTATCGTTTCTCGTTCCATTCTGTCAGGAGTGATAAATCGGGTATGCGGATTTCTTTCCGGTGAAGTTCCAACAAATTTAATTCTTGCAGTCCGTTGAGAGCTTTTGATACATTCAGGCGGGTGTCGTCCAACATGCGGGCCAAATCATCCATTTTTACCTTGAACAACTTCTCACCTGTCATTCTCTCAATGTGTCCCAAAATGAAACGGATTATTTTGTCTTCAATGTCTTTGGGAGCTTTATCCCATAAGCGTGTATAGAGATTTTGCGCACGATTGCTGACGATGTTCATATAGTTAAGACGAAAAATATCATATTTGAACAACTCGCCCATGACAAACGATTTACTGATACTTACCATTTGCGCTTCTTCATTATGCGGAATATAGGAAGATATATACCGGGTATTCATTCCAAACATGGAGTAAGGCTCTAATACGGCAGGAGCTTCGAAATATTCAATAACAGTCAGCGTGTCGTCTTCCGATACGGTGACGGAAGAGAGCCTGCCTTTTAGCAAGAAAAGTAACTGATCACAGACCTCACCACTTTTTATCAATGGTTCTCCGGGTTTGTGACGAGTGAAGTGAAGTTTTACTTTTTCTAATATATTAGTGAAATCCTCATGACAAAGTCCCTGAAAAAGGGGGAGTTGCAACAAGGTGTCGAACATGGTTTCCATATATCGTAATCTTCTAATTTGAAAGCAAATGTAACGATTATAGGGGTTGGCTGAAACCATCCTCCCTATCTTTTTGTTTTTTTTATTATTTCTTAAAGATGGTAGTGATTACATAAAACAATCTCTTGCGGAATGCATAAAAATGAAGTATATTTGCACAAAAAAGGAGAAAGTCATGTTTGCAAACTTTAATTTTCAACAGATGGTCAGTGCGTTTATCGTACTTTTTGCTGTGATTGATATCATTGGTTCTATTCCTATTATCATCAATCTGAAAGAGAAAGGGAAGGACGTAAATGCTACGAAAGCAACCGTTATTTCGTTTGCACTGATGATTGGCTTTTTCTATGCGGGTGACTTTATGTTGAAACTGTTTCATGTAGATATTGAATCTTTTGCTGTTGCAGGCGCATTTGTCATTTTCCTGATGTCACTGGAAATGATCTTAGATGTGGAAATTTTTAAGAATCAGGGGCCGATAAAAGAGGCAACGCTGGTGCCTTTAGTATTCCCGTTGTTGGCCGGTGCCGGTGCATTTACTACACTACTTTCATTACGGGCCGAGTATGCCAGTATCAATATTGTAATTGCTTTGATCCTGAATATGCTATGGGTTTATTTTGTCGTTAGTATGACAGGGCGTGTGGAGCGTTTTCTGGGGAAAGGTGGCATCTATATTATCCGTAAGTTTTTCGGTATCATTTTGTTGGCTATTTCTGTCAGGCTGTTTACTGCAAATATCACATTATTGATTGCCGCATTGCAGAAGTAACCTGCCATTTGTTACATTGTGATAATGTAAGATGAGTCTATTCTGCATCGATTTCGTGTTCTTCTTCTTTATCCATTTCGATATTATCTGTTTCATCTGTTGCTGAGACGGATTCCTCTTCTTGTTCATTTGCGAAAGGGTCCGGCTTTTGCGGGCCGTAACCCATAAAAGAAAAAGCACAGATGGTACCTATGATAGCTCCGCTTAAATGCCCTTCCCACGAAATGCCGGATGGTGTAAAATAGGGGAGCATATTCCATATAAGACCTCCATAGAGAAAGGTAACTAATAGAGATATGGCAATCAAGGGGATATATTTTCGTAACAGTCCGCTGAAGAAAAGAAAGAAAGCCAGCCCATAGATAATACCGCTGGCGCCGATATGCCAGGCAGGCTTGCCGATAAGGAATGTAATGGCTCCACATCCTATCCAGATTATAAGAAAAATAGAGGGAGCTATGCTTCTGTAAAAGTAAAAAAGACACCATGAAAGGAAGAATAGTGGTAAAGTGTTGGTCAATAAATGTTTGAAGCTGCTATGTATAAGAGGATGAGTGAAAATACCAAACATACCTTTTTTTGACAAAGGGTATACTCCTAAACTGGTAAAGTCCCAGTCCATACCTATCTCTAAAACCTTTATCATGTAGAGGATAAAAATTAGAAACAGCGGAAGTACCATTGTCAGCAGGATTTGTCGAATTTCTGGCCTCATATTAGCATATTTCTTTAAATTTTATACAATGCTACGAATATTTGCCCTGAAAATAAAAAATAAAGTCCCTTTTTATTTTGTTATTTACCTTTAATTCGTATTTTTGGGCATCATACTTATATTATATACTATGATAACCGAAATAATTAACCTTTAAATAATGCACAACTATGAGTTATTTACATTTTGACAAGACCCTGATGATAAATCTTGAGGAATCTTTACCAAGGGAGATTCTCCGGACGAACAAATCAGGAGCTTATCATTGTACAACGATTGTAGATTGTAACACACGCAAATATCATGGATTGCTGGTGATTCCCGTACCCAATCTGGACGATGAAAATCATGTGCTGCTATCTTCTTTGGATGAAACGGTAATTCAACACGGTGCTGAGTTTAACCTGGGATTGCATAAATATCAAGGAAATCACTTTAGCCCCAATGGACATAAGTATATCCGTGAGTTTGACTGTGAACATATTCCGGCAACAACTTACCGTGTGGGAGGAGTCATACTTCGCAAAGAGAAAATCTTTGTACATCATGAGAACCGGATTCTGATCCGTTATACCTTGGTCGATGCACACTCAGCTACCACTCTTCGTTTTCGTCCGTTCCTTGCTTTCCGTAGTGTACGCGAATATACCCACGAGAATTCGCAGGCGAGTCGTGACTACCAGTTAGTAGAAAACGGCATTAAGACTTGCATGTATCCGGGCTATCCGGAATTGTTCATGCAGTTGAATAAGAAAAACGAATTCCATTATGAACCGAATTGGTATAGAGGAATTGAATATCCGAAAGAACAGGAGAGAGGATATGATTTCAATGAAGACCTTTATGTTCCCGGATATTTTGAAGTCGATATAAAGAAAGGAGAAAGTATAATTTTCTCTGCCGGTATTTCTGAAATTTCTCCCCGCAGATTGAAACAAACTTTTGAGGCGGAAGTTGCCGACCGTACGCCACGTGATAGTTTCTATCATTGTTTAAAGAATTCCGCCCATCAATTCCATAACAAGCAGGAAGAGGACCATTATATTTTGGCCGGATATCCTTGGTTTAAATGTCGTGCCCGGGATATGTTTGTATCGCTGCCCGGATTGACGCTTGCTGTAGATGAGATAGGTGAATTTGAAGACGTGATGGAAACTGCCCGCAAAGCGATCAATAACTACATTAAAGGTGAACCGATAGGCTGTAAAATCTACGAGATGGATGATCCTGACGTATTATTATGGGCCGTATGGGCTCTGCAACAATATGCAAAGGAAACAAGTCGTGAACAATGTCGTGCCAAATATGGTTCTTTGTTAGAAGAAATCATCGATTTTATTCGTCAGCGCAAACATGATAATCTGTTCTTGCACGAAAACGGGTTGTTGTATGCCAATGGTGCAGATAGGGCGATCACATGGATGAATTCCACGGTTAACGGACGTCCGGTTATTCCGCGTACAGGTTATATCGTAGAGATAAATGCTTTGTGGTATAATGCCTTGCGTTTTATTGCCGACTTAGTTCGTGAAGGCGGTAATGGATTGCTGGCAGATTCACTGGATGCACAGGCTGAGGTAACTGGAAAGTCTTTTGTGGAAGTCTTTCGTAATGAATATGGTTATCTGTTGGATTATGTAGACGGAAATATGATGGATTGGAGCGTACGCCCCAACATGATATTTACGGTTGCCTTCGATTATTCTCCTCTTGACCGGGTGCAAAAGAAACAAGTACTCGATATTGTGACGAAGGAATTACTTACTCCGAAGGGACTCCGAACATTGAGTCCGAAGAGCGGCGGATATAATCCGAATTATGTAGGTCCTCAAATCCAGAGAGACTATGCTTATCATCAGGGTACGGCTTGGCCATGGCTGATGGGATTCTACATGGAGGCGTATCTGCGAATCTATAAGATGAGTGGAATTTCGTTTGTAGAGCGTCAGTTGATTGGACTTGAAGACGAGATGACCAGCCACTGTGTTGGTTCGTTGCCGGAATTGTTCGACGGAAATCCACCTTTTAAAGGGCGTGGAGCAGTATCGTTTGCAATGAATGTGGCGGAGATTTTACGTATCTTGAAGCTGTTGTCTAAATATAATTTATAGGAGGAGGGACGAAGATGAAAGTTTTAATGTTTGGATGGGAGTTCCCCCCGCATATCTTAGGAGGTTTAGGAACTGCCAGCTATGGTTTGACAAAAGGTATGTCTCAACAAGAGGATATGGAGATTACATTTTGTATTCCCAAGCCTTGGGGTGACGAAGACCAGAGTTTTCTGAGAATAATCGGTATGAACAGTACACCGATTGTGTGGAGGGATGTAGATTGGGAATATGTCAAAGGGCGTGTAGGCTCTTACATGGATCCTCAATTATATTTTGACTTGCGCGATCATATTTATGCTGATTTCAATTATCTGAATGCAAATGATCTGGGATGCATTGAATTTTCAGGGCGTTATCCGGATAACTTACATGAGGAAATCAATAACTACTCAATTGTTGCAGGAGTTATAGCACGGCAACAGGAGTTTGAAATTATACACTCACATGACTGGTTGACTTATCCGGCCGGTATTCATGCAAAACAGGTATCGGGCAAACCATTGGTGATTCACGTACATGCTACTGACTTTGACCGTAGTCGTGGTAATGTGAACCCCACAGTTTATGCCATTGAGAAAAATGGTATGGATCATGCCGATCATATTATGTGTGTGAGTGAATTAACTCGTCAAACAGTAATCCATAAATATTTCCAGGATCCGAAGAAAGTATCAACTGTGCACAATGCAGTTTCTCCTCTTTCGCAAGAGATACAGGATATTGTACCTAATAAGAACCCGAAAGAAAAGGTGGTTACCTTCTTGGGACGTATTACAATGCAAAAAGGTCCTGAGTATTTTGTAGAGGCAGCTGCGATGGTATTGCAGCGTACGCGGAATGTACGTTTTGTGATGGCCGGTAGTGGTGATATGATGGATCAGATGATCCGTTTGGCAGCTGAAAGAGGCATTGCCGATCGTTTCCATTTTCCGGGATTCATGAAAGGGAAACAAGTATATGAAGTCTTGAAGGCCAGTGATGTATACATTATGCCTTCGGTATCCGAACCTTTTGGTATTTCTCCGTTGGAGGCTATGCAGTGTAGCGTACCAAGCATTATTTCCAAACAATCTGGTTGTGCCGAGATCTTGGAAAAATGTATCAAGACCGATTACTGGGATATCCACGCTATGGCAGATGCTATTTATTCTATCTGTACCTATCCGGCTATGTACGAGTATCTCCGTGATGAAGGTAAGAAAGAGGTGGACGAAATAAAGTGGGAGAACGTAGGCTACAAGGTTCGCGGCATCTACGACGAGGTTATAAAAAATTATGGAAAACAATAAAACAATATAGATATGAGAACAATCTGTCTTTATTTTGAGATACATCAAATTATTCATCTGAAACGTTACCGCTTCTTCGACATTGGTGCCGACCATTATTACTATGATGATTATGCCAATGAGACAGGTATTAATGAGGTTGCCGAACGTTCTTATATTCCGGCTCTCAATACATTGATTGAAATGGTGAAGAATTCCGGAGGAGCATTTAAAGTAGCCCTTTCTATTTCGGGAGTAGCATTGGAACAGCTCGAAATTCATGCACCTGCCGTAATTGACCTGTTACATATATTAAACGATACGGGTTGCTGTGAATTTCTGGCAGAGCCATACTCTCATGGCTTATCATCATTGGCCAATGAAGACTGTTTCCGTGAAGAGGTAATGCGTCAGAGCGAAAAGATGAAACAGATGTTTGGTAAAGCTCCGAAAGTGTTTCGTAACTCCAGCTTGATTTATTCGGATGAAATAGGTGCTACGGTGGCTAGCATGGGTTTTAAAGGCATGCTGACCGAAGGTGCTAAACACGTTTTGGGTTGGAAGAGTCCGCATTACGTGTATCATTGCAATCAGGCTCCCAGTCTGAAATTGTTATTAAGAGACTTCAAGTTATCGGATGATATCAGTTTGCGCTTCTCTAACTCTGATTGGAGTGAGTATCCTTTATTTGCCGATAAGTTTATCGGTTGGATTGATGCTTTACCACAAGAAGAACAAGTGATCAATATCTTTATGGAACTGAAAGCATTGGGTATGGCGCAGCCATTATCGTCCAATATTTTGGAGTTCTTGAAGGCACTTCCTTATTGTGCAAAAGAAAAGGGCATTACTTTCTCTACCCCATCGGAGATTATTTCGAAATTGAAATCTGTTTCCCAATTGGATGTACCATATCCAATGTCGTGGGTAGACGAAGAAAGAGATACGAGCAGCTGGCTGGGTAATGTTTTGCAGCGTGAAGCTTTCAGCAAATTATACAGTGTGGCTGAACGTGTACACCTTTGCGATGATCGTCGTATCAAGCAGGATTGGGATTATCTGCAAGCCAGCAATAACTTCCGTTTTATGACGACCAAGAATACCGGTGTGTGGCTGAATCGTGGTATTTATGATTCTCCTTATGATGCCTTTACTAACTATATGAATATCTTGGGGGATTTCATTAAACGTGTAAATTCTCTCTATCCTGAGGATATCGATAATGAAGAGTTGAATTCATTGTTGACAACTATCAAGAACCAGGGAGAAGAGATCGCCGAATTACATAAGGAGGTTGATAGGTTGCAGGCAAAAGCGGAAAAGGCTGCAAAAACAGTAAAGGCCGAACCCAAAGCTGCACCTAAAAAGGCCGCTGCGAAGAAACCTGCTGCAAAGAAAGCAACGGCAAAAAAAGAAGATTAATATGATTCAAGAACATGCTTTAGCGTAAACTAAAGCGGTGGAAAGGGGCTGTCCAAAAAAGTTGGATAGCCCCTTACTGTTATTTACAGTTTAAAAGTAAAAGGCATAAAATGACCCTTATCTCTTGATAAGAAGGGTAATAGTCCAAATTTTTTAAATGATATTTCTTTGTAGATTTACAAGCAGTGAGTTGAAAAGGTAAGGAGCAGACTTTGGAGACAACCTCTTTCTATTTTATGGAGAAAGAGGCGTCTCTGCTTTAGTTTGCCACATCTTGTTATTTTTTACATAAAACATAAGGAGAATGAGACCATAAAAATTAAGGCGATGTAAATGATTCTTTATTTACATCGCCTTAATTGTATTATATACTGAGAATATTTTGTTACTGCTTACCGTTGAAGTTGGTATAAGTTACTTCTAACTTCAGTTTCGTACCGTCCGGACCACCTTCCAGTTTTACGTATCCCGGTTGTAGATCGTGCTGGATGCTGATCATATTCTTATTGGAAGAGCTATCATACTGTACCAGTACCGGGATAAGTACCACTTTATTCCAATCCGGATTTGCTGCTTCCCAAGCTGCTTCGTTCCAACTGTCTCCTGCTTTTTTCTTGGCTTCCTGCTTTTCGTTGACGCATGCATTAATCAAGCGAGTCAAGTTGGTAAACACATACTGATTGGTTGTAGGTTTATTGGAAATAATAGCATTGTGCACGGCCAGATAAGAAGTGATGTTATCTGTAAGTTTGTTCTCTTCGAAGAAACTTTGCCGTTCTTTCTCACGTAAAAGTAACACATATGTAGGTGCTTTCATACTAAATTTTCCATTGTCCGGTTGGTTGTAGCTATTGAAAGTCAGTTTCACTGCATTAATGGTGTCATGGCTTAATTCTTCATAAATCTTATTGATCGGCAATGTAGCTTGTGTGAAGATACCGGCCGGAGACTTCAAATAAGTACAGTCTGTCTTTTTAGCGATTTCGTTTAGTTTTTCAGAATTAACAAACTTATTGGCTTGAATTACTTCCTTGGTTGTAGCGAAAGTACGGGTTGTGTAGTACAAAGAGTCAGCACCATTTTTTTTCTTCAGATTATTTCCCAAGCTGTCTTTTTCGTGGCATCGGATTACAACATTCAGGTTGATCTGGTCAACATAAAGAATCGTTCCGTTACCATAGTCATTCTTGGCATAAATACCTTTGAATACGTTATTAATAAATGCTTCCGAAGTTTTAAAATATTCAGGGTGATCTCTGTTCAAACGATAGATACGTTTACCTAGTTTGGTGATCTCTTCAGAAGTTAGACGGACATTAGGATAAAAGTCATCTGAGTTTCTGATGGAATCGCTGAGTGATTGGTCAACAGCTGTGTAGGCTTTTCGTGCGAGTAAGTTGTTTGGATTGTAATACTTCAATGGATCGATGTCTGTATAATAGTTCTGGGTCAAGTTTTCGTCCAGTTCATAAACAGTCATTCGGCATGGATTGATAGAGTCTCCAAAATAACTTTTATAGTATAAGATCAATTCAGCGGTGTGAATAGAGTCTCCTGCCATTACCCCTTTGGGATTAGTTTCCGGATCGTAGACCGAAGGAAAAGAAATTCCATCCGGACTATTCAACTGTGCGAGGAAACTGGCTTCGTATTCTCCGAATTCTTTATCAGTGAATTTTCCCACATAACCTACGCTGGTTTTGGCAAAAACAGGACCTGATAGGTCGGAATTCGTAGTTAACTCGTAAGTCGTATATCTTCCATTGATATTTTGGTCGCTATCCGGAAGCATATCCCATCCGATAGTACCTGTATTATCATCGCATCCGAAGAAAGTCAAGGCAAGCAGTGCTACCCATACATATTTTGCTTTCATGATCGTCGTATCTAGGTTCTTATTTATTTTTGTTCAGCTTCCCACACTTGATCGTAGAAACTGTTGCAAGCATCTGCAAGAGCATCGGGAGCTTGATAGTCAAGAACCAATTTGCCCGATTGACGCGCGTAGTTCATGACATCTTCATTTACATGTTCACTATTCTGTACTATTCCGTCCGAGTAATCGACAGCTAATTTGCAAAGTGTAGCATAATCTACCGGATCTTTCAGGGTAGCTACATCTTTTTTATTAATACCCTTTAGCATCAGTTTGCTTGCAAAGTCATTGTTGAATGTACCTTTGAAATCATCTTCGTATACGGAGAATACTACTTTTGCATCGCGGAACGAAGGTTCGTCTTTATACGCTTTCTTTATATACAAAGGGGCTAATGCCGTCATCCAGCCATGACAGTGAATAACGTCCGGACACCAACGCAATTTCTTTACCGTTTCCAGCACTCCTCTGGCATAGAAGATAGCCCGGCTATCATTATCATCGTATTCAACCCCATTTTCATCAGCTGTCTGCAGCCGGTTCTGAAAATAATCATCGTTATCGATGAAATAAACCTGCATACGTGCTGACTGGATAGAAGCTACTTTGATAATAAGTGGATGGTCGGTGTCGTCGATGATCAGGTTCATGCCGGAAAGACGTATCACTTCATGCAATTGATTTCTGCGTTCGTTGATATTCCCCCATTTGGGCATAAATGTTCTGATTTCTCTGCCTTTTTCCTGGATAGCTTGTGGTAGATGTCTGCCTATATTGGCCATCTCGGATTCTGAAACGTAAGGAGTAATCTCTTGTGTAATAAATAAAACCTTGTTAGCCTTTGTCATAATAACAATCGTTCTCGTAAATATTCTGCAAAGATATAAAAAAAAAAACGGGCATTAAAGCAAGTTCTCTGGCGGTATAATTCCTTATGAATTGTTAAGTGCTTGTTTTTCAGTGATAAACCGTCCTGTTGCTTAGGACTATCCTTCGTCTTCTTTTGCATTAATTTACGATATTTCTTCTTTATATGGTAAATTATGGTTTATTTTGCACCGTTTTTCAAACAACTAAGAATCATAAACCAATTAAAATGAAAGTAATACATACGATCAAGGACTTGCAGGCTGAACTTTCGGTTTTGAAAGCCCAGGGTAAAAAGGTGGGGTTGGTGCCTACTATGGGTGCTTTGCATGCAGGGCACGCATCTCTTGTAAAGCGTAGTGTAAACGAGAATGAAGTAACGGTGGTAAGTGTTTTTGTGAACCCTACCCAGTTTAATGATAAAAATGATCTTGTTAAGTATCCTCGCACACTGGATGCCGATTGTAAATTGCTCGAGGCTTGTGGAGCGACTTATGCTTTTGCTCCTTCGGTGGAAGAGATGTATCCGGAACCGGATACCCGCCAATTCAGTTATGCTCCTTTGGATACTGTAATGGAGGGGGCTTTCCGTCCGGGACACTTTAATGGAGTATGCCAGATAGTAAGTAAACTGTTCGAAGCGGTGAAACCACATCGTGCATACTTTGGTGAGAAAGATTTTCAGCAATTGGCTATCATCCGTGAGATGGTTCGTCAGATGCAGTTTGATCTTGAAATAGTAGGTTGTCCTATTGTTCGTGAAGAAGATGGTTTGGCTCTGAGCAGCCGGAATGCGCGTCTGTCGGCAGAAGAACGTGAAAATGCATTAAAAATATCTCAGACCTTATTTAAAAGTCGTACCTTTGCAGCCACTCACACAGTGAGTGAAACGCTGAAGTTTGTGGAAGATGCTATTGCTGCTGTTCCGGGATTGCGTCTGGAATATTTTGAGATAGTAGACGGAAACACTTTGCAGAAGGTTGATAATTGGAACCAAACATCGTATGTAGTGGGCTGTATAACAGTGTTCTGCGGTGATGTCAGACTGATTGATAATATTAAATACAAAGAATCTTAAACTTAAAAAAGACGAACCCCTTATGATGATTGAAGTGTTGAAGTCAAAAATTCATTGTGCCCGTGTCACGGAAGCCAATCTGAATTATATGGGTAGTATTACGATTGATGAGAATCTATTGGATGCAGCTAATATGATTGCCGGTGAGAAGGTGTACATTGCCGACAATAATAACGGCGAGCGTTTTGAGACCTACATTATCAAAGGTGAACGCGGATCAGGTAAAATCTGCTTGAATGGCGCTGCGGCCCGTAAAGTACAACCGGATGATATTGTGATCATTATGTCGTATGCGTTGATGGATTTTGAGGAAGCTAAGTCGTTTAAGCCGACTGTTATTTTTCCGGATCCGGCTACAAATAGTGTAGTGAAGTAAGAAATCGTTCAATTGTGGAATATGAAAATCCCTGCTAATTATCCAATTTAGCAGGGATTTTTTATTAGGATCGATTATTGTGAATATCCGGTCCGGAGAATAAATTGTTAGGAGGGTGTCCATAACTCACCACATACTCTGTGGTGAATACGAGTTTTGAACATCCCCCCGACTTTATACTTCTACTTGGAACTCAATTGTTCGTTCATTGCTGCTGCGGCACGGCGTCCGTCTCCCATGGCAAGGATGACAGTAGCTCCTCCGCGTACAATATCTCCTCCCGCATAAATAGTGGGAATAGACGATTGCATCTGATCGTTAACAGTGATTGTTCCTTTACGGCCCAATTCCAGACCTTTGATAGAACTGGGGACGATAGGATTGGGAGATACCCCGACACTGACAATGGCGAGATCGATATCAACGGTTTCTGTTGCTCCTGGGATGGGGACGGGGCTACGTCGTCCGGAGGCATCCGGTTCACCCAATTCCATCTTTTGCAAGATTACTTGTTTGACACGTCCTTGCTCGTCTGCCAGATATTCGATTGGGTTGTGTAAGGTCAGGAACTCTATACCTTCTTCTTTGGCATGTTTCACTTCTTCCAGACGTGCTGGCATTTCTTCTTCTGAACGGCGATAGATGATCATAGCCCGTTCGGCTCCAAGACGTTTGGCTGTACGGACAGAGTCCATGGCAGTGTTGCCGCCACCAATTACAGCTACGTTCTTTCCGAAGGCTACCGGAGTATCGGAATCGGGACTGGCTGCATCCATCAGATTTACACGAGTCAGATATTCGTTGGAAGACATGATGTTGATCGAGTTCTCACCCGGGATGTTCATAAAGTTGGGAAGTCCGGCTCCTGAGGCTACAAAAATTCCCTTAAAACCTTCTTCTTCCAACTGTTCTACGCTGATCGTTTTCCCTACAATGCAGTCTTTGATGAATGTAACTCCCATTTTGGCAAGGTTCTCAATCTCGACGTCTACTATTTTGTTGGGTAGACGGAATTCGGGAATACCATATTTCAGTACACCGCCAATTTCATGTAGCGCCTCGAATACCGTTACATCATATCCATATTTGGCCATATCCCCTGCAAAGGATAGTCCGGCAGGACCGGAACCGATAACAGCCACTTTGATACCGTTTTTCTCGCCTACTTCAGGTACGGAGATTTGTCCGCTTTCTCGTTCGTAGTCGGCAGCAAATCTTTCCAGGTGACCAATGGCTACGGCTTCTTTGCCCATTTTCAGATGGATACATTTTGATTCGCATTGTTTTTCCTGCGGACATACACGACCACATACGGCAGGCAGGGCACTGGTCTCTTTCAGTGTTTTGGCTGCTTCAAGGAATTCTCCACGTTCTATGTTCTTGATGAAACGGGGAATGTCGATGCCTACCGGGCAACCTGTCATACAGCCTGGGTTGGCACAATCCAGACAGCGCTGTGCCTCCGCAACTGCCTGCTCTTTAGTCAGCCCTTGATTGACTTCTTCTTTACGGCTGTGTGACCGGTATTCCGGATCGAGTTCGTTCATTTGGCAGCGTTCAATGTTCGCACGGTCTTTAGCTTTGATAGCTTTACGGAGTGCTTCGCGCCAAGGGGCTGTACGTCCGTTTTCGTCTATGACTTTGGTTGCTTCACATTCATCGAGTTTATGCAACTCTTCACGTTCGATGGTTTTGAAAGCTCCCATGCGCTTCAACATTTCATCGAAGTCCACTTGGTGACCGTCAAATTCCGGACCGTCGACACATACGAATTTGGTCTTTCCTCCGATAGTAATACGGCAGGCGCCGCACATTCCGGTGCCATCCACCATAATTGTATTTAATGATACTTCTGTCGGAATTTCATATTTCTTCGTCAGCAAACAAACAAATTTCATCATGATAGCCGGGCCGATAGCAAAACATTTGTTCACTTTCTCCCGTTTGATTACTTCTTCTACTCCTTCGGTAACCAAGCCTTTGCGACCGTATGATCCGTCATCGGTCATTATGATCACTTCGTCCGAACTTTCACGCATTTCTTTTTCAAGAATGATCAGTTCTTTGCTACGTCCTGCCAGTACGGTGATCACACGGTTTCCGGCTGCCTTCAGGGCCTGTACGATGGGTAGCATCGGAGCTACACCTACGCCACCTCCGGCACATACTACTGTTCCGAAGTTTTCAATGTGGGTAGCTTGTCCCAATGGACCTACTACGTCGGTGATATAGTCTCCTTCGTTTAGTTCGCAAAGGCGGGTAGAAGAGAGCCCTACTTCCTGAACAACCAGGGTGATCGTTCCTGCCTTCGGGTCGGCGGCTGCAATGGTCAGTGGCATCCGTTCTCCCTTTTCACCGACACGCACAATCACGAAATGACCTGCTTTGCGTGATTTTGCTATCAACGGAGCTTCAATGACAAGTTTGAATACTTTCTCCGAAAAGTGTTCTTTGCTAATGATTTTGTTCATTATCTAATTAATTTGTTGGATTTATTACGTAATTGCTATCAGAATGTTCTTAGTGTGCAAAGATACTGCTAATTTGTAAAAAACAAAAGAAAAGCCATCCTTTTGAGGGGATGGCTTTATTATCAGTGTAAATCAGTTTGTTTTATTTTGTTCTGATTTTATATCCGGCCATTCCATAATAAAGAATGAAGAGGAAACATGGGAGACAAATCCAATAAGCATTTTGTGCTCCCGCTATGTCTTTTATGTATCCGAACAGAGTAGGGATGACAGCACCTCCGGCCATAGCCATAATCAACAGAGAAGAGCCGGCTTTGGTGAACTTACCTAAATCTGCCATGGCAAGTGGCCACAGTGCGGGCCACATCAGTGAGCAACCCAGTGCTATGAATGCAATGAAATAGATTGAGATGTCAGCCGGGGTGAGTACTACCAGAATTGAACCGGCAATGGCGAGGATTGAGCATATTTTTAATGCTGTAGCCTGATTGATGTATTTGGGTATAAAGATGATACCGCAGATATATCCGATCACAATACCGATCGGAGCAATCCAGGCATAAGCTGCGGCATTCTCCAAATGCAGGCTGTTGGCATAGTCAACGAGGGTTCCCAGTGAAACCGTTTCTACGCCTACGTAGAGGAAGAGGGCAAGACATCCCAGCAAAAGGTGCGGAAATTGCCATACTGAGGTTTTGCTGGCTGCATACGGACATGCCTCGGCACCTCCTTCACTGTCGTCCTCGCCGGCTGCTTTTACTTCAGGCAGCGGAGCCATCAGTGAGATGATGCCTAATATAATAAATGCTGCAATAATAACATAAAAGGGAGTGAATAAGTCCGATACGGTAATGTCGCTCACTTCCTTGCCTATCAGGAAAGCGAGGAACAAAGGAGGAATTGGCCATGCTAACTTATTACAGATGCCCATGATGCTGATACGTTTGGCTGCACTGTCCAATGGGCCGAGAATAGTAATATAGGGGTTAACAGATGCTTGTAAGAATGCGTTTGCCGTGCCGCTGACAAAAGAGGCTACCAGAAAAAGAGGAAAACTCTCCTGGCTGGCCGATGGAATGTACAAACCGAAAGCTACAGCGAACATGGCAAACGAAAGTGCCATGGTGTGTTTGTATCCGATAGCTTTGATAGTCATCGAAGCCGGATAGCCGAAGATGAGGAAAGGTACGAAAGTGGCAGCGATTATCAGGTAAGATTCGGCTGAAGTGATGCCTAAAGAACCTTGTAATACCGGAATAAGTACAGAATTGATTCCTAATGCGAATCCGATGGCGAAGAACATGATGCCGATAAATGCTAACGGCAGAGCAAAGTTTTTTTGAGTAGAGCTCATAAAATAGGAGTTTTGAGGTTAGTAAAAAGTGTGTTTTATTACAAAAAAGAAGGGGGTGTCATAACTCGCTACAGATAACACAGATTTACACAGAACGTTTTTTAATATGCTGATAACCAATGTTGTCTATCTATGTAAATCCGTGCAATTCTGTGGTGAATACGAGTTTAGCACACCCTCTTTTATCTTTTCTTCTATGTCAGTCGATCATGTCAAATCCGCAGTAGGGAACCAATGCTTTCGGAATCCGGATACCCTCCGGAGTCTGATGGTTTTCCAGCAAGGCTGCTACGATGCGGGGCAATGCCAGTGCCGATCCGTTCAGTGTGTGGCAAAGTTCGGTTTTCTTTTCTCCGCTACGATAGCGGCATTTTAATCGATTGGCTTGGTAAGTATCGAAGTTAGATACAGAGCTGACTTCCAACCAGCGCTTCTGTGCTTCGGAATATACTTCGAAATCAAAGCAAAGCGCAGCGGTAAAACTCATATCACCACCACAGAGACGGAGAATACGGTAAGGGAGTTCCAGCTTCTGGAGCAGGCCTTCTACATGATCCAGCATTTCCTGATGTGACTGACGGGAGTGCTCCGGTTTGTCGATACGCACCAATTCTACTTTAGAGAATTCGTGAAGGCGATTGAGTCCGCGTACATCTTTACCGTAAGAGCCGGCTTCCCGACGGAAGCATTGTGTATAAGCGCAGTTTTTAATAGGAAGTTGCTTTTCATCCAAAATGACGTCACGGTAGATATTAGTTACCGGAACTTCAGCCGTCGGAATCAGATAGAGATCGTCTACTTCGCAATGGTACATTTGTCCTTCTTTATCCGGAAGTTGTCCGGTTCCATAGCCGGAAGCAGCGTTTACAACTGTTGGAGGCATGATTTCGGTATATCCGGATTTACGTGCTTCATCCAGGAAAAAGTTAATCAGTGCGCGTTGCAGTTGAGCTCCTTTGCCTTTGTAAACAGGAAAACCTGCACCGGTTATTTTTACACCCAAATCAAAGTCAATCAAGTCGTATTTCTTAGCCAGTTCCCAATGGGGGAGTGCATCTGTGGGAAGTTGAGTTTCCATACCTCCCATTTTCTCAACTACATTGTCCTCGGCACCAACACCTTCGGGCACACTGTCATAGGGAATATTGGGAATGGTATACAGCAGATTCAGCATGTCGTTGGCAGCCTGGTCCATGTCGGCCTGCAGTGTTTTATTGCTCTCCTTTATCTCGGCTACACGGGCTTTTGCAACTTCAGCTTCTTCCTTTTTGCCTTCTTTCATCAACTGACCGATCGTTTTCGAAAGTGAATTTACCTCTGCCAGGTTTTTATCTAATTGATTTTGTGTATTACGTCTTTTGTCATTCACTTCGATTACTTGGGCAATTGTTTCTTTGGCTCCTTTGAAGTGTTTTTTCTCCAGACCGCGGATTACCGCGTCGGTGTTTTCTGTAATTTGTTTAATGGTAAGCATATCTATACTTTATTTATGAACTTTCTTCTTTGAGTTTACAAAGATATATAAAAATAAGATAAGAGGGTGCGTCTTGTATAAAAAAGAAAAGAGACGCAATCAACCGATTGCATCTCTTTCTTCAATTTCTTACAATTTCCTTTAAACTCCGGAAATTTATGCTTCTGTTGCTTCAGCAGGGATGATAGAAACATATCTTCTGTCTTCTCTACCTACTTTGAAGTTTACAGTTCCATCTACTAAAGCGAAAAGAGTGTGGTCCTTACCCATACCGATGTTTTCACCCGGGTGGAATTCAGTACCTCTTTGACGAACGATGATGTTACCTGCTTTGCAAGCTTCGCCACCAAATATCTTAACGCCTAATCTTTTGCTCTGTGATTCGCGGCCGTTCTTAGAACTACCGACACCTTTCTTATGTGCCATTTCTTCTTACTTTTAAAATTGATTAAGCTACTACTTCTGTGATTGTTAACTCTGTGAACTGCTGACGGTGACCGTTCAACTTTCTGTGACCTTTTCTTCTTTTCTTGTGGAAAACAAGAACTTTGTCACCTTTAACCAGGCTTGAAACAATCTGGCAAACTACTTTTGCACCGTCTACAGTAGGAGCACCTACAGTAACGTTTCCGTCTTTGTCTACCAAAAGAACTTTGTCAAATTCTACTGTTGCACCGTTCTCTGCATTCTGAATGTGGTGAACGAACAATTTTTGGCCAGCTTCAGCTTTAAATTGCTGACCGTTGATTTCTACAATTGCGTACATCTTATATAAATAAATGTAAGTTAGCTCCGTCGGGTGGTCTTTAATCACTTAAAAAACACTTGCTCAAACCCGGTGCGGAATAATCAGGGCACAAAATTACTGCTTTTATTTGTTTCGGACAAGTTTTTCTTTTTCTTTTTTGTTTGCAGTATGTTATTTTGCTCTTTTTCTTCTTGCGGGTAGGGGCAGTTAGAAGGTTGATTATTAAATGGGATGTGACTTTATTCATTTTGTCACTTTGATAATCGGAACTCCTCAGAATCGTTTATTTCGGACGGGATGCTTGCCTGGGTGAAAAAAACGCGTTCTGAAGGTTTTTCCCGATGACATATATCTTGGGGCTTTTGATTGATGGTACGCACAAGGAAAGGAAAAAGTCGTGTCGGTGGTGAAAGTGCTTCGGATGGGATTGCATTCCGATTTTTTTGTCACTTCAGAAAGCTCTGCCTGCGGTTCAACCGGAAGACGGAGTGTCCCTTTCAGACCGGATTTGGAATAACAATAGGAGATATTTGGGAAAACAATAGGAGATATTTCCAAAACATAAGGACATTTTCGGTGAATGCTTACGTCTTTTCGGCCAAATGCTTGCTTCTTTTTGCGAAAAGTCAGGCTTTCCGAGCCCGGAAGCCCGTCTTTTCGGCCTCTAAAGTCTCCATTTGGCTTTTTTCTTCTCTCCGGGTGTCGGAAACGGACAAGGACTCTGTTATGAAAAACAGATATTTACTTTCTTTTTGTACTGTTATTCGATGAACGGATGTCATCCGGTTGGATTATTCAGAGCGGACAGCCGGATTTGTCTTCCGGAACGGAGATTAGCTGGCCAAGAGTACTGATGATTCTGTCGTAGGGATAGGCCTGAAACTCTTGGGCAGTAGTCATACCGCTGGTAACACCGGTAAAAGAAACTCCGGCAGCGGCGGCTGTTCCTGCATCCACTGTACTGTCACCGATGTATAATACTTCTTCGGGGCATGCCTTCAATCGGTCGATGGCAAGTAGCAAACCTTCAGGATCGGGTTTATGATGTGTCACATCTTCACCTCCGATAATGATGTCAAACCAATCATCCGGCATGTGATTTCTCAGGAAACTCAGTATCCGGAATCGGTATTTGGTTGAAATGATTCCGATACGGATTCCCTGTTTTTTCAGGTGTGTAAGCGTGGGGAGAGTATCCGGGAAAAGAATGGTATTTGCATTCATGTATATATCTGCCTCTTTGGAATACTCTTGTCTGAATGATTCCAGTTGGTCGGCGTCAGTAATTCCCGTAAGGATGCTGAACGATTCTTCAAGCGTTTTCCCAATGGTGCGTTTGATCATATCATCAGTGATACCGGTGTAGCCATGTCTCTCGAGTACGCTTCTGAAGCAGGTTACGATGCCACGCGAAGAGTCTGCCAGTGTATAGTCAAAGTCGAATAAATAAACAGTGTATTTCATTTGCGGAATTTTCGGCAAAGATAGTGAATTTTTTATTTCAATAAAGGTTATTTGCGTACTCTGCCTCCCGATATCCAGTGAGTCCGGTAATAGGGTTCATTGAGACTGCTGACAATGACTCCCTGGCTGGTGCTGGCATGAACAAACTTTCCGTCTTTGAGATAGATGCCCACGTGTGCCACTTTTCTGCGCGATTTCCGGCTACTGAAAAATACCAGATCACCTTCCCGAAGATTTCGCCGGGCAACTTTACTGCTCTCTTTCTTCTGACCGTCTGTGCTTCGTTGCAGTTTGATATGATATACCTTTTTTATAAATCTGGCAGGTCATTCCCGAGCAGTCTGTGCCACGTTTGGTCTCTCCGCCTCCCCGGTAGGGGGTACCTATCCATTCGGCTGCTTCCAGGTAGAGTTTATGGTTATCCTCCATTCCGATGTCTACGCCCAAGCGTACAGAAGCACGGGCCAATTTCTTATAGTCTAGTTTGGGAGCAGAGGTGCGGCAGCCACTCAGGCCGATAACTAGGACGGTGAAAAGTAACAGATTAAAAAGGTATTTCTTCATACATTCATTCTTCTTCTACATTAAAATAATCTTCCAGTTCTTTTTCTGCCGAATTGTTTTCGTTTACAAGGTCACGGATAATGACTCCATGCTCAAGCACGGCAATACGAGGACAGACATCCACCGTATGGTTCAGGTTATGGCTCGAAATAATGACCGTGGCATTATGTTCCTCATTATACTTTTTCAGCAGATGTTTAATGACGGATTGTGAACTTGGGTCCAGAAAATTAAACGGTTCGTCCAGAATGATCAGTTTCGGATAATGTAGCATGGCCGACACGATACCGATCTTCTGCTTATTGCCCGCCGAGAAGTTACGGATAAACTTCTTTTGTCCCAATACTTCCCCGTTCATAAAACGTTCGAAGGGGATCAGGCGTTCATCCACTTCTTCTTTTTTGAGTCCGTACATTTTACCGATAAAATAGAAATATTCTTCCGGAGTCAGGTAACTGATCAGGAATCCGTCATCGATAAATGCACCGGTAAAACTTTTCCAGTCTTCGCTTTGGTTCACATGAATGTCGTTGATAATGATTTCACCGGTATCAGCTTTCAGCAGGTCCAGCATTAAACGGAACAAAGTTGTTTTTCCGGCTCCATTGTTACCCACCAGGCCGACCATCTCTCCCTGATTGATTGTATAATTCTCGATATCGACGGCTGTTTGGGTTCCGAAGTTTTTCCGGAGGTTATGTATGGTAATCATATTCTTTTTCTATAAAATAAATGTTGAATCGTTATTTACTGTCTCTGAATCCTTCCATGTTTTCGTAACGGCGTTGCATGAAACGGACATATACATTGTTTATCCACATAGGGGAGGTCAAGGTGAAGCCTAATCCGATGATTAATATGACAATGTAGGCCCATGTTTGTCCCAGCAGCATGGGGAGCGTGCCATAGAGTGTGGTTGGTACGATGAAAAGTCCGAAACTGATTAACATCTGCATTCCGGTATTCATACTTTGTTTGCCTGTGATGCTTTCATTGAGTGGTACGGTTTTATGGTTGTATACCGCCAGTTGGAACAAGATGCAATAGACAGGACCTGTTGTCAGAAAGATTAGTGCGACAGCACCCAGCAGGCTGGCTTTTCCCATCACAAAAGCCGGTATCAGCAGGATCAGCGGAATGATTTCCGCCAAGCTATAGATATAATATTTGGCTGTCAACAGGCTTTTGATGGATTCTTTGCGAGTCATCAGTCCGTCGATATAGTTTCCTTCAAATCCCATAAGTTGTATCAGAATCACCATACCGAATCCAAGGAAGGAGTATACCTGGACAAAACTCTTCATGTGGTCATACGTACTGCTGAAACTCAGTATGATAGAGAAGATGATTACGAGCATTGCTACCGACCGGAGTGAGGCCTTACAGCGTTTGTTGCGTAGAAGCATCTTCAATTCCAGACGCATATATTCGCCTACCTCTCCGAAGCGTTCCAGGAAACGGTATTCGGATACGGTTTTTACTTTTGTGTCTTCTACTTTATTGATTTCGTTGTATATTAAACCGGTCATCACTTTACGGTTGATACACCATACCAGAACAGTGGCTGCCAATGTACCCAGGTAAGCAAGTAGATTTCCTTCGATATAACCTTCTCCCAGGTTCATGAAAAAGTTACTTATAAATCCCGTTTTGGGAATAAAAATAGCGATGGCGATTCCACTGTAGACAACGATGGGAAGTACCACCCACCAAATATGTTCGTTAATCAGCGTACGGCAAAGCAGATACCAATATCCGTTGAAAACCATCAGTAACCAAATGCCGATGCTGTAAGTGAGAACTCCTGATATTCCATAAAAAGGAAAGACTGTGAGTGCTGCGAACGGCACGAACAGGAACAGCCAGATAAGATTGAAAGAACTGAGCCCGTGGCGGAGAAGCAGAAAGTCGAGTATACGGATTCGTTTTACCGGAAGTAGCAGATAAGGTTTTACTTCTTGTGTAGGAGTTTTTTGGAATGGGAAACGTATTACAAAGTCCAGGGCAAGCGCAAATATCAGTCCACTATTCAAAATATGATAGGCTTCCATATTGGGAACTTCTGTGCTGATGGCTTTTGCCAGACCGATGCCAATAAATATAAAGTAAGCACCCCAGAAAATAAAGGACGCATACATGATGTATTTGCCTATTTTATTCTTTTCGTACATCGGATGTCGTTTGGCTGCAAGTTTGCCGTGCAGGCGTAGTTCATTGAATAGCATAGTACCGTTTTATTTAAGTTTCGACAAAAAAGAGCACGCAGATAATACAACTTCTTATCTGTTTGGGTTGCATCATCTGCGTGCTGCAAGGTCTTATTATTTCTTTTCCGGGCTGACCATTGTCACTTCCACTTCATTTTTCTGTTTGAAGAGGTCGTCAGCGAATTTCCGGATGTCATTCACCGTAATGCTATTGACTATCTTTTCATAATCATTCATGCGGTTCATGCCGGTATATAAGTATTCGTCGATACTTCCCAGCCAGTAGCTGTTTTCTTTCAGGTCTTCGGTATGCTTTTTCAGCATATATTCTTTCACTTTGTTCAAGTTGGCTTCCGACGGGCCTGTTTTCGTTATGTTATCGATTTCTCCGAAAATGATCTTCATCAGCTTCTCTTTCTTTTCGGGAGCCGTATCGAAGATGATTTGCAGGATTGCTTTTTCTTTTGGATATTTTTGTAGCGTTCCGCCTACATATACACCATATGTACCTCCTTCGTCTTCACGTACTTTTTCTGTGTAGATCAAATCCAGAATCTGGCTTGTCATGCTAAGCAAGAGGTTGTTTCTCAGGTCATATTTGCAATCTCCGTTGTAGAAAGCGAAAACGGAAGCTTTCGGTGTCTCTTGCTGCTTGGTAAACTCGTTCTTGTAAATGCCTTGACGCATTTCAATTTTGTTATCTTTGAAAGTTTCTTTGCGGTTAACGGCGGGGAGCGCACCCAGATATTCGGCAATTACCGGTTTCATCTTCTCTACATCTACGTTACCGACAAAGATAAATGTGAAGTCACTTGCATCTTTGAAGCGATCCTGATACATAGACAGAATCTTGTCGTAATCCATTTGATCCACCATGTCGGCTTTTATGCGTATGATTCTCGGGTGTTTCATATAGATGCCGGCTTGGATAGAGTCGCTGAAGGCCACATTCGGATTCAATTCCTGATTCTTTAATGCGGCTTTATTACGATTTTTATATGAGGCAAATGCATCATCGTCTCTACGCGGTGCTGTAAATGTAAGGTAAGTGAGTTGCATCATCGTTTCGAAATCTTTGGGTGAACAACTTCCTGAAACGCTTTCGGTCTTGTTTGCGATATCGTAACTAACCGATGCTTTCTTTCCGGCGAGCACTTTTTCAAGGTTTACAGCACTGAAGTTACCCAAACCACCGACTCCGACTGCATCCAGACCATTTATATTGATGATTTCCGAATCCGGGAATACGGAACTACCTCCCAGGCTGACACCTTTCATCCGGATTTCATCTGCTTTGAAATCAGTTTTCTTTATAATCACTTTTACTCCGTTAGAAAGGGTCAAAGTAGTTGCTCCAAAGATGTTGTCTTTTGATTCCGAAACAATCTTACCACCTTTCGGCGCTTCAGCCATCAAGGGTTCGTCTGATACTTTATCTACGTAGGCAGTCAGCTTTTCGGTTTTTGCATCCTTCAGCAGTTTTGCGATAGCGGCTTCGGATGGTAGTTTCAGATCCTCTTTTTCGGGTGCGAAAAGGGCCAGCGCCTGATTGTCGTCTGTAATCAGTCCTTTCATCAATTGGTTGATTGCTGCCACCGGAATATTGGGGGCGATCTGGTTGATGATTGTATATTCGTTCTCTATGCCCGGTATAGGTTCGTTATCAAGAAAGTGGCGGACATATTCATTTACATACTTTTCGTTCTTCTGTTTGTCACGTTCATTGTAAGAAGATTCCAACTGACGCAAGTATTCGGCACGGGCACGATTGTATTCTGTTTCGGTGAAGCCGAATTGGCGGGCACGTTCTAATTCGCGGAGCATGGCGGCGATACCATTTTCGATGCTGTCCTCTTTGCAAACCACGATCCCCAGAAATGCATCTTTGGTTTTGGCAACAAAGAAGTTGCTATCGTCTGCTCCTGCATAAATATAGGGTGGATTGGCTGTCTGAACCAGTTCGTTCAAACGTGCATTCAGCATAATGCTGATCAGATTCTTGGCGTATTGCTGTATCAGATAGTCCACATTTCCTTTCTGGTTATCGGGAACTGCTTCGTGTTTATTGAAGAGTAGAACTTGGACATGAGGCTGTTCCTTGTCTTTCAAGATACAGATAATCGGTTCTTTATTGTCTGCGACAGGATAGTAGATACGTTCTGCCGCATTAGGCTGTGCAGGGATGTCGGCAAACATTGTTTTGATTTTAGCTTCTACGGCATCTACATCGATATCACCGACGATGACGATTCCCTGTAAGTCGGGACGATACCATTTTTCGTAATAGTCTCTCAAGGTTTGCGGCTTAAAATTCATCACTACGTCCATGGTGCCGATGGGGAAGCTATGGGCGTATTTGTCACCCGGATACATCATTGGCAGAAGCTTCTCTTGCATACGCATCATGGCACTCATGCGTGTACGCCATTCTTCATTGATGACGCCGCGTTCTTTATCAATCTCTTTCGGATCGAGTGTCAGGTCATTGCTCCAGTCGTGTAGAATCAGCAGGCAGGAGTCTACTGCACCGGGAGTTTTGACGGGTACATTGGAGATATTGTAAACCGTTTCATCGATAGCCGTATATGCGTTCAGGTTTTCACCGAATTTAACGCCGATACGCTCCAGATATTGCTTCAAGGCATCACCGGGGAAGTGAGTTGTCCCATTAAAACACATGTGTTCCAGGAAGTGTGCCAATCCGCGTTGATTTTCTTCTTCTTGAATAGAACCCACTTTCTGGGCAATGTAGAAGTCAGCCCGGTTGGCAGGCAGATTGTTCTTACGGATGTAGTAGGTCAGACCATTGTCCAACTTTCCAATACGTACGTTCTTGTCGATAGGGATGGGCGGCATTTGCTGTGCAAAGGCCTGTTGGAAGTTGCAGCATAAGATGACTGCAACCAAAAGTAAACCACGGAATAAATGTTTCATTGCTATACTGTTTTAAGTTCCACTCACCGCAGGAGTTTCAGAGCGCATAGATCCTATTTATGTATTGAGAATCCGGACTTCCAGCATCTCCTGAGATGAATTACCTTCTTACTGTTTTTTCTATCAGTCGCATTACCGGGAAGTAAATCACATAATTGCTTCTCTAATTTTCACCAGTTTAGTCAATAAGCCTTCCAACCGGTCAAGTTTCAACATATTGGCACCGTCGCTTTTGGCTACTGCCGGATTTTCGTGTGTCTCAATAAAGAGACCGTCGGCTCCTACGGCAATGCCGGCTTTGGCTACCGTTTCGATCAATTGCGGCATACCGCCTGTTACACCGTTCGTCTGGTTGGGTTGCTGTAATGAATGAGTTACATCCAGGATGACCGGATAACCGAAAGATTGCATTTCCGGTATGCCCCGGTAGTCGATGACCAGGTCCTGATAACCGAAAGTTGTTCCACGTTCAGTCAGCATAACGTTCTTGTTGCCGGCCTCTATCACCTTGTCTGCTGCAAACTGCATGGCAAGCGGAGAGAGGAACTGTCCTTTTTTGATATTAATCGTTTTTCCGGTTTGAGCAGCAGCGACCAGTAAGTCCGTTTGCCGGCAGAGGAAAGCGGGTATCTGCAGGATGTCTACATAATCGGCTGCCATGGCTGCTTCATCGGCTGCGTGAATATCGGTTACGGTAGGCACTCCGAAGGTATTGTGTACTTTCTCGAGAACTTTCAACGCTTTTTCATCACCAATTCCCATGAATGAATCCAAGCGAGAACGGTTGGCTTTACGGTATGAACCTTTAAATACATAGGGAATACCCAGTTTATCGGTGATATTTACTATTTTTTCTGCAATTCGCATAGCCATCTCTTCGCCTTCGATGACGCAAGGACCGGCTAACAGGAAAAAATTTCCTGTTTTATTGTTCTTCAGTTGTTCTATCATAACATTTATGTTTTATCAATTGGGTATAATCAATGTGGTTGCTTCCGGGATAATTCCTATTTCAATCGGGAAATGGCGTGGCAACAAGCGTCCGTCAAGGTCGACGGCGGCATTCTGGGCACGCAATACTTTTACTTTTCGGGTACGGTAGGATTTCACCACTTTGTGGTTCAATATGCGTCCTTGAATAAGCATCCACAGTCCGGACAAGATTTGCAGGAACTCGGGGCGGTAGATGACCGATACATCCAGCCAGCCATTATAGGGTACGGCACTTGGGGTTTGTCCGTATCCGGTGGCACTTCCCACACAGACTGTCATAATCCGTCCGCGGATGTGTTCGTCGTTAATTTTGAGATGTGAACGATAAAGCTTGCGTTCGAATATCAGCAGGAAGAGAGCTGCCAGATAGGAGAGGAACTTTACTCCCCAGAAACGTTTGGTCTGGTCCGTGATTTTTACGATACGCGCACCTAATCCTATATTGACTGCATTGAGGAAGTAACGTCGTTGGTGTTTTTCGCCATCGTAAAAGTTGCAGTAACCCACGTCTATTTTCTTTTGGCGGTTATTGATAATCCAGTCTACTGCTTGTTTGTATTCCAGATTCAATTCCCAGTATCTGGCAAAGTCGTTTCCTATTCCGTTGGGAATGATACCGATGGCTATCTCTTCTTTTTTTTCTGCGTTCGAACTCATAATGCCGTTAATGGCATCATTCAATGCACCGTCTCCGCCCACTACTACGATGGTGCGATAACCGTTGTTGGCCAGAATGCCGGCGAGTCGTTCTACCGATCCGAAACCCTCGGACTGCACATAGTCGTATGACACTCCCTTAGAGTCCATGTACTCTTTTATTTCTTTCCACCGTTTCTGCACCTTTCGTGTGCCTGCTTTGGGATTGTAGATTACACCCCATTTTCCAGGTTCTACGCTCATGGATATTATATTTATTATTTCGTACTTTTATTTCTAACTTCTCTGTATGGTGACCGATCTTTTTGTTAAACGACCGATCATTCATATATTAACAACAGACTTGCACTGACTTAACCGGTTATCATAGGCTATTTATTACCTTTCTCTTTATCCATTAACTCGCCCTGCGCTTGAGGGCTCATCTGCCTCCGTTCCCGGACTGATGGGCTTGGGTAGCCGGGCGCATGGACCCACACTTGCGGGACGAACTGATAAATGAAACAAAAACGGTTAAGAGCTTCGCCAAAGTTACTAAAACTCTTTGAGTTTCTGCTTTACAAAGTTAATCTTTTCCTCCATTGGGAGTGAAGCATCTACCCAATGAATGGTGAAACCTCTTCGTTCCATTCCCCGAAACCAGGTCATTTGCCGTTTGGCAAACTGGTGGATGGCAGTTTCCAGACCGGTAAACATTTCATCGTATGTCATTTTGCCAATGGCGTACAAAGTCAGGTATTTGTATTCCAATCCATAATAAATCAGATCATCCGGCTGAATTCCCTCTGCCAGGAGACGACGTACCTCTTCAACCATCCCGTCGTCCAGTCTTTGTTTAAGGCGGCGGGTGATTTTCTCCCGTCGCAATTCACGGTCGATGTCCACTCCGATAATCAGGCTGTTCAGTTGTGGGAACTCCCGTTCTTCTATTGGTGTCTTTGCATAATACTCTTCTATTTCGATAGCACGGATTGCCCGTTTGACGGTATCCACGTCTGTCGAATTGTGAAGTGTCTTATAACTGCTTAAAATGGCAGTCAGTTCTTCCAATGATTTTTCGGCCAGGCGTACACGCAACTCTTGGTTTTCGGGAACTGGAATCAGGCGATAGCCTTTTAGTACCGACTCCAGATACAAGCCTGTCCCTCCACATAGAACGGGGAGACATCCTTTTTGTTTAATAGTCTCGTAAGCTGTCAGGAAATCACGTTGATACTCAAATACATTGTATTTATAGCCCGGATCAGCAATATCTATCAGGTGGTAAGGGATTTGTCGGCCGTTAATAGTGTAGTCTTCCAGGTCTTTGCCTGTACCAAGATCCATTCCCCGATAGATTTGGCGTGAATCGGCACTGATGATTTCAGTATTTAACTCTGCGGCCAATGCGGCAGCAAAAGGGGTTTTACCCGAAGCGGTAGGGCCAAGAATGGCAATCAGATCATAGTCCGGCATGGTCATATCTTTATTAATAACGTTACAAAGATATGAAAAAGGAAGTGAAAAGCAGGTGTTAAACTCTTAAATGGTGTTATAAAACATACTTTTTTTCTTGTATTATTTGCAGATAACCAAAGAGTACGTATCTTTGCAATGTGTTTTTCATAGTATTAGATTTAAGGTTAACAAAGGTTGGAGCAAGGCGTTGCTCCTTTTTTTATGCCCTAATCTCTCCTATGCTTTGTGTATCCATATTGACAACATCTTCTTTTTCAGTATAATAACGTTGATGGAAGACACCAATAAGAATAAAAATATACCTATGGCGAAAGTTGGCCAGAGAGATCCGACAGACATTTGTGGAAACAACAGGTTCAGTGTCGTAAGATAAGAGGTGCGTGCCCACGAAACAATGCCGACGGATAGTAACAGTACAACAACATTGAGTCCTAGTGTAAGAATCTGATAGGGGAGTGCTACTCTTGAAGGGCTGTAACCTATCAGAAGCAAACTTTCCAGTTTCACGGTGTTCTTTTGTAAAAGCAGAAAAATGCTGAGCATCAGAATGTAGAAAGAGAGTATGCTGATAAATAGTCCCACTGCAAGGACAATACCCACAATCAGACGCAGAAAATAAGTGGTTTTCCCGGCGTCCAGTTTTCCGTCTTCTGTCTCATAACCCTTTTGTTGGAAATACTTTGCAATGGAGGCATCAGCGGGATTGTCTACTTCAATAATCAGCCGTGAAGGGTCCGGCTGGCTATCCGGTGCAAAGTTTTGGTTAGCCCAGTTCATAAAAGATTGTGGAACCAAAATAGTATTCAACCGGTTGGAAAAGCCGACGATGTTTCCTTTATATTGCTCAACCCGTCCGTTGCCCCGCATCAGAATATCCATTTGGATCAGGCTCATCAACCCTTCCGATAGTTTAGGCAGGCTTCGGCTCTGGGCAAATCCGAAGTTATATAAATTCAGATAATTGCGCGGAATGATGATAGGGATGGTGTGCGTGTTTTCATCAAAATGCCATTTATCGAGGCTGACGTCTACAAACTTATCAGGAACGGCCTCAAAGAACATTTCGGTAGAAAGGTGAATTCCTGCTTCCTGCATTCCCAATCCTGCGGAGACTTTAAATTGCGAAGGAGTGAAAGCACCTACGCTCCGGGTGAACGGTTGTTTCTTCAGTTCCTCTATTTCCTCAGACGAAAAAGTGTTACTCTTGCCCGCAAAAGATCCCAGCGTACTGATTTTCTTAGTAGCTGTCATATAATCTTTCTTCATAAAGCTATCCCCTTCGGTAAAGATGGGAACTACATCTTTGTAGAATTGTGCGCTGAGTAGCACAATAACCATTCCGAAAAGGTTGGCAAAGAAGAAACCGGTCAACTGACCGATGCTGATATGCTGACGGAGCAGCTTCCAGACTAAGTTGTTCATAATTTCAATATTCTGTCATACGTTAACTCGATATGCTTGCCGATGGACGTTACGATGATTCCCGCCCCTTGTTTGCTGGCTTCTTCCATTACCAGTTCTCCCATAATACGTGCATTGTTGTCGTCCAAATGACTGATAGGCTCGTCCAGGAAAATGAAGTCGAAAGGTTGACAAAGCGATCGGATGAACGCCACTCGCTGTTGTTGTCCGAAAGAAAGTTTGCCTGCCTTCACGTTCAGTTTGTCCGAGAGTCCCAATGCTTCGAACAGTGATAATACTTCTTTTCGGGTTTTATATCCGGTCAGGTTATTCTTTAGTCGGATGTTTTCGATGGCGGTCAACTCCGTAAAAATGCGTAAATCCTGAAAAAGCATACTCAGTGAATGCTTCCGGATTTCCACCCATTGCTTCACCGGATATGCTTTGATATTGGTTTCGTCGAAGTTGATGATTCCCTGATAGTCGTTTCGGTAGCCGTAGATGTAGCTGCACAACGATGATTTACCGGTACCGGAGGCAGCCTCGATCAGGTAAGATTTTCCTTTATGGAAAACAAGATTCCGATGCCATACATCCGAAGTTATCGAATTACGGTCAGCAAACACTTGGGGAAGTGTTTGCTGTAGGTGAATGCTGTCCATACACGTTGAAGATTACATGCCGGCGAACTGCTTGGCAAAGTCTACTATCTGTTTTAAAGCATTGTCGTCTTTGTTTTTCAGAAGAATGGCTGTTTCGGTCTTACCTTCGCTGTCACTGAATGCCTCGATATACGAAATTTTTGAAGCGAGTTTATAATAAGTTTGATATTCTTCGCCGCCGAATCCGGCCATCATTTTCACAACAGGGAGATCGAGAATAGCATCCATATTGATAACAAAGAATACATTTTTGCCTTTCATATCCGATACATATCCGGCATCTTTGATTGATTTCTCTACAGGTTTGCTGATACTCTTGTACAGAAGTTCATCATTAGTGGCATACATCTGCTTGTTGCGGATGCCAAAGAATACGTTGGTTGCTCTTGACTTATAAACATATTCGTTTTCGCCCAATTGGATAATATCTTCGTTTTTACCTAATTTTAATTGTTTCTTATTGTCGTACAATGCTTTCAGGGCATTTCCGTTCTTTGCATCTGCATAAGCAGCAAAAGTAGGAACACTGTTCAAGGTTACATTAATTAGTCCGATGGAAATATCTCCATCGAAAGAGGCGAATAAACTTTTTACTTCATCGGCTTTCGCAAGAGACACATTTCTACGGAATTCTTCATTATTGAACAGCAAATCGTAGAATGCTGCTCCATTGACTCCTATATTTAAGAATGCGAGAGTCGATTCGGGGAAGTTCTGGAGGAAAGTTGTATTTAACTTTTTAACAGCTTGAGCCTGTTTCTTCAGTAACGCATCCGTCTCTGCATTATCCGAGTAGGTTTCGATCTGCAGAGCGATTTTTCCTTTCTCAAAGTTGAGGTTACCCACAGCTTTTACTTCACTCAAGTCGATTTGTGAAGAGAGTCCCAGACTGATTTGTTGAGTATACATTTTGGGAACCGCATCCATTGAAGCAAAAAAGTTGATGTCTCCTTTCTGATCCTGCATCTTCCGGAAACTGCCGTTTGAGGCGATACTGTTCTCTTCGGTCTGTTTGAGCAGTGTGGAGATGGTTTGTTTGGCAACATCCATTTGAGAAGTTCCGTAGGCTTCTGTCAAAACTGCTGCATTTTCATTAAAGACCAATAGATTGTTCTTCTGCAAGGATGTGAAACTGTACCCCTCTTCTTCTGCTATAGGCTGGCAGATTCCTTCTTTGGCCATTAAGTCGAGCGAAGCACGCAAGTCCTCGATATTACTGACTTTGGCAACTATAGTGGGACTAATGAAAGTCTTGGAAGTAAATACGAATACAGGAGCTTTGACATCAATCCCCGATTGAGAAGGATTTTTCATTATTTTTTCCAGTTGCTGGAAAGCAGCTGCATTCATTCCGCTTTTCAGGGCTTCCATCATTTTTTGTTTCATCCCTTCATTCTGTTTATCATTCAAGCCGGCTTTGTCAGCAAGAGAATTCAGATTAATGGAAGCAACAGCCGAAGCATCGGCCGGAATCACATGGATATATTCCGCTTTCTTGGAGCAGGCTGCCATGAAAACGATCAGTACTGCCAGTACCGAAAGTTGGGAAATCATTCGTTTTACCATAATTACTATCTTTTTTATTTCTGTAAATTACATATTCATTGTGTGGCAAGCCACCAATGCTGCTGTTTCTGTGCGCAGTCGCGATTTGCCTAAACTAATAGGGACAAATCCTTTCTCGATTGCTTTCTTGACTTCCTCTTCGCTGAAGTCACCTTCCGGTCCGATCAACACCAGGGCATCTTCTCCTTTTGTCAAGACATCTTTCAGTAAAGGTTTCTCTCCTTCGTAACAGTGGGCAATGAACTTTTGCCCTTTAAAGTCTTTTTCGATAAATGTGCAAAAATCAGTCATCTCGTTCAGACGCGGTAAACGTGCTTTTAACGATTGCTTGATGGCAGACACCAATATCTTTTCAATGCGTTCGGTTTTAATTACTTTCCGTTCGGAGAAGCGGCAGTTCAAGAATGTTAATTCGTCGAACCCTATTTCAGTTGCTTTTTCAGCAAACCATTCATTACGATCCATATTTTTTGTGGGTGCCATAGCAATGTGCAGATGTCCGTCCCACAAAGGCTCTTGGTAAATTGTTTCTTTAATATTCACCAGGCAACGTTTATGGGTTGCCACGCTGATCTCTGCCCGATAGAAGTTTCCCTTTCCGTCGGTGAGACTAATTTCATCTCCGGCTGTCAGGCGGAGCACACGTACACAGTGCTGTGCTTCCTCTTCAGGAAGTTCTGTGCTGGTTTGTATATCAGGGGTATAAAATACGTGCATATCTTTTATTTATGTCGGTTTATTTCGTCACGAAGTCGGGCTGCCAGTTCGTAATTCTCTTCTTGAATGGCTTTATTCAATGCTTCTTCAAGAGAAATAATGCTGACCGGCTCCGTGCGTGAGTTTTCATCCTCTTCCGGAGTATCGGGACGTTCGTCCCCGTCTGTCAACCGTATACACTCGCGTTCAAGAATAGATTCGTATATAAAGATAGGACAATCTGCCCTGACGGCCAGTGCCACTGCATCCGAGGTACGGGCATCTATCCGAATAATTTCTTCGTCTTTTTTAAAGTAGATATACGAATAGAAAACGCCTTCTTTGGCTTTGTATATTAGTACCCGGAGCAGAGTTGCTCCCAAAACATTCAGACACGAATAGAATAAATCGTGTGTCAGCGGGCGTGGGGCCTTTATTCCTTTCAGGCAAATGGCTGTAGCTTGTGCCTCGGCAGGTCCTATTATAATAGGTAGCTGCCGTTCGCCATCTACTTCTCCCAATACCATTGCATAGGCACCTACCTGCGCCTGGCTGTTAGAAATGTTCAATACCTGTAATTCTACTTTCTTATCCATTGTTAATTGTTCACTTTCTTAAGTTCTCCCGGTTGATGTTTGTATCTGAAAACAATTGCAAACAAAATACCGATAGCCAGTGCATATGCTGCAAATATGAACCAGATAGCCGGCCAGTTGCGACTTGCCAACATTCCGTTTTCATATACAGAGAATGCATCCACTACGGCTCCACTGGCATATCCTCCGATGACAGCGCCCAATCCGTTTGTCATAATGAAGAACAAACCTTGTGCACTGGCCCTTGTCTCAGGTTTGGTTTCCAATTCAACAAATAAAGAACCGGAAATGTTGAAGAAATCAAATGCCATACCGTATACTATCATTGATAAAATCAGCATCCAGATGCCTGATCCCGGATCACCAAAGCCAAACAGTCCGAATCGGAATACCCAGGCAAACATACTGATGAGCATGACACGTTTGATTCCGAAGTGCTTCAGGAAGAAAGGAATGGCCAGGATAAACAGTGTCTCGGACATTTGTGAGATGGACAGCAGGATTACCGAGTGCTTGACACCGAAAGAGTCTGCAAATTCGGGTATTTTGGCGAAACTCCCCAAAAATGCATCACCATATGTATTTGTGATTTGCAAGGCTGCACCCAGCAACATCGAGAAAAAGAAAAAGATAGCCATCTTTTTTCTTTTGAATAGGCTGAGGGCATCTAGACCGAAAGAAGACAATAGGGTTTTGCTCTGATTTTTTGCAGGGGGGCATGGGGGCAGAGTGAAAGAATACAGTCCGAGAAGTAATGCTGAGCTTGCTCCGACATAAAGTTGAGCACTCGAGTTTTTGAATCCGGTAAGGTCCACTGCCCACATAGCACAAATGAAACCGATGGTTCCCCATACACGGATAGGCGGGAAGTCTTTTACTAAATCGCATTTATATTGTTCGAGTGCATTGTACGAAACAGTATTGGCGAGCGAAAGAGTAGGCATGTAAACCATTAGATTGAGTAACATGGCCCAATACATTTGATTATAGTCGGTGGCGGTAGAAGCGTAGAACAAGCAGCCGGCTCCCAGCAAGTGGCAAATACCATAAAGGCGTTCGGCATTGAACCATTTGTCGGCTATAATGCCTGTTATTCCCGGCATGATAATGGATGCGATTCCCATTGTTGCGAAAATGGCTCCGATTTGCCCACCTTCAAAATGGAGGCCTCTTTCCATATAGCCACCTAGTGAAATTAACCACGACCCCCATACAAAGAATTGCAGGAAGTTCATAATAATCAAACGATTTTTTATATTCATAACTTTTATTGATGTGTTTCCCGTCGTGCCTGTCTATGGCAGATCAGGTGCAAATATAATATTTTTAGTTGACAGAGTGGAAAAAGCATGGAATAAAAGGAAATGAGAAAAGGAAAATGGGAAAAGAAAATCGGAAAAAACAGAGAATGAAAGGTCTATAAAAAAGAAAGCGGTCTATTCCAAATGACTTACTTCTATTGTATAAATGACTAAATGTCAGAAATAAACCTGCAAAAGTATGATTAATAATTTGTTTTTTTAATGTGGGTATATATAATCCGTTGCTACCTTATTTAATCTAAGAGCCGGTTTAAGTTTTCCTCCATAATAATCTTAAAGCCTGTTATTTCGATAACGAAGGTGTGGCAACCGAACTTTGTCCGGTATTTGAGGGGACGATTTCAGCGGACTCTAAAACCTTTTGTACGCTTCTCATACGAAAAATGAATTTCGATCTTCCATCTTCCACTCTTCGTTTTAGTAGAGAACGTAAACGTAACGGTTTGACATATGGTGTGATGTATCTGTTATCTTATTTGTTTATGCCTATAAAAGCATTTTGTTTTCCTTCGTATCTTTAGCGAAGATGGTCTGAATCTTATCCGGGTATGCGGGCCGGAGTAAAGATCGCATGAATGATCGTAATAGTTTTGTTTATAATGGCTTATGATAAGAGGGGAAATCCATTTGTTTTCTTCTTTATTTGCGCAGGGAAAAAAGGTCTTTAGGGAATTTCTCTAATAGCAAGTCAAAATCCAACAAGGTCGCCCATTTGCGATAGTAGTAGTAAACCAACTGCCACTTAGGGAGGTCAAGAGGAAGCATATGCCATTGGCAGCCGGTCTTCACTAAATAAAAAATGGCATTCTAAACCATTTGTAAATCTTATTTTCGCTTTCTTTCTTGCAGGTTCAATACTTTTGTTATATATTGCCACTCTCTTTCCTTAAAATCAGTCTGATATATCTTTTTTAAAGTTTGGTTACTTCAAAGAAAGAAACTATTCGGCTGATACGGAAAGTTTAGATTAAAAAGATTTCAGCCATTTTTTTTACAGGCTCTAAACAGGTTCTTCTTTATCAAATAAACAATAACTGAAATGAAACAAACAAAAACGATTTTAGCAGTCATTCTGTTGGTGGTATTAGTGGGGTGTGGAGAAAATATACAGTCAAACAATGATTTAATCATTGTTGACGTTTCGAAAAGTTATCCTAAAAAAGAATTGATTCTTCAGGACTTTATGGATGTAGAATATGTTGCGTTGGAGACCACTGACGAGTTTCTTACACAAGGTCTGGTGCAGGATGTGGGAAAAGAATACATATTGGCAACAAATAGGAATAATGATGGGGATATTTTTATTTTTGACAGAAAAACCGGTAAGGGAGTGAGGAAGATAAATCGTCGGGGGCAAGGAGCAGAAGAATATGCGAGGATTAATGAGATTATTCTTGATGAAAACAATGGTGAAATATTCGTAAAGTCACCGGGAAATAAAATCTTAGTGTATGATCTTTATGGAAAGTTCAAACGGTGTTTGAGTCTTGATCGGGAAGTTTCATCTATTTTCGATTATGACAAAGATAATTTGATTTGCTATGATATGTCAGATTATCACAGTAAAGGAGAGGATAGAACCAAATCATACCATATTATCCTATCAAAACAGGATGGAAGTATCACCCGTGATATTTTTATTCCTTTCAAAACGATTGATACACCAATTGTGAATGATGGAGATAGGTTTATAGCAAATTATTCTTATCAGATACGCCTGAGTAACGGGAAATGTACACTTATGGACACATCGGCTGATACATTGTATAACTATGCGTCGGATGGTACATTAAGTCCTTTTGTTGTAAGAACTCCTTCTGCACATACCATGGAACCGGAAGTTTTTCTTTATATGGGTATCCATACCGACCGTTATTACTTTATGGAAGCCGTTAAAAATGTATTTAACTTTGAAAAGGGCAACGGATTCTATGCTGATGAACTGGTGTATGACAAAGAAGAAAAGGCGGTATTTCAAGTTACCATATACAATGATGACTATGTGGACAAAAGAACAGTGGCTATGACAGCGAAACCAATTAATCGTGAAATTGAAGACGTCACAAGTCTAAATGCAGCCCGACTTGTTGAAATTTATAAGAAAGACCAACTGAAAGATGGTAAATTGAAAGAAATAGCCTCTAGGTTGAATGAAGAAGATAATCCGGTGATTATGTTAGTAAAACAAAAAAAATAAAAGGTAGAGGTTACTGCTTATTTAATTAAAGAAACAGGTCATCCACCACCTGCTGCAGGACGGTTCTTTTGCATTATTAGATGGATTGTTAACCAAATAGAGTCAATGAATAAATTGGAGGAGGTAAAGGGCTGAATATCTATCTTTATTTCTAAGTTTATTCATTGATCCCGCAGTAATCTATTCTCTCTTCATATATACAAATAAAAAAAAGGCTATCCTCCCGGACAGCCAATCTTTATTAACCTTAAATCTAATACCATGAAAAACACAGTGCAAAGATAAAGGGATTTATGTTATATAACATAATGATTTGATGAAAATCTTCTATTCGTTAACTCTAATTAACTTTGAGGCTGCTGCTTTTATGCTTATGGAATGATTATTCTACATAGAGCACCAATCCTTTGAGATATTCCCCTTCCGGGTGATAGATGTTCACCGGATGGTCTGCGGGCTGGGTCAACTGATGTAGTATACGTACACTTCTGCCCGACATGGCGGCAGCAGTAAATACAGCAGTACGGAAATTATCTTTGGTCACTACTTGCGAACATGAGAAGGTGAATAAGATACCACCCGGTTTGATTTTCTCAAATGCTTTGGCATTGAGCTTGCGGTAGCCCTGAAGGGCATTGCGCAGCGCATCCTTATGTTTGGCAAATGCCGGAGGATCAAGAATGATCAAGTCGTACTGGTCACCCATACGGTCGAGATATTTGAAAGCATCTTCAGCAAAGGCTGCATGACGGGTATCTCCCGGGAAGTTTAATTCTACATTTTTATTAGTCAGATCGATGGCTTTTGCAGAACTGTCTACCGAGTGCACCTGTTTGGCACCTCCACGCATGGCGTAAAAGGAAAAGCCTCCGGTATAACAGAACATATTTAATACCGACCGCCCCTTGGCATAACGCTCCAGTAGAGCACGATTCTCACGCTGGTCTACAAAAAATCCTGTTTTTTGTCCCTTCAGCCAGTCTACATGGAATTTCAGCCCATATTCCTGAGCGATGTTGTCGCTGCTTCCTCCTTTAAGGAAACCGTTCTCCGGGAAAAGGTCCGCTTTAAATGGGAGGGTCGTTTCTGATTTATAATAGATATTTTCAATCTGATCACCCATAACTTCGGACAAAGCTTCGGCAATGGCCATACGGTCTACATGCATTCCTGCAGAATGTGCCTGCATCACAGCAGTCCGGGCATAAACATCGATAACGAGTCCGGGCAGATTATCGCCTTCTCCATGTACCAGGCGATAGGTATTGTTAGTCGGATTGGTAGCGATGCCAATACTGCGTCGCATGTCGTAGGCCACTTCCAATTTGTGTTTCCAGAAATCGTGGTTAATCTCTTCTTGTTTGAACGAAAGTACACGTACAGCAATACTTCCGATCTGGAAATGCCCTTTGGCAATAAATTCTTTTTTTGAGGTGTACACTTCCACTACTTCACCTTCCTCGGGTTCGCCGTCGAAGTGGGCGATGGCACCAGAAAAAATCCAGGGGTGGAACCGTTTCAATGAGTCTTCTTTGCCGGGTTTAAGATATACTTTATGCATAAATTTATTATGTTGTTTTTACTTTTATTGTTGATCTGAACCTACTTTTACTTTCTCTGTGGCTTCCTCTTCCGGAGCCAATTCGTAGTTTCCTGTTCGTTTCAGTTCCTCCAATAAGTGATATATGTTGAGGCAGGCCCAAGCATCTGTAGCTGCGTATTGCTTTTGAGCATCCGTCAGTACATCTGCTTCCCAATTAGAAAGACGCTGTGATTTTGAGATTTTCTCACTAAACAAGATACCGTATATCTTTTGCAGGCTCTTATCCTGAATGCCGAAAGGACGGACGTACTCTTGTAACTCAATGCATGCCTGTTGATTGAAAGGGGCTCGTTTGTGTAACATCATGAAGTCGTCTTTTAGCGAAAGGCCCACTTTGATTACTTTCGGATCTTCAAGTAGTTCTATGATAGGTTGGGTTAGGCCGGTCATGTTCAGGCGAAACAGAAAGCAACACTCGTCAGATGAAATCTGAAGTAATGCTACTTTATGAGAATGTCCCTTGGTGAATGAGGGACGTGTCTCGCTGTCGATTCCCAAGATGGCTTGGGATTGCAGATAAGCCACCGCTTTTTGCGCCTCACTTTCAGTCTGTATTACATGAATCCGTCCGGGAAATGCTGCTTTGGGCATCTCCTTCACCTCTTCTTTGCTTATGGTTCTTTTTAAAATCATATTCTTTTATTCATCATCATGGCAATGGCAGCCATGATCGTGACAATGGCAGTCGTCATCTTCACAGTGACAGTCTTCATTGTTTTCGGGTTCGTACTCTTCTTCCTCTTCGTCTTCTCCCCGGGCTTTCGGACTATATTTTACGTCATGCAGGGCACGCATGGTGTTTACCAGTTTTTGTCCCCACAAGAGTCCGAAGTTTTCTTGGCAGATGGCGAGGGAATCGTTCATCGTCTCGTTCAATCCCAGCTGGAATACGAAGATAAAGTCTTTGATATCCTGATAGATATCGGCCAAATCTTCCGAAATATTCTTTTTGATCGGTTCGTCACTGTAAGCCATGTCGGGTAGAAATACTTCCAGATAATCGTCTTTTTCTGCCAATATGGATGCCAGGTTGATGCGTAACACTTCGTAAATTTCTTCCGTTACATACGTTTCAGGTGATTCATCACCTATCATTTCGCATTTCGGAAGCATGGATGCTTTTAGATAAAGCAAAGGAAGTATTTTAAGGGTGGTATCAACAAACGTACTGCGTTTCATACTTTCGGCACGTTCCAAAAAAGCGCAGAACTCGGCGGCTACTGTAACGAATTCTATCACATTCTTATCAAATATTACTTGACTCTCTTTTTTCATATCTGCTTGAATTGAAACGCAAAGGTAAGAAAAAGTTGTGGGTAGTCCAATGAAATTCTTTTTTTTACTACTTTTGCATCATTAATCATATAGCTTAAGATTCATCATCCACATGGCAAAAAAGAAATCAGATAAGGAAGCAGAACAGAAGCCGGCTTCCACAAAAAAATATGTGGCTTTCTTCAGGAACGAAACAATTCACTTTGTAATCGGGTTGGTACTGGTCATTTTCTCAGTCTATTTGTTACTGGCCTTTACCTCTTTCTTTTTCACTGGAGCAGCTGACCAAAGTATTATTGATAGCGGAAATGCCCAGGACCTTGCTGCTGTGAACAATCACGTAAAGAACTATGCAGGTTCCCGGGGAGCTCAGTTGGCAAGCTACCTGATCAATGATTGTTTTGGTGTTTCCTCTTTCTTTATTTTAATCTATCTGGCTGTTGCCGGACTCAAATTAATGCGTGTGCGTGTGGTACGCCTTTGGAAATGGTTTATCGGATGTTCATTGCTGCTCATTTGGTTTTCTGTTTTCCTTGGTTTCGTTTTTATGGACCATTATCAGGACTCCTTCATCTATCTGGGTGGATTGCATGGTTATAACATCAGTAATTGGCTGATTTCTCAAGTCGGCATTCCGGGTGTATGGCTGATTCTTCTGGCAACAGGTATTTGTTTCCTTATATATATGAGTGCCCGCACTATCATTTGGCTGCGTAAGCTTTTTAGTCTTAGTTTCTTGAAGCGTAAACAAAAAGAAGAATTTGCTGAAGTTACTCAGGCCCCTCAACCACATGAATATGATAACCCGAAACCTCAGGAAGTGGAATTTGATGTAAATCGTACTTTCCGTCAGGAAGTACCGGTGAAAAAGGTGGAAACTACTGTTGTGCCTGAAACACCTGTCGAATCTTCAACCGAAATGCCTGTGACTCCGGAAGATAGGGATGTGACATCCGATGGTGATGTGACTATGACTTTTGAACAGACAGCTCCTGATCCCGTATCTCCTTTTCGGGCAGCGTCGGCAGATAAAGAGCCTGAGTTCGAGATAGAGCCTGCTGCCGATGATGAAAATTATCAGGGTGCGGAGACTGAACCTTACAACCCTAAACTGGATTTAGAGAACTATCATTTTCCTACTATCGATTTGATGAAACACTATGAAAATAGTGAGCCTACCATCAATATGGAGGAACAGAATGCAAATAAAGACCGTATTATCAATACATTGCGTAGTTTTGGAATTGAAATAAGTACGATTAAAGCTACGGTAGGACCTACGGTAACTCTTTATGAGATCACTCCGGAACAAGGAGTACGTATTTCAAAGATTCGTGGCTTGGAAGACGATATCGCTTTGAGCCTTTCTGCGTTGGGCATTCGTATCATTGCTCCCATACCTGGGAAAGGTACGATCGGTATCGAGGTACCTAACTCAAATCCGAAGATCGTTTCAGGACAGTCTATTATAGGTAGTAAGAAGTTTCAGGAGTCAACCTATGATTTGCCTATTGCACTTGGTAAAACCATTACGAATGAGGTATTCATGGTTGATCTTTGCAAAATGCCGCACGTATTGGTGGCAGGTGCTACCGGGCAGGGTAAATCTGTCGGCTTGAACGCTATCATCACTTCACTGCTTTATAAGAAGCATCCTGCCGAATTGAAGTTTGTTCTGGTAGATCCTAAGAAAGTGGAATTCAGCATTTATTCTGTCATTGAGCATCATTTTCTTGCAAAACTTCCCGATGGTGAAGATGCTATCATCACTGACGTAACTAAAGTGGTGCAGACTCTCAATTCTGTTTGTGTAGAGATGGACAGCCGCTATGATCTGCTGAAAATGGCTCATGTGCGCAACATTAAAGAGTACAACGAGAAGTTCATCAATCGCCGCCTGAATCCGGAAAAGGGGCATAAATTTATGCCTTATATCGTAGTGGTTATTGATGAGTTTGGTGATTTGATTATGACAGCCGGTAAGGAGATAGAACTACCGATCGCCCGTATTGCGCAGTTGGCACGTGCCGTAGGTATTCATATGATTATCGCAACCCAGCGTCCGACTACCAATATCATTACAGGTACTATTAAGGCCAACTTCCCGGCACGTATCGCATTTCGCGTGTCAGCGATGATGGACTCACGTACCATCCTCGACCGTCCGGGAGCCAATCAGTTGATCGGTCGCGGTGATATGCTCTTCCTTCAGGGAGCCGATCCGGTACGTGTACAGTGTGCATTTATCGATACGCCCGAAGTGGAAGAAATCACCAAGTATATTTCACGTCAGCAGGGATATCCTACCGCCTTCTTCCTGCCCGAATATGTGAGTGAAGATAGCGGTAGTGATTTGGGTGAAGTCGATATGGGACGGCTCGATCCGTTGTTTGAGGAAGCTGCCCGGTTGATTGTGATTCACCAGCAGGGATCTACTTCGCTGATACAGCGCAAATTCTCCATCGGCTACAATCGTGCCGGGCGTTTGATGGATCAGCTGGAAAAGGCCGGTATTGTAGGTCCCTCACAGGGAAGCAAGGCACGCGATGTGCTGTGTGTGGACGAAAATGACCTTGAAATGCGTTTGAACAATATTCAATAATCAAACGTTAAATGAGTGTATACAATGAAGCAGATTATAATTAGCATTTGGATAGCTTTACTGACTTTGCCTGTGTTTGCTCAACAACAAATGCAGGCAAAAGTTGTGCTTGATAAGACGGCGGCCACATTTGAAAAGGCAGGCGGTATCCGTGCGGAATTCAACGTGACAGTGTTTAACAAAAGCAGGATGGCCGGACAGTCTGCCGGAGTCATCGAACTCAAAGGGGAAAAGTTTGTACTGAAAACAGACGATGGTATTACTTGGTTTGATGGTAAGACCCAGTGGAGCTATCTGAGAAGCAGTGATGAAGTTAATATCAGTAACCCTACCGGGACCGAATTGCAGGGCCTTAATCCGTATGCGCTTTTACAGATATACCGTCATGGCTTCGACTATAAGATCGGATCATTGAAGAACTTTGGTGGCAAACCGGTCTATGAGGTAGTATTGACTGCTACTGATAAGAAGAGAGATTTATCGCGAATTGTGCTTTATGTGAGTAAAGAGACTTATCAACCCTTGTTCATTATGATGGAACAACGTGATAAGAGTCGTAGCGAGATCACTGTGACTGGTTATCAGACAGGTTTGAAATATGCCGATGGTATGTTTGTGTTTGATAAGAAACAATATCCTCATGCCGAAGTGATTGATCTTCGGTAGGAGAGGGAAATGATTTCAAGCGTTAAATAGTAAATCGTAAAATATAAATAGGAGTATGGAAACAGAAAGAATTAAATGCCTTATTATAGGTTCAGGACCAGCCGGCTATACAGCCGCTATCTATGCTGGACGTGCAAATTTGTCACCGGTGCTTTACGAAGGAATACAGCCGGGTGGACAGTTGACTACCACTACCGATGTAGAAAACTTCCCGGGCTATCCGCAAGGAATCAGCGGACCGCAATTGATGGAAGATCTTCGTACACAGGCCGAACGTTTTGGTGCTGACATCCGCTTTGGGATTGCTACCGCTTCTGATCTTGGTCAGGCTCCTTACAAAATTACAATCGATGGTGAAAAAGTAATCGAAGCCGATTCATTGATTATCGCCACCGGAGCTACAGCCAAATATTTAGGACTGGACGATGAAAAGAAGTATGCCGGTATGGGGGTAAGCGCTTGTGCTACTTGCGACGGTTTTTTCTATCGTAAGAAAGTGGTTGCTGTGGTAGGTGGTGGTGACACTGCTTGTGAAGAAGCGATCTATTTGGCCGGACTCGCTTCCAAGGTTTATCTGGTTGTGCGCAAGCCTTATCTTCGTGCTTCGAAAATTATGCAGGAGCGTGTGAGGAAACATGATAAGATTGAAGTACTTTTTGAGCATAATGTAGTTGGTCTTTTCGGTGAGAACGGTGTAGAAGGTATGAATCTTGTGAAACGTTGGGAGGAGCCCGATGAAGAACGCTATTCATTACCTATCGACGGTTTCTTCCTTGCTATCGGGCATAAACCGAATTCGGACATCTTTAAACCCTATCTGGATACTGATGAAGTGGGATATATTACCACCGACGGTGACAGTCCTCGTACCAAGGTACCCGGAGTATTTGCTGCAGGTGACGTAGCTGATCCGCATTATCGTCAGGCTATTACAGCAGCCGGAAGCGGATGTAAAGCTGCTATTGAAGCTGAACGCTATCTGTCTGAAAAGGGATTGATCTAAGATTTGTAAAAAAACTACAAAGATATTCCGGACGCAGTTGTCTCTTTGGACAGTAATTGTGTCCGGAAATAAAGCGGAGGACGCAGAGTTTATATTTTCAGAAATGGAATAATACTCTGTGTCCTCCGCGTTTTTGTGGAGTATGATGTGGTCGTTAATATACTTCTATTTCGTCCAAATAGATGTTAGCCTGAACCACATCTTTTTCATTCGGGTCTTTCACGAAATCAATGCCGTTTCGTAAAGTACCACCATTTTGAAGAGTGATTTTGATATACTTGACTTCTTTGGGGGCAAAGCCTAATGTGTCAGTGAATGCCTTTCTGCCTCTTTCAGGATAGTTCCGTTTGAAGGAAGCTTCTGCCATTTTATCATACTTCCGTCCGTCGGAAGAGGTCTCAACAGTAGCTACACTGGGAGGGAGAATGACTGATGCGGGGTTGTATAACGAACCGAAGACCACTTTGCTGACAGTAGTAGGCTGTTCGAATTCAACGATAAATACCAGTTTATTGCAGGCGTCGTTCATCCGGAATCCGCTCCACGGAGTCATCGAAGCGATGTTGCCACGTTTACCGTTGGTCAGTCCGAAAGTGCTTATATCAGTACCGAGAACATCATTTTCACCCAAAATGTCGCCTTTGGCCGCTCCGATGGGCGGAGTCACTGTGAAACTTTTACCACTGATCAGATTGCCATACAACTTCTTTCCACTGACCTTGCCCAACATCTTTCCGTCTTTGAAAGCAGCGGCTTTCACGTCCATCTCGCCGGATAAGGCGAAAGGCTGATTGTAAATGGCAGATTCTACTGTTGGAACGCTTCCATTTGTTGTATAGTGAATTTCGGCATTGGGGTAGAAACTTTCCAGTACTACTTTCAACGTATTAGTTTCGTCTACATGTGTATTGATATTCACATCGAAGAAATTGCGGCAAGCTTTGACATTTTTCACATCCATACGACGGAAGTCTTCTACCATGCGTTGGCAAAAGTTATTCCAGTTTTTGTTTGCATTCAATGTCCAGCCCGTTTCGGCGATGGCTACTGCACGTGGGAAAGCCTGATAGTCGCGGTTGTCATTGCCGGGCATGTATTCCGTCCAGATGTTACCCTGTACACCGATGATATGCTTTTTCACCAGTTCGTTTGCATCGTCCGGTACAGGGTTGTAGCTGTAAGTCTTTTTAAGCGTATTATATCCACCGATGGTGACGGGAGCTATCTCCGGTTCTTCCTGATACTGATCCAGATATGCGTATGGATTTGGTGTCATAATGGCGTTGTGTCCGGCTTTGGCTGCATTTAATCCACCCTCTACTCCTCTCCAGGACATAACGGTAGCATTCGGGGCCAGTCCGCCTTCCAGAATTTCGTCCCATCCGATGATGTTACGCCCTTTATTATTCAAGTATTTCTCCATGCGGGTGATAAAGTAGCTTTGTAACTTCTCTTCTTTGGTATGTTTCTTCCCATCGATAACGTTGGGGGTAACATCGTCTTTCAGTCCCAGTTGTTTGATCAACGACTGGCAGTATTCACTGTTGATCCAGGCTGTTTTCGGGCATTCATCACCACCGATATGGATGTATTTGCTGGGGAAGAGATCCATAACTTCATCCATCACTCCTTCAAGGAATTGGAAAGTGGTGTCTGAAGGGCAGAATACCTGCTCAAATACACCCCAGGTTCCTGTCACATCGCATGTGCTGTCCGGTGTACATGAAAGTTCCGGATAAGAAGCAATGGCTGCTATTGCATGCCCCGGCATCTCGATTTCGGGGATCACCGTGATAAATTTGCTGGCTGCATAATCTACAATGGCTTTGATCTGCTCTTGTGTATAGTATCCGCCATGCTCTTTGCCGTCAAAGACTTGCGGGTAGTTTACATAGTAATAATCTACTAATGTCTCTTTACGTTTGGAACCTATCTCAGTCAGTTTAGGATATTTTTTGATTTCGATTCTCCATCCCTGGTCGTCGGTCAGATGCCAGTGGAAAGTGTTCATCTTGTGCATGGCCAGCATATCGATGAATTTATATACATATTCCACCGGGGAGAAGTGGCGACATACGTCCAGCATCAGACCACGGTATGCAAAGCGCGGAGCATCTTCTATTTCGACGGCCGGTACCGACCATTCGGCGTTCTTCACCTTTTGATTACCATATACAACGGGTGGCAATAACTGATAAAGTGTTTGCACTGCATAGAAAAATCCCTTGGGGGTAGAAGCTGTAAGGGTGATATTTTGAGGAGTGACAGAGAGTTTATATCCCTCTTCGGGCATTCCGTCTTGCGGCACGAAACGAATAACAGGCTCGTCCGTTACGTTCTCGAAAGTTTGCTTTATGGTAATTCCTGATGTCAGCTTCAATCGGTTGATGAGGCTGTCGGCAATGATTTGTACGTCCGGTGTACAAGCGGTTGTTATGACTCTTACTTTTTTACTTATTTCGAACCGTCCCTGTTGGGGAATCATTTGGTTTGGCAACGGAACGATATTGTATTCGTTCACGATGGTTTCTTTTGACTGTTTGCATCCGGGGGTGATGAAAAGCAGAGACAAAAGAAAAAGAGTAATTCCTTTTTTCATGGTAATAAATGTGTGTTAAGTTATTGAATGGCGACAAAGCGCTTTTATCCTATTTTGCTGATCTTCTTAAGTTTTTCCTCGTCGATGATCTTGATTTTTCGTCCGTCGATGGTGATCAGTCGTTCGGTTGCGAAGTTGGATAATGTACGGATGGCATTAGAAGTAGTCATATTCGATAGGTTAGCCAAATCCTCGCGTGAAAGATAGATACTTAACGTAGAGCCATCTTCTTCCAGTCCATAGCTTTCTTTGAGGAAAAGCAGTGATTCGGCCAAGCGTCCGCGAATGTGTTTTTGGGTCAGATTGACGGTTCTTTCATCGGCAATACCGAGGTCGATAGACAATTGACGAATGAAAAACATACCCAGGTCATTGTTCTGGCTTACCAGTGTCATGATAGCACTCATGGGAATCAGGCAGATGGTTGAAGGTTCGAACGCAGAAGCGGCAGTCACATAGTCTTCTTTGGCAAAGTAAGCTCGGTAACCGAAATATTCTGTAGGCTTTATCATGCGTATAATCTGACTTCTGCCTCCTACACCGTCTTTATAGATTTTTACTTTGCCGCTAAGCAGACACATCAGATAGGTAGGTGATTCACCTTCACAATAAATTGTTTCATTCTTTTTGTAATTTTGAAGGGTGAAATTATTGGCCAGGAACTCCCTTTGCTCTGCGTTTAGAGGAGCCCACATCTCTGCAATACGTTCGGGAACGTTTATTTCTGACAAATTCATCTTTACCATATCTGTTGCAAAACTGTGTTATAAAGCACAAATGTAGAAAGAAAAAATGAAAAACAGAATAGTTTATCGAAAAGTTTGCTATGTATGCTTTACATTTTGGAAGTCGGGCGGACTATTTAGGAGAGTGAGCATACTCTTTCTGAGAGCAAGAAGCACGATATGGAACTCCGGTTTATCTATCTTTCAAATTGAACATTGATCTCTTTCAATCTTTTGTTGACAGACGCTGGGATGTTTGCCGGCAGGAAAGTAGGGTTGGGTAGAGGAAACCCGGGAAATGAAAAGCTCCCCATAAGAGATCTTTGAAAAGGACCTTCTTACGGGGAGACATCAAGTATGGCTTACTTCGTGAATAACAGTTCTCTGTATTTGGGCAACGGCCAGATTTCATCGTCAATTTCCATCTCGAGATGGTCTATATGGTCGCGTATGCTTTCCAGGTAAGGACGTACGGTCTCTTCGTAAGCAAAAGCTTTCTCTTTGAAGTTCTCTTTGTGATTGGCTACTTTGCGGGCTTCTGTCATGTCGCGTACCAGTACTTTAATAGCAGATACACGGTGAGAGATTTCTTTAATAAGTTCTTTCCGATCGGCACTCATTACTTCGTATTCTTCTTCAGAGAAGATTTCCTTCATTCTGCAAAGGTTTTCCAAAAGACGGTTCTGGTAGCTGACAGCGATAGGGACGATGTGGTTGATGGCCAGATCACCCAATACGCGGCTTTCAATCTGTACCTTCATGGTATATTTTTCCAATTCCACTTCCAGACGACAGGCGAGTTCGGTCTCGTTGAAGATACGTTCGCCTATCAGTACGGCTCTCGATTGGTTATCCATATAATGCATCAGGGCCTCCGGAACATGGCAGATGTTGGTTAGTCCGCGGCGGGCTGCTTCCTGTTTCCACTCTTCTGAGTAGCCGTCACCCTCAAAACGGATAGGTTCGGAGGCTATGATATTTTCTTTCAGGATGCGGAAGATTGCTTCGTCCTTACCGATACCCTCTTCCATCAGTTTGTCTACCGATGCTTTAAATTCATTCAACTGGTTGGCCATGGCAGCATTTATGGCAATCATGGCAGCAGCACAGTTGGCTGAGGAGCCGGCGGCACGGAACTCAAAACGATTTCCTGTGAATGCAAAAGGAGAAGTGCGATTACGGTCGGTGGTATCGAGCAGGATTTCGGGTATACGCCCGATACCTAATTTCAAAGTTGTCTTCTCCTCTGGAGTCATTTTTGAGTTGGTCACCTGACGGACAATTTCATCGAGTGTAGCTGACAGTTGTGAACCCAGGAAAATGGACAAGATAGCGGGAGGTGCTTCGTTGGCTCCCAAACGGTGACTGTTTCCGGCACTCATAATAGAAGCACGCAACAGATCCTGATTCTTGTGGACCATCATTAATACGTTTACCAGGAAAGTAAGGAATAGCATGTTTCCTTTTGGATTTTTACCCGGTGCAAAGAGGTTGATGCCTGTATCGGTGCAGAGCGACCAGTTGTTATGTTTGCCCGAACCATTAACGCCATTGTAGGGCTTTTCATGGAAAAGAACAGCAAAATGATGTTTGCGTGCGATACGTTTCATCAGGTCCATTACCAACTGATTGTGGTCATTCGCCAGATTACAGTTTTCAAAAATGGGAGCCAATTCAAACTGGTTGGGAGCGACTTCATTGTGGCGGGTCTTTACCGGTATGCCCAGCTTGTGACACTCTATTTCAAGTTCTTTCATGAAAGCTGTGACGCGTGGTGGAATAGAACCGAAGTAATGATCTTCCAACTGTTGGTCCTTGGCCGAAGAATGTCCCATCAAGGTGCGTCCTGTTAGTCGAAGGTCGGGGCGGGCATTATATAAAGAGGTGTCAACCAAAAAATATTCCTGTTCCCAACCCAAATTGGTGAATACCCGGGTGATGTTTTTGTCGAAAAGCTGGCATACTTCGGTAGCAGCTTTGTCAACGGCTGCCAATGCTTTTAATAATGGAGTTTTGTAGTCGAGTGCTTCACCTGTATATGAGATAAAAATCGTCGGGATACAAAGAGTGGTGTCTACTACGAAAGCCGGTGACGAAACGTCCCATGCAGTGTAACCGCGGGCTTCGAATGTATTACGGATTCCACCATTAGGGAAAGAAGAAGCGTCCGGTTCCTGCTGGATCAGTAATTTGCCGGAAAAACGTTCGATTACTTCACCGTCTTCACCGAACTCGATAAAGCCGTCATGTTTCTCGGCCGTTCCGTCTGTCAGTGGCTGAAACCAGTGGGTGTAGTGTGTCACATTGAGCGATTTTGCCCAGCTTTTCATGCCGTTGGCTATCAGGTCGGCCATTTCTCGGCTGATAGGGGTGCCTTTTTCGGTAGCGTCTACTACTGCTTTGTATGCTTCTTTGGGAAGGTACTCTTGCATCTTCTTACGATCGAATACATGGCTGGCATAATAATCGGATAGTTTATTAGAGGGAGTAGTAATTTCTAAGGGCTTTCTGTTAGATAGCTCTTGTAGTGCGAAAAATCTCATTTTTGACATGATGGTGTCTCTTTTATTGGTTGTTGGGCACAAAATTATATGTTTTTTTCTAATATACCCCTATTTTTATAGGGGTATTTTGCAAAATAAATATGTTTTTTCTTTGTACACCCCTATTTGTTTGTGGGCGAAAGAACTTTTTTGTATACTTTACCTATCCGGAGATTACTATAAAATATGAATTTATTAGTCGCATAATCGGATTTTTTTTATATTTGCCTTCAATAAGGAGATTAGTATTTGAGGTGCAATATATTAATATGGTGTTTTTGGTTATTCTCGCTCTGTTTTGTTCAAAAGGGAGTGGCTAACGTTGTTCTTGATCCTCAGACCAATCGTCCCATCTCTGCCGATTCTATTTTGAATAATGTGATGACTTTCGCTCCTTTTTACGAAAAGTTAGTGACCGACTATCGGGCCGATCTATATATAAAAGGTACGATGGACATCAAACGAAAGAATTTTATTCTCCGGTATGTACCTTCCATGTTCCGTCTTCAAAAAGGTGTACGGCAGTATATGGTGGAGACGTATAGTGATCTGCATTTTACAGCTCCTAATATCTATGACCAGAAGGTGAAAGCTTCTATGGGCACTGTGCATAATAGCCGGGGAGTACCGGGGATGCTCGAGTATTTCAATATCAATCTTTATTCTTCAACGCTGCTTTACGACCGATTGCTTTCGCCTTTGGCCAAAAACGGGCGGAAATATTATAAGTATCTGATCGATTCCATAATGGGTGGGACGGACAACCGACAATATAAGATACGGTTTATCCCCAGAAGTAAGAGTGATCAGTTGGTGGGTGGATATATGATTGTGAGTAGTGACGTGTGGAGTGTCCGCGAAATACGTTTTTCCGGCAGGTCGGAACTGCTATTGTTCAGTTGCCTGATAAAAATGGGTAGTGTAGGAAAGGATGATGAGTTTCTTCCGGTCAGCTATAATGTCGAAGGACAGTTTAATTTTTTGGGTAACCGTATTAATGGAGTTTATGTGGCATCGCTCAACTATCACGATATTGTGCTTGAAGAAAATCAGAATAAATGGAAAGAGAAGGTGAGGGCGAGAATAAAAGGAAAAAGTAAATATGATCTTTCAGACTCTTATAACTTGCAATGCGAGACTACCTCTTTCCATACGGATAGTGCTTATTTTGAAACATTGAGGCCTATTCCTTTGTCGGAGGCTGAGCGCAGACTATACAAAGAAGATGCGTTGCGTAAAGATACCATTCAACGCAACATCAAACCAAAGAGTAAGAGTCAGGTGTTTTGGGGACAGGTGGGAGACGTACTGATCAGTGACTATAAATTGAACCTCTCCAATCTGGGAAGCGTGAAGTGCTCACCACTTATCAACCCTTTCTTGTTGAGTTATAGCGGGAGCAATGGGCTTTCCTACAGGCAATCGTTTAAATATAACCGACTTTTTAAGCATGATAGGCTATTGCGTGTGGTACCTAAGTTGGGCTACAACTTTACACGAAAAGAATTCTATTGGTCTGTCAATACCGAATTTAATTACCTGCCCGAGAAGATGGGAGCTGTTCACATTGACTTTGGTAACGGCAACCGGATTTACAGTAGCGATGTGCTTGATGATTTGAAAGCCATACCCGACAGTGTATTTGATTTTAATCAGATTCATTTGGACTACTTTTACGATTTATATTTTAATTTCCGACACAGTATCGAGATTATTAATGGATTAGAGTTAAGTGTAGGCTTATCTACCCATAGGCGAAAGGCGGTAAAGTCCTCTAAGTTGGTTCCACTGACAAAGAGTCGGGAGACACTCAATGAAGATATCCAGAACAAAATCAGGAATACCTATTTGAGTTTTGCCCCTCGGGTTCGGTTGGAGTGGACCCCTTGTTTATACTATTACATGAACGGACACCGTAAGATTAATCTCCGTTCTAAGTATCCCACTTTTTCGATAGACTGGGAGAGGGGAATCAAGGGGGTATTTGGCAGTACCGGACAATATGAACGTTTGGAGTTTGATTTGCAGCATCATATACCCTTGGGACTGATGCGTAATATCTATTATCGTTTTGGATTTGGTATGTTTACCAATCAGAAAGAAATGTATTTTGTCGACTTTAATAACTTTACCCGAAGTAATCTTCCTGAAGGTTGGAATGACGAAATCGGAGGAGTATTTCAGCTTCTCGACCGTCGTTGGTATAATGCTTCACGGAAATATATACGGGGACATTTTACTTATGAAGCTCCTTTCCTATTATTAAAACATCTGATTAAATACACACGTTATGTACAGAACGAGCGGTTGTATGCGAGTATATTGTCAGTACCCCATCTTCAGCCGTATGTGGAATTGGGATATGGAATCGGTACTCACATCTTTGATTTTGGCGTTTTTGTAGGTAGTGAGAACTGGAAGTATACCGAGGTCGGCTGCAAGTTTACGTTCGAGCTGTTTAACCGCTAACTTTATTCTTACTATTTTTGTTAGCAGAGAAGAATATTTCTACCTTTGCGGTCAAGAGGATGAGATAAAGATTTAGCAAAAAAAGAGGTGCAGTCGCCTCATGAACTCAGGTTCTTTCTGGTTTCTTTATTAAGATACTCATAATAAAGAAAAGTAAATACTCTCATCCTCTTCTTTTATTGCTTCTATATATTATAATGTATAAGGATGGAACTACTTTTGGGTATTGTGATTGTCGTTACCTGTTGGATGGTTGTTCGTATTATTCGTTCAAGCAAAAATCAGGAAGGATATAAAAGGTGGAGGGCCGGTAACTATGCCAGTGAAAATCCTTATGCCAAAGAAAAAGCAAGTGGTCCGCTTTCCCAAGGTCTTTTTAGTAAGAGAGTCAGAACTACCGGTGTGAGGCGGTTCGATGACGGAGCTATCAGGTGGTGTGCCAATCTGCTGGCAACCGAAGAATCCAGATTGAGGGAAGTGTTGGATTATATACCGCGCCAATATACCTGTTTTCATGTTCGGAAAAGAAGTGGCGGATTTCGTTATATTTCGGCTCCCGCAGGTGATTTTCGTTCCATGCAACAAACTATCTATCACCGTATTTTATTGTTAGCTAACATACATCCCGCTGTTACCGGATTTTGTCCGGGAAAGTCCGTATCCGATAATGCACGGGTGCATTTGGGGCGAAAGAATGTATTAAAAGTAGATCTTCACGACTTTTTTCCTTCCATACGTTCACCCAGGGTGAGAGCAGCTTTTAGGGAGATGGGGTACTCACGTCCCATCGCGAAAGTTTTGGCGGAACTTTGTTGTCTCAGATGTTGTCTTCCGCAGGGAGCGCCTACCAGTCCGGCTCTCAGTAATATTATAGCCTATCCGATGGATAAAAAAATGATGGCGTTGGCCGGTGAATACGGGTTGGTTTATACGAGATATGCCGATGATCTTACCTTTTCGGGTGATTATTTGCCGAAAGATGAAGTTTTGGTACGAATCCACAGGATTATTCGGGAAGAAGGTTTCACGATGAATGTCAAAAAGACCCGCTTCTTGTCTGAACATAAACGTAAGATTATTACGGGAGTATCGGTTAGCTCAGGCAAGAAGATGACTCTGCCTAAAGTGAAGAAGCGGGAGATTCGTAAGAATGTGCACTACGTCCTGACAAAAGGGTTGGTCGGACATCAGGAACATATTGGTTCTACCGATCCCGTTTACTTGAAGCGTTTACTGGGCAGTTTGTGTTACTGGCGTTCCATAGAACCGGACAACCGATATGTATCCGATTCCATCACAGCTTTGAAGAGATTAATGTGAGGTATGTCGATTGTAGTTCCTTTTGATATTTTTTTTGCTATTCTTTTCTAATTCAAGAAAATAGTTCTATCTTTGCGCCCGATTTATATAATCAATATAATGTCTTATTTAATTAAAGAATTACTAAACAATTAATTATTAATGGAAAACTTAAAGAACGTTGCTCCTATTGAAGACTTCAACTGGGATGCGTATGAAAACGGCGAGAGCTTCGCTGGTGCCAGCCACGAAGAACTCGAAAAAGCTTACGACGGTACGCTTAACAAAGTAAATGACCGTGAGGTTGTTGACGGAACTGTAATCGCAATGAACAAACGTGAAGTTGTTGTGAACATCGGTTACAAATCAGACGGTATCATTCCTTTGAATGAATTCCGCTACAATCCTGATTTGAAAGTAGGTGATACTGTTGAAGTATACATCGAAAATCAGGAAGACAAAAAAGGACAGTTGGTTCTGTCACACAGAAAAGCTCGCGCTACTCGCTCTTGGGATCGCGTTAATGCTGCTCTGGAAAACGAAGAAATTATCAAGGGTTACATCAAGTGTCGCACTAAGGGTGGTATGATCGTTGACGTATTCGGTATCGAAGCATTCTTGCCGGGTTCTCAGATCGACGTGAAACCGATCCGTGACTATGATGTATTTGTTGGCAAAACAATGGAATTCAAAGTGGTTAAAATCAACCAGGAATTCAAAAACGTGGTTGTTTCTCACAAAGCTCTTATCGAAGCTGAACTGGAACAACAGAAGAAAGAAATTATCGGTAAGCTCGAAAAAGGACAAGTTCTTGAAGGAACCGTTAAGAATATCACATCTTATGGTGTATTCATCGACCTGGGTGGCGTAGACGGATTGATCCACATCACTGACCTGTCTTGGGGCCGCGTAAGCGATCCGAAAGAAGTGGTTGAACTGGATCAGAAGTTGAACGTTGTTATCCTCGACTTCGATGACGAGAAGAAACGTATCGCTTTGGGTCTGAAACAACTGACTCCGCACCCATGGGATGCTTTGGATCCGAACCTTCAGGTAGGTGACAAAGTGAAAGGTAAAGTAGTGGTTATGGCTGACTACGGTGCATTCATCGAAATCGCTCCGGGTGTTGAAGGTCTGATCCACGTTTCAGAAATGTCATGGTCACAGCATTTGCGTTCTGCACAAGACTTCATGAAAGTCGGTGACGAAGTAGAAGCTGTAGTTCTGACTTTGGATCGCGAAGAACGTAAGATGTCTTTGGGTATCAAACAACTGAAACAAGATCCATGGGAAACTATCGAAGAGAAGTATCCTGTAGGTTCTAAGCATACTGCTAAGGTTCGTAATTTCACTAACTTCGGTGTATTCGTAGAAATCGAAGAAGGTGTTGACGGACTGATCCACATCTCTGACCTTTCTTGGACTAAGAAGGTTAAACACCCGTCAGAATTTACTCAGATTGGTGCTGATATCGAAGTTCAGGTATTGGAAATCGACAAAGAAAACCGTCGTTTGAGCCTTGGTCACAAACAACTTGAAGAGAATCCTTGGGATGTATTCGAAACAGTATTTACTGTAGGTTCTGTACACGAAGGTACAATTATCGAAATGCTGGATAAAGGCGCTGTAGTTGCTCTTCCTTACGGTGTTGAAGGTTTCGCTACTCCGAAACATCTCGTTAAAGAAGACGGTTCACAGGCTCAGATGGACGAGAAACTGGAATTCAAAGTGATTGAGTTCAATAAAGATGCTAAGAGAATCATCTTGTCTCACAGCCGCATTTTCGAAGATGTTGCTAAGGCAGAAGAAAGAGCTGAAAAGAAGGCTGCTTCTAACGCAAAGAAATCTTCTAAGAGAGAAGAAACTCCTGCTATCCAGAACCAGGCTGCTTCTACAACTCTGGGTGATATCGATGCTTTGGCTGCTCTGAAAGAACAGTTGGAAGGTAAGAAGTAATTCATATTTTCTCAGATAAACTGAAGGGTATTCCTGCAAAGGAGTACCCTTTCTTTTTTGTATCTTGGCAGAACCCTTCATTATTTTTTTATTCGGTGAGACTTTGCACTGAATTTTAATTGTCTATCTTTGCAGATACAGTTTGAAAGATGGAAAAATTTGAATTACATATATTGGGTTGCGGGTCCGCATTGCCTACTACCCGGCATTTTGCTACCTCACAGGTAGTTAATTTGCGTGATAAACTTTTTATGATCGATTGTGGAGAAGGAGCACAAATGCAATTGCGTAAATCACGGTTGAAATTCTCACGGTTGAATCATATCTTTATCTCGCATCTGCATGGTGACCATTGCTTCGGATTGATGGGACTTATTTCCACTTTCGGGTTACTGGGACGTACGGCTGAATTACACATTCATTCTCCAAAAGGATTGGAGGAGTTGTTGACTCCCATGCTCAATTTCTTTTGCCATACATTGGCCTATAAAGTCATTTTTCATGAATTCGATACCAGACAGACTTCAGTGGTTTACGAAGATCGTTCGATGACGGTCACTACTATTCCGCTTCAGCACCGTATTCCTTGTTGTGGCTTTCTGTTTGCCGAAAAAGCACGCCCTAATCATATTATACGTGATATGGTGGATTTTTATAAGGTGCCTGTTTACGAACTAAACCGGATAAAGAATGGATCTGATTACGTGACTCCCGAGGGAGAAGTGATTGCCAATACACGTTTGACCCGGCCTTCGGATCCTCCCAGAAAGTATGCCTATTGTTCCGATACGATTTTTAGGCCGGAAATAGTGAAACAACTTTCCGGTGTCGACTTACTTTTTCATGAAGCGACCTTTGCCGAATCAGAGTTGGCACGTGCCAAAGAGACCTATCATACTACAGCTGCTCAGGCGGCACGGATAGCTTTGGAGGCCGGGGTACGCCAGTTGGTAATCGGTCACTTTTCTGCCCGTTACGAAGACGAGAGTATTTTGCTGAAAGAAGCTTCGGCGGTATTCCCGAATACGATTCTGGCAAAAGAAAATTTGTGTATAAGTCTTTAATTCCGGGGAAGTGATTAAACTATTGCTGAATAGAATTGTCTAAAATAACATATACGAATTACAAACGAACCTATGAACCCTTATAATGAACGAGAGGTTTTGGCGCTCCTTCAGGATGAGAGAACACAGAAGCAGGGATTTGAAAGGATTGTCTCACAATATAGCGAACAGTTATACTGGCAAATCCGGCGGATGGTGCTTTCACACGATGATGCCAATGATCTTCTTCAAAACACTTTCATTAAGGCGTGGATAAACATTGATTATTTCCGGGCTGAGGCAAAGCTATCTACCTGGCTTTACCGTATTGCCCTGAACGAATGTATCACTTTCCTGAATAAACAGCGGGCTATGAATACGGTCGCCATTGACGATCCGGAGGCTGATGTCACCCAGAAACTGGAGAGTGATCCTTACTTTTCGGGAGATCGTGCAGAACTTTTGCTTCAGAAAGCACTGCTGACCCTTCCTGAGAAGCAGCGGATGGTGTTTAACCTGAAATACTATCAGGAGATGAAGTATGAAGAGATGTCGGAGATATTCGGCACTTCAGTAGGAGCTTTGAAAGCTTCTTACCATCATGCCGTGAAAAAAATCGAGAAGTTTTTGGAAGAGGCCAATTAAACCTTTTAATATGTACAATGTCTAAGAAGAAGAGAGGAGAAGAACGTATGAAAGAAGAAGATAACATATTGAAGAAAGTGGGGAAGAAGAATTCCTTTAAAGTGCCTGAAGGGTACTTTGAAAACTTGACTTCAGAGGTCATGGGGAAACTGCCGGAAAAAGAAGGTCCTGCCTTTGAAGAAGTGAAGCAACCCACGATGTGGATCAGGATGAAGCCCTTGCTCTATATGGCGGCTATGTTTATAGGGGCTGCATTGATCATCCGTGTAGCTTCTTCGAACCACCAACCGACAACTGCCGGTGATCATCTCACTGCAAATGAAGCAGCGACAGAAGTGGTTTCGGATGAATATATTGATGTAGCATTAGATCGCTCGATGTTGGACGATTACTCATTGTACGTCTACCTTAGTGATGCGACAGCCGAATAAGTAAACTAAACTGATTTAATAAAGCGAAATGAAGAAACTGATTATTCTATTGATTATAGTTTGTAGCTTTACCCCTGCGCTGCGTGCCGTGGGAAGTCCTAATCAACATTTGTCACCCAAAGAATTCAGGGCCAAACAACAAGCATTTATAACAGAAAAAGCTGGCCTGACTCAAGAAGAGGCTGCGAAGTTTTTTCCGGTTTATTTTGAACTGCAGGATCGGAAAAAGCAATTGAATGACGAAGCATGGAAATTGCTTCGTAGCGGTAAAGATGAAAAGACTACCGACACTCAATACGGAGAAATCCTGGAAGGAGTTTATGATGCCCGCATCGCTTCGGACCGGCTGGATAAGACTTATTTTGAGAAGTTTAAGAAAATCCTTTCGTGCAAGAAAATTTATCTGGTGCAAAGAGCCGAGATGCGTTTCCACCGCGAACTGCTGAAAGGGGTACGTGATAATAAAGGTGGAAACGAACGTCCACAGGGAAAGAGGAAATAGCTTATCCTTTTAGCAAATCATTATATAGATGAGGGTGTATCAAGACTCTGTGGTGAGTGGTGACATACCCTCATCTTTTTTTGAATCCGGGGGGGTGTCGGACTATAATCCTTTCTTTTTAGCTTCGTTCCAGATGGCATCCATTTCATCCAGGCTCATATCTTTTAGATTTTTACCTTCTTTAATGGTATGATCTTCCAGATAGTTAAATCGTCGGATGAATTTTTGGTTGGTACGTTCCAATGCATTGTCCGGGTTGATTTTATAAAGTCGGGCAGCATTGATGAGGCTGAACATGACATCTCCGAATTCTGCTTCTGCCTTATCCTTATCCATATTGGCTACTTCCACCTGAAATTCGGCTATTTCTTCTTTTACTTTATCCCAAACCTGCTCTCTTTCTTCCCAATCGAATCCTACGTTGCGTGCTTTGTCCTGTATTCTGTAAGCTTTTATAAGTGAGGGTAAAGCAGCAGGTACACCGCTTAACACACTTTTATTGCCGTCTTTCTCCTTCAGTTTCAATTGTTCCCAGTTTTCGGATACTTGTCCGGCTGTTTCTGCTTTTACTTCCCCGAATACATGGGGATGACGGAATATCAATTTCTCACAAAGTTTGTCGCATACATCTTTCATGTCGAAATCACCGGTTTCGGAACCGATTTTAGCATAAAAAGCTACGTGCAGCAGGACGTCTCCCAGTTCTTTGCAGATATCTTTTTTGTCGTTCCGCATTAATGCATCGCAAAGTTCGTAAGTTTCTTCAATAGTGTTGGGGCGCAGGCTTTCGTTAGTCTGCTTGCGGTCCCATGGACATTTTACCCGAAGTTCGTCGAGGATGTCCAGAAAGCGTCCGAACGCTTCCATTTGTTCTTCTCTTGTATGCATGTTTATTATTTATTTGATTCTTTTTTCCATTCATTATATGAAATCAGCAGACCGATCACTTCCGAATAGTTCTTACGTCCACTTTCTATTTTGTTCCCTTTCAGATACAAATCATATATCCAATCCTGAATATCACCTATAAGCGGACTATACTTTGCCATCCAGTATTCCTGGTCTTTTCTGGCCAGCTCAATGATTTCCGGACGTATACTGCCGAATAACTTTTTATATTCCTCTTCTGTCATCAATTGGCGGGCATTGGCAAGTACATGGCCTAAAATAGAAAAATAACCGCTGAAACGGATTTCTTTATTTACGGAGCGGGTGCAGACCTGATATGCATAAAAGTTTGCTTCCGCTTCGCTGGTGATACCTAGCAAATGTGCCAGCTCATGAGTATAGGTTGCCGGATATTGTGGGGGAAGCAGGTCTCCGTTCAGTGTGAACTCACAGAAGAAAGGTCCCATGCTACCCGTCACGCCCACCATCGAAATCAATGGAGTGAACATCATGGTTTTTACCCGAGGACGGGAGTGTGGGGGACGGTGTATACCTAGTGTATCACTGATCAGGTTATATTGTCGGACTGCCTCTTTGCGGATTACTTCTTTATCGATCCGATTGACCGGCACATACGATTCGTTCAGTTTTGAGATATAGTTGTCTACAAATTCATTGAAAATCTCAGGAGTGTAGGCAGTATATGGAATTCCGGTTCGTTCATAAAAATTCTTTTGTGAATAGTTGAGTCCCCATGCCAGATAGAACCAAACATAGATCCATAGCAAATATTCCACATCCCTTCTCAGTATTTTTTTCCAGCTTAATTTCAGTCGGATTCGTGCATAAAACGGATAGGCGATCATTCCTCCAATGCTCAGTGCTATAAATAAGTCACCCAATGCAAAGGGGATAATGTTCGAAAAACCGGACAAGATATATGAAATGACCGGATAGGCCGTACGGGCATACCCTTCGCCCAATGCCGGGAGCATCTGAGTGAGCCAGACAAGGGCTATTAAAGTCCCTAAAACAGAGTACCGTATGATTCGTTTCCTGTTTTTCATTGCTTCTTCTTCCTTTCGGGGAACAAAAGTACATATTCCTGCCCCTATATTCTACTTATTTTTATTAATTTTGCGCCAATCTTTCGCAATAAACTAATAAAATAGATAGATATAACATGGAATTAGCAAGTAAGTACAACCCTGCTGACGTGGAGGGGGAAGTGGTATCAGTATTGGCTGGACCATAAATTATTCAGTTCGAAACCCGATGGACGTGAACCTTACACCATCGTCATTCCGCCCCCTAACGTCACCGGTGTGTTGCACATGGGACATATGCTTAATAATACCATTCAGGATATTCTTGTTCGTCGTGCACGTATGGAAGGTAAGAATGCTTGCTGGGTGCCGGGAACCGACCATGCCTCTATTGCTACCGAAGCCAAGGTAGTGAATAAGTTGGCCGCACAGGGTATTAAGAAAACCGATCTGAGCCGTGACGAGTTTCTGAAGCATGCCTGGGCATGGACAGACGAACACGGTGGTATCATCCTGAAGCAGCTTCGTAAGTTAGGTGCATCGTGTGACTGGGACCGTACGGCTTTTACTATGGATGAAAAGCGCAGTGAAAGTGTGCTGAAGGTATTTGTCGATCTCTATAATAAGGGACTTATCTACCGGGGAGTACGTATGGTTAACTGGGACCCGAAAGCACTGACAGCCCTGTCGGACGAGGAGGTGATTTATAAAGAAGAACATGGAAAGCTGTTTTACCTGAGATACAAGATTGAAGGAGAAGACGGATATGCAGTGGTTGCCACTACCCGTCCGGAAACGATTATGGGTGACACGGCCATGTGTATCAACCCGAACGATCCGAAGAATCAGCATCTCAAAGGAAAGAAAGTAATAGTTCCCTTGGTAGGCCGTGTGATTCCTGTTATCGAAGATGACTATGTGGATATCGAATTTGGTACCGGTTGCCTGAAAGTGACTCCGGCACATGACGTAAACGACTATATGCTGGGCGAAAAATATAATTTGCCGAGTATCGATATATTCAATGATAACGGTACGATCAGCGAAGCTGCCGGAATGTATATCGGTATGGATCGCTTTGACGTCCGTAAGCAGATTGAGAAGGATCTTGAAGCAGCCGGACTGCTGGAGAAGACAGAGGCTTACACCAACAAAGTGGGATATTCAGAGCGTACCAACGTGGTCATCGAACCGAAGTTGTCTATGCAATGGTTCCTCAAGATGGAACATCTGGCCCAGATCGCTCTTGAACCGGTGATGAAGGATGATATTAAATTCTATCCTGCCAAGTATAAGAATACCTACCGTCATTGGATGGAGAATATCAAGGATTGGTGTATCAGCCGTCAATTGTGGTGGGGACACCGCATCCCGGCATATTTCCTGCCCGAAGGCGGATATGTGGTAGCTGTGACCGATGAGGAAGCCTTGAAGCTGGCTCGGGAAAAGACTGGCAATCCTAACTTGAAGATGACCGATCTTCGTCAGGATGAAGACTGCCTGGACACTTGGTTCTCTTCCTGGTTATGGCCTATCTCTCTGTTCGACGGCATCAATAATCCGGGTAATGAAGAAATCAATTATTACTATCCGACAAGCGATCTGGTGACCGGACCGGATATCATCTTCTTCTGGGTAGCCCGTATGATTATGGCCGGTTACGAATATGAAGGAAAAATGCCGTTCAAGAATGTATATTTCACGGGTATCGTTCGCGATAAACTGGGACGTAAAATGTCTAAGTCACTCGGTAACTCGCCCGATCCGTTGGAATTGATTGAAAAGTACGGAGCAGATGGTGTACGTATGGGTATGATGCTCTCGGCTCCTGCCGGGAATGACATTCTCTTTGATGACGCGCTTTGCGAGCAGGGACGAAATTTCTGCAATAAGATATGGAATGCTTTCCGATTGGTGAAAGGTTGGGAGAACGGAATGGGAACAATCGATATTCCGGCAGATGCTCACCTGGCTGTACAGTGGTTTGACCAGAGACTGGATGCCGCTGCTGTCGAAGTTGCCGATTTGTTTAGCAAATATCGTCTGAGCGAAGCATTGATGCTGATTTATAAACTGTTCTGGGACGAATTCTCTTCATGGTTGCTCGAGATTGTGAAGCCGGCTTACGGACAGCCCGTTAACGGATTCATTTACTCGATGACGTTAAGTGCTTTCGAACGTCTGCTGGCTATGCTCCATCCTTTCATGCCGTTTATTACGGAAGAGTTGTGGCAGCAGTTGCGCGAGCGTGAACCGGGTGCAAGCCTGATGGTACAGCCTTTGGGAGAACCGGGAGAGGTAAACGAAGAATTTCTCCAGCAGTTCGAAACAGCTAAAGAAATCATCAGCAGTGTACGTACCATTCGTTTGCAGAAGAATATCGCATTGAAAGAACCGCTTGAATTGCAGGTAGTCGGAGCCAATCCGGTAGAAAAGATGAATCCTGTCATTCGTAAAATGTGTAATCTGTCTGCCATCGAGGTAGTGGACGCAAAGGCCGACGGAGCTTCTTCGTTCATGATAGGAACCACTGAATTTGCGGTGCCCTTGGGCAATATGATCGATGTCGATGCCGAGATAGCACGCATGGAAGCCGAGCTGAAACACAAAGAAGGTTTCTTGCAGGGAGTTTTAAAGAAATTGAGCAATGAAAAGTTTGTAAATAACGCTCCGGCAGCCGTTATCGAGATGGAGCGCAAGAAACAGGCGGATGCCGAAAGCATCATCCAGTCGCTCAAGGAAAGTATTGCTTCCCTGAAAAATGTATAAGATCCACTTCTTACGAAGATAAAAACAGAAAGGTACTCTAAAAATAACAGAGTACCTTTTTTCGTATACGGAGAAATAGTCATACCTTTGTTTCCGCTCAAAAGAAACGAACATACAAATGAAACAGACACCATTCAGATGCCTTTGCCTCCTTCTTATATTGTTGGGAGCTGTTCATTCCCGGCTATCTGCCCATACAGATAAAACAAGGGAAGACGTATTGTTTCTAAATTCTATCAATTTCAACCTTCCATGGGCAAAGGATGTGTTCTGGTATACGCACCAAGCCCTGCAAAAGAAGAATATCTCCGTAAAGGCCGAGTCCCTTTCGGTGCCCGCTTTGTGTAACCGTAAAGAAGCAGCAGCCGTAGTAGAGCAGTTACGGCGGAAATACGATGTGCCTCCCCGACTGATCGTCTTTATCGGCGATCCGGGATGGATTGTTTGCCGTGAACTTTTTGATGATGTCTGGAAAGATGTACCGGTCATCATTACCAACACCCGCGACCGTCTGCCGGCTACACTCGACATCTTGCTTTCACACGAAGAGCTGACCGAATCGAATACTGTCCCCGCTTATGAATGGCGGAAAGGATATAACGTGACTACTCTGGGGCAAGTATATTATGTGAAAGAAACCATCGGGCTGATGCGGCAGCTGATGCCGGATATGAAGCGTTTGGCTTTCATCTCAGACGACAGATACATCAGTGAGGCAGTTCGCGGAGATGTAGAGCAGGCAATGACCGGATCTTTTCCGGAGTTGGCCTTTGAACAGCTGTCCACCAGGAATATTTCTACCGAGATGTTACTCGATACCTTGAAGAGTTATGATAAAACCACGGGACTCATTTATTATTCCTGGTTCGAGACTCATAACCAGGATGATAACAATTATCTGTTCGATCATATTCAGGAGATTATTACTCGCTTCGTACATTCCCCTCTGTTTTTGTTGGCTCCCGAGGATCTGTCCAACAATACTTTCGCCGGAGGATATTATGTTTCAGTGGAGTCCTTCGGCGATTCATTGTTACAGCTGATTCATCGTGTCCTGGAAGGTGAGTTTCCGCGAGACATTCCTCCCGCTCTCGGAGGAAAACCTGCTGCTTACCTCTGTTATCCGGCTTTGCAGTCGTATGACATACCGGTTTCCCTTTATCCGAAAGAGGCTGTGTACATCAATCTGCCTGTCAGCTTCTTCGAGCAGTATAAGAAGGAGATTCTGATGACTGTTGTCTTGCTGTTGGTGGTGGTCAGTGCCGTAGGCTATTATATTCATATTCTTAAAAGAGCCCATCAGCGAATGAAAGAAGCGCAGCTGAAAGCCGAGGAAGCCAATCAGCTTAAGTCGGCCTTTCTGGCTAATATGAGTCATGAGATACGTACTCCTCTCAATGCCATTGTCGGTTTCTCGAATCTGCTTTCTATGGTAGAAGATAAAGAAGAAATGCTGGAGTATGCCGGTATTATCGAAACCAATACCGAACTTTTGCTTCAACTGATTAACGATATTTTGGATATGTCGAAGATAGAATCCGGAATGTATGACTTTCATGTGACTCAGGTGGATGCCAATCAGTTGATGTCGGAAGTCGAACAGGTAGCCCGTTTGCGTATCAGGACAGACGAAGTCTCCCTCTCGTTTGCCGAACGTTTACCCCAATGTGTTTTCCATACTGATAAGAACCGCTTGATACAGGTTCTTACCAATTTGGTTGTCAATGCCATAAAGTTCACTTCGCAGGGAGAGATTCAGATCGGGTATCGGCTGCAAGATGCCCATACGTTATACTTCTATGTATCCGATACCGGTTGTGGTATGTCCGCCGAGCAATGCGAACATGTTTTTGAGCGCTTTGTCAAATACAACACTTTTATACAAGGCACCGGATTGGGACTGTCTATCTGCAAAATGATTATTGAGAAGTTGGGGGGCGAGATCGGGGTTCAGTCCGAGTCCGGCAAAGGTTCTGTCTTTTGGTTCACTCTTCCTTACCGGGCTTCGGCCTCTTTGTAAATCGCAGTTGCATGCTTTCGAATTCGCAATGTTTCACGTCGTAGGTGAACGCAGTATCGGCCCGGAAGCAAATGCGTGTCAATCTGACTTTGTTGGGTGTACATTCTTCGGGAGTTTCGCAGCCCTCGCTGCTTAAGGCCGGGTAGAAAGTTCCCAATCCGCGGATAGTGACGGTCCTTCCTTCTTTCATATGTCGTGCGATGGCTTTCGGGAGTTGTTCGAGTACAGACAGTACGTCGCCTGCCGAGAGTGAACTGTTGTCGTGCAGGTCCTCCGCTAATTGTTTTTCACTGACTCCTTTGTTCTGAATGGCACTGGGCACGGCATAGTAGAGCTCTTTAACTTCATTACCGCTCTGATCTTTTTTCTTCCTGACTACATAGTTTATAGGCATATACTTTTATCTTTAAGGTTAGTTATCGTTTTCTCTGTACTCTCTGTACGGGAAGCATAGACTTTAGGAGTGCTGACATGGGGGTGTCGCAGTGTGTGACACCCCCATGTCAGACTATCCGACACCCGGGTGTCAGATATCGTATGCTACTGCCAAATGTACGTAAAGATAAGGAGATCTGCAACGAAACTAAGAACTGTTTCGTCCTTTCAATGCAGGAGGAAAGGAAGTAATAAGGGGAGATACTCCTTCAGGTCGATGCGCAACTGTTTTAAGGCCTGTTGAATCCGGTAATCGATTGTTTTGGGAGACACTCCCAGTCGTTCGGCTATTTCATTGTATGTCAGATTCTGAAAGCGGTTGAGTTCGAATGCTTCGCGTACATTCTCGGGAAGTCGTGCCAGAGCTTCTTCTATTTTTTCGGTTAACTCCTGTATAGCGTAGAAGTCGGGATCATCATACTGCGATTGGAGATTATCGAATATCATTTTTTCGATCCGTTGTTTCACTTCGTTCCGGTTGATGAGAGTCAGGCAGCGGTTTTTAACAGCCTTGAACAAATAACTTTTTAAGGAACTCTCGAATGCCTGCATTTCTTTATTTTCCCAAAGCCAGACCATGACGTCCGATACGATCTCCTGGCCGTCATCCGGTTCGACAAAGAGCCGGGCATAGGCACAAAGAGCCGGGTAATGCCTGAGAAACAATGCTTCGAATGCGCCTTCGTTTCCCTGCTGAACCTGGAAGAACAGAGTTTCATCGCTTACTGTGCGCGAGGTGTCGTTATACATGTAGACCTTCGTTTTGGGCAAAAATAATATTATTTTCAAAAAAAATACGTTTTTTGGTTAGGAGATTTCTATTTTGGTTCGTCTTATCTATAAAAGCACGAATTATGGATGAATCCTGTTACATTAATGAGTCGGTTCTTTTAAATTATTTTGCGGGGGAGCTCCCAGCCGATCGCCGGAAAGAGGTGGAGGAATGGATAGCGGCTTCGGAAGATAACGAGAAGATGGCACGAGATATTTTCCGGCTCTACCGCGCGGCAGACACACTAGACTATATGAATCGGGTGGATGCTTCCGCAGCCTTACAGCAGGTGAAGGGCAGAATACACAAACATCGACATAGAATCTCCTGGATGGTTTGGGGGCAGCGTATTGCTGCTTGTATGGCGTTACCGCTGCTTGCCACCACCCTTTATTTAATTCTGAAAAATCCGCCGCAAGAATATGTGGAGATACGGACCAATCCCGGTATGGTGGCTGAGGCAAATTTACCGGACGGTACCAAAGTCTGGCTTAACTCCGGATCTTCACTGAAACATCCTGTTAAGTTTACAGGGGATACGCGTACGGTGGAACTTGACGGGGAGGCTTACTTCTCTGTCCGTAAAGACAGGAGTAAACGGTTTGTGGTCAATACTCCTTTCAATATACAGACCGAAGTATTGGGTACGGAGTTCAATATGGAAGCATACCGGACGGATAGTGTAGTCAGGACAACGTTGGTATCGGGATCGGTCAGGTTGTCATTTTTGGGGAAAGGCGATACAAAAGAAACATTCGTCATGAAGCCCGATGAAGAATTTGTATATAATACGGCGACACACGAGGCACGGGCCGAAAAATCGTATGTGGAGATCTATACAGCCTGGAAGAACGGTCAGGTAGTGCTTAAAAACACATCATTGGCCGAAACGCTGAAGATACTCAGCAAGAGGTTTAATGTAGAGTTTATCGTGAAAGATTCCACACTATATGCCAATTCTTTCACCGGTGTGTTCAGCAGGCAGTATTTGCCGTTGATCCTTGAACACTTCAGATATGCATCCGGAATACAGTATAAATACCTTGATCTGGAGTATGATGCCACACACAAGGCAATACAGGAAAAAACAAAGATAGAATTATATTAACCGTTTGAGTATGAAACTTTAAAATCATTTTTATTACTACTATGACAGCACGCTCTCCCTAAAACAAAAAACATACAGGAAGATATTGGCGTATCTACCTGTATGAAAGTCCACCGTCAGTTTGTTTGGCGACAAACTGTGCGGCAAATAGAATTTTTTAAATCAAAATCACTACAAATCTATGACAATTTACTTAAACTTCCAATTTTTCGGGAGGCAGAATACATTTTCGCTCTTGAAAAAAATACCTTTGTGTATGAAACTATCAGCAATAATGTTGTTTGTCTTTGCCAGCATGGCATTTGCGGCTAAAGGTTATAGCCAGTCAGTACGTGTGACTTTAAATGTCAACAACAGTAGTCTTCAGAAAGTGCTGGATGAAATAGAAAAGCAGTCGGAGTTTCACTTCTTCTATAACAACAAGCAAGTGGATATCTCCCGGAATGTGACTATCAAAAGTAACCAGAAAGAGATCAGTCAGGTTCTGAACCAATTGTTTGCCGGAACGAATATCGGGTATAAGATATTGGAGAACAGCATAATCCTGTCTCCAAAACAGATTTTGGAAACAACCGCTGCACAACAGCAGACCACTAAAAAGATAAAGGGGCTGGTGACTGATGAAACCGGGTCGCCCGTTATCGGAGCCAATATTAAGGAGAAAGAAACCGGAAACGGAACGATTACCGACATCAACGGTAATTTCAGCCTTTCTGTAGGAACTAAGAGTACGATTATCATTTCATATATCGGATATATCACTAAAGAAGTTCCGGTAGGTAATAATACCTCACTTACTGTCCAGTTGGCCGAAAATACGAAACAACTCGACGAAGTTGTGGTGACGGCCTTGGGTATCAAGCGCGAGGAAAAAGCTCTGGGCTATGCCGTGCAAAAGGTAGACGGTGACAAACTGGCTGCTGTCAAGACCGTGAATGTAGCTACATCGCTGACCGGTAAGATTGCCGGATTGAATGTAAAAAACAGTACGGAGTTCAATACTTCACCTTCACTTTCGTTGCGTGCATCTGCTCCTTTGCTGGTTATCGACGGAGTGCCTTATGGTAACGTAGGATTAAATGATATAGCTGCTGATGATATCGAGTCGGTCGATGTCTTGAAAGGAGCTACGGCTTCGGCCCTGTATGGTGCACGTGGAGGAGCCGGTGCGGTGATGATTACTACCAAAAAGGGAAAAGAAGAGGGACTGAATGTGACTGTGAATAGCAGTACGATGTTTGCGGCCGGATATCTGAGAAAGCCGGAAGTGCAAACGTCATACAGTTCCGGATCACAGGGTACCTATTCTACCGGAGGATATGTATGGGGAGATAAGCTGGACATCGGGCGTACGGCATTGCAGTATGATCCGTATACGCACGAATGGGTAGACATGCCTTTGGTATCGAAAGGCAAAAACAATCTGAAGAACTTCCAGGAGTTGAGTATGGTGACAAACAACAATGTAAGTGTCTCTCAGAAAGGTAAATATGGAAGTGTACGCACTTCATTGACCCATGTGTATAATAAAGGACAGTATCCGAACCAGAAACTGAATAAGATCACTTATTCGGTGTCGGGTGATATGAAGTGGAAGAAATTCTCTTTTGACGGAGGATTGACTTATAATAAGCGCTTTTATCCCAATGACATGGGAGCCGGATACGGTGGTAGCGGATTCCTTTATAACCTGTTGGTGTGGTCGGGTGCCGAATATGATATACGCGACTATAAGAACTACTGGATCAAGCAGGACGAACAGCAGAACTGGATGGATACCAAGTGGTATGACAACCCTTATTTCATAGCAAATGAAATTGTCCGTTCGAGTGATTACGATTTGATTAACGGATATCTTTCTGCCAACTATGATTTTACTCCCTGGTTGAACCTGTCACTGCGTTCGGGTCTGGATTCATACTCGCAGAAGAAAGAGTGGCGGAATGCCGTCAGTGCCGTAGGTGGCTGGCATAAACAAGGTTATTACGGGCTGCAACGTTTAGGAGGATACAGCTTAAACAATGACCTGATCTTGTCTGCCGATCACAAATTCGGTGATTTTAATGTCGATGGTTTTATTGGTGGAAACGTTTATTATTGGAAGAGTGACAATATCCTGGGCGAAACGCAGAATGGGTTGAAAATTCCGGGGTATTATTCATTGAAGTCATCGATTGATCCGGTGAAGACAACCAGCGGTATTACCAAAAAACTGGTGACCAGTGTATATGCCAAAGCCTCTGTTTCCTGGAAAAGTACACTGTTTCTGGATGTGACAGGACGTAATGACTGGTCTTCTTCATTGCCGTCGGAGACACGTTCTTATTTCTATCCTTCTGTAGCCGGTAGTGTGGTTCTTTCACAGTTCATCCCAATGCCCGAAGTGATTGACTTCTGGAAAGTGAGGGGGGCATGGACGCAGACCAAGAGTGACTTGGGAGTATACGATACCAACAATACTTACAGTGTTTCTACCGATTTGTGGAACGGTGAGAGCGCCGCATATTATCCGACATCTATCCGTGGTGTAGCGGTGAAACCCTCGGCCACGCGTTCTTATGAAATCGGTACGGCAATTCACATGTTTAAGAATCGCCTGAAACTGGATTTTACATATTATAATAAACTCTATTACAACTTGACCCGCAGTGCAGGTATCAGTAACTCTTCCGGATTTACGTCTACATTGATCAATATAGATGAAGAATATGTGGGACGGGGAGTAGAGTTGACTTTATCGGGCGATATTATCAGGACGAGAGACCTGAAATGGGAGTCGTCCTTCAACTGGTCGCGTGACCGTTGGTATTATACCAAAATAGACCCGGTGTATTCTACACAAAAACCTTGGGTAGCCGTCGGGAAACGTTGGGACTGGTACGGTATTTACGATTGGGAGCGTGATTCACAGGGAAATTTAGTTAATTATAATGGTTATCCCAAACAGAGCGACTACCAGTCGGTTATCGGCTATGAATATCCCGATTGGATATGGGGCTGGACCAATACGGTAACCTATAAGAACTTTACTCTTTCTTTTACACTTGACGGACGAGTAGGAGGTATGGCACATTCGAAGACCAATCAGGCCATGTGGAATTCGGGAGCACATATCGACTCGGACAACCAGTGGCGGTATGACGAGGTAGTGAACAAGAAGACCAACTTTGTGGGCAGTGGAGTAAAAGTAGTTTCGGGAAGTGTAGATTATGACTCGAATGGAAAAATCATCCATGACAACCGTGTGTTTGCTCCGAATGATGTACAGGTATCCTACGAATCGTATATGAAGAGTACCAATCCATATATAGGCACCGTCACCCGTCAGAATGTATTTGATGAAACTTTCTTTAAATTGCGTGACCTCTCACTGAGCTATCAAATGCCTAAATCGGTTTGTGACAAGCTTCATATGAAAGGGCTGACACTGGCTTTTGTCGGACAAAACCTGTTTGTCTGGACCAAAGAGTTCCGTTTTACCGATCCCGACAGTGACTCGGATAACCTGAGCTCTCCTTCCACCCGTTATTTAGGTTTTAATGTAAAATTGGATTTTTAAAAGATAGAATAATATGAAACGAATTAATAAATACATATCGCTGTTGCTGGCAACCGCTTTGTTGGCGTCTTGTGATAAGTTCGATGAAATCAATACAGATCCCGATGCAACCACTAAGGTGACCTCTTCATTGCTGGCAACCGGATTACTGCTGGACATTACCTCTTCCAGTGCCAGTAAATCCTTTATATACGACGAATTGCTTGCCAAGCAGATGGCATGGGGTGAAAGTATGGAAGATTACCAGTATAATGTCTTCGGGCGTTCCGGTTTTGGCGGGTATACTACCCTGATCAATGCCCAGAAGATGGTCGAATCCGTTTCGGACGATAACGTAAATGCATACGACGGACTGGCACATTTCATCAAGGCCTATAAGATATTTTATATGTCGATGGAGATGGGAGATCTTCCTTATGAAGAAGCTTTGCAAGGCGAATTAGGATTGGTACGTCCTAAGTACAATACCCAGAAGGAAGTGATGAACTTTATTCTGAGCGATCTGGAAACAGCTTATGAACTGTTTTCGACAGCTAAAGATTTTGATGGCGATCCGATCCTGGGAGGAAGTATCAGCAAGTGGAAGAAAGCGACTACGGCTTTTCAACTGAAAGTACTGATGCACCTCTCGAAGAAAGAGAGCGATGCCGACCTGAAGGTGAAGGAACGTTTTGCACGGATCGTAGCATCGGGCAGCCTGATGGAATCGAATGAAGATAATCTGCAGATGAAATATGCGGATAAAGCGAATACAGTGTATCCTTTCCATAACACGAATACCAAGCATGCGGGTTATGCCATGCTGTCTACCATGCTGATTGATAAATTCAAGGCGACAGGAGATATTCGCATGTTCTATTATGCAAAGCCGGCAAAGGCCAAACTTAACGAAGGGGTGACAGCCGACAGTTGGGATGCTTATATCGGTACAGACCCTTCACTGCCTTTCGAGCAGATAGAAAAAGCTTATGCCACTGAACAATACTCCGGATTTAATGCACGTTATACCGATTATCCTTCCGGAGAACCGGTCGTTCGATTAGGATATGCCGAGCAGAATTTTATTCTGGCCGAAGCAGCCGTGCGGGGATGGATTTCGGGAGATGCGTCTGCTTACTATAAAAAGGCGATCAGAGCCCATATGGAGTTTATAGCTTCCAATACTCCGGATGAAGAGGTATATCATCATGGACATCCGATTACAGAGGAAGCGATTGCAGCTTTCCTTGAAACACCCGCTATCCAATTGAGTGGTGAGAAAGAAGCGGATATTGAGAAGATATTGACGCAACGTTATCTGGCTTCGTTCATGCAGCATCCGTATGATGTTTATTATGATTATCGACGTACAGGTTATCCGGTGTTGCCGATTAATCCTGCAACCAACCGTAATACGATGAATGACAGGTTGCCGATGCGCTGGATGTATCCCAAATCAGAGTCCGATTATAACCTGGAACATCAGAACGAGGCTCTTGAACGTCAGTTCGGAGGAGTGGACGATGTAAATAAACTGATGTGGATTTTGCAATAAAATAAAAATAGGAGAGGTGAGTGCAGAATGGAGAGAAACACTCCCTGTTCTCACCTCTGTTGATTAGAATATATTGATATGTTAAGATATAGTTTATTAAATATAACTTTATGGCTGTTTGCCGTAATGGCCTATGGCAAAGGGAGCGAACTCAAAGTGCTCCAAATGAATATCTGGCAGGAGGGCACCATGGTGAAAGGGGGCTTTGAAGCCATAGCGGATGAAGTGGCCCGCCTGGAACCGGATATTGTGTTATTCAGTGAGGTGAGAAATTATCATGGGAAACAATTCATTTCGCGTATATTGCAGGCTTTGGAAGAGCGTGGAAAGAAGTATTATGGTGAAAACAGTAAGTTGGATGTAGGTATTTTATCAAAATATAAGATTGAAGAACAAGCCCCTAATTGCCCTTTGGAAGATGATGCCGGTTCGGTGCTGAAAGCCCGTATTCGTATTAACGGAAGAGATGTGGTTGTTTATTCTGCCCATCTGGATTATACGCATTATGCTTGTTATTTGCCGAGAGGCTATAGCGGGGTTACCTGGAAAAAAACTGGATGCTCCGGTGCTGGATGCGGTAGCCATTGAAAAGGCTAATAATGAATCTATGCGTGATGAAGCTATTTGCCATGTCATAGAAGATGCCCGAAAGGAAAAAGGAAATATCATTTTGCTGGGAGGTGATTTCAACGAACCTTCACATCTGGATTGGAAAGAAAATACAAAGAATTTGTGGGATCATAATGGGACGGTAGTTCGGTGGGATTGCTCCGTATTACTTGAAAATGCCGGATTTAAAGATGCTTACCGGACGAAATACCCTAATCCGGTTACACATCCGGGCTTTACATTCCCGTCTGATAATGAAGGAGTGCCGGTGCAGAAACTGTCGTGGGCACCCGATGCTGACGAACGGGATCGTATCGACTTTATTTATTTCATGCCGGACAGGAAATTGAAATTAAAAGATGTATCGGTGGTAGGTCCTTCAAAATCGATCGTCCGTAGTGAACGTGTGGAGGAGAGTGGTAAAGATTCGTTTATAACTCCGCTAGGCGTATGGCCGACAGACCATAAAGCCGTAATGGCTACTTTTTCCCTGAAATAATTCGGAGAATACAGGGGCTATTGCCGGCAAGTATTTATATCTTTGCTACTTAATTTTTATTTGAGATATTTAAATGTAATACTTATGAACAGGAAAAACTACTTATTAGCTTTCATTCTTTGTGTGCAGACGCTGTTTGTTTCTGCGCAAGTCTATCCGGTCCGCGCAAAGTTGACCGATGAAAAGTCTTTTTCAATGATTCTTTTACCCGATCCGCAGAGTTATACAAAGTTCGATGCCAATCAGCCACTTTTTGAGTTACAGACAGCATGGGTAGCCAATAGCATTGAATCTCTGAATATAAAAGGTGTGCTTTGTACCGGTGATTTGGTGGAGCAAAATGAAATTCGCATTCCGGATGGGGTGAACGGCAACCAGACAAGTGAGGAGCAATGGCGTGCTGCTTCGCGTGCGTTTGAGCGACTGGATGGAAAATTGCCTTATGTGATTTGTACCGGTAATCATGATTATGGATATCAGAAAGCGGAAAATCGTTTGTGTCATTTCCCTGATTACTTTCCTGCGGAGAGAAACTCCTGTTGGCGCAAGAGCCTGGTTGCCGTAGGCAACAATTATCAGGGTATACCGACACTGGAAAATGCTGCCTATGAATTTATAACCGATACCTGGGGCAAAATTCTGGTTGTTTCTCTGGAATTTGCTCCACGTGATGAGGCTTTGGCGTGGGCTAAGAAAGTGGTCGATGCTCCCCGCTATAAAGACCATAAAGTGATATTGCTGACACATTCATATCTGGCATGGACAGGAAAAGTCATTGAAAGCGAGAACTACAAAGTGACTCCTGCCAATTATGGAAAAGCTATTTGGGATAAGTTGGTCTATCCGGCAAAGAATATTTGTATGGTGATTTGCGGTCACGAATGTGAGATTGCCGATTATAAGGATAATGTCAGTTTCCGGATTGATAAAAATGCTTCAGGCAAGAATGTTCCTCAGATGATGTTTAATGCGCAGACTGCCGATAAGCAATGGTTCGGTAACGGTGGAGACGGATGGTTGAGGATTATGGAATTCATGCCTGATGGAAAAACGATTAAAATCAAAACATTCTCTCCTCTCTTTGCACTTTCTCCTCTTACTTGTGATAAATCGTGGAGAACAGATTCTTATGATCAGTTCGACATTACGATAGAGTAAGTCCGGTATATATTATAGAGGGGATACATCAAAAGTCGTCTTCACCGCAGATTACATAGATAGATATTATTAGTTATCAATAGATTAAGCTCACTCTGTGGCACTCTATGTTATTCTGTGGTGAAGACGTTTTTTTAATGTATCTTCTCTTTTTTGGTCCCTCCCCACTGCTTATATTTATTCTCCACATACTTCCCTGCATATTACGCTGCCAGAAATATCAAGGCGAACGACAGGAACTCTTTGAGTTCTTTACGTAATAATTTTAGTGCCTGTTGTATGCGGTAATCTACTGTTTTGGTAGAGGTGTTAAGAGTTTGTGCGATTTCTTTGTAGCTCATATCTCTGAACCGGTGCATGATAAACGCTTCCCGGTAAGATTCCGGTAACTCCGCTATCGCGGTGTGAATCCGTTTGGTCAACTCCTCAATCTGATAGAAATCCACGTCATAAATCATTGCCTGGCTTTTCTCATAAAATAATGTATCGGCACGATACTTTACCTCCTTTTGTGCGATGCGGTTTAATGAACGGTGATATATCATTTTCAACAGGTATTGACTAAGGGATGATTCTATCAATAAGATTTCTCGATTCTCCCATAACCACAACATTACATCCTGAACTATTTCTTCCGCATCTTCCAAGTCTACAAAACGGTGGGCATAAGCGCATAATATCGGATAATACCTTCTGAACAAAGTATTGAAGGCTTTTTTATCTCCTTGCTGAAGTTGGGAAAGCAGTAAAATGTCTTCTTTTGTCCGATTCGGCTTCATAGATTTAGAAATTTAATTTATATACAAAGATAGTCTTTTCTTATTAAAACAAAGATTTCTATAAAAAAAATGGATTTAAGTTTAGGAATCTTATTTTTCCACCTGTCTTATTAATAAAAGGGTTGAATTACAAATATGAACTACGAAGATATAGACCATTTACTGCCTCGATATTGTGAAGGACTGGCTACGGAAGAAGAATGCCGGCAGGTGGAAAGCTGGATGGAAGAATCGGAAGATAACCGAAAGATAGTGGATCAAATCAACACTCTTTATATAGCTGTAGATACGGTCAACGTAATGCGTAAGGTGGATACGGAAAAAGCTCTGAAAAAGGTCAGTAGCAGAATGATCGTCAGGAAAACAACTTGGTGGGAGTGGATGCAGCGTGTCGCTGCTATCTTATTTATCCCGTTGTCCGTTGCTTTTCTGGTGCAATATATGCACAATGGGAAATCTGCTGTGTGCCAGATGATGGAAATAAAAACCAACCCGGGGATGACAACCTCGGTGGTATTGCCCGATAGTACGGTTGTCTATCTCAATTCGGAGTCTTCTTTGCGTTATCCTTCTGTTTTTGAAGGCGATATACGAAATGTCGAATTAAAGGGAGAAGCTTATTTTGCGGTAGCGAAGGATTTGAAAAAGAAGTTTGTAGTTTCCGCCCCGCATTCATCGCAGATAGAAGTGCTGGGTACACACTTCAATGTGGAGGCTTATGAAGACGAGCCGGATGTTTCGACAACATTGGTGGAAGGGCAGGTCTGCTTTCATTTTAGTGATAAAGACTATCTGGCCAAGAAAGTGGTTATGAAACCCGGACAAAGGTTGGTCTACAGTTCGACCAATGGTGATGTACAGTTGTACGCAACATCCTGCCTGTCCGAAACCGCCTGGAAAGATGGTAAGATTATATTTAATAACACTCCGTTGGATGTAGCACTGAGGATGCTCGAGAAGCGCTTTAATGTAACATTTAAACTAAAGAATGCCCGTTTGAAGACTAATGCCTTTACAGGCACATTTACTGAACAGCGGTTGGAACGTATTCTGGAGTATTTTAAAATCTCGTCCAAGATACAGTGGAGATATTTGGAAAGTCCTGATATTCGGGATGAACGAAGTATAATAGAAGTTTATTGATTAACCTTTAAAATGAAATGCTTATGAAAGACAAACCTCCTTAAAATGCCAAAAACGTATGGAAAGATATTGGCGTATCTAATCCATACGTAAAAGAGTAAACCTTGTGAGCTTGTTTGGCGACAAGCTGAGATAAACTATTTTTTAACTTTAAGTCAATACAAAATTATGCAAAATTATTTTAGCATCCAATTGTTACGGGTGGTAAAGTCTTCGCTTTGGCTGACCTCGAAAAAAAATTCCAAGAACTATGCGACTATTCATCCTATTCCTAATTTGCTCTATGAGTTTTGTGCATGCGACAGACAGCTTCGCACAAAAGGTGGAAATCAGTATTGATGCACAGAATCAAACTGTAGAGAAAGTTCTGAAAGAAATAGAAAAGCAATCGGGCTTTGGCTTTTTCTTTAATAACAAACATGTCAATCTGAAAAGAGTTGTTTCTGTTTCGGTTGATAAAAGTAATATATTTAAAGTACTGGATAAAATCTTTGAAGGGACTGACGTGAAATACTCCGTTTTGGACAAAAAGATTATTTTGTCTACTGAAATGACATCGAAGCAACAACAAGCGGTGAAAATCTCGGGAAAAGTAGTCGATGTCAACGGAGAACCGGTGATTGGTGCCAGTATCGTTGAGAAAGGGACCACCAATGGTACGGTTACCAATTTGCAGGGTGATTTCTCTCTATCGGTCAGTTCAGATAAGGCAGTGATCGAGATTTCCTACATCGGATACCAGCCTCAGGAACTGAAGGTCATTGCAGGAAAACCATTGAATGTGACAATGAAAGAAGATGCCCAGGCTTTGGAAGAAGTTGTTGTGGTAGGTTACGGTTCACAGAAGAAGGTGAACGTGATTGGTTCAATTGCTGCTGTGGATAGCAAAAAACTTGAATCCAGAACTGCACCCAGTGTTTCGAATATGCTGACCGGACAACTCTCCGGAGTGACGATCACACAGTCGAGCGGTAATCCGGGACAAGACCAGGGTACGATTCGGGTACGTGGTGTAGGCTCTTTCGGAGCGACTCCCGATCCTTTGGTACTGGTCGATGGACTTCCCGGCAGTCTGAATGATTTGAACCCGGCAGATATTGAAAGTATCTCTATATTGAAAGATGCCTCGTCGGCCGCCATTTATGGTTCGCGTGCTGCGAATGGGGTTGTACTGGTAAAAACAAAAGGTGGCCAGAAAGGTAAAGTTACCGTAAGTTATAACGGATATGTAGGCTTCAATCAAGCTACCGAACTACCGGAAATGTGCGATTCCTGGGAATATGCGGAATTATATAATAAGGCTATGGGTAAGGAAGTCTATTCGGCGGAGGAGATTCAGAAGTATAAGGATGGATCAGATCCGTATAATTATCCTAATGAACATTATCTGGATAAACTTCTGGGCAACAAAGGACTGCAAACCGGTCATGAACTGACCGTGAACGGAGGAAATGATAAGACACAGTATATGGTTTCTTTCGGCTATGTAAAACAGAATGGTCTGATGGAACACAATCACTACGACCGTTACAACGGCAGAGTGAATCTGACTACAGAGTTGGCTAAAAACCTGACACTGACTACCCGTTTGGGTGGAGTCGTTTCTAAACGGAGCGAACCTTCTACTCCGGGTGGAATGGACTCTGCCGGATTTAAAGCTTTCTCAAGTAATGCACTTCGTTTTCCCGGATTATGGGCAACTAAATTGGAAGACGGATCTTACGGCTTAGGACCGAAGGTACTCGGAACACCATTGGCATGGCTGGACAGCGGCTCTTTTTATGATGAAAACTTCGATAAGTTCCGTTCTAATGTCGAGTTGGCATTCACACCTGTGAAAGGCTTAACGCTGAAAGCTATCGGAGGATATAACTATACCGGTCAGCAGATTCGTCACTATCGTTCGGCAATGGAGATTACGGGCGGCAAGAAACTGGGACCTTCTTCTCTATCGGATACCATGTACAAAACGGTCTATAAGACATTCCAGGCATTGGCCGATTATAACGTGAAGTTCAGCAAAAATGATTTGTCTGTGTTGGTCGGTTATACTTGGGAAGACGAATCACAGAGAACTGTAGGGGGAAGCCGCTTGAACTTTCCTTCGGATGAAGTTCCTTATCTGAATGCAGGAGGAGCCGATGGCCAGACTAACTCCGGCGGAGGTTACGATTGGGCTATTATGTCTGTCTTCGGACGTTTGACCTATAACTATGACCAACGCTACCTGTTTGAAACCACTATGCGTTATGATGGTTCTTCCCGTTTCCCGACAGATAATAAATTCGGTTTCTTCCCATCTGTTGCTGTAGGATGGCGTCTGTCGGAAGAACAGTTCTTCAAAGAAGCAGAGTCACTGAGTTTTATTGATAACTTGAAACTGAAAGCATCATACGGTATCCTGGGTAACAATAATATCGGTAACTATCCTTATCAGTCCACTTACGCACTTGGAAAGGCGATGAACTATGTATTCGGAGGTGTGTATACACAAGGAGCCGCAGTGACCACTTATGTCGATCCTACACTGAAATGGGAAAAGACCCGTACCACCGATGTCGGTATTGAAACAGCTTTCTGGAACAATAAATTGACATTCAACGCTGCTTACTTCTATCGTAAAACGACAGATATTCTCTATAAACCGAGTGCAAGTTACTCTTCTATCTTTGGTCTGGGACTTTCGCAGGTCAATACAGGAAGCCTTGAGAACAAAGGATGGGAGTTTGAGATCGGTCATCAGAACAAGATTGGTGAGTTTAGTTATCATGTGAATGGAAACTTCTCGATAATTAAAAACAAGGTGATCAGCCTGGGTGTAGGAGATGTGGAACAGAAAAGCGGAATGATAGGTAACGGTAGCGACCTGTTCCTGGGTTATCCGATGAATATGTTTTATGGCTATAAGACGGATGGCGTATTTCTGACCGATGACGAAGTAAAAGAATGGCACGATCAGAGCAAGATTGCTCCTAACTCCAAAGCCGGTGATTTACGCTATGTGGACATCTCCGGTGACGGAAAGGTGGACGAATCCGATAAAACTTATTTAGGATCAAAGATACCTCAGTATACGTTTGGCTTAGGACTGGGTGCGGAGTATAAGGGATTTGATTTCAATATATTGCTTCAGGGAGTGGCCAAGGTAAAAGGCCAGTTGACCAATTATGCCGGTTATGCTTTCTTCCAGGAAGGCAATATTCAGAAATGGCAGGCAGAAGAAACCTGGACGAATAATCAGTCGAACCGATATCCTAAATATCCTCGTCTCGAAGTGATGTCGAATGCAGGTAGCAACAATACGCTGGGCTCTGACTTCTGGATTTTGGATGCCTCTTATCTCAAAGTGAGAAATATCCAGTTAGGATATACATTGCCCAAACGTATAACTCAGAAGTTCGGTTCTTCCAACCTTCGTTTTTATATATCACTTGATAATCCATTCTCCATCAGCGGATATCGTAAAGGCTGGGATCCGGAAATTAATACAGACGGTAGTTATTATCCTATTCTGTCAACTTATACATTTGGTTTAACCTTAAAATTTTGATGTAAGATGAAGAGTTTAAAATATATAGTAGCATTGGCATTGGCGGCAGGACTGTTTCAAGCTTGTGATTTAGAGCGCTATCCACTGACAGACTTGTCCGAAGAGACTTTTTGGAATAGCGAATCGAATGCGGAATTGGCATTGACTTCTCTGTATAGAGGAAGCCTGACAGACGGCGTAGAGTATAACCCTTCGGATTGGTGGTCCTATCACGGAATGATTATGATGGAGCATCTTTCGGATAACGCTTTTGACCGTCGGGGAGAGAACAATCCTTTCTTTAAGATTTCGAGTGGAAACCTGACTGCGGACAATGCTTTTATTAAAAGGTATTGGGAGACGTCTTATAAGCGGATCGGTTATTGTAACCGTTTCTTGGTCGGTATCCAGAATAGCTCGGAATCGGAAAAGAAAACACGGATGATTGCGGAAGCCCGTTTCCTGCGTGCGACACAGTATTTTTACCTTGCCAGCTATTTCAAAAATGTTCCTTTGGTAGAGAATGTGCTGACGGGTGAAGAAGCCAACAATGTGACAAAGACCTCACAGGCCGATATCCTGAAATGGTGTGTAACCGAATTTACAGCAGCTGCGGCCGATTTACCTCGTTTCTCTGCCATTCCGGCGGGAGAAGCCGGACGTGCTTGTAAGCAGGCCGCTCTTGCTTTTCTCGGACGTACCTGCATGTTGCAGAAAGACTGGAAAAGTGGAGCAAAGGCTTTCCACGATATTATGGAATTGGGAGATAATGCGATAAACGCCAACTATCAGGAGCTGTTTTATCCTTCTACCGGAACTTCGAACAAGGAGAATATTTTCTACATCCAGTATTTGGAAAACTATCTGGGTACCGGTCTGCCGCAGCATGCACTTTCTGCTAAAGACGGGGGATGGAGCCTGGTCAATCCGGCTGCTGATTTATACGAATCGTATGAATTTAAGGATGGAACTCCTTTCAGCTATGATGATCCGAGATATGACCCGTCTAATTTAGGAAAGGATCGCGATCCGCGTCTGGATTATACAATTTACTATAACGGTGCCATCTTTATGGGTACAGAGTATAAGATGAGTCCTGACTACAGTGCAGCCAAGAAGGAGAAGCTCGATTATACGAGCGAGGCTTCCAGAACTGGCTTTATGATGAGGAAATATTTTGAAGAATCGACACCTATAAACGATGTACAGAGCGCAAACGGACTGACTCCGGTTATTCGTTATGCCGAAGTGTTGTTGGGCTATCTGGAATGCCTGGTTGAAGATAATCAAACGATCACTCAAGGAATATTGGACGAGACTATCAATGCAGTGAGAGGACGTGCAAGTGTGAACATGCCTCCGGTAACCGAGGTAACTCCTGCGAAGCTTCGTGAAATCGTGCGTCACGAACGCCGCATCGAGTTGGCTATGGAAGGTATCCGTTACTGGGATATCATGAGATGGGGAATTGCACACGAAGTATTGTCCCAGAAAATTTGGGGTGCGCCTTACCCGGGTTCGACTCAGTATGCGACTACGACCAAAGAGGTTGACCCGACAGGAAACTACCGCTGGTATGTGGGCAAACGTGCTTTCCGTAATCCGACGGATTATACATGGCCGATCCCTCAGTCCGAGCAAAATATTAACCCGAATTTACGTGACTAATTTAATAGTTTAAAAAAATGAGACAATATGTATTATTGGCTTGTCTCTCTCCGGTAGCATGCCTGATGGCTGCTACCGGTCAGAAGGGAGGAAAAGCCAAGCAAAAAATCAATGATCGGCAACTTCCTAATGTCGTGTTTATCTATGCCGACGACCTCGGTTATGGCGACTTGGAGTGTTATGGTGCAAAGAATGTGCAGACTCCGAATGTAAACCGTTTGGCAGCTGAAGGTATTCGCTTTAACAATGCGCATGCTACGGCTGCTACCAGTACTCCTTCGCGTTACTCTATGCTTACCGGAGAATATGCCTGGCGTCGTCCGGGCACTGATATTGCAGCAGGCAATGCAGGGATGATTATCCGTCCCGAACGCTATACGATGGCTGATATGTTTAAGAATGCCGGTTACGCTACGGCGGCCATCGGCAAATGGCATTTGGGGTTGGGCGATAAGGATGGAGAACAGGATTGGAATGCTCCTCTGCCGACTGCTTTAGGAGATATAGGTTTTGATTATTCTTATATAATGGCTGCAACAGCCGATCGTGTTCCGTGTGTCTTTATAGAAAATGGTAAAGTGGCCAATTATGACCCTTCTGCTCCGATTGAAGTCAGCTATCGTAAGCCGATCGAGGGGGGAACCGTTGGGAAAAGATCACCCGGAATTGCTGTTCAATCTGAAATCGAGCCATGGACACGACATGGCCATCGTCAATGGTATCGGCCGTATCGGATATATGAAAGGGGGCGGCAAGGCTTTGTGGAAAGATGAAAATATTGCCGATTCAATCACTTCACATGCCATCGGCTTTATCCGTGAGCATAAAGACGAACCTTTCTTTATGTATTTTGCTACAAACGATGTACATGTTCCCCGTTTCCCGCACGACCGTTTTCGTGGAAAGAACCCGATGGGATTGCGTGGAGATGCCATCGTGCAGTTCGACTGGAGTGTAGGCCAGATCATGGAAACCCTTGATAAACTGGGACTGTCAGAAAATACGCTAATTATTCTGTCCAGTGACAATGGTCCGGTTGTCGATGACGGCTATCAGGATCGTGCGGAAGAATTGCTGAACGGTCATAGTCCCGCAGGACCGTTGCGTGGTAATAAGTACAGTGCTTTTGAAGGGGGAACTCGTATTCCTGCCATTGTAAGATGGCCGAAGGGAGCTGCTTCATCACAGGTTTCCAACGCTTTGGTCTCGCAGATCGACTGGTTTGCCTCTTTGGCTTCATTGGTAGGAGCCGGGCTGCCGAAGGGAGCGGCACCCGATAGCTTTAACTACCTCGATACTTGGTTGGGCAAAAACCAGTCCGACCGTTCCTGGGTGATAGAGCAGGCTTCCAATCATACATTATCAGTCCGCACCAAGGACTGGAAGTACATTGAGCCCAATGACGGACCGGCCATGATTACCTGGGGACCGAAGATAGAAACCGGAAATCTGAGTACACCGCAGTTATATCACGTGGTAGACGATGTGGCAGAACAGAAGAATGTAGCTTCTCTCCATCCGGATCTGGTTTTTGAACTCCAGAATATATTGAGACATGTCCGGATGAAAAACCTGAAGCCCTAAACAAAATAGCCGCTGAGGTATTGAAGAGGGTGTGTCTCGTGAGGCACACTCTCGTTTTTTAAGGGATATCATTTCGATTTAATCTCACTATTTTCGTATCTGAATAAGATTGTTGGCTATCTTTGTATCCGGATCTGACAGACCTTATTGGAAATTACTCATGAACAAAATTGATATGACAAACGAACGAATGAAATTGCTGAACTGCACATTGGGATTAGTGGCAGGGGTGTCTTTGCCGGTAAGTGCCTTGGCCGTACCTCAGCCTGCCCAGGAACAAACAGAGAAACAACCCAACATCATCCTGATTGTCGCCGATGACTTGGGATACGGAGATTTAAGTTGTTATGGCGCACACCGGATTCAAACTCCGGGTATGGATCGTATAGCCAACGAAGGTATTCGGTTTACGCAGGGATTTTGTACTGCGGCCACATCTACCCCCAGCCGTTATTCGGTGATGACCGGGAAATATCCCTGGAGCAATGTGGACGCTAAAATCTTACCGGGTAACGCCGCATTGATTATCGATACTCAAAAAATAACGTTGCCTAAACTTATGAAGCAGGCGGGATATACTACCGGTTCTGTCGGTAAATGGCACATCGGCTTAGGAGATGGGCATGTGGACTGGAATAAGGAGGTGCATCCCGGAGCCGCTGAGATCGGTTACGACTATTCGTTTATTCAGGCAGCAACCAATGATCGCGTTCCTTGCGTCTTTCTGGAAAATGGAAGAGTTGTCGGATTGGATCCGAATGACCCTCTTTATGTGGATTACCGGAAAAACTTCCCCGGTGAACCTACCGGTAAAGAGAACCCCGAATTGTTGCGCATGCATCCCAGTGTGGGACATGCAGGCTCTATTGTGAATGGAGTTCCCCGCATTGGTTTCCAGAAAGGTGGGAAGGCTGCACAATGGAAAGATGAAGAAATGGCAGGATTATTCCTGGACAAGGCCAGGCAGTTTGTAGATGACAATAAAGACAAGCCTTTCTTCCTTTATTACGGACTTCACCAACCGCATGTACCTCGTGTTCCCAATGAACGTTTTGTAGGAAAGTCAGGCATGGGACCCCGTGGTGATGTGATTCTGGAGGCAGACTGGTGTGTTGATCAGTTCCTGAAAGAGTTGGATAAGTTGGGATTGGCGGAGAATACCATTGTGATTCTGACGAGTGACAATGGTCCGGTGCTCGATGATGGTTATCAAGATGATGCGGTAGAGTTGGTGGGTGATCACAAAATAGCCGGTCCGTTGAGAGGGGGGTAAAACAAGTATGTTCGACGGTGGTACCCGTATACCGTTCATGCTTCGTTGGCCTGCAAAGGTGAAGCCTCAGGTGTCAGATGTATTTGTCTGTCAGATGGACCTATTGGCCTCGTTTGCTTCTCTTTTGGGACAGACTTATCCGGACAAGGTAGATAGCGAAAACACACTCGATGCTTTTCTGGGCAAGAGTAAAAAAGGGCGTAAAGAGTTGGTTATTGAGGGAATGTTCAATTATGCCTATCGTCAGGGAGATTGGGCGCTGATTCCTCCATATTACAATCCTTATAGCAAGGAAGACGGTGACTTCATCGGTTTGGGTTACGGTTATAAGTTGTATAATTTGAAGTCAGACATCGGTCAACAAAAGAATCTGGCCGAGAAGTATCCTAAAAAGTTGGGTGAACTGATCAATCGTTTTGAGTATCTGAAAGCTCACTCCGACAAAGTGACGAGATTTTGATTATACAAACTGTATATCAAAAAGAGGCTATCCGAATCATTCGGATGGCCTCTTTTACTATATAATGAAAAAAAGAGGATTATTTCTCCAACAGGTCTTTCAGGAAGTCGTCCAATTCTTTGTCCAGTCCCTTCAATAGTTCATCGTTCACCAACAGTGTGTCGTCATCTACGAGCAGAAGCTCTGAGATCGTCTCTTTGTCTTCGTCTACCAACACAAAGGAGTAGGGTTTGAGGATGGTTAACTTATCGAAGCTCCCGTTCTCTTTCATGCGGCAAAGCACGGTACGGAAAATTCTTTCAGCATCTTCGCAAAAGTCGTCCCCTTCGTAGGCTGTCCATTCATCGATGGTTACACTGGATAGTTCTTCATCTTCATCGTCATAGATAAAGAGTTCACCGGAATTCTGATTCGGTTGAATATGGATATCTGTGACGATGGTCTGTTCGCATCCACAGGTATATTTGTTGATTGCTTTTTGAATCGCAGATTCGATAATGGCTTGTGATTGCTGACTAAGTTTCATATCTTTTAGCTCTTTTTATTTAGCTCAAAGGTATAAAAAAAATAAGAACCTTTGCATGATTTCTTTAAAAATCCTCATTAAATCTACTCATTTGGCCTTTTAATTTGCCCAATCCGTTGCTCCTTTCCTTTAATTCATTCACATAAAGGCTGGTCAGGTAGTAGTTGGGGATTTCGCTCAAGTCTATATCGTTTCTCTTCAACGTGTCGATTTTGTCTATTTTACGGGCCAGTTCCTGTGCAGTGACAGCCCATTTGTGTGCTTCTTCCACACTGTCTTTCATCTCGTAATATAGAGCCAGGTTGAAGGCTGCACGCATTTTCTTTTTGTCGTTCTTGGCTGCTTTAAAAGCCTGTTCCCACAGTTTGGATGCTTTTTCCCATTCGTTTTCTTTCACATAAACGGCAGCATCGCGCATAGCTACAGAGCCATTGATGAAATAATATCGATTGGCCGTTTTCCAGTAAGGTAATATTCTGTTTACCGGCACGGAACCGGCAAATTCAGAAGCTTCGCGTATCATTTGTCTTTCATCCGGCAGGCGTGAGCGGACAAACCCTTCGGTATTTCCATATTCTTCCCAAAAAATGCTGTCATGGGTGTTGATGGTTACCATCGGGCTTTTTCGTCCCGGCAGATAGATTTTCAGCGTTGGGTAAACCTTCGTATCCAATGTGCCGTAATAAGTGTTCCATTCGGGGATGTAACTGAGAACCCGTGTCGATTTCATCTGCAGGTTTTCCAGTGAGATGATGCAATCCACGTCCAGAAACTGTGCCAAGGTCTGAACTTCCTCTTGGCTGAGAGTCGATTCACGGGGTGTGAAATCACGTGCACGCAGGGCCGAATCGCAGATTACGACTTCATTGAAATAGTTCTGTTCGGCAATAGCTTTGGCCAATACTTCGGTAGTGAGTGCGGGTTGTCCCTCGTGATAGGCTACTGCACGGCTGAGTTCATTTTTATTTTTTATTGTATTATCCTTGGGTGGTAAGGTGTTATCCGGAGTGTCGCTCACATTGTTTACGACTGCCACTCGTTTCAGTTCGTTAGGAAAACTGATCTCTGCGGGGAGCATATAATCGATGGAAAGTTGCTCAACAGTCTGGCAGGAACTGAAAGACGCGAGGAGCAATACGAACAGTATATACGGATATTTTGTCATAGCCTGTTTTTTTACTTTTCTAAAAGAACAAAAATACGATTTTGGTTGAATATAGAAAAGCCTCGAACAGTTTTTAACCGTTCGAGGCTTTTATTAAGGAGTTGTAAGTTCTTTGTTACTTAACTGTTCCGTCCGTGGCAGTTTTTGTACTTCTTTCCACTTCCGCACGGACAAGGATCATTGCGCCCCACTGTCTTTTCAGCGCGGATCGGTTCGCGTTTTACGGCTTCGCGAGTATCCTGCTGGGCAGCAGCCTGCTGATTCGGATCATTCAGGTCTTGTTTTTGTTCGCGATATTTGCTCATGTCCTGGCGTTGTTCAGGAGCTGCCTGACGTACTTCTACGCGTCTGGCTGCTTCTTGCTGTTCCTCTGTAGGCTCGGCTACGGGAATCTGACCGCGCATCAGGATAGACACTGTCTGGTTATTGATCTTGTTTACCATGTTGTCAAACAGAGTCACAGATTCCAGTTTGTAGATCAACAGCGGGTCTTTCTGTTCATAACTTGCGTTCTGCACCGAGTGTTTCAGTTCATCCAGTTCGCGTAAATTTTCTTTCCAGGATTCGTCAATGACATGAAGAAGAATTGATTTTTCAAATGATTTCACTACTTCTTTCGATTCACTTTCGTAAGCCGCTTTCAGGTTACAAGAGATGTTGTACATGCGTTTTCCGTCTGTAATCGGAATCAGGATGTTTTCGTACATGTGCCCTTGATTTTCGTACACCTGTTTGATGACAGGGTTGGCTATTTGTGCCAGACGTTCTGTCTTGCGCTTGAAGTTAGCCATTGCCACATCGAATGTTTTGTCTGCCAGCTTGTCCTTTTTCTCGTTGCGGAACTCCTCTTCAGTGAAAGGAGCCTCCATTGCGAGTGTTTGGAGCAAGTCCAGTTTACATTCTTCGTAGTCTGCATTGTTTTCGATTGCGGCCGCGCAACGGTCCCAGATCATATTGACGATATCCATTCCGATACGCTCACCCATAAGGGCGTGGCGGCGTTTGGTGTAAACCACCGTACGCTGTTTGTTCATCACATCGTCATATTCCAACAGACGTTTACGGATACCGAAGTTGTTTTCTTCTACTTTCTTCTGTGCACGTTCGATGGAGTTTGAAATCATTTTATGTTCGATCATTTCACCTTCCTGGAATCCCAGTTTATCCATCACGCTGGCGATGCGGTCAGAAGAGAAGAGACGCATCAGGTCATCTTCCAGTGAAACGAAGAATACAGATGAACCCGGGTCACCCTGACGTCCTGCACGACCACGCAACTGACGGTCTACACGACGTGACTCGTGGCGTTCGGTACCGATGATTGCCAGACCGCCTGCCGCTTTTACTTCGGGGCTCAGCTTGATGTCCGTTCCACGGCCCGCCATGTTGGTAGCAATAGTAACTGTACCGCTCAAACCGGCCTTGGCAACAATGTCTGCTTCCTTCTGGTGGAGTTTCGCATTCAGCACATTGTGTTCGATCTTGCGCATTGTCAGCATTTTGCTCAGCATTTCGGAAATTTCTACCGAAGTAGTACCCACCAATACCGGGCGTCCTGCTTGAACCAACTGTTCAATCTCTTCGATTACGGCTTTATATTTTTCACGTTTCGTCTTGTAAACGCGGTCGTTCATATCCTTACGGGCTATCGGGCGGTTGGTCGGAATCACTACTACATCCAGTTTGTAGATGTCCCACAACTCACCGGCTTCTGTTTCGGCCGTACCGGTCATACCCGAGAGTTTGTGGTACATGCGGAAGTAGTTCTGCAGCGTGATGGTAGCAAATGTCTGTGTGGCAGCTTCCACTTTCACACCTTCTTTGGCTTCGATGGCCTGGTGCAGTCCGTCCGAGTAACGGCGGCCTTCCATGATACGTCCTGTCTGCTCGTCAACAATCTTCACCTGTCCGTCGATCACTACATATTCATCGTCTTTCTCAAACATGGTATATGCCTTCAACAACTGGTTGATGGTGTGTACGCGTTCTGACTTGATGGCATAATTGGTCAATAAGGCATCTTTCTTTTCAAGCTTTTGTTCGTCGCTCAATCCATGTTCATTTTCCAGTTCGGAAAGTTGGGCGGCAATGTCCGGCAAAACGAATAGAGTCGGATCTTCCGAGTTGCCTGTGATCAGATCGACACCTTTGTCTGTCAGGTCTACGCTGTTCAGCTTTTCATCAATAACGAAGTACAATGGATCTGTCGCTTCGTGCATGCGCTTGTTGTTTTGTTCCATGTAGATCTCTTCCGTCTTCAGCATACCGGCTTTGATACCCTGTTCACTGAGGAATTTAATCAACGCCTTGTTTTTAGGCAGTGCCTTGTGGCTGCGGAACAGCGCAAGGAATCCTTCTTCCACCTCTTTCTTATCGTCCGAGTTGATAAGTTTCTTGGCTTCTGAGAGGTATTTGGTTGCTAATACTTTTTGTGCTTCCACGAGTCGCTCTACCAACGGGCGGAGTTGATCAAAAAGTTGGTCTTCGCCTTTAGGCACGGGGCCGGAGATAATCAACGGAGTACGGGCATCATCGATTAATACCGAGTCCACCTCGTCGACGATAGCATAATTGTGCTGGCGCTGTACCAGGTCCTTCGGGCTGATGGCCATGTTATCACGCAAGTAGTCGAAACCGAATTCATTGTTCGTTCCGAATGTGATATCTGCCAGATAGGCCTGGCGGCGTGCGTCGGAATTAGGCTGATGACGGTCGATGCAGTCTACGCTGAGTCCGTGGAACATGTAAAGCGGTCCCATCCATTCGGAGTCACGTTTTGCCAGGTAGTCATTCACGGTTACTACGTGTACGCCGTTTCCGGTCAGTGCATTCAGGAATACGGGGAGGGTAGCCACCAAGGTTTTACCTTCACCTGTTGCCATTTCGGCAATTTTACCTTTGTGCAGTACCACGCCACCGAACAACTGTACGTCATAGTGAACCATGTTCCACACCGTGTCGTTGCCGCCGGCGTTCCAATGGTTTTGCCAGATGGCTTTGTCACCTTCGATGCGGACAAAGTCCTTGGTTGCTGCCAATTTGCGGTCAAAGTCAGTGGCCGTCACCACTATTTCTTCGTTTTCAGAGAAACGCTTGGCCGATTCTTTTACAATAGAGAAAGCAACCGGTAATACTTCATCGAGTGCTTTTTCATATATTTCCAATATTTCTTTTTCGATTTTGTCGATCTGAGCAAATACCTCTTCGCGGTCTTCCAGCTCTACATTTTCGATGCCGGCTCTGAGTTCATCGGCCTTGGCGCGTTCTTTACTTGCCGAGTTACGGATGTATTCTTTAAGTTCCTCTGTTTTTGCACGGAGGCCGTCATTGTCAAGCTTAGCAACCTCCGGGTAAGCGGCTTTGATCTTGTCTACCCAGGGTTGGATTTCTTTCATGTCTCGTGTGGATTTGTTTCCGAAAATCGAGCTTAAAAATTCATTAAATCCCATTATCTATTATTTATGTTTATTATTTACTAAATTGATTTAATTGCGCAAAGTTACATTAAAATGCTGATTTATTTGCGCTTTGCACCTTGTTTTTTGTGCGGAAAGTATTACCGGATGTCGGTAATCGGAGTTGCCGAACAGGCATTGGGAGATCGTATTCTCAATATGTGAGCTACGGTGGGAGCTATGTGGTCAATGGTTACGGGCGTGTTGATTACGGCTGGTTTTACGCCGCTGCCCATAAAAATAAGGGGAGACGGAATATGCGCTTTCCGCACCACCTTATGGTCGGATGTATTTTCGTTGACGATGCTCCAGCCCGGCAATACATCGATCAGCAGGTCGCCCGAGCGTTTACGGTGGAAACTGTTGCGTATCATCGAGATGTCCGGTGTCCAGGACCCCAATAACAGGCGTTTGCCGGAATATACTTCATTCACTCCGCTGAATTGGATCAGAAATTCGGCGGCTTTTTCCTGTATATCCGCCAGATTCAGTTGTTTTTCTTCGATCAGTTTGTGATTCAGATAAATCTGCTGATCGTAGTACGCTTCCACATACTGTCCCTGCCCGTAGGTAGCCATCAGATACATGTTCAGCAAGGCTGCGCAGCGGTTCAGGTGAAATTCGCCGGTCGGAACCCGGTAAAGTCCCAGGTCGGGTGATTCGGTATCGGTATATCCGGTGGAGGTAATAAAGAAAACAACATTCTGCAGACCCACTTTCTTGTCAATGATGTCCAGTAAAGAGGCGATGCTCCGATCGAGTCGTACGTATGTATCCTGCATCTCCATGGCACATTCCTGTACACTCTTATGGGCGTAGTTGCCTGCATAGTAGGTCAGTGCCAGCATGTCGGGGACATGATCTTTCCCCATTGTGCTCTTATCCAGCAGTTCTTCTGTCAGCGTATTGATTTCATCGTTGATAAAAGGGCTTGTAATCAGTCGTTTGTATTTATTGACACGATCGTCGTCAAATTTGTATTTAAAAGCAGCATCTCTCCATTCGGGAAGGAAACTGTAGCTTTGTACCGGATGGACAGGAGTCCATGTCATATCGGCAATGCGGAAGTCGATGGCATTCCGGTCGTTATACTGGCTTACCCACCATGGAAACTCGCTATAATAGGTCGTTCCACACCATTTTCCGGTTGTGTTGTTGAGCCAGAATGCGCCATTTCCGGCATGTCCTGCTGCAAGAATGGCAGCGTCGCGGAATGGAGCGATGGCATATACCAATCCCTCGTTACGGGTGGCTATCTTCAGCTCATCGGCTATCGTAGAGGTCAGGAGATGGGAAGGCGAAGAGCTTTCGTTTGTATAATTGCCCATGAAAGCGGGGTCGTCGACGCAACTCACAGTGCGCAGTGTCGATACATCCATCCATCGTTTGCCGATAATGCCGTTGACCGAAGGAGTGGTGCCTGTATAAATAGCGGCTATGGCTGATGCGCGGTCCGTGCCGCTGAAAGTATATTCGGCATTCCGGAACACACGTCCTTCTTTCCAGAGCCTTCTGAATCCCCTGTCGCCATACAGTGTTGAAAAAGCTTCGAGATAGTCCGTACGTAACTGGTCTATGGTGAGACCTACCACTAATTTCGGGGTAGATGGAAGTGGCTGGGCTTGCAGTCCGGTAAAAGTAAGTACAGTCAGTATGGAGGTTAATAGTCCTTTCATTTAGCTTTTTTTGTATGTCAGAATAAGATTGCTTGCAGAACGTATTAGCAAACAGAGTGCCAAAGGTAATACTGCTAAGTCGAAATTTTGTGGTATTACCGGAAAAAGCACTATAAAAAGTGTTAAAACAATGCAGTTCAGTAGATGATACCTGCTTTTGCGTCGCTTTCGTTCGTCGTTTATAAAGAAAGGGAGGCAGAGCAGATGCCCCGGATGGAAGACAAACAGCAAGTAATTGGAGCCTACCGTGGGGTGTTCGGAGAAAAGAGCAAGGAAAGCGACGATGCATCCTGCGATGCCCGCTGCCGCAAACACTGCGATATCCAGTCCCCAAAGACTCTTTTTCTTGCGTAGACCATAGACGGTAGCCATTCCGATTGCGATAAACACAAGAAGGGACAATCGGATGGGGGTCAGCATATTCCAGATATCATTTTCTGTGGAGCCGGATACATCCGGTTCACAGTCAATAATTTTTTGAGTGGAAGTCACCAGTGCTTTGTTGTCTGAAGTGTTGGCTATGCGTGCTCCGGCAAAAGCATCCATCAGATAAAACGGAGCGAACATCATTTGTCTATCGTTGATGGGGCGGTCGGCCTGGCTGCCTATGCAGAAATCGATTCCGAATTGTGCCCAAGGATGTCCTTTCGTGTATTGATGGACAATATCCCGATAAGATTTCGTTTCGCCATTTTCGGTGTGTGCATTGCTGAAGAGCAATTGGCTACCGCTTTTTTGCAGACTCTCTTCCACCTTGTCCCGTGGACGGGTAGCGCAGTTGTCGTAGAAAAAGTTATAGCGGTATATCCGGTTTTCCGGGCGGTAATTTTCTTCCAGAAGGGTGATTAACTGTTGTTGTTCTTCGACTGTCAGATTGAGCGTCTGCTGCCATACACTGCGTCCGAAGTATTCGTATTCGGCGGCAAAACGGCGGTAATCTTCCACCCCCAATTGATAATCGGTCTTGCCGAGTGCGAAACGCAGGATGAAGTTGGGGGTGTTGAAACTGAACAAGCCATAATTGTATACCCGGTCGATGCCTCGTGCCGGTTCTTCGTAACGGATAGCCGTGTGCCCGAAGAGCGAATAGATTTCTTCACCCGGAGCGCATGTCAACAAGCTGATCCGGATGGAATCAGCGGTGGACAGACTTTCCGTTCCCCATGTCAGAATCGGGAAGATTGAAAAAACAATCAGGAGTAAATGTCGCAACTTTGAGTTCATGTGGCAAAGATACTGCTTTTGTGGGAATAAAATGGCCGGTTCAATGAATTTATTTGTCTCTTTTCGTCAATCGCGGGGCAATTTGTTCCTGAGCGCAGGGGTTGTGCTTCCCCGAGCGTCGGGCTGCAGGCCTTCGGCTGCCGGGCTGCGGTTTGTGAATAGCCGGACTTCGTCCTGTTGATCGCTGGACTTCGATTTGTTCGTGACGCGTTTCCTCGGGGTGCGTTTTGGGGAGACTGTCGTCAGCGGCAGCAACAGTTTTTTGAGCTTCCGTCCATTCTTCTTGTTATATTCTGTTTTGTTTTGTATTGTAGGCTATTGGGGGATATTCTGTTTTTTTGTCTCTATATGCTTATTAATCAGTAATGAAAACTCGTTGCTGATTTTTGGATTTTCTGCTTGTTTTTGTTTATGCCTTCCGGCTCTCTTTTCCGCACTTTTCCAGCGAAGATTTCGGGAGAGGAAAGTAGTTTTACCGAATCGGCTGTCGGGACGTTTTTTTATTTTTCTCTCTATGCCGCTGCTTTTTTATTCGCTATTTCGGTATTTGAATAAATTTTATCTCTTATCTTTGCGCCCTCAAACAGAGAGAAAGTGAACTTAATTATCGATATTGGAAATACAGTAGCCAAAGTAGCGCTTTTCGACCGGACTTCTATGGTAGAAGTTGTTTACGACTCTAATCAGTCCCTGGATTCCTTGGAGGCTGTTTGTAATAAGTATGATGTTCGGAAAGCAATTGTTGCTACGGTTATAGACTTAAACGAGTGTGTGCTGGCTCAGTTGAACAAGCTTCCTGTCCCCGTCTTATGGTTAGACAGCCATACGCCGCTTCCGGTAATAAACTTGTATGAAACCCCCGAAACTCTCGGTTATGACCGGATGGCTGCCGTGGTGGCGGCCCATGATCAGTTTCCGGGTAAAGACATTTTGGTGATTGATGCGGGTACTTGCATCACTTACGAATTTGTTGATTCTTTGGGACAGTATCATGGGGGCAATATTTCGCCCGGACTCTGGATGCGGCTGAAAGCACTCCATCAATTTACCGGACGTTTGCCGTTGGTTCATGCCGAAGGACGCATGCCGGATATGGGAAAAGATACTGAAACTGCTATTCGTGCAGGTGTAAAGAAAGGGATAGAATACGAAATTACAGGGTATATTGCGGCTATGAAGCATAAATATCCTGAACTTTTGGTTTTTTTAACGGGCGGAGATGATTTTTCTTTTGATACGAAATTAAAAAGTGTCATCTTTGCAGATAGATTTTTAGTGTTGAAAGGATTAAATAGAATATTAAACTATAATAATGGTAGGATATAAACAGACACTTTGTGCGCTTCTGCTCACGATATTATTACCCGGAGTGGCAATCGCTCAAAATAATACAAACTCTCCTTATACACGATATGGCTATGGTCAGTTGGCTGATCAGTCATTTGCAAACAGTAAAGCAATGGGAGGGATCGCTTACGGATTGCGCGATGGATCACATATCAATCCGTTGAATCCTGCTTCTTATACGGCTATTGATTCGTTGACCTTTCTTTTTGACGGAGGGTTTTCGATGCAAAATACAAACTTTAGTAGTGAAGGCACCAAGTTGAATGCGAAAAATTCAAGTTTTGACTACATAGCGATGCAGTTTCGTCTACACCAGCGCGTGGCCATGAGTATCGGTCTGCTGCCCTATTCGAGTGTAGGCTATAATATGGCCAAGGCGAACAACGACGTTGCGTCGGAAGAAGCGCGGAGCGTCACTTCATTTGCCGGAGACGGAGGCTTGCATCAGCTTTACGTAGGTTTGGGAGTGAAGGTGCTGAAAAACCTTTCAGTCGGCGCCAACGTATCGTACTTTTGGGGGGAGATCACGCGTCAGGCGCGTATTACTTTTCCTTATAATGACAACGCTTTTGCTTTTCAGCATGTAGACTATTTGTCCGTGCGCGATTATAAGCTGGACTTCGGCGCGCAATACACACAGCAGCTGGGTAGGAAGCATGCGGTTACATTAGGTGTAGTGTTCTCGCCTAAAAAAGATTTGCATAACGAAGCTTATGTACAAAGATCGACGCTTACGAACTCCAACAGCACGCAGGCCGTCACTACGAATACGGTCGATACGGTGGCTACCTTTGGAATGCCCAATAGCTTTGGGGTGGGACTTACGTACGAGTATGACAAACGTCTGATCGTGGGAGCTGATTTTAATTTGCAGAAGTGGGGCGACGTGACCTATATGAATCAGCCGAATGCTTTTTGTGATGCGATGAAAATTTCAGTGGGTGCCGAGTATATGCCGAGTCGTTTCTCGCGTAGTTATCTGGCGCATATCAAATACCGCGTCGGAGGATATTATTCGGAACCTTATTATAAAATAGGAGGGGAGAGAGCCTCTCGTGAGTATGGAGTAACGGCCGGTTTGGGATTACCTCTTCCGGGTTCACGCTCGCTAATCAACGTTTCGGCTCAATATATTAAAGTACATGGTCTGAAAGCCGGTATGGTAGATGAAAATACATTGCGTTTGAGCATCGGAATCACGTTCAATGAAGGCTGGTTCTTCAAACGTAAAGTTAAATAATAGAGAGAATAGACGGTATTATATAACAACTAAAATTTAGATACAATGAAAATTAAAACGCTTGTGGCTGTGTTGTTTCTTTCGGCGGGAGCAACAACTGTGGTAGCACAGGACGACGCTAATTGTAATTCGAACAGTAGTATTTCTCACGAAGCAGTGAAAGCTGGTAACTTTAAAGATGCTTATACTCCGTGGAAAGCTGTTTTGGAGAACTGCCCGACTCTTCGTTTCTATACCTTCACAGACGGTTATAAAATTCTGAAAGGGTTGCTGGGGCAGATCAAAGACAGAAACTCTGCAGAATACAAAAAGTATTTTGATGAGTTGATGAATACGCACGATTTGCGTATGAAGTATACTCAGGAATTCTTGGGAAAAGGTGTAAAAGTATCGTCGGAAGATGAAGCACTGGGCATTAAAGCTGTCGATTATATTGCATTTGCTCCGAAGGTGGATGTAAATCAAGCTTATGATTGGTTGAAAAAATCGGTGGACGCTGCGAAAGCTGAGTCTGCAGCTGCTACATTGTTCTATTTCTTGCAGATGTCTCACGATAAACTGAAAGAAGATCCGGCTCACAAAGAGCAGTTTATTCAGGACTATCTGGCTGCATCCGAATATGCAGACGATGCTATAGCTGCTGCTGATAAAGAGAGTGTGAAGAAAGCTTTCGGAGGTATCAAAGATAATCTGGTAGCTCTGTTCATTAACAGCGGTACTGCCGATTGCGAATCACTGCAAGGTATCTATGGACCTAAGGTAGAAACGAATCAGACTGATTTGAATTATTTGAAGAAAGTCATCAGCATTATGAAGATGATGAAGTGTACGGATAGCGACGCTTATCAGCAGGCTTCATTCTATGTATACAAGATTGAGCCTTCGGCTGAGGCTGCTACCGGATGTGCATACCAGGCCTATAAGAAAGGGGATATCGATGGTTCTGTGAAGTTCTTTGACGAAGCGATCAACCTTGAGACAGACAATGCAAAGAAAGCAGAAAAGGCTTATGCTGCTGCCAGTGTTTTGACTACTGCCAAGAAATTGTCTCAGGCAAGATCTTATGCTCAGAAAGCAATCAGCTTCAATGAAAACTATGGTGCTCCTTATATCCTTATCGCTAACTTGTATGCTATGAGTCCTAACTGGAGTGATGAATCGGCTTTGAACAAGTGTACTTATTTTGCTGTTATCGACAAATTGCAGAAAGCTAAATCTGTAGATCCGAGTGTAACAGAAGAAGTTAACAAAATGATCAGCAGATATTCCGCTTATACTCCGCAGGCTAAAGACTTGTTTATGTTGGGCTACAAAGCCGGCGACCGCATCACTATCGGTGGTTGGATTGGAGAGTCTACAACGATCAGATAAATCTATGTTGCGACAACAAAGTAACAGTTTATTAAATAAAAGTTTGAGCATAACAATTGTCTTCGGGGCAATTGTTGTGCTTCTTTTATTTTCTTCCTGTGGCGGGAGAAATAAGGCGATGGCCGATGCCATTACCGAGCGGGATTCACTGCCTGTTATGGATACACGGGGGGTAACGACCCTTATATCCGATTCCGGTGTCACACGTTACCGGGTCAACACTGAAGAATGGTTGATCTTTGATAAGAAGAAACCCTCGTATTGGGCTTTTGAGAAGGGCATTTATCTGGAACAGTTCGATTCGCTATTTCATATAGATGCGAGTATAAAGGCGGATACGGCTTATTATTATGATCGTGACCGGCTTTGGAAACTTATTGGAAATGTAGATATTAAGAGTCTGAAGGGCGATCATGTGACCACCGAGTTGTTATATTGGAATGAAGCCACCAAGAAAGTGTATACCGATAAGTTTGTCCGGATGGAAAAACCGGATCAGATTATGACCGGATATGGCTTTGAGTCAGACGATCAGTTTATGAAGCCGGTTGTTCATAACATATCCGGTATAGTATATATCGATGAAGATGCCGAAAAGGCAAAAACAGATTCTGTAAACTAACTATGAGCATCATTATTTACCTGTTGATTACGATGGCATTTTCTGCTTTCTTTTCGGGAATGGAGATTGCTTTTGTTTCGGTAGACAAACTTCGTTTTGAAATGGACCGGAAAGGAGGGGTATCATCGCGTATCCTTTCGCTATTCTTCCGGAATCCCAATGATTTTATTTCGACCATGCTGGTCGGGAATAACATCGCTCTGGTTATCTATGGTATATTGATGGCACAGATTATCGGCGACAATTTGCTGGCCGGATGGATCACCAATCATTTTGTAATGGTATTGGTACAGACCGTGATCTCCACACTGATCATCTTGGTGACAGGAGAGTTTCTGCCCAAAACGCTTTTTAAGATCAATCCCAATCTGGCCCTGAATGTCTGTGCAGTTCCTCTTTTCATCTGTTATGTTGTTCTCTATCCTATATCTAAATTTTCGTCGGGAGTCTCTTACCTCTTTCTTCGCCTGTTTGGGATGAAAGTGAACAAGGAAGCCTCTGCGAAAGCCTTTGGTAAGGTAGATCTGGATTATTTTGTCCAGTCGAGTATAGACAATGCCGAAAGTGAGGAAACTCTGGACACGGAAGTGAAAATCTTTCAGAATGCACTCGACTTCTCGGCGGTCAAGATACGCGACTGCATCGTTCCACGGACAGAAGTGGTAGCTGTTGCGCTGGATACATCCCTTGAAGAACTTAAAGGCCGGTTTGTTGAGTCCGGTATATCAAAAATAATTGTCTACGATGGTAATATAGATAATGTGGTGGGATACATTCATTCGTCCGAAATGTTTCGTAGCCCGAAAGATTGGCGCAATCATGTGAAAGAAGTTCCCATTGTGCCTGAAACGATGGCGGCCCATAAACTGATGAAGCTGTTTATGCAACAGAAAAAGACCATTGCCGTGGTAGTGGATGAATTTGGAGGAACTTCGGGTATTGTCAGCCTTGAAGACCTTGTTGAAGAAATTTTCGGTGACATCGAAGACGAACACGACAACACTTCCTATATTTGTAAGCAGATCGGTGAGCATGAATACGTGCTTTCAGCCCGTTTGGAAATAGAAAAAGTAAACGAAACTTTTAATCTGGAGCTTCCCGAATCCGATGACTATCTAACGGTGGGAGGATTAATCTTGAATCAATACCAGAGCTTTCCGAAATTGCACGAATTGGTCTCTGTCGGTAAATATCAGTTTAAGATAATTAAGGTTACAGCAACGAAAATCGAACTTGTCCGACTGAAAGTAATGGAATAATGATCGATAGCTGTAATTTTTTAGCTAATAAATAGATGCATATTAGCATTTTTTGTATCTTCGTGCGCTAAAACCAAAGATGAAGAAAATAATAATAACAAATAAATCGTATTAATCAAAATGGCAACATTACAAAACATTAGATCCAAAGGACCCCTGTTGGTGATCGTTATTGGTTTGGCTTTGTTTGCTTTCATTGCGGGCGATGCCTGGAAAGTTCTCCAGCCACACCAATCGCATGATGTAGGCGAAGTCAATGGAGAAACTCTTTCTGCTCAGGACTACCAGAACATGGTAGAAGAATATACCGAGGTTATCAAGTTCTCAAGCGGAATGAGTTCATTGAATGATGAACAGACCAATCAGGTGAAAGACGAAGTATGGCGTAGCTATGTGAACAATAAACTGATTGAAAAAGAAGCGAAGAAGCTCGGTATTACTGTTTCGAAGGCTGAAATTCAATCAATCATTAACGAAGGTGTGAATCCGTTGCTGCAGCAGACTCCGTTCCGCAATCCTCAAACGGGCGCTTTCGATAAAGATATGTTGAAGAAATTCTTGGCTGACTACTCTAAAATGGACAAGACCAAGATGCCGTCTCAATATGTGGAATACTATGAAGGAATGCACAAACTTTGGTCATTTGTAGAAAAGACACTGATCCAGAGCCGTTTGGCGGAAAAATACCAGGCACTGGTGACTAAAGCTCTTTTCTCTAATCCGGTTGAGGCACAGGATGCATTCGACGCAAGAGTAAACCAGTCGGATGTTCTGTTGGCTGCTGTTCCTTATTCTTCTATTGTAGACTCTACTATCACAGTGAAAGAGTCTGAACTGAAAGATCTCTATAACAAGAAGAAAGAACAGTTCAAACAATATGTTGAAACACGCAACATCAAATACATCGATGTACAGGTGATAGCCAGTGCAGAAGACAGAGCTGCTATCCAGCAGGAAGTGACTGATTATACAAACCAACTGGCTACTGCCAATGGTGATTATACTACTTTCATCCGTTCTACCGGATCGGAATATCCGTATGTTGATTTGTACTATACCAAGAAAGCTTTCCCGTCAGATGTAGTTGCACGCATGGATTCAGCTTCGATTGGACAAGTATATGGCCCTTACTACAATGCAGGCGACAATACTATCAATTCGTTCAAGGTGTTGTCTAAAGTGGCTGCTGCCGATTCTGTGCAGTTCCGTCAGATTCAGGTTTACACAGAAGACGCTGCTAAAACAAAAGCTTTGGCTGACAGCATCTATACTGCTATTAAGGGTGGGGCCGACTTTACAGCTTTGGCTAAGAAGTACGGACAAACAGGTGAATCCAACTGGATTTCGTCTGCTAACTACGAAAATGCACAGGTTGATGGCGATAACTTGAAATTTATCAGCACTATCAACAATCTGGGAGTAAACGAACTCTCTAACGTAGCCTTGGGACAAGGCAATATCATTTTGCAGGTGACTGATAAGAAAGCTGTGAAAGATAAATATAAAGTTGCCGTTATCAAGCGTGCGGTTGAGTTCAGCAAAGAAACTTATAATAAAGCTTATAATGAATTCAGCCAGTTTATTGCAGCTAACCCGACAGTAGACAAGGTTGCGGCCAATGCTGAAGAATCAGGCTATAAATTGCTCGAAAGAAATGATCTGTATAGCTCAGAACACGGAATCGGTGGTATCAGAGGGACTAAAGAAGCACTGAAATGGGCCTTTGCTGCAAAACCGGGTGAAGTTTCCGGCTTATATGAATGTGGCGAAAGCGACCGCATGTTGGTTGTTGGTCTGGTTAGCGTGATCGAAGAAGGTTATCGTCCTTTGGCCCAGGTTCAGGATCAGTTGAGAGCTGAAATCATTCGTGATAAGAAAGCTGAGAAGATCATGGCCGACATGAAGGCTGCCAATGCAACTACAATTGCCCAGTACACATCGATGGCCAATGCAGTAAGTGATTCTGTAAAACACGTAACATTTGCAGCGCCTGCTTATGTAGCCGCTTTGCGTAGTAGTGAGCCGCTGGTAGGCGCATACGCTTCGGTTTCGGATATCAATAAGCTGAGCGCTCCTATCAAGGGTAATGGCGGTGTGTTTGTGTTGCAGGTATATGCCAAAGATAAGCTGAACGAAACATTCGATGCCCAATCAGAAGAGGCTACATTGGAAAACATGCATGCCCGTCTGGCAAGTCGTTTTATGAACGATCTTTATCTGAAAGGCGATGTAAAAGATAAACGATACCTGTTCTTCTAAAAACGGATTTGTTTTTTAGATAACATCGTTTTAATATACGAAAGGCTGTTCCGCACGGAACGGCCTTTCTTTTTGCTATCTCTTTCCCTCTTCCTATTAACTTTTGTCCCTTCTCTTTTTTAAAATCGACTTTTATTCCTTACATTTGCATGAATAAATAAATATTTGTAGTAAATATGCCCAAATATCCGCTTTTAGGAATGACCCTTACCGAATTGCAATCTGTCACCAAAGATTTGGGGATGCCTGCTTTTGCAGCCAAACAGATCGCTTCCTGGTTATACGATAAAAAAGTGACTTCTATTGATGAAATGACCAATCTGTCGTTGAAGCATAGAGAGTTGCTCAAGGGAGAGTATGATTTGGGGATATCCGCGCCTGTTGATGAGATGCGTTCCGTAGATGGTACGGTGAAGTATCTTTATCAGGTGAGTGACAATCATTTTGTTGAAGCGGTGTATATTCCGGACGAGGATCGGGCGACATTGTGCGTGTCTTCTCAGGTAGGCTGTAAAATGAACTGTAAGTTCTGCATGACGGGTAAACAAGGATTTACCGCAAGTCTGACAGCCAATCAGATCTTGAATCAAATCGCAGCATTGCCAGAGCGGGATAAGTTGACTAATGTCGTGATGATGGGGATGGGCGAGCCTCTCGATAATTTGGATGAAGTATTAAAAGCACTGCATATCCTGACCGCTTCGTATGGATACGGATGGAGCCCCAAGCGTATTACTTTGTCGTCTGTAGGATTGCGGAAAGGACTTCAACGCTTTATTGAAGAAAGCGAATGTCATCTGGCTATCAGCCTGCATTCTCCTTTTCCTTCACAACGTTCTGAGCTGATGCCGGCCGAAAGGGCTTTCTCGATTAAAGAAATGGTCGATCTGTTAAAAAACTATGATTTTAGTAAACAGCGCAGACTTTCGTTTGAATACATTGTTTTTAAGGGCGTCAATGATTCGCTGATTTATGCTAAGGAGCTGTTGAAATTGCTGCGTGGGCTTGACTGCCGGGTGAACTTAATCCGGTTTCATGCCATTCCTGGGGTAGACCTCGAGGGTGCCGGTATGGAGACTATGACGTCATTTCGTGACTACCTGACCTCACATGGACTGTTCACTACCATTCGGGCTTCCCGGGGAGAAGATATTTTTGCCGCTTGCGGGATGTTATCGACGGCTAAACAGGAGGAGAGTAACAAGAATTAATATAAATTATCAGCACATTGGATGAAAGTATACGACCATTTCGTAGATTTGTGAAAACATTAAAATTGATGCATATGAAAAAGTACCTGTTTTACCTCAGTATGGCTCTTGTAGCAGTAGTGTTGTTTTCTTGTAAAAGCGGCAAGAAAAGTGTGTTTACTCCAACTTCCAGCGGACGTGCTTATGAAGTCCTCGTTGTGGTTGAGAAGCCTGTGTGGGAGCGTCCTGCCGGTAGAGCTTTGTACAATGTGCTCGATACAGATGTGCCCGGACTTCCGCAATCGGAACGTTCGTTCAGGATCATGTCTACTTCTCCCAAAGATTTTGATGCGATCCTGAAGTTGGTGCGCAACATTATTATCGTAGATATACAGGACATTTATACCCAACCTAAATTCAAGTATGCCAAGGATGTATATGCATCTCCCCAGATGATTTTGACTATTCAGGCTCCGGACGAGGCATCGTTTGAGAAGTTTGTCGAAGAGAACAAACAGCCGATTATAGACTTCTTTACCCGTGCCGAAATGAACCGTCAGATCTCTTTCCTGGAGAAAAATCATAATGACTATATTTCGACGAAAGTAGGTAGCATGTTCAACAGTGATATCTGGCTTCCGGCCGAACTGAGCAGTTCGAAGACAGGAGAAGACTTTTTCTGGGCAGGTACTAATGCCGCTACCGGAGACCAGAACTTTGTAATCTACTCTTACCCGTATACAGATAAGGATACCTTTACGAAAGAGTTCTTTATCCATAAGCGAGATTCAGTGATGAAGGCTAATATTCCGGGTGCCAAAGAGGGTATGTACATGGCGACTGATTCGTCTACCGTAGAGGTTCGTCCGATTGATATTCATGGAGATTACACAATGGAAGCACGCGGACTGTGGCGCATAAAGGGCGATTTCATGGGTGGCCCGTTTGTTTCGCACACCCGTCTGGATAAAGCCAGCCACCGTATTATCACTACAGAAGTATTTATTTACTCACCCGATAAAATGAAACGTGACCTGATGCGCCGATTGGAAGCATCTCTGTATACTTTGCAACTTCCTACCGAGAAGGCGCAGGAACAGATTCCGATGGGCATAGAGCAGGAGGAGAAAACTAACAAATAACAAAATGGAAGATAACAAAATAAAAATTGGCATCACTCAGGGAGACATAAACGGGGTAGGATACGAAGTCATTTTAAAAACGTTTGCCGACCCCGTCATGTTGGAACTCTGTACACCGGTCATTTACGGCTCTCCGAAAGTGGCTGCATATCACCGCAAGTCGCTCGATTTGCCTACTAACTTCAGTATTGTCAATACCGCTGCAGAAGCTGCCCACAATCGCCTGAGCGTGGTCAACTGTACGGATGACGAGGTGAAAGTAGAGTTCTCAAAACCCGATCCGGAAGCCGGTAAAGCAGCTTTGGGAGCACTTGAGAAGGCGATAGAGGAGTTCAGGGAAGGCTTGATCGATGTCATAGTGACGGCTCCTATCAATAAGCATACGATTCAGTCCGAAGGATTTGCTTTTCCCGGACATACGGAATATATCGAACAACGTCTGGGGAATGGTTCAAAATCACTGATGATCCTGATGAAAGAGGATTTCCGGGTAGCTTTGGTAACAGGACATATTCCGGTTCGCGAGATAGCCTCTTCAATAACCAAGGAACTGATTCAGGAGAAACTTGCCATATTCAACCGGTCGTTGAAACAGGATTTCGGGATTGGTGCGCCGCGCATCGCAGTGTTGGCACTGAATCCGCATGCCGGAGATGACGGATTGCTCGGTACGGAAGAACAGGAAATCATTTCTCCTGCTATTCAGGAAATGGCTGCCAAGGGAATCTTGTGCTATGGCCCTTATCCGGCTGACGGATTTATGGGATCGGGCAATTTCACCCATTTTGACGGAGTACTGGCCATGTATCACGATCAGGGATTGGCTCCTTTCAAGGCATTGGCCATGGATGAAGGTGTGAACTACACGGCGGGTTTGCCGGTGATACGCACTTCTCCTGCGCATGGCACAGCCTATGATATTGCAGGAAAAGGCGTTGCTTGCGAAGATTCATTCCGTCAGGCTATTTATGTAGCGATCGACGTATTCCGTAACCGCCAACGTGAGAAGGAAGCACATGCCAATCCGTTACGTAAACAATATTACGAGAAACGAGACGACAGTGATAAACTGAAGCTCGATACAGTAGATGATGATATTTAATCAGGAAGGGAGTTTAGTGCGAATATGACAAAAGCGGAAATACAACAGGTAAAACTAAGGTTCGGTATTATTGGTAACACTGAAGCTTTGACGCGTGCGATAGATGTTGCCATACAGGTGGCACCTACCGATTTGTCCGTGCTAATAACCGGAGAGAGTGGTGTCGGTAAGGAAAGTTTCCCTCAGATCATTCACCAATACAGTCGCCGAAAGCATGGACAGTATATTGCTGTCAACTGTGGTGCTATTCCTGAAGGAACCATCGATTCGGAACTGTTCGGTCATGAAAAAGGGGCTTTTACGGGAGCCATCGGTGAGCGAAAGGGCTATTTTGGTGAAGCCGACGGCGGAACTATTTTTCTGGATGAAGTCGGAGAATTGCCTTTGCCCACGCAGGCACGTTTGCTTCGTGTACTCGAGAGTGGGGAGTTTATAAAAGTAGGCTCCTCCAAAGTACAGAAAACGGATGTCCGCATTGTGGCTGCTACCAATGTCAATTTGACCCAGGCCATTGCAGAGGGACGTTTCCGTGAGGATTTATACTATCGTCTCAATACGGTGCCCATCCAGATCCCTCCTTTGCGGGAGCGTGGAGAAGATGTGCTGTTACTGTTCCGTAAGTTTGCAAGTGACTTTGCAGAGAAGTATCGTATGCCCGCCATACAGCTGACCGAAGATGCCAAACGGGTTTTGCTGTCTTATTCCTGGCCGGGTAATGTGCGTCAGTTGAAGAATATCACGGAGCAAATCTCTATAATTGAGACCAATCGTGAGATTAATGCCCCTATCTTGCAATCTTATCTGCCTGCCCAGAGTACGCAGCGATTGCCTGCCCTGTTTGGTGTAAAGACAGGGAAGAGCTTCGAAAGTGAACGTGAAATCTTATATCAGGTCCTTTTTTGACATGCGACAAGATGTGACCGAACTGAAAAAGCTTGTACACGAAATCATGTCCGAGCGCGGAGCGGTAACCTCCAATGTCGGTACGTTTTATACGCCGGCTCCGGTAGTAGCCCCTACACCCTCAGTGCCTGCCATCATTCATCCGGTCAAGCCCAATTGTCCCGATGACGATGACATACAAGATACCGAAGAGTATGTGGAAGAGTCGCTTTCGTTGGACGAAGTCGAGAAAGAAATGATACGCAAAGCCCTTGAAAAGCATCATGGCAAGCGAAAAAGCGCGGCAAAGGATCTTAATATATCCGAGCGTACCCTTTACCGAAAAATAAAAGAATATGGATTGGAATAAAAAGATAATGCGAATTTCACTGCTGGTTTTCACACTGGTAGTAGGAATTTCGTGTACTGTTTCTTATAAGTTTAATGGTGGTAATATCAATTACGATAAGGTAAAGACTATCTCTATTGCTGACTTTCCTATTAAGTCGGACTATGTTTATGCACCGTTAGGTACTAAGTTCAACGAGGACCTGAAAGACATTTTCCTTCGTCAGACCCGTCTGAAACTGGTGAATAATAATGCCGACCTCGAGATTGATGGAGAGATTACCGGATATAACCAGTATAACCAGGCTGTTTCGGCCGACGGATACTCTTCTGAAACCAAGCTGACCATCACAGTGAATGTTCGTTTTGTGAACAATACGAATCATGAACAGGACTTCGAGCAACAGTTCTCGGCCTTCCGTGTCTATGATTCGAGGGAGTTGCTGACAGCCGTTCAGGACGGACTGATTGCGGAGATGACCAAAGAGATTACAGATCAAATATTTAACGCAACGGTAGCAAACTGGTAATTAGAATGATTTCTGCTAACTTACAACAATGGATTCAGCATCCGGAAACGCTGAATAAAGATACTTTGTACGAGTTGCGAACGCTTGTCACACGCTATCCTTATTTTCAGTCACTGCGATTACTCTATCTTAAAAATCTATATTTGTTGCACGATATCTCTTTCGGTGCCGAGCTTCGTAAAGCCATATTGCATGTGGCTGATCGCCGGAAGCTGTTTTATCTGATTGAGGGTGAACGATATATTTTGAAACCTCGGAAAAAGAACGCACTTCCCGAAACAGAAGTTTTAGAGGAAGAGCCCAGCCTCGATCGTACGCTTTCCCTAATCGATGCTTTTCTGGCCACCGTGCCCGAAGAGGTTTCAGCCCAGACAAGCCTGGACTATGCAACGGACTATACCACCTATTTGCTGCAAGAAGACGATACACCGGAACTGGAAGAAACTCCCAAACTTCGCGGTCATGAATTGATTGACGGCTTTATCGAAAGAAGTGAAGAAGAAACATCCATCCGTTTGCAACCGGCAGATGAAAATAAAGCTATCTCCGAAGAGGAAGAGAGCGAGACGCAGCATGAAGAAGATGAAGATGATAGCTGTTTCACCGAAACATTGGCCAAAATATACGTCAAACAGCATCGATATTCCAAGGCACTTGAAATTATTAAAAAAATTAAGTTTGAAATATCCAAAAAAAAATGCTTACTTTGCAGACCAAATCAGATTTTTAGAGAAATTGATTATTAACGCTAAATCAAAATAACAAAATGTACTTATTATTAGTTATCTTAATGGTTATTGCAGCCATACTGATGTGCTTCATTGTGTTGATTCAGAACTCAAAAGGCGGTGGTCTTGCTTCAGGGTTCTCATCATCTAACCAGATTATGGGTGTACGCAAAACTACAGACTTTCTGGAAAAAGCAACTTGGGGCTTAGCTGCATTTATGGTTGTGATGAGCATTGCTACTGCGTATGTCGTTCCGACTTCTTCTTCTAAAACACAAGATGTCATTATGGAACAGGCACAGCAGGAAGAGCAGACCAACCCTTATAACCTGCCCGTAGGTACTACTGCACCGAAGACAGACGCTGCTGCTCCGGTTGAAGCACCTGCCACAGAAACTCCGGCTACTCCGGCAAACTAACAACAGATTCTTTTTAAGAAACGATAAGCGAAGCTGCAATTTCAAACCGAAACTTGCAGCTTCGCTTATTTTTTGCCGTAAAATGCATCTTTTTGTTAGGCATACAAGGCAGATTTAGTTACCTTTGTTCGCAATAACACTTTTACTAATTTCTGAGTTTAAATATTACAATGACAGAACAATTGAAAAACAAATTGAGTGACTCCAAAACACTTCGTTGGAGTGTGCTCGCTCTGGTCGCGTTTACTATGCTTTGCGGCTATTTCCTCACCGATGTAATGTCCCCTTTAAAGCCTATGCTCGAGAAAGAGCTTCTCTGGGATAGTTTGGACTACGGATTCTTTACCAGTGCTTACGGATGGTTCAATGTATTCCTGCTCATGTTGATTTTCGGTGGTATTATTCTCGATAAGATGGGAGTTCGTTTCACCGGTATGGGAGCTTGTATACTGATGGTGTTGGGTTGTGGACTAAAATATTATGCTATCTCTACTACTTTTCCTGAGGGAGCTTTGATTATGGGTTTCAAGACTCAGGTCTTTCTGGCGGCTTTAGGATACGCTATCTTTGGTGTCGGCGTAGAGATCGCCGGTATCACTGTCTCTAAGATTATCGTGAAATGGTTTAAAGGTAAAGAGATGGCTTTGGCTATGGGACTTGAGATGGCAACCGCACGTATCGGTACCACTTTGGCTATGGTGCTTACCGTTCCCATTGCCGATTATTTCGGCTATACGGATGAAAGCGGCAGTTTCCATACCAATATTCCGATGCCTATTTTGTTGTGCCTGATCATGCTGTGCATCGGTACTATCGCCTTTTTCATTTATACCTTTTATGATAAGAAACTTGACGCTTCTTTAGATGCTCAGGGAGAAGAACCGGAAGAACCGTTCCGTATGAAGGACGTTATGCTGATTGTCACCAATAAAGGCTTCTGGCTGATTGCTTTATTGTGTGTACTATTCTATTCTGCTGTTTTCCCCTTTATTAAATATGCAACCGACCTGATGGTGCAGAAGTATAACGTAGACCCTAAGCTGGCCGGAAATATTCCGGGATTACTACCGATAGGTACCATCTTCCTGACTCCGTTGTTTGGTACTCTTTATGACCGTATCGGTAAGGGAGCGACGTTGATGATTATCGGTGCCGTCATGCTGATTGGTGTGCATACTTTGTTTGCGCTTCCCATTCTGAACGTATGGTGGTTTGCCACTGTGATTATGATTGTTCTGGGTATTGCTTTTTCACTGGTGCCTTCGGCCATGTGGCCTTCTGTTCCGAAAATTATTCCGGAGAAACAACTGGGTACTGCCTATGCTTTGATTTTCTGGGTGCAGAACTGGGGATTGATGGGGGTACCTCTGTTGATCGGATGGGTGTTGAATACCTATTGCAAAGGTCCTGTTGTGGATGGAGCGCAGACTTATGACTATACTTTGCCTATGGCTATCTTTGCTTGTTTCGGTGTTTTGGCTCTGATTGTAGCTTTAATGTTGAAAGCGGAAGACAAGAAGAAGGGATACGGACTGCAGGAAGCAAATATCAAAAAATAACAGTATATGGCAGACGTGAAAGAGAAAATAAATCTTCTGGATGTAATTCCTTTCCGTAGTGAAAATATTACGGCCGAAAAGGGAAGCGATGGTACCGTTACCATTGCTTTCCCCCGGTTTAAATACGAGTGGATGCGGCGATTCTTGTTGCCTAAAGGAATGTCTGCGGATATTCATGTCCGGCTGGAAGATCATGGCACTGCCGTATGGGAGTTGATTGACGGAAAGAGAACCGTACGCCGGATTATTGAAGAGCTGGCAGAACACTTCAATTATGAAGAAAATTACGAATCACGTATTACGGCTTATATCACTCAGTTGCAGAAAGACGGATTTGTGAAATTAGTGATTGAGAACTGATTGCATTACGATATACTATCGGAATATAATAAAGAGACTCCGGCTGATTTAAAAATGAAGTGCACCCTAAAAGTTAAACATGAACTTTTGGGGTGCACTTCATTTAAGATCGGCCGGAGTTTTTGATTATGTTTTATTCTCCTTCTTCTCTATCTACCTTGATCAAGCCTCCTGTATCCGGGTTGAAAGTAACCTGAACAGTCGATTTCTTATTGAAAAGCGCCGGAGCCAGATATTCGATGGTACCGAATTGTGTGACAGGAAGTTCTCCGTTAAACCATTGCTTTTTCCCCTCCGTTAGTGTTACTTGTGCTTTGCCGGGCACATTATAGGCAATGCCGTCCACCTTCTTTTTGCCATCGTCTTCCGGTACGTTGACGGTTTTCAGATTCTTCAGCGTGATATAAACCGGCTCTCCTGCAAGATCGTTATTAGCAACTATGCCCAGCTTCTTCGAAAAGCGGAAAGCTACTTCGTTGTCCATTTCCTTATCCGGAGTGAGGCGGATGTTGAATATCTTTTCGTCTTTATTCAAGGTACCCGAGAACATTTCGGTCATGGCAGCCTCTTGCTCTTCCAGGTTGGCGAGCATAATCTTCAGTTGCTCCCCATCTTTGGGCATGTTGTCTGCCTGTCCGCGTACCAGGGCATTTTTACTTTCACGAATGTTATAAATCTCTTTGGCAACCAACTCCGCCATTTTAGCCGTAGAACCTGCCATCAGAATCTCTTCGGTCAGAAAATCACGTGGATTTATCTTCTTTTTCTGTGTCGTGGCGGGTTGCATCGGAGCCGATTTTTTAGGAGATAGCGGTACGTTGATTGATTTTACGATACCATCTTCGGTCAATTCTATTAGCGGAGCTACTGTTTTATCTTTCAGCTTGACAAAATAGGTATGTTCGCTATCGGGGATACCGACAGATTTTGCTTTGACGCTGACCAGTTCCCAATATTCCTGAGGCTCACCCGACACATCGGTCAACCGGAGATAACGGTCGGCATACTTGCTGAATTCTCCCGGAGTATATGTCACTTTATTGACTTTGACTTCAATATTGATTGCTGTTTTAGGAAGTGCATAGGTTACACCGTAATCTTTTCCCCGGGTAACTCCCGCTGTAACTTCGGTCTGGGCATAAGCCGAGGTAGAGAGTAACAGCCCTGTCAGTATAATTAGCTTTTTCATTTCCGGTTTATTTTAACTGGTTTAAAAAACAAAGTTAATGAAGTTATTTGGAAAATCATAAGTTGTTAACTTTTATTCGCTTACCAGACGCCAGGCCAATGGCAGATTGCTGATAATGTCTCCTGCCGTCATGCTGATAACGCCTTGCTTTTTGCGTGCGAAATCACCTGCCAGGCCATGTACATAAGTACCGATTTTGGCAGCTTCTTCAGCCGGATATCCCTGTGCGAGCAAAGCCAGCACGACACCTGTCAATACATCTCCGCTTCCGGCTGTTGCCATACCCGGATTACCCGTAGAGTTGAAATAGCACTTGCCCGAGGGGGTGATAATTGCCGAATAGGCTCCTTTTAATATGATATGTACTTTGGCGGTTCGGGCCAGTTCACAGGCCTTCATCAGTCGTTCGTATGAGTTCTGGCATTTGCCCACCATGCGTTCCAGTTCTTTGGGATGGGGAGTCAGAATAGAGCCTTTGGGCAATGTGGTCAGTGCGTGGCGGTGGTTGGCCAATATGTTTAGTGCATCGGCATCCAGTACCAGAGGTGTCTGGCAACCACTGAGTTGTTCAAGCAGTGCAGCTTCGGTCTCTTCCGAGCGTCCGATGCCCGGACCGATTCCTACAGCCTGATAGTCATCCGTATCTGTAGGGCAGGCAAAGTAGGTATCGCTGGCATCCGATTCGATAATTGCCTCCGGAACCGAAATCTGCAGGATATCATTGTTGCGTATAGGTGCATGGACTGTCAGTAAGCCTACACCCGAACGCATACAGGCGCGGGCTGCCAGTATCGACGCGCCTGCCATGCCGTACGAACCGGCAATCAGCAGAGCATGCCCAAAGTTTCCTTTGTGTGAGAAAGTGTTACGGGGTTTGATCAGAGCGTGTATTTCTTCCGCTTCCAATAAGGCATAATTGCTTTCCGTTTCTTCAATCGCTTCACGACTGAGGTTGATATCCAACAGTTTCCATTCGCCTACGAATTCGGAATTTTCGGCAAAGAGGAAAGCCAGTTTCGGCAATTGCAGGCTCAATGTCAATTGGGCACGGATGATATTGGCTTTTACATTAAATGTGTTCTCTTCCCCCCATCAGTCCCGAGGGGATATCGATGGCGACTACGGTGGCAGGCGATGCATTGATATATTTCACTACTGCCGCAAAACCGCCACTTAGCGGCTTATTAAGTCCCGAACCAAAAAGTCCGTCCACTACCAGATGATCCATTGTCAGGGTAGGAGGTACAAACTGTGTGCTTACTTCGCTGAACTTCACATTATCCATCATCTCTACCAGCTCCTTGTTGGTCTGGCAGTCGGCAGACAGTTCCCCTTTCGGGTTAAACAGATAGGCTTCGACCTTGTATTCCTTTTCCGCCAACATTCGGGCCACGGCAAGGGCATCTCCGCCATTGTTGCCCGGTCCGGCAAATACCGTGACGGGAGTTGTGATGTCCCAGCGTTCGGTGATGGCTTTGGTCAGTGCCTGTGCGGCCCGCTCCATCAGGTCGATCGATGCAATCGGTTCATGTTCTATGGTGTAAGCATCCAGTTTCTTGATGCTGCTACTTGGAAAAATCTTCATGGTGAACTTTCATTTTAAGTTTTTTGACCCACAAAGATAGCAATTAATATACGAAATCGGGAACTTCTTTTTCTTCTTCTTTTTTTCTGAATACCCCTGTCTTTCCGTAATTCTCCCTGCGGTAGCGTTGGTGCAGGTAGATGAAAGAGCATACAAAAGCAACGAAACAGATTATTCCCACATATCCTGCCATCAGATTGTAGAAAGCTGTCCAGTTAATGTCCGGTGAAAAGAATTCTTTGACAGCCAATACTATGACTGTTCCCGTATAGCCCAGAAAATCATTCATAGCAATGAAGAAACCCACGTTACCTCGAATTTTGAAGCAAGCGATAAAACGGTCGAAGAAGATAGTCTGGAAAGTGAGAAAAGCCAGATAGAGACACAGGCTCTGGATGAATAGCCAGACGATGGCGTTCAGCTGCAATTGTTCGTAACCAAACGAAACGACTGCCATCACTACCATGCTGGCAATGATCAATCCCAGTAATATCGACAGTGCTTTCAAGTTGCTTCTGACGAACACCATTAATCCGAAAATTATCAGAATAATGAGGGTTACTACGCTGTCTACCTGTGCAAACATCCACGAAGAGTATTGAGAGACATCGATAATTTTTACTAGGAAGTCCTCCTTTATATCTCTCAAGATAGTCAGTACCACATTGGCTATAAAGAGCAGAGTGAGGAAAGGCATGAAATTCTTAAATAGCTCCCATCGTTGCTTGCCGTTCAGTGTTTCCCGTTTCGATTTCATGGCAATGTCTTCGGCTGTTGGCTGTGGAAGCCGGTTGAGTGCATATCCCAACAAGGCAAGTAGAGGAAGGGCAACTCCGCCTATCAGGGCAGGCATCCAGAATTCGCTGACGTTCAAAGTGTCCATGACATACAAACCGGCCGACTTGGCGGTACCCGAGCTGATGACCATACTGACTCCGAGTAAGCTGGCAAGAATGTCCGTCATTCGTCTTCCCTCGATAAAGCTAAAAATGATTCCCCACATACATCCCAGTGAAAGTCCGTTCAGAAACATGGCTCCTGTATTATAAGGTGCGGGCAACAGTCCGAACAATATTAACGAAGCTTCAGCCAGAATTATGGAGATCAGAATAAACTTCATCCGGTTTTCTCGTTTTAATTCGGAGATTAATTTAATTCCGATGAATTTAGAAAGTACATATCCTAATATTTGCGCGATGGTAACTACCACTTTGTAGTCCATTCCAAACGCTTCAAGTCCGTCAAATCCGGCTGCTGTGTAAGGCTTTCTCAGTGCATATACCAATGAATAGGAGAGCAGCGCTGCTCCGCCTGCCCAAAGAATGAAAAGGAAATCAGAAATTTTTCTCTGCGAATAAGTTTTTACTTGCTGTACATTGTTCATAACATCTGCTTGTTGTTTTCCGGTGCAAAAATAGGAGGGTAGTGTTACAGACCTGTTACTGAATATATGAATGTTTATTATTAATAGATATTGATAATGAATCTGTTATGTTGTAATGTTTATGTAATATTTATGAAACGAAAACGAAAAGAGCATCGCACCTCCGGGCATCTGTTCGTCATAATTTTAACGGGAAGCAGATGCATACCTGCAAATATCTTTTAGGAAATAAATTCCCTATTTCTGGGTATTGCCTGTTTGGGCAGAAACTGTACTTTTGCCTGAAATATTAAATCAGCAGACAAATGAATAAGAGAGGCTTTGTAAGCAGGATCTTACAGAATTTCCGGAAGCCTGAAGGTTTTTTTCGGAAGAATGATACTTTGGGGGATGAATACAGGACATGCATCATTGGCGCAATGGGGAATGTCATGCTTGCAATGGCAACCGGAATGGAGTGTACTCGACATCGGTTGCGGTGGTGGTGCCAATTTGCTACAGATATTGCAACGTTGCCCGCAAGGGAAAGCGTATGGCATAGATATTTCACCGGAGAGTGTCACCTTTGCGCGTAAAAAAAATAAAAAGTATCTCGGTACACGCTGCTTTATCGAGCAGGGAGGAGTCCACCGACTTCCCTATCCTGATTATGCGTTCGATGCGGTCACTGCTTTCGAGACTGTCTACTTCTGGGGTAACCTGCAGCATGCTTTTACGGAAGTGGCGCGTGTGTTAAAGCCCGGTGGATCTTTTCTTATCTGTTGTGAGATAAGCGATCCTGCCAATAAGGCTTGGACGGGACTTGTTGAAGGGATGGAGATTCATTCCTGTGATGAACTGAAGGCGATTCTTTCCAAAAGTGGTTTTACCGATACGGCCATATTCCGGACGAAGAAAGAAGAACTGTGCCTGGTAAGCCATCGGCAAACTGTGCGGTTGTAACCAATGCCGGGACGCTCTTACCAACGAATACGTTAACAATGTTAATGCCCGTAAAAGTGCTTTCCCTCCTTATCAATAGCTTATTAACTTCGTATCTCTAAAGAATTAATATCTTGCAATTACGAAGTTAATATTAACGTACTGTTAATGTTAACTTCCTACAGTTCTCTTATTAAGATATTATTGTTTGATAATCAATTGCTTATATTCTGGATGCATTCTGTCGTAAAATTCTTTTCTTACGTTCAAGATGTGCGTAGTTGTCTGTTTATCAAGTTACCGTTAAGACTCTCCATAGCCTGCCTCTCCACTTATTTCCACATTCTTTTATAAGCCACATTAGTATTATGTATATTGCTGCTTTCCTTATTTGCAAAGAGATAAATTATATCTTTGATATTCAGTTATATAACTTCCTATGATGAAAATAACCTGTGAAAAATTTTGGAGACTCAAAAGAAGGTTTTACCTTTGCACCCGTAAATATATAGGCGGACAAATATACTTTTCTTTATGTCCGATATATGTTTAAAATAAAATAATTCAACGTATCGGATAGTATTCAAATCCGGTGCGAATACTTTTTCTGTACCCGATTATCATAAAACTTAATTTGTAAATTGCTGAAAATAAGGCATGTTTTTTGAATATTCCTGTTTTTAACAAATTTTCATCCTTAGTCATTACTGAAACTTTTTCTTACGAACGTAGTCTTGGAGACAACAGATAGCGATAAACATTGGTATGTCGTACTGACACGAACTAACTCAGAACGTAAAGTTCGGGATTATTTTCAATTGCAGGAGGTAGATACCTTTCTTCCTGTACAAAACCGTGTCATAGAGCGTGAAGGAAAACGCATTGAGCGTGAGCGCCTTTTGTTGCCCCGTATGGTTTTCGTTCATATCTCCCGTCAAGAAATGGCCGCCGTCCGAAGTACACTGAATGTATACGATTTCCTTCGTGATCGTTCCACCGGGGCTCCTACCTGTATTCCTGATGCGCAAATGGCTGATTTTCGCTATATGCTCGATTACTCCCAGGATCAGGTGATCCTGACAGGAGAGTCCATTCCCAAAGGTACTCGTGTAGTAGTTGCCAAGGGCGATTTACAAGGCTTGCGGGGAGAATTAGTCCGCTACAATAATAAATATCATATTTTAGTACGTATCGATATGTTCGGTAGCGCTATGGTTACAATTCCGGCTAGCTACGTCCGGAAAGAGAAATAAAAAGTATATATGTAAAGAAAATACCATTATATGTAATGGCGATAACAATATATGTAACGGGTGATAACAATATATGTAATGCCCCGTTACGTCGTTAGATATAATTCTATTGGATATTATTACTCTTCTATACAAATAAAAACCGAAAAGAATCGACGAATCATAATTCATTCCTTTTTAAAATGAAAAATTCTCTGTGTAATTCTGTGTCCTCCGTAGTGAAGAAACTCTTGGAGTATGGCGAGGACGGTACTCCTGTCTATGTGAATGAACTTACTGCGTTAAATCAAGAACTCCGTAACTTGTGTGCCGATCTTCTTCTTCAGAAAGGAGAATCTCCCGAAGAAGAGGCTGAAATACTTGTTACTTTGTTCAAAGGTTACGATACCATGCTGTTTAATTTCTCCTCTGAGAATGAACAGGTTATTCAAGAATTATTGGATCGTTCAATGACTGTTTTAGAAAAACTACCAGCCTCTGTATTGAAATGTCAGTTGCTGCTGGAGTGCTTTGAGCAGACGGGAGATGAGGAACTGATAAGAGAAGCTAAGAAAAACATAGAGAGAGTTATCTGACAATGAAAGGTATTGTTTTAGCAGGTGGGTCGGGGACACGGTTATATCCTATAACTAAAGGAGTGAGTAAGCAGTTGCTTCCTATCTTTGATAAACCTATGATTTATTATCCTATTTCTGTACTAATGTTGGCAGGTATACGGGAAATTCTCATTATTTCTACTCCAGATGACTTGCCGGGATTTCAACGTTTATTGGGTGACGGATCTGATTTTGGGGTGAGGTTTGAGTATGCAGAGCAACCTTCACCTGATGGTTTGGCACAAGCTTTTATCATAGGAGAAAAATTTATAGGGGATGATTCTGTCTGTTTGGTTTTAGGTGATAATATTTTTTATGGCCAAGGATTTACGCGAATGTTAAATGAGGCTGTTCGTATTGCAGAATCAGAAAGTAAAGCAACCGTTTTTGGCTATTGGGTAAGTGATCCCGAACGCTACGGTGTAGCGGAGTTTGATGAGAACGGGAATGTTTTCAGCATAGAGGAAAAACCTCAGAAGCCAAAATCTAATTATGCCGTTGTAGGATTATATTTTTATCCTAATAAGGTGGTTGAAGTCGCTAAGAGTATTAGACCCTCTTCTCGTGGTGAGTTAGAAATAACGACTGTCAATCAGAACTTTTTATCAGATAAGGAGTTGAGGGTTCAATTATTAGGTCGGGGATTTGCTTGGCTTGATACAGGTACACATGATTCTTTATCCGAAGCAAGTACTTTTATTGAAGTTATTGAGAAGCGTCAAGGCTTAAAAGTTGCGTGTTTAGAGGGGATTGCTTTAAGAAAAGGCTGGATTTCTCCGGAAAAGATGAAAGCATTGGCACAGCCAATGCTTAAGAATCAATATGGACAATATCTGTTGAAGGTTATAGATGAATTGTATGTAAAATAAAACTACTTTCTTCCAATGAATATAATAAAAACAGCTATTGAAGGACTTGTGATCCTTGAGCCACAACTCTTCAAAGATGATCGTGGGTATTTCTTTGAATCTTTCAATCAGAGAGAATTCGAAGAAAAAGTCTGTAAAACTACTTTTGTACAGGATAATGAATCTAAGTCAAGCTATGGCGTTATTCGTGGTTTACATTTTCAGAAACCCCCTTTTGCCCAGAGCAAGTTAGTGCGGGTGATTAAGGGAGCTGTTCTTGATGTAGCTGTTGATATTCGTAAGGGTTCACCTACATTTGGAAAACATGTATCTGTAGAGCTTACAGAAGATAACCACCGTCAGTTCTTTATTCCACGTGGCTTTGCGCATGGTTTTAGTGTGCTGAGCGAAGAAGTAATTTTTCAGTATAAGTGTGATAACTTTTATCATCCGGAAGCAGAAGGAGCTATTGCTTGGAATGATCCGGATTTAGGAATCGAATGGAGAGTTCCTTGTAAAAGTATAATTCTTTCTAAGAAGGATAGGGTACATCCGTTATTGAAATACATTATATTGTTTAAATAATATTTTTGGAGTATATCTATGAAAAAGTTAGTTTATGATGTACGAAAAGATATAATTCCATGGAATTCTCGTATTACTAGAATTTTATTTTTTTTGAATAAAATACCGTATTTGAGACTTTTTTCGAAACCTTTGTTGAGGAAACAGTTTAATTTATCAAATACAGTTCAATTTAATTCGGGATTTTTTTGTCATGCTCCGAAATTGAAGTGTGGAAATTATGTAGGATTATCTGATACTTTTATTTTGGCTTATGCAGACGTCGTTATTGGTAACAACGTATCTTTCTCTTTTAGGAATATGTTAATTACGTCAACACATGATGTTAATGATTTTAATAAAATAATAGCTTCCTCAATTGTTATAGGCAATAATGTTTGGATAACATCAAATGTAATAATACTGGCTGGTGTTAAAATAGGAGATAATACAATAATAGGAGCAGGGAGTGTTGTTACACATGATATTCCCGCAAATGTATTTGCGGCAGGTAATCCATGTCGTGTAATAAAAAGTATAAGATTTAATAAGAATGAATAATTCTAGAACTGCTAAAGGATTAAAAAATGCACAAGTAGCTTTATTGTTCTATTTTATAAATCTTATCTTGAGTTTTCTTTCTCGTAAGGCATTTATAGAACATTTGGGAGCAGAGGTACTTGGTTTAAATACAACATTAACTAATATACTTGTCTATTTAAATTTAGCAGAACTTGGCATTGGCTATGCAATAAGTTATGCTTTATATAAGCCTTTGTATGAGGGAGATAAACAAGCTGTTAACGAAATTATTTCTATTCAGGGGTGGCTGTATAAAAGAATTGCGATAATTGTGATTATAATGTCTGGAGTCATATTATTGTTTTTTCCTTTATTTTTTGCTAAGATAGAAATTCCTATATGGTATGTATATGCGACATTTTTAGTTTTATTATCTAGTTCTATTTTTAGTTATTTTTTTAATTACAAGCAGTTTGTACTTACTGCTGATCAAAAAGAATATAAGTTGATCACTAATGTGCAGGGATTTAAGGTGGTAAAAACTATTTTACAGATTGTTGTAATAGTATATTTTTGTAATGGATATGTTTGGTGGCTGCTACTTGAATTGTTAATGGGTGTTATTACGGTATTCGTATTGAATTCTATTGTAAGAAAAGAATATCCTTGGCTTCAAACTTCACCTAAGATAGGAAAAGATGTTAAAGATAAGTATCCCTATATAATAAAAAAAACGAAACAACTTTTTTTTCATAAAATAGCAAATGTTGTTTTGAATCAAACAAGTCCTATTATTATTTATTCATATACTAATTTGACAATGGTAGCAGTATATGGAAATTATATGCTCATAATATCTGGAATTTCTTTATTGATAAATTCAGTTTTCAGTAGTATTGGTGCTGGTATTGGTAATTTAGTTGCAGAAGGAAATCAAGCAAAGATTATACAAGTTTTTAATGAGTTGCTTTCTTCAAGAATTTGGATTGTTTCAATTTTGTGTTTTGGTGTTTATCAAATGTCTAGACCGTTTATTGTACTTTGGGTAGGTGATCGTTTCGTGTTAGATGATTTTTATTTATTGTTGATGCTTTTAATTGCCTTTATTTCTTTGACTCGTTTAGTTGATCTATTTATTGCAGCTTATGGACTCTATCAAGATGTATGGGCTGCTATATTGGAAGCCTTCTTGAATTTAGGACTTTCAATTTTATTTGGTTATTACTGGGGACTTTCTGGGATTCTAGGGGGAGTAATAGTTAGTTTGGTAATAATTGCTTTATTATGGAAACCATTTTTTTTATTTAAATATGGGTTTAATAAAAATTGCTTGAATTTTTATTTTGTTTACATGAAATGCGTTGCTTTTGCTTTGATAACATTTTATTTTTCTATCAGAGTTATTGATTATATTGGGATTGGTATGTGTACTGATTATAGCAGTTGGATACTAATTTCAATGTTGAATATTTTTGTTTATACTATAATTAGTTTCCCTATTTTCTTCTTTTTTTCTGATGGTACTAATAGATTTATTAAGCGAGTTATAAATATAGTCTTTAATTGATATATGTTATATGTAATTTTACGTGGACGATTAGGTAATAATCTTTTTCAGATAGCAACTGCCGCTTCGTTGACTCAGAATTTTATATTTTGTACAGTAAATAAGGACCAAGAGAGACAGGTCCTTTTGTATAAGGATTCTTTTTTTAAAAATATAAAAGTTATGAAGGGGGTTCCTGATGGCATACCATATTACAAAGAACCATTCCATGAATTTAGCAGAATTCCTTATGAAGAAGGAAAGGATCTCATTATTGATGGATATTTCCAATCAGAAAAGTACTTTAAAAGAAGTGTCGTATTAGATCTTTATAGAATAACTGATGAGCTAAGGAAGAAAATATGGAATATTTGTGGAAATATTTTAGAAAAGGGAGAAACTGTGAGTATTCATGTTAGAAGAGGTGATTACTTGAAGCTGCCACATGCATTACCATTTTGTGGAAAGTCATACTATAAGAATGCTATTCAATATATTGGTGAGGATAAAATATTCATTATTTGTAGTGATGATATCGATTGGTGTAAAAAAAACTTTATAGGAAAAAGATATTACTTCATAGAGAACACTACTCCTTTACTAGATTTATATATCCAATCCTTGTGCACTCACAATATTATAAGTAATAGCTCTTTTAGTTGGTGGGGAGCATGGCTTAATGAAAATAGTAATAAAATTGTTATTGCACCTCAAATGTGGTTTGGCATTTCTGTGAAGTTGGGTGTTAGTGATTTATTGCCTGTCAGTTGGGTTCGACTTCCTAATAATTATACTTTAGGAAGATATTGTTTTGCTCTATATAAAGTAGTTGAGGACTATTTATTAAATATTCTGCGATTAATATGGAAAAGAAAGAAGAATATGTGAAAAAGAAAATGACTCTTATTGTGAATCATCCATGGAATGATGTTTTTGAGGGTAAAGATGTTTTTTTAGTTCCATGTTACATTGGTAAAATTTATCATTATGATGTTAAGATTGTTTTTCCTTCGAATTATTTGTATGAAGCAAAAACAATAAGAGATGTTGAACTTGTTCCTGTATCATATATTAAAAAACTTCGTCCTTTTTCTTTTGTGTTTGGTTTTAAACTAATGAGATATTTGTTTTGTAACGCTAGAAAAATAGATTTATTTATGCGCTTTCATGTTACAATTACAACTGCTATTATGATTATTATTTATAAAATGCTAAATAGAAATGGAATAGCATATATAAAACTAGATAGTAATGGGGTTATGAATTTTGAATATAAAAATAATTTAAAAAGTCTATTCAGGAAATTATTGTATAGGAGGATGTTTGAATTGGTGGATTTTGTATCATATGAAACAAAAATGGGACTCGAAAATATTACCCAGCAAACAATAGGAATTGATATCAGTTCAAAGCTATTCTATATGCCTAATGGCTTTGATGAAGATATGATAAAACACTTGGATATTAATGTGAAAGAATACTCTGATAAAGAGAATGTAATGATTACGGTTGGGCGTTTAGGAACAAATCAAAAAAACACAGAATTATTTTTAAAGGCTGTGGAAAACATCGACTTGAAAGATTGGGTAATTTATTTGATTGGAGATATTGATCCTCAGAATATTACTTTTTTAGAGTTTGTTTCAAACTTCTTTTCTAATCATCCTGAGAAAAAAAAGTCTGTAATTTTTACAGGAGCAATAAGTGATAAAAGGCATTTATGGGAATATTACAATAAATCTAAAGTGTTTGTATTGACTTCTCGGTGTGAAAGCTATGGTTTAGTATTGAATGAAGCAAAACGATTTCGAAACTTTATAGTTTCTACTAATGTAGGAGCTTTTGAAGACTTAGTTGAGTCTGGCAAATATGGATGTGAGATTCCTCAAGATAATACGGACTATTTGGCTTGTATTTTAGAAAAAATAATTCTCGGTCAGTTAGATATAGATGTATATAATGATTTTTCTCCTGAATCTCTCTCCTATTATTACCAAGTAAAAAGAATGAAATTAAATAATTAGTTGTTATTATCATTGGAATGATTTATTATCTATTTAGGCCTTGTTTATATGTTTGTAAAATGTTTTTAAATTATTTCGTTTGTTTTACTTCTAAAATTTGTACAGAGAATCGTTATAACTATTTTAAAAGAATAAAGCCTTTTCTTTTTTCTCGAATAGTTCGTACATGGTTTGGACATGTAGGTGATAAAATATCTATTGTCCCTCCTTTTTATATACGAGGGGGAAAGTATATTCAATTAGGTACTAATTTTAGGGCATTAAGCGGGCTTCGTTTGGAAGCAATTGATTTTTATAATAATAGTTCTTATCATCCAAGTATAGTAATTGGGGATAATGTTGTTTTTAATAATAGTTGTCATATTGGAGCTACTAATAGAATTATTATTGGTAACGATGTAGTGGTGGCAAGTCGAGTTTTCATAACAGATCATTTTCATGGTAATACAACGTACAATGATTTACAAATTCCAGTAAGAAACAGACTACTATATTCTAAAGGTCCTGTTGTTATAGGTAATAATGTATGGATTGGAGAAGGAGCTTCAATTTTGCCAAATGTTACAATTGGAGATAATTCGATAGTGGCTGCACATGCTGTTGTTACAAAAAATATTCCTGCCAATTCAATTGCAGTTGGGTGTCCTGCAAGAATTATTCGAACCATAAACTAAGTGAATTTATTTGTCCTACTTTTTGTTTTTGTATTTGGTATTATTGGATCTTATTCCTCTAAATTTTCTGAGAAGAATCTGTTTTGGCTTTTTGTAATAGTTTTGGCTATTATAATAGGAGGTCGTAGTATATCTGTACCTGATACGGACCAATATTTAGAATTTTATCAGCTAACACTTTCCTCTTCTATCTTAGATATTCCTTTATACTCTTATGAAATAGGATTTCAATTATTGACTAAGATATTAAAGCTGATAACGAATGGTTCTTCTTTCTTTTATTTTGGAATAATTGTTCTTATAAATTCATATTTTCTTTTTAAATCTTTCAGCTGTTTTACAGATCAGTCTTACCCCTCAAAAAAATCTTCTGGTACTCTAATTAATCAAATTAAATTACAAGAGTTCCTTCTGTTATACTTTTCATATTGGGGATTGTATTATACAGGTATCGTTTTAAGGGCAGGAATTGCTATGTCTATTCTAATTTATCTATCAACTTTATTGTGTTCCCCTTATATCTCTTTAAAAAAATGGTCAGCGATATTTTTATTAGCAATTATATCTTGTTCTTTCCATATTACTGCCCTTTTAGGAATTATTGCTCTTATTATTTTTTATATATCAAAGAAAATGACAATGAGATCGTATTTGTTACTTTTCTTGTTGATCTGTATAATTTTATTTGGAAAGGTAAGCTTTTGGATTGTAGATATGTTAGATAGGAATATGCCCATGATATTTTCATTGATAGAGGATACTGATTTTGCTAAATTGCAAGCATACAGTAATATTGATGCTTCTATTAAAATTTCATTTCGTTTTTTATTTTGTTTGCTTATAGGCTTGTTTTTTATAATATGTAAAAGGATGCCGCTATATTATTATAAATATTTGAACGTTTATATTGTTGGTTTATTTTTGGGGGCACTTTTTAGTGCTATTGAAGCGTTCTCTAGAATAATGGACTTTTTTGTTATATATTCTTTTATCCTTATTTCAATGCGTTTGTCTACTATAAATAGTTTTAAAATACGCTTTAGTATAATGTTTTCTATTGTATTAATACAATTATTGTTTGTCTATAGAATTATTATTGGTTTATGAATAATCATATTAAGAGGAAAGCTGTATCAGTTGTTATAGTTACTTTTAATTCGGAAAATTTAATAATGGATTGTCTGGATTCAATTTTTAAGTATAATGATATTTCTGATGATTTGGAAGTAGTGCTAGTTGATAATTGTAGTAAAAATTATTTGTCTATGTTTGGCTCTATTGAAGAAAAGTATGGCAATAAAGTTGTTCTTATAAATAATAAAGTTAATGGTGGTTATGGGCAAGGCAATAATTTAGGGGTAGAGGTTGCAAAAGCACCAATAATTCTAATAATGAATCCTGATGTTAGATTGGTTAAGCCTATTTTTAAAAGAATTTTGTCTTTATTTGAAAGGAGGAATATTGCAATAGCTGGTATGCAACAATATGAATCATTGTTGAAAAGAAGCCAATCATTTTTAATGTTGAGAGAGGATTTGTGTAGCTTATTTTTATATGCGGTATACACTAAGATAAATAAGTTTAATGAAAAATATTTTTGTATATCTGGTGCTTGTTTTGCTGTTAGAAAATCTGTTTTTACTAAAGTAGGAATGTTTGATGAACAAATGTTTCTTTATGGTGAGGAGCGAATGTTACATTATAAAATTTTACGTTTAGGAAATTATCATATTGTATATGATAGTACAATTGGATATTTACATCCTAAGGAGAATCGGGAATTTTCTTCTAAAAATTTCTTGCTTGGTTATCATTCATTTATATATACATGTGATAAATTAGGATTAGACCTGCATAGATCTCGTAATAAGATGTTAAACATGTATAGATTCCTTGAATTTTATTCATGGGCTAGAGGGGATAAGTTAAAGGTTAAGTATTATAAAGAAATAATTAAGTTGATAAAAAATAATATATAGAAATTGAAATGGAAGAATTAAAGATTGCCGTAATAGGTCTTGGTTATGTTGGGCTACCTTTGGCTCGATTGTTTTCGACAAAATATGAATGTATTGGTTTTGATCTGAACCAGTCTCGTGTTGATGCTTTAAATTCCGGTCATGATATGACTTTAGAGGTTTCTGATGACTTACTTCGGAAAGCGTTAGAAAATGGTTTCAAATGTACCAGTAATATTGACGAAATAAGTAATTGTAACTTTTATGTTGTAGCTGTACCAACCCCTGTGGATTTGAATAATCGCCCCGATCTTACACCTTTGATTGGTGCGAGTACAACAGTCGGAAAAGTTATTTCAAAAGGGGATATTGTTGTGTATGAATCTACTGTATATCCGGGAGTAACAGAGGAAGAATGTCTTCCGGTAGTCGAAGAGGTGTCTGGGTTAACATACAATGTAGATTTTTATGCAGGTTATTCACCAGAACGTATAAACCCGGGTGATAAAGAGCATACTGTTGAAAAGATTAAGAAAGTAACTTCCGGTTCGACTCCTGAGATTGCTGACATTGTTGATTCTGTTTATAATTCAGTGTTGGTTAACGGTACTCATAAAGCCCCTTCTATCAAAGTGGCTGAAGCTTCCAAAATAATAGAGAACTCCCAGCGCGATGTGAATATTGCCTTCATGAATGAACTCTCAAAGATCTTCAATGCAATGGGCATTGATACCAATGATGTTATTGAGGCTGCATCTTCCAAATGGAATTTTATCAAGTTGAAACCTGGCTTGGTCGGTGGTCACTGTATTAGTGTTGATCCTTATTATCTTATTCAGAAGGCCCAGGTTTATGGGGTACTCCCACGAATCATGTCTGCAGCAAGGCGCTTGAATGATGGTATGGGAGACTATGTCGCTAATCAGGTGATTAGATTAATGAATAAAAAAGGTATTCTTGTCAAAGATTCAAAGATTCTGCTTCTGGGTTTTACTTTTAAAGAAGATTGCCCTGATATTCGAAATACCAAGGTGATAGACATTTATTCTACCTTACATGAGTATACTTCTGACATTACCGTTTATGATGCTTGGGCTAATTCGGCTAAAGTGGCACATGAATATGGTATATCGATCCTGACTGCTGGTCTTGATAATTTGGTTGGACAATTTGATGCGGTGGTGTTGTGTGTTGGACATAAAGAGTTCCGGCATATGAATATTCGCGGCTTTCTCCGTTCTGATATGGGTGTTGTTTATGATGTTAAAGCTGTATTGAGTAAAGATATAATAGATGGCAGATTATAATTCTTCTATTTGTTGTATTTTTAATATAGGGACTCACTATCGCAATCCTATATATTCAAAAATGTCTTCGGAGCTTCCCTGCGATTTTTATTTTGGCGATCGTTTATTGACACCAATAAAGAAAATGGATTATACCCAATTGAACCATTTTCGCTCAGAATTGCATAACAAATATTTATTTTCTCAGTTTTATTGGCAATCTAAATCTGTCCGGTTAGTCTTTAAACCCTATACTTATTATGTATTGGATGGAGAACCTTATTGTTTGTCTTCATGGGTTATCCTTTTCTGGGCAAAACTTTTAAATAAGAGAACAGTAGCTTGGACTCATGGTTGGTATGGCAGAGAAAGTATTGTAAAGAAGGTTATAAAAAAGTTGTTTTATTCTTTGTTTTCTGAGTTGATGGTTTATGGCGAATATGCTATTTCCCTGATGTCAAAAGAAGGCTTTGATAAATCAAAGATGGTTTGTATTGCAAACTCTTTGGATTATGATAATCAGTTGAAAATTAGACTCAATTTATCGCCTTCTTCTATTTATTCTACTCATTTTTCCAACTCCTATCCTGTATTATTCTATATCGGGCGTGTGCAAAAATCGAAGAAGTTGGAATATATAATCCAAGCTATGGATATCTTGAAACAGAAAGGGTTTCCGGTAAATCTTGTTGTTGTCGGTAAAGATGTGGATGGGGTTCATCTTGATTGTGAAATAGCTAAATATAATCTTGGCTCTCATGTCTGGTTATATGGACCTTGTTATGACGAGATGCGCATAGGAGAGATGTTCTATAATGCGGATGTCTGTGTGTCTCCAGGGAATGTTGGCTTGACTGCTATCCATTCTCTGACTTATGGTTGTCCTGTTATAACCCATAATAATTTTCCTTTTCAGGGTCCTGAATTTGAGTCTATAATTCAGGGGAAAACCGGTGATTTTTTTCAGGAAAATGATGTAAATAGCCTGGCTGATACTATTCAGAAATGGTTAAGTCAGAATTTGCATAGTCGAGAGGCTATTCGGCAGTTTGCCTATCAGACAATTGATACCAAATGGAACTTGTATTACCAGATGAATATTCTCAAACAAGTTTTTCTTAAACAAGCTAAGGATGAATGACTTTCGGAGTTTAATAAGGAATAGTGTTTTGGATATTTTAGGGATATTTTCCCGTCCTCAAAATGGTATTCATATATTGAATGGACATATGATATGTCGTGGAGTGGCTAATGATCAAGCAAAATATTATTTTTCTTATCAATTAAAAGAACTTTCCCGACATGTACGTTTCATAAGGGTGGAGGAGGCCACTTCTCTAATTCTCAATCATGAAAGTGTCGATGAACCTTTGGTTGCCTTTACATTTGACGATGGTTTTATGGAATGTCATTCAATGATAGCACCTGTTTTGGAACAGTTTGGGGTGAATGCGGCTTTTTTTATCAATCCCAATTTTGCGAATGGGGATGATGTGTATATTCAAAATTTTACAAATAACATAGTTCTCACTCCCGGTAAAACTCCAATGCGGTGGAAAGAGATAAGGGATTTGCATGAGAGGGGACATATTATTGGTGCACATACAATGGATCATTATATGATTAATGATAGTAATTGGGTGGAATTAGACAAGCAAATAGGTTGTTGTAAATCGGTAATAGAACAGGAACTCTCTACTTCTTGTGAATACTTTGCCTTTCCATATGGACGCTTGGAACACGCTAATCAATCTTCGATTGATATTGCATGTAAGTATTACAAATATGTGTTTTCTCAATCGGACTATAAACATTACTTTTCTTTTGGCGGTCGCGTAATTAACAGACGGCATTTTGAGCCTTTTTGGCCCGTGAAACATGTTTCTTATTTTTTGAGTTGCCATAAAAAATAGGGGACTTTAATTAGTCTTTTCGATCTTGTTCTCTTCTATTTGATCACTACGATAGTGAAAACTCTCTTTCAAATAAATGTTGTTGCTAACTCTGGTTCCACCGGCCATATTGCAGAGGAGTTAGGGCGTTTGGTTATTGCTTCTGGCTGGAAAAGTTATATTGCTTACGGTCGTTGGGCCTGTCCCAGCCAATCTATGTTGATTCGGGTTGGAACTAGATTTGATCTCTTTGTCCATGGCTTGAAATCCATGTTTTTTGACAGGCATGGTTTTGGTTCACGGAGAGCTACCTTGCACTTAATCTCAAAAATAGAGAAAATAAAACCGGACATAATCCATTTGCATAATCTTCATGGCTATTATTTAAACTGTGAGGTTTTATTTGACTATCTATCTACAGCTAAAATACCTGTTGTTTGGACTTTGCATGATTGTTGGAGTTTCACGGGACATTGTGTCCATTTTCAGAATATCGGGTGTGAGAAGTGGAAGACAGGTTGTTTTGCATGTCCCAATATACGAGATTATCCCAAAGCTTTAGGTTGTGATAACTCTCGTATGAACTTTATAGAAAAGAAGAGATTGTTTACTTCGGTTGAACGTATGATGATTGTACCTGTTTGCAATTGGCTAAGTGATATGTTGAGTAAGTCATATCTTTCTCAAATAAAACGGCAGACTATTGTTAACGGGATTGATTTGGAAATGTTTACTCCCAAAGGTAATCGTGATGTGATAAAAAGTAATTTAGGGGTAGGGACACGATATATGATTTTAGCAGTCGCTACGGTTTGGGGGATTACGAAGGGGTTTGATGATCTTATATACCTCAACTCTTTATTACCAGATAAGAGTGTAATTGTAGTGGTGGGGGTAACCACGAAACAGATAAAAAAATTACCTGGTAATATGATTGGTATAGAGAGAACGGAAAATACTAGTCAATTGGTTGAAATATATTCTGCTGCAGATATTTTTATAAACCCGACATATCAAGATACATTACCTACAGTCAATATTGAAGCGCTTGCTTGTGGTACTCCTGTTATAACTTATGATACCGGAGGCAGTGCTGATATTGTAGATTCTGATACGGGAATGGTTTTAAAACGTGGGGATATTCATACGTTATTAGAAAAGATTTTAGAAATAAGAGAAAGAGGTAAAGAGTCTTATATAATAAAATGTCGTCAGAGAGCATTGCAATTTTTTGATAAGTCAAAGCAGTTGAGTTACTACTTGTCTCTTTATGATCAATTACTAAATAAAGAAAGATAGTTTTTCTTTCATAGTTATGAAAATATCCCTTGTTACTGTCACTTTTAATAGTGCTAAGACGCTTTGTGATACGATTCATTCTGTCCTTTCACAGTCTTATACTAATATAGAATATATAATAGTGGATGGTTTGTCTAATGATGAAACCGTTACACTTATTAAAGAATATGAGCCTCTGTTTCAAGGTCGTTTGAAATGGATAAGTGAGAAAGACAAGGGACTCTATGATGCTATGAATAAAGGAATTCGAATGTCTACCGGGGATATTGTCGGGATTATTAATTCGGATGATTTTTATCATAGAGGAGACGTTTTAGAAAAAGTTGCTGAGTCGTTTGAAGCTGGTGAGACAGAGGCTATTTATGGAGATGTACGTTTTGTAAATCCTGATAATTTGGATAGGACAGTTCGCTATTATTCCTCTAAAAGGTTTGTCCCATCCTTGTTTCGATTTGGATTTATGCCTGCTCATCCAACTTTTTTTACTTATCGAAAATATTTTGATCAGTTTGGCTATTATAAAACAAATTATAAAATAGCTGCTGATTATGAGTTGCTTGTTCGTTTTTTATATGTACACCGGTTAAAGAGTAAATATTTACCTTTGGATTTTATGAAAATGAGGACAGGAGGTGCGAGTACGGCTTCTATTAAAAGTAATATCCTATTGAATAAAGAGATAGTCAGAGCCTGTAAGGAGAATGGAATATGGACTTGTTATCCTTTGCTTCTATTAAAATATTTAGTAAAAGTATTTGAACTGATTTTTATAAAAAAATGAATATACTTATTTCTGGAATTCATGGTTTTGTAGGCTCTAATTTTATTAGGGCTTTGAAAGATAAACATACTTTGTATGGGCTTGATATTGTTTCTCCTGCTAAAGAGGGAGTCGTAACTACTTTTTCTTGGCAAGACTTCGAACCCACATCTTTTCCTTTTCAAACTCTTCCCCAATTCGATGCCATTATTCATCTTGCCGGAAAGGCCCATGATACGAAAAAACAATCAGCCGCTCAGTCCTATTTTGACATCAATACCGGTCTGACTCAAAAGATATTCGACTTCTTTTTGGAGTCTTCTGCCAAGAAATTCATTTTCTTTAGTTCGGTGAAAGCTGCTGCCGATAGTGTAGTAGGAGACGTGCTTACTGAAGACGTGATTCCTACTCCGGTTGGTCCTTATGGGGAGAGTAAGATTAAGGCGGAAGAATATATAAAAAATCATTTTATGTTTCCAACTTCTTCTATTAGTGAGGATCGGTCTTTGCGGTTGGAAAAAGAGAAGGGGAGGATACCCAAGAATAAACAGGTGTATATTCTTCGTCCCTGCATGATTCACGGACCGGGAAATAAAGGGAATCTGAATTTATTATATAATGTAGTGAAAAAAGGAATCCCTTGGCCTCTTGGCGATTTTGATAATCGCCGTTCGTTTACTTCAATCGATAACCTTTGTTATGTGATTGAGGGGCTTTTGAATCAGGATGTGCCTACGGGCATCTACCATATGGGAGATGATGAAGCTCTTTCAACGAATGAACTGATTGGCATCATGTGTGAAGCAATGGGAAAAAAGCCGCATATCTGGAAAATGAACAAAAGGGTTATGGAAGGATGTGCCGGCCTGGGTACTTTGATGCATTTACCTTTGAATACGGAAAGACTTCGTAAACTGACGGAAAATTATGTGGTAAGCAACGCTAAGATCAAGGCCGCTTTGGGCATTGATAAATTACCTGTAACGGCTAAAGAAGGATTGATGAAGACCATTCGTTCATTTGAAGAAACTAAATAACTTATGTACTATCTAATAATCTTAGTTCTGCTATTCCTGGCAGAACTTTTTTATTTCCGTATTGCGGATAAGTGTAACATTATCGATAAGCCTAACGAACGTAGTTCACATACCCGGATTACACTGCGTGGTGGAGGGATCATCTTTTATTTTGGGGCGTTGGCTTATTTTCTGACAAACCACTTTGAATATCCATGGTTTATGCTGGCTTTGAGTCTGATAACCTTTATCAGTTTTATAGATGACATCCGTTCTACTTCGCAAGGACTTCGTCTGGTCTTTCATTTTACGGCAATGGCTTTGATGTTTTATCAATGGGGGCTGTTTAGCTTGCCTTGGTGGACGATCCTTGTTGCCCTGATCATTTGTACTGGGATTATCAATGCTTACAACTTTATGGATGGCATTAATGGCATAACAGGCGGATATTCATTGATCATTCTGATAGCATTGGCCTACATAAATAGGATATATGTCCCATTTGTTGAACCGGACCTTATTTATACTATGCTTTGCGCAGTATTGGTCTTTAATTTTTTTAATTTCCGCAAACAAGCGAGATGTTTTGCCGGTGATGTCGGTTCGGTCAGTATAGCTTTTGTAATCCTGTTCCTGATCGGAAGTTTAATTATCAAAACAGAGAATTTTGGCTGGCTTATATTGCTTGCTGTATATGGAGTAGATAGTGTGTTGACGATCGTTCATCGATTGATGCTTCACGAAAATATTGGTTTGCCTCACCGGAAACATTTATATCAGATAATGGCTAATGAACTGAGAATACCGCACGTAGTAGTATCGTTGGTGTATATGATTGCGCAAATTATAATTATCATCGGATATTTATATTGCCGGAATTATGGTTATTGGTATTTATTGGGCTGTATCCTCTTGCTGAGTGGAATATATATTGTTTTTATGCACAAATATTTTCACTTGCATCTTTTATCTAAAAGATAATTATTGTATCTATAATAATTTTAGTTATGACCGTTATTAATTCCTTCTAAAAACTATAACTAGCTTTTGGGGGTTCTATAAGCAAAAAAATAAGGATGCATTAATGCATCCTTATTTTTTTGCTTCGTTTATGGTGTCTTTTATATACGATATATCCCGAAATGAGGATTAACGTTAGCAGAAGGCCGGAAATAAAAACGAATAGATCTGAAAAAACACCTAAGAACGGAGAATAACAACGACCGACATGAAGTTCCAAACAGAAATTCCATAACGACATGGGTTGCTGTTTTATAAGGTCCGGCATTGCCGGTAATACTAAATTGTTCTCTTTATTGCGTGCTCCGTTGTCGTATTCGAAGATTACTTCACGGGTAACTAAATCGTCAGTGAATCCGTTGACGAGACTGCCGCCGAGTGGTCGTCCGTGAACGGCTGCAGGAGGTTGTCCCGTATAATAATCGAGGACGGTGCCGGTGGAAGGATTCCAGACGAAGAGGCCACTGAAAGATCCGATCAGCCATTCGTCCGGACTTTGGGGATGAAATACATTTACTCCCATAGGGCTTACCGGTGGAGTTTGTTTTAACTTAACCGGTGGAAGTTGTAAATCGTTTATCCGGTAGAATCCCATTGACGAAGATAACAGCCAGACATTCCGGGATGCGTCCCAACGAATACTGCGAAGCTTGTCGTGCCAGGGATTATCCGAATCGAGTGTACTCCCGGGGACAGGCCGGGTATTGACCAGAACAAAAGGTATCATTAATGGAGGGCGCAGACACATGCCTGTGACAGATAGCAATAGGGTTAGTCCGATCAACCATGTACCCAATTTATTGTGCCAGTTCAGTGAAGTTTTCAGAGCCTTTGCCTGTGTCTTGACAGGAAGCCTTTTTCTGTGTCTCCGGCGAATGAATGGGGGAAGAAGGGTGTATATGATTCCTGTAGCACTGAGAACGATTAATACTACTCCCAGAAAATCGACTGCCAGTTTGCCGGGGGTACCGAATAACTCTCCGCTATGCAGCAGCCAGATGGTCCGGAACAAAGAGGTCTTTGGGGAATAGTTTTCCGGTGTTTTCAATTCTGTTTTCCGGAATTCGTCATAAGGAGAAACACTCGTATAAAGATAAGAGCGTGTCAATATGACTAAGGTATCCCCACGTTGAGTGATATCTGAGATTCGTTCGTCATTGCCGGCTATCGGATATTCTTTCCAACTGTCATGGTTCAGGAGATAGATAGAATATAATCCGGCACACCAGATATCGTTATTGGCTACACGGACGATATTACTTATTTTACGATTGTCGATTCCTTCGGCCAGACCTCGGTTGAAATCGGCAAATGTAGCAAAGCAGGAGTCTGTTTTCCAGACTCCTGCATTACCATATGCCAGAATTTTCCCATCGGGTAGGCGTAGTGTTCCCTTTATGATTCCATTATTCCAATTTTTGTAGTGATAGCTTTCCGGCATCCAGTTTCTGCTGACTTCAGCTTTTGAAAAGAGTGTACGATGATTGAGTACAATACCGGAAAAGCAGAACATCAGGATAAAAAAGCTAAAGAATAAACCTACCCATTTATGGTATTTCTTCCAGAAATTTTTCATTAGAGATTTTTGCTTAGTTTAAATTTGTACTGCCATCCGGCTGAATGGCATATTCAAATGAATAAATACCGCTTTTGCCTTCGTCATCATAAAAACTCTTGGCTTTCAACTTGGCATATTTCCCACTGGCTGTGCGAACGATAAATACGTAATCGCTTGGGGTGTAAGTGGGAGGAGGGCCGGCAAAAGTGATTGCTTTACAGAGAACCTCATTAGCGGTGGACTCCATGGTAGGAGGAGGGAAACCTGTGCCGGGAGCAGTGATGGTATAGGCTGCGTCGACAGTAAATGTTCCCTGCGGAACTGTCGTACAGGCTGCCAAATCTTTAATGTTAGTGAGTAATGCTCCACCTTTTCCTTTGCCGGATGCACCACTGTTGGTACGCACATTGTAACGATTGAATGCGATGTCCCAGTCTGTATTTTCGGCATGGGATTCTTCACTGACGCTTACTTCTTTTCCTTTTTCAAGTGAATAATAGATCCAGTCGTTTCCGTATGCTGTTTTCCGACTCAGGCTTACTTGTTTTACCGGCAACGTGTTTTCTCCTTGTGAAGGGTCGTCGGGACTGTTGTTGTCTGAGCAAGCGGTGATGATAAACGCTGAAAGTACGCCAAATAATAGAATGGCGAATCTGAATTTGTTTTTGTTGTTCATTATTGTTTTAGTTTAATTAAAGTGTATAATTACATGCGATAAAATAGTTTCTTCCCGGTGAAGTGGAAGTATTGAAAGTCACTCGATCTGAAGTATAATCGAACAAATTGGTTATTCCTGCTGTGATTCTCAGATTCTGCATGATATATTGAGATACTGTCAGATCCCAAAGACAATAAGGGTTTACTTTAGCCTGATAGTAGGCTTCTACCTTCTTTCCGTCTATTTCCAGTTCATCCAACACATCGAATTTCTTTTTCCCCATAATATTGCCGGACAGGTTGACAACGGTGGCATAGCGTGGGATGCGTGTGTTATATTCAGCACGAATATTACCGGAATGTGGACTGGAAGAGCTCAATCGGACTCCATCCGCATCTTTGCTTGTGTACAGATAATTGTATGCTCCATGCACATTGATATGTCTGTTTATTTGTATTTTGCACATGGTCTCTACTCCTGCCAGGCGGCTTTTTCCTATATTGATATAATGGAGTTCCGTTTGGTCATTGCTCCACATTCCTTCTATTTTGTTTCGGAACCAGTTGCTATAAACGTTGGCATTGATATTGATCCAACTGTTCACATATTCTCCCGAAAGAGAGATATAATTGTTAGTTTCGGGTTTCAGTTTACTGTTGCCATATATCCAGAACATGCCCAGATGGTCCCAGTTCATGTACAACTCTTTAATGCTGGGTGAACGGTAGCCGCGTGCATAGTTAAAGCGGACAGTGAATGGAAAGATCTTATACATCACGGAAGCTTTGGGAGTGAGGTTGGTACCGTATTTCTCGTGATAGTCGCAGCGGAGTCCCGCTATTACGGAGAATTGCTTGTTGATGCTCCAGTCATCCTGGAGGAAAGCGGTGGCATACCATTGGCTTTTGTTTTCTTTCACACCGGTTTCAAATTTATCACTGAATAATGATTCTCTGTAATATTCCAATCCTCCCGTAATGGTCTGTTTATCGAGCGCCGTAGTGCTATATACGATACGGGGCTGGATAATATTGTTTTTTATATTCGAGACGACGACCGCTCTTCAGTTCGTATTTATCATATCGGTTGTAGTGATCGGTATGAACAGAGGCTACCAAAGAGGATTTGTCGGAAATCGTGTAATCTATGCTTCCGCCATAGGTATAGTCCTCTGATTTCTCGAATATATTATCTGCTTGAAAATCATATTTGTTCAGCATATAATAGCTTCCTTTTAACTGGACTTTGAGCCGTTTGCTGAAACGATAGTCCATTTTATGGGCTACTTGTACGTCTTCGTATCCCGATATACTGGTCGGGGTTTTACTGAGTTCTTCGGTAATTGTGGTGTTATAGGCCGGAAAATATTTCACGAGAGGTTTTTTATCGAATAATTGGTATCCATCGAAACTTTTGTAAAGTACGTCGGTGTTCATGGTGAACTTGCCCAGGTTCAATCCAAGAGACAGATTGGTGTTCAGATTGGGTTTATCCAGATGAATCCGATATTTGTATTGCGAATGATCTTTGGGAGTATCTTTATAGTTTTGCTGGTTTCTTCCTGCATAGCGTATGCCTGCGGAAGCCTCGAATTTCTTTTTGGCTTTACGCGTAATGATGTTGATAACTCCGCCCATCGCTTGAGAACCATAGAGGGCCGAAGAAGCTCCTTTGACTATTTCGATATGGTCGATATTATAAAGATTGATTCGCGAATAGTCGATGTTGCCACCGTTTTCGCCCGCTATACGTTCGCCGTCTATCAGGAAAAGGATGTGTTTGGAACCTAATCCCTGTATATCGATGCTGGTTCCATAGCCAACCTCCTGAAAGTTAAGTCCGGGAACCTCTTGAGTCAGAAGGTCCTGAATGTTACCGGTTCCTCTTTCTTCTATTTGCTTAGAGGTGATTATCTGAGTGATGACCGGTGTGTTCTTAATCTTCTTTTCTGTTCGGGTTGCCGTAACCACAATTTGTTCAAGATTGAAAGGATCATCGTTCATATAAGAGACTGTGTCCTGTTCTTGCCGTACATTCTGTGCTGCTAAAGGAAGTGTTCCTATAAGAGTAAGTAGTAATGCTAATTTTACTTTCATCATAATCTTTGTTTTTGAGACAGCAAAGATAGAGGGTCCTTAAAGAGTGTGAAATACCTAAAAATAGGTAAAAGACGGATGCCGGTTGGTACTAATTCCATTAAAATTATTAGTTCAACTTCCGAATGGCTTTTCACACCTTGCATATCGGAGGGATTCTGTGACTTCTCTTAAAGAATTTGCAGGAGATGGTGTAAGGAGTGGAATAAAAATCGTATTTTTGCAACCAACTTTTTTAAAATAACCGGTTATGGATACCATTCAGATAAAAGATAAACTATTCACTGTTTCTATCAGGGAACAAGAGATTCAGAAAGAAGTGATTCGCGTGGCGAACGAAATTAATCGTGATTTGGCAGGTAAGAACCCGTTGTTCCTCAGTGTGTTGAATGGCTCGTTTATGTTTACTGCCGACTTGCTGAAACACATTACGATCCCTTGCGAGATCTCTTTTGTGAAGCTGGCTTCTTATCAGGGAGTATCATCTACCGGTTCCATTAAGGAAGTGATCGGTATTAATGAAGACATAGCGGGACGTACGATCGTTATTGTAGAAGATATTGTGGATACGGGACTGACTATGCAGCGTCTGCTGGAAACATTGGGAACACGCGGACCAAAAGAAATTCATATTGCTTCGTTGCTGGTGAAACCGGATAAACTGAAGGTGGACTTGAATATTGAATATGTGGCAATGAATATTCCCAATGATTTCATTGTAGGATATGGTCTCGATTATGATGGTTTCGGCCGTAACTATCCGGATATTTATACAGTTGTAGACTAACATAAAATAATAGGTATACCAGTAATGGTAAAATGTAGAATTATAAATTAACAAGATGCTGAACATTGTAATTTTCGGTGCTCCCGGTTCAGGAAAGGGAACACAAAGCGAACGTATTGTTGAGAAATACGGAATTAATCACATTTCAACAGGAGATGTATTGCGTGCAGAAATTAAAAACGGCACAGAACTGGGTAAAACAGCTAAAGGCTACATTGATCAGGGACAGTTGATTCCGGATGAATTGATGGTAGACATTCTGGCAAGTGTGTTTGATAGTTTCAAAGATAGCAAAGGGGTTATTTTTGACGGTTTCCCAAGAACTATTCCACAGGCTGAGGCGTTGAAAGTGATGTTGAAAGAACGTGGTCAGGACATCTCTGTGATGTTGGATCTGGATGTTCCGGAAGAAGAACTGATGACTCGTCTGATTAAACGTGGTAAGGAATCGGGCCGTGCAGATGATAATGAAGAGACCATCAAAAAACGTTTGGTTGTATATAATACACAGACTTCACCGTTGAAAGAATATTATAAAGGCGAAGGCAAATACCAGCATATCAATGGTCTTGGAACCATGGAAGGTATCTTCGAAGATATTTGTAAAGCGGTAGATACATTATAATTATAAAATATGTGTGCTGATATGCTCCATGCGCTATTTATAGCCAATGGACATATTGGCACATGATTACATCGAAAAAATAATTGGTTATGGCTGAATCGAATTTTGTTGATTACGTAAAGATATACTGCCGCTCGGGTAAAGGCGGAAGAGGCTCTACGCACATGAGGCGAGAAAAATATACTCCTAACGGTGGACCTGATGGAGGAGATGGCGGAAGAGGAGGCCATGTTATCCTGCGTGGTAACCGGAATTACTGGACATTGCTTCACTTGAGATATGATCGTCATGCAATGGCTGGTCATGGGGAGTCGGGCAGTAAGAACCGTAGTTTCGGTAAAGACGGAGCGGATAAGATTATTGAAGTTCCCTGTGGTACGGTGGTTTACAATGCCGAAACAGGTGAATATGTATGTGATGTAACAGAACACGGACAAGAGGTCATTCTCTTAAAAGGCGGACGTGGCGGATTGGGAAACTGGCACTTCAAGACGGCTACCCGTCAGGCTCCCCGTTTTGCCCAGCCGGGCGAACCGATGCAGGAGATGACTGTAATCCTTGAATTGAAATTGCTGGCTGATGTAGGTCTGGTAGGTTTCCCAAATGCAGGTAAGTCTACCTTGTTATCTGCTATTTCTGCTGCAAAACCAAAGATTGCCGATTATCCGTTTACAACATTGGAGCCTAACCTGGGTATTGTATCTTATCGTGACGGACAGTCGTTTGTAATGGCTGATATTCCGGGAATTATCGAAGGTGCCAGTGAAGGTAAGGGATTGGGATTGCGTTTCTTGCGTCACATTGAGCGCAACTCTTTGTTACTTTTCATGATACCGGCGGATAGCGATGATATCCGTAAAGATTATGAAGTGCTGCTAAACGAACTGAAAACATTTAATCCTGAAATGCTGGATAAACAACGGGTACTTGCCATCACTAAGAGTGATATGCTGGATCAGGAGCTGATGGATGAAATAGAACCGACATTGCCGGAGGGGAATTCCTCATGTATTCATTTCATCTGTATCCGGTTTGGGCATTTCGGTGCTGAAGGACATTTTATGGACGGAGTTGAATAAGGAAAGCAATAAAATAGAAGCTATTGTGCATCGTCCGAAGGATGTCAGCCGATTGCAGCAGGAACTCAAAGATATGGGTGAGGATGAAGAACTCGACTATGAATATGAGGATGATGGTGATGGTGATGAGGACGATTTGGATTACGAATACGAAGAAGAGGATTGGGAAGATAAATGATTTCACTCACTGACGATAGAAAAATGTTGGGGTATGGGCTGTTGGGCGCATACCCCAACATTTCTCATTTTGTAACGACCCGTCACGGCGGTTATAGTGAGGGGGCGTATGCTTCTTTTAATTGTTCACCTTTTTCGGGAGATGAACTTGAAAGGGTAGAGAAGAATCAGACGTTGTTGTTTCAATCACTATCGCAAGCTCCTAGGCATTTGATTATTCCTTTTCAGACACACGGAACGAAAATACTTCCGGTCGATGAAAAATTTCTTGGAGCTTCTGGGCAGCAGCAACAGGAAATGCTAAACGAGATTGATGCGTTGATTACCACTGAGCCGGGATGCTGCATTTGTATTTCCACGGCAGACTGTATTCCGGTATTGTTGTATGATAGAGTACATCATGCTGTAGCGGCTGTGCATGCCGGGTGGAGGGGGACAGTGGAGTATATTGTTGGACATACGCTTGAGAAGATGCGGGCTGTTTTTGGAACGGAAGGACAAGATGTAATCGCATGTATCGGTCCGGGTATCTCTCTACAATCATTCGAGGTGGGGGATGAAGTTTATGAAGCTTTTCGTTTGAATGGTTTTGATATGTCGCGTATCTCTTTCAGGCATTCGGTTACACATAAGTACCATATTGACTTATGGGAAGCCAACCGGCAACAGCTTTTGGATTTTGGAGTACCGGGGGTACAAATTGAAATAGCGGATATTTGTACTTACATCCGGCATGAGGATTTCTTTTCAGCGCGAAGATTGGGCATAAAGTCCGGACGTATTTTGTCGGGCATTATGATAAATAGCTGATAGATAAAATTTTGATTTATTATGTATACCATTATTGTATCGAAAGAGTTAAAAGAAGCATGTCCTGTTTTTGCAGGGGTTGCTATATATGCTGAAGTGAAAAACACTTCTTATTGTGAAGGGCTTTGGGAGGAGATTCAATCTTTCACAGAAATGCTCACTGCAACAACCCGGTTGGAAGATATTAAGAAACAACCTGTGATAGCTGCCACACGTGAAGCCTACAAACGCTGCGGGAAAGATCCTGGGAGATATCGGCCGTCGGCCGAAGCGTTACGTCGCAGATTGATGCGGGGGATTGCTTTGTATCAGATTGATACTTTGGTCGATTTGATTAACCTGGTTTCTCTCCGGACCGGACATTCGATAGGTGGTTTTGATGCTGATAAGATAGCGGGCACTGGTCTGGAACTGGGGATCGGTAAGATCAATGAGCCTTTCGAAGGGATCGGGCGTGGTGTGCTGAATATCGAGGGGCTGCCGGTGTACCGGGATGCTGTGGGGGGAATAGGGACTCCGACCAGTGATAACGAACGGACAAAGATGGGGCTGGAAACAACACATATATTGGCTATCGTTAATGGCTATAATGGTAAAGAAGGACTGCAGGAAGCTGCCGAAATGATACAAACTTTATTGAAAAAATACGCTGACTCGGACGGAGGAACAATTACTTACTTTGAATAACGAATATCCCCATGAAAAACATATTCACTTTACTGATTTTATCTGTATGCTTTTTGTGTGCCAACATATCGGGTAGGGCACAGAACAAATTTTCGGATATGGAGGTCAATCATGTCCGGGTGGCTACACCGGGACTTTTTTCCAAGGAGAATTGTGTCATGCTGGATCTGAAGTCCCTGTCACGGAATTACTCTTTCCCTTTGCCGGGAGGCAAAGTCATTTCGGGCTATGGAACACGTGGAGGCCATAGCGGTGACGACATAAAAACTTGTGCCCGCGATACGATTCGTGCAGCTTTTGACGGGGTGGTACGTATGGCTAAACCTTATGGTGCGTATGGCAATGTGATTGTGATACGACATCCCAATGGGTTGGAGACGGTATACAGTCATAATGTGAAGAATCTGGTAAAGAGTGGGGATGTGGTGAAAGCCGGAATGGCTATTGGCCTGACCGGACGTACCGGACGGGCTACTACCGAGCATCTGCATTTTGAGACGCGGATTAACGGACAACACTTTAATCCCGGTCTTATTTTTGATATGAAGAAGGGAACCTTGCGTACTGATTATTTGCAATGTACGAAGAAAGGTAAGGGAATTGTTGTTAAAGCTTTGAAAAGCGAAAAAGTCCTTCCTAAATATAAAACTCTTTCGCCTTTCCTATATGAACTGCCCGGGATTAAAAAACCGGTATGGAATATACCAGCCCTAGCGAGATCCGCTGCGTATTCGGGTCTATAGCATCTAAATTGCGGGCGGGTTTCAATAGTTTATTCCGTTTGTATTGATAGTGCAAGAAGATCAATAGTTCGCTGTTCCTCATTGGATAGTATTCCACACAAACTTGTCCGCACCATGTCCGGCGATAGGTACCTTTTTCAAAGATACCGTTAGCTTTATAAATTTTTCCGGATTCGTAAATACCTTTCAGGTAAGCATTCCAATTAGGGTGGAAGCGGTAGTCTACATTGGCAATCGTGGTAAAATACTCGGTATGTTGGGCTGTCTGCGGGTTTTCCAAGTCTATGCGAGGTAAGGCGCTGATAATGCCTTTATTATCTATTCCTTGTCGGGAGTACATGAAATCCATATAAGCGATCCATGGACCTTTTTCGTAAACATTGCCTGCGGTAAGATACATTATATTTCTTCCTTTGGCCTGCTGTCCCCATGAAGCGGCGTATCTCAACTGAATGGCTTTGTCCAGATAATAACTGTTCCAGTTAATGGTCGATATCAGAGGTACTTTGGTAGCTTCGACATCTGTCGGCAGGCCGTGAAGGTAAGTATCTGCGTCTCCACCGTTACGGTTGTTGACTATCTGAAAATTGAGTTCTTGAGTCGGAGTCACATTCCAAGTGGCAGATACTCCCGCCAGAAAGCAGTTTACATAATTATTAAACTCGCTGAATTCACGTACTTTAATCGGATTGACATAGTACTCATAGCCTCCCAGCATAAGAAATTGCTTTCCGGCCGTGATGGAAAAGCGATCGGAAAGGTGATAGGTCAGATAAGCATACTCTACGGAAGAGGACAGATTATCCAGAGCAAAGGGGTTGCTGTATTTATTAAAAGATTGCCGGAAATGGTAAGAGAACTTCCGGTTGATATTTCCTATGATTTCCAGCTTAAACCGGTTTAACTTGAAAGCAACTTCATCTAACTCATTTTCAGTAAAAGAGGCAGCACATGAAGTATATAATTGGAGATTCATGTGAGCGGAAAATCCTTTGTTCTCTTTTCCGGTGACGCGTTCGATCACAGAGGGGATAGAGTCTTTGGGGGAAATAATTGGTTGTTGTTGAGCTGCAACAGTGCTCATGGTAAACAAGGTTACCAAAAGGAAGACGTGTCTTTTCATATTTGTGAAATCTCTTAGGGTTAATAAAGTGATGCAAAAATAATAAAAAAACGTCTTCCTTTCGGTTATTCTAGGGTAAAACTAAAACTGTTTGTTTCTCCTTTACCTTCTTTTTCTATCAGTCTACAAATTTCAGGCAAACAGGTTTATCTACTTTTATATCTTTCTTGATATCAGTTAATAATCCGGTAGCCTGATCTCTTTCAAATATTTGAATGACATTGGTGTCGCGGCAAGCTACCAATAAGTATTTGCCGTTGGGAGTGATGATAAAGTTGCGTGGATGGATTCCCGTTAACTGATAACCTACCTTGGTTAGGGTACCGTTGGTCTCATCAACTTTAAAGATAGCTACTCCGTCTGCTTTCAAGCGGTTGCTGGCATAGAGATATTTTCCGTCCGGGCTAAGGTGGATGTCACCGCTTCCCTGTGCGTTTACAGTGTCAGCCGCAACAGTTTGAATTTCGTCCAACATTCCGTCAGCATATCGAAAAGCGATTACCGTCCCTCCGATTTCATTAATAAGGTAGGCAAACTTACCGTCTGAATTGAATATCAGATGCCGGGGGCCGGAACCGGGAGCAACTTTAAAAGCTTCCGGGGTACCTTTTGTGAGGAATTTCTCTTTGTTATCGGCATTGGCATTAGGGTTGATATTGAATTTATGTATCTGATCGGTACCTAAGTCGTCTGCCAGTAAATATTTACCGTCGGGGGTAATACGTACACAGTGTAGGTGAGGCATCGTCTGCCGTTCTTTGTCCGGACCGGAACCTTTAAATTCGATTACGTCTGAGGCGGGTAGCAATGCTCCGTCTTGTCCGATAGGAAAGACGGTAATACTTCCACCGCTATAATTGGCTGTGACGATGTTCTTTCCGTTGGTGGTCAGATAGCACGGATCGGCTCCCATTGTTTTTTGTGTATTCAATAAGTGTAGAGTTCCTTTTTCTTTGTCGAAGGCAAAGGCGCTGACTGCGGCCTGGTCTTTGCTAAATTCATTGACGGAGTAGACAAACTTTCCGTCCGCTGATGGAATGAGGTATGAAGGGTTTGCTACTTCCGCATCACTCAGTGGGAGCGATTCTCCGGTTTCTTCGTTGAATCGGAAAGTATAGATGCCTTTGCTGTTGCCGGAAGTGTAAGTTCCGACCAGCATTGTTAATTCACTGTCAGTGGTTGACGGATCTGTCGGCTGAGCTGTTGTCTTTTTGGGGGAGCAACTGGCTACAATCATACCGGCAGCACAGATACTAATGATTTTCTTGACCATAATGAATAGATGTTGTTTTGAGATTTTGTTGGTTGTCTTTGTTACATTCTGAAAATACAAAGTTAGTATAATCTCCTGTGTTTCTTTCCGGAATGAATAAAATATCTAAAATCCACCCTCTTTTTCTTTCTATATGACGAATATTATCTATCTTTGCACCTACATAAGTGGTTACCACTTCCTCATTTCAAAAGGGGTTGACTGGTTTTGACAGCGGGCAGAAATGGTGGGTAAGCATGCAGTGCGTCGGTGATTTGCACTTTAATCTCAGTTATCAAAATTTTATCTGGCGAAACTAATTACGCTCTTGCTGCTTAATCGAATCATAGTAGATTAGCTTAATCCAGGCACCAGGTGCCAGGACGAGACATCACTCGGAAGCTGTTGCTCCGAAGCATTCCGGTTCAGTGGTGCAGTTACATCGGGGATAGTCAGAAGTGGCCTTGCGCTTCTGATGAAACTTTAAAGGATAAGGCAGGAATTGATGGCTTTGGTTCTGCTCCTGCACGAAAAACTTAGGCAAAGATAAGCATGTAGAAAGCTTATGATTTCCTCGTTTGGACGAGGGTTCGAATCCCTCCAGCTCCACTTTATGACAAAAAGGTCCTCCTGAACTTATAAATTCAGGGGGACTTTTTGGGTTAATAAGATCCCAATTGTCCGGGTTATAAAGTTCTTCTCTAACGTAAGTTGTTGAAATATATTGGATTAACTTCATTTTATCCCCAATTATTTGTCCGGGTAATTTATTTTGTTTTTTAAAATAAACACTCTACATTTGGCTTCGGAGTAATTTGTCATAGAGAATCGACAAATGAAAAACAATCTGATTCCAAGTCTGGTTAAGGAAATTATTGTCTACCCATATTTGTTCCTAATTCATATTCTGGAAAATGCCCCGTTAATCTGTCTTTTTTTTATTAGAAACCATATTTGGAAAACAAATTGAATATTATCCCGTTCTAATGTAGATCAGATTGATTTTTCATGTAAGTCACCTCTCTCAATGTCTTGTTACTAATAAATAAACTATGTGAACATCTCATTGCTGTTATTTTGTTAATATCCACTACGATAACTGAGAGGGATTTAAAGCGTGTAGGAGCGCTACAAATCCGATCACCTCCTTACGTGACGTGAAGAAGGTAGTATTTCTTTTCCCCCTCCCTCGCTACCTCTTGTTTGATTCTTGCTTTTTATAAACTACTCCATTTAAATTATAACAAACAAATAGAATGAAATATATTATATACTTCATGATGATGTTGTATGGTTCATTATGTCATGCCATCGTTTGCAAACACATTGTAGAAAGAAGTGAAACGAATACTCGTAAAGTGTATCAGATCCAAAGGGATGCTCTGGGTTATATGTGGTTTATGAACCATGCCGGAATCAGTCGGTTTGATGGGACCAAGCTAAAACACTATAAACTGCCGGCCGAAGGGCGAACCATGGATTATTATATGGGCAATTGCCGGTTGCTTACAGATAATCGGAATGGGTTGTGGGTAGTCACCCGTAATGGATATTTATGGATGTACAATCCATCATTGGATAAATTCGAATGCAGGAATCATCTGGTTATTCCGAATGATGTTTCCCTTCATTTTCTCTGCGTAGATAACAGTAGTCATATCTGGTTTTCTGTCGGAAACCGGTTGATAGCCTATCAAATACTATCTAATACTTTTCATCGGGTGGATCATAGCCTGGCAACGATTTCCTGTATGGTAGAGGTGGCTCCGGGAGAGTATTTTGTAGGTTCGGATGAAGGGCTGTTCGGAATTACAATAAAGAATTATGCCGTCGACAGGCAAACCGGAGAATTGTCCGGTAAAAGATATAGCCGGATACATGAAATACTTTTTCATCCTTATACCCAAAGATTGGTTATGTTTGATTATTCGGAAGGATTAGGGGTATGGGATATGAAGTCGGAGCAATTGGTTGGTACTTGGAACCGATTGTTGAATAGTCGGGTCAGTGGTCTGAGGATATGGGATGACCGGACTGTTTTGGTAGCTACAGATGGTGAGGGAATATTTCGTATGGATATCGTTAATCCGGATATTACATCTTTTATACAAACTGATTTTGAGAATGATAATTCAATTCGTACCAACCGGATTGCTGACGTGTTTGTAGATGATCAGAAACTTATCTGGGTGGCGGATTATCCGGAAGGCGTATCAATGATCGATGTGGAATCTCCTGATGATTATAAATGGTACAGGGCACGGTCCGGGGACAGTCATCCACTGACCAACAATCGGATAAATGCGGTTCTGCATGATTCGGATGGGGATGTCTGGTTTGCAACGGATCACGGTATCAGTTGTTTTCATCCGTCGACAGGCTTATGGAACCGGATTGTTACGCCTCTTCCTTGTCAGATGTATACTGCATTGTGTGAAGTAAAGCCGGGAGAGATATGTGCCGGGAACTATGTACACGGTTTGTTCTTCATCCGAAAGAAAAGTAATTATTCGGTTACACCGTATGTACGTATTTCAGGAGTAAACGCATTGTGTCGTAAGGATAAAGACGGTTTTTGGATTGGAACGGATGAAGGGGTGTTTTTTTATTGTCCGGAAAACGATAGTATCGTGGAGGTAAAACGCTTGTCCGGTTTACACATTCATGCTTTGCATCAGTCCGATGATTGTCTTTATATTGGGACTGAAGGAAACGGATTAATGGTCTATCATCCGGAGCATGAGCAGATGGATACGGTTGCTGCTTTAGGAACCGGTAATGTATATGCTGTTTGGTCGGATGATAGCAGGCGGTTAATGGGAAGCAGTGATGGGTTTGCTTTCTCGCTCGATCTTGTACAACATTCATATTACAGGTTTCTGAGTAAAGGAATTCGGATTACATCGGGTACTTTCTTAGGTAATGGAAGATACATTTTGGGCACCTATCAAGGCGCAATTGAGTATGATAAACAAAAGGCTCGACCGCTGCGTAAAGCTTGTTTGGGATTTTACTTGGACGAACTTCGGGTTTTGGACAAAGAGGTGACCGTCGAAACGGAGAATTCTCCATTGAAGAAAGCTCTGAACTGTACAGCTACGTTACAGTTGGAGCACAATGAAAATACTTTTTCGTTTACGGCTACTGCCATTCGCTATACTGAAAAGCAGGATATAGCTTACAGTTGGAAACTCGATCATACGGATTGGAGTGCTCCGTCTGTAGATAATAGAATTCGTTTTTCGAACCTTCCTCCGGGTGAATATATCTTTTCTGTGCGGGCGTTATCCATTGATAACGGTCGGCCGTTTGCGCAAAGAAATATGCACATCATCATTCGTCAACCCCTTTGGAAGACAGGTGGAGCTTTCCTTTGTTACGGTCTTTTGGCACTTATGTTGGGCTCTCTGGCCGTACGTTCATGGTTCGTATGGCAAGACAGAAACCTTTCAAGAGAACAAGTACGGTTGTTTGCGAATACGACACGTAACCTTTGTCTACCACTTACACTGATAAAAGTTCCTTTGGAATATCTTTATGAAAAGTCATCTTCCGAACTTGTTAGTAACGTATTGCAACAGATAAAGGGAGTGAACAATTTATTGGCTGAGCTGGAAAATATCAGTCGTGTTTCTGCTGCTCCGGGGCGTCTGTCGCTTGCCGACTATGAGTTATCCATATTCTTGAAAGAGACAGTAGCCCGAATTAGAGATTATATCAGCGAGAAGGACATTATGCTCCGTTGGACGGAGGAGCCTGCCTTTGCTACCGTATGCCTCGATAAGGATAAGATGTCTGCCATTCTTAGAAACCTGTTAATGGCTTTTACAGACAGTATGGATCGAGGTGGCGAAATTCTTCTGAGTACTTCGTGTAACAATCAAAAGTGGGAGTTGAGGCTGGAATCTGAGGATAACGGGTTTCTTAAAAAAAAATTCTAAATTATAAAGGGTTCGTTTCGGGAGGTTCTTCCGAGACAATGAGTTGGCTATTTATACGTAAATTAATCTGTTTGCATAAAGGTAAAATCAAATTTGCTTATAAAGAAGAACAAAAACTGGTGCTTATTTTAATTTTTCCTATTGTCATCCGGCAATCGGAAAGAGTTTCTGAATTCTCCGGGATATTATCCGTACCGGAGCTCTCCACAGGGAATAGTGAGTTGTTGTCGGTTACCGGAATGCTGCCGACAGTGAAAACTTCTGAGCAGAAACGTCCGGATAAGAAAAAAGAGAAACATTCTCTGGTATTGGTTGAAAGGAATAAGGATTTGTGTAATTATCTTGTGCAAATCCTGATGAAGGAGTATAAGATTGTGTCTGTTTGTGATGCGGAGGCGGCCTTTGAGACTGTGTGTGAACAATGTCCGGATGCAGTACTGGCTTCTTCTGTTCTTACCCGTATTTCGGGTGAGGAACTTGCCGTTCGGATTAAATCGGATGACAGAGTAGCACATATTCCGGTAATATTGTTAGTGAAACCGGGAGAGGATGACCGGTACATTCAACGGAATGCCGATCTTTATGTGTGGATGCCTTTTGCCATATCATCTTTAAAGACTGAGATTGCAGCTTTGATTGCTAACCGGGAAATGATCCGTAAGAGGTATATTCGTTTGGCCTTGGGGGGTGAGGCCTCGGACCCTATCGATAAAGAGGTAGAGTCATCAGAAGGTGATCAGGAGTTTATTCGTCAGGTGAGAAGTCTGATTGAAGAGAGGATGACCGATTCCGGATTTAAGATTGGTGAACTGAGCGGCTGCATGAATATGAGTCGTTCGAGTTTTTATAATAAGATTAAGGAGATAACCGGACATGCTCCTGCGGACTATGTTCGTAATGTGCGGCTCAACAGAGCATTGGTTTTGTTAATGAGCAGAAAGTATACGGTGGCTGAGGTTGCGGATATGACGGGTTTCAGTGATCCTAAATACTTCGGGATCGTGTTTAAGAAATATTATGGGGGCTCACCGACGAAGTATATAAACAATTTATAGACCGACAGAAGACCGGTAAGGGAGCCACCTTGCCGGTCTTCATTTTATTAACTAATCCGGTCGACTGGATTGAGAGAATTACTCTTATCTTTGCTATCCGAAAGGAGAACTGCGATGCAGAAGGATTGCAGAGATGAATGAACGTAAAATTATACATATCGATATGGATGCCTTTTATGCTTCTGTGGAGCAAAGGGATCATCCTGAATTGCGTGGTAAACCGCTTGCCGTGGGGCATGCCGAGGAGCGGGGAGTAGTAGCGGCAGCAAGTTATGAAGCTCGTCGTTATGGAGTTCGTTCGGCTATGTCGTCACAAAAGGCGAAACGTCTGTGTCCGCAATTGATTTTTGTTCCCGGACGGATGGAAGTGTATAAATCCGTTTCCCGTCAGGTACACGAAATATTTCATGAGTATACCGATCTGATTGAACCTCTGTCATTGGATGAAGCGTTTCTTGATGTGACGGAGAATAAGCAGGGGATCTTGCTGGCTGTGGATATAGCTAAAGCTATCAAGCAACGTATCCGTGAAGAACTGAGCCTGGTGGCATCGGCAGGCGTGTCGTATAATAAATTTCTGGCTAAAATAGCTTCGGACTTTCGTAAACCCGACGGACTTTGTACTATTCATCCTGATCAGGCAATCGATTTCATTGCCCGTTTGCCTATTGAGTCATTTTGGGGAGTAGGGCCGGTGACTGCCCGGAAGATGCATTTACTGGGGATACACAATGGACTTCAGTTACGGGAGTGTTCGTCTGAAATGCTGGTACGTCAGTTTGGTAAAGTGGGACTGCTTTATTATGATTTTGCACGTGGAGTCGATCTTCGACCGGTAGAAGCAGTGAGAATACGTAAATCAATCGGATGTGAGCATACATTGGAGAAAGACATCCATGTAAGATCGTCTGTGATTATAGAGCTTTATCACGTAGCTACGGAGCTTGTAGAGCGATTGCAGCAGAAAGAGTTCCGGGGAAATACACTAACTCTGAAGATCAAGTTTCATGATTTTAGCCAGATAACACGAAGCATGACACAGGCACAGGAACTTACGAATCTTGAGAGAATCTTGCCCCTTGCCAAACAATTGCTGAAAGAGGTGGAGTATGAGCAGCATCCCATTCGCTTGATCGGGCTTTCGGTATCGAATCCGAGAGAAGAAGCGGATGAACATCGGGGAGTATGGGAACAACTGAGTTTTGAATTTAGTGATTGGGGAAAATAGTTAAAGGTGGAATCCTAAGAAAAAAATAGTTGCATGATCGTATTTGTCCGGCATTATTTTTATATATTTGGAAGTAATATCATATTGAGAACTAATAAATTATAAGGAACTATGAGCTTGCATAAATATTCGATTGTTTTATTGGCATTATTGGCGTTACTCTGCAGTTGCCATGATGAAGATAAAGGAGATATCCCACAGTCCGATGAGCGAACCGCAGATTTTATTGTGAAATATAAGGATGATTTCGGAATACATACGGATTATAAAGCTAAGGTATATATCTATTATGGAATATATTCAATGGATATTGTAGGCTTTCATTATCTTCCGGACGGGGTGCTGGATCATGAAGGGAAAGAAATAACTCCTGACATCCGTCTATCTGCTGATGGAAAAGAAGATATAACCTTGTTATTGGATAATGCTGAAAAGGTAACGGTTATTGTTGAAAGCTCCTATTATGAGGGAAGAGTGGGAATAACAAGTTACTCTCCGGGCGACACACCTATAAAAGGGATATTTACGTTTGGGGAATAGTGAACGGTATGGAGGGAATCTTTGATGTCTGTTTCTATTTCATGATATATTAAAAAAGGAAGAAGTCTGAACTTCTTCCTTTTTTAATGGAGGATATGTTTCAGGCAAGTGCCCGTTTTATTCTATAATCCATGGATTACTTTCATTAACTGTTCGCCCAATCCGATGGTATAACCTTGTGACACGAAGACTACCCGGTTGAATGTATCACCGATAATAAACATGGGCAGGATGGTGCTGTTTGGCAACTTCATCGATTCGGCAATTTGTTTCTGGATCGCTCCATCTACGTCGATACCATAGGTAATGGTTGAAGGCAATCCGGGGAATTCTGACGGGCGGAACTTTTTGTACTGTTCTTCACTAGGGAAGAGCAACACCATTTTGCGTCCCCATTTTTCAAATTCACCGCTTAAAGCTGCAATATCCCGAAGGGCATGGTTAGTGGGTTCTTGTCCGGCTCCCAGCACTGCTACAACGTAGTATCCCCGGCCACAAGTCTGAAGAATACTTTGCGGTTCGGAGGTTCCTATAGGCAGATAAGTCGATTCGGAATTAAAATTACCAATTACTTGTACCTGGTCTTTGCTTTCGCGCATGACCAGATCGACAGTTGTTGTCTTTCCCTCTTCAATGGTGAAGAAAGTCACATTAGCCAATACAGCTCCGCTTGCCATGCGAGTACCGGTTACCATCATATAGTATCCTGTGTCCAGGCGTGCACCATTCTTCAGCAAGTTCGACCAGGTGGCTCCTCCACCCATATCTACGTCACCTTCGTCGTAGTTGAGGAGTTGGAAGGTTCCATTGCGGAACTTTGAGAGGGTGAAGTGTGAATAGTATTTTGGATCACTCAACGAAGGGATCGGCCGGTAGCGGGCTACGAGCGTTCCGGTTGGTGCCTGCGTTTGCTGTGCGGCTTCAAAATCGACATCATAGACCTTGCCGTTCTTGAGGTTGTTGTCATTGAAAGTCCGATATTGAATCTTGCCGGTCACTTCATCTATCCAGGCAGGAATCCCCAGGCTACGGGCCATGGATACAAAGAAAATGTTACGGGATTTCTCGTCTGCTACCCGGGCTTTCCATACACCCATTGGTGACATTGGTATACGTTGTGAGTTTAATTCGTTATTGATTGTGATCTCTTTTTTACACCATTCTACCAAAGCTTGTGGATTTTTGCGGAAGGCTTCTGCTTCACTTGCCGGAATCTCTTTCCGGAAGAATGCTTTGTAAGGAGTGATCATTTCATTGGCTACACGCGGGTTCAGTACGTTGCTACAGAAATCTTCAGAAGCGGGCAGGCCGGAGTTATTCAGATGGTCGTTCAATACTTCCGGGCTTACGTCTCTCAGGTCTTTGGCCGAGACTACTTTCAGCAGGCTGATAGCCTGACCGGCCTTATCGGCTTTTACAGCATCAGAAAGGAAATCGGTTAAAGTCTGGTGGTTACCTCTGGAAGCTATCAGTAAGCGTACTGTTTCGGTTTCATCCAGCTTATTCTCTTTGGCAAAAGTCCGAGCTTGCTCTTCGGTAATGAAAGTGGCTACGTATGCGTTGCGGATAGAATCTTCCTGTGCCATGCGCCGATCATTTTCAGTACGTTGTTCCGGAGTCACTTCGGGCAGGTTGGCGCCTTCGGCAGGAGGAACGATATCCAGTGGAAGCGAATAGGTTTCACTGGCGTTTTTGTCCAGTGTGATCTTCAGTTCATTGTCTTTGCCGAATGATAGTTTAGAATAACCGAACCGTCCGTCTTTGGAGGCCCATACCAACATATCACCCTTGCCGGCAGTCAATGATGCATGCCCGCTCCGGTCTGTATGTTTGGTGGCCACCGTATAAAATTCAGCGTAGTTATAGACCTTGAACTCTACGGTAGCATCGGCTACCGGCTGACCTTCGGCATCTGTCACGAGTACGGAACCTTTGGCAGTCGGAGCATAATTGTCAATCACGTTGATCTCTGTATAATTCGGAGTTTCGTACATGATTTCTTCTTGTCCGGTATAGCGTCCGAATACCTTTGTATGCATCAGCATACCACGACTGGCGGGAGCATTAAACCAACCCAGGTTCAAAACCGGTTCCGGTTCACAGGCACCAAAGAAATACCATTTGCCATCTACCCAGGCTTCTACCCATGCATGGTTGTCATCGGTATGTGCCCAACGCGGAGTATATACCTGTCGTGCCGGAATACCTACCGAGCGAAGAGCTGCTACGGTGAAGGTGGATTCTTCACCACAGCGACCATAAGCGGTTTTTACGGAAGCGAGTGGAGCACTCGTACGGGCATCACTTGGGGTGTAGATTACCTTTTCGTGGCACCAGTGGTTTACCTCGAGTACAGCGTCGTGTAATGACAGATTCTTCACACGGTCTTTCAGTTCATTGTAAAACACCCGGCGTGAGTCATCCAGGTTTTCATTGTTTACCCGAATGGGGAGCACAAAATGACGGAATACGTCATCGGGGATTTCTTTTCCCCAAGGCATTTCCCGACGTGCCTGATCGGAGAGTCTGACATTTTCCAGATAGTAGTCGCCTGTATAATCCGTTACGTCACCTGTAGGCATGTAGGCATAGAGGAACATTAAAGCCTCTTGTTCGGGAATGGTGAGCTTTTCATTAAACACTGCAAACAACTCTCCATTGGGAAGTTGCTGCTTCTTCATTTCAAAATCTTGCGTCACTTGGTTTCGGTAAGCCACATCTTTCAGGAAATGGGACTCACTGCATGAAAAGAACGCAACCGACAACATCGGAATGATTAGAAAGCGGGTTAGGGTTTTCATACAATTTGTTGTTAAGTAAGGCCTCACCCCCGTTCCTCTCTTAAGGAGAGGGGGGAGTGAATGCTTTTGGTTCATATATTTAGTTTTGATTTCTTTCTCTTTTTGTTTCATCTTTCCGGAATTACTGTTTTCTACTTTAATCTTTCGGTATCTTTATGGTCATTTATGAAAATTCTGGTTTACATTCTTCGGAGTCCGGCTCTTTTCCATTTTCCGGGTGAAGGAAAGAGAACGGAACTCTAAAATCCATTCAATGGGAAAAGTACCGTGGGAATCAGTAGTACCATTCCTAGGATAATGAATAAAAGAAGTATCTTCCAGAACCATTTTACCCAAATCTCATAAGGTATGCGGGCAATGCCTAAGGCACCCATCAATACAGCAGAAGTAGGGGTGATCATATTGGTAAATCCGTCACCAAACTGATAAGCCATTACCGTAGCTTGCCGCGAAAGTCCGATGACATCGGAAAAGGGTGCCATGATAGGCATGGTTAACGCTGCTTTGGCGGACCCGGAAGGGATAATCAGGTTAATGAGTGTCTGTATCAGATACATCACCCCCAAAGATACTATTTTTCCAGCTTCTCCCATCAGTGAAGCCAAAGAATGTAAAATGGGGTCGATGATATGTCCGTCTTGCAGTATTTGAATAATCCCTCCGGCCAGTCCCACAACTATGGCGGCCGACAACATGTCTTTGGCTCCATCCATGAATTGCTTGATGATAGCATCTGCATGTTCACTATTGGCAAACCCCGAAAGAATGCCCATTGCCAGAAAGATGGCGGATATCTCCGGTAAATACCAGCCATGACCCATGACACCGATAATCAGGAAAAGAATAGTGAATGCGAGTAAGGTCAATATAAAGAACTGGTTGGATTTGCGTAAACCCAGCCAACCGAAAACTGCAAACAAGATAGATAAGGTGGGAACTGCATAGCAGGTGACTGATGCTTCACCTACTGAAAAAGTACTGATCGGGTAGATGATGGAGAACAACCCCAAGGACACGAGTAACAATAGGTATACGATCCATGCTTGGCGAGTCGTTACATGGGATATCTCTCCACAGCTTTCTTTTTTCCCGTTTCCGCCAATAAGCGTCAGCATGATACATAGGTGATTTTTCCGGATGCTTTTTGACGACAGCGGCATATCTGAGTACACAAACAATCAGGGCGGTGGTCAGTATCAGCCAACAAAACATACGGTATTCAAATCCGGAGAACAACGGGAGATCAGACAAACCTTGCGCAATGCCGATCGTAAAAGGATTCAGTACTGCACCGGAAAAGCCGATATGGGCAGCTACGTATACCATGCACAGCCCGGTGATGGAGTCATATCCCATTGATATGGCAAGTGGGACAATGATGATGACGAAGGCCAGTGTCTCTTCACTCATACCGAATACGGAACCGAAAAGGCTGAAAAGGATGATGACTAAGGATATCACTACATTGTTTACTCCCAGTATTTTGATCAGTCGGTGTTTTTCAAGTCCTTTCGTGAAATTCAGAAATGAAAAAATGCCGGTATCAATAGCACGGCTGCTATTCATTATTTGAAAGGCACCTCCCATAATCAGTAAGAAAGCTATAATTCCTGCCTGACGTTCGAAGCCTTCAAGAAGGGAGCTGAACACTTGCCAGGTCTGGGGTGTCTGTTCTACCCGGTGGAAAGAATGGTCTACAATGACAGTGCGGGAAATACCGTTTACGTCGATTGTCTCTCGCATATATTCTCCGGCAGGAATGATCCAGGAAAGCACTGCACAGAGTAGAATGACCGAAGAAATGATGGTGTATGTGTGGGGTATCCGTTTGAGCATAGTCGTTTTTCTTGATAAAGCGCAAAGTTATGCAATATATTTGTAATATACACTTGCCAAATCAGGCCTTATAAAAAGAAAAATCAACTAACGATACACTTTTCTTATGTTTTAGAACATATTTTCGAAAACATTTCGTATCTTTGCAGTGTTAATAAAGAAAACAAGATGTAAAACCGCTCTTCAAAACGTGGAGAGCAAAAAAAGAGGACCAAAATTATGAAAAAGAATGCAAATGAAATTATGATGTTGCAGTATCGTATCAAACGTTACCAAGCAATGGGAAATGGAACAATGTGCCAGCTGTTAAATGGCAAACTTCAAAAACTGCTTGCAAAGCAGGTTACCATGTAATTAAACACAATCTATATTATATGAATAAGAAGCGGGGAATCGGATGATTCTCCGCTTTTTTTGTCATTTATCTGTTTATATCCGGAACAATCATTATAAAATATTCGTTAATTAGACAACGAATTCTATTTTTTCTCAAATTTATTGCTACGTTTGCAACTACTATGATAAAGTACATATTCTGCATATTGATAGGTATCTTTTTTGTGTATGGAGCCGGTTATACCGCTTCTATAGAAGAAACTGCAGAACTTCCCGCCGAAGTTACTGCCACCTTTGTATCACAATATGCCGGAGACCATTCTTTATTCAATGATGAGACGGCTGAATCCAAAGTGTGTGATGCTATTCTTCCCCATAGTTCTTTTTCACGGGAACTAAGTTCTTCCAAAATTTTGAAACTCAAATTGCAGACTGCTATCCGGCTGCTCAATGCCTCACTTTTCCATCAATCGGAGAGGGGAGATACTTATCTGGACTTCAATCATAACTTCATTAAATATTCCAGCGGGTATTATGTATACTCGTTAGGGCATATCCTGATTTAGCTTTCCGATTCTACACTTCTGTATTGAAGTGATTGGGTAACCCCATTTATCCATTCCGATAAATGCCGGGAGGGTGCGTCTTGTATTTTCCGGCGGTCGGTATACATTGCATTTTATTTTTCAATCTAAAATCATACTGTGTTATGTTTAGCTTATTGTTATCCACTTTTGCCATGATGGGGCTTACCTTCGTCATTGGTTTTTTCGTTGCCGGGGTGATAAAGTTGATTGCCTCTGCAGCTGATTCGTTGGCTTTTTATAGTTCGCACCAGGAAGAATTGGCCCGGCTGAAGCGTATTCGGAAACTGCATCAGAAAGTAGCTACGTTAATAACTGAAAGTGCTCTGAGTGATGAGGAGTATGGCAGTGATGGGCGTGAAGACTTCAGCAGGGGGGTCACAAAACATCCCGGAGATAATCGTGGGTTTTATCATGGTGTCAGTCCCGGTGAATCGGAGAGAGGTTTAATGGATTATTTTTACCCGGAAGACACAAGAACGATGTTTCTTCGGAAAGAAGAACAGATGTTACAGCATGATAAAAAAAATAATAAGACATCCTCAACCAATAAAAAACAATAAATCTTGATAGTATGGAAAGTATAGACTTTGGAACCCTGTTTCAGGGATTTGGAACAATGATAGCCAGCGGATGGTTTCTGGCCAGTGCCCGTATGTTTTTAATAGCTTTGGGGTTTCTGCTCATTTATTTAGGCTGGAAAGGGGTACTCGAGCCAATGGTGATGATTCCGATGGGCCTGGGAATGGTAGCTATTAATTGTGGAACACTGATTATGCCCGACGGAACATTGGGGAATCTTTTTTTAGATCCGATGCTGTCGGATACCGACGCATTGATGAACACGATGCAGATTGACTTTCTGCAACCGGTATACACATTGACCTTTAGTAACGGATTGATAGCCTGCTTTGTATTTATGGGAATCGGTACATTGCTTGATGTGGGATTCCTATTGCAGAAACCGTTTGCCAGCATTTTTCTTGCTTTATGTGCTGAATTGGGTACATTCTTGACAGTGCCTATTGCTTCCGGTCTGGGACTGTCTTTAAAAGAAAGTGCTTCAGTGGCAATGGTAGGCGGAGCTGATGGTCCGATGGTTTTGTTCACATCGCTTGCTTTGGCCAAACACTTGTTTGTACCTATTACGGTGGTGGCTTATCTTTATCTGGGATTGACTTACGGGGGGATATCCTTATTTGGTGAAATTGCTGATTCCTAAACGTCTGCGTGCTATCAAGATGGTAGAAAAGAAAGCTCCTAAAAATTATGATGCGAAAGTGAAGCTGGCTTTTTCTGCAATCCTGTGTGCAGTATTGTGTTTCTTGTTTCCGGTTGCTTCACCATTGTTCTTTTCGCTATTCCTGGGAGTGGCAGTACGTGAATCCGGTATGAAGCATATATATGATTTTGTGAGCGGTCCGTTGCTCTATGGTTCTACTTTTATGTTAGGATTATTATTGGGTGTACTTTGCGACGCACATTTGTTACTCGATCCGAAGATTCTTAAACTGTTAGTATTAGGTATGCTTGCTTTGTTACTGTCGGGTATCGGAGGCATCATGGGAGGGTACATTATGTATTTCATTAAGAAAGGGAACTATAATCCGGTGATCGGCATTGCAGCCGTAAGCTGTGTACCCACTACGGCAAAAGTGGCTCAAAAGTTGGTAAGTAAAGATAATCCGAATTCTTTTATTTTGGGTGATGCATTAGGAGCCAACATTTCAGGAGTAATCACTTCGGCCATCATTACAGGCATTTATATAACGATTATACCTTATTTATAAATCATAGAGTTGGTGACAAGATAATTTTGGGGATGACTATAGAGAATCATTCGGTGGTTATTGGTAACCCGGAAAGATTGAAATCTATAGTCATCCATGTGTTTCTAGTGACTTTGTTTTCGGATTCTTAAGTCTCTGTTTAAATTTTACTTGAGATTGTCTTGAGATTTGTTTTCAAAGATCTTTTCTCGTTTTTTTGAGGAGCATGGTAGGCTATGTAATGAATAAAAACGGAAAGATAGACCGAAAAGAAACTCAAGAACAGACCGATAAAACTCTTATAAAAATTTATTTAAGGAAAATCTAAGCAGGCTTTACTACTTCTTTTAATTTTTCCAGCATTATATCCGGATCGACATCAACTCCTGACCAGTATTTTATGGCAATGACCGCTTGATAGACCAGCATTTTCATTCCGGGCAATACATGACAACAACCGCGGCGGACCGCATCTCTCAACAGTTGGGTGTATACCGGGTTGGGGATGCAGTCGGCTACTACCATATGTGGCAATAAGGTATCTGTGTCTATGTTCAAGCGTTGGTCTACGTTGGAATAAAGCCCTACTGAGGTGGCATTGATGACAATGTCGATATCTGTGGAAAACCGATAAGGATGGTCCCAAAGTACAAATCTGGCAGTTGCAACCGTTTGGCTGTTCAGTAAATCTGCCAATGCCTGGCCTTTGTCTCTGTTTCTGTTCAAGATAGTGATCTCTTTCACTCCCGCCAGAGCCATTTCGACAGCGATGGCACGGGCAGCACCGCCAGCACCTAACAAGGCAATCTTCTTGTCTTGGATGGTGATAATTTCCGAAATGGCTTTTACAAAACCTTTTCCATCTGTGTTTTCTCCGGTAGCCCTCTGATCGTCTCCAATGACAACTGTATTCACTGCACCGATGATTTTTGCCGATTCTCCTAACTCGTCCAAGTATCGGATGATTTCCACCTTGTTAGGCAGAGAGCAGTTGAATCCTCTCCATCCCATGGCTTTTGCACCCTGTATGGCAGCCGCCAGATTTTCGGGACCGACTTCACAGTTGATATATCTGTAGTGCATATAGTGGTGACGGAATGCTGCTTCCATAATGGCAGTAGTCGGATTTTCGGCTGCCGGACAAGAGAAGGAGCCTACCAGCTTGGGAAGAAAGTCGGGGGCTGTCTGATATTCTTTTAAATCATTGATTGTCACTACCGGATATTTGTGTTCTAGCCCGAATTTTATGATTTCGGGTAAGCGCGCCATAGTTCCGTCATCATTGGTCAATTCACAAAGTACGGCACAGGGTGCAAGTCCTGCCAGTTTCATCAGATCTATGCTGCCTTCGGTGTGACCGCTCCGTTCTTTGATTCCGCCGGAACGGGCTATCAATGGGAATATATGTCCGGGATGATGAAGAGATTCGGGAGTGGCATTGGGGGCAATGGCCGTCCGGATAGTCTGTATGCGGTCGGCTGCTGATACTCCGGTGGTCACTCCCTCTGCTGCTTCGATCGAAATGGTGAATGCGGTACCATATTTACTGGTGTTTTGCTCCACCATTAACGGTAAGTTCAGTTGTCGGGCTTTCTCCTCCGTGATGCACAGACAAACAATGCCACTACAATGCCGTATCATTATGGCCATGTCTGCTTCTGTCATACTTTGGGCAGAGAAGATCAGGTCTCCTTCATTTTCTCGGTTTTCGTCATCTACCAGAAGAATCCCTCTTCCTTCGCAAACGGCGGTAATGGCGCTTTGAACTCTTTGGCGATGATCACCAAATTGGGATAGTAAATTATTTGCTTTCATTGTATCTTATTTTATTGATTTGTTTGAATATATATGATAGTATTTATCAGTCATAAATAATATAGAGATTTATATAGCTCATGGATAGAGGCTTTAGCGATTTATGTTTTTTACGACAAACCTATCAGATGTGGCAAAGTTACACATTGTCTTTCTAATGGGATTCTATTTTATTTGCAGTATATTTCTGTATATTTGCATTCGGAATCCAAATAGATCTTTATGGCTATTTTAGAACGAAAAATTATACATGAGATTGATACCTCATGCAGTCATATTATCTATCCGCAATTTGTGTTACCCCGACACAAGCATGCGGAATACGAAATTATGCTCTTCACTCAAGGGAGTGGAAAACAGTTTGTAGGAGAAGGAGTCGCGGACTTTCAAGAAGGGGATATTGCTTTGATAGGGAGCAATGTGCCTCATCTGCATCTTTGTAATTCAAAACTGAATCCTGTTGCGAACACTGTATGCAGTGCCGGAGAAGCCTTACAGTTTCTTCCGGACATATTTCCTGTACATATAGAAAATTTGCCTGATTATCAAGAGATTTATCGTCTACTGAGAAAAAGTCAATATGGCGTTCGCTTTTATGATAAAGGGTTGTATGATGAGGTCAAAGAATTGTTTCAGGAGATGGATCTCTTAAAACATACTAATCGTTTGATCACTATATTACGTATCTTGGGGAGACTGACTGAATGTCGGAATATTAAATTACTTTCTGATGTAGCCTACAATGGTTCTAATAGGCTTCTGGAAGTGAATGAACCGGTCAATAAAGTGTATACCTATTTATTTAATCATTTTAAAGAGAAAGTTCTCCTGCAAGAAGTGGCTGATTATGTAAAGCAGAATCCTTCTGCACTTTGCCGTTACTTTAAACAACGGACAGACAAAAGTATTTTTCAGTGTCTGGCAGAAATTCGGATAGAACATGCTTGTAAATTACTGTCATATTCAAACTTGTCTGTTTCGCAAATAGCTTTTGAGTCCGGTTTCAACAGCGTACCTTATTTTATTAAGCAGTTTCAGAGTATCACTGAAAAGACTCCCGGTGAGTATAGGGAATTGATAGGCAGATAAAGAACCCTCTATGCAAAGTGGCGGAGCGATGGGAGCAAGCTGACTTTTGACGGTTTTCATTTTTCATCTTAACAGCTAAGATACGGATCTTGCGGTTAAATATGAAGTTTATATGCTGATTTTAAGTGTTTTAATCGGAAATAAGAGTAGGAATGGTCAGGGCGTGAACGGAGTTTTATGCGTTTGTTTAACCGTATCCAAGCAAGTATACATGATATCTATTGGGAAAATCAGTGCACAGACCATCTCATGACAGATGAATTGCGAAGAGAGGAGGGGGAACCTTTACCGCTATCTGTGGCAGATGTTATGGAAACTTTAGTTTGGAAAGTTTTGAAATAAAGTAACTTGCACCCAATGTCAGAAACTGATTGAAAACAGTGCCTCTACTTGAAATTTGCCATAATTGATCGGCTGTATCAAGCGTATGCCTGTTGTAAGCGGATAACTCATTCGTAGTACATTCCAGTCGAAAATCAGATCGCCTCCGTATGAACTTTGGTTAATCCACCTACTTTTAGAACTGGCTTGATTGCGCGATAGATCATAAAAGAGGTTTGCACGCAACCGACGGATGTAAATAAGTGAGCCGATGCTCCAATCGGGTGACAGCAGGGGTAAAGCATAATCTGCTTTGAAGGCCCATTGTTGGCGGGTTTGATACTGGAAATGGTATCCTCGGGGTTTTTCCAAAAGATGTTTGGGAAGGTATAATGCTTTGTTGTCAAGATCCTGATACTGATAGCCGACACGGATCATCAGCCCATGATTCCTGATGATTCCCGGCCAGTAAGTAGTCAGGTGGGCGGCATACAGGCTTCCGTAATTTTCAGAATTGAATGGAGTCTTCAGGTATTGCAAACGTAATTGATAGCCTGTGCGGGGGAGAATGTCTCGCTGAGCTTTTCGTCTGTAATCATAGAATAGAATTTCCGGTAGGATATATTGGAAGTTATGGAATTTCCGACTGTGATATTCCTGATATTTATTATTGGTAAAATAATAAGTTAGAGCCGGTTGTATGCCTCGTATTCGTTGGTTGTGTGTTAAGTTGAAAGGGAGATAGACACGTGCTTCTGCTTCCACCAGATTTCGTTGGGTATAATGGCCCTGTGTAATGTCTTGCCCTTTGTCATTCTGTGTCCAGTCTACATTGAAAGCTTTATCACCATAGTCTACCGACAGGTTGATAACGGGAAACCAGCCTTGATAGATAAATGACAGTTTACCATGATGATAGCCTTTGTCTATATACCATCCGGCCTGCATGATGGCTGTGTTCAGGGTATTTTGGGACATCAGGGTTGCTCCGGGTTTTACTATTGTACTCAGATCACTGGCACCTGAGTTCATTGCCTCAGCCACATCATAATAGAAAGGGGCCCAGCTGTGAATTTTGAACGTATGTTCCGCTTTTCTATAACGTTTCGGATTGAAATCGACTGATGTCAGACGTGCCGAGTCCAGGTTGAATTGCTCTTGAGCGGCAAGTGTTTCAACAAATGGCATGGAAGCCGACTGGTTGAGATCTGTCTTTTCAAAGAGCATACTGTCAGTCGGGAGTGAGGCAATGCGATATCCGTCGGCTTGGTAATCAGAGAAGAACAAACGTCCGTCTGACGATCCAAAAGAAGGATCGAAAGCTCCGAAGCGGGCAGCTGTCATTCGGCGGACTTGTCCGTCTGCCGGATTGAGGCTGTAGATGTTGTTGGTGCCGTTGGCTCCCGATTCGAAAAAGATTTTTCCATCTTTCCAAATAGGAGAAGTGATATTGACGGAAGTTGTTTTTAACAGTTCTTTCCATATTCCGTTTCCGAAGTTGAATTGTAATAGGCGGATACCGGAATCTGCGACAGCTATCAAGATAATTGTGTCGCCTCCTGCAAATGTCAGTTCTTTGATAAATGCATTATCGGGAACGTCGAAAGCAGCGAGTTCATTACCTTTTTCTGCTTGTATCAGCACGAGTTGGTTTTTTACCTTCGACTGTAGGACGTGAAACGGCAATGTGCTGTCCCTGCTCGTCAATGGCCGGGGATAAATAACGTTGTCGGGGAGTGAGGGTTTTTATGTTTTTCTTATCCAGATCATAGTACTTTATAATTGAGTAATTCTGGTGTGTCCAACGTAGTCCGGGTACTAGTTCGCTCCAGTAAACCCGGCCGTTTCGATAGCTCAAACGGCTATTGATACTACCTATATAGTCCAGATGTTTTTCTCTGCCATTATTGATGATCACTAAAGAGTTGATATCTTTCAATCCCGACTTTACGGCAATCACTATAGAATCGTTGATGGGTTGTGGGTATCGATAGGAGGTATAAGTCTCTTTTGCAGGTGATAGATATTGCGGGGACTGTGTACAAGTATCCTGTTTCTCCCACTCTGCACGCAGGAAGTCGAACGTATCATGTTGGAGACGCTTAAAACTACTGCCCGTATAATGCTTAAATGAACCTTCGAACAGTAGGTTCCGAATGTATCTACTGGTGCTTTTATCCCAAATATCGGCTCCGTAGCGTTGACGAGCATAAGAGGTCATATCAAACCCCAGTGCATAGTAGGTACCAGTATAGTTTTTGTAAGATCCCATTAGCCACTTGTCGAAGGAATAGTTCTTTTTTCCTCCTAACATTTGGGCACGGTAAACCATGTTAAATTCCGGTAGTCGTCCACGACCACCGTTAGACATGGCAGTCTCCGTACTTACGGCATCTCCTTCAAGAAACCATACCGGCAAGAAAAAAGAGGCTACTCCGGCTGCCTGTTCACCTATTATATAATAGAGCGGTTTGAAAATGCCGTGCATTACCTTTCCTGTCTGGAAAACATGGCGTGACTCGTGCAGTACCAGATGCTTATCCCAACTTTGGTTATTCAGATCCGAAGAAGGCGTTGTAATAAGTTCCATTCGTCGGGGAGCCCAGGATACCATTCCGTTGGATTGCATGTTGCCCGGATGAAGAATGACCGGAAACTTAGCTTTGATCGGTTTTCCAATGGTCTTTGACATGTGTGGATAAACATTCTCGAGAAAGAGGGCATAACGGTAAGCCATGGAATCGTTTCCTTGCGGATAAACCAGATTGTAGTGGGGTAATCTCGCGATATTCCATTTGAATTTAGCAGGATCCGAGCCGTAATCCATAAATTGAGCATGGAGTCGGAACGATGTCAGCAGGCAAATAAGTGAAAGAAACAGATATTTTGATTTTAACATGAGCTGATTTTAAATGGTAATCTATCGCAAAGCTATAAAAAAATCTCAGTTCGTTCTGTTAAATTCGTTTATACATCAAGAAATTAGTCATTTCTATGTCACCAACAGATACTGTTTGTTCTTTTTCGATACTATAGCCGTGTTTCTCAAAAAATGGGCGGGCAGTGATGCTCACTTCCGAATAGACAGATACGCCTTGACGGATACGGACATACTCTTCTGCTTTTAGCAATAGGCGCGAAGCTATTCCCTGGCGTTGATAGTCGGGATGTACGAACATGCTATGCAGATATCCTTTAGAGTTGACAGATGTGAATCCTGCCACTTGAGACTTTCTGCTGTCTTCTGCCAACAGAAAGTATAGGTCGCTTTGAAACAGTTCATGCCAACGTTGTAGAGTTCCCCGTCCGGTCCATGCTTGGATTTGTAACCTGTTATAGTCAGTCGAACAGGTATTCTGCACGCTTTGTGTAAATAGGGTTCTAAGCAGATCTATATCCTCAAGAGTTGCTTTTCGGAGTCGGATGGGAGGAATTTGCAGGTGTAAAATGGGGAATGGCTTACCTGTTGCATCCAATGCATCGCGACCGGTAGTCTCAAATCCCATATGTAAATAGAATCCCAGTGCTGCTGCATTTTGTTCGTTTACGTCTACTTTATAGATTCGTTTTTTTCCGAATGGCAAATTCAACCAGCCGACTACCGTAGCCATGTCCATGGGCATTCGGACGGACAAACAACATTTCTATGCAATCATTACTTAATCCCATGAAGGCTGCAATAGTTCCTGAATCTTCGCGAATGATGTACAATCGGACTGCGGCAAGATATTCATGTCGGATCAGCGGCTTATAAAATTGTATGTCTGCTTCGGTCAGGAAATGGTGTGTGCTTCGGACAGCTTCTTCCCAGATGGAAAGAAGTTCATCATATACTTTTGGGGAAGGTTGTTCTATCATGACTTATCAATTAAAATTCAGCTTTCTTTTCGATGACCATTCTTTGCCCGGATACGGGGTGGATGAATTCCAGATATTCGGCATGCAGATAAAGGCGTTCTGCCTTCCGTCCATAAAGCTCGTCTCCTACGATAGGGCAGTTTAATCCCAACGGATGAGCTGCATGTACACGCAACTGATGTGTCCGTCCCGTCAGCGGGAAGAAAGCAATACGGGTCTGTCCGTTTTTCCGATCCATCACCCGATATCGGGTGATAGCTGTTTTTCCTAGCTCTTCGTTCACCATTTGTCTGGGTCTGTCAAGATAATCCGGACAGATGGGAAGATCGATAACTCCTTCTTCTTCCGGAAGGATACCATCCAATAGGGCTATATATCGTTTTTTGATGCTTCGGTTTTCAAACTGGGCCTGTAGGTGCCGGTGTACTTCTTGGGCCTTGGCAGCCAGCAGTAATCCTGAAGTGGCCATATCCAATCGATGTACAACGAGGGGACCTGTCGCTTCAGGATAGCGGGCTCTAAGCAGACTGTAGATCGATTGTTCTTCTGACTTTCCGGGTACGGAGAGTACTCCTTCGGGTTTATGAAGAACTAAAAGCCATTGGTCTTCGAAAAGAATCTCCGGCATATTTTGTGATAAAGAGTATCTTTCTGAGGGTGCTGGCTCTACATCGAGACCTTGCAACATGTGTCGCAAAATGGGTTCGCATTTTCCTCTGCAAGACGGATAATAATAACCGTGGTGTCTGATCTCTGTCTTAGGAGATTCCCCCCACCAGAATTCGGCCATGGCAATGGGGCTTAATCCGCTTAGATAAGCATATTGCAATAGTTTCGGGGCAGCACATTCACCTGCTCCGGCTGGTGGTGTTTTTTGAACGGTTTCTTCGAAGATAGCACACAAGTTTTTAGTTTCTCCCTTGGCATTCAGGAAGTTGAACTGTTGGAATAGCTTTTGTTGCAATGCTGCCGAACGATTTCTGCGTTCGGCTTTGAGAGCCTCTATCCGTGACGAGAAACTTTCCATTTCTGTCTTTATTTCGGAAATTTGTTCTTTCCAGTATCTTTCCAAACGCTTGAATTCTGCTTTCTGGTATTGGCTTTCGCGAATCATGGCAGCTTGTTCATTTTCGTTCGGTCGGTGAAGTCTGCGCTGTTCCCGTTTCTCTTTTTGCTGCTTTCAGAACTTTTCTGGCCTCTGACAATGCCTGCTGTGAGGAAACTGTTTCTCTCTCCATCTTTTGTTGGAGTTCCAAATATCGGTCACAGTTTTGTAACTGTCCGATTTGGTGATTGATAGCCGAGATTTGTTCTTCTTCTATCTTGAAGAAACCATCCGGTTTCAACAGATCGTATACCGGCGGTACAAAGAAAGAGTGTGAATTGCTTCCGCACAAATTACCCGAAAAAGCAGCCAAATATCCCGTTTGTCCGCTAGAAGTACGGACTATCAATACGCCGAACATTTTTCCTTTGTCCAATTCTTCTTTCCATCTTGTCTGCTTATTTATGTAAGCCTGTACTTCTCCTGCTGCCATTACACATAACGGATGAGGAGTGTAATGGAAGGGATAAGTAAACAAGCGGGGCAATTCGATGCCGGCAATGGAGGTCTGGAAGGAATGAAACATGCTACTTTATTGGATTTAAACGGATTCTTGTGTGACGATTTTCAAGAGATCTTCGAAGGAGCTTACTTTATTATATTTAAGCTTCCCACCGTTTGTCTTCGCAAAATGTTTTTTGGCACATTCGATCTTTGCCTCTTCTATTCTCCGATCTTGTAGGGAGGAATCGCTGGCTTTGGTTTCGGCAATAAAATAAGGATACTTCGATAACTTTTGTTTGAAGACGATGGCCCAGTCCGGATGGTATTTTCCCATCGGAGTAGGGATATAGAAATTGCCGGGTAGTTTTACATAAGCTTCTATTTCGTCGTTTTCTTCCAGTCTTTCCATGAATGTTTTTTCATTTTGGGAGTCGAATCTCACATGATCGTACAGATGTTTATCTGCTTTTATTGTGTTTACTCCCAAACGTCCCTGAATAGTTGCCCGGGTAAAGACCGATACATCATAGTACTGGTCGATTGGGGTATATTCGATATGTTTTACTATCAGACATGCTTTTTCTTCGTTAATCAGTTCCGAAGCCTTGATAATAAAATCCTCGGGATTGTTTTTGAATTGGCCGAATACATTCGGTTTTATCCGGGAGAGAATCTGAGCAACTGCCTGTCGGGTCAGATTGGTGGCGTCTGTGAGTTTACCGAGTAAGTCATATTTTACTTGATCGTTTGCCATGGCATCTATCTTTTCATAGTGCGCCTGATTGGCATCTACCTTAAATGCCTCTCCCGAAATTAAAGCTGCTTTGGACTTGATTTTTTCCATTTGGCCCGTAATGACAGAAAGATAGAGCTGGGATACTCTTAACTTTTCATTTAAACTTTCGATCGCTCTCTCTACCAATTCTTTTTCGTCAAACTTTACGGTGTAGGTTGACTTACTGCATAGCAGCTTTAACAGTTCCTGAAGTTTGCTGTTTTCAAGTTTATCTTTCGACAACCGAAGATTTATCTTACTTTTCCTTGCATCGTTCGGCTGCATCTCCCTTGGATTATAGATAGAGGCCAGGATGGTCATGATAGACGCCTTATAATCGGTGAGCTCGTCGTCGAAAATCACTTCTCCCTGTTTACGATCTTCATAGAATTTGTCTGTCAGTTCTCCTTTCTTGATGTACTTGTTTTCAAGTAAAGAGTCGTAGATACTTTGTGCTATATCTTCGGTGGCTATGATGGTTTCACCGTTAGCTAATCGGAGCGACTGGTCCTTGAATAATTGGATGGTTACTTTCTGTGGACGGTCGGCTATGGCTTCCGCCATTTCTGTCTGTAAGCCTTTGGCAAACGATTCGTACGATTCGCTGGCTATCACGGTCAGTAGGTTGACACGATGCACTTCTTCGCCTAAAACGTTGGCGTCCATGCGATCTCCCTGTCCGTTTACACAGAGGCGCAGCCCTCGTCCCACTTCCTGACGCTTGCGTACCTCTGCCGAACTTTGTTTCAGGGTACAGATCTGAAAGACATTCGGGTTGTCCCATCCTTCCCGCAGAGCGGAATGTGAGAAAATAAAGCGGATCGGCTCTTTCCGGTCAAGCAGACGTTCTTTATTCTTCATAATCAAATCGTAAGCATCTTCATCTGCCGATTCTTTGGTTCCCCGCTCGGTTTTACTGTCAATCAGTTTTCCTTTTTTATCTTTGGAGAAGTATCCTTCGTGAGCTTTCGATGCCACAGTCGATTTCAGGTAATCGATATATTCCGGCTGATTGAATAACGAAAGATCCAGGTGTTTTATGATATCGGTATATTCCTGTTCGAAAATCTCGGCATATTCTCCCTTTCCGTCCGGGTTATACCGGCGGTATTTGGCTACTTCATCGATGAAGAAAAGGGAGAGAACTTTGATGTCTTTCTCAAACAGTTCCTGTTCTTTTTCTATGTGTGACAAGATGGTTTCCCGTATCTGGATACGTCGTAGTTGGGTTTCGTTGACGCTACCCGCTACGTCACCTGCATAAAGTTTGATGCCGTTCCGGAAGGTGACGGAGTCTTCAACGCCGTTGATATCTGTAATTACATAGTCGTTCCGGTATTCTTCCAGATGGTTTGATTTAGCATACAAGTCATCATTTATCTTCAGAGCTCGTACTACCTGATTCACTGCTTTGGTTCTTTTTACTTCGAATCCGATATTGGCAGTCGGGTTTTTGTCCGGATACAGGTTCAAACCTTCCAGATAAACGAATCCTTCAGTAGCTGTTGTCCCACTGATAGAGATACCCTTGACAGCGATCTTCTTAACCAGTTGCAGGTTGTAAGCTTCCATTGCGTCCAGGCGATAGACCAGATTATAGAGTTCGCGGTGTGTAGCCGAATAACGCAGTGTGAACAGGGGATTGAATCGTTTCAATCCCTCTTTTGTTTTGACTCCTTCTACTGACTGAGGTTCGTCGATAATCAGTATCGGATTCATCTGCGCAATCACATCGATGGGACAGTTTCCGCCAAAATCATCCAGCTTCATGTAGATGCGGCGGGCATCTTTGTTCGTTGCATTGAACTTCTGTGAATTGATGATCATTACATGGATTTTGCTGTCTGTGACAAATGCGTTCAATTCACCCAACTGTTTGGAGTCGTAGATGAAATAAGACAGAGGGGTGCTGTAATCCGAGGCAAAGTGTTCCTTCATAATCTCCAGGCTTTTGTGGACTCCTTCGCGGATGGCAACACTGGGTACGACAATGATGAACTTGCACCAACCGTAGCGTTTGTTCAGTTCAAAGATGGTTTTGATGTAGGTATACGTTTTACCTACACCCGTCTCCATTTCGATGGTGAGATTGTATTTCCCTTCCAGCGCTTCCGACGGTTTGATTTGTTGGGCACGCTGGATATCCCGGATGTGTTTCAGAACGATCTCATCTGTGAGTTGAGGTACGATAGGGTGGTTACGGAATCCTGTAAACTTTTCAAAGCTGGTCTGTCCGTCTTTCTTCCGGGTCTCTACTTGATAGTCGAACGTCTTGTATGGCTGCCCGCCAAAGACATCACATACCGCTTTTGCTGCGTCTTCCTGAAACTTCTGATGTTTGAATTTTAATTTCATTTCTGTATCTTCCTTCTCTGTTTAAAGAATCTCGATCGTAGTACCGGGAGATAATGTTTTGAATATCTCGTCTATATTGATACGATCGGCACTGTCACGGAATGAGGCGTCGCGGAAGACAACCCGGCGTGGTTGCCTGCCGGCTATTTCACGGAAGACTTTTTCGGGAATCTGTTCTGCGAAACATGCCATTAATTCGGTCTTGTCGACAGAATAAACCGTATATCCATTTATATCCTCTTCATCATGTGGTAGAGACAGGGATAGTCCCAGGTTGGTCAGGCAACCATAAAGCAGATCGAGTCCGGTACGGTCTTCTTTGATATTATCAGTGAAATAGAATAAATCACTCTGTGAATATTCCTTTGCACTGTAGTACACGTCCTTCATATTGCTGTCGGCAATCCGAAAAACACGGAAACCGATGTCCGGGAGGTCCTTTGATTTACGCTGGTTGCATTCCGCCTCAATTGTGTCTCCGGCACGTCGAATACGTTCTTTGGACAGTTCGCAGATGTTCAATGCTTTATGGTTTTCCGTAAGGAAGTCGATTGCATTCTGCATAATCTCTTTTTCACTGGGAGTTTTGGCCTTTTTTATTGTTTCAGTCACATCTTCCGGCAGTTGCACGAGGATGTATTTCACCTTGTTTTTACGTGGTTTCATGTTCATCCGCATAACTGCTTCGGCGGTCGTACCGCTTCCTGAGAAAAAATCCATCACGATGCAATCTTTGTTTTTGGTGTCGATAAACTCACATAAATATTGGATCAGGCTGACAGGTTTCGGAAAGTTGAACACTTTCTTATCAAAGAACTGTAGTTGATGGTTACCGGCCTGTTCATTGGTTTCGACTCCTACTTTGTAATTGATCAGGTTGGGCGGAACTTCCGGATCATATTCCAGCTTTTCGTATGAAGGACTTAACTTGAGAGTCGGTATTTTGATTGTTGTTCCTTTTTGTATCTCTTTGTCCAGATTCGCCTGGCTCCATTTGAATTTGGCTTTCAGTTTGACGGGGGCTGTAAACAGTCCGCCACGTACGGTGGTGTCTTCCAGTAATTCCACATCATAAGCATCTGTTCCGTACATGCCTGCTTTGATCACTCCGTCGGGGATGGAAGTGACTACTTTGTTGGCGGGGAAGGTCAGGATACCGACGGAATTCGGTTGATTCAACAAACCGTTCGAACTGACCGATTCCTTCTTCAGACCCTGGAATTTCATGTCGTTTTTCTTCTTCTGATAGCAGACGATGTATTCGATGATTTGCTTACTTTTTTTTGAGAGATTTTCCGGAGTTTCCGTCTTGGCCCAATTAAATACATCGATGAAATTAGAAGCATTGAATACTTCATTTCCTATTTTGATCAGATTTGCCAATTCGTGATCATCAATGGAAATGAAAATGATGCCATTATCATTTAACAGAGTGCGGGCAAGCATCAGTCGGGCATACATCATGCTACACCAATCGGAGTGAAACTTTCCGTTAGCCTCCGTATTCTGAAACAATCGTTGCCCTTCTTCATTATATCTTCCCTGTTTCTCGTCGGACTCTTCCTGTGAAAGAGCGAATGTATCATTGAAGATAAAGTCTTTACCCGTGTTGTAAGGCGGATCGATATAGATAACGTCTACCTTTCCTGCGTAACTCTTTTTCAGGAGTTTCATTGCGTCCAGATTGTCTCCCTCGATGTATAGGTTTTGGGTCTGTTCCCAATTCCTACTCTCTTCCGGGCAGGGACGCAATGTTTTTCGGATAGGATGCGCCACCTCTCTTATCGCCTGCTTCTTGCCCACCCATGTTAATTCGTAACGTTCGTCGTCATCATATACCACTCCCATTTCTGCTTGGTTGGCTGTAAGCAGGAATTTCAGTTTATCAAAGTCGATAGCTTTATGTAGTTGTCCGTCCTTACCCATCGATTCAGTGACTACGTTTGGGAAGAGTTCGGCTATTTTATTCAGGCTGTCCTCTGCGATGCTCACAGATTCCATTTTTAGCTTTTCCATATATGATTTCATTTTTGTTCTGCAAAGTTAAGATTTTCATTCTGATTGGCTAATTTCCTCTATAAATAATGTGTGTTTAAGGAAGTAGTCTACCGATATCACGAACCGGTTGTTAGCTTACGTAACAAGGCAAGTGCTTTATCTTGCTGACCGGATAGTCTTATGTTCTAATGCCACATAGGAAAACATGGGGATGTTTACTATCAAAACATGGGGATGTTTAGGTGGACAACATGGGGATGTTTAGTATAAGAACATCCCCATGTTTTGAGATTGATGATTAGGAGGAAAGAGGCATAAGGTGCGAAAGTACTTCCTGAATTATAGGAAGCAAGCGTATTTACTTGTATTTATTTTCATAAAATATGTCTTTTATGAATACTTTTGCCTATTTTTGCGTATTCAATCTATTGACAGAATGGAGTAATATTTAGTTGAAATTTTATAGTAAAAATCATGAAAAACGCAATTGGTAATTGTAGGCAGCGAAAAGCAGTGCTGTTCGCCCTCGCTTTGCCTCTGATGTTTTCCGGTTCGCCTGCGCAGGCAATGCACAGGTCCGAAATCGTTAGAGAAGTGACACAACAAAACTTGAAGATCGTTAGTGCAAAGAAAATCAATCCGACAACGATTGAAGTATTATTCTCTAATAATCAGAGAATGACATTCGATTTCTACGGGGGAAAACATCTTCAGAGTATTTCAGGACAATGCCGGAGGAATCATCCGTGATCCGGAAGCAAAACCTGAAGCACAAATTCTGGTAAACAATCCCAGAAACACAGTTTCTACACTCAACTTGAATGATGGCAGCAATCTCATCTCTATCACTACGGGGAAAATCAAAGTGGAAATCGACAAGAATACTTCTTTGATGAAAGTGATTGACTTGGAAAAGAATACTGTTGTCTTTGAAGAGGTAGAACCCGTACTGTTCGATAAGGGAAAAGTGACTGTAACCCTGAAAGAAAATCCCAATGAATATTTTTATGGTGGCGGTGTGCAGAACGGACGTTTTTCACACAAAGGAAAAGCCATTAATATTGTAAACGAGAATAGTTGGACTGACGGTGGAGTAGCTTCTCCTGCGCCATTCTATTGGTCGACCAATGGCTATGGTATGATGTGGTATACCTTCAAACCGGGTAAATATGATTTCGGTGCAGACGAGAAGGGAAAAGTGAAACTTACACATGATTCTCCATATCTCGATCTCTTTTATATGGTTAGCGACGGAGCTGTGGGCGTGTTGAATGATTTCTATCAGTTGACCGGTAATCCGGTGTTGCTGCCCAAGTTCGGTTTCTATCAGGGACATTTGAATGCTTACAATCGCGACTATTGGAAAGAAGACGAAAAAGGAATCTTGTTCGAAGATGGAAAGCGTTATAAAGAAAGTCAGAAAGATAATGGCGGAATCAAAGAATCATTGAACGGTGAAAAGAATAATTATCAGTTCTCGGCCCGTGCAGTGATTGACCGTTACAAGAATCACGATATGCCGTTGGGCTGGCTCCTGCCGAATGATGGATATGGTGCCGGATACGGACAGACGGAGACACTCGACGGAAACATTCAGAATCTGAAAAGTCTGGGTGACTATGCCCGTAAGAATGGCGTTGAAATTGGATTGTGGACACAATCGGATTTACATCCGAAAGAAGGCGTCAGTGCATTGCTGCAAAGAGATATCGTGAAAGAAGTTAGAGATGCCGGTGTGCGTGTGTTGAAAACAGACGTAGCATGGGTCGGTTGGGGATATTCGTTCGGATTGAATGGAGTGGCAGATGTGGGTCACATTATGCCTTATTACGGTAACGATGCACGTCCGTTCATTATTTCACTTGACGGTTGGGCCGGTACGCAACGATATGCCGGAATCTGGTCGGGTGACCAGACAGGCGGTGTATGGGAGTACATCCGTTTCCATATTCCGACCTATATCGGTTCAGGCCTGTCAGGCCAACCTAATATTTCTTCGGATATGGATGGCATCTTTGGCGGCAAGAATATGATTGTCAACACCAGAGACTTCCAGTGGAAAACTTTCACTCCGATGCAGTTGAATATGGACGGATGGGGATCTAATGAAAAGTATCCTCACGCTCTGGGCGAACCTGCCACTTCTATCAATCGCTGGTATCTGAAACTGAAATCGGAATTACTGCCTTACACTTATAGTTTTGCAAAAAGAGGCTGTAACCGGTATGCCGCTTATCCGTGCCATGTTCCTGGAATATCCGAATGCTTACACCTTGGGAACAGCTACGCAGTATCAGTTTATGTATGGTACCGATTTTTTAGTAGCCCCCATTTACAAAGCTACCAAAGCAGATGCTGAAGGCAATGATATCCGTGATGGCATTTATTTGCCCGAAGGAGAGTGGATCGATTATTTTACCGGAGAGAAATATCAGGGTAACTGTGTTCTCAACAATTTTGCCGCTCCTCTCTGGAAGCTTCCGGTATTCGTAAAGAACGGAGCTATCATCCCGATGACCAATCCTAATAATAACGTTGCTGAAATTAATAAGGGACTTCGTATCTACGAAATCTATCCGTATAAGCACATGATGACCGTTGAATATGACGATGACGGTATATCTGAAGCATATAAAGAGGGTAAAGGAACCACTACTTTCATTGAATCGAATGTTGATTCAAAGAATAATGTGAAGATTTCTATTCGTCCTACACAGGGTGATTTCGACGGCTTTGTAAAAGAGAAAGCCACAGAATTCAGAGTAAATGTTACTGCTAAGCCGAAGAAGGTTTCTGCTCAGATAGGTAAAGGCAAAGTGAAGTTGACCGAAGTGTCTTCTATGGATGATTTCCGGAAAGGTGAAAACGTATACTTCTATGACGCTGCTCCTAATTTGAATAAGTTTGCTACAAAGGGCAGTGAATTTGAGAAGAAGGTTATCACTAAGAATCCTCAAGTTCTTGTGAAACTGGCCGCTACCGATATTACTAAAAATCAAGTTGTAATGGATATCGAAGGCTTCCAATATGCACCTGCCGATAATTACAGAGTAACCTCCGGTTCGTTGACCGCTCCTGCTGCCCGAATTGCTGCCGAAGATATTGAGGCTTATACCTTGAAGCCGACATGGAACAAAGTGCCGAATGCTGATTTTTATGAAATAGAATTCAATGGCATGCTGTATACAACAATAAAGGATACTGAGTTGCTGTTTGACGGACTGGCTGCTGAAACAGACTATACATTTAAGATTCGTTCCGTAAACAAGGATGGCTATTCGGATTGGGCTGAATTCGGTGCTAAGACAAAAGCTAATCCGCTGGAATTTGCTCTTCACGGAATCAAGGGTGAAACAACTGCGAAGAATCAGGAAGGATTTGATATCGATCGTTTGTTCGACTTTGCCGAGCTGGGTGATATGTGGCATACGAAGTATGGAGCAAAAGCACTGCCTTATGATATGATTATCGATCTGAGAACAGTGAACCAGCTGGATAAATTCGAATACCTGCCACGTACCGATGGTGGTAACGGAACGATCCTGAAAGGTACTGTATATTATAGTATGGATAAGGAAAACTGGACCGAGGCCGGAGCAATCGACTGGAAACGTAATGGTGATGTGAAAGTATTTACATTTACTGAACGTCCGACTGCACGCTATATCAAACTGGCTGTAACAGAAGGTGTAAACAACTATGGTTCGGGTAGGGAATTGTATGTATTTAAAGTTCCCGGAACCGAGAGCCGTTTGCAGGGTGATATCAATAACGATGGTAAGATCGACAATAACGATTTAACCTCGTATACCAACTATACCGGTCTGAGAAAAGGTGATTCCGACTATGAAGGCTATATCAGTGTAGGCGACATTGATCAGAATGGTTTGATTGACGCTTATGATATTTCTGTAGTGGCAACACAATTGGAAGATGGTGTAAGTGAAGAGCCGATTGAGAAACTGGATGGTACCATTGAAATCAGTACTGCTAAACGGAATTACAGTAAGGGTGATGTTGTTGAAGTGCTTGTAAAAGGTGTCAACCTCCGCTCTGTAAATGCGTTGAGTTTTGCGTTGCCATACAATCAGCAGGATTATGAATTCGTGGGTGTAGAACCTCTGAACCTCAAAGCTATGGAAAATCTGACTTATGACAGACTCCATACCAATGGTACAAAAGCACTCTATCCTACATTTGTTAACCTCGGAGCTAAAGAAGCCCTCGAAGGAACAAACGATCTGTTTATTCTGAAGCTGAAAGCGAAACGCGCTGTGAAGTTTGATCTGAAAGCTATTGATGGCGTTTTGGTCGACAAGAACCTGAACACACGTAAGTTTTAAACTTCTGTAAAAGAATACTCCGTTGTTTGAACGGAGGCAAATAAAAAGCTGCCCGGAAATTTTCCGGGCAGCTTTTTATTTGGAGTATCATTTAAATAGAAACAAGGACTTTAAAGTAAAATGTATCATGGAGTGGAAAAGTGGAGATGGTTTTAGTACGTTATAATACCATATTCCATTTACTTCTGTATGTTTGGTTCGGAACTATATTATTCCGTGTAAATCATCTTTTTAGTCATCCCTCCGTCAATCGTGATGTTTTCACCGTTGATAAAGTCATTTCCTTCTTCACAAAGGAATCTACACATGCGGGCTATATCTTCCGGTTTACCGACTCTTCTTGAAGGGTGTTGCGCATGGTCCTCCGGACGGAGACGATCGTAGTCATGGGTTTGTATCCAGCCCGGCGCAATAGAATTGACTGTGATATGGAATTGGGCAAGTGACAAGGCTAACGCGTGTGTCAGTGAATAGATTCCCCCTTTAGAAGCTGCATATCCCTCGCTGCCGGATTCACTCATTAAATACCTGGTAGAGCAGATATTGATGATTCTTCCGTACGGATTGGATGTTGTTTGCGATTGACGGTGGATAGCTATGAAGCGTGAAGTAATAAATACCGGGCGTAGATTAATGGATAGAATCCTGTCGAAATCTTCTATGCTTGTTTCAGTGATAGGAGAGAAGTCACTGATACCTGCGTTATTGATTAAGATATCAATGTCATCCCATTCCTCAATGATGGATTGCATGCAGTGTTCAAGCATATCCTTGTCGCTTATGTCAACTTGATGAAAAATGGCTCCTGTTTCTTCTGCAGTACGTTTTCCTGCTATTCCGTCTTTGTCGCAAAATGCCACCCGATACCCACTTTTACAGAATATTTCTACAATGGCTTTACCAATTCCATTGGCTCCTCCCGTAACAAATACTCTTTTATAATGATGGGGCTCTGTTGTCGTTTGGCCCGGTTGTTCAGTTCTAGCAGGGTGAGTGATCCCCGTTTTCTTTTTGCCATATTTGCGTGCTTTTTCCCAAGCCGCTTTTCTGGCTTCATATTGCTCGTATTGTCTTTCGATATAATTGTCTGCCATAATATTTAGGTATTCAAATTGGGTATAAGGCAATGATTCTTAGGTTGTTTACTTGCCGATGCAAGCATATTAGACCAGTTGATTACCAATAGTTTGAAACTTAAATGGTAGGAAAGTCTGATTTTGCCCTTTTTTCTGCGCTGAATTTTTGCAAAGATAATGCGTTTTTCCGGTACAAGAAAACAAATGAAAAGACTTTGATAAAAAAGGCGATTTCTGGAGCTAATTTTTCCTTTTTCGATGCAGAAAATGTTTTGTATTATTTTTGACTTGTAATAAATTGATATTTAATATATTATGTTTTTGTGAAATGCTTCGGGGACAAACTGGGGAGAAAAATTTGCTATCCAAAAGATAAAAAGAGCAAATATAAGGTCTATCCCTTGATGTTTTTTAGGCCAATTTTTTTGTCCCTCGGAAAGAAAAACAATCCCGTTCTCATCATATGATGATATTCGAAGCACACTGCAAATATAATAAAGTTTAGTCTGTTTTTTGTATATCTCTTCAAGTTCTAAACTAAATGGCTTTTATAAGCTCCCAAAGCCATACCTATTTTTCTTTTGGCCAGCAAAATTGTTAAAGGAGACATTACTTTGTCCTTTCAGTTCTGTCTCTTTTCACCAGTCGTTGTCTGGGCTATGTGCTTTGGCGGCATATCCTCGGTTTTACCTTTCCCTGTTTTAGCCTTCTTCTTCCTTCCTCCATTATTCCGCATATCCCTTTCGGGCTACCTGATGTGAATTGTGTGGCAAAGGTATTTGTCACGCCTTTCTTGTCTGCAAGGTCATAGCCTTTGAGTTCACAACCAAATCTTCACCTTCTGCTATGCAAAGATATGAAGACTAAAACGGCTGGTAATATAGAATCGCGTAGATGCTTATGTACAACCTCTGTTTTTACAAGTACACAGAATGTAGGGATAAATGCAAGTTGCTGTATCTCATTGTTTTGCATATACGTGTTGTACTGCATCTTTCCAGCCTTTTGCAAAATATCTGCTATCAGATACAACGCACTGAGTGATAGGGCGTTTCCGCATGGATGTTACAGAATGTTTGTTGAATCCAAAGATTGTGGCTTTCTTGGAATTTCTTTGGTATCATTATGTTTTCTGTGCGAAAAGATATGATTCGTTGGAAAAAGTGTGCTATTAAAGGTGGTATTCGCTAGAAAAAATGTGTGTTCTATGGCATATTCGCTGGAAAAAATGTAACTTTACAACCGAAAGAATAAGATTTAATTATGCTTAAGAGAAAAATAGAAACATTTTTAGCCAAGTGGAAGAAGTCTGAAGACAGAAAGCCACTTGTGATAAAAGGCATCCGCCAATGTGGGAAGACATATATTGTCCAAAAATTCGCAAAGGAGAACTACGAGAGTGTGGTTTATATGAACTTCATTCTCGAACCCGACAAGAAGTCTGCTTTTACTGGCAATATAGATGTTGATACTATCATTCTCAACCTCTCTGCTTTGATTCAAGGCAGTCGTTTCATCAATGGGAAAACGTGCATTATCCTTGATGAGATTCAGGAATGTAAGGAGGCAAGGACAGCCTTGAAGTCATTTCATATAGACGGTCGCTTTGATGTCATTGCCACAGGCTCTCTTTTAGGCGTGAAAGGATACGATAAGAGTAAGAAGAAAAAGGAAGAGGAGGAAGGGCAAGATTCTGTTCCCGTAGGATATGAGACCGTGATTGATATGTATCCATTGGACTTTGAGGAATTTTTATGGGCAAACGGAATTAGCGATATGGTTATTGATTCCGTCAAATCCTGTTTTGAGAACGAAAGTACTGTTCCTGATGGGATTCATAAGGCAATGATGGAACTCTTGTACAGATATGTCATTGTCGGCGGTCTCCCGGAAGTAGTGAACTGTTTCCTTGAAACTAAGAATATTGAACTTATATATAAGGTGCAGCGCAACCTTATAGCTGAATACGAAGAGGATATGGTTAAATATGCGGATGATCCAGACAAACCTCGTATCCGCGAATGTTTTGAGTCTATCCCAAAACAATTAGCTAAAGAGAACAAGAAATTCCAGTATTCTGTAGTCAAGAAAGGTGGACGGGCCTCACAATATATAGGTAGCATTCAATGGTTGGAGGATGCAGGAATAGTACGTAGATGCTATAACACGCAGATTACGGAACTGCCATTAGAGGGTAATTCCATCAAAGGCAGTTTCAAGGTGTACACCACAGATATAGGTATCCTTATGGCAATGTTGGATTATGGTACTCAGGCAGATATTTTAAAGGGTAATCTTCTTGGATACAAGGGAGCAATCTTCGAGAATCTCATGGCTGATTTTTTATGTAAGTCCGGGCAAAAGTTATACTATTTTCATAAGGATAGCGGCCTTGAATTGGACTTCTTGGTAAGATTCAAGGGTGAATGCGTTATACTTGAAGTAAAGGCAAAGACCGGTAAGGCAAAAAGCATGACTACGGTTCTTAAGAACAAGGATGTATATTATGTCAACAACGCAATCAAGCTCGGCCAATACAATGTAGGATGTGAGGGGGATATATTGACCATTCCGTTGTACATGGGATTCCTTGTTGAAGACAAACTTGCGGACGTTATCATTCCTGATGTTGATGTGAGTCTATTGACTACTATTTGATTTTATAGATTATGGCAAAACAGATATTAGTTGGAATCAAAAAACAGAGTTTGAATGAGGTGGCTCACTACCTTATGATATACTTCCCATACAATGAGGAGATGTGTAGCTATGCCAATGATTGGCTTGGAGAACTATATGAAAACAAGTATCCTTTGGTTTCTAAAGGGATGTGGTCAGGCATAATTGATTTGAAAACTCATAAACTTCTTGATTGGAAGCCGGAATATGGAGATTTATATTTTCAAGCCAAGGTATGTGATAGCGGAACCTATATCTTGCTTGACAAAGACAAAAAGGTGATATGTAAAATTGCAGATTATGTACCCAATGGTTTAATTCCGGAGGCGGCTGATTGTGGGGATTATATCCGTCTAAGAATCAAGCATGACGGTATGATAGAAAATTGGATCGAGAAGCCGGACTTTTCCGATTTTATAGAAGATTCTGAAACCGTTGAGAAAATTGATACGAGCATTGAAGAAGAAACCATACTTGATATCAAAGTAGAGTTCACTTATAGCCAGCTGATGGCAAATTTGCTTCGTCTTCCTAAATATTTACAGATGGAGATAGGTAAAACGTTGATTGCTAATGCGTCAGAAGGGTTTGAAAAGGATGTAATTGGGCAGAAATAAACATAGGTGAAAATTCCCAATGTGTATGATTATTTGTAAAATAAAACAAAGTAAAGTATAACATCATGATACAAAGCGTTAATAAATATCATATCTACGAGATTCTTTCATCAGATGGTAATTTCTACTATACCATTCCAAAGTATCAACGTGAATACACGTGGAGTTATCGTGAATGGGAAGCTCTTTACGATGACATCAGTGAAAACAACGATGAGTATTTCATAGGGTCTATCATATGCATTCCTTTGGGAGATACCATCAATCCTTATTTGGAGGTGATAGATGGTCAGCAGCGACTGACCACCATAAGCCTATTCCTAACTGCTATCTACACTCGCTTAAAGGAACATCTAGACTATTTGAGCGAAGATGACGGCGACGTGCTGCCGTCATTAAGGAAGTCGCTGAAAAGCAAAAATTCTCCGAACGAAATGAAATTGGTACCACAGGTGCAGAACTTCAATAAGGATGACTATGATTACCTATTGAACGAGGTGGGTTTGCGAAAAGCTACTGCACCAAAGCACGCTTATTACCCCATGAGAAAAATTGCTCGCTGCTACACCTATTTCTTAAAGCGTCTCGATAAAGAGATGGAGGGTATGGATGGTGATAATGCTGTCAATTTCTTGTTGGGCAAGTATAATAAAGTGAAGCAAGCTATGCTGGTTAAGATAGAGGTTTCTACCCATTCTGACGCTTACGTGTTGTTCGAATCACTGAACAACCGAGGAACACCATTGACTGCGATTGATCTGATGAAGAATCTTATTATGGCACGGGCGGAGAGTAACAATCTGACTATTGATGACTGCTTCAACCGTTGGCAGATGTTGCTCGGCAACCTATCCGATGACTATGGGATACAGGAACGTTTTTTTCGTCACTATTATAATGCCTTCAAACATCGTTTGAATGAGCCTTTCCAAAGTGATAACGACCGCAAGAAAGACCCATTGGGTGTCGTGGCCACTCGCTCTAATTTGCTAAATATATTCGAGAACCTTATCAATAAAGATTTACCATCTTTTCTTGATGATATTTTGCATTGTGGACAAATTTATTCTTGGCTCATTCTACAAGATTCTGCAGAAACGACCTATCGTAAAGCTCTGGAAGACCTTGACCATATCCAAGGTGCACCTTCTTATCTTCTTCTCATGTACTTGATGAGGAATAAGAAAGAACTTGCTATTACGGAGAATCAAATCAATCTGTTCACCAGATTACTTTCCAAGTATTTTGTTCGCAGAAATATTACGGACTATCCGAATACACGTGATTTGACGCGGATTTTTATGGATATTATCAGTAAAATAGAAGAGTCGAACTCTGTTGGAAACGATGTAATGACACTGATTATAGATATGCTGAGTACGCCTGCCAATTGTGCTTCAGATGAACAATTTCGCCGCAGTTTGGAGGGCGATGTATATAAAGATAATGTAGGTGCAACGCGCTACATACTTTGTAAACTCGCAGAGTCTGCCATGACACAGGAGACATGGACTGATTTATGGAGGCGCACTGATAAAAAGGTGTTCGTATGGACTATCGAACACATCTTCCCCGAAGGGGAAAATATTCCACAATGTTGGGTGGATATGATTGCTAATGGCGATAAGAATTTGGCCCAAAAGTATCTGGAAGAATACACCCACAAAATTGGAAACCTTACCATTACGGGCTATAATAGTACACTTGGCAACAAGTCATTTGAAGAAAAACGCGACCGAAAGAGTAAGGACGGAAAACGCTTTATAGGTTATAAGAACGGGCTTGAAATAAATCGTGAGATAGCTACTAAAGATATATGGACGATTGAGGATATTAAGGCTCGTACCACTGACTTGGTGAATAAGTTGATAGAAATCTATGAATTTCCAGGGAAATAGACGACTCATAGTTGTAAAATATCATTAAATGTATGGTAGTGTAAAATAAAGCTTGGCGCAGTTTTCAATTAGTATCTACACCCATACTGATATAATGTCATATATTTGTACCAACTTTGTACCCGAAAAGGTACAAAGAGATTCTATGCCATCAAACTGAATAACATTTAAAAGTATAAAATTCTATGGATATATTAAGTCTTACCAAAGTAACATCATTGTTCATCCTAACTTTAATAGAAAGAGACGATGGACAAAAGAAACAAACTTTGGAGACGCCAGCAAATGGCACGTGTGTTTAAGGCTCGCATGATTCTTTACGCCGCTTATGGTCGTTGCATCATTCGTGAGGATGGAAGCTATTATGAACATCCTCATTGGTTTGAATTAGCAAAAGAAAAATGGACGCAAGTTTACAAAACTACAGGTACTCCGTGTAGCTGTTGGATGTGTAGAGGATTTGAATATGATCGCAAGGAGTATAAGGAAGAGACTCGGCGGATTATTTGGGAATCAATGGAATGAGCTAAATGATAAGGAACTGAATCTGTGCATTAATTGCATGGGTGCAGTTTTTATTATGTGCAGCATATAGGCAAAGAAGTTACGTGTATTTTTTTCAGAAAGTAATATGTGATATAGAATTTAATTGCTAATTTTGCACCAATTCTGAAACGATATAAAAACTAACAATGCAGAGAAATAGAATGAACATATTATCGAAGGTCACAATTTGGGGTAACAAACGCCCTGAATCTGTGTCGTGTGTTCATGTCTTTGGCATTGAACCTTGTATTATAAATACTTTCCAACGAAGAACATAGCATGGTGTAGTTTATTCTACCCCTGATTGAAAATATAAACTGAATAGTTGGAGAGTTTTACCGAACTTTTCAACTATTTTGTTTTATACCCATTTGTGACAGTCATCTTACGATGCTTTTCTGTCATTTCCGTCTGATGGGTGATTGGCAAACAGATTATTAACGTGCAGTGATGCACATAAATTGAGAAGAGATGAATTGTAAATTTGAAGGCAGCAAGGTGTTCTTTACATCTGATACTCACTTTTATCACGGAAATATCATTCGTTTCTGCAACAGACCTTTTAAGGATGTGGGAATGATGAATGAAACGATTATTTCCAATTGGAATAATACAGTTGGCTTGGACGATATTGTTTTTCACTTGGGTGATTTCTGTCTTGGCGGTTCAGCCGAATGGACTAAAATACTTGATAGATTGAACGGCAAGATATATCTGATTCTCGGCAACCACGATTTGAAGAACTTGAGACAGGGGTATGTCGATAGATTTGAGCATTTGGCTATGCAGATGCACATAGAGGTGAACAAGCAGAAGATATATTTGAATCACTATCCGTTTCTATGCTTTGATGGCGGATATAAAGATGTATGGCAACTGTTCGGTCATGTGCATACAAGGAATAATAACACCGGAATTGATGCCACACGACTTCAACACCTCTATCCGACACAGTATGATGTCGGGGTTGATAACAACAACTTTATGCCAGTTTCATTTGCACAGGTGAAGACAATTATTGAAAAACAGATTAAACAATCAAAAATGGAAGAGTAATGAAGATACAATATATGAGCGATTTACATCTGGAGTTCGGGGAGAATAGCAGATATTTAAAGCATAATGAATTACCTGCTACCGGTGATATGCTGGTTTTGGCTGGAGATATATTCTATCTTAGGGATAGGATTGCTCCTATGGTGAAATTTTGGAAATGGGCTTCAGATAATTACAAGCAGGTTCTGATAGTTCCAGGTAATCACGAATATTACAATTATTCAGACGTGATGGAACGAGGGCTGCAATGGAAGTGGATGTTCCGGAAGAATGTAGGGTACTATCAGAATCAAGTAATCCGTATCGATGATACCGACTTTGTTCTGAGTACGCTATGGTCGCGGATTAACCCGAATGACAAGTATTTCGTGTGGAAAGGTATGAACGACTTTCGCCAAATCAAGTTTGACGGAAAATTACTACAGGTGGAGGAGTTCAATCGGATGCACGAAATCTGTATGGATTTTATCCAGAAAAGCGTCGAAGAGAGTACAGCGAGTCATATTGTGGTGGTTACTCATCATTTGCCTACTTTTAAGGTGGTTGCGCCACAACACAAGAACTCCGTACTGAACAGTGCATTTGCCAGCGAATATGGGAGTTGGATTGCCCACAGCCGGATAGATGCTTGGATTTATGGACACTCGCATAGCAATATCGACACAAAAATTGGTAGCACTAGGGTAATCTGTAACCAGATGGGATATGTTTTTGCGAATGAGCACCTTGTGAATGGATTTAATCCGGAAAAGTATGTTGAAATTTAATAAACATAAAGCAATGAATGAAAGAATAATAGATAGAAAACTCTTTGTCGATTTGGCGAAGGAGGTTGGCTTGAACGCTTCGCATATAGAAGCAATGGGTGAAATGCGCCATTGTGAAATCACCGTTAGTGGCAATATGCTGAAACGTCTGGTTGAAATTCAGCGTCAGTTCGAGCGACTTGCCGTAATGGGGGATGATGAGCATCGTGGTTTCTACATAGAGGTGCCACGCCCTACTCCTGAGGAGTGGGGTGATATTGAGAAACTAATTGCTTCGGGAGAGTATCAAAGCAAAGAAGCGTTCCTTGCGGACTGGCTCGCATTCAATCCAACGGAAACGCAGTGGTTTCATGTTGCCTCTTATAGATACGAAGAGTTCCGGTCGATTTGCGTTACAGACCGAAAGCATACGCATTTCGTCATTATGAATCGCTCCTCTTGTGCCGACGGAGAATCAGATAACGCATGGTATTGTGATTCCCTTGCCCGACTCTTCGACTATTTGCAGAGGCTGGTTGATGTTATTGTTGCAAATCCCGATGGGCTCAACGACTATGTGGCGCACAATCTGCCGTACCAGCAACGGACTGGGCGGATTGCACGAAAGGAACTCAATCGGATAGCACCGAAGTTTAAAATTGAGGTGGAAGATCGGGAGACTGCTATAAGGGCTTTGGAGGATTTAGTGAAGGAACATTTCAGACCTCATCTGAAGACTATGACCATCCGGCAATATTGTATGTATTACCGCATCGCTAACGAGGTGTATGAAGCATACTACCGGAAACGAGGTGTTGGAAATCGTATCTACAAAGAACAGTCGAATGTTCCGGAAGAGCTGCGAGATATAGCCTACTACACGCGAGTAAAGTTCGTAGATGTAGATAGACTATATGACATTGACAGCCCAGAGGATTTTATACGGTTTGCAACAGACCATTATAGCGAGCTGGGACTTTCGCGCCTGAATGTCATTGCATCGAAGGTATCGCAGCAGGGTTGGATGATAGTTATCTCTAATAGCTATTCGGCAAATGTCGGACTGGCCATTGAGGTTGCCACTGCTTTATATAAGACCGGAGTACCGCTGTTGATTCACGATGCCGAAAAACTCTTGAGGATTCTGCGTGAAGAAGGTTATGTGTGGCTGATTCCCAATTCGTATCATAACTATATGGGCTATCAGGAGGAAGATACTGTTTACGAACTGCCGTGGAAATACGAATGTTCGGACGATGGTGAATCGGTGTTGACTTTGGAGCAATACAATTCGATTGTTTCTCTTGCAGAATGGCAGGATGAAAAGTTGGTGAATCCAGTCGCTTGACGCTTAAATTGAGGAGGCTGGCTCTTGCCTTAATCATAGTCATTGACAAAGGCTAAGAGTCGACCTCTTCAAAACTTGGTGGAGAAATCTGTATTTGCATAGCCATGTCTTTTAATTTTGCGATTTTTTATCTGCAATACATCATTAAATAGATAAAAAGTAATATCTTTGCGTATTATATAATGAGTTGAATATGACTAAAAATACAATGGGGACTAAGTTGCCCCGGAAATTAGAACAAAAGATGGCGGTTGTGGGAGAACAGATTAAACTGGCTCGCTTACGCAGGAATTTGAGTGTGGCTCAGGTGGCGGAACGTGCCACCTGTTCTCCGTTGACCGTGTCCCGAATAGAAAAAGGTGCACCGACAGTTGCAATCGGAATCTATTTGCGAGTGCTGTATGCTTTACAGCTTGATGATGATATTCTGTGGCTGGCCAAAGAAGATAAATTGGGGAAAACATTGCAGGATTTGAGTCTGAAGACTAGGGAACGTGCCTCAAAAAAGGAATAAACGATGAAAACATTATATGTATATGCCGATTTTGATTGGCTTAAGGAGACAGAACTTGTTGGTGAGTTAGGCTATGAATCTCTTCGTGGTTCGGACAGTTATTGCTTTACCTTCAGCAATGAATGGTTGAAAAAACACGGAGATTTGTTTTTGAGTGATGACCTGAATAATTATCCGGGACAGCAATATACGCAACCGGAGAAAGATATATTCGGATGTTTCTCGGATTCATTGCCGGATCGTTGGGGACGAACATTGTTGTTGCGACGTGAGCAGATTACTGCGATGGAAGAGAAACGACCGGTACGGAGACTGTCATCTTTCGATTTTTTGACCGGTATCGATGACTTTTCCCGAATGGGTGCTTTCCGTTTCAAGGAGTCAAAAGACGGGGGATTTATAAATGTAAGTGAGTCGTTGAAAATCCCACCTCTGACTGATATAAGGGAGTTGATTGCAGCCAGTGCGGAAATCGAGAAAAGCGAAGAGGGGAATGTCCTGCCTGATAAGAAATGGGTTGCCCAACTCGTGCAACCGGGTTCTTCACTAGGTGGAGCAAGACCCAAAGCCAGTGTGATTGACACGGATAAAACGCTTTATGTCGCCAAGTTCCCTTCTCGCAAGGATGATTACGATGCCGGACTTTGGGAGCATTTCAGCCATCTTCTTGCGATAAAAGCCGGTATAAATGCCGCGAAAACCAAAGTACTGGCAACAGGTGAGAAATATCACACCTTGCTTTCGCAACGCTTTGACAGAACCCAAGAAGGGAAACGGATTCACTTTGCTTCTGCCATGACTTTATTAGGACTCAATGACGGCGACAACGCAACTACGGGACACGGTTATCTGGATATAGTCGATTTCATAATCCAGAACTGTACGAATGTGGAAGATAATCTGCAGGAACTCTATCGCCGTGCAGCTTTCAATATCTGCATCGGCAATAGCGATGACCATTTCCGCAATCACGGTTTTCTTTTGACTGCAAAAGGTTGGACGCTTTCTCCTGCATACGATATGAATCCCACTCTGAATGAATATCAAAGTCTGCTTATTTCATCCACTTCCAACAAAGCTGACTTAAACATTTTGCTTGATGCTTGCGAAGATTATATGCTTAACCGAAAAGCTGCAAAGAAAATTATTTCTGAGGTAATTGGAACCATAAAAGAGTGGCGAGAACTGGCGACAAGATTAGGGATTTCCAAGAGAGGTATGGATATGTTTGCCGGAGTGTTGAATAAACGATGTAAGGAATAACTGTTTCTGCGTGCCAAATTAATTACCAAGCAAAAATGCGCTAAATTGCCAATTAGAATGAGGTATAGGGTTGATTTGTATGTGATTGAGTAATAAGACAGGATTGAGGTATTATGCTGCACAAGCATTATGCTCGTGCAGCATAATATTTTTGATAAGGTGAAATTCATTGATGGAATAGATAAAAACGGCACATGTGTTCTTTTTGCATAGCTTTATGACAACTGTAGCCATTCCTTTAAATGATGTTTTTGTCGCTTATATACTTGGCTATATGGGGAATTTGACGTATTTTTGTTTGCAATTTAACGAGGATAATTTAAATACTAATGTCGAATAATCAACAAATGATGCTGAATAGAATAAAAGTGGTACTTGCAGAAAAGCAAAGAACCAATAGATGGTTGGCAGAGCAAATGGGTAAGTCCGAGAATACAATTTCAAGATGGTGTTCCAATAAGTCACAACCATCCCTTGATATGTTGGTTAAAGTTGCAGAATTACTTAATGTTGACCCTCGTCAACTCATAAATGGTAAAATAAAAATTTAGTTATGGCAATAAAGAAGACTCAATTATATAGCATACTTTGGGAAAGTTGCAATATCCTACGCGGAAGCATGGACGCAAGTCAATACAAGAACTATGTGTTGACTATGCTATTCTTGAAGTACATTAGTGACAAGGTACAATCCGATTCAGACATATTCTTTGACCTTCCTGAAGGATGTTTTTTCAATGACATCGTTGCTCTTAAGGGGAAACCCAATATAGGTGAGGAGATTCAGAAAAAGCTCCATGTCATAGCCCGAGCGAATCCTCGATTAGATCACATTATCAACGAAGCTGATTTTGATGACTCAACTAAACTCGGAACTGGGAAAGCTAAGGTTGATACATTGACAAGCCTCATTTCTGTTTTTCAGCGGGATTTCCTTGATTTTAGTAAGAACCGTGCTGGCGATGACGATCTTATCGGAGATGCGTATGAATATCTGATGAAGAATTTTGCGGCAGAGAGTGGTAAAAAGAAAGGTCAGTTCTATACTCCTGCTGAGGTTTCTCGCTTAATGGCTCGTCTGATAGGCATACATAAAGACAATCGGCCACAGATTTCTATATATGACCCGACTTGCGGCTCGGGATCATTGTTGCTTCGTGCTGCTGCGGAATATACCAAGCATCGTGATGGCGTTTCTATATTTGGTCAAGAACTTGATGGGGCAACACGAGGTATGGCGGTTATGAATATGTATCTTCATGGTTATGACGACCCGGAGTTGGAAGTCGGAGATACAATTGAAAAGCCGTTCTTTAAATCAACACCAAATCAGCTGGAAACATTCAACTATGTCGTTGCTAATCCTCCATTCTCTCAGAAAGGATGGATAAAGGGAGAAATTAAAATCAATGACACTTTCGGTCGGTGGGGAAATTCAGACAATCTACCTCCTATTCCTCCTATTGGCTATGAAGATTACGCATTTTTGCTTCACATTATCAAGTCAATCAATTCGCAAGGGCGCGGAGCTTGTATATTGCCAAACGGAGTTTTGTTCCGTGGTAATGAAGAAGAAGCTGTTAGACGGAAAATTATTGAGAAACGGTATATCCGAGGCATCATAAGTCTGCCTACAAACTTGTTTTTTGGTACTGGAATTCCTGCCTGTATTGTCATTATTGACAAAGCCAAGACTTCGACATCAAAAGGCATTTTTATGATTGATGCTCGATCAGGATTCACAAAAGATGGAGCAAAGAATCGACTTCGCGAGCAGGATATTCGCCGCGTATTCGATGCTTGGGAAGCTCTTGAAAATCTCGAAGCAAACGGCAACCTTGATGATAAAGAGGAAACCATACCTCATTATGCCCGATTCGTACCTTACACCGAAATTACTAACGAGCGAAATGACTGCAATCTCAATGTGTCACGTTATATAACGCCAGTCGATACTGAAATTCAGCAAGATCTTTATGCTCACCTCAAACTAAATGGTGGATTGCCTACTAAGGATGTAGAAGAAGGTTTTTCTTATCTCTGGCGACACTGTCCGACACTCAAAAACGAGCTGTTTGAGCCATTGGAGGAAAACTATTATAAACTGCGCGTCGGACGCAACGAGATTCCAAACACTATTATACACAATAAGGAATTCAGTACTTTAAGTGGATTCTTCTCTGATGCAATAGAAGAATGGTATAAACTTGTGTCACAACAGATGTTTGCGCTTGCTCCCGGATGCCAGCCTAAAAAACTTATAGCAGACTGGAGTGAGTCACTCCTTGAGATGCTCTCTGAAATTGATGGGCTTGTTGACAAATATACGATATATGACATATTGCTCAACTATTGGAACTCAGCCATGCAAGATGATTGTTATCTGATTTCTCGCTATGGTTGGACGGTAGAATTGTCGTGTGATGTTCTTACAACCGATAAAAAATCTAAAGAGGTAAAGTTTGTCCCTAAAAAAGAATCCCACCTTCAGGGATTACAATTGCGATTTGTTGCCGGTTCATGTTGTTGTCAATCACTACTTCAAAGAAGAGAACGAGGCGGTCAATGAAGCTGAAGAGCGTGTGTCACAACTCAAAGGTGAGATAGAACAGATGGAGGAGGAATACCCCGAGGAACTTAACGATACTGTTACCGAAATCATAAGCAAATATATCTACGCTATATGTCCTAAACCTTTGAAGGGAGAAAAAGATGTTTTAGAGACATATCTTGCTATTAACGAAAAAGGAAAGATTGGCAAAGAGAAACGCGAAGCTATTATTGCCAAAAATCGGAATGTATTTGATCGTCTTAGCGACATGAGTGTAAATGCAATTAAATATCGGTTGAAGGAAGTTGTTAATTATGCGGCATTGCCAGATGATACCATTAAGTTATATAAACAATATATTGACTTGAACAGAGAGTTGGCTAATGCTAAGACAGATGTTAAACAAAAGATATCAAAGTTGACCAAACTTGTTGTTGCAAAATATCCTACTTTACAAGAATCGGAAATTAAGGGTATGGTTGTTAACGACAAATGGCATACTGCTATAGTTGGAGGAGCAATTAGTGCGGCTTTCGATGTAACCGTGGATATTGAACAACAAGTTACTGCTCTTGTTGATCGTTATGCTCGCCGCTTATCCGACATCGACGCTTCAGTACGAGAACTTGAAGAAAAAGTAAATGCTCACCTCGCCAAAATGGGATTTGAATTATGATTGAAACTAAATTCAAACAAACAGAGTTGTGCCGAATACCAGAGGATTGGGATATAGGCACCTTTGCTGATTTCTTAATAACCTTTTCTGCGGGGGCTACCCCTTATCGAGGTATCCCTGATAACTTTGTTGGTACAATCCCATGGATTTCAAGCGGAGAGCTAAATTATTGTGAAATTGAAAATACTCGTGAGCACATATCTTCAGACGCTCAAAAGAATACTCATCTTACGTTGCATAAACCGGGAACATTCCTTATTGCAATTACAGGGCTTGAAGCTGCGGGGACTAGAGGGCGATGTGCCTTTGTTAAAACTCCCGCAACGACTAATCAGTCATGTCTTGCAATCAATAGCACTGACAAGATGACTGTGAAATATTTGTTTTGGTTTTATCGTCAATGGAGCGATTTTCTTGCATTCAATTTTAGCCAAGGTTCAAAACAGCAAAGCTTTACGGCAGAGATAGTAAAACGTCTTCCATTATATGCGCCGAAATATAAAGAGCAAGAGAAAATTGCAGAAGCATTGAGCGATGTGGATAAGTTAATTCGTGAACTCGATACTCTGATTGAAAAGAAACGGGCTGTAATGCAGGGGACTATGCAAGAGCTCCTAACCGCTCATCGCAGATTACCAGGTTTCGTCCATCCGTGGAGGAATACTTTAGTTGAAAAATGTTGTAAAATAACCACAGGAGAGAGTAACACTCGAGATCAAATTGAATCAGGTATATATCCATTTTACATTCGGTCGGCCACAGTCATGAGAAGTAATAGCTATATATTCGATTGTGAAGGTGTTATAACTATTGGGGATGGCCAAATAGGAAAGGTATTTCATTATGTCAATGGGAAATTTGATTTACATCAACGATGCTATTTAATGTACGACTTTGATGATATAGATGTAAAATTCTTTTATTTTCTGTTTTCGTTTTTCTTTTATAATCGAGTTATTGCATTATCAGCAAAAGCAACAGTAGATTCCGTCAGAAGAAATATGATTGCAAAAATGAAAATAAATATACCTTCAACGATGCAAGAACAAAAAGCCATTGCCAATATTCTGTCTGACATGAATGATGGAATTGAAGCAATAGAGGCAAAAAGGGATAAATATATTGCAGTCCGTCAAGGCATGATGCAGCAGTTATTAACAGGAAAAATCCGTTTAATATGAACACGATACCATTAGTAGATTCGGAACGCACAACTCAAAATCGTGTTGTTAATCTCCTCCACGATTATTGTGGCTATCAGTATCTTGGATATAAACAGGATGCCGACAACCTTCCAATTATTCCTGAAATTCTCGGAAAGTTTATAAAAGATACACAACACGCCTCAAATACGGAGATTGATAAAGTTTTTCGCTTGCTCGATTTGGAAATAAGCCGATGTCATGATAAGGACACGTTGTTTCAGAGCAATCTGAACTTTTATAGCTATCTGCGCTACGGAGTAAATATTCAAGGAGATGACGGGCAAAGCAAAACTGTTAAGATTATTAAATGGTCCGAGGATAATGTGGCCGACAATATATTTTCTTTGGCAGAGGAGGTGACAGTTCGCCGTAATATAGAAGAATACCATACACGGCGTCCTGACATAGTAGTATATGTCAATGGAATGGCACTTGGAGTTATTGAATTGAAGAAATCAACTGTTAGTGTTAAAGACGGTGTGCGCCAACAGATTCGTAATAATGGTAGAGATAATGAAATATGCCATTTTTTTTGTACCTGCTCAATTTCTTTTTGCCGGAAACGATAGTGAAGGAGTGCATTATGGTACAATACTGACTCCGGAAAAGTTTTGGTTACGTTGGAAGGAACCAACGGGTCAAAGTTATCCCAATGATACGTCCACTCCCGAACCAATTCCTGAGCTATTTCCAAGAACAGAATTTCCTAATGAACTTGATCGTTCATTGCTTCAGATGCTTGAACCGAAAAGAATTTTGCGTCTTATCCATGACTGCGTTGTATATGACGGAGGTATTAAAAAAGTTTGTCGTCCAAACCAATATTTTGCATTCGAGGCAGCAAAACCACGTATCCGCAATAAGCAAAGTGGTATTATTTGGCACTCGCAAGGTGCCGGCAAAAGTTTGATGATGGTATGGCTGGCTCAATGGATATTGGAGAATATGCCAAATGACCCGCGTGTTGTTATTATCACCGACCGTGATGAACTCGACAAACAAATTGAGAATGGATTCAAAGATGCCGGTCATAAACCAATTCGTGCCAAAAGCGGAAATCATCTTCTTTCGATGCTGTCAGAAGTTGAACCTAATTTGATTTGTACCCTTATCCATAAATTCGGTATTGCAGGACAGGAGGAATCTGCTTTTTCCGCAGAAGAGAAGAAACTTCGAGGAAAGCGCTCACCGGAACAGTATATGGCTGCACTTGCCGAAAAACTGCCAAAAGGTTTCAAGGCTAAAGGCAATATATTTGTCTTTGTTGATGAATGTCATCGTACACAAGGTGGTATACTCAATAAGGCCATGAAAAAAATTATGGGTGATGATGTCATGCTCATCGGTTTTACCGGTACTCCATTGCTGAAACAACAAAAGAGTAAACTTACATCGAGAGAAAACTTTGGCAATTATATTCATACATATAAATTTAATGAGGCAGTTAAGGATCAGGTGATTCTCGACCTACGTTATGAAGCTCGCGAAATAGAGCAGAATCTTGAAAATGAGCAGGCCGTTGACCAACTTTTTGAACACATTACGCGCAATCTTAGTTCGAAAGCAAAAGAGGAGTTAAAAAGCAGATGGGCTGTGATGAAGAATCTTTTTTCGAGTCGTGACCGCGTGCGTAAGATTGTAGCCGACATTGTAAAGGATATGCAACTCATATCATGCCTTCGGGAAGGTTGGGGTAATGCAATGCTGGTTTGCGATAGCATTTATCAGGCTTATCGTTGTTGGGAGGTCTTTCAGGAAACACAACTTAAAGGACATTGTGCAGTCGTTTCAAGTTTTAACGGTAAAGATGCGAGTCCGGAAGAATCATCTTCGGGCGAAACACAAAGCGAGGCTGAATATAAAGCAGAGATGGCTAAAAAGATGTTTAAGGACCGCACTCCCGAAGAATTTGAGGAATGGGCTAAGACTCAATTTGTCGACCATCCAGGTGACATGAAACTACTGATTGTGGTAAGTAAACTACTTACTGGTTTTGATGCTCCATCGGCTACCTATCTCTATCTTGATAAGAAAATGGAGGGGCATGATTTGTTTCAAGCTATCTGTCGCGTAAACCGTACAAACAACGAGTATGAAGAAAAAGAGTTCGGGTATATAGTCGACTATAAACAGCTTTTTAAGAATATTGAAGATGCGGTCAATGATTACACTACTGGAGCATTTTCAGATTACGACAAGGAAGATGTGGAAGGATTGTTAACGGATCGATTTGAGAATGCCAAGCGCGATTTGGACACGGCACTTGAACGTGTAGAGCATCTTTGTGAGCCTGTTGCTCATCCAAAAACGACCAACGAATTTTTTGATTACTTTGTATTCGACCAACGCAGCACGGAGCCTAATGAAGAAGAAGCTGCAACTATCCAAAGTGCCCCCATACGCGAAGCCTTCTATAATGCTGTAAAAATTCTTGTGACCCGTTATTCTGCAATTGCGCTTGAAATGGAGAGAGCTGGTTATACGACTGAAGAGGCGCAGACTATATTTGAGCGTATCAAGAATTTTGATAATATTCGGAATGCCATAATGCGCCGTGCCGGAGATATTGTTGACATGAAACTGTATGATCAGCAGATGAGAAACATACTTGATATGTATATAGATGCCAAGTCCTCAAAGGTACTTGCCATGCTTGAAGACTTTTCATTTCTTGACCTTGTGCTTGACAGTAACTCAGAGGAAGCAGAACATGAGGCTGAGGAAGCACTTGGAGGAAAGGATGGTGTCGCTTCAACGATTACTGCCAATGTTCGTCGTGTAGTTAACCGTAAACGTGAGAGTAATCCAGAAGAATATAGAAAATTCTCAGAACGCATAAATCGACTGCTCGCAGAGTATCGCCAAGGAGTTCTTGACTATAAGGAATATCTCAAAGCAATAGCTGAGTTGGCTCGTGAACTTGGGAATCGTACATTCGACCCTAGACTTGACACTCAAGGCAAACAAGCATTATTTGATAATCTAGGCGAAGATGTGGCATTAACTCTGGAGGTCTATCAACTTATCAAAGTTAATGCTAAGCAAGGATTTAGGACGAATGATGTAAAGAAAGCTAAGCTTCGTAGGGCCTTAGAATCATTCACTGCATCTAAACCATTTGATGTAGATGACATTCTCCGTATTGTAATAAATAATCCTGAGTTTTAATGCATATCATAAATGTAGCAGATATTGAAATTGAGGTTGAACGCAAATCCATTAAAAATTTGCATTTAGCTGTCTATCCTCCAGATGCGAGGGTACATATCTCTATGCCTGATTATCTGGCAGATGATGATGCCAGAAATTTTGTCTTGCAAAAACTGGAATGGCTTCGTACTCAGATAGAGGAAGTGCTTGCCCAACCTCGACAAACGAAACGGCAATTCGTATCGGGCGAGAGCCATTATTTATTTGGTCAACGGTATCAACTAATTGTAGAAGAGTTGCCTCACTATGCAAATAATATGGAACTTAAAGGTAACAAACTTTATATGTTTTTGAAACCTGGCACTTCTATTGAAACAAGAGCAGAACTAATGCGTACTTGGTATAGGTATCATCTTAAAAAGGAATTGGAATCAATGCTCCAATGCTGGGCTAATAAACTTAAAGAGAATCCTTTTAAATGGCAGGTCAAGCAGATGAAGACTGAATGGGGCAGTTGCATTCCCTCAAAGCGTCTGCTTATCTTTAATCTTGAACTTGCCCGAGTACCACGTGAGTGCATTGAGTTTGTGATTGTACATGAGTTTTGTCATTTTAAAGTTGATACTCATAACAAGATTTTTGAGATGTTGATGAACAAACGTCTTCCAAATTGGCGAACTCTGCGTCAAAAACTGAATACATTTGTGGCACTACCATACAAAGAATAATGCAACATATGAATCGAATAATACTAATCGGCAATGGTTTTGACTTGGCACATGGGCTTCCTACTAGATATGAAGATTTTATAAACTGGTATTGGGAGAAACGAGTTGATTCTTTTATAGGAAATCTTACGCCTATATCGGAGGATTGTCTTTGTTCTATCAAAATTACTTCAGACAATTACAATCGCTGTTGGAATGTCTTTGCATTTTGTCTTCCTAAGTTTTTTAACAAACCGTCCGGTAAAGAGATTATTGATAGTATTGCCAATGACTCTAAGTCTTTTGAACTTTCATTGTCTCCATTTTTTTTTAATATATGCACTTGTATTGAGACCAAAGGGTGGGTTGACATAGAAAAGGAATATTATGATTTATTGCGAAATGCGATTATAAATCCGGACAACTGTAATTATACAATTTCAGAAATCAACAAACAGTTACATTATATTCAAGGGCTTTTAGCTCAATATCTTTCTTCTATCACAACTGATAATATAAAGTGCAATAAGGAGATACAACGTCAAATTTATGGAAATATTCGTAAAGATGATGTTAGTATTTCACAATTACAAGTTTACTATGACTACGTAGATCATTTAATCCAACAAGACAATGTGTACCAACAGTTACTCTGTAGATATGGTTATGAAAGTTCCGATAGGCACTTTATGGCAGAGGATATCAAACAGCTCAGAAAGCAGTTTGTAGGTTCGTCAGAGATAGAAGAAATTTACCTAAAGGATTTAATATTTCCTGAGAATATTGTGCTACTTAATTTTAATTATACAGAAGTAGCTGACAAATATGGGTGTTTGAAAGTTGCATCTACAAACCATATTCATGGAGACTTGAATAATCCAGATAGCATAATATTTGGCTATGGTGATGAGCTTGATGAGGATTATAGAGATTTCCTTAAACAATCAGATAATGAGTGTTTAAGAAACATCAAATCTATAAAGTATTTAGAGTCGGGGAAATATCGTAATTTGCTTCAGTTCATTGAATCTGCTCCATATCAAGTTTATATCATGGGGCATTCTTGTGGTAACTCGGACCGAACTTTGCTAAACACCTTGTTTGAACATAAAAACTGTGTTTCAATAAAGCCATACTATTATCAAAAAGATGATGGTTCAGATAACTATCTGGAAATAGCACAAAATATATGTCGTAATTTTACTGACATGAAGCTAATGCGTGATAGAGTCGTTAACAAAATGTTTTGTGAACCATTACCACAATATATTAAATGATTTTTATGGCAAAAAATATAGAAATACGAAATAGCACAGCAGAGTTCCTGATTTTTCAATTAGAGGGAAAAGAACCTTTCCATTAGTGCCATCAGTGTGTGAACAGGATATAGCTTTCAATTACGAAACAATAAATTATATGGCAGTATCGCAAGATTTTAGCGCATCAAGGATAATTTCGCTAGACTCGGAACTATTGATGACAACTTCTGGAAATATTAAAATAATGATGAGAAAATAGCGAAAATCGTACAATTATTCAAAACGAGGATAAATCACTATATGTTGAGAATAATAAAGGAACAATTATAATAGGAATTGATATGCATAAAAGAAGATATTTTAGTACTGAAATCCGAGAGGCATTCAGTAAACCATATGTAAAGGTTTACTTTTTAGATGATTCTATTGCTAAGGATGCAAAGGAGGTTGTTGAAAGGTTGAATGTTGTAAAAACAGTTAGTATTACTCCAAGCAATAGTAAGGATCATCCTGGAAATACACTGACTGTTTGTCCAAAGTCGATGGTATAAGCTGAAGATTGTGAAAAAGAAATGGTAGAAGCCTTGAATAGATTTTTTTTACGAAGTGTTCTTGCAGACAGGAAACCCGTAAGAAATGATGCTTACTTCAATGATATTGCGGATAAAATAATCAAGGAGCTTGATAAGGCTCGGGTGTCAATTCATGTATGTATAGCGTGGTTTACAAATCAAAGTATAGCAGACAAATTAGTGGAAAAGCATAAGCAAGGGATTGATGTGAAGGTTATTTTCTATGATGATTATACGAATTCAAAGTTTGGAGTTAACATAGATGGAATACCATTTAAGACAATTCGTGGTTCACGAGGAGGATTAATGCACAATAAGTATTGTGTCATTGACAATCAGATTGTAATAACAGGTTCTTACAATTGGTCGGAGAATGCTGAGAACAAGAATGATGAGAATGCTGCTGTGATGTATGATTATGACAGGACATCTGATTATTCTGTAGAATTTAGAAAAATGTTCGGCTCGGAGTGACGATGTTGCTGGTGATGAGACACCAGCATTTTGTGTAATAGAGAATGCGAGATTCGTAATGTTCTTTGTATTGTATAACTAATAATCTTGCTGTCCACTAAAAATATGGACAATATTAAAAAGTTCCACAATAAAATAAAGTTGGTTCAGACCCACCAAGTCCATGACAATATTGTAGGTACCAACCAGTAGGAATTCTAAGATTAATATTCAATAAGAATGTTATTTGTATTTATGGCAGAATCATCTGTCGTAATTCTTACTCCGCATACCCCAATGTATATATCTGTTTATCAGCGATATAATATTTGAATGTATTTGAGGCTGGGAAATAAAAAATAGTATTCAGACATCAATTATCTGTGATTTTGACTGATTTTATAGAGGGAAAGTCTCAAAAATACATCAAGGGACAAAATTTTGTCCCCCGATGCCATTCTAGGGGACAACAGGGGACAAAAATGTGGAAAACATAAGCTAAAAAGAGAAAATATGGTTCTCGAATCAGCTTATTTAGTTCCTGTTTAACTGATTGATTATCAATAAATTATACTACTTACCGATGCAAAAATGTTTTGTATCATTTTTTGATTTGTAATAAATTGATATTTAATATATTATGTTTTTATGAAATGCTTCGGGGGACAAACTGGGGACAAAAATTTGCTGTCCAAAAGATAAAAAGAGCAAATATAAGGTTTGTCCCTCGATGTTTTTTAGGCCAATTTTTTTGTCCCTCGGAAAAAAAACAATCCCGTTCTCATCATACGATGATATTCGAAGCACACTGCAAATATAATAAAGTTTAGTTTGTTTTTTGTATATCTCTTCAAGTTCTAAACTAAACGGCTTTTATAAGCTCCCAAAGCCATACCTATTTTTCTTTTGGCCAGCAAAATTGTTAAAGGAGACATCACTTTGTCCTTTCAGTTCTGTCTCTTTTCACCAGTCGTTGTTTGGGCTATGTGCTTTGGCGGCATATCCTCGGTTTTACCTTTCCCTGTTTTAGCCTTCTTCTTACTTCCTCCATTATTCCGCATATCCCTTTCGGGCTATCTGGTGTGAATTGTGTCGCAAAGGTGCTTGTCATGTCTCTCTTGTCTGCAAGGTCATAGCCTTGGGTTCACAGCCAAATCTCCACCTTCTGCTTCACAGAGGTCGTATTTAGCCGTGAAACCTTGCATAAGGAGCCATGACACCTTTTGAGACGACATAATTAAATCAAGCCCGAAAGTAGTAGATGCTACAAGAGGGAAAAACAAAAAACAATCTTAAAATTTAAGCATTATGACATTCAGAGAATTTATGAAAGAAAACGGTTACGAAGTAAAAACAAAGTTTTGGGAAGATTTTTCGCTAGCAGAGCGATTTGGCCTTTCGGCTATTCAGGACACGTTCAATCGTGCTTTCAAAGAGTGGAAAGAAGATTACGAATTTCTAACCGAACTGGTATTGGTGCTTAACCATAAGATATGGCAATACCACGAAAAAAGACCGGAGTTCGCGGAACTCTACAATACCCTTGAGGAACAGACCGACCAATATGCGATGGAGAACCTGAAAGATGAAGAGCTAAGTTATTTCTTTGATGTAACGGATTAAGCGTAAGAGTGTAGGGAGCCGGCTTCGGTCGGGTTCTCTTCCGTGCAGATCCCTTTTTATTAGCGCGGATTCCCCTTTTATTTTACATTGTCATGTGTTACTGACATAAAATTGTGTTGCACAATTTTCGTTTCTATCGGAATAGCCATTTGTATCTTTTGGGGTTGGATTTACCTTGTTGGAGATTACGATTGCAGAATTACAGAAGCTAGGCGAAAGCGAAGACCATATAGAATTTAAGGAGGCAAAGCATAATTACACGTTTGCCGGAGGAAAACATGTTGATCTAAAAGACAGGCGACGGTGTGTATTGGGGTGTATTGTCGCCTTGGCGAATGAAAAGGGTGGACGATTGGTATTAGGAATGGTATATGCTCCATGCGGTTGTCGGTTCGGATTTTTCAGCCAAGATATGCGAGGGGCTTACTATAGAGGATTTGGATAAGGAGGCCATAGCGGAAATGAAAACCCAATATGCGCGAAAGCAGGAAAATCCGTTGTTTCAAAACTATCCCGACGAACAAGTGCTGTCTGATTTGGATTTGTTGAAGGACGGGAAATTGAATTATGCGGCACTTATTCTGCTTGGGAAATCCGAAGCCATACGGAAATATCTCCCTCAGAACAATATCGTTGTAGAGTTCAGGATGTATCACTCGATGATACAATATACCGCTTGCAAAGAATTTCAGTTGCTGTTATTCATAGCTATTGACAAGGTATGGGATTACATCAACCAGCCTGCCAGCAATCCGCTTCTGTATTACAATGACGGCTCTTATATATTCGATATACCATCTTTCAACAAAGAGGTAATCGGAGAGGCGATATTGAATGTTTGCTGCCACCGCTCAATGTTGATTCAGAGCGATGTCGTCATCAAGCAATATCCCGATAGTATAACCATTACCAATGCTGGTGGTTTTCCGTCCGGAGTGGATATGAACAACATTTTGACAGTGAACAGTGTTCCGCGCAGTAAACTGATGAGCGAGGTATTGCAGAAGACAGGATTGGTGGAGCGTTCCGGTCAAGGAGTGGAAAAAATGTTCTACAACTGTATTATGGAAGGGAAAGCACTGCCTGACTATTCGGGAACAGACTCGTATTAGGTAAGTCTCACATTCAATGCTCCTATACTTGATACGGCCTTTGTTATTTTTGTCAGGAAGGTACAGGATAATAGAGCTGCCGCCGAGCAACTGAATGTCTTTGAATTGCTGGCTTTGTACAAAATGGCAATGAGGGATTACGAGGGGCTTGATGAAAAGGTTTTATGAAAATTGTCGGAAGAAAACCTTATCGTTTACGAAAACGGCTCTTATCGCTTGTCCGAGGAATATCGGAATGAGTTTGCTGAAAGACTGAAGGGCTTGAGCATGACTCACCTCAAGTTGGTTTCAGACTGTTTTCATAAAAATGGTTATGTATAGCTATACATAAGCCTTTGAAAACCAAAGGACAGCCTGCCTCTTCCAGCATTTCAAGCAGTGACAAGGCACGGATTACTTTTTCAATGAGATTCTTGTCGTTGTAGTGTAGGTCGGACGAAACTCGTTCAATCCATTCTGTCGTGAAACACTCTTTCTTTATCATACTATATTCAAATTTTCTAAGATTGTTGATAATTCTTCTTTCACTTTACGTCTGCCGGCATATCTGAAAAGTCGGCTTCGATTGATTGCATACAGATTAAAGGCATTTTCTATGATACGTTCGCTTTCACTACCTTGCAGATAAAAGAAGTCCACATCTCTCAATATGTCCACCAATAGTTTTTCCAACGTGGGTATAGGTACGCCCGATATGTGCTGTAAGGGAGCTTCTGATACAAGATTTTTCACTATAAAAACACGGCTGTCCATATCTACATACCGGTATATCATCTCTTTGTTCGGCCGCAGATAAACATCTTGGTAATCGTCTTTCAGAAGATGGAAAACGGTTTCTGCTGTACCTCTATCCGTTTCCACATAAATAATGCGGTTGGGTGAAAGGTGATGCTGCAACGGTGCGATAATCTCTCCCTGATAGATGCAAAATTTGGCGAACGGGAAATGGGTTGTCAGCAAATCATAAACTTCTTTCACTTCCTCTGCCGGTTGCGGGGCAAAGGACGGTTTCAAAATTCTGGCATACATTCCACGCCCGGTTCTGACTAACTTGTTTTCATTCACGAGCTTGAATAAATACCATGCCAGGGAAGACTTGTTTATGCCAATCTTTTTGTGAAGATAGGCAAACAAATCTTCCATGCTGAATTTAAGATGGGTGTCAGCATATTCAAGTATGGATGTCGTTGTTTCGTTAGTCATATCACTTGTTTTACGTTGTAAAAATAGCAAATTTTCGGCACTATTTCTATTTAGTGCCGAAAATTTGTTGTTTGCAATCTTGAAATACAGCAATCAAAGCCAATTAATCGTCTTGCATTTGTTCATTTTATAACTCCACTCGATAGTATTGCTAACTTTATTATTTTGCAGGTATCTACTTCTTTTTATGCCATACACTGACTTATCCCTATTGTACGACTCAGGTTTTACCCGTTTGCTGGTAAGTCTGGTTTTCTCTTTTCGTCGGCAAAGGTAGGACAAAGCGCATAACGCCAAACCGCATTTCATTCGGATAACGAAAACAGACGGTTGCACGGTCGGTTTTCTATCTGGGTTTGGCTTTTTATGCTCCACTTTATCCATTTCCTGCCTTAAAAAGCTGAAAAACAGACCTGCGAAGCAAAGCGAAAGCAGGGAAAGAAAAAACAGCTTTAAAGTTTAACCACTCAAAAACAAACTGTTATGGTAGAAGAAATTAAACAAGGCGACAAAGTTGTATTGCCGGGCGAGGACGGCTTTTCCGTACCCATGATTTTTAACAACATCTGCGGTAAGAACTTTTCAGGGGAGGAATACCGCAATTATATCAAGTATGTAGTCTATGACAGTATGGGGCTGAAACCGGGCATTGTCTCCTATTATCGGGACGGAGTTTTATACAAGAGCGGTACAATCCCGAAACTCTGAACGGACATTAACGGCGCAGTTTAGTCCTCACGAAAAGAACAAAGAAATGTGAAGTGAAATGAAAAATTGATAGATATGGAAGCAACGACAATTCATCCGGCAGGAGCCTACCTTCGTAACGCAGACAACCCACCGTACTTGTACGTTTGGATAGAGGGAACACGGCCGACGGTGCGAACCGGGAGAAGATAGCATGAAGACTTTTAGAGATACAAACTCCGACTGTAAAGCCAGTCCGTGACAGTGTAAACAATATGGGTTAAACTTCTCTAAAAGTATCAACCTCTAAATCAAGGAAGGTCAATAGCGTTGGTAGACTATACTTGACTTTTTACAGGAAATAGTGATTTTTATATCTGACTTTTTACAAAAATAGCATGGAAATACCTCTGACTTTTTACAAAAGTATTATCTTTGCAAAAAAATGGAGGTTGCTATGGAGAAAATATACTATCCGAGAACGATTGACAGCTACTTGCTGGAATGGAAAAACGAGAGAGCGCACAAGCCTTTGCTGCTTCGGGGTGCGCGTCAGGTGGGGAAATCCTCTGCCGTCCGTCAGTTGGGGAAGACTTTCAAGTATTTCATGGAGGTGAATTTCGAGCGGGACAAAGAGATTATTTCGGTGTTCACTGGTAATCTGAAACCGAAAGAGATCACCTCGCGCCTTGCGGCCTTTTACGGCATACCTGTCGTGCCGGGCGAAACGCTTTTGTTTCTGGACGAGATTCAGGCCTGCACGCCTGCGATACACAGCCTTTGGTTCTTCTATGAGGATTATCCGGAGCTTCATGTCGTGGCAGCTGGCTCGCTGTTGGAATTTGCCTTAAAGAAGATGGCTTTTTTCGGTGTTGGCAGGGTGCGCTCGCTCTTCATGTACCCGATGTCTTTCGACGAGTTCCTTGCCGCAACGGGACACGCCGGCTGGATTGAAGCGAAGCGGAACGCTTCTCCGGCAGAACCTTTGTTCGAGGCTCTGCACGGGAAACTGGTGGAAAGTTTCCGCAATTACCTGATGGTCGGGGGAATGCCTGAATCCGTCCAGAACTGGGTAGAGACGGAAGATTACTTGAAATGTCAGCAGGTGCAGGACGATATTATGCTGGCGTATGAAGACGATTTCTCGAAGTACGAGGAGAAAGCCGACCCGATGTTGCTCCGCCAGACGCTCCGCAGCGTGGCGCAGCAGATAGGCGGGAAATTCGTGTATAGCAACGTGCAGGGGAATTATCGGAGCGAGAAGATCAAGAGTGCGCTGGAACTACTGAAAGATGCCGGGTTGGTAAGACCGGCCGTGCATACTGCTGCCAATGGCATACCGCTGGGAGCCGAGATCAACGAGAAGTTCGTGAAATATATCTTTCTGGACAGCGGGTTGTTGTTGCGGCTGCTCGGCTTGGAGAACACGGGAGGCACATCGGAGATGTCGAGACTGGTGCTTGTCGGGGCGGCCTCCGATTTGGTGAACAAAGGGCATATCACGGAGATGGTGGCGGGCTTGGAACTGCTGAAATACAATACGCCCGTGCAACGGCATGACCTGTATTACTGGCAGAATCTGTCACGCGGGGCGCAGGCGGAAGTGGATTATGTCATCGTCAAGGACATGCGGGTCGTTCCCTTGGAAGTGAAAGCGGGCACGACGGGTTCGATGAAAAGCATGTACCAGTTCATGGAAGAGAAACACCTGACATACGGCATACGAACATCGTTGGAGAACTTCGGCAAGTTGGAGAAGGCGGATATTATTCCTCTGTACGCCTTGTCCAATCTGTATAAATAGGGATTCTGCAAAGGAGGCGTCCCCAATGATGCCGCCGCTTTTCCCTTATTAAGCAACAAGGAGTAATGCGGGTAAGATCTTGCGCTACGGGATCGAACCCGTAGCGCAAGATGTCGCATAACGTTTTTCGGGTATATTTATTCTTTGTCTTTCCATCTCTCCTATAATTTATTTGAAATAATACTCGAAGAATATATGATAAGTTAAGCTGGGGGGAATTTCTTTCGGTGGACAGTGCAGACGCTCCTGTGAGGTCTTTATTGCAATTTATTAGTGCTTCTCGTATAGTACATGAGCAGATGTTTCTTCTTGTCGTATACCATCTTTTATCATAATAGGACGTGGTAAAACCTGTATCAATCTATTATAGAAATGATAGAGGTTTGCTTCCCACATTCTGTCCGGATAGATACGGTGTGTCCACCTTACATTAGAACCCCTGTGGTGATTAGCATCAGCAAACATACGTCTTATTTCTGCTTCTGTACATAGATAGTCATCTTCATGGCTTCTTCTGTAGGTATACTTACCTTTTCCTTGTTGTGATCCAAGATTTTTAAATGATTGATATTGCCTAAGGTTATAATAAATTTAATAGAATAGATATTAGTTTGTGATATTTGTAGAAATAATGCAAATAAATGAATCTTATTTGTGAATATGGACATTTAGTTATATATTTGTGGAAAAACAGATTATATGATAGCAGAAATTAGATTTAAGAACATGTTCTCATTTAGAGACGAGGCTATATTAAGTTTTGAAGCTGATAGAAGTAAAGATATGGAATCATATCATGTTGTAGAATTAGGGGGTGATGTGAGACTATTGAAAGTGGCTGTCATTTATGGAGCAAATGCTTCGGGTAAGAGTAATATTATTAAAGTTTGTGATTTTATCAAGTCATTCATTACTTATACTCCACTTAATAAGGCAGAACAAATTCAAATAGTCCCGTTTCTCCTAAATAAAACAAATTCGAGGCAGTTATCTGAATATTCGATTTCGTTCTACTTGAAGAATGAGGAAAAAGCAGTTCGTTATGTCTATTCTGTAGCTTTAGATAGATGGCACGTAGCAAAGGAAAGTCTAATCTATTATCCAAGCCAACAGCCTGCTACTATATTTGAAAGAAATACTGAGAATAACGTATCTGTTATTAAATTTGGACAGAAGATCAAAATGTCGCAATCTGTCAAAGAGGAAATAACATTGAAGTGTTTGCATAACATGTCAGTTTTTGCTGCTTATTTGCAGGTAAATACACATATTGTAGAATTAGAGGCAGTTCTTCAGTATCTAACCAATCAGGTTATGCCGGCGATTGTGCCTGCATCATCTTTAAGTCGTTATGCCGAAGAATCAATCAAGGACGAGTCTGCAAAAGATTATATTTTGAGATATCTACAGGAAGCTGATTTCAATATTTCAAATATTACTTCCAAAGAACAGGAAACACATAAGGGTTCGATTAATTATACTATGTATCAGCATAAAGTTTCATCTGATGATGGTAACAATGATTATTATGAGTTCCCGGAACTGTTTGAATCGGACGGTACTATACGTACGTTTGGCCTGGCCGCTCAAGTGCAAAAGATTCTTGAAAGAGATGCTTTTCTTGCAGTTGACGAGATTGAATCCTCTCTTCATCCGAAATTGATAGAATACATCATTGAACGTTTTCTAAAAGAATCAGAGCAAGCCCAGTTGTTGCTCACTACACATTATGATGGACTGTTAGGAGAGGAAGATTTGCTTAGAAAAGATAATGTCTGGTTTACTGAAAAGAATCCGGATGGATCAAGTGTGCTATATCCTCTAACAGATTTCAAGGGATTGAATAGGATCAGTTCTCTCCAAAAGGCATATAAATTTGGTAAATTCGGTGCAGTCCCTAATCTATAATCATGTACTTTTATGAGAAAAGCAAGAAAAAATACAGCGACCAGACAGGTTATTCATATCGTTGGTGAGGGCTTGACTGAATTATTCTATTTCAGTCATTTGAAAAAAATACTTGGTTATAGATATTCTATTTCTCCTCGTTTATTTGAAAACAATAGTATTGAGAAAATAGAAAAGAAGATAAAGGAACTTCTAGATGAAGATGTCTTTGTAATATGTGTTTTTGATGCAGATGTTAGCAGGCGTTCTGATGCAGAAAATAAAAAAATGGTGTCGTTCAAAAAGAAATATGAAAATAATCCCAATGTGATTCTCTGTGATAGCCTACAGTCAATAGAATATTGGTTTTTACTACATTTTGAAGATACGTGTCGACATTTTCAAGATTCTGCAGCAACAGAAAGAGCATTAAAGCAATATCTGCCAACATACGATAAAACTCGGAAATACCTTGAGAAGGATAAATGGGTTAAAGAAATGCTTGCTGGCTCAAAAATGGATAAGGCATGTGAATTAGCTGAAAAATATAAAGGTAGAGATTCTTATAGCGAGATTTATAAGGCGATTAAAAAAGTTAGTCAGAATTAAAATAGTAAAAATATTAAGTTCGATTGATAGTATTATCTGTATGTTAGATGAATAATATTTTATAATTTAGAAATGTGTGGAATTATAAAAATGGACACATTATAAAAAAGAGGGTCTTTTATGTATATATCGAAGGTATCATTAGTGAATTATCGCAATTTTGAGAACTCATTTTTCCTTTTTAATAAAGGAATAAATACTATAATTGGAGAAAATGCATCTGGTAAAACTAATTTATTTAGGGCTATTCGTCTTATATTGGATGATAACCTATTATCTTCTGCATACAAACTTAATGAAAACGATTTCAATAGAAATTTGATAAATTGGAAAGGAAGATGGATTATAATAAGTTTGGAATTCAGTGAAATATCAAATGAAGAAGCTATCCAAGCTTTATTCGTTTATGGAAGTGGAGTCATAGCAGATGATAAAGTTAAAAAGGCTACTTATAATTTATTCTTTAGGCCTAAGCCTGAAATCAGAAAACAACTTTCAGAATTAAAAGAAGGAGATCATGATGGATTAAATTTTATTTTAGATAAAATTACTATCAATGATTATGAGACTTTTTTTACAGGGAAGAGTACTGTTGATTTTAATGATAAAAATGTACAACGTGAATTGATGGGAGACTTTGAAAATGTAATTTTCAATTATGAAATAGATGAATCAAAGTTTGGAGGTCGTATTCCTCATCAGTTATCTATAAGCAAAGAGGTTGCATTTACTTTCATTAAGGCATTGCGAGATGTTGTGTCCGATTTTCAAGATAATAAGAAGAATCCTTTATTGACACTTCTAAAAAGTAAAAGTGAAGAGTTAAATGATAAAGATTCAGAGTTAATCTCAAATAAAGTAAAAGATTTAAATAGAACAATAGAAGATTTAAATGATATTAAGGAAATTACTAATAATATTTCCGAAACAATAAAAGAGGCAGTTGGTACTACGTACTCTCCTTCTTCATTGTCTATAAAATCAAATCTTCCAAACGAGGCCGAAAAATTATTTCATGCATTAAAATTGTTTATAGGAGAACCGGGAGAGGATTATGAAGGTAGTATTCATGAATTAAGTTTAGGTGGGGCAAATTTAATATTCCTAACATTGAAACTTCTTGAGTATAAATATAGAAAAGGAAAAGATCGCATTGCAAACTTTCTTCTAATAGAAGAGCCTGAAGCACATATCCATACACATATACAGAAGGCTTTATTTGATAAAATAGAATACGAAGATACACAGATTATTTATTCAACGCATTCTACTCATATTTCGGAGGTTTCAAATATCTCAAATATGAATATTATAAATAGGTTTAAGAATTATTCTGAAGTTTATCAACCATTTATAGGCCTAAATGATGAAGAAATAATGCATATAGAAAGGTTTTTAGATGCCATAAGGTGTAATATACTATTTGCAAAAAGTGTAATCTTAGTAGAAGGAGATGCTGAAGAAATTCTAATTCCAGTAATGGTGAAGAATACTTTAGGAGTTAGTTTAGACGAACTTGGGATAAGTTTAATCAATGTTAGAAGTACTGGATTTGAAAATCTTGCACAGTTATTTCATAATCAGAGAATAAAGAAAAGATGTGCTATTATTACGGATTTAGATGAATCTATAACAGGAAAAGATACAGAGGCCTCAAAAAGAGGTTTAAGTAGAAAAGCAAAATTAGATTCAATTAAAAATGCAAATGAATGGATATGTCCATTTTATGCACCACATACTTTTGAGGTAGAATTTCTTGGAAATGGTAATAAAGATATAGTCTTATCAACAGTTAAAGATGTTTATAAAGATAAAGACACGATTGAATTGTCTGAACAAGAAATAAATTCTAGTGATATAAAGGAATACGGAAAAAGAATTTTAACAATGGCAAATTATAAGGGTAAAGGATGGTATGCAATACTTTTGAGTAATTATATAACGCCATCAGTGTGTATACCTAAATATATATTAGATGCTATTGTATTTGCAAAATCTAAATTTTCAAACGAATTAATTGTTCAAATGCTAGAATATGTATTAGATACATATGATGAAGATGAAGAAATTGATAATCTTAAAAACGAATTAAAATCGTATAATGAAGGACGTACTTCTTTTGACGATATTAAGAAATCTTTAGAAGGAGTATTGAATGATAATGAACCAATATTGTATATATTAAATCAACTTTAGGTATGTTTGTTTGGGGAAAAAATGATTTGAATCCAGAGCAGGAAAAGGCTATATATAATGAAAACAGTATCTTATTAATAGCATGTCCAGGAAGTGGAAAAACAAGAACAATAATCTATAAGATAGCTTATGAACTGTCTAAATTAGAATCCAATAAACAGTATATTATTGCTATCACATATACAAATCGTGCTGCAGATGAAATAAAAGAGCGAATAGAATTATTGGGGGTAGATACTGAACAACTATGGATTGGAACTATTCATTCATTCTGTGTTGAATGGATTCTTAAACCGTACCATATGTATCTAGAAGAACTAAGATTTGGATATGATATTATTAATACTAATGATACTGAGAATTATCTAGTGTCTTTATGTGCTTCATATTCAACACCAAAGAAAAAAATTACATATTGGGATTGTCTTTGTTATTGCTTCACATCGGAAGGCTTGAAGATAAATTGCACCAAACCAACAATAAAGGAGACTGTAGAATTAATTATCTATGATTACTATCAGAATTTAAAAGAAAAGCATGAAATAGATTATGGATTAATATTATATTATTCATATTGTCTTTTGAAAGAAAATCAAAGTATATGTAAGACTCTATCTAATATTTTTCCTTATATTTTAATTGATGAATATCAAGATACAAAAGAATTGCAATATATGATTTTAGGTGCAATTTTAAAAACCGGAAAAGAGAATAAAGCTTTTATTGTTGGTGATCCGAATCAATCTATATATGGTAATTTAGGAGGTTTTCCAATGAATAAAACTCAATTGGAAAATGTAACGGGATTATATTATGACGAGTTATCATTAAGTAATAATTATAGATCATCATCTCTTCTTGTATCATATTTTGATTACTTTAAAACTTATGCAAACAAAATAGAGGCTACAGGAAAAACGAAGGACTACCAAAGTGTTATTAGTTATAATAAGACAATTTCAATAGAAGATTTAGAAAATGAAATAGTTCGTATAATTCAAACAAATATTGATGAATATCATATCTTTCCGAATGAAATATGTATACTTGCACCACAATGGATTCATTTATCTGGTTTAACAAGAAACTTAATGGCACGTTTACCTCAATATAGTTTTGATGGGCCAGGTATGGCACCATTTGCACGTGATATAGATAATTTTTGGTATAAATTATCACGTATTATATTAACAGATTCTACTCCGGGTTTATATATCAGAAGATTACGTTGGGCAAGTGAAATAGTAACTAATCTAATATCGATTGGAGTAACTAATGTTGATTTATCTGCCAAACAAATATTATACATTTGCAATAATATATTAATAAACGAACAAGATGGCTTGGAATATCTAAAGAAATTTTTCAATGCATTTCTTGACAGGGTTAATATTGACATTAATCAGAATAAATATTTAAAAATGCATTATGATGCATTTTTTGATAGTTCTAAAAAACGTATCGAGAGATTGAAAAAGGAAGGTGCAGAGTTTATAACGAACATTGATACTTTTAGAAAAGTCTTTCAACAAAAAAAAGGAATTACTATCTCTACAAACCATGGGGTAAAAGGAGCAGAATTTGATACAGTAATAGCTTTTGGGCTGTTAGATGGCTATGTTCCACATTTTAGTGAGCTAAATAAGGAAGAAAGCGCCAAACGCATATTGTATGTTATAGCTTCTCGTGCTAGAAAAAATTTATATTTAATATCTGAACAGGGCCGGAAGAAATATCCAACACAAATTCTCGATCGTTATAAATATCCATATAATGGATAAAAATATTATTATATGGTTGCAATAATTGAAAATTAGATATAATGCACATTAAAATGATTGTTGTATCGTCACATATATGTGTTTCTACTGTATCGTTGTTACGCTAATTAGTAGATTGCTATTGGGCTTAAAGACTATATTGTAGTATTTTGTAATTTTAGGAAAATAAAATAATTAAATATGGAAGAAGATATTCAAAAGCAAATTATTGCAGCAAAAGAAGAGGCACATGATGAAACTATATGGGGGAAACCTGCAAATGATATTATTACTGGAATTGGCAATAATTCAGGAGTAAGGCCTCAACGTGCCATATGGGAAATGGTACAGAACGCTAGGGACGTATCCTTAAATGGTAAGGCAGATATAGTATTTGAGCGCCAACACGACTGCTTTATATTTCAACATAACGGTATTTCGTTTACTAATAATACATTAGAAGCGCTGATTTTACAGACTAGCTCAAAGGTACGTAATGATAGCGTACAAGTAGGGCAATATGGCACAGGCTTCCTTACAACACACAAACTTGGTTTAAAGTTCACTCTGTCAAGTTCTGTTCAATTACTAGAAAATGAACAATTATTTCATCATTTTAGTAATTTTCTGATAGATCGTTCTTCAACCGATAAGAAGCAGATGCGTGATAGTCTGAAAAAACAGATAAAAATAACAGAAGAATGGGCTCGGAATCCAACTATCGTGAGCGGACCATCTTCTTTAACTACATTTCGTTATATTCAAGAGCATGAAGTGGAAAAGATGAATACAAAGGAGGCTTTCAAAGCATCTTCTGCTCTTGCTCCTTACGTTATCGCTTTAAACCCTTGTGTAAATTCTATTTCTTTTGTTGACAATGTAGAGGATTGTAAAGAATTATATATTCGAAAAAGTACAGAAATAATTAATACATGTGATTTTTACAATGTAGTTAAGGTAACTATTGATAAATGTGAAACAGAAAGCTGTGACTTTACAGTATTGATGCTTCAAAGTAAAGAGACGGTCGAAGAAAGCGGGGAACCTAAAGTTATAGTTATTTTACCAATTAAGGAGCTGGAAAGTAAATCAGTTGCTTTTGCTTTGTCTAAAGATGTTCCTAACTTATTCATATATTTACCTTTGTTAGGGACTGAACAATGGGGATTAAATTTTATATTTCATTCACCGTTATTTACTTGTGACAAAGATAGCCGTGACAGTTTACGCTTTGTAGGTAATGGACAAAACAATGATGTTGATGCTGAACGGAATAAAGGTATTATACAATTGGCGGATGTTATTGTAAGTCATTATATTACAGAGAATCTTTCTAATATACAAGATTGCATGTATTTGGCAAAGGTTGCATTTAATTTGCATAATAGCGATGAAGCTTTGGCTAACTATTACAAAAGCTTGCAGTCATCATGGGTAAAGAAGTATGAATCTTTTCCTTTTGTGATTACAAAAAACGGCAATATAATAACTAGACAAGCGAAGGTTTTTGATAAGGAACTCTTTGATGCATGTCTAGAAAATAAAGATTTACTGACAGCTGTATATAATGTAACGGTACAAATATATGGTACAGATTATTTACCGTTAGAAACTAATATGTTGTTTTGGAGTGAAACACTATTACAGTGGTATGAAGCAGAGAGTTTCAATCCACATTTGATACACCTTAGTGATATTGTTGAATATATCGATAAAAATAATATTACTACAATTGGAGAAGAAAACCTATGGTGTATTGATAACTATATAGCCAATAGTAAGCAGATAGGGTTATTCACTAAATATAAACTACTACCTACAAAGAATGGGGAATTGCGGGTAAGAGAAGATTTACTGAATCCTATTATACACGATGAATCTTTGCTTAAAATATTAGACAGCTTACTGCCTAACGATGTAGCTTCATTTATTCATACACGATTTGTTTTATTTGAAGATGTAAAGATAGAAGAATACGATCATAACAAAGTTAAAGAAAGCATGCGCCTATTGGTTTCAGAGTTGAGTGATTTGCAGAAGGGACATGAAATCTATCGAACAAATATATTAGCAGGACTTGATGTGGATTCTAATAAATATGAGCAAAATAAACTTTCTGATAATCATATTAATGCCTTAATGGGATTCTATGCATATATAGTTAATATCGGAGGTGAAGCTTTTCAGTATAAAATGATACATCTTTTAGCTGATTTCTATAATATAGATTTGAAATCAGGTGAAGCATATATCAAAGAAATTTATGATTGGCGTACTGTTGCTCCTTTACTAATTAAAGATGCATTATTCCGTTTCACTCTTATGGATAGTCAAAAGCAAGCAGAAAATGCTGAATGGGTGCGCCAAATGGTAATAGCATTATACAACTATTCTGACTACCGTACTTATCTAGATAAGTATACCGTTTATCCGAATGAAATGGATAAATATTGCTATTCAAAAAAAATATCGAAAAGCGTTAATATAACCAATGATTTAATAGCATTGTATGATAAGATAGTCAATAACGAGAATGGTGAGAATATGTGTAAAAGCATAAAATGTGTATTACTTAAAAATACATACAACGATTATTTTGTAGAAAATGCTACGATAGAAGGTTCTTCATTAGCTGAAAAAATCATGTTGGAAATAAAACGTGAAGGAGCTTATCCAGATATTTCTGCAAATAAATGGAAACAACAAATCTTAGACATCATAGCAAAGCAAGATAAAGACGTTTACTGGGCATCAATATTTGGTGAAATAGACTCGTCAAAAGGTGCTATTCTACTGTCTGTAATACAAGAAAAGGAGAAAAAAGACAGCATACTAAGTCTTATTCGAGTAAGTGATACGAAGAAACTAAAGGCTTTAGCCGAAGTCGCTGAGGATGATAATTTGGCTCGAATTATTGAATTGGGTAAAGCTGCATTGAGAGATGAAATGAATTCAGAAGCAGACTTTGAATACAAAAAGAAACTAGGCGAATATGTAGAAGAACTCATACGTAAAGAGATAGACAGTAAACTGAAAGCTGGTTCACATATAATGGAAGTTTTAAGTCAGCAAGATGGCCAAGATATTATTATATTACTTGATGGTACTGCAATTTATTACATAGAAGTTAAGTCTCGCTGGTCTCAAAAGGATTCTGTATTGATGAGTGCATTGCAATTCCGTACTTCCGTTGAAGAAAAGACACATTATGCCTTGTGCGAAGTAGACATGATTACGTATAATAGAGAAAACGTTGACAAACATGAGTTTCCTGATGTTGAAGAAACAATAAATCGTATATCTGCAATTATGAATATTGGTGTGCTAAATGAGACTTTAAAAGATACTTTAAATCAGGATTCTGACCAAGTACATGTAGGTGGAGATTACAAAGTTGTAGTACCTCAGACTGTATGGGAGGAACATGGTAAACATTTTAATGAATTAGTGGAAGAAATAAAAAAAATAGTAGAAGAAAAATTGTAAATTCCTTTTTCGGTTAGGTACTGCTTGTTATCATTATTGCTGATTTCAGTTAAATGTTGACGATATAAAATAATAATTTGTACTATAATATCATAAACAATCAGATTGAACAATCAAAAACAACATATAATGCGAATACAATACATGAGTGATCTGCACCTAGAATTTTCGGAGAATAGCATATTTCTGAAACAGAACGAGATACCAGTAACTGGTGAGGTACTGGTATTAGCTGGTGATATATTCTATCTAAAGGATAAGATTGCCCCACGGGCAAAGTTTTGGAAATGGGCGTCTGAGAACTATAGGCAAGTCTTGATTGTTCCCGGTAACCATGAGTATTATAATTATTCGGATGTAATGGAGCGTGGCTTACAATGGAAGTAAGCATAAAATTTAAACAGGATCTAAGGTACAGTTTTAAATATTCCTTGGTCTTTTTCCATTACGATAAATGTTAAGGCACAGGCTAATGTTTCCCATTTGTCAGCTTCTTTTCTCTAAGTTTAACGAGCTCTTTCTTGGTTATCGCTTTCTTTGCCATATCTGTATTCTGCTTCAAGGAGTTATTACTATTGTTTCTGATTTTTGTTTGAGGGACATAATTTTGTCCCCAGTCTGACTTTTAGAGGACAAACTGGGGACAAAATTATAAAATTTAATACGGTATTTTAGGTTTCTTTATGTATATAAAATGCTGATTATTAGCTATATGGTGGTTGATTTTATTATTATTGAATTTTCCAAGGTGTATTTTGTAATCAGCTGATAATAAGCGGTTTAAATTTTGCTATTTCCCGATGCAGCATATTATGCTAATTGACTGTCAATACTTTATGGCTTAAAAGGTAGAAGGCTCAAAAATTTACTTGTTTTTTGCCGAAAATCGAAGATTTAACACTTTTAACCTTAGTTTATCTTCAAACGAAGGGGAAAAGAGAAAAATAGCTCTCTTTTGCTCCGAAACCTCCGGTTCGCAAAGATAAGGCATATCGGTGATTATTTCGCCGATTGAGGCTGCAAAATCGGAGATGGATTTACGGATTTGCAGGTTGCTTTTGTGTCTTGATGAGGGGCGAATCTTGCTTCGCTTTTGAGTTAGGATTTCGGATTCTTTTGCAGCCAAAAGAGAAAATCGGTAGATATGGTTCGGCTCGGCTTTGGCGAAGCCATTTCTTTTTCTCCCTCTGTTAGCTTTACTTTAATGAACGTATATATGAATACGGAGATAAAGTAAAGTTGCTTTCGATACAATCACCATCTTTGACCGAATCAATTTAACAAACTGTATACCATCAAAAATACAAAGTTATCTAGAACAAAAATAGAAAAATAATTGGCTGAATGAGATGTAATCACTATTTTCGTAGTTAGTCTCGAAAGAGATAAAATATCTGGTTGGCCAGTTTCACTTGAAGATATGAGTTTAGATACGAAATTACTGATAGCTAAAGATTATGAGGAAGTAATCTGTGACGAGGATATTTCGAGGGTGGGTAAGACACATCGAAATCCAGCGTTGACAAGACTGACTCTTCATGCATACGCAAGAAACATCTGTACTTAAAAAAACATACATGCTTGCCGATGTCGCAGAGGAAATGAAAGGGCTATCTATGCCCACGTTTGATGATTATGGAGTGCATTGGAGAAATTTTTGTCATAGATGATATTGAAGCGTGGTCTTTGGCTATTCGCTCAAGGACTGTAATACGAACAGGAAAGAAATGTTGTTTCGTTGATTCTTCGATTAAGGCTTCGTGAACCAGATTCGCTAATTGCCCTCACAGGTGGAGAAATGGCATACACCCGCGAGGATGGAATGAAAATAATCCTAATAGATTGTTTGAGAGACTGATTACATTGTTATAAGTTAATAAAACATATATAGAAAATGGTCATAGAGATTCTTCAAGCAGGTACTGGTGATAGTATTTGGGTTAGTCACAATAAGAAGAATATTGTGATTGATGGTGGAAAATCTACAGCAGCTATTAGGGCCAAGTATAGCAAAATGCCACAGGATGAGATTATTGACCTGCTTGTGGTGACTCATATTGATTCTGACCACATAGCTGGTATCATAGCATTGGTTAAACACATGAAAGAAATTGGAGAGACACATAGGCTGAAACAAGTTTGGTTTAACTTTCCCAAGAAAGAAGAGACAGATGAATATTCTGTAGGCGAAGGAAATGAGTTAACGTCTCTTCTTCTTGAAATAGACGGATTGTTCTGGAATAATAATACTTCCGAGTTACTTGGTTCTACGATAGAGTTTGGCGACATAAAACTGCATGTATTAGCACCTGACCATGATGTTGCATATGAAAATAAGCCGAAAGAACCTGATGAGCTTGGAGTTCGTTCAGATGATTGGTATATTGATTTAAGGACCTTGATTGATAATGTTGATGATGACGATATAGATGAAGGAGGTACCAATAGTCAGTCAATTATAATTCTGGCTGAATGTGAAGGCAAGAAGTTATTGTTACCAGGTGACAGTACCCCTAAGAAACTATGTGATGCGCTTCAGTCTTATAATAAGACTAACGGTACACCTCTTGAATTGGATTTTATGAAACTTCCCCATCATGGGAGTACGCGAAATGTTACTAAAAACATCCTTAACGAGGTAACATGTTCAAACTTCATAATTTCGACAAAGAAGAATAATAAATATTATTTACCAAATAAAGAGACTATTGCCAAGCTTATTCGCTACAGAGACAGTGCAGATAAGGCAATCAACGTGTATTTTAACTATCAAGAATCTCTTGATGTACTTGGAATAACAGCAGAAGAGTTGACAGAAAATAATATTAATCTCAACGTTTGCAATGAATTCAACTTTTGACATACGCAGTAATTGTGTTAAGATAAAGGCTGACATCAAAGGAAGAGGACTCCAGTTTCGAGGAAGTGGAGTCCTATACCCATTAGATGGAGATGACGAGTATGATTATATCTTTACAGCTCAGCATATTTTTAAAGATACTAGAAAAAAAGAAGTTGAATGCTGTTCTTGATAAGATAGGAACAATCGAAATAGAAGTATTTGAGGATGGCCATTTTGTAACCTATAAAACCATTACAAAAGACACTATCTCGAATTCTTTACTTCCTATTGGTGAAGATTTTCTTATCATTAAGATTGACAAGAGCGAAAAGCATTTTACTCCCTTCTTGTTGGCGGATGACCTCATTGAAGAAAAATCCATGCAACTATATGGGGTTTCAGGTGAGGCACAAGATATAATTACCAGACTGGACTGTAAATGTGTAGATAGCAAAGTAGATTTGGTTAATATCACTTCGCATGTAGACAAGATGGACAGTTTACATGGAATGTCTGGTGGTGGTGTTTTTGCCCAGAATCAACCATTGATGTATGGTGTACTATGGAAATATGCTGCGACGGAAGGTGAGTTTCACAATGTAAAGATTACACAGGTATTAGAAGAAAAGATAAAATCACAGTTAACGCTACGAAGATGGAAATCACTTAATTTCATCAAAATAACACAGTGTAAACAAGCAATGGATGTTGTTTACGGTAGCTTGTTCCGTGATGTCAATGATTCAATACTGGTTAACCGTAATAATACGCGGTTCCCTCTAGAGGCAAGATTTGTAATGCCTGACTTTATTGATGAAGTACAAAGCTTATATTCTGATGATCAAGTGAAACCAGAAGAGAAGTTTGTTCTGGCTGATCCGACAAATCTCTATATAAAAAGTAGTGAGATTCAAGAATATAGTGAGCAATATCTTAAAGAATTCTATAGCCAACTGAATAAAACGAGCAATAGAGAAATCAGAATCCCTGCATCAACCATATTGAATCCCAGCAGGAATATATTACTCATTGTGGGAGGTCCCGGCTCAGGCAAGTCTTCTTTGCTAAAGTATCTTACCTTACAACTACTAAAAGGAAAAATGGATATCTATGACGGCTACTTACCTGTATGGATGCCATTTTCATATATGGCAAGGAATTGCGATAGTGATATAAAGAGCATAGTTCGGGATTGGCTTCAAGAAAGTAAGTTATGGGAGAAAAACAGCCATTATCTGGAATATGCATTTGAGCAGCAAAAGATACTATTAATAGCTGATGGAATAGATGAATGGGGTGATGAGCCCTTACAAGCAGATAGAATTATTCGTAAAGTGAAGGCGGAGACAGAAGCTGGTAATTTACTAGCCATTTTTTCAAGTAGGGAATATGGCATTGCGAATATCAATTCTCCCTTCAGTACAAGCGACACATATACAATCGCACCATTGTCTGCGCTACAGCAGGATGAGCTTGTGAAGAAATGCGTTGATCATTATAATGGTCTGGTTCGCGAAACAAAGAGGACAGCAGAGTTCCTATCTGCTAAGTTGAGGTCGCTACATGACGTTGATCGTATGAAAGAGAACCCTATGCTGCTAACCATCCTTATTGGGCAATATCTACAGGGTAACGAACTTCCTCACAACAATATTGCAGCCATGGACTGTATAATGGAGCAATTGTTTGTTAAGCATCAGCAGTCACGCAAGTACCAGGCTTACGACTATTCTGGGTCATTTGACTACACAAGTAACAAAATGATGCTTGGAGTTCTGTCAAAAGAAATGTTTGACTATTACAATGATGGCAGCATGGATAAGACCCAGGCAGAAATACTGCTTAACCAATATCTGAATAGTCAGACATCAGGGCAGGAACTGAATAATGCGCGTATTGTTGATGATTTATTCAGGCATGATACACATCAACTGGGCGTTATAGAGGAAAGAATAGGCTCTCGCATCTCCTTTATCAATAGGCAACTACAGGAATTTATGACTGCCAAATACCTTTCGGTAGATATAGAGAGGGCTAAAGCGTTTATTCGAGATAATGTTTCGAATACCGGGCTACACCAAGTTGTTCTCTTTCTTTTCGAAATGATGCCAGCATCAGCTTTTGTAGGTTTGTACAATATCTTAAAACCTATAAGAACAAACGATTATAGGGATTATTATTTGTATAAGTTGAAATTAGAGGTTCTGGTAAGATCTGTGAAAGCACCCAAATATTTCTTACTCGAAGAAATTGAAGAATACATACAAAGGATTGAGTGGGAATCTGATTATGACTTCAAACATGATTTACTGGAAATCCTGCTCGATGGTTTGTATAATACCTCATTACAGGCTCGTATTGAAGACTTTATTTCCAGATATATCCCTTCGGCTTCCGTATATCATGACATTAGGTTATCTGGTTTGGCACAAGTGGCTAACTTGACGGAAGAAGATCGCCAGTTTGTTGTTTTGACTGTTATAAATGGTGATGTGAGCAACAAAATACTCGCATCTAAGGTAATTAGGAATCATATCGCTGGAGATGAGAAGTTGCTGGAGATGGTTAATTCATATATAGTACCATCAACATTGCCAGAAGTGGTAGCCTTCTTCATTAGAAGTGTTATTGTAGATGGGATAGATATAGATCAGGAAAACGAGCTAATACGGAAAGTTGTGGCAGGTGACATCTTTACTCACTTTTATCAAATGGAGTTTTCTTTATTTAAAGGTGAGCCCGTTTTATCTGATGGAATCCTTGAATTAGTTTCAGAACTACCATTTTCAATTCGAGAGGAGGCTAACCGGTTATTGCAGCAATATTTCCTACAAGACGATGCTGTCATGCAAAAGGCTTTAAAGTCGGTTAGCGCACCCTACAGAGAACAAGGTAGTATTAGCAAGGATATAGCCTGGAAATATCTATTGACATGTTGGATAAATCATCCAAATGTTATCAAGGCCATCAGGGAGGAACTTAATAAGGAATATTCTTTTAATTTTGGGAATGGATATGAATTGTGGGCGATTATTCAAAGACAAGAACTATCTTCTGATTTGCTTCAAGTTATAACCGAATGGGCTGTCAATAGGGACAAAAATCATTTTATGTGGGGTGCTGAGTCCCTCATTGTAAATACCATTGTTAACGATTCTCGAATTAAAGCTAAACTTCTTGAAGCATTAGAGGGGATGAAAAGTTATCAGCATATTGTTGTCCATCCTCTCATCCAAAACTGGGGACAAGATGCTGATGTTATCGAAAAACTTCAGCGATGTCTGGATGAGATGCCGTTAAACCAATCTTCGTGGATAGCAGGATATGCATATGAAATATACCAAGGCAATGACGAACGTATTAAGGCATATCTAGATAAATGTATCGATAATGCGAACAAGGATATAATGAAAGACCGTGCAGTGTCTGTGTATATAGAACATTACAAGGAGGAATTTGCAGAAAGGTACATACCACGGATACTCAATGGCGAAATCTCGATGAGTGACCATATCCTCGGTTCAAAATGGGGCATACTGGAAGCCATTATACAGAATTATTCTGAGCGTCAGGATGTCAAAGAGTACCTTCTGACTAATTATTCTGACGACTATAGATTTGCTGGTCAGATTATAGTAAAATATCATGGTTCTGAGTTAGCCTCTCGAATGCTTAAGAAGTGGTATCACATGGATACGCGTTTAAGACTCATGATGATACATAAGATTTCCAACCTGTCGAGTATGGACGAGCATTTAGAGGGAATGTTACACCTATTCAAACAGGAAGGGAATGCCTATGTCCTTTGTGATATGGTCTTATGTCTAGTTGTTCATTTGAAAAGGACGGGGAGGGATACAGACGTATTCAAAGTTACCGAGGAGGTGTTCGATACGGCTCAGGTGACAACAGAATACACATACAAAATGCGATTCTGTATATATCTAATGTATCATAAGCTTGATGAATATGTGCAGTTAAACTTGAGTTCTGGTGGTAAAGAGTATGAATTTTCCCAGATGCACATTTTCTACAATGATAGTCCATATATTGAGAAAACAATCGTTGATGAGGCTGATTATTTACTTGCCGATGATATGGCTAATTTAAAGAAAATTGTTAAGGAAGACAAGTGTATCTATTCCTATGTTGTTTTCTTCTCAAAATATATTAACACAACATCAGACGCGGCTCGAATTATTGTAAAGTATCTTAATGAAAATAGAGATAATATTGACGATGCAAATATTCTGCTGTTCTTAATGAAAGTGGGAAACCAGAAACAGTTATTGAAAGAATTGGTTATAGCCAATATAGATAATACGAATAGCGAAATGTCTGCGACATTGGCTCAAATCATTGTCACTGAATTTGATAAAGATGAAGATATAAAACAGCTTCTGAAGCTGGAAGAGTGGAAATGGCATGATGATTCCTTTAATAGAATATCAATTAATTGTTCACTCAACACTAACGTGGAAAATTTGAAAGAGATTTATAGCGAGTTAAAAGAGAACAAGTATGAATTGACTAATTGTTATGCCTCATACAACTTCATATTCTCAATGATGGATGATAACAAAGTTGTGGAGAACCTGAAATACTACTTGACCAAACTTCAAGAGACTTTTGTCTATCGAATGATTGTTACCCCCTTGACCATGAGGTTGAAACGAGATAAAGCAACGGCTGATAAACTATATGAAGAACTATTACAGACTGAAGATCCAAGAATCAGAGTGGGCTTCTATTCAGTTCTTTCATCAGCAGGTGTTAAATCGGTAGAACTAAGGGGTTGGAGAGAACATCAATATCAGCATCTTGATGAATATGGACATGATATTGTGTTGAATAGAGATAGGAAGTTGATTGTGATTGTACAATGACAATGACTTAAGATTAGGTATATAAAATATTTTCTTTGTATGATAGCACAAAATCAATTGAAAAAGCCAAGTAACTGGCAAGACTTTGAAAAACTCTGCAAATTATTGTGGGGTGAAATATGGACTTGTGAAGATACAATAAAACGACATGGTTGCCAAGGGCGAAATCAGCATGGTGTTGGTGTATTTTCATATGTTGAAAAATATGGCGGATATTGTGATATTCAATGCAAAGGTAAGGATGACTATGCGAATGCTCAGTTAACAGAAGGTGAGATTGATACAGAAATAGAAAAGGCACTAGGCTTCGAGCCCGAATTAAAGTTGTTGATTTTTGCAACTACTGCGAATAAAGATGCCTATGCTGTATTATAGTGGTTGATTATAATGGCTTATTATCAGTGTTTTATGACTTAAGATATACTGCTCAAAAATCGAAGATTTAACACTTTTCTTCGTTGCCTATCTCAAAACAGAGGGAAAATGGGGAAAATCGTTCTCTTTTGCCCCGAAATCTCCGCTTCGCAAAGATAAGGCATCTCGGGGATAATTTCGCCGATTACGTCTGCAAAATGGAAGGCTGGTTTACGGATTTTCGGGTTGCCTTTTGTGGCTTGGCAAGGGGCGAGTCTTGCTTTGCTTTTGAGGTAGGAGTTGGGATTGTTTTGCAGCCCCCAAAAGAAAGTCGGTAGATATGATTCAGTCTGGCTTTGGCGAAGCCATCTCTTTTTCTCCCTCTGTTAGGTTTACTTTAATGCACGTATATATGAATACGGAGATAAAGTAAAGTTGGTTTCGGTGATTTATACTGTGATTCGCTTGAAAAGATGTCGTGTAATGGGGATGATTCGTTGGAAAAGGTGTAACGAATTCGGTTTATTCGCTTGAAAAAGTGTAGAACTACTGTATTATACTTGCATTCAACAGAAAAACATTAAGCCACAATATATCATATAATATATGAACACGTGCTTTTTTGTTCACTATATGATATATTGAGGCTTTAAAGTGTATTACCGGCGAACCTATGCCTTTCACAAGACAAGGCACTTGTCCGGAGCAAAACCATTGGCGATATGTTCATTTTGGAAAACATATCCCATCTGATTGCAAACGACCTTTGTTCCGTTTATCTCAGCATCAATGTTGGTATGTGAATGCCCATAAACCCATGCGTCAATGCGACTGTCGGCAATAAGCCCACTCAGTTCAGTTGCAAATGCACTATTCAGCACTGAACCTTTATGGTGAGGGGCGACGGCCTCCAATGTGGGAAGATGATGTGTTACTACCACAATGTGCTTTGCGGTGCTTTCAGTTAGACTATGCTTGATGAAATCCAAGCAGAATTCATGCATCTGATTAAACTCCTCAGTTTGGAGTAATTTGCCATTATACATTATTTGCCGAAAGTCGTTCATGCCTTTCCATATAAAATACTCGTCAGAAGGAGAAATCTGAGACCACAAAGTGCTCATGATAAAATCAGTATCATCAATCTTTACTACTTGATTCTGGTAATATCCTACATTCTTCTTGAACATCCAATTCCATTGTAGTCCCTTATCCATCACATCACAATAATTGTAATACTCATGGTTTCCGGGCACAATGAGCACTTGCCGATAATTTACAGCTGCCCATTTCCAAAAATAGCTCAAAGGTGCAACCTTGTTTTTCAAATAGAATATATCTCCGGCAAGAACCAGAACATCGCCAGTTACAGGTAATTCATTATGTTTCATCCACCTGCTGTTATCGCTGAATTCCAAATGCAGGTCGCTCATATATTGTATCTTCATAATCTTTTGTTTATTAATATTTTGTATAAATCAGTTCATAATTCTTTGAATTCGATTCATTGCCAATAATACCCTCCAAGAAAGAAAATTTATTATACAGGAATTGGTAGTGTTCAAGTTCTTCTTCCTCAAAGTCTATGTTCTCATAGCAGTTGTCTATCTCCTTGTTGATTTTATCGTACAAATCGACGGTCGTTTTGGCTATTCGTACTTCCAACTTGGCAATATCTTCTTTATTCTTAGCAATAGCCTTTTTACAATGTTCGATTTCTTCTTTGTAAAAGCATAAAACCTCCTCAAGAAGGACGTTTGTCAGCACACTTGGAGATGGACTACATGGAAGCACAGTCAATTCACGACTTGGGGTAGTAGTAAGATAAAACAATTTACACCCCAAAGACTTTGCAACCTGTTTGTTATATTCATCTATTTCGCGAATGACTTTCATCAAATCTTCTTTAGATTGACTTTGGCATTCTTCATGAGACGGATGCTCTTTCTTTTTCAACAAAGGCATATCTTTGTGTCTTAAATAGACCGTTGTATATTCACTCATACATAACCCTCCTTTTTTATTTCTTATGAAATTGCTCTACTTGTTTTTCAATCATCCTTTTTACCTGTTCAAATGATATGGGTGTAAAGTTATTGTTATCAACCCCTACATCGTATTGCATCGGATAGAGATACTGAAGCCTGGCTGCATCTATACCGGTGTTGTTCTTCCTTGTGTGAACGTGCCCGAATAGTTGCCACACATCTTTATATCCACCATCAAAACATAGAAAAGGATAATGGTTCAAATATATCCTCTGCTTGCCGACCTCTATGTGCATCTGCATTGCCACATGTTCAAATCTGTCAATGTAGCCTTGGCGTATATTCTTCAAATCGTGGTTGCCCATAATCAGATATATCTTGCCGTTCAGCCTGTCAAGCATTTTAGTCCATTCAGCCGAACCGCCAAGACAGAAATCACCTAAGTGAAAAACAATATCATACTGTCCGACAGTATTATTCCAATTGGATATGATTGTTTCATTCATCATTTCCACATCCTTAAACGGCCTGTTGCAGAAACGAATGATATTCCCATGATAAAAATGGGTATCAGATGTAAAGAACACCTTGCTGCCATCAAATTTATAGTTCATTTCTTCTCAATTTATGTGCATCACTGCACGTTAATAATCTGGTTACCAACAGCCCATCAGACGGAAATGGCAGAAGAGCATCATAAAGGCGACTGTCACAAATGGGCATACAAACAAAATAGTTGGAAAGTTTGGTAAGGACTCTCCAACTATTCAGTTTCTATTCTCTCAAAGTACAATAATGTACTCGCTATGTTCGTTGGAAAGTATTTACTAAACGAGGTTCAATACGTGAAACATGAACACTCGACACAAATTCAGTGCGTTTATTGCTCTGAATTGCGGTTGTTATAGATAATATGTTCATTCTGTTTCTTTGCATTGTTAATATTTATATTGTCTCAAAAGCAATGCAAAATTAGCAAATAAATCCCATTCTCACATCACCTTTCATTAAATTCTTTTGCCATAATACTATGATATAGGATTTTATTTCTTCGATCATGCTCGCGAACCAAATAAAATATGTAATTTTGCATTTGACGCAATCTATAATTGAATACAGTATGGCGAATTTGAATTGTATAAAGGCTGTTTTAGCTGAAAAGGGGATTATGAGTAAGTGGCTTGCTAAAACTTTGAAGAAAGATCCGGCAACGGTATCAAAGTGGTGCAACAATCATTCACAACCCGATTTATACACATTGGCACGAATAGCAGAAGTTTTGGATGTGGATATACACAAATTAATTTGTCATACAAAAGAAGAATAGAGGAATGGAACAACCTAAGTTGATAAACAACATAAGTGAGCGTGTTGTGGATGACCTCAAGGGACGGTTATCCAAAGGTGCTTGTGTGTCTATTGCTGCGGCTTCATTCTCCATTTATGCCTACGAAGCATTGAAAGAAGAACTGGAGCAGGTGGAGCAATTGCGTTTCATTTTCACGTCTCCTACTTTCATCAAGGACAAATCAAAGAAAGAGAAACGAGAGTTTTTCATCCCTAAACTTAACCGAGAGCGCAATTTGTATGGTACGGACTTTGAAATTCGTCTGCGCAACCAGTTGTCACAGAAAGCCATTGCCAAAGAATGTGCCGACTGGATTCGCAGAAAAGTGCAATTCCGTTCCAATGCTTCGCAAGAACAGATGGGTGGATTTATGCACATCAACAATGACACCCAGCAGGTTTATATTCCATTCAATGAGTTTACCACCACACAGTTGGGATGTGAGCGTGGTGCTAATGTATATAATGTAGTCAATGTATTGCCTTCACCAACAGCAAGTGCCTACTTGGATATTTTCAATGAGCAGTGGAACAATGATGAGAAGTTTGAGGATGTAACGAAGCGTATATTGGAGTACATAGACACTGTATATCAGGAAAATGCTCCAGAATACATCTACTTCATCGCACTTTATAATATTTTCAACGAGTTCTTGGAAGACATCAGCGAAGATGTGTTACCCAATGAGCGCACGGGCTTCAAGACCAGTGTCATTTGGAATAAGCTTTACAACTTTCAACGTGATGCTGCGCTGGCTATCATCAACAAGTTGGAAAAATACAATGGTTGCATCCTTGCCGATTCAGTAGGTCTTGGCAAGACCTTTACGGCATTGGCGGTTATCAAGTATTACGAGAACCGTAATAAGTCGGTGCTTGTACTTTGCCCTAAAAAACTGAATGACAACTGGCAGACTTTCCGTGCCAATTACAAAAACAACCCCGTAGCTGCCGATCGGCTAAGGTATGACATCCTCTTCCACTCCGACCTTTCACGCGACCGTGGTTTGAGTAATGGCCTCGACTTGGAGCATGTGAATTGGGGAAACTATGATTTGATTGTAATTGACGAAAGCCACAACTTCCGCAATGGTGGTAATGTGGACGAAGAGGATGAAGCGGATTTTGATACGCTCGTAGAAACAGACCGCCACAAGGAGAACCGTTATCAGCGATTGATGCGATGTGTCATCCGTCAGGGTGTGAAAACGAAAGTACTCATGCTGTCAGCAACTCCTGTCAACAACCGATTCGGCGATTTGAAGAACCAGTTACAACTGGCATACGAGGGGCGTGTGGAGAATATCAACGAAGCCCTCGAACTAGACCGCAACATTGACGACATATTCAAGTCTGCTCAGACTGCCTATAATCGTTGGGCTAAGTTGGAGCCAAGCGAACGGACTACGGAACGATTGCTGTCAAGTCTTCAGTTTGACTTTTTTCAGATGCTCGATGCCGTGACCATCGCACGTAGTCGTAGTCATATCATCAAGTATTACGACACGAAAGATATTGGCGAGTTTCCTAAGCGGCTTGCCCCTTTGTCTCGTCGTCCGCGTTTGACGGACTTGGGCGATGCCATCAATTTCAAGGATATTGCCGAGCAACTCAATGCTCTAAATCTTTCCATATACACCCCTTCGCTTTATCTCTTCGATTGTGCCCGTAGTGGTTACAGTATCGACTACGATGGTGAAGGTCTGTCTATTGACGGTCGTGAGAAAGGCTTGCGCAAGCTCATGGCCACCAACCTGTTGAAACGTCTAGAAAGTTCGGTCAATTCTTTCCGACTGACGCTTAACCGCATCCATGAGTACATTCGGCAGACAATGGAACTGATAGATGTATACGACAAGAAACATTCCGGTGCAACCATTGATGTATCTTCTTTCACTGATGATATGGACTCATCCGAAGGCGACACCGACCCATTTGCCACCAAGAAGTCGAAGATTTCATTGGCTGACATGGACTATGTGAGTTGGCGACGCGATCTTGAAGCCGATTTTGAACGGTTAGACCTGCTCTTGCTGATGTTGAAGGACATTACGCCCGAACACGACAGTAAGTTGCAGATGCTTATCGAGGATTTGAAACATAAGTTCCGCAACCCGATAAACGGAGGTAACAAGAAAGTGCTTATATTTACGGCATTTGCCGACACAGCCAATTATCTCTATGAGCAGTTATCCACGAAGATAAAGGAAACCTGCGGACTTGATACGGCTCTTATCACCGGCTCTACCGATGGAAGATGCACATTGCCGAAGTTTCCTATGTCGTTCAATAATGTGCTGACTTATTTTTCACCTTTGTCGAAAGACCGTTCAGCCCTCTTTCCCAATGCCACGGGTGAGATTGATGTACTTATAGCTACTGATTGTATCAGCGAAGGCCAAAATTTACAGGATTGCGACTACCTCATCAATTATGACATTCATTGGAATCCCGTACGCATCATCCAGCGTTTCGGGCGTATCGACCGTATCGGTAGCCGGAACAAACAAATCCAGCTTGTCAACTACTGGCCGGATATGGAACTTGACGACTATATTCAGCTCAAAGGACGTGTCGAAAGCCGAATGAAAGCCACCATCCTTACCGCAGCAGGTACTGGCAATCCGCTTTCTATGGGCGAAGAAGCCGATTTGGAATATCGCCTTGGACAATTAAAAAAGTTGCAGAATGAAGTGGTCGACATAGAAGATATGGACACCGGTATCAATATCATGGATTTGGGATTGAACGAGTTTCGGCTTGACCTCCTGCAATATGTCAAGGAACATCCGGATATTGAACATGCACCTTTCGGATTGAATGCGGTGGTAGCCGGTTCCGAATTGGCGAAACCGGGCGTGATGTTTGTGTTGAAGAATCGCAACAATGCCGTTAATATTGACCGTAAGAATCAACTGCATCCTTTCTACATGGTCTATCTGGCAGACGATGGAGAGGTTATTTGCGACCATCTGCACCCTAAACAACTGCTCGACATCATGCGTGCGCTGTGTAAGAACCAAAATGACTATGACCGTGTGCTCTGTGCTGCGGTCAACCGTGAAACGCAAGACGGCCGCCGCATGACCAAGTACAACACGTTGCTCCAAACAGCTATTGACAGCATCGTAAGCATTAAGGAAGAGACAGACATTGAGAGCCTTTTCTCTGTGGGTGAGACAACAGCCTTGCATGGAGAAATTAAAGGTTTGGACGACTTTGAGTTGATAACCTTCTTAATAATTAAAGAGAAATGAAATTATCTGATATAGAAATAGGTACTATGGTCAACTTCTTAAATGAAGGTGGTTATGTCCTGGACTTTAGTACAGCTGATTTTGATGCTTTTACCTATAAAAGCATAGGTGTTCCGCTTTGTGAAACATATAGACTTTCAAAGGGCAAATCTCTGATAGCATATATCAATGATACAAAATACGAAGATAAAATAAAGCTACTTAGCGATTTAATCAGATATTACGAACTTTCTTCAATGAAGGAACATGATGAAGAAAATCGTAAAAGCCGTGCGGTTGCTTACAAAAAATGCCGTAGCATACTTGATAAAGCAGGTGGTACAATGGTTATGACCGCTACGGCTGAAACTTTAAAAGAAGCTTTTGACAGCGATTACATATCAGCCCAAATTGATTTAATGCTCAATCTGAAGGACGGAAATCCAACAGAAGCAATTGGTAAGGCTAAAGAACTAATTGAAAGTTGTTGTAAAACAATACTTGAATTTGAAGGCTGTACTGTAGATAAAGATTGGGAAGTTCCACGTCTTGTTGATGAAACTTTCAAACATTTTCATCTGATGCCTAAAAACATCTCTGATGATGTTAAAGGAGCTAAGTCTATAAAGGCTATTCTCGGTAATCTTAAAGCTATTGCACAAGGCGTTGCAGAACTGAGAAATCTGTATGGTAGCGGACATGGCAAGTCCAGTTCATATAAAGGGCTTGAATCTCGTCATGCTAGTTTAGCGATTGGAAGTAGTACAACTCTCGTGCGCTTTTTATGGGATTCGTATGAACGGCATCATAATAATGAGGTTAATTAGATGAGACAAAATGGACAATATACTTAACTACCCCACCTCCACGCACGTGGACAGATTGGTGCCCAAGACAGCCTTTTACAAGCATTTGGAGATTAACACACGCTTGAAGATGCGATTTGTGGAAGATGTGGAACGTATACAATGGCTCTATAAGTTAGCTCCATCCACCATGAATGTGGATACGGGTAAGACGGTGCATGAAATCGTGATGTTCTTGGTGACGCTCAAAGCGGAGGATATGCCCGATGATGTGTTTCTTGCCATCGACCGCCAGATGCCTCGCCATGTGGTGTTTGTGTTGCAATATGCCAACCGTGGCCGATTGTTGCTCAACTACAAGGAATGGGTAGATGCGAACAAAACACGATTCAACATTTTGAAGACTTTCCGCACAGAATGGATGCCATTGGCAAAGGTGAAGTTAGAACTTGCAGGGTCGTCACTGGATAATATCTACGAAGCGTTTGCCGGTCAGATTTCCGGATTTGGTACGACCAATGCCGCTGACACGAAGCAGATTATGGCATTGCAAGATGAATTGGCTCGTAAACGACGGGCAGCGGAAGCCTTGCAGAAGCGTGTACGGAATGAAAGGCAGTTTGCCAAACAGATGGAACTCAACAGTGAAGCCCGTGCCTTGAAGCGTGAGATTGCTAAGTTGGAAGAGGTACTTAAAACATTAGAAAACAATTAAGAAATAAAATATATGACTGACATATTAAAACATTTGGATTTGAACTCCGCGGACGGAACGCAACTCAATCTTGATGCGCTCTATCAGATTGCACCTTCTGCATTTACCGAAGTACGTGATGACAAGACGGGTGCAATTTCCCGAAAGGTAAACTTTGAGGTGTTTCGTCAGTTGCTTGGCGACCATGCCACAGATGGCGAGGGCGAAATGTACCAGTTTACATGGGTGGGTAAGAACGCCGCTCGTGCGGAGGCTGCCAAACCTACCGATAAGACATTACGCCCGGTGGTGGAAGATTCCATGGATTGGGACAACACAAAGAATATCTATATCGAGGGCGACAACCTTGAAGTGCTTAAACTTTTACAACGCTCGTACATGGGTAAGGTGAAGATGATTTATATCGACCCGCCTTATAATACGGGCAATGACTTTGTGTATCACGATGACTTTGCCCGTACTGCCGCCGAAGAAGACCTCGAAGCCGGCAGTGTGGACGAACTGGGTAACCGCTTCCGCAAGAACACCGATACAAATGGTAAGTTTCATTCGGACTGGTGCTCGATGATTTATAGTCGTCTGTTGGTCGCACGTTCTCTGCTGACGGAGGATGGGGTTATCTTTATTTCGATTGATGACAATGAGCAGAGAAACCTTAAAAATATTTGTGACGAAGTATTTGGCAGTAGCAATTTCTTGGCGCAAATCGTATGGGAGCGAGCTTATTCTCCAATTAATTTAATGAAACATTTCTCCCCTTCACATGATTACGTGTTATGTTATGCTAAAAATCTAGATTCTGCTGTATGTAAAGGTATAGCAAGAAGTTCAGAAGCTGATAATCGCTATACTAATCCAGACAATGATCCTCGAGGTGTTTGGAAAGCAAGTGATTTGTCTGTGGGACCAGCCGTAGAAGAAAATATATATACTATTACAACGCCCTCCGGGCGTAATGTAGAGCCTCCAGCTGGGCGCAGCTGGAGGCTCTCACGAAAAGCTTTTCGTGAGAGACTCCAAGATAATAGAATTTGGTTTGGACCTGATGGAAATAGCGTTCCTGCAATGAAACGTTTTCTATCTGAACTCAGAAAAACGGGTATTACACCTATGACAATCTGGAAGTACACCGAAGTAGATCATTCACAAGGTGCTACTCAAAAGTTAGCCAAATTATTTGACGGGAAAAAAGTTTTTGATTATCCTAAACCTGTAGAATTGATAAAAAGAATAATCTCTCTATATTCAGATAGTAATAGTATTATTCTTGATTTCTTCTCTGGCTCTGCAACAACTGCACATGCCGTAATGGAACAGAATGCTCTTGATGGAGGGTGCAGACAATTTATAATGGTGCAACTTGAAGAAGATTTTTCAGAATCAAGTGATGGTTATAAAATGGGATTCAAAACTATTTGTGACGCAGCCAAAGAGCGTATCCGTCGTGCCGGTGCAAAAATCAAAGCTGATTCTCCGCTTACTACACAAAATATCGATACCGGCTTCCGTGTGTTCAGATTGGATGAAAGCAACTACGAAGAAGTATCTATCTCTCCCAATGATTACCAGCAAGACCAGCTCAATTTGTTTGCAGATAACATCAAGCAAGACCGCACCGACCTTGATTTGCTCTTTGGGGCTATGCTTGCCTGGGGCGTAACACTCGACCTGCCAATGACGCAAGAAGAGGTGGACGGCTGCACCATCTATACTGTGAACGATGGTGACTTAGTGGCTTGCTTTACCGAGAGAATCACCGACAATGTGGTGGCGGCGATGGCCGACAAAACTCCGCTGCGTGTGCTCTTCCGTGACTCCTGCTTTGCCCAAGATGACCAAAAGATAAACATCTACGAGCAATTTAAGCAACTGATGGACTGGACCGATGATGAAGCCTTCAAGAATATCAAGGTTATCTAAATTCGCGATTATGGAAGAGAACAACAAAATACTCATCTATACGGATAGCGAAGGCTTGACCAAAATAGATGTAATATTAGAAGACGAGACCTTGTGGCTTACGCAAGCGCAAATGTGCGAGCTGTATCAAACCAGTAAGTCGAACGTAAGCGAGCATATCAAGCACATATTTGAAGAGGGTGAATTACAGGAAGATTCAGTTGTTCGGAAATTCCGAACAACTGCCTCCGACGGTAAATCATATATGACTGCATACTACAATCTGGATATGATTATCGCCCTTGGTTATCGCATACGTTCTATCATAGCAACCCGTTTTCGTCAATGGGCTACGCAGCGGTTGAAAGAATATATGATTAAAGGTTTCGCTCTTGACGATGAACGACTGAAACAACTTGGAGGCGGTGGCTATTGGAAAGAGCTGTTGGAGCGCATCCGGGACATCCGTGCCACAGAAAAGGTGCTGTACCGCCAAGTGTTGGAAATATATGCCACAAGTATCGACTATGACCCAAGAGCTTCTGTTTCGCAAGAGTTTTTCAAGAAAGTGCAGAACAAGATACACTATGCCATACACGGCCATACGGCAGCCGAACTGATTGTGGAACGTGCCGATGCCGAAAAGGATTTTATGGGATTGCTTACATTCAAAGGGAATCAGCCTACTCTGTCAGAAGCTCGCACAGCCAAGAATTATTTGGATGAGAAGGAACTTCGTGCTATGGGGCAGTTGGTATCTGGATATTTGGACTTTGCAGAGCGTCAGGCAGAACGAGAGCAACCAATGACAATGAACGATTGGGCTAACTATTTGGATAGGATTCTTACCATGTCGGGAGAACAATTGCTATTAGATTCCGGCAAGGTGTCGCACACGGAAGCTATGGAACATGCTACCAATGAATATCGCAAATACAAACAACGCACTATCAGTGATGTGGAACAAGATTATCTGGACTCCATCAAGCGAATTGGCAATATAGGTAAAAAAGGAGACAAAAATGAAAATTAAATACAAGCACCAACGATTTCAGGCTGAAGCTACTCGCTGTGTGACGGATGTGTTCCAAGGTCAACCGAAGAGAGATGGACTGAGCAACTTTTTGATAGACCAAGGCAAAGGCCATATAGGTTTTAAGGTAGAAGGCTTTGGCAACGCCCCCATTGTGCTCGACCGTGAAAGTCTGTGCGAGAACATTCGCACCATACAGATGGCGCAAGGCTTGAAGCCTATCGAACATATACAAGGCGAGGGACTAACCCTTACGGTGGAAATGGAGACCGGTACAGGTAAAACCTATACCTACATCAAGACAATGTATGAACTGAACCAACGCTACGGCTGGAGTAAGTTCATTATCGTGGTACCCAGTATTGCCATTCGCGAGGGTGTGTTCAAGAGTTTTGAAAGTATGGCGGAACACTTTGCCGGAGAGTATGGCAAACGGATGCAATACTTCATCTATAACTCCAAGCAGCTCTCCAAGATCGATGGCTTTGCCCAAGACAACGGCATTCACGTGATGGTCATCAACACGCAAGCATTCAATGCCTCGATGAACGAAGAGAAGAACATACAGGGACGTAGCGGAGACGCTGTCGCACGTATCATCTTTTCCCGACGGGATGAGTTTGGATCACGTCGTCCTATCGACATCCTTGCCAAGACCAATCCCATCATGATCATTGATGAACCGCAAAGTGTGTTGGGTACGGACAAGGGCAACGCCACCCGACGGGGCATACAGCTGTTCAATCCCCTGTTCAAGGTCTTGTATAGTGCCACTCATCGCAAGGACGACATCTACAACATGGTATTCCGACTGGATGCCATTGATGCCTATAACAAGCGGTTGGTGAAAAAAGTGGAAGTGCGAGGTGTGCACCAATTAGGCTCCACCGCTACCAACGGTTATGTCTATTTAGATGAAATCGTTATCGGCAAAGGCAATCCGCAGGCACGTATCGGTTTCGATATGAAAACCAATAACGGTACCCGCCATGTCATTCGCTTGGCAGGCGAAGGCTTCAACCTGAAAGAACAAAGTGGCGGACTGCAAGAATACGAAGACAACTACATTGTAGAACGCATTGACGGACTGACCGGTACCATTCATTTCCTGAACGAACTGACGCTTCATGAAGGAGACATCGTAGGTGCTGCCAACGAAGAACTGGTGCGCCGTATGCAGATTCGTGAGACCATCAAAACACATCTGGAACGTGAACGCCAGTTGTTTCCCAGACACATCAAGGTGCTCTCCCTGTTCTTCATCGACCATGTGGATAGCTACCGCATATACAGCAAAGAGGGTGTGGAGAAAGGAAAGTTTGCCAAGATGTTTGAGGAGGAATACCAGAGAGCCTTACAAGAAATGATGCCTACATTTACGGATGGAGCTTATATGCGTTTCCTGTCCGACCCCAAGAATGCGTGTGACAACATTCACGACGGTTATTTCTCCGTGGATAAAAAAGGTGTCAGCGTGGAATCGAAAAGCAAGGAAGGTGAAAACGAAGAGCGTGGTTTCAACTTGATTATGAAAGATAAGGAGCGTCTGCTGAGCCAAGAGTGTCCGGTGCGTTTCATCTTCTCTCACTCTGCCTTGAAGGAGGGTTGGGACAATCCCAACGTGTTCCAGATTTGTACGCTGAAAGATACTGCCAACGAGATAAAGAAGCGGCAGGAAGTGGGACGCGGTATGCGTCTTTGCGTCAACGACAAAGGTGAACGCCAGGATACCGATGTATTAGGCGATACTGTGTTCAATATCAACATACTCACAGTTATCGCCAGCGAAAGCTATGACGACTTTGCCAAGAAGTTGCAGAAAGAAATAGCCGAGGCTTGCGATACTCGCCCTGTGATAGTGACTGCCAATCTGTTTGCCGATGCAATGGCGCAAACAGAAGATGGAACAACAGTAAAAATCTCCACACAACAGGCAGTAGATATTCACGAAGAGTTGATTACCCAAGGGTATATCAAGAAGGGGAAACTCACTCAGAAGTATTTTGATGAGAAGAAAGCCGGACAGCTTGATTTTGGCGAGGCAAACGAACTGAAATCATTTATCATCAAGCAACTGGATAAGGTATTTGACCCGGATAGTGTGAAACCTACAAACGGAAGGGAAAAGAAAGAGGCAAAATTCAATGCCGACAACTTCCACAAGAAGGAGTGGCAGGAACTATGGAAGCGTATCAACACACGCACATACTACAATGTAAACTTCGACACCTCGAAGCTGATAAAGAACGCAATTGATGAACTGTACAAACATCTGAATGTAACGGAAATCCGCATCGTGGTGGAAAGCGGAGGTATAGAGGGAATTCGCGACCGCGAGGAATTGGAAGTCGGCACAGCTATGTCGGCAGCCAAAGTAAGAACTATCCATGTGAAGGAGGCTGTTGGAAGTGGTGTTACATACGACCTCGTAGGCGAATTGGTGCAAGCTACCGGCCTAACTCGAAGAACCATTGTAGCCATTTTGCAAGGTATCAAACCCACCACATTCCATCAATTCAAGCTCAACCCCGAAGAGTTTATCATCAAGGCAGGACGTATCATTAACGATTGTAAGGCAATCTCCCTGATACAGCATATCCGCTATGAGAAGCGCAACAATACGTTTGATAGCGACATCTTTGAGGAAGCAACACTTCGTGGTACATTGGGCAAGGACGCTATCGAAAGCGAGAAATCGCTGTATGATTTAGTGGTAGTTGATAGCCAAGGTATTGAGCGTTCCTTTGCCGAATCATTGGAAAAAGAGGACGATGTAGTGGTTTACACCAAGCTGCCGGGAGGCTTCTATATCAATACCCCCATGGGTAAATACAACCCCGACTGGGCAGTTGCCTTCCGCGAAGGTAGCGTGAAACACGTTTACTTTGTGGCAGAAACCAAAGGTAACGACATCGAAGCATCCCAGCTGCGAAAAGCCGAAGATGCCAAGATTGAATGTGCCCGTCGTCACTTTGCAGCCATCAGTACAGGCGAAGTGGTATATAGCGTGGTGAAAACGTATCAGGATTTGTATAATGCGGTAACGAAATAACACAATCATCCATGTAGAGGAGCCACTCCCTACATGGTATTTGATTCTTTGAATAGGAACATGATTACAGAGCATCCTTCGTATTTAAGAACGACACCTGTTGGTGAAGACCTATTTATAGGTAAATCTCATGAAGCAATATCTAAAAGAATTGCTCAACAGATTAAAAATGGTAACCATTGCCAAATGATTGGAATTGATGGTGGATGGGGATCAGGTAAATCAAATTTAGTAAAGCTCATTTCTAATGAACTCAATGCAGGGATAAGTGATAAAAAGAAACAAATGTTTCCATTTATCACCTATGATGCTTGGGGGGCACAGTTCCGATTTACAACGTCGTACCATATTAGAGGAAATAACAAAATCTCTGATTACTGACTATGAATGTCTTGATAACTCTTGGCAACTAAAACTTAACGAACTTCTTTCCAAAAAGAAAAGCACTCATAACAAAAAAGTTCCTAGACTTAGCACAACTATTAAAGTCGGCATGTTATTAGTGGCATTAACCCCACTAATCAATTGGCTTGTTTCTTTAGTTCCAGACAAATGTGTTTTGGGAAAGATTCTTACGTCTATGATACCTTACATTGTTGGTATCGTTTATGTTGTTTATAAAAAGCATTGCGATGATAAAAAATATGGAATAACTGGAACCGCATCATTCTCGTCTTACTTTGAGGAATTATTTCTTGTGTACAAGGGTAAAATTTCTGAAGAATCAACTTATGAAGTGATTTCTGAAAAAGAACCTTCATCTTCACAATTTAAGGAATGGATGCATCAGTTAGATGGGAGTATCAGGGATAGCAAAAAAGTAATCCTTGTTTTTGACAACATGGATAGGCTTCCTATTGCTAAAGTACAAGAGTTTTGGGCTGCTATACACTCTTTTTTTGCAGAAGAGTCTTTTGATAATCTTGTTATAATTGTTCCATTTGACTGCTCACATATCATAAATGCCTTCAAATCGGAAGATAATACCGATAATAGCCATTGTTACGGCAATGACTTTATTAACAAGACATTTAGTGTGGTACATCGTGTAGCTCCTCCCATCATGTCTGATTGGAAAGCATTTTTCTATCAAAAATGGAAAGATGCCTTTGGTAAAGAAGCTTCTCCAGATAAGGAGGTTACGCAAATATATGATGCTATGACCCCAGAAATTACACCTCGCAACATCATTGCTTTTATAAACGAACTAATTACATTGAAGTTTAACTCTGATTTATCTATTCCTGATAGATACTTAGCATTATACATTTTTGGCAAGGATGAAATTTCAGCTAAACCGTCAATAGAACTTTTGTCTCCTTCATTTTTAGGGAATTTGTCTTGCCTTTATAGTAATGATACCGATATGCCTAAATTTATGTCGGCTATACATTATCAGCTACCTGTAGAGAAATCAATGGATATTGTTTTTACTCGGCAGATGAAAACAGCTCTCGATAATAATGAAGTGGAGACAATTAACCAATTAGCCAAAGATAACTCTACCTTTAAGAGTATTGCAGAAATAGCTATTCTAGATGTCACTAACATTGAGAATGCGACAATAGCACTCGAAAAGGCTGATTTATCTAATATTGAGAAAGGCGTTCTCGATTATATTTGGCAATGTCTATACCATCGTATTCACTCATTAAAAGCAGACTTCACACGTTACAAACCTTTCCACTCAATCTTACTTTCTCATATATCACAAACAGGTAGGAAAAACTATATTTCTATGCTGATTAAACAATACCAAAGCATAAAGGAAGATAGTTTTGATTGCCAGACTTATATACAAGGCATTGATGCCTTGCGGAAAGTAGACTCATTTCATTTAGATTGTGTCCTTGAATGTTTATGGCAAATATCACCTGCATTGTTCGTGAAACTTACTCAAATCACGAAAGATTCATACAATGACTATGGATATTATTGTCCTGAAGAAGATTTAGACGAATACCTTTCTGATTTAAGCATTTCGGATTGGAAATCCATATTTATCAATAAGACATTAGCTGATGAATATAAATTGAATCGCTTTGAGAAAAAACTGCTCGAAAATCTAAAATCCTCTGGGAACAACGTAGATGATGTTAGAGTATGTATTGAACGCCTGAAAGAGATTCGATCCTATATAGATAATGCAGATTCTATAATGGCCGACTCGGCTATCTATAATATATTGGGTAGCATCGATAGTAAGAATCCAATATTCTATGATTTAATATGCATTGGTATGTCCAAATGCGGTTCGTACCAGTATAGAGGATACAGCCCATATTCTATAATGCTATCTTCACCCTCTGACCAAGATATTATTTCTATCTCAAACACCATTAAATGGTATATCAATTATGGTGATCTATTAGTAAGTTATAGTTCATATGATAGTAAACTAACAAATAGTGTTGTAAGACATTTGACCAATAGCTATAATGCTCATAGTAGAGCATCAATCACAAATTGCTTGAAAAATTATACATCTATAAAAGCTCATTATTCACTTGAAGCCAAGGCTTTGTTGACTAAACTTGCTGGATGGTCTACTAACTATAAAGGTGAAGATGTTTTCTCTCCTGAACTAATAAAAGACTGCCTTAATGTAAAAAATGATTTATCAGTTGCAGTATTAAATGCTCTAAATTCAACCTTGCAAAGCAAATCGCAAGAGGTTTGGTGTGATGACTTGAAAAACTCGCACACTTTAGCCGATTATTATGTCATGTATCATCCGGAAATTAATCAAAACTTGTTTGATGCGATAAAAGAGCAGATAAATAGTTGTGTAACTAATAATACTGCCATTGCAAACCAAGACATTGTTGGTAAGTTATTGTCTATATGTAACGTACAAGGCTGTGACGTGAAAAATTTCTTTATAGATACCCTAAATAAATTCAACACAAATCAGTCAACCAAAGGAAAGGTAATTGCATTAGCCCCTTGGATTTTCCAATATGTAGGGAATGACTTGGAGACTTATCAGGATTACTTGTTTAAGTTTTTAGTTACAGAGGTGTTAGAAGATGATGCAATAATTAGTATCCTTAATAAAAACAGACAGATGCTTTCATTCAAAAAACCTGATGATTTTAAGAGGAAAATCAAGCAGTTAGCTGAAGCTAATGGTAACGAATCTTCAGAAATTTGGATGCTGGCAAAATATTGGAAACTTATAAAAGATAAGAAATAAAAATTTGGCACTTTTGCTATGGATTCGCAGTTATACATGATAGTAGATTTAGAGAGATGTGGCGATAAGTGTATGTTTATCACCGAGCAAGTTTCCTCTATCAGCGAGAACAAGAACGGTCTTTGGGCTGTTCGGTTCTCGTCATCTACTCGTGTGTTCAATTACAACAAAGCCCGTCTGTTATATTTTACCGATCCAGAGACCATAGATTTCAGCGAAAAAGGATTGTATATCAAGAATAAGCACATCAACAATGTGGCAGAAGTATTGCGGTTTTCTGACACTCGTCATACATTCTATCGAGTGACCTATCCCAATGGTTACTATGAGAACTTTGAGGGAAATGATGTCTATATCACTCGTACTCCCATTGACAAAAATGGTGGATCTACTTGGGAATATCTTCGTAAATTGGCTGCTGAAACAGGTCTGATGACAGAGGATGAAGATAATATCTTATCCAAGCAGTATGAATTGGTAGATACAATGCGCGACAATGTTCCTTTGGCTCAATATCTTGGTGACAAGTCAAAATTAGCAACATATCGCTTGCCAAAGCAGGTTTATTATCCTTTCGGATGCAATGCCAGCCAAAAGTCTGCGGTGGAGAAGGCATTGACGCATCAAGTAAGCATCATACAAGGACCTCCGGGAACAGGTAAAACGCAAACGATTCTCAACATCATAGCCAATTTGCTTATGGTAGGAAAAACAGTGCTTGTTGTGTCTAACAACAATTCTGCCGTAGAGAATGTAGCAGAAAAATTGGAGAGCGAAGGACTTGGTTTTATAGTAGCCAAACTCGGTCGTACGAAAAATAAAGAGGTGTTTATTGCCAATCAAGTAGGTTATCCTGATATGACAGATTGGAATATTGAGGACAAATCAACAATATATCAATTGGCGAAAGATTCTCTCCAAAACGTGTCACAAGGATTTGACGGGCAGTTACGTCAAGCTCAACTAAAGACGGAATATGATGCGTTGCTGAAAGAGAGCAAATATAATGCGCTATTAGGCGCAAACAGTACTGATAACAACTGGCTTCATGGTAAACCATCTGCCAAACTGATAACGCTGCTCAACCTTTACCAAATGAAGGTAGAGAAGGAGCAAAAGCTCAGTTTTTGGTTTCGTTTGAAGTGGTCATTTGCTATGGGAATGAAGATATTCTCGTTCCTTAACGGTAAAGTTACCGAAGTGATAGCTGGATTGGAAGAAGCCTACTATTTCTCTCGTAAGGCTGAAATCGAGCAAGAATTGGGCTTCATAGTCCATACGCTTCAATCCATTGATATTAACCAGTCTGTAAAAGATCTGCGTTCCTCTTCCTTGCAAATTTTGAAGAATAAGATTGCCAAACGATATGGAACCAGCGAAAGGAAAAGGTTCTCTATTAGGGACATCAAGCCCAAAACAGAGGAGTTCTTGAAAGAATATCCTGTCGTACTCAGCACCACTTATTCTGCCAAAAGTTGTATCAGTAAGGATATGGTATTTGATTATGTGATTATGGACGAAGCGTCACAAGTAGACATTAAGACCGGAGCATTGGCACTCTCGTGTGCGATGAATGCCGTGATTGTTGGTGACGACAAACAATTACCTAATGTAGTGAGCCGTGAAGAAGCACTTGCTCTAAATGCAATTCAGACAACCTATAATGTAGATGACAGATACAACGCTATGACGCATAGCTTTCTGCAATCATGTGTGGAGGTATTCACGGAAGCTCCTGTCACGTTGCTGCGGGAGCACTATCGTTGCCATCCCAAGATTATTGAGTTCTGCAATCAACGGTTTTATAATGGTGAGCTGGTGGCCATGACCACTGACAACGGCGAAGAGAATGTGTTGCAGGTAGTCCGTACCACTAAAGGCAATCATGCGAGAGAGCATTTCAATCAGCGAGAGATTGATGTCATCATACAGGAGGTAATGCCTGAATATAAGTATATGGATAGCGTGGGCATCATTACTCCCTATCGCAACCAAGCGGAAGAAACAAATAAGGCATTAGGGCATGATATTGCCAGTACGGTACATAAATATCAAGGTCGGGAGTGCGATAGCATCATCATAAGCACAGTAGACAACGAACCAACGGAGTTTTCCGACGATGCCAACTTGCTCAATGTCGCCATATCACGTGCCAAGACTCGTTTGTGCATCGTGACCAATGGCAATGAGCTGCCGAAAGAATCGAATCTTGCCCAGCTTATAGCCTATATACAATACAATAATTTCGAGGTCAAGGAAAGCAAACTCCACTCTGTGTTTGATTTGCTCTATAAGCAATACACTGCAGAACGTTTGGCGTATGAAGCTGCCCATCCTTCGGTATCGAACCATCTATCTGAAAACCTTGTTTATACGGTTTTGGTAAAAGCTATTGCTGATTTGAATTTGATTAACGCTGAAATATTATGTCATTATCCGCTCTCTCGATTGATTAGCGATTGGAGTTTGCTTAGTGAAGAAGAAAAGGCTTTTGCAAAAAGTCCGTTTTCTCATATAGATTTCCTTATTTACAATTCGCTCACTAAACAACCACTTCAAACGATTGAGGTTGATGGTTGGCATTTTCACCAGAATAGCGATGTACAGCAATCACGGGATGCCCTCAAAGACCGATTGCTCACAAAGTTTGGTCTTTGTCCGCATCGTATTTCCACTACAGAAACGGTGAATGTGGAAACGATAAAGAAAATCATTTTAATCAGTAGTTAAAAATCAAAGTTATGAGCAGATTAAGCAAACTATATCAGACAATGGAAAACCTAAAGGAATTAGGTTTGTCTATTAATGAAGATCTTATTCAAGAGGCAAATGAGTTAGAAGAAGAAATTATCAAGAAAGAGATTCTTCCGGTGTTAAGCAAAACAATAGAGCCGGCTTTGCAACCTGTAAAGCGTGAACTTGTTTTAGTTGTGGATTATGTGCCGGAACAGCCCCTGAGCGTTCATCTTAGCCGTAAGCGTAACTTTGCAGCGGAGTTGACGGATGCCAAGGAGATGGTGCTCGATCCGGAGGTAACACATCGGAATAATGGTTCTCGTCTGGATGAAAAGATAGAAAGAGGTCCGACAAGAGATATGACGGTTGTTTTTCCTGACGGAACTATAATAGCGGAGAAAACTGCTGTTGAAACACTTATAAATGTTGTCAAAAAAATAGGAGTGGCTGAGGTTCGCAAGGTGGTGGAAGAGTATAATCTCAAATTCTGCAAAGTACCCGTAATTTCAAACCGAAGGGATGCAAAGTACGGTAAAAGTCAGAAAGAATTGGGTGGAGGATGGTTATTGATTACCCATAGCAACAATCGTATGAAAAAGGCTTTTATCGAGAATGTTTCTGAAGTTTTACATCTCGGAATAAAGGTCACCTTAAAAGAATAAGAGAGCTATGGCAAAAAATATAGAAATACGAAATAGTACAGCAGAGTTCCTGATTTTTCAAATTGAGGGAAAAGAAAATGGAGTGCAGGTAATGTATCAAAATGAAACTATCTGGTGTACACAGAAAGCTATGGCGCAATTATTTGACTGCTCCACAGATAATGTCGGACTTCACTTGAAAAATATATATGAAAGTGGAGAGTTGGTACAAGTGGTAACAACCGAGTATTTCTCGGTTGTTCAGGTGGAAGGTGAACGTCAAGTAAATCGTAAGTTGAAATTCTATAATCTTGATGCTATCATTAGTGTTGGCTATCGGGTTAATAGTACTCGTGCCACACAGTTCCGGCAATGGTGTACATATGTGCTTCGCCAGTTTGCTATTCGTGGATATGTGATAGACAAGAAACGAATGGAGAATGGCTCGTTTATCGGAGAGGATTATTTTGAACATTTGCTTGCCGAAATTAGGGAGATAAGGTTGAGTGAACGACGCTTTTATCAGAAACTCACTGATATATATGCCACCAGTATTGATTATAATGTCAATGCACCAACTACGCGTGCATTTTTCAAAAAGGTTCAGAACAAGATGCATTATGCGGTGCACGGTCATACGGCTGCCGAGCTGATTGTTGATAGAGCCAATGCGGAACGAGAACACATGGGACTGACTACATGGGAGAAAGGTCCGCAGGGGAAGATAGTAAAAACGGATGTGTCCATTGCCAAAAACTATTTGCGAGAAAACGAATTGGAAGCAATGGGCAGGATTGTGAATGCGTTTCTTGATATAGCAGAAAATATGGCTAAACGTCACATTCCAATGACAATGGAAGATTGGGCAAAGCGTATTGACAAATTCATTGATGTGGCAGACCTCCCGATATTACAAGATAACGGAAACGTGTCAGCCGAATTTGCCAAAGAGTTCGCAGAAACAGAGTTTGAAAAGTACAGGGTTATTCAAGACCAACTGTTTCAATCCGACTTTGACCGATTCAGCGATGGTAATTCTCCCCCTTTGGATATTGATTGAATGATATAGAGTAAAAAGCAACGAGTTTCAATCCTGATTTTCAGGTTTAAGACTCGTCGCTTTGTAGTAATCTGCTATTTGGGCTTGTTCAATACTTTCGAAAGAAGTATCATTATGGTAATTCCAGCCGTAGCAATCAGAATAGTCCATAAAGCAGCCTTCCAAATCAATGCCGAGTGTAAAATCTCGACATTTGCTATTATGATGCTGGCGAAAAAAGAAGAGAGGGCAACCAGTATTATAATTGTGATGTAGAATGCGGTAGCCGGGATATGGATGGCATTGTCGGCTTTCTTCATTCTTCGCTCGGCTTCCTTGCATTTGCTCTCAATCTGACCAAGAAAATTGCAGAGAAGTGTGGCTCCAAATTCAACTGCCAACTTATGCATTTCTTCAGAAATAATAGGTTTGCACTCACGTATAGAACCGGACAGATTTTCAACTTCTGTTCTCAGCTTATATACATTGTTATTCAGGCTGGCAAGTTCCTTGGCATTTACATCGAGTAGTCGTTTTTCTTCTTCCAGATATTCATTCTTGGGAGTGGTTTTTATGGATTCCACTTCACTCATTTCTGCGGAAAAATCAAATTTCTTTTTCATGGGCTTAGCGTTTTAATCTTGTTTTCGGCTTTTTTCCTATTAAGCGGCTGGCAGCACGAGCGCATCTGCGAGCCCATTGTAAATCGTCTTCGTCCTTGTCTCTCCACGGAAGATCGCTTTGCGAACCTCCGCCACTACCTCCAGTCGCTACATTTGGCGTATCAAGCAGTCCGACAAATATAGCTACAGCCATATCGGTAAGTTCTTGACAGTTGGCAATAAACCTGTAATCAAACTCGTCATTGAAACAGTCAAGTACTTTTTCCGGGATATAGAATTTGTAATCCTTTCCTTCATGACTGAGGGTATAGGAAATCATATCCTGACAATCTGTGAGATATTGGGTATAGTCAATAGGAGCAACCTTATGTATCGCTGCCTGTTGAACGGTTTGGGGAGTATTATTTCTAATGACGGTAGCTGGCTGATGGTGCAGTTTCTTCCATGTCGCAGGAAGTTTCGAGACCATCAGGTTCCTGCCGATTCCCAATTCTGAAGCCTTGTATTTGGTGTTTCCATTCATGAGGGCATATCCACGAAGAATACCTTTCTTGTCCTCTCTTTCATGGACGGTATAACCTTTCCGTATAAGAGCATTCTTGTACTCATCCCATGACCACGATGGCATTGCTTTCAATACATTCATGCAGTCTCGGTTCACTTGTGGCATGTTGCGATTTCGGACTTGTGCCGCAGTCGTCCAGCCTCGTTTTTTTGCCACTCGCTCGGCAGCACGTTGCGCACGAAGATGAATGTTGTGGTCGTTGTTGATATTGCCGTCTTCATCCAAACGGCAAACCGCGGCATGAAGGTGGGGAACTTCGCCTTTAGATTCCGTATGAAGCCAAACCGAGTATTTGCTACCCGCCAAATTGGTCGGACGGGAACGGACTTTTCCATCCTTGCCGGTAATCACCAGTTTGTCGAACTCCTCGGCGAATTCCTGCCAAAGATTTTGCCAATCTTCGATGTCATAGAATTGGGTATGCTCAGGCGATGGACTCAACTCTATTCTGATTATGGAATTCTTTATAGGCCGATATTGGGATAGGGTCAACTGCATGGAGTTCCATATTCCCATAGCGTCCGGTTCTGAGGGTAACAGATTGTCCAATACCCGATAGATTTTCTCCGGATGCTTTTTATGCTGTGATTCGCCGGTAATGTAACGGATGTCGTTTATACCGTGCGATATGGCTTTGGCTTTTGCAATCATTCTTCTTCGGATTTTGGGTTAGACGGAGTTTTATTCTTCTCTTTTACTGCACTCAGGAACTGGCAGACACTTTCGGCTACATTGCCTAATTCTTTCAGCCAGCCCACCATAAACGGAATCTGATTGAACATTGCCATGCGCTGCTTTGTGGACATTCCGTGTAGGGCGGAGGTGTATTTTACGAGGTCTGACCGACAATCGTCCAGATTCTGCAACAGTGCTGCTTCTTCTTTCGTAAGCCTCGCTTTGGGTTTGAAGTTATAGGCACACGACAATAGGTAATCGCTTACAGTCATGCCACATTGTCCGGCCAGTGATTTTATATGTTCCTTCTGAGTAGGAGTGACTTTCGCTCCGATGAAGACGTTTCTGGTTTCTTTCGAAGAGTCCGATGTATTTACAATATTTTCTTTCATTTGAATCGTTTTATAATGGTTGAATAGGTGCGAGCTTGCGAGTACCACACCGGCGAGGGAACTGAGCAAGCGAGAGTGCCAATGTACAACCGTAACGCAGTGAGGTTATACATTGGCATATCTCGCAACAGTTACCTGTTGATGCTTCACGGCAAGCCATATCGGATGCGTATAGTGAACTGGCACTCGGATCGGAAACATAGGATGATATGAGCCTCTAAAAGAGGGGAGAATATGAATATCTCACATGATGTCTTCCTGCCGACTTTGCTTTATTCTTATATATACGCCCCGACAATAAAGTAAAGTTGAACTCAATAATGGTATTCTGGATTGAAGGCATAATCTTTCCCTTCTTTTATAACCATTTGTTTGTCGCTTAGCAATGTTGCGACCTTTACCGCCTTGTTATAACCGAGTTTTATACCCTGTAATCCGTAACCCTCTTTCAAGCGTTCTATATAATCATCGTAATTGCTGATGTTTCCATTGGCAAAAACGGCATCCAATGCTGGACGATGTACATTCTTTGGAATCTCCTTGTCCGGATCGAACGGTCCTTTGGTTGGTCGTCCGGTCTTCTTCTTTTTGGGCAGATAGGACTCTACCGATTCGGGCATGGCTTCCTCGTTTATGCGGAAAGCGAAAGGTTCAAACTCATGGTCACGGATATGGACGGCTTCGACCACGCTTACAGTCTTGTCCTCTTTGTCCACTTCGATCTGCATGATGGTTTCCGCTTTGTTGTTGAGTTCCGTGCCGATGTGACCACGGGCATGTTCATCATTCTTGTTCTGATGCAAGACGGTATGGATATGGATTTGCCTGTCATCCGTCCACTGCATGAATTTGGAGATGATGTCGGTAGATTCGCTGGAGGAGTTGATGTCGTAAAGGAAATCACGAATGCCATCTATGATGACCAATCCCAAATCCGGTATTGTGCCAATGGCCTGTTCGACTATCGCCAGACGTAGTTTAGGGGAAAACTTGCGCAGAGCCAGCATAATCAGATTATCCGGATTCTTGTATTCCGGCAAGTCGGCCAAACGTAAGATGCGTTTCAATACCTGTTGGCAATGATACCGCCCCTGCTCTGTGTCTATATATAGAATCTTCCGCTTATTCTCAGGGAACATAGACCGGTAATGAAGAACGGTGCTGCCACTCAATGCCGATGCGACAATGGCTGAAACGTTGAAAGTTTTCTTGCTTTTGGCTTTCCCGATGGAAGCGCTGAAGTTTCCCAATGTTCCGATAACAGTATCGTCCACCATCAGAACCACCGGGGAGTGTTCGTATGTACTTGTTACGCTTATTGTTGACTCCGCCATATAAGCGACCAATTCTTCCGGAGAAAGAATAATAGTGTCCGTCTTTTCCATCGCTACCAGTTTTTAGAGTTCGGTTTACGGCGATGGGAGGCGAGCAAGGACTCATTCTCGTCCTCGAAACTTTGCGGAACCGGATTCTTCCGGGAAGATTCCAGCCATCTATCCAGTTCGTCACGATAGATGTAGAGATGCTTTCCTTGTTTTATAACCGGAATATCGTCCTTCTTGACCTTGTAATAAAAGGTCGACAACGGCATTTTAAGATAGTTGCAAGCCTCCTGTACGGTCATGGGGACGTGCGTGTTCTCTTTGGTTTCGTACTGCTTGGAAAGTTTCTCCGTAAGCAGGCTTTCCATACTTGCGATTCTGTCGCATAGTTCGCCTACCACAGTCGGCAGGTCGTTGAATGTCAGTTGGTCTTTTTCCATATTATGACTATTTTAATCGTTTAACATGCTGCGAACCAACTCAATGAAACCTTGCAGAACAATACAGACCGGATTAATTATTTCGTCTGCATACTTTTTTTTATTGCGAGTCATCATTATCTACATCTAAATGGAAGCGATAGTCGCCTTTATCTGGTACATCAATGGGAATCTGGCTTGGAACATTATCCCGTAAATTGAGTCTGAGATATTCAAGGGTCGCGTTTACGAGTTCGTATGGAAATGATTTCTTGATAAAAACGGCTCTTTTCGCTAAGGGCACTCCCAAGCGTTCACCGACATTCCATGCCAAATGGCGAAGCCCAGGCGACCTCAGCGGATTGTCTATATTGGAACGAATCGGTTTATATGATTCAGGTTGATCGTAAGCCATATACTCTATATTGAAAATAAGGGTGGCAATATCCTCTTTGGAGAGATAGGGGGCAGTCTTGACGGTTACATATTCCCGAATCGCATCCATAATTTCCACTTGCCTTTCAATCTCTTTCTTTTTTAGTTCCACCAATATGGAATCATATTTATTCAAATGAGAATCTTGTGGACAATCAGAGTTTACTGTATTTGGATTCGACAGTTGGGACGGAAAAGACTCCTGTTCAGGCAAATCCATCGGTTGCTCGATGGTCAGTATTTCAGTGGCATCTATAGATTCTATGGCGTTCTCTGATTCTACAATAGGGGTAGATGGCTCGCCCAAAGAGAAGTTGATAGGATTTTTTGTCAGCCATTTATAGAAAAAATTGTGCAGGAGCCCGCACAATATGATAGCTATTACCAGTCCAAGGATGACAGGAGTCGTTATGCGCATGATATTGATGTCATGGCAAAGGAAAAGATAAGTATCTATGGCCGCATAAATGATAACGGACAGTGCGAGGATAAAACTTATCTTTTTAGTCTGAATTTGTTTTTTATTCGTCATGGTCTGCAAGTATTTGGAATCGTTTTGCGCTAAAGATATAATCGATGTTCCAGATAGTTGCAATAAAAAGACTGATAGTTACCACGTATCATGCTAAATATCACGGTCAGAGTATGATTTTTCACATAAAATCATACTCTGACCGCAGAAATCGAGGACGAAACGGCTGTCAGTCTTTCCTTGTCAAAGTAATCTTTTTGCTGGCTTCACGTTTGTTGGCATCCACGACTTTGATATACCTTTGCGTGGTGGTGATACTCTTGTGCGCCATGATGCTCTGTATGGTACGGATGTCCGTCCCGGCAGCTGCTTGTAGCGTTGCAAATGTTCTCCGGTACGAGTGAAATGTTATGTTCTTGGTAATTCCGGCAGAACGAATCCATTCTTTCATCGGTATTTGTGTCCAACTACGCATAAGTCCCTTGAATACCAAACCTTTCTTTTCAGAACTATAGCCTATCAATCCCAATGCTTCTTCGCTGATGGGAATGATGTCTTCCGCTTTGTTCTTCTGCGTAATGATGTGTACGCATTTCCCACCAGCAGAATAGTCCACGATGTCTTCCCAACATAGCGAGAGAATGTCACTGATACGCAAGCTGGTCATACAGGAAAACAGCGATGCCGTTTTCAGAATAGGCTTCTTACAAGGTGTCTCGGCCAATTTGTACAGTTCCTCAACAGACAGGGCCTCTTTCATTACATCTTCTGTCTCTATCTTTTCCAAGAAGTCATTGACATTGGTCTTTATCATCCCATTACGGTAGAGTATTTTCAGGAAACCTCTGAAAGTAGACCAATATCCTGATGCGGAGTTCCGTGTGATACGTCCGTTACGCCTTAGCTTCTTGGCACTCAGCAGATATTCCCGAAACTTGTTACAGAGGTCGATGTCAATCTCTTCAAAGGTGCATTTGCCATGTACGAAGTTATTGAAATGCAGATAGACAAACTCCCATTTCTGGTCATGCTTACGGAGCTGCTTGCGATAATACTCCAGAAAGTCTGCCTTGAGTTTGTACTTGTCAAAGAAGTCATACCGTTCATTGACTACCGACTCGAACCTGCGGCAACGGATGGCTTCGGCTTTCTCGGTCATTACCTCGTTGAAATTCTGTTCACGTTTGTTCCTCGGATTGGCATAGATATAAATACCAAGCGATTCATGACGGATAACTTTCATTGTCTCTTTGTCTCGATACCCCGGATAATAATCCAGATAGAAAGACATCATCCTGCCTTTTAGCGGACGTGTCCTTAATGTCACAGTCTTGCATTCATGCATAATGTTATATTTTTATGGTTATTATTAATTCGTCGGCGAAACTCTATAATGTAGTCATGCAGATTACCTACAGCAGGGATTAATTTTTGAATAATTTGCGGATAGCCATAAATTAGACTATTTGCGGACACCCATTACCCGGTCAAACTCCACTTTCAGGAATCTGACGAACCGTCCGTTCTTCTCCCGGTTGATCTGATGGAATTGCAGAATACCGTAAACCGAATCACGAGAGAGTTTGAATTTCTCCATCGCCTCCTTGACGGTGTAGTATTCCGCCTTGCTCTCCTGTTCGGAACTCTTCGAGAGGTCGAAGTGGAGCTTTGAGTAGAATATCTGCCCATGCTCTTTCTTGGAGGGAATGTTGTTCCGATACACTTGCGAACGGATGGCGACACGTGTCATACCGTACTTCTCCTGAATCTCTTCCGGTGTGTACCATTCAGTAAGGTCGGAATCTACCTCGTATTTGGCAAAGGCAGCATCGATATGTTTCTTGCTGTAATAGTTGAACTGGCGGATTCTCACTTTCGGCACTTTATGTTGCCGAGTGTAAGTCCACACCCATTTGGCGTTGACCTTATATTTTTCCGCAATCTCTTCGGCTGTGTAATACTCGGAGATGTTGAAGTCGTTTTTCGCAACCAGTCGTTCGTAAGGTTTGCTTTTGAGCATTAACTCTATGTCTGCACGCCTTACCAAAGCCATTCTTCCGCTAATTCGGGATGCTCTAAGTTTATCCTCTTTGACTAATTTATAAATGTACTGACGGCTCACGCCCATCAATCGGGCAGCCTGCGAAAAAGTGAAATATTCCTGCTTCTCCAAACTGGAGCGCAACTCCTGCATTTCCTGAATGTGGCGCAGTTCCATTTTGCGCTCCTTGATACGATGTTTGTAACCTCGCTTCGAGCATTGAGGGCTACAATAACAGGTCGTTGTTTTCTGTGCAATGAACGGTTTTCCACACCATTGACAAATTCTCTTTACTTCCATATTTCCTATATCATTTTCTCTGTTTTTTAATTTCCCTTTTTGTCTACACATGTAAACCATTGTCAACACACGTCAACTAATGCGTCATTGTGACATTCGGGCTAACCGTGAATTTCTGTCGCGGTAGAAATATGATAGAAAAATATGGATAAAAACCGTTATCTCCAAATACGGACTGGAAAGTGTTAAAACAGAAAAGTCACTGATACACAGTGACTTTATTCTAAATGATTATAGTTGGTTACGGCTGTTTACAAGCTATCATTTGCCGATGCAGAAATGCGCAAATATATTTTGCAGCACCATATCATTTGTCACTTCCCCTGCTATATCGGATAAATGGAAAATACATTCGCGTATGTCTTGTGAAAGAAAATCTCCGGAGATATTTGCGTCCAATCCTTCTTGTACCCGGTGAATTGCATCCAGCGCACGTGTTAGTGCTTCGTAATGGCGGACGTTTGTTACAATGACATCATTCTGGGTGACTGTTGGTAAATGAGCGGCTGCTACGAGTCTCTGTTGGAGTTCATCCGTGTGCAAACGTTGTTTCGCAGAAATAAAAATAGATTCTATTTCCGAACCTATATGCTCAGAAAATTGTGAGGCAAGTTCGTTTTTCTGAGTTTCATTTATCAGTTCTACCTTATTAAAGACTAAAATCAATTGTTTGTGTTCACAACGAGGAAGAATCTTATCGGAGAGCAGTGTTAACTGTGAAATTGCGTCAGCCGAATCAATCATCCACAGTACAATCTCTGCCTGATCGAGTTTTTGAAAAGTCCGTTCGATACCCAGGCTTTCGATCGTATCACTGGTCTCCCGGATACCGGCTGTATCGATAAAACGGAAAGTGATGCCACCTATATTCACAGTATCCTCGATGACATCCCGTGTAGTGCCGTGAATATCGCTTACAATAGCCTTGTCTTCATTCAGCAGGACATTCAGTAGAGTTGATTTTCCTGCATTGGTTTCTCCGATAATAGCTACCGGTACACCATTTTTTATGACATTCCCTACACTGAACGAATTGGCCAGACGTGCAATGACTTCTTCTATCTCGTCAGCCAGTCGGCGTAGGGCGGAACGGTCCGCAAACTCTACATCTTCTTCACTGAAGTCCAGCTCCAGTTCAATCATTGAAGTGAAGTTCAGCAGTTTTTCACGTAGAGTTGTCAATTCTTTGCTAAAGCCACCGCGCATTTGACTCAAGGCAAGACGGTGGGTAGCAGCAGAGGAAGAGGCAATCAGGTCGGCAACGGCTTCGGCCTGACTTAAATCCATTTTACCATTAAGAAACGCTCGTTGAGTATATTCTCCCGGTTGTGCCATGCGACACCCGTTCTTAATCAGTAGTTGCATCACTTGTTGTAAAATATAAGATGATCCGTGACAGGTGATTTCAGTGCTGTCTTCCCCTGTATAAGAGTGTGGAGCTCGGAAGAGACTGACAAGAACTTCATCTATCATTTCTTCTCCGTTATAAATTCGGCCGAAAGTAAGCGTATAAGGTTTCTGTTCACTCAGCAGCTTTCCGGATTTGGCCGGGGTAAAAATACGGCCGGTGATGGTAATAGCTTCAGGACCGGAAACACGAATGCTTCCGATGGCTCCTCCTTGAGCGGTTGCTATGGCGCAAATTGTGTCTTGATTCATTATCTAATTCATTTTGAGAAGCAAAGATAGAGCTTTCTTGGTAAAAAACAGAGCAAACAGATAGAAGTTATACTTTATTATTTTATCTTTGTTCGCGTACAGCAAGACAAACTTTATGGCTATGGCACACACACTGGATTCATTCCCGGATACCGGAGACCTTGAGAATTTGAAAGATAATTATCAGAAAATCACTTCTGTCCTGGCAGGACATCAGATTGCATTTTGGGAATATGACATTCCTACAGGAGAGTGTAATTTCACAGATGAATATTTCCATATTTTAGGGTTGAAGGAGGCCGGAATCATATTCAGAGATATTAATGACTTTTATCGGTTTGCCCATCCGGAGGATGTTATCTCTTACCAAACGACTTTTGCGCGGATGCTTGAATCGGAAACCAAAATCTCCCAAATTGTGGTACGTTGTGTAGGGAGGCGAGGAGAAACAATTTGGCTTGAAGATAATTTTATTGCTTATAAGAAGAATAAGGAGAATGGCTCTGATAAAATTATAGCATATACTGCCAATATCACTTCACGTTGTGAAAAAGAAGTCCAGATCAGGCAGCTTGAGGAACGAAACCGGAAAATTATTGAAGCACTACCGGAGTTCATATTTATTTTTGATGATAATTTTTTTATTACGGATGTATTGATGGCACCCGATACAGAGTTGTTGCATCCGGTGGAAGTGTTAACAGGAGCAGATGGGCGATCTATTTATTCTTCTGAGGTCAGTGACTTGTTTATTAGCAGTATTCATGAATGCCTAAAAAGTGGGAAGTTAAAAGAAATAGAGTATCCTGTGGATGTCGAAGCCGGCAGACATTTTTTTCAGGCACGCATTGCTCCGTTTGAGGGAAATAAGGTGCTGGCCTTGATTCATGATATTGGTGATCGGATGCGACGTTCGCAAGAGCTACTTGAAGCCAAGCAACGGGCAGAAGAGGCTGATCGGATGAAATCAGTATTTCTGGCCAATATGAGTCATGAGATACGTACTCCTTTAAATGCCATTGTGGGCTTTTCGGAAATTATAGCTTTGACTGAGGATGAAAAGGAGAAAGAAGAGTATTTAGGGATCATTCAGCAGAATAGCAATCTACTGTTACAACTGATTAATGATATTCTCGATTTGTCACGAATCGAGTCGGGTAAGTCGGAAATGCATTGTCAGTTGACGGAAATGAGCGGATTGGTAGATGAAGTGGATAAAGTACATCGTCTTAAAATGAAAAAAGGAGTCAAGCTGAATGTGATTCGTCCATCAGAGGAAATTTGGATTTCGACAGATAGGAATCGGGTGACGCAGGTATTGTTCAATTTCTTGTCGAATGCAATTAAAAATACCATTGAGGGTAGCATTACTTTCGGACTTGTAAAAGAGGAAGAATGGGTTAAACTTTATGTAACAGATACCGGCTGCGGTATTTCCAAAGAGAAATTACCTTTGATATTTACCCGCTTTGAGAAGTTGAATGATTTTGTACAAGGAACAGGGCTGGGATTACCTATCTGTAAGAGTATTGTAGAGCGGTTGGGCGGTCGGATTGAAGTGGAATCCGAGCTTGGGCAGGGGAGTACTTTCATTCTTTATTTGCCCAATAGGCAAGTACAGGAAGTTGTGGTTGGCGAAAGAGAAAACGCAGCGGGTAATATGGGAGTGGAGAACCGGCAGAAGAAGATACTGATTGCGGAAGATGTGGAGTCCAGTTATCTGCAGATTAATGCCTTTCTGAAAAAAGAATATACGATTCTTTGGGTGCCTAATGGAGAAGAAGCTGTGAAGAGTTTCATACGCGAGAAGCCCGACTTGATTTTGATGGATATCCGAATGCCGGTGATGAATGGTATTCAGGCAACAGCAAAAATTCGTGCTATCTCGCAAGAGATACCGATTATAGCAATTACAGCATATGCCTTTTGTCCGGAAGGAGAGCGAGCTCTTGAAGCAGGGTGTAATGAAGTGATTGCAAAACCATATCCTCTGGAGAAGCTGAAAGAAACGATCGAAACTTATTTATAGGAGGGAGGAATAGTCGGTCTTTCAATGCAACAATTTATCATATAGTATGTTCTGTAGTAAATAATGCTATAAAGATAAATTGGATTATGAAGAAAGTAGTACTAATCGGGGCCAGCGGCTTCGTCGGTTCGGCTATTCTGAATGAAGCTTTGAACCGTGGATTCCATGTGACGGCGGTAGTTCGTCATCCTGAAAAGATCAAGATAGAGAATGAAAATCTGGAAGTGAAGAGAGCTGATGTTTCTTCATTGGATGAAGTCTGTAAGGTTTGTAAAGGTGCTGATGCCGTGATCAGTGCTTTCAACCCGGGGTGGAATAATCCCGATATATACAAGGAAACCATTGAGGTTTATCTGACGATTATCGATGGTGTAAAAAAGGCTGGAGTTAATCGTTTTTTGATGGTGGGTGGTGCCGGTTCACTGTTTATTGCTCCCGGCATCCGACTGGTCGATTCGGGAGAAGTTCCCGAAAAGATATTGCCTGGTGTGAGAGCCTTGAGTGATTTTTATCTTGATTTTCTGAAGAAAGAAAAAGAGGTTGACTGGGTTTTCTTCTCGCCGGCGGCAGATATGGCTCCTGGAGTACGTACAGGCAGATATCGCCTGGGGAAAGATGAGATGATTGTGGATATGGTAGGTAACAGTCATATATCTGTGGAAGATTATGCGGCTGCCATGATTGATGAGCTTGAGAAGCCGGAGCATCATCAGGAGCGTTTCACCATAGGGTACTGAGCGGACGATATTTTTCAAGGAAATTGAGATATAGCTTTGCACATCCCCGGGCATCGGAAAGTGCTTCGTGGTGTTTAAGTTCGATGCCTTCCCGTTCGCAACAGGCGCTTAGGTTGACCGGCTTGTATCCTAAAGAACGATAGATGCGGCAGGTACATTCCCAACGTTCCGGAAGCGATAACTCATCATAATCCAGTCCGTACATCCGCATGGTATTTTTCAGTACATTGCGGTCGAATTGTTCATTGTGCGCAACTACTACGTTGCCTTGTAAGCGCTTTTTGACTTCGGGATAGATGGCATGAAATCCCGGGAGTGACTCTGTCATTCCCGGCGTTATTCCATGTACAAGCATATTTGCACGCCAATATTCATTCTCCGGTGGTTGAATCAGGCTGTAATATTCGTCTGTAATCTCTCCGTCTGTAACGGTAACGATACCTACCGCACAAGCACTTTCCATGTATCCTGTGGCGGTTTCAAAGTCAATGGCGGCAAATGATAAATTCATCAGATTCGATCGAGAATAGTTTTAATTAATGTATCGATGGTATTCTTATAGCCTGTGTTCGCTTCTTTGATCAAGCGGTTAGCTATAACCATACAAACGGTCATGGCTTTGTGTCCCATCAGCTTGCTGAGGCCGGCAAGGGCGGAACTCTCCATTTCGAAGTTGGTTATCTTGTAACCTTTATATTCAAACTTTTCGATTTTATCATTCTGCTTAGGGTCCGCCAAGGGAACACGGAGTTCGCGTCCTTGCGGTCCGAAGAAACCACCGGCTGCAATAGTAACACCGCGCACCATATCTTCTTGCGCAATACGGTCTATTAATTCTGCATTGGCATCAATAACATAAGGTGCAGGAGCACACATGTTACCGGACCAACCCATGTGATTCAGAAATGCCCGTTCAAAGGGAAGGTCACAAACAGCATTGCGTCCGGCATAGAAGTTCAACAGTCCGTCAAAGCCGATTGACTTTTCAGAACAGACGAATGTGCCGACCGGTGTGTTGGGTTGCAATCCTCCGCATGTACCGATGCGAACTAACTCTAAAGAGCGGAGGTGCTCTTTTTCTTCCCGAGTCTGGAAGTCGATATTTGCCAAAGCATCCAGTTCATTGACTACGATATCGATATTGTCACAACCGATACCGGTAGAAACGACAGTTATCCGTTTGCCTTTATAAGTTCCGGTAACCGTTTTAAATTCGCGGCTTTCCACTTCACATTCTTTATTTTCGAAGTGAGAAGCTACGAGTGCCACCCGTCCGGGATCACCTACCAATATTACTTTGTCTGCCAACCATTCCGGCTTTACATGCAAATGGAATACCGAACCGTCTTCGTTGATAATTAATTCGGAGGAAGGAAAATACTTTTTCATGTTATTGAAAGGTTTTAGTTTAATAAATACGTTCACCACAAACTACATGGATTAACCGCTTGTTTCCCGAGATTGTTCTCTCCGGCGGTTATACTGCTCTCTGTTGTTTGTGGTGAAATGCTTTCTCTAATCGCTCAACGGTTTACTGGTAGCTCCACCGATAGGTTTAGCTATGTTTTCACGCATTGATGTATCAGCTTGAATATTTTTCATTTTATAATAATCCATAATACCGAGATTTCCACTACGGAAAGCTTCAGCCATGGCCTTTGGAACTTCCGCTTCTGCCTGAATTACATTAGCACGGGCCTCTTCCGCTTTGGCTTTCATTTCTTGTTCGGTAGCCACAGCCATTGCGCGGCGTTCTTCCGCTTTTGCCTGCGCGATATTCTTGTCGGCATTTGCCTGGTCTATTTGCAGGGCAGCACCAATATTCTTACCTATATCAATATCAGCGATATCAATAGAGAGAATTTCAAATGCAGTACCGGCATCGAGTCCTTTGCGCAGCACTAGTTTTGATATGGAATCAGGATTCTCAAGTACTGACTTATGGTTTTCAGAGGAACCGATTGACGAAACGATACCTTCACCTACACGTGCCAGGATTGTATCTTCGCCGGCACCACCCACCAATTGGCGAATATTGGCACGTACCGTCACACGTGCTTTGGCTATCAGCTGGATACCGTCTTTCGCAACAGCTGTTACGGGTGGTGTGTCGATAACTTTAGGATTAACCGACATCTGCACGGCTTCGAAGACATCGCGACCTGCAAGATCAATTGCAGTAGCCATTTGGAATGGAAGTTCGATATTGGCCTTCGATGCAGATACCAATGCATGGACTACCCGTTCTACGTGTCCGCCTGCCAGATAGTGTGCTTCAAGTTCATCACGGGTGATGTTGCTCAGACCTGCTTTATGTGCTTCAATCATACCCGGTACGATGATGTATGGCGGAACATTACGGATACGCATCAGAAAAAGTTGTACCAAAGAGATATTAACTCCTGATACTTTGGCTGATAGCCATAGGAAAAAAAGGTACATAATGAAAGAAAAGAACCAGGAAGATAATACCTCCCGCTATCAAGAAGATAGTCAGATACATAGGTTCGACATTCATAATTGTGCTTGATTTTAAGTGAATATTAGGATTTTAATTTTTCGACAAAGATTATTCCATCAGTGATCCGATTGACAACAATCGGAGTTTTTTCATTCAGTAATCCGTCCATTGACTTGACCTCTATGATATTGCCATTGATTTCAGCATTGCCAATTTGAGCCAGTCGGGTAATCGTGATACCTGTATCGCCAACTTTTACTTTTTCGGCAGCGCTTCGGTCTATTTTGGATGTTATGTCTTTCTTCAATGCCAATTTATCCAAGGTTTTCGACCGCATGAACCAGACAAGCGAACCGATACAGGCAATTCCCGATATAATAAGTGTTATAAACCCTGCACCTGTTCCCAGGTTAGCAAAAGCATAATAGTTTGCATAGATAATGCAGACCAAAGCTGAAATACCGGCGAGGCTGATACCCGGAATTACGAACAGTTCAACTAAAAAGAGTATTACTGCGGCGGCTATCAGTGCAATGATGATCAGTACATCCATAGTTTGTTATTTTAAGTTTTGTTTTTCTGCATTCCGGACTTCAATAGCCTGTTTATCCAGTTCTTCTGACATCTGAAGTACCCTCTTCTCAAGATCGCGGATAGCCGGTGCCATTTTACTTTGTTCGTCTTTATTAGACCGTGCGAATCCTTCACGCTGGCTCTTCAGTTTACCGGTTTGTTGGCGGTAATCTTTTTCCATCTGTTCATATTTCAGGTACAGTTGTTTGGCTTTTGGAGACTTGAAATCCGTTAAGTGATGGTAGGTAGAGTGGTCATCAATGATAAATTCAAAATCAAAGTTTTGTTCTACAGCCGGTTTATGGTTGATAACCGCTTCAAGTCGTTGACGGGCATCATCCACTATTTTAGAGTCTTTCCAAGTGCTCTCTAGAGAATGGAGCTGGGCTAGTTCAATCATTTTTTCCGGTTCCATAGCTTCGTAGTTGTAAGTTCGTTTAGAATCATTGGGTACGAATACGTAGATACAAACTTTATCTTCAGGTTGATACCTGTCAGAAGCAAACCATCCTAAATTATTATATTCATCAATGACATACATGTAGTCGTTATAAGGTGAGTTGAAAGGCATACCCACGTTTTCCGGTACCAGATAGGTATCAGTGTTTGTGTTATATCGGGTTACAAAAATGTCATATCCTCCCATGGAGCCATCACCATCCGAGGCATAATAAATGGTCACTCCATCCGACAGGACATACGGATAATTGGCATTTCCGGAGGCGTTGATACTTCCCGGAAGTGGTTTTCCCTGGCTCCACTCGTCCAGCATCTTGGTTTTAGACAGAATATTCAGACTCTCTTCTCCCTGCTCGCTGTAGTAAATACGGTTTCCGATTTCTGTTTCGTAAACTGTTCCCGGATGATAGCCTTTCGTCTTGAAATAGTCATTGTAAGTGAAGAGCTTTCCGGATTCTTCACTGATTTTATAAGCTTTGAGGAAATTGGCTTTGTCTATTACAAAACTGTCAATAACACATACGTCTTCCACCCCTTTCAGCATGCGAAGGTTTCCTTTAGCCTTTTCTAAAAGCTGTTCGGCTTCTTCTGTCGGTTTTTTGCGTTTAGACAAGTCTGCAATGTATTCTTCGTAGCAATCTACTGCATCTTGAAAGCGGTATAAATCATTATAAGTCTGAGCCAGATATAGCTGTCCGCTCGGAATGCGTTTCTTTACTGCCGTCTCCAAGTATTTTAGGGCCTCGGCAGCATTACCTGTTTTGAGGCAACACACGCCGTACCATAGGTTGTAATTACCGTTTGCCGGTTGCGATTTGACATATTTTTGAAAAACAGGTTTGGCTTCAGCGTATTGCCCTCTGCCATACATGCCTCTTGCTTGTTCCAAAGTTTGTGCCGATAGGCTTGTCAGGAGAAAGCATAATAGAAAGAATAGGATATTTTTTTTCTTCATAAATGGTCTTGGGTTATTATTCAGAAGTTCAAAAATACAAATTAATTGGAAATAAACCTTTTTTCTCTTCTTCTATTATGTTAATTCTTCTTTAAATCATTCTTTTCTCTTACTTTTGCAGCCGATTTTTCAAGAGAGTTATGGCACAGTTTACGGAAGAAGAGAAAACCATTCGGCGTATCGAAAAGCGTTTTAACAAAGGTATGGTTCAATATGGGTTGATTGAAGAGGGTGACAAAGTGCTTGTTGGCCTTTCAGGAGGAAAAGATTCCCTGGCATTAGTCGAATTACTAGGTAAACGTTCGCATATTTTCAAACCTCGTTTTTCGGTGGTAGCTGTACATGTGGTTATGAAGAATATTCCATACCAGAGTGATTGGGATTACCTCCGTGAACATGCAGAAAAGAATGGTGTTCCTTTAGTTGTTTACGAGACTTCTTTCGACCCTTCTACCGATACGCGTAAATCACCTTGTTTTCTCTGTTCATGGAACCGGAGGAAAGCTCTGTTTACTGTTGCTAAAGAGCAGGGTTGCAATAAAATAGCCCTTGGACACCATATGGACGATATTTTGGAAACTTTATTAATGAACATTACCTATCAGGGTGCATTCAGTACAATGCCACCACGTTTGGTAATGAACAAATTTGATATGACCATTATTCGCCCGATGTGCCTGGTGCATGAAGCGGATTTGTTGGAGTTGGCGCAAATAAGGGGATATCGCAAGCAAGTGAAAAATTGTCCTTATGAATCCCAATCGAGCCGTAGCGATATGAAGGGGATACTCCGACAATTGGAAAAGATGAATCCGGAGGCTCGGTACAGTCTGTGGGGGAGCATGACAAATGTACAGGAAGAATTGTTACCCAAAGAAGTGGAGTTTTAATTTTGAATAAAATATGAAAGGTATTTATGCTATTTCGTTGTTGGTCGTTTCCAACATTTTTATGACATTTGCCTGGTACGGGCATTTGAAGCTACAGGAAACAAAAATAATCAGTAATTGGCCTTTGTATGGCGTGGTTTTGTTTTCATGGGTGATTGCGTTGGCTGAGTATTCTTGTCAGGTTCCTGCCAACCGGCTGGGGTTCAGCGGAAACGGAGGGCCGTTTTCATTGATGCAACTTAAAATTATCCAAGAGGTGATCACACTGATTATATTTACCGTTTTTTCTACCTTATTATTTAAAGGGGAGTCACTGCATTGGAATCATGTGGCAGCTTTTGTCTGCTTGATAGCAGCGGTATATTTCGTGTTTATGAGGTAGGCGGTTTGTGCCGGTATGGGGTGTCAAAAGCATTTGGTTTGATATGCAGATAGATGTATTTGTTATCCTATCCGTTTATACCATTTAAAGCAGTTTGTTTTTCTTAGTATCTTTAGTGAAAATGGTAGGGAGCTTATCTTGAACCACATGCCGGGTATGTAGGTTCGTGAACCTGCGTACCCGAGCTGAGATAAAGATGCTTTAAAAAGAGATAATATGCTTATTGATAATGCGTTATTCTTGCTTCGGAATCAACTTGCTTTTTTGGTAATTTCTGTGCCGGTCATTCTGAATACCTGCTCCCATGGGGCCGGTTATGGGAGCAGGTATTCACGCTATTTGTCAAGATATTGCTTCATGTTCTTTGTAAAATAGCTTTTCACCTCCCCTTTTTCATCACTGTAGATAAAATAAGCACCTATGTTGGGGTGTGATTTTGTAAAAACTTCCGCTTCATCCAGCCCCATTACCATAAAAGCTGTGGCTAATGCGTCGGCAGTCATACAATCGTCGGCAACTACGGTTGCTGAAAGAATATTATGTTGAACCGGATATCCGGTACGTGGGTCGATGGTGTGGGCATACTTCTTGCCATCTTTGTAGTAAAAGTTGCGATAGTTTCCGGAAGTTGCTATACCTACATTGGTCAGTTTTAATGTTGTTTGTATCTCTTGGTTAAGCGACAAGGAATCGTCTACAGGCTTGTTTATGCCGATTCTCCATGCTTCCTCTTTGGGATTCACCCCTTTTACCACCAGTTCGCCACCTATATCTACCATATAGTTTTTGATACCTTTGCTATCCAAATACCGGGCTACTACATCTACGGAATATCCTTTGGCTACAGCACTACAACTTAGCATCACCCGAGGGTCTTCTTTGATCACTTTGCCGTTTTCCAGTTTAACTTTTTGGTATCCTGTGATTTGGAGTAGACTATCTATCATGATCGAGTCGGGGAAGGCTCCTTTTTTGAAACCGAATCCCCAGGCATTGGCTAATGGGGCTACTGTGATATCGAAAGCTCCGCGAGTTTCGGCTGAGATCTCCATAGATCGGTTAAAACAGGTTTGGAAGAAAGTGTCTGTGACGATTTCTTCATTACGATTAACACGGGTAATGACAGATGTATCATTGAATGGAGAAAGTGAACCGTCGAATTTTTTTAATTCGGCATCGATCTCCGCTTTCAGATTGCCGTCATATTGATAGGTAATATTATATACTGTGCCGAATACAAGCCCATTGATACTGTTGTAAGGTATTTGTTTATTTCGTTGGGCTAGTATCCAAATTGTTCCCAACAGCAGGATAGCCAGCCAAATGAAGCTTTTTCTTGTTTTCTTTTCCATAATAAGTAAAAAGTAAGTAAGCAACAAATCTGTTTATGATTACACAGCCTTTTGTTGTTTGAGGTTGATAGCTAATTATTAAAAAATAAGTGTTCGATTAATATTTTCGTTCCAATAAGGATCAGTATGATTCCTCCCCATAATTCAGCACGAAGTTTTCTGGCAATGCCGCATCCGAAGCGAATGCCGAAGATTAATCCTATAAGGGACATAAAAAAAGAAACAAATCCGATGATTCCTGCCGGGTAAAGGATAGACGAACAGCTTTTGATACCCAGAAAAGCAAAGGATACTCCTACGGCCAATGCATCAATGCTGGTTGCAACGGCCATTGTTATCACTACTTTCAGACTTGCAGGGTTAAATCTTTGGCAGCAATCTTCTTCTTTAAAAGATTCTTTGATCATTCGTCCGCCTAGAAAGGCCAGAATAGCAAAGGCAATCCAGTGATCGACCGATTCGATAAGGTGGCTGAATGTGCTTGCTCCTAACCACCCCAATAAAGGCATTATAGCCTGGAAAAGTCCGAAAAAAAATGCCATGATGAGCATAGGCCGCCATTGAATACGCCTTAAAATAATACCACTTGCAATAGAGACAGCGAGGCAATCCATCGCTAAACCAATTGCAAGTAGCCAAATCTCTAATCCTGTCATGTCGTTAAAATGGTAATTTATAAATCAGTGTATATGTGATACCTATGTTTGAGGAGTCATATTCACCAAAACCCGGTACATACCATGGATTTCCATGTTCGCTGATTGAGCCCGCTGTTTTAAATTTAAAGCGTAAGGTCCATCCCATATAGAAGCTTTTATAGATTTGAACATTGACTCCGGCCACCAGTTCAAGCCATTGCATGTTAGATTTCAGTCCGTTGTAATGATAAGGTACGCTTCCTCCCCAAATGCCGTCTATCAATCCGGGATTAGCCATACTGCCTCCATAAATAGGGTCAGAAAAAGGTGTACTTGAGATGTCGTACTTGAAACTGCTAAATCCATAACGTAGTCCTACATACAAATATTCTTTAACAACATTATAGTCAGCCCCAACGCGAAAATAAGGAGCGGCACTTTTATAATGGATACCGGTATCACTCCAGGTATCTGTTTGTCCGAAACCGATTTCTACTGTAGGAATAAATTTCTTTTTTAAGTTTACTCTCACATTTACCTCAGAACTTAGAAAATCTCCTCCGAGTAGTTTACTGCCTAACCCGAATAAGTCCACACCGACATACGTCCCATTGTAAAAGGGAATCGTATCCGCTTTTATCTCCTCTTTTGCTTTCTGCTTGACAGCAGGACGTGCACCGGGTCTTTGCTGTTGTGCTTGGAGCGGAAGGCTGAATATGAGGCACAGCAGGCTAACGATTGTAGCGGTAGAATATTTTGAGATTTTCTGTTCCATTAATGTTAGCTGCATTTGATTTGATATATAGAGAGTCTATGCTATGATATTTCTTTTTATTGGTTTCCGTATAATCAATCGGATGAATACTGATGATATTTTGTTTCATACTGTATCCGCAATCCATCGACTGAAAGTAAGGAGTATTGGTTTGCAGGATCACCATTGTATCTCTTAACAACCGGGTGTAATGAAACACAAGAATAGTCGAGTCACTTGTATAGCGTAGTGGGAGAGCGATATCATGTACCTTTTTCTGGTTATTGATGATTATTGAATCAGTTCCGAATGCTGTCACACTCAATGAATCGAGGGTGTCATTCAGTACAGCCTTGGTTTCCGGATTGATGGTATACATTTTGGCGTAGACCATCGGGCGTCCGGTCATGGAGCAATCACTCTCTTCCGAGCAAGCCGAAAGGATAGCCCCCGTTAGTGGATAGGCTACCATCAGGAAGAGTACCAGTTTTATTAATTTTTTCATCGTACAGGTTTCATTAATCGTTCGTTATATTATTTTTTCTATCTGATAATTATTGCGTTCCGGGGCGTTGCGTGAAATCAGTTCGCCAAGAAATCCTGCCAAAAAGAGTTGTGTTCCAATAATCATGGCAGTCAACGACAGATAGAAATAGGGAGAATCTGTTACCAGCCGATAAGGCATACCGTGATTCATACTATATAATTTACTGGCTCCGACAATAACCACTGAAATAAATCCCAGTATAAACATCAATGAGCCTAATAAACCGAAAAAGTGCATTGGTTTAATTCCAAACTTTGAGAGGAACCAAAGAGAGATTAAATCGAGATATCCGTTAAAGAAGCGATTCCATCCTCCAAATTTAGTTTTTCCGAATTTACGTGCTTGATGGTGCACCACCTTTTCGCCTATTTTCTGGAATCCGGCATTCTTAGCCAGATACGGGATGTAGCGATGCATCTCTCCGTATACTTCGATGTTTTTTACAACAGCTTTGCGATAAGCTTTCAATCCGCAATTAAAGTCGTGCAGATTATGAATCCCTGAAACTTTACGTGCCGTGGCATTAAATAGTTTGGTAGGTAGAGTTTTCGACAGCGGGTCGTATCTTTTCTGTTTATAGCCTGAAACAAGGTCATATCCGTCTTCAGTAATCATACGGTATAATTCCGGTATTTCATCGGGACTATCCTGTAGGTCGGCATCCATCGTGATCACCACATTTCCTTCGGCACGTTCAAAGCCACAGTACAGAGCCGGGGATTTTCCGTAGTTTCGTCGGAATTTGATCCCTTTCACAGTGGACGACTGTTTCTGAAGCTCTTCGATAATTTCCCAAGAACGGTCGGTACTACCATCATTTACAAAGATAACTTCGTATGAAAAGCCATTGGCCTTCATCACTCTTTCAATCCAGGCAAAAAGCTCCGGAATGGATTCTTCTTCATTGAACAATGGTACGACAACAGATATATCCATTTTACTTATAAATTAGATATTACAAACTATAGAGGTTGCACCTCCGGTGATTTGGGCTTTCTCATCACAAACAAGGCAGTGGGGACAGCCAATATGCTGCCATAGAACACATTCTGTGACATCAGTTGCATAGTAATGTCTATCGGTGTCAATCTACTGATCATTTCCATCACTTCTTTCAGTTGGCTGATGTACCCTTCTATTCCCGGTACTTCTTTATTGGTCAGTTCGTCAAACATTCCCATGTAAGTGTTTACAATGAAACCATGGTCGATGAACCGGAAATAAATGTAGTGGGCCACTGCCGTGAGGAGTGCCGCAAACATATACATAAAAACGATGAATACCCATGCTTGCAGGAAGCGGATCGAGCCGCCACATACTTTGTCACGATAGGTACGTGCATAATAATATCCCATGAACGGAACTCCTAAAGTAAGCCCGAAAAACAGGAATAAAAGAAACGGAATGGACAATCCCAATGGGAATAGAATGAACTTAAGTATCCAGTATACTCCCATATAGGTGCCAAAATGCATGGCATATTTTTGTAAGTTACTTCTGCTTTCTGTCATTTTATTAATAAATAGCGCACAAAGGTACAAATAATATTGTTTGGTATGGAATTTATGCCTGTTAAAGTTAATAAAGCTATCCGGTCAGAAAAAAAACATTTTTTTTTCGATTTTAAATATCTGAAAAGTAGGAGCTTACCGGTAAAGCATGCAAAAAAGTACCGATCCCCTATTGCAGGTTTAATAAAAATACCTACCTTTGCACCCGGGTAAGTCCTATACGGCCAGCTCCCTTCGAATCCTCCAGGGCTTGATCGCAGCAAAGGTAGTTGGTTGTAGCGGCGCGATATAGTAAGCTTACCCACTTGCCTCTTTAGCTCAGTTGGCCAGAGCACGTGATTTGTAATCTCGGGGTCGTTGGTTCGAATCCGACAAGAGGCTCAAAAAAGGAAAAGCATCTCGGCACTGCCGGGGTGCTTTTTTTGCGTTTATTCTTCTGATGGTTCATGAAAAAGGAAAGGGATGAACCTGTTTATGATACATCCCTTTTCGCATTTACATTCAATTATTATAAATAACTAACCTTTTATCATGCTATGCTATCATGATTTTGTTTAGCCTTTTACTACAATTCGTTTATATCCGTATACAGCGCGGTCTCCCAACTCTTCTTCAATACGAAGCAGCTGATTGTATTTTGCCATACGGTCCGAACGACTTAGAGAACCGGTCTTGATTTGTCCGCTGTTGGTTGCTACGGCAATATCTGCAATGGTTGCATCTTCTGTTTCGCCTGAGCGGTGTGAAGTGACCGTCGTATATCCATGGCGGTGTGCCATTTCAATAGCGTTCAGTGTCTCTGTCAGTGAACCGATTTGATTAACCTTGATCAGGATAGAGTTAGCGCAACCCTTTTCGATACCTTTTGCCAGGAAGTCAACGTTAGTTACGAATAAATCGTCGCCTACCAACTGACAGCGATCCCCGATGCGTTGAGTCAATTTCTTCCAGCCTTCCCAGTCATTTTCGCTCATACCATCCTCAATGGAATCAATCGGATATTCGTTGATAAGTTTTTCCAAATAGTCAATTTGTTCGTCAGCTGTACGTTTTTTGCCTTTTTCACCTTCAAATTTGGTGTAATCGTAAATACCGTCATGATAGAATTCGGAAGAGGCGCAGTCCATGCCAATCATTACATCTTTGCCCGGTTCGTAGCCTGCAGCTTTGATAGCGGCAAGAATAGAGTTAAGTGCATCTTCTGTTCCTTCCAGGTTGGGAGCAAAACCTCCTTCATCACCGACAGCTGTACTCAGACCACGGTCTTTCAATACTTTTTTCAAAGCATGGAATACTTCGGCACCCATGCGCAACCCTTCTTTAAAAGAACTTGCACCTACCGGACGGATCATAAACTCCTGGAAGGCTATCGGAGCATCACTGTGTGAGCCTCCATTAATGATGTTCATCATTGGTACAGGCAATACATACGTATTCGTACCTCCGATGTATCTGTAAAGAGGAATATCGAGATAGTTGGCAGCAGCTTTAGCTACGGCAAGCGAAACACCCAGAATAGCGTTGGCACCCAGTTTGGCTTTTGTCTTTGTTCCATCCAATGCCAACATGGCATGATCAATGCCTATTTGGTCGAGGGCCGACATACCGATCAGATGCGGAGCAATGACTTTATTGACGTTCTCTACTGCTTTCTGTACACCCTTGCCGCCATAACGATGTTTATCACCGTCGCGGAGTTCAAGCGCTTCGTGTTCACCGGTCGATGCACCCGATGGAACGGATGCACGTCCCATAATGCCTGATTCCAATACTACGTCTACTTCTACTGTAGGGTTACCTCTTGAGTCGAGAATTTCTCGTCCTGTAATTTTTTCTATTTTCATTGTTTCTCTTGTTTTTTAGTCTCTGCAAATTTACTCACTTATGGGAAGCGGAAGAATCACTATTAATAGGTATTCCGTTCGGGTTCTTTCCCTATAAATCAGTATCATTACTTTTTTATTATAAAACAAAGAAAAGAGAAGAAAGGTTCAATCGTCTTCTATTTTGACCCCTAGTAGAGGTAACAGATCTATTGCTTGTAACGAACTGACTATGGCTCCTTTCAGATCGGCTATATTGAGTTGAATACCTGCTATTCTAGAGTTTCTCAGGTCGATACCTTTGAGTGAAGTGTGCGAAAAGTCGGCTTCTAACAATTCGCAAGTATCAAAAGCTGCCGGCATCAGTTTGCTGTCATTCAGGCTGCCGTTTCGGAAATTGCAATGGCTGAAACGGGCTGTTCGCATTTTTACCATGGAGAGATTGATGTATTGTCCGTAGCAATGATCCATTAAAACATGATTGAGGGTGGCTTCCAGGAAACCGGTTCCCAGCAATTTGCAAGATATAAATTCTACCCGGTAGAAAGTAGTTCCGGCAAACGAAACGTTGGATAAATCGCAATTTTCAAAACGTACGTCTGTCAGTTGAGCTGATTTAAACTGACATTCGCTGAATATTTGTTGTTTGAAAGTGCAATTATTAATACTTAGGTAAGGTTTAGCTATTTGATGTACGGTTCCCTTAAGGAAGTACAAATCGGAAACTTTCTCTTGGTCGGTAAGTGCATCCAGTGGGACCGGACTTTCGGACTGACTGTTAAGGAACGGAGCTACGACTTTGACGGGTTGTACTTTTTTGATTGTTGGCTTCATATATGATTCGTTTGTTATTTAAATTGTTCGCCAAGATATCCTCCGGCCAATACAGCCAAAAGTCCAAGCAATATGCTGATGAATACATAAAAGGTGAATATGCCATAAAAACCTCCTTTCAGCAAACTCAGACTGTCGTTGGCCAAAGTGGAGAATGTGGTAAAACCGCCACAGAAACCAACGGTCAGAAATAGCCTCAGTTCGAAAGATAGATTGAAACGCTCCGAAAATGAATAAAAAAAACCGATTAATAAGCTGCCTATGATATTTACGGCAAATGTTCCCCATGGAAATGGGAAGAGAGCCGGGCTAAGTCGTTCGTTGACGGCGATTTGTGTCAGATAGCGGGTTACACTGCCCATGCCTCCTCCGATAAATATATAAATAATCTCTTTCATCTTTTTTTTGATTTTATCGGCAAAGTTACCACTGTCAACTGTTTATGCAAACGTTTTCTGATAATTCTTCTTTGTTTCGGTTCTATTCATCGAACATGAATCTGCTTCTTGCTTATCTTTGCTGCATGATTACTAATTTTTATTGAACCATATCATGAAGAACATGAAAAAACTGACTTTTAAGTTAGCTTGCTTTTTTCTCTCTCTTTTAGTGAGTAGTGTGGCAATGGCCGAAAGTATTACTTCTCCCAACGGACTCTTGAAACTGAATGTATCTGTGAATGAGAAGGGGGAACCTGTGTATGAACTTTCTTATAAAGGTAAAGAAGTGATTAAACCTTCTAAACTGGGTCTTGAACTGAAAGACGATCCGGGGTTGATGGACGGTTTTACGTTGTCTGATGCCAAAACTTCTTCTTTTGACGAGACTTGGGAGCCTGTTTGGGGCGAGGTTAAGCAAATTCGCAATAATTATAATGAACTTGCGATTACTTTAGACCAGAAAGCTCAGGATCGCAAAATGGTGATTCGTTTTCGTCTGTATAATGACGGACTCGGATTTCGCTACGAATTTCCACAACAAAAGAATCTGAATTATTTTGTAATTAAAGAGGAACATTCTCAATTTGCTATGGCCGGTGATCATACTGCTTTCTGGATACCGGGAGATTATGATACGCAGGAATATGATTATACTCGGTCGAAACTTTCTGAAATACGCGGCTTAATGAAGACGGCTGTCACTCCCAATGCTTCTCAAACTCCTTTTTCTCCTACCGGTGTACAGACTGCTTTGCAGATGAAAACAGACGACGGGTTGTATATCAATCTGCACGAAGCTGCTTTGGTGGATTATTCTTGCATGCATCTCAATCTGGACGATAAGAATTTTGTTTTCGAATCGTGGTTGACTCCTGATGCCCAAGGGACCAAAGGATATATGCAAACTCCTTGCCACTCTCCATGGCGTACGGTTATGGTTAGTGATGATGCGCGTGATATTCTTGCTTCTAAATTAACATTAAATCTGAACGAGCCTTGCAAACTGGAGGATACTTCCTGGATTAAGCCTGTAAAATACGTAGGTGTATGGTGGGAAATGATTACCGGAAAGAGTACTTGGGCCTATACGGATGATGTTTATTCAGTGAAGTTGGGCGAAACCGATTATACTAAAACTAAGCCTAATGGTCGTCATGGTGCCAATAATGAGAACGTGAAACGTTATATTGATTTTGCTGCCGAACACGGTTTTGATCAGGTGCTGGTTGAAGGCTGGAATGAAGGCTGGGAAGATTGGTTCGGCAAGTCAAAAGACTATGTGTTCGACTTCGTTACTCCGTATCCTGATTTTGATGTGAAAATGTTGAATGAGTATGCTAGAAGTAAAGGAGTGAAGCTGATGATGCATCATGAGACTTCTGCATCTGTGCGTAACTATGAACGTCATATGGATGAAGCTTATCAATTTATGGAAGATAACGGTTACAATGCGGTGAAGAGTGGATATGTTGGCAATATCATCCCACGTGGTGAACACCACTACGGTCAATGGCTGAATAATCATTATCTGTATGCGGTGAAGAAAGCTGCGGATCATAAAATTATGGTGAATGCACACGAGGCTGTTCGCCCTACCGGATTGTGCCGTACATATCCGAATCTGATTGGTAATGAATCTGCCCGTGGTACAGAATATGAAGCCTTCGGAGGCAATAAGCCTTTCCATACTACGTTGCTTCCATTTACGCGTCTGATAGGTGGTCCGATGGATTATACTCCGGGTATTTTCGATACTCAACTCTCTTTCCTGAGTGGTGAGCATAGTTTTGTACATACTACTTTGGCCAAACAGTTGGCTTTGTATGTCACTCTTTATAGCCCATTACAGATGGCTGCCGATCTTCCGGAGAGTTATGAACGCTATATGGATGCCTTTCAGTTTATTAAAGATGTAGCAGTAGACTGGGATGAAAGTAAGTATATTGAAGCAGAACCGGGAGAGTACATCACTGTGGCCCGTAAAGCTAAAAACACCAATAATTGGTTCGTTGGAGGAATTACTGGTGAAAATGCACGCACATCTACGTTTGTACTTGATTTCCTGGAACCGGGAAAGCAATATGTAGCTACTTTATATGCCGATGGTAAAGATGCGGATTATGAAAAGAATCCGACTTCTTATCAGATTAAAAAAGGTCTGGTGACTTATAAGACGAAGATTTCCACTGACTTGGCCCGTAGTGGAGGTTTTGCTATTAGTTTGATAGAGGCTACCCCTGCCGATAAGAAAGCACTTAAAAAGTGGAAATAACGACAGTTGGTGTAAAAAAGGTTAGTTTGGTTATTTTTTGAAATGACAGAGTCCGGATATATTGAGTATATAATCCGGACTCTTTTTAATTTATAGTTGTTGTATTCTTAATAATATATACTGTTTGGAAGCTGGACTTTCTTTTTGTTATAGCTTTGTCTTTAGCTTATATATCTATTATTCAGTTGATTGCTTCTTAACTCTAATTGTTTATAATATTAGCTTTAACATGATGTTAAAACAAGTCTTGTAAATGCAAAGAACAAGTTATTTGTCTGCAAAAGCTTTGTTCTTTGTGCAGGGAAAACCAATAACCTTCTGCCTTTATTAACATTGTTAAATTATTCTTCCCGGATGATATCTTTTTATTGGAAGTTTTTGTTCGCTATATATAATAAGGTATAAGAAGATCTATTTATTAGCCCCTCCATCCAACAGTTCTGCTATTTTCTTTTTCAAATTAAGCTTTATAATTTCATCTTGCTGTAATTCTATCTCTACCATAATTTTGGCATTTCCTAGTTTATATCTGATACCTTCGTTATCAGAATTTCTCTGTTCTTGTTTGATACTATATAAAAGGGAAAAATCATAGTCTAGCGCTATTGAAATATTGTATAATGTATCCGTGTCGATGCTTTTCCTTGTCAGTAAGTAATCTACACTTTGAGGCTTAACATCCAACCGTCTTGCGAGTTCGGCCTTTGTAACCTGTCTCTCAGACATCACATTTTTGATAATTTCACCTATATAAATATTGCTTTTTTTCATTTGCATGAAAGTACAACATAATCTGAAGAGTTAGGTTTATAGGTATAAAAGAATATCTGTCTATTTTTGTATTTTGTTCATAATTTATTTGTTTTATCAGATAAATTAGGATATATTTGCAGCGAATCACCAAGAGGGGTGAAGCAACACTTTCCGGTAGCGGGAGAAAAAACAGAGTGAAACATAACATTTATATTATTACTATTATTCATTTAAATTTTGAGATTATGAAAAAGAAACTCATGATGGTAGCAGTGCTCCTGGGTGCTTTGTCACTGGGAGCTTGCGTTGATAACAACGAATCAGCTTCTGTGGAGGCGGTACGTAATGCGAAAGCTGAACAGTTGATGTCTATTGCTAACCTAAACAATGCGAATGCTGATGCTAAAAAAGCTGTTTCTGCAGCTGAAGTTGCATTGAAAGAGGCTGAAGCTGCTTATAAAAAAGCGCAGGCAGAAGCAGAACAGGCAGAGGCCGATCAACAGAAACTGTTATTAGAGAAGGCTCAGGCTACTTTAGAAATGGAAATTGAAGCATTGAAGTTGCAGGCTGAAGCAAATTTGAATTTTGCAAAAGCACAATTGGAGCAAGCAAAAGCTGATTTGATTGCAGCTTTGGATAGAGTAGACCAAGCTGAAAAAACGAGGATAAAGGATTTGCTTAGTAAAGTTGAGGATTTGTTAGATGATATTAATGCTGATCGTTCGTCTTTGGTTATTGCTAAAAACGATTTAGCAAAACTTAATGCTGGTTTAGTTACTGCTGAAGAAGTACGTAAACAAACAATTGCTGCACAGGAAGAGATAAAGGCAACTGCACAGGCTTTGATCACTGAATATGAAAAGTATAGCCAGGAAGATAAAGCTAACGCTGAAACTGCTGCCAAAGAAGCAAATTCTAAGAAAATAGCTTTAGAAAAAATTCGAGAAGAGAAAAATACTGCATTGAGTATTGCTAATGATGATTATAGCACAGCTTCTAGAAATGCTTTTTACTGCCATTTTGTACAGGCTTTGCAAGCTATGGGAAATGATTATTATATTGTAGAATCTGTAAATAGTGAAGGTGTTTCTTATACTAATGATGATGCTACTACCGGGCAGGTTTGGAAAAGTGGTTATCAAAAGTATGTAGCTAATGTAGATCTCATTCAGGAAGAGGTTAAGTCTTACTCAAGAGGTTTAGCTGTTGCTGAGAAGAAACTGGTAGATGCAAAATCTGAACTTACTAAAGCTAAAGAAACTGATACTTATAAGAATTATGCAAAAGCTGTAACAGATGCCCAGAAGAAATATGATGAAGCTCAGACTGGTACCGAAAAGGAACAAGCTTTATATGAACTGCAAGCTGCTGAACAGACTTTGAAATCTTATATTCAGCCATATGAGTCGGGTATTACATCAGCTGAAGAAGAGATAGAGAATAAAACTGAATCTTTAGCAAAGTGGAATGAATATATGGATGTTGTTACAGGTGATGATTCAAAAGCCTATGAAACTTTGATTAAGTCTTTGGCTACTGCTATTGATAATCAGCTTGATGCGAATATTGCATATGGCAAAGCCAATCATAATTATACTGTTCAGTCTCAATTGACTTCTGCGTTAGAGAATGTCGCTAATGGCTTATCTGATTATGTAGAATTAATTCAAGCACAGAAGATTGTGATTGCTCGGGCTGATGAGGTAATTGCTGACGCAAGTACAATTGTAACGAAAGAGCAAGCTATTGCTAATAAAGAAAAGGAAATTGCTCAGTTAGAAAATAGCCTGTCTGTAAATGAGCCGATTTATGCTGATTATCTGGCTCAAATCAAAGCTTTAGTTGAAAGTGCTGAATAACACATCTTCAAAAACGGCATAGAATTAAAAATAAACTAAAAGGATTATGAAAATAAAAAGACTTTTAATATTGGCCGTTCTACCCATGATGTGTCTTGCAGCTAATGCACAGAACTGTAGTAAAGACAATACTCCTAAAAAAGGAGACTTTACTGTAGCAGCTACTGTTGGATACAATAGTTACACAAATGTCACAGCCCCTTCGGGGCTGCTGACTGACTATGAAGTCAGAGCGCTCTCTACCAACTGGGCAGACAAAAAGCTGATGGTTGGTTTTGAAGGAGGCTGGTTCTTCAAAGATCAGTGGAAACTAAATTTGGGTGGCGGTGTCAGCTTCACGAATAACCCCGGTTATCCGGCTGTTCCCGGCACAATAGACGATTCGAATAAGAATAACTCGGCTGACGAGAATATGGGAGAGATTCCTAATTATCGTGCCGTAGCCGATGCTCAGTCGTTCGCCTATAATGTGTCAGCAGGTGTTGATCGTTATTTCAACATCAAGCGTGTTCCTAACCTGATGTGGTATACAGGTATTCGCGTAGGTTTTGCTTACGGTGAAAATGAAATGAAGTATGATGAAGAGACCTCTATGGGCAAATCTATTGCCGAGAGTTGGAATCTTCGCGGCGCTTTGACTATTGGTGTCGATTACTTTGTTCTTCCTGCACTCTATATCGGTGCGCAGATCGATCCGTTTGCTTATACGTATAATAAGACTACGTATAACCCGCAAGCAGGTCTTGGAGATCTGTCGGCAGACAGCCACAACTACAGTGTGCTGGCCGCTCCGACATTTAAGATCGGATTTAAGTTTTGACCTCTATCTCCATCCGGCTGATAAGCCATCGGCCGGGTGGATAATTTTATAAATAAATAAGTCCATTTATTTATACCTCCCCGGTGTCCGTGACGGCTGTCGGGGATTTTTTATTCATTATCTTCTTCGAAGTCGAAATCAAAATCGAAGTCATCCATAAATTCGGGAGTAGTAAATTCCTCAATGCTCCGGCGATCTTTTTTAGTTGGACGTCCGGTACCTCGTGCCCGATCAATAAAACCGCTGATTTTACTCATCTCCAGAAGTTCGTATTGATCAGGGGTTGTCACATTTTCCATCATTTCAGATACAAGTTTTGCACCCACCCGTTTTTCAATGGCTTGCAGGACTTTAAAGGAATATGTTATCGGAGGTTTTTTCACTTGGATTACGTCTCCGGGTTTTATCATACGAGCTGCTTTTACAAACGACCCATTGATGCTGATTCGTCCTTTCTTGCAGGCTTCTGCAGCGATTGTGCGAGTTTTGAAGATGCGGACTGCCCACATCCATTTATCTATTCTTGCTTCAGGCATTTGATTATGAATTGAAAAATGAATAATTATTTTTTGTTGAACTGATTCATCGTGATGTCGATACCTGCCAAACAGAAGCTTTTGGCGATTTCTCCGGCTGTTTCCAAACGTTCATCCATTGTTTTCCAGTCTTCGTCCGTGAAATGCCCCAATACAAAGTCTATTTGTCCGCCTCTTGGAAAATCATTACCGATACCAAATCTCAAGCGCGCATAGTTTTGGGTGCCCAAGATAGTTGCGATGTGTTTTAATCCGTTATGACCGGCATCACTGCCTTTGCTTTTCAGGCGTAAGGTACCGAAGGGAAGTGCTAAGTCATCTACAATGATTAATACGTTTTCTAATGGAATGTTTTCTTTTTGCATCCAATAACGTACGGCGTTGCCGCTTAGATTCATGAATGTCGAGGGTTTTAACAAGATCATTTGTCTTCCTTTGACAGATAGGGTAGTGGTAAAGCCATAACGACCATCTGTGAATGATAGGTTGTTTGCTCTGGCTAAAGCATCCAATACCATAAAACCTATATTATGGCGGGTTTCATGATATTCCGGACCAATATTGCCTAACCCGACAATTAAGTATTTCATATCTTTTCAATCTGTTTGTTTTAAATAAGAACGCAGATTAACACAGATCGTAAAATCTGCATTAATCTGCGTTTGAATGATATCTTTGTTAAAGGGATAACCGATATTATTTTCCGGCTGCAGCAGCTGCACCTCTTGCTGCACGAGTCAACTTAACAGCACATACAACAGCTTCTTTTGCATTCAGCAATTCTAAACCTTCATAGCTTAGTTCGCCAACTTTTACTGTCTTACCGAGACCCAGGTGAGATACATTAATAGTCAGTTTCTCCGGAATGATATTATACAAAGCTTTCACTTTCAGTTTACGCATCTGCAATGCCAATTTACCACCGGCTTTCACACCTTCAGCAAGACCTTCAAGCTGTACAGGTACTTCCATTACAATAGGTTTAGCTTCGTCAATCTGATAGAAGTCTACGTGCAGGATAGTATCTTTTACCGGGTGGAATTGGATATCTTTCAGAATGGCATTTACTTTTTTTGCCATCAATAACCAAATCAACTACATAAATATGCGGAGTGTAAACCAAATTACGAAGTCCTTCGTTGGTCACTGTGAAGTGAACTACTTCTTCACCACCGTAAAGTACGCAAGGTACACCACCGTTGTTACGAATTTCTTTCAAAGCTCTTGCCTGTTCAGAAGAGCGTTCTGCAATTGTTCTTGCAGTTCCTTTTACTTCAATTGATCTCATTTCTTGAAATTTTTTGTGTTACTCTAAATTAAGTTATTTTGCTTGCTTAATTCACCATCACACGATGTGGTTATCACACGATGTGCAAAAAGCGGTGCAAAATTACACTTTCTTTCTGAAATATCAAAGAATTGATGCCTTTAATTATTCAAAATCAATGTCAATCTTGATTTCGCTATCCAAAACTGTAGTCTCCGGTTCACTTTCAGGTTCGACTTTTTCCTCCGATTCGGAATCTTCTGTATATTCTTGATTCTGATTGATGAAGTTGATAGCTTGTTCGAGTCCGGCCATGAATTTACCAAAATCCTCTTTATACAAGAAAATTTTGTGCTTTTCAAAGCTTACTTGAGAGTCATCTCCTTCGCCCATCACAACTTTCTTGCTTTCGGTAATGGCAAGAAACATTTCATCTTTGCGGTTCTTTTTAACGTCCAGGTAATATATACGTTTACCGGCCTTTATTGATTTTGAGAATACGATCTCTTTATCATTCATGTCTGTTCCTATTTTCTTTTTAAAATCTTCCATATTGTTAGGTCTGTTTATAATTGGCTTCAAAATTGGATATTTTTTTTAAACTGTCAAAAGAAAAAGGAAAGAGAATGAAATACTGCATTAAAAAATGTGATTTATTTGTGTAAACTCATTAAAAATGTCTACTTTTGCAATTCGTTAATAACAGTATTAATTAAGATTATGATTAACAGAGTTCTTATTCGTCTAAAGATCATACAGATAGTGTATGCTTACTATCAAAACGGCAGCAAAAATTTAGACTCAGCGGAGAAAGAGTTGTTCTTTAGCCTCTCAAAGGCTTATGATCTGTACAACTATTTGCTGATGCTTATGATTGCTTTGACGGAATATGCACAAAAACGCATCGACACAGCGAAAGCTAAACTAGCGCCGACTAAAGAAGAGTTGTATCCTAACATGAAGTTTGTGGAAAATAAATTTGTTGCACAACTCGAAGTGAATAAACAATTGAGCGAATTTATAGCTAATCAGAAAAGGACCTGGGCTAATGATCAGGACTTCATTAAAGAATTATACGAAAAGATTATTGCATCCGATATATACAAGGAGTATATGGCTTCTTCTGACAAATCTTATGAAGCAGATCGTGAATTATGGAGAAAACTCTATAAAACTTTCGTTTTTAATAATGATTCGTTAGATCAGGTGTTGGAAGATCAGAGTTTATATTGGAATGATGATAAGGAGATTGTCGATACATTTGTATTGAAGACCATTAAGCGTTTTGAAGAAAAACAGGGAGCTAACCAACCATTGTTACCCGAGTTCAAAGATGACGAAGACCAGGAGTTTGCACGCCGTTTGTTCCGTCGGGCCATTTTAAATGCCGACTATTACCGGCACTTGATCAGTGAAAATACAAAGAACTGGGATTTGGATCGTGTAGCTTTCATGGATGTAATTATTATGCAATGTGCATTAGCAGAAATTCTTAGTTTTCCGAACATTCCGGTCAGCGTTTCGTTAAATGAGTATGTAGAGATTGCTAAACTCTATAGTACAGTGAAAAGCGGTAGCTTTATCAATGGTACATTGGACGGAATAGTTAATCAATTAAAAAAAGAAGGTAAGTTGACAAAAAACTAATACCTTTGTCTAAATAGATTAAAAAACTAATAAAACTGATTATTTTATGAACCTATTAACTGTATTTTTTCAAGCTCCTGCTGCTGGCCCTGACGGTAGTTTGATGTGGATCATGCTGATAGCAATGTTTGTTATCATGTATTTCTTCATGATTCGTCCGCAGAACAAGAAGCAGAAAGAGATCGCTAATTTCCGCAAATCTCTCCAGGTTAACCAGAATGTGATTACTGCTGGTGGCATTCATGGTGTGATTAAGGAAATCAATGATGATTACATTGTTCTTGAAATCGCTTCTAATGTAAAAATTAAGATAGATAAGAACTCTATTTTTGCAGATGCTTCTGCTGCCAACAGTCAGTCTGCTACGAAATAAGGAACTAAAAATAAATAAAGCCTATGTTCGAACGTAGGAACATAAAGTATATTTATTTAAAATTATCAAGAAAGATTAAGGACTTTCTGCTTAGTGATAAGAGCAGAGAGTTCTTAATTTTTTTATTTTTCTTTTTTATTGCAGGTGGATTTTGGTTGCTTCAAACGTTAAACAATGATTATGAAGCAGAATTTTCTATTCCTGTCCGTCTGAAAGGAGTGCCCAATCATGTGGTTTTAACTTCTGAACCTCCTTCTGAACTCCGCATTAAAGTAAAAGATAAAGGAACGGTGTTGCTGAACTATATGTTGGGTAAAAGCTTTTTTCCCGTTAATATCGATTTTTCCGAGTCGAAAGTACCTGATAATCATGTGAAAATTTATGCGTCGGAACTTGAGAAAAAAATAGCAGGACAACTTAATGTATCGACCCGTTTGCTGTCTGTAAAGCCTGATACTCTGGAGTATATCTATTCTACCGGAAAGTCTAAACTAGTGCCTGTCAAATTGGAAGGTAAAGTCGTTGCAGGGCGCCAATATTATATTTCCGATACGATCTATTCTCCGGATTCTGTTTTGGTATATGCCCCTGTGGCTATATTGGATACAATAACGGCAGCTTATACGCAAAAAGTTAATTTTGAAAATGTAATGGATACATTGAAGCAGCGAATAGCGCTTGCCGGAGTAAAGGGGGCCAAATTTGTTCCCGGGGCTATTGATTTGACTTTACCCGTGGATATATATACGGAGAAAACAGTTGAAGTCTTATTACGTGGTATCAATTTTCCTGCAGATAAGGTGTTGAGGGCATTTCCATCTAAAGTTCAGGTTACGTTTCAAGTTGGATTAAGTCGTTTTCGCGAAGTTAACGCAAGTGACTTTGTTGTGAATGTTTCTTATGAAGAACTTTTGAAATTGGGTACTGATAAATATACTGTAAAATTGAAATCTCTTCCACGTGGAGTAAGTCATGTGCGAATCCATCCGGAACAGGTTGATTTTTTGATAGAACAACTCTCTTCTGATGGCAATTAAAATTGGAATAACCGGCGGAATCGGTAGTGGTAAAAGTGTCGTTTCACATTTACTTGAAGTGATGGGAGTTCCTGTCTATATCTCGGATGAAGAGTCAAAGAAAGTAGTGGCCACTGATCCTGTTATTCGTAAAGAGTTGTGTGATTTAGTAGGAGAGGAGGTTTTTTTTGGCGGCAAATTAAATAAGACTTTACTGGCCACATATCTTTTCGCTTCTTCGACGCATGCTTCTCAGGTTAATGGAATCATACATCCGAGGGTTAAGGAGCATTTCAGGCAATGGAGTTCACACAAAGATTGTCTGGATATAATAGGTATGGAATCGGCAATTCTGATAGAATCGGGCTTTGCGGATGAAGTTGATTGTATAGTGATGGTCTACGCGCCTTTGGAACTCAGGGTAGAACGTGCGGTGCGGCGTGACAATGCTTCATGCGAGCAGATTATGCAGCGTATCCGGAGCCAAATGAGTGATGAAGAAAAATGTGAGAGGGCTTCTTTCGTCATAATAAACGATGGTGAAAAGCCGTTGATACCACAGATTTTAGAGCTAATTGCTTTTCTATATCAAAAGATTCATTACCTTTGCTCCGCAAAAAATAACTAATATAAAAGTAATATACTATGTTAAAGACTATTTTGTCTATCTCCGGCAAACCGGGGTTGTATAAGCTTATTTCGCAGGGTAAAAATATGTTGATTGTAGAAACAATTGATGCAGCTAAGAAACGTTTCCCTGCTTATGGTAACGAAAAAATTATCTCTCTGGCAGATATAGCAATGTACACAAACGATTCAGAAGTGCCTTTACGTGACGTGTTGCGTTCAATAAAAGAAAAAGAAAATGCAGCTATCGCTTCTATAGATGTGAAGAAAGCTACTTCTGAGCAATTACGTGAATATTTGGCTGAGGTTTTGCCTGACTTTGATCGTGACAGAGTATATACCAATGATATCAAGAAATTGATTTTGTGGTATAATATCTTAGTCTCTAACGGAATTACAGACTTTGGTGAAGAGACTGCCGTTGAAGCAGAATAAATCTACCACACTTTTAGTTAAAAGCACAATGTCCTTTATTAAAGGGTATTGTGCTTTTATTTTTTTATTATATCTCTATAAACAAAAGTTTTTTTAAGCTGTTCTTGCAGGACTATATGAAATTTGCATAGAATATTTTAGAGAACTTATTTGTCGTATTCAGGGCTTTTTAATTATCTTTGTTGCAATCCGTCGGAACCTGAAGAGTCAGTGTTACGAGGAATATTACACAAAAAGAACAAAAGCGTTTTTAAGATATTATTCTGTACTTGAAATCTGGACAATTTCACTATTCAGGAATAATGTAACGAACGCTCATGCTCTGCTGTATATGCAAATATATAGTATCGAGCGTGGGTTGTTGTACATTATTTGAATAGTGGCAGTCCAGAGCCTCAGGTACGATAATTACAACGTTCCCACGCTTTTTTATATACGAAAGATTCTTTCGAGGGAACCGGGAGGGATAGAAGGAAGGAAAAGAGCATGAAAGCAGCAAGAAATAGCGGAATTTGTATGAAACTGGATGATTTTACCGGAGTTTTATCGTTAGAGCATCTGGATGTTAATACAATGGTATATCTGTATAGTGAGCAGGGTGAGTTAATAGGGAAAATTCACTCAACAAAATCTTCTGCTACTTTTACATTACCTCAAAAAGGTATGTATGTGCTTGTAATTCACTGTTTATCCTATCCGGTGGAAGTTAGGAGAGTCATTTATTGAACTTTAAAAAAAAGAAAAGCCGGTATACCATAAGGCATACCGGCAAATCGCTGTTGTTTATTACCTTTTAATTCTTTAGTTACGGAAAACTAATCCGTCTCCTTGTGCATCTACAATGATTGCTTTACTACGGTCTACTTCCTGTGCCAATAATTTTTTCGATAGATCGTTGAGTAAATATCTCTGAATAGCCCTTTTTACAGGACGTGCACCGAATTCCGGATCATAGCCGACCTGTGAGAGGAAATCCAAAGCCGCATCTGTCAGTTCTAGTTCTATTCCATTACCGGCAAGCATCTTTTGTACGCTCTTAATCTGTAACAAGACAATCTGTTTTATGTCTTTTTCTGTTAATGGCAGGAACATGATAGTCTCATCGATACGGTTTAGGAATTCCGGACGGATGGTTTTCTTTAACATGTTCATTACCTCTTTCTTGGTTTCTTCCACTACTTCCTCGTTGTTGGCGCCGTTCAGTTTTTCCATCTGGCTCTGTATGTAGCTGCTACCCATATTAGAGGTCATAATGATGATTGTATTTTTAAAGTTTACCACACGGCCTTTGTTATCTGTCAACCGTCCGTCATCGAGTACCTGCAACAAGATATTAAATACATCCGGATGTGCTTTCTCGATTTCATCAAACAATACTACAGAATAGGGTTTGCGACGGATCGCCTCTGTCAATTGTCCGCCTTCGTCATATCCTACATATCCCGGAGGCGCTCCAACTAAACGCGAAACGCTGTGCTTCTCCTGGTATTCGCTCATGTCGATACGGGTCATCATCGTTTCATCGTCAAACAGAAATTCGGCAAGCGCTTTGGCAAGTTCGGTTTTACCAACTCCTGTAGTGCCCAGGAAGATGAAGGAACCAATAGGTCGTTTGGGATCCTGTAAGCCTGCACGGCTGCGGCGTACAGCATCAGACACAGCTGCGATAGCCTCGTCTTGTCCGATAACACGCTGATGTAATTCTTCTTCAAGGTGGAGCAATTTGTCCTTTTCACTCTGCATCATTTTGCTTACAGGAATTCCGGTCCAGCGGGATACTACGTCAGCGATGTCTTCAGCATCCACCTCTTCTTTTATCATGGCTGTATCCCCTTGCATTTCGTGCAATTTTTTCTGGGTATCTTCAATTTCCTTATGCAGTTCCTGCAATTTGCCATAGCGAATCTCTGCAACTTTGCCATAGTTTCCCTCACGTTCTGCCTTGTCAGCTTCGAATTTAAGATTTTCTATTTCAACTTTGTTCTGCTGGATTATATCCATCAGGCTTTTCTCGCTTTGCCATTTTGCTTTATATGACTTTTCCTGTTCTTTCAATTCAGCCAATTCTTTGCCGATTGTCTGTAATTTCGGTTCATCATTTTCCCGTTTTATAGCTTCTCGCTCAATCTCCAGCTGTTTAATCTTTCGTGAGATTTCATCTAATCCTTCAGGGACAGAATCCACCTCCATGCGAAGTTTTGCGGCAGCTTCGTCCATCAGGTCAATTGCTTTATCGGGTAAAAAACGGTCAGTGATGTACCGGCTGCTTAATTCTACGGCAGCAATGATTGCATCATCTTTGATACGTACGTGATGGTGATTTTCATACCGTTCTTTTAATCCACGTAAGATAGATATTGTGCTCAGATTGTCTGGTTCATCTACCTGTACTATTTGGAAACGACGTTCCAAAGCTTTATCTTTTTCAAAATATTTCTGATATTCGTCGAGAGTGGTAGCACCGATAGAGCGTAGTTCTCCACGGGCAAGTGCAGGTTTCAGAATATTAGCTGCGTCCATAGCACCTTCTCCTTTTCCTGCCCCTACCAAAGTATGGATTTCATCAATGAATAATATGATATTACCTTCTGATTTCTTCACCTCATTCACTACCGATTTCAGTCGTTCCTCAAATTCTCCTTTATATTTAGCTCCTGCAACGAGTGCGCCCATATCAAGTGAGTATACCTGTTTATTTTTCAGGTTTTCAGGAACATCACCCCGAAGAATACGGTGTGCCAATCCCTCAACAATAGCTGTTTTACCGGTACCCGGTTCACCTATTAGTATAGGATTGTTTTTTGTACGTCGACTTAAAATCTGAAGTACCCGTCGGATTTCTTCATCACGTCCGATCACAGGGTCGAGTTTACCGCTACGGGCTGCTTCATTTAAGTTAATGGCATATTTTTCCAGTGACTGGTAATTATCTTCACTGGACTGAGAGGTCACCTTTTCTCCTTTTCTCAATTCACTGATGGCACCACGCAATTCTTTTTCGGTCATTCCTGCATCTTTCAGGATGGTAGATACCGTGCTCTTTACTGTCAGTAAAGCCAGCAAAAGATGTTCCAATGAAACAAACTCATCGCCCATCTCCTTGGAGTACTGCGTTGCTTTTTGAAAGACTTCGTTCGCTTCCCTACTCAAGTAAGGTTCTCCGCCGGAAACTTTTGGGAAAGAGTCGATCTGCTTATCGAGTACGAGGGAGATTTGTTGTCCGTTCAGTCCTAACTTCTGAAAGATAAAGTTAGTCACATTTTCGCCTACCTTCATCACTCCATACAGGATATGAGCCGTTTCGATGGCTTGTTGCCCCCGACTTTGTGCCAGGTTAATAGCCTCTTGTACAGCTTCCTGAGATTTAATGGTAAAATTGTTAAAGTTCATATCGTTTGTTCTCCTTTCTTATTCTTGTTTTCAATAACACTATTAGAGGCGCAAAAGATTTGCCATGGGGTAAAAACTGACTTTTTTTCAGCTTTTTAAGAAAAATAAAAGTCAAAATGTCATATATTTTCTTTTGTAGAGGAAATTGTGTCCGAATGTAAGAGCATTTTAGAAGTATGTTGTATCTTTATGCCCTCAATATAATTATTAAGGAATTACGATATGGACGAAAAAATAAAGTTTCCTTCGAATGTGGTACTGATTGATGCAGCGTTTCTGAATCTAGTTGTGACGGATCTGAAGAAGTACTTTGAGAAAACCTTGATGCGTGAACTGCAAGAGATTGATCTCTCGGAACTGGTAACTTATATAGTACTTGATGCAGGTATGGCAGTAGGCGATAATCAAATTCAAATATTAATGGTATATGATAAAGATTCGGCTCAGTTGTCTAATTGCCGACCTTCCGATTTATCGGCAGAATTGAATGGGGTGGCATTTAAGAGTCAGTTCGGAGAATTTTCTTTTGCCAGTGTACCTTGTGAGGAAATGGTATCTCGTGAAGAATTATATTTGGATCTGCTGAGTATCGTTTTAGATTCTGCCGATGTGGAACGGCTGATTTTGGTTTCTTTCAATGAAGAATATGGTGATAAGGTAATGGAACGGTTAAAAGGTGTCAAGAATAAGGAAACCATTCAGTTCCGTATGAATGAACCGGAGGAGAGTATTGAAGGATATCAATGGGAAATGTTGGCATATCCCGTGATGCAAGCATTGGGAATCAGGGGAGAAGAGTTGTAATATTGACAATAAGCCTTTATATTTATGTCTGATTTTCGTCTGAAAGTATTTTTAAGCGTTGCTAAGAACCTCAGTTTCACTAAGGCTTCACAAGAGCTGTTTGTCAGTCAGCCTGCCATAACTAAACATATTCAGGAATTAGAGACTTGTTATCAGGTTCGGTTATTCGATCGGCAGGGAAATAAGATTTCTTTGACAGAAGCGGGTAAGCTTTTGCAGGAGCATAGTGAAAAGATATTGGAGGACTATAAGCGGTTGGAATACGAAATGCATTTGCTGCATAACGAATATATAGGCGATTTGAAATTGGGTGCCAGTACTACCATTTCTCAATATGTGCTTCCTCCTTTGCTTGCTAATTTTATAGCCAAGTTCCCTCAAGTAAATCTTTCATTATTGAATGGGAATTCCAGAGAGATAGAGGCTGCTTTGCAGGAGCATCGCATTGATTTAGGGCTGGTAGAGGGCATTTGTCGCTTGCCCAATCTTAGATATACTACATTTTTACAGGATGAATTAGTGGCAGTTGTTCATACAGGTAGCAAGCTTTCATTGCCTGATGAGATAACTCCGGAGGATCTATCCAGAATTCCGCTTGTACTCAGGGAGAGAGGTTCGGGCACACTGGATGTTTTTGAGAGAGCTTTGTCCGAACATAATATGAAATTATCATCCTTGAATGTACTTTTATATTTAGGCAGTACAGAGAGTATCAAGTTGTTTTTAGAACATACAGATTGTATCGGAATTGTTTCTATCCGTTCTATCAGTCGTGAATTACTTTCAGGTACTTTTCGTGTTATTGAGATTAAAGGTATGCCAATGCTACGTGAGTTCTGTTTTGCACAACCGCAAGGACAGGAGAGTGGGTTATCACAAGTTTTGATGCAGTTTGCTATGCATCATAACAAAAAGTTATAGAGTATAATTAGATGCAATTGGCATATACCGACAAGTAGCCGTATCTTTGCACCCGAAAAATAAATAAAGATAATAAGATATGGTATCAGCTATTACGAAAACGTTGAGGACAAACAACAAAACGGTCTATGTTTCTTTGCTTTCTATTTTGACTTTCTTTTTAATGTTGGATTATATTCCCGGTTTGCAAGCATTTTCTACATGGGTTACTCCGCCATTGGCTCTTTTTCTAGGATTAGCTTTTGCGTTGACTTGTGGACAGGCCCATCCGAAATTTAACAAAAAGACATCTAAATATCTATTACAATATTCTGTTGTAGGATTAGGGTTTGGTATGAATTTACATTCAGCTCTTGCTTCCGGTAAAGAAGGAATGGAGTTTACGATTGTTTCAGTAATTGGCACTCTGATTTTAGGATGGTTCATTGGGCGTAAGTTTTTAAAGGTAGATCGTAACACCTCTTATCTCATCAGTTCAGGAACTGCTATCTGTGGTGGTAGCGCTATTGCTGCTGTAGGGCCTGTAGTAAAGGCTAATGATAGTGAAATGTCTGTGGCATTGGCGACTATATTTATATTGAATGCTCTTGCGCTTTTTATATTTCCGGTGATCGGACACGCTTTAAATATGAGTCAGCATGAATTTGGAACATGGGCCGCAATTGCCATTCATGATACAAGCTCTGTGGTGGGGGCCGGTGCAGCATACGGTGAAGAAGCTTTGAAAGTTGCTACTACCATCAAATTGACACGTGCTCTTTGGATTATTCCGATGGCATTTGCTACTTCGTTCATATTTAAGAGCAAAGGGCAGAAGATTAGTATTCCTTGGTTTATCTTCTTCTTTGTATTGGCTATGATTGTGAATACTTATTTGTTGGGTAGTGTACCTGAATTGGGGGCCGCTATCAATGGGTTGGCTCGCAAAACATTGACTATCACTATGTTCTTTATTGGAGCTTCTCTCTCATTGGATGTTGTGAAGTCCGTAGGCATCAAACCTTTGATACAAGGAGTGCTTCTGTGGGTAGTGATCAGTTTGAGCACTCTGGCCTATATTTATTGGTTCTAATTTCAGGATAAATAGTTATTATACAATAAGGTACGATGTATTTGGGCATCGTACCTTATTGTATAATAACTATTTTATGATTTTCTACTTTATATTCATGTTTTTGAGCCCTTGGTCAATTCTTTTTAATTTGTCGTTTAAGGTACTTAGTTCTTCTTTATAATTCGTATCTATCGAATTTAAATTATAGGTTCCGCTTAACTCTGCCATGTCTTTTTGATTGTCCGAATTTCCTTTTTTAAAGTAAGTAACCGGTTTATTATTTGCATAAAACAGATCTCCTGATATTATAAAGTTTTGACTGGTGCTTTGGTATAACATTAACTTCTTGATATCATCCGTAGTCATGTCCCCTTCCATATATACAAATTTTAGAGAAGATGCTCCGTTCATTACCATAATCAGTTCTTTCACTTTACTTCCTTTGCGATTTACATAAACTTCCGAACCGGAAACCGTACTTTTTTTGTTTCATCAATAATTCGTATTTGGATGATTGCACCAATGAACGGATATCTTTGGCCATTTCTTCACGTACCTTATTATCATGTGTAGAGAGCACTTGGACAGAGTTCAAATGTTCTGCTACTTTACCTATATAAAGGTCCTTCATAAATAGATTCGGATTTAATTCCATCATTGCTTTAGAGATATAAACAGAGGATACCCCTTTCATGTCATTGTACTTGTTGAATAAGTTTTTTTGTGCCTGGCAAAGCAGAGGTGACAATAGCAGTACGCATGCCAAAATAAATTTCATTGTTTTCATAATTGTTTATTTTTTAATTTCATTTCTTACTTCTTGATGTATTTTTCTCATATCTATCTGGCTTTCTTTCACCTCATTGAGTCCATAGTTGAGGTTGGTAGAAATCTCCAGTAAAGTTGCCTGTAACATCCGGTAGGCTTCTTCCGGATCGGAGAATGTATCTTGTGGGGTGGGTGGGCACACATTTTTGCTTAAATTGTCAATCCCGTATCCAATGCCTATAAGCAATAATATGGTAGCTGCAACCCCTCCAATCCAGCGCCAGCTGTTTTTGGAGTTATTGGGGCGGAAAAAGTGTTGTTCTTTCTCGGCCATTTCGTCAATCAGCAGATTTAGTTTGTCTTCCAGATGTGCAGGAACTTCTATATCTTGGTCGGCATCTGGGCAAAGATTGAGAAAAATTTCTTTGTCCTTCAGCAGATGTCCGGGCACTTCCGTTGTTCTGAAATAATTTCTCAGCACCTCTTCTTGGCTCTCGGTAGTGGTCCCCTCATAAAATTCGGCGAGCAGCCTTTCAATTTCTTCGACTTTCATAATTATTCCATTTATTAAATTCTTCACGTATCTTTTTTCTTGCCCGTGACAGTAGCACACGGACGTTTATAGAGTTTAATCCAGTGACTTGTTCTATCTCTTCGTATGAACAACCTTTAATATCGCGCATATTTATGATTCGTTGCTGTTGTTCGGGTAAGTGGGCAATAATATCTTTTATTTGTCGTACCCCTTCACGTGCTTCCAGATTGTCCGGTTGAAAAACATCTTGGGCGGCTGATAGCTCCACGCTTTGTCGGGACAGAACATACTTTCCTGAACGAAGCAAATCAAAACACATATTTTTTACTAAAGTGACACTGAATGCTTCAGGATTGCTGATAACCGACAGTCCTTCCCGTTTATCCCACAACTTCAGATAGGCTTCTTGCACTAAGTCTTCCGCATCAGCAGCATTCTCCAATAGCCGATAGGCCACGCAGTACAGCTTGCGATGATAGGGTAGAAACTCTCTTTTAAAACTTTCGGTATCCATGTGTTCGTTCTTGTCAATGTTTATATCCTTAAGACGTAACGGGAGGAATTTTGTTACAAAGAAAGCGAAAAAAGAATAAGTAAGATGAAGATCTTTGGCGAAAAAGATGTACTTTTAATGACTGAATTAAAAATAGATACTATGAGTCAAAATGAAACAACAAAATTGGACATTATTGTAGAAGTATTAGGTGAGAGAGAGCCGGAGATACGACGTTTGGTTATCTTGGACGACCGGTTAAGGATGTTTGCCGAATCTAACGATGAAAATGGTCCGGGCATACCTATCGAGTTGGTAGCGGAGTGGGCTATGCTGCTGAATAAATATTATTCGTTGGCATTGGAAAAACGGAATATGATGAATTAAGATATATAATAAACGATCGGCGGTTGTCCGATAGAACACTGCCGATCGTTGTTTATTGATTACACTTACTTGTGCTCTTTCAACTTTTCAAAGATCAGTCCTTCCAGTTCTTCAGCAAGTTCTGGATTGTCGGCGATACATTGTTTTGCTGCATCGCGACCTTGGCCCAATTTTGTGTCGTTGTAGCTATACCATGAACCGCTTTTCTTGATAATTCCCAAATCCGCTCCCAGGTCAATGATTTCTCCCGAATGTGATATGCCTTCACCAAACATAATATCGAATTCTGCCTTGCGGAAAGGAGGAGCTACCTTATTTTTCACAACTTTGACTTTCGTCTGCTTACCAATCACTTCTTCACCGTCTTTGATCTGCTGTGAACCGCGGATATCCAAACGTACGGAAGCATAGAATTTTAATGCATTACCACCGGTTGTTGTTTCCGGATTACCGAACATTACACCGATTTTCTCACGCAACTGGTTGATGAAGATACAGGTTGTACGAGTCTTGCTTACAGCTGATGTTAACTTACGTAATGCCTGTGACATTAGGCGGGCTTGCAAGCCCACTTTGTTGTCACCCATATCCCCTTCAATTTCAGCTTTCGGAGTCAAGGCGGCTACAGAGTCCACTACGATGATGTCAATAGCTGAAGAGCGTATCAATTGTTCTGCAATTTCCAACGCCTGTTCTCCGTTATCGGGTTGCGAGATGAACAGGTTATCCACATCTACTCCCAGTTTAGCCGCATAGAAGCGGTCAAAAGCATGTTCCGCATCAATGAAAGCGGCAATTCCACCGGCTTTTTGTGCTTCTGCAATGGCGTGGATGGCCAGTGTCGTTTTACCGGATGATTCCGGACCATAAATTTCAATGATTCTTCCACGGGGATAACCGCCTACGCCTAATGCAGCATTCAGTGCTATCGAACCTGTTGGAATTACTTCTACTTGTTCTACCACTTCTTCACCCATTTTCATGATAGAACCTTTACCGAAGCTTTTCTCTATCTTGTCCATGGCAGCCTGTAAGGCTTTTAATTTTTCGCTTGATGCCATTTTATTATTATCTGTTTCAAAGTTTAATTCGTCTTCTTTCTTTGCCATAATGATCGATTTATAAAATTTGTGAAGCGTGTTCTTTGGCCTTTACTTCTTTGGGTCCGATGATCCGTTCGATAACTCCCTCTTCATTGATAAGGAAAGTTGTACGTAAAGTACCCATATAAGCACGGCCATATAGCTTTTTTTCTCCCCATACTCCAAATTGCTCTACCAATTTTTTATCAGTATCGGCAATCAGGGTGAATGGCAGATTGTTTTTCTCAATAAATTTCTGGTGTGACTTTTCATTGTCTACACTTACACCGATCACTTCATATCCGGCTTTACGTAGCTCTGCGTAATTATCCCGAAGGCTACAAGCTTGGGCCGTACAGCCGGAAGTGTTATCTTTAGGGTAGAAATAAAGGACGATTTTTCTTCCTTTATAGTTGTTGAGGCGTACCTCTTCACCCTTTTCATTGATACCCAGCAGTTCTGGGGCTTTATCTCCTACATTCATTTTTGATGATTCTTCCAATAATAAATATGCCGATTGACTTACTTAGGGTTAGGCATAGCCAATAGGCATATTGTTATGTTGATTACAGTTCCAAATTTCCATCGAATACTTCGTGCCAAGGCAAGCCTTGTTTATTCAATTGTTCCATAAACGGATCCGGATTAAACTCTTCCACGTTGTTTACACCCGGACGTTTCCATTCGCCTTTAAAGAACATCATGGCACCGATCATAGCCGGTACGCCTGTGGTATAACTTACTCCTTGCATACCTGTTTCTTTATATGCCTCTTCGTGACTACAGTTATTATATACATAGTAAGTGCGTTCTTTGCCATCTTTCAGACCACGAATGCGGCAACCGATAGAAGTTTCACCTTCGTAATTTTCACCCAAATCCTGAGGATTAGGTAACACGGCTTTCAGGAATTGCAGCGGAACGATCTTTTGTCCATTGTAATCTATTTCGTCAATACGCGCCATTCCGATATTCTGAATCACACGCAAATGAGTCAGATATTCCTGACCGAATGTCATCCAGAAACGTGCTCGTTTGATGGTCGGGAAGTTTTTGACTAATGATTCCAATTCTTCGTGATACAACAGATATGAATCACGGGGACCGATGTTTGGATATGTCAGATCTTTATGAATTTCCAGTGGACCTGTGGTCACCCATTGGCCATTTTCATAATAACGTCCGTTCTGGGTGATCTCGCGGATATTGATTTCCGGATTGAAGTTTGTTGCAAAAGCTTTATGATGATTTCCGGCATTGCAGTCTACTATATCCAGATATTGAATCTCATCAAAATAATGTTTGGCGGCATATGCCGTATAAATACCACTTACTCCCGGATCGAATCCACAACCTAAAATGGCGGTGAGGCCGGCTTCTTTGAAACGTTCATGATAGGCCCATTGCCAACTGTACTCAAAGTGAGCTTCATCTTTAGGCTCATAATTAGCGGTATCCAGGTAGTTGACTCCTGCTTTCAGGCAGGCTTCCATGATGGTCAGGTCCTGATAAGGCAATGCAACGTTAATGACCATTTCCGGTTTAAAATCGTTGAAGAGTGCTACCAGTTCGTCCACATTATCAGCATCCACTTGGGCTGTTTTTATGTTGGGATTGCCGATGGCTTTCACGATGTCGTCACATTTTGACTTCGTGCGGCTGGCGATCATGATATCAGTAAATACATCGGCATTTTGTGCCACTTTGTGTGCTACAACGGTACCTACACCGCCTGCACCGATAATAAGAACTCTACCCATTTCTTTAATTAAGAATTTTAAATTAAGAATTTAAGAATTGTTGATGGAACAAATATACGGCATTATTTCAGAATATTCGACGATTTAAGTTTCTTTATTTAGCCCGGAGCAAGATGCCATTTTCAAATTCCAATATCTTTCCTCTATATAACCAGGTTTCAAAGCGGGTGTCTGTCCGAACTCTGATTTCTATCGGTTCTCCTATTGCTAATTTGCATTCTTCGGTTGTCATGCCCGGTTTTACTTCTCCTTTGGCAAGCATAAGCCAGTTGGATTCACTAATGTTTGGATATTTCTTTCGTATGTCGGAGAATCCGAAAAGGTCCTCTATGAAATCTTCATTTTTAAGGATCGGATCATATTTCAAATCTACTTTGACTTGATATGTGTTTCCTTGAATATCTGTCAGAAGGAGTGTAGCTGATGTTCCTGCCTTTTCAGGTTGTACATCTTTGATATGTAATGGGGTATAACGTAATAACTCTGTTTGCTTGACCCGAATTGTCTTTTGAGGATAAACAGACTGTCCGATGTATTTGGACTGGATAGACTCTCTGGTTTTGACATCCGGATTGGTGAAAGAAAATGCATTTGGAAAATAGTTTATTCTTTTCTCCGCTTGAAAATCTGCAGGTTCCATACCGGAGTTGGTCCTGGACATGGCTACATCAATATAATAAGAAACTCCCTTGCGGTCAATAAAAGTGATTTTTACCGGGAAGGACTTGTTACCGACATCTATTGTTGTAATTTTGACAGGTTCACCTTTCGCGATATTGACTTCTCTATATTCTGAATAGCTGTTGGCATCGTCTGTTTTTGCTATGGTAGTACGCGTATAGAGCGTTTTCCCAATTAATAATTCCTTGGCCTTGTTTACATCTTGCAGATAGACGAGGGCAGGGATGCTGGCATACGGATTTTGATCACACAAATCGTTCAGTTTGACATCTTTCATCTCATAATAGTATTTATGATCTTCACACTGGAATATGAATCGGGAAGTATAAATCTTGCCGATATACGTTTCATGTACAGTTTCTTCCGAACCGGTATATTCCAGCGTTTTACTTTTGAGCAAATCGTTGTCGACTTCTTTCCCATCTTCATATTTGCATAATATGGGGACGAATTCATCACTACTATCGGGGATGAACATAAACTTCATTCCGGGTGTCCATTTACATAACTGCTTTAAGGGGAAATGTGTTGTTATGAAATCCGTTTCTTCATCGGGTGATAGGGAGCCGGGGGAGGAGGAACTTGCAAAATGGCTGTTTTGTGCAAGTAATGTTCTGGTGGCTATCAAAAGAAGGAGTAATAAGGTTCTGAGGCGTCTTTTCATGATTATATTTTGTTAAATTGAACTATTCGTTTGTTTGTTCTGTTTATCTTAATTCGGCAAATGTATCAACTTTATGTTATTTTTTTATATATTTGCGCCGATATTTAACTTAAACAGTATGACAATGAAAAAAGTATTACTTTCAATTTGTATGGTGAGTGCAGTATTCGCTATGTCATCTTGCGGTTCGACAAAAGAAGCCGCTTCTTTATCATCTTTAAATGGTGAATGGAATATCATTGAAGTGAATGGCTCAGCCATTGTGCCGGCAGAAAATCAGGAATTGCCGTTTATTGGTTTTGATACAGCTACGGGTAAAGTATATGGTAATAGTGGTTGTAACCGTATGATGGGATCTATAGATCTCAATTCAAAACCCGGTACTATCGATATGAGCCGATTGGGGAGTACCCGTATGGCTTGTCCGGATATGACGACAGAACAAAATGTGCTGAATGCATTGGGACAGGTGAAGAGTTATAAAAAACTGGGTAAACATAATATGGCTCTTTGCAACGCTTCCAATCGTCCGGTAGTCGTTCTTCAGAAGAAAGCTTCGGATGTAAAGTTGTCTGCTTTGAATGGTGAATGGAAAATCGAAGAAGTGAATGGAGAAGCTATCCCTTCGGGTATGGAAAAACAACCGTTTATCAATTTTGACGTGAGGAAGAAGTCCATTCATGGCAATGCGGGATGTAATTTGATTAATGGAGGATTTGAAACAGATAAGGAGAATCCCCGTTCCATTTCTTTCCCTAATGTTATTTCTACTATGATGGCTTGTCCTGATATGGAAGTGGAAGGCAAAGTGATGAAAGCTATCAACGAGGTGAAGTCATTCGATGTGTTATCCGGAGGAGGTATCGGATTTTATAGTGCAGACGGAACACTGGTAATGGTACTTGTGAAAAAATAAAAAAACGCTTGATGGAGGGACCTGCTCTCTTATTAGTGATATATTCAAACGCAAAGGGGATGCTTACAAGCATCCCCTTTGCGTTTGAATATAGTAGGCTGATGCAGAAAGTATCTTTGTAAATGGAATACTAGACAGTCACATTAGTTCATTAAGTAGTCTTGTACTCCAGTGAAAATAGTCTATTCGTGTACTTCTATTTATTGATATATGAATTCCGTAGTATGATCCATACGATAATAGGGGATCCAAACAAGGCAGTAACCGCGTTGATAGGTAGGGTACCTTGCATTCCGGGTAGTTGGGAAATTAAATCGCAGACTAACAGTGTGATGGCACCACAGAGCATGGAGGCTGGAAGAATGATGCGGTGGTTGGGGCTGCCGAATAAGCCACGGGCTACGTGAGGCATCGTGATGCCGATAAAGGCTATGGGACCGGTAAAAGCAGTGGAGGTTCCTGCCAGGAGTGCTGTAGCCAGGATAATCCAAAGCCGCAGCCGAGGAACGGAGACCCCTAATCCGTTGGCGTAGTTTTTTCCCAGCAGCAAGATGTTGAGTTGTTTTTGTAATAGTAATGCAGTCAGAATTCCACAGGCAATGACAGGTGCCATCACGCTCATCTGTTCCCAGCCTACTGAAGAAAGACTTCCAAAGGTCCAGGTGATGAATAGTTTCAGGGTATCCGGATTACTCATACTTTGCAGGATACTCACGATGGCACCGGCAAAGTTACCAAACATCATACCTATAATCAGTAACGAGATGGTTTGAGGAATTTTGATAGAGACAATAATAACCAATAATAAAACCCCTATAGCTCCAATAATAGCAGCAGTCACTTGTCCCCAACCTGTAATGAGCCACAACGGAAGAGAAGAGGTGCCGAGAATCAGTAAGGCTACTCCTAAGCTGGCACCGGAAGTTACTCCCAACACATCGGGACCAGCCAGTGGGTTGTGAAACAGAGTTTGCATTAACACTCCGGCAACGGAGAGTGAGGCTCCTGCCAAAATGGCTGTCAGTGCTTTAGGGAGTCGGTGGTTCAAGATGATTTCCCGGTAGATAAGGTTATCGTTGCTACCGATAAAAGTATTCCATACGTCACGTATAGACAAGCTAACGCTTCCGATGGCGATATCTGCCAGAAAGGCCAAAACTAACAATCCTATTAATAGTAAAAACAGTCGGTAGTGTTTCATTTACTCTTTAATTTATCCATGTAGGTCAATTCGTACTCTGGTAATAGGCTCGGATGAATGATTTTAATCATATCATTCAATAACAGATCCGGGCGGGCTACTCCACTTTCCCAATAATCGTTTCCTCCGGTAATGTTTGTCCGTTTGTTTATATGATATACATTACCATTTTTATAGGATTTAAATAGTTTGTATTTGGGATCCATCTTTCCCAAATCTTCGAGTGTGTTGGCTTGTACACCTACCCAGATATCAGCTTGGTTGAAGTGTATCAAAGCTTCTTCGATACTACTGGATATACTTCCGGAAACTGTGGTGTCATTGGCATAATAGTAGTTGGCACCTGCATCGCGAAAGAGTTGCGCATTGTAGCTTCTTCCACTTGGCATGGACCAAGTTCCCCTATAATCTTGTCCGGAAAGAATGGAAGGAGCGTATGATAATTTTTCAGCCTTCTTTTTGATTTCATTGTATTGTTCTGCTATCTGACTAAAGATACTGTCAGCAAGCTTTTCTTTATCGAAAAAAGCTCCTATGAACTTAATCCACTCTGCACGTCCCAAGATGGACTTCTCCTGCCATTCGATATTATACAAAATGGGTAATCCTGTTTGTTTCATACGCCGGCTGTTTTCATCCTCGGCATTGTAGGCAGAAGTCATTACGGCCTGCGGATGTAGTAGAAGTAGGTTTTCTATGTCCAGATTGAAAGCGTCACCTAAATCCTTTATTGTTCCATCTTTTACACCTTGAAGGATAGTAGGGTTATAAATGTAATTTGAGTTGCAGACTCCCGTGACTTTGTCCAATTCTCCAAGAAGTTCGAGGAATCCCAGATGAGTGGCTGAGTTGGTCATTATACTCTTTAGAGGAATTACTACTTTTAGTCCGTCAGTAGGAACTGCCTGGCCTTCGTTTTTCACCAGATAGTAGGTATCATAAATTTCTCCTGGTTTCCAGGGATTGTATACTGTAATTGTGGTGTATCCGGAGGAATGTGTTATACCAAATCCTTGGGCGTATGAAAGTGGCACGGAAGTCCCGTTTTCGGTGTTGGAAACTACTTTCTGCTTATCTTGGCAAGCGGTTAGCAGAAGTGAGATTAATGCGAAAAGGACAAAAGAAAATCGGGTCATCATATCTGAATTTTGAATAGTCGTGGCGCAAAAATACAAGATTATTCCGGATTATAAGTCTGCTAAGTTGGGAAAATGCTATCAAATCGGGGATGAAAGAAAGTAAGTGGAATGTGTTTTTAGACGTACGTTTATTTGTTCACAAAGATAGGGCTAATATTTAAATATACAAAGTGTTTAATAAAAAGACTTGTTTTTTACTTCTATTTTAATTGAAATAACCTCATTTTCAAATAGGTGATAGTTGTTAGGGTTTATATTTTCTCTTTTCATTTTTATGTATCCTTTTTCGTAATAAATCACTCGTTTTTGATGTGTTTTTAAACGTACGTTTAAAAACACATCTTTTGGACTATAATGTGCTGATAATAAGAATGTTTTATTGAGAATTTATAAATAGTTAACTGCTATGGTTTTATTAGGATGTATTCTTGGAAGTGTGATATTGGGACTACTCGCTTGTCTGATATGGATACTTTATGATTTTCGGAGATTTAAGAAGAAAAATAATTTTATAGAATGAGTTAGAAAGATGGGCAAGAAAGTATTAGTCTTTTTACTGTTGCTATCATTTATCGGATGGACAAAGGCTCAACAGGAAGAGTTACAAAATGGTACGGAGCAGAGTAAACAACTCCAGGTTTTTGGACGCAATATATTTGCCAGCCGGAATTTGTCATTTGAGCCAAATTTAAATATTCCTACTCCGGAAAATTATAGGTTGGGGCCGGGGGATGAAGTGATTATTGATGTATGGGGAACTTCGGAAAATACGGTACGAGAGACTATTTCTCCGGAAGGTAATATCATGGTGGAGAATATCGGTCCTATCTACCTGAGTGGTATGAATATGGAGGAGGCTGAACGATATTTGCGGCATGAATTTAGTAAGATTTATGCAGCTATCTCCGGAGAATCGGCACATATCAAGGTGACGTTAGGAAAAATACGTTCCATTATGGTCAATGTGATGGGAGAGGTCGAAGTTCCCGGTACGTATCGGTTATCGGCTTTTGCATCGGTGTTTCATGCTTTGTATCGTGCCGGAGGAGTTAATCGTATAGGCAGTTTACGAACCATTCAAGTCGTACGAAGTGGTATGAAAGTAGCTGATGTGGATGTGTATGAGTATATTATGAAAGGAAAACTTACAGATGATATACGTTTGTCGGAAGGAGATGTGGTTTTGGTATCCCCTTATGAAAATTTGGTTGGTATATCGGGAAAGGTGAAGAGACCGATGATCTATGAAATGAAACATGGAGAAAGTTTAGCTACTTTGATTGGTTATACGGGTGGATTTACCGGAGATGCTTATCGGAATACGGTTCGTCTGGTGCGTCGTAGCGGAAGGGAGAAGCAAATATATAATGTGGACCAACAGGATTACGATAACTTTATTCTGACTGATAACGATGAAGTGTCCGTTGAGGCGGTATTGGGACGTTTTTCAAATAAAGTAGAAATTCATGGAGCGGTTTATCGTGCAGGCATGTATCAGTTGGATAGTGTGACGGGGACTATAAAGCGGCTGATACAACAGGCGGAAGGTCTTCGTGGAGATGCTTTTCTTAATAGAGCCTTGTTGAGGCGGGAGCGTGAAGATCTGTCTCATGAAATGATTCCTGTTGATCTGAAAAAACTTATGGCAGGAACTGCACCCGATTTACCTCTGCAAAAGAATGATGTACTCTATATCTCAAGTATAAAGGAATTGGAAAAAGAAGGAGTTCTCTTCATTTATGGTGACGTGGCAAAACCGGGTTATTTTCCCTTTGCGCGGAATATGAGTGTTCAGGACTTGATTTTAAAAGCTGGCGGATTATTGGAATCGGCTTCGACTGTTCGTATCGATGTGTCACGACGAATTAAAGATCCTAAAAGTGTTTCTTCTTCTACTGTGATAGGGAAAAGCTTTACAGTAGAATTGAAAAATGGACTGTTGATAGGAGAGAGCAATACACTGAAATTGGAACCTTATGATATGGTGTTTGTACGTAGAAGTCCAGGGTATCAAAAGCAGGCAAATGTGACGGTCAATGGGGAAGTTACATTTACAGGAAACTATGCGCTGACTAAAAAGAATGAACGGCTGAGTGACTTGATAGCAAAAGCCGGAGGGTTATCGAAGAGCGCCTATGCGAAAGGTGCGCGTCTGATGCGCAGGATGACAGCGGATGAAATCCGGCAAAAGCAAGATGCAGTTCGGTTTGCAACAAAGGGAACCGGAAAAGATTCGGTCTCTTTATCTTCTTTGGAAGTGGATCAGACTTACTCTGTCGGTATTGAACTTGAAAAAGCTCTGGCAAAGCCGAAATCGGATGAAGATCTGGTATTACGGGAGGGCGACGTACTTTTTGTTCCTAAATATGTCAGTACCGTGACTGTTAACGGTGCTGTGATGTACCCCAATACTGTGCTTTATCAGAAAGGAAGTGGAATTGATTATTATATAGGACAAGCCGGTGGTTTTGAAAACCGGGCCTTGAAACGGCGTGCTTATGTTGTATATATGAATGGTACAGTCTCCCGATTGAGAAGAAATACGGCAAATGCCATTGAACCCGGGTGTGAAATAATTGTGCCCAGCAAAGGAGAACGGAAGAAAATGACTACAGCAGGAGCTGTTGGCATGAGTAGCTCCATTGCTTCTATAGCTGCGATGGTTGCTTCGATGGTGAGTTTAACAAAATAAGAAATAGATGAATACAAACGAAAGGCCCGAAATGACAGAAAAACAGTCATGTCATTGGTATCTTGCTTTTACTGCTTCTCGGGCAGAGCAACGCGTGAAGCAAGAACTGGATCAGCGGAAAGTCCGAAACTATCTTCCACTACGTAAAATTACTTATCAATGGCAGGGACGTTCCAGGGAGGCATTATGTCCACAAATAGCTCGTTGCGTCCTTATTTGGACGTCATTGTCCGACATTCGGCAGTTATCCGGAATATCAGGATTGATTATTCCTCAAAACATCTGGGATTATCGTGTTCCGGAATGGCAGGTGGAAAGTTATCAACTATTGTTTTCTCAAATGGATACCGCTGTGGAATGGATACCCGATTGCTTGGAATCCGCCACAATGGTTCGTGTTACAGGAGGTCCTTTGACTGGGTTAGTGGGCGAACTGGATACTTCGGACACAGGGTTTCGGATAAGGATCCGTTTTCATTCTATGGGATGTTTTCGTGTTGCTGTACCTGAAGAATGGATTGAAAAATTTTAAGAACCTGTTTGAATCTACAAGTTTGTATGAACAAAGATTGAATGCTTTTCTAAGTCCATCCTTAGGTTTGTTGCTGTCAGAGACATATCGATGGGTGTAGAGAAATAAGAGATGTTCGAAAACAGGATCTAACTATTACTTTTTCTTTTTTTCATCTCAACGATAATTCCTCGTCTGTTACAGGGCGGGGAATTATTATTTTATTTTCCCTGTAACTTTGACTTTTTTTCATCTTTCAAGTGACAATAGAATGTCAAAATCTGACTTTCTGTCAGAGTCCTGTCATTTTCGATCTTACTCAACCTTTTGGCACAAGGTTTGTTTTTTTATAGTCGTCCGCTTAAGACAAACTCCTGAAGGGGGTGCGGGAACAACCGGACAAAAGAAACTGAAATAATAATAAATAAAAGAATAACGATCATGGGAAAAATTATTGGTATTGACTTAGGAACTACAAACTCTTGTGTTTCTGTATTTGAAGGAAACGAACCTGTAGTAATTGCAAATAGTGAAGGTAAACGTACGACTCCTTCTATTGTGGCATTTGTAGATGGCGGAGAACGTAAAGTCGGTGATCCTGCAAAACGTCAGGCTATCACGAACCCTACCCGTACAATTTTCTCTATCAAACGTTTCATGGGTGAGAATTGGGATCAGGTACAAAAAGAAATAGCACGCGTTCCTTATAAAGTAGTGAAAGGTGATAACAACACTCCACGTGTGGATATTGACGGACGCCTGTATACTCCACAGGAAATTTCAGCAATGATTCTGCAGAAGATGAAGAAAACAGCTGAGGATTATCTGGGACAAGAAGTAACAGAAGCTGTGATTACCGTTCCTGCATATTTCTCTGATTCGCAGCGTCAGGCAACTAAAGAAGCCGGACAGATTGCCGGTTTGGAAGTTAAACGTATTGTAAACGAACCGACAGCGGCTGCGTTGGCTTATGGTCTTGATAAGGCTCATAAAGATATGAAGATTGCCGTATTCGACTTAGGTGGAGGTACATTCGATATTTCTATCTTGGAGTTCGGTGGCGGCGTATTCGAGGTGCTTTCTACAAATGGTGACACCCATTTGGGTGGTGATGACTTTGACCAGGTTATTATCGATTGGCTGGTTCAGGAATTTAAGAACGATGAAGGTGCCGACCTGACTCAGGATCCGATGGCTATGCAGCGTTTGAAAGAAGCTGCTGAAAAAGCGAAGATTGAATTGTCTTCTTCTACAAGCACTGAAATCAACTTGCCGTATATTATGCCGGTAGGTGGTGTACCTAAGCACTTGGTTAAGACGCTGACTCGCGCTAAATTTGAATCTTTGGCTCACAACTTGATTCAGGCTTGTCTTGAACCCTGTAAGAAAGCAATGCAGGATGCAGGTTTGAGTAACTCGGATATTGATGAAGTAATCCTCGTAGGTGGTTCTTCTCGTATTCCGGCTGTACAGAAGCTGGTTGAAGATTTCTTTGGTAAAACTCCTTCAAAGGGGGTTAATCCGGATGAAGTTGTAGCTGTAGGTGCTGCTGTTCAGGGTGCTGTGCTGACTGATGAAATCAAAGGTGTGGTATTGTTGGATGTTACTCCGTTGTCAATGGGTATCGAAACACTGGGTGGTGTGATGACTAAATTGATTGACGCTAATACTACAATCCCTGCACGTAAGAGCGAAACATTCTCTACTGCTGCCGACAATCAGACAGAAGTTACCATTCACGTTCTGCAAGGTGAACGTCCGATGGCTGCACAAAATAAATCAATCGGTCAGTTCAATCTGACTGGAATTGCTCCGGCACGTCGTGGCGTTCCTCAAATTGAGGTAACTTTCGATATCGATGCCAACGGTATTCTGAAAGTATCTGCAAAGGATAAGGCTACTGGTAAAGAACAGGCTATCCGTATCGAGGCTTCCAGCGGTTTGAGCAAAGAGGAAATCGAAAAAATGAAGGCTGAAGCTGAGGCTAATGCAGAGGCTGATAAGAAAGAACGTGAGAAGATTGATAAACTGAATCAGGCTGACAGTTTGATCTTCCAGACTGAGACTCAGTTGAAGGAATTGGGTGATAAGTTACCGGCAGATAAGAAAGCTCCGATCGAGGCTGCTCTCCAGAAACTGAAAGATGCTCACAAGGCTCAGGATATGACAACTATCGATAGCGCTATGGCTGAACTGAATACTGCATTCCAGGCTGCAAGTGCCGAAATGTACGCTCAGAGCGGTGCACAAGGTGGTGCACAGGCCGGTCCGGATATGAACGCAGGTCAGTCAAATGCCGGACAAAATAATGGCAAACAAGACGATAATGTTCAGGATGCTGACTTTGAAGAAGTGAAGTAAGTCCGGTTATCAATAGGTCTACATACAAAAGGCCGTTACAAGACAAGTGCTTGTGACGGCCTTTTTTCGTTTGAACCAATTTTAACTCTTCGTTTGAAACCAAGCTATCTCTTAGTTGTTGTACACTGCAACGGTATAACGGACAGAGATATGTTTGGGAAATCAGATGATTTAAAGGATATGAGGAAATGGCGGGTATGGAAGCTGAAGCTGATAGATGCTCGTCTTTATTTTGTCAGTATATTCGTAGGACTGTTGACAGGACTGGTTGCTGTTCCTTATCATTATCTGCTACAATTGTTTTTCAATACCCGTAGAGATTTTTTTGATTCACATCCACATTGGTATTGGCATATTCCTATTTTCTTGTCCTTATGGGGAATACTTTTGTTTGTTATGTGGCTGGTGAAAAAAATGCCTTTAATCACCGGTGGGGGCATCCCTCAAACCCGTGGGGTTATTAATGGACGTATCTCTTACAAACATCCTTTTATTGAATTGGTGTCTAAATTTGTGGGAGGAGTGCTGGCTTTGAGTGCGGGATTGTCTTTAGGGCGTGAAGGACCTTCCGTCCAGATAGGTTCTTATGTGGGGTGCCTTGTATCGAAGTGGGGAAGAGTATTGGCCGGTGAACGAAAACAACTGCTGGCAGCCGGTGCCGGTGCCGGGTTGGCTGCTGCTTTTGCCGCTCCTTTGGCTTCATCTTTACTGGTTATTGAGTCTATCGAACGTTTTGATGCCCCCAAGACTGCTATAACTACTTTGCTTGCGGGAGTGGTGGCCGGCGGTGTGGCAAGTATGATTTTTCCTATCAATCCTTATTTTCAGATTGATGCCATTTCTCCCGGACTGACTTTTTTTTCACAAGTTAAACTGTTCTTATTATTGGCTGCAGTGATTTCCGTATCCGGTAAGATTTATTCGGTTATTACTGTTTGGTTTAAGCGACTTTATCCCGCAATCAAGCATCCGGCCTATGTTAAGATGCTCTACCTCTTGTTTATAGCTTACTTAATATCGCTTACTGAGGTGAATTTAACCGGTGGAGGTGAGCAATTCTTGTTGGGACAGGCGATGCATGCCGATACTCATATTATGTGGATTGTGGGGATGATGATTCTGCACTTTGTTTTTAGCGTACTTTCATTTTCATCCGGATTGCCGGGAGGAAGTTTCATTCCCACTTTGGTTACCGGAGGGTTGATCGGGCAGATAGTTGCTTTGATTCTGGTACGTCAGGGGATCATCGGATACGAAAATATCAGTTATGTTATGTTGATATGTATGTCTGCCTTTCTAGTTGCTGTGATCAGGACTCCTCTGACAGCCATTGTCTTGATTACGGAAATCACCGGACATTTGGAAGTTTTCTATCCTTCTATCGTCGTGGGTGGACTGACCTATTACTTTACGGAAATGTTGCAGATACAACCGTTTAATGTGACACTTTATGATGATATGATTAATTCTCCTGAATTTCAGGAAGAGAAACGTTATACACTCTCTGTGGAAGTGATGAGTGGTTCGTATTTTGATGGGAAAACAGTCAATGAAATACAGTTGCCGGAACGTTGTGAAATTATCAATATACACCGGGACAGGAAAGATATACCCCCGGCAAAGCAGAAACTTGTTCCGGGGGATCAGGTGCAGATCGAGATGGATGCACAAGATATTGAAAAATTATACGAGCCTTTGGTAAGTATGGCCAATATTTATTGAGTTTGTTCTCTCAGCCAGGCTATTTCTTCGGGCCACAGTGTTTCGTCGATAGTCTCCAGAATCAACGGCATGTTGTCGAAACGGGGATCTTTCATTAGCTTCTCAAAGAAAGCGAAACCGATTAATCCCTTACCGATGCTGTCGTGACGGTCTACACGACTTCCCAATTCTTTTTTTGAATCGTTGAGATGCATTCCCCGCAGATATTCAAATCCGACCACTTCACCGAATTCTCCGAATACGTCATCATAATCATTCAGAAAGTCATAACCGGCTGTAAAGGTGTGGCAGGTGTCCAGGCACACTCCTACACGGCTTTTATCTTCCACGCGGTCGATGATGTATTTCAACTGCCAGAATTCATTTCCCAGGTTACTTCCCTGTCCTGCCGTGTTTTCAATAACAGCGGTTACTCCTTTGGTCTTTTCCAAAGCCAGATTGATACTTTCTGCAATTCGGTCCAGACATTCCTCTACCGATATCTTGTTGAGATGGCTTCCCGGATGGAAGTTCAGTAATTTTAATCCCAGTTGTTCGCAGCGTTGCATTTCGTCAAGGAAAGCAGCCCTACTTTTAGTTAATCCTTCTTCTTCAGGATGTCCCAGATTGATCAGATAACTGTCATGTGGGAGAATGTATTCGGGGGCAAAACCGAACTTCTCACAATTTTCTTTGAATAGACGAATACTATCTTCAGTTAGAGGCTTACTGACCCACTGGCGTTGATTTTTTGTGAAGAGGGCGAACGCATTGGCCCCGATCTCATGTGCATTAACAGGAGCAAACTCTACTCCTCCCGATGCACTGACATGTGCTCCGATATATTTCATAATTCTTTTCTTTGATTTGTCTGCAAAGATAACATTTCCATAACAATATATGTTTTGCCCCATAACAATATATGTAATCACTCATTACATATATTGTTATGGGGCAAAAGCTCAGATGGTCTTAATGATTAAGCTAAGTTTCCTATTTCGTCCAGATTCTTTTGGATATCATCGTCTGTAAGCGAATAGTTTACCAAGTCGCCGGACAGATATTTGTCATATGAAGCCATATCGATCAGTCCGTGGCCGGACAGATTGAACAGTATTACTTTCTCTTCTCCGCTTTCTTTGCACTTATTGGCTTCACGGATGGTGGCTGCAATGGCGTGACATGATTCAGGAGCAGGGATGATTCCCTCAACTTGTGCGAACAGGCATCCTGCTTCGAATGATTCCAACTGACTGATATCTACTGCTTCCATCAGTTTGTCTTTCAGGAGTTGCGAAACGATTACTCCGGCACCGTGATAACGAAGTCCGCCTGCATGGATATTGGCCGGGGCAAAGTTATGTCCTAATGTGAACATAGGCAACAGTGGAGTATATCCGGCTTCATCACCGAAGTCGTACTGGAACTTGCCTCGGGTAAGTTTCGGGCAAGATGCCGGTTCGGCAGCGATGAAACGTGTCTTTTTACCTTCAAGTATGTTGTGACGCATGAAAGGGAATGCGATACCACCGAAGTTGGAGCCGCCACCAAAGCAGGCAATCACCATATCAGGATATTCGCCAGCCATTGCCATCTGCTTTTCGGCTTCCAGACCGATCACTGTCTGGTGAAGGGTGACATGGCTCAAAACGGAACCTAATGTATATTTGCAGTTAGGAGTGGTTTGTGCCAGTTCGATTGCCTCGGAGATGGCGGTCCCTAATGATCCCTGATGATTGGGGTGTGCAGTCAGGATATCTTTTCCTGCACGGGTTGACATTGAAGGGGATGGGGTCACTTGGGCACCATAAGTCTGCATGATACTGCGGCGGTAAGGTTTCTGTTCATAGCTGATCTTTACCTGATAGACGGCTGCTTCCAGACCGAAGAGTTTAGCGGCATAGGCCAAAGAGGCTCCCCATTGTCCTGCTCCGGTTTCAGTTGTTACGTTTTGTACGCCTTCTTTTTTGCAATAATAAGCTTGAGGGATGGCGGAATTTAATTTGTGTGAACCCATCGGGCTGACACTTTCATTCTTGAAATAGATATGTGCCGGCGTACCCAATGCTTTTTCCAAACCATAGGCACGAACCAATGGAGTACTACGGTAATATTTATACATTTCACGAACTTCTTCCGGTATTTCGATCCATTGGTCAGTCTGGTTCAGCTCCTGACGGCAAAGTTCTTCTGCGAAGATCGGATACAGGTCTTCTGCCTTTAATGGCTGTTTGGTTCCCGGATGCAACGGAGGCATCGGTTTGTTCACCATGTCGGCTTGTATGTTGTACCAATAGTGTGGAATTTCTTCTTCAGGCAGCATGTACCTTTTTTTCTTGTCGCTCATAATATTGTAGTTATTTGATTATTCTGATGCCAAAAGTAAGTATAATTTTTAAGAATTATATGATTTCAGCAACAAAGAATCGGATATGTTTGTTATTTTAGTTAAGTTTGTGCGACTCAATTAATATGCAATCCGATGAAGATTTATCATAAATTCTTTTTATATCAGAATAAATTATTGCAGCCTTACGTACGACTTTTGTTACGATTAATGGCAATCATCACCTATCTGGCCTCCATTATGCTGATAGTGGGAGTGATCTATGAACATGGCTTTACGCTCTCTGCACATGAAGTTACGAAAATACATCTTCTCTATAAGACGGTCTGGATTATATTCTTGATTGATGTCACCCTGCATATATTACTTGAATACAGGGATACGAAAAAGAATTTCCGGAAACTTGCCTGGATACTGAGTTGGTTGTTATATCTGACTCTGATACCGGTCATTTTTCATCGTCCCGAAGAAGGAGGGGCTATCTTGCATTTGTGGGAGTTCCTACACGGCTACTTTTATCACATTGTCCTGCTGTTACTTTTTTCTCTTTTGAATTTATCGAACGGATTGGTACGCCTTTTAGGAAGGCGGACGAATCCTTCTCTGATTTTGGCTGCCAGCTTTCTGGTGATTATTTTAATCGGAGCGGGATTGTTGATGTTGCCTCGTTGTACAGTAGACGGTGTTACATTATCGTGGGTCGATGCACTGTTTACTTCTACCAGTGCCGTATGTGTAACAGGGCTGGTACCTGTTGATGTGTCTGCCACCTTTACTCCGGCGGGACTGACAGTGATCATATTGCTGATTCAGATCGGCGGTTTGGGAGTCATGACTCTGACCAGTTTCTTTGCTATGTTCTTCATGGGAAATACTTCTCTGTACAATCAGTTAGTGGTACGTGATATGGTAAGTTCCAATTCGTTGGGGTCATTACTTTCTACCTTATTATATATTTTAGGTTTCACTCTGGTGATTGAGGGAGTCGGTATGCTTTCTATCTGGTTCAGTATTCATGGTACACTGGGGATGGATGTACAGGATGAACTGGCTTTTTCTGCCTTCCACTCTATTTCTGCTTTCTGTAATGCCGGATTTTCTACATTGCCGGGTAATTTGGGTAATCCGATGGTAATGACTAATCATAATTGGCTTTATATAACCGTGTCGCTCCTGATCATTTTTGGGGGAATCGGTTTCCCGATTCTTGTTAATTTCAAAGATATTATTGTTTACCATGCCCGTCGCTTCTGGCGTTTGATTCGTACCCGTCAATGGGACAATCACCGGGTGCACCATTTATTTAACCTGAATACCAAGATTGTTCTGATAATGACTGTCTTATTGCTTGTTTTCGGCACGGTGGCCATTGCAATTTTTGAGTGGAATCATTCGTTTGCCGGTATGTCGATTGCTGATAAGTGGACACAGGCTTTCTTTAATGCCACTTGTCCCCGAACGGCCGGATTCAGCAGTGTCGATTTGACTTCACTCAGTATACAGACCATTATGCTTTATATTGTTCTGATGTGGATTGGTGGTGCGGCACAGTCTACGGCCGGTGGTGTGAAAGTAAATGCGTTTGCCGTGGCCTCACTCAACTTGATTGCGGTTTTGAGAGGAACAGAGAGAGTAGAGGTTTTCGGTCGTGAATTGTCGCACGATTCTATTCGTCGCTCCAATGCGGCTGTGGTTGTTTCATTAGGAATCTTGTTTGTATTTATATTTATTTTAAGTATACTGGAGCCTAAGATGTCTATCATGACTCTGACCTTTGAATGTGTGTCGGCTCTCAGTACGGTTGGTTCCAGTCTGAATGCGACTCCTTTGCTGTGTGATGAAAGTAAATTGCTGGTATCATTGCTTATGTTTATCGGCCGTGTGGGATTTATTACACTGGTACTGGGCATTGTGAAACAGAAAAAGAATACGAAATACCGTTATCCGAGCGATAACATTATCATAAACTAATCAGTTGAATTCATTATGAAATACATTATTATTGGTCTTGGAAATTACGGTCATGTGTTGGCCGAAGAACTTTCTACCTTAGGGCACGAGGTGATAGGGGCTGATTTGGATGAAGGGCGGGTAGATAGCATAAAAGATAAGATTGCCACCGCCTTTGTGATCGATGCGACGGACGAGCAGTCTCTTTCCGTCCTGCCTCTCAACAGTGTTGATATGGTGATTGTCGCTATCGGTGAAAATTTCGGAGCTTCAATTCGTGTGGTGGCTATGTTGAAGCAAAAGCAGGTAAAGCATATTTATGCACGTGCCATTGATGGGGTTCACAAAGCGGTACTTGAGGCTTTTGGGTTGGAGAAGATTTTGACTCCGGAGGAAGATGCGGCTCGGAGTTTGGTGCAGCTATTGGATTTTGGTACAAAGATGGAAACCTTTCGGGTAGACTCGGAATATTATGTGGTTAAGTTCAATGTTCCCGAGAAGTTTGTCGGCTATTTTGTTAACGAGCTGAATTTAGATGAAGAATTCAATTTGAAGTTGATCGGATTGAAGCGTTCCAATACGATCAAGAATTGCCTGGGCATTTCTTTGGTGGAGCACAAGGTTGTAAACGAATTGCCGGAGGATGCCAAGATACGTCCGGATGACGTATTGGTGTGCTATGGTAAATATAGTGATTTTCAGAAATTGTGGAAGGCGTTGTGATAAGGATAAATTATAGTGAGATTGTTGTTCTTTCTTTATGTAAATGCGCCTCAAATGTAACGGAATCACATTTGAGGCGCATATCGAAGAAGTTAGATTATTCTTTCAAGGCTTCTTCCAGATCAATACCTAATGCTTGAGCTACTCCTGTGCCATAAGCCGGATCAGCTTTGTAGCAGTTGCGTACATGCCGTTGTTTGATGAACAATTCTGCGTCACCCATGGCGCGTGCGGTATTTTCAAACAATAATTGTTGTTCATCCGCAGGCATCAGTCGGAACAAATCACCCGGCTGACTGTAGTAATCGTCATCATATTCACGTTCGTTATAGTTGAATACATCTCCGTGAACTTTTAAAGGCGGTTCTTTTTTCTCAGGCGAGTCTTGCCATTCGCCATAACTATTCGGTTCATAACCTTTGGCTGAACCATAGTTTCCGTCCACTCGCATTGCTCCGTCACGATGGAAGGCGTGGAACGGACAACGTGGCTTGTTTACCGGTATCTGCTCTGAGTTTACACCCAATCGGTAGCGTTGTGCATCACCATAAGAAAATAATCGTCCTTGCAACATCTTGTCGGGAGAGAAGCCGATACCTTCAACAATATTCATCGGATTGAAAGCCGATTGTTCTACCTCTGCAAAATAGTTTTCCGGATTACGGTTCAATTCAAGAATACCTACATCTTGCAATGGGAAATCTTTGTGTGGCCAAACCTTGGTAAGGTCGAACGGATTGATACGATAGTTATCTGCTTCTTCTTCAGTCATCAACTGAATCTGGAACTTCCATTTTGGGAAATCACCCCGTTCGATGCTTTCGTATAGGTCACGTTGATGCGATTCACGATCTTTGGCGATGATTGCTTCAGCTTCCTGATCAGTCAGGTTTTTAATGCCCTGCATAGTCTTTAGATGAAACTTAACCCAAATTCGTTTGTTTTCTGCGTTTAGGAAACTGTAAGTATGGCTGCCGAATCCGTGCATGTGGCGATAGGAAGCCGGAATGCCACGCGGACTCATGGTGATAGTTACCTGATGAAGAGCCTCGGGTAACAGGGTCCAGAAATCCCAATTATTGTTAGCGCTACGCATGTTGTTGCGTGGATCGCGTTTTACAGCATGATTTAAATCAGGAAATTTTAGCGGGTCGCGTAAGAAGAAGACGGGAGTATTGTTACCTACCAAATCCCAGTTTCCTTCTTCTGTATAAAACTTCATGGCAAATCCCCGGATATCGCGTTCTGCATCAGCAGCTCCGCGTTCTCCTGCTACAGTGGAGAAACGTACAAAACATTCTGTTTGCTTGCCTACTTGACTGAAAATAGCTGCTCGTGTGTACTTGGTGATATCATGTGTGACGGTAAATGTACCGTAAGCTCCGGAGCCTTTGGCATGCATACGGCGTTCAGGGATAACTTCACGGTCGAAATGAGCAAGTTTTTCAATCAACCATGGGTCTTGTAACATAATAGGCCCGCGAGGTCCTGCTGTCTGGCTGTTTTGGTTGTCGGCGATAGGACGACCATTAGCTGCTGTGAGTTTTTTATTTTCCATATAATTTTGATTTTATCGGAAACAAAGCTTTCAATGATGTGGAGTCTTTTACAGCCCTTCTTCCGTGTTATTACCCGACAAATGTAGAGCTAAATCATTTACCTGTCAAATAGATAATTTCAATCCATAAATAGGTAATATCTATTTCTATCAAAGATATTGATATTACTTGAATATAATAGGTTCTATAAATGTTTTTTTGAAAAGAATTTGATCTTTTATCCGAATTCATCCGGTAAATTAGCCGTTTGGGAAAGAAATAGCCCCAATGTGATTTACCACAGGGGGATGGAGAGTGGAAATAATAGGTAAACTTACCGGAAATTTTGTGTTTCTCTGTGATGAATTGGTTTTAAGGTATACATTATGATGTGAATTATAGGCAGTGCGTAAAGTGCAGTCTGGTGAAACATGTAATTTGTATATATCGTCGACAGAAATACATCCTGCCGACGATATTGGTGATATTATTATTTCTTCCAGCCGATTGCCTTCATAAACCATTGGCTATTGGCTTCGTTCAGTTTCTGTTCTTTGAGCATCTCCGGCATTTGACTGTAGTTTCTTTTAAACGTTTCTATCAGTTCGTTAAAACGTTCCGGCGAGTAGGTTAATGCAATGCTGGTAGCTTCGGTTGCTCCCATAGTAGGCGTCAATACAATTCCGGCGTCCCGGTATTTTAAAGCAGTGATTGCTTTGCTGAATCGTTTGAACTGTGAAACGATACCGTCGTTTAATTCCGGAATGGAGGTCGAGTATTGGATTTCTATTGTTTTTTCCTGATCACATGCTGTTTGAGGGATGGTGATCAATAAGGCTAATTCATCGCCGATGTACTCATATTCAGCTCTATTACCATTAATAGTGATTGTCTCCGGAATGGCAGAACCCAAAACCTTGATTTTAAATTGGCGGTCGGTTGGCATATTGCGATACTTACCTTGGCGAGGACCTACCGTTACAGTTAAGTGGTTCTCTTTCCGTTCAGTGTACATCCGGGTACGAGCATATTCATTGGCATAATATTTATCATTACCATTATCTTCATAAAAGGTAAATGAACCATTTTCTCCAGGGAATATGTTTACGATAATCTCTTCGCTATTACTATTAAGATTCTTCACACGGTTGTAAAGTGGCAGTACGGAACCGGCTTTTACGTAAACCGGATATTCGGTTAGGGTAAACGAACGTTCTATTATCTGTCCGCCTTTCAATAGGGTTCCGGTGGTCCATTCAAACCAGTCGTTTCCTTCGGGTAACCATACTTTTACAGTAGAAAGTCCGTTCTGCATGGGGGTGGTGATAGGTGCTACCAGAATTTGATCGCCAAACATGTATTCACTCTTGAAATCGTATGCCTCTTTGGCTTCCGGATAATCATAGTACATTGGACGACAGATAGAAATACCGTTGTCATAAGTTTCACGCGCCATTGTATAGATATAAGGAGCCAGTTGATAACGGAACAGAATGGAGTTGCGTAATGCTTCGAAATAATCTCCCTTGAAATTCCATAATTCTTTATTTAGAACTGAATTCTTTGTAGAGTGTGTGCGCATTACAGGTGTTAAGGCACCATATTGCATCCAACGGGTAAAGAGTTCCGGGTCGAGTATTTCTTTGTCTCCTCCCTTGAACATGTGGCCTCCGATGTCATGACTCCAGTAGCCGTATAGCACATTGGAAGCGCAGTTGGTAAAGTAAGGTTGGAATTCGAGTGATTTCCAAGAGATGACGGCATCTCCCGAGAAGCCAATCTGATAGCGGTGATTGCCCAGTCCTCCCCAGCGGTGGTAGAGCATCGGGCGAGTGTCACGGTTGCGTTCCATGTCTGAGAAGAAAACATAATTGATCCACCAGGTATTGCTGAGGCTGTCTACTTTTTTATCATACATCCATTGTTGCCAATCGAGCCACCAGAAGTCCACTCCCTGTTTTTCCATCGGGCGGAGTACCTTGTTGAACATACCGTTTATAAAGCGTTTGTCCGAAACCACCCAGGGAATACGTTCCTGTTTAGCTGTATCTACTCCCATCCATTGTGCCATTTCCGGATATTTTTCTTCATATGGAGCTACACCATCGGCAGGATGCAGGTTTAGTGTGATTTTCAGGTCATTGCTTTTCAGATAACCCAGAAATTTGGCGGGATCGGGAAATAGCCTGCGGTTCCAAGTCCAGCCTGTCCATCCGCCGAATCCCGGATCGGTATAATGCCAGTCCATGTCTACTACCAATACATCCAAGGGGATATTATAAGTGTGGAAATTATCTACTAATTGGCGCATTTCTTTGTCTGAGTAGCTCCAATATCTTGACCACCAATAACCGAATGCATAACGGGGTGGAAGAGGTACTTTACCGGCAAATACAGTAAAATCTTTTAAGGCAGCTTTGTAATCATGCCCGTAAGCCATAAAATACCAGTCTTGTCCGTCTTTGTGTTCACGTTCTTTTACCCAGGCCCATTCCGAATTGTCAAATAAGAAATTCTTTGAATCATCAATCAAGGTCCATCCGTCTGTCGATAGAAGACCGTCTTCCAGCTTCATATCTTGGTGGCTGTATATATTGTGGTCTCCTTCAAAACCATCCAATGTACGGTCTGTCCCTTTCAAATTTCCTTTTTGTATTGTTCCGGGTGTCCATTGAAAGGGGAACATCCCTTTAGCTGATGTGATCGTTAAATTATCTTTCGTAAAGGGGCCTTGACCTTTCTTATATTTTAGTTTCATTCGGGCGGTACTGATCACTACCGTAGCATTTTTATTTTGTACTGTGTACTTGGGAACAGGTAGATTGCGGTGGATTGCTACAAAAGAGGGATCGTCGGTAAACGAACCCGAAGGACTCCACTCCATACGGATTACCCCATCTGTAAGGACGCTAAAACGCACGTTACCATCATGATAGGCTATTGCATTTTGGGGAGTTGCGGCCGAAAGCGAAAAACTGAACAGAACTCCTTGCAATGCCAATAAAAAATAGACTGTTAAATGTTTCATGTTGTATTTATGTTAGTTTTTCACAAAGATAAGAGTAATATTCATAAATTAGTAATAATGAATTTTAAATCTTTTTATATCTTTGCAACCTGTGTAATAAATATCGCTTCTTTAGCTTACAACAGGATAATAGTATGAAAAAAGACGGTTTCTCTGAAATTTATGATATTTATTTTCCGAAGTTGCTGCGTTTTACCAGGACGTATCTGATTTCGGAAGATGAATCGGAGAATATTGTCCAAGAAATCTTTATTTATTTGTGGGAACACAGAGATATCATTGAGACTCTTCAGAATCTGAATGCCTATCTGTTTACGTTAGCAAAAAATCGTTGTATAGACTATTTTCGTAAGGAGATGGTCCGTGAAGTTCGTAAAGGTTCGCTTTCGGAAATAGAGAACAGAGAACTTCAATTGAAACTGTATTCATTGGAAGCATTTGATAATGATCGTCTTTCGGATGCCGATATTGAAGAAATACTGAATAATGCCATCAATCGTTTACCGGAGAGGTGCCGTGAAATATTTATTATGAGCCGTTTGCAAAATCTCCGTTATAAAGAGATAGCTGAAAAGTTGAATGTTTCTCCAAATACGGTTGAAAATCAGATTGTCATAGCGTTGCGTAAATTAAAAGAAGACTTGAAAGACTACTTTCCCCTCTTTATTTTCATTATCTGAGAAATATTCCCTATTTTTGTCAAATCATTATTTATTTTTATATTCAAAACACAACAATGAAACACTTAGTTATTTGCATCGCTCTGTTGACAGTCGGTGCTTGCTGCTTTGCTCAGCAAAAGAAAGTGGCTTCTCATAAAGCCGCAAGTGGGAACCCTGTATTTCAAGGATGGTATGCTGATCCGGAAGGTATCATTTATGATGATACTTATTGGATTTTTCCAACTTGGAGTGATCTTTACGAAAATCAGACTTTTTTCGATTGTTTCTCTTCCAAAGATCTTGTGAATTGGACGAAACATGCTTCAGTTTTGGACACTACTGCCGTAAAATGGGCTAAGAAAGCGATGTGGGCTCCTTCGGTAATCAGAAAGAATGGGAAATATTATATCTTCTTTGGAGCGAATGACGTTCATGAAGGAGAGATTGGCGGTATTGGCGTAGCGGTTAGCGATCGTCCTGAAGGACCTTATAAAGATTTATTGGGTAAGCCGTTGATTAATGAAATAGTGAATGGAGCGCAACCGATCGATCAGTTTGTATACAATGATAATGGACATTATTATATGTATTATGGTGGTTGGGGGCATTGCAATGTTGTACAGTTGAACGATGATTTTACAGGGCTCGTTCCTTTTGAAGATGGCACTGTCTATAAAGAAGTGACTCCGGAGAACTATGTTGAAGGTCCGTTTATGTTCAAGAAAGACGGTAAATATTATTTTATGTGGAGTGAAGGTGGTTGGGGAGGTCCCGATTACTCTGTAGCTTATGCTATTTCCGATTCTCCGTTCGGACCTTTTAAACGGGTAGCTAAGATTCTGCAACAAGATCCTTCGGTAGCTACCAGTGCCGGTCATCATTCATTACTGCATGCTCCCGGAACAGATGATTATTATATAGTCTATCATCGTCGTCCACTGAATGATAATGCACGCGATCATCGTGTGACATGCATTGATAAAATGACGTTTGATAAGGATGGATTTATTAATCCTGTAAAGATGACTTTCGAAGGAGTGCCTGCACAAAAGATTAAGAAGTCTAAAAAGAAATAGGACCAATGCTTTGAGGATGTGTAGAAACAAAAGGTTGCACAAACAAAGCTGATTTTACAAACTGGCTACAGATACTGGATTTTTCAAGTCACCGATAGTGATAGTGAACGGTTGTATCTGTAGCCGGTTTTGTTATCGGGCATCGATATTGTAAACGGAGGTGTATTCTTTGATATCTTTGCGTTAATCTATCTGTTGCGTTACGTATTCGTAAACGATGCGCGAAATTTCTGCGATAATCTCACTGTTTTCTCTGTTATCTGCTTCGGAATCTTTCACGAAGACGGCTATACTATAGACATGTCCGTCGGGAAGAAGAATAAACCCGATGTCATTGCAACCGATCTGTTGTCCTTTCGCATTACGGTCGCCTGTTCCGGTTTTATGCCCCATTGTTACTTTTTTATCGAGCAGTGGAGCAATCAGGCGGTCTTGTCCTGTCTGACATTCCACCATTGTTTGATAAATGAAATTCTTGTATTCTTTGTCAAAAAGGTTTTCATTGCGAAATATTTCCAGTAATTTGGCGGCTGCTAATGGAGTAGTCCAGTTTTGGTAACAGAACTCCAGATTCTCATGCATATCGTTTTCTGTATGGATGACAGCACATTCACGAATTCCCAATGAATGAAGATACTTATTCACGGCATCCGGACCACCTTGATAATTAAAAAGAATATCGCAGGCATTATTGTCACTTTGCTGAAGCGTATATTTCAGTAGATCGGCAATGCTCATTTCGATTCCTCCCTGTGGGTATGTTTCTCGAAGCGGACTATAGGTGTCCGGCTTTAAATCCGACTTTTTAATCAATAACCGGGTTTTCAAAGGTTGCTTTTGATGATGCATGTAATCGGCCAATGCCAATGCCTGATGAAATTTGAAAACACTCATCATGGGATAATGAATATCATTATTGACTGTTATCGTATCTTGCCCGTCGATAATGACTGCAATTCCTATTTCGGCTTTTTTCCCTTCTATGGCTTTCTTGAGTTGAGTTTCAAGAGGACTGTTCTGCGCAACTACCAGGGCAGGACATAGCAGAAAGAAGATAATGGATAAATGTATAAGTCTTTTTTGCATATATGATTGGGTTCTTTGTAATACGGTCCACAAAGGTATGAATAATAATTTTAGTGGAATTCAATATCACCAAGTATTCTGATTATTCAGCATCCGGTGCAGGAACTGTTTTCTTTTCAAACGAGCCTTGCGGTCTCTCATACGAAAAATGCATTTCGACCTTCCATCTTCCACCTTCATCTTTCATCTTCCACCCTCGATTTGGCAAGTCCGATTCAGAGTATATTCTTGATATGCAGATAGATATATCTGTTATCCTATCCGTTTATACCATTTAAAGCAGTTTGTTTTTCTTAGTATTTTTAGTGAAAATGGTCGGTTTCTTGTCTCGTCCCGTATACCCGGGCTGAGATAAAGATACTTTAGAATGATGTAAGGTTCTTATTTATAATGTGTTATGTTTGCTATGGAATTAGCTTACTCTCTTGGTAATTTCTGTGCCGGTCGTTCTGAACTTCTGTTGATACGGAGTCGGTTATGTAGAATAACTCACATTAATTCTATAGGTAGATTCTAAAGTACTTTCATCGGTATATGGAGATAATATTCGATTTTAACTTCATTGTAAATTAGGTTATGGATGGATTTTATTTCAATCAAAGTATGAACAATCGGAGCCGGGAGGATTCGAGAACTCATTTGTTCTTTGGTTTTTTTCTTATTATTTTAGAAACGGAAAGATATAAGTGTTTAATCTTTAGTATTGATTGATAGGAATTTACCATGATAGGGAAAAATTTTCGTAAAAAAGTCTCTTTTCTTTTAGTGGATTTTAAAAGCTATTACGCCTTATTAATAGAATATCCTAAAAATGAGTGAACTGATAGATAAATATTTTGCAGGAGAGATGACCTGTGAAGAGAAAAAAGATCTCTTCGACCGGATAGAAAGTGATGAGGCTCTGAAGAAAGAATTTCTTCGGATGCAAAATGTAGTGGCGTTGACCCAAATACTCTCCCGCCAGGATGATTCGGAGACCAGCCGTAAAGGGAAACAGCATTTTATGCAACTTCTTTTCCGTAAAAGATTAAAGCGCGCGATAACGGTTTCTTTGAAATATGCTGCTGTTTTCGCGGTATTAGTGGTAGGAACTTTCTATACTGCGAAGTTGTATTTATCTGAGGAATTCGGAAAAAGTTATACCATAGTTACGGCTCCCAAGGGACAGCGTGTAAAAATAGAATTACCTGATGGAACCATTGCCTGGCTAAGCCCCTGTAGTCGTCTTCGTTTTGCGGCCTCTTTCAATGAAACGGACCGTAAAATAGAGTTGGACGGTGCTACCTATTTTGATGTGGCAAAGAATCCCGAGAAGCCATTTGTTGTTTCGGCTAAAGGTTACCGTATCCGAGTACTTGGAACTAAATTCAATATATCGGCTTATAAAAATAGTAAAGAGTTTGAGACCGATCTTGTGGAAGGTTGCGTACATATCTATGATCCGGCGGATATAAGGAACGAAGTGTTTCTACAGCCTAAAGAAAAGGCAGTGTTGTGGGGAGACCGGTTGATGAAGCGGGAGTCTGACTTTGATAATGAAGAATATCTGAAGAACGGAGTTGTCAGTTTTCTGTCCGAGCCGTTCGGGAGAGTACTGAATAGTGTCGCTTTATGGAATGATGTGAATATTAAAATAGAACGGTCAGTCAACGCGACGCAGCGGATCTCCGGAAAATTCAGGCAAAGCGATTCTTTGGAGAGTATATTAAAAGCCTTGCAAGGCGCTATGCCTTTCAAGTATAAAATAGTTAGTGAAGAAGAAATAATTATTTATTGATAAATATAATGATATACTTAACTAAAAGCAGATGCCTATGATATAAAAAAACAGTTTGAAATGAAAAAAGGAGGAAATGGTCTGGTACACCTTTCCCTCCCGATAAAGTCAACACATTTGGCAGAGCCAAATAAAAAAACAACAAAGTATTAACCTTATTACATTGCAAAAGTATGAAAAAAAACTTATTGCTGTTATCTTATGCAATTAAACAACGTGAAATTATTCAAATCTTGCGAATTATGAAATGCACAGTCTTGCTGTTATTTTTGCTTATTCTTCAGGCACATGCCAGCGTAAGCTCACAAAATGCAAGGGTAAACATGTCTCGAAATCAACTTCCGTTAAAGGAGTTTATGGCGGAGATTGAAAAACAAACCGATTATCTGTTTATCTATAGTGATGCAGAAATCAATGCTTCTCGCCAGGTAACTGTAAAGAAGGGAACACATAGAGTGGCCGATTTACTAAGAGAGGTACTCTCTAAAAATAATATTTCTTATAATTTTGCAGATAATTATATTTCTCTTCATGTACGCAAAGAGGCTGACGCACAGTCTTTGGCGGTATCTCCCCAACAAAAAAAGAATACGGTTTTGGTTTCGGGAACTATCGTAGATACCGCAGGCGATCCTATAATCGGTGCTAACATCAAATTGAAAGGTGCTCAGGGAACCGGAACGATTACGGATGTGGAAGGTAACTTTAAATTGGAAGTGCCTACCAATGGTGTACTGATCGTCTCTTTTATCGGATATCAGCAGCAGGAAGTGGCGGTGAACGGAAAAACCATGTTGAAAATTAAGATGGCGGAAGATGCTGAAATGATAGACGAAGTGGTTGTAACTGCTTTGGGTATCAAGCGGGAAGAAAAGGCATTGGGATATGCCGTTCAGAAAGTGGGCGGAAGTAAGCTGTCTACTGTGAAGCCCGTTAATATTGCTACTTCACTGACTGGTAAAGTTGCCGGTTTGAATGTAACCAACAGTACGGAGTTCAATACAGCCCCAACTCTCAAATTGCGTGGTGAAACTCCATTGCTGGTAGTAGATGGTGTGCCATATAGCAATATCTCTCTGAATGATATTGCAGCAGACGATATCGAATCTGTTGACGTGTTGAAGGGGGCTACCGCATCGGCCCTGTATGGTGCCCGCGGAGGTTCGGGAGCTATTATGGTGACTACGAAGAAAGGTAGTCAGGAGGGACTTAATATTTCGGTAAACAGCAGTACGATGTTCAATGCCGGTTATCTGGTATTGCCGGAAGTACAACATGGATACAGTACCGGTCAGGGAGGTAAATATACCGCTGCCGACTTCGTTTGGGGTGATAAACTGGACATCGGCCGTACAGCTGTACAGTATGATCCGTATACTTATGAATGGAAAGAGATGCCATTGGTATCGAAAGGTAAAGACAACTTTAAGAATTTCCTGGAGACAGGTTTCATTACCAATAATAACATCAGCATCAGCCAGACCGGTAAATATGGAAGCTTCCGTTCTTCTCTGTCGCATGTTTATAATAAAGGACAGTATCCCAATCAGAGATTGAATAAGATTACTTACTCGGTAGGTGGGGATATGAAGTTCGGCAAACTGAGTTTTGAAGGTGGTGCCATTTATAACAAGCGTTTCTATCCGAATGGAGAAGGAGCCGGCTATGGTGGTGGTGGATACATCTACAACCTGTTGGTATGGACGGGTACCGATTATGATGTACGCGACTATAAAAACTATTGGAGAAAGAAAGACGAAGAGCAGAACTGGATGAACGATGTGTGGTATGATAATCCTTATTATCTGGCTCATGAAATGACTTCATCCAATGACTACGATAAAGTAAACACTTACTTGTCCGGTAAATATGACATCATGCCTTGGTTGAACTTTTCGATGAGAGCCGGTGCCGATGCTTATGCCAGCCGTACGGAAAAGAAAAACGCAATGAGCGCCCGCGGCGGATGGGACAAGAACGGATACTTCTATACATCCAAATCCACCGGATTCAGTTTCAATGGTGACGCTTTGCTGTCTGCCAATCACAGCTTCGGTGATTTTGCTATCGACGGTTTTGTCGGAGGTACGATCTACTATTATTATGATGACGCTATTTCATCGAATACCCGTAACGGATTGAGTATTCCGGGATATTATTCATTGAAAGCATCGGTTGACCCAATTGCCTCTTCAAGTTCATACAAGCAGAAACAGGTAAACTCTATTTATGGAAAATTCTCAGCTTCATGGAAGAGCACTGTGTTTGTGGATGTAACGGCACGTAATGACTGGTCGTCTACTTTGCCTTCGGAGACTCGTTCTTACTTTTATCCGGCTGTATCGGGAAGTATCATTATGTCGCAGTTACTAAAGATGCCCGAATGGCTGAACTTCTGGAAACTCAGGGGTGCCTGGACAGTAACGAAGAGCGACTTGGGTATTTATGATACGAACCAGGCTTACAGTGTAAGCACGAATGTGTGGGATGGAATGAATACAGCCGTGTACCCGGAAATGATCCGCAGTACAACGCTTGAACCGACCGCTGCACGTTCTTATGAAATCGGTACTGCCTTCAATGTATGGGACAACCGTTTGCGTTTTGATATCTCTTACTACAATAAACTGAAATACAATCTGACACGTGAAGCCACTATCAGCGGTTCGTCCGGTTTTACTAAAACATTGGTGAACTATGATGAAGAGCAGGTTCGTAGAGGAGTGGAGGTTTCTTTGACTGCTTCTCTGATTCAGACGAAAGACTGGAATTGGGAAGTGAATGCCAACTGGGCCCGTGACCGCTATTTCTATGCGAAAGTCGATCCTGTATATTCTACACAGAAACCTTGGGTAGCTGCCGGCAAGCGTTGGGACTGGTATGGTATCTACGATTGGGAACGTGACCCCCAGGGAAACATTATCCATGAAAACGGATATCCGGTACAAAGTAAATATCAGTCAGTGATGGGTAATGAGTATCCGGACTGGATCTGGGGACTCAGTACTACCTTGCGTTATAAAGACTGGACATTGGGAATTTCGTTGGACGGACGTGTAGGCGGTATGGCTTACTCTCGTACGGAACAGACTATGTGGAATACCGGTGTACACCCCGATAGTGATAACAAATGGCGTTATGACGAAGTAGTGAACGGTAAAAAGAATTATGTAGGCCAGGGTGTGAAAGTAGTATCGGGTAAAGTTGAATACGACACAACCGGAAAGATTGTGAGCGATACACGTGTGTTTGCACCGAATGACACTCAGGTATCCTATGAAAGTTATATCAAGAATTACAATCCATGGTCAGGTGGTAAGGTTTACCAGAACGTGCATGACTGTACATTCCTGAAATTGCGTGAACTTTCATTGTTGTACACAATGCCTAAGTCAGTTTGTGAAAAGATTCACATGAAAGGCGTTACACTCGGTTTGATCGGACAGAACTTATTGATTTGGATGAAAGAGTTTAAGTATGCTGACCCGGATGTGGATTCGGATGACCTGAATTCACCTTCTATGAGATATGTCGGATTTAATGTTAAGTTTGATTTGTAAAAAAGGAAATTATGAAACTAATAAATAAAACGTTGCTTTTACTTACAGCAAGTGCTACGATTCTGGCATCTTGTAACAAGTTTGATGATTTGAATACGAACCCCGATGCTGCAACCAAGGTGACAGCACCTATGTTGGCTACAAAACTTATCCTGAATATTACACAACAGGGCTCTGCTAAGAACTTTGTGTACCACAGCATGCTGAGCAAACAGATTGCATGGTCGGAGAATGCTTCGGATGAACAATACAATTTGTTTGGCAGGACAGATTTTGACGGCTATACCATTCTTACAAACTGTCAGAAGATGGTCGATGCAGCCAATGAGGGAGATAAAGATTCGTATGCAGCTCTGGCTAAGTTTATGAAAGCCTATAAACTGTTCTATAAATCGCTGGAAGTGGGTGATATTCCTTACAGTGATGCATTGAAAGGTGAAGAGGGCGTTCAGAAACCCAAATACGATACACAGAAAGAGGTGATGCGCCAAGTCTTGGAAGATTTGGAAGAAGCGTATACTTTATTCTCATCGGGCAGTGACTTTGACGGTGATCCTATTTTTGGCGGTGACACCGAAAACTGGAAAAAGACTGTAGTCGCCTTCGAACTGAAAGTGCTGACTCACTTGTGTAAGAAAGATACGGATGCGGATCTGAAAGTGAAAGAACGCTTTGCCCGTCTGGTATCTTCGGGCTCACTGATGACTTCGAATGCGGACAACTTCCAGTTGGTATACTCTAATAAGGCCGGACAGCTTTATCCGTTCTATTACACTCAGAACAAACATTCTGATTATCTGATGATGTCGAGTGTGATTATCGATAACCTGAAGAAGTTCAACGATTATCGTATGTTCTATTATGCTTCTCCCGCCAAAGCCCAGACAGATAAAGGTATAAAGGATTCCGAGTGGGATGCTTATCTTTCGATTGATCCCTCGGACAGCTATTCAAATATCTCCGTGCTGTACGGAAAAGGTGAGTTCTGCCTGGCAAACCTCCGCTATACCCGTGTTCCGGAAGGTGAGCCTTTGATGCGGCTGAGTTATGCAGAACAGAATTTTATTCTGGCAGAAGGAGCTGTACGTGGCTGGATTTCGGAAGATGCTTCTACTTATTATAAGAAAGGTATAGAAGCCAGCATGAATTTCATAGCAGACAATACCCCCGATAAAGAAGAATATACTCACGGACGTACCATAACGCAAGAATATATCCAGGAGTATCTGGCACAACCGGTTATACAGTTGTCCGGCGACAAGGAGAAAGATCTGGAAATGATTTTGCTGCAACGTTATCTCGCCTCGTTCCTGCAGCATCCGTATGATGCTTATTATGATTATCGCCGTACCGGATATCCGGTATTGCCTATCAACCCGAGTACCAACCTGAATACGGAAAAAAATAAGATTCCTACAAGATGGATGTATCCGGAAGCTGAGTTCAGTTACAATCCTGATAATGCCAACGAAGCTGTTCAGCGTCAGTACAATGGTTCGGACGATGTGAACAAGTTAATGTGGATTCTCCAGTAAACATTACTCTTTTGAAGACAAGAGGATGTGTCATCTATGGTAAATTTTGACACATCCTCCCTTCTTTATACCTAAATAATCAAACCCATGAAACGAATTTATTTATTGTTGGCTATCCTGTTGGGAAGCCTTCAGCTGGCAAATGCACAGCAACAGACTCTTCAGTTTAACAAAGACGGTAAGTTTAAGATTGTCCAGTTTACCGATGTTCATTATATCTATAATGATCCTCGTTCGGATGTATCGATCGAACGTATCAATCAGGTATTGGATATGGAAAAGCCCGACCTTGTTCTTTTTACGGGAGATGTGATTTATGGTAAACCGGCGGAAGAAGGAATGCGTACAGTGCTGAATCTGGTATCTAAAAGAAAAATCCCTTTTGCGGTGACTTTCGGTAACCATGATAACGAACAGGGACTGAGCCGTGAAGAATTGTTGAAGATCATCCAATCTGTTCCTTTTAACCTGACACAGACTACTCCGGGTATTTCGGGAGTGACAAATTTTATCTTACCGGTGAAGGCTTCCGACGGCAAGCGCAATGCAACGGTTCTTTATTGTATCGACTCTCATTCTTATTCACAGATCAAGGGAGTGAATGGATACGATTACATCAAATTTGACCAAATACAGTGGTATCGTGAGAACAGTAAGAAGTTTACTGAAGAAAATAATGGCGTTCCGGTTTCGTCGTATGCGTTTTTTCATATAGCTTTGCCGGAGTATAATCAGGCTGCCTCTTCCGAGAGTGCAATACTTTATGGCATTCGTAAAGAAAAAGCATGCGCTCCCCAGTTAAATTCGGGCTTGTTTGCCGCCATGAAAGAGATGGGAGATGTGAGAGGTGTATTTGTGGGACACGACCACGATGATGATTATGCCGTGTCATGGAAGGGAATCTTGCTGGCATACGGACGCTATACGGGTGGCAACACAGTATATAATCACCTTACAAATGGTGCGAGAGTGATTGAGTTGGATGAAAATGCAAATAGTTTCCATACGTGGATACGCCTGAAGGAAGGGGTCGTACAACAGGTAACCTATCCTGCCGATTTCATTAAAGAATAGAAGATACACAAAAGACAAAACTTAAATATAGATAGAATACCATGAAAAAGTTATTTGTTTTAGTATGTTTGCTTGTGATCGGATTCTGCAATGTGGCTTGGGCGGCTAAACGGCAGGCAAAACATGTAGTATTGATTGCGTTGGACGGCTGGGGTGCGTATAGTGTGCCCAAGGCAGACATACCCAACATTAAAAGCCTGATGGACGAAGGATGCTACACACTTCATAAACGTAGCGTATTTCCATCATCGAGCGCTATTAACTGGGCTTCCATGTTTATGGGAGTGGGTACTGAACTTCATGGATATACAGAATGGGGTTCGCGTACGCCCGAGATACCATCGCGGGTTGTCAATGAACATGGTATTTCTCCTACTATCTTTTCGGTTATGCGTCAACAGTATCCGGAGGCTGAGACCGGTTGCCTGTACGAGTGGGAAGGAATTAAATACCTGGTCGATACACTGGCACTGAGTTACCATGCACAAGCTCCTGATTATGATAAATGCCCGACTGCTCTCTGCGAGATGGCTGAGAAGTATATCAAAGATAAAAAGCCTGCCATGTTTGCAGTTTGCTTCGATCAGTTGGATCATACCGGTCATGCTGTCGGGCACGACACTCCGGGCTATTATGAAAAGCTGAAAGAACTGGACGGTTATGTGGGACGTATCATTGCTGCCATTAAAGAGGCCGGAATATATGATGATACGATTATCATGATGACAGCCGATCACGGTGGCATTAAAAAAGGGCATGGGGGGATTACACTCCAGGAGGTAGAGATACCTTTTATCATTGCCGGTAAGAATGTCAGAAAAGGGGGAGAGTTCCAGGAAAGCATGATGCAGTTTGATACTGCTGCCACCATGGGATACGTTTTTGGAGTGAAGCAACCTCAAGTCTGGATAGGACGTCCCATGATACAGGTTTTCAAATAAACACTACTGTCACAACCTGAAGAAAAACAATGCACATAATATAAATTTGATAAAATGAAAAAGATTATTTTTATGACGCTTTTCCTGCTTGTCGCCATGACGGGACAAAGTAAAGGAAAGGGTGAGTTTACGGTTCTGCAATGGAATGTATGGCAGGAAGGTACAATGGTTCCGGGAGGATATGATGCAATCGTTAATGAGATAGTGCGCTTGCAACCCGACTTTGTGACATTCAGCGAAGTGCGTAATTATCATAACACTCGTTTTAACGAGCGTATTGTGGCTTCTCTGAAAGAGAAAGGACTGGATTATTATTCTTTCTATACGTATGACACAGGGTTGCTGAGTAAGCATCCGATCACAGACTCGCTCACTGTATTCCCCGAAAACGGAGACCACGGAAGTATCTACAGGCTGACAAGTTCCGTAAACGGACACAAGGTGGCAGTCTACACCAGCCATTTGGATTACCTGGATTGTGCTTACTACAACGTACGGGGTTATGATGGTTCCAGCTGGAAAGAGATACCTATTCCGACTACTGTAGAAGAAGTTTTGAAGGTGAATGTGGCTTCTCAGCGTGACGATGCCATCAAGATGTTCATTGCACAGGCTCAAAAGGATATTGCAAATGGTTATAGCGTGATTATAGGCGGTGACTTTAATGAACCGTCACATCTGGATTGGATTGAGGCTAATAAGAATCTGTACGATCACAATGGTCTGGTAATTCCCTGGACAGTAACTACATTGCTAGAGCAAAACGGGTTTGTGGATACATATCGTCACATTTATCCGAATCCACTGACTCATCCGGGATTTACATATCCGGCAGATAATCCGTTGAAAGAACCCGGTAAACTGACATGGGCACCGAAAGCGGACGAACGTGACCGTATCGACTTTATTTTCTACAAAGGAAAGAATCTTGAAGCAAAGAAAGCGATTGTCTTTGGCCCGAAAGGCTCTATCGTACGTAATAAGAGAGTGCAGGAGACATCAAAAGATAATTTCCTGTTACCGTTGGATGTATGGCCAACCGACCATAAAGGACTGCTGGTGACATTTAAGATTAAGTAATGTTTCACCACAGAGTAACACAGAATAACACGAAGTAACGCAGAATAACCCAGAGTATTCATGTCGACAATCCGTGACTTAATACTCACTCTGTGGAACTCTGTGTTACCCTGTGGTGAATAAATGCCCCCTTGATATTATCCTGTCGTTTAAATTTCTCCTCGCATCCGATCCTCGAATGCGGCTAATGCGGCTTTGGCGCCTTCTCCCATTGCGATGATAATCTGTTTGTAGGGGACGGTGGAAACGTCTCCGGCAGCATAAATTCCCGGCACGTTGGTACGGCAATGTGCATCGATCACGATCTCGCCCGGACGATTTACCTCAACCACATCGCGGAAAATACCACTATTGGCTACCAAACCTATCTGTACAAAGATGCCATCCAGGCTGATCACCCGTTCTTCTTCTGTTTTGCGGTCTTTGACACGGATGCCGGTCACCTTATCTCCATTGCCTACCACTTCGGTTGTCTGCGAGTGAACAAGAACTTCTACATTCGGCAGGCTTTTCAGTTTTTCCTGTAAAACCTGATCCGCTTTCAGCTCGTCCATAAACTCGAGCACCGTAACTTTGGAGCAGATACCTGCCAGGTCGATGGCTGCTTCGATTCCGGAATTTCCTCCCCCCACGACAGCCACCTGCTTCCCTTTGTAGAAAGGTCCGTCGCAGTGTGGACAGAAAGCCACCCCACGGCCGATATATTCCGCTTCGCCCGGTACGTTCAGTTTGCGCCAGCTTGCACCGGTGGCAACGATTACCGCCGGAGCTGAGAAACGTTCTCCTCCTTTGGCTGTCAGAACCTTATCCTTTCCATCAAGCTCTATCTTTTCGATCTGGCGATGTTCGAGCAAATCGATGGGATATTGTGACATGTGGGTTTTCAGATTATCGGCCAACTGGCTTCCGGTTGTCGAAGGTACGGAGATCAGGTTCTCTATGCCTACTGTTTCTTTTACTTGTCCGCCGATCCGTTCGGCAATGACCGCTACATTCAAGCCTTTACGGGCCGAATAGATGGCAGCAGCCGAACCGGCCGGACCTCCGCCGGCTACAATCACATCATATTTTTTGATGGAAGTTTCCGCACTGTTCGTCTCCGTTCCATATTGTTCTTCCAGTTTGGCCAACAGTTCGCCAAAGTCACCACGCCCCACGTGGATCAGTTTACCGTCTGCGAAGACAGAAGGAACCCCCTGTATTTTCAGTGCCTCTACTTCCGCCTGGTTGATGGCTCCGTCCACAGTCTGGTGCTGAATCTGTCCGTTCAGCGTGGTCATGGCGTTGAGTGCCTGCACCACGTCGGGGCAGTTGGTACAGGTCAGTGACACGTAAGTTGTCAGGCGGACAGGTCCTTTCAATGATTTTACCCGGTTGCAGATGCCTTCGTCCGGAAAGTTCTTTCCTTTTCCGTCCGTATTCAGGATGGCAAGCAGTAGGGAACTGAATTCATGCCCATTGGGAACGGCCCGGAAGGTGATACCTGTCCTGTGTTCTCCTTTGAGAAGTGTAAATTCCAGTCCTTTGCCTTCATTGATCCGGCAAGAGAGTTTCTCGGAGCAGGATGCCACATCGTTCAGGAGTTCCAGAAGTTCGGTGCGGCTTTCGTGTTGCGGTGAGACGGTGATGTCGAATGTATAGTTCGCCTCCAATGCGGCGAAGATGGTACGTAATTGTTCTTTTATAGCTGAGTCTAACATTATATCGAAGATTGATTAGAGATGAATGATTTAGAAAGATTTATCGTCAAGAGCTAAAAAAGACCGATATGGGGGATACCGGTCTTCATAGGATTGCTGTTTAGATCTTACCGACCAGGTCGATGCTCGGTTTCAGGGTTGCTTCGCCTTTTTTCCATTTAGCGGGGCAAACTTCTCCGTCGTGAGTAGCTACAAACTGTGCGGCCTCTACTTTGCGGAGCAACTCGTCGGCATTACGTCCGATGTTGTTATCCTGTATCTCGGCAATCTTGATTTTTCCTTCCGGATTGACGAGGAACGTTCCGCGGTAAGCCATTCCGTCTTCTTCGATCATCACACCGAATCCACGGCTCAATACGCCTGTCGGGTCTGCCAACATCGGATATTTGATCTTACGGATGCTTTCCGAAGCATCGTGCCATGCTTTGTGTACGAAGTGTGAGTCGGTGCTTACCGAGTATACTTCTACACCCATAGCCTGAAACTGTTCGTATTTCTCGGCAACGTCTACCAGTTCGGTCGGGCACACAAAGGTGAAGTCCGCCGGGTAGAAGAAGAAAATAGCCCATTTTCCCTTTACGTCTTCGCTGCTTACTGTTTTAAAACTTCCGTTCTGAAAAGCCTGTACTTTGAATTCAGGCATCTGTGAGTTGATAATTGGTTCCATAATTGTTTCTTATTTAGATTCATTCTTATTTGTTTCCGATGCAAAAATAGGGCGAATTTTCCCGTTTCAGCAAAAAATCCAATTGATAATATTTATCGGCTGATAGATGAAATCTTATAGGCTGCCTTGTTTCGTATGTCCGGTGCCCGATAAATGGGGAGTGGCTTTCGTTTTGATACCTTTTTCTTCTTTTAGCTGTCAGAAAGAGAAGAATATCCCTTGGGGAGTAACCGGGTCTTTTGCGGTTCAAGTCAAACGGGAGGAGCGGAGGTGCCAAAACAGGGCGTTTTTTCCTCAGAAAGCAGGCTTTTGATGTCCGAAAGCCGGTGTTTGGGTCGGGAAGTGCCGGTGTTTTCCGAAAAAGAAGTAAGCATTTGCTCCGAAAGACGTAAGCAAGTTGAGAAAATGCTTACTTCTTTTTGGAATATCTCTATATGTTTTCCCTCATTACATATATTGTAATTGTTCCGAAGAGGAAAAAAGAAGGATTTCTTTCTGGTTGCTCTCCGGAAATGAACATGCTGAAAAAGATAAAAGGGAAGCATCAGGATTGAATACTGTCCTTTTTGCTCTTTTCTTTCTTGAAGAACCGCTTCTTTGCATAGAAACAGGAACTTAAAGTGATAAAACGGAAATTGCTGACGGGAAAAGGAGGCGAAAAAATCGCTTCACCCTACCTTTGCCCGGAAAAAAGCCAATCTGGAACCATTCGATTATCAATATGACAGAACGCTGCTTTACCCCCCCTTCCTTATCCGCATCCAGTACCTAAGAGTCGTTAGTGTGTGAACTCGAGTTATCTAATCAAAATAGAAAGAAGTTTGCGTTTTGTTAAAGTTGCCCTCACCTTTAAACTTCCCTCTTACTTTTTAGTCATATAGACAGTTGCAACAAAAAAGACAGATGATTATTTGATAACTTAAAAAAGGAAAGAACAATGAAAAGAATAAGTTTTTTATTAGCAGCCCTATTAATGATGGGAGGAATGGTGATGGCACAAGGTCCGCGCAGAGGCGGTCAGGATATGGACCCGAAAACACGTGCCGAACGCATGACCGAGCGTATGGCGAAAGAATACTCTTTGAATGAAACTCAGAAGAAAGAGTTGCTTGAGGTCAATATGGCTTTCGTACAAAAGATGGGAGAGCGTCCCGGAAGAATGAAGCCGGAAATGAGACAAGGTAAGAAGGGGCAGAGTCAGGCTACCGACAGCTGCACTTGTAAACAGGATAGGAGAAAAGCTCCTCGCATGTCCAAAGAGGACAGAGAAAAGATGCGTCAGGAGATGAAAGCTTCGCGTGAGTCCTACGAGGCTGGTCTGAAGAAAATTATGACGAAAGACCAGTATGCTGCTTATACCAAGAAGCAGGCCGAGCGGGAGCAGAGAAGAGGAGGCGGAAGATAAGCTTCAGCATTGATGATTAGTGATGGGGCGGGCATCGACATGGTGACCGGTCCATCACTAATCATCAATTACTAATTACCAAAATACTTGTATATTTCCCCCGCTTTTTGTTCCTTTGCCGTACGATTTAATAAACTGATAATTCGAATATGAAAAAGCTTATTTATCTGCTTGGGTTGGCAATGCTTATGGCTGTCGCAGCTTGTTCCGGTTCGGCTGAAAAGAAAAAGAGCGATATCCGTGTTTTGATGCAGGATAGCACCGATGCACATGGAGTGCAGCGCATGACGGCCCGTAAGAGCGAGGTAGATATTAAATATAAAGGCAAAGAGTACCATTCGTTTATTTCCCGTACGCCCAATGATTCGCTTCCCCGGGTGGTAAGCCAGATGGGGAATACGTATGTCGACAATCAGATAGTGCTTAGGCTGACGCGTGGAAACGAACGTGTTTTCAGCCGTACTTTTACCAAAAAGCAGTTCGAGTCTCTGATAGGCGATGATTTTATGGCGAAATCTATCCTGGAAGGGATTGTTTATGATAAAACGACTCCTGAGGGAATAGTCTATGCTGCCAGTATCTGCTATCCGCAGACAGACCTGTATGTACCTATCTCCATCACGATCTCACCCGATGGAAAAATAAGTATGAAGAAAGAAGAGCTTCTGGAAGAGGTGTACGATGAAGATACATCCGCCCGTTAAAAAATACAAAAAGAACCCTTCTCTTTATTTATTCCCAAATCTTTCCCGTTTCTATCTCGTTATTTGCAGTGTGAAATAGTTCCGAAACTTATTATTGACACTAAAAAAATAACGATTATGAAGAAGATTTTGTCTATTCTTGTATTGGCCATTGCAGCCGTCCAATTTGCATTTGCAGGTGATATCATCACAAAAGATGCGATGAAATTGCCTCTTCCGGCACGTAATTTTATTAATCGGCACTTTTCCAATCCGCAGATTTCGCATATTAAGATAGAAAATGAGATTCTGCAAACAAAGAAGTACGATGTGTTGTTGACTAATGCAACCGAGATCGACTTTGATAACCGGGGCAACTGGATTGAAGTGGATTGTAAAAAAGCGGCTGTTCCTGCAACAATTGTTCCTGACTTCGTGAAGGAATATATGAAAGCCAATGGGTATCACTCTGAGTTTGTGACTCAGATAGAGCGCGACCGCAAGGGGTATGAAGTCGAGTTGAATACGGATTTGAGCCTGAAGTTTACCAAAGACGGTAAGTTTCGTAAAGCGGAGCATTGATAAATTGGAATAAACCTATTAAAAAAAGACCTTGATTATGAAATTTTTGAAATTTAGTTTGTTGACAGCCGTGTTGCTGTCGGTCGTGTTTGCTTTCAGTTCGTGTGGCGATGATGACGATACGGGATATCTTCCGCCGAGCCAGGCCATTCAGGATGCACTGAAGAAGCTTTATCCCAATGCCACTGCCATTAAATGGGAGCAAAAGGGCGTCTATTACGTAGCCGACTGTCAGGCGGACGGCAGAGAGAAGGAAGTTTGGTTCGATGCCAATGCCAACTGGCTGATGACGGAAACAGAGTTGAACAGTATCAATAACCTGCCGCCGGCAGTGTTGACGGCTTTTATGGAGTCGAGTTACAACAATTGGGTAGTGGATGATGTGGTGATATTGGAATATCCGAATGAACCTTCTACGGAATTTGTGGTAACTGTGGAACAGGGTAAAAAGGTAGACTTGTATTTTTCGGAAGGCGGTGGTTTGCTGCACGAAAAAGATGTTACCAACGGTGACGACACACATTGGCCCAGGGTTTAAAGGTTGAATGTGCCGCCCGAGGCATGTGAATAGTAAAAACAAGAGGATGTGCAATCTGTGGTGAGTTTTGCACATCCTCTTGCGCTTTATGGGGAATTGCTTTTTACATCGGCTTATAATCCTTTGCCAGTCCGCCTTCACTTGTTTCTTTATAAAGTGAGGGTAGGTCGTGGCCGGTTTGTTTCATCACTTGTATTACTTTGTCGAAAGAGACACGGTGCATTCCATCGGTAAATGAAGAGTATAGATTGGCGTCCAATGCGCGGGCGGCCGCATAAGCATTACGCTCGATACAAGGAATCTGTACCAATCCGCATACCGGATCACAAGTCATGCCCAAGTGATGTTCCAGTCCCATTTCGGCAGCATATTCAATTTGAGCCGGACTTCCTCCGAATAGCTGGTTGGCGGCAGCCGATGCCATGGCACATGCCACGCCTACTTCTCCTTGGCAGCCTACTTCTGCTCCGGAGATGGAAGCATTTTGCTTGACGATGTTACCTATCAATCCGGCTGTTGCCAATGCGCGAAGGATACGCATCTCACTGAATTCACGGCTTTTGGCAAGATGATAAAGAACGGCAGGCATCACTCCGCACGATCCGCATGTGGGCGCTGTTACGATTTTGCCTCCCGAGGCATTCTCTTCACTTACGGCAAGCGCGTAGGCAAATACCAATCCGCGTGACTGCAAAGAAGCCTTGTATCCGGTAGCGCGGATATAATATGTGGAAGCTTTACGTCTCAGGTTCAATGGGCCGGGCAGCACTCCTTCTTGTTCGAGACCACGCTGGACAGACTCCTTCATCGTATCCCATACTTCTTTCAGATAGTCCCATATATCAGGATCTTCGCATTCTTTCACGTATTCCCAGTAACTTTTTCCGGTATGTTCGCACCAATCCAGAATTTCGGTCATGCTGTTCATGGAGTATACTTCCGGGCTTTCAATAGACGGCTGTTTGTTGTCTTCGGCCAATGCACCTCCCCCTACACTGTAGACAGTCCAGTTTTCCAGTTCATTGCCGCCGGCATCAAGTGCCACAAAATTCATTCCGTTCGGATGGAAAGGAAGAAAGATTTTGGGTTGCCATATAATATCTACCGGTGCAGTAGGTTTCAGTGTGTCAATGATGGCTACATCCGTCATGTGTCCTTTTCCTGTCGCCGCCAGGCTTCCGTAGAGGGTCACTTTGAACGATGCTGCTTCAGGATGTCGTGTGAGGAACATTTCTGCTGCCTTGCGAGGTCCCATGGTGTGACTGCTCGAAGGTCCGGTTCCAATGCGATAGAGTTCTTTTATTGATTTCATATTAGCTAATTAGGTTGTTGCGCAAAGGTAATTGTTTTTTCAAAATTTTTGGTAACTTAATACCATTTCTTCTTTCGGAAAAACCAGTATACGGCTCCGCCCACCAGGAGCATCAATATCCAGGCATATACATATCCATATCGCCAGTCTAATTCGGGCATAATCTTGAAGTTCATTCCCCACACTCCGACAAGAAAAGTCAACGGAATAAAGATGGTGGAAACAATGGTGAGGCGCTTCATGATATCATTCATCCGCAAGTCATTGTTGGATATGTAAAGATCAACCAGGGACGATAGGGTTTCCCGGCATATTTCGATGGTTTGCAATACGAATTGCAGATGGTCGTTGACATCATTGAAGAAAGCACGGTTCACTTTGTGCATCAGGGAGTTTTCCGCCCTCAGGAGTTTCACGTATTGTTCCTTTAATGGAAGAATGGCTTTCTTCATCAGCATGTACTGCCGGCGGAGTGCCTGTATCTGGATGCCGATATCGTTACCGTCACTGATGGTGAGCAATTCTTCTTCCAGGTCTTCCAGGGAGTCGTCGATGGTAGATACGGTGGCGATGTAATTCCCCATTATGCTGTTTAGTAAGACACTGAGCAGGTAGTCGCTTTGTCTGCCCCGTATTTTTAGTACATCATTGTGAAGGGCGGAGGTGACATCGTCAAAGAAGTCGGTTTCGTTTTCCAGGAAGGTGAGTACAAAGTTGCTTCCTTGGATGATGCATACTTGTTGCTGTTCCAGTTCATCCAGTTCATCTTCCGGGCTTTTCTCTTCTTTGTTGTTGAAGCGGAATAGCTTCATGATAAGCACCGTGTACTTGTCATGCTCCTCTATTTTAGTGGGATGCTCGGCATTCAGAATATCCTGAAGGATAAGAAAGTCTATTTCAAAGTGACTGCATATTTCCCGGATGACTTCGGTGTTCTGAAGTCCGTGCACCTGCAGCCAGTTGATCTGCTCGCGGTTGAGAGAATTGGCGACAGTCTGGAAATTGACACCTGAAACCTCCTGCATCACAAGAGCGTTGTAAGTACATAAATGCAGGTGGGTGGGAGTCTGGCTCTCACCGTTATAAACTAATCTTTCACTTAACAGGTTATTCTTCATATTCTTCTTTTTTTATGCCAAATCGACTACCGTGATACCTGCACCTCCCAATTGGATATGTTCGTCGGCAAAATGGCGGACTCCCGGTATGGTTTGCAAATATTGGCGGATAAGGGTACGCAGGATACCCGTACCGGTCCCATGTAGGATGCGTACCCGGCTCATACCGACCAGGATGGCGTCGTCTACAAAGTAGGTTACAGCTTGTAGAGCTTCGTCTCCTCGCATTCCCCGTACATCGATATCTTGCTTGAAGTTCAGCTTTTTTTCGTACATGCTGTCCTGAGTCTGGTTGCTGACAAAAGAACTTTTGGCAGACTCTTGTTTTTGGGGGATTGCGTTGCTGCGTTCCAGCCGCTCCGTCTTTACAGTTGTTTTGATGCTGCCGAAGGCTACCACGGCATTCTTCCCGTTGATTTCAAGTACTTCTCCGACCGAACTTTGTCCTTTGATACGTACCGGACACCCTTCGGTGATGGGAGTCGCTTTGGGAGTTTGCTGAACTGTCGGCTGTTCTTTGGTGCCGTTTTGCTTTTTCTCCTTCTTGCGGTTTTGCTTCTCTTTCAGCTTCTCCATCTTTCGGGCTATCTTATCTTCCTGTTCCTTGGAAGTCAGGTTGTCTATCGATTCACGGAAGTCCGCCAGTTCCTGGCGTACCAGACGTGTTTTTTCTTTTTCAGCCTGTGCCTCTTTTATGGTACGGATGGTATTCTCGATACGTGCATTTGATTCTTGCAACAACCGCTCCGCCTCCTCTTTTGCCTGACGGATGATCTCTTTTCTCGACTTTTGTAATTCTTCCATCTCAGCCTGATAGCGGGCAATGGTTTCTTCCATATGCTTTTCGCGCTGGCGGATAGTCTGACGCTTTCCTTCCCAGTAACGTTTGTCACGTACGATATCCTGCAAATATTTGTCGGCATTGATATATTCACTTCCCACAATCTCAGAAGCATCTGTGATCACATCCTCCGGTAATCCGATTTTACGAGCGATTTCTACAGCGAATGAACTACCCGGATTACCGATCTGAAGTTGGAAAAGTGCCTGCATCAGATGACGGTCATATAGCATGGCACCGTTTACTACACCTTCGTGATCCTCTGCAAAATGTTTTAGATTCTGGTAGTGTGTAGTTATAACACCGAAAGTACCCTTTATGTTGAATCGTTTCAGTACAGCTTCGGCAATAGCTCCGCCGATCTGGGGTTCTGTACCTCCACCGAATTCGTCAATTAAAATCAGACTTCGTTCGTTGCAGTTCTTCATCATGATTTTCATATTGGTCAAGTGTGAAGAATAGGTACTCAAATCGTCTTCAATGGATTGTTCATCACCGATGTCGATGAAGATACTGCCAAACAGGCCTACATGACTTCGTTCGTGCATGGGTACGAGCATGCCGCATTGCAGCATATATTGTAGTAACCCGACTGTTTTCAGACATACGGATTTACCTCCTGCGTTGGGACCGGATATAATAAGGATACGCCGTTTGAGGTTCAGTTCTATGTCCAATGGCACTACTTTCTTTCCATGTTTGGCAAGAGAAAGTTGTAATAGTGGGTGGACGGCCATTGTCCAGTCCAATAATTGCTCGTTCTCCAGGCTGGGTTTGATACTGTTTGTTTGGATGGCGAAGTGACTTTTGGCACGAATGAAGTCTATCTCGGCAAGAAATTCATACGATTGCAGTATTTCCGGGATAGAAGGACGCAGGGTGTTAGAGAACTCAGTCAGGATACGGATGATCTCCCGGCGTTCATCCCCTTCCAGTTCACGGATACGGTTGTTGGCTTCCACTACTTCCGCTGGTTCGATAAATACAGTTTTTCCGCTGGCCGATTCATCGTGGACGATTCCTTTGATTTTACGTTTTAATCCCGGAGCCACCGGAATAACCAATCGACCGTCGCGCATGGTTGGTGCCACGTCTTTGTCCACATAGCCTTCGGATTGTGCGTTTCGGAGTATGCTGTTAAGCGAACGTGAGATACTTCCCATCGTGTTAGCCAGTTCCCGTCGGATGCGTGACAGTTCGGTCGAAGCATTATCCTTGATTTTGCCATATTTATTTAAAATGCCATCAATCTTGGTGATAAGTTGTGGAAAGACAGTTATGTCACCGGCCAGTTTTTTCAGGCTGGGGTAGGGACAATCCGATTCTTCTTCATCATTGCGCTGCAGGAAACGGACGATGTCCCGGATGGTCTCCAACGAACGTCGTAGATCAAACAATTCTTGTTCGTCCATGTACATTCCTTCTATCCGGATTCGTTTCAAAGAGGGACGGACATCGAAAAAAAATTGGTCGGGAAAGTTATCTTCCTCTTGTATGATGCGAACAAACTCTGCAACCTGATTCAGCAGTTCATCAACTTCTTCAAAGTGATCGGAAAAATTCATTTCATTCACTCTCTCTTCTCCTAATGTGCTGAGACATTTGTCTTTTAATAATTGTCTGATTTGGTCGAATCCTATTTTCTGCTCAAAATTCTGGGGATATATCATGGATTATCTAATTTATCTATATAACAGTTTCAATTGAATTGTTCCGCAAAAATACGATTATTCCACGAAAAAAATGGCAAAATGTTTGTGGATTTAAAAATGATTCGTACCTTTGCATCGCTTTAAGAGAAAAGCACTACTTAACCGTAGTTTTGGAGAGGTGGCAGAGTGGTCGATTGCGGCGGTCTTGAAAACCGTTGTACTGCGAGGTACCCGGGGTTCGAATCCCTGTCTCTCCGCTGAACTAACCGGACAAAACCGGACAGTAAGCAGACAAGTCCCACAAATTCAACGATTTGTGGGACTTTTTTTATCCCCTTATGTCTGCCCTACCGGACATCATTTAGCCCCTAAAAGACAAAGTTAGTAACCTAATTCGTACCCCCGACAACCGAAAGTCTAAAAGGGGTACACTTAGTCCGAAATTGGCGAACTTCTGTCGCTATTTGGCGAGCCTGTATAAACTTCACTTTGAGCTAATTAACGTAGTTTTGTAACCAAAAAAGTGAGTTTATGAAGAGTACATTCAACGTCCTTTTCTTCGTGAAAAAGGACAAGCAAAAAATCAATGGCAGTTACCCTATTTTCGTCCGTATCACGATTGATGGTGTGGCAAGCCGTTTTAATTCCAAGCTGGACGTTCAACCCAAACTTTGGGATGGCAAGGCAGGCAAAGCCGCCGGACGTTCTGCGGAAGCTATCCGCATAAACCGTATGCTGGATGATATAAACGCATCTTTGAACACTATTTACCACGAAATGCAACGGCGTGACAATTATGTTACCGCCGAAAAGGTGAAGAATGAATTTTTAGGTCATAGCGAGAACCACGACACCATACTTAACCTTTTCCAGAAGCACAATGATGATGTGAAACAGTTGGTCGGCATATCCAAGACGATTGCCACTTATCGTAAATATGAAGTGACCCGCCGCCATCTTGCAGAGTTCATCCAAAGCAAATATAACCTGTCGGATATTTCTATAAAGGAAATAACCCCGATGTTCATTACCGACTTCGAGTTATATTTGCGTACCACCTGCAAATGTGGCTTTAATACGACCGCCAAGTTCATGCAGTTCTTCAAACGCATTATCCTGATAGCCCGTAATAATGGCATCCTGATAGGTGACCCGTTCGCCAACTATAAAATACGTTTGGAAAAAGTGGATAGGGGATATTTAACAGAGGATGAAATAAAAATCATCCTCAAAAAGAAAATGGTTTCCGAACGGTTGGAACAGGTGCGTGATGTTTTTATCTTTTCCTGTTTCAGTGGTTTGGCTTATGTGGATGTAGCAAACTTAAAGGAAGATAATATCCGTAAATCCTTTGACGGTAATTTGTGGATAATTACCAAACGTCAGAAAACGAATATAGACGTGAATGTCCCCTTGCTGGACATTCCTAAAATGATACTGGAAAAGTACAAAGGTAAATTGCCGAATGGTAAGGTACTTCCTATTATCAGCAATCAAAAACTTAATGCGTATTTGAAAGAAATAGCGGATGTATGCGGAATTAAAAAGAACTTGACATTTCACCTTGCAAGGCATACTTTTGCCACGACCACCACGCTTGCAAAGGGTGTTCCTATTGAAACCGTTAGTAAGATGTTGGGACACACCAATATAGAAACGACACAGATATACGCCCGCATTACCAATAATAAAATCAGTAACGATATGCAGGGGCTTGACAAGAAGTTTGTCGGCATTGAAAAAATCTATAAAGAAGTATCTATAAAATAGGTATATAGGGAAACTTATCACAAATTGTGATAAGTCCCTTTATGCTTTATTACTCACCATTAAATAATAACATTATGGACTTACAAATCATCCAAAGCAAGATTTATGAAATCAGAGGTTGCCGGGTTATGCTCGATAGTGACCTTGCGGCACTTTATCAGGTGGAAACAAAAGCGTTGAAACAGGCTGTGAAACGTAATATAGAACGTTTCCCGGAAGATTTTATGTTTGAACTGACAAAGGAAGAAGTGGAATGTTTAAGGTCACAAATTGTGACCTTAAAGAATAATCCGGATGAAATGGAAGCAGCAGCCAGTTCAAAACGTGGTAAGCATATTAAATATTTGCCCTATGTTTTCACGCAAGAGGGAGTAGCCGCCCTGTCCGGTGTACTGCGCAGCCCTATTGCCATACAGGTGAATATTTCCATCATGCGGGCATTCGTAGCCTTGCGTCAAATGATAACAGGCTATCAGGAACTACTAAAGCGTATTGAAGAACTGGAAGAAAGTACGGATGCACAATTCAGCGAGATATACCAAGCACTGACCCAATTACTAAGCAAGCCCGAACCGAAGCCACGCAAACCGATAGGATATAGAACCTATGACGAATAACGGTTTAAGGTATTCGGTTGTCTAAGGGGTGTCACCAGTGATACCCCTTTTTCAGTTCCCTAAAGTAATGTATCTCAATCACAAATTTTAGCAAAATTACAGCCCGGTGGGGACAAATACCAAATCCGAGCCGTTCCGGTTTTCTAAAAAATCTCCACACCTACGGGTCGTATTTTTTGAAAAGATATGGTTGAAGTCCCCGCCAAACTGTGGGTGTCCGGCAAAATTTCTTATTGTTTAATTTAAATTTTAGTAGTTATGAAAACAACAGAATTTACCATGCCGGAAATCACTATCTCTTATAAAGACAATGTAAAAGCATCCGAAAGGGTGAAAATACTCTCATCCGAAACGTCCTACTCTTACCTGAAACCGTTCTATATCGAATGTATGGAACATCACGAGGAAAGCCATGTAATGTTTCTCAATCGGGCAAATAAGGCTTTAGGCGTTTCCCTTATCTCTAAAGGCGGCATGGCTGAAACTGTAATGGACGTGAAAATCATCCTGCAAACCGCCTTGAAAGTCCATGCTTCGGGCATAATCCTCTCACATAACCACCCATCGGGCAACCTACGTCCGAGTGAACCGGACAAACAAATTACCTCAAAAATAAAAGAAGCCTGCAAGGTCTTAGATTTACATCTGTTAGACCATATCATCCTGACAGAAGAAAGCTATTATAGTTTTGCAGACGAGGGGCTTATCTAAGCCCTTTTTTTGTTACTGGCAACAAAAACACAATATCCTACTTTTAAAATAAAACCATTTTTCCAGTTTCTCCTATTGTAAATCTTCCTCTTAGGCAGTCCCCAGCCGAAGCAGTCATTATCGTATCACATAGGCAAAGGTATTTCCGTGTTCTTCACGTCTTTGCAAGGTCAAGCCCTAAAGGGTTTAAACAAAAATCTTCCTGTTGTACTTCGTCCAAAGAGTATTTTTCTTTAAAATCTTGCAAAGCCTAAACACTACCCTTTAAAGCCTATATGAAACGAAAACGACCGCCCCGACCGGAAACGCATAAAAAAAAGTCAGATTTACGATAAGCAGGAAAAAAGGTTATGAAACTCAACTCCCTTACCTCTCAAATCTGCATAAATTTTAAAAGACACAGAATTATGGAAGCAGTAACATTATCAGAAGCAAGAGTTTATGTAGGTACTTACAACAAGTATAACAACGGTTCACTTTTCGGCAAGTGGTTAGACCTGTCCGACTATTCAGATAAGGACGAATTTATGGAAGCGTGCCGGGAACTGCACAAGGACGACCAAGACCCGGAATTTATGTTTCAGGATTATGAGAATATCCCGGAAGCCTTGATTTCCGAAAGTTGGCTTTCTGAAAAGTTCTTTGAGCTTCGGGATGCCATTGAGAAACTAAGTGAAACCCAGCAGGAAGCGTTTTTCGTATGGTGCGACCACCACAACAGCGATATAAGCGAAGAAGATGCGGACGACCTTATTTCTTCCTTTGAGGACGAATATCAGGGAGAATATAAAGACGAGGAAGATTACGCTTATGAAATCGTAGAGCAATGTTACGACCTGCCGGAGTTCGCAAAGACCTACTTTGACTATTCGGCTTTTGCCCGTGATTTATTTATAACTGATTACTGGATGGATAACGGTTTTGTTTTCCGTTGTGCCTGATTACTAACCGGGTGGAGCAATCCACCCGTAACACACCAAGATAATGAAAGTATATAATAAGATAACGACTTTTTTACGATGGTTCATACTTGCTTTTATCATCTATCAGGCAGCCACCAGCACCGCCGGAATGTGGATAGCCCTAATCATAGGCTTTTTTATTCTCCGGTTCGTTCTCCGGCTGTTTATCTCCGCCGTTTACCTGTTTTGTATGGCGATTATTTTCATTGTGTTGCTCTCATTTTTGATTATCTGATAACTCATTATAAATTATAACGATATGGAAACTTTAAACAAAAACGGGGTAAGTATTACCCAAACACCGGGAGAAGAAAAATATGTAAAATGCTGTTTAGGCGCATTCAGGGGACAAATCTATTATCAATATGATTACCGCCACACGGATAACGAACTGTTCAGCACCGTTGCCAAAACACTTGACGAGTGCCGCAAACGGCGGGATGAATGGATAGCGAAGAAAGAAAAGACACAATAATAACAGTTTAAAAGGTACATTTATGAAAACGACAGAAGTAAATAAAAGGATTATCGGCAGACGTTGCAAGTGCATATTTACGGGCTTACTGGTAACGGGTGTTATCGAGGACACCACAGAGGATAAATATACGGTCAGCGTGAAAGTACGTTTCGACACGCCGCGCCAGTGGGGTGATGAATTTTATTCCTATGACTGGTCTTTTGGACGGAAAGCAGACGGTTCCGGCTCTTTGAAGTATTTGGAACTGTTGCCCGACAAAACGACATTCGATGCAATGATAGTTACTTTCGGCGAACCCATCGGCACATTAGACGCTATTTTTGAAGATGTGAAAACATGGGGTGTCTGTTCCTTGAAAGGATGGATAGACAGCTACGAAAGCACCCGTTTCACTCCCATAGGCACAGATAAGGCAGTGATAACAAGTGAATATAATATGGAATGTGTAAAAGAGTGGCTGGAACATAACACGCCCATAAAGAACATCATAATCGGTTAATAAAGAACGGCGGCAAATGCCGCCGCTACTTTCTTTCTGTGAGCCGAAGCGGACAAAGAAAGATAGCAAAGAAACCTGTTTTATTCCTCTGATTTTCAAATTAAAACTTTATCTTTGAAAATAATTTTATAATAGACAAATATGAACGATAAACAAGAACAACAATTTGAAGTACAGTTTGAAGCTATCAAAACAATGGTAAAAGCTAATGCGCCAACAAAAGAGGAAGGAGAACGCCGGGCAAAAATGCTTGATGAAGCAAAGAATAATACAAAAACATATATTAATTTATTAGATATGTTTGGTATTCCACATCCGGGTAAGTAATAAAAACCACTACCGAATATATCCGGCAGTGGTTATAATGTTTTTATTCTACTTCCTCGCCCCACAGTTCCACATCAGTAGGAGCATTTTTCAGTTCAAATGCAGTGTAAGCCCAAAAGAGAATAAGAAATATAAGGTATGCAACCAATGTTTCCATTTTTATTCCCCCTGTTCTTCTTTACTGTTATCATTATTAAATGAAAACGTAAGTTGTTCCAACTGCCCGAAACTATCCTGAAAATACACATCAATAGTCTGCTGGTCGGTGGATGCAGAGGTATAGTAAAGCCGGAATGTTTCACCCGGAAGCGGGTACAGGTCATTCGGCAGTAAGACCGTACCATCCGACATTTTTAAACTTCCCTTTACCGTCCGGTTGTATTACACGTCCGAAACGACAGACCAGCAACAGATAGACGTGTATGTGTACGACAGCTTCGGGCAAAGGGTTGATTTGAGCTTCTCGTTTCAGAATGATTCGGATAAAGAAGAAAAATGATTGTTCCTAAATAATTGAAAGTCCAAAGCATTGGTATTCTTTGGATTTTTGATTATTTTTGCACTAATTTATACATCTATTAATATGAGTGACAATAAGAACTTACTAACAGAGATAGCAAAGCGCTGGAAATTAGATGCTAAGTTGGAAGACACGGACAGGTACTTTTATTCGCAAAACGAAGTTGATGATATTTTGAGTGGAGAAAAGTGTTATGTTATAGGAAGAAAAGGTACAGGCAAGACTGCAATAAGTGAATATTTGCTTAAAAAAGCAAACTTTAAGTTTTCAGAGAAATTAAGTTTTAAAAATTTCCCTTTTAATGAGCTTTATTCCCTTTCTAATACTAAATATACTGCCCCAAATCAATATATTTCTATTTGGAAATATCTGATATATTCATTTATTTGTCGTATGATGATTTGTAATGAAGGAATATCTTCTTCTTTACGTGCGGAATTAGCTAAGGCATACGGTACGGATCCAATAACTTCATTACCAAGAACTGTAAATACTTGGACAAAAAAAGACTTTTCACTCTCATTAGCAGGAGTGATTAATGCAAAGTTCACAAATGAAGCTCCAGAATTAGAAAAATTAAGTTGGATTGAAAGGGTAAATATCCTTGAGGATATAATAATGGGGCATTTAGATAAAAGTTCATATTATATAATATTTGATGAGTTAGATGAAGATTACCGAGATGTAACAAATAAAGGCGAATTTGAATATTATTCAAACTTGATAACAAGCTTATTTAAAGCAGTGCAAGATATAAAGTCCATATTTCGAAATACAGATTTTAATATTTATCCGGTAGTGTTTCTTCGAGATGATATTTATAGCTTAATAAAGGATTCTGATAAAAATAAATGGAGCGATTTTAAGGTCGATTTAAATTGGAATGAAATTAAGATAAAACAGATGTTAGCCTATAGAATTAGTCGTGCGCACAATTTAGACGGAGAAATACTTCCTTTTGACAAAGCATGGAATCTTTTATTTTTCAGAAAAGATGTTCCAAAGGGAAATCAAGGAAAAAAGATGGTTAATAGTTTTGAATTCATTTCAGGTAGTACTCATTTACGCCCTCGTGATTTTATAAGATATATTCAAGTTTGTGCTGAGGATACTTTGACTCAAGGATATAAGCAAATTCATCCTAAAACTATTAAGTTTGTGGACAAAGCTTTTTCTAATTATTTGAGAGATGAAATTGTTGATGAGATACATGCACTCTTGCCTGATATTAATAATATACTACAAATAATATCTCAAATTAGAAAGCAAACTTTTACTGTTACCGAATTTAAAGAAGTATATAGGTCTTATTTAGATGCAGGAACAATAAAAGAAAAAAATATTGAATACGTTTTGCAAACTTTATATGATTTTAGTGTACTTGGAAATCAGCCTAAACAAAAAAATAATCAAATCTTTAGATATCTTAATAGGGAAGCTCGAATAAATTTTAGAGAGCAATTAGTTGTACATCGAGGTCTGTTTAAATCTTTGCAAATTCTGTAGCTTTTCATTAAAGAATGACAACCCGGCGGAAATTACCCGGCGGATTGTCTTTCATCACATTACGCTTTGCGGTATCATCCCAATTCTTTGCTCATACTAAAAGGGAATTACAGAGCATAAAAACAATGTGAATGAAACCTGATATTATTCTTCAAAGCACAGAAAGGCTACTTTCAGAATGCACACCATTTCTTCATCTTCGGAATCAAATTTCCATGTCCGTTTTTTGACAACCATTTCATTGTCATAATCGAACCATTCCAGTACGGGTGCATCATCTTCTTCATCCGTCCATTTGAAAGCCTGATTGGACGGTGTTTTTCTTAATTCCGCCCGGTCAAATTGGGAAATGCTTTCTTTATCCACTATCACAATGTCACCGACTGCCGGAACTGTATCTGTTTTCCATGTGGTATTTACAAAGAATGAAATACCGTTTATATCCAATTCTATTTTAACCATACTCTTTTTACTTTATTTGTTTTCTTCTTCCTTGTTATTGTCATTATTGAATGAAAACGTAAGCTGCTGCAACTGTCCGAAGCTATCCTGAAAATACACATCTACCGTCTGTTGGTCGGTGGATGCGGAAGTATAATAAAGCCGGAATGTTTCACCCGGAAGCGGGTACAGGTCATTCGGCAGTAAAACCGTCCCATCGGACATTTTCAGCGTTCCCGCCCCGTCCGGCTGGAAATAACGGATGAAATACATTGTTTCCTCAAACCGTCCGTCCCGGTGAAGCTGGCAGCGTATTTCCGCCGTTTCACCCACCTTTAATTTCTTCGGTACAGGCATCGTTTCAATACGGAACGGGTAAGACTGCTGTATATCCACATCGTCATTACACGCACCCACAAATAAGATGGCGGCCATTACATAGCAGCCCATTAAAATACGGTTTAAAATCTTTCTCATATACATTATATATAATAGGTTAGTTTATCACATGATTATCTTTAGACCGATACCGAACTGTGTATGGAACTTTCCAACGGAAGAACCGAACAGGCATCTTTCCCGTGCGTTAATCAGGAACACCACCCGGTCGGTAATGTAACTTTCCAGTTCCAGCGTCAGCGCACCGCCATAAACAAAACCGTCCTTATCGGTCAGGGTCGAACCATCGGGCAGCAGCTTGTCACCCCAGTTACTTGTTTCATACCCGGCAAGGGCAGATAGACCCAGCGAGAGAAAAAAAGGTTTTCTTCCTGTCTGAAAGGAAATTCAAATAGTAACCGCCCTCGCCTGTAAACTGGCTGACTGGTATTTGCAAATCCTTATAGGGGTAATGCTTTTCGAGGTATTCCCCGCCGATAACCCACCTGTTCCCGTTTTTGGTATAGGTACTCATGGCAGCCCCGAAATAATAGGCGAAATCACTTTTACTGTTCCAGTGAACACCGTCCGCCATGCCACCCGTAACCTGCAAGCCTTTCATTCCCGGCAGACATCTTTGTGCGTGTGCCTGGTTGAAAGTCAGGCACAGCACAAAAAGGGATATAATACAGCATATCCTTTTCATGTTTATTTGATTTTAAGTTCGTTAATCACTTTGGCTGCCACGACATCCGAGTTTTCCACCCGGATAGTTTGGTGTCTGCCCCCGTTCTTTTCCACCAATTCGATAATTAATATCTTATCGTCAGGGATAGTGAACTGTGGAACGGTGTACACGGTGCGGACGGTACTTTTACCGCCGATAACCAGTATCTCGTTATAGCTCCGTACCGGGTCAATGACCGTTTCCTGAATAGCCGTCCTTTTGGCTACTTTCTTATCCACAATCTTGAATCGGATAAAATCGGTATCAAACGGTACGTTTGAACTGTTCTTTGTTTGCGTATGAAAATAGAACAGCCCGTTATGCGAATAAATGCCCTTTACCAAGAACTGCACCCCGAAACGCTTGCATCCCAAATGCTTTATTTCCCGGTCATTGTTCTTGTAGATGGACTGCATAATCAGCCTTACCAAAAGCGGGCTTTCGTTACCCAGTTCACGGAAATAGATGTTCATTCGGGTATGGCTGAAATCCGTTGTGTCCTCATTCTCCAAGAAGTCTTTCATTTCGATGTTTAGCATTTCCGGTTCATGTGCGTATTTTGCATTGAAACTGTAAAAGCTACCATCCTCACAGATAACGGAAAAATTGGTTTCACCGGGAAAGCCCTCTGTTGTGGCTTTCACCCTGACAACATTTTCCGCCCCGTCCGCTTTTCCGGCAATAATGTAGTTACTGCCTAAATCCACGTACTTCACGGCAGACGGGAAAATGATATGTACCGTTTTTGCAAACGTCACCTGTATGCCGTAAGGTGTTACCATTTGGCGGTAAGGCAGCTTTTTAGTGATGCCCTGATACAAATCGTTACTTTGTGCTTTCATTGAAACCACGCCCAAAAGCAGGGCAAACATGATAATTAACTTTTTCATTTTGGATTGAAATTTTTATGGTTGATAATTGATAAATTGATTATTGCTGTTTGGCGTAAAGCATCACCTGATAGTTCGCTTTCAGGTGTACTTTTACCGTCCGGAACTTCTTTGCAAGGTATTGCGACCCGCCCTGCATCAAGCCCCTTGTAATATCCATTGCGACCTGCTGCCCGGCACTTTGCGCAAAAGAAATGCTTGTTCCCAGCCCAGCACCAATGTTCGCCATCGCTTCTTTGGCTGCTTCCTGTTCCAGTGACGAGGGAACGGAAAGCCCCTTTTTGCCCGTCACTGTCATAAACGGCAAGTTCCACCGGAATAATGTTACCCGCATATTCAAGCGAGGACACCAGTATGTCGAGCCGTTCCCCCTGAACTTTGGCACTTCCCGATACAAGGCTGTTTTTCGGGACAATGACGTTTCCCGCTTGCAGTGGTTCTAACAGCCGGAGCTTGACGGTCTGCCCGTCCATAAGTGTTTGGTCGTTATGCACACACGCCCGGATAGTGTTCTTTCCCATCGAATAGCTACTGCCGACCGCTGTATTAAACCCGTAATTGCGTGGCTTGCTGTATTCGGCGATAAATTCGACATTGCTCATAGGCTGCTGCAATCCTGAAACCGTCCTGTCCGATACCGATTTTACAGGTGTGGCGTTTCCACTTCCCTGAACGGGTGCGGATGGCGAAACCTGTGCAATCTGTCCCGGCTGTGAACTTTGCCCGTTCTGTCCGTTCATGTATTTTGCCGCCAGTTCGTAGGACTTTTCCATAAGAGCCACCTGTTCATCCATGCTGCCCGCACCGTTTTCTTTCGCATCGAGCCGAGCAGTCAGTTCTTCCACCTGCCGTTTAAGTTCCTCTTTCTCCTTGTCCTCTTTCGGTGTTTCGTAGAAACTGCCTAACTGACGGTTCATGTCCCGGTAAGCCACCGCCGAAGATTGGATAGAGGAACGGCTATTGTTCGACGCACCCGCCCCGAAGTCAATCACGGCGTTTTTCGGCTTTTCCGCCGGAGTATCATCTATCAGGGTCAAATCTTCCCCGTTTTCCTCTCCGAGCGAAAAGGCAAAATCCTGCAAGGAGCGCATCTTGTCCGCCTGTTTGTTCTCCATCTGTTCCTGTTCGTAGGCGGTCTTTTTATCGCTGATTATCCCGTCCCCTTTGGGCTGCGGAATATCGGCGTTAAATCCGCCCACGCTTTCCACCTTTGCTTCGTCTTTATCGGACGGTGCAAAAATCAGGTACATAGCCCCTAAGAAAACCAGTCCCATAAGCGGGTAAACCAACATCTTCTTTCGTTGCTGTATCTGCTGCGGGGTCAGTTCCTTTTTTTCCTTTCCCTGTTTTTCAGGTTCTTTTCCCGTTGCCGTTTCCGGTGCGGGAACTTCATTCTTCACTTCTTTTTCTTCCATTGTCTGACTGATTAAAAATGTTCGTACTGTCTTTACTTTGTAGCTGCAACTGCCTGATGTGCTCTATTCGTATGGTTTCGCCATCCTCTTTGCCTATCCGGTAAATGGATGATACCGTAAAGTAGATGGATAGCCCGCTGAAGAACAGGAACATAATCAGTATTACCGCCAACCTTATTTCTGGTGTCATGCGCCCGCACAGGTGGCGGAGTTTTTCATCCGCCCAATCTTGTATACAGGTAATTACCTGATTAACCGGAGAGAGAATTTTCCGTATCATGGCTTACCGCTTTATGGTGTTCAAATCCTTATTCTCCGTTATCTCGAAACTTTCCATGATAAAGCCGTGCGGGTTATTGTCCGAGCGCACAGCGTTCAATAACCGGCAACGGGTGACAAGGCTTCTTTCGGTCAGGCTGCTTTCACGGATAATCATTTGGCGGGCGTAAGTCGCCACTGCATACGGGTACACATCGAAATTGCAAGAAACGCTGTCTATCTGTATCGTTTGGCTGATATTGCCTGAAATGATACGGTTGTAATACCCTTTCTCCGAGAGGTCACGGTAATAATTAAATGCGCTCTTGTCAGCAAGGAACAGCGACCGTTTGATATTGCTTTCGATAGCGTTCTTATCGGGTGATAACGTGAAAAAGAGTTCGTGAAAACGCTTCACGTGTTCCCTTGCTTCGACCGGACGGTTTTGTGTCAGGTCTTGCGAAAGCGCAAGCATCAACGATTTACCGCCATCCAAGACGTAAATCTTCTGCCGTTGCGCTTCGGCAAACGTATAGGAGTTCCAAACGGCATAACCCGTTATCAGGGTACACATGACGACAAATGCGATACCAAAAAGCCGTATCTGTTTGAAACTGGTTTCAATGTTCTTTAAACTTTTAAATTCCATCTTGATTTTTATTTATTGGTTACCTTTGATTAGTTTACCGCCGACCCTGCCGCCAGCGTTCCCGGTTGCTGCTCCGGCTACCGCCCCGGCAGCACCGCCTACCTTATTGGCTGAATTATTGATATTCCGGCTCATGTTACCCATTCCGCCCGCCTGAATAATCCAGTTCGATACGGTGGGGATAGTGAAGTAACCGATGATACCGATTATCATGAAAATTATGTACACACTATTACTTCCGTCCGGTATGAAATTGGGGTCTGATAGTTCCTGAATATCCTTTTGGAGCATAAGCACCTGTATTCGGGCAAGAATGGAACTGAACAGGTCTGAAACGGGCAGCCACAGGTAAACGGAAATGTACCTTGTTATCCATTGGGTCAGTGTCGCCTGAAAGCCATCGTACACGCTGATGGCAAAGGCTATCGGACCCAATATCGCCAGTACGATAAGGAAAAAGGTTCGGATAGTGTCTATCACAAGGGCTGCCGATTGAAAGAGCAGTTCCAACAATTCCCTGAACCAGTTCCGGACGGACTGCTTGATATTGTGGGCTGCCCTATCCATGTACATGCCGCCCATTGTGGCAATATCTTTGGCAGACCACCCCAGTTCGTCTATCTGCTTGTCAAACGCTTCATCCGAAACAAGGTAAGCCGTTTCCGGGTTGCGTACCATCGCTTCATATTCCAGCTTGTCCTTTTGCGCCCGGTAAGTGTTCATATCGAAAGTCTGCGTTTCGAGCATATTGTTACACCCCTTGACTACGGGTGACATCACGCTGTTAATCGTACCCAGTACGAATGTGGGGAAGAACATAATACAGAAGCCAATCACAAAAGGACGCAAAAGCGGGTAAACGTCTATCGGTTCGGCACTGGCGAGCGACTGCCATACTTTGGCAGCCACATAGAACAAAGCCCCCAGTCCCGCTATTCCTTTGGCTACCCCTGCCATGTTCCCGCATAACGGCATCATGTCTGTGTACAGACTTCGTAAAATTTGATGCAGGTTATCAAATTCGATAGCTAATAACATACTACTTATTTTTAGAAGTTACCAGTAACGTTCATCCGCCGAGCCGTACAAAGCCATTACCCGGTCGGTGTCCTTTTTCTTTTTCGCCCGCAGGTAGGAAACGGAAATATTCTTGCGGGTATAATAACTCACCAAGTCCCGATAGTTCCTGATGGCGTTATACGTCCGGTCGATTACGTCCATCCGTTCCTTGTCCGACATGGAAAGCCCGTTGATGTTCACCACGCTTTTCATTTCTTCCAGCACATCGGAACTTTCCTGCAACAGTTGGGTATAGCCGTAGGCAATCGCCGAAAGTTCGTCCGGTGTATAGTTTTCATCCGAAAGCATCTTCTGAAAACTGTTCACATATATATCTGAAATCTCCCCGATAAGCAGGATGGACCTTTGTACTTTCCGGGCATCTTTGACAAGGTTATGCACTGATTTAAGCCTGTCATAGTATTCCTTACCTTGTTGGTAAATCTTTACCGTTTCCTGAAAATTCTTTATCATATTCTGTGCGGTGGATGATGTCTGCACGATATTCTTTGACGCATTGATAATCCCTTGCGCCAAATTACCGGGGTCACTCACCACCCACTGTGCGCTTACCTTTCCGGTAAACAGGCTGCATACTACGAGCAGCATTATAATCTTTGTTCTCATACGCTTATTTCTTTATTGGTTGTTTACTCCGTTTGTATTCTCCACCGGGTGAAAGAAGAATCCGGTCGTTCTCTTTGTCGTAGGTCAGCAAGACGGAAAGCCCCGTTTCGATGAACAGGTTTCCGTCCTGTTCTGAAATCTGATAGGTTTCCGTTTGGACAGTCCCCCAGTAGGTCTTTCGATAGGTCGTTACCCTATAATGCCCGTTTTCCTCAAAGAGAGAGAACGCAGGACGGTTTTTCACGCTTTCCCAGTCCCCACGCATCGCCCTAAGACGGTCGGCGTTTGTTTCCTTACAGGAAGAAAGCCCCAGTAACAAAGTGCATAACAGCACCGGAAACAGGAATTTTAAATATTTCATACTGATTGATTTTTAAATTGTTAGTTGATTATTTTTCGGGATTGCGCTTGCTTTCGGCAAGCCGTTTGATAGCCAGTTCGAGATTACCGCCTAACTTTTCGGACAAGGCGAAAAGTTCCATTTTTTCCGTTTCTTCCGTTGTGTATGTAAAATATTCGTCCAAACTCACTTCGGTAGCATATACGGCTGATTGTGTACCGCCTAAGCCTATCCAAACTTCCTTGTATTTCCGGTTCGGATGGTTGGCAAGGTTGATGGAAAGCACCTGTGAGCGTTCCTTGTCGGTCAGTCCCAAAAGGTTCTGTATGCTGTCGAATTTATTAAGGTACTTCCGTTGGTCGAGCAGTATCTTACAATCCGAATTGTTTATAATACTCTCTTTTACAATGGGAGAAGATATAATATCTTCGACCTCTTGGGTAACTACAATCGCTTCGCCGAAATACTTTCTAACGGTTTTATAGAGATACTTTATGTAATCCGCCATGTTCGCCGATGCAATCGCTTTCCACGCTTCTTCTATCAATATTAATTTCCTGATACCCTTTAGTTTACGCATCTTGTTAATGAAAACTTCCATAATGATAATGGTTGTAATCGGAAATAAAATTTTGTGGTCTTTGATATTATCCAACTCAAAGACAATGAATCGTTTATGTAGTAAATCAAGCTCTTTGTCGGAGTTCAACAGGTAATCGTATTCGCCGCCTTTATAGTAAGGCTCTAATACATTCAGGAAGTTATCTATATCAAAATCCTTTTCCCGGACGTTCTTTTCTTGCAGGTGCGCCCGGTAGTCATTCCTCACATACTCGTAGAACGTATTGAAGCAGGGAGTAACGGAACAGTCTTTGGTAATCAGTCCGATATAGGAACTAACAGCGTTCGACAAAGCCACTTCTTCCGCCCGTGTAGGTGCTTCATCGTCCCTTTTCCACAGGGTCAGGATAAGCGTTTTGATACTCTCTTTCTTCTCAATGTCAAATACCCCATCTTCCACATAGAAAGGATTGAACGCTATCGGGTTTTCTGTGGTATAGGTAAAGTAAATCCCATCTTCCCCGTGCGTTTTCCTATTTATCATTTCACACAAACCTAAGTAACTGTTTCCGGTATCGACCAACAACACGTGTGCATTTTGTTCATAATACTGGCGTACCATGTGATTGGTAAAGAATGACTTGCCGCTACCACTCGGCCCAAGTATGAACTTGTTACGATTGGTAATAATACCCCGCTTCATGGGTAAATCTGAAATATCAATGTGCAACGGCTTTCCTGTGACCCTATCCACCATCTTGATACCAAAGGGAGAAAGTGAACTTTTGTAGTTCGTTTCTTCGGTGAACAGACAAAGAGCCTGTTCGATGAATGTATAGAAACTTTCTTCCGCCGGAAAGTCCGCCTGATTGCCGGGTATTCCCGCCCAAAACAGGGTCGGCGTGTCGGTGGTGTTGTGGCGTGGCTTGCACTCCATAAGTGCGAGCTGTGACCCCACATCATTTTTAATGTGTTTCAGTTCGTCCCGGTCGTCACTCCATGCCATGATATTACAATGGCATCGCACGGAGATAAGCCCCTGTGAATGTGCTTCGTTCAAATATTCCTCTATCCAAGACTTGTTTATCTGATTGGCACGGCTGTATTTGGAAAGGGAGTGCATATTGCGAGCCATCTTTTCAAACTGTTTCAGGTTCTCCGTGTGGTCGTCTATGAAGATGTACTGGTTATAGATATGGTTACAGGAGAGCAGCACGCCCACCGGAGAAGCAAAAGATAACCTGCAATCGCTCCGGTCAGTGGATAACTTTTCATAGCGGGTATCAGTTCCCACTTTTCCTGGCATATCTTCCGCATCCGAAAGGGTATGCAGGCAAAGGATATTGTCGCCAATCTTCATTTCGTCTGCACCCAGTGAAATATCTTTCAGTGTGGTGGTATCGGTTTGTGAGAGTGAAAAGTATTTCTCCACGATACCCGCCGTTTCCCTTGTTCCGGTGATTTCGTCCGAGCTCAGGCGGGTAAGGGTAATGAAACCGCTATCGTTCATAATGCTTTCAAACTGCCCCACCGCTTCGAGGAACTTTGTAACCGTTTCCCTGTCCCTTATCTCTTTGGGGACAAGGAAGCCCCGGCAAAGGGTGGAGAAATTACTCTGCATCCGGCTGTGTTCCTTTGTCGTTTTCGTCAGGAACAAATAGCAGGTATGGTTCAAGAACGGTCGTTCATTGAAATGGCGTTCAAAGGAACGGGAAAGGAAACTCAAATCATCCTTTTGGATGTCAGGTGCATAGTTCTCTTTGATGAACCAGTCCTGTTTGTGTACGATGCTATAATCGGGCAGCACCTTTACCGCCTTGTTCCAAGCGGAATGTATCGCTTCGTATTCGGCTGCCGTGACGGTGAACAGTTCGGGCAGTTCCACCCGGAACGCCACCGTTATGTCGGCATCTTTGGAAACGATGCACCCGTTTTCCACCGTGAACAGTGGAAACTTGTTTTCCAGCGTGGTAGCTTTTAATATATTTCTCATTTCGATGCTTGTTTCTGATTTTTAGTGAATAATCGGGATATGGCTTTTCGGTTGATAATATGGAAAGGGTGGCTTTTGCGTGCGGACAATTTCATCAACCCGTGTGTCCCGTACTTTTCGTTTAACCGGAATGTGAGCCATACCAGCAGCGTTGCCGAAGTAACGCCGAAGATGATGCACACCCACTGGTTGATACCCACCATGTACATAATGATGAAAAGCACGAACAGGGCTAACAGCCCGCCCGCAAAAATGAAAAGATATTGACTTTTCAACCCTTTAAATTCAACTGGCTTACCTATTCCCCTGTTAATCGGATAGTCTGCCATAGCTCATTTCTTTAGAGGAAGAATGAACGTAGGATGGTGGCAGCCACAATCAGGAAGATACATGCACCGAACCACGAAGCCGCCGTTTTACTGGTGTCAGGGTCGCCACTGCTGAACTTTCCATACACTTTCACGCCGCCAATCAAGCCGACCACCGCACCGATAGCGTAAATTAACTTTGTCGCCGGGTCGAAATAACTGGTTACCATATTGGTAGCTTCGGTAATACCCGCCATGCCGTTACCCTGTGCAAAGGCGGAGGATGCAGCCAAAAGAACGGCTGCCGAAAAGAGAACTTTCTTTTTCATTATAAATATATTGATTTTTAAATTGCCGGACGGTTGGATAGTCCGCCCGGCGGAGTGATTAATAATTGAATTTTTGTGGTTGTGGGGAGTGTTCCCCATGTTCTAAAAGGTCTGTTTAACCGTAATCTCTTTGTTTCATCATCTTACTTATTTAAAGTTTACCATTAAAGAAAATCGTTCATGTCAAAGTCTGCCATTTCATTATTTCCGGCAGCCGGGACGATGGCAGGCACGGGTATCTCATGCTTTTGTAAAAGTTCCGCCACCCGTGACCTGCCCCCGTTAATCTGTTCCACCAGCGAATGAAAGAGGTTTGTTTCTGTCCGGCAGATGGTCTGAACGGCTTGCCGTTCTTCCGTGTCAGACGCTTGCTTAACCTGAATGACCTGTACCATTTGACCCAGTTCCCCCAGCGTGATACCTTGCGCCATTTCCGGCTCACCGTCACCCATGTAACAGGCGATTTCTTCCGCTTCAATTTCATCTGGCGAAACGTCCGTTTCTTCCGCATCTTCTGTTTCAAACTCCATCTCAAACTCGGTTTCAATCGCTTGCGGGGTATCGGCTTTTTTTTCATCTGCCAGCTCGTTATCAAGCGTTTTCGTTACCGTTTCCTCGCTTTGCGGGACAAATATAGAAGCATTATCAACCCCTTTTGAAAGGTGTCCTAAGATGTCCCCGCTTGTCCTCATTTGTCCCATCCGGTAACGGCTTGCACCTACAAGAGAATCACCGTTTCCGGTTTTCACAGTCGTTTTGCTTTCCGGTTGTTCCGGCTGCTTTTTCCTATCCGTGAACCATGTTCCCAAGCTATCCCAGTATCGCCATAAGAGAACGGCGTAATACAGGAGCGTTCCGATAATAAACCATTTCAACATATCAGAACGGCTTTTCAAATTTGCTTTCGTACAGTTCGTTTATCTCGTCCTGAAACTGGTCGAAATGCCGGAGCAGGATATTTTCTACATAGCTGCTCACGGTTGCCTTGCGCCCGCCGATAACGGTTACTATCTTCATCAGCTTTTCGTGGGTGGTACGGCTGACGTATAACGGCTGGCGGTCGGTCAAGTCCACCCGCATGAAATAGGTTTCCCGGTAATCGCCCGGAGTGTTCTTTTTCCGGCGGGCAGGTTCTTTCACGGTCTTTTCTTCCCTTGTCGTTTCCTGCTTGTCTGTTTTATCATCCGGTTTATCCGGTGTTTCTATTTCCGTTTCCATTGCCGCCGACGGCGTTTCTTGTTTCTTCACGGGCAAGCCCTGTGAAATAATCTCTTTCATAAAATCCTCGTCTATTTGCGGTTTCCCGCCGCTTTGCTTTGCCATATCGTTACAGTTTTATAAGGTATGCGATTTCGGTTATCAGTTCTTCCATATTACTGCCCTTTACCAGCCGTTTGTCCGCCGGGAACAGTGTAGAACGGAACACGGTTTTACGCTGTGCGTCCAGTTCCTTTTTGAACCTTTTAGTGTCAGGGATAAATACTTTCATAAGGGGTAGTTCCAGTTCCCCGATGGTTTGCTCATACAGGGTGTACAGGTCTGTTTTTTCCCGTCCATCTACCATGTTCCAAAACAGGTGCAGCCCTTTCAGTCGGCACGCTTCATTCTTTACCAGCAGTTTATGGATAGCCACCGCAAAGGAAAGGCTGCTTTCCAATACCACCCGGTCGGCGGCTATGGGGGTGAAAATATAATCCACCCCTGAAAGGGAATTGATAACGCCCTCACTGTTCACCGTTCCGGGCAAGTCGAAAAAGGCCACATCATAGTCCATTCCGGCAGATGCAAGAAATTCATCTGCCGTTTTTATCGCTTCGTCCGGTGAACTGCACAGCACCGGGTACGCTTTCTTTCCCAGTGTTTTGAACTGGTTGAAAGCAAGCCGTTTGTAATACTCATCACTGTTCACTCGTTCGGCATCCCGTTTGCGCATGGCGGAAATAGAATGTTGCGGGTAGTCGCAATCCACGACTGCCACGTTATACCCTTTGAGGTAATACAGGTAACTTGCCACCAAGACGGTGAACGTTGTTTTGCCGACCCCGCCCTTTTGGGTGGAGAAAGCCACATACAAGGTTTCTTTCTTCATTGTAATAATTCTTTTTTGTGATACATCTTTATTTCATTCCATCCGTACAGATTGACGGATGGTTCTCTTTCGTTCCATGTTGAAACTCCGAAAGAGAGAATGACTTCTTTTTTTCTTTCCTTGTTTCTTGCTATCTTTCTACAAAGGCAGGTTGTTTTCTTCCTTGCTTTTTTGTTTTCATTCTTTCCACAAAGACAGTTTGTTTTCTTTGCGGACAGTTTGCTTTCCCGATTGAATAACTGTTTCCTTTCAATCATTCCATCCGGTTTGCTTTCCTGCTTTCTTGAAAGATTGCAATCTTGAAATCTTGTTTTCAAGTTTTCAAAACCGCTTTCTTTCCGTCCGCTTTCCGTTACATATTTCCATCCGTCCATATTGCTTTTTTTCTTAAATCTGGGACAAATAAACGTAGAAAAACAACCCCTTTTGAAAGGTGTCCTCAAATGTCCCCGTTTGTCCTCATTTGTCCTATAACCTGCTATTTCACAGCATTTTTAATACCCGTTACTTTGCAACCGAAAGGTATCGGTCAGGCTAACCAAGCCCCCGAAACCGGGAGCGTTCCAATCTCCGCTAACTCCAATCCATCGGTAGATAGATTTTTATTTGCACTGGCAAATAGCAAGGTGTGTTCTAAGCAGCTTGAAATTCTTTCAGCAGCTTTGAACGCGTTGCCCGGACGAAGCCGGGATAGGGTCACTCCGAAGTCGTAATCCTTTAAAAAAAGAAGCATGAAACAGAAAAATGAAAATGCGCCCCGTCCGGGTGGCGCAGGACGCAAGCCCAAAGCAGACCCGGCAGTGTTCAGGTACTCTATCAGCTTCAATGCGATAGACCACGCCCGCTTTTTGGCATTGTTCGACCAGTCCGGTATGCGCACTAAAGCGCATTTTATCACCGCCCGTATCTTCGGCGAACCATTCAAAGTGATTAAAATCGACAAGGCGGCAGTAGAATATTATACCCGGCTGACCGCTTTATATTCCCAGTACAGGGGTATTGCCGTGAATTATAATCAGGTGGTAAAGGCTCTCAATACCAATTTTTCAGAGAAGAAAGCTCTCGCTTTTCTCTATAAACTGGAAAAGGCAACGATAGAACTTGCCGACTTGAACCGACAAATTATTGAACTGACCCGTGAGTTTGAAACAAGATGGTTGCAAAGATAAGCGTAGGCAGTTCCCTGTTCGGTGCGCTTTCTTACAACCAAAACAAGGTGGATGAAGAGCAGGGAAAGGTACTTTTAAGCAACCGGATGTTCGAGAGCGAGGACGGAAATTTCAGCATCCGGCGTTGTATGGAATGTTTCGATATACATCTGCCCGCCGACTTGAAAACGGAAAAGCCGATTATCCATATCTCCCTGAACCCGCACCCGGACGATGTGCTTTTAGACAGCCAGCTTGCGGACATCGCTAAAGAGTATATGGATAAGTTGGGGTACGGCAACCAGCCATATATAGTGTACAAGCATGAAGATATTGCAAGACATCACATCCATATCGTTTCCATCCGGGTGGATGATACGGGCAAAAAGATAAATGACAAGTTCGAGCATATCCGTAGCAAACAAATCACCCGTGAACTGGAACAGAAGTACGGGCTGCATCCGGCAGAGAAGAAACAGGCAGCCGAACGCCCCGAACTTAAAAAGGTGGATTACCGGGCAGGGGACGTAAAGCACCAGTTATCCAATACGGTGAAAGCCCTTGCCAGCAGTTACCGTTTCCAGAGTTTCACCGAATACAAAGCTCTGCTATCTATATATAATGTACAGGCAGAGGAAGTGAAAGGGGAAGTGAACGGCAAACCCTATAACGGCATTGTCTATTCGGCGACCAATGACAAAGGAGAAAAGCAGGGAAACCCGTTCAAATCTTCCTCTTTGGGTAAGTCGGTAGGTTACGAAGCTATCCAGCGACACATCAAGAAATCCACAAAGGACATTCAGGGCAAGAACCTGAAAGAGCGTACCCGCAGGACGGTTGGTGCAGTGATGAAATCCACCTATAACCGTAAGGAACTGGAACAAGAACTGAAAAAGAAAGGTATAGATGTTCTTTTCCGGCAGAACGATACGGGCAGGATATACGGTGTAACATTCATCGACCATGAAAACCGTACCGTCCTGAACGGTTCACGGTTGGGAAAGGACTTTTCTGCCAATGTGTTCAACAACCTGTTTTCCGGCTCCCGTACTTTGACGGGAAACAGCAAACAGGAAATGCAGGAACACACGCCGGAATTTAACTCTACCGGACACCTTGAAAATACAGGCAAAACCATTGCGGGACTGTTCAGCCTGTTATCCGGTGGGAACGATACGCCACCCGATAACAGCCAAGTTCCACCATCCAAGAAAAGAAAGAAGAAGAAACAAAGACGTATTTAATAACTATAAAAATTTCAATTATGCAGAATGAAGATGATTTAAGAGGACTTGCAAAGGTTATGGACTTTATGCGGGCAATCAGTATTTTATTTGTAGTGATAAACATTTACTGGTTTTGTTACCAGTCGTTCCGGGAATGGGGTATCAATATCGGGGTAGTCGATAAAATCCTGCTGAACTTCCAGCGTACCGCCGGGCTGTTCTCCAATATCCTATATACCAAACTTTTTTCAGTGGTATTTCTTGCGCTTTCCTGTTTAGGTACAAAGGGAGTGAAAGAGGAAAAAATCACATGGAACAGGATTTATGTATTCCTGACAATCGGTTTTATCCTGTTTTTCCTGAATTGGTGGCTGTTGTTTCTGCCGCTGCCGGCAAACACGGCATTGTATATCTTTACCATGACCGCCGGGTATCTTTCCCTGTTGGCTGCCGGAGTATGGATTTCACGTTTGCTGAAAAATAACCTGATGGATGATGTGTTTAATACCGAGAATGAAAGTTTTGCACAAGAAACACGCTTGATAGAAAACGAGTATTCCATCAACCTGCCGACACGGTTCTACTACAAAAAGAAATGGAATGACGGATGGATAAACGTTGTAAATCCGTTCAGGGCAAGCATGGTATTGGGTACGCCCGGTTCGGGAAAATCGTATGCGATAGTCAATAATTACATCAAACAGCAAATCGAAAAAGGCTTTGCTGTTTATATTTATGACTACAAATTTCCTGACCTTTCAGAGATAGCTTACAACCACTTAATCAGTTATTTAGATGGATATAAAGTGAAACCTAAATTCTACATGATTAACTTTGACGACCCACGTAAAAGCCACCGATGCAACCCGATAAATCCGGCGTTTATGACGGACATATCGGACGCATACGAAGCCAGTTATACAATCATGTTAAATTTAAATCGCAGTTGGATAACCAAGCAGGGAGACTTCTTTGTAGAAAGCCCGATTATCCTGCTGGCTTCTATCATTTGGTTTTTGAAAATCTATCAGGGTGGTAAGTATTGTACATTCCCGCACGCCATTGAATTTTTGAACAAGAAATATGCCGATACATTCACTATTTTAACCAGTTATCCCGAACTGGAAAACTACCTTTCACCGTTTATGGACGCATGGGAATCTAATGCGCAAGACCAGTTGCAGGGGCAGCTTGCAAGTGCTAAAATCCCGCTTTCGAGGATGATTTCACCCGCTTTATATTGGGTAATGACAGGGGACGATTTTTCACTGGATATAAACAATCCGGAAGAACCTAAAATATTGGTGGTAGGCAATAATCCCGACCGTCAAAATATCTATTCCTGTGCTTTGGGACTGTATAATTCCCGTATTGTGAAGCTGATAAACAAGAAGCACCAACTCAAAAGTTCCGTAATCATAGATGAATTACCGACCATCTATTTTCGGGGACTGGATAACCTGATAGCAACGGCACGAAGCAACAAGGTAGCGGTCTGTTTGGGCTTTCAGGATTTCAGCCAGTTACGCCGGGACTATGGCGACAAGGAAAGCAAAGTTATCGAAAATACTGTGGGTAATATCTTTTCCGGTCAGGTGGTTTCAGAAACGGCTAAAACGCTTTCAGACCGTTTCGGTAAGGTACTGCAAAAACGGCAAAGCATGACTATCAATCGGAACGACAAATCAACCTCAATCAGTACGCAGATGGATAGCCTGATACCACCCAGCAAAATATCCAATCTCACACAGGGTATGTTTGTGGGTGCGGTCAGCGACAATTTCGATGAACGGATAGAGCAGAAAATATTCCATGCGGAAATTATGGTGGATAACGAGAAAGTGAAGCGAGAAACAGCCAGTTACAAGAAACTACCCCAAATTATAGATTTCAGGGACGAGGACGGGAATGACCGGATGCAGGAAGAAATACAGGCAAATTACAACCGGGTCAAGCAGGAAGTCCAGCAGATTATCACGGACGAAATAGAAAGGATTAAAAATGATCCAAATTTGCAAAATTTACTGAAACATGAATAATTCTTAGACCGTTTTACTTTCTTCTTGAATGTTTTTTGAGAAATCCAACATTAAGTGATAAATAGTAATTTCTTTATTATCGATACTATGTATTGAATAATAGGAATAATTAAAATCATCTACAATTTTTCGTTGTTGAATATTTCGTTGGGTATTTGAAGGAAAACCTGAAGTGTTTATAATATTATTAAGGCAAGCTACATTTTCTTGAATATTCATTGGTTGTACAATAAAAGCAATCATTCCATTAGTTTTGTAATAGCATGAATATTTTGAAGAAACAAAGCGACAAATACCCTCCGAAATATATTCTCCATTCAATCCGCTTGTTCCATTTGGATTGTTAGTATCCAATCTTTTACATTCTATAATGTAGTATGCATCATCATTTATAAATGGATTGATAGGCATTATTCGAATGTCTATTCTTCCTGTATTTTCTGGTATTTCAGGGTCAAATAAATAATTAGTAAGACCAAGTTGTTGTTTGTAATTCTCTTTTTTTAAATAGTTATATAATATTATATCCCTAATTTTATTCTCATTATTACAGACGTTTGTTTTTTCTTTTAATATTAAATAATAACAAGCTATTATTTTAGATAGAATATATTCAAATTCAGCATTATAATAAGCAGATGAATATTTATAAGTTGAAGCGTTTAATTCGGAAAACATCAGAAACTCCTCCCTATTTTAATAATAGCATCAGAAAATTCATTTACATCCATGTAGCCAATAGCTTTATACCAAAGACGTTTTTCATTAGGCTTTATAATGAAAAAATCATTCCCATTGGAAGCAAATCCACGAATGTCTTTTTGTACAAATAGTTTGTCTGTGATTTTTTCTGTTCCTATTTTTGATATAAAAGATAACAATTCAGTATTGTTTTGTTTATTAACCCATACGATATCTTGTTTATAATCTTGTATAGGTATCATTTTAAAAAATACTCCAATAATTTGTTTTGTATACCATATTTCAGCAATGAAGACTCTGTTTTCATCATTTAATTTAGATTTGAATTGCTGAATAAATAATGATACATATTCATTTAAAATAATGTCATCATATTTTAGTGGTAAAAATAATCGAGCTTTTTCTTCATCATTTCCAATAATGAAAGTTTTATTAATATCTAATGCATATTCAATTAAAGCGGTTTCAATGTCATTCAATTGCAATTTGTCATAAATGACTTTGTTTATTTTATTTAATTCAGATAGAATTGTATTGTTTAGGGCATTTATTTTTTTGTCATCCTGCAATACTTCTTTCTTCGCTGAATACCTTTCTTGATATGCTTGTTCAATAACTTCAATTCTATTTTTGATATTTAAATCAATATACGGCAAATTATATTTATTATAATTTTTAGCTCTTTCTCGTTCGATACCAATAGATACAAATGTATTTATAGCATAATAAGCAAACAAAGAAGAACTTAGTATTGCTGCTATATTATAAATCGCATCTATATCTCTAACGTTTAAAATTTTGATAGATGTGATAGAATCCTTAAAAAGTATGTCTTGCTTTGAGATGGTGCATTTGGCTGTTAATTTTTGCAAATCAATTCCTTCTCTAATTAATAGCATCGGAGATTTAAATAGCCTTTCATCTCTAAGCCTGTGTACTTTAGACCTTTCAAAAGGAGAGATTTTTGAAGGGTCAATAAAAAAAGAATTTACGCCATAAGAATCTATAAAAGGACATCCAATTAAGTGGGTAGAATCATATAGTGGATTACTACTATATTGAATACCAGTACCTTCTATAAATTTAGATTCATCAGAAATAATATCCTTTATTAAATTGTGTTCGTCTGTTAAACGTTTTAAGAAATTAAAATCTAAATAAGAACCATATACTAATACTTTCCAAAGCCAATCAAATTCTTTAAATTTCTGTTGTCGAACTGATTTGTAATCACTTCTATTGATGGTAAATATTTTAAATAAAGAAAAAAAACGACTTTGCTTTAATGTTATGTGATTTACAATATTATTATTTGTATTCACTCCTTTTGCATATCTATAAAATAATATTGCAGCAGGAGCAATTGCAGGGTCATTTGATTTTTCAAAGACTTCATGCCGAACAGGGGCTAATTCAAAAACCCTATCAATAAAAAATTCTTCTAACCAATATTGCCTAAATGGACTGTTATGTTTTTTGTTATACCCAAGATTATATAGACTACTACTTCTTATTATTAAAGCGACTTGTGTCTTGTCAGAACAAAAATCACTAACTCTAAATACAAAACCTTCTGCTATTTCATTGTTATTAATAGCTATATCAAATTTTTTAGAAAGTTCTTTTTCTCTCTTTTTTCTGTTTTTTAAATATTTACTACCTAAATCACCTATTCCTCCACCTTTCCAAGGAGGATTACCAACTATAAAATCAAATTTTATATCTTTAAATAGAATGTTAAATTCTGTTTCTTCATTGAAAAAATCTGACTCAAAAAAGTTCTCATTAATTAAGCAAGGGAATTTAAATTCTGCTATTGCTGGAGGGTCTAAGTAATCTAACAACGTTAAATAGATAGAAAAGATTGCAACTTGAACAGCATTTAAATCTTTATCAATACCAAAAATATTTCTTTTCGTAATCTCTTTAATTTCATTTTTAAATTCTGTAGATTTCACATCCACTCCTGATGCTATATATTTTTCAATTATTTTTCGAAGAGTTTCAACAAGAAAAATCCCCGAACCACATGCAGGGTCTAAAACCTTACATTCATAACCATCTTGAGTGTTCAATTTATTTTCAATAGTTTCTTTTAAAATATAGTCAACAAGAAATAATGGTGTATAGTATGCACCTTCCTTTTCTTGATTATCTTTACCGATAAAGAGTTCATACACATTACTTATAAATTCTATAGGAATAATTGAAAAATCATAAAACTCAAAAAGAGAAGGTTGCATTTCGTCAAGGTCTTCTCCTTTTAGTAGTCTTCTTATAGTGCTGTAATGAATCGGTTGTATTTGAATATATTCTTCATCGCGCAAAGGAAATAAATCTCCATTAAATCCTGTTTCTGAATTTTCCAAATAATCAAAAAAATCTTTAGTTTTTTTAGGGTCGTTAAGAAGAATGCAAAATTCTTCATTTGTCCAGTATTTGGAAATTCCTTCGAAGCAAAGTTTTACTTTGCGGTCAATTAAATATCGAACAAAAATTACTTTTCCAATTAAAGCATTCGCTATTTTGGAATCTAATTTTTGCTCATATAACAATATTTTTCGAGCGGCATCTATGTTTTGTAATAGATAATAATCAACTCTGTTTTTATAATTTAATGGTTCTGCATATTGTTCCCAAGTTTTACCTGTAACTAATTCAAAATAGGAAAAATTGTTTAGTTTATCAATTCCCCCCAATTTCTCTAATGCTTTTTCATTCTTTAAAAAATTGAATCCATTATATATTTCAACACAGTTATTTTCAATGATGATAGCAATAGGAGATTCATTGAAGTTCCATATGGCTTCATAAAGTTTTTCCTTGTTAGACGGATTTTCAAAGAAAAGGAGTAATGGTTTATTATCAAAACAAAAGAAAGCCTTAGGCTTTATTTTATATTCTATAAGTCTTTTCACCCTGTTAGGAAAAGATGTTTTTGTTTTCCAATGGCTATCCTCAACGAAAAAAAGCCCATTCTTTTCGTTTAATCCAAGAGATGCTATTATATTTTTTATCTCAGCCATTTTCTACTTAAGCTAATTTATTGTTTTTTCTATAATGCATAGAATCCTAATTTGCAAAGTTACAAAGAAAAAATCATTTTCTATTATAACTCTTATCCTTTTTAAAATTAGATTTTGATGTATAAGACAAATGAAGCCAAACGAAGACTAATGAAGCCACCCATTCCCAAATCCTTAAATATACTCTATTTCATCCTTACTTTTACTTCCGAAATTTTTATTTACTCACTAAAATTCAAAAAGTTATGGATGTAAATACAGCCAACCAATCCACCACTGACGAACAGATGATGGATATTCTTCTTGTACTGGATAAGGAGAAAAAGACAATCAGTGCAGTGAAAGGCGTGGATGAAAACGGGGAACTTCAAACCGTACCGCCGGAAAACAACAGCGAACTTCTGAAATTCGACCGTCACGGCGATTTCTTTTCCAACTTCTTTTCCAACATGATGAACCAGTTGAAAAACCCGACCCGCTTCAACTTCTTTAAAATCCCCAAGATTGAACTTCCCAAGATTGTACCGATAATCAGGGACAACTTCGACCATCCGACCGCCAAGAATGAAGCGGAGATAGAACGTTACCGGGTAACACCCGAAACGCTGAAACAGGGGGTGACGAACGGACAACCGAACCAAACACTGCAGCAGGTACAGCAACCGCAGCAGGAAACAACGGCACAAGCACTGCAGCAACCTGACAAAAGCAAGTATGTTATCGATCCTGATAAGGTGGACTGGGAAGCTCTAAAAAACTTCGGGCTTTCCAAAGAACAGCTTGAAAAGGCAAAGGCTTTAGAACCCATGTTAAGGGGGTACAAGTCGCCCGGTGCGTTCTCCATCGCAGGTAACTACAATTCCGCCATTATGAAACTGGACGCACGCCTATCTTTCCGGCATGACAAGGATGGGAAAGTGGTTTTGGCGATACACGGCATCCGCCAAAAGCCGGAACTTGAACGTCCGTTCTTCGGGCATGAATTTTCCAAAGAGGATAAAGCCAATCTTCTTGAAACGGGCAATATGGGACGGATCGTAAACCTGAAAAACTATATCACAGGAGAAATGATACCCTCTTTCGTCAGCGTGGATAAGGTGACGAACGAGCTGGTTTCCATGCGTGCAAGTAGCGTCCAAATACCCGATGAAATAAAGGGTGTCAAACTGAACAAGGAACAAAAGGAAGCCTTACGGGAGGGAAAGGGAGTATTCCTTGAAAATATGATTTCCAACCGTAAAAATCCCTTTTCCGCAACCGTTCAGGTCAATGCCGACAAGAAAAGTCTGGAATTTATCTATCCCAATGCCAAACAGTCACAGGAGCAACGGCAGAAACTGGAGCAGCAAAACAACCTTGTCACCAGTGACGGTGTAACCATCCCCAAGAGCATTTCAGGAATAGAACTGACACGCCAGCAACAGCAGGATTTAGTCAATGACAAAACCATCTTTGTTGCCGGGCTGAAAGACAAGCGAGGGGTCGAATACGATGCTTATATTCAGGTGAACCATGATAAGAAGAAGTTAGGCTTTTACAGTGACAATCCCAGCTTTGACCGTTCCGCCGTGAAAGAGATTACTCCGGCAAGCAAGAACCGCACACAGGTAGCAGTTAATTCGGAGGGCAAGACCAACGAAGCCACCAAAAAAGTGAAAGAACCTTTGAAAAAGGGTCAGGACAAGCCCACTGAAAAACAGAAAACCAAGCAGGATAAAAAGGAGAAGCAGGAGCAGACGGACAAACCCAAACAAAGCAGGGGACGCAAAAGATGATAACGGTATTAATCCTTATTTCGGCTATCGGTTTCGTCCTGTTTCTCTTTGCCTGTTACAAAACGGACTGGAAAACCATAGACGAGCAGAACCGACAATATTATATAAATGGCTATCACATCTACTATGACCGGAAAATCCTAAGACAAAAAGAAGTGGAACAATTAAAATCAAAATTAGAATGATTGCAGTAATCGGAGAAAAACCAAGTGTGGCAAGGGACATTGCCCGCATTTTAGGAGCGAGTGAAAAACAGGATGGCTACCTTTCAGGTAACGGGTATCTCGTTACCTGGGCGTTCGGCCATCTTGTAGGTTTGGCAATGCCGGAAGCATACGGCATACAGAGTTTCCGTCGGGAAAGTCTGCCTATCATTCCGGATAGTTTTCAACTTACCCCCCGACAAGTAAAAGCGGAAAAAGGGTACAAGGCAGACCCCGGCGCATTGAAACAGCTAAAGGTAATCAAAGAGGTATTCGACCAGTCGGACAAGATTATAGTCGCCACCGATGCAGGAAGAGAGGGAGAACTTATATTCAGGTACATCTACCAGTATATCGGATGCAACAAGCCCTTTGTCCGTTTATGGATAAGCAGCCTTACGGACAAGGCAATCCGTGAGGGACTGCAAAACCTGAAAGCCGGTAGTCTGTATGATAACCTGTTCCGTTCGGCACAGGCACGCAGCGAAGCGGATTATTTGATTGGAATAAACGCAACACAGGCTTTAAGCGTGGCAGCCGGACAAGGAATATTCTCTTTGGGACGGGTACAGTCACCTACGTTGGCAATGATATGCACTCGCTTTTTGGAGAACAAGAACTTTGTCCCGCAAAAGTATTGGCAACTGAAATTACAGTCGGCAAAGGATAATATAGCTTTTACGGCACTATCCGCAGATAAATACGATATGCAGCAAGCCGCCATCGACACGTTGCAAAGGATAAAGGAAGCGAAAACGGTTCAGGTGAAAACCGTAGAGCGTAAGGAAGTGAACCAAGAACCGCCTTTGCTCTATGATTTAACCACGCTGCAAAAAGAAGCGAATGCCAAACTGAATTTTTCCGCAGACAAAACCCTATCCATTGCACAAAAGTTATACGAGGGTAAACTAATCAGCTACCCCCGAACCGGAAGCCGTTATATATCGCAGGATGTGTTCGAGGAAATCCCGGAACGTCTTGTTAATTTGGAACAGTACGCTCGTTTTGCCGGGTATGCTGCCGGGATGAAAGGCAAAGCCTTAAATTCCCGTTCTGTGAACGATGGCAGGGTAACAGACCACCACGCTTTGATAGTAACGGAAAATCTGCCCGGCAAGATGGAAACGGACGAACAGGCAATCTATGAACTGATAGCCGGACGGATGTTGGAAGCCTTTTCTGAAAAATGCGTCAAAGACGTTACCAGTGTAACGCTGGAATGTGCAGGGTCGCTTTTCACGGTCAAAGGGTCTGTAATCAAATCCGCCGGATGGCGTGCCGTATTCGCCGAGAAAGAAGACGGAGAGGATAACGCCACTTTGCCCGTCATGCAGGACGGTGACACTCTGCCACTTTCCGGCATTGAACTACTGGAGAAACAGACCAAGCCCAAGCCGTTACACACGGAAAGCAGCCTGCTTTCTTCAATGGAAACAGCGGGTAAGGAACTGGAAAACGCCGACCTGAAAGCCAGCATGAAAGATACGGGTATCGGTACGCCCGCTACGAGGGCAGCCATCATCGAAACGCTGTTTTTCCGCCAGTATATCGTCCGGGAGAAAAAGAACCTTGTCCCGACCGAGAAAGGGCTTGCCGTTTACAACATTATCCGGGATAAGAAGATAGCAGACGTTGAAATGACGGGAATGTGGGAAAACACGCTTGCCAAAATAGAAAGCGGAGAAATGAACCCCGACACGTTCCGCAAAGGCATCGAAGTGTATGCACGGCAAATTACGGCTGAACTTTTGGGTGTTCAGCTTTCTTTCGCTTCGGGTAGTGGTTGCATTTGCCCCAAATGCAAGACCGGACGCATCCTTTTCGATCCGAAAGTCGCCAAATGTTCCAATGTGGATTGTTCCGTTACCATCTTTCGCAATAAGAGCGACAAGCAGCTAACAGACAAGCAGATTACCGAACTGGTGACTACCGGGAAAACCGGGCTAATCAAAGGCTTTAAAAGCAAGAACGGCAAAGTCTTTGACGCTTCACTTACCTTTGACGAGCAGTTTAATGTTACTTTCGTGTTTCCTGAAAAGAAAGGTAAGTCGAAGAAGTAAAACGAAAATCGCTATATTTGCCACAGAAAGTTTCATTATAGATAGATTATAATTGAAATTTTTGTGGTTGAAGCACCCGGAGGGACACCGGGTGCTTTTTTAATCATTCTCCTTTATACTGGTAGGTCAGGCAAACGACCTGATTATCCAGTATCTTGTTTTGGGTCAGTTCCCACTTCGACCCGAAAGTTTTACCTATAAACTTGATGCCGTTCCCCAGCATGACCGGGATAATATATAGCGTTATTTCATCAAGTAGGGACGCTTCAATCAGGGATGTTATGAACTTACCGCCGCCGATAACCTGAATATCGGTTTCCGAATTTGATTTAAGTTCATTGACCGCACGTAATGGCATATCAGTAAGAAAGCTTACATTCTCCTTTTCCGACACATTGGTATCGTAGTGGGACACTACAAAAGTTTTTTTGCTTTTGTACGGCCATCCGCCCCAATGTTCAAAAATATAGGTATAGGTATTAACTCCGGCAAGCAATACACCCGGCTGTTCATAGGCTTCCGAAATTTCCTTTTTGACGTTTTCAGGCATCCAGTCCAATTCATTATCCTTTGTGGCTATGAAACCATCAAGAGAAACGGCAATACAAGTTTTTAAATGTTTCATAATTGAGTATTTAACAGTTACTTTTTATAAACTGTTCGCCAGTACGCCAAAAAAGGGGTCAATCCGAAAACCCTGTGGGTGATAAACATGACCTCTGAGTTACAATGCTGACGTCCAATCAGATGTTCGTCTGATGTGCTTGATTTATAATACTTTGGAAGGATGTATGTTTTTAGCATTGCAAACTTTAAATGTTTCTCAAATATTATACCCACATACTTTTTGACTTGACCCCAAAAAAGAAGCGTGAACTTACACTGCTTCAAAGTAGAGGTACTGGCATACCTTAATGACGAAACAGGCAAGCCCACGCTATGTTGAAACATAGCATAGACATTGCGCTGAAAATCTCGTCATTATTGAAAAGTGCCAGTTCTCTACTTTGAGACGTTCTGCGAACGAATATGTTATATATAAAGGCGAAATCACAGGTTACTGCTCAATCGCCGTTATTTTCTTATGTAACTTTTGCAAAGTTAGCCAAATCCTTGAAAAGTCTGGCATACAATAAAAAAAATCCTGCCTTATCTCACGGCAAAACAGGATTGAAAGCCATTAGAAAAGAAAAAATTAATCGGTTTTTTTCCCGGATTAACTTGTGTACGTCCGTAGCACGGTAATAACATCTGCCATCCAGCATAAGGAAAGGGAGTATTCCCTTTTTTCGGTAACGGGTCAGTGTTCGGGGAGCTACTTTCAGAAGCAGGCACAAGTCCTGATTATCCAGCAGTTCTTCCCCGTCCAAACAATTACGTCCTTTTATTACCCGGTCTATCTTCTTGTCCTGCATGTCGAACCTATCCATGATACGTTCCATCCATACGGTAAAAACGTCTTTATCTATATACATAAGGCTGCCTGATTAAATTAAACCAATCATAAAATAACTTTGGTTGGACGGGTCTTTGATGATAATGTCCCGTTCACGCATAAATCGGATGTAGCTTTTGGCAGTACGCTCCTTTACATCCAAGACCTGCTGCAACTGTTCGCAAAGGTCTATGTAGGTGATATGTGTCTGTCGCCCGAAGATGTCACGGGCTACGTTCACCAGTTCCCTTTCCTTGCGCTTCTCCTTTTCTTCACGGGGCTTTTCCCCCTTGTACACGTGCATCCCGGCTTTCTTGTCCCACGCAAAAAGCATCAGAGGAACGTCCAGCGGGCTTCCGTCCCTTACTTTCAGGGCTTTCACTACCGACTGCGTGGGTTCTTCGTCTTTCTCTATTGAAAGGATAGTAGCCGCCTTGCGTTGCAGTTCGCTACCCAAATGCCCACGTAACTTTAATCCGTTAGGGACGAAGTGCAGCACACAAAGAATACACGTGTTATAGATGCCCGCCAGCCGATAGAGTTCATCTATCACCACCACGCTTTCCGCTTCATCGTTGGCACTCTTTACAAGGTCGGCGATGCCGTCAATGACGACCAACTGGATGCCGCCGTACTGGTAGTAGAATTTATCCATGCTCTGCACAATGGCGTTCAGGCGTTCTTTGCGTGACATACCCGTCAGGCAGAACGCTTTCAGTTCATCGGGTTTGTCCGGCTGCTTGGCTCGTGCCAGTAGGTTGCTTACATTCTTGAACAGTTGCACTTCCGACTGTTCGGTGTCATAGAGCAAGACCGCCTTGTGTCTGCCGTTGGTGGTTATCTGTATTCCCAGCGTATCTACTTCCGTACCAGCCGGGCAGATGCAGCCTGCCACAATTGCGGCTACATAATTGCTCTTGCCCGTTCCCTCACCTCCGGTGATGCCGAACAGGTTGCCTTGTGTTCCTAACGGAACGTCACCCGCCGAAATAATCTCTTGCGCTTTGGCGGGCGGGTTGTTGAAATCTATCTCGCATGATTTTAGCATAATCAATGTGTCGCTATACAGGTTGTCTAAAAATTCGATAAACAGTTTCAGAAAATCTTCACGGGTGTTCCCGACTTTGAAGTAGTCGGAAATGTCCTTTTCCTCTTTCGTACCCGGAAGCGGCAGGAGCAGGCGTTTCACTCCAAATTCTTCCAACAGTTTTTCCTGCTTGCATGAACTTTCCCTGCCCGTCTTGTCCATGTCAAAGAGCAGGACGATGTGCTTGAATCGGAACGTCAGCCGATATACCAGCGTGGGCGGTATAGTCACCGTTTCACTGTTGAAGCAGATAGCGTGAAATCCATGTGCCGCCAAAGAAAGCACGTCTTTTTCGCCGCCCGTGATAAACAGGGTATCACCTTTGGCGGGCAGCTGCTCCAGCCCGAAGCAGTAGTTTTCGCCGAAACTACCGCCATAAAGGAAGCGGGGAGTGGAGAACGGACGGTACAGTTTGATATACTGTTTGCCCTTGTAGCCATACATAGGTTCTGTCACCGATGAAACATAGGCGTATGGTTTTCCATCTACCGTTTCGCTGTTATACTCCCGGAGTGAACAGACCTTGTAATGCTCCAGCAGTTCGGGCGTGATGCCATATTGTTGCCAGTACATCAGTTCTGCAAGCGGAAACTTCTGTTCCCGGAACTGGTAGGGCTTGACTGGCTTTTCGGGTGTTTCTTCGGTTTTGTCTGCCGCATTCCGATTATTTACTGTTGTAGGAATAGCTATCGAAGTTCCTGCCGCCAACCCCAGTCCCAACCCCAAATCCCGGTCGATAATCTCCAGTATCTCCACAAAGTCAGCTGCCTGGTTACAGTCCAATCCTTTTAACTGCCCCACGAAGAAAAAGCAGTCACCGCTGTAATTGTCGTTACCGAAATCTTTCATCTTGTACATACCGCTATGGCGGTCGAAATAGATATTACACGATGCTTTCCTGTCCTGATAGAGCGGGTTAAGAAAATGCCTGCCTATACGCCAGTCACCGGGTAAGTAATGTTTGAAAACGAGCAGACCATTATTTGTCCTGTTTAGTATTTCTTCTTTCCTTAACATATTTCTGATGATTGGTTATCAGTTCGTTTATACACTCCTTGTCACGTTTAATCAGGCGTTCTTCCAACATTCGTTTGACTTCCTTAATCTTATAGAAGTAATGCCCCTTGATGTCAGAGTAAGAAATCATCCCTGCCGCCCGCAGGCGTTGCAGGGTTCGGCCACTGATTTTCAAGAAAGTACATACTTCGTAACTGTCCACCCAAATTTCATCTTCATCGGTCTTGTTTTCGTCCAAATGATTGAAAATGTAATCGGCAATAGCGGTAATCTTGTTGTCAAGTTCCTTGTAGGCTTTTGACTCAAATGTTATAATCTCCATATTGCTAACTTATTGATTTGCCGCAAAGTTCGGCAGAAGAAATAACCTAAAAGTCATGGTTGTACCTATCATGGTATTATTTTTTTTAGGCTATTTTTGGGGAATATCGGTGTAAAAATTCCCCAAAAAATATCATTTTCAAAATATATTTCACCATAAAAAGGAAGTACCATATTGGGGTGAACATGGTACTTCTACATATTGGAATACAGAAATTTATAGTTCATATCATTTTCATCCTTTTTTGAACCAACGTGAAATTGTCAAGAAACGGTTGCTAATATCTTGTAAGTATCGTATTTGCTTCTTTGATGCCATATAAAAACATCCATGTCGTTTTTATACAATTTAATACGAACCAAGTGAAGTAACTTTGCCGGATAAATGAAATGAATATGAATATTACTTATATATCAATTTATAAAACCAGTCTGCCTGTATTGGTTAGTTTATTAATGGAATACTTAATAGGTTTTACTGATACAGCCTATTTAGGAAGAGTTGGAGAAACTGAATTGGCTGCATCAGCTATAGCTGGTACTTATTATATGATTATATACATGATTGGATTTGGGTTCAGCATAGGAGCGCAAATCTTAATAGCCCAATATAATGGAAACCAACAGTATAAAGAAGCTGGAAAAATTCTCTCACAGGGCATATTGTTTTTGCTGATAATTGCGGTAATAGTAATATTGTTTTCTTCTATAATTTCACCAATTATATTAAAATCAATTATAGATTCTGAATCTGTACTCCAAGCTGTTTTACAATATCTTGATTGGAGAATCTATGGTTTCTTTTTTTCTTTTACAATTATCATGTTTAGAGCCTTTTATATCGGAATAATACACACTTCCGCATTAATGCTCAATTCTATAACTATGGTAGCAATTAATGTTATTCTGAATTATATCTTAATATTTGGAGCATTAGGTATTCCCGTATTAGGCATTTCTGGAGCAGCCATAGCGTCAGTCATTTCCGAAGCGGTTGCGGTAATTCATTTTATCATATATACCCAAAAGAACGTAAGTTCTTGCAAATATGGATTAAAAAGGCGAATAACCATAGATTGTACAATATTAAAAAAGATACTATCTATTTCTATTTGGATGATGTTACAGCATGGATTAGTATTTGGCAGTTGGTTTGTTTTTTTCATTACAATGGAGCATTTCGGGGAGAGGTCATTAGCTATTACGAATATTGTGAGAAATATTTCGTCCTTTCTTTTTCTTTTCGTACAAGCTTTTGCATCTGTTGTTAGTTCTTTGGTTGGAAATCTCATAGGAGAGAATAAAGGTAACTCTATCCTATATGTATGTAAAAAAGTAATATTCTTATGTTACATGACTATTTTGCCGATAATGGTATTGTTCCTGTTTTTTCCATCATCTACTTTGCGGATTTATAGTGACAATACAGTATTGGTGTTTGAGGCTATCCCTACATTAAAAGTTATGCTAACTTCTTACTTGATAGCTGTACCTACATTCGTATTTTTTAGTGCAGTTTCGGGAATAGGTCATGCTGTCGCTTCTTTATTGATAGCATTTATATCCTTAGTAGTTTACATAGTATATGTGGAAACAATTAGTCATTTTAGTTCGAGTGTTCCACTATTGTGGACATCGGAACATATTTACTTTTCATGCGTGTTTATACTTTCTCTTTATCATATTCACCATTCGTGGATGAGCTTTATCAATCAAGACAAAAAATTAACCACTAATATTTCTTAGAATTAGAGTTGATGATATATCTTTGTTATATGTATAAAGAATATTCCCCATGTAGCGTATTAGCTCCTTTTATCTATCACTTTTGGGAATATAAAGGAGAAACAAGAAATGGATTGAAATTCAACATTCCACCTCATGGTCGTTCTGATTTTGTTTTCATCGTGGGCAATGCCGCAGATTGCATCAGGAATAGCTTGATAATGAAACCTTATCATTCCTATTTCTTTGGACCGATGAATACATTTACGGAATTGGTTGCTCACACAAACTTCATTTATATTATAGGGGTACGTTTTCGTCCGTGTGGACTTTTTCGATTTATAGATATTCCGCTAAACGAATTGACAAATCAAGGGATTGACAGCCATGAATTTCCAGTTCTTTTTAGTCAATCTTTCATATATCAACTCTGCGAATCCAATCAAAATCCAATTGATGCTATTGAACATGAATTGGTTAGACAAGTGTACAAAAACAATACGGATACAGAAAAGCAAATATCTTATGCTGTTTCCTTGATTAGTAGGCAGAAAGGTATTGTTTCGATTAAAGAATTGGCAACAGAAGCATGCTTAGGCCTACGACAATTTGAGCGCAAGTTTAAATTTTATACAGGTTATTCGCCCAAAGAATATAGTCGAATCGTCAAGTTTTGGAACGCTATTCACCTTTTAAAATCCAATACTTCATTCGATAACTTTTTGTCTGTTGCTATCCAAGCGGGATATTATGATACACCGCACCTATATAGGGAAGTAAAAAGGCTTTCAGGCAATACTCCTAATGCATTTCTTTCACTTTCAACAAATGAAAAAGTAGAAGTGTTGCATATTGAATTATAGAAATTCAGTAACAATGTTTTTCGTAATTGTTGGTTATGCTAACATTTCATATCATCCTCGTTCATCCGCTTAATCAGACTATCTATAAGATGATGAAGATATGCCGTTCGGTCTTTTCTCTCTTTCATAGCTATATATGAAGCGTAATAATCCCCTAAATCAATATGGAATATCGTGCTAAGGAAATTCATCATTTCTTTTATCTCCACATTGCCATTGTTTATGTCGCCCGAAGATACAAGCGAATATCCCAGTTCGATAAGATATGCCTTTTTGCCTGTAAAGCGGAACGGATATTTGAAGCATTTTTGTAAATTGTCTTCTATCTGATTATTAGTTCCCAGTTTCACCAGTCGTTTATTCAGATAGATGCGTAGCATTTCATTGGCGATAATCTTTGCCACTTTATAATCATATCCGGTTGAGAAATTAGGGTCTTTGTCAAACTGTGCGCTATCAGTACATAATCGCAAATCAGCTTTCCCACGTACAAAGTAATATTCATCGTACACAGTGGAATGTGAACGGTAATATTGGTAAAAGTCCAAATTGCGATTGAAGAAATAAGTCAGATTATCCAGTTCCCGATTGATATAATTTCTAATCGCTTCATCACTACCATTAGGGCATTGCGTTTCAATCTTGTATATCTTATAGAAAAATAGCAACCGACCGAGTATCTCCGGCTTCTGTGTCTTGAAAAACAAGATTTCATCCTCTTTGGTTAGAAATACATAAGTCTGTATTTTCGTTCTCAAATCATTAAGAACAGTTTGCAGCCTATGTACCATTGAAAGAGAAGTTTCGATAATATTATAACCGTAGAGGTCGATTTCCGAAATATCAGCCTCTACTTGCTCTAATATCCTATCTACTACCTCTTTCATTGTATAAACAGCTTATTTCATTTATGCTATTATCCGGCTCTACTTCTTTTTTATTCGGTTATTGTTCTTTTGATATATAAGGAGGATAATCATCTTTAGACAATCTCTTTTCCAATGTGTCAGGGGATATATCCCAAAGCGTTGGCAAATATTCAAATATGACTTTCCCGTTATCAAGATAAAAACGAACTTTGGAATTAAAGGCGACTGGTTTATATTTATCTTCTCCTATGGGATTATCTCTATATAGCAATTGATTTTCTTGCCATTTCAGTTCTTTCCCGTCAAAAGTCACATCAAATATTCCACAAACTACAGCTTCCATTGTGGAATCTTGAACTGTTGTTGAAACACAACGCATATAACCTGTGATTTGCTTTGTGCTTTTTCGCATTGCCAATTCATAACAAAACACACTTGTTCCTGTATAATCTTTGGCTATGGTGGTTCTTGCTCCTTTATTATCCAAATTGTAAACCAATTCTTGGGTGACAGTTGTCATATTGAACTTAAAGCCGTTTTCTGTTGTCACCAAATTTGAGAATGTCATTTTATCGCTATACACGCCTTCTAAATTTCCGTTCTCTAATTTATAAACTGCACCAGTAAGCAATGTTTTGCCAATGATATTCTCTCTTAAAAATTGAATTATTTCGTTTTTCATTTTATCTTTTGTTTTGCTTCAATGGGTAAATAAATTTCTGTCACCAATTCATCCGTGCTTGTTTTATTGGGAGTATTGGCATATATTTCAAAGGTCATTTGTTCTCTTAGACGGTACTTGCTATTTGGTAGCCAATCAAGGTAAACATTCCGGTAAATTTTATTTAATTCATGGTACCCCCCTTTTATATTAAATACAGAATATAACCCTGCTTGTATGTTCAAAGTCCCAAAACCTTTAGGGACTTCCATTGAATAAGGAACAGTTATCCCTATCAAAAATCGGCATTTATCTATTTCCGTAATATCAAGACTATCCAAACTGATACTAACGTATTTGAAACCTTTATCTGTCAGATTGTATTTCTTGGCAAATTCTATTATCTGCCCCCACAAAGTAGAATATGCTTGCTTATTTCTATGTGTTCGCTCAAATTTCAAATATGCAACTTTGAATTCTTTAATCCTCTTTATTGAACAGTCAGGCTGTTTTATAATTTTGTTTTCACAAGCAACACTTGAATATGTTTTCCTGAAAGCAGGGATAGACATTTGAAAATGCTTTTTAAATGCCCTTGATAAAGTATGTTTGTTGTGAAAATTTGTCTGTTCGAGCAGTTCCGATACCCTTGTATTTGTTGAAATAAGTTTGAAAGCAATATATTCCAACCTTAACCTCTGAATATAATCACCGACATTCTCTCCTACAACATCTTTGAATACTCTCCGAAAGTGATATATCGACATACAAGCGATATGAGATAAATTGTCAGAGTTTAAGTCCTCAAATAAATGCCGATTGATATATTCCTGAACATTTATTATAAGGGCATAGTGTATATGGGCAGTGTTTATTTTTTGCTTCCACCGCTTTAGATTAGGCAATCTGTCGGATAAAACATTTCTTAATTCCTCGCTTTTATAATTAGTACCTGCAATTTGATTATAGGAATCGGGGAAAAGCCCCCAAAGATAAATGAGGTATTCCATTGAGAAATCAAAAAGATATTTGCCGGAGTTTAAACAACAGGAACAAAATTCCTGATTGAGTGTACCATCAGAATTTGTTCCATATTCTGAAATACCCTCAATGTCTAATGGCATACCACAACTTTGGCAATATTTCTTTTCGTTATCTATATCCATAGTTCTCTTATTTGAAAGCAAATATACGGAATAAGCCAGAGAAAAAGTTACCCTAAATAGCTATTCTTGTTTTCGTATGATAAGACAAACTTTTCATACGAAAACAAGAATGGCTACATTATAACACGATGCGCTCAAATTTCCTGTCTATCCACAAAACTGCTTCTTCCGTATGGAAACAAAGAATGCAATAATCCGGGTCGTTTACACCTTGCGGGAAATAGTGTAGCATATAATCTTGCCAAAAGGTCTGACGGGTTTCCGCATCAGTAAGTATTTCTATTTTTCCGGTTAGAGTAACACTGTCTGCTTCGTGAACAAAGCAAACTCCGGCTTTTGAATTTTGTCTGATATGTTTTACCTTTTCTGTGGATAAGGCTGTTGTCATCCATAAAGTTGATATATCGGTATGGCGCAATAGGTCGATAGCTACCGGGCGAGGATAACCATTTTCACTGATAGTGGAAAGTGTGATGTAGCCGCATTGTTCAAGTACCCATTCAGCCTGCCGTCTGATAGGCATCCAGCGTTTAAGCGTAGGCAGGAACTTATGTAGTCCTTCGATAGCTTCTTCTTTGGTAAAATTACTTCCTGACGCTTCGTTAAATGCAGCCAGACTTTCGGGTTGGGTATTCAGTTCGATTTGTTCCTCCAATGAATTGTTGGTGAAAAATCCTTTTTGGAAGCAGTGGCAGCAATATTCAGTACACAAACATCCGTTACCGTGAGTTCCTAACAAATCATCAGTGGGCATAGACATGCCACAACTTTGGCAAATTCTCTGTTTCATATTGTTCTGTTTTAATTGAGTTGATAAAATTCACTGTAAATAAGATAATCATGTTTTTATATTAAGATATTTGAATAAGGACGATATCGAATAAAACACATTTTTAGGGTTACTGTTTTCTAAGGCTGTCACTTCATTTTGTGGAATACTCCAAGCGGCAGACAGACACATCACATTGGCTTTCCTGCACTCCGTTATATCTGAAAGTGCATCCCCGACATATACAATTTCATTTGCAGCCAAATGATAATCATGCAAGAGTTCTTTCAATGCTTCCGACTTGATGTTCCTTTCTGCGTTTCCCGTAATGACTTTTGCAAAAGAATCCTTCATATTGAATTGCTTTAAGGTTATATCACAACTATTTATCCCCTTTCCGGTGATAAGTGCCACAATGATACCCTTTTGCTTTAACAAGGCTATCAACTCACGTATTCCCTCAAAAGGTGTCGGACACATTTCTTGATGCAATTCCTTATAAATCACATAAAAGTCATTCAATGCCTGTTGCCGATAGGGTTCATCAACGACACACCCAATCATACCTTCTTCATTCAAACCAAAAGTATGAACCATTTCTTCATCCGACAATTCATGTCCGATATATGGTTGTGTGGCTTTCTTGAAAGCCTGTATGCACATCGGCAAGGTGTTGCCTATCGTGCCGTCCAAATCGAAAGCGACTAATTTAATCATGGCTATATGGAAGTATTGATTTCCCGAATTACTTTACATGGATTTCCTACGGCAAGGCTGTTTGCCGGAACGGATTTGGTGACAACACTTCCCGCTCCAATAACGCTTCCCCGACCGATAGTAACACCCGGCAGGATAATGACACCGCCGCCAATCCAACAACCGTCCTCAATGGTAACAGGCAAGGCATACGTGTGACGGATATATGCTGTCCCGTCCTCCGTTTCTGTCGGTGTTAGCCGCTCATTCAATTCAACAGGGTGGGTAGCCGTATAGATTTGCACATTGGGGGCTATCAATACATTGTTGCCGATAATGATTTTGTTGCAGTCCACAAAGGTGCATCCAGTGTTTATGCTGACATTATTACCTATGCTGATGTTACAGCCATAATCGCATATAAAAGAATGCCCTACTGAAACTTTCTTGCCAACGCTTTCAAACATTTCTTTCAATAGCGCATACTTTTCCTCTTTATAATCATACGGCAATGAATTGTATTTCAGCAACAATTCATGCGTCTTTCTTTTAAACCCCATAAATACGGGAGCATGACAATCATACCATTCGCCCGACAAGCATTTTTCCAATTCTGTTTTCATACCTCATCCTAATAAAAGTTACTGCTTCATCTTATTTGTGGCAAAGTTATACATATCCGAGCGTAAATATATGTATTATTTTTCTTTTTATTTGTATCTTTACGTCCTAATAGAAAAATTCACAAAATGAAAAGGGAAAATCTACACCAACCGTTTGAAATCTGTTTCAGTGAACTGGACGAATCACAATTAAAGGAACACGACCATACTTTTTTTGAACTGGTCTATATTCTATCGGGAACAGGTATTCAGTGGATAAACAACAACAAATTTCCATATCATGACGGGCATCTTTTCATGATTACTCCCGGTGACATACATTCTTTCGACATTCACACTACGACAAAGTTCGTCTATATAAAATTCAATGACATCTACATTCATTCGGCTGTTTTTGGAGCGGAGAACATTCAACGGCTGGAATTTATATTGCAACACGCCAATCACCGCCCCGGCTGTATATTACGCAATCAAACCGATAAATTGCTGGTAAAACCTATGATAGAAGCGATTATCCGTGAATATGTGAATAGGAATATATACAGCAGTGAAATTATTACGCAGTTAATCAACACGATTGTTATTGTTGTTGCCCGTAACATTGCTATGTTCCTGCCTGAACAGATAGATGAAAATTCAGAAGAAAAGTCACTGAACATCTTGCAATATATCCAATCCAACATTTGCTATCCCGAAAAGATAAAAGCCAAAGCGATAAGCCAGCATTTTGGTATTTCACCCAATTATCTTGGGAGATACTTCAAAAAGCAGACCAACGAAACCATGCAGCAGTATATCTTAAACTATAAGATGAAAATGGTGGAAAGTCGGCTTTTACACAGCGAAATGAGAATTAGCGAGATAGTAGAGGAACTGGGATTTACGGATGAAAGCCATTTGAATAGGCTATTCAAGAAATACAAAGATTGTAATCCTACTGATTTTAGGAAGAAGCATAGGGGGCAATAAAATTCTTTTAGTGCAAGGTGCAAGTATATATATAAATATAGCTTGCACCTTGCACTAACCGCAGAATATTTATATTCAATGATTTGCGTATTTCAAAAACAAGTTGTATCTTTGAACCGAAGTTTTAGGCAGACAATGAACAGCCAAAGACAGACAAAATTCGGTCTTTTTTGTAACCTAAGTTGTACCCCCTAAGGCATTGACATTTTGAAAAGGAGTTGAATTTCAAGGATATAAGGGAGCAGGTTCATAACCCTCGCTCTCCGCTGAGCGTCAAAGATAAATGACGGAAAAGTAAAAGTAAGTCCCGTAAAATCTTGATTTTACGGGACTTTTTATATTTATGCTTGGACAAGTGAAAAACATGATTAGCCTGTCATCGCAGCCAAGAACATAACAATAATCAAATAACGTTTGCAGGCTGTACAGACGGGCAAAAAGACTATACACTAATTTTGTATTATGAAATCAATAGAATTGTTTGTTGCATGTTGTTTGTCATAAGTTGTTTAGGTAAGTCTCAACCAAAGCAACAATCTGCCGATTTATATAGGTTGCCCTTATGTAATGAATGTGTGAAAAATGAAATTTATTGTGCTTTGACACTAATGGGATCTGTTGAAGTTGATGATTTAAATGAAAATACAAATAAATAGAGATTTGATTAGGCTAATAGAAGAATACGCAGGAAGTTTGAATACGTATTCTGATGTGACATTCATGAGAAGAAAACAAGAATATCAACGATTAACGATACGGGATTTACAGGAAGGAGTTATTAATAAGAAAATCTATTGATTTGCCGACACTGCCCTGCCCTAAAAAAAGATATACAATGAAAGTAAAATTATTGTTTTTGGTCTTCGTTCTGTATGCGTGTGGAACTAAAACGGTTTCGGAAGAGAAATCTTATGATCGAATAACCATGACGACTTATGAAAACAAGTATGATGAAAATAATCGTTTGTCAGAGGTACAATTGACCAGAACATCTCATCATAGGTATGAAGAAGATTCTGAAACAATTGATTTAATTGATGATAAAAGCACGTATTATTATACGTATATCAACAACGAAGAGTTTACGGTAAGAAGAAAGTCAAAGAGGTCGGGAAATATCAAGATTATGGGATATGCTCCCCAAAGGGAGGAGGTGTTAACATTAAATGCTCAAGGGGATACCATTGATTATTTATTGCAGAAATATTACGATAAAAGTAAACTCAAATTAGTGTATGTTAGAAATATAAACAATGACTATGTACTGCATGAAGACAACGACTATGAGGAAAAAAATGAATACGACGGGAATGGTAATCTAACAAAAAGAGTGCAATACTATTTTGACATAGGGAAAAAAAGAACCACTTACTTCTTTCGGGGACTATCTTATGAGGAAGCTAAAAAAAGGATTCCCCGTACAGACGAGGACTATGACATCGTGTGCGATATAGAGAAAATGGCAGGAGACACCCTTATCAGGAAATGTATAAAGAATGGTATTGTCAGTTCTATTAACAAGACGATTGTTGACGAAAAAGGGAAAAAGGAATTTATATTCGACGCTGACATGAAGTTCACAGGTAGTTTCACGGAATTTAAGTCGGATAGTTTTGATATTCACGTTGATCGTATTGTACTGGACGATTGCACGGATATTGATAGCACTTATTATAAGAATGGGAAAGAGGTAAGATGCGTTTATCTTTCGGATACGTCTAAACGTATTGTACTTTCTAAATATGATAAATGGGGAAATATGGTTGAGAGGGTGGAAAAGACAAAGTATTTTTATTCGCAAGACGGAGAGGAATTGATCAATGAAATGCTGCAAGTAGTGAGAGAGAATGAGAAGAAGAAAGAAAGTAGAAAGCGATTGAAAATATCAAAATAAAAAGGTTGTGAGAAATAAACATTTAATCGGGGTATGAAGGGGGGAGACAGATTCTTAGAAAGAATGACCGTTATTGTGACGATGATTTTCACGATATTCATGATTATCAGAATCGGCTACTTGCGGATCGGTCTCCTGACCCTCGTCATGTGCGCATGATCGGACTTTTCTCGTTTGTCCCCCATAGGTATATTGTATCGCTGAATACAGGAAGGTGCTGGAAGGCGACAGAGATATGCTAATCAGATACCCTCTCTTTCCTTCTAATGACTTTTCATTACGCTTTTAATAAAGATATTGGTAGAAGACAATTGTCTGAGACTAATTGTGAGTTCTATTCCTCAATGTGGCTTAATGATTTTCTGTTCTGTGATTCTCTTCGACTTTTTTTGTTGATCGGCTAATATTACAATGATAACAGACATTAGTATCAGTAATAAACCGATTAATGATTGTAATGTGAAATGTTCCGAAAATACCAATACGCCTACAACCACTGCGACCAAAGGTTCCATTGAACCAAGGATGGCTGTTGTTGTCGAACCGGCATATTTTACCGCTAAAATCAACGTAAGGTCGGAGATGACGGTAGATAGAAATGCCAATGCCAAAATATAAAATCCGGCTTTTGTGCTGGGGATGGAGGATATACCTGCTGTAAATAGACTGTAGATGAAAAAGATTACGCAACCGCCTAAAAGCACATAGAACGTAAGCACTTCAGCAGGTAATTTACCTATATCCAATTGATTCAGAGCAACAATATATATCCCATAGGTTAATATCGTAAGAGCTGCGAGTCCGATACCCATCAATCGGATACTGCCTCCTCCCGACCAACACATAAGTGCAACACCGATTAGTGAGAGTGAGGCTGCTAAGAATAGAGATTTGGATTTTTGTTCTTTAAAGAATACTACCATTAAGAAGCTGACACAGATTGGATAGAGAAAGTGAATGGTTGTAGCCACTCCACTAGTTATATAATGGTAGGAATAAATAAGAAATAGCGCTGTAAGAGCATACAAGGCACCTAAACCGATGATAGAGATCAGATGTTTCATATTTATTTTTAAAGTACTTTTGTGCAAAAGACATACTGCTCCCATCATAAGGGTAGAAAATAGAAATCGATAAAAAAGAATGTTGGATTCATTCATTTCCATATTTCCCATTAATGGAATTGTAAATAATGGAATGAGCCCAAATGTACCTGATGAAATCATTGCATAAATAATACCTTTTAAACTTTTCATATCATACAGAATTAAAATTTGAGCGCAAAGGTAGGTTACAGGGAAGAATGAAAAGTTACCAAAAGGTAATTAATGCATATCGGCCCTGATTCTACTTAAGGATTGTGGAGTTATGTCCAGCCATGCGGAGAGGTCTCTCATTGATAATCTTTGTATCAGTTTGGGCATTTCTTTAAGTAGATATTGATATTGTTCTTTCTTGCTCATCCAGTGGATAGATGAAAAATAGAAAGAAGATGAAGTAAGCCATTCCTGAAGAATCATTCTTCCCCAATTGGATAAATTAAGAGAGTCTTTGAATGAGGTGGCTAAGTCTTTACGGGAGATTCTCCATAAAATACAAGTATCTACTGCCTCTAAAGTATATAGTGATTGTCTGCTCTCTGTCAGGTTGGGTGAACTGAGTGGGACATCATTTTCTAATGCAAAAAATATGATAAATTCTCTGCCCTCTCTTAGAATCGTACTTTTTACAATCCCTTTCTCAACAAAATAGATATAGTGATCTGTTTGCCTTTCTTGAAGGATAATCTCTCTCTTGGGCACAGAAAATTTTGTGAACTTTTCAAGCAATATTTCTATATCTTTTTCAAAAAGTCCGTATTTATCTCTTAATATTTTTTTAATCCCGTTCTCCATACTTTAAAGAAAACAAAAAGACACGATGCAATGTTGGCGTAATTCTGATAAAAATGTACGGCATACCACTTGTAAAAGTATACTTAATTATAGAAAGAAACGGGGAAACAGGCCGATATTGAAGTGGCAATGCTCCAGGGAAGGGTACACAGAAAACATACTCTATCCGGTGAAGTGATGCTATCCATGAGTCAGAAACAGATATTAAAGTATATGTTTTACCGATGAAATCACTATTTTTGCTGCATATATGGATATATTGATTAATCAGGAGGAGATATAATGCTTGCATATACATATGTCGAACATGGGAAGTTTGAACTTTTGGAGAAGTTGAGGCCACAAATAAAAGATGCCCGGGATGCAATCGTACGTGTAACACTTGGCAGTATCTGCACCAGTGATCTTCATATTAAACATGGCAGTGTTCCGCGTGCAGTTCCTGGTATTACAGTCGGCCACGAGATGGTGGGCATTGTGGAGGAAGTAGGCTCCGGCGTCATTTCCGTCAGACCCGGTGATAGAGTGACAGTCAATGTCGAAACCTTTTGTGGAGAATGTTTCTTTTGTCGGCACGGATATGTGAACAACTGTACTGACCCCGACGGAGGATGGGCATTAGGTTGCCGTATTGATGGCGGACAGGCGGAATATGTCAGGGTTCCGTATGCCGAGCAGGGATTGAATCGTATTCCCGATAATGTCAGTGATGAACAAGCTCTGTTTGTAGGTGATGTGCTTGCGACGGGGTTCTGGGCTACCCGCATTTCGGAGATATCCGAAGATGATACGGTTTTGATTATAGGTGCCGGCCCTACCGGAATCTGTACTTTGCTCTGTGTGATGTTAAAGAAGCCACGGCGCATTATTGTTTGTGAACGGTCTGCTGAGAGAATCCGGTTTGTTCGTGAACATTATCCTGACGTGCTGGTGACAGAACCTGAAAACTGTAGGGATTTTGTACTCTGCAACAGCGATCATGGTGGAGCGGATGTCGTGTTGGAAGTGGCGGGTTCCGAAGAAACTTTCCGTCTGGCGTGGGAGTGTGCCCGCCCCAATGCCATCGTTACCATCGTAGCCCTTTATGACAAACCTCAGTTTTTACCTTTGCCCGATATGTATGGCAAGAACTTGATCTTCAAAACAGGTGGGGTAGATGGTTGCGATTGTGCTGAGATTCTCAGTCTGATTGAGCAAGGCAGGATAGACACTACTCCTCTTATTACGCATAGGTTTCCGTTGAACGAAATAGAGGAAGCTTATCGTATCTTTGAAAACAAGCTGGAAGGAGTTATCAAGATAGCTATAACGGGAGGCAGGTAGGGGAGTGTTTGTATTGACACTTTCTGCACATATTACAATTGAAAAAGGAAAAATCATAGAGTTAATCAAATCAAAGAGAATGCCTATCATAGAAATATCATCCTTGTCTCATCCCGGAGTAGAGATATTCAGTACCCTTACTGAAGCCCAGTTGCGTAATCGCATCGATTCCGACCGGGGAATTTTTATAGCAGAAAGCCCCAAGGTTATTCAAGTTGCTTTAGACGCCGGTTATGAACCTTTGGCTATTTTATGTGAGCAAAAACATATCATCGGTGACGCTGCCGTTATCATTGAGCGTTGTGGTGATATTCCTGTCTATACAGGCAAGCGTGATATACTTGCTTTACTCACCGGATATACACTTACCCGCGGAGTGCTTTGTGCCATGCGGCGTCCTGAATTAAGAAGTGTGGAGGAAGTATGCCGCGAAGCCAAACGTATCGTGGTAATAGATGGAGTTGTTGACACCACTAACATCGGAGCTATTTTTCGTTCGGCTGCTGCCCTCGGCATAGATGCTGTTTTGCTGACGCGGAACTCTTGTGATCCGCTCAATCGCCGTGCGGTCAGGGTATCTATGGGGTCAATATTTCTTGTATCATGGACTTGGATAGATGGTTCTCTCAGCAGGCTTGGCGATTTGGGATTTCGTACGGCTGCTATGGCACTTACTGATGATTCCATCTCTATCGATGATCCGGTTTTGAAGACTGAGCCCAAGTTGGCTATCATAATGGGTACCGAAGGAGACGGACTGCCGTACGAGACAATTTCCGAAGCCGATTATGTGGTTCGCATCCCTATGTCGCATAGTGTAGATTCACTTAATGTGGCGGCTGCTGCTTCTGTGGCTTTTTGGGAACTTCGTGCTCCAACTTTCAAGGAGTGATATGCCGAAGTTATACTTACAGTTATCCGGTTCTTATCAAATTAAAGAAAAACATTTTCCCATGGCTTAGATCTAAATTCTTTAGGCCGCTATAGCTTAAATAAATGTTATATCACAAACTTTTCTCTTTGGGCATTGTTTCGGAGTGCAGTAAGTTATTTAAAAACATACCGATATGGAAGAGAAAAAAGAAGCCCGTCAAAAACGGAACAGGGAAAAATTAGCAACTGCTGATTGGGTAATGGCAGAATTTTATGCTACGTGGTGTCCTCATTGCAAACGTATGCAGCCCGTTGTAGAAGAATTCAAGAAACTTATGGAAGGGACTCTCGAGGTAGTACAGATCGATATCGATCAGGAAGATGCTTTGGCTAATTTCTATACGATCGAATCGGTTCCGACATTTATTTTAATGAGAAAGGGAGAACAGCTTTGGAGGCAATCCGGAGAACTGGATTTAGAAAGGCTGAAGAAAGCAGTGAAAGACTTTAAATCCTGAAAAGGCAATACGAATTACACGGATTATCAAGACAAGCACTGCTTTATTTGCTTTCAGTCTGTGATAATCCGTGTAACCCGTGTTGCAAATATTGTTACAAGATCCCTGTCTTGGGGATTATTCGGCAACAAATATCGGACTCAATACGTTTTTATCGGCATCTACCGGATAGAGAGCTTGTTCTTTTTCCAGCCTTTGAACCATTAGACGGAAGAGTTCTTTCGCTTTTTGTTGGTTTGTTTTTGACAGATCATTTTTTTCGTAAGGATCTTCTGAGAGGTTAAACAGTTTATAGGTAGGCGCCTCCGGAGTCTGTGGGTTATAATAATAGATAAATTTCCAGTCTCCCTTACGATAAGAGGTGAAATAGCTGCCGCGATGCTCATGTGGGAAATGCATTAAGAAATCATCACGATGCTTTTTATCTCTCTTTCCCTTTAACAGTTTTCTTAAATCGGCTCCGTCTAAGATATGGTTGGGAGCAGGTTTGACACCCGCAACAGAAAGTACGGTTGGATATATATCCATAACCGTTCCCATTTGGGTTTGTATGGCATTCTGGGCTATAGGATATGCCTTTTGGAATTTATTGTTTGGGTTGGGATGTGCCCAGCTGACAATGAAAGGAACACGGACTCCCCCCTCATATTCCGATCCTTTTTTTCCCTTGAATGGGGCAGATGAACCATAATCGGCAGCATCCCCGAGTGGTGCATCACCACCATTATCTCCCAAAAAGATGATCAGAGTATTTTCCGCTATCCCCATATCTTCGAGTTTATCCAGAATGTCTCCCAGCGATTTATCCATACCTTCGATCAGGGTGGCAAAAGCGCGTGCTTGTTGAGATTTGTTTGGATCGGTATAGTGGCTGATGAAGCGTTCATCGGTTTCGAATGGAGAGTGAACGGCATAGTGTGCCATGTTTAGATAGAAAGGCTTTTTTTCTGCAACGGCTTTTTCTATCTCTTTACCGGCTTCTAATGTGAGTGCATCACTTAAGAAGGTGTGAGTTTTGTGATATTGTTCCAAGTCGGGCACGGCTCTTGCTCTTTGACCCTTGATCCAGCCGTACCCGTTTTCTCCATGATAACTACCCGGATGGCCGATTGCCGAACCGGCTATGTTGACATCAAAGCCCAGATTCGTAGGGTTTTCTCCTTCGCTTTTCAGACATCCGAAGTGTGCTTTACCCACATGGATCGTTTTGTATCCGGCTTGTTGTAATAAATAGGGATAGATCATATCCTGATGAGTGAGCCCTTTCCAATTCCAATCGAATGGTCCGTATGGAGTGCGGTTGTTGCTTTCCGCATTGATCCAGTTCGTAGTGCGGTGACGGGCCGCATTTTGCCCGGTCATGATGGATGCTCTGGAAGGGGAACTCACGCTTTGTGCATAAAAAGTAGAAAAGCGGATTCCCTGGTTTGCCAGGCGCTCCATATTGGGAGTACGATACCAATCGTTTAACGGTTGTCTCTGTGCATTTCCGTTTTTGTCCGTAACAAAGGGAACGGAGGTGTCCATTAATCCCATGTCGTCGACTAAAAAAACAATGATATTGGGGCGTTCTTGTGCACTTACTGTTGTGAAACATGCACTGCAGAGGGCTCCCATCAAACTTCGGCTAACTATTCTATTGTTCATTGTGGTTAGTTAAAAAGGTTATTAAGTAGATTGGAACAGGGTAATCATAAATTTATTGATAATCGGGATAAAGATATTAAAAAGATATCGGGTTTACAAGAAAAAAGCTAAGAAATAGGATTGAGAAAAGTCCGGATACTAATAAGAATAAAAGATGGAATTCAATTGCCATTTTCTAGTCAGATATTGCTTTATTAATTAAATTTATGTTACTTTTGCCTGGATAGAGAATTAACTATGGAATTCATAAATCCTAAATTTAAGTATATTTTTGCCTCCATTCTTTTGTTGGGGGGCTTTTTATGTGGGTATAATTTCAAACAATGGTATGTAACCAACCATCGAAACGAAAAACATATTTCTCTTATCTATTCTTGTTCAAAAAAAGAGGCTGACCGGGGACAATTTGAAGAACTGCTGAAGAAAGAATTTAGGTCGAAGGGTGTAGAACCTATATTTGATAAATACTATCTTGATTGTAACCGTTTCGGTCAGGCTGTCGAGATGGAACACATCGGTAATTATCTTGGTGTACTGAAAAGTAAGCCGATAGATCTTATTATGGTGATGGGAGATCAGGCTACCCATTCTTTATTATCGACTCGACATCCTTTGCTCTATTCTGTTCCGGTGGTAGCTTGTAATGTGCATTTTCCTGATGAAAACCTTTTGAAAAAATATGAGTCCAGAAAAGTATATGCTCTAAGAGATACCCCCGACTTTAAGCATAATATGGAATTTATAAGGTCTTTGCAGCCACATGTTGGTCTGGAAATCGTTTATAACATTGACTTGACGCCTCTCGGTCATAAATCTTTTGACTTATTAAATCAGGTGGTTGATAGAAAAGATGTACAGATTCTGGGACATAAATCAGCATTCTCCATGGAGTATGAATATAAAGAAATGAGAGAAATGATTGAGTTTTATAATCTGATGCCTGCCGTAGCAAATAACCGGATAAAAAAAGAATGAGTTGACAATAAGCCTTTGCCCCTTCCGGTATATTAAAGGTGCTTCTTTGCTTGTAATGATGGAAAATTCAAAAAGTGAGCAGGGGAAGAAAGCATTTCTGCTTGATAAATTCGATATGGTATCGTTTCCGATAGTGAATGCCTTAAGCATACCTTCATTTAGTTGTGTACATGCCGGATTCGGAGAAGGAAATAAAATTGTTGGCGGCTATATGGCCACCAAAGAGATTTCTGTGCAGGCTGCAGCCGATCTGTCTACCCGGTTGATGAATAAAGAAAAAATAGGTATGCCTAAAATAAGGGATTTGAGAAAAGAATATGTACTTGATTGGAGCGTTTTTTCTACTTATAATGGTTATGATATTAAAAACGTGGGCAAGAATGTGCGTATTATTAATTATCCTATTTATGATCATTATCGTGAGGAATTTTATTTATTGGGGGTATTATTTGTCTTTGCATTCATTTTTATTTCCGTCAGTTTGCTGCATACTCGGCGGCGTTCGCTGATTGAACGCAAAAACTTGAAAATATTGGAAGAAGCACACAAGCGTTTGACTCTTTCTGCGGATGGAGGACAGATTTCGCTTTGGAATATGCAGGGAAGTGATATCGAGTTTGATGATAATTATGCGCGTCTGACAGGAGTAGAAAAAAGGAAGTTTAAGAGAACTGATTTTTTGGAGTATGTACATCCTGATGACTCGCAGTTATTAAGTTCTTTTTATGAAGCGTTGTGCAAATCTCCGGGTGTAGAAATACAACGGGTACGTTTCCGTTTTGATGAAAAGAAAGGTTATCAATGGTATGAATTACGATGCCGCAGTCTGAAGGATATTAAAGGAGAGATGATGCTGGCGGGAATCATGCAGAATATTCAAGAGTCGGTAGAACGTGAGCATCAGTTGATTGTGGCGAAACAAATGGCTGAGAAAGCTGAACTGAAACAATCTTTCCTTAATAATATGAGTCATGAAATCCGTACTCCACTCAATGCCATTGTGGGGTTTACAAATGTATTGTTGGGTGAAGGCTCCGAGGAGATTGATCCGGATGAAAAGGCGAGTATGCTTGAGATTATCAATCATAATAATGAATTGCTCTTGAAGCTCATTAATGATGTACTGGAAATTTCCCGCCTAGATTCCGGAAGTCTGGATTTTGACATGAAGGAATGGAATATGACAGATATTGTCAAAGAGATTTATAAGACGTACCAACCCTTAATCCGGCCTTCTTTACAGTTTCGTCTCGAATTGGATGATACTGTTCCTGTGCCTGTTCATACAGATCGTCTCCGTTTTGCTCAGGTTATTTCAAACTTTTTGAATAATGCTAACAAGTTTACCCAAAATGGATATATCGCTTTGGGGTGTAAAGTAGACAAGAAGCATAGGGAGGTTCGTATATATGTGGAAGATAGTGGTAAGGGAATTGATGAAAAGGAACTTATGATGATTTTTGAGCGTTTCTATAAAACTGACGAGTTTGAACAGGGAAGTGGTCTTGGTCTTGCCATCTCTAAAGTTATTATCGAGCGGTTGTCGGGATGTATAAAAGTACACTCTGAAAAAGGTAAAGGAAGTTGTTTTGCAGTGATTTTATCATTGGCGGATGCACCGGAGAATCACATGTTGAATTGAATAGTGTGGTTGCTATTTCAAGATACCGGTTGTTCTTGCTGTCTTTTTCAGTGGATGTGAATAACCATAGGTTATAAGGGATAAAAAAATTAAGTGTTTGTCTCTCAATTTAAAATGCTTCCTTTGTAGTGTACTAATTAAAGACACTATAAATAAATTCATTTATGTTGAGCGAGAAAAGAAACAGTATGCTTCACGGGGTTTTGTTGATAGCCCTGTTTTCATGTGCGGCCTTTTATATAGGTGACATGGAGTTCATAAAGAAACTCTCTTTCAGCCCGATGATTGTCGGAATCATTTTGGGCATGTTGTATGCTAACAGTCTCCGAAACAACCTTCCTGAGACGTGGGTACCGGGTATACAGTTCTGTTCAAAACGTATTTTACGGATAGGCATTATCCTCTATGGGTTTAAGTTGACTTTTCAGGATGTATTGGCGGTGGGGCTGCCCGCGATATTGATTGATGCTATTGTAGTAACCATAACGATTCTTGGAGGTATCTTAATCGGTCGTATGCTTAAAATGGATCGTGGAGTGGCGTTACTTACTTCTATCGGTAGTGGAATTTGTGGTGCAGCGGCTATTTTAGGGGCCGAATCGACCATTCAGACAAAACCATATAAAACGGCGGTAGCTGTTTCTACTGTAGTTATTTTCGGAACTTTGTCCATGTTTATCTATCCTATATTATATAGAAATGGAACTTTTGTGCTTTCACCCAACGAGATGGGGATATTTACTGGTGCTACGTTGCATGAAGTGGCGCACACTGTTGGTGCGGGAAATGCGATGGGGAAGGAGGTTTCGGATGTTGCTATTATCGTGAAGATGATTCGTGTGATGATGTTGGTACCTGTTTTGTTGATAACCAGCTTTATGGTATCCAGGGCTGCCGTGAAAGCTGGTGGACAAGGAGGTAGTATGAAGGACATATCTATTCCGTGGTTTGCTATCGGTTTTTTAGCGGTTATCGGTTTTAATTCCTTTGATCTATTGCCACAAAGTTTAATAGCTTTTATCAATAATCTGGATACTTTCTTGCTGACTATGGCAATGACTGCATTAGGTGCGGAAACCAGTATCGACAAATTTAAGAAAGCTGGTGCCAAGCCATTTGTACTTGCTTCTTTGCTGTATTTATGGCTAATTGTCGGAGGATATTTTTTGGTAAAACTCCTTGCTCCTGTCTTAATGTAAGAAGATGTTTCTTCCGGTCTCTGAATATCCTTGATTCTTTTCCCGATAGAATTTTTGCAACTTTGTTGCACTTGAAAACTACTACCTTTGCATCATAAACCTAATAGTAGATTGGATTATGGGACATTGTAAATGTGAAATGAATGCAAATGTGCGAGTAGAAAGCTGTCGGGAAGCGAATGGCTTCATAAAGGAATATTGGAAGGTAATACTTTCATTATTAATGTTGATAGCGGGTGCAATAATGAATCAGTTGGATGTTGCTTTTTTCAGAGATAATACGATATCTTTGGTTTGGTATATACTGGCTTATCTGCCTGTAGGTTTACCTGTGATAAAAGAAGCATGGGAGAGTATTCTTCAGAAAGACTTCTTTAGTGAGTTTACGTTGATGTCGGTTGCAACGTTAGGTGCTTTTTATATTGGTGAATATCCGGAGGGAGTTGCCGTTATGTTATTTTATTCGGTTGGTGAATTATTTCAGGATAAAGCGATAGACAAGGCTAAGCGTAATATCAGCGCTTTGCTGGATGTTCGACCTGAAAAGGCTGTGGTTGTGAGAAGTAATGAGATTGTTACGGTGGATCCGAGATCGGTTCTTATAAATGAAATTATTGAGATAAAAGCCGGTGAGCGTGTACCGTTGGATGGAGTAATGTTGGATGAAGTGGCGGCATTCAATACGGCAGCTCTTACCGGAGAGAGTGTTCCCCGGGATATTAGTAGGGGAGAAGAGGTACTTGCAGGTATGATTGTCACAGACAAAGTAATTCGGATGAAAGTGACAAAGCCTTTTGATAAAAGTGCATTGGCTCGTATTCTGGAACTTGTAGAGGATGCTTCCGAACGTAAGGCACCTGCAGAATTGTTTATTAGAAAATTTGCACGTGTTTATACTCCTATTGTTATCGGCTTTGCATTTCTGATTGTGTTGATTCCATATATTTATTCATTTATAAATCCGTTGTTTGGGTTTGTTTTTAATGATTGGCTGTATAAAGCATTGGTTTTTCTGGTGATTTCTTGCCCGTGTGCATTGGTTATCAGTATTCCATTAGGGTATTTTGGGGGAATTGGGGCAGCATCCCGATTGGGTATTCTGTTTAAAGGTGGAAATTATCTGGATGCCATAACTCGTGTGAATACAGTCGTATTCGATAAAACAGGTACTCTGACTAAAGGAGTTTTCGAAGTAGAATCTTGTCGGGTTGTTCCCGGGACTTCAGAAGAAGATTTATTGCGTGTAGTGGCTTCCATTGAGAAAAACAGTAACCATCCGATAGCCAGGGCTATTGTAGCTTATGCTCAAGATAAAGGGATTGATCTGATTGTCACTAAGAATATAGAAGAGATTGCAGGTTATGGGTTGATGACTGAGATTGATGGAAAAAGGGTGCTGGTAGGTAATGCCAGATTGTTATCGAAATATTCCATTGAGTTTCCGAAGGCTGTGTTTTCAATAACAGAAACAACGGTTGTATGTGCTGTCGGGGATAAATATATAGGTTGTATCATCTTATCGGATGTGTTAAAAGACGATGCGTCAGATACTGTCAAGGCACTTAAAGAGTTAAATATTAAGAATATTCAGATATTGTCGGGCGATAAACAGAGTATTGTTAGCATTTTTGCAAATAAGTTGGGAATAACTCAAGCTTATGGTGATCTCCTGCCGGAGGGAAAGGTGGAGCATATTGAGAGATTGAAGGAGGAGAAGGGCAATCAGATTGCTTTTGTTGGTGATGGGATGAATGATGCTCCGGTACTTGCTCTAAGTGATGTGGGTATTGCTATGGGAGGACTGGGTAGCGATGCCGCCATTGAAACGGCGGATGTAGTCATCCAGACCGATCAGCCTTCGAAAGTGGCAACAGCTATTAAGGTTGGGCGTTGTACGCGTCGGATTATCTGGCAAAATGTATTGTTGGCATTTGGTGTGAAGTTGTTGGTGCTGATTTTAGGGGCAAGCGGTATAGCTACTTTGTGGGAAGCTGTCTTTGCGGATGTTGGTGTTACATTGATTGCAATTATGAATGCTGTTCGTATACAGAAAATGATTAAATGATAATGGAAGATTTGTGTTTGAAGATATTGGAGCAGAGAGGCATAAAACCTACAGCCATACGGATGTTGGTTTTAAAGGCCATGATGGAGACGGAGCAGGCTGTTTCACTTCTTGATTTGGAAAATAAGCTGGATACAGTTGATAAGTCGACCATATTTCGTACGATTACTTTGTTTGTCTCTCATCATTTGGCACATAGTGTAGATGATGGTACAGGGTCTTTGAAATATGCGGTTTGTGATAGTGAATGTACTTGTGCGGTAAAGGATCTACATACACATTTTTATTGTGAATATTGTCATAAGACTTTTTGCCTTGAGAATATCCACGTTCCTGTGGTCGATTTACCCGAGGGATTTGCTGTACGAAGTATAAATTATGTCTTGAAAGGCTGTTGTGCTGAATGTGCGGCAGAGCTGAAAAAAGATCATTAAAATAAAAGCGCATTGATATTCTCAATCAATGCGCTTTTTTGAAGGTAATATAATTGTTATTACTTGATCAGCTCTACCACTACTGCGCGGTTCCAGTCATCATTTTCAAACTTAGTGCTGGTACCTTTGAACTCTGTAGTGATACGGTCTTTTGCAATTCCGTATTTGTTGACAAACACTTCAGTTACTGCATTGGCACGTCTTTCAGAAACAATTCTGTTGGCTTGTTCTGAGCCACGTTTGTCAGCATAACCTGTCAGACGAACACGGATTTCTGGATTTGCTTTCAGGAATTCAGCAATATTGAAGATACTAACTTCCTGTGAAAGCTCGATTTTGCTGCTGTTGAATGGGAAAGTAATTGTACTCGGAAGAGCCTTGATTTCAGAATTGTCGATTATTGTTTCTTCTTTGACAATTTCCGGTTTACGTGCTTTCAGTTCTGCTATTTCAGCTTGTTGTGCAGCATTTTCTTTTTTCAAAGTTGCGTAGTTTGCTTCCAGATCAGAGTAGTTGCTCTTGATAGCGTTGTACTGACGTGAAGAGTAGCCTTTCTTGAAACCTGTTTTGCCGAAACGGAAAGTAACACCGGCTGTCAGACCGCTGATTCCATCATTCGGGAAACCACCGCGAACCACCATATCGTCATCCAAGATAGCTCCTTGGTATTCAACGTTAATATCGAAACGTTTTGAGATACGGTAACGTGCCTGGATACCTGCATTGATTGTAAACGACTGGTCGCCTTTACGAATAAATGCTCCACCAATACCTGCAAAAGGAACGATGTCAAAACGACGGTTTTCTTTATAAGGAGCAAAGAAGTTGATCAGTCCGAACATAAAGTCTGCGTGAACAGCACCATATTGATAGTGCAACATTGAGTTAGCGCCAGAAGTAAATCCGTGCAGTGAACCGCCTGTACCTTGTAAACGAACTCCCCAGTAAGGATTAAACCATTTACCTACAGAAAGTGTCGGCATGAAAGTGATTGTGTTTCTGAATTTAGCGTCTTTTGAATTTTCTGCGAACAGAGATTGTGCACCAAAGTTTGCTGACATGAACCAGTTGTTCCAAAATCCATTGCCTTCAAAGGTTGTTTTATATCCCGGAAGACGTTTTGCATCATTGTCTTGAGCAAATACACTTGCGCTCATCAATGTTGCCAATGCAAACATAAAAATACTTTTTTTCATTTCTCTAAATTTTAAATTGGTTTGGTTAAACATTAATTGTTATTATTCGCCAATAATTGTTTTTAATAATCCGGCGTTTGATACGCCTAATTCGCAAAACGGTCGCAAAAATATAAATAGTTTTTGTTGGTTGCAAATATTTCTTCATTTATTTTAAGATTGTCTGATTTTGTAAAGATGCAAAGCTTTGTGAAATAGAAGATTATATGCTTATGAATGAAATCCGGACAATTTGTCTGTGGAATCACTTTTCCATTTGTTTGTTTCTCAGTATATTGTCTTTATTAAATAGGTATTCATTATTATGATCTCTTTGTAGCACTAGTAAGGGGTATGTTAAACAGGAATGTTCTATATTTCATCTTTTGTAACTTCCGTTATGAGAAATAAAGGAGGTCGTTTAATCGATTATGTCTGTAACTTTCGTGAAAAGCCTTTTGTGCCCGTTTGAGGGTGTTTTTAAAATAAACCTTTTCGGCTTTTATGGGTTATTTTATTAAAATAGGATTAGGTATGACTAAAATAAAAATAAAACGTGTATATGAGGATCCTTCTGATACAGATGGGTATCGTGTTTTAGTAGATCGCCTTTGGCCGCGCGGAATGAAAAAAGAACATTTAAAGTATGACTATTGGGCAAAGGAACTGACTCCTTCATCTGATTTAAGAAAATGGTTTCATGACGATGTTCCGGGACACTGGAAAGAGTTTGCAGAGATGTATCGAAAAGAACTTGAAACTTCTGATAAAACGTCCGAGTTTTTATCCCGGATACGATCCTGTGAATCAGTGACTCTTTTGTATGCTTCGAAGGAGCCGGTTTATAATCATGCCCGTATTTTACAAGCTTTTCTGGAGGAACGTTTGAAAAAGTGATTTCTAGGAGAAACCTATGCCAACACGAATCTTTTTTGTACTTTTGCGCCATCTTTTTAAAAACAACATCAAAAAAGAATCATATGGGAGGTTTTTTCGGAACAGTCTCGAAAACGAGCTGTGTGACCGATTTATTCTACGGCACAGACTATAACTCACACCTGGGAACAAAACGGGGAGGACTTGCGACATATAGTGAAGAACAGGGATTTATCCGCTCGATTCATAACCTGCAGAGTTCATATTTCCGTACCAAATTTGAGGAAGAACTGGATAAATTTAAAGGAAATGCCGGTATCGGTATTATCAGTGATACAGACGCCCAACCTATTATTATTAACTCACATCTCGGTAGATTTGCCATTGTTACGGTTGCTAAGGTCACAAACCTTAAAGAACTCGAAGAGGAACTACTTTCACAAAACATGCATTTCGCCGAACTTAGTTCGGGTAGTACCAATCAAACGGAACTTATCGCTTTATTGATTATTCAGGGTAAAAATTTTGTAGAAGGAATAGAGAATGTATATAACCATATAAAAGGTTCGTGTTCTATGCTTCTGTTGACAGAAGATGGAGTGATTGCCGCACGAGATAAATGGGGACGTACTCCTATTGTTATCGGGAAAAAGGAGGGCGCTTATGCAGCCACGAGTGAATCTAACAGTTTTCCGAATCTTGATTTTGAAATAGAACGCTATTTAGGACCCGGTGAAATAGTCCGTATGCAGGCTGACCGTCTTGAACAACTTCGCAAGCCTGATGACAAAATGCAAATCTGTTCATTTTTGTGGGTGTATTACGGTTTTCCCAATTCATGTTATGAAGGCCGGAATGTAGAAGAGGTACGCTTTACGAGCGGGTTGAAAATGGGTGAACAAGATGACTGTGATGCTGATTGTGTTTGTGGAATTCCGGATTCGGGTATCGGGCAGGCATTGGGGTATGCAGAAGGGAAAGGCATTCCTTATCATCGTGCTATTACCAAGTATACTCCTACCTGGCCCCGTAGTTTTACTCCGAGCAAGCAGGAATTACGTTCTTTGGTGGCAAAGATGAAGTTGATCCCTAACCGTGCTATGCTTCAAGATAAGCGTATTATTTTTTGTGATGACTCCATTGTGCGTGGTACGCAGTTGCATGATAATGTGAAGATTCTTTTTGATTATGGTGCAAAAGAGGTACATATGCGTATCGGATGCCCACCGCTTATTTATGGCTGTCCGTTTATTGGTTTTACGGCTTCAAAGTCGGATATGGAACTTATCACCAGGCAGATAATAAAAGAACTGGAGGGAGATGAAAATAAGAATCTGGATAAATATGCTACTACAGGTTCGCCGGAATATGAGAAGATGGTAGGCATCATCGCCAAGCGTTTCGGACTTTCGTCTCTCAAATTCAACACGATTGAAACACTGATTGAAGCCATCGGATTGCCAAAGTGTAAAGTTTGTACCCATTGTTTTGACGGATCCAGTTGTTTCTAAGTGGCTATTAGTGACTGAATATAAGATTATGTATAAAAAAAGAGCCGTGAATTGCTTGGCAGTTCACGGCTCTTTTTTTACCTTTACAGGCGTGAAAAATAAGATTTTAGCAAATTATTAAATTTTAAAGATATGAATTTAGTAGAACGTTTTTTGAAGTACGTAAGCTTTGATACACAGTCGGATGAACTGACAAGACTTACCCCCAGCACTCCGGGCCAAATGGTATTTGCGGAATATCTAAAGTCTGAGTTGGAGTCGTTGGGGCTAGAAGATATAACATTGGACGAGAACGGTTATCTTTTTGCTACTTTACCTGCCAATACAGAGAAAGAATTGCCTGTCATCGGCTTTATAGCACATATGGATACGAGTCCCGATATGAGTGGAAAAAATGTCACTCCACGTATTGTAGAAAAATACGATGGTTCGGATATTGTGCTTTGTGCCGAAGAGAATATCGTACTTTCACCGAGTCAGTTTCCTGAGTTGCTCGATCATAAGGGTGAGGATCTGATTGTTACCAATGGTAAAACTCTGTTAGGGGCAGATGATAAGGCAGGTATTGCCGAAATAGTATCAGCTGTTGTCTATCTGCAGGAGCATCCTGAAATTAAGCATGGTAAAATTCGGATCGGTTTCAATCCGGATGAAGAAATAGGTGAGGGTGCTCATAAGTTTGATGTTCAGAAGTTCGGTTGTGAGTGGGCTTATACGATGGACGGAGGAGAAGTTGGAGAGTTGGAATTTGAAAATTTCAATGCTGCCGCTGCCAAGATCACTTTTAAAGGACGTAATGTGCATCCGGGATATGCTAAACATAAAATGATCAATTCGATCCGTATAGCCAATCAGTTTATTACTATGCTTCCCCGGCACGAGACTCCGGAACATACTTCCGGATATGAGGGTTTCTACCACTTAATCGGTATCCAAGGAGATGTGGAACAGAGCACTGTATCCTACATTATTCGTGACCATGACCGTAATAAATTTGAGGATCGTAAAAAAGAGATAGAACATTTGGTGAATAAGATCAATGCAGAGTTTGGTGAAGGCACTGCTACGCTCGAATTGCGTGACCAGTACTATAACATGCGTGAAAAGATAGAACCCGTAATGCATATTATCGACACTGCTTTTGCTGCAATGGAAGCCGTAGGGGTGAAACCGAATGTGAAACCTATTCGTGGAGGAACGGATGGCGCACAATTATCATTCAAGGGGTTACCTTGTCCCAACATCTTTGCCGGTGGCTTGAATTTTCACGGTCGCTATGAATTTGTTCCCATCCAGAATATGGAAAAGGCAATGAAGGTCATTGTGAAGATCGCTGAACTGGTAGCTTCGAAGTAATCATTATTTATATAATTCTTAAATTCTCATTTCATGAAAACCACTCCATTTACCGAGAAACATATTGCACTTGGTGCTAAGATGCACGAGTTTGCAGGATATAACATGCCTATTGAGTATTCGGGTATCATCGACGAACACCTTACAGTTTGTAACGGTGTCGGTGTTTTTTGATGTGTCACACATGGGCGAATTTTGGGTGAAAGGTCCTCATGCGTTGGATTTTTTGCAGAAAGTGACTTCAAATAATGTGGCAGCTTTGGTGCCGGGTAAAATTCAATATACTTGTTTTCCAAATGAAGACGGGGGTATCGTTGATGACTTACTGGTCTATCAATATGAACCGGAAAAATATCTTTTGGTTGTTAATGCTTCGAATATAGAGAAGGACTGGAACTGGTGCATTTCTCACAATACGGAAGGTGCTGAGTTGGAAAACTCTTCAGATAATATGGCACAACTTGCTGTACAAGGTCCGAAAGCCATTCAAGCTCTGCAAAAATTGACGGATATTAATCTTGCCGATATTCCTTATTATACATTTAAAGTCGGTGAGTTTGCCGGTGAGAAGAATGTGATTATTTCCAATACGGGATATACCGGAGCAGGTGGATTTGAACTATATTTTTATCCGGATGCTGCCATGAAGATTTGGGATGCAGTTTTTGAAGCCGGAGCTGAGTTTGGCATAAAACCGATAGGGCTTGGTGCGCGTGATACTCTTCGTCTTGAAATGGGATTCTGTCTGTACGGTAATGACTTGGACGATACTACGTCTCCTATTGAAGCCGGACTGGGATGGATCACTAAATTTGTGGACGGCAAGAACTTTACAAATCGTTCGATGCTTGAAAAACAAAAAGCTGAAGGCACCGTTCGCAAATTAGTGGGCTTTGAAATGATTGACCGGGGGATTCCTCGTCATGGTTACGAGTTGACAACAGCGGAAGGTGATAAAATCGGGGTAGTAACATCAGGTACAATGTCTCCTATTCGTAAGATTGGTATTGGTATGGGATACGTGAAACCTGAATATAGTAAGATCGGTACAGAAATATGTATTGATATGCGTGGACGTAAGTTGAAAGCTGTAGTAGTAAAACCGCCTTTCCGTAAATAGAATATTGACGAATAAAGCGTTGAAATCCCTCTCTGTCTTTAAAGGCAGAGGGGGATTTTTGTTTAAATGGAAAGTTTACGTTCTTTCGGATATGTTTGGAATATTAGAGGTCTCATTTAATAGATATAAAAGTCTTCCTTAGTCAATTTGTCTCTATACTCAAACATATTATTTCCTTTCTAATATTATTCTTGGTTATGTCTATGAAATATTTTTATTTCAGAATAATCTCTATTTCTGCCTATATAGGCTATTATATTTGCATTATATTCTGATTTCTACTTTTTTTGATTTCTTGGAATTAATATTTATTTGTATTTTTGATCTATATATATAATGCAATAGAAAGAATAATTAGATCAATTAAATGATTGTATTTTGTTTCCTATGAACTGAATGTGTAATATAAAAGTGATAGGCGTATCACTGTTTTCAGTGACAAATGTGTATTAAATATCGTTGTATGATGGTAAATAGTGAGCCTTATAACATGAATTTAGTAAATATTGGAATAATTTTTTTCTTAATCATTGGAAATAATAAATCTAAGCACTATATTTGCTGTAACACTAAAAGATATTAAATAGAAAATTTAAGATATTGAAAGAATGTTAATCGATTGTTCAATGATTATCATTTCTTTCTTAGAAAAGATCTACTAAGTGAAAATTAGGATCTTTGATAATAAGATTTGATAGAGGTATTACACTTACATAACAAATATTTTATTGGTATTAGAAAATCGGATATTAGAAAATGGATTTTGTCGTTGCTTTCTTAATAAAGGTAGTGTAATTCTGGTGATAACGGAAACTACCGACAATGACGAATCTTATCGGTAACCGTAATGTTCTGTTTGCGGAGATGCGGAATATCAGAAGATTTTCATATTTTTCTTTTGTCAGAAGGTTTACTGAATTTGTATGTGTATTGAAGAACAGCTTTTGTTCTTTGAACTGCATACTAACTTACTATAATTTACATTGTTAATCTTACGGGCTTTTATATGAAAAAGACATCTTTGTTTTTGTCGTTTTTTATTGCTCTCTTTTTGTTTTCGGCTTGTACTGACGATACTGAGCAATGTTTATATTCCCCTAAAGTTTTTGATACGGGTGATCTATTGAGCAATAGAGTGAAAGAAGAATTTCTTAATTTTGATTATCCTGCCGGGATTGTTCCAATTCTTTTTGCCGTAGATAGTATCGAGCCCATCCAAATGGGGGCTTATGCTGATGAATGTTTTAATGATCTTGTAGATTCGATATCCGAGTCAAGAGATTTTAAGCATAGAGGGATGTTGGTGCTTGTTTCGAAAAATCCGAAACTCATTCAAATACGTTTGGGTAATCGATATCGGGTTTATTGCAATATGACAGGAGCAACTTCCGGACTGGATTATTTAGATTTGCAAAAGCAAATACAGGAGAGAGGTGTAGAAGAAACTCTTCCATTGTTTCTGCAAAACACTTCAGTTCGTATTCAGGAGTTGAATGAATTACCTTCATATAAAAAATATCGAATCAACTCTGCAATTTCAGTAATTTCTACTTGTTTGGAATACATAGGAACTCCTTCGGAGAACTTTTACGGAAAGTGTGTTTTAACCCCCATTTTAAAAATAACATCATTTGGGTATTATATTTTTAAATCATGGTTGTTGACCTTCATGTTTGTATGTCTGATAATGCTTTTATGCCGTTGGATGATGTTTCTGCTAGTGAAGCGTTTATTGGGAGAGAATGTTATAGCCCTTATGTGGACTCAAAAGATCATTAATTGGGGACTTGGTTTATTATTTTCAATTTCTGCAGCAGCTTCGGCTATTATTTTGTCCAGTGGACGAATGGAAGATGCGATAGCGTTGCAGGCTATTGGAATTCCTTTTATGGAGAATTTTCAGATTGCCGCTACAGATTATGTTTTGAAAACATCGTTTGTTGCCGCTTTCTTTTTTGTTTTAATGTATGCATTGAAACGAAATATTGTATCAGATATCTTTTTAATGAGTCTTTTGGAACCAGCCAAGCAGCAGGAAGTTTATCGTAGTTTGAGCGATGCTCAAAAGACTGCTTTGGTTATAGGACACGAAGCGGATCTCAATGAAGTTGAAACAAGTTCCGAACCATATTCCGAATTGTTCACTTCGCGTGTATCTAAACAGGAAACCGTGACTATTGTTTCATTGGCAATAGCGGCTTTATTTTTGATTCCGCGGCCTTTGATTATAATGGGTATTGCTTTAACCATTTACCCGCTGGTCGGGCAATGTGTGAAGATTTATCATGTGGTGAGTAATCATACGCTTCCGGCACAAATAAAGGGAGATAGAAGAAGGGCATTAATAACCAATTTACTTATCATTTTTGCAATAGCTTTTATAACTGTTCTGATAGGACTGTTTTTTAATCCCATGCCGGATAAAAAAGAAATTGATCGGAATGAAATAAAGATGGAATTGATTGCTCCGGATAGACTGGAAGGAAATTATACTGTTAGTAAATCTATTGTGGGGCAGATCCAAGTATCCAGTGGTATTATAAAAAAGGTGAAAGATGGAACGTTTCAACTTTTGATAACCGGTAAATCTTCTCCTAAAGTGTATAAGTTGGATTTTAATTCTGATAAAATGATATTTGTTTCAGGAGAACTGGGTAATGGAGCAATCCACTATGATAAAGATTTGGATAAAATTAAAATAGTATTTAATATAAATGAACAAACGACATGGACAATTTCAAAGTGATTTATTCGATTCCATTTTTGTTTTTTATTATCGTGTCCTGCAGCAACTCATCAACTGAGATGGTTGCTAAAAGTAAGTATGATGCTAAGATTGCCGAGTATAAGGAGTTGAACGAACAGCAAGCGGCTGTTATTGAAGATAATTTAGAGAAAAGTAAAATTATTAATAATGTGGTGACGGAATTAAATCAGATAGCCGGCAATACACATTCTTTGCGTGTGAATGTAGAGCATGGAGTGGGGGAATTGAGTCAAGCAGAAGAGATCAATCAGAAACTTCAGACTCTGAAAAAGCGCTTAAGTGCAGTTGAAGGTAAGCGTAGTGACGGCAGTAAGAACCTGTTGGCAACGATGGATAAATTGAAAAGTATTATTGAGCAAAAAGAGATTGAAATCAACAATCTCAAACAGGAGATTGCGAACCAACAACAAACAATAGCTAATCAGAAAAATACAATTGCGAGCCAACAGGTGACGATCGATGCTCAGAGCCAGGAGTTAATGAATAAACAACAGGAAATGTGGTATAAATTAGGTACTGAGCTACACTCTGTCGTAGAAGAATTACCAAAAGTAAAAGGAAGAAAAGATAAGCGGAATATTAAAAATACCAGATACTATATTCTGAACAAAGCAAAAGAATGTTTTGAACATGCTGCACAACTGGGACATTCACTTGCCGGTTCGAAAGCCCGACAGGTGGAAGGGGAGATGAGTAGATTATAAAGTGTGATTTTATAGTTTTTCTGTTGTTAGTTAACAGAAAACACTAATTTTGCATTCGATTTAAATTCTATTCGAATGTCACAACTTCCAACATTAATAGCCGACCTCGCCCTGATTCTGATTTGTGCCGGTATAATGACTCTGTTATTCAAGAAGTTGAAGCAACCGCTTGTGCTGGGCTATGTGGTTGCCGGATTTCTTGCCAGTCCACATATGCCCTATACACCTTCGGTGATGGATGTAGCCAATATTAAAACCTGGGCTGATATTGGAGTCATCTTTTTGCTTTTTGCTCTTGGATTGGAATTTAGTTTTAAGAAGATAGTCAAGGTGGGAGGTACGGCTGTTATTGCCGCCTGTACCATTATCTTCTGTATGATTCTTCTTGGCATTGCCGTCGGGATGGGGTTCGGCTGGCAACGTATGGATAGCCTGTTCTTGGGAGGTATGATCGCCATGTCTTCTACTACAATTATTTATAAGGCATTTGATGACTTAGGATTGCGGAAGAAACAGTTTACCGGTTTAGTACTCAGTATTCTTATTCTTGAAGATATACTTGCCATTGTTTTAATGGTCATGCTTTCGACGATGGCAGTCAGCAATAACTTTGAAGGGACAGAAATGCTGGGCAGTATCGGTAAGTTACTTTTTTTCCTTATTCTTTGGTTTGTCGTTGGCATTTATGCCATACCCGAGTTCCTGAAGCGCTGTCGGAAACTGATGAGTGAAGAAACGCTGTTAATCGTATCTTTGGCTCTTTGTTTCGGTATGGTGGCTATTGCTGCCAATACCGGTTTCTCGGCTGCTTTTGGTGCTTTCATTATGGGGTCTATCCTGGCCGAGACAATTGAGGCGGAATCTATCGATCGATTGGTAAAGCCTGTGAAAGACTTATTTGGTGCTATCTTTTTTGTATCGGTCGGGATGATGGTAGATCCTGCGATGATTATTGAATATGCGGTTCCTATCATAGTCATTACGTTGGCAGTGATTCTGGGACAGGCCTTTTTCGGAACAATGGGGGTTATGTTGGCAGGACAGCCTTTAAAGACTGCCATGCAGTGTGGCTTTAGCCTGACGCAGATAGGGGAGTTTGCTTTTATTATTGCTTCTCTGGGCTTATCATTACATGTGACAAGTGATTTCCTATATCCGATTGTAGTAGCTGTTTCCGTGATCACGACATTTCTGACCCCTTATATGATTCGTGTTGCCGAGCCTGCCTCAAACTTCGTCGATCGTAAGTTACCCGAATCCTGGAGACGTTTCCTGATGCGATATACTACCGGTACGCGGACTGTCAATCACGAAAGTTTGTGGCGGAAGCTATTGTTTGCCTTAGCACGTATTCTGGTGGTGTATTCCATTGTCAGTATTTCGGTAATTACCCTTTCGTTCCGTTTTGTAGTACCTTTGCTACGCGAACATTTGCCGGGTATCTGGGGCCCATTGGCAGGAGCTGTTTTTACTATCTTGTGCATATCCCCTTTTTTGCGGGCCATTATGGTGAAGAAGAATCACTCGGTCGAATTTATAACTTTGTGGAATGATAATCGTGTCAATCGCGGACCGCTGGTTTCCACGGTTGTATTTCGTGTCGCAGTGTCAGTTCTGTTTGTTATGTTTGTCATTACCCGTTTGTTTAAAGCTTCGGTAGGACTGATGTTCGGAGTGGCTTTGTTACTGGTGATTCTGATGATACTTTCGAGGCAGTTAAAAAAACAATCCATTTTGATAGAACGTAAATTTTTTCAGAATCTTCGTTCACGTGATATGCGCGCTGAGTATTTGGGAGAGAAAAAACCGGCTTATGCCGGACGTTTGCTTTCAAGAGATCTGCATCTGACTGATTTTGAAATACCGGGAGAGTCGGCTTGGGCCGGAAAAACCTTGCTTGAACTGAATCTGGGTAAGAAGTATGGAGTGCATGTAGTCTCCATTCTTCGGGGAAAACGTAGGATTAACATTCCGGGTGGTTCTATCCGTCTGTTTCCGATGGACAAAATACAAGTGATCGGTACTGATGACCAGCTGAATACCTTCGCAGAAGAGATGTCACATGTTGCTGTGATCGATTCGGGAGTGTTTGAAAAGAGTGAAATGACTTTGAAGCAATTGTTGATCGATACAGACTCTGCTTTTCTGGGCAAAACGCTGCGTGAATCGGGCATTCGTGATAAATACCATTGCCTGATTGCCGGCGTGGAGCGGGGAGGAGAAGCTTTGATGACGCCTGACGTGAATGTTCCTTTTGAAGAAGGAGATGTAGTGTGGGTGGTAGGTGAGAATGAAGATGTGTACCGGTTAATAGGACAAAATTGTGATAGAAAACGTTAACAAGATACTGGCATATCATAAAAAAATGCGATATTTGCGGAATGATTCAGATAGAGACTATACTTGATATACTGGTTAAAGGATTCGTTATCGGCATTGTGGTTTCTGCGCCGCTGGGGCCTGTAGGTGTCCTTTGTATTCAGCGTACTTTGAACAAAGGGCGTTGGTATGGATTTGTCACCGGACTGGGGGCTTCGTTGAGTGATATTGCTTATGCTCTTTTGACGGGATATGGCATGAGCTTCGTTTTCGATTATATCAATAAAAATATTTTTTATCTGCAACTCCTCGGAAGTATCATGCTATTGGCTTTTGGTATTTATACATTCCGCAGCAATCCTGTGCAATCCATTCGGCCTGTATCGGCCAATAAAGGTTCTTATTTCCACAACTTCATTACCGCCTTTGCAGTTACACTTTCCAATCCGCTTATTATTTTTCTTTTTATCGGTCTGTTTGCCCGTTTTGCTTTTGTACAACCCGGAGTATTGGTCTTTGAAGAGATTACGGGCTATCTGGCCATTGCCCTCGGAGCGCTGGCGTGGTGGTTTGGAATAACTTTCTTTGTTAATAAAGTGCGGACGCGATTCAATTTGCGGGGTATCTGGATTTTGAACCGGGTGATTGGCAGTATCGTGATGGCAGTATCCGTGTTCGGACTCATATTCACTTTGCTGGGAGAATCTATTTATTGATAGGAGAAAAGACAGAAGATGAAAATAGCGCAACAACTCAAGGAGAAGAACATTGCCGAATACCTTATTTATATGTGGCAGATAGAGGATTTGATCCGTGCCAATGATTGTGATGTCGACCGGATTGAGGAGAATATCGTTTCCCGTTATCAAGTGAGCGATGAAGAGCGTCGTGAACTGACAGAATGGTATGCCAATCTGGCTTCGATGATGCGGGAAGAGGGAGTTCGTGAGAAAGGACATCTCCAGATTAACCGGAACGTAATCATTAACCTGACCGAATTGCACGCTGCCCTGTTGGCATCACCTAAATTTCCTTTCTATAGTTCGGCTTATTTCAAAGCATTACCCTTTATTGTAGAATTACGAAATAAAAACGGTCAGAAGGAAGAACCGGAGCTGGAAACCTGTTTCGAAGCTTTGTATGGCATGATGCTGTTGCGCTTGCAAAAAGAAGCCGGTCAGTCCGGAGACTACGAAGGCAATGGAAGCTATCAGTAGCTTTTTGTCTATGTTGGCCAACTATTATGATAAGGATAGAAAAGGAGAGTTAAAACTGGAATAAAACGAATCAGACTCACCATAGAGTAGTACAGGGCTCCATAGAGATGGTTTTCTCTTAATATCCTATAAACAAGAGATTAAAACTCTGTGAGACTCCGTGTTACTCTGTGGTGAATCCAACTAAAAAAATACCGAAATGAATATATTGGTCACCGGAGCCAACGGGCAACTTGGCAATGAAATGCAGGTACTTGCCAGAGAAAACCTGCAGCATACGTATTTTTTTACGGATGTACAGGAGTTGGACATTTGTGATGAACAGGCTGTTTATGCCTATGTGAGTGAACATAAGATTGACATCATCGTGAACTGCGCTGCTTATACAGCGGTAGACAAGGCTGAGGATAATGTCGAACTTTGCGACAAACTGAATAATATAGCACCGGGATATCTGGCACGGGCGGCTCAGGCTAATGGCGCTGCAATGATTCAAGTTTCTACCGATTATGTGTTTGACGGTACAGCGCATATTCCTTATACGGAAGAGGAACCTACTTGTCCGGCTTCGGTTTATGGCTCTACCAAGCTGGCGGGCGAACAGAACGTGATGGATCATTGCGAGAAAGCTATGGTAATTCGTACGGCATGGTTGTACTCCATCTATGGCAATAATTTTGTAAAGACAATGATTCGTCTCGGGCAGGAGCGTGATTCTTTGGGAGTCATTTTCGATCAGATCGGTACACCGACTTATGCTAATGATTTGGCCCAGGCTATTTTTGCAGCGATCAATAAAGGCGTTGTCCGCGGCATTTACCATTTCAGTGACGAAGGAGTTTGTTCCTGGTATGACTTTACCATAGCCATCCATCGCCTGGCGGGCATTGCTTCGTGTAAGGTAAAACCGTTGCATACCGCCGATTATCCGGCAAAGGCACCCCGTCCACACTATTCCGTACTCGATAAAACAAAGATAAAAGATACATTTGGCATTGAGATCCCGCATTGGGAGGAGAGCCTGAAGCGTTGCATTAATCAATTAAGAATGGAGACACTTTGATTCTTCATCCTCAATTCTCGAAATATGGCAGATAATACAGAAATACTAAGACGGCGCACTTTCGCCATTATTGCACACCCGGATGCCGGTAAAACTTCGTTGACTGAGAAGTTACTGTTGTTCGGCGGACAGATTCAGGTGGCAGGAGCAGTAAAAAGTAACAAGATCAAAAAGACGGCAACTTCCGACTGGATGGAGATCGAGAAACAACGTGGTATCTCGGTGACAACTTCGGTGATGGAGTTTGACTATCGGGACTATAAGATTAATATTCTGGATACTCCGGGGCACCAGGACTTTGCCGAAGATACCTATCGTACCTTGACGGCGGTAGACAGTGTCATCATCGTGGTAGATGGAGCGAAGGGTGTGGAAACCCAGACCCGCAAGCTAATGGAAGTCTGCCGGATGCGGAATACGCCGGTAATCATCTTTGTGAACAAAATGGACCGTGAAGGTAAAGATCCGTTTGACTTGCTGGATGAATTGGAAGAAGAACTGATGATTCAGGTACGTCCTCTGTCTTGGCCTATCGAACAAGGCCCCCGTTTCAAGGGAGTTTATAATATCTACGAACAGAAACTGGACCTATATCAACCTTCCAAACAAGTGGTGACGGAGAAAGTGGAAATAGATATTCATTCTGACGAGTTGGATCGGCAGATCGGCGATACGCTGGCAGATAAGTTACGCGGTGATTTGGAATTGATAGAAGGTGTATATCCCGAATTTGATGTAGAAACATATCTGCAGGGAGAGTGTGCACCAGTCTTTTTCGGTTCGGCTTTAAATAATTTTGGTGTGCAGGAACTGCTCAACTGTTTTGTTGAGATTGCCCCCGCCCCCCGTCCCGTACATGCAGAAGAACGTGAGGTGATCCCCGAGGAGCCTAAATTTACCGGTTTTATTTTCAAGATTACGGCTAACATCGACCCCAATCACCGTTCGTGCGTAGCCTTCTGCAAAATCTGTTCAGGTAAGTTTGTACGAAACGCCCCTTATCTGCATGTACGTCATGGTAAGACTGTGCGTTTCTCCTCACCCACCCAGTTTATGGCACAACGTAAGACGACTATTGACGAGGCTTGGGCCGGAGATATTATCGGTTTGCCGGATAACGGAACATTTAAGATTGGCGATACGCTTACCGAAGGAGAACAACTTCATTTCCGTGGTTTGCCGAGCTTCTCACCGGAGATGTTCAAGTACATAGAGAATGCCGATCCGATGAAGCAGAAACAGCTTGCCAAGGGCATCGACCAGTTGATGGACGAAGGTGTGGCCCAGTTGTTTGTCAATCAGTTCAACGGTCGCAAGATTATCGGTACGGTAGGTCAGTTGCAGTTTGAGGTTATTCAATATCGTTTGCTGAACGAATACAATGCTTCTTGCCGTTGGGAGCCGTTGAGTTTGTACAAAGCATGCTGGATTGAAAGCGATGACCTGGAAGAGTTGGAAGCATTCAAGAAACGTAAATATCAGTATATGGCCAAGGATCGTGAAGGACGCGATGTTTTCCTGGCCGATTCGAACTATGTGCTTCAGATGGCACAGATGGATTTCAAAAATATCCGGTTCCACTTTACAAGCGAATTCTGATTCGCTTCATAAAAAAGACCGGATCAAGACGGTGGACGAGTTGCAGTGCAGTGCTATTTGTCCACCGTTTGTCGTATATGGCATTGGGTCGGCGAGCTTTCCCCCGATACATTCCACCCTAACCCTTTTATCCTTTAAACCAACGTTGTCCGACACCCCCATGTCGGGCATGCTGACACCCCCATGTCGGATGTGTCGACACCCCCATGTCGGATATCCTTTCTTTAAGGCTTAGTTCCGGTTGGTAGGTAAGAGAGGGCATCGACCTTTCTGTCCATACAAAAACACCTTCTTAATGAAAATTTCGGCTTGGCAGTCGTTGCGAGAGGCTGGATGTACTGACCGGACTTTTATCCTTAAGAGTAACAGTCCGGTACGTTTGTTTACAGACCTGAAGCGTGGTGCTTTCATTCTGTCCGGTTATCGGGTGAAACGATGATTCCCGCATCTTCTGTGAGTCCGGACGCAGGTTTCTTTCTGTACCTTATGGTATAATTTTCCCTAAAGAAACAGGGATGTTGCCTTAAATATTTTACCTTTGTAATCTAAACAAAAAACTCGAGGTCATGAAGTATAAACTGTTAGTCCTTGATGTAGACGGGACATTGCTCAATGATGAGAAGGAGATTACTCCTCGTACCCTTGCCACTTTGTTAAAAGTACAGCAGATGGGAGTACATATTGTTTTGGCCTCCGGTCGGCCCACTTATGGGATTTTGCCTTTGGCAAAGAAACTGGAGCTGGGTAACTATGGCGGATACATCCTGTCCTATAACGGCGCACAGGTCATTAATGCCAAAAATGGGGAAGTATTGCTCGAACGGCGTATTAACCCCGAAATGTTGCCTTATCTGGAGAAGAAAGCCCGTAAGAACGGATTTGCAATCTTTACTTACACCGAAGACCGAATGATTGCTGATCAGGCAGATAATGAACACATTCTTCAGGAAGCATTCCTCAATCGGATGGAGTTGATTGAAGAACCCGAATTTTCGGTTGCCGTTGATTTTGCTCCTTCCAAATGTATGTTGGTCAGTGATGACGAAGAGGCGCTTATCGGATTGGAAGAACATTGGAAAAAACGTTTGAACGGAGCGCTCGATGTATTCCGGTCGGAACCCTATTTCCTGGAAGTCCTGCCATGTGGCATTGACAAATCAACTTCGTTGGGAGCCTTGCTTTCCCATTTGGATATCACTCCGGAAGAAATCATTGTTATCGGTGATGGCGTTTGCGATGTTTCCATGATCCAGTTTGCCGGATTGGGTATCGCCATGGGCAATGCTCAGGATTCGGTAAAGGTATGTGCCGATGTGGTGACGGCTTCGAATGAAGAAGACGGAGTTGCTCTTGCCGTAGAAAAAGCGATTCTTTCTGAGATTCGTCCGGCAGAGATTCCTCTCGACCAATTGAACGAGCGTGCACGTCATGCCTTAATGGGAAATCTGGGCATTCAATATACCTATGCTTCCGAAGACCGGGTAGAGGCTACTATGCCGGTAGACGAGCGGACCCGTCAGCCTTTCGGCATTCTGCACGGAGGTGCCACGTTGGCACTGGCCGAGACTGTTGCCGGACTGGGTTCGATGATTCTCTGCCAGCCCGACGAGATTGTGGTTGGTATGCAGGTCAGCGGTAACCACATGTCATCTGCCCACGAGGGAGATACCGTACGTGCCGTCGGTACCATTATCCACAAAGGACGTTCATCACATGTCTGGAATGTAGACGTATTTACGTCGACGGACAAGTTGGTGTCTTCCATACGGGTAGTGAATAGTATATTAAAGAAGAGATGACGTTAGAAGAAACAAATAATTGTGAGATTATAGATGAATTGATCCGTCAGGGAAGGAGCTTCGCAATGTATCGTAATCCGGGCGAAGAGGAACCTCACTTTCTGATGCAGACTTGCGGAGAAGTACACCTTATCCGGAAAATGGAAGATTTGAATGGTCGGACAGGCTTTGTCATCGCCCCTTTCCGGGTCACTCCGCAATGTCCTATCATATTGATCCGGCCGGATTGTCATGAGATTCCTTCCTGCGCCGGAAACTTGCATACCCCTGCACAGGGGGACGATGCGGCATCGTACGGGCAACAGCTCCGAAGCGACCGGTCACTCGGAGCGAAGAAAGCCTATGAGGCTTGTTTCGATGTCTTTATCAGGGCTTTGAGGGAACGTACTTTTGATAAGTTGGTACTATCCCGCAGAATGACGGTGAGGAGAGAGCCGGGATTCTCTCCCGCAGCGGCTTTCTACCGGGCTTGCAGGCGTTACATCTATTCGTATGTCTATCTTTGCTATACTCCGCAAACCGGGGTGTGGATGGGCAGTACTCCGGAAATCATTTTATCGGGTGAGAAAGGAGAATGGAATACGGTAGCGTTGGCAGGAACCCAGTCTTTACAGAATGGTGAGCTTCCGCAACAATGGGATGAAAAGAACCGGGAGGAGCAGGAGTATGTGGCGGCATATATTCGTAAACAACTCCGCTCGTTGGGGATTTCTCCGACAGAGAAAGGACCTTATCCGGCTTTTGCCGGGGCATTGTCTCACCTGAAAACGGATTTCCACTTCTCGCTGAACGACAGTCAGAGGTTGGGAGATTTATTGAAGCTGTTGCATCCCACTCCCGCCGTATGCGGATTGCCAAAAGAAGAAGCTTACCGGTTTATCCTTGACAATGAAGGCTATGACCGCAGCTATTATTCCGGATTTATAGGCTGGTTGAGGCCGGAAGGGAGAACGGACCTGTATGTCAACTTACGCTGTATGAATGTGAAAGAAGATTCGTTGACATTGTATGCTGGAGGCGGCCTGCTGGCCTCTTCCGAGTTGGATGATGAGTTTCAGGAGACGGAAAAGAAGATGCAGACCATGCAGAACTTGAACTCCTAAATAAAATAATATATAAAGCGATGTATTCAGATAAGAAAAACATATTGCAGTTGGTAGCGTTGCTCCGTGCACATGGGGTGACGAAAGTCGTTTTATGTCCCGGAAGCCGGAATGCACCGATTGTACATACACTTGCCGGACATCCCGACTTCACTTGTTACTCGGTAACAGACGAGCGGAGTGCCGGCTTTTTTGCTATCGGGCTTGCTTTACAGGGCGGAACTCCTGCCGCTGTTTGTTGCACATCGGGCACGGCTTTGTTGAATTTGCATCCTGCCATAGCAGAGGCCTACTACCAGAAAGTATCTTTAGTAGTTATTTCCGCCGATCGTCCTGCCGCCTGGATCAACCAGATGGACGGACAGACTTTACCTCAGCCGGGTGTTTTCCGGTCATTGGTGAAGAAGTCTGTCGATCTGCCCGAAATACATACGGACGAGGATGAATGGTACTGCAACCGCTTGCTGAACGAAGCATTGCTTGAACTGAATCATCATGGTAAAGGCCCTGTGCACATCAACGTGCCGGTTTCCGAACCCTTGTTCCAGTTTACGGCAGAGTCACTTCCCGAAGTACGTGTCATCACACGTTATCAAGGACTGAATGTTTATGATCGCGACTATGACGGCTTGATCGATCGCCTCAATAAATACAACCGCCGTATGATGATCGTCGGCCAGATGAACCTGATTTATCTGTTCGAAAAGAAATATTCAAAGATGCTCTACAAGCAGTTTGCCTGGTTCACGGAGCATTTAGGCAATCAGACCGTTCCGGGCATCCCGATCCGGAACTTCGATGCAGCCCTCTATGCCATGTCACCCGAGATGCAAGAGAAGATGATTCCCGAATTGGTGATCACTTACGGGGGGCATATCGTCTCTAAACGAATGAAAAAGTATCTTCGCCAGCATCCGCCCAAAGAGCATTGGCATGTGTCGCCGGATGGTGAAGTGATCGATCTGTTCCAAGGGGCATTGACTACGATTATCGAGATGGACCCATTTGAATTTATGGAGAAGATAGCTTTTCTGCTGGATAACCGTACACCGGAATATCCCCGGCAATGGGAGAACTTCTGCAAGGAGCTTCCCCGACCGGAGTTGCCTTATTCCGAAATGTCTGCTATCGGATCACTCATTCAGGCGTTGCCTGCTTCGTGTGCTTTGCATCTGGCCAATAGTTCCGCCGTGCGTTATGCCCAGCTTTATTCGCTTCCCGATACGGTAGAGGTTTGTTGCAACCGGGGTACGAGCGGCATTGAAGGTTCCCTTTCCACAGCGATCGGTTATGCTGCCGCTTCGAAGAAGTTGAACTTTGTGGTCATTGGTGATCTGAGCTTTTTCTATGATATGAATGCCCTGTGGAACAATCACTTTGGAAGTAACCTCCGTATTCTGCTTTTGAATAATGGGGGAGGGGAGATTTTTCATACTTTGCCGGGACTTGAAATGTCCGGTACTTCCCATCGCTTTGTGACTGCCGTGCATAAGACGTCTGCCAAGGGATGGGCCGAAGAACGGGGATTCCTCTATCAGGAAGTGCAGGATGAAAAACAGTTGGACGAAGCCATGAAAACTTTCACTCAACCCGAGTTACTGACTCAACCTGTCATTATGGAGGTTTTCACCAATAAAAATAAAGATGCACGGATATTGAAAGACTACTATCACCAACTAAAAAACTAATATGATGACTAAGCACAAGATGAACCTATTTTGTGGGATGCTACTTTTGTCAGCTTCCCTGTTTGTGGAGAAAGCTCAAGCCATGTTTCCCGAGAGATACGTATCGGAGGAATCGGCAGCCAGGGCAGATACAATCAATTTTCGGTTGGCTTCTGCCGGAGAAGCAAAACGCCTGATAGCGGCCAAAGATTCTTATACGGCTAATTGGAGTCCGTTTGACATCGCTGCACGACTTGAAAATCCTGAAGGCAAAAGAGAAGACCTCGTCAGCCTGGCCGTTCGTGAAGTGCGTGAATGGACAGCGGAAGAAGCGCAGCAGATCGAGCAGATCAGGAAGAACCTGAATGATACGATTCGTAAATACGGCTATCGGATTCCATTTCCGAAAGAGATTGTGCTGGTAAAGACAACAATGAAAGACGAAGGAGGGGCGGGAGGATACACACGCAGTAACTGGATCGCATTGACGGACGCTACTTTTCAGCGGGGGACTGAAGCTTCTCACACACGCCTGCTGGTGCATGAAACTTTCCACATCCTGACACGTCTCAATCCCGGATTCAAAAAGAAACTGTACAGAGCTATCGACTTCAACATCCTGCCCAAAGAGATTGAGTTCCCCGAAGATATACGGAAAAGCCGTATCTCCAATCCCGATGTCAGTCGTTGCGATAGTTATGCGACTTTTACCATTGACGGTAAGCCACAGAACTGCACTATGATTATCTATACCAACAGACCCTATACCACGGGTAAGTTCTATCAGTATATCAATGTGGGGCTGATTCCGTTGGACGAGTCGTTCAAGCCTCTCCGGGAGAGTGGGAAGACAGTGATTTATCCATTACAGAAAGCGACCGACTTCTTTGATAAAGTAGGGCGGAACACCGGATATGTCATAGATCCGGAAGAGGTGCTGGCGGATAATTTTGCAATTGCTTTATTGAACACGCCCAATGTACATACACCCGAACTGCAAAAGAAAGTACAGGAATTACTGAAATAATAATCATCAAAATAAATAGAAATGGAAACTAAAAGAGAATGGACTCCTATTAAAGAATACGAAGATATTCTGTTTGATTACTATAACGGCATTGCCCGTATTACGATCAATCGCGAACGTTACCGGAATGCTTTCACCCCTACTACAACAGGCGAAATGAGCGATGCGATGCGCATCTGTCGTGAAGAGCCCGATATCAATGTTGTGGTATTGACCGGTGCAGGCGATAAGGCCTTCTGTTCGGGAGGCGACCAGAACGTAAAGGGCCGTGGCGGATACATCGGTAAAGACGGAGTGCCCCGCCTGAGTGTACTGGATGTGCAAAAACAAATCCGTTCGATTCCGAAACCGGTTATTGCTGCCGTTAACGGATTTGCCATCGGAGGCGGACACGTGTTGCATGTCGTATGCGATCTCTCTATTGCTTCCGAAAATGCGATCTTCGGACAGACAGGTCCTCGTGTAGGTAGTTTCGATGCCGGCTTCGGATCATCTTATCTTGCCCGCGTTGTGGGACAGAAGAAGGCCCGTGAGATCTGGTTCCTTTGTCGCAAGTATAATGCGCAGGAGGCTCTGGATATGGGGCTGGTCAATAAAGTGGTACCGCTGGATAAACTGGAAGACGAGTATGTTCAGTGGGCGGAGGAGATGATGCAGCTTAGTCCGTTGGCACTCCGCATGATTAAAGCCGGTCTGAATGCCGAACTCGACGGTCAAGCCGGTATTCAGGAACTGGCAGGTGATGCCACTCTGCTTTATTACCTTACCGATGAAGCACAGGAAGGCAAGAATGCTTTTCTGGAGAAGCGTAAACCGGACTTTAAACAATATCCTAAATTTCCATAAGCAGACAGAGGCCTTCTTGATGGGAGGCCTTTTCTTTATATCATTTTTATGTATACAATCAACATTATTCCACGCGTTCTTCATTTCAAGCAACCTGCGGGAACTTCGCGTGGTTCTTATACTACCCGGAATGTCTGGTATATCCATCTTTCTTCCATAGAGTGTCCGGGACGTGTCGGAGTAGGAGAGTGTGCTCCGTTACCCAAACTGAGTTGTGATGACTTGCCGGATTATGAACAGGTGCTTCGGAGTGCCTGTCAGCGACTGGAACAAACGGGAGAACTGGATATAGAATCTTTACGTGGGTATCCTTCTATTCTGTTCGGACTCGAGACAGCACTGCGCCATTACGAAACACAGAGCTGGGCATTATGGGATACTCCTTTTTCGCGCGGAGAAGTCGGTATACCTATTAACGGACTTATCTGGATGGGAAGTTTTGACAGAATGCTGCAACAGATCGAAGTCAAGATGCAGGCGGGATATCGCTGTATCAAACTAAAAATCGGTGCGATAAACTTTGAAGAAGAATTAGCCCTGTTGAGACATATCCGTGCTCACTATTCCGCCAGAGAAATAGAGTTGAGAGTGGATGCCAATGGAGCTTTCTCACCTGCCGATGCTATGGATAAACTGAATCGGTTGGCCGAATTGGACCTACATTCCATAGAGCAGCCTATCCGGGCCGGGCAGTGGGAGGAAATGGCCCGTCTGGCGGCTGAGTCCCCGCTTCCTATTGCTTTGGACGAAGAACTGATAGGTTGCAATGCCCTTGAAAGAAAACGGGAATTGCTGGCGGCTATCCACCCCCGGTATATCATACTGAAACCATCTCTGCATGGCGGGATCAGTGGTGGCAACGAATGGATTGCAGAAGCGGAAAAGCAACATATCGGATGGTGGATCACATCTGCGCTGGAGTCGAATATCGGTCTGAATGCCATAGCCCAATGGTGTGCGACTTTCCGGAATCCGTTGCCACAAGGATTAGGTACCGGGCTACTGTTTACGGACAATGTCGAGATGCCCCTCGAGATTCGAAAAGATTGTTTATGGTTTTGCAAATAAGAGGAGTCGGCACATGATATTTAATAGAGAAGAACAACACCTAATGTTGGAAGGCAGTGTGCTTTCCAAGGAGGACGTGAAAAGGCTGGTGGCTTGTCACACGGAGGAGGCATCGGGATTTTTGTACGAACTTTACCGGTTTCTGGAAGAGTGGTTCAGTGATTCTCCTTATCTGACAGTGAAAACTTCCGGTTCTACCGGGACTCCCAAACTGCTGAAGGTCCGTAAGGAGCAGATGATGCAAAGTGCCCGGCTGACTTGTGAGTTTCTGGGACTTCGACAAGGAGATAGCGTATTGTTGTGTATGCCTTTGCAATATATTGCCGGGAAGATGGTGGTGGTCCGGGCATTGGTGGCAGGGTTGAATCTGGTTATCCGGACTCCTTCCGGGCATCCGATGGCGGACGTGGACATACCGCTTCGCTTTGCCGCTATGGTGCCGTTGCAGGTTTACAACACACTGCAGGTATCGGCAGAAAAAGAGAGGCTCTGCCGGACCGATATTCTTATTATAGGCGGAGGGGCAATAGATGCAGGGTTGGAAGCTGAAATACGGCAATTACCGGTTAAGGTTTATTCTACGTATGGCATGACAGAAACCCTTTCACATATTGCTTTAAGACGGTTGAACGGACCGGATGCGAGTATGTTGTACCGGCCTTTTCCTTCGGTGCGGCTTTCTCTTTCGTCCGAACATACATTGGTGATCGATGCTCCATTGGTTTGTGATACCACTTTGGTGACAAATGATGTTGCGGAGATTTATTCCGATGGCAGCTTCTCTATTTTGGGCAGGAAGGATAATACCATCAATACCGGAGGTATCAAAGTACAGGCAGAGCAGATAGAAGAGATACTTCGTCCCTGGATGAGAGTTCCTTTTGCAATCACTTCTGTTCCCGATGCCAGATTAGGAGAGGCGGTTGTGCTTTTGGTAGAGAAGGGGGCAAATGCAGAGTTACCGGAAACAAAGATGAAGGAGCTTCTGTCTAAATATCAGTTACCCAAGATGATTTTGTCAGTCGGGGCTATACCCTTGACGGAAACGGGAAAGATCAATCGTGCCGCTTGCCGGCAACTTGCCCTCACTTATCGGACAGATCGCTAAGTGTTTTTTCTTCTTTAGTTGTATCATATACGAAATAGCTTTAAATTTAATAACCAACACATATAAACTAATGAATAAGATTTGCTTTTTTATCGGAGTTTTTATTACCCTGCTTTTGGCGGGTTGCAGTTCTAATCCGATTACCCATGTTCGTGTGGCGACCTTTAATATCCGCTATGATAATCCGGGCGACAGTTTGAATTCCTGGAAGTATCGTAAAGAGAAGGTCTGTGAATTTATCCGTGAGAAACATCCCGATGTGCTGGGAATGCAGGAAGTACTGAATCATCAGTTGAAAGACCTGTTGTCCGGCCTGCCCGATTATGCCTATGTAGGTGTGGGACGCGAGGATGGAAAGACTCAGGGGGAATATGCTCCTGTATTCTATCGGAAAGATAAATATGATTTGTTAGACAGTAATACATTCTGGCTTTCCGAACATCCGGATAGTATCGGCAAACTTGGTTGGGATGCCGCGTGTACCCGCGTGGCTACTTGGGCTAAATTAAAGGATAAAACTACCGGAAAAGAGTTTCTGATGTTAAACACCCATTTTGACCACGTTGGTACGGAAGCTCGTCGTAACAGTGCCCTGCTTATTATTGATAAGATAAAAGAAATAGCCGGTACACATCCTGCTATGATGACCGGAGACTTTAATGTTTCTGAAGAGTGGGAAGCTTACAAAACGATCACATCCAATGAGTTTGTCTTGAAAGATGCATGGAAGATAGCCGGGAAACAGTCCGGTGAGAACTATACTTTCCATGATTTCGGAAGAGTACCTGTGGGCGAACGGGAAAAGATCGATTTCATTTTCGTAACTCCGCAAATCAAGGTGGCAGATGCAGAGATTATTTCTTCTGCGATTACAGATTCCACCTATTTGTCCGATCATAATGCACATCTGGCTGATTTGGAATTCTAAACCGTATAAACGAATTGTAACCATGAAACAGATTTTGCATATATTACTCATCGCCTTGATGCTGATGGGCTTTTATAGTTGTGTTCCGAAGACGGAATTAGCCTCTCCGGACGGACATATCAAAGTGGCTTTTACTGCGGATACCGATGGAAAGATGATGTATCGGGTGACTGTCAACGATACCCTTTTATTGGATAACTCTCCGCTCGGTTTCGAAGCGAAAGACGGAATCGATCTTAATCGGGGATTTCGTGTGGTGAACACTGTCTTTACCGATAAAGACGAGATCTGGACGCAGCCTTGGGGAGAGAATAAAACGAACCGGAATCATTATAATGAAATGGCGGTTCTTCTGAAAAATGCCGCTAATGTGGAATTGACTCTTCGTTTTCGTGCATTTGATGATGGTGTAGCCTTTCGTTACGAGTATGAGGTGCCCGGTGTCGACTCTTTGTTGATCACCGATGAACTGACTGCTTTCCGCTTTCATGAAGACGGGACCTCTTGGTCTATTCCTGCCAGTTTCGAGACTTATGAATTGCTGTACTCGAAACAGAAGATCAGTGAAGTGGAGAATGCCAATACTCCTTTCACTTTCAAAACATCCGGAGGGGTGTATGGCAGCATTCATGAAGCTGCTCTTTATGATTTTCCGGAAATGACTTTGAAGAAGGATGGTGAAAATACTCTGAAATCCGAACTTGCCTCATGGCCTGATGGAATTAAAGCTCGTAAAGAGAATCGTTTTACCACTGCATGGCGTACCATTCAGATCGCTCCGCAAGCTGTCGGACTGATTAATTCGTCGTTGATCCTTAACCTGAATGAACCTTGTAAACTGGATACCACCGACTGGATCAAGCCGATGAAATATGTCGGTGTCTGGTGGGGGATGCATCTGGGAGTGGAAACCTGGAAGATGGACGATCGGCATGGCGCTACAACCGCCAATGCCAAGAAATACATTGATTTTGCTCATGCCAATAACATCGAAGGTGTGTTGTTTGAGGGGTGGAACGAAGGATGGGAAAGTTGGGGAGGTATGCAGAGTTTTGACTTTACTAAACCTTATGCCGACTTTGATATGGATGAAATAACTCGTTATGCACGTGAAAAGAATGTTCAGATCATCGGACATCATGAAACCGGTGGAAACATTCCCAACTACGAGCGCCAGATGGAGAAGGCAATCAAGTGGTATACCGATAAGGGCATTCATATTCTGAAAACAGGTTATGCCGGTGCTTTTCCTGACGGACATTCACATCATGGACAATATGGAGTGAACCATTATCAAAAAGTGGTTGAGACGGCTGCCCGTTATCGTATGACTCTTGATGCGCACGAACCTATCAAAGATACCGGTATACGACGTACCTGGCCCAATATGATGACACGTGAAGGCGCCCGCGGTATGGAGTGGAATGCCTGGAGCGAAGGTAATCCTCCTTCACATCATGAAATGTTGCCGTTTACCCGCTTATTGGGTGGTCCGATGGACTATACTCCGGGTACTTTTGATATTTTGTTTACACAGACGAAAGATTCTCCTAAACGTCAGAAGTGGAATGATCAGGATAAGGGCAATAGTCGCGTCAATACAACATTGGCCAAGCAGTTGGCTAATTGGGTGATTTTATATTCTCCGTTACAAATGGCATCTGATATGATCGAGCACTATGAAGGGCATCCTGCCTTCCGGTTCTTCCGTGATTTCGATCCTGATTGTGACGAATCGAGGGCATTGGCCGGTGAGCCGGGAGAGTTTGTAGCAGTGGTACGGAAGGCTAAACAGAATTATTTCCTGGGTGCCTCTACGAATGAAGAACCGCGGGTCTTGCCTGTCAGTCTTGATTTTTTAGAGAAGGGGAAGACCTATAAAGCAATCATCTATGCTGATGGTGAGAAAGCTGATTGGAAAACCAATCCGACAGAGTATCAGATTACGGAACAGGAGGTGACTGCAGACGATACGTTGAATATCCGTATGGCAGCCGGTGGCGGACAAGCTATTTCATTTATGCCCTTGCAGAAATAAAAACAACATGATCAGCGGGAGATAATCCTTTAGTTCGGACCGTAATATTTTCAGGGCTTGCCCTATACGATAATTGATTGTTTGCGGAGAGACGTTCAGTTTCTCCGCAATTTCTTTATGAGTCATTTGAAGACTTCGATTCATTTCGTATGCCTGGCGAAATTCGGCCGGTAGTTTTCTTAAAGCCTCTTCGTACAATCTGAATAGTTCGTTTTCCAGGTAAAAGTCAGGTGAAGAGAACTCCGTTTCATATTTTTCCGCAATTTCCTGATGCACCTTGCGTTTTATTTCAAAATGAGAGATTTTATTAAGCGCTTTGTTCTTGACGATAGTAAAGAGAAGAGTCTTTAAAGTAAGTTCCGGTATAAGGGTTTTTCTGTTTTCCCATAGCCACATCATAGTATCCTGCACGATTTCTTCCGATTCGCTCAGAGTGACATATTGAGAGCAAAAGGCGCATAATCCACGAAAATAGTAACGGTAGATATGATCAAACACCTCTTCATCCCCTTCTCGCAGGGCTGATATAACGGCATTATTATCATTTATGTTTAGGTTAGTCAGAGTCTGTGCCATTCTTCTCTCCATTGTTATTAGCGAACAAACGTAGCTAAATTTTTGCTACCTACAAAATGATTTTCTGAAGAAAAAAAAGTTTGTGTTTTATTTAGTAACTTTGTTTTCTGAACTGTATTATACGTAACAGTGTATGATATAGGTATTAAAGATTTGGTTAAAACAATGGATGAAACAAAACTACTGAACTATCTGAAAGGAGAATCAGATGCCGAAGAGTGTCTGGAAGTGGAGGCATGGTATCATGCTTCTGCAGAACACAAAAAACAACTGGACCAACTTTATTATATGCTTTTTGTCGGTGAACGTAAGGTGGCAATGGATGGTGTGGACACCGAAAATTCACTAAGCGTTTTGAAGGACCGGATAAAGCACAAAGAGTCAGAGAAAAAATCAGTGCATAGAATACATGTATCAAAATGGAAACGTTACGCGATGCCTTTGGCAGCTTTCCTGTGCGGTCTGTTGGTGTCTGTCGGTGCCCTATACTGGATTTCCTCCGGAAAGTCGGCAGGATATATTTTTGCTACCGAATCAGGGCAGCGGGCACAGGCAGTTTTACCGGATGGAACGAAAGTATGGTTGAATGCTTCAACACAGATCGTCTATAAGCCTTCTTTCTGGAAGCGGGAAAGACAGGTCGACTTGAGTGGTGAGGCTTATTTTGAGGTATCACGTAATAAGACAAAACCCTTTGTTGTTAATAGTAATGATGTCAGGACTTGCGTGCTCGGTACAAAATTCAATGTCCGGGCACGTCCGTCCGAAGAAAAGGTGGTGACCACTTTATTGAAGGGATCAGTAAAAGTCCAATTGCCGGGGCAGTCTGAAGAGGAAGGTATTTTGTTGAAGCCGGGACAGATGCTGAGTGTGGATACCCGTACGATGCAACCCATGCTTACAGAAGCCAACCGTCCGGGAGATGTATTGCTATGGATTAACGGAAAACTGAAATTCGAACAGGCCACACTTCAGGAAATAGTGCAGTGTCTTGAAAAACATTTTGATGTTCATTTCATTATTTCGGATGCACAACTGCAAAAAGACCGTTTTACCTGTACTTTTAGTACGGACGATGATATAAGACAAATTCTTTCTATACTCGCTCTTACCAAACGTTTCGATTATAAATGTGAGGATAACAATATAATATTGACTCCTAAGACGAATAGATAACAAAAATATTTTATAACCTAAATCACGAAGAGGGGGCTGTTTCTGTAAAGAAATAGTTCCCTTTTTTTATCTTCTGATCTGTATTCTTATTCTTTTTTTATTCTTTTTTCGAAAAAATCCGCTTCTTGATTTAGTATGTTTATAAGTTGAAATGTACTATTAACAGAAAAGAGATATAGTTAACCTAAAAATCTGTAGTGATGAATAATGACCCTTAATTTAAAACCAACCTTAACATGTATTAGCGATCCTTTATGCTAAACCTTTCAATTTTACCTAAAAACATTTTCTAATTAAAAAAAAGAACAAGATGAAGAAATCAGTGAAACACAAGTTTCAGTACTTGCTATTTTTTCTATTGTCGATGCCTGCTTTTATCTTTGCTTCAGCGCAAGATATACGGGTGAATATCGACTTTACCAAAGCCTCTTTGGGCAGTGTCCTGAATGAAATAGGACGTCAAACCTCATTATCTATTGTGTATAACACCGGGGATGTTAACCCCACTCAACCTGTTTCTATCAAGGCTTCTAACGAAAATATCACGACGGTCATGAACCGTCTGCTTCGTGGGACGGGACTTTCCTATTCTATTATGAACAAACATCTTATTCTTTCGACCACTGATAAGAACCATTCGATTCAACAGGAGAAAGTTACGGTTACAGGAAATATTTCGGATGCCAAAGGCGAACCACTGATCGGAGTGAGTATTCTGGTGAAAGGAACATCGAACGGGACCATTACCGATATGAACGGGCACTTCTCCTTGCCGGTTGCGAAAGGAGATGTTATTGAGATCTCCTATATCGGTTATGCTCCGCAGGCCATTACGGTGACAGACTCCAAGCCTTTGAAGATTGTTATGAAAGAAGACGCAGAAGTGCTTGACGAAGTGGTAGTGACTGCCTTAGGTATCAAGCGGGCGCAAAAGGCGTTGAGTTACAACGTACAGCAAGTAGGTGGTGATGCTATCAATACAGTGAAGGATGCCAATTTTATCAACTCTTTGCAAGGTAAAGTTGCCGGAGTAACAATCAATAACTCAGCCGGTGGAGTTGGTTCTGCTTCGAGAGTCGTGATGCGCGGTACCAAGTCCATTACGAAAGATAATAATGCTCTTTATGTAATTGACGGTATTCCGATGTTCAATGTAAGCTTTGGTAAGAGTGAAGGTTCTTTTGCCACCCAAAGCGGTTCGGACGGAGTAGCGGATCTTAACCCGGATGATATTGAAAGTATCAATATGCTGACCGGTCCTTCTGCGGCAGCTTTGTATGGTAATGCGGCTGCCAATGGAGTCGTATTGATCAATACCAAGAAAGGATCTGCCGAAAAGACAACTCTGACTGTCAGCAATAATACGATGTTCTCTGACGCATACATGATGCCGGAGATGCAAAACCGGTATGGAAACAATCCGGGAGAATTTGCAAGCTGGGGCAATAAAACCAAGCAAAGCTATGATCCTTCCCGTTTCTTTAATACCGGAGTGAATGTAATTAACGCTATTTCTTTTTCGACCGGAACAAAGAAAAACCAGACCTATGCGTCGGCTTCAACAACCAATGCGACAGGTATTTTGCCTAATAACAGTTATAGCCGCTACAATTTCTCTATCCGGAATACGGCCACTTTCCTGAAAGATAGGCTGACTCTGGATGTAGGTGCCAGCTATATCATTCAGAATGACAAGAATATAACGGCACAGGGACAATACTTCAACCCGCTGCCGGCACTCTACCTCTTTCCCCGTAACGACAATTTTGAGGAGATCCGTATGTTCGAACGATATAGCGAAAGCCGTGGAGTGAACGTACAGTTTTGGCCTTACGGACATCAGGGATTAAGTTTGCAAAATCCATATTGGATTATGAAACGCATGAACCGCAAGACAGAAAAGAAGCGCTACATGATTAATGCAAGCTTAACTTATAAGCTCACGGATTGGCTCAATGTAGCCGGACGTGTCAAGGTGGATAATTCCGATATTCGCATGACTCAGGAACGTTATGCATCTACTCTGACTACCTTTGCCGGTGCCAATGGTTTCTATTCCGATCAAAATCGTACGGACCGCAATACGTATGCCGATATGATGGTAAACATTGATAAGAGAATAGGGGACTTCTCGCTGAATGCCAATATCGGTGCGTCTATCAAGGATTTGGTTTACGAACAAATGGGGAATGAAGGTGATTTGGCAGGGATACCTAACTTCTTTACAGTGAGAAACATCAATTATGAAAGCAATTATAAACCTAAACAGTTCGGATATCATGACCAATCTCAGGGTGTATTTGCCAATATAGAATTGGGATGGCGGAGCATGGCATATCTGACCCTGACCGGACGAAATGACTGGGAGTCCCAACTTGCATTTACCAAGCATTCTTCATTCTTTTATCCTTCCATCGGAGGTTCTGTCGTTTTATCCGAGATGTTCCGGTTGCCCGAGTTTATTTCTTATGCAAAGCTACGTGGCTCATACAGTTCTGTGGCTTCATCTTTTGAACGTTATTTATCGAATCCGGGTTTTGAGTTCAATGAACAATCCCATCAGTGGGGATCTTCAACCACTCTGCCTGCCACCAACTTGAAGCCGGAAGATACCCGTTCGTGGGAGATCGGTTTGAATGCCAGACTGTGGAATCATTTCAGTATAGATGCTACTTACTATCATTCGAATACCTATAACCAGACCTTTAATATCACTTTGGCATCGTCGAGTGGTTATTCTTCGGCCATTGTACAAACGGGTAATATTCAGAACTACGGTTTGGAGTTGGCGTTAGGATACAATAATACATGGGGAGACTTTAGCTGGAACAGTAGTCTGACTTATACGATGAATCGTAATAAAGTGAAACGTCTTGCCAGCGGTGCTACGAATCCGATAACCGGTGAAATTATCGATATGCCCGAACTGCGTATGGCTGTGCTGGGTGCCGACGGATATGGCCCCAGAGTTATATTGAGAGAGGGCGGAACAATGGGAGACCTCTATGTGGATAAAGGGTTGCGTACAGACGGTAACGGTAATATCTGGGTAGATTCTCAGACAGGCAAAGTTGGAGTGCAGGATTATGCCGAACCGAAGAAAATTGGTACGATGAATCCTGATTTCAACATGGGATTCAGCAATACATTCTCTTATAAGGGCATCAATCTGGGAGTGGTTCTGACTGCTCGTGTCGGTGGATTGTGCGTCTCGAACACTCAGGGTATACTTGATTATTATGGTGTGTCCAAAGCTACAGCCGACGCTCGCGATGCCGGAGGAGTGTGGATCAATAACGGATTTGTAGATGCCAAATCTTATTATCAGACCATCGGTGGTTCTACCGGAGGGTTGGGACAGTACTATACTTATAGTGCAACGAACATACGATTGTCCGAACTGAACCTAAGCTACACGTTACCTCGTAAATGGTTTAATAATAAAGTAGGCATAACGGCAGGTATCGTAGGGAAGAATCTTTGGATGATTTATTGTAAAGCACCGTTCGATCCCGAAATGACACCTTCCACTACCAGTAACTTCTATCAGGGAGTAGATTACTTTATGCAACCGAGTACACGTAATATTGGCTTCAATGTCAAATTTCAATTTTAAAACCAGTCGATCATGAAAAAGAAAATATTAAATATAGTTTTGGCCGCAGCTGTCACACCTTTCCTGTGCTGCTGTACCGATAATTTTGAGGAGTATAATACCAATCCCTATGAACCCCATTCACTCAATCCGCCCATGCTGTTTGCAACCATGATTACTACCGGAATCAATGTACAGCAGAATGACAATCAGATGATCGATCAAATGGTAGCCGGACCTTTCAGTGGTTATCTTACGATGGCCAACTCATGGGGTGGGTCCAACTTCAATACTTTTAATCAGACGGAATCCTGGAATCAGATTCCTTTCAACACACCCTTTGAAAAATTCTATTCCAATTACTTCAAGTTGGAGACTGCGACAGGTGGAAAAGGCCACTATTGGGCGATGGCAAAACTCCTTCGTGTGAATACAATGTTGCGTGTAACCGATTGTTACGGTCCCATTCCCTACAGCCAGGTGGCCAATGGTAAAACGGCTGTTGCCTACGATAGCCAGGAAGATGTGTATAAACATATGTTTGAAGATCTGGATTATGCAATACAGATGTTGGGTGAATTTGTAGATGAAGTGGGGGGACTGAAACCGTTGGAGGGTTATGATCCGGTCTATAATGGTGATTATAATAAATGGATGCGTTTTGCTAATTCACTTAAACTGCGTTTGGCTGTCCGCATCAGTAATGTGTCCCCCGAACTTGCCCGTACGAAAGCCGAAGAAGCGGTAAAGAGCACCCGCGGACTGATAGATACGAACGATAATAACGCGTATGTCGGTGTAGGTGCCGAGCCCAATCCTCTTTGGCTGGTGGCCTCCAGTTGGGGAGAGATCCGTATCAATGCCACTATAGCCAGTTATATGAAAGGATATTCCGATCCTCGCAGTGCAGTCTATTTCACCACCTCCAAGTTGGGAGGCGATAGCCCGTATATGGGTATGCGGTCAGGGTTGGAAGGAGTGAAGCCGGCAACTTATTCGGGATATTCCATGCCCAATTACGAACAGAAAGACGACATGTTGATGTTTTGTGCGGCTGAAACCGCCTTTTTGCGTGCTGAAGGCGCCCTGCGTGGTTGGGATATGGGAGGTAGTGCCCGTGACTTCTACGAGCAAGGCGTTAAGCTATCATTCGACCAACGGAAAGTGAGCGGGGCAGACGAATATCTGGCCAATGCAGTGGCTGTGCCTGAACCTTTTGTCGATCCGGTAAACCCGGCTAAATGTAATTATACACCGAAAACCAAGATCACGATTGCCTGGAACGAAGGTGCTTCGACGGAAGAGAAACTGGAGCGGATCATTACTCAGAAATGGATTGCTAACTTCCCTCTGGGCTTTGAGGGTTGGGCCGACTATCGGCGCACAGGTTATCCGGAAGTGTTTCCATCTGTCAGCAATTTGAGTAATGGAGTGATCGACACCAATCGGCAATTGCGGCGTTTACCTTTTCCTTTGTCCGAAAAACAGGGAAATTCAGCCAATGTTTCGGCTGCCGTTTCAATGTTGGGTGGTCCGGATACCGGAGCTACCGATCTTTGGTGGGCTAAAAAGAATTGATGTTTAAGCTAATAAAGAGAAAAGAAAATGAAAAAGAGATATTTAAATATAGTAGTTTTTGCATTGTTCGTCAGCATGCTTTGGGGTTGCAGTGACTGGACCAAACCTGAAGCGGAAGACTTTTTTGAAATGCCGGGAAATGATTATTACGAGAATCTGAGAGCATATAAACGTTCGGAGCATTCGGTTGCATTCGGTTGGTTTGGAGGCTGGACGGGTGTCGGGGCTTCGATGGTGGGCAGTCTGATGGGGCTTCCCGATAGTGTGGACTTCGTTTCGATTTGGGGTAACTGGAAAAATCTTGATGAGGCCCGGATGTTGGACAAAAAGAAGGTGAAAGAACAGAAGGGTACACGCGCCTTAATGTGTTTTATCGTGGCTAATGTAGGCGATCAGTTGACTCCGGAAGAGCATAAAGAGAATTATAAGGAGTACTGGGGCTGGAAGGATGGTGATCAGGAAGCTATCGACGGTGCCATCAGAAAATATGCGAATGCTATTTGTGACTCCATTGATAAGTATGGATACGATGGTTTCGACATCGATTATGAACCTAATTATGGTTCTCCCGGAAACTTGGCAAGTTATCCCGAGAATATGCTCACTTTCGTGAAAGCACTGGGAGAAAGAATCGGACCTAAATCAGGTACGGGACGGTTACTTGTGATTGATGGCGAGCCTCAAAGTATTCATCCGGAAACCGGGCCTTACTTTGACTATTTCATTGTGCAGGCATACTCTAACCTTGCGGGTAATTCCGATGCTAATCTTGACAGACGTCTGGCTGGTACGATTGCCAACTTTAAAGGAATACTTCCTCCGGAGAAAGTGGCTAATATGTACATCGTTACGGAGAATTTCGAATCTTATGCTCCGACAGGAGGAGGTGATTATGTAGATCGTTACGGAAACAAAATGAGAGCACTTGCCGGCATGGCACGCTGGACTCCGACTATTGACGGAAAACAGGTACGGAAGGGTGGAGTAGGCACCTATCACATGGAATATGACTATCCGGGCGACATCGAATATAAGTACCTGCGTGAAGCAATCAGAATAATGAATCCTGCTGTAAAATGACTTTAAAGAATTTGATTATGAAAAGAATAACAATAAAACAATATTTGCTTGCCTGTTTCGTTCTGCCGATGATCCTGGCAGGATGCAACAATGCCGATTACCAGGTTATCGACAATGCGATTTATTTGAATGAAGCATCCGAGAATGGTTCGGCAAAGGTTACCGTTGATCCTGAAAATGTAACAACAACTACTCTGACCGTACGTGTGGGACAGCCTGTAACCGAAAATGTGACTGCTGTCCTGACGGTAGATCCTTCTATTCTTAAAGAGTACAATGAAGCTAATGAAACTTCGTACGAAGTCCTTCCCGAGCAGTATTTTACTTATGACAAAGAGATAAAGATAGCGGCAGGCGATGTTAGCGCAATCCCCAGTGAGTTTAGAGTGAAACCTTATTCAAACGAAAACGGAGAATTGTATGCTATTCCGGTATCTCTCACAGAAATTCAGGGACCGGTGTCCACAATCGGGCTTTCGTCGAAGTTTATCATTTTGCTGGATAAGCCGCTGATACAGTCTGTACCGTTTATGAATACGACCAATGCCGTGAAGCCCGCCAAGGACGAATTGTGGGGAGTGACAACCAATGAATGGTCACTCGAGGCTTGGGTACAGATGGACGGATTCGATATTAATAATCAGGCTATATTTAATTCGGGCAGCAGCGACCACGAGGTTTATATCCGTTTCGGTGACGCTATGATCCCTTATAATTCATTACAGGTGAAGACACTTGGAAGTCAGGTCAATACGGTGACTTTGTTTGAGAAGAATAAGTGGTATCATCTGGCCTTCGTTTATAATTCTTCCGGGTTATTGTCGATTTATATCAACGGAGTGCTCGACGTGACTCTGCAGACAAAGGGTGGCCCGGTTAGATTCGACAAGATGAACATGGTTTCGAGCGGTAGTTACTTCCGCAACAATTGTCAGATGGCCCAGGTGCGTCTTTGGAAGAGCGCAATCAGCCAGACGCAAATTCAGTCCAACATGTATTTTGCCGTGAAACCCGCCGATCCGAACCTGATAGGCTATTGGAAAATGGATGAAGGTAAAGGAAATGCCTTTGCCGACTGTACCGGACACGGATACGATTTGGTGGCAGGAGGAACTCTTGTCTGGAAAGAGCATGTTCGTTTTGATAAGCAATAACTATGTAAAAAGAAGATAAGATATGAATAGACATTTGAATTTTGTGACCTTAATCTGCCTGATAACAGGCTTTGTATCGTTGGCTTCGTGCAGCAACGATGATGATGAAATGGACAAATATCAAAAGATATATATCAGAACGGGAGTTGCACCGGGGGCCGAAATGGGTGCTGCGGTAGTGGTGGATTGTGTGAGCAATTCCTCTACTGCCGACCGTTCTGATTTTGAAATACAATTGTGTGCCGTACAGCCGGTTACGCGGGATGTCACTGCCGCTTTGGGAGTAGATACGCTGAAAGTGGATACTTACAATTCTGCCAATAAGACGAAATGTAAGTTGTTGCCCCAAGATAATTATACCATTGAAACAAGTGAAGTTGTCTTAAAAACGGGACAGACAGTGGCCGATTCATCTTTTCAGGTCGTTTTGAAGAATATAGAAAAGTTGACTAATCCTGACGGATATGTGCTTCCCGTGACGCTTAAAGGAGTTACGGGCATGGACGAACAGGCTGTCAGTACATCTATGAAGACGGTTTATATCCGGATTTATACCAGCGTGCTTTATACCAGTTATACGAAACCCGGGAATTGGTCCGCTGTAGATCGAAGTGCGTGGAGTGTAAGTTGCAGTAATGTTTATGCCGATGATGATGCCAAATATGGTGCACATCTGGCTATTGACGGTGAGATAAATACTACTTGGTTTACATGGGGAGTGGCTAATGCCGGAGAGTGTTGGTGGAATACGGTACTGGACCGGCCTGTTACCTTAACCGGATTTTCGGTCACTAAACAGAGTGCCTACGGATCGGGTTATAACCTGAGAAGTGCTGAGATTAAGGTTCGGAAAGAGGGTGAAACCGAGTGGGTTACTTACCCGAGAGTCTTGACTTTCAGAAATTTTAAAGGGGCTGATCCGCAATATGCGGCCATCGAACCACCTATCCCGAATGTAAAGGAATTCAGAATAAACTGTCTGACTCCGGATAATTATACCGGGTTTGCTGAGATAAATTTATATGTGAAGCAATAGAGGTGTTTAGATTGTAGATAAGGGGCGAGAGGCATCGGGGATGAAAGTCTTCGGTGCTTCTTTGCGTGTATTGTATTGATAAAGTTTAATAAAAAAAGGGTGATAGAGGTTAGTAGTTTTCCCGGGTGAGTTGTATTATTAAATAATGAAAGCAACTTCTTGTCGTAATCTTGGGTTATGTTTTTAATATCCCCTATCTTTGCTTACTGGAATTGTTAACCGATGGAATTATTATAAAAAACTAACTGATGAATAAAAAGCCGATAAGCCCTGTATGTTGGGTGCCTACTGTTTACTTTGCTATGGGATTGCCGTTTGTGGCCCTTTCGATGGTTTCTGTCCTTATGTTTTCCGATATGGAAGTGTCGAATGCACAGATTGCTTTCTGGACTTCTCTTATTATGCTTCCCTGGACATTGAAGCCTTTATGGAGTCCGTTTCTGGAAATGTTTAAAACGAAAAAATACTTTGTTGTCGCTACGGAAATCATTACCGGACTGGCATTTGCATTGGTAGCACTTTCGCTGCCGCTGCCCGACTTTTTTCGTTATGCCATCGCTCTGATGGGGATCATTGCTCTCAGTGGTGCGACTCATGACATTGCGGGTGACGGAGTATACCTGACTGAACTGACTGCTACCCAGCAAGCCAAGTATATCGGTTGGCAGGGAGCTTTTTATAATCTGGCCAAGATACTTGCCAACGGAGGCTTGGTTTGGCTGGCAGGTATGCTGAAGGATGAATTTGGAGTGGTACATGCCTGGATGATTGTCATGTTGATGTGTGCGGGTATTATGATTCTGATCGGTCTTTACCACATCCGGATTTTGCCTTCGGGAGGAGGCGCTTCCGGTGAAGTGAATACGATGAGTGACGCATTGAATATGCTTTGGGAAGTCATCCGCTCTTTTTTCCAAAAAAAACATATTGCTTTCTACATTGTCTTTATCATTTTGTACCGGTTTGCCGAAGGATATGCCATCAAGATTGTACCGTTGTTCCTGAAAGCGTCGGTTGCGGATGGTGGATTGGGACTCAGCACTCAGGATATCGGACTGGTATATGGTACGTTCGGAGCGGGAGCTTTTATTCTCGGTTCGCTTTTGGCCGGTTATTACATTTCGGCTTTCGGACTTCGGAAGACTTTGTTTTCTTTATGTTGCGCTTTTAATATTCCGTTCTTGGTATATTTCCTGTTAGCCCTTTACCAGCCTTCCGATCTATGGATTATTGGTATGGCCATTGTGTCTGAATACTTGGGTTACGGGTTTGGTTTTGTCGGATTGATGCTCTTTATGATGCAGCAAGTGGCTCCCGGCAAACATCAGATGGCACATTATGCTTTTGCTACCGGTATTATGAATCTGGGGGTGATGCTTCCCGGAATGATGAGCGGATACCTGAGCGATTGGCTGGGTTATCGCGATTTCTTTATCTGGGTACTTATCGCTACCATACCGGCTTTTATCGTGACTTGGCTGGTACCTTTCACATATCCGGACGGAAAGAAGAAATAAAAAGAGATTTTCAATATAAACAAGATATATACATAATATTAATTTAATCGAATCATGGAAGAAATTAAAATTGCAGGTGCTGCTTTGCCGGCTATGCCTTGGGAAGAACGTCCGGCAGGATGTAAAGATGTAGTGTGGCGTTGTTCGGCCAATCCGATTATTCCGCGCGACTTGCTCCCTACTTCAAACAGTATATTCAACAGTGCCGTAGTTCCGTTTAAGGATGGCTATGCAGGGGTGTTCCGTTGTGATGATACTAATCGTCGCATGCGTTTGCATGTGGGATTCAGCAAGGATGCTGTTCATTGGGATATCAACGAAGAACCGTTAAAGTTTCAATGTGATGACGCTGAGGTTGGAACCTGGGTCTATGGATATGACCCACGGGTTTGCTTTATCGAAGACCGCTACTATGTGACCTGGTGTAATGGCTATCATGGTCCTACTATCGGTGTGGCCTACACCTATGATTTTGTTACTTTTCACCAGTTGGAGAATGCCTTTATTCCTTTCAATCGGAATGGAGTCTTGTTCCCTCGTAAGATAAACGGTCGTTTTGCGATGTTGAGTCGCCCGAGTGATAATGGGCATACTCCTTTTGGAGATATTTTCTATAGCGAGTCTCCCGATATGGAGTTTTGGGGACGTCATCGTCATGTTATGTCGCCGGCTCCGTTCGAAGACAGTGCCTGGCAGTGTACCAAGATCGGTGCAGGGCCTATCCCGATTGAAACCTCGGAAGGCTGGTTACTGATCTATCATGGTGTATTGGCTTCCTGCAACGGTTTTGTGTATAGTTTTGGTTCGGCACTGCTTGACATCGATCAGCCCTGGAAAGTAAAATTCCGTTCGGGGCCTTATCTGATTTCACCTCAGAAGGATTACGAATGTATGGGTGATGTGCCTAATGTCTGTTTCCCATGCGCGGCGCTTCATGATTCGGAGACCGGACGGATTGCCATCTATTATGGGTGTGCGGATACAGTGACCGGGCTCGCATTCGGATACATTCCGGAGATTATTGAATTTACCAAACGTACAAGTATCATCTGAATCGAATAAAACAGAAAGGGTGTAGCTATCCCGCCGGGATGGCTACACCCTTTTGCTTGTATGGCTACACCTTTTCGGTCAGATGGCTACACCCTTTCGGCTGTTATCCGTTGTATGCAGTCAGCATCCAAACCATCTTTTCCTGTTCTTTCAGGTAGTCGCTCATCATGGCCACTGTTACTTCGTCGTTGTGTGAAGAGGCGAGAGACAGGATTTTACGTTCTTCCGCAATCAGATGCCCGTAAGTTTCGAGAATATGATTCAGAGCGTCGTCGGCCTTATTCACTCCGTCCACTTCCTTGATCTGCGCCATCTTCAGATAGTCACTGTATTTATTGGCGGGAGTTCCTCCCAGCATCAGTATACGTTCGGCTATTTCGTCCACCTTTTCGGCGGCTCCATTATATAAATCTTCAAACTTGCTGTGCAGTACGAAGAAACCGTGTCCTTTGATGTTCCAGTGAAATCCTCTCAGGTTTGCATAATGAATCTGAAAATCGGCAAGCAGTTGCTGTAATGACAGTACGATGGTGTTAGCTCCTTTTTCTTCCAAATGTGTATAATTTAAAGTCTTCATAATGATATTGTTTTTTTTGAGTTAATACTATATTTCTTCTTTTTATCTGGAACAAAGATACGGCACAAAATGATTCGTGTCAAACTGAAAATTTCTATCTTTGCATTGATAGATTCTATATCTTTAATAAATCAGAGAACGATGACTATACAACAATTGGAATATATTCTGGCTGTGGACCAGTTCCGGCATTTTGCTAAAGCTGCCGAGTATTGCCGGGTGACGCAACCTACTTTGAGTGCAATGATCCAAAAGCTGGAAGACGAATTGGGGGTGAAACTGTTCGACCGTAGCATGACACCGGTTTGCCCTACTGCCATTGGTAAGAAAGTGCTGGAACAGGCCCGTAAGATTCTTTCGGAAGTTATCTGTGTCAAGGAGATCATTAGCGAAGAACAGCACTCCCTGTCGGGTACATTCCGATTGGCAGTGTTACCGACGATTGCACCTTATCTTCTGCCCCGTTTCTTTCCGCAACTGATGGAGAAATACCCGGATCTTGATATACGGGTGATGGAGATGAAGACGCCCGACATTCGCAAGGCTCTGCTGACCGGTGAAGCGGATGCTGCTATCATTGCCAGCATGCTGGATGATGCCGCATTAACGGAAGAGACCTTATTCTACGAGCAATTCCTGGGCTATGTCTCAAAGAAGGAACCGTTGTTCAAGCACGATGTGATTCGTACGTCCGATGTGACAGGGGAACGGCTTTGGCTTCTTGACGAAGGGCATTGCTTCCGCGATCAGTTGGTTCGTTTTTGTCAGATGGAAGCGGTTAAGATCAGCCAAATGGCGTATCGGCTGGGTAGTATGGAAACCTTTATGCATATGGTGGAGAGTGGTAAGGGGATTACGTTTATTCCTGAACTGGCAGTGATGCAATTGAGCGAAGAGCAGAAAGAACTGGTCCGTCCGTTTGCTATCCCGCGGCCTACCCGTCAGATTGTCCTGGTGACCCGGAAAGACTTCATCCGCACCAGTCTGCTGCAGGTTTTGAAAGAGGAGATTCAGGCGGCGGTTCCCAAGGAGATGCTTACCCTGCAGGCCGTTCAGTGTCTGGTATAATACAAAAACGACGGCGATATTTTTCACAAACATCGCCGCCTTATTTCTTTTATGTATCAGAATTATTACTCGTTTTGCCTGATTGTGTAGGTGTTTCTTGTTGTTTTATTGAGAATGAAATGATTTTATTTTTAAGTTTTTGTCTTCGTTGATATCTATTGTGACATACTGTATATTGTCATAAATGGTGTTCACACGGAGTTTTATTCCTTTGGCTGTCGCCAATTGCTCGGCTATACTATCCAGCTTGAAAGAAACAAGGCTCGAACCCAATTGATTGGGGGAGTCATTAAAGGCATTATGCCGGAACTCCAGATAGATATATCCGTCATCTTTTATGGGACCTGTTATTTCGTTTTGTACCAAGTTCAGCATGTGTTTTTTATTTTCATTCATGCTGCCCAGATATTGATATTCGATGGTCAGATAATCTTTCGTAAGTGCATGCGCTGTGACGTTGATACGGTCGTCTCCAATGCTGTCTGCTGTAGCTTCCGTCAGTGGAATGATCTCTTTCGTCAATATATCTTCTATCGTGAATATTTTACCGTTCTCATATCCGGGCTTCTCTTTTCCCATCTGCAGATAGCCAACGAAGACTCTTTGACCTTCTGCAACAGTGTATTTCCTGTTGCGTATATCGGCCGTATCTGCCGGAAGTACATTGTCTCCATTGTCCAACGCAATGAAAAAGTCCCTTGGAGTGTCCGCATTGGGAATCTTCATTGTGCCGATGGCTAATATTCCACCCGGAGGACAAGTGACCCACTCGTCGTTGTTGGCATCGTCCAGACATGACTGTAAAATGGGCAATAACATCAGGATGACGGCAAAAGTTATTAAATTAAATTTCTTCATAAGTTTCTTGTTGGTTTTATCCTATTTATCCATTGAGATTTATTCTTTATTGTATTGAGAAAATGCAGGAAGTGATGAAATATTGCATCCTAAAATGTTAAAGAAACAAAAGTGATAAAAGAGTTGTTCTCTCTGTGCAGTATTTCTATCTTTGCTGCATTTATGAAGGTAAACACGTGTTTAGGAGAATGAATGAATTAGAGCTGTCGGAACGTTGCAGGCAGGGAGATAATCGTGCCCGCAAAGAACTTTATGAGCAATACGCAGGGCGCATGCTTGGTGTCTGTCTTCGTTATGCCGGAGACAGGGACATGGCACAAGACTTGGTACACGACGGTTTCCTGAAGATTTTCGACTCCTTCGACAAGTTTACCTGGCGGGGTGAAGGCTCTCTGAGAGCATGGATGGAGCGTGTAATGGTGAATACGGCTTTACAGTTCTTAAGAAAGAACGACGTGATGAACCAGACCACGGCACTGGATGAAGTTCCCGAAACGTATGAAGAACCGGATGCTTCGGCTGTTGAAGCAATACCACAGAAAGTGCTGATGCAATTTATTAATGAACTCCCCGCCGGATATCGTACCGTATTCAATTTATACACCTTTGAAGATAAGTCGCACAAGGAAATCGCACAGATGTTGGGGATTAATGAAAAATCTTCTGCCTCACAGCTTTTTCGCGCAAAAAGTGTATTGGCAAAGAAAGTGAAAGAATGGTTGGTGACCAATGGTTGACATGTATTTACAGATACTGAGGTGAACCTTGGATTTCAAAAATGAAATAGAATGATGAAAGAAGACGAAAAATGGATTAAAGCATTCAAGGATAAGCTCGAAGATTATTCGGAGCCGATGCCTGCTTCCGGTTGGGAACGACTGGAAAGGGAACTGATGCCTGTAACCGAAAAACGAATATATCCGTATCGCCGGTGGGCGGTTGCTGCGGCAGCTGTGGTATTGGTGCTAACGACTGCTGTCAGTTTGTATTTTCTGAATAGTCCGGTAGCTGATGAAATCCGTTATGCAACGGCTCCTTCACTGGCTGTCAACCCGGATGTATTGCCGGAACCTGCCTTGCCGGATGTACAGGTAGCTGTATCCGAACCAGTTAAGCCGGTAGGAACGACGAGTATTAACCCTGTTTCGGGCTATTTGGCAAAGAATACTGATCCGGTGATTGTTCCGGAGGTATCCTCCCTGGTAGAGAAGCGACCGGAGGCAGTGACGGAGGAAAAGAGATCTGAGCCGCAACAGGAAGCAATTGCTGCAATCGAGAAAAAAGAAAGTGCGACGGCGCAGCCTCCAAAGAGGAAAGAAGCGCGGCGACCGTCCGGTAAAGACAAGTATCAGTTGCCTATCGGAGACTCTTCTGCTAAACGTGGTGGTAAATGGTCGATGGGAGTGGGTATCGGTAATGGAGGTGGACTTCCGACAAATGGTTCCGAAAATTTTGCGCCCCGTCCGATGACTAACAGGGTCGACTTGATGACGATCATGAATGGAGCTGTGAGTATTCCTGCCGATCAGGAAGTTATATTTGAAGAAGGAGTCCCTTACCTGAAGTCCAATACAACTGCCGTGGTGGATTATGAACATCATCAGCCGGTTAGCTTCGGACTGTCTGTACGTAAGTCTCTTCCCAAAGGTTTCTCTGTAGAGACGGGATTGACTTATACGTTGTTGTCTTCTGACATCAAACGGCAGGGGGATACCAAGATGCAGAGTCAGAAATTGCATTATATAGGTATTCCTGTACGTGGAAACTGGAATTTTCTGGAAAAGAAATATTTTACACTCTATGTATCTGCCGGAGGAATGGTTGAAAAGTGTGTTTATGGAAAGTTGGCGGATGATAAGGTGAATGTGAAGCCTTTGCAATTTTCTGTAGCCGGTGCCGTGGGAGCGCAATTCAATGCGACAGATCATGTCGGCCTATATGTGGAACCGGGAGTTTCGTATTTCTTTGATGATGGCTCCAAAGTACAAACCATCCGAAAAGAAAGGCCTTGTAACTTTAACTTGCAGGCAGGATTGCGATTCACTTATTAAAGTAGGATGGCAAAAAATATGCCGGTTACATTATCTCCCTGTTCTTGCCTTGTATTGTAATGAATTAAGGCAAGAACAGGGAGACTTTTATATCGTGACTTACAAAATTATAAATAAGTGCAGTCGTCATAATTCACCGCAGAATGAACTTAATCTGTTGATTGCCAATGAATCTTTATCTGTGTAAATTCGTGTAATCTGTGGCGAATACGAATTTCGACACTTATATAAGTCAATTTACTTGTACGGTCCGGAAGTATTGCCTGAATAGTTTTTCAGCCTTTTCTATCTGCTCCGGAGTATTCTCTTTCACTCCTTTCAGCATATATTCTTTGTTCATTGCTTCATATTTGTGAACACCCAAGGTGTGGTAAGGCAATATTTCTACACGCTGAATCATCTGGTACGTTCCAAGATGCTCTCCCAGCTGCCGGATATCGTCTTCGAAGTCACTGTAGCCGGGCACTAATACGTATCGCAACCAGAATGGTTTATGATTGGTTTCAAGCCAGGCTGCGGTTTTCAGGGTCTGCTCGTTGCTTCTTCCGGTTAAAGACTGATGATGTTCCGGATTAAATTCTTTGATATCTAATAAAACCAGATCAGTCAATTCCAATAGTTCCTCTACATCATTGTTCCATAGCCCGCCATTGGTATCAAGGCAAATATGGATTCCTTTTTCCTTTAGTCTTTTAAAAAGTGGGATAAGCGATTTAGCTTGAAAAGTAGGCTCTCCGCCGGAAAAGGTGATACCTCCCTTTTTACCGAAGAAAGCTTTCTGACTGACGGCCATGCGAACTATTTCCTCAGGGTCGGTTGCTGTCCCTCCTTTGGCTTCAATTGTGTCCGGATTGGCACAATAGAGGCAACGGAAGTTACACCCTTGAAGGAAAACGACGAGCCGGAGACCCGGCCCGTCGAATGTTCCCATTGACTCGTATGAGTGTACGTTTATCATTCAATTACATTCTTTCGTGAAAACTGCGGCTGATTACTTCCAACTGATGTTCGCGGCTCAATTTCACGAAATTAACGGCATATCCTGAGACACGGATAGTCAGTTGCGGATACTTTTCGGGATGTTCCATCGCATCCTGCAACATTTCCCGGTTCAGCACGTTTACGTTCAGGTGGTGTGCGCCTTTTGTAAAATATCCGTCCATCATGGTCACCAGATTGTCGATACGGTCTTCTTGTGTTGCTCCCAATGATTTGGGAACGATTGAGAATGTATTGCTGATACCATCCTGTGAGTCGCGATAACGCAACTTGGCTACAGAACTCAGTGAGGCGATTGCACCATTTTTATCACGTCCGTGCATGGGGTTGGCACCGGGAGCAAAGGCAATGCCTTTGGCGCGTCCGTCAGGAGTGGCACCGGTCTTCTTGCCATACATTACGTTCGAAGTGATAGTCAGCAGCGAAAGGGTAGGACGGGCATTCTTATATACGGGGAGTTTCTTTAATTCTTCGCTAAAGAAATATACCAGGTCCACACCCAGGTGGTCTACACGGTCATCGTCATTACCGAAACAAGGGAAAGCACCTTCGATATCGAATCCCTCCGTCAGTCCGATGTCGTTGCGACGGGCTTTCACATGTGCATATTTGATGGCGGACAGTGAATCGATGGCGATTGAGAGTCCGGCTACACCATAAGCGAGGTTAATGCGGGGATCAGTATCCACGAAAGCCATCTGCGCCTTTTCGTAGTAATACTTATCGTGCATGTAATGTATGATATTCATTGCTTCGTTGTATACACGTGCAATTTGTATCAATACTTTCTTATAGTTGGCCATTACTTCTTCGAACTTCAGTGTTTCACCGGTCAATACAGGGATGTCTTTTACCATAACTGTACCTGTATTTTCGCAACGTCCTCCGTTGATAGCCAGTAGCAGGGCTTTGGCAAGGTTGGCACGTGCGCCGAAGAACTGAATCTGCTTTCCGATTTCCTGATATGAAACACAACAAGCGATTCCGTAGTCATCCGATTGACGGACTTCACGCATCAGGTCGTCGTTTTCGTATTGTACGGAAGAAGTGTCGATAGATACTTGTGCACAGAATGCTTTGAAACCTTCGGGTAACTCAGGGCTCCATAGTACAGTCATGTTAGGTTCCGGTGACGGGCCTAAGTTATAAAGTGTCTGCAAGAAGCGGAAAGAAGTTTTAGTAACTTTGGTACGTCCATCATTGAAACGTCCACCGATAGATTCGGTCACCCATGTGGGATCACCCGCAAAAATATCGTTGTACGACTGCATACGCAAGTGGCGTACCATACGGAGTTTGATAACGAATTGGTCGATCAGTTCCTGAGCGAATGTTTCGGTTATCGTACCCTGGCTTAATTCATATTCAAGATAGATGTCGAGGAATGAAGATACATTACCCAGTGACATGGCAGCACCATCCTGCTCTTTTACGGCAGCCAGATAAGCCATATACACCCATTGTACAGCTTCCTGTGCGGTATATGCCGGTCGGCTCAGATCCAAACCATAATATTCGCCCAATACTTTAATCTCTTTCAGGGCCTTGATTTGCTCGGCTACTTCTTCACGAAGACGAATGCGGGCTTCAGTCATAGGACCTGTCAGATTATGCAGATCTTCTTTTTTAGCTTCTATCAGACGGTCAAGACCATAGAGAGCCAGGCGGCGATAATCACCGATGATACGTCCGCGTGCATAGTTGTCGGGAAGTCCGGTAAGGAATCCCAATGAACGGAACGAACGAATTTCTTCGGTATACACATCGAATACCCCATCATTGTGAGTCTTGCGATAGTGAGTGAAGATATCCTTAACTCTGTCATCTACTTCCACTCCGTTTTCACGGCAAGCTTTCATAACCACATTGATTCCGCCAAACGGTTTGATGGCACGTTTTAACACCTGATCGGTCTGTAGTCCGACGATCAGTTCGTTCTCTTTATCGATGTAGCCGGCAGGGTGAGAGGTTATAGTAGATACAGTTGTGTAGTCGAGTGCACGAATACCATTATTGTTTCTCTCTTCTTCGAGAGCTTTGAGACAGTGATTCCAGACAGCTTTGGTGCGTTCGGTAGGTCCTTGCAGGAAAGAAGCATCCCCTTCATAAGGAGTGATGTTGTTACTAACGAAATCCCTTACATTGATTTCTTTGCTCCAAAGTCCATCTTTAAAGGTCTTATTCAGTTCCATAAAATTAATCAGTTAGTGGTTAGTTATCCTTTAGAGCGCGCAAATTTACAACCTTTTTTCGGTTTAGGTATATAAAAGGGTCCTATTTTATGTTGAATAGCATAAAAATACCTATTTATGGGGAGAAGCCAGAGGGCGGTTATTACTTTCAAATATACTTTTCTAATATTTTTTTGCGGAATAATTTGCAAGTTAAAAAATGATTCGTACCTTTGCAGCGCTTTAAGAGAAAAGCACTACTTAACCGTAGTTCTGGAGAGGTGGCAGAGTGGTCGATTGCGGCGGTCTTGAAAACCGTTGTACTGCGAGGTACCCGGGGTTCGAATCCCTGTCTCTCCGCTGAAAACAAAAAAACAAAGTTATAAGTCCTTGAATTTCAATAATTCAAGGACTTTCTTTTTTTAGTATATAACATATCAGTCTGCATAATAAAGAACGAGGAGCAACGTAGATCAATGATAACCCTTGAGGACCTACCTTATATGTAGAATAGTGGGAAAATCGATTTTATTTGTTCCGCTACTTGAGCAGATGTCATTACCACACCGTCGGTGTCTAGTTGTAAATGCAATAGTTGAGGCCTCTTATATAGACCGTTGGCTTGAACGTTACTTTTTAAGGAGCGACACACATTATCAAAGTTTATAAATCAAAGCAAGGTTCTATTTTTTGTATTCCTTTTGTAAGATATATAGTCGGGCTATTCCTTTATTTCAGTGTTTTGCTATCCTCTAATTCATTATACTACATTCTTTTTTACTTTTTTCTATATATCAGTAATTGACCTGAGGTCGACATTATTTAAAAGATTTTCAGTTGTCGTCATTTGTGAAATTTACACCAATGGCTGGTTGTTTTTTAAAGAGACAATAAACGGTAATGGCTGATAGCGTGTTGGCTATGAAATGAATACTAACTTTATCTTCGGTGACTATAGTGGTAAGTTGTTAAATCTTATGATTGAATATTCTAACTTAAATGATTTTATTGCTGTATTCCTATTTTTTTAAGATAACAGATTGATGAATTATATCGTATTCACGTTAAATTAAATAATTTATGAGTGATGAAAATCAAAGCTTTTGTCTATCTTTGTAAATAGACTTAATTCTAAAATAAATAGTATGGCAAAAGAGTTGAATTTTACATTGGAAGGTGTACAAGGTGATTTAAAGTTGAAATACGGTCCTTTTAATCAACGTTTATACCAAGACGGAAGAGAGATCAAAAAACAAGGACGATTCAATCCGAAATATTATGTGATTAACACCAATGGGGAAAAAGAAGAAATAAAGGTTGTCTATGGTTTTGATTTTGTCCATGTCGCTGTGTTCCGCGGACAGAAAATCGATCTGGAGGAACGGCTATCTATCCGCGAATACATAGTGGGCGGTCTGCCTGTGTTACTTGTCTTTCTAGGTGGGTTGATTGGAGCCTTGTTCGGCATCATGGGTGCTACGTTCAATTATAATCATATGCGGCAGGAAAAGTCTTTTATGAAACAACTGCTTGTTTCCCTGGGCGTTTCCATACTCTGCTATGTAGCTTATTTTATATTTGCTATTGGTGTCCAGTTGATAGTGGCTAGATAGGCTGGAAAGTAAAAGAAAGGTGGCTTCGCGGTTATTCCGTATGCCACCTTTTTTAGTAAACTTCTGAATGTCCTCCCCACGGATGATGGCAACTATCCATATTGGGAAAAGTAAAAACAGGCGAAAGGAAAAATGAAAACTGTATTTTCTCTGTATTCTTTCGGGAGATTCCCGTTTTTTATCAATTCCCGTAGGTACCGATTAATCCATTCGTTGTGATAGTTTCTGCACTTATTTTCAGTTTCCGGCATCTACTGTTATTATAGAACCGGATATGTGCTTTTCCCTCCTTATCCGGAGTGACAGACGGATTCCAGTATAATGTACGACGATAGTCGGGGACAGGAGGGAGCACAGAATAATTGGGGTGATAGAATTCTTTAACTTGGCTGTAACCGTCGAGCCATGTTTTTCGGACACCTTTCCCTGCTTCTGTCGGTATCTTACCTTCCGGATATGTTTCGATCAGTACGGCACAACTGTATAAGTCGGATACATCGAACGGGGTCAATCGCGGATCTGCATACTGGCAAATCGTAGATAGATTTTCAGTGATATAAATCGATTTAATGGCTTCGAGTCTTATATATTTGTATTTATTATAATCCATTTCTGTATGCCGGGTGCGTTCATAGTTGATTACGAAAAGTGGCATTTTACTTTTATAATACAGGTAATTTCGTCCTGAAACAGGACTGAAATTTTTATTCATGTTCATCATAAGTTCGTGTATGTCGTCACCAATAAATTTTCCACTGTCTTTTATGTCGTCCAGTTCGGAATGTACATCATAATAAGCAATCGATTTCGAACGGCTTTCATATATCTCTTTTTCTTTGGTTCTCTTTTTGGCTTTGATAGTTACCTCTTTTAAACGGTAGTTCTTTTCATGGTTACCTGTCTTTGCCAGCGAATCTGCGTAAGCGGCAAAGAAGGTTTCGATATCCTCTTCAGGTAGGGGAGTGGTTTCCACTTCGGGCATAAGTTCTTTCTCTTTTTCTGCATTGGCAATGCTTACCTGCATATCCGCATAATGATATTTTCGGGGGGCAGGACTGAATAGCCTATCCAATAAAATACGGTAATCTTTCTTTTTTCTATTGACTGTAACTGCCAATATCAAGTCCCATTTTCCATATATATCGGATATTAGTGAGAAGTGTCCTAAACTATCTGTAGTGATGGCTTCGATGAAACTGCTGTTTTCCTCATTCTCCCCGCGTTTCTTCAGGAAGCAGGACACTTCTACGTTAGGCTTGGGAAGTTGCCGGACGAAAGAGACAACCTGCCCTCGCGTTTCGATACCTTGCTCCGGTCCGTATTTAAGGTCAAGAGACTCAATTCCTGTCATTTGTTTCCAAGAGTAGCGGCGCCATCCCTGCACTCTTAATAAGAGATCGATTGCCTTGCGGCGTGTATCGTCCCGGGATTTGAAATAATATTGGGGATTGTTGACATATCCTTTTATTTCGGACATTAATAAAAGATCGGTCAACATATTGTGCCCTGATTCTACTTCATTCATGCCGTCTCTCACAGATAGGGCAAATGGGGTTTGTACCGGAATCTTTTCTTTTCCGGTCAGGGTGAATTCAAGGTTTACCAATTCGTAAGGGTCGTATGTCTCTTTGTCTGCCTGTACCTGAACGGATAATTGCTCTTTGGGATAGGTAAATATCAAACGATCCGATAGGACCTCTCCGTTACTGTTGAATAACGCGATTCGGGAAACTCCGGGTACTAATTTACTTTTATCTATTTTGAAGCGAATCGTTTCATTACCTTCGACATCGATCAGGCAGAATTTGTATAGTTTGCCTCCGCTGATGACTGCCAGTCCCAATACGTCGGAGGGGGTATTGGAATTCTTTTGCACTGCTATTTCAATGCTGTCTGTGTATGATAAATTGTCGGCATGTAATATATATCCTTCCGGTAAGGCTTCCGGCATATTGAACTGGTGCTTTTTGCCATTAAATTCGACTATTGCTTTTTGTTTCTCTCCCGTGGGCGTGTAATTGAAAATTCCCCGTCCATCATGTGTTACATTGAAACGGGCTGTTTCTTGTTTTTCTTCGTTAATAACAATACCGGTGAGGGTAATGGGGTTTCCATAGGTATCTGTCGCTTCAAAAGCCACTTCGGATTCTATCCCCCGAACCAGATTTCCACCTTCGGGGAAGAACTTTAAATTTACTTTTTTACCTTTTGTCGGTTTGGGACGCTCCAGCGGGTAGTTTCCTGTCGCATATTTCCGCATCTCTTTTTCCGTAAAGTCGCCTTCTGCCTTAGGTTTGTCGAAAACCGGCAACAGTCTTGAGAAAATGATATCTCCTCCAAAATTCAGCATATATTTTGTGTAGGCACGAATTTCATAAAATCCTGAATAAAACGGGAGTTGGCCTAGTGTGAAATCTCCGTGGCATTGTCCGTTTTCTATTTTTAATGTCCGTTTGTCGATAACTTCACCACCGGGATTTAATAATTCGACATATAAAGTCTTGCTCAGGTCAGTGGCCGGATGCAGGTCGGAAGTGACCAGGAAACATTTAAACCAGATATTATCACCTTGGTAATAACTGGTATTGTCAAATTGCATGTAAACCTTCTCTTGAGGGATATATTTGGAAAAATTATCGATCAGGTAGGCGTATTGGCTTAGTTTTTGGACAATACTGTCCGTGGTTTGTGCAGATACACTCAGGCAAAACAGGTATAATAGCAAATGTACCTTTAATGTTTTAGGTGTTTTCATTTCGTATCTTGGGTTAGATGGGAGATTGGTTTTTCCGTTGTGAGTCCTGTCTTAAATAAAGTTCTTTACTCTTACATCAGGATTCGTCTTTTGCAGGGCTTTTATCAGTTCCCGGGGTGATTGGGGATCTATCATGACAAACCCGGTGGCGTGTCTGATCTTTATTTTCTGCATGCCCAAGGCATGGCGAGTATACGTAACATCGGTGATATGACTGAATGTTCGTTTTTGGCGGAAGAAGTCATTTACTATTTGTAAATCTCCGTTTTTCTTGACAATGTATTTGCAGGATGTTTGTGAAAAATAGATGGTTGCACTGGGACCTATACATGCGGTACCTATCCAGATTGCTTGTATAGTTATGAAACTGATCGCAATGCATGCTATTATACCTATGGCGAACAACCAAACTCCTAATTGGGGATTTCGCGCTTTAAATGTTTGTTCCATCTTTTTTTAGATTGTATGTGTAACTGTCTGATAAAGATAGAAAAAAATATAATGAAAGAATCTTTTTTCTATTCTTTTCTGAATTGTGGCTGCGAAAATAATTATTTAGGGCCTGTTGGATTCCGAAAGTTCCGGTGAAAAAGATAAAAGCTTCTCTAAACCACCGTGGCTGCGATCGATGAAAAATAGGCAAGGGAGATTTGAACAGGTGCGTGCTTGTAATATGCAAAATTCGGACAAGAATTTGGAATCGGAAAATTTAGATTCTGTTTTTATGCGGGAAGCTACAGTCCGGAAATAATAATTCTTTGCCGATAGATGATCTGTTCTTTCTTTTTTATCTATTTTTGCCCCTTGAGAATTTTAATTATTAATCTAACTATCATGAAACGAAAAGCGACTTTACTATTTCTCGTGACATTCGTGCTGCTGCTCGGTGCAGTCGCACAGGAAAAATTGAAAACAGTGATCGAACCCCTGCAAAATGAAAGATGGTGGGGTGGATTCGTGGCTTTAGGAAATCAAATGCCATTCAATGATCACTTGCGGATGCAAGACATGTCACGCAATAATATGAACAACCAAGTAGTGCCGTTCATGCTTTCTTCGGAGGGCAGGTATATCTGGGCCGAAAATCCGTTTTGTTTTGAAGTAAAGGATGGGCAGCTGATTATTTATTCAGACTCGGAAAAGATAGAGCCGGTGAAGGCCGGAACTACGCTGAAAGAGGCTTTGCTGGCTGCATCGGCTAAACATTTTCCACCTTCGGGAAAGATTCCGGAACCTACTTTCTTTTCTCTTCCGCAATATAATACCTGGATTGAGCTGATGTATGATCAAAATCAGGAAGACATTATGAATTATGCCCATAAAGCTGTGGAGAACGGATTTCCTCAGGGGGTGTTTATGGTAGATGATAACTGGCAGAGATATTATGGTAACTTTGACTTCAAAACCGAGAGGTTTCCGGATCCGAAAGGGATGACAGACGAGTTGCACCGGATGGGATTCAAGGTGATGTTGTGGGTGGCTCCCTATGTTTCGCCCGATAGTCCCGAATTCCGTGAATTGGAAGCAAAAGGATATTTGTTGAAAGATAAAAACGGGCGCACGGCCATTATTCATTGGTGGAATGGTTACAGTGCCTGTTATGATACCACAAATCCGGAGGCTATGAATTATCTGAAGGAACAGTTAAAAGCCAATCAAGAAAAATATGGTATCGACGGATTTAAGTTTGATGGTGGAGACGTAGCTTATATGACAGGAGAGTATACTTTTCATGATAAGAATGCCAATGTGAATACTTTTATGGAAAAATGGGCTGAGATAGGTTTGAGTTTTCCTTACAATGAATTGCGTGCATCTTGGAAGTTGGGTGGCCAGGCATTGGTACAGCGGCTGGGTGATAAAGATTATTCTTGGCGTGCGACTCAGTTATTGATTCCCGATATGACTGCTGCCGGATTGTTGGGGCATTATTATACTTGTCCCGATATGGTAGGCGGAGGACAATTCGGAGCTTTTCTGAATGTGAAGAAATTTGATGAAGAACTTATTGTACGTTCGTGCCAGGTGCATGCCCTGATGCCAATGATGCAATTCTCGGTAGCTCCTTGGCGTATTCTCAGTAAAGAGAATGTGGCTATTTGTGCGAAGTATGCCCATCTTCACCAGCAAATGGGAGATTATATTTTGGAGTTGGCAAAACATGCGTCAAAGACCGGTGAACCCATTGTTCGCCACATGGAATATCAGTATCCTCACCAGGGATTCATCGATTGCAAAGACCAGTTTATGCTGGGGGATAAATATCTGGTAGCTCCGATGCTGACATCCGGAACAAGCCGTACCGTAATGTTGCCAAAGGGTAGATGGAAAGATGATCGGGGCAAGGTGTTTAAAGGGCCGCGGACAATGACAATAGATGTTCCCCTTGAACGTTTGCCATATTTTGAGAAACTGACGAAATAATTTCTGGGCCGATAAAACAAGAAAAGCCACACTGTCAATATGTACAGCGTGGCTTTTGTTTTTGTAAGTTTAAGCTAATTCGGCGTTACTTTACACGGATAATGTTGTAATTCAGATCGCTTTCCGATACTTCCAGGCTGTCATCAGCCAGTGTCAGGGTAGTATCATTGGCAATTACGAAATAAACAGGTTCACTTCCGTCACTCGGATTCAGTTTGATGGCCGTTTTCTTTTTATCTTTGACGGTTTTCTCCACTTTTACCGGCTTTCCTTTAGAAGTAAAAGTCTTGTCTTTGCCTTTACCTTCAGCATCCAGATAAGTGACGTCCAGTGTATACGTTGTATCGGTTGCGTTCGCCAGTGTGTTCAAAGTTAACACGTAACGGATACCCGGACCGTCAGCAGCAGGAAGCACACCTTCATATACCTGGGTTTCTTCCATTGTGGGTTCCATAGCTACTGCCAGACTGTCTGCGACTGCTTCTTCAGCTTTCGTTCCTTTTGATTGGCAGGATACCAATGCAGCAACGACGGCTGCTAACATAATTACTTTTTTCATTGTTAAGTGCTTTAAATTAATATAAAAAGTGAGTTGCTATTCCTCCTCTTCTCTCTTAATAACCAACAGCTTATCGACTCTTCCACGGTCCATATCCACTACTTCGAACTGAAGGTTTTTGTAAGTGAATATATCTCCGGCTTTGGGAATACGTCCTATCAGGAACATAGCCAATCCGCCTAAAGTTGTAAAGTCTTCCGATTCGATATCATCATAAGAGAGTATTCCCATCTCTTCCATAAAATCTCCGATATTCATTGAAGCCTCTACCAACAAGGAGCCGTCCTGTCGGCGAACGATTTCCTCTTCTTCCGTATCGTCCTCTTCCAGAATGTCTCCAAAGATACTTTCGGTCAAGTCATGCAGGGTAATGATTCCCTCTGTGCTGCCATACTCGTTTACAACAACTCCGAACTTATTTTTGTTCTTCTTAAATAGCTCTAAAACTTTTTTAGCGTATAAACTTTCGGGTATAAACAAGGCGGGACGTGCGATTTCTCTAAGGTTGAATTCCTGTTCGCTACCTATCATCAGTATGATATCTTTCACAGAAACCACACCTGCTATTTCGTCGGTGTCGTCATCAATCAGGAGGTATTTACTGAAATGCTCGTTGTCGATGATCTGAAGCACTTTCTCTTTGCTGTCAGTCGTATGTAGCACCACCAGATCACGTCGGTGAGTCATCAGTTCGTTGGCACGTTTATCCGAAAAGCGAAAGACATCACGTAGCATTTCGGTTTCTTCTTTGTCAATCACACCCTGCTCCGAGCTTTGGTGAAGAATCATTTTCAGTTCTTCCTGAGTCATCAGGCGTTCTTCGCTTTTCAGACCGATCAGTTTGTTGAGCAGGCGGGTGGAAATGCTGAGCAACCAGACAAAAGGGAATGAAATCTTGGTCAGCAGAATCATGACGGGACTCAGCAAGGTTGCATAGCGCTCGGGATTGCTGAGAGCGATGGATTTGGGTACAAGCTCACCGATAATCAGTGACAGGTAGGTAATGACGATTACGGTTGTGATCATGGCCAGGTCCTTTGCATAGACTTCGGCTCCCGGTATCATGGCAAAGAGCGGAGTCACATCATCGGCAATGGCTACTCCACCGAAAGCACCCGATACGATACCGATCAGCGTGATACCAATCTGAATGGTAGAAAGAAATTTTTCGGGTTCTTCCAATTGTTTCAATACTCCCCGGGCAGATTTGTTCCCTTTGCTGACCAGGGTTTCCAGACGTGCTTTACTTGAGGATACTAAGGCAATCTCGTACATGGCAAAAATGCCATTCAGTACGAGTAAAAGAATAATTACTAAGAATTCCATATAAGTTTGAATAGTTTCATGACCGCAAATTACACCAAAGTACGGACTCACGCAAAAACTATCGGAATTATTAATGAATTTTTTCAAAAATACCGAGGCCGGACCTCATATATTGGGATCCGGCCTCGGTTAAACTCAGTTTTGTGGTTCTCGAACTTACTTGTTCTTAGTATAGTTGTCTGCTTTTTCTTTGGCGCGTGCTACACGTTTGGCTGTATCGGGGTGTGAAGAGAACATTTTCTGGAATTTAGACTCTTTGGGGGCCTCGGCTGAGAGTTCCAGTAGTTTGTTCAGAGCATTGTACATTGCATACGGATCAATGTTATGTTTGATGCTGAATTCGAAACCATAATCATCGGCTTCGCTCTCTTGCTTCTGAGAATATTGGGCACCGGCTAATGCTTCTGCCATAGCTCCCAGTTCCGAATCAGTCAGTTTGGAAACGGTAGAGCTGGCTGCTCCTGCAGCATTCTTTACTGCCGAACGAAGATATGCACTCTTCATGGCATCTTTAGAGTCTGTATGAATCACGTGACCGATCTCATGTCCGACAACTGCCATCACTTCATCGTCCGTCATAATATCCATCAATCCGGCACAGATGCGGACACTGCCGTCACCACAGGCAAAAGCATTCACGTCGACAACCTCATATACTCCGAAATTCACTTTCAGTCCGTCTACTTCTTTGATATGTCCGGTCAGTTTCTCCAGGCGTTTGCCGTATTCGCTGTCGGCTGCGGTCAGCGGATTGTGGGTGTCCATCCATTGCATGTATTCTTTGCTCATGGCTGCGATGTCCGAATCGGACAAGGTGATGGCTTTCGCTGCGTCGCTACCGGCTTGTACCACTTTGCCTACATTGATTTTCTTTCCACCGATTTTGAACTGTGCGGATGCTGTCGTGAAGCACATTCCGCATAAAAGTGCCGCAATAAAAACAATTCTTTTTTTCATTTTGTGAGTTTTTATAGTTAATAATATAGTTGTTTCGAGATTTAATATTCAAATGTGATACCCAAGGTTGGCATTAATGTTCCGCTTTTCTGGGTTATGTATTTCATTTTGTAGCGCTGTTCTGCCATGGGGGCGGATGGATTTTCGATAACGCCTGTACTCATCAGGATATCCGGTTGCTTGAATTTGCTGTTTGTCACATTCTGCAAATCGATGTAGAATCCCAACATACAGCGTTTCAGATAAAATGTTTTGTCCACTCGTACATCCAGTTGGCCGAAGGCGGGCAAGCGTCCGGTATTGTACTTTGTGTAGTCATAGTATGGACGTCCCTGTGCATTCCATGCCGTAACAAGAGATGATTTTTCCACATCATAAGGGGTATAGGGTGCTCCTCCTATACAGCTGATTTTCATGCCCAGGCTCCAGTTGTGTGGAAAGTTATAAGTTCCACTCATATTGAAAATGTACCGGTTGTCCCAAGCGGAAGCGATGTACTCCGATTGTTTGTTGTTGCGGTATTCGCTTTTGAACAGGGTGAACGAGGATGCCAGATTCAGTTTTTTAGCTATCAGCCATTTCATTAATATTTCTATGCCGTATGCACGTCCTTGGGCGGTAGAGGACAAGGCTTCGTTTCCGATGACTCCGTAGTCATTGCCTTTGCAAGCCAGGGGGATGCCGTCTGCGATGGAGAACGGTATTTTATCATATTGTTTGTAAAAACCTTCGGCAGACAGTTCGAATGTATTTCCCGGATGCCAACTCAGGCCGAGACTTTCTTGACTGACGCTCATGTAACGGAGGTATTTGTTGACCCATGCTCCATTGTTATCTTTAAATCCCAATCCGGTATAAGGCGGGAGCTGATAATATAGTCCTGCATTTCCACTTAAATATAATCCGTCTGTCAGCCGGTATGATAGTGACAGGCGGGGTGAGAGTTGGTCGCCCATCCCTTTCATGCCGGAAGAAAAGTTGTTGGCATCGGTCCGTACGCCGAGTGAGGCAGTGAATCGTTCATCGGTAGTTGCATAGTTGATGGTTCCGAATATGCCCCAACGCCACATACCCAGATATGTGTGATAATCAAACGTCCTGCCTTCATCAATATACACTCGTTGAAAGGTGGTGTTGGTGTATTGGGAATAATCCAGATTGGCTCCGAAATTAATTTTCCAATTACCGAAAGTCGAGGTGTTCTCTATCCGGAATTTGGTCTCCTGTTCCACTGAGCGCAACTTCAGGGATAAGTTGTCCGCACTGCTTTCGTCATTATTCAGATATTTGGTATTGCGGTTGTTCAGGTAACTGTGGCTGACGACTACAGATTGTACATGTATGCCTGCATAGTGACGGTATACGGCTCCCAGTGTAAAAGTCTCCTGCTGTATCTTGGGCAGGTAACTCAATATGTATTCCGCTTTTTCTCCATCCAGCTTGGTATTCAGTTTCATGTTATCGATTCCTCCGAGCCCGAGTATTGTCAACTCGTTGTTGGCATTGAAGCGAGTTTTCAGTTTAAATTGTGCGTCGGTGAAAGTTGGCAGGAAAGGTAACCCCAACATGTCAAATAAAAACTGGAGGTATGACTGACGCACCGAAACCAGATAAGATGTCTTCTTTCCTATATGTCCGTTCGATGCTAACGAGACTTCCGAGGCTCCTAAAGTTGCTTTTAATGAATTGCGTTCCATATCTCCGTCCCGAAGCTTAAAGTCGAGTACCGAACTCATGGCATTCCCTCTGTCGGTCGGAAAAGCTCCCGTATAGAAATTGACTTCACGAATCAAGTCTGCGTTGATGATGCCCACCGGACCTCCCGAGGCCCCTTGAGTGCTGAAATGATTAATATTGGGAATTTCTACTCCATCCAGATAGAAACGGTTTTCGGAAGGAGATCCTCCGCGTACGATCAGGTCATTTCGATATCCGGCAGGGGAGAAGGCAACGCCCGGATAAGATTGGACAATACGTGAGATATCCCGGTTGGCTCCGGGGCTTTTCTCGATTTCCTGCAATCCGATGATACGTAGCCCTACAGGACTCTCCGGGTCTCTTCGGAAAGGAGAAGCAGTAACCGTGACTCCTTCTAATTCGGTCAGGTTTTCTTCTGTTTCTATTTGGATGGTGAGATCTTTAGTAGAGACGATATATTCGGGGGTGAGTATGGTTTTGTATCCTACAGCAGACGCCTGCAGACGATAAATGCCCGGAGGGACTTCTCCGATGTTGAAGTGCCCTTCGGCATCTGTCACTCCTCCGCGTCCCAGCCCTAAGACCAGTACATTGATAAATTCCAGCGGTTGACGACTGGCTTTGTCAATCACAGTTCCCTTTATTCGGTGTGTCGGTTGCGCACTGACTGTGGTGAGCAGGCCGAGTAACAACAGGAGCAAAACATTTTTCTTCATTGGCCCGGTTCGATATACTTTGTGAATTCTGTGCAAAGTTATATAAAAATGGTTTCGTCTCTCGTTTTTATCTGCTATTTTTGTGGGAAAGTTTTAAATAGAAAAGATGAAAACCGTAAAACTGATTACTTGCGATGATGCCTTTCAAGCTCATATTATACAGGGAGCACTTGCTAATGAAGGTATTGATTCTCTATTACATAATGAAAATATGTCGACCTTGTTGCGGGGTTTTGTCCATGACATCTCAGGAGTGGATGTCTTGGTGGCGGATTGCGATTATGAAGCAGCCATGCAGTTGCTGAGGCAGAATCAGATGATACCCGAAGAACAGAAGTTTTGTCCTTTCTGCGGTTCGGACCGGATTAAGTTTGTTCTTAAAAAGGAGCATCGTGTGAGGGCTGTCAGCGCTGCCATTGTTTCTATGCTGGCTACTGTCCCGCCCGGAGGCAATCATTGGGAATATATCTGCGACCATTGTGGGAAAGCTTTCGAAAAGCCGGTTACGGAATTCAACCCTTCTGCTTTGGAAGAGAAAGATTGAAAAGACAAACTCTAAAAAAACATAGATTAAAAATGAAAAGAAGAAATTTATTTTTGGCTTGTCTGCTTTTATTTGTATTGCCGCTTAGTGCCGCAAGGGTAGATACGCTGATGGTGAAGAGTCCCTCTATGAATAAGGAGGTGCAGGTGTTGGTAGTGACCCCTGATGTTGCTTTGGGAAAAAATGCAGCGGCTTGTCCGGTACTTTACTTGTTGCATGGGTATGGCGGTCATGCTAAGACCTGGATTCAGATAAAACCGAACTTGCCGGAAATAGCAGATGAAAAAGGGATCATTTTTGTGTGTCCCGATGGCAAAGACAGTTGGTACTGGGACAGCCCCAAGAATCCGGCGTACCGATATGAAACGTTTGTTTCTTCAGAGTTAGTGAACTACATTGACCGTAATTATAAAACGATTGCTGATCGGAAGGGACGTGCCATTACCGGTCTCAGCATGGGAGGACATGGGGCAATGTGGTTAGGTATTCGCCATAAAGACGTGTTTGGAGCGGCAGGAAGCACCAGCGGAGGTGTCGATATCCGTCCTTTCCCCAAAAACTGGAGCATGAACAAGCAGTTGGGTGAACTGGCCTCAAATAAAAGAATATGGGATGAACATACGGTAGTCAATCAACTCGACAAGATTCAGAATGGTGATCTTGCTTTAATTATAGATTGCGGTGAGGATGATTTTTTTCTGAATGTGAACAAAGACTTTCACGATCGGTTGTTGGGCCGCAAGATAGATCATGATTTTATTACCCGTCCCGGTGAACACAATGGAAAATACTGGAATAATTCCATTGATTATCAGATTCTTTTCTTCAGCAAGTTCTTTGCCGGAGAGTAAAGAGCGAGTGATAAGGAGCATCATGGGATTATACGTCCCGTTCCTCCCTCGGCGTATGGCATCCGGAGAGGTGCCGGTGAGTCCGGGGAGGAATTGTTTGTAAGGAAAATGCCAATATATGTAATGCCCCATAACAATATATGTAATCGAAATAACATATATTGTTATGGGGCATTACATTACTACTTCGTGGAGGCAGGATTGAAGTCGTTCCCCTTATTCGATGGTGATGCCGATGGTTCTCGTGTCTGTTTTTGTTTCATCGTATGCATCACCGTTTATGTCGATCACAGTACCTGTAGAAGTGGTCTTAGCGATGATTCCGGTTGGCTTTTCGTTTTCATCCAGTTCATAAGTGTATTTTGTATACTCCTCTTTGTTTTCTTCCGGAGTGTTGCCGATAATCAGGTGTTTGGACTGACGGCCCAACAGTCCGGCATAAATAGCGTCGTTGTGGAAAGACAGGGGGTAAGTTTCGCAAACTTGCAGGCAAGGGAGCTGATACAGGTTCTCCGTATTTCCCGCCTGATAATTGGTTTGCAAGCCATTGGCAATGATATGGCTTAAATTCCCGTTGTCGTCGTATGCCAACTCTACGGAAGAATAAGGCGTACTGTTTATTTCTTCATCGATCCGGGTAAGATATTCACCGGAATAGGTGAAGGTGTACTTTCTGACCTGGTCGGACAATTTGTAAGTACATTCGGTGGCATATCCCGCACTTCCTAAGATATAAATGGCGGTATTTCCGTTTTCATCTGCCAATGTCACTTCGTTACCGGAGTAGGAGAGAGTCGTTTCGTGGGTCAGGCTCTGCCCGTAGAACTCCTGTAATGTGGTATGGGTCGTTAGTTTATTGTTATCGTATACATAAGTATCGGTGCGTAATACGTCGCCTCCGTTACTGTGCAGATTCTCTTTCAGGATCATCAGGCTGAAATCGGGGGCCGGAGGAAATTCCCGTTCTTCCTTATCATCGGTACATGCCGAGGTAGCCATGACAGAAAATGATAAAAAGAAACAGTATAGAAGTTTATTCATATCAATAATGTTTTATTTGCCTGCAAATGTAGTTAATAACCTGCTCTATCTACCACGATTGTGGTATAAAAATGCCTTCAATGTGCGATTTCTTTCCATACCGGATTCCTCTATCTTTGCCACATATAAAGATTGGACACTGACAATGAACTCTAAATATAGATAGCAAATGGAAACGAAAAAATTACATTTTGAGACTTTACAACTCCATGTTGGACAGGAGACTCCCGACCCGGCAACCGATGCGCGTGCCGTACCTATTTATCAGACAACTTCCTATGTGTTCCGGGATTCGGCCCATGCCGCCGCACGATTTGGATTGCAAGACCCTGGGAATATTTATGGACGACTGACCAATTCCACTCAGGGAGTATTGGAGGAACGCATCGCAGCACTTGAAGGGGGAGTAGGTGGGCTTGCCGTGGCTTCCGGAGCTGCTGCCGTGACCTATGCTATCGAGAATATCACCCGTTCCGGTGATCATATTGTGGCTGCCAAGACCATTTATGGGGGCACATATAACTTGCTGGCGCATACTCTGCCTGCTTATGGAGTAACGACCACTTTTGTAGATCCGTCCGATCTTTTTAATTTCGAACGGGCGATTCGTGAAAATACAAAGGCGATATTCATTGAAACTCTGGGAAACCCCAATTCCAATATTATCGATATGGATGCCGTAGCTGCCATTGCCCATAAATATCGGATTCCGCTGATTGTGGATAATACTTTCGGTACGCCTTACCTTATCCGTCCCATTGAGCACGGGGCAGACATTGTGGTACATTCTGCCACAAAATTCATTGGCGGACACGGCAGTTCGTTGGGAGGAGTTATTGTCGATTCCGGTAAATTTGACTGGGTTGCTTCCGGTAAATTCCCGCAACTGACCGAGCCGGATGCAAGTTATCATGGGGTACGGTTTGTCGATGCTGCCGGGGCTGCTGCCTACATTGTCCGTATACGTGCCGTGTTGCTGCGCGATACGGGTGCTGCCATCAGCCCGTTCAATGCTTTTATCTTGCTGCAAGGGTTGGAGACTTTGTCTTTGCGTGTAGAACGGCATGTGGCCAATGCTTTGAAGGTTATTGATTTTCTGGTGAACCATCCGAAGGTAGCGGCTGTTAATCATCCATCATTGCCCGGTCATCCGGATCATGCCATCTATCAACGTTATTTTCCTGGCGGGGCAGGTTCTATCTTCACTTTCGAGGTAAAGGGAGGAACGGAGGAAGCGCAGAAGTTTATCGATAGTCTGCAGATATTCTCTTTGCTGGCCAATGTGGCCGATGTGAAGTCGCTGGTGATTCATCCGGGCACTACCACACACTCGCAGTTGAATGCGCAGGAGCTGGAGGAACAGGGGATTAAACCCGGAACGGTCAGACTTTCGATAGGTACGGAGCATATTGAGGACATTATTGATGACTTACGTCAGGCATTAGAGAAAATTTAAAAAAATGGATATAGCAGCATTATTATCGGGAGGAGTGGACAGTTCGGTTGTTGTACATCTGCTTTGTGAGCAGGGCTACAAGCCTACACTGTTTTACATCAAAATAGGTATGGATGGGGCGGAATACATGGACTGTTCTGCCGAAGAGGATATAGAACTGTCTACTGCCATAGCCCGACGCTACGGTTTAGCACTGGAGGTTGTCGATTTACATCGGGAATACTGGGATAATGTGGCTGCTTATGCCATAGAAAAGATACGGAAGGGGGCAGACTCCGAATCCGGATGTGATGTGTAACAAGCTGATTAAGTTTGGCTGTTTCGAGCAGCAGGTCGGAAAAGATTTCGATCTTACGGCAACCGGACATTATGCTACGACCTTGCAACTAGGCGGGAAAACCTGGCTGGGTACAGCCAAGGACCCGATAAAAGATCAGACTGATTTCCTGGCCCAGATTGACTATTTGCAGGTTTCGAAATTGTTGTTTCCGATAGGTGGGCTGATGAAGCATGAAGTGCGTGAGATAGCGTTGCAGGCCGGATTGCCCAGTGCCCGTCGGAAGGATAGTCAGGGAATTTGCTTTTTGGGCAAGATAAATTATAACGATTTTGTCCGTCGCTTTCTGGGAGAAAAAGAGGGGGCGGTGATCGAATTTGAAACAGGTAAGAAGATTGGTACTCATCGCGGCTATTGGTTTCATACCATTGGCCAGCGAAAAGGATTGGGATTGGGAGGAGGACCCTGGTTCGTTGTGAAGAAGGATATTCAGGATAACATTATTTACGTCTCCCACGGTTATGATGCCGAGCAGCAGTATGGTTATGAATTCAGGATGAAAGACTTCAATTTTATTACAGATAACCCGTGGGAAGGCTCGACAGGCGAGGAGGAAGTAACATTTAAGATCCGGCATACACCTGAGTTTATCAAAGGCCGTTTGCTACATGACGAAGAGGGATACCGGATTATTTCTTCCGAAAAATTACAGGGAATTGCACCGGGACAGTTTGGCGTGATTTATGACGCCGAATCCCGGGTTTGTTTCGGGAGTGGAGAAATAGGATAAGAATATAACGAAAGCTCCTTCAGATGACACCGGTTTGTACAGAGATGCGGCTTAATAATCGGTCGCTGCTCGAGGTCTGTATGAATCGGTGTATTTGGGTTGATTTTCGGTACGCTCTTCTGCTTTAGATATAATATTCCGCCAGATCCACAATGCCTGCCCGCATGGCATATTTGGTAGCCTCGTGCACATTGTTCACTCCCAGTTTGCGGAATATATTTTTTCGGTGACTGTTGATGGTATGAAAACTCAGATGCTTCTCTGCCGCTATTTCTTTGGTCGTTTTGCCGGAAGCTATTTCTTTTAAGATTATTTTTTCCGTCGGTGTGAGCAGACGGTCTTCCTGCGGTACGAAAGTGTGCACGGCTGAAGCAGTGTTTACATTTCCACTTCCCGATAATAACAGATTGCTTACATGATTGCAGATAAAGCGCTCTTTTCGTGATGCGCATTGCAGGGCCGACATTATCTCTTCTTTGGAGTTGTCTTTCAGCACGACTCCGAAAGCATTGCTGCTGAACAATACCTGCCTCAGAAATCCGATGCTCAATTCATCCGAAAACAATAACCAGTCTGATTCTTTGAATCGTTCCTGAAGGATGATCAATTCATCTGCACCGGAAAAATCAAATAGTGTATAGTCTAAAATAACCACCGCTTGCGGATGAATGCGCAACAACTGGACCAACTCCATCTTATTGTCGGCTTCCAGCAACAAGCTTACCTCTTTTTGCTTGCTTAACAGAAACATCATTCCTGCTTTCGTGATGTCCTGATTATCTGCGATGATATATTCTCTCATAATCTGTCCATAAAAAAACTCCGTTGCAAATGTACACTTTTTGTGCGATTTGCAGCGGAGTTATGTGAATTAGTTACGAGCTTAAATAGAGTCTCGTCACTCTTATTACCATGAACGGCCTTTAAATACATCCGACTGGTTCAGCGGAACAAGGTTGCCGCTCAACGTTAATGTATTGGAGTTGAAGTTCGGATTAATGGTCACAGTGGCGTTGTTGCCTCCGTTTGTCAATGTGATAAAGACTTGTGCCGAGATACCGATACCTTGTACGCTGAAGTTGCAGTTCACATTGCCTCGTTTGTCGGTAGTCACTTTTACATCCGAAGTGGTTCCGTCCACTGTTACACCGCCAATTCCGTTAGGGCCGGGATACGGAGTATTGAACGCTACCTGTACGGTTGCTCTCTGTCCGTTCAACATTACAAAGTTAGTGTTGGACGATACGAAAGCTGTCTGGCCGCGTTTGAAGATTACCTGATCGGCTTCCAGTACAAACTGTTTGTCTTTGATAGCCTGTACGGCTTGCTGATAGGCCACTTGGTCGGCAGCTTGTTCCTCAGCTTTCAGTCTGGCTCTTTCTGCGTCTCTTTGTGCTTTACGGTCAGCGCGGCGTATGTCTCTTTGTGACTCTTGTGCATACATTAAAGTCGATGCACTTACTAATACTAATGCTACTAATGCAATAAACTTTTTCATAACTTTTTTTTGTTTAGGTTTAAAACTGTTGTTCGTTTATTCCAAGAACAACTCCCTTTTCAGATTGTTCACTTGCGTCTCACAATTTTATATCCGATGGCAGCAATCGTAATGCTCATTAACGGACTGATAATGTTGAAGAAGCAATAGGGAAGATAAACCAGTGTAGGAACACTCAGTATCGTAGCTTGCGTCATTCCGCAGGTGTTCCATGGTATTAATACGGAGGTCACTGTAACAGAATCTTCCGTGGTTCGACTGAGCAAACAGCTTTCATAACCTTTCTTTTCATAAATATCCCGGAACATGTTTCCGGTCAGGATAATGCTAATATACTGATCGGCTGTGGCGAGGTTCAGGAAAATACCAGAGCAAACCGTAGAGGCCACCATGCTGACTGTATTTTTCATGAAGCGGACAAATACGGAAGTGATACTTCCTAACATGCCGCCGGCAGTCATAGCCCCGCCGAAACACATCGCACAGATAATAAGCCATACCGTATTCATCATGCCTGCCATACCCCGGGTAGCCACCAGTTCGGTGAGTGCTTCATTGCTTGTCTGTAGACTGGTCCCTCCATAAAGAGTCATCATCAGTCCTTTGAAGATGGACTGTGTGCCTTCGGAATTTTGCAAACCGGATATTTCCTGTAACAGGTCGGGTTGGAAGAATACGGCGAATGCCCCTGCCAATGCCGCCGACAGAAATAAGGTGATGACGGAAGGTACCCGCCAAGCAATCAGTACACCTGTAACTACCGGTACAATCAGCAGCCATGGTGTAATGTGGAACTTTCCTGCCAGTGCGGCCGAGAATTCGGCTATATGTTCTGTGCTTCCGGCATTGTGTGACAATCCGGCTACTGTAAAGATAACCAAGGTAATGATTAGTGAAGGTACGGTAGTTATCAACATATAGCGGATATGTCTGAAGAGGGGAGTATCGGTAACTGAGGCTGCTAATATTGTCGTATCCGATAATGGAGAGATTTTATCTCCGAAGTATGCGCCCGAAATAATGGCTCCGGCTATCCAGCCTTCTTCGAATCCCTGTGCTTTGCCAATGCCCATTAAAGCGATTCCGATGGTAGCAATCGTAGTCCAGGAGCTTCCGGTCATAACCGATACCAAGGCACAGATAATGCAGGTAGAGGTCAGGAAAAAACTGGGATGTATGATTTGCACTCCGTAATAAATCAATGTGGGGACCACACCGCTTATCATCCATGCACCGCTCAATGCGCCGATAATCAGCAGAATGATTAGGGCGGTAGATACGCCTGTAATGTTGTTTGTGATAGCCAGTTCAAAGTCTTTCCAGCCTATTTTGTAGAATCCCATACCGATCAGTATGCAAACGGCTGTTGTAGTCAGCAGGGACACTTGGCTACCTCCGCTGAGTGCATCGCTGCCAAAGGTACGTATGGTGGCAAATAGCATGATAACCAATACGACCAGAGGGATCAGAGAAACAAGAGGTGAGGGGGCTTTTTTCATGATTCTTCTTTTCCTTTTTTATGTTTAAGCGTCTATTCCTGTAAATGTTTTCAGTGCATAGCCTATCAGAAAGCTAATGCCGGCTACGCTGAAACTAAGTACTGCCATCTCGGTGAATCTTTTGCGGAAACTTTCTCCGCGTGCTACCGAATAGTAATAATTAAATAATGCAATGATTACCAAAGCCATGGCCAGCATTACTCCCAAAGCTATCAGTACATTTTCGATCAATATGAAGGGAGCAACCAGCGCCACTACCGTGATGATATAAGCAATACCCGTATAGATGGCGGCCTTTATGGGATGTTTCGTTTCTCCTCCTTCCGATTTGGTCGAGAGATATTCGGAAGAAGCCATTGATAAAGCTGCGGCAATCCCCGTGATGCTTCCCGTCAGGGCTATCAGCCTGGAGTCACTCAAGGCCAGAGTGAATCCCGCCAATGCCCCGGTAAATTCCACCAAAGCATCATTCAGACCGAGCACTACCGAACCCATATATTCAAGTCGTTCTTCGTTGATTAGCCCGATTAATTTCTGTTCATGAACTTCTTCTTCATTGGCCAATTGCCGGAGGTCCGGATAATCTGTATATTTGGCATAATCATGATGTGCATTCTCTTCACTTGACTCCATCAGTTTAATGGCAAATGTAATACCCAGGATTCTTGCCAGCCAGTAATATTTGGCTATACGCAACTTGTCTGGTGCAACGTCGGTTTCCGTATATTTCTTCAGTGTGGCATAGTGCGCTTTTTCTTCTGCTGAGATCAGACGTAATACTTTGCGGTTCGATTCGTCTTTTTCAATAGAGGCCAGTCGTTCGTATACGATACTTTCGGTTTTCTCATTTCGTTGGAAACGGATAAACTCTTCCTTCACTTCTTTCTTCAAGTCCATCTTCATCACTTTTAATTTTGCAAAGATACAATAAATGGCGCAAATGTCATTTATTTCATGAAGTTGAGTCGGGATATTTAAAAGTTCTTTAGCCACATTAAGAATAGGCAATGCTCCTTTTTTCTGAGAGCCTGTTGATTTCAGCCGTTCAGAAATACGTGGTAATTGGCGGTATGGAGTTTAATAACTGTCCGGAAATACTAACTGATATTTGAGCTTTCTCTATAGGGAGGGTAGTTTATGTGGCATTAGGTCTTTTATTCCCTTCGGCTTTCCCTGCTGTTCTGGGGGCGACCTCTGTGAAAAACGAGCGGAGAGAGCTCTTGCATGGGTACTAAGTATGTGGTCTTCTGCGCCACCAGTAGCGTATAAATAATGTGCCTGTGAACATAAGTGCCAGTGAGAGTCCGGTGTAAAATACCGAAATGAAAGTGTCGGGCAACAGGTGTAATGTCCGGATGGTGATTCCCATTGCTATCATGAAACACATGACGATCCATCCCTTTGCATCGAAGAAAGAAAAGGGGGCAATTTTTCTCTTTTTTCTTTTGCTCAATCCGGCGAGTGTGTTTGTAGTAGAGCTTTCGGAAGACAAGGACAAAAAAGAGCAGGAAAACAACTGTGGCTTCGCCTACCTTAAAAAGCCAATATTGTGAGTCATTAAGCCAGGTGACAATACCAATCCGGAGAATATTAGCTCCCGCCACTATCCAGACGATGCCGGCTGTGATTAATAACACTTGTCTGTTTACTCCGTACTTCATGATTTATATAACAACTTTTGTTACTATTCGGATTATCGTTTTGAAAAAAAGGTAATCAGCAGTGAGCCGGTAGTCAAGGCCACTCCTGTGCCTATGACTCCATGCCAACCGAATGCCTGCCAGAAAGTTCCTGCCAGAAATGTCCCGGTGGAGGCTCCTATGAAGTAAGTTGTCATAAAAATAGTATTAATGCGGTTCGAAGCACTCGGACAGAGTTCGAAGATACGGGTCTGATTGCTCAATTGGATACATTGCATGCCGATATCGATGATGATGATACCGGCAACGATTCCCCAATAGGAGTTCTCTCCGATAAAGAGAAGCAACCAAGCTGATAAGATCAGTCCGCATCCGATGAAATTGAATCGTCTGACTCCCACTTTCCGTACATACTTACCTACAAGAGAGGCTGATAAGGCGCCGGCAATGCCGCACAATCCTAACATACCGATGATGTGGCTGTCAGCGTAGAAGGGGGCACTTCCCATTTTAAAAGCCAGACATGACCACATGGCCAGAAATGAACCGAAAGCAAGTGCGGCGCGGACTGAAAAGATGCGGAGCTCGGGATACTGCTTCAGCAGTGAAAGCAAAGACTTCATTAAGTCGCTGTATTTGCCCTGAAAGTTCGGGCGTATGTCCGGTAATACCCGCATGACTACCATACCACATATCAGCATCATGCCGGCAGCGATGTAATACATCTCACGCCAACCAAACAGTTCTCCTATAAACCCGCTGACTACACGTGAGGCCAAAATGCCGGTCAGTAGTCCCGATACGACGATTCCTACATTTCTCCCTTTGTTTTCCGGACGTGAGAACTGGGAAGCTATCGGGATGAATATTTGTGGCATCACCGAACAGATGCCGGTGAGGAGCGAGGCACACAGGATGACGTGGATGTTGGGGGCCATCGCGATCACCAGCAACGAAACGATTAATATGGAGAAGCTGGTGAGAATGATCCGCTTTCGCTGATACAAATCGCCTAAGGGGACGATAAACAATAGTCCGAGGGCATATCCGATCTGCGTTACCATGGCAATCAGGTTTGTTTCGAACTCCGAAACACCCAATTCATGGCGGATCATGTTCAGTAAAGGCTGGTTATAGTACAGATTGGCTACCGATATACCTGCAACAATAGCAAGTGTCCAAAGAATCGAAGCCGGTAGTCCGCCGTTTTCTTTCAAAATCTGTTTCATGGCACAAAGTTATCATTTTAGAGGCTATTCCACAAAGAACGTTGTCGAAATTGTATTTCCCTCGTCATCCACTGCCGTCAGGGAGTGTTTGCCGGGGGACGGACGGAGAGAAAGTTTGTGGAAGTCCTGCGTTTGCGTCAGGTATGTCTCGTCCAGATGCCAGTAGATGGTTGTATTCGGATGACTGTGAACCAGTTCGACAGTCAACTGCCCTTTGCTGCCATCCATCTGTTTGGGCAGATGGATACGGGCTCCCATTGGCGGATAAATAAATTGCATCGGTTGGAACCGGTCTTCTCCACATCCTGATTTAAAGGGAGGGAGAGGACGATATTCCGGGTGATGTTGCTTATAATACCATTCCCATACGGGAGGAAGGGTAAACCAGTTACGGCGGACAACCGGTTCGCTATTGGCACAATTCTCGTATATTCGGAACCGTTCATTTGCCGATAAGGTGACCGGGTGATGATAAGGGCAAGCTTCTGTTTTGAGACCTGCCGGAAGGATCAGCAAAGTATCTGTTTCTTCACAGAATCGTCCTTTCAGATGGCCGGACTGCCGACAAATTTCTGCTTCAACCAGTTCGCCCTGAGGACGTTCGAACCAGGGAGAAGAAGGGAGCAGGTTGAATACATCGAACAGGACAGGGCCTGCCGTACGGGCACCAACCAACCCGGGTTTTCCCTCACCCGTAGCATTCCCTACCCATACACCCACTGCATATTTAGGAGTTACACCCACTGCCCAGGCATCCCGGAAACCATAACTGGTACCGGTTTTCCAGGCAATGGTTTGCATGGAAGGAATGGTACGCCAGTCTATTTCTTCCGGTCGGTTCACTTCTTTTATTGCATCAAAAGTCTGCCAGACGGCTCCGGATTGGAACGATGGACGATGAACGGAGGTGGAATCCGACAGGAGGAGTGTACACGGGAATTGAGGTAACCGGTTGAGGCTGCGTCCCATGTTGGCATAGGCCGAAGTGATATCCCATAACGTGGCTTCTGCACCTCCCAGAATCAGAGAAAGTCCGTAATGGCTTGAGGGACGGTTCAGGGTAGTCAGTCCGATTTGTTTCAGGAAACTGTGGAACTTAGGTACCCCGTAACGTTGCAGCATTGTTACCGAAGGTATGTTAAGAGAGCGTGCAATGGCTTCCGAGGCCGGTACGGCTCCTTCAAATTGCAGATTAAAATTTTGTGGAGTGAACCCATTGATGTTGACGGGAATGTCCGGCAACAAAGTATTTGGGAGAATTTCTCCTTCTTGTAGCATGGCATAATAAAGAAAAGGCTTGAGAATACTGCCGGTACTCCGTGGCGACCGGATGACATCTACTTGGTTGCCGCTCTGCTCTTTGTCGAAATGTACATTGCCACAATAGGCTATCGCCTGATTCGTCCGGATGTCAATCACAAGAATCGCCAGATTACGGATGTCACTCCGTTTGAATTCACTGTTCCATCGTTCTACCAAACTTTCAATTTGAGTCTGTATACCTCTGTCGATGGTCGATACGGAGTATTTTCCATTTCGGGTTTGATAGAAATAGTCTGTCAGGTGAGGCGCTATGTGTGGAAGAGGTAAAGGTTCCTGCGGAAGTGGTTCACTGATGGCCAGTTCATATGTCGAAGTATCCAAAATTCCTTTTTTATGCAGGTGTGTCAATAGTCGGTTCCGTTTATCGAGGAGTGCTTGCCGACTTTTCGAAAGATGGATCATGGCGGGTGAGTTGGGGAGTACAGCCAACATGGCCGATTCTGCCCATGATAGTTCTTCAGCCGAATGTCCGAAGTATCGCCAGGCGGCCGCATCCAGTCCTACTACGTTTCCTCCGAAGGGGGCATGTGAAATGTAAAGTGACAGTATCTCTTTCTTAGATTTACGAAATTCCAAACGGGTGGCCCATACCATTTCAATCAGCTTTTCCTTGAATGTACGCGGCTTGTTCCGAGCCAACCGAATGGTCTGCATGGTAAGGGTACTTCCTCCGCTGACGATACGTTTGTGCTTGAGGTTTTGAACTACGGCTCTGCCTATTGCCAAAGGATTGACTCCCCAATGATGGTAGAACTGGCGATCCTCGAATTCAATCAGGCAAGTGGCAACTTTCTCGGGAATATTGTCGCGCGGGGGAAAACGCCATTGTCCATCCGTGGCGATACGGGCACCGAGAAGTTCACCGTTCCGGTCTGTTACGACGGTAGAATAAGGGGAGGTGAATAATTGGCTGGGAAGGCAAAATATATACAGGACAAGAAGGAGGAAAAGGGCAGGTTTCCACCAACTTTTGATACTTATCTTCCACCCCCTCCCTTGAAAGGAGGGGGGAAGATTGTGTGGCTTAAGAATCTGATTCATCAGTTTTCTTATTCGATGCTTTGTCTGACAACTTTAGTTCTGCCTGCCTGTGTCCTTGCCTGTACATTGGCATCATACATCGCTTCACACTGGATGGCCGGCATGACAAAGTCACCGGAATACGTTGCCTGCAACCGGACGGTAAATGTTTTGGCTTGTCCCTGTTGCAAATTAAAGTAAGTCAGTATCCGGTCATCGCGGATATCCTGATAGCTATAAGGAGCAGAAGTGCTAATCTGTCCTGTCATTCGTTCATTGAAAATCTCCCATCCGGCAGGGATGATGTGTGTTAATGCCAGATTTGTATAATCGGTTGTACCGCTGGTATTGGCAACAGTTACCACTGCCATAAAATTTGTTCCTTGATGCAGAGAATGCGTATCTATCGGTGAACCGTTATTATCAACGTACTTTACACTTATCCGCAGGTTATTGGCTATCGGAGGCAGTGTGTCGTTCAGTAATTGGGTCCGTGTGATCAGGTCTGCATTCAAAGCTCCTTTTCCATTGTTTTTCAGAATTACCTTTCCTTCACGTGATGAAGTGGAAATAAGTGTCTCGTATACTGCTTTTGCTGATTTTACTGCCGGTTGCTGTTTTCCGTTCAGTGTCCAACTGAAATCCAATGTGCCGGACAACTTTTCTGCCAGACGTCCCATTGCCATCAGTGAGAAAGCGGTGGACTGTGTACTGAACCACGTCTCTCTTGTCAGATTATGTGAAACGATTTTAGCTTGTTCCATGGCTTCGCGCTGACGATTCATTAGCAATAGCGTTTCAAGTATCATTGCTTCGTCCCGGTCGGATGAACCATATACATAATTATTCGATGAATAGGGTTCTACAGTCGTTTTTGCACTGAATACCAGTTCGCCGGCTGCTTTTTCTTTACCGTTGAGTGCATAAGCGGCTGCCAAACGCCATTTGGCTTGTTGCGAAAGTGTAGGCAGTTCTTTCATGCGGTTCATTGCTCCATGTTCTGGTGCTCCGGCCATGGCCAATGTATAGAGGCGGAAGGCCTGCTGGAAATCTGCCTGCCAATACCACCAGCTCTGTTCTTGGGCAACGGGTTGCCAGTTTTGGGCTGCTGCCCGTTGGAAACGTTTCCATTTGTTCAGTACATTACTGTTTACTGCATAACCCTTTTCTTGTGCCAGTACCAGGAACATACCGGCATAGGAGGTGATCCACTCGTCTGCCGAGGCATTTCCGGGCCAATAAACGAAACCTCCGTTCGGTAGCTGGCGTCCGTATAACTGACGGATAGCTTCCTGTACATTGACTTTTATCTTTTCCGATTCTTCGTTGTCTACTGTTTTGAACTGGCTGATAAATAGCAAAGGGAGAGCTTTAGAGGTTAATTGTTCCGTACAGTTGTGCTGATAATTGTAGAGAAAGTCAAAACGGCGGCTGATGTCGACAGACGGAATACGTGAGACTTCGAGCTGTATACTGTTTCCTTCCGAGCCACTGCTTAACTGATAATTGAGTTCTTCGCTCTTTCCGGTTTCCACCCATTGGCTTTCACGCAGGGTGACCACCGGATTCGGATTACGAACCTCTATCTCAATGGTCTCTTTGGTGTTTTGTCCGTTTCCGTTGGCAGTAAGATGAATGGTGGCTTTTCCGGTTTTCGTACCTGTCTTTAACTTGAAAAAGATCAGGCGGTCACCCGTTTGAGTGAAGGTAAGCGTTTGTTGCTTGTTACCTGTCACTTGTGTTCCTGCACCGGAAGCTTGTATGGATACGTTGACGTTCTTTACATTGTTTTCCAATGCAAATACGTTGACTGGTACTTCAATCTCTTCATTGGTGCTCAAAACTCGTGGCAATGTTGAAAGAATCATCAAAGGGGTACGTACCGGAACTGTCTTTTCGGCATTTCCGTATGCTCCGTCCTGACCTGCTACTACCATAGCACGGACAGAACCTACATACATGGGTAAAGTGATTTGGTGCGTACGGCTTTTCCCCTTACCGATACTGAAAGGACCGATAAATTTCACAACAGGTTTGAAGCGGTTCGCTTTTGGGTCCGATGGCTTCAGTGTCTCGTCACCACCTGTGCTGAACATTGATCCATAGCTTCCTGCCGTGGCTCCTAATACATCGTCGTACATATCCCACGTACGGATTCCCAATGCTTCGCGGGCATAAAAATTATTCCAGGGATCCGGTGTCTTGAAATTGGTCAAGTCTAATAGACCGTCATCTACAATGGCAAGTGTATATGTCATCGGCCTGCCATGCTTCTCGTTTATGGTAAGGTTGAATGCCTGTTCGGGACGAAGTACTTCCGGCATCTTGATTTGCGGTTCAAGAACGGTTTGCTTGTCGGTCACGAATACCGGCATAATGCCGTACATCCGGATAGGAAGATCGTTCACCGTCTGTGCATGGGGCTGTAGCAAGCTGATATGGAGATAAACATTCGGAGCCATTTCAGGGGTTACCTTAAATTGATATTTAGTGTCTTCTTTCCCTGATACCTCGATCCATTCCCGTTGAATTACAGACGAACCGTTTTCGAGTGTAACCAGGGCCCTTCCACCGGCAGATGCCGGTAATATGGCTGTTACGGTTTCTCCCGGTTCGTAAGAGTCTTTGTCAATGGAAAAAGATAACATTTTGATGCCACTCGGGTCACTCTTATTAGAACGCCCTCGCCAGTCAGGCCAGTCCACGTAGATGGTACCTCCTGTAGCATGTCCGCTTTCACGGTCTTTGACGTAAACCAAATAGCGTCCCCAATCCGGATAATTCACTTTGAAACTGAATTGTCCTTTGCCGCCTGTTGTGTTGAGTCTTCCCGTAGCTACGGGGGTGATGGAACTGCTGTTGATGTATGTTTCAAATGATTCGTTGTCGTTTTCCCACCACCAACTCCAACTGATGCGGTATATTTTGTATTCCAGACCGGAACGATTTATCGGCTTTCCGTCGGAGTTGACCGTTACGATATCAAAAATATGCTCTTTGTCTGTTTCGATATATCTGCCTTGTGGCTGGTTCAGATTGATACCCACGTATGACGGGAAAGGAGAGTAGGGAACTGACAGAGTCTGGATACTGGCATCTCCGCCCGGTTCGAATACCTGAGTCGTGATATTGGCACGAAGCATTCCCGGAGCATTCTCAGAGGTCGGAAGTTTCAGCATGAACCCGGTATTACCATTTTCATCCAGGGTACCGTTGAAAATATCGGTTCTTATTGATGTGAATTCTGTTGCCGGATTATTAAAGATGTATGTCTCGTAGTTCTTGAATTGTGTATTGACTTTCGACAGAGACATTTCGACTTTTGCTTTCAGACGCGATGCCGTTGCTCCGGTCAGCCAAGCTGATGAAAGATGTGCTTGTACTTCTTTATCCGCAGCTTTCAGAATCTCTCCGGGCAGTTTCAGGTTTATTTTCAGACGGTTCGGCTTTATGGTCTCCACACGGAGTGATTTGTGGAAAGCGGTACCTCCTACTTTTACATAAGCGTTCCATAATCCGGTGGGATCTTCCGGTTGTGTCGGGACCTTGAATGCATAGAAACCATTCAGCCCATTGGTTGAAATTTGTTTACTGTAAAATTGTCCTCTTGGATTGTAAAGCTCCAAAGTTACGGGATGTTTATCCGGAATACGTTTGTTACGGTCCTCCAGAACAAACGAGATATGCAAGGTGTCTCCTGGTCGCCATACACCTCTTTCACCGTATACAAATCCTTTCAAGCCTTTTTGGATGTCTTTGCCGCCTACATCAAAACGACTGGTAGACTGCTCTTCTCCATCGGCTACTTTTACATAAGCTTTCTGTTTTTCCGATTCTGCCACTACAATAAAAGGTGTTCCTTTCGTTTCTATTATTGCAAAACCTTCCGCATCTGTCAATGCTTCTCCGATAGGCTGTAACTGGAAGTTGTAGACAATGACTTTAGCTTTTTCTACCGGTTTGGTGTCCAGAATATTGCTTACGGCTATCCAAAGTTTGTTCATCGAATTACGTTTTACGATCATACCTATGTTGGAAGCCAGTACGTTACAAGCTGCTATCCGGTCGGACGTCATATAATAGGACGGATGGCAGGGATTATCCCGTTCATCCCATCGATATTGGCTCCAGTCGGCATTTTCATTCCCGCTGAAGTAATAATATGTTTCCGGTTTGTCCCAGACGGCTTCATCTTCTTCCGAAAGGATATCAGATTTGACCTTGGTCAGAGATTCGGTTTCTTCGGAAAATTGCATTTTCGGATTCTCACCACTGCCGCAAGGATAAGCCGAATATTCCTGCTTGAAGGATAGGATAACACGATAAATAGCACCCGGTTCCTGATGAATCAGGCCTGCCAGGTCGATGGAATAGTTTTCCCATTTATGGAGATCTTTTGAAGGATCTTTACCCAAAAACAGTGTCTTTTTATAAACCAGTCTTCCCGATCGTCTTAGTTCGTTGGCCGAGGACAGTGAGTTATTTTGCATAAACATTAGCACATTGTTCTCAAAAATGCGGATAACCCGTAGGTCTACAGCATACAGACTGACAGCCCGGAAAGGAATTACAAGATTTTTTGAATCGGGAATGATGGCACCTGCAGAAGATATTTCGACTTGAGGTTTCAGGTTCAGTTCGCTGAAAGAGATAGAATGGGAACCGCCCAATGCTTTGCCTTGATTGTTTTTCACTCCTTCATGTATTTTCAGGGTCAGTTTACTGAGATGACCGGCTTCAAAATAAACATTTACCTTATTATCCGTAATCTGGAAAATATAGGATGGAATCTCGGGTATTTCGATTAGACCTTTTAAATCCTGAGTATCAGAAACCGGATCAGAGAAGACGATTTGTATCCCGTTCTCAGGCTGACTGATACGTTCGGCGGAAAGGAAACGGAAGCTGTCTTTGGCAGGAATCGTAATGGACTCACTTTGTTTCCTGTCCATTCCGACAGGTTCCCCGTCTGCTGTAATTTTAAGATCGTAATCCTGTTCTTTTCTTTGGATATTACTGATAATGAAACTATATTCTAATGGATTAGATGTGGATCCTATGGTGATTGTAGAGGTACCGTTAGTGGAAAGTATTTTTTCAACTTGTTCTTTAGTCATTTTATCACTAAAACGGATTTCTCCCTTTACGGTTACCTTATCGGGTGAAGAAGAGGCTATTTCCAATGGAGCGGTATGCAGTGTGAAATTACTTTCTTGTACCCGGAAAGAGAAATCGAAAACTTTCAATTTGCTATCCACTTCGACAAAATCGCCTAGTTGGAACGAGCCTTGATATAACTTGCCCGGCTTTAGTTCTCCTTCTTCCGGAAGAAATTCGATGGTGTTATTACTCACCCAATAAGCTTTGCCTTTTAACGATGGAGTAAAACTGAACGGACAGTCTTTCAGTTCATTGTTAAGGTCTACCATTGGTTGATCTTGAGTCAGTTCGATTCGTATGGGAGAAGATTGAGAAATGACTCCACCTGTATAAGCATTGACATAAGGAGCATATTCCGATGACGGAATAATTTCTTTTGCGCTGCGTGTGCAAGCGAACAGTCCTGCGATAATTACTGTAAGAACACAGGAGAATAGAATTAAAAGATTCTTTTTTCCTTTCATAGCAAATAAGCGTTTAGTTTATTATTATTTTGTCAACCAATGATTTATATTTCTTTACTCTGTACTGAATTTCACTTTAGGCTTTAACCAGCTTCCATCTGTCAGTCAAATCGCAGATATTATTACATCTGTATCTCTATCGGAAGTTTACAGGCCAGATCAATCATATATTTTCAAGGTTTATATTCACAAAGATACAATTTATCCTATAAAGAGTTTACTATTTGCACCCTCAAATTTATGCTTCGTATCTTTAGGTTATTCCTCAATAAAATCTGAATGTTCGGAAACGATTCGGACTATTATTACCCGCTTTGTGTTCTCGTTTACCTTAAATCGGTTATCCGTACGTTCTCCTATCAGCCAGGCTATTTGTTCTCCAAAGCATAATACCCATTGCTTTTCTTTTTCACTCAAAGAGAATTTTTTATCCGTCAGGTAGTCACTGACATGTTTTTTACCGGTCATTCCGAAAGGTATAAAAACATCTCCTGGTTTCCACTTGCGTATCTCCCATGTTTTATTTATTTTGTCAGCATCGAAACAAGCCGTGTTTTTATCTTTTGGAATTATAAATTCAGAAGTATAATCGTACTCTTCCATAACTAACCGGAAAGGTGGCTGGGACTTTTCTGCAGTTGTATCTTCTTCGATTAATAACAGGTCACGGTCTTTTATGACTCTCCATCCTTTACCAAGGAAGGTTTTTCCTGGTTGTCCGTCGAGCGTTTGCCTTATATTATCTATTTGGGTCGTGTTGAATCCTAGCGGGTGTAATACTTCGAATAAAATGGCTTCGGGTACCGGTTCTTGCAGCAAGGCTTCTATCCGGATGCCTTCGGGGGTCAATATACGTTTACGCGCCTCCCCTATACTTTGATTGTATAAAGTTGCTGCGTCATTCAGATAGTTGGTAGTGCGGATGATACTCTCTTTCACCGATGGATTGATCTCTTTCATCAGGGGCAATAAGTTTAAACGAATCTTATTCCGGGTATATTCATCCAAAAGATTGGTGCTGTCCGTTACGTAATCTTGGTCGATATATTGCAGATAGGCTATTATTTCTTCGCGACTCAGGCAAAGTAAAGGGCGAACAATGTTACCGTTTCGTGGACGAATTCCGAGTAATCCGTTGATACCCGTACCGCGAATCAGGTTCAACAATACGGTTTCTACACTGTCATCTTTATGATGCGCTGTTGCGATAACACTGGCTTCACGTTGTCTCCTAAGCGTTTCGAACCATTCATAACGTAATTCCCGGGCAGCCATCTCAATAGAAATATGTTTCTTTGCGGCGTATTGGGTTGTATCGAAATGTTCTATGTGTAAAAGAACCCCTGATTCATGGCATAATCGGCGCACAAAAGCTTCGTCTCTGTCCGATTCTTTATCCCGCAAATGGAAATTGCAGTGAGCAGCTTCGCAGGTATACCCCATTGATAGCAGGAGACGTAGCAATGCCACAGAGTCGGCCCCTCCGCTTAATGTCACCAATACCTTGTCATTCAGACAAAACAGCTTCTCTTTTTCGATGTATTGTGCTACTCTATTTTGTATCATATTGCAAAGATAATAGTTTTGCTAATAATGATAAGAAATCTTCCTTATTTAAAAACAATCTAAATAATTTGCATGCCCCAAAGTTATGAATTATCTTTGCGGAAAATTTTGAGGTACACACACTATGCGATTGTCCGAATTAAAAACAGGTGAGAAAGGAGTCATTGTAAAAGTTTTGGGACACGGTGGCTTCCGTAAACGAATTGTGGAGATGGGCTTTATCAAAGGTAAAACCGTAGAAGTATTGCTTAATGCTCCATTGAAAGACCCGATCAAATACAAAATAATGGGTTATGAAATCTCTCTGCGACGACAGGAGGCTGATATGATTGAGATTATCAGCGAGCAGGAGGCAAAGTCACAAACACAGGAGGCTGCTTATCATCAGGGGCTTACTGAAGATATCGATGTGAAGGAGGAAGACTTGAAACGGGTTGCTCTTGGAAAGCGACGCACGATTAATGTGGCGTTGGTCGGTAACCCGAATTGCGGTAAAACGTCTCTCTTCAATCTGGCTTCAGGTGCTCACGAACATGTGGGTAATTATAGTGGTGTGACGGTAGATGCTAAAGAAGGGTATTTTGATTTCCAGGGTTATCACTTCAAAATAGTTGATTTGCCGGGTACTTATTCTTTGTCTGCCTATACTCCCGAAGAAATTTATGTGCGCCGTCATATTATCGACGAGACACCTGATGTGATTATCAATGTGGTTGATTCTTCAAATCTGGAGCGTAACCTCTATCTCACTACCCAGCTTATTGATATGAATGTACGTATGGTAGTGGCTCTTAACATGTATGATGAACTGGAAGCCAGTGGTAATACGCTTGACTATCTCCTGTTAGGAAAGTTGTTCGGAGTTCCGATGGTGCCTACTGTCTGTAAAAGGAATATCGGTGTGGACCGTCTTTTTCATGTAGTCATCAACCTTTATGAAGGTGCCGACTTTATTGATAAAAAAGGGCATATACATCCGGAGGTGGCAAAGGAAATTATGGATTGGCACCAGTCCTTACCCAATTTTAAAGACCATGGTGAACATCCGGCTGATTATACCCATGGCAAAGAACCGGTGGGTAAAGTGTTCCGCCATATTCATATCAATCATGGACCCGATTTGGAGAAAGCCATTGATGCAGTGAAAGAGGAGATTTCGAAGAACGAGTTTATCCGTCACAAGTATTCTACTCGTTATCTTGCTATCAAGTTATTGGAGAATGATCCGGAAATAGAACGTTTTATTCATACTCTGCCCAATGCTGTGGAAGTAGAAAAGAAGCGGGATAAAGCAGCCCGTCGCATTCAGGAGACGATGAATGAAGATAGTGAGTCGGCTTTGACTGATGCCAAATATGGTTTTATCAGTGGTGCTCTGAAAGAGACTTTTACCGATAACCACCTGGAGCAGGAACAGACAACCAAGGTGCTCGACTCTATTGTAACCCATCGCATTTGGGGATATCCCATCTTCTTTCTTTTTATGTATCTGATGTTCGAAGGTACCTTTGTGATCGGTGAATATCCGATGATGGGTATCGAATGGCTCGTTGAGGCACTGGGGAATCTGATCAGGGATAATATGTCTGAAGGTCCGCTGAAGGATCTGATGATTGATGGTATTATTGGTGGAGTAGGAGGAGTTATCGTCTTTTTGCCTAATATCCTGATATTATATTTTTGTATTTCTTTGATGGAGGATTCGGGCTATATGGCTCGTGCAGCTTTTATTATGGATAAGATCATGCACAAGATGGGGTTGCATGGCAAGTCGTTCATTCCTTTGATTATGGGTTTCGGTTGTAATGTACCTGCTATTATGGCTTCGCGTACTATTGAAAACCGAAAGAGCCGTTTGATTACCATGCTTGTTAATCCATTGATGTCATGTAGTGCCCGTTTGCCTATCTATTTGTTATTGGTCGGTGCTTTTTTCCCAAAGAATGGTAGCTTGGTCCTATTGGCTATTTATGCTATCGGCATTGCATTGGCAGTTATCATGGCGCGTCTGTTCAGTCGTTTTCTGGTCAAAGGGGATGATACTCCGTTTGTGATGGAGCTCCCTCCTTATCGTATGCCGACCATGAAATCCATCTTCCGCCATACATGGGAGAAAGGTGCGCAATACCTCAAAAAGATGGGAGGAATCATCATGATTGCTTCTATCATTATCTGGTTCTTGGGGTATTATCCCGATCACGATGCTTATCCTACCCAGGCAGAACAGCAGGAAAATTCTTATATTGGTCAAATCGGTCAGGCAGTGGAGCCTGTGCTCAAACCGTTGGGCTTCGACTGGAAGCTGAGTATCGGTTTGCTCTCCGGTGTCGGTGCCAAAGAATTGGTGGTAAGTACACTTGGCGTACTCTATACAAATGATGCCGATGCCGATGTAGTCAGTTTGGCCGAACGAATTCCGATTACACCGCTTGCGGCATTTAGCTATATGCTGTTTGTGTTAATCTACTTCCCGTGCATTGCCACGTTGGTAGCCATCAAGCAGGAATCCGGTAGTTGGAAGTGGGCTATCTTCACGGCAGGATATACCACGGCGTTGGCATGGCTTGTTTCATTTGCCGTCTATCAGATAGGAGGAATGTTTTTATGAATTGGCAGGAATGGGTAGTCGGGCTACTGATTGTATTGTGCGTAGCCCGTATTCTTTATGGTATTTATCTTTTTTTTCGTCGTGTGAAGGAAAATGATAACCCTTGTGCGAGTTGTGCAAGTGGCTGTGAATTAAAGGATATGATGGAAAAGAAGCAGAAGGAGTGCTCGTCCAAGAAAAAGAATACAAAGAAAAATTGTTGCAGATAGTTTGGTAGTTTCAAAATTTGTACTACCTTTGCAACCGCAAACGAGAAACAAGGTTCCTTGGATGAGTGGCTTAGTCAGCGGTCTGCAAAACCGTGTACGGCGGTTCGAATCCGCCAGGAACCTCTTAAAAAACTCTTGTAACTAACTGAATTTCAGTATATGTTACAAGAGTTTTTTCTTTTTAGGATTAGAAGGGGCTCACCGTAAAAATCTTGACTATGTTCCTCCCTTCAGGCATACTCGCTTACTTTGATTTAGTCAATCATGTCTCCTGAGTAACTTGCTTCATCCTCTTCCTTGAGGAAAAGTCTTCGATTCCTGAAAAATACTCCCATTTACATCTTCATTCCAAAGGCTTCTTTCCGGAAATAGAAGTACAAGACTTCCCCATTCGCGGCAAGACAGTATACCTTCGTATCAAACGTCGTCGTTGGGAAGATCCTGAAACAGGTCAGACCTATAGTCACGATTGGAAAAGAGGCCAGGGCAAAGAGAGAAAGCTATGAGCCGGAGGTCTTTAGCAACGGGGATACTCTTAGGCAATTGTTGGCTAGAAGCCGGTATCTGCTGTTCAAGGCACCGGGCAAGTGGACGGACAGCCAAAAACGGAGGGCTGGAATCCTGTTCAAGCAATTCCCGGATATAAAGGCCGTGTGTTATTATGCGTTAAGATTGGGAAAGATTTTTACTGATTATATAGACAAGGATGTGGCGTGTGCCAAAAACTTAGAGGTGGGTGTTAAGAATAGAACTTTTATAATGGAAGTGTGCTGTATCTAAGTACTTTTTAGTAGTTTTGCATAATAATGAAATCGAGAAATAAAATCTCTCTTTTAAGCAATAGATAGGATATATGAAACATATCTTCAATAAGGAACAATGCCAAAAAGCAACATTCATTCTTGAAAGCCCTTTGGCTAAATTGTCGGAACTTTACTCAAGCGAGATAAAAGACTTGGCTGTTGTATGGTGCTATTATTCGGGGAGAATAGAGGGTAATACCTATACCTATGTTGAAACAGAAGCATTACTTAAGGACGGCATCACTTCCGAAAAAAAATATGAAGATGCTAAAATGCTGAAAAATCTATATAATACATTCATTTCCGAACTGGAATATATTCATCAAGAGAAAAATAAGGAGATTATAGATGAACGTACTCTTTTCAGACTTCATCAATCTATTTCCACAGGTTTGGTTTCTAATGAGGAATCAGGCTTTTTAAGGACACGTGCAGTTAGGATCAGCGGTACTGATTATGCTCCTCCAAAAGATTTGCAAGAAATAAAAAGTAAATTGGGAGAGATATTATATGAGCAAGACGTTTATACTAATCCATTGGAAAAGGCAGTTTTCTTACATTGTAATATTGCACGGCTGCAACCTTTTATAGATGGGAATAAAAGAACTTCTCGCATGATAGAAAGTGTTGTCATGATGAATGCTGATATTATTCCTGTATATTCAGCAAAAGATGCTGATATTTTGAATTACAGGAAAGGGTTGATTCGATTTTATGAAACGGGGGATTACACTAGGTATTCTGACTACTTTCTAAATAGGCAGTTGGAACGCATTAAAGAAATAGATATATAATTTAAATCAAGACTAATTTAGTCGAATGTAAGAACTGTATTTGCTAATTTCCTTGATAATCAATGATATTAGGGAAATTTTAAAAAAACGCCAGGAACCTCTTAAAGAAAAGGGAGTAAAGGATCATATCTGAATTCGGGATCGTCCCTAAATTTTGAGGGATTATTTTATTATGCATGAGTCATAGCTACAATTCACTTTACAATTACCTCTGCTTACTCTATTCACAACCTACTTATGAAGATAAGAAGGATAAACAAAAGATATTTCGACTGTATAACGATTTGTTTTCTGAGCAAAAAGAATATCCGAATGCTTATCCGTGTGTTATAATGGGTGACGGATAATACCAATGCGGTCTTGTTACTTGATGAAGAAGACTCTGCACGTTATATCGTTTATGCAGAGCCGAAAAAATAATATTTTTTTTACCATCCACTTTATCTATATAGGTACCAGTTCTTATTTCAGCTTTTCCAAGAAAAAAAACTCTATTTATGCTTATGCTATTTGCATGTGCTGATTGTTTTCTTATTGCCAAACGTTACTTGCAGATTATTTTAGTATTCACTCTGGAGTGGATGTCCCGATATGTACTGATTTTAGTGGTATAGATGCTTGATTTTTGATGTGCGAATTGGGGTACTTTATAAGTTCTTACCGTTTAAATCCATATAAATTTAGGTTTTTCCCTATAAGTAATTATAGAATTCACAGATCAGGTATGATTTTCCTGCTTTACTTTTGTTGCAAACCTAAAAAAAACATCATGAAAAAGATTTTATTTATTCTATTTACAGTTCAGTTTATTCTGATCCCTCGGATAACAGGAAGTTATGGTGCAAATTCTATCGGAAATAATCATGGACATTCGGTAACTAATCAAGGAAAGAAAACCATCAAGAAAGACATCTTTGGAGATACTGTCATTGAGGACAATCACGGTAATAGGAAAACCATTAAGAAAGATATCTTTGGAGATACTGTCATTGAGGACAATCGCGGTAATAGGAAAACTATCAGGAAAGACATTTTTGGAGATACTGTCATTGAGGACAATCGCGGTAATAGGAAAACTATCAAGAAAGACATTTTTGGAGATACTGTCATTGAGAACAATTGCGGTAATAGGAAAACCATTAAGAAAGACATCTTTGGAGATACTGTCATTGAGGACAATCGTGGTAATAGGAAAAGCATCAAAAAAGATATCTTTGGAAATACTGTCATTGAAAATAATAAAGGTTATAAAAAGACCATTAAGACAGATATATTCGGTAATAAAATAATCGAAGATAATCATGGGAAAAAGCAAATTATTAAAAAAGATATATTCGGGAATGTTATTATTGAGAATTACTAAGGCATCTATCTAAGTATGATAAAGAGCAGGACTTGCAGTGTGGACTTATGCTCAGAATCAAAAACATTTTTTATATAATATCAACAACAATAGACTGATAATGACACGGACTATGGAGTATTACTGTTAACTGCTTCTCAGCGTGAGGATGACGAGGAAAAGAAAGAAAATCCGATACCGGAAAATTTTGTTTTTTACAATTGAACCTGAGGTCGTAGCATTGGCTGCAAGTGAATTTTGTCAATCTTGTGGATTCTTCTAATATGTCTGTTTTTTTATATATTAGCTTCGAAAATTAGACTGAGTCAGTTTAAAAATGGAGGTGTGCCGGGATGTACTTTCCCGCCTGGTCAGCATTTTCGGCACGCCCCCATCCATGTATCTACTTTTATTCCAGAATAAAGATGAATCCTTTGTCTTTGGGAACTTTTATTTTATCTTTTGGCGACAGGCCGAATCCTTCCTGGAAACCTTTGATGTCAGGAGCCGTCAGCCTGGCTTTATCAGCGTCAATGCCCAGTTTCTCCCAATCTATCTGCAGTTTTATATCACTGTCTTTTTTTGCCCAACTGGCAATGGCAATCATTACTTTGCCATCTTTCACAAACGAGGTTGCCAGAATGTCATTGCGTCCTGTCTTCACTGGATTGTAGGATACCCAATAGCCCATCATGCGGCTGTCTTTTATGCCGAATGCATCCCACACCTTCCAGAGTTGTGAGGGGACGGATTCCATCGGTTCGCGTGCGGTCATCCCGTACAGCATGCCCCGGTAAGGATTGCCGCCATCCTGCAACATTTCGCTCATCATGCCGAAGGGGATACCCGATACGTCTGTCAGCCAGTATTCCGGTGACTTTTCGTATTTAAAGTATTCTCCAAACCAAAGGCGGTCCAGGTAAGGCATGTGTTCCATGTAAAGGAATATGCTGTTGATGTAACCGTCGGCCGGATTGAACTGATTGGCTGAATGGACATCGATGCGCGGATCGGGACGGTTACTTTCCAGTACCCGGCGGATGCGTTTCATCGTGTTACGATCGAAAGCCAAGTCATCGATATAGACTCCGTCGATGCCGACATTTTTTGTCAGCCAGTTCAGTCCTTCCACATAGAAGTTGTGCCAGCGCGAAATGCCGGTGTTCACGATTGCCGCATCCTTGTAAGCATCTACAAACCAGGCTCCGATGTAGTCGCCGTCCAGATGTTCCTGTAGCCAGGCATAGCCTCCTCCCTTGCCCGGTGAGAAGATTTCGTGTCCAAGGCTCTTCAGGGCAAACAGCTCCGGTGCATGGTTCGTCAGTTCGCGTACCGTATAGTATATTTTCACTTTATATCCTTTGGCATGCGATTCGTCTACGTACTGCTTCATGAAGGCAGGGCGGAAGAAAGGATAGTTGATATGCGGATTCACCGCATTGCCGTGATGCAGGTTGATAACGTTTGCTCCTGTTTCTCCCACAACGTCTACAGCCTGGTAGGCGTGTGCGTCGCCCTCTTTCAGTTTCTCGGCAGGCTGGTATCCGTGGTAGTAGTGGTCGGTCCATTGCTTCATCGTGTCGATGGGCTTGAAGGGAGTTACCAGTACCAAGAAGTCGAAGTTCAGCTCTTCGCCCTTTTGGAGGGTACGGCTGCCACTGTATGTCTTGATGTCTACCTGGTTTCCTTTCTCTTTATAGCTGATGCCGCCTTTACCGTCGTTAAACCAGGATGGAGGCATGTTCAACGGTTGCATTTTGTAGAAGTTTGTGTTTAGTGGACGGCGATAGTTCTCTGCACGGAACAGGCATTGCATGCCGGCGTTTACATCGCCAAACCAGAAACCTTCCTGATTCCGCTCCACATTCCATTTCCATTGGTCGCTTTTCGGGCGCAGTGAGCCTTCATAACCCATTCCCAAACGATATTTGGCCGTTGTTGCCGGCATGGAAGTTAACAGGGCTATATCGTCTACCGATGTATTTTCGGCAGCCTTTACTTTGATCTGATAATTCATGAAACCATCGAATTCCATACTTGCAAGTACTGTTATGTCCAGTGCCCCTGCTTTTCCGGTAGCGGTCCAGCTTACCGTTCCGTCTTCCTTCTTGCCGAACTTTAGCGGTGAAGTGATGGTGACGGGCAGTGGCTTTCCATTCTGGCGAATGACAAATTCCATCGGTTGTGACAGAATGTCTTTGGGTTCTTTGCCTATGGAAGTCATCTCTTCGGTGAAGTAACTCTGGATGGAAGCCGGCAGTCCCAGTTCGCCGGCAGTGACGCTGCGTCCCAGCACGCTGATTGTACGGTCTGCCACCTTTATCGGAATGAATGGCTTCACCGGCCGGTTATTGACTGCATACTGTGAATTCAGCCAGCGCAAACGTGACAAACGCCACAAGTCTCCGTCTCCTTTGTCTACCAGTACGTTGTCCGACAGGTTAATGGCTATGTTCACTTCCTGTGAAGCACCGCTCAGGTCGCTCACGGTGACCGTGCCCCGGTAGATCCCTCTGCCGGCATGTTCCGGCATCTGGATGCCGATCCATAAAGGTTGTACACGGCCTTTGCCGACGTTTACCTCCGGATGTATCGGGCGTCCCAGCCAGTCGGTTCCTTCCGTGTTGAAACACGTAAGAGCTGATGCAGGTATACTTCCGTTCTTTCCTTTCAGGTCGGTAAAGGTTACTTTGACTCCGTTCACCGGATTCTTGAATGCCCACAGTCCCAGTTGCAGCACATAGTATTCGTTCAGATCCGCTTCACCGAAAAACTCGCCTGTGGCTCCTTGCGTCACCTGGCGGTATGACAGATCATCGAACATGCGAATGGGATATTTACGGTCTTCGGGCAACAGCAGGAAAGGCTTGTTGCTGTTAGCATCGATCAATGCCTGCTTCTCCTGTGCTGTGGCGATGATTTCCATCGGATAGAAGCTGTTGAAACTGCCCAGCGATTCGAAACGTACCAGCTTGGCTTGTACCGCCTTTCCGGCCGGAGTGGCTTTACAGGTTGCTTTCCATTGCGGATCCGCCTTATCCGGTTGCTGAGGATAGTTTACTTTCGGATAGGGCCCTCCCGAGGTGTGGTAGGGGAGGTAGTACACATAATAATCTCCGGCATTTCCGCTTGCGTCAAATCGGATGCGTCCGTATTCACGGTTGATTTCCACCGGAAGTACATTGTCTACCGCTTTGCCGGTAGATACATTGATCACAATAATCCCTTTTTGTTCGGGATTGGCGTCACGTCTGCGCCAGGGGATATAAGCTTCCGCTACGGAGGCGGGAGTGTTCACGGAAACAATGGCGCGATGGTTACCCAGTGTGTCGGGTGTCCAGTAGTTTTCGCCGTAAAACGAGGCTTCGGGGACGAAGTCTTGAGCCGCTGCCGGAAGGGTTAACAAAGCTGACAGTGCCCATAAAAAGAGTTTCTTCATAATGTTTATCTAATAACTATGTGCAAATTTACAAAGAATCATTTATGGATTTGGCAGATCGGCCGTTTTTTTATTATAAACCGTTTCTGCCCAAAAGCCTGTGTGGTAATCGGGTATGCGATTAGCGATGTTTCGCTCCGATTATCCGGAAGAATCTTTTTGTGGGAAAAATATTTTTTATATTATCTTTGCGCCCTCAAAATGAATAAACCCTACACTATGAACAGAAAGCAAATTCTGTGTATCTCGCTTCTGGCATTCTCGCTGTGTGCCTGTCAGGATGATGATACAGCCGATATTCTCGATGCTTTTGGCACTCCGCCTGCTTTGACGAAGATGACGGCACAAGAGTTTCTCGATCAGGGAGAACAGATGTTTGAAGATGGCGAAAGCGTGGACGAGATTGTTTCCGCCGATCGTGCCTTCTATGTGAATAACCCCTTTAATGTTTCGATGGCGGATGGAAAGCTCCGGCTGTTCAACGGCATGGCGCACGATTTCAAGGAAGTCTCCCTTTGGCTGACGATGCCCCATTTGCGTGACACCATCCAATTGATGCAATTTGAGGAAGTCCCCGGTTTTTATAACATCAAACTTGATTCTCCATTGAAAATGGGAGAGGCCGTCTACGCTTCGAAGAGTGGAAAGCCTGTCCGTGTGAATAATCTGGCACTGCTGTCGCCCGACCAGTATGAATTGCTGCTTTCGTGCAACGACTCCGTATTCGATATGCTGAAGACCATCAAGATGAAAACCCGTATCCAGATGGGAAAGTACGGCAGTGGAAACTGGGGAGTCATGACAGCAAATGCAGCCCGCTACTATGCCACATCGGCGGTGAATATGGCTGTCATGTTCAGTTCCGAAATTTTTCGTGATTCATTGATGAACTACAAAGGTAGCATTCACAATGATGCAGGAAAAGAGATCGACCGTGAAGGGCTACTGAATTCGATTCTCAATAAACAAAGTCTTGTGTTCGGAGTGGTTACCGGTTCCGGTATCGCCGGGCTCGGTGGAGGAAATGCTTTGGGATTGCGTGAAGAATATCTGGCCGGATTCTTCTACCAGAACCGGGTGGCAATCGATTGCAACTGGGTGCTTCATGTCTGGATTCACGAGCTAGGCCACTGTCTGGGCTATGGTCATTCCAGCAGCCTGTGTTACGGGTCGGTGCCCGATGAAATAGTACCGAAAGTGTATCGCTACATGATGAAGCACCGCATGCTGCCTTATATCATCAATCCCTTTAAGAGTTACAATGATTATAATCCCGGCATCAACGATGCCGACAATCCCGACATAGAGCTATGATGAAGAGACATAACATACTGACGGTACTGGCAGTCCTGCTGCTCACCTTTGCCGCATGCGATAAAAATAGTGCCCCCGGATTCAGTTTCACGACCGACTCCATCCTTACATTGACTTTCGATAAAGAGCTGGATGCCGCCTTTGTCGGAGTGGGGACCCAAAATTACAATCCGGTGGGAATGCGGCGTTCGGGAGATACTCTTTTCATTGCCAACCGTGCCGAAGGTTCTGACGGTGTGTGGGTGGTACGCGCTTCGACCGGGGAGTTGCTTTATTCGCTGACCGGCTGGACCTACAACGGGAAAAACGAGAAGTTCGACAATCAGGTGATGGATGTGGCGGTCAGCAGCGATTACATCTTTGTGGTGAACCGTTCATCCCGGATCGACCTGTTCCGACGGAACGATTATTCGTATGTGACCACCATCGGGCGTACCGGATGGCAGTCGAGTTCTCTGTTGCAATGCGAAGCGGCCGAAGTGGCCGGTGATAAATTGTTCATCCGTGACAAACAGAAGATTAAAGTGGTGCAGATTTCAGATTGTACGCCTGAAAATCGTTTTAAGGTTCCTGTCTTTGCTCAGAATACGGACAGTACGTCTTCTAATAACGGTTTTAATCTTGAGTCCGTCGCGCGGCATGAAGGCTTGATCTATGTGTCCGACTACGAAACCTCACGCATCCTGGTGATCGATCCCGCCACCGTGGCGGTCAAGGGAGAGCCGGTACGCTTTTTGCGCTCTTACCGCATGCCGAACAAACCGCTCAGTATGGGATTCTTTCAGAACGAAATGTATGTTGTCTGCGCAAATAACTGCATCGTGAGAGTAGACCTCCGTACCGGGAAAGAGCTCGGCTCTTATTCATCCTTTGCCGGAGGAGTGGGGCTGGGAACTCCCGGACGCCTCTTGTTCCATAATGATACATTCTATCTTGCAGGACGCAATGCCAATGCTCCCCGGCTGATACAGGGGAAAGTTATGTTTGTTGAAATATCCGAGCTGGACTAAAAAAATGAATAATTACGATTCGCTGCAGATTATGCAGGTTTGTACACTCCTCTATATCCGGATGACGGTTTAAGAGAAGAAAACTTTCTGTGTCGTCTGTGGTGAGAAAACAATCAAGCATGAATTTGAAATTTTTATATCTGTTATTATTGATATCTGCCCTGTGTATATCCTGTTCCAAGGACGAAGAACCTTCGGATAAGGGCAGTACTTCTCCCCAAGAGCCGGTTTACACCACCTTTACAGATGCCGGCGAAGTGGTTGTTCCCGGAGTGCTTCCGGCCAATTTCACTCCCCGGTCCGTACGGGTCAAGGGGGACACTTTGTTTGTTGCCAATACCAATGCCGCTGACCGTTCCGTGCTGTTGCTGAACCTGACGACAGGCGAACTGATCGGACGTATCGATTCATGGGTACGGAAAGGTGTCAAAGAGACCTTTAATGCCGAGATAGGCGACATGGCTGTTTCTGACCGTTATATCTTTGTGGGTATGTACAACTCCCGTATTAATATTTTTGACCGTCGCACCCTTCAGTTTGTCAATGCCATCGGGCGTTCAGACGGAAAGTGGGGAGACGATATTTATAGCATGACCCATTGCTACGGACTTCGTGAGTGTGGCGAGAGACTGATGGTGCGTGATAAAAATACCATTCGCGGCTATTGGATTTATGAAGCCGTTACCGAACCTGCGTTCCGGGTTCCCTGGATCGGAAAGGTGAAAGTGCCCGAAGGAGTCGGATATGACTATCAGGCCCGTATCCATGGTATGGCAGAGTATGACGGGCGTATGTATCTGACCGACTGGTACAACAAGAGTGTGCAAGTGTTCACTCCGTCGAAAATGGAGATCGTGTTCGGTGAAGAGACACATATCACTTCCGATGCCGTGTTTAAGTACGATGATATTCAACCGCTCGGACTGCTTGCCTACGGAGGCGAATTACTGATGTCGGTACAGAAGAGTGGGAAAATACAGCGTTATGATCCGGAGACAGGAGACCTGCTCGGAGTGCTGGCCGAGTTTCCGGGTAAGGAGATCGGGCGCATGGAGATAGCCCGGGGAATGCTTTACTACATTGACCTCAAAGCCGGGAAACTGATGAAGGCAAAAGGAGAATAAAGAACGGCGAGAGTGTGTCATGACTCACCACAGAGCAATCTGTGGTGAATACGAGTTTCGACACACCCTCATTCTTTCATCTGCATGTCCTATCCGAAGCAGAAGTAATACTCAGAACCGTCGCTGACATAAAAAGAATCTGCTTTCTTTTCGATAAAAAGAACTGTTCTCTTTTGCCAACCATCCGACAGCAAGCATTACATCGTCTATATTCAGGCAGGTCAAGCTGCAAAGTTCTTTCACAGAGACTTTTCTTGCATGTATAAGTATTCGTCATACTTTTCTGGAGTTTTCTCCGATTTTCACTTTTTCCATATTACTATTTATAGCCTATTTAAATTAAATTTGGTGGTAAATTCTTTATCTCCAAGTTGATAATTGTCCTTTTTGTTTGCTTTTATAAGAAAAAACAGACACAGGCTGAATAAGATAACTTAAGTTTCGGAAGTGAGTTTACGCCGTCTGAACCGGTATCTTCATCTTTGTACCTTTTTTCAATTAACATTGTTAACGCTTTTTGCAGGTTCGTTCAGGTTCTTGTGCGCAAATAACAAGTCTTTTGCATTTAAAGAACTTCTTATTCACATCCAAAGAACAAGCTTTAACTCTGTGTTAAAACAAAGCTTTTGAAGACAGAAATCTTACTTTTTAAAGATGTTGATTTTCAGATAGTTTAGTCTAATATTCGCTTCTTCACCTCACGAATGGACACTTCGGGCGAAAGCCGGGATACTTGCTTTTTTGTCAACTATAAACGAGGGCTTGCACTTCCGAAAACTGAATTAGATTCCATGAGTAAAAGAAAACTTACCACCAAACCTGACGAAGAACCTGTTTTCTAAAGTAGGTGTCGTCTCGCGCGTAAGGAGAAATTTTTTTGTGTAAATGATAGGAGGCTAGGGTACTTACCTATTGGACTACAAACAGATACGTAATATAAAGTAGATGGAAGAAAAGGGGAGGGGTGTTTCAAAAAACGTTCGTTTATAAACACAAAGGTAAGGCACATTTTTATAACAACAAAATATTTTTATAAATAAATTGAGTTTTTCTTTCTTTATCTATTTTAGTGTACTGATTATAAGAGTATTATATACATGAAATAGAATCTTTATATATGTGTTTTTTCTATAAGAACATGATTTTTAGAAAAGGTCGAAAAAAGGTGTTCCAAAAGACGAACGTTTTTTGAAACAATTTCATTCGTTTTACCACTAAAAATAGTTTCGGAAATTCTTACGGTTTGAATGGGAAAAGATGTCTCGTCCAAACCGCGTAGCGCACCCGAAAGTAACCTCTCGACTTTTAATATCCACTAATAAATGTCTGAACAACAGGAGTATTGGTTTGCCGCTCGGACAAAGAAGGACCAGGAGTTTTCTGTTCGCAATGCTTTAGAAAAGCTTGGAATAGAATACTTTCTTCCAACACAATTTGTCATCCGTCAACTGAAATATCGTCGTCGTAGGGTAGAAGTTCCTGTTATCAAGAATCTTATTTTTGTCCGGACCACGAAAGACCGTGCTTGGTCTATCACGAAGGATGATCATGTTCCTCTTTATTATATGAAGGATCTCTATACCCATACTTTGTTGATCGTTCCCAACAAACAGATGGAAGATTTCAAGTTTGTGATGGATTTAGCTCCGGAAAATGTAACTTTTGATGATCTTCCCCTTACCGTTGGTACAAAAGTGCAGGTCGTCAAAGGAGAGTTTTGTGGCATTGAGGGCGAATTGTCCAGCCTTGCCAACCGTACTTACGTAGTGATTCGTATCCACGGAGTTCTTTCTGCCAGCGTCAAAGTACCTAAAAGTTACCTTCGTATTCTTTCAGCGTAATTCGTAATTTCAAAATTATATGAATCAAGTCCAAAATCTGCAACACATTGCCCGTGAGTTGCTTTATTTGGGTATGGATGGTTCTCCCATCTATACCGATCATTTCCGTCAACTGAACACCGAAGTTTTTCGCTTGTCCGAAGCCCTTTTCTCTATGAAAGGTGCCACATCCGAGGAAGAAGCAGCGATTTGTCTGTCCCTGTTAATGGGCTATAATGCTACCATTTACAATGATGGCGACAAAGAATCTAAGATACAAAGCATTTTAGATCGCTCTTTTGCCGTATTGGACCATCTTCCCGCTTCTCTATTGAAATGCCAATTGCTGACTTATTGCTATGGCGAGGTATTCGAGGAGGATTTAGCACAAGAAGCACATCAAATAATGGATAGCTGGAAAAATAGGGCACTTTCAGAAGAAGAATTGGAAGTGATGGAGACATTGCAGACAATGGAAGATAATCGGTATCCGTGTAGCGAGGTAGAAGATTGAAGAGTCTTTTTTAGGATGAATTTTCTACCTTCTTTTAAAGGTTTTATGAATATGAACTTAGATAATAATGGGACAATCAATAAAGAATAACTTCCTACTGAATCTAAGTACTACAATTACTGGGCTATTATTTCCACTAATAACTTTTCCCTATGCTTCACGTATATTAATGGCAGATGGTATAGGGCAAGTACAATTTTTCCAATCCATAATTGACTATGTCTCTCTTTGTACTGCTTTGGGAATCCCTTTGTATGCCGTTAGAGAAATTGCAAGAATAAGGGATAATAAGGAATTAAGAAGTAGAACAACAATCGAAATACTATTGCTTCATGCTATTTTGACTTTAGTCGGATATATAGTTGTTTTTATACTTGCTAAGACCGTTGCCAAAATAGAAATAGATGCTTCTCTTTTCTTTTTGTTAAGTACAACTTTATTTTTTAACACGATAGGAGTTGCATGGTTTTATCAGGCAATTGAAGATTTTAAATACATAACTTTACGTTCCTTATTTGTAAGGATACTATCTTTAGTGGCCTTATTTATCTTTGTTAAGACCAAGCAAGATCTGTTTTATTATGCTGGAATATTAGTTATTGGTACTGTTGGTAATAATATATTTAATTTTTTTCGATTACGTAAATATATAAAACTTAGTAAAGGCGAATTTAAGCGTTTGAATCTGTTGAGGCATTTAATACCTGCACTTAAAATTTTTATATTAAATTTGGTTATAAGTATTTATGTGAATCTTGATTCTGTGATGCTTGGATTTCTTAAAAATGAAGAATCAGTTGGTTATTATGCTGCTGCTACTCGACTTACAAAAGCTATTTTGGGTATAGTTTCTTCATTAGGAGCTGTTTTATTACCTCGTTTTAGTAATATGATAACTAATGGTCAAAAAGAAGAATTCCAATTATTGGCAAATAAAGCTGCTAGTTTTACAATTGCTTTAAGTCTTCCTATGAGTGTGGGACTTATTTTTATGGCAGCACCTATTATACATATTTTTTGTGGAAATGGTTTTGAACCTTCTATTTTGACATTAAAATTAGTTGCACCTATTGTTTTATTTATTGGATTATCTGGAATTATTGGAATGCAAATATTGTATCCGCAAGGGAGAGAAAAGTACGTAATTATATCTACTATGGTAGGAGCATGTATAAATCTCCTTATAAACTATTTACTAATACCCCAATATGGGCAGTATGGAGCGGCGCTTGGGACTGTTATCGCAGAATTTATGGTAACGGTTATAATGATTTTGCTGGGAAGAAAATATTTACCTATAAATATTCTCTCCAAGCAGAATTTACACTATCTAATAGGTTCTATAGTGATATCTATTCTATTAGCTTTTTTGTTTGTCTTCCCTTTACATGAAGTAAATTATTTATTGATAGGTATACTGTTATCTGTTATTGTTTATTACGCATATTTATTAATGATAAAAGATACCCTCGCATTACAACTAAAGAAATTATTACTTTCAATATTTAAACAATGAAAAAAAAATATGACTATCTAATTGTCGGAGCCGGACTTTATGGTTCTGTTTTTGCATATAAAGCGCAACGGAATGGGAAAAAATGTTTGCTTATTGACAAACGTCCACACAATGGAGGAAATATTTATTGCGAAAATATTGAGGGTATAAATGTACACAAATATGGTGCACATATTTTTCATACTTCTAATAAAGAGGTTTGGGACTTTGTAAATGCCATAGTGGAATTTAACCGCTATACTAATTCCCCTATTGCCAATTATAAAGGCAAATTATATAATTTACCTTTTAATATGAATACTTTTTATGCTTTATGGGGGACAAAAACTCCAGAGGAAGCAAAAATGAAGATAGAAGAGCAAAGGAGAGAAGCGGGGATTCTTACGCCGAAGAATCTAGAAGAACAGGCTATCTCTTTAGTAGGAAAGGATATTTATGAAATATTGATAAAAGGATATACTGAGAAACAGTGGGGGCGGAAAGCAACTGAACTTCCTGCTTTTATAATCAAGCGTTTACCTGTCAGATTTACTTTTGATAATAATTACTTTAATGATAAATATCAGGGGATTCCTGTTGGTGGCTATAATAAATTGATAAATGGTTTATTAGATGGTATTGAAGTTAGAACAAATACAGACTTTTTTCAAAATAAAGAATATTTTAAAGGTCTTGCGGATAAAATTCTATTTACTGGCAAAATTGATGAATATTATAATTATCAATTTGGGAGATTGGAATATCGTACTGTTGAATTTGAAACACAAGTGCTTGATTGTGAGAATTATCAAGGGAATGCAGTTGTGAATTATACTGAAAGGGAAGTGCCTTATACTCGTATTATAGAGCATAAACATTTTGAATTTGGAACACAGCCCAAAACCGTAATTTCCAAAGAATATTCTTCGGAATGGAAAGATGGTAGTGAACCCTTTTATCCTGTTAATGATGAGAGGAATAATTCTTTGTATTTGGAGTATAAGAAATTGGTCGATAGAGAGAAGAATGTTTTGTTTGGAGGGAGATTAGCTGAGTATAAGTATTATGATATGAATGTGATTGTGGAAAAAGTTATAAATAGTGACTTATGAAGATATTTGCTGTAGTTGTGACCTATAATCGTTTAGCATTACTAAAAAAGGTCATAGATTTACTTAAAAGACAGACACGTCAATTAGATAGTATAGTTATAGTAAATAATGGCTCTACTGATGGAACAAAAGAATGGTTAGAACAGGAGAAAAATATAACATTAATAAATCAATCTAATTCTGGTGGGGCTGGTGGATTCGAAACGGGGGTAAAATATGCATATGAGAATGAGGCAGATTGGATTTGGATGATGGATGATGATGTTTTTCCTAATATAGATTGTTTGGAAAAACTCTTAGGGTGGACGAGTATTTCTCAATGTATCCAACCACGTAGGTATTATTCGGATGATGTAGAAGTAAATTTTGAACAATGGTTGGATCCAATTACTTATAGTAAATTTGGTTATTGGCAAGAAAAATCATTTAATAATGGTAAAAAGTTTTGTGCTATTAATGTAGGCTGTTTTGAAGGGATGTTTGTTTCGAAAAGCATTGTTAATAAAATAGGATTTCCTGATAAGCGTTTTTTTATAGCGGAAGATGATACAATATATGGGTTTGCAGCTAGTTTTTATACCAACGTAATTTTAGTATCTGATGCTATCATGGTTCGTGCTAGAAGATCATCGGATCGTAGCGTTAGCCCAATGTATACTTATTATGCATGTCGGAATTTTCATTTAGTATATGAGTCACTTAATTTATTATTGGATAAGAAAAATAGGTTTTTATATATTAAATATATTTATCAATTTGTTCATCAGATTTATTTATCTATTTTTTTATATGATAATAAGATGAAACACTTAATATCTGTTTTTCGTGGCTTTTATGATTGCTTTCGTAAAAAAAATGGAGCTACCTATTAATTAAATGACTAGTACTTCTTTCTTTATTATTAAGGCTATATCTTTTATAGTATTTGTTTATAATTTAGCGAGTTCTGATTGGAGTAATCTTTCTCGAGTATTGTTATTTATAATTTCGTTTTTTGTCTTTTTATTAGTAACAAATGTATATCAAAGAAAAGTAAAAATAGTAACACTAGGTTATTTGGTCTATTTCTTTTTGGCTTTTTTAGCTCAAAATGTAGGTCCATATGCAATTATTTACAATTCTCACATACAGAATTTGATACAGAGGTTTCCTAATATTTGTGTACCAAATGATCATTACACTTTATACTTTCTTATTTTTATTTTTGTTTCAACTGTTATTTATATTTATCTTTTATGTATTGATAAAATTTCTATTGAGCAGAAAGTATGGGTATACATGCCTACAAGACAAGAAGCTCGAAAAATAATGATGGCATTTTTTATAATCTTGTTGCCTATATGGATATTAGGGAATAGGTCCTATGCTACAATTCTAGTTCCTTTTACAAGTTATTTTATCATTTCTATTTGGAAATATCCTTTTACAAGGAAAATAGTAGTATTTATTATTGGTTTTATTGCATCGGTATTGATCCTTATTTCGCAATTATTTTCTCGGTTTATATTCGTTCAATATGTGTTCCCTTTTATTTTAATTTGGTTTTTGAATAATGGATTGCTATTTTCAAGAAAAGAAAAAATAAGTTATAAAGTTATTGGCTTTTTTCTATTGTTTTGTTCTTTAGCGATTTTGTATGGTATCATTTCAGAGATGATGAAGTTAAATGCAAATTTTGATGGAAACTATACTTTCAATGATATGTTTGAAGTATTAAGTGAGCCGCAATTATTGCAAAATTGGTTATCTAGGCAAACATATCGTATTTTTGATATTTGGTCACATTTGGGGGGGAATATAATAGATTATATTGACCAGAAAGGATATTTATGGGGAATTACATATGTAAAGAGCTTTGCACCTATATTAGGTTTTGATTATGTAAGCCTTCCATTAATTTCAGCAAATATGATTGGTGCAGATTATGCTCAACCTGGTTTGGTGGCAGAAGGGTACGCTAATTGGGGAATATATGGGGCTATAATTAATATGATATTTGTTTTTTTCGTTGCAGAGTTATTGTTTGATTATTTTTTACGAAAACAATCTACCTTAAATTTGTTACTTTATATTGGAACTTTTTCCCAGGTATTACTAGATGGGGGGACCATTAATTCTATTATTTTCATGTCTATATTTTGTTTCTTAACTTGTTTGTTTAATGCCAAAATCAAATTTTAATATTATATATATGAGGAAGATATTATTAACATATGGAGATATTAAAACCATAAATATTGGTGATTATATTCAGAGTATCGCCGCTAAACAATTTTTTGATGATGATAATTATATATTTTTCAATCGTGATGAATTAAAGTTGTATAAAGGGGAACCTGCAAAAGTCATAATGAATGCTTGGATGACTTATAAACCATATAATTGGCCTCCTTCATCTCAGGTTTATCCATTATTTGTTGCATTACATATCAATTCTTCTGCAGAAAGTCGCTTTTTGTCACATGATAGTATTAAGTATTTAAAAAAGTATGAACCCATAGGGTGCCGCGATTATCATACAATGAATATTTTAAAAGGAAAAGGTGTTAATGCTTATTTTTCGGGATGTCTTACTACTACTTTGGGTAAAACTTATAAATATAATGGAAAACGTGAGGGGATATACATTGTTGATCCACTTTCATACATGCCTAATGGGAATAATTTTTTTGAAATAATGAAAGCTGTTGTACAAACTGTTTTTTATATGAAGCCTGTGCTAAAGATTCTTAGAAATTATAAAAAGAATAATAGATTTACTATTAATATATCCAAAGTAGGAATAGGACGTTTATTGTTAATAACCAAGTCTTATTTGCTTTTGAGAAAGCTAGTAGTTCCTGACGTATTATACAATGCAATATTTATAACACAATTTAATATGTCTAATGAATATTCTTCTGAATCAGAAAGATTTGCTCGGGCTGATGAATTATTAACTAAAATGGCCTCAGCTCAATATGTGATAACTTCTAGAATCCACTGTGCTCTTCCTTGCTTAGGCTTTGAGACCCCTGTGGTTTATATTAGAAATCTATCAGAAAGCAAGAAGAGCACTTGTCGATTAGGGGGACTTGAATCTCTATTTAATGTGATAACTGTGAAGGGGGAAAATGTTACTTCCAATTTTTTTGATGGACTATTTAAACGAGATTCTTCTTTTAAGAATAAAATTGATTTTGTAGAATATAGAGATCGATTAATTAATATATGTAATAAATTTATGATGTCATGAGGGATGGAAAGCCCATTGAAATACTGCATATTGTAGGGACTAGACCTGTTGGAGGAATTGGTGCTTTATTGAAAAATATAAACACTTCTATTGATTTAAATAAATTCCATTTTACATATGTGTTTTCTGCCGATAGTAATATTGGAGATTTTGATAATTATGTGAGAAAATTAGGTAGCGATATTGTTGTATTCCCTTCATATCATTTGAAATATTTATTTTTATATTTAAAGGTGATTTTCTGTTTTTATAAGAGAAATGCAAAAAAATATGATATAATTCATGTACATAGTGCTAATACAGGAGTATTAGACCTTTTATTTGCAAAGATATATGGAATACGGATAAGGATTTTACATAGTCACAGTACAAAATATTCTAGTAAAAAAATAAGGTCCATTAGAAATTATTTTTTGCAATTTCCTACAATATATTTAGCAAACACTTATTTTGCATGTGGATACAAAGCTGCTGAATTCCTTTTTGGAAAAAAGAGACTTGAAAAAGTTTATATTATTCATAATGCAATTTTTTCTAAAAAATTTATTTATAATGCAACTGTTAGAGAGAGAGTTAGAGTTGAGTTGAAAATAGAGAATGACTGTTTACTGTTGGGGCATATCGGTAACTTTACGAAAGAAAAGAATCATGGTTTTTTAATAGATATATTGGAAGAATTATTGAATATTAATGACAATGTTAAGTTGCTGTTAGTAGGGGATGGCCAACTTAGAAGTGAAATAGAGGAAAAAGTAAAATTAAAAAGATTGCAGAAGTATGTGTGCTTTTTAGGTCGGAGAACTGATATATCAGAATTATTACAAGCTATGGATTTTTTAATTTTTCCTTCTTTTTTTGAAGGTCTACCAGTGACTCTGATTGAAGCGCAAGCTTCTGGTTTAAGATGTGTCGTTTCGGATCGTATTACTTTGGAAACAAAGATAACGAATAATATAAGTTATCTTAATCTCAATCGAGATCCTTCAACTTGGGCTGAAGTTGTTTGGAAGTTGTTTGAAGATAAAACTTTTATCAGGAAAGATACGTCTAAAGAAATATGTGAATCAGGATATGATATACATTTAGAGAGTGAATATCTCGAAAGAATATATTTAAATCTTTTACATAAATGAAATTGGCTGTCATTTCTTCTATCTACAAAAATGATTCGCTTTCTAAAATAAAGCAATCCTTACAAAGTTTGTTGAATCAAGAAAATGTTACTTGTGATATTTATTTATATTGTGATGGTCCTGTTTCGATTGATATTGTGCATTTCTTAGACTCATTTGATCAAAACTCACTTTATATATTTAAGCAAGAACAAAATAGAGGATTGGCTCATGCACTAAATGAATTATTGAATATCGTTCTTACAAAAGAATACGAATATATTGCTCGTATGGATGCTGATGATATTTCCATGCCGGAACGTTTTGTGAAGCAGATCGCATTTATGAATTCACATCCGGATATTGATTGCCTTGGTACTTGGGCAATAGAAATTGATGATGACGGAAAAGAATATTTTCGAAAAAAAATGCCGATAACTCATGAAGAATGTTTGGAACTGTTTAAAAAGCGGGATTGTATGATTCATCCTACTGTGATGTTTCGACGTTCATATTTTGAGAAAGCTGGTTTATATCCCGAAGACACCTACTTTGGAGAAGATACTATGATGTGGGCTAAAGGTTTTAAAAGTGGATGTAAATTTGCCAATGTACCCGAATATCTGTTTAAGTTTAGATTGGATTCAAACTTCTTTGAAAGAAGGCGGGGGTGGAAACATGCAAAATCTATTTATACTTTACGTCATCGTGTTAATAGAATGTTAGGGTTCGGATGGAAGGAAGATTGTTATGCATTGCTATATGCTATGGCCAAATTAATGCCTAAATCTATTCTTGACATAATCTATAAAACAGTACGTTGATTTTACTTTTCTTATAAAACATAAACTCATGAAAATACCTTTTTCACCACCTTATATTGACGAGGCGGTCATCAACGAAGTCGTTGATTCGTTACGTTCCGGTTGGATCACATCCGGTCCGAAAGTGAAGGCTTTGGAGGAAGAAATTAAATCTTTCTCAGGAGCAAAAGAAGTGCTTTGTGTCAATTCCTGGACATCAGGAGCTATTATGATGTTGCGTTGGCTGGGAGTGAAGGAGGGCGATGAAGTGATTGTTCCTGCCTATACTTACAGTGCAACGGCATTGGCTGTGCTCCATGCCGGAGCCAAACCGGTAATGGTGGATTCCGGAACTGATTTTAATATTTCGGTGGAGGCTGTTCGTAAAGCTATTACTCCTAAAACAAAGGCGATTATACCCGTAGATATTGCTGGTTTTCCCTGCGATTATGAAAGAATCATGGCACTGGTGCAGGAACCAGAAATGGTAAAACTGTTCCGTTCGGAATCTCCTGTGCAAGAAAAATTGGGACGCATCTTGGTGATGAATGATGCTGCCCACTCTTTGGGAGCACGTTACAGTAGCCGTCAGCGTACCGGTTGTGAAACTGATGTGGCTATCTTTTCACTTCATGCCGTGAAAAATGTGACTACTGCCGAAGGTGGGGCCATTTGCCTGAATCTGCCTAAGCCGTTCGATAATACGGAGTTGTATAAAGAGCTACGGATGACAAGCTTGAACTGCCAGACCAAGGATGCTTTTTCGAAATCTAAAGCCGGAGGATGGCGTTATGATATTGTCGGTTTCGGGATGAAAATCAATATGGCCGATGTAAATGCCGCCATAGGACTGGCACAGATACGAGAATATCCGGAATTGCTGAAAGAACGAAAGCGGGTGTTTAATGCTTATAGCGATGCTTTTTCGGCTTGTGACTGGGCCATCGTTCCGCCTTCTGTGGATGGGGAAAAGGAAAGCTCTTATCACATTTATGCTTTGCGTATTAAGGACTTTACCGAAGAACAACGCGACCGGATGATTGATGAAATCGCTAAAAGTGAAGTGGCTGTCAATGTGCACTTTATACCGATGCCGATGTTGTCGTTCTTCAAATCGATGGGATATGATATAAAGGATTATCCACAGGCTTATCAGAACTTTAAGAGCGAGATATCATTGCCGATATATCCCCAATTGGATAGTGAAAAATTGAATTTCATTATTGAAACCGTAAAGGCGGCCTATGCGACCGTAATTGCAGAAAACCGATAGTATATTTACAAACACTAAATAGATAAGTTGCTTGATCCGTTTTTTTGATATCGTTTTTTCCCTTTTGGGAATTCTTCTGCTTTCTCCCGTTTTTCTTCTTCTTTATATAGCCATTTGTCTCGAAAGTAAAGGAGGTGGTTTCTATAAACAGCTCCGTGTGGGAAGGTACGGAGGGGATTTTTATGTTTATAAATTTCGTTCGATGCGTGTAGGGGCTGATAAAAAGGGGTTGATAACGGTAGGAGGGAGAGATCCGAGAATAACTCGTACCGGATACCTGATCCGGAAGTATAAATTGGATGAATTGCCTCAGTTGTTTAACGTACTGAAAGGAGATATGAGTCTGGTAGGGCCCCGTCCTGAGGTTCGTAAGTATGTGGATTTATATACCGATGAACAAAAGAAAGTATTGAGTGTACGTCCGGGGATTACGGATTATGCTTCTATTGAGTATGTAGATGAAAATATGATTCTTGGAGAGGCTTCGGATCCTGACAGAGCATATATAGAACAGATTATGCCCGATAAGATACGGTATAATATGAAATATATCTGTAATCGTTCGGTGAAGGAATATTTTAAAATTATATTTCTGACATTTTGGAGCATCATTCGTTAGGTATGTTTTTAAGGAAACTGGGGGAAGTTCTTCTTTTTGTTTTCGTACCCTATTATGTGAGAAAGAATAAGGAGTAGACGGAAGTTTCGAAGAGAAGTTAATTCAATAAAAAAGAAAGGATCAGCAATTGCCGATCCTTTCTTTTTTATTGAGCCTCTTGTCGGATTCGAACCAACGACCCCGAGATTACAAATCACGTGCTCTGGCCAACTGAGCTAAAGAGGCGTCATTTCTGTTTTGCGGGTGCAAAGGTAGGAAAAACTTTTAAACTTGCAAATACTTTGAAAAAAAATGCTTCATAAAAATAGTGTTTGATAAGTCGGATTCTTTGTTTACTTTTGCAAATCAATTAATTATAGGAAAGTATGAAGAAAAACTTTTTTTATGCAGGTGGTCTGTCATTGCTTCTTTGGGGTATGGCAGCATGTTCCGGACAAGGAAAAGCGGATAAAGCAGCTGTTGTTGCGGATAGTGTAGTGGTGAAAACGGATAGTGTTGCGGCAGACAGCACAGGATATATTGTGAAAGTGGGAGAGTCAGCTCCCGATTTTACCATTACTCTGACCGACGGAAAGCAGATGAAACTCTCCGAACTTCGCGGTAAAGTGGTGATGTTGCAGTTCACAGCCAGCTGGTGCGGAGTATGCCGTAAAGAGATGCCTTTTATAGAGAAAGATATCTGGCTGAAGCATAAAAACAATCCTGAGTTTGCTTTGATAGGCATTGACCGTGACGAACCTCTCGATAAGGTGATCGCATTTGGAAAGTCGGTAGGGGTGACGTATCCGTTGGGATTGGATCCGGGAGCGGATATCTTTGCGAAGTATGCATTGCGTGAATCGGGCATCACCCGGAATGTCCTGATAGACCGGGAGGGTAAGATTGTGAAGCTGACTCGTTTATATAACGAAGAGGAGTTTGCCTCACTGGTGGATCAAATAGATGAAATGCTGAAAAAATAAGTTGAACAAGCAGGGGTGATTTTCTGTTTTTAACATAGATCACCCCATCTTTTTATTTTATGGCTATAACGATTATCATTCTCGTACTGTCGGCTGTCTTTTTTATGAGTGGAAAGGTACGTTCCGACTTAGTGGCGTTGTGTGCGCTGGTATTATTAATCCTTTTCAATATCCTCACTCCGGAGGAGGCGCTTTCAGGATTTTCTAATTCTGTTGTTATTATGATGGTCGGCCTGTTTGTAGTAGGTGGTGCCATCTTTCAGACGGGGCTGGCAAAGATGATCAGCAGCCGTATCCTGAAATTTGCCGGAACAAGCGAACTGAAACTTTTTATCCTGATTATATTGGTGACGGCTGCCATCGGCGCTTTTGTCAGCAATACGGGAACGGTGGCGTTGATGCTGCCTATTGTGGTCAGTATGGCCATGAGTGCCAATATCAATGTAAGCCGTTTGCTGATGCCTCTTGCTTTTGCCAGTAGTATGGGTGGGATGATGACATTGATTGGTACACCGCCCAACCTTGTGATACAAAATGCCTTGATTGAAGCCGGCTATGAACGTCTCTCTTTCTTCACTTTTACTCCTGTAGGCTTGGTGTGTGTCACTGTCGGGCTGATTGTGCTGATTCCGCTGAGTAAGATCTTCCTGACGAAGAAAAGTGATAAAGAGGCACGGGGAAAGCGCAAGAATAAGTCGCTTCAGGAGTTGGCGGGTGAATACCAGTTATCACAGAACCTTTATCGGGTGGAGGTTGAAGAGTCTTCCGGTTTTGTAGGTAAGACCATACAGGAGCTAGGGATTCCGCAGAGGTATCATGTGACGATTTTGGAGGTTCGCCGCCGTTCGGTTTCGTCCCGGCACTTCTTCAAGACAAAAAAGCAGGAGATGGCAGAAGCCGGAACTCTGATTGAGGCGGAAGATATTCTTTATGTATTAGGAGAATTTGAAAATGTAAAACGCTTTGCAGGTGAGAACCGTCTGTCTTTATTGGATACACATAAGACCGAGGGGAGTCTGCATGATACGGACGAGGGATTCGATTTTCAGGAGATAGGCATTGCTGAAATTCTGTTACTGCCTACCGCTAATCTGATAAACAAACCGGTGAAAGCTTCCGGATTCAGGGAGAATTATAGCATCAATATATTGGGTATTCAGCGTAAGCGTGACTATCTGCTGAAGAATCTGAAGGATGAAAAGATGCATTCGGGAGATATCTTGCTGGTGCAGGGAAGTTGGGCAAACATAGCCAGGCTTGGTGAGGATCAGTCACAGTGGGTCGTTCTGGGGCAGCCGTTGGCTGAAGCGGCCAAAGTAACCCTGAATCATAAAGCACCGGTAGCGGCACTGATCATGTTGGGTATGATTGTAACCATGATGTTTGACTTTATTCCGGTGGCTCCTGTGACGGCCGTAATTGTAGCGGCACTGCTGATGGTACTGACTGGATGTTTCCGCAATGTGGAAGAAGCTTATAAAACAATCAACTGGGAGAGTATTGTGCTGATAGCGGGTATGCTGCCCATGTCATTGGCATTGGAGAAAACCGGAGCTTCGGAGGTGGTGTCGCAATCGTTGGTGAATGGGCTGGGAGCTTATGGCCCTTTTGCTTTGTTGGCAGGTATTTACTTCACAACTTCGCTGATGACAATGTTTATCAGCAATACGGCCACTGCTGTGCTGCTTGCTCCTATCGCTCTTCACTCGGCCGTACAGTTGGGGCTGAGCCCTTATCCGTTCCTGTTTGCCGTGACAGTGGCGGCAAGTATGTGTTTTGCTTCACCTTTCTCCACGCCGCCTAATGCGTTGGTGATGCCGGCAGGACGCTATACGTTTATGGATTACGTAAAAGTAGGTCTGCCGCTTCAGATCATTATGGGCGTGGTAATGGTGTTCGTATTGCCGCTACTGTTTCCGTTTTAGTCTTTTAGGGAGGGACGGTTTATTGGAAACATTCCCTCCTGTTTATAAGGCAACAGTCAGCCGGGCCAGATAGTCATAGTGCTTACCCTCTTTTATCATTTCGGCCTTGAAGCCATTGTCGGCAGCATAGGCGCTGAGGGTCTGGAAGTCGATATACAGCCAGTCGAAAGGATCGCCTTGAATATCTTTATATTGCATGCGGAAGTCAATTTCTCCATAATAATCTCCTGCCAGGTCGATCAGGAAGCTGCCGTCTTCATCTTCGAACAGATAGCGGAGGTCACTCGAATCCATCAGGATGCAACCATCCGGGCGGAGTAATTGTTTCATCTTGCGGAAGAAGAGAGGCATATTCTCCAAACGTCCGATAATGCCGGAACCGTTCATCAACATAAGGATGGTATCGAAAGTCGCGGCAAAGCGTTCGTCGAACAGATTGACTTGGCGGGCATCTTTCACTCCCCGCAGTTTCATCACTTCGACGGATAAAGGGGAGATGTCGATGGCGGAAACTTCTTTACCGCTCTCTTGAAGGGCAAGAGCGTGGCAACCGCTTCCGGCACCTACGTCGAGTATTGTTCCGGTAGCCATTGCGAGGGCTGTGCGTTCGAGTAGAGGCATTTGTCCGGCTTTGCGGAAAAGTTGTTTGACGGGTATTTCGTCTTCATCGAACTGAGAAGAAAATACGCGTAATCTGTCTGCTTTTTGGCGATGATAAAAATCGGCTATGGCAGCACCCATGGGGTCTTTTTCTGCCGGGAGCAGGGATGTATTCATTGATTGGTTTTTAGTTGTTACAGCGGGCAAAGATAGGGAATTCACAGAAAAAGAGTATCTTTGTCCACGGAAAATATAGAATAAGAAAGGAAAGATTATGAGCTTAGAAGATGCGATTATGGGTGGAATTGTCTTTAAAGGAAAGAAAGAAGGCCCGAAGAAAGATGAAAATAAAGTGAAAACAAAAGCGAAGAAAACAACCTATATAAAGGGAACTCACGGTTCCGGAGCTGCCAAGATGAAAGCTGAGATCCGGAGAAAGAGGGCGAACAGACATAAACGGTAAATAACGAATAACGATGAACGATAAACTCACTGCGATATCAACGCACAGCCTGTTTATCGTTCATCGTTATTCGTTTTAAAGTCGTTCCGGTAATATTTCAATCCAGTAGTCATCCGGATCATTGATGAAATAGAGCCCCATGGAAGTATTCTCAAAGCATACGCAGTCCATTTCTTTGTGATATTGGCGTACGGCATCATAATCTCCCGCTACACGGAAGCAAAGATGACTTTCGTTCTCTCCCAATTCATAGGCTTCGGTATGGTCTCGCAGCCAGGTGAGTTCCAATAAAAAACCGGTGGTGTTATCTGTGAGATATACCAGGATAAAAGAGCCGTCGGCTGCCTCTTTCCGGTGATGTTCTTTCAATCCCAATGCTTTTTCGTAGAAAGCAATGCTACGTTCCAGATCAGTCACATTGATATTGAAGTGGTCAAATCTACTTTTTATTTCCATTGTTTCTAAGTTTGTTTTTTAGATTAAAATAGAGCTTATAAAGTTTACACCACAGGTTACACGGATGATTTATGGCAATGATCCGGTCAAAACTCAATCTGTGTAACCTGTGGTGACTGATTTATTTCATAAATGCTTTGGTTATTTTACCTGCATAAGTTCTGGGCTGTCCTTCCATAGGTGTCGGGGCCGGTAGTTTCTGACATTCCAGTATGACGGACGGTTCTTTTTGTCCGGTAGGATAGAAGCGTATGCTGTATGTTTCTGCTTTCTCCAACTGTTCGTAAGGCTGGTCGGGAGAAAGGATACTGAATACAACAGGACTTCCCGAAATTTTTCCTATGGATCCTCCGGCGTTGGCTGTCATCATGGTCATATTGAAAGGATCAGAACCGATAGCAATCACCAGTCGGCCTGCACCCATCTGAATGGCATTGGCAGGAACCTGGTCGGGGGCTACTTCTTTATAACCCGACATCGTGCTTGGAGAGGTAACGGGAATTGCAGGGGTAAGTTCTGCTGCTTTTTCTACTTTTCCAGTCTCTTGATTATCACCGATAACCACGACTTTCGGAGCGGTTACTACGGCAGGCTTTTTCGGAGTGGTTTCTGCTTTTGCTTCCATAGGTTTCTGACTCAGTGCCTTTGCAGCTTCTTCAAAGAGGTTGTCGGCAAAGTTGACTGTCTTTCTGCGCCATTTGGCTAGACCACGTACCATTTTCGTTTTCGCTTTGTTTAGAGCGTATTTATCGGTGATCCATTCTTCGGCCGCATATTTTTCTTTTTCACGATAGGTGTATCGGATTTTCTCTACCTCCATTGTACACTTTTGGGGCTGGCAGTTTACGGTGACTTGGTATGTCAGCCAGGTGCGGTCCAGAGAAAGGGCGGTAGAACTGAATACCAACCACTCTTCACCGGCTGCGGCGATGACTCCTTTTTCTTTATATACCACCCGGCTATTGTTTTTGTTCTGGGCCATGCGTCCGTCAAGCCACTTGAGCATCCGTTCATAGATTTCGTCTTGCGACATACCGGGGATACTGAATTCGCGGCTGAAAACTACCCGTCCGTCAACTTCGGGCACGGCGCCTGCAAGGTATCTGCTGTCATCATCATCTTTGTCATTGTCTGCCCAAAGCGTCACGGGCAGGCAAATCATAAATAACACGAGGAAAATTTGTGTCAGTTTGTTCATAATTGTATGTTTTATTTAGTTATATATCAAAGCTTTCGCCCCGGTGGGTGATGGTTATGAAACGGCATCCGCCGGCTTCGGCTATAGATCGGAAGGCATTGCCTCCTTCGTAGTCTTCGCTAAAGTGCATGGGTACAAATATAGTAGTTTTTATTCGTTCGATGAATTGTTGGGCTCCTTTCATGTAATCTTTTCCCATTCGGCGGTCTACGGGAAACATTACCAGGTCGATGGTCGGAACTGCTGCCTGAAGATATTTTATTTCTGCCAGGAAGTCTCCTTCTGCTTTGCGTATCTCTTGTTCGGTAGATTCTTCGCTCCAATGCCAGTTGTTCAGGTCACCGGCATGAAAAATGCTCTTGCCTTGCAGATGGATCAGAAAGGAGATGCCCACATCCGTAGAACCGAATGCCTGAATACGTAGCATATCATCTTCGTATTCCTCACCTTTATTAATATAGATCGCATCTTCTTTCTGTGCTCGATGGTGTTTCAGAATGTCTTTTGAGAAGATATAGATGATATCCGGACGTTGCTCTTTCCATGTCAGTACTTCCCGGTTGAAGTGGTCGGGATGGAAATGTGAGGCAAGCACATACAGTTTTCCGGGACGTTGGAGCAGACGGTCGTGCACGATTCCTTTATTCAGTTCCGTTTCTGAAGAGTCTTTGTAATAATCAATGATAAGGGTTACACCTTCTGCTTCGATGGCGAACCCGCTGTGGTATATATAATCCAGAATCATAGGCGGATGTATTTTATGGATGCAATATTACGTATTATTTGTTGGTTGCGCAAGTACAATAACCGGAAATATCAGGGAGCAAGCCTCTCTTTCTGCCAGCTTCCGTCCGGTTGAAGGGAATATAGAAAGCGATCGTGAAGCCGGTTTGCCCTACCTTGCCAGAACTCGATCCGATGCGGAGTGACGGCATATCCTCCCCAGTGTGCGGGGCGCTCTACTTCTCTGCCTACCCATCGGGCTGCTTCTGCAACGAAATTGCGAATCAGTTGCATCCGGCTTTTCAACGGACGGCTTTGAGGAGAGATGCGTGCTCCTATACGGCTTTTGTAGGGACGTTGGCGGAAATAGGTATCAGACTCTCCGGCAGGAACTTTTGAGGCAATGCCTTCAATGTGTACCTGCCTTTCCAGCGCGTGCCAAACGAAAGAGAGGGAAATATACGGATTCTTTGCCAGATGGGTACCTTTCCGGCTTTCGTAATTGGTATAAAAGATAAACTTTCCATCATGCAAATCCTTTAGCAGTACGGTACGGGTCGATGGTTGCCCTTCGGGAGATACGGTGCCTACCAGCATGGCAGTAGGTTCGTCTACCTGTGCATCGATAGCTTCGTGGAGCCATCGGTTGAAAAGAGAAAGCGGGTTGTCGGGAAGATCTCCTTCCTTCAGCCCGCCTTTGGTGTACTCCTGCCGGATGGCAGCGAGGTTGATAGCCTCACTCCCGATCCCGTTTCCGTGAAGAGGGGAGTCGGGATGTGTGGATACATGATCGGTTGACATAAGCGATTACTTTAAATTTACATCGGTACTTCTATCAGTAGTATTTTAGAGTCTTTCAGAGTTTCTATCTCAAAATTCTTGATTTCGGATATTCCCAATCCGTCGCGGCGAGTCAGGATCACATCATCTATCTTTACTTCTCCTTCGATCAGGAAAACGTAGACTCCCATATCCGTCCCATGCAGTGTATATTCAACTGTCTTTCCGGCTCCTATCTCACCCATCGAGAACCAGGTGTCCTGCAATAGTTTGGCAGGTGTACTTCCGTCAGGTGATAGTATGAAGGCCAGTTCGTCTTTTTTCAGTAATCCCCGGATGTCATAATCCTGATAGAGGGGATGAGTGTTCCGTTCTTTCGGTATGATCCATATTTGCAGAAATTCCACCGGTTCCGATTTGCTGCCGTTCATCTCGCTATGATAAATGCCTGTACCGGCACTCATCACCTGAATATCGCCTACAGTAATGGTACGACTGTTCTTTTTACTGTCGCCATGTGCCAGAAGACCCTTTAAAGGTATGGAGACGATTTCCATATTTTTATGGGGATGGGTCTGAAAACCTTCACCCGGGGCTACCCGGTCATCGTTCAGTACCCTCAGAGCACCGAAATGAACCCGTTCGGGATTGTAATATTCGTCAAAGCTGAAACTGTGATGGCTGTCGAGCCAGTCATATACGGATCGTCCGCGGGTATCTGAGCGGTGAACTACTTTTTTCATGATGTATATCCTTTCTTTTATAAATAGATTTTATAAACCAAACAATCGGGGGATGTAAATGGTTTGAGACGTTCATTTTTTATAGGAATCAGAAGCTATAATAAGGAAATAGAAAAGAAATGGACAACTCTCTGAAAGCCGGCAAACAGAAAAGAGTTGAATACGTTCGGTAAATAAGAGATAGGAAAAATTTTGTTGTCAATATCATTGTCTTATTTTTGTGCTTCTAAAATTAGCCAATAGATAAGAGATATGAGAAAGTTATTGTATGTTATTCTGTTACTACTTTTCCGTTTATTGATGTTTCCGGGGGCTGTTTGTGCCGAAATACTCTCTTTGCCGGACAGCTTGATAACGGATGATAACGTATATAAATATACTTTCTCCGATTTTGATAAGGCACAGCAGGTTATGGAACAATTGAGAAAGCGGAAATCTCTTTCCATGTTCCGGATGGATGTGGTGGAAGGTGATTTATATTTCAATGTTGGCCAATATTATAAGGCGTTGAAGTTCTATAAGCGTGCTTTGGACAGTGACTCGGTGCGCAATAATGATAAGAACTATATGGAACAGGTGCATCGCATGATCTCTTGTTACGACTGTTTGCATAATGAAAATAAAAAATCGCTGTATGTCTATTTACTTTTAAAAAGGGCAGAGCAGTGCGGGGATAAAGCCATGCAGTCCGTTGCTTTGTTCAATATGGGTAAAATGCTGTATTATCAGGGTAATAAGGAGAAGGGATATGAATATCTGGAACAGGCGATTGAAATGATGTCAAAGACGGACTATCGGTATAAATACGATAATCTGCGTTATGATTACAACACTTTACTGATATTCCAGAAGTCGGACAGGCGTAATGAGGAGGCTCTCAGGACACTGGCTGCGTTGGAAAAGGTGGTGACCGAAGAGACCGGCAGTGAAACTCCGATGGAGGGGTTGAGTGCAAAGGAGAAAAAAGCAATGTATGCCCATTATGCTGTCGTTCTTTTTCGGTTGGGGCAGGCGGAAGAGGCCGAACGTTACTACCGGAAATTCCTGGCGGAAAGTGAGGAATATGACCGTGACGATTACCTGATTATGCCTTATTTGTTCGACAGGAAGATGTATGACCAAGTGATCCGGATGAATGCCGCCCGTGAGAAGATGTATATCATGCGGGGGGATACGGTGAACTATTACATGACTACGATCAAGAGATCTCTTGGATGGGCTTATCGTGATAAGGGCGATTACCGTACTGCTGCAAGATATTTTGAGCAGTTGGCTGTGTTGCGCGACAGCATTAAGAATCGTGAACAAAAAAGTGCGGCATTGGAATTGGCAGCTGTTTATGAAACGAATGAAAAGGATTTGTTCATCCAGCAGCAGGCGGCTGATATGCAAAAGAGGAATCTCTTATTGGTATTTACCCTCTGTATCGTTTTTCTGTTGGGTGTGCTTTTGTGGCGGACGATACGGCATAACCGGATTATACGTCGCAAAAATAAGGCGATGGTAGGCACTATCGAAGATTTGCTGATACATAAAGAAGAATTGTATCGGAAAAAGGAGGAGAATCTTATTCTGAAAGAGCAATTGGAGAGGGAGCAGAATTTAAGGATGTCCGCAGGTGGGGGATCGCTATCAACCGATAAGGACGGGAAAGCGGAAACAACTGTTGTTCCGGAACCTCAAGCCGGAGATGGAAATGACATACACGATAGGATATTGTTCGACAAGTTGGAACACGAGATCATTAGCCGTCAGCTCTATCTTCAGCCGGACTTTTCGAGGGAGGAACTGATCAAGACAATCTATATTCCCAAAAATAAATTTGCTCCTCTTTTCAAGCAGTATGCGGGAATGAGCTTTTCGAAGTATATTAATAATCTTCGTTTGGAGTATGCGGCTAAGATGTTAAAGAACCACCCCGATTATACAGTAGATACGATAGCCCAGGAGTGTGGCATGTCGACTCAATCTCTTTATCGCCTCTTTTCGGGAAAGTTTGGAGTGACTCCGACAGATTTTCAGGTGGGGGTACAACATATTAATAATAAGAATATTACTGAGGACAAGTGAAAAAATGAGAGACTCAAAGTGAAAAAATGAGAGAATAACCTACTCGAAATGTTTTGATTTGAAAATCCTTCCTTCTACCTTTGAACCACATCAACGAAACTGGTTTAGGTGATGTACAGTACCCAATCTGCCGGGAGGTCTCTCTCGGCAGATTATTCTCGATAAGGCTGATCGGCATATCAGACCATTAGAAAACCTTTCTTAATGAATTAATCTTTCAAAAAACACGTATTGTTATGATTGAAAAAGTATTCAAAGTGGGTGATACAATCACCATCAAACGTACCTCACAAGCAGGTACTGGTTATCGTTACGCTTTAGTACGCCTGACCGGCGGAGTTGCCCTTGTAGAGGAATTGTCAGAAGATGCCGATACTCCGGGAGGAACGTCTGTACAGTCTTTTATCTTCCGGTTTTTACAGCCGGGGCAGGTAGAGATTCAGTTTGCCTATTACCGTGACTCTGAGGAAGTGCTTTACGAAGATGTATTCTCTTATGAGGTGGTTACTTCGGAGAAAGCGAACCCGATAATAGGGGGCTGGGGAGAATTCAAACCGTTGACGGATCAGGAGAAAGAGATATTCCGTACTTGCATGACATTGAAGGGTGTGGACTATACTCCGCTTCTGGTTGCCAAGCAATTGGTAAGCGGATATAACTACCGCTTCATCTGTATGACTGAATCACTAATCCGCGAGCCCAAGTATGGTTTTGCCAAAGTCACTATTTATGCTCCGCTGAGAGGAGAACCCATATTAGAGAGTATTATAGAGTGTTGACTCTGAACAGAGGAACCGAAAATCCATAATAGAGTAGGAACTTGATTTAAAAAGAAATAGTTATGAGTCAATTATATTTTTCGTCTAAGAAAAGGAATGATTGATGAACAGCCATCCCGGACATTATACGTTAAAGTTCGGGCAAACCTAATAAGGTCTGCCGCTTCTTTCGCAGGAAGCGGTGGCACTATTGCAACCGAAGCTTCTTTTTGATGCCTTTAGGCATTGCTCAACTTGACTTCGTTCACCAAAGGCTTCTGATTTTTGAAATCCCGTATATTCTCCAGAGTCGTTGCTGCGATGTTGGCCAGCGCTTCACGGGTAAAGAAAGCCTGATGGGAGGTTACGATTACATTATTGAACGACAGCAATCGTGCCAGTACATCGTCGTCGATGATACGGTCCGATTTGTCTTCATAGAAGTACTCGCTCTCCTCTTCATATACATCCAGTCCGGCCGAACCGATCTTTTTATTTTTCAGTCCCTCGATCAGTGCATTGGTGTGGATCAGTTGTCCACGGCCGGTGTTGATGATCATTACGCCGTCTTTCATCTTACTGATGGAGTAGTCGTTGATCAGATACTTGGTCTGCTCCGTGAGGGGGCAGTGTAGTGAGATGATGTCCGAACTGTGATACAACTCGTCGAGTGTGGTGTATACTATTTGATTCTCTCTGGCAAAGTTGTAATCCGGATAAAGGTCATACGCCAGTATGTTCATGCCGAACCCTTTTAATATATGTATCAGTATTTTGGCTATCTTTCCCGTACCGATGATACCGGCTGTCTTTCCATGCATATCGAAGCCTAACAGTCCGTGCAGTGAAAAGTTTCCATCCCGGGTGCGCCATGATGCCCGTGGAATTTTCCGGTTGAGCGAGAGCATCAGTGCCACTGTATATTCGGCTACTGCGTATGGAGAATAGGCAGGAACACGAACAACGGTTACACCGTTGTCGGCTGCAGCTTTCAAGTCTACATTATTATAACCAGCACAACGAAGGGCGAGTAGTTTTACTCCGTTGGCAGCCATTGTTCTGATTACTTCGGCATCTGCGGTATCGTTGACAAAGATGCAGACGGCATCCACTCCCTGAGTCAGCAATACGTTGTGTCGGTTCAGATGACCTTTGAAAAATCGGAGTTCGAATCCGAATTCCTTGTTTTTCTCGTTGAAGGAAGCTTCATCATAAGGTTTGGTACCAAAAAATGCGATTGTATATGCCATAATTTTCTTATTTTACATTCTATAATAATAGAACGTTTATGGGGAGAGTAATGTTTGTGTCCGGGGGCGGCATTTCTTTCTCCGGATTCTTATTCGTTTCAGTAGAAACAGTTTGTGTTTTCAATTAATTTGTTTGTGAAATGGAAATTAGGTGCACAAAAATATTCGTCATGTGCAATATTATTGTACCTTTGCGCCCGAAATAACTTAAAAAAGATTTAGATGAGAAAATTATTCTTGATTAGCATCGGGTTGCTAATCGTTTCAACTTCAACTTTTGCGGGAGGTCTCCTGACGAATACCAATCAGCACGTATTGTTTTTGAGAATGTTGGCTCGTGATGCTTCTACACAAATTGACGCGGTATATTCCAATCCGGCGGGTGTGGCTTTCATGGAAAACGGCTTTCACTTGTCACTCAACGGACAGAGTGCGTTCCAGACAAGAACTATCACTTCTACTTTCGCTCCGTTTGCAGGGTTTGGAGGAAACGCTACCAAAGTATATAAAGGAGAAGCTTCGGCTCCGTTCATTCCCAGTGTATTTGCAGTATATAAGAAGGATAAGTGGGCATTTTCGGGGAATTTTGCGGTAACCGGTGGTGGCGGTAAGGCTACTTTTAATGAAGGGCTGGGTTCATTTGAGTCATTGGTATCTGTAGTACCCGGCATGTTGGTAGCTGCGGGCAATGAAATGGTGGATAAAGGTGTTCTGCCGATTAACATTTTTAATGGAACCAATAAATACTCTGTTGACAGCTACATGCGTGGTAAGCAAATGATTTTTGGCCTTCAGCTGGGTGCCACATATAGAATCACAGATTACTTGTCTGCATTTGCCGGTGTGCGTATGAACTACGTAAGCAATGGTTACGAAGGACACATTCGTAACATTGAGGCTAACATCGGTGGTGGAGAAATGGTAAACGTGAATAAGTATTTCAGTGATTATGCCAAGCAGGCCAGAACAGCCGCAGATGCTTATCTGGCTGCAAATGATCTGGCTAATTATGCAAAATATGATGCCATTGCAAAAGAAGCAACCAAGGTTGCCGGACTGACGGCCGATAAAGAACTGGATTGTGACCAAACCGGTTGGGGAGTAACTCCTATTCTGGGTCTGGACTTTAAGATGAATAAATGGAACATCGGTGTGAAATACGAGTTTAACACCAAATTGAATGTAGAGAACAAGACCCGTATAGATAATACAGGACTGTTTGCGAATGGGGTAAATACTCCGCATGACATTCCGGCTCTGCTGACAGTAGGTGTTTCTTATGAAATTCTTCCTGTACTTCGTGCTTCAGTTGGCTATCATCATTTCTTCGATACCAATGCACGTATGGCCGATGCTAAAGATCCTGTGACCGGTCAGACTATGGGCAAACAGCATTTCATCAAACAGGGTACCAACGAGTATCTGGGAGGTATCGAATGGGATGTGTGTAAATGGGCTCAGGTAAGTGCCGGTATGCAACGTACCAAATATGGTGTGGGTGATAATTATCAGAGTGATATGAGTTTTGCAGTCAGCTCTTATTCATACGGTTTCGGTGCCGGATTCGATATTGCGAAGAACCTGAAATTGAATGTCGCTTATTTCTGGACCGATTACGATAAATATACAAAAGAGACTCCTAACTATGGGGGTACCGGAATCGCCGGAAAAGATGTCTTCACCCGTACCAACAAAGTGTTCGGTATCGGTCTCGACTATAAGTTCTGATGCAACCCTTATAGGCTAATCTTTATTTATATAAACCTCAAAAAGGGATCGGATAGACTAAATTATCCGGTCCCTTTTTTTGATATACTGCTTAATTAAATTTATCTTTGTTTTTCTAATCCCGCAAGATATGAAAAACACATTTATTCTTTTCCTCGTTGCTCTGAGCTTTGTTTGCAGCTCTTGTAATCGGACTCCCTCTGTGGAAGAGCCCGATGTTCTGAAAGTAGAGTTGAAGGAAACTCCTGTTTCTGTTTCCGATTTCTTTTCTAAAGTTGAAGTGATTCCGTTGGAAACTTCGGACAGTTGTCTGCTGGCCAGAATCTTGAGAGTACGGGTTTCCGGGGATACTACTTATATATTGACTCAGGATTATCCCACCTTCAGGCATATCACGTTGATGGCTTTTGACAAGAAGGGGAACTACCTTCGTTCTATCGGGCGAGTAGGACAGGGTCCCGGTGAATATTCACAGGTTTATGATGCCGTTATTAGTGAGCAGCGGAACCGGGTATATATGTTATCTCCTTTCGGATCGATGTATACCTATCGTTTGGATGGTTCGTTTATAGACAGAAAGATATTGCCGCAGAAAATGAACTTTCAGGAGATTGGACTGACTCCGGATGGCGATCTGCTGACGTGGTCGGCGCAGAACAAGGATGACGGGGCTTGTATCATGCGGTTGGATGCCGATTCGGCGAAGTTGATCAATGAGTTCTAGTCCGATGATTTCTGGTTGAACTGGGCTTGTAGGGATATGTTCTATTCCTATCAGGGCAAAGCTTACTTTGCTCCCGCTTTTTATGAAGAGGTCTACGAACTTACGAGCGATAGCTTCCGTGTAGCCTATCGCTGGGATATGGGAGAACAGAATATAAATATAGCACAATATCATTTCAATTCGAATCCGGACACACGCAGGGAGGAGGACAGGCGGCTGAACGAATATCGTGAAACCGGTAAAATAGCCTTTAATTTCACCAATCAGTACCAAAACGGAAAGTACTATTATGCTCAATTGCTCAGCTTGGCATCCAAGCCCAAATGGAAATACACAAATCTTTTTTATCGTAAAAAGGATGGAGCTGTCTTCTATTTTGAGAAGACACGAGAGGGTATCCGAATCGATCCGGAAGTGTTAACCGAGGATTTTATGCTTTGTATCGTTCCGACAGAAGAGCTGGAGAATTATAAAAGTATCCTTCCCGAGGAAGAATATCGGGTGCTGAGTAAAAGGGTGGAAGATGATAATCCCTGTGTGGTGAAATTTTATTTTTAGCCCCATCTCCGTAGGGTAACAACAGAGACGGGGCAAGGTTCGTCCTTAGACTTTTTTTACGTTAGAGTTCGGAGAGATTTATAAAAAGTTAGAACGAATATTGTACCAATGCATTCATACGGTTGGCATGGCGGGTATTGCTGCTGAAGTCTGTGCGCCAGCCCCTTAGATATTCGGCACCTACCTGCAAGTTGCTGGTTACATTCCAGAACAGGTTGGCTACCAGGTATTGGCCTTTCCGGTACATATCGGGCTCGTCGCTCGGATAGGTATGTTCCGAATAAAGACGTGACAGACTGTAAGTGCCCGATACAAAGACGTTTTTGCTGATGTTATATTGCAGCCCGGCGAACCATCCCAACATGGGGAGCGTCTGCATACGCCCTTCTTTCTCCGGATTGGGAACGATATCCACATTCAGGTTACTCAAATCATTCAGATATTGTCCGATTCCTTTTCCGTAATTCACCTGTCCGTATACCTGCCATTTCGGAGTTACGTTGAAGGAAGTCGAAGCCTGAAGGCCGTATCCGGCTTTTGAATGTGCCTTGTTGTCCACAGAACTCGAGTAAGTCATGCTGCGTACGATGGCGGCCAGTTTCAGGTGGCTGTTGGCATTCCAGTTATACTGTGCTGAAGCGGTAAAGTCCGGCATACGCTGGGTGTTGATGGTAAGATACTGGTTCGTGGTACCGTCTACCGAAGGCATTTCGACACCGACGCCGAATTTCCAATTTTTCAGTTTGTCACACATGTAGCTCAATTGGGTGGTACGATAGAAAGCTGAGCCGTTAGGGCCGGCGAAGTCGATGGTGGGCGGTAGGGCGGCCAGGTCCATAAAGTTACCATAACTGTATCCCAGGGTAAAGCCGAGGAAGGTGGCATAAGCATTTTGCAGTTCGAAGGTTTTTCCGTCTCCACGGAAGTTTGCAGCGGTGTAAACAACGAAATCCCCTAAACGTTTGGTATGTCCCACCAGCTTCAGGAAGAGGGTGGAAGTGCTGATATCCATCTGGAACTGGTTGCGGGCACGGTCGGCAGAACCTTTGTTGGGGATCAGTGCCGGATAGAAATCCACATCCTTCACAATACCTCCGAAGTCATATTCGGCAGTTGCCCGGACATATCCACCAATACCCAGTGCGAATTTTCCTTGTCGGTCGGTCAGTACAAAGCGTGGAGCCTTCGGTTCGTGGAAACGCGGGAGGCGTGTTTCGTTCATTATCCGGATAATCTCGTCTCCGGCTTTGTTTGTCGATACAAACATCACGGAGTTCGGTTCTTCATCTTCGATGATTACTTTTTTCTGGGCATGTGCCGCTACAGGCAAGAGTCCCAGTCCGAGTAGCATAGCTACAGATCTAAAAAATGTTTTCATTATAAGTTAAGTTTTAGGTGAATTGCCCTATTGAACAACTTAAATGGGAAATGGTTGAGGGGGCGAGGGAAAAATCGCCAAATTATGCGGAAGAATTGCTATAGCATAGACCGTTTAAAATGCGAATCTTTGCATATTCGATAATTAGAAAGGAAAAAGAGCAATGGAAAAGATGAATATTACCCATAAGATAGTGGCTATGCAGCCCGAACTGGAGCATTTTGCGTATAAATTGACTGCCGACAGGGAGTCGGCCAATGATCTGGTACAGGATTGTCTGTTGAAGGCATTGGACAACAAAGAGAAATTTGTGCATACCCAGAATTTCAAGGGATGGATGTATACCATCATGCGCAATATCTTTATCAATAATTACCGTAAGTCATTGCGCGAAGTAGACATGACCGACTCTACTTATAATCTCTATGCACAAACCATGACGGAAGGCGAGGAAGGGAACCGGTTTGAGACGATCTACGACCTGAAGGAGCTCTACAAAGTGATTAATGCCGTTCCCGAAGACCTGAAGAAGCCTTTTATGATGTTCGTGGCTGGGTTCAAGTATCGTGAGATAGCCGAGAAGATGGATTTACCGGTAGGGACTATCAAGAGCCGTCTGTTCCTGATCCGTAAAAGATTGCAGCAGGATTTGAAAGATTTCTCGTAAAGGATAACGGTTTAGGCACGTTAAGTGATCATTGTATGATGTCCTATTCTGACGGGGCATTACATTATATGTTATTCCGATAACAATATATGTAATGCCCCGTTACATATATTGTTATTTTGTCGATTAAAAAAGAATTGTTACCTTTGCCGCCCGAAAACGTATGATGCCGTGAATAACGGTCGTGTATTCTAGAACACCACGTAAAAAACAGGAATTATGAAAGAAAAAGTATCCGTACCCTTCATGTTGCTCGGCATTCTGTTCAATGTTTGCCTGATTGCAGCCAATCTTCTTGAAACCAAAGTTATTCAGGTAGGCAGTATCACTGTTACTGCCGGATTGCTGGTATTTCCCATCTCTTACATTATCAACGACTGTATAGCCGAAGTATGGGGGTTCAAAAAAGCCCGTTTGATTATCTGGAGTGGCTTTGCCATGAACTTCTTTGTAGTAGCCCTCGGACTGATTGCCGTGGCATTGCCGGCGGCCCCTTTCTGGGAAGGCGAACAGCATTTTGATTTTGTATTCGGCATGGCCCCCCGTATCGTAGTAGCCAGTCTGCTGGCTTTTCTGGTCGGTTCGTTCCTCAATGCCTACGTCATGAGTAAAATGAAAGTGGCCAGTGGCGGACGTAACTTTTCCTCCCGTGCCATTTGGTCGACGATGGTGGGAGAAACTGCCGACTCACTGATTTTCTTCCCCATAGCATTCGGAGGACTGATTGCCTGGCCGGAACTGCTGGTGATGATGGGTACTCAAATCGTACTGAAGTCTCTCTACGAAGTGATTATTCTTCCGATTACCATCCGTGTCGTGAAAGCCGTTAAGCGAATTGACGGAAGCGATGTCTACGATACGGACATCTCCTACAATGTACTGAAGGTAAAGGATATCTGATAGGAGAATTTAAAACAACATTTTCAAGAATATAAATGATGAAAAATGATTCAGCAGTAGTCCTGTTCAGTGGTGGACAGGATTCGACAACGTGTCTCTTCTGGGCGAAGAAACACTTTAAGAAAGTATATGCGCTCAGTTTCCTGTACGGGCAGAAGCATGCACACGAAGTGGAGTTGGCCCGGGGAATAGCCGAAAGGGCAGGAGTGGAATTTCATGTAATGGATACCTCTTTTATCGGAAGCCTTGGCAGCAATTCATTGACAGATACCAGTATCTCGATGGACGAAGACAAGCCCAAAGATTCATTTCCGAATACTTTTGTGCCGGGACGCAACCTGTTTTTCCTGAGCATTGCCGCTGTCTTTGCTCGTGAGCAGGGAGCTTTCCATCTGGTTACGGGAGTTTCACAGACCGATTATAGCGGTTATCCCGATTGCCGGGATTCGTTCATCAAGTCGCTGAATGTCACCTTGAACCTGGCGATGGATGAACAGTTCGTCATTCACACTCCGTTGATGTGGATCGATAAAGCCGAAACCTGGGCGCTGGCGGACGAACTCGGTGTGTTCGATCTTGTGCGGAACGAGACACTGACCTGTTACAACGGGATTCCCGCCGACGGATGCGGACATTGTCCGGCATGTAAGTTACGCAAACAGGGACTGGAAGAGTATTTAAGTAAAAGAAACCGTTAATTATTAATAGATTATGACCGAATTGAAAGAGCAGCTTTCTTTGTTGGGAAGAAAGACCGAATATAAGCAGGATTATGCTCCCGAGGTATTGGAAGCCTTCGATAACAAACATCCTGAGAATGATTACTGGGTACGTTTCAACTGTCCGGAGTTTACCAGCCTATGCCCCATAACCGGACAGCCGGATTTTGCGGAAATACGTATCAGCTACCTGCCCGATGTGAAGATGGTGGAGAGTAAGAGCCTCAAACTTTATCTGTTCAGTTTCCGCAATCACGGTGCCTTTCACGAAGACTGCGTAAACATAATCATGAAAGATCTGATCCGCCTGATGGATCCTAAATACATTGAAGTGACCGGCATCTTCACCCCTCGTGGCGGCATTTCGATTTATCCGTATGCCAATTACGGTCGTCCGGGGACGAAATACGAAGAGATGGCAATCCACCGGTTGATGAATCATGAATAGGGGATGACCCTATTCATGGTGATAGGGTCCGCCGTTCAGTATGGTCATGGCCCTGTATATCTGTTCTACAAAGATCAGGCGGATCATCTGGTGCGAAAAAGTCATTTTTGACATGGATATCTTTTCGTGTGCCGCGTCATATACCTTTTGTGAAAAGCCATAAGGTCCTCCTATAATAAATACCAGGCGTTTGTTGACGTTTACCAACTTCTTCTCCATCCAGCGGGCAAACTCCACCGACCGCATCTCTTTTCCGTGTTCGTCCAGCAACACAACCACGTCTCCCGGCTGAAGGGCTTTGGCTATCAGTTCGCCTTCCTTCTCTTTCTGTTGCTCGGGTGTCAGGCTTTTCGTATTTTTCAATTCTGGAATCACCTCCATATCGAAAGAAATGAAGTGTTTGGTACGCTCTATGTAATCGTTGATTGCAGTGATATAATGCTGCTCTACAGTCCGTCCTACGACGATAAGGGTTGTTTTCATTCAAGTGCAAACTCTTGTTTATTGCACAAAAATAAGAAAAAAATATTGTTTTTAGCATTAAATACTTACCTTTGCGTATCGATAATACTTGTGATTATGAAAAAACGGGTACTTTTATGGATGGCCGGACTCGTATTCGCTGTAACTTCGCTCTTCGCACAGGACATACCGGTGGGCGTGGTCGTTGCGTTTAAGAAAGGAAACTCCCAAGAGCTGAACAGGTATTTGGGAGAGAAGGTGAATCTGGTGATTCAGAATCGCTCGGAGAGTGTAGACAGGCAGGCAGCTGAAGGAACACTTGCCGCTTTTTTCAGTAGCAATAAGGTCAGTGGTTTTAATGTAAACCATGAAGGTAAGCGGGATGAATCGAGTTTTATTATCGGTACCCTGACCACTGCCAACGGCAATTTCCGGATAAACTGCTTCTTCCGCAGAGTACAGAACAAATATTTAATAAATCAAATAAGAATAGATAAAACCAATGAATGAGTTAATAGACAGACTGATCGATCTGGCCTTTGCCGAAGACATAGGTGATGGCGACCACACAACACTTTCCTGTATTCCCGCCACTGCAATGGGAAAATCGAAACTTTTAATCAAAGAAGCAGGCGTGTTGGCCGGCATCGAAATTGCCAAAGAAATATTCCACCGTTTCGACCCGACGATGAAAGTCGAGGTATTTATTAACGATGGTGCCGAAGTGAAACCGGGTGATGTGGCAATGATTGTGGAAGGTAAGATTCAGTCTCTGCTCCAGACAGAACGTCTGATGCTGAACGTGATGCAGCGCATGAGCGGTATTGCCACTATGACACGCAAATACGTGAAGCAGTTGGAAGGCACGAAAACACGTGTGCTGGATACCCGCAAGACTACTCCCGGACTCCGTATGCTTGAAAAAGCGGCGGTAAAGATTGGCGGCGGCGTGAATCACCGTATCGGACTTTTCGATATGATTCTCCTGAAAGACAATCATGTGGACTTTGCCGGTGGCATTGATAAAGCTATCAACCGTGCCAAGGAGTATTGCAAGGAGAAAGGAAAAGATCTCAAGATCGAAATCGAGGTGCGCAACTTCGATGAACTCCGGCAAGTATTGAGCATCGGCGGAGTAGACCGCATCATGCTCGATAACTTTACTCCCGAAAATACAAAGAAGGCTGTTGAGATGATCGGCGGAAAGTATGAAACCGAATCGTCGGGCGGCATCACGTTCGATACGCTTCGCGACTATGCCGAGTGTGGTGTAGACTTTATTTCAGTTGGTGCCCTTACCCATTCGGTGAAAGGACTCGATATGAGTTTCAAGGCATGCTGATTTCCAAACGATGAATGATCTTTAACAAGTAATGATGAACGGTGGACAAATTGTGCGTTGAGGCTGCAAGTTGTTCATCGTTTATTGTTTGAAAAAAACACTTCATCGCAGATCACATTCATCGTTCACGGTCGATCGTTTGAGGACCTTGATCGTTAAAACGATTATTTTAACTTCTTTTTTCATTTTCGTTTGCAGCATTCGCTGCATCCTTGCGTCTAATAGACAAACGACGCAGACATACGTTCGATTTTAAAAAGGCAATTGACATTGGAAAACGAGATAGAACTGATAAAGGGCTGTCGGGCAGGAAAGGATTCGGCTCGGAAGGAACTTTATACCCTATACTCGAGGCAAATGCTGGCGGTATGTTTCCGCTATACGGGCGATATGGAAGCGGCGCACGATGTACTGCATGACGGTTTCATCAAAATATTCACCAACTTTTCGTTTCGTGGCGAGGCTTCGCTCGGAACGTGGGTGACCCGGGTGATGGTGACTCAGGCACTGGATTACCTGCGAAGGCAAAAGCGGGTTAGTCAGTTGGAGGTACACGAGGAACAGCTACCTGACATCCCCGACCTTCCGGAAGGAGGGGAGGCAGGGCGAATTTCCGAAGAACAGTTGATGAAGTTCGTCGCAGATCTGCCCGATGGGTGCCGGACGGTTTTCAACCTTTATGTGTTTGAAGAGAAGTCGCACAAAGAGATAGCCGATATGCTGGGTATCAAAGAGCATTCATCCACTTCGCAGTTGCACCGGGCCAAGTTTTTATTAGCAAAAAGGATTAAAGAATATAGAAACCATGAAGAAAGAAAATGATGAAATAACCGATCTGTTCCGTTCCCGTCTGGGAAATGCCGAAATGACCGTGCGGGACGGTTTCTGGGAAGAACTGAATTCTGAGATGATGGTGCGCAGCCATCACCGGAAAGTAGTTTTCTTTCGTGTAGCGGCAGCAGCTTCCGTACTGCTGGTATTGGCTGCTTCGTCGGCTGCTTTCTGGTTCTTCTCTCCGAAAGCGGAGATAGAAGAAGCTTTTACCCAAGTGGCGGTTGTCAGCGGAAATACAACACATCTGGATGGAGACGTGGTGAAACAGGATTTTACCCCTATGCGCTCCGAACCGTTTTTGGGTAAACCGGCTCCCAAGCGTTCCGGTGTTTTGGCACAATCATCGGGAGAGGAAGATGATTCGGTATCGGTTACGGTCTCCATGTCATTCAGTTTCTCTTCTACGACTACACGCAGGAGACAAAATAATCATCCGGACAAAAGTTATTGGCAAGCTGGTGGAGAAGGTGGGGCTTTGGTAAGTTCTGCTGATGGACCCCGGCCGGACGATCACACAGTTGTGGCGGACAAATCGAGGACATGGGCTGTGAAAGCTGCTGTGGGTACCGCTTTGCCTGCCGCTAACGGTAAGTACAAGATGCCCGTAACTGCCGGACTGACGGTAGAGAAAAAAATAAATAAACATTTAGCTGTCGAAACCGGTTTATTGTATTCAAACCTGCGTGCCGAACAGAATCTGCATTATCTGGGAATTCCCGTAAAACTGAATGTGACGCTGGCGGAAACTCCCAAATTTGATCTATATGCTTCGGTAGGCGGAGTTGCAGATAAGTGCATAGCGGGAGCGCCGGATAACAGTTTTAAGAATGAACCTGTGCAGCTGGCTCTGACTGCGGGCGTAGGAATGAATTATAAGATTAATGATAAACTGGCTTTATTTGCCGAACCGGGAGTAACGCACCATTTCAAGACAGACTCCAAACTGGAAACAGTACGTTCGGCGAGGCCTACGAATTTTAACCTGATTTGCGGTCTGCGTATGACCTATTAACCATTTAGTACGGATGTTATGAAAAAAACATTTTTAATGCTGCTCACACTTGTTCTGTCATTGCTTACTTGCGTAAGTTGCAGCGAAGAGACATTAGATTACAACAACCCCGATGTAGACCTTTTCGTAAGGCAACTCAAAGCGGGAAATTATAATACCAAGAGTCCGAAGGGCTTTGTAGAAGTACCTAAATTTACGGAGAAGGATATTCCGACATTGCTCAATTATGCCGAAGATCTGACTTTGATCACTTCTTTTCCGCTTCCGCCGGTGTCTGCTTATTATAGTGGCAAGGTCCGCTTGGGTGAATGTATGTTGTGGATTGTGGAAACCATCCGGTTAGGTCATTATGCTTCGTTTGGCTGCAAAATGGTGAGAGCCAATGCCGAGAACTATGAAGGTATCTATTTCCTGACTGATGAAGAGTTGCTCGATGCTGCTGCCCGATACCGTCGCTGGTGGGAAAACAGACAGTATCCTCGTACGGCATGGACCATCGACGCATGCTTTGACGAGCCCCTTTGCGGAAGCGGATACCGTTGGTGGTAAAAAATTAAATCAGATGAAACGTATTGTCTTTCTGATGCTGTCTTTAGGGATGGCAGTGACCCTTCATGCCCAATGGACCGCGAAAGATTCGGTGAATCTGCAGCGCATCCTGAATGGCAAAGAGGATATTAAGCTGAATATGGATGCTGTGAAACAGATTGATTTCAACAGTTCGCCGACTGTTCCTAAAATGTCGAAGGAACGGCCCGGTCTGAGATTGGATGAAACGCTTCCGCAGGTACTTGAAAAGAAGAAGGTGGTGCTGACCCTCCGTCCCTATACGGCCAATACCAAATATAATTGGGATCCTATTTATCAAAAGAAGATTCGGGTAGATGCCGATACATGGAGGGGAGATCCGTTTGTCGAGTTGTATCAGACGGTTCCTTCCAACTGGGCTAAGAATGTATATGATAAAGGTATACGCAGTTCATACGAAGAGATACGTTCCAGTGGATTGAGGCATAATCTGTTTGGCGAACGTGCCAATGGAATGATGGTGCCTACGCAGAGCATGGTACATACCTCTGCCATGAAACTTGGAAAAAGCGGCGTGACCGTGAATGGAGGTACGATTGGCGGACTTGATTTAATGACCATTTTTACAAAGGACTTCTGGGACAAGAAGGGACGCAACCGGAGATCGCGCACGTTGGAGGTGCTGAAGGCTTATGGCGATTCAACAACAGTGCTGCTTCCTGAACCGATTGTGCACTGAATTTGTTAAAAGATAAACAAAGGTATCCTTGTTCCTTTTTCAAAAAACGATATAACTATGAACAGAATTTCTTCTCTTTTCGGTATTCAGTATCCCATTATTCAGGGAGGTATGGTGTGGTGTAGCGGCTGGAAGCTTGCTTCGGCTGTCAGTAATGCCGGTGGTCTGGGACTGATAGGCTCCGGTTCGATGTATCCCGACGTTTTGCGTGAACATATTCGTAAATGCCGGGCGGCTACCGACAAACCTTTCGGGGTAAATATTCCGTTGATGTACCCACAGATAGAGGAAATCATGAACATCGTGGTGGAGGAAGGCGTCAAAATCGTATTTACCTCCGCCGGAAATCCGAAAACGTGGACCGGATGGTTGAAAGAGCGCGGCATCACAGTGGCACATGTCGTTTCTTCCTCCAAATTTGCCATGAAATGTGAAGAGGCGGGAGTCGATGCCATAGTGGCTGAAGGATTTGAAGCCGGCGGACATAACGGGCGGGAAGAGACTACAACTCTTTGCCTGATTCCGGCAGTGCGTGAAGCCACCACTTTACCTTTGATTGCAGCCGGAGGCATTGGTACGGGAGAGGCGATTTTTGCCCTGATGGCGTTGGGAGCCGAAGGAGTTCAGATGGGCACCCGTTTTGCTTTGACGGATGAAAGTTCGGCAAGCGACATTTTTAAAGAGTATTGCTTGCGGCTGAACGAAGGCGATACCAAATTATTGCTCAAAAAACTCGCACCGACCCGGCTTGTGACCAATTCGTTTCGTGATAGGGTAGAGGCCGCTGAAGGACGGGGGGCTTCTGCCGAGGAACTTCGTGAACTGTTGGGTAGAGGTCGTGCCAAGAAAGGAATCTTTGAAGGAGACCTGGAGGAAGGAGAACTCGAGATAGGACAGGTTGCTGCCCTGTTCCGCCGTAGACAAAGTGTGGACGAAGTGATGAAAGAACTTTTAGAAGGATACCGGAGGGCTTCGGACAAGATACGTTCTGCCGGGTTATAAACAGTGCCGGGAGAAGCACTGCGGATTTCACCACGGGGTAATCACAGGGTAGAATAATGACGCTTAACCCTCTGTTACTCCGTGGTGAAACTCTTTTATTCTAAGTTCAATTGCTCGTATTTCAGGCCGAATACATCGGCTATCGCTCGATATACCACTTTCCCTTCTACCACATTCAGACCTAAAGCCAGCGCCGGATCTTCCTTGCATGCCTTTCTCCATCCTTTGTTTGCCAATGCTATGACATAGGGCAGAGTGGCGTTGGTCAATGCCAATGTAGAGGTGTAAGGCACTGCCCCCGGAATATTGGCTACAGCATAATGTACGATTCCATCGACTACATACGTCGGTTCACTATGAGTTGTGGGATGCGAAGTCTCGAAACATCCTCCCTGGTCGATGGCTACATCTACCAATACCGTACCCGGTTGCATCATTTTCAGCATATCACGGGTGATCAGGTGCGGAGCCTTGTCTCCCGGAATCAGTACCGAACCTACTACAAGATCCACGTCCGGCAACTCTTTTTTCAGCCTCACTTCCGAGGCGTATAGTGTTTTTACATTTTTCGGTAACGTCTCGCTCAGGTAGCGAAGACGGCTCAGGTTGATGTCTGCAATTGTGACATCGGCTCCCAATCCGGCTGCCATCTGGGCCGCATTACTACCTACGATCCCTCCACCCAGGATTAACACTTTTGCCGGCTTTACCCCCGGTACACCACCCGGCAAAATGCCTTTTCCACCTTGTGGCTTTTCCAGAAAACGGGCACCTTCCTGTATGGCCATGCGTCCTGCTACTTCACTCATAGGTATCAGCAGCGGGAGAGAATGGTCGGCTTTTTCCACTGTTTCGTAAGCCAGGCAGACCGAGCCGTTCTCTATCATGGCAAGAGTCAACTCTCTATCGGAAGCGAAATGGAAATAAGTGAACAACAACTGTCCTTTGCGGATCAGTCTGTACTCCGGTGCGATAGGTTCTTTTACTTTTACTATCATCTGGGCCATAGCGTATGTCTCTTCCATAGTGGGCAGTATTTGTGCTCCTACGGCTGTATATGCCTCGTCCTGAAAACCACTGTTCTCTCCTGCGGTGTGCTGTATGTATACAGTATGCCCGCGTTTCACTAACTCGGCGACTCCCGAGGGCGTCATGCCCACACGGTTCTCGTTGTTCTTAATCTCCTTAGGTACTCCGATAATCATAACGTTACTCTATTAAGGGTTAAACATGGCACAATGTAGGAAAATTCTGCTTACGTTGTTATCCATGTAGGGATGTTTTACAGCAGAATGATAGTAGGGTGGCGGATAGGAATAAAATCCACCCTTCTGTTTTCTAATATGGCAGGAATGATGTATTTTTGCAAAGATTCCATTTTTAAGCAAACTACATGAAACAGTATATAGTTGCCTTGATGCTTGCCTGCAGCATTCAGGGACATTCACAAGATGTGAAGCAGGCTACTTTTGTTTCTCCATTTGACTTTACACTGACTCTGAGCGGCAACTTCGGAGAAATCCGGGCTAACCATTTTCATGGAGGGCTCGATTTCAAGACTCAGGGTGTCATTGGCAAACCGGTACGTGCGCTCGCCGACGGATATATTTCCCGTATTCGCGTCACCAATGGGTCGGGACATGTACTCGATGTGGTGTATAACAACGGTTATACGACAATCAACCGACACTTGAGCGGTTTCATGCCCGATATTGCCCGGAGAGTGGAGAAACTGCAATATGAAAAAGAAGATTGGGAAGTCGAGATTGTTCCCGAGCCGGGTGAATATCCGGTGAAGGCCGGGCAGCAAATAGCCTGGAGCGGTAATACCGGTTATTCATTCGGTCCGCATCTGCATCTGGATGTGATGGAGACCGCTACCGGTGAATCGATTGATCCGATGCCCTTTTTCAAGTCGAAAATAAAAGATAACACCGCTCCGCGGGCAGAAGGAATCATGCTGTTTCCACAGCCGGGAAGTGGGGTAGTGGGAGGGAGCCCGGAACGGCAGAGCTTCCCGATAAACACAGCGCGTCCCATCGAGGCATGGGGAGTGATCGGGTCGGGCATCAAGGCCTACGATTATATGGATGGTGTGCACAACCGTTATGGAGTGCATACCGTTGTGCTTAGAGTGGACGGTACGGAAGTGTTCCGCAGTGTGGTCGACCGTTTTTCACAGGATGAAAACCGGATGATAAACTCTTGGACCTGCGGACAATATATGAAGTCGTTTATTGATCCGGGCAATACGCTCCGCATGCTTCGGGCTTCGAACGACAACCGGGGACTGGTCACCATTGATGAAGAGCGGGACTATAAGTTCGAATACGAATTGAAGGATGCTTTCGGCAATACTTCCCGCTACCGTTTTACGGTGCGTGGAAAGAGACAGCCGATTCAGCCGCTCGGGCATCGGGAGAAATATTTCTTTGCCTGGGATAAGACGAACTTTCTGCAAGAACCCGGATTGACCCTTACCGTTCCCCGGGGAATGTTATACGATAATGTGCCTCTCAACTACGAAGTGCATTCCGATAGTGGGGCGATAGCCTATACTTATCAGTTGAATGACGAGAAAGTGCCGTTGCACGGGGAATGTGAGTTGCGTATCGGTCTCCGACGTCAGCCGGTTGCCGACAGCACCAAGTATTATGTGGCACGTGTCACTCCCAAAGGAAGTATGTACAGTGCCGGAGGTACTTACGAGGATGGATTTATGAAGACCCGAATCCGTGAATTGGGAACTTATACGGTTGCTGTAGACACAGTGCCCCCCGAAATTACCCCGGTAGGTAAGAATACCTGGGGCCGTAATGGGAAGGTCGTTTACAGGTTGAAGGACAAAGAAACCGGCATCCGTGCCTATCGTGGAACTATCGATGGAAAATTTGCCTTGTTCGGACGTCCCAACTTGACCAAATCCCATTGGGAGTGTAAGCTCGATCCTAAGCATGTCAAGAAGGGGGTACGTCACACTGTAGTAATGACTGCGACAGACGATTGCGGAAACGAAACAACGGTTCGAGACACCTTTGTCTGGTAGCTTTCCGGATAAAGACAGAATAAAGACAATGTATTAATAATTTATTATATGAAAAGAATCTTTCTCTTTGCCGCTCTTCTGACTGCGGCAGTGGCGGAAACCTTCGCCTGTACTAACTTAATTGTCGGCAAGAATGCGTCTACTGACGGTTCAACCATCGTTTCCTATTCGGCCGACTCGTACGGACTTTTTGGCGAGCTGTATCACTATCCGGCAGCCACATATCCCAAAGGCACCATGATGGATATTCACGAATGGGATACCGGCAAATATCTGGGACAGATCGAACAGGCACGCCAGACTTATAATGTAATCGGTAATATGAACGAGTTTCAGGTAACCATCGGTGAGACGACTTTTGGAGGCCGTCCCGAATTGGTGGATACGTTGGGAATTATCGACTACGGAAGCCTGATTTACGTGGGGTTGCAACGTTCGCGTACTGCCCGTGAAGCCATCAAGGTGATGACTGAACTGGTGCAGGAATACGGATATTACAGCAGTGGCGAGTCGTTCACCATTGCCGATCCCAATGAAATATGGATTATGGAGATGATAGGTAAAGGTCCCGGCATCCGGGGAGCCGTATGGGTAGCTGTCCGAGTGCCGGACGACTGCATTTCGGCACATGCCAACCAGTCGCGCATCCATCAGTTCGATATGGCTGACAAGGCCAACTGCATGTATTCTAATGACGTTATTTCTTTTGCCCGCGAAAAAGGATATTTCAGCGGTGTGAACAAAGACTTCAGCTTTGCCGATGCTTATGCACCGCTCGATTTCGGTGCCCGCCGTTTCTGTGAAGCCCGTGTGTGGAGCTACTTCAATATGTTTACCGACCAAGGTGAAGCCTATCTGCCTTATATCCAAGGAAAGACCAATGACCCTATGCCTCTGTTCGTAAAGCCGAAACGCAAACTCTCCGTTCAGGATGTAAAGAATGCCATGCGCGACCATTATGAAGGAACCGCCCTCGACATCAGCAATGATTTTGGTGCCGGACCTTATAAAACACCTTACCGCCTCTCTCCGCTGACTTTCAAGGTAGGCGACCAGGAGTATTTCAATGAGCGTCCCATCTCTACACAACAGAGCGGTTTCGTTTTTGTGGCTCAGATGCGTGCCAATCTTCCCGATGCTGTAGGCGGTGTGCTTTGGTTTGGTACGGATGATGCCAACATGACTGTTTTCACTCCCGTATATTGTTGTACTACCAAAGCTCCGGTATGCTATACGCGTGTAGACGGTGCCGATTACATCACCTTCTCCTGGAACTCCGCTTTTTGGATTTTCAACTGGGTGGCCAACATGGTATATCCCCGCTACGATTTGATGATCGGCGATGTACGTGCTACGCAGAACGAACTTGAAACCACCTTCAACGAGGCACAGGAAGGTATTGAAGCAGCTGCTGTTAAGTTGTACGAGAAGAATCCGGAAACGGCTGTGAAGTTTCTGACCAACTATACCGACATGACAGCGCAAAGCACTTTCAATACTTGGAAACGCTTGGGCGAATTTATCATTGTGAAGTACAATGATGGTGTCATCCGTAAGATGAAGGACGGCAAGTTCGAGCGTAATGCCATTGGTCAACCCGCAGGCGTGGTACGTCCGGGCTATTCAAAGGAATTCCTTGAAGAGTATGTGAAGCAAACAGGAGAACGCTATAAGGTAACCGAATAATCGCTTCCAAAGAGTTTTCTGATTAAAAGATAGGAATTTCAAACTTATTCTTTTACATTTGTATTTTAAATAAACTAATTATTAATCTCTAAAATATAGATAGAACCATGGGGAATGAAGAACTAATCAAACAGGTGACTGAGAAAGCCGAAAAGTGGCTGACCCCGGCGTATGATGCCGAAACTCAGGCTGAAGTGAAACGCATGCTGGAGAACGAAGATAAGACAGAATTGATCGAGGCCTTTTACAAAGATCTCGAGTTTGGTACGGGCGGACTCCGTGGGATCATGGGCGTAGGTACCAATCGTATGAACATCTATACTGTCGGAGCTGCTACCCAGGGACTCTCTAACTATCTGAACGCAAACTTTAAAGATATGAAACAGATTTCGGTTGTAGTCGGATACGATTGCCGTAACAACAGTTCTCTGTTTGCCAAGATCTCTGCGGATATTTTCTCGGCCAATGGCATTAAGGTATATTTGTTCGAAGAGATGCGTCCCACTCCGGAGATGTCTTTTGCCATCCGTCATCTCGGTTGCCAGAGCGGCATTATCCTGACTGCTTCACACAACCCGAAAGAATACAACGGTTATAAGGCTTATTGGGACGACGGTGCGCAAGTACTGGCTCCGCACGATAAGGGCATTATCGATGAAGTGAATAAGATTGCTTCTGCTGCCGATATCAAGTTCCAGGGTAACCCGGATCTGATTCAGATCATCGGAGAAGATGTCGATAAGATATATCTGGATATGGTGAAGACTGTTTCTATCGATCCTGAAGCGATCGCCCGCCATAAAGATATGAAGATTGTATACACTCCGATCCACGGTACAGGCATGATGCTGATTCCGCGTGCACTGAAGATGTGGGGATTCGAGAACGTATATACCGTGCCCGAGCAGATGATTAAGGACGGTAACTTCCCGACAGTTGTCTCTCCGAATCCGGAGAATGCGGAAGCTTTGACGATGGCTCTTAATCTGGCTAAAGAAATTGATGCCGACCTTGTAATGGCTTCCGACCCGGATGCCGACCGCGTAGGTATCGCTTGTAAGAACGATAAAGGCGAATGGGTATTGATTAATGGTAACCAGACTTGTCTGATGTATCTTTATTACATCATCACTCAATATAACAAACTGGGCAAAATGACCGGTAATGAATTTTGTGTGAAAACTATCGTTACTACCGAACTGATCAAGAAGATTGCCGATAAGAATCACATTGAGATGCTCGATTGCTACACCGGTTTCAAATGGATTGCCCGTGAAATTCGTTTGCGTGAAGGCAAGAAGAAATACATCGGCGGTGGTGAAGAAAGCTATGGCTTTCTGGCTGAGGACTTTGTTCGTGATAAAGACGCTGTTTCTGCTTGCTGCCTGATTGCCGAAGTGGCTGCTTGGGCCAAGGATAACGGAAAGACTCTGTATCAGTTGCTGATGGACATCTACGTTGAATATGGATTCTCTAAGGAATTTACTGTAAACGTTGTGAAACCGGGTAAGAGCGGTGCGGAAGAGATTAAAGCCATGATGGAGAATTTCCGTGCTAACCCTCCGAAAGAGTTGGGTGGTTCGAAAGTGGTTCTGTCGAAAGATTACAAGACTCTGAAACAAACCGACGCAGCGGGCCATGTGACTGACATCGATATGCCGGAATCATCGAATGTACTGCAATATTTCACAGAAGACGGTGGAAAAGTATCTGTTCGTCCGTCAGGAACGGAGCCGAAGATCAAATTCTATATCGAAGTGAAAGGTGAGATGGGATGCCGCAACTGTTTTGCTACTGCCGATGCAGAAGCTACTGAAAAAAGTAGAAGCAGTGAAGAAGTCACTGGGTATTTAAAGGAGCTATTTTAAATACTCTTTTGACGGATACTTAGCATCATATAAATGTATCCATAATATTATTGGAATGCCTTGTTCTTCATTGGATGGGGCATTTCTTTTGGGGCTATTCTCTAAAAAGCCGAGGACCTGTGCAGTGCCTTCCACCTGGACAATGTCTCCTATCCGCGTGCTGATTTTTCCCGTTTCTACAATGATAGGGAGAGTGACAGGGAAACGATCACTGTCGTTTTCCTGGATAAATAGTTCTCAGGACCTGGCGAGAACTTATTTTTTCCATCGAATGCAAACCGACAGTCAATTACTTGGGTACTGTCATAGAGGGATGTGCTGTGAATTGTTTTTTAATTATACTTTCTTCTTTGTATTTTATTTATTCGGCTGAAGTTCTATTTCTATATTTTTACGGTACTTTTAGTCGTAGTCCAAAGGTCTTTAACTTAGAGATATTGCCTGAGACACTTATATAACTTTGCGACTTGAGGTGCTGATATATTCATAACATTACTTTAGAATATGAACTCTTATTTGCACTTTATCCTTGATGCTGAATCAGTCTAGGTTCAGAAGATCTATTAGAATATAACTAATAGAAGTATGGCCTTCTCCGTCAGTGAGTATAAATCTGTTTTTTCACGAGTATGTATCCTCCATCCTAAAAAAGTGGTTAATGTGTTGATAGTGTATAAGTAAAGTTTTTTGCAAATTATAAATGATAATTAGCCATTTTACTATCATAATATATAATATTATATATTAAAATCTTTTTAAATGTTCTTTGTTTAATAATTAATTTGTGACCTTCGCACGTCAAAGATACACAACGAAATGAAGGAGTCTTGTGCGATGTTTATGAAAATATTTTTAGAACCTTTTAATCCTATGTAATGCATATTAAGACTAATCCGAAAGATAAAATGTCTTTTAATCAGCTATATAATGATTATCAGACACGTTTTTTGAATTTTGCTAATACCTATGTCAGAGATTGGGATGTAGCGGAAGATATAACAACAGAGGCGTTAATTTATTATTGGGAAAACAGAAATACTTTATCTGAAGTATCCAATATTCCTGCATATATACTTACCATCATAAAAAACAAAAGTCTTAATTATCTTCGTCATTTGCAGATACGGGAAGAACATTCTGAAAATATTAGAAAATATATTGAGTGGGAACTCAATGCACGTATCGTTTCTTTAGATGCTTGCGAACCTTATGAACTTTTAGTCAAAGAGATGCAAGAGTTGATTCAGCAAACTTTGGATAAACTGCCGGAACGTACACGCAAAATATTTATTTTAAGCCGTTATGAAAACAAATCGTATAAGGAGATTGCTGCTTTAATGAATATGACAACCAAAGGTGTAGACTTTCATATTTGTAAAGCTTTAAAGGCATTACAGATTAACCTAAAAGATTATTTTCCATTATTTCTTTATTTTTTGATGAAATTTCACTAGGATACCTTTCCCATGAAGTGCCTTATACATAAAGGGACATTAATACATTGTCATGGACAAAGATTTACTATATAATTTTTATAAAGGAAAGGTTTCTATAGAAGAAGGACAAAGGGTCAAGGCTTGGGTAGAAGCATCAGACGAAAACGAGCGCGCCTTCTATAGGGAACGTAAAATTTTTGATGCCTTGATGCTTAATAATCCGCTTCCGGTAAAGAAAACCTCTTTTTTCAATTTTACACATTATAAAAAAATAGAGTGGCTGAAAATTGCCATGACTGTAATATTGACATTTCTGCTTAGTTATTTCTATCAGGAGTATAAAGCCGGTCTGGATTCAGTGGCAATGAGTACGATTTCTGTTCCTGAAGGACAAAGAACCAATGTCACATTACCCGATGGTAGTAATGTTTGGTTAAATGCATGTACAACGATACAATATCCGACTTCTTTTAACAGCCGGGAGCGTTTCGTTATACTAAAAGGAGAAGCTTATTTTGATGTGAAAAAGAATAAAAGCAGACCGTTTATAGTGCACACAGATGCTTATAGCATCGAAGTATTAGGTACGAAGTTTAATGTGGATGCATATCCGGAAACAGAAAAATTTGAAACTACATTGATGCATGGCAGTGTAAAGGTCACTTTGAAAGCAGATTCATCGCAAACAGTAATATTAAAGCCTGATCATAAATTGTCATTAGAAAAAGGACGGTTTGTAATGACTAAAGTGGAAGATTATAATCCTTATCGATGGAAAGAAGGGCTTATCTGTTTCTCTGACGAATCTTTTCCTAATATTATGAAAGACTTTGAAAAGTATTACGGAGTGAAAATAGTGATAGAGAATAAAAATGTATTGCAGATTAATTTTACGGGGAAATTCAGACAAACCGACGGAATAGATTATGCGCTTCGTATCTTACAAAAAAATATAGATTTCCAATATGAGAAAGATAATGAAAAACAAATTATCTATATAAAATAAAGTATTAATTCTTAAAAGCGAAATGCCTATGAAAAATGATCTAAGTTAACCTATTGAGAATGCCGATAGGTGTTCCCGCACCTATCGGCATAAGAAATCAACACAATTTTTTATTAAAAATGTATCAATTTAAAATCTATACAAAGGTATGAAAAATAACACTTTGTCGGGGTCATATTACCCTAAAAATCCCCAAATAAAACATTTTTTTAGAATTATGAGAATTACATTGTTCCTATTGATGGCATGTGTTTTTTCTTTATATGCCGGAAATTCCTATTCTCAAAATACAAGAGTTAGTTTTGCCATGGATAATGTAGGACTCAATAAGGTCCTAGAGGAGATAGAGAGTCAGACGGATTATCTTTTTATTTATAATAGTCAGATAAATGTAAATAAGCTAGTTACTATTAAGGCAAATAAGCAGACGGTTTCAAAGGTATTGGATCAAATATTACAGAACACTGGTATTGAATATAAATTGGAAGGTTCGCATATTATATTAGAAAAAAAAGTAGAAGAAGTTCACAATAGCTCGTCCGCCGTTCAGCAACAGCAAACTAAAAAGATAACCGGAAAAGTTGTCGATAAGACAGGAGAGGCTATTATTGGAGCGAATGTCAAAATACAAGGTACAGATAAAGGAACTATTACTGATCTCGATGGTAATTTTATCTTGGAGGTTGCTCCAAAGGATGTGCTTGTTATCAGTTACATAGGCTATTTGGATACGAAAGTTCCCATAGCTGGGCAAAAACAGATCCATGTGGTGTTGTCTGAGGATAATAAAATGTTGGACGAAGTCGTTGTAATTGGTTATGGTACTACTTCTACACGCAAGATGGCGTCTGCTGTTACAGCCGTGAAAGGTGAGAAACTACAGGACTTGCCATTTAATAGTGTAGCAGCTTCACTGGCCGGACGTGCAACAGGTGTTATTGTACAATCATCAGGTGGTGAACCGGGATCTGCTCCTTCTATCTCGATCCGTGGCGGTGGCGCACCTGTCTATGTCATAGATGGTGTTATTTCCGATGCTTGGGATTTCAATACGTTGAATCCGAATGATATCGAAAGCCTTTCAATTCTAAAGGATGCAGCATCTCTGGCTGTTTACGGTTCACGGGCTGCCAATGGTATCGTGATGGTGAAAACCAAACAGGGAGGTAAGGGAAAGACAGCGGTGAATTATACGTTTAATGCTGAATTCAGCCAACCTACCAAATTACTGAAAAAGACTCGTGGTTATGACTATGCTTACAACCAAATGCTTGCCGGTATCAATGATGGTTTGGACGAGGCAGATTTACCTTTTAATCAGGAAGTATTGGATATCATTAAAAATCAGTCAGATCCTTATACATCCGGACACGCCGATACAGATTGGCTGGGAGAAGGATTGAAAACTGTTGCTCCTCAATACAAGCATACGGTATCATTGAGTGGAAGCGGCAATAAGGTGAATTACTATATTTCTCTGGGTATGCTCAATCAAGGTAGTATCTATACTTCGAATGCATTGAACTATGACCGCTATACAGTTCGCAGTAATGTTAACACGACTTTTGATAAGATTGGTCTGAAGGTCAGCCTGAATCTGAACGGAGCTTATGAAAAAAAGGAATACCCCTCTTTCTCAGCGGCAAAGATCTGGGAAGATCTTTATAACCAGTCTCCGCTGAATCCGGCTTACAATAAGGATGGTACTTATGCCGCAGTTACCGACCATCCGTTGGCGGAAATGGACAAGCGTTCGGGATATAACAGGAACTATGGCAAATTCATAAATACCCAAGTGGCTGCAGACTGGACATTGCCTTGGTTAAAGGAGTTAACCTTGGGTGCTATGTTCAACTATCGTCTGAACGACTCACATGTGAAGAAATTCAGTACCAAGGCTCCTCAGTATTACGCAGATGGAGCTGTATATCCAATAGGTAAACCGACATTGAATGAAGAAGGCTATTGGGGAGAGTCCTACAATTTCGAAGTAAGTGCCGCTTATGTGAAAACTTTTGCCGAAAAGCATACGATTGATGCTAAATTCGTTTATAATGTTGCAGAAAATACTGGATGGAATTTTAATGCATATCGTGGGGAATACTTATCTACGGTTGTGGACCAGCTATTTGCCGGTGCAGCAGATACGCAGCAGAATGGCGGCAATTCGGATGAAGGAGGACGTATGGGATTGGTAGGTCGTTTGAAATATGACTTTATGAATCGGTATATCGTGGAAGGTAGTTTCCGTTACGATGGATCGGATAACTTCACTCCAGGACATCGTTGGGGATTCTTCCCCCCTCCGGAGCGGTGGCGTGGGCCATCAGTGAAGAACCTTTCTTCAAAGAGTGGGATCAACATGTATTCGATTTGCTCAAGCTACGCGCTTCTTATGGACAGACCGGTACGGAAAATGGAGTAAATCGTTTCGGCTATCTTTCTACCTATAGTCTGGATGAGAAAAAAATAGTGATTGGGGGAAAACTGCAATCAGGATTTAGTGAAGGGGCTTTGGTGTCTCCGGAACTGCTGAGCTGGTATCAGGTGAATTCCTTTAACCTGGGATTGGATATGGCTTTCTTCAACAATCGCTTGAAAGGTACCTTTGATTATTTCTATTACGTAACCAAAGGTGGTTTGATGAGTCCGGGAGACCGTTATACAACTCCTTTGGGTAAACCTTTACCACAAATAAAATCGAATAGCGAACAACGTCGCGAAGGTGTGGAGTTGACAATGCGCTGGTCAGATACGACTCCGCGTAAATTCACTTATGAAGTAGGGTTCAATATGACCTACTTTAATAGCCTGTGGAAAGTGAAAGCGGATGAAGCATTATCTGACTTGATGAATCCTTACAAACGTCAAACACATCAGACCGATTACTATGGGTTGGGATACATAGATACAGGACTTTATCAAAACAAAGAGGATATCCTGAACTCTCCCCGAAGATTGGGATCTACCCAAACTAAGCTCGGAGACATTGGTTATACGGATGTGAACGGTGATGGTAAAATAGACGGTGAAGACCAGGTACGTATCGGAAAGCCGACAATGCCTCACTTTACTTATGCCTTTGATTTTTCTTTGGGTTATGAAGGATTCACTTTGTCCGGTTTACTTTATGGGACAGGTGAACGCTACATGACTTTTGGCAATCGTTATCAGTCAGGTGAAGGAAAATACCTGTATTATGAAAACCAGTTGAATTATTGGAGACCGGACAATACAGGTGCGGATTTTCCTAGAATTTCGATCAGTTCCGGTGTAAACGGAAATAATAATAAGGCAGGATCGACTTTCTGGATGCGGAATGCATCATATCTTCGTCTGAAGGATTTGCAGTTGAGCTATGACTTTAAATATAAATACCTGAAAAAATGTGACTGGTTGCAGACGTGTCGTGTGAATCTGAGTGGTAGTAATCTTTTCACTATTTCAGGTGTTAGCAAATTTTTCGATCCGGAAACATCAAGTACCAGCGGCGACGGCTATCCTGTACAAAGAGTTTATTCAATTGGTGTAACAATAGGTTTTTAATAGGGAGGAATACATATGAATAAGATAAAGAATTTATTTGTAATTATACTATTTGCCTTGGTCGCCTTTTCCTGCAGTGATATATTGGACAAGGGACCGCTTGACAAATATTCGGAAAATGATGTGTGGAAAAGTACTGACCTGACACAAGCATTCATTTATACTGCGTTGGCAAATGCTACGAATATGATGGTTTGGAAAGACAATTGGACGGATAATGAAGCTATCATGGAAGATGGGCGGGATGTGAATGCAGAATTGATAGACCGTTATTATGATGCCGGATGGAATAAGTATGAAGATATCCGTCGTTGCAATATGGTGTTGGCACGTGTTCCGGAAGCACCCTTTACGAATGCGGAAAAGGCTAATTTTATAGCACAGGCTAAGACGATACGTGCTATGATTTATTTTACGCGTGCCCGCTTGTTCGGTAAACTAATGTTAGTAAAAGAACTTATTGATCCGGAAGCGGATATGAAATTCCCTCGTACGGCTACAGTGAAAGAAACTTATGATTTCATACTGAACGACCTCAGGGAGGCTGCTCCTGATCTGCCTGTAGATGCTCCGTCCGGTGCATTGTCACGCGGTGTTGCCTACGCATTGTTGGGAGAAGCAGCTTTGCATGGGGCTGCATATATTGAGAATGGACAGGAGGAGTATTACCGGATAGCGGCAAAGGCCTGTGAAGATCTGTTTGCACTGGACAAATACTCACTGGATGGTAACTACGCCGGTATGTTCAATGATTACGATCATTCATTGGCTTCGAGCGAGATAATCCTGGCACAATGGAGAAGTGCTGAAAATACGAACTTTTCAGATACGTGGATGCAGAGACTGGTACCTAATATTGATCCCTCTAAATTGATTGCCGATGTGCAGGCAAAGTATCCCTTGGTAGAGGAGATGGCAGGTTGGCCGCAAAGATTTCCTTCTGTTGATTTGGTAAATGATTATCTTGTAGTTGATGAGGATGGAAAAGCCAAAGAGTGGGACCAGACTTCTTATTATAAGAAATTCCTGGTTGACGGAGGGACGGTTGAAGATGCTATTTACAAGAATCGTGATAAACGATTCAAAGCTTCTATCGTTTACGACGGATGTTCTTATTTCGCTAATAGGGTGTGGCTTCGTGAGGGGAGGTAATCTTTATTATACTTCTAAAACGACAGAATTCTGGGGAATGCCGGTATCAGGATATGTTTATCGGAAATGCGTTTATGAAGCCAAACGTTTGCTGAACTCGGAAAAAACGGATTATCATTATACTTTGTTACGTTTGGGACGCTCTTATCTGAATTATGCGGAAATAAAGTTGCGCCAAGGTGATAAGGAAACGGCTATTGACTATATCAATAGGACGAGGGTAACTCATGGCGGTTTGCCGGAATTGCAAAAATCCTTATCACTGGAAGATACCTGGAAAGAGTATAAACGTGAACGCCGTATAGAACTGGTCAGTGAAGGCGACCGATACTGGAGTGTACTTCGTTGGGGTAAGGCCGACGGTCTGGAGGTTGTTCCGGAACTGACAGTTGAACAGAAGTTCATGAAAATAGCTCCTGATGGAAAATCTTTTGAGATAATTCCGATACCCATTTACCAAAGTGATAATGAGCGTACTTTTACCAAGAAACATTATTTGTTCCCTGTACCTCAAGGACAACGTGATCTGAATCCAAATCTGGACCAGAACGAGGGGTGGTAGTAGAAAAATGCTGGACGTCTAATAATTAAAGTATTACGAATATGAAGAAACTTATAAATACTGTTTTGTTACTATTTCTAATAGGTACCGTTTCATCGTGCCTGAAATCAGGATTGGATGATTTAGAGGCCTATAATGAGGCTGAAATTACTAATTTGAACTTTGAATACCGTTGGTGGGATGAGGCTAAGGATCAGATGGCTGTTAAAACACTCAACATTGAAAAACAAATTTCGAAAGACGACAATCTGATTACCTGTAAGCTGACGGTTCCAACGGCCAGTGGCAGTTTTACAGATGCTGTCAGGCAAAATGTATCATTAAGTAATCTTATTGCTTATATAGATCTTTCTACTGCTGCCAGAATTATGCCCTTAAACGGAGCGCCTAAGTTGGGTAGTCCTGGCGATTTTTCAGCTAAAGAGTTTAAATATCAGGTGACTGCTGCCGACGGTACGAAAAGAGAGTGGACAATAAAGATTACGGATTTTGTGAAATAAGAATAACGATTGAGGTTATTCGGATTACTGATTGAAATGATGAAGGAAGATATGTAATAATATTTTCCTTCATCTGTTATTATATTATTTAGTGAAATTAATAAAAGAAGAACTATGAACAAACCCTATTTCATTGCATTTTTACTCTTTTTAGCTTTATGGACAGCCATTCCTTCTGTTTTTGCCGGAGATGTTGTTTTAAAAGTATTTGAAGGGAAACCACGTATCAATTCTCCTCATATCATAGGTAATTATCCTTCAACTCCATTTATCTTTTATATTCCGACTTCCGGTCAGCGACCGATGCAGTGGAGTGCGGAAAAACTCCCCGAAGGACTGGAACTGGATTCCAAGACTGGCATTATTAGTGGAGTCATGACTTCCAAAGGAGATTATACCGTAACCCTGAAGGCTGAGAATGCATTAGGTGTAAGTGTGAAACAATTGGTCATCCGCATTGGTGATGAATTATTATTAACTCCTCCAATGGGCTGGAACAGTTGGAATACTTTCGGACAGCATCTGACAGAAGAATTGGTCTTGCAAACGGCGGATGCGATGATAACGAACGGAATGCGTGATTTAGGATATTCCTATATCAATATAGATGACTTTTGGCAGTTGCCGGAACGGGGGGCTGACGGACATCTGCAGATTGATAAAACTAAGTTTCCACGTGGGATAAAATATGTAGCTGATTATCTGCACGAGCGTGGGTTTAAATTGGGAATTTATTCGGATGCCGCCGAAAAAACTTGTGGCGGCGTTTGCGGTAGCTACGGATATGAAGAAACAGATGCAAAAGATTTTGCCTCTTGGGGAGTTGACTTGTTGAAATATGACTATTGCAATGCTCCTGTAGATAGGGTAGAAGCCATGGAGCGATATGCGAAAATGGGAAGGGCACTACGGGCTACCAATCGTTCGATTGTCTATTCAGTGTGTGAGTGGGGACAGCGTGAACCTTGGAAATGGGCGAAGCAAGTGGGGGGACATTTATGGAGAGTATCAGGAGATATCGGTGACATTTGGTATCGGGATGGAAATCGTGTTGGTGGATTACATGGTATATTGAATATCCTTGAAATCAATGCTCCTCTGAGTGAATATGCCGGTCCATCCGGTTGGAATGATCCGGATATGTTAGTGGTCGGAATAGATGGAAAGAGTATGAGTATTGGTTATGAGTCGGAAGGATGTACTCAGGAACAATATAAATCCCATTTTAGCCTGTGGTGTATGATGGCTTCTCCTTTACTTTCCGGAAACGATGTACGGAATATGAATGATAGTACATTAAAAATCTTGTTGGATCCTGATTTAATAGCCATTAATCAGGATGTGTTAGGTAGGCAGGCAGAACGCAGCATTCGTTCGGATCATTATGATATTTGGGTAAAGCCGTTGGCAGATGGACGTAAAGCTGTGGCTTGCTTTAACCGGGCAAGCTCTCCGCAAACTGTGATATTGAATGAAAATACGATTGCCGATTTATCATTCGAGCAGATATACTGTTTGGACAACCATTTGACAAAGAGTGGTAGTGATTCAAAGGAACTGATAGTAAAACTGGCCCCATATCAATGTAAGGTCTATATTTTCGGTAAAACGGATTGAAATTATCTTGGTTCATTAAATATTTAACAGGCACTTATACCGCAAATTTAATTCTGTCTTTCCATTGCTTTCGATTTATTTCCTAAACAGGGCTGAATGTCCAATACGGAAATAAATCGTTGCAGGAGAAAGCAGTTGTGCAAAAGTTCTTTCACAGAAACTTTTTAATTCCGTGTCGGTTGAGAAATACAACTTGCGTATTTTCTCCTTTTTACCTTTCCCTGATCCATAATGATAAAGAACGATTTGAACCGGATGGTCCCGATTTGTTTGCTTTTTAATCAGCTTCAATCTTAATGTGATATTATCTATAGGACAAACTATCGGTTTTTAAGCTGATCATTGCGTGGAACGTACTCTTTGAATAACAGACAGGTTAATGGGATATCTGTTTGCACTTGCCCAATTGGTAACCTCACCTCTTTTAACATTTTATCTTCTTCGTCTTCTTTTGCTTTCTTTAGGGAGTAGGGGGCAATCATTCTTGAGGATATATTGTTCTTACTGCAACATCTAAACTTAAAAACGTATGAAAGATCTTGTGTCCGGCATCCGGTATGATGCCTCTAATGTGATTAGTCAGGCTATAGGGCCAAGTAAAGAATTTTGCATGGGATATTTAAATCCCGGCGTTGTGGGTGGTGAAGGATATATTTCGACTATGAAATTGTCAGTCGGCACAGTCGACGTGAAAGACCTCGATGCAATAACCGAAAGGATTGTAGCGAAGGATCGTTGTGAGAAGAACGATGCGTATCTCGGGCAAGTCAACCTGATGAAAGCCTCGTCTTTTTGCGGACAGAATGGAGCCATCTGGGGATTTGACCTGGCGATGCACGATGACATTGCCAAAAGGAAAGAGATGCCTATCTACATGCAGGCGCAACCCGAAGGAGCGGATATCCCTGTTTATAATATCCGTCCGTTGCTGGAGGCAACCGAACGTCTGTTCGGCCGTGCCAAAGAGCGCCGTTTCCCTGTACTTCCGGGAGCTTACGTACCGGGAGGTAGCAGAAAAGTTGTGGCATGCGGTCCTGTATGGGTATGGTCTGTAATCGGCCTGGCCATTCTGAAAGACCGTAGTAAAGGAGCTTGCCTGTTTGTAAAGGATGCAGGTACTTATGGAGACGATTCGACAACAGAAGGTGAAGCCATCGGTTTTCTGGAAGGTATACTCCGTAAAGCGACCAACAGTATTGCCCTTTGCGGTGAAGATCAGGATGTGATCTACGACCGTATTTACATCGGTTATAAATATACATTTGTAGAACCCGGTCAGGTAGGTTGTGCCCTGTCGTGCACTCCTGCCGTTTATATGGCGCAAAATGCTATTCCTGCCGATATGAAACCGGCCGATCTTTGCCAGATGACTATCAGTGACTGGGAAGAGAAGCTGGGGCTGGAAGAGTTGACGATCTTCGAATAGAAGTTTTGTAATCAAATACAAGCTACGGACAGGTACACAGGTTTATGATCCTGAGGACGGGTTTCTTTTCGATTCGTCCCTGGTTGTTCGTTTGTGGTAGGTGTACCTTCCGTAGCTTGTTCTGTTTTTACTGTTGTGCGATCCACCAGTCGATCATCTTACGTGCCAGGCTGAGTTTGCGGGGGAAGTTCCGGCAAGTGATCCCTGGTATAGAAGTTCCCGGAGCTGAGCTCGTCATCTTGCAGGTGGATGTCACCACCGGCGTAGTCGGCGATAAATCCCACCATCAGTCCGCTCGGATAAGGCCAAGGCTGACTGCCGAAATAACGGATGTTTTTCACATCGAGCCCGGTTTCTTCTTTTACTTCCCTTGCCACACACTCTTCCAATGTCTCGCCTGTTTCGAGGAATCCGGCTACCAGGCTATTGAAAGTACCTTTAAAGTTGCGGGCATGTACCAATAACAGGGAGTCTTCTTTGCGCACCAATACCAGGATGGCTGTTGAGATGACCGGATAGATTTCTCTGCCACAATTCGGGCATTTCTTCATAATGGGTTCTTTCTGTACCAGCGGAGTTCCACAAGTGGGGCAGAAACGGTTGCTGCGGTCCCAGTAGAGAATTTCGTGAACCTTGCCTGCGGCCTGATAGTGTTCCGGCGACAAGTAATCATAAGAAGCGCGCAATCCTATCTGCACGTATTCCGGAGTTTCGGCTATCGGAGAGTCTGTGTAGAAAGCTTTGCATACCATGCCCGTTGCCGTGGTGATGGTGTGTACGGTTATTCCTTCCGAAGTGGTGACAGGGGCATTCTTGCCCGTGGGGATGGAAAAAGCATTGTCGTTCTTTTCCAACAGTAACTGATCTTGGTAAAAGATGAACCACCGGTAGTTGGTTTCTGTATTTATCATTTTGGGATTATTCTTTTTAAACGGTGCAAAATTATAAAAAGATACTCTTTCTGATGCCGGTTTCCTTTACAAAATATTCATCATGTGATACAAGCAGTACACTGCCCGTATAGTTCCGAACGGTAGCTGTGATGATTTCGATACTTTGTATATCCAGATTGTTGGTAGGCTCGTCCAGGATAAAGAGGTCGGGCGTGTTGTTACTAATCATCAGGCAGCAGAAAGCGAGTCGCATTTTTTCGCCTCCACTGAGTTGGATGCAAGGTTGATCCCAGCTCGTTGCCGGGAAGAGAAATCGATTCAACCTGATTTTTATTTCGTGCTCCGGCAGGGCACGTACATTGAATGATTCTGCTTGTTGAAGCACCGTCAGCTGGTTGCAGATGATGGAATATTCCTGATTCAGATAGACATAACTGAACCCGGCGCGTTCCAGTGTACCCGATGTTGGCAATAGGTCACCCGTAACCAATTTCAATAAAGTCGTTTTGCCGCTTCCATTGTCTCCTTCGATTCGTATCCGGTCGCCACTCTTCAGTTGAAAGCAGAGTGGAACCTCCCATAAAGGCGAATTTCCATAAGAAAAGTTTATTTTATGGGCAGTCAGCAATGTTTTTCCCGTATGTAAGGCGGAAGCATGGAAGTCGGTTTTAAGCAAAGTTTTTTCGGCCAGCCTGTTGCGTATCAGGCTACGTTCGCTGGTCAGTTTCTCTGACTTATTCTGATGGATATCCGCCAGTTTGGTGGTACTTTTTTCTGCCCGGTCCTTCAGGGTGTGAACCGCCATGCGGGAGATGCCTTTTTTAGGTACTGATTTTTCGCTCCGTATATTCTGCTTTTCTTTTCGTTCGGCTACTTCGCGTGCCAGTTTCCGTATTTGGCGGAGTTCTTTTTCTTTCTCGTTCAGTTGTTGTTGCAGGGCGTTCTGTTGCAGTTCTTTCTGCTGCTTGTAGAATTCGTAATTGCCTCCGTAACACACAAGTGCGTTCCGGCTCAGTTCACAGGTTTCGGGAAGCCTGTTGAGCAGAGTGCGGTCGTGACTGACAACGATCAGGGTGGAACGGCATTTCTTTACCCATTCGTACAGTCGGTTGCGTCCTTGGTTGTCAAGGTGATTGGTCGGTTCGTCCATCAATACGGCGGAAGGCGCTTGCAGTTCCAGACCAGCCAGGAAGACCCGCGTCTTTTCTCCACCGCTCAGTGTGTGCATGGATTCGGAAAGGGACCTGTTTCCGAGTCCCCAGCCGTTGAGGGCGGCTAAGGCTTTTTCTTCGATATTCCAGTCGTCATCGAGGATGTTGAAATGATCGATGGAGGCATTTCCGTTCAAAATTTCATGAAGTGCTTTCTGCTTCCGGTCTATCCCGAGGGCTTGGGCAATGCTCATTTCATCATATTGCCCGAAGTGTTGAGGCACATAATAGAGGTCGTCGGGGCGGAGCACGTTCCCCGAAGACGGTTGTAATTTTCCGGCCATGATTTGCAGCAATGTCGATTTGCCGCACCCATTGTTGCCGATCAGGGCCAATTGCCGGCCTTTGCCGACGGTGAAACTGAGATTCCGGAAGAGAACTTCTTTGTCTGGATGGATATAGGTGATTTGTTGTACTTGAATACACATGGCGGTCTATTGTTTTGAAAGTAAATACTTGCTGTTGATTTTGTGGGAAGCAGGGAGGGGACAGACAAACACAATAGAGGCTGAACAACACGGATTCGTGATGCTTAACAGTGAATGAAAAGAAGCATATTGAGAAAAGTGATGTTTACCGGAAGTGTTGTCTTACTTAGATATTCTCATGGGTATAAGTATGAAATTAGGTCGCAAAGATAGAGGATATTCCGGTAACTGCAAAAAAGAGAGGGAAGAAATCGGATATTTCTCCCCTCTCCAAATGAAAAGGTTGTCCTGAATCGTGTAAAACAGAGGTTTTAAACTAATCTATTGAAAACAAATCGTTCAGTCCCTCGCCCATACTCGGATGGGTAAAGATGAAATCGCGAAGGAAAGTATAATGCTGTCCTGTCTTCATTGCCATGTTTACCACATTGATGACTTCGGAAGATTCGGCACAGAACAGTGTACAACCCATAATACGTCCCGAATGGCTGTCAACGATGGCTTTCAGTATGCCGTCAGTCTGTTGCAGCGTGCGTGCACGCGGCAGTGCGGAGGCCGGAAGGCGTGACACCTTGAAGGAATATCCCCGTTTGATGGCTTCTTCCTCAGTCAGTCCGACGTGTGAGAGAGGCGGGTCTATAAATACCGAGTATGCCACCGGATTGCGGTCGTCGGCCGTGCGTTCTTTGTTGCCGAAAAGGTCATCCCGGATAATCCGGTAATCATCCAGCGAAATATAAGTAAACTGCAATCCGCCTTTTACATCACCCATTGCCCAGATGTTCGGGGCAGTGGTATGCAGATAACCGTTTACGACGATAGCTCCGTGACTGTCTACTTCGACTCCGGCCGCCTGAAGATTCAGACCTTCGGTCATCGGTTTACGTCCTGTGGCTACCAGGATGGCGTCGCCTTCTATAGTGACAGGCTTTCCGTCGGCTGTATCCGTGTAAGTCAGCGTCACGCCGTCGGCTGTGTCTTGTATGGATTGGGCACGGGCATTGAGGCGGATTTCTATCCCTTTCTTTTCGAGTGTCTCCTTAACGGCATCTGCTATATCACGGTCTTCGCGGGCAATAAACTTATTGCCTCCTTCGAGTACGGTCACTTTACTGCCGAAGCTTGCGTACATCGAGGCAAACTCCAGGCCGATGTAGCCGCCGCCCACAATGATCAGATGGCGTGGCAATACGTCCAGTTCCATCAGTGAGGTGCTGGTATATACCCGCTTGCTGTCTTTCAGCCCGTCAATGGCCGGTATAATGCTGGTAGAGCCGGTATTAATGAAAATCTTCTTTCCCTGAAGTTCGATCACTTCGTCGGGGAGGGTTACTTTCACTACATCCTTTGAAACGAACGATGCCATTCCGGTATAGATGGTCACGTTGGGAAGGCTGCTCAGTTTATTGAACATATTGCCCCTTGAAGCTGCTGTCATCTCGTTCTTGCGTGCTATGGCAGCTTTGTAAGCCTCAGCCTGCTTCTCGTAATCGGTAGGATAGAGCCAACTCACCTTTTCGGCTTCGTGGATAAGCCGCTTGGTGGGTACGCAAGCTATATTGGGACAGGTACCTCCATACATCATGGCGGAACGTTCAATCAGTGCGACCTTCCAGCCGCGTTTGGCTAATTCGGCAGTCAGTGTTTTGCCTCCTTTGCCGAAACCGATAATAATGGCATCATATTGTTTCATAATTCTTATTACTTTTAGGATGTATCTTTATGTAAGTTTATAACATTCCGCAACCCTTATTTGTTTCGCTTTTCCCAGTCGGCTTTCTTCAATGAATTCAGTACACGCTGTGAGGAGTCGGAGAGTAGGGTAACGGCGCTCGCCAGAATTACGATATCTTTAATAACCAGACGTCCGGCACCGGACAGTAAGGGGAAGCCGTATTCTCCGCTTCCCAGGTTCGGAACCCAGACTTCGGGAGTAGTCACCAGGAAGGAGAGAGTGCCAAGCGTCATGATGATGGCCAGTGTGTCGCCTACAAGTGCCACTTTGGGGAAGAAGATGCCTAAGAAAACCAGAATTCCGATGGACATAATCAGAGCTCCCAGTCCGTAAGAGAACGTGTAGGTCCTGTTCGCTTCGTGCCATTCACGGTTGGCGGGGACATAGGCGCCTTCGGGGTTTTTGTGCTCTTTATACTCGGGTGCGTCTTTGGCATAGAAGAAACTCATAAACGGGCTGTTGGCTACGAACGGAACAATGCCGTCGGCTTCGTAATGAAAATACTTCAAACCGCCGATCCATACGAAAACAACGAGGATGGCTACGCGGATAAACTTTAGTCCGAAACCTTTCAGACCGGATGCTACTGTGAGCAGAGTGATAAATTTCTCTTTCATGCTATTTCTTTTTATGGGTTTAACTTTCTGATGCAAAGATCAGGGTTTTCCCATCGGTGCGAAATAGCAATATCGCCGTATGAATTGTCAATTCTTCCCTTCTACCGAATTTCGGTATTGTACGGGGCTTTCTCCGGTCATATTTTTAAAGAAACGGCTGAAGGAAGATTGGTCTTCGAATCCCAGGATGTCGGCAATCTCCTTCGAACTCTTATTACTATATAAAAGGAGTCGCTTGGCTTCCGCTTCCACCCGTTCGTGGATGACTCGCAGAGGTGACGGCAATTTGCAGGAAGAAAAGATGTTTGAAAGGGTTTTGGGCGATTTGTGCAACAAATCGGCATAGTCCTGTACCTGTTTCTTGGTCCGGAAGTGTTCGTCCACCAGGTTATAATACTGGCGGATGATTTCGAAGCTGTATTCTTTTTCCTGGGTAATGTTCAGTCGTTGGCGGGCAATACGCGTGCTTTGGATAATGAAACGTTTGAGCAGGATGCGGAGCATTTCTTCCTGAAGGTTGTCCGACACGGTGAATTCACGGTCCAGCAATCCCACTACGTCTTCCATCGACCTCCGTTCCGATTCGTTGAGCATGAAACGAACGACATGCGAAGAACCGTTGAACAGGAATCCGCTGCATGACACTTCGTGGTCATTGCCGTAAATGCAATAGAAGTTACTGTTGAACAGAACCGTCAGGTACTCTCCGTCGATCGAGAGAAATTCCAGGTGCTGGAGGTTGGAAAGGGAGATGACCTCGTTCTCGGCCAGTATCACTTCCTGATGGTCTATCTCGAGGGTGATGCTTCCTTTGCGTACCCAGATGAATTTATATAAACTCTTTTCTTTCTGCAGGCTCTTTTCGGTGTGATAGCTGGTAGTCAGTGCCAGCATACCTTTCAGTTTGGTCTGGTAAGTTCTTATCATAATCAATCCTCCATGGCTGATGCGTCAAATGACAGGGGTAATAAATGTCCGATGCTTTGTACTTCGTAGATACACTTCTTGCCATAAAGCAATATACGGATGGGCTGTTTATATCGTTTCTCTGTTTCCAGAATCACCTGGCGACAAGCACCGCAGGGCGGGATAGGAGTGTCGATAAAGTCCTTCTCGGTACGTGCAGCGATGGCAAGTGTCACCACAGCTTGGTCGGGATACTGCGAGTTGGCATAAAATAGCGTGGTGCGTTCGGCACAGAGTCCGGACGGATAGGCCGCATTCTCCTGATTGGTTCCTGTCACTACCACACCGTTGGCCAGCAGTGCTGCCGCTCCTACCGAAAAGTGCGAATAAGGTGCATAGCTGCGCCGGGTTGCCTCGATGGCGTCATCCAATAAGGCACGGTCTGTATCATTGAGTTCATCATATTCATATACTTTGATTACAGAGGTAATAGTCAGGTCTTTCATGTGCGTAGGTGGTTTATAGTTCTACAAATCATGTTACAAAGTTAGAAAAGAGATTGATAATCCCAATTATTTTTATGATTTTTGTGCCGCATAACTTAAGATACACAAATAATAGATGAATAGCAAACTCCTCAGGCTGATTGCCATAGTTACAGTCCTTGCTTTTGCTGCAGGTGCCCAGGCGCAGCGCAGGAATTCCCGTTACGTAGATTATATAAATAAGTATAGTGCCCTGGCCGTGCAGCAAATGAAAGAGCATAAGATACCTGCCAGTATCACACTGGCTCAGGGATTGCTTGAGAGTGGTGCGGGCATGAGTACGTTGGCTCGTAAAAGTAATAATCACTTCGGCATCAAGTGTGGCAGTAATTGGAATGGGCGTACCGTTCGTCATGACGACGATGCCCGTAACGAGTGTTTTCGTGCGTACCGCAATCCCCGCGACTCGTACGAGGACCATTCTGCATTCCTGAAGCGCGGAGCCCGCTATGCATTCCTTTTTAAACTGAAGATAACCGATTATAAGGGGTGGGCGCGTGGTTTGAAAAAGGCCGGATATGCCACCGATCCTTCGTATGCCAACCGTCTGATAACGATCATTGAAGATTACGACCTCTATAAATATGACCGTAAGGGGGGATGGAGTTCGTCGAAGAGTGAACCGACGGTGCTCAATCCGCATCAGGTTTACATAGCAAACGGCATCGCTTATATCGTAGCCCGTGACGGGGATACCTTTAAGTCGCTGGCCAAAGAGTTCGATATCCGCTGGAAGAAGCTGGTGAAGTACAACGATCTGCAGCGTGACTATACTTTGATGAGCGGTGACATTATCTATCTGAAAGAGAAGAAAAAGCGGGCATCCAAACCTTATACGGTCTATATCGTAAAAGACGGAGACTCCATGCATACCATTTCGCAGAAATTTGCCATCCGGCTGAAGAACCTGTACAAGATGAACCGCAAGGACGGAGATTATATTCCTGAAGTGGGAGACAGGCTGAGGCTGAGATAGGCTTCACTTCCGGCTGCGGAGCATATCAGAAATACGTTGACAATAAAAGGGTGTAGCCTTCCCTCACGGATGGTTACACCCTTTTGCCGTCGGGGCTACACCCTTTCCGTCGGATGGCTACACCCGGATCATGGTCTTTTCTTGCCGGACTTACAATCGGTTATCGGAAAAAGGGAGTACTGCTTGTTACGAAACTGTACAGGGTGTTCATTATCGGACACCCTCTTTCTTTTTTTTCCCTTGAAACTCAATGCTTTCCTTTTTTGGCACAAGGTTTGAATATAGAGGCATAAAGAACAGTGCAAATTTATAATTAACTATATATGGACAGAGAAATTCCTAAAGAGGTGCGCAATAAAGAGCGTAATAAAAAGATTATCCGTTTTTCGGCTATCGGTATCGTCGGGATAATAGGTATCAGCGTGCTGATTTCGTTGTTGCGTACAGGCGTGCAGAAAAAGGACCTTGTGTTTTCTACCGTCGATAAGGGTACGATTGAAGTCAGTGTCAGTGCTTCGGGCAAAGTGGTGCCTGCTTTTGAAGAGATCATCAATTCACCGATCAATACCCGCATCGTGGAGGTGTATAGAAAAGGCGGTGATAGTGTAGATGTAGGTACGCCCATCTTGAAACTCGACTTGCAGAGTACGGAAACCGACTATAAAAAGCTGCTGGACGAAGAAGAAATGAAACGTTATAAGCTCGATCAGGCAAAAGTGAACAGCCAGACCAAACTGAGCGATATGGCGATGCAGATCAAAGTGTCGGAAATGAAACTTGCCCGGATGAAAGTGGAACTTCGCAATGAACAGTATCTGGACAGCCTTGGAGCCGGTACGACCGACAAGGTGCGCCAGGCCGAACTGAGCTACAATACTTCCCGCCTTGAACTGGAACAGCTTAAACAGCAATACACCAACGAAAAGCAAATAGCAGCCGCTGACCTGAAGGTTCTTGAACTCGATCTCAATATGTTCCGTAAAGGACTTGCCGAAATGAAGCGTACCCTGGACGATGCCCAGATTCGTTCGCCGCGCAAAGCCATCCTTACTTACATCAACAACCAGATCGGAGCCCAGATTCCGCAAGGCGGACAGGTAGCCATTATTTCCGACCTGAGCCATTTCAAAGTGGATGGTGAAATAGCCGATACTTATGGTGACCGTGTGGCAGCCGGTGGCAAAGCCATTGTAAAGATAGGCAGCGAGAAACTCGAGGGAATCGTGAGCAGTGTCACCCCACTTTCGAAGAATGGGGTTATTTCATTCTCCGTGCAATTGAAAGAGGACAACAACAAGCGGTTGCGTTCGGGACTTAAGACCGATGTATACGTGATGAACGCTGTGAAGGAAGATGTGCTGCGCATAGCCAATGCTTCTTATTACGTAGGCCGGGGCGAGTACGATCTGTTTGTGATGACTTCGGATGATGAAATCGTAAAACGTAAAATCCAGTTGGGCGACTCCAACTTTGAATTTGTAGAAGTGGTGAGCGGATTGAACCCGGGCGACAAGGTAGTAGTCAGCGACATGACGAACTACAAAAATAAGAATAAACTGAAAGTGAAATAATACTCCTGAAATATCTTTTGAATGAAGCCCCCTTAGATTTTAAACTAAAGGCCTGTTGGTTTTAAACCAACGAGGTCTTGGTTTAAAAGGTAAGCCGTGTGCCTTTTAATATGCAAAATTATGATAACAATTTATCTCAAACAATCCTATAACTTGCTGAAGGAGAACCGTTTCGTAAATGGTATCTCTATTGCGGGTACAGCTTTGTCGGTGGCGGCCGTGATGCTTATTTATCTTGTCTACCAAGTAAATTTTTCTGCGTATGCACCCGAGTCTAACCGATATCGGATTCTGTTTGTGAGCAGTCTGCAGGCATGTGGGAGTGACGGTCATCCCATCAACAACGGTGGTATGAGCCATAAGGTTGTGCGCGAATGCCTTTATCCTTTGCAGACTCCCGAGGCAGTGACTGCTTTTACTTCCGGAGATCTTCCGGTCAACGTACACGGACAGCAGTTTTACGATAAATATGCTATCAAGTTTACCGATGACGGTTTTTGGAAGGTTTTCGATTTTACTTTCTTGGCCGGCGGTCCTTTTACACATACCGATTGGGAGTCGGGCATACGCAAGGCAGTCATTTCTGACAAGCTGGCGCGCAGACTGTTCGGTACTGTTGAGGCAGTGGGACAAACTTTGCGTATGAATTATGCCGATTACCGGATATGTGGTGTGGTGAAAGAGGTCAGTCGGGCTGCCGAAAGTTCCTATGGTGATGTGTGGATACCCTATACCGCCAACGCTTCTTTATTGAAAGACAATATCTCTTATTGTGAAGGTACTACCGGAGAGTTTCAGGCTTGCATTCTATCGCGTTCCCGGTCCGACTTTGAGGCCATCCGCCGTGAGATGTTGAAGTTACAGTCAACTTTCAATGCTTCGCTCACCGGTACGAAGCTGGATTATATGCATTCTCCTTTCACTCAATGGCAGGCTGTATTGGGCACGAATGGCTTCAGTGAGGGAACCGTGGGCGAATGGTTGAAATCGACCGGTGCGGTGATCCTTTTTCTTTTGTTGTTGCCAGCCCTTAATATAATAGGTATAACCCTGACACAGTTTCGCAAACGCCGTAGCGAGATTGGAGTTCGTAAAGCGTTTGGCGCATGTTCGTTCTCGTTGGTAGAACAAGTGGTGATCGAAAATTTACTGACCTCTTGCATGGGTGGCCTGATCGGGTTGCTGCTGTCATTCGGCTTGCTGTCACTCTGCAAATCGCTTTTCTTTTCGGGAGATGTTTCGCTGACGCACGACATGCTGATACAGCCTCTCACTTTTGTGGCAGCTTTCTTTTTTTACGTTGATATTGAATCTGCTGAGTGCTGCGATTCCTGCCTGGCGAGCTTCGCGGATGCCTATTACGGAAGCGTTGCATGATGTGGAATAATTTTTAAAAGCAAAGACCCATGATGATAAAGCAAATATTTAAAATGATATGGAACCAACGTCGCTTGAACGGCTGGATATGGATGGAACTTCTGGTCGTATTCGTGGCACTGTGGTACTTGGTAGATATGTTTGTGGTACAGTTGTATTCTTATACCCGTCCGATGGGATATGATATCACGAACTGCTGGAAGCTTTCGTTCGATGTGTATCCCGAGGATGCCGACGAGTATGTCAATGACACCACCCAGACTCAAACCGAAGGGGAGGCATTGGCCAAAATCCTTGAACGCTTGCGTCGTGCACCGGAGGTGGATAATGCTTGCGTTGCTTTCTACTCTTCACCCTATTCCGGTGGCAACTCCTGGACACAGATCATGCCCTGTACAGCCGACAGCAGCAAGTTCAAAGAGCAATCTTATCATCAATATATCGTTTCTGCGGAATTCTATGATGTATTCCGCATCAAGAGCCGTGAGGGGAAACCGCTTAGCGAACTGCTGACTCAGAAACAGTTGTCGTATTTTATAACTCCTGCGTTGGAGAAAGATTTTTTCGGCTCACAATCGGCAGTAGGACAGAAGGTGCGTTATCCGGGCAGTACGCGGGAGATTCATATTGCGGCGGTAACAGCTCCGGTGCGCATTACAGAATTTGTAAAGCCGGAACCCGAACTTTTCTTTACGATGTGGCCCAAGGAACTGGAACGCCAGGTAAATGCTACCGGAGCATCTAATATGGAGGTTACCGTCCGAATGAAAGAAGAACTGACATCGGAACAGATGGGACATTTTCTCAACCGTATGAAGAATCAGTTGACGGAAAACAATCTCTACATAACCGGCATGGAAGATATGAAGCAACAGCGCAGTGATCGTCTGCAATACGAATGGCGAAAGATCAGTATCAACCTCCTGCTGTCTGTCTTCATCCTGCTCAATGTACTTTTCGGTATAACGGGAACATTCTGGCTGCGCATCGAGCAACGGCGCTGCGAGACCGGCCTGCGGATGGCACTCGGCAGTACGCGCCGGCGGGTAGGGTGGTTCTTTACTGCCGAGGGGTGGCTATTGCTCACCACGGTGGTTCCGTTGGTATTGGTTGTCATATTCAATATGGTACACATGGAGATTCCCGATTTATATAATCTCTCTTTCACTTGGTGGCGCTTTGCGGTCAGTTTTGGTGGGGTGCTGCTGCTTATGGGACTGATCATTGCACTGGGCACCAGGTTGCCTGCCCGCCGGGCCATGAAGTTGCAGCCGGCCGAAGCGTTGCATTATGAATAACTATTAAAATTACATATTATGATAAAACTTTATTTAAAACAATCGTGGATGCTGATCCGGCAGAACAAACTGTTCAGTAGCCTCTATGTGCTGGGCACGGGGCTTGCCATTGCCATGACAATGATCATTGCCATCGTGTATTATATTAAAATAGCTCCTATCTATCCGGAAGTGAACCGTTCGCTGACGATGCGGATGAAAGGGGTAAGCGCCATGCATGTCAAAGGAGGGGGAAATTCATATTCCTGTTCTTATGAAATGCTGAAAGACTGGTTCTATCCATTGCAATCGGCGGAGCTGGTTACCGCTGTAAACGAACACTTTCTGACCCGGAAGGGATCTTATATACAACCGGCCGGGGGAGGCGAGCAAATACCGGCTCTGGTAAAGTATACCGATCCTAATTTTTTTCGGTTGTTCGAGTTTGAATTTCTGGATGGGAAGCCTTTCTCGGAGGCCGATTTAGCCAGTGGGATTCGTAATGTAGTACTTTCTGACCGGATGGCCCGCCGCATTTTCGGCAGGACCGATGTGGTAGGGCAGACGTTTAAGCAAGACTTTAAGGAATCCAAAGTGGTCGGTGTGGTACGTGAGGGTAGTTATCTGTTGCCGGCATCTTACGGACAAATCTATATGCCGTATTCTTGTTTGCCGGGATACGACAAAAACAATGATGGAAGTCATAAGGTCGGTACTTATGTCGTTTACTTCAAGGTTCGTCAGAAAGAAGATATGCCGAAACTTTATGCGGAAGTCAACGAACTGGTGCGTAAATACAATACTTCCCAGAAAGAGTATACAGTAGATATCTTTCATCAACCGGATCCGTATTGGCAGACATGGTTCAGAGAGGGCAATACGAACGAGATTGACTGGGCATCGGTCATTAAACTGTATGGAGGGGCGCTTTTGGCGTTGTTGCTGGTGCCTGCCATCAACCTGAGTGGCATGATATCCAGCCGTATGGACGATCGCCTGGCGGAAATGGGGATACGAAAAGCGTTTGGAGCCAACCGGAAACAATTGTTGAACCAGGTGTTATGGGAGAATCTGCTTCTTACCTGTATCGGTGGATTGATGGGACTTATTGTTTCGTGGGGACTGCTTGTGCTGGGGCGCAATTGGGTGTTTAGTCTGTTTGACAAATATCCGACAGTCATATCCGACGGAGTCGATGTGGCTATCAATCCGCAAATGCTGTTCAGTCCTTTGATGTTTTGCGTAACGTTTGCTTTTTGTTTGATACTGAACCTGCTTTCCGCATGGTGGCCCACATGGCGTTCGTTGCACAAAGATATTATTGATTCACTAAACGAAAAGAAATAAAATATGATACGACTAATAATGAAAAACCTCTGGGCCCGCCGCCGGAAGAACGGATGGTTGCTGGCCGAATTAATATTGGTATCGATTGTCACATGGGTGATTGTTGATCCGTTGGTGGTGCTGACACATGACCGGAATTTGCCGGAAGGCTATCGTCCCGATCACCTTTTCCTGCTTCAGTTGGCTTCATACCCTGCCGGGTCGGAGCAATTCCGTGCCGAAGAGAATGATACATTGGCGCGTAAAGCCAATTTCGAACGGTTGCTCAATAAACTCAAACACTACGAGGGAGTCAAGTATACTACTTTCATCTTGAACGAACAGTATCCTTCGGCACTTTCCATAAGCAACGGCAACACGATGTTCGATACCATTCCGGTCCGCACTCTCCGTCTTGCCTTTATACCTCATACCGATTATTTCCGAACCATGGGGATGGAGGGAGCCGAGGGTATGACGGCCGAACAATTGGATAACCGTGATTTCCTGTGGACCGAATCGGTGCTGACAGCGGATATCTCACAACGGCTGAAAGACGGAAAACCGCTTTACGGACGCCGCCTTGGAAACGGGGACGAGGAAGACTACCGGGTGGGGGGAGTGATAGCTCCTGTTCGCTACCGGAGTTATATGCAGCCCATGCCCATAGAGTTATATGTGTATGAAGAGTTTCCTGATTATATGTACTATTATATTCCGCTGATAGCTTTGCGTATAGACGATCATTTGTCGGAGAAGGTTTTCTTGCATCACTTCCGTGAGTGGATGAATAAGGAGTTGACAGTCGGTAACTATTATGTGAAGTCAGTGCAGTCGTTTAGCGACATTCAGGAGCAGCATGAATTTTCCGAGGGTATCACCAATCAGTATCGTCTGAACCTGGCTTTGGGTATCTTCTTTTTAGTGAACCTTTGCCTGGGAGTAGCAGGAACTTTCTGGATGCAGACCCGTTCACGCCGTGAAGAGGTGGGCATCATGCTTTCTTTCGGCGGTACTCCTTCACACATCACCCGCCTGCTGTTATACGAGGGTTGGATACTGACCACATTGGGTACGTTGACCGGCTGTTTACTCTATTTGCAATACGCATTGAGGGACGGACTTTATACTACCTGTAACAGTGCGGAAGAGGCAATGCCTGCTTACTGGATCAACCACTTCGGCCTGCATTTTACGGCGGTTACTCTGATCGTATATCTCTTGCTGCTGATTGTAGTTTCCATCGGAATCTGGATGCCGGCACATAAACTTAGCCGTATCAGTCCGGTAGATGCGCTGCGTGACGAATGATCACTCGTTAAACCCATAAGACAGTATGATTAAACTTTATTTCAAACAAGCCTGGCAACTGCTGAAACAAAATCCTTTGTTCAGCAGTGTGTACGTGCTTGGTACAGGATTAGGCATTGCCATGACCATGAGCTTGGTGATCATTTATTACATCAAGATGGCACCGGTCTACCCCGAAGAGAACCGGAACCGAATCCTGGTGAGTAAAGGGATGACTGCGATAGAGCAAGGCGATGAAAATAACTGGTTCAGTTCGAATGTATCTTTTCAGACGGTGAAACGCTTCTATTATCCGCTAAAGAGTGCCGAGGCTGTGGGGTGTTCTTTGGACGGGCATACTACATCGCTGCTTGAACTGCCGGAGAGTAAAGATCTGAAAGAGGTACAGGTGAAACTGGTAGATGCCGGATTCTGGAAAGTTTTCAGCTTCGCTTTTGTAGATGGTAAGCCGTTCACCCGGGCTGATTTTGATTCCGGATTGCGCAAAGCCGTTATTTCCGTAACGTTGGCTCGCCGGCTTTACGGAGATAATGCTCCGGTGGGCCGTACCTTTGTTCTCGACTCGGACGAATATCAAGTGTGTGGCGTGGTTAAAGATGTGTCCTTCATTACTCCTGCTACGTATGCCGACATCTGGTTGCCGCTGACGGTAGATGCTGAGGTCGTAGAGGAGAAAGAGGGTAGTTATGAGTTGATTGGAAATCTGAGTGTTTATATGTTGGCACCCTCTGTCGGTTCGAAAGATAAGGTTGCCGGGGAAGTGCGGGATGCGTTCCGTAAATACAATTTCTCTCAGAAAAAGTACAAGGTCGATTTATATGGACAGCCCGTATCTTATTGGAAAAGCACTTTTTATGAATATTGTAATTCGGCACCCGATTGGGGAAAACTGATACGGACGTATGGGACTATCCTGCTGGCTTTGCTTTTTGTTCCTGCACTGAATCTGGCAGGAATGATCGCTTCGCGGATGAAACGTCAGCTTTCTGAAATGGGTATACGTAAGGCTTTCGGGGCCTCCAAAGCTTCGCTCCTGATGCAGGTCTTTTGGGAGAATCTGTTTCTTACGGGGCTTGGAGGGTTGTTGGGCTTATTACTTTCGTATCTGATTGTCTATTGCGGGCGTAATTGGTTACCCGACCTGCTAAGTGCATATTCGGATGTGATACCCGAGGGAGTTGACAGTTTCTTAACTCCCGGTATGTTGCTGAATCCTGTGGTGATAGGCATTACATTTCTGGTCAGCTTGATACTGAATGTGCTGTCGGCTTTGATTCCGGCCCTACATGCTTTGAAGAAAGATATTGTATATTCGCTTAACGATAAAAGATAAATAGCTATGAACCTGATGATGATACTCCGCCAACTGTGGAACCAGCGTGCTGCCAACGGATGGATTCTGGGCGAACTGGTGGTTGTGACTTATTTCTTATGGGGAGTAGTCGACCCTGTGTACGTATTATTGTCCGACAAGGCATTGCCTGACAATTACGACCTCACTGATACTTACTTGCTGAGCATAGGTGCATACTCTGCCAATCATACCAGATATAATCCGGAGTTGGATTCGGACTCATTGAAACAGGTTGATTTTATGCGTATTGTAGATCAGGTACGCCGCTATCCGGGAGTCTCTGATGTGACTGTCAGCTTTTTCAATTCATATCCGCAAAGCGGTACCTGGAATGGAGGACAGCTTTTCAATGATACGATCTTTGCAAATATACAGCAGATGACATTTCTTTCCGGCACCGACTATTTTGGAGTCTTCCGGATACATGATGCCCGGACGGGAGAAATACCTCCGGTGCTTGCGGAAGGAGAACAGGGAATCTATCTGACTCCTGACGTTGCCGAAAAACTGTTCGGTGAAAAGTATCCGCAGAACAAATGGATACATTGGGGAGACAGTACCCGTAAATCTCCGTTGACTGCTGTAATCGATCCCTTGCAAATCAGGAGTATCAGTCAGCCCGGTCCGTTGGTATTCAAAGCTACTTCTGAATTAATCCATCTTCCGGGAGCGGCCCGCATCTGCTTCCGCGTACGTGACGGACTGGCATCACCAGCTTTCACCGAGACTTTTAAGCGTGAGATGCGTCCGCGGATGCAGATCGGAAACTATTATCTGGCGTCACTCACGGATTTTGAAACGGTGAGTAAACACTTTGAGTATTATATGGGAACTACGGGCACTATCCGTTTGCAGATCATCCTTGCTTCATTTTTTCTACTCTGTGTGTTCTTGGGGATGGGCGGTACTTTTTGGTTACGTTGCAACTCACGGCGGGAGGAAATGGGAATTTACATGACGATGGGGTCTACTCGCCATCGGTTGATCCGGCAATTTCTTCTGGAGGCCTGGTGGATGGTTACTATTGCATTTGTAATAGGAGCCTTGGCGCAATTCCAAGTTGTATATCTCAATGGTTTTGCATTTCCGCCGGATGATCCGAATCCGGATTATATACAGAATCGTCCGGTGTTACACTTCCTTATTGTATCAGCCATTTCATATATTTTGATCCTGGCTGTTTCGTTTGTGGCTACTTACATCCCGGTGTCGAAAGCTGCCCGGATGAATCCTGCGGATGCTTTGCGGGACGAGTAATCAAACTTAAAATTCACCACGGATCGGCAGATTGCACCGATATATCATGTAGACGATCTATCATTTCTTCTCCGTGCAATCTGCCGATCCGTAGTGAAAGACGTTTTCGGTATATTTAGAAATACGTTTCATAGCCCGGTGGAGTTGTCATACCTGAATGACCCTATATTCTGTCGGTGTACAGCCGACCACCTTTTTAAATATCCGTGTGAAATGTTGCGGATATTGGAATCCCAGTTCATAAGCGATTTCACTGACAGTTTTTTCCGAAGCCAATATCCTTTCTTTGGCTATATTGATTATTTTTCCCTGAATGTATTCCTGAGCGGTCTTTCCGGTTTCCTTTTTAATCAGATCGCCGAAATAGTTGGATGACAGGTTTACCTTGTCTGCGAAATATTTAACTGTGGGCAATTTTTCGTTTGGCGATTGTTCACTTTGGAAATAGACATCGAGTAGGTCTTCGAACTTCATCAATACATCTTTGTTCACTTTCGAACGTGTCACGAACTGACGTTCGTAGAAACGCATGCAATAATCCAATAACAATTCGATATTTCTTGCGATCAGGCGCTTGCTATGCTTGTCTATCGGACGGGACAACTCCTGTTGTACCTTGTCAAGGCAATCCTGAAAAATCTTTTTCTCGTCGTCCGAAAGATGCAGGGCTTCATTCGATGCGTATGAAAAGAACGAGTAGTGCTTGATTTCCTGTCCCAAAGACGTGCCGCGGATAAGGTCGGGATGGAAAAGTATTCCGTGTGACATTGGGCGTACACCATCGTTTAGCTTTACTTCGACTACTTGTCCCGGTGCGAAACTTGTCACTGTGCCTTCCTGATAGTCATACATTTGCCGTCCGTAACGCAGATCGCCACACTTTGTCTGTTTCAGGAACAGAGCGTATAATCCATAATTGAGAGTGAAATGTGTGGGAAACACTGTGGCTTTCGACAAGTCGACTACCGTTACCAAAGGGTGCAATGTCTCGAGACCATACATTTTATTATACTGGTCTACCGAGTTGAGCTTGATTACTTCTTCCATAGGACATCTGGTTGTTTATTCTGTGACAAATGTAAGAATTTTCATTATATGTAGTATGGGTGAGGAGATTAAAACAGGAATAGGGGTAAAAATATCCGTAATTAGGGTTGTATCGTCGGCGTTTTTCCTGCCAATGTACCCGAAATTAATAGAACTTTTAGTTCACCAACGGGCAGTATGTTCATTTTCGGACACCCAACTCTCTGCTTAATATACGATTTATGAGGAAGTTATCTGTTTGGCATACCATTTGATTCTATCTCGTCTGTGTGGAATCGATATAGAACAAAATGAAACATCTAAATAAACTAAAGTTATGATTACATTAACCTCTCTTTCTAAAATCTATCGTACAAACGAGATTGAAACAGTAGCCCTTGAGAATGTCAACCTGAAAGTTGATCGTGGTGAATTTCTTAGCATTATGGGACCTTCCGGTTGTGGCAAATCGACTTTACTGAACATTATGGGTTTGCTTGATGCCCCTACCGCAGGGACAATAGAGATAAACGGTACACATACAGAGGGTATGAAAGATAAAGAACTGGCCGCTTTCCGTAATAAAACGCTTGGTTTTGTATTCCAGTCCTTCCATCTGATAAATTCACTTAACGTAATGGATAATGTGGAACTTCCCTTGTTGTATCGTCATATAGCTTCTTCCGAACGTCGTAAACTGGCACAAGAGGTTCTTGAGAAGGTCGGTTTGAGTCATCGCATGCGTCATTTTCCGACACAGCTTTCCGGCGGTCAGTGCCAGCGCGTTGCCATTGCCCGTGCCATTATCGGTAATCCTGAGATCATCCTTGCCGACGAACCTACCGGTAACCTGGACTCTAAGATGGGTGCCGAGGTGATGGAATTGCTTCATCGCCTGAATAAAGAAGACGGACGCACCATCGTAATGGTAACTCACAATGAGGAACAGGCCGGACAGACTTCACGTACCGTCCGGTTTTTCGACGGACGTCAGGTACAGTAAGCAATAAAGGAATGCAAAATACAATCTAATAAAAAGAGCTTATGATTAAGCAATACTTTAAGCAGTCACTTGTTCTTCTTCAGCAGAATAAGTTGCTGAGTGTTATTGCCATTATTGGTACGGCACTGGCCATTGCCATGATAATGTGCATTGTACTTATCTATCAAGCAAGAACAGCCAACTATGAACCGGAGATAAATCGCGACCGTACCTTATCGATCGAGATGACGATTGCTCAGAAAATAGATGATAAAGGATGGAATATGGGGAATCAGTTATCACTGCGTACCATTAAAGAATGTTTCTATCCAATGACTACGGCGGAAGCGGTGAGCGCCGTGCACTACAGCATGACGTCTTTGGCGGCTACTCCCGACGGAACCCGGGAAGGGAAGTGTGCGGTCAGTTATACGGATGATAATTTTTGGCGTGTATTTGGTTTCCGCTTTCTGCATGGTAAACCTTACGGGCAGGAATTTGTGTCCGGCGAGAAGAAACTGGTAGTGACCCGCTCGTTGGCTCGTCGTCTGTTTGGCATCGACAATGCGGTGGGACGTATCATTTCATTAGGATTTGTCGATTATACCGTCTGTGGAGTAGTGGCCGATGTGTCGGTATTGGCCGAGGCTGCTTATGCCGAGGCTTGGGCCCCTTATACGGCATTGCCGGATTATGAACGTAGTGTCAGCGAGGGTCTGCAAGGAGGATATTCATGTTATATCCTGGTACCCAAGGGGGCCGATCCGGATGTAGTTCGAGCCGAGGCACAACAGAATGTAGACCGTATGAACGCCAATCAGAAAGAACTGAAATTGTTGCTTGGAGGTGCGCCCGACACCCGCCTGATGTCTTTGGCCCGTGATAATCCGTTTGATGATCCGGATACATCGCGGTTGGTTCTGATTTATATCGTAGTGATTACCATCCTGTTGTTGGTGCCTGCCATTAACCTGAGCGGTATCACACTTTCGCGTATGCGCCGGCGGATGGAAGAGATCGGTGTGCGACGTGCTTTCGGTGCCACTCGTGGAGAACTTCTCCGGCAGGTGCTCGCCGAGAATCTGGTTGTTACATTGATGGGAGGTGTATTGGGACTGATCTTGTCGTACATAGCCGTGCTATGCATGCGTGACTGGTTGCTCAATACTTCTATGTCGGGGTATTATGGAGTGGACACTCAAGTATCCGCAGGTATGGTCATTCAACCGTTTGTATTTGTTTGTGCGTTATTGTTCTGCTTGTTGATGAATCTGCTGAGTGCGGGAATTCCAGCCATTCGTGTATCGCGCACCAACATTGTCAATGCCATTAAATAGAAGAAATCATGATAAAACATTTATTGAAACAGATATGGGCCCAGCGCTCTGTCAACGCCTGGTTGTGGTTTGAACTGATGATTGTCTCAGTCTGCCTGTTCTATGTAATGGACTATCTGTACGTAACCGGAAGATTGTATGCCACTCCGCTCGGTTTTGATACCGAGCACGTTTATCGGGTAAAACTAGCTTCGATACCTCCCGGAGGAAAGGAATATAAACCCGGTGATACTGATAGCTTGAAGATAGAACAATGGTTCTCCATCCTTTCGCGCCTCAGGGCTTATCCGGGAGTAGAGGCCGTATCGCTGAGTATTGGTTCGCATCCTTACAATCAAAACAGTTCCAGCGGTTCAAGGGGGATAGATACCACTTGGGTACACGGATATGTGTATAATGTATCACCCGATTATTTCCGGGTATTCCGCATCACTGACAAGCAGGGAAAAACCGAGTCACTTGTACAGGCGGCTACTCAGGAAAACACATGGATCATTTCTGCCGAAACCGAACGTGAGTTTTCCGCTAAGGGAACCGATGCACTGGGTAAAGGAGTGAAGAATTGGGGCGAGACAGAACCGACACATACCATTCGCGGTATATGCAATACCATCCGCTTTGATGATTTTTATCCGCTTTACCCTACTTATATCGAATGTCATTCGGAGGCTGCTTTGTTAGGGTGGAGGGGGAATAATGCGGAGTTTTGTGTGCGTGTCCGTCCGGATGCGGATGGTGTGGACTTTCCGTCCCGTTTCCGTAAAGATATGAAGGTACAGCTTCGGGTCGGTAATTTTTATCTTCTGGATATTACCTCTTTTGACGATCTTCGTGAGAACTATTACCGCAGCAACGGGAAGATAAATGATGTGAAAACCCGGATTGCCGCTTTAGGCTTCTTCTTGCTGAACATTCTGATGGGAGTGATCGGTACATTTTGGATACGGACACAGCAACGGCGTTCGGAGATGGGACTTCGGCTGGCTTTGGGATCTACCCGTGCGAACCTCAGAAGTTTGCTGATCGGTGAAGGGGTTTTATTATTAATACTGGCCACGGTGCCGGCTGCTGTCATAAGTCTGAATCTTGCCTTTATGGATTTGCTGACCGATACGATGCCGGTTGTTACCGTCACCCGTTTCCTGATTGTGCAGGCTATGACGTTTGTGTCGATAGTTGTCATGATCGTCATCGGGATTTGTATACCTGCCCGTCAGGTCATGCGTATTCAGCCTGCAGAAGCACTGCACGAAGAATAAGCATGTCTGTTGAGGGACACTCCCGAGTTCATTTACGGGCAGAGTGTTCATTATCGGACACCTCGTTGGGAACATAAGCGGTTGTATTTAAAGGAATTAATTTTTTGGCATATCATTTGAACAAGAATCTAATAAAAGAAATATTTAAAACTATAAGTGATGATTACATTAACTTCTCTTTCTAAAATCTATCGTACAAACGAGATTGAAACAGTAGCGCTCGAAAACGTGAATCTGACAGTCGACCGTGGTGAGTTTCTGAGTATCATGGGCCCTTCGGGTTGTGGTAAATCTACTTTGTTGAACATCATGGGATTGCTGGATGCTCCTACGACGGGTACGATCGAAATAAACGGTACACATACAGAAGGCATGAAAGACAAAGAATTGGCTGCTTTCCGTAATAAGACACTGGGTTTCGTTTTCCAGTCTTTCCACCTGATCAACTCACTCAACGTACTGGACAATGTGGAGCTTCCGTTACTCTACCGTCGTGTCAGTTCGTCCGAGCGTAGAAAGTTGGCGCAGGAGGTTCTCGAGAAGGTGGGTTTGAGCCATCGTATGCGTCATTTCCCGACACAGCTTTCCGGTGGTCAGTGCCAGCGTGTTGCCATTGCCCGTGCCATCATCGGTAATCCCGAGATTATCCTTGCCGACGAACCTACCGGTAACCTGGATTCTAAGATGGGTGCCGAAGTAATGGAACTGCTTCATCGCCTGAATAAGGAAGACGGACGTACCATCGTAATGGTTACTCACAATGAAGAACAGGCCAAACAAACCTCTCGCACCATCCGCTTCTTCGACGGACGTCAAGTGCAATAAATAATACAAAGTACAATGAAAGCAAAAATTATACTCGTAGCTTTGGCTCTTTTCCTGGGAGCCATCGGTTATACGGTGCAAGCTCAATGCAGTGCCGATTGCCAATGTGGTAAAACTACCGAAGATAAAACCTTGGCTGTCGGTAACCGTAAAGTTGCCGATTTCTCCATGATCCGACTGGAGGCTGTCGGAGATATTTTTTTCACTCAGTCCGACCGTTGTTCCGTCCGGATAGAGGGGCCGCAAGAATACGTATCCCAAACTACTACAGTTGTGAAAAATGGTGTTTTAGTGATCGGATATCAAAAAAACAACAATAATTCCAAACACATAAAATTGTATATTACGGCTCCCAATCTGGACAATGTGAAGTTGCAAGGCGTGGGTAGCTTTAATTGCCGGGAACCACTTCGGTCAAGGCGCTTCGACCTGATCCTTTCAGGAGTTGGAGATGTTAATATCGACAATTTGAAGTGTAAGGATTTCACGGTGAAACTGGATGGAGTGGGCTGTGTAAATGTCAAGGTTGATTGTGACGCATTGGAAGCCCAAGCCAATGGAGTGGGAAGCATGACCCTGAATGGTAAAGCCGGTACCGCAAAAATATCAAGAAACGGGGTTGGCGGTGTCAATACCGGTGGACTGAAAATAGGAAAATAGTAACAAGCACAAAATGATTAAACAATATTTCAAGCAGGCCCTTGCACAACTCAGACAGCAGCCCTTGCTGACTACGATTAGTGTGTTGGGCACTGCTTTGACCATTTGCCTGATTATGGTAGTGGTCATGCAACAGCAAATAAAAACCACCCCTTTTGCTCCGGAGAGTAACCGTAACCGGCTATTGCATGTCAAACAGATGAGCACGAGCAACAAAAACTGGAGTGATGACGGATCGAGTAACGGTCCGATGGGGCTGCAGACAGCAAAAGGATGTTTTGAAGGATTAACGACGGCCGAGGAAGTCAGTATCTATACGATACCCGAAACTATGCAGGTAGCTTTGCCCCGTGGTGTACGTACGGGGATCGATGCCCTCGAGACCGATGGAGCTTTCTGGAGGATATTCGACTTTTCGTTTATAGACGGTAAGCCTTATTCGGATGCGGAAGTAAAATCCGGGCTTCCGGTAGCTGTTATAACAGAGAGTGTCGCACGTCTTCTTTTCGGTACGTCCCATCAGGTGTCCGGTAAGGAGATCTTGGTGAATGATGCGGTCTACCGGATAAGCGGAGTGGTGAAAGATGTGTCTTCAATGGCTTCGACAGCCTATGCACAGATTTGGGTTCCATATTCATCGACCCATATTACGGGAGGAGACAATACCTGGTGTGACGGGATTATGGGAGTGATGCGGGTTGTGATCCTGGCCCGCAGTTCTTCCGACTTCGAAGCTATCCGTGCAGAGTGCGAACGTCGCCGCTTGGCTTATAACGCCGGGTTGGGTGATTATTTTGTTTTCTACCGTGGGCAGCCGGATGACCAACTGACGATGTCGCAGCATAAGTGGGCAAATGTGCAGCCGGATATGGCAGCCTATTTTCGTCAGCAAGTCATTATATTTTTGATTCTGTTACTGGTACCTGCCATCAATCTGAGCTCGATGACCCATAGCCGTTTGAGACAACGCGTTGCCGAGATCGGTGTACGGCGTTCGTTCGGAGCTACCCGTGGGGGAGTGATGGGGCAAATTGTTGCCGAGAATCTGGTACTGACTTTGATGGCCGGAGTGGTCGGACTGTTGTTCTGTCTGATCATATCTTATTGTTGGGGAGGTACGCTTTTTGCCGATAGCAGATTGATGTACCTTAACACGGCTCCGGTTATCGAGTGGAAAATGCTTTTTAAATTTTCTACTTTTATTTATGCATTACTTTTCTGTTTGGCACTGAATCTGCTGAGTAGTGGATGGCCGGCCTGGAGGGCATCGCGGATGTCTATTATAAATGCTCTTAGCGGAAAGCTTAACTAAACACTACACAAACGATGAATAAGAAACTGTTGAAACAAATAGTAAACGAACGGCGCTCTAACTCCTGGCTGTTCATAGAACTGCTGCTGGTAAGCATTGTGCTTTGGTATGTAGTCGATTATATGTTTGTCACCCTTTATACCTATTTTGAACCTCGCGGGTTCGATATTGAGAATACCTATCGGGTGGAGTTCGATTACCTGACAGAGAAAAGTCCCGACTACATAGCCAACCGTACGGATGAGGAAGCACATGCAGATATGCGTGAGTTACTGGATCGCCTTCGTCGTCGTCCCGGAGTCGAGGCGGTGAGTATGTCGCAAAATTCTTTCCCGTACAACGGAAGTAACAGTGGGATGGACGTACGCCTGGATACCATGGAGAGCAAGTACAACATCCGTCGTTGGGTGACGCCCGACTTCTTCCGTGTTTTCCGTTATCAGGGAGCTAACGGAGAAACTCCGGAACAATTAGCTGCTCTGTTGAAGGAGGGTACTTTTATGGTATCGCGTAATGTGTTCGAGTCACGTTATAAGATTGATCTGAAAGACTATGTAGGCAAAGAGTTTTGTCTGGATCAGGATACTGCCCATTTATCCAAATTGGTGGCAGCGCTCCAAGTGGTCCGTTATGATGATTTTTCCTCCGGTGCTTATAGCCGGTCCGCAGTCATCTTGTTACCGGAGAATCGGTTGGCTTCGGGCAATGAAATCTGTTTGCGTACGAACAAAAACGAATCTGCCGCCTTTGCCGAACAATTGATGAAGGATGCCCCCTCCCAGTATCGGGTGGGCAATCTTTTTCTGACTAAGGTAAGTTCATTCCGGGACATACGGCATACGTTCCAGTTGGACGATGTGAATACTTTACGTAACTATCTGGTAGGTATGGGCTTTTTGCTGCTCAATATTTTTCTGGGGCTATTGGGAACATTCTGGTTCCGCACCCAGCAGCGTAAAGGTGAGATGGCGCTGATGATGGCAGTAGGAGGGAGTAAGCAAAGCGTATTCTTTCGTTTGCTGAGCGAAGGTTGGCTGATGCTTCTTCTGGTTACTCCGTTGGCTATTGGTGTCGATTTCTATATCGCAAAGAGTGAACTGACACCTTCGTGGTACTTTTCTACTTTTTCTGTCGGTCGCTTTATGTTGTGCGAAGGCATCACGTTACTGTTGATGGCACTGATGATCCTGGCAGGTATCTGGTTCCCGGCCCGTCAGTCTATGAAAATCCAGCCGGCGGAGGCATTGCACGAAGAATAAAAGCTTATCGCAATATTTTATCATCTATCTGCGTTGTTTTCAAGATTATAACGTATATTTGCGTTCACAATCCTGATACAACGCAGATTTTTGCTATGAACAAACGATTATATACTATATTTCTTATATCTGTCTTCTTATTACTCCCGGGATTTTCCACTGCTGCGGAACGTATTTATAATGTTCTCTTCGTTCAGTCGTATGCTCCGGAAACACCTTGGCATAATGACTTGGTCCGGGGGTTGAAGGACGGTTTCGGTGAATCGGGATTGAAAGTGAATATTACAACCGAATTTCTGGATGCCAATTTCTGGACTTATCAATCCGAAAAGCTGATTATGCGTCGTTTTTGCGAACGGGCCCGTGAAAGGGGAACAGACTTGATTGTTACCGTCAGTGATGAGGCTTTTCATACTTTACTGACATGCGGAGACTCGTTAGCCTTGCAGTTGCCCGTTGTCTTTTTTAATATAAAATATCCGGAAGGCAGCCTGATCGATTCGTTACCCAATGTGTGTGGATATACGGCGAATCCCGATTTCGGAGAATTACTGAGGCAGGCGAGTCGCCTTTTTCCTACCCGGACGGAGGTGGTCTGTATCTCCGACAACAGCCTGCTGAGTTCGAAAGGGAAAGATGATTTTATGAACGAATGGGAAGGCTTTGTGGAGGAGCATCCGGAATATACGGTGACCTTTTATAATTCGCAGACCGATACAACCAATAAAATTATTGCTTCTACCTGCTATCCCCGCAATACACATAAGACATTGATCATCGCTCCTAAGTGGTCGTCTTTTATGTCCTTTATCGGTCGTAACTCAAAAGCGCCTTTCTTTTCGTGCGAGAACCTTGCGTTGACTAATGGTGCCTTTGGCGCGTATGATGCCGATTCGTATGCTTCGGCGCATGAAGTAGGGCGGACGGCCGCCGATGTGCTGCGTGGCAAATCTCCCTCGGAAGTGGGAATCATTGAATCTCCTTTGAAGTTTATGTACGATTTCAAGCAGCTTGTGTTTTTTAAGGTAGATCCCAAGCAGGCGAGTGCTATCGGCGGAACCATTATTAACGAGCCATACATGGAGAAATATCGTATGCTGTACATCTTGTTGTATAGTTCGATATTGGCTTTACTGGTGTTCCTGATAGTGTGGTTGTATCGTATAAACCGTCGTGAATCCCGCCGTCGCATCCATGCCCAGACCCGCCTGCTGATACAAAACCGGTTGGTGGCCCAACGTGATGAATTTGATAATGTGTTTCATTCCATCCGTGATGGTGTGATCACTTACGACACCGATTTCCGTATTCATTTTACCAATCGTTCTTTATTGAAGATGCTGCATTTGCCCAAAGATGAAGCCGCTCGACCTTACGAAGGCTTGCCGGCAGGCAGTATTTTTAAGATCTACAATAATGGTAAAGAGATTCTCCGTCCTATGCTCAAGCAAGTGGTGACTGAAGAAAGCAGCGTAGTCATTCCGGAAAATTCATTTATGCAAGAGGTGCACAGTGGAAGTTATTTCCCGGTTTCAGGAGAGGTTGTTCCTATCCGTGCACATGGAAAAATTACGGGAATGGCTCTCTCTGCCCGTAATATATCGGATGAAGAGATGCAGAAGCGTTTTTTCAGTATGGCGGTAGACGAGAGTTCTATCTACCCTTGGCAATATAATATCCGCACCGGCCTGTTTACTTTCCCTGCGGGCTTTCTGACACGTTTTGGTTTTGCGGAAAATAAGACTACCATTTCACGTGGCGAGATGGACCGGATGATTCATCCGGACGATCAGGAATCGGCATATGAGATTTTCAACCGGGCACTGGCGGGCCTCAGTCAGAGTACGCGTATGAGTTTCCGTCAGCTTAGTGGTGACGGTAATTATGAGTGGTGGGAATATCGGACGTCGGTGCTTGCAGGATTGACAACAGATACGCCCTACAGTATTTTGGGAGTATGCCAGAGTATACAACGCTATAAGACAACCGAAGAGGAATTAACCGCAGCGCGTGATAAAGCACTTCAGGCGGATAAATTGAAATCGGCTTTCCTTGCCAATATGAGTCATGAGATACGTACGCCGCTGAATGCGATTGTAGGTTTCTCTGATTTGTTGAGCGATACCAGCGGGTTTACCGAAGAAGAGGTTAAGCTATTTATAGAGACTATCAATAAGAATTGCGGACTGTTGCTGGCACTTATCAATGATATTCTCGATTTGTCCCGTATAGAATCCGGCACAATGGATTTTCAGTTTGCCGGTCACAATCTTCCGTTATTGATGAAGAATGTATACGATTCACAGCGTTTGAATATGCCTCCGGGAGTGCAGCTGGTGCTGAAGTTGCCGGAGAATAGCAAAAAGTATCTGGTGACGGATAATGTCCGCCTCCAACAAGTGGTAAACAACTTGATCAACAATGCCGTTAAGTTTACGACCCAAGGTTCGATTACATTCGGATATACCGAAGAAGAACCCGGCTACACTTCTCTTTTTGTCGAAGACACCGGAAAAGGTATTTCGGAAGATGGATTGAGGCATATCTTTGAACGTTTCTATAAGGTAGATAGCTTTACTCAGGGTGCGGGGCTCGGACTGAGTATTTGCCAGACTATCGTAGGACGTCTGAACGGGACGATTACCGTCACTTCAGAAGAAGGGCACGGAACCCGTTTCACTGTCCGCCTTCCGGATATTTGCGAATAATGATACCGGAGGACGTCCGTCTCCGAACAAACTGTTCATTTTCGGACAGCAGAAAGAACGATGGACGATAAGCGGTGAACGATAAACAGTGAATGATGAGTGGTGAACGATAAGCGATGAACGATGAATGAAGAGCGGTGAACGGAGGGAACGGACGGTGGATGTTCCTGATGCTAAAAGATCAGTAGCCGCTACCTTTCACCGGAGGGTGTATCCCTCTCTTTTCTGTTCATTTACAGCGTGGTTACCCGTCCGAAAGAGGCTGCTCCATTATCGTTTTTCCTATTTTGCATCCATCGTTTCTTTCCCTATACCCTTTCTCTTTTCCCGTTTATTTTCCCTTTTACTCCCTCAACCTCCCTTACTCATTGCTCCTTGTTTCGTGTTCCCGTTTTCCCGGTATTCACTTTTGGCACGGGGTTTGCTTTTCAGCCGGTAAATAAACGAATATTATATGAAACGATACTTTCTACTTTCTGCTTTTGCATTTTGCTCGTTGGCGCTGAGTGCGCAGGAAACGCAGGAAATCACCTTGAATGAAGCCATTGCACTGGCACGAACACAGTCTGTAGATGCAGCAGTAGCTCTGAATGAGCTGAAGACAGCTTATTGGGAGTACCGCACGTTTCGCGCCGATCTTCTTCCGGAAGTAAATTTCAGCGGTACATTGCCCAGTTACAGCAAGCAGTATAACAGTTATCAGAATGAAGACGGCTCTTACTCGTTTGTCCGCAGTAATAAGTTAGGATTGAACGGTGCTTTGTCTATCGACCAGAACATCTGGTTTACGGGAGGTAAAGTTTCATTGTCCTCTTCACTCGACTTTATGAAACAGTTAGGTTCCGGAGGAAGCCGGCAGTTCATGTCTGTCCCTATCGCCCTTCAACTGACTCAGCCCATTTTCGGAGTAAACAACCTGAAGTGGAACCGCCGTATCGAACCGGTGCGTTACGAAGAGGCGAAAGCCGCTTTTATTACTGCGACGGAGACGGTGACCATGAATGCGATCACTTACTTCTTCAATTTGCTGTCGGCAAAGGAGACACTGGGCACTGCCCGACAGAATCAGGTGAATGCCGACCGTTTGTACGAGGTGGCCGGGGCTAAACGAAAAATGGGTCAAATCTCAGAAAATGAACTTCTGCAACTGAAGCTTGCCGCCCTGAAAGCCCGGGCTGCCGTGACGGATGCAGAAAGCAATCTCAATGCCCATATGTTCCGTTTGCGCTCTTTCCTGGCCATAGGAAACGACCTGATACTGGAACCTGTGGTACCGGAATCGGCTCCCAACCTAAAGATGGAATACAACCAAGTGCTGAACAAAGCACTGGAACGCAATTCGTTTGCCCACAATATTCGTCGTCGTCAGTTAGAGGCCGAATATGAAGTTGCAACAGCCCGGGGAAATCTCAGGAGCGTCGATCTTTTTGCCAATGTAGGTTATACGGGACTGAATAAAGACTTATCTCCTGCCTATCACAATTTGCTAGACAATCAGGTGGTTGAGGTCGGTGTTAAAATTCCAATCCTCGACTGGGGCAAACGCCGTGGAAAAGTGAGGGTAGCCAAGAGTAACCGGGACGTTACCCTGTCCAAGATAAAGAAGGAACAGATGGATTTCGATCAGGACATCTTCCTGCTGGTCGAGCATTTCAACAATCAGGCACAGCAGCTTTCCATAGCCAATGAGGCCGATAAGATTGCGCAACAGCGCTATAAGACGAGTGTCGAAACATTCCTGATCGGTAAGATCAATACACTCGATCTGAACGACGCCCAGAACTCGAAAGACGATGCGCGCCAAAAACATATCAACGAACTGTACTGGTATTGGTATTACTATTATCAACTCCGTAGCCTGACGTTGTGGGATTTCCAAAACAATACTCCCCTGGAAGCTGATTTTGAAGATATTGTAAAAAAATAATTGTGTGTTTGTTCTTTTTAAACAGGAGGGCTGTTGGTTTCAGACCAACGCCTCTTTGGTTTTAAACCAAGAGGTCTTACCTTTTAAACCAACGTACCTTTGGTTTTAAACCAAAAAAGAGTAGTTTTGCAACTCAAAAATTGATGCCTATGCTTTTAATTATAGATGATGATAGCGGGGTCCGCTCTTCCCTGAGTTTTATGCTGAAACGCGCCGGTTATCAGGTAATTGCAGTGACCGGCCCGCGTGAGGCGATGGAAGTAGTTCGTTCGGAAGCTCCTTCTCTGATCCTGATGGATATGAATTTTACACTTTCCACTTCCGGTGAAGAAGGATTGACGCTTTTAAAACAAGTAAAGGTTTTTCGTCCCGATGTCCCGGTCATTCTGATGACTGCCTGGGGCAGTATACAGTTGGCTGTACAAGGGATGCAGGCCGGTGCATTCGACTTTATCACGAAACCCTGGAATAACGCTGCTCTGTTGCAGCGCATCGAGACGGCACTCGAACTGACTGCCACTCCCAAAGACACTCCGCAAGAGCAAAGCGGAACACTCAACCGGAGCCATATCATAGGCAAAAGCCGTGAGTTGATGGAGGTATTGAATACGGTAGCACGTATTGCTCCTACCAATGCTCCCGTATTGATCACGGGTGAAAGCGGAACGGGTAAAGAACTGATAGCCGAAGCCATCCATATCAATAGCCAACGTGTCCGCCAGCCTTTTGTAAAAGTCAATCTGGGAGGAATTTCGCAGAGCCTTTTCGAAAGTGAAATGTTCGGTCATAAAAAAGGTGCGTTTACAGATGCCACTGCCGACCGTATGGGGCGTTTTGAAATGGCGAACAAAGGAACTATTTTTTTGGATGAAATCGGGGATCTCGATCCGTCGTGCCAGGTAAAGCTGCTGCGGGTATTGCAGGACTAGACCTTTGAGGTGTTGGGAGACAGTCGCCCGCGTAAGACGGATATCCGGGTGGTTTCGGCTACGAATGCCGACCTGAGTAAGATGGTGAGCGAACACACTTTTCGTGAAGACCTGTTCTATCGTATCAACCTGATAACCGTAAAACTGCCTGCACTGAGAGAACGCAGAGAAGATATACCATTGCTTGCCAGACACTTTGCCGACCGTCAGGCGGAGATTAACAATCTGCCCCGTACAGAATTCTCGTCGGATGCGTTGAACTTCCTGAGCCGTTTACCTTTTCCGGGCAATATCCGTGAATTGAAGAACCTGGTAGAACGTACGATTTTGGTCAGCGGGAAGGAAGTGTTGGATGCAATCGATTTCGAGAACCAATACCAACGTCATGACGAAAGTGTGGCAACTTCTTCTTCATTTGCGGGAATGACCTTGGATGAAATTGAAAAGCAAACGATTCTTCAGGCACTGGAACGCTATAAAGGAAATCTCAGCCAGGTGGCTACCGCATTGGGCATCAGTCGTGCAGCATTGTATCGCCGTTTGGAGAAATATGATATCGGTGATAAGTAACCCGTTGCTTATCATGGTCCGTTAATCGTTAATCATCAATCACATGTCAGTAAAGGGATTCTTCTTCATACTTGTTTTCTTCTTGGTCGCTATCATGGGTTTTCTGATTTATATATCCGAAACCGTTGTCGTGAAGTATCTCTATATTGCCGAAGCATTGATGCTGCTCCTGATGCTGTATCTTATTTTGTTTTACCGGAAAATCGTGAAACCGATGAACACCATCGGCAGTGGTATGGAACTTCTCAGAGAACAGGACTTCAGTAGCCGGTTAAGCCATGTGGGGCAGCAGGAGGCCGACCGTGTGGTAAATGTTTTCAATCGCATGATGGAACAACTGAAAAAACGAACGGCTGCGCTTGCGAGAACAGAATCATTTTCTCGACCTGATGATTAATGCTTCCCCCATGGGCGTTATTATCATGACGCTGGACGAAGAGGTATCTCAACTCAACCCCATGGCGATGAAGATGATGGGAGTCCGTCCGGAAGAAGCCGAGGGCAGGAAATTGTCGGAAATCGATTCTCCGCTTGCCTTGGAATTGGCCGCCATTCCGAATGGAGAAACCAGCACCGTCCGGCTGAACGACTCGAGTATCTATAAATGCACCCACTCTTCATTTGTGGACCGCGGCTTCCAGCATCCTTTCTATCTGATGGAAGGATTGACCGATGAAGTGATGAAAGCTGAAAAGAAGGCATACGAGAAAGTGATCCGTATGATTGCGCATGAGGTGAATAATACAACAGCGGGCATCACTTCCACATTGGATACGGTAGAGCAGGCATTGTCCGAGTCGGAAGGTATGGAGGATATTTGCGATGTGATGCGCGTATGTACCGAGCGTTGTTTTTCTATGAGCCATTTCATTACCCGCTTTGCCGATGTGGTGAAGATTCCCGAGCCCCGTTTTACTCCGACCAACCTGAATGACCTTGCATTTACCTGCAAGCGCTTTATGGAAGGGATGTGCAATGACCGGAACATCCGGTTGCAACTGATATGTGACGAATCTCTGGACGATGTGAAGCTGGATGCGTCTCTGTTTGAACAAGTATTGGTAAATATTATTAAGAATGCAGCCGAGAGTATCGGACAGGACGGGCAGATCATCATTCGTACTTCATTGCCTACAGCTATCGAAGTGGTGGATAACGGACCCGGTATATCAAAAGAGACTGAAGCAAAACTCTTCAGTCCCTTCTTTTCTACCAAACCCAACGGACAAGGTATCGGCTTGATTTTTATTCGCGAAGTTCTGAGCCGTCATGGCTGCACGTTTTCATTGCGTACATACGCCGACGGACTGACAAGATTCAGGATTCTATTTCCGTGATTCCTGCCATTTCACGGCATATTCATCCAGTATCCGTTTGATTCCCTGACCTATTTTCACATAATCCTTTTCATTCAGGTTAGCCAGTGATACACGTACGCTCCATTCCGGTCCGGCAAAACCTCCTCCGTTAAGCAATACCAGTGAGGTTTCGTTGGCCAGGCGGAAAACAACATCCAGCGGGCTGTAAGTTTTCTTCAGATAACTGACAAATTCTTCTCCATAGAATATCTTGGCCCATACCAGCATATCTATTTCGCTGTAGTAACCTACACGCAGCGGATCGTCTACGAGTGAGAATCCGGTGTTATCCCACAGGGCTTTCAAGCGACGCCGGATAATCTCCTGCATTTTGTTTTTATACCGGTTTTCCTTATCCAGAATGGCGAAAGAAGCAAACAGGCTCATTTGCGTCTGTTGTGGCAGCGATAATCCGGCGGTGTGGTTCAGAGCTACCTGGCGGCTGTCAGCCACCATGCGGTCGATGAATTTCAGTTTCTCGGGTGTAAGAGTCAGACTGGAGTAACGCTTATTGAGAATTGTCTTCTGCTCTTCCGGCAGGTGGGCTATCATCCGGTCGAAGATATTCTCTTCGTGCAGAGCGATCACGGCATCCCTCCATCCCGTGGCTCCGAAATATTTGGAGAAAGAGTAGACACACAAAGTGTTTTGTGGTAATTCGGCCATCAGTGAGCGGAAATGCGGACTGAATGTTCCGTATACGTCATCTGTAATAATCATCAGGTTCGGATTGTCTTTTTTCACGATATCTACAATCCGTGCGGCAGTCTCGGGACTCAGTGTATAACTGGGCGGGTTACTGGGATTGGTAATGAAGAGTGCCTTGATCTGCGGGTTCCTCAGGCGGTCTATATCTTCGTCTTTGTATTGCCAGGTGTGCAATCCGTCTGTCGTCATCTGATCCGCAGATATTTCCGTAACGTTAAATTCATAGCGTCTCAATTGAGGAATTTCAATATAAGGAGTGAAGACAGGTACCATCAAGGCGATTCCATCCCCTTTATTGAGCAGGAAGTTTTCTTGCAGAGAGTCGAAAACGTAGCACATGGCTGCTGTTCCGCCTTCGGTGGCAAACAAATCGTATTTGCCTTTCGGCGGACGACGGTCGCACATCTCCTGTGCCAGATAGTCTTGCACAATCATTTCGGTAAATTGCAGAATGCGGTCCGGCACCGGATACTGATCGCCTACCACTCCTTCCGCCCATTCGTGGACAAGGGTATCCGGGTCGGCGGCATGTTCCAGCAACATGTATTGATACGTCCCTTTCAACAGCTCTGCCCCCGGCTGGCTGTGGTTGGTCTTGAGGAAAGTCTCAAAGCGGGCGGCAATTCCGTCTTTTTGCGGAATACCGGCTATTCCTTCCGGCAGGTACATCACACGCCTACACTCTTCCAGTCCGAATTTACCTAAAAGGAAGAACGCTTCGCGCGGAGTGGTAGCAATCCAGTTCGGATTTCCACGTCCGGCATTCAGCATGGTGTGGGCTATCTTCTTGATGCTCTCGTCAGCCATTTCAATCAGTTTGTTCTTCAATTCGAAAGGACTGATGCTCTCCATCTTTTTAGCAAAACTTTTAGTTACTGCTCCGTTGTTTTCATTACTTTTCATCATTATATCAAGAGTTATGTTTAGTTAATATTAAAAATCTGTTTCTACATAAGTAATACGATCACTACTCCCCAGATAATCAGAAGAGTATTCCCGACAGCATACGTCACAGTATATCCCAAAGCAGGAGTTTCGCTTTCAACGGCTTCCTGGATGGCTCCTAATGCAGCCGTAGTGGTACGTGCGCCGGCTGTGCATCCCAATACCAGTGCCGGATGGAATTTAAAGATATATTTTGCCATCAGTATGCCTGCTATCAGAGGAATGGAAGTGGCCAGTGCGCCTACGATGAACAGGCTTAAACCCACTTCCTTGAACCCTTGCACGAAGCTGGGACCTGCAGCAATGCCCACAACGGCAATAAACATGTTCAGTCCCACGTTGTCCAGTATCCAGAGAGCGGGTTCGGGAATACGTCCGAAAGTAGGGTGTTTGCTGCGTAGCCATCCGAAGAATAATCCGCCGATCAAGGCTCCTCCGCTGGTGCTGAGGCTGATGGGGACTCCTCCCATGTGAATGCTGAGTGCGCCGATCAGTCCTCCTATCAAAATGCCCAGTCCGACAAAGATCATGTCTGTCTGGTTGGTCGGCCGGTCGGCATATCCCAGCTGTTTGGCTGCCGCATCCACTTCATGTTTGGTACCCACCAGTTCCACCATGTCACCGGCGTCGACCACGGTCTGGGCCAATACCGGTATGTCGATACCTGCCCGTTTGATGCGGCGAATGCTGACACCGTGCATAAATTTCAGGGCCCGGATGGTGCTGACTTTTTCTCCGGCAACCGTTTTGCGGGTGACCATAACGGGTAATACCTCGGCAGGGAAGTCCAGCAACTGCGGGTCCAATACTTCAGGACCGATCCAGTCCTCTTCACCGATCACATACTCGCGCCGGCCGCTCAGCACCACCTCGTCGCCTTTCTTCAGTACAAAAGTCGGACTAACCTCTTTTACGATGACTCCTGCCTGGCGCACCCGTTCCACAAACAGGCGTTTATCGTTTTCCTGAAAATAACTTTCAAGATCTGACACCCGTTTGCCGTCACCAAACCAGTCGTTGGCTATTTTATAAGCACGGAAAGTGACGGGGCGGGCGGCTGCCATGAATCCGGGTTGATCCGCTTCGTTATTTCCCATTTTGGCTTCCAGTTCTTTGCAGGCAGCTTTCACTTTATCGAGTCCTCCCAGCAGTCGCGGGCCGAGTGAACCCAATACCCATGCAGAGCCGGCCGTACCGAAGATGTAAGTTACGGCATACGACACCGGGATAATGTTATTATATGCTTCTTTGGTTTCCGGAGAGATGTTCAGTTCGTTAATCGTGTCTCCGGCCACGCCGATTACGGCAGAGATGGTTTGCGATCCGGCCAGTAATCCGGCAGCCTCACCTACATTATACCCCATAATCTTAGCCAGTATCCAAGGGATGATCAGGCAGAATACACACATGATGGCGGCAAACCCCATTTGAGGGAGTCCGTCCTTTTTCAGTCCGCGGAAAAACTGAGGACCGACCTTATAGCCGATGGCGAAAAGAAAAAGCAGAAAGAAAACAGATTTGATAGGTCCGTCGACGGTGATGTCGAGTTGTCCGACAAGGACTCCTACCAGCAATACGCTTGTTACAACTCCCAGGCTGAACTTTCCGATTTTGATTTTTCCAATCCAAAAGCCCACAAAAAGGGTCAGGAAGATAGCCAGCTCGGGGTGTACCCTAAGTTGATGTACAATCCAATCCATAGTTAATTTGTTTAGGTTTAATTTCTCATTAAAAACAGCCTGTGCAAGAAAGTGTTTTGTTAAACGATCTATTCTTGTATCATTGTATACATTATTAACGTTATCTTTGATGCGTTAAATTGTATATTGTTTTGAAGAATAAATTTCGTAATTTGTTTTTGGCCTTTGGCATCCTGGCCGTCATCATCATGCTGTTCACTTTCGATGTGTCCTATGATGAGCTGCTGGACAACCTGCGGCGTGCCGGATTTTATCTGCCGCTGGTTCTGGTCCTTTGGCTTTTTATTTATCTGATTAATACCCTTTCGTGGTATATCATTCTTCGTAGTAGCGGTCCGGTGAATTCATTGTCGTTCGCCCGGCTCTATAAATTCACGGTTTCCGGTTTTGCGTTGAATTATGTCACTCCCGTGGGACTGATGGGAGGGGAGCCCTACCGGATTATGGAGCTTACCCCCTATGTCGGAGTGGAGTGTGCCACATCTTCGGTCATCCTGTATGTGATGATGCATATCTTTTCGCATTTCTGTTTCTGGCTCAGCTCGGTATTGATTTATGTCTTTTTTTATCCGGTCGGTTGGGGGATGGGCATTGTCTTGGGGTTGACCACACTCTTCTGCCTCTTACTTGTCACTCTTTTTATCAAAGGCTACCGGAACGGTATGGCTGTGGCATGCGTACGTCTGGGTAGTCATATCCCTTTTTTGAAGAAGCGTGCAGTCCGCTTCGCGGAACTTCATAAAGAAAAACTGGAGACTATAGACAGTCAGATAGCTCTGCTTCATCAACAGCGAAAAAGTACCTTTTATTTGGCATTGGGTTTAGAGTATACCGCTCGCATAGTGGGGTGTCTCGAAGTCTGGTTGATTCTGAATGTATTGACTACGGATGTCAGTTTTGTCGGTTGCATCCTGATCGTCGCTTTCTCTTCCCTACTGGCCAATCTGCTTTTCTTTCTTCCCATGCAATTAGGGGGTAGGGAAGGAGGCTTTGCCCTGGCGGTAGCCGGCTTGTCTTTGTCCGGAGCATATGGGGTATTTGCCGCTCTGATTACGCGGGTGCGGGAGATGGTCTGGATTGTTATTGGGCTGGTGCTGATGAAGATAGGAAATCGGAGATAGAGTAATGATGAAAGGGTACCTTTGATAAGTTTTTTGATATACAGAGAGATATTCTTTGTTGTAACTATGAATGTAAGCTATGACAGTTTATGTAGATAGAAGTATTTCCAGACTATGAAAGATCAGAGGGCATTAGGCAAATAGTATCGAAGTATGATTTGATGATTAGTTCAGAAAATGAAATTTGCCTCTCGTAGTTATTAGGATGTAGCTTAGAGAATATGAGTTTGTAAAGGGGGAAACTGTTTTGAGTGGCTATATCGGATTCACGTTGGTATAAATATTATCATAGGACTATTCCTTTGTTTATGCTTTTACAATAATGCGCCAATAATCGGATTTGTCCGAATCTTTTATACATAGTCATGGAGAACTTTAATACTCTTTTCAGCGGTTCGTTTAGATTCCCTATTTTATAATAGACATGCCTTCTATTGTTAAAGAAAGTGCTGGTATAACCAAACCAAGTCTATTATTTTTGCTTTTGTTCGACTATAAAATTCTTTTGCAATACATTGTTTACACCGAACTTTTCTTCATTTACAAGATGCTTTTCAAGGGTGCTATTTACTCTGTTGGCTACTTCTTCCGCCGATATTTTACCATTTGCATTCCAGTTCAGATTATAGAAGGTCGTGAAGAAAGAGTGGGCTTCTGTTTTATAACACCGTTCTTTTTCGTGCAAGAAGTTCGGCTGTTTCTCTGTTAGTTCTCTCTTTTGCTCAGACCGGAGTTAAGTTGGGGAACGTGTCGATATGTAGTTCACCATCCATTACAGTCTAGTCTCTGTGAATAAGGTGGCTTGCCAATCCTTCAAAGATAACTTAATCGGAATAATTAGTTAATTTTAATAATGATACTATAAGTATGTCAGATATGTTATCTGGAATTATCAATTTTGACATAAGTAATATTACAGTAAGTGTAAAAAATGGGTAGTCCTTCTGTAAAACCACCCTTGAAAAATTATTTTGTATCCATAATTTTTCTTCTTCTATCTGTAAAATCTCATGTTTTAGCCGGAATTAAGCCAGATTTTTACTTCCTAATAATTTATTATTATCGGAAGTTGCTTCACTATCAGATAAATTATATAAATTTGCTCTCTGATTAAAACATTTTACCCTATAGCTAATTTGAATAGACTGAAAGTAGTACTTGCAGAACAACAGAAAATAGGAAAATGGCTTGCAGGACAAATTAGGAAATCCAACTGCATTGTGAGTAAATGGTGTAGTAATTCAGTTCAACCGGATATTAAGACACTCAACGACATAGGCAATGCCCTTAACTTAATATTGATGTAAAAGATTTGATTGTCAGCAGTAACAAATCATAAACAACTTATTGTCATGGAGGTAAACAAGAAAAAACTTAAAGAACAAGAGATACGCACTCTGTTAATTACTCCTGCACTTCAACAAAAAGGGTGGGCAGTAAGCATAAATATGCGTGAAGAATACTATTTTACGGACGGTCGAGTACTTGTTGTTGGCAACCAGCACTCAGTAGCAGAGGGTAAAAAGGCTGATTATCTATTGTACCACAACGGTAAACCTATCGCAGTGGTTGAAGCAAAAGACAACAAGCACACTGTTGGAAGTGGTATGCAGCAAGCTATGGATTATGCTTTAATCCTTGACTTGAAATTTGCATACTCCAGTAATGGTGATGCTTTCTTGGAACATGACTTTATCACAGGTAAAGAAACTGAGATTAAGTTAGAAGACTTCCCGACAGAAGAGGAGCTGTACAACCGTTATCTTGCATCCAAAAACTATACTCCTGATGAACTTAATATTATAGAGACCCCATTCTACTATGATGCCCATAGTCATGAGCCAAGATATTACCAACGTATAGCCGTTGACCGCACTGTTGAAGCCATAGCAAAAGGGCAACAACGTGTACTTGTGGTAATGGCTACCGGTACGGGTAAGACTTTTACGGCATTCCAGATAATCCATAGGCTCCATAAGAGTGGAGCAAAGAAGAAAATCCTTTATCTTGCAGATCGCAATATCCTTATAGACCAAACTATGACTCAGGATTTCAAGCCATTCAAGAAGTTTATGACTAAGATAACTTCAGTTGGAGAGGGTGAAGAAAAAATTGATTCATCGTATGAGATGTATATGGCTCTGTATCATCAGTTGGTTGGAAAAGAAGGTAGGCCCGACCCCTTCTTGGAAGTTCGGCCAAACTTCTTTGACTTGATTATAGTTGATGAGTGTCACCGAGGAAGTGCCAAGGACGATTCAGCATGGCGCAAAGTTTTGGAATATTTCAATACGGCTACTCAAATAGGTATGACAGCTACTCCTAAAGCCGATGAAGGGGCGAATAACCTTGATTATTTCGGTGAACCTGTGTATACCTACTCGCTACTTCAAGGTATCAACGATGGCTTTTTGGCTCCGTATAGGGTTACTGCTGACTTTATCAACGTTGACCTGCAAGGCTGGACTCCTGAAGAGGGTGAGATAGATTTGTTAGGTAAGGAGATTGAGCAGAAATTATATCAAAGACAAAATATAGGGCGTGACCTTGCTATTAAGTTAAGACGCAAGGTTGTAGCAAACAGAATTACCAAAATGCTGCATGACATCGGTCGTATGACAAAAACGATTGTATTCTGTTCTGATATTGAGGAAGCAGCAGAAATGCGAACTTTGCTTATCAATATGAATAGCGATTTGTGCAAGAAATCACCTTACTATGTAACACGCATTGTCGGTGAAGATAAGGAGGGTAAGAAACAATTGGATAACTTTATTAGTGTGGATGAGCCTTATCCAGTGATTGTAACCACCTCCGAACTTCTTTCTACTGGTGTGGACTGTAAAACCTGTGGCTTAATCGTCATAGACAAAGAAATTGGGTCTATGACTGAATTTAAGCAAATTATAGGGCGTGGTACACGACTCAGAAAAGATAAGGGAAAGTGGCATTTGGAAATCCTTGATTTCCGCAATGCTACTGCAAAATTCAAAGACCCTACATTCGATGGTGATCCTGAACCTCCTAAGGGAGGTGGTAAAAAGCCCAAACCATATAAAATAATTGATGGTCCATCAACCGTAGTTTCCGAGCCTCATGAAAAATATATTATCAATGGAAAGGATATCCGTATTGCCCATGAGATAGTATCTGTGTTAGGCGAAGATGGCAAGACGATGAGAACAGAAAGTATTCAATCATTCGCAAGAACGCAATTATTGCGTCATTACCAAAGTCTGAATGATTTCATACAGACGTGGACAGAAGCTGAACGCAAGCAAGCTATAATGGATGAATTAAAGGAGTATGCCATCCTGATAGACGCTGTCCGTGAAGCAAATCCGGCATTAAAGGATGCCGACATATTCGATGTGATATGTCACGTTGCGTTTGACCAGCCTCCATTAACAAGGAAAGAGAGAGCAAATAATGTGAAGAAGTGTAACTACTTCGGAAAATATGAAGGTAAAGCACGTGAAGTGTTGGAGGCTCTTCTTGAAAAATATGCAGAGAATGGTATTCTCGACTTTGAAAAAGCAAACATCTTGGAGATACCTCCATTCAATAGCATAGGAAAACCAACTAAAATTATAAAACTATTTGGTGGCATTGCCGGTTATGAGCAAGCTATCAGAGAATTAGAGTATCAGATATATAAATTGGCATAAAAATGGCAGTAAATAACATTATAAAGCGAATCCGGAATATCATGCGTCAGGATGCAGGTATCAATGGTGACGCACAGAGAATTGAGCAAATGACTTGGATGATCTTCTTGAAAGTTTACGACACTCAAGAAGAAACATGGGAATACAAAGCATCCAGAGAGAGTAAAACATATCAATCTATTATTCCCAAAGATTTGCGTTGGCGTAATTGGGCGGTAGATGAGAAAGACGGCGAAGCATTAACAGGTGAAGCTCTACTTTCCTTCGTCAATGAAAAGCTATTTCCTGCATTGAAAAATCTTCCCGTAGATGCCAACACACCACGAGCTAAGAGTATTGTCCAGGAAACATTTGCCGATTTGAACCAGTATATGAAGAATGGAACGCTTTTGCGTCAAGTAGTCAATATTGTAAATGAGATTGAATTTGATGATGCTGACGACCGTCACACATTCGGAGATATTTACGAAGGGATATTGAAAGACCTGCAATCGGCAGGGAACGCAGGTGAGTTCTATACTCCACGTGCTTTGACTGATTTTATTGTAATGATGCTTGACCCGAAGTTGGGTGAGACCTTTGGTGACTTTACCAGTGGTACAGGGGGCTTCCTTACCTCTGCCCTCAATTATATGGGAAAGAGTGTACGTTCAGCCGAAGATGGAGAAAAACTGCAAAATGCAGTTGTTGGTCAAGAATGGAAGCCGTTACCCTATCTTTTGAGCATCACAAACTTGCTGCTTCACGATATTGAGGCACCAAACATAGCTAACTGTGATTCGCTTGGAACAAACGTAACGGATTTCAAGGAAACCGATAAGGTTGATGTTATCGGTATGAATCCTCCATACGGAGGCAGTACGGAAGATAGCGTAAAGAACAACTTTCCATTGCGCTACCGTTCAAGTGAAACTGCTGATTTGTTTATCGCACTTATCATGTACCGTCTTAAAGCAGGTGGCAGATGTGGTGTGATTATTCCTGACGGTTTTTTGTTTGGTACGGACGGAGCAAAACTTGCGCTTAAAGAGAATCTTCTACGCAAGTTCAATTTGCATACCATCATTCGTTTGCCGGGTTCTATATTCTCTCCATATACATCTATTGCTACCAATATCCTCTTCTTTAACAATGAAGAAGCAGAGGGTTGTGAAGAAGGATTCAAGACCAAAGAAACATGGTTTTATCGTCTTGATATGCCGGAGGGGTACAAGCACTTCTCAAAAAACAAGCCGATGAAGGTTGAGCACACTCTGCCCATTCAGGAATGGTGGAATGACAGGAAAGAGATTGTCAGTAGTGAAACAGGAGAAAAGAGCCGTGTGTTTACTGCTCAACAGTTGCTTGATTTGAATTGCAATTTTGACCAATGCAAATTTCCGAAGGAAGAAGAAGAGATATTGCCTCCGGCAGAATTGCTCAAACAATATTTTGAGAAACGTGCCGCACTTGACTATGAAATAGACAAAACACTTTCTGAGATTCAAAAGATTCTCGGCATAGATATAAAATCGTGTAACTGATAATTGTAGAGTGATATGAAAGATTTAACAATTTCGAATATTGAAAGACAGAATGTGCTTAACAACCGTTTTGCGGTTAGTAAAGTGCAGAAGCATCTTGATATTGAAGGAATACTCTTTGAGGGGGAATACCGCTTTACAAAAAAAATGGTTGCAGATTTTTATGAAGTAGAAGAGCGGACAATAGAACGCTATTTAGAAAAATATTCAGATGAATTATCGGCTAATGGTTATGTTTTATGTAAGGGTAAACATTTGAAAGAGTTGAAATTACAATTTGCTCCCGTCATAAATGTCGGGAGCAAAACGACTCAGCTCGGATTATTTAATTTCCGCTCATTCTTAAATATGGGTATGCTGCTTACAGAAAGTGAGCAAGCCAAGAAAGTCCGCAGCCTTATTTTGGATTTTGTAATTGTCACTATCAATGAAAAAACGGGTGGTGGAACAAAATACATTAACCGTAGGGATATAAACTATCTTCCTGCTGCAATAACAGAAGAGAATTATCGTAAAAACCTCACTTCCGCCATCAATCAATATGTGGATGGACACCCCACATACAAGTATTCTCAGATTACAGATTTTATCTACAAAGCTGTTTTTAAAGAAAATGCAAAGGAATACAGGGAGATATTGAAGCTCGATTTAAAAGACAATGTCCGGCACACTTTATATGCAGAGGTACTATTGGTTATCTCTTCATTCGAGAATGGCGTGGGTGCAGCCATCAGTGAACGCTTTAAGGAGAATGGCGGTAGAATGCTTACCATATATGAAGTTGAGCATATTGTAGAAGAGCTTGCCGAGCATCCCATGCAAAAGCCTTATCTGAATGATGCCAGAACAAAAATGACATCAAGAGATTTCAGTTTTCGAGAAGCATATCACGGCAATATAGCGGAATACCTGCAAGCTGTCACACCCGAAGAGTTTGAACGGTTCATTGGTGATCAGTCTATTGATTTTGACCATATCTTAGCTGACAACAAAGATGTGCTTAAACGCTTGAAGCAGGCGGAAGATGAGTAAGGAGATTATTTACATAGACTACGATGAAGCTTTAAACATCTATGGCAAAATGATTGATGCCAGCGATGGTGGCTTTGAAGGAGTGCGTGATGAAGGTGGGATACGTGCTGCGCTTGATTTTGTGCAGAATGATTTATACTATCCAACCTTTGCCGACAAGCTAACCTATCTGATGTATAGATTCTGTTCGGGGCACTTCTTCAACGATGGGAATAAGCGTATTGCACTGACTTTGGGTGCATATTTCTTACATAAGAATAACTACTACTGGCAAGCTTGCATTTGTATGCGTACATTGGAGTCTATCATTTATCATGTGGCAGCATCCAATATTGACCAAGATTTGCTGCTACGCATCGTTAATAGCTTTATGATGAGTAAAGACTATGACGAGGAATTAAAAATAGATATAGCCAATGCCATGAGCAAGGGTGAATAAGGAATACAAGAAGAGGATTACGAACAATGAACGGAAAGCAATTAAAGAACAGCATACTCCAATGGGCGATACAGGGAAAACTTGTACAGCAGGACCCTAATGACGAACCGGCATCGGTGCTTTTGGAACATATTAGAGAAGAGAAAGCTAAGCTGGTTAAGGAGAAAAAAATCAAGAAAGATAAGAACGAATCAATCATTTACCGTGGTGACGATAATTCCTATTATGAGAAGATTATTGCTACAGGTGAGGTTAAGTGCATTGATGAGGAGATTCCGTTTGAGATTCCGAATGGATGGGAATGGGAACGGGTGGGTAATATTTTTTTTGTTACGAAGCTGGCTGGATTTGAGTACACAAAGTTTTTTACTAAAGAAGCCATATCTGCATTTAACCCCATTCCAATAGTGCGTGCTCAAAATGTTCGTATGGGATTTTTTGAGGAAAATAAGAATGAAGCTATTTCTGAAATGTTATCAAATCAGTTAAAAAGAAGTGCTTTGAACAAAAAATGTTTGTTAATGACATTTATTGGTGCAGGTATAGGTGATACTTGCATTTTTCCTGCTGAAAGAAAAAATCACTTAGCTCCAAATGTTGCAAAAATAGAACCACTTGATGATAGCATTTTTTTAGATTATGCAGTTTTTGCGCTAATGAGTCCTTGCGGTCAAAGAGGAGTAAATGCAATCAAGAAATCCACAGCTCAACCAAGCCTATCAATGGAGACTATTAGAAAATTGCTGATACCTATTCCACCTTTCAAGGAACAAAAATGTATCTCGTTAAAGTTGTCTGAAGTATTACCATTGGTAGAAAAGTATTCAAAAGTACAAAAAGTACAAAATCAAATAAATGACGAAATCAATATATTGTTATCTAAATCTATTCTTCAAGAAGCTATCAGAGGTAAATTAGTACCACAAATTGCAGAGGAAGGAACTGCTGACAAACTGCTTGCCGAGATTCACAAAGAGAAAGAACGTCTCGTAAAAGAGGGCAAACTAAAGAAGGCAATCTTGACCGATTCCGTTATCTATAAAGGTGACGATAACAAGTATTATGAGAGGGTGGGCAAATCTGAGATTGATATATCAGATGAGATTCCTTTTGAAATTCCACAATCGTGGAGCTGGTGTAGACTTTCAAGTGTTATAACTCTATTGTCTGGTAGGGATTTGACTCCTGACAGGTATAATTCAGAAGAAAATGGAATCCCATACATAACAGGTGCTAGTAACTTCTATAATGGTGTGAGTAGTACCTTAGCCGTATCAAACATTCGTAATCGGACATACACCAATTACGAAGTCTATTTAATAGGTTATGGATACGGAAAATTTAAGGAAAAAATACACTTTATGGAGTAATATCATTGATCTTCGTTCTCGGGGAGTCAATATTACGAGAACAGCAGAGCGTCTTGGTGTTTCCCGCGATACGGTCAAACGTCTGCAGTCTTTGAGTTCCGATGAACTATTCCGGAAGTATCAGGAGTCACGCCGGTGCAAGCTGCAGAATTATGAGCAGGCCGTCGTATCCTTACTCTTCACCTTTCCTTCCACTTCCAGCAGTCGTGTCCACGACTATTTAAAAGAACATTATCCTGATTTTCCAAAAGTCTGTGATAAGACTGTGCACAATTACGTGCAGTTTATCCGGAAGAAACACCATCTTCCATTCCGGTCCTGTCGTTTATGACGGAACCCGAATCTTCGTGTACACATTTTTAATATAGCAAACATTATAGCGGAATATACAATGAATGAAAAAGAAGATTTAGTAAAATGGAAAACGGTCGAGACAATTACTCCCAATTATCCCGATGGTGTAATCTTCATAAAAGAAGACACACCTGTAGAATTTCCGTTAGCTATGGTCGCTTTTCCACTTGGAGGGCATGAGAATGGGACTAAAAAGCAACGAGAGAGAGCTAAGTTAATGGCTGCTGCCCCCGAATTACTGAGAGCATTACAGGGTATGCTGGAACGGTTTGATTATAATGATCAGGCAATTTATTCTTTTGCCACCAAAGAGATTGATGCAGCTAAAGCAGCAATAAAAAAAGCTATAGAGTAACTTTCAAAACGGTACAGAAAGGAACATTATGGAAATATTTAACGAATTCACCCTGCAATGGGAAGAAGTAACCTCTTTAAAAATCAGACGAGGATCTTTGGAACTGTCTGTAAAAGAAGGGTATGGAGGGATAAGCATAAACAAAATATCATGGTCTAAAACGGATGACGGTTCTATGATTATCGTGCCAACAAGCAATAACAAGATAGTAGTCAAATAGCTAATAACCATACAGAAATGAAAACCAAATTTGTAAAAGAGACAGACCGTAAAGGCACTTATATCATTGAAGGTTCATTTGATGGTACTTTCTTTAATATAAAGAGGTTCATTTGTCAAGTTCAAAAACAAGAAACCGAAAAAGAGACGCAAGAATTAGCTGATTTTATTTTATCAAAACTTAATTCCTAACCGAATAGAAATGACTCAGATCCATTTATGTGAGATGTGTAAGTATTGTACACATTCACCTAATCTGTTTCAGCCTTACTATTGGTGTTCGTGGTATGGGAAAGAAGTGAGGATTCCGATTAATAAATGTGATAAAAAGAGCGATTAATGAAAGAATCACATACCGGAATAGGCATTTGCCATTGTCGCCAGTGCCGACTTGATAAGAAACATTGTAATCCATCAGGCAGGAAGCACGCGAAACGTTCAATCAACAAGTTTCGTCGCCGACAACTGAAATCAGAGGTAGTAACAGGGCACAACCGTTTCGGCGGATATTGGGCCTGAACACTCAGAAAGCCGATAAAAAATGGATGGGCAGACGCAAAACCAACCTCCCTGAATGGCTATTGAAAATACAGAGGGCTACCCTCTTATTTCATGGAGAGAAACAATAATAAAAACTAAATATATGAATACCCAACGTCAAACCGGTCCCTGCCGCTCTCTTTCGGGACATGCACAGCGGCATGGGTGCGAGGTCCGTCCCTCTTATGAGATCAGCACTTCGCAATTTTCTGATATGAAAGTCAGGAGACTGACGCGTACTTACGGATTCGGTGGATACAGCATCTACCGTTATCTGGTGAGTGAGGCCCTCTACAAGGGGGAGTATTTCCTTCCCTGGTGTGAGGAGACCGCGCGTGCGGTTGCCTCTTACTGGAATGCCTCTTTGGAAGACATTACCCGGATCGTGGACGGTTGCGTACAGGTCGGCCTGTTCAATGACGAACTGTACAGGAAGCACGGAGTACTGACTTCGGCCGCCATCCAGCAGGACTACCTCAAGTTATGCGGCATGGGCTATATCCAGGAGGAGTTCGCTCTTTCGGCCAGTTGATTCATAAGGTTATTATCCACTAATAAATACATAAGTTTATGCCAAGAACAGCTAAAAAAGGTTTCACCTATTACGGGTTCGATACCGATCATTTTTATGACCCCAAAGTCAAGAGACTCAAAAATAAATTCGGGATGGAGGGCTGGGCCGTGTTCCATTTCATCGTGAACGAGATCCACCGCGTGGAAGGCTATTACATGATCATGGACTCCGACGGCCTGTTCGACGTCTCGGACTATTCCCGCATGGACGAGCAACGCATCGCGGGTATTGTCGACTATTGCGCCGAGCTGGGGCTTTTCGACAAAGGGCTTTGGCGGAGCCGTCAGGTTCTTACCAGCGAGGAGATACAGAACAGGTATATGGGCATCTGCAAGTCTATCCACCGCAAGCCTTCCATCTCGGATGACTACCTGCTTTTGAACGCGGCTGCCCCGGCCGCCACCTCTTCCCCGCAGGTTGCCGCTCCCTGTCCCGCCACGCATACGGCACCTGTTGCGGAACCCGCGCGGAGTGGCGAAAAAGAGAAGGATACGGAACTGATGCAAGCCATTGCGGATTTTAAACGCAGGCTGCAAGAACCGGAAAGCTCCGCCGGGGTAGTTCGCGAAGAATCGGGAATAATTCGCGAAAATAGACCACAAAATAAAATAAAGAAAATATATCCTCCCAAACCCCTCCAGAGAGGAGGCTACACTCCGGAGAGGGAGGAGGAGAGAAACTCTTTCAGGGAAGCTCCAATACCTGGGTGTGGATTCCAACATCATCCATGGGTACGGCTCCTGAAAAGCCGTTATCCGGATTTCCCTATCGAAAAGGCGATCCGTGACATGGAGCAGAGCAATTTCCAACTGACCAAGGAAAATTACCTGTATCCCCTGATTAAGAACTATATAGCCAAGTATAATGCCGAGCACGGAAGTGAAGAGCGTGCCAGGCAACAGGAGGAGATCCTGCGCACCCGGCGTAAAACCCTCGAGCTCCTGGGCGTTCCGGTGAAGGACCAGCAGGAAATCCTCCAGCTTGCCTCCGTTGCACCCTTGGTACTGGATACAGCTCTGAAGGAGACCTGGGAAACAAAGATCAAAAGCCCCACCATGTTCCTCCTGAGTCGGATGCGGAGGGCTGTCTCAGCATAAATATCAAAAGATTAATCATATGGAATTCAAAGAAATACAAGTCGAAATACTCAGGGGAAGTTGCAACTTTCCTTCCGGAAACATCTATCTGTCGGATGGAAGTCTGGAGAAGGTATGGCAGTCAGTGGTCTGTCAGCCGGACTTTCCGGAATTCTTCACAAGGAACATTCGGGAGTCCGGAGGTGACGAAAGACTTGCCAGGGTATATGCCGTTCTGCGGGTGGATGCAAGGGATACCGGGGACCCGGTAGTCAGTATCAGTTTCTACCGGTACAAGAGTTTATTTCCGGGTTATATTTGCCGGTATGAATATTGTGCCTTTCCCGGGACGGAATTCAGAAATTATCTGGAGGAACTCTTCGGAAAAACGCAGGAATCCGTCTCCCGTGCCATGAAAGAAGGAAGGTACTTCATGTTGGCAGCGATTCTGCTTTTTCTGCTTGCCAGATTTGCTGTTGTCCCGCTTTTCGGGCTCAGTCCGACAATATTCTGGTTGTATGTGCCTTCCATAATGGCATTTTTTACGGCAATGTTTTTATCGCTACAGGTGATTTGTCCTGGAGAGCCTGAAGAGTGAATTCTTTGAGAACTATAACAATTATATGCTTATGACATCACAGGAAGCCAATTCAATCCCCTTGGAAGATATTCTTTCCCGCTACGGTTACGAACCTTCCCGGCGGTACGGGGATACGACATGTACCGCTCCTTTCCGCTGCGACAGCTCTCCGAGCTTCAAGGTTTTCAGGAACGAGAACCGCTGGTATGACTTCGGAGACAGCAGCCACGGCAGGGTTGTGGATCTGGTCATGCGCATCCAGAACTGCTCTTTCCCACAGGCTATGAAAGAGATCGAAGGACTGGGCTTTTCCTCCGGCATGATTCCGCAGCCAAGGCCGGTACCGGTAACGGCGCAGAAAGCCTCCGGATGACTCTCCTGAAAATCATTCCGGTGGAAAACGGGCATCTGCTTGATTATGCCGCTTCACGGGGCATCGACGCGGATATCGTCCGTGAACACTGCGTGGAGGTGCATTACTGCTTCGAGAAGAATCCCCGCGAGAAATACGCGCTGGGCTTCGCCAACGACCACGGAGGTTTCGAACTGCGTAACAGCATGTTCAAGGGATGTGCCGCCGCCAAGGATATTACCGGCCTGGCCGCAGGCAACAGGTCCTGTGCCGTTTTTGAAGGGTTCTTCGACCTGCTGAGTTTCAAGCAATACGCGAAAGAGCATCCCGAGATGCCGGCACTGGGAAAGCTGGACCTGTGCGTCCTGAATTCCACCTCCATCGTTGAGCGGTCAAAGGATTTTCTTTCAAGGTATGAAAAGGTACACGCTTTCCTGGATAACGATGCTCCGGGACGCGAGGCCCTGAGAAAGATGCGGCATTTCCTTCCCAAGGACACGGTATTGGTGAACGAGGCGGAACGCCTGTATCCGTCATGCAATGACTTCAACGAGTTTTTGCAGAAAATCAAGTGCCCGGCAAGCGGGCGGGAAATGTGAAGAGCCGGAAAACGGAACATTTAACCGGCCGGATTTACGAACCGATAACAAAACAGAATAATGAAACAGGAAAATGACATACCGGACAAGATCCTGGAACGTATCCGGAAACTGATACGCCTGAAGGAATCGACCACCTCGGAAGGCGAGGCCAAAGCTGCCGCCACCCATGTGAAACGGCTTCTGAAGGAATATAACCTTTCCCTGCTTGACGTGAACGAAAAGCGGCCGGAGACGGTGTTTGAAATCAGGGAATCCGGAGCGATCAGCTATAAGGACAGCTTCGGCAACTACTGGAAGCGTGACCTGCTGCGCGTATTGTGCGAATACAATTACTGCCGGATGCTCCGTTACCGGGGAACCACCGACATGCTGATTGTGGGTACGCAGGAGAATATTGCAGCCGTAACCGTGCTGTATGATTATCTACGCACCGCTTTCCGCCGGCTGGCAGATAAAAGGCACATGGAGTATGTATCGACCAAACGGGGATATTACCGTACCGAGAAGTACAGGAAGAAGTATATACGTTCGTACCTCGAAGGCGTGACACCGGGACTAAGAGACCAGTTTGAAGCGCTCCGGTGCGCTCCGGCGGAGGAAGTACGTGAAACCGCCCTGGTGCATTGCCATAACGCTCTTATCGAGAGATACCTGGAAACAATCGGGACGCGCATTGCCAAAGTACAGCCCAGACAGACAAAGACGGACTATTCGGCTTACCACTCCGGAATGGATGACGGACGGAGTATCAGCCTGCACCGGCAAATAAACGGAGGAAATGTATGATGACAGTATGGATACCGCTTACCGTCCTGTATATCCCGGTCATCTTATGGATGGGATACCAAATCAGACATGCCCCCACTGACGTGGAGTTATGGGGCGAAGAAATAGAATAATGCATCAAGTGAACAGGAATGGAAATTACATATAACATACAGACTATTTACACATACCGCAACGAAAACATGCCCGAGGACAGCACGAAAGTGTACAGGTTCTCCCGGAAAGTAAGCCGGCGTATCTGGAAGTATGCCTTGTCAACCCCGACTTCCGCTCTTTTCTGGAAGCCAAAAGCCGGGAGTGCTCCGATACAATCTCCCGAATGAACCAAGAGCTACGGAACGTAGTGGTCACATTTCATATCTCCTTTAATGGAGATACCCCTTTGTGGGGAGTGCAGTGTGCTTTTTCAAGACAGTCTCAGGAGGAGAGCTGCGCTGCAGGTACAACCAGTCCATCCTCTTTGAGGAAATACTGCCCGGCGGGAAGTATCTCCGGGACAGTTCCATAGAGGGAATGATCCAAAAGGAAAGACTCGTGAATTCCGTCTTCGGGCTGCTTCTGTTTGCAGTTTCCCTCGTTTCGGTTTTCGGAATATTGACGGCACCCTTTGCGTTTAATCTGAAACGATCCCCTCTTGTGCCGGCCGGATTTACGGTTATCGCAGTCCTGATCTTACTGACGGTCTGTCTGAGACATATAAACCGTAGACGTATCACGCGGAGAATGGAGATACAGGATAAAAGACAGGAACCCATTAAATAACAGCCATATGTATTTCATACATTACATACAGACATACGCATCGGTGAACCGGAAGGGAAGCGAGCTCCAGGAATATGTCTTGCAGCTCAAGGACAGCCTGATAAAGAACAGGGAGGTCCTGGATGACCTGAAAGAGGAGCTCCACTGCCGGATCGTGGAGCTTGACGCCAAGTATCCTCGTACACAACCCCTGCATCTGGATGCGGCAAGCGGCAGGGATAGCATCCAATGGATCATCCACGTGAAAGGCAAGCCGGATAACCTGATATGTATTATTTCGATTACGAAAGTCAGAAACCTGCTGGGAGAAGGAACCGGTTTCTTTCTCGGGGAAAAGACAGGAGGTAAAGAATGAAGGGCACATACTGGTATGCCGTGGACTATGCCGGCACGGGGCATCTTTTTACCTACAAGCCCGAAAGGGATGCGGGGATCTGGAACGGGGAGGAGGCCCTGCAGGTTTCCCAAGGGGCACTCCGGGAGGTATTCCCCAAGATCACCTGGCAGGACTCACCCGTAGTGGTAACACTGGAGGTACTACCCTGTGAGGAGACCTTCCGCCTGCGCCTGTCAAAGAACTGCGGTTATATCCTGAGAAAATATCTCCGTTTCCCCCGGAAAGAAAAAACAAATGATTGAAAAAATGAAGGAACAAGATTGTGACAAAAACAAGGGCATCCCCCGAAAGAAGGGGAACAGCCTCTTTTATAAGATGATTATGAGCCGTAAATGCTTAGGAATATTTTTTTGGATACATGGGACAGTACAGCTTTGCGGATTCGCCGCAAGAGCGGAGGTCCTGTCCTCCACCCCTTCCATAGGAAGCCGGATACTCCTCTTACTGAGTATATGTTTTCCTTTCGTTTATGGCACATACCTGCTTTGTACCAAGGATAGAAACTGATAAGGAATGATTCAAATCCATTTATGTGATACGTGTAAGTTCACCGGATTTATATCAGCCCTACTATTGGTGTTCCTGATATGAAAAAGAAATCAGAGAAGCAAAATATGAATGTGAAAAATATGAATAAAATAAACACAGAAAAATCTCCGGCCATTACGCTTAACAACCGGAGACTACACAAACAAAACAAACAATACATAGCTTTATCTTCCCAGACCAAGCTGACAAAAACATTAAATATTAGGATACAAATATAGATTATAAATTAAATACATGAAGTTAATTAATAAATAAAAAGATGAATATCATAGAAACCATCATTTGTGGCTGCATAGGCGGTTTAACTGTCGTTCTGCCCTACATTATATATATGCGGATAAGAACCCGCAGAAAGCCCGCGACAGCAATAGGCAAGCCAATCGGGGACAGGACAGGTGCGGTCATGCCTGATAAAAAAGAGGATCTTCCGCCGGATGATCTTAAGGCTGATCTATATGCCGAACTAAATGAAGAAGCCGGAAAGGCCGACTACATTCCATATTCTCCCGACAAGCTGATAATCGGGCAATTCGGGAAGGTCATGCACGGTGGCAGGGAGAATCTCATTGAATACGTATTGCTATCCGACCGGTTCCTGAACAGGCAGGAGAGCTTCGAAACCTATTTCTACCCGCTAAGCATCCCAATTTCCTGCGGTTCCTTTCATAAAGAGACCGGAGAAAGGTCAGAGGGTTGCAAGGTTATAGAAATGGAGGTTATCGACGAAGCCAGGGCCCGGGAACGGTACAGGCGTTTTCTGGCCGTATGGAAAGAATAGGCGTGCCGGCCAAATATAAAACAGCGATCTAAAAACCAGTAATATATAGAATCAGGATACCCCTGTTTAAAGTGACACATTCATTCTTTCATCTCAAATAAAACAGTCAGGGTGTATCCTTTCCTTTTCGCAGCCCTGCGGTAAGCTGTGACAGCCTGCCGGAGGGAGTGCGAAAATAAACAGACCATTAAAAACCCAATATTGATAAAAATGGAAATACGAGGAAAAATCATCGCCGTACTTCCCGTCAAGGACGGGATCGGCAAGACTACCGGCAATGAATGGAAAAGCCGGGAATTCGTTCTGGAGACAGAAGAGAGCAAACCGCAGAGCGTATGCCTGCAGCTGATGAACGCCAACATCGAGCGGTACGCCGTCGAGGTAGGTATGACCGAACACGTACGGTTTGACATCTCCGCCCGCCAGTGGGAGAACCGCTGGTTCAATACGCTGACAGCCTGGGAAGTGACTGTCATTAAGCAAAAGGAGGAACAGCCGGCATGAAAAAGAGATCATTTCTTTTGGGAAGCCTGCTTGCCTTCACTCTGGGAGTATCGGCCCAGTCCTATTCCCTGCGTACCAATGTCCTGGGTCTGGCTACGACCAACCTGAACCTGGAGGCATCCATGACCCTGGGCCGTAAATGGTCGCTTCACCTGCCCGTGCAGTATAACCCGTTCCGCTTCAGCAAGAACCGGCAGTTCCGTAACCTATATGTCGCTCCGGGTGTACGCTACTGGCTGCTCGAGAGCTATATGGGGCCATTTATCGGCATGCACGGCACCGCCGGTACATACAGTGTGGGCAACCTCTTCGGCAGCAGGTACCGCTATGAAGGTGAAGGCTACGGTGTGGGCGTGAGCATAGGCAAAGCCTACCAGCTCAGTACGCACTGGAACGTTGAGTGGGAAGTCGGTACCGGTGCGGTATGGCTGGGCCATGACAAGTACCTGTGTAAGCGCTGTGGCGACCTTGTATCCAAAAATTATGGCTGGCATTTCCTTCCCACCCGTGCAGCGGTGAATCTGGTGTACCTGTTCTAACTTTTAAGAAAATGAGAAAGACGAGACGTATCATACCTTTTGTTTTCTGCGGATTACTGATTTCATGCACCACCGAGCGCCGTCTGGCACGCGTACGTATCTCTCAGCCGCAGATGAAGGAGACGGTTGCGGATACCGGCAAACAGCTGCCCGGTCAAATTGCCTGGACGGATGACAAAGGTGAAGAACACCTGGTCAAACAGGTATCCCATGACAGTGTCACGGGCGAAAATATGACCCTGATCGAACTCTCGGAAGTTACTGTCATGGCAAAGAGCAAACAGGTAGCCGAGAGAAACGGAAAGATCAACCTGGACTTTCTCGTAACGGTTCCCGGTGAGCTGATCAACAACAAGTGGCAGGTCCAGCTCACTCCCGTAGCCTATAAACCGTCCGACACCCTGTACCTGGACAAGATCTTCCTTTCAGGGGCCGACTTTGCCAAAATGCAGGAAAAAGGGTACATGCGTTACCGGGCCTTTATGAACTCCATCATACCCGACAGCCTGTATATGCAGAAACTGCTCGACAGCAAAGGCTACAAGAAGGCACTGGCCGAGCTGGAGGAGGAATACTTCCAGGCCTGGAAGCACGAGGTCATCGCCAAGGAGCGCTGGGTCGACTGGTCAGACAAGACCAATGCCCGGTTCGCACTGTTCAACTACAAGATGGAACGTAACCGGCAGGCCATTGCCGGATACAATTCCATCCTGGAGTACCTTCCCGCCTATTGGATGCGCCGGGAAATAGACGGCAAATACATTCCTTCCAAATGGAAGATGTTTGCCGAAGGTAATTATAAAATCCGCACGAGAAGCATCACCCCGGAAGATTCGGCGGCCATAACGGAACGCTTTACCGATTACAAGAAGATAGCCGAGAACCAGAAAAGAAAGGAGCAAGCCAGTGAGGTCTATGAAAAGTATGTGCGGTTTCCTTATGAACCCGCACGCCTGGATACGGTCATCAGGCAAGGCAGCAACTTCGTGTATTATTACAAGCAGGAGCTTCCCGCCACCGAAAACACGAAGAAGATAGAGCTGACGCTTGACGGACAGATCCTCTCCAGGGACGAGGTACGGACCCAGCTTCCGCCATCGGACACGATCACCTATTATATCTCCAGCATGGTGCAGTTCCTCGACCGCACGCCGCGTTACAGGAAGAAGATCATCACCCGCAAGGATGAAGTCAGCCTGCGGGCCTATGTGACCTATAAGAGCGGAAGTACCGGGTTCGATGAAAAGACCGGGAACAACAAGGCTGAGATCGACAAGGTGTTCGAGACCATCCGTGGAATCAATTATACGGGAGAGTTCCTCATAGACAGCATCCGCATGACGGCCACTTCATCCCCCGAGGGCAGTTCCGAAATGAACCTTTTCCTTTCCAGGGAACGTGCGCTGGCACTGAAGAAATACCTTGCTGCACGCACGGAAGACCGGGAAGGGGTCGATACGCTTTTCCGCCCGCGCTGGACCGGTGAGGATTGGAGCAGGCTGCACGAACTGGTCCTTTCAGATGACAGCCTGGCAAACAAGGCCGGCATTTTACGTATCCTGAAAGAGACGAAGAATCCCGACAGCCGGGAACATGCCCTGCGCGAATATGCTTCCGACTACAAACGCATCCGGGAAAGGTATTATCCGCTGCTGCGCTGTGTGGAATTCAATTTCCACCTCCACCGCCGGGATATGATCCAGGATACGATTGTGATGCCGGTCATCGACAGTACCTACATGCACGCGGTCAGCCTGATCGAGAACAGGCAATACAAGCAGGCGCTGTCCATGCTGGAAGAGTCCTACGGGGAGGACTACAATACGGCGGTCTGCCTGATGTCCTTAGGCTATGACAGCCGTGCCCTGGATGTCATGCTCAAACAGCCGGATACCTCTGACAGGAACTACCTGCTCTCTATCCTCTACAGCCGTCTGGGACGGGAGAAAGAAGCCCTGAAGATGTATGTCAGGTCCTGTGACCAGGATGACTCCAAGATCTGGAGGGGCAAGCTCGATCCGGAGATCAACAAACTGATAGTAACTTATAATTTATATAAAGATGAACTATACTAACAGATTCATATCTTTTACAGTCCTTGCGGCCGTTCTCAGCGGCTGCGAGTTCAACGAGGATTTCTGTATCAGGAACGGGGAGCTGGTCGCCTGGTGTGATTTCAGCGGGATCCGGGAAACACCTCCCGTACCGGAGGAAAGGCACATCATAGCATTCCCTTCCGGTATGGATATTCCTTCCGGGGAACAGATGACATTTACGCAGGATACCCTGCGCCAAAGCATTCCACAGGGTGAATACCAATTCCTATTTTATACCGGGAATTATGAAGTGAGCGACATCCGGGATTATCACGAGGCCCGCCTTATGGCACGGACAGATACTCTGGAGGGCGAGGTATACATTTCCGGCGTGCAGAAGTTCTGCTGTTCGGCCGGTTTCAGCCAGCGCCTGGAGTACCAGAGGCCCAAGCGCGTTCCCATAACACCGTCCGCATTCGTCCAACGGCTGAATATCCAGATCAACGTCTCGGGTAATATCACTCCCCCTGGCCGGCCTGCAAGGTACCCTCACCGGTATTTCCACCGGCCGGTACCTTGTCTCCCGGGAAAGGACAGGAAACGCAAGTGTCACAAGCCTGTTCTCGCGTAAACCGGAAACCGACCGGTGGAAGACAAGCCTGTACGCTTTCGGGTTCAACCCCGCAGCGGAGAATATCCTTTCGGTAAAGATTGAAATGGACGGGAAGGATTCGGTATTCAACGAAGAGCAGAAGGTGGACCTGACCCCGTATCTCCGGGGATTTGACAGCGATGAACTTTCTCTGGAACTGGACCTGCACATCGGCAAGGAACTGACCATAGGAGAACCGGTTGTCATTCCGGATTGGGAGGATATCCCGGAAACAGAATTACCAAACTATAATTAATTATTTATTTTTTTCAGATGAAAATGAAAACAAGTTTTTTTCTTTCAGCGGTAATGGCCGCAGGCCTGCTGGCTTCATGCAGCAACAGTGAAGAAATTTTTAATGGGCAAGTGACGGACGGCGAGCATTCGGGGGCACAGCTGAATATCGTACCTACCGTAAGTTCCGAAAGCACCGAAACAAGGGCCGGTTTCGATCCCAAGACAGATTGGGCGGCAGGCGACGCGCTGGGCCTGTTCATGTACAAGTCCAGCGGCTGGGGAGACGCCTACCCGCGTTATGATGCCCAGAACAACAAGTCGACCAGGCAGGCGAACGGCTGGTCACAGGCCAGCCCGGTGTACCTGCTGGTAGACAAGGCCACCATATGGGCCTATTATCCGTATAACCAGGCCGTGACGGACGGTACCAAAATACCGGTTCCTATCAATGTTGGTACCTCCGTTGATTACATGTGGGGCAAAAGCACTAACCAGGTATCCGTAATCGAGACCGATGCCAGGATTCCGATGAAGCATGCGCTTTCACAGTTTGTCGTGCGGCTGAAAGTTTCACCCGAGTACCATAACGACGGAAACCTGACCTCGGCCAAACTCAAGGCGACAGGTGCCAAGTTCGCCACTACCGGAACCATGAACCTGAACGACGGGGGAAAAATTACGTTCCAACCTACCAGCACGGAGCTGACCTGGAGCCCGAACACGACCGTTCCGGCACAGGGACAGCAGGCGGTGGATTATGCCGCAGCCATTTATCCGATGACGCTGGCCGCGGGCGAGGTGTCGCTTGAAGTGGTGATCGACGGTGCAACCTATACCTATGCCATCCCGCAAATCACCTGGGAGGCGGGAAAGAGATACATCTACTCGATCACCATGCGTTCCAACGATGCGGAGATCGGAGGAGAGAACGGACAGTCGGTAACCATAGAAGGCTGGACTTCCACTGAAGAAGACATCACCCTTGTTCCGGTCAAATAGATTACTAACCCGCGGGGGAGCCTTCCGGTTCCCCCATAAAAAAGAGAATAATGGTAAGAGCAATAACAACGATTGTCTGCAGTCTCCTTCTGCTGTTGTCCTTTTCCTGCAGCCGGGAAGATACCGGGCCGCAGGAAACCATTCCGGGCAGCGGGATCGTGACATTTACCGCCATGACCGGGCAAGGGGAAACGCGGAGCAGCCAGGAAGGCAGTTTCGAGACAGGCGATGCCATAGGCGTATTCGCCATCGAACCGAAGACCGGCGTGTACTGGGCGGTGAACAACAAGTATACGTATGACGGACAGAAATTCAAGCCGGAGGCGGAAGCGGACAATATCATAGTAACGGTAGGAACCGACTTTGATTTTTATGTGTATTACCCTTTCAAGACAGGGCAGACCGATATAACCGGGATCTCCCATACCGCCGGCAACCAGAACGAAAAGGCGGGCTGGATTTCCGCGGACTTCATGACAGCGACCTATACCGATCCTATCCGGGACTACACGGTCCCACTGAATTTCAAACACAGGATGTCGACCGTAGAGGTCAGGATCGATAGAAATGACGGTGTGAGGGAAGCCACGATGGAGAATGTGAAACGTACAAGCCGTTTCAATCTTCTTACCGGGGGAATCAGCACGGATGAAAGCAAGGGAAACTGTACGATGTACAAGTACTCGGAGGCGGGAGGAACCACAGTGTTTCGGGTAACCATCCCCGCACAAAGGCTTACGACCTCCTCCAACTATGTGTCCCTTACGGGAACCACCCCCATAAAGCTACGCGGAACCTCCGACATGGTTACCGAAGAGGGAAAATACATAATTACCGGATGGACTACAAAAACAGGTCACCATCCTGGATTATGCACCCGGAGGAACCACCACAGGTGCGGGACTGTACAATACGGGAAGTAACTGTACGGTGTCGGCGAGCGTGAAGCCGGGCTATGAGTTTGCCGGCTGGTATGAAGGGGGAAGGATTGTATCCGGTACCGCACAATACAGCTTTGAGGTGCTTGCGGACCGTACCCTCGAGCCCAAATACCGGAATTACGGATCCTGGAGAGTTACCCTGACGGCCAATCCTTCCGCCATTTCTTGGAAAGGGGGGACTTCGACGCTCAGTGCGGGCGCCTCACGGGACGTATTCGTCAATGGGGTTAAAGAGACTCTCCAGGGAGGCTCACCCTCTATCAGCGGAGGTACGGAGGGATTTTTCCTTTCAGGTAATACGGTGAGCGTATCGGAGAACAATACGGCATCCACGCGCAGCTGCGTATTTACGGCAAGTCATGGCGGTAGTTCCGCAACGGTCACCATCAGTCAGGAAGCAGCTCCGGTCAGCTACTATTTCAGCTATGGGGACGGAAGCACGACCCACAGTGAACGCGTGGAAGCAGGCTCAGGCTCATTTACATTGAGCATTACAAGCTATAAGATAGCGGGTAACAGCCGGAAGGACCTTTCCTGGAGCGCATCGGGTGACAGCTGGATTCACGTATCGGGAAGCTCGGTCAGCTATGACGAGAATCCGACCAAGGAGATCCGCAGCGGAAGCGTGACCCTTACACAGGCGGAAAGCGGAAAGACACTGACACTGACCGTCAGACAGAAGGGTAAAACTTCAATTGATATCAATCCTTAATTAAACGAATAGCAAAAAATGAAAATAAAAGTGTATAAACACATAGTCATGTTTCTTTTGCCGGCGGCCCTTACGGGCTGTTCCGGCAAAGAAGATTCCCTCCCCGGGACAGGAGAGGTGGGACTTGAGATAGAAAACTGTTTCAGCCGCAGTGCCGGTACGGATACGGGCCATGTTCCGGTAAAGGACTTCGGCATGGCGCTGCTCGATGAAACGGGAGGCTCATATACCGGTGTCAGCAATCCGCTGCATGTGACCTATGGGGAGAGCTGGAATTTTCCGCAGGTGACGCTTACCCAGAAAACCTGCCGGCTGTTCGCTTTCTCCCCGTTCCGGAGTATCCCGGGAAAGGAAGTGGCTGTCAGCCTGAGTCCCCAGACGGATTACCTGGCATCGGATGAAGTGCGTCTGGACTGGCAGAACCGCCGGGCGAGTATCGAAATGAAGCACCTGCTCTCCCTGCTGGCCTTTACCGTGGACGGGAGCCGGGCGTGCAGCCTGAATGTGGAAGCCGTACCGACAGAGGCCACATACGACCTTACAGGCGGTACATTGTCCGTAAACGAGGGAAGCGGCACCGTTTCTTCCAAGGAGAACATCCTGCTGCTCCTGCCAGGCAGGCTTGAAGAGAGGAAAGCGCAGATCCGCTACCTGGACCGGACCTATGACTGGTATCTTCCGGCAAACACCTTTGAAGCCGGTAAAAGATACGATTACGCGTTGACCCTGAGCAAGGAAGGGGTACTCATGCTCTCCGGTGTGAGTGCCCGTCCCTGGGAAACGGGAGGAGACTATACCGGAACCATACAACCCTAAAATAAGCAACCATCATGAAAAGAAAATTTCTACTGTCCGCTTTTTTATTTGCGTCCACCCTGCGCGGATATGCACAGGATGCCCGCGGCGCGATGAACCAGATCCTGGACGGTTACACCCTGCCGATTTTTTTGGCCTGTATGCTTGTGGGGCTTGCCTTAGGGGTGGTCCAGCAGTTGGATAACATCATCGACAAGGAGAACCGGGGAACACGCAGGGACGGCCTGTTTGCCCTGGGCTGGTATGTGGGTTTCTCCCTGCTTGCGGGAGTCGTGATAACAGCGGCCAAAGCCGCGATATCCGGCATTAAACTGACCATATGAGGTACACTGTCAGGAAAGGACTGGAAAGCCCCTGCATGATACGGGGCTTCCTTTCATCGGACTACTGGATTTTTGTGGGATGCTGTGCCGCCGCGCTTGTCCTGCTTTTCCTGAGTGTCCGTACAGGCATCATGACCGGTGACTGGACCCTGACGTTACTGGTCCTTTCGGTCTCGCTGCCGCTGCTGCCGGTACTGGGGCACAAACTCAGGAAAAAGGCACGGCCAACGAAATTCAGGGAATCGAAGTACGGCATGACCGTGAGTAACTTAACCATAAACAGACAACTTCTGAAGAAGAAACAAGATGAAAGAGGAAGAGGCATACAGCATACTTGACATTATCAGCGAGTCCGATGGACAAAGCGTGATCCTGACCCGGAGCGGCAGCATATGTATCCCGTTCGAGCTCCGGCAGCCGGAGTGCTATTCCCTTTCCCCGGAAGAGATCGACGAAAGGGACGGGATGTACCGGGAAGCCTTCAGGCACATGCCCGACGGTACCTACGTACACAAACAGGACGTGTTCCTTAAAAAAGAGTACCACCCGGGCAAAGGCACCGGCTCTTTCCTGGACCGTGCCGACGCGCGCCACTTTGAAGGACGCCTGTACATCGACCACACCTGTATCCTGCACTTTGTACTTGCAGGGCTGAAAAGCCTGGAAAAGGCGTATGTATCCTCACCCCTGGCCTATAAGGAACATCTGCACAGGGAAGACTACAGAAAGCTGGAAGCCTTTCTCGAAGGGGTGGACAATGCGGTGAGCATCCTGCAGAACATGCGCGGGAACTCGGTGCTGCCCATGTCCCAGAAGGGATATCCGGATTCACCCGCGCATACTCCGGCCTGTTCGGTGATACGGACGCCGTGGTGGATATACACGTCGACGGGAGCCTGCATGTGGGAAAGAACCATGCGCGCTGCTATGCGGTGTGCGACGAGACCTTCCTTCCGGAAGGAAACATCGAGTCCTATGTCAGGGACGAGTCGCTGCCACCGGCCGCTTCACAACTGTACCATCCCCTGATGGAACAGTTAGGCATGTACCTTCCCTACAACCACATCGTCAACCAGGTCATCTATTTCGAGGGAAACGAGAGGCTGCGCTCCCGGATCGCACGCAACATAGACATTTACGGGAGCAATTCTTCCATGAACAAGGGCATCGAAAGGGAATTTAAAGAGCTGGACAAGCTCCAGACAGAGATCCTCGAGGAGAACCAGATGCTGGTGCGCTCCTTCTTTTCGGTCTGTGTCTTCGACGGGTCGGATACCGAACTGGAGAAGGCTGACAAAAGGATCAGGGAAATATTGAACCTGAACCGGTTCAAATATTACATACCGGGCTACGGGAACCTGGCAAGGATGCACTTCGCCTGTGTCCCCGGACAGATCAGCCTGATGCCGGTGGAATATCTTTTCCTCACCACCCTGCCCATAGCGCTCTGTTTCTTTCTCCAGTGCAGCAAGTTCAGCAATGACGCCGAAGGGATCTACGTGCATGACAGGATGTACCAGGTGCCCCTGCGAAAGGATATCTGGGACGCGGCGAAAAAAAGGGTGAATGCCCGAAACGGGATGGTCATTGCCGGCACGGGCGGGGGAAAATCAGCCTTCACCCTGAATTTTACGCAGCAGCTGATCGAGCAGGACTATACGACCATCGTCGTGGAGTTCGGAAACTCATTCAGCCAGCTGTGCAAGCTCTATCCGGATATCTCCCTGCATGTGGACTATGACGGCAAGACTCCCCTGGGGATCAACCCGTTTGACCTGCAGGGAGGGGAACCGGACAATAATGACCTGGAAACGCTCTCCGGCATCGTACAGCGATACTGGAAGCACATGTTCACCAAGGACGAGTCGGAGAAGGAAGTCGCCCTGACACGGTTTATCCAGGACTATTACGAACATGTCCGGCAAGGGCATAACTTTGAGAGTTTCTATAATTACGTCATAGACAATTACAATGAGATCCTCGAGAGAAAACATATCCCCGGTACGTATTTCACCATTGAGTCTTTCAAACTGAACTGCGGGGAATTCATGCCCGGGCAGCGGTATGAGAATGTCTGCAAGGATATGAAGATCGATTTCTCCGGAAAGAAGTTCATCGTGTTCGAGCTTACGCGGATCAAGCAGGACAGGTTCCTTTCAAACCTGGTCATGAGCATGATATTCACCGTCATCCAGAAAAAGCTGCTCAGTGACAGGAGAAAGCGCGGCATACTGATTTTCGACGAGTATGCCGAAACCGCGCAGATGGTGGATACGGCCACAGGCAGCGGCATACACAGCTCCGTGGCCTTCTGCTACCAGAAGATCCGCAAGGAGAACGGGGCCGTATATACCATTGTACAGACCCCTGACCAGCTGCCCGATGACGAGAACACGAAAAACATCATCGGCAACACGGACATGCTGTTCGTATTGCCTACCAAGGAGGTCATCTACCGGAGCATCATTGACAAATTCAAGCTGACGCAGGCCGGGCAGATAGCCCTGATGAAATCCATGCGGAACAACTTCTCCTGTTCCCGTCCCTACTCGGAATGCTTCATGCGCATGGGTGAGAATTACGCGACGGTTACCCGCCTGGAGTTCTCCAGGGAGAAGTTCCTCGCTTTCCAGACGGAAGGCGAGATCTGGTCGGACCTCGAGGACAAAACCGGCAGCGGAAAGTCCATGCAGGAGGCCATCGAAGAATATATAAACGAACATTAAAACAAGAAACGTATGAAGAAATTATTTTTATCCTTAATCGTGATGATGACGGCAGCCACCGCATCGGCACAATGGGCCGTGACGGATGCCGGCAATTTAAGCCAGAACCTTAAGAACTTCAAGGAACTGCAAAAGCAGGTCGGTTACCTTCAGCAGCAGAAGAAGCTGCTGGACGAGAGCCTGGACATGATGCGCAAGGTCAACTCCGTGGTGTCGGACTGTGAGACGACCCGGTATATTATCGAACGCCAGGCAAGGCTCTCCCAAAAATGCGTCGATCTGCTCAGCGGGAAGCAGCTGAACTCCTCGACACTGCAGACACTCACCGGCAGTATTGAACAGATCATGGCCGGTAACAGGCGCCTGATACAGCTGTCGAGAACGATCCTCTCCACAAGCGTGAGGATGAATGACGCCGAGCGGTTGTCCACCCTGCAGAACATAGAGAAACAGACCCTTGAGGAGGAAAGGAAAATAGCCAGGATCTCCCAGGTAATAAACCAGTACGAACGGCTCAAAAGGGCATTGAGGTAAGAGGAATGGAAGAAGCATACGGAAATCTGAACGCCGCGTACCTGCAGATAAAGGGTATGGTAGTCATAGAAGGGTTCTACGCGCTTGTCGCCGGGTTTGTCATAACGACTTTCGTCTTCAAGCTCGTGGGAATTATCAAGGAGATGATCAATGAGGGAAAAGGCTTCAACGCCAAGCACTTCTACGAGCTGGGACGGGAGTACATCTTCTGCATAGGCCTGATCTGCATCATGCCCGTGCTGCTGGGAACGCTCGAGACGGTGCTGGCCTATGGCGCCGACGAGCTGATGAAGTCACTCGCCAACGGTGGGGTATATAACCCGCACAATATCTGGAAAGATCCGATCAGTGCCATGCTGGACGAGCTGATGAACGGGGACATCACCGACATAGCCGTCAACGGGCTCGATACCCTGAAATGGTCCCTTATCTCGGGAACGATAGGCAGTCTCTTCGGAGTGGCCTACGATTACATCATGCTGCTGTTCCTCTGTACCCGTTACCTGATACTGCTCCTGCTCGAGATCATTTCTCCCATAGCGATAGCCTGCCTGTACAATAAGGACACACGCAGTTCCTTCTACACATGGGTCAAGCAGATGCTGGGATGCTACATGCTCTATCCGGGGTTTATCCTTGCCAGCGTTTTCTCGGACCTGATCGTCACGAACTATGTCCTGCAAAGGTCCTGGTCGGTGCTGCTGATGGTCATTTTTTCTTTCCTGCTCAAGCTTACGATGCTCGGCACGGTAAAGGCCACAGTAAACAAATGGTTATAAATTATATAATGAAACTTTCATGAAAGCAACCAAAAGCATACTCAATATACAAAGCATACTCAAGGATTTCTCCGGCCTGGCCGAAGCCAGGAAGAGCTATACGCTGCGCACCAGGCTGGTATTCATTTTCTGCGGGGTGACCATCGCGATGGTCCTGTTCTTCGCGCACAGCGTGGTGAACAATGCGATGAACAAGATCCTGGTGGTCAACGAAGGCGGGGAGTTCGTCCATTTCAAGTCCATGCAGCAGGACCTCTTGTATGAAAGCCTCCTGAAAGGTCACTGCCGCCGCACGGCCTATTTCCTGAACAGCTTCGACAGGCTCTCCCTTCAGGAGAACCGTGCCCGTGCCCTGTTCCTGGTCAATAAGCCGGACGCAAATACCGTATTTGCCAAATACCAGGCGGACCGTGCCTATGGCGATGCGCTGGAACTCGGGGTTGTCTACAAGACGGAGTTTGAAAAGATCATCGACATACGCGCCGACGGTGAGGAGTACCATGTCAGGTTCTCCTCCATCCTGAGCATTATTAATGGCGATGACATCAGGAAAGTACGGATTGTGAGTGAGGGTACCGCTATCCATGCCACTCCGCGCTTTCCGGAAAATACGTCCGGTTTCTTCTTCCGTACCTATGACCAACAATACGAGCTCTTATGACACGGGACGGGAAAAGCAGAATAGCCATACTGGCGGGCTTGGGGATTGTAGTTGTCCTGCTGGTGTGGGCATTCATCGCCAGCCTGCCGGCCTCTGGGAGCAAGGAGCCGGAAACGGGTGAGGTGATCCTCAGAACCCGGATCAAGGATAGCTTTACTCTGGATGACATGCTCCAGAAAGTCGGGAAAGAGAACACAAGCAAATCCGCTTCCCTTTCAGGTTTCGACCCGGTAACGGAGGAGCCTGCGGATACGGCCGGGAATGAAAGGGAGATCCGGCGCATACAGGAGCTGATCCGGGATAACGAGCGGGAGCTCGGAGCGGGAATTACGGTCCCGGTACAACAGCCGGTTGCTTCCAGGGGAAAGGAAAAACCTGCCTTGCAGGAAAAGAAGGAAGAGGAAGTACGGCCCGAGCAGCGCAAAGCCATGGATAGTGTGCCCCGGGCACCGGCCCGCAGGGGATTCAACACGGTCCGGCTCGTGAGGCAGGAAGAGAGGAATGCCATCAAGGCGTTCGTACACTCCACACAGACCGTTATGGTCGGTTCCACCCTTAAGATGCAGCTGGCCGAGAATTGCCTGACCGATGACGGGCAGCGCATCCGTAAAGGGACTCCCGTATTCGGGGAGGTGACGGGCATCGACGGGGAGCGCGTCCTGGTAAAGATCACCTCGGTAAACCTGGGTGGAAACATACTTCCCTTTCAAAAGCAGGTCTATTCCGAGGACGCAATACAAGGAATCTATGTACCGGGCAATGTGAAGGCGGAGACAGCACAGGAAGCCGGAGCGGCGGGAATAAGCGGCGCGAACACCAATATCTCCGGAGGATTCGATATGGGAAGCCAGCTCGTGGCAGGCGCGGCCAACAGCGTCATCAACGCCACCAAGTCGGCGGCAAGCAAGAATATCCGGAAGGTAAAGGTGACAATCAAGACCAACTACCGCATACTGCTCAGGCAACCGAAAGAGTGAGGAAGGAAAGAGCCTGTCGGGGCTGTCCGATGATGGCAGATGCTGCCCGGCTCCTGAAAGAGTTTGATCAAATAAAGAATTTAAAAACGATGTGATATGGAAACTATTTGGGAAAAAGTGGATTACCTGAGCCGGATATTATGCTGCATTATAATGGGAATTGCATATATACTTATAATGATAGCCCCTCTTTATGCTTCACGCCACGAACAGTCAGGGCAAAGAAGTGATGAAAAGGCATCTGTGGATGGAGAAGAAAAAGTCCCGGATAATGGTCCGGAACCTGAAAAGTAAACAACAACTAAAAACAAAAATTATACAATGGAAGAATTTATAAGTAGAATCATTGACTTCATGAAGAGTGAATATGGAGATTTCCTGATGATTGTAATGTGCCTTGTGTTTGTGGTGTTTATAGTAACAATATTTAACAATAAAACTCCAGAATGAAAAATATTAATGGGATATTTCTTTTTTAGGAATAGGCTTTGATTTCTTTGATTTCTTGGTTTTAACTACAACTGCAATGATTCCTCCAACGAAAAGACAAGAGTAGGTTGAAATCAGTAAAATCAGTAACATGATTAACATAGAATCAGAAGATTGGAGGACTTTCTTGATATAAAAGACAACGCTGATACATCCCAATACCAGTATCGGCAAATAAAACATTCCTGGATATTTAATCGCGGGTGCTGAAAATAGTATTCCCAAGCCTGTATATATGACTGAACACCCTGATACAAACAGTAACTGCTGATATATGGAGATATCCCTTAAAAAGGGAAGACTGACAAATAATAAAGGATATAACACTAAAGTGCTGCATAGAAAGCAAATAAAAACTTTGAAATGATCAGAACCAATCTCTAAAGATTTCAGCAGTTGGTTATAATTTATCGGCATAAGGTTGTCTTTATGATGAATACTTAACAGGGTACAAAAGTAATAAAACTTTGTAATAACTCTAACGGACAAAATAATTAAAAACAAAATCTTAAAAAAATATGAACTATAAACCAATTTACATCACCACCCTGCTTCTGCTGTTTTTCCTTTCAGGGAGAGCGCAGAAGATCGAGGAACTCACCGCAGTCCCCCTGCAGATCGGGTATGAAAAGACCTTGCACCTGATCTTCCCTACCGAAGTGAAGTATTACAGCATCGGAGGGGATTACGTCATCGGTGAGAAAGTGGTCAATTGCCCAGGGATCATACGCCTGAAAGCGGCGGAAGAGAACTTCCCGGGGGAAACAACCCTGTCGGTGGTAACGGCCGACACAAAGTTCTATTCGTACTCCATCAGCTACAACGCACATCCGGCCCAGAGTTATGTGCGTATAGGCGGAGAAGCCCCCACACCGCATACGCTGCCGGTAGGAAAAGAAAAGCAGCTGTTCCTGATCTTCCCTGCCGGTATCACCTACGTCGATTACGGAAGCACGAACGTGGAGGTGGACAAGGCCGAGGGGGTGGATAATATCCTGGCCGTAAAAGCCGTCCAGCCCTATAAGGAGGATACGAACATATCGGTCGTACTTGAAGGGGGAAAGTTCTACACTTTCGACCTGCGCTATGTGCCCGCTCCGGAGCGTTTCAGCTTCGTCATCGACAAGGAGGATACCCAGAGGGTGGCCATACTTGACGAGAAGGAACGCTCTTACGGGCAGAAGGAAAGGATCAGGGAGGCTGTCGCGAAACGTACCCCGCTGGATCTGGGACTCAGGGACAAGAATTCCGGCATGGAGTTCGAAGTCGGAAACATCTTCATCGACGGGGATGTCCTGCTGCTACGCATGACACTGACAAACCGTACACAGATCGGCTATACGACGGATTTCATGCGCTTCTATATCCAGGATGCCAAGATCCGCAAAAAAACGGCGGTGCAGCAGCTCGAGCAGAACATCCTGTTCACTTTCGATTATCCGGAAGAGATACCGGCGCATGAGAGCCGGACATTCACTGTGGCCATGAACAAGTTCACCATCCCGGATAAGAAACGGCTTATCATCGAGATCCAGGAGAGGAACGGCGGCCGGCACTTCCTGTACAAGCTGAAGAACAAGTCGCTGCTGACAGCGGAGGAGGTATTCAGAAGCAGAAAGCAACAGGAAACGGAGGATGAAGCCGACAAAATATTAAGGAGGATAGCCCGATGAAACTACTGCTGGCCCTATTGCTTTCCTGTCTCCCCTTCAATGGATCAAACGGCGGAAAGGAACTACTCGACAAGGCACTGGAAAGGTGCGAACGCCTGGAGACACTGGAAAGCTACCGGGATATACTCTCCCGGTACGGAGTGTCCGACAGGATTCCGCTCACCTGTCCCCTGAAAGACAGGTTCAGGAAGAGTAGCGGCTTCGGCATCCGGATTCATCCCATAACCGGCAAACGCAGTTTCCATTCGGGAATTGACATGGCCGTAGGGCTGGCAGCCCCGGTGTACGCCACCGCCTCGGGAACGGTTTCTTTCGCGGGAAGGAAGGGTGGATACGGAAGATGCGTCATTATACGCCATTCCTACGGCTTTGAGACGCTGTACGCTCACCTGGCCGCGTATTACACCACCGAAGGTCAAAAAGTCGACAGAGGGGCTGTAATCGCGTTTGCGGGAAGCACGGGAAAGAGTACGGGCTACCACCTGCATTATGAAATCAGAAAAAACGGTAAACCTATAAAACCATACTGGTATGGCTATGACGATTGAACAGGAAATAGAACAGCTGGTACTGAAGTGTATCGCATTGGACGGGCTGAAGGCCTGCCCGAAAGACCTTGCCTTCCTTGAGAAATACGGACTGAAGAACCTGTATTTCTTTTCCCTGGAATACGCGATGGAAGGGACGGATACGACGGTTCTCGACAGTAAGGCGAAAGGGTTGATCAGATGGTACCTCTATTCGACGGATTTTCCCCTGCTGCGGCAGAAGTATGAACGGGAAGGAAAAGCGGAGCTGATGAAATGCCTGTACCTGGAAGAGAGATATTTCCGCAAGTTCCTGGAATCAACCGGACAGGAGGATGAATTATGACCACCCTTTCAGTTATCAGCTATATAGAGAGGATCAACCGGGTGTACCGGCTGATCCGGATGGAAAGGACCGGAAGCCTGGACGAACTGGCCTCCTTGCTGCGGGTAAGCAGGCGGACAATCAACAATTATCTGGAGGAGCTCCGCCTGATGGGAGCCGAGATAAGGTTCAGCAGGAGGCGTAATACGTATTACTTTGGAAATAACTTCGTACTACATGCAACGGTTGAAGCCCGTATCGATGCCGATGTATTGGATAAGCCTCACGAAAAAGAGGACGATATATACAATTATAACAAACATTAAAAAAACGATTCATTATGAAGAAAGTAAGATTTTTACTGTTGGCCGCAATGGTGGCCATGTTTACAGGCTGCCAGAAAGAAGTGGCGGAACAGGAGTTGGATAACAACAAACCGACCCCGACCGGTGATACGCGTATCATCATCGAGGGAGAAGGGATGATAGGCCCGGTAACCAGATCCTCGGACGGGAAAGTGGAGTTTGAAGGAGGGTATGCAACCGGAGCGGGGCTGTATAATGGAGATGCTCAACCTAAAGTGGCAGCCCATCCTGATGCTGGCTATGAAGTTAATTATTTCTATGGCGGTCCGGAAAACGAACTCCACAGATATGATTATGCACAATCAGGATCATCTACTTTTGATGTAAAATTGAAGGGTGAAGATCATACTTTCCGCTGTGGATTCAAAGAAAAGAAACGTAATCTGACTGTGAATACCGGAACCGGAGGCTCGGTATCCCCAGCCGGCACAAACAGCTACCGGGTGGAAAAAGCGATCAGTATTACGGCCACCCCGGATAGCGGGTACGAATTTGCCGGTTGGACGATCACAGAGGGTGATGTAACGATTGAGAATCCTGGCAGCCCGGCTACCACCGCAACCTTGCATAATGATAACAGTACGATTACTGCAAACTTTAAATCCGGCGCAGAGTTGGTATTTACCGTACGTGCCAGTGCAAATAAAATTGTACCGATGCCGGTTCTGGGTTCCGGTCCTTATATTATCGATTATGGAGATGGTACAGTAGCCCAAGAGGTAGACCTTCGTGCTCCCGGATATACCCAATATCCAGGCAGTTACCATACATACTCAGCAGATGGGGAGTACACTGTTACAATCAAGGGACCGGCTGCTACTGCTTTTTCATTCAGAGGTACACGTAACAGTGATCTTCAGTATACAAATCCCTGTCCGGCAAAGTCTATTTTAAAGAACACGATTGATATAAGTTGTGTAACGTCACTGGAGAATGCTTTTAGCGGAATGAAATCATTGGAAAGCATAAAATGTGATTTGTTTGAAAGTTGTAAAGGAAGAGTGACAACCTGCGCTAATATTTTTGATCAATGTACAAATTTGCATACCATTTATAATGGATTGTTTGAAGGCTTTGATAAATGCACTGATTTCTCTTTAGCATTCCATTACACAGCCCTAAATTCTATTCCTGCCAATACATTCAGGGGATGTTCCTCTGCCGTAAAGTTTAATTCTACCTTCTCGGCTATACCTAATATTTTATCAATTCCGGCAGGATTGTTTGATGATTGCGTAAATGCGCAAGAGTTTGCTTCCACTTTTGAGCTGCTGAACATAAGTACGGTCCCCGAACGTTTATTCGCAAAATGCGTAAAGGCGACTTTTTTCAGGGGAACTTTCCGGCAGTCCCATGTTACTACTGTACCCGGTAATGTTTTTGAGAATTGCAGGGCGATTGAAAATGTATCCTCCTGCTTTGAGAACTGTTCCTGGATAACATCTTTGCCGGAAATGTGGAATACCTCCCTCTATCCCAAAATAAAGACTTATAATGCATTTGCGAAAAATTGCAATAAGGCCTCTAATTACAGTGCTGTACCGGCCGCCTGGAAGTAGTAAATAGCAAGACAGGAGGTTGCAACGACGATAGAAGGCATAAAAGGTAAGTTTTGACGCACTCTCTTTAAGTAAAAGAGTGCCATGCCATAAATCATCATAAATAATGAAGCCCCGGTGCATCACTGCAGCGGGGACTTCTCCACCTTAAATTCATTTTATGCCAAATGAATTACATTATATTTTGCTTACTTCAGTTGATTATCTGTTGTAAATATAGTCATAACTATTTTTGTTACCAACTTTTGGGGATAATAGATATAGAATTTGTCGTTTCATCCCAAATATATCCTTCACCGTAATTACGATTGAACAGATAGTCAGCATCACAACGAAGCAATATCCATTCGTTTGAGCCTTCGGCTTTCCAATACAAGTGTACAATAGGACCTGCATACTTCACCCATTCGCTTCCTGTAAAATACATCGGGGCTAACCGTTTTACCGGAAACTGGCAACTCATAATTCCCTTCCAAAAACGGGTTCCTACCGGAACATTAACCGATACACTGCCTATTTCATCTCTCCATTCATCGTCATTAATAGCACCTTCTTTTTTGTTGCTCGGTCGGTACGAGTTAGACTTCAGCTTGAATTCCCTCTCCCAGACCGCTTTTATTTCGCCCCTCAGGGCTTTTTCTCCCTTATTGGATAAAGTATATACCAGATTCCATGAAGTATCGTCAGGGACAGGATATGCAAGAATTGAGGTAAATCCCTGTCCCTCCACCTCCATCATGCGCAATGCCGGCAGGTCATCCGGTGCGGGTGCTTTGACTTCATAGAGCCACTCCTGATCCATACTGCCGTAATCATAACCCGCCGCCCTACACCACATGGTTTCTCCTTTCCTGCGGAACAACGGAACAAGCTGGTATGTTCCCGGCGCGGATGTGACGTAGCACTGGATGCGCTTGCCACCCCATCCACCATTCGTCTTGATGTCAATCGGCTGGAATTTTTCCACAATTTCATTCGTACCCTGTTTCATGAACACGAAACGCAGTTCACCTTCCGAAGTGCCGCACCAAGGGTAATAGAATGTCCCGAATACCTTGCCTTCATTCTGGTAGCAGTCATATCCGTACTCCGTATAATTGGGCCAGATGGTAAACTCGTAATCTTCCGGATTCGGATTGAGTACAATATCATCGGTCTTGCCATACTGTCCCCAATATTCGACGTCGATATCCACCTGCTCCTTGTTGACCGGCGCATTGTAGTTTCCTGTCATTTTCAGGGTGTAGGTGTATTTCATGCCGGCTTTCCATTCATGCTGTACCGGGAAGGCATATGTGTGCTTTTGCCCGTCAATGACAAAACTGACGGAGGCCTGTTCGTCATACGCTGCCCTTGGGATCATGATGGCATCGACAATGACGGGACTTTCGTCATTGAGCATATAGTTTCCTCCGACTTTTACCGAACCCCGGCCGTGATTATAATCTTTCGTAACCGCTCCGGTCAGGGCGTCGACTGTTCCTGATGTCAATACACCGGCGAATGTCATATCCGAGACAAGCCCGGTGCCCATATATTCGTTTTTCATCAGCCGCACACGTACCAGTGTCATGGCGTGTTGCATCATCAGGCTGGCCGTCGGTACATCTTTGGTCACTTTGGCCGTTCCGTACAGGATGTCATTCTGATCCGCCAGGTCGAAAGGCACGCTCTTGAAATCGGTCACTCCCTTATCGTATGGCAGGTAGGCCACCACATCGGCATCCGCTTCCACCGGTACATCTTGCCCGGCATTCCATACCTTCCCGTCAAAGAGATAGGAGGCATTCTTTGTACCTGCCGCTTCATCCGTCCGGTCTGTGCTGATAAACACTCCCATTTCATGCCCGGGAGCAAAAGCCTCTATGATTCCCCTGGTCTGCTGCATGTCCTGCAACGATGCCGTGATGGCTAACTGTATCTTTTCAGGCTCTTCCGGCTCTTCCGGTTCTTCACCCGGCTCGTCCTTATCCCCGGGATTCACCACCGGTGGCACGGATTCCGGTATCAGTTCATCCGGGCCGCATGAGAAAAGCGTGCAGGTTAGCGAGGCGAGCAATATATATCTAAATATTTTCATTATTTTACTTTTTACAAAACCCAGTGTTTTACTTTTATTTGAAATTACTTCTTTATGCGTTTTCAAATTTTACTTCTTAACGTATTCCCGCCAGAATCTCTCCAGCTTATCCCGGTCAAGCGTACCGTCTTCCCTGACGAAACATTCTATCATCGTTTCAAGCAGTGTCTTGACTCCCCTGCAGCGATGGTCCGAAGCGAACGTCCGTAACTCCCATTTCAGATCTTCCGTCAGCGCGACGGTCTGGTTCGTTTTGGGTGATGTTTTTCCTGTCATACCTTTTTCTTTTCCCGGGGTTTCTCCCACCATGTTTTCCAGGGATATTCCTTTCGATGTAAAGTCTTTCATAATCCTGCCTTTCTTCTATTTATTTATTTTTTTAATTCTGCCCAGGAACTCCTTGACCAGCTCCCTGTAGTCATCAGCCCCGTTTGACGAAGGCGCATAGTCAAATATGCTCTGTGCCTTGTATTGTGCCTCTCCCAGGGCAACATTGCTTCGTATTACCGTTTCAAAGACACCATCTCCCAAACTTCTTACCAGACTCTCCCTGATATCCACATCCAGCTTTCTCCTGGCATTGTACTTGGTCATAAAGTATCCGAGTACCCGGACATCGGCTCCCAGCTTCCTTTTGAGCAGGCCGATGATATAGTGTATCTTTTCAATTCCTTTCATGGCGAAGTAATTTCCGTCCGTAGGTATGATCACGTAATCGCTTGCCATCAGCGCGTTTTGCGTGATGATCCCCAATGATGGGGGACAGTCGATAAGTATGTGGTCATACTTCTCTTCCAGCCCCTTTACTATTTCCCTGAAAAGGAATTCCCTTCCGGGTGTGGTGTACATGATCACTTCCGTAGCCGCCAGATCCAGGGAGGCCGGCAGTATGTCCACCTTCTCCAGCCACTTTTGCGGCTTTAACTCCGGCGGAGTGTCCTGCATACAGTCCTGTAGCGCACTCTCGAGCAGAACCTCCCGGGGAAGGCTTGCCATTTCCTCCCCGAACGCTGCCATTGTCGTATTCGCCTGCGGATCCGCATCGATAATGCAGACCCTTTTCTTATACATCCGTGCGATCCCGGCTGCCAGGTTCAGCAGCGAGGTTGTCTTTGCGACACCTCCCTTATGGTTCACACATGCCGTTGTAATTGTTTTCATACGTTTGCACCTCCTTGATTATTACCCTGCAAATGTAACTGTTTTTGGGGAGCTGACCAAACTTTTTGTCATGTTTTACTTTAATAGTATTTATATTTAAATACATTTAATAGTATAATACTTTAATAGTAACAATGTATATGTGATGTATTATGCTATATTAGTAATATACTCTTTTAAGTAGAATACTTGGTTAAATAACGTATTTCTTTCATGGGAAAAGCTACATCGCAATAAAATTGCGACTTTCTGTCTTATCTTGCGGGCGCAAAAGACATCAGGTCATATACGGACAGGAGTTTCGGGGATTTCCAGATCAGGGAATTCACTGTGGGCAGTTCAAGAAAAAGCCCCCGGCCTGTTAAAAAGCAACGCCAATCACTCGTTAACATACAGATGCGCATCACCGCACGACCGGGGGTAAATACCCTTGTCGCGGGATGCGCTTTTATCTGTATATGAATGATTGGCTTTGCAAAGATAAAAAAATATTCGCTATGACACTATTTGAGATTTTAAATTTTAATAGAGAACTACTGGAACGTCTGACCCGCATGGGTTTCAAACCGGATGACTATAAATATATCGACCTGTACAAGGAGTATGAACAGATGCGCCGGCAGGGTGATAAGGTGACGTACTGCGTCGCCGTTCTCTCCATCCGGCACGGCGTCTGTGAACGGAAGATCTATGAAATCGTCGGAAGATTCAAAAAGGAGTGTACGTTCCATGCAGTATAAATGCCGTCCGTTTTTTGTTTTCATGGGAAAAACTGAAGAATTTTGCTGCCCGGAAATACAAACACATATATTACACGACAAAATGATTATGAAAAAGGAAAAGACTTACTCCCGTGCTCCGCTCCCTTTCGTGGGGCAGAAGCGCATGTTCGTATCGGAATTCAAAAAGATCCTGAAACATTTTGATGACAAAACGATATTTGTCGACCTGTTCGGCGGCTCCGGCCTGCTATCACACATTACCAAACGTGAAAGGCCGGATGCGGTGGTCATATACAATGACCATGACAACTACCGCGAGCGTTTGGAAAACATTGACCGGACCAATACCCTGCTGAGAGATCTCCGTAAAATAGTCGGGATATATCCCCGCCATCAGAAGATTACCGGAAAAATGCGCGAGGCTTTCCTTGAACGCATCAGGCTGGAGGAGACAACCGGTTTCGTGGACTATCTTACCCTCTCTACTTCCCTACTGTTTTCCGGAAAATACGCACAAAACATGGAGGAACTTGAAGGATTGTATTTTTATAACAAGATACGCCAGTCTGACTACCGGTGTGACGGCTATCTGGACGGGCTTGAGGTAGTCTGCTACGACTATAAGGAACTGGCAGACACATACGGGGTGTTTCCGGGAGTGGTATTCCTGGTTGATCCCCCCTATATGGGAACGGATATCAGTACATACAAGATGGACTGGAAGCTGGCGGATTACCTGGATGTCCTGCTGGTACTGAAAGGACACCCGTTTGTCTATTTCACTTCCGGGAAATCCCCCATACTGGATTTTTGCCGCTGGATGGAAGAGCATCCCGGGATCGGTAATCCTTTCAAGGGAGCCGGCCGGTCCACACTTACCGCACGGATGAATTACAACTCCTCCTATACCGATATCATGCTCTACAAAGACCTGCCAAGGGCGGCCTGAGAAAGCCCTATACTCCACCTTGAATTCTTCTCCAGCGGATACTCCGGATGTAGACGGGGACCGCTGTTTTTGGGCATGTCGCAAGAAGTACAGCCAAAGAGACATATCATATGGAAATAAACTCATATCCGGCAGCAGAGGCTTCCACTGGCAAACAGAGGCGGTACAGCCCACGAAAAAAGAGTTGTACCAAACTTAGAATAACTGAAACGCCTGCCCACTTTGGAACCATTGAAATGGTAGCTGTCCATAGTGAATACGATGTCCTGTAGCTTATTGCTCTGTTCCATGTGCCTGAAATGCACTTCTACACCCTGCCGTTTCATGCTGGCAACAAACACGCTTCAATTACCGTACCTGCCAGCTTCCGTTTTGTACATATCGTAAAATTAGTACTTTGTCTTGTCCGACCCTTTCATACGGTTACGCTTGACATTCTCTTTACCATTTGCCATGTATACAGTTCTGTGGTTAGCAGATTGGCTATGTTGCAGCACAACGAAAGCAACAAATGACGTATACAGTCCACACAGGGTTGGAATATACAGAAGAGCAATTTGATTCAATTTTGTCACCTTTTATTGTAAATAACTAATTACAGATGACAGTTTTATGGGCCCTATCTGTGGTCGGGCAGTAACACCTCGTGATATTCAGACATCTAATTTTGATATTCGTATCTCACCACTGGTAAAATTCACCACGACAAAAGATAAGTTTGTAAAACCAGCTTTTACAAATAATACTCAAATGTAATATTTAGAGTGGTCTATTCCTTGGGGATATGTCCTCTTCCTTGCATTTTTCTGCTGTATGCTGCCATTTAAGGAAAATATATTCATATCTCCCTGTCTGTTTAAAATGAATAATTACTCTCTATTGTAATCAACCTTTCGGGAATGGAATGTGTTACACTACCATAAACGACCATTAAAATAGAAAGTATGAATACAAAATTATCAGCATTATTGATGTCAGTTTTATGTAGCGTTCCGCAAATACCGGCGGGAGCCTGTACGGGTATTACCTTGAAGAGCAAGGATGGTGCAACCGTTGTCGCACGTACCATTGAATGGGCGGAAAGTGTAATGAACTGTATGTATGTGGTTGTGCCGCGCGCTCAAGAGTTGCAGTCACTGACTCCCTCCGGTATGGATGGACTTAAGTTCAGGGCAAAGCATGGCTTTGTGGGCCTGGCGGTAGAGCAGAAGGAATTTGTGGTGGAGGGCATGAACGAAAAGGGACTTTCCGCCGGATTATACTATTTTCCGAACTATGGTAGGTATCCTGTTTATGATGCGGCACAGAGGGACAAGAGTCTTGCGGATTTTCAGTTGGTATCATATGTGCTGGCAGAATGCAGCACGGTAGATGAAGTGAAGGAGGCCCTTTCGCAGGTGCGTGTCATCAATATTGATCCCCGTTCGTCCACGGTGCATTGGCGCTTTACCGAAGCATCCGGAAGACAGGTGGTGTTGGAGATTGTAAATGAAATGATGAACTTCTACGACAATCCATTGGGCGTGTTAACCAATTCACCGGGTCTTGAATGGCATTGGACCAATCTGAACAATTACATCAACCTACAACCGGGCACGTTACCTGAACATAACTTCGGGCCGTTGGAGCCGAAGTCTTTCGGGCATGGCAGTGGTCTGCTGGGACTTCCCGGTGATTTTACACCTCCATCCCGTTTTGTGCGTGCCACCTTTTTCCAACTTACGGCACCACAACAACCCGATGCAAAAGGAAGTGTGTTCCAAGCGTTCCATATTCTGAACAACTTTGATATTCCGACGGGTAGTGAACAGCCCTGGGGAAAGGCGTCAGCCAATGTACCGAGTGCCACCCAGTTTACCGTTGCGTGCGATATACGGGACCAGAAGGTTTATTATCGTACCATGTACAACAGCAACATCCGTTGCATTGATTTGAAAACGATAAATTTCGACAATGTAAAATATCAAGCGGATCCTTTGGATGAAACGAAGGAGCAACCGGTGGAAATGAAAGTGATAAAATAGCTACTGATCCTTTAACAGGAGTGGTGCAGGCGGAATAGGAAGTCGGTATTGACTATGAGTTGGAGAACAGAGATAATTTATGTTCTGGAAATAGGTATTGCAATGTAGATAGTGTAAAAAAACGATAGAATCCAATATAATCAATATCGCTTTTTATTTTAATTGTTTGTTTTTCATTTTTTATATTTGAAGCGACTTGAATAAAAAAGTAGCTATTAGCACATCAACATCTGTACTAATACCTTATATACAACCATACCAACACTGGCTCTCATTGTTGGTGCCACAAGTGCACCTGCAGCGATCCAATGCCTATATTACAAACAAAACTGTACCAACTTGTGTTGTAGGGGGGATAGCATCATTTCCATAGTTGCTAATAATAACTATATTTTGTTTTTCAAAATCATATTTGACATCGCATATAGGTTCGTTTGTTTCGTTGTAAAGAGTATAAATGTTATCAGATGCCTTTGAAAATTTTAGTAGATAAATAATTTCATCATTAAGGATAATCCCTGCTAAAAGTTCATTTTCCTTTTTAGTAGAGGGTACAAGGTAGAGTTTTTCTTGTTTATCCAAAAGATTTGCTATCATGGATTTTGTGAAATTATATTCGTCTAATAATGTCCTACTTTCAAGGGAGAGCGTTTGGGATGTGTGAGAAGAAAAAAGTTGTTTGATAGCTTCTGTAATTATCACCTTTAGAAATAGAAAACTTAGCTTCTTCTTATTGAGCTACATTCTCATTTAAAGAGTTTTTGTTACAAGAACTAATAAAGAAAAGATAAAAATAAACAATAGGCTTTTATTATGTATTTTTAGGTATGAGATTTCACAAGTATACAAAAGAAATGATTAAAAGTTAATATGTAAAATTAATTATTTATCTTTTATTTTTCTCTTTAGTGCATTGATTATCCAATCTTTTGAATTATTCTTTTTTCTGTGGCTCTCCGTTTGGAATGGCCAATTTACAGATCAATAGAGTTCGTTTTTATTATTCTATTTTATTTAAGATACCCGTTGGCAGAGTTAAATATATACTAAGTTAATTCCGCCAACGGGTTTAATTAGTTGTCTTCGACTACAATGGTAGCTACCGAACGTGCTGGCAGCTGCAACTTTTTCAGCGGTTGTTCACCCATGTATCGCAGATTCTTGTCGATGGTGGTCAGATAAACTTTTCCTTTTTGGGCATGGTCACAGTTTAGGCTAATCACCTGATTTTCCTTTGAATAGTTGATGGCTACGGTCACCACTTCTTTCCCATCAGTATACGATGAAATCATCAGTGAAGTAGCGGCTTCCAAGTCACTTATCTTATAGGTAGGTTTTATGGCGATACGTTTCATACCCGGACGTACAAAGAAACTGTAGTTGGCAGTAGTCCACAGCATTTTGGTGGTAGAGATTTCACCGTCATATTGTAGTGACAATCCGTTTGAACCTTCAAGTGGCAATAGCTGAATGGGCACATCCTCGCCTAGTGATACGGCAGTCCACCATTGCCAAGCCGAAGCATTTGCCAAAGTTAGATCATTGTGGATGATGCGGGCTACATACAAGCCTAGGTTAATGCTGCGTTCCGGAGAGGCTGGCATAGTAATTTCTTCATTCTTTTCCAGAATGCAGTATTCTGATGCCCAAAATTTGGTGTTGTGACCGTTGGCTGAGAGCTCTTTGTGAATTCGGTTACGTATATCCACCAGCAAGGTAGCGGGGTAGGCCGACCAATAGTCGTGTGCTGCTACACAGTTAAACAGGTTTTTGAACTTCAGCACGCTGTATTGTCCGTCTTTGTAGAACATAGAGTGGATGATATCATCTGGAGTTTTAGCTATCGAATCAATTTCAAATAGATATTTCATGTCACCTACTTCTGGAATTAGAATTTTTGTGTCGATTTGAGCTTCGCTGATTGCTTTATCCAATTCTTCTACCATGCGGTAAAGGTCGGCTTTGGTGGCAAAGCTGCCTTCTTGGAAGGAATTGGCATGCCATTGCCCGTTTGGCTCATTGTTCGGGCTGATGTAATTTACGTGAAAGCCTTGTTCACGGAAATGTTGGGCACTCTTCACCAAGAAACGGGCAAAGTCATCGAATTTATCATTTTGCAGATTGATGCAATCTTGGTCAGTAGAAACTGTAGAAGCACTACGAGTCATAAAGTAGGGAGCTGAGTTCGTGAAAAACAGAAAGTTGTTCATGCCTCGTTCACGGGCCGCTTTCATGAACCATTGTTGTCCAGCTTGTTTGGTAAAGTCATATTTACCATCGGGTGAGAGGAAACATTCGGTACGGTTCCAGGAGTTATCCACCTCCTTTGCTTCACGGTTTTCGTAGCTTCCGGCTCCGATGTTTACGCGCCAGTTAGTCAAGGCCATACCGATGGGGTTACCTTTTTCGTCAAATTCACGTTTGAATAGTAAGTCGGCAATTTTTTCTTTTTTCTCTTGAGGCCAGTTTTTACCAATGAAGGCGCAGCGCCAAGCGTCTGAGGCGCTGAAGTTGTCTATTTCTTGATAGACGGTCTGTTTATCGATGATAAAAACCTTTTTATTCTGAGCGGCAAGTGGTTTCAGGCTTATGCTGAGGGTTAAAGCCGCAATTAAAATTGATATTTTTCTCATGGTATACAATTAAAAAGTAAGTCCCTATACTCGATGACGACACCAAGCATCCATCATAGCATAGGGACCCAACAAATATTAGGACTACTTAATAAAATTATATTTTGAAGTTAGTTTGTTTCAAGTTCGGGTTCTTATCCAATTCAGCTTGTGGAATCGGCATGTAACGGTTCCTGAATTTACGGATCTCGAGTACCACCTGGTTCTTTTCACCTTGGAAAATTGTAGCACGCTCCTCTTGGGGAATGCTTGTATCCATATCTACGGTACCTTGGTTAGAAGCATAGATTGGACCATTCAGTACGTCCTTGGCAATGTCCCAACGGATGATATCATCTCTTCTCAAGCCCTCGAAAGCAAATTCTACACGGCGCTCTCTTCTGAGCAATTCTCTCAGTTTAGCTTGTGTATTATATTTTGCTCTGTCTACTTTTGGCATGCCAGCTCTTTCTCTGATCAGGTCAATCAAGTCAGTAGCACCCGAAAGGTCTGTATTCTTTTCAATCATAGCTTCAGCCTTTGAGAGTAGGATTTCAGCATAACGGAACACAATCATATCCAGACCAGTGTTGTTTATATCTGAATATTGAGTCAGTGGTTTCATGTATTTACAGATAGAATAGCTAGTTTGAGAAGCATTTCTAGAATCAAGACGATGATCTTTGTTAGGTTCACCGTTAATGTTTCTGTCCAGCGTATTATAGATTCTCTTTCTACCCTTGTTATCCATCCAATCAGCACCCGAGTAAAGGATTGTAGCATAGAAACGAGGATCTCTATCTTTGTAAGGATGTTCTGGATTATACTCACCTTTAGCCTGAGCTTCTTCGATTGTCAGACCATCCTTCATTTCATATGCATCAATCAGAGATTGGATGGGTACGAATGCCGACCAACCGCCATCGATTACGTTACAGAATTCAATGATGGTTTGGTTTTTGTAGTCGTTCATTACTTTCTTTACAGCCAGAATGATTTCGCAGTTGTCTTCATTGGCTTCTTTGAACAATTCAGAGTAAGGAACTTCACCTTCTTGGTACAGATTATACACACCCAAGCTCTTGATTTCATTGGCAGCGTCAATCACTTCATCATACTTTTTGTAGAACAGACACAATCTTACCTTCAAGGCCAAAGCAGCACCGCGTGTAATTCTTCCTTTCTGTTTTGGACTTACGTCCAGTGCTCCGTCTTTGGTGATGTCATTTAGTTCATCAAGGATGAATTCCACTACATCAGTTTCTGGAGTAGCCGGCAGTTTGGCATCTTCCAAAGAAGGAACCACTTCTGTAACCAAGGGGATGTCACCATATGCAGTTACCATCATGTAGTAACGCCAAGCCCGTAGAAAGCGAACTTCGTTTTTCAACACTTCCAAACGTCTGGGATCATTGAAATGAATTTCTTTGGTAGTAACCTGATGCAAGAAGTTGTTACAACGGGTAATTAGAGTGTAGTTATACCAGTTGATGCCTGGAACGGCATGAGTAGCTGTACCATTGGCAAAAACAGCCCAGTTAGTATTGATGGCACAATAACCGTTATCACTGAACACGTCATTGTATATAGTATAATCTTGGTTGGCATAGTCATCATAACAACCTACAGCTAACATTTCTACATCTGCTTCTGTTTTTGGGAAAGTAGCGGTAGATAAGGCATCGTACGGCACTCTATCCAGCGAACAAGCTGTGAATAAGAGACCTGAAATAAGTGACAAATATATATTTCTCATAGTTGCTAAATTATAATGTAATATTAATACCAATAGAGTGAGTCTTCACGTGCGGATAGTATGCACCCCATCCTGCCGGAGCTTCAGGGTCGATACCTTGAGGAGTCTTGCTGAATGTAAGCAGGTTAGTACCGCTATAGTAAATTCTAGCAGATCCCAAGCGTACAGCTTGCAGCCATTCTTTAGGAACATTGAAACCAACTTGGATATCTTTCAGACGCAAGTAGTTGGTATTTACCAACCAGAAGTCTGAACAGGTAGTTTCCGGCAAGTTATATGTTCTGAATTTAGAAGCTCTAGGCCATTTGTTGGTTGGGTTTTCCGGGGTCCAGCGGCCTAACCAGTGATTTGAAGGATGACCAGAGTCACCGTTAAATTCACCGTAGAATTCATCAGTGAAGTAGCGTGATACGCCAGCGGCACCTTGGAAGAACAAGTTGATGTCAAACATTTTCCATCTGGCACCCAGATTGAATGCGAAAGTATATTTCGGGTTTTCTGAGCTCAAGATTACCTTATCATCAGGGTTGATTTCACCATCTCCGTTTATGTCTACCAATTTGATATCACCAGGAATTAAACGGTCGTTGCTTATCATTGTGTATTTCGGAGCATTTGCTATTTCTTCCTTGCTTTGGAAGATACCGTCTGATTTGTAACCATAGAAGGCATTAAATTCCTTACCTACCATGCGAATAGTACGGGCATCTTTCTGAACGTCTACATTACCCAGTGATAAAATTTCGTTCTTGTTGTAAGTAAAGTTACCGCCAAAGTTCAGCTGAACTCCACCCAGTGTTTTATGCCAAGCCAAAGAAACCTCAAGTCCTTGGTTTCTCATAGCTCCCACATTGTCCCAGTAACCAGGATACCCATAAGTATTCGGTACATTTACCTGCATCAAGATACCAGTTGTCTTTCTGTTGTAGTATTCCAAAGTGACCTGCAGTTCGTTGAATAAAGTCATGTCTACAGCTGCACCCCAAGTAGTAGTCTTTTCCCAAGAGATATCCTGGATTTTATTTTCAGTTTGTACTGCACCACCGCTTACCTTGTTGTCGAATGGATATTTCGCGTTGGTAGCATATGTATTGATGTACGGATAGTAGTCGTTACCAATCTGTTGGTTACCGAGCATTCCCCAAGAACCTCTTACTTTCATGTCGGTTACTACTTCGTTGAAAGCAGTACCTTGTATAAAATCTTCGTTAGTTACGCGCCAAGCACCTGAGAATGAGGGGAACCATCCCCAACGGTTGCCTTCTGCAAAACGGGAAGAACCGTCACCTCTCGCGTTAGCTTCGAACAGATATTTGTCCATGTAGTTGTATTTCAAGCGGCCGAATACAGAATTCATTGCTAGTTCACGAGTATAACCAGAGTTTCTCATACCTACTACTGAACCACCATTCATATCAGTTACGTCTGATGACGGGAAGTTTTGTCTGTAAGCATCATCATATTCATAAGAATAGAGTTCTGTGTGGAAACCAGCCAAAGTGTTTACGGTGTGCTTCTGGGCGAAGGTCTTGTCGTAGTTCAACAAGATATCACCTTGTCTGCGGATTTCCTTAGTGTGGCTCTTAGTCAGGCGGATTGGACCGTCGTATTTGTTTGCATTATATTGCAAGTCTTTTCTGTACAGCTTGTAACTCTTGTTCACTATGTTATAAGAACCGTTGGCGGTAATTTTCAAACCGTCCCAGATATCGTATGAAAATTCAGCGAAAGCATTCAAGTAATCTTTGTCTGTATCACCGGTAGAACCCAAGTCTTGGAATGCAATGGGGTTACCATCGGCAATGGCACCATAAGTACCATCTTCATTTTTGTAAGGAACCATCGGAGAGATACGGTTTACTTGTCTGAATACTTGATAAGCAGCACCGTCTGACCAAGAAATCGGGTCAGTAGGCTCTTTCATCAATGTATTAGCGAAGTCCAGATTGATTCTTGATTTCAAGCGTTCAGTCAGCTTCAGATCTAAGTTGGTACGAACATTGAACTGTCTGTTAGAAGCGTTTTCAACGATACCTTCTTGTTTTACATAACCCAGGGAAGCTCTATACTTCGCCCATTCAGAACCACCGTCCATACCTATGTTATGGCGGTTCATGAAACCAGAGCCGGTATAGAACAAGTCGTACCAGTCAGTGTTGGGATGACCGTATGGGTCAGAACCCTCGGCATATTTACGGATGTCTTCTTGAGTGTAGGGTTTTCTCTTTTCAGCTTGTTCAGAAGAAGCGCCTTGAGAGATGGCATCCCAGTATTCAGCTTCATTGGTCAATTCAGCCAATTCAGCAGAGTTGGTACGGTCCATCAAATCGGCAGGTTTTGACCATCCGAACAAAGCACTGTAAGTCAATTTGGGTTTACCACTCTGTCCGCGCTTGGTAGTAATCAAGATTACACCGTTAGCAGCTTTAGAACCGTAGATGGCAGCTGAAGAAGCATCCTTCAATACAGAGATGCTTTCGATATCGCTCGGGTCAACCACGTTCATATCGCCTTCTACACCGTCAATCAAAACCATCGGAGAAGAAGCATTGAATGAACCCAAACCACGGATTAGAATTTTACCGGTATCCTGACCTGGCTGACCGCCGGCATTGGTTACAGTTACACCCGGTGCTAAACCTTGCAATCCCTGAGATATATTGGATATTGGTCTAGAAGCCAATGATTTAGAGTCAATCGTAGCAACAGCGCCGGTCATGTTAACTTTCTTCTGCGAACCGTAACCTACTACAACAACTTCGTCCAGTAATTCGGTATCGTCCACCAGCTTTACAGCCATCTGTTTGCCAAATTGTGCAGTCAGTACCTGAGTTTTGTAGCCGATGAAAGAAATTTCAATTTTGGCATTTGGGGTACTCAAATTCAGTGTAAAGTTACCGTTGATGTCGGTCACAGTGCCGTTGGTAGTACCTTGCTCTACTACTGAAGCACCGATTACCGGTTCACCAGTAGAATCGATAACGTTACCTTTGGCTGTTTTCTTGTCTTGTTGAGCAATTCTAGTCGCTACGTTAGTAATTTTAGAGAGAGTTATATTGTTACCTAGCACCTTGCAATCAATATCGGTGTTGTCAAAGATGCCTTTCAGCAGCTCTATTACATCGGTATTGCTTCCATTTACATATACGGTGCGTTTTACGTCCACATCGTTCTTGTCATATACAAACAAATAATCCGTTTGTTTCTCAACTTGTTGAATCACAGATTCAATGGTATAATTCTGTGTCTTAAGGGATACTTTTTGATCCATGTACTCGGTTACACTCGCCAGGGCAGTATTTACGCCTAAAAAAAGAGCATAAGCCGAAACCATACCAACTTTAACGATATGGTTACAGTTTGAAATAACTTTTTTGTAGGAATTAAAATCCATAATTTACTTTAATTTAATCATTAGTATTTTGTTTAAGATCAGATGGCTTCAAGCCACGGGCGGTATTATTTTCGGAACCGCCTTACGTTACGCTACAATAGGGTGTTTTACATAGGCATTTTATAATTTATAAGTTACACAATTTATAAGATGATAATTTTTTTATTTTCGTAATCAATTTGATAGTCAAAATGATTGGTTTCTTTCAGCACTCGTATGATGTGTTCCAGTCCATCTTTGGCACGGAACTTACCGGTGCAGTAGGGTGATTTTCTGGTTAAAGAAGTATTTCTGATTTGGAATTCAACATCATAGTATTCTTGCAGTTTGTCGAACACTTCCAACAGAGGTTCGTTAAAATAGAGTATCCCTTTGCGCCACAGATAATTGTTAGTATTTTCAATCGGTTTGACCTTCAATACTCCTTGGCATAGCGCTGCACGCTGGTTGGGGGTAAGAATTACGGCCGATGATTTTTTTGCATTAGTAGTGACTTCCACTTTACCGTTCAATAGGGCCGCTTCAAATTGAGGAGAATCCTGATAGTCGTATACATTAAAGGAAGTACCTACCGCTTTTACTTGATATTTAGAAGTAGAAACGATAAAGGGATGCTCCTTGTCGGATTTTACTTCGAAGAATCCTTCACCGTCAAGTTCTACCAGGCGTTTTTTTCCGTTAAATTTCGAGGGGAAGGTCAGGGTACTGCCGGAGTTCAGCCATACCTTGGATCCGTCGGCCAGCATTATTTCTACATGCTGTCCAGTTGGTACATGGATTTGGTGTTGTAGTTCGTGGTGGGTTGTTGTTGTCTGCCGGTTCAAGAAGAAGTGCAGGGCAAAGCCCAGCACGAAGATAGCCGCTACCTTCATGAAAGATATGGCATAATGTTTCCACGGGAGGATTTTAGCTTTTTTGGGGAGGGCAACTTCTGTTTGTTCGGACATGTCCTCAATCCAGTAACTCATTTCAAACAGACGGCAAAGCTGTTGGTAGTAACGCTGGTGTTCTATCTCCGCTTCTATCCATTCAGTAATTCGTTGAGTTTCTTCATCCGAAACCTCTCCTTTAAAATAAGCTATTAATAATTCGTCGTCCATAATTCTTTATCGTTTGTAATAATGGCGACTGAAGGAAGGGATTCCCTAGTGTTGATTCAGGAAATTAACTTCTATTAAGAAATTCATCCCTTATTGATTGGGTTCATAAAACAGAGCCAAGTTAAGATAGGGAGGTAGTCTTTGAGGGCAGCACGAAGTTCTTTAAGGGCCTTGTTCATGTGATAATCTACCCCTTTGACCGAGATGCCCAGAGTTTGGGCAATTTCCTTTCCCGATTTATTTTCAAAGCGGTTCATAATGAATACCTTTTTGGTTTGTTCCGGTAATTGGTTGAGGGTTTTCATTACGATAGATTTGATTTCCTGTGAGAAAATATAGCTGGGATTACAGCCTTCCAAGTTTGAGATTCGGATAGCTAGTTCGCGCTGTTTCCATTGTATAAGATCATCTTTGGTATCTTCCCGTCGTACTTGTGTTTTGAGATAATCCAACGATTTATGTTTCACGATGGTGATAAGGAGAGCCATGGGGTTATCAACCGATTCCACCTTCATGGTTTCGAGCAGTTGCAGGAAGGCGTCCATAGTGATGTCTTCAGAAGCTTGCTTATTGCGCACATAAAAGCATGCAAAGTTGCAAACCTTATTAAACGAACTTTTATACAAAAGATTGAATCGTTCCACTTCCGAAAGGCTACCATGTGTCGACATTCTATGTATTTTTAAGATAAACAATTCGCAAAAATAGTTTTTTTTTGCAAAAGTAACAATCTGACTGCATATTTCTTTCAGTATTCATTCTTAACTAGAGGAAAGTAGTATTACCCCCTAAAAACGTTTACATGTATATGCCTTTTCCCTATTGTTTATTATTCGGTGATATCAAGCAGCTGACAATTGAAGCTGTTGCGATTCCAATCATTGGGGGCGATCACAAATTTTTTTCTTATAACAATATATATATTACATTTTTATATAGAATATGATTCAATCTAGGATCCACAACAGTTTGGGAAAACGATCGCGAATTGTAGAATAATAAAAAGATACCATAAAAAATAACATTAGGCAGTAGGTTCAGTACCTTGCCGTTTTTTTGTGTCCGGCCGGATAGGCTCAGGCATTTTTTATTATCAGCCAATTACAGAAAACTGTTCTAACGATAAAAATGCTTCTTTCCTGAGAAAAAACGTATGTCGCAATATAATTGCAACGAACTGCCGTATCTTGTCCCCGAAATCATAAATGTATAACCCCAAACAAACCATGTTATGTTGAATGAAAACAACCGGTCCTCGGACCGGATCCTGACCGAGAGGATCCTGGACGATCCAGACATGATCCTGAAAATTGAGAATCCTTCCCTGAAGCAGCAGATGGCTGCCGTACAGAAGAAACCTGAGCTGATCGCCAGCTTGCCGCTTGCGGGAGAAAAGGTGCAGCTTGCGGCGGTTATCGCCTGCCCGGAAAGCATCCTGCTTGTAGATACTCCCGCACCTGCCGCCTGCTTCATGGCCGTGGAACGGATGCTCAAAGCGGAACTTCTTCCCGTGCCGGGTGTCCTGAATGCGGCAAGGGAGTTGATACTGCAGATGAAGAAGGATAAAGCCGATGGAAGATCAAGCGGAGCCGCCATTGAGAAATTCCTGGATGAAGTCAAACCCATTAAAAACTAATCGCCATGCCTACCATTTTAGAACGCCTGGCCGCATTGTTCAGCCGGGATATGCGGGCCGTCCTCCGCAATCCGCGTGCCATCAGTATGATCGAGAATCCTTCCATACGGGTCCAGATGGCCGCCATCCGGAGGGATAAAAGTGTCATCTGCTTTATAGACAAGCCGGTGGAAAAAGTACAGCTCGCCGCAGTCAGGAATGCACCACACAATATTCATTTCATCGCTTCGCCCGGTGAGAGGGTGCAGCTCTCCGTTATCAGGAGCAGGCCGGCCTACATCGGCTTTATTTCCAATCCAACGGAAAAAGCACAATTGACAGCCGTTGAAAGGAGGGCTGAATGTATCTCCCTGATAAGCAAGCCTGCGGTAAAGGTACAGTTAATGGCTGTCCTGAAAGATCCGGCACATATCGCCTCCATCAAAGAACCGGCCGAGAAGGTACAACTGGCGGCGGTCCAGAAGAACCCTGAATACATCCGCCACATTGAATCACCTACGGTGAAAGTACAGCATATGGCTATTCAAGGCAACGCGGATACCCTGCGGCACATCAAGTCCCCGGCAGATACCGTACAGTTGGCGGCAGTCCAAGCCAAAGGAGAAACCATCAGGTATGTGTCCGAACCCTCGGAGGTGGTACAACTGGCTGCCGTCAGAAGCAATCCATTGAATATACGGTATATTGAAAATCCTACGGAGAAAGTCCAGTTCTCCGTCCTGCATGCCGACAGGGAGGCGGCTGCGCTTATCAGCTCTCCTTCAGAGGCAGTCAGGAAACAGGCCGAAGAGATGTACGGGCTGAAGCTGGAGAAGCAGGAGAAGCCGGCGGACCGGGAAGCGGAGCCGTCATCCGAAGCGCCGGAATCTTCCGCAACACGGCGCACACCCAGAAAAAAGACCGAACAGAGTACGCAATCCACGCGAAAACCTTCCGCCAGGCAGGTTAAGACGGCAATAACCAAACTGGATAAGGAGCTCCGGGAAATCCGGGAACTCCCACAGGGTAAGGACAGGGAGCAAAGACTTATCAAGGCCTTTGAGGAATTCAATTCATCCGCCGTCCCCGAAAAGAAAGGGTGCAACGTGGAGAGCATCCTCAAGGATCTTCGCGGGAAGGGAGTCAAGGTGGAAGCCATGAAAGCCGAAGAGTGGCACTCCCTGATGAATGGAAAGGCCATACAACCCTCCCTTATATCCGGAGCGTCCAAGCCGGCCGCAAAGGGAGCCTCTTTCATGCTTACCAAGACTCCGGTCGGGTATGCGGTAAAAGCTGTGAATACGGTCAACAGCCTTACCCGGCAGGCCAGTGCCGATATGTAACGTACCAATGTACGACCGATAAAAACATGTTTTTTGAATTTACTTGTTTACTTGAGTCCTGCTTAAGTAAACAAGTATTTCTCTTTAATGACCAATCAAGTAACATACTTATTCTTTCATGGGATGAAACAGATATCCGAACATCTTTTCACAACCGAGGAGCAGGCAATCATAGCCCGCAGTAAGGCGGAAGGCAGTTACATGAAAGCTCCGAACGGACAGGCAACCAACCTGAATAAAAAGCAGTGGGCACAGGTACGTACCCGGGCATTCAGGGAGTGGTTCGGGGATTGGGAGAACAATCCGGATGAAGCATCCAAGGTCAGAGATGCCAATGGGGAGCCTCTGGTGGTGTATCATGGCACTCCGATTTCACGGGATCAGGCGGCATGGCCGATGTGGTTTTAACGGGATTGGACGGAGGCCAGACAATGCCCGGATGAAGACAGTTACCTCTTCGGTATAAACCAAATGGAAAAGATATCCTGGACGCATTGAAGGACAGGGCCTCCTTGGCAATGAAAGAGGCGGAAACAATTCCATGTCCTGCGCGTCAATATATGGCGGTGCCCTCATCCGGTGAACGGAAGCTGGAAGGATTACAGGAACAGGAATGGCAGGACAGGATTCTTGATTATATCGCAGAGAATTATCCTACACAAACGACCGTTTCCGCACAGACAAGATCTCCGGAAGGACTGAAGGAGAGGGAGGCAATGAAAAAAGACAAAACACTCAGGAAGATGAAAGAAGAAGCCGTTGCGGCATTGAATGCCGCTGATGAAAAAGTAATGGAAGCGTTCAAAAAAGAGAATGGTGATATACTCTTTCGTGAGGTCAAAGAAAATGACGGCGGCAAATCTTTGGTGGGCCTGCATAATATCAGTGAGGAGAAGCTGCTTAAAGCCTTGAAGCTTGGAGGGCTTGCCAATCCCAGTGCCGCCGTGATTGATATAGCCAGGCAGTCACATGAAGGATACGGGGAGATTTCCCTGATACTCCCTTCTTCCATGATTGACAAACGTACCGGAAGGAATGCCGGAACATTCAGCGGGGACGCGTGGACCCCCGTCTATCCGCAAATAGAAAGGCAGTTTTCCGGTGACGGTAGCGGGCGTGTCCGGGATGCCATTTCCAGGCTGCCACAAGAGATGCAACCGAATGTACGCAGTGCCTGGAACAGCTACATGGACGGGCGCGACGAGGGGAGTGCGTTCGCTTATCAGTTTTTATATGAAAGAGGCGAGGCACCCGAATTCAGGAAGATAGAGCCGCTCTTTGGGGAACATCTGCGGAACCGGATATCCGCCATCGACGCGCTCGATGACTATGATGAACGCAACACGGCCCTGTTGGAGGTTTATATAGAAGAGAATTTCGGTGGTGATCAAACAAAATTTAAAGATTATATCGAAACAAGGAAACGGGTATTACAGGATAAAATACAAGCGTTCCCGGAACAAAAACAAAAAGGTTTGGCTTACAGAAAAGCGGTCCAGAAGCTGAATGATATAGAAGAAAGGGGCTATGAATACAGTTCCGTACAAGACTTCTATGACAGGGTGAAGGCAGATATCCGCCAGGCCGGCAGTGTTGATACCTACCATACCCTGCAGGATGCCTTGGATAAGATCAACGGATCGGAAGCGCTGAGCAGGCAGTATGCGGAGTGGAAGGAAAGCCTTGCGGACAAATATGGTATCAAGGAGGTACTTTTCAAAGGTTATACTCCGGATGGTGCCAGGATCTACCTTCCCCATACCCTGGAGAATGTCTCCGGGTTAATGAAACGGCAGGGCCTGGCCGCTGCAACCGGCTGGGGAGGTTCCTTCTCTGAATTCGCGGCCGCTCTTATGAAGCCGGTCGGCACACTGGACGGTATTCGCCGGCAGAAGGGAAGACTGACCACTGACCATAGTGATCTGGAGGCATTCAGGGACAAATGGCAGGAGGTCTACTTTGATCTGGGAATCAAGCTTAACCCGGGCGGTGGCACCTTTGATGATACCGGCCTTTACCGTGTGGAGGATATCGCGTTGAAACCTGATCCCGGGAGTTTTGCCAAACGTGAGTACGGGGTGGAACTTACCGGGGAGGATGTACGGCAACTTAAAGAGATGGTTGATGCCATACAAAATGAATATCCCGCCATGTATTTTGAAACCAAATTCGAGCGTCCGGTCTATTTGAATGAATTTGTAGCAGCGGTCGTGCCGGAGAATGTAAGTGAAGACGTTTCCAAAGCGGTCCGTGAAAGCGGGCTGCAAGTGTTTGTTTATAAACCCAAGGATGAATCCTCGAGAAACGAGGCTGTGAAACTGGCGTCGGAAATTAAAGGTGTACGGTTCCGGCTTGCGGGTGGGACGGGAGCCTTCACTCCTGCCTGTACAGCAAGCGGGCAGGTTTTCCTTTCCGGGGATGAACGGATGGCGGAACTCTCCCGCCATGCCGTTTTCCTGGCCCGCAAACAGCACATCCCCGTGAACATCATCCATTCCATCGGCGAGGTGGATTCTCCCAAAGTACGTGCCCTTATTGCGGGCGGGAAGGATATAAGGGGCTGGTATGACATCCCTTCGGACCGTATCTGCCTGTACCTGCCCAAAGCGCGCGGCAAGGAGGATATCGAGCGTACCCTGCTGCACGAAGGAGTGGGGCATTACGGCCTGCGCAGACTGGCCGGGCGGAAGCATATGGACGCGTTCCTGGATGACATCTTCGCCGGATGCGGGGAAAAGGTGCGCGGGGAGATTATCCGGCTGGCCGGTACGGGAAAAATGGATATACGTACCGCAACGGAAGAATACCTGGCATGTATGGCCGAAAGCGGGGCGGATGCCCGTGTATGGGACAAGATCCGCCTTGCCTTCAGGAACCTTCTGCGGAAGTTAGGTTTCAGCATCGAGGTTGATGACAGGGAGCTGAAGGGTCTGCTCGCGGCCAGCCGGGAAAACCTGAAGAGAACGGCGGCCACCCGCATACCGGAAAAGATACAGACCCCGAAAGGAGAACTTGAGCTTACCCCCCGGATATGCCGCCGGATCTCTCAGAAGTAAAGACGGAGTCCGGGATGTCACACCGTTCCTGAAGGAGATGAAGAGGGCCGGGCTGAAGCCGGCCTCCCTCAGTCCGGAGGAATGGAAATCTCTTTTCAGCGGTAAAGGAATAGCGCTTCCCGACGGCAGGATGCTTATGGCCGTAAAGGAACCGGCCGGATATGGACTGAAGATAACCGCTCCGGCTCTCCGGAGTATCAAAACGGCAGAAATGGAAATATAAGATTTGGATTATGAATATGGATAAGAATGATTCTTTCGACGGGCCCCTGCAGGAGGGCAGACATACGACCCTGCGTTCCTTTTCCTGGGGAAACAGGGAGTTTACCATTTCCTCAGACAAAATCAGCCTGTATGTGGGGGGCATACCCTATGACACGAAGCCGATGCTGGATATTCTCCGCGGATCCGGAGTAGATCCCGGGAAACTCTCTCCCGCCAGGTGGATCTCTTTGCTCCGGGGGCAGCCTACACGCCTGCCGGGTTGTGAAAAGCCGTTCATGCTGTTCAAAGCCCCATCCGGATATACTCTCAGGTGCCTGGAAATAACCAGGGGCAGGAACAGGGCTTTCCAGACGGAAATGTAGTATGACACATGTAAATACTTAAAGAGTAAATCGTATATCAATCAAATTAAAGTAATCAGATTATTGAAGTAAATCATTAAAGTAAATTGTTATGGAGAATCTTATTCCTTATATCAAGCTTATTATTCTGGCACTGGCCTGCCTGGTGACGGGAGTTTGCACCCTGAACCGGAAATGGTATGTCAACCTGCCTGTCTTTCTTATATGCATAGCGGGCGAGACCTTCATGGCATACCTGTTCTTTCCCGCATACGCATTATGGCCGGCCTGCGGTTCGGTGGCCATATTCGCTTTCTCCACCGCATGGGAACATCTCAAGCCTTCAGGACGGAAAGAGAACAAGTCCCCGATCAGGTTGCCCGTCATTTCCGGGGTTCCATACCGCCATCTGGAATTCTATTACTATTATTCCAATTTCCTGGTCTATGGAGGGGCCGGTTCGGGAAAGACAAAGAGTATCGGCAAATGGCTGCTGGAGGAATATATCAGGCTGGGCTTCGCAGGGTTCATCTACGATTTTAAGGACGTGGACTACACGCAGACGGCCTATAACCTGACAAAGAAGTACGGCTACCCGCACAAGTTTTACTACGTGAGTTTCGACAAGCCGGAACGTTCATACCGGTTCAACCCGCTCAAGGTGGTAAAGGACCGTACCGAGCTGATGCAGCTCATGGAAGATGTCCTGCTCGCACTGCTTCCCAAGGGGGAAAAGCAGAATGAATGGGTGGCCGGGGGGCTGGGTATCCTGCGCGGGGTAGCCTTCCGCTTTTGGGATGAATTTCCCGAGTATTGCACGCTGCCCCATATCATGGCCTTTATCATGACCGCCTCTACCAGGCAGCTGTCCATATTCCTGCAGCAGAACCTCGTTGCGGAAATGATGGCCGGCGCGTATCTCAAGGCCGAAGGTTCCGAAAAGACCCAGGCATCCTACCTTTCCACCCTGTGTAACAACCTGTCGACCATTTCACAGAATGAAGAGATAGCCTATATCCTTTCAGGGGATGATTTTGACTTCAACCTGATCGATCCGGAAGATCCGAAACTGTTCGCCATCAGCAACAATTTTTCCAAGAATTCGGTCTATGCCCCGGTGATAGGCATGCTTATGAGCATATCCACCCGCCAGTTCACCATGCAGAACAAAGTGCCTTTCGTCTATTTCCTGGATGAAATGACAACAGTCAATATCAAGAACTTTGAGACGCTGCCTTCGGTCTTGCGCGAATACAAGGTCGGCTTTGTGCTGCTTACACAGTCCGGCGCAAAACTGGAAGCCCTGTATGGTAAACTCGACCGGTCCTCCGTGGAAGCCAATTTCGGAATCCAGTTCTTCGGACGTACCAAGGATGTGGAAGCCCTGAAATATTATCCGCAGATGTTCGGTAAAGAGGAAAAGGAAAGAAAATCCCGGAGCACGGGAAAAAGCGGCAGCAGTTCGAACCGGAGCGTTACCATCTCTTCCCAGAAAGAGGATATCTACCAGGGCAGGGATTTTGCGGATCTCGAGCCGGGAGAGTTCATCGGATCCGCCACCCGTGCCAATGTCAGATACTTCAAGGTGATGCTCGGGGAGTTTAAAGAAAAGGATGAAAAACCACTGCCCGACGTCCGGGTCCTGGAACCGGGAGAAATATCCGGGAATTTTGCCAGGATCCTTGAGGAGGTACGCTCCCTTTTCCCATGTGAATAGTAAGGACAGGCCGGGGCTACAGGTCCCTTCCGGAAAGAAGATCCGTCCCCAGCCTTTTAAGTTCCTGAATAATTGCCTTTCTGGGATTTACCACAAACCGGTAAATCCGGAAGGTGTTGGCATACAGACGTCTTTCTTCCTTCAGCTCCCCTTTGAGAACTTCCTGTTTGAGCTTTGAGACCGCCTCGTTCTTCAGTTCGTTTTTGGCCTGCCAGTTCTCGGAATACTTCCTCAGGCTTTCATCCCTGGAATAGTAATTAGGGAAATAATCATATGACTGGTTGAAGCGTGAAGCGCACCGGGAGGACCATTGGGAACGGTCAAAACCTACCACGACTTCCCTGCCTTCAAGTATCTGCCGGTTTCCCCTGCTTTTTGACAGCGGGGAGAGTGATACGGTCTGCGTCCTGTCCATGCGGGAAACGATCACATGTACATGAAGCTGGAGCCCGGGCTTCTTATCTCCCGCCTTTACCCTGCCGGCCTTAACCTCCGGATCATCATTCTTATAGTGGCGTTCCGTTTCCACACGGCCGTACCAGACCAGGTCATCCCCTGATTTTATTTTCTCACGGTAGAAGTTACGGGCATATTCATCCATACATTCGCGGGTGAATTTCTTCATCTGTGCCAGCACACTCTCCTGCTCCCCGGGAGTCAGTTCCGAGAACTCCCCGACCTTCCGTCCGGTCACCCTTTCTATCAGATGTCTCTGTTCGTCACCGCTGGGATTGATGGAAAGCATATAGAATTTGTCATCGTTGCTTTTCAGGGTCCTGTGGTTGTTGTCTATATGATTCTTGACAGTCAGGGGTATAACATAATCTTTTTGCTGTGAGAAAAAATTGTCATAATAGGGACGCTCGACCTGGGACTCCTTACTCAGGTAGTCTACCAGCCGGGTGCATTTTCCCTTGTTATCCGGTACCTGCGGAGTGTTTCCCGGCCTATGCGGTTTACAATACATATTCCTCGTTGATCTTCTTGATAAGCAGCTGCAGGGTGTTGACGGGGACTCTTACATCATCGCTGTATTTTATCCTTGGAAACTTCTCCGGATCGAGCTGGTATTTCATCAGCTCGCCCAGCCGTTTGAGCTTGTCCTGGTATACGGCGGCGTCTTGGGTATGGAGATCATCCGCCTGCAGCCTTTCCTTCAATTTCCGGTTTTCATCTTTCAGATCCCGGAGCTCGTTCATCACCCGGGCATAGTCCTCCGCAAACTTGCCGTCTTTCGATTCCTTTTCACGATCCGGCTTAAAATAATCCCTTTCATAACTTCTGAGTATTTTAATAACATCCTCCATCCTTTTCTGGATCTGCACTATCGGCTGCTTGGTTATCTGTTGCGGGGTCAGTCCGGACACTTCAAAATATTCCATCATCTGGCTGATGTAAGCATTGTTAGATTGCGTACCGCTGTTTATGTCAAGCCGATATTTAACGCTGGGAGACACTCTGAGAAAACAAGTCAGTTTTTCCACTCCTTTTTGCTTCATTTTAACATCTATCTTTTTGAAACAAAGTTATTTATAAAAAAATAAGTACCAAAGGTAAACTTATTATTTTTTCAAAAACATCGCAATATATTGATAAACAATGGTTTATTAATTTCCGTAAACGATGCGTTTACACGATTTAAAGGCTTATTAACAAGATGTTACGAGCATGATGTTTACAACATGTTTATTATCGGTTAACAAAGATTTTAATATCCTGTTTATTATCAGCGCTTTGCGTTGATTTATGTTCCCGTGTGCGGGAACTCCTCTTGCTCTTCCTTATCAGGAATTTACTAAGGGACCTCCGGCCCTTAGCCCGGGACGCTTCCGAGAGGCCCGGAACATCAGGCAGGGGCATGGCTGCCGGTGAACTTCCTCCCCTGAAAAGACATGACATCGCAAAAGGGTGGGAAGGCTGCAAGGGAGAGCGACGGGCCCCCCAAAAAAATCCTCCCCATGAAAGAAAAAACACCCTGTTTCCGGTGGGACGGATACAACTTTTAGCAGAAGCGAAAGTAAGCTAATATGCTGATAAAGAGCATGCTTGAATTTGCAAGAACGGAGAAAAATCATTACCTTTGTTATATAATAATAAAGGAGATAACAAGTTATGAATGAAACAATTAGACGCATTTTAGCCGAGAGTGGAACAAAAACCTCAAAAATCCGTAAGCTTCTTCTGATCGGACTTTCACACCGTGAAATTGCCGACCTCCTTACCCGTGGAAACCGTGGCTTCGTGTGGAACGTCTATAAGAGAATGAGGGACGAGGGTCTGCTTCCCGCTTCACAGACAGCGACTGTCTTAAGACCAGAACCCGACTATACTTTTAATCGTTGCTTCGGGGTTGAGATCGAAGCCTACAACTGCCCAAGACAGACCTTGACGGATGCGCTTCGGGAGGCTGGCATCCCTGTGGAAATTGGAAGCCGTAATGCCGAGACCAACAGCAACTGGAAACTGACCACGGACGGAAGTTTGGAGGGAAGCCATACTTTTGAGCTGGTCAGCCCGATCCTCTGCGGTGAGCAGGGTTTGGAGGTACTGGAGAGGGTATGCTGGGTGCTGGACGCATACAATGTAAAGATAAATAGCAGCTGTGGAGTCCATGTACATTTTAATGCAGGTGACTTTAATCTTACAACTTGGCAGAACTTAATCCTTTCCTACAAACATGCCGAAACTGAAATAGACAAGTTCATGCCTGCCTCACGCAGGGGAAACAGAAATACCTATTGCCGTTCTCTCAGAGGGTTCTCCGATGAAGATATCAGATCGGCGGAAAGTATCGAGTCACTACAAAGACTCTTCGGCAGCAGGTACATGAAAGTAAACCTTGAAGCTTATTCACGCCACAGGACAGTGGAGTTCAGACAGCACTCGGGAACGATCAATTTTACAAAAATAGAGAATTGGGTGAGATTCTTGGGAAGAATGATTATCTTTGCATCCACAGCTTCACTTCCGGCAGGAATCAGACTGGAAGATTTTCCTTTCTTGGGGGAAAAACAAAAATTATATTATAAATTAAGAACAAAAAAATTAATGGTATGAATAATATGAATAAAAAGATATATATGTTGCCGGGGGACGAGCGTATAACCGCCTCCGATGCTAAAGAGTTTGTACATGAACTTCGCACGGGCAGTTGGATGGATTCCAACTGTACCGACGAACAGTACATGTGCAATTTTGCCGAACGTTACGTGATTCAGGCCGGTGTGAGGATTGCCACTGATACACCGGAGAATTTCCTTGCCGATTTGATTCGGACAGGATACGCCAAAGAGATGTAACGCAGGCTATTTCCTTTATTATTACACCTCCCCGTTTTTCCTTTCAAGGGAAGACGGGGTTTTTCTTTTTTGTTTGAGCAGACTTTATATAATACTTAAAACACCTGTTTATGTTTTTATTTCAACAGCATAAATACTTATAAAGTAAAAGCAAGTTTTCAGTAAATAATACTTCCATGTGCAAATAATTACTATTTGCATGTTCTTGCCGCAAGACATAGACATATATTGATTATTTGCATATATTCGTAAAAAACAACTGACTATGACTAAAGTGGTATATGTACATCTCGTTTTTGAGAAAAAAGACTATTTTTTCGGCAGTATTGCCGCCATTTATGACCATTTGAGTGCGGACCGGATCGGGGCCGGCTACCATACGCTCCGGAACGTCCGGTGGAAAGAGACTTCAGTGTATGTTACTCCGAAAGCCATCATAAAGACCGGAAGGATCCTGCGTGCCGGCAGTGGCAGAAAACAACCGATAAAACAATAAGGAACGCTCTGTAATCCAGAATATATAGGAAGTTCCGCCATCACTATCGCATCTTCATCTGCCGAAATGTGTTCGCTGGCTGTATTGGCTGCATATATGTTTCGGCACATTGATAAAAAAGCGTATGGTTTATACTGGCATATTGATATAACTATATTGAAAGAGGTATTTTCTATCTCGGTATGGAGTATGCTCCAGTTCTTTACAAGTGTAGCCATTTGGTTTCTGTTCTTCGTGGCTATCGAACGTTTGGGAGAAAAGGAATTGGCAGTATCGAACATTGTAAGAAGTGTTTCCGCACTGTTTTCCGTTATCGTCAATGCGTTGGCAGGTGTCACCGGTTCTTTGGTGAGTAACCTGATTGGAGCAGGTGAAAAGAAAAAAGTATTTCCGCTTTGCCATAAGATTATCCGTTTAGGATATGCGACAGGCATTCCACTGATTACTTTTGCGTTGTTCTTTCACCAGCACATTATAGGGGCTTATACGGAAAATCCCGCTATCATACAGCTTGCATGGCCGCCTTTTCTTGTCATGCTATTGAATTACTTCTTTGCACTACCCGGTTACGTCTATCTGAATGCTACAACAGGAACGGGAGCGACACGGACGGTATTCATTTTTCAGGTGATAACTACTATTGCTTATCTGTTCTGCTTATGGGGATTAGGTTATTGTAATGTCACGTTAGCGGCATATTGGGCAGTGGAATACTTATATGTGATACTGCTTGGTACACAATCCGTCATTTATCTTAAATATAAACAATACTAAGAACTGAAATTTATGATGAACAAGATATATCCCCGTAAAGGTGACACGCAAACCGTTTATTTGAATGCTGTCGTAAAAGACCCGTCTATCGAAATAGGCGACTATACCATTTACAATGATTTTGTTTCAGACCCGTGTCTGTTTGAGCAAAACAATGTGTTGTATCACTATCCCATTAACCATGAACGGCTGATAATTGGAAAGTTCTGTTCTATTGCTTGCGGTGCAAAATTTCTGTTCAACTGCGCCAATCATACCCTGAAATCACTATCGACTTACACGTTCCCGCTGTTTTATGAAGATTGGGAATTGGATAAGGCAAATGTGGCTTCCGCTTGGGACAACAAAGGCGACATCGTAATAGGCAATGATGTATGGATAGGCTATGAAGCCGTTATTATGGCTGGTGTCCATATCGGTGACGGTGCTATTGTTGGTACAAGGGCGGTTGTGACGAAAGATGTTCCGCCCTATACCATTGTAGGTGGTATCCCCGCAAAGGAGATACGAAAGCGGTTCAGTCCTGATATAATAGAACAGATGCAGGATTTGAAATGGTGGGACTGGTCGGTAGATAAGATACGGGAGTTTTTGCCTTATCTGAAAGATGGACGTTGGGATAAATTATAGGCAGTATGAAATCAATCAAGAATCTAATTTCACTCGGCTATTTGCTGATGGCATTATTGGTTATCGGCATAATGTATATTTGGTATAAAGAATGGTGCGATTTAGAGAAATTGGAAGTTCAAAATCGTCATATAGATACTTTTCGCCAAGAATCGCACGAAATATTTGTTTTTCTTATTGAGCTATCTTTATCGGGCGAGACTGTATTGGAGTGGGAAGATGCAGATTTGGAACATTACCATTATCAACGCATGGCAATAGACAGTATGCTATGCCGTTTCAAAACGATTTATCCGACAGAGCGCATAGACAGTGTACGCCATCTTCTCGAAGATAAGGAACGACAAATGCGTCAAATCGTGCAGGTATTTGAGCAGCAACAAGCCATCAATGATAAGATCACTCGTCAAGTACCCATAATCGTACAGAAAAGTGTGCAGGAACAACCGCAAAAACCGAAGCGGAAAGGATTTCTCGGCATATTCGGCAAGAAAGAAAAGCCAAAGCCAACCGTGACCACAACAATGCTCCGTTCCCTCGACCGGGACATGATAACCGAGCAACAAACACAAAGCCGCCGTCTGTCGGAACACACCGACAGCCTTGCGGTACGAAATGCGGAACTTAACCGGCAACTGCACGGATTTATACACCAGATGGATAAAAAGGTGCAAGCCGATCTGCAAAAACGGGAAGCCGAGATAACCGCCATGGGGGAACAGTCGTTTATGCAGATAGGTAGCCTGACAGGATTCGTCCTCCTCCTGCTGGTAATCTCATATATCATCATACACCGTAATGCCAACCGAATCAAACGGTACAAACAGAAAACGACTGATTTAATAGGACAGTTGCAACAGTCGGTAGAGCAAAACGAGGCTCTGATAGCCTCTCGCAAGAAAGCCGTGCATACCATCACCCATGAACTGCGCACACCTTTAACCGCAATAATCGGTTATACCTCGTTGATGGAAAAAGGCAATGAAGCCGTCATGCTGGATAAACTGATAACGGAAACCGAAAAGGAAATGCAGGCAATCAGGGAAGCGGGTCTAAAGAAAGACCTTCAGGAACTGGATGCCTTGACACACCACCTGCGAAGTTCATGGGAGATACTCCGTGCCGACCAACCGTTAAGGGAACTATACAAATTGCTTCATTGCGATGGCACACCTGACGATAAAACAATTGGCAATGCTGTAAAAGCTGTGCTGGATAAGGGTTCGGAAATCATCCGGCTGGCAAAAGAAGAAAGGAGAAAATACGAAAATGGATAAGACAAAAATCATCGTGGTGGAGGACAACATCGTGTATTGCGAGTTCGTCTGTAATCTGCTGGTACGCGAGGGATTCCGCACCGTGCAGGCTTTCCACCTCTCGACTGCGAAGAAATATCTGCAACAGGCCGCAGACGGGGACATCGTGGTTTCCGACCTGCGCCTGCCCGACGGCAACGGTATCGACCTGCTGCGCTGGATGCGCAAGGAAGGTATGATGCAGCCGTTCATTATCATGACCGACTATGCCGAAGTGCATACGGCGGTTGAAAGCATGAAACTCGGCTCGCTGGACTACATACCCAAGCAGCTTGTGGAGGACAAACTCGTCCCTCTGCTCCGTACCATATTAAAAGAACGGAATATCGGACGAAACCGTATGCCGGTGTTCTCCCGTGACGGCTCTGCGTTCAAAGACATCATGAAGCGGATAAGGCTGGTGGCTCCTACTGACATGAGTGTACTGATTTTCGGGGAGAACGGCACAGGCAAGGAGCATATCGCCCACCTGCTACACGACAAGAGCAAGCGGGCAGGAAAGCCGTTTGTGGCTGTGGACTGCGGTTCGCTCACCAAAGAGCTTGCGCCGTCGGCTTTCTTCGGACACGTCAGAGGGGCGTTCACGGGTGCGGACAGCACCAAGAAAGGCTATTTCCACGAGGCGGAAGGCGGTACGCTGTTCTTAGACGAGGTGGGCAACCTCGCACCGGAAACCCAGCAGATGCTTCTGCGAGCCATACAGGAACGGCGGTTCCGTCCCGTTGGCGACAAGTCTGACCGGAGTTTCAATGTCCGCATCATCGCCGCCACCAACGAGGATCTGGAGAAGGCGGTCCATGAAAAGCGTTTCCGGCAGGACTTGTTGTACCGTCTGCATGACTTCGAGATAACCGTCCCGCCGTTGCGCGATTGTCAGGAGGACGTCATGCCGCTGGCTGAGTTCTTCCGTGAAATTGCGAACCGGGAACTGGAATGCGATGTCATCGGCTTTGACGGGGAAGCCCGCAAGACATTGCTGACCCATGCGTGGCCGGGCAATGTCCGCGAGCTTCGTCAGAAAATCATGGGCGCGGTGTTGCAGGCACAGACGGGTCTTGTCACGAAAGAGCATCTGGAACTTGCCGTGACGAGGGCGACCTCACCTGTCAGCTTCGCCCTGCGCAGCGATGCGGAAGACAAGGAGCGTGTCTTACGCGCGTTGAAGCAGGCGAACGGTAACCGCAAGGTTGCCGCCGAACTGCTCGGGATAGGACGTACGACGCTGTACAACAAACTGGAAGAATATGGATTGAAGTATAAATTTCAGCAACCATAGCCGGTAGTTTGCTGAATTTGGCTATATACAAATGTGTGTGGGGCATAAAGTGAACTACACCTCAAAAGTTAGACACAAAACTTTTGAAGGTAACCATACTATTTTCCGCCCTCTTCACTAATAAATGTAGCTCCAGAATGCACTCCATAACGAAAAAGTTCTCTGTAAAAGTTGTGTTAAGATTACCTTTTTTCAAGTTTTATATAGTGCTTGTTTTCAATGTATTTGTGGAATTGCTGGTTTAGATATAAACAATACTCTTGAATCGCAATATAATATCCGTTGAGTAGGTCTTTCGTATATTGACTACCTACTTCACAGGCTGTTTTGCGGCCATGTGCTATCGCATTCCTGTTATCTGCTATCGTGCTTAATTTGTGCCCGACATCAGGATTGTTTATCGCAGGGAACTCTGCCCCAAATACTTCGCAAATCTGTTCTATTTGCTGTCTTTTCAAATTTCCAGATTGTGCTGGCATTAATGTGTTTATAATATTGCTTTTTTCCTCGTCCTTAATGCGATTGAATAAGAGCAGCCGTTTTATCCATTTTTTATCTGAAGCTTGATATAGAGCATCACATTCGCTATGTAAAAGCAATGAAAGAAGAGAAGGTTTCAGATGAGTAACTTGAACGTATTGGTCTTCATTGATTTTGTCAATAACCCTCGACACCAAATTACATACAGTATACTCAATAGCTCCATATAGATTCACAAAGAAAGAACCTTTATATAATTTCTCTTTGAAAATCTCCTGTGGAGTACTGTGAGATTCTGCAATGTTATCAAGATACCATTTAGCTTCAGAAAGTCTGTCTGTAGTCTCTTTGTCTATATCTAAAAACATTATCGAACAGAAGAAAACTTATCGAAACAAAATTTGATTCTATTTACAAACTTTGGTTTGGAGTTCGTTGCTCCAGTTATTAGCCTACTAAATTCAGGACAAGAAACCCAATCATAAAATGTCTCAATATTTAATTCATGAGAGCCTTTTGAGATGGTCTCTGCGGCACCAACTGCTACGGCCTCAAACAATACTACAGATGTTGAGTTCTTGCCAGCAGCCTTTACAAGGCCATGTGGTAAGCGCTTTAGTTGAGCGAAAGTTTCTGTAAAAATTTGCTCTGCTTCTCGGTAATTAAATTGGCGAGAAGCTTTCTCTGCATATTTATTTAAGAAATCTTTCACACTATGCTCAAATGCGTCCTTGTCATATATACATGCAAAAAATCTAAGCACAAACTCTTCAGCAGTTCCATCTGTCTTCTGTTGGCTATTTAATTTTACAGTATTGACGAAATCTGGTTTTTGAGATAATTCTTTAATGAAATTGATAAAATCACCCTTGAAAATGCAATTACGTATTTCTTGATCTGTAAGCTTAATGCCTCCTGTATTAAGACGTTCAAATAAATCAAAACGGACTAATTTGTCACTCTTATCGCTAAGTGTAATAACCTTAATGGGCTTTAAAAGAAATTCTCTCTGTAGAGTTAAGGACAAATCCTTGAACTTCTTTCCGACGAAACTGGTCAATTTTTCAAGGTCAATCAATGTCAGCGGAGTTGCTTTACCTATTTTTTCTCGTTCTGGTGTATCAATATCTGAAACAAAATTAACCACGGTACTTAGACGCTGTACCCCATCTATCACTTCCCATGTTCCATCAGAATTAGTAGCCATAAACAATGACGGAACAGGAATCCCTAAAAACAAAGATTCTACAAGCCGAGATTGACGGTCGTCACCCCAGCGAAATTGACGTTGATAGTCTGGTGATATATTAATAATGCCGTCTGAAATCATCGACACGAGTTCTTTTAGGCTCATGTCGTATGTATTGAAGTCGACTTTGCGCTTCTGCTCATTTAATTGGCTTTGTAAATCTGGCATATCTTTGCTAATTTTTGAGGCAAAGTTACAAATTTATTTTGATTTCCAACTATGTCTGAGGTGATTACGTTATGTGTGGATGCAAATATTTGAACCGTTTGACTCATAACTCGCGTTATTTTATGTTGTTTTTATAGCTTTGGGGGATAGAAGTGTTGGCTACAACGAAGAAAAATACTATCTTTGCGATTGAAAGAAGCGTTCTTTTGAATTACTGCAAAACGAAGTGAAATACAGAATTTTGCTGGTTTCCAAATAGTTACCTATTAAGCCGAGATATTTTGTAAGCTATTGAATTTTAGCGAGAAATAAAATTTTCTATGTCTCCTCACATGCCACGTCAGATGCTTGGTTGTCCCACACCGTTTCGCTATTGGATGTTGAATGTTATACAAGCATACCTGATAGCTTGGAACAGGAAATACTTTCCCGTCCGTCGCAAGGTCACGGTACTTGTTGATCAGTCGGTGCGGAATATCCAGCAAACGGATATTGGAAACCACGTTTGTCTTTTGTCGTGGAATGTTTATCCACAGACGAGCATCGAAATACGTCCGCAGGTTTTCTTCCGAAAGATTATACAGATCTGCGAAAGCCAAGCCCGTAAATGTACAAAATAAAAATAAATCCCTTATAAGTTCTTGCTTGACATTTTTCATGAGAGTATCCAAAAGACGTGCGATTTCATCTTTATTAAGAAAAGTGCGTGCCGTTTCCTCCTTTTCAATCTCATATTTCCGGAAAGGATCACGTGTGGGCCATCCATTATCAATAGCCACGTTTACCATCGTCCGCAGGGGAGCCGTATAAATCCATACCGTATTATTACAACAATGCCTGTCGGTCCGTAGATACATATCAAAGTCTTTGATAAACGCCAATGTCAGTTCCTTCAGCGCAATATCTTTCAAATGTAACCGTTGGTAAAGAAAATCTTTCAGATGATTATACACGGTCACATACTTCTCATACGTCTTGACAGATTTCATCTTTTCATCGCATTGTAGATTGTAACTTTACCAGTGGAAAAACGGAAAGTCGTATGTCTCACTTTTACAGGGGCATGATTTTTCTGCCTTGCGGGAATGTCTATCTTTGCCGGCTCAACAAAGAGACAGACACCGGAATGGAAACAAAGAGCCAAAATTTAAAAGACAAACTGTATATGTGGTACAAGGTAAGAGAACTTCAGTCGAAAGGACTGAACAAGACACAGATCGGAAAATATCTGGGCGTGGACCGGAGCACTGTGCGGAGATATCTGCGGACAAGCCGGGAAGAGCTTTTCAGAAAGCAGAACTCCCACCGGGAGTATGAACTCAAGTTGGGAAAGTACGAGGAGTATGTACGGGGTACACTGGAAGAATACCCGTACATATCGGCCGCCCGTATGCATGACTGGCTCAAGGAATGCTATCCGGATTTTCCTCGGGTATGTGACAAGACCGTATTCAATTTTGTGGACAGGATACGCAGAAAGTACGGTATCGGGAAAAAAATCTGAGGTCCGGATACGGCGTGATTACGAAAAGTTGCCTGAGACCCCCTACGGGGAATATGCCCAGGCGGATTTCGGGGAGAAGTGGATACCTGTGAAGAATGGCGGAAGCACGAAGGTTTACTTCTTCGCCATCGTACTGACGCGTTCCCGCTATAAGTTTATCCATTTCAGCCGTCGTCCTTTTGATACGGAGCTTGCGATTTATGCCCATGAACTGGCCTTTCAGTATTTCGGGGGCAGGCCTGAAAAGATTATCTATGACCAGGACAGGGTGCTTATAGCACGCGAGAACCTGGGAGATTTGATACTGACCGGGAAATTTCAGTCATTCATAAAAGAGCAGCATTTCCAGCCGGTATTTTGTCGCAGGTCAGACCCTGAGTCGAAGGGGAAAGTGGAGAATGTGGTGAAGTATGTGAAAGAGAATTTTCTGGTGGCCCGTGTTTTACAGGATATCCCCGGGCTGAATGAGGAAGCCCGGAAATGGCTTGAAAGGACGGGTAATGGAAAAGTGCACGGGACCACCCGCCTGGTCCCCTCTGAGGAGTTCGCTGTGGAGAAAGGATACCTGAAACCTTATTATGGTCTACCGCAGCCACCACAGGAGCAGATGAAGGAGTATCACGTGCGTAAGGACAACACGGTCCAGTATAGGGGGAATTATTACAGCCTGCCATGCGGCACTTACCGGAGCGGGCAGACAAGGGTCTGGTTGCAGGAAACTGAGGGGTATGTGGAACTGTACAGCAAGGAGACGGGAAAAATCGTCGCCAGACATCCCCTCTGTACCCGAAAAGGAAAAACGATTTATGACGAAAGACACAGAAGGCCCAAGAGTATTGGGGCACAGAAGCTGGCCGAACGTATCCTTGTTTATGTATCCGGAAACCGGGAGGTCGCCTTGTGGATGGAGAACCTCAAGAGAAAGAAAGAACGCTATTACAAGGATAATCTGGAAGTGGTTCTGCACATGATGCCGGGCTATGACAAGGATATCTTGATAGAGGCAGTGCACATATGTCTTGATAAGGGCATCTACAATGGCGATTCCGTTAAAAGCCTGTGTGAACACGTGCACAGGAGACGGAATAAAGAAACTGAAACAGACAGGACGGACAGTTGCCCGCCGCGACAAACCGGGCTGATACAGTCTTACAATGAAATCTTCCATGGCTATGATAAAACATAAAAAGGAGCTGGTTGAATATGCACGGCACCTGAAACTACCGAACTTGGCAGAACATGTGGGTGTGATACTTCATGAAGCACAGGAGAAGCAACTGACCTATTCGGAGTTCCTGGCGAATTGTCTTGCCAGGGAAATCCAGGGCAGAGAAAGGAAAAGCTACCTGACACGGTTGAAACTCTCCGGACTCCCCGCCAAATACGATCTGGACCTGTACGACTATGACAGGGCGGAAGGAATGGATAACAGGAGGCTGCGCGAACTGCGTGAGCTGGTATGGGTGAACCAGGCATACAATCTTCTCCTGGTAGGCCCTTCCGGAACCGGCAAGACCTTTATAGCCGCCGGACTCGTGTATGAAGCCGTAAAAGCGGGATACGAAGCATATCTGATGACACTGGAGGAGCTGCTCACATGCCTGAAAACGAAAGAGGTCTCCGCACATGCGATGAAAACATACAAGCGGATCATGAAGGCCCGGCTGCTGGCCATAGACGATGCCACACTGTTCCCTTTGAAAAAGAGAAGAAGCCGTGTTGCTGTTCAAACTGGTCAATGACTTCCAGGAAAGGACATCACTCATCATCACGGCAAACAAGGCACTCACCCGTTGGCTGGAAACATTGGAGGATGAAGCGGTCACAGCCGCCTTGCTTGACAGGCTGCTCTACTGCTGCGAGATTATCAGGCTCGGAGGAACAAGCTATCGCATGCAAAACAGGAAAACAATTTTTAGCAACCAAAACACGGATATAGGCACGTAAAAAGAGTTAAGGAAAGTGAAGCATCTTCGATGCTGGAGTGGGATATACTAAATTACCTAAAAAAGTGGCGCACAAATTTGCGCGCCACAATAATGGCAATTTATTAATCAATAGATGGACTGAATCACCTATGACAGTATCTCATTTTAATGATCTACTAATAACTTGTAAAGGTACTATTGGTGAAATGGCTTTTAATAGAATCGGTAGTATTCACATAGCTCGCCAAATAATGGCATTAACTGGCATTGTTGGTGACTTGGATTATATTAGATGGTTCCTTTATGCCAATGTATCATCTATAGAAAGGCAAGCTAACAGTATGATTCCTGGCATCTCAAGGGATACATTATTGAAAACATTATTACCTCTTCCACCCAAACTTGAGCAGAAGAGGATTAATAATAAAATAGTGCGTTTATTAGATGAACTGAAATAGAGAACTAATTTTTGAAGTAATCCGAATTTGTTCATTTATAGGAGGTAGCGGCACCAACATATTATGCAGGGCTTTGGATGAAAGCCCTTGTATGCCAATGCCCTTACCTCCTATATAACCATTATACTTATATGCCTGAAATATGTAGTAATAGAAGAGGGTATCTAGCTGATTGTATGAGCGTAGTTTATGAATATGGTTTTGAATACACATTGGCGTATCATAAGGCCATATAGCAGCTCGACCGATATCTCCACCTTCACATACCAACAGGTCACCATTGCTCACCGAGCACTTTTCTATTTCAGAATCTTTGAAATACATCTGTCTTACGCTAGATAAATCAAATTGCCCCCAATAGAGATTCGAAGTTGTTATATATGGAAGCATGCTACCTTCCTTGTTAGAGGCATTTAGGGCTTTACCTGTATTATGATTGAATAAAAAGCCAAGCCTGCACCATACCCAAGAATCTGGAATCTCAAAGAGGATTTCATCGTCAATACAAATATCTTTGCCGCCTATCCTCTCATAATACTTGTTATCATCACCTTTGAAGATAATGGAATCAGTGAGCGCAGATTTCTTTAGCTTACCTTCTTTTTACAAGGCGTTCTTTCTCCTTGTGAATTTCGGCAAGCAACTCTTCGGCAGTTCCTTCTTCTGCTATTTGGGGCACAAGTTTGCCCTGAATAGCATCCTGAAGAATACTCTTTTTAAGAATCGAATATATGTTATTATTAAGTTCTCTCAAACACGTTTCTTGTTTTTGATACTGTTTAACCTTTGTGTCGAGTATCGTCATTCTATCAACAATTCTATTCTGTTCACAAAGTGGAGGCAGTGGAATTAGCAAGTTGTTCATTGCCATTAAAGATACATTTTTTATGGTGGTTCCAGTTGCTGCTTTAAGTGTATACTCCATAAAGAATGGCGATTGAAGTAATATATAGACGTATTCCTTTAGATCCTCTACTATTAAATTGAAATAACAAGCACTCTTTCCAAGCATAATGGGTTCATCATTATAAAAACCGATATTACCTAAAGTTCCATTTATAGAGACGAGTACTGTATGCTTATTCAGATTTTTCTTGTATTTGAGATATTCTTCCCTACTTACTTTTTTGTATCTGGTTTTATAACTATTTTCTTATCTTGAAGATTATTACCATTAACAAAGTAGTATTCGCCATTTGGGTCATATTCAGGTGTTCCATGAATACCGTCTCCTAATAACGAAGTAATCTGACGTAATCTACACCATTCCCATCCCTTTGGAATCTCAAACGGAATCTCCTCATCAATGCACTTAACCTCACCTGTAGCAATAATCTTCTCATAATAGGAATTCAATGAATTTATAGTAAGTTATTAATGGAACAATGTCGTTCCCTCTAAATATAATTACTATATGACAGAAGAAACATTTGAAACGCTACTCGTCCAAGCGAATATGGCGAAAAATACGGTTGCAGCATATCTGTATGCCGTAAAGGAGTACAACAAGAGGCATAAAGAATTGAACAAACGCAACCTCTTGATTTATAAAACGTATCTAATTGAGACTTACAAGCCCAAGACTGTTAATCTCAGGATTCAGGCAATCAACAAGTACCTTGAATATATGGGTAAGCAGAAACTTCGCCTTAAATCCGTTAAGGTGCAACAGCGTTCTTACTTGGAAAATGTAATCACCAATGCGGATTATATCTTTCTAAAGAAAAAGTTGAAAAGGCAGATAACCTGACGTGGTATTTCGTTGTCCGCTTCTTAGCTGCTACTGGAGCGAGAGTAAGTGAACTTATCCAGCTAAAAGTAGAGCACATTTATTTAGGCTACTACGATATTTATGCGAAAGGAGGTAAAATTAGACGAATTTATATCCCTAAGTTGCTTAAAGAAGAAACCATTGTTTGGTTGGAAGAGCACAAACGAACCTCCGGTTATCTCTTTCTGAATAGATATGGCGAAAGAATCACTACTCGTGGTATATCGCAACAACTTAAAAACTATGCTAACAAGTACGGTATGAATGAAAAGTCATTTATCCCCACTCGTTCAGGCATCGGTTTGCCAAAAACTTTTGGAGAAGTTCAACGATATTTCTCTGCTTGCTGACCTGATGGGACATGAAAGTATAGAAACCACCCGTATCTATCTGCGAAGGAGCAGTTCCGAACAACAGGCTATCATTGACAAGGTTATCACTTGGTAAATTGAAATCAGTAGATTAGGCGATTTGGTATCAACTAATCTACTGACTTAAAAAATAGCCCGTTTGCTTTGTCGGGTATTGAATATTCCTCCCGCTGCAATGTTGGTTTTTTAAATTGAGGGTTATGATACATGTAAATGAAAAGGCTGGATTTATGTGGCGTGTTGCTCCGCAAAGTTTCATGGTTGCCAATGTGAATCTTCGGATTGTGTTTATTACCGACATCAAATTCAAATATAAGAAATCATTTTGGATATAAGTAAGTTCCTGTTTAAATTTTTATTGGAAGAGAATAATTGTTATTATACTTAATCCGGGATAGTTTTGATAGATCCAGTTGGAGCTATCAAAGCTATCTCAGATTTTAGACAATTTCCCTATGATAATAAGAGTAAAATACCTCATGTATCTTTTATTACCATAAAGACTTTTGAAATCATTTTTAGAAAATCACTCCAATGCCTAAAGACAAGGAGTTTCTAGTACTATTCTCACGCTGCATTATATCACTGGTTACATATGAATTAATATTTCGGAATTGTTTTAGATTATATCCAAACTGGAAATTAAGTCCAAAATGTGAACGAAACATCTTTTTATAACCTATTCCTAAATCCCACATCATACCTGTATAAGTCTCTTGTTTACCTATTACCGCATATCCTATATTAGTAAAGGCATATAAATCAGTATGTTTTTTAAAAGGCGCATAATGTAAACTAGCGAACAAAGGAAACGTATTATAGCCTGGATTTTCATATCTGTCAGCTCCTACTCCTACACCCGCGGACAACTGCTGAGTAAAATTATACAATGCAGATAAATGTAAAGAGTTACCATACATCTTACTATCTTTCCTCGAAATGCTATATCCTGCTTTCTCAAATAACCCAAACTGGTAATGATAATCTAAGAATATGTTTATTTTAGATTGAGCAAAAGAAGATATAGGGAGTATACCTAATAGGAATAGAATTATACTTAATGTTAAAAATCTTTTTTTCATTTCTTGTATTGTTTAAATTTATATATAAAAGTTTATACCTGCAGCATAGGGAAGTGTTTCTTTTGAGTAATATTTTTCTCCCGATGGAATATTGCCGTTTAGAATATTATCTAATCTAAGTGTACTTCCACCAACCCACACGGTAAATTTACACCCTTTTGGCGTTTTTAAAGTTAAGCCTATTTTTACTGTATAATAAAATTGAAAAAATTTACTATTTCTCCTTACGTGAATAGAGTTTTGATCTTTAATGTTTGCAAACCCATTTAATAATGAGAATTCATTCTCTAAAGAAAGAAGTATATTATTATCTGGATTGAGCGAACAGTATACTTTGGGTGATATACTAGTTGTAAAACAAGTTATACCGTAATTTGCAACGACAGCAGTACTAAGTGTACTTGTCTTATTACCGCCAAAATATCCAACTCCTATCTTAGGTTCTACACTCAAAAAAGATATTCGATGAAAAAAGAAATCATATCCTCCATGTAATATTCCACCGCCTAACTTCTGATTAGAATCAAAATCTCCAAACAAACCATCCAATCCAATAGAAAAAGATCCCTTAATAAAATCTCTGGAATGGACGGTAATATGACTACATGTGACAAATATACAAAATATAATCAGTCTTCTTACACTCATAGTCATTTTGCTTCCTTCACAATTTTCATGCCTCTCCAGTCATTACCTAAACGTCCACAAATAATGGCTTCCCCCCTCCTCTCATTTTAAAACTATTCTGACTTAATGTTTTAGAAACTGCTTTAGCCCAACTTATAATATTTGATGGAAGTTTTTCTGGATTTATTGTCACATAGATATTAAATTTACTAGAGAACACATGAGTTATGGATTTTTCATCATAAGTTTTTCTTACGTCATTTAAAATAATCAAATATACTTGTGATCTAGTGGCTAAGGATACGGCATGAACGGTGGGTTTACGCCCTGAACCTATGGCAGAATTACCCCTTTTTAGGAAAATTTTGAGGCCTTCTCCCACGACATTAAGAATATCTTTCATCTCTACCTCAGCAACATACAGGTCAAGAAGATTACCTTTTCCGATTGAAGATATTTGAGCCGGTGTAATGCCACCAACGATCGGGATAGATTGTTTGGGAATTCCCTTAAGCGAAGGATCATCAATCTTAGTGACCAATATGATATTTTTCCATCCGATACGTAATTCATCAGCCTTAGTTTTGGTCCATCCAATAAAATTCTTCTTCTGCATCATTCCGGTAACACCTGACTCAGAATATACAACATAATGATATGCATATAATCTTCCCCGTACTCGTCTTTTCTTATTGAATTTTACGCTGTAGTATTTATCGTTGCCAAAGAGTCCTTGTCTAATCCCTCCTAACCATGTATGCCTATCTGCATTAAATTTGGGAAAACTATTATAATTAGGCTCGGAAACGGACGCTCTAGTCGAAATATCCTCAGTATTCCAACTATCATCAGGCAAATATATTTCTTCCTCTAAGATACTATCAGGAAATGTTTTGTAACGGTAAATTCCATCAGATAACTTATATAATTTATCACCGACCAGAATTCCCAAAGAATCCATCTTGTATACATTACGAAATTGGGTTTCTTTTTCTTTAGGAAAAAAGTAGGTACCATTATGATTTATCTTATAAATAGTATCATTGACTTGTAGTTCTCCCAAGGGATTCAAAAGTGCAGCGAAAGCTTTGTTAGGCACTAGCGTATCGTAGCCAAGAGCTTCATAATAACTCTCACCAGTCGCACGGGTAAGTTTGTTGCATGGTGATAATAAACTCTCAAAAGTAATACTTCGTGTTTGATTTATTTTACTCGTACTCTTTTCCCCCATTTGTATTGCAGAAAGTAAATCTTGCGATGATTTAAAAGTTAATCTCTCAAAACGATTCAATTCTTTAAAGACTGTTTGTTGCGATCCTTGCTCAATAAAAGGATAAGTTTCATCTTTACATGATCCCCAAAGTGCAGTACAGACGATAGTAAAAAAATAAATAGAAATACTTTTCATTCTCATAATTAAGAGGTTGTTTTAAAATATTTGAAATATTCTTTAGTGGATGTATATATATCTTTGATGTTGAAGTAGTGTTGATATACTCCACAGAACAGATATACAGTAAGCAGTTCCTCATCAGTGAAGACAGGATTTGCATTGTTACTGAATCTTCGGCAGTTGAACTTCAGTGAAAACCGATAACATCGCAGATATACATATATATTTTTATAAGTTTTAGCTCTTTCTCCTTGGGAATCATAATTAGAATAATGAGTAGTTTTATTCTTCTAATATACTGATTTTTAAGGAGATTAAGAAATAGACAAATAAGCTAACTGGCTGATTGATAATGTTTTAATAAACAGAGTCAGAAAGCGTTTTCAACTACTGATTCGCATAAATAATAGGAATTGTGTTCAGGATTATCCTGTGCTAGCAGAGGAACACATAAATGGAGTGTGTCTTGTTTCTGAAGAACCATAGAAACATTTTCCCATTTAGGGCTTAAAATCAAGTTCTTATAAAGTTCTGTATTATTAAAGTTTTCATCAAAATTGATTTTGGAGTAATTAATGATGTCAGTTATTTGGCTCTTTAATAGTCCTGAGGAATCAGATTGTTCATTAAGAGTAATAATAGGGATATTATTATCCCAAGCATTGTCTTCATTGCCACAGGACATAAAAACTAAAAAAAATAGACTGAGAAAGAGTGATACAAAATACTTCATAATGTTTAGGTTAGGTCATAAATTATCTAATGTATTTGCCGCAAATATATTATAATGCAACTTAATTTAAGTTCTTAATCTTACAGAAAATGTTGGGCAAGATAAAAAATACCTAATTGTAGGTATTTGTTGGAGGTGTGGAAAATGTTTTTGCAACAAGGGTATATCCTTAGGTGAGAATAATATCGTAACAATTAACATTGTTAACTCCCCTTCTCAGCCATTTTTATTCTTGTGTGCAAATAACAAGTCTTTTGCATTTAAAACACTTGTTATTTGCATCTAAAGAATAAACTTTAACTTTGTGTTAAAACAAAGCTTTTACTGACAGATGTTTTGAACTTTTAATAGTTTGTATTTCAGCTTATTAAGTTTGATCTTTACTTCTTAGGCTCACTGAAGATCTCTGTAGACTAAAACCGATATACTTGCTTTTTTGTCAACTACAAATCGGGGACTCATACTCCCTGCTATCTTCTTTTCGCCTTGTTCAGTGCCGCTATCAGATATCTTCCTTTTGCCCCTATGTCACTCCAGCAAGTGTTGGCAATCAGCCGCCACACCGTCGTTCCCTTTCTTCCATAGTCCGACAGCCTGAGAATGCCATTTACCTCGCTTACCTCGTTGATCCCCAATCTTTGGAGCGTATCCGTCAGTCCCGGATAATTGTGCGTCATCGTATTGAAAGCGTATCCCGGTATCGGGAGAGAAGCAGAATCCTCCTTCCTTTCTTCCTCCTTCCCTCGGGGGAGCTGAGGGGAATTCTTTATTTTCCTTTGCTCTACTTTTCTTTACTTTACTTTGTCCGAAATTGCATGCATTTTTTGCGTTAACGGCTACATCGTGTACTACATTTCCCGGGCTAACGGCTACATCTCCTGTGCCGACAGCTACTTTTCCTTCTTTAAGCGGTTTGGGTCGTTCAATTTCCTGTTGTGTGGATGCATTGTCCGGTTTGCCGCTTTCCTTTTCCGGTTTATCGTTTTCCTTTTCCGTTTTCACCATCAGGTAGGGGAGTTCCGACAACTCTCTCTTTCTCCGCTTTGTCGCCTCCATCCATACCTTCTGTATGTTTTCCGAAGTCAGTATTCCGTTTTCCAGATAACTGTTTCTGTCCATTATCCCTTTGATAAAGAGGATCTCAATGATCCCCTGCACCTCAGCGACCTGTACCTCCCTTCCTGCCTTGTTGGCAAAAATCAGGCACTGTTCTTCATCCCAACGGATGAAGTATCCCTCCTTGTATATTTTACACAGCAGTTTCAGTACGATTGCCGGGCCCTTTATTCCGTATTTAGCTTCTATCACTTCCATTGCGTTCTCTTCCATGAAGTTTACGCCCACCGGGAAATAGTTGATCCCGTCATATATTGTTGCCATATTTGTTTTTTTTAGATTAGTTGTTTGTACTTTCAATAATACATTAATATATTCACCACAAATTACTCCGGATTCCCAAAGACGTTTTCACTTGATTCCTTAAAATAGAAATCATTCATCTGTGAAAATCCGTGTAATCTGTGGTGGCGCCCTATACGATCGGTCGCCACTCCATGAAGTTCTCCACCTGGAATGTCGTCCATCGCTGTTCGTCCACATTCCAGTAGACTACTGCACCTTCAATTTGTGTGGGATCATACTTCTTGTGGAATTCCGCTTCATAGTAGATCAGTGTCGCTTTCACCAACCTGAAGTCTCCGTTCTGCTTCTGATAAGCGATGGCTGCGTGCCCGTATTGCAGGTGGTCGGTCAACGCTTCCAGGCGTTCCGCCATCCATTCGGCACATTGTACGGTATATCCTTTCTCAAAGACAATCCGTCTCTTCCATCTCAGTTTCATGGCTTCACTTTGTGATGCCGGTCTTTTTCCGTTTCATACGTATATTTTTTAAGTTGATAAAATGTTATCGCCACGAAGATAGGGGACGTTTCATGTAAGGCGGATTATCATAATTCATTGTGCGTATTTTTGTGGATGGCGGGTTTGTGCTGTCTATTCTTTTCCACTTCTTCCCAAATGCTGCTGATATAGACTAATATTGAACTGATGGATAATGGTTTAAATACTCCGTTTTTAATATTTCCGATTAGTCTTTTTTCATTGATGTAGCGTGCGAGTGAAGCCTGACATGTATTGATATTTTGTATGTTCGCATCTTCTATGTAGGATTCTATCAACGCTTTGATAAGTTCTCCTTTATGCGAAATTATTCCACGTATCGGTATTCCTTTCTTTCTGCCTCTTGTTTCTTTAACTATTTCTGTATTAGATTGTTGCGCTTTGTTAATAGCGTTTTTTTACACTTTTGTCCACAATCTGAAATAATCCTTTTTCTTTGTCCATAATTTCTTTTATTTTGTTAATAACTAAATGTTGTTAATTTGTTGCAAAGGTAGAAAGGAATCTATCGGTAGGCAAGTAAAGATGGAATTAAAGAGAAAATGAACGCTTCTGATTAGATAACTATTTGGTATATAGTATGATATTAATTGAAAAAGTGAGTGTTTCAATAGACGTTCGTTTAATTGAACGCAAAGATAGGGGGTATTTTTAGAACTACAAAATGTTTAATAAAAAAAATGATTTTTCTCTTTTGATTGTTATCCCAATATCTTAAACCACAGGTATTTATGAATTAACAAAAAACAGTTTATTATCTGTCTGATTTTGTTTTCTGTTCTCTTCTGATTTATATACAAAAATCATGTGTTTTTAAACGAACGTCTATTGAAACACTTTTTGTTTTCAATACCCTCGTTTAAAGGCTATTATAATAAATAACTATTTTCTGCCTCTCCTTCTGTGATAGTGGAGGGTCATTAAATAACATGGATGCACTGAATTTTTCATTAAAATCCGCATTACATAACTTGACCGGGAGGTATGCTTCGCTACTCCGGTGTCCCCAAAGAACATCCTGACGTGAACGACATGACAACATCCGCATCTATCGAATCTTCGATGGAGCGTTCTCAATCCCTCCTGTCTTCTTCCGCTTTGAACTGGTATGCCTTGCGTATCACTTACGGGCGTGAACTGGCTTTGCAGGAGTACCTCAATTCGGAGGGGATCGAGAATTTCATCCCCATGCACTACGAATATACCATTAAAAACGAGCGTCGGGTTCGTAAGCTTGTTCCCGCAGTTCATAATCTGGTTTTTGTCCGTTCCTCGCGTAGTTGTATCGATGCCATCAAAGAGAGCAAGGGCACCACGCTTCCTATCCGTTACATTATGGACCGTGAATACCATCGTCCCATCATCGTTCCTGATTCTCAAATGCGTAATTTCATGGCGGTCTCTGCGAATTATGATGAATCCCTGCTTTATTTCGAACCTTCCGAGTTGAACATCCGCAAGGGTACCCGTGTGCGTATCACCGGGGGGCTTTTCGAGGGGGTGGAGGGCGAGTTTGTCCGTGTCCGCAATGACCGTCGTGTCGTAGTCACCATTGAAGGAGTCATGGCTGTCGCCACCACTTTTGTCCATCCTTCATTGGTCGAACCTGTCATCGAAAAATAACATAAAAAGATATGAACTATTTAGAATCCGAAATCTCCGCCCTTTATGCTTCTGCCCATGAACTTTGCTACTTAGGCATGGACGGTCGGCCGATCTACAGTGATCAATTCACCCGTCTGAATCGTGATGTTTTTTCTCAGGCTAATGCCTTGTACGACAAGCGTGGCAATAGTCATGAAGAAGAGGCCCGGTTGTGCCTGTCGCTCCTGATGGGATATAATGCGACTCTCTATAATAACGGTGACAAGGAGGAACGTATTCAGCATATTCTGGATCGTTGCTGGGATGTACTGGAACATCTGCCTGCTTCTCTGTTGAAAGTTCAACTGTTAGTTTATTGTTACGGAGAGGTTTTCGACGAGGAATTGGCCCGGGAAGCTCAAGCTATCATCGATACGTGGCAGGACAGAAAGTTGTCGGAAGAGGAGCGTGAGGTGGTAGAACGCCTGAAGGATGTGCAAGAGAATCCGTATCCTTGGAGTGAGGTGGAGTGATATGTTTGTATAGTAATTTAATAAGTATATTGATGAAAGGTATTGTCTTGGCCGGTGGTTCGGGCACTCGCTTATATCCGATCACCAAAGGAGTCAGTAAGCAGTTGCTTCCGATATTTGATAAGCCGATGATCTATTATCCTATCTCTGTACTTATGTTGGCAGGGATTCGTGAAATATTGATTATCTCCACTCCTTATGACTTACCCGGCTTTCAACGTTTGCTGGGTGACGGTTCTGACTTTGGAGTACGTTTTGAGTACGCCGAGCAACCTTCTCCCGACGGCTTGGCACAGGCATTTATTATTGGTGAGAAGTTTATAGGCAATGATTCTGTATGCCTGGTTCTTGGCGATAATATCTTTTATGGGCAAAGTTTTACCCGTATGCTGCGTGAAGCAGTCCATACAGCCGAATCGGAGAACAAAGCAACTGTTTTTGGTTATTGGGTAAGCGATCCCGAACGCTATGGTGTAGCGGAGTTTGACAAGGCTGGGAATGTTCTCAGTATCGAAGAGAAACCTGAGGTCCCTAAGTCCAATTATGCCGTTGTGGGTCTTTATTTTTATCCCAATAAGGTGGTGGAAGTAGCCAAGAGTATTCAGCCTTCCCCTCGTGGAGAATTGGAAATCACGACGGTCAATCAATGGTTTCTGTCCGATCGGGAACTGAAGGTCCAGCTTTTAGGGCGGGGTTTCGCCTGGTTGGATACAGGCACTCATGATTCTTTGTCCGAAGCAAGTACATTTATCGAGGTTATTGAAAAGCGCCAAGGGTTGAAAATAGCATGTCTGGAAGGCATTGCACTTCGTCAAGGGTGGATTAATTCTGATAAAATGAAGAAATTGGCTCAGCCTATGTCGAAAAACCAATATGGGCAGTACCTTTTGAAAGTAATTGATGAATTAGCTGCAGACCAATAATGAATATAATAGAAACTGATATAAAGGGCCTTGTGATTATTGAACCTCGTTTGTTTCGTGATGAACGCGGTTATTTCTTTGAATCTTTTAATCAAAATGTGTTTATAGAGAAAGTTTGTAAAACGATGTTTGTCCAGGATAATGAATCTAAGTCGAGTTATGGAGTGATTCGTGGTCTGCATTTTCAGAAACCACCTTTTGCACAAAGTAAGTTGGTCCGGGTTGTGAAAGGCTCTGTTCTTGATGTAGCTGTCGATATCCGCAAAGGCTCTCCCACATTTGGAAAACATGTTTCGGTTGAATTGACAGAGGATAATCATCGTCAGTTTTTTATTCCCCGTGGCTTTGCTCATGGCTTTTCTGTTTTAAGTGAAGAAGTGGTTTTTCAATATAAATGCGATAATTTTTATGCTCCTCAGTGTGAAGGAGCTATTGCTTGGAACGATCCTGATTTAGGTATTGATTGGAAAATACCAATGGAGGAAGTCATTTTGTCAGAGAAGGATTCTTGCCATTCAGCCTTAAAAGATGCCGCCTGGTTATTTGATTATTATGATAAACAAGATATGCTCTAAGGCGGACATTGACAATTAATATGTTTTTAAATGAGTTAAAAGACATAGCTTGGCAGTCTGCTCAGATTGTGGAAGAGTATAATCCTGCTCGCATTCGTAAAGATGCCTGTGGAGCTTGGATTGCCTATGCTGATTTTAATAATCGCAATAGCCTCTTTGGATGGGAATTGGATCATATTTATCCTGTTTCGCGTCTAAAGTTGCAGAATGTACCGGAGGAACTGTGGGATAATCCGTTAAATATTCGTGCTTTTCATTGGCAGAACAATCAGAGTAAAGGTAATTCTTATCCTATGTATACGGCTGTTGTTTCAGATGAAGGTGCAACCAATATGAAATGTGAAGCTGTTTATTTGGTGAATGAAGCATTACAATACAGCCTTCGCAAACTTTTTAAAATAACCGAATAATCATTATTTATTATAGCTTATGAATATTGCAATAGTAGGTACAGGCTATGTTGGGCTTGTATCAGGAACTTGCTTTTCCGAAATGGGTATCAATGTTACTTGCGTGGATGTAGATGAAAAAAAAATCCAGAAACTTCAGGATGGTGTTATGCCTATCTATGAACCGGGGTTGGATGAATTGGTGGAGCGCAATGTCAAAGCCGGACGGCTCCATTTTACCACCGATTTAACTACTTGCCTGGATGAAGTGGAAATTATTTTCAGTGCGGTAGGTACTCCGCCGGATGAAGATGGCAGTGCCGATTTGAAGTATGTTTTGGAAGTGGCCCGTACAGTAGGGCGCAATATAACAAAACATATTGTTTTGGTTACAAAGAGTACTGTTCCTGTAGGTACGGCAAAGAAAGTTCGTGGGGTTATTCAGGAGGAGCTTGACAGGCGGGGTGTGAACATCGAATTTGACGTGGCATCCAATCCCGAATTTTTGAAAGAAGGAGCTGCCATTAAAGATTTTATGGCGCCCGATCGGGTAGTAGTCGGTGTTGAAAGTGCAAAGGCAAAAAAAATAATGGAGAGACTTTACCGTCCGTTTACCTTGAACGGTTATCCTATCCTGATGATGGATGTTGCTTCTGCTGAAATGACAAAATATGCTGCCAATGCTATGCTTGCCACACGTATCAGTTTCATGAATGATATAGCTAACCTTTGTGAACGTGTTGGCGCTAATGTTGACAATGTTCGCAAGGGCATGGGGGCGGATTCCCGTATTGGAAGTCGTTTCCTCTATGCCGGATGCGGCTATGGGGGATCTTGCTTTCCGAAAGACGTAAAAGCATTGGTTCATACCGGTATTCAGAATGGTTACCATATGCAGGTGATTGAAGCGGTTGAGGCAGTGAATGAAAAGCAAAAAAGCATTGTCTTTGATAAATTGCTGAATGCTTTTGGAGGAAACCTGCAGGACAAAACTGTTGCTATGTGGGGATTGTCGTTTAAGCCTGAAACTGATGATATGCGTGAGGCCCCGGCGTTAGTTGTTATTGAAAAACTGTTGCAGGCTGGTGCTATCGTGAAAGTTTTTGATCCGGTTGCAATGGAAGAAACGGAACGCCGTATCGGCAAGCAGGTAATTTATTGCAAAGACATGTATGAGGCTGTGATAGATGCTGATGCCATTGCCTTGATGACGGAGTGGAAACAGTTCCGCATGCCAAGTTGGGCAATCATCCGTAAAGCGATGAAGAATTTTGTTGTAGTGGATGGTCGTAACATTTATGATGGTGAAGAGTTGAAAGAGTTAGGTTTTACATATTCTCGTATCGGACAAAAATAAAAAACTTTGATGAAACGAATTTTAGTAACGGGTGGTGCCGGATTCATAGGTTCCCATCTTTGTGAGCGTTTGCTCAATGAGGGTAATGATGTTATCTGTTTAGATAATTATTTTACAGGGAGTAAAGACAATATTCGTCATCTTCTGGATAATCATAATTTTGAGTTAGTCCGCCATGACGTGACTACTCCTTATTATGCGGAAGTGGATGAAATTTATAATTTGGCTTGTCCGGCTTCTCCTCCCCACTATCAATATAACCCGATTAAGACCATGAAGACTTCTATTTATGGTGCCATGAATATGTTAGGATTGGCTAAACGTACGAGGGCTAAGATTCTTCAAGCTTCTACAAGTGAAGTTTATGGCGATCCTTCCATTCATCCACAGGTTGAGGCTTATTGGGGAAATGTGAATCCTATCGGCATCCGCTCTTGCTATGATGAAGGTAAACGTGCTTCGGAAACCTTATTCATGGATTATCATCGTCAGAATGGGGTACGTATAAAGATTATTCGTATTTTTAATACCTATGGTCCTCGAATGAACCCGAATGACGGGCGTGTGGTGTCTAACTTTATTGTTCAGGCTTTAAGGAATCAGGATATTACAATTTACGGTAATGGTAGCCAGACCCGTAGTTTTCAATATGTGGATGATTTGATTGAAGCAATGACCCGGATGATGGCTACGAATGATAGTTTTATCGGTCCGGTCAATACAGGTAATCCAAGTGAATTTACGATGCTTGAATTAGCTCAAAAAGTAATAGACTTAACTAATTCAAAATCTAAAATTGTTTTTTGTCCGTTGCCAAGTGATGATCCTAAACAGCGCAAACCGGATATAAGTCTGGCAAAAGAAAAGCTGGCAGGGTGGGAACCTCAAATAAAGCTTGAAGAAGGACTGAAGAAAACGATTGCATATTTTGAGCAGAAAATAGATGAGTGAGTCTTTAAAACATCAAGCCGTTAAAGGTATGGTGTGGAGCGCTGTAGAACGATTCTCTGTTCAAGGTGTTCAGTTTATTCTTGGTATTATTATTGCCCGTTTGGTTTCTCCTTCTGAATATGGATTGATAGCTATGTTGGGGATATTCCTCGCTATAGCACAGACTTTTATAGATAGTGGTTTTTCGAGTGCATTGATTCAGAAAAAAGATAGGACGGATATAGATTATTCTACAGCGTTTTATTTCAATCTTGCTATAGCTGTTATTGTTTATGGCATTCTGTTTTTAACTGCTCCACTTATTGCAGATTTCTATGAAGAATCGCAGTTGGAGGTTATTACAAAATGGATTGGACTAAATTTAATAATATCAGGATTTTCTATCGTTCAGCGTGCGAAGCTTACTGTGAAACTTGACTTTAAAACACAAGCTAAAGCCTCGTTGCTTGCAGTCCTGTTTAGTGGAGTAGTAGGAGTTGTATTGGCATATAAAGGATTTGGCGTATGGGCATTGGTGATACAAGCATTATTAAATAATTTATTAGATACGTTGTTGCTGTGGATTTGCACTAAATGGATGCCATCATTTGTATTCTCGTGGAATTCTTTTAAAACTTTGTTTTCATTTGGATCAAAACTTCTTTTATCTGGTTTATTGCATACTGTTTATATTAATTTATATAGCTTGGTTATTGGTCGGAAATATTCGGCTACAGATGTTGGATATTATAATCGTGCTTATTCTTTAGCACAGTTTCCTTCAATAAATATTGTGGGCATTATTACTAGGGTTATTTACCCGGTGCAATGTGAAATGCAAGGTGATGATGAACAATTAAATAGATCTTTTATTCAGTATCTTCGTATATCTTGTTACATCATTTTTCCATTAATGGTTGGCCTGTCAGTATTGGCAAAACCCTTGGTTCTTGTATTATTGACAGAGAAATGGTTGCCCATGTCAGATTTGCTTTCTATTCTTTGTATTGCCTATATGTGGTATCCCATGATGGTTATTAATAATCAAATATTAAACGTAAAAGGGCGTGCTGATTATTTTTTGAAAGCTGAGATCATAAAAAAAATATTGGCTATAGGAATTTTAGTGACAACAATTCCATTTGGAATAAAAATACTTTGCTTAGGCGTTTTATTGTATAATCTTTTAGATGTCATTATTATAATATACTTTGCAAAGAAAGTTGTATTGACAGGGTATTTTCAACAGATAAAGTCGGTACTTCCTCTCTTAATGTTATCTTTAGGCATGGGAGGATGTACTTATATTTTTATGCATTTATTTACTAATCCATGGATTCAGCTTTTTATAGGTATTCTTATTGGGCCTATTTCATATTTTATATTTAGTTGTTTTTTCCGTATAAGAGAATTTAAACTTGTTTTATCTATTGTAAAAAGAAATAGATTGTGAAGTATGAGTACATTGGCTATGGCAGTATATAATGTTAAAAGGTATATTGAACAAGTTTTACTATCAGCATTGAATCAAGTTTTTGAGAGTGTTGAATGTCTTATAAATAATAAGAAGATAGTACGAAGATTATTTAAATATATGGTGGAGAGGGGAAAACTTGTATGTATAATTAAATCTGGAATTTAGTAATTATGGATATAGTGCATTGTATAGATAATAGTTATGTCGCTCAATGTGGAGTAACTATAACTTCTGTTTGTGTGAATAATGTAAATGAAGTAATTCTATTTCATATATTGACAACTAACTTATCGATCTTCAATCGAGAAATGTTAAAAAAAATAGTGGATAAGTATAGACAAAAAATAATATTTTATAATGTAGATGAGTATCTTTTGAATAAATGTCCTCTACGTGAAGGAGATCATGTTAGCTTAGCCACTTATTTTAGAATTCTGATGCCGGATATTTTGCCTAAGAGTTTAAATAAAGTTTTGTATCTAGATTGTGATTTAGTTGTTTGCAAGAATATCAAACGTTTATGGGATACAGATATTTCAACCCATTCATTAGGAGCTGTGTACGATGGAGGCACAGATGATATTCGAACTTATAATCGCTTGAAATACGATATTCGACAAGGGTATTTTAATGCAGGCGTTCTATTGGTTAATTTGGCATATTGGCGTGAATTTCATATTTCTAATAAGTTGTTAAAGTTTATAGAGCAATATCCTGAGCGTTTAATGTTTTGGGATCAAGATGCTTTAAATAGTGTTTTGATTCAAACGACTAAAATTTTACCTTTTAAATATAATATGTTAGATGCATTTTATACAAAGGAATTAGCTTTACGAGAAGAGTACTTGTTTGAAATAGAAGGAGCATTGTGCGATCCTACTATTCTTCATTTTTCATCTCCTAATAAACCTTGGCTCAAAACATGCGATCATCCTTTGAAATCTTTCTTTTTTGAATATTTGAAAAGAACATCTTGGAATGATAAATTCCCAATATATCCATTTAATATGAGTCTCAAAAGTCGTTTATGTTTGTTTTTGTGGAATAAGGGGATTGTACTTAGTAGAAAAGAATTAAAATATCGTGAATTGTCATGAAAACTGCTGTACTTTTTTTAGTCTTTAATCGTCCAGATACTACTGTTCGTGTATTTGAAACAATTCGGCAAGCCCGTCCTCCTCGTCTGTATGTAGCTGCGGATGGTCCTCGTAAGAATAGAACAGATGAAAATGAAAAATGTGAAAAAACTCGTTCTGTAATTAAACAAATAGATTGGAATTGTGAAGTCAAAACATTGTTCCGTAATGAAAATTTGGGTTGTGGAAAAGCCGTTAGTGAAGCTATTACCTGGTTTTTTGATCAGGAGGAAGAAGGTATTATATTAGAAGATGATGTATTGCCTCATTCCGATTTCTTTTCTTATTGTGAGGAGCTATTAGAGAAATACAGGGATACTGAGCAGGTTGGGTTTATTTCTGGGCGTAATAATCTTTATGGAGATAGAGTAAGTGACGATTCTTATTTTTTTTCGCCTATTAATCATGTGTGGGGATGGGCTACTTGGAGAAGAACGTGGAAGTTATATCAGTTTGATATAAGAAATATACCTTTTTCTAAATTTGAGAAAATAGTAAATGAATATTATGATGAAAAGAAAGTTAGAAGGTATTGGAGTTTAGTTTATAAAATGATGAAATATAATCTTATAGATACATGGGATTATCAACTTTCCATAATTCTATATATGAATAGAATTTATTCTATTGTACCTAATATAAATATGATACAAAATCTTGGCTTAGGAGAAAATGCCACGCATACTGTAACGGTTGATTATAGAGAAAAAAACTATTCTGGCAAATCTATTCTTCCACTAATGCATCCGCAAGAAATATGTGTAAATAAATTAGGGTTAAGAAAGGAGGTGGAATTTGAACGTCTATATGTTTCGTTGAAAGGATATTACTATGTGTTGTTAAGACTTTATTTGAAAAAAAATGAAAAAATAATGAATAAGTACTCAATTCTATTACTGAAAACTATCCGTAAGCTCTATACAAAGTGTAGAAATAATTTTGGTGAGCATTGCTTGAGTTATGAGACTAATCCAGATATTGTTTCCGAGCGAATTTTTAACTTATTATCGAATGATAACCCTTGTATGATAGCTCGTTTAGGAGGTACAGAGTTAAATGCTATGGCGAATTATTTAGGGGTTAGCCAATATCGAAATTCTTATCTATCTTTTATAAAACATAGGACACCTGCTTGGTGGTGGGAATCTTATGTGAAAAATAACATGATGATATATAGTGGATTCTTTCCTATTTCTGAAGCTTCTCTAACTAAGTTTGCCAAAATGATGATTGAAGATTGTGCTCTGGTAGATATATTAGGCTCTTGGAGAGCAGAAGAACTTTATTTTCAAAAGGAACTTCGTAATACTTATAAGGTTGGTTTAAGTCTGTTGGAGCCGTGGTGGGCAGATAAACCATGGACAAGGATTCTTACTGGAAAGAATGTGCTTGTTGTTCACCCATTTGCAGATAGTATATGGCAACAATATCACTACAAACGTGAAAAATTATTTCGTAATGACTCCATTCTTCCTGTTTTCAATTTGAAAGTATTGAAAGCAGTGCAATCTTTAGGTGGAAATTCTAATTATAATGATTGGTTTGAAGCTTTGGAATATATGAAAAAAGAAATAGATAAAGTAGATTATGATATTTGCTTAATAGGTTGTGGAGCTTACGGTTTTCCATTGGCTGCTCATGTGAAAAGAACAGGTAAGAAAGCAATTCATCTAGGAGGAGGACTGCAATTATTGTTTGGAATTCGTGGAAAGAGATGGGATATGCGGGATGAATATAAATCTTTGATGAATGAATATTGGATTAGACCTTCTGAAGATGAAACGCCTGTAGTAGCAAAAAAAGTGGAAGGTGCTTGTTATTGGTAAATTTTAATATTGTATGGAATATTTTTTACCTTTGATTTCTATCGTAACCATATCTTATAATGCGGTTAATCTTATTGAGAAAACAATATTAAGTGTTGTTGAGCAGGACACAGCTGATTTTGAATATATTGTTATTGACGGGGGAAGTACAGATGGAACTGTTGAAGTAATCAGAAAATATGAAAATGCTATTTCATATTGGGTCAGTGAATCTGATAAGGGAATATTTGATGCTATGAATAAGGCACTGTCGGTTGCTAAGGGGGATTGGGTCATTTTTATGAATAGTGGAGATTGCTTCTATAATAATCATGTTCTTTCTGAAATAGCTATTTACATGAAAGATGAAGAAACTGAACTTATATATGGAGATGTAAATTTATTCTCGGGTAAGCGGAATTTTATCTTTAAACAAAGGGTCTCAGGCATTAATATAAATTTGAATTCAGTTTGTCATCAGACGGTATTCATACGTAGAAAATTGCATCCTTATTTTGATGTGCGTTATAAACTGACGGCAGATCATGATATTATATTTGATTTCATAAAGAGGGGACAGTATATTCATGCTAATATAGTAATAGCAAAGGTTTTATTGGGTGGAGTTAGTCATGATGTTATTAAAACTAGTCTGGAAAAATTACTCATTTCTTACCGGAAAGGCACTTTTATGGATTTGTTATTATCGCCTCTTTGTAATATTTATCAGGTAATTAAATATTTTGTTAAGAAATTGCTAATCAGTGCTCTCCCTATTGAACTATTTAATAAAATGTCACGTATGAAATCGAAAATGGAATCGAATTTTTAATGAAAAATCCGGCGTTTTTCTTTTCTTCTGTTTGGGTAATGGTTCTGTGGCTTTATAGTCACCATTATGCTTTGGTTTTGGAAAATTTGAAACAAGAAACAGGTATTTTCATATTATTATCTATCACTGTTTTTTCTTTACCGTTTTTTTTATCCTTTTATCTAAAAAACAGAAAAGAGTACTCCTTAATATTATCCGGAAAGTTAGATGTTAAACTGAAAAAACTTTTAAAATGTTGGATATTGTTTTCTTTTGTTGAAATTCTTGTTTTTCGTTCATTGCCTATATTATCTTTTGCTGGAGTTGAATCCTTTTATACAGAATGGGGAATTCCTAGTCTGCATGGATTACTCAATGCAATAATTATAACAATATCGAATATTATTTTTTATAAATATATGGTACATAAAAAGAAGAAATATTTGATATTTTATTTTTTATGTTTATGCTGGCCTATTTTGTTGTTAACAAGACAAGTTCTGATGAGCATGATATTACAAATGGGGCTTATTTATTTGTATTGCAATAAGATTCAAATTACAAAAATATTTCGATCTGTAGCTATTGGTATCATTGTCATAGTGTTATTTGGTTTATTGGGAGATTTACGCTCTGGAAAAGATGCTATGGAAAACATAGCTGGTATTTCAGATGACTATCCATCTTTTCTACCCAGTGGCTTTATATGGGTATATGTCTATGTAACTAGTCCTTTGAATAATTTGAATCATAATTTATATTTATATCCTGATTTAAACTTCTTACCGTTGATTGCTTTTGGAAATTTATTTCCATCTTTTATAAGAGAAAAACTGTTACCTAACAATATAGGAGTCGCTACAGATTTGGTTAATGATAATTTGAATGTGATGACTATGCACCCTCAGTATCTCAGTGCTTTTGGCTATTTAGGAGCGTTAGTATTTTATTTTCTTTATGGGTGTTTTGTTTTTTATGTTTATCTGAAATTTAGAAAGGAGAGCAATGCTAAATGGATGTTTATGACCGTTGTTCTTACACATAATCTCATTTTATCTGTTTTTGTGGATTTCAATATTAATCTTGTTTTTTTATTTCAACTATTTCTTCACTATTACTTAGGAACTAACTTTTCATTAAAACGTATAGAACGTTAATTTATCAATGTCGGATATTTTAAAATTTTCTGTAGTTATTCCCGTGTATAATGGGAGTAATACAGTGACAAGAGCAGTTGATTCTTGTTTGAAGCAAACTACTTTGCCATGGGAAATTATCATTGTAAATGATTGCAGTAAAGATAACACGTTAGATGTCTTAATTGAAAATTATCAAGGGAATAATATCGTGAAAATATATTCTTTACCAAAGAATAGTGGAGTTTCTGTTGCTCGAAATTTAGGGTGGGACAAGGCAACCGGAGATTTTATTGCTTTTTTGGATGCTGATGATGTGTGGCATCCGTCCAAATTAGAAGTTTTGAACGAATTGAAGCATGGTTATAAGGATGTTTCTTGTATTGCTCATAAATACACTGAGAATAGCTTGCCTGAAGAAAAAAAAATCATGCCAAAATGTAAAATTTTGAAGTTTAGACATTTTTTAATTCGTAACTATTTTAATACTTCTTGTTTGGCTGTTTGTAAATGTATCGGAGAGAGATTTAATGAAACTATGAGATATACTGAGGATCATGACCTTTGTCTTAGAATAGCAAATAAAATGAATATATATTATATTGATTTACCATTGACATCCTTAGGGAGACCACAGCTATCTAAGGGGGGGCTAAGTGGTAATCAATGGGCTATGAGGAAAGGAGAAATGAAATTATACTTTCATGCTTGTAAGCTTCGTTGGTGGCTTTTCCCTTGTCTGCCTCTCTTTTTTCTTTTTTCTATTGCAAAACACCTGTTAAAACTTGGAATGAGATGTATGAAATAACTGCTACTATTGTTACATATAAGAATCCTGATTCTGTTTTATTGAAAGCTATCAATAGCTTTTTGAATACAAAGTTGGAAGTACGGTTATATATTATTGATAATTCTCCCACAGATTATTTAAAAGATATTTCTTATGATCCTCGGGTAGAGTATATTTTTATGAACTCGAATAATGGCTTTGGAGCCGGACATAATGTTATATTGAGAGATCCTGAAAAGATGGGAAAATATCATTTAATACTAAACCCAGATATATCATTTGAGGAAGGGACTTTGGAGAAGTTATATGATTACATGGAGGGTAAGCTGGATGTGGGAAATGTAATGCCTAAGGTTATTTATCCTAATGGGGAATTGCAATATTTATGTAAGCTTCTTCCTACGCCAAAAGATTGGATAGTTCGTATGTTTCTTCCTATTAAAAGCATCAAAAACAGAATTGACTATAATTTTGAAATGAAGTTTGCAGATTATGATAGAGAAATGAATATTCCTTATTTATCAGGCTGTTTTATGTTTCTTCGGAAATCTGTGATAGAAGGAATTGGAGTGTTTGATGAAGGTATTTTTATGTATGGAGAAGATACAGATCTGAATAGGCGTATTTATCGGAAATACAAAACGATGTATTATCCTCAAGTAACTATAACTCACCATTTTGAGAAAGGATCTCATAAAAGTTTACGTTTATTGTGGATACATGTAAAGGCTGCTATTTATTATTTAAATAAATGGGGTTGGTTCTTTGATAAAGAAAGAAGTATAATAAATATAACAGTGAAGCAACAATATATTAGAAAGTAATGATAGATAGAATGAATCTTCTTTTTACAGGTGCTTCTGGCTTCTTGGGGTATAATGTACTTCCATTATTGAAGAAAAAGTATTCAGTAGAAACTATAGGACTAACTTCTCAGGATGATTATATAGTGAATTTAGCAGCAGAGATTCCTAAGTTGGCCGGAAAATATGATGTTATATTGCATGTTGCAGGAAAAGCACACTCTCTGCCTAAGACGGAGGCAGAGAAACGACTTTTTTTTGATGTGAACCTTCAAGGGACTAAGAATTTGTGTACTGCTTTGGAACAAAGTGGCATTCCGAAGTCATTCATTTTTATTAGTACTGTTGCTGTTTATGGTTGTGATTCGGGTGAGAATATCACGGAAGAATATCCTTTGAATGGAACAACTCCTTATGCTCTGAGTAAGATCAAGGCGGAGAAATATCTGGAAGAATGGTGTGCCATGCATAATGTGAAATTAAGTATACTTCGTCCTTCTTTAATTGCCGGTCCTAATCCTCCGGGAAATCTGGGAGCAATGATCCATGGGATTAAGAGTGGTAAGTATTTGAGTATTGCCGGAGGAAAAGCTCAAAAGAGCGTTTTGATGGTTCAGGATATAGCTAATCTTGTTCCTCTATTGATTGAAAAGGGAGGGATATATAATGTTTGTGACAGTTACCAGCCGAGTTTTCGTGAACTGGAGATGGTGATATGCAAACAATTGAATAAGAAGTTACCTTTGTCTATTCCTTATTGGTTTGCTAAGAGTATGGCCGTTTTTGGTGATTGTTTCGGGGAAAAGGCTCCAATAAACAGTTTAAAACTTCGTAAGATCACGCACTCTTTGACTTTTAGTAATGAAAAGGCAATGCGGGAGCTTGGATGGAAGCCTATGAATGTTCTGAAAAATTTTCGGATAGAATAAGGAGGTGCTCTAAATGGAAATTTTTCTTTGGATTATAGGAATTCTAATAGGGATTTTTTTCGCCTTTTTAGGACTTCAATTCTTGTTTTATTTCATTAAAAAGAACGAATAGTTTATGTACTATCTGATAATCTTAGTTCTGCTATTTCTGGCAGAACTTTTTTATTTTCATATTGCCGATAAATATAATATTATCGACAAACCGAATGAACGGAGTTCGCATACCCGGATTACACTGCGGGGTGGAGGAATTATCTTCTACTTGGGTGCATTGGCTTATTTTCTGACAAATCAGTTTGAGTACCCTTGGTTTATGTTGGCTCTCACTCTGGTGACGGTGATCAGCTTTGTAGATGATATCCGCTCCATATCACAAGGACTTCGTCTTGTTTTTCATTTTACGGCGATGGGCTTGATGTTCTATCAGTGGGAGTTGTTTACTCTTCCCTGGTGGACTGTAGTTGTGGCTTTGATCGCATGTACGGGGATTATCAATGCCTATAATTTTATGGATGGAATTAATGGCATCACGGGGGGATATTCGCTGGTTGTACTTGGATCTTTGGCGTTTATCAATCATTGGGTTGTTTCGTTCGTTGAACCGGGTTTGATTTATACCATGCTGTGTGCGGTGCTGGTTTTTAATTTCTTTAATTTCCGTAAGAGGGCAAAATGCTTTGCCGGTGATGTGGGGTCGGTCAGTATTGCTTTTATTATTCTGTTTTTAATCGGTAAGCTGATAATCGATACGGAAGATTTTAGTTGGATTGTGCTTCTGGCAGTATATGGAGTAGATAGTGTGCTGACTATTGTCCATCGATTGATGTTGCATGAAAATATTGGTTTGCCTCACCGGAAACATTTGTATCAGATAATGGCTAATGAACTGAAGATACCTCATGTCGCGGTATCATTGACCTATATGGTGGTGCAGGGCGTAGTTGTGGCGGGATACCTGGTATTACGGGAGTACGGATATGTATATTTGGCAGGAAGCATATTGCTGTTGAGTATATTATATCTGTTGTTCATGAAGAGATTCTTTCAACTGCACCAGTTTTGAGTTAGTCGGTGGTGGGAAATAAAAAGAAAGGCGACTTGATTGCAAGCCGCCTTTCTTTTTATTTAATCTCAAATTCTTCCTTCATATCAATCTCTTCTCCATGTGAATCGTAGAATACGTATTCAAGAAAAGCGAGTTTCTGACTCGGAATAATTTTAATACCAAATCCGTATTTCATCTGCCATTTGCGTTTCAGCGACATAAGTCCCTGATTCAAATAAGCAGCCACATACGGGTGGATGTGCAGTGAGAATTTCTTTATCTTCAGTTTATTGACCAGATAATCAATTTTACTCTCCAGTGTGTCCGTAAAGAGGATGGACGATTTGATGGTGCCTTTACCAAAGCAAGTCGGACAGGTTTCTGTAGTGTTCACGTCCATGGCCGGGCGAACCCGTTGGCGTGTAATTTGCATCAGTCCGAATTTGCTTAAGGGCAGAATGTTGTGACGCGCCCTGTCTTTTTGCATATTGGCACACATACGTTCGTAAAGCTTCTGACGATTTTCGGCTTCATTCATGTCGATGAAATCCACCACAATGATACCACCCATATCCCTTAGTCTTAACTGGCGTGCCAACTCATCGGCAGCTCCCAGGTTAACTTCGAGTGCATTACCTTCCTGTCCGTTGGCATTCTTGGTGCGGTTACCGCTGTTCACGTCTACTACGTGAAGCGCCTCAGTGTGCTCAATAATCAGGTAGGCACCACTCTTGTAGGATACTGTTTTACCAAAAGACGATTTAATCTGTTTGGTGATACCAAAATTGTCATAAATGGGAAGCTGACCTTTGTATAATTTGACAATGCCTGCCCGTTCGGGGGCAATCAGTGTCACATAATCCCTGATTTCGTTGAATACCGCTTCGTTGTTGACGTAGATATTTTCGAACGAGGGATTGAAAAGGTCGCGTAACAAGGCTACGGCACGGCTGGTTTCCTCATAAATCAGTGTAGGAAACTTTGTAGCCTTTTGTACCTTGGTGATACTTTCTTCCCAGTGCTTCAGCAATACTTTAAGCTCTCCGTCGAGTTCGGCAACACGTTTGCCTTCTGCCACTGTGCGTACGATCACTCCGAAGTTTTTCGGTTTGATACTCATCAGTAACTGTTTCAGGCGCGCACGTTCTTCGCTCGATTTAATTTTTTGAGAAACGGAAACCTTATCATTAAAAGGAATCAGTACCAGATATCTTCCTGCAAACGAGATTTCGGAAGTCAGGCGTGGTCCCTTGGTAGAGATAGGTTCCTTTACGATTTGCACCACTACTTCTTGTCCTACCTTTAATGTATTGGCTACAGTGCCATCCTTGTCAAGGTCGGGAAGCAGGGTTGCTTTCGAAATGGGATTAAGCTTTTTTTTGTCGCTTAAAGTCTGCTTTACGTACTTTTCGAGTGAGTTAAATTGAGGACCCAGGTCTAAATAATGAAGGAAAGCATCTTTCTCATAACCGACATCCACGAAGCAAGCATTCAGTCCGGGCATCAATTTCTTGACACGGCCTAAATACATATTGCCCACCGAAAAAGAAATATTTCTTCCTTCGCTTTGAAGTTCCACCAGACTCTTGTCCTCAAGTAGGGCGATGGATACTTCTTTGGGCTGTACGTCTACTACTAGTTCGCTTGTCACCTCTATTTCCTATATTATTTAATTTTGTAAAAAATGAACGAATAACTCAATGGGTTTGTTCATTCAATCGGGCATTTAAACAAAGAACAAACTCGAAAGACATAGCTTCACAAGTTTGTTCTTTATTTCTGTCCAGATTCAGACTAAAAATTACTTTTTGCTTTTATGTCTGTTCTTTCTTAGTCTTTTTTTACGCTTGTGCGTAGACATTTTATGTCTTTTTTTCTTCTTTCCGCTTGGCATAGCTTCAAAATTTTATGGGTTAATACTCTTGTTTATTATTTCTTTACCGAAAGGGTGAATGTCTTAGCTGGTTTGAACGCCGGAATGTTGTGTTCCGGAATGATGATAGTCGTATTCTTAGAAATATTACGAGCGGTTTTTTGAGCTCTTTTCTTTACGACGAAGCTACCAAATCCACGGAGGTAAACATTCTCGTCCTTAGACAAAGAATCTTTCACTGCATCCATAAATGCCTCAACTGTTGTAAGTACTGTTACTTTGTCAACACCGGTGTTCTTTGCAATTTCGTTTACAATATCTGCTTTAGTCATTTTTCCTTAAAAAAAATATTATTACTATGTTCTTTCTAATTTTTTGGACTGCAAATATATAGCTTTTTAGTCTCCCAAAAAAATATATCCCGAACAATTTTCTAAAAAAGTCGCTTCATTAAGCTTTCTTAGTTCGTAATTAAACGAAAATGACTACTTTTGTGCAAGGATAAAGTTAACAAAAAGTAGAATCCGTCCAAAAAGCATGAACCGGAATTTCAGCAATGCAATAGAGAATTGGTACAAGGAATATAAACGTGAACTTCCCTGGAGGGATTCGGCAGATCCGTATGTAATATGGATATCGGAAATCATTCTTCAGCAAACGCGTGTGGTGCAGGGGTACGATTATTTCGTCCGCTTTATGAAACGTTTTCCCGATGTTGCCACTTTGGCCGAGGCGGATGAAGACGAAGTGATGAAGTATTGGCAGGGACTGGGCTATTATTCGCGTGCCCGTAATTTGCATGCCGCCGCCAAGAGCATGAATGGGGTGTTTCCGAAAACTTATCCTGAGGTGCGCGCCCTCAAAGGGGTAGGGGAGTATACAGCCGCTGCCATTTGTTCTTTTGCATATAACATGCCTTATGCGGTGGTCGATGGAAATGTATATCGAGTGCTGTCGCGTTATCTGGGCATCGATACTCCGATTGATTCTACAGAAGGGAAAAAATTGTTTGCGGCTGTGGCGGATGAATTGCTGGATAGAAAGAACCCCGCATTATACAATCAGGCTATTATGGACTTCGGAGCGATCCAATGTTCTCCTCAAACTCCCAACTGCATGTTTTGTCCATTGGCTGACAGTTGTGCGGCGCTGGCAAAGGGGACAGTGGCGGAGCTTCCGGTCAAGCAGCACAAAATAAAAACGACCAATCGTTATTTCAATTATATATATGTACGCATGGGCGTGCATACTTTCATAAATAAAAGGACGGGAAATGATATTTGGAGAAATCTGTTCGAGCTTCCGTTGATTGAAACTCCGGTTGCTGTTTCGGAGGAGGAATTTTTGGCACTGCCCGAGTTAAAGGCATTGTTTGCCCCCAAGGAACTTCCGGTAGTCCGTTCGGTTTGCCGGGACGTGAAACACGTGCTTTCCCACCGGGTGATTTATGCCAATTTTTATATAGTAGATCTTCCGGAAGATAGTCATTCGTTTACTGCTTATCAAAAAATAAAGGCTGAAGAGCTGGAACAATATGCCGTCTCAAAATTGGTGCATGCCTTTATAGAGAAATACATCGATTGAAATAGAAACTGAATATATTTTGTTGAATTATAAATATCTAAAATTATGAAACGACCTTACTTACTATTAGCCTGTCTTTCTCCCGTAGCTTGCCTGATGGCCGCAAGTGGACAAAAAGGAGGAAAAAACAAACAGAAGGTGAATGACCGACAACTGCCGAATGTGGTGTTTATCTATGCAGATGATTTGGGATATGGCGATCTGGAATGTTATGGAGCTAAAAATGTACAAACTCCTAATGTTAACCGTTTGGCATCCGAAGGTATTCGCTTTACTAATGCGCATGCTACTGCGGCTACCAGTACTCCTTCACGTTACTCCATGCTTACGGGAGAATATGCCTGGCGTCGTCCGGGAACGGATGTAGCAGCCGGAAATGCCGGAATGATTATCCGTCCGGAAGATTACACGATGGCCGATATGTTTAAAAATTCCGGTTATGTGACTGCTGCTCTCGGTAAATGGCATTTGGGACTGGGAGATAAAAGCGGAGAGCAAGACTGGAATGCTCCACTTCCCGCTGCATTGGGGGATTTGGGATTTGACTATTCATACATTATGGCTGCTACTGCCGACCGTGTGCCCTGTGTATTTATTGAAAACGGAAAAGTGGCAAACTATGACCCGAGTGCCCCTATCGAAGTCAGCTACCGCAAACCTTTTGAAGGAGAACCTTTAGGGAAAGATCATCCGGAGCTGTTGTATAACCAGAAACACAGTCATGGACATGATATGGCTATCGTAAACGGAATCGGCCGCATCGGTTATATGAAAGGGGGAGGCAAGGCTTTATGGAAAGATGAAAATATTGCCGACTCGATCACTACACATGCCATCAACTTTATTCGCGAACATAAGGATGAACCGTTTTTTATGTATTTTGCAACGAACGATGTGCACGTTCCACGCTTTCCACACGAGCGTTTCCGTGGTAAGAATCCGATGGGGTTGCGCGGAGATGCCATTGTACAGTTCGACTGGAGTGTAGGGCAAATCCTGGAAACACTTGACAAGCTGGGGCTTTCTGAAAACACATTGATTATTCTTTCCAGTGATAACGGTCCTGTTGTGGATGATGGTTATCAGGATCGTGCAGAGGAGCTGCTCAACGGGCACAGTCCGGCAGGTCCGCTGCGTGGCAACAAATATAGTGCTTTCGAAGGTGGAACCCGTATTCCCGCCATTGTGCGCTGGCCTAAGAAAATTACTCAGCCGCAGGTGTCGGATGTATTGGTTTCACAAATCGACTGGCTGGCCTCTTTAGCTTCCTTGGTTGATGCAAGGGTTCCCAAAGGAGCGGCTCCCGATAGTTTTGACCGTCTGGGCAACTGGCTGGGAACGGATTCTACCGACCGTCCTTGGGTGATTGAGCAAGCCTCTAACCACACACTGTCAGTACGTACCAAGGACTGGAAATACATTGAACCTAACGACGGTCCTCACATGATAACCTGGGCACCTAAAATAGAAACGGGTAATCTGAGCATTCCGCAATTGTATGACATGACTAAAGATTATGAACAGGAGAATCTTGCAGAGAAGAATCCAGCCAAGCTTTTTGAATTGCAAACCATTTTGAGAAAAGTGCGCAATAAAACTTATAGAGCTTTATAAAAGTTGTAACAATTCTTGCATTCTATTGTTATTCTATTTAATTTTGGCAACGAAATTCGGTATTTAGAAACATAAAATTCTGAGAATATGTCAGTAAATAAAGTGATATTGATAGGAAATGTCGGAAAAGACCCTGAAGTGAGATATTTGGATACAGGTATTGCTGTAGCCAGTTTTCCTTTGGCTACGACCGACCGCGCATATACTTTGTCGAATGGTACACAAGTGCCCGAACGGACCGAATGGCACAATCTTGTCCTTTGGCGTGGACTGGCAGAAACTGCCGAAAAGTATGTACATAAAGGTGATAAGCTCTATGTGGAGGGGAAAATAAGAACCCGTTCTTATGATGACCAGAATGGGGCTAAACGCTATGTTACCGAGATTTTTGTGGATAATATGGAAATGCTCACTCCGAAAGGTACCGGTTCGGGATCGTATGCTCCGGCACAGCAGCAGGCTGCTGCTCCCGTGAGACCTCAATCGCAACAACCGCAGCAACCGGTGTCTTCGCAAGATAATTCGGCGGATGACCTGCCGTTTTAATGGTTAATGGCTACAAGTTAAGAGTTAGAATTGCCATCCGGCATCTAACCTTAACTTGTAGTGATAACTTTTAGCTGACAACTTGTGGCACATGATTTGCATGTAGCTACTTATTATTAACTTAAAACCAATATTTTGGACCCAGACGCTTATTTATGCCAATTGGCAGAAATTTTTAACGGAATATCCGTAAACACACCTTCATTATCGGCAATAATAGCCATTATTCTGGCAGGTTTGCTCCTGCTCGCCTCGGGCTTTGCTTCGGCATCCGAAATCGCTTTCTTCTCACTTTCGCCTTCCGATCTGAATGATATAGAAGAAGGCAATCATCCTTCTGATGGGAAAATCAGCAATCTGCTCGCAGACTCCGAACGTTTGTTGGCAACCATTCTTATCACAAACAACTTTGTGAATGTTACCATTATCATGCTCTGTAACTTCTTCTTCATGAATGTCTTTGTCTTTCATTCGCCTCTTGCAGAGTTTTTGATACTGACTGTTATCCTGACTTTCCTCTTGTTGCTTTTCGGAGAGATTATGCCTAAGATCTATTCGGCCCAGAAGACATTGGCTTTCTGCCGTTTCTCCGCTCCGGTCATCTATGTGTTGCGTAAAGTATTTGCTCCTATCTCTGCTGTGTTAGTACATTCTACGGCTTTCTTGAATAAACATTTTGCCAAAAAGAATCACAATATATCGGTTGACGAACTTTCTCATGCCCTTGAACTGACCGACAAGGCCGAACTTACGGAAGAAAATAATATACTGGAAGGCATCATTCGTTTTGGTGGCGAAACAGCCAAGGAGGTTATGACTTCCCGCCTCGACGTGGTCGATCTTGATATACGTACTCCTTTTAAAGATGTAATTCAATGTATTATCGACAATGCATATTCCCGTATCCCCATCTATTCGGGCACACGTGATAATATCAAGGGGGTACTTTATATCAAGGATTTGTTGCCCCACCTTAATAAGGGTGACAATTTCCGTTGGCAGTCACTGATCCGTCCGGCGTATTTTGTGCCGGAAACTAAAATGATCGATGATCTTTTACGTGATTTTCAGGCAAATAAGATTCATATTGCCATTGTTGTGGATGAATTCGGGGGTACATCGGGAATTGTGACAATGGAGGATATCATTGAAGAGATCGTTGGGGAGATTCATGATGAATATGATGATGAAGAGCGTACCTATACGGTGATTAACGATCATACCTGGGTGTTTGAGGCTAAAACGCAGTTGACCGATTTTTATAAGATTACGAAGGTCGACGAAGATGATTTTGACAAAGTAGATGGAGATGCCGATACACTGGCCGGACTGTTGCTCGAGATAAAGGGAGAATTTCCGGCACTCCATGAGAAGGTTCTCTATCATCGATACGAATTTGAAGTGCTGGCTATGGATAGCCGGAGAATCCTGAAAGTGAAGTTTACCGTTAACGAGCCTTCCACAGAGGAAGAAGCTTCCTGATATCAGCTTTTGCCATGGCTTTGTTACGGGAATATAAAGAAATTGCTTATCAGTGGGGAATCTGGAAAACAGAAGAGTCCCCGGAAGAACTTTTGGCACTGTTGCCCGATCCGGAAAGATATGAGCAACAGTTGACGCTCTTTTCTTCACCTCATCGTAAATTGGAATGGCTTTCCGTACGTGTATTGCTATATCAGTTGCTGGGGGAGGAAAAGACAATTGAATATGCTCCCAGTGGCAAACCCCATTTGGCGGATTCTTCTTATTTCATCAGCATTTCTCACACTCGCGGCTATGTCGCAGTTATACTGAGTCCCGTGTCCGAAGTGGGAATCGATATCGAGCAATACGGGCAGCGGGTGCACAAGGTCGCTCATAAATATATGCGTCCGGACGAGTTGATTTCTGAATATCAGGGAGAAGATACCTGGTCTTTACTTTTACATTGGTCAGCAAAAGAAGTGATGTTTAAGTGTATGGATACTTCAGAGGTCGATTTTAGGGAGCATCTTCGCATCATGCCGTTCCAGGTATGTGAACACGGGGAGTTTCCGGCGGAAGAATACCGTACGGAACATAAGAAGAAGTTCATGATCCGCTATTTGCTGCATCCGGACTTTGTGATGACGTGGCAAGTGACATCTGCGTATTCCGTGAATGAATGTGATATTATGAAGAAAATGCAATGATAAAGCGTATCCTATTATTGGCGATCGTTATTGGGGGTGGTATGACAACCGTTGCTCAAAACAGCATAGATACTTTGTTTATGTCTGTCAGTCAACGTTTGTCCGGGCATCCCTCTGAACTCATCTATTTGCAGACCGGCAAAGATATATATGAAACGGGAGAAGATTTATGGTTTAAGGCCTATCAATTGGATGCCAAATCGTTCGCGCTGTCGGAACAAAGCGAAACGCTCTACTTGCAGATGCTTAATGATAAGGATAGTGTGGTTTGGGCCGAAAAGTATCCCATAGAGAAGGGGATTGCTGAGGGCCATGTATATATAGATACAAAATTATCGGAGGGCAATTATCGGTTGGGAACCTATACCCGCCACTCATATTATAATGATACGACCGGAATATCTCCGGAACGTAAAATCAGGATAGTCAGGAATATCGCTCTTGATTCTTTGCCGGAGCATCGAGAGAAGCCGGGTGAGTTCCGGTTCAATCTTTTTCCCGAAGGAGGAAATCTGGTTTCAGGTTTACCGTTCCGTTTGGCGTTTAAAGCGACGGGCAGCGGAGGATGTCCGGTCGATGTGGAAGGAACATTGTATCAGGATGAAATTCCTGTTTTGTCTTTTAAAAGTAGCCACGATGGGATGGGAGTCATACCTTTTTACTCCTTCCTCCGGCAAAGAATACCGGATAGAGCTGGCGAACGGGTATAGTTATGCTTTACCTGAAATCTATCGGCAGGGGATGGGGCTCCGGTTATCCGGGCGGGACGGGAAACAGCTTGAATTCCTTATTTCCCAAACGGAAGGATTGTCCGATCAGGAGGTATATCTGGTGGGACAGATACGAGGAACCGTCTGCTGTGTGGCAAAAGGGTTGCTGAAAGATCGTTTGAAAATGAAGATACCTCTTTCGGAGTTTCCTTATCAGGGCATAGCGGAGTTTACCTTGTTCAATGCGGCTATGCAGCCTGTGGCGGAAAGGTTGGTATATGTGCATCCGGAAAAGAAGCTTCATATTGATATTGTAACGGAGAAAGAGAGCTATGTTCTTCGGGAAAAAGCTACATTGAAAGTAAAAGTGACAGATGATAATGGACAGCCTGTGAAAGCCGATTTGGGTATCAGTGTGTTTGACAAAGCATACAGCAATCCGGATGACCGGGTGAACATGCTGGCTTATTGTTATTTGTCATCACAGATACGTGGTGCTGTCTGCCGGCCGGCTTATTACTTTGACGAGAAGAATGCTGATCGTATGCAGGCAATGGATCTGTTGTTGCTGACTCAGGGGTGGAGGCGATACGTCTGGGAACTTAACGGAGCGGTCCGTCATGGCGAGATGTTTTTGAGGGATGATGTAACGGGAATTCAGACCTTGGGCAGTAAGAAGAAAAGTAAAGGAACGGGAGGTGCTAAACAACTTATTCAGGTTTCGGGCGCCGAAGGAAATTCCACCTATCTGATGACGGATTCCTTGGGGCGTTTTACGGTCGATACTGATTTGATGAAGACACTTCGTGGCGGGTATGTGTATCTGAAACCCATGTTGTCGAAAGAGTTTAAACCTGAATTGGAGATTCAGGATTACTTCCCTGCCATCGATAGCATACGGAGAAAGAAGTCTTTTGACTGCTCGCTGATAAATTGTACACAGAGACCCAAAGAGGAGATTTACGATGCACCGGTCGTGAGTGGTGACAGTACCATTCTGCTGGATGAAGTGGTCATTGCCCGCAAGGCTCGTAAGCCGTTCAGAGATAAGCTTATGGGACGTCTGGATAGTTTGGCTCAAATGAATCTGAATAGTGTCTATGTTTGTACTTCGTGTGGGCTTTTATTGAATTATAATCCGGATTATCAGGGACATCATGCACTGGTGGGAGAAGGTGGATGTCCGGCTAAGGGAAGGAAACAACCGGTTGACGGAGAAACTTATAGGATAGCCAAGTATAAATATTATGGGGACTCAAAAGGTGGGGGAGTCTATTTTAGTGTGGTCGATGCACATTCCGTGGTTTATCATGCTACTGAATTTACCGAAGAGGAACTGCTCCGTATGAATAATATGTGGCGAGTGAAAGGGTATTACGGTAAGCGTGAGTTTTACCAACCGGATGAAATAGATATGCAGTTGCCTGTACCTGATGCCCGCAATACATTGCTATGGGCTCCGTCCGTAGTGACTGACGAAAAAGGTGAGGCTACCGTTTCTTTTTATTGCTCCGACATTAATACCGGTTTTATTGGAGTGGCAGAGGGAGTAGATGGAACAGGACTTTTAGGGACTGATCAATGTGAGTTTAGAGTGATCAGGAGAGCAGACTAAATCTTATAACCGCAGTTTGTGGACGGAGAGGAAATATAAAAGTCGCCGGGAATATCGTTTGAAAGATGTTTCCGGCGATTTATCTTATTTCTTTAGTTTATAACTCAACGCTCCCGACGGACACATTTTGATTTGGGCAATCAGTTCTTCCGTGGTAGCATTCTCCATCTTTATCCACGGACGTTCTTTCGGGTGATATACGTTAGGCAGTGTCTTTACGCAGATTCCGGCATGCCGGCAGAGTTCCGGTTGCCATACAATGGTCAGTTCGCCATTGCTGTATTCTATTTGTTTTCCCATAACTGTTTTTATATTATTGAATGTGAATACCACGAAGTACAATACGCTTCCATTCCGGATGCTTATGTATATATCCCGCAACGAACGGACAGAGAGGAACCAGGCGCAATCCCTGCCGTTCAATGTCAGTGAGAACTTTCTCTGCAAGTTGTGAACCTATTCCGTGTCCTCCCAAGGCGGCCGGTACTTCGGTATGTGTCAGATAGATCTCGCCATTTAAGGATTTTATGTATTCTATCCGGGGAACATAACCTTCAACATGAAATTCATATTGATGTTTTTCTTCATTATCTATCAGTTCATAATTTTCAGTTATAATCTTCTTACTTTTAAATCTTGTTTTATTCTACAACATTTAGAGGATAAACTTTGTTTTCTCCTCTTGTTTATTTATGAATCATTTAAACAATTGGATGACGGGATATAACTTTAACAGATAATAATGATTCATGGCAAAACAAATGCATAATCTTTCTGTTGATATTTGACTTATGCGGAGCAACGGTGCCTCGCTTACAAAACTACCATAGGGAAAGTATCTCGGTTTTAGGATACTGATTTCTGAGTGATTGAACGAATTGTTTTATATTTAAACTTTAGAGATTATGAATAGAAGAGTAATACAGATCTTCTGCATGGTAGTTGGCATGGTACTTGCTTCCTCTTGCGGAGACGAATGTCCGGTAGAACAACCTTACTCGGTTAGGGTATCTGTTAAGGACAAGAACTATTTGAATATATCGCAGTTTCCACAGTTGAGCCAGGTAGACGAAAATCTGCCTTTCCGGACTTATGCGGGAACTCTCTATTACGCCTTGTACGATGCATCTACCGGAGCATTGATCAGAGAGTCGGCGGTCGTCTCTACGGAAGGTGAAGAAAAGGAATACACCCTTACTTTTCCGGGCGTACCCGACGGTGACTACAAATTGGCCGTATGGGGAAATCTGACCACGGACTATCCCGCCGGTATCTTGCATCAGGATGGGAAGGAACATACGGATATTTATGTGACAAGCGGGGACTTGCATTTCTCTCCCGATTATCAGACAGAAGAATTGACACTGGAACGCACGAAGGGAAAGTTGTTACTGCTCTGTTCAAATTTCCCGTCTGAGATAACACGCATTGAACAGAATGTAAGTCATGTTTATCAGTCGACGGATGCCGGCCTCAACTATTCCGGAAGCACTCAAGTTGACAAAAATGTGCCGTTCACCAGTGTCCTGGAGACATTGCTTGCTCCTACTTCGGCAGAGGGACATTCCAAATTAACTTTGACTTTCTATACCGGTGGTACACGTGCATCAGAAACTCCATATCTGAAATTGCCGGTGATGGAGATGGATATGCGGCGTAATGAAATAACTGCTGTTTCTATAGACTACAATACATCAGAAGGAATCTGGGAAATCAAGATGTTCATCCGTGGAGAATGGATCACGATACATCGCCTGGATATTTTCTGATCACTTTTTCTCTTATCTATTTATTAAACTAAACTTTGCTATTATGAAAAAATTAATGTTTCTGGTGGCAGCAAGCTTATTTGTGTTTGCTGCTTGTTCCAGCGAAGATGATTCTTCACCCGAAGTGAATCCTGAAAATGCTGCAATTACATTTGAGCTGTCTGCGGTTAATGGTCTGACAGACGGAATTGGAACCCGGATGCCGGTGTATAGCCAGGAGGCCACACAGCATGTCACTCGTGTCAGTGTTTATGCTTTTGTGCAGAACGGCTCGACCTATCTGCATCAAAAGACTTATGATATCACCGGCTGGACCGATGGTACTACCTTTAAACGTTTCGCTGTTCCCGATGCGGATAAACTTCCTGTCGGCGTATATAAGTTTCTGGCCGTAGGACGTGATGCAACTGACCGCTTCTCTGTGACTACACCCACTTCCGGCAATACCAATTATACGGATATGCTTGCTTCTATTGTGAACTCGGGCGATGAATCGGAAATCTTTGCGGGTTCGGCCGATGCGGAAGTGATGGCCCAGGGAGGAACTCGTGTCAGCATTGAGATGACCCGTAAGGTGGCCGGTGTGCTGGGATACTTCAAGAATGTTCCTCAAGTGCTAAACGGAAGTACCGTGAAGTATCTGCGTCTGAAGGTCAGCAACTCCAACCAACAGGTGAACCTGACTAATGGTGTGGGGATCAATACAGCGCCTACTCCTTATAATATAATAGACATGGATCTTTCCGGGCAGGCTGTTTCCAACGGTGTGTATGTAGGTAACGATCTTTCTGGTCAGGGAGTGGTAAAAGTACCTAATTCGCAATTGGGAGGTTCTTTCTATATACCGGTTAGTGGCGTGAGCATGACTTTGGGACTTTATGACGCAAGTGGTGTAGCTATCAAGGAGTGGACTGTGAGTGATACTAACAGTTCGGGAGCAACACAGTTCAATCTGATGGCCAATCATTTTTATTCATTGGGTGTGAAAGGTGCTACGGGCAGTGTGGATGGCGGAACACCGGGTAACCCGGGTGACGATGATGCTCCGGTAGATTTGCTGACCGATCAGAATATTGTGATCACTATCAGTCCGGCATGGGAATTGATACATAACTTGGTAATTCAGTAAAAGTAACTCAAAAACAGAATCATGGTATGGCTATGAGAAAGGCAGGCTATATAACTATCCTTCTGACGGGATTTCTGGCAACGCTCTTGTTGGGCAGCTGCTCAACAGATGATGTTGCCGAACTCCCCTTGGAAGAAGGGGTTTCGGTCCGTTTTGAAATAAAGCGGGACGGGGTCATGAGTCGTGCGCCGGGAGATGCAGCTCTTTCTGTCAACAGGATACTGATTCTGCCGTTTCGGAAAACGGATGAGGCATCGTCCAACGATGCAGCTAATTTCGTTCCGGAATATAGCGCAGCCCGACAATTGGATGTCAATTCGTTTCCGGCAGTAGTCACGATGCTTACTCTTTCAGCAGCCTCTACCTATCAGTTGTTGGTGATCGGATATAATCGGAGTGATTATGATTTTGCCAGTGGCGGAGGTGCAACGAAGCGGTTTAATATCGGTTCGACAGGTAATCCGGCTACGTTGGCTAATTTGTATTTGCAACCGGTCAATCCGACGGTAGTTCCGGAGTTCTTCTCGTGTTTCGGAAACGGTTACCGGGGTACAACGTTGGTTGGTCCCATTTTTAAACCTTCACAGATCAACTATGTGACGGGTACGCTGAAAAGGCTGGTTAGCGGTTTTACACTTGAAGTGACCAATGTTCCTGCGTATGTCAACTCTATGACATTGATAGCCGAGCAACTTGTGACGGCTACCCGTGCAACGGATGGGACGGCACTGACATGGCAAACAGCCGGTGACGGCGGTACGAAGACGTTGGCTACTCAGGCACCGGTTTCGGGAAAAGTCAGCTTCAACCAGTTTCTACTGGCTATTCCGGATAGTAGAAAGACTCTGTTCTATCTGGATGTGTCCTATGGAATCTTCACCGAACGTTATACGGTGAAACTGCCGGATACTCCGGGTGTGGTTTCGGGAAACCGGATTATCTTTACTCCTAATCATTGGGTGAAAGTGACCGGAAGTTATGCGAATATCAATATAGGTTTCACTTTGGCAGGAAACATCAATCTGGATGACAATGCCTGGGATGGCCTTCAATAGAAACTGAAAGCAAAAAGAACCGGAGATGAAAACGAAAGTGATAATAATGATGAGCCTTTTTATTTCTCTCTTCCTGACGGGATGTGAGAAAGAACTGGTCGAAGTGCCCGGTGAAGTTCCCGGGCAACTTCCTCCGGAAGGTAAGCCTTCGGACTTGCCCGACGGATATTTTGAAGTAACCTTCTCAGCCGGATACGGAGGAGGCGATACCCGTACACCCGTCACCGGGACTGATTCACGGGTTCGCCACCTGCGTTACGTCATTTATAAGTCGACAGGTGAGTTTGTGAAAGAAAAGGTGGTGCTGAATACTACGGATGCCGCTCCTTCCTGGCCGATGGCGGCCTTGAAAGATACGCTTCCGAAAGGACAATATACAGCTGTATTTCTGGCCAATGTAGAGAAAACACAGTTTCCGATTCCCGTTTCGGGCGGAGGAACCAACTATGCGGATGTGCTGACGAACTACCGGACAACGCGTGCGAATGCCCGGATCGTGTTACCCGGTGCCGAGTTTACCGACACTTCGGAATTTTATCTGGCCAATGTATCTTTCTCGGATACCTCTGCTCAACCTTATGTACTGTTGCAGCGTATTATCAGTATGCTGAATTTGCGAAGAGTGTTTGTGGATGCACAAACCGCTTTGAATTCTCTGACCAATAATATTGTGACGCAAGTAGGGTATAAGAATATAATCCGGACGACGGTACAAGGCATTTTGCCCGGGTTACTGAAAACGGCAATGAACTTGGGGCCGGTTGGTAATCTTGTCTATGACGTTGTTGGCGGACTCGATGCCGCAGTCAATCTGGTGGTGGCAGCATTGGTAGAACCGGTCGTGGATGCACTGTATGCACAACTTTTGCAAGGGCTGGTCAATCAGATAGGGCTGACTCTTTCCGGTAATGCCACGCAGAACGGTGCATTGGGAGCGTTGGGCGATTTACTGAATCCCTGGCGGGGCAGTGATGCTGCTTATGCTTTAGTGACTATAAACAATTTCCCGAAGACTATGGACTTAGACCTGAATGTAAAGGATTTCTATACGGGCAATCATCGTTTCCGGTATGGATTCACACCTACACCCGGTACGACAAATAGTGAGAAAGATATTCTGATCAGAGGTTTTCATGGCCTATATGATGTGCGGGAGATTCATGTTGCCAAACCCGGACTGATCTCCGGACTATTGGTGGATGACGTGATTGACGGTCCGTTGTTACTGAACGGAGTGTTTGTGAATATCACAGATCCGATACAGGCAACAGTCAATACGAATTACCGATATCGTTCGAACTATTCGTTTGTCAGCCTGGGGCTGAAATCGTATGCACAGCAGAGCGACGGAAACCATTCGCTGACACTCTCTGTACAGTTGAAGAATATTGCTAACCTGGATGGTATCTTGGGAGGAATTCCTGTGCTCGGTCCTGTGTTGAATGGAACCGTTAGATTATTGATTGGCAATATAACGGTTACCGTTCCGGTGAATCTTCCTTTGCTTGGAACCGATAACCTGACGCTGTCCGGTAGCTGGAGTACACCACCGGTGCAGTATTAAAAAATAAAAGGGGTTGTGTCAAAACGTTGATACAACCCCATATTTGTATTAATTATTTAAAAACTATGCTTGAAGGAAACCAATATTTACCTGTATAGTCAATTATTTGCTTTTGTGTTCCGGATTGACCATCAGCCACATAAATATTAGTATTTAAATAATGCGTACCATAGCCATCCTCAGTGTAAATAAGATAGACATCTCCATTTTGAGGATTCACTTGTATGCCTGCACCATATATTGATTGTATTTTGGAAGGGGCTTTGAAAAATTCTTGAGCAATTTTGCTTTCCGTGTTGTATTTGTAGATGTTTTTTCCATAGTAACTATCGCCATAAGCACCTGGCACGACAGTAGTATTAACTATATACAATGCATTTTCTGTTGTAGATGCACATAATCCTGTAGGAGTATATGCCCATTGATTATAAAACACATTTATATTATCAGGTAGCTCAACAGTGGTTTCGTCTAACGTTTTAGGATCGATTTTTATTAACGATTGGCCGTTGGCGGCCCAGATATTTCCATCTTTTGTCTGCGCGAATCCCGTTTTCATTAAAGCGGTTAGTTTTTTTACGAAAGAGAGGTCGGAAGATTTGTAGATCTTTATTGTATCCATATTATTTACGAATACATAATCGCCTGACTTTAAGATGTCTTTACAGCCATTTCCGTTGGCTGACTCGCTATTGAGTTGTGGGAGCATATTGCCGATAGATAATGGATTTAAATTAATTTTATAGGCACCTCTGCTTGCGGTCAATATACCTGTAGTTTCATTAATTGTACAGAAACTGTTTGCTTGTCCGTAGTCTAATTGTTCTTCTATTTCTGTACTTAATTGTTTGGTGATGTTGAAGTTAGCCAGCTCGATTTGGGTTAGATATGGAGCATCTTTAGCTACGATATACATGTATGAATCTTGAATGACTCCAACAGTTCCTGTTTGGCCAAGTGATTCAACAATGTTAAAGTTCCATTTTCCATCTTTATAATAATTTACGGAGGCTGGATCGTGACCTGCCCATCCTTCGTTAATCACATAGAAACCACCGTAATATGCGAAAACATCTACTGTTATTTGGGCTTTATCCGTGTTCCCTTTAGAGTCTTGTGCTTCGAAAATGATCTCGTGTTTTCCTCCAACCGAAGTGCTGAAAGTGTAGTTAACCTCATTGGATACCTCTTTGCCATCTATTTTCCAAGAATAGATTTTAGGGTTAATTAGGTTTAGGGTAGGCTTTAAAGTTAAATCTTCACCTTTAGCAATGATAGTGTCATTGGGAAGACTCAGATTTTCGAAATTCGTAGGATAATAATATTTATCATCATCGTCATTACATGAAGAGATGATTATTGGCAAAGCACAAAGTGCAATAAAGCACATTTTAGTAATTAAAGCATTTATTTTTTTCATGTTACAAAAATTAAATATATAAATAAGTGAGATAATTATTTCTTGTAGTGTAAATCTTCCACCGCCTGTATCTCCGTAGAGGCTTCACCCAGCCAACCGCAGTTCTGGTTGACCGCTGTATAAATCTTCACGAAGTCGATGCCGTCCAGATGAACCGGTTTTCCGTCTTTATCTACCGCCCAGTCTATCTTGAATTGAGAATATTCCGTATTGTTCGGATGGTTGTCGGCATATCCCCAGGCATAACAGTAGCCTACCCAATGCTCGGGCATGCCCGGACGCGGCTCGTTGATGGAGTTGTCCGCCAGGCGGCTTCCGCGGAATGTGATTTCAGCCGGCATCCATGCCGGATAATAAGAACCCTGGGTGTGATACGTGTTCCGGTAGATGTATCCCTCTTTGCCTTGATTGTCTTTCCACTTCACATCCCCGTCTGCCGGAGTGGGACGGTAGTAAGTGATTTCGTAGTTGCGGATGGTGGCAGGCGAGTTATATTCGCTTCCTGCCAATTCGTACCACTCATCATCCGGCAATCCGTTGCCATTCGTGTCTTTGGATACAAGCACGATTCCCGGTTCGGAGTTTCCTCCGGGTTTATCCAGCAGAGTGCCATACATATCATAGTAGGCGTTGCCGTATATCTTGAAGTCATATTCACCGGGGACGTTGGGGATGGTATGGTCGAATCCCACGGTAATGTTACCTCCGAATCCTCCGAGCGTGAAGAGACAGGTGGTGCGGTCCTGCAGCAGTTTGGTGGCGCGTGCCAACACTTGAATACCGGTGAATCCCTCTTCGTAAGCAGTATAAGAGGTATTCATATATTGTGATGGCGCCGGATTATACTCCAATACTTTATTGGCGAAAGCGCCTGCTTCCGGGTCTGCGAGATTTTCATCGGGATTGCCTTGGGAGGCTTTGTTCCGGAACAGGACGGTATTGGAGTTGATTCCCACATTGGGCAGCTTAAATATAAGTTGTCCCTGCGGACTAAAGCATAACACATCTCCTTTCACCTTATAGTCGTAAGCGTCGGTGATGTAGACGTTTCCACTGTAAGGGTTGACACTGATGCTGTAAGGAGTGCGTATCGTGGTGTCGTCTGTGATGAAGTTTTCCCGCTCTGTCTTTCCGGCTTTCAGATTGAAGACTTTGATTTGAGAATCTTGGGTGCGGTAGTCGTAGTTATACAGATAGGCCATGTTGTCGTGAATGGTGAAGCTCAACACCTTTTCGTCGAAAGTCCGTACCACTTGATCGGTATGACCGTCTATTTGTACGAAGTGATAGTCACCCGCCTCTATGTTTTCGCCGTGCGTGGCTACATAGACGCTGCCATCCGGCCCGGCCTGTATATCTCCTGGATTGGGACCTACTTCTATCTTCTTGATTTCAGTGAAAGAAGGGATGTCGATCACAGAGACCGTGCGGTCTACCCCGATGCCTTCCCAGTCCAGTCCTCCGGAATTGGAAACATACAGCTTTCCGTTCTGCACGCAGATGCCGTCAGGGTTTCTGCCCGCCCGGGTCAGTGCGTCGATGGAAAGAGAGGCAGTATCTATTCGCGCCACTGTTCCGTCGAAGGAACACACGTATGCCTTGCCTCCGTCGAAAGCGATGTTGCGGGGTTGCCGGGAACTTCCGTTTTCTGACAGCATGGGTATCTGCTTGACAGACTTGCCGCTTTGCAGGTCGACCACTTCTATCTGGCTCGATACATTGACCACGATATAGAGTTTGCTTCCATAAATGCCCATGTCATTGGCGGTATCCCCCAGGCCGCGTCGGTTGATGCTGCGGAAGTAGTCGGTGTTCAGCTGATTGTTCTTGAAGGAATACAAAGCCAGCGAGCTGTTGTTCAGGTTGAAGAGTCCTTCGCTGAGGATGTAGAGTTCGGCTGTTCCGGTTTCGGCGGGCATACCGTCGTCGCCACCCGAAGGGGTATCCGTGTCTTCCAGGTCATCGCACGAGGCGAAGAGAAGCAGGAAGAGGAGGAAAAAGAAGGACACGCCTCCGATACCTCTCCGAAAGAGGGAAGAGGAATTGCTTCTGCCGTTATTGAATGAAGTTGTTTTCATATTGCTGATTCTTTTGATAATTACTGATTCAATGTCTGGAGTATCTTTAGTATCTTACTTTCATCGTCACTCTCACCGAGCGTCCCGGCATGGGGAAGTTCTTCACTATCTCGTAATTCTTGTCCAGTAAGTTCAGCACTTCCACTGTCAGGGATGTGTTTACGTTACGGATACGCAGATCGCGGCTGACGGATACACTGTGGTCGCTGTAACTGTCCAGCCGGTTTTCGCGAAGGTTCTGTCCCAGCATATAGCGCTTGCCCGAAAAGAGGAACGAGTAGGAGAGGTTCACCCACGGAGTCTCGATGCCGGCTTGTCCCGATCCGGATACACGGGGAGTATAGGCGATTTGTTGCTTGTAGGTTTTCCCTCCCGGTTCGGTCATATCCAGTGCACGCTGATAAGTGTAGTTCCCCGAAAGGTTCACCCGTAGTTTCTCCCAGGGTTGCAGGCTGATGTTTCCGGCAATGTCTATTCCCTTGATGTCCACTTTGCCGAGGTTCACCATGCTCCATATAAAGAGGTTCTTGGTGGGGATGGCGATGATTTTGTCTTTCACCTTATTATAATAAGCATCTGCCGTGACGGATACGTAGGGGATCAGTTCATTGATCGATCGGCTGTACGTCAGTCCCAGGTTGTATTGTGTGGTGCTTTCCGGTTTCAGGTTCGTGTTGCCCACCTGCCCGTAGTACAGGTCGTTGAAGCTGGGCAACCGGAAGATGTCTTTATAGAACAGGCGGATGCGGAACTCTTCGCTGGCAAAGGGCTTGAACGACGCGCTGACGTACGGAGAGAGTTTCCGCCGGTTGGCTGCGGCGCTGCCTTGGCGCACCTCTTCGTTGATGACCGTTGCCAGTACCGAGGCGGATGCCGTCAACCAGTCGTTAACGTATTTTCCGGCAAAAGCCGTCAGCCACGAATAACGGGTAGGATATGCGAAATCTTTCAGGTTCGCGTTCAGCCGGTTGATGCTCGCGTCTGTCGAAAGCGAAAAAGAGAGGTTGCTGAGCACCCGGTAGAGCGCCGAAGCCGAGAGGTAATACTCTTGCTGGTAATAACTGTTCTCCGTTTTGCCTTCCGAACCTTTATAGTCGGGGTCGAGATAACGTTGGTAGCTCCAGTTCCATTTGGCCGAAGTCTGGAAGACCCATTGGCGGCTGAATTCTTTTTTGTATTGGCTTTGCACGAAGACATTCTTATCCCAGAGATGCTGTGAAGAGTAGTCGTAATAGTAAGTCGTGGCATTGGGCAGTCCGCGGGACGACTGATAGTAATAGGCCTTTAGCCGCCATTGTTCCGTATCCGAGAAGTTGCCGAACAATCCCGCTTCGGCACGGAGGTTTTTCACTTCCGTGTTTTTCCGTTTCTCACGGGAGGTCAGGTCATTGTCCTCGCCATAATGCAATGTGAAAGGATAATGACCATCGGCCGACATCCATTCGCCGTTGGCGGAGAGCACCCATTTACGGCTCAGTTTCTGTTCGAGCAGGAGAGACGGATTGACCAGTCCCCACGAACCCGTTTTGAACGAGGCACTCAGGTTGGTACGCCGGTTGTCTTTGAATTGCGGTGTCAGTGTCTGTATGTTCAGTATCCCGGCGGAAGCGAAAAACCTTGCGGGCTGAAAGATGTTGTCGCTTTGTCCGTTGCTGAGTGACAGGCGGTCTACATTGTCCAGTGAGAAACGTCCGATGTCTATTTGCCCCGTCTGGCAGTCGCTGATCGTTATTCCGTCATATCCCACGGCGGTATGCTCGGCTCCGAGACTCCGCAATGAAACGGTTTTCAGTCCGCCGATGCCGCCGTAGTCTTTCACCGTAACTCCGGCAAAGTGTTTCACGGCATCCGACACTTGCAATACGTTGAGGCTTTTGAGTTCTTCTTTAGAGAACACCTGAGTGGGAGCCATGGCTCTCACTTCGCGGGTGTGGTATGCTTCGGCAACGGTTACTTCGGGGATTGAATAAGTACGGGCAGTATCTACTTTCTGCTGCTGGGCGGAAAGCGAAACGGTAAGAGCCTGGCAGCAACAGAAAGCAACACAGGAGTATAATAGCTTAGGTAATCTGAGTATATTCATCTTTGTTTTTTGTTGTTAAAATGTCCGGACGAACTCACTTCGGCCGGACACACTAAATAAACTTGGCAGAGTTTATTATCATAACTTACTTTCTCTGAATCAGAGTGATGAATAAAATGACGGATGGAATAGTTCCGGCTCATTAGACTCAACGCTTTTTCCTCGAAAGCAATGAAAAAGATGCACAGGCAGGTCTTCTGACTCGTTTCTGTTGATAAGCGCCTTCCCAGGAAACGTTTCCCAGTGGCAAGTGGTGGTTGCTTACAACAATCTGATGTGAAACTTACAGCAGCGGGACTGTTCAGGATTTGCACCTGATTCCCTTTTAATTGCATCCCCGGAACACGGAGAATACAAACCAATGCACTGCAAAGATAAAAAGAATATTAGAAATAGCATACTAATTTGTGATTATTCTTTGTGCATCGCAGAGCGGACGGAACAGCATCGGGCAGGTGATCGGAATAACGTAAACAGTCGGTGTCATTTGTCTTGACCCCGGGCGATAATGATGTCAGAATGACGGATAATCGCTCTTTGGGCTGACACACTCTTTCTCTAAAACCGGTGAACCGGAAGAAAAAACGGAGGAAAGCCCGGCTTTTCTGCCCCGAAAGCCGGGTTTTGAGTGGTGAAGAGCCGGGCTTTTGCAGAAAAGAAGCAGGCGTTCACTCCAAAAGACGGGTACATTTGCTCCGAAAGAAGTAAGCATTTTCCAAAAAGGTTTACTTCTTTTTCAAATATCTCTATATGTTATGCTCCATTACATATATTGTCATGAAAACCGGGACTTATAGCTCCGGGTTTTGTTCCGGTTGCTTACCGGATATGATCGTTCGGGGAGTGTCGGAAAGAGCGGGTTTGTCTCTAAAAAACTGCTTTATGGACGGAACATTTCCAGGTAGCTTTCTTCCGGTGGATAAAAGGAGGTAATTACTGTCGAATGGATGAACGGGCAATCGAATAGGGAGCGTTTTTCAGAACCTTGCCGTGTATCGGCCCGAAAGAACGGAAAATAGAGAGGTCGGATTATCATTCTGTCAAAATGATAACCCGACCTTCCGTATGTCTTTGGAGTGAAATGCCCCGCTTCGGTATGCTTGTTCAGCCGCGTTCTGCCAGATACTGCTCTACCTTTTGCAGGGTGGCGTCTTTCAGCAATACGGTTTTGTTCTTATCCAGTAAATAAAGAGTGGGAATGGCTCTCAGGTCATACAGGTTTTTGTTTTTGATGACCAGTTCTTTATCATATCCGTTGGTCCATTCTTTCGCAAAGTCGTTGCGGTGCTTTTTCCATTCATCCAATTCTTCATCCGGATAGATGGACAGGACTTTCAGTTTCTTGGCGGCTGTGAATCCGTTGATGACCGGAGAAGCCTTTAACCCCTCTATCATCTCCGCGCACGCATGGCAACCCGGATTGTTGATAAACAGCAGTGTGTATTCCGCAGGGAACTGATAAAGCGTACCCTTGACGCCCGAATCCAATGTGTAGGTGAAGTTGAGTGCCTTAGTGCCTAACCGGTTCTTCTGTGCCAGCTCCAACCGTGCCTGCGGACGTATCTTCGCCGTTTCGTCCAGTGCGGGAGAGGCAATCAGGGCTTCCAGTACCGGGATATAGAATTCTTCGTTGCGCATAGGCGAGTTGGGATCGTACAGATATTTATCGGCCAGTTCCTCAAAGAAATGAAGCATCTTCCGGTTCTTCTCCGCCCGGTTGAAAGTTTCTTTCATGGCAGTTTGTGCCACAGGCAAGGGCACATGTTCCAACAGGTCACAATAGTCTACCCAAGCCTGTTCGGGCACTTCGGCCTGATTGATGTAGGTGGTGTCCGAGAAGTCGAAACGATCCCAATAGTGTTTTACCATATAGTCCGTACGTTGTTCTACGGTATTCAGTACTACAGGTATCTGGGGTAAATTGAAAATTTTAACCGTATCTTGCTTTTCGGAAGGCTCCTGACTAGAGGCGGAACCGCTTTTACAGGCACTGAATGCCAGTATCAAGGCAAATGAAAGGTATTTTACATTGTTCATCATAATCTTTTGTTTTGATATGGGACAAAGATAGTATTTTTATTCTATATTTGTACTTAGTCATGAAAACGTCAGACACACAACAAGCAAATTGAACATGGAGAATAAAAAAGGACAACCTACTACAGAGGCAATCTTTAGGGGAATACAGTCAGGAAAAGTATTAGAGCTTTTTGACAAACTACAATATCAGATCGCCATTCATGGTGATCTGACTTATAGTGATCCTTGGGGGGAGGTACACCGGTTCAGGGATCAATTTGAAAGTGCGAAACACGACTCGGATTCACCAACGGCGATAGGGCGCTATCCGTTTGCCGATGTATGGATACATTTTTATGAGACGGAAGTGAAGGATTATTCGCTTCTACTGGAAATGTGCCTGATGGCATCCCATTCACGGACTAGTGTCTGGCGTAAAGGTTTCGGGACGTTACTCGATAAATTATACGGAAAAATACCTTTGGTGGAGTACGAACAGGCATTGGAACATCTGGAACATCCCTATGCCCTGAGTGAAATTCTCTGGGCTTTGGAGTGGGACTATCGGGACCAGGAGGTGTATCTGAAGTTTTCACATTACATCCTGCTCCATCTTTTGCCCTTGCTTACTCCCCGGAATATCACCTTCCTGTATAGCGTGCGCGAGTGGTTTGGTTCCACCAGTGATCATCGTGTCGTGCTTGTTCATTGTTATTGGATAGACTGCTGGCTGAAGCACCCGAAACGTTTACTGACCGATGATGAATTTACGGCCGATTTCAAGATACGTTACGAACTCTATCGTTTGTGTAATTTCTTATCCTATAAGGAAGAGCCCTATCCGCTTGAGTTCCCTATTCGTGCTGTCGACTTCGGGAGAGCCTGTCAGATGGGGCTTCTGTCCGAAGATACACTGATGGTCGAACTGATGGATCGTCCCCTGTCGCCTGTGTTGATAGAAGAGGCTGTGGACTTTTTCTATAAGAAAGACCAAAAGGAGAAACGGCTGTATACCGATTGCCGGGATTATGATTTCAGCCGTTTCAAGAAAGTATTGGAAAAAGTAACGGAACGTATCCTCGACATCGAGCTGGAAAGGGGAGAAGCCTGTACCGATGTCACTTCGTTGGCTCGGAAGCTGGACGGGGTGACCGGAGCCGAACTAATGATCCGCTTGTTGAGTCTGATGGGTAAGGAGAAATTCATACGGCTCGATAAATGGTACTACGATACCGGAGAAAGCCGTACAGGTATGTTCTGTCATCTGATGTTACATTGCGCTCCTTCGCCGACAGATACGCCGGACTGGTTGAAGATGCTCGTCGAACGGGCGGGTATCACTCCGAAGCGCCTGGTGGAGATGGCCGTGTATTCTCCCCGTTGGCTGGAGATGGTAGAAGAGGCTATCGGATGGAAAGGCCTGACCTGTGCGGCAAATTTGTTTTATGCTTACACAAGGGAGTGTTATGATGATGTGGATGAGGCAAGAATCACGCCTTATACACTCTTGTCACCTTTGGAGATCTCGGTGGGAGTGGTGGATACGGCATGGTTTTGGAAAGCCTACAATGCACTGGGACGCGAACGTTACGAAAAAGTTTTCGCGGCTTCCAAGGCTGTTACGGAATCTTCCGGTGTATATAGCCGTTTCCGGAAGTATACGGATGCTCTTGTGGGAAAGTATACGATAGCACAGTTGGAAAGCCTGGTGATGGACAACCGGAATAAAGATTGGGTGCGTGCCTATCCGCTTGCCCCGTTTGCCGGAAAAGCCCGGAAGAAAGAGGTAGATGCGCGGCTCCGCTTCCTCAAGGCTTTCTGGCTAAGCAGTGACACCCTGTCCGGACGTCATACTGCTGAAAAGGAGGCCGTACAGGTGGCTCTTGACAACCTTACCGGAAATTCCGGACTGGGGAATCTGGATACCAGGTGGTTTAAAAAGAAGGTCTGGTGATGGCTCTACCTCTCCTTAGCCAGGGTGAATACAAACTCCAGACCGCCTCCCTGGTTGTTTTTGGCCGATATGTTTCCGCCGTGGAGGATAACGGCATTCTTGACAATGGCCAGTCCTAACCCCGTGCCTCCCAGTTTGCGAGAGCGCCCTTTGTCCACTCGGTAAAAGCGTTCGAAAAGACGGTTCAGGTGTTCGGGCGACACTCCGACGCCTGTGTCGGCAAAGCTGAAGTAGTAGAACTTCTCGTCTTCGCGGAAACAGTTGATGTGGATTTGGATATTGTTTCCGGCGTAAGCGATGGCATTGTCCATCAGGTTGCGGAAGATGGAGTAGAGCAGCGAGTAGTTGCCCCGTATCTGAATCTCTTTCTTCAGTGAATTGACCACCGTGATGTGTTTCTCTTCCAGTTCCAGGGATACCTCGTTCACGATGTTGGTCACCAGGACACTGATGTCCATCTTTTCCATGTCGATCATGTTGGCGGCCTCGTCCATACGCGTCAGTACGGAGATGTCACGCAATAATCGGCTCAGGCGGTTACTCTGTGCATAACAGCGTTCAAGGAACACATTCATCTTTTCCTTCGGGAGGTTTTCGTTGTTGACAATGGTCTCCAGGTAACCCTGGATACTGCTGACCGGAGTTTTCAATTCATGCGCGATGTTTTGTGTCAGTTGCCGTTTCAGGCGGATCTGCTCTTCTTCCTGAGTGACGTCGTTGATGCTGATCTCAAAGCTCATATCCTGGAAGATGATGCACTCCACGATAAAAGTTTTCCCGTTTTTATTGATAGTGATGGACATTCGTTTCTCCTCCTTGCCGACGGGACGTTTGGGAGCTTTGTTGATGAAGTCCGTTATCTCTTTGAGCTCGCTGATATTGAATACCTCTTCTGCCGTTTCCAGGTTTGAGTCCGATATCAGATTGCTGTATTGGGTAAACAAGTTGTTGACCAGGATCTCTTTTTTGTCTTTATTGAATACTCCCAGCCCTTCATGCGAAATCTGCAGGTGTGTGATCAGCTTCTCCCTCTCGATGTAGAGTGCCTCTTTCGTTTCGTGGAGACGTTTGTATATCTGAATGATGTGTTGCGAAATCTCACCCAGTTCATTGTGGGGGAAGGCCGACTGCATCGCCATTTCGATAGGTTCATTGCGGTCGGCACGCATAGCGAATTCGCGGAGCTGGCTGATGGAAGTGCCCAGCTTGTTGGTAAACTTATAGAAGATGATCATCAGCAACAGGGTGACGATAACGGTGAACCAGATGTAATGCGGGTCCGCTTTCAGGTTATTGATCAGGCTGACACTGTAGGGCAGAGCCGAGCGGATGATGTAGTCCTTATATAAGGTGGCGGAGTAGAAGTAGGGGACTCCGGTTGTTTCGGAGGTGCGGCGTACATCGAAGCCGACCCCATTGTACAAGGCCTTTTGTACCTCTTCCCGGTCGAGATGATTGCCCAACTGCTCCACATTCTGTTCCTGACTGTCGAAAAGCACTTTCCCATCGAGGTTTACTACAGTGATGCGCAAATCTTTCAATACGTTATGTTGCAGGTAATCGGAGATCACCTCAGTCATATCCTGTGGGTGATCGTACAACTTCTCGTACAGCAGATTATTGCAATCCTGTAACTGTATATTCAGTAACTCTACTTTATACTCTTTCTCCCTCTGATACTGATAGGCCATGAAGCAGGCGGCAAACACCAGGAACAGGGAAATGACCGAAAGGAATAACTTCCGGCTGAAAGAGAGAAAGTGCTTTTGGGTGACAGGTAGGTTCATATATGTAATGTTTTTGAGTTTTGATTCACCACAGAGTAACAGGAGTCTCACAGGGTTTTAATCTCTTGTTTATAGGATATTAAGAGAAAATAATCTTTGTGGAACTCTGTGCTACTCTGTGGTGAGGTCCGATTCGCCTCTATTCCGTTTCGAAGCAATAACCGTATCCCAGGCGGGTGACGATACGTTTACCGTAGGTACCGATCTTTTTTCCGTAACCGGGTGATGTTGACGTCTATGGTGCGGTCCAGTACATAGACTTCGTCGCTCCAGATCCGGCTCAGAATATCTTCGCGCGAGAAGACGCGTCCCTTGTTTTGTAACAGCAGGAAGAGGATTTCGAACTCTTTCTTGGTCAGGGGTACTTCTTCGCCGTCGATGCTTACTTTCTTTTTGGTAATATCGATCACCAGAGACTGGTAGCAAAGTTGTTCGGGTGCTTTTTCCGTATCGGAGGTAGCAGTACGCCGGAGCACGGCCTTTACACGGGCAATGACCTCACGCAGGGAGAAGGGCTTTGAAATATAGTCGTCCGCTCCCAGGTTGAATCCGGTGACGGTGTCATTTTCCGTATCTTTGGCAGTGATGAATATAATGGGAACCTGCGCTGTCTTTTTATCCTTTTTCAGCAGATTGGCCATTTTGAATCCGGAAATTTCCCCCATCATGACATCCAATAACAGCAGGTGATAGCTGCTGATATTCATTTTCAGGGCCTCTTCCGCAGAGTTGGCAGTATCTACTTCATACCCTTCGTTCTCAAGATTGAACTTCAGAATCTCACAGAGGTCTTCTTCATCGTCGACCACTAAAATACGGTAATCGTTCATTGTATTCTTTGTTAATGTAATACTACAAAGTTAAACTTTATTTCTTTTCTTTTGCAAAGATGGAGGCTTTTTGTTACGAGGGGATGAAACACGTATTACGATTCGATTACATTTCCATCCCGTCTGCAACCCTCTGTAGGCATGATTCCGTTGGTTCTAAACCGACCGGACCTACCTTTTAAACCAATGCCCTTTGGGTTTAAAACCAACGGGGCTTTGCTTTCAAACCAACAATCCCGAGGTTCGGGAGACACTTTATCAACAAAAATGTTGTATCTTTGTTATGTCAATAAATTGAAATATCAAAATGATTAAGATAGATTTCAAGCAACGCAAACGTGAGGTGCTTTGGACGGTTGTCGCTTTGTTCTTTATAGCTATAGGAGTGTCTGTGTTCAAGTTCTCTTCCGCAACTTCCGGCTTTGAGATAACTGACGAGCTGGGAGGAAATATTTTTCCTTCTGCCATTCTCTCGGTGGCTACGACCGATGCCCAGGTCATTCAACCGGCCGACTCCATATATCTGGGTAACCCCAAGTCGTGCATTGCCATAAAAGTAAAATCACGTTCGGCTTATAGCCGTGTGCGGATCGATGTTGCGGAAACACCATTCTTTTCACGTTCGGTGTCGGAGTTCGTGCTCAATAAGCCTCGTACGGAATATACCATTTATCCCGATATCATTTGGAACTACGAAGCGTTGAAAAACAATAACCAGGCGGAACCCATCAGTGTGGCCGTTACGGTAGAGATGAATGGGGAAGATCTGGGACAGCGTGTACGCACTTTTTCTGTACGGAGTGTCAACGAGTGTCTGTTGGGGTATGTGACTAATGGCACAAAATTTCACGATACGGGGATTTTCTTTGCCGCATATGTCAACGAAGAGAATCCGATGATCGACCAGTTGCTTCGCGAAGCATTGAACACACGGATAGTCAATCGCTTCCTGGGCTATCAGAATCCGGCTCCCGGAGCTGTGGATAAACAGGTATATGCATTATGGAATGTTTTGCAGAAACGTAAATTCCGTTACAGTTCGGTGTCCAACACCAGTCTGTCCAGCAATGTGGTTTATTCTCAGCGTGTACGTACGTTTGATGACGCATTGGAGTCATCACAGATCAACTGTGTGGACGGCAGTGTCCTGTTTGCTTCCTTGCTCCGTGCCATCAATATCGAACCGATTCTGGTACGTACTCCCGGTCACATGTTTGTGGGATACTACACCGACAATTCACATAAGGATATGAATTTTCTGGAAACAACGATGATAGGTGATGTCGATCTGGACGACTTCTTCCCTGATGAACAACTGGACTCCACTATGGTAGGCAAGTCACAGAATCAAATGTCCCTGCTCACCTTTGAGAAGTCGAAACAATATGCCAATAAGAAGTATAAGGAAAACGAGAAAGGCATTCATTCCGGCAAGCTGAACTATATGTTCCTGGAGATTTCGAAAGATGTACGCCGGAAGATACAGCCGATAGGAAAGTGATCTGGAGACGCCAAAGTAAAACGAAGGCGGGGACTTACTTAAAAAACGATTCGTACGGTTCGTAGCTAAATAATCCTAATAAAACTCTAATATATAGATTAGTTTCATGTCTTTGTTGTACTTTTGCCGTTCAATATTTGGATGTATTCCAAACACACGTTAGAATGAAACGAAGAAACTATTTCATATTCAGCTGTTTGATGCTGATGGCTCCTGCGGCTGTGCAGGCGCAATTTGACAAAGGCCTAAACTATAAGATTGAAACCAGTGCAACCGTAAGTGGTGGGCACAACACGCCTTTTTGGCTCGTGGCAAATAAGCACGGGCTTTCGTCTATTCGAAAAAACAATGCTTATTTGGATGCAGGTATCTTTCGGGATTTGGAGAAGGATAAAAAGTTCTCTTATGCCTTTGGGTTGGAAATGGTGGGTGCAAGTCGCTTCACTTCTAAATTCTTCATCCAACAGGCTTATGTGGATTTGCGTTATCGGGGGATGGAAATAAGTGTCGGCAGTAAGGAGCGTGGCAACGAAATGAAAAATGATCAGTTGAGCTCCGGTAGTATGACTTTTTCTACCAATGCCCGTCCTATTCCGCAAGTTCGGGTTTCTATACCCGAGTATATTCCTTTTCCGTGGACCAAAAACTGGTTGCATATCAAGGGACACGTGGCTTATGGGATGTTTACGGATGAAAAGTTCCAAGAGCGTTTCACTGCCGGGCGTTCTAAATATACGAAAGAGACTCTGTTTCATTCGAAAGCAGCTTTCCTGAAGGTGGAGAATTTGCAGAAGTCACCTGTTTCGGTGGAATTGGGTATCGAGATGGCAGCTCAGTTTGGAGGCGATTGCTATTATCCGGACGGGACGGTATTGCGTACACCGGACAGTTGGAAAGACTTTTTCCGTATTTTCTTTCCAAGCAACGGAGACAGTGGAGCTTCGGAGAGCGACCAGATCAATATTCTGGGAAATCACGTCGGAAGTTACAGTGCCGCTGTGGGATATCATTTTCCGACCTGGAAAATAAAGGCTTACTGGGAGCACTTTTTTGAAGACCGCTCGGGAATGACACTGACTTATGGTATGTGGAGAGATTGTCTGGCCGGATTAGAGGTGACGTTGCCGGAGAATCCTTTTGTGAAAACGATTGTCGGAGAGTTTTTGTATACGAAACACCAATCGGGAGCTTTCCATTACTTTGCTACTCCGGCCATTGATCATTCGTTTACCGGAGCTGATAATTATTATAATAATTCGCAGTATGCCGGTTGGGAACATTGGGGACAGGGTATTGGTAATCCGTTGGTTACCTCACCTATATATAATAAGGATGGAAACCTGGCTTTTGAGAGTAACCGTGTGAAAGGATTCCATATCGGTTTGAATGGCAGTCCTACCTCAGAGATAGATTACCGCATTCTGGTAAGTGTTGCTAAGCATTGGGGAACTTACGGTAGTCCGTACCGGAATATCAGAAGAAACCAGAACGGGTTGTTAGAAGTGACTTATAAACCCGAACAGATTCGGGGATGGAGTTTCACGCTGGCCGGTGCGGTAGACGGTGGCAATATGTTAGGAGAAAGTTGGGGAGGTATGCTCACCATTCGTAAAACAGGTTTAATTGGTAAGAAGAAATGAAAAAAGGAATCCTATTGTTGTTTGTCGTCCTGATGGGTTTCACGTCGTGTGGAAAGAAATTCGGGCATCGCTATCTGGATGGAATGTGGCAGATGCAACGTATAGAATATAAAGATGGTAATATCGATACTCCACTGGACACTTATTTCAGTTTTCAGATGGATATCATCCACTTGAGGAAGTTGGGTAATAGTGAGTTCTATGGAAAATATGTCTACGAGAACGACTCCATGCACATACAAGTACTCGACGCTACGGCGGAACAGATGAAAGTTTTCGGCATGGATGGCCGGGTACAGGACTTTGCCGTAGAGAAGCTGAACAGTAACAAATTGGTTCTTCAGTCGGACTATGCCCGGTTGGAATTCAGAAAATATTGAGGACGCTAAAAAGCTGTCTTCATTCATAGATGATGATTGGAACAGCCGGTTCGTGAGAATCGGCTGTTTTTTTATGCTATTTTTTGCATATCAGCGATGGGATTGTTACTTTTGTAAGGTTATCAACATTCAGAAAGCAATATGATACAAGGCAAGAAATTTATCTCCCCGGGGACATGGTTCTCAATGATATATCCGTCAGACTGGAGCGAATTTGAAGACGGCGAAGGCTCCTTCCTTTTTTATAATCCCGAACATTGGACGGGTAATTTCCGTATATCAGCCTATAAAGAAGATGCTGCCGCACCTGGCGGTATGAATTATGGAAAGGATTCCGTCCGTCAGGAACTGAAAGAAAACCCTTCGGCCTCCCTGGTGAAGGTGGGACATCTGGAATGTGCCTACAGCAAGGAGATGTTTGAGGAAGAAGGTATCTATTACACCAGCCATCTCTGGGTGACAGGCATTGACAATGTTGCTTTCGAATGTTCGTTTACCGTACCGAAAGGAGAACATGTGGATGAGGCGGAAAAGATTATATCCAGCCTTGAGATCCGTAAAGACGGGCAAAAGTATCCTGCGGAAATCATTCCTATTCGCCTTTCTGAGATTTATCAGGTGAACGAAGCCTACGAGTGGGTGACAGATACGGTGAAAACGCAATTGAAAAAAGACTTTCAGGGACTGGAAGAAGACCTGCAAAAGATACAGGATGTGATTGACAGTGGCGTTCTCTCTCCTAAGAAAAAAGAACCCTGGCTGGCGTTCGGTATCGCCATCTGTACGATTCTGGCTAATGAAGTGGAGGGTATGGAATGGATGACGCTGGTTGACGGTAACCGTGAAGTGCCGGTGTTGCGGTATGAAGGTTCGGAACAGTTGATTGATCCGATGAAATTGCTGTGGAGCCGGGTGAGAGCCGGAGAAACCTGCGAAGTGGCAGAGGCATATAAGCAGGCGCTGATACACTAACCACCTATTATCACATTCGATTATTATGACCCCTTATTTACAAGTAGATAATCTTACCAAATCTTTTGGCGATTTGGTTCTTTTCGAAAATATTTCCTTCGGTATTGCCGAAGGCCAGCGTATCGGCTTGATCGCTAAAAACGGTACGGGTAAAACCACCTTATTAAATATACTCTCCGGAAAGGAGGGATATGATAGCGGCAATATTGTGTTCCGCCGTGACCTCCGGGTTGATTATTTGGAACAAGATCCGCAATATCCTGAAGAATTGACCGTGTTGGAAGCCTGCTTTCACCATGGTAACAGTACCGTGGAGTTGATAAAGGAGTACGAACGGTGCATGGAAACCGAAGGACATCCGGGACTGGATGACCTGCTGGTACGTATGGACCATGAAAAGGCCTGGGAGTATGAACAGAAGGCTAAACAGATACTTTCGCAACTCAAGATACGGAACTTTGACCAACAGGTGAAGCATCTCTCCGGAGGACAGCTTAAGAGGGTAGCTTTGGCCAATGCTTTGATTACCGAACCGGATTTGCTGATTTTGGACGAGCCTACCAACCATCTGGATCTCAACATGACCGAATGGCTGGAAGAGTATCTTCGCCGTACGAACCTCAGTCTGCTGATGGTGACGCATGACCGTTACTTTCTCGACCGTGTCTGTTCCGAAATCATCGAGATAGACAACCGCCAGGTTTATCAATACAAAGGAAATTACAGTTATTATCTGGAGAAACGCCAGGAACGCATCGAAGCGAAATCGGTCGAGATAGAGCGTGCGAACAATTTATATCGTACCGAGTTGGACTGGATGCGTCGTATGCCTCAGGCACGCGGACACAAAGCCCGGTATCGCGAAGATGCTTTTTATGAACTGGAGAAAGTTGCCAAACAACGATTTAACAATGACAATGTGAAGCTGGAAGTGAAAGCTTCTTATATTGGCAGCAAGATATTCGAGGCTGATCATCTCTATAAGAGCTTTGGTGACCTGAAGATATTGGAAGATTTCTCTTACATCTTCGCCCGTTATGAAAAGATGGGAATTGTGGGGAATAACGGTACGGGGAAGTCTACTTTTATAAAAATATTGATGGGACAGGTGCAGCCTGACAGTGGTACACTGGATATTGGAGAGACCGTACGTTTCGGATACTATTCGCAGGACGGATTACAGTTTGACGAGCAGATGAAAGTCATTGACGTTGTGCAGGATATCGCCGAGGTCATTGAGTTGGGTAACGGCAAGAAGCTAACGGCTTCCCAGTTTCTGCAACACTTCTTATTTACTCCCGAAACTCAACATAGTTATGTATACAAATTGAGTGGGGGAGAACGCCGTCGACTTTATCTCTGTACCGTGCTGATGCGTAACCCGAACTTCCTGGTACTTGACGAGCCGACGAATGATCTCGATATTATTACCTTGAATGTGTTGGAGGAATATTTGCAGAACTTCAAGGGATGTGTCATTGTCGTTTCGCACGACCGCTACTTTATGGATAAAGTGGTCGACCACCTGTTGGTATTCAACGGACAGGGAGATATTCGTGACTTTCCCGGTAATTACAGCGATTATCGTGACTGGAAAGAAGCCAAATCCCAAAAGGAAAAGGAGGCGGAGAAACCACAGGAAGAAAAAACAGCCCGTGTCCGCCTGAACGAGAAGCGCAAGATGAGTTTCAAAGAGAAACGGGAATTCGAACAACTGGAAAAGGAAATAGCCGAGCTGGAAACAGAGAAACTACAGATAGAAGAACTGCTCTGCAGTGGTACGCTTTCGGTAGACGAACTGACGGAAAAATCGAAGCGATTGCCCGAGGTAAACGATCTGATAGACGAGAAAACCATGCGTTGGCTTGAACTTAGCGAAATAGAATCATGAACCTGACCAATTATCATAGTCATACCCTCTATTGTGACGGCCGTGCCGGCATGGAGGATTTTATCCGTTTTGCCATCAGCCGGGGATTTACGTCCTATGGTATTTCTTCGCATGCCCCTCTGCCGTTTCCGACTCATTTGGACGATGGAATGGGATCGTATGGACGACTATCTGGATGAATTTACCCGGATGAAAGAGAAATATGCTTCGGAAATCGAACTGGCTGTCGGGCTGGAAATAGATTACCTGAACGAAGACAGTAATCCTTCCGTCCGGCGTTTCCAAGAGTTGCCGCTCGACTACCGTATCGGTTCGGTACATCTGCTTTACAATGACCGGGATGAAGTAGTGGATATCGATGTATGTGCAGAGGTGTTCCGGGATATCGTCGATCAGCATTTCGGCGGTGACCTCGACCGTGTGATTCATCTGTATTATGACCGTCTGCTACGAATGGTCGAACTGGGAGGCTTTGATATTCTGGGACACGCCGATAAGATGCATCACAATGCAGCCTGTTACCGCCCCGGTCTGTTGGACGAGTCTTGGTACGATGCATTGATACACGACTATTTCTCCGCTGTTGCAGCCAAAGGATATATTGTAGAGATCAATACAAAAGCTTTGCATCATTTGAATACTTTCTTCCCGAACGAACGGTATTTCCCGTTGCTGAAGGAGTTGGGAGTTCGTGTACAGGTGAACAGTGATTCGCATTATCCCGAACGGATCAATAGCGGACGTCCCGAGGCATTAGCCGCGTTGCAGAAAGCAGGCTTTGAAACAGTGACCGAATGGCACGGGGGGAAATGGATAGAGATGCCACTTTAAACCAATATATCATGAAACACAAAAACTTATTGTTAGCTTTGCCGTTTGCTTTCTTTGTATTTGCCGGCATATCATTGTCCTCTTGTAAAGACACTCCTGTCCGTAAACTTTATAAAAGTGATATAGACTGGAAACTTACCTGGCAGGACGAGTTCGATAAAGACGGTGCACCCGATCCCGAAAAATGGGTATTCTCTCCCTGGCACCCTTTCTGTCGGGATAATAACTTTGTCACCTTTGTAAAAGACGGCAAGCTCGTCTTGCGTGCTTTGCCCAATAACGATCCGAATGACACGATCCGCTATATGGCCGGCTGTGTGGAGACTTTGGGCAAAAAAGATTTTTTGTACGGGCGCTTTGAAGTATGTGCCAAATTGGGCAGTGCTAAAGGTTCCTGGCCTGCCATCTGGTTAAAACCAACCGATTCGACCACATACGGGGCATGGCCTAAATGTGGAGAGATCGATATTATGGAGCAGCTGAATAAGGATACATTTGTCTACCACACCATGCATACGGAATATATTAAGGTATTAGGGCATAAAACAGATCCGGATTATTACACCACTGCGTCCTATAATCCGCATGAATTTAATGTGTTCGGCATGGAATGGACACCGGACAAAATAGATATGTTTATCAACGATTCCCTGACCTTCAGTTATCCCCGTATTCAAGAAGAAGGTTCTGTGCAATGGCCTTTTGACGTTCCGTTCTTCCTCTTGCTCAACCAGATACTCGGAGGATGGGCAGGCGAGATAGACGACACTGAACTTCCCGTACAGATGGAGGTAGACTGGGTGCGTTATTACGAATTACCGGAAAATAAAAAATAGACTGTAAGAAGGCTTTATTGTATGCCTTTTTTCGGGAAAACAGCTTGGGACACCGGGGCTCCGTCTGCACGATACAGATAGGTTCCCGGTGTTTTTATACATATCTCTTTATTGCCGGACAGTCTGATGGTTGCAGTCTGCCAGGCGGCAATGTAATACATTCCACCGGTAAAAGCCACCTGTGCCTCTTCATCATTTCGCAAGATCTGTATCCTCGAAGTATCGAATGTGGCTGTCTTCTCCTGAGTAGAGCCCGGAAGAAGTAGGTACCGATAGCTGGCAGGGGCTCCGGGCGAATGTTTTATGTAAATAGAGAAGATATTACTTTCCAGCATTTTTGGAGCATACATTCCCATAAAGTCATGCCATTGTCCTTTCTTCTTTTCTGTTTGTACCGGACAAAGTTCGTCTTGCAGGAGGATATATCCGGTGTTATCATGAAAATACCGGCGGTTTCCTTCCGACCATACTTCTCCTTTCTTAAAACGCTGGTCGATGGAGGTGATCAGTGTGGCTGTGCTGTCTGTGTGGATATTGCTGCCCAGGCACAGGATAAATTCATCGGTAAATATCCATACTTTGTTTGCAGACAGTCCGTTACGGTTCAGGTGCATGGCTGTGATTCCATGTTTCCCATCCGTTGTTCCGCCTACGAGATTGGTTTGATTGCGTGAATCCGCTCCGCTTTCTGTTGGAATAGGAGCGTCACTTTCGTAGGTTGTAATACCGGGTATCCGCCGCCAGTCCCAGAAAGGAAAAATATTGTGGTATTCATCACCACGAATGTATGTATAGATAGCTCCGTCTGCCATATAATAGCCTTTCAGGTTATCTTCATTTACCAGCTCCGTCCCGATCACCCTGTCGGATGCCATGCGTACGGATGCCATCCAATGGGGGGTGCGGTGGATGGTGAGGTCCGAATCTCCGAAGAACTTGTTTCCGGTAAACTCATTGTTCGTATCCGGATGGAGGAAGTTGCGTGCAATCAACTCTTTTATCTCCCGCGCTTGTTGATCATTGCTTCCTTTCATCAAAGAACAGGCTGCGAAAAGTAAATTGAATGATTTATGAATGTCAGCACTATGGAAGAGTTGTCGGTTCAGTCCGTTCACATCCCAGTACCCTCTCCATACAATCCATTGGTACCCTTTCAGGAGCAGAGATACGAGAATATCCTGCTGCCGACGGTCGAATGCCAGCGGCGTACCGGCAAATAGTTCGGAGTAAAAACTCATATTACAGAGAAAAGAGAGTCCGTAATTGCCGAACTGTTGCTGGGGACCGTGCTGATGAAAACTCCAGTCCGGTTGAATCCCCTCTTTCTGTCCCAGTACGATTTCCGAGCATATATTTTCCCGTGCTTCCTTTATCAGTTCGGTATCGTTCAGAAGTAATCCCCGGATCAGTACGTTGCCTGCCAGCCATACTTTATTTTGTCCGGTCATGCCAAACTGTGATTGTTCCATCACCCGGATGGCCTCTTGTTTTTCTTTCTCCGTCATTTCGGTTTCGAAAAGGAGGAAGGCCGGACCCAAGGTGCGGGGAATACCTATCTGATTGTACCACCAGTTTTTGCAGACCGGCTTTTGGACGAACCAGTACTTCATAGCCTGATGGATGATGCTGACTACTGCGGAAATCTCCTGTGCAGATACGTTCTCTTGTTCACGGGCATAGTATTTGGTCAGTTTCAGTATTCGTTCGGCATGTTGTTTCGGTTCCCATCCCGAGCGTTTTGTGTCAGCGTAATTAATATCCGGCCATGAACCGTCTCCCCGGATCGTGCTGATCAGGCGATGTATCTCCTCCTGTCGGATGGGATAAAGTTGTTGTAGTTCGATAACGTTCTGGTCGGAAACCTCTTTTTCGGGAGGAATCTTCGACAATAATTGTAAATAGGGTTGTTTCTCTTCATCCATCCCGATTATAGACCGGATGTAGTTCTGCTTGATACGTTCATTCTCTTTGTCGGTTTGTGCAGAAAGGCAGGAAAAGATCGTGCAGATAAATAGCACGAACAGGGAGATTCTTTTCATATATCGAGTGTGTTTTTCATTGTATATATTAATAGGGCCGAACGAATCAGAAAAAGTTTCTGACCCGTTCAGTCTCTGTGTGGCTATTCTGTACGTTTACAAGAGTTTGCCATTAGGAATTCATTCAGGGAGTTTTCATAATTGCCTTGTAACAGGATATGGTGATTACCCAGTGGGTTTTTCAGGAAATAGTCGGCCGGTGTATTCATCTTTACACGTACTTGTGTACGGCACATATTGATGTAATTGGTGTTTTCGGTCAGAGTTCCGGTAGACAGGTAATATTCGTCCAGGCATTCGCCACCACATTTCACAATGGTGACATCTCCTTCCGGTAGCAGTCCTTGAATACCGATGCCGCTTTCTGTTTCAAAGTGATTACGAATGATGTAACGTTCGGTCTGTTTCATTCCGATTGTGCAATGGGCCAATATAATTTCGTTGTTACGGGCGTTTATCATCGAAGGATTTGCCATGAAACCCACTTTCCCGGTCAGTGCTTTAGCCACTAATAATGTAAATACGGATTGTAAGTCGCCTTCACATCCGGCAATGATCCCTTCGTCGTTCAACATGGCAAGGGCAAGACAGCCTGTAGTGCCTGTACGCTCTATCAGTTTGAAGCAGCTCACTGTCACTGCACTTAGTTTTTCTTCTTTACAGATTCGCTTAATGGCCCGATAGAGACGCATGGCTTTAATCATATCTTCGGGAGTGCCTTCGCGGCAAGCCAGTGCCTGTGAAGCCACAGCGGCACACGAAGCGCCGACTTCGTTATCCTTAATCCGGTCATATACATCATAAATCCGTTCCAACGGGATGTCCAGATACTCGATCCCCCAACGTCGTTTTGCGAGCAGGTAGTCCACATTGCTTGCAATCAACCAGGAAGAGGGAGTGCCGATCACCCCGATGCGGAGTCCTACCAACGAACGCTGCGCCTTGAAATTGGTATATAGTACCTGTATTCTCTGGACGATACTCATAAAGTCCCCGTGGAGGATCTCACTCTTCATGCCCCGGCCGCGCAACCAGGAAGAGATTTCAAGCGCCGCCGCCAAGGAGTTTTGCATTCCGTCGGCCAGAATAATGGCAGGGCGGGGGAGCGATTCAAAGCATTGCATGACCAATCTTTCTACCCCTCCGGTAGCTATGAAGATGATGCTGAAATCATCTTTTGTCAACTGGTGGATGTCCCGGTAATCGACAAACTTCACGGTGAAATATTTTTCCAGTTCACTAAGTACGGCTTCGTGCGAACTACGTATAGTTACCTGCTTATGCAGAATCGATGCAAATGTGATTAGGTTTATGGTCATTATGTTATCGTTTTAGGTTTGTAGTTATACAAATGTATCGTTTTCCGTTGAGATTATCATAACGTTTTTAACCTTGATAAGGTTTTTAAAGTTTTTATGTCTTTGTGTCCGATTTATTATGTACATTTGCCGCTCATATTTATTAATTGACCATTATATAATTAAAGATTATGCCAACCATATCGATTCGCGGAACAGAGATGCCTGCATCTCCTATCAGAAAGCTGGCTCCCCCTGGCAGATGCTGCCAAACAGCGGGGAATCCATGTATTTCACCTGAATATCGGACAGCCAGACCTGCCCACTCCTCAGGCCGCGATTGACGCGATACGCAACATCGACCGCAAGGTGCTCGAGTACAGCCCCAGTGCCGGTTATCGTAGCTATCGCGAGAAATTAGTAGGATATTACGAAAAGTTCAATATCAACCTGACGGCAGATGATATTATCATTACTACCGGTGGCTCCGAGGCGGTGCTTTTCTCATTCATGTCGTGCCTCAATCCGGGAGATGAAATCATAGTTCCCGAGCCGGCATACGCCAACTATATGGCTTTTGCCATTTCGGCGGGAGCTAAGATACGTACCATTGCCACGACAATCGAAGAAGGGTTTTCACTTCCGAAAGTAGAGAAGTTCGAAGAACTGATTAACGAGCGTACCAAGGGGATCTTGATTTGTAATCCGAACAATCCGACCGGTTACCTGTATACCCGCCGTGAGATGAACCAGATTCGTGATCTGGTGAAGAAATACGATCTTTTCCTTTTCTCCGACGAAGTCTACCGTGAGTTTATCTATACCGGTTCACCTTATATTTCGGCCTGCCATCTGGAAGGAATTGAAAATAATGTAGTGCTGATAGACTCCGTATCCAAGCGTTATTCCGAATGTGGTATCCGTATCGGTGCCCTGATCACGAAGAACAAAGAGGTGCGTGATGCTGTAATGAAGTTCTGTCAGGCACGTCTGAGTCCCCCTTTGATCGGGCAGATTGCTGCTGAGGCTTCGTTAGATGCTCCCGAAGAATACTCGCGTGAAACCTATGATGAATACGTAGAGCGCCGTAAATGCCTGATTGACGGACTGAACCGTATACCGGGTGTGTATTCTCCTATTCCTATGGGTGCTTTCTATACAGTAGCCAAACTACCGGTCGATGATTCGGATAAGTTTTGTGCATGGTGTCTGTCTGAGTTCGAGTACGAAGGGCAGACTGTGTTTATGGCTCCTGCTTCCGGTTTTTATACTACTCCGGGTTCCGGAAAAAATGAAGTCCGCATTGCCTATGTGCTCAAGAAAGAGGACTTGACCCGTGCACTCTTTGTTTTGCAAAAGGCATTGGAGGCTTATCCGGGAAGAACAGAATAATACCTGTACATGTCGTTCACTCATCCACATAATCAAAGCAATTCAGTTTCCTCTTCCGGAGCGAAGGGGAAATTGAGGCTTTCTTATTTTCTTGCCCGTCGGATTTATCGTGATACGGATGGTGGAAAACAAGTTTCCCGTCCTGCCGTTGTGATTGCCATGATTGGTATTGCCATCGGTCTGGCGGTGATGATCATTGCCGTATCCGTTGTGATTGGATTCAAGAGTGAAGTACGCAATAAAGTAATCGGATTCGGTTCGCATATCCAGATCAGTAATTTCGATGCGGTAGGTTCTTACGAGACTCACCCGGTTGTGGTGAATGACAGTATGATGGTCGCACTTTCTGCCCTTCCCGAGGTAAAGCATGTGCAGCGGTACTCCACGAAGCCGGGAATGATTAAGACGGACGATGCTTTTCAGGGGATGGTGCTCAAGGGAGTCGGCCCGGAGTTTGATCCCGCCTTTTTCCGTGATCATCTGATAGAAGGAGAGATCCCGGCTTTCAGTGATACGGCCTCTACCAATCAGGTAGTGATATCGAAAGCAATAGCCGACAGGCTGAAATTGAAGTTGGGAGATAAAATCTATACCTACTTCATTCAGAAAGACGTGCGTGCCCGCCGGCTGACGGTGAAAGGCATCTATCAGACAAACTTTTCCGAATATGATAATCTCTTTCTGCTGACCGATCTGTATCTGGTGAACCGTTTGAATAACTGGGCTCCCGGTCAGGTGAGCGGGGCGGAATTGCAGGTGCGTGATTATGATAAGCTGGAAGATATCACCTATCGGATTGCTACCGATACGGATAATAAGCAAGATATCTACGGAGGTACTTATTATGTTCAAAGCATAGAGCAGATGAATCCCCAGATATTTGCCTGGCTCGATCTGCTCGACCTGAATGTATGGGTGATTCTGATTCTGATGGTCGGCGTAGCCGGTTTCACCATGATTTCCGGGTTACTGATCATCATCCTTGAACGTACACAGATGATCGGCATCTTGAAGGCATTGGGAGCAAATGATTTCACTATCCGTAAAGTATTCCTGTGGTTTTCTGTCTTCCTGATTGGCAAGGGGATGTTGTGGGGCAATGCAATCGGTATCGTTTTCTGTATTTTGCAGTCACAGTTCGGACTGTTCAAGCTCGACCCCGAAACCTACTATGTAAGTATGGTGCCGGTCTCTATGAATATCTGGCTTTTCCTCCTGATCAATGCCGGCACCTTATTGACTTCTGTACTGATGTTGGTCGGACCTTCTTACCTGATAACCAAAATTAATCCGGCCGACTCCATGCGATACGAGTAATGGGGTTATCTGCGCATGAAATCACCTTTTCCGCGATAGAGGCGGTAAAGCTTCAACTTCAAGGTCTGTAACGGACGGATTATGTCAAAAACCGGCAGCGTAAAGTAGTAAGAACGGTTGTCACCCATCTCACCGGCTGTTTTGTTGATGACGTAGGCTTGTACCGAATAGCGGACGAACCACAGTAACAGGGATAACCCGACAACCAACCAGTGGAAGCTGAGGATACCGAATACAATCCCCACCAGGCAAGCGGCATAAAACAGCAGTCGCGTACCGGTTTCCAATCCCAGGAGCCAGCGTTGCGAGCCTTTATAGAACCGGGAAGTTGCCATGTAGCTCACCTTTTCTTCTTTCCAGTCCTTATAGCGTTCCACGGGTTGCATCCGTATCACGGCATCCGGTGAGGTCTCTACCCGGGTGTTGTTTTCATTGGCAACCTGGTTGATGAACAGATCGTCTTCTCCGCGCTGCATATTCAGATGGGTAGAGAATCCCTTGACTTTGAAGAACAACTCCTTCCGGTAGGCCAGATTGCGTCCGATACCCATATACGGTTTACCTGCCAGGGCAAATCCCAGATAGCGGAGCGAGGTGAAAAGCGAGTCGAAAGATGCCCGCTTGTGCAGCCAGCCTTTTCCTCGTTCGTAGCCGCTATATCCCAGTACGATGTCTGTACTCGATGTGAAATTACGCGCCATTCGCCGGAGCCATTGGTTGCTGACCGGAGCACAATCGGCTTCTGTGAATACCAGCCAGTCGTGTTTGCTGGCTTTGATTCCCAGTGTCAATGCCAGTTTTTTCCGGCTGATGTACCGGGCACTGTCCGGAGTAAAACTGTGATACAGGTTGGGATATTCTTCCTCCAATGCCGATAGCAAGTCTTCGCTTTCGTCTGTGGAGCCATCATTAATGACGATTACTTCAAAGTCCGGATAATCCTGTTTCAAGATCGTGGGCAGGTTGCGGCGTAGGTTTTCCGATTCGTTTCGTGCACAGATCACCACAGATAGGGGAGGCAGTTCCCGTCCGAAGTGTACTTCGTCTTTTCCGACAGCGAGGTTGTGGGTGTGTATACGGTTGTACAGTCCGAGATAGTAGATAAGTTGAATGATTAAAAGAACACCTGTAGCCGACAGTAGTATCAGTTCAGTTGTATTGAATGTGAATGCTTCCATTTACTCTTACAAGATTTTTATGTCACAAAAGTACATAATTTTTTCAGAGATTCGTCGATTTGTATCCCTCTTATTTCTTATTGTCCAGATATTCTTTTTTAAACATATCGACAAACAACAAGAACAGCGACAGCACAAGCGGTCCGAAGATGACTCCCATGAATCCGAACAAGGATAATCCGATGACTACGCCGAAGATGGTTATTAGCGGATGGGTGTCTGCCATTTTCTTCTGGAGGATAAACCGTATCAGGTTATCACATTGCGAGACGACAATTCCACCGTAAGCCGCCAGTCCGATGGCGTTTGCCCACTCGCCGGTCAGTGCAAGATAGGCGGCTACCGGAAACCATACCAAGGCTGTCCCCACCATCGGGATGATTGTGGCGAAGCAGGTCAGCACTCCTATCAGCCAGGCATTCGGTGCTCCGAAGATGAAATAACCGATCAGGGCTACCCCTCCCTGAATGACTGCAAGCAAGGGAATGCCAATGGCATTGGAACGGACAATCATATTGATTTCATGGGTTACCTCCCGGGTATTCTTTTCGTTGAAAGGCAGGATGTCGTCGATGTAGGCTTCCATTTTAGTTCCTCCTATCAACATGAAGTACAGTACGAAGACCAATACAAACAGGTTGACGGCAAAACTGCTGATGCCTCCCATCACTGCCTGCCCTATCTTGGGAAGCAGGGAGACGATGAATGAAAGTGTGTCACTGCCCAGCACATCATATCCTGTTTTTGCTTTAATGATTCCCGCTAACTCTTCGACAGGGGTAATGATGGCCTGGGGATCCAGGTTGATATCCTGCAATTTATTGACCAGCATCCATACAATCAGCGAGATGGGAACCAGGAAGCACAGAATGGCTTCTCCTGTGATCAGCAGTGCTGCGAAGCTTCGTTTCATTCGTGCACCGAGATAGATCATCTGTTTGCGTACAAGGATGTAGATAGTGAGTGCCCCCAGTAATCCGCCGAGGAAGGGAGTGATTTGCCGGAACAAGATAATGCCCAGTCCGATAATGATAATAATCAGAGAATATTTCCAATATTTTTCTTTCATAATAAATAAAAAGGAGAATAGAGATTCCTCTCTATTTATAACATTACACCAATTAAAATGTTTCGCTCCTAAGGCAGATCGAGACTGAAAATAGTTTGTCCCGGACGGCTTTCCCGGATGGATAAGTGTCCGTCATGTTGCCGGATGATCTGTTTGCAAAGACTGAGCCCGATTCCGCTTCCTTCCGTTTTCGTTGTGAAGAACGGAATGAAGATCTGTTCCCGTATCTCTTCCGGTATGCCGGGGCCATTGTCTTCTATCTCGACCTGCAGACGGTCTGCCCGCCGTACACGGAGAATGATTCTTCCGTCCGCCTGTCCCTCGAGTGCCTGCATCGCATTTTTCAGCAGATTAAGAAAGACTTGTGACAGTTGATTGGGATCACCATCTGTTTCTATCGGGTCCGGCACGCATTGCAGCATGAACCGGATGCCGCGTTCCCGAAAGTCGCTTTGCAGCAATTCTTCAAGATTGCGGAGCATCTCGGTCAATGCGAAGCGCCTTTTTTCCGGATGGGGGAGATAGGACAGATGCCGGAATGACTCCGTAAACTCCATCAGCCGTTCGCTCTGAGCCTGTATAATCCGTAGTCCGCGGGCCGATTTTTCGTTGATATCCGGACGTTCGGACAAGGTTTGTGAGAGTGAAAGGATCGGTGCGATGGTATTCATGATTTCATGCGTCAGCACATGCGTCAGTTTGCTCCATGATTCGTTCTCCTTATCGCTCAATTCGTCGCCGATGTCTTTGATGGACAAGATGGTGATGGTTTCGCCGTCCAGAATCATCTTTTTCTCCGATATGCTGAGACTCTTGCGGATACCGGTTGCATTCAGCAGTTGTGCCAATTGGGTTTCGGTATAGAGACGGTTGCATTTCAGCAGCGAGAAAGCGGCACTGTTGGCAATAATGATTCTACCTGAGTCGTCCCAGGCAAGCACGCCGCTAGGCACCTCCTCGAGCAGTGATTGATAGAAATGTTCTTGTTTGTGACTTTCGCCTTTGGTGCGGGCAAGGAGGTCGTTAAGCCGGTTGAGGGAGCGGTTCAGCTGTGCCTGCTCTTTGCCGACATTTGCCTCCGGAAAGTAGAGCATATTATCCTTATCCTGCACGGCGTCGAAGAACAGTCTGATTTTCCGGTTAAACGTATTCAACTGCCGGGTCAATGCACCGATCTGGAACAGCGAACAGAGCAGCAGTATACCGCCGATGATGTATCCCGTATGTGACACGACCAACCATAGTCCGGTGCCTGCTGTGACCAGTATCAGCAATACGTGAAACAGTATGATGAAATAGATGCGTTGACTGAATATCATTAGGGTCAGAGTTTGAATCGTTTGAGTTTATTGTATAATGTTTGCCGGCTCACTCCCAATTGTTCGGCTGCGGCAGTCAGGTTACCGTTGTTTTGCAGGATGGCAGTTTCGATGGCCCTCCGCTCCACCTCTTCCAGATTGGGGACAGTGGCGGTTGCCTGCGGTTGCCAGGTCTGTTTCACCAAGATATCTTTGGGGCGGATTACGCTGCCTTCACACAAGATGACCGCTTTTTCGATGGTGTGCTGCAACTCCCTTATATTGCCCGGCCAATGATAACTGCGTAATTTTTCGACAGTCTGCTCGTGTATCCGTATTTCCTGCCGTTGATATTTAGAGGTGAATTTACGTAAGAAGCAGTCGATAAAGAGTAGGATATCATCTCCCCGTTCACGTAGGGGAGGCAGTTCCAGATGAATGGTGTTGATGCGGTAGAACAGGTCTTCGCGAAACATGCCCTGCTTCACCATTTCCGGTATATCTTTGTTCGTTGCCGAAATCAGGCGGATATCGACCGGAATCACTTTGTTACTGCCCAGACGAGTCACATTCCGGCTTTGCAATACGGTGAGGAGCTTGGTTTGGAGTGGGAGAGGGAGGTTGCCCAGTTCGTCCATGAACAGTGAACTGCCGTTGGCCGCTTCGAACTTTCCGGGACGGCTTTCGTGGGCATCGGTGAAAGCTCCCCGTTCGTGTCCGAACAGTTCACTTTCGAACAGCGACTCGCTGATGGCCCCCATATCTACGTTCAGCATCGGACGTGCGCCACGAGGTGAGAGGCGGTGTATCTCCCGTGCCAGTATTTCTTTGCCTGTTCCGTTTTCTCCCGTTATCAGGATGTTGGCGTCCGTGCGTGCCACTTTCGATACCACTTTCATCAGTTGCAACATGGCAGGCGAACGCCCCACCAGCATTTCGAATCCCTCAGCCCTGTCAACTTTTGCAGTATGTTCCGGAGCTTTGCGGCTACGGTAGGCTTCCGTCACCTTGTCGATCAGGGTCTGGTTGTCCCATGGTTTCAGCAGGAAGTCGGCTGCACCGTTTTTAAGTGCTTTAACGGCAAGTTCCACATCTCCGTAAGCTGTCAGCATCACTACGGGTAGGGTGGGAGCCATCTGCCGGATGTGCCCCAACCAGTAAAGTCCCTCGTTGCCATTGTTGATACCCGCCGAGAAGTTCATGTCCAGGATGACTACATCGATGCGGTGCGTTGTCAGCAGGGCGGTGATCTGATTTGGATTCGAAGCTGTCAGTATCTTGCTGAAGTAGTTTTCGAGCAGAAGTTCGAGTGAGGCCAATACTCCTTTGTTATCGTCTACAATCAGAATGGTTCCTGTGTTCATAGCATCTCCTTTTGATTCGCTTCCTTTTTTTAAGTTCGTGGTAAAGATATTTGTTTTTGTAACTCCCTGCAAGAGAGTGTCCAATATTTAGACGTTTTCGGATTGAGAATTTATGCCGGAGAAGTATCAGAAAGTATTCCAGTGGGAAACAATCGTCAAGTGTCCAATATCTGTACACGGTGGCGTCCAGATATTGGACACTATTGTATATGGTTGAATTGTATCTATCTGATTATAAGTTGATTGTTACTTTTGGCACAGCGTTTGCATATTAGATTGACATGAAACATTTTATATCATTTTGTACCTTTCTTCTTTTTTCAACTCTCTTGTTTGCACAAGCAGAGAGGTCGCTCGACGAATGTATCCGTATTGCATGGAAACAGAATCCGTCTTTACGGAATAGCGGGATAGATATCAAAGAAGCCCGGATGGATTACATCTCTTCTGTGGCGAGTTTCCTGCCCCGTGTCAGTGTATCGGCCGAAGCCGGACGTAACTTCGGGCGTTCCATCGACCCGAATACCAACGGATATACCAACGATACCTTTGATGAAGGAACCGTCGGGCTGGACATGACCCTTTCGCTCTTTGAGGGTTTCACCCGTATCAATCGGGTACGTTTTGAGAAGATGAACCGCAACCGGAGTGAGTGGGCTTTGAAAGAACGCCGTAACGAACTGGCCTGTCAGGTGACGGATGCCTATTATAAACTTCTGCTTGAAGAGCGGATGCTCGATCTGGCTTTAGAGCAGAGCCGCCTTAGCGAGCGTTATCTCAAACAGACCGAGGCCTTCGTCGAGTTGGGATTGAAGTCGGTTTCTGATTTGCAGGAAGTCAAAGCCCGTCGCGAAGGTGATATTTACCGCTATCAGGCCCGTCAGAATGGTTGTCGTCTGGCATTGCTCCGCTTGAAGCAGCTATTGAATCTGCATGCCGAGGATACGCTGGCCGTACAAGATACTATCAACTACGAACTTCTTTCGGCCTATCCGCTGCCACAAACGGAAGAACTCTATACGCAATCTCTGGTGGCGATGCCTTCGATGCGGATGATGGAACTCAGGCAACGTGCAGCCCGTAAGGAGTATGCCATGGCAGGAGGTAAATTTTCGCCAACCGTCTTTGCCCGCTTTTCAATGGCTTCCCGTTACCTCGATGGTTTTTCTACCAAACAGTTGAACGACAATTTAGGCAAGTATATCGGTATCGGTATTTCCATCCCTCTGCTGAGCGGGCTGGAACGACTGACCACCCTGCGCAAACACAAGTTGAATATATTCCGCCTCCGGAACGAGGAAGAACTGCAAAAGCAACAACTCTATACGGAGGTGGAGCAAACGGTTCTTTCTCTCCGTTCCGGTTATGATGAATTCCGGCAAGTGTTGCAGCAGTTCAGAGCCGAAGAGCTGGTACTGAAAGAATCCGAACGGAAATGGGAAGAGGGGCTTATCTCCGTCTTTCAGTTGATGGAGGCCCGCAATCGCTTCATCTCCTCCAAAGCCGAGTTGGCGCGGGTACGCTTGCAGGTAGATATGACTTTGAAGATGGAAACCTATTATCGCACGGGGAGCTTCTGTACGTTGCCCGGTGAAGAGTGATGGACGAGTTGTACAACTCGTCGTATACCAGTTGCTCAACTCGTCATGTACCAGTTGTACAACTCGTACACCGTTTCTCTACGGCCCGATGATATGACCTTATAAACAAACGTGAATTATATATAAAGCAATAATTATCTATGGATACAATGATCGAACGCAAGCCCGGAATGAAGCGGAAGCATTATTATGCCGTCGCCGGAGCCGTGGTATTGGTGGGACTTGTTTTTTACTTTATTTTCAGAGACACTTCCTCTTCTATGAATGTGGAAAAAGACCGGCTGACCATTGCTACAGTTACCCGGGGAGAGTTCAGTGATTACATCCGGGTTATCGGACAAGTGATGCCCAACCGCATCATTTATATGGATGCGATAGAAGGAGGCCGTGTGGAAGAGCGCCTGAAAGAAGAAGGAGCCATCGTCAAGGCAGGCGATGTGATTCTTCGTCTCAGCAATCCGCTCCTGAACATCGGAATCATGCAGAGCGAAGCCGATCTGGCCTATCAGGAGAACGAGTTGCGCAATACCCGCATCAGCATGGAGCAGGAACATCTGCGGCTGAAACAGGAACGCATCGGCCTGAATAAGGAACTGGCAGTGAAACAACGGCGTTACGAGCAATACAGCCGCCTTATCAAAGAGCAGCTGATAGCGGAAGAGGAGTTTCGGCTGGCTGCCGAAGAGTACGAAGCGGCAAGGGCACAACTGGAAGTCATTGACGAACGCATCCGTCAGGACAATTTTTTCAGGGAGAGTCAGGTTCATAGTCTCGATGAAAACATCCGTAATATGAAGCGCAGCCTCGCCCTGGTACGCGAGCGGGTGGAAAACCTGAAGGTAAAAGCTCCCATCGATGGACAGGTGGGCAATCTCGATGCCCAGATCGGCCAGTCCATTGCTGCCGGCGAGCATATCGGACAGATCATTACACCCGATCTGAAAGTGCAGGCACAGATCGATGAGCATTATGTGGAACGGGTGGTTCCCGGACTTCCGGCGGATTTCACCCGTGACGGAGGCAACTATAAACTTGAAGTGACCAAACCCTATCCGGAAGTAAAAGAGGGACAATTCCGTACCGACCTTCAGTTTACTGCCGGACGTCCCGAAAACATCCGTGCCGGGCAGACGTATCACATCAATCTTCAGTTGGGAGATCCTGCCCAGGCCATTCTTGTACCTCGTGGAGGATTCTTTCAAATAACCGGGGGCCGCTGGATGTATGTTGTTGACGAAAGTGGTAAATTTGCCACGCGCCGTCCCATCCGGATCGGACGGCAGAATCCGCAATATTATGAAGTGACTGAGGGATTGAAACCGGGCGACCGGGTGATTGTATCCGGATATGAATTGTTTGGGGATAACGAGAAACTTATATTGAAATAAGAACCGAATACTATGAACTACATTTCGCAAGTGATACGAAGCCAGCGGGTTAAAAAGTCTCTGACGCTGATAAACATAACAGGGTTGTCGGTCTGCATTGCAGCGGCACTTCTTATTATGCTTTATGTCTGGTCGGAGTTAAGTTATGATTCATTTCATGATACCGACCGTGTGTATCGTGTTGAAAGCAGACTGTATGAGGGCGAGATGCTGACGGATAATTGGGCGACTACGGCTTATGGGCATGCTCCTGCCATGAACAGGGAAATAGCGGGAATTGAGAAGTACGTCCGTGTTACGGCTCAGGATCGCGAGCAGGTGGTGAATTACTTCGACAGGAGATTTGCCGAGGAACATTACTGCTATACCGAGCCTGCCTTTTTTCGAAATATTCAACTTCCCTATAGTTAAAGGAGAAAAGACCGGGCAACTGGTACGCCCTAATACGGTGGTACTGACTGAAAGCGCTGCAAGCCGCTATTTTGGTGAAGAAGACCCGATAGGCAAGATACTGACCTTCAGTACCTCTTCATCACAGCAAAACTTTGAAGTAACGGGCATTATTGCCGATATGCCTGTCCGTTCGCACCTGCATTACGATTTCCTGCTTTCCTACAATACGATTCCCAAGGAACGGCAGGACATCTGGTACATTCACGGTGTATATACTTACGTCCGCCTGATGCCCGGAAAGACTCCGGGAGAAATTGAACAGGCTTTCCGTGACATATCCGACAAGTACAAGACTGATGCACTGAAACATAAAACCTGGGCTGTAGAACTGATCTCGTTGAAAGATATTCACCTTACTCCGCAAAAAGCATACGAGAAAGAGGTGAAAGGAAGCCGGACGGCGGTTCTTATTTTGTTCGTAATGTCCGCCATTCTGCTGCTGATAGGTTGGGCAAATGCCTTGAACCTGACCGTAGCCCGCTTTTTGGAGCGTGGACGGGAGTTCGGACTCCGTAAAGCTTTTGGTGCTTCGCGCCGTCAGATTATTATTCAGGGACTTCTTGAGTCCGGTTTCATGAACTTGCTGGCTACGTTGATAGCTTTCGGCTGGCTGGAACTCCTCTTACCCCTTGTCTATCGCTGGGCAGGGCAAAACTTCGGGACAGACATACTTATGCAACCCGCTTTTTGGGGGATTGTAGCCGGAGTGGTTATCATCGGTACGTTGGTTGTAGGGCTTTATCCTTCCTGGCTGATGGTCACTATCCGTCCGTCGGAGATTATGCGCGGTAAACTGTTGCACGGAAAGAGAGGCAACCGGATCAGAAAGGCGTTGATTGTTGTTCAGTTCCTGGCTTCTTTTGTTCTGATTGCAGGTACGTTTACTGTGTTTCAACAGGTCCGTTACATGCAGCGTGAGGCCGAATCGGATCTGAATACCCGCATTCTGGTCATTAAATATCCTTCGTTCACCGAGGGACTGTCGCTGCGCATGGAGAGTTTCACCAAACGTTTGAAGCAACGGGCGGATGTAAGTCACGTGACAGTTTCGGGAGCTGTTCCCGGTGTGGAAGTTGCCAACTATTTTACCAATCGGCCGTATGGAAGCGATCCCTCACAAGTAAAATTGATACAGATGTTTTCTGTAGACTACGACTATTTGTCTGCCTATATGCCTCGTATGATTTGCGGACGAAGTTTTTCCGAAGATTATGGTGGCGATCTTAACCGGGTGGTGCTTAACGAAGAAGCTGTCAGGCTGTTGGGCTACGAATCGGCAGAAGCGGCGTTGGGGCAACAACTTAAAATGGAAGTGGTTAGTGACCCGCTTGAGATAATAGGAGTGGTGGAGAACTACCACCAGCAATCGCTTGCCGTGGCTTACAAGCCTATCATTTTCTTTTTGAAAGAGCGTGTTCCTTTTATTGCAACGCCTTATATTTCTGTCTGTCTGAAAGGAAAGGGGGATGCCGGCGTCTTGACGGAAATTGAACAGATGTATCGTGAATACTTCCCGACTTCTTTATTTTCTTATTTCTTTTTGAATGATTTTAATGAATTCCTATACAAATCCGATCGTAATTTTGGCTGGATATTTGCCAGCGCCTCATTGCTTGCCGTATTTGTTGCTTGCCTTGGATTGTGGATTGTAACCCTGTTTTCCACCTTGTCACGTTTGAAGGAGGTGGGTATCCGCAAAGTGCTCGGCGCAAATAAAACCAGCCTGTTCTTTGTCCTGACCAAAGAACTGTTGTTGCTTACCGTATTGGCATCTGCAATCGGTATTCCTGTATCGGCAGTGCTGATGAATGCTTGGCTGGAAACGTACGCTTTCCACATTTCGCTGTCCTGGTGGATATATGCAGCCACTTTTGTACTGCTGATGCTGATAGCCTTTCTCACTGTGCTCCAACAGGTATGGCGTACCATCCGCCAGAAACCTATGCGCATTTTAAAATATGAATAACTAATATAATATATAACGATTATGATTAAAACAGAAAAACTGTCTATGCTCTTCACCACCGAGGAGGTGCAGACCAAAGCGTTGAATGAAGTGACTATGCAAGTGGAGCGGGGAGAATTTGTAGCTATCATGGGCCCTTCCGGGTGTGGCAAGTCTACTCTGCTGAATATCCTGGGTACACTCGATTCACCCACTTCCGGCTCTTACTTCTTCGAAGGCAAACAGGTGGATAAGATGAACGAGAACCAACTGACGGCTCTGCGTAAGGGAAATCTGGGATTTATTTTCCAGAGTTTCAACCTGATTGACGAACTGACCGTATACGAGAATGTGGAGCTTCCTCTGGTATATCTGGGCATGAAACCTGCCATACGGAAAGAAAAGGTGAAACAGGTACTTGAGAAAGTAAATTTGTTGCACCGTGCCAATCATTTTCCGCAACAGCTTTCCGGTGGACAACAACAGCGCGTCGCCATAGCCCGTGCCGTGGTGACGGACTGTAAATTGTTGCTTGCCGATGAACCGACCGGAAACCTCGACTCGGTAAACGGTGTGGAAGTGATGGAGCTACTACGGGAACTGAACCGTCAGGGGACTACCATCATCATCGTTACTCACTCGCAGCGTGATGCGACTTATGCCCACCGGATTATCCGCCTGCTCGATGGGAAGATCGTAGCCGAGAATATCAACCGTCCGCTGGACGAAACTTCCGGGACTAATACAGAGAGCGTATGATAGGGAATTATTGGAATAGTGCCTATCGTAACCTGATGAAACGGAAAGGATTCAGTTTCATCAATGTTTTCGGATTGGCAGTCGGCATGGCATCTGCCTTGCTGATATTGACTTATGTCACTTTTGAGTTCAGTTTCGACAAGATGCACGAGAAGTACGAACGCATTTTCCGTGTGGAAAGCACTTTCTATGAAGGCGAAGTACAGACCGACTATTGGGCCAGCAGTTCGTTTGGTTATGGTTCGGCCATGAAAGAGAATCTGGCCGGAATTGAAGACTATACGCGGGTGGTTTCCTTGTATCAGCCCGAGCAGATAGTGAAGTACGGTGAACTGACTTTGCGCGAAAACCAGATAGCTTATGCCGATCCCGGTTTCTTCCGCCTGTTCGATTTCGAGCTGGTGAAAGGAGATAAGGCCACTTGCCTTTCCATGCCCCGCCAGGTGGTCATCACCGAACGTATTGCCCGGAAGTATTTTCAGGACGAAGACCCCATCGGAAAGATACTTATCTTTACGGGACCGTATGACAAGGTGGTTTGCGAAGTGACAGGGGTGATGAAAGAGATGCCTTCCAATTCGCATATCCATTATAATTTCCTGATTTCCTATAAGTCACTCGGGCAATATCTGCATGACTATTGGTACAAGCACGAGGTTTATACTTATGTGCTGCTCGATTCGCCCGAAAGGAAGGAAGAGATAGAAAAGGCGTTTCCGGCAATGTCGGAGAAGTATAAGACGGACGAGGCGCTGAAAAATAAAATATGGGGTGTGTCACTGACACCGCTTGCCGATATTCATCTTAAACCGCAAGTTGGTTACGAGGCCGAAATCAAGGGAAACCGTACGGCCATGATCGCCCTGATCTTTGCTGCAATTGCCATTTTGGCTATTGCCTGGATCAATTATATCAACCTGACTGTGGCCCGCTCGATGGAACGTGCCAAGGAGGTAGGAGTGCGCCGGGTAATAGGAGCTTTCCGCAAGCAGCTTGTATCTCAATTCTTGTTTGAGGCCTTGGTCATGAACCTGGTTGCATTGGTACTGGCAGTGGGACTGATCGAGTTGATCTTGCCATACTTCAATCAGTTGGTAAGCCGTACGGTAACTTTCTCCGTTTGGCTGACGGGATACTGGTGGCTTTTGCTTTTAATCGTATTTGTAGGGGGAATTTTCCTCTCCGGTTACTATCCTGCATTGGCGCTTCTCAACCGGAAACCGATTACGTTGCTGAAGGGAAAGTTCCTGAACAGCAAGTCGGGCGAAGGCACTCGCAAAGTATTGGTAGTCGTTCAGTACACGGCATCTATGATTCTGCTCTGCGGCACATTGATTGTGTTTGCGCAGTTGAACTTCATGCGCAATCAGTCGCTGGGAGTGAAGACGGACCAGACTCTGGTTGTCAAATTTCCCGGACGGACCGAAGGCATGAACACGAAACTCGAAGCCATGAAGAAGGCCATTGCCCGCCTGCCTTTGGTAGACAAAGTTACCTTCTCGGGTGCCGTGCCGGGCGAAGAGGTGGCTACCTTCTTGTCTAACAGGCGAAAGAGTGATGCTTTGAAGCAGAATCGCCTTTATGAAATGTTGGTATGCGACCCGGATTATATTGATGCTTATGGACTGCAATTGGTGGCAGGGCGCGGATTCTCCGAAGATTATGGAGACGATGTGAATAAGTTGGTGGTCAACGAGTCTGCTGTCCGTAACCTGGGAATCGCCTCTAACGAAGAGGCTCTCGGCGAGGAGATAGAGGTGGAATGTACCGATGCTTCGATGCAGATTATCGGAGTGGTGAAGGACTACCATCAGCAGGCACTCAACAAGAATTATACCCCGATTATGCTGATCCACAAAGATAAGATCGGTTGGCTGCCGCAACGCTACATCTCCATTGTGATGAAGTCCGGCGACCCGAAGGAATTGGTTTCGCAGGTGGAGGAGATCTGGCATCGCTATTTCGAGGATTCCAGCTATGACTTCTTCTTTCTCGATCAATTCTTCGATCATCAGTATCGTCAGGACGAGGTGTTTGGTGTCATGATCGGTTGTTTCACCGGACTGGCCATCTTCATCTCATGTCTGGGATTGTGGGTATTGGTGATGTTCTCCTGCACTACCCGTACCAAGGAGATGGGTATCCGGAAAGTATTGGGAGCTACCCGTTGGAATCTGTTCTATCAGCTGGGTAAAGGCTTTTTCCAATTGATCCTGATAGCGGTAATCATTGCGTTGCCCGTTGCCTGGTTCAGTATGAATGCCTGGTTGAGTCATTATGCTTTCCGTACCGATCTGAAGATATGGTTCTTTGCAGTTCCGGTAGTGTTGATGCTGTTGATTTCGTTTGTGACGGTAGCCTGCCAGACGGTGAAGATTATCGTAGGCAAACCGGCACGGTCATTGCGGTATGAGTAAGATTCCGGAATAAAATAAGTCGCATTCGGCACAGAGTGCATGAGGGTGCCATAGTTCACCACAGATTATACAGATAAATATTATTGGTTATCAGTAGATTAAAAATCTATCTTGTAAATCCGTGTAATCAGTGGTGAACTATGACATCCTCAGTGCCTTTTGTGGTGAACTTTAGCCGTTGGGTTGTTGCGTCTGGGTTTCTTCTCCCCAATGCGTTTTCGCTTCCAGTTCTTCCCGGTCACGCACCTCTTTCGCCTTCTTTGCATAGACAATCATGCGCAGAGACTGGTCGTAAGTAAAGTAATTCCATACCCAGTTCAGTAGGACGTTTGCTTTGTTGCGTACTCCCAGGATCGAACGTAAATGGACGACCAGCCACATCACCCAAGCCAGCCATCCGGCGGTTTTGAAACTACTGAACTCTGCCACGGCGCGATTGCGCCCTACGGTTGCCATCGATCCCAGGTTCCGGTAATGGAACGGCTGCATCGGCTTGCCTTTCTGTAGTCTTTGCAGGTTCTTGGCAAGCAGTTCGCCTTGTTGGATGGCCACTTGTGCCAGTTGCGGGTGTCCGTTAGGATAGTTCTTGTCCGTAGTCTGAATACATTGGTCCCCGATGGCAAAAATAGTGTCTGTTCCCTGTACACGGTTGAATTCGTCTACTTTGATTCTTCTTCCGCGTCCCAGTAATTCTCCGTCTATATTGCCGAAAGTGATGGCTGCCACGCCGCTCACCCAGATAAACGTACGTGTCGCTATCTCTGTACCGTCTTCCAACATCACTTTATGATCTTTGTAATCCGTCACCCGCTTGTTCAGCAGGATGTTGACTCCCATTTCACGCAGAAACTGTTCGGCATGGCGGGATGAATCTTCGGACATTCCCGCCAGGAGACGATCGCCCGCTTCAATCAGGTAGATGTGCATCAGGCTGCTGGGCATATCCGGATAATCGTTGGGCAGTACGAACTTCTTCATTTCCGAAAGCACTCCGGCTATTTCCACTCCGGTGGCCCCTCCGCCTACAACAACGACATTGAGCAACTCCTGCCGTTCACGTTCCGTACTGCAAGTGATCGACCGTTCAAAGTTTGCCAGTAGGGCATTTCTCAGTCCCATGGCTTCCGAAACGGTTTTCATAGGCATGGCCTCTTCTTCAATGTGCTCGTTGCCGAAGAAGTTGGAGGTGGTGCCGGCTGCCAGTACCAGGTAGTCGTATTCTGCTTTACCGATGGAAGTCTGAATCATCTTTTTTCTCGGGGAAGATGGCCCGTACTTCTGCCATACGGAAGTAAAAGTCCTTTCGTTTCTGAAAAATCTTCCGGAACGGGAAAGAGATGGAACTGGGTTCAAGTCCGGCTGAAGCGACTTGATAAATAAGGGGAGGAAACTGGTGATAATTGTTCTTATCGACTAAAACAACCTGGAAACCAGACTTTTTTAGCTTGTTGGCCAATTTAAGACCGCCGAAGCCACCACCTACGATGATGACACGCTTCTTGTCGTTTTTTACAATGTTGAAACTCATACTGAAAACTTCTATTTAACCTGATGTGTCTAAAACCTAATGTCATGGTTATAAACGCTTGTCATAGGTAAAAAGTTCAGCTAAAAGAACGGTTTCAGAAGATGTTTCAAGAGGCTTTTTCACCATAGATTATACAGATTACCGCAGGTAGTTTGTGCTGACAATCGGTCGTTCACTCTTTTAGAGCCTGTTTTAATTTTGCTTGAGATTTGTTTTCAGGGATGTTTTCCGGTTTTTGCAAGGAGCATAGCGGGCTATGTGACGGGTAAAAACGGGGAAATAGACCGAGAAAAAACTCAAAACAGGTCAATAAAATTCCTGTAAATTTATTCAAGGAAAATTTAAACAGGGCACTTAATCTGCGCTAATCTGTATCATCTATAGTGGTTTCTGATGTTCCCTGTAGACTTTTTATAATTCCGGTACCATGCAGAATTTAGTCTCCGGAAAATCTTTCTTCAGATACCGTTGGATGAAGAGTTGTGTATCCTCCTGTATCGTCCGGTCCTCTACCGTCGGGTAGAGGTTGTAGAGAACGGTATCCAGTTTGATCCCCCGGTTTTTAATGGCTTCCAGGCTGAGCAATGTGTGGTTGATACTGCCCAGTTTGCCGGAAGTGACAAACAACAGCGGGTATTCCTTCTGCGCAATATAGTCAATCGTGAGCAATTCGTCGGTAAGCGGCACCATCAGGCCTCCGGCTCCCTCGAGCAGGACAACGTCGTAACGGCGGCTCAACTCTTCTGTAGCACGTTCTATTTTGTCAAAGTCGATGGGACGTCCGTCTATGCGTGAAGCGAGGTGTGGAGAACAGGGGTAAGAGAAGATTTCGGGCATGGTCAGTCCTTCCCGGTCGTCATCAGTGGGGGCGATGCCCATGATGCGGCGGTGCAGGTCGATGTCTTCCGAGTGGCCTGTATTGCCTGTCTGGATAAATTTCTGAGTAATGGTGCGTTGCCCTTTCCGGTTCAGTTCGCGTGCCAGGAATCCTGTGGCATAACTCTTGCCTGCATCTGTATCGATGCCGCTGATAAAATACACATTCTTTTTCATACTTCTTTTGTTTGAGACCCGCAGGTCGTTTTTCTTATCTCTTTTTTGCTATTATATAGATGGGGTGGTAGGTCAGTGAAACAGAACCTTTGCCGGGACTGAACAGACGTTCGTATTCCTGACAGAAGAGGTTCAGTTTGCTCCGGGTCCAGCTTTGGTTACAAGTACCTGTTACTCCGGTCTGCTTCAGATGATAAAGCACCTCCATCGGATTGTTGAAATTCAGTGAGATGACTTCTTCCTCCGTGTGCACAATGTCGTATAGTGCCGAGAGCGAGGCAGTCAGCTCTTCTCTCGAACGGTAGGCGAGTCCCTGTCCGGTCAGTTGGCGAATCTCCTTCATGTTTTCTTTTCCGAAAGTACTGAAGGCAATGTATCCCTGCGCATTCAGGATGTTTTCACATTTCCGGAAAAAAGCATCGGGATGTTCGAACCATTGCAGGACGGAACAGGAAGTGATCAGTTCCGTTCCGTGCGGGAAGTCAAGTGCTTCGGCATCTCCGGGCAAGAAGGAGACCCGCTCGTTCAGGATATCTCTGCAGCTATGGCGCATCTCTTCGCAAAGGTCGTTCAGCAGCAAGTGTTCCGGGCGGAACGAACGGAGTAGCAGACGCGAATAAGTACCCGTCCCGCAGCCGAACTCTACAACACGGCGGAGGGAGTGCGCAGGGAGGTGTTGCTGCAACAAACTGCACATTTTCCGGGCGATTTGTTGTTGTACCCGGGCTTCGTGCGGATAGGTGCCGATTGCTTTCGTGAAGCGTTGGGCGATCAGTAGTTTGGAGGAAGCAGCAGCAGGAGCGAGATTTTCTTTCAATATCTTTTCGTCATAATGTGCTCCGTCATATCGCTGAATTTCATTGCAATATTTTTGCCAGGCCTGTTCCTGGTTCTTCGGTGGGAAGATATGATCGGATTCTCCGATGATTGCCTTATTCCAGACAAAGGTGGATGGGGGCAGTTCGCTGTATTGTCTGCCGATGGCCACCAGTTCTTCTTTCAATTCTTCTACCGGTCGTTGGGGAGCTATTTCCAGGAAAGCCTGAAAGGCACTTCCCGATCCGCACATTCGCCGGCGGAACTTCTGTAGGGTCGCTTCATTGAGATTATTGAGTGTACCTTCAAATATGGCGGGAGGAATTCCCCGCATATCATCGATAGGGAAAGGTGTCCCGTTGATGGCAATGCTTTGCTTGAGGGGGAGGTTGCTGTCCGGTAACACTTGGGAAGCTGCCCATACCCCCATGGACCAGGCAACAACATAGATCCCGTCATACGTGGAGAGCAATGTGCTGTCAAAATCGAGAGAACGGTAATCATAGCAGATTATCAGATCTTTATTTGGGGGGAGATTGTGCATGAAGGGAGTTTCATCCATTCCCCATCCGGCAAAGAAGAGGAGAGCCTCTTTTCGGAGGGGAGGGCATCCGGCGACTTCACATCCGGTTCCTGTCTCAGAGTGAAGGGAGTTTACAGATTTTTGGGGTGGATATAGTCTTTTCAGTTTCATAAGTTTATTACTTTGATGATACAGGCCGTATTGTTGCTATCACTCTTTTCACTTCTTCTTCCGTTACGTCTGCCGTTAATGAAAAACGGATACGGGAAGTTCCTTCCGGTACCGTAGGCGGACGGACAGGCAACGCATAAAATCCTTTGCGTTGCAGCTCTTCTGCCATACGGACGGCGGAAGAACTTTCACCCGCGATCATGGGTACGATTTGGCTGGCCGAGGCAGAAAAGTATCCTTTCTCCTGGAGGCCGGTCCGCAAGTTGCTGCTGATGGCTGCCAGGTGTTCCCTCTTCTCCTGATATTCCGCCAGATGGCGCAGTACAAATGAGGTCCATTGCAGGGTGACAGGCGGGAGTGCAGTGGTGAAGATAAAGGGACGCATTTTATTTATCAGATAGTCCCGTATCACCTGCCTGCACACGATATATGCCCCAGAGGAAGCCAGTGCCTTTCCGAAAGTGCCCACCAAAAAGTCGATATCCGATATGCATCCGTATGCTTCGGCACATCCCAGTCCGCCGGTTCCCCGGACACCGACAGCATGGGCTTCGTCTAAGTAAAGCAATACGTTCGGATACTTGCGTTTCAGTTTGACCAACCGGGGTAAGTCTGCTTCGTCACCATCCATACTGAAAATACTTTCGGTAACGATAATAATCTGTTCATATTCTTTGTGGTAAGTCTCTACTAGTCTTTCCAACTGGCTGTATTCGTTGTGCCGGTAGCGGATACATTTGGCATCTGATAGCCGAATGCCGTCTATTAGGCTGGCATGTATCAACTTGTCGGCCAGAATCAGTGTTTTTGTGTCGCATACGGCAGGTAGGATTCCGGTATTAGCATGATATCCGCAATTGAATACCAGTGCCGCTTCTGTTCCAAATAAGGAAGACAAGGTAGCTTCCAGTTCATCGTATGCGGCAAAATTGCCGGTAAGCAGGCGGGAAGAAGAGGAAGAGAACTTAATTTCTTCCGGCTTCACTGTCTGCCAGAAAGCTTTTAACAGTCCACTGTCGTTAGCCAACCCCAGATAATCATTTGACGAAAGGTTTAGCATCCGTTCTCCCCCGATGATTACCTCTTTGCCCTGATGTACCAGGGTAGGAAGGGTGCGGAAGTTATCTTTCTTTTTAAGGAGTTGCAGCTCGTCAAGGAAACGGGTGAGTTCACCTCTTTCCGTTTCTTGGTTTTTATTCATATTTGTAATGTTTTTGAGTTTGATTCACCACAGAGTAGCACAGAGTTTCACAGAGATTATTTTCTCTTAATATCTTATAAACAAGAGATTGAAACTCTGTGAGACTCTTGTTACTCTGTGGTGAAGTTTGATTCGCCTCTATTTCGTTTGGGAACCGGGAAGGCCGTTACTTATGATCCTTATCATCCCTTCCGTGAGTTTGGTCAACTGTTCGGGCGTAATGATAAACGGAGGCATTACATAGATCAGTTTGCCAAACGGACGGAGCCAGATGCCTTCCTCCACAAAACGGCGTTGCAGGTATGCCATATTCACCGGTTCTTTCATCTCGATCACTCCGATGGCACCCAGTACACGGACGTCCGCTACCTGAGGGAGCTCACGTGCCGGAGCTAATTCACGGTTCAGTTGAGCTTCTATTCGTTTTACGTTTTCTTGCCAGCCGGAAGTTAGAAGTAACCGTACCGATGCGCAGGCTACGGCACATGCTAACGGGTTTCCCATAAACGTAGGCCCGTGCATGAATGCTCCCGGTGCATGGTTGGAGATGCAGTCTGCCACTTCATTGGTGGTCAGTACTGCCGATAAGGTCATGTATCCACCTGTCAATGCTTTGCCGATGCACATGATGTCCGGCTCTACTCCGGCATGTTCCCAGGCGAAGAGTTTTCCGGTACGTCCGAATCCGGTTGCTATTTCATCGAAGATCAACAGTACCCCATACCGGTGGCAGAGGCGCGCAGCTTCTTTTAAATATTCCGGATGGTAGAAACGCATGCCTCCCGCACCTTGTACAATGGGTTCGAGGATGAAAGCTGCCAGTTCATCGGCATGTTTCTCCAGCAGATACTCCAACGGACGGATGTCTTCCGGATTCCATTCATCTCCGAACCGGGAGGAGGGAGCAGGGAGGAAGTGGCGGATGGGAAGTGCCGAACCAAAGATACTGTGCATCCCCGTTACAGGATCGCATACCGACATGGCATTCCAGGTATCTCCGTGGTAACCGTTACGGATGGTGACGAAATTATTTTTCTCCGGTTTTCCGGCTGCATACCAGTATTGTACGGCCATCTTCAGTGCAACTTCGACAGCTACGGAGCCGGAATCGGCATAGAATATCTTTTGCATAGAGGGCGGGACCAGCGGAAGCAACAGTTTGCCCAGTTCGATAGCCGGATCGTGCGTCAGTCCGCCGAACATGACATGCGACATCCGGCTGAGTTGATCTTGTACAGCCTGGTTTAATATCGGGTGATTGTATCCGTGCACCGCACACCACCACGATGACATTCCTTCGATCAGTGTCTGTCCGCTTTCCAGCGTGATGGTGGCACCGTCAGCCCGTTTCACCTTATATACCGGGAGCGGATTCGAAGTTGAAGTATACGGATGCCACAAATGTTCGCGGTCAAATTGTGAGTCGGCAAAGTGATATCCTTCCGAGAGAATCATCTCTTTGTCGTCCGATACCTTGGAGCCGAGTGTTGTCAGCAGATCGCCTACGATGGCGGAGTTGATGCCGATATAGAGGGATTTCCGGACGGCCTCTGGTGTCAGTTGCGAGCGTCCTCCGGCAAAGCGTAGGTAAGCCGCAGGGTTAATGAACCGGAAAAGAGCCACTGTGGTCAGTATCTCTTCTTCACTGAGAGGAGACTGATGCTCGAGCGGAGTGCCGGGTATGGGTTGCAGCAAGTTGATCGGGATGGATTGGATGTTGAGATCGCGGAGTGTGAAGGCAAATTCGATCCGTTGTTCCACAGTTTCGCCCATGCCGATGATGCCTCCGCAGCAGAGGTCCATCCCTACTCGTCGTGCGGCATGCAAGGTTTTCAGCTTTTGTTCCTGTGTATGCGTGGTACAGAGCGAGTCGAAGTGGGAAGGAGCCGTTTCGAGGTTACAGTGGTACCGGGTCACTCCGGCATCATACAATGCCTGCAACTCTTCTTCGTCCAACAGTCCGAGCGAAGCGCACAACCGGATAGACGAATGACGACGCATCCGCCGGGCCGCTACACAGAGCTCTTTCATGTTTTTGGGAGAAGGTTTGCGTCCACTGGTCACCAATGAAAAGCGGTTGACCCCTTGTGCTTCGTTGTATTTTGCTTGTCGCAGGCACTCATCCGCGCTCACCAGATCGTATACATCGGCCTTGGTCTTGTAGTGAGATGACTGGGCGCACCATTTACAATTTTCCGGACACCGCCCTGAGCGGGCATTGATGATGGAACACATGTCGAACTCCTGCGAAGCGCAGGCGGTGGTGATGTCGTGTGCGGCATCATACAACTCTTCTTTACGGGGATAGAGCGCCAGCCATTCGGCCTGCTCTCGGCTGATAGCCGTTCCTTGTAATACTTGGTTTTTTATTTCTTCGATAGTCATAGGGTGGGGATATTAAAAAAGAGGTTGCCGGTCCCATCGGGATGGGAGGCAACCTCTTTAGGTGTAATGTGTGAGGCGGATGTCACAACAGTTGACTGTGCGGCACCGGCATAAGAATATTTGGATGATTGGAGTTGAGTAAGAAGCAAGAGCAATGGTTCGGGAGATAACGTGAGGTTCTCCCAATCTTCTTCCGGAACGGAATCTTCTGTTTCCCGTTGCGGATCAAGTCCGGTCGTATGCGGAGTTTGCTGCTTGCACAACGCACATTCGGTGATGTTCTTTCTCAACTGTCCGATGGTGACACACAAACCCAGAGTGGCAAATATGGCATAAGCCTTCCGGCTCCACTGGCGGAAGCGGATAAACGAATGTGATATGTACCTTTCTTTTTTCATAAGCCGTATGGTGATATCGGGTCATCGGACGGCGGCAAAGCTACAAAGAATCTACGGAATGACCAAGGGATAGCATCGGTTTGTAAGCAGGGCCCTCTCCTCTACCACAAAGACGGTATAAGAATCCCTTATAAAGGGGATTTCAAGAACAATCCCCATACTCTACTTTTGCAGCAGGAAATGATCCGTGAAAATTAATTAAAAAATGTAGGTGGCTTTTGACACACCTTCAAGAATAAGATAACAATTTCAAGGCTTTTAACAACAATCTGCCGGATTGTGTGTTAAACAAAAGATTCTAATTTAAACATAACTAAACTTAAGGTATGAAGACCAATTTACGTCTATTATTTACGTTGCTCTTTGTCGTTTCGGTTGTTGCATTACGTGCCGGAACAATGAATGACATACGTGTTTCGGGCACTGTTGTGTCCGAAGGAGACCCGTTGCCCGGTGTGTCGGTATTAGTGAAAGGAACCGGCGTCGGTACTATTACCGGTATTGACGGCAAGTATTCCATCAATGTTCCGTCCGATGGTACGCTGGTATTCAGTTTTATCGGACTGAAATCTGTGGAACATAAAGTGGGAGGACGCTCAGTGATCAATGTCGAGCTGGTGCCCGACAGTAAGCAATTGGAAGAAGTAATGGTAGTAGCCTATGCCACTGCCAAGAAATATAGTTTCACCGGTGCCGCCTCTACCGTTAAAGGTGACGAGATAGCGAAGTTACAAACCTCGAGCGTATCACGTGCCCTTGAAGGAACCGTAGCCGGTCTGCAGGCAAGTGCCGCAAGCGGTCAGCCGGGTACCGATGCCACAATCCGTATTCGCGGTATCGGATCCATCAATGCATCCAGTGCACCTCTCTATGTAGTGGACGGTGTGCCCTATGACGGTAGTGTGAACTCTATCAACCCCGAAGATATCGCATCGATGACCGTTCTGAAAGATGCGGCCTCAGCTGCTTTGTACGGTTCGCGCGGAGCCAACGGTGTGATTATTATCACCACCAAGCAGGGACAAAGCGATTCGAAGACTACAGTGAACGTGAAAGCCAGCTTCGGTGGTTCCAATCGTGCGGTACGTGATTACGACCGGATCGGCACCGATCAGTATTTCGAACTTTATTGGGAGGCTTTGCGTAACCAATATGCACTGGATACAAAGAATTATACTCCTCAGACAGCAGCTATCAAAGCTTCTAAAGACTTGGTAGGAAAACTGATGGGGGCCGGCCCCAATCCTTATGGCTCTAAATATCCTCAGCCGGTAGGTACGGATGGAAAATTGGCGGATGGGGCCGTTCCGCTCTGGAACTTCGACTGGCAGGATGCCATGGAGCAGCAGGCACTTCGTACGGAACTGGGACTGAATGTTTCAGGAGGCGGCAAAACCAATCAATACTACTTCTCTGCCGGATACCTGAATGATAAAGGTATTGCGTTGGAGTCCGGTTATGAACGCTTTAATCTCCGTTCGAACGTGACAAGCCAGATGACCAAGTGGCTTCGGGGAGGAGTGAACATGAGTTTTGCCCACTCTTTGCAGAATTATCCCGTATCATCGGATACGAAAACAAGTAATGTCATCAATGCCGGCCGTTTGATGAACGGATTCTATCCCATCTATCAGATGAACGAAGATGGAACCTATAAACTGGATTCCGAAGGACAGCGGATGTATGATTTCGGTTCTTACCGTCCGTCCGGTTCGATGGCTAACTGGAACCTTCCGGCCACATTGCCCAATGATAAGTCGGAACGTATGAAAGATGAATTTTCAGGACGTACTTTCCTTGAAGTTACCTTTATCGAAGGGCTGAAGTTTAAGACCAGTTTCAACTTTGACCTGATCAACTATAATTCACTCGACTATACCAATCCTAAAATAGGGCCGGCTGTTAACACCGGAGGTTCATCGAGCCGTGAAAACGACCGTACTTTCTCGTGGACCTGGAATAATATCCTGACTTATGACAAAACCCTCGGAGAGCATCATTTCAATCTGCTGGCCGGACAAGAAGCCTATTCCTACCGTTACGATGTGCTGCGAGCATCCCGTTCGAACATGGCATTGCCTGATTTTCCCGAACTGGCTGTCGGTTCGTTGGTAACCGGAGGGACAGGATACCGCGTAGATTACTCGTTGGTGGGATATTTCCTAAATGCCCAATATGACTATCAAAGCAAATATTTCTTCTCGGGTTCGTATCGGCGGGACGGGTCTTCCCGTTTTTGCTCCCGAAACCCGTTGGGGTAATTTCTGGTCCGTCGGTGCTTCCTGGCGTATCGACCGTGAAGATTTCATGGTAGCTGCGAGCGACTGGCTTTCTGCCCTGACTTTGAAGGTCAGTTATGGTGCGCAGGGTAACGATAACCTGGGAACGTATTATGCCAGCAGCGGACTTTATTCGGTGGTGAGCAATAATGGAGAGAATGCGTTGGTATCCGATCGTCTGGCTACACCAAAACTGAAATGGGAAACCAACCTGAACTTCAATGCCGGCATAGACTTCTCGTTGTTCAACAACCGATTCTCCGGTTCATTCGATTTCTTCCAGCGGCGTTCGAAAGATTTGCTCTATTCCCGTCCGCTGGCCCCCTCGCTCGGTTATAATTCAGTAGACGAGAATGTAGGCGAACTGAAGAATACCGGTGTTGAAATCGATCTGAAAGGTACCTTAATCCATACCCGGGACTTTATGTGGCGATTGGGGCTTAACCTGACACATTATAAGAATGTCGTGACCGACCTTCCATTGAAAGATATGCCTGTGAGCGGAGTTCATAAACTGGCTGTGGGACGTTCTGTTTATGATTTTTACATGAAGAAATGGGCGGGAGTTGATCCGGAAAACGGTGATCCGTTGTGGTACAAAAATGTGAAGGATGCCAATAACAAGATCACCGGGCGTACGACTACCAATGACTATGCCCAGGCGGATTATTACTATACCGGCAAATCATCCTTACCCAAAGTGTACGGGGGATTTAATACCGCTTTCTCGTATAAGGGTTTTGAACTATCGACAATTTTTGCCTATAGTATCGGAAATTATATCGTGGACCGTGACGTAACTATGCTATGGCATAACGGAAGTTCTACCGGACGTGCCTGGTCGACAGAAATTCTGAACCGTTGGACACCGGAGAATCGATATACTGATGTACCGGCACTGAAAACCGTATCGAACAGTTGGAATGCAAATTCGACGCGTAACCTGTTTAATAACTCGTTCCTGCGGATGAAGAATATCACACTATCGTATAACTTCCCGCAACCGATGATAAAGAAGATCAGCCTGAACAGCCTGCAATTGTTTGTGCAGGCCGATAATCTGCTTACCGTTTCGAAGAATCAGGGACTCGACCCCGAACAGGATATCAGTGGACTGACGTATTACCGTTATCCGGCCATGCGTTCCATTTCCGGAGGAATCAATGTTTCGTTCTAAGGCTTTAATCCCCGGAAAAGGGCTGTTGCAATCGTATGCTCCGCCCCGGTTTAATCATGCATAAATCACATATAACAGATATAGTAAAGTATAAAATAACAGATGATATGAGAACAATACGATTTAACAATAACAGACATATCTCTTCTTCTCCTCTTCTTCGGACAGAGGGTGGGAGAGAGGCTTCCGTGAGTGATACCTCCGGAGATAAGATCCCTAAAGGTAAGTTTTCCTTTCTCCTTCTCTTCTTCCTTTTGTTCCTGGGGAGTTGCAGCAGCGACTTCCTCGACAATAAGCCGACAGATGCCGTAGATTCCGGCCTCGTACCTGTACCTTCGAATGCCGAACGCATCTTTAACGGTGCGTGGTACAATCTATTCGAATATGGTACCACTTATGCCAACATCGGCTATCGTGCTTTGATGTGCCTGGACGACATGATGGCCGACGACGTGGTTTCGCGCCCTATGTATGGGTTTAATTCTTCTTATCAGTTCAATGACGTGGTGATGCCTTCCGACGGACGTACCACTTTCGCCTGGTATCTGATGTATAAGACCATTGACAACTGTAATACGGCCATTTCTATTCAAGCTACCGGAGATGATGATACACTTGAGTTCCGGCATGCCCAGGGACAGGCACTTGCCGTACGTGCTTTCTGTTATCTTCATTTGGCACAGCATTATCAGTTCACCTATCTGAAAGATAAGAATGCTCTTTGTGTACCGTTGTATACCGAACCGACCAATCCGAATACCAAACCTAAAGGAAAGGCAACGCTCGAAGAGATCTATACACAGATCATCAATGACCTCAACCGTGCCAAAGGACTTCTTGACGGTTATGTACGTCCGAATGACAAGTCGAAATACAAACCTAACACCGATGTGGTAAACGGACTTCTGGCCCGTACTTATCTGCTTACCGGACAGTGGGACGAAGCCGCCAAAGCCGCATTGGAAGCTGCCAAAGGTTACACTCTGATGACGGATGCCAAAAACTATATGGGCTTCAACGATATATCGAATACCGAGTGGATCTGGGGACATCCGCAATCTGTCAGCCAGTCCGATGCCAGCTATAACTTCTATTATCTGGATGTGGTAGAACCCGATTCATACAATAGTTTTATGGCCGATCCGCATTTCAAGGACACCTTTACCGAAGGTGATATCCGTCTGGAATTGTTCCAGTGGATGCGTGAAGGTTATCTGGGATACCGCAAGTTCCGCATCCGTTCCGACCAGACGGGCGATATTGTCATCATGCGTTCTGCCGAAATGTATTTGATAGCTGCCGAAGCCTTGGCGCGTAAAGGTCAATTGGGCGAAGCCGTAAAACCGCTCAATACTTTGAGAAACGCCCGCGGACTGGCCGATTATGATCTTACCGGAAAAAAACAGGAGCAGGTGATTGATGAAATTCTGATGGAACGTCGCCGTGAACTTTGGGGTGAAGGATTTGGCATTACTGATGTTCTCCGTACACAACGTCCTGTGGTACGTGTCGCTTTGACCGAAGATGAAGCTGCCAAAGAATATGATTGCTGGCAACAGAACGGTACTTATAAAAAATATCATCCGGAAGGTCATTGGTTCACCAGCTTCCCCGATGGAACGAAGTTTGTGCCCAATAGTATATATTATTTGTATTCTATTCCTGAAAAAGAAACGAATGCAAATACGAATCTGAAATAAGAAATCATAGTCAACTGATTTTATATGAACTGTTTCTGAAAAATCAGATAGATTAATATAATAGACGAAAGGTGTGTCATAACTCTACGGTGAATAAGAGTTGCGACACACCTTTTTTATCAATATCGTTAATGGTTAACTGAATATATACACAATGATTCCCGTTATGACTACATAAGCCAGTGCATAAGGAATGGCTGCTTTCAGGATCTCTCCCTCCTTACCTTGCTGGTTGCCTGCTGATGTGGCGATAGCAATACTTTGAGGAGAGATGATTTTACCTCCTGTCGCACCTACCGTATTGGCGGCCGATAGCCAGTCGGGACTGACATTGATATGCCCTGCTACGCTGGCTTGCAGCTTTCCGAAAAGGATGTTCGAGGAGGTATCACTTCCGGTGATGAAGGTACCCAAACAACCGATAACCGGAGCAAAGAGAGGGTAGAGGCTTCCGGTAGCTGTGGCGAGTGCAGTGGCAATCACGGAAATCATGCCTGCCGTATCCATGATAGTGGATAGACCTACGAGGCAGATAACGGTAACGAATGTTTTTCTCAACTGCTTTACAGTGTTCCATAATACAATGAACAGTTCTTTCACTTTAGCTCCCTGTATCAGACCGCCTACAAATGTGCCTACAAAAAGCAACACTCCTGCATGTGTCAGCCAGGCGATGGTATAATTCACGGTGGAGTCATTGATGGGGAGGCTGATGCGTGTCACCCAATTGTTTTCGAGCGTACTTCGGAGGCCCGGAAAAAGCGGGCTGGTGAGTATGATCAACAGTAAAATGAGCAGATAGATGCTCCAGGCATTCAGGATATCTTTCCCTTTCAGTGCGTTCTGCTGCGCTTTCTCTTTTTTTGGGGCAGTCAGTTTGCCATAAATGACGATAACGACGATAGACAAGATGCTGCCGATGATAGCCGGTGATTCGGCTCCCATATATCGGGCCGCAACGTACTGGCTACCTAAAGATACAGCGCCTACCAGCAGTGCCAGAAATAGGTTTTTGGGTAATGATTTTATTTTTGGGTCGGTCAGGAAGAGTAGTACCAACGGTATCAGGAACATTAGTACAGAAAGTTGCAGTACGACGTTCGTACTCAGCACCTGTACATCCAGATTGGTTTCTTTGGCAAGTACCAGTACCGGTGTACCTATGGCACCGAAAGCCGTAGCCACACTATTGGCTATCAAGCTGACGGTGGCTGAAAAGATGGGTTTGAATCCCAGGCTGATCAGGATAGCGGCGGGGATGGCAACAGCTGTACCAAAACCTGCCATGGCTTCAAGTAACCCTCCGAAACCCCAGGTAAGGAGCAGTACCTGGATACTTTTATCGGTAGAGATGGAAGAGAATTGTTGTTTGATAATCTCCATCTTCTCTGTTTTCAGCAATACATTGTAGCTGAAGATAGCCATCAGGATGATAATCAGGATGGGAGAAACCGCTTTCAGTGCACCGTATACGAATGAAAATACCAAGTTATCTACCGCATAATGGAATCCGAAAAGAGCTATCAGTATAGTTACTATCAGGGAGATGACGCTACTTTTGTCACCCGGCATTTTAAAAAATGCCATTAATACAATCAAGAGCAATACCGGAACGATGGCAAGGATCAGTGTCATAATTGTCTGTTTTTAATAGTTGATGTTTAAGTTAAGATATTGATATAACAAAACCGGAACCTGTTTTGACGGATGAAATAATTATTTTTTTGCTGTATAGCGTTAAATAAAAAAAGGTGTAGCCCTCCGCATGGAAAGGCTACACCCTTTGGTCCGGATAGCTACACCCTTTTTATCGGATGGCTACACCCCAATACCGGGGATTTATTTTTTCTTCATATTCAAGATCTGTTGCAGTTGCTGTAGGTTGGCTTTAGCGGCCTCGTTACCCATCTGGGCAGCTTGGTTGAAGGCAGCGATGGCGCGTTGTACATCTCCATTGAGGAAGTTGTATACACCTACGTTGTTGATGAATTCTGCTGTTTGATGGTTGGCTTTATCCATATATTTGATTGCGTTTTCCAGATCTTTCTTGGTCAGTGATACGGCTGCGGCATTCAGGTTGGCTACTTCATCGTTCGGATACATGCGTACGGCAATGTCGAATACATTCACAAAATCGTTGCTTCCTTTCGGATAACTGTTGGCTACCTGATACATCTCGTTCAGACTCAGATATTTCGGGTTGACTTTTATCACCACCCGTCCTTGTTCTACATCGAAGTTGGCTACGGTGTAGTCTATCTTGCAGTTCACTTTGCGGAGTCCCGGATAAATCTCTTTCAGCATTGTGCGATAAGGAGCACCGCCGTCCACGCGCATGATTTCCTGTTTGCGGCGCGCATCGTCAGTCGTATTCTTGATGATACTGATAAATTTATCTTTATCCTTCATGGACGATTTTTCCAATGCTTGTACCAATCCGTCCCAATTTTCACCACCAAAAGTTACTTTGTAAAGTTTGCCGGGAACTTTTTCGTTGGTAGTCAGATAATTCTTCAGAGCTTCGGCACGTTTCTGCGACAGTTGTTCGTTGAATTTCAACGGACCCTCCGGTGAAGCGAATCCTTCGATACTGATTCCTGTTACTGTCAGGTTCTTGTCATTCTGAATCTTGTCGAACATAGCATGAATGTTCATCAGCTCTTTGTGGTTATTCATGAATTCCGGCTGGATCACAGCTTTGCTGACAGGAAAGTCGAGGTGAGCTTCATACTGTTCGCTACGGTTTTTCACCACCTCCACAGTCGGCTGAATATAAGCAACTACCGGTATCATGGCACTCAGGCGTTTCGCTTCGGTAGAAACGTCGTTTGTTATCAGCTCCTGAGCAAGCATCTCTTCGTTGTTGCCGCAGCCGCATAGATTTTCTACCAGATTCAATGAAGCATTTGCCATCCAGGGTTCGTAAGGGATCACCTGGGCATAGTTGAGCACTTCTCTTTTATTATAAGGAATTACGATTCCTGCAGGTAGTTCGCGGCTGATGGCTAATCCGCGCAAATAAGCCTTCTGACGGCGTTTGCCGTTGATGATGATCTCTTCCAGCGCTACGTTGTGCTGTCCGTCTGTCAGGAGCGGAGTAAGTGTGAGCATACGTTCGGGACTGACTGTCAGATTTTTCATATCGATCTTCATGTCTACATAAAGCGAATTGCCCTGTTGCCATAATGAAACATCGGATAGACTGATGGCATCTTTAAAAAATTTCTGGGCACTGGCCGGCATTACTACTGCGAGGGCCAAGAGGAAGTATATGATTTTTCTTTTCATTGTTACTGTTGGTTTAGTTTTTTATAATTGGTTCCGGTGAATGCGGGACGTTTACTTGATGGTATAAATGATGCTGAGTCCGACTTTGGTCGGTCCGAAATAATTCTTGTTGTTGTGCCCCAGCTTTTCACCACACTTGCCACATGCGTATTTGTCATAGTCCAGGCGGGCATATCCTGCACCGATAGTGGCTTCCATACTCCAGCGGTTTTTCAGTATCCAATGGTAGCCGTAAGAGATACCTGCACCATAGATCTTGCCGTCATAGCGGTAGTTGCCCAACCCGAAGATGTCGAGATTGCTCATGTTAACATCGGCATAATGGCCATGGAGACCGAAAAAACTACCGTTGAAACGTTCGCAAAGCCAGTAGCGGAGTTCAGGTTGTACCAGCCAGTGCTTGATCTGTCTGTCTTTGGAAAATTTCCAGGGATTGTAGTTGCCCGATACATCAAGAGTGAGTTTTTTCGCCAAGGCTACTTCAAATCCCAGGTTCGGAGTACTGGTGGCCCAGTAGAGGGCATTGGTTTTGATGGCGAACTTGGGAAGATAAGTTTTTGTTCCCTGCTCTTGTGCATGTATGCTTGTGGCAAATACAAGCAGGAAGCATGCTGCTAAAAAATGTTTGATTGTTCTCATTTTCATTTTGGTCTAGGTTTTTACATAAACTATTTGCGAGATTAAACGTCTGAGAGGGGGACTTTGTTGACTCATACTCAAAATAATGTTATAGGACATGCACGCTAACATTTTTAAGCAAATAATTGTTATCTTAATAAAGTCAGGATTCCAAACTTTTCATTTTCTTCGGGAAAGAGGGTGAAAATAAACAAGCAATTGTAACTTGGATTACATCTGTTCTCTTTTTTACATGCTAATTTTACATATACTTTAAAATAATAGCCTATGAAAGAGCTTATCAATCGCCTGGAAGAGTTGAACAGGCAAGCCGAAAAAGGTGGTGGAGACGCCCGTATCGAGAAACAACATTCTGTCGGAAAATTGACGGCACGTGAACGTATCGACCTGCTTCTGGAGAAAGGATCGTTTATTGAACTCGATAAACTGGTGACCCATCGTTGTACGGATTTCGGTATGGAGAAACAGAAAATATCCGGTGATGGAGTTGTAACCGGATATGGTATGATCGGCAAACGGCTTGTGTATGTTTTTGCTCAGGACTTCACCGTTTTTGGCGGTGCATTGTCCGAAACGTATGCCAAGAAGATTTGTAAGGTGATGGATATGGCTATGCAGATGGGAGCACCCATCATCGGGCTGAACGATTCGGGAGGAGCCCGTATTCAGGAGGGAGTCCGTTCGCTGGCCGGTTATGCGGAGATATTCCTGCGTAATTCTTTGGCTTCCGGTGTCATCCCTCAGATCAGTGCCATCATGGGTCCGTGTGCGGGTGGGGCGGTCTATTCGCCTGCATTGACCGATTTTATCCTGATGGTGAAAAATTCCGGTTATATGTTTATCACCGGTCCCGATGTGGTGAAGAGCGTGACACAGGAAGAAGTCAGCAAAGAAGATCTGGGAGGGGCGGATGTCCATACCATGAAGTCGGGGGTGGCACACCTCTCTGCCGAAAATGATATTGAATGCATCAATTACATTCGTGAACTGATTTCTTATCTGCCCGGAAATAATATGGAAGAGCCTCCGTTTGTTGCTACTACCGATTCTCCGACGAGGCTTACGCCCGAACTGTCGGATCTGGTGCCTACCAATCCTAATCAGCCGTATGATATGAAAGAGATGATCCGTGCAGTGGCGGACGATAACAGTTTCTTTGAATTGCAGGAAGAGTTTGCCCGTAACATCGTTATCGGTTATATTCGCCTGAACGGGAAGACGATAGGGGTGGTGGCCAATCAGCCGTTGGCATTGGCCGGAACGCTCGATATCAATGCCTCTGTTAAGGCAGCCCGTTTTGTCCGTTTCTGCGATGCGTTCAATATTCCATTGCTCACACTGGTAGATGTACCGGGATTCCTTCCGGGGGTAGATCAGGAGTATGGCGGCATCATCCGCAACGGTGCCAAGTTGCTTTATGCCTATTGTGAAGCTACGGTGCCGAAGGTTACGGTGATTGCCCGTAAAGCTTATGGCGGAGCTTATGATGTAATGAGTTCCAAGCACATCAGGGGAGATGTGAATCTGGCTTATCCCACTGCCGAAATAGCCGTGATGGGCCCCGATGGAGCGGTGAACATTCTTTTCCATAAAGAGATTGACAAAGCTGCCGACACCGAAGCCAGGCGTAAAGAGTTGCAGGATGACTATCGCAGCAAGTTTGCCAACCCCTACCGGGCTGCCGAGTTGGGCTACGTGGACGAGGTGATCGATCCGGCCATAACCCGTATGCGCCTGATACGCAGTTTTGAGATGCTTGCCAACAAGCGGCAGTCTAATCCGCCTAAGAAACATTCAAATCTTCCACTTTAAAGCAGAGGAGAACATCGTATGATAAAAAAGATATTAGTTGCGAATCGTGGCGAAATAGCCATGCGTATTTTCCGTACCTGCCGGGTAATGAATATTGCCACAGTGGCTATCTACACCCGGGTAGATCGGGGTGCCTTGCATGTGCGTTATGCCGAAGAGGCTTATTGTATTTCCGATTCTCCGGAAGATACGTCTTATCTGAAACCGGAAAAGATTCTGCAAATAGCCAAAAAGACAGGAGCTGCCATCCATCCGGGATATGGCTTTCTGTCTGAGAATGCGGACTTCGCCCGTCGTTGTGAGGAAGAAGGGGTAATCTTTATTGGTCCGAGTGCCGATATTATTGCCCGAATGGGTATCAAGACTGAGGCCCGCCGGATTATGCGTGAAGCCGGTTTACCGATCGTACCGGGCACGGAAGATCCGATGAAAGGCATTGCCGAAGCCAAAAAGGTGGCTGCCGAAGTAGGCTATCCCATCATGCTGAAAGCACTGGCCGGGGGTGGTGGAAAAGGTATGCGTCTGGTACGCAGTGAAGAAGAAATGGAGACGGCATTGCGCCTTTCACAGTCTGAAGCCGGAACGTCGTTTGGCAACGATGCTGTTTATATTGAAAAATATATCGAGAATCCCCATCACATCGAAGTACAGATACTGGGAGATAAATATGGAAATGTAATTCATCTTTATGAACGGGAATGTTCCATTCAGCGACGCAATCAGAAAGTAATTGAAGAATCGCCTTCTCCTTTTGTGAAGCCCGAAACACGTGCCAAGATGCTGAAGGTTGCAGTGGAGGCCTGTAAGCGGATTAATTATTACAGTGCCGGAACGCTGGAGTTCATGATGGATAAAGACCAGAATTTTTATTTTCTGGAAATGAATACTCGCCTGCAGGTGGAACATCCGGTGACGGAAGAGTGTACCGGGGTCGATCTGGTACGCGACATGATACTGGTAGCTGCCGGCAATCGTCTGCCTTACAGGCAAGAAGATGTCGAGTTCCGGGGAGCTGCCATTGAATGTCGCATTTATGCCGAAGATCCCGAGAATAACTTCATGCCTTCGCCCGGGGTGATAACCGTTCGTGAAGCTCCCGAAGGACGTAATGTCCGTTTGGACAGTGCGGCTTATGCGGGATTTGAGGTTTCGCTGCATTATGATCCGATGATTGCAAAGCTCTGTTGTTGGGGACGTAATCGTGATTCGGCTATTTCGAACATGGCCCGTGCGTTGCGCGAATATAAGATTCTGGGTATCAAGACTACGATTCCTTTCCATCAGCGTGTGTTGAAGAATGCGGCTTTCCTGAAAGGAGAGTACGATACTACCTTTATCGATACGCGCTTCGATAAGGAAGACCTGAAACGCAGGCAGAATACCGATCCGACAGTAGCGGTGATTGCTGCTGCGCTGAAACATTACGAAGAAGAGAAAGAGGCTGCTTCACGCGCCACTACGCTTCCGGTAGTAGGAGATTCGCTTTGGAAATATTACGGCAAGTTGCAAATGACTGCCAATAACTATTAAACTCAGAATGCTTATGACAACAATATTAGCAACTTATTATGCCAAAATACAGGATGTGCCCGACAGCGAGTATAAAGTGGAGATTCTGGAAGACGGGCCGGTGAAGAAAGTGGCTGTTAACGGGAAAGTGTATGATGTGGACTACAACGTAGGGGGTGACTCTATCTATTCCATTATCATCAATCATCATTCGCACGGAGTACAGATATCTCCGACTTCCCATTCCTCTTATACCATTATGAATAAGGGGGAACTTTATCAGATCGAGCTGAAAGGAGAACTCGAGAAGATACATAATGCCCGTAGCGGAGCAGATGCCGTAGGGCGTCAGGTAGTTGTAGCTCCCATGCCGGGCGTTATCCTGAAAACTTACGTCAGGAAGGGAGATGAAGTGAAGAAGGGTGATCCGCTGTGCGTACTGGTTGCCATGAAGATGGAAAACGAAATTCGTTCGGTGGCCGATGGGGTGGTGAAAGAGATTTTTGTGGAGGAGAATACGAAAGTGGGGCTGAACGACCGTATCATGGTGGTTGAGTAGTAAGAGTAGAAACCGCAAGGGCTCTGGAAGTATGATCTTTCAGGGCCCTTATCGTATGATGTATCAACTGTCTCTATAAAGTGACATTTGCGAAGAGCAGGGTTGTCAGACTCTATTCTTGTATATTTCTCCTCCTTTCATGATCATTATGAAATTCTTTTCCGGATCTCCCAATAGGGTAATGTCTTTCAGTACGTCTCCATCTACCAGAATTAAGTCTGCCCAGGCATCTTCTTCTATAACACCCAATTTCCCGGGATAGGGATTTCGTGCACCGGACAGAGCCAGCAATTCCGCATTATCATGTGTTACCATCTTGAGAATTTCAAAGTTACTGAACCATTGTCTTAATTTAAGGATTCCCTGATTCTGATTCTTCGTGTTGGCAGGATTGAACAGTAAATCTGTTCCCCATGCCAGCTTGACGTTGTATTTCTTTGCCAGTTGATAGGTTTGGTCCGTACCTTGAACTACCAAGGCATGCTTCTCCTGTTGTTCTTTTGTCGGGAATTGATTATCTCCTAAAGTGAAGGGTTGCATACTGAGCCATATCTCTTTCTCTGCGATCAGCTGCATGGTGGGTTCGTCAATCAGATGGCCGTGCTCAATGCTTTTTACACCTGCATGGATAGCTCGTTGAATAGCTCTGGGCACATAGACATGCACCATTACGTATGTTCCTGCATCTTCCGCCGCTTTAACGGCAGCATGAATCTCTTCCTCGAAGAACTGTGTATCTTCCAACCGATCATACAAGGAAGCTACCCCGCCGCCTGTCATCAATTTAATCTGGCTGGCTCCCAGGCGGAGATTATTGCGTGCGGCGACGGTCACGGCGTCTATTCCGTCGGCGATAATGGCAGCTCCCATCTTTTCGGTATGCGTCAGTCCGCAACAGTCAAAGGGACGGGGTTCGTCATATACCGCCCGGAAATCTCCATGCCCTCCTGTCTGGGAGATAAGAGAGCCACTGGGATAAATGCGTGGTCCGGAAAGGATTCCTTCGTCGATGGCCCGTTTAAGCCCGAAGACCGGACCACCTGCATCCCGGATGGTTGTGAAGCCGCGGAGTAGGGTAGCTCGAGCTTCTTGTCCGGCTTTGAACTGCGTATAAGCGGTGTCTGCAGTAAGCAGATCCATCATCGTATTGCATGACATATAAGCATGCCAGTGTGCGTCGATTAGTCCGGGTATCAGGAATTTTCCCTTTCCGTCAAGAATGGTAACATTGGGAATTCCGTCCGTAGGGATCGGACTTTCTGAAACGGTTTTAATCCGGCTGTTTACCACCAGCACATTTCCCCGGCCGGTCTGTTCGCTGCTTCCATCGAAAATTTGAACGTTATTGATTAAAATACTATTGTCCATGATACATTATTAATAGGTGAATACTGTTGGTATAACCCGTCTGAGGATTATTAGTTTAGCTGCAGGACTGATAAACTTCGTTAAGTGAGAGATTTATTCCGGTCTCTTCCTAAAAAAACTTTACTCAATATGGGATGACTTTCTGTCTGATGATTTCTATCAATGTATTGGGCGTTTTATTTCGTGTCGTTAATCAACAGAAATCTTCCGTCCGGTCAGGATTATTAAAATGAAATAATTAGAAAGTTCTAATAACTTTCTACATTGCAGTGTTTATAGGGGTTCCGGGCATAGATTGCTTCCATTTGATAGACTGTATTTTAAGCTCGAATGATATCGGGTTGAACCTATTCTTTTTGCTATACGTTCTCTTTTTATAGACGAAGTAACTAAACCCGTCACATTTCAGCCGGTAAATGTGGCATATTGTCTCACTTTTAAACATATATGAATATGAAAACTTTATTCATTTTTCTATTTGTTTTGCTTGCATTTTACTCCTGCGATACGGATGAACCGATCAGCGCAGAAGACTTATCGGCTGCAACCGGTACTAATACGGATGAGGTCGATGTAGCTTCCAGGTCGGGCAGCTATCTGATCTGGCTTAATGGAATGAGTGCGGAAACAAAGAAAGTTGCAGATCAACTGCAAACCGTGAACCACTATGACAAGATGGTGGCTTTTAATGATTTACCGGGGACAGACAAGGTGGAAACCTTGGAAACCATGGCAAAAGATTCTTTGAACGATCTGACAATTGTAGGCAGTGTTGCCGATTTCATAGCAGGTACTTACAGTCCTGAGATGATACAGGACATCCGTCACAATCGTCAGGGAGTCATCTTAATTGCCAAAGACGGTAAGGGTGAAGATTTGAAGGCGCAAATGCTTAAACTTTTCGGGCTTTATGTAGATAAGGGATATTATAAAGTCAGCTTTCCGCGTGAACAGCGCTATGCCTATTATGACGCAAACGATCCGGATGTTTTGAAGAAGCTTTGCGGAACGGGTGGTCTCAATCCTCACACCCGTAGCATGTTGGGCTCTCCCGGACCGACGGATGATCCTTCGGCTCCGGAAGTTACCGAACGGGCTTTGCATGCTATGAAGAAGATCTATATCAGCAATCGGTATTATGTATATACCAGTGATTATAAATATCACATGACCGGATATGAGACGCTATTACCCTATACGGCTGATATCAGGGAGTATCTCCCGCGGGATGATAAAAGGTATGATGGGATGGTTGATCGCGAATGGACCATTGATGCTTATAATCTGCGTATTTACGCACCGACCAATGGAGATAATATGCTTGCTGTTTATAGTTCGGGTGGAAATGGTTTTTCCAACAGGCTCGACCATTCATTGGTATCTTTGAATAATGCACCGATGTATGAACTTTGGGCATTGATATGGGGATTGCGAAACAATGCTTATACGAAGATTAATATCCGTGACGACCAAAGTTCACAGTTGAATCTCAAACTGATTGACTTTGCGCCGGGTTTGCCGGAGACAGAGAGTACCATTGAGCATGCATACGAAAAGAGCGTGGGATTTGATTTGGGAGCGACTCCGGTTTTAAAGGGTGAGTATCGTTGGGGTAAGTCCATTACATATCAGTTGGCGGAAATGACCCGTGAGGTGACTCGTACCATTACCGATGCCGAGATGAGTTATTGCTGGAAGTGGTATCCTGAAACGCTTTTCCGGGGTAGCAAGGCTATGAATGCAGAGGGGATGATCGATGCTGTTACTATGATTTCGCCTGCATGGTATGATATTCTCTATGATCATGTGGCGGGAACTCCGGGTACGGATAATCCTTTCTGTGACTATGACAACGACTTGCAGTTTAACCAGAATCTGCTCAATTACGAGCAGCAATGCGCCATTACTGCCCGGACAACCGGTGCGTCGGCCGGTGTTGTAGCCATCGAGATAACCGATGGAATGGTCTTACAGCGTGGAGGAGCTTGGTTTACGAGTTGGGGAGCGGCGGTGATTCATTCTTTGCCGAGCAGTGCCGGAACAGCTTACAATACCACTGTGGATGTACACAAAACCACTACAGTGTGGATAGACTATAATAACTGGTAAAACGAACCATTAAAAAAAGATTATGATGAAAACAAAAATGATATATATGATACTTCTGTTCTCAAGTATTCTTTTCGGGGGATGCGTTAGGGATGTCATTGATGATGTTCCGGGGACGGATGAGGACTATGCGGCAGATAAGAAGGACGTGGTCCTGATACGTATGGGAACTAACGATGCGGAAGTGAAAGATATTACATCCCGCTTGTTCAACAACATTCCTTCTTCCTGGGAAATAGGGAAGAAGACCATTGTGGACTATGACAAGATGAAAGATCCTGAGACGGAACTTAATGCCGACATCAAGAATCCGAAGATTTATATGACGGTCATTTTGAATATCGATGATGTTATCTCCGGTAAATATCCGATATCTCTGTTCCGTATGTTGAAGTTCTATAAAAGGGATTTTTATGTGATTGCCACTCAGTCCACTCCGGAACAGAAGGAGGAGATGCTTTCACTGATAGGAGTCTATATGGAAGCAGGTTATTATGCGATCAACTATGATAACGTACAGCATTACCGTATTTTTCCTTCTGCCGATCCGTATGCCAAAGATAATATGATTGGTAAGGGAGTGGCTTCCTTCAATCAAAAACTGTTGACCCGCTCTGCCGATACCTTACCCGAAGGTAACGATCCGGATCCCGGATATAATGCACAAATGGCGGATAAGGAGGCTTTGAAGAGGATTGAGATTTACAACCGTATCTATGGCTATGCTCAGGGAGACATGAACTACTCCATGCAGGCGGTCCCTTATAAGATGAAACCGGGTGCCGCACCCGATGTGATTATAGATAACTCCTGGGCGATAGATGCCTATAACTTCCAGATATACAGTAAGAACAACAACTGTATATTGAGTATCACGAATAATGCCGGAAATGGCTTCACTGCCAATATCAAAGACTATACCACTCCCAAAGGTGCCAATGTCTATGCTTACATCTGGAATTTGATGCGGGAGGCTTCCAGTGAGATAACCGTTCATTCGGACGGAGGAATTTTCAGGGAGATCAGTTATCAGCCGCAGACGGTGAATCACGGTGCCAGCTATACCGAGAACTCTTTCTGGAAAGTGTCTGTTTCCGTATCGCCCACCAAACTGGAAGACAAACCTTGGGAGGCGTTCAAAGTGTCGTTTGGTAAAGAATCGTCTACCGAAGTGTCTTACAAGACTAAATCGATGGACTATTCCTGCAAGGGGCAGTTTGGTAACGGGCTGTACAGCAAACTTTGGCAGTTTATTCCCGGAGAGTTCTACGACAGGGCGGAAGCCTTTGTTTACGAAACGAGTCAGGGATTGCGTTGGATAGACGCTGCACAAGCGATGACACCCAATTATGTGACATGGGGAGGCTGGACCCTTCGCCAGAATTATTTAAATCACATCAACAACAGTATGAAGTTGCATCAACAGCAGTGCATTTACTCTCTAGAGTCGGACGCACAGCCCGGAGTCGTTTCTGTGGCTATCACAGACGCCATCGATTTACAAAAGACGTATGTACACTATAACTGCGGCATTCGCTATGGGCACGATTCGGCTAGGACGGATCTCAAAATGTCGAAGATGGTGTGGATTGATTTCAGGCAGTGGGACAATTGACCTGCACCCTTAACTCTACGGCTATATGAGGTTTTTATCCATGCCTAAAGCCTGCTTCATTACAGATTGAGAGATTACACAACTATATAGCAAGAGATAAGTGATAATAGTGTTTCTCTGTGTAATCTGTTAATCTGTGGTGAAGTTTTGGCTTATTAGCACAGGATGGTGGCGTATCGCTTAGAATCTTGTCAGTTGTTTGGGCGATCCATGCCAGGAACAGCCCAGACAATATACTTCCGTAAAATCGAATCCTTCGATTGGGATTTCCGGATATTTGGGTACGACTGTTCCATCTTGGGCAATATATACTAACAGACGTTCACCCTGATCGTTTTTTACATACATACCGGCTATTTTACACTGGGGACAAAGCAATTTCTTCATATTACTAAAATGGATTCTTTATACTGTTTTATTTTTATAGTTAGCTCTATCTTGATATTATCCGTTCATATCAGACGGATGATATCCTGAAAGCTTTTTGTATCCCGACTTTCCGTAAATACAGATAGTAGGTTTCAAAAGTGCGCAAATATGCAGGCTTGTCGCTTAATAGACAAATAATTTATCAGAAAAATATCTTCCCTTATCTAAAATTGATTAATAAGCCCTGTTTTCTATACGGGTAAAGGGGGACAGAGTAAAAGGAAACGATCATATTGATAAAGATGAATGAGGTGTGACTGCTTATTCATTCTATAATAGAATTTGCCTGTAGATAATCTTTTTGTTTGGAATGTCATCGATCTTCGTAACCGGCTCTTTGCTCTTTCCCTGTAGCGGTAGGTATTTCTTTATTAGTGAACAGTTTTATTATGATTTATACTTTGTGTAGCAAAAGTAACTGTTTTACCTTATGAGGGCCATTGTAAAAAAACGGTCTTTTAAAACTAAGCTCTATCTTTTTTTGTTGTTAATCATATGAATAACTAAAAAAATATACGATTATGAGATATGATATAGCTATTATCGGTGGTGGACCTGCCGGGTATACTGCTGCCGAGAGAGCAGGAGCTAACGGTTTGCGTGCTGTTTTGTTTGAGAAAAAAGCAATGGGCGGTGTGTGTCTTAATGAAGGATGTATTCCTACCAAAGCCCTGCTTTATTCCGCCAAGGTGCTGGACGGTATTAAGAGTGCGCCGAAATACGGTGTCTCGGTAGAGGGGGCTCCTGCATTTGATATGGAAAAAATCATCGGCCGGAAAAACAAAACGGTGCAGAAGTTGACGGGCGGAGTGAGAATGACGGTAAACTCTTACGGAGTGACTATTGTAGATAAGGAAGCGGTGATAGAGGGCGAAGGTGAAGAAGGATTCCATATCCGCTGTGATGGAGAGGTATACGAGGCAACCTATCTGTTGGTTTGTACCGGATCGGATACCGTGATCCCTCCGATAAAGGGGCTTTCGGACGTGGATTACTGGACCTCACGAGAGGCGCTGGATAGCACTGTTCTTCCATCATCGCTCGCCATTATTGGAGGCGGAGTGATCGGAATGGAGTTTGCTTCATTCTTTAACAGCATGGGCGTTAGGGTGAAAGTGATCGAGATGATGCCGGAGATTCTTGGAGCAATGGATAAAGAAACCAGTGCGATGTTGCGTGCTGACTATACAAAGAAAGGGGTTAATTTCTATCTGAACACGAAAGTAACCGAGGTGAGTGATAAAGGAGTAACAGTGGAAAAGGATGGAAAGAGTTCGTTTATCGATGCCGACCGGATTTTAGTGAGCGTAGGCCGTAAAGCGAATATCACCCAAGTAGGATTGGATAAACTGAATATTGAGTTGCACCGGAATGGGGTCGTTGTAGATGAACACATGTTGACCTCTCATCCACGTGTATATGCTTGCGGTGATATTACCGGCTTTTCTTTATTGGCACATACGGCTATTCGTGAAGCAGAAGTTGCCATTAATCATATTTTGGGAATAGATGACCGGATGGATTATGATTGTGTTCCGGGCGTAGTCTATACCAATCCCGAACTGGCCGGTGTGGGTAAAACGGAGGAGGAGCTGATAGCTAAGGGTATTTATTATCGGATACAAAAACTACCGATGGTTTATTCGGGGCGTTTTGTTGCCGAAAACGAGTTGGGGAACGGACTGTGTAAACTGATTATCGATCATAATGATCGGATTGTCGGCTGCCACATGTTGGGCAATCCGGCTTCGGAAATTATTGTTGTGGCAGGCATTGCTATCCAGAGAGGATATACGGTCGATGAATTTAGAAAGAGTGTTTTCCCGCACCCGACAGTCGGTGAAATTTATCACGAGACACTGTTTGCCTGATGCGGTTTATAAATAGCTCTTTTACAGATGCCGGTTTCAATCTGGCGGCTGAAGAGTATTTGTTGAAGCAGGGTACAGAAGATGTATTCATGCTTTGGCAAAGTGCTCCGTCCGTAATTATAGGCAAGCATCAGCGGGTGGAAACGGAAGTGAACCGGACGATGGCGGAACAAAACAAGATTCCTGTATTCCGGCGGTTTTCCGGTGGCGGTGCCGTATATCACGATTTGGGCAACATCAATCTTACGTTCATTGAAACTACCCGTCTGGCGCGTTTCGAAACTTATCTGGAGCGAACGGTTGAAATGTTGACTGCCGCCGGAGTTGCAGTGAGAGGCGACGAACGATTGGGTATTTATGTCGACGGGCGAAAAGTCTCGGGCAGTGCGCAATGCGTACATCGCAATCGTGCAATGTATCATTGCACACTGCTGTATGATACAAATCTGGCGTTGTTGAACAAGTTGCTTGAGGTAGAAGGACTTGAGGAAAAGGTTGCCGTACATCCTGCTGTCCGTTCGGTACGTAGCGAAGTGACGAATCTGAAAGAGTATATGCATCCGGCTCTATCTACAGATAAATTCCGGGAGTGGGTTTTTCGTTATTTTGCAGGTCCTTCGATTGCCGAAGCGTTCAGTAAGGAGGAACTGGCTATTATCGAGGGGTTACGGGAAAGTAAATACAACATCATCTGTAACTGACGTGAATATCACCAAGCAGTCTGATTATTCAGTATCCGGTGGAGGAGAACTATTTTCCTTTCAAAATTCAGCCTTCTCATACGAAAAGTGTACTTCCATCTTCCACCCTCGATTTGGCAAGCTCGATTCATCGTTTGTATTTGATGTACAGATAGGATGTATCTGTTATCCTATCTGTTTATACCATTTAAAGCAGTTTGTTTTTCTTAGTATCTTTAGTGAAAATGGTTAGGTTCTTATCTCGTCCCGCATACCCGGGTTGAGATAAAGATACTTTAGAAAGAAGTAAAGTAATTATTGATAATGCGTTATGCTTGCTATGGAATCTGCTTGCTTTCTTGCTAATGCGTGAGAACGGATATTTAAAGGATGCGCGAGATTGATTTATGTTTTTAGCCACTAAACGGCTTTCTTATCCAGGCGATTACTTAAAAAAACATTAACTTAAAACTTTCTTTTTCACAATCTTGTTCTACTTGTACAAGTGAAAGAATAAATAATTGTGTATATGGCAAGATTCGAAATAAAAATGCCCAAGTTGGGCGAAAGTATTACCGAAGGAACCATTTTATCATGGTCGGTGCAGGTAGGTGACGTGGTCAATGAGGACGACGTACTTTTCGAGGTGAATACTGCTAAGGTCAGTGCGGAGATCCCTTCTCCCGTTGCCGGAAAAGTGGTGGAAATATTGTTTAAAGAAGGCGATACGGTACCGGTAGGTACGGTAGTTGCCATTGTAGATATGGATGGAGAAGGTTCCGGAGAAGCATCGGAAACCGCAGGCTCTGTAGAAACGGCGTCTGCTCCAAAGGCTGCCGAGGTGTCGGACACTGCGTCTGTTCCGAAAGTTCAGGCGGAAGTAGCCGCTCCCAAAGTGGAACGTTGGTATTCGCCGGCAGTACTTCAATTGGCACGGGAGGCGAAGATTTCTCAGGAAGAACTGGATTCGATTCCCGGGACAGGTTATGAAGGCCGGCTGAGCAAAAAAGATATCCGCACTTACATCGAGATGAAGAAAGGTGCTCCGGCAGCCGACGTCTCTACTACGGTGGTTTCGACGGTTTTGGCAAATAATTCGGGCTCTTCTCCTGTTCCTTCTGCAGAAGTACAAAAGAAGGCTGCCGCTGCGGCTCCTCAGGCTCAGCATGGACAATCTGCTTCTGCCGTTTCTTCAGATGCATCGGTAGAAGTCAAGGAGATGGATCGAGTACGTCGCATCATTGCCGACCATATGGTGATGTCGAAAAAGGTTTCTCCGCATGTGACTAATGTGGTCGAAGTAGATGTCACCCGGCTGGTGCGTTGGCGCGAAAAGACCAAAGATGCTTTCTTCCGTCGTGAAGGTGTGAAGCTGACTTATATGCCTGCCATTGCTGAGGCCACTGCCCAGGCGTTGGCTGCCTATCCTCAGGTAAATGTCTCGGTGGACGGATACAACATCCTGTATAAGAAACATATCAATGTGGGCATTGCTGTTTCGCAAGATGATGGAAACTTGATTGTTCCCGTAGTGCATGATGCCGATCGTTTGAATCTTAACGGACTTGCCGTAGCTATCGATTCGTTGGCGAAAAAGGCACGGGTTAATAAGCTGATGCCTGATGATATCGACGGAGGAACATTTACAATCACCAATTTCGGTACGTTTAAGATGTTGTTCGGAACTCCGATCATCAATCAGCCGCAGGTGGCTATTCTCGGAGTGGGTGTCATTGAGAAAAAGCCGGCTGTGGTGGAGACTCCCGAAGGAGATGTGATAGCCATTCGCCATAAGATGTACTTGTCACTCTCTTATGATCACCGTGTGGTGGATGGTTCGCTGGGAGGTAACTTCCTGCACTTCATTGCCGATTATCTGGAGAACTGGAAAGAATAGTTGCCATATCGGAGATTTACAGAATAATAAATCAGTCTCACCACAGATCTCCCGGATCGTTGCGGAACTTGTTTGGGGATCTTTATCCTTAAACTGTGATCATCTGTGTGATTTGTGGTGAAAATCCTAAACCCACTTTAAATATGAAGAAATACGATATAAAAACCACTGACGAACAGACTCTCCGCAAGTGGTATCATTTAATGACTTTGGGGCGTGCGCTCGACGAGAAGGCACCCGCCTATTTGCTGCAATCTCTTGGCTGGTCCTATCATGCTCCTTATGCCGGGCATGACGGCATCCAGCTTGCTATCGGGCAGGTTTTTACTCTTGGTGAGGACTATCTTTTTCCTTATTACCGGGATATGCTCACTGTGCTTTCTGCCGGAATGACTCCGGAGGAACTGATTCTGAACGGTATTTCAAAAGCTACAGACCCGGGTAGTGCCGGACGTCACATGTCCAATCACTTTGCCAAACCGGAATGGCACATCGAGAATATCTCTTCTGCTACCGGTACGCACGATCTTCATGCGGCAGGCGTAGGGCGTGCCATGGTTTATTATGGGCATAAGGGGGTTGCCATTACTTCACATGGTGAGTCTGCCACATCCGAGGGATTTGTCTATGAAGCTATCAACGGGGCCAGCAACGAACGTCTTCCGGTTATTTTTGTATTTCAGGACAACGGTTATGGCATTTCCGTCCCTAAAAAGGATCAGACTGCCAATCGTAAAGTGGCCGATAACTTCTCCGGTTTTAAGAACCTCCGCATCATTCATTGCAATGGAAAGGATGTATTTGACTCGATGAATGCCATGACCGAGGCCCGTGAATTTGCTATAGCCAACCGTACTCCGGTTATAGTACATGCCAATTGCGTACGTATCGGTTCGCACTCCAACTCTGATAAGCATACTCTCTATCGCGACGAGAATGAGTTGGCATACGTGAAGGAAGCCGATCCGCTGATGAAGTTCCGTCGGATGCTGTTGCGCTACAAGCGCCTGACCGAAGAGGACCTCCAACAGATAGAAGCTGCCGCCAAGAAAGAACTGGCTGCCGCCAATCGTAAAGCGTTGGCTGCACCCGATCCGATTCCGGAGAGCATTTATGACTTTGTCCTTCCCGAACCGTATATTCCTCAAAAGTATAAAGACGGACTTCCGGGGCCTGTCGAAGGTGAGAAGAGTTTCATGGTGAACGCCATTAATGAAACGCTCAAAGAGGAGTTTCGCCGCAATCCTGATACCTTTATCTGGGGACAAGACGTGGCCAATAAAGATAAAGGAGGCGTATTCAATGTCACCAAGGGGATGCAACAGGAGTTCGGTGATGCCCGTGTGTTCAGTGCTCCGATAGCCGAAGATTATATTGTGGGAACGGCCAACGGAATGTGCCGTTTCGATCCTAAAATACATGTGGTTATTGAAGGCGCTGAGTTTGCCGATTACTTCTGGCCTGCTGTCGAACAGTACGTTGAGTGTACACATGAGTATTGGCGTAGCAATGGTAAGTTTACTCCCAATATTACACTTCGCCTTGCTTCGGGTGGATACATTGGCGGTGGATTGTATCATTCGCAGAACCTTGAAGGGGCTCTTACGACTTTACCCGGTGCCCGTATTGTTTGTCCATCGTTTGCCGACGATGCTGCCGGGCTGCTCCGCACCAGTATGCGTTCCAAGGGATTCACTCTTTATCTGGAGCCCAAAGCGCTTTACAACTCAGTAGAGGCTGCTGCCGTTGTGCCCGAAGAGTTTGAAGTTCCCTTTGGTAAGGCCCGTATCCGCCGCGAAGGAACCGATCTGACTATAATTACTTATGGCAATACTACCCATTTTTGTCTGGATGTTGCCGAACGTCTTGCCCGGGAAGGGGTGGGGAGTGTCGAAGTTATCGATCTCCGTTCGCTGATTCCGTTGGATAAAGAAGCGATTTTTGCTTCCGTACGGAAAACCGGTAAAGTGATGGTGGTGCATGAAGACAAAGTCTTCTCCGGATTCGGTGCCGAAATTGCAGCGCAGATTGCTGGGGAAATGTTCCGTTACCTGGATGCCCCGGTACAACGTGTGGGCTCCACCTTTACTCCGGTAGGTTTCAATCCGATATTGGAACGGGCTATCCTGCCGAATGATGAAAAGATATATAAAGCAGCCAAAGAGTTGCTGGAGTTCTAATTAAAAAAAACGATCAATCATGAAAAAGATAGGAATATTCTATGCTGCCAAAGCCGATAAAACCTCTTGGGTGGCTGAAAAGATTCAAAAAGAATTTGGTACTTCTGCCGAGTCTGTAGCCATCGAAAATGCCTGGCAGAATGATTTTGAAGCCTATGATAATTTCATAGTCGGTGCTTCCACCTGGTTCGATGGCGAACTGCCTACTTATTGGGACGAGCTTCTGCCCGAACTCCGCACCTTGCAGTTGAAAGGGAAGAAAGTGGCTATCTTCGGGCTTGGCGATCAGGTGAAGTATCCCGAGAACTTTGCCGATGGTGTCGGACTGCTTGCCGAAGTCTTTGAGAATGATGGAGCTACGCTTGTTGGTTTTACTTCTATAGACGGATATAGTTTCGAGCGTTCCCGGGCTCTGAAAGGTGATAAATGGTGTGGATTGGTCATTGACATCGAAAATCAGTCGGAAATGACTGATAAGCGAATAAAAGACTGGTGTAGGCAGGTGAAAAAGGAATTTGAAGTTTGATCCGGTCATACCGCAGAGTAGCACAGGACTGACTGTTATGTCGTTCGTGTGTTACTCTATGGCAGGCCTGTGTGTGTTAAAGTACGAACTTTACTGCTGCCCATCGGTTTTTCTCTTGATGGTGTACGAAGGTGAGTCCGTGCTTTTCTGCTTCCCGGCGGATAGCCGGAATATCATCGATATAGAATCCGCTCATAAATAACTCCGATCCCGGATGCATGCATGCTACATACTGCTTCATGTCATTCAGTAAGATATTGCGGTTGATATTGGCTATTACTACATCGAATGGCCCTTTCCCTTGCAATGCCGAAGCATCCCCCTGCGAGACGGCAATATCTGTCACTCCGTTCAGTTCGATGTTCTCTATCGAGTTGCGTACACACCATTCGTCGATATCGATGGCTGTGCAAGGCTTAGCTCCCCGCATCCGTGCAAGAATAGCCAGTATTGAAGTTCCGCAGCCCATATCCAGCAGCGACTTGCCGGTCAGTTCGCTATCCAACAATTCTCCGATAATCAGGCTTGTCGTTTCATGGTGTCCTGTTCCGAATGCCATCTGCGGATTGATCAGGATATCATATTCTGCCTTAGGCACGTCCTGATGAAATGTGCTATGAATCACACAACGGTCTCCGATCACAATCGGTTGGAAGAAATTTTTTTCCCATTCTTCGTTCCAGTCCTTGTCTTCGGCCTCGGCAAACGTATAAGAAATTTCCGTATCCGGCACAGGAAAATTTGCCAGCTCTGTTTTCAATGTCTCTTCGTTGTAAAGTGATTGCTGAATATAAGCGGTCAGTCCGCCTTCCCGTTCGACAAAACTCTCGAATCCGGCTTCGCCCAACACGGCAGCAAGCACATCATTCACCGTTTCGGTGCAAGGATGTGTATCAAAAGTGAACTCAAAGTACTTCATAGGTGTTTTTATTTGCAAAAGTACGATTTAAAGGGATAGAAACAAAGTAAACATTGTTTTTATCGGGTTGAGATTTGTTAAGTTAAAGAACAGGCTATTATGCAGTGAGCGCAGATAGTCCAATTGCCTCAAGAAGTAGGTCTTAGCGAGTCAGAACATATATACGATACTTCTCTGTACGTTCCTGCCAATATCTGCGATATCAGGCAGCATTATTCTGGCCCATTTTACAACCTAGCGATTAATCGCTGTATCAGATTAGAACGATAACAGAAGAAATGAATAAGGCGACTGAATAAGTCGTCTTTAACACTATAGCTTCCCATGTATGTGTGGCGCGTCCAATATGTCGTAATTTCTAATAATGGCAATAACTGGTTCAGAAAGAAATACTATCTTTGGTCATGTAGAAGCAAACTTTGTTATTTAACTGAAGTGTAAGTCTCCGGGTCGAAAGTCTCGGAGTTTTTTTGTGTATTTATTCCCCAAAGTGTGTGTTTATTCCCCAAACTTTTTTATTGTCTTGATCATAACTTGTTGTTTTATAGTTGATTTATGCTCTTTGGACATTTTGGCATGCCCTTTGCTTTTTATTTAGCATAAAAGTTGTTTTAATTATTCACACCAAAAAAATTACGATTATGAAAAAGGTATTAGTAGCATTAGCAATGATTATGGGATTAGGAACATCAGTAGCGTTTGCCAGTGTATCGGGTGACACTTTAGCAGTAGAACAAACTCTGCAAACTCCTCAGGACGAATTTACACAAATAGCCGCAAAGGAACTTCCTGCTGCTGTTATCAATGCATTGGCCAAAGATTATGAAGGTGCTTCGATAAAGGAGGCTTTCGTTTCGGAAAGAGAAACCAGTAAGGTATATAAAGTGATTGTGACTGTAATCAAGGAAGATCAATCTACGGAAGATGTAACTGTTCTTTTGAATGAGAAAGGTGAGATAGTGAAAGAATAAAGCGATTAAATGAGAGGCTTTCATTTACACTCTACTTTCTATAGCCCTGATTTTTAAAGATCAGGGCTGATTATTCTCGCAATTATAATCAAAGTTTTTTTAATCAGAAGGATCTTCCGGGATTGTTTTACATTTCCACGAATCAGTAGTCTTATGATAAGCCTATACGTTGTGAAACGGAGGTTCAATCTCTTTTTAATCTTGAACGTAGTAAGAGGTAATCACAGGCCTCTTTAGGGGGAGGACAATATATGTGTTGTTATGTCTTCTTTTGTCAGTTCTCCCGGATATAAGGTTTAATTGTAATTTGTTGACGTTTCCCCGCTTCTTATCACTAAGAAGTGGGGATTTGTTTCATCTGGAAGATTTTAGAGAATGTATTTTTACTCCTTGCTCTTTATTATATAGTATTTAGCTTTAGATCTCTGTTTTATGTATAAATACCTAAGAGTAGGTATTGGCGATTTACCATCCTTTACTTGTCTTTATAAAATATATGATTTAAGTCTTTTTTATTAATGAATTTAATCTCTTTCTTTTTTTTCGGATGTTCTGATGATATAGGGGAGTCCAACAAAAGTCTTTGCAGATAAGCTCTCCAATGGAAAAAACTTTTCATGTTGTAATGATATTGTCGGTGACTGGTTGTTTTTGGCTAAGTTTTTGGATTCAGTATTCCTCATATGAAGATCTGCTAGTTTTCTTTAAACTTACTGATTTTTAGGGCTTTTTGTAAAAGCAGTAAACTGATAATCTGTTGTCTAATAATGTATTTGACTTTTATCATTTGCTGAAAAACAAATCATAAATGAACTTTTTGATCCAAGTTTTTGTTATTTAAAATAAATTTTCAATAATTGATACTATGAAGTCTAATCGACATTTATTTTATTTTTCATTTAGATTTTGTTATTTCTATTCATCTATCAAACCACCATAAAAAATCTATATTATCTATATCTTACAATATAGAGACGAAAATAAAAATCTAAACTATAACTTACATAAATCATTAGAATGAACAAAAATACTATTCTATATGCAATATTGGCAATACTGTACTTTATGTTATTTTCTTGCTCCCAAGAAGAGTTGATTCTGCCAGACCCGACACCTCTGGATGCCTATAAAAGACAGAGTACTCAACTGGGTATTGACAGAGAAAAAATCAATATTAATACAGAAGATGCTAGTATAGTCGCAGAAATATTCAATAGAAAAAATCATCATTTAACAAGGAATTCGTTAAATGAACCTACCAAACGGATAAAAGAAATCTTTACTTTATATAATAATGGAAAACCGATGATGTATATTATCAATTATCAAGATCAAAAAGGTTACACCATTATTAGTGCAACTAAAAAATACTATCCTGTAATCGCATACTCCGATGTGGGCTCTTTTTCTCTGCAAGAGTCTTATAACGATGGTTCCTCCATTCTATTAGATGAGTATAAGAAAATTATGCAATATAACGAAATACAGCCAGATAGTATCATAGATAAATATAGGAAAAAATGGGTTGAGTTTGAAAATTTAAAAACAGAAAAGCTAAGTGATGTTTCTACAAGATCCTTAAGTGATTATGCAATGTCCATTAAAAAAGAGGAGCAAAAAAAGATCTGGACTAACAAGGGTTATGAATGCCATGACTTGGGCGCAATCCGAAATTTTCTTTCTAAGGAAAGGGCTGATGGATACATCAGAGACATCTGTAATCATACGGATCAAAACTATAACTGTGAGAAAGTAAACCTACTGTTAATAAAAAAATATCCAATAAAAACGATTGGACCATTACTAAAAACGAGTTGGCATCAACGCTCTCCCTTTAATGTAGATGCCCCCAATAAGTTGGCTGGTTGCGTACCAATTGCAATTGCGCAGATAGCCAAATATTATGAATGGCCCGTTACATATAGTTGGACACATATTCCATTGAGATGTAATACGAATATGGAAGATGATGAATTTTTCAAAAAGTTTATCAAAGACATTCGTAGTTTCTCAAAAGTAACCTACAAAGATAAAGCCACGGGAGCTACGATGGGCAACGCTGTAAAAGCATTCAAAAAATTGAATTATTCTGCAACACTAATGGACTACAAAAGAAGTGAGACAATTCAAGAAATACAAAACAACAGACCTGTTTTTATGGGAGGAGACAGAAAAGCAATTTTTTTTGATATAATCACTAAAGGTCATGCATGGGTATGCGATGGTTATGAAGTACGCCAGACACAATATGCATCATTAGTTTGGGGAAGTAAATTCAATATACCCGATATGGAAGAACCTGATTATTTTTTCACCAATGGTACCTATGATACCTCTGAATTTCTTCATATGAATTGGGGATGGGGTGAAAATGGGGGAAATGGATGGTATATTTTTGACAACATATATAATAGAACTCATGATGTCAGCTATCATTTAAATAGAGAAATTATTAAAGTGTCACCTAATAAATAACAACATTATGAAAAAATTATTATTATTATCTGTATTATCAATTTTTATGATTGCCTGCCACCAACCAGATACTCCACCATATTCATACAGTATGAATATAGATATGCAAATCATCTCTTCTTTGGAGACTACCTATCCTCTTGATAACTTAGAAACAGTTATTATTAACTCTAGATTAGAACTCGCTTCGTCAAGTTATCGAATAAAGACCTTGATCAGTTCTAATGACTTACAAGAGAGTTGGCTTGAACGTCCAATCGTTATGCTGGGAAGAGAAGGACATAGATATTTGTCTTTACCAATAACTTTTAATGAAGAGAAAGATAGATATAATGTGAAAATTGAATTTTATTGTCCAGAAATTTTTAAAGACGATAAATACCACACAATAAATATCGTTTATTCGATTGTTAAAGGGAAGTATTTATATAATTTAGAATCTTTTACATTAGATTCATATGCAGGAGAAATAGAGAATCAGGGAGAGAATAATGCTCCTATTATTGTATTCTCTATCAACACAGCCGAAAAAAAAGAGTAAACAAGGTCTTATAAAGAATAAGGCGACTGAATTAGTCGCCTTTAACACTATAGCTTCCCATGTATGACGTGTCTAATATGTTAAAGACGATCTTTTTGGTGCCGGTTTTTCGTTACCCGAAGTGACAGTAATCGGTAGACGTCCTACATCTTCTGAAAACCCGTTTAAATGGCCTTTTGGGGATATGCCTTCTGAATCTCCGAAAGCCCTTCCCGGACTTGATGACTTTTTTCTCCTCAAGGAGGCGGTTCATCTCCGTTATCTTCACCACAGCAATCAGGCTCTTTGCCTAAACCTGAAGAAGTCATTAAGGATGCAACTGTAAAAAAGGCTTTGGAAGAAGCCTGGAGTGATATGCTTAAGCGTTCCACAGAGGTCCAAAGACAAGAAGTTGGTTTCTGGATTTATTATGATCCGGTGAAAAAGCAATATTACATAGGTAAGAAACGATATGGTATGGCAGTGAAGAATGACGGAAAAGCAAGAGGAAATATAAGCCTTGGAGACAAATCTCCTTCTATAAATGGTGTGCCTGCCACAGCAAAAGTGGTTGCTTCTTTTCATACACACACTCCAATGACTGAAATAAAAGGTAAGAAAAGAAAGGCAGGTCCATCTAAAGAAGATAAAGAAAATGCCGATAAAAATAAAATACCTATTGATATATTAGTTTTCCGTTGCATTTTAGAAATTGTAATTTATTAAGTCAGCTATATTAATGCCGCCAAGATAATATGATAGCATAAAAATGTCTCGTATCCGAATTAGATTTTTTTCAAATCAGTATCTCGTGTTGCTTTAATTTCATCTATTTATATGATGCAAAAGGGTATGTGACGTAGGTGATAAATCGGCATTGTAGAGTAAATCTCATGATTGCTCTTACAAAGGATAGCCTTATTCTTATTGTATCAGAGCGTATTTTCTCGTTTCTTAATTTGCTATTGAGATAAGAAGTGTCTGCTCTTTTAATGATATATCCATTCTTGAACTCTTGTATGGAATTCACTGTTAGATCAGTCACTATATAGCGAGTTTCATAATTGTGCGAAAGAGCTATTCATATTTTATGTGTATTGTCTCTTAATATTTTTCCAGGGACAATTGTCGGAAATAGATTTGCCATAATTTGTTCTACAATAAATTGATAATGTAAATGTGTCTTCGGCAATTAAATAGCCTCAGAAGTAACAGCTCTTTACTGACTATTACTAATTGATAATGAAATAGTTTGCTGAGTATTAGTGCTGTTTTTGTTTAATATAAGATAAATAGGGAAATCCCTATTATTGTTTGGGGAAAATCTATCCGGCAGCGTGAATACCTTGCTTATCTTTGTAACGTGAATAAAAAGATTAAGAAACCAATAAACCACGGAAATATGAAAAAGATTGTGTTATTATCGCTGTTTGCCCTGTGCCTCCCACTACTTGTGATGGCGCAAAGCAATAATGACGACCTTTATTTCGTACCTTCTAAGGAAAAAAAGCAGGAAGCCAAAAAGACTCCTGTGAAGAAGGAACCGGAAAAAAAAGTTGTCACCACGAACATTTATACGTCTCCGGGTACTACGGTAGTAGTTCAGGACCGTAAAGGAAACAAACGCGATATGCGTGATGTGGATGAGTATAACCGCCGTTACGATGCCAAAGATAACGAGTTCGCAATGGAGGACGATACATTATACGTAAAAGAAAAAGCTGTCTCCGATCCGGATGGTGAATGGGTGAACGGGTTCAATGGCTCACAGGATGACTACGAGTACGCTGAACGCATCATTCGTTTCCGTAATCCCCGTTTTGCGGTAAGCATTAGCAGCCCGCTTTACTGGGACATTGTTTATGGAACCAATTCCTGGGATTGGAATGTTTATACAGACGGTTTCTATGCTTATGCATTCCCGACATTTACCAACCGCTTATGGTGGGATTGGCGTTACAACTCTTATGGTTCCGGATGGGGCTGGGGATGGGGCTGGTCTTCACCTTATTATGCTTGGGGTGGCTATTATCCCGGTTATTGGGGTGGCTATTGGGGTGGTTACTGGGGCGGCTGGTATGGCGGCGGCTACTGGGGACACCATCATCACTATCATCCCGGATGGGGTGGCGGCGGCAGCTGGGCAGGAAGATATAATACCTATACCCGTCGTGGTTCGTCTGCTGTGAGAAGCAGTTATGGCAACTCTTCGACCGTTCGCCGTTACAGTTCAGGTGCGGTACGCTCCAATAGCGGTTCTTCCGTTCGTTCGTCAGCGACATCTTCTTACAATAGAGGAGAGAGCTCTGCCAGACGTGTGATAGGAACGCGTGTAGTCGGTGAACGTCCGGGATCTACTACGCGTACAGATGCTTCTTCTTCACGTCGAAGTACCTATACCCGTCCAAGTAGTACACGCAGTAGTTCTTCTTATGAAGGAACTCGCGGCGGAAGCACTACTACAGGTTCTCCGTCTTACTCGGAAGGAGGCAGAAGGGCAAGTACAAGAAGCAGCTCTACTTATACTCGTGGCAGTTCTACGGCTCCTTCGCGTAGTTACAATGAGAGTACCACTCGTCGTTCATACAACAGTACTCCTTCTCGTAGCAGCAGTTCGTCTACGCGCAGTTATTCTTCACCTTCAGGTAGCAGTTCACGTAGTTATTCTACCGGTGGCGGTGGTGGTTCTTCCCGTTCTTCCGGTGGCGGTGGCGGCTCTTCAAGGGGTAGAAGATGATAATGGAGGTATTAACTTAAAAAAGCATTTGACGATGAAAAAAATAATTACTTTAGCAACTTTGGGGCTGTTGGTAGCAGCAGCCCCGATAAGTGCACAGACTGTGTACGATGCTGCCAAGATAACAGGAAAGGACTTGAACGGAACCGCCCGTTTTGTCGGTATGGGTGGCGCCATGGGAGCTTTAGGAGGTGATATCTCTACAATCGGAACGAATCCTGCCGGTATCGGTATCTATCGCAGCAATGATTTTATGACTTCTTTCGGCTTTTCCTCATACGGGACGGAAAGCAAATATTTGGGAGATAAATTTAAGTCGGATAAAATACAAGGTTCTTTTGATAATCTGGGGTTTGTATTTGCATCTAAGATTGGCAATGAAACTTCTTTGCGTTATGTGAATTTTGGATTTAACTACCATAAAGCCAAGTCTTTCTATAAGAATATGAATATGAAGGGAGGACTCGGTAACAGTTCGCAAACCTATCAGATGGCCCAACAAGCCAGTGGCATAACCAAATGGGGAGATTATCCTTATGATGATCCGGAGATAGGATGGCTTTCCATATTGGGATATGACGGTTGGTTGATTAGTGATATCACAACTGATAAAATGAATGCAGCCGGCAAGCCGAATTCTCCATATGTGGATAAGGATGGAAATCAAAGATACGATGCAAATGGTAAACCTCTGTATACGACACCGGGTAATTATTATGGTATGTATGATGACGGTGTCGCCAATTTCCACTCGCAAGAGCGTGGCGGAATCGACCAGTACGACTTTAATGTTGCTTTCAATTTCAACGACCGGTTCTATCTTGGACTGACTCTCGGGGCATATGCGGTTGATTATAGCAAGTACACTTATTATTCCGAAGCGTATACAGGAGCAAATGCACCGCAGAATTACAATCTGAGGAGTTGGAATAAGGTAAGAGGTTCGGGTTTCGATCTTAAGTTGGGTACGATTATCCGTCCGTTTGAAAATTCGCCCTTCCGTATCGGTTTGGCCATTCACACCCCTACGTTCTATAATCTGGATTATAAGACCAGTGCCCGTGTAGAATCGGATGTGTTGAACGTTGAGACAGGAAAGATAGATCAGTGGTCGGTGGATACGCGTGATAAGTTACCCGGAAATGGAGATATGGTGCGTGAATTCCGGTTACAGACTCCGTGGACTTATAACGTAAGTTTAGGTTATACCATTGGTACAAGTCTGGCATTAGGTGCCGAATACGAATATCAGGATTATTCAACGATGAAATTCCGAGGACCGACCGGTTCAAGCTCTGAGTTTACTTTTGAAAATAGCACGAGACCTATGATGAAAGGTGTGAATACCCTCCGTCTTGGTCTTGAATATAAAGTGATCCCGCAGTTTGCGCTGCGTGCCGGATATAATTATACTTCGGCTATTTTCCATGGAGATGCTTTCAAGGATCTGCCTTATTATTCTATCCAGACAGATACTGACTGGGCAAATACGAAGGCTCTGAGCAACTATACTTTGGGTATCGGGTATCGCGGTTCTGTATTTTATGCAGATCTGGCTTATAAGTTCTCTACTTATAATGAAGATTTTTATCCGTTCGTAAATAAGTATGAAGAAAACAATGCAACTACGGTGCTGACACCGGAAACAACCAAAGTGACTAATACCCGTAGCCAAGTGCTGTTTACTTTAGGTCTCCGTTTCTAATTAGATTCCCAAGCAATTAAATTATAACTTTTGTGTGTATAGAAATCCCCGAAGGACGATGCAGTGTTCTACGGGGATTCTTGTTTATCAGTATTCTATCTTATCTTCTTTTTCCATCCACTCCTCAAAAGCTTTGATTGCTTCGTCGTGGAGTAATACTTCGGATGGCAGCTTGCGGTTCTCCGGTTTCAGTTCCAATTCATCGTAGATAAACGAGTCGTCGAATCCGATGTTTTTGGCATCTGTCTTGTTATTGCCATAGTACATCTTGTCTAATCGGGCCCAATAGATGGCACCCAGGCACATGGGACAGGGTTCGCAAGAGGTGTAAATCTCGTAACCGCTCAGGTTAAAAGTTCCCAGTTTTGAGGCAGCCGCGCGGATAGCGCTTACTTCTGCATGGGCAGTGGGGTCGCATGAGGCTGTTACGCGATTGACGCCTGTGGCCACTATTTCTCCATCTTTTGCAATGACAGCTCCGAAGGGGCCTCCTCCGTTTGCTACATTTTCTCTGGAAAGTTCGATGGCTTTCCTCATTAGTTCTTCTTTGGTCATGTGATATAAAAAAAATCTATCGTTAATATTGTTATACGTTTTTTGCAAATATAAACAATATGAACGATAGATTGTTTTTTCCGGCAGAGAAATCAGCTTATTCTTTTTGAATAGTCGGACTGTTGATGCCGTCGGGCGGATATATGGTTGCCATCCGTCGGGCTTCCTGTTACCAATACCAGCACAGACCGAAAGAGTAGGGATAAAGTTCGGGACCTTTTTTGTGTTCGAAGAGGCTGTAGGTAGAGTAGCGCAAATACACTCCGATGTCACCGTAACCTGCTTGTGCCAGGAGGTTAATGCCTACCGGGTGGACATTCAGGCCGCTGTCCAGATTCTTTTTATGTCCGTTGACCTTTGCTTTCGACTTGGCTCCATGACGGATTTCCGCTTCAAGTCCGGCTGAAAAGAATAGAGGACCGTGAGCATTGCTGTGGCTGAATCTTTTTTGCCATTCCAGGGCTACCGGAATGCGGAAGTAGAAATAGCGTAACCGGCTTTTGGTATACACTTCCTCGTCGGGAACACCCGGAACAATGCCGGTGACTCCCTCTATTTGTCTGAAGGCATAGTTGTTGCCCAGGCGGAAAGAGCGGTATCCCCAGCCTAAACCGGTTGTTATGCCCCATTGGCGATCACGTGAGAGTGTCAGGGAGCCTTGAAACAGATTGAAACCGATTTCCCAGGACTTGTTGGCGTTTATATTCAGTCCGTCCGGAGTATTGAAGTTGATGCCGTCAGAGAGCCGTGTGTATCCCATATAGAATCCGGCAATATGCGGGTCGAACCGATAATGGTTCTTTCTTTTGACGAAGGGGACAGTGAATGCCGTGCGGCGTTCGGTAGTTTGTCCGTCCGTATAGATTCCCTCAAAAATCTGATCGTTCTCTATCGTATCGCCGTGCGAAGACTGTTCGTAAAGTTTTACCTTTATTTTCCCTTCGTTTTCTTTAATCAGGATTTTGCGTCCGTTGACGTAAAGAGTCGTGTCTTGCGAAATGCCTTCTTGAGCCATTCCCGCCATCGGGATCAGCATAAACAGTAATAAATAAATGTGTTTCATATTCTTATAATGTTTAGTTTTTTTTCATAAATAACATGGTTACCAGATCGTCTGCATCCAACTCGCCCTCGATGTAAATCAGGGTAGCCGAGCCTTTTTTACCGGTTTTGAACAGGATGAACCGGTTGACATCTTCTTTTAGCTGGGGCAATTGATAATAGCCGGACTGGATTTGTCCGCCTGCCACCACTTCCTTCACTTTCTTTGCCTTCTTTTTGTCAGCATCCAGACAGTTGAGAATGGTGGGCAGTGCTTCTTCAACGTCTTTAAAGACAAGGCTTTTATAGAGAGTCATCTGGTAGGTTTCCAGCATTTCGTTGGACAGCTCTACCATAGTCACTCCTTTTTGTTTACCGTATTTCTGGAATACGGAAGCTATTTGTAGTCCCTGTTGTGCTCTTGCCATGCCGGAGGCGACAGTAAGTAGCAGGATAATCCATGTGGTGCGAATGACTTTATTCATACTTCGTTTCTTTTATTATTTTCTTTTTTTATTCGGAGAACAGCGTAGCGAATACTTCCTCCTCGCTGATACTCACATCACGAAACGCGATCATGGCTTGTTCGCGTACCAGTTTGGCATCGGTATAGCATTTCCCGTCAATGATTACATAATTAGCGGTTGAGGTGTTGAAATGTCGGTTGAGACCGGCAATACCCAATATAAGCAATATTCCGGCAGCCATTCCGCTGAATATGTAAAGTAGACGGCGGCGTAGAGGGACAGAAGTTTTCGGAACTTCGGGGACGGCAGTCTTGCTCTGCCGGTTCTCTTCGTTGAGGAAAGCAAACATCGGGCGGTACATCTGCAGATGTTCCGGTATGATGCCCCGGGTGAAAAAACGGCGGAGCTCACGTTCTTCTTCGCAGGTGGTTTCCCCTTCAAAATACTTGTTCAATAATTCTTCTATATTCATGCTTCGTTTCTCCTTTTTCTTTGTTGTATGGTTTGCAGGTAAATGTCTCTTACTTTTTTCCGTGCCCTGGATAAATTGCTGCGGATGGCTTCGGAGCTGCATCCTGTTATCTCGGCGATTTCTTCGGTTTCGTACTCTTCTACATCTTTCATCCGGAGGATGGTCTGTTGCAGAGGTGGAAGTGTACTGATGATATGTCGCATCAGGCTGAATTCGTCTTTCTCTTCAAGCAAGCGTTCGGGGGTGGCGACCGGACTGGCAGCCTGTACGCTGTCGAGCGATAGGTTGTCGGGATGTTTCCCTCTGAGGATATCCATGCAGGTATGATGGGTCATAGTCATGGCAAGGGCCTCAATGCTATGGTATTCGTCCAGTTTCGGACGAAGGTTCCATAACTTCAGCATCACTTCCTGCACGGCATCTTCGGCATCCGAGTGGTCATCTGTCAACTTCCGCGCATAACTAAGCAGTTTGTCGCGGAGTGGAAGAACGGCTATTTTGAATTGTTTTAGTTCCATTTACATAAGCAAGACGGAGAAGGAAGGAAAACGTGACATGGAAAAGATAAAAAAATGATGAACGATCAACAATAAGTAGTATCCTGACAGGTGGAATGTAGTGTGAGGTAAGACGATCTCTATCGTTTATGGTTGATCGTTCATCGTTCATTATCAGATCTTTCCCAATATTTTATCCATCACCCAGTTAGTCGTTGTGGCACTTTCGCCATCACACGAACAGGTGGATTTTCCAAGAAGATGGTCTACTACGGCCTGAATCAAGGGCTGCTGTACGTGTTCAGGGTTTTCTACCACTATTTCTTCACGTCCTCTTTCAGTATGGAGGGCAATCGGGTCATAGGTAAATACGGAGAAGCAGATCATGCCTTTATCGCCGATAATTTCGATACGGTCTTCGCGGGCCGAATCATGGGCTACGAAGCACCACGAACCGCTCCCTACCAATCCGTTGTCGAACTGGAAACATGCGCTCAGTGTATCTTCTGCCGGATAGAGTCCGCCACGGTTGCTTTTATAGCCACTGGCTTCGAGTATGCAGCCGAACATCTCCTGCAGAAGGTCGATCTGGTGTGGTGCGAGGTCATAGAAGTATCCTCCTCCGGCAATATCGGCCTGTACACGCCAGGGCAGATTCTCTCTGTTATAGTCCAGATCGCGAGGGGGCTGTGCAAAACGGATCTGTACGTTGATTACATTGCCGATCGTACCTTTGTCCACCAGTTCCTTCACTTTCATAAAGTAAGGCAGGTAACGCCGGTAGTAGGCTACAAAACAAGGGACTCCCGTCTCTTGTGAGATGCGGTTGATGCGGGCACACTCTTCGTAAGTCTGTGCCATTGGCTTTTCGATATAAACCGGTTTTCCGGCTTTCATGGACATGATGGCATAAGTGGCGTGTGAAGAGGGCGGAGTGGCTATGTATACGGCATTTACTTCCGGATCGTCTATTAACTCTTGTGCGTCGTCATACCACTTCGGTATGTTCCGCTCTTTAGCATAGGCTTTGGCTTTTTTACCGTCACGGCTCATGACTGCCACTACTTTGGAGCCTTCTACTTTCTGAAAAGCAGGTCCGCTTTTGTATTTGGTCACCTCTCCGCAACCAATGAATCCCCATTTTATAATCTTATTGCTCATATCTTTTTATTTATCGTTCCGCAAATATACTCAATTCTGCCGAAAGCAAAGAATGATTTACAGTTATCCTGATAGAGATCGTTCGCGTTCGTCCCTTAGTGTGATAGCATCGGGTGTACAACTCATGCACGACGAGTTGTACCACTCGTACACGACCAGTTGCTCAACTCGTACTGTACCAGTTGTACAACTGGTAACTGTTATCTTTAAAAGAGACGGGAGGAGGGAAGAAAGCCGGTTATTGTTTCCCGTAATATTTGCGATAAACGGACTGGTATTCTCCTTTTTTTCGGAAGTCGGATAGCCATGTATTCAGGCTGTCGAGTAGGGCGGGAGATTGCTTGCTGACTCCCCATGAATAGAATTGCGTGAAACTGATGGCGGTATTGATATCGAGCTGGGGTAGCGAGTCCACAGCCATCCGGGCGATGCCCTCGTCACATACGGCATAATCGATGTCTCCGTGAGCAACCATTGCGATCAGTTGCTCGGAACCATATTTCTCTATTTCGTTAACATAGATCGTATCGCCTATTTCATTGCTCAGGTTGCGGATACGCAGGATGGAGGGAGATCCTTTGACGACATTCAATGTTTTGCCTGCCAGGTCGAGTTGGCTTCTGATGGCAAGTGAATCGTTTTCTCCGACTTTGCGTTGCACCAGGACTTGTTTGCTTAAAATGATAGGGGAGGTGAGGAGCAGCGAGTCTTTCAGTTCACTCGTAGCCGGTATGCCATAAGCCACTACATCATACGTTCCGTTGGCCAGCCCTTCCAGCCGTTGATTGAAGCTCATCACCGGAGAGACCTGTACCTGTAAACCTTTGTCGCGCGCAAACGCCTCTATCAGTTCGTAATGGAATCCCGAAACCGTATCTCCATCCACATAGAAGCTGATGGAGTTGTATTCTGTTGCAGCATGAAGAATGCCGCTTTCTTTGATCTCGGCATAATCCCGCGGATGTCCTTTGGGCTTCTCTTTGCGGGGCCAACAGGTGACAACGAGGGCTGATATCAGTCCCAATACAACGTATTTCAGATACTTAGGTCTCAGTAGATTCATGGCGGCAGTTAGTCATAGAAGTTCCAGGAAACACCAATCTTAAACAGGCGCGGGTTGATGGGGTAATGGGGTGACAAGAAATAATTCGAGTTACCCATTCCCTGATTGACGTGGTACATCATCGCGAAAAGGCGCGTACGTTTCAATTGCAGGTTGGCATATACATTGATGATCGGATAACCGCCAATCTTTACCTGGTCGTCTTCCGGTTGCAAGTGGAACTGCTGGATGGCGGGAGTATATGCCGGAGCATAATATTTGGTGAAATAGCGTACGTCGGCTCCCAATTGTACGTGAAGCACTTTCTTAGCCAGTGTTGTCTGGATATAGAGGTTATGGTATAGTGAAAGTTCGGGCAGGGGTAACACGGTGTTGTTGCTCGACTTTTGCCAGGTCACTTCATTGTCCAGATGAAGAATGCCCAGGCGGAAGTTTTGTGACAGAGTGGCGGAAAGCACTTGGATATTACCTCCATTCTGTTGGGGCAATGCTTTTTGATTGAAATACGTATAGTTCTTGATGTTTTCCACTCCGGCTTTCAGGTTGGTTTGCCAATGTTCTATGTTCAGCTCACCTTCCAGTCGGGTACGGAATTCTTTTTCCATATTGTCATTGTCCCAATAGAAGTACTTGGAGTGATAATGACGCATATAGAATGCGGGAAGAGTGTTACTGATGGATCCGCGGGCAATAAAGCTGACCGTGTCTTTCCATAAGCGGAAGTTCAGGTCGAGGTCGGCGTTGACACGGAATTGCCCGATCGCTTTATCCAGGATTCCCACTTCACCCATGGCGCGGTAGTGGAGTGTTTTTCCCTGGCGTTTGGCCAGTTCACCTCCGACAAAGACTTCATGTTCGCTGTATTTATCCACGCTTACAGAGTCCCGGTCCATAAGCCGGTAATTGCTTAACTTATGCGAGATGAAAGCTGTCAGCCCGGCTTTGGCATATTTATTGAAACCCTCGAGCAGTGCGATTCCCAATGTGTTTTTGACTCCGATATAACTGGTAGAGTCATTCACCAATTTGTTTCCGGGTTGGATATAAGCCTCCGGATAAATTTTGTACAGTTCGTCCTCCGAAGTAAACTGGTGGCGGCTGCGTTCCACTTTCATCGTGTGGATGAAACTGGTGACCGGAACGAACTCTGTCTTTTGAGTGTTGGTTGTGTCATCTTTGGCTTTCTCCACTTCACGCGTGAATCCCAGTTTATAGCGTTGGGTGAGGAATATGTAAAAGTCTTTGTTACGATTGGCGCTTTTGCTCAACAGGGTAGGGATATTCTGCGATTCGTATTCCTTTTTTCCCTCCGCCATCTCTTCCGGACGGGTGATGTAACGGTCGTCGGTGATACCGCCATTCTCGTTCATCTTCAGATAATTGTTGCTGTACAGTAAAGTGGCTTCATAGCGGTCGCCAATGTAACTTCCGAAAAGTGCGGCATTAAAGTAAGAGGTATTCTGGTTGTTATAATATCCCCGTCCGTACAGGTAATCGAAGTTGAAACCAAATGCCAGCCGTTTATTCACATTAACAGAAAAGTAAGACTTAAACCGTTCTTCTCCATTGATCTTATTACCGGCTTTATAGTAGGTAAGATTGGTGAAGGGCACGTTACTGTTGGTGAAGTTGAATTCGTCGGGACGTATGAAGAAGCTTGAAAAAGGTTCCATAAAGATGGTCGGTTCCGCGTCCCGACGTTCAAAGAAGAGGCGGGACAGACGGGGAGAACCTAAATTGCCCAGATAATTATAATGTCCTGTCAGACCTTCTACCAGGTTGGTGTTCTGAAACATGTGGGTTGCGGTATCAGCCGGGATTCTTTGAATCGTCCCCAGGTTTTCGCTGACGTGCCACATATAAAGTGTCGGAGGAAGTCCCTGTATCTCAACGTCTGTACTATCTTCCTGAACCCGCATGGCCGGGTCTATCTGGTTGCCGTTGGCATCTCTGCCGGTACGGGGATCAACTTGTTGTGTAGGGTTGAACTGTGCCTGTGCGGTCAGCAAACCTACAACAAGGAGTATATATGTAAGTAGGATTCGTCTCATAATTAGCCGCAAAGATACTTATTAAAATGAGAATTGAGAATTGAAATTTAAAAATTATCCGCTATCTCTGCCTGTGGCATAGCTAATAATTTTTAAATTCCGATTCTCAATTCTCAGTCAGTTTAAGCTTCTCTGATCAGTTCCATCCCTTTTTTGATGGCCTCTTCGTTCATCGGGATCAGGTGATGGTGGCGTTCGGGCAAAGTTTTCTTCAAACCTTTCACTACATTTTCTAAAGTGACAATGGGGCGAAGTTTCAGCAATCCTCCCAGCACGATCATGTTGAATGCTTTAGCATTGTTCATTTCATTGGCCGCATCCATTGCATCGATGCGGTACACCTTGATATCCTTGCGGGTAGGCGGGTTGATAATGCCGTATCCGTCGTAGATCAGGATACCTCCGGGTTTCACACGGCTTTCGAACTTTTCCAGTGAAGGCTGATTCAGAATGATAGCTGTATCATATTTGCTCAAGATCGGTGAAGAGATCTTGTCGTCACTTACAATGACTGTAACGTTGGCTGTTCCGCCACGTTGCTCAGGACCATAAGCCGGCATCCAGGTCACTTCTTTGCCCTCCATCAGTCCGGAATAGGCTAAAATCTTTCCCATAGACAGTACACCCTGTCCACCGAATCCTGCTATAATTATTTCTTCTTTCATCTTAATGATATTAACTTATTATTTATCTTTCAAGTCGCCAAGAGGATAGAAGGGGAACATGTGTTCTTCCATCCATTTGTTGGCTTTCTCCGGAGTCATTTTCCAGCCGGAACTACAGGTCGAAACGATTTCTACCAGGTTGGAGCCTTTTCCGTTCATTGAATTTTCAAAAGCTTTACGGATTGCTTTTTTAGCTTTCCGGATAGCCGGAACGGATTGTACCGACTGACGGGTTACGTAAGCTGTACCTTCCAGTTGGGCAGCAATCTCAGTTATCTTCAACGGATATCCGTGGAGTTCCGGATCACGTCCATAAGGACAAGTGGCGGTTTTCATTCCCATCAGGGTAGTAGGAGCCATCTGGCCTCCGGTCATACCGTAAATGGCATTGTTGATAAAGATAATCGTAATATTTTCACCACGATTCAATGCGTGGATAGTCTCTGCCGTACCGATGCAGGCAAGGTCGCCATCTCCCTGATAGGTGAACACCAGGCGATCCGGCCAAAGACGTTTGATGGCAGTGGCAAGTGCCGGCGCACGTCCGTGTGCAGCTTCCTGCCAGTCAATGTCAAGGTAATTGTAGATAAATACAGCGCAACCTACGGGTGAGATACCGACTGCTTTGTCTTCCAGTCCCATCTCCTCGATTACTTCGGCAATCAGTTTATGTACAACGCCGTGGCTGCAACCCGGACAATAGTGCATGCCATTGTCGTTCATCAGAGTCGGTTTCTTATAAACCAGATTCTCGGGCTTGATTATTTCTTCTTTCGTCATAACTTCTTTTTTTTATCTTTAAGTGACCGGGCTTGCTTGTTCTAAGTTCGGGTGTCTTAAACTACGCAGACTTAAAATGCTTCAAGGCCCGGATACTTATCTGTTGGTGAACCGTATAAAAAACTCCATCAGCTTGACAAAAATTGCCGCGCCGCATACGTAGATAAACACCTTAAAGTCGTCCTTCGCAACGAAGTAGGTGATAATAGCTGCCAGAGCCAATATCATAAACAGTATGTTCAATACGTTTCTTATTTTATCGGGATTCATCGTACTGTAGTTATTTGATTAATTGTTCTTTCAATGCAGTTACTATTTCGTCCGGATCGGGAACAATTCCTCCCAGGCGGCCGAAATGTTCAACTTTCACTCTTCCGTTCACTGCTAAACGAACGTCTTCTACCATCTGTCCGGCATTCAGCTCGGTTACCAGCATACCTTTTACTTTATTGGCATACTCGGCAATCGCTTTCGTCGGGAACGGCCATAGAGTGATGGGGCGAAGCATACCGACTTTAATCCCCTCTTCACGGGCCAGTTCCATTGCTTTCTGGCCGATACGTGCCATTGAACCGAAAGCTACAATCAGATATTCTGCATCTTCGCAGTCAATTTCTTCAAAACGTACTTCGTTTTCTTCAATTACTCTGTACTTTGCCTGGAAGCGGAGGTTGTTTTTCTCCATCTCTTCCGGACGCAGTTCCAACGAAGTGATGATGTTGGGCTTACGGTCTTTTGTCTTTCCGGTAGAAGCCCATGGACATTGTGCTATGACTTCCGCATCCGTACGGCGGGCTTTTGCGGGAGGAAGAACCACTTTCTCCATCATTTGTCCGATAACACCGTCTGCAAGGATGATGGCCGGATTACGGTATTTGAACGCAAGTTCGAAAGCGAGTCCGACAAAGTCTGCCATTTCCTGAACAGAAGCCGGAGCCAATGCGATGAGTTTATAGTCACCGTGTCCTCCACCTTTTACAGTCTGGAAATAGTCGGCCTGGCTTGGTTGGATAGTACCCAAACCGGGGCCGCCGCGCATCACGTTTACGATCAGACATGGAAGCTCGGCACCTGCCAGATAAGAAATACCTTCCTGTTTCAGGCTGACACCGGGACTTGATGATGAGGTCATCACCATTTTGCCGCTTCCGGCACCGCCATAAACCATATTGATAGCTGCCACTTCACTTTCCGCCTGGAGGACTACCATGCCGGTAGTTTCCCAAGGTCTCAGTTCGGCAAGAGTTTCCAACACCTCCGATTGCGGAGTAATAGGATATCCGAAGTATCCGTCGGCACCACAGCGGATGGCCGCATGGGCGATGGCTTCGTTTCCTTTCATTAATACAACTTCTTCTGCCATATTCTTTTCTTTTATTCTACTTTTACTTTATAAACAGAGATACATCCGTCCGGACATACGGTTGCGCATGAACTGCATCCGTTACAGGTATCTTCAAGAATCTGCTGGGCATAATTATACCCTTTCACATTCACCTCTTTGGCGAGGGATATTACGTTGAGCGGACAAGCTACCACACACAGGTTGCACCCTTTGCAACGCTCTGTGTCGACTACGATTGCTCCTTTGATTTTTGCCATAATCTATTTTTATTACGTTTATTGATTATACATATCTTTATTGTAGAAGTTCAATATATCCATCACCATTTTGCGTGCCTGGAGAGCCGGGCTGTCGGGATTGAGTTCAATGGCGGATTGATAATTATTGAGGGCTTTTTGCCAGTCTCCTAACTTGCGGTAAGCATTTCCCATCAGATAGTAAGCTTCGTCTTTACCGACGGGTTCAGTCTGGAGAAATTCTTCAAGTGCTTGAAGCGCATTTTCTATATCTCCTTGATTGATAAGCTCTTTGATGGTTTTCAGTTGATCCATATCTTTTGATTTTCCGGATTATTGAGTCACAAAGATAGCTTTTTATCTTTTAACCTGTTCATCTCTACTGTGAAAAATAGGAAAACAGAAAAAAATAGAGGGGGGAAATAAAATAGGTATTTGTCAATCTGGTACTGTTCTGAGGATGAATAGAGGCTATTGTATCCTTCCCGGGCATTTGCGAGGGGGCTATAAAAAGGGGAGTGTATCAAAAGTTCGCTAATTTGCAGTGAACCCTTGATACACTCCCATGTTGTTATTAAAGTCAGTCTTCTATCGATGTGATATGGAGGTCGATAGGGGAGACTCTCACTTTACAGGAATTTTATCAATGCGTTTCTGGTGGCGTCCGCCTTCAAACTCTGTCGAGAAAAATTCCGTCATAATCATATCCGCCTCTTCCGTGCTGATATAACGGCCGGGCATAACCAATACGTTGGCATCGTTGTGCAGGCGTGCCATGTGTGCGATTTCTGCTGTCCAGCAGAGTGCGGCACGAATACCCTGATGTTTGTTTAATGTCATGCTGATACCATTACCGCTACCACAGATGGCAATTCCCGGATAGCATTCGCTGGCTTCAACAGCCAGTGCCAATGGATGGGCAAAATCGGGATAGTCACAGCTGTCTGTCGAGTAAGTTCCGAAGTCTTTGTATTCCCAACCTTTTGCTTCCAGCCAGCCCCTTACGTATTCTTTCAATTCGAAACCGGCGTGGTCGCAACAAATTCCAATTTTCTTCATGTCCTTTTTAATGTGCTAATATAATGAATGTGCTAATGCACTGATCCTGCCGGATTAGCGCATTAGCACATTTAATGATTGATCAGAGCATTGCTTTTACCTGATTGTATACGTTTTCTGCGGTGAATCCCAGTTTCTCATCCAGCACTTTGTAGGGTGCCGAGAAACCAAATGATTCAAGACCGAACACTTTACCGTTGGAACCTACCAAACCTTCAAGATTCACCGGAAGTCCGGCTGTCAGACCAAAGATTTTGGCTCCTGCAGGAAGTATGGATTCTTGATACTCTTTGCTTTGATTACGGAATAACCCTTCGGACGGAGCGGAAACAATACGTACTTTCACACCTTCTTTGCGCAGAAGTTCGGCACCGGCCACCAGCGTTGAAACTTCCGAACCCGAAGCTACTAGGATCACATCCGGGTTTTCATCGGCGTCGGCAATGATATAAGCACCTTTTGCAGCTTGTGAATAATCGGTTCCTGCGGGCAGGTTAACGATATTCTGACGTGAAAGGATCAGTGCTGTAGGAGTCGACATGTTTTCCATTGCAAGTTTCCACGCAATGGTTGTCTCTTCCACATCCGCCGGGCGAAGTACCAACATAGAGTTGTGTCCTTTGTGGTTCTTCAGTTTTTCAAGCAGGCGTACTTGTGCTTCTTGTTCTACCGGTTCGTGAGTAGGTCCGTCTTCTCCTACACGGAACGCATCATGAGTCCAGATGAATTTTACCGGTTGCTCCATCAGGGCAGCCATACGCAGGGCCGGTTTCATGTAGTCTGAGAACACAAAGAATGTGCCGCATGCAGCAATGATACCTCCGTGCAGAGACATACCGATACAAATACAAGCCATACTTAACTCTGAAACTCCTGCTTGAAGGAAAGCGCCGCTGAAATCTCCTTTTTTGAATGCGTGCGTCTTTTTCAGGAATCCGTCTGTCTTGTCTGAGTTAGACAGGTCGGCTGATGAAACGATCATATTTTCTACCTGAGTGGCCAATGCTCCTAATACGGTTGCAGATCCGGCACGGGTTGCGCCGCCGGCTTTCTGTTCAATGGCATCCCAGTTTACTTTCGGGGCTTTTCCAGAGAAGAATTCGGCCAGTTTAGCTGCCTTTTCAGGGTTTGCTTTTGCCCATTCTGCTTTTGCTGCATATTTGTCAGCAACAATCTTCTTCAGTTCTTCCGCACGTTTGGCATACAGTTCGGCTACTTCGGGGAAAATGGTGAATGGATTCTCCGGATTTCCACCCAGGTTCTTGATTGTATTCACATATGCGTCTCCGCCCAATGGTGCGCCGTGTGTCGCGCAGTCGGCTTCATAGCTGCTTCCATCGGCCCGGCGTGCTCCTTTACCCATGGTCGTTTTACCGATGATCAGGGTCGGACGGTTCTTTTCAGCTTTGGCTTCAGTCAGAGCTTTGCGTATCTCGTCAGGATCGTTACCGTTGATTGTGATTACTTTCCAGTCCCATGCTTCATATTTCATGGCTACGTTTTCCGTTGTTACATCTTCTGTGTTGGTAGAAAGCTGTACGTCGTTTGAATCGTAGAACATGATCAGGTTGTCCAGTCCGAGTGTACCGGCAATGCGGCCGGCACCCTGAGAGATTTCTTCCTGGATACCTCCATCGGATATATATGCGTAAATAGTCTGGTTCATTACTTCGCCAAAGCGGGCTTTCAGGAATTTGGCTGCAATGGCTGCGCCTACTGCATAAGTGTGTCCCTGTCCCAGCGGGCCGGAAGTATTTTCAACGCCACGGTCTACATTCACTTCAGGGTGTCCCGGAGTAGGGCTGCCCCACTGACGGAATTGCTTTAATTCGTCCAATGTATATTTTCCGGTGAAAGCCAATACGGAATAAAGCATCGGTGACATGTGTCCCGGGTCGAGGAAAAAGCGGTCGCGACCTTCCCAGCGTGGGTTTTGCGGATCGTATACCAAAAACTCAGAGAAGAGTACGTTCACAAAATCAGCACCGCCCATGGCGCCTCCGGGGTGTCCCGAATTGGCTTTTTCCACCATCGACGCAGCTAATATGCGGATATTATCAGCCGCACGATTCATAAGTTTACTATCGTTCATATCTATTGATTAATTTAGTTTTTTCAGATTTTTCGCAAAGATAACCTTTTAGTGGGACTTATCTACCATAAAAAGATAGCTTTTTTACATAACAAAAAGAAAGGCACATCTGTTTAGGATGTGCCTTGTCTTCTGAATATTAGTTTTTGAATCTTTATACCAGTCTTCTTGAACCGTCACTGATAACTACATCATATACTTTCGGGCTTCTGCCGAATTTAGCTTTGAATGATTCTTTAGCTTTCTCGATGAAGTTGTCATACAATTCGTCTTTCACCAGGTTGATAGTACAACCGCCGAAGCCGCCGCCCATAACGCGTGAACCGGTTACGCCACACTCTTTAGCGCAGTCGTTCAGGAAGTCGAGTTCTTCGCAGCTTACTTCGTAAAGTTTGCTCATGCCATGATGAGTTTCGTACATTTTCTGACCTACCGTTTCGTAATCTCCTCTTTCCAGGGCATCACATACATCGAGTACACGCTGAATTTCTTCGATTACGTATTCGGCACGCATGTAATCTTCTTCACTGATATCAGCTTTTGCCTCTGCCAGCATATCCATTGTACAGTCACGCAGGAATTCTACATGTGGATGTTTTTTCTGGATGGCAGCCACAGCAGCCTCGCAGCTCTGACGACGTTTGTTGTATGCCGATGAAGCCAATTCGTGTTTAACGACCGAATCCAGCAATACCAGACGATAACCTTCCGGTTTGAACGGGAAGTACTGGTATTCCAAAGAGCGGCAATCCAAACGAATCAGGCTACCTTCTTTACCGAATACAGAAGCGAACTGGTCCATAATACCACAGTTCACACCGCAATAGTTGTGTTCTGTAGCCTGACCGATTTTAGCTAATTCGAATTTGTCTATTTTGTTTTCACCAAACAGGTCATTCAGCGCAAAGGCATAAGTACTTTCCAAAGCAGCCGATGAAGACATTCCGGCACCCAATGGCACATCTCCGGAGAAAGCGGTATTGAATCCTTTCACGTCAACGCCACGTTTGATCATTTCGCGGCACACACCGAATATATATCTTGCCCAGCTGGCGCGTGGAGCATCTTCTTCGTTCAATCCGAAAGTTACATAATCTTTCAGGTCGATAGAGTAAGCGTTTACTTTATCTGTGCCGTTAGGCTTGATTTCGGCGATCATACCTTTATCGATAGCTCCCGGGAAAACAAATCCGCCATTGTAGTCGGTGTGCTCACCAATTAGGTTGATACGGCCCGGAGAGGCATATACAAATCCTGTAGTTCCATCAAAATGTTTGATGAAGCGACTTCTTACGTGTTCTATATCCATGATCGTTTTGGTATTAAAAAGTTATTATTTAAGTTTTATTCAACAGGAATATCCTTATTTACATTCTTGCAACCTACAAGTGCATAGTACAGCATGTATGCTACGGCAGCGAAGATTACCCAGTAACTTGCAATGTAGCTGCTGGTCACGTCGGCTACTGCACCCTGAATCAACGGCAGGATACCACCACCGCAAACCATTACCATGAAGATACCGGAAGCCATTGCCGTATATTTACCCAGTCCTTCTACTGCAAGGTTGAAGATACCACCCCACATGATAGATGTACAGAGTCCGCAAAGTGCGAAGAACATGATTCCTACAGGTACTGTTTCCATACCGAAACCGATGCTGGCACCTCCTTTAAATACAGGCATAGCTACTGTTGTTGCGCTGGGGGCAAACATACCGATCAGCAAGAAGATCAAAGCCAGTGAAGAAACGACTGTCAACTGAGTTTTACTTGAGAATTTAGCTCCCAAAGCGCCACCGCACAGACGACCGATCATCATCAGGAACCAGTAAGTACCTACGATTGAACCTGCCATAGCTGTATCCATACCGAAACCTTTGGCACCGGCTGCATCAGGTGAAGTAGTCAGGAACAGGTTGATAAAGTTAGGAATACCTACTTCCACACCTACGTATACGAAAATGGCAACTGTTCCCAAAACGAAGTGACGGAATGAAAGCGGGCTGTGAGTGTCTTTTACTTTATGATCACTGGCGCTTTCTTTGTGAGGTTCGGGGATGTCCATGATAGCCAACACGATGAATACGACAGCAAAGATACCCATAGCAATGAACAATGCCGGATTAGCGTCACTGATACGTGTGTCCTGGCTGATAGTACCGATCAGGTAACCACCCAATACCGGAACGATTGTAGCTGAAATAGAGTTCAGAGAACCACCGAACTGAATTAATTGATTACCTTTCTTACCGCCACCTGCAAGTGTATTCAGCAATGGGTTTACTACTGCATTCAACATACACATAGAGAAACCTGAAACAAAAGCACCTGTCAGATAGATCCAAAATACAGTCAGTTCACCGGGCTGGTAGTCCATCTGTCCCGAAAGCACCTGAATGCCGACTCCGATAAATCCTACTGCTACGGCAGTAAGGGCTGTCTTTTTTGTAACCGATTCTTTTGAGCATCATACCTGCCGGGAGTCCCATAAAGGCATAAGCTATGAAGTTGGCTGCATTACCCAGCTGCGTCATCCAGTTGGCAGCCTGGAATTGCTCTTTTACAATAAGTCCGAGCGGGTTAGTAAGTCCTGTTACGAATGAAATCATTGCAAAAAGCGCAAACATCATTGCAATAGGCAACACATAATTCTTTTTTTGTTGTGTCATGGTTTTTAAAAAGTTGTTAGTTATAAAAATGAGGTTAGTTATTTCCTTATTTATTTTTCAACTCCGAATTTATAGATGGTTACCTGCTGGTATTCATCGCCCGGCAGTAAAGTAGCCGACGGGAAGTGTGCTTTATTCGGTGTGTCGGGGAAGCATTGAGCTTCGAAGCAGATAGCGCTTCGTGCGGGGAAAGTAGCTCCGTTTGTTCCTTCGAAGCCGCCCAGCCAGTTGCCTGTGTATAATTGTACGCCGGCTTCTGTGGTATATACCTCCATGATGCGTCCGCTGTTGGGCTCTTTGCAGGTAGCTGCCAGGTCGAGAGAACCTGTTTCTGCCTTGTTCAATACATAGCAATGGTCATAGCCGGCACCGTATATAAGTTGCTGGAATTTGTCATTGATTCGTTCGCCAACAGTATGTGGGGTACGGAAATCCATCGGAGTTCCTTCCACTTTGGCTATTTCTCCTGTCGGGATGGATACTTCATCGATCGGAGTATAAAAATCTGCGTTGATTGTGACGATGTTATTTTCTACAGTCGGAGTAGGATTGGCTGTTCCTGCCAGGTTGAAGAAACCGTGATTGGTCAGGTTTACGACTGTTGCTTTGTCTGTAGTGGCACGGTATTCGATGACAATCGCATTCTCTTCTTCTTCAAGGCGATAAGTCATTTCAACTTCCAGATTACCGGGGAAGCCCTCTTCTCCGTCAGCGGAAGTATAGTTGAATCGGATCACCCCTTCTTCAAGTTGCTCGGCATCCCATACTCTGGCGTGAAATCCGGTGGGGCCACCATGAAGTGAGTTGGGACCGTTGTTGATCGTGAGACTATGTTCTTCGCCATACAGGGTGAATTTACCTTTGGCGATGCGATTGCCATAACGTCCGATAGTGGTACTTAAGAAAGGTTCCGGTCCGTGCATCAGTGCATCCAGTGTACCATAGCTGAGTACAACATTGGCATATTTTCCGTCTTTATCCGGAACCATGATAGATAGAATGGCGCATCCGTAGTTTGTTACGGCAACTTCCATTCCTTTCTTGTTTTTGAGGATAAACAAATCGGTTTTCTTATCGTTTATATCCTTTTGAAAATCTTTCCGGCTGAGCCCTGACCGATTTCCTTCAGTTGGGAATGTGTTAATCATGTCTGGTATTATTAAAATTTCTTGCAAATAAAGGGAAATTCTTTCGTTCTCCCAAATTATTCTTTGTAAATCTGTTCGGCGATTTAGGAAAGTTTAGCGTTTTCCGTGAAAGCATCCTAAGTTGTAATGCGAAGATAAAAAATTCATGTTAGTTTTAATTAAAAGCCCGGATTTTGTGTATTATTTGATATTTTTCGTATGTTTGTCCCTTGATTGTTAAAATCATGAGTTTTTAATCTAAGTTTATAACAAGAAAAACAAAAATGTATCCGTTAAAATTCGAACCCATTCTGAAGCAGACGCTTTGGGGGGGCGACAAAATTATCCCGTTCAAGCATTTGAATGATGATTTGAAGGGAGTTGGGGAAAGCTGGGAAATATCCGGCGTAGAGAACAACGAATCTGTCGTAGCTAACGGCCCGGATAAAGGCCTTACACTGACCGATATGGTGAAAAAATACCGTGAGGAACTGGTAGGCGAAGCAAACTATGCCCGTTTTGGCAATGAGTTTCCTTTGCTGATAAAGTTCATTGATGCGAAGCAAGACTTGTCTATACAGGTGCATCCCACTGATGAACTGGCTAAAAAACGCCACAACTCAAAAGGTAAAACTGAAATGTGGTATGTAGTGGGTGCTGACGAAGGAGCCAAACTGCGTTCGGGATTTTCTGAACAGATTACACCGAAAGAATATAAAGACCGCGTGCATAATAATACAATTACAGATGTTCTTCAGGAATATGAAATTCATCCGGGAGATGTTTTCTTCCTGCCTGCAGGGCGTATTCACAGTATTGGTGCCGGGGCATTTATTGCCGAAATTCAGCAGACGTCGGATATCACTTACCGTATTTATGATTTTAATCGTAAAGACGCTAATGGAAAAACACGTGAATTGCATACCAGCCAGGCACTTGATGCGATCAATTATGAAGTGCTCGATGACTATCGTACCAAATATGAACCTTTGAAAGATGAACCGGTTGAGTTGGTGGCATGTCCTTATTTCACGACTTCGGTTTATGATATGAGTGAACAGATCAGCTGTGATTATTCGGAGCTGGATTCATTCGTAATCTTTATTTGTATAGAAGGCTCTTGCCTGATGACAGATAATGAAGGCAACGAAGTGCGACTGGGTGCAGGAGAAACTGTTTTGCTTCCTGCCACTACTCAGGAATTGACCATTGTGCCTCAAGAAGGGAATGTGAAGTTATTGGAAACATACGTGTAAGGACATTCTTCAACGTATTTATATTAGACGCCCGGATATGCAATGATGTATGTCCGGGTGTTTTTTTAATATCTTTTTCGGAAGAGTCCGCGAACTTTACGGATCATTTTCATACCCAGCATGACACCGTCAAAAATGGCCATACCGGTACTGAAAGAGCGCATTAACGCATTACCACCGGAGGCGGCAGGTGCAAGGGGGGCGAAAATTCGGCGGGTGGTATCCGCCATGGCTTGTTTCTGGTCACAGATTTCCTGCAACACTTCTTGTTTACGCTGAGCAATGTCTTCCAGCGTAATTTTCTTTGGAGTAGGTGTGCTGTTGTTCATTGCTTCATTTTTTATTGGAGTCGTTGAGAAATAGGTTTGCAAGGAAATTTACCATCGGCGAAATGATAAGTTGCCTGCGGAAAAAATAAATGATGGCAATCAATAAAACATTGATGCCTGCTATGATGCCGAAACTTACCATCAAACCGCCTACTAACGGCTCAAGAATATAAGCCAGGGCAAAAAGCAGATAAAACAGTGATAGTGAGCACTAAAATCATTATTAACGTGGATAAGGGTATAGTTAACTTTTCCGTTAATTCCAGTTTGGTATATTCTTTCTGGAGTACAAGGAACTTCTTGAACTCAGCAAACAGCTGCTGGATATTTTCAATGCTTTTATCGTCTGTAAACATGATAGCTCTGTTTTGATCTTGTTCATTTAGTCAATTACTTCGCCTTTGATTTCAGCTGCAATTTCATCAACGAGGTTTTCCATTTCGTTACGATTCAGCTTGATACCTTTTTTGCGAAGAATCTCTGCGATTTTGTGACGAGTATCTTCTCCTTTTTCAGGAGCGAATAAAATACCCAGGGCTGCACCAACGGCTGCACCACCCAGAAAAGCTGCTAATACATTAAGTCCTTTCATAATCTTTTGTTTTTAAATGATCATATTACAAAGCTAACATTTTTATTGAAAACTTGTTCTGTTTGCCTTAATTTTTTTAGAAAAAAAATACTCAGCTTAAAATCAGAAGTAATCTTAATGTAAATGCCGGGCGGCGTTTGGGAGGATGTGCTGAAACTCTCATTCACCACAGATTATACAGGCCTATGCAGATAAATGTTATTAGTTATCAATAGATTAAGCTTGATCTGTACTACTCTGTGGTGAATGGTGGCATACCCTTCGGGCAGGATTGTTTTGTCTGAATCCGAGAGTATCTATTTCCTTTTTTCCTGTTTGGTGGAAGACGGTTGATTTGTTTTTTGCTTTTTCCGTCTCCAGAAGTCGCCATTAGCCCGGCTCCCGCGGTATGTTTTGTTGGCTTTGGCTTTAACCTTGATTTCTTCCTGCTTTTCTTCCTGGGCCTTGATACCTTCGGTCGTGACAAACGGGTGGTCTTTTACCACCGGGATGTTTTTCCCTATCAACTTTTGGATATCTTTTAAGTAGGGCAGTTCTTCTGATTCGCAGAAAGAGATGGCCACTCCTTCATGTCCGGCACGTCCGGTACGACCGATGCGGTGCACGTAAGTTTCCGGAACATTGGGCAACTCGTAATTGATTACGTGTGATAATTGGTCTACATCGATGCCGCGTGCAGCAATGTCGGTTGCTATCAAGGCGCGAAGGGTATGGTTCTTAAAATTGGTCAAAGCACGCTGGCGTGCATTTTGAGTTTTGTTACCATGTATCGCTTCAGCTCCGATACCGGCTTTAGTCAGTACACGTGCCAATTTGTCGGCTCCGTATTTTGTACGCGTAAAGATAAGTACCGACTCGATTGATGTATCTTTCAACAGATGGATCAGCAAGTCCTTTTTTTCTTTTTTCTCGACGAAATAGACCTGCTGTGAGATGATGTCCACAGTCGAAGAGGCCGGGGTCACTTCCACTTTCTCCGGTTTAGTCAACATCGAATTTGCCAACGTTTCTATTTCCGGTGGCATGGTCGCCGAAAAAAACAAAGTTTGTCTTCGGGCCGGTAGCAGTTTCAGGATGCGTTTGATGTCATGGATAAATCCCATGTCCAGCATACGGTCTGCTTCGTCCAATACAAAAAAATCAAGTGAACTCAGGGAGATAAATCCCTGTGATATCAAATCCAATAATCTGCCAGGAGTGGCAACCAGTATCTGAATACCGCTCCGTAGAGCGTCAGTCTGTGGTTTCTGTCCTACTCCTCCAAAGATTACGGCATGTTTCAGACCGGTATACCGTCCGTATGCTTCGAAACTTTCACCTATCTGAATTGCAAGTTCCCGGGTTGGCGTCAGCACAAGTGCCTTGATACCTTTACGATGGTCGGTTTTATACAATTTTTGCAAGATAGGGATAGAAAAAGCAGCTGTTTTACCGGTACCTGTTTGAGCACAACCTAATAAATCTTTTCCTTGAAGTAAAATGGGGATTGACTGTTCTTGTATTGGGGTGGGAGAGGTGTAACCCTCTTGTCTTAAAGCCTTTAAGATAGGCTCTATCAAATTCAAATTTTCAAATGTCATGTACAATAATTGAATGAGCCTCTCGGCTCTGTTATGTTATATAGCACAAAGATAGGGTAATCGTAAGACGTAAATCCTTTTTTCTGTAATGCTTTAATCTTATTTAACTAAGGTGAAGGGCATATCATCGGAGGTTTAAGCGTACTTTTGCCTTTCATTATATAAGTAATCTAAATTTGTATAAGAAGAAATGAAAGGTAAAATCGTTTTTATAACGGGAGCAAGCAGTGGCATTGGTGAAGGATGTGCGCGTAAGTTTGCTTCGCAAGGTTCGGATTTGATTCTGAATGCCCGTAACGTGGCAAAACTTGAAGAGTTGAAAGTAGAACTGGAAGCTAAATACGGAGTACGTATCTGCCTGTTGCCGTTTGATGTACGTGATCGGAATGCAGCGACCATGGCGCTGGCTTCTTTACCAGAAGAGTGGAAACGTATTGATGTATTGGTGAACAATGCCGGTCTTGTGATTGGTGTAGATAAAGAATTTGAGGGAAACTTGGACGAATGGGATATTGTGATTGATACTAATATAAAAGCCTTGTTGGCTATGACGCGTATAGTGGTTCCCGGAATGGTGGAACGCGGACACGGGCATATCATCAATATCGGTTCGATAGCTGGTGATGCGGCTTATCCCGGCGGAAGCGTATATTGCGCCACTAAAGCCGCTGTCAAAGCACTTTCGGACGGTTTGCGTATTGATTTGGTAGATACTCCGCTTCGTGTGACAAACATAAAACCGGGAATGGTGGAAACTAATTTTACGGTTGTCCGTTATCGTGGAGATAAGGATGCTGCCGATGCTTTTTATAAGGGTATTCGTCCGTTGACTGGAGACGACATAGCTGAAACAGTTTATTATGCTGCCTCTGCTCCCGAACATATACAGATAGCAGAAGTGCTGGTGATGCCCACTTATCAGGCAACCGGTACGATTTCTTATAAGAAAAAAGACTGCTGAGGTATCTAAAAAAAGTGTTTTTTAGGAAGATTGTTTTGTGGGGTGATAAAAATTCTATTATTTTGTCCCCTTCAAAAGAATGGATACAAGATTATTAACTAAATGTGTATAGATTATGAAAAAATTAGTAGTATTAGGGATGGGCGTATGCGTTGCCTTGGCATTTGCTTCATGTAAATCCAGCGAAAGCGCTTATAAAAAGGCATACGAGAAAGCTAAACAACAGGAATTGGCTGAGCCTCAGGTAGAAGCTCCCGTAGAAGTTACTCCGGTAGTTGCTGCTCCGGTAGAAACTAAAAAGGCTGTTGATAATGCTGCAGGCGTTCGTCAGGAAAAGGTAACAGTTGTTTCAGGTGCTGATGGATTGAAAGATTATAGCGTAGTATGCGGTAGCTTCGGTTTGAAAGCAAATGCAGAAGGTCTGAAAGATTTTCTGGACAAAGAAGGTTATAATGCAACCATTGCTTTTAATGCTGAGACAGCTATGTATCGTGTGATTGTAAATACATTTGCCGATAGGGCTTCTGCTGCGCAGGCACGTGATGCTTTCAAGGCTAAATATCCTAGTAGAAAAGACTTCCAGGGCGCCTGGTTGTTATATAGAATCTATTAATAAAAAAATCTTTTTGGTAATTTCGGGAGTGACGGATGTTGTCTCCCGGTAAAGAAGGTATCCTGTGAAGGATGCCTTCTTTTTTGTTTCACCACTTGGGTAGATACACTTTTTATTGATAACATTAAAACAGGTTCTCAAAATATTATGTATCTTTGCGGCATGACAAATACTCTTAGATCGGATTTGGTTTTGTAAACAATCTGTTTTTTTGCAACAGATTGTCCTTTCGTCTTCTCTCGGAAAACTCTTTTCGGGAGCAATTCTTTATTATTATAATTCAAGTTTAATCTGCATGCAATGCTGAAAGTATTACTATGCTTTTCGTGTATGCGAAATATATTAAGATAATGAGTAACGAAAATAAAACAATTCACGATTTCGAACTTAATTTAATCTGCGATTTTTTTTCCAATATGGAACGACAGGGTCCCGGAAGTCCTGAGGTAACATTGAAAGCATTGAGTTTTATAGATAATCTCACTGAAAAATCCCTTATCGCCGATATCGGCTGTGGAACCGGAGGTCAGACCATGGTATTGGCCGGTCATGTGACGGGGCAGGTTACAGGACTCGATTTTCTTTCCGGCTTTATTGATATTTTCAATCGTAATGCAAGACAGTCGGGCTTGCAAAACAGGGTGACAGGCATTGTCGGTTCCATGGATGATCTTCCTTTCCGAAATGAAGAGTTAGACTTGATTTGGTCGGAAGGGGCTATCTATAATATTGGTTTTGAACGGGGATTGAATGAATGGCGTAAGTATTTGAAGAAAGGAGGGTATCTTGCAGTTTCTGAATGTTCATGGTTTACGGACGAACGTCCGGCGGAAATCAATGACTTCTGGATGGATGCATATCCCGAAATCGATACGATTCCTAATCAAGTAGCCAAAATTCACAAGGCAGGCTATCTTCCTGTCGCTACATTTATTCTGCCTGAAAATTGTTGGACAGATCATTACTTTACCCCCAAAGTTGCAGCTCAGAAGATTTTTTTTAACTAAATATGCCGGAAATAAAATTGCTGAGGAATTTAGTATGCTTCAATCCATTGAAGAAGAACTGTACCATAAGTATAAAGAGTATTATGGCTATACATTTTTTATTGCAAAAAAGATAAGGCTGTAATTCTTTTCATGCCTATATAAACAGTTGTTTTAAGTAGGGCAGGGGAATCTGATCTAAAGGATATCGCCCTATAAGGCATCAAGCATATCTGTCGGTGCAAAGGTAAAGTCATAACTCTTTTCACCACGGAGTAACACAGAGTATCACAGAGTTTTTTTATTAATAATCAATAACTTAAAATCGGCTCTGTGTTACTCTGTGTCTCCTGTGGTGAGTTTTGACACATTTCTCCTTTAGTAAATAGGAATATGATTACTTTTTCTCACCGAACTCTTCCTGCTGTTGCTCTACTTCTTTTAGCTTGGCAGCATTTTCAGCTTTCTGTAGTCTTTCTTTTTCCAATGCCGCCTCTGATTTTGGAGCCAGGGCGTTTGCTGCCTCTTGTCCGGTGAAGTTCGGAATAAGTGCTGACTCTTCCCGGTCGTATATCTGGGGGAAGTCTCCCGGTTTACTTTCCAATTCCAGCACGGCACTGCTTGGCATCTGCGAGCCTTCGAACAAGACACTGGCTGTGATTTTTATTTTTCCGGGTTTCAAAGTAGACTGAACTAATATCGGGGCTGTTCCCCAACGGATAGGGGCCGGGTTAGCCAAATTGCCTGCTCCGCCTAAAATACGTCCTTCACCTTCTATTTGAAATTTGATGGTATAGTTGTTTAAGCGTTTGATATTTCCATCTTTGTCGGCAACGGCAGCTATGACTGTGACGAAGTCAGAACCGTCGGCTTTCAGGTCTGTTCCTTCATTGTCTACCCAAAGGAGCAGCTTTTCGGGACGTCGTGCCGGAGCCACTTTGTGGGTAGCGACTACTTTACCGTCAATCAATCCTTCTGCCAATAAGTAAACGTCAGCTTGTTTACCTTGGCGTGAAAGTGCTTTATCTTTCATGAAGTCGTATACATTCTCGAATGTGATGACGGGGTGGGGCATTCCTTCTTTTTCCTGTTTATGTACATAGGTTTGCGTTTGTCCGCCTTTGAGATAAGTGAGTCTTACTTCGTCACAGTTCGAATAGACGGTGACATCTTTGCCGGAGAACGGTGTCATTTCATGGGCGATATAAACCATTGGACCGGTTTGGAAAAGGCGCTCTTCTTTTATGGGCGACCGTTGTGCCATAAACATGTAATAAGAATACTTCGGTTGGCGGAATACGTCCATGACACCTCCGTAGAAGGGATCGGGATGATAGCCGCGCTGATGATCGAACGAGTGCCAGAGGCAGCCTCCTACATGTTGCCGCGGAGTGCGGTAAAGAGCATCATAGCTGGTGTATTTGTAGGATGGACGGGCATAGTGCTGTGCTTGTATAAGCATGGCCTGCTCTCCCCAGTTGCGTGCTACGCGACTGGGAGAATTGTGCGAGTTCCAGTCATCCACATTGTCACCCCATTCACGTGTGAAGTAAGTCAGCTGTTTCTTGATATCGTTAGTCGAATAGGCTCCTCCGTCTCCATTGAGCGGATGGGTAAAAAGTATCTGGAAATGTTCTTTCCCTTTGGCTTCGCTATCGCATCCGCTATAACAATAGGGATATGGATATTCTGCCTCTACAATGTCATGTGCGTTCCGGGCGAAATCTGCCGGATACCATGTCTCGTTCAAGATCGGTTCCCACATCCATACGCAAGGATGATTGCGGTCTCGACGAACCAGGTTACGGATATCGCTGTATACCCGCTGTGCAAAGACCGGGGCATCATTCCAGAATTGCCAGCCCGGGGTATTGACGATTACAAATAATCCCAATTCATCACAAGCATCCATGAAGGCCGGGTCTTGCGGGCAGTGAGCATTACGAATTACTTTCATTCCGGCATCTCTCAGCTTTTTGGCATCCCGCCAGTGAATACTGTTAGGTACCGCATTGCCCACAATTGCGAAATCCTGGTGCCGGTTGGCTCCGATTAACGGAGCTTCATAAGGTTTACCGTTCAGCCAGAATCCATCTTCTCCTTTGAATTCGATACTGCGTATTCCGATCCGGCGCCGGTAACCATCTATCGGATTGCCCTTTTCGTCACGGATACGAACGATCAGGTTATATAATGCCGGATTTTCCGGACTCCATAGCATCGGACCCTTTACGGTCAGCTTATCTGATGAATAGGTTGATTTTCCGGGCTTGATCCGGATGACGGAGTTTAGAGAAGCCACTTGTTGTCCGTCCGGTTGCTGAAGTTCGTATTCGACTACACCTTTGAAAGCTTTTCTCCCGGAGTTGCGAATCTGTATTTTCAGTAATACTTCGGCAGAGTGGTCCGATACATTGTTATAAGCGACAAATAGTCCTCCGCCAGCTTCTTCGTTCTCATAATTCGGATCGGTGATGAATACCTGATTGTGTGCTATCAACCAGCAATCCCGATATATCCCTCCGAAATAAGTGAAGTCCAGCACTTCCTGTTGTTTTCCGGGAGGATAGTTGGGGTCATTGCTATTGTCAGCCCATACGGCGATCAGGTTTTCCTTTCCAAATTCCAATGCATCATTTACATCGACGACCACCGGCAGATAACCACCGAAATGTTCGGCTAGCAATTTACCGTTTACGTATATTTTGCTTTTGCCCATAATTGCCTCAAAATGTAAAAAAAGTTTTTTACCTTTCAATGCCGCATCCGGTGTAAAGTGTTTGCGATACCAGACTTCGCCTTGGTAATTGATACAGCCGCTTGCTTCTGTAGGCAGATATTCGATACCATGAGGCAGAGAAACTACTGTCCATGACCGGTCGTCGAAATTTCCGGTTTCAGCTCCGGGGCAATTTCCTTTATAAAAACGCCATGCAGGATTCATGGAATAGACGTCTCGTCCGGAGTCTGCCAGCCGGAAAAATCCGGCAGTGGAGAATTCGGGTTGATGTGCCTTTATGCATAGCGGGGATAAAAGTAAACTGATGAATAACAGAATAATACTTTTCTTCATTGTGGTAGGGATTATGATTAGTTATTATTGATGGTTTTGAATAATTTTATAGTCCTTTTTGATAGAATGATGTAAAGTTATGAAAAAAAAATATATTCGCAAGGATATGTGAATGCTTTGTATGCATAATCTGAAAGATTAATATAAAAACGGCATGACTTGAGATAATTTTATACTATTGGAAAAATATTGAAAGAGTATATGGTTACTTAAATAACAACTGTCTCTTTGGGAACCTGAGGAAGAAAAAACTCGAACGGAGAATGATTTGATATTCTATTTGTTTTGGAACCAGATATTTACAATTGTTTGTTTGAAGCTTTGGAAAGCTTAGGTTTAACATTGTGTTAAATCTGCTTCTTTACATTCAAAAGACTTGTTGTTTGAATGTAAAAGAGGTGTTATTTGTGTATAGAGAACCAATAATAGGGAGCAAAGACTTAACAATGTTAATTAGTGATGTACTCAACCGGCATCAGCGATGAAAGGTTTTTTAGAGTTTTGCCCTTTTCTACTAAAAGAAGTTATAATTAGCTGTTTAAAAACTTTTTAAAGAGATAAAGTTTTTACTTTTGTACCTCTATTAAATGGGGGATATTATGCCTTGTAGGAAACAAGGTCGTTAAAGCGTAATAAAATGGAACATAAATACTTATTTGTCGCTGTTGATGCAGCCCTGAAGGCGGGGGAGGAAATATTGTCTATTTATACCGATCCGGCTTCGGACTTCGAAATAGAGCGGAAAGCGGATCACTCTCCTTTGACTATTGCTGACCGGAAAGCACACGTAACAATTGCCACCATTCTGAACGAAACTCCTTTTCCCGTACTGAGCGAAGAGGGGAAACATTTAGAGTATGATACCCGTCGCAATTGGGATGTGATGTGGATTGTCGATCCATTGGATGGTACGAAAGAGTTTATCAAGCGAAACGGTGAGTTTACGGTAAATATTGCGTTAGTGAAAGCCGGAGTTCCCATTATCGGAGTGATTTATTTACCGGTCAAAAAAGAACTTTACTTTGCCGGTCAGGAAATCGGTGCCTACAAGCTGTCGGGCATTACGACTTTAGAAGACGATGCAACACTCGATAAGCTGGTAGCTGCTTCCGTACGGTTGCCGCAAGACCTGCAGCGGGATCGATTTGTAGTAGTGGCTTCCCGTTCACACCTGACTCCGGAGACCGAAGCGTACATTGATGCGGTGAAGCAAGAACACAAACATGTCGAGTTGATTTCCAGCGGCAGTTCTATTAAAATATGTTTGGTTGCCGAAGGTAAAGCGGATGTTTATCCCCGTTTTGCTCCTACGATGGAGTGGGATACTGCTGCCGGGCATGCCATTGCGCGCGCTGCGGGAATGGAAATTTATCAGGCGGATAAAAAAGATGTTCCTTTGCAGTATAATAAAGAAGATTTACTGAATCCCTGGTTTATTGTTGAGAAGAGAAGGTAAACCACTAATTGTTTGCGTTTATGACATTTGAAATTGCATTTGTGCTGTTATCCTTATTAGGGATGGTAATTGCTTTGATCTTGGACAAAATGCGTCCCGGCATGATACTTTTCTCTGTAGTGGTGTTGTTTCTCTGTGCGGGTATTTTGACTCCGAAGGAAATGCTCGAAGGATTCAGTAATAAAGGGATGATAACCGTGGCCCTGCTTTTTTTGGTCAGTGAAGGTATCAGGCAGTCGGGAGCGTTGGGGCAGGTTGTCAAGAAGTTGCTTCCTCAGAAACGGACGACGGTCTTCCGGGCACAATTACGCTTATTGCCTGCGGTCGCTTTTATTTCCGCTTTTCTGAACAATACTCCGGTAGTTGTCATTTTTGCCCCGATTATTAAACGATGGGCACGGACAGTCCATTTACCTGCCACTAAATTTCTAATTCCTCTTTCGTACGTAACTATATTGGGAGGTATCTGCACTTTGATCGGTACATCTACCAACCTGGTTGTGCATGGAATGATATTGGAATCCGGTCATGAAGGATTTACCATGTTCGAATTGGGCAAAGTGGGTATCTTTATTGCAATAGCCGGTATTATTTATCTGTTTGCTTTTTCTAAGAAACTGCTTCCGGATGCACGCCCCGATACAGCTGTGCCCGATGAAGAAGTAGAAGAAGGCGATAAGCTTCACCGCGTGGAGGCAGTACTTGGTGCCCGTTTCCCGGGTATCAACAAAACTTTGGGAGAGTTTAATTTTAAACGTCACTATGGTGCCGAAGTTAAAGAAATAAAGAAACGTAACGGACAGCGGTTCATCAACAACCTTGAAGAAGTGATCTTGCGTGAAGGAGATACGTTGGTGGTAATGGCGGATGACACGTTCATACCCACTTGGGGAGAATCTTCCGTGTTTGTGCTGTTGGCTAACGGAAATGATAATGAACCGATACCGGGAAAAGGAAAACGTTGGTTTGCATTGATTCTGCTGATCCTGATGATTGCCGGTGCTACTATCGGTGAGCTTCCGGTAGTGAAAGAAATGTTTCCGGACATGAAGTTGGATATGTTCTTCTTTGTTTCTGTCACTACCATTATCATGGCTTGGACTAAAATTTTTCCGGCACGTAAATACACTAAATATATTTCCTGGGATATCTTGATTACGATCGCTTGTGCTTTTGCTATCAGTAAAGCAATGGTAAATTCGGGTGTGGCCGATAAGGTTGCAGGATTTATAATCGGCATGAGCCATGACTATGGCCCGCATGTATTACTGGCAGTTTTATTTATTATCACCAATTTGTTTACGGAGCTGATAACAAACAATGCCGCTGCTGCATTGGCTTTTCCGTTGGCTCTGTCGCTTTCGGTCCAGTTGGGTGTCGACCCTACACCGTTCTTTGTGGTCATTTGTATGGCTGCATCTGCCAGTTTTTCTACACCGATCGGTTATCAGACAAATTTAATAGTACAGGGTATCGGCAACTATAAGTTTATGGATTTTGTCAGGATCGGATTGCCATTAAATCTTATAACATTCCTGATTTCCATATTTCTGATCCCTTTAATCTGGCCGTTTTAGTAATTGAAACAACATCTAACATATTATAATGGAAGAAAATAATAATATATATCCGATATTCGACCGGATGCTGACCCGGCAGGATAAAGAAGAACTCTTGAAACAGCGTGGTGTGATGATCTGGTTTACCGGGTTGAGCGGATCGGGTAAGAGTACCATTGCCATCGCTTTGGAACGCGAACTGCATAAACGCGGATTGTTGTGTCGTATCTTGGATGGAGATAACATCCGTACAGGCATCAACAATAATCTGGGCTTTTCCGAAACTGACCGGGTAGAAAACATACGCCGTATAGCCGAGGTTTCGAAACTTTTTATTGATACAGGCATTATTACAATTGCTGCTTTCATCAGCCCTAACAACGATATCCGTGAGATGGCTGCCCGCATTGTCGGACCGGATGACTTTCTGGAAATATTTGTCAGCACTCCGCTCGCCGAATGTGAAAAGCGGGACGTAAAGGGATTGTATGCCAAAGCTCGTCGGGGAGAAATAAAAAACTTTACCGGAATATCCGCCCCTTTCGAAGCTCCCGAACATCCGGCTTTGTCACTTGACACTTCCGTATTGTCACTTGAGGAGTCTGTCAATCGATTGCTGGAAATTGTGTTGCCTCGGGTAAGCAGACATGAATAAAATATAGATGAAGAAATAATCATAAAAATGAAAGAAGAATATAAGTTAAGCCACTTGAAAGAACTCGAAGCCGAGTCTATCCATATTATCCGCGAAGTGGCGGCGGAGTTTGAGAATCCGGTCATGCTGTATAGCATCGGGAAGGATTCTTCGGTTATGGTACGCCTTGCCGAAAAAGCTTTTATCCGGGCAAAGTACCGTTTCCTTTGATGCATATCGATTCAAAGTGGAAATTTAAGGAAATGATTCAGTTCCGTGACGAATATGCCAAAAAGTATGGCTGGAATCTGATTGTGGAAAGCAATATGGAAGCTTTTCATGCAGGGGTAGGGCCTTTTACGCATGGCAGTAAGGTGCATACAGACTTGATGAAAACACAGGCTTTGCTGCGTGCGTTGGATAAATATAAATTTGATGCTGCCTTCGGAGGTGCTCGCCGCGATGAAGAGAAATCGCGTGCTAAAGAGCGTATATTCTCTTTCCGTGATAAGTTCCATCAATGGGATCCCAAAAACCAGCGTCCCGAATTGTGGGATATCTACAATGCCCGTGTACATAAGGGTGAAAGTATACGTGTATTCCCGTTGAGTAACTGGACCGAACTGGATATCTGGCAGTACATTCGTTTGGAGAATATTCCGATTGTACCGTTGTATTATGCCAAAGAGCGTCCTGTGGTGCAGATGGACGGTAACTTGATTATGGCTGATGATGAACGTCTGCCGGAAAAATATCGTGATCAGATCGAAATGAAAATGGTACGTTTCCGTACATTGGGATGTTGGCCGTTGACCGGTGCTGTCGAAAGTGAGGCCGACACCATTGAGAAGATTGTTGAAGAGATGATGACTACCACTAAGAGCGAACGTACGACCCGTGTTATCGATTTCGACCAGGAAGGTAGCATGGAACAGAAGAAACGCGAAGGATATTTTTAAACATTACAACTATGGCAGATAAATTAGATATAAAAGCATTTCTGGATAAGGACGAACAGAAGGATTTGCTTCGTCTGTTGACAGCAGGTTCGGTAGATGACGGAAAGTCTACATTGATCGGACGTTTGCTGTTCGATAGCAAAAAATTGTATGAGGATCAGCTTGATGCATTGGAGCGTGATAGCAAGCGGTTGGGCAATGCCGGCGAACACATTGATTATGCCTTGTTGCTGGATGGCTTGAAAGCAGAGCGTGAACAGGGCATTACGATTGATGTGGCTTATCGCTACTTTTCTACCAATAACCGTAAATTTATCATTGCTGATACTCCGGGGCACGAACAGTATACCCGTAATATGATAACCGGCGGTTCGACCGCCAATCTGGCTATTATTCTGGTAGATGCCCGTATGGGAGTAATTACTCAGACAAGACGTCATACATTTCTGGTATCTCTGTTGGGAATCAAGCATGTAGTGTTGGCTGTCAACAAGATGGACCTGGTAGATTTTTCGGAAGAGCGTTTCAATGAGATTGTAGCAGAGTATAAGAAGTTTGTAGCTCCCTTGGGGATTCCCGATGTGACTTGTATTCCACTGTCCGCACTCGATGGAGACAATGTGGTGGATAAGTCGGAAAGAACTCCGTGGTATGAAGGACTTTCCTTGCTCGATTTTCTGGAAACAGTCCATATCGACAGCGATAATAACTTTAGTGATTTCCGCTTTCCGGTACAGTATGTACTTCGTCCGAACCTCGACTTCAGGGGATTCTGTGGTAAGGTGGCATCCGGAATCATACGCAAGGGAGACAAAGTAATGGCTTTGCCTTCCGGTAAAGTATCTCATGTGAAGAGTATCGTTACTTTTGATGGTGAGCTGGATTATGCTTTTCCCCCACAGTCGGTCACACTGACACTTGAAGACGAGATAGATGTCTCAAGAGGGAAATGTTGGTTCATCCGGATAATTTGCCTGTTGTGGACCGTAATTTTGAAGCAATGTTGGTGTGGATGGATGAAGAACCGATGGATATCAACAAATCGTTCTTTATTAAGCAGACAACGAATGTCAGCCGCACGCGTATCGACAGCATAAAATATAAAGTGGATGTCAATACGATGGAACATTCGTCTGTTCCCTTTTTGTCTTTGAACGAAATTGCACGTGTGGTGTTTACTACAGCTAAAGAACTGTTCTTTGATCCGTACCGGAAGAATAAATCGTGCGGTTCGTTTATCCTGATCGATCCGATAACCAATAATACCAGTGCTGTGGGAATGATTATCGATCGTGTGGAAAAGAAAGACATGAATATTGCCGATGATTTTCCGGTTTTGAATCTGCCTGAACTGGGCATAGCTCCTGAACATTATGAAGCTATTGAGAAGGCGGTAAAATCATTAAGTGAACAAGGTTTCGAAGTCAGAATAGAGAAGTAAATGATTATTCGGTGTGCCGATATGCCTGCTGCATGCAGTTTGTCGGCACATTAACAATGAACACATTATTATGGGATTACTTGAATTTAACAAACTTCCGATAAATACTTTAGTAGGGGCAGACTGGCGGACATTTAAAGCTATTACCGGAGGAAGGGAGATCGATGCGGCTTATACAGGTAAATATCGTCTGACAAAGGCAGTTTGTCGCTTACTGTCTACTTTGGCTCCACTTCAGGATAAACGTTATGAGAAGCTGCTGGCAAATAAGCCGTTGGAACACGATCCGGTCTTTATCCTTGGTCACTGGCGTAGCGGAACTACTTTTGTACACAATGTTTTTTCGTGCGATTCACATTTTGGCTATAACACCACTTATCAGACTGTATTTCCGCATTTAATGATGTGGGGACAGCCATTCTTTAAAAAGAACATGAGTTGGCTGATGCCGGATAAGCGGCCAACGGATAATATGGAGCTGGCTGTCGATTTGCCGCAGGAGGAAGAGTTTGCCCTTGCCAACATGATGCCTTATACCTACTATAATTTCTGGTTCTTGCCAAGATATCAGCAGGAATATGCAGATAAATACTTGCTTTTCGATACTATCAGTGAAGCGGAATTGAAGGTTTTTGAGGAGACTTTTACCAAATTGATTAAGATCTCTTTGTGGAATACGCAGGGTACTCAGTTTCTTAGCAAGAATCCCCCCTCACACGGGACGCGTGAAGGAATTGGTAAAAATGTTCCCCAATGCGAAATTTATTTATCTGATGCGTAATCCGTATACTGTATTTGAGTCTACCCGTAGTTTCTTTACTAATACGATTCAACCCTTGAAGCTGCAGGATATCACTCCGGCTGAGTTGGAGAACAATATACTCTCTATTTATGCCAAATTGTATCATAAATACGAGGCCGATAAGCAATTCATTCCTGAAGGAAACCTGATGGAGGTGAAGTTTGAAGACTTTGAGGCAGACGCTATGGGAATGACTGAGAATATTTATCATGCTTTGGATATTCCGGGATTTGCCGAAGCGCGCGGCTCGATAGAGAAATATGTGGGAGGTAAAAAAGGATATAAAAAGAACAAATATAAGTACGATGACCGTACTGTGCAGTTAGTGCAAGATCATTGGGACTTTGCACTGAAACAATGGGATTATAGTTTATAAAAAAAGGAGGAAAAATGATTCAGAAGACATATCGCCTGTGGGTGGCAAGTCTGCTAACTTTGTGTTCAGCTTCTGCTGTAGCGCAGCAGAAAGTAGAGATACTCCCTTTTGGGAATATGGATCAATGGGTGACGCGTGAAATAAAAGAGTCGGGCATTATTGGCGGAAATACCAAAAAAGTATATGCCATTGGCCCTACCGAAACCATTGTGGGTGCGAAGCCTTATGCAAATAAAGGTGGTTCACCCTGGGGAACTTCTAACGTAATGGCACGTGTGTCGGGTATTACCAAAACCAATACTTCGGTATTTCCCGAAACCAGAGGAGACGGTTTCTGTGCCCGTCTGGATACTCGTATGGAGAGTGTAAAAGTACTTGGTATTGTAGATATCACCGTACTTGCTGCCGGATCTATGTTTTTGGGAACGGTTCATGAACCGATTAAGAGTACCAAGAATCCGAATAAGATGTTGCAGATGGGAATACCGTTCACTGACCGTCCGTCGGCTATTCAGTTCGACTATAAAGTGAAAATGTCCGATCGTGAAAACCGTATACGTGCAACGGGATTCAGTAAGATAACGGATGTGCCGGGTAAGGATTTTCCGGCTGTTATTTTATTGCTACAGAAACGTTGGGAAGATGCCAAAGGCAATGTGTATGCTAAACGCATCGGGACAATGGTGAACTATTACTATCATTCGACTGATTGGAAAAATGGTTCAAAATACGATATCATGTATGGTGATATCACGAAAGATCCGGCGTATAAAGCACACATGATGCGACTTCAGGCCTCTGAATATTTTACGGTAAACAGTAAGGGCGAAAGTGTGCCGATTCATGAAGTGGCGTGGGGGGAAGCTGATGATGTGCCGACGCATATGATACTTCAGTTTACATCCAGTCATGGTGGTGCTTATATCGGTTCACCGGGAAATTCGCTCTACATTGACAATGTAAAACTGATCTATTAAGTCCCTGCTTAAATTTTTCTAGATTAAATTTTATATGGGTTTATTGACCCGTTTAGAGTTTCTTTCTGGTCTCTTTCCGGGTAAAATTTAAACAGGTTTTAAGTTGAGTTCAAGCTAACAGTAGTTATGGTAGCTTTATGTGGCAACCGGACTTTCAGCCTTAGGAATTAAGAGTTTAATATACTTTTCTATAAATCCGAATCTGGCTGCTGCGGTTTTGCCTGTCTGTGCAGTGTATCAATAACTACTATAACTACTGTTATGTCGACTTATTCTATTTTAATCTTAAATCGATTTGTCCATAGCAGGGCAGAGCCGTTCGAATCGACTGTGGCATTTAAGCTGAAATGGGAAAAGATTTCGGGTAGGAATTCCAATTGCATCAAGGTCGTACCATCTGCTCCGGCTTCAAACAGATGACTGATGTCCGAAGTGATAATCATAATTTCTCCTTCACGAAAAGTGATACTCTCATGATCCGGATGGAGAATGCAGCTTCCTTTTCACATAGTTTATTTCGATACGTAAATGCTGATGTGATCCATACATCTCACCGGGATGGAATGAAATGAAACGAAAAACGTCAGCCAGGCGCTTGGTTTTAATATTTTCTGTGATGCTTTCTAATAGTTCCCGAAGTGAATATTGCTCTGTCCGATTGTCCATGTTATCGCTTTAAGGTTTATATACCGGATATAGATTTACAATCTCTACTTTTTATAATAAAAACAAATGATGGATAAATTGGGGGGGATAATTTTCTTCTTTCAAATTCAGAAAGAACGTATAACAGTGATGGCGGAAGAGTAAAAAAGAGTGCGTCTCAGCGACGCACTCTTTAAAGTATAGAGCCAAAAACTTTCCCGCCCTATTGGGAATCGAAACCCTATTATTCTAAAATTACAACACGGTTCAGGAAGTTCTTGCCAAACATGTTGGCTGTTCCACCAAAACCGATGAGTTCCAGTTGATCTTTGCTTACGCCTTCTTTGATAAGAGCGTCATAAACGGCTTGAGCACGGGCCTCAGACAGTTTCTGGTTCCACTTGGCACTACCTGTAGCCTTATCTGCATAACCGGCTATTTTGTATTTCTTATCCGGGTTGGCTTTCAAGATCTTAGCGGCCAGTTGGATGTTAACCATACCATAGTCGTCGATCTTGGATTTACCAATCTGGAAGAAGACTGCGCGAGGGCCGGCTACTTCGATTTCTTTCACCACTTCTTTCGTTACAGGTTTTACGTTAGCCAGCGCGTTTTTGGCATCGGCTAAGTCCGATTGCGCCTTTGACAGTTCACTTCTGTAACGATTCAGCTCTTCGTTGATAGCGTTTTGGTCTACCTGTGCACCGCAAGACACGAATCTCTTGCCACCGAATGTGTAAGTCACACCTGCTGTCAGAGAAACAGCACCGTCAGTACGGGCAGAACTATAATGTCCGAAGAGAGAAGGAGAGACTTCACCTCTTGCTTCTACATTGATATCCAAATATTTGTTGATGTTGAATTGTCCCATCAAACCGACAGAACCATTAATCAGCGCATTCAGTTTATCTTGATTGCCATAGGCCTTGGCAAACGTAAGTCCCGGACCTGCGAATACGGATACAGTGAACAAGCGATCGGGATTATAGCCTCCGATAGCGTTTGACAAGTTGAACAATCCGTCGGCACGTAGAGTGAAGTATTTTTTATTCTTCATCTTATTGTATTCGCCTTCCGGCATTCCATATTCGGAGTATAATGTACTCCAACATCCTGCTACCTGGCCACGGATCCCCCAAATAGGGTCGAACAGTTTACCGACTGATGCGTGTATCAGTGGAGTTATGGCATGTCCAAAGCCATAATCAAAGTTGTCGGGGTTGACACATCCCTGTGCTCCTACACCCACGCTGATAAAGATATTATCTTTAGCTTTTTCGCTATAATAATGCTCTTTTGTCTGCGCTGAGGCTGAGACGGCTGCGCCTGTCAACAGTAAAGACAATATTGCTATTTTACTTTTCATGTTATTTCATTTTTTGTTTTAACTCTTTGTTTCGTTTTTGCTTTTTCATTCCATCTTTTCCGGACAAGCGGAACTGGAAAGTCAATCCACCTGTGAAATATTTCATTCTTTGGAGTTCCACTTGTGCATGCAAATGGTTGAAAAGCAAATAGGTGGCACCTAACGCAAAATCTTTCGAATCATATTCGGCAATTAATCTCAATTGCGGATGGAAAGACGGGTTATAACTGATACCTGCCGCGATCCCATTCAGTTTGTACTCTATCCTTTTGTTATAAAGATAGGAGAGGTGTACTCCCACTGTCTCTCTTCCTAATTGGACATGCCTGGTGGCTGCGATGTAGAAACGACTGAAGTATCCGTTACCTTCCGTCGGAGCCACAACTCCATTGCCGGACGAGGTAAAAGGATCGGAAGTGCCTACTACAACAGCGGGCATGTATTTCCAGAATTGCCCTTCTTTCAGTGCCCGTAATCTGAGAGAAAAATACCGGTCCTGATTCGTAAAGCCTGAGTAACCATAAGGTTTTAATCCAAGAGCTTCCGCCTTAAATAAAGTACAGGTATATGCTACTTCCATCCAAGGTAAAATGGTTACATTCAGGTAGTAATTGTACGTGTGGTAGTACCACGTTGGAGGAGTTATCTCCTTATTCATAAAGTTTGCACCCAGCATGACTGTTTTGTCCTTCTGCATTTCTGCCGAGGGAGCATGCAGCAATCCTGTAGTACCGTAGGTCAATTGAGCCGAAAGCATAAAGGGTATAGCTATAAATAGCGATACTATGAAGATTCGTTTTAAATTTACTGTATACATTCTCTACGCTTTCGGTTCAATGATTTCAATTACTACATTTTATTCTCTCGGTTATTCAGAGATGATAATACCACCACCGGCATTCAGGTCATCGCCGTGACCATGACCATGTCCATGACCGATCGCTTCAATCGTTCTAACAACTACTGAAGAAATCTTGCTGATTGTAACTTCAGCTGTTTTCTTTTCGATTGCTTTCGTTGCTTTATTGTAAACAGCAAACGGCAATACATAGGTAGTCTTGATAACGTTTCTTGTTACGTCGAATCCTGTCAACTGAGTATAAGCTGGTACTTCAAGTTCATATGTGAACTTTTGTCTGTAAATGCAGCTCCCGGAGTAACATTGGCATTATCGTCTTTGATAGCTTCTTCCAAAGCTGCGCTGACCATCTTGATAGTAGTTGTAGTTAGTGTGGAATGTGCTTTCTTGATAATTTCTTCTACAGAAGCACCACCTTCGCACTTGATACCACCCTTCCAGTTGATTTCCATTTTTACTTTGGCAGTTTCACCTTCAGTGTAGCATGCTTTGTCGAATTTCATAGAATCCAAGGCTGCTTCAGCCGTAGCTTTGCTGTCGGCTTCTTCGAAACCGAATTTGAATTTAGAGAAGTGGTGAACATTGCCAACAAATACTCCGTTCTGGTAAGTAGCATAGTTTTCTTCAGCTTCCCAAGTATTAGTCTTTTCATTGAAGTAAAGAGTAGCCAATGCAACTTCAGGAGTTTCTCCTTGCGCTACGACAACTGCAGGAGTAAATTTCACTTCCATCGGAGTTACGAAAATAGTTCCGGTTGGAGTACCGTCGTATTCACGGACAGAAGCACCTTCTTTACCTTCGTCAGTACGGCTGATGTTCAGGGTGCTTGCTACGCCACTTGTAAAAATGATTATAGTGTTAGCCGGAAGAACGATTTCGTCAATAACGGTTTCTTCTTTATCATTATTAGTATCAATTACTTTAGATTCCAGTTTGAAGGTCGTTTCTTTCTCGATCGGAAGAACTGCTACCTTATCGATTTCTGTCAAAGTACCGTTGGCTACATATTTTTCCATAGTGTTAACCACCTGTTCTGCTTGTGCCGGAGTAATCTTGATGTCCGATCCAGCAGCTTCCAAAACCTTGTTAATTGATTCTTCTACAGCAGATTTACTTGGAACTTTTTCACCTTCTGCTTTTTCCGGTGCGGCTTCAACAGCATTCTCTGTTGGAACTTCAATCTCTACATTGCCACCGATAAATACATTATCGTCATCATTCGGTTTTTCTGTATCCGGTTTCAGTATCAGAGTTACATTGACTGTGGTGTTAGATACTTGGCCATTGTCTACCGGTGCTATAAATGCAGTATATACATAGATCTTATAGCTGTTATGACGGATTGTTACAGTTGCTTTAGTCAGACCTTTTACTTTGTCGGCAGGAATCTCGAATTTGTAGAAACCGTTGGAAGCAGTAGTTGTTACTTCGTATCCTGACATGTTCAGTGTTACTTCAGCCTTAGTAACCATGCCACCATCCTGATTGTAGATATTTCCTGCCAAATAGTATTTAGGGGCAACCTCTACTTCTTTTTTCTGCATAGCAACAGTTACCGAAGTTTTTGCAATGAAAATACCTTCACCTTCCGGCCCGGCTACTTCACTGATCACAACGTCGGCAGTAGCCGGTTTGTATCCGTCAGCAGTGATATATATAGTGTGCTGACCCAGACCTACATTGGACATAGTGAATTCGTTACCATTCTGAATGGTTGCTGTCAATATGCCTGGCATAGTTGCGGTTTTGATAGCTACAGGCTCACCGCTTTCCGCATCAAATACAGAACCTTCAATTTGATATTCTACATCTTTTGTCGGTTTTGTTTCTTTGCCTTTTTCCATTTTAGCGTCGATGGTATAGGCTACGATAGAACCGTTTTCCTGTTTAGTAACGAATACCGAGCTTGTCACTGTTTTATAACCGCTCTTTGCAAAAGTTACTACGTTGGTTTCTCCCACTTTAGCTTCCAGAACATACTTACCGTCTGCTGCGGTAGTCATTGACTTTGAGTTTGTGACATTGGTTACTGTGACACCGTCCATTACAGCATTGCTTTCAGCATCTGTAACAATACCTGCTACTTGGTACGTCGTAGCTGTAGGGTCGGTCACTTTGGGAACATCAATCTCGTCTTTTTCGTAGCAACTTGCGAACATACCGCACATTGCCAACAGGGTTAGCGCTAACTTAGCGCCATTACCGAAAAGTTTACTTTTCATTTTCATCTCAATAAAATTAAAAATTTAATAATTCAGATTTTATAAAATATGGATTAAAACTATTGTTCTTCATTATGTTATCGTCAGGTGCTGAGCGATAAGTCTTATAGTAATATTGTTCATTTCCGCATTATAAGACATTCCCATATTATTGGAAGGAGTGATCCGAGGAATATATCCTTTGCGTTTATATCGGTAAGGGGGTAAAGCTATTTGGAAACGGAATCCTCCATTGGCTTTCACGTCTTTGGCTTTCATTGCATAGAATCCAATGGAAGCATAGCGAAAATGCCGGATTGCTTCTACTCTAACTGCTTTCTCCTTTAATAGATATTGTTCAACTCTTGCATTTAATTCTACATTATAGCGTGGCCAATAAAAGCTTCCTCCCAATGACCATGTAGCCCGCATCTTTGTTCCATAATGCATAGTAAAACCTTCCCAATATCCTGTACCGGTATACCCGATGCGGCCTTCTATACTGAAACGTTCATCTTTAAAGTGGTGGATCAGGTTGAAGTCGATGCCATATCGGCTATTATTAAAGCTACCGATAGCCAATGTTGCCCAAAAATTATAGGGCAGACGGACTGTTTGCGATAGTTCAAGGAAACCCGGATGTAGTTTATCGTATCTGCTGGCATATCCGTCATTATATACCGGAATCACCATTTGAGCCGTGAATTTCATCCCTTTCCAGAAAGAGACTTCTATGGCGGGTGATAAATTGAAAAGCACTTGATAAATCTGTGTGATTACCAAGTTTTTTAGTGATAATTCCGGATATATTGTGATATCTACTTTATACAAAGAGCTATTTGCTTTTTTATTCCTTTTTACTTTGTTCCAGCTATTTCCCAGATTATAACTAACTTCCCAGTCTTGTCTGCTAATATTTACTGTACTATCTTTGAAAGATGGCTGATAATAAAGAGATATTTGCGGCACATTGTTATTCAAAACGATAATACGGCATGGCTTTCTTTCGGGTAATCAGTAGTTTGATTTGTAGAATATCACATCACTTACTTCGTTTCCTAATGTATTGATATACATTGGATTGATGTTTTAGTAGATTTTTCGGTTCTATTAGGACTTTGGCTGGTTGCTTCTATATGGAAGTATCTCTGTTACTGAGCTGCTACTTTAATTAAGATTCATAAAGAATCTTTGTTTTATTTATAATATTTTGGTTATCAGAATTATAGTGGATTTTGAAAACCGGTTTTTGTCTGATCGCTTTTTATTAGAAATCTTTTTCATGGACTTTTGTTACCTGTTTGTTACTTATAACAGAATAATGTCTATATTTATAACTAAAAACATACAAACAAATAATATGAAAAAAGAAGTAAGGATTAAAGAACCGGTCAGGATCAGGACTAAACGTCTGTCGAACGGTTGTGAGTCTATATATTTAGATATTTATATGGATGGAAGAAGACGATATGAATTTTTAAAGCTATATATAATACCCGAGCATACACGGACGGATAAAGATTTAAATCAGAGCACCATGAAACTGGCCAGTGCAGTGAAGGCACAAAGGATTATAGAATTACAGAATGGAGTATACGGCTTTAACCATCAACAGGAAAAGAAAGATATAATGCTGATAGATTATATCAAGTATTTGGCAGACAAGGATATAGAAAAAACTTCAAGGAAAGTGTCTATGTATACACTGATATACCATCTTCAGCATTATGATAAGATGGGTATCAGACTCAGACAGGTAGATAAAAAGTATATACTTGGCTTTGTTGAATACTTGAAGACGGCAACTCAGAAACACTGTAAAAGTGTGAAGAATATAAGTGCCAATACTCAAGTTCATTATTATAAGGTTTTTCATCATTGCCTGAATAGTGCTGTAATTGATGAAATTATAACTTCAAATCCAATGGATAAGATAAAAAATGAGGAAAAGCCTAAGCGGAGAAGGACTGAACGGGCATTTCTGACTATTGATGAATTGAAAATATTGTCACAAACAGATTTTCATAATGCGACTTTAAAAAAGGCTTTTCTATTCAGTTGTTTTTGTGGACTGAGACATAGTGATATAGTGGCACTTACATGGGGAAATCTGAAAAAGGGAAAAGTCGGTAAAATGGAGCTGCATATGACGCAACAGAAAACTCAGGAAATCCTCTCTCTCCTCTGAGCAAGGAGGCTTTGAAACAACTTCCTGTCCGCGGAAAAGTACCTGATACAGAGAAAGTGTTCAAAGGTCTTATCAGTTTAGGAAGAACCAATGAAATATTACCCAAATGGGCTGCTAAAGCCGGTATTCAAAAGCATATTACTTTTCATTCGGCACGACATACCCATGCCACAATGATGATTACTCTCGGTGCCGATCTTTATACGGTATCTAAACTCTTGGGACATACCAATATTCAAACAACTCAGATTTATGCCAAGATAGTGGATGAAAGTAAAGAGAAGGCTATCGATTTAATTCCGGATATAACTTGAGAGGATGATGTATAGCAAGGTTAGATAGTTGCTAAAAAACGAATCTCAAAAAGATACAAGAGGCTAAGAAAATGCTACAAAAGAATTTTCGTTTTGTAATGTGTTGAAAATGAACGTTCTATATATTAATATCCTGCATTTACAAAGTTAACTTTAAACCTGTGTTAAAGTTAACTTTGTAAATGCAGGATATTAACTTCGTAGATGTATCAAGTTAACTTCGTAAATCGAGAAATATGATTATCTCTTTGGATGATTAACATTGTTAATGCAATAATTTCAATCTTTGTGTTATTATATATAAGAAATACATTATTATATGTATTGATGTTTTTTATCTATTTTTTATTTGGGTGGTTAATAAATATATATTTGGTTAGATTAGCTACTGCCTGATTTTACCGGAATTTAGTAAATTTGTAATATAGTAGATATACTATTGAAAATTTGATCTTACTATATAATACGATTTGATTTTATTAATTTGTTAGCCTTATAACTCTCTCTATTAGTGATTCTAAAATAGGAGGTGGATATTATTTAAGATTACAAGTGGGTTTTCTGGTCCATTTTTAAGCAAACAGGTATTTGGATGAAAAAAAACTGATACAAATGTGCGAAAAAACATGTAAAATTCTTTGGTATTATTAAAATTGTGTCTATTTTTGCACCATATTTTGCATCCATAAATTTAGATGCTTAAGTTATAAAGCAAACAAATGAATCACAAAGGCCCTTACATGAGGAAAAACATAACAATTGGCACTACTTTGCGCAGAATTTCACTCATATTATTCTGTTTACTTCCTTTGAAGGGGATTTGTCAAACAGGAGAGGCCACTGTTGACGCACTTGTTAAGATGGGATTTGAAAATGTAGGGTGGACAGAAGATACTGAAGAACGGGTTTTTGTGATACAAAACTCAGCCTATCGCCTTGAGGGAGTTGGAATAGGTAAAGCGGTTGATTTGATCCAGAAGATGGGTTTACCCGAAAATAAGCCATGTAGGTTAATAGTTTTAGACAATAATGTTCCTCAGATATCCCTCTATTATCAGCCGATGAAAGGAGATAGTATTGCTGAAGTCAGTCGGGCTGATTGGAGTGTAAGTTATGATTTGGGAGAAGGATGGAAACAAGCGAGACGGATTAAGAAGCAAAATAGCTCTTTGTTTAAAGTAGATATAGTGGTGTATCCGGAGTTGTTGTTTAGAAACTATATTTTATCTAAGGTCTATGAAATAGTGGTTAATGTTTCTCCTGCCATAGAAGTTTCTTTGTGGAAAGGAATGAAACTGACTGGACAAGTAATTTTTCCTATCTATAATGATTATGGACAAAGGTATAAGCAAATCCGTCCAGGTTTTGTGACTTTGTCGCAGACAGTACGTTTACCACAGCGTACATTCCTGACTGCTTCGGTCGGTTTTTTTAATAAATTTCGTTGGGGAGGAGATTTGAAAGCAAAGCACTTCTTTAAAGATGAGCGCTTTTCGGTAGATGCGCGTATCGGATATACCGGAAGAGGATACTTTGAAGATTGGGCTTTTTATCATGGAACCAAATGGACCTTGACAGGTTCTATTGGGGCGAATTTCTATTGGCCAAAGTATAATACGCAGTTTAGTTTAAAGGGGGAAAGATATTTAGAAGGAGAGTATGGTGCACGTTTTGATATGATTCGTCATTTTCGATACGCTTCTATTGGCTTTTATGGAATGAAGGTGCAACATGCGGGTAACAAAGGGCTGAATGGCGGCTTCTTGTTCCAGATAGCATTGCCTCCGTATAAATATAAGAGAAAAGGTTATATCCCAAGAGTGATACCCAATAATTTCGGATTCCAATATAATGCGGGTAATGAGCGTATATATGGTAAAGGATATAGTCCTCAGGCAAGTGATAACGTGATGGAAAATAATAGTTTTAATCCATATTTTATAAAATCAGAATTATTAAATTTTTAATTTTATTGAGATGAAAATGAAAAGTAAATTTTTCGGTAATGGCGCTAAGTTAGCGTTAGCCGTTTTGGCAGTTTGCGGTACACTGTTTACAAGCTGCTATGAGAAAGCAGAAGTTGATCAAGCAACAAAACCAGCTGAAGCAAAGTATTATATTGCTGGTACGATTACTGATGCGACTACAGGCCAGGAATTGACTACTGCTAAAGTTACATTGGGTGATAAATCTGTCACTAGCTCTTTTAACGAGCAAGTTAATTACAAGGCAGAAGGTTATGCTTTAGTCGTTTCAGCAGACGGATACTATCCTGTTAAAAGACAAGTTTATCTGAATCAGGTAAGTGATGGTCAGACAAGTGTTGCTACTGTTAATGTTGCATTGGTTTCAGTTGAAGCCGCAGTTATTCCTCCGGTAGTTCCTCCGACAGATCCTGAGACTGACATCAATGAAGGAGAAGCAACTAAGGTTGCGGACAAGGCGGTAGAAGTAGCTAAACCTTCTGAATCAACTGTAACCGATATGCTTGCTGGTACTACAGCTACACCCGAAGAGAAAAAAGCATTGGATGAGACTCTTGAAATGGCAGGAGGAATGAAAGTTGGTGAAACTACTCCTGAAGTTCTTGCTGATGGTTCTATTCTTGCTATTACTCCGGTGAAATTTACGAATCCTATTCAGGATGCTCCGGCTATGGTTCCTTATTTCTATAATGAAGGTTGTGAACTAACAGGTGATGTAAAAGAAGTTGCTGCTCCTGTAACAAGAGCTGATGGTGCTGTTGCAGCTGATATTCAGAAAGCATTCTTATCAAACGCTGCTAAGGCTCTGAACATGAATGCAGGGTTTGTTCAGAAGATCGGTTATACTCGGATTAGTGTATTGAATGGTTATAGCATCTTGGGTTATACAATTAAAGGACAATTGGTTTCTAAGAAACTGACATTCTTGATCTCTGGCAAATATTATGAAGGTATCGTTTCTTATCAGAAGAGCGTAATGATCTATCCTAACTATTACAGCCACGATTCTCATGATTCTCATGATTCTCACGGTTTCAACCCGAATGCCGGTGGTGGATCTAACGACTAATCAGAGTAAAGTAATTGTTGAGAATTGAAAAGTACGAGTTGAACCGAAAGTATAGAAATTGCAGATAATGATGAAAAAGATATTTCTTATAGGCTTGTTCCTTTGCTGTCATTTGGCACTTTCGGCTCAGTTGACGTACGGAACTACCGGTCTGCTTCATGCCCCGTCAGCAGAGATGCAACGGGATAAGACGGTAATGATCGGTGGAAATTTTTTAAATAAGGAGATAACTCCTCCTACATGGGATTACCATACGTATAATTACTTTTTGAACGTAACTATCTTTCCCTGGCTGGAAATAGCTTATACATGTACGTTGTTTCAGTCGCAGACGATAGGGATTGATTGGAAGGTCGGAAAGAAGAAGTTTACGAATCAGGACAGGTATTTTTCTGCCCGTTTGCGAGTTTTGAAAGAAGGACAATTGTGGAAGTACATGCCGGCTGTTGTAGTGGGAACTTCGGATCCCTATACCGAGTCTGGCGATGGCCAAGTAGGTTCTGCTGATGGTAATGGCTATTTCTGCCGTTTTTATGTCGCAGCCACCAAGCATATCCCAATTGGAAAGGAGAAGATAGGTGTACATCTGTCATATCTGTACAATCGAAGAGTGGATTACCACTTGAATGGATTAGCCGGAGGTCTTACTTACGCTCCATCTTTTGCCCCCGATCTGACAGTAATCGCGGAATATGATGCGAAAGACTTTGCGTTTGGTGCTACCTATTTGCTTTTCAACCATTTGCATGCGCAGGTAGAATTGCAAAGAATGAAGTATTTTACCGGCGGACTTACTTATAAAATCTATTTGAAGTAAGCGAGTGGGTCGGAGCAAATAAGAAACTAAAAGAGTTGAAAATATTTAAAAACAAAAAACAATGAAAAGTAAATTAGTAATATTATCTTTATTGTTGGCCGGTGCTACTGCAGCTACTGCTCAGACTAAAGAGACGTTCTACAGCGAAAGCTTCAAGGACAATATCTTTGTGAGTGTAGGTGTTGGCGCTCAGGGTTGTGTAAACCCGGACAACTTTGATTATGGCTTTGGTAAAGCCATAACTCCGCTGATCAATGTGTCAGTTGGTAAACTGTTCAATCCGGTTTGGGGTATCCGTGGTCAGGTAGCCGGTGCATGGACTACTTTGTATTCTAACTATGGACAGCCTGCCGATACTTATATTAAGAGCAAGAATAAACATTACTTCACTATGCGTGCAGACGGTATGTTTAACTTGTCCAATGCTATTGGCGGTTACAACCCGGATCGTTTGTTCACCGTTTCTGTTTTTGCAGGTCCCGGTTTGACATTTGCCAAAGCTTATGGCGATCAGGATAAAGTAAATGCGTTGATTAACGGTTCTGTTGGTTTGGCTGGACAGTTCAATATCAACAAATACTTGGATATCAACATTGAAGCAAGAGGAGAAGTTTCTCCGTCTCCGTTTGGTAATATCAGCTCTGCCCATACCGATGGTGCTGTTTCTCTGACTGCTGGTGTGACTTACACTTTCGGTGGCAAGAGATTTGTTTCTTGTGGCTCTCAGGTAGATCAGAACGCTATCAACGAAGAGTTGAATCGTTACAGAAGCGAGTTGGCTAAAGCTCAGTCTGATCTGGCTGATGCTAAGAACGCACTGGCTAACGTGAAACCTGTAACCAAAGAAGTGGTGAAGGAAATCGAAGTAGCCGGACCTCGTGCTATCTTCTTCCAGATTGGTAAATCTAAGATCGATGATTATGGTATGGTTAACATACAGCTGGCTGCCAAGATCTTGAAGGCTAATCCGGATAAGAAATACAAGGTGGCAGGTTATGCAGATAAGGCTACCGGTAGCGCTAAGTGGAACCAGAAACTGTCTGAAGCTCGTGCACAGGCTGTTTATGATGCACTTATCAAAGAAGGTGTAAGCAAGGATCAGCTTGAACTCGTCGGCTTCGGTGGTACTGCCAATATGTTTGGCAAGAACTTCCTGAACCGCGTTGTGATTCTGGAATAATACAACTTTATAAGGACGATAGTCCGATAAATTTTAGAAAGGGTATCCGAACAACGGATACCCTTTTTGTTGCTTAAATAGGCGATAATCCAAATTTTAATCGTATTTTTGCAATCCAAATATGAGTAGAATAGTAGCAATAGATTACGGACGGAAACGTACAGGGATAGCTGTGAGTGATACGATGCAGATCATCGCTAACGGTTTGACAACTGTGCCTACACACGAGCTTCTGGATTTCATTACTAATTATGTGAAACAGGAATCGGTGGAACGTATTATTATAGGTCTGCCCAAGCAGATGAATAATGAGGTCTCTGAGAATATGAAGAATATAGAGCCTTTTGTGCGTTCGCTAAAAAAACGTTTGCCCGATATGCCTGTGGAGTATGTAGATGAACGTTTCACTTCTGTCCTCGCACATCGCACGATGCTTGAAGCCGGACTGAAGAAAAAAGACAGGCAAAACAAGGCATTGGTTGATGAGATTAGTGCAACTATTATTTTGCAATCTTATTTGGAAACTAAGCGTTTGTAAAAGAGAGAATAATTAAAAGAATAATTTTAAGATATGATTTTACCTATTTATGTATATGGTCAACCGGTTCTCAGACAGGTAGCGGAAGATATAACTGTGGACTATCCGAATCTGAAGGAACTGATTGAAAATATGTTTGAAACGATGGATCATGCTGACGGGGTAGGACTTGCCGCTCCTCAGATCGGTTTGCCTATTCGTGTCGTTGTTATTAATCTGGATGTGCTTTCTGAGGATTATCCCGAATATAAAGATTTTCGCAAGGCTTATATAAATGCCCATATTGATGTGGTAGAGGGTGAGGAAGTATCTATGGAGGAAGGTTGTCTCAGTTTGCCGGGTATTCACGAGTCTGTGAAGAGAGGCAGCAAGATACACGTAAGATATATGGATGAGAATTTTGTAGAACATAATGAGGTGGTAGAAGGATTTCTGGCACGGGTTATGCAACACGAGTTTGACCATTTGGATGGAAAAATGTTCATAGACCATATCTCTCTCTGCGTAAGCAAATGATAAAAGGAAAATTGAACACGATGCTGAAAGGTAAAGCACGCAGTTCTTATAAAATGAAGCAGGTGAAGTGATATGCCTGACTCTTTGAAATAAAAGTAACGGGTAAAGTTGATCGTATCGATCAATTTTACCCGTTACTTTTTTAGGAAATATCCTGAGTATCTGTCCTGCTCGGAAGTGTTATGGTTGTTTTAAATATACTATCATCATTACCGGGTTATCGTCTTCATTCAATCCTTTTAATGGTTCGATTTGGAGGATGGAAGGAGTTTTTTCAGCCTTTTCAAGAAGTTCAGGAGCTTCCCATACATATAATAGCGTATGGCTGTCAAGTGCTGTTATCGGGCGTAATGGCAAACCTGGAGTTAAGTCATTCTTTATATGGCCTGTGGATACTTTAAAACAGTTTTGGCCTTTTATCGTAAATAGCCATTTGTCTTTCTTGCTCTTTCTCTCCTGCCCAATTAGAGTAAGGCATGAATATGTAAGAGTCAGTCTCTATGGTATTGTATTGGATGTAAGGAGCAGCTACTTCCTGAAAGCGCTTCCCATCGCCGTTCAGATATTCAAATCTGCACTCTATCGGTAAAGAGTACTTACCCATTTGGAATATATATCGAGGCTCCAAAGTTTCTTGGGTAATAGTAAATAGAGTATCGTTATAATATTCTTTATAACAGGTATGGCTTTTGTAATGGAACATATAACGATCTATGTCACTGCTGATCATCCAGCGATATTTACTATTTAAGTCAAATAGGTCCCAACGATTGAAAATTTTCAATGTGTCACCTTTCAGATTAGAAAGGTAAATACGTTCTTTACGTTTTCCGTTATTATTGCGCATGAATGTTGCAGCAATTGTATCCTGAACACGTAACATCGCAAACTCACTTACTTCTATATTAGGAACTTTCATTGCACGGATGAATTTACCTGTTTCCATAGAATAGATATTGATTTTCCCCGTAGTTGTTAACATGTAGACCAATCCTTTTTTTTCATCCACATCGATCTGCATGATCCAGTTAAACTCACCCGGTCCGCCGCCTTTGCGCCCCAGTGTCCGTATGAATTTACCATCTTTTGTGTACTGAAATAATTTATCGATCCATGGTAGGAAGAAATATTCTTTTGTCCGGATGATATTGCTTCCTTTAACCCTCTTATCAGGCATTTATTGTTCGTTTCCAACGGATGTACCGAATCGAATCGGCAATCTCACTCAATAGTATCTCTTGTTCTGTTTCGATGCCTGTTTCAAAAGGTACAATTTGTGGAAATTCGGGTTTAACGATTTGGACTGCGGTGTCAGACAACTGTCCGCTGTTCTTTTTTCCTCCGCAAGATAGTAGCAGAAAGGGTAGCAGTAAAAGAAGTGATTTTTGTCTCATGTTGATTATAATTAGGTGTATAAAAGGTATAATTCGCAATTAGTCTTTTTTATTCAGTGTTTTCCATCTTCGTATGATCTGATTCGTTTCTCAATTTATGTCTATGTTACAAACGTACGTAATAATCGTAATTAAATAAGGAATAGGTCGTTAATTCATGTTAAGGAGGGTTGGGAGGTACTGAATTTTTTTTATCAAACGGACTTATAAAAAAATCAAAAAATATAAAAAGTTGCCCGTAATACCGGTTTAATAGATGAAAAGCATTACTTTTGCTCTACTTAAAAAGTAATCAAAAGCCGATGATTAAAAAGATATTAGCAGCATTATTGTTGTTTCCTACATTTGCATATGCTCAGATAAACACAGACAGGGTGATGATGATTGCCCGAAACGCGTTATACTTTGAGGACTATGTCCTTTCCATTCAGTATTTTAATCAGGTGATTAATGCGAAACCCTATTTGTATGAACCCTATTTTTTCAGGGGACTTGCCAAAATCAATCTGGATGATTACCAGGGGGCTGAAGCCGACTGCGATGCGGCTATCGACAGAAATCCTTTTGTAGTGGGGGCTTATCAGATTCGTGGGTTGGCAAGAATTAAGCAGAATAAATACGATGGTGCAATTGAGGATTATAAAAAAGCGCTCCACTTTGATCCGGAGAATATTACTCTTTGGCACAATCTGACCTTATGCCATATACAAAAAGAGGATTACAAAGCTGCTGAAGATGATTTAGGCAAATTGCTTGCAGTCGCTCCGAAGTATACAAGGGCTTATTTGATGCGTGGAGAAGTCGCTTTGAAACAGCAGGATACGTTGCGTGCCCTGAATGACTTTAATACGGCCATTGAGATGGATAAATATGATCCTGATGCCTGGGCTTCCCGGGCCATCGTCAGGTTGCAGCAAGGGAAGTATGCCGAGGCTGAATCGGATTTAAATCACGCGACACATTTGAATGCTAAAAATGCCGGAAACTATATTAACCGTGCTTTGGCACGCTTCCACCAGAACAATCTGCGCGGTGCTATGAGTGACTATGACCTGGCTCTCGATATTGATCCGAACAACTTTATCGGACACTATAACCGGGGCTTGCTCCGGGCGCAGGTAGGGGACGACAACCGTGCTATCGAGGACTTTGATTTTGTACTTCAGATTGAACCGGACAATATGATGGCTACATTTAATCGCGGATTGCTTCGTGCCCAGACAGGTGACTACCGGGGCGCCATCAAGGATTATACAAAAGTGATCGATGTATATCCAAACTTCCTGGCAGGGTATTATCAGCGTGCCGAGGCACGGAGAAAGATTGGCGACCGCAAAGGTGCTGAAATGGATGAATTTAAAGTTATGAAAGCGCAACTCGATAAACAGAATGGCGTAAGCAATGCTGATAAATCGGTGGCAGACAATAAAAACGGTAATAACAAAGACGAGAATAAAACTCGTAAAAAGTCTGATAAGGATATGAATAATTATCGGAAAATCGTTATTGCAGATAATTCTGAGGTGGAACAAAAATATAAGAGTGACATTCGGGGCCGGGTACAGGATCGTAATGTGAATATTAAAATGGAACCGATGTACGCTCTCACTTACTACGAAAAGATGAGTGATGTGAAGCGGGCCGTGCATTATTATAAATACATTGATGATTTAAATCGTGCCGGTGTTTTACCCAAACGTCTGTATATCACTAATATGGAATCGCCACTTACCGAAGAACAGGTAAAGTTCCATTTTGCACTGATCGATACACATACATCGGCTATTGTTGAAAATCCCAAAGATGCGCGCACACGGTTTTCTCGTGCTCTCGACTTTTATCTGGTGCAGGACTTTGCCAGCTCTATTGAGGACTTGACTCAAGCCATTTTATTGGATGACAGTTTCTTCCCCGCTTATTTTATGCGTTCTTTGGTGCGTTGCAAGCAATTGGAATATCAAAAAGCGGAAGAAGCTAATGCCGCTTCGGCAACACCGGCCACATTGCCGGGTATTTCCGCTCCGCAAAAATCGGAAGTCAGTGCATTGGATTACGACATTGTGAAAAGTGACTTGGATCATGTGATCACTTTGGCTCCTGATTTTGTTTATGCTTATTATAATCGGGCAAATGTGTTGGCTATGCTGAAAGATTATCGTGCGGCGATTGCCGACTATGATAAAGCTATTGAATTGAACAAGGAGTTTGCGGAAGCTTATTTTAATCGTGGATTGACACATATTTTCTTGGGTAACAATAAAAACGGAATAGCTGACTTAAGTAAGGCCGGAGAGTTAGGTATTGTTTCAGCATATAATATTCTGAAACGATTTACAGAGGTGCCGGAATAACATTTTTTAGACAAAAAATAGTAAACTCAAAAAGAAATCCTTATTTTTGCGTGCAATAACGAAAAATATAACATAACATTATGATAAAAATAACATTTCCTGATGGCTCTGTTCGTGAGTATAACGAAGGAGTAAACGGACTGCAAATTGCAGAAAGTATCAGTTCGCGTTTGGCGCAAGACGTACTGGCGTGCGGAGTGAACGGTGAGATTTATGATTTAGGACGTCCCATCAATGAAGATGCTTCGGTAGTACTCTATAAGTGGGAAGATGAACAGGGAAAGCATGCTTTCTGGCACACGAGTGCCCACTTGTTGGCTGAAGCTTTACAGGAACTGTATCCGGGCATTCAGTTTGGTATCGGTCCGGCTATTGAAAACGGTTTCTACTATGATGTTGATCCGGGAGGCGGTCATCAAAGAGGCTGATCTGCCTGCTATTGAAGCGAAGATGGCTGAGTTGGTTGCAAAGAAAGAGGCTGTCGTGCGTCGGGATATTGCAAAAGGCGATGCTTTAAAGATGTTTGGCGACCGTGGAGAAACATATAAATGTGAGCTGATTTCCGAATTGGAAGACGGACATATAACTACATATACACAAGGTGATTTTACGGATCTTTGCCGTGGTCCTCACTTGATGACAACTGCTCCTATTAAGGCGATAAAGCTGACTTCTGTGGCAGGAGCTTACTGGCGTGGCCATGAAGATCGTAAGATGCTGACCCGTATATATGGTATCACTTTCCCGAAAAAGAAGATGCTGGATGAGTATCTGGCTTTAATGGAAGAAGCTAAAAAACGCGACCATCGTAAAATTGGTAAGGAGATGCAGTTGTTCATGTTCTCTGATACGGTGGGTAAAGGATTGCCTATGTGGTTGCCGAAAGGTACTGCTTTGCGTTTGCGCTTACAGGACTTCTTGCGCCGTATACAGACTCGTTATGACTATCAGGAGGTGATTACTCCGCCTATCGGTAACAAGCTGCTGTATGTGACTTCGGGACATTATGCGAAATACGGTAAAGATGCATTCCAGCCCATTCATACACCGGAAGAGGGTGAAGAATACTTCCTGAAGCCGATGAACTGTCCTCATCATTGTGAAATTTATAAGAATTTCCCGCGTTCGTATAAGGATTTGCCTTTACGTATTGCCGAATTCGGAACTGTTTGTCGGTACGAGCAGAGTGGTGAGCTTCACGGGTTGACTCGTGTGCGTAGTTTTACTCAGGATGATGCACATATTTTCTGTCGTCCGGATCAGGTGAAGGGAGAATTCCTCCGTGTAATGGACATTATTTCGATTGTGTTCCGTTCTATGGATTTCGATAACTTCGAAGCACAGATTTCTTTACGCGATAAAGTGAATCGTGAAAAATATATCGGTAGTGATGAAAACTGGGAAAAAGCCGAGCAGGCCATTATTGAAGCATGTGAGGAAAAAGATTGAAGGCAAAGATAGAATATGGTGAAGCTGCTTTCTATGGCCCTAAATTGGATTTTATGGTGAAAGATGCCATCGGTCGCCGCTGGCAGTTAGGTACTATCCAGGTTGACTATAATTTGCCGGAGCGCTTCGAACTGGAATATATGGGATCGGATAATCAGAAACACCGTCCGGTAATGATTCACCGTGCTCCGTTTGGATCTATGGAACGCTTTGTCGCTGTATTGATTGAGCATACTGCCGGTAAATTCCCGTTGTGGTTGACTCCGGAACAGGTAGTTATTCTCCCGATTAGTGAAAAATTCAACGAATATGCAGAGAAAGTGAAAACTTATCTGAAGATGAAGGAAATTCGTGCTATTGTAGATGATCGTAATGAAAAAATCGGGCGTAAGATACGCGACAATGAGATGAAACGTATTCCGTATATGCTGATTGTCGGTGAGAAAGAAGCCGAAAATGGGGAAGTTTCTGTTCGTCGACAGGGCGAAGGGGACAAAGGAACCATGAAATTTGAAGAATTTGGTGAAATTTTGAACGAAGAAGTTCAGAATATGATAAATAAATGGTAACTTTGCGCCCAATTGTAAAAGCACAGCATTTTGGTAATGTTCTAAAGACAGCTTTTACTTTAATACATAATTAAATTTGGTAGACAATAAAAAACAAACTGGAAGTAAACGTTATTTAATGAAGAATGACAGCATGAAATCGCAATACCGGATCAATGAACAGATCCGTGCGAAAGAAGTCCGCATTGTAGGTGATGATGTAGAACCTAAAGTATATCCCATTTTTCAGGCTTTAAAATTGGCTGAAGAAAAAGAACTGGATCTCGTGGAGATTTCTCCCAATGCCCAACCACCTGTTTGTCGTATTATTGACTACTCTAAGTTTCTGTATCAGTTAAAGAAGCGTCAAAAAGAACAAAAGGCTAAGCAGGTAAAAGTAAATGTAAAGAGATACGTTTTGGTCCGCAAACAGATGACCATGACTATAACTTTAAGTTGAAACATGCCAAAGGATTTTTGGAAGATGGTGACAAGGTGAAAGCTTATGTTTTCTTTAAAGGTCGTTCCATTCTTTTTAAAGAACAGGGTGAGGTGCTTTTGTTACGCTTTGCCAATGATCTGGAAGATTATGCAAAAGTAGACCAGTTGCCGGTGTTGGAAGGCAAACGTATGACCATTCAACTTTCTCCGAAAAAGAAAGAAAGTGCAACGAAAAAGCCTGCAACTCCCAAACCAGCTACTCCGGCTGCAGTAAAAGCTGAAAAACCGGCTGGAGATAATGAAGAGTAAGAAAAATGCGTAACGCGCAGGTATAGTGCGTTGCCATATCATTTAATAATTTAAAAACAATTAAGATGCCAAAGATGAAGACTAACTCCGGTTCTAAAAAAAGGTTTGCCCTTACCGGAACAGGTAAAATCAAAAGAAAGCACGCTTTTCACAGTCACATTTTGACTAAAAAGTCTAAGAAAAGAAAAAGAAACCTGTGCTACTCTACAACTGTTGATACAACAAATGTAAGCCAGGTTAAGGAACTCTTAGCTATGAAGTAATCAAAAGCGTACAAAGTATTATTAAAGTTATTAACCGAATGCTTTAGCTTTAAGTTCGTTACGTGAAGTAACGGCGCTAACATTCAAAAAAGAGAAAACTATGCCAAGATCAGTAAATCATGTTGCTTCAAAAGCAAGAAGAAAGAAAATTTTGAAATTGACCAGAGGTTACTTTGGTGCAAGAAAAAATGTATGGACCGTAGCTAAAAACACTTGGGAAAAGGGTTTGACTTATGCGTTCCGTGACCGTAGAAACAAGAAGAGAAACTTCCGTGCTCTTTGGATACAGCGTATCAACGCTGCTGCACGTCTGGAAGGAATGTCATATTCTAAACTGATGGGTGGTCTGCACAAAGCCGGTATTGAAATTAACCGTAAGGTTTTGGCTGACTTAGCTGTTAACCATCCGGAGGCTTTCAAGGCTGTGGTTGCTAAGGCTAAAGTTGCTTAAGTTTCAACAGTTTTAAGATTTAGAAAATGCCGGGTACAATAATGTATCCGGCATTTTTCGTCTTAAAGACTAAGTTTACATTTCAAAAAATAGTCTAAGAAAGAAACAAAATTTCGCTTTTCCTTGTTTATCTCACAAAAACTATCTATATTTGTTGTAGTAAAATATTAGCCGCATTGATTGGATCGGGAAACTCATCAATTAAACTGAAAACCGAGACAAGCTTCGCTTCTCAATGGCGGGCCACATCCTTCGGGATAACTTTATAGTCGGTGGATTACAAAGAGGACGGGCACTCAAATCATGTCATTCGGAGTTTCATCACATCATCGGTGCGGCTTTTTAAATAAAAGGAAGAGGGCGGTAATCATCTAAAGACTACCGTCCTTTTTTTATGCTGTTTTCTTTAATACATATACATTATAGTTATGATATTCTATTTTTCAGGAACTGGAAATTCTAAATGGATTGCGGAGCAGATCGCTAAGGCACAAAACGAAGTGCTTGTTTTTATGCCGAATGCCATCAGAGACGGAATAGAAGAGTTTGTGTTGGCGGATGATGAAAAAGTAGGTTTTGTTTTCCCTGTTTATTCATGGGGACCTCCGTTGAGCGTATTGCGGTTCTTGGATTGGATTACTTTATCTAATTATCATTCTCAATACGTCTTTTTTGTCTGTTCCTGCGGAGATGATACAGGGCTGACGGAAGAACTCTTTCGCCGGGCATTGTCTCGTAAAGGAATGGAGTGTAATGCCGGTTTTTCAGTGGCTATGCCTAATAATTATGTTTTGCTTCCCGGATTTGATGTGGATAAGAAGGAACTGGAGAAAAAGAAGTTGGATGAAGCAGTTGGCAGGGTAGAAGAGATTAATGATTCGATAACCGGAAAGAAAATAGGTTTTCATTGTAATGAGGGAAGTTTTCCATGGTTTAAAACCAAAGTACTCAATCCGCTCTTTAATCGTTTTATGACCTCGGCAAAACCATTTTACGCCACTGATGATTGTATCGGGTGTAAACGTTGTGAAAGGATATGTCCGGTTGGGAACGTGGTGATGATAGGGTGGAGGCCTGTGTGGGGAATGGATTGTACATCCTGCCTGGCTTGCTATCATGTTTGTCCGAAGCATGCTGTGCAGTACGGAAGGAGGACTAAACGTAAAGGACAGTATTTAAATCCCAATGTGAGTATTTCACATGAGGCGGCCGCCCAATAGTAATAAGCGTATTGATAAGTGAAAAAACCTTTGTATGATCTGTTTAGAGAAAATACAAAGGTTTCTTTGGATAGTTAATCTTTTATTGTAATCCGGCAATTGGATAAATCTTCGATGATGGCAAGAGACTCTACTCTTACTCCTCTTTCTTCAAGTGTTTTACGCCCATTTTGAAATGCTTTTTCAATGATGAATCCCATTCCAACCAGATTTGCACCGGACTGTTTGATCAAATCAATGACACCTAAAGCGGCGTTTCCATAAGCTAAAAAATCATCGACGAATAATACGTTGTCTTTCGGAGTGAGGAAGTCGGAACTGATGACTACTTCATAATCACGGTCTTTGGTGAAAGAGTGTACTGTGGTACTTAGCGCATTCTGAATTGTTCTGGGCGATTTTTTTTTGGCAAAAACGACTGGCAAGTCCATTAAATATCCCGTCATTATGGCCGGAGCTATTCCGCTGGCTTCAATGGTCATGATCTTATTGACGTTTGTCCCTGCAAAGAGACGTACGAATTCTACGCCAATTGACTTCATTAGCACTGGGTCCATCTGGTGGTTGATGAAACTGTCTACTTTGAGAATTCCCCCCTCATAACATTTTCCGTCCTGTAGGATTCTTTTTTTTAATAATTGCATGATTTATAATGATAAATTTAATGTGCCTAATATACCAATGTATTTATGAATGGTGTACATTGGTATATTTAGGTTCATTGAATGATTATTTATTGTTTCTCAGATCTTTTACTCTGACAGCTTTGCCTTCGCTCTGAGGTAAAGAGCCTTTTTTTACCAACTTGAGTTTAGGTGTAACAAGTATCTCGTCTTTTAGCTGGCGGGTAATGTCTTTGCGTATCTTTTCCAGTTCGATATAATTGTCGGTAGAAAGATCACTCAGTTCTACTTCTACAATCATCTCGTCTTGATTGTTCACAGTTTCGAGCGTATGAGATAATTGCTTCCTAGTTCGGGGAATTGTACCAATATCTTTTCTACTTGCATGGGGAATATATTTACTCCCTTGATAATGAACATATCATCACTACGGCCTTTAATACGGTCTATCCGGATATGGGTACGGCCACAAGGACAGTTTCCCGGTAAAATGCGGGTAAGGTCACGTGTGCGATAGCGTATTAGTGGCATCATTTCACGATCAAGAGTAGTGAGTACAAGTTCACCGATTTCTCCTTCGGGTACAGGTTCACCTGTCTCGGGATTAATGATTTCCACATAATAGCAATCTTCCCAAAAATGCATGCCATTCTGCTCGGTACATTCAAATGCAACACCCGGACCATTCATCTCAGTCATGCCAAAGCTATTGTATGCTTTCACGCCAAGCATGCGTTCGATCTTTTTCCGCTGTTCGTCTGTATGCGGTTCAGCACCGATTACGAGCGTTTTAAGGGTGGTACTGCGCGGATCGATACCTTCCTCCTGAAAAACTTCGGCCAGGCGGATGGCGTAGCTGGGGATCGCATGCAAAGCTGTTGTCTTAAAGTCGGTGATAAACTTGATCTGACGCTTACTGTTGCCGGCAGCAGCGGGTACGGTCAATGCTCCCAGTCGTTCGGCTCCGTATTGGAATCCCAGTCCGCCGGTAAACATACCATAACCTGAACTGTTTTGAAAAACATCCGTATTACGTATACCTACACAATATAAGCATCGCGCAACCAGATTGGCCCATGAATCTAAGTCATGCTGTGAATGGACAATGACTGTCGGTGTTCCCGTTGTGCCGCTTGAAGAGTGGATGCGTACTCCGTCTTCTTTCATATTTCCTGCAACAAGTCCGAAAGGATAATTTGCCCGCATATCCGCCTTTGTGGTAAAAGGCAATTTACGGATGTAGTTTAAAGACTGGATACTCTCCGGTAATGCCATGCTCTTGAAATACTTTCTTATAATAAGGGGCATTGGCTGCTATATTTATTGTTTTTAAGCCGTTGGAGTTGTAATTCCTGTAGCTTCTTGCGACTCATGGTCTCTATCTCTTCTTCCCAATATTTTGTATTCATGGCTTCTGATATTTATTTAGATAGGGGATAATATATCAAGGTGATAATGCGACGATTGTTTCAATCACATTATCACCTTTTCCCATATTCAATTATCTCTGGTTATTTCATCGTTTTTCTGCGATCTCTTTCCGGCGGCCAAAGCTTTTAAATTCAATTCGACTATTGCATCGCCTTTCCGCTGGAATATTTCACGGATACTATCTTGTATCTTTTCATAATCAATGCCTAAAAACGGGATAGTGGCACCTAATAGAACGATGTTGGCAACTCGTGTAGACCCTAATTCTTTAGCTACTTTATCTACGTTCAATACGACTTTGTGTGGCAGTTTATTAATTTCTGCCATAACATCTGATTCAGCCGGATAATTGGGGATATTAACGAACGGAGTTTCATTCGTGACCAACCAACCCTCATGACCGAGGTAGGGCAGATATCTGAGTCCTTCCATGGGTTCGAGTGAAATGATTAAATCGCATTTACCCGAAGGAATCAAGTCGGAAGCAATGGGCTGATCGCTTATTCGGAGATTTGACTGTACATCTCCACCTCTCTGGCTCATGCCGTGTACTTCTGCCTGTTTCATATACAGACCATCTTTAAGAGCGGCCTTTCCGATTACTGTGGCGATAGACAGGATGCCTTGTCCGCCTACACCTGATAATATGATATCTTTTTTCATGGCTTACTTACTTCTTTTTTTACGTGCTAATGTTTGTATACACTCTCTGCGCGGGATGATAACGGATACTCCTTTATAATTAATTTCTTCGCGTATGATTTGCTTCATCTCTTCATAGTTCTTTTTCAATGGAACTACTACGCGAATGTGAGCCGGATCTACACCTAATCCGGCGCAAATGGCTTCAAGGCGACCTGTGCCGGCAGAATCTTGTCCACCGGTCATTGCTGTTGTTTCGTTGTCCGAAATGACGATGGTAACATTGGCATTTTCGTTGACACAGTCCAATAGTCCGGTCATGCCCGAATGAGTAAAAGTTGAGTCTCCGATTACGGCAACAGCAGGATGGAGTCCTCCATCGGAGGCACCCTTGGCCATGGTAATAGAGGCTCCCATGTCCACACATGAATTGATTGCGTTGAATGGGGCGTTTGCTCCTAAAGTGTAGCAACCGATATCGCTGAAAACTTTGTGAGTGGGGTATTCTTCTTTTAGCACTTGAGTCAGTGTAATATACATGTCTCGGTGGCCGCACCCTTCACACAATGCCGGCGGACGCATTTCTACAATATTCGGAACATTGAATTCCGAGCTGTTCTCTTTGCCGAGCGCACGTGCAACCGTGTCCGATTCAATTCACCGTCTTGTGATAATGTACCGTCAAGACGGCCTTTTACTTTTAATCCGATACCCAGATATCCTTTCAATTGTTTTTCAACAAATGGTTGTCCGTCTTCTAAAACAAGGATTTCGTCGCAAGCGTCGATTAATTGCATCAATTGTTTCTTGGGAAGCGGATATTGTCCAACTTTTAATACCGGATATTCGCAACCTTCCGGATAATTCTCCATTAGATAGTTGTAACCGATTCCACAAGCTACAATACCAGTTTTCTTATTGGGGCCATCGATATATCTGTTATATGGTGACTCTTCTGATGCTTTGATGAATTCTTCCTGGCGTGTGAGTAGTACTTTATAACGTTTGCGTGCGTTGCCCGGGAGCAGGATAAATTGGCGCGGGTCTTCGCTGAACGAAATTTCGTTTTGTGGCTTTTGTGCTTTGTTTTCTACACCTGAACGAGAGTGAGCCAGACGTGTCACCATACGCATTAGTATCGGTTCACCTATCTTTTCAGAAAACTCAAAACCGTTGTACACCATGTCATAAGCTTCCTGCTGGTTGCTCGGTTCGTACATCGGGATCAAAGAGAAATCGCCATAAAAACGGCTATCCTGTTCGTTTTGCGATGAATGCATGCTGGGGTCATCTGCTGCTACTACAATTAGTCCGCCTTTTACACCTGTGATGGCCGAATTGATAAAACAGTCGGCAGCTACGTTCATTCCTACATGTTTCATGCAGACTAATGCACGTTTGCCAACAAAAGACATACCTAAGGCAGCTTCCATTGCCGTCTTTTCGTTGGCACACCAACGGTTGTGTATGTTACGCTCGCTCGTAATAGGAGCCATTTGAATATATTCGGTAATTTCAGTAGATGGAGTGCCGGGATAAGCGTAAACGCCTGAAAGTCCGGCATCCAATGCTGCTTGCGCAATGGCTTCGTCGCCAAGTAAGAGTTGTTTGCTCATATCTTATTTTCTTTTGGTGTTAATCACGTATTTTGTTATAATATCGGGCAAAGATACATTTTTAAGATCATTTTATCACGGGATTACTTAAAAATCTTTCTTTCATTCAGCGCTTTCCAGTATTTTCTTGCATTAACCATATGATCTGCATAGTTGGAGGCAAAATTATGCGTACCGGAGAAATCTTCTTTTGCGCACATATAGATATAGTTATGCTTTACATAATTCAAGACACTGTCCAGCCCTTTGGGTGATGGTATCCGGATAGGGCCCGGAGGCAGTCCCGCATTCAGGTAAGTGTTATAGGGAGACTGTACGTCTAAGTGTTGATTGGTGATTCTGCGTAACCCGAAATCTTGTAGTGCGAATTTGATAGTCGGGTCGGCTTGCAGGGGCATGCCGGCATGTAATCGGTTGATGTACAATCCTGCAACCATAGGCTTTTCTGCATTGTTGTTGGTTTCTTCTTCTACGATGGAGGCCAGCGTGCAAACTTCTTCAGGAGTCATCCCTATTGCTTGGGCCTTTGAGAGTCGGTCTTTGTTCCAAAATTTATCATGCTCTTTCTTCATTCGGGCTAAAAAAGTCTGCTGCACTGACATCCCAATATACCTGATATGTTTCGGGAATAAATAAGCAGGGGATGGTGGCTTCTGTGTATCCCATTTTTTCCAGAAAAATAGAGTCGTATAGTGCCATGGCAATTTCAGCGGAATCTATCATTAACTGTTTCCCTACGCTGCGGACTAATCTGTCAAGTGTTCGGACACTTCCAATTGTCAGGTTGACAGGAGTTTGATAGCCTCTTGATAATCTACTGTATAATTGATAAGTGTTATCTCCGGGTTTGATGGCGTAACGTCCGGTATGGATATTTTTACTATATTCACGGAAATGGGACATCCATTTGAAGCCATTAAAGCTATGAGGGTTTCCTTGCTTTCTTATTTTATTGAAGATGGAGTCTGTAGTATCATCGCGGTCTATATAGATATAAGTTGTCTTACTTGGATGAAACTGGGGGTAAAATAGGTAGTAATAGACTGTTCCTGTACCGGCGATACAAATGAAGAAAAAAGTAGCCAGTATGCTGAGAAATATTTTCTTTCTTTTCTTATTCATATAGAATATCTAATGGTTATAAAATCGTGCCAAAGTTAAGAAGATTTCAATGATGATTGCTCTTGGATAATAAATGTTTTCTATCTGTTTAGTTATTATTTGCTTTTGGGGACTGTTGGTTTTTTTCAATTCTTATCTTTCAATTGATGTGTTTGGGTTTAGATGCTCCATAAGGTGGTATCTATCCGACTTTCTATTTCATTTTCTAAAGAATCGGGGAGTGAAGAAAAGAAATCCAGTCCGGTGAGTTGTTCAATGCTGTCAATAGAGACGGCATAATTTCGTAAAGGTGCTATTGCGCGTTCATTCTTAAAAATAAATCCGATAGCTTTGGGAGTGGAGCCGTGAAGAGAGAGAATGACCTTAAAGAACTTTGATGGAACAGTCACCCGGCTTTTGCCGATTACCGGAGATTTTTTATTCGTGACCGGGCCGCAAATAATAAGGATTGCGCTATCGGCTACAGCCCATTCGCGGACCTTGTCCTCCAGTGTTTTCCATTTCCGACGGTTAAGTTCGGGATGTTGCGGACATACATTGCTGAAATAAAAGGATTCTTTCATGGCTTCATTACTCCATTTCATGTCGGCAGCAGGTGCCATATGACCTTTGTCAAATCCGGAACGGGAATAATCAGAATTGTTTGCCATACCTCCTTTCACGACAGGATCGGCGATGAATCGTTCGTTTCTTTTTATATTCCCTTGTGTCTTTTGCTTGGTGAGTTCGTAAGCTACCCAATTGGGGATCTTTTTATCCTTATTATAAGACACAGTATAACCTTTGTGATGAATTATCTGCTCTGTTAATGGGAATTGGGAAACCGGAACCTTCAGATTTTCATCGTGAGAATAATTGGGACGTGCAACATTCGGTCTTGATACTTTGGTTGCCTGAAAGAATACAGCTTGAATTTCCGGTGTGCAGAGATAGACTCCGTAGATTAATGGTAAAATCGCAAATAGAGCTATTATCCAAAAGCTCTTAAACGAATTGTGGTGTTGCTTTTTAGATGGTCTTTTTCGCTTATTTTTCATGATATTGAAAATTTAAAGCCGGGCGTTTCGAATAATATATTGAGCGAGTCATTGTTGACACTCTCAGAATAACTATTGGGGGTGATTTTTGTCGCATCAAAATTAATCAATCGATCAAGAAGTAGCAAATTAAACAGGTAGAATTATGAAAGCGGCCATTGATTACAAAAAAGCAAATAGTGCACTAATCGGCGTTGACACATTCGAGGGTATATTGGGTTATATTGTAGCGACAGTTATTTCAAATAAGAATATTCAAGCTCATGAAAGGAGCGGGAAGATATATGAATGAATTTGATTATATGGAAGTATAGCATAAAACGAGGAACTAATAGAATATAGTTATCTGCCTGCAAATGATACCGCCTTTGTAAAACTTTTACGCAGACGGTTTATGCATTAGCGGATATTATGACTCTGTTTGAACTTTTTTTTGAATAAACTTTTATATAGATTTTATCGATCTGTTTTGAGTTCCTTTTCGATTTATTCCCTCGTTTTTATTCGTCACATAACCCGCTATGCAGCTCACAAAACGGGAAAATATCTTCGAAAACAAATCTCAAAACAGCTTCGAGCGAAATTTAAACAGACCTCAAAGAGCAACGATTTTTTCAGCGAATGGCTTCCAGGCTTTGTTCTGCTTGTATGTTTCGACAAGGTTTTGGGGAACTCTTATCTTTTGAATTCCTGGCGGTACGGGGTAATAGTCGGCAGTAACCATCGTAGGCGACATTAATGAAATTTCGTCCAGCGAAACAGCATTTCCGAAAGCATTGAAGTCTAATGCCTTCACACTTGCGGGTAAAATAAGAGTTTTTACTTGACACTTGTTCAGAGCACTTATTCCTATTTTAACTATGCTTGCGGGAATTTTAAGAACAGTGAGTTTAGGAGAATGGTTAAAACATTCGCTCACTATTGCTGCCGTCCTGTCAACAGGCGAAGGTGTTGTCCGGGTTCCGTAAGTTTCGATGGTAGTAAGTTCGGGACAGCTGTAGAAAGAGCGGTCAATGTGGTAAATAGTATTCGGAAGGGTTACTTTCTGAATGGAACTGCCGGAAAAGGCCTCCAGGTCAATCACTTCACTTCCTTCGGGCAGAGTCAATTCTTTCAAGTTCTTTGTCTCTATGAAAGCCGATGCACCTACAATCTTAAAAGTGGAAGGCAAAGATATAGAAGATATACCGGATTTCCCGAAAGCTCCGTTCTGTAGTTCTTTGACGGAAGTATGGCTTATGTCGATAACATTCAGATCAGTACACCCGTAAAATGCCTCCTTTCCAACAATTTCCAAAGAAGCAGGCAGTGCTATTTTTTTTATTCCGGAAAATAAAAAGGCCTCTTCCGGCAATTCCTTAATCGATGTGTGGCTTAAATCGACGATTTTCAGATTTCTGCAATAAGCAAATGCTGCCTGCTCAATCGTACTCAAAGAGGCAGGGCACAGAAGTTCACTCGCTTTGATATTCTTATTTTCAAAGGCCTTTGATCCTATTGTGCGAATACCATCCGGGAAGGTTATTGATGTAAAGTCGGAATCAATGACACTTACAACTTTATCTCCGTCTACTTTTACAGGTAATATTTGCACATCAAAAGATACTTGTTTACCATCCAATTCAAGTGTCACTATTTGAAGTTGTGCCGGTACGGAAGAATTGAAACCTTGTACCCAATCAGCAGATGGAGCTGAATTTTCTTTTATCGTACCATCGGCATAGTTTATTTCAAGTACCATATTACTGAGGGAGAGAGGCTCTCCCAATGTATATACGGTTTTTGAAGGTAAAGTCTTAATTGAAATCGCTTGAATATCATTAATCAGCACTTGTATTTTAAAAGTAACGGTAAAACTGCCTTTGTGTACCTCTAAAATCTGATCGTTTTCGGGTACCGTACTGTTGAATAAAGTGAATTAGTATTTTTTAGGAAGTATTTAAGATGTTTGGTTTGAATAAAATAATTTAAATGTCATATCGGATACATCCAATTCTTCTCCTATGAAATATATTCTTTTTCCAGGTAGTTTATCAATCTCGATTTTTACTATTGTATTAGGAATTAATTCGTTTGGAGAGTCTTTGGAACATGCACCCAAGAAAGTCATTGACAGAAGGAAAACATAAATAAAGTAAAACTGCTTTTGCTTCATCTTTTTCTATTTTTTTATGCGGACATAATTATCCTTAAACTAAAGAACAAGAACAAGGGGGGAAATGTTCTTGATGCCATTGAGCACAAAATGTTTTTATGTAATAGTAATATTGGTAATGTTTTGGTTACCAGTGAACTTTTCGATTGATGCTTTTCAGGAATCTTTGGAAAATCGTTTGCTGACGATAGGCTTTTACTGTGTGTTACGTCGTTATTGATTCTTTTTCTGGCACTTTCTACGCTCAGATCTATTTTCTTTCTGTCAGATGTCGGAAGTGTTGTATGAGCAAATGGCTGTATCTCACATCAGAGTAGTCCGTTTTTGATAGCTTCGTTTATTCCTGCTTTAATAGGATATAGGCGGATCCGATACCCTGCATCGCTATAGCCGTTTGCTTTCATCTATTTGTCAAAATGCTCTATAGTAATAGGATTCATTATAGTCATTGATAAATTGCCTTCGGCTGTTTCGAATACTTTTAATGTACCTTTGTTCATTTGGGCATAACTTTTCCATTCTTCTACTGGAAGTTACTCTATACGATTGCATATAAAGTTATTAAAAATGAATACATAGGATGGATGTTTTTTTGTTGAGATACACAACAAGATAGGAAAATATTTCCTGCTGTTGGTTTTGCCTTTAGAATAGTAAAGGATAATATTGCCATAAGCTATACTTTTGTGACACCCCATCAGACGCTTCCAATGATTTAGATGTGTTCGGTTTCACTTTTTTATAGCTTTGTAAACTGCCCTATATATGATGACCCTTTTATATGTCTTATAAAAGAGCCGCTAGCCAGACTTGAACTGGCGACCTACGCGTTACGAATGCGTTGCTCTACCGACTGAGCTATAGCGGCGTGACACTTTACCGTTTACGGCGTGCAAAATTACAGCTTTATTTTTAAAAACAAAATGAATCTATACTTTTTTCGTGATAATTTCTCTGAAATGTTTATAAAATAAAAAGGTTAGGGATTAAATTAGAAAATAGTTGTAGATTCAAATATTTAAACTCATATTTGCATATTTACTGATAAATCTACTTTTATATTACTATGAATATACGATTTTATTATAAGTATCTTTCATCGCGAGTTGCTTCAAAATGGCTGATACTTGCTGTCGATGTTCTTTTAGTGATCTTTTCAATGTTTCTGGCAAGCCTTTTGCAAATAGGTCTGTCGGCATTAGTCTTTGAGTTTTCGTTGTGGGTGTGGACAACACTGTTTTGTGTAATATTCAATGTGTGCTTCTTTCATCTGAATCGTACTTATGTAGGGGTCATTCGATATTCTTCCTTTATTGATATTTCTCGTATTTTCATTTCCTTAACTTTGGGATATTTGGTTACCTGTGTAGGCAATTTGCTTTGATGGGGTGGAGTGGACGAGAAGTATTGCCGATTAGTGTTATTCTTACAGCTTATATCGTCAATTTCTCCTTGATGGTCTGTTTGCGTATTTTGGTGAAAATGATCCATGAGTTGATGACTTTCGATCGTAGACATAGTATTCGGGTGTTTGTTTATGGTTCGAAGGGAGCTGGTATTAATATTGCTAAATCATTACGAGTTAGTAGAAGTAATCATTTTAGATTAAAAGGATTTATTTCAGACGATACAGGCTTTATAGGGAAGCAGACGATGGGGTGTAGAGTATATGCGAATAATGAATCTCTGTTTGATATTTTAGAAGAAGAGAGAATTGAAGCTATTATTGTTTCTTCTGAGAAAGTGCACCGACTTGAAACCTCCGGTATGATTGACCGGTTGATAGCCGAGGATATTCGTATTCTTACAGTTCCTCCATTCAATGATCTGGGAAAGGAAGGTATGCAAATAAAGGATATTCAGATAGAAGATTTGTTACAGAGACCCTATTCATGTAGATATTCGAAAAATATCTTCCCATATAGAAGGAAAGAGAATAATGATTACGGGAGCTGCCGGTTCAATTGGGCGTGAAATGGTGAGGCAGATAGCCGGATTGAATCCATATAAATTAATTTTGGTTGATCAGGCAGAATCACCTTTGCATAATGTACAATTGGAACTGTTGGATAATTGGCGGGATATTGATGCTAAAATGCTGGTTGCCGATGTGACTAACCAAACGCGAATGGAATCAATCTTTAAAGACTATCGTCCGCAGTATGTTTTCCATGCTGCTGCCTATAAACATGTGCCCATGATGGAAGATAATGTATCTGAAGCCATACAGGTGAATGTGTTGGGTACTCGTATTATGGCTGACTTAGCTGTAAAATATGGTGTGGAAAAGTTTGTGATGGTCTCTACGGATAAGGCTGTCAATCCGACTAACGTAATGGGATGTAGTAAAAGACTTGCTGAGATTTATGTTCAGTCTCTCGCACATCAATTATCTAAATATGTCAATGATGGGGCATTAGTGAAATTTATCACAACTCGTTTTGGGAATGTGCTTGGCTCGAACGGATCTGTGATACCTAGATTTAAACAACAGATAGAGAAAGGAGGGCCGGTTACTGTAACGCATCCTCAAGTTATACGTTATTTTATGACTATTCCGGAAGCGTGTCAATTGGTATTGGAAGCGGGAAGTATGGGTAATGGGGTGAAATCTATATTTTGATATGGGCAATCCTGTGAAGATTGTTGATCTAGCCAGAAGAATGATCTATTTGAGTGGGCAGAAAAATATAAAAATAGAGTTTACCGGCTTGCGGCATGGTGAGAAGCTATACGAAGAGTTATTGAATGTGAAAGAGTTCACTTGTCCTACCTACCATGAAAAAATAATGATAGCCAAAGTTCGTGAGTATGATTATGAAGAGGTTAAGCAAGAAATTCAAAAGTTAATAGATTTGAGCTATACTTCTGACACCATGGGAATTGTCGCTTCTATGAAAAAGATAGTTCCTGAATTTGTAAGCAAGAATTCGGAGTTTGAGATATTAGATAAAGCCTCTTTTTATCTATTTTCGAAAACTTAGGAATGAAATAAATGTATATTATGAAAATAATATATTACCTTTGTGGCCGATTTATAATTTATTAGAGGAACACTAAAGATTAATCAGAATATCTTATGCGTAGATTTATTACACTATTCTTCTTGATTTTTACCTTGTCCGGAGTGGCTGTAGCTCAGCAAATGTCCGATGATCAGGTCGTGCAGTATGTAAAAGATGCTCAAAAGATGGGTAAAACTCAGAAGCAGATTACAACAGAGTTGATGAGAAGGGGCGTTACGAAAGAACAAGTCGAACGCATTCAGGAAAAATATGAAAATGGAAGTGGCAGTACCGGTACACAGAACAACCAGAACTCAACAAGGTCGCGTACGCGTACTCAGCAAAATGATGAAAGTGATTACTCTAATCGCTCTCAAAAAAATCTGAAAGATCAGAAAAATCAAAAGAACCAGAAGAATATAAAAGGGCTTCGTCAGTCGAACAACCAGAAAAACAAGCGTGGAATGGGAGATGAGAATCTGGAAATGACAGATGAAGACATGATGAATGAGGAAGACTGGTCTGACGAGTACACCGTGAAGCCGGAAGAGGATCCGACTCAACAAATTTTCGGACATAATATTTTTACGAACGAGAACCTTACATTTGAACCCAATCTGAATATAGCAACTCCTGTAAGCTATCGTTTGGGACCTGGAGACGAGGTGATTATAGATGTGTGGGGAGCTTCTCAGACTACAATCAGACAAACCATTTCTCCGGAGGGTAGTATTTTAGTCGATAATCTTGGTCCTATTTACCTAAGTGGAATGACTGTTCGTGAGGCTAATAATGCGGTACGTCGTGAATTTGCGAAAATCTACGCAGGTATATCCGGCCCGAATCCTAATACTTCAGTTGATCTGACGTTAGGCAATATCCGTACTATTCAAATTAGTATTATGGGAGAAGTTGCTGTTCCGGGTACTTATGCGCTCTCGGCATTCTCTTCTGTATTCCATGCTCTCTATCGTGCCGGTGGTGTTAATAAGATAGGTAGTTTACGTAGTATTAAAGTTGTGCGTAACGGCAAAAAAATAGCAGATCTGGATGTTTACGATTTCATAATGAAGGGGAAACTGAATGACGATGTTCGTTTGCAAGACGGTGATGTGGTCATTGTTGATCCATATGAATCTTTAGTGCAGATTACCGGTAAGGTAAAACGTCCGATGTTTTATGAGATGAAGCCTTCTGAGACAATGGCTACTATTTTAAAATATTCAGGTGGTTTCACCGGGGATGCTTATAAAAAAGCTATACGCTTAATTCGTAAAACAGGCCGTGAGCATCAGGTTTATAATGTAGATGAAATGGATTATTCGGTATTTAAACTGGATGATGGAGATGTGCTGGCTGTGGATTCGGTATTGGAGCGTTTTGAAAACCGTGTTGAAGTCCGTGGTGCTGTTTATCGTGCCGGTATGTACCAAATCGATGGAACTGTAAACACAGTAAAACAATTAATAAAGAAAGCTGAAGGAGTGAGAGGGATGCTTTCTTAAACCGTGCTATCATCGATCGTGAGAATGATGATCTTACTCATGAGATGATTCAAATTGATTTAAAGGGATTGTTGAATGGTACTGTAGCTGATATTCCTCTTCAGAAAAATGATATCCTTTATATTCCGAGTATTGAAGATTTGAAGGAGGAAGCAACCCTTACGATTCATGGTGAAGTAGCCAATCCGGGTACTTATTTGTATTCATCCAATATGTCGGTTGAAGACCTTGTTTTACAAGCCGGAGGATTATTGGAGGCAGCTTCGACAGCCCGTGTGGATGTGTCCCGACGAATAAAAAATTCAAAAAGTACTGAATTGAGTAATATAGTTGGTAAGACTTTCTCTTTTGAATTGAAAGATGGTTTTCTTGTAGGAGGTGATCAGGATTTCCATTTGGAACCTTTTGACGAAGTATATATTCGTCGTAGCCCTGCTTATCATCAACAACAAAATGTTACAGTTGGAGGCGAGGTTTTATTTGGTGGACGTTATGCGCTATCAAAGAAGAACGAACGTCTTAGTGATTTGATTTCTAAAGCGGGCGGTATTACTCAAGATGCTTATGTGAAAGGTGCCCGTTTGATTCGTAAAATGACAGAAGAAGAGTTGCGCCGCAAGGAGGATGCACTTCGTATGGCTAATAAGGGTGGAGCTGATTCCATTTCTGTTAAGACCCTTGATGTCTCTGATACTTATTCTGTCGGTATTGAGTTGGAAAAGGCTTTGGCTAATCCGGGGTCAGACTTTGATATGGTATTACGTGAAGGCGATATTTTGTTTGTGCCGGAGTATGTAAGTACCGTCAAAATCAATGGTGCTGTGATGTATCCCAATACAGTATTATATAAGAAAGGCGAAAGTTTGAAATACTATATTAATCAGGCCGGTGGTTTTGCAAGTCTTGCAAAGAAAAAAAGAGCTTTTGTGGTTTATATGAATGGAACAGTGTCTCGTTTACGTACGGGAAATTCTAAAGCGATAGAACCAGGCTGTGAGATTATCGTGCCAAGTAAAGATCCGAAGAAGAGAATGTCGGCAGCCGAAATTATAGGAATGGGTACTTCTGCTGCTTCATTAGCAACTATGATTGCAACGATGGTTAACCTCTTTAAGTAGTAATAACTATGACTGAAGATAAGAATATAAATAAAACGACTCCGCAATCTGAGGAACAAGAAATTGATCTGATAGAGTTGGCTCAGAAAGTTTGGGCCGGTCGTAAATTAGTATTAAAGGTTTGTGGTGTTGCCGTGTTAGTAGGACTTGTAGTGGCTTTTAGTATTCCTAAAGAGTATTCTACAAGTGTAACACTGGCACCGGAAACAGGTAGCAAGTCTTCTACTGGAGGCAGGGGGGCATTAGCCGCTATGGCCGGTATTAATCTTGGCAGTTCAACCGGAGAAGATGCACTTTCTCCCGAATTGTATCCTGATATTGTTAGTTCCACACCTTTTCTATTGGAAATGTTCGATGTGAAGGTTGCTGATCAGAAAGGCAAGATTAATACAACTCTGTATGAGTACTTGGATAAATATCAACGGGCTCCTTGGTGGGGAGCGGTTGCATCAGCTCCTTTCAAAGCATTAGGTTGGGTTGTATCTTTGTTTAAAGATGCACCGGAGGAACAGGGAGATGCAAAGATAGATCCTTTCTATTTGACTGCAGATCAAGCTGGAATAGCGGATGCTTTGAGTCATCGTATATCTGTTTCGGTAGATAAGAAAACAGGAGTGACTACACTTACTGTGACAATGCAGGATCCATTAATTTCTGCAGCATTAACAGATACGGTAATGCATTGTTTGCAAAATTATATCACAGATTATCGTACCAATAAAGCGCGTCATGATTTGGCTTTTACTGAGAAACTATTTAATGAAGCTCAGGAGAACTACTATGAAGCGCAGCAGAAATATGCTCGTTTTATGGATGGTAATCAAAATATCATTATGCAAAGTTTCCGTACAGAGCAAGAGCGTTTGCAGAATGAGATGAATTTAGCTTATGGAGTATTCACTCAAGTGTCGCAACAATTGCAATTGGCGAAAGCTAAAGTACAGGAAATAACTCCTGTTTATACTGTAGTACAACCTGCTACAGTTCCTTTGAGACCGGCTAAACCTAATAAAATCATGATTTTAATTGGTTTTGTATTCTTAGCGGGTGTAGGTAGTATAGGATGGATTCTCTTTGTTAAAGATTTATTGAACGGATGGAAGAAACAGCCAGAAAAATAAAAGAAAATACTTCTTGCTGGTATGCTGTATATACAGCACCGAGAGCAGAGAAGAAAGTGAAGGAACAACTGGATAAGATAGGCGTTGAAAACTATTTGCCTCTTCAACCGGTAGTTCGTTTGTGGAACAATCGCAAGAAAAAGATTTTCATTCCTGTTGTTCCGGGATGTCTATTTGTGCACATCTCCTCTGAGGAGATTGCTCATGTAGCCGGTATTCATGGAGTAGCTTTTTTACTGAAGGAAAAGGGACAATATGTTTCTATACCGGAAGTTCAAATGGAGACTTTCAAGACTATGATAGAGCACTCTTGCGAACTGGTCGAGTTTGCGCCAAATGAGTTTGTTCCTGGAACCGTAGTGCGAGTAATAAGTGGACAATTACAAGGATTGGAAGCTGAGCTAGTTGAGTGCCAAGGAAATAATAAGTTGTTACTGCGAGTTGAAGGGTTGGGATGCGCTTTGGTTACAGTCTCAACGGATTGTGTAGCTTCAAAGAGGAATAATGAAACTGAATACCGAAGGGCTTCTTGATAAAGTGACTGATCAGGCAAAAGAGAATTCACGCCTGCGGATGAATTACAATTTCCATGACTCCATGGATGCTCCTATTCACAGGATGTTGAATGCTTTGGAGCCGGGAACTTACTTGCCGCCACATCGTCATAAGAATCCGGATAAGGAAGAAGTTTATCTTGTATTGAGAGGTAGCTTGTTGGCTATCCTGTTTGATGATGAGGGTAATGTAACGGAAAAGGTTCATTTGAATCCAGCTGAGGGACATTATGGAATTGAGATTCCTCCCTGTGTATGGCATACTATCGTTGTCTTAGAATCTGGAACCGTTATTTATGAAATAAAGCAAGGGCCTTTTGCTCCTCTTATTCCTGAAAATTTAGCATCTTGGGCACCTCCTGCAACTGATGAGGAGGCGGCCCGAGTATTTATACAGCGAATGCTTGAGCTTTAACACTCAAACATTCTGCTCCTTGCAAGCATGCAAGCTCCGACAATACCGGCTCTGTCTTTTAGTTTTGAAGTGACGATTGCCGAGTCTTTATTGACCAGATTAAGTGAGTACTTGCGGACAGCTGTTTTTATTGGTTGAGTAATGTAGTCTCCTGTCAGCGAAATTGTTCCTCCGATAATGACAAGTTCCGGATTAAAAAGATTGATAAGTCCGGCAATTTGTTTGCCTAATTTCTGCCCGATTTCTTCCACTATTTCAATACATAAAAGATCTTCCTTGTTTACAGAAGCAATGATTTCATCCAAGGTTATAGGATTGTTAATGTCTCCTATACGATTGGATAAGATTGAGTTTTCACCATTTTGTATACGTTCCAGCAAGATGCGGTGTAGCGCAGATCCGGAAGCTTCTGTTTCGAGACAGCCTTTTTTGCCGCAGTGGCAGATAATTTCATTGTCAAAGGTACTGGTGTGGCCGAATTCTCCGGAAAATCCGGATTTTCCTGTATAAATTTTGCCATCGATGATGATTCCAACACCTAGCCCCCAACTGATATTTACGAAGATAATATCTTTTTCGCCATTTACACACCCCTTTAGGTATTCTCCATAGGTCATGGCACGCGTATCATTATCTATTGTTACCTTATACCCTAATTTTTCAGCTAAAACTTCAGATAATGGGCGTTCTTCAAAATTGAATTGACTAAAACTATATCCGGATTCCGGATTAACGCGTCCGGAAACATTTACATTGATATTTAATATTTTGTCTTTAGCTATTGTCAACTTCTTGATAAAATTTGAAATGAGTTTGCATAACTCATTCAATCCTTCTATTGAATTTTCAAATTTATAAGGAATATTCATTTTAAGTTCCATCATATCACCTTTGAAGTTGATCAAGCCGATATTAATGGCAAATCTTTTGATATCGACTCCTATAAAGTAGCCGGATTCAGGATTTAAGCCATATAGGTTAGGGTGCCGTCCTCCACTTGTTTCCAATTTACCATAGTCGTTGATATAACCTTCTTCGCACATTTCACTGATAAACTTAGTGACTGTAGGGACACTAAGATCCAATTCTTTAGACAGGTCGGTAATTGTTGAACTGCCATTATATATATAATGTGTAATAATTTTCTTTTTGAGAAGAGCGCTTTTGGTACCTAGTTCTATTTCTTTTAAAAGATGTTGTTTCATATAGATTAATAATTTTGGTAATATCTACAAAGATAGTTAATTTGTTTATTAATTTAGGGTTTATAAGGTGAAAAGATGTTTCTCTATTGTTTTTAATTAATAATAATAGTGAATGAATTTTATTAAGTAGATCTTTGGAATCTCTTTTTATTAATAAAATATTTTATTATATGATGATTGTTTAATAAATATGCGTATATTTGTAGCGATATACTAAGGATATCAAGAGTGTATTATGAAAAACTGTTCCCAATCTATATTAAAAATCTATATCATTAATATAAAAACGAAATTATCATGGAAAAGATTATTGGATTGATCAATGCCCCTTTTACTCCGTTTTATGAAAATGGAGAGGTTAATTATGAACCAATTGAAGCGTATGCTAAGATGTTAGTAAAGAACGGACTGCAAGGAGTATTTATTAATGGATCTTCCGGTGAAGGATATATGTTGACCGATGAAGAACGTATGAAGCTTGCTGAACGTTGGGTAGAAGTTTCACCTAAAGGATTTAAGGTGATTGTACATGTAGGTAGTTGCTGTGTAAAATCAAGTCGCAAGCTTGCCGAACACGCTCAAAAATCGGTGCATGGGGAATTGGTGCCATGGCTCCTCCTTTTCCTAAAGTAGGTCGTGTCGAAGAGCTGGTGAAGTATTGTGAAGAAATCGCTTGCGGTGCTCCCGATCTTCCTTTCTATTATTATCATATTCCTGCATTTAATGGAGCATTCTTGTCAATGGTTGCTTTCTTGGAAGCAGTAGACGGTCGTATTCCTAACTTTGCCGGAATAAAATATACTTTTGAAAGTATGTATGAATACAATCAGTGTCGTTTGTATAAAGGGGGTAAGTTTGATATGCTTCACGGACAAGATGAAACGATCCTTCCATGCCTAGCTATGGGAGGTGCCCAGGAGGTATTGGCGGAACTACCAACTACAATGGTGTAAATCTGGTTGGTATTATAGAAGCATGGAAAGCAGGTGATCTTGAGAAAGCACGTGAATTACAGAATTTCTCTCAGGAAGTTATTAATGTCATTTGTCATTTCCGTGGAAATATCGTAGGTGGAAAACGAATCATGAAGTTGATAGGATTGGATTTGGGTAAAAATCGTACTCCTTTCCAGAATATGACGGACGATGAAGAAGTACGTATGAAGGCTGAGCTGGAAGCTATTCATTTCTTCGATCGTTGCAATAAGTTTTAAGATAAACTAATACTGCGATTGTTATGAATACTACAGAATATTTACAGACTTGGTCTGACTCTTATAAAAATGACATGATAAGCAACATCATGCCCTTTTGGATGAAATATGGTTGGGATCGCAAGAACGGAGGTGTTTATACCTGCGTCGACCGTGATGGTCAGTTGATGGATACCACCAAATCTGTTTGGTTCCAAGGGAGATTTGCTTTTACATGTTCATATGCATATAATCACATTGAGCGTAATACTGAATGGTTGGCAGCTGCGAAAAGCACTCTCGATTTCATAGAAGCACATTGTTTTGATACGGATGGACGTATGTTTTTTGAAGTAACCGAGACCGGATTACCTATTCGTAAACGTCGTTATGTCTTTTCTGAAACATTTGCTGCTATTGCAATGTCCGAATATGCCATTGCATCAGGAGATCATAGTTATGCTGTAAAAGCTTTGAAATTGTTCAATGATATCCGTCACTTCCTTTCGACTCCGGGAATCCTGGAGCCCAAATATTGTGAACGTGTACAGATGAAGGGACATTCTATTATTATGATTCTTATCAATGTAGCTTCCCGCATTCGCGCCGCTATTAACGATCCGGTTTTGGATCGGCAAATAGAGGAGTCTATAGCAATTCTGCACAAAGACTTTATGCATCCGGAGTTTAAAGCTCTGCTTGAGACTGTAGGTCCCAATGGAGAGTTTATAGATACGAACGCCACTCGTACCATTAATCCCGGTCATTGTATCGAGACCTCATGGTTTATTTTGGAAGAAGCCAAGAACCGCAATTGGGATGGAAGGTTACATTACGTGGAGTGGGGCTGGGACAAAGAATACGGGGGTATTATAAATTTCCGTGATTGTCGAAACCTGCCTTCACAGGATTATGCCCATGACATGAAGTTCTGGTGGCCACAGACCGAAGCGATTATCGCAACTCTATATGCGTATCAAGCTACTAAAAATGAAAAATATCTGGCTATGCATAAACAGATCAGTGACTGGACTTATGCCCATTTTCCTGATGCAGAGTTTGGTGAATGGTATGGGTATCTCCATCGTGACGGAACGATTTCTCAGCCTGCGAAAGGAAATCTGTTTAAGGGACCATTCCACATTCCTAGAATGATGACGAAAGGCTACGCACTTTGTCAGGAATTACTGTCAGAAAAATAACCTCTTATTTTTATCATGAAAAACTCAAAAATTTATCCTTGGATAGTGGTTGCCCTCCTTTGGGGGGGTAGCCCTACTCAATTATATGGACCGACAAATGCTTAGCACAATGAAAGATGCTATGCAGGTAGATATTGTGGAACTTCAGTCGGCAACCAATTTTGGCCGTTTAATGGCTGTTTTCCTTTGGATTTATGGCCTTATGAGCCCGATTTCCGGTATGATTGCCGATAGATTGAATCGCAAGTGGCTGATTGTCGGCAGTCTTTTTGTCTGGTCTTTTGTAACCTATTTGATGGGTATTGCAGAAACATTTAATCAGGTTTTTTGGCTGCGTGCATTAATGGGAGTGAGCGAAGCTCTTTATATTCCGGCCGGTCTTTCTCTTATTGCCGATTATCATACTGAAAAGTCACGTTCTTTAGCGGTCGGTATCCACATGACTGGTCTTTATACCGGACAAGCTATTGGTGGATTTGGAGCTACTGTTGCCGCTGCTTTCTCATGGCATACCACATTCCATTGGTTTGGTATTATTGGTATTGCCTATGCTTTGGTTTTGGTATTATTTCTGAAAGATAAGAAAGAACACGTTAAAACAGAACGTTTGAAACCTTCATCAAAGAATGGTGAAAAAGCTGGCTTGTTTAAAGGTTTGTCGTTGCTGTTCAGTAACATAGCTTTCTGGGTGATATTACTTTATTTTGCAGCACCTAGTTTGCCGGGTTGGGCTACTAAGAATTGGTTGCCTACTCTGTTCGCTGAAAATCTTGATATTCCAATGTCACAGGCCGGACCTATGTCGACTATCACGATTGCATTATCTTCATTTATTGGCGTGATTCTAGGTGGTACCCTTTCTGACAAATGGGTACAAAAGAACATCCGTGGTCGTGTATATACCGGTGCAATAGGCTTGGGATTGACTATTCCTTCTTTATTGTTATTGGGATTCGGGCATAGTTTTGTTGCTGTTGTGGGAGCCGGATTATTATTCGGTATCGGTTATGGTATTTTTGATGCTAATAATATGCCTATTCTTTGTCAGTTTGTCTCTTCAAAGTACCGTGCGACAGCATATGGTATCATGAATATGACCGGAGTATTTGCAGGAGCGTTTATCACGGATTTGTTGGGTAAGTGGACCGATGGAGGAAATTTGGGTTTAGGTTTTGCCATGTTAGCTATCATTGTATTTATTGCTTTGGCAGTACAACTCTACTTCCTGCGTCCGAAGACAGATAATATGGAATAAAAAAATAAAAGGAAATGATTGTATCTAATTTGCAAAACAGTCAACGGGTGGAAAGACTCCACCCACTGTTTAAAACTCTGTTTGATTACGTAAAAACACATGATTTATTTCATGCCGAATTAGGACGAATTGAGATAGATGGTGATAATTTATTTATCAATAACGTGAATCCTGAGTGTGTTGCACGTGACAAGCAAGTTTTGGAACTACATCGCGATTATATTGATGTACATATTTTGTTGGAAGGTATTGAGACTATTGGTTGGAAGGCTATCGAAGATCTGAAAGATGAAGTGAAACCTTATGAGGCGAACGGTGATTGTGCTCTTTACTCTGATGCACCTACCACCTTTGTTGATTTGCTTCCTGGGCAATTCATGATAGTATATCCGGAGGATCCTCATGCTCCTCTTATAGGACAAGGTAAGATTCGTAAATTGATAGCAAAAGTTAAATTGTAGTTAGTTAAAACATATAGTTGAGTTATATAATTACCACCCTAATTATTAAATATTAATAATTAGGGTGGTTTTTTATTGTCACTCATGTTGTAAACTTATATCATCATTACTGGAGTTGTAATCTGATATCTGTATAAGGGGAGGGGAGGAAATGGTTTGGTGCTGCAAAATACTACTTTGATGTTATATATGACTTATAATCAGCATTATCCTGCTTTTACAATGTTCATGTTTTAAGTGGGGGAATGACTATTATGATACTGTTCTAAATGAATTAAATTCGTACATCATACATTGATAATTAATGTGTTGATATGGGGTTAAGTAGATGATTTATAGGTATGTAATGCTATTGCTTATTTAGTAATTTGAGGGTGATAATTTGATGTGGTTCCGATAGAACTTAGTTTAAATAACCAAAAACACATATAAACATCTTTATTATTAACTCAAAAAGCAATACTTATGAAGAAAACCATCTTCTTGATTTTGTGCATTTTATGTTCTCTTGGAGCCATGGCACAAAAGAAATCAATCACAGGTGTGGTTACGGATGCTAGCGGTGAATCAGTCATCGGAGCGAGTGTTGTCGAGGTCGGTACCACCAATGGTGTAATTACTGACATTGACGGTAAGTTTACATTAATGGTCGATCCTAACGGAAAGATCAAAGTTTCTTATGTTGGATATCAGCCTCAGGTACTCGATGTAAAGGGCAAAAATTCTTTCAATATTAAATTGAAAGAAGACTCTGAAATGTTGGATGAAGTAGTAGTCACAGGATATGGTGGCAAACAGTTGCGTACCAAAGTGACCAATTCAATTGGCAAAGTAAAGGAAGATGTTCTACAAAAAGGACTCTTTTCCAATCCGGCACAAGCTTTGTCTGGGGCGGTATCGGGTGTACGTGTTCTTCAGACCTCAGGTGATCCAGGAGCTACTCCTACTATAATCCTACGTGGTGGTACCGATTATAACGGAACGGGATCTCCATTAGTGTTAGTAGACGGACAAGTCCGTGGAAGTCTGAGTGATATCAATCCTGAGGATATTGAGTCAATGGAAGTCCTAAAAGACGCCGGTGCCACTGCTATTTATGGTGCTCGCGCTAATAATGGTGTAATCTTAGTTACTACTAAACGTGGTAAAGAAGGTAAAGGTGAGGTCAGTGTAAAGGCTAAAGTCGGTATCAACTATTATAATAATCCTTATGAATTTATGAATGCCGGCGATTATATCTATTGGATGCGTACGGCATATCAACGTTCTGGGCAAATCTATAAAGATTCCAAAGGTAATTGGGTTGGTACAGCAGATATGAATAGTCTAAATAATGCAACTCCCTATGGTACGGGTAATCTCTATTTTGATCCTAGTACCGGGGCCGTACTTGATGGAAATAAAGACGTGCGTGCCGTATGGAGTACAATGAAATATACGGATGATCTGGCTTTTTTATTGAAGCAAGGTTGGCAAACCATGACAGATCCTGTATATGGTGATCAAATAATTTATAAGAATACAGATCCTGCCTCGTTCAACCTACATACTCCATCACTTTCTCAAGACTACAATATCAGTATTTCTGGAGGTAACGATAAAGGAAATTATTATGCTGGAATCGGATATAATAATACAGATGGTACAGCTACAGGGAATTGGTATAAACGTCTAACATTTACGTTTAATGCTGATTATAAAATCAAACCTTGGCTTACATCCAGTTCATCGTTTAATTTTGCAGATGCTACTTGGTATGGACTTTCTCCTGGTTCCAGAGGTGAAGTGGAATATTTCAATCGAATGCTTTCATTACCTCCTACATTCCGTGGTTACAACGCTGATGGTGAAATGTTATTAGGTCCTAATTCTTCTGATGGGAACCAGTCATTCAATTTAAGTAAGTTTAAGCGTGATAACAACACCGACAAATTTACCATGGTACAATCCTTCGATATAAAATTAATGAAAGGACTGAATTTAAAGTTGACAGCAAACTGGTACTTTGATGAAGCTAAATATGAAGCATTCAATCAAGACTACTTGTCAAGTCCCAATAACATGAATACATCTCGTTCTACATCAGCAGAATTTGATAGAACGCTCAATCAGACCTACAATGCGGTTTTAAATTATGATTATCAAATTACGAAAGATCATTATCTGGCTGCAATGTTAGGTTTTGAATACTACGATGCTTATCAAAAAGGATTTAACGCTTCTGGATCGGGTGCTCCGACTGACGATTTTGGTGATCTTCAATTTACAAGTAATGAAGAAGGAAAACGTAATATTGATTCATGGCATAGTCGCCAACGCATTATGTCTTTCTTTGGGCGTGTGAATTATGACTTCCAAAGCAAATATTTGGTATCATTCGTATTAAGAAAGGATGGCTACTCTAAATTAGCAAAAGACAACCGTTGGGGAGTATTTCCCGGAATTTCAGCAGGATGGGTTTTCGGAAAAGAGAAATTTATGGAATCCCTCCAACAAGTAGTTTCCTTTGCCAAATTGCGCGCAAGTTATGGATTGAATGGAAATGTAAATAAAGATTAGGTCGGTAATTACACAGTGCAGGGATCTTACGGAAGTAATAAATATAACGGCAATACTGGGTATCTATTAGGTTCTCTCCCTATTCCTTATTTGCAAATGGGAACGTTCACAAACTTTTGAAGTAGGTATGGATTTAAGTTTTCTTGAAAACAGAATCAATACTAACATGACGTATTACAATCGTAGAACGGAAGATAAATATGCCACTATTCCTTTGCCATCTTCATCAGGGGTTTCTGGTATAACCTCAAATAACGGTAAATTACAGAATCAAGGACTTGAGCTGGAATTTGGTTTTAAAGTGCTTGAGAAACGTGATTGGAAGTGGAATATCAATCTGAACGCTGCCTATAACATAAACAAAATTCTGGAATTGCCATACAATGGACTGGAGAGAAATCGTCAGAATGCCATGGAGGTGTATACAGGTCGCAAATTGGATGATGGCAGCTATGAGAAGATGTGGGTAGGAGGTTATCAGGAAGGACAGCGCCCAGGTGACATCTATGCATACAAAGCAGAAGGATTATACAGAAGCGAATCCGAAATTCCAGGAAATTTGATCGATAAGTCTACAGGAAATAACAGCTCAAACAATAAGATTTTGTATGGTCCGGAAGCATGGGCTAAATTAACAGATCAGGAAAAAAGTAAAGGTTTACCTATACAACCTGGAGATGTAAAGTGGAAAGATGTGAATAATGATGGCGTCATTGACGTATATGATCAAGTGAAAGTCGGTAATACAACGCCCAAATGGACTGGTGGCTTCAATACGACTGTATCATGGAAAGATCTGACATTATCAGCACGTTTTGATTATGCTTTAGGCTTTACTGTAATTGATTGGAAGACTCCTTGGATCATGGGTAATATGCAGGGAACTTATAATACAATCTCAGATACCAAAAATACATGGTCACCTGAAAATCCAAACGCCAAATATCCAACTTACACGTGGGCTGATCAGTTAGGAAAACGTAATTATGCACGTAGTAGTTCTATGTTCACTTTCAATGGTAATTATCTAGCTCTTCGTGAACTTAGCTTAGCATATAGATTGCCCTCACAATTAATTAAAAAAGCTGGAATGAACGATGTTTCCTTCTCTATTACTGGACAAAATCTTGGCTATCTGACAGAAGCTGAGCATATGCACTCTCCTGAGAGCAGTAGTAATAATGGAGGATATCCATTACCACGAACTATTATTTTTGGAGTAAATGTTTCCTTTTAAAAAATTAACATTGTAACAAATATGAAAAAGATAACATCTATTTTATTATTCTTATCAGCGTTGCTGTATGTTTCATGTGACGCTTTAGATCTTTCGCCAGAAGATTATTACGGCAGTGGTAACTTTTGGACTAAAGAAGCTCAAGTAGAAGGATATATGAATGGCTTACACAATAATTTACGAAGTTCCTATACCATGTTTTATGTACTTGGGGAAGCTCGTGGAGGTACATCTCGTTATGGCACATCTTCGTTGGGTACATCTATGTCTTATAGTGATCCTATTAAAAACAATATGTTGACTAAAGACAATACCGGTATTAGTAATTGGTATGATTTATATGGTAGAATTATGCAGGTAAACCATTTTATATCGGAGGTGTCAAACGGATGTTCCTTTTTAAGTGAAAGTAAAAAAGGATTTTACTTGGGACAGGCATACGGTTTGAGAGCATTGTATTATTTTATGTTATATAAAACTTATGGTGGCGTACCTTTGATTACTGATGTCAAAGTGCTTGAAGGAGGAAAGATATCTGCAGATGCCCTTTATACGGAACGTTCTACTCCTGAAACAATACTCAAATTTATTAAAAGTGATCTTGAGGCTTCTGAATTAAATTTTGGAAATAATGTTACTATAGATAGAGCAATGTGGACAAAATATGCAACCTTAATGTTAAAAGCTGAAGTTTACATGTGGTCAGCAAAAGTGACTACAGGCGATCATCAAGCCACAGGAAATAGTGATTTGGCAATTGCTCAGACAGCTCTCCAGCCTTTAATCAACCAATTCTCGTTATTAGATAATTTTTCAGAGGTCTTCTCTAAAAGCAAATGATGAAATTATTTTTGCCATTCGTTTTAAAGATGGAGAAGCAACTAATTGGGCCGGTCCTTTTATTTATTATGGTAATATATTCGAAGGGCAACGCTATGGCCGTGATGGCAAATTAATGCAGGATACTTTAGATTTGAAAGGGACAGTAGGGCAATTCCTTCATGAATATAAGAAGGCACTTTGGGATTCATATGATGATGAAGATATGCGACGCGACGCTACTTTCATGGATCATTATGGTAGTGCCCAAAAGGAAGGATTTGGCATTGCTATGAAAAAGGGTATCGGTTCTGTCAATTCTAACAACCAGCGTATATTTGATACAGATATTATTGTATATCGTTATGCCGATGTACTATTGATGATGGCAGAAATAGAAAATGCCCTTTCAGGAAAATGTGCAAATTACGTTAATGAAGTACGTAAGCGGGCTTATGGTAAGAACTGGCATCCACAATTCGCATACACTGATGGAAGTTATGCTGACAATGAGTTAACTATTTTACATGAACGTGATAAAGAATTTGTTTGGGAAGGTAAACGTTGGTTTGATGTAGTACGTATGCACGATGCAAACGGAAAATCATTAGCTTTTTCAGTAGCAGCTAATTATCCCAACAATGAGACTCCTGATGAAAGAGTTCCATTAATTAAAGAAAGTGAAGCCCATAAGTTGTTGTGGCCGATAGACGTCAATACATTAAATAATGACCCAAAATTGGAACAAACACCAGGGTATGATAAGTGAGAAATTGAAGACATCACTTAGAAATATTCTTTAAATACCATCAATATAAGCCAACTGACAATAAATCAGTTGGCTTTTTATTGTTAATCTATTCTCCTGCTGAAAGCAGAGCACACACATTTTATAGACTTTAGGAAATTATTCTGATAATATTATTAGGGTATTTTCAACTCTATATACCTTAAAAGTAATTAAAAACACTTATTATAAAGAGGAGGCTATTTATTCTTTTCAAGTCACATACGAAACTTCTTCTTAAGATTGGAAACAGTCTATTTGTGTTTATAAATTCAATTACTTTTTCACAATATCGGCCATATACTAACTACGGTTGGCCATATAATTCTACTTTCGATATTACTTTATAGCTTTATAGCTGAAGATTGTATAATAATGTTAAATACATTATTGTGATTATTGCTATACTTGCTTCTTTCCTTGTCTTTCTTTTTCGCACTCGATCAAGAAAAGCATTT